>WLWI01000001.1_pt1 | contig 4647870 bp, 4561 predicted proteins | sample 6701501 | NCBI WGS metagenome assembly WLWI01 (sample SAMN12718690, study PRJNA515312) | sponge metagenome | isolation source: marine sponge | host: Mycale hentscheli | place: New Zealand: South Island, Marlborough, Capsize Point | collected 2014-11-01
TGGTTCGGAGACTATATCCTTAACCGCGATGGTCTGCTTGTGCCGAAAGCTGCCTTTTGCAGTGCACAACCATGAATTTTCGTGCATTGCACAACGCAAGGTCTGAGTTCGACCCATTGCAGTCCTTCGCGGATCTGCTGACACCATTCCTACATACGTCCGAAAATTAGTTCTCACCCGACCGTAATATCTCTCTCGCTGGAACGTATACCTAAATGGAATCGTCTGAATACCGTCTCAAGGAAATAGATGTGAAAATGATAAAGATTTTCTGCGGAGTTTTTCTAGTCTATGTCGGCCTGGTCGCGTTGCTCCCTGGGATAGTTGGATACTGGCAGCCTGATTGGCCCGGTGGAGTTCAAATCACCACGACGGATTCGGCGGGTAATGAGGGCGAACGGGTGCTTGCGGTCTATCGATTCAACGACAAGTTGTACGTGTGCTCCAACTACTGGCTGCGAGGTTGGTACAACCAAGCACTTGAGAACCCCGACATTGAGGCCTTGGTTGACGGCGAGCGAAAGGCATACACTGCCATTCCTGTCCAAGGTGCGAAGCACGACCAGCTACTAACAAAGTACACACAGGGATTCATATATGACGTTTTGTACGGCTTCGCACCGAGGAAATTTCTACGACTCGATCCGCGCTAAGCTTAAGAAGTCCTGCCAACAGAAACCAAGATCAGGTTAAGAACCTACTCCGGATAAACCTACACCGCTTTGAGGCCCTAGAGCCCATCGACCCTTAGAGGATCTGGAGAGCGCATACATACGGGCCAGGAGATAGCGTCTCCATCGAAAGGTCGAATATACAATCGCGTCTGATGTCTGATCGGAAAGTTCTGTTTGCATGACCGGGGGAGTCCATATACGCAGCGGACGTTTTACTGGTCAATGTCGTGCGGGACAGCGTGTACAATTCAGTGAACGCGATCTAACAAATTGAGCTATCTATGATCCATGCTGGTATTCTTGGAGGGAGCGGTTACATGGGAGGTGAAGCACTAAGAGTGCTTGTCGACCACCCAAGCGTTGAAGTGTCCTGGGCTACTAGTCGGCAACCAGGGCCTATCGAGGAACGTCACCCAAACCTTTACGGCACTAGCATTGAATTAATTCACCCGGACGATGCTGCACCATGCGACGTGGTATTTATGGCTCTACCAACCGAAACGTCTATGGAAGTTGCAAACCGCTATTTGAGTGCCGGATCAAAAGTAATAGACCTCGGGTCAGCGTTTAGACTGCGAGACCGGGCAGTTTGGGAAAAGGTCTACGGGATGACTCATACACACTGGTCTTTGGTGGAAGAGGCTGTTTATGGCGTCAGCGAGTTGCACAAAGACGAAATCGCGCAGGCTGACCTGGTTGCAAATCCTGGCTGTTTTTCTTCCGCTGCCATTCTTGGATTTGCTCCACTTATTGCGAAAAACCTCATCGATACTGACAAGTTGTCCGTCGACGGACTTTCAGGCACGGCCGGGGTCGGGGCGGAGCTCGCGCGAGCGGCTCATCATCCGGAGATCGGCAATAACCTCGTCGCCTACAACGCGACCGGGCATCGTCACACATACGAAATGGAGCAGGAGCTAGGTAGTCTTGCTGGCTCTGAGGTGAGAGTTCATTTCACACCAATCTATGTGCCCATCACTCGTGGCATCCTCAATGTGTGTCGCGGATTCTTAACGGAATTGCGGTCGAGGATTGAGTTGCTTGATCTTTATCGTGAGTACTACGAAGGGCACCCGTTTGTACAGGTATACGATTTACCGAAGGAACCTTCTGCTTCCTGGCAATATAAACCGTACCCTTGGGTGAGTGCGATAGCAGGGACTAACTATTGTCATATTGGGCTGGATGTTGACGAAGATCGAGGGAGTGTTGTTGTTTTTTCTGCCTTGGACAGCGTTGGAAAGGGCGGCGCTCAGGTAGGTATCGAGAACATGAACCTTATGTTTGAGTTAGACCGGAAGCTGGGTTTGACTCGAAGAGGGATGCACCCCAACTAGAGGAGTCGGAGTTCGGTTTTGGCCGATCTGAGCCTTTGGCTATGTGAGCCGGGCTTCCCGGAATTGCAGGCCTAAAAGTTAAGAACTTAGGATGGTGATTTCGGCGCTTCGGCAAAGAGCGGTCTTTCGGGGTCTATGTTTTCTTGAACGCTGAAGCCGAGATCTCTCCATCGAAGCCATATCAAAACAGCTGCAATTGTTAGGGTTGTGAGTTCCAGAGCTGCTAGCTGGTAGGTCTTGAACAGCAAAGTCCCGCACAAGTTGCCAGAGAAGTGAACCAAGACAGCGGACAAAATACTACGACCGGTGTTGTTGTAAACCCAAGTCATAATGACACTTACGGGAAGCATGGTTCCCAAGAAAATCCAAAATCGAGTACTACCTATTCCCAGTTGGTGTTGAAACGTCCCTTCAATACAAAATAGGGGCACGTGCCATACCGCCCATGCAGTACCCAAAACGAGACTAGCCATCATGGGTGTCATGGCGATCTGCATCCGGTCGAGGGCTACTCCTCGCCATGCCATCTCTTCGGGTAACGGACCGAAGACAAAAACGAAGGCGATTAAACCGAGCCACGACCACAAGCTAGTCAGATCATTACGTCTCAGTTGAATCTCAGCCCCCATGAGGACATCAATCGTAACTGCGAAAGCAACAAGCAGTGGGTGCGCAATGAGAGCAACAAGTAGCCAATTCCAAGACATTAGCCGCGGATCAAAAGTGCGTCGCCAGAAACTTCGCTGAACTAGGGGCTCTTCACCGAGGTGCACCACGGCGAGAGCAGCGAATATCGGGCCCGCTCCTGCAACGTAAAAAAGTAATGAGCCCGGAACTTGTTCGATTCCACCAAGGAAGACGGTTGCCAACCAGAATGCTAAAGACCATGAAAATGCTAGAGTGAAGAATAGTTTGGCAGGTTTGTTGTAGCGTTCAGGTTGCTGGACTTTCGATCCCATAGATTGATTTTAACACCGGCTTCCGAGTACGTCGCCTTATGGTCGTGACAAAACTCATTGAGCACTGACCCACTGCCAATGACGCGCTCTGCGATGCCAAAGTCACCACTACGGCTCATGACTTGATCGATCTAGTGTGAGATGACGATTCTTTGTTGGCAATCCAGGCACTGATATATCTAACTCATCGTTGGTTCGCCAACCGCAGTGAAACCGATCTGTCCACACCTGCATGTCGCTCATCAAGTAGTTTCAGTGTTAGTGCTTGTTACTCCTGTAAAAGTTCATCAGTACCCCCAACCATTGGATGGAAGTCGCGATACTTCGGTTTACCATCACGGATAGAAATTACCTTGTGCAAATAGTGTGTGTGCATGTGTTTCGAACTCAAGGTCAACCACTGAAACGGCAGGGATGTCGGTAAAATTCACAGTGGGGTGGTCGATGAGAACGCCGCTACCGCATTCAGAACAGAACTTTCTGTGACTGCCCGTTTCCGGGGTGCGTTTAAACGTTCGGAGGAATTCTTCGCCTTTGGTCACTTCAACGTTGTCTGATGACCACAACGCAGATGCATGAACGGGCGCGCTAAGCCACCTAGTGCAAGATTCACAGTGGCACAGTCCCATGATGATAGGCTCTCCTACGAGTTTTAGCTCAACTGCTCCGCAGAGGCACCTACTGATTCTTTGTTGCTCACTCACTAAATTCTCCCACTTAGCTTTCGCTCTTCGATCGCAATCCCAAATAGCCTTCAACCCAGTGCACGATGTGTGGGGCGTACCCATAATCGCTTACTCGCGAGATGAACCCTTCGCTTTCTTCTAACACCCATACTTCTTGCAGCTTCGTTCCCTGAGGGCTAGCCACGAATACGAGAACGGTGTTTTCACCCAGAATTTCTTGCTGTTCTATCCGCTCTGCTTCTACGGACATGGCAGAAGGGAGCCATTCAAGTTCATCTTTTGGTCTGAATTCTCGACCCATCGGGAAGAGTGAGGTCTCAATCTCGTCCAACATCAAGGCTTTTACCTGTGCCACATCGTGTGACCGAAATGCTTCGACGAACCGATCAACTAGTTCTTTGGACGCACTCGGCTCGCTTTTTCGCTTGATCACTTTGGTAAGTTTCCTGATGCCACGATGTAGAATAACTCTAGAGTTCTCCGGCGAGATGGATAGAGCGTGTGCTATTTCGGCATGGCTCATTCCAAACACATCGTGTAGTACGAACGTTGCTCGCTGAATAGGATCGAGCATGTAGATCAGAGAAACGTCGCTTGTATCGGGTAGCGTCTCAGATTCCTCATCGTTGAGTACTTCTGCTTCTCTTGTTCTACGTCTCAGCTCATCGACCCAGAGCCGGGACGCCACTCTGATCAGAAACGCAATTGGAGTCTCGATGTTGCCCACGGTGAATGCACTCGAAGCAAATGTCTTTATCATTGCTTCTGACGCAAGGTCTTCTGCGTCGAACGGGTTCTCCGTTAGCGCTAAGCAGTATGAGAATAGCTCAACTCGATGGCACTCAATGTCTTCTACGAACTTAGTCCAGAGTTTGCTTAAAGATTTGTTTTCCATGCTCGTGCTCTTACCCTTTATAGGTAGACGGACGGATTACTCGAAACGTTACAAGGATTATCACCCAGTTCAACATAAGAAGGGCAGCTTGTGGCCGAGCCTGTGTGAAAACTATTTGCAGTTTCGATTCGAGAAAAAAACGCGCACGAGAGTGAAATTGTTGGAACGACATCCTAGTCGAACTAGCTTTCAGGAACCTCTCGTGTGTGTTTTGTTTTCCGCTCGAGAGTTTTCACACGGCCTCGGCCGGGAGCTGCCTCTTGCACTGCACAATCATGAATTTTCGTGCGTTGCACAACGCAAGGTCTGAGTTCGACCCTTTCCGGACAAGAGGGTTCTATGTAGAGTTGGATGACCAGCAGGTAGAGAGAAATGGTCTTCATGTCCACAGCGATACTAAGTCCCGCAGTTCCGCAACTGGTAACGGGAGATATCGAGCTGACAGCTTCTTTTTTCGAAACCAAACTTGGCTTTGAAATCGTATCCAAATTTCCCGAACGGAATCATCTCATCGTGCGGCGTGGTCTGGCAGAAATTCAATTCTGGCAGGCGCCTTCCGACGAGAGTGCAAGAGAAATCGCAATGCAGAGCAGTTGTTACATTCGGGTGGAGAACGTTGAGAATCTATTCCAGGAGTATCGAGCCAGTGACGTTCCCTTCGGGTACGAATTGACCCATCAGCCTTGGGGTATGCATGAAATGCAGGTGAACGACTCTAGCTCCAATGGCTGCTCTTGGCCGAGCCTGTGTGAAAACTATTTGCAGTTTCGATTCGAGAAAAAAACGCGCACGAGAGTGAAATTGTTGGAACGACATCCTAGTCGAACTAGCTTTCAGGAACCTCTAGTGTGTGTTTTGTTTTCCGCTCGAGAGTTTTCACACGGCCTCGGCCGAAAGCTGCCTCTTGCAGTGCACAACCATGAATTTTCGTGCATTGCACAACTCAAAGTCTGAGTTCGACCCGGAGCCGCCATTGGTCATATTGCGACCACCCTGGCATGACTCTAGTCCTGTCGATTTAACGACTTGATGATTTGCTCTATAGCTTCGAATCGTTTTCGAACCAAGTTTGCATGATCAGGGCCAAATTTGGTCATCAATGAATCAATTGCGTCCCTGCTCTTTGGAGCAAGGGCTAAAACTTCTGGTCGCGAATTCCACCAGGCGTAACCAAACGGATTTCCTAGCAAATAGTTGACCCACCTCCCCACAGCGGCTTGGGAAACAGTGCCGAGCGTGCTCTCCTGGCGGATAAGTCTTGTCATTTCACCAAGGTAGAAAGCATCCAGCGTGACATAGTCGTTTAAGGTTAACTCGGCTGTTCCCGAAATTGCCTTGGCCATCGATGTGCTCAGTTCTTCGCCACTGATATGGCGCTGTTGTTCATTCACCGACTCACTAAGATCCAATTCCGAGGATTCAGAAGCGATGTTTCTATCTTGAGCAATCTGTAAGGCAACTAACACCAACCCAATGACGATGCCGATATTGGCGCCGACTTCCAGCCAGCGTAGGGTGCGATCTTTTCTTTCAGCCATTTTCTAATCCAAATTCAGTCTTTTCTATATGGCGCATACTAACTTTTCTTGGGGTGTTCGGAAGCGGCGTGGACGTCTGCTCCTGGCCGAGGCCGTGTGAAAACTCTCGAGCGGAAAACAAAACACACACTAGAGGTTCCTGAAAGCTAGTTCGACTAGGATGTCGTTCCAACAATTTCACTCTCGTGCGCGTTTTTTTTCTCGAATCGAAACTGCAAATAGTTTTCACACAGGCTCGGCCGAAAGCTGCCTAATGCAGCGCACAATGCGATTACCAAGTTGTGTCCATCTCACACCTACGACAGAAGTGTAGTCGCTAACTGTCGTAAAACAGTCATATCCCCGTCATACTAACGCCGTATTCCTCGTAAGCTGAATTAGTCATCGTGAGATCACCAACAACTACGAGGTCGTTGGCGGACAATCGCTTGGAGTCGTATGAAGGTAAATGCTGATTTGATAAAAGAGATGCGAGAGGATAAATCCTGGTCGCAAGAAGAACTGGCTATTGCTGCCGGATTGAACTTGAGGACAGTTCAAAGAGTCGAGAAAGAAGCATCCGCGTCGCTGCAATCTAAGAAGTCGTTGGCCGCCGCTCTAGAGATTCACGTTCGAGACCTCGACTATGAGGAGATCTCTATAATCAAGCGTTACGAATACAAAACTATCGAAATCGATCCTAAAGAAGGTTTTTTGACCGGAGTCAAACGCGGTGAACTTCCAGATTTTTCGGGAGCACTTAACGTTGAGGGAAAGGATGGATGGCAAGTTATTCAGATTTTGACCCCTGATATAGCTCAAGGCGTTTGGGCAGGAAAGTCGGGGCGAATCGTTGCGTTGTTACAGCGAGAATACACAGAATAATTTGTACGCTCCGCAACTGGGCGAAATCGTGCAGTCCGTTCGGGGAAAAGGACGTCCGTATTTGTTTGGGTGCTTAATGACGATGTGAGTATAGGCCGTCATCTCCAATCTCAACTTTCGTAGTTTACCAGTTGCGGTTTGACGAACTAGTTATACATTTTGCTGCAGCAGCGATTCCTTTGGTGGATCGCCGGAGGGTATGCGATTGAACTCGCGCTTGGCGAACCTATTCGTCCGTATAGTGACATCGACCTTTTGATCTTGCGGCCAGATCATAGGCAAGTGAGAGTATGGCTTTCCAACTGGGACGACCCGGTTTATCAGATTGTCCCGGCCACTGTTGTTGGGTGGCCGATCGTCCCGGGATTCTGAGAACGTGGTCGGTAGGTGATTTGCTAGCTATCCGCTATTTGGTGATGCTTCAAAATTGCCTGTATGCCATCGAGCATCGACTTTGTACTCACAGACTGGCCCGGGGTTCCACGAAAAGGTTCAGTGATACGAAATGGCTGCGTGAGATAACTGATCAGGTCAGCCTGACATTTGATATCTGCTGTTACCTCTTCTTCTGCATCAAATATCGCACTAAGATCTCCACGGGATCTAAAGAGACCTGTGACTATCTCAAGCAACATTTTGTGTTGTTCTGAGAGATGCAAACGATCACTAGAGGACATTGACCGTAAGGGATCGATGGCTGGATACAGGTTGCGAAGTGCACGATTTCGATCCAAAGATATTTGCGATGAGTAGGGTGCTCTCAACTGATCCCAAGCCTGCTCCTCGTCACGAAATGGTGTGAGTACGATGCTTGTGATCGATCCGGCTGATGACTCTGCGACGAGTCGCAACAAGTTCTCCTCGATAGCCGATTCAAAACCTTCAACACTTTGAATCACCGCCAATACATCCTTACCGCTGTCACGCATCGACTCCAGTTGTCCAAGCCCATCCATAAAGGTCTTGTGCTGATCCTCAAGGGATTCCTGATAGCTTGCGAGTACGACGTTGATTTGATCCCTTAAGCCAAACTCATCCATTTCCGCTTCTAGGTCAGATAGATCGAAGGGCGGCTGCGTGAAGCCTGTCCAGACGACATCGCCGTTCTCCAGAGAGAGGAAGCACTGGCTTAATTCACCTAACAATACCATCATGCCGACCCCCGCTTTAAATGGTAGCCGGATTAAAGAGCCCTTGCTGATTGGTGCGAAGAAATCCAGTGCCTTGATGCCTGTATGTACGCGAGTGTCGTCTGCTACAACGTTAAGCTCGTCCAAAATCGATGGTCGAATCTCGTGGTCTACTTCGAGGAAAGTAACGATTTCATGATGATCGTTATGGCGGGCCCAATCTACGGCCCGCCATCCCTCTTTGTTTTGTGCCCCGGCGGTAAGAGGCCAAATCGCTTCGCTGTCGTCGTCAACGAGGGTCGCATCAGCCCCAGACTCCATGAGCATGTGGACTATATTGGTGTAGCCTCGCATTGCAGCCACATGAAGTGAGGTATTGCCGCTAGCTGAACGAACATCGGGCTCTGCACCGTGTTCGAGAAGGTGTTGCACATGCTCTGCGCGGTTGAGCAGTGCTGCCGTCCAAAGAGGTGGCTCACCCGTGGCGCAACCACACTTACCGTTTACGTCTGCGCCTTTGTCAACGAGTAGTTTCTGCAATGCCAAATCTGAAATTTCTATGGCGGTTATCAACGGAGTAGCCTTGGTCGCGAAAGGCAACACGCCGTTGTAAACAAGTTCACGTTGCCAGTTTTGTTCCGCATTGATGAGATCTGGAGATCTATCAAGTAGTGATTCAACCCGGCGGAGATCGCCTTCCCGAATCGCGATAAACATGGCGATCTCGTCGGGAAATTGACTGCTGGGTGCTTTCGTTATCTTTTCCATGCTGTTCATATCTTTTTCTCTTAGCTTGTCTCGAGCCACTCGAAGGCGTTTCTTTACGGTCGAAAGTGGAAGTTCCAGAAAATCGGCCATTTCCTGACCACTAGCCCCGCCGAAGTAATGCAACGCTACAGTTATCCTGACGTTCTCGGGCAACGCTTCAACGGCGCGCCGAACGCCATGGCGTTTCTCAGCCGATAGCAGTTTGAGGAGCGGAGAGCTATCAACTGAAAGCTGTTCGATATCGGTTGATTCGGATGTGGTCATGAAGGACTTTCGTCGCGTTTGTCGATCGCAGTGTTTAATCACGATACGCCGCAACCAACCGGGGAATGCCGCTGCAGACTTCAGTTGACTTAGATTTAGGTAGGCTTCGAGGAATGCTTCCTGGGCGACATCCCGTGCCAATTCGTGGTCTCCTAACCACGCATAGGCACTCGCTTTGGCAATATCCTGAAACCCCATCACCAACCGTGTGTACGCAGAGTGGTCACCTGCCTGGGCCTGTTGTACAAAAATTTCGTAATCTGTCATGAGGACTCCATCTCCCTCACTCTTACAAGACCCGGCTAACTCAGATTGGGATACCACAATGTGGCATATTTGTGCACCTCGATCGATTTTGGCAGGGGTTTGTGGGATTCTGAATTCGCGGAGCAAATCGATGAATTGTAGGAGTCAGCAGAACCCGACGGCACCTATCGCAGAATGACGGAGTGGGCTAGTGCCTAGACAGGAATCAGGTTCCTTCGGTTTGGAACATGAATCAACTATTCGAATACGAGCAGCAAGGTCTGACGACGTAGAAGAGCTTTCGGTTTTCGCTCGAGCAACGTTCGAAACTGCGTTTCTTGAAGGCATGGGAGAAGATCGGCTTCGACAACACGTAAAAGAAGAAATGTCAGACCAATGTTTCAAGGTAATGTTGCAGCAGGACGATTTCTACCTCGCTTTTCAAGACGATCGACTAATTGGATTCGTACAGATTGGCTCAGTTAACGAAGCGTACAAGCCGTATTTACAACACTATGACGCTGACGCGCAGGAGGTAAGGCGACTGTATGTATTGGCAAAGCGCCAAGGTGCAGGAATCGGCTCAGCGTTACTTGAGATCGGCTTGCAGGCCGCAGCAAAAACCAAAAGTGAAACGATTTACTTGACCACTTGGGAATCCAATGCAGGTGCTCAAAGGTTGTATCATCGTTTTGGTTTCAGAAAGGTCGGCGAGATACCTGAATTTGATCAAAATGACATCCTAAGCGGCTACGAATACATCCTGGCCCACCGGATGAAGGTCAGTCCCGAGTGACCTCCGTTGGCGTATTGTGTTTATGGACTAATTTATTATGAAGGCGGGTCCATACACTGAGAATATCGTCTATGGAGCGGTGCTTGCGTCGGCAGAAAAATAGGGTGACCTAGTGCAGATATTCGTCAGAGACTTTAAGCCTTGTGATCAGAGAGACGCGGAAACCTTGATAAACGCGAATCTCTGCGAGCATTTCGGTTTGCTTAAACCGGAATTGAACCCTGATCTTTTTGATATTGCAAAGAGCTATCTGTCGGGTACTTTCATTGTTGCGGTGTTGGATGACGACACGCTTGTGGGCACTGGCTCACTGATGCCAGAGAATATAACCGTAGGTCGAATCGCACGAATGCACACCTCGGGCAAACATCGCCGTCTTGGTATCGCTAGCAGAGTCTTACATAGCCTTGAAGAACGTGCGCGTTCCATTGGTTATGTCGCCCTTGTCCTTGAAACCAATAACGACTGGTATGACGCGATCTCATTTTATCAACGCCACGGATACTTGGAGAAGTATCGCAACCACATCGGTATTCACTTTCGAAAACTCCTCTAATGTTCGAACTTGCCGCTTCGGGCTTCCGCCTTCTGATCGTTACGGCAGGCCAAGTAGATTTTTTCCACTTGAGTTTGTTCAGCGAGCTGACGTGCTGCTTCCCGACCAAGGCCTGCATTAGCGCCTGTGATCAGAACTTTCGATAACCTTTGCATGACGAAGCTTCCTTCGTTGCTTGACTCAGACAAAAAAGTAGCACGGTTTAAAAATGATCTATATATGAGTAAAACTGAACCAGATGGTTCCTAAATGAACCAATGGTGAGGATTCCCAAGTGCCCCTTCAAACGGAGCCAAACAGTGGTGACGTCAGCTTTGTGCACTTTAACAGACCTGGTATTAGCCAGGCCCGAGTTTAAGAAAACCAGACCTCATCCGGGTCGGTCTGTACATCGAGCGGTTCAAATGGAAAATTTGTCCAGAATAGAAATTCGAAAAATTGAGATTAGTGAGTATTCGATCTGTGCCAACATTTACGAGCAAGCATGGAACGTCGCACTTCCAAATCACCAGCGAACCATTTCAATTGCTGATTTTAAAAGCGAGATTGAAGGGGAGTTAACTTTAGTAGCCGTGCTTGATGGGCAAATCACCGGCTACATTTCAATTTGGAAGCCGGACTGGTTCATACACCAACTATATGTAGATACGACAGCTCATCGGCGTGGCATTGGAAAGGCACTGATTTCCTACCTGGAGAGATTGGCCGCACCCCACCGAATTAGCCTTAAATGTCAGATAGCCAACACTGGGGCGAATGGATTCTATAAAGCCCTGGGATTTTCTCCAGCACATGAAGATGGGGTTGATGAGTTTGGCAAATGGGAGCGCCTTGAAAAAAGTTTGGTCGAATGAGTAGTCAACCTCCCAAAGTAAGCGCCGTCATTTTCGATGCAGATGGCGTAGTGCAGAAATCGAGTTTAGGGTGGCTCGATGAAGTCAGAAAGCTGTGCGGGATTGGCGGTGGTGAGGATGAATTTGTCGAAGAGGTATTCGCCGCTGAAAAACCTTCGTTGATAGGAAATGCTGACTTCAAAGTGGCGCTCTTACCGGTGCTTGCAAAGTGGAACAGCGAATACCGCGTTCAAGACGCATTGCAAGTTTGGACGATGATTGAACCAGATGATGGCGTATTCAATTTGATTCGGGCAATTCGTCGCAAGGGCACGATAGTCGCTCTCGCGACTAATCAACAAGAACATCGTTTGAATTACATGTTGAACGATCTCGGCTACTCAAGTGAATTCGATCATTTGCTGTGTTCTTGTCGTTTGGGTTTGGCGAAACCTAGCGTTGAGTTTTTTGAAAAGGCTGTCGAGATTCTTGGCCTGCCCGCTGGTGAATTGCTGTTTATCGATGATCATGAGAAAAATGTTGAGTCTGCAAAAAAAAGTGGACTTAATGCGCGTAGATTCCACTTAGATGATGGTTTGGATGCGTTGGTCGACCTGGTGGAAAGCTACCGCATTCCGGTTGGCTAGACTCGTGATTGGATGTTCAAAAGTCGTTGGCGCATCAATATAGACGCTGTAACTCTAATTCGGTAAATCGGAGATTTTGTTCTGTCAGAAGATATCCCAAGCCCAATCGATCTTCGTGACATCAAAGATGCCCGTGAATGGGAGCGAACGGCCCTCGGGAAAAGACCTTCGCGGCCTGACTTTTTTGCTGCATACGTAGCACAGGTATCCTCGCATTCTCGACCAATAACATCGGTACTCGAGCTTGGTTCGGGACCCGGTTTCTTGGCTAAGCATTTGCTAGGGAATATACCTAAGATCCGGTATACAGCCCTCGATTTCTCAGGTGCGATGCACGAGCTTGCTCGTGCAAGGTTGGGTGACGCGGCGGATCGAGTTCGCTTTATCGAACGTAGCTTCAAAGATGATGATTGGGTTGACGGGCTTGGGCTTTTTGACTGCGTAGTTACACACCAAGCGGTGCACGAGCTGAGGCACAAGCGTTATGCGACGGCGCTACATGCACGAGTCTCGACAGTCCTACCGAAGGGTGCGTTGTATCTCGTATGCGACCACTTTGTGGGTAGTGGCGCAATGGTGAATGATCAACTCTATATGACTCCGGCTGAACAACAGGCTGCGCTAGTCGCTGGCGGCTTTACGGCTCCTGAGCTCCTGAAGAGTGACGATCAACTGATACTCTACCGAGCAGTTAGATAGCCTATCGATGACCCTTGCGGTCCCATTCCTGGTTAATTGGCGTGGAAAACTAAAAAACTAGTGTTTAGTTATGGAGCCGACGTGTGGCGGATGTAATTTTTTTCAGCGACCAAGAAGAGTTTAGGGATTGGCTAGAAAGTCATCCTGAGGCTCGCGAAATCTGGGTGGGCTACTTCAAGAAAGGTTCCGGACGCGCAACCCTCACGTGGTCTGCGTCGGTAGATGTCGCCCTTTGTTTTGGTTGGATTGATGGCATACGAAAATCCATTGATGACCAAAGTTATAAGATACGATTTACTCCGCGCAAGGCGGGTGGCGTGTGGAGTGCTGTGAACGTAAAAAAGGTAAAAGCACTAGAACAGCTTGGAAAAATGAAACCAGCAGGCATGCAGGTCTTTAACAACCGAATTGACGCGCAAGGCTATTCGTCTGAACAGAGGAATGTGAAGCTAGCCAAAGAATACGAACAACAGCTCAAAGCTAACCCATCTGCTTGGCAATTCTTTTCCAGTTTGGCGCCCTCTTACAAGCGAGATTCGATTTGGTGGGTAATGAGCGCTAAGAAAGAAGAAACACGATCAAGAAGGCTTGGCGTTTTGATTGCCTCCTGTGCGGCTGAGCTACGAGTACCAACGTTGAGAAAGTAAAGAAGTAAAATGGTGAAGGCTTGCGGACTGATTGAATCGGCAGATAATGGGTATCGGTCTATTCCCAGTCAGGAGAAAGCAATGCTTGCGCCAATGAAGCTGCCACACATCCGGATGATCGCTATATCGATAGTCTTGGTTGGTGCGTTCCTCTTTTTGTCGATGATTTATATTGCGATTAAGAATGGAGCGCTTCTGACGGGGATACAGCTAGAAGTGTTTACCGCCGGGTTGATGGCCGGGAGCTTGATTATGAGTCTTGGTGCAGTACTCTTCGTGCGTCCAACCCTCGGTCAGTTAGGGACCTGTCGGTAACATAGAGTTCGGTCCAATTTTTCCTTTCCGCCCAAAACGGCAAGAATTACCCAAAGGATGCCTATTATGAAAACCCTTAAATGCGACCTCTGTGACGCCACTGCCAAGGGCGAAACTTTCGAAGAATGGATGATGGCACTCCAGCCTCACTACCGCGACGCTCACGCTGATGTGATGAGCGATTCGAGCCGCGGCAAAGAAGAGATGGAGCAGTGGATGGCGGAAAACAAAGCAAGGTTTGACGCTGCTTAAATCGTGGGGGGCACTGATTATGTTCAGAAGGCGCAATGTCTCTGCGTTGGTATTCCTTTTGTGGGTCTATTCCACAACTACGTGGGCTGGTTCTGAAGAATCAAATATCACTTTGAGTGTCACGGGCGCCGATTCTGACGTAGGAAACATCATGGCAAGCCTTTTCGATTCAGCGGAATCCTATATGGAGACGCCGTTAGTCGATGTCACAGCTAGTGTCGATGAGCACGGTGCTGCTGTACTCAACTTTGGAAGCCATCTGCCGGGACAGTTCGCCATTGTTGTGTTTTATGACAAGAATGAAAACGGAAAGCTGGATACGGGTTTCCTCAGAATTCCAAAGGAGAAAGTTGGTTTTTCGAACAATGCGAAAGGCAGATTTGGACCAGCCAGCTGGGATGATGCATTGTTCTCACTGGATGGGGTTGATTTGCAAGTTGCTATTGAACTAATCCATGCAAAAAAGAACTAGTCTTTCTTCGAAGCTCAGCTCTGGTGATCGATGAACTTAGTGATCCTTAAAGCTAGAACGGGTAGGGGTTCGTAATGAGGGCTTTAGATGACTGAATATGAATATCTAGATTTTGTTACGAGTTCAGTGGAAGTTATCACTCAGAGCGGTTTCGATTTTATATCCGTCTTTTTTGCATACCTTGCCTGTGGTTATTTGGCGGGAACCAAGCTGTCTCTCATGCAGGCCATTGCCCTGACGATGGCCTACACAATATATCTATCGTTTTGTGTGATGACGGTTGCGACCAGCATTGGCAGAATTATCGGCGCGTCGACAGAGCACGGATCAGACACGATCGCGAGATTTGAACTGATGCAGATCGCGGGACCAACCCTTTTGACTTTCATTTGGTTGGTTTCGGTAATCTATATGTTCAGTCAATATAGAAAGGGATTGGGACAAACTTCAAGCGCCACTTAACGTGTGACGATCGATTGATGGTCCGCTGTGGACCTGCCGCAGGTCTAGCCACCCGTGCGAAATGAGGCTTCAACTGCGTCAATTTCTTCGCGAGAAACTTCTTTCGTGTGTTCATGGAAGAACCAAAGATGACCTTCAAGGTCGCGAGCCGCATATCTTCGATCGCCCCAATACTGATCGGCCGGTTCGTCAATAATTTCGGCGCCTTTTGATTTAGCGGTTCGAAAGTGGTCGTCGATACCATCGACATAAACCATGAGACTCTCGGTTGATAGGCCCACGGATTTGGGGCTTGCGATCTCATGGGAACCCGCGGGACCGATCATGATGTAGCAGTCTGCGATTTGGACTTCAGTGAGAATTATTGAACCGTCGCTGCCTTCAATCCGCATGCCTTCAATTTCGGGAAAGCCAAACGCGTGGTGCAGAAATTCCACAGCCGCTGCAGGGTCTTCGTATGCGATGCGTGTGGTAACTCGTTGAATCCCATCTGGTGGGTTTTTGGGCACCCGACTTTCCTTGGTTCAGTGCGTTATAACGCTGACTATACAGAACATCGGTATGACTCAGCCATTGAGTTCGTGTGGACGTGCGTTAATGCGACCGACGGATCTCTTCTGATAACGAGAGTACGTAGTTGCGAACCGCAGCAGACTGTTCGGCAGTGAGTTCGATCAGCGGCATCCCATTCGCGCGCTTTGATCCTCCGAGAACGATCGCATCCCATTGCGCATGGATCGTGGCATCCGCGTAGCGAAGGTCAGGTACAGAACCGCCGAATCGAGCCACCGCGTTGTTGCCATGACAGTACTTACAAGCCTCTTTGTATAGGGATGCGCCCAGCGCGACGACGTCAGCAGACGTGTCCAATTTTGGCTGGTCGGGCAGTGACAAATCAACTGGCGGACTTGCAACAAGTTGCGCATCACCCTGCAGAGAAAAAGCCAGCAACCGAGTTGGTCCTTTGGAGGCAACTGACGAGTGCATTTCTGGGTATTGAAACTGCAAACCGCCACCGGCACCGATAGGGATTAATACGTACTGGATGCCATCGATTGCGTAGCTTGCGGACGCAGCGTTAATGGCTGAGCCAGTCTGAACTGACCAGAGTTGCTCACCTGTATCTGCAGCGAGCGCTTCGAAGTGGCCAGTTGCCGTGCCTTGGAACACGAGATTGCCCGCTGTTGTTAACAAGCCGCCGTTAAACGGCAGATCACGATTGACTGACCATCGGACGCGACCATTAACCGGATCTATCGCGACCAATTTCCCTGGCGAATGTGGCCTACCATCGACCTCCGAGAGTAGGACGATGGCTTCATTTTCCCCGTCGCCTGACATCTCGGCTGGCGCATCGACCACTGGGATGTATGAAAGACCGGTCCCTGGATGAAATGCCATTGGGTTCCAGCCGTGGGATCCCCACATGTTTGGCCAGATAAGTGCTTTTTCACCCTTGGGGATATTCCAATATTCACCTGCCGGATCATAGACGGGTTTGCCGGTCTCCAGGTCGATATGCGTTGCCCAATTTGTTTTAGCGAACTTGCCCACGGCCAGTAGCTCACCCGTGTGCCGATCCAGTGTGTAGTGGAAGCCGTTCTTAGGTGCGATCAACAACGTCTCACGTTGCTCATCTTTGAACGATAAGTCCGCCAGAACGATGTTCATCGTGGCGTTGTAGTCCCAACTGTCTTTGTCGACGGTTTGGTAATGCCATTCATATGCGCCGGTGTCTGCGTTGACCGCAACAATTGAGGAGAGAAATAGGTTGTCGCCACCGAGAGGGCTGCGCTCGGCATGCCGGTACGGATAGGCGCCTGAGGTACCGAAGAAGAGTAAATTACTGGCTGGATCGTAGGTCATCTCATTCCAGCTGTGCCCACCGCCGCCGTGTTTAGCTAACGTATCTCCAGACCAAGTCTTGGCTGCCATTTTCAAGGCGGGTGTATCGTTCTCTTCGGCTTTGTCGCTGGGTACGATGTAAAAGCGCCAAAGGAGCTCACCGCTGTCCGAGGAATATGCGGACACGTAGCCACGGCCTTTTAACTCAGATTCCGAACCCCCGTTGCCTAGGAAGACCTTGCCTCCTCCAACATAGGGCGAATCTGTTATGAAGTAGCCAGCGCTGGTGTCACAGGTTTGCTTGGTCCAAAGGTGAGCGCCTTTCGCAGCGTCCAACGCGATCAAACGGCAGTCAACGGTTGTCAGGAACAATTTTCCATCTGCTACAGCAATGCCACGATTGGCACGTGCGAGCCATGAAAGTGAGGCTTGTTCGTCAAACGCTTTGCGAACATCAGGGTCATAGGACCACAGAATTTCGCCAGTTTTTGCATCTACTGCTAACACGATGGAGTAAGCGCCGGAGAGATAAGCGACTCCATCGATAACGATGGGGGTGGTGGCGACACCATCAGGTATCGGTATGTTTGTGGCCCATGCCAACGAAAGCGCTTCGACAGACTCGGTGTTCACCTGAGCTAATGGTGAATAGTGTTGACCACTAGAGTCACCGCCTTTCAACGGCCAGTTTGTCGCGCCCGTGGAAGCGTTCTGAGTCCGCCCGTTATCACTGGTTGCTAGCGCGGTGGTACTCCAGATTAGCAACGCGAGAATAGATATGGCGATCTGTGTAGTCTTCAGCATGACTCACCTCCGAATGCGATCAAGCAATGAGTCTAGTTGAGGCAGGGTCCGATTGGAAAGGTCGCTTAGATTGAACCGAACGGTAGATGTCTGCTTGCCTCTAGGTGCATGGAAGTTGCAACAAAGCGACCAACGTCACTATTCAGAGGCTGAATTATCTGGTGCATAGATGACCCAGATTTCGGTATCCCATATCCCTGTCCATTCCTTCGGCATTGTTACACCTTCGCCTGCATGCACTGTCATGACGCTGCCATCCTTAGATGTCAGAGTGACGCTACCGCTTAGGAAGAACATAAACTCATCTACCCCGTAAGGTTGGTTGATCTCGAATCGTGTCTTACCCGACCGATACATGCCGCTGCTAAATTTCCCATCACTACTAATTCTTGTCGTGACACTTTCTGTTTGATGCCCGTCTGGGTGGGTAGTGGCAGTTCTATCGTCACGCTGAAATATCGTTCCCGCCACTTCATCTTTGCTGATTTTGGCTGGCCGTACCGTTCTTGATTCTTGGCTTACTGCGTTTGTGGACCAAAGGAGAATGGCGCAGAGTAGGGCTATCGTCGGGACGGAGTTGGAATGCATCGGGAGTTCTTTTCTTTCGCGGTGGAATTGCAATCAGAACAATACAGAATTCGGTTGATTGTCTCCGCAGTTGTTTTCTGGTTCTTTGGTTTGGTAGAGATTTGACAGTGTTTTCCGCAGTTTTTGGTAGTTGGGTAAGCAGAATACCTAAACTCACTTAGAGCTGTAATCCAAGAATAGGCGTGTGTTCCGCGCACCAAGGAATCCCTATTCAAGCCAAATGGACCTGTGACATCGACTGCGATAGAGCAGAACGTTATGGGTCAAAACGCGCCGCCGCTAGCGGGTGCACGAATTTTAAATTAATTGATGAGCGTCCAGTAAACCCTGGTTGAGGTCGCGTAAGTCAGAGGCCGAACCTCTCACGCAATTAAATTAGGCGAGTACACCGGCCGGTACGGATCACCGTCCTTTAGGTAGCCTCCGCTAGCGGACTTGATTGGCTTATGGTCGTACATCCCTTGCATCGAGGGTAGATGGTCACTGTAATGAGATCGATCGCCGAAGAAACGTAGCACTATATTGCGTCGATCAGGCAGCGTCGCAGGATCACTGCCGCCACCGCTATGCAGACAGTGTGGATGCAAAACGACAACATCACCGGGTTCTAAATCGAAGGACACTACATCCCAAGATGCTGGGTCTCGCTCTAGATCTGCTGTGATATCCGGTAGGCGAGGGAAGTTGCCAGCCTCGCCCCAAAGTGGTTCTGTCGGATCTTTCGGGTTGAACGTGGTGCCGTCGTACATCACGCCGAGATGCGAGCCACGCACAACGCGGATAGATTGTTCTCCTGTCATCGGAACAAGTGGGATCCAGAAATTACACCAGTGTTCGCCACCCCAAGGAGAGTACACGGTATCTTGGTGCCAAAACGTTTCGGTCTTACCGGCATTACCTTTTTTCCAGAAAATTTCTTCGGCAAAAAACCCAATGAAGCTTGACTGCCAAAGGTCTGCTGCAATCTGTGGGAAGGATGTGCTGCCCACCAGGTTTTCATACATCGAACGGGCGTCCGGATTGCCGTTGTCCACGAAGAAAACCTGGTCGTCTGTAGTTTTACCTGTAGCAAAAGGTCCGGGGTGTTTGACTGACCAATCCCAGCAGGATTGAATTTCCTGTAGGAGGTCAGCGTCGATCGCGCCCTTCAGTTTGACGATTCCCTCTTTGGCAAACGCTGAAACATGTGTTTGGTTAACTGCAAAGGACATGGCTGGCTCCAATGACTCAAATGTATGTTGTTGGATCACCTTATCGCGCGTTCAGGCTAACTACAATCCTTCGTCATTCAAGAAGGAAGCCTAAGGGCGTTGTTCCTGTAATATGGCAGAGATGATTGGTTGTTTTACAAATAGAGTGATGGCAAGAATTTTCTTTGCGCTGCTTGCTGTCAATGCAATTGCGGCGTTCGCTGAGGAAGCGGTGATGTTAGATGTTAACGAGGCGAAAATATTTTTCGAGGTCGCGGGTCAAGGGCAGCCGCTTGTCTTTATTCATGCCGGGGTCGCCGATAGTCGGCAGTGGAACAATGAGTTTCGAAGCCTGTCAACGGAATATAATGTCCTTCGCTACGACATGAGAGGGTTTGGCCAGAGTGATCCTGTTGATGGTGAATTTTCACACCTCGATGACTTGTTGAGTTTGCTCGATGAATTGAGTTTCGATGAGCCGGTAATACTGATCGGTTGTTCTATGGGCGGCGCAACGGCGCTCGATTATGCGCTCTTGCATCCGCAAAAAGTGCGCGCTTTAGTTCTAGTTGATAGTGCGCCATCCGGGCTCGAGCTTGATTTGCCGACTCCGCCAAAATTTAAATTGGTTGCGGAAGCAGACAAGGCGGGCGATTTGGAATTGGTGGCTGAATTAGAAACCCAGATTTGGTTCGACGGTGATCGACAATCCAGCGACGTGGACCAAACCATGCGCCAGCTTGCATATGATATGAACCTGATCGCTTTAGAGAACGACGCAAGAGAGCTGGGCACGCGCTTGCCAAATTCGGATACCCCTGCAATCGACCGTTTGGACGAACTTCAAATTCCGGTATTAGCCATCGTAGGAGACAATGACATTCCGTATATGCACGCAGCAGCTGAAGCGATGTCTAGCAAAATTTCCAACTACCAGCGGGTCGACATCGCGAACGCAGCTCACCTACCGAATATGGACCAACCTGAAGAATTCAAGAGGGTACTAGAGACCTTTATCCAGTCGGTAGCCCGTTGAGCAATGCAGGCGACGGACGAGACAGTCGAAGTATGGGACCCGCTAGTTAGGCTAACGCACTGGAGTCTTGCGCTCTGTTTTGGGGGTGCATATTGGCTCGGCGGCGATTGGTTGGGTCTGCACGCCCAATTTGGCTACATCGTACTACTGTTGCTTGGGTTTAGAATCATTTGGGGTTTCGTCGGCTCGGAATACGCACGTTTCAAAAGTTTTTGGCCAACATTGGCTGGCGTTGTTGCGTATTGCCAGGCGCTTGGTCGTCGCCAGCAACAGGTTCATATTGGCCATGATCCCTTGGGCAGCCTCATGATCTATGTCTTGTTGTTGTCTCTATTCTTGACTGCGGGCAGCGGTGTTACGTTGTTTGCAATGGAAGCGCGTGGACCCTTGGCAGGGACACTTGTCGCTAGTTGGCCTGGTTATCTTGTCGAGTCGGTTCATCACCTGGCATCGGATCTGACGATCATATTGGTTGTCGCACATGTATGTGGTGTTTTGATAATGGGTCGCCTACAGCGGCAACCGCTCGTTCGAGCGATGGTTACTGGGCAGAAACGGGTCTCGTAATGCGTGGATTGTGCTTGTCGTTTATGCTGTTGTCGTTGCCATGTTACGGCAACGAAGTACTGGATAAATATTTGCTGGTGTTGCAAAAGTCGGCGGTAGGCTTGCCGTTTGATGCTGGGCGTGGAGAACAACTCTGGTACCGCGAAGCTTCAGGACGCAGTTGCACGAGTTGTCACATGGACTCACCCGCACTAACTGGCCGGCATCAGAAAACGGGTAAGGTCATAGAAGCGATGGCACCGAGCGTCAACTCAGCGAGGCTCACCGAGCTTAAGAAAATGAAAAAATGGTTACTAAGAAACTGTAAGTGGACATTTGGTCGAGAGTGCACAGCGCAAGAGAAAGGCGATGTGTTGGTATGGTTGCGCGAGCAATAGAGGAGGTAGGTATGACATTAGTACAGAAGATCACCGGCTGGGGACTATTTATTCCGATTCTCATTTTTGCTCTCTACGGCATCGTGCAAGAAGTTCAGGCCGGTAACTTTCGCTACGTCCGCAATCAAACCTATGTAGAGGAGTGCGGCGCTTGTCATTTCGCCTATCCGCCACAGCTCCTACCGGCAGAGACGTGGACCATAGTCATGAGTGAATTGGATGATCACTTTGGTGAAAATGCGGAACTTGATGTTGAAACTTCCACCGAGATTGTTCAGTACCTGCATGCCCATGCGTTAGGTGTGGCGGCACCATCACGGATGAGCAAGATGATGCGCAACATCCCAGATGAGCCACCACTGCGAATCACCGAATTTCCAGCCTTTAAAGATGCCCATGCCGTTGTTAAAGAACAGTTAGAACTGAGTTCGATTGAGACTGGTTTTTTGAGCCCGTGCGCGGACTGCCATCGATTGGCGAATTCCGGCATCTTCGATAAAGAGCTCCTGCATCCCGGCTACGGTCCTGCGAGTTGGGGTAGCAGCAAGCCAGAATAGTGAGACTAGCTCTGTCGGCGCGCTGCGACGAGCTCCTGCATGCCATCCCACTCGCTCCAATGATCGCAGAGCGCATCTTTGGTGGTAGCCCATGGATTGTGATGTTCCGGGTACTCGAGAAATTGACCAAAGTAGCCTCGGTCGGGATGATCGCTAACCCCATGCGCAACTCGTCGAGTACCTTCGTTGGGATTACCTTCGCGTAAACGCCGCACCCGAAAGTAGATGTTCATGCGTGGATTCGGACCCAAGTTTGGTGTCGGTGTATGTGGTAGCGAATGCAACGCAATGATGGCGTCGCCTGCGTGCAGATTGATCGGGGTAAGTTCAGGCCAAGGCCATGACTCGATTGCCGCTCCCTTCGCGGCACGCTCTCCGGCAATTTTGCGGATCCGGTTGGGTAAACCGTTATTGTAGGGTCGACCGGCTTTGTCGATCCTAATTCGGGGCCACTCGTATCCCTCAGGCCCCACGATATCCCCCTTGTCCCGCTGTTCCCTAAAGCAATCCTCTACTTCTTCATGAAGACCTTTGAGGACTGCGAACTGACCGTTGCCTAGTTCGAGCTGATCGTTTAGGGCAATGCCCACAAGGGTTGTGTAGGAGCCATAGGATAAGGTGCGCTCGGGGTCCATCCACAGAAGTCCGTCGTTAGCGCCACGGCGTTCGTCATTCTTGCCAAAGTACCGTTCTGCCTCTATTGGTCGATTCGTCTGCGGATCGATCTCTTCGGCATGTTCTGGTAACTCTCCAGACCATCCACCATCTACATGTGTTCCTGGCACGCCACCAAGCTTGTTGAATGGCGGTGTTACTGCAACCTGACAGCTGAGGACTGGTGGAAAAGGACCCATTACGGTTTCTAAAACCTGTTGCACACAGGACTCAGTGAACAGTCCAGTGATGCGTTCGTCTGTGGCGAGCTTCCCGGGCACCAGCAGTCTGCGCTCGTCCTTGGGCAAGAAGGATTCGATGAGAGACTTAGCTTGGGCAATCGCATCAGCGTCGATCGCATTGCGGATGATGACGTAGCCGTCTTCGTACAAGCGAGTCTTCTCACTCTGGTCAAGGTCAGTTTTCATAAGTCTCTTATTCAGCAACGGGCACGGTTGGTGGCGCGTTTTCCTGCTTGATGAAAAGTACCAAAAATTTAGCGCTGTCTGAAGTGCTCGCGTTTTTCGAAACTGTGTGGATATCGTCAGGCGTCTCGTAGAAAACTTCTCCCGTTGAGACGGTTGTTAATGGTCCACCTTTGACTTGCATAACGATGGAGCCTTCGAGCACATAGACGATCGTGTGTGCGTTGTGTCTGTGCAATGGCGACGCTTCACCTGGTTGGTACTCGACCGTCACAACGGTTGCTTCCCGACCAGGAATATCGGCAAGGGCTTTGGAGAATACAGCTTCGACCGTCGCTGCGTGTGTGCCTGCGGAGGCAAGTGCCGTGACGAAAAAGGCGGCGATAAGGATTCTAATCTTCGGACTCATTGTGGTTCCCTGCTGTGGCAATGGCGCTAACACCGATCAATGTTTGGATTACGTTCCGCGATATCGAGAGACTTGTCAAACTGTGATCGGATCCGGACGTGCAACAACAGGATGTAAGCTGTGGGTAGAGCAATAGGTCAGGACGGGCGCAGTGTAATTGGAGAAAGCCCCCCTGGCGAGCAGCCATTAGTGGTAGAGGGGGCTTTTGTTTTTTGCAGCTTTGCCTGCCCCTGGATCAGCGCAGAGGCAGGATTCTGCTGACTTTCATAAGTCGACTAGTTGTATGTGTTCCGCTTGTTGCAATGACACAAGCTCAGCTCGTTCAAACCATACTTCTTCCTGAAAATAGTCGCTCTTTTCGTCCCGACTCACTTCTCGCACTGCCTTTCGTGCGGCGCTCGGCAAGTTGTAATACCAGTCGCTGAAGGACAGCTCGACGTTGTCGTTTTCGGTCGAAGAGACAATCGCTGTACCGTAGCGGTATGGAGCATCCAAATTGGGCCATGCTTCTTTCACGTCGATAACCCAGATGTCTCCAACAGTTGGAGCAGCCGCGGCTTTTGTCTCGAGCACTTCGAGCTCTTGGCTGTCGAACTCTGCCAAGACGATTAGGAGCGTCATTAGGATTGGGCCAATGAAATGCCATATCGGTCTGCTTACCTCATGACTTGCGGCTTTAACAGCGGCCTTTTTATCATCCGAGAGATCGCTGTCTGTTTCACACTGCTGGCAATGTGTACAAACCACGGTGTGATTGCTGCCCAATGGAACGACAGGCAACCAAAAGAGGTGGAAGTAGCGAAATCCACGGACGCTAGCCAGTGCTTCGTGACCACAGCTTTCGCAGTGACCATCAACGAGCTCGCCCTCGCGGAAGCTTTTATCTAAACCGAAAATAATCATGACCGGGCTCCTGTTTCTTGTGTGACTGCTCAATGAGTCACTAAGACCAAGAAACCGGTTCAAAATTAGTGGGCGTCTGTCCCCAGTAGCAGTTCCAGCCGACCATCGCAGCGAAAGCGATCATCCAGAGTCTGGAGACAAGAAAAGTGTTGCCTAAGTGCGGTGAGCGAATTCGTGCGGTAGTCGTGCGGGGTACTAAGGTCTACCTCTAGCTGGTCCTCCGCTCGGATGCGGTAGCGTTCGCTGGGGTTCGAAAGATTCACGAGCGCATGTGCCCTTGTACCACTGTAGACGTAGGGTTCGAGGGCATCGCTAAGTTCATTCAATTGTTCGTGGTCGAGTCGATGCAGGAGATCCCAGAATAGACAGACGTCGAAAAGTTCACCGGTATATTCCGCGAAAACTTCGCCAATCGTGATGGACGAGTTGGCTTTCAGAGCAGGTGCAAGATCTAGGAAGTAGACTTTGCAGCGATGGTCTTGCTCGCGATGGTTCTGTAAAAATTCGGTCGTATCGGTGATGCCGATACCAACATCGAGGACGTGTATTTCGGTGTTGCGATTGTGTGCTGAAAAGACCCGAGGTAAAAGTTCAGTCGTAATGAACTCACCCCGGGTTTTAGCGTCTGCGTCTTGCTTGCCCCTCAGTTTTCGTAGGGACAGGATGGACATTAGCCTGCAGAAACTTGATCGCCGGATTTATCCAGCGGTGCAACGTTTTCCGCTGCAGGGGCTTTGGCTGGCGCCTTGTTTGCATTGCTCGGGTTCTGCGTGTCTGGGCTCATGTCAATGCTACCCTTAAATTGAGCACCATCTTCCAAGGTCACGCGTGGGGCTACGATATTGCCGAGCACCTTGCCTGATTTGGAGACAACGACCATTTCGGATCCCTTAATGTCGCCGTTGACACTGCCGTGAATCTTGATCGTTTTGGCGTTCAAGTCGGCGTTGACCGTGCCGGAGTCGCCGATGGTAAGGTCGTGGTTGTTTAGATTAACTTGGCCTTCTACTTGCCCGTCGATCTGTAAATTTTCGTCGCCAGTGATTTCACCCTTGATCTTGATAGATGCGCCAATCATTGCCATGTTCCTTATGCTTGGAGAATTTGTTGTAGTTGATGCTGATGTCGCTGCAACGGATGCAGTGGAATCAGTCGATTGATTCCTTTGCTCTTCGTCGGGTTGACTTGATTTGGGGGGAGCACGCTCTGGCTCTTTTCGTCTGTTGAACATCCCATTTCCTCATGCTGGAGAAAGCCTCTCAGTTGATCGAGGCTAGATAAGAAGAGTATCTCGTAGGTGGGATTTGATAGTGTGACGTGGGTAGCAAAAGACTAAGTCTAAGCGTGGTGGCTACCCCGATTTGCCTATACTCGTGGCCTCGCTAGAAGAGTGGAATCCGGCGTCCTCTCGGACGAGGTGTCTGGTGTTCCGTTGGAAGCCGACAAAGTCGCTCCATCCTAGTGACGCTCCCATCGGCGTATTCCCAGACTACCTGTTCGCCATCTGGGTAACGCCTGACGACCTTCGGTCCCCAACCAAAGACATGAAAATCTAGGATGCCTTCGTTCCAAATCATGCTTGCTGATGTACGCGGGCAATACTCTCGTTCTCCAATCGTAAAGAGAACGCCACCTTCGGTGTCGTCCGTGTTCGGGTGGGCGGTACTATTGGGACCGTAGTCATGAATGATACCCGACGCCGTGACAACAGTACGGGTGCCACATTGTTCGATACGCTCTATGTGGCCCACATTGCCAGTTACACCGATCCACAATCCACGAATATCCGCGGCGCCCGGAGGCAGGGGTTCTGTGCATGCTGCAAGAATAGGTAGAGGGAAGTGGTCATAACCGCAGCCAGGCGTATTGCCCTTGGGTATGTCTGCAGCGAGGAGACCAGTGCCGTCGAGTACTGGTAACTCACAGTAATTTATCGTGCTGCCATCTCCTGCGAGGGTTTTAGGATCTATCGTGAGTGGCGGGCGGGTGGAAAAAAAGGCGAGCCAGAAAAGGCCTGCTACCAAAAAGGTGAGTAAGATAACGGTTCGAACGATGAGTTTTTTCAAGACGACTGATCAAGATATACGCGTTGAAATTTAGCTTGCTGCTTGTAGTGTTTAATGTAAAGCATTACTTTTACAAGATACGGGGAACGATGCAACTATGACTAATACCTACACGCTCTATGGCTCCTATGCTTCTTACTATACGGCTAAGACGCGGACCTATTTACGTAAAAAGGGGATTCCGTTTGTAGAGAGGTTGCCAAGCGATCCTATGTTTCGGAACAAAGTTCGGCCCGGATCGGGCAGCCACCGCATCCCCCAACTACTCACTCCGGACGGACAGGTTATTCAAGACAGCATAGAGATTTTGGATGCGCTTGAGCCGCTGTTCCCCCAGATACCTGCCTTTCCAGACTCACCAACGCAAAGATCGTTTGTCCATCTGATGGAGTTGTTAGCGAGCGAAGGATTGGTTCGGCTAGCTTGGCTGCATCGCTGGCTCTTTGAAGAAAATTACAGTTTTGTGAAGAAGGATTTTGGTCGATCCTTCAAGCCGCAGGGTAGCGATGAAGACCTGCAGAAGTACGGTGACTTAATCGCGGATAGGATGATGAGCTATGGCTTGCCGGAGTCTACCCCGGCTGCGCGCGCGGCCGTTGATGAACAGTATCTTGAGTTACTGAGATTGTTTGAGCGACATCTCACTGATCACCCCTACTTTTTGGGAGGTCACCCGTCTGCCGCGGATTACGCGATTATGGGGGCGATGCATGCCCACCTGGGGCGCGATCCGGCAGGGTTGCGCATGATGCAGGACAATGCCCCTAGAACCTTCCGTTGGGTGGAGCATATGATTGTGCCGGAAATACAGTCACCAGAGTTCTTTAGTCGGCCGATTGAATACATGGCAGACGACGAGGTACCTGAGAGTGCAGTGGCGATCCTTAGGTTCCTTGCAGATAACTTCGGCGAGCAATTTGTCCTTGGCTCGCTGGCATTCAATCAATCCATGGTCCGGATCGATGCTCAATCAGGCCATGAACTAGCACCCGACCAAGATCAACCCGGGCTCAGCGTTGAAAGTGTCTCTTACGCAGACTCTGTGGTTGACCACACGGCAAGTCTTCATGGTGTTTGGGTCAGCCAGCGTTCGCAAAAGCATTTTCAGTCCCTCGACGGGGAGGCAAAACAGCGCATATTGACGAAGTTCGGTTCGCAAATACTGACAGATCTTCTTACCGATCCAGTTGCCTATCCACTGGCACGGCGCAACAACCGCTTGACCGTAGCGTAGCGAGCTAGCTAAGCGCACTTTTCATCCGCTTGAGGATTTCTTCTAACGTAGTTCTGTGGCAGCCAAAGTTCAGACGGATATGGTCTGAACTACCCATTTCGTCGCCAGCGGATAGCGCGACTCCGTGTTTGAGAAATTCGCGGACAGGATTGTCTAGACCTGATTCTGCGACATTGATCCACGCTAGAAATGTTGCCTCGACATGGTTCATTGACAACCCTTCGATGGATGCGATTTCGGTCTCGAGGTAATCGCGATTGCTTTGCAGGTAAGTAATCGTCTCCTGCAGCCAATAGTCGCAGTCTCTATAGGCAGCTATGGTGGCGGCGTAAGCAAGCGCACCCGGATGTGTCGCAACCCCGTACGAACGTTGTTGGAAAGCTGCTCGGATGTCTGGGTCGGGAATGATTGCAAGGGACAGACCGCCGATGCCTGGTAAGTTAAACGCCTTTGCTGCCGAGAATAGGGTGATTGAGTGCTTCTCGATTTCTGGGTCGAGGCTAGCGATAGGGAGATGTTGCTTGTCATCATCGAGGACCAGGTCTGCATGAATTTCGTCTGCGCAAATCATCGTGCCGTTTTTTAAGCATAGGTTCGCGATTGTCTCGAGTTCCTCTTTGTCGAATACGCGACCAACCGGGTTGAATGGATTACAAAGTAGGAATGTCTTGGTCCGACGGGTAATGGTTTCAGACATTTGTTGGAAATCCATTTCCCAACGCCCGTCCGTGTTGTGGCAGTCCACTGGCTGATAAGTTCTGTCTGTGTACTGAGCGGTCTCGAGAAAGTAGTGGTAATTGGGGCGCGCTGCCATCACTCCGTCACCTGAATTGCCTAAGCAGTTGGACGCAAAGAACAACGAAGGTACGACACCAGGTTGGACGACGAACCAATCGCTCTCAACACGCCAACCATGCTTTCTCTGCATCTGTTCTTGAAGAAGCGGTATGAATTCAGCTGGTGCGACGGTGTAGCCGAAGACTCGTTCGTCAAGCCGATCTTTGATGGCGTTGATAATCTCATCTGCAGAAGGGAGATCCATGTCTGCAACCCAGGCACCGATGACATCCCGTTCGTTGGATGCGAACTTCGTCCATTTTGCACTGTCAGAACCGCGCCTTTCTATCGGAGGGTTGAAAAGTTCAGTCATTTAGAGGCTGGGATTTTGTAGAGGATGGGATTTTGGAAAATGCTGAAAACGGGTTGAACCGTCTCGACCGAGTTGCACCATGAGGTCGACCTCCCAGTCGAGGTAGGCACGCATAGCGTCTTCCACCGTTTCGCCTTTGTCTTTATTTCGCCAAATGTCGATCGGGTCCACGCTATACTTTTGCTCAGAGTTAGTAAGTTGGAAGCCAGCGTTCTGCCAAGCTGTATTGCCACCTTCGAGTGCATGCACTGGTTTGCCTGCGAGTGTGCTTAGTTCTGACAGACCAAGCTTTGCTAAAGAACCCTCTTCTGACGTCAAGATCAGCGCTGGTGCCCGCTCAAACTCGGATGTAGCGTTTTGCGCGATGGACGTTACGGAGGCTTTTATCTGACTGCGTAGAACGAACCATGCACCCGGGATATGTCCTTCACGATATTTTGGACTCAGACTCATATCTAGAATTAAAGCACCATCGTCGACGAGTGCTTTAGCTGAGCGCGGGTCTATAGTCGCGACTTCAAGGTTTTCGGGTCTAACGATTGGTTTGTGACGAGGTCCCACCACCGTGGTAAGCTCGGGATTGTCCTCCATGGCTAAAGTTCGGACGTGAGAATGTCCCATCTGGAGCAACCAAGAGGCAGTCATAGTTGCTCTCGTACCGTCATTGTCTACGAGCACGATGCGTGCATTTCGCACTCCTATATATTCATCCGTTGCCTGTATGACCTGTCCTCCGGGTGCGTGTACTGCGTCGGCCAAATGGCCGACCTCAAACTCATCGATCGTCCGCACGTCCAACACGAAGAGTGACTTGTCGTCTCGTTCTTGTTGCCATTGCGACAATGCTTGCAGGGAAATGGGTTGTACGTTAAAGCGCTCTGCGACTTGAACTGCGGCGTTGTGCGCTGCAAGTTGATCCACCTTCTCCGGTGTAGGTGCCCACCCTTTTGCACCGGTGGCGGGTTCATAACCGGATAGACGCCATCCCATAATGCCGTTGCGAAGTGCGTAGACCTTGTTGGGAAGACCGGCGTTGATTAAGGATTGAGCGCCGATAATGCTTCGGGTCCGGCCCGCACAGTTAACAATCACCTTCGTTTCTGGTGAAGGCACAGTACTGAATGCACGATAGACGAGTTCGGCACCAGAACAGCACAAGCCGGTCGGAATACTGGCCCAGTTAAACTCGCTAAAAGGACGGCTGTCGAGGATGAGAATGTCACTGCCATCCGCCATGAGATTTTGAACTTCTTCAGCACTGAGAGACGGAGTAGCCTCTTCATGCTCGATGAACTCCCCGAAAGCCTTACTTGGGACGTTAACGCCAGAGTAAGTTTCAAATCCCGCTTCTCTCCAAGCCGTGATGCCGCCATCGAGGATTGCAACGTCGTTAAATCCGAGTTCGTGTAGACGCCTGGCCGCTCGTTCTGCCAGACCTTCTGCGTTTGTTTCATCGCAGATAACGATAGGCACCGATTTCCGTGGTATTAAATCGGCGATCAAGAGCTCCAGACGTCCGAGAGGAAGCGGTATGGCGAACAACAGATGGTTCTGTGAGAAAGGGTCGATTTCTCGCACGTCTACTAAGGTGTGCTCAGTCTCACTGAGTAAAAGTGCATGCAACTCCTTCGGTGAAATCTTCATGAGCGTGTCTTACAAAACTCTGCGAGATTCGTCGATGGGGATCATTGAGCCGCCGACGGACTTTGTCGTACCTTCCGCTAAATTAAACTCGAGTCTATCGTTCTGTTGTTCAAAACCCTTGCCGTACAGATGGAAATGGCGTGTAGGAGTCTCTGATGTGACCTGGATTCGGTGGATATCCTGTGGCATGAATGCGATGGCATCGCCCATAGACAACGTCACTTTGTAGTCTTCAACAACCTGTGCTCTGCCGGGTTGGGATTCATCATCCAGGCGCTTGTAAATCGTGTTTTCTTCATCTCCTTCCAATCCGGCGATGACGGCGAATGTGCCGTGGTCGTGCACTGGAGAGGGACCGAGTGGCAAAACGCTTATGAGGTAAAGTGAAAAATCCCCACCCACATCGTCAGTGATCAGGTAGATCTTTGCGATCTCTTCATGGCTCGGTATGGGGAATTCTGCAGCACCGAACATCTCAGTTTCTTTGGTCAATCCGGTGACAACTTCCTTCACACGGTCCAGTGATTCACGGGTTACCCCGTCGTTGTTGATATAGTCTTTGATCTCACCCATTGCGGATGCGACCAGCGCCTTTCTGTTGGATACTAGTGTGTTCGTCATGCGTGTCTCCGAATGTTGAAATTATTCTAGAGCAGTGGCGGCAACTTACGCCAGTCGGTTTTCTGGCTTGTAAGTAATTGATGCGTAGTCGTCGATTGGATAACAATTGAGTGATCGAGCACCTATCGAGCATCTAATAGATTTAGGAATACCGAAACAGATATGGGAATAAGAAATGGAAGTTAAGAACACCGTACGTCCGAATGCTGAACAGATGGCTGGTTTTGCTGAACCTGGTCCGGAAGGCCCTATCTACATGGTGAATTTGCTCAAGTTTAAGGAAAAGGCTGAGTACGCCGACGGACGCGAAACTGACTTGTCCGGAGTTGAGGCCTACGGCATCTATAGCGTGGGTGTGACTAAACTCCTTCATGGCTTAGGCGGTGGTGTAGCTTTTTCTGCTTCCGTTGAGCGATTGATGTTGGGTGAGGTTGAAGAACTTTGGGATAAGGTTGCCATCGCCACCTATCCCTCCCGCAGTGCGATGCTAAAGATGATGCAGTCACCTGAAATGGCTGAAATAGGTGTCCACCGCGAAGCGGGTCTTGCTGGTCAGCTCAATATCGAGTGCACCGGCGCTGTTGGCGCACTCATCAGCGAAAACTCGACAGGTTAGCTTTCTAAACCACCGGTTGCAGGCGCGGGGCGAGCACGTTGGTTGTACAGCATTGCTTTGAGACGGGCTTTTTCCTCATCTGACAGTGTTGCAGGGTCATTTCTAAGGTCGTTACCGACTGCCATGCCACGCTGTACGGCGGGTCGTTCACTGAGCTCTTCGAACCAACGCTTGAAGTACTTAAACTCGTTCAGGTCCTGACCCTGTAGCTCCCAGTTGGCGGTCCATGGGTAGCAAACCATGTCGGCTATGGTGTACTCGTTCCCACAAAGATATCGATTGTTGTATAGCTGGTTGTTCATCACGCCGTAGAATCTATTCACTTCGTCAGAAAACCGAGTCACAGCGTATTCTTGCGAACCTTCACTATCGCCAAGGCGCTTAAAGTGACCGAACTCACCAGTTTTGGGTCCTTGGTTTGCCATTTGCCACATGACCCACTGCACTACGTCATAGCGACCACGTGTATCGGCAGGCATGAATTGACCGGTCTTTTCGGCGATGTACAACATGATCGCCCCCGACTCGAAGACCGAGAGAGGACCAGCGCCGTCTGCTGGTTCATGATCGACCAACGCAGGCATGCGATTGTTAGGATTGATGGATAGAAACTCTTCAGAAAACTGATCGCCGCGACCAATGTTGCACTCAACAACGTTGTACGGGATCCCGCATTCTTCAAGTTGAATGGTTACTTTTTTGCCGTTTGGTGTTGGCCAATAGTGTAGATCAAGCATGTTTGCCTCAAGTTGAGTCAGTGTCGAACTATAGTATGCTCGAGAATTAGAGGAGGACACCATGAAATATTCCATCGCGTTTGCGTCGGAGGTTGATAGCTGGCGCTGGGCTCAACGCGCGGAAGAGTTGGGTTTTCATGCGGCTTGGTTTTATGACACGCAACTGCTGAACCCTGATGTCTTCATCTGCATGGCGCTGGCCGCACAGAACACGAGTCGTATCCGATTGGGTACCGGCGTCGTGGTACCTACGAATCGTATCGAGCCGGTTACCGCGAATGCTCTGGCGACCCTCAATAAGTTAGCCCCAGGGCGTATAGATTTTGGCGTTGGTACAGGTTTTACGGCAAGACGCACGATGGGATTGGGTGCTGTGCCGCTCAAACAATTCCGCACCTATATTGAGCGTGTCAGTGCGCTTGTTAAAGGTGAAATGGTTGAATGGGATTTTGAAGGTAAAGACCGCAAGATCCAATTCCTCAATCCCGATCTGGGGCTTATCAACGTTGAAGACGATATCCCCCTCTGGGTCTCGGCGTTTGGACCAAAGTCTCAACAGCTCACAGCTGAGCTGGGTGCCGGATGGTTGAACTTTGGTGGTGAACAAGGCGCCGTGGAAGCATTGCAAGCCATGCAGACTACATGGCGTGAGGCTGGCAACGAGGATGAGCTGCCATCAGCGCTGTTTGCCCTTGGCGCTGTTTTGATGGGAGATGCTGAAGAGGATGAGCAACGGTTAAAAGCCCAGGGTGGACCCATGGCGGCGGTTGCGATGCATAATCTTTCGGATGACATGGGTGCCATGGGCGGACAGACACCGCAGGGTCCGTTAGCACAATTACATGGTTCGTATATGAAGGAGCATGCTCGCTATGAGCCAGAAGATGCCAAGTACTTACAGAATCATCGAGGCCACCTGATGTTCGTGCGTCCGGAAGAAGAACATTTATATTCAGCAGAGATGATCCGAGCGATGACCTTGAGTGGCAGCAAAGAAGAACTTGTAGCCACCGTTCGTAGGTTACGAGATGCCGGTTATGGCCAGCTTGTAATTCAGCTAGTGCATGGTCACGAAGAAGCGATAGAAGAATGGGCTGAGGTATTTCAAGAGGCGGAAGGGACTTAAGTAGCTTCTGCGATAGAAGAACAGAGAGATGTGAAGGGAGAGGCGGTATGAGTTTGAGAGAATTTCGATTGGAAGCGCGAGAATGGCTGGAAGAGAACTGTCCGGCCAGTATTCGCAGTCAAATGCCCGAAGAAGAGATCGTTAGTGGCGGGAGTAAGCAACGCAGTTCCAATCCGGACTCATACGTTTGGCTCGAACGAATGGCAAGCCGTGGCTGGACGGTCCCCCATTGGCCAGAAGAATATGGTGGTGCCGACCTCACGACGGAGGAGTACGTCGTGTTGCTAGAAGAGATGTCAGCGATAAATGCTCGCATTCCGCTAACAGGGATGGGCGTTAGCATGATTGGTCCGACTTTGCTTGAGTACGGTACGCCTGAACAAAAAGCTGAACACCTCCCTAAGATTGCGAGTGGTGAAATTCGTTGGTGCCAGGGTTATTCAGAACCTGGCGCAGGGTCTGATCTCGCTAGCTTGCAGACCCGTGCAGTAGAAGATGGTGATCAGTTCATTATTAACGGACAAAAGATCTGGACTACGTTGGCCCAGCATGCCGACTGGATATTTTGCCTAGTGAGAACAAATCCAGAAGCGCCCAAGCATGAAGGCATCAGTTTTATGTTAGTCGATATGGACCAGCCTGGCGTGACGGTAAGGCCGATCAAGTTGATCAGTGGCGCGTCACAGTTTTGTGAGACCTTCTTGGAAGATGCGGTTGCTGAGAAGAAGAATCTTGTTCATCAGCTTAATCGAGGATGGACTGTTGGTAAGCGGCTCCTTCAACACGAACGATCTGGGATACAAGCGTTAGCCCAAGCCGCATCAGGTCGGGATGCTCGAGCGACCACAGGCATGCCGATTACAGAAGCGGCAAAAGAGTATATCGGTACAGACGCGGCGGGGCGGATCGACGACCCTTCTCTTAGAGCTGAAATCACTGCGCTTATGATGAATACCAGGGCATTGGCACTCACTCAATCACGCAGTGTGGAGGAGTCTGAAGGTGGCACACCAGGCTTTACGACATCTGTCTTTAAGCTCCGTGGTGCTGACTTTCGCAAAGAACAGCTCGAGCTGCAGTTGAGAGCGCGCGGGACCCAAGCGCTCGGGTGGCAGGGTGAAACGTTTACGGACGAAGAACGTGATGTGACGCGCAACTGGTTGGGATCCAAGGCGGGCTCGATTGCGGGTGGTTCTAATGAAGTGCAGCTCAACATCATATCCAAACGGGTGCTCGGACTTCCGGACGCTTGATGCCGGGTCCGTATGATGGCCTACGGGTGGTTGAATTTGGTCGCTTCATAGCAGCGCCATACTGCGGTCAGCTCTTTGCTGATGGCGGTGCGGATGTCATCAAAGTAGAGCCGTTAGTCGGTGATGATGCGCGGCGGAATGGTACGCGTTTGAGTGCGACCGAAGCGCGACAATACCTCAACAAGAATCGCGGTAAACGGTCAATCGCCATTGATTTGGCCGATGACGGCGTGCGTTCGCTTGTCCAGCAACTCACTGCCAGGGCAGATGTCGTTCTGACCAATTTTCGCCCAGGGCAAGCAGAGCGTCTCGGTCTGGACTATCAACAATTAGCGGTATCCAACCCTAAGATAATCTATGCCGAAAACACAGCATTCGGGAAAGCGGGGTCGGCGAAGGCTGGAATGGACATTTTACTCCAAGCCTATGCGGGTGTTGCCAGCCCCACAGCGGATGGACCGCAAGTAATTGGTGAGCCGATCATCGATTATACCGCAGCATTGCTAATGGCATGGGGTATCGCGACTGCGCTCTATCATCGAGAGAAAACTGGGGTAGGGCAGCGCTTGGATGTCTCGCTCCTACAAGCCGCCCTCGTCATTCAGAACAACTCGATTAACCACGTTGATGCGGTAGACGGATGGCGAGAGGAATTTGTCGACTACCTCAAAGAAGCCTTCAGTCGGGGCGATTCTCTTAGTGCTGTGATAGATCGCCGCGAGCTTCTAAAGCCCACTGTAGCACCACCCTACTATGGTTTGTTTCCAACCAAAGACGGATATCTTGCCGTTGCTGCAGGTGGCTTAGGTTTAAAACGCAAAGTTGCAGAGTTGTTAGGCATCGATGATCCCGGGGTTCATGATTTAGACTTTGAGCCAAGCGATGTATCGGCATACACACAGTCGATCCGAGCACAGGTGGTCGAAGCGCTTAGCTTGAAAGGCACGGCTGAGTGGCAAGAGATATTTGAAGCTGAGGGTCTGCCTGCAGGTGCTGTGAATTTCAGAGAACAGGTACTCGATGACCGTCAGTGCTGGGATAACGATTATTTGGTTCGGTTGCATCACGACGAAGTGGGCGGCATGACGGTCGTAGCACCGCCGGTCAAATTCGGCGCCACGCCACTAGCGGTGCTAGGTCCTACGCCAACGTTGGGTAAACACACCAGGGATGTGTTTACAGAGTTAGGTGTTGACCAGGCAGAGATAGACGCTCTTTTTGAATCGGGCAAGATCGTGATTCATGGCGAAGGTAGTAGTACATGACTGCAATCCCGGACGGGTTTGATGAGATGAAAACGGGCAGTCCTTTTAACACGTGGGCGGGTCCCTTCTATGCGAAGGAAGTTGATGCCAATGTGATCATCGGTTTTATTGTGGCCGAACATCATTGCAACAGCGCAGGACGTGTGCACGGAGCCATGATCTGTGCTGCAGCGGATATTGCGTTGGGACGCAACATCGGTATCGCAACGCATGCCAAAGGCTACTTCGACGAAGGGAGCCTACAAAATAGGTCGGGCGCTCCGATAGCGACGATGAACTTAACAACCGACTTTGTCGGCACGGCACGCCAGGGAGCGTGGGTCGAGGTTCATGTGGATGTACAAAAAGCAGGGCGTAGCGTTGGCTTTGCTAATGCCTATCTTGTTAGTGATGGCGAACGGATAGCGAGGGCCAGTGCCGTCTTTAAAGTTCTGTAGTCCAGCTAGAGTGTACTGTTGGTAAGCAGGTTACCCATCTTGGTATGATCGCTGGGTAAAGACGTGTGTCATACGTAGCTGGTTCGCAAGCAGGCCGAATGCGAGCGCGACTGCTACAAGTGAGAACCAACCCTGATTTTCGGTAACCCAAATGCCGAGACCTATCATGAGCAGGACCACGACGGGTATGACAGAAGAAATGTGATCTGCCCAGCTAGCCCTAGGTAAATTGGCAAAGAAGTGATCGTTGTCTGAATCGTGGCGTGCGCGTCGCATGGTGACTTGAGTTACCCAAGCCATGATGGCGAACAAGATGCTCAAGATGATGAACCAAATGCCAATGCTAGACGGCCCCATGACACCTATTTGTGCAAATTCGATGATGCCAACCAGGAAAGGAAAAATCGCATCTGAGGTCGATGGTACCCAGCTGAATCGCATCACAAGACCGCTGTAGATGAGCCAGATCAACAAGATGCCGAGCAGGGTCGCGGCGATTTGGAGCCAACCAAGAACTGCCAAGAAAGACCATTCATACAGATATGGGTGTTCGCCAAGATGGGTCCACATCAACTCCAATGCTTGGACGATACTTAAGAGTGTCAGAAGAACTGTTGGGAAATTTGCTTTAGCGCGACCTCGGATTTGATTGTCTGCCATTGTTCAGTACTTATGGGTGGGTTGGCATCTGCAAGCTGACAGGCGGCTCTAGGCTTTGATCCCGCTTTCAACGGAATCGTGACGCCGCCCCATTATCCAGCGATCAAATCTGATCAGCAGAGGCGGCAAAAACAGCAAGTCCAATAACCAAGCGACGACGATAATCGGCGTCAGCAACAGGGCGACATTTTGAAAGTGGAACGTGTTGGAGAGCACTAAAACAAACGTTCCGACGGCCAATGAAAGGGTGGTGATCGTAATTGCAGACCCAGCTTTGTCCAGCGAGTAATCAACTGCCTCTTCTGGCGCGTCGCCGCGACGACGACCCACTATGTATTTGCTCAATATGTGTACAGAGTCATCAACGACAAGACCGATGCTTATCGAAAAGAGCATCAGGATATAGGGACTCAGCTCGCCGACAAATAATCCCCAAACGCCAAAGACAATGGTGGCAGGAAAGATGTTTGGCATGATGCTGAGGAGCCCATACTTCACGCTTGCGAGACCGATGATCATCGTTAGCGTTATCAAGATAAAGCTGAGAGTGAAGCCTTTCATCAATTCTTCAGTTATGGCTTGGTCTAAGCGTGCAAACAGAATGCTGTTGTCGCCATGCAGAACTTTGAATTTGGGATTAACGTTTTCATCGATCCACGCGTCGATTCGCTCGTTGAATTCGATGAGTTCAACATTGGTGAGATTAGAGGTGCCGATGATGAGCCTGATCGCTGAATAGTCGGCATTGAATATGGGCTCTAGGTTGGGCTCGATTTCTTGTACAAGCTGATAACCGACCAGATAGTCGATGACTTGCAGCTTGTCTTCAGGAATCTTGTCCCATGCTGGGTCATCGTCGTGTTCTGACTTGTTTAGGCTGCGTAGAAGATCGGTGTAACTCGATACAAAACTAGCTTCCGGCTGAGATTCTACCCAGCGCGAGAACTCATCCACCTGTAGTAAGAACTCGGGCTCAGTAATGCCGTAATAATCTCCACTCTGTACGCTATAGACCAAACTTTGGTCGTTACCGATTTTCTCGGCTAACGCCTTCATCACGTGGGCAAGATCCGAGTCTTCATCGACAAAGCTGTAGCGGTTAAAGTCCATCTTGTTCATAGGTAGGAGCGCTAGGGTCACCACTATGATTGCAGTGCTTCCCCAAAAGAGTTGCGTGCCATGAGACCTAACAAGTTTTGTCACAGAGATTATAAACTCTCTCACGCCTAGTGGCTTAGGGACCTTGTTGGTAGGCAAGAGCAAAATGAGGGTGGGCAATGCCAAGAGTGAAATCAGGTAAGCCCACAAAACACCAATAGCCACAACATTCCCGAATCCATATATCCCTGGCGACGATGAGTAATTTAGACTCAAAAAGCCCATCGCGGTTGTGATGCTCGCCAGTGTTACGGGTTGGATGTTGATCGACAGACTCTCACGCATCGCGTCGAGCTTGTTGAGATTGCTATGCAGACCCTGGGCATAAATCGAGACGATATGTATCCCGTGCGCCATTGCGATCACCAGCACCACCAGCGGTCCTAGCGTGGATATTTGGTTAAACGGGATTCCTAACCAGCCAAAACTTCCGACGGCCAGACCAATTGACGCAAACGCCACCGCAAAGAGGGATATCGCATATGGGAGAGACTTCAAGCAATACCACAGAAGTAAGATCGACAGCGAAATAACAATTGGAAATAGCACTAAGCGATCTTGTTCTGCGGCCTTAAATCCATCCATCTCAAACAACACACCACCGAGTGCGTATATTTCTACATCCGGGAATTCGCTGCGGAGGCTATCGCGTAAGGCGTAGACAGATGCCGCGATACTCAGTCGTACCTCTCGCTCATTCGGATTGGCCGTGTATTTGATCGTGGCCAGGGCCATGTCACCGGTTTTGGAGAGTAGGGACTTGGTGAGATCAGAATCCCGCAGCGCAATCGCCTTTATATCGTCTAAGTCCGCTTCCGAAACGCTGTCTAAGTGCGGAATCAGATAGTCACGGCCATAACGCTCGGCATCGACTTCGTTCAAGCGTCGATTCATCAGCGAGCCTACGGCGATCGCACCTTCGACCTCGGTGTAGCGCTCCATGAGCGCGTCCATCGCTCTAAGTGATTGAAAATTAAAGACATCTGTGTCTGTCTGGAAGGCAAATAGAACGCTGGTGCTCGGCGGAAAATCTGCACGCGTTTGGTCAACCTCGGCTTTGTAGGGGTCACCGTCGCTGAGTAGCGATTGCTGGGTCGTCTCCAGTGTGGACAAAGTGATGCCGTAGGCGACCGTGAGACCACTTACAAGAGCGACTAAAAACAGGTAATAACGGCGTTCGACGAGGAAGTTGATCACAAACTGCATATAGGTGAACGTGATATTGCGCAAAGACGCAGTATGCTAGAGTTATCTTGATTTTATCGCACGTGGTTATTTCATGAATTTTAAGAAATTTGCGCTTTTTGGCCTCTTTTTGTCGACGTTGCCTGTATTCGCGAGCGCCGCTCGGGTTGGCGATTTTGCATTACTCGATCACACGGGAAAGCACCATCAGCTTTCCTACTATAGTGATCATGCTGGTGTAGTGGTCGTGGCGCATGGATTGGGCCATTCGACCGGGATACCTGCCAATGTGGCCGGTACTGAAAACGTCGCGGTTCTTTATCTAAACGCGCTGCCCGATGAGACCCGACAAGCCGTTTCCGAAGCAGTTACGCACGATGCGGTCCCGGTCTTGCTAGACGAGTCACAAATGGTTGCTGAATCTCTCGGGCTGACAAGAGTTGGCGACGCGGTGGTGATTGATCCGGCTAACATGACAATTGTCTACAGAGGTAATGTCGACGGTCTAGAAGTTGCTCTTCCGGCCGCTATTGCAGGAAAAGCCGTGGCTTCCGGCCAAGAAGGTGGTGGCCGCGCTATCTCCTTTGCTTCTCATCAAAGCGTGTCTTACGCCAATGATATCGTGCCCATCCTCATGGACAACTGCGTGTCTTGTCACCAAGAGGGTGGCATTGGTTCTTGGGCAATGGACAGCCATGCGATGGTTCAAGGCTGGTCTGCAATGATGCGTGAGGTTGTACTTGCGCGCCGCATGCCACCAGGACAGATTGACAACCACGTCGGCCGGGCCATTAAGGACGTAGCTGGGTTGAGCAATAAAGAAATGCGTAAGCTCGTTCGTTGGATCGATGCCGGTGCGCCAATGGATGCTGAGGCTCAAGACCCGCTTGCCTCAGTCACGTTTAGCAAAGAAAAATTCACCCTTGGTGAACCAGATCTTGTCTACAAAGTAGCGGCCCAGGAAATCCCTGCTACGGGTATCGTTGATTACCGATATGTCCCCGTTCAGTTAGATCTCGATAAAGACGTCTGGGTGCGGGCGATGGAATTTGTCCCAGGCGACAGATCAGTGTTACACCACGTTATCGCCTATGTCTCAAGCCCTGCAGATAAGACCGTACGCGGTCGCCAGACCGGTGCTGCTCGTGGTGAAAGTGTTGGTGGTTTCGCGCCAGGCCGACAGCCCGACCAGTTCTGGGATAACAGCGGCAGATTGATTAAGAAGGGATCGAGTCTCTTGTTGCAAATGCACTACACGACAGCTGGTCGCGAGGCAGTGGACGAAACGGAAATTGGCATTTACCTACACGACAAGCCACCAGCATTTGTGATGTCTGGCGGTGTCGCCGGTCAACGTCGGTTTTTAGTCCCGCCACATGAGAAAGAGTATCCACTCGAAGGGGTGCAAGAGATTGAGCGCGACGCTTATCTGTATGAACTAAATCCGCACATGCACTTCCGTGGTAAATACATGAATTACACGGCTGAGTATCCCGATGGTACTTCTGAGACGCTATTATCCGTGCCTAAGTATGACTTCAACTGGCAGTTCAATTACGTGCTCGAAGAACCTTTGTTCTTGCCCGCTGGCACGAAGTTGATTGCCAAAGGCGCCATGGACAATTCGGCACAGAACCCTGGTAATCCAGATCCGTCGAAGCCGGTGCACTTTGGGCTGCAAACCATGCACGAAATGTTCTTTGGCTTTACGACGTTACGATACGTCGGTGACACGCCCGCCAGCATCGTCGCGGTGGATAAAGAGGGAAGCGAGAATCCCGGCGCGGAATAGCGAAAACCGAATAAAACTAGGGGGCTAGGTGAAGAAATTCCTTATTGGGATTGGGGTGCTTGTCGGTCTTGTTGTCGTGCTTGGCTTTGTCTTCAGAGATACGGTCGGCATGATGATGATGTTTGCCGCGATGAAACCCAGCCAGAGTTTTGCGGAAGATGTGCGCCATACGGCGCCAGACTATAGTGAAGAAATCGCCTGGGCTGCGCTACCTCAGAAGGAAGACCCGGCGGATACGACTCCGGTAGGGGCAGAAGACTTGCAAGCGAGCTCTGCCGTCGATGTGTTCTTCATTCACCCTACCACTTATTACAAGAGTGACCATTGGTTGCAGCCCCTAGATGATGTGGACGCTAACAAGATTACCGACGATCAAGTTATGCGTGGCCAAGCCGCCGTGTTCAATAGTTGCTGTGCAGTCTATGCACCCCGATACCGACAGGCCACCCTCTTTTCATTCATGGATCAAGATGGAGATGGTGAAGCCGCCATCGCGTTTGCCTATGAAGACGTGGCAAAGGCGTTTGAGTATTACCTTCAGCACTACAACAACGGCCGTCCTTTCATCATCGCTGGTCACAGCCAGGGTGGACTACATGCCGATACATTGTTGAAAAAAGTAATCGCTGGTACTGAACTCGAGGAACGGCTTGTCGCTGCCTATCCTGTTGGCTTCTACATCGATGGTCAAGATAGCGTGCCTGTTTGTGAGAGTGCGACACAAACTGGATGTCAGGTGACATGGAACTCGGTTGCTCCTGATTCCCAGAGCTTTCAAGACACGAGCGGTTCCATCTGTGTTAATCCTGTGAATTGGCAGGCAGATGGCAGTCGTGCGGACTTCAGCGATCACGTCGGCGCGGTTGACTATGGAGTTGACGGGCAAGTCGAGCAGGGCGTGGTGGATGCCCAGTGTGTCGATGGTCGGTTACACGTCTCGGAAGTGCGGTCCCCGAACTACAAAAGTGAATTCATGGGTCCAGGTAACTACCACATCTATGATTTCAGCTTTTTCCACATGGACATTAGAAAGAACGCCGTAGATAGGGTGGCTGCGTACCTCGCATCGCGCTAGCTACACAGGCGGATTGTCCTTAGTCTGGTAAGCCCTGCAGGGAAGCGCTCAAAACTTCGTGGAAGTGGACGATCGCTTTCTCATAGTGGCCGAAGGTGAAATGATCGTTCGCGCCGCTCGTTAAACCCGCTTGGATAGCGCGCACTGCTGCAGCGTCTTCTTTGCTGCCCGTGTCGGCTAAAAATCCGGCATCTCGCTTGGCACGCGCGACATTCTTTTTGTCGCTGGTTTCCCCAGAATTCGTCATGCGATAAGTGATGAACCGTGTGCTCGTCGTGGTCAACGGTTCAGATATCGTGACGCTCGTATGATTTGAAAGCACTGCGATCACTACGTTGGGAAACAAGTGATAGACGTAGGTGAGTTGGCCTGCGACGTTCCTCTCGACGATTGGTGTATCACGCAATTTCTCAATGCGCCTAAACGGAAATGTTACTCGGTTGTTGTTTCCAAATGACTCGACGACGTTCAGATTGTCGTAGCCGTACGGGAAAAACGATTCTGGATGTAGTGTCTTGATGTGCAGCCCTTCGAGATTAGCCTCCATGTTGAGCTTCCAGTTCACATCGCCGGTATTTTCGGACGACGCGAAGATGGTTTGGTCGGGGCTCAGGACATCGGGGATCTCATCAAGACCTTGTAAAGCGCCGCGACTGATCCCTTGTTCTTGCGTTACAAACACCAAACCGTGCCGTTCTATTACCTCTACAGGCACCAATCCATGTGTGTCCTCATTAACATCTGGAAAGCCTTCGCGGTGTGGGATGTGTTGCACGCTGCCATCTAGTCGATAAGCCCAGCCGTGGTAGGCGCAGACGAAATATTTGGTGCAGCCGCTGCCTTGCGCGACTTGCATGCCGCGATGACGGCAGGCATTGCGGAAGGCCTGTACGTTTCCTTCCTCATCACGGACTACTACTAAGGGTGTCCCGGCTGCAATACGAGCGACGTAGTCGCCCGTATTAGGAATGGCGGCAGACGGACAAAATGGCACAGGCAGATGTTTTAGAAGCCTAATCTCATCGGCGAAACGGGCTTCAGAATGGTAGTTCTCTACAGGCTCACGCCAAACCTTTTCGCCGGAATCGGAAGTCTTATTGTCGACATGATCAAAGACCCGTTCAGCAACTTCGCCGTCACTCAATAATCCTGTCTCAGCCATGATGGTTTCCTAAACTAATCTCTCGAAACGTCGATGTTAACATAGGCACTTCGCCGCACGATGGCTGCGGCCAGCCTTGGAATAGCGATGGACTGTCCAAAGTGCGGTCATACCCGATCGCTAGATGCCACTAACCCGACCTGGCAATGTCCCACTTGCGGTGTTGCCTACAACAAAATTGCCGCGGTTAAATTGGCAGCGGCGAAACAGATGCAACCGATCGCTCCAGAACAAGTGCCTGGTGTTGGACACCAGACGTCCGTCTGGATATTGGTTGGTGCAAACATCGTCGCGCTCGTGGCGGCGCAGTGGGGTGGCTGGACGCTCGCCGAGCTAATGTTCGTCTACTGGGTACAAAGCCTCATCATCGGTGCGAGTTACGTCGCTCGGATAATGAACCTAGACAAATTCTCAACCCAGAATTTCCGTATCAATAACAAAGCGGTTGAGGCGACGCCGAAAACAAAACGGAAGACCGCGGTCTTTTTCGTTGTGCACTTCGGCATTTTCCACTTCGCCTATCTGCTCTTCATCGGTCGAGATCTATCGCTTAGCAGTGTGTTGGATCTGGGATTGCTGGTTTGTGTGATTAGTTTCGCGGTTAACCATTGGTTTTCGTATCGCTATCATCGAGCGGTAGATAGAGCCGGGATGCCGAATATTGGCAAATTGATGTTCACCCCATACCTGCGCATCGTACCCATGCATATGACGATCATCTTTGGCGCTGCCTTCAGCGAGGGATTCGGTTTGTTGCTATTTGGGATTTTGAAAACGGTCGCTGATGTCGTTATGCATGTCGTTGAGCACGGCGTGTTAGGCAAAATTTCGCGTTAACCTCGCCGCCAGACAAAGCGTTTGCCGTCTCCCCCTATGTGAGGCTAAGGTAATGACTGGGCAAATTGGGGGATAAAAATGAGAGAAAATACAGCACTGACTGCTTGGCGCGCAGGCGGACAGACCGTCGGCGGTTGGCTCAGTCTTGGTAATGCACACACAGCCGAAACCATGGCTAACCTAGGGTTTGATTGGCTTTGCATAGATCTACAACACGGCATGCTGAGCTATCAAGACCTGAAGTATATGCTCCCCGCGATCTCCACAACGGACACGATTCCGATTGTGCGTGTACCTTGGAATGAACCTTATGAAATTATGAAAGCGTTGGATGCCGGTGCCTACGGCGTGATCGTGCCAATGGTGAACAATCGTGCAGAAGCAGAGCAGGCGGTCTCTGCTTGTCGCTATCCGCCTGATGGCTTGCGCTCCTTTGGGCCCGTGCGTGGTGCTATGTATGGTGGCCGCGGTTATGCCGACGAGGCTAATTCGCAACTCGCTTGCATCGCGATGATCGAAACAGCAGAGGGGCTTGAGAATCTGGACGAGATCGCAACAACTCCAGGTCTGGATGCTATCTACATCGGACCGTCAGATCTGTCGTACGCGTTGGGCTTGAAGCCAGTGGGACAGTTTGAAGAGCAAGTGCATATAGATGCGGTGGCCAAGATTTTGGATGCCTGTCGTCGTGCAGGAATTGGTGCGGGTATACATACTGGGAGCCTCGATTACACGAAACGCTACCTCGAACAGGGTTTCAATATGATCACGCTCGGTACCGATAGTGCTTTCATGGCTCGTCTTGCGTCAAAAGAACTGGCGGAAGCAAAGCAGACTCGGGAAGTGACCCGCGAGCAAAGCGGTTACTAGGTGATGCAAGCATGCGAGGCCTGATTCTCAGACTCTTGGTTAACGTGCTGGGCCTGTGGGTCGCGTCATCGCTGTTAGATGGGATCTATGCCGAGGCGAACGGCGATTTGGTGTGGGCAGCCATCGCGTTGGCGTTAGTCAATGCACTGATACGGCCCATCGCAATTTTGTTAACGCTACCTATTACGTTGTTAACGCTCGGTCTGTTTCTGCTATTCATTAACGCGGCGATGTTAAATCTAGCGGCTTGGTTCGTTGATGGCTTTTACGTTGCGGGGATAACCGATTCCCTTATGGGTGCCATCATAGTGAGTCTGATTAGTTGGGCTGGCTCAGCGTTTATCAGCGATTCGGGTCGGATGGAGAGAGTTGACGTACATATAGATTCGAAACGCCGCTCGTAAATTAGCGCGCGTCAAAGAGGAGAGGATTATGGCCGAACCGATATTTGCAGATGTAGACATCATAGATAGTGATACTCACTGGAGTGAGCCACACGATCTCTGGACGAGCCTAGCACCAGCTAAGTACAAAGACCTGGTGCCGCAGGTCAAAGAACGCAACGGTAAACGCATGTGGGTGGTGAACGGGGACATACCGATAGCTGGAGATTCTGCGGTATCGGCTATCTTGCCTGACGGTGAAAAGATGTTGGGGCTTCGCTTTCTACGGGCGGATATCGAGCGGGTCCACGCGGCATCTTACGATTGCGATGCGCGGCTTGCTTATATGGACGATTACGGCATTTCCCACGGTATTGTTTATCCGAACGTTGGCGGCTTTGGTAATCAACGCTTTCTTCGAGTCGAGGATAAGAATCTGCGGATAGCATGCGTTCAAATCTATAACGACTGGATGAACGATCTGCAAGGCCGATCCGGTGATCGCATCTTGCCCATGGCGTTGGTGCCCTGGTGGGATATAGGGGCGTGTGTGGCAGAAGTCGAGCGTGCCAAAGGTCTCGGTGCGCGAGGTGTTGTCATGTGTTCAAACCCGCATGATTCAGGGATGCCTAACTTTGCTCAGGAAGAGTGGCGTCCGTTTTGGGAGGTTTGTGAAGCGCTCGAGATGCCGATCAACTTCCACATTGGTGCGTCTGAAGGCGATATCGATTGGTCGGGCGCTGTGCCATACGACACTTGGCCCGGAGATGTAAAACTGTCGTTAGGTGGAGCGGCGATATTTCTTGGCCAACTTAGATGGCTCGCCAACCTGTTGATCAGCGATGTTCCGGAGCGCTATCCAAACCTTAAATTTGTATCCGTTGAGAGCGGCATTGGTTGGTTGCCGTTCTTGCTTGAGGCGCTCGATTACCAATTTGGTGAAACAGCACCCGAACACTTGGCGCATCTATCGATGTTGCCATCTGATTACTTTCGCAGACAGTTCTACGGTTGCTTTTGGTTTGAGTCTGCGATGTTAGGTCCGGCGATCGACTTTCTCGGATCCACGCAGGTGATGTTTGAAACAGATTTCCCACATCCAACGTGCCTCTATCCAGATAGCCGCAGTCGTGTACGTGAATCAATTGGCCATCTTGATCTAGATGTGCAGAAGAAAATTCTGCGTGGTAACGCAGCGTCGCTATATGGCATCGAGTGACCCTGAGATCGACCACTCTGAGATCGACCGAGGCAATAAGTAACTAGGGGTTTTAGATGCAAAAAGTAGCCGTTGTACAAGGCGCTGGCATGGATGTGCGGGGCAAAGTCCAAGTAGAGATTTTTGGCCCGGATACATTGGATGAAATCAATGCGCGCATTGCACAGGATGCGGCGGCAGTGGATCTAGCCGTGGAAGTTTTTCAGTCAAACGACGAAGCGGCAACGGTTGCTTGGATCCAGGGTTTAAATGCGGAGGAGTATGTTGCAGCCATTATAAATCCGTCTGGTTTTACTGCGACAGAAGGGCCTCTTGCACAGACGATTGCCGAGTCGGATATCCCATTCTATGAGGTGCACGCGTCAAATCCGTCTGCACGTGACGTTCGCTCCAAAATATTGCCAGTGTGTGTGGGTGGCGTGTGTGGCTTTGGCTATGCCGGATACGGCATAGCGCTGCGTTCTATACGGTTGAGCCTTGATGTGTAGGTTGGCTCTTTAACAAAGTTGGCCACCGCCAGATAGCAATTGTCATGGCCAGCACTCCCTCGATTGCAGTTATTGTACAAGCAGTAGTTGCGCCAAATTGATCGGCGAGAAAGCCTATGTGTAAGAATCCTATGGGCGCCGTTCCGATACAGACGGACAGGACCCCCATCATTTGGCGTTGGTAGCCTGCTGGCGAATTGAGTAGCACCAGTGCACTTTGCATGGCGCCGAATGCAGCACTGACCAACCCAACTATGACCAACAAGGTTGCGGATAGCCAAAGTGTGTTCGATAGAGAAAAGCTGAACGCAAAAACACAATATGTCAGTACGGCCAGCGTGTAGAAATACCGGGAGTGTTCGGATTTCGCCAGAATGGACAGTGCTATTGCACCAAGTAGAGCGCCTGCCCCTTCCGCGCTTGTTAGGAACCCCGTTGCCGCATCTGAAAGATCTAAAAAGTCCTTTGCGATTACAGGCACCATTGAGATAAAGGGATAGCCCCAAACATTGAAGATGATAGTGACGACTAACATTCCAGGTAGAAATTCATGGTCTCTTAGAATTGCCAGACCGTGGCGTATGTCATCCAGAACAGATCGCTGTGCCGCAGTAGACGTTTCCGTTTGGCGTTTTGTCATGGCGATGAGAATCAAACCCGCTGCGTATAAACAGCCTCCAAGCAAGAACGCGCCTTCGATCCCAATCTGTTGGTAGAGGATACCACCTAGTATTGGACCTAAAGTACGAGTCACGGAACCGGCGAGTATATCCAGACTCATAGCTCTGCTGACTCGGGCTGGACCGGCGAGATCGCTCATTAAAGTCCGACGTACGGGGAAGTCCGTGGACCAAACGAGTCCTGACAAAAAGGAAGCGACACCAATGTGCCAGACCTCGAGAATGCCGTTAATGGCGAATAGGTACAGTGTCAAAGCCACGATCGTGACCAGCGCGGAGGCTAGGCGAAGAATTGTGTAGCGGTTCAGTCGATCGGCGACGATTCCGCCGAAGATGCCAAACATTGCCATGGGGAGTAGTCGCAGCATAAGCATACTTGCGACTAGAAAGGGCGAGCCGGTCTGGTCGAACACAAATATGGCGAATACCAGTGTCTCTAACCAGCGCCCAGTGCTGTTCAAAGCACCTAGTCCCCAGAAAGTGAGAAACGCTCGATTCCGATGCAGGGGAACTAGCGCGACGTGCTCGCTCATAGTCGATCCAGGTGCGTCACCTCAGATAACTTGAGCGGAATTGTATGCCCCAGTGGTCATTCTCTTTGGTGACAATCCACAGCGTATCAAACGTGTTGTAGATACTGTCATCGTTGCGACAGCGATGATTTCTAATGGCAAGATGAACTTTGTCATCACCTTCGTGCACGACGTCCATAGACTCGACCGTGGTGTGGTGCCACCCTTCTTCACGCAGCTTCGGCTCGACAGATTTGCTGATCGCGACGAAGTCCTCTCTGGTTTCCACTTGAGCAAATCGACCATTTGCTAGACGAAGGTGCGGATAGTTCAGAGTGTCCGCAAGCGCTTCGTGATCTTGGGCATTGAACGCCGTAATAAATGCACGAGCGCAGTTTTTTGCGATCTCGCTCATGCCTCTGTGGTCTCCAACAAACGCGCTCGATCCTTCTCAAAGCGTTTACCGGCCAGATAGAACAGCGGTATAGCCAGAAGTGAAACGCAAGTAAAAGCAAGAAGTGCCTTTGTATATGGCTCAGAGACACCGGTTGCGAACATCCAGTCTATGGTGACACCGGCGAGTGTGACGCCTAGACCTACGCCAACTAGATTTAACAGCAAGAGGTAGAAGGCGACTACTGTGGCGCGGACATTACCGGGAACAAGCTCTTGGACCGTTGAGAATGTTGGTCCGTAGAAACAACCCAGCTGGAAAAAACCAACGAAGATGCCGATCCAAAAAATCATCGAAGAAGGATCGATCAGTCGGAACGCTATGTTTATAGGGGCGACAGCAATCATGATCCAAAACAAGAACATGGGTCGCCCCATACCGGTCTTTTTGTGGAACCAATCGCTACCCATGCCACCAAAGAGATTTCCGAGGATGCCACCAGCGATGCCAATCCAGCCCGTGTACTGCGCGATTTCCGCGCGATCGAAGCCGCGCTCTTCCACGTACCAAAGTTGATCGAATGACGCAGCACCCAATATAAAGTGGTAAGCGACACCGCCGCCAATTGTGAGCATCAGAGCCGGTGATTTCGGCAAGATGTTCAAGACAGTACGCCCGATCTCTTTAAAGCCAGGCGGTTTCTCGGTATTGACGTGGCGTCGAGGTGTCTCTTTGAACAAGAGCATAACAAGTGCGAGCACAACGCCTATGGCACCCAATAAATAGAAGCAGTTGCGCCAGCCGATTGCAGGACCTAGATAACCCACAATAAGGAGACTAATGCCTGTACCGACAGGGACACCCATGTAATAGAAGCCCGATGCGAATCCAAGTTTGGATGAAGGAAAGCGATCAGACAGCAATGACATAGAAGTTGGCGTCATGATGGATTCACCAACGCCAATAAACATGCGAGGGATTGCCAGGCTAACGAACCCACGTGCCGCACCTGAAACCGCGGTAAGTATTGACCATGCAGCCAATCCAGCGGCAATGAGTCTTGTTCGATTTACCTGATCAGCCAAGGCCCCCATAAAAAGACCCATGGTCGAATAGAAGAATAGGAAAACCAAACCGGTGAGCAAGCCGAACTCAGTGTTAGTCAGTTCAAGGTCGGGAACAATGAAGTTAGCGAAGCTGCCTAGGAGTCCACGATCGATAAAATTCATGACGTTGAGCAGAGTTAGGAAGGCAAGAAAACTCATGCTCCCGGGCATCATGTAATCGTCGTCTTTAGGGTTCCCCGATGCTTGGTCACTCATAGATCTTCCCCTCCCCAGGTTGGTATTCAGTCGAGCGAACGCTCGAGTGTACAGCAACGGGATTAAGTGTCACTGCCGAGACAATAGTTCGGTAGTGTGTTCGCCGAGGCTCGGGGCGACGGTGTTTGCGCGCGGTTGATCGAAAGTCTCACCATCAACGACGAACGGTGAGCGGATCTGGCAGATCGATCCGAGTTTATCTGAGTTGAGTTTTTGGAAGAGATTGACTGCTTGTAGATGTTCGTCGGCGAAAAGATCGTCGAGTGAGTTGATGGGTGCACATGGGATGTCTTCCTGAGACAGAAGTTGTAGCCACCCAGCAGTGGACTTGGTCGCAGCGAGAGAGGAGATCTCTTGATACAGCCAGTCGATGTGCTGGCTGCGCAAGATTGGATTTGTGACTCGCTCATCTTGGGCCAGTGGCGCGTTATCGCATGCAGTAAAGAAGCGAACCCAATGTCGCGTGCTGTACGGCAAGATCGCGATGTAGCCGTCCAAAGTCTTGTGCGGTTTTCGATGCTTGGTCATCAGTCTGTCATAACCAAGTTCGCCTTCCGGAGGAGTAAAGCTGTGTCCGGCGAGGTGTTCCGCCATCAGGAAAGAGGTCATCGACTCAAGCATTGGGGCTTCGATACAGACACCAGTTTGGTGCCGCTCTCGATATGCGATGCCGCCCAACATCGCGATAGCTAGATGCAAGCCGACGACTTTGTCGCACGCGATCGTGCGCACGAATTGCGGAGCGCCGTCGGCATCTTTGTTTAAGTCAGCTAAGCCTGAGCGCGCTTGGATAATGTCGTCGTAGGCTGGGGCATCAGCGTCCGGACCCGTCGAGCCGAAACCAGGACTGAAACAGTAGATGAGCTGACTATTCACCGTACGGAGTGTCTCGTAGTCTGCGCCTAGATTGGTTGCTGACCTAAGCCTCATGTTGTGTACCACAACGTCGGCGTCGCGGACGAGTTCGGTCAGTTGTTCTTGACCCTCATTGCTCTTGAGATCCACAACAACTGATCTCTTGTTTCGGTTGGAGTTCTGAAAACCGGCGCCGACATCGTCTAGGCGCCCAGGACGAGCCGCGCGGAAGACATCGCCTTCGGGAGGCTCGACTTTGATCACGTCCGCCCCTAAATCGGCAATAATTTGCGTCGCGTAGGGACCGAGTACCACTGTCGTCAGATCGATGACGCGAATACCTGAAAGTAGCTTGAACATGATTCGTACAAAATGTTGGGTAGGGTAGTTTAACAACGGACTTGCGAATCGGTATGCATCGCTCTTTAGATGAAATACTGGTACTTGAAGACGACGGTTTGTGAGTAAGATGAAGAAAGATAAAACACATATGAAATTATGGAGAGAGATATGGCTGAAGACGTAACCTCGTTCAACGTGCGGATAATCGAAGAATTTCGCGCAAACAATGGCGTGGTTGGAGCGCCTTTTGCTGGTGCACCTCTGCTGTTGCTCGGGACGATCGGCGCGAAGTCGGGGGCTGCTCGAGTCAACCCGCTTGCTTATACAAAGGATGGCGAAGATTTGATCATCATCGCTTCTTTCGCTGGTGCAGACCAACATCCGCCATGGTTCTACAATCTCAAGGCGAATCCCGAGGTTACCGTAGAAGTTGGCTCAGACACTTATCAAGCGACTGCCCAAATAGTGGACGAACCCGAGCGCACACGCCTGTACACACAAATGGAAGAGCAGATGTCGACGTTCACGGACTACCGAGAAAAGACCGAGCGAGTGATCCCGGTTGTGCGTCTTCAGAGAATCTAGTGCGGTTTTGGTCGAGCCTCTCCATTGGGACCAGGTGTGATGTGAACGAATTGAGATTTTTCGACTACGTTGACGATATGCCACTCGCCTTTTGGGATAACGCACGCCTCGCCCGGTGAGAGAAGAACTGGTGCGTCTGGGTCGGAGTCATAGGTGATTCGTAACACGCCTGAAATGACGTAGAGAATCTCATCGCCGTCTGGATGCATCTCACCACCGTGTGGTGATTCTCCTTCCATGGTCACTACACCAACAGTCATCCCATCCATCCGTTCCGGCGGACCTGGTTTTGCTGCTCTTATCGCGACCGATAGGTCTCGAGAGATATCGATCCTATTGGTATTGGCATCCACTTTGACAACTTTGTCCACGACGATCCTTGTACTTAGCCTGTGGCTAGAGCTTGCAGCCAAACCGTCATTTCAGCAAGCGCGGACCTGCTCTCTAGGTTGTTAGCACTAATGTGCTGTTTGCACCTCTGCTTCGGAGGTGGAATTTGCTGTCTTCACAACATAACTACGAATTGCTTGGGCTTGGTCTTCGTCGATGACGTCATCGAAAGATGCCATACCTAACGCTTCGAACATGCCGCCTAGAACGATATTGTTCCAGTTTTCATGGATCGTTGGTGTCGCGTGTCGTAGGTCCCGAATGATCCCGTTTGATGTGGCACTGCCACCGTGACATCGCGAGCAGTAGCGATGGTAGAGCTGCTTGCCGCTCTCAACCTGCATCGGAGTGCCGAAATTTTGTGGTGGTGTAATGTCTGGAATTGCCTTGTCTGCAACTGCAGGTATGGGTTTGTTTGCGCCTAGTTTGAAAGTGAATACCCGACCAGTATTTTGCTTGTGACGTAGTACCTCAGGTTGTCGCACGCCCGCGCCACCTGATCCGGCCACCACTGAGATGTATTGTTCGCCATCGAGAGTGAAAGTTATCGGTGGCGCCATGATGCCGATCTCGACGGATACTTCGTGGAGTATCTTGCCATCCTCGGCTGCGAAGACCTTGAGGTGACCGTCACCAGTGCCCTGAAAAACAAGGTTACTGGCTGTCGCTAGAGTACCGCCATTTGGCCACGTGGCATGTTCAATCTCCCACGCTGGCTGTTGTTTGATCGGATCCCAAGCTAAAAGATACGCTTTGGGTTCGGCACGCATGGCCATGGCTGCGCCAAACTCGTCTGGGGACAGACGGTTGCCGCTGTTGTTGATACCGGTTTCCGGATTGTAGTCGCGTTCAACGGTGTAGATGCCTGCCATGTCGAGCTTGGGGATATAAACGTGGTTGAGGTTCGGGTTGAACGCCATGGGGTGCCAGTTGTGTCCACCCAATGCAGAAGGGAAAATCGGTACTCCGCCACTGGAATCGTACACCCCGCTTTCGATCTCAACAGGTCGACCAGTTACAGGGTCGACATGAGATGCCCAGGTTGCTAGCGCATAGTTTTCCGCTGAAATGAACTCTCCGGTGGCGCGATCGAGGACATAGAAAAAGCCATTTTTAGGCGCCTGCATGAGCACTTTGCGCGGCGTCCCGTCGATCACGAGATCAGCAAGCATGATGTGTTGGGTGGCTGTGTAATCCCAGTTGTCGCCTGGTGTGGTCTGGTAGTACCAGACGAGATCGCCGTTATCTGGGTTTAACGCCAAGATGGATGATAAAAAGAGGTTATCGCCCCCATCTGGGCTGCGCAGTGCGCGCGACCAGGGTGCGCCATTGCCAGTACCGACGTAGAGGAGATTCAGTTCTGGATCGTAGGCAAGCGCATCCCAAACCGTGCCGCCGCCCCCAACTTTCCACCACTCCCCGGTCCAGGTAGGAAGGGCAGTTTCGAGAGCGGAGTGCTCGAGAGGCAGGCTAGGGTCGCCAGGGACTGTCCAAAATCGCCATTCGAGGTCGCCCGTCTCAGCGTCGTAAGCGGAGACATACCCACGCGCACCCAGTTCTGCGCCACCGTTGCCGATAATCACTTTACCTTTAATAATGCGCGGTGCGCCTGTGATGGTGTAGTGAATGTTGTTAACGCGAGTATCTACATTCCACACAGTTTCGCCGTTGGTTCGATCGATACGAACCAGTCGGCCGTCGACAGTGCCGACGTAAACGCTGTCTCCCCAGAGCGCGGCACCGCGATTAACGACGTCGCAGCAGGCCATTCGGCCAAGTTCCCGTGGCGTACCGGGATCGTTTACCCAAAGAATCTTGCCGGTTCGAGCATCCAGAGCATGCACAATGCTCCAGGTACTTGTGAGATACATAACCCCGTCCACAACCAGTGGTGTTGTTTCGTGGCCGCGATATTGGCCAGTGTCGTAGGACCAGGCGAGACCAAGCTCGCCAATGTTTGCGGGGTTAATTTGCTGCAACGGGGAGAAACGTTGCTCGTCGTACGTCCTGCCGTAAGTTAACCAACTGTCGTCGGGTGCGCTGGCAATCTCCGCAGCAGCTACGCCGTTCGCTAATGGAACCTATTCGTCTTCTTGTTGTGCCCCTGAGCAGCCAACTAGTAAAGCCACCAAGCCAAAACCAAGTAGTCTCAAAATTCATACTCCCCTGCTGAACCTTCAAGCCTCGCGAAACACCTCAGGCAATGCAAGTACCCTTTATGTAAACTTAGACCGAGGTTTTCTTGGGAGGAATTGGTGCGTCCATTAGGAATAGGGTTAGCGTTAGGCGTGCTAGCAATTGGCACAGCGTTGGGGCCGTCCAAGGCTGTACTCGCGCAAGCAGAAACAAATCCGCAAGAGTTTTCTGTGGCGACGATCAAACGTGGACGCCAGCTCTACACCGTCCACTGTGTCACGTGTCATGGTAAAGACGGCCGGGGCGATACGGAAATGCGCGAGTTTTTGAAGACCCCGCCCGCTGATTTAACAGATGATCAGTGGGTTTATGGCGGCCATGATGCGGCTGTATATGACGCGATTTATACAGGTCGTGAGGAACGGGACATGCCCGGTTTTAGGGACAAGCTGACAGAGGAGCGGACGTGGTCTGTTGTTAGCTATATACGGTATTTGGGAGGAGAGAGACCATGAGTGATGAAGTTAAGGGTGGAACAGGCGCTGATGTTGAGGCTGCTGATGAGGCTGATTTAGATCGGCGTGGATTTTTGAAGCGTGCCGCCATGGGTGCTGGGCTCGCAGGTACCGCGGCGGCGGGCGGATTAGCGTCTGCCAACGCGAATGCTGCGCCGGTAGAACCACCCATCTCCCGCACCGAAGCACACAAAACATTTCAAGATGCGCCGATCCAGGAATTTGAGTTCCCTGCGCAAGGCGCCGATTTGTTCGCGAAAGCCTGCAAAGAAGAAGGACTCGGTGCGCTTTTTTGTTGTCCCGGTAACTATTCGATAGTTTCTGCTATCGCCAACGCGGGTATCCCGACCTACGGAGGTAGGACCGAAGGGCCAATGTGTTCAGCCGCGGATGGGTTTATACGTGTAACTGGTGAGATTGCGGCTGCTTCTGGAACAGAGGGCCCGGGCTTCACAAATATGATTTGCTCAATCGCTGCAGCTAATTCCGCGCGCAGTCCGCTATTGGTTTTAGCGAGCAATATGTCCGTTGCTGGTGACGATACTGAACGGGGTATCCAACGCGGGTACCAACAACCAACAACCGTCGGGATGAAGAAATACGGCAAGCGCATCGTGGATAAAGCGCGTGTGTTTGAATATGCCGGTTACGCTTTTCGCGCGCTAAAGACGGGTGTGCCTGGTCCAGTCCATCTAGACTTCGTGGAAGAATCTGCTGGTCGAGCTTCAAGCGTTGAAAGCGAGCTCGATCTGGAAAACTACTGGGATAAGTCAAAGTATCGAACCGACTCGGCGTCCTACCCAGACCCCAAGGATATCGACCGGCTTATCAAACTCATTAAGCAAGCAAAGCGGCCGTTGATTGTCGCCAATATGGGTGTGTTCTACAGTAAGGCCTGGGATGTGCTTAGACAAGTTGCTGAACGTGGCAATATCCCAGTCTGCGAAGCGGGTCCAACGCGGGGCCACTTTGGTGACGACCACAAACTATCCGCAACCACTGCGCCCAATGCCATAGGCAGTGTGGATCTTGCGATCCTCATCGGTCAGTACTGCATGCCCACCGTGGGCGAGTATGCATTTGATATCGATTGTAAATACGTGCGAATTGATCCCGAAGCCGGTGACATTGGTCGAAACCTACCCATCGACCTAGGCATAGTCGCTAACGAACGAAGTGCGCTTGAGGTGTTGCTAGACAAGATGCCGCGCATGCGTTTTGAAAGTTGGGTTGCTGAGGTTGCCGCAGCGCGTGAGGCGTTTGAGCGAGAAAACGATGAACACTACAAGAAGGGTCTGACTTATACCGATTCAGTGCATCCGGCGGTGATCGCGACTGAGCTTTCGAACTTTCTCTATCATGGCGACATTCCGAAAGAGCAAGTAACCGTGGTGTCAGGTGGCTTTGGCATCGGCCGATATACCAGGCGGCGACTTCGCGCACATCGCCCAGGACAAATTTGTAACGGCGCGTTCCAATATGGCTCGATTGGTCCAGATGTCGGCTATACCTTCGGTGCAGGCGTTGCTTGTGATCTGGGCGCTGGTGTGCAGAAAGAATATCAGGGTACCCCAGTGGTTGCCGTCACAGGGGATGCGGGCTTTGGGTACTCCGGATTTGAGATCGAGACATTGGCCAAATATCGCATTCCGGCGATTGTTGTTGTGTACAACAACAATGCATGGGGGACGTGGAGTGGCTATGCGAATATGCCTCGGGTTGCCCATGTGCATCAGTTTCAGGAAAACATTCAGTACCACAAAATTGCCGAAGCTTTAGGTGGGCACGGCGAATATGTCCAGACGGCCGACGAGCTGAAACCCGCACTGGATCGCGCTTGGCAGATAGCGGTGAACAATCGACTGCCAACTGTCATTAATTGTCAGGCGAAGAAGGAGTTCTGGCTAGGTGGCAGCGAATGGGGTCCTGGGATGCTGGGCAAAATTGAACCAGGTTGCATGTCGTACAACCACTAGTTGGGGATGGTGATGAAAATTAGAGGGACAACACTCCTAACTGCCGCGGCTTGTTTTCTGCTGATCGGCTGTCAGCCTCAAGAGGAAGTACCGGCTAGTGGTCAGCAGAATGCCACGGATGAGTACGGGCAGTGGGCAAGTTATGCGGGTACCACAGACTCGGCGCAATTTTCGTCGCTAACCCAAATCGACAAAACCAACGTCTCGAAACTCTTGCCGGTGTGGACGTATGAGAATGGTGATACGCCGCATCGATGTACGCCGTTGGTTGTAGGTGAGGTAATGTATATCGTCGCTCGCGGCGGGGTTGCCGCGGTTGACGCGGCGACTGGCAAAGAAATATGGCATGCACCGGATACAGCCGCTCAATATGCTCGTGGCTTGGTCTACTGGCAGGATGACAAGGGAGGCAACGCCCGCGTACTTGTGGTGAAAGAGCACTTTCTTTTAGCCCTCAATCCTCGTGACGGCAGTGTCGTCAGCTCGTTCGGCGATAACGGTCAGATAGATTTGCGACAAAACTTGAATCGTGACCCTGAGACGATCACCCGCGTAAGTACTATGACACCAGGCCGCGTCTTCGAGGACATGATCATTATCGGCTCAGCTGTAGGTGATGAAACCTATGGCGGCGCGCCTGGGGATATACGTGCCTACAACTTGTTGACCGGTGCGCTGGTATGGACCTTTCACACGATTCCTCATCCAGGCGAATACGGATACGACACTTGGCCAGAAGACGCCTACCTCAAAATCGGCGCCGCTAACGCGTGGAGCAACATGGCGATCGACGAGGAACGGGAGATCGTTTATGTGCCAACGGGCGCGCCCTCCTATCACTTCTATGGTGGCAATCGCCATGGCGACAATCTGTTCTCCAACACCTTACTTGCGCTCGACGTTCGTACAGGGAAACGCGTCTGGCATTTCCAAGCAATCCACCACGACATCTGGGATTACGATTTGGCCATGGGGCCGAAACTCCTGACGGTCAATCATGATGGCAAAGACATCGACGCTGTGGCGCTTGCCGGGAAGCATGGGTTTCTCTTTGTTTTCAATCGCGAAAGTGGCGAACCGCTCTTTGATATTGAAGAGCGGCCTGTACCCGCATCCGATGTGGCTGGAGAGTTTGCGTCTCCGACACAGCCATGGCCAGTAGAGCTGCCACCGTTTGCGCGTATAACACTGAGTGCCGATGAGTTAAGTCCGTACTCAGATCCTGAGGAACGTGAGGCTTGGGCGAGTCGAATCAAAGAGGCTCGGAACGAAGGGCTGTTTACGCCGCCCGCGCTCAGGGGTGTTGTGAGTATTCCAGGCTCTCGAGGCGGTGCGCAATTTGGCAATGGCGCCGTAATACCCAACGAGGGACTGTTTTTTCACGCTGTGATCGAGTCGCCGACGATTCCGAAGTTGGACGAGCGTAGCACCTATAATGCTGAGCAATATGCTGGCGCCGGTGCGGAAGAAATCTATGCCACCACATGTGCTGTCTGTCACGGTGCCAACGGGGCAGGGCAGCCGCCGCTCTTTCCAGCGCTGTCTGGAATTTCCGCGAGGCTTTCACAAAGTGAGTTCGCGGACGTACTAGCCAATGGCCGTGGGCGTATGGCAGCGTATCCCGACATACCCGAGACTCAAGTGAGTTTGTTGATGGCCTATGTTGATGAGCTTTCAGACACGAACCTCTCCAACATGGAAGTACAGTCACAAGTCGCCGATGCACAGGAGCCATTTCGCAGTGGCTACCATCACTTTTTCAGTGACAATGGTCTAGTTGGTCCCCCGCCGTGGTCAAAATTGATGGGTTGGGATCTCAATACAGGTAAGGTTTTGTGGGAAAAACCCTACGGCGATGTTATCCAGCTTGCCCAGCGGGGTATTACCGGGACTGGCTCGCTGTTCCCGACGAATAGCCTAGCCGCAACTGGGGCAGGATTACTCTTCTCTGTCACGAACGACCGGAAGATCCGGGCTTGGGATCAGGCCAATGGCGATGTGCTTTGGGCGCACGACATCCCAGCTGATCCAGGTGGTATTCCAGCGATCTATGCAGTCGATGGTCGCCAGTATGTGGTCGCTGCAGCCACCCGCGGTGAAAGGGAGGTGCACGGTCTGAAAGGCAAGTACGCCTACGTGGCCTTCGCGCTTCCGGAATGACCAGGTCGTTAAGTGAAGAGACCGACTATATTCGTAGTCGGCTCAAACACTATGCCGAACGAGGAACGTTCTCTGGGGTGCGAGAGCTCCCTATCCGAGGCAATAAACACGCGTTCAACTTTCAGTGGTTGTTGGGTGCTGAGTTTAGTTTGCTATGGGATCCGAGTAGGCGCGAATTGTTGTTTGAGAACTTGTTACCCAAGTTGTCTTATCCAAGTTTCTTGGACCGGGAAATCCGCCGGTTTACCCATGAGCGTAGTACTAGCGAATTGCCGGAACACCGCAGGGTTGATCCTGGCAAGGCGTCTGTCCGCTATAGCAATCGCAAAGGTGACGGTCAGATAGCTGTCAAACTCTCGAATGGAGATGCAGTTTACGGTTTGAAAGCGGCCCTAACGTTTGTCAATGATCTCTTTGCCTGGTTGCACATGTATCACATCGATTATTTGCACCGAGAGTTTGGCGTCCCAGAGGAGTAGCCTAGGATGGCGCTCGCAGCAGGTCGATCCTGTTGGGGATTTCAAATAGGTAGCCTTCGGGAGTTCGATTAGACTCGAAACACGCTTGCACGACCTTCAGCTGCTCACTCGTTATATTGTGATCCGTGTGGGATACGTTTAGAAAGCGTTTTTTGAGCTGTTCAAATGAGCGCATGTTGATTAGGGTTTTGAAGAAGTGCTCTGTCACTAGTTCCAGTTTGTTGTTATCGACCGCACTCTGGATAGCTTCGAATGCTGCCAAACGCACGGCCTCTTCATCGTGGAACACTCGGATGACCTCGTTGTACGCTCCCGCGAACACGGGCTCCGAGATGTAAATAAGACCCCCCGGCTTCAATACTCGAACGATCTCCGCAAATGCATCGTCAAGGTGGTGCAGATCGACGTGATGCAGAGACTTAAACATCATGACCACGTCGTAGGAGTTATCTGGCTCATGGATGGTTTCGGCACCGTAGGACTTGAACGTCACCCGAGCTACTTTGGTCTCTAGGTTTTTTGCGTGCTGGACTTGATCGATCTCTGCAGCAGTTACCTGAACAGTGTCAGAGAGTGCAGAGATCTGTTTGGTCTTTTCCGCGGCGCCGCAACCGAGCTCGAGAATTTTCACGCCTTCAAGGGGTACCAATCGTTGGATGACTGCCATTTCCTCTTCGATTGCTTGATCCGATGGTCCGATGAGCTGCATGGTGTCTCCTGTTGGATCGAACCACTTTACTAAATTTGCATTCCCTACGCTTCGAGTTAGCCTGTTCAGAACCAAGGGGATGCCAAGAGGCAAAGGGGAGAAGAGAGCGATGAGTTATGAAGAGATTATTTACAACAAGGCAGATCAAATAGCGACGATCACTTTCAATCGTCCCGACCAACTAAATGCGCTCACGCAGAACATGCGCGGCGAGATATTAGAAGCGACGCAAGACGCGAGTGCTGACGATGACGTTCGGGTACTTGTGTTGCAGGGTGCTGGACGCGGTTTCTGTGCTGGGGCTGATTTAGCGGCAGGTGGTAGGAGCAAGGTTGATCCAGAAGCTGCCAACAGCAAGCTGCCACGAGATGGTTTTCAAGAAGCTTTCGCTCGGGTTATGTGGGATATGCCCAAACCGGCGGTTGCTGCCATCAACGGTCCCACTGCTGGTTTAGGTTTCGGCATGGCACTGTCCTGTGATATTCGTATCGCATCAACACAGGGTAAATTTGCGTCTGCCTTCTCGCGCATCAGCTTGGTGCCAGAAGCATGCATGACGTTCTACTTGCCGAGAATTGTTGGTTTGGCCCGGGCTGCGGAAATTTTATACACCGGTCGCCAAGTTTGGGCTGAAGAAGCTCTCGGCATGGGCTTGGTGAATCAGGTTGTTGAGCCTGACAATCTCGAAGGTGCAGTCGCAGAAATGGCCAGGACACTGGCTGACGCAGCGCCGATTGCCATTCAGTTGACGCGTCGGGAACTCTACCGAGGGTTGGAAGGTACGTTTGGTAGTCAGTTGGAAATGGAGCTATTCCATCAAAAATTTGCCGGGCAAAGTTTGGACGCGCGGGAGGGACCGCGCGCCTTCATGGAGAAACGAGCCCCAGAATTCCAGGGCCGATAACGATATACGACGAGGGAGAGGAAAATGAGCGAAGTGAAATCACCTGGACGGCTGGGTAACCCAGAAATGACTTTTGAAGAAGATCCGCGAGCGGATCCTCGAATTGCTGCTGCTTTCGGATTGATGGCGCTTGCCGAAGGTGTTGACCCCATAGGCCCCGATGCCAGCTATGAACAAGCACTTGAGTACACAGCCGCTTTTGAGAAAGTCGGTGAAGCTGGCCACCCCATGATGTTGGAGGCGATGCCTGCGTTTGACGGTGTTGAGTCTTCTGTCGAAACCATCGAGGGTGTGGACGGCAATCAAATCACACTCTACATCGAGCGACCCAAGGCTCAAACAGGCCCCTTGCCTTGTATTGTGCACATGCATGGTGGCGGTATGGTTTTGGCTGCAGCCGCAGATCCGATGTACATCCGGTGGCGCAAGATCCTTGCCGAAACTGGGATGGTTGTCGTTGGTGTGGAGTTCCGCAACGGTGGTGGAAAACTCGGCAATCACCCATTTCCTGCTGGTTTGAACGATTGCGCGACAGCGACCCAGTGGGCTTACACGAACAAGGAAAGTCTGGGGGTCTCAAAAATCGTTCTCTCTGGAGAGTCGGGAGGGGGCAATTTATGCATAGCCACCGCGCTCAAGGGTTTGTCAGAAGGTTGGATAGAACAAATTGACGGCGTTTATGCCCTGTGTCCATACATTTCCGGTACCTACACCAAACCTCCATCAGAGCTTGCGTCCTTGGTTGAAAACAATACCTACATGTTGGATTGCGAAATGATGGGAAGTCTTGTGAAGGTCTATGACCCAGCTGGCGAGCACGCCAGCAATCCGCTTGCTTGGCCTTTGCAGGCATCGACGACAAGTCTCGCAGGACTGCCACCACATATCATCTCGGTAAACGAGCTTGATCCGCTGCGTGATGAAGGGCTTGAGTACTATCGAAAGCTCGCCAACGCTGGGGTTTCCGCTGTTGCCAGAACAGTGCATGGCACGCCACATGGAGGCGACATGGGTTTTGTCGATGTGGCACCTGAGATTACGGCTGAAACCGTTCGCTCGTTGCACGGCTTTGCGAGCTCGTTGGGCTAACACCGTAGCATTAGAAGGAGAGTTGTATGGGCTTGAGAGGAGACGCTGCGATCGTTGGTGTTGCAGATTACGAAAATGAACGGAAATACACAGGACCACGCGCATTTCAGATTGAACAGTTTGCAGACTTAACCCGCTTGGCGCTTGAGGATGCAGGTCTCAAGAAAAGTGATCTAGATGGAATTTGCTGCACATCAGTACGCGAGACGAGCATGTTTGCACCCGCGACGTTAGCGGAGTATCTGGGTCTGCACGTCAATTTCGCCGAGAGTGTCGATCTGGGCGGGGCATCACCCGTCGGAATGATCTGGCGCGCTGCAGCAGCGATTGAGTTGGGAATATGTCAGGCAGTCGTTTGTGGTGCTCCAGCCCGCCCAATACCATCCAACCCGACGCCGCATACGAAAGATTCCGGCCGTTTCTTTGGCTCAACGAGTCCGAACTGGGGTTCCCCCCAAGCGGAGTTTGATATTCCCTACGGGAATGTTGCGCAGAACGCGGGCTATGCGCTTATCGCACAGCGCTACGCTTCTGAGTATGGCTATGATGAGCGCGCGTTAGCCAAAATTGCAGCGGATCAGCGTACCAATGCCCAAGGCAATCCCAAGGCAACGTTCTTCGGCCAGCCCATCACAATCGATGATGTCATCGCAAGCCCGGTAATAGCGGATCCATTGCATATTCTTGAAATAGTTATGCCGTGTGCAGGTGGCAGTGCTGTAATCGTTGCGAACAAGGCGCTCGCGGCCAAAAGCAAAAACCGACCGGTTTATGTGACTGGCTTCGGCGAACGATTGACCACCAAGTCGACGACCTATCAAGAAGATATGACCCAAACGCCTGTGGGACCTGCCTCGCAAAGCGCGTTCGCGATGTCAGGCAAAAAACCCAGCGAAGTCGATGTTGTTGAGCCATACGACTGTTACACGATCACCGTTCTCCTCACCCTTGAAGACTCTGGGTTCTGTGGCAAAGGGGAGGGGATGCAATTCGTGAACGAACACGACCTAACGTATAAGGGTGACTTTCCTGTGAACACCCACGGCGGCCAACTGGGCGCGGGTCAGGCTGGGCTCGCTGGGGGCATGTCTCAAGTGATTGAAGGTGCTCGGCAAATTATGGATAAGGCAGAAGCGCGCCAACTTTCAACCTGCGACACGGCGCTGGTGACCGGAACAGGTGGCATCATGAGTGAGCAGTCAGCGATTATTCTGGAGGGCGCGTAGTGAGTGACCAACTTGCACGGCCGATGCCAGTGCCAACGCCCATGTCTGAAACCTTCTGGCAGGGGCTGAACGACGAAAAGGTGTTATTGCAGCGATGTGACGACTGCAGTGCGTGGGTGTTCTATCCGCGATCCAACTGTTCCAATTGTCTATCTCGGAACCTGACTTGGGAACGGGTTAGTGGTGAAGGGGAGATATACAGCTTTACCATTGCGCGTCGTCCGACCGCGCCCCACTTTGTAGGATTGGAACCGCAATTTATTGCGGTGATTGAACTGAGCGAAGGGGTGCGCGTGAACAGTGTGATCGTGAACGTAGAAGAGAGCGATCTGAAGGTAGGAATGAAAGTCCGTCCGGTGTTCGATGCAAGCCAAGGTGACCAGACTTTGCTGCATTTTGCGCCGGCCTAGATTCTAACGTCCCCCTCCACGCGAGATGGTTAGGTATTTGCCAGCCGCCGTGCAAAGCGTTCGGCAGCCGGAGATAGCCCACGAGACTTTTGCAGCGATTTGCGCCAGACGAGTCCAAGTCGTCGGGTGATCGTGAGACCGGCTACGTCGATCTGACGTACAAGCGCTTGATCCTGAACACCGAGTTTGGAAACAAAGGCTAGGGAGCCCGTGGTCGAAACCATTCGCAAAATGGCTGGAATGGACCGCAACTCCATAACGACGTTAATTTCGATGCCTGATTCCCGCAGGCTCGAATCCACAATCTGACGTATAGCACTGCCGCCTTCGAAACCGACAAAATTTTGCCCGTCTAACAACTCAACGCCAACCGTGTCTGATAGTGCGATTGGATTGTCGCGTGCGGCGATCAGCACGATCTGATCGTCAACGAGAGGTCGTACTTCTAAATCTGCAGTTCGCACCGGTAGGGTGACTAACCCGAGTTCGAGTCGGCCTGTCGAAACGTCGTTGGCGATCTCAGCTGAGCTCGCCTCTTTGACATGAAAGTGCACGCCGGGAAAATCGCGCTGAAAGTGAGCGATAGCGTCGGGTAAGACAAAGGAAACGGCGGTCGCGCCGCCACCAATTCGAACGGTGCCACCTTCGACACTTTGTAGACTCGCCACCTCAGCTTTCAAACTATCGTAGCGATCAATCAAGAGCCTCGCTTCTTGCTCGACGAGCACCCCGAGTTCCGTGAGTCGTGCGCCTTTACGGCTTCGACTAAAAAGCTCAACGCCAAATTCTTCCTCAATCTGTTGAATTCTACGAGTAAGGGCAGGTTGGGTGAGACCTAGCCGGTTTGCAGCTTCAGTGATTGCGCCTGCATCTGAGACGGCGACAAGGGAGCGAAGGCGGTCGAGGTCCATAACTATGTTCTTTAAGGCGTTGTCCTGAACATAACATAAAATATATCTATGTTTAGCATTAAAACTATCCATTTTACGCATGCAAACGAGACTGTTAAATTGGCGCCAAATTCAATCGCTGCGGCCCTGCTCGCACTCCACCTAGCAAACATCTAAATAGACCTAGACAAATAGACACAGACAAATAGACACAGACAAATAGACCTAGACAAATAGATACAGACAAATAGAAGGGAACACTATGCTTGAAGAATATCGAGCCCACGCCGCTGAACGTGCCGCCATGGGCATTCCGCCACTGCCACTGACTGCTGACCAAGTCACCCAACTTATTGATTTGCTTAAGAATCCCCCTTCTGGTGAAGACCAATTCTTGATAGATCTAATCACAGACCGGGTGCCACCTGGCGTGGATGATGCGGCCTATGTGAAAGCGGCATTCCTAGCCGATATCACCAAAGGTGACGCCGAATGTGGGCTAATCAGTAAAACCGCTGCGACTGAACTTTTAGGCACCATGCTCGGCGGCTACAACATCATTCCGTTGGTGGAGCTTTTGGAAGACGATGAGCTTGCGGCATTGGCAGCTGAGCAGCTGAAAGGGACGTTGCTCATGTTTGATGCTTTCCACGACGTGGCTGCGAAAGCTAAGGGCGGCAACGAACATGCGCAAGCCGTTATGCAGTCTTGGGCTGATGCGGAGTGGTTTCAGGCGAGAAAGGACGTACCCGAAGTAATTAAGCTAACCGTTTTTAAGGTCACGGGTGAGACGAACACTGATGATCTGTCTCCAGCGCAAGATGCTTGGTCTCGTCCAGACATTCCCCTGCACTCGCTGGCTATGCTGAAAAACCCTCGCGAAGGCATCACCAATGCGATTGAGCAAATTGAAGCGTTAAAGAACAAAGGGAATCCGGTCGTCTATGTTGGTGACGTGGTCGGAACCGGTTCTTCGCGCAAAAGTGCGACGAACTCAGTGCTCTGGACGATGGGTGACGACATTCCGCACGTTCCGAACAAGCGACAAGGTGGTGTTGTCCTCGGCGGAAAAATCGCACCGATTTTCTTTAACACCGTGGAAGACTCCGGCGCTCTGCCAATTGAGTGTTCTGTCGATAACATCGCCATGGGTGACACTATTGTTGTCAAACCTTATGAAGGTAGGGTTGAAAACGAAGCCGGTGACTTGATCAGTGAGTTTGAACTCAAGACCGAAGTGCTTTTGGACGAAACAAAGGCAGGTGGTCGCATTCCGCTGATCATTGGTAGAAGCCTCACAGAAAGAGCACGCGAAACACTGGGGTTGGGTCCAACTGATGCCTTTAGGCGCCCTGAAAACCCGACTGAAACTACGGCTGGATTTACGCTCGCGCAGAAGATCGTTGGGCGAGCGTGTGGCATGCCTGAAGGTGAAGGTGTGCGGCCAGGTACATATTGCGAGCCGCGGATGGGTACTGTTGGGTCCCAGGATACTACTGGGCCAATGACTCGCGACGAGCTGAAAGAGCTTGCTTGTCTTGGTTTTTCAGCAGACCTCGTCATGCAGAGTTTTTGTCATACGGCGGCGTACCCAAAGCCAGTCGATATTGATACTCAGCACACACTGCCTGACTTTATCCAAAACCGAGGTGGCGTAGCTCTACGCCCAGGTGACGGTATTATCCACAGCTGGTTGAATCGCATGTTGTTGCCTGATCAAGTCGGCACGGGTGGAGATTCACACACGCGTTTCCCCTTGGGGATTTCATTTCCAGCAGGATCTGGCTTGGTCGCTTTTGGCGCAGCGCTGGGCGTCATTCCGCTCGATATGCCGGAATCAGTGTTGGTTCGTTTTACCGGCAAGAAACAGCCCGGCATCACGCTGCGGGATCTCGTAAATGCAGTTCCCTATGCAGCTTTACAACGTGGACTTCTGACGGTTGAGAAGCAAGGAAAGAAGAACGTATACAACGGTCGCATCCTCGAAATTGAAGGCCTGCCCGAAGATTTAACAGTTGAGCAAGCATTTGAGCTTTCGGACGCGTCGGCCGAGCGATCTGCCGGTGGCTGTACGATCAACTTGTCAGAGGCATCAGTAACCGAATACCTGCGCTCAAACGTAGTGATGTTGCGCTGGATGATCGCGAATGGATATGGGGACGTCCGCACGCTCGAACGCCGTGCTGTTGCTATGGAAGAGTGGCTCGCGAATCCCCAGCTGCTTCGGGCAGATGCGAATGCCGAGTATGCGGAAGTGATTGAAATCAACATGTCTGAGATCACAGAGCCGCTACTCGCGTGTCCTAATGATCCGGACGACGTGAAACCTTTGTCCGAAGTACAAGGTACGACAATCGATGAAGTCTTCATCGGTTCCTGCATGACCAATATCGGACACTTCCGAGCAGCGGGTAAGTTGTTGGAAGCTGCGGGCGAAGTGATCCCCACACGTCTGTGGATTGCCCCACCGACAAAGATGGATGAAAGCCAGTTGATGGAAGAAGGTTATTTCAACATCTTTGCCCAAGCGGGTGCGCGCACGGAAATGCCTGGTTGTAGCCTGTGCATGGGTAACCAGGCGCGGATCCAACCGGGCTCAACCTGTGTCTCTACCTCGACTCGTAACTTCCCAAATCGGTTGGGCCAAGGGTCGAACGTCTACTTGGCGTCTGCTGAACTCGCGGCGATCGCGTCTGTGATGGGTAAGTTGCCAACAAAAGATGAGTATCTTGAGTTTGCCGCACGCATAGATTCCATGGGCTCGGAAATTTATAAGTACCTGAACTTTGACCAAGTGCCTGAGTTTCTAACGGCAGCGGAAGAGGGTCGATCACTCGCCAAAGAGATAGTCGTTCAAGCGTAGCGGAAACTTTGGGCTTTCTAGAGGAACAGAGATGACACAAGCAGATTTAGTGATTCGCAATGCGCGGATAGTAGATGGTACTGGTAGCTCTGAGCTGCAGGGGGATGTGGCGATAAGGGACGGCAAAATCTTGTCGTTAGGTAAGATTGATGTTGAAGCAAGTGAAGAGCTCGATGCTGCAGGCAAGGTCCTCGCACCTGGCTTTATTGATATACATACTCACTTTGACCCACAACTCTGCTGGGATGGGTTGGCAACACCTTCCCTTGAGCATGGCGTGACAACAGTTGTGATCGGCAACTGTTCTTTGAGCCTGGCGCCTGTTAGAGAGGGCGGCTCGGATAAGATCGTCAGTATGTTTGGTGTCATTGAAGATATTAAGAAACGTACCTTTGATGAAGCCGTGCCATTCAGTTGGGAGACCTTTGAGGAATACTTAGACTTTATTCGCCCGACATTAGGTATCAACGTGGCTGCGTTGATTGGTCACTCAGCGCTCCGTTACTACGTAATGGGCGCTGCAAGCCAGGAACGGGCTGCCACCCAGGATGAGATTGACGAGATGTGTCAACTTGTTGAGGAGGCAATGGCTGCGGGTGCCGCGGGTATCTCTTCGTCATATGTCGACATGGACGAGAATATGCATCCGGTACCCAGCCGGTTTGCAGAGTACGAGGAAAAAGAAGCGCTCGCCAAGGCGATGGCAAAAAGTGGTCGTGGTGTGTGGCAAGTTGTGCCTTATTTCCCAGACCCGAAACAACAACTAGAGAACATTGAGGAGCTTGGCGATATTAGTGTTGCGGCAGGAGTGCCGTGCTCGATTCAGCCCGTCTTATCCTCACCCACCTCACCGGTTGCTGAAGAAATCACACAAGCTTTAGAAGCGCAGCATCAGCGCGGTGGCCGCGTTTATGGGCAAGTGATGCCGCGATGCTTCGATATGAATATGCGCTTGGCGGAAACCAGCATGTTGTTGTTTGCGCTGCCGACATGGAAAGGCATTATGGATTTGGCCCGACACGAAAGGCGCGCTAAGTTTGAAGATCCAGCCACTCGAGAAATTCTCGTGAAAGAAATGAAAGAGGCGCAAGGGATCAGCGGTGCCTTGCCATTCTTGCTCGTTGGCTCAGTAGAGTCAGAAGAGAACAAGCAGTATCAGGGACGCTCCTTGATGGAGATAGCTCAGGCAGAAGGCAAAGAGCTTGGTGAGGTCATCCTCGACCTATCGCTGCGAGATGATTTGAACACTGAGTTCAAGCTACAAAATGTGCTGAACGCTGACAAGGCATCGGTTGCGCAGCTCATAGAACATCCCCTACTGCACTTTGGCGCATCAGACGCTGGCGCTCACATCACCCAGTTTTGTGGCACTGGTGACACAACGCATATGTTGGAACACTTTGTTCGAGATACAGGACGATTGACCTTAGAGCGTGCCATACATCGTATGACTGGCGAGGTGGCGAACGATTGGGGTCTGGGGGACCGCGGCACGATAGAGCCGGGCAAAGCTGCGGATCTGGTACTTTTTGATCTAGACGAGCTTAAGTGTGGCGCCGAGGAGTTTGTTGACGACTTCCCTGGAGAGGCAAACCGCTATGTCCGCAGATCTGAAGGCTACAAAGCGGTGATTGTTAATGGTGAGATTGTTTATGACGGTCTTGGTTATACCGAGCAACGCCCGGGTCAAGTGGTATAGCGCCACGCTTATCATCAAGAGTTGTGCCGCCAAACATGCGGTCTTGGGTTTCTGCCTTTAGTGCTTCCAGCTCCTCCTGAAGCGCTTGGCGACCCGCTTCTGCCTTGGGGTCGTCGGGGTAGTAAGCCAACTCTGAGTCGGGATCGCCTGCCACGCGTGTGCCGGTAAGGACCCTCGGTTGATTGTAGTCGTAGGGTTTAGCTCGATGCAGGAGCGCTCGGTTGTCCCATATAAGAGTGTCGCCTGCGCTCCACTTATGTGTGTATACCCGAGCTTCGTCTGCAACCACGAATTCAACCAACGATTTTAGTAAGGCTTGGCTTTCTTGGCGAGATATGCCGGGTACGCCAAACGCGTGACGCCCAACGAACACGTTCTTAACGCCCGTCTCTGGATGAACTTTGACCAATGGGCGTAAGTACGCTTCCCCATGATAGATGGTGCCTTCCTTCTGCGCTGGGAAGTCGCCGAGATCATTCGCTTGTGAAAACTGAGTGGAGTGGTACGCCGCTAAGCTGGCAATCTTATCCTTAGTGGTGGCGTCTAAGGCTGCATAACCGGCTCGCATATCCGCAAGCTGAGTTTCGCCGCCCTCTGCGGGAACCGTGACCGCTGACAGCATTGCGCACTTACTGCTGATGGGCCAGTAAGTCGAATCCGTATGCCACGCTTCGTTGCCGACATTAGTCCGCATTCGTTGGGTCGTGAGCGGTATCACCTCACCGTAGCTACCGTCTTTGTGTTTTTCTTGATTAGCCATTGGCATGGCGCCAAATTCGAGCTTGCCGAAACGTGAGCCGAAATCAATGTTCTCTTGGTCAGAGAGGTGCTGGTCAGGAAATACGAGGAAGCCGTACTCAAGGAAAGCGGTTTTGATGGTCGCGAACGAGTCGTCGTTCAACTCTGGCAGTTTGATGCCGCGAACTTCGGCGCCGAACGTCTTCCCGAGTACTGGGGTAATCGTGATATCAGACATAGATCGGTCTCCTTTGTCTGCGGTAGAGAGTACAACATTCCGTAGGAAAGTTGACCGGTAATTATGGCTAAATTGACCAAACGTTTGGATGGTTGTTTGTAAGTTATTGATATTTAAAGGTTATAAAAGTGGCACCGATCTTGCTCTATAAGTATTGAAAGACAACTACATGGAATTTTTCGATGCAAGATCAGACAAAAGCAAACCTAACCAACGAGAGCATTTGGGTGCGGCTTATCTATATGGTGGTTCTAGGGATTGCCTACGCCGTCGCTGAAGCGGTGGTATTTGTCGTTGCGATATTTCAGTTTCTCGCTGCATTGATTACTGGTCAGGTCAACCGGCCGTTGCATGACTTTAGTGCGAATCTTGCGGTATACGTCCTTAAGATTGTGCAGTTTCAAACGTTCAATACTGAAGAAAAACCGTTTCCATTTTCCGATTGGCCCGATGCGGAAGTTGGTGAGACGCCGTGGCGCAAGGATTACGAGGATTACGAGGAGGACGCTGAAACAGTCTCTGAAAATGCGTCTACTGATCAAGTCGCACCGGAAGCAGAAGTTGTGGAATCGGACCCGCCTACTAGCACTGAATCTAGTGCAGACGATTCAAATGAAAGTAAGCCCGCAGAAGACAAGCCGCTCTAACGCTTTAATTTGAGCGCGCGGCGAACGCCAGGCCACTCCAACCAGTTGTCCAACAGAGCGTCTGGATGGTTGTAGACATTCTCTTCTGCTCGCGCGCTCGATGTACAACGGAAATACACCATGAATCTCGGATCGCTTGTGGTGACTGACGTGCCACCATGTGGGGTTGAAAAGTGGGCGATGACCGCATCACCCATGTTCAGACGCATCAGTGTGGGCTTTGGCCAAATTTTACCGTCAGGTGTACGAACACTTTTGTTTGCATAGAGTTCACGTAGCTTGTCTGGATAGTGTCGTAGACCATGTCGGTTCGGCGCACCGCGATCTTCTCGAGGCCAATCGGGTCCGTCTGGACCCAGCGGACCCCCAAGTGCGTCTTGCGATTGAAAAAACGTCTCCATGTGTTTGTGACCGCCTTTGAGCAAACCCAGATTGCCACAGCCGAGGGCACGTTGATCCGAAAGGGCGACGCCAACAAGCGCGGTAAAATTCGCAATGTTGGCATTGAATTCTGGAAATGTGAGACGTCCTCCGTTTGTACTCCGTTCAACCTGCCAGGCCGCTAGATGACGTCCCCTAATGTTGGTCCCAGCCCTTGGCGGTGGCGTTCCACCATTCCAAAGTCCATCGAGATGGCCAGCCCATTGGTTGTGGGGTGTGTCCCGATTTTGGTAGCCAGTTTCGTTAGTAACTTTGTCACGATCGTCGGGATAGAGCGTTGCTAACTGCGCGCCCCGTACTTCTCGGACGGCGTCTCCGAGCGCTTTCTCGAGGCAGCGCTTGATGTTGGTCTGATTAAATAGGTCCATAAACCTGGGATCGCCGCCCGAGCGAAATGCGGCTTGCGCGGCTTCTGCGAGATCGGAACTTGCCTTGTTAGTAGCGCCGTACCGAATAGCGTTTCTCAGGCTCCCCACCTGCTCGAACAAGAGACGTCTAGCCGCAATTGCCATATTTGCGGGAACGGCTTTGGGTAGAACCAGAAAACCGTCTCGATGAAAACGTTTAGCCTGTTCTGGTGTCATTGCTTAACTCTAGTGATACCCGCGTCGTCCTGGCTTAGTCCCAGTTCCGACAACAAAGTCGACGCTTCACTGGTAAAAGGTTTAGCCGGAGGCTGGGTCGAGAAACCGCCACCGTCCATATGCACGGGTGGTGCCAGGACTCTTATCTGGCCGCTCTCGTGCTCAACCAAACTAAACATGCTGTTAGCGTTGGCTTGTTCATCCTCAAACATTTCGACTGGCAATTTCACGGTGGATATAGGCACCCCCGCTTGATTGAGAAGTTCCGTCCAATGTCTCGAAGGTTGTGTTCTGATGAGCGCCTCGACTTCTTTCTGTAGCGAATCGATGATCTCTGCCGATGCAGTTAGAATTGAACCTGATGGAGGCGTAATACCAAGCGCTGAGTTAAATCGATCTTGCAGCCCTTTGCTTGCACAAGCTAACGCAATCGTACCGTCGGCTGTCTCGTAGGTGCGGAAGTAGATGTTCCTAATGGCATAAGCCCGGATACCTGGGACGGAAGCGAGCTGTTCTTCGTACGGTGCCCCGTCAACGCGCAGTTGTTTGATCCGTAGCAAAGCCTTGTCGTGTGCTGGCTTGTCTAGATCCTCGTGACGCGTAAGTTGATTGTTAGCTAGTGTCATCGCTGCCTGCATTAGACTGACGTCAACAATGCCGCCCCGTCCAGTTCGCTCTCGGCGTAGCAGCGCTGAGCTGACACCGAATGCCAGTGACGTTGCGGCCATGTAGTCAGATATGACAGGTTCCCCGGGTGCAGGTCGATCGTCGACGATGCGGCCCATGGCAGCCATTAGACCACTACGCGCTTGCACGACGATGTCCATGCCAGCAAGCATTGCATCGGGACCCTTTTTGCCGAAAGGGGTTATTTCGCCAACAATTAATCTGGGGTGTTTCGCAAGCAAATCCGCTGAACCGAGACCGATTTCCTCAGCGAGCCCTGGACGGAAATTCATTAGGACTACATCCGCAGAGGTGACCAGAGCGTCGATAACAGGTTTAGCTGTGGGGTCGCTAACATTCAGTGGGAGTGAGTGTTTGCCGCGGTTGCGTGATACAAAGATGCGAGAATCCTTCGGCGATATCTCGCCCATGTGCCGGTTCGGGTCACCAGCCATGCTCTCCACCTTAACGACATACGCACCGCCTTCGGCGAGAAGCTGGCCGCAGAACGGCACAGCAACGAACTGGCCAAATTCGATGACTCTAATCCCGGCAAACGGTTGAGTATCCGACATGCTTAACCCCGACCAATGAATGGCATTTGGGTTGCCATGACAGTCATGAATTGGACGTTAGCAGCTAGATCCATATTGGCCATATACACCACCGCTTTGGCGACGTTGTCTACGTCCATGGTGGGCTCTGGCTGCATTCGTCCATCGGCCTGTGGAACCCCGTCAGCCATCCTTGCAGTCATTGGCGTTGCTGCGTTGCCAATGTCGATCTGGCCACACGCGATGTTGTATTTGCGGCCATCGAGCGAAGTAGATTTGGTCAATCCTGTGATTGCGTGTTTGGTTGCAGTATAGGGCGCTGAGTTAGGTCGCGGCACATGCGCGGAAATGGAGCCGTTGTTTATAATTCGCCCCCCCCATAGGCTCTTGGTCTTTCATAATTCTGAAAGCGTGCTGGGTACATAGAAATGAGCCAGTCAGATTTGTGTCGACGACGGCTTGCCAATCATCAAACGAAAGGTCTTCTAAGAGCCCAAGCGCACCGCGACCGGCGTTGTTAAATAGCAGGTCAAGGCGGCCAAAGGTTGCGACTGACTTTTGAAAGAGCGCCTCTAAGCTGTCTGGGTTGCAAACATCTGTGGGGACAACAAGTGACTTAGCGCCGTTCATCATACTGACCGTTTCTTCGAGGGGTGCTGTTCTGCGTCCTGCGAGAGTTACGGTCCATCCTGAATTCGCCAATTCGATTGCTGCGGCTCTGCCCACACCCGAACCTGCCCCGGTAATTAGTGCTACTCGATCTGTCATTTAGCTCCCCTGTTAGTGTTGGAATTATCGTTGCATTGACGACGACAAGCAAAACTAGCTCAGAAACGATTTGGTTTAATTTGCAGTTGTCGGGTCTTGCCGAATTTTTTTCGAAGCTCTGTTAAAATGGGCGGTTGGAAGCGAATTTGATTGGGGAAGACGATGAGCGAAGGGATGCAAGTAGTTGATGAGAAGTTGGATTTTGATCCGGATGCGCTTCGAGAGAAGTATCGTGCTGAGCGAGACAAGCGCTTGCGGGCTGAGGGCAATGAGCAGTATCAAGAAGTCGTCGGCGACTTCAGTAACTATATAGATGATCCCTATATCGATGAGGTGATTGAGCGTGAGCCAATTGTCGATGAAATGGACATCATCGTTGTTGGTGGTGGCTTTGGCGGCCTTATAACTGGCGCGCGCTTCCGCGAACTTGGTTTTGATCGCGTGCGGATTATCGAGAAGGGTAGCAACTTCGGTGGCACTTGGTACTGGAATCGCTATCCGGGGGCGGCTTGCGATACCGAGTCCTATATCTATCTGCCGCTCTGCGAAGAACTGAACTTCGTTCCTAAAGAAAAGTACACCCACGCACCTGAAATATTGCAACACAGTCAAAATATAGGTGAACACTACGATCTCTATCGCGATGCCTGCTTTCAGACAGAAGTTACCGGTATGGAATGGGATAGTGGCGACAATCGCTGGACTGTCAGGACCAATCGTGATGATGAGGTGCGTGCAAAGTTCGTCATCATGTCGAATGGTCCATTGAACAGACCCAAATTGCCTGGCTTGCCGGGGATCAATGATTATCAAGGGCACACGTTTCATACCAGCCGGTGGGATTATGAATACACCGGAGGTGGACCAGAAGGTGGCCTCGAAAACTTAGCGGACAAACGGGTGGGCATCATCGGGACAGGGGCAACCGCTGTCCAATGCATCCCTCATCTCGGCCGTGCCGCGAAGGAACTATTTGTTTTCCAGCGGACACCATCGTCGGTCGACGTGCGTGCGAACCGTCCAACAGACCCAAATTGGGCTCAAGGATTGGAAGAAGGTTGGCAACGCAATCGCATGGAGAACTTCAATACGCTCACTTCTGGTGGCATCGTAGAGGAAGATCTCGTCCAGGATGGTTGGACTGAGATCATTCGAAATCTCATTTCCATGGCGAATTTTCGCGGTAAGGATACTGATTGGTCGAAAGTCCCATATCTCATGGAAATCGCTGACTTCAAAAAAATGAACCAAATTCGTACTCGTGTGGATTCGATTGTTAAAGATCCGAAAACTGCTGAGGCGTTAAAGCCTTGGTATCGACAGTTCTGTAAGCGGCCTTGTTTTCATGATGAGTATCTGCCGACTTTCAATCGAGAGAATGTTCACTTAGTCGATACAGAAGGGAAAGGTGTAGAAGCGATCACTGAAAAGGGCATCGTGGCGAATGGTAAAGAATTTGCAGTGGACTGCATCATTTTCGCAACGGGTTTTGAAGTGGGCACCGAGTACACGAGAAGGGCTGGTTACGATGTAACTGGCAAAGACGGAATCAAGCTCTCCGAAAAGTGGGCGGATGGAATTCGCACGTTGCATGGGTTTCATACACGTGGATTTCCTAACCTTTTCGTCATGAGTAACTCTCAGGCAGGGTTTACCACAAACTTTCCGCATGCGATGGATGAGGCAGCGCGACATATGGGCTACATCATCAAAAAGTGTGCCGATGAAAACATCACCACGATCGAGCCGACTCAAGAAGCAGAAGACGATTGGGTGGATGAGATTGTTTCTCTATCCCGACTCAATGAGAACTTCCAGGCGGAGTGTACGCCTGGGTATTACAACAATGAGGGACAGCCAAATCCGAAGAGCGTCCAGAACGGCGCATACGGTAAAGGCTCGAATCCCTACTTCAAGAAAATGAAAGAATGGCGAGATGAAGGCAACCTGCCTGGGTTGGAGATTAGTTAGAGCCCTCAGCGAGTAGAGAGCCCTCAGCGGGTAAAGAGCCCTCAGCTAAAAAGCTAGGGGCTCTTACACTTTAGTTCCGTTACGACCAAGCGTCCCAACGCATCACTTCTTCGACAGGCATGCGGGTGACTGGACCAAAGTTACCGCTTGGATAGCCCACTGGTATCAAGCAGATGGCTTCCATATCCGCCGGTAGATTAAGAGCCGTTTTGACGGCGTCACGATCCATCAGACCAAGCGTGGTGGGTGCCGCACCGAGCCCAAGTGCGCGTGCTGCGAGAAGTACGTTCTGCACGCCAGGCCAAATAGAACCACCTGCCCGAGCTGCTTCACCCGGACCGACTGGTTCATCAAACTGGTAACACGCAATCACTAGAGCAGGAATGTCTTGCATGTTGTCTGCCTGCCACATCACTGACTGCAACATGCGTTGGCGTTTTTCAGAAGAGTGGTGGGGCAGTTCAGAAGGGCGACCGGATTGTGGTCCGATGTAGGCCTCAACAGATACTTTGTTCAATCTGGCTAGTTCCGCGCGCGTGTCTGGATCACGTACGACGATCCACCGAGCAGCTTGGCGGTTGGAGCCGCTTGGCGCCTGGTTGCCCGCATCGATTAATTTTACTAACAGATCTTCCGGCACAGGATCTGTCTTTAAACGCCGCATAGCTCGGCAGTTGTACATCGCATCGAACAGGCTCATATCTTCAGACATTCGGGACTCCTTTTTCTTGTTTCATCTGGGTTCGTGCTCTTTTTCTAGGCTCGGCGTCACTCTTTTAAGCTTGGCGCCACTCTCTTTAGGCTTGGCGCCTCTCTTTTAAGCTTGGCGCCACTCTCTTTAGGCTTGGCGCCACCAGGCAACACCATTTTCATCTTCTTCAACACTGAGCATACGGCGCTCTAGGGCGCAGTGTAGGTGCGCGATGGACTCACCCGTGGCTGGGAAAAAGCTATTGTCTGTCACTTTGCTCTTGAACAGCGCAGGAAAGACGTCAACCGCGCGTTTAGGTGTGTCACACATCTCATAGAGTTTTTCCAGCGCGACTTCGTGCCAATCGATTAAGGCAGTTAGCCGCTCATGGACGCCTTCGTAGAGACTCTCGTGTGCAGGCAATACCAAAAGGTTAGGTGGTAACAGTTCTCGAAATCTTGCACAGGAAGACAACCAATCTCTGAGCGGATTGGCTAGTGGTTCAGAAGGTTGGACGCTCACGTTGGGAGTAATCTTAGGTAAAAGTTGATCGCCGCCGATGATGAGCTTGAGTTCAGGGCAATAGAGGCAGACGTGCTCTGGGGCATGGCCGTGGCCAATCACTGCACGCCATTCCCGGCCACCTATATCGATGTATTGTCCCTCGCTGATGCGATGATAACCGGCAGGAAGTTGGGCGAGGTTAGCACCAAACATCCCAAACCTTTGACGGTAGCGATCAAGGCGCGCTTCGTCGAAGCCTGCGCGACGATAGAAGCGAATTGCGTCTTCCGGAACGTCCGATCGTTTGTCAGCGCCCATCACTTTACACATGTAGAAGTCAGCGCGACTCATCCAAAGTTCACAGTCCCACTCAGAACAGATCCAACCCGCATTTCCTGTGTGATCTGTGTGCAGATGTGTTGCGATCACCCGGGTGATGGGTTTGCCGTCTAAATAATTCGCGAATATATTCTGCCAATGACCCTTAACAGTGTCGTTGCAAACTCCAGTATCAACGACAGTCCAGCCGTCACCGTCTCGCAGCAGCCAGACGTTGATGTGGTTGAGTTTTCCGGACATCGGCATCCGAATCCAAAAAACATCCGTTGCGACTTCGAAGGCTTCCCCTGGTGCTGGTGTCTCGTCTTCGAATTTGTAGGTGAGTGGGTCAAAACCTCGCCGTGAAAGTATGTGGTCCAAATCAGTCCGCCGTTGTGAAAGGGACATGATAACACCGGGGTGGGAACCAGACGATGCGGGTAAACGGTGCGACTTGGTGCGGAAAAAGGGGCTAGGTGTTGAGCTAACAAAGGAGTAGGGTTGTCCGTGTAGTTCGGTTATGAGAACAGGAGACTCGTTATGAGATTTTTTGTACGTAGTAAGAGAACGCGCATTTGCCTTGTCCTAGGCATGTTCACTATTCCTATTCACCTTGCTCAGGCACAAGCCGAACTTTCCGAAGGGGACGTTTACGATCAGGCGGAGCTGTTGCATCAAGAAGTGGAGCGGATTCGACAGCAACTTGGCGTTCTGCCACCACGTTCTAGAACGTTTCGATTAGAAAACGCACAACCCCGGCATGTCTATTTTCAGACGCAGGTAGCTTTCAGGCGTTCGAATCTTTTAGCGCATCAACAAACCGGTGTATCGACAGTAGCGGCACCAGTCGCGCCGGAAGGAGACCCTTCGCTCGCGCAAGTGCATTCGATCATCCAAGCCACACGTGCGCAGTTGGATGTGGTTAAGGAGGTGCTTGAGATTGATCCTGCCATTTCAGAAACCAAGCGAGGACGGGGTAAGAACGTTTCTGGGGCGCTGATGGAGGTTATTCGGTCCAACGAAATACTTGGTGAGGTCACTGAATTTAGCGCGGATTGGTCCGATATTTGGGACCGGCTGAATTTGATCATGGCGTACATCGGCGGGTTGTTACCGGAGGGAAGTAGGTATCCAGAACTAGCAGAATATGTTCCGAGGAAAATGCCTGGGGATGTTGCTCTCCGTTTGTTTGCCACTCGCGCCGCATTTGCTCCTGTCGCTGAATCGGTGGGCGTCGCGGAGCTCAAAGTAACAGTGATTCGATCGCCGGAAGGTGGAACATCTAGTACAAGTGTTCACGATGTCAGCATGACATTGATAAACGACATTGCGGAAGTCACTTTACGTCTTGGCGCTGAGGACGTGGACCCGCCAGGCTATGTGCGGCCTTCGAGAGTACTGCCTTCCCATGTGTTTCAACTCGCGGGAGCGTTGCTCGAGCAAGCCAAAGCTGTTGGAGATGCGCACAAGGCAAACCGCTGATTTAGCGATGATCGGTTAAGACGACCCCTCCTACAGGGTCACGGTAGACCACCTTAATTGCCGTAGGGAGTCTTGCTACAATCGGTGCGTTGGAGTTGGCGCAAAACGGAGGTTGCGGGATGGAAGGGAGTTGTCTGTGCGGTCAAGTGCAGTTCCAAGTACAAGGCACAATCGAGCATGCACCTGAAGCCTTTCATTGCAGTCAATGCCGGAAAGTGTCGGGGCATTTTCTGGCTGCGGTGAACGTTCGAAGAATTGATCTTAACCTTGTTGGTGGTGATGAAACGGTCAGTTGGTACCAATCCTCGCCAGAGGTGCGCCGTGGATTTTGCGGGAATTGTGGTAGCTCCCTGTTTTGGCTACCAACTCAGGAAAACTATGCCTACATCGCGATTGCGATGGGTGCATTCGATAAACCAACTGGTCTCAAGCTCTCGAAGCACACCTTTGTCGTGGACAAAGGTGACTACTACGACCTAGCCGATGGTGTTGCGCAAAGCGACGGGTACTAACTGTCTACGAACTATAAGTTTGTCGCCCACCAAGCCAGGTTCCCAGCACCTTAATCTCTTTTATACCGTCCAGGTCTGTTGCCACAGGGTCTCTGTCCAGCATGACAAAGTCAGCTAGTTTACCTGGCGAAAGTGAGCCTTTTTCGTTTTCTTCGAACGATGCGTAGGCGCCGTTAACCGTACAGATCTTTAGTGCTTCGAGCACTGTGATTCGCTGCGATGGACCCCAGACTCTTCCTGCCGCATCTTTTCGCGTTGTCATCGACTGGATAGCCATCAATGGTTCGTATGGCCCTGGTGTGTAGTCGGATGCTGGTGCGACTGGAATACCTGCATCTAAAAATGATCGGTGAGCGAACATCCACTCCATACGTTCTTTGCCATAGTCGAGCCACTTGTTACCGTGATAGTGCGCGTATGTGTAGAACGGAGCTGGAACCGTTCCCGAAGCCTTGATTCGACTCAGTAGATCGCCGTTCACTAAGGAACAGTGCTCGATGCGAAAGCGCGGATTTGGTCCTTGCCAGTTTTTTAGCGCCCGTTCATAAGCGTTCAATACTCGATCGATGGTCACGTCACCGTTGGCGTGAATGCCAATTCGGAATCCATTTGCGACGGCTTCATCCACAGCCGAATAGATCTCTTCTTGGCTCATTGTCGCAATGCCATAGTCGTCGGTACCCTCGAAAGGGGTGCTCATGCGCATCGTCCGTTCTGAAGCAGATCCATCGGCCACGTATTTCACGGCACCGACCCGAAGCATGTTGTTACCGAAACCTGAGCGAATACTGGCCGCTTTCATCGTTTCGTAAATACTGTTGCGTGCGGCTGGCATGAATGACAGACGGAAGTCCATCGCACCAGCCGAGAGCGCATCGGTATAGGCAAGCCATGCTTGTGCTTGGCCAGCTGCGTCTGTGGTTGAGGTCAGTCCGGTTGCCGCCATGCGCTTACTGGTCAGGTAGACGTTATCTCGCATGGTCTCGCGATCGATCACGGGCCATTGCCCAACCGTATCGAACTGATCCATGGCGTGTTCTGCGACCTTGCCCGTTAGCTCTCCGTTCTCTCGGAAAAAACGTCCCCCTTCAGGATCCGGTGTATTGCTATCAACACCGAGCAACTCAAAGGCTGTTGAGTTAACCACTGCGGTGTGTCCGCCTCGGTGACGAACCATGACCGGGTGACTTTGCACAACGTCGTCTATGTCAGCGCGATTTAGAGGTCGTCCCTCATCAAACTTTGTGTCGTCGTACATGTGACCCAACACCCAATGTCCGGGAGGTGTTTTGTCTGCTTGTTGGGCGAGTAATTGTTGAACCTTGCCGATGGTGCGGACATTGACGTTAGCGCTGACAGCTTCGTTAGCCATGGTCGGGTGGCTGTGTGCATCGATAAATCCAGGCGTGATTGTCTTCCCGCGAGCATCGAGGACTTTAGTGCGTGCCCCTTTTAAATTAAGAACGTCTGAGTCGCTACCAACGGCTAAGATGCGATCGCCGCGCACGGCGAATGCACTAGCGCGACTGTATTTGTCGTCCATAGTGTGCAGACGGGCGCCTGTAACTATGAGTTCCGGTTCCCCTAAGTTTGCTTTCGCGAAGGCGATGTTCGGAAGTGCGAAGGCTGTTGAAATGGCTTTCAACGCTGTACGACGATTTTTGTTCATTGCTCTCTCTCTCCCGGTTTCTGCACGTATAATACGACGCATGGAAATTAAAAAGAACTCAGTCGCGATGATTCAGTATCAGCTCCGAAATGAGGCTGGTGAGTTGTTGGAAGATGCGTACGAAAATGACCCAGTCGCGTTATTACAAGGTCAAGGTAATGTCATACGTGGCCTTGATAGAGCATTGCTTGGTCATAGCGCCGGTGATGAATTCGAAGTCTCGGTCCCACCAGAAGATGCCTACGGCTTGCGCCAGGATGACCAGATCCAACGTGTGTCCAAAAAGTATTTTGCGAACGCTAAAAAGCTAAGGCCAGGTATGCAGACAAGCTTGCGCACCGAGAATGGCACAAGGTTGGTTACCGTTGTCAAAGTTGGTGGCAAAGTAATAGACGTTGATACTAACCACCCGTTGGCGGGCCAGGGTTTAAGTTTCAAAGTTCGGATCACCGAAGTTCGTGACGCCACTCCGCAGGAACTCTCTCACCGGCATGCGCACGCCGATGGGCATGATCACCACTAGCGGGCGCTAGAGTTCGACTAACAATTTGCCCATGTGACCGCCGTTGAACATTGTTCGCAGGGCGTGTGGGAATTTTTCGATTCCGGATTCTATGTGTTCACTTAAGTGCAACCCAGCTTCACTCCACGTTTGGAGTTGAGCCACAAACTCTGGAAACTCAGCAGCGTAGTGGTCAACCGTAAAGCCGAGCATCTGCGCATTGCGTTCGGCAATTTTTAGATATTGGCTGGGACCGGTCACGTCTGACAGATCGTCGTATTGCGAGATAGCGCCACAGAGTACGACGCGTGCACCCGGTGCAATACGATTGAGGACATGATCGAGAATGTCGCCGCCAACGTTGTCAAAAAACACATTGATACCGTTCGGAGCGAGCGTGTCCAGTTGGGCTGCGACATCTTCACCCTTGTAGTCGATCGCTTTGTCACAGCCTACATCTTCGAGCAGATACTGAGTTTTTTGTGGACCTCCGGCTATGCCAATGACCGTGCCACCGAGATGTTTCGCGATTTGGCAGGCCATCGATCCAACAGCCCCGGCTGCAGCTGAGACGACAACTGTGTCGCCTTGTTGCACTTGTCCAAGCCGTGCCATGCCAGCATATGCGGTCAAGCCTGTGGTCATGCCGAAGACCCCCAAAAACTTTGATGGGGACTCATTACCCGGATGGATTTTCTGAAATGCTGCTGCTGGCATCAGCGCATGGCTTTGTGCGAGCGTGGGTCCGGCAACCCAATCTCCCTCTTGGAAGTCATTAGTGCCGCTAGCGATTACCTTGCCGACTCCAAGTGCGGTAACTGGGTCACCAATGTCGGCCTGCGTGTGTAGCCCTCCGGAACCGAGCGTCGTGCGAATGAACGCGTCGATCGACAGGTGAGTCACTTGGATCAGAAGTTGATCTTTGTTTGGCGCGGCGAGTTCGACGTCAACAATCTCAAAATCAGAGTCCTCGGGCAGACCTTCTGGGAAAGTTTTGAGCGTAATACGGCGTGATGATATCAAGGCTGTTTCTCGTTGTTGTTTTGCGAACGCATACTAGCAGGCTTACACCCCTACTGAGATGTGCGACACTCAAATTGCTTTGAAGGAAGAAAGGGAGGGTTGATGATTCTAAGACTTTGGAATCTATATTTGCTCGTGGTCGTAGCACTGGGTGTGAGCATGAGCACCGAGGCACGGAACATCACGGATAAAGAACTGGCCAACGAATCGGAGTCAGCTGATTGGCTAGCCTATGGTCGAACGCACAGCGAACAACGATTTAGCCCGCTTGCTGACATCAATCGTAAGAACGTCGGTGATCTGAAACCAGACTGGTACCTACCGCTGCCAGACGATGTGGGCTTAGTCGCTACACCCCTGGTTATAGATGGCGTGATGTACTTTGTTGGGACGATGAACATAGTCCGAGCCGTCGATGCGGCATCTGGCAAACTTTTGTGGGAGTACGACCCAGAGGTCCGTAAAGTTTTGGCAGGTCGCAAACAGGCTGGATGGGTACACAACCGTGGGCTCACAGCCTACGGTGAGAATATTTTTCAGGCGACTTGGGACGGACGGTTGATAGCCTTGAATCGAAAAACTGGTAAACCCGTTTGGAGCCAACGAACGTTTGAGCTTGATGAGGCGCTTTACATTACCGGTGCACCTAAAGCGTTTAAGGGTAAGGTTTTAATTGGTAATGGCGGTACAGAAGCTGGCCCGACGCGAGGATACGTGACAGCGTATGACGCGGAGACCGGCAAACAGGCATGGCGTTTCTATCTTGTCCCAGGCAATCCTGCTGACGGCTTTGAAGATGCGGCGATGGAAATGGCTGCTGAAACTTGGACCGGTGAGTGGTGGAAGCACGGTGGCGGAGGCAATGCATGGCACGCCATTACCTATGATGCAGAGCTTGAAACCCTCTACATAGGCACCGGCAATGGATCTCCTTGGAACCGTAAAAACCGCAGTCCCGATGGTGGCGACAACCTCTTTTTGTGCTCCGTCGTCGCACTCGACCCAGATACCGGGGAGTACAAGTGGCACTACCAAACGACCCCTGGTGAAACGTGGGACTACAACTCCAACATGGACATTGTCCTGGCCGATCTTGAAATAGAGGGTAAGCCCCGCAAAGTGATCCTACACGCCCCTAAAAACGGCTTCTTCTATGTCATTGATCGGTTAACTGGAAGAGTCATTTCGGCTGAGCCTTTTGCGGATGTGAATTGGGCTTCTCATATCGATCTTAAAACCGGTCGCCCAGTTGAGATCCCTGGCGCGCGTTACGAGGATGGTCGTCAGAACATCACGCCATCTTTGTTGGGTGCGCACAATTGGCACGCGATGTCTTATAGCCCCCGCACTGGACTTGTCTACTTGCCGACGTTGCATACCTCGATGGATATGGATGACCGTGCCTATGATGACACTTGGTATGCCAAGGCTTTTGAAGGTGGAACTGCGGTGGATTGGGTAGAGGGTAAGTCCCCGCGTGATTATGATGGCTCTTTACAGGCATGGGATCCGATAAGTCAGGAAGCGAAGTGGGCTGTTCCGCAACCCCTCGGATGGGCATCAGGGACTTTGGTTACTGCCGGTGATGTTGTATTCCAAGGACAGGCAGACGGCCTGCTTAAGGCGTACAACGCCGAGACGGGAGAGGTACTATGGCACTTTGATGCCGGTCTCGGTATATCGGCTCCGCCGATCACCTACAAAGTGAATGGGCGACAGTACATGGCCGTGTTAGTTGGCTATGGCGGTTCTTATGCTGCGGGACTCCTCCCGGATGCGAACAATCTTGGTTGGGCATATGGCGCTCAGGAAAGGCGACTGATCGCGTTTTCACTCGAAGGACAAGCACAAATACCTGGACAAGGACCCCGAATCTATCCTCAACCGCTCCTAGAGGCTGGCTTCGAGGTAGACGCGGAACTCGCGACGGAGGGCGAGTTGCTTTATCTCACCAAGACTTGCTACGCGTGCCATGGAAGCGGTGTGTTAGCTGCGGGAATGGCGCCAGATCTTCGTGCTTCCGCGATGTTATTGAGTGAGATGGAGCCTTTTTTCCAGTCCGTCGTCCGGGGTGGAGATCGGGTTGCACGGGGTATGCCAGCGTTTCCGGACCTAACTGATGAAGAGCTCGAGGCGCTGCGTCATTACGTTCGCAAGGTGGCTCACGAAGCTCATTCAGCGAACATCCCCGACTGAGAGCATTGTTTAAAGGCAGTGCTTACAGCAGGGAAAACGCATCTAGCTCGGTGAGTGAGCGCATTGAATTGCCAAAAAGGGTTTCACCTAAAGCTCGACCGCGCTCATTGGCTAGGTCAAGCGTGCCACTGATAATCGTCGCATAGCAGACCAAATACAGCGCCGCGGTGACGTAGCGTTCTCTGCATTGATCAATGCCGTAGTTGCTGACACCAAGGCTAAGCAGGTGATCGTGGTAGATCTGTATCCAGTCTTCGCTATTTCGAACCCCGTCAGAGAGACTCTGCGTTACGAAATAGGCGAGATCTTGTTCTGGGGCTGAACTGCAAACGCTTTGCCAATCTACCAAGGCAATTTCATCAGACCCAAAGAAAATATTGTCAAGACGCACATCCGCGTGGGAAATGCTGATGGGTGGTGTGCACAGGGTTTCTAGCAACCCTGGCACAGCAGCCGGCACTTGCTGCCCGATATTGAGTGCTGCAGGCGGTATGAGATGAGCGAACTGCTCTTGCACAACAGGCCAACCGACGTTAAAGCCACCCATCATGCCGTCCCGTTGGTCTGGATTGTTGTGGGAGACCAAATCGGCAGATGTCTCCCAGCTACTGGCGGCGAGCTTTGCGATACCTTCAACGACCATGTGGGCATCGGCTTGCGAACATCCAGCAACTTGATCGCCGATACGCATATCCTTGAGGTCTTCCATCAAGATGACGAAGTCTAGGGAGCTTGCGTCGTACTCAGAGTGATAACAATCTGGCACACGTAGAGAGATCGAAGGCGCGACATTTCTATAGAATCCAACTTCGCGACCATACATGTCGTATGTCGCTGCAACGGCGCGATTGTCGGGTGATGGGGACGGGAATTTGGCGATTATCGTTTCGGAACCTGCTGATGTGCTCACGTGCACGCGGGTCACTTGTCCGATGATGCCTGCCCCTTCGCCAAAGAGTTCGACCTGAAAGTCATCGACCTGTTTGTTGAGGGCAGTCGATAACCAGTTTGTCGTTAGTTGTTCGGGCTGCGAGGGAAACGTCATACTAAAGTGCCTATCTGCGATATATCATCTTCGATCGATAACGGTGTGTTCTTTGCCAAAGAATATAGTTGACCGTTCCATATCGATAAAATTGTGCTCATCCTCAATGAATGCGCGATTTGCGTTTCGCGCCTCTGCTGAATTTCGAGCAGACCCTCGATCGACCCAAGCCTCAGCGTGGCCAAGATAGGATTCAACCTGAGTTCCTCGCGCGCTTTGCAATCCCTCATCGATAGACGAATTGGCTCTGTGTACTTGTCGATAGCAAAGAGTGCCGGTGGCTTCGCCATGAGATCGGACGATTGGTCCGTGATGGGTTAACCAGTAATGACGCGCGTCTTCTTCAGCTATCTGTGTTTGATGACGTAGTGGAAAAAATACTCGTACAACACCTGATTTTGTATGTGCCGCTACTCGCTCCGGCGAAGGGTTAATTTGCGGGTATTCGTAGGCCATCCACAGGGGTGAGTTCGGTAAGTCGATGAACTTTGCTTCGTCTTCTAACAATGCAGCACCAGCGACTTGTGCCGCGTCTGTTGCCATGTTTTGTTCCAGCGCTTTTTCGCTTGCCCACCAAAGCTCCGCCACACCGTCGTACTCCGGTTCCATATCGCCGCGAGCCTTTTGTGCTGCTTCATTCGCTGGGTCGTCCATGGTGTGGGTTTGGACGTAACGAAGGATGTCGAGGTCAGTCGAGAAACTAGCTACAAGAGGCGCATGCTTGTTTAGCCAGTAGTCCTGAAATTCAGCTCGCGTTAGTTCCGATTTTCTGCGGAGTGCAAAAACTAATCTGATCATGTGTCTCTCCCTCAAGTACTCCTGTAGGGTTGGAGATTAGCATCGCGTCTTCGCTCACAGCAACGCGTAAAACGATCACAAAATTAGGATCCTTCGAGTTACTGTGGATAAGCAATATTCTTCTATTTCCCTCTGGTACACGGTAGGCGTCCTAACACTTGCCTCAACGTTCTCGATCATTGACCGTCAGATATTGAACGTCATGATTGGGCCCGTGCAGAGGGATTTGGGTGGGATAAGTGATTTTCAGATATCGCTGATCATGGGCTTCGCATTCACCTTTATGTACAGCATCCTTTCCTATCCCGCAGGTTGGATATCCGACCGCTATAACCGCAAGAACTTGATGGCAGCCGGTATATTGAGCTGGAGCATTCTGACGATGCTGTGTGGAACGGTGAATCAATATTGGCACCTGTTTTTAGCACGTATGGGGGTCGGCGTGGGCGAAGCGACTCTCGGTCCTGCTGCGAACTCGGCATTGGCCGATTACTTTCCACCCGAGCGATTGCCGCTAGCGATCGGCATCATGTCGGCGGCCCCCTTTATTGGACAAGGTCTAGCCAACATTGCGGGTGGTCCACTGATCGACTATTTGGAAAGTACCCCCAATTTTGTGCTGCCTCTTATCGGCGAAGTCTATTCCTGGCAGATGGTATTTCTCGTCGTTGGTGCGCCAGGTATTTTGGTCGCGCTGATGGCTTGGGGTCTGCGTGAACCGAAACGACGCGGCAAGATGAATGCTGATGGGTCCGGGGTTCCTTTCTCGGAGGTTTGGCGTTTCATCAAGACGCGCCACCTCTTTTTCTTTTTTCTATTTGCTGCCTATCTGTGTCTAGCCACGCAAGGCTGGTCGTTGTTTTCTTGGATCGTGGAGTACTACGTGCGCAATCACGAGTGGACGCGATCTGAAATTGGCGTGATTTATGGGTCGATCGCGATGTCTGTGGGTATCGCTGGGAGTGTTCTGGGTGGCTTGCTCGCGGGCTCTATGATGGCAAAAAAGCCAGACGCGACTCTAAGGGTGGTAATGTGGGGTACCGTTGTTCTACTTGTTACGGCACCAGCTCTGACCATAGTGCCAAACCCCTGGGTTGGGATTGTTTTGTTGATCCCCATTACTTTCTGTATGGCCATGCCGCCGGGCCTCATCATGGCCACCTTGCAGGCAATCGCACCGAACGAGTTGCGTGGTCAGATGGTGGCGTTTTATTTGATTGCTGTGAACTTCTTGGCCTACACCTTTGCTCCGTCGCTCCCAGCCTACCTGTCGGACCAAGTCTTCGAAAGCCGCATGGCGCTTGGGCAATCGATATCCATACTGGCCGTGATCAACTACTCCCTAGCCGTGCTTTGTCTGGGCTTGTGTTTGAAGTACTACCGGCAAGCAATAGAAGCAGCCCGTGAATGGACCGACAGCGCTGCGACTCCAGTTTAACGTCGCAGCATCTGCTTAGAGACTTGTACCACCGTCAATCGGAATGATGCCGCCATTGATGCCGCTACCGGCATCAGATGCCAGAAGGAGTGCCATAGCGGACACGTCGTCTAGCGTGGTCATTCGTTTGATGGATGCCTCTTCAGCATAGCTTTTCTTAAATTCCTCATAGGTGATGCCCATAGACTCGGCTGCCTGTGGACCCAGCTCCATCATCATATCCGTCTCAACCCCACCAGGACTTATGGCGTTACAAGTGATGCCTTGTGGACCGTATTCAAACGCGCAGGCTTTAGTGAATCCGTTCATTGCGTGTTTGTGGGTGATGTAATGGGAAACCGTAGCTTTACTCGCTTGGCGGCCTTCGACAGAGGATATGTTAATAATTCGCCCCGATTGGCGCTTTTCCATATCAGCAAGAGCACGCCGAGTTGCCCAAAAACATGAATTAAGAATCCAAGCTTGGGCTTCGTCCCACGCTTTGTCTGAAAGCTCGGCGATCGGGGCATATCCAGAAGAACCACCTGCGTTATTGACAAGGATGTCAACGCGACCAAAGTGTGTCACCGTGGCGTTGATGAAGTGATTGACCGAGTCGCGATCCGTGACATCTCCAGCAATGAAGATTGCTTGGTCACCGGCATCCATTTCTAAGAGGGCTTGATCTCCTTTTTCCTGACTGCGGCCGTTGATCGAGACGCTAGCGCCTGCTTTTAAGTAAGTTTCGGCGATGGCACGGCCGATACCACGACTACCGCCAGTTATTGCTGCAACCTTGCCGCTGAGATCGGCCGTGAAACTTGTGCTCATACACTTTCCTTAATCAAAACCCCTTGTTCATCGTTGAAGGAGATTATTCGGGGGCAAAACTCTTCATTGGATAGGAAGGCACTTTACCCTAACCTAGAGCGAACTGTAGATTGAGTGAGAAGGATCAATGGGACGATTAGACGGCAAAGTAGCGCTTGTAACTGGCGCGGCTTCAAACCCTGGTTTAGGTAGAGCGACAGCGCAGCGATTGGCCGAAGAAGGAGCCAAGTTGGCTGTGTCGGATGTTGACGTTGTTGGCGCTCAGACTTGTGCCGAGGAGATTCAGGCTGCTGGCGGGGAAGCGATTGCCTTCAGACAAGATGTGACCAGCGAAGATGGTTGGGTTGAAGCTATGGAGGCGATATCGACTGCCTACGGTGGTCTAGATATATGTGTCAACAACGCTGGCATCGCGGTCCTGGTACCGATTGAAAATATGACGCTAGAGGAATGGAATCGCCAGATCGAGGTAAACCTGACGAGTGTGTTCTTGGGCTGCAGAGCTGCGATCGCTGAGATGAAGAAGAGAGAAGGTGGTGGCAGCATCATCAATCTGTCGTCTGTGGCTGGTATTGTCGGTCTACAAACCTGTGTCGCGTACGGTGCGGCAAAAGGCGGTGTACGGATAATGTCGAAGTCGATTGCGGTCGAGGCAGCGAAATACAACATCCGATGTAACTCCGTACACCCAGGTGTCATTTGGACAAACATGCAGGCGCAAGCAACGGGTTTAAACGATCCGAGCGCCTTGGACGTCAGCCCATCGCGAATACCCCTGGGACGCCCCGGCGAGCCTCTGGATATAGCGAACTGTATTTTGTATCTGGCGTCCGATGAGTCCAACTATGTGACCGGTGCTGAGTTCGTGGTTGATGCGGGGATGACAACTTAGGCTGATTGAGGAGAGTTTATGAAACTTGAAGGGAAAGTAGCCTTGGTCACAGCGGCTGGCCGAGGCATTGGTAAAGGGATCGCGCTCGCGCTTGCAAGTGAGGGTGCGCGACTGGTCGTAAACTCATTTTCAGAGGACACAACCGCGAACACAGTTGCAGAAATTACGGCGCAAGGCGCTGAAGCTGTAAGCGTCGTTGGTGACATAACTGACCCCAACAAAATGATTGAGATGCGAGATCTTGCATTGAGTTCATTCGGTCAGATAGACATTCTCGTGAACAATGTTGGCGCGGGACCGAAGTCCGCCATCGAGCCAGAGGAGCACGAGCTCGGTATGGCTGCGGCGGTCTGGGATGCGCTCTATGCGCAAAACGTCAAACCGGTTGTGCTTATGTCGGAGGCAGTCATCCCGCACATGCGTGAGCGTCAGTCCGGCAAGATCATTCATATTTCCTCGATCGCAGGGCGCACCTCGCTATCCGATAAAACGCTCGATTACTTCGTGCATCCCTCTTATGGCGCGATGAAGGCGGCGTTGATAAATCTAACGCAGACGCAAGCCGAGTCCCTTGGCGCTCACAACATCAATGTGAATTCGGTCTGCCCTGGTATTGTTTATACAGATGCTTGGAAGGGAAACTCTGAAAGAGCGGTCAAAACGATACCCGAATTTAAGGGGCAGGACGCGCGAACGTGGTTTGAAGGGATCGCCCGTGGCGAGTACCCCCACATCTTTGACCGTACTCCGTTGCGGCGTGAACAAACAGTGGCAGACATTGGGAATGCAGTCGTATTCTTAACATCGGCTGACTCCATGAATATTACTGGCCAATCCCTAATGGTCGACGGCGGAATGGTGAAACTATGAGTTTATTTGCAATCGAAACCTTGTTGGACCCTTATCCCGCGTACAAAGAAATGCGCGATGAGGAGCCAGTACATTTCGAAGAAGCGATGAATATTCACGTTGTTACGCGCTACGATCTCGTACGCGAAGCGATCAAGGATACGGCAACCTTCTCATCACAATACGATCAGTTCTTGGCTGCCTCGCAGATCATCGCCTTTGAACAGTCGGCACCCGAAATCCAACAGCAGTTAATGGCGGTCAATGCCAAAATGGTGGTGACCCCACCGACCATGCTAACCCTCGATGAACCGGACCATACGAGATACAGGTCGCTGGTTAACCAGTTGTTTACCGCTTCCCAGGTACGTTTGTCAGAACCGACCGTGCAAGCGGTAGTCGATGAGAATGCGGAGCGAATGTTTGCGCAGGATCATGCTGACTTTATGAGCGACTTCGCGTTTCCTGTTCCGTTAAAGATCATAGGGGACCGATTGGGGATCCCGGTGGATGAACGAACCTTCTTTGATCGTGCAGCGACAGATGCCGCCTCAGGTTTAAGGTTGACGCCACTATCTGGTGAACAGATGGTGGCGCGGGCACAAACAGCGGTCGATCTCCAACAGTTCCTAATCGGGATTGTTGAGGCGCGGCGGCAGACTCCCCAAGAAGACATGATCACTATCCTTGCTAACGCGGAGCTTGAAGGTGAAGACAGATTGCTCACACATGGCGAATGCCTCAGTGTGCTTAACCAATTCTTAGTGGCAGGCCACGAAACTACTTCAAGTGCGTTTGGCTGGGGCATGTTGTTGCTCTGCAGAAACCCTGGCGTGCAAGATGAGATGCGCGGAAATGACAAGCTGATTAAAACCTTTATTGAGGAAATTCTTAGGCTTGAGGCACCGGTTCAGGGATTGCCGAGATTAGTAACGCAGGACACCGAGCTCGGTGGCTTCCCGTTACGCGCTGGGGAGCTTGTAATGTTGCGTTATGGTGCGGCTAATCGCGATGAAAGACAATTTGAAGAGCCAGATACGCTGGACATACATCGGGCGAAAGCAGGGGCTCAGTTAGCCTTTGGCGCAGGTGTGCACTTCTGTATTGGCGCACCGCTCGCGCGACAAGAGCTGAATCTCGGCTTCAAAAAACTGTTAGAACTTGGGCACGAATTTCGACTAGATGAGAACGGGCCTGAACCAACAGCAGAAGCAAGTTTCATCCTTCGAAATTTGCCGGAGCTGCGTATCCGGTACCAGATCAGTTAACGTTTTAGATCCAACTGAAGAAAGGAGATCATTAACATGTGTCGGAACATAAAGACCCTCCATAATTTCGAGCCGCCTGCGACTCGGGATGAGATACAAAGTGCAGCACTGCAATTCGTACGAAAAATTTCGGGCACTACCAAGCCGTCAAAGGCAAACGAAACGATATTTGCAGAGGCAGTTGTTGCTGTCACGCAAACTGTGGAAGAGCTCCTAGAACAGCTCACGACGAACGCACCGCCAAAAAACCGAGAAGAAGAAGCGAGAAAAGCGAAGGAGCGCTCAGAAAAGCGGTTTGCCCGCGCCTAAACCGGGCGTATCCTTACACAGATAAATATTGTTGGATTGCATCGATGAACGCGCCTGCTCCTGAATTGATAAAAGTTTCTGCGACTAAACCGCTGAATCTGAGTGACAAGCACCTTGTCCAGAATCGCTGGCAATACTATGAGTACTTACGCGAACACCTCCCTGTCCATCGAGCCAAGGTGCTCGGCGTGAACCTGTTTGTCACCGCCAGATATGATGACTGTTTGGCGGTCGTCAAGGATGAACGCTTCGGTCGCAATCGCGCGAACATTACTGGAGGCAGTCGCTTTCCTTTCCCAATGCCAAACAATCTAAAGTTTTTGGCTGAGAGCATCATTAACCAAGATGACCCGCAGCATCGGCGACTACGACAGCTTGTACAGAAAGCCTTTTCACCGAAGTCGCTAACTCAAGTCGAAGTGCGCGTAAACGAGTGGGCACAAGAACTAGCATAGGCTTGCGTAGCCAAAGGCGAGTTCAGCATGCAGGAAGACTATGCTGTGACGATACCGATGCGCGCTATAGCCGAGATGGTTGGTGTAAGTGAGGCAGACATGCCTCGTTTTCGCGAAGGGGTCCGCGTACTTTCTGATGGGTTGAACGGCTGGCGTATCGCTCGCACGATGTTTTGGGATTTGCGCAACCTTGTTAAGTTTGTACGTGAGCTGGTGGCCCGCAAAAAACAGAACCCGTCTGATGACATTCTGTCAGGACTAATCGAGGCGGAAATTGACGGTGACCGACTCAGTGAAGACGAGTTGGTGAGCATGGTGTTCATCCTCATCATCGCGGGCTTTGAGACAACCGCGAATCTGATCAGCAACGGCGTTATTACCCTACTTGATCATCCTGATGAGCTCGCCAAGCTAAAGAACGATCCATCGTTATATGGCTCGGCGGTCGAGGAGCTACTGCGTTTTTCCGGACCTGTGCATGGCACCAAAATGAATTACGCGAAAGAAGATATCGAGATGCGTGGCGTCGTCATCCCGAAAGGTATGGCCGTTATGCCGATCCTCGGTTCAGCCAATCGGGATGAAGCAGTATTTGAGAACCCTAACGTCTTCGATATCCAGCGAGACCCAAATAAGCACTTGTCATTTTCCCAAGGCAATCACTTCTGCCTTGGTGCCTTTTTAGCCAGGATGGAGGCGAAGATCGCGTTCAAAACACTGTTTGAACATATGCCGGAGCTGGAACTGGCAAGCACGCCGGAACCCGCCACTATGCCAGGTTGGTACCGGTATCGTGACTATCGGGTCCGGGTTCGCTGATAAGTCGTGTCTGCGGCGCTAGTCCCTTCTTTTCCGTTCTAATCCCATTTGGCGGGACTAGGCCGATTTGATGAGGTCCATCGCCTCTTCAAGCGCGGCGGTTCGTTCAGCCCAAGTTGTACCGCCAGTACCTAGCCGTAGGGTGTTCACGCCAGAGTCTTCGAAGGCTTTTAACCGCTCCTTGACCATGTCTTCCGTGCCGATCAAGTTGGCCATTAGCACCATCTCGTCCGGGACTGCTTTCACAGCATCGTCGCGCTTGCCGCTCACCCAGAGTCCTTGCACTTCTTTGGCAGGATCTTCGAATCCTGCTCTGCAAAAAGCATCGTTGTAGAAGTTGGTTTTGGCGGAGCCCATCGCACCTAGAGTGAAAGCCATAGCTGGTTTGCGCTCTGCGATCAAACGCTCAACATCCTCACTGACTTCAAAATAGCCCCCGGCCTGGATGTCCAAATCGCCGATGCTGCGTCCGGTCTTGCTCGCTCCAGCTTTTATGTCATCGAGGAAAACGTTCGCATGCTCCGGTAGGTAACACGTGCCTAACCAGCCGTCCGCGAGCTCGCCGGTCATTTGCAAGGATTTGGGACCAAGCGTCGCCAGATAGATTGGTAGGTCTGGTCGCGGTGGCTGCGACAGTCGTATCGCTTTGCCTTCTCCGCCAGGACGTGGCAGCAGATAGTGATCACCGTCGTAGGCGAGTTTTTCTCCTTTGAGACCGATGTGGAGGATCTCAACCACTTCCCGGAGGCGCGATAGCGGCTTGGCAAATGCGGCACCGTGTAAGCCTTCGACAACTTGTGGTCCAGAAACGCCCAGACCAAGGATGAACCGTCCGTTTGAAACCGTATCCAAGCTCTGAGCGGTCATCGCGATCATCGAGGGAACACGAGAACTGATTTGTAGGATGCCAGTGCCGAGGTGGATGTTCTCGGTTTGGCCTGCCAGATAGGCAAGCGGTACGATCGCATCCATGCCCCATGCCTCGGCCGACCAGGCTTGGCTGACGCCTAGTCGGTCAGCTGCTTTCGTGTATTCAACCAGTTGATCCCAGTCCTCGCCATTGTAGTAAGCAGAACCGATCGATATTGCAGTTTTCATATTTTTTTACGCGCCAATGTTAGCTAGATGTCGATCGGTCAGATTCTTGTCCTTAACAGACTTTGTCAAGCCGCGTGTGAATCAATAGAATGCGCGGTCCGGAGGTTGAGGCGCGAATATGAATATCATGATGTTGCTGGAAATGGCGAGTGGGGCATTTCCTGATAGACCAGCTTTTACAGATGGCAGCTCGGGCCAGGCTTTTACCTATGCCGAGCTTTTTGAGGCAGCGAAGACACGAGCCGCTACCGTCAAAGCCAGCGGCGCGAGTCGCTTGGTAAAACTCGATGTCAGTAACCTAGGCACACCCTTATGTTTGTTTACAGGTAGCGCCGCGGGAATCCCGTATGTGCCTTTGAACTACCGTTTGACGGACGAAGAGATCGAAGCGTTGCTGAAACGGGTGACACCAGCTTATCTCGTCACCGAGGAAAAGCGTGCTAAGACCCTCGGTGGTCTGGCTGATGTCTCGGCGACGCAGACGTCGAGTTTTGTTGATGCGGCTGGCCATGACCTAGAACCTGTCAGTGAATGGGGTATGGACCCCGAAGAAATCGCTGTGCTCTTATTTACCAGCGGAACCACTGGCATCCCGAAAGCTGCTGTGTTGCGCCACAAACACTTGGTTTCCTACATTTTAGGATCAGTTGAGTTTGGCAGTGCCGAGGAAGGGGATGCAGCCCTCGTCTGTGTACCGCCGTATCACATAGCCGGTATCGCCGCGATCTTGAGTTCTGTCTATTCAGGGCGTCACGTCGTGCAGTTACCGAACTTTTCTCCGGAAGAGTGGATTGCATTGTGCCGGAAGCATCAGATAACGACGGCTTTCGTTGTGCCCACTATGCTTGCCCGTATCGTCGAAACGATGGAAGGCGAGTCCACTGCGAACATGCCGCACCTAAAGAACTTATCCTATGGCGGCGGCAAGATGCCGTTGAGCGTGATCGAAAAAGCGATGGATCTATTTCCGGGAACCAATTTTTCAAATGCATACGGTCTGACAGAAACTTCTTCAACCGTTGCAATTCTCGGACCTGATGAACATCGCGAAGCGAAGCAAAGCGCGGATGAGGCAGTGCGACGTCGACTTGTTTCCGTAGGGCAACCGCTGCCCGGTATCGAGATGGAAATACGTGATGATGAGGGTCGTGTCCTCGGCGCTGGCGAGCGTGGTGAAATCTACGTGCGCGGTGAACAAGTCTCTGGTGAGTACGAAGATCGCGGCTCTGTTATTGATGCCGATGGTTGGTTTCCGACCCGTGATGCGGGCAGTATGGATGAGGCTGGCTATCTATTCCTTGAAGGTCGTGCAGATGATGTGATTGTTCGCGGTGGTGAAAACCTTTCACCGGGAGAGATCGAAGATACCTTGCTCGCCCATCCGACCGTTAAGGATGCCGCGGTTGTCGGTATTCCCGATGATCAATGGGGCGAAGGCGTTGCAGCCGCGGTTGTTGCGAAACCAAATGAGACGATCGATGTGGCAGCATTGCAGGCGTGGGTGTTGGAACACATGCGCAGTTCTCGAGTACCCCAGATCATTCAGGTATGGGACGAACTGCCGTACAACGAAACCGGTAAATTGTTGCGTCGAGTCGTCAAAGCCGAGATTGCTGGCGACTAATCCTCGATAAGCTGATCGACTAGCCCCCAAGCGAGCGCATCCTGTGCAGAAAGCTTGAGATTGGATATCGCAAGATAGGCTGTCTTTTGACGGCCTATTTTTTTAGTGATGCTAACAGTCCCCCCGGCCCCGGGGACTAGCCCCATCGAGATTTCGGGTAATTGGAAATAACTGTCGCGGTTGGCGCTGATTGAGTCTGCAAACGCCGGGATTTCTATGCCTGCTCCGATACATGCTCCGTGCACGACGGCCTCAGTCGTACAGTCTAGGTTTGCAAGGAGGGCGCCTGCTGATCGCGTGGTGCGGCTGAGGTGCGCTACCGCTGCGTCTTCAGCCAGACCGAATTCGGAGAGATCACCACCTGCGCAAAACGAAGGTCCAGCGCCGGTCAGAATCAACTTGTCGATTTCCTTATCGAGACTCGCGGCATGTAACACCTCGCAAAGCGCATCTTTTAAGGCCATGTTGTAGGCGTTGTGTGCCTGCGGTCGGTTGAGCGTCAGTTTTAGCGAATTGGCATCACGCTCGGTGAGAACAAGAGGGTCTGTATCTGGTTTACTGGAGCGGCGCGGCCCTTCTAACCAGCTCTGAAACCCAGCACTGTGCTGCAAAGTCGAATAGGCCAACGACTCTGCGAAAAGACCGTCGGCGATAGAGGATCTTTCGTTGTGCCGCAAAAGTTGTATTAGTGTGGTGCACGCATGGACCTGACTCTTTAGGTTTGCCTCAAGACCTGCGAACTCATCGAGTGTGGCGAGACAGATGTCGGCAAGTGACGAGTCTGAACGAGTACCGACGGCGACAACGCAGCAAGGCGGCAGGGTGATAGCTGGGTCAATTTCTCGATAATCCTGCCAGTCGACGTAGAGCACAGGTGTCCTTGCAAAAACACTTCTATCCTCGCGCATCAGCGGCGATTCTAGGATTGTCAGGTAGTGCTCAAAACTGATTAACTCAGGCATGGCTTTAAGTATACCTGGGTATCTCGGGATCTAACTTGCTCATCGTTAATGCAGACATTGAGGGACGCAACTGTGCGGTTCGCATCGGCGAGACGATACAGGCCGTGGGGCAGCTGCAGCCACTTCCTAATGAGTCGATATACGATGCTCAAGGCGGTCGGTTGCTACCGGGATTGCACGATCACCATATACACCTGCGAGCTATGGCGGCGCGACGCGGATCTGTCGATCTAGCCAGCGCCGACATCCGTGACTTGCCGAAACTTGGAGTAAAGCTAGGCGGATCAGGTTGGATTCGAGCGGTTGGCTATCATGCTGATCGACACGGGGAGTTGAATCGGGCTGTGCTCGATGAACTCTGTCCGAGCCAACCGGTGCGTGTGCAACATAGCAGCGGCAAAATGTGGGTGGTGAATTCACCTGCTATTGAAGCGCTTGAGATTGGTTCAGACAGTCACGCCGGAGTGGAGGTCGACCAAGGGCGGCTCACAGGCCGTTTGTTCCGCATGGACAAATGGTTGGGCGAGCGTTTGCGAGGCGATACGTTGGATCTTGCGCCGCTATTAGAGGATCTATTGCGACTAGGTATCACCTCTGTGACCGATACGTCGTTTAATAACGACGAAGAGGCGGAACAAGAACTCAAGAATCTCAAAGGGCTCAATGGGAAACCATATGACGTGCATTGTATGGGTGATGAAAGCCTAGTTTGCGGAGGTCAGCTGAAGATCCTATTGGACGAGGATCAACTCCCTGATCTTGATGGGTTGCATCACCGGGTGGCGCGGGCACATGAACGGGACCGAGGCGTTGCGTTTCACTGTGTATCAAGAATCGAAATGTTGGTTGTCATGGAATGCCTGCAATTAATCGGCGTACATCCAAATGATCGAATTGAACATGGCGCCATGATCGGAGATGAGATGATTGAGGATCTCGCTAACCTCGCTGTGCCGGTGGTGACCCAACCAGGGTTTTTAAGTGATCGAGGTGAACGCTTTTGCCGTGAACTCAAGTCGTCTGAGATTAGCGATCTCTATCGCTATAAAAGTCTGATCGACGCCGGGATTCAAGTTGTCTGCAGTTCCGATGCACCCTACGGACCGGTGGATCCCTGGCAGTGCATACACGCAGCGAGCTATCGCCTATCCGAGGACGCTCGTGCTATTAATAGCGCAGAATGTGTCTCTGCTGAGACAGCGCTCGAGGGGTATCTACTGCAACCCGATCTTCTCAGCAAACGAGAGATTGCGCCGGGATCGCCAGCGAATTTTTGTTTACTAGAAGCTGGCGGCAGCGCAAAAGGTTCTTCTGTACACCGAGTCTGGTTCGCGGGTCAGCCAGTCCCAGTTTCGTCTTGATCGAGTAGACCCAGAATTTTCAACTCGGTCTTGGGGAGGTTCTCCTTAGCGCCTGCCAGCCAAAAACGCCCGCCAGCGGTCTCAAGAAAGAGCTTTTTGAATCCAGCGATCGAACCTTCGGCGAGTTCAGCATTGATGCCGCGGGTGCGCCGGATGACCGAGACAAAGGCGCCCCGTTGGCGATCCATGAGCAATCTAAATACAAATGCCTCGTCTTCATTGAGTGCTTCTGGTGTCTCAAGACCAACCCGAAAAATATGAGCGTTGTTGCCCTCATAAACAGGGTTGTAGGCCTCGAATGCCCTCGTCGAGATAAAGTCTTCGGCCTGTGCTTGCAATTGGATGCGAGTTTGACGAACTTGGGCACCAAGGTAGACGATGGAAATAATAATCGCGACTGCGCCGATTAACTCGGCGAGCGAACCGACAGCTTCCCAACTCATACGTTAGTCCTCGAAGATCTCGTCATTGTGCTCACCCAGGTGAGGTGCGCGATGAGCGATTTGCCAAGGGCTGGCTGGCAGTTTGTAAGGCGCGCCCGGGTAGACAATGGTGCGGTCTAGGTCTTCGTGTTGCACAGGCACCTGGAAGCCTCTAGCGACAAAGTGAGGATCCTCAAAGGCTTCTTCAGGTGAGTTAATTGGTCCTACTGCGAGGCCCGCATTCTGACATCCGATAAAAAAGTCGTAGGCACTCACTTTGGTCGCTATGAGTTTGAGTGCATCTCGACCCGCGGAGAAGATCGCTGTAATCGTGTCGTCTTCACCGATTTTTGACAATTCGAATTGACCTTCCCAAGCGGCGCCCATTTCGAGGAATACAGCCTCAGGAAACTCCGGTTCCAGTCCGAGAGTGCGAATCCAAGCGTGTAGCCGCCCGAACTCAACAGGAAATCTCGGTGGTACGCCGGTGTTTACGTAGCGTCCGTCTGCACACTGCATTTGTGTCTCGCCGGTTGCACGGGTAGCGGCGGCGTGGCGCCCGGTCTGGCGTTGCACTTCGCCACCGTTCAACAGGTGCGTGTAGCTGGCAGCTTCTGTGGTGACATTGAGCGCTGCTGTTATGGATACGTCTATGAACTGTCCCTGCTCAGAAATTTCTCGATGGAGTAAAGCTGTCAATGCGGACATATAGGCGAAGTGAGAACCTGTGTGAAAAGCCTGATTTCCCCACCCTCTGACCGGTGGCAAGCTGTGGTCGTCGTAGCCACAGTTCCATGGTGGTCCACCAGCGGCCATGAGCGTGAGGTCAGTTACTGGCAGGTCGGATTGTGGGTCTGAACGACCGTAGGGTGTCACTGCAATATGGATGAGCTTGGGGTTGAGGGTCGAGAGATCGTCATAGTCGAGTTTCAGTGAGGCCAAGCGTGTTGTGGCTTCGGATTCGATCAATACGTCTGCCGATGCGATGAGCGTTTTGAACTTTTCCTGGTCGGCGACTTCGTCCAAATCTAGCGTAACGCCGCGCTTTGATGTGTTGTAGTGCAAAAAGTACAGGCTCTGTTGTTCTGGATCGTTTTCTAAGTGGGGTGGGTAGGAACGGGTTGGGTAACGCCTTCAGGCGGTTCTACTAAGATGACATCAGCACCCATATCCGCCATTAGCTTACCGGCGAAGCTGATGCGTTCGTTTGCGAGTTCGATGACACGAATGTGATCAAGCGCGCTCATAGGATGCCTGCTTCGTAGAGTTCGGTTACTTCTGCTTCGCTGTAATTTAACAAGCGAGTCAGTACATCGTTGGTGTGCTCGCTCAAACAAGGTGCCCCGCGCTCCATTTTCCAGTCGGAATGGGAAAAGTGGACAGGTAGTCCGTCGACCCGGGCTTCACCCATGGCGGTATGTTGGACCGTGGACCAGAGACCAAAGTTTGCAGTTGTTGGGTCCCCATCAATGCGTTCAGCTGGTTTGAGTACTGCAGCCGCAGGTATGGGTAGTGCGCGGAGTTGTTCTTGGAGCTCGAACTTGTCGGTCTGTTGAGTCCAACTAGCAAGCTTTTGATCGAGATCATCTTGATGAGATACACGACGGCTCTCTTGATCGAAGGACACAGTCCAGTCAGCGTCGATGCTGGTAGCTAAATTCCGCCAATCCATGTCATTCCGACAACTAATAGCGATCCAATGGTCTTCACCCTGACACGGATAGATTCCGTGCGGCGCCATGTCTTGATATTGGCTTCTGTTCGATGATGGTTGCACCTCTTGGCGCATTGGTTTGTCGTTGACGGTCCAATCGAGTAGGGCGGGACCGTTCAATGTTGTCGCGGCTTCGGTGCAGGCTAAATCGACCCATTGACCTTCGCCTGTTTTCTCGCGATGGATGAGTGCCAAGAGAATGGACATCGCCATGTAGTAACCACCAGTGTGGTCCATGTAGGAATAACCCCAACCTGCAGGTGGTTGGTTTGGTAGGGTGGAGGAAAATGTTAGGCCAGAGACAGCTTGGACGATTGGTCCCCAAGTCTTGTACTCGTGATAAGGACCAACGTGTCCGAAACCGCAATTGGAAACGTAGATGATGTCAGGCTTTATCGCTTTAAGGTCTTCGTAGCCAAAACCCCATTTGTCGAGGACTCCAGCGGCGAAGTTTTCCGTGACTGCATCAGAAATCTTGATGATTTCTGTGAGAATCTCTTTGGCTTTGTCTTCACGAAGATTTAGTGTGATTCCGAGCTTGTCGGTGTTGTGATTATTAAATCCGCCACCGTATTCCAGACCCGACTGACCCTCTTTGAACGGTCCCATGCCACGCAAAATGTCCCAGCGCCCTTCGCGAACGGGGTCTTCGATGCGGATGATCTCTGCGCCAAACGCAGAGAGCCATTTAGTCGCGCCAGCACCGGCTAGTTGGCCGGTGAAGTCGCAAATACGATATTTCTTTAGTGCCTCTCCCATATCTTGAATGTAAACGGATGCAGAACAAGTCTCAACGATCATGCAATAATCAAATTTTTCATCGGGAGGGATGGCATGGACTACGAAACCATCAAAGTAGAGACGCGCGACGCTGTTGATTATCTAACACTCAATCGACCAGAGGCGTTGAATTCGATTAATTCTCAAATGGTCACAGATCTGCGGGACTACTTCCGTGGGCTGATGGAGAACACGGATACGCGTGTCGTTGTCATGCAGGGCGAAGGCCGAGCATTTTGTGCAGGTCTTGATATCAAGCAGGCTGGCACGGCGGATAGCTCAGGTCATAAACCCGTGGGTCAGGGCTGGGGCTTTCAGGGCTATTTAGCGGAGGTCTACATCCTTATGCGTCGCTGTCCACAGCCGATCATCAGTCTGATCCAAGGCCCGGCGTGCGGTGGTGGATTTGCCTTTGTACTCGCGTCCGATGTCCGCATCGCGGCTGACAACGCGCGTATGAACGCAGCGTTTATTCGTATTGGTTTGTCCGCTTGTGACATGGGCACGTCCTATTTTTTACCGCGCCTTGTTGGCACCAGCGTAGCTTCGGAGCTGATGTTGACGGGTAAGTTCATCAATGCGGAACGAGCGCTAAATACGGGCCTTGTTTCAGAAGTTGTCCCTCTGGATCAACTCAAAAGCACTGCCGACTCCTACCTAAGGGACATGTTGACGACCTCACCAATGGGCCTGCGGCTCACCAAGGAAGGACTCAACATGGCGGTCGACGCATCCAGCCTAGAATCGGCTATGGCGATCGAAAACCGCAATCAGATCCTCTGCTCACGCACAGATGATGCCAAAGAAGGGATGCAGGCCTTCCTTGAGAAACGAGATCCGGTTTATACCGGCCGCTAACGGCTAGACTTAGTCTTACAGACGATAGAGACATGGCGGTGTGCCATGTCCCCTAAATCATCAGCGTGTGAGCCAGTTTTGGTGTGTGTCTTCTGCAGGGCACTTTTGCAGGGCATCTTCTGCAGGGCAGGAGGGACTAGTCAGGGAGGCCGAGGACACGTTTGGCGATGATATTCAGCTGTACTTCGTTGGTGCCGCCATAGACGGTGACTGCGCGGTCGCGTAACCAAGCGCGGGTTGATTCCAACTCGTCATCACTAAAATCGCCGCCTTCCCATGCCAACCCCGCTGTACCGCGCAGTTCTGATTTCAGTTGCGAGCCTTCTTTTGCGAGTGTTGAGCCAACAAGCTTAAAGATAGAAGTGGCAGCGCCTGGTGCACCGCTGGCTTTGCTCTCCGCCAGCACCCGCCGGGTAGTCAGAGCCATTGCATTTTCTTGGATAACTTGGTCGAGCACTTTCTCTCGCGCACCGGCGTCGGCTATTTTTCCGTTCGCGTCTTCGCCTGTGTACTGTTTGGCGATTGCCGCATAGGCGTTTAAACGTTTTTTCTTCTTCGATCGCGGCGGGGCACCTGCGTTGCGCTCGAACTGCAGCAGACGCTTACCGACGGTCCAACCTTTGTTCAATTCTCCGATTAAGTCTTCGCGAGAAGCGATGGCATCGTCGAAAAACGTTTCGCAAAACGGTGATGAGCCTGAGATCAACTTGATTGGCTTCACAGTGACGCCCGGTTGCTCCATGGACAGTAGGACAAAGCTGATACCGTCGTGTTTAGGCGCGGTCGGATCGGTTCTCACCAATGCAAACATCCAATTCGCGTGTTGCGCACCTGATGTCCAGATCTTTTGGCCATTGAGGACGAAGTTGTCGCCATCTAGCACGGCCTTGGTTTGCAAGCCGGCCAAATCAGATCCAGCACCGGGTTCTGAGTAGCCTTGGCACCATTGCGCTTCGCCTGTAACGATTCTGGGTATGTGACGTTGTTTTTGTTCTTCCGTGCCGTATTCGAGCAGTGTCGGGCCAATCATTGTGAGGCCCATTCCGTTCGATGGAGGCAATGCTTTGACTCTAATTAATTCTTCCTGCCAAACGCGGAGTTCATCCCGCGCCAACCCGCCGCCGCCATATTCGGTAGGCCAAGCTGGAGCTGTCCAGCCTCGTGCGGCAGCTGCGTCACGCCACTCGTTTGCTGCATCGCTTTGGTAAATCTCATAGGCATCTTCGAAGTGTACGGCCCCAAGACGCATCGCCTCCGGACAATTGGATTCGATGAAATCTCGTACTTCTTCCCGGAATGCTTCCTGGCTCATGGTAGCTCCTAAATCTTACGTAAACTTTGGCTAGCCAGGCATTATCCTCTAGGTGGCTAAGCTATAAAAGGTCCGATAAGAGGTTTGCGCGGGTCATGAAAGCAGATACCGCAATTCTTAGACGCACAATTTTCCGATCTATGTGGATGGTTTCTGGCAGGTAAGTGGGCGGGTCGCTGGTTAAATTTCTAATACGCAGTGAGCAATCTAGGTTTCCACATATGTAGTTGCCTATAGTGCGCCGCCCATCTGAACCTTCCACGATCGTCGAGAACATGGCGGTGCCGCGACTGCGGTAGACGTGGTGGCACCACGAGCACATATGCGTCCGTGGCCGACCCCCGTGGTTAACCATGCGTTTCAGCACCAGCCCTTTCACTTGTTTCTGGATAGGCATAGCAACGTACCCGGCATGGCCGGTTGGATGGATCCAGCCTAAGTAGTCGAGTACGCCCCAATCCACATGCTCAAGCTCTGGCAGGTGATACTCGCCGAGACTCTTGCGCTTGAATGCATCCTGAAGGTCGGTGTGGGTAAGTGCTTCCAATCTGCCGCTCTTAAATCCTCTCCATCTCTATCTGTCGCCGAACAGATCACCCGCTTTGCCGAGCACTGATCCTTCACCCTTAGAGCCGCCTAACTTGACCGATTGGATGATGCGGTTAGCCAGTCGTGAAAATGGCAAACTTTGTAAGTAGACGGTTCCTGTACCCTGAAGAGTCGCTAGAAAGAGTCCTTCGCCACCGAACACCATGGACTTGAGACCACCCGCCATCTCGATGTCGTAATCTATGCCCGAAGTGAAAGCGGCGATACAACCTGTATCGACTCGCAGCGTTTCGCCGTTCAGTTCGCGCTTAATGACGGTGCCCCCGACATGGATGAACGCTTTCCCATCACCGCGTAGACGCTGCAGGATAAAACCCTCTCCGCCAAAAAATCCGGCACCGAGTTTTTTGTGAAATGCGATGTCGAGGTTCGTGCCGTGGGCGGCGCAAAGAAAGGCATCCTTCTGGCAGATCAACTCGCCGCCGACACTGGATAGATCGACCGCGATGATTTTACCTGGGTATGGGGCGGCAAATGCGACTCGCTTTTTACCAGAGCCTGCATTTTCGAAATGGGTCATGAATATAGACTCACCTGTCAAAACGCGCTTACCGATGTCAAAAATCGCGTTCAACACGCCACTGTTTGCCTTTGAGCCATCACCCATCTTGGCCTCGAACGTAATGCCGTCCTCCATGTAATTCATGGCTCCGGCTTCTGCGATCACAACTTCGTTGGGGTCGAGTTCGACCTCAACAATTTGCATATCGTCACCAAATATTTCGTAGTCAACCTCGTGACTCTCCATGCTTACTTCCTTAGCTTGCTGGCGGTATTGCCAATGTTAGTGGAGTAGGTCATGGTTGTCCGCAATGACTTTTAGGAGTGTAGATAATGAGTGACTTTCCGAATAGTGGACTGCAGCTGCAGTCTCTTGTTACGAGTGATGGCCAGCTGAAACTGACTTTGGAAGAAGTGGAAAATAGGGCATTGAAACCAGATCAAGTCCTTCTGCAAGTGCAGGCCTCGCCAATTAACCCATCAGATTTGGGGATGTTGTTAGGGATGGCCGATCTTTCTACTGCCTCACAGGGTGGTACTGCGGATCGTCCAACGGTCACAGCCGATATTCCAAGTGGCTTGGTTAAGCATCTGGCGGGCCGCTTCGATCAAGCTATGCCTGTTGGGAACGAAGGCGGAGGCATTGTAGTTGCAGCTGGTGAGAGTGATGAAGCGCAAGCGCTGCTCGGCAAAACCGTCGGAGCCCTGGGTGGCGGCATGTATGGTCAATACCGAACCCTGAAGTATCATCAGTGTCTGCCTATGAATGATGGCGTCACTGGTGCGGAAGCGGCGTCGTGCTTCGTCAATCCGCTCACTGCACTTGGGATGGTCGAAACGATGCGTTTGGAAGGCTATTCTGGCTTAATCCATACGGCGGCTGCATCAAATCTTGGCCAAATGTTGCAGAAGATCTGTCTGAACGAAGATGTGCCGCTAGTCAATATCGTTAGAAAACAAGAACAAGTAGATATCCTCAAAGCCATCGGGGCGCCACATGTTTGCAACTCGAGCGATGAAAACTTCACCGAGCAGCTAACCGACGCGATCGCAGCGACTGGTGCATATGTTGCCTTTGACGCGACTGGTGGCGGTGAGCTTGCGAATCATATCCTTGCATCGATGGAGCGAACAGCGATCAAGACCGCGTCTGAATACAGTCGGTATGGCTCGGACCAACATAAGCAAGTCTATATCTATGGTGGTCTTGATACTGGACCCACGGTGCTGCGCCGGAGTTACGGCATGTCTTGGGGGATCGGGGGTTGGTTGTTAACGCCTTTCTTGCAGAAAGTGGGGCGTGAACGCGATGCCGAGCTACGTCAGAAGGTTGCGGATGAGATTCGCACGACTTTTGCCAGTAACTACACAGCTGAGGTTTCCCTCGCGGGTGCTTTGTAGGTGGAAACATTGCTCGACTACGAAAAGAAAGAAACGGGCAAAAAATATTTGGTTAAGCCCAACGATTAGACAAGTCGAACGAGCAACGACAAGAAATTAAAAGAGGGGGGAAAATGAAAAAACTACTCTTAAGTGCATTGCCACTTTTCCTGTTCGGCTGCGGCCAAGAAGCGGCAGTCGAAACAGAAGTTGTGGCAGAGTCAGAGGTGGCAGCGGTTGCAGAAATGGCGCCAGCTATTGAGTCAAATCCGAACAAAAATGCCTACTTTGGTGATACGCATATTCACACTGTGCTCTCGTTCGATGCGTACCTGATGGGTACACGTCGAACGCCTGATGAGGCGTATGAATTTGCCAAGGGAGGTGCCATCGAGCATGCCTCCGGCTTCATGATGCAAATGAAGAAGCCTGTGGACTTTTTGGCAGTGTCAGATCACGCGTTCTACCTAGGGATGATGCGCGAGCTCAATACCGAAGGGAGCGCATACAGCGACCATAGTTTGAGCGAGAAGGTCAGAGGTGCCACGAGTGCTGCGGGTTCTGTAGCAGGTTTCCAAGCCGTGTTGGGGCATATGCGCGATCGCGATCCCAATTCTGTCGATGATCTAGATGATCGCGAGATACGGCGCAGCGCTTGGCAGGAGATCATCGAATCCGCCGAACGACACAACGACCCTGGCAACTTTACGACCTTCATTGGTTATGAGTACACAACGTCAGGTCCTGAGTCGCAAAATCTTCACCGCAATGTGATCTTCCGGAACGACAACGTACCGTCTATTCCTTTTAGTCGACTAGATTCCTTGAACCCTGAGGACTTGTGGGCATGGATGGACAGTAACCGGGATCAAGGCATTGAATCGATCGCCATACCGCACAACAGCAATGGCTCAGACGGCTGGATGTTTGAGCGAACCTACTACAGATCAGACAAGCCAATCGATGCCGAGTATGCGGATCTGCGCATGCGCAACGAGCCGTTAGTTGAAAATTCGCAGGTCAAAGGGACTTCGGATACGCACCCGCTTTTGTCGCCAAATGATGAATGGGCAGATTTCGAAATCATGCCTATACGAGTCGCTTCCACGTTAGCTTCTCGTCCAGAAGGCAGTTATGTGCGTGAAGCCTATCTGAATGGCATGTTGATGGAGGAGGAGAGTGGCATTAATCCATACCGTTTTGGTGTGATCGCCGCGTCCGACACCCACAACGCAGCGGGATCATTTGAGGAAGACAACTACTGGAGTAAGACAGGGCTAATGGATATTGAGCCCCACTTGCGCGGCTCTGTGCCGCTGCCTAACTCTGATCCCGACGACCCTCAGTACGCACAAGGGGCCTCTCAGTATTGGGGGGCGTCAGGCCTTGCCGGGGTCTGGGCGGAATCAAATACTCGCGATGCGATTTTCGATGGCTTTCGTCTGAAAGAGACATTTGCGACGAGTGGACCCCACATCCGCGTACGTTTCTTTGGCGGTCATGACATAGATGGCTCGCTTACCGATGCTGACGATGTGATAGGTGCAGCTTACGCAAGCGGCGTGCCGATGGGTGGAGAACTCGATCGTGATGGCGATCGCGCACCAAGTTTCTACCTCTGGGCGAGCAAGGATCCGGACACGGAAAGTCTGCAGCGTCTGCAGGTTATCAAAGGCTGGATAGAAGACGGCGAACGCAAAGAAGCCGTGATTGATGTTGCCTGTTCCGATGGTGGTGAGGTCGATCCAGATACCAATAGATGTCCAGATAACGGTGCGGAAGTTGATATCACAACCTGCGAGACGACAGCTGGCAAAGGTGCAAAAGAGATGAGTCCCGTGTGGCAGGATACTAACTTCGATCCAGCGCAACGTGCCTTTTACTACGTACGTGTTTTGGAAAACCCCAAGTGTCGTTGGTCAACTTGGGATGCGATACGCGCTGGGGTGACACCCAATCCCAGCATGCATGCAACGATTCAAGACCGAGCTTGGTCCTCACCTATTTGGTATAACCCGTAACGTTTGATGTTCTGTCCAGCTAGGTAAGCGAGCTTAAGCTAGCTGGACGGGCTCAATTTAGGGCTTCCCAGGCGAGCTCATAGGAGCGAAGCCTATCTTGGTGATGGTAGACCTGGGCTACAACGATGAGTTCGTCCGCACCCGTTTCGGCAACAAACTTCGCCACGTCTTCTTGCACGACATCTTTTGTCCCAACAGTCGAAGCCGAACTAACTTGGGCGAGCACCGCTTGTTGCTGACTGTTTAAACTCTCCTCGAAGTTAGCCACAGGCGGCGGCAGTGGACCTGGGTTACCAAAACGCAGGTTGATGAACGCCTGCAGGCTCGATGAGCGGATAAACTCAGCGTGCTCCTGGGTATCCGCTGCGCAAATGTTGTAGCCCAAGATGACGTAGGGTTCGCTCAGCTGTTCAGAAGCTTGAAACTCAGCACGGTAGATCTCTAGTGCTTGCATCATCGCCTGTGGTGCAAAATGCGAAGCAAACGCGAACGGTAGACCGAGGATAGCGGCGAGTTGGGCACCAAACAAACTCGACCCAAGAATATACATCGGTACATTTGCGCCGTAGCCCGGGACGGCGAAAATTTGTTGATTCTCTTGTGGATCATCGAGATAACGTTTCAGTTCGACCACATCCTGTGGGAATTTGTTGGGATCGCTGTGCAAGGTGCGCCGGAGCGCTTGCGCGGTCATCCCATCCGTGCCGGGAGCTCGGCCCAAACCAAGGTCAATCCGACCGGGGTACAGTGCTTCAAGGGTGCCGAACTGTTCGGCCACCATCAGGGGTGCATGGTTGGGTAGCATGATGCCACCTGCGCCAACCCGGATGCGTTCGGTGCCACCAGCGATGTGCCCAATCACAACAGCCGTCGCTGCGCTCGCGATGCCACGCATGTTGTGATGTTCGGCTACCCAATAGCGGTAGTAGCCAAGTCGCTCGGTGTGACGAGCGAGGTCCAAAGAGTTGGCCAAAGCGAGGCTTGCATCGCCTCCTTCGACAATGGGCGACAAGTCGAGTACTGAAAGTACAGTCATTCAGCCTATTCACATTCAAAAAATATCTCGGCATTGTAGGCGCTTTGCTGCAGCGAACAAACGGGAAGTGATGCCAGACCCATTCAGTCAGGATGAAATAGATTTGGTCGACGAGGTGTTGAGCACCGCGCGGTCGGTCAGGCGTAAGCTTGATTTCGACAAACCGATCCCACGGCGAGTACTGCTCGATTGTATTGATGTCGCTGTTCAAGCGCCTACTGGGATAGCGGGTGAAAATTGGCGCTTCTTGATTGTCGACAGCGCCGCGCAGAAATCAGCGATTGCTAAGATTTACACCCAAATCCTCGTCAACTTGATGGAGGAGCGTGGCATGCCGATGAAGCCAACCCACAAGGCGTTGATAGATCGGTTGCATGAGATACCGGCGATGATCTTTGTCTGTGTAGATGGTCAACCGCTCGGCGAAACGGTCGGCAGTCATGTGGGATACTACGGATCGATTTTACCGGCGGCGTGGTCGCTGATGCTGGCGCTACGAGCGCGTGGTCTGGGAAGCACTTGGACGACGTTACTGAGCGCACAACAGGAAGCTGTGAAAAGCATTCTTGGGATGCCGGAAGGCGCGATGCAAACGGTTATGTTGCCGGTTGGCTACACCAAGGGAGCTGTGTTGAAAAGAGCTGCGCGACTACCGGCGCAGGACGTGACGTTCGCAAATCGTTGGAATGAACCAATAGGAGATTAGAGTGAGTGCAGAAGATCGAATAGCTTTGCAGGATGTCATGCTGCGTTATACATCCGGTGTCGATGACCGAGACCTAGATCAGTATGAGGCCTGTTTTGCCGAGGATTGTGAGATCGTTGGCTTTGGTGACAAGACCTACAACGGTGCACGAGCTTGGCGAGAATATGTTGAAGGTGCGCTCACGAGGTTTGGTGCGACACAGCACATGCTGGGACCTCAACTCGCAACGATAGATGGCGATACCGCCGAATGCCGCACCGATGTGCAGGCGCTGCATTACCTAATGGAACCCGAAGGGTCGACACTAACGCTTTGGGCGACTTATCTAACCCGTATGCGGCGCATAGAAGGAGAGTGGAAAATCGCCCGACATGAACTGGTATCCAGAGGCACTAAAATCGATAGTGCCTGGGTTGCTTTGGACACCCGTCCCAATTGGGCGTTCGGGCGCCTCTCTACCTGGGTGCTGACCCACCTTTCTAATTGAGTGTTGGCGCATCCTTTCTATTTAGGTGCTGGGGCGCCTTGACCAGTAAATTCTGGATCCGGGTCGTTGCCTAGGAAGATGCTGCCTAGGTCCTGATACAACGGATGTGCAACCCAGCGGTGTGTCGCGCACGCGTGTGAATCACGTAGTTTTCGTTCCAGTGGGCTGTGCATGCGCATACCACTCGTTCCGGCGGTGTTGTGCAAGCTGTCGACTACTTGCATGCAAATGTTAGCGCCATGGGTGCATGCGAGCCGAGCGTTAATTGTTGTGTCGGCTCCTGGGGTTGCAGCACCCGCAGCGAGTTCCTCTTCCACGTCTGTCATAGCATCCAGCACATAAGAACGAACCGCACGATAGTTTGCGACGGCTTCACCCATGCGTGATTGCGCCATGGGTCTCTTGTTTAAGGTGCTGGCAGACAGCATAGGGACTTTGTTCTGTGCTAAATCAGAGAAGGCTTCGATCGCCCCCTTCGCCACACCAAGTGCGATGGCGACTTTGTTGTACGATAGGCGCAATGGGATTGGCATGCGGTAGACAGGGTTGTCGTAGTGGGCGGGGACAGCTATGAGATCCACGCCGGTGAATTTTTCTGGGACTAGGGCGCCGTCGGCCTTGACGTCATGACTGCCGGAGCCACGCAAACCGGCGACATCCCAGGTGTCGACGATTTCCCACTGATCGCGGTGTAAGAACCACATCTTGAAGATGGGATTGCCTGCGTCATCAAGCTCTGGTGCGTCGCCCTGCATTAACGGTGCCGCCATGAAGAACCAAGTCGCGTTGTGACAGCCGCTGATAAATGTGGATTGGCCCCAGACACGGACGCCTTCGTCGCATCGTTCTGCTCGAGGTGGTTGCGTACCAGGACCGCCACCGCCGCACATGATTACCCTTGGATTATCAAGGTACACTTCTTTTGCGATTTCTTTATCCATGCCGCCAACAGCCATCGCATTAATTTCGGAACCTAGCATGACATTCCAGGCAACGGATGCGTCAATGGCAGCCATCGCTTCTAGAATCTTGATGGTGTCGCATGAGGTTGCAGCTTCGCCGCCGAGCTCTTCAGGCAGCGTGAAGCGGAAAAAGCCCTCATCGATCAATTGCTCGACAATGTTGTCGGGGAGTCTACGCAGTTTTTGAGCTTCGTCTCCGGCTGCGAGTATCTCTGCCCGCATGGATTCAATTTTTTCGAGGCGGGCTGTGAGTAGGTCTGGCTTCACTCTGGAGCTCCAAATAGTTCTTGTTGTAATTGGTAAAGAGGGTCATCGGGCATGCGACCGCTTCTCGCGAGGGCGCTGAGACTACCTGTATCCATATCGTCTGTCGTGTTCAGATTTTGGTTCCAATCCATGACGACATGACGGAATTGAATTTTCCACACGTTATCACGTTGCTGAAAGTGATCAACATACCGTCCGAAGTAGGTCATTTCTGTCGCCTCACCGCCGGGCTTATGGTGATAGGCCGTTAAATATGTTTCGACCAGCGCATCCACATCCCGGATGTTGGCGATGGTGTTCGATACTTGGTGATGTGTCGCGCGATGTCTGACGATGCCTTGGCTGATGAGGTCGCAGAATTCATGTGCCAGACCTTTGAAGAAACCATAGTCCACTGTCGCATCTGGCCAATAGCAGGCTTTTAGTGTGTCTTTCTCGACGCGATCTAGTCCGCGACAGTGCTTGAAAATGACTTCTTCGATTGCGGATCGATTCGCGAGCTCTTTGGCTGATGGAACATGGCCTATTTCTGTCATTTGGATTATTGATTAATTTCGGGAATGGTTTCGGTCACTAACGGCGTGCCATCGATGCGCGCGATGTCAGGCGTGCGTATCTCATAGAGCTCGATAACATTGCCAAACGGATCGCGACCATAAATCGCAGCCGAATCGCCAAAATCGACCGGATCGCCAACGAAAGTCATGCCTGCTGCTGATAAGCGAGCGTGTTCTGACTGGATGCCTTTCACTTCCAGCGCGAAGTGTGGATAGCCGAGGTCAGGTGGGTTGGCCGTTTTGTCTTGCGGCTCTGGCGCTTCGTATTGCCAAAGTTCAATGTAGGCATTGCCTCCTTGCAGCATTGCCATATGGGCACTGGGTTCCTTGATCCCAATGGCTGCCTCGACGGCCGGGGACGGTCCGGAAAAAGAGCTACGTTGCACTTCTTTAAAGCCCAAAGTGTCGCGGTAGAACGCGAGACCTTTTTCTAAGCTCGGCACGCCAATAGCGACGTGGTGTATGCCAACAATCATGTGCACCCCTTTAAGTTGACCGGAGAATCTACCATTCAAGCTGATCGGCGGCTAGCTACGCGGCGGGATACAATGGTTCAAGAATTCAGTTTTGGAAAAGGCATGCAAAGACTTCATCAGGTGGGTGCTGCGGTTAAGGACTTCGACGCCACGGAGCGGTTTTATCAGGAGGTGTTAGGGGCTCAGTATCTAGCGCGTTTCGAGCCACCGGGGTTGTTGTTTTTTCAGTTTGCGGGTGTGCGACTGGTTTTTGAGGCAGGCAACAAGCCAGCGAACTTGTATTTCTGGGTGGATGACATTGACGCCGAATACGCGCGCCTAATAGCCGCTGGTGTCGAGTTTGCGGCACCACCAGCGATCATCCATAAAGACGATTTGGGTACATTCGGTCCAGTAGGAAATGCGGAGTGGATGGCTTTCTTTAGCGACCCGGGTGGCAACACGCTCGCGCTTGCTACTCAGAAATAGACGATGCAGACAGACAAAACCCCCGCTTTTCAGCGAGGGTTTGTCCTTGGCTAACAGTGCTGGCCTATCTAGGTTTAATCCGTCTGATTAAAACTTATAGCGAACCTCTAAGCCCGCTAGCCGTGGATCAGTCGGCGCGCCTGTGCGTCGATAGAGTGATTCCTCAGTCGAACCATATTGTTCGATCTGACGCCAGCCGATGTCGTTAAACACATTGTTAACGAATGCAGCGACCATCACGCTCTCCTCAGCATTGTGCCAAGTTGCACGCAAATCAAATCGGTCGTAGCTTGGTGCCGATTGGTCTTTCTGTTCGAAAACAGAGAAGTACACGCGGTCAATCCACGAATAGTTAGCTAGGAATTCCAGACGTCCGTTATCACCTAGCTGATAGCTATACATTGCCCAGCCGCCACCCTTTTTCTCGGGTACTCGCAACATTTGGTTGCCCTTGATGTTGATGAAGTTGTCCGCAGCATTGAACAAACTTGCCGGTCGAAGCGGGTTGTTGGGATCGATAACTAACTGATCAGACGTGTACTCGGTGCCGGTGTAACTAACGTGTGCGCCGATGGTTAAGTTATCCGTGGCCAGCCAAGTGATGTCTGCATCAAAGCCTTTCATCTCTGCTTCAGGCACTGCGATGACGTTCGTCGTGTAGCCGCCTGAGAACGCTAAGCCGTTTGCGAAGGTATGTACATTCTCGTAGTCATAAAAGTACACCGCTGCATTGAGCTGTAACTGGCCATCGAGCATTGTGCCTTTGTAGCCAAGTTCATAGGCGATGAGTTCTTCAGGATCGAAAACGGAGTTACTCGAGAAAAACACCAAGTTAAAGCCGCCGGAACGAAGTCCCTTCGTGGCGGAGAGATAGATCAGATCATCTTCAGTTGGTGTGTAATCGAGGTTGAGACGCCAAGTCACGTCTTCTGTGGCTTTGCTCAGCTGTCGAAAGAGAGAGTTACTTGCGGGAATACCGCCAACTAATAGTCTGTTGGGGTCCAAAATCTCGCCCGTTGTATCATCTAAATAACCGAGTGCGATATTGGTTGCCGCTAGGTCTGATGTACAGGTCGTGCCAACGTCACAGCCATTGCCGCCTGCGCCGAAGCCCAACGGTACGATATCTGCTTCACTATAGTAGAACACCGTCTCATAGCCATTGAGCTGGTCCCGAGCCCAGCGCAAACCGGAGGTTAGCGCCCACTTTTCGTTGAACGTATACACTGCCTGGCCGAAGGCTGCGAACGCATAACGCTCTGTGCGAGTAGTGTATTCGAGATCGGTGCCGTGAGTTTGCGGGCCATGCATAACGCGGTCCCCATCATCTCCAGACCAGGCCCCGAAGCAGTAGACATCTAACTGATCTCCAGCGCCGATGGCATCCCCTGTGAAACAGTTGCCAGGTAAAGCATTGCCTGCCGATAAGTTGTTCGCAGCCCCTCGAGCGGTAAAGAGATCAACTTTGCCTGGAAGGAAAGCGGCTGTGCCTGTTGGGTCGTCATTTCTATAGCGAGAGCCGCAAGGTCGGTCTCTAAAGCAATTGTGGTCGTAGAAATCGCCACGTTGGGAGATTTTCGCATCGTAGTAAAACAATCCAGCGGTGATCGATAGATCCTCTGAGGGATCGATAAAGAACTGGAGTTCGTGTGAGACGTACTCAGTTTCTTGGATCACGTAGAAGGTACGGTCCATCGTCCTGCTGGAGGTTAGATCAGTATCGCTACTGCGATCGTAGAAGTAATCCGTGTAACCAAAGATATACTTCATGCCGAACTTGTCGTTGATATCCCACATGACGTCCATGGAAACGGCTTGTTGGTCAAAATACTCATCCTGCTGACCATTCGTATCCGTATCTAAATCATCGCCTTCGATGTCATCGAGACCAATCAAGCGCTGTCGACTAACGTCAGCGCCATAGGCGTAGTTAGGAGAATCTGTAGTGCCCAGAGTTTGCTTGTCAACACCAGAAGTGATGCGCTGAGCGGAGACTGTATCCCCCGTGGTGGGGTTGATGAAATTTGACATCGGTACCCCCGCGACGGCGCAACCTGTACCGCCGATTACCCCAGTTGTTGGCACGGGTGCGGTTCGAGTGAACATGTCTGGACACACGTTGCCCGGATCAACTGCGCGATAGCCTATGGCGTATGTTGATGTATCCCTGGTGCTGCCGCCATTTTCACTGATATTAATGATACCAGCGGCATCAGCGCCAGCCATGCGTCTAGCATAAGAACGCTCATTGGCTCGGAGATTGACCTCGATGTTGTCTGTTGGCGTGAAGCGCAAAGATAGGGCGTAGTTTTCATCACCATAGTTTCCTGGGTCGGGTGCACCCGAAAGGTCATCGTAGTATCCATCTCGGGTTCTCTTCACACCCGTCACACGACCTTGCAGTAAGTTTTCGATGAGTGGGCCGCTGATGACGCCATAGAGTTCCTTTAAGGCAAAGGATCCAGCGACGACTCGCATTTCCCCTTCAAACTCTTCGGACGGCTTTTTGTTGATGAAGTTGACGGCACCACCAATGGCGTTTCGTCCGTAGAGAGTGCCTTGAGGCCCCCTTAGGAACTCAATTCGCTCGATATCAAACAAGCCACCCTCCGTGGATGCAATACCGAAATCTTCTGAGTAAACGCCGTTTAAGTATGTGGCAATTCCTGGGTCGCCACCAAGAGAGCGAAAGTTTCTGCCGACCCCTCGAATTGCCATGTCATACGGCTCGATCACCGCTGCCGGTACGAGGTTCTGCAAGTCTTCTTGATTGCGAATTCCGAAGTCTTCGATGAACTCGCCGGTAAAGGCGGTAATTGATATGGACGTATCGCTGACTGTGGACTCGCGTCGTTCTGCGGTTACGACTACTTCCTCAATACGACGCCCTTCGGCTTCCTGCGCGGAACCGATAGTTGGCATAGTCGCGAATAGTGCTGCTGCACCGATCGCAAACAAAGCTTTTAGAGCCTTGACCATTTTCCCCTCCAGTTGATCAACGCTAACGAAGATTTTGTACTGCTTACCTCGTCTGTTGACTTGGTTGTGCGTCCCTTGTGGGACATTTAGTTTTACCCTCCTGGATATTTGTACGCCTTAAATTTAGTGGTGTCAATTTGACGAAGATGGCCATTTAAATGGTCCGACACGGTGTTTGGGCGGGGCAATGGTGAAAAAAAGCGTCCTGTTACCAGGACGCCCTTTAGCCTCAGGTGACGGTTGGAGAGCGTCTTCTGAAACTAAAGCTCAGAAACGCTCAAAGTTACTGTTGGGCAACTTGACTGTCTGAAGTGAACTGGATGTTGAGGGCGAGTGTTTGGCCAGTTTTTACGCACTGATGGCTAACCGGTACACGTTCGCCGTCCTGCATACCCAACCTTCGACATTGAGTATGTGCTCGTTGTTTTCGAGACGATACTTGCCGCGATTCTTCAAAAAGGGGCGCGCATCATTGTCGGGATGTTTCTGGATAGCAGAAACGCAGTCAGCGATCGCGTTGTTTTTCGGGGTCGCATTGGCGGTGCCGGTCCCCGATCGTATATCTGCGTAAGCTACATTTGCACATAGAGCGAAGCTGGTGATTGCGATGAATTTGGTGAGTGGCATGTTCATAGTGATTCCTCCAACGGAACTAAATATTAAGTTGTGCCTGGTGGCGGAATCGAAATTTGGGTTCTTCGGCTGAGAAAGTCCTTTGGCTTGGCTGAGCGTTGGCTGATTTATCGCTGATGAAACTCTGAATAGACAAAAAGGTTAATAAAAACAGTCAGATACCGACGCCGTCGGCATCTAGACGCCGACAACATCTAAAAGAAGTGTTTGTGAGCGTTCTAGCTGGAAGAAACTAGCTAAAAAGGTGGCAGCGTACGTAGCCGTACGCGTTTTTGGTGGTCGCGGGGACGCTTTCTGCGCAGACTTCTAGTGCTTGGGGACAACGAGGATGGAATCTACAACCTTCTGGTGGGTTTCTTACGCTGGGCACCTCGCCAATGATTAGCGGTTGGCTTCTTTCGGCTTCGATTTCTGGGTTAGCGATGGGTACAGCGTCGAGCAGGGTTTTGGTGTACGGATGCTCGGGATTGGCAAAGAGTTCGTCTCGGCTCTTCAGCTCGACTATCTGTCCGAGATACATCACTGCGATCCGAGAGCTGACGTGTCGCACCACAGATAAGTCGTGCGAAATAAAAAGATAGGTCAAACCTAGATCGCGTTGTAGGTCCATCAGTAAGTTAATGACTTGAGCTTGGATAGACACATCCAGAGCAGATACGGCCTCGTCGCAGATCAATAAGTCTGGTTCAAGGGCGAGCGCGCGTGCGATCCCAATCCGTTGTCGTTGGCCGCCAGAAAACTCATGCGGATAGCGATCCGCCATAGCAGGTAGCAGGCCCACTAGATCGAGCAGGTCTTTAACCCGGGCTTGATACTCTTCAGCTGGTTGCTCGGGTTTGTGTATTTTTAGCGGCTCACCAATGATATCGCGCACTTTCATGCGGGGGTTGAGCGATCCAAAGGGATCTTGATAAACCATCTGCATTTGTGTTCGAACTGGCCGCATGTCGCTGCGGGATAACTGAGTTATGTTGCGTCCGGCAAAGACGACCTTGCCTTCAGTGATATCAACCATTTTCAAAACGGCCAAGGCAGTGGTCGATTTACCACACCCACTTTCGCCAACCAGACTCAAAGTCTCGCCCTGTTGGAGATCGAAGCTCAGACCGTCAACGGCTTTCACCGAGCCGATAACTTTCGAGACTAAAACGCCTTCAACTACGGGGAAGTGCACCTTTAAATCAGTGACAGAAAGTAGAGTTTCGCTCACAAGTGCCTCATCTAACGAAACAAGCTTTGAGATGGTTGGTATCGATCGCTTCTAGAGGCGGTGTCTCCAGGTGGCAAGCGGGTTGTACCGCGTTACACCGAGGCGCAAAGGGGCAGCCTTTGGTGGTCTGAGCGAGATCTGGCGGCTGTCCTTCGATCGTCGCCAACCGAGCATCAACTTCTCCATCTAGCGCTGGAATTGAAGCCATGAGCCCTTGCGTGTAGGGGTGATGAGGGTTTTTGTAGAGTTTTGGCGCTGGCGCGCTCTCTACTATCTGACCGGCATACATGACTGAGACGTGATCTGCGTAACGCGCAACGACACCGAGGTCGTGGGTGATTAAGATCAAAGCCGCGCCAGTTTCACGCGTCAGCTCTTTCAGTAGACCGAGAATTTGCGCTTGCACTGTCACATCTAGCGCGGTGGTCGGCTCGTCGGCAATGATGAGCTTGGGACTGCAGGCTAATGCCATTGCGATCATGACCCGCTGACGCATACCACCGGAGAGTTGGTGCGGATATTCTGACAAGCGCCCAGCAGGGTCTGGGATCGCAACTTTGCGCAACAGTGACTCTGCTTCAAGCAAACCATCTCGCCAACTTAAGGCCTTGTGTAGAACGAGAGGTTCAGCGACTTGTTTGCCAATCGGTATGACTGGATTCAAAGAGGACATCGGTTCTTGGAAGATCATACTGATGCGATTACCGCGGATGGCCCGCATGTCAGCATCCTCAAAGGCGGCAAGGTCTTGCCCATCGAAAATTATCTGGCCACTATCGATCCGTCCCGCTTCGCCAAGGAGTTGCAGGATACTGAGCGCAGTCACGCTCTTTCCCGATCCTGATTCTCCAACGACGGCGAGTGTTTCGCCTCTGTCGACTTCCAATCCAACTGACCGCAGCACCTGAAGACGACCGGCTTCTGTCCGAAAACTTACGGCAAGATCTTTGATCTCAAGGAGACTCATCGCGCACCCCGCATACGAGGATCCAGTAGATCCCGTAACGCATCGCCATAAACGTTGATTGCGTACACTACTACCGTCAGACAAAGCCCTGGAGCGAGAGCTAGCCAGGGTCCGAGGTACATGTACGTACGACCTGCGCCACTAAGCATGCTGCCCCAGGTCGGCGCAGGTGGAGGCACACCCAGACCCAGGAATGACAGCCCGGCTTCGGCCAATATGGTTGCACCGACTCGGGTTGTGAACAGGACAATCACCACAGGCATCACGTTGGGAAGGATGTGCCGCCAGAGAATACGCAAAGTACTCGCACCCATCGATTCGGCAGCGTGGGTGTACATAGATTCTTTCACAGTCACAACCGAACCACGCACGATGCGGGATCCGGCGATGCCATAGAGGCAGCCTAAAATAATGATGATCTGTGGAATACCCGGACCTACGATGGAGATCACAACGATGAGTAAAACAAGATCTGGAAAGGTCATCCAGGCATCAACGAAGCGTTGGATAAGCATGTCGACTTTGCCGCCGAAGTAGCCTGAGATCACGCCAATGAGAATTGATATGACAGTGGCTAGAGATGCAGCGAGAAAACCCACAATCATGGAGAGCTGCGCGCCGAGCAGTACTCGAGAGAGCACATCGCGACCTAGGTGATCGGTACCGAACCAGTGTGCCCACGAAGGTCCTTGGAGGCGCACGGTGAGATCGGTATCGTTCATGCCGTAGGGTGCGAGAACGTCTGCGAAAATCCCCAAAAACAGGAAGAGTAGAAATACGATGCCGCCGATCGCACCGAGACGCTTGTCACGCCACAGTCTGTAGGTAAACGCGATCGCAGGATGGCGTTCGATGGCTTGTAACTGTGGTAGCGCGGATAGCTCGCTCACTGGTGGCGAACCTTTGGATCTAGGAAGCCATAACTTAGATCGACTAACAAGTTGATCAACAGAACACCCAGCCCAACGATCAGAAAGATACCTGAAATTACGGGGTAGTCTCGTTGAAAGACCGCTTCTAATAGGAGCAAGCCCATACCGGGTACGACAAATATTTGTTCCAGAATGACAGCGCCGCCGATCAGGAGTGGGGCTTGTAGTCCGATCAGGGTGACGACCGGGATGAGACCATTTCGCAACGCATGGCGCACGATCATCATATGCTCGGACAAGCCTTTTGCACGGGCAGTGCGTACATAGTCTTGTCGAAGCACTTCCAACATCATCGTGCGCGTCATACGCATAGTGACTGCAGACATGGATAGGCCAAGCAAAATTGCCGGTACGATCATGTGGCTGAGATTGGCAAGTGGATCTTGGAAAAACGGTGTGTATTCAAGCGGTGGTGACCATCGCCACCAGACGGACGGAAACACCATCACCAGGGTGCCCAGCCAGAAACTAGGTACAGCTAACATGATCAGCGAAAACGAGCGCGCGACGTAGTCGCCCATGGTGTCTTGGCGTAACGCAGAATAGATCCCGATAGGGATGGCAACAGTAAGAGCAACAATGAGTGCGAGCAACCCGAGCTCGAAGGTGATTGGCAGGGTTGCTTTTAGTTGCTCGGTAACCGGCGTGTTCTGCCAGAGGGAGCGCCCGAGATCACCTTGAAAGACACCCGCCACCCAGTCCACATATTGACTCATGACTGGCTGATCCAAGCCAAGGGCTGCCTCAATTCGCGCGCGATCCTGGCTTGTCGCAATGTCGTTTTGCGCCAACATCAAATCGATCACATCACCCGGGATCAAACGCATTGATACGAAGACGATTAAACTAGCGAAGAACAGTGTCGGGAGTAATGCAATTACCCGACGTGCGATGTAAGCCTGCATTGTTTTCTTACTTGTTTCCTACAGTTTGCGTTACGTTTTCAGCCAGCGTTCCGGCATTGTGTTCTCGACCAGCTGAGTAATGCTTATGCTGTTTATACCGTGTTCTGCGCCGACTTCCAAAGCAAACTGGGAGATGTCGTTGGTTCGTGCGAAGACCAATGCGTTGTTAAAGCGGCTCTTGATCCAGAGCGCCGTCCGCAAATTGTCCTGCTCCTGTCCAGTTCCTAAAATGACCGTAGGAGAGTCTGAACCTAGATTGACGTTTTCGGTAACACGGCGCCAAACCTCGGGATGAGAGATGTCTCCTTCGAATACGTTTTGTTTGAATGAGTACTGGAGGCGGTCTTGTTCGGCGACTACAAGCACGCGTCGGTCAGCGTCGATATCGACCACAGTGACTTCTTCGATTTCTTCCTCGGCGTTGTCTTGTAGCTCCTCAAGGACAGATTGACCAAAACGGCCAAAACCGGCGATGACCACTGTGTCTTTGGACGCTGTGCGCTCAAAGTGCTCCAGCAAGCTACCTTTGACGAAGCCCTGTGCGGCCAGATTATAGGTATTGAAAACCTCACACTTGGCAGATAGCCCAGTCCCTTGGAGGGAGCGCATAAAGCGTAAGTTATGGCAGTGAAGAACAACTTTGGAACTTAGGCGAGGTGCGAGTTGTAGAATTCGCGAAGCCGCTTCGTAAGCTTGAAAGTCATTGTCACCCAGTAGCAAGACGCGCCGCGCCTTTCGGAGTCTGAGGTTCTGCAGCAGATAGTCGTGCGTTAGGTCGCCCACGACTGTACGCGCACGGTATTTTTGGCGCAGTTCTTGTTCTCGCACTGGGTCGAAAACTTTGTCGACAACGACAACTTTTACCCTCGGTGAGGTCCTTCGTAGTAGACGCAAGTAACTGATGGTCAGACGGCCGGAGCCGAAGACGATGATGTGGTTTTTGATATTCCGCAGCTGCCACTGGCTTGGCGAAAGGACCTGAAAGATCGCTTCGATGACCGCGGATGCGGCAAGCAGCGGCGCGCCAAAGTAGGCGATCCAAAGCATGGTCTGGGCCCACACAGGCCCTCCTGTAGGGGTTCCAACGTCGAGGCCACCAACGACGAAGAAGCCCAGAGCATAATATGCTTTGGTGAGAATACCGGCATCGATAACATCTGGGCGCTCGGATAGTGGCGTACCGGCTAGAAGACCAAGGAAGCCACAAAGGAAAAGGCCAGCCGCGGCAAGCCAGCGCCAATTAAAGGGTTGGCGATACATAGACTCCAATGCGTGTACTCCCGATACAGAGTGTTGTTAAATGAATCCAGACTATATTAATCGGATGACACCGTTATGGCAGACTTTTCAACGATCACCTACGACGTGAGCGAAACCGGCGTTGCGCGAATTACGCTCAACAAACCGGAGACACGCAACGCACAAAACAAACGCATGCTCTATGAGATCAATGATGCTTTTGATTTGGCGGGGCATGATACCAACGTCAAAGTGGTTGTTATGGCAGCGGCGGGCCCGCATTTTTCTTCTGGTCATGACCTACGCGACCAAGAGCCCTTTAGTGAGTTTGAGCCTGTGACCAATTGGGGTGGCTTTGACGCTCCTGGACAAGAGGGCCACCAAGCCATGGAGGAAGAACTTTACCTCGGGCTGTGTTGGCGCTGGCGGAATTTTCCGAAACCAACGATTGCTGAAGTTCAGGGTAAGGTGATTGCTGCTGGACTCATGTTAGTTTGGGTTTGCGACATAATCATTGCCAGTGAAGAAGCCACATTCTCTGATCCAGTCGTCGCCTTTGGCGTCAACGGCGTCGAATACTTCGCCCATCCATGGGAGTTCGGAACACGTAAAGCGAAAGAACTCTTGTTCACAGGCGGCATTATGTCGGCCGCCGAGGCAAAGTCCACCGGTATGGTTAATCATGTTGTAGAGCGAGAAGAACTAACAGGATTTGTCACGCAGATGGCTGACAGAATAGCGAAACGACCTGCGATGGGATTGCGTCTAGCGAAGCAGAGCGTCAATCAAGCGGAAGATGCGCAAGGTTTATGGACGGCTCTAAATGCGGCAATGTCGTTACAGCAATTAGGGCACGCCAATGCACGCATTGTGCATGGCATGCCAGTTGATCCTGAAGGCGCAAAAACGATCCGCGAAGATGCTAAAGCGGGATAAGAGACGCTAAAGCGGGTTAAGAACGAAAAGGCAAGATAACGCTACAGACGATATCGCAGCCGTTATTGAGAGTAGCAACTAGGTCTACCTTGACCAAAAAATCTAGGTAGTCCTAACCTGTGCCGCCTCTTCGTCGTCTGGGCAGTCACCGAGCTCCACCTGCACCGTAGAGTGATCGATACCGAATTGGGCGTTTAGAATCGCCTTGATTTCGGAAGTGACGTTTTGCACATGAGATTCTTCGGCAACTTGTGCATGTAGAGTGAGGAGCGGTTTCTCCGCCGTGAGCGCCCAAGCATGCATGTGATGAACTTCCACAATGTTAGGTATGGCTTGGATGAGCTTTGACTTTATCTCGCTAAGGTCCACACCGTTAGGCACTCCTTCCAGAAGTATGTGAGTAGACTCTTTTAAAACCCGGTAAGCCCCACGTCCAAGAATGACCGCTATGAGGACTGCGAGTATCGGGTCTGCGTAGAGCCAACCGAAGAAATACACACATATCGCGGCGACGATGGCTGCTGCCGATCCGAGTAAGTCACCGAGGACGTGGAGCGTTGCTGAGCGCACGTTTGTCGTATCCGACGCACCGTGGAGCCACTTAAAGGCGACAATGTTGACAACGAAGCCGATGGTCGCCACGGCCAGAGCAGGAAGCGGCAAAATCGGTTCTGGGGATGCGACGCGCGAAATCGCTTCGAACGCAATCCAAAGCACCAAGGCAATCAAGGTTAAACCGTTGACGAACGCCGCCAAAACTTGGAAGCGGTGATAACCATAACTCAGTTTGTGATCGTAGCCCCGAGCGGAAATGCGCGCAGCCCACCAAGAAAGACCGAGGGCTGCGGCGTCAAGGAACATGTGTCCTGCGTCCGCAATAAGGACCAGAGCATTGGTGAGAATACCTGCCACCAGCTCGACGAACATGAATCCTGCGATGAGAAAGAAGGCTCGGCCAAGAATTTTTACATCCGTGGGAAGGTTGTGATCATGCTCTGAGTGATCGTGATGGTGGTGATGTGAATCCACGGTGCTAGCTCAATCGACGCGTACTTGAAGTGCAAGTATAACGCCTTCATAGCTGTAGTCGTCTTTGCGGTTGGTCTCGTAACTGAGGCTGAGACTTGCTTTATCTCGATAGAGGGCGGACATCGAAGCCGCTGCCCGCCACCGCGTTTCAGTCAAATCGTGACCTGTGGTCACAAACCGAGCGTCAGTGCCCTGAAAGCGAGAAGTCGTGGTTGTCACATCGGATTCGAAATCATGTTCCACAGCAGCCGTAACAGAAGGAGAGAAACTCCAGGTTTCGCCAAACTTCAGCCAGGACAGGGAGACACCGGCGGTAGCAAAGAGCTGTGACTGTGTGTCGGTATCGACGTTCAAACTCAGCGTGTCGCCCCCGCGCTCGTTGTAATTGTCTGTATCCAATTGGCTGTAGGACGCGGTAACAAAAGGTGTAACGGTGAAAGAGGTAGTGGGTTCTAAGTAAGTTGAGTAACTAATTTGTGCACCATCGCGTTTAGTGACGAAATCAGAATTTAAGCTCAGGCGCCTGAATCCCGAAAGTGTTGGTACAAATAGCACTCTTAAGCGGTCGGTCTCGGCTCTGCTTTGTTGCCAACTCAGGCCAAAAAAATGTCGACCTCGTGTGTAGTTAAGTCCAACGGTCGCTCGGTGACTGTCAACCTCGTCCTCACCAAAAATTGAAGAGTCGATGTCCGTCGTCTCTGTGCCAAGGCTGAGACTCAGTGACCAGTTCTGGGTCAATTCTCGGTCTATGCCGATAGCGTAGCCGGTCGTGTCTGCTTCGAAGTCATCGAAGCCTGTGACGCCGTCCTGTTCCGTTGTATCGTTCCAGGATTGTAGCCACAAGTTTGTGGCGGGTTGATAGGTTTGTGAGGTGTCCAGCCAGAGCACGTTCCCCCAACTGTTACCTGGTGCGGATTGGTTAGGGGTTGAACGGAACTGGATGGGCTTGGTGTTGAAGCCCTTCCGGCGTTCGCGATGGTAGGTCTGTCTGTTGACATCGGGCAGTAGATTAAGCAGCCGAGCCCTTAGTCCGGAGACGTCGCTGGTACTGTCCAAGCTGTCAACTAAATCGCTAAGTTCCCCTGAAAGAGCGCCTCTTGCTTGCAGGGTCCTGATCGTTCGCACCAGCCGCTCAAGGTCTGCCGTACGGTGGTTTAGACCTGAGTTTATGAGGCCATCTTCCAAGGCTGACCACGCGGGTACCGCAGTTGTGGCGATCATAAAAATGAAAACCTTTACGATGACCGTTTTTCGGGTCTCTTCCATTGTGAGGGCTCGTCGCATTATGCTTGTCTCATTCTACGGAGATCCGCTTAAAAAGCATTTCCGAATAGTTAGTCAAAAGGGGAAGAAAATGGAGCGGATGAGTCTAGACATAAATGACAAGGTGGCGGTACTCAAATTCAATCACCCAGAAGTGATGAATGCAGTCGGTCGCCAGATGTTGGAAGACTTTATGGAAGCGATCGCTGAAATCAAAAAGCCAGCAAACGGCGCGCGGTGTTTGTTGCTAACCGGTGAGGGACGAGGTTTTTGTGCAGGTGCGAACTTGCAGGATGATACGGGTGATAACTCAAAGGATTCAGGTGGTTCATTGCGCCATACTTATCATCCGATCCTGTTCGAGTTGCGCGGTCTGAATATGCCAATGGTCACCGCAGTCAACGGAGCGGCTGCTGGTGTAGGCATGAGCTTCGCGCTGATGGGAGACATTGTCTGTGCTTCGAAATCGGGATTTTTTCTGCAAGCGTTCGCCAAAATCGGTTTAGTGCCTGACGGAGGCTCAACTTTTATGTTGCCGAGGCTTGTTGGTTGGGGCCGCGCATTGGAACTTTCACTTTTGGCTGAGCGATTACCGGCCGAACAAGCCCAAGAATGGGGTCTCGTGAATCGGCTTTACGATGACAACGATGCATTGCACGAAGGTGCGATGGGCATAGCCAAGCAATTGGCCAATGGACCAAAGTCCCTATCGCTGATCAGGAAAGCCTACTGGTCTACTTGGCAAAACAGCTTTGAGCAACAGCTGGAACTCGAAGCCGATTTGCAAAGCCAGGCTGGTTCTTCCAGCGATTTCAGCGAGGGTGTCTCAGCCTTTCTGCAAAAGCGTGATGCAGAATTTAAAGGCGAGTAAGACTTACGTACCGTAATTCTTGGGTCTTAAACCTTAAGCCTTAAGCAAGAGCACCTAAGTGTGCTGTAACGCTTGAGTTCAGCGCATCTAGGTCATAACCACCTTCTAGGGCAGACACAATTCTGCCGTTGGCGTGTTCGCTCGCGAGCGACACAATGAGTTCAGTGACCCAGCGGAAGTCATCGTCTTCGAGATTCAGTGCTGCGAGCGGATCTAATGCGTGGGCGTCAAAACCAGCTGATATCAATATTAGATCTGGTTGATGTGCAGCCACGGCCGGAAGCCAGTCCCGTTCGATGGCGGCGCGAAATTCGTAACTGCCACTTCCCGCGGGCAGCGGCGTATTGATAATGTTAGGCCAATCGCTGTCGTAAAAGCGATGTGGATAGAAGGGGTGTTGGAAGCTCGAGCAAACCAAGACATCTGGATGATCTTTGCAAATTTCTACCGTACCGTTGCCATGGTGAACGTCAAAGTCGAGGATCGCGACACGCCCAATCTCCGCTTTCTGCAGCGCGTGCAATGCTCCAATGGCGACGCTGTTTAAAAGACAAAATCCCATCGCAGCGTCACTCTCGGCATGATGCCCTGGTGGTCGAACTGCGCAAAAGACTCGGGAATCGCTTCCTTTAACCACATCGTCGATCCCAGCACACACGGCCCCAGCGGCAACCAACGCAGCCGCTAAACTTTGTCTACCCATCCATGTATCAGGGTCTATGGGAATCACCCCATCGAGCGGCACCGATTGTTCTAAGTGATCTAAATGGCTGGTTGGGTGGGCGCGCAAGATGGCGTCATTTGTAGCTCGCGGGGCGTCGTGCAGAGGATAATCGTGGGTCAGACCGATATTGGACAAATGCGCCAGCAAATTTGAAAGACGCTCCGGTCGCTCAGGGTGCCCGGGTGAAACTTCATGCTCGATGCACGCCTGGTGGCTGTAAATTTTCATGGACGATGGCGGCCAGCTGTTTATAAGACCCAACCATAGATGAAAAGTTAATGGGAGTGATAGAGATTAACCAGTGCGAGCTACCTCTTTCATTAGGAATTTTTGAAACTTTTCTAAAGGCACAGGCTCAGCATATAAGTAGCCCTGGATATCCGGCTGTCCGAACTCGGCCAAAATCTTCTTTTGTTCCTCGGTCTCAACACCGACTGCTACGACTCTTAGTGAGAACCTCTCACCAAGTTTGCAAACGTGTTCGGCTAAGCTTCGAGCATTTGCGTCTGTCTCGATTTTCGCGATCAGCGAGCGATCAATTTTTAGTGTGTCTGCTGGGCAACGGAGAAGTTTCTCGGTGTCGACTAAGCCGACACCGATGTTATCTATCGCGATACGCACGCCCATTTCTCGGAGTGCGTATAGTGTGGATCTGTGTTGATCAACCACGTGCAACAAATTGTCATGGGTCAGTTCGAGCTCGAGAGTTGCTGGATTGATCCAGTTGTCTTTGGTGAGCCGTTCGATCTGCGCTTTGATCCCAGCGTTGTTGAATTGGTGTGGGGATGTATTTATGCCGACAGTGATGGGCGCGGTCAGATGTTCTAGCCACGCGGTGGACTCTACACTCGCCCGCTCGATTACCCAGTCACCTACTCGGGCCATCTGGCCACTTCGTTCTGCAATTGGGATGAAGCGGTCCGGGGCGAGGTTGCCGATTTCCATCCCTTCCCAGCGAAGCAGAGTCTCCACGCCTCGCATCTTCGTGCCGTCGAGTGAGTATTGAGGTTGCAGTACCAAAGTGAACTCATCGCGTGCGAGGGCGTCTGGTATGCGAGACTCGACGCCAGTGTCTTGTTCTGCGCCGATGACTTTGTCGCCGCTTTGTCTACTCGCTTTCTCATGAGCCTGCCACGCTGATTTCCACAGGTCTTGTGGATTGGCTAGGGTTTGCTCGAATGCGTAACCAATACTCAGGGTCAGGTGGAGTTGTCCGCTCTTAAACTGAATCGGTGAGCGACTGCGTTCGAGCAAGGCGTAGGCAAGGTCCTTGGTTCTAGCCGCGTCTGTGTCTCGTATCCAGATTACGAAACAGGAGGCGTCAAATATGCCCATGTCGCATCGTTCGTCGAGACAGATGAAGAGATGTTCGCTGAGTGCACCGAGGAGATCTGTTTTGGATACAGGGTCGAGGTTTGCATAGAGGTGGTCTGCGTGATCGATCTGAACAATGACGACACCGGTCGCGAGTCCGACTCTCTTTGTCATCGCTTCGAGCAATTCTGGGTGTCTTGGTAACTTTGTAATGGGTTCCGCGCGGCTGTCTGAAAAGAACTGTTGGCGAAAACGGGATACATTCAGGGCTGTTTCGATGCGCTGCCCGATCTCGTTTACATCGCTATCTGGTGTCAAAAAAATGACGTTGCTCTCGCTGCTTCCAGGGTTTGGCTGCAAACAAACAACAACTTGATTGTGTGCGTGTTCAAATTGACTCGCGACAGCCGCACTATCAGTGATAACGACATGATTGTGCTGGTCGAGATGTTGGCTAGGCATGTGTTCGCTTAGCGACCAGCCTTTGGTGCCGCATAGATCGTGGACTAGCTGCTTTAGCGATGGGTCGGCGAGCAGGGCGACAACTGTAATACCGTTCTGCATGTACTCTTGTGGGTGACTGACTTACCTTCAGTCTAGGTGGTTTTCAAGCGAGCAACGGTAATAATTAGGCGACGCCAGAGACGAGCCAGAGCGGATCAAATCCGTCTGGCGATTGGTCAGTAAATTCAATGTCTGAGAACCCCGCCTCAGTTAGATAAAACATAACTAGGCGCACGCGATCCTCGGGGGGAAGCTTGACGAAAGCGGAAATGGCTTTCGTAGGGAAGAGGCGATGGGACATAGCGATACAGATCTTGCCACCAGGTTGTAGCACCCGCCTTACCTCGGACATCACCGTCAGTGGTTGGGTGAGATATTGGATAGAGACTGCGATAGTTGCACGTTGGTAGGTGTTAGTTGCATATGGAAGCACCGGCTCGCGGTTGAGGTTTTGCACCCTCCAATCAGTTAGCTGAGGGTTGTGCGCAAGTTCGTCTTCGTTCATGCCGAGTCCAGTGACAAGTTCTGCCGCGAGCTCTGCCGGATAGTGGCTAACCCAACTGGACATCAAGTCGATAATGGCATCACTGTCTGCCAGGAATTCCCGGTAGTAGTCAGTGAGAGCGTAGATAGTCGCCTGGTCAATGTGAGTAACAAAACGCGGGCTGGCGTAAAAGTTTTCATCGTCTGTCTCGTCTTCACGGACAAACCAATTGGCGGGCGGTGGACTTCCAGTCAATGTTTCGTCTCCAGGAAGATGCTCTTATGATCTTGTCCGACGCGGAACAGACGATTGAGCGAGCCAAGGTATGGACTTTGTTTAGATGGGGTCTTATTGATCTCATCTATAACGACTCTGAGTCGGCGTTGGTAGACCAGATGTTCTAGTACGGCGTTGATCGCATCGAGATCGTCATGTTCGGGGGGTACCAAGTATTCAAGTTCCCGGCCGTTGCTGTAGAGCACGAGAGCGAGTACACCACCGTGGAATGCCAGGTAGTTACCCTGTCGGCGCTGCGGCAGTGCTTCCCATTTGATGCTCAGACCAGTTGGCGCAACAGGATCTAGCGCACTGATCCAGAAATCCTTGCCTTGGACCTGATTTGTTTGCAGGGTCGTGAAGTTGCGCGGTGTGATGAACTGAGGCGTACTCATGTCTGTAAAAAACTGGCCGCTGAAGACCTCTCCGCCGAGTTCCATGATGCGCAGGGCTCGGAACGCATCGCGCCATCGCCAGGCTTTGGGTCCACGCTGAAAGTTCTCCCGCTGGACTAGGTCTCGATTTAGAAAGCCATATCGGTCGAGCAGCAGTCGGACCAAATCTTTGTCCGCCTCAAGTCGTGTCAAGGGGTCCATAGGCTGCGTGGCTGGCGTTAGGCGCCAATAGCCAGACCAAGCAGGTCCGGGTCTACGAATTCTGCGCCGACTCGATAGTTGGCTGGAGATTGATTCGATATTGAACTTTCGGTCAATGCCTTGGATCAGCGGCATGACGCTGTCGCTCGTCAATTCGCCGCGCCACACAGCCTGCCACCATTCCTCGTTAAAACCGGCGTGGGTACTCCCTTGGTTTTCGACAATCTGTTCGTACCGGTAGCTTGCTTGGGAGTCCGGAAACCAGCTGGCGGCCGTGGCTTCGCTGGTTGTCTTCAGGAGGTCCAGATCTTCTGGGTAGGCGAAGGTGATTTGCTTCTTTTCGGAGCCAAGCCAAACCATGCCAAACCGCTCTAAGTAGTCATCTAGCTGGTGCGGCAACCAGGATATTAAGCGGCTGGCGAGGAAGTCGTGCAACCATGGAGACACACCATTGCTATATCCACGCATGGTTTCTAAGGCGTTGAGCACGTTCTGCTCAGATGCAGGGCTGGCTAATCTATGTATCCCCGCCCAGAAACTTGGCAGAGTAGAGATCGGTCGAGCGGTAAAGTCTGCCCGTCGTTGCGCGCGCTGCATGCGCATGAGAATTTCGAAATTCTCTGCGTCGCACCAAGTAGGCTCCTCGGTTTCCTCAAGTAATTGCCCAAAGATGAAGCTTTCGTCTGCCTCCAACAGATCTGTTGGTGTGGTTGGGAGAAGTGCGGTGATCTGCGACGAAGACAAGGGACCGTAAAAAGACAATATTTCTCGTGCGAACTGCCATGCGGTTCGCGGGTCTTGCACCGCGACCGCGTCTTCGACGAACTTCTCAGGGATTAGGCCTGTGTTCGATAGGCCAAACAGAGATTCATCGTGACAATACCAAGCGCGAGCCTCTATCTCGATCCGAGTGACCAGCGCCATTCCGTCTAAGGCCTGGCATTGTTCCTCAGTCATTTCCTGTCCGGGAATAAGAATTCGTTCTTTTAGCCATTCGAGCCATTCTTCATCGTCCCGAGGCTCGTAGTCTGGAAACGTACGCTGCCGTTTTTGTACGAATTCTTCGACGACGCCTGGACCGATGCGAGGACGAAGCGCGTCGTTGTGTAGTGCATTGGCGATGAGATCGTCACCGAGCCCACTTAGCGCATCATCTTCGGGCGAATCGTCCGCATACATGTAGCGGCTAACTTGGTTAAAGGTCAGGTTCTGTGAAAATGGGCTCGGTGTAGCCGCGGTGATGAAACTCCAGGTGATTGTGCCATCCTGGATTTCGTTCAGACACTTTGTGAGGTTCGGCAGGTCGAACTCATCGTCCAGGCAAGTGCGCCAAGTTTCGAGCATGACGGGAAAGTCTTGCAGTGTTTTGACTTGGGTCATGAGCTTCTTGGCTTGCATGCGGCTCATCCATAGCGGTAGACGTTGGTTGAACCGTTGCTTTGTTAGTAGTAGCGAGCGCCCTGCACACTCGCGAAAGCGTGCGCCGAAAAAGCCGCTGGACTCCAGGCTTTCGCGCAATAACTCCGGGAGGTTTTCGTTGTTGACGAGATTGATTACTTCGCTCGGATCTACTTCGCCCTTGCACTGTAGAACAACTGCGTTGTTGTCCGCATGGATGTCGAGCTTGCCGCCAAAGTGTCTTTTCCAAGCTGCGCGCAGGGCGAGAGCGTAAGGCTGATTCAGGCGGCCACCCCAATAGGTGTGGATAACCAGTTGTTGGGGATCGTCTGGTCCCTTGTAGCCTGCGGGACCGGTACGGACGAGTTCTAACAGTAAGTGATGGCGATGCGGAAGTTGCGTTTCGGTGTGTTCGCGTTGCCGTTCTAAGAACTCAGTGAGTTCACTCGCGGCAGTCGTCTCGAAGCCCAGCTCGTCAGTCAATTGCTCAATGAGATCTGAGCGGTTGTGGTTACCGAGGCGGTCCTCTTGCATTTCGAGGTATTGCGCGATGCGCGAGGAAAAATGGTACGAGCGGTTGTAAGTTTCGCTACGCCAAAATGGCGGTGCTGAGCTTCCAGCTTTAGCAGCTCGAACAATCACATCGTTGTGGGTGATTCTGTGTACCTGCCAGTGCTGCGTGCCTAGGGTAAAAGTGTCACCGATCGTCGCTTCCCAAACAAATTCTTCATCCAGCTCACCGAGAATGCCGCCGGTGTCGAGATGGCGCATTTTGTAGTAGCCGCGATCTGGAATGGTGCCGCCAGAATTGTATAGAGACAGTATTGCGCCACGCGTAGCCTGGACAGTGTGGTTGATCCGATCATGGGTAACGCGAGATTTCAATTCGCGTATACGCGAACCTGCGTAACGACCAGAGAGCATCTCGATGACTAAATCGAACTGCTCACGATTCAAGCCTTGGTATGGTCGAGCGCGCGTAACGAGCGTAAAGATATCGTCGGTGGGCCACGGATCCGTCGCGCAGATCGATAATACAATTTGCGCGAGAACATCGAGCGCTGCTTGCATCGGGGCGAGGGGTTCGATGTCCTTGCTGGCGACTGCTTGAGCAAGGACAGCAGCCTCTAAGAAATCCTGGGCATGAGTTGGATAGAGCGTACCGACACTTGTTTCACCTACTTGGTGACCCGCGCGCCCAACGCGTTGTAGGGTAGACGCGACCGATGGTGGCGATTGCACCATCACCACCTCATCGAGGTGGCCGATGTCGATGCCCATCTCGAGTGAGTTGGTTGCGACGATAGCCTTGAGGCCGCCATTTTTTAGCCGATGTTCAACCTCTGTCCTGACTTCCCGGGCGAGTGATCCGTGGTGGGCGTAGGCCACGGGTCCAACTTCGTCTTGATTGATTTTAAGTGTGATCTTTTCTGCGAGACGTCGGCTGTTGGTAAAGAAAAGCGTTGCCGTGTTTCCTTCGATGATGTCTTTAAAATCGTCTGACAGCGGATCCCAAATCTTCTTGCCTTGATCTGCCGCTTGTTTCGCGGCTTCAGGGAAGCGCACGCGGAAATCGATCGTCTTTGTGCCTTCCGGACTCACGATCTCAACTTGGCGTTTGTGTCCAGATTGGTCATGTCCTGCGATGTAATCTGCGACCGCTTCGAGTGGATTTACTGTTGCCGATAGCGCGATTCTCTGGAACTCACCGGCGAGATCGGCAAGACGCTCCATGTTCGTCATCAGTTGTACGCCACGCCGGTTGTCCACGATGGAATGAATTTCATCCATGATCACGGTCTCAACATAGCTGAGTGCCAGACGACCTTTCAGCGTTGTGAGCATCAAGGAAAGGCTTTCAGGCGTGGTGATCAAGATCTCGGGTGGATTACGAAGCATCCGTTGTCGATCCCCTTGCGGCGTGTCACCGCTACGGGTGCCGACACGTACACGCGGGTAGCCATACTTCTCTTCCAATTCTTGCAGCGGATCGAATAGGTTGCGCTGTATGTCGTTATTCAGTGCCTTCAACGGGGAAATGTAGAGCACTTGGGTGCGACCAGATTCATATTCTCCGGAGGCGAAGTGACTTAGCGCGCTTAGGAATGCGGTGAGGGTTTTGCCACTGCCCGTTGGTGCGGTCGCCAAAATGTGCTTTCCCGCGGCAATGATTGGCCAACTTTGTTCTTGTACGGGTGTGGGCTCACCGAATCGATCAGAAAACCAGTTCGCAACGCTGTCATGGAAAAGCGAGTGCATTTGCATGGGGAGATTACAGCACGTTTGGGTTTATCATGCCGCTTTTGCCGAACTGAGGGTGCATGTACGCAGTCCTGGCTTTCTTGCGGACGATAATTTGCAGTGGCGTGGCGTTTGTTGTGTGGTGGGTGTTGAGCCGATCACTGGGCGCGGACTCCCTTGTGAGTGTCATGGTTCCGGTTTGGGTGGGGGGTATTGTTGGTGGGGCAGTGTGCTCTATCTTCAACGCACGTCAGGGCATTACCTTGGCCTTCACTTGCGGCGTGTTACTGACTGCCGGGTTTCTTTATGTGCGTCACGGTTTGGCGGGTATACCACTTGGTCAGAATACATTGTTAACGCTTTGGCCATTGTGGTTTCCGCCTGCGTTTTATGGCGGTGCCTATGGCTACATCTTGCTGATGCGGCGGTTTAGTTGATTGTTTATCGGTGGCTAGACTCTCGATAATAAGGTACATGCAAAGGAGTGAGTTTTGAGAAACGCGGTTGATCTTTTGTCGCGCGGGCAGCGGATCTTTGTCGGGGCAGCTAGCAATGAACCCCTATCTTTGTTGCAAGCTTTGCAAGCTAGTGGGGTGCCCGATGATCTGCGGTTCATACAGTTCCCGCTAGGCGCCATGAATTCTACGGATTTTACAGCCTTCGCTGACACAACATCGGTGGAGACCTTCTTCATGACGCCAACGCTTGCCAAGGCCGAGGATACGAGCAGAGTTTTCTTTAAACCCATGCAGATGCGTTGGGTCTACGACTACTTAATGCAGGACGTTGATGTTGCTTTGCTGCAGGTGGCTCGGGATCAGCACGGGGTGCTTCGACTTGGACCTAACACAGACTTCATTGGTGCAGTACTTGGCTCAGCTAAAACGGTGCTGGCAGAACTCAACACCAGCCTGGTGGCTCCCGCCGGAGCGCCGCAGATTGCTGAGTCAAAAATAGATTATCTTTTTGAGTCGGACCGACAAATTCCGGAAGTACCGACGCCGAAAATCGACGAGGCTGCCGCGACGATCGGGGGGCTGGTTGCCGATTTGATAAATGACGGTGACTGCATTCAGACGGGTATAGGCGCCATACCCGCGGCAATTCTCTCTCGTCTTGACCGTAAGAACGATCTTGGTTTGCACGGCGGTTTGATCGATGACGGTGGCATGCAACTCATCAAAGCCGGTAATGTGACTGGATTGCGAAAGCCAATAGACACAGGTCTACATGTGACCGGTATCGGGCTCGGCACAAAGGCGCTGACCTCGCGGCTAAGTGAGACCCCGGACGTAGTTTTTCGGAGCGCCAATCACACACATGAAGCAAGTGCGATTGCTCGATTGCCAAATTTTGTGAGCGTTAACTCTGCGGTTGAGATTGATCTCTTCGGCCAAATCAACGCAGAGGTCGCGGGCGGTCGGCAAATTTCGGGTACGGGCGGATCTGTCGACTTTATGCGCGCAGCGAAGCATTCCAAAGGCGGTAAATCGATCGTGGCTCTGAATGCCACAGCACGCGGTGGCACCGTGTCCAGAATTGTCGCAAAAGTTGAGATGGTCACAGCGCTGCGGACGGACGTAGATATCGTGGTCACTGAATATGGCGTGGCCGAGCTTAAGCACGGCTCGAATCAGGAGCGTGCAGACGCTTTAATCAATATTGCCGCACCTGAATTCCGCGAAGAATTAAGAGCCTCTCTCTTGCCTTAAACCCAGATGAAAGCCTAAGCGCCCCTCGAGCGTGCGCCCTCTTGCGGAACAGGTGTGCGCGACTTCACGAATTCACATTGCCGATCGGACTGGACGGTCTACCCTTATTTAGAATGGTCCCAAGCTTTTTGCGCCTCATTTGCAACCAATTCGTGACCAGAGGCGCGCTAATGGACCGGAGAAAAGGATGACTCGGACAATGGAATACATCGGAATAGACCCTGCAGTTGGGTTGGAATGCTCAAGCTGCAAACACATATCCCGGTTGCCCTACAGTGAACTTTTGAACCGCGTCCTAGAAGAAAGCGAAATCTATTGTGATGGCTGTAGTCGCGCCATGATGCACGACTGGACCACGGTTAATGTCGTTCAGAACATTATCCGCAAGCGCCTTAAGCAAGCGAACGAAGACAAAGTCAAAAAGACAGGTACCGCCTAGCGCGACTTCTGAGGGCTTAACTGGACAGCAGGTCCAAGAAAAAAGCGTATTCCTCCGCCGTCTCTCGGAGACTATCAAAACGACCCGACTTGCCACCGTGCCCGGCCCCCATGTTAGTTTTTAACAACAATGGTGCGTCGTTTGTGCGTAGATAACGCATCTTTGCGACAAACTTAGCAGGTTCCCAATAGGTCACACGCGGATCGTTGAGACCCGCCGTGACGAGTAACGGCGGGTAGTTGCGGGCTTCAAGCTGATCATAGGGAGAGTAGGATTGGATCAGTGCAAACGCCTTTGAGTCTGTGATGGGGTTGCCCCACTCTGGCCATTCGAGCGGCGTCAGTGGTAAGTCGTCATCGAGCATAGTGTTAAGCACATCTACAAACGGTACGTGGGCCGCGATTGCACCCCAAAGTTCCGGCGCCTGGTTCATCGCGGCGCCCATGAGTTCACCCCCGGCACTTCCCCCCGCAATTGCGATACGACCGGGTGAGGTGTAGTTGTGCTCGATCAGATGTTTGGCACAGTCGACGAAGTCATTGAATGTGTTTGGCCGGGCTTCTAACTTGCCGTCTAAATACCATTGATAACCTAGATCATCGCCACCCCGGATGTGGGCGATGGCAAATATGAAGCCGCGATTGAGTAGAGAAAGTCGGGTCGATGAAAATGACGGAGGGATGGATAGCCCATATGCGCCGTATCCGTACAGATAAAGCGGTGCACTGCCATCCAGTGGCGTATCTTTGTGATAGACCAAACTCAAAGGCACAGTTGCATGGTCGCGTACCTGAATATTCAAACGCGATGAACGATAGCTCGCAGGGTCATATCCAGAAGGGATTTTTTGGACTTTGCGCGTCTCTAGCGAACGCGCCGTCAGGTCATAGTCGAATACCGTATTGGGCGTCACCATGGAGGTATAGGTCACCCGGAGAGTATCGGTCACAAAGTTTGGGTTGCTACCCAAGCCTGCGTCATAAGTATCTTCCGGAAATTCGATTCGGTGTTCGTCTCCGCCTCGACCGATGATCCGGATTTGATCGAGACCATCTATGCGCTCGAGTAAGATCACACGATCTTTGAGCACGAGGTGGTCGGTGAGATAGTGCGTTGCATCTCCTGAAACAAGCTTTTGCCACGTGTCTTCGGATGTGGTGTCGTCTGTAGCCTGAAACAAATCGAAATTAACTTGTTCCCGGTTCGAGCGGATCACGAAAGTACCATCGCCATGGTCTACGTGATATTCGTGATTCTCACGTCGGGCTGAAATCAAATCCAAGGGTGCCGCAAGATTCTCGCGAGGCAAGTAGTAGACCTCGTTGTGCGTGTGGCCACCGCTTGAAATGAATACATATTGTTCGGATTGGGCAAGGTCGGTCGACACAAAGAAGCTCGTGTCTGCCTCCTCGTAGATCAGTTCGTCGGATGTTGTACCAAGGATGTGATGCCACACTTGATATGGCCGCCATTCTTCGCTGACACGCGTATAGAGAAAGCCATTGCTATCTGCGTTCCAAACAACACCATCGATCGTGTTTGCAATTGGGCTGGCAAGACTCTCTCTCGTGGCAAGGTCTAGCACGCGTGTCGTGAAACGCTCGCTGCCGTTAGTGTCGGCACTGTAGGCGAGCTTGTTACCATCTGGACTGACCGTGATTGAGCCCAGTCGAAAAAACTCTAAACCATCAGCGAGACTGACTTCGTCTAACAAAATTTCCCAAGCTTCGGGGTTTTCGTCTGGGGCCCTGTACCAACTGCGATACTGCGCGTCTTTCGCAAAGCGCCATTGATACCACCAGCCGTTTTTGATGTAGGGTACGCTCTCATCCGCAGCCGGTTGGCGCGCTTTGATTTCTTCGAAGAGGGAATCGACTGAACTCGAGAGGCGATCCATGTAGTCGTCAAAGTGGTTGTTCTCTGCCTGCAGGTAGTGAATAACCTCCTTATCCGACACGTCAGGATAGTTGGGATCTTTGAGCCACGCGTAGGGGTCTTCGACCGTAACCCCATGATGGCTAAAGCGATGCGCTTCGCGTTTGGCGACCGGCGCAGCCACCTAGTCGGGTAGGCCTAAGACACGCTTAGCTATGATGTTGCGCTGAATTTCGTTGGTGCCGCTGTAGATCGAGGCTGCACGATTGCCTAGCCAAGCGCGAGTCCACTCCAATTCATCTTCAGAAAAGTTGTCTTTATCTTGCCAGCCGAATCCTTGCGTCCCTCGGATCGTACACATCAATGTAGACTTTTCCTGTTGGAGTTCAGTGCCATACATCTTAAAAATTGAGGTGGCAGGCCCTGGGGTGTTGCCGCCATCAGCTTCTTGCACCGTTCGCTTTTTTGTTAGGGTGAAAGCGAGGTCATTGATTTCGTAGGCGACAAGGCTCTCGCGTACAACGGAATCTGCAAGTCTGCCGTCTGCATCTGTGCCGACAAAATCTCGTGCAACATCAGCAAGTGTTGGTCCGGGATCCCTGCTTTGAGCGCCAACTAGTGAGCCCATGCCAGACCGTTCGTGTTGTAAGAGGCGTTTGCCAACGGTCCAACCTTTGTTCAGTTCGCCCACCAAATCTGATTTTTGCGCGATGGCATCATCAAAAAAAGTCTCGCAGAACGGTGCCAGGCCATTGATCAGGCGAATTGGTTTCACCGTGACTCCCCGCTGGTCCATAGGTAACAAAACGAAACTGATGCCTTCATGTTTTGGCACATCAGGGTTGGTTCGAACTAGACAGAACATCCAATCGGCGTACTGGGCACCGCTGGTCCAAATTTTTTGTCCATTGATGACAAAGTGATCACCGTTATCGACAGCGCGAGTACTAAGGCTTGCGAGATCTGAACCGGAACCAGGCTCACTGTAGCCTTGGCACCACGCGAACTCACCGCGAGTGATTTTTGGTAGGTGGCGTGCTTTTTGATCTTCCGTTCCATATTCCAACAGAGTAGGGCCAATCATTGAGGTACCCATACCAGCTAGCGCGGGTCGTGCATCGATGGCACGCATTTCTTCCACGAGGGCTACGTATTCCGTCGTCGACAAACCACCGCCGCCATATTCGGTGGGCCAGGTAGGGGCCGTCCAGCCTTTTTCAACCATACGTTCGAGCCACAAAGCGACATCAGGATCTTGGATTTGGACCTTGGTACTGCCAGTTGGTACCTGGCCTTCGCCTCTGGCTCCGGCTGGACAATTTTCTGCCAACCAGGCACGTGTTTCTTGTCTGAATTCTTCGATAGCGTTCATATTCCCCTGAAAACCTCGATCGGATGCATGCCGTAGGATTCCTTAATGAATCCAAAAAGGCAAACCACTACACTCGGATCCATACCGGTGCATTCGGTTAGGTAGTCAGTCATGGGGACATCGTCGATGTGTGGTCGCTTTAACGTTACATCAGATCCGCTCTCTCAGCTTCTCATGGAGCTGGTTGGTCTCGCCCATCCTGGGCCGGACAATCTAAATTTGGCACCGACTGAAACGGTCCAAGTGTTGCGGTTGGGTCCAGACGGTGAGCCGCAGCTCGTACCGATGCGATGGTGGTTGACCCCCTTCTGGGCTAAAGAACTATCCACGAAGTACAGTATGTTCAATGCGAAGTCTGAGACCGCATCAAAGAGTGCTGCCTTCAAAGAGCCGTACCAAAAGCGGCGTTGTGTCGTGCCGATCACCGGGTTTTACGAGTGGTGTCGTGAGAACGGTCAAAAGGTGCCTTATTTCATCGTGCCTGAAGGACAAGATGGCCTGTTGCTCGCCGGACTTTGGGATCGTTGGCGCGTCCGGGACAGCAGTGGCGCGACCCAGGAGGAGCTACTGAGTTTCACGATATTGACCACAGCAGCCAACGACGGCATGAAGTTCGTGCACCACAGACAGCCGGTAATGTTGTCCAATGATGAAGCGTTAGCCTGGCTTGATGTGGATCAACCCACGGCGGACCTTGAGTATCTTTTTACCTCGCGCCTCCCGCACGCGCTCGAGGCCATCCCGGTATCTACACACGTCAATAACGCGCGTAACAAGGATGATCGTTGTGTCCAGGCTATGAGCCAAGGGGTACACATCCCTTCGACAGAGCCGACGGTCAGCATAAACGAGGATTTACAGTGATTTTAGGCAAAGGCAAGTGGTTGGGTAGCGGCAAATTGCTGGTTGAAGGCACGAGTGTCGGCGAGAGTGTCGAAGTAGACCTAGATATCACAGATGACGACAGTGGCATGACTTTGGAAGGACGTTTGGGTGGCGATTACGACGGGGAAATATCAATTCGTGTTGCGCCAGACGATGTTGGTACTTACGTTATCGATGCCCGGATAGCGTCGGTTGCTTTAGACGGGCGCGCTAAGCTAGAGAGTGAACCCCACTTAGGGTTGTTGTGGAACGAAGGACAAACCCAGTCAGTGTCTGTCGCCTTGTTCAGAACGAATACCGGCATTGCGTGCCGGGGCTTTTGGCAAGAACTAGGCAAAACTCGCACCTGGGAGATCTTGTTCAAACTCAAGCAGAATGTTGTTGGTCAGAGTGCGGGTGGTAGTAACGTTGTTTCACTTGCTAATCGGCGCCGTTAGCTAAGAATCTAACTTCTTCAGCAGTTAAATTCACTTCGAGTGCACGGATACAACTCGAGAGCTCTTGTAAGTTTCTCGGCCCAACTAACGAGAAGGTCGGGAAAGGTTGCGTGAGTACGTAGGCGAGCGCAACGTTGATGAGCTCTGTTCCTCGATCTTCGGCGATAGCTGCAGCTCGTGCTCGTCGAGCTCTGTTTTCTGGGCTATCCCAGACGCGAAGTAGTTCGTGAGCGGTGGGCTCGGCTCCAGTCATACTCAACCTATCACCGTTATGCTGGTCGAGCACCTGAGCGCCCCAGTCCGTAAAGAAGCCCCTTGCTTGAGACGACCACGGGAACAAAGGAATCTGCTTTTCTTGTAAGTAGGTCAGATACTCAGGCTGGCTTGCTGTTTCGACACCCGGCCAGACCGGCGAAATCATGGTGGCTAGACTGAAGTTGTTTGAAATAGCTTCCAATCCTTGTAAGCCGTTTTCTGCAGCCCATTCGTTGGCTTCGCGAACTCGATTAAGGGTCCAATTGGATCCACCAAAAGTTCGGATACGTCCTTTGCTGACTTCATCGTTGAGGGCGCTGATAAAGTCTCCAACCGGAATTTCTAGATTGTCTCGATGCAGAAAATAAACGTCGATGTAGTCAGTCTGCAGCCGGTCCAAGGAGATATCGAGCTCCGTGGCGATCGCCTCAGGGTAGCAATTTGGACTGTGTGCGCCCTTGCCGATTAAGACAATGTCCTCACGAACTTCCCGTTGGGAATGCCAATGGCCAAACAAAGCCTCTACTTGGCCGCCGCCATAAATGTGCGCGGTGTCATAGCAGTTGCCACCCCGCTCAAAGAAGTCATCCCACATCACTGCTGCATGGCTGATAGAAGGTTGATTATCGCAACCCATAACAAGCCGAGAGACGGGTTTTTCAATCGTCGCCAAGTTCTGTCTCGGAATGACGGGGGTTAGCTGAGGAGATAGACCGCCAAGCAAGTGCCCAGGATGATTTGCAGGTTCTTCTTCTTGGTAGGTCAAGCCGATCCCAGCACGCCATTGATCAAGAGCAGCTGCGTTTCCCAAGCTGTCTTGCCAGTTCATCTTTGGTGATTGGACTAGACCAGCCTTTAGGCATTCTGCCACGTGGTCTGCCTCTAGAGCGTAGATGTTCGCCGTTTCGCCAGAAACGACTTGTGCGTTGCTACCGTGAACTTGCAAAGACCATGTATTGCCTCTTGGGTGCCACGGTTCCACGATCTCGATGCGCCCTTCAGATCCATAAATAGTTGCGTTGTTCTGCAGGTCTAGCTGCACGGCGGTAGACAACTGTGCCGTTACATCACCCGCAAATGTGAGGAGGGCGCTCGCCCACTCGTCGACACCAGTTTGGCCGATGTGACCGCGACCGGTAATTTCAACCGGTTCGCCAGCAACGAGGCGCGCCAAAGAGACTGGATAGCAGCCCACGTCCATGATGCCGCCGCCAGCTAGCTCGTTGGCAAATAAACGTGAGGATTCGACGATGGGCGTATTGAAACCGAATTGCGCCTCGATGTGGCGAACCGAGCCAATGGCGCCCTCTGCGATAAGATCGAGGATCTTCTGTGTCTGCGGATGGACCCGATACATAAAGGCTTCCATCAAGAAGGTTTGTTGGCGGCTGGCGGCTTCCACCATTGCCATCACCTGTGCATGGTTTAGGCCGAGTGGTTTTTCGCAGAGTACAGCTTTGCCTGCCTGGAGCGCACGAATAGCCCACTTGGCGTGGTCTGTATGAGGCGTGGCGACATAGATCGCGTCGACCTCAGGGTCATTAATCAGCGCTTCGTAGCTTGCATGAGCTGAAGAAAGCCCAGGATATTGCACCTTGAAGTGATCTGCCGATTCTTGGCTGCGCGAGCCAACTGCTTGTAGCTGTCCAAGGCGAGATTCAGACACGCCCTCAGCGAATTTGTGAGCGATGCTTCCAGTGGCAAGAATGCCCCAACGTATGGTCATGTACGGTCCTCAGGGCCCATTTAGCAAAAATAGCTTTCCTAGCTGCTTTCTCCGAACGGTTTCTTCCAAGAAACCGCCCCTCTTTACCATTTAGAGGCAAGTCGGGCGAGCGAATCGCGATTCCCTCGCTGTCTATAAAGTCCGGTCACGAACTGGTTAAACGCTAATTAGGCAAGATAAATTACAAAATGGGCGGATTCGTCAATATTGTGCGGGTATTCACTGTGAAATTCGTCAGACACCCGTAAATTTCAGCATATCCGTTGAGGTCCTTTGGACACAAGCGGTGCGCCCTAACTGAGGCAAATGGGGCTGGCGCGAAAGCGGAGGCAAAATTGAGCGGGTGAGAACTTCCATACTCTCTCAATGATCTTCCAAACTATCCTCAGTTTGACTTAAGGAATGTAGGTCAGACTATGTTGTGTGGCTAGTGACGAGGGATGCTCATGTATCCGAAGACCGTTATGAAACGACTACGCACCCAAGCGATGGGTGCAATCCTATTTGTTGGTTTGGCAGGCAGTGCGGTCGCCGACGAAGCACTCAAGGACGGTGACCGGAATACCGGCCAGGTTATGAGGGCAGTACCAGTCGACAAAGACTATGCATTGGGTCTTGCCCGTTTCGACCTAGACGCCCACACGGAAATCCTCGGCTGGCAGGTAGCAGATCGCTGGTATTTTGGTCGCCAGGATGGTGAGGATTCAGGTTTAACCCTGGTCTGGCAAGCTGAAGAGAACCAGGTCAGCCTATCCAAGGATGGGGTGCGCTTAACACGGCGTTTCTAAACTGAGAAAGCCAACCCTCAAGAAGACTGTGCTAGAGAAGATTACACTGTGACCCTAAGACAAGAATCTAAAACAAGAGAGAAAACCAAGAAACCAAAAAAAGAGTGTGTAGGCGCTCATGAGGACACGTCTACACACTGAGGGGTTGGTTTAAGCCGAAATTTTAGTTCTGGGCGAGTTCTACACGGACTCGCGCACCGCGATCTTGTACCCATTGACCAGGTTCGACGCTAGCGTTCAGAAGTTTGGCGCCGCGACGATCAGTCGCGCAGGAAATGCGCACAAGTGTCCGTTCGCTACCTTCCCAGCGTGAGCCGTTGATGAAGTAGTTGGTCTTTTCGTTCTCTTTGTTCAAAAGATAGGTTCGCTTGGTCGCGAGGCCATTGCTCTGTTCGTCCACGGCTTTGACGCACGTTTGGAAACCGCGGAACTCGGCGGTTGAGCTGTTTTTAGCCTGCACCGTCGTTGCGGTGGCGGCGGCAGTAAGCGTGACTGCGAGGATAAGAGATTTGTTCATTTGTATTCCTTTAAAGCCAAATTTATGAATTCTTGCTAATCCGTCGCCGTTTCGGGGGTTGTGAATTAGTGTTACTTAACGTAACGTAATATCTTCAATCCGGGAACTAAAGTAACGTATAAGCTGGATTGCAGGAATGAACAGGCTGAAATGCAAACTTTTTGTGACACGGTGATTTAGGCAGGAAAGTGAGCGAATTATTGAGGCTGGTAGCGCCATTCGCGCTTGTTTGTGCTCTCAATTGGGTCTAGCCAAGGGATAAAGCGTTGAACCAACTGCGGAGCACTACATGCTTGGACATCCGGCTTTTAATCTTGATTGGAATCTAGTTCGCACTTTCGTCGCCGTCGCGCATGCGGGTAGCCTTGCGGCAGGTGCTAAACATGTTGGCATCACACATCCCACAGCCGCGAGGCACATACAGACCCTTGAGGAAAAGCTTGGCTTTAACCTCTTTTCCAGAACAAGTCAGGGGCTAAAACTAAATGACGTTGGCAAGCAGGTTGCGGACGCCGCGCAAGATATGCACGCCTCCGCGCTTGCCTTCCAAGCGAGTACAGAAAGGGTACGGGCAAAACCAGTCGATCGGGTTCGGATCGGCGTCTCGGAGATTCTTGCTGAACTCTTGCCTGTATTGTTATTGAAATCCGCTGACGCATCAGAGCCGCTAGCGATCGACATGGTGGTCTCCAATAACCTCTTGAATTTACTTAACCGGGATGCCGATTTTGCGGTTCGGCATGTGAGGCCTGAACAACAAGAACTAGTCTGCAAGCGTGTGGGCTTGCTGGCTATGGGTGCCTATGCCAGTCGAGAGTATGCGTCGAAATTCGATGCGGAGAAATTTTCTGATTTCGCCAGCCATCAGTTTATTGAAGGCCTTACCCGTGATTACTTAACGCGCGGGGCTGCGAAGCAGGGGCTTGGTATTGATGACAAGCAGATTATGTTCCGTACCGATTCAGTCGCTAGTCAAAGAGCAGCAATTAGTGCTGGCTGGGGAGTCGGGGTACTACCTGTTTGGATGGGGCAGCGCGAGGAAGACTGGGTATCCGTATTTCCTGACGGGGGTGTGATTGATATGGATGTGTGGTTGGTCGCCCGTCCAGAGGTGCGTGATAACGATACACTTAAGTCGGCATTCTCGGCGTTGGGCCAAGCCTTAGAAGACAACCTAGCGTCACTGGGTTGTAATTAAGCGGGGACGGCCCCGCTTTGCTGTGAGCTTCGGGTGTTAGATTTCGATCGTATTGTCCGTGTCTGCCGCAGCTAAGTTTTCTTGTCGGGCAGAAACAAGATCGGGCACGATGTTGTCGAGCTCATCAAGTGACCAGAGACCGTCGCGTTTCTTGTACTGCTTGATAACGCGCGGTTGTTGCATGATGCCAACGCCGCCACGTCCAGAGTGGAAAATCTCCGATGTAATACCGCCTGCTTCTTCTGTTGCCAGCCACGCAACGATGGGTGCGACGTGTTGTGGACCGCCTTGTTCAAGTTCTTGATCGCCCACCGACTCGCCTCGATTTTCCCGTAGAGGAATTGTCATTCGCGTTAGCGCACCTGGTGAAATCGTATTAACTGTACAACCGTACTTCGCAAGTTCCAGCGCAAGGACGCGCGAGAAGCCCGCAATACCCGCTTTCGCAGCGCCGTAGTTTGCTTGCCCGAAGTTCCCATACAGCCCTGACACGCTGGAGAAGTTGATGATGCGACAACCGGTTCGGTTGTGTTCACGAATATATTGAGCGAATGGGCGCGAGCAACAGTAGTGACCCTTGAGGTGTACCGCGAGCACGGCGTCCCATTGGCTTTCTTCCATTTTGAAGATGGTGACATCCCGTAAGATGCCCGCATTGTTAACGAGAATATCCATACCGCCGAATGCGTCGACTGCGGTTGCGACGAGAGACTGACCACCGGCCACCTCTGCAACCGAGGCAGTATTACTCACCGCTTCACCACCCGCGGCACGTATCTCGGCCACCACATCGTCCGCGATATTCGTTGTACCCGTACCGTCGGTATTGCCACCGAGATCATTAACCACCACTTTGGCACCTTCCGATGCCATTAGCAGTGCGATGTCCCGGCCAATCCCTCTACCTGCGCCGGTAACTACCGCTACCTTGTCGTCTAGTCGGCCCATCTCGTTCCCCTTTGTTCGTGTTCGCAGTTAGGATAGTGGGCTTTTGATCAGCGAAAAAGGGGAACGTAAGTGGACGATGGGGTTTTGCCGGAACACTTAAGTGAACACTTTGGCCAGGAAACTGGACGCCTCGTTGCGCAAGTGTTTGAAGAAGGGGTAGACCGAGCTGTGCTCTTGATGCGTCATAGTGCCAGAACGTTCGATCGCTCCATTAACGATCTGTTGAATGATTTGACCGATCACGGCCGGAACCTGTGTGCATCGCTTGGCGAATCCCTACCTAAAGACCTGCGCGTGCGCGGCTACGCTAGCCCCCCGCGGCGTTGTGTAGAGACAGCAGAACTTGTAATCAATGCCCACGTGGCCGCAGGTGGCGACGGTGCTCGAACCCGCGCGCTTGAAGCACTCGGGGTTTTCTATGTCTTAGATCAACAAAAGATGTGGAAAATCCTCACATCCTCGAATGGCTTGGCCGACTACGTGGCGAAGTGGTTTGCAGAGGAGTTACCCGTAGATGCCATGATTCCAGCACCGCAAGCGGTCGACTTGGTGATGCAGGTACTGTTGCCAAAGCTTGCCACCCCTATGGAGGGCAGGTCTTTAGATTTGTGTGTAACCCACGATATGACCGTCTTTACAATGCGCCATGGCCTAGGTTTAGAACCGGTATCCGGGCCAGATGTTGAGTTTCTTGATGGTCTGATTTTGTTTGAAAAAGGCGGGCGCAAATTTGTGCGTAGCCACCACGGTGGTGAGATCGAAGTTTCTTAAACAAGAAAGCCCGCGCAGGGCGGGCTCTAATCTTGGCTTAGTTACGTAGGTTACCACGCACGTGGAAAGTTGCCATGGAATGCAAGGTCCCAACTATTGCGACCGCCTCTTCGATGACTGTACTGGCGCTTACGGGGTTCTAACACCAACCGCACGTTATTGACGCGACCTCGATTAACATCCAGGACCCAATGAGCCTTGCGATGGGCAAATGGTGCATGGATGGCGGTCCGACCATCGAGATATTTTTCTCGTGAGAATTGCTTCCCGACCCGAAGACGAACCGTACCTGGATCGTAGCGGCGGCTTCTGCCGTCGACAACCACGCGAACCAAATGGTAGTTCTTTAGGTTAACCTCGTGGTAACGCTTGGCCAGTTTTCGCAGCGCGATACGGTCAGTGCCTCTAACCCGAACAGGTAGATCAAGTTTGATCCGTTCGCCTCGATAGTGGTCGCCGCGAGCGTAATGTCGCCTGTCGCGTTTGTTATCGTAGCGGTGGTTATCTCGATAGCGTTGATCATCGCGCTGGTAGTTAGGTTTGTCCGCGCCTCGATTTCGATCAAAGTGACGGTCACCACGATCGGCGTTGGCAGAAGCCGCGCCAAAAAGTAGACCAACGGTAACAATCGATGTAATGAGGATGGATTTATTGGACTGTGAGTTCGTCATTTTCATGGCACTCTCCTGCTTTGTTTGAGCGTGGTGCCATAATGTGCTGAGTTGCCTGAACCGGCAGTGAACTGAATCTGAATGGGTTCTGAACCGAACATTGCGCGTATGAAGTCGGTCGTCCTTGACCACGCGCAACATCCGTTTCACTTAAACTTAGTATTGAATTTTCTTTTGTCCAGCTTGGTGAATAGAGTTAATTGTGTTGCAGGCTTTCTAGCCGGTGCGCAGCAAAGATAGGAGAGCATATGAGACTAGTGTGGATACTAGGATTGATGGTTTTTGCGTTGCATGCAGGTGCCGAGCCCGATGAAAAACGGCGCTACCACATCGAAGATGGCACTGAGCTGGAGATGAACATCTTTATCCCAGGCGCAAGTGTCAGATCTGGCATCGTTTTGTTTTTTGGTGGTGGTTGGCGGGTCGGGTCGCCTAGGCAGTTCTTTCCTTTTTGCGATGTCTTAAAAACGCGTGGTATTGCTTGTTTCGTCCCAGACTATCGGGTTTCTAGCAGGCAAGGCACTGACGGCGTGGATGCGCTCAATGATGCCCGTGCTGCGGTTTCATGGGTTGCGGCGCACAGTGAAGAGTTCGGAATTGATGAGGACAAAATATATGTTGGCGGTGGTTCTGCAGGCGGACACTTGGCCGCGGCCCTAACCATGATTCCGCGCGAGGGATTTGAATTCGAACCCGCCGGAATGGTGTTATTTAACCCTGCGGTTAATCTCACAAGTGGCGGACCGCGCTTACAGGCGATATTTAGAAATGCAGCTGACCAATACTCGCCCAGCGAATATGTGCGTGCGAGCCTATCCAGCACCTGGATAGTGCACGGCACGGCTGACAAAATCGTGCCTCACCAATCCGTGGTGGATTTTTGCGATCGCATGGAAGCTGTCGGGAATGCTTGCGAGCTGCATAGTTTCGAAAATCAGGGGCACGGCTTCTTTAACGCCGGTCGCCCAGCACATGGCGACGTACTGGCGGCTTTGCTAAACCATTTGAGTGGCTCAGAGCGCTAACAAAGGGTGTTTGATCTTTGCTTTGCGTCTAGAGCCGGTTGTTTACGGTTCGGCACCAACTGTCAGCGGTCGCTCTGGATCGGATACCCACTCGGACATCGAACCATCATATACGGCCACTTCTTCTTGGCCGCAAAGGAGGCAGGAAAAGGCGTCCAGTGTTGCCGCGATGCCACCCCCGCAATACGTGATGACTTTGTTAGCAGACAGCATACCTTGCTCTTCTAAGGCATCGCGTAGTTGCTCGGCCGGTAAGAAAAACTCGTTGTCGAGGAGTGTGTCGTAGTAGACGAGTTTGCTGCCGGGTATATGACCGCGTCGCACATAGAAGAAATCCCCCGTTCCTTCGTAGAGTGACTTGGAGAGCGAATTAATCGTACAAACAGCGCCATCAATGCCTGCTTCTACCTCGCCAGTGTCTGCAAAGTGTTGGGCAATGGGAGCAGCGGTGAAGGTTGTTGCGGCATATTCGTTGACCCCTGACTCGAGTGGGAAGTCTGCAACTTTCCATGCCGCGAGATTGCCATTCAAGATTGCCATGTTGGTGTGTCCTGCGTACTTCAGGAGCCACCATGCGCGGGTTGCCCACATGAGGTGGCCAGATGAATAGAGGACGACCCGGTGATTGGCATTGATGCCTGAAGCACCGATGGCGTCAGCAAGTTGCCCGGGTTGCGGTAGCGTAAAACGGAGTTCGCTTTCTGTGTCTGCCCATTCCTCAGCCAGATCAATGAACCCAGCACCGGGGATGTGAGCTTGCTCGAAGAGTTCTCGCCCGGATGTCATTTCATAGCCATGGCCTTTGGGGGCAAGAAACACAGCGCAATCAAACACGCGCAGATTTTCATCGCCAAGGGCAGCCTCAAGTTCAGCAGCGGTGACTAGATATTCTGGGTGGTTATAGGCCATTGTTTGTCTCCAGGTTGTTTCTGCTTGGCAAGCGTTCGCAGTGCTTTGCCAAATCCTTTGGGATTCGCATGTGAAAAGTGTAAGGCATTACAGCCTTGGAACTCCAAGAAAGAATCGAGCGCCGCGAGAAAGGCTGACGCGAGGGCTTCAAAAGAAGCGGTGACACCGTCCTCTAGATGGCATGCACGGACTTCCAGAACGCCAGTTTTGCGATGGGCTTTGCAGTCAATCCGACCAATAAAATCAGATTGATAGATGAGCGGTAAAGTAAAATAGCCAAACTGGCGTTTGGGTTCTGGCACGTAGCACTCGATCAGATAGTCGAAGTCGAAAACGGACTGCAGTCTTTCGCGCTGGATGACGATGTTATCGAACGGCGACAGAATCTTGATCTTATTGGCCGATCGGGGCGCCGATCTATCTAGTTGCCCAGCGTGGCAAAGGTAAGTGCGTCCGTCCGGTAGTTCTATTTCATCAAGATGACCGCCTTCGAGCAAGCTATCAACCTGATCTTTGACGGCTGATTTAAGCTTCGGGTTCGTGCGCATGTAGGTGATGCCTTTGCGACTGACCAAGCCGTGGCAGTTGAGCTGTTGTTGCACTAAGTGGTTCGCGTAGTCGCGGAAATCGGGTTTGCTGGTGTCGATTTCGGGAGGTATTACTCGTTCTGTCAAATCATAAACTTTCTGGAAGCCTTCACGCTCAGTCACCATTAAATCACCCTGGAAAAAGTGCTGTTCGAGGGCGCGCTTGGCGGGTTTCCAATCCCACCAGCCTGAACGGGAAGTGCGGGTGTCTTCCAAGTCGCGCGAACGCAGAGGACCCTCAGTTTCGATTCGATGCAAAATGTCGCGCAGCATTTTGTCTTTTTTTGGCCGAAACCATTTCTGCCGTCTCTTAAGGATTTCTTCTCGATGAATCAGACTGTATCGGTAGTCCTGCATCGGCAAGAACGCTGCGGCGTGGGACCAGTATTCGAAGATACTCCGATCTTTGAGCATCTTGTTTAGCATCGATGGCTGATAGTTTGGGACTCGAGAATGCAGGACGTGATGGTGCGCTCGCTCCACCACTGAAATCGTATCGATTTGTACGTACCCGATGTGGGCGATCGCTTTGCGCGCACCGGAGATTCCCCGCCCGAAAGGGGCATCCTTGGTCAGGCCTTGGGCAGATAGAGCGATGCGGCGAACTTTGCCTATATCTCTTGGACGAATCTTGATTGGTGTAGAGGAAGGTTTGTTAGCCATTCTTGTGACTTTAGGCGCTTCGCAACGGTGTCGCAAACGGCTTGAGGTTGATAGTCTCCTCTAGATCAAATTGATAGACCAATGCTGAAGTTAAGTATGAGTTATAAGTTGCCTCGCTACTTTATTTACCTGTGTTCACTTGTTTGTGCCAACGCCTGCGCTGGGAGTAATGCGTTGGAAACGCAGGGATCGCAAGGCTGGCCTCATGGTTCTATGGCGGCGACCGCTAATCCACATGCGACGGATGCAGCGATCGCGATGTTAGAGAAGGGTGGGCATGCAGTGGATGCTGCGATCGCTGCACATCTCGTCCTTGGCTTAGTAGAACCACAAAGTTCTGGCATCGGCGGCGGTGGCTTCATGCTGGTTTACAGTCGCGATGATCGCTCGCTTGTGTTTCATGATGGGCGTGAAACGGCACCAGCAGGAGCGAGAGCCGACATGTTTATGTCGGATGGCGAAGTGATGAACTTTTTGCAGGCCTGGCAGAGTGGCAAGGCAATCGGCACTCCAGGCGCTGTCGCACTCTACAAACAAGCGCATGATGCACATGGGCGTCTACCGTGGGTTGATTTGTTTCAGCCGGCTATAGTTTTGGCTAGAAATGGATTCGAGGTGTCGCCGCGCTTGGCAGCCTTTTTGCCTCGATTGAAGGATGTTTCGAGGCTAGATGAGAATCCCGGCTCCAAGGAATACTTCTACCCTGAAGGTGAGCCGCTACAGGTGGGCTATCTACGTAAGAATCCAGCGTACGCCGCGACCCTGACTCGTATCGCGGGGGAAGGACCTTCGGCTTTTTACGAAGGCCCGATTGCGCAACAGATTGCACAAGTAGCTCAAGCCGAGCCAGACCCTGGCACTCTGACACCGGCTGACATGGCTGGCTATGAAGCAAAGCTTCGACCGGTTGTGTGTGGAGACTTTGCTGAGCAGCAAATTTGTACAACGTCACTCCCTTCGTCCGGAGCCGCGCAAATAATGATCGCGCAGTTGTATGAGCAGTTACGGTCGGAGACGAGTAGTCACATCTTTGCTTACGTTGATGCCCAACGGCTAGCATATGCCGATCGCGATCACTACTTCGGAGACCCTGATTTCATCGAAGTGCCTCTACAACAGTTACTCGACCCACGCTACATAGAGCTACGTGCTCAAGATCGTTTTGCCCCAAACGAGTTGCCATTACATGGCGACCCAAGACTGAGGCTTGGACAGCGGGCTACAGAGCAATACGGAATCGACACCACAATTGAGGCTAGCGGGACCACGCATCTGTCGATCGTTGACAAAGAAGGTAACGCAGTTTCTTTCACAGCGACCGTCGAAGCCCCATTTGGGTCAGGGCGATGGGTAGAAGGGTTCTTGCTCAACAATGAGATGACCGATTTTGCCAGAGAGGTGCCGGACGAGGGACCACATCCGGCGAACGTGATTCAGCCGGGCAAGCGTCCGCGTTCTTCGATGTCTCCGACAATGATCCTTGATGGGGATGGTGAGCTGCTAATGGTTACTGGTTCACCCGGCGGTAACTCCATCCCAGCGTATGTGTCCAAATCTATACTCGGAGTCATGGCCTGGGATTTGACACCTGAGGCGGCGATCGGCTTTCCTAACATCATAGCGCGCGGTCAGAAAGTGCGCGTTGAGATTGGCGTTGAGCAGGGTCCTGAGATCGCCTCAGATCTCAAGGCTGAAGGCTACCAAGTTCAGGAGCGAGAGGGTGAAAACTCCGGCATACATTTGATTCTGGTGACAGACAACGGGCTTGTTGGGGCGGCGGACAAACGCCGCGAAGGCACTGTGCGCACTACGAAGTAATAGGTGATCGCGCCTATAAGTAAAAACCAAAGCGGTATAGTCTCGGCGAAGGGGGATCTACCGGACGGGGAGTCAGGGAGCCAGGGAGCCAGGGAGAGATAAGGAGATTGAGAGACACCGGGATAGAGAGACCCCAGGAGAGACACGAAGATAAAAATGAAGGCTAAGGGAATGAGGGAATGAGGGAATGAGGGAATGAGGGAATGAAGCCTAAGTTCTGGTTAGAGCGCTGGCAGAAGAATCAGATCGGATTCCACCAAGAAGATCACAACCCGTTTTTGGTCGAGTTTTGGCCGACCCTCAATCTACGTCCGGGGGCAAAGGTGTTTGTCCCTCTTTGTGGTAAATCTCTCGATATGCGTTGGCTAGAAAAACAAGGACACGAAGTTGTTGGTGTAGAGCTAGCCCAACTCGCTATCGAAAATTACTTCGTTGCTGAGGATTCGGTCCAGCAGGAAAGTGTGGATCGATTTGTTAGGTATACAGGACAGAAATCTGAAATCTATCACGGTGACTTTTTCGATCTCACTACACCCTTGTTAAGTGGTGTCGATGCGGTTTTTGATCGTGGCGCCCTGGTTGCCCTACCGCCGGACATGCGCTTTCGCTACGTTGACCATATGTTACGAATCATTCCAGAAGGCTGTCGGATTTTGTTGATTACGCTGGAGTATGACCAAAACACAGTATCTGGCCCACCTCATGCTGTGCATAGTGAAGAGGTAGAACAGAACTTCGGTCATCGCTGCGACGTCGAGTTGGTCGAGTCATTTGTGACCAATACCCTTGCTCCGCATTTCGAACGTGAGGGCGTGCGACAAGCCGTCGAAAGCGTCTACGCAATTACCAAGCGCGAATAACCTATCCGGCGCCTCCTAACTTTAGGCCAACATAGACCCTGTGGGGATTAGAAATATTTTTTCAAGATCTTTGAAAGTAGTTTTTTAGCGCCACTATCTCTTTAACGCCCAAACGGGACCTACTAAAGTTAAGGAGACTGAAATGAATGTTGTGCGTTGGAGCCCATTTCGCGAGCTAGACAACCTTTTCCAGGCATTGGACCGACCAACAGCGCCGGTACGCCGCGCGGATTGGCTACCCCTGGTAGATATTCGTGAAACTGAAAATGCTTATGAGATCGATGTTGAGGTGCCGGCGGTAGCCTCTGAGGATCTGAGCGTAAGTGTGGTTGACGGTGTGCTCACGGTCGGTGGTGAACGAAAAGTCACTGAGCCACCAGAAGAGGGTAGTCGATTGCATCGCGTAGAACGTCGCTACGGTCGTTTTGTCCGAAACTTTCAGCTGCCAGATGATGCAGATCAAGATCAGATCGAAGCTGAGGCTAAGGATGGCGTTTTGTATCTGAAAGTCACAAAGCGAGAGAGTGCGGTTAGTAAGACGATCGATGTAAAGACTTCGTAAAGATCTCAAACGACCATCACTAAGGGTCACATGCGTGGTAAATTGGTACAGCGTAAGGCGTTGTGCCAATTTTCCATATGTCCGTAAAAGATCAAATTCGAGAGATCATCTTCGAAGCCGATACCCCAGCTGGGAAGGCTTTTGATGTCTCTCTCATCGTGCTCATCCTGTTGAGTGTAGCTGCTGTGATGGCTGACTCTGTCGCTCCGATTCATGATCGGTTTGGCACGCAGTTGTATGTCGCCGAGTGGATCTTCACAGGCATTTTTACCATTGAATATGGCCTGCGACTTTGGTGTATCCAAAACACGGTTCTGTATGCCCGTAGCTTCTATGGGATCATCGATCTCCTTTGTATAGTGCCCACCTATCTAAGTCTTTGGATTGCCGACGCTCAGTACCTGCTGGTCACGCGAATCCTTCGTGTCCTACGGGTCTTTCGAGTTTTGCGTATGGTGCGTTACGTCGGCGAAGCCGAGCTCATCACCCAGGCTTTGGTAGCAAGCCGACGCAAGATCACCGTCTTTGTATTCAGCGTGCTTGCGCTTACGGTGATTTTTGGTTCATTCATGTACCTTATAGAAGGTAGAACTAATCCTGAATTCGCGAGCATCCCACACGGCATCTATTGGGCGGTGACGACTATGACGACGGTTGGCTACGGTGATATCGCACCGGCGACCCCGCTAGGTCGGGCGATGGCTACACTAATTATGATCATGGGGTATGGGATAATTGCGGTACCCACTGGAATCGTTACGCTTGAGCTAAACGAAGCCAATCGGCGTCGCGCAAATACCTCGACCTGCTCAGCCTGCTCTGCAGAAGGGCATTCCGAAGAAGCCACTTTTTGTTGGCGCTGTGGCGAAAATATGTACAAGCAAACCACTACTGATTGAGGCCCAAATGAATAACTCTTTTGACGCACGGCGAACTTTGACTGTCGGGGATAAATCTTACGATTACTTCAGCGTTGTCGAAGCCTCGGGGCTAGGCGATGTAAGTAGACTTCCTATTACGTTGAAAATCTTGTTAGAGAACCTTCTTAGGTTCGAAGATGGCAACACCGTAACCGCTGATGACGTGACAGGGCTGAGCAACTGGACTGCGACGGCTGCTGCTGGCGGCGAAATAGCGTACCGGCCAGCACGTGTACTGATGCAAGATTTCACTGGGGTACCGGCAGTCGCTGACTTGGCTGGGATGCGTTCTGCAGTCGTCGCTGCAGGTAAAGACCCGTCGATTATCAATCCTCTGTCACCGGTGGATCTCGTGATTGATCACTCTGTTATGGTCGATGAGTTTGGCTCGGAAGGCTCTTTTGCAGCGAATGTAGAGCTTGAGATGGAACGGAATCGAGAAAGATATCGTTTCCTACGTTGGGGCCAACAAGCTTTCGATAATTTTGGTGTGGTGCCACCGGGGACAGGCATTTGCCACCAGGTGAATCTCGAATACATTGCAAAAGCTGTGTGGACCAAGGAAGTGGACGGGCGGACCGTTGCTTTTCCAGACACGCTGGTTGGCACAGACAGCCATACCACCATGATTAACGGCTTAGGTGTGCTCGGCTGGGGCGTTGGTGGCATCGAAGCCGAAGCCGCCATGCTGGGTCAGCCCATCAGCATGCTGGTACCAGACGTTGTGGGCTTCCGACTCACTGGACAAGCTCGTGAGGGGATAACTGCTACGGATATCGTTCTCGTGGTCGTTGAAATGTTGCGGGCTAAAGGTGTTGTCGGCAAGTTCGTTGAGTTCTTTGGTAATGGCTTGGACAACCTAACCCTTGCTGACCAAGCGACAATCGCGAACATGGCGCCTGAGTACGGTGCGACCTGTGGCTTTTTCCCGATAGATGAGGAAACACTCAACTACATGCGCCTGACCAACCGGTCTGATGAGACAGTTGATTTGGTTGAAGCATATGCCCGAGCCCAAGGCATGTTCAGAGATGCTGATGCCCTAGACCCGATCTATACCGATACATTGGAGCTGAATCTCAGCGATGTAGTGCCGAGCTTGGCTGGACCAAAGCGTCCTCAAGATCGTGTGGCCATGAGCGATATGAAAGGGGCGTATGACGATGCGCTCGCCCTGCAAGGTCGCTCAGAGCCGCGGTCCGCGATGGTTCCTGGAAAGGAATACGAGCTGACCGATGGCGATGTTGTGATCGCTGCAATCACCTCCTGCACGAACACATCTAACCCTGCGGTAATGCTTGGAGCAGGTTTGGTTGCGCAAAAGGCGCTAGCGAAAAGCCTCACTGTCAAACCTTGGGTTAAGACTTCACTCGCTCCGGGCTCGAAAGTGGTGACAGACTATTTGGAAGAAACCGAGTTACAAGATTGCCTCGATCAACTTGGTTTTAACCTAGTTGGCTACGGTTGCACAACTTGCATTGGCAACTCAGGTCCCTTGCCAGACCACATAACCGCATCGATCAACTCTGGAGATCTAGTCGTTGCGTCTGTCTTGTCTGGTAACAGAAACTTTGAAGGGCGGGTGCACCAGGAAGTCCGCACGAATTGGCTGGCGTCGCCGCCCCTCGTTGTCGCCTACGCTCTGGCTGGGACGACGCGTATCAATTTGGATGTCGACCCGATTGGTCAAGACCGAGATGGCAACGACGTCATGCTGGCAGATATATGGCCGTCGAATGCGGAAATCGCCGCCGTCGTCGGACGCGTGACCAAGGATATGTTCGATCGGCAATACAGTGACGTATACACAGGACCGAAAGAGTGGCGCGACATTCAGGTCACTTCTGAGGCGACGTATGGATGGGAGAGTTCAACCTACATAAAAGAACCGCCCTTCTTTTCAGCAGGCGGTGAATTAGATCAAGCAATTGGCGTGCAAGGGGCTCGAGTTTTGGCCTTGCTCGGTGATTCGGTAACAACCGATCACATCTCACCAGCCGGTGCGATCCAGCCTGATAGTCCTGCAGGACATTATTTGCAGCAACATGGCGTTGATATAGGCGACTTCAACTCCTACGGATCGCGTCGTGGTAATCACGAAGTCATGATGCGCGGTACCTTTGCCAATATTCGAATTCAGAACGAAATGGTGCCTGGCACAGAAGGTGGCTATACGAAGCACATTCCATCCGGCGATGAACTTAGTATTTATGACGCTGCGATGCGTTATGAAGGAGAGGGGACTCCGCTCGTTGTCATTGCTGGCAAAGAATATGGTACTGGATCGAGTCGTGATTGGGCTGCGAAAGGAACTCGTCTCCTAGGTGTAAAAGCTGTGCTTGCTGAGAGCTATGAGCGGATCCACAGATCCAATCTCATCGGTATGGGTGTCTTGCCCCTACAGTTCCAGAGTGACTCGGGAAAGTCTGCATTAGGACTAACCGGAGATGAGATCGTCGACATCGCCATCGATGAAGGGGCAAGCGAAATTCCTGGTCAGATGGTCCAGGTGCGGATTCATCGGGCAGATGGCAGCGAGGTAGAACTTGAAGCACTATCCCGTCTCGACACAGAGAATGAGATCGCCTACTACAAGGCTGGTGGGATCCTGCAGTATGTACTCAACAATCTCATCGCAGATAATGATTAGGCAAAAACCACACTCACAGGTGATGGTGACATCTACGCGGGCATCTTAATGGCGTCGTCCTTGGTACCTCGTGGTGTGATCTTTGATTTAGACGGGACCATTTTAGAATCAGAAAAACTTGCACGGCATTGCTTTCTCGCTGCCTGTGCGGACGTCGGCTTCCCTGATATTGATGTACAGGTTTACAACCGCTGTGTTGGGACGACCTCGGCCCGGACCGCAGAAATCATGCGGGCAGGGTTCGGCTCAGAATTTCCGTTTGATAAGATGTCGACTCGTTGGTCAGAGATTTATGGCGAGGAGATTTCGAATAACCCGGTGCCCGTCAAAGAGGGAATAAGAGACTTGTTAGCTCGGTTTTCTGACTTGCACGTGCCGATGGCTGTGGCGACCTCCTCTCGACGCCCAACGGTCGAAACCAAACTTGCAATGAGTGGTTTGTCTCACTACTTCGAGTTCTATGTTTGTGGTGGAGAAGCCGATGAGGGTAAACCACACCCTGCGCCCTACCTGAAAGCCCTGAAACAGCTCGAACTCATGGCGGTTGACTGTTGGGCGCTTGAGGATTCAGACAACGGTGTTCGATCTGCGGTTTCCGCAGGGCTGCTTGTCTACCAAATTCCGGACGAAATCGAACCCTCGGATGAAGTACGAAATTTTGGACACGAAATACTGTTGTCAGCTATGGACTTGGTCAAGCGCCTCCAGTAGAGTGCGCGCCCTCTCAAAGGCTCGATCTGAGAAGTAGATCGCCAATCTGAGAGCAATCTTCTTATAGGCTTGTTAAGAACCGTATTATCGGTAGGAAATCTGTGATTAATCGAAGGGAATCTCAGCTCATCGCGCAAGAGCAAAAAAATCTTGCAGGACGAGAGTTGAAGAAGAACAAGGCTAGCAGTACACAGAAGGCGAGTAAGCGAGGTAAGTTAATTGCCCCGCGTAAACCTCTTCACTAGATGCTTGGCGACTAGTTCGCCTTGCGTTTGCGAGTAGTAACTTTCCGAGGCGCACGTTGCGGCGCTTTTCTGGCTGTACTTTTCTGCAAAAACTTTTGTGCCATCTTTGGTCCGGCACCGGCGTCTTCGTGCTTGAAGAAAACAAACGCGCGAGACGCACCAGACTTGTCCACTTTGTTGTGCCATTTAGTCAACGATGCTGGTGTGTATTGCGTCGCGCGAAGTCGTAGATAGACAAAGTCGCTTTTAGGGATATCGTTCAGTGGTTCATCGTCACCGTGCGCGACAACACGGGCGTGTTTGTGTGCTGCGAGCAGTGCGGATGTCTCTGGAGAATCCCAAGACTCGTGCCGGAATTCAAAGGCTGCCGGATAGCCTTCGGGTAGGAGTTCGAGAAAGGCCTCTAAGCGGTCTAGATTTTCACGCATATTCGGTGGGCACTGAAATAGAACAGCGCCCAATTTGTCGCCGAGCAGGCTTGTGGCTTTGAGCAGAAACTCGGTTGGTTCTGCAGCGTCGTTCAAACGTTTGATGTGCGTGATTCGGCGCGACGCTTTAATCACAAAGCGAAAGTTGTCTGGGACGGCATTACGCCAAGCCTCCACCACGTGGGACTTCGGCATGCGATAAAAGGTGTTATTGATTTCAACCGTCGGTAGCTGATCGGCATAGTAGGTGAGCCATTGATCCTGTGGTAGATCCTCAGGATAGAAATGACCGCGCCACTCTTTGTAGCTAAAGCCGCTCGTGCCAGCTCGAATTATCGTGTCCATATCATTGAATTTAAAGCATATTTAGATCTTCGTCTAGAAGTTACTTTAACCGGAATGCGACGAGAGCATCCCCGGTTTGTGGACTGATTTCTGAATGGCCGCCTGCGGCGATGACCACATATTGGTCGCCATCGATCTCATACGTCATCGGTGCTGCCATGCCGCCAAAAGGTAAATCAGTCTGCCAAAGGACCTCTCCAGTAGTCGTGCTGATCGCGCGAAAGCTATGCTCGGCGATTGCACCTAGAAAGATAAGCCCGGACTTGGTGAGCAGTGGTCCACCCATCCCTGGCATGCCGTATTTCAAGTTGGGCACGAGACTTGGAGCCAAATCCCGGATCGTGCCGAATTCCGACTCCCAAAGAATTTTACGTTGCTGAAGGTCCATCGCCACGAGCCGTCCCCAGGGCGGCTTGGTACATGGCAGACCAATAAACGATGTGAAGACATCTCGTTGCATGATGTAGGGCGTCCCTTCCATGCGGGACCAACCCATATCCTCGGGTCTATTGTCCGGATCGAAGTCTTTTCGTGGTACCAGTCGGACTACCGTCGGGAGGTCGTTCACAAAACTGACCGCGATGTGGCGTTTGGCATCAACCCCTACGCCACCCCAGTTGATACCACCGGCATAGCCTGGTCGAAGAATGCTGCCTTCCGTTGTAGGTGGCGTGAATATTCCTTCGGAGCGGTGTCGGCTGATGCGCTGCTGACAGCCCAACTTATCGAAATACATGATGCCGAACGCATCTTCTTCGGTGATGGGTTCGTGATTTGCCAGCGGTGGAAGTGTCGAAAATGGTTGAGTTGCGGACAGTCGTTCACCGGGGACACCATGCTGAGGCACAGCACGTTCATCGATTGGTATCAGTGGCGCGCCCGTGCGCCGATCAAGGACGTACATCATGCCGGTTTTAGTGACTTGAACGAGCGCGCGAACGGGAGTGGACCCTAGCTCTAGGTCCACCAGGACCGGTTGTGCCGGTGTGTCGTAGTCCCAAACATCATGATGAATAAGCTGTTGATGCCAAACCAGTTGCCCTGACTTGGCATTGAGTGCGACCACAGAGTTGGCGTAATTGTTGTTACCGGGACGGTTGCCGCCATAGAAATCAACAGAAGGTGATGAAGCTGGGACATACACAAGACCGAGATCAGAATCTACTGACAAAGGCGCCCAAGCATTTGCACCGCCCGTAATCGCTCGCGATTCAGCGCTCCAAGAACTGGCCGCTGGATCGTCGTCATTGCGTGGGATCGGATCCCATGTCCAAAGTGTATCGCCACTTCGTGCGTCGATGGCGCGGACTATGCCGCGTTCTGAATCGACCCTGCGGTTGTCACCGATCGCAGAGCCAAAGATAAGGGAGTCACCGTATAGCGCCGGTGGTGAGGTTATCGTGAAGTCGCCTATGTCAGCCACGCCTTCGATCTCACGCAGATTGAGTACGCCGCCGTTAGCAAAATCGTCACACGGCAATCCGGATCGTGCATCTAATGCGTGTATGTTGCCGGATAGGTCACCGTAAATGACACGGTGACTACATGCTCCGTCCGCGGCTCCTGAACCCTTCGCATGCCAAAGCGTGACTCCACGTGCCGCGCTTTCCGCAAAGTAGTGATCGCGACTCATACCGCCGTCGTATTTCCAGAGCTCTTTCCCGGTGCTCGCATCGATCGCGTAGGCGAAACCATGGCTTGAGTTGAAGAAGAGTTTGCCGTCCCACAGAACAGGTGTCGCTTGGAAAGAGAGACTGTTGCCACGAAACTCATCACCCGTGTCCCCAGTGTGATAAGTCCAAGCCGATTGGAGGTTGTGCACGTTGCTTGGGTTGATTTGGTCGAGCTCACTCCACTTTGAACCACCCTCATCATTGCCGTAGTGCTCCCAACTCAACGCATCGGTTGCGGCTATGACAAGACAGACGGCTAGTACGCAACGTGTCATGTGGAACTCCTTTTCGAAGTGATAAGCGCAAAGACTGCGGCGCTTGGTAGAACAGATGTCGCAGTAGCCCGTGTTTTAGGTGTACTTAGAGTAAAATTTGGTAAAAAAGAGCGGATGAAGACCGGATGAAGACCGGATAAAGAGCGGATGAAGACCGGATGAAGACCGAATAAAGAGAACCGCCGATCATCATCGATTAAACAAAGGCCGCCGGTTGGTCAAACGCGCCGCATAGGTTAATCCTGGACCAGAAGTTGCCTGCAGATACCAAAGAGATGGTCAAAAAGGCAACTCCGCATCTGTCGCCCCGACCAGGCGCCCCGACCAGGCGCCCACGACAGAGACTTACTCTTCGGGTTTGAGACCCATGAGCTGCGCCGGGGTGAGATCAAGCGCACCGACGACATCATTGAAAAAAGTGATCTCCCGGTCGCTGACACGTCCATCGGCGTTGACCACGTCTGCAAGCGCTTCAGCGATGCCAACTCGATCGTCGTCGCTAATCTTTTTGGCAGCAGTCGCAAGGTACTTTTCTAGGGGTGCCTTCTCATAGATTCCTGAATGGGCCGCGACGCGAATGTCTGCAGCTGGAAAATCTTCGCCAGTGCGGGCAAGTAATACCTCATGAACTTTCTCCACCTCGATCGCTTTGATGTTGGTATCTGCAGCCGTCGCACGTGCAAGCGTCATCAGCATAGCTTCCTTAGCCAACTGCGCTTGTTCCTCCGCGGTGGGCTCACTGCCGCTGAAAATCTTAAAAATCCCACCAAGGCTAGCAATACTCATACGTCTTCCAAATCTTATCGTTATGTCGTTGCCTATTCTTTCGCGATGTCTGCTTGCCGTCAACGACGGAATCTGAGTACACTAGTTGAAATTCAGTGGGGTAAGTCGATGCGCACCTTCATATCAATCGGTCTTCTGCTCGTAATGGGTACTCATTGCGAGTCCGTTAACGCTCAAGATGACGCTTACCAAGCGCCACGCACGTGGTTTGGGGATCCAAATCTGCAAGGGATTTGGACCAATGCGACCTTTACCACGCTCGAGCGCCCGGATGAGTTCGACAAGCTCGTTTTAACGCCAGAAGAGGCCATCGCTCGCGAAGATGAGCGAAATGCTTTTTATGAAGACTACGACAAGCCTGAAAAAGTCGATGGTCAGCTGCAAGAAGCAAATGATCCAGGTGGCTACAACACGTTTTGGATGGATGAGGGGAGTGCGCTCGCACGGGTAGATGGCGAAATTCGCTCCTCTATTATTGTTTATCCAGAAGACGGCAAGATCCCTTATAGCTGGGGTGGCCGTTGGAATATGATCAAGCACGGTATTCAATATATGCGCTTTGATGGACCGGAAATCAGGCCGTTGGGTGAGCGTTGTTTGGTTGGGTTTGGCTCCACCGGCGGACCGCCGATGTTGCCGGTCCTGTACAACAACAATTATCAGATTGTGCAAAACCAAGACCATGTGTTGATCATGGTTGAGATGAACCACGATGTCCGCACAGTTAGGTTGAACTCAGAACATCCACCAGCTCATGTCACGAAATGGTTGGGTGATTCGATCGGTTGGTGGGAAGAGGATACGTTGGTCGTGGAGACAACAAATTTTCACCCGGAACAAAATTTTCGAGCAGCAATCAAACACATCGTCTATGCATCACCCCAGTTGAAGGTGACGGAACGTTTTACGCGCGTTGGCGAAGATCGCATCAAGTATGCATTCGAGATGGAAGATCAGAATACTTACGCGGATGTGTGGCGGGGTGAGATGCCAATGCGGAAATCGGACGCAGCGATCTATGAGTACGCCTGTCATGAAGGTAACTATGCAATGCCAGGAATACTAGCGGGTGCGCGGTTGGAAGAGCAGGAAGGTACGGGTGGTGGTTTTGTTCAGACGCTCGCGGTGTGGCTAGCTGACTAGTCGGCAGAGCAGGAAGGTACGGGTGGTGGTTTTGTTCAGACGCTCGCGGTGTGGCTAGCTGACTAGTCGGCAGTTGAATAGCCGAATGTTGAGTGGGGAAGCTAAATAGTCGAACGCAGGCCTGTCCCTAGACTTGCTCAGTTAAAGAGGTCGTCGAGCCTCTTTTTTGCTGCTTCTTCATCGCTAAGCGCTGCGGGTTCGTGTTCTTCTTCGACTCCAGATTTAGTGGGTTCGCCTTTCCCGAATAGCACATTCAGTTCACTTTGAGCGCTCTCACTTTTGCTCGCGATGCTGCCTTCGAATGCGCCAAATTGAGGCGAGTAGAAATCGCAAAAATTGGCGTTCTCCTTCTGTAAAGGCGGGTCGGCTCGATCTTCAAAGCACTGCATGGTCCGTTTGGGATCATAGTGTCGGCAGAGGCGGCAGCAATGTAGCTCGTTGAAACAGTTTCCGCAGGTCGCATGGCGCGATATCGGGCGTGGGATATCGTCAAGATTCTCACCACAGTTCCAGCACAGCAGTTCGCTCACAGCTCCACTTCTCCATCGACCCAGCTGCGGATGAGGTGATGCGCTATGGCCATGGCGCCAGGTACTCGCAGGGCTGGGTTGTTCTGTTCGATAGCGGACTTTGCTTCTGCCCGCGAAAACCAGCGCACGTCAGCCATTTCGATTTCATCGATGTGGATGTCGGTGGTCGTTGCGATGCCGTGGCAGCCAATCATGAGTTGAGACGGAAAAGGCCAGGGTTGAGAAGAGTGGTAGTTTACTTCGCCAACGCGGATTCCAGCCTCTTCCCAAACCTCACGTCGCACCGCTTCTTCTAAGGATTCGCCTTGGTCGAGAAATCCAGCTAGCGCTGAGTAGAAGTTTGATTGCGCCATACGACCTTGAGACTTGCCCAACAGACAATGGTCACCACCAGGTTCATCGACGATCAGCATGATCGCAACAGGATCAGTACGGGGAAAAATATGACGCTCGCAAGCGGTGCAACGGCGCACTTGCCCACCGCGTTCCGGACGACTTGACCCGCCGCATTGTGCGCAGAACGGGTTGCGTCGGTGCCAATCAAGCTGAGCTCGTGCTTGCGCTACGACACCGGTTTCCTCCGTCGCCAGTGAAGCAGCGATGGCACGGCAATCCGTAAACTCAAGCTCGGTTGGCGGGTCGTTGACGTCGACCGCAAACCGAGCAATGCCGTCGTGAATGCCAAGCAATATCGTTTGCGCCGCGTCGAGTTCAGTCAATTCAGCTTGGCCTAACCAATTGAGAGACTCCGTATTGGTCGCGACATTTAGCTTGTGAAAAGGCAAAAAGAGAGAAGAATCCTGCGCCTGTAATTCTGCGATAGTTTCTTCGCTACGGCGCAAAGGCTCTCCCCGGTCATAGGGGTTACCTGCATAAGTGTGCTTAAACTCGACCATGTTGTTACCCGTTGCTAAGTCGTAATCATACCAAGAGTTGGGTTTTCGCTCAGGCTGAGGTTTTGATCGCAATGGCTGCGAGCCAATGTTGACCTCCAATATCTCGGACAAATTGTGAGAGATCGCTTTTTGTCTATAGCGGTCTGAAGAGATCACCCATTCCATGCCGACACTGTCTCTCGGTTTACTGTCTAATTTTCACCATAGGCTGTAAGCCCGGAATAGTGTGTGTCCTTATCAGAGAGTTCCTTATCGGAGAGAGTGTGTCCTCGTCTTAGAGTAAAAAGGGTGGGTGGTTGGGGTACACTCTGTGGCTGTTTAGTTTTAGCAAATGGAAGCGCGCATGATTGATCAAATTCCTTTTGGCAGTACTGGCCACAGGAGCTCTCGGGTTTTGTTTGGTGCGGCGACTCTGGGTGCGATGAAGCAGGAGCGGGCGGACGCGACACTCGCCAAACTCGATCACTTTGGTATCAACCATATTGATGTGGCGGCGAGTTACGGGGAGGCTGAGCTTCGTTTAGCACCGTTCCTAAAGACGCGGCGCGATGACTTTTTTTGGCGACCAAGACTGGCTTGCGAACCAAAGATGAAGCGGCAAAGCAGCTGCGCGCGTCTTTGGCGCGTATGGAGGTCGAGCACATCGATTTGATTCAGATGCACAACCTGACCAAGCAGAGCGAATGGGATATTGCGATGGGTCCAGGTGGCGCGCTCGAGGCGTTGGTCGAGGCGCGGGATGAAGGTTTGGTGCGCTTTATCGGTGTGACTGGGCATGGCACTTACGCGCCGATGATGCACACACAAAGTCTGCAGGCGTTTGAGTTTGATTCGATCCTAACGCCATACAACTACACGATGATGCAGAATCCTCAATATGTTGAGGACTTTGATGTTTTGTATGAGTTGTGTCAGTCACGGGGTGTGGCTATGCAAACCATCAAAGCGATCGCGTTACGCCGCTGGCGAGAGGACGATCCAGAGAAGCACTTTAGCTGGTACAAGCCGATTCGCGAGCCTGATGCGTTGAAGCGCGCTGTCGATTTTGTCTTGTCTCGTCCCGGGTTGTTTTTGAACACCACAAGTGATGCGACCTTGTTGGATTCTGTCTTCACAGCGGCAAATGCACCGATTGAGGCACCTGATCAGATTGCCTTGTCAGCAGACGCTGAGATGCTTGGAATGGAGCCGCTATTTGTGCGAGATGTCTCGGACGACGTACAAGTTAGCGCGGGTTAGTTGCCGATCTTAACGACTTGAATTTGCTCGGGCGAGAGGACTTTGTTTAGAGACCCCGACTTGAATCCTGCCAGGTCGAGAGCGACAAAGTTATAGCCGGTTGCGCAAATCCGGTCTGACAGTTCTTCATGATGCGTCATCGCTAAAGGGAAAAGGTGTTGCGGGACTTCGAGTCTTGCGACATCGCCATGGTGGCGCACCCGACACTGCTCAAATCCTAGGTCCACTAAAATATCTTCAGCAGCTTCCACTTGTTCCAGGAGCTCGAGCGTAATTTCTGTGCCGTATGGAAATCGGCTCGAGAGACACGCCGCCTGTGGTTTTTCAGCGTTCTCCAATCCGAGTTCGTGAGCGAGAGCGCGAATGTCAGCTTTGTTGAAGTCACACTCAGCGAGTGGCGAGCGAACTTCGAAATTGTCTGCGGCCATCAGGCCCGGACGATGGTCGCCAAGATCGTCAGTGTTGGTGCCGTTGAGGACGACTTCAACAGTGTCGGTTTTAGCGATATCGTCCAGGTAGGTATAGAGCGACGTCTTGCAGTGAAAACAACGGTTAGTCGGATTGGCACGATATTCAGCCTTCGACAATTCATCTGTGACGATAACCTTGTGCTGAATACCCCAGTCTTTAGCGAGTTTTTTTGTCAGCGCAAGGTCCGAGCGTTTCAGGCTGACGGATGCGCTGGTGACAGCCAGTGCATTTTCGCCAAGAACGTCACCTGCTACATAAGCCACCAACGAGCTATCGATACCGCCAGAAAACGCAATGATCGCGCTGTCATACTGGCTGATGTTGCTCTTAAGTTCCTGAAATTTAAGGGATAAAGCTGAGTCCATCTAACCATCCTACAGCCGATTGATGGAGTTAGCTAGAAACCCCGCACCGAAGCCATTATCGATATTGACGACAGACACCCCAGACGCGCAACTGGTCAGCATACCGAGTAGGGCGGCGACACCGTCGAAAGCGGCGCCATAGCCGATACTCGTCGGCACCGCTATAACCGGTTTATCGACCAAGCCGCCGACAACACTAGGTAAGGCACCTTCCATCCCGGCGACGACCACCAAAACTCGTGCGCGACGAAGATCTTCTAGACGTCCAAGCAGGCGATGTAGACCGGCGACTCCAACGTCGTAGATCCGCTCGACTTCGTTGCCAAAGAACTCGGCTGTTAGTGCAGCTTCCTCGGCCACACCAATGTCTGAGGTGCCGGCTGTCACGACGGCGATGGGTGTTGCGGGCTTGGGTTTGGGAGTTTGCATGCAGACAAGGGTGCGGCTTTGAGCGTGGTAAGAAGCGCCCGTTGGTAGGTTTGTTAACGCAACATGTTTGTCTTGATCGAGCCGAGTAACGAGAACATTGGAGCCGTGTTCGAGCATCGCTGCAACGATATCTGAAATCTGGGTGGCAGTTTTGCCTTCACCAAAGATGACTTCCTGCGCCCCGGTTCGGCGTTCCCTGTCATGGTCGATGACGGTATGACCAAGATCTTGGGTGAGGCTCGCGCGCACTGCCGTGGCTGCCGCATCAATATCTAGTTGCCCGTCTTTGAACTGAGCAAGTATTTCTTCCAGTGTCAAAAGCGTTCCTTCTGGCTTAGGCCAACTGCTCCGTTGAACCTAGCATTCTATGGGTCGGGGCACAGAGCTCATCAATCTGGATGCCATTTGGGCAAGCATCTTGGCACGGCTCTCCGCTACATGACAAACATGCGGACGCATTGGTTTCCAACAACGCGTATTCGTCTCTGGCAAACTCAACATCTTGGTAATCCGTCGCGTACATACGCGTGCGCAGTACATCGGAAATTGGGACGCCATAGGGGCAGGCGCCAGAACATAGATTGCAGGCGTGTTTGCAGTAGTTTGCACCGTTCAGGTTGGCATATTGGTCAAGCAATTGGCGCGCTTCGGCTGTCACAGTTACGGCGCCTGAGGCGCCGAGATATTCATCTATTTGGTCTTCGCTCGTCATCGTGATAATGAGCGCGTCGACGTCGGAATTTGAGAGTACCCAAGAGAATGCAGCTTGAGCGAAGGTCGCACCTTGATCCTCGTATGGCCGCATGTCGTTGAGACGTGCGCCCATCAGCGTTTTCATCGCCACAACACCAATGTCTTTTGCTTTGGCTTTCTTTATCGCGCGAGGGAGATCGGGTTGGGTTGCGATCCAATCGATACCAGAGGTTAACCCTTCATAAAATTTTGGATCTTGCCCGAAGTTATAGGCTGTAAGCATGACGTCGATGAGATCCTCGTCGATGGCATAGTCCAAACAGTCTATGAGGTTACCAGCATGCCCGGAGATCCCTGTGAAGCGAATTTTGCCTTGGCTCCGCGCTTGGTCGACAAACTTCTGCCATTCAGGGTTTCCTACAACGCCGACATCGTTGACTGCGTGATTCATGTAGATGTCTACATAGTCGGTCTGCAAGCTTCTGAGAGAGTGCTCGAGGTCATTCATGAGCTTTTTAGCGGACGTGCTTGCGCGGGTCATTGTTTTTGAGACGAGGTAAGCCTTGTCTCTTTTACCCTTGAGCGCCCGGCCTATGACTTTTTCAGACTGACCACCCGTGTAGCCTTCTGCGGTGTCGATGTAATTCACGCCGCGGTCTAAGGCATGGTCAATCAGGTGTTCCTGACCTGTGCGCAAGCGCGACGTGCCAAAGGAGATATCAGACACCATGAGCTCCGTACGCCCAAGACGCCGATAGCTCTGGACACCTTTGGCACCTTTTTGTTGCGCGAGCTCTTTTGCGGAGAGCGAGTTTGTCGACACCACGCTTGCAGCGCCCAATAGCGCACTGGTTTTCAGAAATTCTCTTCGATCACTCATACCATGTCTCCTCACGTCGCACCCAGAGGTTAGTCAGAATCTAGATAGCTTCAAATAATCCCGCGGCGCCCATACCTTTACCAATACACATCGAAACGATGCCGTACTTTTGGGTTCTACGCTTAAGTTCTCGTAACAACCCACCGGTTAAACGCGCGCCCGTCATGCCGAAAGGATGACCTATGGCAATGGATCCGCCGTTCACATTGTACTTCTCATTGTCTATTCCGAGTCGATCGCGACAGTAAAGGCATTGGCTCGCGAAAGCCTCATTCAACTCGACCAAGTCGATGTCGTCGAGACTGAGACCTGTGTAGTCCAACAATTTTGGAATGGCGAAGACTGGCCCGATACCCATTTCGTCTGGCTCGCATCCAGCGACGGTAAACCCACGAAAGTAACCCATGGGCTCAAGACCGATTTGTTCTGCTTTCTTTTCGGTCATGAGCAGAGCCATCGCCGCGCCATCCGAGAGTTGTGAAGCATTCCCAGCGGTGACGCTGCCGCCTTCTTCGAACGCGGGACCAAGGCTTTGTAGCGCTTCGATCGTGGTGCTCGGTCGATTGCATTCGTCGCGGTCGACAACGCCGGAAACGATCTCAGTCTCTTTCGTTTCTTTGTTGATGACCTTGCGCCAGTTCACTTCCATCGGCGCGATCTCATCGGCGATAAAACCTGCATCGTTTGCTTTTGCATAGCGCTGTTGAGATTGCAGTGCGTATTGATCCTGAGCATCGCGCGTGACCTGATACCTTCTAGCCACCACTTCAGCTGTATTGCCCATCGCCATAAACATGTCTGGCATATCTTCGGTCAGTCGAGCGTTTTCCTCATACTCTGCCGGTTTGCCACGGTCGAGGCCGGTGATGGATTCAACGCCGCCAGCCATCATCACTTCAGCGCAGCCCGAGTTGATTTGGGTTGCAGCAAAGGCGATCGAGTTGAGACCGGATGAACACGCCCGACTGATCGTTGTCGCCGGTACCGTGATGGGTAGGTTGGATAATGCGACGGCATGACGAGCAACGTTTGCCGATTGCTCTCCTACTTGGCGACCGCAGCCGAGAATTACATCTTCGATAGCGCCAGGATCGACACCTGGATTGCGTTCCAAGAGCGCATTGATACAGTGCGCAACCAAGTCATCTGAGCGCGTAAGGTTGAATGTTCCTCTGTGTGCCTTTGCAAGACCTGTACGGATCACGTCTACGACGACAACTTTGTCCATTAACTCTCTCCCCCAATTGTGTTCGCCTTAAACATACTATCAATTTCTGCTTGACTGAAGCCGCTGTCCAACAGCACCTGTGTCGTGTGTTGCCCGACGGCAGGTGATGGTCCGCGTGGCTTGACGTCGGCGTTTGCGAAGCGCATTGGAATATTAACCGTCGTGTAGGCGCCCGCGTCGGGATGTTGCAGCTTTGGGAACATACCGAGTTCAATCGCGTGGGGATCTTGTGGGACTTCGTGTAATCCCATTACCGGACCCCAAATAAGTCCGGCCTTGTCGAAAACCTCGCCCCAATCATCGCGAGAACGCTTAGCTAAAGCCGCGTCCATTAAATCGATAAGCTCAGCCATGTTTCGGTAACGTGCACTGGAATCTGCGAAACGTTCATCATCGATGAGTTCTTCGACTTCGATCGCTTGACACATACGCGGCCAGTAGGCGGTATCCGGTAACATGTTAAAAACCACCCACTTGTCGTCGCCACAAGGGAACCGGTTAGCGGTTATAGCCAACATTTCTTTTCTGGCCCTACGCCGCACTGGTGCATGGTCGACGGCTGTCACAGCGTAGTCAGAGGCTTGAGTCCAAACTGCGGTTTCGTACAGTGAGGTTTCGACGACTTGTCCCTCTCCGGATCGTTCAGCTAGCCGGAGAGCGGCGAGAATTGAACCGACGAAAGCTAGCCCCGTCGTGTGGTCACCTTGAGCAGGCCGTGCCATTGGTACGACTCCGTCATTGCCTTCCCGTTGTGCATCGTACAATCCTGAACGCCCGAAAAAGGCGGTGACGTCATAGCCCGGACGCCCGGCATCGGGTCCAGTGGTGCCGTAGCCGGTGAGCGTTGCGTGAACGAGTTTGGGGTTAACTTGCAAAAGCGACTCAGGGTCTAGACCAAACTTTGCCTGACGGTTGATCAGCAAGTTACACATGAAAACATCGGCGGTTTCGACGAGGCGTCGAACCAAGGCTGCGCCCTCTGGTTGGTCCAGTGCGACTGCGATGGATTCTTTGCCGCGGTTGTCGACATCAAACTGTAGGTCAAGTGACTTAATGTCGTCTGAGATGTCAGGGTTCTTTATCGGCCGCGAGAGATTTCGCATCGGGTCCCCGGTTAGGGGTTCGACCTTGATAACACGCGCGCCGAGATCTGCCAAAATGGCCCCCGCACTAGGTGATGCCATCCAGTTATCGATTTCAATGACGACGATGTCGTCCAATGGTGCTGCCATGTTCTCCCTTATTGAGCTGCTTGAAGAGCTATTGAGTTGGTTCGTCGAGCGCCTTAAGCATGCGCTTAAGCGCAAAGTGTCTGTAGCTCGTATCGATGAGGTTTTCAGCCTCGCCGGAAATCGGCGGGTCTTCGATACCGAGTTCTATCCAGCCATTGTGCCCTGTGTAGGCAGGGATTTTGTATCTTTTATCGAACGTTAGAGTCGCCTGTCCATCTTCACCTGCCCAAGTCGATATTTTCAATTTGCGGTTGCGAAAGTAGAGAGTGCAAAAATTCTTTTTTCCCGCCCTGAAACAAGGATTTCCGAATTGGGTGTCTTCGTGAGTTTCTGGATAGGCGAGGCAAATTTCCCGAATGTTTGCCAGGCGTTCTTGTGCATAATCCGCGACAAACGGATCAAATTCGATCGGGTCCATGGTCATGGTTGGTGGCTTGATGTCGATGGTCGGACCTAGGTCCGTAGTGAGTTTGCGCGGCGCTACCTCGACATAGGCTTCTCGCACGAGGTCTGCTACTCGCCCCCAATCTAGACCCTTATCCAAGTCGACCCCAAGCCAGCCGCTTGGTCCGACGTAGGGTGGTACATAAAAAAACTCAGGCTCAGCGTCCACATACATTGATTGGGCGCCCGGCGGGCTGCGCAACCATAGTGCCAGGTGACCGTCGCCATGATGGTTTACGGCGAACGTAGCAAAGACTTTACCGCCAATGACTTTAAAGTCGGGCGAGCCATGACCAACCGTCTCCTCAGACTCCGGAAAAGACAGACAGATTTCTCGGACCGCAGCAGGTATATCTTTTATGCGCTTCGCGATGATGTTCTCCCTATCTACACTTCGTCATAGGATACTGCCTATTCATTTATGGGTCACATGACACGCTATTCCTAGTAGTTGATTGCATTGGAATCTTGTTAGACGTCGTTACGCGTTCTAAATATGCTTTTGTAATCAAACTGTTAGCTATTTGTGAGTGATTACAGCGTACTTTTCTTTTACACAATCCTGTCCGACAAAAGACCAGTTATGTAAACCTTCCTCGCGAATTGTGTGGGAGGCTAGTGAAAATCAATGACTTACGAGTAGGCACGAAAATTGTTTATCTTTAGGGTGAAGTATTTAGGAAGTTACTCATATGTTGAAAATAGTACGAAATTTGATCGCATGTGCCGCATTGCTGATTGGTGCGCAGTCTGCCTTTGCCGGTGTCATGTATGACGTATCGAATGCGACCAAGGCCTGTGGCGTCGGTCATGGTCTTTGGACCAACCAGCAATATACAAAGAAAAGCTCTTGCGGGAATCACTTCGCAATAGAGGCATGGTTGAAGCTCTACGAAGATGGCGGCGAGAAAAAAGGCCATCTCTGGGGTACAGCTAAGAACTCGCAGGGACACGTTGCAAAAATTGATATTTGGATGTCGAATTGGGCAAGTGAAGGGGCTTACAAACAGGAAGGTGGGGCTGAGTACTCAGACGAGAAGCACGACTTCTTCTTAAAGTACGGTGGCACGATCACAATATCTAAAGGCGACAGAAGCCGCGTTTGGGATGTGAGTCCTTATGGATTCAACTTCCAATATGGAATGGGCGCAAGCGCAAAGGGGGCTGACTATATGGGCGCGTCTGCATGGCTGCAGGCATGTACCGAGAAGAAAGGTGAAAAATACTGCCCTCAAGGTCATTGGGACCTCAACCTGAAACTCACTAAGAAAGTGCCAGAGCCGTCCACACTCGCACTTCTTGGCTTGGGCTTGGCTGGGCTTGGTATCGCTAGACGACGAAAAGCGGCTTAAACCCTTTCCGTTGAATTGATTAGACCCGGCCTAGGCCGGGTTTTTTCGTTTGATGGTTTGTGAATCCTTCCAGATACGTCGTGTAGAATACTGTCTATTCCGTTCAGGGTCACACAGTGCTCTTCAAAGATCATTTCCAAGGTTGGAAAATGGTCGTCGTCGCGTTTTTCGTCGATTTCGTGGCAGTCGGCTTCTTCTTCTATTCCTATGGCGTATTTTTTAAAGCTATCGCGGTCGAATTTGGTGATTCTCGCCTCGGTGTCGCACTTGGTTTGACCGTCACAAGCGCCGTTGGCGCAATAGCTGCGCCATTAGTTGGACGTGCACTAGACCGATATCCCTTGAAGCGCGTAATTGGTGTGGGAGCGACCGCGATGTCGCTTGGCTTTTTTGGTCTTTCCTTGGTACGAACACCGCTGGAATTTTACCTAGTACTTGGCATCTTCATAGGCTTCGGTGCCAGCAGTATGGGCAATCTCGCGACGAGCAAACTCGTCACCAATTGGTTTGATCGAAAACGTGGTACCGCGTTAGGCATCGCGGCCACCGGCGTTTCGATGTCTGGAGTCGTGATGCCTTTTGTAAGTGCTGAGATCATTGAAGCCTATGGATGGCGGCAAGGCTTTGCTGCATATGGGCTATTTACGTTATTTATCGTCGTGCCTGTTGTTTTGCGTTTTGTGATTTCACGGCCAGAGGACGTTGGGTTGAGACCGGATGGTGCGATGCAGTTGGATGAACCAATGAGGCAAACGGAGACCACCCAGGCGCCGCCGCGGTTGTCCATGCGCGAGGTTTGGCGGGATCGTAATTTCTGGTCCATCGTGACGACTTTCTCATTTGTCTTTTGTGCGATGAGCGCAACGCTGACTCACATGGTGCCGCGACTCACCGATATGGGTCACTCTTTGTCTCTTGCGTCGCTCGTGATGTCGCTCTGTGCGGGTCTAGGTGTGGTGGGCAAGCTGAGCTTTGGCTGGCTCGGTGACAAATTGCCATTGCGACGGGTAATGATGTTGGTTCTGACCATTCAGTTTGCTGGTCAATTCATCATGTACATGAACAGCGAACTTGTCGTTTTTGCAATTGGCGCGGCATTGTTCGGCTATGGGGTTGGGGGTGTCGTACCTCTGCACGGTATCGTTGTGGGTAAGACCTTTGGCCGAGAACGCTTCGGCGCAGTTCTTGGCTTGATGCGCCCAGCTATGTTCCCGATACAAATCTTAGGCGTTCCATTTGCCGGTTGGGTTTACGACTCGACCGGGTCATATGCTCTCGCGTTCCAGGTCATGCTCGGGCTGTACGCGCTGGCTGCGATCGCGGTAAGCACGTACCGAGCACCCGATAGAGAACCTGGTCGAGTCTAGGGATCTACGGATCCGTCCGAGTCTTAGCTCACCGCGTTTGGGAATGCGCGTAAAAAATTCTCGGCGAAAAATTTACCCTGTGCTGCTGTATCGATTTCTGCGTTCGCCAGAGATGTATCAAAACGGCCCAACGGATTACGCCCACCTTCAGTATGTGGGTAGTCACTAGAGAAGAGGTATAAGTCCGCGTTGGACTGTTGGATCATCTTGCCAACGTCTTCGTAGACGTAGGGCGTAAAGGCTAGATGTTCCCGTGCGAATTCAGAAGGCTTACGAGTCAGATTACGCAAGGACTCGTCGCTCTTGCTCCAAATGTCGACGACCCAATCCAAACGATCGAGCATTTGAGGCACCCAGCCTGCACCCAGTTCGACACAAGCACCCTGCAAACGGGGATGTCGGTCAAATATGCCGTCGAGGATCATGACGGATAGAAATTTTTCTGCGGCCTGATGCAATGCGGCCATGTCCTTGCCGCGGACATTTTCACCGCCACCACCCCAGTCTGTAGGTACAGCTCGGCCGGTATTCATCCATTCGTCGGGAAGTTGGATGGCGTCCCCGCCAACGTGCAGCACGAACGGGATGTTAGCCTCGGCGAGCCGCGCCCAAAATGCGTCGAAGTCGTCGTGGCCCGGTGATCTACCACCACAGCTCCGGTGTGGGATCCAAATAGCCTGTAGTCCGTTGTCGAGGCAAAACTCGAGTTCTGCGATAGCGCGCTGCGGATCGTCCAGGGGGACTACCCCAACACCCATCAATCTGGAGTCGATGGCACAAAAGTCTGACATGCCTCTGTTGTGCGCGCGTGATGCGGCGTATTCAAGGTCGGGTCGATCAGCGCAAAAAGCGATACCCGTTGAGAACGAGGCAAAAACTAGCTGCTTTTTAAAGCCCAGCATGTCGAGAGCAGCGGGGCGGTCGTCTTTGGCGAATGCCCCCAGGGCTTGATATCCCTTGGGTCCGCGTAGGATGTCGTCTCCGAGCGCGCTCAGTTTCTCGATGGTGCTCGGGTCATGTTTGTGGCCCGCCTTGATGTATTCATGAAGGTCTCGGTCGATACCTGATCCTGCTGCCGAGCCGAAGGAAATTTCTGGGACGATGTCTCGATCTTTGGGTTCTGCATTGAGTTGCAGGAAATCTGGGAGTTCCATGATGTGGCTGTCCGCATCGTATAAAACTCGGTTTTGTGCGTATGTCATATTGGCCTCTTTAGTTGGATCGTTGACTCATGCTAAGGATCGCTCTGATTACCTAGAGTTTGCCACGACTGCCTTGATTACTGTAGGACTCGCCGATCACCCAAGTTCCGTCGGCTGTGGTCACCGTTGCCATGTCATTGCCACTAGCATCAATCGTTGCGTTTTCTATTTCGAGTTTTGCCAACAATTCCCCTACGGCGATGCGTCGAGCGCGTTGAGTTTGGTTGCCCGGAAGGTAATCCAGCTTTACGTCCAAAGGAATTATTTGTTCACCGTTACGGGCTACAAATGAAAAGTTAATCATGGAGCATTATCGTCCGTATGTTTGTATTCGCGCTGATATTGCGCTCCTAGATTTTAAGCAAAGTGAGCGTTAAGAAGCTTGAGCTTAGGGGGTTCGATCACGTTGCAGCGTATCTGTACTGCCTCAGGCACGACATGTTCGCCAATATAGGGTTCAAAGCTTGTGCGAGAAAAAGCGCCTAGGCTCGCCACCTCGATCTCAACTGAAAAGCCATCTACCACCGGTAGAACAACGATTGAGTTTGCGTCGGGTAGGCAGTCGTAAAGCTCGCTTTGCAAATCTCTTTGCGACTCACGATCAGGCTTCACGCCACGGACAAGATATTTGAGGGTGCAGGCAATCATGGCTCGATTAAAACAGCTAGACTGTGTGAGCTGCAATATCTGAGGTCAATATGAAAGGGTTTATCGTGTTTCTTGCGGCATGTTTGTTTACGCCGACGGTGTTAGGGGGTTCTGTGTCAGTAATAGTTTCGCGGATGGGTGATGGTCCGATCATCCATCCTGGTCTTAGCGCCAGTATTGGAGAGAACATTCAAGGTCCTTCCCTCATCCGAGCGCCCGAGTGGGTAGCAAACCCCTTAGGCCGCTATTATCTCTATTTCGCTGACCACAAAGGTTCGTATTTACGCCTCGCGTATGCAGATGACCTAGACGGTCCTTGGCAAATTCATGAACCGGGTAGTTTGCAGCTCAATGAGACACCTTTTTTACAAACGGCGCCTCAGCTCACAGACGCACAAGTAGCGGAAGTAGAAGCAAATTTCAAAGCGCGTGGAGCCCGTATTTCCCATGATGTTGTCAGCGAAGTAACCGCGCCACATATCGCCTCTCCAGACGTGCACGTAGATCACGAGAACCAGCGGGTGATCATGTACTACCACGGTCTCGAAGGCGTTGGGCACCAAGTCACGAGAGTTGCAGTTTCCAAAGATGGCGTAGCGTACACATCGAATTCAGAGATCTTAGGCCGGACTTATTGGCGATCATTCCAACATGACGGACACTACTACGGACTCGCGATGCCCGGGCAGGTTTACCGATCGGCAGAACCTCTGACGGGATACGAGAAAGGACCACTCCTTTTCAACCCTAACATGAGGCACAACGCACTTTTGGTTCGTGACAAGACGCTGCACGTTTTCTGGACACAGGTTGGGGATATTCCAGAGCACGTAAAGCACTCGACGATCGATCTTGGCGAAGATTGGCAGAGCTGGAAGGTTGAAGGTGACGTCGAAGTGTTGCGACCGGAAAAGTCGTGGGAAGGGGCGGATGCGCCGCTGGAACCGTCCGTGCGAAGCACCGCATACGGCGTCGTCAATCAACTCCGCGATCCGGCCATATTTGTCGATACGGGCGGGGAGGTCTATCTACTTTATGCGATCGGTGGTGAAGCAGGCATTGCCATCGCTCGCGTCGAATTCGAACCTTAGGTAGCGGCCACTGCCTCTGGGTGCTTTGGTGGCTTTGCGAGCCAAAAGCAAATGCTGCCTGACAAGGAGAGGCAGGCCATGATCGTGAAGGCGAGCTCATAGTTACCGTATTGGTCGAACATCCAACCGCAAAAAATTGGTCCCGTAGTCATACCAATCATGACGATTAGGCTTGAGATACCCATGATGGTGCCGAACGACTTCGGTCCGAAGTAGTCTGCGCGAAGAGCGACCATCATTGGTCCGCGCACACCCCAGCCCAAGCCGTGGCCGAGAACGAAGACGAGTAACCACCACATATTTGTTGCGTAGGTGACTGCCATCAGGCCGATGAAGTGACCGATCATACAGACTACGCAGAGCAGCCGTTTGTCGAATCGGTCACCGAGATATCCGCCAAGAAAGAGACCGATAAGCTGGGTGCCAGTCATCAAGCCAAAGACGTAACTTGCGTTGATGAGGCTGTAATCGAGGCTTTTCGTGAGATGCGGGATAAGGTGCATTAACAGCGACGACACGGTGAGGAGGCTTAAGCCATGTCCGGCAGAAATTAGCCAGAAAGAAGGCGCACGGGAGGCTTCTTGCCACGTAAAACTGTATTGCTCGGGACGCGGTTCTTCATCGTCGGACGTCGGTTGGTGTGGGATACCGTCCATGACTTCGCCGATTTCTTCTGGCTTGTGGCGAATGAGCTGAACCAGAGGCAAGGCGATCACCATGATGGCGATGCCTGAGACGACAGCCATTGTTCGCCAGCCGAATTCTTGCAACCCCAAAGTCACTAACGGCACGCTTAAGCCGCCCAGTGAGAAACCTGCTTGTGACCAGGCAACCGCTTTGGATCGGTGTTTGTCAAACCAATGTACGATCGACACCATGAGCGTTGCCCAGCCGCCGAGACTTGAACCAAGCGCGATCAGAATGAATGCGATGAAGTAGGTGACCAACGAATCGACAGCAGCGAACAGAAAAAAACCGATACTGAAAATGATCGTGCCGATGGTGAGGATTAATCGAGGTCCGTATTTGTCGACAAGCCAACCTTGCAGCGGACCCAACAAACCACTTTCCAGGCGAGTAAGCGCAAACGCTAACGAAATCATGGACATGGACCAGCCAAAGTCTTCTTGCAACAGAAGCGCGTACGCGCCGTAGCTGTGCATCCACGTCATTGCCGCGAGCCACTGTATCCCAGTGGCAGCAAACACAATGTACCAGCCGAAGAAGACCTTGCCACGAGGACGAAACAAGGCATTCATCCGTGGCTTCAAATTAGAGAGACTCTGAAGCATCGGGGCATCATACGTGAATGTCGAACCCAAGCTGATATATTTGTGTGATTGGATGTTAAGGATGGTCAGTTGAGAGCAGAGACACTATTGCCGTTGGGAAAGCTAGACCCGGGTTTGCGCGCACCCGATATGCCACTCGATATTTCAGCTGTAGAGTCCGAAGCCCGGATCGCCGATCAAGCCGGTTATCACGCAATTCTAATGGAAGAGACGAAGGACGATCCGTTCCAAGTTCTCGCACTGGCAGCGCGCGCAACGGAACGTGTTCACGTAGGCACTTCTGTCGCAATAGCATTTGCTCGCAGCCCTTATGTCACTGCCCAAGCGGCGTGGACAGCCCAAAAAATCAGCGGCGGTCGGTTTGAGCTAGGGCTCGGTTCTCAGGTACGCGGACACATTCGTCGCAGGTTTGGCATGGATTGGCACGCGGCGGGTCCGTGGATGCGTGACTACGTACGAGCGGTAAAAGCGATTTGGCAAAGTTGGCAGACCGAGACTGATCTTGCGTTCGAATCTGAGCGCTACAACCTCAACTTGAATGTGCCTCTCTTCGTGCCGGCGCCGATCGAGCATCCTAGAATTCCGATCCAAGTAGCGGCTGTGAATCCATACATGGCAAGTGTTGCCGCGGAAGTGGCGGAAGGCGTCCGCCTCCATCCGGTGTGTAGTCCACGCTACATCAGCGAGGTCATCCTGCCTGCGATTGAGCCGCATCGTTCGGTTGGGTTTGAAGTTTGTTTGAAACCGTTGATTGCGACCGCGCCAACAGAGGAGCTATTGGCCAAACGTGTGCTGATAGCTAAACAGAGACTAGCTTTCTATATGTCCACGCCAGCTTACGCCGGGGCGTTTGCGGTCTTTGGTATGGAGCGTCTCTGCCAGGAGATGGCGGAATTGTCCAAGATTCAAAATTGGGATGCACTTGAGGAAAGGGTGGACGACGAAGTACTCAATACGTGCGTAATTATCGCTCTTTACGACGACTTGGCTGCTACGATAAAGGATAGGTACGGCGAACTGATAGAGAGGATCGAAGTGAGCTTGCCTGTTACTACCCTCGAGGATCAGGAACAATTGAGTGACGTCATCAAATCCATTAACTGAGCAACAAGAGAAACATGCGCTCGTGTTGAGTGGTGGTGGCGCGCGGGCGGCATACCAGATTGGCGCGTTGCGCCATATCGCCAAGACGATTCCAGAGTATCGTCCGCAGATATTGACTGGTGTTTCAGCCGGTGCCATCAACGCGGTTTACTTAGCTTCCAGTCAAAAGTCTTGGCAAGAGTCCGTGGCTGGTTTGGCAGAACTGTGGTTATCGCTTGAGACCAATCGGGTTTATCACACTGATATCGGCAACATATTGAAACGCGCCATGGTCTGGACGCTGCGGATCATTAGTGCGGGTCGGCTTGGTCGTGCTGATGTGCATGGCATGGTGGATAACTCGCCGCTGCGTGCTTTTTTGGGCGCGCACTTGCCACTCGATGGACAGCGAATCAGTGGCATACCCGAAAATATCGAAGCAGGTCTTTTAGATTCCTTGGCGATCATCACCACGAGCTATGGATCTGGTCGCTCTCAGGCTTGGATTGAGTCGAAAAATCAAGATGCTTGGACTGGTAGTCAGCTGCGAGCACGTCTATCCGAACTGACGCTCGATCATGTTATGGCGTCATCAGCTCTACCGATCTTTTTTCCCGCGGTACGTCTAAACAAGGCTTGGCACGGTGATGGTGGGATAAGATTAACGGCGCCGCTTTCACCCGCTTTGCATTTAGGCGCGACGAGAATATTAGCTGTTTCACCGCGATCAACCCCGGTCAATGTACTTCCCGAGGACCTCCGTACGGCGTACCCGTCGCCTGCGCAGATTGTCAGTACGATGATGAATGCTGTGTTCCTTGACTTGTTAGATTACGATGCAATTCAGATGAACCGAATCAATCGACTCGTGGAGAAAATTCCAGAAGATGAGCGTGGCTCCTTTCGCCAGGTCGACGTCATGGTTCTAAGACCACGGGAAGACCTCGGCGTGTTAGCGCGAGAGCATGAGATAGAGTTGCCGAGATCTTTTCGCTTCTTCGAGCGAGGCTTAGATAATCGTACTGAACCGAGTTCTGACGCCCTGAGTATGGTGATGTTCGAGCCAGAATATCTTAGTCTGCTAATTCGTTTAGGTGAAGAAGATGCCGCTGCACGACATGACGAGATTGAGTCTTTTATCCGCGGTGGCGCTTGCGCGTTGCCGCCTGTTTAGGTGATATCGTCCCTCTAGTCGAAATTGTCCCTTTAGTCATACCGCTTAGTCGATTCCCAGGCAGTTGGCGTAGTAGGTGACGGTGCCAGCCCAGTCCGTAAATATGCCTTCGATACCAACTTCCTGCTGTAGGACGTGCAATAGAGCCAGCGAGTCACCTTCAGTCTGAATCGCTGTTCGACTGGTAGCGTATAGCCAATTGTTAGGCTCGGTCGCCACACCCGACTCGAAAGTCCAGGTGATGAGTTTAAAGCCAGCTTGTTTTGCCAGCCTGGCATAAACCGAAGGAACCACCCGTCCATCTTCGTTAGTGTGTAATAACATTGGCATGGGTGGTGCCAGGATCCGCAGACCCTGATCGTAGAGCGCCTGCATACTTTCTATGCTTGGAGAAAAGTTCCTATCTCGTCCACGCGGATCGAGGAAGACCACTTGGTCTGCGATCTCTGGGTAGCTCTTGATCCAATAGAGAACATCATCGAGGCTGAATGACTGCGGGTAGATTCGATCTGGCGGGATCTCCGCATCGTAGAAAGCCTGGATCATTCGATCTGCATAAGCTTGCTGGGACATACCGTTATGCGGCATGGGTACCATCGGGGCTTTGAGTTCCGGTACATGTTTCGCACCAAGCGCCTCAATGTAAGTGATGTTCTCCGACAGAGTCTGCAGCGTGCCACATTGGACTGGGTGTGCGTATACTCTGGGGGTTGGGTTGCGCAAATATTCTGTAATGTCGTTCGCGCGCTTGTTCACATGATCCGGTCTTCCACAGAGCGATTGAAAGTCTTGGAGTGAGATGTCGCTGGTACAGCAAGAAGCGTCGGCGTCTGAGCCACTTGAGGCAGGAGTAAAGGGAGTACGACACTTTTGCGCTAGTGGTGTGGCTAGGATATTGGTAGTGCGGTGCAAGTCACACTGGGAGTGACGGCACACCAACGTACCATCTTGAGTAAAAGTTACGTCACATTCGATGAATCCGGCACCCATATCGGCGGCGGCCTTGTAACCCTGTGCAGTGTGCTCAGGGTAACCGAGAGGTGCGCCTCGGTGAGCGATGACAAAATCCGTTTGATGAAAGGGTCCCGCACTGCAGGCAGAAAGCTTTTCTTTTAGAGCTTCGTCCGTGAGACTGGCTATCAGAAAAGCAGGTCGTTCTCCGACGTCGATTGCTTGGCAACCGAAGAAGAATACTGAGAAACCGAGGACTAAAGTGGGCGTTAGTTGCATAAAGAGACTTGAAGAATGACTCGGGTTTGTGTGTTGCAGAGTTTTAGAGACATCGATGTACCTGACTGGGTTTCACAATGTCTAAGCAGCGTTGAGAGTTGGGCAGACTATCATGACTTTGAATACAAGTACGTGGGAGATGTATTGCTCGACCGTGTACCCGAGTGGTACCGAGCAAAAGTTGGTAAAAAGATTCCGGTGGTTACAGATCTCGCGCGTCTCAAATGGATACATGAGGAGTTGGAATCTGGTGCGGCTGACATCGCTTTGTGGCTAGATGCGGACACATTAATTTTTTCCCCAGAAACATTGCGGCCAATGTTGCCAGGAACCTGTTGTTTCGGGCGCGAGTACTGGCTACAAGAAAAGCCGGGGGGCAAACAAAAGATCTATCGAAATGTGCACAACGCCTACTGCGCATTCCGATCCGGCTGTGCGACGCTACCTTTTCTGATCAGTACCATCGAGCAGATTGTTGGCAGAGTGGATCCAGACTTCGTTGCGCCGCAGTTAGTCGGTCCAAAACTGTTAACGAGTTTGCACAACACAGTCGGCTTCGACATCGATGAAAGGTTTGGTGCGATTTCGCCTTCACTCGCTCGAATGTTAGTTTCTGGCATCGATGTTTCTCAAGTGTTAGGCGAGAGAGATCAATTGATTCACGCCGCGAATCTGTCCAACTCGTTGGTGAATGAGATTGAACACCAACATCTTGTTAAAAGTTTGGTGTCCTTTGAAAATGGACTGTAGGCGATTCGATGGTTATTCAGGGTAAGTGATAAAATTTAGCGTTACGAATTGAGACGAGCTTATGGAAACAGACGAGCTTATGGAGACAGACGAGCTTATGGAGACAATAGTACGACGTTATTTTGCGGAGGTACTCGATCTCGGAAACTCAGGCGTGGTCTCGGAACTCTTCACGGCGGATTGCAAAATACATCGTCCCGAGTTTGAGATTGAAGGGATTGCTAACTTCACTCGTTTCATTGCTGGGGTACCCAAAGCCTTTTCGAGCTTCGAGACCACGCTTCACGATCTATTTGGATCGGAAGATCGAGTCGCTGTGCGATTGACTCATCGCTGCACAGTGCGCGAAAACCTGCGCTCAAGGCTAGGTGTGTTCCCAGCCGCAAACCAGCCCGTGTCGTGGGACGCCATCGCGATCTTCAGATTCCAAGACGGTAGAATCTGTGAAGAATGGGTCAACCGAGACGAACTCGGCATGCTTATTAACGCCGGAGTGATGTCTACTTCCCAATAGCCACAAAGATCACAAGACAGATCAGCTGGGCTAGACGGTGATCTTGCCCAGAGCTATACCTAAGAGTGTCAATCCGATTGACGACAATGATAGTACGGCGAGTGTCACACCTACGTTCATAGCAATTTCCATCAGAGCTTCTCCACTGAATGTGTGGCTCCGAAGTTACTGGTCCCAGAAGCACATGAGTACTAGGGGATCCACGTAGTTGCTTTGTTAGCATCTCAGCCTTGACGGGAGTGCTCAATGTCGGAAAATCTCCCAACACTAAGGTAGCGGTGATTTAGATGGCGGACGGCGAGCAGTTTGCGGGGGGGGGGTGTAGTTGCGGCGAGATACGTTATCGTGGTCTTTGCGCTCCAGATCAGGTCTTGGTATGTCACTGCCCAGACTGTCGGCGTTCGAGCGGTGCGCAATCTGTAGCTTGGTTGTTTATCTCTTCTGATAGTTTTGAGTTTACTCAGGGTGAACCGACCGAGTTCGCTTCATCGCCAGGCGTCATCAGAAAATTCTGTGGCACTTGTGGGACAACGCTGAGTTGGGAAGGAGATAAACAGCCCGGTCGAATTGACGTGACAGTTGGGAGTCTAGACTCCCCACAAGACTATCCGCCAACCAAAGCCGTCTATCGCAAACATCGCCTCCCTTGGGCATCAGAAATATAGCTATCAGGCAGTACCCCAACCTGCTGATCCAATTCAAGAAATTGACATTAAAGTTTCATTGTCACTAACTGGTCGTCCTAGAACCGCAGACTCTGAAAAATGAATTTCCAAGATCTTGAATTTGCTGCCGATCCTTACCCGCTCTACGCCGAGTGGCGATCCGAGAAACCTATCTGGTGGGCTGAAGATGTGCAGGGGTGGGTACTGTCTCGCTACGAGGACGTCCGGGCGGTTCTGAAGGATCCAGCTGGTTTTTCGTCGGAAGTCGCTTCCGGTCGAACAGAGAACACGATGAGCTTGCCTTTGTTGCACGATGATCCACCGCGCCATACGTCTTTGCGCGCGATCGTCAATCGGTCGTTCACTTCGAGAGTAATGCGGGAGATCGAGCCGGATCTCGAACTTGTTGTAGAGCAGCTACTTGATGATATCGATGCTGGGCAACCGGTGGATATCGCGGAGGCGCTGACCATACCGCTACCTGTTGCGTTGATTGCGCGCTTTATGGGTATTCCCTTCGAACGTAAGGATGATTTCAAACGTTGGTCAGACAGTTTGACTGCCACGGGTACTGCTAAAACTATGGCGGAGCGAATGCCGGATATTCTGGAGATGATGGAATTCTTCCGAGATGAGATTCCAAAACGCCGAGCCAAGCCAGGAGATGATCTGATCAGCAAAGTCGTCGCAGCAGAAGTTGAGGGCGAGATGCTGACCGAGGAAACCGTCGTTGGCTATTGTCAGTTGCTGTTGATCGCTGGTAATGAAACCACAACCAATCTCCTGAGCAATCTGCTTCACTACATTGCAGATCACCCAGGGCTTTGGGAGACACTTCGTGCAGACACAAGCAAGATTGAAGCTGCGATCGAGGAGACGCTGCGCTTCGATCCGCCGGTCCACTGGATTAGTCGTGTAGCGTTACAGGACGCTGAGTTTCACGGCCAACAAGTTGCCAAAGGCGAAGCCGTTTTTACGGTGCTTGGCGCCGCCAATCGTGACCCCGAGCACTATGATGATCCCGATATCTTTCGCCTGGACCGACCACGCAGTGATCATCACACCTTTGGTCACGGTATTCACTTTTGCATCGGTGCACCGCTTGCGCGCATGGAAGCACGTCATGCGCTGCAAGGTATGTTAAAGCGGTTTGCCGGAGTAGGACATGTGATGGATGCAGTGAATGAGCGAACGCACTCATCGATGTTGCGTGGCTATCATCATCTTTGGCTACGGTTGGAGTCAAAGTAAGACCGCGGCTACAGGTCGAGATAGACATGATTTGGGGGAGATATGCATGATTTGGGAGAATAGATGGATGCAGCGATAGAAGACAGGCTAGCGGCACTCGAATCCGAGCTGAAAGAGCTAAAAGATCGAGAGGCGATTCGAGAGGGGATTCACCGCTACTGTCAGGCAGTAGATTGATGCGATCTTGAGATGCTCAAGTCGTGTTATTGGTCCGATGGGTATGATGATCACGGTTTTTTCGCAGGCAATGCGCACGACTTCGCGGACTACGTCATTCCCTGTCTTGAAGCGGTCGATTCGAGTATGCATTCGATAACCAATACAAGATTTAGGTTTGATGGCTCTCGCTGTGCGGTTAGCTCACAATGGCATGTCGTACATAGACTCGCTCACGAGAGTGGATTCACAGACTTCCTGCACGATGGGCGTTATTTAGATGTTTGGGAGCAGCGCGATGGCGAGTGGAAGATCTTACATCGGATTATTTCAGGTGACTCAGACCGATGGGTGCACACTCTTGATATTAGCCAAGCACTTAGTGGACCTAACGATCCGCTGCATGGCTGTCGTGGCAAAGATGACCCAGGCAATCTCTGGTTCGATATTCTAACGCACCGGCCGGAGCGGCCTGCGATGGATGATCTTTGGACAGGCTTCCATCAGTTGAGTGAGATGGATAGAAATAGTTAGTCAGGGATCGGTCTTGTAGTTACCGCTAAAAGTGCACAGAAAACGTTAACGAACCGAAGATATCCCGTTCCTGTTGTTGCTTGAACTCCCGTGACCTGAGGACGTAGGTATAGCCAACTCGCACGCGCCGATTCGTCCAGACGAATCCGGCTTGCAGATCACTCACCCAGTCCTCTCGATCCACGGCATGACTACTCGCAAAGTTGTTACCATCGAGGAAAATGTTGGTGGCCACGTAACGTCCGTCGACGCCGAGAAAGAGATACCACGTGTGGTGGTCTAGGGCTGCGAAGAACTGCGAGTCAGGCATACTCGGTCGTACTTTGGGAGGTCCGTGGTCGGTTTGTAGCCCTTGGCCGACCCGCAACATGCCGCCGAGACCGGCATAGTTGTGGAGGGTCCCGATCGCGGCATTGACGTGAGGAATGAGGTCTACTTCTATGTTGGTTGTTAACGAGCGAGTCCACGCACGGTTCAACCACTTCTTTTCGTAAGCTAGCGAGAATACCCACTCGTTCTCGAGCTGATTGTCCCAACCTAAAGCCTGCTCAGATTCAATGGCATCATGGATGGTGTTCTGAATATATTCTCCTTTTGCCGCGGGGCCCACGACGCCGGTGCTGAATTGCCACGTTTCCACCTCTTTGTGGTTTGCCGTACTGAAGCCAGTTGCCAAAAATGCGTGGCCAGCGTACGGCCGGTCTCGTTCCAGGAGTGTTCGGGTGGAGATATCTGTCGGCGTGTAAATTTCGTGGCCGAGAGAAACGGATACGTGCATCTCATCGTCAGGGTTAACGCCTGGGAAGCGTATACCCCAATCGCGCAGTCGTTTGGGTCCGTCTTCAATGCCGCTGATGTAATTTAACATCACGCCAGAAGTGTAGTGTCGGTCCGTGCCTGTGAAGACGTCGTTTTCGACCAAAAGATTGAGTACGTGTTGGGCGTTCGACTGAGACCAAGGTAGGCACGCTAAAGCGAGCAAGCAGGTTCGACTGAGGAACGGTTTCCCTTTGTTGGGTGTAGGCCTTTTCATTGCCTCGCTTCATCGCCAGAATCGGAGACGGGGAATATATCGAGATCAAGGGAGAGAGCAATGGTTGATTTGACGCGTAAATCGGATGAGTGGATCAACTCGGTGGTGGAAGAAATTGTTGAACCGGAACGGGCGATTGTGGATCCACACCATCATCTGTGGAACGAGCCGTCTATGTGGGGCACTTATTCGCTAGACAATCTATGGGCAGATACAGAATCCGGCCACAATATCGTCAAGACTGTCTTTCTAGATTGCGGCTGCGCCTATCGGAAAGATGGGCCTGGTCGCATGAAGCCAGTTGGAGAGACGGAATACGTCGCGGCAGTTGCTGCTGAGAGTGCGAAGGTACCTGATCGTGCCACGATCGCAGCGATTGTTAGTCATGCAAACATGCATCTAGGCCCTGATGTGGCACCGGTGTTAGAGGCTCACGAAGCAGCAGGGCAAGGTCTGTTTCGCGGCATCCGTCACGCTGGTCCGTTCGATGACACGGGTAGCTTGTCGAACGCGGGTCGCGGCGCGCCATGCCCATATGGGGAGCCTGAATTTCGAACTGGTGTCAAAACTCTTGGGGATATGGGGTATACCTACGATACCTGGCACTTCCACATGCAAAACGCGGCCTTTCTGGAACTTGCTCGCGCGGTCCCAACCACTACGATGGTGTTGGATCACTTTGGGACGCCGCTTGGGGTCGGTGCTTATGCCGGTCAACAAGAGGAGATCTTCGCGCAGTGGTCGAAAGATATCGCTGCTATCGGACAATGTGAAAATGTTGTGATGAAACTTGGTGGTCTGGCAATGATTGACAACGGATTTGGTTGGCATGACCGCGAACGGGCCCCGACATCTGACGAATTCGTAGCTGCCCAGATTCGCTACTACTTGCATGCGATCGAATGCTTCGGACCAGAGCGCTGTATGTTTGAGAGTAATTTCCCGGTTGATCGGTTATCGATTCCGTACCACATCTACTGGAACGGGGTGAAGAAGATCGTGGCTGACTTCAGCGAGGATGAAAAACATGCGATGTTCTACGGCACGGCAGCTCGGGTGTACCGTCTCGACTGACAGCGGCTTGACCCCTACAATCCGGAATGACTGAGCGCTGTAGATACAATGCGGCCGGATTGTCGTCTGGAATACTATATTTCGGAAAATACCGTAAAAAAGACGTTCCCTACAAACGTCATCGAGAGGAGTACTAGGATGCATACGTTTGCTGACCCCCTAAATCGAGCTGTACAAGTTGCGCCGGATAAGACGGCGGTGATTGATGAAGGACAAAGATACTCCTACAGAGAACTTCAGGATCGATCTGCTCGACTAGTCGCAGGTCTGTACGCACTTGGCTTAGAGAAAGGTGACCGAGTTGCCATCTGGTCAGATAATAATCACCAATACATTGAGACGTATGTCGGTGTGCCTGCCGGTGGTTTGGTTGTGGTGCCTCTAAACACGCGCCATGCAGAACCGGAACTCAGGTATGCGCTAGAGGACTCCGGAACCAAGGTCTTGATTACGGACCGTGATGCGTCAGGGATGAATGGTATCTGTGATCACGTGATTCAGATAGGCGATGAGTACGAAGCCTTACTGACAAGCGAGCCCCATCCGTTGGGTGAGGGGATCACTGAAAACGATCTGGCTGGTTTATTCTACACAGGCGGAACCACAGGTAAGTCGAAAGGGGTCATGCTCAGTCATCGAAACCTTATCGCCAATACTTTTCATTGGTTGGTCTCGGTCCCACAGACTGCGAACGATGTCATGTTAGTCATGGCGCCCTTGTTTCACGCGGCCGGGTCCAACGGAGTGCTGGGCTCGATTTGGACGACCGGTACGCAAATTACGCTGGGTGCGTTTGATCCCGAACAAGTTTTGGAGATCATTCAGGCTGAGAAAGTTACTGCAACGCTGGGCGTGCCGGCCATGTTGGCTGCGATGGCGGAAGCACAACATGCCAATCCGCGAACTGTCGACTCGGTACGCACCATCGCTCACGGTGGTTCGCCTATTGCGACGGAAGTCGTCCGCCGAACTTGGACTGCCTTCCCGAGGGCAGAAATGATCGAAGTCTATGGCGCTACAGAATTGTCGCCGCTGACAACGGCTTTGCGCAACGAACAGGATCTGTTGGAGCATGATCGCGCCCGGTCCTGTGGGCAGTCGATTCCCGGCACTGATGTACGAATCTTAGACACCGATGGGCAGGAGGTTACGCGGGGTGAAATCGGCGAGGTCGTGGTTCGAGGTCCAAACGTCATGGTCGGCTATTGGAACAAGCAAGAGCAAACCGACGCAGTACTTAAAGGTGGCGCCTACTGGAGTGGTGATCTCGGTTATATGGACGAGGAAGGCTATGTGTTTCTTGTCGATCGCAGCAAAGACATGATCGTCTCTGGCGGAGAGAACGTGTACTGCACAGAAGTTGAAGAAGTGCTTTACAAGCATGAAGCTGTTTTGGAAGCAGCGGTGTACGGTATCCCTGACGAAAGGTGGGGCGAGGCAGTGCACGCAACTGTCGTTCCTCGAGTGGAACACAGCAACGTGGCACCTGAGGCACTGATTGAATACTGTCGTGAACAGATCGCCGGATACAAGGTACCCAAGGGAATCAACATCCAACAGGAGCCACTGCCTAAGTCAGGTCCAGGTAAGGTACTTAAGAGAGAACTAAGGGCGCCATTCTGGGAAGGCTCAGATAGGGCTGTAAATTAGTTACGTTCCTGCCCTAGTTCTCGCGATCGTACGCCGCACCGGGCTAAGGTCGATTGAGCGGTTCTTGCTCACGGCTGTGATCTTTGTGTGCTTGCCGATCTATGCAAAGCCGCCGAATATTGTGTTGATACTCGCAGACGATCTTGGTTATACGGACATCGGAGCTTATGGCAGTGAGGTCAGGACTCCCCATCTCGATGCGCTCGCTGAACAAGGTATCCGATTCAGCAACTACCACACCGCAGCGAGTTGTGCGCCTACGCGCGCGATGCTGTTAACTGGAATCGACAACCATCTCGCGGGTGTGGCGAATATCCCGGAAGCCATTCCGCCCGAACAAAGCGATCACCCGAACTATCAAGGAGTACTAAGTCCGCAGGTTGAGACAATTGAGTCGAAACTCTTAAGCTCTGGGTATCACACCTATATGTCTGGTAAGTGGCATCTGGGCCACAAACCCCATGAACGACCGAGTGCACGCGGCTTTGAGCGGACAGTGGCTATGGCCGATACAGGCAGCGACAACTGGGAGCAGAAGCCCTATATCCCGATCTATGACAAGGCAAACTGGTACAAAGATGGTGCGGAGCTCGTACTCCCTGACAAATATTACTCCAGCGAATTTCTCGTCGATGAAATGATCGGGTTTGTCGATTCCAATGCGGGAGATGGTAAGCCGTTTTTTGCCTACCTGCCGTTTTTGGCGGTGCATATTCCCGTGCAGGCGCCTCGTGATTACACCGAGAAGTATCTCGAAGCCTATAAGGAAGGCTGGCATGCGCTACGTGAGGCACGGCATCGACGAGCGGTAGAGCTTGGGTTAGTCGCATCTGGTGCGCGAGTCGAAATGGAGAGCACTGCGGATTGGGACTCCCTGACGCTCGATGACAAGCGGTATCACGCCAAGCGAATGGCGGTCTACGCGGGCATGATTGAGGCGATGGACTTTCACGTTGGACGGCTAGTTAACCATCTGACGGACCTTGGTGAGATCGACAACACTGTGTTTGTCTTTACGTCTGACAATGGAGCTGAAGCGTCAGGGTCGATGAACCAGGCAGGGTTGTTAAGTTCCTTTCTTTTAGGGCTACGAGATTATTCTGTAGAGTACGAAACCCTCGGCGAAAGGGGTTCTTTTAACACGATATCGGCGAGCTTCGCGAGCGCCTCAGTAGGGCCGTTAGCTTTTTATAAGTTCTATGCCGGAGAGGGCGGTATGCGGGTGCCCTTAATCATCACAGGTCAACCTGTCGAGATGAAGGGAAGTGTGAGTGACGCATTTGCTTACGTGACTGACGTTGCAGCGACGATTCTTGAGATAGGCGAAATTCCGGCGGATAAAACAGAAATGACCGGCCGCAGTCTCTTACCTATTCTGTCCGGTGAGAGAGATGGTGTTTATACAGAAAGAGATGTTGTCGGCTACGAAGTTGGCGGCAACGCGGCTTTGTTTCGCGGGGACTATAAACTGGTTATGAACCGTGCACCCATGGGCGACGCCAAATGGCACTTGTATGACATTAAAAAAGATCCAGGCGAAGTCAGCGACCTAGCTGCAAGTGAACCCGAGCGTTTCGCAACGATGCTCACGCAGTACTCTGAATATACAGAGGCAAATGGTGTCCTCCCAATCCCCGATGATTACAATCAAGGGACGCAAATTTTGCTCAATGCAATCAATGCGCGTCTGAACGTTCCTCTTATAGCTAGTGTCCTGTTTGCACTACTTCTATTGGGTGGCTGGTTGATCTACAGAGGTCGGCGTCAATCCTCTTGATGGGGGATTCGCCGCCAAAAGATGAGCATTTTCTTTAGCACCTGATCTTTCTCGAAAAATTGATGGTAAAGCGCCGCTAAGAAGTGAGCAGCGATGAGAACGATAATCGCATTAGTCGCGAACTCGTGAATCGGACGCAGGGTTTGGAACAAACTTCCATCGCTTTGACCGGACGTGAGGACAAAACTAGCGAATAGAGTGATCTCCGAAGTCGCGTTTATCGCGGTTGCGATGCCTGATGTCACGAGCACGCCAATCAATAGATACAACGTGATATGTCCCCAGCGTGCCGCTTTTTGCTGCCAAGCGGGCATTGCATCAGGTAGCGGCGGAGCACCATATCGAAACCGCAGGTAGAGTCGGTAGATGAACAGCACCGCTACTATCGTTCCAAGAGTCGCGTGATCCGAACGAGATTCAAACCGATCCCAATCCTCCAGCGCTGTGTCAAACTTCTGCGCGACGAACAGATCCAATATGAGCAACAGCGACATCACCCAGTGAATAACTTTCTGCGCGATAGAGTAGTCGACAGACAGGCTTGTCATGCTAGATGTTCGCACCACGTGGAAAATTGGGGTCTCGCTTCTCTTGCAAGGAGGCCAATCCTTCGCGCGCTTCAGGTCCACCAAAGCCGAGCATCTCGAGGGCAGTCGAAGTGTCGTAGATTGGCCCTGCCATACGCAGCCAATTGTTGAGGCTGTATTTTGTCCATCGTATGGCCGTGGGAGCACCGCCCTTTAGTTTCTCTGCGACTTCCATCGCTCGGTCTTGCAGCTCTTCAGCTTCGACGCAAAGCGAAACAAGACCTATGCGCTCAGCTTCCTCACCGCTTAGCCGATCACAGGTGAGTAGATAGTATTTTGATTTCGCCATGCCACAGAGCAGTGGCCATATAATAGCCGCGTGATCACCAGCGGCGACTCCGAGACGGGTGTGGCCATCTGTTATCGAAACGGACTTACTAACAATGGAGATATCGGCCATGAGTCCGGCCACCAGTCCAGCGCCAACAGCGGGTCCGTTGATCGCAGAGGTGATCGGTTTACCACAGTTCATGATGTTGTAGACAAGATCCCGCGCTTCTTTCCAAATGGTGGCGCGGACATCAAAATCCTCGGTGATCTTTTGCACCATCTCAAAATCACCACCAGCAGAAAAAGCCTTGCCAGCGCCAGTGAGAATTACGACATCGATATCTGGGTCTTCGTCTACTTCACGCCAGACGTAGGTCAATTCTTTATGACCCACTTGGTCCAAAGCGTTGTATTTTTCTGGCCGATTGATCGTAATCTTGAGAATTCTCTCGGCTGGGTATTCAAACAATAGGTGCGTATAGCCTTGGTACCGTTCTGTCACTTGTGTCTACTCCCGATTCAATTTTCACCATGATAACCTTCATTGCTTAAATTCATGCAACCAATGGAGATAACTATGGGTACCGCAATAGAGAATGCGCTGGAAACGTTGTCCGGTCAGGTAGATCAGGCATCGACACCAACAGACTGGTTCGAAGTCACTCAAGATCGAGTCAATACCTTTGCTGACGCCACGCTGGATCAACAGTGGATACACGTAGACCCAGAGCGCGCAAAGGCTGGACCTTTTGGTACACCGATCGCACACGGTCAGTTGACGATGTCGCTCATGAGTTTTTTGCCAGGTGGTGAGGGGGTTGGCTTACCCTCACTCGAAGGCATGACAATGGGCGTTAACTATGGTTGGAACCGTGTTCGTTTCATGTCCCCAGTCGCGGTGGGCGCAAAGATACGAACTGCGGGCAAAATCAAGAGCGTTGAGCAAAAAGGCGAGCAGCTGGAAGTGATCAACGAGCTGACCGTAGAAATCGATGGCCAAGACAAGCCTGCGTGTGTCGCGGAAAGCGTCTTACGAATCGTATTTTAGGGTTCGTAACTAACTCTGGGGAGAGAGATATGGATATAGGGGTCTGTGTAGCGTCGCACATTAACGATATTGGCTATGTAGTTCGGGCGGAAGAGCTTGGCTATACACATGCTTGGTTGGCGGATTCGCAAATGTTGTGGTCGGATTGTTATGCAACGCTTGCGCTTGCGGCAACTCAAACCTCGACGATTAAGCTCGGGACTGGTGTCGCCGTGACCGGTACGCGTCCCCCATCAGTCAACGCGGCCGGAATAGCGACGATCAATGCTATTGCACCTGGTAGGACTTTCTTTGGCGTAGGGGCCGGTAACACCGCCCGACGCGTTATGGGTCTGCCACCGCAGCGAATCAAAGATTTCGAAATCTACCTACAACAGCTGGCGCCCTTGTTAAGAGGTGAAGAAGCCGAAATGCCCCATGGGGATGGCTCGATACCGATACGCCATATCATGGGTGACAAAGGATTTGTGAACTTTGATGACCCGATACCACTCTACATATCTGGCTTTGGACCGAAATCGTTGGCTTTAGCTGGTAAGTATGGTGACGGCGCGGTGCTAGCCCTTGTTGGTAATCCGGGAGCCATGAACTCGGTATGGCACATGATGCAAGAGGGTGCGCGTGAGGTTGGTCGTGAAATTGGCCCCGGGAAAGGGTATTACACGACTGCACTAACCACGATGGTTGTGCTCGACGACGGCGAGGCGATTGATTCTGACCGGGTCAAGTCCGAATGCGGGGCCATGGCGATGGCAGCAGTTCACTACTCGTATGATCAATATCGTAATTTTGGACATCAACCGCCCAATGCTTTAGCTGGAATCTGGGACGACTATACGGGCTTGTTGGAAACCTATCCCGAGGACCGGCGGCATCAGAGAATACATGGGGGGCATAACTGCTGGGTATTGGAAGAAGAAGAAAAATTCCTGACTCCGGCGGTACTGGAAGCCTCCAGTATGATTGGTACGAAGGATCAGCTGATTGAGCGGATCCATGGTATGGCGTCGGTGGGTTTGGAGCAGCTAATGATCCTGCCAAACTTTGATACCCGTTTCGATGTGCTAGAGCGTGTTGCGAAGGACATTCTTCCAAACGTATAGGTTGGCGAGTAGGCACTGCGGTCGCCGTGACGGCAGCAAAGACATTGGGCTATTATCTGGCTCAAAGGGGAACTTAAAAAAGGAGATGCTTATGCGCGTCACGCGCGTTTGGGTTACTGCCATGCTGGTAGTGCTTGCGAACTTTGTGGTGGCAGACGAGTTGCCAACAGGTACGGAAGGAGGGCAATGGCGAGTCTATGGTGGCGACAAAGCTGGCACTAAGTATTCTCCTCTTGATCAAATAAATCGAGACAACTTTCAAGAGCTAGAAGTCGCCTGGCGGTGGGTTTCGGCGGACGGATTCCTAACCAAAACGACCGCTGCGGGTGGTGAATGGTCGGCGCCTCGAGATGATGTTGTCGGTCAACTTGTTAGAGAAAACCCAAACCTTTATCGAGATCAGAACACGCCGAATTGGGCAAACTTCCAGGCGACGCCACTGATGATTGACGGCGTGCTGTATTTCAATACACCCCTTTCTCAAGGCGTTGCTGTTGATGCAAAGTCCGGCAAAACCCTCTGGATCTATAACCCGAAGAGTTATGAAGAGGGCACAACCTCGATGACCGTTACGTGGCGACAAAGAGGGGTTGCTTATTGGACTGACGGAGAAGAAGAAAGAATTCTCTGGGGTACCGGTAACGGCTATCTCATTTGCGTTGATGCTAGATCGGGCCATCCCTGTCCAGGATTTGGTAAAGGTGGTCACGTCGATTTAACTCAAGGGCTACCACGAGCGGATCGAAACAGTCGTGACTATCTGAACGCCATGCTTTATTCGGTGCAGTCGCCGCCAATCGTTGTCGGTGACACTGTCGTCCATGGGTCCTCTATCGCGGATCGGCGAGTGAACAAGGAAGCTGTTCCTGGTTGGGTTCGTGCTTGGGATGTGAGGACTGGCGAGCACAAGTGGGACTTCCATACCGTGCCAGAAGCAGGTGAGGAAGGTGTGGAAACTTGGCATAACGATTCGTGGCGATATTCTGGCAACGCGAACGTCTGGCCGTACTTGAGTGGGGACGAAGAGCTTGGACTCGTCTATCTCCCGACAGGCACGCCTACGAATGACTACTACGGCGGACACCGATTAGGAGAGAATCTCTTTGCAGAGAGTATTGTCGCGGTAGAAGCGGCAACCGGAAAGAAAGTCTGGCACTTTCAAGCTGTACACCATGGTTTATGGGATTACGACTTTCCAACTGCGCCAAATTTGTTAGACGTTGTTGTGGACGGTAAGCCTATTAAGGCACTAGCGCAGGTTAGTAAGCAGGGGTTTTTGTATGCGTTTGATCGTGCGACGGGAGAGCCGATTTGGCCAATTGAAGAACTTCCAGTCCCAACCGATACGAACATACCTGGTGAAGAGCCTTGGCCAACACAACCGTATCCAACCAAGCCAGCCCCCTTTGAATATCAAGGGGTTACTGAAGACGACTTAGTTGACTTCACCCCAGAAATACGTGAGATGGCATTGAAGGCTGTGGAGGGTTGGCGTTTAGGACCACTCTACACGCCCCAGATGATGAATGATGGCGAAACAAAGGGCCTTGTCTTTCGCCCTACAGGCGCCGGTGGTGCCAACTGGTCTGGTGCGGGTGTCGATCCAGAAACGGGAATTTTGTATGTACCTTCAAACAATAACCCCGGTGTCATTACGTTCTATGAGCCCGATAACGGTAACCTGCGCTACACACATGGTATGCCAGAAACCCAGCGCTTGAGGGCTGATCCTGGTGCGTCCGGTCCACGTATGCCCCGCGGGCTGCCTTTGGTGAAGCCGCCATATTCGCGGATGACCGCAATCGATATGAATACTGGCGAACATGTTTGGATGACGCCACTAGGTAACGGTGACCGTTTGCGGCGTCATCGGCTGCTACGCGATCTTGACCTGCCACCTCTGGGTGGCGACAACAGTCGCGGTGGACCGCTGGTTACCAAAACGCTTTTAGTGACGGCATTAACCGCCGGTGGTGGATCGGGTGGAGCGCGGTTGGTCGCCTATGACAAGGCAACGGGTGAAGAATTAGGGTCAGCTAACCTGCCACGTGGAGCGATCAGTACGCCAATGACCTATATGCAAGATGGTAAGCAATATATTGCAATTACGATTGGTGGCACGCCGCCTGAGTTGATCGCACTAGCGCTGCCAGATTCCGAATAATGCGCGTCAGAATAATCATGTTTGGCCTTTTGTTGTCTGGCTTCTTGTTCGCAGCAGAAGACGCCGTTGCAGAGGAAGGCTCGGTTTGGGACGGCGTTTACACCGACGCCCAAACTACAGCCGGGGCTAAGTTGTTTGCCGAGCAGTGTCTCGCCTGCCACTCGAATAAGCCGGGTGAGGTAGGCGGCCATGGACCTTCGCCGTCAATCATCGGCGAAGACTTTCTGTTCCGCTGGGTTGATTCATCGGTCGCGGACTTTTACGACGTGATAAGGCAGACAATGCCGCAGGCGGCACCAAACAGCTTAGATGCGCAACAGTATGCGGATATCACAGCTTACGTTCTGAAGCTCAACAACTATCCTGCGGGTGAGAACCCATTGCGTGCTGAGGACTACATAGAGCTGCAATCAGTTTGGATTGAAGAAGAGCGATAGTGCGGGCTAGTCCCGGGGCAAGGCGAACGACACCATCGTGTGCCCCGATATCACAGTGACATATTGGATGCCGTTCACCTCGTAGGTGACCGGTGCCATGACGATCTGACCGCCGAGTGCGACCTTCCACAGGAGCTCGCCTGTTTGGGCGTCGATGGCGTGAAAGTATCCTTCTCGCCCTCCTGTAAATAGAAGATCCGAGCCTGTGGTCAGCATGCCACTGTCGCTGACGTCGAACTGATCGTAAGTCCACACCGCCTCGCCCGTATCTGGATCTATCGCTTTGAGAGAGCCGTAGCCAACTTCACTCGTCCAGTTGTTTATCGGTGTTGTTCGTCCTATCCCAATAGTGGGTGCACCTCGAACAGGTGCGCGCACAGTAAACCCACCACCTAAGAAAGCAGAGCCTGGCTCGTACTCCTGTTCGATTGCTTGGTAGTAAGTCGCGTAGTCATTCCACGCAGCGAAATAGAAGAGGTCTGTGTTCGGACTATAGGAAGGAGGGTACCAATTGGTCCCACCTTGATTGCCAGGCCACGTGGGCTCTCCCTCTGGTTGTGGTGTTGCGACAGGACGTCCGTTCTCATCCAAACCGCTCGCCCAGTTCACCTTGACGAAAGGTTTACCAAGTAAGAACTTGCCGTTCGTGCGATCAAGGACGTAGAAATAACCGTTGCGGTTCGCCCAGAGCATCAACTTGGCAGGCTTGCCTTGCCATTGTCGGTCTACCAACACTGGGACTTGAACGGCATCATAGTCATAACCATCGTTGGGGGTGAACTGGAAGTGCCATTTTAGTTCACCCGTATCGATATCAAGTGCGACCACTGAGTCGGAATATAGATTGTCACCAGGACGCTGGGCTGCATTCCAATCTGGACCAGGATTGCCGATGCCCCAGTAAGTGAGATTCAAATCAGGGTCAATGGATCCTGTCACCCATACAGAAGCGCCGCCGTATTTCCAATCGTCGCCTTCCCAGGTTTCATGGCCAGGCTCTCCTGGTCCCGGAATCGTATAAAACTTCCAAGCTTCCTCGCCGGTCTTTGCATCGTAAGCGACAATATAGCCTCGGATGCCGTATTCACCGCCGCCGACGCCCACAATGACTTTGTCCTTGGCGATGAGGGGTGCCATGGTGACTGAGTAGGCAAGATCAACGGGACCTACTTCGATATTCCAAAGTTCCTTGCCGTTGATTCGATCAACAGCAATGAGGCGTCCATCGAGTGTCCCCATAAACAAACTATCGCCGAGAATGGCTACGCCGCGATTGTTTGCGCCACAACAAACCTGAGCCCTGGGATCTGGGGTGTGTCGATACATCCAAAAGACGCGTCCAGTAACCGGATCAACAGCCATGATGTCGTTAGGACGTTGCGTGATGTACATGATCCCGTCGACCACAATCGGATTGGACTGCCAGGCACCAAAGACTTGGTTCTGTAACATCCACTCGAGCTTTAGTTCTTTAACGTTACCTTTGTTGATTTGCGTCAGAGTTGAATGGCGCTGGCTATCGTAGCCGCCGTTGTAGGTGAGCCAATTCGCGGGTTCGCTATCTGCATTAATAATACGTTCGTAGTCGACTTCAGCCGCAGCGTTAGTGACGAAAATCGCCGTGAGCACAACGACCAAACTCTGCCTGTTAACGATGCTCATCGCGTGCTCCTTAGCGTTAGAAGATACGCTATGACATCAGCGACCTCTTCATCAGACAGTTCGGACGGTTTGTGCGTTGGTTCGTTACTAATCTCGTAGAGACTCAGATCGGACTTCTTGAATGATCGCAGCCGTTCTGTTGAGTCGATTATTTGCACCGTGTAGGTGTCTTCGTTAAGCCGTCTGCCGGTGAAGGTTTCTTCTGCTGTAGTGACAAGTGTGACGGTTTTATTGATCGGAAGGAGCGCCTTTTCCGGTGTGAGCAATGTGCGGGATAGAGCGCCAGGGGTGCGGTTGGATCCAACGTGGCTTAAGTCGGGTGCCGTCCGTGGACCGTGGCCACTAACTCGATGACAGCTACTACATTCGCCATTGCCGCGAAAAATTGTTGCGCCGTGTACTGGATCGCCAATTTTTACCGCCACGCCGTCTGGATCGAAGCCAATTCGGATATAGGAAATGATACCGTCGAGCTCATCATCCGATAGATCGAACCTAGGCATGCGGCCCTCAGCGGCGCCCTCGAGGATGACCCCTTTGATGTCGTGGTCGGTAACGGCAGTTTTGAATTGAGCGCGACTTAGATCGACACCTTCAATCCAGTTGCCTTCAATGCCGTGACATAGGGCGCAGTTGTCTATGTAGACCCGGTAACCCAGGCTGACACTCTCGCTGGTATAAGCATGGTCTTTGGATTCTGACCATGCGGTCGCACTCAATAAGCCAAAAAGAATCAGACATCCCAACTTCCTCTGCTTCTCTTGTTTCATAGACGCAACACTCCTTCCCCGGTAAGCAAGCGTCTACTCTGCAACAAGCCGGAGCGAAAACCAATACTCGGGCTATGCAAGGTCGTTAGATGAACGCCTTACCCAGTCTCGTGAAAGACGGGCCAACGTTGATCGATTTCGCCGTCAGTCACGGTGAGTAAGTCACCGAATTGCAACATCACGAACTCGCTCTGGGTTGGTCTGAGAAACATGTAGTCGTCGACCTGTAGGTTGCTTTCACCAGGAGTAGTAATCGGGCTTTGGTTAGTGCTTTCGTAAAGGGGTTCGCCGGTCTCAGCTGGAGAAACCATCCGCGCCTTCCACTTGCCACCATAGATGTAATAGAGACGTTCTTTGCGATCGGTAACGATCGGGTTCTGGTCATAGCGCTTTAAGATTGGTGTAGCGATAAAGAGCGCCGGTCGGTTAGCAACCAGATGGTGCGTGTCGAAATCAGTCGGCATGACCACGCCAGAGCCCGCCGATAGATCGTTCATTGTTCGATCGCGTTCGTAGATCTTCAGGGTGTGGCTACCTGCCCCGTTTAACGTCATGTTTTCAGGCTTCAAACCGTGAGTCTTAAGTTGTGCGATGGCGCTGTGGTATCGGGCAAGTACTTTTTGTACCTCAGGGTGAGAAAGGTCTGCTTGCATGCCAGTTAGATGAGGTTCGTAGCCCATGATGCCGGTGACTTTTAAATGCATCGGGTTGGCCGCAGCTAGGGCTAGTGCTTGACGCAAAGCATCAGGACTTGCAAAGCCACCACGACGGAGACCGACGTCGATTTCGAAATTGACCTGTATTTTGATGCCAAGGGTTTTGGCAAGGTTTAAGTACTGGGCGAGTCGTGCTTCGCTATCGATGAGCCATTGCACTTGCTGTGCTGGATTGAACGCAGGGTTGGGCGGCAGGGTCTTGTAGAAAGTTTCTGCCGCGCGGACCGGCATAGGTTTACCCAGTAGCGCATCGCTTTTTGGAAAAGCCTGCGCGACGGCATTGAGGAATGGCTGGTGAAAAACCATCAATGCATCCGTTTTCGCGCGTTGGGTAACATGTTGTAAGAGCGGCACCGACGGGAGTGATTTGACGACTGCTCGGTAAGTTTTTTCTTCGCCGACCGAATTGACCAATCGATCGATGTTGTGATTCATGCGGGCAGTGTCGATCAACATTACCGGTCGTCCGGGTCCGGTCCGCTTGAGCGTCTCATTTAAGCGTGAAAAGTACTGATTGTGACCCGTGTTCACAGCAGCATTAGCCATTGGTGAATGAGGTGCCCAGAGCAGACTTGTGGCGCTTGATGCTACGAACGCTGACGACTTCAAGAATTCTCGTCTCTTCATTTCAGTGTCTCCATTTCGATTTCTTCATTTCAGACGCTGAGAATTTTTCTTAGGTGATTATTGAGTAGTCGACCTGCGGGATCTAGTCGTTTGCGCAAGGCTTGGAAGTCTCCGAAGCGTGGATAGAGCTTGGTCAACTCTGAGGCAGATAAAGAGTGGATCTTACCCCAGTGCGGGCGTCCGCCGTATTTCCAGAAGATAGGTTCTATGAGATCGAAGTAGGGTCGGTAATCCTCACTCGCGGTTCTGTGTATAGAAATCGCAGCATGATCTTCATCTCCGGTACTCATACCAATCCAGGTGTCATCTCTCTGCACATAACGATATTCCAGCGGAAAAACGACATCGATTTCTTTCTCTTTGATAGTCCGAAGGATCTCGCGCAAGCAGTCAGCGCCCGCGTGGAGTGGTACAGAATACTCCATCTCATTGAACCGATTGTTGCGCACATTGCTGAGAATTTTATATGAAGTGTCGACTGCTTCGGTTGGCTGGATCTGTTCTGCGAGACCATCAACCAACGGTTGGCGGTCCTTTGGTGGGGTAGCAGCCCAACCGGCCATTGCTTGCCCAAAGGCTGCAGCTTCCTCGGGTGCGGGCGGCGGATTGTTAATGTCTGCGTTAGTTTCATCGATCTCAAGGACCAAGGCATAGTCGGAATGGGTGAGTGGGAACATTTCAAAGTGGCGGTGATTGGCCGCCGCCGTGTCGAAGCGTTCAAGAACTGATTCGATCTTCTCTACCGTATTGCGTGCCCGCAATCTGTATGGCGGTCTATTCTTTAAAGTCATTTGCGTCACCACACCAAGTGCTCCCAGACTCACTCTAGCGGCATTGAGTTCATCGTCCGTAGCACTGAAATCCAGAATGTCTCCCGCCGGTGTAATGAGACGTAGTGATTCCACGAAGCCCGAAAGACTTGGAAACGAAATTCCCGTGCCATGCGTCGCAGTGGCGGTTGCACCAGCGAGTGTTTGGCGATCTATATCGGGTAGGTTCAACATGGCCTGACCGCGTTCTTCTAATGCTGGACCGATGTCACTCAAGCGGGTGCCAGCACCTAACGTCGCGGTCATAGCTTCCCGTGAATCGTCTAAAACGCCAGACAATTGATCGATCACGATTAGATGACCATCAGTAGGCACGAGTGGGGTAAATGAATGTCCGGCTCCGACGGGTCTGATGGCACCGGTGGTGGCTTGTAAAAACTGCACGAGGTCAGTTTCAGAGCTGGGACTAAATCGACCGGCCGGGTTCGCGGTTTGCCCACCGGACCAGTTGCTCCAAGGTGTTGTCCCAGGTGTCTCGGTGGACGTGGCAGCAAACGTACGGGCGTAGATCGCAGTAAGGGCAGAACTTGCGAGAAATTGACGACGGTTAATCACTGTCCACCTCCGCTGGCTAACATCATGCTGATGAGCGCCTCAAAGTCTGAAGTCTCGCAGGCCATGCAGTAGCCCAGAGGTGGCATGTCGTTCAGGCCAGATACAACACTTTCGAGGAGTTCTTCCGAACTTTTTAAACGCAACTCTTGCCAATCTCCTCTGTGTCCTAGCCGTGGCGCGCCAGCTTTGCCGTCGATATGACAAAGTGCACAGCTTCGAGTCCAGAGCTGGAGTTGGCGGGGTGTCGGTGACAAGGAGGTGACTTGAGAGGTTTCTTGTGCGGATTGAGGTACAGGTAGCGTAGGCGTATCGGTGGATGGCTCGCTACACCCAATTAGCAAGCAAACCAGCACAGCAGTTAAGTAATTACCCTTCAATGCACGAGACCCCGCTACAAAATTGTTGGCACATTGTGCGACGAAAAGATCTGCATTGAAATGCTGTGCGATGAGAGGGGTAGGGAAAAAGCGGCTGGACAGACGGTAAATACAGAACTGGGCTCGGATAGAGGAGGCGTGCAGCACTTGCGACACGAGGGCACTCGCGCTTAAATAGTTGTTTCGTGATGAAGGGGATTTCAGCGTGTCAATACAGCGGCGTTTGGGCTTTGTCCTGGGCATAATTTTGATCTCGGGTTGTGCGACCACAACTGCAACTAACAATGCAGGGTCCGCCGATTCGATCAGTCGAGCTTGGGATGGTCGTCCAGACTTGAATGGGATCTGGCAGACTCTAAGCACAGCCAATTGGAATTTGGAGAGCCATCCTGCCTATGGCGGGTTAGCAGATATTGGTGTACTTGGTGCGACACCTCCTGGACTTGGTGTCGTCGAAGGTGGGGACATTCCTTATCAAGAATGGGCGCGCAAAAAGCAGCAAGAGAATTTCGAAAACCGATTCACTAATGACACAGAAGCAAAGTGTTATCTGCCTGGAATTCCTCGTGCGCACTACATGCCTTATCCATTCCAGATACTGCAAGGTGATCGCAAAATCATGATGGTTTACGGCTTTGCGGAAGCGAATCGAACTATACACATGGATAAAGAAGACCCAGTACCTGCACCGATAGATAGCTGGATGGGCCGCTCCCACGGACGTTGGGAAGGCGACACGTTGGTTGTTGATGCCCACGGTTTTAATGGCGATGCATGGCTTGATCGCGCTGGCAACTTCCACAGTTATGCATTACAGGTCGAAGAGCGATTTACACCAGTGAACAGCAATGTGCTGCGTTATGAGGTAACGATGACTGACGAGGAGACGTACACGCGGCCGTGGAAGATGTCGGTGTTGCTGTATAAGAATTTGGATGAAGCTGCAGAAGTTCTTGAATTTAAGTGTGTAGAGTTTTCCGAAGACTTGCTCTACCGCCACTTGCGACGAAGCGCCTCGACTAACTAGAGGCCTCTAAAAAATAGACTCTTAATCTCTAGAGAAGGGAGAGTGAATGATGAAGATTGGAAGTAAAATGAGTTGGGTAGCAAAGCTAACGGGGTTAGGCGCGGGACTACTCTGCGCGACCTTCGCACAAGCCGAGTTGCGTGTGCATCACATCGAGCTCGCGGTGTCCCAAGCCGATACGGCAAAGAAGTGGTACGAGATGCACCTGCCATGTAAATCCGTAGCCGATCGACCAATGCGAATCATGTGTGGTGGTATGCAAATTGAGTTGATGGCAAGACAGTCCATTGGCGGTAGCCAGGGGACGTCGGTTAACCACATAAGCTTCTCTTATCCTGATGTTGCCGCAAAGATGGAAGCACTGGAAAGCATCGGTGTCGGGGGTGCTGGTGTTCGGTTGCAGCGATTCGATGACGGTGCGTTGACCCGTGCAGATGAAGGCATTGGGGTACACGGCTTCATCTTTGATCCGTGGGGAACGCGCATCGAACTGGTTGAAGCAGCCGGTGAGCCAGCCTTCAATCACGTTCATCTGCATTCAGCAGATCCGGCCGCAGCCAAAGATTGGTATGTTGAGACATTAGGTGCGGCGCCCAGTACTCAAGGCGTAGAAATTGGCGGCTTGCCGTTTCACATTAGCCAGAATGCGGAAGGTCGTCCCGCAGGTACGCGAGAGCGAGCGGTTGATCATATTGCGCTAGCGGCTGCCGATGTTGCAGAAACTTCGTCGGAATTAGACGGTGCAGGGGTCAAAGTTCGTGGCCCAGCAACGCCGGCCAATGCACGGGGTGATTCACAACGAAGCCTACTCGCTGGACCTGATGGCGTACGCATAGAGATCGTGGACAGCCAATGGGATGGTATTGATTATGATTTAGGTGGCGACCCGGTTGCAGAAGTCGCAGCCGTAACGACACCTTTCGAAATACCGAGAACGCCATGGGGCGAACCGGATATACAAGGTATGTGGACAGGAAACGCTGCACACGGGATACCGTTAGAACGTCCTGATGATCTGGTTGGCCAGGACCTGTCCGAGGACCAGGCGGCTGAACGAAGAGAACAAGGCACGTTGGCCAGCATTTGGGGTTATGAGCGTGAATGGCGAGATACGACGCTCGGCTATGACAAGTTCCAAGCATCGCGCCAAGTGGCGCTAATCGTCGATCCGCCTCAAGGCAAACTGCCGACGGCGACTGAACTCGGTGAGAAAGAGTTGGCTGATGCCGCGGCTCGCCGTTTGGTTGTCGCTGCGGGTCCCGAAGATCTGTCGAGCTGGGTCCGCTGCATCACACGTGGTTTGCCTACGATGATGATGTCCGGGGTATACAACAATGGGCTGCAGATCCAACAAAGCCCGGGTTATGTCGCAGTTCAAAAAGAGATGATTCACGAGACGCGCCTCATACCGACCACAGCGAAAGCAAGGCCTGGCATAAAGCAATGGTTAGGTAGCTCCCGTGGTCGCTGGGAAGGCGATACATTGGTCGTCGAGGTGACCGATTTCAACGGGCGCAGCAAATATCGCGGCGCCGGTGAAAATATGAAGATAACCGAGCGCTATCGGTTGGTTGATGCCGACACCTTGGAATATCAGTTCACTGTAGAAGATCCAACGATTTGGGCGACACCGTGGACTGGCATGTTTCATTTTAAACGCGATGAAGCGCAATATAAATTGGTGGAGTACGCCTGCCATGAAGGTAACTACGGTATGACAAATATATTGAGCGCAGCCCGTGCCAAAGATAGAGAAATTAATGAACCGAGTGGAGAGTAAGTTGAACTTGAGTAAAACCCTCATGCTGGGCGCAGCAGTAACTTTGATTGCACTCACTCCGATGGCCGTAGTGAAAGCGCACCATGCGTTTGCACTAGAGTTTGACGCAACTAAACCGGTTAAGCTGCGCGGCAAGATTACCAAGATGGAATGGGTGAATCCCCACGCGTGGATGCACCTTCGTGTTTCTAAGGAAGATGGCGCGGTTGAAGACTGGATGATCGAAGCAGGACCTCCTGGAGCACTTGTTCGCCGTGGTTGGAATCGGCAATCGGTTCGTCCAGGTACTGAGGTGTTGGTCGAAGGTTATCAAGCGACTGATGGGGCGTTTCGTGCCAACGGACGAGACGTCACGTTTCCAGATGGACGCAGACTATTTGCAGGATCGTCCGGCACTGGTGCACCACTAGACGGTTCTGATCCGACGGAATTGCCTGAAGAGTAACTTAGCTGAGAAGCTGTGGCGGCTCGTCTCGATGAAATCCGTTGTAGATTTTTGACGGACGAGCGCTGTTGGTACCCTCGGTGTCGCGTTTGAAAAGAAAGCTCTCTGCACCGTTGTGCTTGCCGCCGTCAACGCGGAAATCAGCACCTGTGATATAGCTCGCCATCTTTGATAACAAAAACACTGTCATAGCCGATATTTCGGCGGCCGTACCATGCCGCCCGAGAGGGATGGTTTCGTCAACTGCTTTTAGCGCAGGCCATGCTGATTCCGGGTAGCGGTCCAAACCGGTCGTGGCGATGAAACCCGGAATGACACAATTTACCCTGACGCCATGACCGGCCCACTCAGTAGCCGCGGTTTGCGTAAAATTTGATAAGCCAGCGCGGGCTGCACCGTTGTGACCCATTCCAGGCATTCCCGATTTCCAGTCAGCGCCGAGATTAACAATAGAGCCGCCGTGAGTTTTCATAGACTGCTTGTAGACTTCCCTCGCAACGAGAAAGTAGCTTGTTAGGTTGTTGTGCAGAACAGCGTTCCAGCCATTCAGACTTAAGTTTTCAAGTTCTGCTGGAAATTGTCCGCCTGCGGCATTGACCAAACCATCTATGCGGCCGTGATCGTCGACGACGCGTCTAACCAATTGTTCGACTGCTACTTCGTCGCGCAGCTCTACCGAGTGACAAGCGAGCACAAGGCCGCCGTCTTCCATAATTTCGTCCCGAGTTCGTTCAAGCTTTTCGAGTGAGCGACCAGCCAATACGATCTCTGCGCCTAAGTGCGCAAGCTCATGAGCGATGCATCGCCCAAGCCCACCGCCGCCGCCTGGTACAAAAATTCGCTGGCCGGTGAACAAATTTGGTTTGAACCCAGAGTCATAAGTCATATGAACATCCGTTGATGTAATGGTGTGAATGATAGAAGCTCTTCCCTGCGATTGGGAACAAAGGAATTATGGTGGCAGATGTAGAAAAAAGACCAGATACAGTTCGATTGCAGCGAATCAGTAAAGCATTTTGGGAATCTGCTGCTTTGATGAGTGCGGTCGAGCTCGGTGTGTTTACAGTTCTTGCCTCTGGCAACAATACGATTGAAACCGCCGCAAACGCGATGGGGATCGAAGCGATTAACGCAGAGCGTTTGCTGGTCGCACTCACAGCGATGGATCTAGTGACAAGGGATGGCAAGACTTTTAGCAATGCACCTGATGTAGATCGCTTTCTGGTTGAGGGTCAGCCTAGTTATGCCGGTCCCTGGATGCTCTTCGGCAAACCTCGTTGGCAAGGCTGGGGAGAACTCACAGAGCGCCTGAAAACGCCTGTGTCGGAGCAAAGAATACTGGGGATGTATGACGAAACCTTTACTGTTGAGCGTGCGCGCACTTATCACGAGGCAACGTACTCAATAGGGATGGGTGCTGCGCGACGCTTTCACAAACAAGTTGATCTCAGTGCTCGCAAAAAGATCATGGATCTGGGTGGAGGTTCTGGCTGTTATTGCATCGTTGGTGCGCAGAAACACCCTGGACTTAAAGGGGAGGTGCTCGACTTGGCCCCTGTTGTTGAGGTGACAAACGAGTTTTTGTCACAGAACGGAGTGACAGCACAAGTTACGGCTTCAGTATGCAATTTCACGCAAGACCCTCTACCAACAGATGCAGACGTCGCCATCATGGCATCCAATTTGCCGCAATATAATCGGGAGATAATTGCCGGAATTGTACAGCGAGTGTTCGACGCTCTTGAGCCAGGTGGTGAATTTCACTTGATCGGCGAGATGATTAATCCCGCAGGTGATGGACCACTGGCGCCTGCGCTTTGGGGATTGAGTGAGGCCGTGAACCATTCCACTGGGCTCGCACACTCAACATTGGACTGCATCGGCTATTTCGAGAATGCGGGGTTTGTGGATGTGGCGGAGGTCGAATTCATTCCAGATACGCTAACGCGCGTGACTGGGTATAAGCCTGGAGCCTAGGTACACTCGGCGTCGAGTGTGAAAGAAAATATTAGGGGAGAAGAAATGAAGACACCAATCTGTGAAAAATTAGGCATAGAGTTTCCGCTTTTCGCGTTTAGTCATTGCCGCGATGTTGTTGCGGAAGTTTCTAAAGCAGGTGGATTTGGCATGTTGGGTGCGGTTGGCCATACGCCGGAAAGCCTTGAAATCGAACTGTCGTGGATTGACGAGCAGGTGGATGGCAAACCATATGGTGTTGACCTCATTGTCCCGACGAGTATAGATGCCAAAGAAGGTGGGTTAACCGTTCAGGATCTAGAGGAGCGCATTCCAGAGCCACACAAGCGCTATGTCGAACAGATCCTTGCGGAGCATGGAATATCGACGAATGACTTGTGGGAGAGAGAGCTGGCTGAGGGTTACGGCGACAACATGCGCGAAGCTGGGGCTTCAATGCAGCTCGATACGGCGCTGCGTCACAACGTTAGCCTGGTTGTTAACGCCTTAGGTGTACCGCCGCGGTTTATGCTGGATGCGGCACGCGAGAAAGGCATTCTTGTAGGTGCGCTAGCGGGTACCAAAGAGCACGCGATAAAGCACGCTGAAGCTGGCTTGGATGTGGTAATTGCTGCTGGTGGCGAGGCCGGAGGCCATTGCGGTGAGATCGCGACCATGGTCTTGGTTCCAGAGATCGTTGAGGCTTTGCATGAACATCCGGACATTGCTGTTCTCGGAGCCGGGGGTGTTGTAACAGGTCGCCAGATGGCAGCTTGTATGGCCATGGGGGCTCAAGGTGTGTGGACTGGTTCGGTTTGGCTAACGACTGCCGAGGCTGAGACACATCCTGTCATCAAGGAAAAAATGCTCGTCGCCAATTCTCGCCAGACCGTTAGATCGCGCAGTCGAACCGGAAAGTACACACGTCAACTTCGTTCACCATGGACAGACGCGTGGGGAGCCTCCGACGCTCCTGAACCACTGCCAATGCCATTGCAGGGTCTCGTTAGCGGGCCTGCACTGCAGAAGATCGACAAACTCGCACTAGCAGGTGATCCAGGTGCAAAATTACTGTCAACCTATTGGGTCGGTCAGGGTGTTGGTCTGATGAACGAATCGATTGCTGCTCGCACGGTTGTGCGAGAGTTCATGGAAGATTTTGCTGTAGCAGCAGAGCGGCTCTCTGGCCTGATGGAAGGCTAGTACGAAACAGGAAAACGCTAGATTGGTCATCGTGAAAACTCACGATGACTAATCGTTACTTTTCGGCGGGTTTCTTTGTTTCTTCTTCTGTCGCGGCAACTGTAGCCGTATCGGCAGCAGCCGTACCGGCAGCTGCTGGAGCCGCAGGTGCATCCGACTTTGGTCGGCTAAGCCTTAGTTGCTTACCTTGACCCTGTGGATCTTGGGCAGAAACGCCGTCCTCGATGTATTGAATCTCATTACCAGCTTTCAGGAACGCTTTAAGATCTTCTTCGAGGGAACGACGTCGTTCTTCCGCGCTTGAGTCAGGTTGTTTCTTGTTCGCCATCTGGATTTACTCGCTCGGTTTTTTTGAGCTTTTTGGCATCACGCTTTTTTTGCTTTGCCAGCTCGCGTTGACGCTTGTCGTGTGAGTAGTTTGGTTTACGCACTTACGATCTCCTAGTCTAGGTTCTTTGATCTCGGATCTCCTGAGCCGTTTGACGGTTTGTGCCGTAAAGCGGTCCAGGAGAATAGAGCGAGTGCCTAGAATCGGCCGCCTTGTCGTGGCTTAGATTGTGCTTCGTTAACACGAAGCGCACGACCATCAACTTCTTGGCCATTGAGTTCGGCGATAGCTTTGTTGCCGTCTCCGCCAGACATTTCTACAAAGCCGAAGCCCCGTGAACGTCCGCTATCGCGATCTGTTACTACTTGAGCAGAATCTACTGGACCGACGTTTGCGAACAAAGCTTCTAGTGCTTCGTTATCAACGCTCCAAGGGAGATTTCCTACATATATCTTCATCTATTCTTACCTTTGGCTAGTTAGGCCATATTCGTGCGCATTCCCGGTCTATTATCAAATTGCACGTTTGTTATTTTCCCTGACCCCTTGTCAGCGGAATTTGTAGAAGCGATAGCCGATGAACTGCGAGAGGAAATGTTCGAACTCGTGAGCGGATCGGGAGGGGTTTCTAGTTGCGGCGCACTATACGCAAAAATAACATCAATAGCTGCAACTATTTTCTTCGCGTGTGATCCCTAACTTAGGTAGTTAGCGCTGTATTTTGGGTGGTTTTTCTATGGATTTTGATGATTATAGACAAACCAGTCAAAACAGACGCCGAGACCAAGTCGCCAATTAGCGTTAGTTATCCTTGACATGCCGTAACTGAAGTCCCACAGTCCGCGCCGTATCGAACGCGCGGCGCAATCGATCGATTTGCGCCATCTTGATACCCCATCCGTTTACCCTGTCGCGCGTAGTTAGGCGGTAGAACGCAATAGCTTGTTGTTATTGCACATAGGAATACACAATTTAATGAACGAATCTTTTGATGACTTAGGTCTTCACGATGACCTTTTAGCTCGACTTAATGAAGTTGGCTACAAGACCCCCACACCAATACAGGCGAAAGCTATACCCCCGCTTTTAGCCGGGCGAGACCTGTTAGGCGTTGCCCAAACAGGCACAGGTAAAACAGCAACCTTTGTTTTGCCAATTTTGCAAAAACTTGCCACCAGCGGAGATGAGAGACGCCCGAAGCAACCACGCGTCCTTATCTTGGCGCCCACTCGCGAATTGTCCGCACAGATTAACGACGAACTTGCGACTCTCTCTGAAGGCATGAATATACGCCAAACTGTTGTGATTGGCGGGGTCGGCGAAAATCCGCAAATTAGAGCGCTAAAGAAGGGCGTCGATGTTCTTGTCGCAACACCTGGGCGCTTGTTAGATCTAGTGGCAAGAAAGCACATTGATCTTTCTGGTGTATCGGTACTCGTTTTGGATGAGGCTGATAGGCTCCTTGATATGGGCTTTGTTCGAGATGTTCGTCGAATTGTCTCGCAAACACCGTCGCACCGTCAGTCGCTGTTGTTCTCAGCAACGATGCCGAAAGAAGTAGCCGCGCTTGCCAAAGAAATTCTTAACAAGCCAGAACGAGTAGACGTCGCGAAAAATGAAATTACCGTAAAGAAAATCGAGCAGCACGTTGTCGAAGTGCCGACTCAAGATAAACAGCGCATGCTCGAGCTATTGTTGCGAGATAAAGCTGTTTCGCGAGTGATTGTCTTTACCCGAACCAAACACATGGCCAACCGCGTCGCGCAAAAATTGGATCGGGTAGGGATCTCTGCTGATGCGATACATGGCAACAAGTCGCAAAATGCGCGCCAACGAGCGCTGGACGGTTTCAAGGCCGGAAAAGTCTGGGTTTTAGTTGCAACTGATATAGCAGCTCGAGGCATCGACATCGATGGTGTTTCGCATGTTGTGAACTACGAACTGCCACACGAGCCTGAAAGCTATGTACACCGAATAGGCCGAACTGGAAGAGCGGGAGCAACAGGTGTTGCTTACTCTTTGGTAGACCCCGCTGAGCGCAAACGCTTGCGTGGCATAGAAAAGTTGATTCGACAGACGATCCCACTGCTCAAGCCTGATCTGCCGCCACGTGAGCCGGGTGACGAACCAGAAGTCTTGGACTCTAATCGTAGGCGCGGGAACGGTGGTGGAAACTCAAACAACAGATCAGAAGCTGGAGGCCGTCCCCGCCGTAGACGTCGTCGTTCCCGAGCGGCCGCTTAGCGCAGTTAAAACTCAGCTACCAAATCGGTAGCGGAGTTTGACCACCAACGTATCCACGATCGGATCATCGAAGGCGTCTTGTAATAAGACATCGAAATCTTCGTCGATCCGATTGGTGAGATTGGATCCGCGTGTGTATACGACGAATAGATCTGAAAGAGGACCTATTTCCCAACGGTAGCGTAGCTGCGCGGTTAAGCGAGAGATAGTGAAGTCATCGGTCGCGGCTAACGGGTCTTTTATCCGTTCAATTAGATCACCTGGAGAGGCTGGTACAGTATAAAACTCATCCTCATCTGCGTTGATCCCAGCCCACTGCAATGTCATACGTAGTTGCTGTTTTGCGGTGATGAAAAAGTCTAACGACATGGATGGTGTTAGCTCGGTTGCATCAAAGGCTGTCAAATCAGAGTCTTCGATCCAGATCATCCAGTTGTCTCTTTTCTTCCAGCGAAGGTCGAGATCTAGGGTAAATCTATCTACAGGATTCCAGGTGAAGCCCCAGTCCGCGAAATAGGCAGGATCACCAAGGTCTTCAGAGCGAACACCGAGTTGAATTGATGTCGAAAACTTCTTCGAACTATCAGTCCCATACGATCCGGATAGAAAGTATCCATGCTCAGTTTTGTAGCTCCCATTGCCGCGGCTATTGCGATCGTCAAAGTGCGCCGGTATCCAATCTATTTCTCCGCGAAATTCTGAATTGTTAGAGAACACCCAAGTTGCAAAATGCCCAAGAAATGAGCGTGCCAGGTCGCCATCACCATTGGCACCGGAGCTCACAAAAATACCTTTGCTCACTCTCTGCAGATGGTCGGGGAGGTTCTGCGAGGTATTGGTAAAAAAGCTATAGCGAAAAGAGCGGGTGTCGTTTCTGCGTAAGAAACCAAGATCTGATAGATCCAGTTCATCGTCGAGGAAATCGAGTGCGAGTTTGTGGCTAACGCCCCGCTTAGGGGTGTAGTTGATATCAGTCCACAGCCCATAACCATTTTCGTCGTTCGTATCCGATGCCACCAATTGCGTGTCCCATGACCATTTTCCATTTGAAGACAGATAGTGGGTATCAACACCTTGCACGATCGCGTCGTCTTGATTTGGGTAGCTGGCAACTGTGCCCATCCAACCGATCGATTTGCGACCGCCGCCAGAGGAAGATTCGTAGAGCGCTCTCGCGATGCCGAAATCTCGACCGTCTTCCCTAATGGTTAGGTCCGCTCCTGTCAGGTCGTTAGTGCCAGACAGTTCTGCCTCCTTTTCCTGGGCACCAAGCACACCGTAGCGAAATCCGCCGACTTGGCCGACCATTTTCACCGCACCAACAAGTTCCGAGGGTTTACTCCTTTCGACTCCGGACACCGTAACGTCATCTGGTATGTCTACGTGACCTGCTGCTCCGCCAATGCGACGGGTGTTCAACAGGGTCGTGGGTTCTATGTTGAACAGCGGTGGTGACTGGCGTCCGCCTTGGCTCCGGAGGGAAACGAAAGTAGGGTTAGATCGAGGCGAGGTCACAAAGACTTCTGTCCCTTCTAGAAAAAATAGCCGCTTCTCAGCGAAAAACGTTTCAAATGCAGTGAGGTTTACAACAACGTCGTCAGACTCGACTGCGCCGAAATCCGGATTCGCAGTCGCGGTTACTTGAAAATTGCTGCTCGGCCGCCAAAAAACATCGACGCCTGCACGGGCTTCGTCTTCACCACTAATTTCATCGATGGTGCCGGATACGTAAGGGAATAACTCCCATTGTTGGCGCGGATTGACGTCGCTTACTTCCATAGGCTGCAGAGCTGACATAAAACGGGCGCTGGATCGAGGTAGCGCAGGCCAGCCATATTGTTCGTTGGCATGGGCGACTTTTCGTTGTACCCAGAACGTCATTTTTCGCTTATCGATGAAATTAGGCATGCTCATGATCGACCATGGGATAAAGAGCTCGGCACTCCACCCGTCGTCGGTAATCTGTGTTTCACCGTGCCAGGCGCCATCCCATTGGCGAGTAAAGCTTCTCTCGGGAGCTACCTTGCCATCTGCCTTGGAGCCGCCGAGACTCAACTCGAACCAGTAGCCGTACAAGCCCTCACCGGAGGTATCGAGGGTAATGCCAAAACTATCGCGATTTATTTCTTCATCTCGGGTAGACAAACGACGCACCAGAGAATCGACGGGTTGTCGCATCTTGGCAGATACGTAGAGACCTTTGTCGGTATAGAAAAATCTAGTATTCGTCGCAAATTCTGGCGTCGCCAACGTATCTGGGTCGGTAACGAGCATGTTGTCGTACGTGGGTAGTTGGAACCAGATAGGTTCATCAATGTGGCCATCAATGCGGATATCAGACGCTGGTGCCGTTGGAACGACAACTTTGTCGGGATTGTCGATCAACATTGGCGCGGTGAAATTTGCCGTTGGTGGACGGTTGGCTAAGCTCGGCTCCGATTCGACCTCTTCCGGCACACTGATTTTCGCGGTTTGCTCTAATCTGATAGTAGCGCGGGACGGCTCCTCGGTTGTCGCAGCTCTTGCGACTTCGGCCACACGCGCACGAGCGCCTTTCTCTTGGCTTAAAAACCAGGGCCCAACGAACCCTTCAACCTTTGCGCGTTGAATAAGCGCACGTGCGGACAGTTCGTCCATCTCGGGACTGAGTACGCGGATGTAGGATCGACCGGCAACGACAACATTCGCGGTAGTCGGCTTAACGCTAAGTCTGGCTTCCACTTGGTCGATTGCAGTCTGGGCATACTCGACCTTGGTATAGCTGCCAAAAACCACAGATCCGGGCTCGGCATAGACAGGCAACGCGAACACAAGGCCCACGCATAAAATAATGAAGTGCTTCACTCAGATAGGTATTTACTACGGCAACCCATAAGTTTAGCACAGAACCAATTGGCTACTTAAGGACACCTGCAGCGACATATGCTTCGATCTCGCTCTCTGATAATCCTAGTTCAGAGAACACTTCCGCCGTATGTTGACCAGCATCCGGCGCAGGACCGCGTACGCTGATGTCGGCGCCTCTAATCTCGAAGGGCGCGGAGACGATTTCCATCGCGCCAGCCTGCTCGTGCACAATATAGGAGTAGGCGCCACGCTCTCTTAGCGCGGGGTCTTCCACAACGTCAGGGAGATCTGCAACGGGTTCCCAAATTAGTCCAGATTGGTCGAGTTTATCGCGCCAAAAATCCAGATCTTGCGCAGCGAACATTTTTTTAATTTCTTCAACTAACGCTAGGCCATGTTCCATAAGCCCTGGTAGCGTCGAATAACGTTCGTCATCGCACCAGTCTGGTCTGTCTACCATTGCGCAGAACTTTGGCCAGTAAGGGAGCGCCATGGGCATGACTAGGAGTAACCAACGACCCCCTTTAGTTTGATAGCAATTCCAGATTGGGTTGGGTGGCAAATCGCGGCTGGTTTTTTCCGGCTGCTCGCGGTCAAACAGGGCTGTGTTGACGTCGCTCGCCAATGCCCAGATACCAGTCCGTTGTAAGGTAACTTCGACGTACTGACCTTCTGAGGATTGGTCTCTTAAGCGCAATGCTGCCAAAATGGACGCGAGCAAGTTCAATCCGGTCGTGCGATCACCATAGCCACCGCGGCTTATGAGGGGTCCTTCAGCCCGATCGCCAAAAACGGACATGGCTCCAGAGCGCGCCCAAAAAGCTGTTTGATCAAATGCCTGGCGATCGCTATCCGGTCCGTCGGTACCATATCCTGACAGCACGGCGTAGACGGCATCGGGTCGAACAGCGTGGATATCATCCTCGGTGAGGTTGTAGCGCTCAAGGCGTGGTCGCGTCAGATTGGTGATGAAGACGTCCGCCTCAGCCGCGAGCTTGCGCACAAGTTCATTTCCTTGTGGATCCTCAAGGTTAACTCGTACACCACGCTTACCGCGATTATCGAATTGATAAGAAGGGTGGACAGAGCCGTCACCCAAGAGCGCATCGTACATCTTGCGGTACGTGTCTCCCTCGGGAGGTTCGACCTTGATGACCTCCGCGCCCATATCTGCCATTAGCGATGCACAGCAAGGCGCAGCTAGCCAACTAGCAACCTCGACGACCTTAATTCCGGCTAACGGTGCGCTCATTGTTACTCCGCAAGTTCCTATTCGAATGACGTTATCTTAGCCGCAAAGTATTGATGAGAAGTAGTAAAACGTGCGAGGAGCGATCGCGATAGCTAGCCAAGATATTCTTCGCAAACGCCAATTATCGCGGGCACTTGAGTCACAATCTCCTCAGTCGAAGATAGTTCAGGGCGGGCGCTAATCCACCCTAGAGAAACAAGTTTTCGGATCAAGAAAAACAGTGGCAGGTGATGCTCGGGGTCGATTAGCTGGCGTTCCGATCGGTAACCTTGAAGGAGAGCTGTCTGAAATTCGGTGGCCTTGGCGTGGCGATTGAATTCGTTGAGGGCAACGGCGATGTCGTAGTAGTGCCAGCCATAACCGCAGTCGTCGAAGTCGATGGCTTGCATCTCCTGGGTCGAATCGTGTCCGTGAACGATTACGTTGCGCGGATGGAGGTCTGCGTGGATAAGACCAAATGTTGCATGTTCGGTGGATAGTTGAAGCAATTGGTCGTGTAGATGTTCGCGTACGTTGAGTAGATATTGTTTTTGCGTGTTTGTTAACACAGGAGATTCCCAAAATTTCCCCCACAGAGGATCTGGGCCAAGCAGTCCGTCTGCATCCCATGAGCGGCGTTCAAAGTTGGCTGGAGCTTGCCAGGTTGAGGTGTGATTGTGGAGGCTGGCGAGTAGTGAACCTAAGTCTTGAAAATATTGTTTCGCGTCGTGTTCTGACGCTTGTTTGATTCGGTCTATGAGCAACTCACCTGGAATCCAGCGAATAAGACCGACTTGATGGGCTGGAGAACCTTGCCATCGGATGGGGACGTAGTGTGTACCTGATTTTGTTGCGACATGGGCCGGTGTTGGGATGTCTGCTAGGTTGAGCGCATCTGACCAGATTACTTCACTCTCGAGTTCACCAATGCTGTTGTATCCAGGTCGATGGAATCTGAGAGCGTACGCCTGCTCAGACTCGCTAATGACCTTGAACACGACGTTTTCACTTCGAGAGGCTAGGGTGATGTTCTTGACATCAAGATCCCAGTGCTGGATGGCCGTCCGTGCGGCAGCCTCTATATGTTCAGCCGGTGCGACCATAAGTTAGAGGCAATCAGCAAAGGCTTCGAGGAATTGATCCGCATGGTGGCGAGCAAAAACAAGCGGTGGTCGGATCTTTACGATGTTGTTGAACGCGCCAGCGTTGCTGGTGAGGAAGCCTTTGCCCTTTAGGGCGTTGACCATCTGCACTGCTCCCTCACGGTCGGGTTCTTGGCTGTCCTTGTCTTTTACCCATTCCAAACCTAGGAAGAGGCCGTGGCCACGGACTTCGGCGAAGTGTTGGTTCTTGCCGACGAGCCCTTCTAGCTCTGACCGCAAGTAGGCGCCGACGTTCTTTGCATTCGCTGCGAGGTCTTCGTTTTCGATCACATCGAGCACAGCGTTACCTGCGGCAGCTTGTAGTGGCGACGAAGCGAACGTGTTGAAGTAGCGGCTTTTCGCGCGATACTCATTGACAAGATCGTGCGACGCGGCGCAGGCCGACAAAGGCAAGCCGTTACCCATAGGTTTACCGGTCACGACGATGTCTGGCGTGAAACCAGAAATTTGATAGCCCCACCAACTACCCGTGCGACAGTATCCCGCTTGGACTTCATCAGAGATCACTAATCCACCCGCGCGACGTACCCGATCGGCGGCTTTGGCCATGAAGCTCTTGGGGATGTTTGGTAGACCTTCGTTGGCAAAAATAGAACACAACAGGAGTCCGGCGATCTTGACTCCGGCTTGTTCGAAGTCAGCAATGGCGGCGTCCACCGTCTGAAGGTATGCGGCGCCAATTGTTTCATCATCCCCATTGGCAATGGGTCGAAATTTTTCGGGAAAAGGAAACGAGCGGATATTGGGGCTTCTACTTTGGTCGACTGGGACGTGAGTTAGTTGGCTCACCTGTTGACTATTGCCGTGGTAAGCAGCGTTGGTGCAGATAAAGCCAGTCCCGCCCGTTGCAACTCGGGCCATGGTCATCGCGACGTCGTTAGCTTCTGTTCCGGAGCAGGCGAAAACAACACTTTCGATCGCATCGTTGTGCAAGCCGGTTAGTCGATCGGCTAAGCCCACGATGCCTTCATGCAAGTAACGACTGTGCACGTTAAGTGTGCTGGCTTGTTTGTGCATGGCCTCGACAACATGTGGATGCGCGTGGCCGACACAAGGTACGTTGTTGTACATGTCGATGTAGGTGTTGCCATCCTGGTCTTCTAACTCAACACCGCGCCCTTTAACGATCTGGATCGGATCGTTGTAAAAGAGTGCTGCTCCAACTCCGAGACGTTGGTTTCTTTTCGCAAGGAGCGTTTTGTTATCCATTGTTGTCTAGGTTCCATATAGTGTGTTCGGTTATCTCTTCTCGGCGATAGCTGACTGTTAGGTACTCTCCGTTGAGCCAGGCGTGGTATTGATTGGTTGCAAATGGGCTTTCAGCCCGCCCGCCGTTGCCCCCAGCGATCACGAAATGGACATGGTCAGGATCATCCAAGTCGACGACCAACCGAAAAGCGGGTCCGTGGTAGACCCGGCAAGGAATTTCACCTTCTTTCGCCCGACCTGGGCCGGGTCCCATGTGCATGGCCATGCCGAGGGTTGTGCCACTACCGCCGATGGGATCGGGTCCCGCTTGCATGTCTTGCCACGGCTGGTGTTTGGCAAGTCTATGACTAAATTGGATCTGGTGTAGATTGCCCCACTGCCAGCTGGCAGGATCCTCGCCCAAGGTCTGTTTAACAGCTTCTACCACTTCTGCCATGACTTGGTGGATTGTTGCACTGAGTTTTTCTGCGTGTGCGGACCAAGGATTAGCGGATTTTAGAAAGTGGCCGATATCAAAGAGATTGAGTCCTGGGGCCGCTGTCGCTATTGCGTTAATCACTGGGTCCGGCAGAACTGAGCGCATGAATTTTCGCGCCCAGAGCCGATCTTGGAATGGGTAGAAGATGCAGGGTGCACTTGCTTGAGCACCCGCGTGACAGTCCCAATCAGCTAGGAGCTCGTGGGCTAGTTGTACGTTCGCATCCGTGCTTTTCTCGAGGATAGTTAACAAGTCAGGTAACAGAACCTTGGCGCGCAAATCTGTTAGGTCGAGTTGGGCGCTCTTGAAGTCATCGACAGTAAATGCCGAGCCCGCTTCGAGAATCTCGGTAATGCGATCTGCACGGGAACTGTGTGTTGGAAAATTGTGCACATAGAAAGGCCCATCTTCGCCCATCGTGTCGTTGTTCGCGGTTAGGGAGTAGCCTCTCGCCGGATCAACTTCCACGGTTAGAGACGCTTGGGTAGAAAGTGGGAAATCGTACTTCGCCTCCCAGCCTGGCAGCGGTACAGATCCGGACACACCAGCCCTGGCGGGTAGCGTCGCTGCGATAAAGCGACGCATGCCGTTATCCTGATCTACGCAGATGATGTTGTTCACCAAGGGGCATACGTCATCCTCGAAGAGGTAGTCCCCAAACTCTGCGGCATTTTTTGCCAACGGCAGACGCGCCAATGCACCGGCAGAGGTTGGTACATTATCGAGAGACCAAGATAACGCGGACGCGTAGTCCTGTCCCGGAGTGGACACGGGTATGCCAAGCTGTTCACAAAGTGGTTCTAACAACGGACCGTGATTTGTTCGTTGGATTGTTAGTTCTTGCGAGGAGCCACCTTTGATAGCAAGCTGTTCCGTCGAGTTGGTCAGTGATTGCCAACCGGTTGGTGTGAGTGCTTCTTGATTGTTCCGGATTTGCTCAATGTAGATGTCGTAACAGTCCACGAAGCCCGTCGTCAGACCCCAAGCGACATTTTGCGTTGTCCCCATCATAAAGTAAGGCACACCGGGGAAAGCAGCGCCGAAAACGTCCCAATCAGGTGCGTGTAGGTGTACGTAGAAAAATGTGTTTGGAATGCTGTGCGGTTGATGCGGGTCTGTAGCCAGTATGGGTTTGCCCGACGCGGAAAGTTCAGCTCTGACTGCCCAATTGTTGCTACCTGACAGTATCGAGCCGCTCGCCTCGGGATAAGCGAGCACGAAGGGTTCGATTGGAAGGGATTGCAATGGTGATTGAAGCCTTTGAATGATGGCCTCATCTTCTGCTGAAAAGTGCAAAACGTGGTGGCGAAAGTAGTCAACACCGTGTGTCGCCATCAACCTGCCCAGCGCCATTTTTTCGGTCCAGCTTTTGTGCTGGAACCAAGACGTAAAGCGATAGCGTGCCGCGACATCAGCACGGGTAAAGTGCCTCGGTTTAGCTTGGGCGTGGACAAATTCAGGCGGTAACTCATCGAGTTGGTCAACGACGGTATTGAGACCATCTAGATAAGCATCGACGATCCAGTCTCCGTCGCTGTTTGGTAAACCAGTTTTTCGACCATCGACATTGCAAGCTCGTTGGATGGCATCTTGAGCGAGGAATCGTTCTCCTAAAAGTGCCGCCGCCTCGCTATTGGCATAAGCGGTGCTCAGATGGATTTGCCACAACCGCTCTCGACCTGCAGCGTAGCCCATGCCGCGGAAGGCGTCGGCGATGCTCTCGGCGTATACGTGGGGAATACCTTGGTCGTCCCAAACGATGTCTAGCGGTGCTTGCGCGCTGGCAAGCCTAATTTTTTCTGTGTTGCTCAAGTTAGGCTCACCTTTATGGCATGTACGGGGTAGATGTTGGGCCGAGTTGCGTCTCGATCATTGGTTGAGCGAGCTCCATGAACTCGGCCAACATTGGACGCGTATCGCGTGGGTCCATGATGTCTTCGATGTTAAAAGACTCCGCAGTTCGGAAGGGCGACGACAAATCATCGAGTTTGGCCTCTATTTCTGCACGCTTCGCATCGGGATCGTCCGCTTCGTCAATGACCCGTCGATAGGCAGCAGAAACGCCGCCTGAGATGTGCATCGATCCCCAATGTCCGGAGGGCCAAGCGACCCGTTTGAACATACCGCTTGGTCGGTCATGACACTGTCCGGCGACGCCGTAGAGTTGGCGAATCAGAATAGAACACCAGGGCATTTGCGTACGCAGGGTTGCGCACAACATTTTCGCGCCAGCGCGGACTATGCCCTGAGATTGTGTTTCGGGGCTCACGAAGAAACCGGGTTCGTCAGCGAAGTAGACCATCGGCAGATGGAAAGTGTCGCAGAGCTGTAGGAGCCGAATCACTTTGGTACCTGCTGCGACATCCATTGATCCGCCAAGTCGTTTGGGGTTATTGATCATCACTCCCGTCGGATAGCCATCGATTCTTGCCAGTCCGACGATGCGTGAGCGACCATAGTGCGGGGTGATCTCGAAAAAAGAGTCTTTGTCGAGAACCGCGTCGAGAATCTTGTGCGGGTTATAGATTTGTCTTTTATTCCGCGGGATGGCTGACAGCAAAGACTCTTCGCGACGCTTCGGATCGTCGCCGGTTTCCACGCGCGGGGGCATTTGCCATACGTTTGAAGGTAGATAGCTCAAGAACTGACGAATCATGCCGAAGGCTTCTTCTTCTGTCTCAGCCAGATTGTCGATCACGCCAGCTTCGTAAACCTGACTCCGCTCATCACCGAGATCTTCTTTCGTGATGTCCAGACCAAGTGCAGCTTTGACCACCGGTGGACCACCAGGAAAGACCTGGCTAATCCCTTTTACCATCACGTTGAAGTGAGAAAGGCAGGCATCCACCGCGGGAAGCCCCGCGACCGAACCCAGTGCGGCGCTGACAACCGGTACGTTGCAGAGCAGTTGCTCGATGCCAGGTGTAACTGGGTTAGTGGGGATATAAGTACGACCGATCTGTTCGAAGGTTTTGACGCTACCGCCGGTGGAGTCTAGTAACCTGATATAGGGAAGGCGCCAGTCTTTGGCCATATTTTGCGCGTGACCACCTTTATTGCCGATGGCCGCGTCACCCGCTCCGCCTCGAACCGTAAAGTCACCGGCATTCAAAACCACCTTGCGACCGTTTAGGCGACAAGCTCCGATAACTGTATTGGACGGGCGAACATCAACGAGTTCGTCACCTTCATAAGTTGCGGCTCCGGCGAAGCGGCCGATTTCTTGAAATGAGCCGTCGTCGCAAAAGAGATCAAGCCGTTCGCGTACGGTTAGCTTGCCACGAGCACGCTGAACCTCAACACCCCTCTCGCCACCCATCTTTTCGGCGAATGCCATCCGCCGATCTATCTCATCAATCTCAGGTTGCCAAACCATCCCTTCACCCCATTTGTTTCTCCAACCGCCATAGTATTGCCGATTGAGGACACACACAAAATCTGGATTACAGCGAGTGAGGCAGAATGCACAGATGATCGAGCGAATTTAGGCTGGGGTTGGTGGCGGATCGCTGAGTTTCGGTCTTGACGCTGCGAGATTGCTCACCCCGCGTTCGAGCATTCGTCAGTGTGTCGCAGAGAATGTGGATAGACGGTGATTGGTTGCCGGGTTAGGGCACGCGAACGATTGTTGCGTTGTAGTTTATGGGTCTTGTGATCTTGTGGCGTAGATTGATGGCGAGGCGCGTTCCTGGTTGGCAGTTAGCCTAGTTCATCGTGAACGAGGTTACCGTCGACGAGTGTGAGGCTGACATTGATGCTGGCCATTTTCTCAGTAGAAATAGCGCTTAAGCGCTCGTCGAGCACACAAAGATCTGCCATCTTACCCACCTCTAGTGAGCCTTTGTAGTGATCGGCGCGGTCTTGCCAAGCGCCTGCCCATGTATAGGTGCGGATCGCGTCATCTAGGCTGATGCGTTGTTCGGGGCCTGACACTTGCCCCGTTTGCTTGCCTTTGCGATCCATGCATGTCGCGATGCCCTGTAACCAGTTGCCCTCGGTCACTGGTGCATCGGAGCTGCTTGCGACTACCACACCTTGGTCCAGTCCTGTACGGAAAGGGAACTCGTACGCGGCCCGCTCAGCACCGAGTGCCGCCACTTGGCCGTCGGCGATGAGATGCTTGATCTCTGGATTTAGATTGGCGCCGATCTTGTACTTTGCCATGGTGGCAAAGGTCTCTGGCGAGACTAAGTCGCCGTGAATAATGTAGTGCCGCGGATCTGCCTTCTTGCCCGCAGACTGCACTCGCTCGTAGGCGTCAATAATTGTATCGATACTGCGATCCCCCGTTACGTGTGTGCCTATTTGCAGACCGCGAGCATGAATCAGGTCGACCATGCGATTGAGTTCGGCTACGCGCTCCTCGTGGCTGTCGCCCGCGATCAGCAAACTGCCATTACCGCCACCGACGTAGGGTTCGTGCAGCCAAGCTGTTTTGTTTCCTGTCGGGATGCCATCACCCATAATTTTGACACCAGGAAGCTGAAACCACAGTGGGTTATCGGCTGACAATTGATCAAACGCCTTTAGCGTCTCGGTCAAGCCCGCGAGAGAATCAGGCGAGCGAACGAGCCCGGTTACTCTCAATTTCGCCGTGATAGCCTCTGCTGCCAGTTCATCCATCTGTCGAAGTATTTCTGGCGTCTGGCCAGGTACCGTACAACTGGTGACACCATTGGCGAGCATAAGCGACATGGCGGATCGCAGCGCGGCTTTGTTCTGTTCAGCAGTTGGCGCTGGTATCACTTCGCGGACAGCCCAGGCTGCACCTTCAAACAGCAAGCCGGATGGCTGACCTTGCTCATCTTTGACGATGACCCCACCCACGGGTGGTACCGTATCGGCGGTAATGCCAGCGATTTTCAAGGCCGCGCTATTCACCCAAATTGCGTGCCCCGAAAACTCGGTGAGAGCGACCGGGTGATCGGGTGAAACGGCATCTAGGTCTTGAGCCGTTGGTGCGCGACCTTCCTCAAAGTAGGGCTGGTCCCATCCCCGACCCAGAATCCATTCGCCCTTCGGCTTTGATTTTGCTTGGGTGGCGACTTGCGTAACACAGTCTGCGATGGACTTCGCATTAGGGAAACTCAGATCTAAGGAAAACGGCGGCCGCGAGTGAGCCCAGCCTAAGAGATGGAGATGTGAGTCGTTGATGCCTGGAAGTACTGTGCGCCCGTCGAGACTAAATTGACGAGTTTCTGGGCTGACAAATTGCGCGATCTCATCATCGCTACCCACCGCGATAATTTGATTCGCTTGAACAGCGATGGCACTGACACGACGATCATTTGCATCTACCGTATGAATTTCGCCACCCGTCAGAACAATGTCGGCCATCGGCTTTGCTGGGGTCGAACAAGCACCGAGAGCTAGAGGGGGCATAGTTGCTAGCAGCCGTCTGCGCGTTAGATCCATGGTCTGACCGGGGTAGTTTTGCTTCCGCATGAGATTACGCGTTCTCCCAGCGGTAGGACAAGAGCGAATGGTCATACCTACTTGTGGCCAGGCTCGTTAGACTCGCGACATGACTTTTAGAATCATGGTGATTGCACTTTCCTGCCTTTTCATCAGTTGCCCCTATGCTGCTGAGACCTCTGAGGGATTGAGAGCTGACCTTGAGAAGATTCAGCAATCGGCGGCGATCCCGGTGCTAGCCTTGGGGCTATTCGATAATTTTGCCGTTTCGCATGTCTGGGTACTGGGCAATGCGAACGCAGATACGCCATTACGTTGGGGATCGATCTCGAAGACTTATACAGCGATGGCACTAAGCCATGCGGTCGACGCTAGGAAGTTAAGTTGGGACCAACCAATTCGGGAAGTGCTTGAGGCACCCCCATGGCAGAACCCGTGGCAAGACAAACACCCCGTTCGGTTTCGAGATCTTGCGGAATTGTGTGCCGGTGTATCTGATTTGTCTTTCCAGGAATTCAATGACAATCAACCCCATCCCCGTGATGAAGTGCTCGCGACTCCTCGCCCAATTTTGTGGCCACCCGGCTTGCAGCATAGCTATACCAATGTCGCACCTGGTCTGAGTGCATGGGTGGTCGAAAGGCTCACCAAAACATCTTTCGATGACTACATGGGTAAACATGTTTTTAATCCACTGGGGATGGCGGGGAGCTCCTACTCTCCAGTAGCGGGTTTGCCAGGTGGCTATAAGGCCGATGGGTTAACCCAAATACCGTACTGGCACATGACGTTTCCTGCTGCGGGAGGATTGAATGCGTCTCTCAACGCGATGCTCAATGGTTTGAAGGTGTTGTTGAATCAGGGAGAACGGGACGAGGCGCGCGTGGTGTCTGAAGCAACTGTGAGACGAATGGTCAGTTCAGGCTGTGCTGGGGCTAGCGAGAGATCAATCTCGGTTGGGTATGGTGCCGGTATGTATGGGCGGGTACGCCAGGGTTTTGTGTTTTATGGGCATGGCGGTGACGCGGACGGATATCGCTCCCGGTATGGCTTACTGCCCGAGCACGGTAGGGGATATGTCGTGTTAATTAATACGGACAATCCTAGAGTGCTAAGAAGGATAGAACGCCGGGTCGAACAATTTGTCACACGTGATTTGATCCCGAAAATTGCGCAAGAAGGAAATGGCGAAGAAGAGTTGTCTCGTTGGGTCGGTCGCTACTACCCAAGTTCAGTGCGATTCGGCGTTGCACGCTGGCGCCAAGGGACACTTGCCGCTATCGATGTATCCGCCAAGAACGGCAACTTAGTGTTCGGCGAGGAGCCTGAGCTGGTAGCTATGGGCAGCGGGCGTTTCAGGCGACAGTCCGATCCGGTTGCAACAATCGCGTTCTTTGAAGACAGCGGCGTCACCTACCTACAAGGCGAACTCGGAAATTATGTGCGAATGGATCATTTGCCCGCTTGGCTGGAACTCAACTAAAGCCTAACTCCGTCAGTGTTTCCTTGAATTTTGTCTGCAGAGGCGCAGCTACTGGAAACGAACGAAAGAAGTGGGCCGTCCTAAAGTGTGGCGCGCGTTGCTTGAGCGAGTTGCTCCAAGACATTGCGCTCTCGAGATCACCAGCGCTATGTGTCGTGATTGCGGCGATGGCGTCGATGAGGTGGTGTGCACGTGGTGCGTTTGCTGCCTGAACGCCCCAATCTGCTGCAGCTTCGTACTCACCGCGTGAGATATGGCCGAGCGCCCTTGTTGCGAGAAAGCCGTATTGCAGAGGGTCTATCGGCGAAAGCGACAGTGCCCGCATGCTGAGATCCGTCGTTTCAGAGACGTCGCCAGAGATGACACTCATTAAGCTCTGGTTGTAATAAGCGAGTGCATTGTTTGGGCTTATTTGCGCGCATCGTTCAAACCAAGGACTGGCTTGTTCAGCTTGCCCGTTTAGAAGCTTCGCACGGCCCATCATGAGGCTTGCGATCGGGTCAAGTTGATCGAGTTCGAAGGCGCGTTCCGCGTATTTAAGCGAGAGCGATTGGGCCTCATGAACATCGCTTGAGTAGCCAACAAAAGCATTCTGAAATTGGGTGAACGAGAGACCTGCGTGAGCGAGAGCGAACTGGCTGTCGAGCTTTACGGCCTGCTCGAAGAGGTGTGTCGCAATTTCATTGTCGTGGGCATTGAAACGATTCGCATGTCGAAGCCCACGGAAGTACGACATCCAGGCGCTCAAATCTTCAGTTGCGAACTGCTCAGTGAGCTTAGCTTCTTCCACTTGGATACGCTGTTCGATCGCATTGGCGATATGTGTTGCGATTTGGCCGCGTAGAGCTAGTAAATCGGACAGCTCGTTGACGTACCGCTCAGCCCATATGGCTTGACCGGTTGCGGCCTCTATAAGCTCAACGGTGACTGTGGCTTGTTCGTCGAAAAGGGCGAGGGTTCCAGTTAGGACATAGTCTACATGCAGAATTTCTGCGGCTTGTGAGACAACGTTGTTGACGCCGCGCAGACGAAATGTGGAGGCACGCGATATCACCTTGAGCCAATGTAGGCGTGATAGATCGGCTATGACCTCGTGGGAGATAGCGTCGGCGAGGGGTTCATAGCGAGTGTCCAGGCTCAGCAAGGTCAAGGGCAGGATGGCGACCGAAGGGTTGGCGCGCTGATCTTGAGTGTCCTGATGTTGCGCTTGCGTATCACGAGGGACGACGCTGGCAGGGCTTGTGGTCGTGACTTCACCGACAAACCGAAAACCTTGTTGACGATGCGTTTTGATAAGTCGTTGTTGCTTGCCGTCATCTCCCAGAGCTGCTCTTGCAGTTTTTATCCGGCTGCTAATTGCAGCTTCTGAGACGATACGACCTCCCCAAATCCGCTCCAGGAGCTCGTCTTTCGTGACAACGCGCTCCGATTGGGCGATCAGCAGCTCGAGCAAGGCAAAAACTTGTGGTTCAACAAGGACTTGCGTGCCATTTTGGCTGAGTTCGAGCTTGATCGTATCGAGGCAAAAATCCTCGAATTGATACTGCATATCGGTCCTTGTTTCACGTCTTCAGACTCTCTCCACGTAATCTTCAGGCAATAACCATGTCGCCTGCAAGCGAGGATGTGCAATCGGGACCACACTGCATTCACAGTTTGATGATTCTCATCAACGCGTAACAGGTACAGGAGTTCGACATGTCATTCGTTAACGTCACTACATTTCATTCCTTGAAGCTCGACATGGTCGACGTTTTGGCTGTGTCCTTTTTACTACTCGGCGGTATCTTGTTCTTCGTTGGTGTAACAATTGATACCCGAGCACTAAGTGAGTTTTTGCAGGTGTTTGTCGATGAGTGGACCCCAGGGTTCGTCATCGATGGTCTGTTGTTGCTGGTTGTCAACCGGATCATTCGCCGCAACGAGCGGAACAATGTCCTAGCCCAAGTCGGCAGTCTGAGTAATGACTTTGCTTTAGACGCTGTGCGACGGGCACGTACAGAAGGATGGCTTGAAGACGGTTCGATGACAGGGCGGGAGCTCAGAAAGGCTAAGCTCGCGACTGCGGATTTGAGTGGCGCAAGACTGACCAAAGCCGATTTGCGATATGCCGACTTAACCGATACCTCCCTCACGCATGCCGACCTCAGGGAAGCCAACTTGACGGGCGCGAATTTACGCAATGCTGACTTAAGGTGGGCAGACTTACGGGGTGCCAAACTGAGCTGGGCGGACATGATGGGCGCACGCGTTGAGGGTGCTAGGTTTGAGGATGCCGAGGTGCGCTTTGCGTCTGTTGATGCGGAATTTCGAGTGGCGCAACCACAGGACAGTAACGGCACCATAGAGGGCGGGCATTTACGTTGTCATCAGGTGGCGACGTTGCGTTCGTCATTTGCAATGATTGAAGCTGCTGGGGAACAAGCGATTGGTCTATTCTATGACAATCTCTTCGACGCCAAGCCTGACCTTCGAGCGATGTTCTCAGCGTCGCAGAAGCGCCAAAGCCAAAAGTTCTTACAGAGTTTGAAGGTGATTGTTGGCAGCCTCGGTGAGCCCGAAAGAAGTATCGAGGTTTTGGAACAGTTAGGCCGCAGGCACCAATCGATGGGTATCCAAGCAGCCCACTACGAATTGGCGGGCGCAGTCTTGTTGGCAACACTGGCGGACTTTTTCGGCGAGGAGTTTACTGTAGAGGTTCAAGACGCGTGGCAGGCAGGATTTACGCTGATAGCCAATGTCATGATCCAGGCGGCGGCTTAATCCAGATCAGTTCTATGTGATGGGCTAATCACCGTATACTCTGTTGTAAATGGTGAAATGCAGGAACGGTGACTATGTCGGTCGCAATTAGGGCTGGTCGTCTTGAGGATGTGGAGAATTGTCGCGCGTTGTTGGAGATTCTCGGCGCTGCCGACAGCCAGCGACAAGCCCCTCCCGGGTTCACTACCATATTCGAGAAACTCTTAACCGAAGAACGCGGTCGAGTGATCGTCGCAGAGGAAGCCGGTGTCGTACTTGGCATGGCGACGGTGAGTTACAACATCGCGCTCCGATATGATGGTGAGTACTGTCAACTCGAGGAGCTGATTGTCGATCCATCGGCGCGTGGCAAGAATGTCGGCGGCTTGCTCGTACAGCAAACGATTGCGGACGCCACGGCCCGAGGTTGTGCTGAGTTTGGCCTCTATCTGGTGGAACACACTGAACATAATCGACCGTTCTATGAAAAATATGGCCTGCTAGCGGTTGGCACCGAGATGCGCATGCCGTTGAAAAAGGATTGATGAAGGAGAACCGTAGATGTTGTTTTTGAGACTGGTAGTAGCGGCGGTAGCGATGATTGCCTTGCAGGTGAACGCTGCTGATCTGAGCGAAGGTTCACCGGATGCGCATGGCTTCTCCGAAGAGCGGCTCGAACGCATCGATGACTTCATGAATGAGGCAGTTGCAGAAGAAACGATGGTTGGTGGGCTTGGGATGATCGCGCGGAACGGTGCAGTGATTTATACCAGTACCTGGGGGGAGCGGAATCGTGAACGTCAGGAAACGATGACGACCGATACACTTTTTCGAATCTATTCGATGACCAAACCGATTACGAGTGTGGCCGTGATGATGCTTTACGAAGAGGGTCACTTTAACTTGAACGACCCTGTTGCTAAGTACATCCCAGAACTCGCCGATCTCAAACTAGCCGTCTCCACCGCAGAATCTGGCATTGAGGCGGAATCCGATGGCACCGTGAGCCGAACGATCGGGGAAGGTGACTCTGCCAGCCAAGGTCAGCTGCGCGAACCTCAGCGTCAACCCACGATTAGAGATTTGCTTGCTCATACAGCGGGCTTTAGCTATGGCTTGTTCGGCAATACCGAGGTCGATCGACTTTATCGACAAGCCGGGATCCCGTATGCCCATGAGGGATTACAAAGTTTCGTTGCCGCGTTGGGCAAGCTGCCTCTGCAATATGAACCCGGATCTCGTTGGCACTATAGTGTCTCCGTTGATGTGCAAGGGCGCCTTGTGGAAGTTGTTAGCGGGATGCGTTTTAGTAACTTCCTGCGAGAGCGCTTGTTCACTCCTCTTGGAATGACAGACACGTTCTTTAGGGTACCTGAAGATAAGCGAGCGAGACTCGCGCAACTCTATCAACCTGAAGGCACTGCAGAGGGCTTGATGACCTACCTGCAACCGACGAGGTCGGATCGTTTGGAAGTTGCCCACGCGAGTACGAGTCGGACTTATCAGACCGACGCAACCTTCGAAAGCGGCGGCGGTGGACTCGTCTCTAGTGCATCTGACTATTTAAGATTCGCGCAAATGTTACTCAACGGCGGTGAGCTAGACGGGGTTCGCGTCCTGTCGCCCAAAACGGTTGCCCTCATGTCACGTAATCACGTTAGTGGTGGGATCGATGGCAGACCTGGTGTCGGTTTCGGGCTTGGTTTTGGCGTCGCGATGGATGTCGGTGCCAGCGGGGAGATTGGCTCCGACGGCGAATACAACTGGGGTGGGGCGGCCGGTACGCGGTTTTGGGTGGATCCAGAGGAAAATCTAATCGGACTTTTTATGGTGCAAAGTCGACCGCATCGAACAACGCTCGCACAGCGATTCAAGACGTTGACCTATCAAGCGCTTGTCGAGTAACGATTTGGGGTAACACCGTGGGGGATTTATGCGGCTAATCAGTATTGTTTGTGGCTTGCTATTGGGCAGTGCTATTTATGCAAATCCGAGTGTTAAGACAATCCAAGGGGAGGTTGTCGGCTTTGAAGAGAATGGCCGTAACGTCTTCAAAGGTATTCCTTTCGCGCGCGCACCGGTCGGTAACTTACGTTGGCAAGCTCCTGGGAAATTAGAAACCAGCAAACCGCCTATAGACGCCTCCTCATTCGAGTCCCAATGTACTCAGAAGAACGTTCCTGCAAGCGAAGAAGATTGCCTGTTTTTGAACATCTGGACCAACGGCTTGGATCAAGCTAAGCGGCCGGTCATGGTATGGGTTCATGGAGGTGGTTTTCGAGGTGGTAGTGGCAATATTGATGGCCACCCCTTGGCACAGGAGGACGTTGTTGTTGTCTCCTTTAACTATCGGTTAGGCCCCATCGGTTTTTTTGCTCATGAAGAGCTTGAAGGGGCACTAAATTTTGGTTTGTTGGATATGGTGGCAGCGCTTGAGTGGGTGCAGGGCAACATCGAGGTATTTGGTGGTGATCCCACCAACGTTACTATTTTTGGGGTATCTGCCGGTGGACAGGCGATCAATCTCTTGATGGCGAGTCCTCGCGCGCGAGGTCTGTTTCACCGGGCGATCGCACAGAGTGGCTATGGCACTTGGCCCCTACCACGTGTCAGCGGGCTAAAGTCGCGCTGGCTTAAGAATTGGCTAGGTGAGCCCGTTGCAGATGCTGTTTCTGTAAGCCAGGCATTAACTGCAGGGCTAGGTGTCTCTGATGATCTGACAACCTTGCGAACGTTACCGGCCAGAGATTTGGTCAATGCCTTAGACGGCTTCCAATTGCCGATCGTCGACGGCATCTCTCTCCCAGACGAGCCTGCCGTCGTGTTTATGCAGGGAGGTCAGGCTGATGTGCCGTATTTGACGGGTGGGAATAGTTACGAAGGTTCTGTGCAGGGCGGTTCCGGTGTCACGTTAGAAAACGTCGCAGCAGGATTTGCGTATGCTGATGCCAACGTACGATCCCTTTACGCAGCAGACATGACCCAGGATGAAACGCTGGGTTGGAGGCGAGTGTTTGGCGATATGCGCTACGTACTATCTGCGCACACGTTAGCAGACGCGATGTCGACAGTGGCTAGTCCAACTTGGAAATACTATGTCGACTTTGTCCCGGCTGCGCAAAAAGACGATTGGCCCGGTACGCCGCATGCCATGGAAACTGTATTTCTCTTTTCGGGTCACGCTTCCCCCGACCCAGAAGTGAAAGCGCTGTCAAAGAGGATGCGCGGTTATTGGTCCCGTTTTGCGAAATTTGGTGATCCTAACGGCAACTCAGCTCGCGATTCGCGGAACACAGAACGCCTTGTATGGCCTTCTTCGACTGCAGAGAGTCCGAAGTGGTTGGTGCTTTCCCATGAAGACCGGATTGAAGGGAATCCACTAGGTGGGAAGTTGGGCTTGTTATCCGGTCACTATATCCGCCGCCATCTGTGAGATGAGTAGGCGATGGACACAAATACTTTGTTGCGTTGGGGTCGCTTTCGCTTGCTTGTTATCGACACCTAGCATTGCGACGACCGTTTTCGCCGCTGCGAGCCTCAAAGAGGCATTCGAGGAGATCGCGACGGACTTCTCAGCTGCGACCGGTGCGGAGCTCACGCTTTCGTTTGCCAGCTCCTCGATCTTAGCCCGACAAATCGAATTTGGTGCTCCGGCAGACGTCTTTGTTTCAGCGAACGTCGCATGGATGGATTGGTTAGAAGATCGAGGTCACATCCAATCGAAAACGAGAACCGATCTGATCGGTAATCGGCTTGTTATGGTTGCTCACCGTGCAGATACAGGTCTGATCAGCTTGTCGGATGCGCCAGCGATTGAAACGCTATTGGGGGATGGCCGTCTTGCCATGGGTTTGGTGGCTGCTGTACCTGCTGGGATTTATGGCAAAGCTGCCCTCGCAAAGTTAGGTGTGTGGCGCGAACTTGAAGATCAGGTTGCCCAAACCGACAATGTGCGTGCTGCGGTAATGTTGGTGGCGACTGGTGAAGCACCGTTGGGAATTGTCTATGCGAGCGACGTGGTAGCCAGTGAAGTTCATGTAGTCGGTACTTTTCCTGCTGAAAGTCATGCACCGATCGTTTACCCAGTTGCTGCAACCAAAGCCACCGAGGACCCCGTCGTTGGCCAGCTGTTATCTTTCCTAAACACTGAAGCTGCGCGGGATATCTTTGTCCGCCATGGCTTCACACCACTGCAGCACTAGATGCTGGGCCTAGGTCCTGCTGAATGGCAGGCGATTTTCCTATCGCTCAAGGTTGCCCTGTGGGCGACGGCACTAAGTTTGCCGCTCGGGATATTCGTGGCCTATGCTTTGGCGCGGTGGGAGTTTCGCGGCAAACAGCTCTTAAACGGATTGGTCCATTTACCGCTGATCATGCCGCCGGTGGTGACCGGATATTTGCTGCTCATGATGTTTGGAACTCGTGGCGTCATTGGGAGCTTTCTGGCGGATTTAGGGATTGTGCTTGCATTTCAATGGACCGGGGCGGTGTTGGCAGCGGCCATCATGGCATTCCCGTTGATGGTCAGGGCGATTAGGCTCTCCATCGAAGCGGTAGATACAAGGTTGGAAGAAGCTGCGGCAACCCTCGGGGCTTCGCCTGTACATGTCTTTAGACGGATCACGTTGCCGCTCATTTTGCCCGGTGTGATCGCTGGATCTATTTTGGCATTTGCCAAAGCGATCGGAGAATTTGGCGCCACGATTACGTTCGTTGCCAATATACCGGGCCAAACGCAGACCATTCCATCAGCCATTTACGCTTTCTTGCAGGTGCCTGATGGAGAAGGGGTTGCTCTAAAATTGGTCGCGGTATCGATACTCATCGCAATGGCAGCGGTGTTGATCTCTGAATCCATTGCGCAACGAATTGCACGCAAGGTTGGTGAGCGCTAGTGCTCTCCATCAAGTTACAGCATACTTTTGAGGACTTTCGGCTCGACGTCGACTTCACAGCCCCACCAGGATTGACTGTCTTGTTTGGCAGTTCGGGATCTGGAAAGACAAGCATCATTAACGCGGTTGCTGGATTGTTGCGTCCGGATGTCGGTAGGGTCGTGTTGGACGGATCCACTTTGCTCGACACTGAGGCTGGTGAGTATGTGCCACCACACCGACGAAAAATCGGCTATGTGTTTCAGGAAGGTCGTCTGTTCCCGCATTTGAGCGTCGCTGCCAATTTGATCTTTGGCCAGCGGGACGAGGATTCTGCGGGTATGGATCGAATCGTAGATTTACTTGGCATTAGTCATCTGTTGGACCGGCAGCCGAATAGGCTCTCGGGCGGTGAGAAACAAAGGGTTGCCATTGGACGGGCGCTGATCAGCAAACCTTCGCTACTACTGGCTGATGAGCCGCTCGCTGCCCTCGATGAAGCGCGCAAATCGGAAATACTGCCGTATTTTGAACGTTTGCGAGATGAGATAGAGACGCCGATATTGTATGTGAGTCACTCGGCTACCGAAGTTGCGCGACTCGCCACGAGCGTCGTGGCTCTCGAGAACGGTCGCGTCATAGGTCAGGGTCCAGCTGTGAAACTCCTTGCTGACTCGAGCGTGACACCGATGGGCATTCGTTCAGTTGGCGCGGTCCTTGAAGGGCGGGTTGGCGAGCACCTCCAAGATGGATTAACAGAACTACATGCGGGCAATGAGCGGCTATATGTGCCCAGAGTTGAGCATGAGATCGGAGACGTAATCCGGGTTCGGATTCCCGCTCACGAGGTCCTGCTAGCGATGCATGAACCACATTCGATCTCGGCACTCAACGTGTTTAAAGGTACGATTCAAGGACTACAAACAACCGAAGATCGTGGCGTGGTCGTAACTCTTGAAACGAGTGCAGGCGCGATCTTGTCCAGGGTGACACAGAGATCTGCTAATTCATTAGGTTTAGAATTAGGCGCGACGTGCTTCGCAATCGTAAAAACAGTAGCGATCGCGCCAGAAGATGTTGGTGGTTAACGGACGAAAAGGGGGTCTTATGCCAGAGGCAAAACCAGAAGTTGTTAGCGTTGTCGAGTGGGAACGAGAGATTGCATCTTTGCGCAGTAAAGAGAAGGAGCTCACTAGACTAACGGATCAAGTCAATGCAGAACGTCGGCGGTTGCCGATGGTAAAGATTAAGAAGACCTACGAGTTGTTAGGTGAAGACGGTCCTGTGAGTTTGTTAGATCTGTTCGAAGGTCGCCAACAACTTATTGTGTATCACTTTATGTTTGGACCGGAAGCGGATGCTGGTTGTCCGGGGTGTTCCTGGGTAACAGACGCGATGTCACATCCTGCGCACCTACATGCTCGCGATACGTCATTCGCATTGGTTTCGCGCGCACCGTTAGAGAAACTCTTGGCATTTAAGCAGCGCATGGGTTGGCAGCTGCCGTGGTTCTCATCGTTTGGTAGTGAGTTTAACTATGACTTTAACGCGACAAACGACGCTGGTGAGAACCACGTTGCCAGTGTTTTCATTCGGTATGGCGACGACATTTACCGCACGTACTACACGGATAATCGCGGCGTAGAACACCTTGGTAGCCACTGGACGTACCTGGATATGACGCCCTTTGGTAGACAGGAAGATTGGGAAGAGGTGCCGGAAGGTTGGCCAAAGAAAGACAAGCACTGGACGACGTTTCACGACAGCTACGCTTAGTCAGTGTTAACTGATAAACGTCTCGGATCGGAGCCCGACGAAATAGCGCCAGACGGCTCTGAAGTGCGGCTGCTCACAGCGTTACCGAGGGGTAGCATGGGGCACTTCACAATTCCGGCTGGGCAAACTATACGGGCGGTATGCCACAAAACCGTGGATGAAATATGGTACGTGCTCACCGGCACCGGGCAGATGTGGCGTAAGCACCAAAATGAAGAGCTTGTGGTTTCATTGTGTGAGGGCGTTAGCGTCACCATTCCGGTCGGCACGAGTTTTCAAGTTCGCAATACCGGTGTAGAGGATCTGCGGGTCGTTGGGCAAACGATGCCCGCCTGGCCAGGTAACGACGAAGCGACAATTGTAACCGGAAGGTGGTCGCCGACGTTGAAGGGTGGCTACGAATCAAAAAGTTAGTAAATAGGAGTTGTTATGGCTAAGAACGCGGAAATCATAAAGGGTTTCATTGCAAGTTGGAGCAATATGGATCCGGATGCTTTGGCGAGCTATTTCACGGATGACGGCACCTATCACAACATGCCTGCGAAGCCCGTTGCGGGCCGGGAAAATATCACCCAATTTATAAAGGTCTTCTTAGAAACTTGGACTGAGACTAGTTGGGACATTCTGAACATAGTCGAAGATGGTGATGTGGTTGTTTGTGAGCGGTTGGACCGGACCAAAACCCCTCAAGGTAACGTGGATTTACCGTGTGTCGGTGTTTTTGAGATGCAAAATGGCAAAATACACGTTTGGCGTGACTATTTTGACATGGCAACTTTTACGCGAGCGATGTCCTAGAACAGTCGAGTTCTGTAGCTCACTGGGCGAGCCACCGATCCACCTTACGCTCCAACAAACCCACTGGAAGTGCGCCGCTGTCTAGAATCACGTCGTGAAACACACGGATGTCGAACTTATCCCCTAGTTTCGCCTCTGCGCGTTCTCTAAGCTCCACGATCTTGAGCATTCCCATCATGTAGGCCGTCGCCTGCCCTGGCATGACGATATACCGGCGGATTTCACTACGTGCAGCTGGGACCGCTAAACTCGCGTTCGCCATCATAAAGTCGAAGGCTCGCTCTTCCGACCAGTCCATTGCGTGTAAACCAGTATCGACCACTAAACGAACTGCGCGCCAAAGTTCAGAATTTAGTCTGCCGAATTCGGAGAGCGGCGTTTGGTAGGTGCCCGGGATCTCCTTGGCAAAACGTTCTGCGTAGAGTCCCCAGCCTTCCGAGAAAGTCGTGACACCTGCATTCTTGCGGAATTCTGGAATGCCTTGCAGTTCTTTGGCGATCGCGATTTGCATGTGGTGGCCTGGAAGACCTTCGTGGTAAGCAATCACCTCTAGTTCTGGTCGAGGCATCGCATGCATGTCGGAAAGGTGTGCATAGTAAATGCCTGGTCGAGACCCATCTGGTGTACTCGCGAAGTAGTGCTGTGCGGCGCCGTCTTGTTCTCGAAAGGCTTCAACTCGTCGGACCACAAGATCTGCCTTAGGCAGGATTCCAAAATATTCCGGCAAACGCCCCTTAATGTTTTCAATAGCAAGGGTCGCCTCATCTATGTAGGCCTGTCGCCCCACATCATCGTTAGGAAAGAACAGGCGGCGGTCTTCAGTGTCTTCGCGCATCCAGCGAAATAGATCTGTTAGGTTTCCCTCAAACCCAATTTCTTCCTTGATCGCGTCCATCGCGGCGTGAATTCTTTCGATTTCGCGCATGCCGATCGCGTGAATCTCTTCGGCCGAGCTATTCGTTGTGGTGTGATAGGCGAGTCGCTCTCGGTAGTAGGCTGCGCCGTTATCTAAGGCGCCAACTCCGGTTGCGACCTTTGCTGCATTGGTCTGATCAGTTTCTTGCCATTCAATCAAATTCGTATAGGCCGGTAGCCAGTGTGCGAGTAATTGTTCGCGTCCTCTCTTGAGCAACTCCATCGACTGAGTAGTGTCGATTTCTCCGCTTTCCGCGAGAGCCTCAATCTTCTGCTCGAGATCTAGCCACAGTGGATTCTTTGCCTCTGTATCCTCAAAAGGGTAGCCCGCGATCAACTTCCGCGACTCTTCAATTACCGCTGTATACGAAAAGTATGGCGGATGGACGCCTGCATCTGCGTAGCGTCTAGATCGAGTTGTCAATTGGTTCAAAGCCCGTCCGCTTTCTTCAATGCGATTTAGGAGTGCTTCGAAGTCAGACAGATCATCGACTCGATGAAATGAAATAAGGAGCTGAGGGAGGAACGAATGCATCGATCCCATTTGCGTGAAGACGTATTCCTGTTTGCGAAAGACTTCTGCCTTCTCCGCCATATCTGTTTGGTAGATCCAAAAGTCGTAGGAGTCCTTAGTTACGCTGTCGAGGGATGTGTATGAAAACTCTGCTTGGAGCTCATCTGTGGCTGCTCGCTGCCAAGCGAGATACGCGTCAGAGCCTGCTTCAGAAAGATCGTCGACGCGCCCATAGTCTTCATCTTTGATTCCGAGGAACGTCTTTCTGATTGGGAAAAAGTCCAGCGCTTCTTCGAATTTAGCGTCGAACCACGTGTTCAAGCGTTCCGATTCACTGGGTTCTGGTGCGGAAGTTTCTGCAGGCGGTTCGCTACATGCGCTCAGCAGGAAAAGGGAGATCAGCCATATTGAAGGTCGTTGATACGCGCGCATAGGGACTCAGTGCCATTTGAAACGTCCAACTTATCCTCCGCAAATTTCTTTTTGAAAGCAAATTAGTAGCCGTATCGGTCCTTAGGCTTTATCGGTGCGAGGAGCATATAGAAAATCCATGCAAACCAAGTGATGAAAATCACTGCGAGAATCCAAGCGAACTTTTCCTTGCCAGTCGTGCGGTCGGAACTGGCGATGAGAATGATTGGTAATAACCAAACGCCAGCAAAGAAAAGGAATAGTAGGAAAGAAAAGAAGCCAGTAATGAGGTCCATGTTTTTGAGTTCTAAGCAAGTTTCGTTACCCTAAGTAAGGCAAATTTTGTGCCACATACAAATGCTTATTAATCAAAAGGATAGGCGTACTTTGGAGCTATTTCGTGGTCATTTAAAGATCACGATGTCTGATGTTGAAAATCTATCGCAGCTACGCAAGGACCTACGCTTCTCGGGTTTGATAACACTGTCGGTAGCACCTGGTATTCTAATTCTTGGGCTGGTACTTGGTCTGCTTTCAACGATGAAAATATTCGGCATATTGTTTGCGGTCTCAACGCTAATTGCCTTTGTCGGGGCGGCACTTTTTGCGGGAGCGTGGTTCTATCCGGACGATTCGTACGATGATGAATCGGTAGAGGTATAGCTTAACTAATGATTCGGGAGGGACAATCTGTACAGCCCCGTCCGAGCGGTTATGAACAGGCTCGATTCATCTTTTCCAAAGGTTGTGTTGGCGGGCAGTTCCGGGGTCAGGATGGTGCCCAAGTGTGTGCCATCTGGAGCAATCACGACGACCCCACCTGGTCCGCTGGCCCAGATGTTGCCGTGTTGGTCGACTACAAACCCATCTGGAACGCCTGGATCAGTGAGATCGCGAGCATCGAAGTGAATTTCGCCTGTTCCGAGTGAACGGTCTTGTTCGACCGGAAATTTCATCCACCATTTTTTCTCTAAATCGCTGGATGCGACGTACAAGGTTTTTTCATCTGGCGACAGGCCGATGCCGTTTGGTCGATGCATGGTCGTAAGTTGTGTGACGGTACCGTCGAGGTCTAGCCGATAGACGCCATTAGCGGTAATTTCCTTGCCAGGGTCTTCATCCTGTTGCGGCAATCCGTAGGGAGGATCAGTAAAATACAAAGCGCCGGATGAATGCACGACGCCGTCATTCGGGCTGTTTAGACGCTGACCGCGCCATTTGTCCGCGACAACGGTCCGCACCCCATTAGCGATGCGATCTATCCGTCGCAATCCATGCACAAACAGCAATAACGACCCATCCTGATCTTCGATCAAGCCGTTGGAACCGCCTTGTGCACCAGTGACGATGTCCGGATCGTGGACTTGATCGACTGCAACAGTCACGGCGTCAGGTTCCCAACGATAGATTCTGTTTGCAGGAATATCGCTAAAGAGTAGGTGGTCGTCGCGCCAGACGGGTCCTTCTATGAACATAAAACCACCGGCAACTTTTTCCAATTTGCTGCTAGCAGGTACAAGTCGACTCAAACGCTCGTCGCGAACATCTAACTTAAGTGGCAACGCTTCACTGACCGCATAGGGAGCGATCTCATCCGAGGTTTGGCCTGAGGGTGAAAACAGCATCACGAACAGGAAGGTAGTACCCAAGAATGCGTTAGCAAGCCACGTGTTGGGTGCGAATACAGCGAAGAACCTCGGTCCAATCGCTGCGTTGTTTTCTAACTCCCGCATACGCCTATTGTCCTATTCTTCGCCAGCAGTGTTTCCTGGCCACTCACTCTCGAGTAAATCGAATGGTCCAGGACCTTCTTTGGCCAACCAAGAAGCGGTGCCGTCGTTTTGATGTGAAAAAGATCCGTAAACGAAGCTCATCTTGCCCATTGCAGCCGGTACCATTGATGGTTGTTGACCGTTGGGCGGGTCATAGATGATTGAAGTGCGATACTCACCGTTGACTGTCGACACTTCCGAGCCAGGGTCAATCCAGAAACCGTTATAACCACCGACACCGCCCGCTCCGAACGTATTGTTGCCGTCGCCACCTTTTTTAGGCGCGCCGCGATCGGCTGAAGATTCTCGTTCGGTCAAAACAGCGAAACGCTTTTGGATTTCGCCGAGGATGAATTTTGCTTCATCAGCGCTCATGAATTGTTTGTCCCCGAATTCCTTTGGACGGTTCAAAGGTGTCAAGGTCCCAGTATCGTATACGCCTGACAAATCGGGTTTACCATCGGCAGTGCGTTTTATCTCAGCGACCGCGGTAAGAGGTAATAAGGCTATCATGCATAGCAATATCGATTTACGCATGTTTATCTCCAAAAGGTGAATCGCGAAGATTAACATTGCGATAGAAGCGTTGGGAAAGGAAAATGGGGTCGGAATGTGGGAATGCGTCAAATGAACGGGGAGAAACGTTATGTATGACCTGAAGATTATTAATGCTCGAATTGTGGACGGCAGTGGTGCGGACTCCTTTATGGGTGAGCTGGCTGTGCTTGAAGGGCGGATCGCAGCAATCGAACGATCACCTGGTCATATTGATGGCGCTGCGAGTGAGGTCATAGATGCCCAGGGTCTCGTGCTGAGCCCGGGGTTTGTTGATGTCCACACCCATTACGATGCGCAGGTTTTTTGGGATAAAACGGTGAGCCCATCTTGTTATCACGGTGTGACCACGATCTTTGGTGGGCACTGCGGGTTTTCTATTGCGCCTCTTAATGCAGAAGCTGCTCCCTATCTATTGAACATGCTTGCTCGAGTCGAAGGTATGCCGGTTGCTAGTTTGCAAGAAGGGGTACCTTGGGATTGGCGTTCGTTTGCCGACTTTCTTGGCAAACTAGACGGCAATCTTGGCGTCAACGCCGGTTTTATGGCGGGACACAGCGCCATAAGACGGGTGGTTATGGGTGAGCGTGCAGTGGGGCAGAAAGCAACCGACGAAGAGCTCGAAAAAATGAAGGCGCTTCTGGCCCAATGTTTAAGCGAAGGCGCCATGGGATTTTCGTCAACCATCGCTATTACTCACAACGACGCTGATGGCCAGCCGGTGCCTTCGCGGCATGCCTCGCGTGAAGAACTTGTGGGTCTTGCTGGAGTCTGCAAGGATCACGAAGGTACCTCGTTGGAGTTCTTGCCTGCGGTTGGCGAGTTTTCTGAAGACGTCATCGATTTGATGGTCGATCTGACGACGGCTGCGCAACGACCGCTCAATTGGAACGCCTTGTCAGCCGGTAATCCCGCTGTCATGGAAAATCAACTTTCAGCATCGGATCGCGCCTTGGAGCGGGGTGGTGATATCCGTGCGCTGACGATTCCACAGCCGATATCCATACGTATCAATCTGTACACCGGATTTGTATTTGATGCTTTGGAAGGTTGGGCGGACATTTTCGAACTGCCTATCGATGAGCGAATAGAACGCTTCAAAGATCCTGCTGAGCGTAAACGGCTGGATGAGTCAGCCAACTCGGGAGGCGCGTTTAGAGGCTTGGCTCGCTGGTCTAAGATGAAAGTGCATGCGACCTTCTTAGAGAAGAACAAATCTTTCGAAGGCAAAACCTTAGCCGAAATCGGAGAAGAACTCGGCAAAACGCCTTTCGATGCGATGTTGGATCTCGCCGTTGAAGAGGGTCTACGTACGTTTTTCATGCCGATTAGTGGCGACACTGATCCTGCGCTATGGGCCGTGCGAGCCGAACTGTGGCGGGATGAACGCACAGTCATAGGCGCATCAGATGCTGGTGCTCACTTGGACATGATTGATACGTTTGCGTTTTCTTCGCAAGTCCTCGGACGTGGGGTACGCGAATTTAATGTCGTCGGTTTGGAGGAGGCGGTACATCAACTCACGCAGGTACCTGCTGAGCTTTTTGGTTTAAAAGAGCGCGGTGTCCTAGAGGCAGGTTGGTTTGCAGATCTTGTCATCTTCGACCCAGAGGAGGTCGGCGCTGGAGAAGTCTATATGCGCCAGGACTTGCCTGCGGACGAACCGAGAATCTATGCCGATGCGTTTGGGGTTCGTGATGTGTTTGTCAACGGCGAGCAGATCATTGCGGGTGGTGCCCATACTGGGCGCTTGCCGGGATTAGCGTTGCGCTCAGGTCGTGACACAGATACACCGACGATGCGGACAGCGAGTTAAGCCCCTAGACCTGATTGTCGCTTAACTTTCGGGGATCAAAGGCGTCGCGTACTGCTTCGCCGACGAAGATCAGTAGCGTTAACATTGTTCCCAGTGTTAGAAACACTGTTATGCCGATCCAAGGCGCATGTAAATTAGCTTTCGCTTGGGCTAGCAAATGTCCGAGCGAAGGCGAACCGAACGGTAAGCCAAAGTTCAAAAAATCGAGCGCGGTCAGCGTTGTGATCGAACCGTTTAGCAAGAAGGGAACATAGGTCAGCGCCGCGACCGCGGCATTTGGCAAAACGTGGCGTCGCATGATCACCAAATTGGATGTTCCGAGTGCGCGTGCGGCACGAACGAATTCTAAATTCCTGGCTCTGAGAAACTCCGCGCGCACGACACCAACCAGAGCCATCCAACTAAAAAAGATCAGGATGATGAGCAAGATGTAGACGTTTGGTTCCATCAAGCTCGCCAGGATAATGAGCACGAAGAGGATCGGTAAGCCTGACCAAATTTCCACGATGCGTTGGCCGACGAGATCGATCTTGCCACCAAAGTAACCTTGTACAGCACCGACTGTTACACCGATCAGCGAGGCAAATAGCGTGAGTGATAGACCAAACAGAACAGATAGACGAAAGCCATAGATGAGTTTGGCCACGATATCCGAAGCAAGCGCGTCCGTACCAAGCAGGTGACGAGCGCTTGGGGGTGCCGGTGCTGGTTGGCCGAGCTCCCAGTCTACTGTGTCGTGGCTAAACCTGATTGGCGGCCATATAGCCCAGCCTTCGTCCTGTATCTTGGCCAAGATATACGGGTCGCGAAAGTCCACTGAAAGCTCAAGATCGCCGCCGAGATCTGTCTCTAGATAGTCGACCCAAACTGGGAAATAGAGCCTGTCTTGGTAATCCATGACGATTGGTTTGTCGTTGGCGATAAATTCTGCGAACAGACTGATGACAAAAAGGACCGTGAAAGCGAATAGCGAATAGTAGCCGCGGCGGTTATTGCGAAAATTTTGCAGACGTCTTTTGTTTAACGGACTCATGTTTCGCGCGATTCGAAATCGATCCTCGGATCAACCATTACATACACCAAATCACCGATTAGCTGCATGATCAAACCGATCAGCGTAAAGACGAAGAGGGTGCCAAAAAGAATGGGATAGTCACGTTTGATGACTGCGTCGTAGCCTAGCAGGCCGATACCATCGAGTGAGAAGATGACTTCGATTAACAACGATCCAGTAAAAAGAATGCCGACAAAAGCCGCGGGAAAACCAGCTATCACAATGAGCATGGCGTTGCGGAATACGTGACCGTACATGACCCGAGCTTCCGTTAAACCTTTTGCACGCGCGGTTAACACGAACTGTTTGTTGATCTCTTCTAGGAAAGAGTTTTTCGTCAGCATAGTAAGCGTGGCGAAGCCACCGATTGTGAGCGCGGTAACTGGCAGCGCCAAATGCCAGGCATAGTCTTTGATTTGACCCCACCAACTCAGCTCAGAAAAACTACTTGAGGTAAGCCCGCGCAGCGGAAACCAACCTAAATAGGAACCACCTGCAAAGATAACAACTAACATGACGGCGAACATGAAGCCAGGGATCGCGTAGGCTAAGAAGATTGCGGCGCTCGTCCAAAGGTCAAAGCGTGAACCATCGCGTACGGCTTTGCGTATGCCTAAAGGAACAGAGATGAGGTAGATCGCCAAGAGCGACCAAAGTCCGAGTGAAATTGAAACCGGTAAGCGTTCCACAACGAGATCGAATACCGGCCGGTCTTGGAAGTATGAGCGACCGAAATCCAAGGTTAGATAGTCAAGCACCATCGCAAAAAAACGTTCGTGGGCTGGCTTGTCAAACCCGAACTGTTTTTCGAGTTGTTTGATGAAATCTGGATCCACGCCCTGAGAGCCTTGGTAACTGCTGCTCGAGCTTGCACTACCGCCTGAGACAGACGCGGTGGTTGAAATATTGGCGCCACTGGCCTGTGCAAGGATTTGTTCAACAGGACCGCCAGGCGCGAACTGAACGATGATGAAGTTGATCAGTAAAATACCCAGGAGGGTAGGCAGAATGAGCAAAAAGCGCCTGAGGATGTACCTCCCCATTAACGGGCACCAGTTTCTGACGTGGTGTCGAGCTCGGCTCCGCTCGCGGCTGCCTTGCGCTCATCCCACCACCAGGTGTCGACATCCATTCGGCGTTTCATAGGTCCGATCGGCATACGCCCAAATTTGTCCCAATAGACAACGGGGCGCTTGGTCCGGGATCGACCTGTGACATAGTAGAAATTCCACATCATGACCCGATCTAGAGCTCGAGTGGCGGCATAGAAATCTCTCTTGTTCCGTGCTGTGAATACTTTTTGTACCAGGAAGTCGACAGCCGGATCGCGAATGTTGGCATAGTTTTCGCCGTAGTCTTGATCTGCGGAGGCAGTGGTAAAACGATTCATCAAGGCGAGCCCGGGTGTGTTGTCTGCGATGAACCAGTAGCAGCCGCCGTCGAACTCTCCAGAGCGCATCCGGAACAACCAGTTTGAAACTTCCAGAGCACGCACTGACGCATCGATGCCGATGCGCTGCAAATTCTTGACGTATGGTTGGAAGTGAGTGGCTTGGCTCGGTGACAAACCAATGAGGCGGACGACGAAAGGTTCGCCAGTTTTCGCATTGACCAGGGTGCCGTCCTCGAGCTGCCATCCTGCAGCCGCGAGCAGTTCTATGGCTCGACGAACGTTGTCCCGGTGCCACCCTTTGCCCGCGTGCGGTGGGCGGCTAAAAGGCTGCGTGAAAACGCGTTCAGGGACTTGGTCTCGGAAAGGTTCCAGTAACTTCAGTTCGTCTTCTGAGGGCAAGCCTTGATGGCCCATGGGTGAATTTAGGAAGAATGATGAGGCATAGTCCCAGTAGCCATGTTCGAGGGTATCGTTGGTCCATTCGAAGTCATACATTAACCACAGTGCTTCGCGCACGCGTATGTCCTTGAAGCGTTCCCGATCTTGGTTCCAAAGGATTGGCCACCACATCAGACCCGGTAGCCCCATCTGTTGCATCTCTTTCTTGACCGCACCTCTAAGTGCCGCAGGAAAGTCGTATTCAATTGCCCATGACTTAGGATTGGTTTCTTCTCTGACATCGATGACGTTGCTTTTTAAGGCCTCAAAACGAGAATTGGTGTCGCGGAAATAATCCCAGCGGATGTAGTCAAAGTTGTAGCGTCCGCGATTTGGCGGCAAGTCTTTAGCCCACCAATTCTTGACGCGTTCCCAGCGGATATACGAGCCGATTTGATAATCAGCAGGCTTGTATGGGCCGCTACCTAGGGGTGGCTGTGGGGTAATGTCATTGATGTCGCGGTCCTGCCAATAGTGTTTAGGCAGTATGGGTAAGTTGCCGAGAGCCAAAGGCGTGACTGGATTGTTCCAATGGTCGGGTGCCACCCAAATACGGATTTCATCCTCGTCGATCACTTCAATTGAATCCAGCCGCGAGATCGCCATTCGTGCTTCGATGCGCAGCGCTTCCCGATAAACGTTGAAGGTGAATACGAAGTCTTCGACAGTAATTGGCTCGCCGTCGTGCCAATAAGCATTGGGACGCAATTTGTATTGGATCCATTTACCATTTGGTGCATAGGCGACACCCTCACACAGGTTGCAGTAAAAGGACGCGGGTTCGTCTTCTGCTGAGACAAACAATCGGTCGTACAGGAGCATCTCGTGCCCCCACAAGTAGACACCGTTCTGTGGTCTGCCTTTGTAGGTAGCGGAGTTAAAGGTGTCCCAAGTGCCAAGCTCGCTTAAACGCAGTTCGCCAGTTTTGGGTGCATTGGGATTTGTGTAGTCAAAGTGCTCAAACCCGGAAGGGTATTTCAGGTCAGAAATATAGGCGTAGCCGTGCTGATATTGAACATCGCTTTGGGCGGGCGGTACTTTTTCGAACGTCGCAGCCGCGGCGAAATTTGACACAGCAACGAGTAGTCCGAGAGTCGCTACTAGACCCTGCGCGATCTGTGTTATGCCCATGAAATGATGCATGTTTTTTTGCTCCTTATCTTTGAGGCTACCGAAATCCTCTCAGCATGACACCTCTTAGGTTGCGTGCTGGTTGCTAGATCCGCTTGATCATTGCCAACGGTTGGATGATGATTGAGCGGCAAAAGTGTAAGTGGGGGAGCGTCTATGCAAGTTGAAACTTTCGATCCGGAATCTACGCAAGCGATGACGGATGTCTCGCGTGGTGGTTTGTCACGCCGGGAGCTAATAAAGAGTGTTATCGCGTCTGGTGCCGTGGTCTCAGCAGGCACCTTGTTGGTTGGCTGTGGACCCAGCGGTGAAACGCCTGTTCAAGCCGGTGGGGTTGAACGACTGATTTCTCTCAACGTGAACGGCAAAGTTCGACGGGTTGACGTTCTGCCACAGGAAACGTTGGCGCAGACTCTGCGCTACAGGCTGGGGCTGACTGGCACCAAGCTTGGCTGCGATCGAGGTGAGTGTGGTGCGTGTACGATCTTGATCGACGATGTGCCGATCTACAGCTGTTCGACGCTGACACATAGTGTTAAAGGACGCGGAGTCACGACAGTCGAAGGTCTTCAGGCTGCTGATGGCACTCTGCACCCCGTGCAACAGGCATTCGTGGATGAGCTCAGTCCGCAATGTGGCTACTGTACACCGGGACAGATTATGTCCGCAGTTGCGCTTTTGAAAACGAATTCCAATCCGACACGTGAAGAAGCCCGACAGGCACTGTCTGGCAATCTCTGTCGTTGTGGTGCTTACGACCACTATCTCAATGGCGTCATGCGCGCCGCACAGGAGGCCTAAAGAAATGGCTTATAAACTCCTCGGTAAAGATTTCACCCCACCAGATATCACTGCGAAGGTGACAGGGCGGGCAAAATACAGCGAAGACTTTCGCGTTGAAGGGATGGTTTATGCACGCTTGTTAACCAGCCCGATGCCACACGCTAAAGTTGTCAATATAGACGCATCTGCGGCACTGGCCATGAAAGGTGTCTATGGTGTTTTGACGGCAGACGATGTCCCCGCACAGCCAATACCCAACAAGTCTATCCTTACAAACGAACCAATGTATGTGGGCGAACCGATCCTGGCGGTTGCTGCCGAGACAGATCAGCTGTGTATGGATGCGATTGATGCGATCAAAGTTGAGCTAGAACCGCTCGACTTTACGGTAGATCCCTTGCAGAGCTTGTACCCAGGTGGTCCCAATGCGCGTAGTGACGGCAACATCGCTGGTCGCAAGCAGGGTGCACCCTACGTTAAAGAGACAAAATGGTCTGCCCGGGACTTCGCTTCCGCAGAGGAGGGCCAGTTACCGATGGGACCGGCTGAAGATGAATGGCTATACGGTGATCTAGAAGTTGGTTTTGACGACTCAGAATACGTATTCGATGAGTCATTTATCACTCAAGGTCTCTCCCACCATGCGTTAGAACCACGGTCGTGCCTTTCTTATTGGCAAAATGGCAAGTGCTTCGTGCACGGTTCCAGTCAGAGCCAATCGTTTGTCATGCCTGGACTAGCGGCCTACGTCGGCGTGGAAATGAAAGATCTGGTCTTTATCGCTGAGTTCTGTGGTGGCGGCTTTGGCGCTAAAGGTGTCGCCTACACAGAAATGGCGATTCCTGCCTTCATGTCCAAGAAGATCAATCGCCCGGTAATGCTCCGTATCAGCCGCGCTGAAGAATACGGACTTGGCTGCGCTCGTCCTGGTTTCCAGGGTCGGCTGAAAATGGGTTTTGCTAAAGACGGCCGAGTGAAGGCTTGTGATCTATACATTATCCAAGAGAATGGCCCGGATACGGGCATGAATGACTACATGTCAGCAGCAGATGCATTGTCGCTGGTGTACACGCCAGAAAATATGCGGTTCCGGGGTATCCCGGTATCTACTAACACGCCGCCGCGAGTGCCGCAGCGGGGACCTGGCCAAAATCAGATCGCGTGTGTGGTTGAGCCGCTTCTCGACAAGGCTGCTACCGCCTTAGGGATTAGCCGGTTAGATATTCGCACGGTCAACACACCGGACAACGCGACGTTGTACGGCCCGCGCAAGGGCAAAGTGACAAGTGCGTACTTGAAAGAAGCGTATTTAAAAGGCGCTGAAGACTTTGGTTGGGAAGAACGACTTAAACTTTCAGGCCAACGTAACGGCAGCAAAGTGATCGGAATTGGCTTGGGTTCTGCCTACCACAGTGCCGGATATAGCGGTTTCGATGGACTGGTTGTTATCACCCCTGAAGGCAAACTCAATATCCATAACGGAGTCGGCAATCTAGGCACCTATTCGCATACTTCAACCGCGCGAGTCGCCGCTGAGGTTTTGAAGATGGAATGGGATGACTGCACGGTTCTGCGTGGCGACAGTAGGAAACACTTGCCTTGGAACTTAGCTCAATTTGGTTCCAACACCTCCTACACAATGACCCGAACCAACTATGTTGCTGCCGTAGATGCGGTCAATAAGTTGAAGCAAATAGCTGCCACTGATCTTGGTGGTGCGCCCGAAGACTATGACATCGACGGTAAGAATGTTTTCGCAACAGCGGATGCCAGCAAAAGTATGTCGTACGCCCAGGCAGCGCAGCGCGCGGTGGAACTGGGGGGAGCGTTGAGTGGCCAAGAAGCGCCAGAAGATCTAAACCCAATGACGAAAGCGTCTGTCGCCGGGGTGGCGGGATCAGGGCTCGTTGGCGTGGCCAAAGATACCCTCGCTCAAGAAGGTACAGTGCCTGCGTTTGCCGTCGGGTTTATGCAGGTCGAAGTCGATCTTGAGACTGGCAAATACGAGGTCACTGACTACACGGGTGTCGCAGATTGCGGCACGGTGCTGCATCCGCAGGGTCTGGCACAACAGATTAAGGGTGGTGCCGTTGACGGTATCGGCTTGGCTGGCTACGAACGTCATGTCTACGATCCGCAAAATGGGTTGCCCGCTTGCGTTGGTTTGAACGCGAGTAAGTTGCCCACAATTCTGGATGTACCCTCGACAATGAATGCCTCCGCAGTTGAGATTGCGGATCCAATGAATCCAGTCGGCGCCCGAGGCATTGGCGAGCCAGTTCAAGGTTGTGCTGCGGCAGCACTTCTTAGCGCGTTGTCAGATGCGCTTGGCGGACATTACTTCAATCGCGTTCCAGTGATGCCGGACATGATCGTGAACGCAAGTATGGGGCGTGAGCAGAGCCACAATCCATTGCAAGTTAATACCTTTTAGGAGGGATCATGGCTAAGGATATGATGCAACCTTTTGAGTTGTACCAACCGGATACGCTCGATAATGCACTTAGTTTGGCAGAGAGATACGGCGCCGAAGGCTGGTTGATGTCAGGTGGCAATGACAGTCTCGATTGGTTTAAAGATCGAGCCAAGCGGCCGGTCGCAGTCATCGAGTTAGGCGGTCTAACTGACCTCGCTGGCATTAAGGCAGTCGATGGTGGATTAGAGATCGGTGCCCAGACGACTCTGACCGAAATCGCGAACTCAGATTTAGTACGCGAGAATTTCTCGGTGCTTGCCGATGCGGCAGCGCGAGTGGCAAGCCCGCAAATCAGAAACGCGAGTTCGATTGGCGGCAACGTCTGTCAGGATGCGCGTTGTTGGTACTACCGCGATGGCTTGGATTGTTACCGTGCTGGTGGCACCACTTGTTATGCCGACACTCCAGAAGGCATGAATCGCGAGCATTGCTTGTTTGGTGCAGATCGTTGTGTGGCGGTATCACCGTCCGACACAGCACCTGCACTTGTTGCCCTCGATGCAGAGTTTGTCATCTCAGGATCGGCTGGAACTCGCACCGTTGCAGCGGGCGATTTCTTCATTGGTCCCGACATCGACATCGAACGCATGACGGTTTTAGAACCTGGCGAGATACTGACTCTCATCAAGATCCCTGCAACCTTCGCGGGCGCAACTTTTTACTTTGAAAAAGTCGCCGATCGCAACGTCTGGGATTTCCCGATCGTTAATGTCGCTGCCGCCATCAAAGAGAGCGATGGCAAGATTGAGGACATAAGAATCGCCTGTGCGGGTGTTGAATGTGTACCGAAGCGACTAACCGTTGTCGAAGAAGTCGTCAAAGGCAGTGTTCGAGACGAGGAGACTGCCAAACTTGCCGGTCAATCAGCCGTTCGAGGCGCAACGCCGTTGAATTTCAACCACTTCAAGATTCCGCTGATGGAAAATCTTGTCGTACGCGCGTTGCGGGATGCCTAATCAGGTCTGATGGAGTTCTTTCGTTATAGCAGTAACGCTTGGGGCCAGACCACGCTCGAAGGCGCTTCTTGGGATCTTTTGCCAATCTTGTTTGGCATCGGCGTGGTCGTGATAGTTGGCCATGCAGCCTACATGTGGCTCGCTAAACGAAAGCAGACGCGTTAGACCAATATGAGTTCAGTAGATTTACCGGACCAGTCGGTACGGCGACATGCTGCGTCGGATCGTGTTGTGCATTGGTTGTTCGCTGTGAGTGTTTTGATCCTGCTTGGTACCGGCTTCCTGCCGATCGTTGGTTTAAATTTTGAATGGGTGACATGGCATTGGAGCACTGGATTGGCGCTTACGGCAGTACTCGGTGTACATGTCTGGCGCGCATGGCTGAAAACTAAGTTTCGCTCGATTTGGTTTGGCTTTAGTGATGCCAAGTTGGCGCTAGTGAGCCTGAAAGATGGTAGTCAAAAGCCAGGCAAATACTCTCCTGCGCAAAAAATGATGCACTTTGGTGTCACGGTGTTGGTGCTCGGCACGCTGGTGACGGGTTTAGTGATGATGGTCAAGGTTGATACCCCTTTCTGGGAACGCAATCCTTACTTACTCGACGGATCCACCTGGGGTGTCGTTTATCTTGTGCATGGGCTCTCGTCGATGTTATTGATCACGACGGTGATGTTGCACATCTATTTCGCGTTGCGGCCAGAGAAACGACTCTATTTGCGCTCGATGTTTAGTGGTGAGATTTCTCGCACCGAACTCGCGGACCATCACGATCAAGAAAAATGGTCAGGAGATCAATAAGTTATGAGTACGCGATGAGTAAGGTGGCACTGGACGAGTGCATTGAGGCGATCGAGTCGGGCTATGAGTTTTTACTTGCCTACGCTGCACAAGGTTTTGAAGCGAACCAAACTGGCGCCCACAGCCAAGACGTGCGCAAGCACCTCGAAGCGATGGCTGCAGCCCTTGCTGAACTGGATACGGTCACACGTGCTGCGACGCAAGAAAGAGACGGTATCGAACCTAGCTACGAAAGTTTCCTCGATACCGTTCGCGATGATGCCGTGCGGGCGGCAGGTGTTGTTGCCCTTGTGTTGTCGAGAGAAGGAATAAGCTCTCAAATAGTCGATAACTTCAACGCCTCGACTCATATCAGAACCGTACTAACGGATCTTTTCTTATTAGATGAAGCTCTAAAATAGATTTGCGTTGGTGTTCTTTTTGTCGGAGACTCAAGGTAAGTCTTAGCCTAACTGGCTGATTCTTAAAAAGTTGTCTACCTCAATCTTGTAACGGGAGAGGTTGCGAGACGCGAAACTCAATTGGGTTTTGTGAAAGTGAGCTGTAAATCAGCTAGAGGTTAGACTACTGGAGCGCACTAAAAAGGCATTTTAAGTGTCGGGTGCAAAAACCTACGCTAATAATAATTCTAAGTAGGATAAACAAGGGATATACGAGGGGTAAATCCATGGCCGTACTACTACGTGCTAGCGTCTCAGCGTTAGCTTGTCTTTCCATTGCTATACCTGCCTTTGCTCAAGAACAAACTCGACGAATTGAAGAAGTCATCGTGACGGCGGAAAAACGCCAATCGACGGTTTCGGATACGTCGATTTCGATCACGGCAATAGGCGAGCAAATGATCGAGGATTTGGGTATTCAATCCGCGAACGAGTTCGTTAACTTCATACCGGCGACCACAAGAGACGACTTTGACATCCGGATTCGCGGTGTTGGTCGAAACTTCAGGTCACTTGGTGGTGACCCTGGCGTCGCCACATACTACAACGGTGTCTACTCAGAAGACGCGTTGATCGCTCTAACCGAAAATGCCCTTTGGGACCTCGAACGCATCGAAGTTCTGCGTGGTCCACAAGGCACGCTCTATGGTCGTAACTCGATTGGCGGTGCAATCAACTACATCTCCAAAGGTCCGACCGATGAGTGGGGTGGATCGTTCCGGACCCAAATCGGTCAATACAACAACCTAGAGGTGTATGGCGCTGTCGGTGGTCCAATCATCGAAGACGTTTTGAACTTTCGCGTAACGGCTGCTAAGCAAGCTCGGGACGGTGTTCAAGATGGTCAGTTTGGCACTCAAGATGCAGATGACGTCAATGACCAGAACACATCGTTCTCTCTCGAATGGACACCATCCGATACGATCACAGTAGAGACTCGCTACAACGATCGACGGTCGCTCCGTCGGATTGGTGCGAGCACTTTGATCGATCAGGGCTGGGGTAATAACAGAGGCACTCGTGGTACTGATCTGTACGCCTTTGGTGTTCGTGCGGTGGATGCAACGACACCTGGTGCAAGCATGTTCACACACCCAATAACTGGTGCAATTGGCTACGGTGCACCAATCAGACCCGGTGTCGATATTGCGTCTAGTTCTTTTCCGAATGAAGCGTTCATGGGTATAGACTACCTGAACGGCCGTGCCGGTGATCCAGATAAGGCTGACCCCGAAATCTTTTCTAACGGTGAAAACGATGAGGAATTTGATCAGCAAGCAGTAGCGATGACCGTGACGTGGGATCTCAGTGAAGAAACCACGCTGAAGTACGTCTTCGGCTACAACGATTTTCTCTATACGTTTGACATCGACGGTGATCACTCTAACGGTCTAATTTCTGATCCCAACGCTAGGACGCATGAAGAAGTGCACAACTTCTCCCACGAACTACAGTTGTTGTGGAGCATTGGCGACAATCTCGAGATGACCAGTGGCTTGTACTACTTTGACAGCAACCGCCTCCAAGACTTCGGCTTCAATAGCCGCCGTACTCAGGGGCGTGTTCAAGGACCTGCTGACTATGGCTTACTTGATGCGCCAAACATATTCCTCGGTGGCGCTAACTTTTTCCAAGCTTTCGGCGCCGCAACTGCTCTTTGGACGCAGCCTCACCTTCGGCTCAGCACTGCACCAGTCGGTACTGGCGGGGCGGGGGTTGGGAAGGTGATCCTCAGTATACGTACCATCACTTGAACAAGAATGAGACCCAACAGACTGCGGCGTTCACTCAAGGTACCTATACCTTCAACGAGAATTGGGCGCTTACTTTGGGCGTGCGTTGGGCGGAAGACGAAAAATCAGTATTTGAGAACCGTGGTGGTTATCTCGAAACAGATCTTATTGGTGGCTTCAGACCTTTCGTTGATATCCCATTCTTGTATACCGGTGGCGGACCAGGATACTTCGAGATGTCATCTCTAAGTAATCTTGCGTTGACCAACGTGTTAATGGGACGCGCGAATATCCAGCCAGGAGTATTTGCACCCGATGCAATCACACCGGTTTGTGCGCTAGAAGATCCGAATTGTGCTTCCCCGTTGTTACTACAAGGGGTCCCCCTCAGCTGGGCTGGTCAAGCCGAGGCTGACGATGATTGGTCGAAAGTCACTTGGCGAGCCAACATGGATTGGACGCCGAATGATACGACGCTGATCTACTTTGGCGTGACGACGGGCTATCGCGCTGGTGGTTATGGCCTTGGTGCAGTTGACGCACGGATTACAGTTGGTAACGTCATTGAGCCGCTGAGCTATGACGAAGAAGAAGTCTTGGCCGTAGAACTTGGCTACAAAGGACAATTCTTTGACGACACATTGCAAATCAATGCGTCGATCTACCGCTACGATTATGAAGGTTATCAAGATAGCTTGACCATTTTCGATCCCTCGCAAAACTCCTTCCGTGACATACCGACGAACGTTGGCGACGCGGTGAACCAAGGATTTGAAATCGAATGGGTGTGGTTAGCGACGGATAACTTGAGTATCAACGGTAACTACAGTTATACCGATACCGAGTACAAGGACGACACGTATTTCCAGGAAACTGATGATCCTCGTCGACCCACAGCGATCTTCCCGATTCTACCAACGTTAACGGACCCAGGTATTTACAACGCTAAGGACGAATCGCTTAAGGGTATTCCTGAGCACAAAGCGGTTGTTTGGGGTACGTACCAATGGAATACAGACGTCGGAAACATCTACTTGAATGGCGTTGTATCGTATACAGGTGAGTACTGGCCCACGGCGATTCAGCGCGACTTAGATGAACTAGACTCTCGTGTACAAACTGACATCAGCCTGACTTGGTCAAGTTTGGATGGTAAGCGTCGGGTTCGTTTCTTCGTTGACAACATCTTCGATGAGCGCATGTATCGAGACTTTGGTACGGGTGGCGATGGCAACAACTACAAGTTCACAGGTTCAATGTTGAACCCACGTATGTGGGGTATTGATGCCCGTTGGGACTTTGGTGACGGCTAGATAGCCCGCCAATAGAACAAAGCCCCAGCCGGGTTACCGTCTGGGGCTTTTTTTCGCGATATGTTTAGGGATAAGGTGTTTAGGGACAGACAGCACTCACCGGTTGTATATCCGGTGCACCGGCCATATGTGGTCCTAAGGTTGGGAAGAGTGCCGCAACTTCTGGCGCCTTGCCGTGCGCGGCCCGAGCAGCTTCGTTCTCGTAGCGCTCCATCATGAAATACTGGCCGTCGACTCCCCGGTAGGGTGCGTAGAGAATGACACCACTCTCGACCTCTTGCACAGTTTGTGCGAGTTTGGCTAAGGCAGCTTCGAATTGGGCTTCATTGCCAGCTTTGACGTTGAAGCTCGCGACATAACCAACTTCGTCTTCGCTACAGGTGGCGTAAACGCCGGGTGCAGCGAACAGTGCTGGCAAAAGGACTATGGGTAAAAACTTCTTGTTCATTGTGATTTCCAGAATTGCGAATCGTGCATTAAAGCGGATATAGCGAGTGACCGAAACTACCTCGCCTAAATCACCCTTAGGCAATCGTGATTTTAGATTGTTGCTCGGTGGTCACGCCCTTGGCCAGATGCTCGGCCCGTTGCAATTCCTCACCCAAATTCTGTGGGTACAGGCGAACGCTCCTGAAGATATCTGGCTGATTTTGGTGGCACTCATCGGCGCGAGCCGCGGCTTGGGTGCGCTTACGTTCGGTTTGTATGGTGGCGCTTTGGCTGATCGCTACGATCGACGCGTGCTACTCATCATCGCGCAGGTCGCCTTGGTCGCCATCACCTGCGCCATCTCGGCCTTGATGTTCTCTGGGGTTACGGGTGTTTTAGGGTTTGCCGGTTTTTTCTTTCTGGCTTTTCTCACGGCTGGGTTACAGGCGGTGGATGCGCCAACGCGATTGGCGATAGTTCCAGACATCTTAGGTCCTGAATTGACCCCGGCAGGGATGTCCCTAAATCAGGTGGCCGTGCAGCTGTCTATGCCGATAGCGATGTTCGCCACTGGATTCATTATCCATGAGCTGGATTTTGCTGGAGCATACTTGTTTAGCGTGACCGGCCATGTCCTGGTCATCGTCTTTTTGACGCTGATGCACTACGAGACCAGCACGCAGTTGACGAGATCAAGCGACTACGGATTCGGGCAGGCCATAGATGATGTGCGAGAAGGGCTTCGGTATGCGCGCGGTCACAACACAGTCTTGTGGATCATTATTTTACTGGTGTTGATGATGAGCCTTGGCTTTCCTGCTACCGCGAACCTGGGTCCGACATGGATCAATACTGAGGTCGGTGTGCCGATAAAGGACATGGGTTACATCGTTATGAACTGGGGTATCGGTTCTTTGGCTGCGGCATTGTTTCTAACCCGTTTCTCTAAAGTGGCTTACCGGGGTCGATTGATTGTTGGTGGGGCCATCTTGTTTTGTGTTTCGTTTGTGGTCTTTGTCTTCGATCGATCGGTGATAAATGTTGTTATCGGTAATCTCGGATTGGGAGCAGGGATGACGATCACTTCCGTTTCAAGCACCATTCTTATCCAGCAGTTGGTACCAAACGAAGTTAGGGGCAGGATAATGAGCCTCTTTCAGCTCAACATGGGGTTTGCCCAACTGATGACGATGCCTGTGGCGATGCTTGCCCAGTGGCTAACGCTGAGTGTTTTGTTTCCTTTGCTAGCTGGCGCGACATTAGTGGTGGTCCTTCTTGTGGTCGTGACTCAAAGACAAATTGTCCGGGCGTGAAGGGGAGCAGAAGCGTATCTATGCATGACTTAAGTGAAGGCAATTGACCAAAGTACTCCTAACAGCTGATGACCGAACAGGCAGTCTAGAGATTGGTGGATTGGTGGCGAACGAGCGGTTTGCGGTCCCAGTAGGACCTCACGCGACGAGCGAACTCGCTTGTGTGGTGGATATTGGATCGCGGCATCTAACGGTAGCGCAGGCACAAGAGAAAATGGCGCTCACGTTGAAAATCTCTGCTGAGTATCGAGCCCACAAGATGGATGCCGGGTTGCGCGGTAACTGGGCACAAGAAATTGAGGTCCTGTTGCGCGAAGGATACAAGGTCGCTGTGATTTGCGCTTTCCCGGATGCTGGTCGGCGATGTAAGGATGGCATCGTCTACATACATGACCTTCCGGTGTTGGAGTCCGTGTTTGGCAAAGACCCGCTTAACCCCCAAGTTAGTAGCAAACCGAGTGAGATACTTGAGCACTTTGGCGTCGGCGGTGATGTTGTAGTTTGGGATGCAAATGACAATAGGGAAATGCTTGATGCCATCCAGCGTGCTGTTGCTGAGGATCGGATAGTTGTCGGTGCCTCCGGTGCTATCGGTATGTATGCAAATCTATTTTTGAACCCTGGTAAGCCGAGGGAAGTCGTGTTGCCAAAGCCGATATTGGTGGTTTGTGGCAGCTTGAATCCGTTGAGTAGAGAGCAATTGGCGAGAACGGGATTGCCTCTCCACGACATTGATTCTGTTGCCTTGTCGTCGGACCGTAATGCTGTGATTGTAGCGACGGAAGAACGGATTGGTCGCATACCGGACGATGAGGCATTGCAAACTGCTACACAGCTTGCAGATGTAACGCGCGCCGTTTGGAATGACTTTGCGTCATTGATTGCTATCGGTGGGGATACGGCGGGCGCACTTATCGGCGATGAAACTGTAGAAACTCTCGGTTGTGTCGCCCCGGGTATACCGGTTTCCAGATATGAAGAGAAATTACTCGTGACCAAGGGCGGCGGTATCGGTCAGCCGGATACGATAGTCAGTCTAGTGGCTTAACGGTTGGAAGGACTTTGATTTAGTTAAGGAGAAAGGGTGTGAACGGATTTGACGTTGTTGCCAAGTGCCTCAAGGCGGAGGGCGTGAAGTGGCTAGCCTGCTTTCCTGCCAATCCATTGATTGAAGCCTGCGCAAAACAAGACATCAGACCGATTGTTTTTCGTCAGGAACGTGGCGGGATCAATGCGGCGGATGGATTTAGCAGGCAGATGGCCGGTAGTGAGATTGGTGTATTCGCCGCGCAAGACGGTCCAGGCGTTGAGAATTCTTTCGGCGGCATAGCGCAAGCGTATGGTGAGGCTGTCCCGTTGCTTTTCTTGCCTCAAGGGTATGCCCAGACCAATTATGACATAGCGCCTAATTTTTCAGCTAAGCAAAACTATGCCCACGTGACAAAACTCGCTTTGTCGATCGACCAGGTGGAGCAAACTAGTCGCGAGATGCGAAGGGCTTTTCACGCCATGAAACACGGTCGACCAGGACCTGCCTTGGTGGAGATGCCAAGGGATGTGATGACCCAAGAAGTCAGCAAAGCCGATGCGGCGTATAACGCAACTCAAGTTATGCGCTCCGCGCCCTCGGCTGGCGATGTGCAAGACAGCGTAAGGGCGCTTCTTGCAGCCAAGCGGCCGATGATTTGGGCGGGTCAGGGGGTTCTGTACGCAGGCGCTTGTGAAGAGCTCACGACACTTGCTGAACTGACACAGATTCCCGTGATCACAACGATGCAGGCGAAGAGTGCCTTCCCCGATGATCACCCGCTCGCACTGGGTTCAGCAAATAGGACAGCGCCAAAGGCGGTCTATCAGTGGTTGGGAGATTCAGATGCGGTACTCGCCATCGGGTCAGGATTGACGCGGACGGCCTTTGGGCAAGATATTCCTGCCGGTAAATTCATGATTCACAGTACGGTGTCTGTGGAGGACATCAACAAAGACTATCAAGTCGATATTGGTCTTGTGGGTGACGCCAGACTCACGCTTGCGATGATGATAGAAGAAGCGAAAGCGCAATTAGGTGAAACGGGAAGAGCGCGGAACGAACAACTTCATTTGCAGATCTCGACTATCAAAGCAGCCTGGCTGCAAGAGTGGCTACCCCTCTTAACTTCTGATGACGATCCGATAAATCCATATCGGGTCGTGCATGAGATAAACCAAACCCTCGATCATGAAAATTCAGTAGTGACTCATGATGCTGGCAGCCCGCGAGATCAGATCATGCCGTTTTACAAAGCGACTGTCCCGCATGGCTATATTGGGTGGGGAAAGACTACGCATCTTGGCTACGGCATACCATTGATGATTGGTGCAAAGCTCGCTGATCCGGACAAGTTCTGTATGAATTTTATGGGCGACCTTGCCTTTGGACATACTGGCACAGAGATCGAGACTGCGGTGCGAGCTGGAACGCCAATAACGACAGTTGTGATCAACAACCGAACGATGGGTGGGTACGACGAGAAAATGCCGGTTGCCATGGAAAAATTTGGTGCGGGTAACCAAGGCGGTGACTATGCCGGAATGGCCAAAGCGATGGGGGCCACGGGGATACATGTCACGGACCCGCAGGAAATCGCAGGTGCGATCACCACCGCCCAGCATGAAAACCATGAAGGTCGTGTTTGCGTTATCGAGATTGCGACGCAGCAGTACACCCACTTTTCGCAGTATCCGGAGCTGCTATCGTGAAAATTCTAATGACGGAACCGCTGCAACCCTCAGGGCAAAAGCAGTTCTTGGAAAACCCGGATGTTGAGCTTGTCACTCCAGTGTCACTGTCGGAAGAGGCGCTGATCGAGGCGGTACATGACGTTGACGGGATTGCTGTGCGTTCCGCGAAGCTTACGCCGAAGGTCATTGCTGCAGCCAAGAAGCTGCAAGCCGTTTCCAGGCACGGGGTGGGCTATGACAACATTGCTGTTGATGCCCTCAGTGAACGAGGTTTGCCGCTCTTGTTAGCGATCCACGCGAATGCTGTGTCAGTTGCCGAGCATACGATGTACTTTATTTTGTCGTTGGCTAAGCGCGGTCGATTGTACGATGAGGCGGCGCGGGCATCTAACTTTGCTTTCCGAAGTTCACCGGTTGCGATCGATATCGCGGACAAGACCCTAGCCATTGTTGGTTTTGGTCGCATCGGTACCCGCCTGGCGCCACGCGCGTTAGCCTTTGATATGAAGGTCGCAGTCTATGATCCCTACGTCAGCGACGACGTTATTTCTGCAGCTGGATGTACTCCGGTGGATGATCTCCACAGTATTTTGCCTGAGACTGACTTTTTAACTGTGCATTGTCCGTTAAACAGGGAGACTCGAGGTATTGTAGGTGCTCAGGAGCTCGCTCTAATGCACCCAGGTAGTTTCGTGATTAACTGTGCACGTGGCGGTATTGTTAACGAGTCTGCTTTAGCCCAAGCGGTTGCCAACGACAAGATTGCAGGTGCTGGTGTAGATGTTTACGAAACAGAACCACCTTCACCAAATCATCCCTTTCTCAGCAATGACAAGATGTTCTTAAGTCCCCACAGTGCGGGCGTGTCTGTGGAGGCTGCAACACGAATGTCTTTTGAGACGGCAGACAACCTGCTCGCCGCTTTGCGCGGCGAGCTCAGGACTGAAGCGTTAGCGAACCCGGAAATCGCGGCTAACTAGTCGCCGCTACTTTCGGTCACCGGCATTTCCGATTCTAGCAATCGTGCGCCTCTTAGGATGCCACCCATCGAATAGTTGCCTTCATGGCACGCGTATTCATAGACCTTTGCATTGGTGCTGCGCCAAACGTACTCGCCGGTCCAGTCGGCGTGCCAAACGGAAGGATCGTTTACGGTAAAGCGGTACAGCAGGTTACCGTCTTCCATGCGAGAAAAGCGTTCGGTTACCGTTAGCGTATCTGAGCCACCGCGAGCTTGGCCGCTACTTGCTGAGTAATTCGTTGTCTCAACTACTAGTGTGTCGTCTTCCCACCAACCGATAGAACCGCCCATGTGACTGCGAACGTGGTCTGGACGGTGTTCTGCATTCATTCGAACGACGCGCGCGTCATGAACCATCTCGATGAGAATCATGACGTGGTCTTCGTTCTGGACGATTCTCTTGTAGTTGTTGTACAGACTAGGAAAAGTGGGTGCTGCGCCAGTAAAGCCGACGATGCATCGTTCAGATATGCCTAGACTCTCAGGACCATCGTACGGCCCCGGTCCCTCAACGTTGACCCACCAGGCGGTGCCATCATTGGGTCGTCGCAGTTTGCGCCGTTCCTGAGCCCGTTCTAAAGCTGCTGCCGTCGGCTTTGGCATTTGCCCGTTGGGTGGATCGACGATAATCGAGGTGCGGAACTTCCCATCGACGGTAAACACGGAATCACCAGGGTCGACCCAAAAGTTGTTATAACCGCCGACATTTCCGGCACCGCTTGATTCGCGAAACTCATCCCCGATCCCAACTGGCGGCGCGCCTCCCGCGGGGGGCGCTTCGGTAATCGGGCCGCGGTTTTTGTCTCGTGTAGCAATTCGTTCTCGATTCGCCTGCATGATGGCTTGGGCTTGTTCTGGCGTCAGAGAAAGGTTGTCGCCGAACTCTGAAGGCCGCTGCAACGGGGTGAGGGTGGAAACGTCGTATGTGCCGCTAAGATCTGGTTTGCCGTTCTCAAGTCTGGGTGCGTCAGCAAAAGTAGGGCCAGCTATACAGAGTAAGGTGGCGAGAACTGTAATTCTCATGTTCGGTTTCCTGGATATCGCATTTACCCACATCATACTATGTTGCGTTAGCCTGGACAGTGGCGACCTGATTCGTTAGCTGACCGTGCTACCCAGCGTCGTTTTGATTGTTTCCGTGCTGTGGTCTACGAAGGCTTTTCGAAATGGTGCACTCGCCTCGAACCAATCAACGCCCTCCGGTAGAAGAATGCCTCCGGAACGTTGGCGATAGATCTCGGGCCTGTTACACCCCGGCGGAGAGATGCCTTTGTCCCTTAAAGCCTTGGCGGATTTGATGAGGCGCCGACGGGTTTGGATGATCATTTTATCGCTCGTGCCGAGGCGCTCTTGCGTCCGATCCATGATCGGTCCCATGCTCTCGGTGACCGCCTGGTCCTCAAGGTGGACGCCGGGCAAACCGGTATAGCTGATTCGTTGGTCAATCAGAGAGCGATCTATTCCCCAGCCTATTTCGGGTCCGTTTGCGGAGCGAGCACGCCCGTGGAAATTCCACGGTTCGTCGGGCAGTAACTCCTGTCCCTTGTCGAATCGCATATCCACATTCGCAGACTCCGGGTGTACATCTGCATCACCCAGTGGGGGTGCCATCATGTGGAAGAACATCGTATTTTCGTCGTCGATGGGTACCCAAGCGCGTGTCCAGCGGTTGGCCGCCAGCTTACCCGGTGGGATCAGCGTGTAGAACGGGAACATGAAGCCTGCGATGCGCCAGTAGTCCATGTCATATCCGGCGGGACGCGATGCACCGTATAGGGTGCCAAATTCAGTCTCACGAACATCAAGCTCAGCGCGACGGTTGTGTATCTGTATGTCGAGCATGTTGCCGTCTAATGCCGCATCGCCTGGCTCGAGATGACCTGTGTGCAAGAACGCAAAATGTAGCGTATCAATATCGCCTTCTAGCGCCTGCATGTAATTGCACTTGCGCATCATTTGCTGTGTCACCTCAGCATCTGGCGCAGCGTTCGCTTCGATGTCAGGCAGTGGTGGGAGGATGTCTGTTTCCCCCATGAAGGTCCAGATGAGACCGCCTCGCTCCTGACAAGGGTATGCACGTGCGTGGACTTTGTTTTTGAAATTAGACTCTGGTGGTTCTGAAGGCATGTCAACGCAGGTGCCTTCGCGGTCAAACTTCCAGCCGTGATAAATGCAACGCATCCCGTCTCCCTCGTTGCGTCCAAGGAAAAAGGAAGCGCCTCTGTGGGGACAGGCATCCTGAATTAAACCGACTTCGCCGCCGTTTAAGCGGTACGCGACTAAATTCTCCCCTAGCAGGCGAACCCGTATCGGAGCGGTTTTGTCTAACGGTAGCTCAGTACTCGCTGCGAATGGGATCCAATAGTGGCGCATAAACTCACCCATCGGTGTGCCCGGTCCCACCTGACAGAGAATGTCGTTGTCTTCTTGACTCAGCATTTGAGCCTCTTATAGGAACTTAAGAATTGTTATACACCTATCTGAAATCGGAGCAAAGGCGTAGGATTGCTCCTGCAGGAGGGAGAATATGCAATTGAAAAGAGCGATCGTGCTCACGGTCTATTTTACTGGCTCGCTTGTTTTAGGTGGCTGTGCAACTGTCGTCAGTCAGTCAGAAGGCGAGGTTGGTTACGAGTGGCAAGTACCCAGAGATGGGTACGGTAATCCAGATCTCAATGGCATTTGGCAAGCGCTGGGTACTGCACACCTAGATCTCGAACCTCATGCCGCACGAATGGGTCCGATCGTAGCCTTAGGTGCAACAGGTGCCATACCAGCGGGCTTAGGCGTCGTCGAAGGCGGGACCATACCGTACCAAGACTGGGCGTTAAGTCAGCGGGATGAGAATCGGGCAAACTGGTTAGAGCGAGATCCCGCCGTTAAGTGCTTCATGCCCGGTATCCCTAGAGCGACTTACATGCCGCTACCACTGCAGATCATTCAGGGTGATAAGACACAGATCTTTGCCTATGAATATGCGTCCGCGGCTAGGGTCGTGTATATGGATCGACCTGACTTTGAGCATCCCTTTGAGGCTTGGATGGGACATAGTCGAGGCCATTGGGAAGGAGATACCTTAGTTATCCGGGTCGATGCGCATGTGCCAGATACTTGGTTTGACCAGTCTGGGAACTTTCACAGCGAAGCATTGGTTGTCGAAGAACGCTATACCTTGATGAGTGACAACATCATTCAGTATGAAGCAACCATGACGGATGAAAATGTCTTCACCCGGCCATGGAAGATATCGTTACCACTCTATCGTCGGCTAGAACCCAATGCCCAATTACTCGAGTTCAAGTGCGTAGAGTTTGCCGAAGAACTGATGTACGGCCATCTGGTCAAAAAACCCGCGGAGGACTAACCCTCCGTTGGGTCAGCACCATCCTCTGGTGCGCCGGTACCAGAGGAGCCCATGAACAACTTACGGCCATCTCGAAAAGTAAGATCACGACCGTTCGCTTTGCACGCCGGTAGACAACTACGATCCTTGCTCTGGTAACCGCGTACAACGATCTCCGATCCGAGTGGTAGCGACTTGCGGTTGATACCCGTACGCATCAATGCGTTGGGTGTGCCGCCTTCAATCATCCATTCCGTCCGCGTACCGTCTTCGTTGGGCGTCTCTATATGAATCCACGCGTGTGGGTTGATCCAACGAACTCGAGTGACCGTGCCCTCCAGTTCGATCGGTGCGTCCTTGTCAAATTCGGCGGAAAAAGCATGGTGGCCAGACGCCATTGGCGTGATGGCGAGACCGCAAGCAAGGATGGATCCAATGCCGATTTTCATTCTTGGCCTCCAGAACCCTGTAGTGCGGCAGCTTCTGCTTCTTTGGCCCGGTGTCCCGCCAGGATTCCTTCCATAGAGAGATTGCCTTCGTGACAGGCGTATTCAAAAATGGGTTCTGCCGAGCGCTTTAAGTTGATTTGTAGCGTCCATGGTGATGACCAGATTGTCTCGTCTTGAACGGTGAGCACCCAGGCCAACGTGTCGGCATCAATGAGTTCATAGCGTTCGATGAGATGCAGGTTTTCCGACGGGTGTTGCATGAATGAGGAGCCAGGTGCGAAGTTCTTTGTTTCGACAACAAATGCATCGCCTTCCCAACGTCCCTTAGCATCGCCGATCCACTGATCGATATTGCCTGGAATGTGTGGCCGATTATCAACTGGGATAACTCGTGTTTCGTGCGACATTTCCTGCATGATCGCAACATGACTGTTGCTCTGTGTAATTTCGAAATAGCCGTTGTATCCGGCACCGATAAACGGGACCCCAAAAGTGATACATCGGTCAGAATTGATTCTGTCGGTATATGAATCGGCAGGATGTGCCTCAGCATAGGCGATCCGTTCTTCGAGCGCTTTTACGGCAGCTGGCACGAGCGTCGGTAGCCTGCCAGTTGGCGGGTCTGTGATGAGCGAGGTTCTGTTCTCAAACTCGCGTTCGACGACCCAAAAGTGATTGTAGTTGCCGGTTTCGGGATCGTAGGATTCGTGTTCCTGATCGTTGGCAAGTACTGACTGGAAAACGCTATCACCAAACGCGGCTTCACCTTCGCCGTCGAATATTTGATCGTGCTTTTCTTTGAATCGAGCAACTTCCTCGGCAGTCAGCTCCGAGCGGTCGGCGAGCTGTTCTGGCCGTTCCAGCGGCGTAGCTGCATTGTTGGCCCAAGTGCCCTGTAAATTAGGTTTACCGTTCGGTGTGCGCGGTATGTCAGCGAAAGCGGTTGATACTGTGAGTAGTAACGTAAGCGACAGTGAAATTGACTTCATCATATGATCCCCCTCGATCTTCCGGCTGGAGTATAGCGCGATGTCGGGTCAGTCAAAACCGATTAGTGGCGATCGTGAGGGTCCAGAGCAGGGAGAGAACAAGGAGAGAACAAGGAGAGAAGAGGGCGAAAACCGGGCGAAAACCTGGAGAGAATGGTCAGAAAAGCGGCTTATAGCGCGTCGATTTGACGATCCCAGATACCAGGATCTGTCGCTATAGGTTGAGTGCGCAACTTTTCCGCTTTCTTCTTCGCTTCGGCGAAAGACTCTTGTTCGCAAATGTGTTGGTGCAACCGGCGACGAGCATCTTCGACCGAACGGAACGGTCCGAGGTCACCCTCGCGTGTTTCGATAAACCACTGTTCATCAACGCGAAAGAATCTATCGCTACTTCTAAAGTAGGTCGGCTTTAGTTCTGTGTCAGTCTTACGATTCATCTTCTGACGATAGATGAAAAACAATGGGACAAATGAGACGCAGTTCTACTTACAGTTCCCGTAAGCGGATTCGTGTCTACCGTAGCTCGCCTATTCCATCGCAAGTGACGCGTAGATGTCGGCAATCCGATCGTCGTCATAGCCTAAGATGTCCTGCAAAACTTGGAAGTTGTGCTCGCCGAGCTCAGGACCGGCGCGCTCAACGCGTCCTGGTGTGCGCGAAAATTTGAAGCGGGTGTTTTCGACGACCATAGAGCCAGTTGGCGTATGCGGTGCATCGACAAAGTGATTGCGGTGGACGTACTGCGGGTCAACTTGAGCTTGAGCAGAGTTTTGCACCACGTGCGCAGGGACTCTCGCAGCGATTAGTTTGGACTGGAGCTCGAAGGGATCGTAGTTTTGGGTCTTGAGCGCTATGGCATCGTCTAGCTGGTCTTGGTTCTCGACCCTCCCTTCGCGAGATTTGAGGCGCTCATCCTGAGCAAGCTCTGTTAGCTCGAGTGCGGTGCATAGGTGCTGCCATTGCTCATCACTAGTGACCGCAATCGCGATCCAACCCTCACTACTCAGGTTGTCTTTCTGAGTTGGGAATACGCCATGGGGTGCGTGGTATCTGTCGCGGTTACCAGCGCGATGCCAGATATTGCCAGTTAACCCATATTCGAAGATGCCGGGGCTTAGGAAGTGAATCGCAGCCTCAGCCTGAGAAATATCGATACGCTGACCTTGTCCAGTGTGACGGCGATGCTCAAGTGCCGACATCAGTGCGACAAGCATGAAGCGTGGGGCAACGCCGTCTGTATAGGCCAGATATGGTCCGGCTGGAGATCGATCCTGCCAACCTGTTAAGTCATAGAAGCCGCTCAGAGCTGCCGCCATGTTGCCGTAACCCGCGACGCTTGCGCGGGGTCCAGTCTGCCCCATCAGACAGCTGGATAACATGATGATGTCCGGATTTATGGTTTTTAGATCTTCGTACCCTAGACCCCAGCCAACCATAGCTTTGGGTGAGAAAGAATCTGTGACGACATCAGCCCACTTGACGAGATCTTTGAGCACTTCCTGTCCTACGGGATTTGCTGGGTCTATCGTGATGCTCATCTTGTCGGTGTTGAAATTTGCGAATGGGACGCCTCGGTCGATGCCAGGCTCTGCGTCCTTGAATGTGGGAGCACCTCGCGCAGGTTCGAGTCTGGTGGTTGATTCGACCTTGATGACGGTAGCGCCGTAGTTAGCTAAGACCCGCGTAAAAAATGGACCAGCGATGACCCACATGAAATCGAGAACCTTTAATCCCGCGAGCGGGAGGTCAGTTGGGCTGGGATCCGGTAACTCGATCGGTCCGGTCGTAAAATGAGGTGAGCCTGAAAGACTGTTGAGCGCGGGTGCTGCAGGTGGTGGGGCAATCGGTGTTTCTGACATCTTTGCGAAGGCGCCTGGTACAGAGACAGGTTTGTCTACGAGTTTCTCCATAAGCTGGAGTTTGTGCCAGTATTCTCGCGCTTGAAAATGAGGCTCGGTCATCAAACCGCTGATATCGAATGTTGGCGCGATATATATGCCGCGCGCGACACCCTCCTCGAACAACTCTTGCTGGGTGTGCGTGAGTGTGAATTTCTCGATTTTTTGACAGAGCTCAAAGTAAGGTTCAGGCGACTTTTGTTCGGCAGTCATGGCCATGAGTTCCTGGCCCCACTGTGTATCTACATCTTCTTGGGTACAGAATCCTTCTTCCATACACCAAGACAGAAGCCGTCGATTGGGTTCATCGAAAGAGGGTCCAAACAGTAGCGTTACGGCGACATAACCGTCTTTGCAGGGCCAAGTGAGTTGAATGGGGAAGGTAGCTTGGAGGCCACCGGCTATACGCTGAACTTCGTAGCCGCTACCGTTAGGTATCGCTAGATTTGCACCAAGGGCGGCTTGGGCACTTGATGCTTGGGCAGAGACGTCGATGAATTGACCTCGACCGGAGCGATTGCGCTCAAATAAACCAATAAGAAGGGCGCCAGCAGCGTCTGCACCTGCATGTTGAAAAGACTGTGGGACAGAAGTGCGGACTGGCGGACGATCAGCGTCCCCACTTAAATAGTGGGCGCCGCTCGCGGCCCAAACAGTGAGATCCGATGCGGGCCAATCTGCTTTGGGACCATCGCCTCCAAATGGCGTGATAGCGGCCACCACTATGGTCGGATTGATCCCTTCAATTGTTTCATAATCCAATCTCAGTGCGTTTGCCTGGGTCTGGGTATAGTCGTGTATCAGAATATCCGCTTGTCCGATTAACGTGACTAAATCGGCGCGATCAGGCGAGTCTGGATCCAGAATGTCGAGTACCAGGCTTTCCTTGCCGCGTCCGTAAGCCTGCCACCAAAGGCCTTCGCCCTGGTAGACGGGTTCCATTCTTCGAATTTGGGAGCCACCCGGGGGTTCGATCGTTATGACCTCACAGCCGACATGGCGAAGAAGGTAGCTGCAAAATGCACCTTGGAAGTCACTGAGGTCCAGAACCTTTATACCTGTAAACATCACAGCATCTCCCTATTTGTATTTTTGTTTTATGGGGCGAGTCTGGGACGAAAAATCGTGTGGTGGCGGATCTTAGCCAACAACCCATCCTCATCAGTGACAACGCCATCGAGAACTTGATACCAATGGCCTTTGCGTTCGTAGACATCGACGATTTGAGCGCCTACAACAATTTGTCGGTCCGATAATGCTTCTCGAACATTTTGTATTTGGCTACGGACGTGGATAGTTGGCCCATAGGTAAAATTGTGCCGGGTCAGAGGCGCCATGCGTCCCGCAATAAAGTAGGGGTGTATTGGTGTCGCGTTGGCGGTACCAGAATAGTGCGGGTCATCCAAGCCTAGGTCGCTAACGACGATATCTTGGGCGGTCGCGTTGGTAACCCAAGCGCCTAGTGGCACCAGCGGTTTGTTAAGAGGCGCTGTATCGAGGAGGTAGGTTGGTAGTGGTGGATTTGTTTCACCAGGCGGTGCTGGATTTGGGGGAGTCAGATCACTGACCCAGGGGGCGATCCCCATTCCTGCTGTGCCGTTCATCACAACCTTTTTTTCTGTTGTAACTTCGCAAGACACCTCAACAGTGTTTCCATTGCCACTTACATTTGTTGTTAGGGTTTCTTCTGCATAGAGTGGACGTCTGAGCTGCACATCAACCCATCCGCTTGAGCGCCATTGCGCCCCGAGTGCACTAACAATTGTTTGTACAGCCCAGCCATAGGTTCGAACACCTGCTACCAACGCGCCTGCGTAGCCTGCTGCGTCAGTACCTTGTGCGTCATGGATTGGATTGTGTACGCCCTTACTTGGAGGATCGGGCGTTGCAACGACTTGATCGGAAAAACTCATGAGTTGCTTTCCTTGATACTCGTGGTCCACGCAGCGATGGCTGCATCGAAATCTCCAGCGTGCTTGAGGACTAGCTCGTTGAACTGGTTTCTGTAGGTTATGCCTAGATTGATTCCATTGATCGTGAGATTCCTGACTAACCATCCTCGACTGTTTTTTCCAGCGACGGTTAAAAGCTCGAAGCGTTCGTTTTTAGCGGTGGTCAGGATACCCAGAATTTGAGCTCGATTGGGACTCTTCTCACTCATTCGCACGCGCTCAATGGCGACGGTATAGTCCTGTGATCCCGCAAGTGCTGTTGCGAGAAGGGTGGTGAGGGATCGCTCGAACTGGGTTTGAAACTGGACCTGTTGCTCATCACTCATAGCCGCACGGTGTTTGTGCATAACCCCGCGGGTAATCGCGGCAAAATCTACTACGGTCGACACAATTGCGCGTTGGGCGTCCGTTTCTTCGACTGTTGCGAATGTGGTGATGAGTTTGTTGAAGCTACCCAACATCGCTGTGGATAATTCCTCATCACTGTATGCGAACGGTGACATCGTCGATAAAGCGATGACAAAAAGTGAAAAAAGCGTTTTCCGCGAAGGCATAGTTTTCTCCTGTTACGCGATAGCATGTCTGGGTGCTTGAAGGTCGTCAACTGCTCCCCAAAGTACAATCATTGGCCGAGTTTGGTTGATTTCTCCCTCACCTTCTTTACCGTACCCCGATGTCTCTTCCATCATCATCTAAAGATCAGGCGCATCCTGTTCTCGGCTACCTCGCTTGGCCCAAAACCGTGCTTGTGCTGCAAATCTTGTTTTGCGCACTAGCCTTTAACTACGTTGGCCAGTTTGGCTTCGATGCTTCATCAGAAACTCTTGTTGTAGAAGGTGATCCAGATCTTGTGCAATACGAACAGGTCGTTGACGTCTTTGGTGGGGATGCCTTTCTTTTCTTAACTTTTCGACCTAGCAACGGGCGGGCGATTGAGGCTGGTGGGCTCGAAACGCTGCGAGAGATTGTGGTGGCGTTGCGAAGTGTCGAGGGCGTAAAAAGTGTGTTCTCAATCTTGGACGCGCCACTTCTGAAAAGTCCGCCTGTGACGTTAGCGCAAGTCCTTGAGAACATACCAACGGTGTTGAGCGCAGATGCGGATCTTACGCTCGCTCATGAAGAGCTCCGCTCTAGTCCCTTTTTTGCTGAGCTCCTCATTACTCGTGACGGCAGCGCGAGCGCGATTAAAATTGATCTGGCCGATGAGACTGCAAGTCCTGTAAGACGTCATGCGCTAATTGATGACATAAGAGCCATCCAGACCGACTTTAGTGGCCGCGGCACGCTTTACTTGGGTGGTGTGCCGATGATCGCTGATGACATGGTGACTTTTGTAAAGCGGGATCTAACGATTTTTGGCGGCATAGTGGTGGGCTTAGTGGTGCTCGCGCTGAGTGTCTTCTTCCGCAGTACCCGCTGGGTCGTCTTGCCCTTGGTCACAGCTGCGATCAGTGTCTTTTACACCGTTGGACTCTTGGGCGCACTGGGTTGGCAGGCGACAGTTATCTCGTCGAATTTTATTTCCTTACTCGGGATCACAACGATATCGCTCACAATACATCTGATCGTTCACTATCGTGAATTGCAGCATACGGAACCAGACAGAAGTCACGCAGAACTCGTGGTCGAAACCATGGCGGCTAAATTCTTGCCCTGTCTTTACACCGCGCTGACTACGATCGCTGCGTTCGGGTCCCTTACTGTTAGCGGTATTCTGCCGGTCGAGGATTTCGGCTGGATGATGTGTACGGGCATTGTCGTCGCATTTGTGACCACGTATATGATCTTTCCGGCCTTGTTGTTGTTGTCGGATCGAATCATCGGTGCATCTAATCTCGGACAGACGAATGATCTGTTGCGCGGTGTTGGTGAATTTGTTCGATGGCGAACATCAACTGTGATTCTCATAGGTGTGATTTGCGCGTTCGGCGCGTACATCGGTATCACCAAGGTGTCTTTGGATAATCGGTTTGTCGACTACTTCGATACAGATACAGAGATCAATCGAGGTATGCGATTTATCGACGAACATCTTGGCGGGACGATTCCCTTCGATGTGGTGCTGTATTTTGATGCGATCGATGCCGGGCAAGATGAACAGGCAGTCGATAGTTACCAGGGTCTTGAAGAAGATGAATTTACTGATGACGAGTTTGCCGACGACGAATTTGGCTCACTAGACTTTGCCGGTGACACATTCACAGAAAATGAGTTTGGTGCAGATGAGTTTGCACAGGACGAGTTTGGTGTCGCGGAGTTGGACCAGAATCGTTTGGATGATGTGAGCCGGTATTGGTTTACAAGGGGCAAGCTCGATGAGTTAGAACGCATCCATCGCTTCTTGGAGTCCAAGGCTTATGTAGGCAAGGTCTTATCGCTGACGTCTTTAGAGGATTTCGCCCTAGAGTTTACTGAAGGCCGCAAACTTACCAGCCTAGAAATTGTCGGTATCCTCAGCGCACTGCCTCCAGGTCTACAAAGCCAAATCATAGACCCGTATGCAGACCCGGAAACGGGTCAGATGCGCTTGAGTGGCAGAATTGTCGAGAGTGGTCCAAGTTTCGATAGAGAGGCATTTCGGCAAGAAATTATCGCGCTTGGTGGGGAATTGACGTTGAGTCAAGATGTCGCGGTCACCGGGATGATGGTGTTATTCAACACCATGCTGTCTCAACTTTTGAGTTCTCAGTTAAACACGCTTGTCTATATTCTGCTTATCGTCTTTGTCATGTTCTTAGTCTTGTTACGATCGTGGCGGTACGCACTCGTTGGTATGGTGCCTAATACGCTGGCATCAGCCATGGTCATCGGTGCGATGGGGTACGCCGGGATCCCCTTGGATATGATGACCACGACGATTGCGGCGATTTGTATCGGCATCGGTGTCGATGACACGATTCACTATCTACATCGGTTCCGTGAAGAATACGACCGTCACGGCGATCCTCGAGTGGCCGTGAGTTTCAGCCATGAGAGTATCGGCCGAGCGTTACTTTATACTTCTCTAACGGTAGTAATAGGATTTTCTGTACTCGGGTTTTCTAACTTTGTACCGACCGTTATGTTTGGACTTTGGACGGCTGTTGCGATGGTTCTCGCGCTAATTGCGAACATCACGGTGCTCCCGGCATTACTTGTGATTACCCACGGACAAAAACCTGTTGATCCCAAAATCCGCTCCGATGTGGCTGTAGCTAGTTCTCCGTCGGAGGTTTGAAACGCAGGATTAGGCGTTTGAGAGTGTCGAGCGCGGTGTTGTGTTTGAGATCCGTAAACTCACCGGCATCGAGGAACAAGCCTTTGCACGTGTTGCAGGTCTCGTAACCGACATGGATCTGCTCAGCGTCCCTGACATGAGACATCTCGCCATGCCCATTGGGACAAATCCCGGTGTGGAGTTTGTCTAGTTTTTGCCCGATGCGAGGGTCGCCGATATCCAAAATTGCATCCGACATCCAGACTGCTTGCAGTGAGGCAAGACTTTCTGGTGTACACCAGATTCCGGCACACTGGTCGCAACGGTAAACCTCAGCAATGCCTTCGATCTCCTGTGCGAGCAGTTGACCGATACATTTAGGACAGTCCATCGCTTTCTTCATGTTTCTTCACGGGAGATTGGAGTTTGAGCGATAGGCTTGGTGAAAGCCAGGCAGGGGGTCTCGCATGACTGTTAGTATGGTGACGGTCGTGCAACGATCAAATCACCACTGGAGTAACAAGATCAAATCAGGAATCGCAGGCCGTCTGAGTCAAAAGACGAATGGCGGCGTATGGCTGTGAGTCATCCTCTCACTGCGCGGTCAAAGGCATACCTCTTTCTTAGCGTGACCGCACTTTGCTGGGGCGCAAACACTGTCTTCGCCAAACTTGCCGTTACTGAAGTCTCACCCATGATGTTGACCAGCTGGCGCTGGTTGGGTGTTGTAATTTTAGTTTGGTTGATCGCGTACCGCGACGTTCGTCGCGAGTGGGCTGAGATACGGCCGATGTTAGGCTATTTGTTGGCTATGGGCGCGTTAGGTTTTACCGCGTTTAATGCTCTGTTTTATGCCGCTGCCCATGAAACGACTGCGCTCAATATGGGTATTATCCAAGGCACGATTCCAGTCTTCGTGATCCTCTTTGCCTTTTTAGTGTTTGGCGAACGCGTCTCCGCATTGCAGCTTTTTGGGGTTGGTTTGACGCTAACCGGCGTATTTCTGGTCGCTGTCGAAGGCGACTTTTCGCGGCTCTTGGCATTTGTGTTTAACGTCGGCGATGTAATGATCATTGCCGCCTGCTTACTCTATTCTGGGTACACAGTTTGGCTTCGCGTGAAACCAAAGGTTTCGGCACTCACATGGTTTGCGATGTTGGCGACAGCCGCCTTCGTAGCCTCAATACCGCTGGCTTTTCTTGAGTGGCAGATGGGTTTGGCTCAATGGCCAACGCCTACCGCATGGGGATTGTTAGCCCTAATCGTGCTCTTTCCTTCATTCATCGCGCAGGTTTTCTTTATTCGCGGCGTCGAGATATTGGGTCCAGGCCGCGCGGGTATTTTTGTCAATCTGGTTCCGATCTTGGCCTCCATAGCTGCGGTGTTGGTTTTGGGTGAGCGTTTCATGTGGTTCCACGGTGCGGCCTTGATTCTTGTCCTTTCTGGCATAGCGATTGCGGAAACATTTGTGCGGAGATCTGGTTGATTTACGGGCGCGTTCATTGGCTAAATGGGTAAGGGAGTGAATATGCAACAGGAGGATCGATGAGTAACGCGGATATGATTGTAGAAATTCTGCAGAAAGAGGGTGTGGAGTTTCTTGGTGGGTTTCCAAACAACCGACTATTCAACTCCGCTGCATCGCACGACATACGCCCAGTTATTGCACGCACAGAGCGCGTCGCAATCAACATGGCCGATGCCTACACCCGGATGAATAACGGTCGCAAGATCGGTGTAGTCGCCGTACAGGACGGTCCTGGCGTAGAGGCTAGTTTTCCAGCCGTGGCTCAGGCGTACGGCGACAACACACCAATATTGATGCTACCTGGAGCCCACGCTCCCGCGATGCAGGACTATGACCCACAATTTATTGCTTCGCGGTCATTCCGTGACATCACCAAGTTCGCAAGCTTGATCAATGATGCGGATGCGATACCGCGGCGATTTGAGATGGGATTTTCGGCGCTCAAGAATGGCAAACAAGGCCCCGTCCTACTAGAAACTGCAGCTAATCTGCTCTGGGGACAATACAAAGGCGAGGAACGCCCTTCCTATACATCTCCAAGGCGACATCGATCTTTAGCAGACCCGAGCGATGTAAGAGAAATTCTGGATGCGCTCCTCAGTGCCAAGCGACCGATGATCATAGCGGGACACGGCGTCTTGTATGCAGAAGCATGGGAAGAATTGAGAACGTTTGCTGAGTTGTTACAAATTCCTGTTACGACCTCCCTGTTAGGCAAGAGTGCATTTCCGGAGAGCCATGAGCTCAGCTTAGGGACTGCTGGTCGAACTATAACGAAGGCAGCCGGACATTTTGCGAATGAAGCCGATTTCATTCTCGGTATTGGCACCAGCTTTACCATCAATGACTTTACCGCGCGGATGCCGAAAGACGCCGTTCTAGGGCAAATTACCAATGCGCCATCGGATTTGGGCAAGTGCAGACCTGTAAAGTGCGCCGCTGTGGGCGATGCTCAATTGGTATTAAACCAGTTGATCGACGAAGCAAAGAGCATGGTTTCGGAAGCTGGCAGACCGGCAGCGGAGGAGACCATTGCCGAGATAGCCGCTTTGAGAAAAGAGTTTTTTGAAGAGTGGTCTGACCGACTGCTGTGTGAGGATGCAGGTGCGATTTCGCCATACCGCGTGATTCATGAGATGAATACGTTGTTCGATAAATCAAAGAGTGTCGTCACCCACGATGCAGGTAATCCGCGTGATCAAATCGTACCTTTCTACGATGTCGAGACACCCAGAGGTTACCTGGGATGGGGCAAGTCGACACACCTAGGGTCGTCGTTGGGGATGGCGCTTGGTGCTAAGCTCGCCCGTCCTGAATGGCTGGCTGTCAACTTTATAGGTGACGCTGGTTTCGGCCAGACTGCTAACGATTTTGAAACAGCGGTGCGTTCAGAACTACCGATAATGACAGTGCTCGTGAACAATGGTGTTATGGGCGGATATGGTGCCTACATGCCTGATGCAGTTGAAAAGTATCAATCGAGCTCACTGGGAGGCGACTACACGGCTATGGCGCAGGCCATGGGTGGTTATGCTGAGCGCGTTGAGGCGGCTTCCGATGTGAGAGCTGCTCTCAGTCGGGGCATTGCTCAAACCGAAGCAGGCAAACCGGTTCTGCTCGAGTTCATTACCCGTGAAGAGCCGGTCTTAGCGATGGCCAACAAGTGGGGTATGTAGCGTCGGGTCTAAGAGAGATGACAGGTAGCGGGAAGGGTTAACAGAGAGAGAAACTTAGCAAGGTTCACAAGGGAGAGAGTAGATGGCCGAGGCAAAGAAAATCGCCGAGCAAAATAGAACCGCGAACAAAACTGTGGTTGGCACAGGAGGTGAGTTGTTAATGCATCAACTCGTCGCTCAGGGTGTGGACTATGCGTTTACGAATACGGGTAGTGCAGAAGCAGGCTTCTTTGATGCCTTCCTCACAGTTCCAGGGGTGCAGCCAATTCTCTTGCTGAATGAATCCCTTGTTCTATCCGCAGCCGATGGTTATGCACGCGCGAGCCGCAAACCAGCCTTCGTCAATGTGCATCTTGCAGCAGGGACACGCCAAGGCTCTGGCCAGCTCTACAATGCCTATTTTGACGGGACGCCGATGGTAGTCACGGCGGCGATGCGTGATAACGGCTCCTTTGGTGATCACAATACACTAGGTGTAAGCAGCGGTTTTGCACAGATGAGTACCGTTCAAGATGTTACCAAGAAGCGCTGGGAAATCAGAGATGCTCGAGGCATACCGATGGCCACCAGGCGCGCCTTTAGCGAAGCGTTAACGATGCCAACCGGTCCGACCTATATGGCATTTAGTGGTGAAGCGTTGGACGAAAAAGATGTTGAAGGCATGATTTCGCCAGGAACGGCGTTGGATGTGGCAACAACGCCTGAACAAAGTACGTTAGAGACGATTCACGATGCCTTGCTCAACAGCGAAAAACCGTTGTTGGTGGTTGGACCTGATGTACAAAATGCACAAGCTCAGCAGGAAATTCTAGAGCTTGCAGAAAATTATGCAGTGCCCGTTGCGGTAGGCTTCTTCGACTATGGTTCGTTCCCTCGATCTCACCCTAGCTTCCAAGGCATGATCGATGCGCTGGCGCCAGATGACTACGACGTTGTCTGCTGTGTTGGTTATCGCCCAAATACCAGAGCCAACCCGACAGATGAGAGATTCCCCAGTGCCTTTAAGATTGGGATTGGTCAGGATCCCAGCATGCTGAACGGTAGCTTTGCACACGATGTTCAGCTGTGGTCTAACGTGAAGACTTCGTTAGCTTCGCTGAACAGGATGTGGCAGCCCGGTGATGCGAACTTGCATCACATTTCGCAACGACGGGCGGCACTCGCGGAACAATCTGCGGCACGGCTTGCCAAGCAACGCGAAGGCGCACTTGGGCATGCAAAGGATTCACCCATCCACCCTAGTTTCTTAGGCTCCCGCATGGCGGAAATTCTCGCAAAGAACACCACTATGGTGTCCGAGAACTTCAATGCGGCTGACCATTTGATGCCTTTCGGTTTCGCGGAGGAGGAATGGCGATTAGTTCGTGCCTATGGCGGTAGTCTTGGCTATGGCCTTGGTGGTGCGGTCGGCGCCCAGCTAGCTGATCCAGATCGACCTTGCGTTTTGAGTATTGGTGACGGCTCAGTGATGTACAGCTCTTCTGGCTTTTGGACGATGGCGCGGTACAGCCTGCCAATCATTACTGTGGTCTGGAACAACATGCAATACCAGACGGTTCGGACTAACTTTGCCCGTTGGGGTGGCAATATGGCAGAACAAAACAAGTATCCAGAAACGTATCTCGGTGATCCGGAAATAGATTTCGTAATGCTTGCTAAAGCCCAGGGTATACAAGGTGAGCGCGTCGATGAGTCTTCTGATGTCGACGCCGCTTTGACGCGTGCGCGTGAGGTGCAAGCAGGCGGTGAACCTTATTTACTTGATGTTCGTATTACGAATGTCGGGCCGGGGGCGGATCAGAGTTGGTACAAAGCGTTTAGCCTCAATACGGTTTAGCTATTGCTCGGCGTATTCGTCCTATTAGTTGTTAGCGTTAACAGTGTAAGTGTTCTCGATCGCGCCGAGTTTCGAGTCGATCCGAGCCCGACAATTCCACTGGAAGGCTCCTGGCAGTCGATTCCGCTCAAAGACTGGTGGACGGCAGAGCGGTACGAGCAGGGTAATCATGGCTGGTATCGGATCCACTTTGAGCTGAACGAACTACCAACAGAGCGGTTAGGAATCCTCATTCGGCGAGTGAATATGAATGCCGAGGTACACCTAAACGGTGAACTGGTCCTTTCTGGGGGGCGCTTTGAAGAACCCGTCGCCCGCAACTGGAATCACCCGCTTTATACAACACCGGTGCAGTCGCTGTTCAGGGTTGGTACCAACACTTTGCATGTGCGGCATGCGTCCTACGCGGTTAGCGGTAGCTTGCCGGAGATCTACATAGGTCCGGCAAGCGTGCTCTCTACAGAAGCTGAGACCTTGGCTCTCATGCAGTCAGGTATCGCAGATTTCTGTTTCCTGTAACGGTTTTTATCTCAATACTCATGTTTGCGACGTGGTTACGACGGCGGCGGGATCGATACTATTTGTTCTTCTCATTGGCTATCGCGTCTTGGTCGATTTACATCCTCAATATGTTCGTGCGAGAAATCTGGCTACCCACAGGCGTTTGGGAGTGGTTCGCACACTTTTCGGTTGAAGCTTGGGTGATCGCGTTTTGTGTTTTTGCCTACCTATACACAGGTCTAGATCTTCGAAAAATACGCTGGTTCTATGGCGCCTACATATTGGGTGTTGGGGTTTTTTATGCGGTGATCCCGCTCGCGACACTCGATTGGGTGGTTATGTACACACATGCGTTCTCGATGGCGATCGGTGCACACATGATTTTTCATCTGTTTAAGGCTGCTCACCGGCTAAAGTCGGGGACGCTCTATTTAATATCGGGTGGGTTGGTAGTCTTGTTAGTAACTGGTATCCACGATTGGATATTTCAATCTGGTTTATCAGGTGTCACAGGTACCTTCCCTCTCCACCTGCATTACTACTGTGCGCCCTTAGTTTTTGGTTTTATCGCTTGGCACCTGACATCTCGTTTCTCCGTAGCACTCAACGAGGCGGAAATCCTGAACCGAGAGCTTGAATACCGTGTTAGCGAAGCAGAAGAAACGCTAGAACAAAGATATGCGCAGATCAGCGAGTTCGAAAAAAGCCACGCTGTGATGATGGAGCAAGATAGGCTATCGAAGGAGATCCACGACGGTGTCGGTGGTTCTCTGGCAAACGCCATTATGCTGACTGACTTGATAGACCGATCGGAGAAAGCCGAGCGCGTGCCACAGCTCAAATCACTGTTGGAAGGCGCGTTGAGTGAAGTGAGGCATTTGATCAGTGCGATGGCTGGTGACATCAGCACGACAACCGAGTTGAGCCAATATTTGCTTGAGCGAGCACAGCCAATGGTCGATGCAATGTCCCAAGAAGGTGTGCAGATCAACTTGATCATGTCGAACCTACTTAGCGAGGATCTCCCCTTGAGCAGTAATCAGGGACTTAATTTGGCCAGAATCGGGGTCGAGGCGATCAATAATTCATTTCGCCATGCCAACGCGGAAAATATCTGGATCGAGCTCGCGGATATTCCAGGCGGGGTGGTGTTTTCGATCTCTGACGACGGCGTCGGGTTCGAGTCGAGTGCCGGTACCTCGCGTCTGAGCAAAAGCACTGGCTATGGCCTGAAAAACATGATGCGTCGTGCACGAGATATCGGTGCTGAATTGGATTTGGCTGAGAGAGAAGCCGGTGGGACGGATGTCAGGATTACGTTGGAGCTCCAGAACCTGTTGCGATAGCGACGGCTTCAGCGCGAGAATTTACGTGCAATTTTTTATAGATGTGGCGGATGTGGTTATTGACTGTATGGACACTGATATCGAGTTGATCTGCAATCGCTTTATAGCTGCCCCCTTCGATGAGGTTGCCGAGAATGTCATTCTCTCGATCTGTCAGTGCTTCCAACTCATGGCTAACTGATTCGTGTTGAAATTCGTTTACTAATTTTCTTGCGACGGAACCTGACAATGTGGACCCGCCGCGCTTTATCTCGCGGATAGCGTCGCATATCTCAGAGCTTCGACTGGCTTTGAGCATGTATCCAGATGCACCAGCCTTTATTGCCCGAATGATCGTTTCTGTGTCCTCGAAAGTAGTCAACATCAGTACTTCCAGATCCTCGAATTGCTGTTTCAGGCGTTGAGTCGCCTCGATGCCGTCAACGCCAGGCAATCCGATATCCATGAGCAACACATCAGGGAGTGGTAGTCGCGGTATCTCTTCAAGGGCTTGTTCTGCGCTCTGGTAGTGGCGCACCACTTTCATGTCTTCATTGCTGATGTAATCAGTCAGAAGTTCGGCTGCGAGAGGATCGTCTTCGACGACGGCTACATGGATCATTCCCTAATTTTCGCAGTCGTAGTGAGACTTGGCCATAGCTTAAAATAGTCATAGCCGTAGCTAGAATTGGTCATAGTCGAGCCTGGCACGCATGCTGATGATAGGTGCTACATACTTCATGTAGGTCTGCACTCAGTGAAAACGCGTTTATCCACCTCGTTGTTATCCTTCGCCTCGATATTTTTTGTCACGGTCTTGTTTGGTGCCAAGCCGATTCAAGCCACAGTTCTCTTCGAGGCAGATCTCCCTAGTGAAATGAAATGGTCCAAGCTGACCGACGTCGGTACGCTTATCGTTGCGGGGTCAGAATATTTAACCCATGTCGATCACGAGAGCGGCGCGACGTTGTGGCGACGCGACGATCTCGGTACGTTGGCACCGTTCAATGTGCGAGCTGTGCCAAATTCCCCGTATCTGGTCGTGAGTGAGCAAGTTTCAAAGATCCCGCCCAAGGCTCGCTTGCAGGTCTTAGACTTCATGACCGGCGAAACACTCTGGGACACAGGATCGCAAATTGGTAACAACCTGGCTGGGTTTCCGCTGCCGGGTGGCACCGAGGTTGTTTTTGTTCGTGAGATTAGTGGTGCGAAGGGAGTTAAACCTGGCACCTACCTATCCAAGTTAAGACTTTCTGACGGTAGGGAGATATGGCGTACTCGCATAGGGGCCGTTGGTGCTCTACCCAAGCATCCAATGAACGACTCGGGATTTCTCCCGGTGATGGACTTGTCTGGGCATCCGGAGCCTGTGGTAAACGAAAACACGTTCATCCTGCCTGCTGGTGATCTGTGGGCTTTCGATCTGGTCACTGGTGCCGAGAAATGGCGGGTCAAACTCAAAGCCGGTCGACCTAATCTGAAGAACACCTACGCGCGACCTCTGCTGATTGGTGATTCCGTGATCGCTACAGGCAAGGGGAGATTGGTCTCGTTAAACCTGGAAACAGGTGCGGAGGAGTGGTCGACGAAACTATCGAAGGCGGCGCTTGCAGAAGTTGTTCCTGCTGGGAATGACTACGTCGTGCGCATGGGTGGGACGTTTTCGACCGGTAAAAAACTCGTCCAGCAGAAGCCGTTTGGACTTGCTGTGGTTTCGCGTGATGGAGAGTTGCGGTGGCAGTGGAAGAAGGCTAAGCAGTCGATAACTAACGTTGCCTATGTGCCAGATGCAAATTTGATCGCAGTTGCGGACAAAAAGTCCCTATACGGGTTTACCCTTGACGGTAATGGCAAGCCATCCTTCACGAAGAAACTCTCTTTCAAACGTAAAATGGGTAAGGCTGAGGTCGCGGCCAAGAGTCTAGGTGCGGTGGGTGGATTTTTGGGTGGTGGTCTTGCCGGTGCGGCTAAGAGTGTTGGCGGCGGTGATCGCTCGGACCCTCCGCTCGATATCACATCCTACGACAATCGCCTCGTGGTGCGCGGCCAGTTCCATGTACTGGCTTACGATGTCGGTCGGAGCGCTACTGACTGGTCAGTAGAGTTTGCACCGCCTGGCATAAATTCATTTGCCTTGATGGCGATGGGAGCCGTTACAGCGACTGCGTCTCTGGGTAACGCAGCGGGTGCGTGGGGTAGTTCGAGTTATGCGACGCAAAGTGGTTTCCAACAAAGTACTGCCAATATCAACAATGCCTACCAAAATATGGCTTCGAAGAGATACGCTCAGAGCGAGCGCTCCCAAGATGTCAGCTTTTTTCTTACCCAGGAAGACAAAGTAAGGAAACTCGTTGGGCTTAACTTGGCGTCTGGCCAAGAATTGGGTGAGATTGTTATGAGGGAGAAAGAACCGCAATTCACCGTGGATACCCGATCAGGGACGGTGTACTACTTTCCGGAAGGACGCAGGATACGGGCAGTGAGTTACTAACGCTAGAAGTTAGCTTGCGAGTAGGCGACGCGCTCAGCAACGCCCATTCGGCGACTATCTAGCGCTTCGATCGCTTCGAGTCGAGGAATGAGTCCGGCGTCGTTCGCAAGCTGGATACTCAAGCCAGGGCGTGCGTTCAGCTCGAGGATGAGTGGACCTTTGTCTTTGTCGATAACGATGTCACAACCGAGATAGCCAAGCTCGGTAACCTCAAATGTGCTGGCGGCGAGGTGGAGTAGTTCGGGCCAATCTGGGATACGTAGCTCGTCTAGGTCCGCGCCTGTGTCCGGATGTGCAGTGACGACCCTATCATGCTGTACGGCTCTAACAGGCTTGCCGCTCGCGATGCCTAGACCCACGCCAATAGCGCCTTGGTGGAGGTTGGCTTTACCATCAGAGACCCGCGTAGTGAGTCGTAGCATGCCCATGATCGGAAAGCCTTTGAAGATTATAAGCCTTATGTCTGGAACGCCTTCGTGGCTAAAGGCTTTGAAGCTTTCGTCGACCCGAACGAGCTCTTCGAGAAAGGCGATGTCTGTTCGTCCGCCGAGTGAATGTAGGCCGCTAATTGTGTTCGTTAGGTGACGTTTGATCTCTGCAGTGGAGATTGGGCTACCATTGGATTTGATGAATTGGTCCTCTTCCCTGCCACGAACCACCAGAATACCCTTGCCGCCACTGCCTTGGGCAGGCTTGGCAACAAACTCAGTCAGCGGAGCGATAATTTTCTCTAACGTTTCTATTTCGTGCTGGGTTTTCACGACGTGGATGAGTTCAGGGATGGCTAAACCAGCTTCGCGCGCGACTATCTTTGTGTTTAGTTTGTTGTCGACCAGAGGATAACGAGAACGATCGTTGTAGTGACCAATGTAGTGCACATTACGTCGGTTCATCCCCAAAACACCATGATTGGTTAGCTTTCTTGGTGAAATCCACATCTAGTCTTTGAAGGCGGCGAACCGCTTGAGTTCCAGTAAGCGGTAGCCGGTGTAGCGCCCTACGAGCATAACGAGCGCCAATGATATGAGGTGCAGCTCTGGAAAGTTGAAGACCAAATGTTCGATGACTTTAACGTTCATGAGTAGGTATGCAGCGATTGCGACCAATAAAGAGCCGCTACCCTGTACGAAAACTTCCTTCGGACCTTCTTCCTCCCAGATGATGGACATGCGCTCGATGGTCCACGCCAAAATAATCATCGGAAAGAAAGTAATCGTCAGCCCTTCGATGAGGCCGAGCCTATAGCTGATGATGCTGAAAATACTAATGATGCCAATGACGATGATGACAAGCGTTGCTATACGTGCAACGAGAAGCAAGTTGAGCGAAGACAAATAGGAGCGGATAAATAGGCCCATGATGACGACTAACACGAAGCTGACAAGTCCCGGGAGTAGCTCCGTTTGCAAGAATGCCAAGGCAATCAAAACTGGCATGAACGTACCCGATGTCCGGATGCCAATGAGGACACGAAGCAATACAACCACCAACGCTCCAATGGGCAGTAGCATGATGAGCTTAAACATACCTTGTTCGGCGATCGGCAGGTTGTAGAGGGACAAAACTAGATCCCCCACTTTTTCTTGGGCCACCAACAAGCCAGAACGTGTCTGGCTGAGCACCGAGAAAGACACCCGGCTATTAGTACCGCCCACGACATCAAGTACTCCGGGTGCACCTGCTTGCCAGATTAGGATGGGTTGATCTTGGCGTTGGACACCTTGTCTCGGGTCGATAATTCGCCAGGTCGTACCATCCCAAACTTGAATGAAATCGATGAGGGACATACGTCTGCGTCCATCTTCGAGTGGGATTACTTGGGCGACGCGTGCGTGATGGCCAGAAGTTCGCAGCAGCTGTACAACTGTTTGGGCTGGGCTGTATTGGTCTAGGAGTAGATTGGCGTTCTGGCCGCGGCTGTTGACCAGTTGTAAGAGCTGCACCGCTAGACTCTGTGGATCAGCGGAGAGGGGCGTGGCGGTCTCGATCAGATCTTGGGCTGCAGTGTTGTAGGGTTCATTCCAGGCGAACGTAGGTTCTGGGCCACTTGGCGGTGGTTCTGCAAACGCGGTTTCAGCGGGTGTGAAGTCCAGCTTGTAGAAGAGCATTTGCCCGCCACTTGATGCCCTTCGAGTCCAATGGGCGCGACGTTGTCCGTCACTGGTCTCTAGTTCGAACCCCCATCCGGATGCGGCTGCCGCTTCGTTAACGAGTTCCCAATTGGATTGCTCCGGGGGTAACGTGAGATATACATGGCTTGAGTCACCCTGGGTCTGGAGCTCGACACGTGCCTCTATTTGCCAAACTTGGGCATCAGTCCGCGGCAACCAGGGGATGTCGTATGTGTTGTGTCTATAGGAGGCAGCACTAAATCCGGCAGCAACTAGCAAGGCGATCAGGACAAGAAACGGCGCTCGGGATTCCATTGCTACTCGGGTAGCGGCTGGATGTACTGACGACCGACGTCAACGAGCGCAAGATCTGTCAGAAAGTTTCGACCTAGAATCATATCGTGTTCCAGGTGCGCACGGTCCGCTAACGTGAAATCGAATGTGTCTGCCACATTGCCAACAATGACCCTCATCTCAACGACCGGTCGCCGAGAGCCCTCTTTATCTGACTGCTGGTAGACACGTACATGACGAAGAATCGGCCGTTCTAATATCTGGACTTCCTCCTCTATGGTCAGTTCGAAGCGAACCCAATCGTCACCATCTCGCTCGAACTGTGTAAGGTTTTCAGCGTGGATGGAACTTGACTGTGCGCCCGTATCGATTCTCGCATTCAGAACAAAACCAGGCGGCTCGATGGTCACCCACTCGACTTCGCCGACGACCATACGTTCATCATGCATGACGACTGGGTCTGGACTATCGCAGGAGATTGGCTGCATTTCTGGTGGTGCTGAGCAGGCAGCTACTTGCGCACGAATCGTTGAGAGCTCTTCGCCGAGATCGGTGAGTTTTGTTTCTACGCCATCGCTGAGTTGTGTCTGAGTTCGGTCTGCCGCCGCTGCGACCACAGCACAAAGTGACGCCAGCTCATGTGAGATTTGATCGTATTGAGCATTATTCTCCGCCACGACAGGTTCGCTCTGTGGCTGAGGTATCATGCAGCCAGTAAGGAGCGAGCCCGCGATTAACGCGAGAGAAAAATTTTGCGCACAGGTCATAAAATTGCGTGTCCTTGCGACCGTAGCCTTAGTCCGTTAACCCAACCCCAGAAGAACGCGAGTATAGCGATTCCAACGCCATCCCACTAACTTAGTGTTATTTGGACTTTGCTTCGTAACTAATTGATATATAGGTCGAAAGAGGTATCGTAGGCCAACACCTGTTCAGGAATTTACATTTGTGAGTGAAAAAATACCGGTTACCCGACTGGATGCTCCAGTCAGCACACGAGTTGCGAATGAATCGCTCGAAGAGGGTAACGATCTACTTTTAGACAGCATTCACGATTTTGCTAACAAGCTCACGCAACCAGGTGCGCGAGACGCGTTGCAGCGTTACGTAGATTGGCAGATCGCGCAACGGAATGCGGAAGACGTCGATGCGGTTGAGCTCGACCCTTCCCTTGTTCCGGATTTTGTGCCCATATCAATAAATCTAGATTTAACAACCGCTTGTAACTATCAGTGCGACCATTGTGTGGACCTGGATATTCTAAATACAGGTATCCGCTACGATCACGAAAAACTCCTGTCGTCTCTCGAGCTTATGACTCAGCGGGGTTTGAAGTCGGTCATTGTGATCGGTGGTGGCGAACCCACTTTGTATCCGAAGTTTGGCGAGACAATTCGTTTTATGAAGTCGCTTGGGCTGCAAGTCGCGATCGTCTCCAATGGGACGGGTAATCTGAAAATTGCTGAAGTCGCTGATTGTATGGATAAGAACGATTGGGTTCGTCTCTCTCTCGATTCGGGAGCGGATGAAACTTTTCAAGTAATGCACAATCCTCGCAAAGCATTTTCGCTCTATGACATCTGCGGTGCTGTGCCTAAGATAAGGGAAGCAAATCCGGATGTGACTGTCGGGTTCTCATATATTGTCACCTGGCGAGGAGCGAACATAAACGACCGGGACATCGTTGAGAACTTGCATGAAATTGCGCTGGCGACTCGACTTGCCAGGGATTCGAAATTTTCATACATCAGCTTCAAACCGTTCCTTACGAGAGATGAGATAAACAATGCCGAAGTTATTGGCATCGGTGAACAATCACACAAAGAGGCGATTGTGGCTGCGATTCAACAGCAAGTTGATGAGGCAGTTCAGTTGGAGACGGACGATTTTAAGGTGCATCGCTCGACCGGGCTCAAAGCGCTGCTCGAAGGGCAGATTCAGAAGTTAGAAAAACAGCCGCAACAATGCCATATGCAGTTTTTTCGCCAAGTGCTCAGTCCGCTAGGACTATACAACTGTCCCGTATATAGAAATCAAGAACATGGCAAACTTGGTGACAAGAATGCGGTTAGCGATGTGCAGGCGTATGACGCGACGCGTGGTGTTGCGGCAAACTTGATTCGCGATTTCAATGCGACGACCAACTGCGAAAAAGTCACTTGTCTATACAACGACGTGAACTGGTGGATTGAAGGGCTAATCCAAAACCCTGATGCACTGGCCAACTTGAGCGATAACGTCTCGGACCCTGACTACTTCTTGTAGTTTTCCATGTAGATGGCTGAAGCCTGGTAAACGTCTTCTACAGAGATTCGGTCCATGCAAATCCGTTCTTGTAGCGGGCAGATCTTTTTCTGACAGGGCCCGCAGGGGACTGCGACTTTAACGATGGTTTCTTTGTCATGACTGGTGTCTGTCCAACGTTGTTCTGTCGGTCCGAAAATTGTTACGCGAGGTGTGTCGAAGGCGCGCGCGTAGTGGCGAGGCCCCGTGTCGTTGCCCAGCAGTAGAGCGGATTTGTTGATCAGGGACTTTAGTTCACCCAAATTCAAACATGGATCCGCCAGTAATGTGCAGGTCTCGGACATGTTGTCCGCGATAGCTTGTGCAAGCGGTTCTTCACCAGGCCCGGGACTAATGACGATCGTGGCCCCGTTCTTCCGTACGAGCTCGTCTGCCACACCAGCAAACCGTTCGGGATGCCAACACTTTGAAGCACCAAACTTGGCACCCGGACAAATAGTCACTATAGCGTTCGACGTGTCGACGCCTTCTGCTGACAGGCGCGTTAACGTCGCATTGTCCTCGTCACTTGTGGTGTAAAGCGTTAGGCGATCTCCGGGTGACTCGCATCCCAGCGGTATAGCAAAGTGTTCGTAATAGTCGACCAAGGGCAGAGGCTCGAACTTGTTGTTTAGTCGATTTGGCACGGGGATAGGATCGGTGAGAAGCCAACTTCGGGCATCTCGCGCGAAGCCTACCCGACGTTTCGCGCCGATTCGCCAGATAGTCCAGGCTACCCGCAGGGAGTTTGGCAACAGGATCGCCAGATCAAAGTCCTGCGCGCGCAGAGAGGCAAGCCAACTGCGATAGTCCTTTCGGTTGGTATCCTTGTCAGGCCAATAGTGAACGTCACCCAACCATTCGCTGCCAAGTACAATACTGTGTAGGTGGCGGTACATAAGGAACGAAACATCCGCGTCGCTGAAACGCTCATGAATGGCCTTTAGAAATGGTGTCGCCATGACAACGTCGCCTACCCATGTTGGCAGGACAACTAGAACTCGACGTGGCTCTGTTAAGAACTTCAACGGTTCGATGATTATGGCTCCGGTTTCCTGTAATCGTAGTTTCAGCTGGCGCGAAGAGCCCAAGTCTATAGCTTATGGACCAAAGTCGTTACACTCCGGCGCACGATCTTATCCATAGTCTTAAGCTTATTGATGACGACAAGCAACAAAATATACACGCCTGAAACTCTACTCGAGACAGTCGACAAACTGCGAGAGAACAGCAATACGATTGTGTTCGGCAACGGCTGCTTTGATCTCTTGCATGTCGGCCACGTTCGTTATCTCGAAGCGGCGCGTGCACTCGGCGATGTCCTGATAATTGCAGTGAATACTGATGAGTCTATTGCGCTGAATGTAGGTCGAGAGTCACCAATAAATACTTATGAGGAAAGAGCTGAAGTCATCGCAGCACTGGCTTGTGTGGACTTCGTCATTCCTTTGGCAGACGAGACCCCGATCCCGCTTTTGGAGCTTCTAAGACCAGACATTCAGGCGAAGGGTACAGATTACACTCTGGCGCAGATGCCGGAAGCTGACACCATTTCACGCATAGGTGCGCGCGTTGAATTTGTCGGGGACGAAAAGACGCACTCGTCTTCTGCCCTGCGCAGGGAGCTCCGACACCGTTCCTGAAGCCGGAACGATCTCTCTTCGAACGTGTCATAGATTAGTATCCTGTGCTGTGCGTGAATGGTGGCGCAGCGCATTCGACCAGCTAGATAACGAGCTAGATAATATGGGGGAGGGTTCCTATGTTGCGTACGATTTTAAGGTCTATGTCGATTGTATTGGTCTTGTCCTGCGCTGTGCCTACTGCTGCGGACCAGCTGGATGGCGAATCTACATCTGAGAAATCATCTAACGTTACCGAACCTGCATACATGAGGATCGAAGAGTGCGTTCTTGCTAAGCAGATAAAGACCATTGAGGCGATTAGCACTCGTCTGCTCCTTCTGAAAGGTCGCAAACAAGACTATTGGCTCAACCGGTTACCGAAGGAGTGTCGCGGTTTGCAGAAAGATATGTCAATTTCTTATAGTCGTAGAGGCTCACGCGTGTGTGCCCACACTCGTTTTGAGGCCCGTCACCGAAGCTCTGAACTTGATATTGGTGCGAGTGCGAGCTGCTCGTTTGGCCGTTTCGAACGGGTTAGCGTTGAGCAAGTAACGATGCTCCGGCGCTCCCAACAATAAGGGTATGCTTTTTTTATTAGGGTTTTAGGCATAGGATAAGGCTGATTCTAGGGAGGATCGACATGAAAAAACTACATCGAAACGCGTTGGCTTGGGGTATTGGACTCATGATTTCAGCAACCAGTGTGCTGGCGACTGGAAATGAAAAAACTGAGAAAGACACTGTCATCAAAAAGGGCGACATAGTCACCGTAAAGGCGGATGAGAAGATCTGCAAACGCGTAGCTCAGACTGGTACACGCTTTAAGAAAAAGGTCTGCATGCCTGCGAGCGAATGGGCAGAACTCCAGCGGGATAGCCAGGAAACACTGCGAGCGGTCGCAGGACCCGCGGGTAATTCCGGCAGTTAGAGTTAGTTAACGGGTTTGACTTTTACTCGACGCCCATTGCGTTCTGACACCAGATTAAAAGTCCCTAACATGCCTTCGGTTATGGTGACTTCGTCTCCGTTACTGTAACGGCGGGCTTTGCTGCCTTCTATTTCGCGCCATACTTGGCCATCGTTCATCGTGAGTTGGTGGCGCGAATAGGGGAGCTTCTCGACTAGAGAAATGGTGAGACGTTTCGGTCCTGATTGTAACGCAACTTGACGGGCGGACTGTTCAGCGGGACGCGCGTTGTTTTTGTAGTCATACAAGGTCTCAATCCGGATCCCACTGTTGAGCAAGCGCGCGATCTTGTCATAACACTGCAGACGCTGCACGGTGTCCTCTTTGGCGCCGCAAATAAGCACTTCGCGCTCGACATCTGCATTAGCGTGCCAGCTCGTAAACAGTGAGCCCACCAAGACAACTAACAAATTGATCCTCACGTGCATCTCCCCCCCCCCGATAAACACAGCATTCAATTATGCGGTTTCTTTGTGAGCGCGTGCAAGCAGTGTCGTTTGACAAAATATACTTTGCGTTGCCAAAGCCAATTTGATACTTTTTTCTGTGGGAGGAGGTTTTGCTCGAAGACGATCGCATTCAGCTGCGGTGTCTGGGAAGCGAAAGATTCGAAGTTGCGCGATGGGACTCTGGGGAGAGAATTCATTGTGTAGGTCTAGCGTGACCTTGACGTTTGCCACAAGATTGCTGTGCGTTTATTGAGTAGAGCATCCTAGTCGAGAAACTATTGGATGGGGATTTACTCTTATGAAGCGGTTTGCACGTGGTGCGTTCCTGCTGCCCTTTTTTCTCTTTGTGCCATTATCAACGTCGTATGCGGCGGATGACGATGAATCAATTGAAGAGGTAGTAGTCACAGGAACGTACATTAAGCGACAAAACCAAGCCGACCTTGCTTCGCCTTTAGCCACAGTGGGCATAGAGGATATGGAAGCTAACGGTTGGACCAACTTGGAAGACGTCGCTGAAACCTTAACCTACAACCCCAGTTCCTATGGCCGATCAGGTCTAGCAACTGGTTGTTGCGGCACGACTCGGAGTATTGAGTTACGTGGTCTTGGAGTGTCATCGACGCTCACTCTCTTGAACGGCAAACGGACGGCTTCGAATGCGAGCCTAGCCGGAAACGATTTTACCAACATCAAAACCCTAATTCCGATGATCGCTCTAGATCGTATGGAGACATTGTTGGATGGTGGCGCTGTGTTGTATGGATCGGATGCTGTGGCTGGTGTTGTTAACTTTATTACTCGCGATGACTTCGAAGGCTTTGAACTTCGTACTGGTGGTAAAGAAATTGATGAGTCCGGCCAACATGAAATACAGATGCTAGTTGGTGGCGGTAATGAGCGCATACACGGTGTGTTCGCGGTGTCGTATGAACACCTCGATCACATGAAGCAAAGTGAGCGACCATTTACGCTACGGAACAACACATCTTCGTTTGGTTCTCCGGGCACCTACATTTTGAGTGGTAGACCGTCACTAGCCGGTGGTGGGGATGTCATCCTCAACAACGGCCTCAATGGCGATATCAATTATTCATCCGTGTGGGATACCGCGGCACTTGATCCTGACTTCGGTGGAAGTCTCACTGTCGCAGATCCTCACTGTCGACCGGATTTGGTCCCAAGCAAAGGGAATGGTGTACCCAGTGGTGGTCAGCCTACGGCAGACTTTCCGCTCGGATTGTGTCGAAGTACCTATCAGCCAAACAACTCGATTACGCCGGAAGAAAACACCTGGATGTTTTATACCCATTTCGATATTGAGTTAAACGATCACAATAGCCTAGCGATCGAATCCAGCATGTTCCGTCAGGAATCCTCTACTCGATTCATTGGCAGTTTTCCGTTGACCAATGGCGCCGGTCAGTTGATCGTGCCGTCAACTCACCCAAACAATCCGTTCGGCGTTGATCTAAATTGGCGCGGCCGACCGCTGGTTTAGCTTATGAACCTGCTGAAACCCAAGGCGAAAGTATCGGTACTCGTTTTTCCTTGACGTTGGATGGCGATTTTGGCCAGTTCTTCAGTGGTGAGCGTGCCCAAAACTGGACCTATGCTCTGAGTGTTCAGTATTCCGAAGCTTTCGATACAGGAGACCGGCCAGATACCGATCTGCGATTGCTGCAACTGTCTTTGGATGGTTACGGTGGGCCTGATTGTCCGCTGCGGTTCGTTGATGGATCTTTTGGTCCAACAGCGGGTCTGGTACCCGGCAGCGGTGCTTGTCAGTACTACAGCCCGTTTGGTGCGGACATCTACAACGATCCGTTAGACCCCAACTCTGGGTTGAAGCAGGACCGTTCCGTGGTCGAATACAACGCTCGCACCGAATCTCACTCTTATACAGAGCGTACGCTGCGAACGATCGAAGGACACGTAACGGGTGATGTATTTGAATTACCTGGCGGTACAGCTGGTCTCGCGATCGGTTTCCAAAATCGAAATGAAATCCGTGAGGCTGCGCGAACCAACTTCCAACGTGGGGCTTGGCAAGGGTTCCTCACACCGCGGCTTGGTGGTAAAGGTTCGCGATCAATCGATGCCTACTTTGCAGAAATGTACTTACCGATAACAGAAAGTATTGACGTGCAACTTGCTATACGACAAGAAGACTATGGTGATGTTGACTCAACGGATCCGAAAGTAGCTGTGAAATGGTCGCCGCTGAATCAGCTTTCTTTCCGTACTTCTTGGGGCACGTCGTTTAGAGCGCCTTCGCTCTTCCACGTCGTCGGTAATGACCGAGAATCGACGGTTACAGAAATCCAGGATCCTATACATCCAGATGAAGGACCAGTTAACAGAGGTACTTTCAAGACGATCATTACTTCGAAGAATTCGAATCTTGAGCCAGAGGAGTCTGAAAACTGGAACTTCGGTATATCGTGGATTCCGGAACTTGATTATGGCGAACTCCAGATTGACTTTGATTACTGGACCTTCGAGTTCGAAAAGCAGATTTTGGCAGAAAACCCTCGGCAGTTGGTTGCGGATGATCCCTGTGGACCCGCGATTACACGAGATAGTCTAGTACCACTTCCTGCAGGTGCTTCGTCGCTATTTTACGGAAGTTGCTCTGGCACGGTTGGTGCAATCCTTTTGATCAACTCAAGTTTTTTCAACGCTGGCACGATCGAAACATCAGGTTTCGACATCAAGGCGCGTTACGCGTTTGAGATGGGCGAGAATAACTTTGTAATCAGAAGTGATACGTCAATTGTTGATGAATACGAAGTCCAAGCCAGTGCGAACGGTGCGGTGATCGATGGTCTTGGCTTCTACAACAACTGGAACCCAGGACGAGCGATGCCGGAAGTTCGATCGAACTTGTTCTTCACCTGGATGCGAGATCGACACACAGCCAACCTAACTGTACGTTATATCTCTGATCTATTTGGTGACGTATTTAGCTTTGCCGAACGATCACTTCCTCAGTGCGACGGTGGCGGTGACTGCCCTGCTGACCGAGATGTGAGCGATCACGTTGAAGTTGATTTGCAGTACAACTACCGATTCGGGTCTGAACAACAGTTCCAGGTGACTGTTGGTGCGGTTAACATCTTTGATGAAGAGCCACCAGATCTTTACTTCAACTCATATGTCCCAGAAATCCATAATCCGTACCTTAGACAGGTTTATGGTCGGGTGAGTGCTTCTCTCTAGTTGTTGTTGAAGCTAGATCGAAACTAGAAAACCCCGCTTTTGCGGGGTTTTTTATTGCCTGCGATTCAGTGCGATGCAGCCAAAGGTGATGTGTTGCTTGTACTTGGACTAAAGCCTGAGGCGCGCTCGTCGGCATAGGTGGGCGCGAGCTCAGATTCAGGGTCACCTGCAATTCGTGTACCCCGCAAGACTCGCGGATAAGACTCGTCGAAGGGACAAGCTCGATGCATGAGGCATCGATTATCCCAAACGACGATGTCTCCGACCTGCCAAGTATGGCGATAGACTCGTGGTGGCTGGCATGCTTGCGTTAGTAGCTCTGTTAAGAGCGTTTCAGATGCTTCTGGGTCCATGCCTAGGATGCCATACGCGTGACGGCCGGTGTAAATGGATTTTCTCCCGGTTTCAGGGTGTTGTTTGATTATGGGCCGCAGTGGTGCACCTTTGTCATGCAGACCGTACAGGTTGTCAGTTTTGTGTTGATAGCCCGCTTTTTCTTGGGAGTAGTACAGTGAGTGGAAAGCGGAAAGTCCTTCGAGCTTGTTTTGCGTGGCTTCATCGAGCGCATCCCACGCCGCTCTCATATCGGCGAATTCTGTTTCGCCACCTTCTGGAGGCAAAACTCGTGCAGCGAGCATTGCAACTTTCGATGCCAGTGGCATATATGTGCTATCCGTGTGCCAGCCTTCATTGCCTTTCAAGATCTGGTACTGATACTCGTGAGGTTTGGTTACGCTGCCGTCCGGTTTCGTGTTGGATATGGCAACAGTTGCCCCTTTCTGCTTGGGGTTGAGTTGTTCGGGGATCCCAAATCGGGCGGCAAACTTTCCTTGTTGGTCGTCATCAAGGTTTTGCCCAGGAAACACAAGCATGCCGTATTCTAGGAATTCCGCGTACAAAGCCTGCCAGGTGGCTTCTTCTAGCGAGGTAAGATCGATGTCAGTGATGGTTGCGCCGAGCGTCGCATCTATTGGTGTAATCGTGAAGTTCATATTGGCTCCCCTGTGTTTAGCCGGTTCATTTTAGCGCCTGGTGGCCCTAGAAAGAAAATCCGCGACTTCAGTTAACTAGGCTTCGGAAGTAAGCCTTGGCCGTCGCGATTTCCACAAGCAGTTCGTCCCGGTTGCTTAACAATGTTTCAGTTGGGACGCCATCAAAGTCTGGCGTCTCTAGGTTTTGAGCAAGCCGCTGCAGATTCGCTTCCGAGAGGGTTCTCTCCAGATCGTTGAGACGGGCGAGCCAGGTCCGAGCGATCGCGATGGCACGATCCTGCTCAATCAGTCCCGGCTGATTTTTTACCGTCACATAGATCGCACCGGTATGTGCGTGGGCGGTTGGCGCCAGCATAGAAAAGTGAAACGGTGTTGCGAAGCCTGAGTAGCTGCGCTCGTTGCCTGACGCGCGCAGAGCAAACCAGGACGTTTCCGTTACAGGAAAATTGATGTCGATATTGATCCGGGAATTACCCGCTATCGGAGTCACGCGATGGACGACTTCACCGTTTTGTAGAAGCTCAACCTGAGAGATGCTGTCGCGCTGAGGGTTGAACGAGATCTGTCCTTTTATTTGCACACTTTGGGGCGAGTCTATCGTCACATCTCCACCTATGTCAGCACCATTTATCGCCAGAGATGCGATAGGCCCTGTTGTCACGAACGTTTGACCTGCACGTACTGCGTCCAACCATTTGTCATACGACAATGCTCCGGCGACCTTAGTGTAAAAACGCTCATGCCCGGGAATGTTTTGGTCGGCGCATGGGTAATCGGTGCCTGCAGTTGGCGCGACTCTGTAACCTAGATTCAAGATGTCATACCAAACTTGGTAGCCGCCCCTATTAAATTGCAGGACCTCAAGAAAATGCAGCATGTTGTGTTGTAGGAGAATGCCAAGACTGTCATAGGGCGAGACTGGCCCGGATTCGAAGCCTGCGTGGGCAAACCCGTTTAAGCCGCCTTGCGCGGTTGATGCCTCCCAGATTAGTCGATAGATGAGGTATTTTTCAGCATTGAAAATAGGTTCCTTAGCGCCGAGCGTGATTGTGTGACCTAAATAATGTGTGCGCGGATTCTCTTGCCCTGTCGCGAGGATGTAGTTGCCTTCCTGATAGTGGCCAGCGGCGCCGAACGCGTATTGTGGTGCGATACGAAAATTTCGCACCTTGCCCATTTGCAGTAGATTCGCGACATGAATATCTTCTGCCTGCATCTGCGCCGAGATCTTAGGGTTCAGATCGGGGTGTGGACGTTGGATGTGGATGTGGTCATCGGCGCTGTACCATCCTTGAGCTGGCATATTGACCCAACGCGTGAGCTCAATTGTCTGCGAGACCTCACCATGACTAGGCACATCTACCTCGATGGCAGCCCGTTCATATTCTGGTCCTTTGGCAACGATGATCTTCGCAACCCCCGGGGCTAGTTTTATCGTCGCCTGACCTGTCGAATAGAACTGGGTTGCAGCCGCGTAGGGGTTTGTAAGACGGTCGGTAAATGCAGCAACAGCCTCGGTTAGGCTGGTGAGACCAGCACCAGAATCGCTCATGTCGCAATCCCCGCCAAACATGAGTGGGTCTTCGGCAACAATGAATGCCCCACTATTGTCCTGCACCTGCACTCGGGCAGGCACCACAGCGCCGGTCGCTTTGTCGACGATAGTGAGTCTAAGCGTGCCACCTGGAATGTCCGAGGACTGGGCGTCATGGCTCCATAAGCCGACCAAGACGCAGACGAGTAGGGCGAAGTAACTGGGCATGATGCAATCCTATTGAGTCGGATGCGTTCAGAGTAGCACTCACGTCGCTACTGCAGAACTGTAAAAACGTATGTGCTACTGCGTGTCGGTCGCGTATAAAATGTGTTTAATATCGAGTCTAGATAGCAGAAGGGGAAGAACAATTAACGGTATTGATTACATAGCGAGCATCTTAAAGTCGGAAGGCGTCGAACTAATGACGTGTTATCCGAGTAACCCCTTAATAGAAGCGGTGGCGAAGCAAGGCATTCGTCCCGTTGCGTTCCGCCATGAGCGAGGGGCAATCATGGCGGCTGACGGGATTAGTCGAACTAGCGATCGACAGAAATTCGGCGTCGTTGCGATTCAATCCCAAGCCGGTGCGGAAAACGCCATGGGGGGTATCGCACAGGCCTATGCAGACAACGTTCCGATTCTTGTTCTACCAGGTGGTGTGTTCCTCAACCAGATTGGTGTAAAGCCGAATTTCTCTGCGCTCCAGCACTACCAACACATCACGAAGCGGATTGAGGCGATCTATCGGCCTCAGGATGTAGGGGCCGCGATGCGCAGAGCAATCCATGCGCTCAAGACTGGACCAGGTGGACCGGTAGTGCTCGAACTCACGGCGGATGCGTGTGATGCCGAAGTACCAGAAAAAAATCAAAACTATCAATCACCCGTAGCAGCTCAGGCGCAACCAGCGGCCGGTGATATAAAGGACGCGGTCAAAGCGCTTTTGGCTGCGAACAATCCGGTGCTTTGGGCAGGACAAGGTGTCCTCATGTCGCAAGCCACTGAGGAGCTCAGAGCACTTGCCGAACTAGTCGGCGTGCCAGTTTTCTGCACGATGCCTGGTAAATCTGCCATGGATGAAAGGCACCCATTGTCGCTCGGTTCAGGCAGTGGTCTCACAACCAAGGCGGCTGGCAAGTGGCTAACGGGTTGCGATTTGATTCTCGCGCTCGGGTCGAGCTTAACGCGCACCTTCTATGGACAACCGATTCGCAATAAGAAGGTCTTGATCCAAAATACGGACAATCCAGACGACATTAACAAAGATGAAAACGTTGATATTGGTCTGCTAGGTGATACTAAGTTGACATTGTTGGCCATCCTCGAGGAGGTTAAGGCGCAACGCGGCGAGGAACCTGCCGACAGTTCCGCATTGCAGGCTGAGATCGCGAGCGAGAAGACGGCGTGGTTGGCCGAGTGGCAGCCCTTACTCGAGTCGTCTGAGGAGCCACTCAATACCTATCGCGTCATTAATGAGATCAACAATGTGCTCGATAATGAAAACAGCATCGTGACCCACGATGCAGGCGCGCCACGTGATTCGATTGTTCCGTTCTACAACGCCACATCACCCCATAGTTATGTTGGTTGGGGAAAAACAACACATTTGGGATTTGGTATTCCACTGATGATCGGTGCCAAAATGGCAAATCCAGATAAGTTCTGCCTGAACTTGATGGGTGACGGTGCGTTTGGCATGTCCGGTCTCGACATCGAGACTGCCGCGCGCAGTGGCTTTGCGATAACAACCGTCTTGCTAAACAACGGCGGGATGGCGACTTATCCCGGCGGCTTCCCGACCGCCCGGGAGGAGTTTGGTGTTTCTCATATGCAAGGCGACTACGCGAAAATTGCTGAGGGGATGGGGGCGGTTGGTCTGACAGTGAAAACAGTGGCAGACATGGCACCTGCACTTGAACAGGCTAAAACGTTGAATGCGGACGGCAAGACAGTATTGATCGATGTGCACTCAAATATGGAGCCGAAAAAATCTCGTTACTAAAATTAAGTAAGTATTAATTGCAACCTCGCGCGTCTCGTTTGGTTGTTGGCGCAAAATGGATTTGCCGATGAAGTGTTTCACCGTGTGTTGCAAACACCAGAAGATTGATTTTCTGTGTCGCGCAGTGAAAGGACCCAATAAATGTGTCATGGTGTGTTTTGAACAAGTATGAGGAGACTCAGATGAGTGCCACAAGTTGGGAAGTAACGCGATTGTCAGGCAGCTTGGGTGCTGAGATAAGAGGCGTGGATTTGGCCGCGCCAAGTGATGCTGATGTCGAAGGCATAAAGGCGCTGTTGCTAGAAAACAAAGTGGTGTTCTTCCCCGGACAAAACATCAGCCTTGATCAACATGTTGCGTTGGGCGAGTGTTTCGGCCCGATAGAAAGCCACCCGAACTTGAAAAATCCTTTTACCGATCATCCGGGAGTTTTTGAGTTAGCCGCGACCCAAGGCGGGATTGCTGATGAATGGCATTCAGACATTACGTTTGAGGATCAGCCTTCAATTTGCTCAGTACTGCACATGGTCAAATGCCCTGAGGTTGGTGGCGACACCATGTGGGCGAGTTTAGAGCGCGCCTATGATGAGCTGTCAGCACCGATGCGCGACTTATGTGAGTCGTTAACTGCGCTCCATGATGCGTTGCCCCACAACCGTCCTGATAAGATGGCCATTCATCCTGTTGTGCGCGTGCATCCTGAAACAGGCAAGAAATCACTGTTCGTGAACGAGCATTTCACCCGTCGTATTGTGGAGATGAATTGGGGAGAAAGTCGGGCTCTGCTCAATTACCTGACGGAGTGGGTAAAGAATGCACGATTTACTGTCCGCTATCGCTGGACACAGGGAACCGTTGCGATATGGGATAACCGTTGTACGCAGCACTTCGTACTCAATGACTTTGATTCCGAGCGGATCATACAACGCGTAACGATCATGGGGGACGTAGTCACTGGTGCGCAAGCACCGCAGTACGAGCCGTTCGTCCAAGAAGGACCGCTATCTGCGACCAGCCGTCATGACCGGCAATTATCCCACTTTCTGAAATCTAAGGGCGTTGAAGCGGCCAACAAGCCCGATCAACTCGATTCAGCCCAGGAGAGGTAGTCCGGCCATGGATTCCTCTTGGGAGGATGTTCACCTCCACCCGGTTTATCCGTTGAGTATCAGACTCTCGGTTCACCGGAAGCTCTAGCCCTGAGGTCCTATTCAGGGCCCAGATCTGCTAGGAAACGGAGTTCGCCACCCAAGCGATGCCCAGAGCGACTATCGCAACCACTATCCCGCAGTAACCGATATTGCGGAACATAGCGTCGTCAGCCGCCTCGTTTTGCGATGACTGATCCATATCATGTACCTCTTTCTCATGAATGATCACTTGAGTGTAGGCGGGTACAGCAAGTACGGCTTGGGCGATGATCATTTTGAGAAGGGAATCACATAGAAAATCAAATCCTATTTCTGATATGAATAGGGATTTGGGAATCGACTATGGAAGGGGATAGTTCGTATCTCGGGGGTTTCAAAGCTCGGGTCGATCAATTTGGGCTCAAGCGGGCGGTCTTTTGGTATCTGACGACCCTGATTGAGCGAACTTTCAAGGTGCATGTGCACTACGTATTTGTGACCCAGAGCATTCCAGATCGACAAGACTTTTTCCCACCGGAGGGGTATGAGCATCGCGCAGTCGCCCCAATCGATCTGCTACCCTACGTCCCCGTTTGCGATGAGTTAAGTGAAGAGATGCTCAGAGAATCGGAGGCGAATAAAGATACCTGCTTAGCAAGTTTCTATCAGAACGAGCTCGTGGGTTTTGACTTCTCCTCGACCTCAAGAGCACCCGTGACAGATCAACTCGATTTCGTGGTACCGAGCGGATTTCGATATGGCTACAAAGGTTGGACGCATCCAGATCATCGGCGCAAGAAGCTGTCCCAGGGTCGAATCGAGCTACACAAAACATTGCGAACCGCGGCGATGTTCTACATAAAAATCAACAACTACCCCTCTCTCCTTCGTCCATACAGATATCCAGGGGCAAGGCGGATGCACACAGGGTATGTGGGATGGATTGAATTCCGGGAGCGACAAATCCCTTTTGCAAGTCGTCGAGCCAAGTGGGTTGGGTGTGAATTTGCACCGAAGGGTGAAACGCTGAAACGACGGTATACGGAAACCTAACAAGCTCGGTCAACCATTTCGATTTTGGATCGTTTAACTATATACAGCCAAGAAGTAGATGGAAATGAGATGAAAATTATTAGTATTGCAGCGGTAACCGGGGTTTTGTTGGCGCCAATGGCGTTTGCGGAGCCGGGTGACAAAATCGAACGTCATTTGGACCGGAAAGGTGATCGAATCGAACATCATCTTGACAAAAAAGGTGACAGAATCGATCGGAAGCTTGATAGGAAAGGCGATCGCATCGACCGTCGACTGGACCGAAAGGCCGATGTGGCGGAAGCACACGGTCGCGATCGACTCGCGAATAAGCTCGACCGCAAAGGCGACCGCATAGATCGCAATCTAGATCGACGCGGCGACCGCATCGACCGCCGTTTGGACCGGAAAGGCAACAAAATCGACCGACGCTTAGATCGTAAAGGTCAGCGTATCGATCGGCGTCGTTCCTAAATACGCCTAAGTCCTCCCCGAGGGCGCGGTTGATGTACTGTCAACCGCGCCTTTTTTGCTATCTTGGGTCTCTGGGAAACAAGAAACAAGAAACAAGAAGCAAGAAACAAGGGAGAATGAGATGAAGCTAGCTGTAGAATTTCCGAGTGTTGCTTATCGCGAAGGCGGTGAGGCAGTGCGAAAGATGGCGACTGCGATCGAGGATATTGGGTTCGATCAGTTAGAAGTGTTTGACCATGTTGTCATGGGCTATCCATTGCCAGAACGGCGCACACGATATCCGGCTCAAATGCCAATTCTAGAGGCGCTCATGGCGTTGTCTCACTTCGCGGCCGTAACGTCAAAAATCGGGTTAGGTACGGAAGTTCTTGTGCTTCCGCAAAGACAGCCTGTGCTTGTTGCTAAGCAGTTCCAGACACTGGATACACTGTCCGGCGGCCGAGCTCGCCTCGGTTTGGGCGTGGGTTGGCAGCCTTCAGAATTTGAGGCGCTGTCGGAGGCCTATGCGAATAGAGGGGCGAGGACCGATGAAGCGATTGAGTTAATACGCAGTTATTGGCGTGATGAACAAATTGATTACGAAGGTGAACACTATACGGCGGTTGCCATGGCGATGGAGCCAAAGTCTATACAAGGCGGTGATCTACCGGTCTGGATTGGTGGTGTCGCGCCACGTGCGCTTGCGCGTGTGGCCAAGTACGCAGATGGCTGGTTGGCACCGGCGATTGAGGATGCAGATGTGGCCAAGAGTGCTTTGCGAACAATTCAAGAAGGGATGCAGTCCAATGGCCGCGACCCTGATGGCTTAGGCTCACAAATGATGCTCACCGTGCCACCACGAAATAACTCTGACAAAGACTTCTATGCGGATCTAGATCGGGTTGTGGAGCGCGCCGCGGAAGTCAATAGTTGGGGGATAGAGTGTGGATCACTTAACGCCACAGCCATATTTCAGGCTGGTGCGCGAAGTATTGATGAAATGCTGAGTGTGTTGGCGGAATGTTATACCCGGATAAAATCCGAGGTAGGTTAGCCATTCCACCAAACGCTACCTAGCTTCCGGAAACAGCAGGTGGGATCACCCAGATCGGGGATGTCCAAGCCCGTTCTTGAAGGGTTTTCTTGAGGTCCGAACGTGGTTGGACGCCTGCCTTTACTGCGTCCCAGGTTGACCAGCGACATGTTGGATTCTCGAGAACACGAGCGTAGTAGAACGCTCGATGATCTGGGTTGAAGTCCGGGTCTTGCCAAGCCATTTCCAGGTTGGCAGCGCCCACGTTCTGTGTGATCGAGCAGTCCGTGAGATTTACTTTGGCACCGTTATCGGGGCATCGTTGCGTATCAGGATCTACTGCTCCACCATCAGAGCACGCGATGTCATAGACGCGCTCGTGGTTCTCGCCATCCGCCGTCCAGCCTTTCACAATTTGCAATCGCTGTAATGCGGCCGAGTTTGGATCACGGGTTGCCATCGCGATGAGCCGGGGCGCGCCGTCGCCCGCACTATGAAGTTCGGCGCCCATTGGTACGCCGGTTCGGTAGGCGGCGGTCAGGGAAGTGGCGGTCAGGGTTGATCCATTTGATAACACATCTTCTGGGTAGTCATAGCTCGCAAACAAGCGGATCTTAATTCTGGGTCCTGATGTGGCGAATGTTTCTTTGCGGCGGAACGCCTGATAAATCGCATCCCGCGTATTCGACTCAGCCCAAACACCAGTTAGGCCAGAAGCACTCCAGGTTTCGTATGCACCAGTGGCATAGTTGGAACCATCGATGTCTTTGACGTTAACTCGGCCGGCTGCTTTGATGACTTCGGCATCTCCATCCGAAACCGGAACGGAACCGCGCCGACTCCCATCTGCATCTAACAATCCGACTTTGGAGAAAAAGTTAGATTCATCTAAGGAAGCGGCACCAGTGTGTGTATCGGAAGCGCCCACGAAGCCAAACTGATAGGCGTTGGTGATCCCGGAGTCTGCTAGTGTCATGCCATCAAGTAGTGCTTCCCGTGCATAAGAGCCCTTGGGTTCACTATAAAGTGTGGTCGCTACGCGATAAGGCATGATCTCGAAGTCAGCCCACTCATCTGTATCAGATAAGAGTGGATGCGTCTCTGATGTACCCTTGACCTGAGTAATTTCGACGAGAGGTTCATTGCGGATGCGTTTGCGCGCCCATTCGTCATCAACTGGGTTGTTCGCCCAATCAACCATTTTGAACATTTGGCCGTTGGACCCGTTTGAGTTGTGCGGTATCGCCAATGTTTCAATGCCGTTGTTACGCAAACCATCCATCCAATCCCAAAGTCCCTCCGGGTTTTGGCTGTGGAAACGAGAGAAGGGCATAGCGGGTAGCTTGTCTGCGCCTTGGAAGATGACGTTTCGATGCAGATTGCCGCGATCGTCTGTTGACGATGTGAATTCGTAGGCGACGAAGGTTGTGAAATTGCCAGGATCGTTGTGGGCTTCTGCGGCAACAATAATGTCAGCCCACGCATCCTTGGCGATTTGGTTCAACATGTCACCATCGACGGAGCCGTCAGTAATACGCCTTAGTGTCTCAGGTAAGAAGGTGCTAAACGCTTTGACCCGCTGAGGGAGGCTTTCGAAATTCTGGTTTGACGGCATGTTGAGATCATGCAGATCTTGGACGTGACCGTAGCGGGAGAATTCGGATGTAGTGTCAGCTGCAGACATAACAGCACCGAGGAACATTGCGTGGTCGGTGACAGCGTAGAAATCAAGTGGCGCACGCAATTGCACATCAAAGCCAGCAGGGTGCTTGATCGCTTCGCCCTTGGCGTAGCGGTAAGCATCGTATGGTGAGGCTACCGTTCCAAAGGCAAAAGCATCGAACGAATAGTTTGTGTGTACATGTAAATCACCAAAAAATGCCTGTCGTTGGGCATTATCGCTCGGCTTGGCATTGATTGTATCCGGGGGCATTGGGAGCTGTGCCCCACCGAATCTGCGCGCATTCGTTTGATCTGCAGCCTCTGCGGTAACGTCTGTTACAACCTCAGCAGGCGGATTTTCTGCATTTGTTGGCTTTTCTTGTCCACACGCCGCAACGATTAGACCAAAGCTTAGCCACACTATGTAAGAGCCTAACTGTTTCATGCTGATTCCCCCTCAGAGCAAAGATGCGTATCTTAAGGAAATCAGCTTAAGGATTAAGTCTCAGTGACGCCATCGAAAATTCAGCGCCTGGATTTGGATGTAATCCGTTGAGGTAGACAGTTTCATTCGCTCAAATGAGATCGTTAGAGCAGTAGAGGGGGGTTGTTTCCGCAACCAGTGTGATAATGGGTCAATTAGTAAACGGTCAGTGGAGTACCGAGGACCAAAGAAGGGTTGGATCTAAAGGGGAATTTGTACGCCCCGATTCTCCTTTCCGGTCTCGGATATCGTCGTCCAGCAATGAGTACGCTGCTGAGTCAGGGCGTTACCATCTTTTTGTCAACGCCGGATGTCCTTGGGCATACCGGACCCTCCTGTATCGGAAGCTAAAATCTCTGGAACAGCACATTTCGATTTCGTTGACCAGGTCCGCGGCAGGTACTGAGGGTTGGACCTTCGGCCAAGAACGAGAACCATTGCTGAATGCCCAACATATTCACGATGTCTATACAGCTGCAGAAGGTAGTTTTACTGGTCGCTGTACGGTTCCAGTACTTTGGGATAAGACGCGGCAGACGATCGTCAACAACGAGTCTGCTGAAATCATTCGGATGCTCAACTCGGCGTTTGATGTATTGCCTGGTGTGGCAACTGCTGATTACTACCCTGAATCCTTGCGTGAAGAAATCGACGAGCTGAATGAACTCATATACCGAACGGTTAATAATGGTGTCTACCGTTGTGGCTTTGCACAAACCCAAACAGCTTATGAAAAAGCGTACGACGAGCTCTTCGACACACTCGATCTGTTAGATCATCGGCTGTCCGGTCAACGGTACTTGTGCGGAGAGTCGGTTACTGAAGCTGATTGGCGATTATTCGCGACGCTCATTCGATTTGATATGGCGTACTACGGCCAGTTTCGGTGCAATCGAAATATGCTGCAGGAGTTTACTCATCTGTGGCCCTATACGCGGGATCTATACCAACATCCTGGCGTTGCTGAGACCGTGGACTTTGACGCAATCAAAGGCATCTACTTTGGCAGTCGACCACCTGGCATTGTTCCAAAAGGTCCGCAGATCGATTTCCAGGAGCCGCATCAACGGGGCTCGTAGCCGGAGCAACAAACGTTTGTTTGGACTATGATGTCCCATCGTGAATTTGAGGATAGGGGAATCACATGTCTCATGATTTAGTCGTACGCAACGGGCAGATTGTAGATGGCACCGGGGCCGTGCCATTTGATGGCGATATTGCAATTTCAAATGGTCAGATATCAGCTGTGGGTCAAGTTGAAGGTCGCGGCGAGCGGGAAATTGATGCGGAAGGGGCAGTCATCACCCCTGGGTTTATTGACACCCACACGCACTTCGATGCCCAAGCGGGTTGGGATCCATTGCTGACACCCGCCTCGTGCCATGGTGTCACCACGGCCTTGATTGGAAATTGTGGTGTGACATTCGCCCCGTGCAAACCGGATGGACATGAATTTCTTGCAAATATGATGGAGACCGTGGAAGACATTCCGCGACGCGCCATCCTCGAAGGGTTAGCTTGGGATTGGGAATCCTATGGCGAGTATTTGGATTCGATGGAGAGGCTAAATCCAGCTATCAACCTCGTGGGTCTCGTCGGGCATTGTGCCTCACGTTTCTACGTTATGGGCGAGCGCGCTGTTGATGAAGATCCGACTGAGGATGAGATTAAGCAGATTGCAGAATTGGTTGGTGCATCAATTAGGGAAGGCGCTGTCGGTTTTTCGACTAGTCGATTGCCCGCCCACGTACTTCCGGATGGCCGATCGATTCCCGGCACTTTTGCCAAGCCCGCAGAGCTCACTGCCATCTCCAAAGAGGTGGGCGCAAATCAAGGCATTCTGCAGTTTGTGCTGGACTATCAAAAGCTAGACGATGAAATGTCCCTCATCGCCGATCAAGCAAAAACGGCCGGTACGCGTTTGCTTTTCAGCGCCCCCTACCAACCGACCGACCGAGATGATCTAACCGGATTCGACTCTGCGGTTGCCCAGATGCAGGCAGATGGCATTGATGTTTCTGGTTTGACGCTACCCCGCAGCGGTGGCTTCTTGTCAGGCCTTACGACGGGCCTATTTCCAGCAAACCATGGTGCTTGGCGAGAGCTCAAAGACCTCTCATTTGAGGATCGTTTGGCAAGAGTCCAAGATGCCAATTTCCGTGCAAGGCTCGTTGCGGACGCTCAAGAGGATGCGTCTCTGGTTGCGCGAATGAAGCACACCTATTGGTTGGGTGACGCTGACCAACCTAACTACGCTGGTGCCTGGGAGGATTCTCTAGCATCTCAAGCGGCATCGAGTGGCAAGGATCCATTTGAAATATGGCTGGATGTAACGCTACAAACAGAAGGTCAGGCTCTGTTCCATATCCGTTTTTTCAATCATAACTTGGACACTGTCAGCAAATTCTTGAAGGCAGACTGGGTACTGCCAGGTATTGGCGACGCTGGGGCCCATGTTAGTCAGATCATGGATTCCGGGTGGACGTCATTCATGCTGAGTCACTGGGTTAGAGACAAAGGTGTCTTTAGCATCGAAGAAGCCGTGCGCAAATTGACGAGTGCGCAAGCTAGAGTCATTGGCATAGGGGATCGCGGCGTGCTCGCGCCAGGATATCGAGCTGACATTAACGTTGTAGATCTGGCCAATGTTTGTGAGCGGCATCCTGAATTGGTACATGACTTTCCAAATGGCGCACCGCGGCTGATACAGAAAGCGGTCGGCTATAAGGCAACTATCTGTAATGGTGAAGTGATTCTAGAAAACGATGAGCACACGGGTGCTCGGTCAGGAACGGTCATTCGAAGTAACTAACCGTGATTGTATACGGTGTTGCCCTACTGGGCTTTTGTTTGCTGGTTGGCGTCATTGGTGGAGATCTCATAGGCCAGGCGATTGGCGTACAAGCTAATGTTGGTGGTGTTGGGATCGCGATGCTGCTTCTCGTTGTTCTTGCGAGCAAATCCAACAAACGCATTCAGTTAGGTCCTGTCACAGGGCAGGGTATTTCGTTCTGGAGCGCCATGTATATCCCGATCGTCGTTGCTATGGCGGCGAAACAGAATGTGCTCGGTGCGATTGAAGGTGGGCCGTTGGCACTCCTTGCTGGCATCGCCGCGGTTGCTGCGAGTTTTGCCCTGATACCAATTTTGAGTCGGATCGGGGAACCCGCAGAGCCCCTTCCTCCATTGGCAGAAGAGACAGACAGCGAGCCTGTGTCCAATGGATAGCGTTGTTGAGGCACTGACTAAACTGAACCTGATTTCCGCCTTCGTCTTTGTTGGGCTCGTAATCTGGGTTTCCTATTGGCTCTCGGATGTGCTCTCCAAAGGCAAATTCCATGGTTCAGCGATAGCCATTATCTTAGGGCTAGTGCTAGCCTATGTTGGTGGGCTTGTTACCGGTGGAGAAAAGGGGTTGGCTGATATAGGTCTTCTCGCAGGGGTCGGTGTGTTAGGTGGTGCGATGTTTCGAGACTTTGCGATCGTTGCCACCGCCTTTGGCGCAGATCTTGAAGACTTCAAACGCTCTGGCTTCGTTGGCATGATGAGTGTTGTTTTGGGAGTGGCGCTGTCATTTGTTGTTGGTGCTCTTGTTGCTGTCGCGTTCGGTTATACCGATCCTGTTGATATCAGTACTATCGGCGCGGGCGCTGCGACGTATATCGTTGGTCCTGTCACCGGTACAGCTCTGGGTGCGAGCAGCGAGGTCATCGCGCTCAGCGTCGGCGCAGGCTTGGTCAAGTCGATCCTCGTCATGGTAGGTACGCCAGCCGTTGCTAAATATATAGGTTTAAACAACACTAAGTCGGCCATGATTTTCGGGGGCTTGATGGGTACGACCAGCGGCGTGGCAGGTGGTTTGGCGGCGACGGACCCACGCCTCGTCCCTTATGGCGCGTTGACAGCGACCTTCTATACCGGGATGGGATGTTTGCTCGCGCCGTCGGTGCTCTATTTGATTGTCCGCTCTCTTGCCGCTTAGTAGTCAGTTGATAGAAGGTTGATATGAGTAACCACTGTGTGTGTATCACTTTGGACTTCGATACCTTTTCAGTTTGGTCGGCCATGGGACAGAACAGCCCGACACCTATATCGCGGGGTGAATTCGGAGTAGTCGCGGCGCCACGCTTACTCAAGCTTTTTGAGACTCATGCCGTACCGACCACTTGGTTTGTACCCGGCATAACGTTGGATACCTACCCAGAAGTGTGCGCCGACATAAATGCCGCCGGTCACGAGATCGGTCACCATGGCTACGACCATATCTCTCCGGCAGGGATGAGTCGCGAACAAGAAACTGATCAACTTCGCCGTGGCATCGACGCGATAACCCGGGTCAGTGGTCGTGCGCCTCGCGGCTACCGTTCCCCGGCGTGGGATCTCAGCGAGAACAATGTGGAGCTTCTGTTAGCAGAAGGCTTTACCTACGATAGCAGCATGATGGGACATGATTACCTGCCTTATCGGGCACGCATTGGCGATAAGGTTGAATCTGGCCAGCTACCTACGTTCGGTGAGCCATCAGCACTTTGGGAGCTACCAATTTCTTGGTCTGCGGATGACTTCCCACATTTTGAGTACTTTCGTGGGAGTGGGTTGACTCGCGCCGATGATGTGTTGGCTAATTGGTTAGGCGACTATGACTATATGACCGAACATCTGGATAGCGGGGTGATGACGTATACGCTGCATCCGTTTGTGATCGGCCGAGGCCACAGAATGCTCATGCTGGAGCGCCTGCTCCACGAACTAAAAGAACGTGGAACTGAGTTCTTGACCGCTGAGGCAGCGGTGGCCCATTGGGCCGAGGCGCAAGCTTAATCTCTCTCTGGTCCGAACGAAGGTTCTCTCTTCTCCAAAAATGCACGGGCGCCGTCTTGCATGTTGCGTGGGATGAGAACTGCTTGATGTTCCATTTCTAGGTCTAGTTGATCGCTAAAGTCGTTATCTAGCGCAGCATCGATTGTTTGCCTTATGCGAGTAGCAGTGGCCGGTGAGGAACGTTTTAAAGTTGCCACTACATCGGTGACTGCCTGGTCGAGTTCGTCGTCGGGTACGGATTGCCAAATCAGACCCCAACGTTCTGCATCTGCAGCGCTGAGGCGTGTACCTAGAAGTGTTAGGCCGAGCGCGCGCGCGCGGCCAACTCTTCGCGGGATGTTCCACGTTGCGCCCATATCGGGAACGATGCCTAACTTAGGTCCGAAGGTGGCCACGAAAAAGGCTGAGTGACTGGCAATTGTCACGTCGCAGGCTAAGGCCAAACCGAAACCACCGCCTGCAGCTGGCCCGTTGATGCGGGCGACCGTCGGTACTGGACAGTTCATGAGGGCTCGCATGGCTGTGTTGAAAGTGTCGTTACCTTCCTCGCCCCCGCTTTCACTTTCGCTTTCTGTTTCCTGTGAATTGGTTTTTGGGTTGGCGACAGCAACAAGGTCAGCCCCTGCACAGAAACCGCGACCTTGGCCTGTAATAACGACGGCGCGGATCGAGTGATCCCGCTCGACCGTTTTGAGGCTGTCTGTAATCCCCTGCATGAGTTCGTTGTTCATAGCGTTAAGGGTTTCGGGCCGATTGAGAGTAATTGTGGCCACGCCATCAGCGGCTTGAAATAAGACTGGGTGTTCTGTCATAACTAGTTGGTTTCCATTGTGGCGGGTGTGTGGTTGGGGGCTTGGACGTTATTGACCCGACGCAACAATGCGGTCGCGACAATGCCTAGCAGCGCGAACGAGGCCAGGAACCAGAAGAAGTGCTGATGACCCTCGAGTCCTGGGTTTGCGTCGATCAGTACTCCGGCGACTAGGGTGACAAAAATGTCTGGCGTATAACCGATCACGGAGACGATCCCAACTGCGGTTCCTGTCATTAGAGGGGATAGTTTGACTTCTTCGAATATCGCGAAATAGAGTCCCCGTAAGCCGTAGACAGCGATACAAGTCAGGACCACGTTAGAGAGCATGATGAGGAATGCCCCGGAGATCGGTGTTGTGACTGCAAACAGAAGATCGGCGGTAAGCAACAGGCAGAAACAGATAAGAATCGCGCGCGTGATATCGATCCGATCGCCAAGATAACCAGCACCAAATGCAGCAAATGGACGCACCCAAGCGGCGATGGTCAGCAGTTGTGCCGCTTCGACTTCGTCTAGGCCATAACCTTGGACGGCAAATAGAGAGTAGTTGTCTATGCCTTTGTAGCCAACATATGCACAGACGACGATCACAGCATGTAGCCAGACTGTCGGTAATCTAAGCACGGGAATGATATGTCCCCAGATCGCCTTTCTCCGCTCAGAATGGTGTGCATCTGAAGCTGCTTCGAGCCCTTGCAGTGCGAACCAAATATAAATGCCTGCGACTGCCGTGAACGCTGTATAACCATAGATGACCGAACGCAATGCCGATGCCTTATCGCTCATGGAAGCCGCTGCATAACCATCCGGAAACGCGAATGTAAACACGGCGGCGCCGATTGAAAGCAGTCCAGCGGCCAAGAAACCGCGCCCGCCATCAAGCAAACCGTAAGCACGCCCTTGAGCATCAGCGCCACCCCAGTCGCGCGTAGCACGAATGAGGGCCGCCCAGAATAACAAGATCGTTGTGATCCCAAAAAATCCAAACATCAACATCGACCCGGTTAAGCCTGGGAAGGTCGCCATATAAAGACCGCCTGCAGCGGTGCTCCAGAGCGAAAGTGCCATCAACTTGTGTGCGGGATATCGATCAGCCAATGGTCCACCGGGAAAATACGCGATCATCGCAACGACGCCATAGACGCCTTGAGCGGCGCCAAGCTCAGTGGCGCTCAAATCGAAGACTTCGAGCATGGTCGGGCGAAAAAAGCGCGCGATATGAAAAGGTAGCGCAAAAACTGCTTCACCAGCGATGATCAGCGCAAGCATGTAACCGAGGCGTTGTTTAGGTGACATTGAAGTCATTTCCGTTGCGCGGATTCCTGGTTAGTTTTTTGAAAGTCTGAGGTAGGTTCGGTCCCAGCCGAGCCCAGGTCATTGTAATCGACTTCTAACATACGTGGAAACGACCCTAGAGCCTCGCAGGAGGCAGTTAGATATACTGTCGGGGAATTTGAGAGAGCACACTAGTTAAGGGGACAGCATGCTGAAATTGCACTTCGCACCTAACTCACGAGCAGGACGCATTGTCTGGCTGCTCGAAGAGCTGGAACTACCGTACGACATCAACAAGATGGCGTTTCACCCGAGTGATTTGAAATCGGATGAACACCGCGCTCGACACCCGTTGGGTCGTGTACCGGTTTTAGATGATGGAGAGGTCTCAATTTACGAATCGGGCGCGATAGTTGAATACGTGTTGGAGCGACACAAGAATGGCGGCCTGAAGCCTTCTGTCGATGCTGCGGAATACCCGGCATACCTGCAGTGGTTCCACTACTGTGAAGGCATGGTGATGCCGCCGGTGAACACCATCGTGGTACAAACTGTCCTTTTACCACCCGAAAGACGCGATGAGACAGCGCTTAATCAAGCGCAGCGTTTATTATCGAAAGCACTTGGACCCGTTGAAGAGACCTTAGAGGGCAAGGATTACTTAATCGGCGATTTTTCTGGCGCTGATATCATGCTTGGGCATGCATGTTTCATGAGCAATCGCTTGGGTTGCGTGTCGGACGACATGCCTAGCTTAAAGGGCTACGTTGAACGGATCTCCGCACGACCCGCGTTCCAAACCGCGATTACCATGACCTAGTTGTGCATAGCGGAACTATCGTGTCGCGGCGCTACTAGTCACAGTGCTTAGCAGGTGGCACGTCCAAAGTTGGGTTTCGCTCGAAGAAACCCACGGGCTGCAACATGAATCCGCAATACTCGACTGGCATAACTGGCCAATCTTCTGGTCGGGGCACATGGGTTACACCGACCGTGTGCCAAAGGACTAGGTCTTCCGCGTCCAGAGATTTGTCTTCTGCGCTCCACGCAGGAAGGCCAGCGTCACCTTCATGCATGTTTGGTGTGTCACCAGCGGCATTGAGTTGGTCTTCCGCGTAGCGCGTGGCCCAGATGTTGTATTTTGCGAAACCTGCCCGCTTGGCGACTGGTGAATCTTCGTGCGCAAACAGTGCAGGTGTCCCCGACGGGAGCAAGCGCCAAGCCACTGGCGCGCCTAGACGGTTGGTTCGATTTGGGTTGGTTACCTTCCAATAACGAGATGACGCTGCATTGGTGTGTCGACGGGCTTGTTTTTCGCTTTCCAGTTGTGTGCTGATCGCATGAAAGTGAGTACCTTGAGGGTTGTCTGGACCCATGGGCAGGGCTTGCGTCTCAACTTCGTAAAGATTGTTCTCTTGGCCATCTAGATTGAAGTCCAATCGAAAGCAGAAAAGGTGTTGATGGATCGGGCTTGTTAAGTTCGGTGCAATGAGCGGCGCGAACTCCGGCCTTTCTTCTCCATCATTGACCGCGCTCACACCGACTATGCCAGTGAGCTTAACTTCCATTTGGATTGTCCCATCCAGATAGAAGTACCAAAAGAAACCGTATTCGTAGTTGCCGACCGTGTGGATGGCGCTAACCACTAACCGTCGGCTGCGCCTTACTTCAGTCGTCTGGGACTGAGCATCATGATGCTTCCATAGAATGCCGTAGTCCTCTTCGTGCATGCAGATGGCATTCTCAATGGTTCTCGCTTCACCCTTCCAATTCACCACTGGGCAATCGAAATAATAGATTTCACCTAGACAGTCGCAACCGAGGGTCAGTGAATTAGCGAGCGTACCGATGCTTGTTTCACCCGCATCAAACACGTGCTTCCAGTTATGCATGGGGTCGGGGTCGCCATAGGGCACGACCATGTCCGAAAGTGCCGCACGGTAAATAATAGGACGATTCTCGCCAGCGTCGTCGTAGCACACTTGGTGTAACACCAAACCGTTGATGGGGTGCATAGACACACGAAAGTTGAAGCCCTCCCAGGACACGGCGTTGTCAGATACCTGGAAAGAAGTGCCTTCAGGTTGGGTGATCTCGATGGGTTTGATGGTGTTGCGAAAATTTGCCTGATTAGCAGCGTCGTATCGTCCTGACTCTGGGGGGACTGGCACTTCACCATGATCTTCGAGATAGGCGACCTTGCCTGCAGTGAGGTCCACATGAGCGATTAACCCTTGGATTGGGCGTGCGTAGCCGTTGTCGGTCTCATCTTCGCGAATGAACGCAATTGACCGATGCGCACGATGACCTGCCGGGATGCTGTCATGGACAAATCCGCCGGTGGGCCATGGATCGATCTGGACGAGATCGAAATTTGTAAAACCCCGCGCTTTCATGGCTGCCTGCCAATCTGGATCGGCTTTGGTAATTTTGATCGCTTCGACAGCGTCAGCAAACCCAATTGGTGCCTGCCCGGCAGCGATACGCGTGACAGAGACTTCCTTCGATGTTAGATCGACGATGGCGTCGAAACCGCCATCCTTTGACTCCGGGTAGTCATACCCCATGAATCTCAATTTCCGAGAAAGCTGCACATGTCGTGTGGTATCCAACACATCATGTTTGTTGGGTTCTACTAGCCCTACGTTGGAAAACGTAGCTCGCTCTGACAGCTGTGCTTTGAGCAATGTTGCAGCGGCTTCGATTTCATCAGTGGTTAGCATTTTGAGCGGATGGTGGTCGTTCTTTGTACTCGGCATGTTCATAGCGTGATCTCGTTGCACTTGTTTGCGTAGCCTATGTAGAGTTAGGTCGCGTGGCAATGGTAGAAAATGGCTAGGAGGATGAGCGATTAGGATATCAATGAGACAAAGCACTGCCGAGAAGCGTAACTGCCTGGCAAGGGTGTGGCTGTTTGTGCTTGTACTTCCGATGACTCTCGTTGCGAATGAAGGTGTTTCTGTGCGGCAGTATGGGCTAACGGCAGTCGCCGCGTTCGCAAAGGAACAGCGCAGCAGCCATCTCATCATATCCTTTCGGGGCGAAACTATTCTGAACGAACGCTGGAAGACAGATGAGCTACGAAACGGTTCCAGTCTTTATGCTCGTTTGCATAGAGGGGCGACGAGCCAAGGTGACCCCATCGAGGATGTTGCCTCTGTACAAAAAAGCGTCGTCGTCATGTTGGTGCTAAGAGCTGTGAGGGATGGACTCCTGTCTGTTGATGAGCCGATAAGTGGGTATTTAGGCAGTAGCTGGAGCCAAGCTGCGGGCGAGGGCGACATCACGGTGCAACACTTGCTATCAATGACCAGCGGCTTGGGCCCTACACTTGAGTACCTTGCGGCACCTGGCACTAGCTGGGCATACAACACCGGAGCCTATGCCAAATTGATCGGTGTGCTAGAAGCGGTCTCAGAGCAAAGCATCCACGAGCTTACTGATGCGTGGCTCACTGGACCTTTGCAAATGAAAGACAGTCGTTGGGTCCAGCGTGGGGGCGAGGCGAGCGCCAGGAATAGCTTCGGTTTTGCCACGACCGCAGCAGACTTGGTCAAATTTGGTCAATTCGTATTGAGTCAGGTAGATGATCCACTAGTAGCTAAGAGTGTGGCTAGTTCGCAACCCTTCAATCCTTCTTATGGCTGGCTCTGGTGGCTGAATGGTCGTGCGGCCATTCGACCCAACGGCGTTAGCCGTGCGCAATCGATAGTCCCCAACGCCCCGGCCGATCTCTTTGCTGCACAAGGCGCGCTCGGGCGAAAGGTGTACATCGTACCAAGCCTCGATCTCGTCGTAGCACGCCTGGGCGCGAACCCAGAGCCGGATTTTGATGTCAGGCTTTGGGATTTACTGATGCGAGCGTTATCTCTGGAACCCTTGTGCGACCCGTGCACAATGCCACTCAGTGCTAGGCAATCTCTTGCTCAGTCTGCAGATGGTCACTACATCAGCTGGCGTGAGCACGTCATTGATGATCCGAGCCTTGGCGTTACGGACCTATCCGGCAGCGATGGCTTAGTGTTGGCAGACCTCGATCGAGACGGCTATGACGATATCGTGAGTGTCCATGAGTCCGATACAGTGTATGACGGCAAACCGGTTGGCCATGTACGCATTGCTTGGGGTAGTGCTGATCCCCAGAAATGGCACTTATCGACGCTTGCGTCAGGGCATGAAGCCGCTGCGGCGGAAGACGTCACTGTAGCGGACTTTAACGGCGATGGTGCGCTTGACGTGGTGGTCGCCTGCGAACTTGCCCACTTGATCTACTTCCAAAATCCAGGAGTTGAGGCGCGGATCCAGCCCTGGCAACGCACAATCCTGTCGAACACCCAAGACCGAGGCTCCTATATACGGGTGTTTGCCGCAGACTTTGATGGTGATGGACATCCAGAGGTTGTTGCTGCAAATAAGGGGGAGCAGAACCCCGATGTGCAAAAGCAGTCGGAGGATGCGATTTCAATCTATCAGCCGCCCCAGGATCTGTTGGCGAGCACTGTTTGGCCGGAACAGGTACTCGGTAGATTCCGCATTCCGATAAATTCAGAGCCTGCAGATCTGGATGGGGATGGAGATTTGGATATTGTTGCTGGTGCTCGGGGTGAGCAACGGATTTTCTGGTTTGAAAACTTTGGATCCCAACAATTCGCGTCACAACAATTCGCATATAGACCTATAGATCTAGTGAACTTCCCTGCGGATTTGAGCCTGACTGGCTTCAACATGGACTATGCAGATCTTGATGGGGATGGCAGGACAGACATTGTCTCAACTGCGTGGCCGGGACGTCTCATCCTCCTCAGGCAACCGCAAAACCTGGACCAAAGCTGGGCGTGGAGTGTGTTAGGGAGCGCCCCACCGGACCAATTGGTTTCAGTACGCCTCGCCGACATCGATGGCGATGGCGATCTCGACGCTTTTTCCGGTGCTTACAGCCGTGGACCACGCGACGATGATGATCCGTTGGGTAGTGTCAAAAACCCGAGTGGCAGAATTGCTTGGTTCGAGAATCCTGGACCCGAGTTGGCTAGTCGCGAGTGGCAGCGCCACGACGTGTCGAGACGTAAGCGTGGGATGTACGATAAATGGATTGCCCGAGACCTAGACGGCGATGGAGATATAGATTTCGTCGGGACGCGGGGGAATAGTGAACCTTTTGACGGCCTAATTTGGTTAGAACAAATTAGGTCGAAGGAACCCGCTCCGGCATTTGTCCAGGCGCGTGTTAGCGAGAGTGAACAACTTACTCTCGCGCCAGAGCACGAATAACGATCATTAGCTCATTCAGTAGATAGGAGAACATATGCCCCTTCGTTTTGAAGAAAAGGTCGTTTTAGTAACAGGCGGTAGCCGAGGACTTGGCCGGGCTTTTACCCAATGCTTGGCCGAGGCTGGAGCTAAGGTGGTCTTCTCCAGTACTGGTAAGTCGAATTCGGGTGCACAGGCGGAGGAGGAAATGCGAGGGTTGGGCGTCGATGTGACACACATGCCGATCGTTGCTGAGGAGGCGGATCTGCTGGTGGATAAGGTTGTCTCCGAGTGTGGTCGGATCGATGCGATCGTACACAACGGCGGCTTTGTGCATGACAAAACGCTACGCAAAATGAGTGATGAGCAGTGGCAGGCAGTTGTTGGTGTCCATCTAGATGCAGCCTTCAAGCTATCCCGAGCCGCTTGGCCACATTTCGAGGCAGTGGGTGGTGGCCGGCTGGTCTTCATATCGTCGTCTGCTGGTCTATACGGCAACTTTGGACAAGCGAACTATGCTGCGGCGAAATTGGGGCTGTATGGGCTTGCGCAAACCATTGAGCTTGAGGGTGCGGCGCTAAACATTTGCGCCAATGTGGTCGCTCCCTTCGGTGCAACTGAGCTCAATAGCGCGAATATGGATGAGGCAAGAAAAGACGTGTTGAAGACAGAATACGTAGCGCCGATCGTCGCCTACCTTGCCCACCTAGAGTGTACTGAGTCGGGTGGGTTGTTCGAGGCGTCAGCTGGATCCTTTAAGAAGGTGCGATGGCAGCAGTCCTCAGGACTGGTGCTGGATACCAGTCAGCCTGTAGGTATAGACGATGTGGCTTCGGGTTGGGCGGCTGTTTGTGATTTCGCATCTCCGAGCTATCCCTCGGAGATGCGAGAGTCTTTGCGCGGGCTCTATGAGCCGCACATATTATCCAGCTGAAACGTCAGCCTGCTGGGCAGCCTTCAATCGTTCCAATTCTTCCCAGCCAAGATAGTTGGTGAGGTTGTCCTCATTAAAGAAGATGACTGGACCGTTGCAGATGAAGAGGTACTCTGTGTCCTCTAATGCAGTGGTTGCGCCATGTAGCATACCGTTGGGCTCATAGACGTAGTCACCGGCATTCAACAGACCGTCTCGAACCTGCAGTTTGCCGCTTAAGATGAATGTGTGCGATCCGCTTAGATGTTTGTGTGGACCTGCTACGTAGCCCTTAAGCCACTTGAGCAAGACCGCCCAGCTACCGGATTCCGAACCTGTATATAGGATCTTCATAAACGCCTTTTCGTCCGTCTGGATCCAATCCATTTTCGAAGCCTCTACTAACGTATCCATCAACTCACTGTTCACTGGGTTGATATCTTGAGCTAGTGCCATGTCGTATTCCTCCCTTAGGAATTTTGAGTGTGTCGAATTGTTAGAATCTAAGCGTTAAGGATGAGATCCGCCAAGCCGCGACTTGAAAGAATCTCTATCCAATAACCGTCCGGATCTTGAATGAATGCCAGGCCGCGCATGGCGCCATCATCTGGACGCTTCACGAAAGGTACACCGAGTGCCTCGAAACGCTCGCTCGCCGCATAGACGTCGGGTACCGAAATTCCGATGTGACCGAATCCACGTGGCTCGGAGTTGCCGTTGTGATGTTCAAACTCCGAGTCGTTTTCAGTGCCGTAGTTGTGCGTGAGTTCTAAAAGTGCAGGTTGGTCAAATATCCACCGTGTTCGCTCCGCCTGATCTTCTGGAACGTCACCACTCGGATAGCCCAAGAAAAAGAGCGAGAATTTCATGTCTGGAAAATCGAAAGTATCCAGCAACGTCATGCCGAGAACATCTTGATAGAAAGACAAAGAGAGCTTCGGATCTTTGATCCGCAGCATGGTTTGGTTCAATACGAAGTTGGCAGTTTCGGACATAATTCCCTCCTAGCTCCGCAATACTACCCGATTCGGTCGTTTGCACCCGATCTTTTGAGCTGGGATTATGCGCGCTGACTATGGGAGATTGATATTGGCTTACGCACATCGGGATGACATTTATGATGCGGACACGCACATGATGGAGCGGCCGGATTGGATAGCGGAATTTGCCGATCCAAACATCCGCGGCGAGTTACCGCCATTTGTCAAAGATCGTGCCGAGGTGATGGAGCGGGTAGACGATGCGTTGGCTCGGTTTAATAAACGGACTTCGGACGCATCGATAGCCGCGGCTGCAGACGATGACTTTATGTCTATGCAATTCAAAGGTTGGCATGGGCTAGGCGCTTTTGACGCAGCAGAGAGAAGTCGAGCAAATGATCTCTTAGGCTTTAAGCAGTACATTGTATTCCCAACCCCCGCCTTCGATCAGATAAACGATACGAACGATCAGCGGATCTGGTTAGGGGGCGTGACAGCCCTCAATCGAGGCCTGGCGACTTTTTGTGCTGAAGACAAGCGCATGCTGGGGACAGCTTACATTCCGCTGGGTGCTGGTCCTGAAATCGCTGTTCGGTATGTGCATGAGGCTGTGCAACAGGGCTTTGCGGTAGTGCTGATCGACACCATACCGCCTGTGGGTGGGCAATCGTTCACGCATCCAGATTACGATCCAGTGTGGACAGCCATAACAGAGGCTGAACTTGCGGTTGTTCTCCACATTGGTGCAACTGGAGGTCCCTACCAGCCAGTGCCGGATGAGTTTTATAACAACGGCAAACCGGTGCCGCCACCCTCGGCGTCAGACGCGCCGCCCGATGCGTTGAAGTACATGGGTCTGCAATACAATGCGGAAATATTTCTTGCCGCAATGATCTTTGATGGCGTGCTTGAACGTTTTCCAACGCTGAAAATAGGCATCGTCGAGCTTGGCGCTTCTTGGATTATTTCCTGGATGAAGCACTTGGATCAGGCATTTCGCGCATTTCGACGGTTGCAAGATTTATCGCAAGTGAAGCTATTGCCATCTGAATATGTCCGTCGGCAAATGAAGATCACTCCGTTTGCTGGTGAAGACATCGGTTGGTTGCTCACCGCTGGTGCTGAGGATCTGCTGATGTTTGCCTCAGACTATCCGCACCACGAAGGCACTGACGATCCCATAGGTCGTTATGAGCGAACGATGCAAAATTTACCCGATGCGGTCGCCGACAAGTTCTACAAAGAGAACTTTAAGGCACTGTTAGGCAAGCATGCCATTTAGCTAGTTGCTGTCTTAACCGACTTACTGGAACCCGTGCATTTTGACAATAACCAACGAGTCTCTGTCCAGAATACGTAGTATCTGGGCGGACTCTTCGAGCGCACGAATGCGCGAGTCAAAATCCGTAGGATTTTGGGAGGATTCCGTAAGGAAACCGCTGGGAAGAAATGGCAGGGATGCTATTTCTGGACAGGCACTAACTAGTCTTCGATAGCACCGTAGATTATGTTTTTCAGCTGGCCCCGAAAATTGAAGGTTGCTGAGGGCATGAGTTGGGTCATAAATATAGCGACTAGATCTTCGACAGGGTCTATCCAGAAAATTGTCGATGCTGCGCCACCCCAGTAATAGTCGCCTGGTCCTAGTGCGCCTGTTTCAACTTCACCCATCGAGGTAGCAAAACCGAGTCCAAACCCAACGCCCTCGTAGGCAGTTTCTGAGAAAGCCCCAACAGCGAGATTAGCCAAATCAGTGTTATTCGGTAGATGATTGCGATGCATCATCCTAAGCGTGCGTGGGCCGATGATCCGTTCACCGTTGGCTTGGCCCTGACATCGAAGCATTTCGCAGAACTTCAAGTAGTCTGCTGTGGTCCCCGTTAAGCCGCCGCCGCCAGACAAGAAGCTAGGGTTCGAAGCGTAAGTTGAGTCTTGCGGGTCATCCAGGAGCTTTAGTTCTTTGTTGGGTCCACGTTCGTAGTTGGCAGTAAACCGGTCTAGCTTGTCAGCACTCACCCAAAAGGCGGTGTCAGTCATGCCTAACGGCTCAAATATGTGCTCTTGGAAGTATGCATCCAACGTTTGGCCCGAGAGAGCTTCAACCAAGTGACCACAGACATCCGTCGCGTAACTATAAAGCCACTTCGTACCTGGCTCGAAGTGGAGAGGTACTTGGGCGAGTTTGTTAACGAATGAATCTAGGTTTGCGCCGTCGCCACGTACGACTTCTTTTTCCCGATAGAGCTTGTCGACCGGATGGTTTGTTGCACCATACGACAGTCCTGCCATGTGGCTTAGAATGTGGCGGAATGTGACTGGTTGTTCTGGTGCCTGTGTTTTCATGTCGGCAACACCGCCGTCAAGGTAGACCTGTTGATCTTTCCAGCTCGGGATCACGCGGTGAATTGGGTCGTTCAATTGAAAGAGCCCTTGTTCGTAAAGTTGCATTAGGGCAATCGAGGTGATTGGTTTTGACATGGAATAGATGCGAAAAATCGCATCCTCACTCATTGCCTTGTTGCGTTCGATATCCATCAAGCCCAAGGTTTCGTGGTGCGCGACGTGGCCGTGGCGAGCGACCAAAACCTCACAACCGGCAATTTTTTGACCGTCAATGTAGTTTTTGCGTAGGTGCTCTGATATGCGGGTTAGTCTTTGTGCATTGAAACCGGCTGCTTTTGGATTTGTTTCCATTTGTCTCCCCTTGTTCTTTCGCGCTGTCTGCCCTCGGCGCAGATGCTATCAGATATGAGACAATGCTGGTTTGGTTCACTGGTTTGCTTCAGTTAAGGGGGTGTTATGGGGACAGCGCTAGATTCACGGTTGAATGACAAAGTTGCTTTAGTTACGGGAGCTGGTAGCGGCATAGGTCGTGCAAGTGCGATTCGATTTGCAGCAGAAGGTGCAAAAGTTTTGTGTGCAGATATAGACACACAAGCGGCCGAGGGTACTGTTGGTTTGATAGCGGAGGCTGGAGGTGCTGCCGATAGCGTTGGTTTGGACGTTACAGACCAAGCGCAGATGGAAGCAGCATTCGAGCGAGCGGTTGAACAGTTTGGCAAGCTCAATGTTCTTTTCAACAATGCAGGCATAGCCGGTAGCGAATGGCAGCAGACGATCGACGTGAATCTGACTGGTGTACACAATGGCCTGTTGCGCGGGGCGAAGTTTTTTGCCGCGAATGGCGGTGGCTCGATTATCAACACGGCCTCGGTAGCGGGGTTGGCTGGTTTAACCGGTCCCCATGTGACGGATGATCCGGATGAGATTCAACCGAATGTTGGTGCCTATGTTGCTGCCAAGCATGGTGTTGTTGGGCTGACCAAGCAGTTTGCCGTGACCTTTGGGCGCTTTGGTGTGCGCGTCAATGCAATCGCTCCAGGCTACATTGTCACGCCAATGACTGCAGAGGCACGCAGCGATGATGCGACGGAAGAATATTTAATCTCTCTCCATCCTCTTGGCCGGCTCGGGCAACCCGAAGAAATTGCTGCTGCAGCAAGCTTCCTCGCAAGTGATGACGCGAGCTTTATAAATGGTGTTACGTTGCCGGTAGATGGTGGCTACACCGCGCGCTAAAGGTTTGCTTCCCGACCTAGCGAACTTTGTTGACCATCGCCACCAGCATCCGACAATCTTTCTAGGTAGCGGAGAGGATCTGATTGGTCGCAGCCACCCAGACCCAGTGCGCTCCGATGATAGCCTAGGTCAGCCCGTAGCTGCTGCGGCATGCTGAGAATCCGTTCGCGTGGGATCGAGAGATACTGGTTGAACTGCGTGCGTAGCCAGCCGCGAGTATAGTTGAACGTTAACGTGCGGCGTGTGTTTTCTGATTTGTTACCACCGCCACCATGATATAGCCCCCCGTCCCACAAAAGCATGGAACCCGCAGACATCTCAACCTGTATGACTTCATCAGGTTCAGGCATGCGTTCGGCTGGCCAAAGGTGGCTGCCGGGAATTAACTGGGTGCTGCCGTTGTCTGGGTAGAAGTCATCGAGTGCTATCGCCACAGTCAATACTAAGGGCAGGTGTGGGCGCGGGATTAAGGCGAAAAAGCCATCGTCTCTGTGTAAGCCTTGTGGGTTACAACCTGGGTCAGGGGCCATAGCTACGGCGCCAGCGTTGAAGATGAAGTCATGCCCGAGGACACCGGCCAGAATACCGCGAAGTTCTTGTTTAACTGCAATGTTGTCGACGACGGCTGTTTTAGCCAACACGTTTTGAATGTGGATCGTTTGTTTGTCCGTGAGAGGTCCATTTTGCTGGGATTGGCTGAAGAGTTTTTGTGTGTCTTGAAAGAAAGGCGACAGACCTTCGAGCAGATAGCTTACTTCCTGGTCCTCTAAAAAAGTGGGGACGATGGCGTAACCATCTTTGTGTACTTGCGAGACAATTTGAGCGGTCCGTTCGTAGGCCAGGCCATGCATGTCGTTAACAAAAGCCTTTACCCCATGCGCTGGCGCGCGGGGATCCGCACCTACGGGCTCGATACCGGTAGCAGCAAGTTCCAACTCCATGAGTCGGTGCTCGTACTCTGCCTCGCGTTCTTGGAGCCGCAACGCCAAGACATCGGCTGGTGTCATCCGCCTACGACACCACGTTCGCGGAGCGCCTTAATGGTATCCGCGTCATAGCCTGCCTCGGTCAGCACATCGCTCGTATGTTGCCCGTGCTCGGGAGAGTCACGAAAAATTTCTGACGGTGTTTCAGAAAACCTGGCTGGCGGACGGGCCTGGCGCATGGGTCCCGCCCACATATGATCGAATTCCCAGATGGAATTCATAGCAACAACTTGTGGATCGTGGATGACATCTTCACGCGCGTTGATTTTGGCATAGGGGACTTGATTGGCTTCCATGCGGATGGCTAAGTCGTCTGTTGCGAACAGCAAAATTGCCTCGTTCAGACGAGCGCCCATCTTTTCATTGTCAACGCCATCTGCCGTTAGATAGGCTGGATCCTCCAGCAAGTTAGGTAGGTCTAGGGCCTTGAACAAATCCATCCACTCATCTAGCTGCACCGGCATTGTGCAGATGTAGCCATCCTTAGTTTGTCGAACGAAAACTTCGTGGCTCAGTGGCTCTGCATAAGGCACATCGTCCCCGACGAAAGTGTAGTTGAGGAGGCTGTCGCTCCACAGAAAATAAAGAGCAGTATCGAGCATAGCGATGTCTATGCGCTGTCCTTCGCCCGTTCTTCCCCTAGCAACCAACGCTGCTGTAATCGATTGGGCCGCTGACCAAGAAGTGAGTTTGTCGCAGATCAGCGTATTGACGAGCACTGGTTTCTCTTCCTTCGGGTTGGCCTGGAGGGCGCCCATTCCGGAAACGGCTTGGATGATTGCGTCATAGATACGGCGGTTGGCATAGGGACCTTCTGCACCGACACCATTAATTGCAGCGTAGACGAGCTTGGGGTTGATTGCCTTTAACGCCTCATAACCAAGACCTAAGCGATCCATCACACCTGGGCGATAGTTTTCTACCAGTACGTCAGCATCTTTCACTAGACGCCTGAGTACGTCTTTGCCTTCCTCGGTTGAAAGATTGATCATTGCCGAACGCTTGTTACGATTCATCATCGCAAATGCGCCGTTGACCCCATTGCGCTGAATATTCTGTATCGATCGAATCCAATCTCCATCCGGGGATTCGACTTTTATGACGTCAGCCCCCTGATCCCCAAGTATGGAAGTACATATTGGGCCCGAATAAATCGTGGTGAGATCGATAATACGAATCCCCTCTAGTGCACCGGCCATAGAACCCTCCTTTTAGATACGGTAAGACTAATGCAGCTTGATGGCTGAAACCAAAGTTTTTACCGATTTCCTAATCGGCTCGGCAAAGGCGATGTGCTCAGGGGATAACCATGAACCATGCTTTTATTGCTGACTCGGACATTTTTGAGAACTTTGGTTTCCGGCTTTACTCAATCATTCTCCCAGTCGACAATGAGGCGAAGAGAAGCGCTAACGGAATTGGGAGAGATCATGAGTGAAGCAGAAGATTTAAAGTATGTCGGCACGCGGCCGGTGCGACCGGACGGCCTGGAGAAAGTGACAGGGCAGGCAAACTACGGTGCAGATGAAGCTCTACCTGGGATGATTTTTGGCGCGGTTGTACGATCACCTCATGCGCATGCGCGAGTCACAGGCATCGATGGCACCAAGGCATTGGCATTAGATGGCGTTTTCAGCGTGATCACAGCTGATGATTTTCCAAACAGGGCTGGGATCAGTGTTGGTCGTAAACGGTTCATGGAAAACGTGATAGCCAGCGAAAAAGTTCTCTATATCGGCCAACCAGTGGCCGCCATCGCTGCCAAAACGCATGCGCTCGCGCGTGAAGCTGCTGAATTAGTCGAAGTCAGCTACGAGGTTCTTGAACCGGTATTGGATATGAAGGCGGCGATGAGTGCGGCTGCACCCGTTTTGCATGACGACATGTTCACTCAGGGGTTGGCAGAAACACCTGATACACCATCGAATGTCTCGACCCGAACTGCGATCACGAAGGGGGATGTTGAGGCGGGTTTCGCTGAGGCCGAAGTCGTGATCGAGCGCACCTTCGTGACGCCTATGGTGCACCAGGGGTATATCGAACCGCACGCTTGTGTGGCGAACTTCAATCAGGATGGCCGAGCTACGGTTTGGTGTTCTTCCCAAGGCCATTTTGGTATTCGGGACATGACTGCGTTGGCGACGGGAATGGATACGGGTGACATACGTGTTGTGGCACAAGAAATTGGCGGTGGCTTCGGCGGTAAAACGGTTGTCTACTTAGAGCCTCTGGCACTCAAACTGTCCGAGAAGGCACATCGGCCGGTGAAGATGGTCATGAGCCGCGAGGAGGTTTTTCAGTGTACCGGACCCGCGTCCGGCACGATCAACACAGTCAAGATAGGTGCGAAGAAAGACGGCACGATTACAGCCATGTATGCGGACTTGTTATATGAAGCGGGTGCGTTCCCAGGCAGCCCGCTAGGTGCCGGTGCAATGTGCATATTTGCGCCTTATGACGTAGAAAATATCTTGATTGAAGGTTTTGAGGTCGTTGTGAATAAGCCGCGTGTTGCGGCCTATCGTGCTCCGGGTGCACCACAATCAATGTTTGCGGGTGAGTCGGTATTGGATGAGCTGGCCCAGACGCTAGACATGGATCCAATCGACTTGCGGCTTAAGAATGCGGCGAAAGAAGGTACGCACGCCGCTTATGGGCCACGATTTAAGAAGATTGGTCTGGTGGAGTGTTTGGAAGCCGCCAAAAAACACCCACACTATTCGGCGCCGTTGGGCGAAAACACCGGTCGAGGCATCGCTGTTGGATTTTGGTTCAACGCCGGTAACAATTCCAGCGCCGAAGTCCACGTTGCTGAGTCTGGGATGATTCAGATAGTAGAAGGAAGTCCAGACATTGGCGGCAGTCGTGCCGCCATGGCCATTATGGCCGCAGAAACATTGCAGGTGCCATACGATCGCATCCGAGTAAAAGTTGGTGATACCGACAGTACTGGGTTTTGTAATACCACAGGTGGCAGTCGGACAACGTTCGCGACTGGGATGGCGGTTATCAACGCATGCGAAGATGTTGTGGCTCAGCTGAAAGCTCGCGCAGCGATTACCTGGGGCATCGACGCTGAACAGGTGGAATGGGAAGATGGTGAAGCGAGACCAGGTCCCGGCGTGAACGCAGATGTCGAACCCCTGAAGCTTGCGAAGATCGCTCGGAGCTTCCCGAAGACAGGCGGCCCAATTTCCGCACGAGCATCGCTAAATGCACAAGGTCCTGGACCATCGTTTGCAGTCAATATGTGTGACATAGAAGTCGATCCGGATACAGGGCGCACGACCGTGCAGCGGTTTACAGCCATTCAAGATGCGGGTCGGGCCATACATCCGGACTATGTAGAGGGGCAGATGCAGGGTGGTGCGGCACAAGGGATTGGTTGGGCATTGAACGAAGAGTACATCTACGACGCTGAGGGCCAGCAAGAAAACCCGGGTTTCTTAGACTATCGTATACCCGTGGCGTCGGATCTGCCGATGATCGACACTGAGATCGTGGAGGTTAACAATGACACGCATCCCTATGGCGTTCGTGGTGTCGGAGAGACTCCAATCATCGCGCCGTTACCGGCTGTCGGTAACGCGGTCAGCAGAGCGTTAGGCAAGCGCATGTCAGAATTGCCGCTCTCGCCGCCGAAGGTGCTTGCTGCGATAGATGGAGATTAGGTGTGGGTGTGATCGGGCTTGTCCAATAAGGGAATTGACCAGGCGCTGATTAGCTAAGTTCGATTGGCCAGAAAAAAGAAGCTGCGGATACCGTTTGGTATCCGCGAAAAGACACGTTTTGGCTGCGCGATTAGTCCTCGAGAGAGGCGTTCATGCGTTCCACCGCCGTCAGATAATCTTCCATAAACTCGCGCACAACTGTGCGCGTATCTTGGATTGCATCGATGAGGCCAACACCCTGTCCAACGAACGAAGTCGCTAACTGTCGCGCTCCTTCATGTCCGCCCTCGGCAAGTTTGGTGACTTTGGCGAGAGGCGCTTCGGAGACGAGGGACTGAAGCGGCATAGGCAGAGGTTGTGGCGCGTCTTCAGATTCCCAAGCATCGGTCCAAGGGGAGCGAAGTTGGCGAGAGTACTTACCTGTTCTAGCCTTCGATCGCACGGTTTGGCGCGAACTCGCTTGGACGTACTTTTCTTTGATAACCGGCGAGGTTTCAGCTTCCGACGTCGTGAGCCACATGGAACCAGTCCAGACGCCACTCGCGCCCATGGCCATGGACGCAGCCATTTGACGACCCTTGATGATGCCGCCTGCAGCAAGTACTGGAACGCCGGATCCTTCTACGTATTGGCAGACCTCAGGTACGAGTACCATTGTCGAGACTTCGCCACAGTGTCCACCAGCTTCAGTGCCTGCGACCACTAGCACGTCGACACCGGCATCAACCTGTTTGGCCGCGTGTTCTTTGGCGCCAACCAAGGCTGCCACGGCGACACCATGTTGCTTACCCATATCAAGCATGTACTGCGGAGGAACACCTAAGGCGTTAGCAATCAGCTTGATAGGATGGGAGAAGGCAACATCGATGATGTTAGTTGCCTTGTTTTTAGTTAAGAAGCCGCCTGCGCCTGTCCGCTGGTTGTCATAGATATCCGCTGTGTCTATGTTGTGCTGCGCGAGGATATGCGCGGCATAGTCCTGATGTTCGCGTGGGACCATAGAATCGATTTGTTCTGGGGTGTTGTTGTCATCGGTTATTGCCATGCTTGTAGGGGCAATCAGATCCACGCCGTATGGCAATCCACCGATATGTTCGTCGATCCAGTTAAGCTCAATTTCTAACGTTTCTGCGCTGTAGCCAGCCGCACCGAGAACCCCGAAACCCCCGGCCTTACTGACTTCGACGACTACATCTCGACAGTGGGTAAACGCAACGAGTGGGAACTCGACGCCCAATAGATCGCAAATAGGTGATTTCATACGTTGTTCTCCCAAAGATTTGAATTTATCTTGACCTAAGTTTTAGGGAGAAAGCAATCCATGAATATTCTAAAAATTGTTCTACTCACAGCTTGTTTGCTTGTGAGTGGTCTAACGCAGGCACGATATAGCCACGATAAAGAGACTAACGTCGCGACGATCAATGGCGTTGAACTGGCCTATGTAGTAGCCGGAGAGGTAGATGCGACCCCGATCGTATTGATCATGGGGCTGACGGCATCGCATCGTTTGTGGAACGAGGCGTTCGTCCAAGGCTTGGTCGATGCGGGTTACCGCGTCGTTCTCTTTGATAACCGGGATACCGGTGACTCAGAACGTCTTGACCGCTTGGGCGAGCCCACAATCTGGTGGGAGATGCTCAAGAATGTCATCGGCATTGGCGTTGACGCGCCTTATACCTTGAATGATATGGCAGCAGATACCGTAGGAGTAATGGATGAGCTTGGCATAAAGCGAGCGCACGTTGTTGGTGCCTCCATGGGGGGAATGATTGCCCAGGTTGTTGCCGCCGAGTATCCAGGACGCGCGCGCTCCTTGGTTTCAATCATGTCAACAACCGGCGCACCTCATCTGCCAGATCCCGAGGAACAGGCTGCTGCAGATCTGCAGGGTCTTGGTGACGCAGAAGGGGACGGCGCAGCTCAAATGGAAGCGTTAGGGATTTACCCAGAGGCAATGCCCCGGCAACTGCTCGCAATAGTGGCGGCTGGCGATCGAAGCGAACAGGTGCAATCTATTGCGGTACCAACCCTTGTCCAGCACGGTGCGCAGGATACGCTCCTACCGCCGCCGCATGGCGCGCACACTGCTGAGCTCATTGGTGATGCAAAGTACGTGGTCTATGACGACATGGGACACAACCTGCCTGATGAAGTTGTACCGTTACTCGTCAAAGACATAGTTGCGCACATTGAGGCGGCTGAGTAATGGCGATCGAGAACAAGCTATATAGCTCGGATCGACATACCACACATTATCTTTGCTCTGGACCAGAGGGTGGCGTCCCTATCATTTTTGTCCACGGTTGGCCCGAACTGTCCCTAAGCTGGCGTCATCAGATACCGCATTTCGCAGCGCTCGGGTTTCGAGTTATCGCGCCTGACATGCGGGGTTACGGCCAAAGTTCGATTTACCAAAACCATGGCGATTACGCTCAGAGGCACGTGGTTGCAGACATGCTCGAGTTGGCCGATGGCCTTGGAATTGGTCGAGCGATCTGGGTTGGTCATGATTGGGGGTGTGCGACGGTATGGAATCTTGCGCGCCACTACGCTGATCGCTGCATCGCGGTTGCTAATCTCTGTGTGCCTTACTACACCATTGAAGCAGGCTGGGATGGCTTATTGCCATATATCAATCGCGCCATCTATCCGGAAGACGAGTATCCGGCAGGTCAGTGGGAGTATCAGTGTTACTACGAAGAGAATTTCGCAGCGGCGACCGCCGCGTTTGATGCGGATCCTGAACAACTTATTTCGCTCATCTTTCGGCGCGGTAATCCAGATGGCCGTGGCCAGGTCGCGGGTACGGCAATGACACGCAAAGAAGGCGGGTGGTTTGGTGGTGGCGCGATGCCGGAATTACCGAATGATCCGGTGGTGGTCTCGGTTGAGGAGGTTAAGCAGTATGCAGAATCTCTGCGTAGAAATTCTTTCTTCGGTCCCGACTCCTATTACATGAACCATGACGCGAATGCAGCCTACACCGCTGAGGCGTCTTCGCACGTTCTCGATATGCCTGTGCTGTTCCTACACGGACGATATGACTATACCTGCGAAACAATAGAATCGAATGCAGTCGAGCCGATGCGCCAACACTGTTCCGAGCTGTCTGAGGCCGTCGTAGATTCGGGACATTGGATGGCCCAAGAAAAGCCCGAAGAAGTGAATAAACATCTGTCTGCATGGATCCAAACTGGTTGGTCCTAGACTGAAGGCGTAAGGCTCACCTGTCGTTGGCGGGCGTGCGCCACTGCGTCCATGAACTGATCGCGGCTGAACGGTTTGTACAGACATAGATCGTTGCTATGTAAGCTGTCTCCCGCGTCGAATCCGGTTATGTAGAGGATGGATGCGTCTTGCAGTTGAGTTGCATAATTCGCGATGAGTTCAGGGCCTTTTTGTGGGCCCTGCAACAGGATATCGCTCACGACCAAAGTGATGTTGCTTGTATTAGAGATCACGTTTTCCAGCTCCAGGGTGTTCCCAGCTTCAGCCACGCTGTAGCCTAGTTCCTCCAAGTAGTAAACTACGAGCTGTCTAAGCGGCGCGTTGTCCTCTAGGACGATGGCCGTTTGGGCGAGAACCGCTTCAGGATGCGTTAGCGGATCGGATGGGACGATGTCGCTAACGCCAGAGTGTCTTGGAAAATACAGATCAACACGCGTTCCCTCAGCCAGATTGTTCTCGAGGGTTATGAAGCCTCCAGATTGCTTGGCAAAACCGAAAACCATCGACAAGCCGAGCCCAGTTCCTTTACCAGTTTGTTTGGTGGTGAAAAACGGTTCGAATGCCCGCAGTTTGGCTTCCTCGTCCATCCCGACACCTTCGTCGATCACAGACAGACGAACGTAGTCACCGCTTGGTTGACGGTGGACAAGAACAGGATCTCCTGCAGCCAATTCCAGATTGGAAATTGTAAAGTGCAGCGTGCCGCCAGATGGCATAGCGTCGCGGGCATTGAGAGAGAGATTTAGAAGCGCGTTTTCTAACTGGGCGGAATCGAGGTAACAAGGCCAGGTATCGCCGTCGGCATCAATCGCAATATCGAAGTTTTCTCCCATAGAGGTCTGCAAAAGCGGAAACAACTCCTCTAACTTTCTCAAAAGGGACAGAGGTTGCGGCGTCAATGTCTGTCGTCGAGAAAATGCCAACAGTTGACGCGTCAATTCAGCGGCCTTGGTTGAGGCTTCCAGGATTTGTGTCGCCAACTTGTGATTTGGGTCTTCAGGTCCAAGATTCCTAAGTAGAAGCTCGGCGCTGCCCATCGTCACACCGATGAGATTGTTAAAATCGTGTGCCACACCCCCCGTCAGTTGTCCGACGGCCTCCATTTTTTGCGCTTGGCGAAGTGCGTCTTCAGTAACTAGTGACTCCGTTAAGTCGTGACAAGACATTAAGATGCGTGGCTCTTCCGCAACATGCAAAAGCCTCGCGTCGATCTCCATGACTCGCTCTTTGCCATTTTTGGTGTAGACCGAAGATCGGTGTTTATCGAGAAAACCTTGACTGTTGAGCTTGTCGACGATTTGCTCGCGATTCTCGACGCTGCCCCAAATGCCGAGCTCAATCGCCGTGCGACCAATTATTTCCTCCCTTGTGTAACCAGAGGTCTCGCACCACGCATCGTTGACGTCTAGGAACTCTCCTGTTTCGGGCAGAGTCACCGAAATTAGATTCGACGATGCGCTATAGATTTTTGAGAGGAGTTCATTGCTGCGAGCCAGTTGCTCAAGTGCCTCATGCTGAGTCGTGATATCGCGTGAGTTAACGATCAGACCGATTTCATTGTTGTGTTGCCAGAGCCGCGCGATCGCATGCACGTGCCGAAATTCGCCGCCAGCGGTTTTAAAGCGGAAATTGGCTTCGTCGATTTCGGTATCACCCGCGAGGATTCGAGTCACTGCCGAATTGACTTGATCGATATCCTCAGGGTGGATGAAGGCTGAGACGTCTTGGCCGGTGAGGTCTTCGGTTTTGAAACCGAAAGTTTGTTCTATAGAGGGGGTGTTAAAGACAATCTTACATTCCTCATCAAGGATGGTGATGATGTCGACCGTGTTCTGGGTGATCTTCCAGAAGAACTCCGCTTCAATATCCTGTGTCGATTTTTTGAGGGTTGTCAGTTCGCACTCTCTGATCGCGGGTTATGCCCGCATCTTACGTCACTTTTTAGCGGGTGCAATGGTTTCTATAAGAGATCGTGATTTCGTAAGAGAGCCACGGCGCGTAGAATGTCAGCACACACGAATGAGTCCGATTTTGACAATTGAATTTTTAGGTAAGAACGTTTCTGGTCCCTTCACGGTCCCGTCGGGAATCGTCGCGACCGCTGTCCCTATCATTAGATATCTGTTCGAGAACATACCGGAGATCGGGGTTCTAACAACCAAGAGTATTGGCTATGAACCTCGACTTGGCTATCGAGAACCTGTTTATAGCCAGTACGCGCCGGGGTGTTTTGTCAACGCCGTCGGTTTGACGAACCCGGGCGCTTTGAGGTCTGCGGAGTTGTTTGCCGAACTAGACGTACCTGAAGATAGATTCCTTTTAACCTCCATTTTTGGTGGTTCGGTTGATGAGTTTGTTTTGGTCGCTGAAATTCTAGCGCCATTTTCTGACGGGTTGGAGCTCAACCTCTCGTGTCCCCATGCCAAAGGCTATGGCATGGCCATGGGCCAGGACCCTGATCTGGTTGAAGAAATTACGGCGGCTGTTAAAGCAGTAGTGGACATCCCGGTTGTTCCGAAGCTGACACCTAACGCAGACGATGTAGCCGCCATAGCCCAGGCTGCTATACGTGGCGGCGCTGACGCGATATGTGCGATCAACACTGTTGGGCCCGGTATGCATACTGCCCACAACGAGCCAGTCTTATCCAATGGCGTTGGCGGGCTGTCGGGGAAAGGCGTTTTACCGATCGCGATAAAGTGCCTGCAAGAAATTCGATCGGTTTGTAACGTTCCCATTATTGGTTGCGGTGGAGTTAGCTCCGCTGACGATGTTCGTCAAATCAGGCATGCGGGTGCTCAGATAGTAGGGGTTGGATCTGCATTAACTGGAATGGATTCGCCTGAGATAAAACGGTACTTCAATACACTTAGTCGAGATTTGGCAGATAATCAAAACCAGTGTGAGGCACAGATTCAATACGATGTAGATATGTCCTTCACACCGGTAGTGGTTGTGGACAATCACAAAGTCACAGACGATATATCGGTCTTGCGATTTGACAAACCTGTCAACATACGGGCGGGCGAGTTTGTGTTTCTATGGGTGCCTGGTCTTGGCGAGAAACCTTTCTCCGCGCTGGTCGATGATCCGTTCAGTCTAGCGGTGATTAATCTGGGTGAGTTTACTTCTAAATTGATAGATCTACCCGCTGGAACGCAAGCCTACGTTCGTGGTCCGTATGGCAAAGCTGTTGATCCACCTCAGGATGCGCGGATTGTATGTGTAGCAGGTGGTACTGGCTTGGCGGCTGTCTATCAGCTCGCACGGGACCGCGGCAATGCAGACATTTTTGTTGGTGCGCGAACACGAGAGAGATTGTATTTCCTAGAAGAGTCTCGTGCTTGTGCTGACGTCCATGTGGCGACGGATGATGGTAGCGAAGGGTTCCATGGAGTCGTTACGGAATTGTTAGACGAGTACCTTGCGGGTCTATCAGAAGCTTCGCTTGCTAACCTCATATTCTATAACTGCGGTCCCAGCCCAATGGTGCATGCAGCCATCGAAGTACAACAACGCTACTGTGGCGCGGAACAAATTTACAATGCGATTGATTATCTGACGAAGTGTGGGGTTGGTATTTGTGGCGCATGCGCCGCACCCGATGGTCGTCGCCTCTGTGTCGATGGCCCTTTTCTATGCGACTCCCCCGCGGCTGGCGTGTAGGGTCGTGAATACACCCAAGCACCAGAGAGCGGTCATTTTCGATGTTGGCGGAGTGTTGGTCGACTATGATCGAGACGGTACGTTGGCAACGATAGCCGCCAAGTGCGGAGTTGAAATCTCTGGAGATGACATAGCGGCATTGATCGCGAGCTTAGATTTAAGTGAAGGAACACGAACGATCTCTGACTTGTTTGATCTGTTGGTCTCGCAACATGGCTTCAGAGGCAACCTGGATGATCTCCACCAGATTTGGAGTGCGGGTCTAGCGGCACGCCCGTGGGTGCCCGAGCTATTGACAGCACTTGCCGAGAAGGCGACGTTGTATATTCTATCGGACACCAATGCAGTGCATTGGCAGCGGATTACAAATGGTTTGTTACCTTGTCACAGTTTTAGCGAAATTTTCCTATCACATGAATTTCATCTCACCAAGCATCGACTGGAAGCATTTAGATATGTGCTTGCACGGATCCCATATGCTCCGGGCGAGATTCTGTTTATCGATGATACGTTCGAGCATGTAGAACGTGCGCGTCAGGTCGGCTTGATTGGCCATCACTTTCGCGACCAGAATGTGATGCGGACGGCTTTATCTGAGCACGTAGTTTAGGGTTTTTAAGTGCCCGCTTGCCTAACTTTGATCTGTGGCATGGTCTGTGCCGGTAAAACAACGCTCGCCAAAAAACTCGAACGTGATAATGATGTGGTGCGCCTGTCACCAGACGAGTGGCTGCTAGAGTTGGTTACAGACAGAAACGATCGAGCAAACTTAGATCGATACCGAGATTCTGTAGAGCGTCTACAGTGGCGAGTTGCGCAGGACTTTCTGAGGCGTGATGTGGATGTCGTACTTGAAGCGGGTTTCTGGCGTCGCGATGAACGGATCTTCTATCTAAGTCAGTGCCGTGCACAGGGTTTTACAATAGAACTTCATTATCTCGAAGTTGCCCAAGCACAACTGATCGCTCGGATAGGTCGGCGAAGTTTGCGACCACAGGCGCATGAAATTCCGATAGATCCACAAGAGCTTGAAGAGTGGTTGACCTGGTTAGAAGTGCCCACGGACGAGGAAACTGTGCAATACGATCGATTCGTTTTGCACAGTGCCAGCTAGCAATGCAGCGCTAGTTAAACCTGACTTGCTCGAGTGAGAGCGTCACCTTCGCGCCAGGGTGATATCTGGCCTTCATAAACGTGTGGTCCATCGCAGAAGTGGGCTGCTTCCTCGAGGGTTTCAACAAAGGGCATATCTGCTGGATAAACGGCTTCTTTGTGTGGGTTAGGACCAGCTTTGGAGACGTGTCCCCAAAGTGGGTGTCCCACAACTTCCTCTGCTATGCGAGCGGCTGCGATAACTTTATCGAGATCGTAGCCAGTCTCGATCCCCATCTCGTGACACAAGTGGACAAAATCCTCAGTTGGTACATGGCCTGCGGCACGACCGTTGCCGCAATAGGGGCAACCACCCATACCGCCTAAAGAGGTGTCGAAATCTGTAGCACCTAGTGTCAGAGCTTCATAGAAGCTTGCCATGGTTGTGCCACGGGTATTGTGTAGGTGCATGTGGTAGGTCTCGACTTCAGGATATTTGTCTCTGATTGCGAGAATAGTCTTTCGCACAGTGTGCGGCATGTTCCAGCCCATTGCGTCGAGGAATGAAACTCGCTTCACTGGGATGCCAACTGATCGCCACTTGCTGACCATCAGATCCATGAGCTCCATGCGTTGGTCTAGACCAAACGCGCCTTCAAAGTTAGAACCAAACGGATTTCCTAAGGCGACACTGCCTGCCTCGGCGCCCGCTTCTGCTGCCCCCTGAACTGATGCGTCAGTCTGGGCAAGCATTTCTGCCTGAGTCCGGTTGTAGTTGCGGCGGGCGAACGTATCGCATAACTCGACGTGGGTGCCATAACGTTTTTGACGAACATCGATTTTCGGGTAGTAACCATCGGCGCGGTCATAACCTCTTTTGTTGAATACTGCGGCAGTGTAGGTCACTCCGGGCTTAGGCTCGAAACGCTCGGCGATCTCGTCTATGCAAGCCATGGACGGGGTCCACTTAGGATGTGCGAACGAACCGATAGTGACGGTCTTTGCGCCCATTTCGCTCACGGCGTTTAAGAGGCGTAACTTGTCGTCAACTGATATATCTGGGCTTTCTATTTGCAGCCCTTCGCGCATGGTGTCATCAAATATGTTGACCGACTTTGGAATTAGATCTGACATGGCTTTCTCCGCTCTTTCCCCTTTAATGCACCAAGCTTACTGTTTACCGATAACGGTGGGCAAGGGCTGTGGCAGTTCTAAATTGGCAGGTCGTTTACAGTTGGGTTAACGTAGGTCCCTACATTTTCTAGCTAGGTAAGAAACCTCGCTAAAACCGTCTTTAGGAGGAAGGTATGTACGAACACATCAAATATGATGTCACGGACCCGGTTGCGGTCATTTCACTCAATCGCCCAGAAGCGCTGAATGCGATCACTGGCCGCATGCAGGCTGAGCTTCGTCATGCGTTAGAAGCCGCTGAAACCGATGACAAGGTTGTTGGGATCGTCTTAACTGGAGAAGGCCGAGGATTTAGTGCAGGCGCGGACATCGGTGGCTTACAAGCAACTGCAACTGGTGAAGGTGGTGGCGGACAGCGTGATGATTTGAGTCATCTAGAAGCAAGTCCAGGTAACCCAAACATGGGGAGCGATTTTGAGGTGACGTTTTCGTATTTCCTCAGTATCCGCAAGCCATTGATCGCTGCGATCAACGGACCCTGTGCAGGACTAGGTTTTGTCTTCGCCTGTCTCTGCGATATGCGTTTTGTCGAACAGCAAGCGAAGTTCACAACAGCGTTTGTCAACCGTGGACTTATTGCTGAGCATGGCAGCAGCTGGATATTGCCGCGCCTTCTTGGTCCAGCTAGGGCGCTGGATTTGCTGTGGAGTGGTCGTAAGTTCACGGGTGAAGAGGCTGAACGATTAGGTTTAGCTGATCGATTGTGCGAGGAAGGTACGTCGAAGAGCCAGGCGAGTGACTACATTAAGATGCTCGCAGAAACTGCGGCTCCCCAATCGATAAAGACGATCAAAGCTCAAGTTTACCGGCACATGAATATGTCTTTAGGCGATGCGATGAAAGAGAGCAACTCGCTGATGGCTGATTCTTTAACTCAGGATGACTTCAAGGAAGGCGTAGCGTCATTCGTTGAGCGCAGACCGCCAAACTTCAAGCGCGTCACCGAGTAACGCAGAACCGGAAGCGGAGAGGTAGAACCTACTAGCAGCTCGCCCAAAGCGAGCTGCTATTGCTGCAGTACGACGAACCAAATTACGAACCCTGCCATCACCACTTCAAACAGAAAAATCAGCCACAAACCGTAAAAAACCACTGGGTTAGGTTTGATTCTTTGATCCATATGCTTGCGATGTAGCCAGATGGTTGCGCCACTCTGAATAGGTAAGAACAGTGCGGACGTGAGTCCACCGATCATGATCAGCACGACAAAGTTTGGAATAAACAGGTAAATCAAAAAGGCGACTATGGGCAGAGCGCCTAGATACCAACGAATGATTAATGTCCGCACGCGGAGGTTCGATCGTTCCAGAAAACCCATCTCGATAAAGTAGTCGGGAATTAACCGACCACCAGCACCTACGCTAGAAAGAACCGTTGAATACAGGATGAAGAACGCGCCGATCGCGAATATCCAAACTGCCCACAGCCCCAACGTTTGCGTGAATATATTCGAAAGAGCACCAATGGTTGCTTCGTTACCTTCTGGCACGATACCCATGGCGTTTAAAACACCGGCGCCGAGGATGTAGTAAGGGATCGTCGCACAGGTAACGATGATGAGCGCGAGCCATATGTCGGTGTGTAGTACCTTGATCCAACCACGAGCTCGATCAACCCACCCTGGGTCTGATTTGTCGGCGCCTAGGTAGCTTGGATAGCCTTTTTCAATGCACCAATACGTGTAGGCCGTGATGTCTCCCGATGTGGTTCCGGTATAGCCGTATGCAGCGAGTGCGAGCGCTGCGAATGCTACGAAGATTCCGAAATCTGGTGTAAGCCCGGCGAGGATGTCACTTGGTTCGGTTCGATATTCTGTAAATTGCATGGCGACAGAGCAGATTAGTGTTGCAACAGTAAACACGAGCACGAGAGGTAGACTAATGCGCTCAAGCCACTTGTATGATCCCGTCGAAAGGATGATTGATGCGGAGGCTGCAATTAGTCCGGTGCAGATCACACCATCAATGGTGATATCCCAGAGTGACGCAAGGAAGGACATCGATTGTCCCGCGCCACCAATGATTCCGCCCAACCCCATTGTTCCTGGCACGTAGGCCAGCAGACCGAGCCAAATTGGCCACGAAATACGCCAGATTTTGCCGGGTAGCCGATTGATCGCGCGTAAATATGTGTCCCCAGAGGTAATCGTATATCGAGCAAGTTCGGCCTGGACTAGGGCCTTGCACCAACACGATAAGAAGAGCCACCAAAGCAGGGACCAACCAGCGGCAGCACCGAGACTTGTGGTTAGTACAAGCTCCCCGGAGCCGATGACCGCACCTGTGATGATGAGACTTGGTCCGAGATAGCTAATCCGATTGATGAAATTTGTTGGCGGTGCCAACGGTTTGCCGTCGCGTTGTGTGTAAGGATCTATCGCGTCATCTAGGACAGCACCAGCCATTGTTTTTTTCACCATTCCATTGCCGCTCGGGATGGTATCGTCATAGAAACCTGAATACGATAACTCCTGATTCACAATTTGGGGGATGCAATGAATCCACGTACGCCAGTTTTGGTCGGCGTCGGTCAGGTGCTTAACCGCATAGAACATCTTGATGAGGCCAAAGAGCCGATTACGATGATGTTAGAGGCGGTAAAGGCAGCAGAAGAAGATGCTGGTATCCCGGGTATGCTAAAGCATGCGCAGTCCGTGCGAGTTGTACGCGGGATTTGGAGCTATGAAAATCCAGCTAAATGGATTGCCGATCAGCTTGGCGCTGATCAGGTAGAGACGGTCGGAACGCTCATTGGGGGTAACCAGAACCAGGCGGTTATTAACCAGACAGCGTTAGACATACTAGAGGGTGACCTGGATTTGGCAGTGATCACCGGTGCTGAGGATGGCAACTCGGCGATGAAAGCGCGAAAAATCGGTGTACAACTCCCGTATACCGAAACACCAGGCTCATACAATCGGGTGATAGGTGCGCGGCAAGAACCTGAACATCATGAATTTGAGATGGCCAAGGGGATCCGACAGGCAATCCAAATCTATCCTATGTACGACAATGCTTTGCGGCACCATCGCGGCGAGAGCCTGCTCGAACATCGTCAGCGTGTTGGCGCGCTTTGGGCGCGCTTCAACGACATCGGCCAGCGCAATCCCAACGCTTGGGTGCGACACGACATGTCGGCGGAAGACATAACGACACCCTCTGATGTGAATCGCCCAATCAGCTTTCCTTATACGAAGTTTATGAACGCTAACATGTCGGTGAACATGGGAGCGGCGCTCATAATGACCACGATTGAACGTGCCAGAATGCTCGGTATTGATGATGCTAAGTGGATCTATCCTGTTGCTGGCGTAGCAGGATATGACCACTTTTCTGCATCAGTTCGTGACAATTTCTACACCTCGCCGGGTATTCGGATTGTTGGTGCGCGTTTGTTGGAGCTTGCTGGCTGCACGGTGTCAGATCTTGATTATGTCGACTTGTATAGCTGCTTCCCATCAGCGGTCCAAGTAGCGGCCCATGAGTATGGTCTCAGCGAGCAGAGGGATCTAACAGTGACGGGTGGACTTACGTTTGGAGGTGGGCCACTGAACAATTACGTGATGCACTCAATTGCCCGAACCGTAGAACTGTTGCGAGATACTGGTGGGCGAGCACTTGTTACAGCCAACGGCGGCAACCTGTACAAGCATGTCCACGGGATCTATTCGAGTGAACCACCGGCAAAGGACTTCGTCGTGGATAATGTCCAGGCGCGTATCGACAGTTTGCCTGCCCGAGATTGTATTGCGGCCCATGACGGCGAGGCGGTCGTCGAGTCATACACTGTGATGTTTGGAGCACAAGGACCTAATGTAGGTCATTTGTCGTGCTTAACCTCTGGTGGAGAACGCACGTGGGTCAATACCGACGATGTCGAAACGATGCAGGCGATGACCGAGGAGGAGTTCTGCGGGCGTCGAGTTCGTCTTCAAGCCAGCGAGCTCGATGGTCTATTCGACTAGGCTTCTTCCCGCCAGATGACCCCGTCAGCAAAAAGTTTGTTTATCGCATCGTGATCGTAACCAACCTCAGTCAGAAGCTCTACAACGTGTTGACCGGCTGTGGGCGGTGGCCTGAGTGAAGGCTGCGCACCGTCAAAAGTCACGTTGGCGCCGTGCCGGTTGTAAGTTCCCCACGCAGGGTGCTCGGTAGGTTGCGTTAAATTGAGAGCCTGAACTTGGGTATCATGCCACCAAAACTCAACGGGACTATACCGATCAGCGCGCACACAGCCGACGCCTTGTGGTGCGAGGTGGTCTTCCCAGAAATCTGCATTTTCGCGAGCGAAAATTTCGCTGAGATAGCTCGCCGTTGCGTCGTCATTCTTGTCAAGGATCGCGAGGTCGATAGATATACTGCACTCTGCTAAGAGCTCTGCAAAAAGGATTCTCTCCTTCTTTTCGGGGATCGCCAAGAAGATCCATTGGTCTTCTGCGCAGGGGTATAGGCGGTAGGTTGCGTGCAATCCGTGTAAACCCTCATCCGGCATCTTGCGATTTGGTTTGCCGGGGTAAGAGAGAAAGTCATCGTGATTTGCGTAAGCGTTCGCGCCGAACATATCGATTAAGATCCGTTGCCCTTCGCCCGTCTGCTTGAGCGCATGCAAACCTAAAAGTGCTGTTGAGCAAACCACCATGGCTGTATTTGGGTCTGGGTTCACTTCATTTGCGCGCATCAAGCGTCGGGTCCAAGTCCGTAGCGAGTCGATATCTTGCAGTTCGCTGGGAATGCGTTCCCCCATTTGGTAGAGAACCCCGCCCATCGCAGCTCCTGGTATCGGATGAGTAGATGGCCGCTGCGCACCAGGACCATCGGGACCGTAACCATTTACTTGAAGGTAGATAATATTTGGATTTACTGCAGCGATTTGGTCATAACCGATGCCGAGTTTCTCGGGTACACCAGGGCGATAGTTGTGGATGAGGACGTCTGCGTTCGCCGCGAGTTTGACGGCGACTGCCTGACCTTCCGGTGATTTCAAATTGAGACTGATGCTGCGCTTTCCGGCATTAACTCGGGCTGACCCCACACCCATCGCGAGACCACGGTAAGGGTCGCCACTAATTTGCTCAATCTTGGTGACTTCTGCACCCATATCGGCGAGGAATGATGCACCCAAAGGTGCCGCAATGATGGTTGCGATTTCAAGCACACGGATGCCTGCGAGAGGTCGTTCATCAGTGGCTTTTGTTTGGGGGCGTGGCCGAGGATCCAGGCGCCATTTACTGGACCAACCATCGTCTGCACGACAGGGTGGTCCAGGATCCGCGGCGGTCTTGGTCATTCGAGCGAGTGGGCCTAGTTGGGTGCTGCCGTCCTTACGAGCCAGGACGTGGCCGTTGGCCACGATGTCTGGATCCTGAAGCGCATCTTGTGTGGTTTGATAGGTGGTGGCGACGACGCTGCCATTTGAGATGCAGTCCTGCATCCACTCATCTGCTGGTCGATCTTGTAGGCGACGCAGCATGCGGTCACGAAACGGCTCGTACTTCTCAGGGGGTAGGGCAAGTTGTGTGGGTTCGAAATCTGGGTCCGCCACAATATCGATTAAATCGGTGACCATTAGGAAGTTGTCAAACAAGTGTGGTAGCAGGTTGCCGAATTGCACCCAACGCCCATCACCGGCTTGTGCTGGGTGATAGTGCAGGGTCGGCATAGGGGGTTCGTTGGAAGTTTCTGCCGGATACATCGCAGCGAATCTTTCGGGGAATTGACGCCCAATCATTGCGCCCTGTTCGTAAGGCAGCATGCCCTGCAGCATGCTTGTTTCAACCAGTCGACCTGAGCCATTGGCGGTGCGGGCAAGCAGCGCTGCGAGGATCCCAGACAGTGCCGATTGTGCTGTCGCATGCGTCCCAACCTGAAGGGCAGAGTAAACAGGTCCGGCTCTGTCGCAGATGCCAGCGAAAGTCTGCATCCGTCCTGAGGCTGCCGCAGCGAGGTGTTCATAGCCTGAATAATTGGCCTTTGGACCATGACTGCCAAATCCCGAAATGTGGCAATAGATCAGGTGGGGGTGGCGGGCGTGCACGTTTTCGAAGTCTAGAGCTTGAGCCTTGAGTGCTTGGGAGCGCCAGTTGATGATGCAAACATCGGCACCAGCTAAGATTCCCTCTAGCGTCTCGCGTTGTTCTCCGTCCTTTGTGTCTAGAGTGAGACTACGTTTGCCTCGGCGCCACATAGGTGTCGCAGCGAGTTGGTCCGAGCCGTGTGTTACTGGAGAGTCGATGACTAAGACCTCTGCTCCGAAGTCAGCCATGATCATGGTTGCTAAGCCGCCAGCCGGACCGCGTGTAAGATCAACGACACGTATATCCTTCAGAACTTCCGACATCCCCTTAACTCTCCCCAGTGCGAATCTGCGTCTAAACGTAACTGTACCGGCTTACGTCTACGGAATGAACTTCCGGTTCATCATCTGTTCGGCGAACGCCCACAGGCTGGCACGCTGGTCTGGCTCAGTTGCCCGCTTATAAGGCGTAAGCTGAGTCGGAGCGCCGCGTAGTTGGAAAAAACGCGTTGGTCCGTAGAAACTACCTGACGGAAGCTCTGAATTCGTGAGTGCATCGACGAGCGGCATTGCCCCTTGGGCAAGGCTCTGACCCAACAACCAGTTACCAAAGGGACCAAGAGCTAAATTGCTCTGCAGGTTCGTAGCGGTATAGCCTGGATGCACCGCGATAGACGAGACAACCTCCGACCGTTCTGCCAGTTCAAGTGCGAACATTAAGTTCGCAAGCTTACTACGTGCATAGGCTTTGAAGCTTCGGGCTGCCGAGAGCTTGGTACCCGATAAACCCCCTAATTGGACAAACTGTGCGGCCATCGACGACACATGGACGACTCGCGCAGCTGGGGTCAGTTGGACATAGAGTCCGGCGGTCAGGGCAAAGTGGGCAAGGAAGTTAACGCCCATGTGAGCCTCACAACCGTGCACGAGTTTTTCGTTAGGGTTAAGCACACCGGCGTTGTTAAGCAGTCCGTCGAGAGGACGTGCCTGGAGCATCTCAAGACAACGGTCGATACTAGATACATCACTAAGGTCGAGATAGATGTGCTCAGCGTTTGGGCCTAAGTCAACAGGTTGACGGCAGAGGGCTAGGACAGAGGCGCCTCGCTCAATGAGCTGGCGGGCGGTTTCGAACCCTAAGCCGCTACTTGCGCCTGTTATCGCATAGGTTTTCCCGACCAGCGATTCCTTCACGAAAGAGGTTTCAGTTGGATGACCGGGATTTCTCGCGTAACGCGTTGTTCATAACGATTGAAGTGTCGGTTGAATTCGAGAAAGTGTCGCCAGATTTGCGACCGTGTGGGTTCTTCCAACACAATTGCACGGTAGCGTGAACGTTGACCAGACAAAGTCACGGACACTTCGTCATCAGACAATATGTTGTAGTACCACCCAGCATGGGCTTGGCGTCCACCCCGTGAGCCAATCACATAGAAAGTCTCGGCATCCTCACTCGGTAGGTAGAGGAGGGGTGCAGTCCGCTCTTTGCCTGTCTTCCTCCCCTTAGTGGTCAACAAGAGCGTCGGAATAGCCATACCAGCGATGCTGTATCTACCACCACTGGCTTTGAGTAGGGCTCGATCGAGATGTGGTTGAACGGTGGTAAAAAATAAACCACCCAATTTCGTGCTTGCGATGCGCAAAGCTATCCGTAACAACAGGTTCAGAAATTTACGGGGCCAGGAAATCATTCAGTGGATCTATACGGACTCATATCAAGCTGTGGAAATCTTGCCTGCACGCCTCGAACCATTTCCTCGGTCCAGTATTCATGCCCAACTGGTGGGAAACCGATTGTCTCTCGATCCGCCAAGGATGACTGTTCCATCCATCGCTGAAAGCTGCCACGGACACCTTGGGTTGGCCAACCTACGATACCAAGCCAAGGACAGTTCTTCGGTGCATAGGTAACAAAATGTGCCACGCGACCACCTTCGCCCAGAAACTTTGTGCCTCGGTGATAGGTGCGCGTACTGTAGGCAAAGACCGACCCAGCAGGGACCGTCATAAGAACTTCGTTCTCGTATAGATCCGGTCGTTGTTGGCGAGAGTGTATCGCTGGCCAGTGAACCTCATCTTTATAGTGCTGCCAGGAGCAGACCGCCGTGGGTGCCAGTCGTTCTGTTACATCCGTGTAATAAATCAGATATGCAGTCTGCCAGAACTTAGGGTTGCTTGAGGGATAGGCGAGCGTGTGGTTGCCGAAATCCATGTGCATATTCTGATCCGCATCGCGACTGTGGTTTTGGCACTTATAGGTTAAATCGCTTTGCTCGCAAAACAGATCATCGTGTCCGGTAACTGTTGCGGCGAACCGTCTGAGTTCAGGGTGGAAAGTAACGCCATTTAGACCAGCGCCAGGAAAGGGAAAGCGTGGGTTCGTTGCTCTTTCAGGGGGTTCCTGCCAGCCGTCTGGTTTGAGCAGCGTTGAATCGACAGCGTAGCGCCAACCAGGCAACAAACGTTCAACATCGTCGTAGACGTCATCCAATTCTTGCTGGGACAGAAAATTCTCGAGTACGACGAAGCCATGCTCATGATAATGATCAATGTCATGCTGACTGAAACGCTGATCTGACATACAAAAGTGGGCAAACTAAAAGGCGATTAAATCAGAAATTTAGTGATGGGTCTTTCTTGAACTCTTTGCTACTAGGTATACGCTGAACCTACTCTCTAACGAAGTAAGGACAGGTGGGCGGGGATGAATCATATTAAATTGAAGACCGTTGTTGCGGTTTGCGTTGCAGCATTTGTTAGTGCAAGCGCCCAAGCTGTGATGCTTGAAGTAAACGTGTGGGAGGCAACGCCTGGCAAAGGCGCCGCGATGTTCGAGATAGGTCGTAAGGCGAAAGCGATTCAAGAAAAGCACGGTGCACGAGTTGTCATTGGGAATGAATTTACGGGAAAAATGATCTATTCGATTCGCAGTGATAACTGGCAAACATGTAATTCGACGGCTGGAAAATTTCTGGCAGATCCTGCATGGCAGGCGCTTGTTCGTGATGCGGACTCACGTGGCATCATGAAGAACACAGGTAATTTTCTCATTAACCTCATCGCACCAGCGCCACGTACGGGTAATGTGTTCCAGACCTTCGTTTGGGAAGCCATCCCAGGGCGCACGGCGGATCTATTTGCGGCAGCCATGAATGCACAGAAAATACACACTGCTGCGGGGGCGTATGTTTCAGTTGGCGCTGATCAAAAAAACCGGCTGATGTACATGATGTCGTTTGATGGCTGGGAGCACTTTGCGAAGTTCCAGGACCGGCCAAATTCTGACGCCGAGAGTTTCATGGATGAGGTTTACTTAGACCCACCAGGAAGACTCGTCGAGGTTTATACGAGCGGTAGTGTGGAATAGTGGAGATCCGATCAGAGATACCGGCGGATTATGGCGCCATACACGAACTCACCGAGATGGCTTTCAAGGATCGACCATACGCCGGCGGAGATGAGCAAGATGTCATCAAGCGCCTTCGGGCTGTCGGCGCGCTGACCAGTTCACTAGTCGCGATAGATGGTGATGAGTTGATCGGTCAGATCACATTTTCTCCAGCGACTAATACCGATGGTTCCGAGCCTTGGTTTGCCCTAGGTCCTGTGTCAGTTACGCCGAACAGACAAAGCCAGGGAATTGGTGGGGCGTTGATTCGCCGTGGTATTGCTGAGATCGAAGGTCTGGGCGCCTTGGGCTGTATCCTCACAGGAAACCCTGTTTATTACCGTCGATTTGGTTTTGAGCTCGCTCCAGATAACGTTCCCGAACGAGAATCGGCAGAATACTTTATGTTAAAACCGCTGTTGGGTGGACCGGCCACTGGGTCGTTTGTGTTTCACCCGGCATTCTATGGCGAGGTCTAAGCTACAAAGTTTGTAACAAGGCATCGATCGCGGTGGTGAATGCAATTGGTTGATCCATCATAATGTGATGGTATGCGCCAGGGACACCGATCAAGGGTATTGCACCGTCGCTTTCCTTGCGGACAAACTCCTTCACACGGTCACTCATCATCGCTGAGTGCTGTCCGTAGATGATGCCACGGGGTATGGGAAGGCTGACAAATGTCGGGGCGATGGATGTCCACCAATCTGGTGATCGATTATCATCCATGCTCATGATTGCGGGATCAAACTTCCAGACGTATCCCCCTTCCGTTTCCTTGACAGAGTGGGTGGCCATATAGTCCATCAAGTATTCATTGGCGCAAGGTTGTTCTGGCGCCAATCGAAAGCGATGCCGAATAGCGGCGTAGGTTGAGTGAGTTTGATGAGGTCGAATGCCGCGTGCTTCGCGACGACGTTGATGTTCCTCAAATTGGGACGGTTCGCCAGGCGCGAGCATAGTCATGTCGCACACAATGAGTCGACTCCAGTAATCGGGGTCATTGACTGCCGCCATCAAACCGACGCTACCGCCATAGCTGTGGCAGACGAGGGCTGGGTTTTTTAATCCAGCGTGGTCTGCAACAGCGCGACATTCACGAGATCTGACGCTGACATCGTATTCGTCGCGCCACCCAGAGTCTCCCATACCTGATAAATCGAAGGCAGCTAGACAGTACTGCTCTGCAAGTAGGGGTGCGATAAATGCCCAACATCTTGCGTGTGCCATAAAACCGTGTGTGAGAACGACGCCGGGTAAGTCTGGGTTACCCCAGCGAAAATAGTGAATAGGCACGCCATCGAGTTCGGCGTAACCTTCGGTTCTGGGAACCTCGAAAGCCTGGTTAAACCACTCTGGTGATTGGGGAAGGTCTGCGATGTCAGATAGAGCTGGGTTGGTCAAATCAGATCCAAAAGGCCAAACCGGTCATTATACATGCGTCTCGCAGATAGGTTGTGAAGGAGTAGTAAGCGTGCTTTCTGAAGAGCAAAGTTATTTATTTGATACCTTTGGCTACATTGTCGTACCCGACGTTCTGAGTCAGAACCAGGTTGAACTTCTTCGATCAACGCTAAAACAACCCACAGAGCAGTTTGAACCGGTTGCACAGGCCGATAATCCCCTGCATTGGCATTCTGTGTGGCGCGACTTACTCGATTTGCCAGCACTGACACCTATATTGGAAGCCCTGGTTGGAAACCACGCTTTTCGTAGCGCATTTTTTAAGGCGAAAGGGAAAGCGCCTTACCCAACGTTCCGTTTGGACCATATCAATGTGCACACCCATGTTAAGAACGGATTTCCTGGTGCACAGTTGCACGGCGGTTGGTTGAACAGCGGCGGCAGTCAGTTCTTTCGTTATCACGACGGCCAGTTCTACAACGGCTTGATTGCTGTGAGCTTCGAACTACATGACACGTTTGGGAATGATGGCGGGCTTGCGTGCATTCCCGGGACACACAAAAGTAACGTCGCGCTGCCACCCAATTGGCGGGACCTTAGTCAAGGTGTGCACGAATCGATCTCACGGATAGCGGCGCGAGCCGGTGATGCGATTGTCTTTACTGAGGCGCTAACTCATGGAACGCTGCCCTGGACGGTGGACGATCCGCGCGAGACTGTGTTTTACAAATTCTCACCACACGGCACTACTTGGTCAGCAGACTTCCTAGATCCTCGTGATTTTGCACACTACGAAGATATGGACGCTCGCCGGATGGCGATCTTGGAGGCACCAAACGCCCGTTACCCCGGTCGACCGACTCAGTGGCCCGGTTGAAAGGTCTGCAAAGTCAGAAGTAAGTCTAAGGTAGTGAGAAGCCTAGATTTAGATCGTTGGATGTTTTGTTAAACCACTCAACAACTTCTCGATGGTAAGGAATACCGTGGGCTTTTCGTTTAGCAGTCTCCTCGTGTTCGAGTAGTCCAGCGTAGTAAACACGGTCTTGCCCTTCGATTGGCGTCATACTTGAAATGCGTTCGAGCAAGGCATCTAAGTCGGATTTAAATTCGATGGCATCAATAAAAGCTTCGACTTTCATGGCCATCACAAACTGGGAGTGCATGTTTCGATCTGCCATGAACCCGGCTTTGTTGCCTGACAGGATGCCGGCCATGATGTCGACGATGGCCGCAAAACCAGTACCTTTGTGGCCGCCGTTTTCCCGCGTGCCGCCAAAAGGCAGCATAAAGAAACCGCCGTAATCAGGAGAATCTACAGCCTCCATAATAGGAGCGCCGTCGAGTCCTGTTATCCAGCCGGGTTCTAAATTAGAATCGATGCGGCGGGTCAACATGAGTTTGTTGGCAGCGACTTGTGTGGTAGCCACGTCAAATACGAACGGCGGCATTTTGTTGGTGGGTGCACCCCAAGCGATAGGGTGGGTGCCGAAGACAGGTTCGGTTCCCCAAAGAGGTACTTGTAGACCACCACCCGCGGAGACCATGCAGATGCCAATCATGTCGCTGGGTATTGCCATAAGCGCGTAGTAAGCAAGCATTCCAACATGACCGCAGTTTTGTACTGCGACCGCGCCCATACCTGTTTCATTCGCCTTGTCGATGGCCGTTTGCATGGCTCTCGGTCCCACTTGGATGCCTAACCCACGATCAGCATCCCAAGACGCCGCCACGGGAGAGTCTCTTAAGACCTTAACGTCAGGACGTGGGTTGATTATCTCTGCGCTATATTGATGCACATATGCCCGCAACATGTTTGAGACGCCGTGACTTTCACAACCACGCAAGTCACTCGTGATGAGAACGTCAGTTGCTGTGTCAGCATCGTCATCGGGCATGCCCATCTTTCGAAAAATGGTGGCTGTTGCAGCTCGTGCATCATCTTCTGAAACCAAAACTTGGTCAGCTTCCGGTACTAAGAATCGCTTTAACATTGTGTTCTCACTTCTGTAACCCATCAAAAGATGATTTACATGGGCGTTTAAGTCAACTTTGTGCAGCTCTATCGCTGCTCAGATTCATGATAAATTAGTATGATGAGTAATCGATTTACACAAGCGCACGTTGCAGAGTGGCGCGAGACGGGTTTCCTTATCCTGTCCGACTTTTTTACTGAGAACGAAATTGCGCCTATCCGCGAGGATTTCGCGACACTGTATCCAGATCGTGGCAAAGGCGACGACGTCGGTACAGAGCGAAGCTTTAAAAAGGAGGGTGAGATCGGTGCGAGTCACCCGAAGCAGTTCATGAACTTTGATCAGATGCCGTACGCGGCATCTTCTGCTATTAACCTCATCTCACTACATCCACAGCTCATCGAGCTTTCCAAAGCACTGCTTGGTGTTGTAGATGTGCACTGTTATCAGTCCCATACCTGGCTCAAGTTTACTGGGGAAGCAGATTACGATCAGGCTTTTCATTGCGACTTCGGCAATCACACACTGACCGTGCCCAGCGAGCATGTAGTGCAACGAACCGTCGACTTCGTAATCTATCTGTGTGACGTTGAAGACGACCTGGGTGCCCTGCATTACGTCACGAAACAAGATGCGTCTGAGATCCTTGGCCCCGGCGAGCTCATAGCGCCACCGGACAAACAACTTGAGCTTAGATCTCGAGAGAGATCCGCCGCAGCTCCCTCTGGGACCCTCGTGGCACACAGCATCGATACCCTGCATAGGGGCACGAACTTGACCCGACCAAACGGGAAAAGACTAACGATGACCGTGGGTTATAAGGCGCGAGGTAACGAGATGATTGGGTTCCATGTTTGGCAATTCTCGCCGCAGCGCCCCTGGCACACGATCTTGAACAATGCATCGCCTGAACAGCTAGAGGTGCTTGGGATTCCTCTGCCCGGAGATGTTTTCTGGACAGAAAGATCAGTCTCTCTAACTCAAGCAAGGTGGCCGGATTGGGATATGAGTCTTTACCGGGAGTCGTTAACAAGATGAAACGGCTGCACGTTATTGATGGGACGTACGAACTCTACCGTGCGCATTATTCGAAAAGACCTTCTAAATTTGCCCCGGACGGCCAAGACGTTAAGGGAACTGCAGGCGTTGTAAGTTCGTTACTAGGTTTGTTAGCTGATCAACATGAGAAAGTTACCCATATTGCAGTAGCTTTTGACAACCCGATCGAGTCCTTTCGGAACGATCTTTTTGCTGGCTACAAGACAGGTGAAGGTATGGAGCCTGTGTTAGTTGAGCAAATGGAACTCGTCGAGGAAGCTGTTGCGGCACTTGGCATGGTCGTTTGGTCCATGGCTGAGTTCGAAGCGGATGACGCCCTAGCAACTGCTGCCGTTAAGTATCGGTCGCATGTCGACCAGGTGCGCATCATGACGGCTGACAAAGACCTGGGGCAGAGTGTTGATGGTGATGCGGTCATCCAAGTGGATCGAATGCGGGATCGCATCATCAATGAACAAGGTGTTGTCGAGCGTAATGGCGTGCTGCCAAAGTCGATTCCTGACTGGTTGGGGTTGGTGGGCGACACTGCTGACGGCATACCTGGTTTGGCTGGATTTGGTGCTAAATCGGCAGCAACTCTGTTAACTGAGTATGGCGAGATCGAAGCCATTCCTGACGATCCAGATTCCTGGAGCGTTAAAGTCAGGGGTGCGCCAAGGCTTGCAGAGACACTCGCGCGAGAAAGAAGTGAGGCACTACTTTATAAACAGCTCGCGACATTGAGATTAGATGTACCTCTGGCGGAATCGATTGACGAGCTAGAATGGCGTGGCGCACCACGGCAACAATTCAACGCGTTTGCTGAACGCTTGGGTGGCATCACAATGCGACCCAAGAAATTCATCGACTAAGAGAGCTAAGACGCTTTACGGCAGTTGTTGTGTTGTTCACAACTCTGCAGAACAGTCGGCCAGTTAGCGTCGCCGCGCTCGATGGAACTCGTCACGTCCTTCTTCCATTTTCGGTATGCAGTTCGATTGAAGTTCAGGTAAAGCTTGCCATCAACGATCTCCCAAACATCGGGTTTGACGGTTTTTGTGAAATTGTGTGACACCGCGAATGCACAGTAGCCACCGTACTGTGGCGCGTATTTCTCAGGTTCTGCGATAAACCGCTCTCGGTTTTCGCCACTTGTAAACTTCCAGACTGCGCCTTGCCATTCGTAGGCAAACTCATCGCGCCCTCGGATGGCTCGATCTCCCGGCGCTAGGTCAAAATAGGCGACCACATCAGTACCACGAATGGCTCCTTTCTTCGTGGCGTAGATGTCGGGATCAGCGGCCCATATCGAACTACTGGTTAGAGCTAGCGCAACTATTAAAAATAACCGTCTTGTTACCTGGGGCATTGGCAGTTCCAAAATGCAATTCCAAAATGCAATGGGGGTTAGATGTCGAATACCGGAATAGGTTCCAAAAGTGGGCCTTAAGTGTGGATGCCGAATCACGGCTTATAGAAATTAATGTAAGATTTCACGGTAATCAGAGAGGAGGGAAGCTATGCACGATTTAGTAATTCGCGGTGGCACGATCGTTGATGGCACTGGTAGTGAAAAGAGAATGGGTGATGTAGCGGTCGATGGGGATCGAATCGTTGCGGTTGGTGATGATGTCGGTCAAGCGCGGCGTGAGATCAACGCCGATGGATTGTTGGTCACACCTGGTTGGGTGGATATTCATACCCACTACGATGGGCAGGCAATGTGGGATCCCTACCTTACGCCTTCTTCATGGCACGGCTGTACAAGTGTCGTGATGGGCAATTGTGGAGTTGGGTTTGCCCCGGTGCTCCCTGGCCAAGATCAATGGCTAATTGAACTTATGGAGAGTGTCGAAGATATTCCCGGATCCGCGCTTGCGGAAGGAGTAGATTTTTCTTGGGAGAGTTTTCCAGAATATCTTGATGCTCTTGATGCCCGGCAACGGGCGATTGATATAGGCACGCAAGTTCCACACTGCGCGGTGCGCGCCTATGTTATGGGCGAGCGATGTATAGAAGAGACGACTGCAAGTGCGGAAGATATTGAATCGATGGCACGTATCGTCCGTGATGGTCTGAAGGCAGGCGCGTTGGGCTTTTCCACGTCGAGGACGGTGGTTCATCTCACAAAGGACGGCGAAAAAGTTCCGGGAACCTTCGCCGGAGAACAAGAGTTATACGGCATTGCCGCCGGAATGCGCGAAGCCGGGCATGGAGTGTTCCAAATGGCTTCGGACCTTGGAGAACAGGACGGCGATTTACGCTGGATGACGCAGTTATCCAAAGACTTTGCAGTACCGATCAGCGTTAACCTCTTCCAGAACGATGGTAACCCGCAACAGTACAAAGAAATTTTGGCGGCAATGCACGAAGCGAGAGGCGAAGGCGCGCAAGTCTATGCCCAGGTGTCTGGTCGCACAGCGGGATTGTTATTGAGCTTGGACGGCACGATGCACCCGTTTATGAGTAAAAATGCATATCGGGAGATTCGGCATCTGCCACGCGCGGAGCGGATCGCCCGTATGCGTGACCCAGCAGTTAAAGCGGCGATATTGGCGAAAGAAGATCGACGGCTGTCGCGTCAAGCTAAGCTCTTTCTCGAGGGTTGGCACAAAATGTTCCGTTTAGGTGATCCGCCGAATTATGAGCCGACGGAAGCTGAGTGTTTTGCGCAGCGTGCAATCAGTGAAGGCGTCACGCCGGAGGAATTGGCCTATGACACGCTCATGGAGTTTGATGGCTATGGATTAATCTACTTTCCGCTGTTGAATTATAGCGACTATAGTTTTGAACCTTCTTTTGAAATGATGCAGGCACCTAACACTCACTTTGGTGGTTCCGATGGTGGTGCACATTGTGGTGCAATCTGTGATGTGAGCTTACCGACTTTCAACTTGGCTTACTGGTGTCGCGACCGAGAACGCGGTGCGCAACTGCTACTTGAGTTCATGGTGCACAAACAGACGTAAGGGACAGCTTCGTTACATGGTTTGTTAGATCGAGGCGTGTTGCAGCCAGGCTATAAAGCTGACATCAACTTAATTGATTTTGACCGGTTACAAGTGCGCGCACCGCGCATGGCTTTCGATTTGCCGACCGACGCTCGACGTCTGATCCAAGGCGCTGAAGGGTATGAAATGACCATTAAGTCTGGACAACCCATATTCGAGCAAGGCGAGGCGACTGGCGCTATGCCAGGGCAACTTGTACGGGGACCCCAGCGGAAATAGTGCGTTAGCGGCTGGCGAGTCCATGCATCATGAACGATGCGAACTTTGGACCTGGTTGGTAGCCGCTCTCAAAAGAGAGCAGGTTGAAACCGCCGCCTTTGATTAGTTCGTCTGCGCGGCGAGTGAGATGGCAACCGCCGCCAATGACTTTCCAGATGGGCTCGAGACGCCGCTGCCATTTTTGGATGTTGATGTCGTCCGAGCTGCCGTGTTCGACGAATATCAATTTGCCACCTGGTTTCAGTGCTCGGTACATCTCGCTCACCGCGGCTTCCGGATTCGGAATACTACAAAGCGTCCATGTGCACACAACTGTGTCAAAGGACTCACTTGAAACGGGAATTTCTTCCCCGGATACGCCGATCACATCGACGTGGGCTTGGATGTTTTCTGCCCGAGAAGCAGCTTTGACGGTAAGTGCTTCGACTGGATCGACTCCCGTTATCGATTCAACTGCTTGAGGATAGTGCGGTAGATTTAAGCCACTCCCGATCCCTATCTCCAAGACTCTGCCCTCTGCTTGAGCGAGGTAACGGGCCCTCAGTTTGGTCATCGGCGGTTGTCCACAAGCTTTGTCGATAATGCGCGGTAGGATGTGTGCTTCGTAGAAATTGGACATAGCTTATACGACGGTTAACAACCAATCGTTCCCTGTTGATATAGCTTCGCACGCTGTTCGTCCGACATCTCGAGTACGGATGCTAGGACTGTGTCTGTGTCAGCACCGAGGCAGGGTGCGGCACTGATTACCCCGTTCTGGCGTCTATGTAAACGCCAAGGTATCCCGGCGTGCGCTCGCGCGCCGACTTCTGGGTGATCGATGGTCTCAATGAACTCTTGCTCACGAAAATGAGGATCTTCCACGATGTCTTGGACACTCAGTGTTGGGAATGCTGGAATGCCTTTTTCTTGTAATAGTGTGGTGAGATCCCAGCGATTTTGGGTTGCGGTCCAGGTGGCTATGAGTGCTTCTAGGGTATCCTCATTAGCTCGTCTTTCTTCAAGCGTCTTGTATGTGGCATCGACCTGCAAATTCTCATCCATCAAACCTGCTAAGGCGCGCCATTCTTCATCGTTGCGGCACGCGATGGAAATCCAGTGATCGTCTCCAGCACACTTAAACACTCCGTGAGGTGACATGTTACGGTGCCGGTTTCCCATGCGCTCTGCTTGCGTGCCATGCTGCGCAAAGTCCATCCAAGCCTCCATGTTTAGCACGGCAGTTGCTTCCCACAAACTGATGTCGAGGTGGTCCCCAACTCCTGTTTGGTCTCGCTTTATCAAAGCACTGGTGATTGCGTAGGCGGCAGTGATTCCAGCAGTAGGGTCCGGCATGGATAAGCCAATTTCTTCTGGCCTGCCACCGATGAAACCGGTCCCCGCTGAGAGTCCTGTTAGAGGCGGAATCGCGGGTCCATATCCCATGTAGTCTTTGTAGGGGCCAGATTGACCATAGCCCGAGATGCTGGCAACAATGATGTCGGGCTTAATCGATTTGAGTGTGTCGTAGCCGATACCCATCCTGTCCATGACACCTGTCGCGAAGTTCTGCACGACGACATCTGATTTGGCGACGAGGGATTTGACGATACTGATGCCTTCCTCCGTACCCAGATTTACGGCAATGCTCGACTTGCCTTGGTTCCATTGATTGAACATACCCGAGCAATTGAGTCCTTCTTCGATACCGACCGGATAAACGGGTAAGCGCCGATAAAGATCCGCTCGTAGCTCAGACTCAACTCGGATGACTTCAGCGCCGAGATGCGCCAAATTAAGGCTACAAAAAGGCCCAGCCCATGCCCAAGTCAAATCCAAAACCCGTATGCCGGTGAGTGGTTTGTCACGTGACTCGTCAAGAGTCGCGTCGGTAGGCGTGTCGTTTTGTGCTACCAGTTCTGAGATAACCGTGTCGTTGTGCTCGCCTGTCTGTGGGGCGGGGAGGTATGTGTCGGCACGGCCCTCGATACCGAGAATAGAACTCCCGAAGACTTCGATATCCCCGCGTCCCGGTTGTTGGATGGTGGTGAAGAACCCTCTTGCTCGCAAGTGCTCGCTGTTTGCAAACTGCTGTAGATTTAAGACAGGTGCCACGCAAATGCGCTTTGCTTGCGCAGCATGATAAAGCGGCTCGGCTTCCCACTCTGCTACAAACTCTTGGACAAACATGTGGACCAAGTCTTGATTTTCCTGACGACTTGGTTGGTCTGCGAAGGTTTCCATCTGGGTCCAATCTGGCGAACCCATCAATTCAACGAGTCGTTCCCATTGATCCTGTTCTACGCACACGATAAATACGGGTGCATCCTTGGCTTGGAAGATACGCCAAGGAATGAGCGATCGTGGGTTACTTCTGGTCGGGACCTCTTCTTTGTAGCTGTATGCTGGAATACCCGATTCCAGCACTGAAGCGACGTAAGCCTGCATAGAGAAATCGATGAATTCTCCAATACCCGTGAGCTGAGTATCTCGCCAGACGGCAAGAACGGTCATTACACCAGCGATCGCTGACATCAACATACATTGATCACCCGTAACCTTGAGCGGTGGCAAGTCCGGATCAGAGTGCGTGGCAGGACAAAGATTCGCCCAGCCACCGGCGTTGGTCAGTGTCAGGTCCGTGGCCGCGTAGTTAGAATAAGGGCCGGTGCGTCCAAAGGGTGTGAGTGAAAGGGTGACGAGACGTGGGAAATCTTTAGCGAGTGCCGCTGCACCGATGCCGAGGTTCTCGGCCTCATTTGTAGGGAGTCCGTGCACCAGTATGTCTACGGATCGGAGCAATTGAAACAGTACTTCTGAGGAGGTGAATGGCGAGACGAACGACTTTTTGTTGAGATTGAGCGCTATGAAATAGCCGCTTAAATCTTTGCCGTCGTCCGAGTTAGTTTGTCCCCAACGACGCATGGTATCGCCTTCCGGTGGCTCGAGTTTAATAACGTCCGCGCCTTGGTCCGCAAGGAGCTTTGCGGCATAGCTAGGTGCCACGCCAGTCGAGATCTCTAGCACTCTTAAATCTGAAATTTTCTGGTTAGCCATAGCGTGTGGATCATACCGCTAGATTGGGGTTAGGAGAATCCGCTGCCAACGAGAGCGCAGTTTCTGGGCTTTCGGCTGCGATATCGAAACCGTAGACTGTGGATCTCGCATTAATTAACAAGCGCCATGGATCTAGAAACCCGAGTAGCCCAAATCGAAGCCAAAGATGAGATCCGAGAGCTCACAGCGCGCTATTGTCATGCCGTTGTCGATGGAGATGCTCAGACCATCGTTTCCCTGTTCGCCGACAATGGGGTTTTCAAAACGCACACCTTTGCCCCTCAAGGTCATGAAGAACTTTTATCGTTCTACGCAGAAGGAGTGGGTGAGCAAACCCATAAACCTTTCGTACAAAACCATGTCATAGAGTTTTTGGACGCGGATCGAGCCAAAGGTCGATGCTCTGTCGAAATACGCGTTCTACAAGATGGCGAGGCGTACACCCAAGCAGGGCATTATCACGATCAATATATTCGGGAACGCGGTAAATGGCGCTTTGCTGAGCGCCACTACATTCGATATCACAATGTGCCTTGGGTGAAGGGTTGGGAGAAGTAATCTAGCCTAAGTTAGCCTTGCCGTAGTCAACCGTAAGCCACCGTTCTACGTTCATCAGGACGGTCACGTTATCTCCTGTGCTTTGCGCCGCGTAACCCTTGCCCATTTCTTCACCAAGATAACGTGTGGCCATACTGAGTAGCGCGCCTTCCTCACTTGGCTCGATAGATGTGATGGGTCCTTCCACACTGACGTATTTGTAAGGCATCGCCTCGCTTTGGGCGACAAGAGAGATTCTGCTGCCGACACTCGCGAGTTGTCCTTTTCTTGATTCTGGTCCGATGATGACCCAAAGACCAACTTGAGGGTCATAGTCATACCAAATTGGTGCCGTGAGCGGTCCGGCCGCCGGATCAACAAAAGAGATGACCCCGACGTGGAGATCAGCTAAAAAAGTTTCTCGTTCAGTCACAGTCATGGCGAGGGACATTGTTGTCTCCAAAATTTGGTTGAGGTGGTCATGCTACGTGGATGTGTTGATCGTGTTCTAGTCTTTTCCTGCTACCGCGATTTCGAGTAGATATGGCCCGTCACCCGATAAATAGCTTTCCGCCGCAGCGATAATCTCCTCCGTTGTATCCGCGCGTGAATTTGCGATTCCCATGCCCGTGGCCATAGAAGAGAAATCTAAGGTCGGATTGATGAGATCCATGTTTGGGTAGGGTTGGTCGGATGGCGCGTCGAAACGTTGGCGGTGAATGTCTAAGTTGTGTTTCAGCACTCTGTACTCGGCATTCGCGAGGATAACGAAGAAAATGTTGAGCTTGTGGTGGGCTGCTGTCCACAGAGCCTGAATGCTGTACATCGCTGAACCGTCGCCAGAGATCGCAAGAATCTGTTTCTCAGGTAAGGCCACCGCAGTGCCGATAGCACCGGCGATTCCCTGACCAATGCCGCCACCGCGGCCTGCGAAGAACTCATCGGGGTTGCGCTTGCGGAAGGCACGATCAACGTCTGCTGATGCCGTGATTGATTCATCTACAATAACGACGTCCTGGGGTAGCGCGCTGGCAAGAGCCGACATTGCTTCGGTCGCCGCCATCGGGGTTGTGCCGATTTGGTTTTCAAAGCGGGAGGCTTGCGTCGTTAGATTCGCGACGTGTGCATCGGCTAACAGCGTGGCGTTTTGCTTGAAGCGAACTTGTGCCTCGTCTGATGCTCGATCAGCCACTATTTCGCTGAGTCTAGTGATTATTGTACCCAGGTCACCAGAGATGCCTTCAGTGACAGGACGGTGCACCGAAAGTAATCGTGGATCAGATTCGATTTGAACGGTGTATGCGCGCTCCGGTAAAGATGAGCCCTGTTCAAACCAGATTTCCTCCATGGTGACGCCGCCGACCACAACGATGGCATCATACTCGGCGAGCATCGAGCGGTTCTGTGAAGCGTCAGTGGCGAGGCCGCGTATGAAGTGCGGATGGTCAGTTGCAATGGGCCTTCGCGCTAACAGGAAGTCCGCGAAAACTGCGGCGCCAATTTGTTCGACGAATTGAAGAAATTCAGCGGTGACATGCTCGCGAGCAATATCGTCACCAACGCAAACGGCGATCTTCTCAGCCTCGATGAGTTTCTCAGCGATGGTTTGCAGAGTTTCGGGATGTGGCAGTGTGGAGTGATGCAATTCGCCAGATGTGGAAGCGGGGACGTCCGTCTCCTGCTCCATGACGTTGTTTGGTAGCGCAACAAAGACAGGCCCCTTGGGATGTTCATTTGCGATTTGAAACGCGCGTCGCATCATCGGACCAATTTCGTCCGCCGACTGTGGTTCTACCGACCACTTGACCACGGGTGCTGCCATCTCGACCAAATCATGGCGTAGCAACGGGTCGCGCAGTCTCATCCGCGTATCTTGTTGACCGGCAGTAACCACGACCGGGACACGAGCTTTAAGGCAGCCATACATCATGCCGATGGCGTTACCTAAACCTGGTGCAACGTGAACGTTGGCGACGGGCGTGAGACCGGTTGCCTGAGCGTAAAAACCAGCAGCACATACCGCAACGCCCTCATGCAGGGCGGTGATGTACTCAACCTCGGGGTGCTCGAGCAAACTTTCCAGTAACGGATTCTCGGTGGTGCCGGGGTTGCCAAAGATCTTCGTACTACCATGCAACCGCATACTCTGCATAAAGACCTGCCTACCTCTCATCACAACGCTCCTTTTTGCACCTGGGCAATTTTGCACTAAGGCATTGATCATAGGATTTTGCCGAGGTTGCTACCAGGCGTATGATTCCCGCAGGGTTTCGGGAGAGGCTCAACAGTTCTTGGGAGGGGCGCAAAGCTGGGGGGGAGAAAGATGCACAAGCTAGATGATCAACAGAGGAAACAGTGGCATACAGACGGATATCTGCACATAGAAGGTGCGCTCACTGCGGAACAAGTCGAGTTTTTTAATGCAGAGATGGCGAGATTTCGGGGACAGCCAGGCTACGAACCGGATAACAATCCAGAGTTACCGATTGGACACTACGCTTGGCTAGATCATGCCAGAGATCTAGATCCGGGTGGTTTTATGGATCGAAGGGACCTCTTGTCCTATCACCAAGCATTTATCGACCTGATCGATCACGAGCCTATTTTTGACTACGTCGTCGACATCATGGGTCCTAACATTTTGTTGTCGATGACCCAAGCGATTGCGCGCCCACCGACTGATAAGTTTCCAGGCTACACGCACACGGATGGTGGCGAATCTTTGCGCCAGATACGCGTGAGCGAGTCGAGTCCGCCTGTAGCGATGAAAGCGATGTACCTGCTTACCGACGTGACCGAACCGAATACCGGTAATTTGACCGTTTTTCCTGGTAGCCATCTGCGACAGATTCCAGACGCAGACGATCGGTTGATGACGCCTAATTCACCAGGAGCAGCACAGCTTACTGGCAAAGCAGGGGATGTTTATTTGTTCCCACATGCGCTTTGGCACGGACCGGCAATGAATCAGGGAAATACAACACGCAATACGTTGCTCTACAACTATTGTCAGCTGTGGGTGCGCAGTTATGACCACGAGAATGTCCCAGATGTCGCGCAGCAATGCAGTCCGAGGCAGCGTCGGCTGCTTGGGGATCTAGGTTACGATTTCCGCCCGGGCTCCTACTTTTATGTCCCCAAGGATCAAGAGACCGTGATTCTGGGTGATTGAGCTTTCTGGATTACCGATATAACCATAGGATGAATGACTATGAGTGATGCGCTGAATGTCAGTGTGAAAAATCACGTGGCTACGCTTTCGAACAATGATGCGCCGTACAATCGGATGACGCTGGACTACATGGATGAGCTTGAGCGCGTTGTGCCTGAACTTGGCGCAGATGATAGCGTCCGAGCTCTGATTTTTACCGCAGCGGGAGAAGAGCACTTCTCAGTCGGTATGAATCTGAAGCAGTTTCCGGAAGGGGTGAAAAGGTTAGGTTCTTCGGATGCGGTGCTCGATCAGAGGCTACGAGTGCTGAATTTGATTGAGACGCTTGGAAAACCAAGCATAGCCACGTTGTTCGGTTACTGCCTTGGCGGGGGTTTGGAGTTACCCCTCGCGTGTCACTTTAGAATTGCCGCAGACCAAGACGCACAAATCGGACTGCCCGAAATGGGCCTAGGTGCTGTGCCAGCATGGGGCGGTTCCGCACGTCTACCGCGTGTCGTGGGACGCGATGTAGCGCTAGATATGATTTTGCGGGGACGCAAAATATCGGGCCAAGAGGCGCTGAGAGTTGGGCTAGTCAGTGCGATATATCCAGCTAGTGAGCTCAAAGATCGAGCACAAGCGTTGGGCGAAGAACTTGCGCAGCAGCCTCGTCTTGCAGTCAAAGGTGTGTTGGACACAATTGTCGGGTTTGAGTCGAGGAGTTTGCAGGAGTCTATTCAAGATGAGCGTGCTGCCGTCCATCTTACCCGGGGTACCGCAGATTCACAGGAAGGCATGCGCGCATTTCTTGAGAAGCGCGAGCCTGTCTTCAATCAGGACGTTTAGTTACACTCACACGTTGGGCTTGGGAAGTCGCACATTAGGAGAACAAATTGGCTTACGAACTACCGATTCCGCGGCAGGGAATTCACACGCGACCATTTTGGGAGGGCGCCAAAGAAGGCAAGTTGATGCTGCCACGCTGCATCGACTGCAACACGGTCCATTGGTATCCAAGACACATTTGCCCAAATTGCCATTCCATAAACTTGGAATGGATTGAAGGCAGCGGCGAGGGAAGAATCCACACTTTCGCTGTACAACACTTAGTCTTCGGTCCGTGGTCCGAGCACGCACCGTATGTCACTGCGTACATCGATCTACTCGAGGGGGACCGCATGCTTACTGTTTTGCGGGGTGTGGATCCGGAAAAACCGGAAACAATCGAGATTGGTGCGAAGGTACGTGTCGAGTTTGAACAGGCGAATGATGACACTTTCATTCCCTATTGGCGTGTGGTGGGAGAGTAACAATGCCAGGATTACTATATAAATCAGCGGCAATTGTTGGTGCCGCCGAGGCGAACGAAATTGGTTTTCTCGAAGAACCTGCAACAGCCCTACAACTACACATTGAAGCGATCAAGAATCTGAGCGATCAGACTGGTATCCCGATTGCAAAGATCGACGGTATTTTTTCGACGGGTTGGTCGACAGAGCTTTGTGAACACCTGGGTATTACGCCGAAGTACATAGATACAACCGCCGTCGGTGGCTGCTCGTTTGAGATGCATGTACACCATGCGGCGGCTGCGATCTATTCAGGGATCATTGATATCGCCCTGGTCTCGCATGGCGAAAATGGGCACTCGGCGCGGAAGATCGGAAGCGGCGGGGGTAACTACGGGCGTGGCGCTGGCAATGCGTCCCCGTCCCATGAGATGACAATGGCCTATGGGCTTGGCGGCGCGCCGTCAAACTATGCCCATGCGATGGTGCGGCATATGCATCGCTACGGCACAAAGCGTGAGGATTATGCGCACGTAGCCAAAGTCACTCGAGATTGGGCAACGCTGAACCCTCGCGCTGCGATGTACTCAAAGGAAAAACACCCGTTTGGTGGACCAATCACTGTGGAACAAGTGGAAGAATCGAGATTGATTGCATGGCCGTTAACCATTCTGCACTGTTGTATGGTGGCGGATCATGGTGGCGCTATCTTTGTTGTTAGCCCGAAAATCGCAGCACGACTTTCGACCAAACCTGTCTGGATAGCTGGCGCGGGTGAAAGCATGAGTCATGGCAACATGATGGAGATGGGAGACTTTACTAAAACGTCTGCTGACAAATCTGCGGAAGCTGCTTACACGATGGCGGGACTTGGTCCAGCCGATATGGAGCTTGCCGAGATCTATGACTCGTTCACGATAACGGCGGCGATGACCGCCGAGATGTTGGGCTTAGCGAAGCCTGGTGAGGGACATCTTCTTTGGAAAGATGGTCACGCAGCCCCTGGAGGACGTTTACCCATCAACACAAATGGTGGTGGTTTGTCATTCAATCACAGTGGTATGTACGGTATGCCTTTGTTGATCGAAGCTTATCGCCAGTTGTCCGGTACAGCGGAAGATGGCATCAATGGGGACAAGGGCAAGCAGACTGATGCTCGCACTTGTGTCGTCAATGGCACAGGAGGCAGCTTGTCGACGACAGGCACGTTGGTCCTTATTTCAGACGACGATTGAGGCTCGGCACAACACACGCGTCAGCCGAATTACTCACGTAGAAACAAGTAGCTCCACCAGAGATATCCACCAAGCCCATCGGGCTTGGTGCAGTTGAGCTTGGTTCTTCTTTTTGGGAATGGTCCGAGAGAAAGGATGCGGACGGTGTTGGCTGCGGATTCCACCTCTACAAGCGCGCCATCAAAAAAACAATTCAGTGGCATCTCGGCGTTTTGCAAGTCCAACGAAACGAAACTATCTTCCCGTACCCGCAGCGGCCCCATTGGATGTGCTTCGATGTAGAGCGGTCGAGTGTGGGTCCTTTCGGCAAGCCGTTTCAAACTGTCGGCTCCGGTATAAAACGGATGGCGCGGCAGACCGAGAAAATCCGAGTCAAAGCCGACGGCACCAGAGTGCTGCCCGGTGGCGAACAGTTCAAGATCGCTAACGATTTCTTTCAGTTCTTTGGAGTATTCCCCGTATGGATAGGCAAAGAGCGTTGGGCGGACGTCAAGCTTATCTACGATCAAAGCCGATGCGGCTGTCACGTCGACGGTCACTCTTTGTCGCCATGCATCTTGTGTCTCACCATTCTGTGGGTACGCGAGATGACCGTGTGAGTGACCGTGATTTTGAATCTCACCACCGACGTCTTGAATCTCGCGCAGTTCCTGCCAATCCAAATAGGCATTATTTGCCTCTGCTGCCTTGCTTGTGTTGACAAAAATGGTAAATGGCATCTTCCGGGATTTGAGTAATGGCATTGCTGTGTCGTAGACAGACTGGTAGGCATCATCAAAGGTTATCGCAACGGATTTGGCAGGGATTGGCTCCCGGGCTGCAAGCGCGGCAACCATCTTTGAGAGTTGCATAACATTGAAGTTTTTGGCAGATAAGTAGTCGAGATGGGCTTCAAACTGAGCGGGCCTGACGCTGGTAGAGGATGGTGTTGTGGAGGATACGTGGTGATACAGCAAAACCACGCCATGCTCTGCACCGTGACTGTCGGTAGAAGCAGCTATTAGCAACAGCACAGTTAACAAGCGCACCGATAACAAGTGCACCGATAACAAGTGCACCGATGACAAGTGCACCGTTAACAAGTGTGCGAACCGAGAAATCGTTCTAGCCATTAGCTTGGTAACGTATTCATTCGAGATTGTTTGCTCGGATCATCGCTTGGATTTCGGTCACGTAGTCATATCCTCGTTCGGAGTAGCCATCTAACCCTATGGCAAGGGCCTCCCCTTTCAGTGGTTGTCCGTCACGACGTAGCGTTGCACGCTTTTCTCGGAAACTCGCGTAACGGATGTGAGTATTGAGGTTGTGGATGTAGGCTCGAACGGCATCTCTGGTGGACCGGAATTTCGCCACTTCGTGGCTGCGTCCACGTGACCGATTTTTTGGTGTAAATCCACAGCCACGCACGAAACATTGTTGGCCAAAGAAGTTGTAGCCATTGCGCGCGAATCGAGAGGAGCCCCAACCACTTTCCTTGGCGGCTTGTATGAGCGCTAGGGAGTTTGGAATGATATCAACTTTGTTTAGTAGCCCGTGCAAGTCTTGCGGGTCTGCCTCTTGGTTGAGATAGAGCAAACGTAGGCGGCGAAGGAAAAAATGGTCTAGCAGGTTGATGGATCCATCGGTTGAGATTAGCTCTTGCAGCCGCTCTCGATCGCTTAAGACTTTGGCATTTACCTCGATGACATGGGGGCGTAGGTAAGCAAAAAAGTCCGCCTTTTTCTCTTCTACAGTGGCGGCATCGGAGAATTCTGGGACAACGTCACGCGATGTCAGAGCCCAACCAATTCCGAACATGAGAACGAGTAAAAGCAATGACTGTATTAAGAGTCGTTCGCGCTGTATTACTGTCCGCAAACCGTGTCTAGCGCTTGGGTGGATGTGCGGCGACGACAGTTTCATCTATGTCTGTTCCCCAGCCGGGTCGATCAGACAGTATAAGCTTACCGTCACGAATCTCTGGTGGGTGTGTCACCAGTTCGTCTTTCCACGGCACATCGTCAATGTCGATTTCCATGATTCTGAAGTTGGGGATGCTTGCACAAAAATGTGCACTGATCATTGTGCATAGATGCCCGTAAAAATTGTGTGGGGCGACGTTGATCTCATACGCATCTGCCATCGCGGCGATCTTGCTAGATTGCCAAATGCCGTTCCACGGCACGTCGATGATCGCGACGTCCATCGCTTGCTGTTCGAAGTAACGTCTGAATTCTCGTATGCCATACAAGGATTCACATGAAGCGACCGGTAGATTGGCCTGTTGTCGGATATAGGCGAGGGCTTCCGGATTAAACAAGTCCAGCTCATACCAAAAGAGGTCAAAGGGCGCGAGTGCGCGCATTACCTGTAGGTATCCCTCTGGTTTGAAATTGAAATTCATGTCTAAAAGAATGCCCATTTGATCTCCGGCACCTTGGCGCAGGGCGGTCATTTGCGCGGTGAGGGAGCGTAGCAATGCAGGTTCGGCATTGAGTTCGGGCGCGCCATGGATCCCGGCGGAGCGAGCGAATCCTGGTGAATGCACTCGAGGTGTTTCGTCAAAGAGATACATGTTGCATTTAAGAGCGTTGAACCCGGCTGAACTTACCTCGTCACCGAGACCAATAAGGTCATCAACGGATCTGAGAACGGGCTTGCCGACCATTTTGGCAGTGCCTTCACGCATTCGATAAGTGCCACAGTGAGACCAGTAGAGGGGCAGTTCTGTACGGACCGGCCCACCTAGGAGGGTATACACGGGTACACCTAAAACCTTCCCCTTGATATCAAATAGTGCATTCTCGATTGCAGCGATCGCCTGCGAATTAATGCCACCGGGAGCCTGACGGGTCATGGCGTAAAGCCGGGCAAAGATCGCTTCGTGCGCCAGCGGATCGGAACCTAAGACAAATGGCGTGAGCTCTTCAATGACTTTGCTTACACCGCGGCTGCCGTAAGACTCGTTATACTCGCTGTAACCTACAACGCCATCGGTGGTGGCGATTTTGAGGTAAGAAAAGACGCGCCATCCGGCGTCACAGTGTAGGGATTCGATTCACTCAATTTTCATCGTGTCGCTATGATTGGTGGTAATGGAAATATAATAACAACATGGAGGCAAGCTTGGAGGGGGAAGCCGAGAAGGCTGGTAGTGCAAGTCCACCGCGTAAGGACTACGCAAAACTGTCGACGCTGAGCATTCTTCACATGGCTCAGTATTTTCCGATAACGTTTGCGGGTGTTGCGTTGCCTTTCTTGTTCCGCCAGGAAGGTTTACCCCTTGAGATGTTTTGGCTGCTTGCGCTGCCGTCATTTCCAAGATGGCTTAAGTTTCTGATGGCGTTGGTGGTAGACAACTACGGCAACGAAAGGATCGGCCGGAGAAAGTCTTGGATTATTCCGTGCACGGTACTGGCCGTGATCTTGTATGCGACGCTTGCGTTCTTTCCGCCCAATCTCGATTCGATCTACATCATGGTGAGTATCTTGGTCTTTGGCGCGGTGATCATGTCCGCGCAGGACATCGCGGTTGATGCCTACGCCGCTGAAGCGATGGAAGATCATGAACGTCCACTCGGTACATCATTGATCAATGTGCTCGGCGCGGTATCGAGCGTGATTGGTGCAGCAGCCGTTGCATTAGTCGATACGTTCGGTTGGCAAAACACCATGTTTGCGGCATCTGGGCTCATGTTGGTTGCGGCACTACCGGCAATGCTGCGTAAGGAACCTACCCCTCCTCCGGCTACTCTTGAACGTTTGGCTCGAGGCGAGAGACCCGATCTGATAAAGGCTCTGAAGCGGCAAGACTCCAGGTACATCGTGCCGTTCATGTTTATGTTTGGACTAGGACAACATTTTTTCTTGACGATGATTGGACCGTTTTGGTCCGATCAGGGTATGACCTTGACTCAATACGGTATCTTGGCGCCTGCGGCGACGATCACCGGTGGGGTTCTAGCTGCAACGTTGACGCCGTGGCTGATAGAGCGAACTAGCATGCGGTTCACGGCCATAGTCGGCTTGGTTGTGTTGCCGGTAGAGGCAGCGGTTTATTGTTACTTTAGTTTTCTGAATGCTATTCCACCCTTGTGGATACTCATCGTAACCGTTGCGGCGTTGTCCTTCTCGACCAGTCTGTATATGTACACAGTTACCATTTCTCGTTTCCGATGGGTATCGAAAGCTCAAGCAGGAACGGACTATTCCATGCAATCCAGTATGTGGAATCTAGGCGTTTGGGTCGCCGGTTCGACTGCTGGCATAGTTGCTGGTCAGTTTGGTTACGTGGTCTTTTTTCCAGTGGCGGCATTAATCACACTGGTTGGAGGCGTCTTTTACGTGCTCAAGTGGCAAGATATAGAGGATTTGGTGCTCGAGCGCGAAGCACGAGAAACTGGACACGTTGAGGTGGCATAACCAATTGGGAATCATCATCAGATTCTGAGGCGAGGTCGTAATGGCGATAGAAATTAGACGGGCAACCGCTGGCGAGATGGAGCAAGTTGGCTTGATGGCGGCTTATGTGTATGGCGGCGCTTTTGGTGACGGTGCGGACAACATCACGGCTACTTCGATGCGACCGGAATGGACGCTCTGTGCGTTCGACGGCGCGAAGCTGGTGACTTCATTTGGGGCGTTCCCTTTCACCATGCGCGCCAACGGTGAAGCGATTTCGTTTGGTGGCGTCACAGCCGTTGGTACTCGACCAGAGTACCGTCGGCAAGGTCTGGTACGGAGGATCATGACCCAGGCGATACAAGATCAGAAAGACCAAGGTCAATCAGTAGCTGGTCTTTGGGCTTCGCAAGCTGCAATTTACCAACGATATGGATATGCGGCGGCCGGTGCCAACCGACACTATTCAGTGGACACAGCAGACATCCGTTTTTATGACGTGGATCCAGGGAGCTGCTCCATCGAGAGGCTCTCGATGCCGGACTGCATAGAACCCGCAAAAGCGCTATACCGAGAGTTCATCGCCAATCGGTTCGGATACCTACATCGCTCTTCCATTCTCTGGGGAGAAAATGTGTTTGATGGCAGCTCACCAGATGGTCCGGTTTATATGGCATTGGCGAGTGATGCGGAGGGAGCTCAGGGTTACGTCGCGTATACCTTGCGTGCGAACAAGGTTGGGCACCGTGCACGAGCACAAGAGATCAAGATACGTGATATGGGCTGGCTGACCTTGGACGCCTATCGGTCGATGTGGAGTTTCCTGGCAGGTCATGATCTTGTGGGTCGTGTGCTTTGGGAAAATGCGCCCGTAGATGATCCTGCGCCACACCTATTTTCAGAGCCTCGCATGTTACATACGGACGATCGGGAAGGGAGCTGGATGCGACTAATTGATGTCCCGTCAGCACTTAACAATCGCGGCTATCTACCGGTAGACACTCGGTGCAGGGTGAGCCTCACGATTGAGAGCGATGACCTTGCGCCGTGGAATGAGGGGACCTGGGCGCTCGAGCTGGATGGCCAGGGTGGTAGGGAAGTGACACAAGCCGAGCATTGTAATGAGAGTCTGACACTTTCAGTCAAAACACTCGCTTCTCTTTATACAGGTATGCATAGCGCACTCGAGCTTTCCCAGGCGGGATTGATATCAGGTCCGTTGTCCTCAGTTCGGGCTGCCAACACGGCGTTCGCCACCTACTTTAAGCCCCATTGCCCAGACCACTACTGATCTAGTCGCGGCTAGTCCTGGCCGCGTTCGCGGCATTTCGTGTTTCCTGATTTGGCCCAGCCCTGTTTCCTGGGCGAGGGTCACGTGTGCTCGGCTGATGTTTGGTTGACAGGGTACTGTATGTAACATACTGTGCATTACACAGTATATAACGCACAGTACCTAGAGTACGCAATCAAAAGCGTGGGATCGGAACCTCGCATTTGAGAGCGCGCTGCAGAGTGCAGGTTAAATGTAGAACGTATTTATGAATGACGAATCGATACGAGAAATTGCCGACAAGCTAAATTCGGAGATACGACGTGGCTCGTTGGTGTTGGCCGTTCTTGGTCAATTGCAGAGTGAGCACTACGGGTATTCACTTAGGAAATCCCTTGCTGAGCATGGTTTGGATGTGGAAGAGGGGACTCTTTATCCACTTATACGGCGCCTCGAAAAGCAGGGGTTACTGGAAAGCGAGTGGCGGGAAGAGAACAAACGCCGTAAGCGGTTTTACCGTTTGAGCGCAGTAGGCCAGTCAGTTTATGCAAGTTTGCTTGAAGACTGGAGAGATCTTAGTTCGAGTCTCACGACAATTACCGCCTCGGGCTCAATGCCTCAGGTTTTGGAGCAGGAGTAAGGAATGCAACTAGTTGAAAGTTATGTGATTGAGGTTTGCCGGTTTGTGCCGAGTGAGCAGCGTGACGAGATTGCGCGCGATCTGCGGGAAGCCATAGCAGAAGAGGTTTATGAGTTGGCCGACGCGCGCAATGAAGAGCCAACCGATGCGGATGCCAAGCAGGTGCTCAGTGGTTTTGGGCACCCGTTGAAAGTGGCGGGTCGCTATCAGCCGCAAAGATACTTGATCGGCCCGGAGATCTTTCCCGCCATGTTGCAAACGTTGCGGATCGTCATTGGATTTGCACTTGGTATACAGGTCGTAGCTATCGTAGTTTTCGGTAGTTTGCAGGAGTGGACAATTGGGCCGTGGGATCTATTTTGGATGACATTTGAGCTCGTGCTTTGGATTCTGTTTGTGATCGTTGGTGCGTTCATAGCAGTTGAATACAGCGGAGAAAAATTGGGTTGGTATGAGAATTGGAGTCCGCAATCACTTTCTCCCAACAGTATGGGCGTGATCAGTCGAAGTGATATTGTGACGAACATAGTGACAGGCGGTTTCTTCTTGTTGTGGTGGAACGACGTGGTTGTGCTGCACTGAAGAACCTGCGCGGACAGGTCTATGGTGCCCCTAGTGTTGAGATGTCTAGCCAAGGACAGTAGGCTTTGAAGATGACTGAATCCAATCCACTGTCCCGCGAAGAGCTAGCCCGGGTCACTCGAAAGAGTGATCTTCGAGGGCTTTGGTGTGTTGCTAGCCAATGGGCAATCACGATCGGTATCTTTGTCGGTATGGCGCTCTGGACAAACCCTCTCAGCATCGCTGTAGGTATGGTGCTGCTTGGTGGTCGCCAGTTGGGGTTCTTTGTCCTGACACACGAAGCGGGTCATCGCACACTGTTCAAAACACAATGGTTGAATGATTTTGTTGGCACTTGGCTTACGAGCCCAGTCGATTTCTCCAATGGCCGAAGTTACATGCGTGAACACTTGCTCCACCACCGAGCGGCGGGAACCAAGGATGATCCGGACTTGGCCAATTATCAGGACTATCCGATTCCGATGGCGCGGTTAAAGCGCAAATTGTGGCGTGACTTCTCCGGCCGAACGGGTTGGCGGAATATCTCTGCCAAGTACAAAGCGATTGGCCAGATGCAAACATTGTCAGTTGAGGATCGGGCTGCGTTGTTGCGTGGGATTTTCGTGAACGTGCTGATGTTTGGCGCAATGCTACTGTTCGGTGTGCCGTGGCTCTATCTCGTATGGCTCGGCGCGCAGATATTTTTATATCCAGCCATCATCCGCATACGCCAGATCGCGGAGCATGCTGCGGTTCCCGATCTCGCATCCTCAGATGCGCGCATGAACACGAGAACTACACTTGCGAACCCAATGGTTCGCCTCGTGCTGTGCCCACACCAAGTCAACTACCACGTCGAACACCATCTCTGCGCCTCGATCCCAATCTACCGTTTGAGCGAGACACACGATATTTTGCGAGCCAAGGGCTTCTTCGATGACGTCGCCATTACGAAAGGTTATGGCAGGTTGTTGAGTGATGTGGTTTACGGTTAGAAAAGATTGCTAACTTGTTGATATTTAAATATATAATTCGAAAAGTTAATCCAATATGTCACTAGTTGATTATGGTCCGCTCACAAGCTTGATTGGTTGCTGGCAGGGCGGTGATGGGCTAGATGTTTCACCGGAACCAGAAACGTCTGCCGAAAACCCATATCACGAGACGTTGGTATTTGAAGCAATCGGCGAAGTCGAAAATGCTGAAACCCAAGTGCTCGCCTGTCTACGCTATCATCAAGTCGTCACCCGCAAGCGCGACGAAAAAGTCTTCCACAATGAATCCGGTTACCTGACTTTTGATCGGGACACACGAATTGTGCAGCAGTCGTTAACCATACCGCGAGGCCTAGCTCTGGTTGCATGGGGGTCCTGGGAAGAGCGTGAGCAAGGTGTAAGGATTACGCTGGACCAGGCTGAAATTGCACAGTCCGAGTTTCTAAAGTCGTCGGCGAAAACGACAGACTTCCATCACGTCTACGAAGTATCGGGTGATGAATTGCATTACGTCGAAGCGATGACGATTGAGATTTATGACGATGTCTATCGTCACACGGACGAGAATAAATTACGCAGAGTAGATCCCTAACGACCTTGCCAGTTTGGCGTTCTTTTTTCTGCGAACGCCTTGGGTCCTTCTTTTGCGTCTTCTGAACGACGCCATTTGTGGAAGGCCGGATACTCTTCTTGATTAACCATGGCTGCTTGCAGGCTAGGTTCATCAAGACCGCGCATGATGGCTTCCTTCGAAGCCGCGATTGAAAGCGGGGCGCACTTGAGAATTTTCTCGCACCACGAATCGACAGCAGAATCGAGATCTTCGGTGGACACAACCTCATTCACAAAGCCGAGATCGAAACCAGTGTTCGCATCGACGCGTTCTGCGGTGAGCACCATGCCCATAGCTTGCTTGAGCCCAATCTGTCTTGCCAGACGGTGAACGCCGCCACCAAGTGCGACGGCGCCAACCAACGGTTCGGGTAGACCAAAACTAGAGCGCGAAGTCGCGACGATAATGTCGCAAGCTAGCGCGATCTCGAAACCCCCGCCCAATGCAAAACCGTCCACAGCGGCGATGATCGGTTTGGTTAAATCATAGCGTTCGATCAAACCGGCATAACCGTTCTTTGGATATCTAGAAGCACCAGCGAAAGCGATGGATTTTAAATCGCTGCCAGCGCAAAAGGCTCGGTCACCGGCACCTTTGATGACTGCCACATAGGCCGCGTCGTCAGCGGCGAAAGCGTCGAACGCAGTTTGAAGCTCTTCGTGCATTTCTGGTGTTATCGCATTCAAAGCGTCCGGACGATTGAGCAAAATCTGTTCGACGTGACCAACTCGAGTCACCTGAATGCATTCATAATCTGCCATACCATCCTCCGACTGTAGACACACGAATATCCTGACTTGAGGGTACAGGAAGGAGAGGACACACGACCAGAGAGGAAAGTGTGGGATAAGCGCTGACTTTGCGGAAGTTGGCCCTATTTCAGAGGCTTAGGTTAAATGGCGTATCAATAGCGGGACTAGTTAGAAGAATTTTGTGTTCGAAGATCACTTTTCCGACGGTTTCGCGGTTTCTCAGTCTCACCCGAACAGGGTCAATTCTCGCGGTGACCATCCACGACGCTTACACCATTCTTGAAGAATATCTACCGAACCTAAAGCTCTTGGGCGTTGCTTGAGAGTTGCAACTTGAGCGCGCCACCGATCAAGTTTGTCGGGTTGCCAACTCGGTTTGGTCGTGGGAAGAACTACTTCGAGATGGTCGATGTAGTCACCTAGCGTGATTCTGATAGGCGTGAGATCGCCAGCGCCCGTGACTAATGGAGCTAAGTATTCATTGAGTTGATTTGGCTCAAAATTATTCCCGAGCCGAGCGTGAATCGACGTGTGCCGGTTTTCCGTGATTGTTTTGGCAATTTTGGCTCTAACTGGGTTTAGGTCGACATAAGCCATCGCAGCGATGACGGCCTGTTCTGTGAGTAAGGCGCAAGAGTAAAACCGCTGTTCAAAGAAGTGGCCCTGGCACTCATCTTCCAGGTTAGCGCGTCGGGCAATAGGTTGCTTCAGAAGTTTCATGAAAACGGAGAGTGAACATAGTTTTCTACGCAATGCAGTCAGGAGATTGGGATCGGAAAGAATCGCTTGCCGTTGGAGTTCACGCGTTGCGAAATCCACGCTCCCGTCCGGCTTTTTCGGAGGGCAGACGGAAAGCCATCGTTCGGCGACGTCAAAGTCAGTCCACTGCTCGTCAGCTTTCGGATCGTAGTAGAGAACAAGATGAAAGTGGTTTGACATGATTGCGTAGGCATAGACGTCTACTGAAAATGCACCACCGAGTAGCTTAAGTCGTTCAAGTAACCAGGTTTTTCGGTGGGTATAGTCTCGGCGCGTCGAGCGATCGAACCCGCAGAGCCAGGAACGTCGGACACATCGAGAGACAATGTGGTAACAATACGGTGTGTCTGCGTCTACCAGTAGGTGGCGGGGGATAGCCATTCCCCAGTTTGCAAGGTTTAGAGGTTATGGTTCTGTAGCTAGACGCCCTAAACCTTGTGAGCTAACGCCCGTCGTCTTTACGGCGCTCTATCGTGTGTCCAGACCAAAAAAATCATGTGTCTATTGTGGAGCGTAGACCTTTTGGACGATTTCGTTGACCGGCATGTCGAGGAGGGTTTGTTTCGCCGTGATGCGTCGCACGACAGCACATCCAGTGCGCTTAGGGGTGCGATCTGTGACTAGAAATCGGTGTCCTGCGTCGGAAAATACACGTCCGATCAGATCTGTTGTTAGTGTTCCCATAATATTGTGTGTCCTGCTGAGAGAGGCATAGTGTAGGAGGTTGTGGGGGAGTGTTTGTGAGGGTTTGTAGGTTGGTTGTGAGTCTAATTGGACGCTTGTTGCGGGGGCAGGCTATATTGCGGGTCTGCAATTCATGATGGGTTCGGGGGTTTAGCGATGGCTGACAAGATGCTGGAGAGATATGAGTTTTTTCAGGAAGCTTATCTCGTAAATGACATTGAAAAGGCTTGTGAGAAGTGGAGTGAGCTTTATCGCGCTGGACCATTTGTGGTGACTCATCATCATAAGACAGACGAATTCATGTACCGCGAAACTGACCAAGAGGCGGATGTAAGTTACGCGTTCGGCTATCTCGGTGATCTGATGATCCAGTTTATACAGCAGCATGACGACACGCCTTCGATCTACCGCGACATGTATGCCAAAGGTGAAGAAGGGTTCCATCATGTTGGTCTGTTGGTTAACGACTATGAAGGCGAAAAGACGCGTCTCAAGGAGCTGGGTTTTGTTCTCGCCTGTGAACTTCATGCCGATCGTGTTGATGCATGTTATTTCGATACTCGAAGCACGAACGGCGGCTTTACTGAGCTGCACGATGATCCACCGCATATTCTGAGCGCCTTCGCGGGATGGCGCCGCGCACACGAACTCAAACGTCGCGGGGATCCGGCTATCATGCCGCGCGTGACGGACTAGCGGTGATGCAAAAGTTTCTGTTTTTTGTCTGTGCGCTCCTTGTTAGTGCGAACAGCTCCGGCCTCGATTTGGTGATCAAGAATGGCCGGGTCATGGATCCCGCTAGCGGTTTGGATGGCATCCGCCATATTGGCATTGAGGCAGGACGGATTGTCGCGGTTAGCGAAACCAGACTCAGTGCGCCGACGGAGATCGACGCCAAAGGCTTGGTTGTGGCGCCTGGATTCATAGATTTACATGCCCACGGGCAAGATCCGAGAAGCAATCTCTTCCAAGTTCAGGACGGCGTCACGACCGCAATTGAAGGAGAGATTGGGGTGCTCCCGGTGGATAAATGGCTTGCTAGCCGTGAAGGCAAGTCCCGTCCGAACTACGGGGCAACGGCGGGTCATCTGGCTGCACGCATTGAGCTGCTTCTAGGTCGTGAGGTCGGCAATCCGATCTTCCTCGATGCCGACATCAGAAATGACACAACTGTTGATTATGCCAACACAAAACTCGAAGGCACAGATGTCGATCGCTTGGTCGCGTTGCTTGATGCAGGGGTGACGAATGGCGGTCTAGGTATCGGTATCGGCGCGACCTACACGCCTGGTGCATCCCATGAAGAACTGTTTCGGTTGTTCAAACTAGCGGCAAAAAAGGACGTTCCCATATTTGTGCACATCCGCCAAGCCCGCTACATGGGTGGAGATTTGCTGGCACCGTTGCAAGAAATGCTCGCCAACGCAGCCGCCACAGGCGCATCCCTACATGTTGTGCACATAAACTCCAGTCTAGATCGTCAAGTTCGCACAGGAATGGAGATGATTCGAGGAGCAGTTGCTCAAGGTCATGACGTGACGACAGAGGCCTATCCGTACACCGCTGGATCGACGCGGATCGAAAGTGCCCTGTTCGATGATTATGAAGGAGACTTGAGCCAACTGCAGTGGACCCTGACCGGGGAACGCCTGACCCAAGAAACATTCGCCGAATTTCGCAAGATAGGTGGATGGGTGATCTTGCACGGTCGCGATGAAGAGACAAATACATGGATCACCGCACAGCCCGACGTCATGGTGGCCAGTGATGGCGTACCATTTATTGGCGACGCCTCGCATCCTCGAGGAGCCGGAACCTTTGCCCGCGTGTTAGGTCACTATGCGCGGGACCTTGGTGCGCTGGAGCTAATGGCGGCAATAAGAAAGATGACCATCGATCCGGCACGACGCATCGAGCAAAGCGCGGCATCAATGAAAAGAAAAGGGCGGGTTAGCGTTGGCGCCGATGCTGACATTGTTGTCTTTTCAGCTGAAGATATCTTAGACCAGGCGACCTACTCGCTGCCAGCCAGGCCTTCGATGGGTATTGTCCATGTGCTTGTTAATGGCGAATTCGTCGTTCGAGATGGCGAGCTGAAAGAAGATGCCTTTCCGGGACGACCTATTCGAAGCGAGAAGAAATAGAAGCAGAGGGACTAAACAAATGCCGTTCTACAACGATTTACGTCCCCCGGCTGACTATGAAACGCGAGACTATGCGTTGGTTTTTCCTAAGATGACGCCCGCAGAGAAGAAACGCACCATAGAGGGGCTGCTGCGACTTCGAGGTGGATTTGCCAATCTCCCGGCGAAACGCGCGGATCAAAATCTCCTGATCGCAAGTTGGAACATCAAGGAGTTTGGCCACACGAACCAACGGCTACCTGAAGCTTTTTTCTACATTGCAGAAATCATCGCGCAGTTCGACCTCGTTGCTGTACAAGAGCTCAAATCCGGAATGGCTGATTTGGAACTCCTGATGCGCATCCTAGGTTCGGATTGGGACTTCATCGTCAACGACATTACGAACGGCACGGATGGCAACTCTGAGCGCTCCGCATATTTGTTTAACAAGGAACGCGTACAGCTGTCAGGTCTCGCTGGTGAGATTACGCTCTGGGATGAACTGACCGCGGGAAGCGCTATTAAGCAGCTCAAACGCGCACCTTATTTGACCGGATTCAAGTCTGGGTGGAAAACCTTCGCCATGATCAATCTTCATCTACACCCGGGTGACGATGCTGATGATCTAGCATTGCGTGGCGAGGATGTGCGGCTGTTGCTAGCGGCGATTGCGGAAAAGATTGCCCGCAATCAGCTGTGGAGCCGCAATTTGATATTGGTCGGCGATTTCAATTTTTATGATGCTGACGAAGCAACGATCAGATTGATTGAAGGCGCAGGCTTTTTTGAGATTCAAGGTCTGAAGGGCATTGATACCAACGCCTCCTTGACCGAAGCCTATGACCGATTCTTCCTTACACGTAATGATTACTTCCAAGTTGTGAAAAACTCAGCCGGTACCGATCGAGCGGGTGTATTCACCCCGTTTATGCACGTCTATCAAACAGGCGAGCACGCCACCTACCGTGAGGAGATGCTCGAGGACTACACAGGTGCCAAGGATCTTGCGAATGATGACGTCGCGTTAGAGCGCTACTACAGACATCCTTGGCGCAAGAATCAGGTATCAGATCACTTTCCCATATGGTTCGAATTGACTGTCGATTCGTCGGAGACCTTCCTTCGAAACAAATTGGCCCAACTGGAGGCACTGTGAAACGCCCCATACTCCTCATAGTTTTATCATCAACCATAGCTTGGATCACATGTGATGTGGTTGCGGAAACTGTGACCGTTCACCGAGATCAGTGGGGCGTTCCACATATCGTTTCTGAAACGGACGCGGGCGCGGTGTATGGGTATATGTATGCTCAAGCGCAGGACAACTTCTGGCAAATAGAAGACAGCTACATCCAGGCCTTAGGGCGCTATGCAGAGGTTGTTGGCGAACAGGGCGTCGCCTCGGACTATCTCAATCGAGCGTTGCGCCTAACAAGCCTTGCCCAGGCTGAATATAAGACTCTGCCGCGCGAATTTAAGGCGTTGTTGGACGCAGGAGCAAAAGCGCTGAATGACGCCGTCGCAACAGGTGCTAAGCCGCGCTTAATAGAGCGGTTCGAACCTTGGCACATACTCGCCCATGCCAAATTTTACCAATATCAACTCTTTGTTTTTGGGCGTGCACGGATTGGTAACGATGAGATTCTCGCGCTCTCTCAGAGTCTACTCGGCTCGCTCACGCCGAATAATTTCGATCTTGGTAGCTTGGCACTTGCGTCGCGTAATCGGGTGGCTGACGCGCATCAACATGCTGGTTCAAACACTTGGGCGGTTCACGGCAGTCGGACGACGTCCGGGGATACGTATTTGTTTATCAATCCGCACCAACCCTATTTTGGACCTGGACAGTGGTACGAGGGACACGTGCAGAGTGCACAAGGGTTAGTTTTTTCTGGCGCGAGTTTCTTTGGCACCCCTTTTCCGACGATTGGTCACAACGGACAATTGGGCTGGAGTCATACGGTTAACAGTCCAGACATTGTAGATGTCTATGCGCTAGACGTGCATACCGACGAAGGTTCGATGCGTTACCGATACGATGGCGGCTTTCGACCCGTCGAGCGTTGGCAGGAAGAGGTAAAAGTCAAAACGGAAGATGGTTTTGAGCAGCGCTCGTTTGAATTCTTAAGGAGCCATCATGGTCCGATTTTAGCGAAACGAGACGGTCGCCATCTTGCAGTTAGGATGGCCCAATTCGTTGAAGGTGGTCAGTTGCAGCAACGTTTTGCGATGGTGAAATCTCGTTCACTGGATGAATTCAAGCGTGCACTCGGTAGGCTAGCAACCCCAATGTTCAACACGATGTATGCAGATCGTGAAGGCAACATCTTCTATGCCTACTATGGTGCGGTGCCCAGGCGAGATCCGCAGTTTGATTGGTTACAGCCGGTAGATGGCGGAGATACACGCGCGGAGTGGCAGGGCTACCACTCACTCGAAGAGCTGCCAACGTTAACCAACCCAGAGCCGGGATATTTACAAAACTGCAACGCCACGCCATTTCTCGCGACAGGGTATGGCGCTAACCTGGAGCGCTCCAAGTTTCCTAAATACATGGTTGCAGAGGAAGATAACAATCGGTCTAAGATGTCTCGGGTTCTGCTAGCGGGAGATGAGAAGTTTTCTTGGAAGAAATTCAAAAAAATGACCTGGGATACACGAGTTATAGAAGCAGATGTTGAGCTACCGCGTCTGGCGCAGGAGTTTATCGCTCGGGACGTGCCGGGTGAGGCTGGAGAGGCCGCCAAAAAGGCCATTAGGTCTCTGCTCCTATGGGACCGCATGGCAACAACGGGTTCGACCGAAACATCGCTCTATTTCTTCTACCGTAACGCCATGGTGCGGGGCGGCATCACTGATCCGGTTCTTGCGTTGCTCCATGCGATCGAGCTGATGGAGTCAACCTACGGGACCACAAAGGTACGCTGGGGAGACATCAATCGACTGCAGCGAGCACATACGAGTGGACTAGAAGATTTTGACGATGAGGCGCTCAGCCTGCCTATTGCTGGCGGACCTGGAAATCCGTTTGGCACCATTTTTAATTTTTATACGCGCCCCAAGTCCGGACAGAAAAAAATGTACGGCGTCGCTGGGCATAGCTTTGTCAGTGTTGTACGCTTTTCCGATGAGGCCCATGCGGAGTCTATTTTGGTATTCGGCGCGAACTCTGATCCCGATTCGCCGCACCACTTTGATCAAAGCCGTCTCTTTGCAAAACAACAATACAAACGCGCTTGGTTTAGTGAGCCAGACGTTGTTGCAAATGCCGTTTCTACTGATCGGCTAGTCTTCAACTAAAACGTTTGCGTGCTCAAGACCGCTTGAGGTTGCAACATACAACTTCAAATCTAGCTCACTGGCGAGTGAGAGTGTTTGAGTCAACACTTTAGTTTGTCTTGGTTCGTCCACGTACGTAATGCAGAGTTGATCGGACAGAAAAATACCCTCGCAAGGCAAAGAAGCTATGTCTACCAAGTTGGTAGCAACACCGTAGTCGAGTAGCACTATGCCGAAACCCTCTTGCGCAAGCTTGATCAGGTTTTGTCGTCGTTCAGCGCACAACCCAGCGGAGCGACGCAGGCCTAGTTTTATCCGCTCCGGTTTGACATCGAAAAACCCAGCTGCGTCTAGAAGTGTTTGGTAAGACGCATCTTCCTTAAAGTCGTCCGGATCCATGTCTAGTAATAGATAGACACCATCATCTTGACGAGAAACTAGTGCCAGGGAAGAGCGTATATAGTGGTCTAGAACTTCCCGATATACCGGGCTCTCGCTTATGGCAGATAGTATCTCACGATGGGTCATCTTGCCGCCTGGGAAACCCCCCTGCAGAAAGGTCTGAATCCCCAACAGGCTGTTATAGGTTCCGTGTAAGAGTTTCTTTGTCTCCACAACAAGCTCGGCGTTCTCGAGCGCTTGGGCCACGCTATTCGGTGTAATGTCGACCTGTTTGTTTTCTCTTCCTTTCTTTTCCGTGACTGGGGGTTCACTTGAATGCTTTGATATTTTGTACGACGTCGTAGAATGCCGGAGTGTCGCGAGTGAGCTTTCGGCATGCTCAAGTAGATCATTTGCACTGGTTTTTTTGGCGGTTGGAATGACAAAGGCTGCCTTCACCTCTGGCGAAACTTGCTCGTCGATCAATTGGATTTGATCGTCGAAGATACGGGATAGCTTTGCAGCGGCGAGGCGGAGTTGGCTAGTCTTTGTGATGTTCGCAAGTAAAACGATTGCCTGTTGATCTTTGTGAACAATCGGGTGATCGGTATTCCGGCAGAAATCAGCCACTCGTTCATGAAAAGCCGCAAACAGGAGCTCTAGCACGGCGCTACTCTTCGGCCAGTTTGAAGTGCGCTCTAGATCCACCAAAAGTAGAACGTTGACGCCCTGCTCCTCAGCATTTCGGGAGCGTTGATCAAAAAAATGGTCCATCAATTGTCTGTGATTTTCTTGCATTGCTGATGGGCTAGAGAAAATAGTTTTCGGCGCCGATACCGTGAGCGCCGGTCGGCAGTTCTCGAGTGATTGAAATTTCACAACTGGCGGCGACGAGATTTGCGGATATGTAGCTGGGGTACGGTTTTTTCGATTTATCGAGAATGATCATCACCTCCGGTTGCAGCCTTCGATGTCGGTTTTGTGCAGTGACAATGCCTACTTCTCCAGTCGACAGTTCAACTAACGACCCGGTTGGAAAAATGCCGATGATCTGTGTGAACGCGTCGACGAGGTGCGACTGAAACAGGATGTCTTTGTTTCGATTGAGCTGGCTGATGGCGTCGAATGAGGTCAGAGCGTTAGCGTAAGGTTGTGTGGAGGTCATCGCGTCGTATGTGTCTGCGATTGCGACGATCCTCGCGTTTATGGGTATCTCCTGGTGCGCAAGGTGTTGTGGATATCCAGCACCGGAATGTCGTTCGTGATGACACTCTATGATTTCAATGATGCGATGGTCGTCTATGCCACTTTCCTGCGCGAGACGGCTGCTACCTCGCACATGACTCTTTAGAAGTTTGTACTCTTCGCTTGAGAGTTCTTCCGGTTTGTTTAGGAGCTTTGAGGGCAGGTTCGCCATCCCGGCATCAGCGAGCGTCGCGCCCATAGCTAAGATCAGCAATTCTGCGTGATCGTAGCCCATGTGGCGCCCGAGCAGGGTGGCCCAAATTGTTGTCCCCATGGCATGGTTGATTAGGTAGTCGCTCTTTGCCCTCATGCGCATCAAAGCAGTGAGCGCTTCCTGTTGTTTGATGACGCTTTCGACGAGCGGTCGAACGGCGTTCTCCACCTCTTTCGCACTGGTTCGTTCGTTTGAACGTATGTCTGTAAATATGCGGTCCATTGCGATGGTTGCTTTATCGAGATCTTGCTTTGTGGTCACGAGGGCTTTTTTCAAAGCGCTGCGCTTCATCGCTGAGCGCGCAGGAAATCTTGGCTGAGCGAGACTACGGCGTTGTGTGAGCTTGGGGTCGATGAAAACGAATTGACAATTTTCAGCGATAAAATCGATCTCGGCTTCGGAGCTGACGAGAAATCCTTGTGTGGCGAAGGGCGTCTCTAACCATGGGCGATCAACTTCAGCAACGTACATGCCAAGTTTTAGCATGCCTACAGGGGTCTGAACGAGGTTAGATCGATGCGCCATACATAAGTCTAATAGGTACAGACAAGACCTCCGCTGTCGCGTGAGAACTACATCACAGTTCCAGAGTTTCTTGCAGCCGCTTATAGTAGGGAATAGAAAAATGGGAGCGGTGGATTGCACGATCGAATACAGACGGTGGATGGCGCGGTGAACTTGAGGGACTTTGGCGGCTATTCCAACGTACAAGGCAGGGTGGTCACTCGAGATAAGTTGTACCGCAGTGGCACGTTGCACTACTTGACCGAGAATGGTGTATCTAAGTTCGAATCGCTCAATGTCCAACTTATCTGCGATCTGCGCAGGCAAGACGAAAAAGATCACGAGCCCACGCTTATCGCACCGGAACGGCTGGAAATTCCAATCGATCCAGGTAGCGCAATGGAGATGAGAGAACGTCTCAGTGATGACGCTTTAGGTTTTGACGATCGGGTTCACTTTATGACTGAACTCACACGGGAACTGACCCGTGATCATGCTGCAGATTATGCGCTCATGTTCGAGTCGCTGCTCAGCCATGCTGGTCTCAACGAAGGTGGTGCTTTCCTCGTTCACTGCTCCGCGGGTAAGGACCGAACAGGCGTTGCTGTGGCTCTGATTCTCCAAGCGCTTGGCGTCGATGAAGAGACTGTCTTCAAGGACTACATGTTTACGAATGAAGCGATCGACTATGAAGGGTTCATTTTGCCAAGGTTGGTCAAACAATATGAATCTCAAGCTGATATTTCCAAGGCGCTAGTGATGACCCTTGCCGGTGTTCGGGAAGAGTATCTAAAGGCTGCATATGCTGCGATTCACGAAGCGCATGAAAGTGTTGAAGTTTATCTACGCGAAGCGATTGGACTTAGCGACAGCGACATCCGGCACCTAAGCGCCCGTTATCTTTCGTAAGCACTTTAGACGCTATTTGTTAGAGCGGCGAAATACCTAGAGAGCCGCGAGTATTCGCTGGATATTTTCGATCGTTTGCCTACCCACGGCTTGCATCTCTTCTAGTTGCTGCAATGTCGCCTCGTCGAGTTCATAGCCATCCGGTTGTACTTGGCTGAACCCATCAAGACGAGATTGTGCCAACCAATTCGATAGTTCCGGATCTTCAGCCCAACGTGCGGTATTCAGGCTGTTAGCTAAACTCGTTTTGAGAAAATCTACGTCTGTATCTGGATGTGGCACCGGTGAGCAGAGTTCGTTCTTGTGCTCGACGTCCTCGTAGGCTGCCTCAACGTGCGCAATGAAAGCTGCGCTAAAGACCTGTTGGCAGGTTCGCACTGACTGCAGTGTGATCTGCGAACCGTCAAAGACAGGTAGTGGTTCCCGAGTCTGTAGACCGTCAGCCGAGCAGTCAATGTGTAAGGTGCGGGCGTTAGTAGGAATTACACCTTGTTCAAGGCTTATTTCATCGGTGGAGATTTTTATGACTCGACCCTGCCTAACAACACCCTCTATACGCCTGAGCTGGTCGAGCTCGAGGTGCGTAACGGTCGCGCACCGATACATCGTCGGCCACACATTCGGGTCAAAGCGTATGAGGGCACCGCTAGATTCAGCCCGATCAAATGCGTCTGTAAAGTCTTTGGCTTCCGCCAGAGCCTTAGCCTGTTGAGCAAAAACGCTCGCCGTTGTGGATGCTTCCAGACTGCTCGGTTGAATATTAGCGCGATCCAGAATCCATGAATCCCGCGGCATGATCCAACGAATTGCACTCGGGTCGACATTGTTTTTCAAAAGGAATAGACATGCGTCCATGCCGGTTTTGCCAGCACCAACGACAACGTATTCCGAATACTGACCTTGGACGCGAGGGAGTTGGTTGGGCGGCACGCAATCAACGCCGTCTTCGACTTCGTAAGCAGGGGGCCGAATAGAGGGAACCGTCACATTCATATAAGTTGCGTTAACTATCTTGTCACATTTGACCTGATATTCGACTCCCGACACTAAAGACTTAAACGAGCCTGCTTCTCCATATTCGCAATTTGGGAAGTACTGTACGCGTCCTGATGCCAGGAATTGCTGTTGCATGACTTGGTCAAAGTAGGCAACGACTTCGCTGTTAGTGGCGAGCTCATATAACCCTTGATTCCAGCCGGTGGTATCGACGTGATCGCTACCGAGGTGTTTGGAATTGACGCCGTAGAACGCAGAAGGCTGGTGTAGGCGGACGTACGGATAGGCATCATTCCAGTGACCTCCTGGTTGATGGTGGCGATCTACAATAACGACCGTCGCATCGGTTTCTGTCATCAAGACGTCCGTGAACGCCATACCCATGGCGCCGCTGCCGACAACCAAATAGTCTGCTTGGATCTTTTCCATTTGTGTAAGAAGTGTCCGCTGAAGTTAGTTGATTGCGCCGCCGCGTACCAAACGTCCTGGGAGTTCACCTGTGTGTTCGCCATCACGATAGGTCACAACGCCACTACAAACTGTGGCTCGGTAGCCTTGGGCATTCTGGATCAAGCGCTTCCCGCCGCCTGGTAGGTCATAGACCATGCGAGGCTTGTCGAGTGCTAACGCGTCGTAGTCGATGACGTTGAAGTCAGCTTTGAGTCCTTCCTTGATCAAGCCTCTGTCGTTTAAGCCATAGACCTTGGCTGTGTCGAGAGTCATTTTGTGAATCACGAATTCTGGTGTCATCGTCGGACCGCGCTGACGATCGCGTGTGAAATACGACAGCATGTAGGTGGGCACACTCGCATCAACAAGTACTCCGCAGTGCGCGCCCCCGTCGGAGAGTCCGAAGACACTGAGTGGGTTTTCGATCATCTCGCGTTGAGCTTCCAAGTCGCCTGGATACTTGCCGAATAAAACCAGTAGGGGACTACCCTCTGCGAACGTATCCATGATGATTTCTAGTGGATCGACACCTTGCTCTAAAGCCTTCGTCGCGACACTGTCGGCGGCACTCGGTTCATAGCTCAACATCTTGTCCATGACCCAGATTGTGTCGTAGTTGTTCATCATCCGAATCCCGTCTTTGTTACGGGGCAAGATCTTTTCTTCCTGCAGGATACGCTGTCGAAATTTGGCATCTTTTAATTGCGCCTGCCGAACTGAGAGGGGTTGGTCTTGTATCTCTCTATAGGCAGGATGTTGGCGCATTGGGTTGATCGTTCCCTCCAACGTCATGAGGATGGAAGCGGGTCGTGCGCCGACCTGAGGACGTAGGCTTAGACCATCTTTGTGCAAAGTATCTGCCAAAGACCAAATGCCCTTAACCCCGGTGCCGGTTAAAGTTGTGATGGGTCGACCGGTGGTCCTCGCAATGTGCTCGATCCACTCGAGTTCCTTTTCGTCATCTAACCAGTCAGAAATGATTTCAATGGTGCCATGATCGATGTCAGAAAAAGCGTCACCAATCGTGCACATCTCTTCAGCCGTGGCGTTCGTACCTGGTACTAAGTTACCGGCCTTATCAAGGTGTCCGTAGAACCGAGAGGTTGAGAACCCGAGCGCCCCTGCTTCCAGCGCTTGTCGCGTAATTTCACGCATGGCCTCCATATCTGATGTGGTTGCGTCTTCATAACACCGTTCGCCCATGACGTAATGGCGTATGGCGACATGAGGGACCTGGGCACCAATATCTATCGTATACGGGGTATCTATCGCGTCGAGGTATTCTGGGAAAGTCTCCCATCCCCAGGGCATGCCTTCATGCAGTGCTGTGCCTGGGATGTCTTCGACGCTCTCCATAAGTTCAACGAGCTCGTTCTCGCTGCCTGGATGAACCGGCGCGAAACCAACACCACAGTTGCCCATGACCACGGTGGTCACGCCATGCCAAGAACTTGGGGTTACCTGTTTGTCCCAGCACACCTGGCCATCGTAATGTGTATGGATGTCAACAAATCCGGGTGTAACCCAAAGGCCGTCTGCATCGATGTCGGTCTTGCCGGGAGGCAGGGTTCCGCAAGGTGCGATTTCACGAATTTTTCCATCTACGACTGCGATATCACCGGTAAAGCGGTCTGCCCCGGAACCGTCGAAAATTGTGGCGTTGCGGATTGTCAGATCATGCATGATTTTTCTCCCTTTGCTCTAGTGGTTCATTGTACGCGGAATTATGGATTGGCATCGGTCTCTACATTGTGTGTCGGTTCGTCTCGGTTTCCCCATCGATCGAAGTATGTGGAAACTTCGGCAGGTTTGCGCCGGACGGGACCAAATTTGCCCATGGGCCAACCTATCGGCATCGTGACAACGACACCATATTCTTTTGGGATTTCGAAGTAGGCATGTAGCTCGTCTTCAAAAACTTGGTGCATCGTGGTCAGTGCCGCCCCCAATCCGACCGCCCGGCAGGCGAGTAAAATGTTCTGCACACAAGGGTATACGGCCCCGAAGTTTGGCGGCGCCAAGCCCACGCGCTGTTCCTGAGGGACCTTGAATGGCCAATCTCTCTTTCCACAAACCAATAAGACATAAGGAAACTCGTGCAGGTGCTCCATCTGGTAAAACACAGCCTTCATGTCTGGATGGACTTTCTTTTCGCCCGATTCAATATCTGCCTTGCTGATGCGCATACGACTTTCGATTGCATCTGAATAGCGTTGTCGAAACCACTCTTTATGCTCTTGCGCTGAGATGAGAACGAAAGACCACGGTTGGAGATTTTGACCGGATGCTGCTTGGACACCAGCTTCCAGCACTTGGCGAACCAAGTGCAGAGGAACTGGGTCGGGTTTCAAACGACGCATCGCGCGTACGTTGCCGACGAGATTGAAAAATTCTGGATGTAACTTTGGCTCAGTCATCTGCTACCTCACTGTCTTGAACCTGCTGTTTGGGTTCATGGTAAAGTAAAAAAGTTTGCTTGGGGATGATGATGACTGATGACCAAACCCTAAAAAATGTGACGGCTAGCGCTCCAGATCTGGAACAACATAGCGAGGGAGCTTCTCGGCGAAAGTTTGTGCAAGCGGGGACAATCTTGGCCGCTGGAGCTGGGCTAAGCTTCCATACGACAGCTGCAACCACCGGCGGTGATTTAAGTGGGGATACACAAGAAGGACTCGATGTGACGAACGATACTCTGGCTTTTAAATCGGCGGGTGAGTTGGCAGCGAAGATTGCCGCAAAAGAAATCAGCCCTTCAGAGCTGACGCAATATTTCATTGCCCGAATTGAAGAACACAACGGACCATTAAATGCGGTAATCGCTACTGACTTTGAGCGTGCCGTAGAGTTCGCGAAAGAGCTTGATGGCAAACCCGCGGTCGGACCGTTCCACGGTGTGCCGATGACTGTTAAAGAGTCTTATAACGTTGCAGGCTTGAAAACAACGTGGGGAAATCCTGCTTGGCAGAACATGCTTAAGTCAGAAGACGCGATGTTAGTAAGCAAGTTTCGGGATGCGGGGGCCGTGGTACTTGGCAAAACGAACGTGCCGTTTATGTTGGGTGACTATCAGTCCTACAACGCGATTTACGGTCAAACCAATAACCCTTGGGATGTTAACCGAGGTCCCGGTGGATCATCTGGCGGTTCAGCTGCAGCCCTTGCTGCTGGCTTGACGGGTATTGAGGCGGGGTCTGACATAGGTGGGTCGCTACGCAATCCAGCTCACTATTGCGGGATCTATGCGCACAAACCCACCTTGGGTCTAGTGCCTTCCGGGGGCCATCAACCGCCTGTTGTGCAGGTGTCCAATGGTGTAGATATTGCAGTAGTTGGTCCGATGGCACGAAGTGCTGCAGATTTGCGTACTGCAATGAGTTTCTTGCCTGGTCCGATGCCCTTACAGAGTGCGGGTTGGAAAGTGGACTTACCACCGCCGCGAGCGAAGAAGCTAAGTGAGTTAAGAGTCGCTTTTTGGCACAACGAAGTCGCAGCGGAAGTGGATAGCGAGATAGTCGCCAAGTCGGAAATGATAGCTCAAGTGCTACGCGAAGCTGGAGCGACCGTTGTTGAAGATGCGCGTCCGCAGATTGACGTAAATGCGAGCATGCAGACCTTCATTTATTTGATGCAGGCGGTCAACATGTCTGGTGTCCCAGATGAACTGTTTGAGCAGAATTTGAAGATGGCGCAACAGTTTTCGAAAGATGACATGTCCATCGAGGCGATGTTTGCGAAGTCAGCAGTGCAGTCCCACAACGATTGGGTTAAGTATGATGGTCATCGACACATGATGCGCCACGCTTGGAATGCATTCTTTTCGGATATCGACGTGTTGGTCTGTCCGATCTCATCGACTGTGGCATTCGAACATGACCAGAGTGAGCCAGCACCTGCACGAATGCTCTCAGTTAATGGCGGGCCGCAGCCCATGTTTCAGCAGTCTTTTTGGGCGGGCATCATTGGCGTGGCTGGGTTACCGAGTACGGTTTTCCCGACAGGACTTTCGAATGCGGGTTTGCCCATTGGCTTACAGGCTGTCTCTGCGGAATTCCACGATCGGACAGCCATCGAGTTTGCCGCGTTGATGGAAGAGGCGATCGGCGGATTCCGTGCCCCAAAGGGGTACACCTAGGGCTTGCGGTAAACTGACACGTGCATCCGGCTGTCCTTGGTGAACGCCCCTCGAGACCAATCTCCCCATCTTGCTTCAGGCTTCAGGCTTCAACCCGGCGAGTTTCGCCATGAGATCAAGTTCCTGCGGCCAGACGTAACGAATTGGTAGCGGGCGCATCTCAACTTTGTCATTTGACAAAACGACCCTTTGGAATTCGATAACTTGGTTGACTGGGTCGTGTTTGGCCAGATCTAGCGTTGCAGAGTCAAAATCTAGATCTTGGGTCTTCGCGTATTGGTGATCTTTAAACGCGCTAAGATCAGGCACGAATGTCTCAATAAGAAATGCACCTCCTGGATTTAAGCGTTTTGCTACGTTCTCAAAACAACGCACCTGCTCGTCCTGACTAGTCAGGTTAACTATTGTATTGAAGACGAGATAGGCAAAATCGAATTGAGCTTCGATCCCATTCACAATATTTACGTCCGCGAAATTGCCGATGTTGGATGTGATTGCTTGGCTGTCGGGCTTGGTGTACATGACATCGAGCATCTCTTGAGAGGCGTCGATGCCATGAATGTCGATACCGCGAGCGGACAACGGGACTGCTATCCGTCCGCTGCCGATAGCGAGTTCCAAGGTTCGACCTTCGCCTATGAGTTGGGCCAATAGCTCGACGGATTCCTCGGTTGTCCCAGGGTCTTGGCGAACGTCATAGTCGGAGGCGTAGAGCGCACCGAAAGTCTCTGGGCGGAAGTCTTTCATTTTTTCAGCCCTGAGCGGCTTGCAAGTCAAGCGCGCGCTGGGTGTCCGCTTTGAGTGTTCGTGCGGCGAGAAAGTAATGCCATGCACACCAGATATTTAGCAGGCTAAATACCATCAGTGAATAGCGGAGAGATTCTTTGCCGTATTCGTCGGCGAATACGTCGCTTAAAATTCCGACACCTTGAGGTCCCAAACCCATACCAATGATGTTCAGCAAAAAGAGACATATCGCCGCGGCCACAGAGCGCATTTGTACAGGAACCAGTTGTTGGATCATTGCGAAAGTTGGCGCTAGGTAGAAACCGGCAAAAAATGCAGGTACCAAATAGACGACTAACGCTGAGGTCAGATCTGTAAGCCAGAAGAAGGCGATGACAAAGGGCACGAGCCCTCCTTTGCCGAGCGCAACGACCCAGGCAAGCCAGCGAGGGTCTCTCTTGGCCAGGTGATCAGCCAAGCGCCCGGCAGTAAAGGTGCCCAGCCCGCCCACGATGCCGGACATCAAAGCAAGAGTGAGACCAGTTTCTGTCTGTGACAATCCATGCGAGCGTACGAAAAATGCTGGTAACCATAGGGTCATCCCATACCCGACGAACCCGGCGAGGGCAGAACCAAAAACAACATGCCTGGTGGCTTTTGTTTGCCACATTGTACGTGCTACTTCGCGAAACTTCGGTGCTTCAGCTTTTGCCTGTGCGGTCTCTTCTGACGCTCCGCGCGGTGGCTCGATCATTGTGAAACGAACTAAGATCGCAATCAAAATGCCAGGTAGACCGACGACTATGAAGGTCGTGCGCCAACCCCAATTGTCACTCATCCAACCACCGCCGAGGTAGGCGATGAGTAACCCAATGTTAATTCCGAGTGCGAAAATCCCCATCGCCGTTGCGCGTTGCTTTTGGGAAAAGAGATCCGAAATCATTGAATGTGAAGGAGGACTCGACCCTGCCTCACCAATTCCGACACCGATGCGCGCCATTGCGAGTTGGCCATAACTACCGACGTATGCACACACAACCGTCATACCAGACCATATGGTTGTCGCCAGTGCGATGATGTTGCGCCGGTTGGTCCGATCAGCAAGCATCGCGATCGGCATACCTAGGGTTGCGTAGAAGATCGCAAAAGTTAGGCCCACTAAGAACCCCATTTGGGTGTCCGATGCACCCAACTCAGTCTTTATCGGTTCGAGCAATATACCCATGATCTGGCGATCAACGTGGCTGGATGCGTAGACCACGACCAAGACGCCAAGGGCGTACCATCGATACCAATCGGTTTTCATCAACCGATCGATACGAGCTTGTTTCGGGTCGATATCCTTGTTTTTACTGTCTGACAAAAGTAGTTCCTTTTATTCTTCTTTTAGGCCGGGCGATACGGTGGTCGGCTGTGCCGATTGTGGCCGAGGTGCGGGACCGCCGCAACTTGGCAGCGATGATAGACTGGTCGCGACGAGAGATCTGAAAGTGGTTTTAAGGAGGTTGTGTGACGTTCGATGAATACATCGGGTTGCAACATTCGGAGCTGGAGGGCGGTTCTACTGCCACAGTTGAGATCGAACCCCATCACTGTAACCCGACCGGTAACATAAACGGTGGCGTAATCATCTCCTTGGCAGACAACATTGCAACAGGGGCGGCCGGACGTGGTTTTTTCGAAAAGTTCGGCGAACACAAATTCATGGTCGGGGTCGATTTGCATGCCACGATGCTGTCGAACCAGATTGGTGGGCGCATACGGGGCGAGGCGAGACCCGTACGCGTTGGTCGCCGAGTGACGTTTGTAAAAACACAAGTCTTTGGCGATGACGATAAACTCCTCGCAGAGATAACCACCACACATGTACCGACCTAACCGACACCTTCTCATTGCACTGGTAAACCAGCTAAACTAACCGGCTGTAGTTCTTTCAAGGGGAAACGATGGAGAGGCGGGTCACACTCGCAGTTGTACTCTTCTGCCTGGCGTTTGCGAGTCACAACTCCACAGTATTGGCGGCGACAGAGTCCACCGGCGGAGCGGTTGTTGGTAGCTATCTGAGCTTGGTCAACGCAGAACAGGCAGTTGATCGTATTCGATCTGCACTTGGTGAAGGGTCGATCGATCTTGTTATCGTGCCTGCAAGTGTTTCGGGGCGGGATTGGTTTCGTGTGGTCGCGCACGATCGCCGTGGCGTTATCGATGGCAGACGGCTAACCCAACAACTCTCCCAACTTGGCTACAGTGGTGCGTGGTTTATCGCCGAATTTGACCTGCACCGGCAAGATTCCAGCGCTGTGCAAGAGCAGATCGCAGTGACAAAACTTGAACAGCGAGCCACGGTTGCCTCACCGGCACAACAAGCGGTTCAAGTCGTACCAGAATCTGTCGAGGAACACGTTCAGGCTCAACAGCCCGTACAAGCATTCGTAGGTGGTCGTGGTGCCTCCTTGGTCCATGAAGCGCATCCACACCCACCAGAAGTTATCGAGACCTTGGGTGGGGTCGATCGACACGGTTTTGACATTCCAAGTTTCCAAGATACTGACGTCGAGATTGTCCTAGATGGCAGTTTGGATGAGTCGTTCTGGCAACAAATACCCTATTACGATGAGTTTATGGTAGCTGTGCCTGATCTCGGAACCCGGGGCGAATATGAGACTCATGTGCGGTTCTTCACCACGGAGAAAGGTCTCTATGTCGGTGCGATTATGTACCAACCTGTGGATACTCTTGTTAAGAGATATTCGATTAGGGATGATTTCTTAGACAGAGACACCTTTGGTGTCAACATAGATACGTCTGGTGAAGGGTTGGTGGGGTATTGGTTCAACGTTGCACTCAGTGGCAATGTTCAAGACGGGAAGTTACTACCCGAACGAAATTACTCCCGTGATTGGGATGGCCCGTGGATCGGTAAGTCCGCAGAGCGAGAAGATGGTTGGAGTGCCGAGGCTTTTTTCCCTTGGTCCATGATGAATGTGCCGGAGGTAGACGGTAAGCGTTCGATAGGACTCCTGGCGAATCGCCAGGTCTCGCATAAAAATCATCGCTACCAGTGGCCGGGCTATCCATATTCTTCAGCCAGATTTCTTTCGGCGTTTAATCGCGTTGGTGTAGAAGGTGTGGAGCCGGTGCCTTTGTTGTCTGCCATACCCTATGCATCTATGACTGTAGATGAGGCGAGTGGTGATGATGAACTTCGTGTCGGCGCAGATATCTCCTGGAAGCCATCACCTTCTTTAGAAGGTACCTTATCAATCAGTCCGGACTTTGGAGCCGTAGAAGCGGACGATGTCGTTCTGAACCTGACTGCGTCTGAAACATTTTTTCCAGAAAAACGGTTGTTCTTTCTAGAAGGAAATGAGGTTTTTGAAGCGCATCCTCGGGCGGGCTTAGGCTACATCAGCCGAGTTATCAGCAACGAAGATTTCGCGTCGACATCGCGTCGAGTGTTTGCACGGGATTTCTTACCAACGCCTGTATCGTTACTCAACACAAGACGAATTGGTGGTGCAGCCCGACAAGTTGAAGTTCCTGATGGTGTGACACCGGATCGTGGACAACCTGATTTACCTACTGATTTACTCGGAGCGGTCAAGCTCACCGGCAGCGTTGGCGATTTTCGGTATGGTGTGATGAGTGCGTTTGAGGATGAAGTGGAGTGGCTTGGTACAGATGACGTTACAGGTCTACCTATCGACATCGTGGACGATGGCCGAGACTTTGCTGTGGCGCGTTTTCTTTACGAGGATATCGGTAAGGATCGTCGCTCCATTGGTTATCTCGGCACTGCTATGCAAGGCGAGATGTACGACTCTTATGTGCACAGCATTGATGCGCATTTCACAAGCGAATCCGGAAAGATAATTGCCGACACCCAGCTGATAAGTTCGGATCGAGACGATATCGAAGGCTACGGGGCGATATTTGATCTGATGTATGCCATGAACGGATCACTGCGGCACAAGTTTGAAGTCGAATACATGGATGAAGAAGTTAACTTCAACGATCTTGGTTTCTTACGCCGAAACAACTATGCGCAGATGCGCTATATCATGCTGTACAACAGACAAAATCTATCAGAGCGGATCAAAAACTACCGCTCTACTGTCGTCGTTGAACAGCAATACAACATCGACCCAGGTCAGCTCATCAATAGCGGCATCTACTGGCGGAACTCGATGGTGTTACCCGGTCGAAATACGTTAAAAGCGACCTTTGCGCACCTACCAGAGCGGTGGGAGGATTTTGATAGCCGGGGTAATGGCGCGTACAGAGTCGATGCATCAAATTACCTTGATATTCTTCTGGCGACCAACGCTGCGGACATGTTTAGTTTTTCGGGCTCCGTGGGCGGTCAACAAGAACATCTTGGTGATTGGACTCTTACCGGCTCGCTCGGTGTGACAATTACGCCAACGGATCAGTTTTCGCTCAAGCTCGACGTACGATACAAAAAGCGAGATGGTTGGTTGGTCTATCAGGGCGGGCGGAATTTTGGTTCGTACGAAGGGACAGAGTGGCAGCCCGCGATAGACTTCAACTGGTTTATCTCGCACAGCCATCAAATACGGTTGTCTATGCAATGGGCTGGTGTACGGGCTCGGGAGGTTGATTTCCTCACGATCCCTGTTGGCGATGGTGACCTGATCCCGGGGGTACGCACGCTGCCTGACCACGACTTTACCGTAAGTCTATTAACCGCCCAGCTCCGCTACCGTTGGGAGATTGCACCGTTGACGGATCTGTTTCTCGTGTACAACCGTGGTAACTCCCTTCCGAACCAAACCGATTCACCTTTTGACGACCTGTTTGACGATGTCCTAAGGGATCCCTTAGTTGATTCGTTCGTCGCTAAGTTGCGTTGGCGCTTCGGTAACTGAGACCTCCGAGTTAGGTGTCTTTGCAAGAGCCAGCTGTTGTCGAATTGGATGCAGCCCATGGTCGGCAGGTTTTCGCGGAGCGGCATGGCGTAGCCCCATCGAATGTGGTACTCGCGCCTTATCGAATTTGTCCGCTAGGTGCGCACGTAGATCACCAGTATGGCGCGGTGGTCGCCGGTGCTCTTGATGTTGGTATCACGCTACCGTTTCGAGTTAGACAAGATGACCAAATCAATCTCTATAGTAGTGTGTTTGGAGAAGAGGTCTCGTTTAGCACTTCTGAACTGTCTCCAGCCCCGCAGGGTTGGCTGTCTTATGCGCAAGGGGCGGTGCTCGCTCTCAAGGATCTCACTGAGATAGATTTCGTGAAGGGGATCGATGCGATCGTCATTGGCGGTGGGATGGGGACTGGATTGTCATCTTCAGCTGCTGTCGGCATAGCCTATTTGATTGGACTTGCCGCGGCGAACGATTTGCAGTTGAGCGAAAAAAAGCTGATTCAGTTGGACGCATTTATCGAGCAGCAATACCTTGGGCTTAAGAACGGCACCTTAGATCCAGCTGCGATCGTCTTTTCGAAAGACGGACAGTTGACTGAAATTGAAACTCGTTTTAATGCAGTAAAATTTCACGAGGCACCAACCAAATCCCGATTCTTTACGATATTCAGTGGTATCGCTCAGGCACTGACGCCTGCGAACTACAACCTACGAGTGCAAGAGTCTTGGCATGCTGCGACATTGATAGGCGCGCATGTTGGCAACGAAAGTGAAGACCAGTTGAGGTTAGGGGATTTTAGTGGCGAAGACTTTTTACGCGCGGAATCCGTGCTCGATGAGGTCAGTTGGAAAAGGGCGCGCCACTTTTATAGTGAGACAGATCGGGTGCGTGCGAGCATTGGAACTTGGACTAGGGGCGAAATAGACGAGCTTGGACAGTTGATGAGTGAAAGTGCATCAAGCTCTATGGACCTTTATGAGTGTGGTGCAACCCCGGTCAAAGATCTGGTTAGCATCATCAATGAAGTCGACGGTGTGGCTGGTGCAAGGTTTTGCGGTCCAGGATTCCGAGGTTGCTGTGTCGGTCTCTTGGAAACTGGCGTCGAACTAGATGCGGTGGTGGCGGCAGTTGACCGCCAGTACTCAGCTAAATACCCAGACCTCGCTGAGAAAGTATGGGCCCGGGAGTGTGTCATTAGCGATGGGGCAAGATTGGTTTGAAGATTATCATTCTTGCCGCCGGATATGCGACCCGGCTGTATCCGTTGACCCGGGACTTCCCAAAAGCGTTGTTGCAAATCGGTGCGAAATCGCTGCTCGATCATGTTCTAGATTCACTGGCAGAACTCCCTGATCGTGAGGTTACGGTCGTTACCAATGCGCGTTTCGCGAATCACTTTGTAGACTGGTGTCCTGATGACGTAGGCTTAGTTGTTAACGAATCCACAAATGAAAGTGATCGTTTGGGTGCAGTTGGGGATTTGCTGTACGGCCTGAGGGCTGAGTCAAGATCGGAATTTCCAGAACGCTGTCTCGTCGTCGCGGGTGACAATCTGTTGCCGTTTTCGTTAAGTGATTTTTGGTCGGAGCACGAAGGCAGGGATAAGTCTTTGCTCTGCGCGTGGCGAAACGCTGACGCCCTTGATCGAGAACAGCGGGGTAATGTGGCGTTTTCTTCGAATCGACGCGTGAATAATTTCCGTGAGAAGCCCAGTCCTGCCCCATCAGAGTGGTCGACCGCACCGTTGTATGTGTTTAAGCGGGATGCACTTGAGCTGTTGGAACCTTACCTGGATGGCGGCGGTAACGCTGATGCGCCGGGTCACTTCGTGGAATGGTTGGCGCAGCGTCTAGAACTAGCCGTCTGGTGCGCGCCACAGAGCCCGGTCGATATTGGCACCCACGAAACCCTGGCTCGAGCCAGGCAACAGTTTGGCTAAAAGATCACCACAAGTTATAAGCTCATATTGATATAAAATATAGATTCTATAGTCGCTTTGGTTATTAGATCTGGTTATTACTAGATGGCGATACGGTATTTGGGTTTGGGCGAAGTGATACTTAAAGTAACCCTATGGATTACACAGCCAACAGCCCATCGTCTGATCAAAGAGAACCCTTCGAGCACGCTCTGCGGCGGAAGGATGCAAAACAGCTAGATACGGCGTTCGCCAGTCTGAGTGCCCCTGAGCGGGTTGAGCAGGCCATCGACCGGTTACCCGCGAGCCATGCATTAACAAGTTCGTTTGGCGCTCAAGCCGCAGTAAGTCTGCACATGTTGACGCAGGTGCTGCCCAATCTTCCGGTGATCCTCCTGGACACTGGTTATCTCTTCCCAGAGACATACGAGTTTATCCAACGGTTGCGTGATCGGCTCGATATGAACTTGCACATTTATAGCGCGAAGATGAGCGCGGCGATGCAAGAAGCGATCTATGGCCAACGGTGGGAGCAGGGGATCGCGGGTTTGGATGCCTACAATCAAGACAACAAAGTCGAGCCTCTGCAGCGTGCGTTTAGCGAGCTAGAAGTAGGCACTTGGTTCAGTGGTTTAAGACGCTCGCAAGCGACCTCCCGACGGGAGACACCTTTCGTTGATTTCACCGACGGCCGATACAAAGTTGCGCCGATTGCAGATTGGTCGGATAAGGATGTCTTCGACTACCTGAACAAACACAAATTGCCCTACCACCCTCTTTGGCATAAGGGGTATGTGTCGATTGGGGATACGCATACAACACGCGCGCTCCATGAAGTCGATTCTCTGGAAGAAACTCGTTTTTTTGGATTGAAACGTGAGTGTGGCATTCACGCCTAGAGCCGAGTAAGCCTAATCTGAATGGGGCTAAGCCCCAGCATATAAAAGTTCGGGCATTAGGTCTGACATAACGTCTTACTTAAAGTCCGGCATAAAGTCCGGCATAAAAAAGGGCCGGTCAGTGACCAGCCCTCTTGCTCGTTTGTTGGGGACCAACTAAGTGAGCAGACCCTCAAAACTAGCGTTAGATATCACTGATCACCTCCTTTAAGTTTGTCCGTAGTGGTGCTGATTATGAGCATGCAGCGCGGATTTTCAAGCGCTCTGTGCAAAAACGCTTGTGGTGTAAGATCATAGTTTGGCAAAGCGCTATCTAAGGGGATGCAATGGGCAGGTTTGTTGGTTATGAATTGGGTGCGGGCTGGGGGGTAATAGATGGAGCGGTTTAACGGCAAACGCGTGGTTGTCACGGGGGCTGGATCAGGTTTTGGCGAAGCCATTGCGAAACGATTTGCGAGCGAGGGTGCGCGGGTTCTAGTCTCGGATATAAACGAAGCGGGGATGACGCGTGTGCGGGATGAGATCGCCGCGGCTGGCGGGGAGGCGATAAGTGCGCTCTGCAACGTGGCCGAAGAAGCACAAGTTGAAGCGATGATCCAAAGCGCAGCCGATGAATTTGGTGGTGTGGACGTACTTGTCAACAATGCTGGTTATTCGCATCACCAACGGCTGATGTGGAAAATCTCCGTCGAAGAGTTTGATGCTGTTTTTGCGGTGAACGTCAGAGGCGTATTTCTTGGCTGCAAGCATGTCATTCCACACATGATAGAAGGTGGTGGCGGCGTCATCGTTAATATCGCCTCTGTGGGGGCTGTCGCCCCACGCCCGGGGGTCACGCCATACAATGCCACTAAGGGCGCTGTCCTTACTATGACCAAGGGGCTTGCTATGGAAGTTGCCCGGAACAACATCCGGGTCAATGCCGTAAACCCGGTGGCGGCAGATACCGGGTTTATGAAGGGTGCCATGGGCGTCGATAGTTTGGACGAGGAGGCGACGGAACGGCTTGTTGCGACAATTCCACGCGGGCGGCTTGCACGCCCTGCAGATATCGCGGCTGCGGTGACATACTTGGCCAGCGACGATGGGGACTTTCTCACAGGAACCTCAATCAATGTTGATGGTGGTCGAAGTGTGTAACGCGAGTTGGTGAGGATGAGTCATTGGTTCGAACCGGCGGCTATGGTAGATTTTCAAAGTAATTTTGTGGCGCTGCGTGCCTATCTCGAAAGTTTAAGAGAGTAGCGGAGCGTTGAGCGTGAAACCGACAATTATGAATTCGCAGACAGGAGATTGGCATGGCTGAGGCCGTAGAATACAAGCAGATAGGATCGCGACCGGTGCGACCTGATGGGGTTGATAAAGTAACCGGCCGTGCACGTTTTGGCGCTGATCTCGTCTTACCGAACATGATCTACGGCAAGGTATTGCGCAGCCCTCATGCGCATGCGCGCATTAAAAGCGTCGATGTATCTGGAGCCCTTAAGATAGAAGGGGTCATGGCGGCTGTTTCCGGCGCCGACTTTCCCGGCGGTACAGCTGGCGGTGAGGTCTCTGGTGAAGGTGGTGGTACTGTTGACGACGTTGCGAAGAATGTTATCGCTCGGGAAAAGGTGCTTTACCACGGCCATGCTGTTGCGGCAGTGGCAGCCAAGACCCCAGCCATCGCTGAGGCTGCACTCGCTTCAATCAAGGTTGAGTACGAAGTCCTTGAGCCGGTTCTCGATGTGGTGGCCGCGATGGCAGAAGATGCCACCCTTGTAGACGAAAACCAATTTACCAATCTGCCCGAAAAACCTGAAAAACCAAGCAATATCGCCAACGTCGGACACCTCGAAAGAGGCAATTTGAAGAAGGCTTCGAGCAGGCTGACATTGTGATAGAGCGGGAATACAAAGTGCCGATGGCGCACCAAGGCTACATTGAGCCTCATGCTTGCGTTGCGAGCATGGATGAAACGGGTCGAGGCACGGTTTGGCTGTCTACCCAAGGACACTTCGATGCCCGAGCGACTACAGCGAGTATCTTGGGTCGAAATATTGCTGATCTGAAATTCGTGGCATCCGAGATAGGTGGTGGTTTTGGCGGGAAGACAGTGGTTTATCTTGAACCTCTCGCGATCCTCATGTCAGAGATGGCGAACCGACCAGTCAAAATGCAGATGAGTCGAGAAGAAGTGTTTCGCGCTACGGGCCCAACATCCGGAACCGTCACACGCATCAAAGTTGGCTTAAAAAACGATGGCTCGATCACTGCAGCGCAGGCGTGGTCTGCTTTCGAGGCAGGGGCATTTGCAGGCGCTCCACACATGCCTGGCATCATGTCGATTTATGCACCATACGATCTGGAGAACTTTGTTGTCGATGCCTTTGATGTACTTGTTAACAAACCCAAGGTAGCGGCCTACCGGGCCCCAGGCGCACCGCAAACGATGCATGCGTTTGAGTGTGCACTCGATGAAGCTGCAATAGCGTTAGATATGGATCCGCTTGATTTGCGATTGCAGAACGCCGCTGAAGAAGGCACAACCGCACCATACGGACCGAAGTTTCCCCCGATCGGTTTTAAAGCCTGTATTGAGGCGGCCAAGAACCATCCGAACTATACAAAGCCTGTGCCGGAAGGTGCGGGCCGAGGCGTCTCGGCCGGATTCTGGTTCAATGTCGGTATGCAATCGAGCGCCGAAGTGAACATCAATGAAAATGGCACGGTGATGGTCATTGAGGGCAGTCCTGATATCGGCGGTTCGCGCGCTTCGATGTGCCTCATGGCTGCAGAAACGCTTGGTGTGGACTACGACAAAGTTCGAGCACAAGTCGGTGACACTGAAAGCACGGGCTTTTGTAACGTCACAGGTGGTTCGCGGACTACGTTTGCCACTGGTATGGCTGTCACTCAGGCGTGTGAAGATGTGATCGCCGATTGCAAACAGCGCGCAGCCAAGCTCTGGGGTGTTGACGCAGATCAAGTTGAGTGGGAAGACGGTTCTGCTGTTCCTGGTCCTGGCGTGAACGCGGATGTTAAGCCGATGAGTTTGGCCGAATTGGCCGGTAGCGCGGCCAAGACGGGTGGCCCCATTCAAGGCCGAGCTTCTCTGAATGCTCAGGGTGCTGGTGCAAGCTTTGCGATTAACTTTGCTGACATTGCGGTCGACAAGGAGACCGGCAAAGTAGACGTTCTAAGTTATACCGCGATCCAAGATGCCGGAACTGCAATCCACCCGGCCTATGTCGAAGGGCAAATGCAGGGTGGGGCAGCGCAAGGGATCGGTTGGGCCTTGAACGAGGAATATATCTTCAACAAGGACGGCGTCATGGAGAATCCTGGATTCTTGGACTATCGAATCCCAGTTGCATCCGATTTGCCCATGATAGAAACGGAAATTGTCGAGGTACCCAATCCCAGCCATCCGTACGGTGTGCGCGGCGTCGGAGAGACGCCCATTGTCGCGCCGCTAGCGGTATGTGGGAATGCGGTTTCGCGCGCGGTTGGTTTGCGAATAACGGATTTGCCGTTGTCGCCGCCAAGCATACTTGCTGCTTTGGACGGCTAACTAGGTAAGACGGATTAGGGTGAAAGGGGGCGTTGGCCCCCTTTCTTTTGGCTAATATTTTTTGACTGAGAGGCGCTTACAGAGATGGCGAAGGTCGTACTTCCTGACAGCTTTCTAAGTTTTACCGAGGGGACCCGTGAGTGCACGACGAACGCTGAAGATTATCGTTCGCTTGTGAACGAGCTAAAAGAACGCTGGCCTGGCTTAGCGGAGTCGTTAGAAAAAACGGCGGTTGCGATTGATGGGCAAATATATCAAGATGCCCTGTTGGAACCCATAGCGCCTGATAGTGAAGTATTCTTCATGGCCAGGATAGAAGGGGGCTAGCGTGTTGGAAAGACGAGATTATCGGCATGCGACTATTGCTGTGTCGATGTGCATCGCTCTGATGAGCGTGTCGGTAGGCAACGCTCACCATTCAAGATCGGCGTTTAATCTGGACGCGACGATTATGATCGATGGCACGGTGACTGAGGTTGGGTGGACCAACCCTCACTACTATTTAGGCGTCCGCGATGAGACAACAGGGCAAACTCAAGAATGGACTTTTGAAGGTCACTCGATACCCGGCTTGGTCCGCAACGGCTGGAGTCGATCGACCCTTGCCGTTGGCAGTCGTGTCAGCTTGGTTGCCAATCCGAACAGTGACCCAGAAGTATTATTTGGGCTACTAAATCACGTTACGAGACGCGACGGAAAAACCTTTTACTCGTTCAGACCCACGGACGAGATGTTGCAAATGCAGAAACCACCGTTGGCGCCGTCTACTGACTTTACCGGCACCTGGCGAATCATTAGATCGCTTAGAAGCAATCTAGTCGGTGGTTTCGAGCCTCCTACCGATTGGCCACTTACCGATCTTGCGCATGAAGAGGTCGCAAGGTTTGATGTGAATGACGACCCGTCGCTCAGTTGCGAAGCTCGGGGTGTACCACGGATGTTGAGCTGGCCGTACAGTCAGAAGTGGATCAATCAGGGCGCTGATCTTTTTGTCACGCTAGAGCATGCGGTCGAAGAGCGCACTTTATTCGACGAGAAAACTGTGATGATTCCTAAATCAAGTCACGATTTGGGTCAGTCTCGAATTCTCTCACGGACCGATACGGAACTTGTCGTAGAAACACGCGGATTCTCGCCGAAATTCTGGGGTCTAACTCGTGGCGTGAGTTCTGGGATAGCCAAGGTGGTGACCGAAAAGTATGAGCTGGTAGAAGATGGGTATCGGTTGAAGCTGACGCTTACGTTGGCGGACCCGCTGTCCCTAAGCGAGCCTGTGACAGACACGTTATACTACGCCAAGGTCCATGATTTCGATTTCGCCGCAGAGCCAAGTTGTGATGTTGGCACCGCGAAAAGACACTTGGAGTTTGAGCGTGGTTGAAACTGTAGGACCGGTCAGCGAACAACAACGGATAGAAAGCCTCGATGTACTGCGTGGTTTCGCGCTGTTAGGCATCTTGTTGATGAACATTATTGGGTTTGGTTTCGTGGCCGCGGCCTATACGGCGCCAAAGCTCGCGATTGGCGGTCCACTCGATGTGGTGGTCTGGTTTACGACCGAGCTCTTTGCAGAAGGCTCCATGCGCACGCTTTTTTCGCTCCTGTTTGGTGCAGGGGTTGTGCTTTTTCTTGGTCGTGATAGTGCTGGACGTGGCGCGCTGCATTTCAAGAGAACGTTTTGGCTCCTAGCGTTTGGGTTGCTCGACGGATACGTGTTGCTCTGGACAGGCGATATTCTCGTCACCTATGCGTTGGCTGGCTTTGTCCTTTATTTTGTTCGAAATGTGAGTGGCAAAAAACTTTTGATCTCGGCAGGCGTGTTGATCGTTCTGTTAACCCTTTACAACACAGCGATGTATACAGGTCTCAGTCAAATGAGTGCCGCAGCCAGTCACGCAGAAACCCTTCAGGTAAAGGGTGAAGTTGTTCCAGCCGATCTGGCTGAACTTAGCGAATTTTGGTCCGAATTTTCTGCTGACTTTAATCCAACCGAAGCGCAGCTCGCTGAGGAGTTGTTAGCGCGAAAAACAAGTTATACGTCTGCACTGGTTTGGACCGCGAGCCACAATACAGAAGTCTTGGTATCCAATGTGTTACCGATTCTGTTACCGGATGCGCTAGTTGTCATGCTTTTGGGTATGGCGCTCTTTAAGTACGGGGTCTTGCAGGGCCAACTCAGCCCGAGCTTCTACCTGCGTATGAGCATTATCGGTTTTGCAGTTGGATTTGCCGTCAACATTTTCGAAATCTGGCGTGCGTACGACAGTGAATTCGCGCTTCTCCCATCATTCAGCGTCATCCAACCTAGTTATCACATAGGGCGTATCGCGCTTGCCTTAGGCTGGCTCGGACTAGTGGTGAGAATGCATCAATCACTGGGATTTGGACGGCGTTTGGCTGCGGTTGGTCGCATGGCATTAACGAATTATCTGATGCATTCGGCGATCTGCCTGTTTGTTTTCACAGGTGCGGGCTTAAGCCTGGTCGGTGAGCTGATGCGATTGCAGGTGTACCTTGTCGTTTTTGCCATCTGGATTGTACAGCTGTGGCTATCGCCCTGGTGGTTACAGAGGTTTCACTATGGGCCGGTAGAGTGGCTTTGGCGCATGCTTACTTACGGAGCGGCGCCGAAATTCGCTCGAGACTAGCCCAGCGACAAGGACTAGTGAGGCGAGAAACTAAGGAGCGTTGCCTTGGGTGCGAAGATGTCGCCGTGGTAGACAAATCCGTGTTCCTCTCGGATGGCAAGCACCGCCTGACGATCACCGGCTAGGTTGATGACTTCGGCGCACGCCAGATTATTGTCCAAAAAGAAGTGCGTGAGTTCTTGTCCGAGAGTGCGTAAGTGTGTCGGCATTGTAGTCACACCCACTCGCACGCGATCGCTGCAAAGCGCGACAAAACTCCTGTAATACTTCGGTCGCTGCAGATCGCGCTCGCTGATGTCGAGCTTACCTTGTTCGATGATGCCAGGTCCGGCCTGTATGGCAGAGGTGAAGGCTTCGGGCTCATAGTTCTTGCGGTGTAACACGCCGAATCCTCGGTCATTGAAGCCAAGTATGCGGGTATAACCATATGGTTCGAGAGGGTTGAGATCTTGGTTGCCCTCGCGGAGCAGCCCAACCGGTGAAAGACTTTGAGCGTCGGTGACGAAACCACTGCCGATCACGATGCCAACATCTGTTTGAGCCATGATTTGCTGCACGGAACGCCCTTTAGTGGGGTTTGTCAGGAGTGCTGGTGTGAAGTGTTCGAGGTCAATCGCCGCCAAAATCGCCATAGGTTCGTTGGCTTGTGTTTGCACGATTTCAAAAGAAAGACCGTTGATCGCCTTGAAATGGGTTGAGGCTTCAATCGTTGCTAAAAAAGATTGGGAAGGATCTCCAGAGTGACCCGATGGCCAACCGTCAGTGCCATCGGCCGAAACTTGCTCAGGCTCTGCGCAGCCTCCAAGAAAGACAACAAGAGCGAAAAAAACAAGTCTGATCACGAAGACGGCATTTTATTGGAGAGTTCCGCTTCCAGTTCAAGACGACGCGCGACCATATTGCTTGCGTACTCATCGGTGGCCCAAACTCGATGATTTCCTACAAGATAACCTAGTGCATTTTCGTAGTAGGAAATGGCATTTAGCTTGTTGTCGACGTAGTTGTTTCTCGTGGTACGCACCTTGGCAGGGACCCCTGCTGCAATGCTATTTGGTGGTATAACTGTCCCTTCCGTGACGATCGAGTTCCCTGCCACGATGCAGTTATCGCCGATCACAGCGCCATCCATCACGGTTGCATTGATGCCGATGAGACAGTTGTTGCCTATCGTCGCGCCGTGAATGGTGCAGTGGTGCGTGATCGAGCAGTAATCACCGATAATCGTCGCCTGCCCCCCGATATGCAACATGACGAAATCTTGTACGTTGCTGTAGGCCCCTACAGCAACGTAGTGTGATTCCGCACGAATCGTGGCGTTGGGCCAGAGACTAACACCTTCCTTGAATCGCACGTCGCCGTAGACTTGGACACCGGGGGCGCTAAAAAGAGCTGCAGTAGTTTTGCTCAATGTGTCTAATTCGCCACCGGTGTCGGCTTGATTGTCAATTGAATCACTGGGTGCTTCTTAGGCTTAGTGAGTGCATTTAGCACGTCGAATTTAATATCGATCGTCCCTGCATTCTTGCCCGGTTTCATGGCAACACTGGTTACGCTGTGTGGAGGCAGGCTGAGGACATCGGCTGCGTCCATGAAAGTAATCTTCGACGGTTTTGCAGCTTCAGTGTCGCATCTGAGTGGTTTTGGATATCCACTTCCAACACTTGCGTGCCTTCACGGTAAGTTGCTGACCCGACGGAGATGCTCGCGGCTAACAAAGGCATTAAGGAATCTTCCCTGCCGATCAAAAGGTTTCGGAACCAAACAACTGTTCGCTTGGCAAAGAGAGCCTCTTTTATTCCTTCCAGTGATCGGTCGCGGCTAAATACGAGGTTTACCGGTCGATGCTCGCCCTCTGCTGGAGGATGGTCCCAATCGATAAGATCATGTACATCAGACACTCCAATGAACGCGAGGTCGTGTTTTAGGGCGATGGCGTGTGCTTCTTCGGAGTAGTTTTGACCGTTGGCGATTTCAATACCGTGTAACTTACCTGCCTTCGCGTTCTTACGGTGGAAGTCATTCATACGTGCCAGACCATCGGGTTGTTGGCGCGACCAGTAAGGGTGGTTCCAAAAGACAAACGCGCCTTGCGCATGGGCTGCATCTACCGCGGATTGTGCGGGCCACTCTTTTGTTGCCGCGTAGTAGGCCAAGACGTCTGCTTGGTCTTCTGGGGCATTGTCGTCATTTAGCAGCTTGTTCGCATCGTTGATGAAAACTGCGTTCATGTGCCCTGCTGGCGCATCACGGGTGATTTCCGCGCCAGGAATGATAAGAATGTCACTGTCCTTGGCGGATGCGCTAGCGTCTTCAAATGCGCGATTTCGATCCGGATGAATGATGTCTGCGCGGTGTGGCTGGTACTCCAGGTGTTCTGTGATCGCTAATCCGTCTAAGCCATCGCGCAAGGCTTCTTCAACACGAATCTTTGGCCATACGTGACCATCACTAAAGACGCTATGTGTGTGCAGGTCGACGACCAAGGTCTGATAGCCCTCGACGTCCGGAAAGTCGATAGAACGATCCGACTTCGTGGTGGGGGCTGCGTTGCCATGAGAAAAAGCGTGGGCTGAAACAAAGATCAGCATGAGTGTAGCGAAAGGTCTAAGAAATGAGATGGGTGCGTGTTTCGCCCTTCTGTCTAACCTACGATCCAACCGAGTACTTAGTTTCATCCGTCGTCCTCAACCTGTTTGAACCGTAATCATAGCGCCTAACTTTTAGATGTTCATGCTCAGTCTTCGATTAATCACGATGACAAAGACAAGCAAAGGAACGTAAATAACGAGCGTGAACCAGTATGGAAGGTCTGGTGCGATCTGATAGAGAAATCCACCAGCGATCGGTCCGATGGTAAACCCCAGAGGACCACATGATCCGGCGACACCGGCGACTGCGCCTTGCTCTTCCGAGCTAACAGCGAGTGAAGCGCCAGCCATAAAGGAAGGACCAGCGACGCCCATGGCGGCACCCTGTAGGAACATTGCGACAAAGAGCATTTCTCGGGTTTCCGCGATTGCCATTAAGAAGAAGGCTACGATCAAAACAGGCACACCACAGAGCAACCATTGAAAAGGTTTTAGGTCTATTCGTTGCATCAGCAACATCTGACTGGCGAGGGAAGCTGCTGCCGAGAGCCCCATAGCCGCGCCAAATGTTTGGGCGGTTTCGACGGCGGTTAGAAAGAGAACGTCTTGGAATCTAAAGGGAAGCGTTTGCTGTACGAGTGCCATACCCATGAACATAAGAACGCCCACAGCGATGAATGGGCGAATTCTGGGGTCAGTGTATTTTAAACGAGGTGCCCGCTGGGTCGGGGGATGTTTAACAGCGGGGGACTCCGGTAGATAGAACAAGACAAAAAGCGCGGTAATGGCACCCAGTCCAGCGCCGAACCATAACGGGGTGAGCAATGTAATGCCTGCAAGCAGGCCGCCAACAGTAGGACCGATAACGTTGCCGATGTTCGTGGCTGCGCCAACTGCGCCCATACCCTTGGTGCGTCCGTCGAGATCGGTTATGTCTGCCATATACGCGCTCGCCGATGGCATCATGGCGGCCATGATCGAAGCATGAGCGACGCGAGCAAGGATCAATGAGTAAAAGCCGATGACAGGGATCAGGACACCGATCAGCGTCATATGAAAAACTGTGGCAAAAAGAAGGGTGCCGAAGGTGTAGCCAAAGAGCCCAATCAAGAGCACCTTCTTTCTCCCCCAACGATCGCTTAGTCGTCCCCATCGCGGACTGGCAATAAAGACCGTTAAAGAAGAGGCCGCGATAATGGCGCTGATCTGAATTTCAGAGAATCCAACTTCACGCCCAAGTGGTCCGAGAATGGCGAAAAGGACTGTGAAGCCAAAACCCATCCCAACAAGGCTAATCAGTAGGATGATGCGGGCATAGCGAAAGTCAGGGGCGATACTCACCTAGTTAGCTGTTTGTGACCGGTCCAACCGGGTCCTCGCACGACACGGCCAGGTAGACGGCCAGTAGACTCGCCATCGGACAAAACAGTCTCTCCGTTGACCAGAACGTGTTTCATGCCGACTGCTAACGAGTGGGGTTTGTCATAGGTCGCGGTGTCCCGAACTTCCGCTGGGTCGAAGATGACAATGTCGGCAAAATAGTTTTGCTTGATTAGGCCTCGACGTTGAATACGAAGGTTGTTTGCAGGGAGTCCTGTCAGTTTGTGAATTGCTTGGGCGAGCGTTAGGAGCTCTTCTTCTCTCGTGTACTTGCCGATGACCCTGGCAAAGTTGCCATAGGCTCGTGGATGCGTACTGGTGTTTAGAAAAACGCCGCTCGCTGACATTGACGCTGCATCACTGCCAAAAGAAACCCATGGAATTTGAATCATCTTGCGTAGATTTTCCTCCGACATCAGGAAGTAGACGGCTTGCACACGACTCCCGTCTTCGATGACCAGGTCCATCGCTGTCTCCAGGGCGCTTTTATTCCTCTGGGCAGCCACTTCCGCCAGCGTCTGGCCAGCGTACTTTCGCAGTTCAGGGTTTCTAAACCCCACGAGTAAGGTTTGGTCAGGTCCAGCCGACAATAGAAGATTTTCCCATTGATCTGTCGGGGTTTGCATTTCCTTGAGCAGTTGCGCGCGCGTTGCAGGATCCTGCAAACGCTTGCGCCACGCTTCATAACCGCCTTCTTGTACCCATGGTGGCATTGCTGCATCCAAGCCAGTTGATCCGGCGGTGTACGTGTAGAGGTTTGCAGTCACCTCTACACCATTGTCTCTGGCGCGATTGAGCTTCTCGATTAAGGCTTCGTACTTGTGCCAGTTCTCTCTACCCGCGATTTTTAGGTGGTAGATTTCAGCTCGAGCGCCGGTCGCTCGTGAAATTTCTAAAAGCTCATCGACCGATTCGAGAAGGCGTGCTCCCTCACTACGCAAGTGCGAGATGTACATGCCACCGTGCTCGGCAGCGATGCTGGTCAGGGCGACAAGTTCGTCGGTTTTTGCATAGAAGGCAGGGGCGTATATGAGGGAGGTCCCGATCCCAAGAGCGCCCTCCATCATTGCCTGTCGGACAAGCTCTTGCATCGAATTGAGTTCGATATTGTTGGGCGCTCGATCCGCGGCGCCGAGTACGTGTGCTCGAATTGTCGTTGCGCCTACGAAAGAGGCGACATTAGGTGCGACGCCTTGGGCTTCAAGATGTTCGAGATACTCGCCTAGCGTTGTCCAGGCGATGTCGTAGGAATAGTCGGATTGCCGGTTCTGGAGATTCTTTTTAAGTGCAGGGCTGAGCGGTCCCATTGATGAGCCTTCGCCGAAGACTTCAAGCGTCACGCCTTGAAGGATGTCACCAAGACTCCGGCCGTCGATAAGCAACGATTCGGTAGCCCAGCTCAGCATATTGATGAACCCCGGGGCGACGGCTAGACCATCTGCACTGATGGTCTTGTCAGCGGTATACGATTTTAAGTCACCGATCGCTGCGATTTTGTCGCCGACGATAGCAACGTCGGCGACGTACGGATGTGCACCCGAACCATCATATATTGTGCCGCCCCGAACAAGTACGTCTACGGTCAGGGTGTTCTGGTTTGTGTTGGCAAAAGCGTCAAAAGACTGCGCCAACGCACAAATTAGGATGACGGTCAGTGTTGCAAAACTCACCTTCACGTCGGAGCCATCCGTTTGTTGACCAAGACAATCCCACCACTTACCGCAAGCATGGCGACCATGAAGCCCAGAGTAAGATCATCGTCGAAAATCAGCCATCCAAAAAACACCCCAAATATGGGTGACAAAAGGCCGAAGGAGGACATGTTTGAAACTGGGTAGATGGTAAGCAACCAAAACCAGGCAAGAAACCCAAATGCTGCGACGGCAATTACTTGAAAGGCAAAGACCGAATAGATCAGCGTAGTGGGTTCGCGAATGATTGGTCCCGCGAGTGGCGCGATGGCACATAATACGATTGCTGAGACGAACAGTTGATATATCAGGTTCATTTCGGAAGAACTGCCGGATAGCTTCAATCGGGTTAACAAGGCAATACATGCCCAAAAAAATCCACCGGCCAACGCTAGAAGGTCACCGATCCAAGCATTTGCCGGTGCCCGTCCGAGATCTGTCGAAAGGGCTATTGCCACGCCAATAAGGGCAGTAGATAGACCCATAAACTTGTTCCGGTTCATCGGTTCTTCCGGAATCAAAAAATGCGCCCCGATAGCAACCCACACCGGCATGATGTAGAAAAAGAGGCTGACGCGTGCGACCGTGGTGTAGTCAAGCGCAACGAAAAGAAGCCCAAACTCGAGGCAAAAGAAAACACCGTTGAGAATTCCCCACGGCAGGGAACCATCGGTAACCGATAGTCTACGTTTCATCGCGATGGCGAACAGCAACACAAGTGGCAATGCGGCTAGGGAGCGCAAGCCACTTTGAAAAATCGGCGAGAAGCCGTCGTTAACGACCTTAACCAAGGCTTGATTCAACCCTAGAAGAACGCTGAAGCCAATGAGCAGGCTAGCACCGAGGGTGTCGACTTCGTCTTTGCGTTCCATGTCTTAGGCGAGCAATTTTTCTAATTCAGATTTGACGCTCGCGCCAAGGACGACCTCATCTGCCGGATCGTGTGTGACGACTTTAAGATTGAAAAGACGACTACCTGCTTCAGCATAAGGTGCGAGCTGCTCGGCGATCTGTTGAGGTGTACCGAACGGCGTGTACCGCTCGAATTGCTCGAACGGGAGTTGATAAAAGGACTCCATACCTTTCGCGACTGCAGCGCGAGCCCGCTTTGGACTTTCGTCGACGCCGACCCAAGGCTGGTATCCGTGAAGCCAATTTGGCGTTTCGCGATCCACTTCGGCACAGGCTTCTGAAATTATACCGACCGCTTCAGCGTAGCGCCTAGGTGAACACCAGACGCCGATCCAGCCATCGCCGTAACGACCTGCTCGAACTAAAGCTGCATTTGAACGACCGCCGACAATTATGGGTATCGTTTGTTTGGGTGTTGGTCGAATAGTGGCTGCCTCGATCGTGAAATGGTCACCGGAGAAACTCACTTCTTCGCCTTCCATTAGATGGCGAATGATGTGCAGGGCTTCATTGGTGCGCTTGCCTCGAGTCGCTGGATCCACGCCACAGACCTCAACTTCGTGACGATCGTCACCGCCGATGCCGACACCGAATATCATCCTTCCGGGTGCAATTCTTGCCATGGTGGCTAACTGACGGGCTACCGGTAACGGGTGTCGCAGCGGTAATAAGTAGATGCTGATCATCACACCGATTCGAGGATCGAGCTGCGACAGTGCGGCAACTTCCACGAATCCATCGGTACCCGAGCCATTGCGAAAGGAAACATGGTCTGCCATGAACAGGTGATCGAAGCCGTGCTCGGAAATATTGCCCAATAATTGCATTCTAGTCTCGAGGTCACTCGACCAGATCGTCGATGGGGTAGAAAGTCCAAATCGAAGGTCCAATTGTCATCTCGTCCAAATTCGGGAGCGCATCATAAGCGAATAGGGCTGTTGCGGTCTCTATCAGCGGTCAAAAAAGCCCTCGATGGCTTTGTTGTGTTCGCGACAAGCCTGGTACCTAAAAGGCTACAATATCTAGCGCTGAGTCCCGCAGTCGATTTCTCAGAGCGTTCAGTTAGACTGCGGGCGAGATTCTCAGAGATAGGTTCATCAAGACTTCCTCGAAAACGTCCAAACCTCGTGCTCCTCGACGAACGCACGCTGTGGAGCGCAACGAAGCACGGCGTATCGCCAATACTCGCCTAATACGGACAGTGATCTTGGGCGCTATCGCGACCGCGGCAGGATTTTATTGGTTAGGTCAACAATATGGGATCGAGCCTGACGTCATGCGCGGCTATATTCTGACCACGTTACTGTTCGTTGGTCTGTTAGCAGCCCTCGGGTTACTTGGCGCTGGGTTACTTTTATTGATCAAGCGTTTCAATCGAGGTCGCGAAAAAAGCGATCGCCTCTAGGTACGTAGTAATTATCGTAATCAAGTGAGAACGCAATAGTGTTTGCGCGACCCAAAATGAGGTCTCGCTCGACGAAACCGATAAAGCGAAAATCTTGGCTATTGTCCCGGTTGTCGCCGAGCACTAAGTAGCTTTCAGCTGGCACGATGATGGGTCTAAAGGAGCTTCGCGTTTGTGGATGTTGGCGTCGTTGGGTCATAACCATCCGGGATTCGCCGAGAATTGTCTCTTTGGCGATTTCGACATAGGGAAAGACCGTTTTTAGTTGTTCCGGCACATCTGCTTGGCTCAATGGTGAGTAGTTTGCATCTTCGCCATTGATGTAAAGGGCATTGTTCCTCAGCTCAACCTTATCGCCTGGGATGCCAATCACGCGCTTGACGAGCAGTCGCCCGTCTTTCGGCGACTCGAAAGTGATCACATCTGACCGTGCTGGGTCGCCCCACTGAGCGAGACGTACAAAGGTAAACGGAATGCGTAGATCGTAGGCGGTTTTGTCGACGACAATGCGATCACCAGCGAGGATCGACGGGATCATTGAGCCGGTTGGCACTTGGTTCCAATCTGCTATGGCCGAACGGAACATCAGCATTACTGCGATGAATAGCAAAAAACCGCGCCATTCTTGCCAGATTCGCATTACTTTGGTTTGCATTGTCAGAGTGTTAAGCGCTTTTCGGGGCTGCGTCTAGTGCAGCCAATTGCTCTGGGGTCGCTTCTGCCTGATGATTTTCTTTCCACTCATCGTAAGTCATGCCGTAAACGGCTTCACGGGCATCATCAATATCAAGGGTCACGCCTTCATCCTCTGCGGCTGCTTTGTACCATTTAGAAAGGCAGTTTCGACAAAAACCAGCGAGGATCATCAGATCGATATTTTGTACGTCTTTGCGCTCGTCGAGATGCTCAACGAGACGCCGGAACGCCGCTGCCTCGATTTTTGTTTGGGTCTGTTGTGATGGTGAAGACATAACTAATCCTGCTTGCGTGTAAACACCCAGTCGTCTCCGTTAGACAAGTCTGAGTTGAGTTGGTATCCGTCGTAGTCGAATCCGCGTAGCGCTTTCAAACTTTTGACGCGCTTGTCGATCATGTAGCGTGCCATGCTCCCGCGTGCCTTTTTGGCGAAAAACGACAAGAACTTGTACTGGCCATTTTTCCAGTCACGGAAGTGCACTTTGATGATGCGCGCATTTATTCTCTCGGACTGTAACACCGCGTAGTACTCATCTGAGGCGAGATTAATAAGGACGTTGTCAGCTTGTTCACTGATCGCAGTATTGAGCGCATCAGTAACTTGGTCACCCCAAAACTGATAGAGGTTCTTGCCGCGCTGGGTTTTGAGTTGGGTGCCCATTTCCAGGCGATAGGGCCGAATTCTATCAAGCGGTCGGAGCAGCCCATGCAACCCAGAGAGTATGCGTACGTGCTTCTGCGCCCAAGTAAAATCCCTTTCACTGAGAGTTGGACCTTCGAGACCTAAATAGACGTCGCCGCTGAATGCAAGTATCGCGGGGCGTGCACACTTTTTCGGAAACTCAGGTTGCCAATCGGCATAGCGTCGGTGGTTCAGTTCTGCCAAGTTATCGCTTATACCCATCAAGCTTGAAATCTCATTGGGTTCGAACTCACGCAGTTTATTTATCAGAATTTCAGAATCTGCGACGAACGCGGGTTCGGAGAACTTACGCGTCGCGAGCGGAGATTCGTAATCTAGTGATTTAGCCGGAGAAAGGATCGCCAGCATATCGGCCTCATTGTGCTATGGTCAGCCTGCTAGTTTAACGCAACACGGGTGTTGTTATCACGGTATGAAAATAACTAGTCGTACACATCAAGGCTTGGTGCGGCTCAACAACGAAGATTGCGTTTATTACGACGTTGACGGTGAATTTGCAGTGCTCGCAGACGGTATGGGGGGCTTGCTCGCGGGGGAGGAGGCCAGCCAATCCGCGACACTTGCTTGCCGCGAACTCCTAGAAGCCGATCCTGAGCATGAGACCGACCTGAATCAGATCATTCAACAAGCCCATGAGACTGTCTGTCAGCACGCGCGCGCCAAGAACTATATTGGCAAAATGGGTACGACGTTGATTGTCTGGCGGACAACTCTAGCCCAAGGTGAGTTTGGGCACGTAGGTGACTCGCGTATCTATTCGTTAGCTGAGGGTAATCTGCGTCAGCTCAGCAAGGATCAAACCGTTGCGCAGAGAATGGTTGATGAGGGGCACATCGCGCAACACGAAGCCCATCTCGCACCGAAACAAAATGTGCTCACCCAAGCAGTTGGGATACCAGGCCATCTCGATCCAGAGGTTGGCGCGGCACCAAGCGAGGGTAGGCTGTTACTTTGCAGCGACGGCTTGTCAGATTTAGTCAGTTTGGAGCGCATCCAAAGCGCACTACTCATCGAAGACATTGACGTGGCAGCAGAGGAACTCGTCAAAGAGGCGCTCGACAAAGGTGGCCGCGACAATATCAGCGTCATCGTGATCGATCTCGACGCATAGCCCGACACTCCCTAAAATACGAAGTCTCCTCGACACCACGTGCAGGCCCGGAAGGGTAACTATAGGCTCAAGAGATAACATGAATCGCGCTGAAAGAATTGAACTTGCTCTGGCTGACGCAATTGAGCTCGCCCATTTGGAAATACTCGATGAGAGTAGCAATCACAGTGTCCCAGATGGAGCCGAGAGTCACTTTAAGGTGGTTGCCGTTGCCGATGAATTCGGGACCCTGACCCGAATTGCACGGCATCGAAGGATAAATGGTTTGTTGCAGAGCGAATTTGATGGTGGCATGCACGCCTTAGCTGTCCATGCTTACTCGCACGAAGAATGGGAGGCGCGCTTCGGTACAGCACCGCTCAGTCCACCCTGCGCGAATGCTGGTGATGCTGGTGATGGTGAGGTGGGTGAGCCGTGACGACAAAGCATGCCCTGGCATTTTATAAATTTACACCGGTTCCTGATCCAGCAGCTGAACAAGTGCGTTGGCAGACCTGGGGTGCTGAGACAGAACTGAAAGGCACAATCTTGGTCGCGGCTGAAGGCGTAAATGGCACGTTGATTGGCTCGCGAGAAGAACTGGAGCACTTCCAGGGGCAGTTCGGGACACACTTCGGGGCCATGTCATTCAAATGGTCTGCGGTTGATCCGGATAACAAAGGCTTTTTTCGTTTCAAGGTAAAACTCAAGAAGGAAATTGTTACGTTTGGTGTAGATGGATTGGATTTGCAAGACAACGGTGAGCATGTTGGTGCCGAGACTTGGAACGAACTGCTGGCGGATCCAACTGTTGTGGTCATTGATACGCGTAATCTATATGAAGTCGATATCGGTACCTTCCCTGGCGCAATTTCCCCAGAAACCACTAATTTTCGAGAGTTTCCACAATGGGTCGAGCAAAACCTCGATCAACAACAACACCCGAAAGTCGCGATGTTCTGCACCGGCGGCATTCGCTGTGAAAAAGCCTCGGCCTATTTGAAAGGGCAGGGGTTTGAAGATGTCTATCAGCTAGACGGCGGCATTTTGCAGTATCTAGAGGACGTACCTATAGACGACAATCGATGGGAGGGTGAGTGTTTCGTATTCGACCAACGGGTTTCTGTCGACAGTAGGCTGCAACAAGGCACCTATCAGCAGTGTTTCGCCTGTCGTCATCCCATCACTGCCGAAGACCTGGTGTCACCACTGTATGAGCAAGGCGTACAGTGCCCGAACTGTGCCGACCCGAATGCGGCAGATACAAAGCAGCGTGAGAGATTTCGTGAACGGCAAAAACAAATTGAGCTCGCACGTTCGCGAGGACAACAACACATTGGCCTAGATCAAAAAGATCAAAAAGATCAAAAAGATCAAAAAAAGCGAAAAGTCAGCAAATAGCCTGCCGCTCCGACTCTGATATCTAAAATGACCCGGATATCTAAAGTACTCCGATATCTAGAATAGAGCTATGCCAGGCACCTTAACCGGGATTCGATATAGGCCTGTTGATGCTGTCAAAAACAAGGTTTGTAGATCTGCGCCGCCCCACGTGAAGTTGGCGCAAAAGGCCGGAGTAAGAAATACGCCAAGCCAGGTGCCGTCCGGATGATTAACGCCGACGCCTTTTGGTCCACCGGCGTACAAAAATCCCTCACTATCGATCTTGAGCCCATCTGGTGCAGGTGATGAACAGAAGACGTCACCTCCAGTCAGCTCATCGTTAGCGATGGTGAATTTCCTGACATGCTTTTCGGGGGTATCCGCAACGTAAAGTTCTTGTTCATCCAAGCTGAGGCAAAGCCCATTAGGCATATTAAAGTCAGAAGCTAGAAGTTTGAGTTCACCGCTGGGTGTTATTTGGTAGACGCCGCGAAAATCTAAGTCGGGCTCACGGGCAAGACCAGTTGGTCCCTCCAGGCGCCCGTAGTTTGGGTCAGTGAAAAAGATAGTGCCATCTGTTCGCACGACAATGTCGTTGGGGCTGTTGAGTTCTTTGCCATCAAAGTGACTGGCTATTGTATCGACTGTTTGTCCGTCGTCCCGAACCACACGGCTGGAAGCATACTCGCAGGTGAGTATTCGGCCTTGTTTGTCGTAGGTATTACCATTGGCTTTATTGCTTGGGTCCCGGTAGACCGTGACCCCACTGCGTTCGCTCCACCGGTAGAGTTTACTCGCTGGTATGTCGCTGAAGGTCAGGTGGTGTTCGCTCGGGTGCCAAATCGGTCCTTCGGTAAACTCAAACTCTTCTGAAATCGTCTCTCTGGTCGCAGTTTTATCGACCAAAGCGAGCATGCGTTCGTCTCGTACATCTACACCCATGTTTCTTTCCTTGTGAGTTTAGCCTTGTGAGCTGTTTTCGATTTAGTTAGATAAAGGGTTAAAAGCCCTAATAAAGGGATCAGCCAGATGAGCCAATCTGCGAAGCGTTCGATTAAGAAAACCCTCGGTTGATAACCCTGCGGACCAAGCGGTTCCCTGATGTTCCCGGCTTCGTCATACGTTACACCGAGTTCTGGATGTCCTGCGGCAAGATAAGCGTTTGAGAGATAAGTACGATCGGATTTTGTTAGATCATCGAGAGCGAGGTCGAAAGCGAGTCCAATCGAAGGGTCTAAAAGCGTGCGCTCGCTCCCTCGTACCGCTTCAAGTATGACATGTCCTTCCAGACCGACCACGTGCGATTCGATGTCGTAACGCCGATAGAGCAGATCACTCATGGCGATTGCGTTCTGAGAACAGATGCCAAAGCCACGCTTGAGCGCGCGGGTGTAGTCTAGGCTCTGAAACTCCTTAAAAAGCGTATCTACCTTGCTGAGTCCGAGCGCTGTAAAAATCGGATCGGTGAAGCTCAACGTGAAGAGAATCCAGTTGTCTCTAGCAGGAATTCTTGCCCACTCGAGGGGCCAAACGTAGTTGATGGCGCGCGCGTAGATGGCTGATGCCTCATGCAAGAATGGCGAACCTGGGCCTAGACGCTCATGAGCATCATCTAGTTGTTTGAGGGCTTGCTCGTAACTGAGTGTGACACCGAGTTCTTCACGTCGGTCGTTGGGAAAGATGATGCCTGCCAGATTTAGTGCAATGAGAATGACGAACAATGTAAACAGCAGACGGCGGATCACGTGGGTTGGGCTACCGCAGTTTGCAAGCTGTTCTACTCACCAGCCAGTATGGGTTCGAGGTAGGCCCAGACAAAATCTCGCATGAGTGGCTGTGCATCGGCAGTTGGGTGAATACCGTCGGCTTGCATCATGCCTGGTTCAACAGCCAGTTCTTCTAAGAAAAAAGGGATGTATAGAATGTTCAGCTCTGCTGCGATGTCTCGATATACCGCCTCAAAGGCTCGTGTGTAACGGGGACCGTAGTTAGGTGGGATACGCATTGCCATGATGACCGGTACCGCACCGGCTGATTGGGCGAGTTCGACCATCTGTTCGAGGTTCTTTTGCATGATTTTGGTTGGATAGCCGCGCAATCCATCGTTGCCACCAAGCTCGATAACGAGGAGCTTAGGGCTGTGTGTATCCAAAAGTTCCGGGAGACGGGCGAGTGCGCCACTTGAAGTCTCACCTGAAATCGATGCGTTGACTGTGTGCCAAGGGAGCTCGCTTTCGGTTAGAGTACGCGCTAGTAGTTGGACCCAGCCTTGTTCACGTTGAATGCCATAGCCTGCGCTAATGCTGTCACCGAGAATCATGAGAGCAGACCGGTCGAAATCCGAATCTGACAGGTGCGTCAGGGAACCCTCTGACTCGCCTAACGCGAGAGCGCTGCTGAGCAGCAATATCGTAATTGCAAACGTATGGCCGACGTGTTTGCGGTGATCTTGTAGACTGTTTCTGGCTCGAAAACAGAAGGAAGCCCGTAGCCGAGAAGCTCCGAAAAGTGAAGCATGTACAAAAGGTTGTAAGTTAAAACGCATGAGTCTTAGAGTCGTAAACGCGAAAAACGTTGCAAAAAAAGTTGCTACCCAAGCAGGTGAACTCGTTATCTTGGATGGCATTGATCTGGAAATCAATAATGGCGAGAGTGTCGCAATTGTCGGAGAGTCGGGAAGTGGCAAGACAACCTTGCTTGGTATTCTCGCTGGACTCGATGTTGCGAGTGCTGGAACAGTTGAACTTGCCGGACATGAACTGACAGCCCTTGATGAAGAAGCTCGCGCGTTAGTGCGCGGTGAGCATGTTGGGTTTGTCTTCCAGTCGTTTCAACTGCTTGCAAGCTTAACGGCCCTAGAGAACGTTATGTTGCCTGCGGAACTAAGAGGGGAGACTTTGGCGCAAACCCAAGCCACCGAACTGCTAGCAAAAGTCGGTCTCGGAGATCGGGCAGATCATTATCCTCGGCAGCTTTCCGGCGGTGAACAACAACGAGTTGCTATTGCGCGAGCGTTTGCATCTAAACCCACGGTTTTGTTTGCCGATGAGCCCACCGGCAACCTGGATACGCAAACTGGGACGAAAATCTCGGATCTCCTGTTTGACCTAAATTCGGAATTCGGTACGACACTAATCATGGTGACCCATGACCATAAGTTGGCTGAACGTTGTGGACGTATGGTGACCATTGCAGCGGGACAGCTTGTGCAACCCGAGCAGACTGATGGTCCCGAGATCATGGTCCAAACAGGTACAGGAGAGATCGAGTGAACTTTAATCTCGTGCGGAAGATGGCGATGCGAGATATTCGTTCGGGTGAGATGGGGTTATTGCTGATTGCTTTGGTCGTTGCAGTTGGTACGGTTACGTCTATTAGCTTGTTTGTCGATAGACTACACCAAGCGCTACTTTTGGAGTCGGCAAACTTCCTTGCTGCGGATCGACAGATCTCAAGCTCCCAACCGATTCCAGACAACTTTGTGGCAGAAGCGGAAGCCCGAGAACTCGATTTGACCCAGACTATGGTCTTCCCCTCGATGGTGTTCGTCGGGGACGCGAACCAGCTTGTCTCTGTCAAAGCGGTGGGGGAGAAATACCCCCTTCGTGGCAAGCTCATTGTTTCTGATGAACCTTTTGTTAGAGGCTTTCCGATTTTTGAGGTGCCGCAGCCTGGTGAAGTCTGGCTAGATTCACGCTTGTTTCCAGCTTTAGATGTTGACCTGGGAGAGCAGATCGAAGTTGGCTTGGCAGAGTTGAAGGTCACTCGAGTCTTAGTTTCTGAACCAGATAGGGGTGGGTCCTTTTTCGATCTAGGTCCTAGACTTTTGATGAACATCGCCGATGTGCCTGCCACAGAAGTCGTGCAACCAGGCAGTCGGATTGGCTACCGATTGCTGATAAAAGGCGATGAAGCCGTACTTGCGGACTACAAAGAGTCCATTGACCTCGGCAATAATTACCGTTGGGTGAGCATAAGAGAGAGTAGTCCACGCATCGGTTCTGCGCTTGATAGGGCGGAGAGCTTTCTTCTGCTGGGTGGCTTGTTGGGTGTCCTACTGGCTGGGATCGCTGTTGCGTTAAGCGCACACCGCTACGCCGCACGGCACTATGATCATGTTGGAGTGTTGAAGACACTAGGTGCGACGCCACAGCAAATACTATTTGGCTTTCTCAGTATTCTCTTACTGATTGGCAGTGTCGCGATCACCGGTGGATTGTTGGTAGGGGGACTGCTGCACCTCTTAATTGTTGAGTTACTCTCATCCCTTATCCCGATTACATTGCCTGCCCCTGGGATGCGCCCCTTCCTCCTTGGTGCCGCGACTGGGTTGATCTGCGCGTTATCGTTCGCGATGCCTGCTTTCATACATCTGCGTGATATATCACCGATGCGAGTCATTCGACGTGATCTCGGGGTTGCGCCTTTGAGTCAGTGGCTGTCATACGGCGCGGCGCTTGCTGGTAGCTTGGTTTTGTTGGTTTGGTATACGAAGAGTCTCTTTCTGACCTTCTGGACGATCGTCGCCGCAGTTGTTGTTGTCGTTGTGTTTGGTGCTTTGGCACTAATGCTCCTACGTGGTAGTCGTGTCGCCGGTATGCAAGCCCGGTCGGGTTGGCGTCTGGCTTTGTCTGGATTGCAACGACGGCGGAAGGAAAATGTTGCTCAGATTCTGATCTTCGGTATGGCCATCATGCTACTTCTGGTGCTGGTGTTATTGAGGACAGAACTTGTGACGGAGTGGCGCTCTCAAGTTCCTGAGCAGGCTGCTAACCACTTTGTTATGAATATCAGTAGTGATGAGGTGGCTGCGGTTCGCAGCAAAATCGAGCAGGGAGCCACAGCAGGAGATTTTCTCTATCCGATGATACGTGGTCGCATTGTTGCGGTTAATGGAGAAGAGTCAAAAGCCTATCAAGAGCGGGTTGCGACGATGGGTGGCGATGAGCGGCGCATTCGATCTGAACGCAACTTGACCTGGACTGCTGCCGAGCCTGACAACAATGTGATTACCCAAGGTGATTGGTGGAGTCAGGAAGACGACGTCGCCGAGGTCAGCCTCGAGCAGGAATACGCGGATGACTTCAAATTGAGCCTAGGAGACATCTTAACGTTTGACGTAGGTGGCCGAGAAGTTGATGCGACCATAACAAGTTTTCGGACGGTCGAATGGGAGAGCATGAGTCCGAACTTTTTCATTATCCTCTCGCCAGCGGCTCTGAGCGATTTCCCTGCGACCTACATGACAAGTTTTTATCTGGCCCGTGAAGATAAACAGTTCTTAAACGGGCTGCTGAGAGCCCACCCGACAATCACTGTCATTGAGATTGATGCTTTGATAGAGCAGATCAAGAGTATCGTTGACCGGGTGACGCAAGCTGTTGAGCTGGTGCTCGGGCTAGTGCTTATCAGCGGATGCTTGGTGCTCGTTGCGAGTATACAAGCGAGTCGAGATGCGCGCATGTCAGAGCACGCCTTAGTGAGAACGTTGGGCGGTACTCGCAAATTGATTGGCAGTTCTCTGTTCGCAGAGTTTTTGGTACTTGGCTTGTTTGCGGGCGTAGTTGCGGTCTTCGGTGCGGAACTTATTGTCGCGGTCTTGCAGTATGAAGTCTTTGAACTGGGTGTAGGCCTGCATCCTTGGGTTTGGCCTGTTGGACCGATCGTGGGTGCGGTTGTAATCGTTGTTGTGGGTTTGCTGGGCGCTCGGAGCCTGATCAATTCACCGCCAATGTTAGTTCTGCGTGGTATGAACTAACCATCCTACTGGCGTCTGGGTTCTCTCATGTCCCTCGCGTCAACGGGATCAGAAGCCGGTGTGAAAGACTGATGTCTCTTTTTTGACTCCTATGAGTCGTTTCTAGACTGCATTTTGACGATGCGCGTGACCCGCCTCCCACGTCACCTAATTTCTATTCACATTCCTTTAATTCTCTAGATTGCACGTCTAGGTTTAAGGAGTAGCCGGGATTTCTTTCTCAAGCCATTAATGGCGCGGGTTAAGGCAGTGAATTGACAGAACTCGTACAAGCATTAGGACAACGTGGCGGATTATTCACCCGTTGGCATATCGCAGCAATTGTAGGCGCCGCTTGCGCATGCGTGCTGCTTGCCCATGCCAGCCAGTCTATCGATCGGAGCCACAGTCGTACTCTCGAGTTGCGTGATTCCCTTGCCATCCTGAATCAGGACCGAGGCACGGATGTTCGTAGTTGGATAATTGCGGTCCATCGATTGCTGCCATCGCTTGAGCTGGTGGAGCCTGTACGTTCCAAACAAGCTAAGGAGGCGTTGGAAAACTTGACGGCTCAGTTGGCCAACAACGAGCTGTTCCAGCAATCGAACCAACTGCGTTTGAGGCAAGCGTTATTGGCGGTCGAAGCGCAACTGAAGGTTGGCGAGAAGCAACTGGGTGTGCAACGCGAAAGCTACACACACTTTTATTATTGGAGTTTGGTTTTCTTCCTAGCGATCGTCGCGATCGCGCTGCGTGGTTCGCTCAATCTACGTAAGTCAGCCTTGTGGCAATATCGCAAAGACACCTTTCTATTTCCAATGGCGCCCTTAGCCATGGCTTTGTCTGACCACAATGATCAGACCATACGTACCAATGAAGCTTTCGAGAAAGTAACCGGATTTAAAGAGAGTGAGTTGCAAGGTCGGACGGTTTTTGATCATGAGCCAGAAGATATGCGCAAGAGCCTAGAGACCACAGGAGTCTGGGTTGGCGAACAGAAACTCCGGCGCAAAGATGGATCTGAGTTTTCAGAGAAGGTTCTTCGTTTGGCCGTCGGTGACGATGTTAGTGCGCCCGAGGGTTATCTCACCATGTCGATGGAAACAGTCGTTTCCGACGACGAGCGACGTCTGATGATATGGCAGGCTCACCATGACAATTTGACCAAATTGCCAAACAGCAATCTGTTACATGAGAGACTAGCCCGCGGACTGACCAGTGCCCAAGACGACAAATCAGAGCGTGTTGGTGCTCTAATCAGTATCGACATAGATGACTTTCAAGATGTTAATGATTCTGTTGGTCATGAGCTTGCTGATCGAGCGTTGACTGATGCAGCCTATCGGATAGCGATGTGCGCTCGGGAGTCGGATACCGTTGCACGTATGGGTGGCGATCTGTTCATGATCGCGGTTTTCGATATCGAGCAAGTTGCAGAGGCTGAGAAAATTGCGAGGGAAGCTGTCGACAGTTTCCAAGCGCCCTTCGTCTTGGAAGATCGTGAATTGTTTCTGACTGCCAGTGCGGGATTGACTATTTTCCCGACGGACGGGATTGAAAAAGGAGAGCTACTCCAAAAGGCAGATGCCGCTCGTATCGAGGCAAAAAAACAGGGTGGCAACCACATCGCTTTCTACGAAGAAAGCATGAATTCGGCGGCAGCGCGCCGCCTTGAGATCGAAACCCATTTGCGGCGTGCAATAGCTCAGGATGAACTCGAACTCAACTATCAGCCGATCATCGATCTGAGCACAGGTAAGATATACGGTGCCGAGGCGTTATTGCGCTGGCACAGCGCTGAACTCGGATTTGTTTCACCGGCTGAGTTCATTCCCATCGCTGAATCCTGCGGCATGATTGTAGAGGTGGGCGCATGGGTTGTATCTGATGTTCAGCGCCAATTGGCAGTGTGGCAGAACATGGCAGACTGGCCGGAATTACGCATTTCTCTGAACGTGAGCGCACGTCAATTCACCCGAGAAGAAGATGCGGACAGGCTTTTGGATGCGCTCACTAATTGCGTGCCTGACCAAATAACGATTGAGTTAACTGAGTCCGCATTGGTGACTGATGACCCGGGTGCCAGCAGATTCTTACAAGGTCTGAAGCAACAGGGTATGCGAATTGCGTTGGATGACTTTGGCACGGGTTACTCATCGATTGGCTACTTGCGTGATTTCGACTTCGATGTACTGAAGATCGATAAGAGTTTCATCGACGGTTTAGACAATGTTAAGGACTACGGTTTGGTCGCCTCTATTGTTGCAATGGGGCGGATCTTAGGGCTAAAGATCGTTGCTGAGGGCGTTGAAGATGAAGACCAAGTTAAACATCTCCAACAGATTGGCTGCGACTATATCCAGGGTTACTTTTATTCCAAACCGCTAAAGGTTGAGGACTTCGAATCCTTCGTTCGGGGCTGGGACTCGTTGCGCTGATAGGCAAAATAAATCGCAATTCAGACCTGAGAACAAAAGCATCCTTGCGCTAGCCTGCTGATACGGTTAAAAAGCGTCACTCCTTAGATAAGTGAACGCTAGTGGATCTTCGCAAAGCGCAATACGAGCGCAACAAAACACACAAAAAGCTACGTCGCCTTGTTGGCCAAGCGTTGACCGACTACGACATGCTCGTCGATGGTGACAAAGTGATGGTGTGTTTGTCAGGTGGCAAGGACAGCTACGCGATGTTGGATATGCTACTGAGCTTCCAACTACATGCCCCTATTAATTTCGATCTCGTTGCGGTCAATCTAGATCAAAAGCAGCCCGGCTTTCCACAGGATGTGTTGCCTAAGTATTTAACAGAGCTTGGGGTTGAGTACGATATTGTTGAGGAAGACACCTATAGCATCGTCAAAGAGTTAACGCCCGAAGGCAAAACCACCTGTCCCGTTTGTTCGCGACTTCGGCGCGGAATTTTGTATTCCCATGCGGACAAAATTGGTGCGACAAAGATTGCACTCGGCCACCATCTGGACGATGTGGTTGAGACGCTTTTTTTAAACATGTTCCATGGCGGCCGTCTGAAAGCAATGCCAGCTAAACTCAGGAGTGACGACGGTCGCCACATCGTGATTCGACCCCTAGCCTATGTCAGAGAACACATAATCGAAGGTTGGGCGGAAATTGCCGACTATCCAATCATTCCCTGCAACTTATGTGGCTCCCAGGAAAACCTGCAGCGTCAGGCGATAAAAGCCATGCTCCGTGTGTGGGACGTCGATCAGCCGGGACGCGTTGAAAACATTGGGCGGAGTATCGGACGAGTGACACCATCCCACCTGGCTGATCCTGGTCTCTTTGATTTTAAGGGTCTATCGGTAAACAACGAAGACGATTTTTGGGGCAAGATCGAGTTGGTCGAAGTGAGCTAGGATTCAGACTTGCGTAGGTCTGATGACCTAAGACTTATTTCGTTGCTAGCGAGCGCTTCTGCAGATTCGAGGACCTCTTGCAGCGCAACCTCAAAGCTTTGGGCAAGACCTAGCAGATTCTTTTCTTCACGCTGCTCTAGGGCTTTTTCTAGCGTTTTACAGGCTTCTTTCAAACGTTGTGCGCCAAAACTTCCTGCGACACCGTGTAAGTTATGCGCAAGACGCTCTGCATCTTCGAACTCTTTGTTGACGATCATTTCTCGGATGTTTGGACCAGCATCGCCATAGTAACCACCAAAGTCACCCATCAACTTAACCATGAGGCGGACGTTGTCGTTGTGATTTTTAATGGCCAAGGCTATGTCGATGCCTGGCAAGCGTGCACGCTTTAAACTCTCTGGCGTTGGTGTCTGGACTTGGCTGTCCTCTGGGTTTTGATCTGATGCACGCCGACGGAGTTGTGGCTGAACATCGGGCAGTACTTTCTCGACAGCCGACATCAAAATGTCAAAATCGATGGGTTTGGTGATGTAGTCATTGCACCCAGCTTCCAGCGCTGTCGCCTTTCGTTCTGACAGAGCGTCCGCAGAAACCGCGATGATTGGGGTAGTGATGCCTTGCCCTCGCAGAATTTGCGTTGCCTCCAAACCGTCTGTTTGGGGCATGTGGATATCCATCAAGATGACGTCGTAAGTTGTATCAACTGCCGCGGCAACCGCTTCCTGGCCTGTCTGTGCGATATCGACATGCGCCCCTGCTCTTTGCAGAAACTCCAACGCAAGTTGTTGATTGATTGGGTTGTCTTCCGCCACGAGAACGTGTCGTTCATGGAGAACTGATGATTGCGCACGCCGCCGCGGTCTGCGGATATCTTCAGGAGCTATTTGCTTATCGAGCTCGCAGACGATGGTGAAGTTGAAGGTGCTGCCTACGTCGGACTCTGAGTGTACCTGGATCTCGCCACCCATGGCTTCAACTAGTTCCTTACTAATGGCAAGCCCTAGACCTGTGCCACCAAAGCGGCGAGTCGTAGAACTTTCTGCTTGTTCAAAGGATTGAAAGAGGCGTGATGCTTGCGATGCTTCGATCCCGATACCAGTATCGACGACAGCAAACTTCAGCTCAATTTGGCCTTCGTTAATGTGTCTAACGTAGTCCGCGGTGACAATGACGCTCCCCGACTCAGTGAATTTCAAAGCATTGCCGACCAGGTTGACCAAAACTTGCTGCAATCGGAGTGTGTCGCCAACCAAGGAGTGCTGGGTGTCGAAGTCGGCGGCAGTGGCGGTTCTGTTCAAGACTTCAAACTCAAGGCGCTTTCTGCGCATTTCGGTTCGAAACAAGCGTTCTACATCTTGTAGCGCATCGTCCAAACTAAACGGTCTTGCTTCCAGGTTCAGCTTGCCAGCTTCAATCTTGGAGAAATCCAGTATATCGCTAACCAGGCTCACCAAGTTGTCACCTGCGTTGCGGATGGTGGTCAGATATTCGTGTTGCTTGCGGTCGAGATCTGTCTCCAGCGCAAGTTTAGAAAATCCCACGATCGCATTCATTGGTGTTCGAATTTCATGGCTCATCGTGGCCAAGAACTCACTTTTAGCCTGCGTAGCGGCTTCCGCGATTTGCAGTTGCTTATCGGATTGTTCGCGATCAATTCTTTCGGATATATCAACCAACGAGCCGTCGATGTAGTCGCCGTTCTCAGGGTCCTTGGTCAAACGCGCAGTGAGGGCGATCCAAAAGACCCGGCCGGATCTCGAAACGCCTTCTGCTTCAAAGGCTGTCACACGCCCATGTTCTTCAAGTTCGCTCAAGAAACCTTGCGCTTGATCAGACTTCAAGAATACTCGCTCGATCAAGTCGTGGTATTCGCTAATTAGAGTGTTAGTGTCTTCGAATTCTAACAAGGTTGCCAACGAGGGGTTGGCGCTCAAGAGTTGACCTTCTCCGTTTATTCGGAATAAGCCTTCGATAGCGCCGTCGTAGAGAGTTCGATACTCATCTCTAGTTTCCTGTAGGTCAGCGTACAGGCGGGCATTGTCGATGGAGATCGCGGCTTGTGACGCCAGCAAAGCGAGCACTTCTACCCGCTCGGCAGTGAACACGCTCGTGAGCCAACGATGTTCTAGATACAAGACACCGGTTACTTCACTGCGGTGAGCAATTGGCAGACACATCACCGAGAGCGGTTGTTGCGTTTGAACGTAGGGGTCTTGGGTAAAGACATCCTCTTGTGTTGCATCGGCGAGCGTTAACGTTTTGTTGGATCGAGAGACGAAATTGATAATCGACTCGGGGACTTCTTCGGTTTGTTCCAAAGACTGAGACGGGTTTAGGCGGCGGCTTGCCTCGCCATCCACACTGGCGACGGCCTCGACCATCATCCGGTCATCCGTGCTGAGTAGCATCACTGCTTTCTGAGCACCGGCATGCTCCAACGCGAGTTTGAGTAAGTTGGTCAATACTTTGTCGAGTACGATTTCACCAGACAACGTTTGTGCTGCACGCAAAACCGTTGACGTGTTTAGTCGACTATCTTGGTATTCGCTACTCTGGAGTGTGTTTTGTTGCGTATGAAAGTCGCGCAATGTTCGCTCAGAAAGATCGTGCACCGACATCGCGCTGGACTGGGCCTGAGGGTCCGTTAGTGCAGGAAGTTCATTCTCGATTTGATTCGCTTTAGTTTGTGCACCCCAACGCAAGTAACTCTGGAACGCATGTGTAGCAAACATACGGGCGAAGTCACTTCTTCCTTGGCGTTCACAAGCACGTGCCGCAAGTTCGTATGCAAGTGCCTCGTCGTTGGCACAGCCTGCGCGACGCCCGAGACTCGCCGCTTTCTCCCAACACTCTAGAGCGCGACTAAGTTGCTTGTTACTAAGTGCTGCGCAGCCTTCTACGATTGCGAGTTTTGCCGGTACGAAGTCTGCTCCGGGAGCGAGGGCATGAATCGTTCGGAGCTGGTTAGTGATGCGCCGAGTTGAGTGTTTTTTCACTAATGGTGACAACGGGGTTTGCTTTGCTAGCCCCCTGTCAGGACCTAGCGCGGTCAAAATGCCGACAGACATCAAATAGGTTGTGTAGAGCGGAGTATGCTTGATCAAGCTACTACCTTGTGCAGCTAGCTCGAGTATCTGGTTTGCGCCTGTGTAGTCGTTGAAAACGACCGCATAGTAGAGTCGTAAAACGTATATCGCCGCTTTGGCGAATTCATCTTCATCAGGGTGATCGGAACGAAAAGGATTTTCATCTTCTGAAGGTTGGCCCATGAGGCTGCCGCAAAGCTGAATGATGAACTGCGGAAGAGATGTGCCGTAGCTGTACTTGTCATGCAACTGTTGTTCAGCACGTAAGCGAGTTGATTGTTTGAGGTTGCTAAGTTCGACACCTCTGATGAGGCTATTTACCGCATGCGCACTAGTCCCATACAACCACGATTCATAGTCGTGATTCTCGTAGGCACTATTAACCCGTTCGTTGAGTTTGGATATCGCGTGGTCAAGACCTTCAAACCAGGGTGCGGTGTGGGCACAGTTACGTAGTTGCGCACGCGCTGACCAAACGTTCTGTCCAACGGTTTGTGTTGTGTCCAGTTCTTTGCTAATGCGCCAAGAGGTTTTGGCAGTATCGAACTGACCGCGTCTGATCTCGTTAGCTGCCGTGATAGCGAAGGCAAAAGAAGTTGTTTCATCATGTCCCAACTTGTGAGCGCTAGCCAACATCTCTTCGGCATGATCTACATCGCTTCGCGTGTGTTCAAGGATCCAACTAGCGTAGGCACGCTTTCGTGCAAGCTGTAGGTCGAGAGGGCTTTGATTGACGCCTTCAGGTGCCGTAGGTGTTGTGGTGCCAATCAAGCGTTGTCTGAACTTCTGGGCGACTTTGACCGCAACCGGTGTAGGGAGGTCAATTCGAGCCAACGCCGAACTCAATTTGCCTTGCAGTAAGTCGGCTCGAATCAGCAGCTCATCTATCGCGTAACTGGGGTGCGCACGTGAGGTGGTTAAGTGAAACTGATACAGATCCCCACACTTGAGTGCCGCATCCGCTGCAAGCTGAGAGAGGGCCGCAGTGGTGTCATGGTTATCGAGACCTTCAGAAAGAAAGAGGCCGTAACGTGCCACAGTAAAGGCTGGTTGGAATTTACCGGCTGAGATCAAAGCACCTGCCGCAAGGTGTTGATAGTGCGCCGCCTCTCGTCGCTGCTCATCTGAAGAGCTGAATGGGTCTACTGCTGCTTGGAAGTGCGCCGCGAGCGAGGTGTGATCTGGCGATTGTTCTTTGCTATTTGCTAGATGAGCTGCGACTTTTAGGTGTAGGTCTGCTTTGTCTTTGTCCGCAATTCGCGCGTAAAGAGTCGCTCTAATTTTGGCTGATGCGAATTGGTAACTGGTGGCCGAGTGCAGACCGACGATCCCTGCTGTGATGGCGGGCCTTAAGCGCTGCGCAACTGTTTCATCAGACAAACCCAACGTCGTCACGATTGAGTCGCTAGTGAACGTGTCACCAATGCAGGCGCCTAGGCATAGAGGTTCGCGGCTCGAAGCAGGCAGTGTATCCAAGATAGTTGTGATTCTTTCGTCACTGCTAGCGTTATAGAAGTGTTGCTTGATGAGCTCTATATGCCATGACCAGTTTTGGCTGTCTCGATTGAAGAAAATGTGCCCCTCTTTGTGTAGCTCGAGGACGAGTTCCAGCACCGACTTTGGAATCCCGTCGGTTTTAAGGTGTATCTCCGAGGCGAGTTCCCGTACGCGCGCTTGGCTTAACTGCAGCGCGTCGGCAAGAAAGTCACGGACGTCTGCCTTAGTAAGCAATGTGAGAGGTAGGCTTGTACTTTTTGTGGCGAGGCGTGGGTCACTAAACTCATCTCCTGGTCCATCAGGCCAAGAGCTCACCACCAGAATGCCCCGCGGTTCCAGGGTCTCATTATAAAATTGTGCGCGCAGACTTGGGTCTAACAAGTGAGCGTGTTCAAGGACCAGCACGATGTTCAAGTTCCCAAGAGCGTTCATGCAAGCAAGTATCGAGCGATCCAGGGAGAACTCCGAGTCTCCGGAAGAGACAACTTGCGGTTCTGCAGCGGACGCTGGATCGCCTGTTGGTCCAGGCATCTCAGGGATGTATGGAATCAGAGCAGATACATCCTGACTATTTTGCAGTTTCTGAATCGCCGCTTGAGCGGTGTCTGATGAGAGGGACAGGAGCTGTCGGACTAATTGGCTGAGTAACTCTAGCCATATTTCGGTTGTCCTCGTTCTCGGTTCGACGCCACAATCGATAATCGCCTTAAGGCCATTTACTTGACTCACCTGACGATGCAAGTGAGATATGCATGCGGTTTTACCTAGTCCCGGACCCCCAATCAAATTGGCAAAAACGACCTCGCCATTGCCACTTCGTTCGAGTAAGTCGGCAAGTTGGCCCGACACTTCGGTACGCCCATAGAGTTTCTGCGGAACAACGAGTTGTTCTACGCGATCGGTCGTGCCGGGTTGGAAACTAAGTACGTTCGCTTGGTCCTGGCCTTCGCTTAGATCATCTAAAACAGCTTGTGCAGTTTGGTAGCGTTTTTCCGGGAGCTTTTGCAGCAATTTGGTGACGACTAAGTCGAGCCAGTTAGGCGTGGAATCCTCAGTGTCCGCCAATGATGGGGGCGGGTGGGCGATGTGTGCGTGGATTAGTTCTAACGGATCGGTTTGTGGGAACGGGGGTCCGCCCGTGACCAGTTCAAACAGCGTTGCCCCCAGCGAATACAAGTCTGCTCGTTGGTCTACAGTTCGATTGACGCGACCAGTTTGTTCCGGCGAGATGTAAGGTAGGGTGCCAGTTAGGACTTCTTCGCCGGGCTGGGTCCGGGCGGCTAAAGTAGCCAAGCCGAAATCAATTATTTTTGCTTCGTAGCCGCCTTCGTCGGTTTTGCGCAAGACCAGATTCGCTGGGTTGATGTCGCGGTGAATGACACCTTCTTCGTGAATGGATGCAAGAGCCGTGACGATTGCTTTGGCGATATCGAGACGTGTGGCTAGCGTAAAATCATGATCTTTGCTGTGGTCTCGCAGAGAACGAAATCCTTCATCGGCGAATACTATTTCATAGCTTTGTGGATCGAAGCTGAGTGGTCGGCAGACGTATGGACTGACCAATGACTGGAGTAAGTCATACTCACGCTGATATCGCACGATTGCACTGGGGGTTTGCGCGCTAGGTTTGAGGCGCTTAGTTATCGTCGGCGGAATCGAGGTGCGCGAAACACTAACGATAGTGCTTAGGCTCTCGTATATGACGTCTGACATTAGGCTCTGCGAGCCGATTTGAGCCTAAGCCACTTCGGGCGTGAACAAATACCCTGTGCCGTGGATCGTCGCGATGATCTTGGCGTTGGAAGCACGCTCGCCGAGTTTTTTACGAAGTTGACCCACGAGGACGTCGATATACCGATCATCCGGGAACCATTCTCGATTACGGATCCGGTTCATTAACTGATCGCGATTCATCACTTCTCCGGCTTGTTCCATGAATGCCAGTAGTAACTGGTATTCACCAGCCGAGAGTTGGATGTGATGCTCTTCAGGCGACGTCAGCTCACGTTTGTTGAGATCAAGGCGCCAACCGTCAAAGTTGCGAATGTGGTTACGCTTGCGTTGACTCTGTTGGATTTGCACGCGTCGGATCAAATTTCTCGCGCGACTAAGAAGTTCCCGAGGGTCGAAGGGCTTCGTCACGTAGTCATCTGCGCCGGATTCGAGACCCAGTATGCGATCGATTTGTTCTTGCTTTGAAGTAACAAGGATTATGCCGATATCTGACGTCACGCGAATCTCGCGAGTCAACGTCAGACCATCTTTGCCAGGCAGTTTGATATCGAGAAGAACCAGAATTACGTCAGTTTCCTCGACGATTTTTTGCACTTCGTCGCCAGATCCGGTTGAGGAGACTCGGAATCCCTCATCCTCAAAATATGAAACTAATTGCTCGCGAGTGATAGGCTCGTCTTCAACGATTAGAATATGTTCTGCTTCGTTCATAGTTCCCAGTCCTGTTGGAACGGTTGGTCGGTACACTGCACTACAAGGCTAAGTAACGCATTACGCACTAGAAAACTCAAGCAGGGGAAGGCCGCATTGAGGATCGGATCACATGTCAGCATATGATTGAAATACCTTATCAATCTCTTTCTAAGGGTGCCTTGCTCGGAGTCATCGATACGTTCGTGCTTCGAGAAGGCACGGACTACGGCCATCGTGACATTGACCTCGATGAAAAACGTGATCGAGTACTCAAAATGCTCCAAGCGGGGCATGCGATCATCAATTACTTTCCGGAAAACGAACACATAGAAATTGTTTCTTTATAAACGGAAGCAAGCGTCGTATTGGTAACTGGTTGGCTGCGAAGAAGTGGACGACAATACGCCGTTTGTTTCCTGACTAAAGAGACGTTTGTTTTCTGGCTAAAAGACCAGTTACCAACACGCCGTTTGTTACTTGGCTAAAAGGCCAGTTACCAATACGCCGTTTGTTTCCGAAATAAAGAGACGTTTGTTTCCTAAATAAAGAGACGTTTGTTTCCGATTTAAAGAGAAAACGCCAGAAAGTCGACGCCAAACTCGTGATCTAGCGATGTTTTTTTGACAGTTTTGACCTGGTTAACAGTTCCCTAAACGTCAAGCTGTAAGTATCTGCTGCTACTTAGCAATTTGGATTCTGGCCAGTGATTGCCGATTTCAGAGACAGATACTTTTTCCATAACAGATGCAGAGGGTCCCGGGTTGTACGGGTCTGGCTTGCATTTGGCGGACTATTCCTCGCTGCACCGTGCCTTGCCATAGGCACGGATGCGGGTTTGAACATTCAAAACACCGCAACCGTCAACTTTGAAATATCTGGTGCCGCGCAAACTCCCGTAGATAGCAACACAGTGCAGACGCTGGTCGATGAGCTTTTGGATGTTGTCGTCGTCGATGACAACGGTGGCTCGGTTGCGGTCTCTACACCAGATGCTGGCGTGGTTCTGCAATTTACGGTGACAAACAACGGTAATGGCTCTGAGGTCTACCGAATTATCGCAGATCCAACCATCGCTGAAGGTGGCTTCGATCCAGCCCTCGATCAAATTTATTTAGAAAGCAATGCGCTCCCGGGATTACAGATTGGCGGCGACACCGCCTACGTGCCTGGAATTTCCGACCCGATCCTCGCAGAGGATGAAAGCTTAGTCGTCTATATCTCCTCAACGATACCTGCAAGGTGATGATGGCGATGTCTCAGTGCGTGCGATTGCCGAGACTATTATCAATCAAACTGGGGTCGATGATCCTGACGCTGTTGGTTGGCCGCTCCCTGGTACGAGTTACGGCGGATTTGGCGACGGCGGCGGCGCGGCTGTTGTAGGCGCCTCGCATGACTTAGGCAGCTTGTTGGTCCGCTCTACCGGTCGCTACGAAGTCTCAGATGCTGTGGTGACGATCTCCAAAGTCGCCACGGCCATAGATGATCCATTTGGCGGCACCACACTAGTGCCGGGCACGATCATTACCTATCAGCTCGATGTCACAGTGACTGGATCCGGCAACGCCGAAAGTCTAGTTGTGAGCGACATCCTCCCTGTTGAGCTCGATTACCAGGCGAACACGCTTGTGGTGGGCGGTATCGCCGAAGACGACGATTTTGCTCCAGCGGGTGTCGATAACTCCGGTTTCAACAGCGGCACCAGCTCCATCATTGTTGACCAAGGTGTGGTCGCCGGTGGTAGTCCCACCATCGTGATCACGTTTGATGCGGCAATTAGGTAGCAGAACAAATTAACCAGTAAGGAAACTGAGTAGGAGAAATCATGACAGAGTCCATTCAATCAATACCAAAAAGGCTCTCCACAAATGGAGTGGCTTTATTTGTGCTCGGCATCTTGTTGTGTAGTGCTGTGGTAAACGCCAACGCGCAAGTTGAGCTGAAAAATACGATCAAGAAAATTCATACCACAGTCGATGCTGATGGTGAGATAGCCAGAACACTGGTTCCGGCAGATCGAGTAGTACCGGGAGATGAGCTTCAGTACGTCATTCAGTTCTCAAACAATGGCGCTGATCCAATTGATGCTGGTTCGATCGTCATCACGGATTTGGTGCCTGACCACACAGAATACGTTGCAAATAGCGCATACGGAGCGGGTACGAAAATCTCCTACTCTGTTGACGGTGAGACATTTGCAGAATCACAAGCGCTGAAAGTTCGACGCGAAGGCGAAGAAGTTGATGCTTCTGCGCCGGATTATCGCGCTATTCAGTGGGCGTTCAATCCAGGCTTGGCACCCGGCGATAGCGGCTACGTGTCGTTTAACGTCCGCCTCAAATAAGACAAAGGAAGGGAGAAGAGCATGAACTATTCGAAGTTGCTTTCCCGATTGGCGTTACCCGTAGTTGGCCTATCCCTGGCCACACAGAGTTTTGCCCTCGGTACCACCGCAGATGTCACGGTCACCAATAACGTCACGATGACGTACCAGGTGAACTCGGTTGATCAAAATGCGGCAACCACCGTCGACTTCGAGGTCGACCGTAAATACATCGTGAACGTCACGACGACGGATACGAATTGGGTGACGGCGGTTCCAGGCCAAACCTTTGCGAGTGGCAATTACTCATCGATCCTATTCAGCGTCACGAACAACACCAACGACTCGACAGTGATCCGCTTGGCCCTCGTCGACCAAGGACAAACAGCAATCACTGCGTTTGATGCCCCTACTGCAGAACTATCCGCTGATGCGATTACTGTTTGGGAAGACACGAACGACGATGGTGATTACGACCTCGGGACCGATGTGCTCTTGGGCAACACACTCGGTATCCTGCCGAATACGATTGCGCCATATGCTGAGGACGAGACTCGTGATTACTACGTGTCTGTTGACGTCGACGCTGGAGATGGCGCCAGTTTATTTGAAGCGTATACCTTGGTTGCGGCAGTGGCCGATGGTGGCGGTGCAGTCATCCAGACTGACGACAGTGGTAACTCGACCGTAGGCGTCGGTGATCCGACAGTAAATCCTAACGACATGCTAACGGTCCAAGAGGTGTTCGCAGAATTTGCCAGTGGGCTTGCAGAAGACCTGGGTTATGACTTTGTAAACGATCTCATCGTAGCGACGATTGATGACGATTCAGATGGTCAAGCCTCAAATACCTCCGGCTTCCGTACTCGCGTAGCCCTCGGTATCGCCAAGCATGTTGAAACTTTGTGGGATCCAATTTCGGGCAATCAATGGGTTCTAGATTCTGGTGGCCCTGCGACCATCGCGACGGGGAATAATCCGAAAGCGATCCCTGGAGCGGTCTTGTTGTACGTCATCGGCGTAAGTGCCGACTCTGGTGTTGATGCCACAACTGTTTTGTTGGATGACGACATTCCTGAAACTCTGGTTCGTCTTGGTAACGCAAACAGCATCGGCGGCATTGTATTGCCTGACACGGTCAGCATGGATATCAATGGCACCACGGTTATCTTCGATCTGGACGGGACGGTTGCAGCCGATCTCAACTATTACGTCGAGACGTGTGCGGGTGGGGTCAGTTCTGCACTGCAGTCTGGTTCACCGGAAATCGATGATGCCAACCTTGGCGATTGCGATGCCTTAGAAACCGGCTACGTGGCCTACACCGTCACGGTAGGTGATCTGTAGGTAGGGCGAGTCACGCCTCACGGAAAGGTAATCAGGATGGTACCTTCAAGATGATTGTAAGATGAAGCCAAAGGAATTGGCACACGAGCTAACAAAAAAGCAGGGTCTCAAACCCCTGCTTTTTTGCGTTATACGGGTTCGAGAAATTGTCCTCGCTGCCCTGTGCCTAATTGCATCCCAGAGCTTCGCTATACCGCCTAATACGGATTTTACGAATACGGCGCAGGTCCTCTACACGGTATCAGGATCGAGTCATGCAGCATCTGACAGCGCGACCTTGACGACGAGTCCAGGAGCCGGAAACAGCCCTCCATATGATATTTCTCCTTCGACGTTTGCAGTTGCTGAAAATGCGATCGGTGTCTCACTGGGCGCCATCGTTGGACATGATCTAGATCCTGGCGATACAGTGACTTGGACGCTATCTGATGCGAGGTTTGAGGTAGTTGCTGGTGAGCTGAGACTGCGCCCCGGAGCTTCGTTGGACTTTGAGCTTGTACCAAGCTTGGTGATTACCGCGACGGTCCAGGATCCCACGGGTGCAAACTATCAAGAAGATCTCGCCGTCAGCATTGCCAACGTCAATGAGGCGCCGAGTCAAATTGACCTCACGAATACGCAGGTTGTCGCAGACCAACTCGGTTCAATTGTGGGTGGCCTGACCGTGGTTGATCCAGATGTCGGGGACATACACACGTACACCGTTGATGATACCCGATTTCAAATCGTTACTGACCAACTCAAGTTGCTCGATGGCCAGTCACTACCACTTGGCGCGAGTGTCGACGTGACTGTTATCGCAACGGACACTGGCGGGTTGCAATACGCCCAACTTTTCACGATCACAGCCGGACCTCCAGGTGGCGGTAGCAGCATCGCGCCGTCGATTCGTTTCCTACAGTCTGCGCAATTGAGTGGTGGTGGACAGCCATTTGATGTTGAGCTGAGCCAGTGTGATGCAGGTTCAGGACTGAGCCCCCTCGGTGATCCAGTGACGGTGTTTGGCAATCAAGCAGGTCTACCAGGAGTGCATGAATTTCTACCGGTTGGACTTTGGAAAAGTGGTGGTGCAGGGTTTTTTGAAATCACCGATGTCGATGCTAACCTGGATCCGCTCGTGCGCGATCAAATCACTGTTCAGCTTGCCAGTGACAGTGATAGCGAGGAAGTAACTGTCCTCGAGGCCGGAATCAATACCGGCATCTTTGTCGGCTTTATCCCGGTACAGCAAAATCCAGGGATCGCAGCTGACTGTGAATTACAAACCAACCTAAACCAAGTCGTCTCGTTGAGCTACAGCGATGCGTTGGACCCTTTGCGCACGGCACAAGGCAGTGTCGTAGTCGATTCTTATGGCAGAGTTTTTTCAAGCCTCGGCGGACAGCCCGTCAACGGTGCTCAGATTCGAATCTTGGCGGGCGCAAGCGGACAACCGGCAGCAGTATTTGCTGAAGACGGCGTGACTGCTACTTCACCTGTAGTCCTGAGTGGCAATACAAATGAGGGTTTCCCCACTGGTGCTTATCGTTATCCCCACGTACCAGCAGGCACCTACGTACTTGAAGTCACGCCGCCTAACCGATTTACTTTTCCATCGGCGGTGGCGGACGGAGTACTGCAGGTCTTGCCAGGTGCTCCCTACGCGCTAAGCCCAGGCTCTCGTGGCCAAAGTTTTATCCTGAACGTCGGACCAGCGTTACGCCTCGATATTCCGCTTGATCTGCTCCCTGTTGTGCCAACCCAAAGTGAAATGGAACTCTCGGTCGCGATCGCTGGGGGGAGCCCGCAGTACGTCGTGCAGTCCCAGTGTTTCGATGGAACTGGCTTTGTTCCAAGCGCAGACCCCAATACGCTACAGCTAGGTACGATCACGCCACCCGCACAAGTTGGATTGGCTAACGCCAACCGCGTCAATCGCGGTGATGCCATATTCATAACCCTTAGGGATGGTGATCAAGACCTCGATCCTTTTGCCCCAGATACCCTTGAAGTTGAAGTGAGTGTTGTTGGGCAGCTAGACACCGAGCGGGTGCGTCTACTCGAAACCAATGATTCAACCGGGGTCTTTACAGGTTACCTCCAAACTACGGTGCTCACGCCAACGCCTTATAACTGTGCGTTGGAAGCGGACGCAAACTCTGATGTGCAACTCGCCTACGTTGACCCGACAGACCCACAAGATTCAAGCTCTCGCAACTTCCTTCTGGACCCAGGGTTTGTTGTCTTTTCAAGTGTTGATGGGTCTTTCCTTGATGGAACCAGCGTAACGTTGATTGACAACTTCACTGGGCTACCGGCCGACGGGGCAGTCTTTGCAGCTGATGGGACAACATCATTCCCAAGCACAGTAGTTTCCGGGGCTACTGCCGTCGATGGTGCAGGACAAACATACGACTTTGCTAGTGGAACCGTTTACTTTCCTGTTATTGATCCTGGTGAATATCGGATTGAAGTTCTACCTGCAACATCTTTTGTCTTTCCTTCCGCGCGAGATGATGCTGAGTTGGACAACTTGGCAACAGGTCCCTATCAGTTGACCGTAGGGAGTCGGGGTGATGCGTTTACTGTATCTGCCGGTGTTCCAAGTGCTTTTGATATTCCGTTAGACCCGCTCAACTTGGACCTCTTCATCGCCAAAGAGGCGAGTAAGGATGTCGTTGGTGTTGGCGACTTCTTGCAGTATCGAATCCTGGTCGAAAATACCAATACCGCAGGTTCGGTGAGCGGCACGACGCTGCAAGATCGGCTCCCGGTTGGGCTGCGTTATGCGCAAGACTCGCTTGTCATCAATGATCAGTCGGTTGCACCTGCTATCAGCGCGGATGGATGGGGATTGTCTCTACCACTTGGTCAGATAGATCCGGGGCAACAGATCGAGATTCGTTATGTGACTGAAGTCACGGTAGAAGCTCGAGAAGGTACCTTGCGCAACCACGCCTATTTGGAGGGGATAGGTCTTAGCAACGCGAACGTCGCTTTCGCCGATGTGCGGGTGCGCAATGATCTCTTTGTTGATCAAGCCTTCATCATCGGACGAGTTGTCGAAGGAGATTGCCGCACAGAACAAGAGAATGGCAGGGTCCCCACGGGCATCGGCGGAGTGCGCGTCTGGTTAGAAGATGGCACCTCTGTGGTGACCGATGAAAGTGGTAAGTACCACATTGATGATGTTTCACCGGGCACTCATGTTGTGCAACTAGATGAGGCAAGCTTACCGCCTGGCTTAGAATTGGCGCTGTGTGACCCGACGTCGCAACACGCAGGATCTCTGCGTTCTCAGTTCGTTGATTTGCCACCAGGTGGATTATGGCGCGCAGACTTTTATGCCACATCTGGGCGCGCGCCCATAAGCGAAGTCGTGACGCGTTTGGATGCGGAAGCAAAAGCGGAAGAGCGTGAAATTGAGTATACCTATCGCCTCCGGACTGGGATTGTCCCGATGGAAACAATAAGAGTTACCCTTCAGCTTGATGACGTTCTTGGCTTTGTTTCCGGGAGCGCAACGTTGGATGGGAGCTCGATGGAAGATCCTCGGATGTTTGGCAACACACTCTCGTTCCGATTGCCTGATACAACAACATCCATAGAGCACGTGCTCCGCTTCCGAGCATCGCTAGTGGAAGACGCCAACGTGATTCGGAGCAAAGCGATCGTCATGCTACAGAGTGAAGGCGATACCCATCGCAGTGAACCACTGATGAACGAGCTTGGTTTCAATTGGCCTGCGGCGTTACGAACAATTGCAGACACGACGGACGTTTTTCGCGCGAGACCTCAGATTGCCGAGGATGAAAATACTGAGGCGCTCATGCGTGCCCGCGTCAGTAACGCTCAGCGTCTTGACGATGACTTCGGTCGAACGGTCGATAGTGCATCAACCGATAACGATACCGATAACGAGAACTCGGGTGATCCTCAAGAGGCTCACGAGCAAGAAAATTCAAGGGCATCAGTCGCTGAACGGCAGACTGTGCAAAAATTAGAACCGAGGATCAGTGGTGGTGTGCATGAACCGAGCCTGGGCGAACATGTTAGCCGCAGTAAGGTGGCGAAGCTGGTGTTGAATGGTAGTGTCCCGGTCGAATACGAAAGGGTCCTCCCGTACGAACTGCCCGAGCAGCATCGACAAGACAAAATCGGTGACCCCGCGAGCCTCCTCCGCGAAAGTGGTGTGGTAGGCATCGCCTATCCGCCTGAAGACTACAACCCGGTTATGCCAGCAGTGCCCGTGGCCGTTATCCATCCTATAGAACTGAAGCCCGAGATTTTGGTCGATGGTGCGTTGGTCAGCTCCTTAACCTTTGAGGGGCTCTTCCAAGATCAAACGTCGGGTCTTGCGATTAGTCATTGGGACGGCGTACCGATCTCGGAAAACGACAGCTTGTTAGATGTGCGGTTGCTAGATCGCGAGGGTGAGACAATTTCTAGGTTCGAGCGCACGATCCATTTTAGCGGCGCACCCGCCAAAGCGGAGCTCGATCGAGACAAGTCCTACCTTGTCGCCGATGGCATGACCCCACCGATGCTCGCGATTCGTCTGTTTGATCGCGCGGGCCAGCCACTGCGTGCCGGTACTACCGGAGAATTTGCGGTCGGCGCACCTTACGAAGTACTCAATAAAACTAAGCACTTAGAAAATTTGAGCAATGAGTTCAATAATCGCAAATATCGAGTTCTCGATGACGGGTACGCATACATACAACTAGAACCAACCGTGACTACCGGTGAGGTCGAGTTACGTTTTCAATTCGATCAGGTCCGGCGCGAAACCGTGCGCGCGCGACTTGAGCCGGGTGCACGAGATTGGATCCTAGTCGGTCTCGCAGAAACGAGTATTTCAAGCAACAGTCTAGAGGGGAATGATGAATCCCTTGCAGCGCACGGGCTCGCGGACGATATTCTTCATGACGGGCGAGTCGCGTTTTATGCCAAGGGTATGGTTCGGGGCGATTGGTTAGTCACTGCCGCGTACGATACTGACGAAGAATTTACGGAAGAGCTGAAGCGGCAAATTGATCCTAACCAGTTCTACACCTTGTATGGCGATGGGACCGCTCAGTTGCACGATGCGCAGAGTCAGCGAAAGCTCTACCTCAAAGTTGAGAAGGCTCGGTTTGCGGGACTATTTGGCGACTTTGATACAGAGCTACAGCGGTCGGAACTAACCCGCTATGAGCGTCGCTTGAACGGCGCGAGGTTTGACTATCACGGCAGTAAAGTTGAGGTTCGTAGTTTTGTTAGTGAAGTTGGACAATCCTTCGTTCGCGATGAGCTCCGAGGGGATGGCACGTCAGGTATATATAGACTGAGTCGAAATGGCTTAGTGCGGTTTGGTGAACAAGTTCGGATAGTGACCCGTGATCGCTTTCAGCTCGATGAGGTTTTGGATGCAACGCAACTATCTCGTTATCAGGACTACACGATCGACTATGAACGCGGCACCTTGTTATTCAAACAGCCCATAGCGAGTCAGGATCATGCTTTCAACCCAGTTTTCATTGAGGTCGAGTATGAGGTTGGTGGCGGTGCGCGGGGTCAAGACATTGTCTCTGGTGGTCGTGTTGCTTATCGGATTGATGACAACGAAAGTGAGCTCGCACTGACCTACATTCATGACGAATCAGCGGGTGAAAACGGCAAAGCAGGTTCGATGGTGGGTCTGGACTATACGCATCAAATTAATCCGAACAATCGACTGACGGTCGAGGTGGCGCAATCTAAGGATGGTAAACCTCCAACCGTAACCACTGCTGGCACTACTAAAGGTGATGCCTATCTCGTGGAACTCGAACACGCCAGTGAGAAAGTCGGCGGACGAGTCTATGTGCAAGAGATTGATGATCAGTTTGGCTTGGGGCAAACATCTTCTTTCGCCACAGGGCTTAAGAAATATGGGGTTGAAGGCGAGTTCCGGCCGAACGGTGCTATGAAATTGACGGCGCAGGCTTTTGTGCAAGAGTCTTTGAGCCAAAACACCACGCGAGATGTGCTTTCTACAGAAGTTGAAGTGCAGAGGTGGCGCGCTCAGTGGGTTGGTGGCTTGCGTGCCGTACGAGAGGAAAGTGCGATAGGGGAGTCTGAGGCCAATCAGCTCTTGCTGGGCGTAAATAGAAACTTCCTAAAGAATAAACTCACCCTGCGCTTGGATAATGAGCTCGATTTCTCCTCAGGTACGGGCAACACGGATTACCCCACGCGCTCCATGCTCGGCGTTGAGTACAAACTTTTTAACGACGTTAGCTTGATTGGTGAGCAAGAGCTCTCCTGGTCAGACGCACGGGATACTCAAGACACCCGCGTTGGTCTACGCGCGCGCCCATGGCGAGGTGGTGATGTACGCTCAATGATGCATCGGGAACAAGGTGAGAACGGTGAGCGATTGTTTGCAACGACAGGTCTCGCACAACAGTGGCGTTTGTCGGATGCGTGGTTGGTAGATGCAGGTCTAGATCGGGTGGCAACGATTGCTGAACGCGGCGATCTAGAAGCGACCCAAGCGTCAATTTTTGACGCGTCACTTGATCCCACATCGGGTAGTTTCGATGAAGACTTTGCGGCGTATTTCGCAGGCGCGACTTATCAGCAAGCGGCGTGGAATGTCTCGACCCGAGTCGAGCGTCACGATGGGGACATGGCGGAAAAGTTAAATTGGTTGCTCGGCGCGAATCGACAGCTTTCCGAAGGGCGTGTCGTTTCGAGCAGCATTTCCTATCTGACAGAGAAACTTCAAGACGGCGGCCGAAATGATGGGATGGATATTCAATTTGCGTTGGCGCTACGGCCCGAAGCCAGTCCCTGGGCCGTGTTTAATCGTACCGACTTGTCCTTTGATCGCCGAATTAGCGAGAGCTTCGATACGCGGACGCGCAAATGGGTTAACAATACCCATGTCAATTACGCCGCCAATGCCCGCCACCAGGTGTCGATGCAGTTCGGGCTAAAGTATGTGGTGGATGAGTTTGATGGCCAAGAATACGACGGTGTTACAGCGCTTTACGGTGGACAGTATCGATTTAACTTCCACCCACGTTGGGATCTTGGTGTCCAAGCCGGTTTACTGCACTCCCTGAAGTCTGGTGTTTCCCAGCGAACAGCTGGATTGTCGGTCGGCTTTAGTGCGTTTGCGAACAGTTGGATCAGTGTGGGCTACAACTTTGTCGGCTTTAGAGATGATGACTTTGTAGCTGCAGATTTTACAGCCAAGGGACCTTATCTCAAACTACGGCTCAAATTCGATCAGGAAGTTGCTCGAAAATTCTTGCAGCATGTGGGTCTTCGTCGCGAGGGTTCGTTGAAAGTTCACTAGACGCAGGGTAAGGTGCCGCGCTTTACGTTGTGGCTTGTACTTATGATTCTACGATCAAAGCTGTGTACCCCTGTGGCAATACTTGTACTCTTGGGTGTGGCCAATCTGGCCAACGCGGAGGCTCCCATTGAAGAGGTGGTAGTTGTCGCATCTTCAAGCATCCAAGCTCGACTCGGCGATACGGGCAGTAGCTCAGTCCTTTTCGCAGAAGAAATCCAGAGCATTGGCGCCACCCATATAAATGAAACGTTGGCTCGCGTCCCTGGCGTCTGGATATCGCGGGGTAGTGGCCAAGAACACTTATCCGCCATTCGCTCCGCTGTATATACGGGTGCAGGTGCATGCGGCGAGTTTAGTTTCCTTGAAAATGGCATTCCGCTGCGGCCTGCTGGATTCTGCAATATCAATAACTTGTTTGAAGCCAACACAGAGCAAGCTTCTGCGATTGAGGTTTGGCGGGGTCCTGCAAGTGCGGTACTTGGTGGCAATGCGTTGCATGGAGCGATCAATGTTGTCACGCCTGTGCCTGAAGGGCTTGGTATCTCTGTTGAGGGTGGACCATATGACTTTTATCGCACCCAAGTTTGGGGTGGTGCGGAGAGGGGTGAGCACAAGGTTGGCGCCAGCTTCGTAAGTACTTCATCGAATGGCTATCGTGACGATACTGGCTACGAACAACAAAAGTTGCACGTTGCCCATGTTACTGAGGTCGCCGGATGGCAGATGCGCAACTCGATCACCGCAACCAACCTCGACCAGGACACCGGCGGTTTCGTTCGCGGTTTCGAGGCGTACGACGATGGTGATCTGCGCGATACAAATCCCAACCCAGAAGCCTACCGTGAGGCATGGTCGTTTCGTGCGAGCTCGCAGTTAACTAAAGACGCTTGGGTACTTAAGCCGTATTTGCGCCGCTCACAGATGCGCTTCTTACAACACTTTCTGCCTGGTCAGCCGTTGGAGGAAAATGAACAGACAAGCGGAGGTTTAATTGCCGAGCGTACCTATGAATTTGATAGCGTCGATTTTGTCGCCGGTACTCATGTTGAGTATATGACTGGCGCTTTGCGCGAGTTCCAGGCTGAACCTACGACGGGGAGCGCGTTTCTTGTCGCGACCAGACCATCTGGGCTGCATTACGACTACGACGTAGACTCTTGGATGGCTGCCGCCTATTACAACTTGACGAAGAGCCTCAGCGAACGATCTCGGTTGGTTCATAGTTTGCGGTTGGAGCACTTAGAGTACGACTACGACAACAACCATCTTGTCGGTAACACTCGAGATGACGGCACCAATTGTGGGTTTGGTGGCTGTCTATACACCCGGCCTGCCAGCCGTGACGATAGTTTCACTAACGTTGGCGTCCGATTCGGTTTTGAAACTGATTTCGAAGATGACGTTCTGTACGGCACAATTAGTACGGGCTTTAGACCACCGCAGGCAACGGAGCTCTATCGTTTGCGTGGCGGGCAAGTGGTTGCCGACCTCGATAGTGAAGAGCTGAGTAGTGTCGAGATAGGGTACAAGACGCCGTTCATTCAAGTAGCTATGTTTTATGAACAGACCCGGAATCTAATTCTGCGTGACTCAGACGCGTTCAATATTTCAAATGGTAAGACGGATAGTTTTGGTATTGAGGTTGAAGGCGTTATCGAACTTGGCAAACACACACTAAGCGCAGCGACAACTTTCGCTCGACATCAATATGCCTTCGACCGTATGGCGGATGGACGAGAGACTATCGAAGACGGTAATGAGATCGACACAGCTCCCAGATGGCTGGGTAACATTCGCTGGCGCACGGATGTCAGCGAAAAGCTATCCAGTGAGTTCGAACTTTCGATCGTTGGTGAGCACTACGTGAACGCAGCGAACACCGCGGAGTACGATGGGCACCACGTGCTGAACTGGCGCGGTCAGTATCAAGTGAGTGAAAATCTTGTTACCTACGTCCGCTTAGTCAATGTGTTGGATGAGCGGTATGCCGATCGTGCTGATTTCGCCTTCGGTAGCTATCGCTACTTTCCGGCGATGCCACGGCAACTGTACCTAGGTCTACGCTACGATCTTCAATAATCGAGTAGTCGCCGCCGTACATTGAGTATTCGGCCGGAGATATTAAAAGTCGCTGACATTCGAGGTTCGTGATGGAAAAGATCGACATCGAGGTGAGCCCCAAAGGGAATCTAGAGCTGCTCTCTCAGCGGGAAGTGACTGCGCTGACGCATGGCGCTCAACACGATGCCCTACAGGATCTGTTTCGACGTTGCGCTTTAGCCGTGCTAAACACAGGGAATGAATCTGACGACGCCGCAGCTATTCTGGATGCGTATCAGGACTTTGCCATTGAGGTCACGCAGCGGACACGTGGCTTACAGTTGAGTATTCGCAATGGCCCTTCTTCCGCACTCGTCGATGGCCGCATGGTAGAAGGCATTCGCCAGCATTTGTTTGCTGTCCTACGCGACATCGTTCACCTGGGATCGGAAATCTTCGATGCTAATCGCTACGATCTGTCATCGAGCGACGGTATTACGAATGCAGTCTTTCAGATGTTAAAGCACGCCCGCGTGATGGAGCCAGGTAACCGACCGAATTTGGTGGTTTGTTGGGGCGGTCACTCCATCTCTCGAGAGGAATACGATTATACGAAGGAAGTTGGGTATCAGCTTGGCTTACGCAGCCTAGACATTTGTACAGGCTGTGGTCCCGGAGCTATGAAAGGACCCATGAAAGGCGCTGCGGTCGGGCATGCAAAACAGAGGGTCGACGGGGCAAGGTTCATCGGTCTTTCTGAGCCAGGGATCATTGCAGCAGAGCCGCCTAATCCCATGGTCAATCATTTGGTGGTGTTACCTGACATCGAAAAACGCCTCGAAGCCTTCGTGCGTTTGGGACATGGAATTATCGTATTTCCGGGCGGTGTTGGCACAGCGGAAGAAATTCTCTATTTGATGGGGATACTGCTCGACAAGCGTAATCAAGACTTACAGCTACCCGTGATTTTTACCGGTCCTACGAGTTCTGCCGGTTACTTTCAAGAGATCGACGACTTCTTGCGGCTGCTATTCGGCAATCAAGTAGATGGCAAGTACGAGATAATTACTGGCGATTCTGAGGCTGTCGGTGAACTCATGAGTCGTTCGATTCGTCGAGTTCGACGCAATCGACGCAGTACAGGGGATGCGTACTATTTCAACTGGCTGATGCAGATTCCAGAGGAGCATCAAAAACCGTTTGAAGCTACTCACGAACGCGTTGCCGGTTTGAGGCTTAGCTCGACTGATGACGCCAGTGCCTTGGCGGTCGATGTGCGGCGCGCTTTCTCCTCGATTGTCTCTGGCAATGTTAAGGACTCTGGTATTCGGGCAATCAGAAAGTTAGGTCCGTTTAAGTTGCATGCTGATGACGTCCTAATTAGTGCACTTGATCGGTTGTTGCAGCAGTTTGCGGCACAGGGAAGAATGAAACTACATGGCGATTACGAGCCCTGTTACGAAGTGATGCCACTTGACCCAAGCTAATGACTCGCTCGGAGTAGGATGGTCCTAAGTGGGAATTAGGTGAAGCAAAAAGATGCTTAGAATCGTTGACCTTGCATCCACCCGCAATGGTGAGCCAGTGTTTGAGCCATTGGCCTTTGCCTGTGGTGCAGGACAAAGCGTCGAGATCGTGGGGCCAAACGGCTCCGGGAAAACGACGCTTTTACGCACGCTTGCGGGACTACATTCTCAATTTGAGGGTCAGTTTGTGCTTGGCAGTGAACAAGATCCTATCTACCCACTTTATCAAGGGCATCGCATTGGTCTCGATGAATCATTGAGCGCCTTGGACAATCTTGGCTGGTTTTCAGCCCTCGTTGGGAAGAAGATTGCAGAAAAAGACACCGTGGATGTCCTGGCTCGAGTCGGTGCGCTTAAGTTTGCGCAAACCCCAATTGGACAGCTTTCTCAAGGTCAGCAGCGGCGGGTCGCGATGGCTCGGTGGTTGCAAGATGACGCGCGATTGTGGCTCTTAGACGAACCTTTGACCGCGTTGGATACGGACGCACAAGCGCTGCTCGTGGAGCTCATCGACGAGGGCGTGACAGATGGGAAGACGGTGTTATACGCGACACATGCCAGTATGCCCGTTAAAGACAAGTCGATGCTCACGATAACTGCGATGGGTGACAACGCAAGAGACGGTGACACCGGATGATCGCTGCGCTTTTTCGTAGGGAGCTGCAACATTTGGCGGCAAATCCAACTCAGGTTTTGAACCCGTTGGCGTTCTTGTTTATTGCAGTCACACTTTTTGCGATAGCGGTGCCCGGCGAGATACTCGCAACGGGCGGTATCGCGATTCTTTGGGTGATCGTCCTTCTCACCAATTTATTGGCATTGGATTCGATGTTCCGTCGTGAATTTGACAACGGCGTGCTTGAGCAGATGTTGGTGTCGCGAAGTGTTCCTTTTGTCACTGTTCTCGTCAAAATTATTGCTCAATGGCTTTTTACAGGCTTCCTGTGCGTCTTGTTGGCTCCCGTATTTTCCTTGCTGCTCGGCATTCCCGACGATGTGATCTGGATCTTAATCGCCTCTCTAGCGATCGGCACTCCCGCGCTCACCTTTTTTGGCGCGGTTGGTGCGTCATTGACCGTCGGTTTCAGTCGTGGCGGCGTGATTTTGGCGTTATTGGTACTGCCACTCTATATTCCGGTGCTCATTTTTGGTGTTGGTGCAGGACAGGAACATTTACTAGGGTCGAGCGCTGACGCACAGTTATACTGGTTGGGTTTTATTAGCATGATTTCGATTGGCTTGGGACCCTTTGCCGCTCTCGCCGGTCTAAGAGTTAGCGTCCAGTTACAGTAAAAATGTCTCTAAAAACCTTTTGGCACAAACTTGGCTCCCCGCGCTGGTTTTACGATATCTCCAGAGGGTGGATTGTCGTGTTCGGCGTTCTGGCGTTGTTGTTACTTTCAATTGGCGCGATTTGGGGGCTAGCGTTCGCGCCACCTGATTATCAACAAGGCAATAGCTATCGCATCATGTTCGTTCACGTCCCAACGGCCATGGTGGCGCAAAGTGTCTACCTGGGCATGGGAGTCGCGGGTTTTGTGCTATTTGTTTGGCGCATGAAGATCGCAGATGTTGCGATTTCAGCCTGTTTACCACTGGGTATTTTCCTTACGGCGTTAGCTTTGTTTACTGGTAGCGTCTGGGGACGACCGACATGGGGCACGTGGTGGGACTGGGACGGTCGGACGGTTTCGACCTTAGTTTTGTTTTTCCTTTATGTAGGTATATTTGCACTTAGAGGCGCGATCGCGGATTCTGATTTGCGCGGCCGAGCGAGTGCCTTGGTCGCCATGGTTGGGACAATCAACATACCGATCATCAAATACTCGGTCGATTGGTGGCAGACGCTCCATCAAACATCGTCGTTTACGCTGACTGAAAAACCGGCGATGCCCGCGGAAATGTGGTTGCCGCTACTTGTTATGGTTTTAGGTCTATATTTTTTCGCGGGATTCGCTGTGCTCCATCGAATGCGGACTGAAGTGCTGGTCCGGGAGCGCAACACCCAATGGGTAGCGCAACTGTTTTCAGGAGAACGTCGTGCAGTTTGAATCGTTCAGTGAATTTTTGGCCATGGGTGGCCATGCCCAGTATGTGTGGATGGCGTACGGGTCAATGGCTGCCTTCTTGCTAGCCTATGTCATGGTGCTTGTACGCAAGCGTCGAACTGTGGTTGGCGAGTTGAAATGGCGAGCTGCGGCTGACGCGCATGAGGTGGAACAGTGAATCCTGTTAGAAAAAATCGACTCTACATGGCAGTTTTTATACTGATCGCGGTGGCTGGCGGTGTGACCGCGCTAATGCTCGCTATGGAAGAGAATCTAAATATGTTCTATCCGCCTGATAAAATCGTTAGTGGCGATGCACCCCAGGGTAAAACGATACGTGCGGGTGGTATGGTGGTCGACGGATCAGTGCGACGCGCACCAGATTCATTAGCGGTAGAATTCACGCTTACCGATCATCAAGGTAGTGAGTTTATCGTCGACTACACCGGCATCCTGCCGGATTTGTTCCGCGAGGGACAAGGTATTCTCGTTCGTGGCGAGCTTAGTCAAGTAGGTCGATTTAGTGCAGTCGAGGTGCTTGCTAAACACGACGAAAACTACATGCCCCCAGAACTCTTAGATCTCGCTAAGGAAGGTGGTTCCAGTGGCTGAATTTGGCCACTTTAGTCTAACACTTGCTGGTGTTATGGCCTTAGCTACGGCGATTCTTGGTTTCAGCCGAAGTGATGACGAGCATTGGGCGGCGCACATTGGTTCATTGGCGCTGGGTACGTTTGTCTTTGCGAGTATCTCTTTCGCAGCCCTGGTCTGGTCATTCATACAAGATGATTTTAGCATCGCCTATGTTGCCAATCATTCGAACAGTTTGTTGCCTTGGTACTACAAGATCAGCGCGACTTGGGGCGGTCACGAAGGCTCCTTTGTGTTGTGGATCTTGTTTTTGTGCGCTTGGACCCTGCTCGTTGTTTTTCGCAGGCAAAACTATCCGGTGCAAATTTACACTCGCGTGATAGCGACATTGGCGATACTCAACGTTGGGTTTATCTCGTTTTCGCTGTTCACAAGTGATCCATTTGAGCGCTTGATCCCAATGACCCCGGCGGATGGCGCGGACCTGAATCCGTTGCTGCAAGATTTTGGACTTATCGTGCACCCGCCAATGTTATATGCAGGTTACGTTGGTTTGGCTGTTCCTTTTGCCTTTGCCATCGCAGCTTTATTGGAAAACAGGGTAGACGCACTCTGGGCGAGATGGGTCAGACCCTGGGTTAATGGGTGCTGGGCGTGTCTCACCGTTGGCATTACTTTAGGATCTTGGTGGGCGTACTACGAACTAGGATGGGGCGGTTGGTGGTTCTGGGATCCAAGCGAAAACGCTTCGTTCATGCCGTGGCTCGCTGCTACTGCGCTGTTGCATTCCGTCGCCGTCACTGAAAAGAGAGGGACGTTCAAGAGTTGGACGTTACTACTCGCCATCGCTGGGTTTTCGTTGTCACTATTGGGCGGCTTCATTATCCGCTCTGGCGTGCTTACATCAGTTCACGCTTTTGCTGTAGATCCTGAACGAGGTCTTTATATCCTCATCTTCCTCGGCGTGGTTGTGGGTGGTTCTCTGCTGTTATACGCACAACGCGCTGGAGCGTATTCGTCGCAAGTAAGCTATAGCTTTTTGAGTCGTGAATTTTTCATGATGATTAACAATGCTGTGCTAATGCTAAGTCTGGCGGTTGTAATGTGGGGGACCTTGTCACCCATGGGTTATGAGGCATTGACTGATGGCAAGATTTCGCTTGGTCCACCGTTCTTTAATCGGTTTTTTGTGCCCCTCATGCTTGTCTTAGGTATTGCGATCACCTTGGTGCCGGTACTGAATTGGAAACGAACACGTAATGACCGGGTGCTCAGCTTTCTGCGCCGGGAGGGCGTAGTCGCGTTAGTGGTATCAGGGTTCGTCGCCTTCCTCGTCCAGCCGGATTTGTTTGCCGTTGTCGTCGGTATCTTGGTCGCGGTCTGGATAATTGTTACTCATGCGTTCGATCTCTTCATGCGGGTGCGAAAGAGTGGCGCACAACCGCTGGCATATCTCGGTATGACTATCGCTCACATGGGATTCGCGTGCTCGATCCTCGGGGTTGCCATCACCAGCACTCAATCAGTTGAAAAAGATGTGCGTATGGCCCCACAAGAGCAAACCACGCTCGGGGAAATGACGATTCACTTTAACGGTGTGACGCAGGTTCAAGGTCCGAACTACGTCGCACAGCAGGGTATTTTTGTGGTCCGAGATGGCGATAATACGTTCGAGCTTCGACCTGAGAAAAGGCGCTATCTCGCGGGCGGCGCGATTATGACTGAGGCGGGGATTAACCCGGGTCTCTTGGCCGACACCTATATCTCCCTGGGCGAGCCCCTACAAGATGGCGCGTGGGCGGTGCGGATGCACCACAAACCGATGGTGCGGTGGGTTTGGCTTGGTGCGCTGCTAATGGCGTTTGGTGGTTTGTTGGCGATATTTGATGTCCGTTATCGAAGGTTGCGCGCACGGGCGAACACAACCTCAAGCGACGCGCCGATATCAGAGCCTGTGGGCGCGTGAACAAAGCGAGCTTCTACATCCCGCTCGCTGTGTTTGCTCTGATCATTGTGAGCTTTGTGTTGGGTTTTGGTCTTGGCAACCGATCGGAATTACCATCCGCTTTGATTGATAAGCCGTTTCCAGAATTCTCAGCACCTGACCTCTTTCGACCGGATCAGGTGCTCAGTCGAGAGCAAATTGTTGGGCGTCCGGCACTAGTCAATGTTTGGGCGACTTGGTGTCCAACGTGTGCCGCAGAGCATGAAATGCTCATCAAAATTACGGAGCGAGCGGACGTTCGGCTGATTGGCATTAACTATAAGGATGACCCAGACAAAGCGATTGCCTGGCTGGGACAGTTCGGTAATCCCTATGACCTGGTGCTCGTTGATGATCAGGGATTGTTGGGCGTCGAGTTAGGGGTCTATGGCGCTCCAGAAACCTTCTTGCTAGATCCGAGTGGTGCCATCGTTTACAAGCGTGTAGGTGATGTGAATGAGAGGATTTGGCAACAGGAAATTAAGCCTCGCTTGATCGCGATGTCGCCGGACGTGGTGCATGGAATTGATGCTGCGTCTCGCTAGCTTGGCGACCGTGTTGTGGCTCGCTACCTGGGGGTTAAGCGTCCCTCCTACCTATGCCGCGAGTCCGGTGGATGTCTTTACTTTCAATAGCATAGAAGAAGAAGCACGATATCGTCGCTTAATCGCCGAAATACGTTGCCCAAAATGTATGAACACGAATATCGCGGGTAGCGATGCGACAAGTGCGCAAACGCTCCGTGTTGCGGTTCATCGGTTGATAGTTCAAGAAGGCAAGACGGATCAGGAGGTTTTGGATTTCATGCAGGACCGTTACGGTGATTTTGTTCTGTACGATCCACCGCTATCGAGCAAGACATGGTTTATCTGGTTGTTACCTGTTGGTGTTGCCCTGGTGATTATTGGCTTCATCTTTCGATTGTTGCGTAAGACCCAAGACCTGGCGCCCCCAGAACTTGATTTGAAAGGTCTCGATCCGGCCACGCAAGCACGGCTAAGGGACATAATCCAAGACTAATGAATGTGCTCGGCTTTCTAATGCTTGCGGCACTTGCTGCTTTATTTGTGTTTGCCCCTCGTCTCGGCGTAGGGAGGACGAGCCGTATGGATGCACGGCGCGCCCAGCAGGAATTGCTGAATGAGCGCTTGGATGAAATCGATCGAGATCGTCTCGATCCCAACAAACAGGGCGCGCAACAATCAGAGATCGCCGTGGAAATTGCGGCTGACCTGCTACACGCGAGAGAGCCACAACACCCAGCGACAGCACGTATAAAAACGAGCACGCTCGTGATGCTGGCAGGGCTATTACCGGTAATGGCTGGGTTTATCTTCTTTGCGCTTGTCGATCTTGATCGCAACGAGTTGAAAGGTGCGGAAGTGGTTCTAAATCTCAACGCTGAGCAGCACGGCGAGGAGTTAGCCGTTTGGCGGACTAAGCTTGAGACATATATCGCCAAGGACCCGGGTGACGCACAAATCCAGTATCTACTAGGCCAAACGAATCTAAAAGTTGCGGACTATGGCGCCGCCGCTGCGGCCTTCACCCGCGCCAACCAATCCTCGCCAGACGATGTCAATATCAAGATATTTTGGCTGCAAGCGAGATTTCTGAGCGCTCGGGGCAAGCTAGATGCAACCGGGCGGCAACTTGCTCAAGAGATTTTGCAGACTGCTCCGAATCTGCCAGTTGTTTTGGAAATTTTGGCCCTCGACGCGGTCGCTGCGGGTGACGCTGAGGCAGGTGTGGGTTATCTCAATCGGGCGATGTCAGGAATTCGGGAGCCATCGCGAGTGGTTAGTCTAAGTGCAGCGATAACTGAACTTCGTAAGCGTTTCGAACTACCCGGGATCGATGTCCAAATTCAGGCAGAGGGTGATATACCGCATAGTGCGACTCTCTTTGTGATTGCCCGACCAATAGGCGGCGGCATGCCGTTTGCGGTGGTGCGCCGTCCAGCCGTTCTTCTACCGCTCAACGTTCGTCTAGATGATGTCGTAAGCATGAGCGAGGCGCGAAAGTTGACCGCTGCCGACACGTTCGAAGTGGTCGTACGACTCAGTGTCAGTGGCCAGGCTATGGCGCAAGAAGGTGATTGGCAGTGGTTGAGTGAGCCGATGCGGATTGCTGAGCAGCTTGAGCCGGTACAAGCCCACCTCAGCCCTCCCTAGCTACTTAAGTTCTCACCTAACTAGGTCTCGTTGCGGGTTTGGCGCAGACCCGCCAACCCCACTTACCTTTCCCACTTACCTTTGTAAGCCCGGACGCTACTGCCGCTTAGATTTTTGGAAAAAGTTGTGTAGGAAGAGGGGAACTTTTAAATACGCCCTGGGTCAAAGTCGAAAGGCCAAACCGGAGATGTGGTTGTTTAAGCCAGCATTGAATATCACCGAACAGATCGCTGACCAATTGGGTGAGCAAATTATAGTCGGTGAACTTGAGGGCGGGACTCGGATTCAGGAAGTCAAAATCGCCCGCGCGCTCAGCGTGTCTCGTGGTTCTGTGCGGGAAGCATTGTTGATCCTAGAACGACGCCATCTCATTACGATCGTGCCGCGCAAAGGTGCCTCTGTGAACGCGCTGGAACTCAGCGATGGCCGGGAACTGATCAGTTTGCTGGCGACCCTACAAAACCAACTTCTCTACCAAGTATTGTGTAACCGGCGTAGCAAAGAGATCCTTGCAGCGGCGGAGAACTCTGTTGCGGGTATGGAAGGGGCTGCACGCGATGGTGATCTTTGCCTCGCCCTTAGGCATCACCGAGAGTTTCACGCGACGTTATTAAGTGCAGCGAGCAACTACATGTCGGGTGCATTCGAGGGTTTGCTACCTAGCAGCCAAAGGCTCCTTCACCGTGTGATCCAGACTACCGATTTGGACTTATATGATTTTGCTAGGTTTCACAGAGCCTTACAGGCAGCTCTTGAGCAAACGGATAAAGAACGTTTGTGCGAATTGGTTGAGGCGTTTAGTCGCCGCGCTGTGGGATTAGTCGAAACCACGTTCGCCAAGCTTGCGAAACCAGCTTTGACCCGCAAACGCTCCGGTTTAGAGGCGCGAGTCCATTAAGATTGGCGACCCAAGTCTTTTCAGTGCCGCAGATCGAAGCCAACGATACTTTTTAGGCGCGCCCGCTGCAAAACACTGTTAAAACAGGCTTTTTTTACTGCAAAAAGACTGAAAAGGCAGAAAAAAGTATTACCAACCGCTGAATGTTTCAGTAGACTTAGCGCTTCACGAAAAGGGTAATTTCGTGGGGCTCAATCCTGATAAGCGGTAGAGCTTGGTGGTACAGACTTTATGAACACTTTGTGAAGTTTGACAGTAAGCGGGCTACGGTAAGTCAGAGTAACGGCGTCACGAACCATGTATGCGACTGAAGCAAATCAAGCTTGCTGGTTTTAAGTCATTTGTCGATCCGACAACGGTTACCCTCCCCGGAAATAGATGCGCGGTTGTTGGTCCCAACGGCTGTGGTAAGTCGAACATCATAGACGCCGTTCGTTGGGTTATGGGCGAGAGCTCTGCCAAGCAGCTGCGGGGTGAAAATCTTACAGATGTCATTTTCAACGGTTCCAATTCTCGCAAACCCACATCTGCGGCAAGCATTGAACTCCTATTCGACAACAGCGACGGGCGCATCGGTGGTGAGTATTCTGCCTACACCGACATCGCCATACGACGGCAGGTTAGCCGAGATGGGCAATCGAACTATTTTTTGAATGGCAGCAAATGCCGACGCCGCGATATACAGGACATCTTCCTAGGCACAGGGTTTGGTCCTCGTAGTTATTCGATCATCGAACAGGGGATGATTTCGCAGCTCGTAGAGGCCAAGCCAGAGGATCTGCGGGTTTATCTAGAAGAAGCGGCAGGGATCTCAAAGTACAAAGAACGTCGCCGTGAAACTGAAAATAGAATCAAACACACGCGTGAAAACCTCGAGCGTATCAACGACATACGTGAGGAACTTGCGAGACAGCTTGATCGACTCCAAAGGCAGGCCAAGGCGGGGGAACGGTATCGAGAGCTGCGCACCGATGAATCCTTACTGACTGCACAACTGTACACACTTCGTTACGAATCGCTGCGCGGGGAACTGAATGGCCGCGAGAGCAAAATCAAAGAGCTCGAATTAGCCTTAGAGAAGCACATAGCGGAGCAGCGCCAACTCGAAGCGAAGATTGAAGAAAGTCGCGCCCAGCATGCTGAGCAGTCGGATGAGTTCAACACTGTACAAGGTAACTTTTATCAGCTTGGTGCTGACGTAGCTCGTATCGAAGAAGCGATTCAGTTTAACGAGTCTCGTGTAAAGCAGTTGCAAGAAGATTTGCAGAGTGTTCGTCAGCGCAAAGTCGAATCCGAGCAGCAATTGCGCATGGATGAGGCGCAGATTGCAGAGCTCATCAACAGTATCAGCTCACTTGAGCCTGAACTCATAGTTTTGGCCGAGCAGGACAAGGCTTCACAGCAGGTTTTGGAACGCATCGAAGGTGAGAATCGCGATTGGCAGCAACGCTGGGATGCTTTCAACGTCACTGCCGCAGCCAATGAACGTGAAGCTGAAGTGCAGGTGTCTCGAATCGAACATCTCGAGCAGCTCCTGCAGCGCCTCAAGGGCAGACAACAAGAACTCGATCGATTGAGCTCGGAGCAAAGCAACACTGGGGAAGAAACCGTCGGTCAACTTGCCGATGAAATTTCTTCGATGGACGCTGAAGCGCGTTTGCAGGACATGCGCATCGATGAGTGCTTGAAAGAGCTTGCTGCGGCTCGAGAAGACGTCTTGCTGCGAGAACAGGTTTTGGAAGACGCTCGAGGTGAAGTGCAGTCGCTGCGCCATGAGCTCGCATCATTGCAAGCGGTGCAAGAAGCGGCACTAGGCGAACATGTCCAAGAAGCAGAAGCTTGGGTCGCAGAGCACAATCTCGGCGACCAACCAAGGCTAGGTGAATCTCTCGCCGTCGTGCCAGGTTGGGAGTTAGCGGTGGAAACGGTTCTTGGGGATTTGCTCACCGCGATACGCGTGGATGATCTAGAACAGTTTGCCTCGTCCCTAGCCGAGCTTCCAGATGGGAATCTCGCGCTCATTGAAACAGAGCGAGAGACAAGCCAAGCGACTAATAGCCAGATTGGTTTGCCAGCGCTATCTTCGCTGCTCCGATCTGATGCAGTTGGTTCGCGTTCGATCTTGTTTGGTATCTACGCCGCCGACAGTACGCAAGTCGCGTTAGCAAAACGGGGTTTGCTTGGCCTCGGGGAAAGTATCATTACAAGAGAAGGGTTTTGGCTCGGCTCTGATTGGGTGCGTGTTCTCCATGACAGGGCAGAGCAGTCAGGCATTATTGAGCGTGGCCAAGAAATTGAAACGCTCAACCTTCGGGTCGAAGAAGCCGAACGCACACTCGCAGAGCTTCTCGTACATGTCCAGGAAGGTCGGAATCGAGTCGAGCGGACTGAGCAGCAACGTGAAGAATTGCAAATTGCGCTGAATGAATTGAATCAGCGATTGAGCATGTTGCGTACTGACCATGGTGTGACGCAAGTTAAGATCGAAGAAGCAGGTGTACGTCGAGAGCAAATTGAGCGCGAGGCTTCTGAAATCGGTGAGCAAGTGCAACAAGAGGCGGAGCGCTTACGCACTGCACGGACGAACTTGGCGGAGATTGAGCTGCGTCGTGAAGGTGAGAGTGACGCTCGAGCAGAGCTAACTGAATCCAAACAGACGCTCGAGCGCAATTTGCAGCAAGCGCGGGATGGCGCACGCGCCAGTCGAGATCGCTATCACGAGCTTAATGTGCGCCGCCAGAGCCTAGACTCACGACTAACTGCTGGAAAGACCGCACGGGACAGATTGGTCTCACAACGCGAAGGTCTTGACGAACAAGAGCAGAGCTTGGTTGCTGGCATAGCGTCAAGTGAAACGCCGTTGCCAGATCTACAAACTGAGCTAAATACGAAACTCGAACAGCGAGTGTCCGTGGAATCACAGCTAGCAGAGATTCGAACCGCAATGGAAGCGCAGGATTCGACAACGCGCGAGCTCGAAGGCCAACGACATCAAGCGGAGGAACTCGTCGCTGCTGTTCGAGAAGAATTAGAAGGTGCACGCGTCGACCGGCAGGGTTTAAGCGTACAAGAAGAGAACTTACTAGAACAATTGAATGGCACTGGGCATGAGCTCAGCAAAATCAAAGAAGAAATGCCCGAAGAGGCAACCGTCGATGCGTGGGCGGAGGAACTCGACCGTATGGGTCGACGTATACAACGTCTGGGGCCAATCAATTTGGCAGCGATAGACGAATACGAGCAAGAAAGCGAACGCAAGCAGTACCTGGATGCGCAGGCGGAAGATCTCGATAGTGCCATGGAGACTCTGCTTGAAGCCATCCGCAAGATTGATAAAGAAACAAGAACGAGATTTAAAGATACGTTCGAAGCGGTAAACACTCGACTGGGCGAGTTGTTTCCGAAGGTGTTTGGCGGTGGACACGCCTATCTTGAACTAACTGGGGAGGACCTTCTCGATACCGGAGTTTCGCTAATGGCGAGACCACCCGGTAAGCGTAATGCGAGCGTTCATTTACTCTCGGGTGGTGAAAAAGCCATGACGGCTGTGGCACTGATATTTGCCATATTCCATCTCAACCCAAGCCCTGTGTGCTTGTTGGATGAGGTTGATGCCCCCTTGGATGATGCCAACGTCTCGCGATTCGCGTCGCTCATTGAAGAAATGTCTGCTGATGTGCAGTTTGTTGTGATCACACACAACAAGATCACAATGGAAATGGCTGACTATCTCATGGGCGTCACGATGCAGGAAGCAGGCGTATCACGCCTGGTGTCTGTAGACGTAGATGAGGCCGCGGCGATGGCCGTTTCTTAAGAAACGACATTGGCGTGGGAAGGTAATCGCAGGGACCGTAAATAACGGTCGAGGAGCCCGGGTTGGACATTAAAGACTTTATATTGGTCGGCGGTGGCATTCTCATAGTGCTTGTCATAGCGCATGGGTTTTGGATCGCGTATCGAGCAAAACGAGAGCCTTATCGACTAGACATCGTGCCTGATCTGATTCCAGATCATGTCGATGAAATGCAGCGCCTGCGTGGCGAGCTGCCGAATGGTGGCGCACGTGTCGTGCGAAGAATCGACAAGGATTTGATCCCAGAACAGGATAGCCTCGACTTAGAGCTGGACTCGGAGCCAGGTTCAGAGGCAGATCTGCAAAACACGAGAGAGCCAACCCCTACGCTGATGGATGTCGCCGCAGAGCATGTTCGATCCGCAGTGTCGTTGGATCGCGGGCGCAAACCTCGAATCTTTCAAGCGCCGCCAAGACGCCAGCCTGAAAGCCAAGAAGCTGATCAAACACGAATTGCGGCAGAACCCGAACCTGCGGAAATTCAGGACGATTTGCCGTTGAGTGCTTCAGATAAAAATCATGGCAGAGCCAAAACAGAACAGGAACCGTTGTTAACCGGTACTGAGACAAATTCTGATTCTGAAGAGGTGGCTGCCGCCCGAGTTGCTGATGTTCAGTTGGTCACCGAAAAACGCGGTGGCCGATTCGCACAGGTGCGGACAGTACGGAAGCCTAAACCTGAATCTGGGCCTGACTCTGGGCCTGAGTCCGAGGTCCGGGCGAAGAGCGAATTACCGGAGGGGGCAGACGGTGCGTCGCGCGAAGATGGTGGGCCAGAACTGGATCGCGCAGTCGAGGAGCTATTGATCGTCAATGTGACTGCCTCGAAAGGTCATACGTTTGCTGGCGATGATATTGTCCGCGCGTTACGTGGTCAGGGTCTTCGGTATGGTGAAATGAATATCTTTCACCGTAGAGATCCGATGACTAAGGCAAAGCAATTCAGTGTCGCCAGTCTGGTGGAACCGGGAACCTTCGACCTCTCTGACTTAGACACCTTGGTGTCGCCTGGGATGTCGTTTTTTATGCAACTACCGGGACCTGAAGATGCCTCGGATGCCTTTGATGATATGGTATCCACTGCACAACATGTGGCATTTCAGCTGGGTGGTGAGTTACGCGACGAGCAGATGAGTGTGATGACCGGTCAAACGCGCGAGCATATGCGCCAGCGTATAGCGGACTTTGCCCGTCGGCGTCTGTCTATCCGAGCCTAGGTTTCTACTAAGGCATTGCAGTGCCCGCTGAGCAAAAACTAGCCGAGTTACGGGCTGCCGTTGCGCATCATATGTATCGTTATCACGTGCTCGACGAGCCTGAGGTCGCGGACGCTGAATACGACGCGCTATTTGACGAACTCCTTTCTCTAGAAGCTGCCCACCCTGAGCTGACTTCATCAGAGTCACCCACGCAGAGGGTTGGTGGCCAACCACTATCGCACTTCGAGAAAGTCTCTCATGAAGTTGCAATGCTGTCCTTGGATAAAACGACGACCAGAACCGAGCTTGAAGATTGGATTCAACGATGCCGGAATCGTCTTGGCGATGAAGTGTCACTAAATTTCTTCTGTGAGCCGAAGATCGACGGCGTTGCGGTTGCGCTCGTTTATGAGGATGGTCGGTTGGTGTTGGCGAGTACGCGTGGCGATGGACAAACTGGCGAAAACATAACAGCCAACGTTAAGACGATCCCGTCGGTACCGCTCAGAATTCCGGTCAGTCAAGAATCAGGCATTCCGATACCAGTCCGAATGGAAGTGCGCGGCGAAATCTACATCCCGGTCGATCAATTTAGAGAATTCAATCAAAGAGCCATTAATCAGGGCGACAAACCCATGATTAATCCTCGCAACGGGGCTGCAGGTAGTCTGCGCCAGTTGGACCCAAAAATAACGGCCAGTCGGCCGTTAACGATGTTTTGTTACAGTCTGGGCTGGACTGAAGGCGATTGGCAACCAAGCGCTCATTCACAGGTGATTGCCCAGTTCGAAAGTTGGGGACTTCGAACTAATCCGTTGGTACGCCGGGTCGACGAACTAGATTCCATGATGTCCTACGTCGATGAAGTTTTGGCGAAGCGGTCTGATCTGGGTTACGACATAGATGGTGTTGTTGTAAAGGTCGATGAACTTGACCAACAAGAGACACTAGGCGCAGTAACGCGCAAGCCCCGTTGGGCGATTGCGTATAAATACCCTGCGGAAGAAGCGACGACTGAACTCCAAGAGGTTGAATTTCAAGTTGGTCGAACAGGATCGATTACGCCAGTGGCACGTTTGAAGCCGGTCTTCGTCGGAGGGGTCACCGTGAGCAACGCGACATTGCATAACATGGATGAGATTTCCCGCCTCGACTTGAGGATTGGCGATCACGTGATGATCCGTCGAGCCGGAGACGTCATACCGCAAGTTGTCTCTGTCATTCAAAGTCGACGCCCGAAAGATGCAGTGGAAGTCGTTTTGCCGACGGTCTGCCCATCATGCGGTAGTGCTGTGACGCAAACTGAAGACGAGGCCGTCGCACGTTGTAGCGCTTCCCACAATGTTTGTCCCGCGCAGAGAAAAGAAGGCCTCAAGCACTTTGCCTCGCGCTTAGCGATGGATATCGATGGGTTGGGCGATAAGCTCATTGAGCAGTTTGTTGATCTAGGGTTGGTTGCTAATGCTGCAGATATTTTCCACCTGGAAATGTCGCAAATTGCTGCCATTGAGAGAATGGCTGAAAAGTCTGCAACGAATCTGGTCGAGGCGATCGCAGCCAGTCGAGCGACAACACTACAGCGATTTATTTACTCCCTCGGGATACGCGAAGTCGGAGAAGCTACTGCACTGAGTCTTGCCAATCAATTTAGGTCGATCGAGGCGCTCATAGCGGCGGACGTTGAAGCGCTTGTTAGCGTGCCGGATGTAGGACCGATAGTAGCGGAGAAGATACGACTCTTCTTTGCTGATAGTGAGAATGTCGCGGTTGTTGAGTCCTTAGTGGGGGCTGGCGTAAATTGGCCAGAGATTGAGTTGCCGGATGCTGGGACCGTCAGTCTTGTCGGTCAAACTTGGGTTTTGACCGGTACGCTCGAACAGATGACCCGCAACGAAGCAAAAGCAATCCTGGTTGGTGTTGGTGCTAAGGTGGCGGGCTCAGTGTCCGCCAAAACACATCAAGTGGTTGCTGGCCCGGGCGCAGGCAGCAAGCTCGCAAAAGCCAAGGAGTTGGAGGTGCCTGTGATGGACGAGGATGAGTTTGTAACGTTTCTAAAGACGCATGGGCTTGTTGAATAAAACATGGCCTTGTTGAGTAAAAAAAGCAGTTCACTCTCAACGAAAAAGAAGATTTGGTGGGTCGTCGTGTGGCGTCCTGTGATGATGGGTTTGACGTTAGCTGGTGTAGTTGCACTTGGTAGCTGTACCGCGAATCCGCCGAACAGAACGAATGATGTATGTGCCGTATTTGAGCAGAAGTCTGGTTGGCTTAAGGCAGCCCGTAAGGCGGAGAGGAAGTGGGGGATGCCTGTCCACATCGGCATGGCCTTTGTGAATAGGGAGTCTAGTTACGTTGCTAACGCTAAGCCTCCTCGCCGTCGTTTGTTGGGGCTGGTTCCGTGGACCCGATTGTCGAGCGCTTATGGGTATGCGCAGGCGACTGATGAGGCGTGGACCGATTATGAAAAAGAAACCGATCGATGGTTTACAGATCGAGATAACTTCAGCGATGCCATGGACTTTGTTGGCTGGTACAACCATCGGACACACAAAGCATTGGGAATTGCCAAGTCGGATGTGTTCCGATTGTACTTAGCTTATTACACGGGTTTGAGCGGCTATAGAAAGGGTCACTGGCGCTCTGAAAGAATTCAAGGCTATGCAAGGAAAGTGCAGCAGCAATCGAAAGAGTATGCACGTCAGTTACAACGGTGTTCTTAGGCTAAGACACAGCGAGTAGTGGCGGACGATGTCGCGTCAATGACTCTGCAAATACTATTAACTATGGGGAAGGGGATCGGTTGGAAGCAGCAAATCGACAGCTAGTCCGCGCATTGACCTTGGTACCGGCCGCAGCCCTGATACTTGCCAACGTGATAGGTACCGGTGTCTTCGTCAAAGCCCGTGTTATGACCTGCAACGTGGGTACACCGGATATGGTGCTCCTGGTTTGGCTGGTAGCGGGTGTGCTCTCGCTGGCTGGCGCCTTAGTTTATGCCGAGCTTAGCGCCATGATGCCTCGAGCGGGTGGTGAGTTTCATTTTCTTGGCGCTGCATTTGGACCCCGCTGGGCGTTCCTCTATGGCTGGACAAAAACCATATCGTTGGGAGCCTCGGCTGCCGCCGTCTCGATTTTGTTTGTTGTCTTTCTGAACGATTTAACTGGCGGTGCGTTACCGGAACTCGCTCTGTTTATTCTACCTTTGTTTATCATCGCCATTGGCACCGCGATCAATCTTGCAACCGTACGCGTCAATGGACTCGCGACAACAGTTTTGACGGCGGTGAAGGTAGGACTCGTGTTGGTGATTGGCTTCGGAGCCTTTTTGTTAGCGGATGGTGATTGGGCTAATTTCGACTTGTCGGGTTCGAGCGGTTCCTGCGAAGGTGTGCCGCAGAGTGCTCGCCTGGGAATTGGGGGTTTTGGCGCGGCGATGCTTGGCGCTTTATGGGGCTATAACGGGTGGGCGATCATTAGTGCCCTCGGTGGTGAGATTGAGAAGCCGAGTCGCAACATGCCGCTCGCGCTCATCGGCGGGACAGGCTTGATTGTGATTCTCTATCTGTTGATTAACACAGCGTACTTTTATGTGCTCACACCGGTCGAGGTCGCGAGTGTTGGCGAAGCATCCTCAGTTGCCGCCGTTACCGCAGCGCGATTTTTTGGCCCTGCTGCGGCTGCCTTGATGTCGGTAGGGCTTGTGATTTCCGCATATGGCACGCTGCACACGACGCTTCTATCAGGTCCTCGCATCCCATTCACCATGGCGCGAGCAAATCTACTGCCAGCCAGATTTGCGCAACTCTCGAACCGCAGTGTCCCAGCGGTCGCGGTTGTTGCTATCGGTATCTGGGCTGCAGTGCTGGCGGCAAGTGGAACTTTCGACATTTTGACGGATATTTATGTGTTCGTGCTTTGGGTCTTTTTCGGCATGAATGGCGCCGCGCTGATTGTCTTAAGGCGGCGTCACCCGACCTTTGCAAGGCCTTATCGTGTTTGGGGTTATCCCGTAATTCCGATTGTTTTTCTGCTCGTCACGGTTTACTTATTAGTGAACACACTGTTGGTAACCCCCGGGCGTGCTTTGGCCGGTGTGGGTTTGATTGTTAGTGGCTTGCCGGTATACAACTATTTTAAGAAAAAGATGGATTCCGTTGGTCCTTCGACTTGGTTAGGAGAAGGTGGTTAGAATTAGGAGAAGGTGGTTAGAATTAGAAGGAGGTAGTTAGAATTAGGAGGCTGATACGCTCACTGCGTAAAACGGTCAACGCTACTCATCTTTTCGACAGATTTGCGATTTATCACGCCGTGACCACCCAAGACTGGGTATCCGAGGGGAACGTGCGCAGCGGTATGCCACTCGTTAGGAATCTCGAGGAGCTTTTTAACGGCAGGTTCTTCCATACAAAGTAGCGTCGTCAAAACGCAACCAAGACCCTCGCTCCGAGCAGCGAGTAGCAGATTCTGAACCGCAGGGTACACAGAGCCACCGCCGACCACGCTCACCCGTGGTTGCTCAGCATCGGTCACGGTGATGTGGGATGGGTTAAAACAGAACACACAGATTACTGGTGCTTCGTGCATATGTGTTGCGAGATAAGTCCCAGACTCCAGAGCACGACGCGAACTCTCTGCAGCGGCGGGCGGCATGTCTTTCATGTGTGCTTCATAGCCTGGGATATAACCCATCCAATGTGGACGGTAGAGGTCTTCTAATCCCTGTTTGAGCGCTCGGTCTTTGACCACGATCATGTGCCAAGATTGATGATTCCCACCGGTCGGCGCCCAGGTGGCTGCAGTTAAGACTCGATCTAAGACTGCCTCGGGAATTGGGTCAGGCTTGATCCGCCGAACGGCCCGTAACGTCGACATCGCATCGTACAGTTCCATCTTTTTCCCCTATTTAGTCCTTGTCCAGAAATGGCTTCCTAGCCTTTTCTTATTGTCTGTTTCTCACGAAGATGGGCACTAACTAGTAACTCAACCCATGCCTAACTAGTAACTCACACCCATACCTGCCCGCACGTCGTTGTTCACGCCATATTGCGGGATGGGGTAGCGCAGACCGTTGCGCGATAGCGCGTCTAAGCCTTGGATAATTTTCGGTAAAAAGCTCGGTGGAATCGCCATCAGGAGTTCATCTTCCATCACACCGCCATAGCGCCGTTCTGCAAAGCAAGGAATGCTTAAGCTAGGTTCACCTGTCGCTAGAGCGCGTCCCCAGGAATCGGCACAGGCAGATTCGCCAACGCACCCCCAGTCGAGTTTCTTGTAACCAGTCCACTGTAAGCCATTGATAAATAAAATCATTTGTGCGGGAGTTGCATAGATCAAACAGATGTCGGGTGGGTTTAAACGGCCGCTAGCGAGGGGGCTTACTGCCATTGCTTGGTAGTTACCAGCCGGCACAACATCCATTGCCTCTTGGTGCGCTGCGGCATCTTCGGCGGTGCCGTACCAGACTCCTGTCATACGCTCGCCGCTAAGCCACTCTTCCGATCGAGGGTGTAGACCGATGACTGTGGAGCACTGGGCGCCAACGAGATCTTTTGCGGTGATCCCAACCGTCCAGCCGTTGCGTGAAGCCTGGCCGACGATCTGATCAGTGGTGTGCACATCTTTCGGCCGACGTATCTTAGGTACGGCAGCCATTTCTTCCTCAGTCGCAAAAAGTTTCATGCCGATTGGAGTAGTACGCAGTCGTAGAAGGCGGTTTAAATCCTCAACGATCGCCGTGCCATCGAAGCTAGACAGGTCGGTAGTAATAAGATCAGACATAATGTTTCTCCAAAAATTTGCGACATAGCAACCCTAAACGATTCGGTTCGTCGTAGTGCACCATATGTCCAGAATGGTCAAACCAGTGATGTTCGTGGTTCGTGAATTGTGCGGCTCTGTTTTCCATCTCGCCTTCCGCAAACTTGCCGGTAAAGTCGTCAGTCGACGTTTGTTGTCCCCAGTACTCATAAGAGAGTGTGCCAGACACAATACAGGTGGGCGCTTGTATTTGGCGCCAAAATTTTTCGTTCTCTAAATGTCCCGAACCGATGAAGACGCTAGCGGCCCGTGAGTCGAAAGCCCAAGTCAAACCATCACCGCCCGGCAGCTCGCGAGTTAGATGTGGCGCCAGACGGTCGGCTTCTTGTGGGTCAAGTCTCGGATTGTTCCTCAGAAGCCGTAGGGTAGCATCAGCAAGACTCGGCATCGATTTACTCGAACGAGGTAGCAGTCGGTTTTCTAACATCTGTCGATACGTGTGGACTTCTAGTCGTTCGTCGCCCGCATGTGGCCGAGCCGGTGGACCGAGACCTTCCACTACCATGAGTGTGCTAGTGAGCTCAGGCCACATTGCTGCCACCTTGGTTGCGATGTGACCGCCCAAGCTGTGACCAAACAAAGCCACGTGGTCCAGTTTCTCGTGCTCGATGAGCGCCAGTACGTCTTGTAAGAAGTTTGGCATCGCGTAGGCGTCGGTCTCACCACTAAGACCGTGACCCCGCAATTCAGGTATTAAGATGCGATAAGGAAGCTCACCCGCCCAGCCATTACTGAAAATCGGTAGGAGCGCGTGCGCAGTATCCCGCAAGCCGTGGATACAGAGAACAGGCTTACCGTTTGGGCTACCAAACTCGAGGACATTGATTCGTACACCCTGGACGTTAATTTGAAATTCCCTGCTAGGGAGAGAGGCAAGAGAGACGATTGTCGCGTTTTCCAATACAAATTTTGTCGTCAAGATTACAAGCTCGAGCGGTGACGTTCTACTGTTGTCCTCATCTCGGTATCATGGTGTCACCAAAAAGCATCCGGAGTGCGTTTGCAGCCCCAATTAAAGTACTTTCTTGCAGGCTTAGCTGGGCTAGTTTTGCTCATTGGCGCGGGCGTTGCATGGCTAGGACCAGGGCTCGTGCAGCTTGCGTTCTTTGCCGAAGGACGCGATGAACCCTATCTCGTTATGGACTTTTACGACGGGCGCAAGAGTTATCCGCAAGTGCTTGATCAAGGTGAGGAGGCTTGGGGTGGCAAGCGGATGGGTGGCTATCAGCTCGCCTATCTTGTTGAAGGTCAGGTTGCTGACGAATGGCCGGCACTTGAGCTCATACACTTTGCAGAAGCGAATTCCGTGGTCCAGTTTGTCACAAGTGGGGTCTATCTCGACTACCAAAACGCTGAGGAGAATTTCGAAGACATAAAGCTTGGTAGTCGCGAACTTGTTGTCGGTGAAACTCGCAAAACAATTGTGCTTTGGATGGTTGAAGAAGTTGGAGAGATCGCGAGAGGTATTGCCGCCATCAAAGCCGACTTACCTCCTGAGGTGCATATTCAGTGGCAAGGAACGGTGGACGGCGTGCAACACGAGACCAATTGGCACCACGGCATCATGCTTGGATTTGACAGTTATGATGACGCGATGACCTACCTGCGCAGACCTGAGACGACGTTGCAGAGACAAATGGTACGTAGTCGGGTCCAGAGCGTACTTTTAGCAGTCTATGAATCTGTCGAATAGAGCGCTAGTCGACTGTCTTTCGCCATTCGAAAAATCGTACGTCTTTGAACTCATCGAATTCGCCGAGATTGGGCAGAGTCAGTGAGGTGTCGTGATGAATGATGTGAAAGTCTGAGTCTTCGACATCGGATACCCGAGAATCGGCAATGATGATGCGTCGGGATATCGTCTTGGCGATCTGAATTAGACCAAAGTTGGCTTTGTCGTAGAGCACATCAGCCATCATCAGAAGATCGAAGTCTGGGCGCAGGGTGGCGAGGTCGGCTGAACATTCAATCGAGACGTTGTTTAACGCAGCGTTTGCCTCGGTCGCCGCGATTGCATCCGGATCATTGTCACATGCGCAGACGCAGGCTGCTCCAGCGATAGCTGCGGCGATGGCCACAACACCTGAACCCGGACCTAGGTCCAACACTCTTTGCGAAGCGATTTGCGTTGGGTTTGCGATTAGCCATCTCGCCAAGGATAAGCCGCTACCCCAGCAGAATGCCCAATAAGCGGGATTTGCGATCACGGCGTGCATCACTTCGCCTGGCAGCGGGCCGGTTTGGTAGTCGGCGTTGATGAGTGCCAACGAGATGTCCTCAAGACCGGGTAATTGGCTAATATCGAGCCTGGCGTCAGGTAACGTTGTCTGCAAGCGCCGCTGCAAATCCGTCATTTGAATGCCCACAGGTGAGGTCGATGAAGATGGAATAGCACTCGTCATCGAAGTGGTCTCCGCCAAAGTAGCTCCGCGATTGGATGGATTGATCTTGGGCTAAGATTTTACGTGGCGGCGTATGGAGATCAAACCGGTGATTCCCACCAGTAAGGTGAGTAGAAGAGAAAAATCGAAGGGTGTCGCTACGTTAGACACTGCTGCTGTAGCGGACCCTTCGTTTGAGCCCCCAATGACAACCCCAGCGATGTTCGCTGACGCCATCGACTCCATATCCGGAACCTCAAAGGTGGCCGGTATGGTACCTGCCTCGAAATCTAGTTGCTGGTCGTCACCGAAGGTCGGTTGTGACCAAAGTAAGCAGAATATTATGAGTAACGGAATTCGTCTCACTGGTATAGATATCGTTGGTTCAGTACCAGACCAGTCTATGCAATGGCCTCACCAAACGCTGCGCTGCCTTTGTTTGTAGATGTAAGTGAAGTGTTCGAGCGTATCCAGGCTCGACAATGTCCCCGGACTTTGATTTGATAGCTCGTTTCTGAACGACTCGGACTTTGGGGAACCATCCATGCCCATGATTTTGAACGAAGAGCAGAATATGCTCAAAGACAGCGCGAAAGACTTTTGCACCAATAGTGCGCCCATCACACAGCTACGTCAGCTGAGAGATGACGACAACCCGGACGGATTTGACCGTGAAACTTGGTCAGCGATGGCTGAGCTCGGCTGGGCTGCGATACCTTGGGCCGAGGACCATGGTGGCCTATCGTTTGGATATAAAGGCTTAGGTGTTGTTACGGAAGAAACTGGCCGTACGCTAGCAGCAAGTCCGTTGTATGCGAGCGTTTGGGTTGGTGGCACCATCATCAATCAAGGTGGGTCTGATGCACAAAAGGCAGAACTCCTGCCGAAAGTAGCAACCGGAGAGTTGTTGCTGGCTTTGGCCTTGGAAGAGGGGCACCGACATAACCCCTACAATGTCGCAACCACAGCTAGTGGAGACGGCAGTTACTCAATTAGCGGTAAGAAGACCTTCGTCCTCGATGGACATGTTGCCGACACCCTCGTTGTTGCGGCTCGCACTTCGGGTGATACCGGCAGTCGTGATGGCATTTCTTTGTTCCTGGTTCCGCGGGGTGCAGATGGTGTCACTGTGACACGCACGAAAATGGCAGACTCACGGAACGCGGCTAACATTGAACTCAACAATGTTAGCGTAGGTGCTGATGCATTGATTGGTGCCGCTGGAGCTGGTGCAGACATCCTCGACCCAGCGCTAGACATCGCGCGTATTGGCTTATCTGCAGAGATGCTCGGCAGCCTACAAGAGTGCTTTGAACGGACAGTCGAGTACCTGAAGGAGAGAAAGCAATTTGGTGTTGCGATTGGTTCCTTCCAGGCGCTAAAGCATAGAGCTGCCAATATGTTCTGCGAGATAGAACTATCTAAGTCATGTGTCCTCGAAGCGCTCACGGCGTTAGACGAAGGACGTGATAACGACGAGATCGCAAAACTTGCGAGTTTGACGAAAGCCAAAGTTGGTGAGACGTTCAACCTTGTTTCGCGAGAAGGCATTCAGATGCACGGTGGTATCGGTATGACCGATGAGTTTGAGATTGGGTTCTTTATCAAACGCGCCGCGGTCACGGAACAAACGTTCGGCGATGTTAATTTCCACCGCAACCGTTACGGGGAACTGGAAGGGTACTAAACCCATTCCAGTCGGGCTTCGAAAGTTTTAAGAAACTAGAAGCTCATGAGCTGTAGATACCCCTCACGATCATCGCGGCCAGTCACGCAGACTGGCCGTTTTCGTATGCGGTTGAGAAATATATTGATGCCACCGTCAGGTCGGTATGCTTAAACCGGGATCAGTCACCTCTGCCGGGTTTGTGATCTCAGGCTTGTTCGCATTTATCCTTTCTGCTGATCTGTTGGGAACTGGTCTGTGGGGATTTGCAATCGTAGGTGTGTCTACCTTGGTTGGAATAGCGCCCTACCTGCCGATTGTTTTGCCAATAGCGAGGGGTCTTGCAACCCTTGCCGCAGTCCTCGCCATTATCGCCGTTGTACTTGGCCTCCTTGCCGCAACCACCGGAGGATCCTTCAAGCTGCCAGGTGACCAGGGTTTGCTCTTGTTCCTTTTATTCCTGCTAGCAGTTTTTGGTATCTTGTTTGGGCGCTCTAAAAACGCGTCGGAAGAAGAACAGAACACCTAGCTAAGAGTACACCTCAACTAAACTTTTAGTTCTGGACACTAAGCGCGCGGCGCCGGGATGCTGATCACATGGCCTACTTGCTCGGGCACGATGAGTTCGGAATGCGCCTTTTTCAGGTCGGTGAGTTTGCTCAAAACGTCATCAGGAAACGGCGCGCTGCGCCGCGTTTGCATGTCGATGTGCATCCCGATCTGTTCGGAGGTGGCAGCGATATACCCGTCGCTCTTGTGATAAAGCTGTTCAAAAAAGTGTAACCGCTTGTGATCGAATTCGAGTAATTGAAAATGCACTTCGACCTCGTCAGCCAGAGAAAGCTCATTGAGGTAGTGGACGTGTACTTCCATGGTAAAACACGAGCCGATGCCGGATTGCGCATATGCTTCCCCAATCCCAAGAAAATCGTATACGTGATCGACGGCGTGATCGAAAATTACGTTATAGAAAGCCATATTCAAATGGCCGTTGTAGTCGATCCAATCTTCTATGACGGTCTCGGTCGGGCAAATAGCTGGTGAACCCAGTGGGTGGTTTTTCGCGGTTGTATTCATATCGCAATATATTACCGAAGAATTAATGGATTGTTGTTAGACAAATATCTGTAAGCTCGCCGCTGGGAACCATCCAGGTCGAGACGTGTTCGGACAACTCAACCGATTCTTACAAGTTGGCGCTGTCGGTTTTGCCATAGACGCGGGACTGCTGTGGCTGACAGTTTACATACTCAACGTGCCACCCATTATGGGCCGCGCGATTTCCTTTGTTGTAACAATCGCCGTAACGTTTGTACTAAACGCGCGATATACCTTTAACGTCGCCCCAAAAAAATCGCGTATGCCTAGGTATGGCATCATCCAAAGTCTCGGAGCGTTGTTCAATTTCGGATCCTATAGCTTGCTCGTCGCCTATTGGCAGGTAGAACCCCTGTTAGCCTTGATGGTCGGCTCAGCAGTTGGCTCAACACACAATTTTTTGATGATGCGGAAATTTGTTTTTAACAAGCCTCTCTCGGAGGGCCACGACGCTTAAGCTTCCCTAAGCGATTCGCTGTTAGCGACACTCCCCGTTCAGAGAAGCTACCCACGCGCGAACCAACTCGACACCCTCGTGGTGCACAAGGGCGCGACCGATTTCTGGCATCATGGCGCCCGGGTCAGTCGTCTCCATACGAAAGGTTAATATCGACTCATCGGGCTCGCCGGGGACGATGCTGTAAAGCAAGCCCCCCGAACCTCTTCCTGCTGCAATGGGTGGTTTACAGACTCCCATCGCTCTCGGGTCTTCGGTGAGATAGTCGAGAAGCAAACCGGAAGTATCTGCCGCACCCTGAGGGTTGTGACAGTGTCCGCAATTGATGTCTAAGTAAGATCGTGCAATCTGCGTGAGTTTATTTGGTTCTTTATGGAACGATGGTGACCAGCTTGCCGCTTTGGCTACATTGGAAGTAGGGAGACCTGTCAAACGACCTTTTTTTTCATCGAGACAAGTTGATTTTCATTGTTGCTAGGTCCCGCTCTGTTTAGATATCGTGCCTTCAGACCGATGGGCTGATTGAGCCCTGTCGAGTGATTGGTCGCGTGGCAGCTCGCGCACTGATTCTTGCTTGGGATTAAGTAGTGGAGCTCCTCCGTCCCTGACTCTTTGCCTCTGTTGCTGCTGTCTGCGATCTTCGCCGTGACTTCAGTTGCATTGTTTGTTTTAAGAGCGAGGAGGTCGCCACTAATAGTGAGCGAGGCATCGTCTCCCCGCCATATGTAAGGGAGCGTATCCCAGCCATGTTCTTGACGAACTAGGAGGCGGGTTTCAATTAGCCGTATGTCGTTTGCAGCTAAGTTTAGTGGGTTGCCGTCCCACTCGGCATCCAACAAAACGAGATCCTTGTCAGTGAAGTAGAAGAACGTTTTACTAACAATGGTACCAACGGGAAACTCGAAGGGACCCTCGGCATCAAACTTCGCCGATTGCCCAGGTGGTATGTAGATAGTCCTGAGTTTTTGGGCATAGTCTGAGAACAGTGGCATATTCAAGTCATAAGGGACCACACCCGTAGCGAAATCAAGCCGGTCCTTGAACGAGAATAGATTCCATTCTGATAGTTTGGCCGGATAGGGTTCGCTGTGGAAGCGAACGTTGCCTAACTTGTCTTCTACCGCACATGTGCACAGTAAGACTGTGCACAAGGCAAGGCTAAGCCTATTCAGCACCGAGAATGACGGGGACTAGCTTCTCAACTTGGCATGCGTGGCGGGCCATATCAACGGAGGGGTTCGCAAATTCGTTAGCCGCATCAATGCTCAACAATTGCGCGCTGGCTTCTTCGACACAGATAATTGAGGCGTTGGCATCGTTGTCGGGATTAACCACACCATCCCAAATGATGTCAGGTAGGGCACCATCCGAGCCATACACTGCGTCTCGAACCGCAACGAGATAGTCACGGCCGGGCGCCGTACCGCTGCCAGACATCTCATTGTTGTAGATATAGATGTCTTCAGGGTAGGGGTCGAATTCTTCTGCAAGTTCACGTTGGCCAGCGTAATTTGCGCTGAAGTAGCTAGAAATTAGAATGTTGGCCGTTTCGTTATCGCGGATGCGATTCTCGAAAATCTCGACCTTGTCGTTTGAGTTAATAATGACGCCTGACCCTTTAGGCACACCCGAAACCGCCGTCCCAGGTGCTGCGAAATTCTCGGTATTGTTTTCGTACACATCGTTGTCATATACGCGAGTGCTGTGACCTCTCTGTGGAATTTGCGGCATGTTAAAAACCAATATGCCACCTGTATTACGAGTCGCGACATTGTTGTAAACGTCTGCGTTGATCGTGTTCTCTATCTCGATCCCCGCGACATTAAATTCTGCGCGGCTATCACGGACAATGACTTCTTGAGATTGTCCAACGTAGATACCTGCATCCGAAGCGCCGATGGCCACAACCGCGTCTACGAGCACGTTTGTTGTTTGCACGGGATAGATACCATATGCGCCGTTGCTGACGTCTGGGCCGTTGGTCCATTCAGTACGCACGCGGCGAATAGTGATGTTGTTGCCTTCATTGACCTTCAACGCGTCGCCGATAGTGTCTTCGATAGCCATATCCTCGATGACGAAGTCGCTAGCGTTGACACTCAGCCCTTCCGCACCTGCGATCTGACCCTTGAAGCTTAGAATGGACTTATCCATACCCGCTCCGCGGATGGTTACCCCGTCTGAATTCAAGACCAGGCTTCGCTTAAAATCGAATTTTCCTTCCGGGATCTCGATGACTGTGCCCGGTGTTGCGGTCTCTAGTGCCAAACGAAATTCGGCTGAGAAATCTTGGACGGGCTCGTCGACCGGTTGAGATACGACAGTGTCGTTGCCACAACTGCTGACAAGCAGCAACATTATTGCGATGAAGCTAGAGGCAGTGACTATGTTTTGCATGTTGCGCTCGATGGTGCGTTGGGAGTTAGAGGATATTAACAGAACTCAAATCAACAAGAGGGTTCGATCAATCGTCCAGTAGGCAGCAACACAACCCATACCCCAGGCTGCGGCGTAGCTGAATTGACGATCGAATTTAATCTGGCGAAGTAACCACACAGCGATGGCAAGTATAGCGATGACCATTAGCTGGCCGACCTCAATGCCAACGTTGAATAAAAGGAGCGATAGCCACAGGTCATCCTCTGGTAAGCCGATATCTGCTAAAGCACCAGCGAAGCCAAGACCGTGGAGTAGACCAAAAATGAACGCCATCACCCATGGTCGACCCAAGGTCAGAGCTGACCGTTGGTCCCTACCTTGGACGAGCTCGCGTGCCAAAAACAGGATCGACAGCGCGATGATCGCCTCCACCGGCCCTTGCTCCAACCGGACAAGCTCCAAGACAGATAGCGCGAGGGTAATACTGTGTGCAACGGTAAACGCTGTAATGGTTTTGAGCAGTGGTATAGGCGCGCGAATAAAGAGGAACAAGCCGATCACGAAGAGTACGTGGTCAATGCCGAAAACAAGATGCTCGACACCGATAGTGAGATAGCTCAGTGCTGGTGCTTCAGCTTCGGCGAGGTTTAATGTCGGGCTCTCGGGTCGCAAGATGTAGTTTGCGGACTCGCCATTGAGCCTGTCGAGACGGACTAAGACATCAGTTAGCGTGACGGTAAGTCCGTTGATGTGAATCGACGCTTGACTCAAATCGCAAGCGGTTTGCCAGTGGTACAGCAGGGCGGCCGCGGCAACCTCTGGTGGTGCTAGATCGGTGACCTCACAATTTTCGGGAAATACAGGATCGATCGGTAGACGCCGGTCTTGGACAATTGGCTGTTTCCAAAGGATGTGATAACCCGTCGTATCTTGGGCAAGCTCGACTTCAGTGAGCTGTAGATATGCAGGGCGAACCTCGTGAGCGTAGACAGAAGGTGCCAAAGCACTGGCGCCCAAACCGACGATGAGTATCCAAACGACGAATAATGAGTTTGATCTAGACATCCGTTTATTCGTTGAGATCATTCGCGCTCGGATAGGAGATCGTATAACGCGACTTGAGGTCCTCGTAGTAAGCCTCGTTAGCAGCCTGTCTAGCCGCTTGTTGTGCGTCTATTGCAACTCGGTCTGATACTTCTGCAAACGCTGGAATGACGCTCGCTGTTCTACCGGTAAAATTGATCGTATGCCAACCATAGGCGGATTCTATCGGCCCCTGGGCCTCTTCCTGTGTTGCTAGACTGGTTAAGGCTTCAGCGAAGGAGCGACCGAACAGATCGCCAATTTCTCGTTCCGATCGGGCGACGTATTCCCTCTGCAGCATAAATGGATCGCCTTTGTCGTCTGTGGCTAATGCGGCGTTGGCATCTTCCCTCGCGTTTTCGCGCCGGTCAGAAGAAAAGTAGCGATGATGGAAAGAGAAACGTTCTGGTACTCGATAGTCTTCTTGGTTTTCTGCGTAGAAGGCTTGCAACGCTGCTTTATCGAAAGGTGTTGCTGTAGCAATGTCCTCGGTCAAAAAGGTCAGTTTTTGTACCATACGTCGACGCACGATCGTATCGTTGGCATCTAGTCCCATGCGCTGTGCTTCGCGGTAGTAGATTTCCTCTTTCACAAACTGTTCAACCAAACCGGCGAGCTCGCGTTCCGTAGGTGGCCGGCGCATTTGCATGCTCCACTGGTCGTTCATACGACTTATGTCAGCATCTCGAACCTGAACCTGATAAGGAATTTCATCCTCAGAAAAGTAGCCAGCTAGGACAAAAATACCGATACCGGCAATCAGGAACGCAACTAAGGGGTCTTTAAAGTATTTCATCGTGGTCGTTAATTCATTTCGAAGCCGCCCGCAACGGCGAGGGATACGCCGCTAACGTTCGGGGCGGTGACTAAGTAGAGGACTGCTTCGCCCATATCTTGGGTGCTTTGCGGCCGCCCGAGAGGAATGGTGCTGGCCATTGCGGATTCGAATTCGTCATTTTTTTGCCCCACACTCGTCGCGTTTGTCGGCAACAAGTGGTCTAGCCACATTGCTGTGCCGACCATGCCAGGACAGATAGCATTGACTCGAATGTTGTCTGGTGCCAGCTCTGCGGATAAAGATTGAGTGATCCCGATGGCAGCAAATTTGGATCCACAGTAGGCAGACATATTTGGGTAGCCTTTCTTACCTGCGATGGACGCCGTGTTGACCACAGCACCTTGACCGCTGGACTTGAGATGAGGCAGAGCAGCCTTGGTCATCAAGAAGATGCCTTTGGTGTTTACCGCGAAGATACGATCCCAAGAAGCTTCTTCGAATTGTTCGATCGCGCCGCTATCCACGATGCCCGCGTTATTGATGAGGATGTCCAGTTGACCAAACCTGGCAACGGTAGCCGCGACAGCCGCCTCGCAACTCGTGGCGTCGGTGACATCCACATGTGTTGCTGTGATCTCCCCAGGCAGGTCAAGCGTCTGTCGTAGTTCGTCATCTGATGCGAGGCTATAACGCCAGTCTGTCTCTGTCGCATCTGGTGTCGCCTCTGGTGCTGAAACGCCGATATCAGCGACCATCACCCTGGCGCCTGCTCCAGCTAGCGTGGCAACGATACCCGCGCCGATTCCTCTCGCTCCGCCAGTGACGAGAGCAACTTTGTCCGTGATCGATAGTCCCATACCTGGTCCCTCCTGTGCGACGGCGGAGCTTACTGGTTTCAGCTAGTGAAGTTAAGAGATAGCATAGCGACTACTTTTCTTGGCTTTTATTTGGTTTTTTTGGGAGAGATCTTTTGACTTTTGAAACGATGACCTATGAGGTGCGAGGTAACGTTGGGCTCGTTACGTTCAATCGACCGGACGCGGCAAATGCGATGTCACCGCTATGCGCCGCTGAATTCAACACGCTGTCCAGAGAAATTGAAGCCGACCGCAATGTGCGGGCGGTTGTCATTACAGGTGCTGGCAAGATGTTTTGCGCTGGTGGTGACCTAGGGGCCTTCGCACAAGCTGGTGATAAAGCTCGTTCGTTGCTACTGGAGATGACGGGTGACCTTCACTTAGCATTGTCACGTTTGGCAAGAATGGCAGCGCCTGTGATTGCAGCGGTTAATGGCACCGCGGCGGGAGCTGGCTTCTCCCTAGTTATGTCTTGTGATCTTGCGGTATCGGCAGAGAGCGCGGTCTACACCATGGCGTATACGAAAGCCGGTTTGTCTCCGGACGGTAGCTCGACCTACTACATGCCGAGAAAAATAGGCGACAGGAAGACTCGTGAATTGATGTTGACCAACAGAGTGCTGTCCTCCGCCGAAGCACTTGAGTGGGGGGGTGGTCAATCAGGTGGTGGCAGATGAAGAAGTGCTCGATACAGCGATGCAGCTGGCTGACAAATTGGCAGCAGGTCCAACTCACGCTTTTGGCCGTGTTAAAGAATTGCTAAATTCTAGCTTCGACAATGGTCTAGAAACACAAATGGAACTGGAAGCACGCGCGATTGCGGGTCTGATTGAGACCAACGATGGGCAGGAAGGCATCCATGCTTTCATAGATAAGCGCAAACCGGATTTTCAGGGCTAAACACCCTCAGAAGTACTGACCTATTGAATAACAACAGAGAACAAATGATGGAAAAGGAAACGATCCAAGTGCTCGGTAAAACAATGAGCTACGTTGAGCAAGGCGAGGGTGATCCGATCGTCTTCCAACATGGAAATCCAACGTCTTCCTACCTCTGGCGCAATATTTTGCCCAAGGCCGCGCATTTGGGTCGATGTATTGCGATTGACCTCATCGGCATGGGCGACTCAGAGAAGTTGGCGGACACTGACGCGACGAGCTACACCTTTGCCGAGCATTACGAGTACTTCTCTGCGGCCTTGGCCGCGCTTGGTGTGGATCGGAATGTGACTTTAGTGATCCATGATTGGGGTTCTGCGCTAGGGTTTCATTGGGCGAATCAAAACCGCAATGCTGTACGGGGTATCTGCTACATGGAAGCGATAGTTGCACCCATACCGACATGGGATGATTTTGCCGAGTCGGCGAGAGGCGTGTTTCAGGGCTTTCGCTCACCCGCCGGTGAGGACATGGTTCTAGAGAAGAACATCTTTGTTGAACGGGTTTTACCCGGATCTATTTTGCGTACATTGTCTGATGAAGAAATGAGCGAGTATCGACGACCATTCACGAATGCGGGTGAAGACCGTCGGCCCACTCTAACCTGGCCACGCCAAATACCTATCGCCGGAGAGCCTGCCGATGTCACGGCGATCGCGGCTGAGTACTCAGAATGGTTAGCACAGTCGGATGTGAAAAAGCTGTTCATCAATGCAGAGCCTGGTGCAATTCTCACCGGCAAAATGCGCGATATTTGTCGGACCTGGCCCAATCAAATAGAAGTGACAGTAGCGGGTAGTCACTTCATTCAAGAAGACAGTCCCGACGAAATCGCAGACGCGCTTGTCAACTGGATGTCTGGCTAGTTTCTCGCTGATTGAGCCAAAGCCCTGCAAGGATGATGGAGACCCCTGCTAGCGCGCCGAGCCCGATTGGTTCTTCGAGCACTAGGTAAATTAGCCCAAGGGACACTACGGGTGATAAGAAAATTAGCTGGCTTATACGGCCAACGTTTTGTGCCAGTCGCAGTGCTCGCTGCCAAGCGAGAAATGTAATGCCCATCTCGAGCAGACCCACCCAGGCCCCATAAAATAAGGTTTGGGTCGTTAGCGGTGGGAATTCATCTGTCGTGAGCAGGATGAAACCAAGCATGGGTAGCGCGATAGTAAAACTCCAGAACATGACCGGGATTGGCTCACTGCTGCACTTGGTGTTGAGAATCCAGTAGAGCGCCCAGATTAGTGTGCTTGCCATCGCGAGGGAGACTCCGAGCCAGTTGAGGCCGTGCTCCGTTGTGTTTGTCTCAACCGTGAGGAGCACGACTACACCGATGTAGCTGATGGTGATCGCGAGGAGATTCCTGTTGGAGAGGGATTGTTTCAGCAAGGGGACGGCTAGGAACGCTAGCGTGATCGCCCAGGTGTAGTTCAGTGGCTGGGCGATGTAGGCAGGCAGACGATCGTATGCGCTGAATAAAACTATGTAGTAGGCGCATGGATTGAGTAAGCCAAGACCTATAATTCGAAGGATTTCGTCGCGCTTGACGAAGTACTGACCAGTGACGAGCACAGCAACCAGAAAAAGTATCCAACTTATAGCTGTGCCCAAGAACAATAGTTGTTGTACGGACAGCACATCCAGACCGAGCTTGAAACCGGTAGCGACGGTAGACCATAACAAGACAGCGACCAGCCCGAAGTGAATCGCGTTTCCTTCTTTTTTCGCGGTCGAGATAGAGGGGTTCGGGTTAGCGTCTCTCAAGTTGGCACAAGATTAAGTAGCTTCCATGGATCGACTATACCGTCTACCCTGGGGCGATATGCAATGTAATGAAGATCTCAAAAAAACCATTGGTCAAAATCTTATGGACTTTGATCACCATGCTGATACCAATCCGGAACATCGAAGAGCCGCTGTTGCAATTACCGTGACCGACGTCGGTCCTGGTACTAATTTACCTGGCATTGAGGATTCGACAGGTTGGTCTGATAGGGCTGCGCTTATGCTCACCCGACGTTCAGCAAAACTACGCAACCACCCTGGACAATGGGCGTTTCCAGGCGGGCGCGTGGATCCTGGCGAGACGTTAATAGAAGCTGCACTCCGCGAACTGAGTGAGGAAGTGCACGTACACGTTGGCGAAGAACAGGTACTCGGAATTCTGGACGACTTTATTACTCGATCCGGCTTCGCTATGACACCCGTTGTCGTTTGGGGTGGCCCAGATTTACAAGCGCGGCCGAATCCTGGGGAAGTTGAGAGTATTCACCGGATACCCATAGAAGAGTTTTTTCGTGATGATGCACCGTTACTAGATGAGGCGGAAACGAGTGAACATCCGATTTTGCGCATGCCAGTTGGTGATGATTACATCGCCGCACCAACGGCGGCATTGATCTATCAGTTCCGCGAAGTCGCCATTGCCGGTAGGGCGACGCGTGTAGCGCACTATGAACAACCCGAATTTGCCTGGAAATAATTACTGTTGCTCATAGAATGAGCAGCAGCAATGCAATTGAATACACACGAATACAAATAAGATAAGGAGCAAGGCGCATGTCAATTCAAGAAGGTGATAAGTTACCAGAAGCAACTCTGCACGAAATGCAAGACGGCCGACCGGCAGCAGTTACCACGGATGACCTGTTTGGCGGCAAAAAGGTTGTTTTGTTCGCGGTACCTGGCGCATTCACGCCGACCTGTTCTCAGGCACACCTACCAGGTTATGTCGTAAATGCTGATGCGATAAAAGGCAAAGGCGTAGATAGCATCGTCTGTTTGTCTGTCAACGATGCATTCGTTATGGGCGCTTGGGGCGACGGTGCGAATGCTGAAGCACTACAAATGGTCGGCGATGGCAATGGCGATTTTACCAAAGCACTAGGTCTCGAAATGGACGGTAGTGGCTTCGGTCTAGGCACACGATCACAGCGCTACGCTATGATTGTCGAAGATGGCACGGTGACTAAACTTGCGGTCGAAGCGCCTGGACAGCTCGACGTGAGTGCAGCGGAAGCTATTCTCTCGGCGCTATAACTGATCACTAGACACAGATCGGCGTTACAGCCGCATCTGTGTCTATTTGTCTGTTCATCTATCTGCCTATCTGTGGATGGAGGGCTCAAGTATCTACATATAGAGCAATTCATGCGCACAAATTCTAGAGTTATGCCCGACTTACAAATCTCTGTTAGCGGTGCATCAAAACGAATTTGCCTGGCACTGCTGTCCACAAGATGAATCCTGTATCCAAAGATTCCGAACCGAATTTCGATTCTAACAAAGCACTTTGGATAGCCATTCTAATCGGGGTGATTGGCCCCGAAGTATTTATCGTCCAGCCAGGATTTGTGCAGGGTTTGGTGGCATACCTGGGTTTTGATGAACAAAGCGCAGGCTACGTAGCATCTGCGGAGATGTTTGGCTTGGCTGCCACCACAGTTCTCATGACATTTACGGCTCATCGGTTTAACTGGCGTAAAGTTGTGGGCGTCTCAGTGGGCGTCATGTGTGTCGCCAACATTCTTTGCTTAGTCGTCACTGAAGCAAGCACCTTCACCGCGTTGCGATTCATCGCAGGCTTAGGCGCAGGTAGCTTGGTTTCGCTAAGTTTTGCAGCCGTTGGTCTCACCAGCAATCCTGATAGAAACTTCGGCCTCTTAATCATGTGGGTGTTGATCTATGGGGCGTTGGTTCTACTCGCGATGCCAACCGTTTATGATATTGCTGGGTTCGATGGTCTACTTATTTTCTTCGCTCTTTTCCCCCTTGTTGCACTACCTTTTCTGCGCAACTTACCAATCTCCGCTACAGCCTCGAAGCAAATTGACAGTGGCACCCTCACACTAAGTCCTTTATTGAGGCTGTCTGCGTTACTTGCCATGTTGTTTTATTTCGCAGCACAAGGTGCCGTCTGGACTTATCTTTTTCTGATCGGTACTGATGCCGGTCTGGACGAGCAGGACGTAGCTAACGGCCTCACACTTTCACAGTTCTCTGGTATTGCGGGTGCGGGTGCGGCTGCTCTGATAGCTCAGCATTTTGGTCGTTCACTACCTCTCGTCATTGGGATTCTTGGCGGTGCTCTGTGCCTGTATTTCTTTGCGGGGGTGATGGCTACCATCGTATATGTCGTGGCGGTTACGTTTTACAATTTTTTTTGGAACTGGACACATCCGTACTTGATGGCTGCGATGGCTAGTTTTGACCGTCAGGGACGCGTTGTTGTTTATGCGGTTGCGATGCAGATGATTGGTCTCGCGTTAGGACCGGGGCTGGCAGCGACTGTAGTAGAGGGAGAAGGATACGCTAACGTCCTGTTGTTGGGTGGCACGTTGTTTGTCATCAGCTTGTTGCTAGTGCTCCTTCCACTGAGGTCTCAATCGCGCCAAATCTAAAGCGGTATTCATCGTGGCAATAGCTAACGTTACGCAGCTAAACACCGCCGTTTGAGGCATCTCGTTCCGCGATCAACGTGTCCCGTGCTTTACCGATTGGGCGAATCAAACACTCTTGCGCTGCTGTCGCCACAAGTTCTCCCGCGCGGGTAAAAAAGTGACCGCGCACAAATCCACGGGCACCGCTGGCGTTTGGTGATTCTTTCGCGAACAAGAGCCACTCGTCAGCCCGGAAAGGTCGGTGGAACCAGATGCTGTGGTCGAGACTCGCGCCGCGAATGAACTCTCGTTGCGCTAAGCGACGGTGAGGCTGCATAGAAGTCGACATAAAGTCTAAGTCTGACATGTAGGCCAACATGGCGAGATGTACTTCCTGATCGTCAGGGAGGCGGTTTCGTGTCTTAAGCCAGGTATGTTTAAAGGCTGGATGGTCGTCCGTATCTGTCATCAGGATCTTTTCTACCTGGCGAGACTCTATGGCTTCAAAACGGAAACTAAAACGAGCCACGTCGGGAAATTGTTTGGCGAGAGCGGCGTACGCGGCACGATCACTTCTGAGCGCTTCTGGTGGTGGCACGTCTGGCATTGGTTGGGCATGGGTGAGGCCGTCCTCTTTCTTGTGCCAAGAGCAACTCATGCTAAAAATAGCGCGCCCATGCTGGATGGCTGCAACTCGACGTGTTGTGAACGATCGCCCATCCCGAATTCTGTCTACCTCGTACAAAATCGGGCTTTGCCAATCACCAGCCCGCAGAAAGTACGAGTGCAGTGAATGCAGTTCATGCGGCGCGTCGATTGTTCGGTATGCAGCAACTAGGGCTTGGGCTAAGACCTGGCCGCCGAACACGTGTTCGGAGTTTTGGTTCTGCCCGCGGTACAGGTTGTGTTCGATGACTTCGACATCGAGCAGAGCAAGGATTTCTTGGAGAACAGAATTCATCAGGCCGGATCCTGGTCGTGGATTTGTTGTGTCAGACGGCATTGGAGCATCCAAACGACCGATAGGCCAAGTCCTATCCAAGCTGCTGCTTGTAGTAGGACGAACCACTGCGAATCTCCGCTGTCGGCTTGGGCGAGGTAACCAAAGAGAAAGAAGCCCACAATGGCGTTCACTTCGAGTGCCATGGAACCAATGGATGTCACGGTAGCGCGGTGATCATCGTCTACTTTGTTTTGTATCTGGGCGCCGTAAATGACATCGACAATGCCAGAAACGCCGAACAGAAACATCATAGCGAATATGACCCAAAGTGGATCTGCCACGTAAGAGAAGAGGGCCAACAAAGCACAGCCTAGCAGGCTCAGGAGTAGAGGTAGGTATAGGCTTGGTGGCAAGTGTTCGGCGCAAAGACTGCCAATTGTTCTTGCAAACCAAACCCCTGCGTAGATGAGCCCGACGATGGTGAGAGAAAACGACAGCTCGGCGAAAATGACACCAACGAATTCTTCCAAAACGCCGGTAAGTGCGCCTAACGTTGCCGGTGCCAAAATCAGGAACAAGAGTCGTGGGGAATTGGAGATGGCCTTGATGCCCGAACGTAGGGTGGTGGCAAAGCTAACCCAAACACCTTCGGGCTCGTCGTCGGTTTTAGCATTACTAGCGGGTGGCAGAAATAACCAGACGACGACTGCGGCACCGATAGGTGCCAAGGAACTGAGTAGTAAAGGCAGCGTGAAGCCAGTTTCAGCAAGAATACCGCCCGTTAATAGAGCAACGGCCACGGCACCGGAGCTTACTGCTTCAGTTCGGCCGTAGACTTTCTGAAACACTGCTTGGTCGTCGAGTGCCTCGTATAGATAGGCTTCTGCTGTACCGCTCGCCAAGGAGCTACCGAAGCTCCAAATCGTGAAGCCGAGCGCGAACCCCCAGAAGTTTGGAAACAGTAGCCAAGTAACGAATGCGCAGGCTTCGATTGCCGCACCTGCGATTAACACCGTCTTGCGATTGAAAAGATCGCCGAATACACCAGAAGGTACTTCGAACACGAGAGTAGTACCCGCCCAAATCGCGAGCAGAGAGGCTAGGCCGAACGGACTGATCCCCGAGCTTTCCATCATGATGAGGTAAGTTGGGTAGATCAGGACGAGTTCGCCTAAGACGCAGTAAACATACCAGGCGGGTAATCTGAATTTGTTGTTGTGATACATTTAATGTCTTAGCAAAAGTGCACGGTGCTTACATGGCTCTCGAAATCCACCAGTTTCCTTGTCTCAACGATAACTACGGCTTCCTAATCCACGATCCAGCGACTGGTGCAACAGCCACCATAGACACGCCTGAGGTTGCTCCGATCAATGCAGCCTTGGATGAGAAGGGATGGCAGCTGACACATATACTGAACACACATCATCATTTTGATCATGCTGGTGGCAATGAACCCCTCAAACAAAAGTGGAATTGTACGATAGTTGGTGCGGCGAATGATGCGCACCGAATTCCTGGTATCGATGTGAAAGTCGCGGACGGAGATACATACGATCTAGGCAGTAGTCAGGCGCAAATATTCGAAGTCCCTGGCCACACTTCAGGACACATTGCCTACTATTTTTCTGCAAGCGACGCAGCCTTTGTGGGCGACACCATGTTTGCACTTGGTTGCGGAAGATTGTTTGAAGGTAGCCCCGAACAAATGTGGGATAGCCTTTCTAAGCTGATGGCGCTGCCTGATGAGCAGCGGTTTACTGTGCTCATGAGTACACACAAGCCAATGCGGCATTCGCGTTGTCGGTTGAACCCGGTAATGATGACCTACAAGCGAGGGCCAAAGAGATTGCAGACCTGCGCGCGAGAGGGATACCAACAGTGCCAACGACGATAGGACGGGAACGCGCGACTAATCCGTTTGTCAGGCCAATGAGCGCTGACCTTCAAGCAACTATTGGACTAGTGGGCTCAGACCCCGTGACAGTCTTTGCAGAGACCCGAAAACGTAAAGACCATTTCTAGCGCTTGACGATTCGAGTCTGCAGTATCGTTGATGCGGATGGCTAGCCGCAGCTCACATGGCTTAACAGATGAACGAACCGGCGTTATGTATGCGCTGTCGGCGTATGCGATATGGGGAGTAGCACCGGTTTATTTCGTTCTGGTCGGATTCGCGTCTGCGTTCGAAGTACTTGCACATAGAATTGTCTGGTCTGTGCCTCTGTTAGGCGTCCTAGTTTGGTTTGGTGCACAGTGGCAAAAGTTGCCTATGCGGACCGTTTTGAAGCTATTGGCTTGCTCTGTGTTGTTGTCTGTGAACTGGCTAACTTTCATCTACGGGATACACGAAGGCAAGATCTCTGAAACCAGCCTTGGCTACTTCATCAATCCCCTTCTGAGTGTGCTTCTCGCTGTGCTTTTGCTCGGTGAGCGTATGTCGCGACGACAATGGTTGGCCACGCTAATTGCAGCTAGTGGAGTTGTCCTGGAACTTGTTAGCGTAGGTTATTTTCCATGGATCGCCCTTTCGCTAGCTGTATCGTTTGCCATCTACAGCGTGGTTCGTAGGCAGATACAGGTGCCTGCCGCGTTGGGTCTAGGCATCGAGACGATTGCGCTAGCACCTATTGCTCTACTCTATCTGATTGTCAGTGATTCTCTATTTTCTAGATCGATGTCGGAGACTTTATTGCTCGGAGTTGGTGGGCTTGTCACAGTCGTTCCGTTAATTTGTTTTGGGGCCGCCGCGCGACGGCTACCTTTAACAGTTATGGGCCACTTCCAATATTTGGCGCCAACGATTAGCTTGCTGATTGCGGTTTTCTACTATGGAGAAACTGTCAGCACCGGGCGGTGGGTGAGTTTTGGTTTTGTTTGGGTCGCGCTTATCGTCTTTGTAACGGACGGTGCTTTGCAACGCCGCGTTAGCGTCGCGCGTTGATTTGTTCTGCTGCGCGCATCGCGGCTTGTAACGAGCCGACGGTTCGCAGCCAAGGTTTCTGAAACGGCGCTTTGAGGTCAGTTATCGCGTCCTGCGCTATCGCCTTGGATTCGTATATTCCGAGTAGCAGCACGTAGAAAATATTGCCATTCACGGCGATCTCTGCAGCTGACATACCACGGACACCTCGCTCTTTCGCATATACCTCAAGCGCCTCTTTGCTCGACAAAGCGACGAGTTGTACCGCCCAAAACTCTGGTGGTAGGTCAACTAGGTTAACTGCTTTGTCGGGCCGGTAGGCTAGACGAATATGTCTAGGCACAGTGCCAGCCTGGGGGGCTGCTTTGGGTTCTTGAACGGCCCGAGATGTCCCGTCTGAACTTTCCCTCGACGTGGGTGGATTGCCTGCGGCTGCCTGACGTGCGGGCGCCGCTGGTCTTGGTCTGCGCTGTGTGGGTGCTGGCCTGCCGCGTCGAAAACTTGGTGCGGTCTTGTCACTCCCATCCGCCGATGGTGGTGGTGAGCGTGTGGTGCGAGGACTAGTCGCAAGCTCTTCGTCTCGCACACAGTCCCAGGAGTCTGTTTTCTCGCCGGTTTGGCAGAACCATGGTTCGTGTTGTTTTTCAGGAATGCCGAGTATGGGTTCTGGCGGCTTGTTTCTCGCGCAGCCGAATAACGTCGCGATCATACAAAGGTAGAGAGCGCTGGTTACAGCGCGATTTCGTAGGGTCATGCACAGTACTTTGCCCATTCTCCATATAGGTGTAAAGGAGTCTTGAAACCATCGCCGAATTCTCGTAGTTTCCGTGGCGAGATTCGTTTGAGGGCCGTAAACGTTATGTCAGAGGCAGTCGCGACGATTCATGAATTTGACAGGATTCCGCGCGTACTACGCCTGGATCTGTCAGGACAGCCAATTGACTGGGTCACATGGCAGGAGGCTGTGTGCCTATATGCCCGTGAGATAGTGGTTTGGACCATCGGGGACCCATTGCTTCGAATTCGAGGTGGGCATTCCCGCTTGGATAGCCAGATCAGTCTCGTTGATATTCACAGCATAATTGCCTGCGACGGTCGTGTTATCCCGAAAGGGAACATTGTCCCACCGTTAACTAACCGAGCTTTGTTTGGCCGCGATCGAAATATTTGTCTGTATTGCGGCAAACACCAACAAGACGGTGAACTGACTCGAGATCATGTTATGCCAGTGTCGCGTGGTGGCAAAGACATCTGGGACAATGTCGTTGCTGCGTGCAAGCGCTGCAACCATTTCAAGGGAAGCCGACTGCTACAAGAATGTTCGATGGAGCTGCTCGCGTTGCCTTACGTACCAAACTTTGCTGAATACCTCGCGCTGATCAATTCCGGCCGGATTCTTGGTGACCAAATGGATTTCTTACGCAAAAGCTTTAGCGCGGAGAGTCGACTGCTTAACTAAGTGGGTCCAAAAGGTGATGGATCGTCGTCGATGTGTTCGTCCAAGAATCATCGAAAACCTCGAATGCAGTCGTATTGATAAAACCAGTCAACCTGCTGCATAGCCATTTCTGGTAGAAAGCGCGCGCGGAAGGCGATGCCAAGATTCCGGGCGATAGAGGCTGCGCCTGTTTTGCCAAGTAAACGGTTAATAGCCATTTGATTAGCCGCTACAATTTTTCGGTGCCTCGGTAAGCGAAATCGTTCAAATTCAGTTAGGGCGAGGGCGATATCATCTTCGTAATTCTCAAGCATGCGTGCTAGCACCCACGCGTCCTCGATACCTGTCTGGAACGTTGGGAGCTGAATTGGAAAAGACGTTGAAAAAGCCGGACCTAGAAATGCAGTTCGGTCTGAGTACATGCTGGTCAGTGGTGCTTCGTCTGCCAGCGGGCGGAAAAACTCAAGCTCGTCGAGGAAAGGGTGAAGACTGGGGTGGCAAGCTGATGATTCGGTAGGTTCCGTTCCGGTGTAGATGAAATGCGTTTGATCTTGTGTTGAAAACTGTCGAGCAACGAACTCTTCGCTCAGCCAAGTGACATTCGCAGCTGCACATCCGGGTTGTGAGGCGTACCAGATCCCTAAGGTTGTATCCTGAGATGAATCCGCAGGAGCGGCCGTGTCGACGAAGAGAGCCTGGGGTTGTCCGCTAGTCGTACACACTGCTGGAGAGCTCTCGCCACCGCGAACAAACTCAAGTAACTCTTGGTGCGAAACGTTGATTAAGGCCGCGCCATACCGGTCAGAATAGAATTTCCCCAAGGGCAGTTCTGACAAGAGAAACCCGGATCGGGCGAGGCGGACCTGCTCGCGAGATGGCTTGTGTCCGATGTTATCAAAGCGCTGAGGGTCAATTGTTCGCAATAGGCGCGTAACGTTGGAACCGAGGATTAGCGCTGGTACGTCAGTTTGTTGATCTGGCTTCTGTGTTATCTCGCAGGCGATACCAGCTCTTTCGCAAAAGTGAGCCGTGGCATGTGCCACGACATTGTCACCATGTATAGCGATTTCGGTCATTGCGTAGGAACGAGAATCGACAACGTTAACTGCGTCGCCAACGGGTCCCCTCGCGGGTGTCCTCTAGTTCGATCCCTAAGGCAATGAGTTCGTCGCGCACCTTATCGGCTAGAGCGTAGTCTTTAGCCGCACGTGCATCGTTGCGCGCTTTGATGAGGGCATCAATGTCGTCAGAAGACACTTCTAAGCCGGCGGTACCTTTGAAGTGTTTTTCCGGGTCTTGATCAAGAATGCCAAGCAGCCAGCCCGCTGCGAGCAAGTCAGACCGCGCATCCGGATCGTCGCCGCGTTGGAGTCGCCCGGCGAATTCGTGAAGTGCCGACTGCGCAAGTGGCGTGTTGAGATCATCGCAGAGAGCTTCCACCACGGCTTGTGGAAATTGATCTAAACGCCACGTCGCGTAATCTGGCGGCTGATGATCGCTGTCAGGCTTGTCCCGGAGTGCTTGATAGAGTGTGTCCAAACTCGCTTTGGCCTGCAGAAGGATGTCATCGCCCCATGCTAAGGGTGACCGATACTGACCACCTAGCAATGCATAACGCAGTACTTCACCAGAATGGTGCTTCGCAAGTTCGCGGATCTTTTGCACATTCCCCACGGACTTCGACATTTTTTCGCCACCCATGGTGAGCATGCCGTTGTGCAGCCAATATCGGACATAGTCGGGCGTGCCATTAGCGCAGCGACTCTGTGCAGCTTCATTCTCGTGGTGTGGGAATGTTAGGTCTGAGCCTCCGCCGTGAATATCTATGGTTGTGCCGAGGTGCTTGCGGATCATCGCAGAGCATTCGATATGCCAGCCTGGGCGGCCATAACCCCAAGGGCTATCCCAACCGGGTAGCTGACCTGTGGATGGTTTCCAAAGAACAAAATCTTTTGCATCTTTTTTGTAGGGGGCGATTTCAACGCGCGCACCATCCAGCATGTCTTCAAGTGAACGTCTGGACAAGGAGCCATAGGCTGGATCCGAAGGCACGTTGAACAGTACGTGACCATCGTTCTCGTAGGCATGCCCTTGTGCAACAAGTTCCCCAATCATGGTGACGATTTCGGCGATGTGATGTGTTGCTCGAGGGGCTATGTCTGGTGCTGGTACGCCAAGTGTTGCCATATCGTTCTCATAGGCTTCCGTATACCTATCTGCAAGATCTTGGATAGGTTCGCCATTTGCGATCGCCGCTGAATTTATTTTGTCGTCTATGTCGGTAACGTTTCGGGCATAGGTGACTTTGGGATAGGTCGCTTTCAATAGTCGAATCAAAACGTCAAACACGACCGCAGGGCGACCGTTGCCAATATGAACAAAGTCGTAAACGGTAGGTCCGCAGACATATACCGTCAGATCTTGCGGGTTGATCGGAGTAAAAACTTCTTTAGCACCCGATAGGGTGTTGTGTAATCGCAGTTCAGTCATGTTCTTGCTTCGGCTAGTTGACGGGTTCTGATTCAATGACGACTTGGTCGCCTTCTACTGACAAGTAGAAACAGGACGGACGGTCGGTATGACAGGCAGGTCCCGATTGTTGCACCGTTAGGAGTATAGCGTCGCCGTCGCAATCGAAATGCATGGCTTTGAGGGTTTGTGTATGACCGGACGTTTCGCCTTTGCGCCACAGAGCTTGCCGACTTCGAGAAAAGTAGGTCACAGAACCGAGCGTCAGAGTGGCTTCTAGAGCTTCTCTATTCATCCAAGCGAGCATCAGGACATCGCGGGACGTTTCGTCTTGGGCGATGGCAGCGATCAGGCCTTGGTCGTTGTACGGCAGTGCGTCGAGTACGTCTGGCAAAGATACCGTGGTCCCGGAAGGCTGTGATTCGAGTTCATGCAGCAGTGCCATATGTGTCCTCCAAATAGGATAAGACTGCACGTAGCCCCATTACTTCGCCACCTTCTGGGTGAGCGGCACGGTTACGTGTGTTGTAAGCCATGATATCGAAGTGTACCCAGTTCGACTCACCGACGAAGTGCTGTAGGAACAACGCCGCTGTCACGGAACCAGCATAGGGAGATGCGGCAGAGTTGACTAGGTCAGCGATCTTACTGTCGATCATATACTTGTAGGGTTGGTGTAGCGGCATCCGCCAGACCGCATCATTTAGGTCACTACCCGCAGCACCGATGGCTGTCGCGACCTCATCTGAAGTGGCAAACATCGCACCGATTTCAGTTCCGACCGCAGAACGGGCAGATCCGGTGAGTGTCGCGAAATCGACAATCAGTTCCGGATCACTTTTTGACGCGATCGATAGTGCATCACACAATAGCAGGCGGCCTTCAGCATCTGTGTTGTCGATCTCGACAGTGAGTCCGGCGTGGGTGTTGAGAATGTCACCTGGTCTAAAGGCATTACCGGATACTGCGTTTTCTGCTGCTGGAATAATCAAACTGAGTTGAATTGGCAGCTCTTCGGCCATGATGGCGTAGGCCAGTGCAATAGCCGTAGCCGCACCGCCCATGTCTTTTTTCATGGTGCGCATGCCAGAGGCGTTTTTGAGATTTAGCCCGCCGCTATCAAACGTTACCCCTTTGCCGATGATCACAATGTGGGGGTGATCGGTAGAACCCCACCTAAGTTCAGCAAGACTAGGTGGATCTTCTGCTGCGCGCCCTACCGCATGTATGGCGCCGCAATTTCGATCCAAGAGGGCGTCACCCGTGGTTAGATCACACGTCGCACCAAACTCCTCGGCCATGGCCTGGACTTCAGCCATCAGATTTGAGGGTGCCATATCAGCAGCCGGGGTATTGATTAGGTCTCGACCTAGCGAGATTGCATCGACGAGGTTGCCTATACGTGAGCTCTGCTCTGCAGGTAAGACCAGCTCCGCCGGTGCGCGTTTTGGGTCTGTGTAGCGATCAAACTGATAGGCACCCATGCCCCACCCGAGCAGGATCAAATCATGTACCTGCGTGGATAGATGATACTGTCCTTCCGGTAGCACCATCGGCAGAGCGCCGAGGGTCTCGGGCGCCGGTGTGCCGTTCCATGCGACGACGACGGACGAAGATGCTCCGTCTTCATACCAAGCGTGCTGCCCAGCCTTGCCTGAGAACTTTTGCCGCCGCAGCCATTCCGTCGAACTAGGTGATTGCTGTTCAAGCCATTCACGGACATCGCTGGTCTGTACCAAAATGATCGGTGTGCTTTGGTCCGTAGAATTGCAGAAGCCTCTCGGGAGATCGCTCATGACTTAGGTGACTCGCCAAAAATGTGGCGCGTAGTTTAGAGAAAAGCGAGGTGCTCTACTATGACTTGATCTTAGATGATGCAGCGTTCTGGATGCCGCTATTCGATACGGTGATCTTGTGCGCTTCGAGAGAGCGGAAGGCTGGGCGTACGATCTGAACTTCTTTACCGTAATCGGTCGCAGTAACACCGATAGCGCCAGTGTCTGAATTTCCTGCGGAGTTCACGATATAGGCTGGGCCGCCGTCTGGGGCGTGTCTAGCACTTTCATTAAAAAGTGCTATCCACTCACCTGTGTTTCGGGGTGTGCCGCCAATGGTTGGGACGCCATCTGCGGTGTACATATTGGTTCGGTCACTGCTTAGCGCCGTGTTCATGTTTTTCTTGCTGGACTGAACCGCTTCCGTAAAGTGGGCATGGGTTAGTGCCATTTGAAATCGCGTATCGATTTCGTGGTGACCCCAGAAGGTTGCGATCAGAACAAAAACAGCACCGAAGAGTGTAAAAAGATGATGAGAGGGTAGATGCACGGAATTAGTCGGCGTTCAAGTCGGAAGAATCAGGAGTATCGCTTGATTCTTTGAGTGAGCGCGAGAGGTCTCGGATTGCATCATGGATTGGGCGCAATTCATCGTGTTTGCGTAAATCGCGTTCGTAGCTGTAGTTGCCTTTCTTTAGCTGTTCGATGCAATCCACCAAAGCCGTCATTGGACCGGCAACGCGATGGCTCAAAACGATGGCGATTATGCACGAGTAGATGACGAAGAATGCCAATCCGGCAATGGCGATCGTGGTGACATCCGTGAAAGCGTCATAAACCGGAATGTGTCCGCCAACACCCATGGCTTGGCTGGAGTTGAGTATTTGATCGATGTCTAGCAGGCGTAGATAGATTGCGGCGATGACCGCGCCAATCGCGAGCGCGCCGCCGCCAATGAAATAGTTTACAAACTTAACCGTGTATTTCGGTCGAACTAGTATGTTGCTCAGAAGCCGCCGATTGGCTTCTTCAGACTGAGTTGTGGCGTCCGCTACTGCTTGTTCTGCCATGTGGTGTCCCTGCCGGTGCAGATCGAATTGGGACATGTTAAGACGTCGGCTATTGGCTCAATGTGACGCAGTTCTCGAAAACGCGGACCGTTTCGCTGTCTGTAGGGGTGGTCCTACACCAATGTGGTTTTTTGTCGCTAGACTTGCCTAATTGGTATGGAATCCACTTTTTCTCTAGCACTGCTATCGCTAGTTCCAGTCCTGCTAATGCCCGTATCGCCATTGCCGAGCCCTAAGTTGTTTCCGTCTAGGATGCGATCGGCTCGGTAGCTTGATCTCACTAGCGGTCCAGAAGCGACTTCCTTGAAACCACGCGCAAGGCCTATCTCACGGTAGTTCTCAAACTCTTCGGGTGTCACCCAACGCTCGATGGCGAGATGGTGTTTGGTTGGGCGTAGGTATTGGCCCAAGGTTAGGATATCTACATTGTGCTCCAGCAGGTCATCCATACACGCGAAAATCTCATCTTCTGTTTCACCGAGTCCAAGCATCAAACTCGTTTTGGTTAACACATTTGGCGCAATCTGTTTCGCGTGGGCCAAGACGCTGAGGGTTTGCTCATATCCTGCCCGGGGGTCTCGTACGATGTGGGTTAGGCGGCGAACTGTCTCAACGTTCTGCGCAAACACATCCAGACCGCTCTCAACAACAATGCGCACCGACTCTTCGTTGCCGTTGAAATCTGGGGTCAGTGCCTCTACCGCTGTGTTCGCATTTTCTCTCTTAATTTCACGGATACAGGCGGCGTAGTGGGCCGCACCGCCGTCCTTGAGATCGTCCCGATCTACTGAGGTCAAAACCACATAACGCAGATCCATTAAACCTACCGATCTAGCCGCGTTTACGGGCTCTTCTAGATCCAGCCAGCCCCTGGGATTGCCAGTATCGACAGCACAGAATTTACACGCCCTCGTACAAACAGCACCCATTAACATGATTGTTGCGGTGCCGTGATTCCAACATTCACCGATGTTTGGGCAGTGGGATTCTTGGCAAACTGTTGCCAGATTGTGATCGTTGACGGTGTTTAAAACTGACTTGTATTTTGCGCCGCTGCCGATCTTTACTCTCAACCAAGGCGGTTTACGACCGATGTCGGCAGTAGCTTCTGCGCCTTTCTTGATGCCATCCTTAATAGCCACAATGCCTTCAGTGGTGACAAATTTGACACCGCTTGAAGTCGCTGTCTTTTCGTTTTCGTTCGCCATATACAAATACTAGCAGGTCGCCTCAGGATGCGTCCTGGAACTGCAGGTTGTGGAGTGTGTAGTAGAGTCCTTGCAGCGCTAATAGCTCCTCGTGATTGCCTAGCTCCGCGATCTCGCCTTGATCGAGAACGAGCACTCGGTCAGCTTCTTGAATAGTCTGTAGTCGATGCGCGATGAGGATGGACGTGCGACCTTCAGTCAGTCTGTGTAGCGCGTCCTGAATTAAAAGTTCAGTCTCTGTGTCAATACTGGCTGTCGCTTCGTCCAGGACAAGAATTTCCGGGTCTGCCGCAAGTACTCGCGCAAAAGCTAATAACTGGCGTTGTCCTTGAGACAAGTTTTGACCGCGCTCTGTTAAAAGCGTGTCGTACCCCTCCGGGAGTCTCGAGATGAAATGGTGTGCGTTGACAGTCTGGGCCGCAGCGATGGCTCGCTCTCGCGTGATCGTTTCGTTGCCTAGCGCGATGTTGTCGTAAATGGAACCCGAAAAGATGTGAAAATCCTGTAATACGACCCCAACGCGGCGACGTAAGTCGTGACTGTGGATGTGATTGAGATCGATACCATCTAAGAAGATCTGGTTGTCATCGAAATCGTAGAATCGGGACAGAAGACGGATCAACGTGCTTTTACCTGAACCAGTTGGTCCAACGATGGCAAGTTTCTCACCAGGTTTGATGGTAAAGCTAACGCCTTTCAGAATCGGAATTGCCTTTTCATAGGCAAAGTGGACATCTTTGAATTCTACTTCACCCCGTAAACGGGTTGGTAGCGGGATGGGGTCTTCCGGTTCATGGATTTTCTCATCCCAATCAATTGCTTGAAATATCCGTTCTCCACTCGCCATAGCGCGAAAGAGGATGTTGGTTTGTTCGCCGAGGACGACCACTGGATGGAAAAGCATGCCGATAAATTGGGTGAACAGAACAAGCTCTCCGAGTGTCATAGACAGATCAGCAACCTGACTTGCGCTATACCAGATAATGACGCCGATGGCGGCGTGCGCCAGGCTGTCATTGAACGCACCATAAAAGGTTTCGACACGAGCGCTACGGAGTTCGAAGTTTCGGTTGCTTTGGTTGATCCGTGTGTAGCGATCGAGGTTGTAGTCTTGGCGGTCCGACAATTGGACCACCTGCAATCCGGAGAGATTCTCCTGCATGTTTTGGTTCAATGCTGAGAGCGTTTGACGAACCTGACGAAACAGTGTTCTCGTTAGGCGCCTGAAGTAGAAAGTGACCAAACCAAGAACAGGCAACGCCAGTAAGAGCATTAATGTCAGTTGTACGTCGATCGCAAGCATGACCACGAGCGCGACAAAAAAGGGAACAAATTCACCGATCAAGGAACCGAGTCCTCGAAGTAACTCATAAAGGGCTTCAATGTCATTGGTGACCCGGGTCATGACTCGTCCAACCGCGACGCGATCATAGAAGCTCGAGGGACGCGTCTCGAGATGTGCAAACAAATCTCGACGCAAGTCGCGCAAGCCATTGATGACCGCAGCGATCAGCGTCATCCGGTGTGCATGACCCGTGATTGCCCAGGCAATTTGGATCACGCCGTACATGACGCAGGCTACGAGCAGTGGCGGCAGGCCTGTCGTATCTGTTAGCCATGTATTGAGTTCGATCAACCCAAAGTCTGGGGTTTCAGAACTCGACTCACCACGGATGATGTGATCAATGGCGACTAAGGAAATTATGATGGGAAGTAAAACGTGCAAAGTTGACGTGATCAGAACCAGGATCGAGCTGAGGAATAGAGAGAACTTGTAAGGCTTGAGCCATTGTAAAAGACGTCCGAGGAGGTGCATGTTGAGCACGTTCCCCGAGAGGTCGGCCTCGAACATAGCGTAGTCACGATCTGTTTTTGTCGTCTTTGGCTTAGAGTCGGTCATATGGAATCGCCAGTTTGACCAATGCGAGTAGCAGCCAAGTCTTCGTCCTCACCGCCTTCGCGCTGCACTCGCTCCAGTTCAGCGTAGTAGCCACCTGACTCAAGCAGCTCTTGGTGAGTGCCAAGTTCGATGATACGACCCTCATCTAAGACCACTATCCGATCGGCATGACGGGCGGTGCTAACTCGATGTGACACAAGCAAGGTGGTTTGATCTTTTCGCAGACGTTTGAGCTCAGACAAGATATGTTCCTCTGTCTCGGTATCTACGGCTGAAAAGCAGTCGTCGAGGATGAGTACGGGAGCGTGTCTGATAAGGCCGCGAGCGAGAGTCGCTCGCTGTTTTTGTCCGCCAGAGAGAGTGACGCCACGCTCCCCAACGAGAGTGTTCAGTTTTTCTGGAAAGTCTTGGATTGTATCTTTTAGATCGGCAGAAGTTGCTGCATCCCAAATAAGGTCCAAAGCACGGTTTGGGTCATCGTAGGTCAAGTTGTCTTTCAGCGGTTCGCCGAACAGAAAAGGATCTTGTGGGACCATCGCTAGTTGTGCGCGTACCTGTGAGAGGGGGTAGTCCCGCACATCACAGCCATCAACTAAGACCGATCCGGGTTCTGGATCAGTTAAGCGCACTAGCTGTTGGAGCAAAGTTGATTTTCCAGAGCCCACCCGGCCCATAATCGCCACTGTCTCGCCGGTTTGGATGTCTAAGTTGATGTTGCGAAGTACTGGTTGATCGGTTCCGGGATAGGCGTACGTCAGATTTGAAAACACAACGTTTCCAGTGACGTACTCAGGGGTTTTGCCAGTAGGCTGATTGGATATTTCGGGTTCAAGGTCCATGACCTCATATAAACGGTCGCTGGCTATCGCGGCTCGTTGGAAGAGATTGATGATAAAACCAGCCACGCGGAAGGGTTGGACTACCATGTTGACCAGCATGAAGAATGCCACAAAGTCGCCAACGGGCATCGTGCCTTCGAGGACGAGGTAGCCGCCATAGCTTAAAATGGTGAGAGAACAGATGGCCGCTAGCGATGGCATCCAGGCTGCCATTGCGGAATTGATTTGCCCTTGCTCGTAAAAGGCGTCTGCGTAAGCTTGATTTGTTTTCGAAAATCGAGCGATCTCATTGTCTTCCTGGACCATCGCCTGAATGGTGCGTATGCCGGAAAGATTCTCCTGTACATGCGCACCGAGGTCCGATAGACGATCCTGAACGTCCTTTGAAGCCACGCCCATCCGGCGGGAGGAATACTGTGCATACCAGAAAACGAATGGCATTGGTGGCAACAATAGAAGTGTCAGCATGGGTGAGAAATAAAGCATAGATGCAAACCCAAACAAGCCTGCATAAACAAGTATCACCACCAAGATCGTACCCATTGAGATCAGTCTCTGGACGAGTGCGATATCCGCTACGGCACGTGTCATCATGTCGCCGACGGTGTGCTTGGCAAAGAATTCACCACCTTGATCTTGCAGGGAGTCATACAACCCCTGACGAAGATCATAGGCAACGTTCAATCCCGACCTACGTACACTCAAGCGCGCGAATGTCACTACGATGTAGCGTGCGATGACCGCTGCGACGATTGCAGCGACTGGCCAGAAGACATCAAAATCGCCCTCTGTTATCAGATTGATGGAGTAGGCCGTCAAAAATGGCACCGCCGTCTCGAAGAAGCGAGCGACGCCAAATGCGACGATGCCCGTGATCAACCGCGCTTTGTGCTTGCCGATAACATGTCTGAGTCGCCAGAGGGATGCGCGCATATATTGGAACTTAAAATGCAGCGCTGTTAGGGACGCGTGGGAATGGTATTGCGTCGCGAATATTTTCCATTCCAGTCAGATAGAGGACCAACCGCTCAAAGCCAAGACCAAAACCTGCGTGCGGAACGGTGCCGTAACGGCGTAAGTCGCGATACCACCAGAGTTCCTCTTTTAAGACATCATCTTCCATACGAGCGTCGAGTACCTCGAGCCGTTCTTCTCGCTGACTACCACCTATGATCTCGCCCACGCCGGGCACTAGCACATCCATGGCAGCAACGGTCTTTTCATCATCATTAAGACGCATATAGAAGGCTTTGATTTCCTTGGGGTAGTCAGTCACGACCACAGGTCCCTTAATTACTTCTTCCGTAATGAAACGCTCATGTTCTGACTGTAGATCTGCACCCCAAGAGACCGGAAACTCAAATTTTTTGTCCGACTTTTCAAGGATTGCTACCGCGTCTGTATAGGTCATTCTTTCGAATGGTGTTGCAACTACGTGGTTGAGTCGGTCGAGCACTGTGTCGTCAATGCGCTCGGCAAAAAAAGCCATGTCGTCGGTAGAAGTTGCAAGTACGTTCTTGATGACCGATTTTAGGAACGACTCTGCCAAATCTGCGTTGTCAGACAAGTTTGCGAATGCGATCTCTGGTTCGATCATCCAAAATTCAGCCAGGTGTCGGCTAGTGTTTGAGTTTTCTGCGCGAAACGTGGGTCCAAAAGTGTAAACCTTGGAGAGCGCACAGCAGTAGCTTTCTACGTTGAGCTGTCCACTCACGGTTAGGTAGGTGTCGGTGCCAAAGAAGTCTTCACTCGGGTCGCGATTGACTTGATCAAGGGTAGAAACTCGGAATAGCTCTCCGGCGCCTTCGCAATCGCTCGCTGTGATGATTGGCGTGTTAACCCAAAAAAAGCCTTCTTCATCGAAGTATTGATGTACGGCGCTGGATATACGATGTCGAAGTCGGGAGATGGCGCCGAATGTATTGGTTCGCGGTCGTAGATGCGCGACTGACCGGAGGTATTCGAAGGTGTGTTGTTTCTTGCTGATGGGATAGGTTTCTGGATCGTCGACTAAGCCGACAATTTCAACCCCACTCGCCTGAATCTCGCGATCTTGGCCGCGACCTTGCGATTCGACCACTGTACCGGTGATCATCACTGAGCACCCAGTACCGAGTTCGATGATCTCCGCATAGTTAACGAGATCTTGGTCAGCGACTGCCTGGATCGAATCGAAGCAGCTGCCGTCGTGAAGATGCAGAAATGAGAAGCCGCCCTTGGAAGTGCGACGCGAGCGTAGCCAGCCTTTAAGAGTGACTGTGGCGCCAACCTCTATGCGGTGAGTGAGAATATGTTTAACAGTAGACATCTTTGACCAATTTTGATGAACACATGAGCTAATAGCGGAATGTCAGACATTCCAGGCTTTGTCTTCTATTCGGAAGGATTTGGCCTATCAGTGGTTAAACCCAACGCCTACAATTTGTAAATTGCGGCAGAGTAGGCGGCCTCCTTGCGGACGAACATCAATTATATCGTCACCGGGCTCATCGTGGGGGGATTAATCGTCGCCGCAATCGAATTTTGGCCATTCTCCCCCTTGCTGAATCAGACTCAACAGGCGCCTGTAGATTCTGAACAAGTCATCCCAGAAGATCACCCCAGTGCTGGGGTCGCGCAAATACGACCGGACGAAGAGATTGGCGAGGCGGGCATAGAAGTCGCAGCTTCCTCAAAAACCGACAACCAAATACGACGCCCTGAACCTGCACCGTTGCCTGAGTTTGATGATAGTGATATTTGGCTGCTCTCCGAGATTCTGAAGCTGGGGTTGGTGCCCAGCGTGCTTGAAGGCTTTAACACGATTGGGCTCGCAGGCAGATTAGCGACACAACTGGCGGCGTTGTCTGAGGGAAGAGTCGTTCGCAAAGGTCTTGGGGGTCTAAGTCCATTTCTAGTCCGGGGACAAGGCGATGAGATTTGGCTCAATGAGGAGGGTTACCGGCGCTATGATCGTGTACTCAGTGCTTTTGAGATCATTGAGCCCACCAGTCTAGCTCGATTTGTTTCCTACGTTGAACCGCTGCTTGAAACGGGTCTGCGTCGGCTCGGGGACAAACGGTCTATTTCTGAAATCATACGCATGGCATCTGTACGTGTGCAGTCTGCACCGGTGATAGAGCGACCGATTCGTCTGGTTAGACCTAACGTCTACTATCGTTTTGCAGACGTGGATTTGGAGCACATGACAGATTTGGAAAAACAGTTCGTCCGCATGGGCCCAGTACACACGCTTGCCGTGCAATCCTATACCCGCGATTTTGTTGAAGCCTATTTCAAGCCTTAGATTCAAGTTGAATGTCACGCAAGCGACTCAAGTCTGTGTTGGCATTGAACGGTGTGTTTGCTTCGACGTAGGCAAGATCTTGCGCCACGTACTTACGTTCATCATCAAGAAAGCGTGCAACCGCATCGCGAAAGTTTTCATCTGCGATCCAATGGGCGCTATAGGTCGCCTCAGGTAAATAACCTCTGGCGACTTTGTGGGCACCCTGGGCACCAGCCTCTACTCTTTTTAGTCCTCGGTGGATCGCAAAATCTATCGCTTGGTAGTAGCACACCTCGAAGTGCAGAAAGCGATGGTCTTCGATACAGCCCCAGTTTCTGCCGAATAGCGTGTCCGCACCAATGAAGTTAATCGCCCCGGCAATGTAGCGACCGTCGCGCTTGGCCATGATCAGGAGTACATCGTCCGGCATAACCTGACCGAGAGTTGAGAAAAACTCTCGAGTTAAATATGGGGTACCCCATTTGCGATTACCTGTATCCGTATAAAAACGGTAAAAGGCATCCCAGTGGACCTCAGACAAGTCATCTCCAGTGACCCATTCGATCTCTATCCCATTGTCCAGAGCATCTCGTCGCTCACGTTTGATGTTTTTCCTTTTCTTAGAAGCCAGATCGGCCAAAAAATCATCAAACTTCGCGTAACCGCCGTTGTGCCAATGAAACTGTTGGTCCATTCGCTTGAGGAAACCGAGTTCGCCTGCGTGCTGCCACTGTTCTTGCGGTAGAAAGGTCATATGAATTGAAGAAACATCAATTTGTTGGGCAACTTGCATGCACGCGTTCAGCAGTAGCTGCTCATCGTCGGGGTCGCCTGTGCTGGTCAGTAGTTTTGGTGCCGTTGCTGGAGTGAACGGCACGCTGATCTGCATCTTTGGATAATATTTACCACCCGCGCGGTGCCATGCATCCGCCCAACCGTAGTCGAACACATATTCACCTTGGGAATGGCTCTTGAGGTAAATGGGCACAACGCCGACTGGCTCATCTCTCTCGGAAGATTCGACGAGGATGTGAAAAGGTTGCCAACCAGTTTCTGCACAGGCGCTGCCGGACGTTTCTAGTGCATTCAGGAATTTGTGGGATAAGAAAGGATTGTAGGGGAAAGCCGTGGTGCATTGGTCCCAGACCTCTGCTGAGACCTCGTTGATGTTATGTAGAATTTTGGCGCTGGTCTCTGCGGTCATGCTGGCATTGTATCCTCTAGAAGATCCCCAGTGCTAAACCGGCTGCCATTGCCATGCCCATTTCTCGACATTGTGCCAACACGTTAGGATTCGGTTCGCCTTTTGAGACGATAGGATCTTGCACAGAGGTGAATGGATAACCGTTCACTATTCGTCTGATCGCGCGGACAGCGCCTGTGCCATCGTTACCGGCCCCAACAATGAGGCAGTAAGGCAGTGGATTTAATTTCCCTTCGACTTCATAAAAAGTTCGATCGAAAAAGTCCTTCAACGCACCGGACATATATCCGAAATTCTCCGGGGTCCCAAGTATGAGACCGTCGCACCAAAGAAGGTCATCAGCCCAGGCGTCTTGAGCACGTAGGCATTTAACCTCTATCTCATCAAGGTCCGGATCTTGGGCGCCCGTGACAGCAGCCTGTATGAGCGCTTCGGTATGCCCGGTCTTGCTGTGATAGACGATGAGAAGCCGCTTTAATCTGTTGGTCAGCCGCGAATCTCCTTGGCTAGACCCGCATATCGATCTAGCAGAGGTAGAACCTCATCTCGATCCGCGCTTGGTAAGTTGAAGATGAGGTGATCGAAGCCTTGTTCGATGCGGCCAGCGAGTTGGTCGGTCTTTCCAGGAGCACCGAATAAGGCGAGGTCGAGATCGCGTACATCCCGACCTTTCTCGCCGAGCGCGGTTGCCAATTTGTCCATATTGCCCGTGCCTAATCCACCAATAGGCATCCAGCCGTCGGCATATTCGGCGATACGATCGAACACCCATGGGGAGTTAGCACCGATCCAGATGGGTGGACCGCCTTCTTGAATAGGTTTTGGGTAGGACCAAATCGGGTCAAAGTTCACATGCTCGCCGTGAAACTCAGCTTCGTCTTCTGTCCAAATCGCTTTCATTGCCAGGACTTTTTCTCTGACCTGCGCCCAGCGCTGTTTGTAGCTGGCGCCATGATTTTCCATTTCTTCTCGATTCCATCCCGCTCCGATACCTAAGATAAATCGGCCGTTGGAGATCATGTCGAGCGAAGCGACCTCTTTCGCCAATGTGATGGGGTCCCTCTCGATAATCAGACAAATACCGGTACCTAGCGCAATCCGAGAGGTGACTGCCGCCGCGGCTCCGAGGGCGACAAATGGGTCGTGCGTATGCCAATACATCTTAGGTAGGTGGGTGCCGCCAGGGAACGGCGTCGCGCGCGAGACAGGTATGTGCGTGTGTTCTGGGAAGAACAGGCTGTCCAAGCCTCGCTCCTCGACCGCCTGAGCGAGTTCAACCGGCTGAATGGAATAATCGGTGGGGAACATGGTCACCCCAAATTTCTGTGCTTCACTAAACGCCATGCTTGCCCCTGGTATGTGTTAATCAAGTGACCTTAATTGCACTAGCCGCTTGGTGCAATGAGTTCGAAAGTCGGACGACCAAACTCCATCAGAGATCAGAAAAGTCGCCGTGCCTGCCTTTGCCTGAAGCGAATCTAGCGGCACCCGCGGCCGTTTCACCAGAGGCGATGACTTCGCGTCCGAGCTTGGTCTCATGCACCAGAGCATCGGGAATATTCTTGTCCCACTGTTCATACGCAGAGAGCCGGTCATTGCGCATACACATTTGCGGGAATTGACAGAGTTGCTCTGCGAGTTCTATGGCAGCATTGAGTGCGCCACCCGGTGGTGCTAAGCGATTCGCCAAACCAATGCGCAGAGCTTCCTCCCCGACGACGGGTCGTCCGGTTAGGATTAAGTCCATGGCATGGCTGGTGCCCAGGAGACGCGTGAGGCGAATAGTGCCGCCATCTACCAATGGCACTCCCCAGCGGCGACAGAACACGCCAAAGACAGCATCTTCCGCTGCGACTCGTAGATCACACCACGCGGCGAGCTCGATTCCTCCTGCAACTGCATACCCTTCAACAGCGGCGATAACCGGCTTGTTCAAAAGCATGCGGGTGGGTCCCATAGGACCATCCCCACTCCTGCGGACCGAATTACCTGATCCACCAGCGACTGCTTTCAGATCTGCGCCTGCGCAGAAGGTACCGTCCGCACCAGTGAGGATAGCCACATCACTTTCAGCGTCGTCCTCGAATGCTCTAAAAGCGTCGGCAAGCTCGTTTGCAGTTGGCCCGTCAACCGCGTTGCGGGCATGGGGTCTATTGATGGTGATTACTCTAACGCGATCATGTTGGGTCACTTCAACGTTCATCGATACTCTCTGTACAGGAAGACCGTGGTATTTTACGTTGGGTGAGAAATACAAAGATAGGGATTGGGTATGCGACTAAAAGAACCTCGGATAAGCGCGTTAGAAGAAAGTCAGTGGGATGGCCCGGCAGCAGAAATTATGAAGCCTTTTCTAGCTCAAGGTCGTGTGTTCAACATATTCAAGACGTTGGCTAACCACCCGAGTCTTGCACGCCGGTGGATGGTTTTTGCCAACCATATTCTTGGCAAGTCCACGTTGAGTGATCGGGATCGCGAGATGTTGATTCTACGTATCGGGTATCTGTGCCAGGCTGGATACGAATGGGGTCAACACGTACAGATATCCCGCAACATAGGTATGAGTGATGATGAAATCCGGCTCTGCAAGACGGGTCCCGAAACGGAAGGCATAAATGAGCTCGATGAGCTTCTGCTGAGAGCTGCCGATGAATTGCACGCGGATGCACACGTATCTGATTCAACGTGGGCCGGCTTGTCAAAGCACTACAACACACAGCAGCTTATGGATGTCGTTTTCACTGTAGGGCAGTACAACCTTGTATCCATGGCGCTAAATAGCTTCGGAGTGCAGCTCGATGACGGCCTGCCAGGGTGGGACATCTGATGTCGGTGGCCCAGGGTAGGCTGGAAGGTAAGATGGCGATTGTTGTCGGTGGTGGGCAGACACCGGGGCATACAATTGGCAATGGCCGAGCAACTGCGATTAGGTTTGCGCAAGAAGGAGCACGGGTCGCCGTTCTGGATAAACGTCTTGAATCTGCACAGGACACCGTAGATTTGATTGTCGGTGAAGGTGGGAGCGCGTTTGCTCTAGACGTGGATGTGACAGCGGAAGAATCCTGCCAACAATCTATATCAGCGGCAAAGGATGAGCTGGGTCAAATAGACATATTGCACAATAATGTGGGGATTGGGGCAGGCGATTCCACGCCTGGTCGGGTCACCCAAGAAGTGTGGGATTCCTTGTTTAATACAAATGCGCGATCGGTGCTCTTCACCTGTAAGGCGGTCTTGCCTCATATGCGTGAACGAAGGTATGGATCGATCATAAATATTTCATCCGTAGCCGCGATCGCGAGCGCATCTAGTTTGACCGCTTACAAAGCTTCGAAAGCCGCGCTAAACGCATATACCCAGGCGCTCGCTATCAATAATGCAAAACATGGCATCCGTGCCAATGTCATCATGCCCGGGTTGATGAATACACCGATGGCCATCGAAGGCAACGTTGCGTTAGGACAAGATCGAGACGAGGTGATAGCGCGGCGTGATGCAGCTGTGCCATTGAACGCCCAGATGGGTTCAGGTTGGGACGTGGCAAATGCAGCACTTTTCTTAGCATCCGATGAAGCCCAGTTCATCACTGGAGTGTTACTACCTGTGGATGGTGGACAAGCAGCAAAAGTTGGTTAGAGCAAATGCACGCAGCTTGATGAAATCGTTATTCCAACGATGAATTAAGGGCGCGCTTGATAGATGATCTGCTTCTAAACATTACTTTTTTGCCCATTTTTCGGATATTTTTCAAAGATATGTCACTTTGTGTAACAAAATGGTTGACGGATGGGCTAACGTTAAAAATAATGCAGAATGTATATATCTTCGAGTAATGACCTAATTCACTCGAGATGAGAGGAAGAAAAGTACCGTTAGGTAACTCATAAAGAGTATCTAACAAAAGTACTAAGAAAAGTGCTAATGGAAAGAAAGCTAATAGAAAGTAGAAAGAAAGTGCTACTAGAAAGAGTGCTACTAGAAAGAAAGTACTAAGAAAAATAAAAAGAAAGACGCGACGAACAAATGGGCTTATGGGAGACCATAAGCACGATTGACTTACATGGGGCTATGAGGAGATCGACACGACATGAGAGTTGTAAATGCTGCGGTTGGCTGTACCTTGCTTGTTCTTGCCTTGCTGCACGCGTTTATTCCCCACACTAGTCCAAATGCCTATACCTACATGGTGATGTACGGGTTAGGTTCTCTTTTCGCGTTCGCAAGCCTGCATACCAATATGGGTCTAACTTTGGCAAGAGTTTTGGCCGTCGGCACAACGGCGACAATGTTTTTCTACTTCGCTGGATTTTTCCGCTTGGCACCCCATTTCCATGAGACATGGTATCAATCAGCCGCTGGGCTAGAAGGGGTTGGAATGATTCTTTCGGCGTTCGCCATGATCCCGATACTTTCTTGCTACAGCTGCATCCTGAAAGCAGATTGCAGAGAAAAGTTAGTTCGTCCAGGCAAGAGTACTTTCTTCGGCGTACCTGAAGGCGTGCAAGAAAAAACCAGTTAATCCCGCTCTGGCACCTCGTTTCTCGCTTTCCCGCTAATCCCTGTCAACCAATATGTCTCTGAGCCGTTGTTACTCCTGCACTTAGAAGTAGGAGATCGAAATGGCTCAGCCGCTCAGTCCCATCCGCCTGCAACGCAGCGTCTCGGATGGTTCGCTTGGAAATAATTCACTAACGAAAGCATGGCATGCGTTGGCAGGCTTTTGTCTATTAGCTTTGCTACTCATAACCACCGGGTGTGGCGGTGGGGGCGGTGGCAATTCTGGAACTGCTGGAGCCCAGCCGTCAGGTAACTCGCCGCAAACGTCCACCGGTGAGCTGATCGTCAGTATCACGGACGCCGAAGGCGATTTCGTGAGTTATCTCGTTGAAGTTGTCAGCTTGACGCTACACCGAGCCAATGGTGACACGGTCGAAACATTGCCGTTCACAACAGCAATTGATTTCACGGAACTCACTGAGGTCACAGAGCTACTGACCATTGCGAGCGTCCCAGAAGGTACTTATGAATCTGTCGTCGTGCGACTTGATTTTTCGGATGCAGAAATCATCGTTCAGAACGAGGATGGTGAAGCACTTGCCGTGACCGCTGTTGGTGAAGATGGAGCGCCACTCGCCGAGGTGGACGTACGCCTCAACCTCACGACAACAGATGTGATTCGTATAGCTGCTGGTCGCCCCGCAGCGTTTAGTCTTGATTTCGACCTAGATGCGTCGAACACGATCGACCTTGCTGCAGCGCAGGTCATCGTCGAACCATTTTTGCTAGCGACGCCTGAGTTGGAAACAGATCGTGAGCACAGAGTTCGCGGTGTCCTGAAATCAGTAGAGCTGGCAGAAAGCGAGTTCGATCTTCGCGTGCGACCCTTCCGTCATCGAACGGGACAATTTGGTGAATTTACGGTCGCGATCGATGAGGAAACGCAATTTGAAGTCGATGGTGAAGGTTTGACGGGACAAGCTGGTCTTGAGGCGATGGCGTCCCTCGACGATGCGGCACCTGTCGTCAGTTCTGGTGTTATTTCAATGGCAGGCATGGCCGCTGATATTGTGCTCGCAGGCAGCTCAGTTCCTTGGAGTGACGCAGATGTGGTGATCGGCGTGGTCACGGCTCGAGCAGGTGATGTCTTGACGGTTCGGGGGGGTCACGTCCTGTTTGCTGACGGACGCCGCGCATTTCGAGGTGAGTTTGCGGTGACTTTGACTGATGACACAACGATCACGGCCCCTGGTGTAGACAATGCAAACCTTTCGAAGATGAGCGTATCCGTTGGACAGCGTGTCGTCGCGTGGGGCGAGTTTAGCGATGACGTTAGCTTGGTTGCACAGCGAGTTCGCATGCGCATGAATCAGGTTACGGCTGAGGTGCTCACACCCCAACCAATGACTTTAGACCTATTTCACTTCAATGGTCGCCTACCGGGCGTGTTTGATTTCTCCGGCACTGGTGTGTCCCCAACGGAAGACGCGGATCCGGACAACTATGAAGTTGATACCGGGGCGTTAGGGCTGAGTACGATTGAAGCTGGCGATTTGGTTCGCGTTCGTGGCCTAGTGAATGAGTTTGGGATGGCTCCAGCAGACTATCTCGCACGTTCAGTCATAGACGTTCAAACGGATTTTCGCGCTGCTCTGTTGCAAGCCGGTTGGACTGAAGGGACCGCGCAACCTTTTTCTCGAATAGACCCTGCGGCTATAGAAGTTGATTTGAGCGAGGCACGTAAGGCGCTATCTGTACGGGGCGTTCCCTCGGAGTTCATTGACGAGCTTGAATCGGTAGTTCTTGCAGCTTCCGACAATGGTCGAGGTGTATTTGCAGTCGCTGTGCGAGGTGCAGGTGAAATGCACATCTATCGAGGCTTCTCAGATCTAGTTGATGAGCTCGTTGCGCAGCTAGATGCGGGTCGTTTGTTGCATCGAATCAGTGCGAAAGGTGGTTACAATGTTGCTGAACAAACATTAACCACTAAGCGTGCCGGATTTGTATTCAGCGAACCTGTTCCTGAGGAATGATCGAACTCTGCTTGCCAAAAGGGTCTCCTTTCCCGGAGGCCCTTTTTGCGGTAGCGATATCTAACCAATGGGTACAGCGGCAGAACTAAACCAGTTTCTGGTTGATGTAGAAAAGCGAGCGTTTGCGATGGCGATGGTGAGTGTAAAGAATAAGGATGATGCGTTAGACATTGTGCAAGACGTCATGATGACGTTGGCGCGCAAATACGCGACTAAACCGGCAAGTGAGTGGACACCGCTGTTTTTCCGAATTCTTCGCAATCGAATCACGGATCACCATCGATCAGGCTCTATCAAACGTCGGATCTTGGGCTGGTTTTCAGATGATCCGGAAGACGATATAGAACAAATAGCCGGACCGAGGATAGATGCCCCTGAGTTCCAACAAGAGCAATCAGATTTGCGCGATAGGTTGGGAGAGGCGATCGGCGCGCTGCCTGAGCGACAACAACAAGCGTTTATGTTGCGTGTTTGGGAAGGCATGAGTGTTAGAGAATCAGCCAGTGTGATGGGCTGTAGTGAAGGTAGCGTGAAGACTCATCTATCTCGCGCCACAGCCACCTTAAGGTCATTGTTACCGGAATATGAGAGTGAGTGACATGAAAGACAGTGATATGGATTCACCCGAAGACAGAGAATTTCAGCGTCGGGCACACGCTGCACTCAGAGACTCTGAGCAAGAGATAGATCTCGATGTGCGCGAAAGGCTGTCGGCCGCGCGTAGACAAGCGGTCATCGTCGCAGACAAAAATAGAGCCGCAGACACAAATATAGCCGCGGACAAGAATAGAGTCGCAGACAATGAATACACAAGCTGGCTAAGACCTTGGAGCATTGGTTTGGGTGGTAGTGCGGCCGCGGCTGTTCTCATGGTCGCCGTATTCGTGGGCTCGGGAGAACAAGAGTTGCCACCACTGGACCTCGATGAATTTGCCGTGGCGCAAGATGCGGAACTCTTGGAGGATCTTGAGTTTGTGGCGTGGATGCTTGCGTTAGAGACCGATAGTCCATCTGGTGAGACAGGAGCGGCGAATGATTCGCTCCGCTCGAGCTAATCGGTATTGGTGGTTGGTTGTGAGTTTTATATTCAGCCCTCATGTCCACACAGAAGACGTTCCAATTAGTGGCGACTTTTTGGAATTTCTGGGGTCGATGGTTGAGTCAGACGGGGGTTACATCAGCCCACTAGACCTGTACGAATACGAAGAAATAGCCGGTGAAGTGAACGAAGTGATTTCTCTTCCGGCCGAACTGGACGGTAATACAACGGAGGTGAAAAAATGAAGTACCTCATTACCCTTTTATGGCTGTTGGCCACGTCGCCAGCAATCGCGCTCGAGTGGCAGGAGCTGACATCTGATCAGCAACGCCTCCTGCAGAGATTTGAGCAGGAGTGGGACACAATTCCACAAGAGCGGCGTCAGCGCCTTTCGCTAGGTTCAGAGCGTTGGTTAACAATGGATAACACCGCGCGCGAACAAATGACCCAACGCTATCAACAATGGCAGGATCTGGATGGGACGAAACGTCAACGGTTGATGGGGCAATGGCGTAAGTTCAGAGATTTGACGCCGCGGCAACAACTTCGCATGCGGGAGTTCCAACGGCGGTTTAAGGCGCTGCCCGACACGCGCAAACGCGCCTTAAGAAAACAATTTCGAACGCTAAGCGCCCAGGATCGAGCGCGTGCGTTGCAACGGATGCAACAGCGTGCACGGCAAATGCAACGTCAGCAACAACAGCGTCAGCGCTCTATTGATCGACGACCGTGACGCTGTCTGAGTCGCTTGCAGGCTCCATGCTTCTATGGGCCAAGCGTTCGGCCCGGTTTGTCTCGGTCAAACTCGCCCTGGCGGAATTTTCCTGAGTCGATCTGCATTTGTTGGATTTGCTGCGTGACCGTACCTTCGTGGACACAAACGCGCTCAATGATCCGCCATTCATCCCCACGCTTTTCGTACCTGTCTAGATAGCGTCCATACCAGGTATCTAAATCCTCACTCTCTTTATGGAACAGATATGAAACGTTATAGATTTCACCTCGAGCGTGTGTGCCATCATCTTCGAGTTCGATTGTATGGTTGAAAATGCAGTGGCTGGTTGACCGCCAGCGTTGGTGTGATGCCATGCAATGATCGACGAAGGGCCAAGCAAGACCAACGTAGGTGCCATGATCGTCGCTTGCTTCAGGCCAATACGCTGACTTCATAAGGTCTCCGTTCAGTCTGTCTACACCACGACAGTACCGTTTAGCGCAATCTTCGATTAAATGAAGGTCGGACAACTGCTCAGTTGTATAGGTCATTTTTCTTTTTCCCGCTAATCACTTCTTTCTCCCACTAAAAAGACACCACTATGGAGCCAGAAAAGCGGTGTCCGCCCATTATCTTTCCATGTTTGCCGCTAAATTTGCTCTCTTTTAATCCTGAGTAGGGGGTATTCACGGTTTTAATGTCCTTCAAACCGATTTACTATCCGCCTCGCAGTAACACCACAGGGGATTTTTCCTCAGCATGGCGGAAGCGACCCGTAGCATTCGTAGCGCTCGACCTCAGGTGATGAGTGTCATCATCGGGATGGGCCTCTTTCACTTGGCTTGTTTAGCCGTAATTTTCACCGGATTTAGTACCGTTGCTATAGCCGTTGCGTTTGCGATGTATGTCGTTCGTGGCATGGGCGTAACAACCGGGTTTCATCGGTTGCTGGCACACCGATCATTCAAGACGAATCGGGTTGTGCAATTTATCCTTGCCTTAGCCGGGAGTCTGGCCGTGCAAGGTGGACCGCTTTGGTGGGTGGCACATCACCGCGCGCACCACGCAGAGACTGACACCGTCGAGGACATCCACAGTCCGGTGACACATGGGATGTGGGCAGCACACATGGGTTGGATGATGACGGATGATGCCTTCAATGAAAAAGGTACGAATTCTCGTGATCTGCACAAATTCCCTGAGATCAAATTCTTACAGCGATACTACGTTTGGTTGCTCGTCGCCCAAATTGCCGCGCTGTATGGACTAGGTGCATGGCTAGGCGCTGCCTATCCGGAGCTGGGTACAAGCGGCCCACAAATGATGGTGTGGGGATTTTTCATCAGCACGGTGTTCACGTGGCACGTGACATTTATGGTGAACTCGGTATGCCATCGATGGGGTGCGCAACCCTACGATACTGGGGATGCTTCAACCAACAACGTGTTTATTGGTATCCTTGCCTTTGGCGAAGGCTGGCATAACAACCACCATTTCTACCCCAATTCCTCTCGTCATGGACTACGCTGGTGGCAATTGGATGTGACGTACTATCTCATCAAGGCGATGAGTTACGTCGGACTTGCTTCGGAGCTCAAGTTGCCCAAAGAGTTGCGAACCGCTGAGTAAACGGATCGCACCTTGGTTCGTGATCTATCTTTGGCAAACTATCCAGGCAGGCCGATATCTAGGCCGATCTATCTAGGCTGGTTGATCTATCCATGCCGACCTAGCGGTTCGGTCCCCGATTCATTGGATAAGGCTGCCATCGTTCCAGTGTAACTTTTGGTAGAACGGTGGGGTTAACGCAACTCATTGGCCACTTTCCTCGTAACACGAGAGATACTTCGCGCCCTACCCGTCGACGTGTTTCTGGTCGCATACGCGTCGTCGCAGAGGCCACGTGTGGCGTCACAACCACGTTTTCCATTGTAAGCAGCGGGTTATCAGCTTCAGGTGGTTCTTGTTCTAAAACATCCAATGCCGCCCCCGCGATTTGCCCAGACTGCAGCGCCTCGATGAGCGCCGCCTCATCGATGATCGGACCGCGGGCGGTATTTACGATTACCCCGGTTTCCTTCATGCGACCAAATGCATCAGAACTAAACGCATGATGAGTTTCTTCGTTGTGTGGCGCATGGACCGAGATGTAGTCACTGCGCTCCAACATTTCCTCGAACCCGACAGGCACAACTCCCTCCTTCGTGATCTCAAGCTCACTGACATAGGGGTCATAAGCAATAATGTTCATGCCGAAGGCTTTGGCGCGGCGCGTGGTGCAATGGGAAACGTTACCAAATCCATAAAGACCCAATGTTTGCCCGAATAAACGCGGAATCTTGCTGAGTAATGGTCGTGCCTCATACCAGTCACCTTCTTTGGCCATCCGCACCATTGTGGGCGTGCGCCGTGCAAGGTCGAGAAGTAAACCCATGGCGTGATCGGCGACCTCTTCAATGAATACATCCGGCACGTTGGTGACGACTAAGCCTGCGTCTGTGGCGGCCTTGATGTCGACCATGTCGACGCCAACACTGCCAACGCCAATGCAAACGGCCTTACCGAGTGCCTCGATGACTTGCTCGTCGATCCGAAGACCCCACAAGAAGTGATGATGGCATCCATGTCTCTGACACCTTCGGCGAACTCTGCGGGCGTGTCAGCCCTTATCTCGATGATGTCAGCTACAGAGGACAGCGCTTCCAACTCAAGGGACCATCGTTCTTCGACGGTTTGATTCTGCGCTTGTTTTGGAAGTTGGATACCGACTTTCTTGCGTGGTGTCATTGGTGGATTCCCTTTTTTAAGTATTAATAAGGCATGCCCTGCGTTTCGACATACAGGGAATAGAGTGATTGAGAGGCGGTGATAAACAAGCGATTACGCTTTGTACCACCGAAGCAAAGATTGGCAGCGCCTTCCGGTAAATGGATAGCACCGATCTTGGTTCCATCTGGGGCGAAGACTTGTACGCCGTCATGACCGGACCCACCCCACCCAGTTGCAGCCCAAACGTTACCGTCTATATCTACGCGAAAGCCGTCTGGCATCGGGATGCCTAGGTCGACAAAAATGCGTCCATTTTCAAGCCTGTTGCCTGCGACGATATCGAACGCATGAATGGCATGAGGATGCCCTGGCTCGTGTGAAGCGCCTGTGTCAGCAATGTAGAGGGTCTTTTCATCTGGTGAAAAAGCGAGACCGTTGGGTTTGGCTAGAGATTCATCGACAACGCTCACGCTACCGGTCATGGCATCAAGCCGATAGGTCCGAGTCGGAAGTTCGAATTCTGCTCGATGACCTTCGTAGTTCCAATGGATGCCGTAGCCGGGATCGGTGAACCAGATGCCATCGTCTACCGCCACAACAATATCGTTGGGTGCGTTTAGACGCTTACCGTCAAAGCCATCAATTAGGACTGTGATCGTGCCGTCGCGCTCGGTTCTGGTGACTTGACGACTATCGTGTTCGCAAGTTAGCAAACGCCCTTGTTTATCTCGGGTATTGCCGTTGGCGTTATTTGCAGGGGAGCGATAAACCGAAACTGCACCAGAGTCTTCGTCCCATCGGAGCATCCGATTGTTTGGGATGTCGCTCCAAACGAGGCAACGCATGTCACCGAACCAAACGGGTCCCTCGGCCCAGCGTGCCCCGGTCCAGAGCCGTTCTAGGGCGGTTGATCCAAGGACATAGGGTTTGAATCTTGCGTCGATAACTTCGATGGCCGGGTCTGGATATCGAATGGGTGCCTGCCAATCCCTGTCGAGTAGATGATCTGTTTCGCGGGCCATGCTGTGCTCTGGTCTTGTCCTAGTTGGAGTTCAGTCGGTTCGTTAATACTGCGAGATGATCTCTTCCTGAAGGAGTTGAATACGCTCCAGGCCTCCGTCAGTCACACCGCCAAACATAATTTCAGCGACACCCGCCTCTTTGAATTCGCCAATGCGGTCGATGACATACTGTTTGGGACCAGCGACGGTACCTGGCCCTAGGTTTTTGACTGCCCGATCGATTAGATCTTGGTTGTCAGTGACATAGCAGGGCATAAGTAATGTTCTACGAATTTCTTTTGGGTCTCGCCCGGCATCCTCGCAATGCTGATCAACCACAGCTGCTTTGTGTTTGTAGTGCTCAAGTGCCATGCCGCCACCGGCCCAGCCATCAAGGTTCATGACGTCGCCGTATCGGGCGAGAGTGCGCAAAGTACGCTTTTCGCCAGTACCGCCTATCATGATTGGGATAGGTTTTTCATGGCTGCCTGGGGAAAGGCTTGCTCCGTCTAGGTCATAATATTGACCATGAAAATCGACGGGTTCAGTACTGTGGATGAGCAAACGCAGCACCTGAACGGCTTCTTCGAATCGATCTTGGCGTTCTTTCATACTTGGGAAGGACCAGCCGTATGCCTCGTGTTCCCGTTTGTACCAACCAGCGCCGATCGCGAGAGTGAATCTGCCGCCACTCATCGTGTCGATTGTCCCAGCAATTTTGGCGACGTGAGCTGGATTCCGATAGGTGTTACCAAGCACGAGATTGCCTAGTCGTAGGCGCTCGGTCATCCCCGCGACCGTCGCGATGGCCGTCAATCCCTCAAAAGCGGTGAGCGCTTCGCCTGGGCGATCAGCGCCTGGTGGGATGAAATGATCGGCAAACCAAACTGAATCCCAACCGCAACTCTCTAAGGCTGTGACGTACTGACGAATAGTCGGCCAATCGGTACGATAGACGTTTACCTGGACCCCAAATTCCATGAGCGTTCCCCTCTCCCAATCCCATACTATACCTGCATGAATTCTGGTTGGAATACAGACGCCGACCTGGTTGAACTCAAATCTGGGGTAACTCGTGTTCTGGTTGATCCGGTGATGGGTGGTTCGGTGGTTTGTTATGAGAGCGAGCGCCGTGGACAGGTGCAACCATGGTTGCAGCCACGAGGGGAAGGCTGCCCAGGGACTTTTCCACTCGTGCCGTTTGCTTCAAGGATTCGCAATGGTGAGTTTCAATACAAGGGTCAGACAGTTCGATTGGTCGCAAACAATATTCCTGAGCGTCATGCGATTCATGGTCACGGCTGGCAAAGCGAATGGACAGTGATGCGCCAGACAAAGACTCTAGTAGAACTGGAGTTTGAGTACATTGCACGTGACTGGCCTTGGTCGTATGTAGCCCGGCAGATAATTCAATTGCAGGACACCGTTCTCGAGATTTGGATTGAGGTTGCCAACCGCCACCTTGATGCAATGCCCGTAGGGTTTGGCATTCATCCCTATTTCCCGTTGACCCAAGAGTGTCGTATGGATACTCAGGTCTCGCACGAATGGCTTCTGGATGAAGAGTTGATGCCGAAACGTCGAATCGTTTGCGGAGACCGGTTTGCAACAGGCATCAAACCCGCTAAGGAGCGATTGGACAATGTCTACGATGGGTGGGATGGGGTCGTTCGTATCGAATGGCCAGAAACTAATCACTGCCTAACAATGACAGCGGACAGCGTATTTGGACGTCTTGTCGCATACAGTCCGGGTCAGAATTATTTTTGTGCCGAACCTATTTCAAATATACCCGATGCATTTAACATGATGTCTCGTGGCGAGAAGAACCATGGTGTGATTGTTATTGAACCAGGGCAACAGTTGAGAGGGTGCGTACGTTTTTCACCAGGTTCGATTGATCCGAGCGAGAGCAGCTGAAAAATATGGCAAGACTGATCGTCGGATTTACATTTGGATACCGGCCGGAGCGAAAATTTTGTCTCTGCCATTCCAAGTGTATGGGCGGCGGCGCGCTATTTTAGAGCGACTAAAACCCTACGCTCAGATCTTGACCAGGCGCCAGTCTAAGAATTACTCATTCTAATGACCGGTCGTTTAAGTATAGGTAACGGGATCTAGAACCCGAAACGATAGCGGAGTTTGATCACGAAGATATCGACGATTGGTTCATCGAGTGCATCGAAAAACAAGTCACTAAACGTCTCATCCATTTGATCCGGGAGATTGCTGCCGCGGGTGTAGACGACGAATAGGTCCGACAGTGGACCGATTTCCCAACGATATCTCAATTGCGCGGTTAGTCTTGAGACGGTGAAATCATTGATGGGATCAAGCGGATCGCGCATCGCCCGCGTGAGAGCGCCGTCGTTTGTTGGAATCGTATAAATATCCTGTTCATCAGCTCGAATGCCAGCCCATTGCATGGTTAGGCGCAGCTGTTGTTTGGCAGACAGAAAAAAGTCCATGGCAAGTTTGGGTTGGAATTCCTGGGCTCGAAACGTAAACATGTTGCGATCGAACATTGGATCGCTTTGGCCAAATACGAATTGGTGTAGGAGCCAACCATCCCGGTCGAAATAGTTGAGATCTAGGTCGACAGAAAATCGGTCGTTCGGTCGAAACGTCATGCCCAGAGCGCTACGTATAGTCCAATCACCGAGTTCTTCTTGCCGTCCGCCTAGCAAGGCGCTGAACGAGAACATTTTAGTGGTGTCGGTACCGAACGCGATTTCGCCAATGACACGTTCTTTTGTCTTGAAGTCACCATTGCCAAAACTATTGCGGTCATCCCACTTTGCAGGGAAGAAGTCGAGTTCAGTTCGAATCTCGTTCAAACTTTTTAGCGTCCAAGAGTTTCGTAAGAAGTAGCCGCCTCTAACCTGGCGCCCTTCTTGATTCCATTCATTACTGATGACGGCGGAGGTGCTTTTACTGCGCAGGTGCTTCAAACCTCTGCCAGTTGTGTGGCTATAGCGATAGATGACGTTTCTGGAGTCATTCCTTCGGATAAAACCTAGATCGCGGATGTTGAGCGTGTCCTCTAACCAGTCGAGGGAGAGTTGATGTTGTACACCCTGTTTGGGCTTAAATGAGATGTCGGCAAGCGCGCCGGTGCCTGTGACATCATCAACGTCGCTCGACATCAATTGGCTGTCAATCTCCCACAGACCATTTGGTGACAGCCAATGCGCATCGACGCCGTGAACGATTGCATCGTGGTCGCTGTACCCGACCATCGTGCCCATGTAGCCGACAGATGTACGTCCGCGACCCGTAGTCTCCCAAAGGAGACGGGCAACGCCGAAGTCCCGGCCATCACCCTCCACTCGAACAGGTTGCCCTGCGTTCGGACCCGTTTCTACGGTACCGGGTAGACGGACATCGTCCTCGAATGCGGAAAGCATGCCATAGCGAAATTGCCCGGATTGACCTGTCACTTTCACGGCGCCCAGAAGTTCAGATGGTTTGCCACGCTGGAACCCTTCGACGTCGACATTGTCTGGAATGTCCACACGCGGCGGTCCGCCGATACGACGAGTATTCAACAGCGTCGTAGGCTCTGGATTGAAAGTCGAGGTTGTTTGGCGAGAGCCACTACCAGAAGGACCTCGTCCACGCGTACGGCTTCGTGGCGTGGTGTTAAAAACCTCTCCGCCTTCTAGGAAGAACAGACGTTTTTCTGGAAAGAAAGTCTCAAATGCAGATAGATTTACGACCACATCATCTGATTCGACGACCCCGAAATCTGGATTTATGGTGGCAGTCACCTGAAGGCTCGAGCTTGGTTTCCATGATAAGTCGACACCGGCTCGGTATTCGTCCTCGCCATCGATCTCATCCAGGGTGTATGAAACGTTTGGATAAACCTCAAGCAAGCCTCGGGGTTCAACGCCCGGAGTTTGCATTTGCCCAAGGACAGACATGAAGGCCGGGGAGCGAAAAGACAGTGCAGGCCACGTCCATCGCTCATCGAGATAGGCCACCTTCCGGCTGAGATAGAAACCCAGATTGCGTTGCCCGTCTATGCCTGCTGGCATGGTCATCATCGACCAAGGCAAAAATAGTTCCGTTGACCACCCGTCATCTAGTTCAGCAGACGCGCTTTCCCAAGGTCCATCCCACTGTCTCGAAAATTGCCGTTCGGCTGCGACTTTGCCGTCCTGAACCGAACCGCCAAGATTGACTGTGAACCAATAGCCGTAAAGGCCTTGGCCAGATGTATCTAGCGTGATTTGCCATGAATCACGGTTCAGAAACTCGTCGCGACTGGACAGGCGAGGCAACAAAGTTTCGGGTGGCTGCTCCATGTGCACACCTATATATAGACCTTTGTCCGTATAGAAGAAGCGCTGGGTCGTGGCGTGCCGGGTTGGACCCATAGTGTCCGGGTCTGTCACCAATAAGTTGTCATAGCTAGGTAAGCGCTGCCAGAAATCCTCTTCTAAGCGCCCGTCCAATTTGAAGTCGAAACCGCCTTCTTCGAATTTAGCTAACGTAATGTCGACATCGGGGCCTTCTGTACTCAGTTGAATCGGTCCCATAGAGGAGGCTGCGAAGCTCGCTGAAGGTGACGCAGCCCCGCTCGGTAGTTGCGGTGTGGGTTCGATCGCTTCGTCTACCCCAGGTGTGGCTACAAAAGGTGTGGCTACAACAGGTTCGACCTCGGGTAGGACTTCGCGTTGTGTGATTTGGGTCGATCGAGGCTGTTGTGGCTGATCGCTGACAAGAATTTGGCTCGAAAACCCGGATCCGGATAAGGTGGTTGCCCACGCGTCAGGAACCCCGGCGGCTGCGGCTTGAGACCTCAGTGCGCTCAGATCGTGTTGGTTGTTAGGGATAAGGACGACTCGAAACATAGCGCTGCCGCGAACGTCTGTTTCCACGACAAAGGCCTGGATGCCGAGTGCTGTTTCCAGTTCAAGTCGTCGTTCGTCAGCATAGGTTCTGTTTAGAAAAGAACCAAGTACGAGCGCCTCGCGACTAGACGCTGTTTGCGGGTAGGCGATATTTGGCTGAGACAAGCCAATGCCAAGCAGGACGATACAGAACAGGAGACGATACAACGAATTCAACCTAGGTGAAGCCGGACTATTGTAAAGCGAGCGGGCTAGTTTGTCCGCCTTCAATCTTTGTCGACGAAAGCTAACTCACTTTCGGTCGACTAAAGTTTCAAAATCGAGAAGAGCTAAGAGTGACGTCAGCGGCGCTCCAAGCGTCCTTAAACTGGGCCATGGTCGTTTCTGCTGTCGTTGCATCGCCAGAGGCTGCCTGAGCTCTGCTAAGCCCCAAGAGACTAAAACCATTGCCAGGATTTTTTCTCAGATCGTCCCAGTAAACGACCGCTGCTTCGCTGGCGTAGCCACCGTCTAACAACAAAGCGCCTAAGACGTGGCGAGTTGGAAAATACCAATCTGGTGGTTCGTTGTAGAGGAGCGAATCTTCCAGCCGGGCTGCTCGGGAAAGGCTCGCGATCGCTGAGTCAATCTCCTTTTCCTTGGCTTGGATGTCACCAGCAAGGACGAGGTCCGCGATCTGCAACAATTTTGGAGCTGTGCCAAAACCAATCAGATAGTCTGCGGGAAGCGCTTCACGTAGTTTGGTGAGGCGACGATGTTCTTTCTTTGCCGCGCGTCGATTGCCTAGATTGCTTTCGGCAAGTCCTCGTGCGTAGTGCCAAACGCCAGTCATGAACAAATTTCCGGTGGCAGGTTTAGGCTCGGCAAGAATCTGTTCCCAAAGCCCGAAGCGCACCATCACGTACAGCGGCTGAGAAAGAAATGTTTCGAAGGCGCCGAAGGCATTGCCATTCATGTCGACAGGGATCTTGCTCTGCACTTCACGCGCACCAACAAGGGCATCTTCACTGCGTCCTTGGAACATAGCCGCCCAGACTAGAAAGTGCAGATTATGTGGGTAGTAATTCAGGGGATAGATGCCTTGAGCGTTGCATTGGGCGATGTAAGAAGAATCGGCATCACTCGCGCGTCGGTTGGCATCGTATGCATCGGCATAACGGCCGACCCTCATATAGATATGAGACGGCATGTGTACCATATGACCGGCACCAGGCATGAGCGGGAGAAGCGCATCCGCACTAGTTTCCCCTTCTTTGGGATGGACAGCCTCTACCGCATGAATGTAGTAGTGCAACGCCCCCGGATGTTTGGGGTTCCGACTGGCAACTGACTCGAGCGTTTCGGTGAGTATTTTGGTGTTTGCACGGGGTGAGCCATCTTTGTACCAATAATTCCAGGGAGAGAGGTTCATCAAAGACGCGGCATAAAGAGTGGCAGCATCTAGATCGTCTGGATAATGGACGACAAGCTCAGCCATCTCTTTCGCATAGGCTTGATCCAACGGGCTGCGATCGAGTGGCGCCACTGGTGCGTAACGTACTGCCAAAGCATCAATATAGGCCTGCTCACGTTGGCTGGCGTTTTCCTTTAGGGATACCGCCATCTGAATCGCCGCAAAAGCTTGCTCAGCAACCGCATCTTGCATGGGTAAGTTTAGATTAGGCCCCAAGACCAATGCCCAGCCCCAGTAGGCCATGGCGTTGTTCGGATCGAGTCGTGCAGACTCTTTGAAGCTGCGCAGGGCTTCCGAGTGATTGAAACCGTACGTGAGGCGCAATCCCTGATTGAAGAAATCTTGGGAGTCGGCGTTTTCCGTCGAGACCGTCATTGTATGGTCGCCAAGGCCTTCGAGGCGTGGTGCGATGGCTGATTGCGCAGTGGCAGGATCGGCCTCGATGGCTCTAGGATCATGGATCATTGCGTAAGAGGTCAGAGGCAGGGTTAAAACGAGCAAACAAACGGTGCGAAAGTTCATAGATATCCCTCTGGAGGCAGTGAATCAGACTATAGCACGGTGTTTATGAACCAGCGCCGATCTGCGATGCTTTGGGTTCTGGGGACCACGGGCTTGAGGATCGGGTCGAGGTAAATCGCATCCAAGGAACGGAGAGGGTAAGAATGTTGAGGTTGAGGTTGAAATTTTTGTTAGCGTGTTTGACGCTTTGTTTTTCACTGGGCGTGCGTGCGGCGGACGCCCCAGCACCGCTAACGATCGAGGACTTTGCGCGCAAACCGGTCATATCAAGGGTGGAGCTTTCCCCCGATGGGAAATACTTTTCGGGCATGATGTACCTACGGGGCCTGCAGACCTTAGCGATTGATGAGATCGATAGCGAAGACCGCCCATATCTCATCGCTGGTGATAACTGGGATATACGTTGGTACCAGTGGATGGGTCCGACTGACATATTGATGGGTGTTGCTCTACCGTCGGCAATCCAGGGGGCGCCCGTGATTGTGACTCGATTGGTCCATGCGGATGTCGCGTCTCGCAAGATGCGCATGTTGTTCGGCAAAGATGACAATCGAGGCTTCTTCCAAATTCAAGATCGAGTCCTGAGTTTTCTGCCCGATAAGCCAGATCGATTTTTGATTTCCGCATCGCGATTAGACCCGGGTCGACCTAGGGTCTACGAAGCTACCTTCAAACAGTCCAGGTTACCGCGTTCCGCCGTACAGAAGAGTATGGACGGCGTCAAAACTTGGTGGGCCGATGCGTTAGGCAACGTTCGGGCGGGGATAGGCCATACGGCGGATCAACAAGCGAGCGTATTCACACTTAAATCAGCAGATGGGGCATGGCAAGACTATTCCGCGCTCTACGACGATGGCTTCGAGGTGGCCGCACTACCGACGTTTGACCAGGATTTGGTATACGCCAAAAAACCGAATGAAGGAGGCTTCCGACCTCTCTGGCTTTTTAATGTGGCAACCGGCGAGTGGGTGGAAGAGGTCGCGTCGAGTCCTAACTCGGATATCTCTTCGGTAGGATTATCACGCGATGGCCAAAAACTCTTGTGGGTAAACTTTGAGAACGAAGCAGAAACGCGGATTATTTTTGACGAGTGGTACAAAGCGCTCAATGACACGATAGACAAGCTCTACCCGGAGACGCGCAATGGTATCGCGGCTATGGCGGAAAACGAGTCGAGGGGTGTGATGGTTTCGCGCTCCGGTTCTATTCCAGACCACTACTACCTATTCGACAAAGAGAAGAAGTCGATGTCGTTTCTGCAAACGAGTTATCCCAGCCTGCATGATCGTGCACCCGGTCGCGTGCATGCGGTGACCTTTACAGCACGGGACGGGTTAACAATCCCGGGCTACGTGACCTTGCCGAAAGATCTAGGACTAGACGATAAACCGAATATCCCATTTGTCGTCCACCCACATGGTGGTCCACACGCACGCGACTTTGAACGATTTGACTGGTTGGTCCAGATGATGGTGGCGCGAGGGTACGGCGTGTTGCAACTGAATTTTCGCGGCTCCACCGGTTATGGCCTGGAATTCTTGAACGCAGGCAAAAAAGAGTGGGGTCAGGCGATGCAAGACGACATCACGGATGGGACGAATTGGCTGGTTGAGCAAGGTTTAGCAGATGGCGAACGGCTCTGCATTGTGGGTGGTTCTTACGGTGGTTATGCAGCTGCAATGGGCCTGGCCAAAGAACCCGATCTTTATCAATGTGGTGTGAGCTTAAACGGCGTCTTCGACATTGTTGGTCTGGTTAAGTCGAAAAGTCGTTTCATAGGCGGGCGCTTCGCGACACGATTTATCGGTAATCTATGGAAGGATCGGGCCGCGCTTGTGGCAAACTCGCCGATCAATCTGGTTGACCAAATCAAAGCACCACTCCTAATTGTGCATGGCGAGGATGATCGCGTGGTTAGAGTCCGCCAAAGCCGCCGCATGTCGAACGCCATGCCACAGGCACGTTATGTGGAACTGCCGAATGGCGATCACAGCATCAGTCGGCCGGACAACCGGTTGAAATTCTCCCAAGAACTGATGGATTTCTTAGGCAAACATCTTGGAAATAGTACTTACAGTCTGTTCTAGGTAGCGGCGATAAGTCTTTGAGGGATAAGACGAAATGCAACTAGTACTGCGACAGTGAACAGAACGGCGAACAGATTGAAAGCAGGTAAATAACTACCTTGGGTGTCATAGATATAGCCGATCAATGGCATCCAAGTGATTGTCATCGGGAACATACATAAACGCAGCGAGCCGTATGCGCGTGCATATTGATCGGTTGAAAAGATGCGCGAAATTATCGCCGCTCGCACGGGGATCATGCCACCAAAGCCCAATCCAAACAGCGCGCCTGCTAAAAACAAGAGGCCGATGTGGGTGAACGCGGAAAAGCAAAGCATAGCTGCGAGGCAGCACCCGCAAGACATCATGGTCGCGATACGTGGATTGACTCGATCTATCAGGGCGCCAAACATCGGCTTGCTGGCAATGGCAATCGCGGAGGTAAATGAAAGGATGGTGGTCGCCCAATACTCGTCGATGCCGAGTTCTGTGTAGTAGAGGAACAGGTGGACGTTGAAGCCTCCGAAAGTCCCAGCCATCAGACCGAACGTAAAAACCACTCCCCAAAAAGGTACCGATTGCATAAAAGCGGTGTAGACCGTGAGTTCTGTGCGAAAGCGTTGCCAGCGGTTCGAATTGTCTGCCGTTTGCTCGGCGGGTGGCGATTCGGTTGCAGCTTCCTCGACTGGGTCTCCATCGGGTGCGAGTCCGAGATCTGACGGACGCTGTCTGACCAGTAAGAAAACCGCGGGCAGAACAATGAAGAGTACCACCCCGGCAAAAACAAGGTAACTCACACGCCAGCCGAGGCTGTTTAGCATATATAACGCGATCGGTGCCATGACGGTGCCTGCTGCGGAATAGCCCATGATCGCGACTCCGAGCGCGAAACCGCGTCTGCGGTTGAACCAATTCACCATGAGCTTGGTGTTTGCGGTGGTGCCGATAGCACCCATGCCAAATCCTAGAAAGAGTGCAGCAATGACGCTGAATTGAATTAGGTTCTCAACTTGCGAGAGCAGGGCGAAGCCAATTACGACAAAGATCGTTCCCACCAGCATGACATTGCGAATCGGGTATCGATCGAGCAAGAAACCAAGCGCCGGCGCAAAGCAAGCGCTGACAATGGAAACAGATGTAAAAACAAGTGAGATTTCCGTTCGGGAGGCGCCGAAGTCTATGATTTGGTCTCGAACAAAAACACCGCGCGAATATAGATAGATACCGCCACCGATAAAACCCAGTGCAAAGGCAAGACCGGCGAGGTAGTAGCCATAGAAAGTGCCAGATGCTTGTTTCAGTCAGTCTCCCCATTCGTGTAGCGGCGTTGGTCGATATATGCCTCGCGCTGTTCTTGCGAGAGATCCAACAGCTCTTGGTATTTGGGACGAGTCATATAGCGGGCTAGCCAATCGGCAATGAACTGATCATCGCCAATAACAGATTCTAGAAATGCCCTGGCGTTATGTACATACGAGGGATGTATCTCGGGCCCAGCCATGTCTGCCGTGAGTGGCGGATCCGTTAGGTGTCTCACATCGTCGCGAGATTCCAGTTCAATAGCCAAATCGTAGAGCATCTCTGCTGCGGTTGGGGCACGAAATCCAACGGAGTAGGTGATCGATTCGTCGATCGACTCACCCCAATGGGCAATTCCTGGAGGCACATAAAGTATATCTCCGGGGACGAGCGTGTGTTCGCTGGTTTGTTGAAAATCTAACAGAGTCTTCAATCCCCCGGACGTGTCTACTTCTGCTTCCTGGTCACATGTTTGCCCAAGGCGCCAAGATCTCTGACCGAATACCTGGATCAAGAACACATCATAGTGATCGAAGTGTGGTCCGACGCCACCTCCGGGTGTCGCGTAGCTGACCATGATGTCGTCGAAACGCCATCTTGGTAGAAAGTCAAAGGCATCGATAACGGATTGTGTGCGGTTCAGCCAAAGGTCTACCCCTTGCACTAGAAGTGTCCAGCCTGAAGCCGCTTGTTTTTGGAAAAAGTCGTCCGGAAATGGACCATCTTGGCGCGACCACGTCTCGCCGCTGCTTTCTACGACACGTGACTCCACGTGGTCTTCTAGCGCGAGCCCGGCGAGTTCTTCTGGAGTCACAGGTGCCTGGACCGTAATGGCGTCGCGAAAGATAGAAGGTTCGCGTTGCCAGTTATCGCGCAGAAAGACCTGTGGATCTAGTCCACGAAGACTCACTGCGACCGTGCGAAAGAGAAGTTATTCACTACTCGCCAATTTTGCTTGGACCCGAGCACCGCGGAGGATGTTTCCGACTGCTTGGTTACCTTCGTGACAAGCGTACTCATAGATTTTGGCACCCGCGCGAGACTCCATGGGAATTTCGACGGTCCACTCTGATTCATAGATGCTTGGATCCGAGATCGTGGCCTGCCAAATGATTGTATCTTCATCGACTTGGCGGAAGCGCTCGATCACCTTTAACTCCCGCGTAGACGGGATGCCTTTGATACGGCCTTGAGAAAAGCTGTTGGCGATCCAGCCTTGATCATTGAAACCCATTGTCTCTACAACCAGAGTGTCGTCTTCCCAGCGACCGCGCGGCTGACCATTCCAGGACTCAATAGCAAGTCGTGGCTGATTGTCTAAGGGAATGAACCTTGCCTCATGAATCATCTCGTAATAAATCATGACGGTGTCGGGTTGCTGAATGATTCGATAGTAGTTGTTGTACCCCGCTGGAAACATACTGCCGGGTATCCCCCGTGTGATACAGCGATCCCAGACACTCATATTTTCTGGATCATCAAAAGAGCGGTCAGCAATCGCATCGCGAATTGATACTGCGGTTGATCTGACGGGGACTCGTCCAGTTCGCGGTACGATAACTTGCGATGTCCGGCCTGTGCTGGCGACAGATGAACCGTTGTCGAGCCAACCCAAATTATAGCCGCCGACGTTGCCGCCCTTAGGTGGTGCTTCACCATTTGGCGTCACCGACGCTGCGTCTTTCTGGAGTGCTTCAGCTTTGCGATTAGCGAGAGCCGTTGCCTCCTCTTGGGTAAAGAATTCTTTATCCGCCTGGGTAACAGGCCGTTCGAAAGGGGTGAGCGTTTCGTTTGACCACACCCCTTGTAGATCTGGAGCGCCCCATTGTGTGCGTGGTTGTTCCCACTCGGCGTGACTAACACAGGTAAAAAATATGGATACTATTGCGCATCCGAGTTTAGTCTGGTGAAAGTTCTTCATCATGTATTCCTCCTACTCTCTTTATACCGGAACTTGTAGAAAACTACCCGGAGAAGTGATCGACGGCGATCGACGTGCGTCAGATCTGCGGGTTCGATGTGGTGGTGATATCACGGTGACATTGCATTATGGAAATACAGTGGATTGAACTTGTTGGCGCCCATCAAGTGCCCGTTTTCTTGTTAAGTTGCCCCCGAATTCACTAAACGGGAGTAAGTACTTGAAGTATCTTGCTGGCATCGTGGCTTTAGCCGCAGTCATCCTACTTGGCATATATCTGAACCTAGATAACGCCATGACACCTCTACAAGGAGGCCCCACCACCCCGCAACACGAAAATTCAATTGTTGAAGTTGATTTGGAGCCAGTTCGTACTCAACCCTTACGAGCTCTCAATAAACAAGTTGACGAACCGGAAGCCGTCGATGCCGATACTGAGGGTCCGGTGTTTTATCCGGACGATGAGTACATGCAACTCGCCGCTGAACATATGATGGCTGAGTACCGGATGAGTGTTGAAGAGGTCCAGACGTTGTCTGACCTTCATGTTCTTTTAGAACTAGTCGAACCCCAGTACTGCGAAAAGTATAACGGCGACGTGGAGCTGTTTGACTGTGAAGATTACCACTTTCAAAGTCCGACCCTAGTACACCCGTACTATGACTACCCGCTCGAGGCGCTTGAATCCATCGCAAATAGCGATGGCGTTGCAGCAGCAGTCCTCGCGAAAAGAATTGGCGCAAAAAATGTCAACAAAGCGCGGGAATATGCAATGCGCAGTGCGATCATTACGGGCAAGATCGGACCGTTGCTGCTCCATCAACAAGACTATGCCGAGGTTGCGCTTAAGCAATACTCAGCCCCGATTCGGCTTGAGACTGGGATAGAAAAAGGACTGCCGTTCGCGGTAGCGATGTACGCATTGGATGCGGTCACCTCAGAGCTGGGAAATCCATTACCACCCCTTGAGCCAAAATACCTTGAGGCGGCACCGGTCAGCATAAGAGAAGCCGTGGAGGCTCATACCGAGATTTTGAAAGAGGAGTACCGTCAAATTAGACGTGAACTTGCGTTGGAGGATCCAGCGTGAGAAACACTAAATTGTTGGGTCTTTTGTTACTTGTTACAACGCTCTATGCATCATCTGTTACCGCATGGCAGACACCCGAACACCCAAGTTCACGCAACTTTTGTGAAGCCTGTGGCGACTTTAGTCGGGCTGCCGGTGCGTACGACGCAACAAAATATGTGACTAATTCTGCTTTTGGGGATCACGCCTATCCGTTGTTCTATAACGCCCTTGGCACCCGATTTCAGTACACCCCATTTCAATGGATGAACTCGAACGGTGGACAAATTCGGCTTGAAAATGGCATTGGACAACGAGTGCTCGTTCGATGGGAGTTGTCACTACTTTCTGGCTTTCGGCTCATTTTTGGGAGTGATGTTCATATGACATTTCTATTAATCAATGAGTCCACGGGGGCTATAACGCCGTTGGTAGTTCTCGCACGGAGATATCAGATTCTGGAATTGTCAGATCCTTTTCGGGACGACAACGGCAACTATTTCGACGAGATTTGGGATGAAGAATATGTTGGCGTCGGTGGTGGTATAGGTGGTCTCGCATTCACTACCTTTTCCTCCCTTTCTGTCTCAGGCTCATCAGGTACGGTATCTATCGGTCCGGATTACTTGAATCCAGAAGCGGAGACAACCGGACACTGATAGCTAAACTAAAGTGTGCACCGACATGGTTGGTGCGCACTTTGTCAATTCCAAAGGATCGAAGAGGTTAGCAGTTAGGCGGCAGGAGCAACCGTTAGACGGCCGTCCACGCCAAACTGCTCAATCAAGTCGGCGACGAAGCCTGAGCTCTTAGCCTCTTCGACAAATGCACGTAGGTATTCTGCTGCGACTTCGCGACCTTTGGGAGTGCCTATCGCTTGTTGAACAGCTGTGAACTGACCATCGAGTAGGCGAGAACCAGGCAATTCCTCGACGGTATTTACCAACCCAGCACGTAGACCTGCTAACGCATCCATCTTTTGTTCGACGAAATCATCGAAGGCTTGGCGCCCTGGTGCTCGATGCAATTGTGCGTGTTGAATATTATCGGTGAGCCAAAGCTCGAACGCGGCACGTGCTGGCACTGCGATTTTAATGCCGGGTTGATCAACGTCTGCCAGGGTTTGGATCGACGATCCAGCTGGCACGAGATAGGTGGCTTCTATTTCTGAGTATGCGGCGGAAAACGAAATGTGCTCCGCGCGTGCCGGTTCTGCGCCGATCAGACCGATATCCCAGACATCATTCACGGCAGCATCAGCTAGCTCGCCGGGTGTCTTAAAGGTGACGTATTGAACCTCAACATCAAGTCGTCGCGCGACTTCTGCGGCCATACTTGGCGACACACCTTCCGGTTCTCCACCGGCAGACTTGCCGGTCACGAGCAAAAAATTGGAAAGGTTTATACCAGCGCGTAGTACGCCAGTAGGCGCGAGTTCGGCGCGGACCTCATCTAGCATTGTTACTTCCCTTATTCGCTTTAAGCTGCAGGTAGCTTGGATTGGTCGACACTATAGAGATCGCAGACTGTGTCGAAGCACATTTTCTTGACTTCATCAGCAGGCACATCGCTCATAACATCATCGAGAATGCCCATCGATTTGGGCCAGATTGAGTCGTGGTGAGGATAGTCATTACCCCACATCAGATTCTCTATGCCGATCCCATGCCGCGTCGCAACGCCGAATTTGTCATCTTCAAACGTAGCGATAAAGTTGCGACGAAAGTACTCGCTTGGCTTCATAGTCAAATAGTCGACTGCATGTTGTGGGGTACGGTAGGCAGCATGATCAAGTCGTTCGAGCGTGTGGGCAAGCCAGCCGATTTCGTATTCGGCGATGACGAATTTTAGTTTCGGAAAACGCTCGACTACACCACCACAAATGAGATCGATCATCGCGTTAACAGCGGTCGTAAATGCCATGGTGTATCCCTTGATTGTGCCTCCCGGTGTCCCCCAGTGTTTCGGCATGCCGCCATCGGGCGACGTCCCAACGAATATGTGCATGGTTAAAGGAAGGTTCATCTCTTCCGCGGCTGCCCAGAAGGGGTCGTAATCTTCGTGATGATAGGGGCGATCGGTGGGCGTGTGCGTTGGGATCATGAACCCGCGTACGCCAAGCTTAGCGGCTCGGGTCATCTCTTCAATAGCAAGGTCAATATCTGGAATGGGGAGGCATCCGATACCGATGAGTCGGTCGGGTGCATTGTGGCAATACTCGATAATCCAATCGTTGTGACGTTGGAACGCGGCATTCATTATTTCTGTGTCACCAACAGCCCAAGTGAACATGTTAAGGCTGGGGTACATTACCTCACCTACGATGCCATCTTGTGCTTGCTCGAGTAGACGCTTGTCGCCATCAAGAACACCCGGATTTAATCCTTCGTAGCCGCTGTTAATTAGATCCTGGGTTGCCGGATCATCTAATCGATTCCCGGCGATACCCATTCGGGCGACGGGTAAGGCGACACGATCACCCAGTACATACCAATCACCAGGTTTGCCTTTGTAGTCCCGAACAATCCGCGGTGCCTTGTCACCGTACCGTTCTGCGAGACCCGTAAAACAGTCGGCATGTTCGACGATGTGTGAGTCACCTGAGTAATATTGCATGGTGGTATCCTGTGTGTAAATTCTTGTTACTATCTTGTTCGCGAGTCGCGCTGTGAGAGCCCTTAAAACCCAGCTTGTTTGTCAACAACACCCGTTAGCGGCGAACCGGCTTGAGCGAGGCGTAAGTTCTCACAAAAACGCGCTATGTTCCGAGGGCCGCGTAGCTGGCTGGCACCGGCCGTGTGTGGGGTCATTACGACATTGTCAAAGGACCACAGCGGGTGCTCAGCAGGCAATGGTTCTTCCGGTGCCACATCTAACGCGGCGCCCCCACAACGACCGTCTCTTAGCGCTGCGACTAAGGCATCGCCGTCGATAATCTCGCCACGTGTGACATTCATTATTAGAGCGCCATGACGCATCGCTGAGAAAGCGTGATCGTTAATGACCCCTTGAGTTTCTGGCGTTAGTGGCGCCCCGATTGCGACGACGTCCGATGCACCTAACAAGTCATCTAACCGATCGAGTGTCCAAACTTCTTCTACCCCGTCGGAGGCTGGTACCGTTAGTGCGTCAACCGCGAGAACAGACATCCCGAAAGCCACAGCACGTTTCGCGATCGCCCTTCCGGTGCCTCCAAAACCGACCACACCCATGGTCATGCCTTCAAGTTCGATTTCTTGTGAGCGCATTTCAGGTCGATGATTCCAACCGTCTGGACCTAGATTGATAGCGGTTTTGATTTGTCGTGTGAGGGCTAGCAAGAGACCGAACCCTGTGTCTGCGAGATGTCCTCCGACCAACCCTTTCTCCCCTGTGAGGGCAACCTGGGACTCGCGCATAGCTGGGTAGAGCATGCCGTCCATGCCGGAAGCAATCGCGTGGATCCAACGCAGTTTGGGCGCGGCATGAAAAAGAGGTTCAGGCAGGTAGCCTAGAATGACATCAACGTCTGCCGCTTCCTCTATGGCTGCCCGCATGCCTTTCGCCACGCGTATTGTAGATCCGGCGGGCGCGGCATCCTCGATTGATTGCAACTCTTCGTCGCTAATTGATGGGAGGGTCAAACCAAGAATCACCTCGATCGTGATCGGCCCATCAAGGGTTATTTGTGCAGTACTCACTTAAGAATTAGTCCCCATTTTTCAGTGCAGTCAGACTCTTAACTTTACGATTCTGAATACACCCCGTCTAGGACCGGTAACGATGAAGTCTGACTGGCGAGCATCGGAATTAGGCGCGGCAGGTTGTAACGCCGCGAAACAGTTTAAGTTTCTGGCGTTTGCTAGAATCAGGTCTACTAACAGAGGGGAACGCTCTCGTGAAATGGGTCATTCGAGTTGTCGTGCTGGGACTGTTTGTCGTCTCAGCTATTTACACATTTGGCATCGGCGCCTTGGTGGGTAAATTTGCGCCACAGCTCGCGGAAGAATCCATGGCGCGCTCTGCACCCTTGCTAATGATGTTTGCTCCCGAGTACGAGCCCTGTCAGGGCTTGGCGGCCTTGGATTGTGGTTTTCGAGACACTGAAGGACGAGAGGAGGTGAGCTGTGCTGGCTACGCCGACGAGCGGTCGGCGGTGCTTATGACTTTTGGTCAATCGAACAGTGCTAACGCGGGCCAGGATAAATACATTCCTGTTGGCGCTGTCGCCAATTTCAATATTCATGACAATAAGTGTTACAAGGCAGAGGACCCTCTGCTGGGCCCGGACGGCCAAGGCGGGTCGGTTTGGGGCGTCTTGGCCGACAAACTGATTGTTGCAGGACATTACGACAATGTCCTCATTGTGCCGTTTGGCATTGGAGGTTCGTCTCTAGAACAATGGCAACAAGAAAGTCGATTTTTCCCCATCCTTGTTAAAGCCGTAGGCGCCATTACGGAAGTCGGGATATCGCCCACGCATATCCTTTGGCACCAAGGCGAAACAGACGCAGATATTGGTACTTCGGAAGACGAGTATTTCGACATGTTTAGCGCATTGGTCGAACATGTACGTGCTGGGGGGATTGCTGCACCCATCTACCCAGCAATCGCCACGCATTGCCAAATCTCGCTTCCTGGTCGCGAGGTATCAGTCCAACCAGGAACGACTTCCGTACGTCGTGCCCAAGAACGTCTGCCGGTAATCTCCGGCGTAGTGCTAGGACCTGACACAGATGTCATCCAAGGTTCACTGTATCGGCATGACAACTGCCACTTCAACGCCAAAGGCATGCAGGCGCATGCGGGTGCCTGGCTTGGCGCGCTGACAGGTAGCCCGCGTTAAGCCGTTACTCGACTTAACCGCGCCCTACAGAATCAAAACCATGGAGAGTTTATGAGTACGTTTACGTCGAAGACAGATCAGATTTTGGTGTCGTTAGAAAATAGAGTTGCGACGATTACGCTGAACAGACCCGAGGCGCGTAACGCCCTATCACCTGAGCTTTCTGCAGGCTTGCGGGAAGCGATCCAGTGGGCGAGCACGGATGATGAAGTCGGAGCAGTACTACTAACTGGTGCTGGATCCGCATTTTGTTCAGGCGGTGACGTGAAAGCCATGAGTAAACGAAATGAAGGTGGAACAACAATAACCGCCGAGATGCAGTTCCGTGATTTGCAGGCGCGACACCATGGCATTGGTGGGGCGTTGGTGGCGATGCGCAAACCAACGATTGCGGCGCTGCCGGGTCCAGCTGCGGGGGCCGGACTCGCGCTCGCGTTGGCATGTGACATACGAATCGGCGCTGACAACGCGCTATTGACGACGGGATATGCAGCGATAGGGCTCTCCGGTGACTATGGTATTGCCTGGCTGCTCACTCGGGTCGTTGGTCCTGCGAAAGCGCGGCAATTGATGTTGACCTCGGAGCGGTTGCAAGCCCCGCAAGCAATGGCTGTGGGTTTGCTCAATGAAGTTGTCTCCGGCGAGACGTTACAAATCCATGCGACCGAGTTTGCCGCCCGTTTGGCGCAGGGGCCAACGGTTGCTTACAGCTACATCAAAGACAATCTGGATGAAGCCCTATCGATAGATCATGCAACCGCAATTGATCGCGAAGCTGACCGCCTTCTCAAGGCGCGCACTACTCAAGATCATAAAGAAGCGGTGCAAGCTTTCGCAGAGAAGAGAGCGCCCAAGTTTACCGGTATCTAGCTTTCTACAACCCATTGTTAGGGGATACACAATTTTCACCGTACACTCCACAGACCGCATCAGCGTAAAGAGGGAAGAGAGTTGAAGTTTGGGATTTTTTACGAACATCAGATTCCGCGACCGTGGACTGAGCAAAGCGAATACGAACACTTTCAAAATGCCCTTAGCCAAATCGAAATCGCGGATCGTTGTGGCTATGACTATGCGTGGCAGGTGGAACATCATTTCTTAGAAGAGTATTCCCACGGTTCTTCGCCAACTGCATTTTTGTCAGCCGCCAGTCAGAGAACTAAGAACATTCGTCTCGGTCACGGTGTGTTTCAGCTGACGACCAATCACCCCATTCGGGTCGCAGAGCAGGTCGCAAACTTGGATCTGTTGAGTGGCGGACGAGTTGAGCTAGGTACTGGTGAAGGTACTGGTCCCACAGAACTCCATCCTTTTGGGGCAAAAGTTCGAGAAAAGAGGGACATCTACGAAGAAGGGCTACAAGCGCTGTTGCCTTGTTTCACCAGTAGCGACTATGGCTTCGAGGGCAAGTACTGGCAATGGCCGCGCCGTAATATACTACCTAAACCACTGCAGAAACCGCATCCCCCATTGTGGGTTGCTTGTTCGAACCTAAATACGATCATGTACGCCGCAAAGCGGGGTATTGGTGCGTTGGGATTTCAATTTGCGAGTCCAGAGGGCGCGACCGCGTGGGTAAATAAGTACTACAACATAATCGCGAGCGACCAGGTCGAAAAGCTCTGCGAATACGAAATGAACCCAAACTTGGCGATAGTCTCTGGGTTTATGTGCGCGCCAACCGACGAGGAAGCGCGCGCCAAGGCAGATGGATGGACCTTCTTTATTTTCTGTCTGGAGTACAACGGGACGCATGACTATGCCCCTGGGACCGTCGATCTTTGGAACGAATACCAAGCCTGGCGCTCGACGGAAAAAGCGGAAAGAGCATTTGAGACAGGCTTAATCGGGTCCCCGGACACCATACGGCGCAAGTTAAGGGAGTATGCCGAGAGCAACATTGATCAAATTATTTTGCTCAACCAGTCCGGCAAAACTGCGCACAGTGACATTTGCAGCAGCCTCGAGCTTTTTGCCAACGAAGTGATGCCAGAATTTCAGGCCATGGAACCAGAACATCAAGCGTGGAAACAAGCGGTCATGGCTGGTGAGATTCAACTTGAAGACCTGGATATCAATCCGCACAAGAAGCTTGCTGTCGCAGGCGTCATTGATCCGGAAGCGCAAAAGAGACCTGGCCAAGCTGAAATTCAAGAGATAGCGAGACGAAAAGCCGCCGAGGCGGGAGAGAGTTAAACTGGGATCGAGAAGATGAACTATAAAGTAAACAACCTAACAAGCGAGTCTACGTTAGATGATCAAGTCGTAGCCGAGTTTGGACATATTGTCCTGGCACATGCGGATGACCCGTTTCCAGAGTTAGTTGTCTGGCTGCGATCCTATTTAGAGTCGGACCTTGTCTATGTTGGTGAGCTTTTTGGCGAATCCAGTGACCTGATAAACGTTTTGGCCAGCGACACCAGTGACGATAAGTATGCACTGACGAATCCGTACACTCTCTGTGACGCCCCCTGCCGAGAAGTGATACAAGGCAATACGGTTGGGATCGTTGACAATGTTGCTGATATATACCCCGAAGACAAGTTCTTTGTTGACTACCAATTTAAGTCCTATTGTGGAGTACCCCTCGTTGATCAGCAGGGGATACCTATTGGCTTAGTGGTTTCAGCTGGGGTGTCTGAACTCTTGGATCGAGACAAGACGCTGTCCTTGTTGGGCGCCTGTGCACATGCGCTTTCCGCTGCGCTTGACGCGCGGATGATTGAACAAAAATTGCGTCGCCTGCATGCCATAGAACACGTCCATCCAGATACGGTTCTGGAAAAAATTGCGTTAGAAGCTTGTCGAGAACTTCGTGGCAAAGCTGCGATCGTTGTTCGTTGGAATGAACCTTCCGGCGGTACTGTGCTTGCAGCTGTAGAAGGCGGCGAAATAAGACAGGACTTAGTCGCCGCGACTTTGGACTTTGACGGTCTACCCTGTGCAGAAGTCAGACTAGCGGGGGACAGATACAAAAACGATTGTGCTTCTGAGACCTACCCGAAATTGGCAGGTGTCCTGGGTTGGGAGCCAGTAACCTATCTTGGCGAATGCATAGGTTCTGCAACAGGGGACGTGCTTGGTCACGTCGCGGTGCTCAGTGAAACTAAAATACCAGAAGACCTTACCAAGGGCGTCTTTTGGCCAATTTTGTCGGCCAGGATTGGCTTGGAGCTGGAACGACTAAAACGCGAGAGTGAGCGAGCGGAACTCGCCCAATCAAGGCTTGACCAGCAAAAGGATGAAAGCATCGCTCAGATTACAGGGCACGTTGCGCACGATTTCAATAATTTGTTGATGGGCATACAAGGTAGCGCCGAACTCAGCCTGCACAGTAGCGAAGTGCGTGAATTGCATAAATTCGCGGAAGGCATAAGAAACGTTACCGACAAAGCGATAGATCTTGTTGGGGATCTGCTCAACTACTCAGGAAGAAAGGTAGCAAGGCGGAATGCTGTGGGACTGGCGGAAATAGTCACGGGCAGTGAACGGTTGTTACGGATGTCGGTTGATGGACGTACGGATATCACAATCTCCCTGGCTGACAATGAAGTTTACATCTACGTTGACCCTGTACAATTTGAGCAGGTGTTACTTAACCTGGTTCTTAACGCGGCAGACGCGTGTGCCGGATCTCAAACTCGCAAGATCTCGGTTAGGTCAGGTGTCACCCAGGTCCAACTATCACAAAAAGCCGACTTCGCAATAGGATCCCTAGAAGCAGATCGCGAGTATGCGTTTGTTGAGGTGAGCGATACCGGATCGGGCATCGCGCTCGATCAAGTGGCGAAAGTCTTCGATCCATTTGTGACGACCAAGGCGCGTGGCAGAGGTCTTGGTCTAGCGGCGGTCCGAGGTTTTGTCCGCAATCATGAGATTAGCCTACGTGTCCGTTCGCAGCCGGGTCAGGGTACGCAAATCACGATCTTGTTCCCCACGGTTGCGGCGCCTAGCGCGGCAGTGACAGATGCTCTGGACGAGATGGCGACTACGACCAGTGTCGGCGATCCGGTATTGGTCGTTGATGATGACGCCCTGGTGCGAAAAGTTATTTGTGGATTTTTGCAGATTGCAGGCATTTCTCACATCACAGCAGAAGACGGTGAACAGGCTCTGCAAAGTCTGAAAGACCAAAACGTGGCGGCAATCATTTCTGATATCGCCATGCCGCAAATGGACGGCCTTGGGCTGTTAAAAGCGGTCCGTGCCGATTATCTGCAAGTCCCCTTCATTTTGATGAGTGGCTATACCGAAGCCACGCTAGATCACCAAACCTTGGATGAGCATACCCACTTTATCGCAAAACCATTCCGAGAGGCCGCCCTGATGAAAGTACTCTCCGACGTTATGGTTGAGTCGCCACGAACATAGCTGTGTGAGCTTAAGTTGAGCAGACGGATTCTAGTGGTCGGTGGTGGCATCGGAGGGCTTTCGGCGTCTCTGAGTCTCGCACAACTTGGTTTTGCGGTAACCGTTTTTGAGCAATCTAATGAGTTGGGTGAGGCAGGCGCGGGCATTCAGCTATCGCCAAATTGTGCGCGGGTTCTGCATCACGTTGGATTGGCCGATGCCCTCAATAAAGTCGCATTCTTGCCTGAAGCGACTCAGTTTAGGCAGTGGCGGACTGGTCGGGTAATTAGCGAAAGTCCACTTGGGGAAGACGTCGTGAACACCTACGGCGCCCCGTATTACCACATACATCGTGGCGATTTGATCACAGTACTTGGGACCGCTGCACGCGCGCACCCAAATATCACAATCCTGACCAACGCGCGGGTGGATGGCTTCCGACAGGATGGCGACGGAGTACTGGTAAGGGTTGGCGAACAAGAGCATGAAGGGGATGTCTTGATTGGTGCCGACGGTATTCGTTCATTCGTTCGTGCACAGCTGTGGGGAGAACAGACGCCACGTTTCACGGGCAATATTGCTTGGCGCGCATTGGTACCCAGTGCCCAGCTGCCGGATTACTTTGTGCGTCCCACGTCCACGGCGTGGTGGGGACCAAACAAGCACTTTGTCCATTATTACGTCCGCGGTGGAGAACTAGTTAACTGTGTATGTGTGATTGAAAAGGTGGGATGGGAGCTGGAGTCATGGACAGAGTTGGGTGACCTGCAGGAATTAAAGGCTGATTTTTCAGGTTGGCACACCAGCATTCAAGAACTCATCAACAACATGGCTCCTGAGACGCTCTTCAAATGGGCCTTGTTCGATCGCGAACCAATGCCGGGGTGGGGTTGTGGTCGCGTCTCACTGCTCGGTGACGCCTGTCATCCGACCCTGCCATTTATGGCGCAGGGTGCGGCGATGTCGATCGAAGATGGGGCAGTGTTGGCCATGTGTCTAGATAAGATTGATTGTGTTTCGCAAGCGCTCATGAAATACGAGGCCTTGCGGATGGCAAGAACGACAAGTATCCAAACTGGTTCCAGACGGAACGCCAAACTTTTTCATTTGTCGGGTTTACAAGCCTGGGCACGAAATAGGGCAGTCCGCGCCGCAGGAAATCGGACCATGGATAGGCTTTTTCGATACAACGCGTACGAAGCGTTAGAGTAATCTTTACCTGTAGGAGGTTGCCATGGCACCCACGACGAAATTTCATCGCAACGGACCACTATCGAACATCAAGGTCATTGATCTTTCCGCAGTGCTGTCCGGCCCTTTGGCAGCCGGTTATTTAGCTGACCAAGGCGCAGAGGTGATAAAGATTGAGTCTTTCACCGGCGACATAGTGCGCTTGATGGCGGGCGATGGTGCTGGTGTCTCGCCGGGTTTTATTGCTGGGAATCGCGGCAAGAAGGGGTTGTCAGTAGACTTAAAAACCGAACGCGGGGTCGAACTTGTTAAATCCATCGCTGCGACCGCCGATGTGTTGATTCAAAACTATCGTCCAGGTGCGGTGGATCGCATGGGTCTAGGGTATGACATGATTAGGGCGATAAATCCGCGATTAGTCTATTGCTCGATTTCTGGATTTGGACCAAGTGGGCCTTATTCGCACAAGCGTGTTTATGATCCTGTGATTCAGTCTTTGTCTGGACTTGCGGATATACAACGAGACCGTGATACCGGTCGACCAAAGATGATTAGGACTGTGATTCCGGACAAAACGACGGCGCTGACCGCTGCCCAAGCGATAACCGCTGCACTGCTCTCTCGTGCCACGACTGGTGAGGGTCAACACGTTGAAGTGGCTATGATCGACGCAATGATCGCCTTGGTGTGGGCAGAGGGGATGTCTGGATACACTCGCATTGGCGATGAGGACAAACCGGCTGGCCAACCGACGCAGGATCTCATTTTCGAAACATCGGATGGTTACATCACAGCTGGGGCAGTATCGGACTCTGAGTGGACCGGGATGTGCAAAGCACTAGATCGCGAAGCTTGGTTGGTCGATGAACGCTTCGCTACAGCGGCGGGTCGGGTCAAGAACAAGACAGAGCGCCTCAAGTTGACCGCAGAAGTCATAAGCCAAAAACCGAGTGCTTATTGGTTGCAGATAATGGATGAAAACCAAGTGCCTTGCGCGCCGGTGCTTACACGCAAAGAGTTACTCACTCATGAGCAGATCGTGGTCAATGAACTTATTGAAGAGTTCGAGCAACCCGGGGTAGGACGAGTGCGACAAGCGAGACCGGCCGCTAAATTTTCTGCCACACCGGCAGGTATCCAAGGCGTCGCGCCTAGCCGCGGAGAGCATACGAGAGAAGTGCTGGTGGATCATGGTTTGTCTGAGCCAGAAATCGATGAACTCTTTGAGCTTGATGTCGTACGGTAAATTGGTAACCCATCAACTTACTCAGGTGATTCCATGACGACGACGCGACCGATTGAGCTTGGATGGTTCCTGCCTACAGCAGGTGACAGTACTGCCTTTGGCGTAGCTGATGCAGCAGTTGATAGTAGCCCGGAATTCTTTTCTCGGGTTGTGGCGGCTGCTGAAACTGCAGGGTTTGAATACTTGTTAATACCGGTTGCGAATCAGTGTTGGGAGGCTTACATCACTGGCGCGTTTGTCGCAGCCCAAAGTAAAAAAATTGCACCGCTGATAGCGGCGCGACCAGGCTATGTGAACCCGGTGTTGCTGGCCAAAATGATCGCTACCTTTGATCAGATGAGCGGTGGGCGAATATGCGTGAACTTGATTGCCGGACAGGCTGATGAAGAAATCATGTCTGAAGGCGTCAAGTTCAACAAAGAAGACCGGTATGCCTTGATGGAAGAGGAAGTAGCCATTATGAAGGCACTCTGGACCGCTGATGGTCCGGTCCACTTCGAAGGCCGCTTTCACCATGTAGATGGTGCGAGCATTAATCCTAAACCGTTGCAGCAGCCGTATCCCAGGTTCTATCTGGGTGGCGGGTCGGAAGAGGCGTGGAATCTCTCGGCAAAGCATTCTGACGTTCACCTCTTTTGGGGGGATACGCCCGAGCGAATTAGCGAGAACATAGCCGACATCCGAGCACGAGCCGCAACTCACGGCAGGGATCAAGCCATCGGATTTGGGATGCGATTGCAAATTATCTGCAGAGAGACTGAACAAGAGGCACTCGAGGCGGCTGACCAGCTCATTGAGAATATTCCAGAAGCCTTGCGAGAACGCTTAAAGCGCATGACGGCCAGCTCCAAAGCCAACCAACGTGTGCAGGAACTGGCTGCCGAGAAGGGGCTTTGGATTGCACCGCATTTGTGGACAGGGTTGACCCGTTTTAGACCAGGCGCCGGTATCGCGGTGGTTGGTAATCCTCAGCAATGCGCTCATACGCTACAGTTGTTTATTGACGCTGGCTGCGACTCTTTTTGCCTTTCTGGCTACCTCCACGATGAGGAGGCGGAACGATTCGGGCGCATGGTGCGACCGATGCTTGCACAGCAGAACCCTGGTCGCCTCCCCGCCCCGTAAGTCGACGGCGTACGGGTCTCTATTCTGGAATGACGCTCCAGGTATGGCGCCAGATCGCCCAGTTGCCATTGTCGCCCTTAAGTAGGACATCAAAGTATCGGGATACCGTTCTAGAATCGGTTAGCGCACCAGGCTCGCTGATACCTTTGCTCGGATTTTTCAGAGCTAAATTGATGACGTAGACATATTCTGCCGTCGCGGTGTTCCCCAAAACTTCAATCGTTGGCGCTTGCACGACCTCTATATGATAGGTCGCCGCTTCAAACACTGGTTTTAGAAAACCGGCGTAGTTGTCTGCGCCAACAATAGCGCCCGCACCAGGTGGTAAGAGGCGAACTTCCGGATGCAAGGCGTCGACGTAAGCTGCTATATCCGCATTCTCTACAGCCACGCGATAGTCCGCATAGAGTTGTTCGATCGCATTTTTGTTTGAATCGGATTGAGTGTTTGCAAACACCGGGGCGATGGTTACCAGGATCAAAAGGAGCAGTGTCTTTCGAGCTGTGCGCATACACACGACCTCACGTTTACTTGAATATGCCGCTCAAGTTAACACAAGGTACTGTAAATATAGTTGTGAGCAGATGAGGCGGAGGCTACTCAGACATTTGTTCCAGCTCTTCAAGTTCGCGTGCTCGCGTTGCCTTAGTAAGCCAGAATAGAACTTCCGGGATTGAGAAGAGAACTTGCCGTACTTTGTTGTTAATTCGGTTCGAGGCAGTTGCAAACCCAGACTCGCTATCAACACTCGTGATTAGATAGCTATATTCGCCAACGGTCATGATTCGCCCAACAATTGTGCGCTCGAATGCTTTCTGCTGTCGGCCAATGTCCATAAGGTTCCGTTGTCAAGATGTAGCCACTGAAGGCTCTAATGCAAAGTATAGAAAACTGCGAGTGTACTGAGGCAGTGAATTGCGCCAAATGTGTGACGTGAACACTCTTTTCGAGACAAACCTGTGTTGCGCACGCTCTGGCGCCGTTTGTCGCAAGCCCTTTCCGCCTCTAAGAACACGATACTGGGGTTGATAGTCATTTTATGAGTTGTGTAAATCAAGCGAGACTTGTGTAATCAGATGCGTGAACTTTGGGAGCACAAGTGAGATGACCAACAGCGCAGAAGAAACCGCGATCATCGAAACCGTTTTAGGGTTTTGTGAGACAGGTGAGACGCATATGGAAGATGACCTCATGTTAAATCCCGTGATTCATTACACAGACACCGATAGATACGATCGCGAGGTTGAGGTCCTTTTTCGCAAGTTTCCGATCATCGTTGGCCACGTAAGCCAGCTCAGAGCCCCGGGCGAATACCTGACGCACGACGATACTGGTGTGCCGATACTGGTGACACGTAACCGCTCAGGTGTTGTGAAAGCGTTCGCCAACGTATGTCGTCACCGAGGCGCACGTGTAGTGAATGAGCCTTGCGGCAAAGCTGCTACTTTCTCTTGTCCATATCACAGTTGGACATATGATCTAGACGGTAACCTACGCGGCGTACCGCAAGAGGTTGGGTTTCCTGACTTAGACAAAGCTTCAAGGGGGCTAGTTGAACTGCCTGCGTTTGAGCGGCACGGTTTGATATGGGTGCGCCCGACAGTTTCCGAAACTGACATCGATATTGATTCCTGGCTTGCTCCTATGGCAGAACAGCTGGGATCGCTTAGCATGGACACACACGTCGTGTATCGGGAATGGACCATCCCGACCGAGATGAGTTGGCGGCTTGCGTTGGAGGGATTTCAGGAGTCTTATCACTTTTGCTCTGCGCACAAAGACACAGCGTGTTCAACCTACCTTGATAATCAGTCTGTGTTCTTAGACCAATACCCACACATTCGCCATGCCGTTCCTTTAGCTCGAATATCGACGCTCCGTGACCAATCTGCCGACTCATGGGACTACAGAACAAACTTCATGACGCAGAACTACTTGTTTCCCTGCAATTTTGCTCAAGTCATGACTGACCATGTCTATATACACACGATTATTCCAACGGGTCCAGGGCGCTGTGTCTTCAAATGTATGATGCTGATTCCGGAAGAACCCGTAAGTGAAAAGACGAAGAGATATTGGGAAGCCAATTTTAATGTCGTCCGAACAGTCTTCGATGAAGACTTTGCGATCGGTGCAAACATTCAAAGAGGATTTGCCGCGGGAGTGAACGAGCATTTCGTTTTCGGCCGGTTTGAGGCGGGTTTGCAGTTGGGTCAAAAGGCAATAGAAGATGCGCTTGCTGGCCGGTTAACGGTTTAGTACTCAAGTCTTCTGACCACGCTCTCTGATCAAGCATCTAATCAAACCATAAGCGTTGTCATTGTCGCGGTACATTCGCCCTTGCTTTTAGAATTGGATCGCGGTGAACATGTTCGTTCAATCGATGTGAAGTAAGAAATGACTGAAAAGTTTGACGTAGTGATTATAGGTGCTGGCATCTCCGGTCTATATCAGTTGCACAAACTTCGAAAGCTTGGTCTCAGTGTTCGAGTTTACGAAGCGGGTGATGGCGTTGGTGGCACCTGGTATTGGAATCGTTATCCAGGCGCTCGCTTCGATTCAGAGAGCTACAGCTATCAATATGCTTTTTCCCAAGAGCTGCTCGACGAATGGAATTGGAGTGAGCACTTTGCGGCGCAACCCGAGACCCTTCGGTACGTAAACTTCGTTGCCGACAAGCTCGACCTGCGGCGAGACGTTCGCTTTAGTACATACATTGCAGGAGCGAGCTTCGATGAAAAAACAAAGCGTTGGACGGTCCGAACTGAGACAGGAGAATTGGCTGAATCGAAATTTTTGATCACTGCGATCGGGCCGCTCTCCGTCCCAACCATGCCTAACATCGAAGGTGTTGATGACTTTAATGGGGATGCCTTTCATACAGGTTATTGGCCACAGCATGACGTCAAATTTGAAGGTAGGCGTGTTGCCGTCATCGGCACTGGTGCGACAGGCGTACAACTGATTCAGGAAGTCGCAAAAACGGCGGGGACGTTGACGGTGTTTCAACGAAATCCAAATTGGTGCGCGCCTCTGCACAACAGTCCAATTGATGATGTTGAACAACCCGCCATCCACGCGCGTTACGCCGAAGTATTTGAACTTTGCCGAAATTCTCACGGTGCATTTATGCATACCTCCGATACACGCAACGCGTTGGATCTGAGCAAAGACGAACGAGATGCCGTGTATGAAAAGCTGTACGGCGAACCAGGATTTGGCATCTGGATGGGCAATTTCCGAGACTTGTTTGTTGACGAACAAGCCAATGCCACTCTCTCTGAGTTTGTTGCCAACAAGATTCGCGAGCGCGTAGACAATCCAGCGGTTGCTGAGAAACTGATACCAACTAACCATGGATTTGGTTTACGGCGTGTGCCTATGGAGACCAACTACTATGAAGTCTACAACCAGGATAATGTGCGCCTTATTGACCTAGGCGAAACACCAATCGAGCGAATTAACGCAACGGGCATACAGACGAGCGAAGAGAACCTACCATTTGACATGATCATCTACGCGACTGGCTTTGACGCGGTTGTGGGAGGATTTAACCGTCTTGATATTCGTGGGGTTAACGGCCAGACATTGAACGACAAATGGGCGCGTGGACCACGCACACACCTCGGTATGCAGGTTAGTGGTTTCCCTAATTTGTTCACGCTCGTCGGTCCTCACAATGCGGCATCCTTTTGCAATATCCCACGTTGCATTGAGCAAAACGTCGAATGGGTGAGTGATCTTGTGGCTTATATGACGTCACGAGGTCTCGAAACTGTTGACGCGACAGTGGAGGCAGAGGACGAGTGGACGGAACATGTCTATCAAAGCGCCGATCGTATGCTCCTGACCAAGGTTGATTCTTGGTTTAACGGCATAAACTCGAATATTCCGGGACGCCAAGAGAGAAATTTTCTTCTCTACGCAGGTGGTGCACCGGCGTATCGCGAGAGGTGCGATGCCGTAGCCACTAGTGGTTACAGTGGCATGACTTTTGAGTAGTAGGCTAAGGCTACAGATTTTTAGTTCTCGTTCCGCTGTTTTATCTGTCCTGGCCGTCTGTCTCTGCACCGTCGGCTTAGCCGCGTCAGCAGCGTCCCCCGATAAACCCAATATATTGATTCTGTTGGCTGATGATCTGGGTTGGAACGACGTTAGCTATCACGGCAGCGAGATACGAACGCCGAACATAGATCACATTGCACAATCCGGCCTCGAGCTAGATCGCTTTTATGTACAACCGTCATGTAGCCCAACGCGCGCAGGGCTAATGACAGGGCGTTCGCCGATAAGTTTAGGGGTGTACCGCCCGATTAACAAAAATGCTGAACATGGCCTACCGTTAGATCAAAAGATATTGCCGCAATATCTTGCCGGTCATGGCTATCAGTCCTACATGGTAGGTAAGTGGCATCTCGGTCATCACGCACGGGCGCAACTACCCAATGCGCGAGGGTTTGAACATGCCTATGGCTCGCTCACGGGAGGTATTGGTTACTGGAATAAAATCCATGGTGGTGGCTATGACTGGAATCGCAATGGTATGACCGTGCGCGAGGAGGGCTATGCCACCCATCTGCTAACCGATGAAGTTTTAGGGCTATTAGATGCGCGAGATCGGGATCGACCCAACTTTTTGTATGTCGCTTTTCAAGCGCCTCATATGCCAAACGAAGCTCCGCAGGAAACGGTTGCGCAATATGCAGACAGTCCCAATCCTAATAGGCGCGATCATGCAGCCATGGTGGCTGAAATGGATCAAGCGATTGGTAAGATCCTCGACGCATACAAACAACATGGGATGTTGGATAACACGTTAGTGGTCTTCTTCAGTGACAACGGAGGCTTGGTGCCAGCGGGTCCGGATTCTGATACTCATACTCCGGCGGAGAGGATTGGCGTTACCGTTCGCGAATGGTTCGGTAAACCGGCACCAGCTTGGATCCCAGGTCTTGAATTTATAGCAACGAGTGCTGTCGATTCTGCCAGCGACAACACACCACTGCCTGGTGGTAAAACGCTGATTGCTGAAGGGGGCGTCCGCGTACCTGCAGCGATCTGGTGGCCGGGAACATTGGAATCCGCAATAGAAGGGGGCAGCAATCGCGTTGACCATCCGATCACGGTTTCGGATGTTCTACCAACGATATTGCAGGCAATAGGGGAGGAAGCTGCGATTCCTGAAGACCTAGATGGCCAGGGACACTGGCGAACTTTATTGGGGGAGCCGGAACCCAGTCCGGACTATGCCGTGTCCGGTCTTCTTCATGGTGTCGCAGTTTATCGTTGGCCTTATAAATTTTCTGATGCAGAAAATCCCCAGCTCTTTGATGTTATGGCTGATCCGCTGGAGCAAAACAACTTAGCGCACGCGCTGCCGGACAAAGTGGCGGAGCTTAATGACCTACTCACCAATTGGACCGTTGGTCCGGATCCAGGGGTTCCGTATTTCGACCTGTTCTTTGATCCGGACACATTCGGTGGCAAAGAAGATCGCATACCGTGGGCAGATCGCGTTGTTGAATAGCACTCTTGTCGTGTGGAAGAATCATTCTTTCCGCCTCAGAAGCTATGAAAGTCATCCTCCGTGAATACCTTGAGGTCCAACGTTAGTTGCTCCAAAGCTTCTCGTAGTTTGGGCGTGCCGTACGCGGTGAACGGAGATCAACGCCAAAGACCATTTGTGCCTTTAGACACATCAACATTTCTTGCCAGCCCCCGCATTGACCATAGGATTGAAGCACACTGCGCCTGTCAGTCTCCCATCCGTATTCACATAAGGTGATGAGCGTTCCTCCAACGTCCGCGGGTTCGAATAGGAATACAATCTTTGCGACGTAATCCCGTTTGTCGCCTTGTCGCAGTGCAGGAATCGCGAAGTCACTGGGTTTAAATGAAATCTCGATCTTCTCGTTCAAGATCACTTTGTCTACATGAACATCGCAAGCCCACTCGCCATTGTCCCAAGTCACGGTCTCCCCTTCGACGAGATCACCGCTGCAAGATGGAAAGATGAGCTTCTCAAAAACAGTGCGATCGACGACTGCATTGAAGACCTGATCGATTGGGCGATCAATGTGTGTGTAAACGGCGTATGTTGGATTCATGTCTTGGCCTAGCAACTAATATGTGATAAAAATACAACGTATTGGAGACAACGTCAACCGACAATGACAAATAGTAAAGAAGACGAAGAGAACGAGGCAGTTTTTAAGGCTCTGGCGAACACAGATCGACGCAGGATCCTAGATGAATTGCGGCAAGAACCTCGGACAACTTCAGATTTATGCGAGGCCCTACCTCGGTTAGACCGGACAACCGTTATGCAGCACCTGCGCGTTCTGGAAAGTGCCCGCCTTGTGATAACACAAAGGCGCGGACGAGTGAGATGGAACTACCTGGATGTTGCGCCGATACAAAGCGTGTACAACCGATGGATCAAAGACTACGCAGCACCAGGAGCTGATCTTCTGGAGAAATTGCGAGCTGAGATTGAGTAACCGTAGGTGCGGTACTTCCGTGAGATCGTTTGCCAACTGAAGACGTTCGTTAGTATGCGTGCTGCTGGTAACATGTTGGTGTGATGAGGTATCAAATGCCGATTCGTATTTAATCGTACTTGGATTGCCTCGTTTTTGACACCAAATGGAGAGCACTTAACAGATGTTGTTACTTGTCTCGATCGAAAACGGTCGGCGTGTGCCTACCGCCTCCTTGCCTGGTGTGAGTGAGGTATGATCGTACTGAATCAATCGGAACAACCCATGAGTTACGTAGTTAGCAAGTCGGGAGGAGTCGCCTTTGAATCAGGTGAAGACCGGGCACGAATAATCGTATCGGCCAACGACAGTTGCGGCCGTTATTCTCTGCTTGAATGGACAGTCGCAGCGAATGAGTTACCGGTCGGTGAGCAACGAGAATATGGATCCCATCTGCATCACCGTTGTGAGGAAACATTCCTCATACAATCCGGATCACTGGAATTCTTGATTGGAGACGAAGTCGCGACCCTAAGTGCAGGAGACTTTGCCAGAGTCCCGCCTGGTGTTAGACACGGTTACCAAAACGTATCAGGAGAGCCTGTTGTGATGCTTGTCACGTTCACACCAGGTGGAATAGAGGAGTTGTTTTTGAAGTATCGTTCGGATCAACCCGAAATTAAGGGTGCTGGCTTTGTGTCGGATGCGACGCGCTACCATGGCTCCGAGTTTGGTCTCCCTTACCCATAGTTGAACGGTCGACGAACGCAGCTCTCCGAGGCCATCTACGCTCTCGCTGATATTCTCTGTTTTGCGCTGGGGGAGGGGTGATGAACCAGAATCTATTAAGAGGTGGTTCTCAGTCGCCGCAAACTTTGGTGTTGTAGTCGGACTTGCGATCCTCATCTACGAAGTTGATCAGGCCACTCGAATTTGGCCGAAAGCTGCCTCTTGCAGTCCACAACCGTGAATTTTCGTGCATTGCGCAATGGAAGGTCTGAGTTCGACTCAACTCGGACCTGGTGGGCGCAGGCGATTCCTTCTCATCGCGGAAGATGACCTGCTGATCAGGTTCCTCTAGAGTTCAGATCGAGTAACCAATCTGAAGCTTGCCTGAATGACCATTTTCGAGTTTCTGTCCGTTGCAATATCAATAGTGCTGGCTTTGACGCTAGGTAAATTGGTCGCCGCAACGCCTCATGTGTTCTCGCGGGATAGACGCGATCCGATCCACGCCGGACTTTTCCTCGTGAATTGTTTCGTTGTGCTCAACATCTGGTGGTTTGTGTGGTCCTTGAACGAAAAGACATCTTGGAACTTTCTCGAATTCCTAATTCTGATGGGTAGTCCAGTTACCCTTTACCTTGCAGCTCACTTGCTGGTGAGCGATATACCTGGAGAGGTGAAGAGCTGGCGTGAACACTTCTCACGCGTACACCGAGGGTACTTCACAGCAATTCTCGCGACCGCAATCTTCGCGAATGTGCGAACGATGTGGGTGGTCGGAGGAGAGGCTAGCCTCGCGGTTGGATTTATGGTCACTGGCATTCTATTTCTCCCAGGTATCTTCAGCTCTCGGCGTAGCGTTCATGCGATCATCCTCGGACTATGGTTCCTTTTTCAGGTGTTTGCCGTCTCACAACTTTTCACCTCAGATCGGTAAACGAATGGCGGCTTCTGGGCCGAAAGCGGAAATAGAATCAGACCAATCTGACGGTCTGCTTCCGACCCGTTGCGGTCATAGGCTTTGCAGCCTACGCTTGATGAAATAAAGGATTCGACACTCGGGCACTATGACCCCAACTCGTTGGTAGGTACCTAACGTTAATGAATAACAAACTTATGATCTGGCTTCAGATAATTGCTGCGTTTGGCGTCTTAGCCGGAGTCGTCGTCGTTATCTACCAACTACAAGAGACTCGTTCACTCGTCCAAGCTCAAATAGTCCAAACCACTTTAATAGAAATCAACAATGAAGGTGCTTCGCTCTTCGGAGAAAACGGCGCAGCGGCAATGGCTAAAGCATGTCTGGACTCTTCAAATCTCACAGATGCGGAAAAATTCATTGTAGATACGGCATTCTGGAATCTGATGCGTCGAGGTTTTAGCGCGAAGCGAATGTTTGACGCCAGCGGACTCAATTCGGATTGGAAAGAACTTCTTGGCGTTCAACTGGGCGTGATTATGAGCTACCCGATAGGTGAGGAATGGCTTAAGCGATACAAATCTTCAGATAGCGAGCTGCAAAGAACTGTTCAAGAATTGTTGCCAAGTATTCGTGAACGCAGGCGGCTTTGTAGTCAGCGATACGAGATTTTCCAAACAGGAGTAAATGACGCGTAGAGTTTCGTTGATACGCGAATCGGCTGTACGCTTAGTGATGTATTCACGTAAAAAACTGGGATGCTTATGGAGATTCAAGAACTAGGGGCGCTTGGAGAGTTAGTGGGTGGAGTTGCCGTTATTGCAACTCTTGTTTACCTTGCGATTCAGACGCGGCATTCAGCGAACGAAGCACGACGCCCATCCGTAAACTCAGATGAAGGAGCTTTCCGGTTTCCCATGCAACTCTGTCGAATGACGGAGACTCCTGAAAACGTCGATGCCTTGAGAGAGGGTCTGAGAGACTTCGATTCGCTCTCTCCTGAGTTAGCAGGGAAGTTCAATTCACTCTTGCTGGGTTTGTTCGTTGCTATAGTTACGGTGTTAGATTTGTATCAAAACAACTTAATCCCGAGGGATGAGTTCGAAGCTTCTGAACGGAATTTTCTGCGATTCCTTCATACGCCTGGGGGACGACAGTGGTGGCAGCAATCTAAAACATTGTTCCCAAGTCGAGGTGTCGAGTACGTCGAAGACGCCTTGAACAAGAGTGAACTGGAACCCATCACGAAAATCTGGGGCTTTTTGGCGACGAGTCCATAATCGACTTTGAGCGTCCGCAGTTGGCCGAGGCTGTGTAAAAACTATTTTGAAGTCTGAAGCACTCTGAAAAACACGCACTAGAGAATCTTCGTTAGGCACTCATCCAGGCTGAGTTGTGTTCCAGAGCATTCTCAGACGCGTTTTTTTGGTACGCCGAGTTTTTACACAGCCTCGGCCGAAAGCTGCCTCTTGCACTGCAACATTGGATAGCTTTAAGCGAAACTCACTGCACTGCACTGCACTGCACTGCACTGCACAATGCGAAGGCTGAAGTGGACCCTTACCCGCCGCTCGAATTTTCAGCGTTAGGCGTTATGCTGTATCTCAGTCCGGGGATTACACATGGAAGAACCGAAACTCTCAGTTTGGATTCAGCTAGCAACGGGTATCGCAGTATTATTTGGTCTCGCGCTCGTAATTTGGGAGCTGAATCAAACCCGCGAATTGGCGATAGCACAAAGGGTTCATGACGGGTATTCACTCATAATTGAGGACGCTCGGAGCAAGCTGGGAGAGTCCTTTGGCGAAGTCTTCGCAAAAGGTTGTGTCGAACCATCACAGCTTACGGACGGGGAAATCCTCCAACTCCGTGAATACTTTGATGCAAATCTCTATCTGATTCGACGCATGAAGGAAATTCGAGAGGTTGGCGGTTTCGATTATTCGTGGGAACGAATTGCACGAGGGTATGTAGAGCACTGGCTGGATAGCAAAGTTGGGCGACTGCACTACGAAAAGAGAGTTCGTAGAGGGTTGGAACCGGAGATTCAGCAGCTTGCTGAAGAATTTTTGGCGTCCGATTTGACGAGACCGTGTAATGATTTTTCGGCGTTTGTCGCGAAAGTACGCGCTGCTGAGTGACCGTATGTGGCCGGAAGTCGCCTCTTGCACCGCACAACGTCACCGACAGTTATGTGTGCCCACAGTGGTCACTGGAAATTTCTCTCTGTGTTCGTTTGGGAAGCCAACGGACCAACATCAACACCTTTGATTAGCAGCCAGAATCCAAACGCTATCTCTACTAGGCCGGAAAAGACGATGAGCAGTCTTATACTCTCAACTGATCTGCTCTGAGGAAGAAATAGTTCGACGCATCGGGAACGAAAGTCGAAGAAAGTTTGGGAAGTTAACTGACGCCACCGTTTACGAGGAGTTTAAACTGAGCGGTGGATTCGATTTTCCACCTTTTCCAAGCCCGCTGGTTACGGTCGATACAGGAGCCATTGAGCCAGAAGTTGCGGCTGAGAAAATTGTGAAAGCGCTGACTATATAGGAGCCTCTTTTTTAGGCTTCTGGCCGACCAGAACGACTCTTAACAAGAAAGCCGCACCTCAGTAGAACCTGTAACTGACTTAAGGCGGCCCGTTGCCCTAAGCGCCAAAGTTAGGCAGGATTTCGATTTAGGGAGTCACCCAATGTCGAAATCCCCACTGCCGAGTAGGATAGCGGCCCTCCTACCAAAAGAGTCTGGCCATCATTTTGTATTCTACGGCGATGCCTGTTCTGGCGTCCCAGGATTGCCGCACGAAACCACATTTGCTGCGACCAACGCAGTGATTTCTCGGCTGCACCCTCAGCCTCAATTCATTGTTTTTCCCGGAGATGAGATAAGAGGGTTAACCGCGGACGAGCAAGAACTTAGAGCGCAATGGAGTTACTGGTTTGACAACGAGATGGCCTGGCTAGATCGAGAAAAAACACAGCTCTACCACTCGACGTCCAATCATACGACCTACGACGAGATGAGCGAGCGTGTCTTTACGGAGGTATTGGGTCACCTGCCTCGCAACGGGCCAGCGGATCAACAAGGACTCTCCTACTTCGTTCGTCGCGATGATTTGCTCATTGTTTTTGTCCATACAGGATGGTCGGCGATCGGCGGCGAAGGGCATGTGGAGACCGATTGGTTGCAAGAGACACTTTCGACGCACTCAGATGCGTGCTTCAAACTGGTTGTTGGTCATCATCCTGTGTATCCGGTTAATGGGTATTCGGGTGAGTACCAGAGAGAGATTGGTGTAGAACACGCGGCCAGGTTCTGGGACATCCTTGTTGAACACAATGTCTTGGCGTACTTGTGCAGCCATATACTTGCATTCGATGTCCAGGTGCATCGTGGCGTTTTACAGCTCTTGTCTGCGGGTGCCGGAACAGCTCATCGGATGCCGGAAGAGGTCGAGTACCTTCACTGCGTCCAAGCCAAACTCGACGATGGCGAGTTCAGGTACCAAGTGCTTGATCAGTCAGGCGCAATTCGTGAAAGGCTAAGCTGGCCTTTTAGTCTTCCGCCGCAAGATGATTGGACCGCGTTAATCAACGGTAAGCGGTATCAGTCTCAGGAGGTGGGAGTTCATGGTGACCATGAGAATAGTGTTGTTGCATGGCGAGCCCGAGGTAGGACATGCCACGACCATGCTGGCGCGCATCAGACATTTCTATCTGCCCACAACGACGACAAGTCTCTGGCACCTTTTTGGTTGGGACTAACGGGTTCTTCTCAGCAAGTGACGGTGATGATCTCGCCAACGCCCGGAAGGAGCCCGCACTACTGGTTTGGGCCTAAGCTTGGCAAAGGTCAGAATTTTGATCTTCAGATTGCAATTCATCCTGATATGGGTCCAGGTGGGGTTCTTTGGCGAAAGCAAGACGATGGCGCTTGGTCGTCGTTTCAGTCGGCAACCCCTTGGGGGGCGGAAAGGCTGAAATGGCCAGACTCGTGGTACGTAAGTTCAGGGCAAGCTGGAATTGGAGATCGTCCATTCACAGGTTCCGCCTTGCAAATAACAAGCTGTAGAGGTTGAACGCCTCCTTTTGGCCGAAAGCCGGTTATTGTATTGCACAATGGCACTTTCGAGTTGTGCCAACAACCGGCACCAATTGTTAAGGTGTTACCCTGCGATATGACAAAATGGTTAAGTGGATGGGGAAGGATAGACAATACTTGCGCGTTGCAGCGCTAGTTGGTATCACCGGCGTAGTCTTGCTTGGGTCGTGCAGCGAAGAACCTGAGAAACAGGGTCAATTGTGTTCGATAGATGATTTTGCTCTTGCCTTCGAAGAGGAAGCTCAGTTGCGCAACCTACCGGGCGCTGTGGGTGCCTTTATCCGTGCGAACGGTTCTTCAGATTCTGTCGCCTATGGGTTTTCCGATGTCGAAGCAAATCGTCCAATGGCAATCGACTCGCGTCTCATGTCGGGTAGTACGGGAAAGATGTTGGCTGCGGCTGTGGCGCTTGGTTTAGTCGATGAAGGGGTGTTGGGTTTAGATACCCCTCTGTCCAGTTGGTTCGCGGACGAACCTTGGTTTCCGAGATTACCAAACGCCAACGACATCACTTTGCGGTCTCTACTCAATCACAGTTCAGGGTTGTACGATCATCCATTCCTTGAAGAATTTGCGGTAGCGATTGCCGAACATCTGGACGATCCAGATTTTGTGTTTTCGAAACAGGAGATCATCGAGTTCGTTCTTGATCGCGAGCCCTTGTTTCCAGTGGGTTCAGGGCATGGCTATACCGATACTGGCTACTATCTGGTTGGAATGATTATTGAACAGTCACTGAAAGCTAAAACACTGAGAGATGTGGACCCAGAAGATAAGAGTTACTACGACGTACTCCAAGAACGCATCCTAAGTCCGTTGGGATTAAACCTCACTACGCGATCGGACTCGCGAACGCATGAAGGTCTCGCGCAAGGGTATATCAATCCTGAGAATCCGATTCTCAAAAACTATCGGACGACGCTGAACAATGGAGTATTTAGAATACATCCAGGTAACGAATGGACCGGCGGAGGCTTAGTGACCAACCCTAAAGACATGGCGCGGTGGACTCGAGCCATGGTGGCTGGGGAACTGTTCTCGGCAGAAATGTTAGATGAAATGTTCACGTCGCGATCGCAGGTCGATCCGCAAATTGACTATGGTTTAGGAGTGTTTATCTACAAGACACCCATTGGAGATGCGGTTGGCCATGGTGGTTGGTTCCCGGGATACCAGTCCTTTGTTGCGCACTTCGTTGATGCAAATGTCACGATAGCGATTCAGACGAATTCTGGTGATCCGACTCCGCCGATAGGCCAGATGGCGATGAACCTAGCAAAGGGCGTTATCGAATGCGGCGCAGGTGCCTAATCTGCATGCCGTGTTCAACTGCCCCCCCGTTGATCATCACGAAAGACCAACGAAGTCCAATACCAACGTCAAACCGCGGATGAGGTCAGGCTGATCGAAATCGATAGCGGGCAGAATTAGGCAGGCGACGCCGAGTTCGGCTGCCGCGCCATCCACTGCACCACGATCACCTACCATGACAGTCCGGGCCGGGTCACAACCAAGCTGGTCAATGGCGGTTTGGAACATCTGCAGGTTCGGTTTTTGAATGCCTTGTTCGTAGGACAGTGACCAACTGTCGATGAAGTCGGCCCAGCCGAATGTCGTCGCATGTATTCGGAGATCCGAATGAATGTCACTGACGATGCCAACGGCATAGCCCGCGTCTTTTAATGTCCTCAGTACAGGTTGGCTATCGAGGTAAGGTCGATGGAAATCAGGCGTGCCGAGCATGCTGTATAGAGTTTCTGCCAGCTCGTCGTCTAGCCCAGCTTTTTCATATACAAGAAATTCGGAGTAGGCATGAGCTTCGCGTGAAGTGTCTTCGACGGCACAGGCCAAGAGAGCGTCGGGATGGTTTCGAGCATCTCTGATTCTGCGTGCTGTCTGCGCGGTAAACAACGGCTCTTCCGTTCGACCGAGTTGCTTCAGCGCTAGTGCCAGGTGTTCACTCTCGGTTGGGTAGTGTGCGAGTGTGAGCATCCAATCGAACAAAACTGTGTCAAATTTCGACATGATTCGCAGGATACCACTGAGCCTCTCCGGATTGTGGCCATAGCGTCTCGTGATACCAAGAAATCGGAAGAGCACGAAACCGCAATTCTCTTCTGTCTAGCCCGGACGGTATAATCTAAGACCATCAACTCAGCCAAGAGAGACAAGCGTATGAGTGGCGATGACTCTGATAGAAACCTTGCTGTTTTTAGCGATTTCGAGAATGTAGCTCTTGGGGTTCGAGACGCGAAATACCCAAAGTTCGATATCGGGCTTGTGCTTGAGCGCCTATTGGTCAAAGGCAATGTGGTTGTAAAGAAGGCCTATTGTGATTGGGAGCGCTACAAAGAACACAAATCGGCCATGCATGAAGCAGCCTTTGAATTAATAGAGATCCCCCATACCCGACAGTCGGGAAAAAATTCTGCTGACATCCGCATGGTCGTTGACGCACTAGATCTTTGCTACACGAAGGATCACATTGATACCTTTGTCATTATCAGCGGCGATTCTGATTTTTCTCCCCTAGTGAGCAAACTAAGAGAGAACGCGAAGCTCGTAATTGGCGTAGGTGTAAAGAACAGCACTTCTGATCTGCTCATCAAAAATTGTGATGAATTTCTGTTCTACGATGACTTGGTGAAGGAAAACACATCAAAGCGAAGTAAGCGTAAGACTTCGACAAAGAAGGCTGGGACGCAAAAGACGGCTAGCTCTGTACCCAGTAAAAAGAGTGAAAGTGAGAAAGAGGATGAGGGTATCGATCTAGTCGTAGAAATCGCTGAAGCGCTGATCAAAGAGCGTGGAGATAGTGTCTTTGGCTCCATGGTCAAACAAACCTTGAAGCGGCGTAATCCTGGCTTTAGCGAATCGTACTATGGGTTCCGTTCCTTTGGTGATCTTCTGGAAGAGGCCCAATCCCGAGGCATAGTGACAATGGAGTTAGATGACCGCTCCGGTGGTTACATTATTCGTACCGTGTCACGCGACTGATTAACCACGGCGCCTTCATCGGATTCGTGTTGACAATCATGCGAACGTCGCGTACATTGCCGCGGGCGATCTATTTTGGCCTGCCTTTCGGTTACCTGCTCATATCTTGAGCATTACTTTTCAAGACACTCAGAATACCCAGATTGTTCGTTTCCACGCCCGATTTGTGCGTGGCATTTTATGTAAATGGAGGCCAAATTATGGCTATTGGAACTGTTAAATTTTTTGATGCTGTCAAAGGCTTTGGATTCATCCAGCCTGAAAGCGGTGAGAAAGACGTTTTTGTACATATTAGTGCAGTGCAGAACGCGGGCATGGACTCACTGTCCGAAGGTCAGCGGGTCAGCTTTGAAGTTGTCACCGAACGCGGCAAGCTAGCGGCAAGCAACCTAAAAGCTGAATAACCGCCTATAGTACGCTTCGCGTATTTAAAGAACCCGGCATCAAGCCGGGTTTTTTTTGAGTGGCGTTACCTGACTGCGGTGATAAGAGGTCGGGGCAAAGCAACTTCAAGCATGTGCGTAGAGAAGCGGATACAAGTCGTCAGATACGAACCGTTACCAAAAAGCGGGAATGCAGGATCGCGATTTTCTCAGCGCAGGTTGGTACTTGTCGTCGCACCATCAATTGTTGCTCGCGATGTGGGTGACAACGTGTTGAGCATCATCGCCCACGCCCCAAAAAAAAGAAGAGCGCGCAGAGTGCATAAAGAACAAACCTAAGAAATAAAGTCCAGGTACGGTGCTTACCCCGCGCTTTTGTAATGGCATGCCATCAGCTTTGTACTCGCCGCACTTCACCCAAGAAAAGTCCACGCCGTAGCCAGTAGCCCAGATCACAGACGTGATGTTGGCGTCTTTAAGACTGAGCCGTGTCGGTGTTTCGGGCGGCATAGGACCCGGTGGTGGAGGGCGAGCTTCCACAGGGTCGAGCCCAATGTCGCGCTCTGAAAGGGCCGTCTCTATACCCCTAACAATCTCGTCGTACGCATCTTCAGCTGCCTGCATGTGCTTCAGCAGTTTATTGCCGAGAACTAATTCGTCACCTTCGACGCCCTCAAGTCGTCCTAACAAGGTGCCACCTTTAGCAACGATTCGTCGAAGGTCAACTTCGTAGCCGCCATCTACGCCAGTCAATAAAGCTGAGTGATCGCTGGGGTCATGACCGTCGACCGGTTGATTTGTCAGATTGAGCTCTTCTAACCAATCCATGATATCTCGGCCACGGTGGCTGCGTGGAATTCGCTTAAAATTGCCGACGCACAACCAAGCTTCGCGACCAGCAGCTAACAAGTCTTCCGTTATCTGCACACCGGAACCACCAGCACCCACTACCAAAACGCCGCCCGCTGGTAACGCGGTTGCGTTGGTATATGTGTTAGCGGATAGCTGCTGTATGCCTTGTGGCAAGTGCTTTGCAACATCAGGTGTCAGGGTCCGTTGATACGGTCCAGTAGCCAGGATTACATTCTCTGCGAGGAATTTCTGATCACGTGTATCGATGAGAAACTGGCCCGTCTGCGCGAGCTGGACGGACAGTACGTCAACTTCACACTGGATAGGGGCTTTAATATGCTCGGCGTAGCGCTCTATCACTGAGACAATACCGTCGCGATGCATGAAGCTCTCTGGCTCATCGCCGGAATAGGGAAAGCCGGGTAGACGCACATATCGATTGGGAAACTGAAATCGCAATGTATCCCAGCGTTCGGAGCGCCATCGCTCGCCGATACGCGCACGCTCTAGAACCAAGTGTTCGATGCCTTGTTGTGATAGATGGTAACTCGCGCAGAGTCCGGCCTGACCAGCGCCGATTACGATTGTATGTATTGGTTTGATGTTTTGTTGCATTTCGGTGATAGGTTTGATGAGGCTAGTTTGGGCTGCTCAGCCAAGTTTAAACGATTCTCACTAGATCCTACTCAAGCTCAAACGGAGGACTTATTCAATGCTTGAGCAAAATTTCGATGGTCGAACCGATCTCGTGCTGGACTACTTGGCGGATGGCCACGCCGCAACTGATATCGATGATAATGGCACTAGCCTCATCTAATGGTGCGTATATCACGGGTAGGTTACTGCAATTAAGACGTTACTGCGTGCGGGTGAAACGCCGCCCAACACTGCCCTTTGCACGCCAACCGACCAATCTATGAGCATGTCTTTGAAGTGCGTCGGGCTAGTGGTGGAGACCCGAACATTCACATGAGACTAGCGTGTTGGCCGGTTGAGTCCGCAGCCATGAGCTGACGTTTGTCTCAATCGCCAATGCCGTCATTTAATAGCGTCTCGATGCTCTGTTGGGAAAGTCCTAGGTAGTGGTCTAGTGCGTGCTCATGTGCGTCGAGATGCTCATTTCTAAATCCAGAAACAACTTCCGGATGGATATCCAGTCGCATTAATTGATCGGTCGAGCGTTCATAACGTGGCCATTCTGGACTATTAGGACAGGACGGAGAGCCATTCTTGATGAAACTCACCCAACAAGCGTGCATGAAATCAGTCATCAAGCGGTCTTCATCGTTGACGAAGAAAGATCCTATTATTGGAGGTAAAAGACCATCCCAACTGTCGAATACATGAGGTAACTCATAAGCGTGTGCTGCACCTTTTACTTCACCACGCTCACTCGATAGCACGTAAGAAAACAAGTAGAGGTAAGTAGGGGCACCCTCTTCGAGTTGATGCGCAACCCATCTAGCAGGAGCCCCAGAGTGAAGATCGGTATAGATAGAATGGGCCAGCGCTTCTTCGTTCTCAAATTCTTCTTTCGAATAAGTCGCAAGAACGTCGTGGTGGGTCGTCGACACAACGTGTTCTGGGGAATAACGCAGGGATGACCCGTCGAAGTCGTTCCATCCGATCAACAACGGGATGTCCATTACCATTCCATCTGCGATGCTTTGAGTTGCACCGCGTTCCGTGCTCCTGTCATCGATACCGTAGGGACCAGTCACGGGGTATTTGTGCCAGGCTAATGCGCGCAGCTCCTCAGATGTCGCGTTACACCCTTCTAAGCCTGCGTTTGAAGCTAACAAACACCCGAATCTCTCGTTTTGTTCAAGTGTGACTGGATCCCACCATCCGTTTCCCGATTGAACAACAGCTTTGTGAAACAATCCACGTGCATCTCTGTTAGACAACATTTGCAATATGCCAGCACCGCCATTGCTGCTGCCTACCAGGGTTACATCGGCCGGGTTACCACTGAATGCAGATATATTTTCTTGAACCCATCGTAAGGCTTCGAGTTGATCCATTTCGGTATAGCGCACTAAGGCTTGCGTTGAATCAGCTTCCTCAGTGATTGCTGGATGGGCGAAGTTACCCATCGTGTGGAGACGAAAGTTGATTGACACCATCACAATGCCGTCTTGCGCAAAAGCCGTCCCATCGTAGGCGGGATAAGAACTGCCGAGTGCATTACCGTGAAGAAAGACCATGACGGGATTCTTTGTATTAGACACAATCGGCGCCCAGATATTTAGGCTAAGACAATCCTCGTTACTGTCTTCGTTTGGCGGGACGCCCAAAAATACTGTCCATCCTTCGCCTGAATAAATTCTCCCTTCATCGCGCCGATCATTATCGAATTGAGGACACCAGGGGCCAAACGAATCCGCATGGAACACGTCTGCGAATGGCTTTAGGGGAACTGGTGGGCGCCATCTGTTTTTTCCCGCAGTTGTTTCGGCATACGGAATCCCCAGGAAACGCTGAACGCCGTCTATTTCTGAACCTTTGATGACACCTGCTGGTGCATCCACTGTGACCTCATTTTTCTCTGCACAGCTGAGGCACAGAAAAACGGGAAGCGCTATGAATAATCGGCGAAGACAGGACATTTTAATTCTCAAGCGATTCTAGAAGACTAACGATCTCTTGATGACCAACACGAGCGGCTTCGCTTAGCGGCGATTTGGTACCGAGGGGTAAGTGCGTTACCGAAAACGTCGTGACTGATTTATTCACTTCCGCTCCGGACTCGACAAGTCTTTCAACCATATCCATATGCCCAAACCGTGCTGCGTTTATGAGTGGCGTTTCATCAAAAAAAACATGGGCGTTAACGTCGCTTCCATGTTCAATGAGGATTTGAGCAATTTCTGGATGATCGTATTTAGCAGCCATAATGAGGGGGCTCCCGGCAGTTAAAACCCCAGCGTTTACATTCGCATCGCGCTCTATCAACAGTTCTACCAGTTCTTTGTTTCCCTGCTTCGCGGCTAGTATCAGCGGGGTCCCGATACCAGTTTGCGCAACTTCGATTGGAGCGCCAAGTGACAATAATGTTCTGGTCAGTGCGTAGTCGTTGTTTTGAATCGCATAAAGTAGGTTTTGACCTAACTCGTCGATGGACATGCTCCCAAGCAACGACGCATTGGCCGCCGCATTTAACTGTTTTGGCGGATCCGATGGCAACGATTGATAGGCTGTAACACCAGCCAGTGTCGCTATGACGGTGGCCACTCCAATTCCTAACATCCTTACGACTTTGGATTTTGGCCGACTAGTCAGCGCTTTTATTCGCTGCTTAACCTGTGTTTTTGGCCCTAGCCAACCCATTGCGAAAGAATTTTCTAAGTGACAAACACTCAGCAGCGCCTCGCCATAGATGCGTCGTTGGTGAGGCGCGGATCTTAAAACAATTTCATCACATGAAATTTCTTGGTCTGCGCGAAAACGACTTTTAGCCCAATAGACGAGTGGGTGGAACCAGAAGAGACTACTAACGATGCTTGCAACTAGATTCGCCAATGGATCATTGCGCTGCAGATGCACGAGTTCGTGCTCCATAACCAGCTGGCGAATCTCAGTGGTAAAAAGTTCTTCAAACGATTCAGGGAGGATGATTCGTTTCTTAATAATGCCGCAAGCCATTGGGGTCGTCACACTCGCGCTGATGAACATGGGCACGTTCCCGATGCTCCCTATCTGGATTGTTTCACCGATTTCGAGCTTAAAATTACGTTGGCGGAGACTCAAAAATATTGCCGAGACTAAAAATCCAACCGTCCAACATACGAGAACTAGGGCCAGCATTTCGGGCTCTGCCGTGGACAGCTTTGGCTCTTCTACCTCGATAGGACCATGTGTCAGGATTCTCGGTCCGGCGACACGGGGAGCAAAAAATGTCACACAGCAGACGATGACGGGAATTATCCAGAGTGAATAGACGGCTACCGAGCCAAACACTCCCCTTATCAACGATCTGATAAAAAAAATTAGAATCAGAGCAAAAGTAAGGATCCAGGTACCGGTCAACAAAAATTGTAGCCACGTTGTCATGAGAGCCGCTTCAGCAATGCTCTTAGTTCGTCAATGTCTTGTTTCGACAGCCCTTTAGTCTGGGAGAAATGACTTACCAGAGGGGCTATTCGCCCGTCAAAGAGCTTATCGATGAGTTGCTTACTCTCGGAGCCAATATATTCTTCACGACTTAAAGTGGCCTGATATATAAATCGACGACCCTCAGTTGTGGCGGAGATCGCCTTCTTCTTGAGCAACCGGCCAAGTAATGTCTTAACGGTTGCGAAGCTCCAGTCGTTCTGCGGCGACAATTCCTTTGCGACCTGATCTGCCGTCAATGCACCGTTTCGCCAAAGCGTTTCGATAACAATGCGCTCTGCATCGCTTATGTTTACATCTGTAGTCATAGATCAATGATTACACATGTAATCGAAATAACTCAAGAGGAGTTGATTCGGGGGGGGGACTGGTTTGGGCCGATTTCCGTCGTCACCCTGTGCAGTACAACAATTAGCCTCAGTAATGCGGGATGCTGCGATGCAATAAGCGGCTTCCGGCTAGGAACAACCGTTCGCACTAGAGATTTTCTTGGCTCTTCTTGTTAAATTGAAGAATTGAAAAAGACGCAAAGTTGGAATCAAAAACGTATTGTCAGCTAACCCAGCGTTACCCTTGCATTCGTGTTAAGCGCTCAAGATGACTCCGGCAGAAGTGATTGCCAGTGCGGGTGTTTACAACGAAGCTGGATTGACCTTGCTCTCGATATACCTGACAGTTCTGAGCGCATATTTAGTCATGGCGTATGTCGCCGGTGCCGATCTAAGAACTTCTCAGCTGGTGATAATCAATCTCTTGTTCCTTACCTTTGCCGGATTGGTGGGTTATGGCGCCGTTGCGAGATTCTATGAAGCTACCCTTGTTGAACAACAGTACGGTGCACCCATTTCTTCTGCTCCAGATCCTGGTGGGGTAATGATTTGGGTGCTTTCCGTGATTCTATCTCTTGGAGTTTTCGGAGCGCTAAAATTCATGAGCGACATCCGCAAGAAAGAAGACGCTTCTTGAGCAACTAAAGGGAAGCTCTTCGTAAACTCTTACCGAGGTCTGAGCCGTAAACTATCGGTGGTTTAGGGTCGATACCGGACGTGTTCAGCAAAATCACCGACCACCAAAAAAAAGCAGCTTTCGGCTGCGGATTCAATCGGTGGACGCAACACTTTGGTTAAACCGGTCATTTTCAAATCACGATATACTCCAATCTGGCCCGTCGTGGAGAAATTGTTTGGCGCAACCGTTGCCAGCCTATCGGGGAAGTGATCCCTATGTCTTTGTATGCTATTCACACGCCGACAAAGACTCGGTGTTTGCCGAGATACGCTGGCTTCAGGACCAAAGTTTTAACGTTTGGTACGACACTACTGGAATCGGACCGGGAAGCGAGTGGAACGACGAGATCGCTCGCGCAATCAAGGGGGCGGAACACTTTCTCTACTTCATCACTCCACGCTCAGTCGCATCGGAGCATTGCCGGTGAGAATTGAGTTTCGCCCAGTCTGAGAGCCAACGGGTCGTCGTGTCTCATCTGCAGAAGACCGAGCTACCTGACGGATTGCGGCTTAGTCTGGACAATAGACAGGCGATTCTGAACCATCAACTTTCGACAGATGACAGAAGCGTGAGCGTGCGAGGGTGCTCGAAGTTGTGTGCACCAACAACCTGTCTCCTATCGTCTGGCAACCAGCCGAGGAGACCTGCGAGCGGCATTTTGCAGCAGTTGCAGGCTGATGGTTGGCTGCCGTTTTTCCACCGCTTAACACTTTTCGGCCAACTGCGGTCACTCGCCCGAACATCTAAATATCTGGCTCGCTGATCTCTTTAACTTTTCTCAACCAATTAGCCCAGGCTACTTTCTGGTCGTCTAAATTAGCAGTCGCGTGATCGAAATTGTGTTCAGATTCCTAAATGATTTTGGTGGCCTCCAACTCCCTGCCGAATAGTACATACTCGAACGTCGTCGCACCTCGATCTGTGGTGGACGGAAGATCACAAGAATCGTGCCGAGCCGTTCGGCCCAGGCGTTATGTGTACGACTTGAGATTCTTGGTCTAGAAAAACTTGGTGCCATGTCCCCTTACGTACAATGCAGGCCTCACCTGATTTGCTCAGTTCAATAGTTTGATCGCCACCTGGGAGTTCTAACTTTACCGATAATCTTCCAGAGACCAAGATGATTATTTCGTCACCATCTGGGTGGATTTCTCCCGAATGTGGTGGATTGCGCTCAAGAATGGGTGCACCGATCATAAGACCATCGATCTGCGAGGGTGGAACAGTATTCTTAAGTGCTTGTGCTAATCCGCTGCCGTCGAGGCCGATTGTATTTCTAACTAGATCGACCTTTGTCATTTGGGGATTTCTACTGACCAACCTTCGGGAGGCGGTCCTGCTTTGCCCTCAATTGGTTGCGCGAAAGCCCAGATATGACCTTCCAGATCCGCGACGAAATACGTTAGGTCACCAAAGAAGAACTGCTCAGGTTCAGAAACAATCGTTGCGCCGAGTGAGCGCGCGCGTTCACAATGTTCGATGACGTCAACTTGTGACCGAACCCTAACCGTCTGCGTGTTTACACCATCTACTCGCAAGGGGCTTTGGTTCTTTTCTCCCATCTCTGGCAAAACAGCGACAGACTGGCCGTGCCTGACTTCGGATTCTGCAAAGACGAAGTTGTCTCCATCATCTCGAACTACAATGCGTGTTCTGAAGCCAAATACTCTCTCCAACCAACTGAGAGCAGCCTCCGGATCTACATAATGTAGTTCAGAAACGACCAGGGTTTCTTGTTCTGTCATTTTGGGTACCTACTACAGGATTACCCAACCCTACGCACATTGGAACTCGTAGTCTTGAAGAAATGGGAACTCCTCTTTCAGCCATGCGGAGGGAGTACAACCGTTAAAAGTCTGCCACGATCTAGTCAGGTGGGCCTGATCAGCAAACCCCGCCAGAGAGGCTACGGCACTGATCGCTTGGGTAGGATCTGATTTGAACAAGGCGCACGCGTGTTCAAACCTAGCTAGCTGGAGTACCTTCTTTGGACTCACGCCAAACTCATCCGAAAAGCGCCTAGACAAATATTTGCGGCTGCATCCAATCTCAGATGCGAGTTGATCTACGCGATACATACCACGTGATGCGACAATCTGTTGCCAAGCAAAAGAAACATCTAGTTTCGTAGACGATGATTTGGAATGTCCTAAACGAGCAGAGAGAAAGTGATCTAGTACGTCAAACCTCTCATCCCAACCACCTGTTTCGTGTAGTCGTTCCAAGAGCTCGTTTGACCTGGATTGTCCGAACAACTCACCAGAATCGATATCATCGTTCGATAGAGCACTTGCTGGGACACCGAACAGTCTCCTAGACCAAAGAGGATTTACTGCAACCCGTAGACCAAATGGATCGCCGGAACTTTCGACTGAGCGAGCAGAGCCATGAAGTCCGCCAATGTGAGTTTGACGCGATTGTCGCCGATTTCCGTTTGTGACCGAGACGCTTCCGTTCAAACTGACTAGTAGTATTAGGTGCGAGGATGGCGTGATCCGATTTGACTGCAAACCAACTCCCGAAAATTTGTATCCACCGTACGAAACCACACACTTCGCTAGTGGTTTTCCTGGTGGGCGACTGGCGCTTTCAGATGTCATCAATCAAGGATATTCGATAGCTCGCCAAGAACCTAACGAAACACATCTGCGCAATTTAGGTAGATGTCTGTTCGTGGTGGGTCGGAAGCCATTCAAGGCTCTGTTTGGCGATTCTCTCACCCGTTGACCGCGATCAGCGATGCGATGGCGGTCAAAACTAGTAGGTTCGTTCGCGCATAGCTTGTCTTTACAAATCTTCTCCTTGGGCAATCATCCGTTCACACATTCCTAGTACTTCCAGACTTGGAGTTTCCATTTCACTGAGCCACGTGTACGTGGTCCGAGCTCTGTTTTTTTCTACCCATTCCATCAGAGTTTCATACGACGCTTTGCTCAATATTTTTTTCGAGTCCTGGTAGTGTTTCTTCATGATTTTGTTACTTTCTGCGTCTATTCTAGACGCCAGCTTCTTGGGTGCGTTGGTCCAGGTCTTGAGATCACAAGCGGAATAGCTCTTTAACACTTGCGCCATGTTCTTCGCCATACTAGCTTGAGTTTTGATCAACAAGTCGGAAGTTTCCAGCCAGTTTGGTTCATTCTTTTTGTATCCTAGTGCCTTATTCACGTATCCGTCAGGTGTCAATCCTTGGGCATAGGTCATCGAAAGCCCGGCGAAAACAGTGCTCGCTTTCTCCTCGGCTTCTGAAGTTGCCGGAACAATGATTGTGATTAACGCAACTAGTACTGATTTGTTCATGTCGAAATTTCCTTTTCTTTTGAACAGTTTTTTTGTATCCATTTCGCGAGCTTGGCGTTACCAACTCGTTCCCACGCATCCTTTTTTCGCGCCTTGGTGTATTTTGCGGACGTTGATTTTCTGGCCATCCAAGATGTCAGTTTCAACTTCTGTGGTTCATTCAGTTGAAAGATGAACTCGGCGTGATACCTCGCATAAGTATCTTCCTTCCAGTCGTCGAACTCTTCCATCGCTTCATACAACGTATCTCTTTCACCTTGGGTCTCGATTGGTAAACACAACCGCGCTTTTTGTTCTCTTTTTAGTTCTCTCTCGAGATCAACAGAAGTTTGTACAATTGAATCGATGAAGTTTGTGGTTTCGTTCAGCTCGGTACCCATGTGCTGCTGAACCAATATCCGAGCTACGTCGTAACGCTGGTCGTTGAGCGCTATAATCAAATCAAGAACCGCATAAAACGCTACGGATTCAGGGAGTGGCGTTTCTGCGCCTTTGCCATAGCTTTCTCTTACATCTCGCTTAACCATATTGTCGGTCGGGGGGGCCGCTTGAGACACAGAGCAGCAAAGAGATAGATAGAATAGTATGGTTGGAACGGCATAGCGGGAGTGCTTCGTCTCCATGTCGGCTCTTTTCATCCTTTGATACCTTGTGCTGTCGCCAACCTACTCCTCCTAAACTCGCAAGCAAGTTTTTCTCGATAGCAAGTGCTAACAGTAGTGCAACTTCCTCCCTTGCTTCTTCATCTGTCAAACACCGAGATACTTAAGCCGCAGTGGCAGCATCGACAGGACCAGTAGGCTGCTTGAATGTCCGTTAACGCCTTAAACTGCATCGTGACTATTCATGAGAAGAGGCATACATTCAGGTTTTTTGTTGGTTGAGGAGGTCCGATGGAACTTTCAAAAAAAGAGATCGACACAGTGTTGAAAGCAAGAAAAAGGGTACGATTCAATAAGTACTTCTGGCTTGTTATACCACTATGGGTGATTTGGTTAACGTTGGTTTCCTACGCGGATTTCCCGCGATTAGAACTACCGATACCTACTGTCATAATGTTATTTGTTGTCCCTTTTGCCATTCGACCATTGGTAGATGCGAACGTTCTGACGCTACTAGACCGCTATATTAATGCTGACGTTGAGGGACTAAATTCAATCTCTCAATTTCGAGGCGATGAAGTCACCAGTTAGATGGAATGACGGCTCATGGCCGGCCGGGGGCCGCCTTGCATTGCAGAATCGCGCAATACCGCGTCTAAATTGCTGCACTGCACAGGGTGAAGACAGAAGTTGACCCTTGTGAGACACATGCCTGTTTTGTGCTGTGATGGCGTGCCTGGTGCCTAGAAGTATTCGTTAGATTCTATCTATCTAACTAATTTATTTTCATGAAGAAAGTTGGTCGGAGTGAGAGGATTTGAACCTCCGGCCCCTACGTCCCGAACGTAGTGCTCTACCAAGCTGAGCTACACTCCGATGGGACCTATCTTATGTGGCGAGTGAAGCTGCGACAAGAAACCGTTCAGCGGCGAGCCGAGCGCCGTCGCGTTAGCACGAGTCCAATCAATCCGAGCGCAAGAAGAGCCAGTGTGCCAGGTTCAGGAACGCGGGTGACTGAGACCATGTCTAGCAGATTGCCGGTGGTATCACGCCGGCCGTCACGCGACTCGAACCCGAGCATGGAATAGGTATCCGTCGCCGTGAATTTGTAGACAAACTGCTTCCAGATGCCTCTTTGATGACTGGTAATCACGTGTTCGATGTCATCCCATTGGACTGCAAATTTCTCGTTGTTGTCCCGCCGAGCTCTCGCCCAGAACGAAACTTCGTACATTGCGCCCACATCGGTATCGAACGATTGGTAAATTCGAAACGGATCACTCGGGTCGCCACCGTGAGCGTTTAGTTCAAGCAAGTTGTTGCCGTCTTTCGCGGGCACAATAAAATTATTGAACCAGATTTCGGTTCCCCTGGAAGTCTCCCATCCAGGCAAAGAGTTATAAATATGCCATCTTCCATAGCTTCCAACTCCAGCGACCCGTTCGTCTGGCACCATCTCGAAACTGCCGTTGATGAATGGACCAGCTGATGCGGTAGCGCTTGCGAGTGCTAGCAAAAGCCCGATGATGAATTTTGTTCTACGCATTTTTTGGTTCCGTAAATTACCGGGCTAATGTTACAGAATCAGCGGTGATCAAAGCTGTGCACTACGTAAACAACTCGTAAACTCTTTCGTGAACTATCTTGTCTTTTGAAGAAAGCCTAAGGGCTACACAATCTCTGTAGCGAGCCCGTCAAGGGACTCTAAGATATTGTTTTCATTGTAAAAACCCATCATTGGGATCAAACGATCGACGCCTAGATTTGCGTATTCTTCAACCATCGCTTTATTGGGTGGTTTAGGTGGGGTGATGGAGATACTCATCTCGCCTAAGTGGTCAGGGCGGTCGTTGCGTGCCTTAGCGAGTTCGAGCTGCTCGAGAGCTTTTTCGGTTGCTTTGACGTCCATCGCGAAGCCATACCAACCATTGCCGTGGGTCACAGCACGCCGCATGGCAGCTGGCGAGTTGCCACCCACTATGACAGGCGGTCCACCGGCTTGAACGGGACGAGGCTGTGCTTGGATGTTGTCGAAGCTGGTGAAGTTGCCTTGGAACTTGGGTTGCGCATCATTCCAAAGTACACGCATGGCATCGATGTACTCATCGGTGCGTGCGCCGCGGGTAGCGAAGTCAACGCCAAGCGCGTCAAACTCTTGATGGAGATAGCCGGCGCCGATGCCGAACATAAGCCGACCTTGGCAAAGTACATCGAGAGATCCGATCTCTTTTGCCAGAACGACTGGGTTACGCTGCGCTACTAGTGTGATGCCAGTGGCGAGTTTGATGTTCTTAGTGACACCCGCCAGAAATGCGAGCAGGGCCGGTGGGTGCAACATTGGCGTTTCTGGATCGGCGGGCGAAGGTGCTTCACGTGGATCCGGTAGGACGACATGTTCGCCAGTCCAGAGCGATTCGAAACCCAGCCCCTCTGCATGTTGTGCCACTTTTGCGGCCCATTCCGGGTCTGCAAGGAAGTTCATGTTGATCCCAAAGAGTCCAAAATCCATATTTTCGCCTAGTGTTTGATGAGAATTGCTTTGTGGGCTTAAACATACCATTGGGCTATGGATAGAGCACGCCCCGTGGGCGTTTGAACCGATTGTTGCAGGTTGTTGCCTTAGAATTTATGGCGCACAATGTCGCTTCACCGAAATATTGGAGGGGTCCATGATCCGGTCTCTAAGTCTCATTTTCTTGGTTCTATCGGCCAGCGCTAGTGCACTAGCACCAAATGAACGCGTTGGTAATTTTCGTCTTTTTGATCAGGCAGGCGGGTCACACCACCTACACTACTTCAGCGATAAAAAAGCTGTTGTCTTGTTGGTACAAGATTTGTCCTGCGAGGCTAGCACTGCAGCTCATCAAGGTATCAATACCTTAGCTAGTTCATATGGAGAGGACGTTGAGTACTTTGTCATCAACTCAACCTCGGATCGCGCAGAGATCGCAGCATCGAGTGGAGAGGCTCGGGTGTTGGTGGATGACGCGCAGTTAGTCGGTCGTACGATGGATTTGAGCCGAGCAGGTGAAGTCTTAGTTGTTAATCCAGAGAGCTGGACGCTCGCCTACAGAGGAGATGCTAGCGATGGTCTCCCAGAAGCTTTAGAGGCCGTCGTCGCCGGTGAGCCTGTGACGCAGAGTCGAACTCAAGCGAAGGGGTGCGACATAGTATATGCCCCAACCAACGGGCACGAGATCTCGTACACCGACACGATTGCACCGATCCTTGCGGAAAATTGTGTTAACTGCCACCGACCTGGTGGCATCGGTCCTTGGGCGATGACGGACTACACCATGGTCAGAGGCTTCTCACTCATGATGCGAGAAGTTTTAATGACCAAACGGATGCCACCTTGGCATGCTGACCCAACGATCGGGCATTGGTCGAATGATCGTTCTATTGGGCGAGAAGAGATCCAAACTTTGGTCAGCTGGATCGATGCAGGATCACCGCGCGGTGAAGGTGAGGATCCATTAACCCAGTACGCTTCACACAAACCAACGTGGGGTAACTTGGGCGAACCAGATCTGATTGTAGATATCCCACCGACGGACATCCCAGCGACTGGCGTTGTTGATTATCAGTACAAATACGTAACCAATCCGTTAGGTAAAGATGTGTGGGTACGTGCGTCACAAATCGTGCCTGGAGATCGTACAGTTCTGCACCACGTCATCACGCGGTTTGGCGAGCAAGAAACGGAAGGGCCTAGAGCGGGTCGTTTGAAGCGACGTAGCTCTATTGGTGGCGGTCTAGCTGGATACGTACCTGGGGCGGAAGCGCGCGATCTTCCCGAAGGCACGGGGACGCTCTTACCGGCAGGTGCCACGATTGAGTTCCAGATGCACTATACAACGTCGGGGGCTGCGACCACCGATCACTCACGTATTGGTGTGTACTTCCACAACGAAGAGCCGGAGCACAAGATCAATGCCATGATATTGGCGAACGGTGGTATCAAGATTCCTGCGAATACGAAAAGTCACTCTGAGCAGGCTATTCGCAAGTTTGACAAGGACGTTCTGGTCTACAGCATCCTGCCGCACTCTCACTTTCGTGGTAAGGCCGCGAAATTTGTTGCGAACTATCCAGATGGCAGCAGCGAAGAACTGTTGAATGTCCCGAACTATGACTTCAACTGGCAGACAACCTATCTGCTAGAAGAGCCGAAGTTCATGCCTGCCGGGACTGAGATTGTCTACACCAACTGGTGGGACAACTCTTCTCAAAACCCAGCCAACCCCAATCCTAATCGAGAGGTTACTTGGGGTCAGCAATCCTTCGATGAGATGATTTTTGGCGCGATAAGTTATCGTGAAATAGACTCGTCTGAAGGTGACTCGTTGGCAGGTTCAGAGTGATTCGGATGGTTTATGGTGCTGTCATCGCGACAGCATCGATCGTCTGTTTGGTGTTGCCAACCATTGCCCTGGGGGCGAGCAATGGCCCGGACCTTAATGGCACCTACGACGTTGCGACGCTCACGCCGCTACGTCGACCTGCGCATTTTGGAGACAATCTCTATTTAACTCCTGAACAAGCGAAAGCGCTGGCAGCGACCGATCGTCAGCGTGATCTCGATGATTCACGAGTGAGTGATCCTAATCGAGAAGCACCGCCAGAGGGTGGTGATGGTTCGGCGGGTGCTGCTGGCAATGTGGGTGGCTACAACACGTTCTGGATCGATAATGGCGATCAAGCGTTTACTCTCGATGGTAAATTTCGAACGTCGATCATTACCTATCCCGAAAATGGCCGGACACCGACACTGACACCAGTTGGTGCTGAACGAGCCAAAGCGAGATCACAGCGACGGCGTGAGAACACCGGTACAGCTTGGTGGCTGAGTGAGGAAGGTCCAGGGCCCTACGACAATCCAGAAATGCGCCCACTAGCGGAGCGTTGCTTGTTAGGCTTCGGTCCTGTCGCAGGACCGCCGATGGTGCCAGCGCTGTACAACAACGTTAAACGCATTGTGCAGACCGATGACTACATCATGATCATGGCAGAGATGGTGCATGACGCCCGAGTCATACGCATGAACGCCGAGCACAGACCCGATTCTGTTCGCACATGGCTGGGTGATTCAATTGGTCATTGGGAAGATGAAACGCTTGTTGTAGAAACAACCAACTTCAAGTCCCAACCAGCGCTTTATGGCGCTGATGAGAATTTGAAAGTCACCGAGTGGTTCACTCGCCTTGATGATGATACGTTGCATTATCGATTTGAAGTCGAGGATCCCACTGTTTGGAAGGACGTTTGGCGCGGCGATTATCCGTGGCCTGCAACCAAAGAGAAGCTGTTTGAATACGCTTGCCACGAAGGCAACTATGCTCTCGGTAACATCATGCGTGGTGCCCGGATCTTAGAACAAGATATAGAAGGTCCAAGCTCGGCCGGAGATTAACTACCTTCCTCGATGCGCCATCTGGCAGATGGCGCTAACCCAATATGCGTTCGCGACTATAGAGTTTGACACTCAACCAAGCTAACAGGGACCCGTAGATGAGAGTGGTGACCATCGAGGTTGCGACGTTGAGCATTGTTACGACTTCCCCTTTGATGATATCCGCCATCAGATTCGCCTGGCTCAGGCTGGGTACAAACATAATGCCAAACGTGGTCTCCACGTTTGTTAGCTGGGCGAAAATCAACGGTAGCGTGGGCACCAGGATGACTAGAGTGAGATAGGTTTGTGCTTCTTTGTAGCTTTTGGCAAAGCTGGCAACGACCGTCAACAAGGATGCTGCGAACAAGAGTAGCGGCAAACAGATCAAAAATACTGGTGCAAGCTGCGCAAAGCCGATTTCTAAAGCCATTCCAATTCGCTTGAACGGTACAAACGGCACGGCCAGGGACAGGCTAATACAAAAAATGAAAAGGCTTAGCCCGCCGAAAATGCTCGTCGCGCCGATTTTACCGAGTACCAGTTGCGCACGACTGATAGGTTGAGTCAGAAGAGGCTCAAGTGAACCATGTTCTCGCTCCCCAGCGGTCGTATCGATTGCAAGGTAAAACCCTCCCATGAATATCACGAGGACTAAGAAGTAGGGTAGAGATGCGAGAACCGTAAGTGCACGGGCCGCGGGCGAAGAGACATCAATCTCTTGGGTGACCACGGGGTTTGCGATGTTGGGGTCGACGCCTCTAAGTTGCAAACGCAACAAGCCAACAGTCCTCGAATAACGGCTGATGTAGGAACGAAGCAACGAAAGGTGACGACGGGTGGACGATATTTTGCTGCTATCGTGAATCAGTTGCAGGGTGTTCACGTTACCTTTGGAATACCGCTCGGCGTAGTCTGGTGAGATCACTAGCACGAGGCTATGGGCGCCATCTGTGACTAGGTCACGCGGCGTTTCGGTCTCTACTTCGGTAATGTCGACGGCTTGTTCACGTAAATTTGCCATTAGCTGAGGTGCATGTTCTGAGCCGATCACTGCAAATTCAATGGCATCGTCCGCTTCGCCGAGTGCGCGGTCTAGGACAAAGACCATAAGACCGACAAAGAACACTGGACCAAGAACGGCGAGTGAGAAAGAAGACAAGATAGTACGTCGATCACGGAAGTTGTCGATGCACTCCTTTTTTAAGACGACAGCGAAGCTCATTCGCCATCCTCGCCAGCACCGGCTAATTGAACGAACGCATCTTCCAGGTTCTCGGTTCCTGCGTGCTCGCGCAATTGGCTGATCGTACCGTTAAAGCGGATTTCACCATCGCCGATCACAACAACATCGTCACACAGTGCATCAACTTCTTGCATGATGTGACTTGAGAAGAGTATGCACTTGCCGCTCTCTTTGAGGTTGTCGATGATTTCTCGAAGCGCTCGAGTTGCCATGACATCCAACCCGTTGGTTGGTTCGTCAAGGATCACGTGGCGTGGGTTGTGAACGAGCGCTCGCGCAAGGGCGACTTTGATCTTTTGACCTTGGGAAAACCCAGCGGTGCGCCGATCAGCGAAATCGCCCATCTTGAGTTGTTCTGTTAGTGACTCAACGCGTTCAGCGAGCTGGCTCGGCTCAAGCCCCTGCAGTTTGCCAAAGTAGGTGATGTTCTCTATGCCAGTGAGTCGGCCGTAAAGCCCGGAATTATGTGGTAAGACACCTATGCTCTTGCGTACGGACATAGGGTCTGCAACTACATCTACGCCGTCGATGACCGCCGTACCGCTGTCAGGAGCGATCATGGTCGACAAGATCCTCAGGGTAGTCGACTTACCTGCGCCGTTGGGACCGAGAAGTGCAGTAATGCGACCATCCTGAGCACTTAGGGAGATGTCTTTCACCGCTTGTACTTTGCCAAACCCTTTGGCGATGTTACGCACCTCGATCACGGTTTGGGTCCCAATAAATCGACGAAGAAAGGGAAAGGCTGCAAACGCTCGATACAAGCCGAGTCAATTTGGTTTGGGTCTGGATCTTCGACGAAAGCTTCGATGAGTTTAGGCATACAGCCTCGACCGATTGTGCCGTGTCCTTGACCAGGTGCGATGATGTGGATTGCATTCGATAAGCCGGGCATCACTGCCTCTCCCCAGGCCGGTGGAGTAATTGGGTCGTTCTCCCCAGATAACACGAGGGTAGGGACGGCACTTTGTAGAGGTTGTTTCATCGAGTCATGCATATAGCCACGCGGCCACTCTACGCAGAGTGCACTTAGGGTGTCGTACATCTCCCGACCAATGTAGGTTGCGCTCAAAGCGTCAAAATCGACCTCTTCGCTGGCGTAAAACGGAGCATCTTCCGTGCAGACAACGGCGTTATGCATGCCGTACGCCATCGATGTTGTGATGTTGTGCAGCATCCGTAGTGCGTTAGATGCGATCGGGGTATAACTTTGGTGCTTTACAGCTTCGTTCAGAATCACTGGAATCAAAGCGGTTGTTTCCGGCGCGTAGAGTGAAAATCGTAACCACGCAACCAGGTGTGGATGACCGAGCTCGAGTTCGGTGGTTATCCCAGTGACTGGGTGTGGCAAAGTCATTGGAATAGGTGCTTCACGGAGTTTGGTTGAGACAAACTCAAAGCTTGCCTTCACATCACCGAAAGCATCTGCACATTCGGGCTTCTCGGCACACTGTGCGAACACCTTATCGAGTGCCTCTTGGCTGTGTACTGCGATTTGACTACCGAGAACTTCAGTCGGAGGCACGACACCATCAATGATTACGGCGCGTGCTGAATTAGGGTATCTACGCATGAAATGCTGGGCGACCCGGGTTCCATATGACACGCCGTAAATAGACAGTTGCGAATAGCCAAGTTCAGCGCGCATCGCTTCGAGGTCTTCGACGGCGGCAGAGGTCGTGAAAAAATTCGGGTCAAATGGCAGTCGCGCAAGACACGCTTGAATGAGCTCAGGTACCTTTTCCGGATCGTAGCTCTCGGGGTCGTCGGCGATACCTTCGCACGTTAAACGACTTGAGCGACCTGTACCCCGCTGATCAATAACCAGTACATCACGTTCACGCGTGAAAGCGCTTAACAAAGGCGCAAACTGGATCATCATATCGATTGACGATCCACCAGGGCCGCCATTGATTATTGTGAATGCATCTTCAGCGGGTGTGTTGGATGTCGACTTTAATTTGGCAATGAAAAGCTCGATCTTCTCATCATTGGGCTTTGCTGGGTCCAATGGCCGTTGCCACGTCGCACATTCAGCATGGAGGTTGCCGTTGCCACCGGAGCCTGTCAGCGCGCATGGTGCGAAAGAGATTTCTTGGCTATTTGCTAGCGGGCTCACAACAAAGGAGAGCAATGCACACAGCGTGAGCTTCAGTGGTCCGCGAAGCATCTAAACGCGAAGCATTCTAAAAAAGGCGGGATGTACTGTATTCAGTGAGCGCCTTGAGCGCATCGACGTAGGCATTTTTCGGCAAAGATTCAAGGCAACAAAGCGTTTGGTCTGCTTCGTTGCGCACAGCCTGATAGACATAATCCAACGCACCGCTTGTACGGACGATGTCTAGGACTTCAGGAAGTTCATCAATAGACCGCCGAGCGATGGCAGCTTCAATAGTCTGCCGCTGTTGTCTCGGTGCGTTTTGAATCGCATAGATGAGCGGGAGTGTTAGTTTGCCTTCAGTCAAATCGTCGCCGACATTTTTTCCTAAAGTTTCGCTATCCCCGACATAGTCGAGCCAGTCGTCGACAAGTTGGTACGTTATGCCAAAGTGCAACCCAAATTTACGCATGAGTTCAGCCGATGGGTGGGACTTGTCTCGAGCGAGGACTGCACCCGTGTGGCAGGCAGCCTCAAACAAGAGTGCCGTCTTGCACCGGATGATCTCCCGATACTCAGCTTCTGTTGTGGCAATGTTGCCTATGTTGGCCAATTGCAGTACTTCGCCTTCGGCGATCGTATTGGTTGCGTCGGCGAGGATTGCCATAATGTCCAGCTGACCAACATCTACCATCATTTGAAAGGCGCGGGAGTAGAGAAAATCTCCGACTAGAACGCTAGGCGCATTCCCCCATTTTTCGTTTGCAGTGACTTTCCCGCGTCGCAAGCCACTGTGATCGACGACATCATCGTGCAGCAGGGTTGCGGTATGCAGGAATTCTATGATGGCAGCCAATTTGACATGCTGCTCACCGTTATAACCCAGGGCGCCGGAAGTCAGTAAAACCATCAAGGGTCGGAGGCGTTTGCCACCGGATGCGACAATGTGCGAACCGATTTCGCTTACTAAATTCACATCAGAAGTCAGCTGCTTTGGAATGAGCTGATTCACCGCTCTAAAGTCGGGTGCGACCAGCTCATAAACGGGGCGCAATGCCTCAATGCTGGCGGCAGTCTGACTCACTACGGCTGCGGGAGTTGTCTGTAGGGCTGGAGTACTCACGATTGGCGGTATCCTAGCAGGAAAAGTTCTCCCTCACACGGCTCTAGAGGCGCAGATTCATCATTCGTTGTGACGTCGTAGTGCGTTGTAATCGCGTTTGAATATCCGTAGAATTACGCGCCTTTCGTACGAGGGCTCCGGACGTAGATTTTTCCGGAAAAGTCAGGGTAAAGATTCGTACGGTTCCCAAATTGTTGAAATTTCACCCATATTTAGGGGCGATAAGATGTTTGCAGTGTTTCAGAGCGGCGGCAAGCAGCACCGCGTAACCGAAGGCGATGTGGTTAAGCTTGAGCTGATTGATGCAGAGCCCGGCCAGGAGCTGGTATTTGATAAGGTACTGATGGTCGCGGATGGCGATGACGTCAATGTTGGCGCGCCATATGTAGATGGTGGCCACGTGAAAGCGGAAGTCCTACGCAATGAGCGTGACAAGAAGATTCGGGTCATCAAATTTAAGCGTCGTAAAGACTATATGCGACGTCAGGGCCACCGACAGTGGTTTACTGAAGTAAAAATTACGGCTATCGGCTAGTTGAAGATTTAGGAGATCGGGTAAATGGCACATAAAAAAGCAGGCGGTAGCACCAGAAACGGGCGCGATTCAGAATCGAAACGTCTCGGTCTTAAGAAATACGGTGGCCAATTTGTAACAGCAGGTAATATCATTGTCCGACAGCGCGGCACCCAGTTTCACCCTGGTAGCAACGTAGGTTGCGGTAGAGACCACACGCTTTTCGCCAAAGCAGACGGTTATGTTGAATTCGCCGTCAAAGGTCCCCTCAAGCGTCGCACTGTAAGCGTGGTATCGGGGCAGGTCTAAAACGCTTAAAACGCACTTAACAAAACCCCGCCTCGGCGGGGTTTTTTGTAGCGGGAGGCAAAATGCAGTTTATCGACGAAGCGACGATACAAGTGCAGGCCGGTAAAGGTGGCGGTGGCTGCTTGAGTTTCCGTCGAGAAAAATATGTTGCCAAAGGTGGTCCTGATGGGGGCAATGGCGGTGATGGTGGCTCGATCTATCTACAAGCGGATGGTGCATTAAACACTCTGATCGATTTCCGCTACCAACCTAGATACAAAGCAACCAACGGAACCGCTGGGAGTGGCCGCAACAAAACCGGTGCTCAAGGTGAAGATCGGTACGTAAAGGTGCCGGTAGGTACAACGGTCGTTGACGAAGGGACGCGCGAAGTCATCGGGGATTTAGCAAAAGTCGGTGACGTGCTGATGGTTGCTGAAGGCGGGCATCGTGGTCTCGGGAACGCATCTTTTAAATCAAGTACCAATCGGGCACCGAGAAAGACCACCCCTGGCTCGGAAGGCGAAGCTCGACGTTTGCGTTTGCAACTCAAGCTTCTGGCCGATGTTGGCCTTCTTGGGCTGCCCAATGCCGGTAAGTCGACTTTAATCGGACAAGTATCGGCGGCAGATCCAAAGGTCGCTGACTATCCTTTTACAACACTCGCGCCGAGTTTGGGTGTCGTTCGGCTTGGAACTGACGCAAGCTTTGTGATGGCCGACATCCCAGGGGTTATCGTAGGTGCAGCCGAAGGCGCGGGATTAGGTTCCCAGTTTCTCCGCCATCTCTCCAGAAACAGAGTGCTTCTGCATTTGATCGACGTTTTACCGGAAGATGAATCGGACCCGATTACAAATTGTGAGTCGATCGAAGCTGAGCTCGAGGCTTATTCCCCAGCGCTGAAGGAACGACCCATTTGGTTGGTCTTGTCAAAAGTAGACCAGATGGAGGAAGAAGATCTCGCTGAACTTAAGACCCGGTTCGAGGCGAAACATCCGGAGCGAAAAATTTATGCGGTGTCAGCCTTGGGCGACATCGGTTTGTCATCGCTGACTCAGGCCTTGATGCAGTTTCTTGATGAGTACCAACGCCGTCTTATTGAGGAAATACCTTTCGCTGAACTAGACAGTGCACTCGAAGAGCGTATCACTGCCGATGTGCTGAAGCATTCTGAGGATGAGCGCGAGCGGCGCGCCGCGGCTAAACGGGCGGCAGCAAATGACGAGCCAGATGAATCTGATGAGGATGGGCCGGAGACGATTTATGTCTCAGAGTGAAAGCGAAAAGCTCAGTCGCGCAACACTCAAAAATGCTAAGAGAGTGGTGGTCAAGATTGGCAGTGCCATACTTACTGAGCGCGGTTTGGGGTTAGACTCTGATCGCATAGGCGCCTTGTCGCAGCAAATTGCTGAGCTTACGAAGTCCGGTAAAGAGGTCGTAATTGTCTCGTCGGGTGCGGTTGCTGAAGGGTGTAATCGCCTTGGTTGGACGACGCGTCCAGAAACAGTGCATGAACTGCAGGCTGCAGCGGCGGTGGGACAAATGGGCTTAGTGGAAGCTTGGGAGTCGGCACTCAGGAAGCATGGCTGCGGGGCGGCGATGATCATGCTCACCCATGAAGACCTTGCGGATCGCAAACGCTATTTAAATGCGCGAGCAACAATTTCGCAGTTGTTGAGTCTCGGCATAGTGCCGGTCATCAACGAAAACGACACCGTCGCAACGGAAGAAATTCAGTTTGGTGACAACGATACGTTAGCCGCCTTGGTTGCAAACCTCATCGAAGGGGATCTTTTGGTCATCCTCACCGACGTCGCTGGGCTGTTGTCCGCTGATCCTGCGGATGATCCAGACGCACAAGTTATCCCGCACGCGTTTGCAGATGATGAATCACTCGACCAAAAAGCAGGTAAGCGCAGTGGCATGTTGGGCCGCGGGGGCATGGTCACCAAGATACGCGCTGCCCGGCTCGCAGCACGATCAGGGGCGCATACGGTCATTGCACCAGGTCATGCATCGAACATATTGGGCGATGTTTTGGCGGGTCAGGACATCGGATCATGGTTACAAGCGAAGCTCACACCGATGACGGCTCGCAAGCGCTGGATTGCTGGTCATTTGCGCGCGAAAGGGACGCTGACAATTGATACGGGTGCGCGTGGTGCCTTGGTGGAACAGGGCGTGAGTCTTTTGGCGGTTGGAGTGACGGCAGTGAGTGGCGAGTTTGCTCGAGGAGATGTCGTCAGGATCTGTAGCGCGGACGGACAGCAAGTCGGCCAAGGATTGAGCAACTATGCGAGCCGTGAAATCGCGAAACTCTTAGGGCAGAAGTCTGAAACGTTCGCCGAGCATATTGACTATGTCGGCGAACCAGAACTCGTACACCGGGATAACCTGGTGATAGTGTGACGAGGCTTAGCTGCCTTGTTGAAGCGCTTTGATTTTCTTATTCATGCGAGACTTATGACGCGCTGCTTTGTTTTTATGCATGATCCCTTTAGACACCATTTTGTCTATCAACGGGGATGCCTCAGTCATGGCAGTGCCTGCAGCAGCACCATCACCGGCGTCGAGGGCAGCGTCGACACGCTTCATATAGGTGCGAACCATGGAGCGCTGACTCGCATTTTGTGTGCGTTTTTTTTCAGCTTGTCGAGCTCGCTTGCGTGCTTGTGGACTATTAGCCAAGAATGCCTCTTTTGGGGTCTAAATTTCGGGCCGCAAATATGCCGTTGGCGTCGGTGGATGTCAACTCGAACTCGCAATGACCTTGGTGGTTCTTTCTAGTGACTGAGGCGAGCCAAGACCCTAAACAGCCACGAAACCTCGCTCGTCAGGGAGGTGTGGTCGCCAGTATGACCCTGGTGTCACGCATTACTGGCTTAGTGCGCGATGTTTTTCTTTCCTATCTCCTCGGCGCCTCACAGTTCGCGGACATGTTTTTTGTCGCCTTTCGAATTCCTAACTTTTTTCGCAGACTCTTCGCTGAAGGTGCGTTTAGCCAGGCGTTTGTGCCTGTGCTCATGCGCTATCGGGACCAAGGTCAGGCGGAATTGATGAATTTTCTGGCACCTCTGTCGGGTATTTTCAGCCTAGGTCTGTGCATTGTGGTGATCCTGGGCATGGTATTTGCTGACGGGCTGACTTTCCTTTTTGCACCTGGATTTGCTGAAACACCGGGTCGCTTAGAAGCTACCGCAGACTTGGTCTTCATAACATTTCCATACTTAGGGTTCATTTCCCTGACTGCTTACGCCGGGGCGCTACTGAATGCGCACGATCGTTTTGCGGTACCTGCAATTACGCCGGTCTTACTTAACTTTGCCTTGATCGGCGCAACGCTTGTCGCGATTGCCGGTTGGTCAGATCGATCGCAGATAGAAATCCTAGCTTGGGGGGTTTTGGTTGCGGGCGTTGTGCAATTGCTGTTTCAAGTTCCATCAGTTGCTCGACTTGGATTGCTGGCAAAACCGACGATCGATACTAAGCATGAAGGGGTGCGTCGTGTAGGTAAGCTGCTGATTCCAGCGGTGTTGGCTGGATCGGTTGGGCAAATTAATGCTCTCATCAACACGGTACTCGCATCGATGTTGATGACCGGAAGCGTGAGCTGGCTCTACTATGCCGATCGCCTGCTTGAGCTACCTGTAGGACTCGTCGCGATTGCGCTCGGGACAGTATTACTACCCCACCTATCACGTATGGCGGCCGACAAAGACGAACAAGCCTTTAGAGACACGCTGTCGTGGGGGATCGGGCTTGGGCTAATGCTCGGTTTACCGGCTGCCGTCGCCTTGTTTGTGTTGGCGGATGGCTTGATTGCGACGGTCTTCATGAGCATCGCTGGCGGTGCCATGACCGTGCCTGATGCACGTATGGCCGGACTCGCGCTTGAGATGTTTGCACTGGCGCTACCGGGCTTCGTGCTCGTGCGCATCCTGGCACCGGCGTTTTACGCGCACGAGGACACACAAAAACCGTTCAAATACGCGAGCTACTCGGTCGTCGCCAACCTTATCGTCAGCCTCTCAACCTTCCAATGGTTTGGCCATGTAGGTCTTGCCTGGGCAACCGCGATAGCGGCATGGGTAAACGTCCTCGGGCTCTATTTTGGACTCACCCATAGCGGCCGTTATCGTGTGGACATTAAGATGCTGAAACCTGCGGGAAGAGCCGTCCTTGCAGCATCTCTCCTTGCCGTAGGCCTCCACTTCGCAGTGGGTGACTTACCGTGGCTGCATATGCCGGAACTGCAGCGCGTGGTATGGATGGCAGGTATTTGTGTTGTGGGTTTTGGTGGCTACTTCCTGGTTCTTTTTATACTTGGATTTCGCTTCCAAGACCTAAATCACTACAGCAGCCAATCAGTCGAATAGCCTATAATCGCTGTATGGAGATTATCAACGGCATTCACAACATCCGCTCAGAGCACCATGGCAATGTCATTACCATGGGTAACTTTGACGGTGTTCATCTCGGTCACCAGCAGATCTTGTCGACCTTGCAGCAGCGGGGCGAGGAAATGGGGGTGCCGAGCGCTTTGATTACCTTCGAACCTCAGCCTCGTGAGTACTTTGCCGGTTCAGAAGTGCCACCAAGACTAACGCGGCTACGAGAAAAAGTGCAGGTTCTCAGTGACACTGGACTCGATCGTTTGGTGTTGTTGCCATTCAATGAGCGAACCGCGCGAACGAGACCAGAGTGGATCACCGACGAACTGTTTCATCAGATGTTAGGGGCGAAGCATGTCATCGTTGGTGACGATTTTCGCTTTGGTAGAGATCGATCTGGTAACTTCGAAATGATCGAACGGGTCGGCCAGGAACTTGGCTATTCGGTCGGTCGGATGGATACGGTTGAACATCTTGGCGACCGAGTCAGCAGCACTCGGATTCGAGCGGCACTCAAGGCTGGCGATTTCGCAATGGCGACGGCACTACTTGGGCACGAGTACTTCATCATGGGTCGCGTTGTGTATGGCCGCCAGTTAGGGCGCCAGCTAGGTGTACCAACCGCTAATATTCGTCTGCAGCGTTACAAGGCGGCCTTAGAAGGGGTGTATTGCGTTTCTGTTGAAGGCATCTCGGTCGAAGGCGTTTCTGACGATGGCAACAACAACCGTCCAGAGCCGCTTAATGGGATTGCGAACATCGGAGTTCGACCGACTGTGGATGGCAAGGAGCCATTGCTAGAAGTACACGTATTCGACTACACCGGTAACTTGTACAACGAATTGCTGACGATTAGGTTCAAGCGCAAGTTAAGAGATGAACAGACATTTGATGGAATAGACTCCCTAAAAGTCCAGATCGACAAAGACATCGCCGAAGCGCGAGACTGGTTTACAACAAATGCTTAAGTGGGTTGCGGTTGCAGGGTCCATATGGGTGGCGGATCAGGTCACGAAGTACGCTGTCGTTAGCAATATGCTGTATCGGGATGAGATTCCTGTGTGGCCATTCTTTAGCCTGGTTAGATGGCACAACGAAGGTGCAGCGTTTTCTTTCTTAGCCGACGCGGGCGGTTGGCAACATTGGTTTTTTGTTTCTCTAGCCACGGGCTTCTCGATATATCTTCTATATGAGCTCTACCGTTTGAAAGAAGAAGAGCAGGTGCTCGGTTGGGTATTTGCCTTCATTCTGGGTGGTGCTCTCGGCAATCTCACTGATCGTTTGAACCACGGCTACGTAGTGGATTTTCTTTTCTTCCATTGGCAGGAACATGGCTTTCCGGCATTCAATGTGGCTGACTCCGCCTTATTTTGTGGTGCTGCTTTCTGGATCTTTTTAATGATCCTCGACTACCGACGTACTAAAGCGGCATGAGCGTAAATGTAATCGCCACTGACGGCGACGTTAGGATCCAACCTGGCTGTGAGGTGACGCTGCACTTCTCACTAATGCTCAGTTCGGGAGAAGAGATAGATACAACCCGCAACGCTGAACCTGCCAAATTTGTTGTTGGCGACGGAAACTTATTGCCTGGCTTCGAAGCGGCGCTACTGGGAAAAACAAAAGGTTATGCCGAACAGGTTTTGCTGAAGCCAGCTGACGCGTTTGGCGAGCGTAATGAAGACAACGTGCAGGTCTTGTCGAAAGACAAATTTTCGGACGTCCTTGAGACTCTGGAGGTGGGGCTGATGATCTCGTTTGGGTCACCCGAGGGCGAACTACCCGGGGTGGTGACCGATGTCTATGAGCGTACGATTAAAGTTGATTTCAATCACCCACTCAGTGGTCGTGAGATTGTCTTCGATGTGGCAGTTTTAGATGTAAAGGTTGGCGGGGGCGCAGACCCGTATGCGTCCGGTAAGTGAAATAGCCCGAGCGAAGCTTAACGGGAGAAGTACGCTCACAAGATACCCACGCTAACAAGATACCCACGTTGACAAAGGACGATCGGTAATAAGTCCTGTTAACAAGAGAGGATGGGTTTCTACAAAAGGAAGGGATTCAACAAGAGAGATCACGCCCTTGCACATCTTCATGAATGCCATCGCCATCCTCGTCTTTTGAGTAATAGAGTCTACCTGCAGCGTTGAGCACAAGTTGCAAAGCACTTTGGTCAATTATTTGAGGGCAGAATTTAAAATGGCCGTTTTGCCAATCCGTTGTCCCGGTTGGTAAGAACCTTAAGTAGTTACGATTTCTAAAAGAACGCCATTCAACGTCAGAGCTGAGACGTGGTAATGACCCGACGATCGGGTCATCACCATCGTAGAGCGCGTTATGGTTTTTGTCGGCAAAAGCAATCGTCCCTCGATGCCAGCTGTTGCGTGCGCCGCATCCAGTCGTATCATCCGGACAGAGAATGACAGGGTGGTTCAAGTGAATGGCGGCCGCTCTACTGGTCTGGATAAGTGTCGCGAATTTGTCTCTGTCGGTTTCTGTCCTTTTGGTGCCGATCAGTTTGGAGCTACTGAACAGCATTGAGCCAAGAAGGATCCCGGCGATGGTCACTGCGACCAACAGCTCGATCAGAGATAAACCGTTTTCTAATTTCATGAAGCCACTTTATCTGAGTGGCAAAGAGCGCATACCAGAGATCTGCCCTTGTGGACGTGGGCTATTCGAGATCGAGTTTCTTAAGTTTGTACCGTAACGCGCGGAAAGTAATGCCGAGTTCTTTGGCGGCTGCGGTCTTGTTCCAGCGAGTTGATTCAAGAGCGTGTGTAATGATGCCGCGCTCTATGCCTTCCAAGTACTCTTCCAACCCTTGGCCTTCAGGCAATTGCGGCTGATCTGCATCGTGTGCGAGGTCTGGGCTTACTTCAGGCTCACCGGATGAGTCTTCTGGCTCTTTCGTGGCTGGCTCTCGTATGGCTGAAGGGGCCTGTGTCAACGAAGTGTCAATTGGTCCGCCTTGGAGTTGTAGATCCGCAACTTGGATGCTAGTGCCTTCACAGAGTGTGAACGCACGTTCAAGGACATTCTCAAGCTCACGGACGTTTCCAGGGAAGGCGTAGTCCTGCAGTGCGGCCAGCGCTTGGTTCGAGAGCGTCGGCTGTGGTTCGCTATACGATTCAGCAAGCCGTTGTAGGCAGTTGGTTGCGAGTTGTTCGATGTCTTCAGTGTGTTCACGTAAAGGCGGGATGCGTAGCTCGATGACGTTCAAACGATAGTATAGATCTTGTCGAAAACGACCTGCGTCGACTTCTGCGGATAGATCTTTGTGGGTTGCGGAGAGAACCCGCACATCTGTTGTGTCTTCAGATTGAGAGCCAACCGGGCGAACGGCCTTTTCTTGAATCGCGCGGAGTAGTTTGACCTGCATTGAGAGTGGCAAATCAGCCACTTCGTCTAAGAACAATGTGCCGCCAGAAGCTGCCTGAAACAGACCTTTCTTGTCAGTGACGGCACCTGTGAAAGACCCTTTTACATGACCGAAGAATTCGCTTTCCATCAATTCTGATGGAATGGCGCCACAATTGACTGGGACGAAATCACCATCGGTTCTGGGCCCTTGGTGGTGGATCATCCGGGCGGCAACTTCTTTCCCGGCACCTGATTCGCCTGCGATATAGATGGGTGCCTGACTGCGCGATAGTTTGTTGATTTGTGTGCAAAGATTGTTGATCGCCTGGGATTGACCTAACAAATTATCAGTCCCGGGTTTAGCCTCGCCAACTTGACTTTGTAGCTTGAGCGCGGTGTCTACCAAACTGCGCAGTTGGTCAAGATCGATGGGCTTTTGAACATAATCGAATGCACCCGCTTTCAACGCATCGATTGCTGTGTCCATGGAACCGAATGCAGTAATCATTGCGACGGGCAGATCTGGAAAGTGCTCATTGATGTGCTGAATAACTTCCAGCCCATCACCATCTGGTAATTGCATATCGGTCAGACAAAGATCAAAAGTATGCTTTTGCAGCATCTCTTTTGCCTGCACAACATTTTCGGCCGCCTTTGTTTCGATACCCATCCGTCCGAGAGTGATCTCCAAGAGCTCCCTGATGTCAGGTTCATCATCTATGACTAATGTATGTTTTGTAGTGGGCACGATGGATTCTTTGCTTAGAAGGCGATTCTATCAGGATGGCTGAACAATATTCTAAAACAACCCCCGCCCGAGGCGTGGGGTGAGTAGCTTATTTGCGCTTGGTTGGCGTCACACAACTCCTTAGTGATGTATAGACCAAGCCCGGTGCCGCCAACAGCTGTGGTAGAAAAAGGCTGGAAAAGAAGCGAAACCTGATCTTCTTGCACACCAACTCCGTAGTCGATGACATTCAAGTAAGGGCGTTCGCTACCTTGTTCAATGCCACCTTCAAAACGTACTTTTTGTCCTTGGTCGTTCAGTTCCGAGTAGCGTAATGCGTTATCGACGAGATTAGTTAGCGCTTGGACTAGGTGGGCTGGGTCCACACGCACGAGCGTGTCGGCTGGGCCAATATCTACAGAAAACTCTGCGTCTGGGAAGCTCTCGGTGCTCTGTAATATGAACTGTTGGATGTTGTCGCTTAGATTTATAACCTGTGGCTCGGGGTGTTTGCGTCGAGACATCTCTAGGACGTTTTCCACCACGCCGTTCATTCGTTTGCAATGGTTGATGATGATGTCCGTCAATCTCTGATCCGCAGGTAGCATCGCGTCTGATTCGTTCAGAAGTTGTGCGGTGTGGCTAATAGCACCGAGTGGGTTCCGCACTTCGTGGGCGATACTGGCTGACAAGCGGCCCAGTTCGGCTAATTTTAGTTGTTGGGCTTGTTGTTGAACCTCGCTGGTATCTTCGATGAATATCGTGACATCACCAGTCGCATCTTGGCTCCGTACCGCAGAAAAGTTCACTCTAATTTCTGGTGTGTGGTCCTCTATTCGCAGTGGCGGCACACGGTGGTTTATGTTTCCTCGCCAATTCTTAATGACGCGTTGCAAAGGAGTTGGCAAGGTTATCAACGGCTCTTCTACCCGCGTACCTAGCAGAGCCCTCGCGCTTTGGTTGTGCATTCTGACTCGATTGTCAGGATCGACGACGATAATTCCGGTGCGCATTCTCTGGATAATCTGTCGATTGAGCCGCTCAAGATCTGCGAGCTCAGAGGCTTGGGTCAGGGTTTGGATTTCGTTGGTACGAATGCGCCCAGAAATACGTTGGATAACGAGCGAAGAGGTGAAGTAAATGATGCCGTAGACACCAGCCTGGAAGAAATCGGCTTCGTTCGATCCAAGTAGACCGAGGTAGAACTCTTCATATAGTACCGCCACACTCGCTACCGCTGCGATGAAGGTCGCAGTTCTACCCGTCACGAGAATAGCGCCGGTGGCTACGGTAATGAGGATGAGTGGGGCGATGCCGCTCGTTATTCCCCCGGAAGCAAACATCAACAAGGTGAGGGCAACGACATCGATGCACACGAGTGCGAGGTTTAGGGTTCGGTCGCTTGTAATTTGTCTATGAATCCACCGTAGACCGATTGGCAGGATTAGATTTGTGCCGGTGTAAGCTAGTGTTGTGATCCAGAACAGCTGGCTGTCGTAGGAGCCGAGCCTGGTTTCCATGAAGGTCTGCTCGTATGTCGCGATGAGCGCCAGACCGACAAAAATTCGGTAGACGTTGTAGATTCTTAAGAGACCGAGATTGAGTTCCAGGCGGCGGCGCTCAATCTCAGCAACGATGTCCTCTCGTTGCCCGGTTTGCATGATTTGTTAGTCGACGAAGGGTAGCCAGCTAAACCAGCCCCGTTTCTTTGCGTCCTCTCCGCGACCTGGTGCGGCGCTGGGCCGGTCACCTTTGGCTGGTGGTGTGAACCCCTCGGGATGTTGAATCGTCAAAGGTGGTGGGACCGAGGGCCGGTCAAAAATTCCCAATGTCATGATGTTCGTCCAGGAACGATCTCTGTTGCGGATTCGGTTAGCGAGTACCAAGTTACCGTTTTCGTCAAAGGAATTATGATCCGGAAAATTGATAGCCAACACTCGCATGGTGTTGTTGGCTTCATCTTCCAATCCCAGTTTGTGATTACATTCGGCAAGGACGATGAGCGCTTCTGGTGTCGATTCAGCATTGGGATAATTTTCAAGCACGTGTCGAGCACGGTTGGCGGCTGCGACGTAGGCACCTCTGCGCAGGTAGTAATCTGCAACGCTCAGTTCGGAGCGAGCCAACACATTTCTGAGGTGCACCATGCGTTGGCGTGTGTCTGGAATATAAGGACTATTCGGATAGCGGGCCATCAGTTGCGCAAAATCTGAGTAAGCATCCCGCAGGGGTGCCATATCTCGTTTGGATTCATCCACTTTGACCAGACGATCCATCAAGCCAGAGTTTTCCGAAAACGACGCCAGACCCTTGATATAGAACGCGTAGTCAATATTCGTGTGATTGGGGTGTAGACGGATAAAACGATCTGCGGCAGTGCGGGCGCCATCTAAGTTGGCGGACATGTACCGGGCGTAGATCATTTCCAATTGTGCTTGTTCGGCATAGCGACCGAAGGGGAAGCGCGCTTCTAGCCGTTCCAATGCGGCTATGGCCTGCTGATAGTTACTCGATCGTAACCAGCGTTGGGCGTCGCGGTAGAGCTTTTGTTCACTCGTTTCAATCTCGTCTTCGAGGGTTGTCTCATCATCGTCCCCGCCGCCAATAAATGGCATCCAACTGCAGCCGCCGAGTGCGACCAACAGCAAGCAGACGACTGCGAGTCGTTTATCAACCAAGGATGTTCTAGTTGCGCGCATCAATTTACCGCCAGGTTTTGGAATGTTTGTCGGACGGTCGCTATTTTTACCAATTTCGGTAGGGTTGCAAGCAAATGGATGATAAATCACACAACTTGAACGCCACGAGAGAAGCTACCGTGCCTCCTGAATTGTCCGGAGAGAGATTAGACAAGGCGACTGCGCTTCTGTTCCCGGAACATTCGCGGGCGGAGATCACGCGATGGATTCAAGAAGGCACCGTGCTACTTGATGGTGTGCAGTCCAAACCGAAAGTCCGTGTGAAGGGTGGAGAAAGTGTCTCTTTGTCCGCCGAAGCCCAGGTGCGTGACTATTGGCAAGAGCCGGAAGACATACCGTTAGACATCGTGCACGCAGACGATGACATCTTGGTGCTGAACAAACCGGCTGGGTTGGTCGTACACCCTGGCGCAGGCAACAACACCGGCACGTTAGTCAACGCCCTCTTGTTCCACTATCCAGATCTTAGCGCTGTACCACGTGCAGGCGTTGTACACCGACTCGATAAAGAGACGAGTGGGGTGATGGTGGTCGCGAGGAATTTGGCTACCCATCACTCACTTGTAGAGATGATCGGTGCCCGGCAGGTTAATCGTGAATACCTTGGGCTGACAGAGGGGCGGATGATCAGCGGTCGAGATGTCGATGAGCCTATTGGCCGCGATCCAAATGTTCGCACCAGACAAGCTGTACGAGAGGATGGCAAACCGGCGCACACGGAGTTTAGAGTCGTAGAACGATATCGAATTCATACGCTCGTACGAGCCAAACTTGGTAGTGGCCGCACCCATCAAATTCGAGTCCATCTGAAATCAATTGGCTATCCCCTGGTCGGCGACAAGCGTTATGGGGCACGAGGCAAAGTGCCGGTTGCCGCCGCAACCGACTTGCTAACAAGTCTGCAAGCGCTACAGCAAGTTGGTCGTCAGGCTTTGCATGCCGAAAGGTTGAACTTCGTGCACCCGGGTACCAGCCAGAGCTTAGATTTCGTGGTGCCTTTAGCGCAAGATCTTGCCGATTTGCGAAACCTCCTCCTTGCAGACAAAGAGTAGTCCGGTTGAGTGAAGGCCCTTCTAGCTGGCTTAGCCCAAATTTAGGAGCGTCCGTGTCGACGCTTGTCACGACGATCGAGGCACCGTGGCAGGGGATAAATTTTAACCTTGCAACCCATGCCGGAGATCAGACCAACGTTGAGAGAAGTCGCCACCAAGTATCTGCACTACTTGGTGGGTGTGATATCCAGTGGTTGCAACAAGTACACGGTGTCGAATCGCTTTATGTTGAAGAGGCCACTTGTCACGCTCCGAAAGTTGACGCGGTTTGGACCGATCGATCGAATGTTGCCCTTGCGATAATGACCGCAGATTGTTTGCCTGTACTTTTTGCGAGCCGAGATGGTGCAGTGATTGCGGCCGCACATGCAGGGTGGCAAGGTTTGGTGGGTGGTATTCTCACCAAGCTCGTCGCGTCCCTCCCTTGCCGAGCTAACGAACTCTGCGCGTGGTTAGGCCCGGCAATTTCGAGGCAACACTATGAAGTTGGTGAGGATGTGTGGCGCCAGTTTCCGGCAGAACATTGTTACCCGCATCAAGCACCTGGCAAACGGATGCTGGATCTGGCTGGCGTTGCCAAAGCCGAGCTTGAGTCACTAGCACTTCATCGAGTGGCTGAGTCGAACTGTTGTGTCTATGAGCGAGAGCAATATTTTTCACACCGCGCGAGTCAACAGAAAGGGCGTGACGAGGGCAGATTCGCGTCGTTGATTGTACGACGGTCGGAGAACAAAGAGGGCTGAAGCTGAGTCTGGGCTGCTCGGCTTAAGCGTCGCAGTTGGTGGCAATACCTTGTTGGGCTTCGCTAATACGCTGCGTACGATCATCTTCTGAAAGGACCAGCTGTTCGCCACTCTCGTCGACCACTCGAATCCTTCCTGTGTTGGATAGATTTGCTAAGACTCGTCGTGATCTACGGCAGTTATCCATTCGAATTTGCTCAACCTGGGCTTGGCGCTGGGCTTCTGCACTTTGCAGCTTATCGAGCATGGCCTGCTGGCTAGGATTTAAGTTTTCTCTGTCAGCCGATCGAGTTGGTTGGGTCGAGGTTCGGGATGTTGTTGGGTTAGAGACAACGGGTACCGGTATAGCGTTCGTGTTTTGTGTGCTCGATCGTTTTGTGGCTCTGTCTGAAACGACGGTGACTTGGGCTGATGGTACGCCGCGAGGCTTACGCTCTGAATAGTTCACCACGCCATTGCTGTCGAGCCACCGATAGGTGTCCGCGAATGCTGTTGGGGTGGTGAATAAGGCGATCAGCGTGAACGCGAAACAACTCATGAAGGTGAATTTCGGGTTCACGAGATAGTTAAAAGTTGAGCCCGTCTGAGGAACTGTCCGATTTGTTGCCACTGTATCTGCCGCTCGTTTAACCATAATAAAAGCCTAGTCCAATAAGGCACGCCAGCGAAATATAGCATAACGGGCCATTTCTCCAGGTCTTAATGCCTAGAAAGTGGTACCTAGCTCTCAGTTTGATTGACATAGCGTGCTGATATCAGAAGAATACGCGCCTCGTTTTTGTCCTGTGGAACGGAATCGCTAATAAATCAAAGAGTTAGCCTTTCTTCAGAACCAGGACATCATGCACTTACGTACATTTTAAGATTGATACAGAGGAACGTCCAATGACCGACATGTTGTCGGGCGGTGACATGCTCATCCGCGCGCTTCAGGACGAAGGTGTCGACATCGTATTCGGCTACCCCGGCGGTGCCGTGCTACATATATATGACGCCATTTTTCGACAGCAGAGAGTCGAACACATTCTGGTGCGCCATGAACAAGCAGCCACCCACATGGCGGATGGCTATGCTCGCGCTACAGGGCGACCCGGTGTCGTATTGGTGACCTCCGGTCCTGGTGCCACGAACGCCGTCACCGGTATCGCCACGGCTTACATGGACAGCATTCCGATGGTCGTGATCTCAGGTCAGGTGCCAAATGAGCTGATCGGCACTGATGCCTTTCAAGAGACAGATATGATTGGCGTATCACGGCCTGTTGTTAAGCACAGCTTCATGGTCAAAGAAGCCAAAGAAATTCCGGAAGTAGTGCGGAAGGCGTTTCATATTGCGACCACCGGTCGACCTGGGCCTGTGGTGATCGATGTCCCTAAAGATACCACTGACCCGGCAGAACTCGCTGAGTACATTAGACCCGCAGATGTGCGCTTGCGCAGTTATAACCCGGCAACTTCGGGTAATGGCCGACAGATACGCAAGGCGGTTGAGGCCCTGATCGCCGCTGAGCGACCCGTGCTCTATATCGGGGGTGGTGTTGTCCAAGCGGACGGTAGCGAGGCGCTACGACAGCTGGTTCGTACGCTCAAATGTCCGGTGACAAATACGCTCATGGGACTCGGTGCGTATCCGGGGGAAGATGAATTGTGTATCGGTATGCTAGGCATGCACGGTACTTACGAAGCCAATATGGTCGTACATGAGACTGATCTGATTTTTGCCATTGGTGCGCGTTTTGACGATCGGGTTACCAATGCCCCGGCTAAATTTGCGCCGAACGCCACGATAATCCATGTTGATGTTGACCCAGCGTCTATTTCCAAAATTATCGGGGTTGATATTCCGATCGTTGGAAATGCCAAGCTTGTACTCGAAGCTCTTGTATCGAGTGCTGAAGCGCAGCTTGAGGTGCTCTCTGAGTCGGAAAAACTTGAGTTTGATGATCGAGGTGCGCGTTGGTGGTTACAAATAAATGAGTGGCGTGCTCAGCATGGACTTAACCACAATTTGGCAGCAGACCCCGACCAAGCCATATTGCCCCAATTAGCCATCCAGGTACTGCACAGAGTCACCGATGGCGAAGCGTACGTTGCCTCTGATGTTGGTCAGCATCAAATGTTTGCCGCTCAGTACTACCATTTTCCGGAACCTAGGCGTTGGATTAACTCCGGTGGGCTAGGGACTATGGGGTTTGGGTTACCCGCAGCGATGGGTGTGCAAATGGCTTACCCAGATGCCACCGTCGCATGTGTGACAGGCGAAGGCAGCTTCATGATGAATATGCAGGAGCTTTCCACGTGCCTGCAGTATGGTCTGCCCATCAAGATCCTGAACTTGAACAACCAAGCGTTGGGTATGGTCAAGCAGTGGCAAGACATGCAATACGGTGGACGACACTCACAGAGTACATACAGTGATTCGTTGCCGGACTTCAAAACACTGGTAGAGGCTTTCGGACACGTTGGCTTCAAAGTTACGGATGCCGCTGACCTTGAGCCTGTTATGGCGGAAGCCTTCGGTGAGAAGCTGCGCAAGCGGCTTGTGTTCATCGATGTTTGGGTTGATCCTCACGAACACGTCTACCCGATGGCTATCAAGGGCGGTTCGATGCGCGATATGGTGCTAAGTAAATCCACGCGCCAGGAGGCGGAGTGATGCGGAGAATCCTCGCCGTTCTAATTGAAAACGAAGCGGGTGCGTTATCTCGCGTGGTGGGACTGTTTTCACAGCGGAACTTCAACATTGAGTCACTCACTGTTGCACCGACAGAAGATGCAACCCTGTCTCGGATCACGATAACTACAGCCGCGGATACGGGTACCACTGAACAAATCATCAAGCAGCTCTACAAACTGGTAGAGGTGGTGAAAGTGATGGATCTCTGTGAAGGGGACCATCTCGAGCGCGAGCTTATGCTCGTCAAGGTGCGGACTGATGAGACGAGTCGTCAAGAGCTTAAGCGAACTGCGGACATTTTTCGCGGGCAGATTGTGGATGTAACAGAGAATACGTGCACCGTTCAACTGATCGGCCCATCGGATAAGCTCGATGCGTTTCTAAGGGCGCTGGGAAAAATTCAAATTCTCGAAGTTGTGCGCAGCGGCGTCTCCGGCATCGGCCGGGGTAATCGCGTGCTCGCGCTCTGACTTCGAATTACTTCATCTCTATAAGGGGGAACAATGCAGGTTTACTACGACAAAGACGCTGATTTATCGCTGATACAAAATATGAAAGTCGTCGTTGTGGGGTACGGTTCACAAGGACATGCACACGCGAACAACTTACGCGACTCAGGTGTGAAAGAAGTCGTCGTTGGACTTCGCGCTGGGTCCGGATCTTGGCCCAAGGCCGAGAATGCGGGATTCACGGTTCAGGAAGTAGCTGAGGCTGTCACGGATGCGGATCTTGTGATGATCCTTGTACCTGATGAGCTGCAACCGGCGCTCTATCGAGATGATCTTGAGCCGAATATGAAAGATGGCGCGACGATGGCGTTTGCCCACGGCTTCAATATCCACTTTGAGTTGATTGTTCCTCGTGCCGACCTAGACGTGATCATGATCGCGCCAAAGGGTCCTGGACATACGGTCCGCTCAACCTACGTTGCCGGTGGGGGTGTGCCGAGTTTGATCGCCATCGCGCAGGATGCGACGGGTCAGGCAAAGAACATTGCACTCGCTTACGCTTCTGGCAACGGCGGTGGTCGCGCAGGCATCATCGAGACAAACTTCCGTGAAGAAACTGAGACGGACCTATTTGGTGAGCAAACTGTGCTTTGTGGTGGTGCAGCTGCACTCGTGCAGGCAGGTTTCGAGACGCTCGTCGAAGCGGGCTACGCCCCTGAGATGGCCTATTTTGAGTGTTTGCACGAACTCAAGTTGATCGTTGACCTCTTTTATGAAGGTGGTGTGGCGAATATGTGGTACTCGGTATCGAACACGGCAGAATATGGCGGTTTGACCCGTGGCTCGCGCATCGTGACTGAAGAAACGAAGCAAGAGATGAAGCGCATCCTGGAAGAAATTCAAACAGGCAAGTTCGCGCAAGAGTTTGTCTCTGAAAACCAAGCCGGTGCGCCTGGGATCAGAGCCATGCGACGCATATCGCAAGGTCATCAGATCGAAGAAGTGGGTGCAAAACTACGTGGTATGATGCCTTGGATACAGGAAAACAGATTGGTTGATAAGGAGATTAACTAGTCCAAGGTTTTCTCTTGGCAACAGCTGGAGACGGATATGACTGATCGACCGCAGGATGGAACGCCAAAGCGTCAACTCTTTGCGGTCGATGAGGATCAGTCGCCAGCAGACCAAGCAGACCAAGCAGACCAAGCAGACCAAGCAGACCAAGGGGACACAGAAAGCGGCAAGTCTGATGCTCTTGTAGACGATTTCGTCGAAGAAGAACTGGTTCCTGACTCCGATCCCGCCCAAAAAAGATCCGAGCGACGTGCGAGAATGCGTCAGCGCGGCATCTATCTACTTCCGAATTTGATTACGACCGGTGCACTCTTTGCCGGTTTCTACGCCATGATCGCTGCGATGAATGGTAACTATATTGCCGCCTCTTTAGCGGTTTTTGTTGCGATGGCACTCGATACCGCTGATGGGCGCGTCGCCCGACTTACGCGGACAGAGAGTGCTTTCGGCGCGGAGTACGATAGCCTTTCGGATATGGTTGCCTTTGGTGTCGCACCAGCTTTGGTCGCGTTTAGCTGGGGATTGAGCACGCTAGGGCAAGCAGGTTGGGTAGCCACATTCGTTTATATGGCCTGTGCAGCGCTACGTTTGGCTCGTTTCAACACTAAGGGTGAGAACGCTAGTTTTACTGGACTTGCCAGCCCCTCTGCCGCTGCCATCATCGCCTGCTGCGTTTGGGTTTGGGTTGATTTGGGTGCAGGTCAACCGAGTGTTGTGGCCGCTGCGGTGATGGGTGTCGTTACTGTGATTACTGCACTTCTTATGGTCTCGAACTTCGAATACTACTCACCGAAATTGTTAGGTGTAAAAGGTCGCGTGCCGTTCGTTACCTTGGTTTTCGTGGTCCTTGGATTCTCACTCCTATTGCTGCATCCGCCCACAGTGTTGTTGGTGCTGTTTAGCGGCTATGCGCTCTCTGGCCCCCTGAAATACCTTTGGGAGCTACGGAACTCTGAAACCAAAACTGACTCAAACTAACTGTCCACGCACACTTAACGTTAGGATCTTTTGCCTTGTTAATAAAAAAGCCATCGAAGATCGCACCCTCAGAAATCACTTCTGAAACTTCATTCCTTAACCGAAGAAAATTTCTTAAGCAGCAATCCATTCTTGGAGGAGGGCTGCTTGGGGCGGGGCTGATTGGTAACACCCAGGCTGCGTTACAGCCAGATGATGATCTGACGCCGGAAGAGATTGTGACGAGTTACAACAACTTCTATGAGTTTGGTACCGGCAAAAGTGATCCTGTTGAGTACGCTCATGAAATGAGCACAGACCCTTGGACGGTTAAAGTCTCAGGTGACGCAAACAAAACCGGTAAGTTTGCGTTTGAAGACATCGTTAAGGGGCTCGATGTAGAGGATCGAATCTATCGCTTCCGCTGCGTTGAAGCATGGTCGATGGTCGTTCCCTGGAGGGGGGTGGCGCTGAAAGATGTGCTGCAGCAGTTTGAACCAAAGACTTCCGCCAAGTTTGTCGAATTTAAGACTTTGGTGCGACCGTCTGAAATGCGCGGACAGAGGGCTGTTTTCCAGAGTATTGATTGGCCCTACACCGAAGGTTTACGACTCGATGAGGCTTATCACCCACTTGCTATCATGGCGTTGGGTGTTTACGGCAAAGATCTACCGAATCAAAACGGCGCGCCTTGGCGTTTGATGGTGCCTTGGAAATATGGCTTCAAATCGGTGAAGTCCATTGTGAGTATCCGGTTCACGTACCGACAACCTCGCAACTCTTGGAATGTCTTGGCACCGCATGAATACGGTTTTTATGCGAATGTGAATCCAGCCGTCTCTCACCCGAGATGGAGTCAAGCGAGTGAACGACGTTTGCCAAGTAGTGTCTTCAACCCGAACCGAAGACCGACGCTACCCTTCAATGGCTATGCTGACGAAGTGGCTAGTCTTTATAGTGGTATGGACCTCGCTAAGTTCTACTAGGCACTCGCTGAAGTTTGCAAACGCAGTTAACGGTCGTCCTATCTAAAACGGTTTTCTTCGTCGCGTTATCGATGCCACTCACGTGGCTCGCGTGGCAGATAAGCATTGAAATCGCAGCCCCAACTACGGCACTAGGTGCAGACCCTGGTGAAGCGATAGTCCACTTTTTGGGTCTTTGGGCGATACGGCTTCTGTTGCTTGCCTTTGCAATCAGCCCGTTACAGAAGATTTTTCGCCAACCCAATATTGGCAAGCTTCGCCGCATGGCAGGCGTGTATGCCTTTGTTTATGCGCTTCTACATTTAACAGCCTACCTATTCTTTTACCTTGAATTCGCGTGGGATGCTCTGTTAGAGGATTTTGTTGAAAGAACATTTATCACGGTTGGTATGCTTGCGCTGCTTTGTCTCACGCCACTGGCAGTGACTTCGACCGCAGGATGGCAGAGACGTCTACGCCGGAATTGGAAGCGCTTGCACCGCTTAGTCTATCCAGCCATCGCCTTTGCGCTGATCCACCTCTACTGGTTAACGCGGGACGGCTTCGCTGAAGTCTTCCTTTACAGTGTTTTGTTCATCGTTCTGGTCGGCTTCCGGTGGGTCCGGCGTTAATCAGTCCGGGTTGCTACCGCCGCTGCTAGCTGACTGAGGGCAATTTCCGTATCTGTCCAGTCTATGCAGGCATCGGTGATGCTTTGACCATAGGTCAAGGACGCTAAATCTTCAGATATGTCCTGGCGCCCTTCGACCAAGTTGCTCTCGATCATGACCCCGACAATGTTCCGATCGCCGGCCGTGATTTGAGTACAGATGTCCTCGCAGACAACGAGTTGGCGTTTGTGGTCTTTAGCTGAGTTGGCGTGGCTCATGTCAACCATGATCCCAGCTTCGATGCTGCCCTTGTCTAGGGCTGCTTGGGTTGAAGCGATTGAAGCTGCATCATAATTAGGTCCGGTTTTGCCACCGCGCAGAATCACATGGCAGTCTGGATTGCCTGATGTTGAGAAAATCGCAGAGTGTCCGGCTTTAGTTACGGAAAGAAAGATGTGCGGATGGATAGAAGAATTGACTGCGTCTACGGCGACTTGGATTGAGCCATCTGTACTATTCTTGAAGCCAATTGGACAGCTCAGCCCAGACGCGAGCTGACGGTGGATTTGGCTCTCGGTAGTTCGTGCTCCAATCGCACCCCAGCTGACAAGGTCGCCGACGTATTGAGGGGAGATTGGATCCAGATACTCTGTGCCAGCAGTTAGCCCTAAACTATTGATATCTAATAGTAATTTCCTTGCAGTCGCGAGACCCTTATTAATGTCGTATGTGTTGTTTAGGTGCGGATCGTTGATTAAACCTTTCCAGCCCACAGTGGTACGTGGCTTTTCAAAGTAGACTCGCATAACGATGAGAAGATGTTCTTTGTGCGCATCTGCCGCAACCTTGAGTCGCTGGGCATAGTCCATTGCGGCGTCAGGATCGTGTATAGAACAAGGGCCAACTACGGCTAGGAGCCGCTTGTCGTTACCATGCAGGATGTCTGCGACCTCTTGTCTGGTTGAGAAAACCAGCGCAGAGATGTCCGACGTAATGGATAGATCGGCCATTAATTCTTCTGGCGCGACCACTTCCTGCATGCCAGTAATGCGTACATCGTCGGTTGTGTATTGCATATTGATTCCGTGATGAAGATTTTGCGTTAGAATTTTACCCCTTTTAGCGTAGATACCCCATCGGAGGGTGGGTATTTGAAAGTAACTAATCGAAATGAGAAATTGCTGGCCGCGATGGGCATCCAAGTTTGGTATGCCCGTGAGGCCGTTGCCCGTGAGGCCGTTGCCCCTGAGGAGGTTGCTCATCCCGAAGTTGCTCGTGAGGTCGTTGATGGTGGGGCTGATGAGCGCCGTGAGGCAACGAACGTCCCGGCGATAACAAGTCAGGAACCAATCCCAGGGCCAACCCGCGTTTCAACCGACGCCAACTTATCGCTCGATCTCAATGACGACGTCCAGGCACGTGGCCAAGATGCCCTTCCACAACCACAAACGGTCGCTATTGCAACTCCAGTTGAAGTAGAAACTGATGTTGTGCCAGTTGAGTATTTTTGGTGGCGTGGTGGTAGTGGTTTGTTGCTACTCCCGCCCCCGGGTAACTACGATGAACAGCTACTAAAAGACATTGTGGCCGCGATGGATTGGCGCGCAAATGGTGAAGTCGGCAAGGTCGAGAATGGGCACTTTCGTTGGCCGCAACTCACCTCGACATCGGGCACGCCGGAACGAGCGATTGCTGCGTTTATCGATAAGTTCGCGCCGACAGAAACTAAATGGGTCATGGTCACAGAAAAGTTGTTGACTGAATTGTCGCCATACCTGACTTTTACAATCGATATCGATACGTTGCCAGATGCCCTGCATCAAGCGGATGAGAAAAAGCGACTGTGGCAAATTCTGGGAAAATAACCTTTCGCGAGATGAGCGAGCCTGATCTTGAGGAGGTGCTGCAAGTTGAATTCCTGTCCTACGCCTTTCCTTGGTCCAGGGGAATATTTCAAGATTGTTTAAAGTCTGGGTACGACTGCCGTGTGATGTGCGTTGAACAAGAAATTGTCGGGCACGCGATTATCAGTGCGGCGGCTGGGGAAGCACATCTACTTAACGTCTGTGTTCGTCGGGACTTGCAAGGTAGAGGCTATGGGCGACTCTTTGTTCGTCAAGTTGTCCAGCGGGCAAAACTCTTAGGTGCTGAACAGCTGTTCCTCGAAGTGAGGCCTAGCAACAAGATAGCTCTGAAGCTCTATGACTCTCTTGGCTTCATACCGATTGGTGTGCGCAAAGACTACTATCCGTCCGATATCGGTAGAGAGGATGCGCAGGTACTAGCCTTGCCGCTTGCTGAAGAGGAGTAGCGCCGTATACTGCGCAGCGCGCCAAGCCCTCAACCTTTGCTCTCAGTTGGATACGAAAATTGCAACACGCCGCTAGAAGAACTTTCGCGATCATCTCGCACCCGGATGCGGGTAAGACCACGATGACCGAAAAACTCCTGTTGTTCGGGAAGGCTATTAAACTTGCGGGGACGGTCAAGGCGCGCAAATCGGATCGCCACGCTACTTCGGACTGGATGAGTATGGAGCAGGAGCGCGGAATATCCGTGACAACCTCTGTGATGCAATTTCCTTATCAAGGGCGCACGGTCAACCTTTTGGACACGCCGGGTCACGAAGATTTTTCCGAGGACACGTATAGGACACTGACCGCCGTAGATTCTGCGTTAATGGTCATCGACGGCGCCAGGGGTGTTGAGCCGCGCACTATTAAACTGATGGAAGTGTGTCGACTACGAGATACACCTATCGTCACTTTTATCAACAAGCTTGATCGAGAGGTTCGTGATCCGATTGAGGTCATGGACGAAATCGAGGACATTCTTCAAATTCAGTGTGCCCCGATGAATTGGCCAATCGGTATGGGACGAGGGTTTAAGGGTGTCTACGATCTTGTTCATGATCAGATTGTCGTATACAAGCAGGGCCAGGGGCACCATGTCTACGACTACGAGATTATCAAAGGCTTGGGGAGTGAAGACGCGAAAGCATTCCTCGGTTTCGACTATGAAGACGTATGCGAAGAGATAGAGTTGGTTCGTGGCGCTAGTCATGAGTTTGTTGAAGAAGATTTCAAAGGAGCCACGCTTACCCCCGTATATTTTGGCACTGCGCTCGGTAATTTTGGCGTACACGAAATGTTGGATGGGTTCGTTCGTCACGCTCCAGCTCCTCTAAGTCGGGCCAGCTCTGTGCGTCTTGTTATGCCCGAGGAAGAAAGGTTTTCGGGTTTTGTCTTCAAAATTCAGGCAAACATGGATCCGAAACATCGTGACCGGATCGCGTTTATGCGTGTGTGTTCGGGCACTTACACCCAGGGCATGCGTATGACGCACATACGCCTAGGTAAGCAGGTGAAAATTACAGATGCGGTCACATTTATGGCAGGGGACAGGGTGCAAACCGAGGAAGCGTTTGCCGGGGATATAATTGGTTTACACAATCACGGCACGATTCAGATAGGGGATACGTTTACTGATGGCGAGGATCTTAAGTTCAAAGGGATACCCAATTTTGCGCCTGAACTCTTTCGTCGAGTGCGTGTAAAAGATCCGCTTCGAACCAAGCAACTGGATAAAGGTGTGCAGGAACTTGCTGAGGAAGGGGCCACCCAAGTTTTCAAGCCGCTAACTAAAAACCAAATTGTGGTCGGCGCGGTTGGGGTTCTGCAGTTTGACGTTGTCGCGTTTCGGCTTAGAGATGAATATCGAGCAGAGTGTATTTGGGAGGATGCGAGTCTCTATACGGCCCGTTGGGTCTATTGTGATGATGAGAAGAAACTGCAAGAATTTAGAAATCGAAATCAAGAAAACCTAGCCATCGATGGCGGAGGCCATTTGACCTATCTCGCACCGAGCCGAGTCAATTTAGCGCTCACAGAGGAGCGGTGGCCAGATATTTCGTTTACAAAAACTAGAGAGCATTGAGGCTTAAAAAACCGGAAAGAGAAATAAATTGTACTGTTAGCGCCGCGTTGGCAACGTAAATACATCTATCTGTCCGCTAGGTGACACTAGAGAATTGGTAAGTGTGGTATCAATAGGGAGTTGTACTAGACTCCTAGTAACCGGGGGTATAAGCGTAATGAGTAACCATGACGCTTGAACAAGCCCGGCTACAGCCAAGCACGAACAAGGAGTAGGTGTGATCCGTACAGCAGAGAGAATTCCGCAGTCACCAGAGGAAGGGAACAAGCGCGTGGGATCAATATTGGTTGTTGATGATGACACTTCGGTGTTGGATGTGATGAGTGAGATGCTTCGTTTAGAAGGACACGATGTCACAATTGCTGAGAACGGTAAGGATGCGGTGCACTGGGTTGTTAACCAAGGGTTCGATCTAGTAATCACTGATCTAATCATGCCGGAGAAAGAGGGGTTGGAAACGATCGCCGATATCAGACGGCAATCGAGTGAGATGCCAATCATCGCTATATCGGGCGGTGGCCGTGTCGGTCCAAACGACTACCTAGAAACTGCCCGTTTTATCGGTGCAAATGCGACGCTCGCAAAACCTTTTGCTCGCCAAGAGCTAATTTCTACGGTCGATTCACTCCTCACGTAGACTCGCGTTAAGATTGGTATCTCGAAATCCATTGAGGGACCGTCTTGTATACCCATGCCGAATTATGTGCAGAGATTGGCGTCGCACTTGGCAAAACATGCGAAGAGCCAGAATCCGAACTACGCGTCGGTGTACTTGTCTCCCATCTGATAGATCCATCCAGTGCCGTCGACGACATACAATCCAAACTAGATACTTTTCTAAATGGCGTTCCCCTAGAAGGTGATGCGGAAAATCTACTGGTTTGGTTTAAGGAAGCCGGGTTTGCAGACAATAGTGTAGCGACCGTGACAGCTTCGCATAGCTCACTTGCGTTCCTGATCGATGGTCAATGCGGCATTCCGATTTCACATGCGCTTTTGCTAATTGCAGCAGCTCGCAAGATGGGCTTGACGAGTTTTGGCGTTAACTTTCCTGGACACTTTTTGGTCGCGGTAGGCGATGAGATCGTAGACCCGCTTAGCTACTCCGTAATTGAACCAGCGAAACTTGATCGCAAGTTCGACTTTCACCTTCCGGCGACGCCACAAATGATTGGGTTACGCATGCTCAACAACCTGAAAGCGCTTAGTCTGCGGGATGGTGAGGTGGCGCAAGCTTTAGACATTGTGGACGTCCAGATGGCAATTGCGGACGATGCAGAAAGCAAAAGTTCTCTCTATTACGAGCGGGGAGAGTTTTGGTTGCGGCTTGGTGCCGCGGCGGCCGCGAAAGAGGCGTTTACGCTTTGTGCGGAGATTTGCCCTTATCCAGAATTAAGTGAGCGCGCTCGTACTCAGGCCGCAAGCATCGATTTAGGCAAGCAGATTTTCCACTAGGACCGTATTACTCGGCCATATCCGGAAATGGATGTTCTAGATCTAGGTTCACAATATTGTTGAAGCCTGGGATATTCAGCGCGTTTGACGTAATCCCAAGCTCGCTGCCTTCTAGGACACCTTCACCGAACTGATAGATTGGCAGAATGTCTCCGTTGTCTGCGTGATCGTCGTAATGCGTGGCATTAGCCTGGACCGATTCGTTGGCGGATTGCCATTTTGTCATCGCCGACTCGCCGTGGCGACGTGTCAGCATCTCGATAGTTTGCTGTGGAGATAAGAACAAGCCTGTCGCGTTGTTACCTCCGAAACCCTTGGAGTTGACGAATGCACCGCGCATTGCGTCGGGGTCTACTTCAACATGTTCGAATGGTAGATTCAGATTGGATGCATGCACGTCTTCGGCAATGTGATCGATCGTGGAAATCCCAGGCACGATCCCGTCGTTCCAGGTACCAAGAATTGCCGCTAGTTGATCGCCACCTGCGGGTGCCATCGAATGTCCTACGTATGCCTTTACTGCGCCAACAAGCCACTCATCGATGCCAAAGTTCTTCGCCAGCTCGTTGAAGATGTGGGATTCAGTAACCCGGTTCTGCGGAGTACCAGTGCCATGCGCCTGCATGTATGTACGATTTCGTAGACCATCCTCGCCTAGGATGGCGCGGGCTGAAGCCATGGTTTTGCCGACAGTGACGTAGTTGCCAATACCTGGTCCAGAAATCGACTTCTTGTAGCCGTCTGCGTTCACAAACACGTCAGGAACGGAGCCGAGTACACGAGCCCCTGAATCGAGCGCTAATTCGTCGTCCATGAGAATAAGCCAGATCGACGATTCGGCGACTGTGAACCCAGCATTCGATGAAAATGGTCGGCAGGCGCGACGATTGTCACAAACGTCGGAGCCGTCCAAGCTCATAAGCTCTTCGTCTTCTGCTAAGGCGCCCATGACGCGATAGCCTTCGATAACGTGCGGTAAAACTGGTGCTTCTGAGTTGCCAACAACAACGATACGTTTGGCACCGCTCTTTATTTCGTCGATACCGCGTTTGACGTTGTACAGAAACGTTGCGCACGCCCCAATGATACCCGCGGTCTCACCGACCGAACCCAGGACATAGGCGTTGACAAAATCACCCGTCATTTCAGGCAGGCCAAGCGCGCAGTGTTTGCTGCTCGGGCGACGACCAGTAAGCGGGTTTTGTAACAAACCACCGTACGCTTCGTTATCGAGCTGGCCCATTGCACTGCCGGAGTAGACAGCCATCTGATCTGGAGAGACCAAGTCTTTTAGCTCGTCGACGGAGAAACCGGTTGATCGGATGGCATCAGAAGCGCCATAAATAGTCATCTGCAAGCCACGTGGATGGTTTCGACTTGCGTATAAATCGCCAGGATTAAATCCGGTCGGCAACTGTCCCGCACTAGACACTTTTGCGACTCGCTCCTCGGGAAGCATGACGCGGAAGGTGTCCGCGCAGGTAACGCGTACCTCATTGTTCTCGAGCGTATCGACCTGCCATTCGGGTGGGATCGACTCAGGCAGCTGTCGCTTTGACAGTACAAAACTGAGGACAGACTTTGACCCATCGGCGCCGACGCCTCGTAGATCAGCTGCTGATTGCCATGTGACTTTGTCAGGGTCAAAGACCTCGATGCGTCGAATAAGCGTATGGTCCGTAATGAATGCCCGGGAATCAGCAGACTTACCGGCTGTATCTTCTAGACCCATAAGCGCTGCAAGACTTTGGTAGGTTCTGTCTTGTTTATCAGCGCTGAGCGCGTCAATCACGAGTCGACGGTAAGCATGATTGAATGAGGCTCGTCCGGCAGAGTTAATGCCGCCGAAACCTACCATTACGGGCAATCGATTCAATGTTAAAACCTTAACGTCAGTTTAAAGCTATGCACTTCGTTCTAGAGCCACCGCTGTGGCTTCACCGCCGCCAATACACAATGCAGCGATGCCTTTTGTAGCCCCGTTTGCTTTCATTGCATGGGCAAGCGTGACAATTAAGCGACTACCGGTTGAACCTATAGGGTGTCCCTGCGCGCATGCGCCGCCATGGATGTTCACTTTGCCGTGATCGAGTCCGAGCTCTTGTATCGCAAGCATAGTGACCATCGCAAAAGCTTCGTTAATCTCAAATAGGTCTACATCCGCCAGATCCCAGCCAACTTGAGCGACGAGTTTTTGTATCGCGCCAACTGGTGCGATGGTGAAATCACTTGGGTGGATCGAGTGCGTGGCGTGACCGACGATTTGAGCGAGAGGTTCACGACCATCTAGCGCCGATTCTGAGGCTAAGACTAGGGCTGATGCACCATCCGAAATTGATGAAGAGTTTGCCGCCGTGATCGTGCCATCTGCCTTGAATGCGGGGCGTAAGGAAGGAATCTTGTCGAGCTTTGCTCTGCCGGGTTGTTCATCATCCGAAACCAAAGTGCCTTTCACATCGATAGGAGCGATTTCTGTAGACAGTGATCGCTGCTCAATGGCGGTTCTTGCCCGGACAACAGATTCGGTGGCGTAGGCGTCCATAGCTTCGCGGGTCAGCTGGTAGTCATCGGCGGTTTGCTGTGCAAACGAGCCCATGGATCCGCCTGATTCGGCATCCTCCAACCCGTCAAGAAACAATGTGTCTTTCATTTCCGCATGCCCCATACGCAAACCACTACGGGCTTTCTGCATCACGTAGGGTGCGTTGCTCATGCTCTCCATACCACCAGCGACAACGCGTTGCGCGGAACCTGCGCGAATGAGATCGGTTGCTAACATTGTCGCCTTCATACCCGAGCCACAGACCTTGTTAATAGTTGTCGCGCCGACAGCATCTGGTAGACCTGCAATGCGCATGGCCTGACGGGCAGGAGCTTGCTTAAGACCTGCACTAACGACGTTGCCCAGAATGACTTCATCGATCAGTTCGCCATCCATGGAAGAGTTTTCAAGCGCAGCGTTCACTGCGTGCGCGCCGAGTTCGGGTGCGGTAAGAGTGGCTAAGCTACCTTGGAAACTGCCGACTGGGGTTCGCGCTGCGCCAACCAAATATACGTTCTCGCTCAAAGGAATCTCCGTTTGGGTTCAGAAGTTGGTTCCTGCGGCAAAATCCCATCGGGTTCTTGCGCTGAAGCATCGAAACGGCAACCTGCATTCCTGGGGCTGTTTTTCTGCGACTGGATCGCCAAGTTTACTTAGCCGGTCGTTTCTCTGCCAGCCGCATTTTGTCATGCTTCGTTGAATCGAGGGATTAATTCAGCAAAGTTGCAGGGTTTGAAGTTGATATCTAGTTGGTTGACGAGAATTTTCTCCCAGCCGGTCTTAACAGCGTTTGAGGATCCCGGTAAGCAGAAGACTAAGGTCGCATTGGCCAGTCCACCGACCGCGCGCGATTGGATGGTCGAAGAGCCGATTTCGTCGTAAGAGATCTGCCGGAAAAGCTCGCCAAAACCGGATATTTCTTTATCTAATAAGGGAGTTATCGCTTCAGGTGTGCTGTCCCTTCCTGTGAAGCCAGTGCCTCCGGTGGTAATAATGGTTTGGATCTCGACATCTGCAACCCACTTAGAGACGATTGCACGGATTGCATAGATGTCATCGCGGACGATTTCTCGTTCAGACAGCGTATGACCGGCGTCGACGACGGCTTCGCTCAGCCACTGCCCCGATTTGTCATCATCGAGAGTCCTCGTATCGGAAATAGTGAGTACGGCACAGTTCAAATTCATATGTCTAATAACATCCGCTCAGGTGTAGTTTTCTTCGCGCGAAATAGCTAGAGTACCGCCATTCTAACCCAGCGCAAAAATTCGTGGAAAAACAGCTTATTGAAGGCGATCGGCTATACCTAATTGCTGAAAGTCTTGCCAAAGATTTCTCCCTATTTCCCGACGTCAAACAAGAAGAAAAGCCGATTCCTGGACTGCTCAGTCAGGGTGAGATCGCTCGTTTCAACGATCATCTCGTTGGTCTTGATATCGATGCCTACATTGAAACAGTTGTCGACAATGCCAACGATCAGTCTCGTACCCCAGCACCGGAAGTAATCCGCAAACTTGGACGCGTCGTCGAAGAAGAATCAAGCGGGCCCTATTTCCAAGCAACCATGACGTTAGATTTTGGTGACGGTGGCACACGGATGGTCGGGTTCGTCGCGCAGGATCGGAGCCGTGAACTCGGTAGTTGGGGTCCTGAACACCATCTACGAGCGGCACAGTTTGCTGAACTGTGCTCGAATCGGTCGATTCCCATGGTGACCTTCATGGACACGCCAGGGGCGAATGCCAAAGAAGAAGCGAACGCGAACAACCAAGCTCACAGTATTTCGCGACTCATCGCTGAGATGAGCAATTTGGACGTACCTAGCGTGGGTGTGATTTACGGACTTGGCTACTCAGGGGGTGCGATTCCCTTAGCTGCGTCCAACATGATTCTCTCGCTCAGAGATGGTGTCTTCAGCACAATCCAACCCAAGTCGCTTGCCAATATTGCGCGTCGGCTAAATCTGTCTTGGCAAGAATGTGCGAAATACGTGGGCTTGTCCCCGGCGCAGTTACACGAACAAGGCAATATCGACGGTATTATCGATTACTCACCTGTGGATGGTGATGAAAAGCTAGAAAATCTGCGCCAAGCGATCGTTGGCAGCATTCGCAATGTTGAAACTCGCGTGACCGAATTTGTTGCGGAAAATCCTTACATCCTCGACCACTACCGGCAAAGCCTGCAAAGGTACTTAACACCATCGCCTCAGTTGCGAGCGATGCAAACGTCAGCCTCGCTAAAACTGACAAAGAACCCGACCGAATATTTGAATGTCTTCGGAGTCGCATTTCGATATATGCGCTACCTCGCTGTGCGGAAGAGGATCAAAGCGACAACGACTCAGCAGTACGGTCGCCTTGCTGACCAGGAAATGCCCAAAGGGGAGTTGAACGTTCGGGCTGACCGTGAGCGACGCCAGACTTTTCTAAACTGGCTGCAGGACCCGGACAAAGTGTTGTACGACGATACGCTGTCGAAAGCATGGCGTAACTACAACGACAAACGCCAAGCGCTACATGATGAGCGCGGCCGGATCGCCCAGCTAATATTTGGTGAACCAAAACAGAATTATGAAGATGCCAGAGCAACGCTGTTGTCCTCCGTTGGGGTCTTTCTCTATAACCGCTGGAAAGGTGAGTCCGTCGGCAATCTACGGGCTCTGCGCGAATACTTGTTCAACCACGAAGACACCCGGCAGATTCTCAAAGTAGACGATATAGAAAATGCGCGTGGCTTGGTGCAGGCCTTGAATCGCGACCCAGAAATGGTTGGAATTCTGCGCGAGCGCTTTTCTTACGAAGGTAAGAAGCTTATCGCTCTAAAAGGTCTGGACGACAAGAATGACAGTTTTGTCGCGAAGCTCATCACATCGGAGCTAAATCTTGCACTGACTGGTCCCGCCATGATGGGTATGACTAACGCTACTGATATCCAAAGTAACCGCGCCCTTCTGCACGCTCGCTTTCCGCAATTCATAAGCGGTGTTGAAGGTGGTGGCAAACCAGTCGCCCTTACCGACATGACTGTGTTGGATGTCTTGTTAGACGATGAGTTGCGTAATGACTTTATTCGCGAATGTGAGAACCTGCTCTTGTTCGATTCAGTCTATGACCAAGTAATAGCCAATTTGGATTCCATTGCCGAGGAAGCCAAGACAGATCAAGTGCTCTCTGAAGCATCTATGTCACAATTGCTTGAGACGACTTTAAACCTTGCAGTCTCAGGTTTGACGATAGAACCGGTCGGCGGAGCGATGAAGCCCACTGCGGATCAGCTTCGCGATCAGATAGTTGATTGGTACTTACGCATCCAGAAGCATGCCAAAGGCAGCGACTTTTTCCGCCAAGTGGAAGAGTGGAAGAAAGTTAGTTTTCCTCATCTTGCTGATGCGCTTTTTGTCGTTGTCACTTACCTCTTCGATAACTTACTTGCTTCCTACATCGAATCTGTCCGCGACAATAAGACATATCAAGGTCGCATTGCGCCTAAAAACATAGGCCGGCGTAAGGACTTTTGGAATCGGCTAGACATGGCGTACAACGATTTGTTGATGCAAAACGTACTTCGTCGCCAGAAGAACACCAACCGATTTGATTACACAGACATCATTGAGCGCTACTTAGAAGATTTCGAGCCTCGGTTCGATGAGCTACTCAGCTCAGATCCATGTTCCTTCCCAGGTTTTCGAATATCCATCGAAGGAGCGTTGAACAAAGGGTTGCCGCCATGCGGCATTGTTGCGGGGTACGGTACGCTAAAGGGCGGCGATCGCCATCGCGTTGGTGTACTTGTTTCCAACGTGTCCTTTCAAGCAGGTGCATTCGATATGGCGAGCGCAGAAAAGTTCTGTCGTTTGTTAGTCGAGTGTGCGGAACAACACCTGCCGGTAGTTTGTTTCGTTTCGTCGGGTGGGATGCAAACGAAGGAGGGTGCGGGTGCATTGTTCTCGATGGCTGCAGTCAATGATCGGATCACAAGGTTTGTCCGCGACCACGACTTGCCGGTGATAGTGTTCGGTTTTGGCGATTGCACAGGTGGTGCTCAAGCTAGTTTCGTAACGCACCCACTGGTGCAGACGTTCTATTTTTCAGGTACCAGCATGCCTTTTGCTGGTCAACTCGTTGTGCCTTCCAACCTGCCACTCAACTCCATATTGTCGAATTACCTTTCTGCAACTGAAGGGGCTATGCAGGGGTTGGTACAACATCCGTTCTTCCCAACATTGGATGAAGATTTGCGCGCCATTGACCCTGCCATACCGGTTGCAGTCGAGACTGCCGAAGAGGCTATGGAGAGGGTACTTGGGGGTGGTTTTGCGGATCAACGGCCGGTTGTCGTTGCTCATCGTCCGGTATACACGGAAACTGATTTAGAACGACCCGTAAAGAAAGTTTTAATTCACGCACGCGGTTGTACTGCAGCGAAATTAATCCGCATCGCACAGAACAACGACATCAATGTCGTGCTCGTGCAGTCTGACCCTGACATGGAGTCCGCGGCAGTAGATCAACTCCGGGAACAGGACTCTGTTGTCTGTATCGGCGGAAATACACCTGACGAGAGCTACCTTAACGCCATGAGCGTGTTGAGCGTTGCCGAGAATGAAGGCGTAGATAGCCTTCACCCCGGTATTGGTTTTCTCTCAGAAAATTCCGCCTTCGCGGAACTCGTTCGTCGACACGGGATTAACTTTATAGGACCGTCCGTAGCCTCGATGGAGACGATGGGTAACAAAAGTAACGCAATTAATACCGCGTTGCGTCTTGAGGTTCCGGTGGTCCCAGGCAGTCATGGCATCATGACCAATCCCGAGCGCGCGGCTGAAGTTGCTGAAGATATTGGCTATCCGATCCTGATTAAGGCGGTGCATGGTGGCGGTGGTAAGGGCATTCAAGTTGTTGAATCCGGCGACAACTTCGTTGAGCTCTTTCATCGGGTGACCAATGAAGCACGCAGTGCGTTTGGTAATGGCGACGTCTACCTAGAGAAGTACGTGACTTCTTTGCGGCATATTGAAGCGCAATTATTGCGTGATGCGCACGGCAACACCCATGTACTTGGTATCCGCGATTGCAGTGTACAACGCGACAAGCAGAAGGTTATCGAGGAATCAGGTTCGACAATGTTGCCACCAGACCTCTTGGCGACGGTTAAGCGCAGTACAGCAGCGATAGCAGATGAAGTTAACTACGTGGGTGCGGGGACAGTCGAGTTTATCTACGACTTAAAGTCCAATGCTGTGTATTTCATGGAAATGAATACACGTCTCCAAGTTGAGCACCCAGTCACAGAGTGGACATCGGGAATCGATATCGTTTCCCAACAATTCAATATCGCGGGCGGCGGTTCGATTGCAGATATAGAAGTCGTAGAAAATGGCTATTCGATCGAGGCCCGGGTTAACGCTGAGCGGGTTCAGCAGATGAGTGACGGAGAGCTTGTGTTCCGGCCGCACCCTGGTGAGATCGGCGACTGCACATTCCCCGAAGATGAAGGGGTTGAGATCATTGCAGCTGCAGCCGCTGGAAAGTTTGTCTCCCCTTACTATGACAGCATGGTCGCCCAAGTCGTCGTACACGCTGAGGATCGCAACGCCGCGATCGCGAAGCTTGACGAGTACTTACGTCGGGTCGAGATTAACGGGATCTGTACAAACATTCCGCTGTTACGACGTATTTTGAAAGATGATGTCTTCATCGACGGTGTGTACGACACTAATTATTTGCCTGAGATGCTGCAGCGATCTGATGTCGCCACGCTGATCAGCGAAATCGAAGCGTCTGCGGGTGATGGCGGTATCGGAATCGACATTGAGAGTATCCAGATTGAAGAAAGCGAGGAATTGAAAGTGCTTGCTCCGGCGACTGCGATTTTCTATTCAACGCCGTCTCCTTCAGAGCCCGAATATGTCACTGTGGGTGATAAAGTCTCCCTACAACAGACTCTGTGTCAGCTAGAAGCGATGAAGATTTTCACGCCTCTGACGTTAGGTGACTTTAACGGTGACGTCGAACTCTATGAGAACATTGAGTTTGAAGTTACACGAGTCAACATGAGTAATGGACAACAAGTTAACGTGGGCGATCTTTTGTTTGTTGTGAAGCCTATCAAGACCGATGCCTAGCTAGTTCAGAAGCCTCTGCTCGGTTGCAGAGGCGTTCACGCCAGAAGTAGTCGAATTCCTTGGACCAAACAGATGGTCGCTATTGCCAGAATTATGATCTGGCTGACTTTCTGAAACTGCACGTCACTCCATTTCTCCAGAATCAATGTTCCTGCTCGAGTCCCCGCGACAGCTACGGTCATGGCGATTGCTATGAACCAGATATCAAACTGGGCGGCCACGCCAATGAAAAATCCGTAGTAGAGAATCTTGATCAAGTGTCCCAATGTTTGGGTGAGCGCTTTGTTCGCGACGATCTCATGACGGGTCAAGGGCGTGTTGAGATAGAAGACGTCAAGAAGTGGCCCTGACGCACCAGCCAAAAGTTGCGCTGATGTGACCACAACCCCGCAGGAGATTGCGGTCAGAGGATTCAGGACATCTAGACCTTTTAGCCGTTTACTTAGACGTGCAAGCCAGGGAAACAGGCCAACAAGTACCAAAACAACGCCGGGGTGTGGAACGATGGCAACCAGCATAAAGGCAACTAGGGCGATAGCTGCGCCCACGGCGTAGTTGGGCAATATGTCCCAGCGGATGTGTTGGCGTAGGAACCAGGCTCGGGATCCGTTCGCCGTCGCCTGAACTGCGCCATGCAAGATCATTGCACCGGCTACCGACGATAAGGATACGAGGACAGCCATCAAGATCATTCCGCCAGCCATCCCCACGATGCCTGAGAGCAAACTGGTCAAGAAGACGGTGACTAGAATTAGCGCGTAGAACATTTGAACAGCTTAAACAATGAAAAAAGAGAATAGCTGGAATATGATTAAGTCCTATCTGTAAAGGACAGTGGTCGTGATCGAAAATCTTGAAACGCTCGTCGCTCTCTACAAGGAAGGTACGATGATGGAGGCGAGCACTGCGCTAAAAATTTCGCAGTCCGCGGTGAGTAAGCGGATCGCCAATCTCGAGCGCTACTATGATCGCAAATTGATTGAACGACATGGGCGTCGAGTCGTCCTAACGTCCCATGGCACCCGGTTGGTTGAGAAAGTCACGCCGCTTCTTTCTGAACTGCGTAGTGTGTTTCTCGAGGACCAAGCGTTGCGCAAAGGCCGAATCATTATGGGTGTTTCGGAAGCGATTCTGGCCAGCTGGGGACCCAGGCTTTTTTCTGAAGCAGGTGATAGGTTGCCAGGTATCGAGTTCGAGTTTCATGCCCAGCGCTCGCCTGTAGTATTGGATCGCCTTCGGTCTGGTGAGTATATGGTCGGTATCTGTACAGGCACGCCGGACGCGGATACTGACCTCGTCAGTGAAGTCATACGTGAAGAACCCATGGTGATTGTCCCTTCTGGACTGAAGCCCTTGGATTACACGCCGGGTGAGTCGCTCAACGTCATTACGATCGAGTCGCGGTCCGGTGCATGGGCTTCTATCGAAGAGGCGATGAGCGAGCTGAATCTACAACGTAGTGTGTCCTTAGAATCGTTCTTCTCTGTGGCACAAATGGCTATTGCTGGATTTGGACATGGCCTCATACCCGCGGGTGTTGCTCGTACATTGGGTGTGGCGGGTGACGATGTGATTCCCGTGGCTAAATATGGCATTACGCGGCCGGTTCGCTTCGTTGCGCGTAAGTCGATGTTTGCTCAGGAACTGGTGCGCTCGTTCTACCAAGAAGTTAAAACACTTGCCGCGGACGTTTGACGAGCTGGAGAGTTTTGCATGAGACAATTTGAATGCTAGATTGGCGTCAATGTTAGGGAGTTAGATATGGAACCAATCAGTTACGTCGACGCGCTCAATGAGCACTACGGATCGCTCGGGTTTCCGCCATATGAGTGGACGATTAATGAGACAGCACCACTCACTCACCTAGATAAACCATTGCAGGAATGCCGGATAACGATCCTGACCTCTGGCGGCGTTTCACACTGCACAATGCCTGGGTTCGAAGCCGATGCGCGTAATGACCATCGTCTCGATGCGGTGGCAGGAGATGTAAACACTGGTGATTTCGCCATTAACGACAGCTATTACAACCACAGCGATGCTGATGAAGACCTGAATTGCGTTTTTCCAATTGATCGTTTGCGCGAAATGGCAGCTGCTGGGGAGATCGGCAGCATTGCGCCGAGATTCTGGAGTGGTTTCATGGGCAGGATCTACAACCGAACCAAGGTGATCCAGGAATCCGCACCGGCGTTTGTCGAAAAGCTTAAGGAGGACGGTGTTGATATATTATTAGCAGCCCCTGCCTGACCACTCGATCACCAAACCGTTGGTTTGGTATGCCGAGTTGTAGAGCAAGCTGGTATCGCCACAGTCTGCTATTCCACGGGGAGAGATCTGACCGCCCAGGTAAAGCCACCGCGCAGTTTGTTTGTGAATTTTCCGATGGGAAACAATTTTGGTGGGCCGGGCGACATCGCCGCCCAAAATCGAATTTTACAGCGCGGACTCGACCTCCTGGATGAAGTGCAAGAAGGTGGTGCGTTGGTGGACTGGCAAGAACAGTGGCCGGAACCTGTGGTTTACTTCACGGGTCGAGGCTAGGTACGAACAATGAGAAAGCTGCATGGACGCCCGTCAGCTTACCAGTGATGATTCGCACCGGTTGATTTCAGCCCGATGATGCTGAAACAGCTGTGAGCATGTGAGCCAATGCCGCGACCCACTCGGGGTCATCATTTAGACAAGGTACGACGTCGAACGAAGTACCGCCAGCAGTGAGAAATATATCCTTGCCTTGGATGGCGATTTCCTCCAGCGTTTCCAAGTTATCTGCAACGAACGCGGGGCAAGCGACGACTAGTCGTTGAACGCCTAGTTTTGGTAGCTGAGCAAGCACTTCGTCCGTATATGGGCGTAGCCAAGGCAGCCTACCCAGGCGTGATTGAAAGGATATTGTGTACTGGTCAGCGGTCAAACCAAGTGTTTCTGCTAGCGCCTCGCTTGTGGCAAATGCTTGATGGCGATAGCAGGTTTTGTGTGCTGTTGATGCCACCGCACAGCAGTCTTCACTTTTTAAGCAGTGTCCGTCGGTCGGATCTGCATTCTCGATGTGTTGCTCTGGTAAACCATGATAGCTCAACAACAAGTGATCCCACTCGTTCGGCAAGTGAGCACCGATGAGATTCGCCAGTGCAGAAATATACCCCTGATCCCTGAAGAACGGTGCGAGGAAACGATGAGGTACGGCGCCAATCTCGATGCTAGCCGTTCGCACCGAAGTCGTGACTGAGGAATCCGCAAATTGGGGGTAGAGGGGCACGACAACAATGTCGTCAACATCTTGTGCGCGTAGTCGGGTGGCAGCATTGCGAATACTTGGTTGCCCGTAGCGCATACCGAGTTCAACTGGAGCATCGAGTTGTATGGCTAGCTTCTCAGCGAGCGCTCTACTGTGCAACAACAGCGGCGATCCATCCTCGGACCAAATTTTTGCGTACGCCTCTGCACTGCGTCGGGGCCGAAAAGGTAAGATCAGCAAGCTAACGAGCAGGCGTCGCAAGAGCCAGGGTGTCGCGATGACGTATTCGTCCATCAAGAATTCGTCAAGGTAGCGTCGAACAGCAGCCGAGTCGGGAGCCTCAGGTGTGCCTAGATTGATGAGTAGATAGCCGGTTTTCTGCAAAATAAGTCGCTGAAGATTTGTTGATCGGATTGGATATTGCGATAGTATCCGCGCTCTTCGAGAAAACACCAAATCCATCTGAACTATTTAGGCTGATGACCACAAAAGACGAGACACTTATTGTTGATTACGACGCGGGCAATCTGCACTCGGTGCAGCGGGCTTGTCACGAGGTCGGCATGGTGGCTGAGATTTGTGCAGACCCGGATCGGCTTCGTCATGCGAGTAGAGTGGTGTTTCCTGGGGTTGGTGCTGCGGGTAGTGCGATGCGATCGCTGGTGGATCGTGGTTTGGATGCAGCACTGAGAGAAGTCATTAGTGCTGGTAAACCTGTCCTCGGCATTTGCCTCGGCTTACAGATATCGCTCGAATACTCCGAAGAAAATGATACGCAGACGTTAGGCTTGATACCCGGTCAAGTATGTCGCTTTAGCTTCGACAAACCGGCGCTAAAAGTACCGCACATGGGCTGGAATGAGGTTCGGGTTGTTCGGGCGCACCCGGTACTTGCTGGCATCGAGCCAGGTGATGAATTTTATTTTGTGCATGGGTACTTCCCAAGTCCAACCGAGCAGGATTCGATTTTGGCGGTAACGGAATACGAGCAAGAGTTCGCTAGTGCCCTGGGTAACAACAATTACGTCGCAACACAGTTCCACCCAGAAAAGAGTGGTCGCGTAGGTTTGCGGCTCATCGATAACTTCGCCCGATGGAATGGCGATGCTTAGTAAACGCGTAATCGCCTGCCTGGATGTGAGAGATGGTCACCTTGCGAAGAGCGTCAAATTCGTCAATACGAAGAACATTGGTGATCCGGTCGAAAAAGCGCATGAATACTATGTTGACGGTTTGGATGAACTCGTCTTTTACGACATCACTGCGTCCAGCGACAAACGCAACATCATGCTTGATGTTGTCGAGGCGGTGGCGAGCCAAGTCTTTATTCCCCTGTCAGTAGGTGGCGGTATCCGGTCGGTAAGCGATGCAACCGATTTGCGCCTTGCAGGTGCAGAAAAGATCAACGTCAATTCAGCAGCGGTGAAAAGACCGGAACTGATTGCTGAATGTGCTGAGGCGATTGGTAATCAGAACGTCGTACTTTCTATGGACATACGATCTGTAGATCCAAGCGCGGAAATTCCTAGTGGCTATGAGATCGTAATTAATGGTGGCCGCACGCCGATGCAGTTAGACGCCTTGGCATGGGCGCTGCGCGGTGAAGCCCTGGGTGCAGGCGAACTCGTCATTAATTCCATCGATGCTGATGGTACGAAACAAGGCTATGAACTAAAACTCACCGCGCTGCTGGCCGAAGCGGTGCGCATACCTGTCATTGCCTCTGGTGGCGCCGGTGAACCGAATCATCTTTACGATGTCCTGACTGAAGGCAAAGCAGACGCGGCATTGGTCGCATCGATGGTTCACTACGGGGACTATCGGGTCAGTGAGTTGAAGCAATACCTGCATGACCGCGGGGTCAAAATACGTATGAACTGGTAGCGACTGCGCCAGCCAGACATTACAAACGGAGAGTGTTAGTGCATGCGATAGAAGTTGAGGGAGAGGGTCTGATTTGGCGGGAAGTTTCGGCTACGCCATGTGGAGCCGGAGAAGTCAGAATAGAGATTGCCGCGACTGCGATAAATCGAGCTGATTTGATACAACGGACCGGAGGTTATCCGCCACCTCCTGGCGCGTCGCCTATTATGGGTCTTGAGTGCGCTGGAGTCGTCGCTGAGGTTGGTGAAGGTGTGACACGGGTTGCAGTTGGCGATGAAGTTTGCGCGCTCCTCAGCGGTGGCGGCTATGCGTCCGAGACCGTCGTGCCCGCAGGCCAGGTATTGGCGATCCCTAAAGGGTTGAGCCTTGTCGAAGCGGCAGCTATACCTGAGGTCTTCGCGACCGCATATCTCAATCTCTATATGGAAGCTGGAATTCAAGTTGGTGAGCGCGCGCTCGTGCATGCCGGTGCAAGTGGTGTGGGGACCGCTGCGAGTCAAATGCTTAAAGCATCAGGCAACCCTTGTTTCGTCACTGCAAGTGGCGATGACAAGATCGCGCGGTGTGTCGAGCTTGGCGCGGACGCAGGGCACGATCGCAGCCGAGGTAGTTTTCTGGCGGCCGTTCAGGCTTGGACGGACCAGGAGGGCGTAGATGTTGTACTTGACCCTGTTGGTGGGCAATACCTCGCAGATAACCTTGGCAGCTTACGGTTGAACGGCAGATTGGTACTGATTGGACTCATGGGTGGTGCCGTTGCTGAGATCAACTTGGGCTTGCTAATGATGAAGCGTCTTCGGGTTGTTGGTTCCACCTTACGTGCGCGACCAATTGGCGAAAAAGCTGCTGTCATGGATGCGCTCAAGAGGGACGTTTGGCCAAACTTCGAGGATGGCAGCGTGAAGCCAATTATTGAAGAGATCATACCGATCGCAAAGGCTGAAGATGCCCACGCTTTAGTTGCGGGTAATCAAACCGTTGGCAAAGTTGTTATGTCGGTTACCTAACGGGGGGTTTGATCTTCCTAGGCTAACTCGCCGAGCTTCTCGATTTGTTCTCTAAGCGCTCCGATTCTATTCTGGAGCGCAGCTTCTTTTTCACGTTCCTTGGCCACAACTTCCGCTGGTGCCTTGGCCGTAAACTTCTCATTAGCGAGTTTTCCAGCAACGCGTTTGAGCTCGGACTCTGCTTTCTCAACGTCTTTCTCGATTCGGGCTTTCTCAGCGTTGACATCGATCAGTCCAGCCAACGGTACCATGACACGCAGATCCCCAACCAGAGAGAGGGCGTTTGGGGGTGGCTCATCGCCTTCGGCCAACCAGTCAATCGTGTTTACGTTAGCTAACCGGCCTAACATAGCTGTGTTGCTCGAAGCGAGCGTGCGATCCTCCGCTGCTCCGCCCTGTAGGAGAACGCCTATCTCCTGGCTGGGCTTGATGTTGGCCTCGCCACGGATATTTCGGATACCGGTAATTATCCCTTTAAGCCATTCGACTTGTTTTTCTGCGTCTTCATCGCGAGGAAAATCGGCTGAGCTGGGGTAACTCTGGGTCATTATCGTTTCATGCGCACCGGACAGTCTCGGTACGACCTGTTGCCAAATCGTCTCTGTGATGAAAGGGATGACTGGGTGGGCAAGGCGTAATAGTCCCTCGAGAACTTCAAGCAGCGTACGTTGAGTTCCGGCACGCTCTGCAGCGCTTAAGCTCTCGTCCCAGAGCCTTGGTTTAGCGAGTTCGACGTACCAATCACAATATTCGTGCCAAGCAAATTCATAGATCGCGCTCGCCAGCATATCGAAACGGTAGGTTTCGATTGCGAGTTCACTTGCTTCAATGAGATGGCTGAATTTGGACGTGATCCAGCGGTCGATGGGTGAACGGACGGGTGTCACCGACGCATCAAACTCTTCAGTGTTCGCCAGGACGAATCGTGTTGCGTTCCATATCTTGTTACAGAAATTGCGATACCCTTCGATGCGGTTTAGGTCGAAGCGGACATCACGACCTGTTGTGGCCAAAGCACAAAATGTAAAACGCAAGGCGTCTACGCCGTAGGAAGGAATACCATCGGGAAAGTCCTTCTTAGTGGACTTTTCAATTCGCGGTGCGAGCTGCGGTTGCGTGAGGTTGTGCGTACGTTTGGTGACAAGATCGTCGAGAGTGATGCCGTCGATGAAGTCGAGTGGATCTAGGCCATTGCCCTTGGTCTTGGACATCTTTTGACCATCAGCATCTTTGACTAAGCCGTGGATATAGACCTTGTGGAATGGAATCTTGCCGGTGAAATGCAAAGTCATCATGATCATTCGGGCGACCCAAAAAAAGATGATGTCGTGTCCTGTGATCAGCGTGTTGCTGGGTAGAAACTCCTCAAGCTCTGCCGTTTCCTCCGGCCAACCAAGCGTCGCGAATGGCCAAAGCGCCGAGGAAAACCAAGTTTCCAAAACATCAGTTTCTTGGGTGAGTTTCACATCAGGTGCGAGATCGTACTTTTTGCGTGCAGCTGCTTCGCTTGCAGCGACGTAGACATTGCCTACTTCGTCATAAAACGCCGGAATTTGGTGTCCCCACCATTGTTGACGGCTAATGCACCAGTCTTGGATGTCCCTCATCCAGGAGAAGTAAACGTTCTCATATTGTTTGGGTACGAACTCGATCGCGCCGTTCTCGACCGCAGCGATTGCTGGTTGTGCAAGTGGCTCGATCTTGACGAACCATTGATCGGTTAATAGTGGCTCGATAATCGCGCCAGACCGATCTCCACGCGGCACCATGAGCTTGTGGTCTTTTGTTTCAGCTAAGAGTCCTTGCGCATCTAGGTCCGCGATTACTGTCTTGCGCGCTTCCTCGCGGGCAAGACCACGATAAGGTTCTGGTGCGTCGTCGCTGATGGATGCATCCGGATTGAATATGTTGATCAACGGCAGGTCATGGCGTTTTCCGACTTCGTGGTCGTTGAAGTCGTGCCCAGGTGTGATTTTTACGCAACCGGTCCCGAATTCCATCTCCACATACTCATCTGCAATGATCGGTATGGGTCGATTGGCGAGAGGCAGTTCGACAGATCCGCCGATGAGGTGAGCGTAGCGTTGATCATCTGGATGGACTGCGACGGCCGTGTCGCCCAACATCGTTTCCGGTCTAGTGGTCGCAACAGTTAGGTATGCCTCGCCTTCTTTGGTGGTTAAGCCGTCATTGAGCGGGTAGCGAAAGTGCCACATATGGCCGTTTTCTTCTTCGTTCTCGACTTCGAGATCGGATATCGCTGTGCCGAGTGCAGGGTCCCAATTAACCAGACGCTTACCCTTATAGATGAGTCCTTGGTCGTAGAGTTGTTCGAAAACGGTTAGTACGGCGGAGGCGTAACCCTCATCCATTGTGAAACGATCACGTGACCAATCAAGGCTAGAACCCATGCGCCGAATCTGTTGGGCGATGGTACCGCCAGATTGTTCTTTCCACTGCCAGACTCGATCGTTGAATGCATCTCGACCGATCTCTTGGCGCGAAATGTTTTCATCTGCAAGCTGTCGCTCGACCAGCATCTGTGTGGCAATGCCTGCATGGTCTGTTCCCATTTGCCAGAGCGTTTTGCGTCCCTTCATACGCTGATAACGGATTAGGGTGTCCATTAGCGTTTGATTAAACGCATGCCCCATATGCAGGGTGCCTGTGACATTCGGTGGCGGGATCAGAATGCAGTATCCCTCACCGTTACCGGATGGCGCGAAGTGATTCGCGTCCTCCCAAGCCTGATACTGGGGTTGCTCTATGGCGTGCGGATCAAAACTACTGTCTAGCGTCATGCGGCGCGTTCTTCCCAGTCGGTCAATTCGTGGTGATGGAGCGGATAGCCCCTTTTACGGTAGTGGGTATATCGATCCCGTCCTGGCGCTCTTGTGGTGCCCACAACGATTTCGGCCACTCGGTCGAATCGGCCAAAAAATGCGGGGACGTCTTCGCCCAGATTGATGAGCAACCCTTCGTTGATTTCCGGTTCTTCTGTGCAGATGTGGATTGGCGCCTTTATCGGATCGCGCTTGTTAACACGATGCGGAATAAAACGCTGTTTTGGATAATCCCACATGAGTTCATCGATTGCCTCGGCTTGCTCCGAGCTCGACGCACGTATGTGCACTTGATGCCCGCTCTGATAGGCCTTCAAACTCAGTCTGCACGCAAAGCGCAATGCAGCGTCGATGCCTTCATCTTCAAGGATGTAAAAATCAATCCGGGTCATCTACTAGAGACCAGCCTGATCGCATAGGTATTGAAAGAGAAGTGGCACGGGTCGCCCAGTGCTCCCCTTTCTAGCTCCACCAAGGAAGGCGCTGCCTGCGACATCCATGTGTGCCCAGTTAACATCTTTTACGAAACGCGAAAGGAAACAGGCAGCGGTAACGCTTCCTGCTTCGCGGCCACCAACATTTGCCATGTCGGCAAAGTTGCTCTTAAGGGCAGATTGATACTCATCCCATAACGGCATTTGCCAGGCTTTATCGCCGGATGTTTGGCCCGCATTGAGAAGTTCATTGGCAAGTTTGTCATCGTTCGAGTAAACGGCGCTGGCATGAGAGCCTAGGGCAACGATACATGCGCCGGTCAAGGTTGCGACATCGATGATCGTTTTTGGTTTGAACGTTTGGGCATGTGTTAGTGCATCACAAAGTACCAAACGACCTTCGGCGTCTGTGTTTAGAATTTCGACAGTTTTTCCCGAGGCTGAACGAACAATATCGCCTGGGCGAGTCGCGATCCCGCTTGGCATGTTCTCGGCAGCGGCTACGATGGTGACTAGATTGATGGGTAGTTTAGCGTCGATTACTGCTCGGGTAGCGCCAAGGACTGCTGCAGCGCCACACATATCGAACTTCATTTCATCCATCGCACCGGGTGGTTTGAGAGATATTCCACCGGTGTCAAATGTAATGCCTTTGCCGACTAGTGAGATAGGCGCATCCTTCTTAGAACCGCCGTTGTAGCGAATGATGATCATTTGGCCTGGCGTAACACTGCCTAGAGAGACCGCGAGAAACGCACCCATCCCAAGTTCGCCCATGCGCTTCTCGGTCAGATTGGTGACTGTGACGTTAGGTGTCCGTCCGAGCTTGCGGCTCTCTTTGAGTAAGTAGTTTGGATTACATACGTTCGGTGGCTCGTTACCGAGATCTCGTGCAAACTTCATCCCAGCATCTAACGCATTGCCAAGTCGAGCGACGTTGCCGGTTGCCTTACGTTCAAGGACTGCTAGCCGCACGCTCGCAAGCGGCGGTGGTGGCGCAGCTGCGGATTTGTGATTCGCGTAGTGATACAGAGCGCTGGTAATCGCTCGCATAATGGCTAGTTGCTTGAAGGGGCTGCGTTTGCCACTGACCCGGACGGAATCAAGGGCAACCACAGCTTGCTTGACGGGTTGGCGAGCGAGTACTGCAGCGGCACTCGTACACAAACGCCGAAATTGATCTTCTGTAAGACTTTGATCTGTTCCACCGACGATCACCAAACGTCCAATATTGCCGTCGAGTTGAATTGTTATCGATTGCTCAAGTTTATTTTTGAAATCGGTGATAGAGCGGTTGAGCACGGCCGTTTTGCCAGGTTCTCGTGCGATCGCTCGTGCGGCTTTGAGTGAGGTGAGCAAGCAGGGTGTTTTTACTTGTGCCAGGTTGCCTTCGATCACGCTGTATTTCATAGTGAGCTGCCTTAAATTAGGAGGATCTTGCTACGGAAGATCGGCATTCTAGTTTATTTCGAGAGATTCTGATTCTATTTGCGGAGAATCTTCTTGGTTTTAAGCGTTTCTTAACGATTTACTGAGATTTTAGTTTATTTGAAGAGGTAGGGCATATGTCTGTCGCAGCCCGTTACATCAATCGAGAGGTCGCGGCCATATTTGTGGTCACATTGCTGATGCTCCTCTTGGTAGCGGTCGGTGGACGCTTCATCGGATACTTACAAGAAGCGGCGATGGGTAAGTTCACCGGCGCGACAGTGCTGACGATAATGTACTTGCGTTTACCCGAGTTCATTCAAATCGTTGCGCCGTTTGCGTTATACACGGCCATCGTTCTGACTATGGGCCGGTTGTACGCTGATCAAGAGATGGTCGTGCTGCAGGGGGCCGGTGCTGGGACTAAAAAGCTATTGTCTTGGCTCAGCCTGCCAGTGGGTGTCGTGATTTTAGGTGTTGCCATTCTTGCCCTCTATGCGACGCCAATGACCTTGCGAGAGCTCGCAAGCTTTATGACTGAGCAACGATCCCAGTCTGAATTTGAGACTGTCAGTCCTGGAACTTTCCACATATACGACCGCGGCCGGCGGGTCACGTACAGCGAGGCGATGAGCCAAGATCGCCGTGAGCTCCAACAAGTTTTTATGGCTCAGAGATTAGAAGATGGCCGTCAAGCCTTGATTTGGGCGGACAGCGGTACGCAAGAAGTTGATTTGGCGAGTGGGGCGCATTACTTAGTTCTGCAAGATGGTCGGCGCTACGAAGGGTTACCGGGTACTCCTGGCTTCCGCACGATCGAATTTCAAGAGCTACGCCAGAGGCTGAACATCTCGACTGTGAGTAGAGGGCCCAGTGTCGAAGCGCTACCCCTCGGCGAACTGGGTTCTACCGCCGCGGAGCAGGCAGAGTGGCATTGGCGGTTTGCTTTGCCGTTGTTTTGCCTGATTGGCGGCATGCTTGGCTTGGGTGTCTCTCGAGTAAAGCCTCGGCAAGGACGCTTCGCTCGTGTGGTACCCAGTGTTCTTATGATGTTGATCTACTATCTACTCCTATTGATTAACCGTGATGCCTTGGCGGAGGGGCAAGTGACGCCAACAATAGGGTTATGGGGTGTACACGCCGTGTTCTTGGCGATCGCTGTGAGTTACCTCAGGCGCCTGGGACGTCCGGTTGCCGCGTAACTAAGATTCTTTTGGCAACAGTACGACATAGGTGTTGCTAAAACGGTCGTGCCAGGTCTGCTGGCGTGTCCCGACAAAATACCAGGCATAGCCTAACCCGAGGCAGATAAGTGACAACGGACCCATCAACATTCTCTTGATGACTTGGCCCATCGTCGGGTCCTGCCCATCGGTGTCCACGAGTTTCAGGCGCCAAGCCTTCATCCCAAGAGTTTGACCTTGTCGGAGCCAGAAGTAGCCGTAGAACAAGATTGGTTCGAGGAAAAAAACCAGCTGCATGAACAAACCAGTAACCGCCTCGCCACTGTTTAGCAGGACTGCAACGAGAACAGTGACCATCCACAGCGCGATGATTAACAAAACATCGTAGAGAAGCGCGCCCAGCCGACGTGATAATCCAGCCGGAGCTGCCGCGATTACGCCAGTACTAGAAGCTTGCGACATTTCCAGCGACGTTTACCGGTCGACCGATAAATTCCTCATCGATCATTTGTTGCAGTGTTGCCGGGTCCTCAACAATGCCCCAAGCGCGCTCCTGCTCAGGAGTGAGGCAGGCAACAAATCCCTTGCTTGGACCTTCAGCACCGTACATGACTGAGTAGGCTTCGGTTGTAGCTGCACCACGGTAGTCCTGTACGACGACTCTCTTCTTTAGCGCGTCAACTTCGGATTGGAGGTCTGCATGTTGGAAATCTATTGGAGGTGGTTCTGTCGAGTAGACACCAAAGGCGTGCTTGGTTAGATATCCACCATTGGCGGTAATCAGACCTTTTTCGCCTGGTGTTTCGCGTAACACTTCTGTCATTCGGACGATTGAATGCATAACGTAATTGTTGATAGGGCCACCCGCCCACGTGAGACCGCCTGTTACTGTGAGCGGCTTGTTCGTGTCCAGATTTAATTCACGCGCGGCGACCTGTACTGCAGACGGGAAGCAGCTGTAAACGTCGACGTGATCGAGATCGGCAACTGACAAACCAGCGAGCTTGAGACACTTTTGTCCGGCGAGACGTATCGCAGGTGAGGAGTAGAGGTTGTCTCTATTTGAAACGAAGTAGTGATCGTGTGCGTCAGTTCCCGCCCACGGATAAATCCATTTCGATGCATCGATGCCAAGCGCTTGTGCCTTGGCAACACTACACATAATGATGGCGGCACCTTGGTCGACACTATTGTTTGAATTCATGAACTTCGGGTACGGATAGGAGACTGGTCTATTAACAGCGCTAGGCGTGCGAATTTCTTCGGCGGTTTTTGCTTCTTGTATCCAGGCATTAGGATTGCGTGATGCAACTGCACTGAATCCGGCCCACAGCTGTGACACATCCTTGATGTGTTCTTCGACGCTGAGGCCTCGAGCATGGCGAAGTGCAGTCTCAAATAAAGGATAAACTTGAATCGGTCTGCCAAGTCGGATGGCTTTCTCGGCATCGTGCCGCATCTCGACGTCGACACCTATCTCTAAATCGGGTTCGCCAGAAAGCGACTGCCAATCGAGTTTGATTCCTTGCTTGGCAGCACGAGCTTGTGTTTGTCCGCACTCAGCCCCGGTCAGCAAAATGAAGTCGTGACTTCCACTTAGAATATCCAAAGCCGACACGTTAAGGGTCGTCTGAACAAAGTTACCGCCGTATGGGGTGATAGCTGTCTCAGCGTTAGCTGCGCCGATGGCTTCGCCAATCCCTGCCGCAGGATTCTGGTAGGGCCACATACCTCGAACTACACGTATTGAGGACGGCGCTAGTTGTTGAATACCAGCATCCTCTGCAGCACTTTTGGCAGCTTCTAACATCAAATCATATGGTTCTTTGGCACTGGCGGGGTCCGCATCACGTTGGTCGACGTGGGCAATACCGACGATGACGGGCGTATTAGGATTCATAGGCTATCCAAAGGTCTTTGTTGAATTAGTTAAGCTCTCGTGAAATGGTACCTGGGATCGGAATCGAACCGATACTCCCGTGAAGGAACCGGATTTTGAATCCGGCGCGTCTACCAATTTCGCCACCCAGGCACAAGAGAGGCCGAATTGTAAGGCTATCCAGGGAGACTTTGCCACTGTTGGATGAACTTTAACTGGTCCTGGGCGAAAGGCGAACTTGGCACCATCCACCGGTGCAAACATCGTCACTGCTAAATCCACATTCCCTGAATCTTTCCGCTAAACTCCGCGCTCCCAACATTGGTCAGTAAAGCCAGTGAATCTCGACGACTTCCAATACGATCTGCCAAACGAGCTGATCGCCCAGTATCCACCTGATAAGCGTGGCGCGTCGCGGCTACTTGATTTAGAGCCAGCTGGAATTTGTGATAGGCAGTTTTGCGACATTTTGGATTTAGTCCAACCGGGTGATGTACTCGTTGTGAACAATACGCGGGTCTTAAAAGCACGACTTATTGGGACCAAGGATACAGGCGGGCAAGCTGAGCTGCTGCTTGAACGATTGATTGAGCCGCATTCGGCGCTGTTTCAAGTTCGGGTCAGCAAGCCGCTAAAAGAAGGTCGATCCATCTTCGTCGGCGATGACGCACTTGAGTGCGTAGGCCGGCAAGGTCAGTTCTATCTTCTCCAGAGTGAGCCGGACATACAGCAAATTCTCGAGTGTTATGGCTCGATGCCCTTGCCACCGTACATCGAAAGACCAACTAAAGCTGAAGACGCCGAACGATATCAAACGGTTTTCAGTCGCGAACCCGGCGCCGTAGCTGCACCTACTGCTGGACTGCATTTTGACGAGGAGTTGCTAGCCGCTCTAGCGGCAAAGGGAGTGCACATCAGCGAGATCACTTTGCATGTCGGCGCCGGGACCTTTCAGCCAGTGCGAGGAGATCTTAGTGATCACGTGATGCATGAAGAATTCTATTCGGTTGATGCAAGCGCGGCGCAGCGAATATCTTCTGTTAGAGAAAATGGCGGGCGTGTGATTAGCGTCGGGACGACGGTTGTCAGAACGCTCGAGAGCGTTGCACGAGAAAACGGCGGGCAGATTGTGCCAACCTCAGGCTCGACGCGACTCTTTATAAGTCCGGGCTTTGCTTTTCAGGTTGTTGACTGCTTGATTACGAATTTCCATTTGCCGCGCTCGACTTTGTTGATGTTAGTGAGTGCTTTCGCAGGTTATGAACCAGTCATGAGGGCATACAACCATGCGGTTTCTAAGGGATATCGGTTTTTCAGCTACGGAGATGCCATGTGGTTGAGTCAAGGTAGCAACGAAGATGTTCGTTAAGGGGATAGTGAATGTTTGAGCTTGTTGCTCAAGACGGTGGCGCGCGTCGAGGCCGACTGACGCTACCTCATGGCTCGGTAGAGACGCCGGTATTTATGCCATGTGGCACCTACGGCACAGTCAAAGCGATGACACCGGCCGACTTACGCGAAGTTGGTACGCAGATTCTCCTAGGTAATACCTTCCACCTGCTCCTTCGTCCAGGCGATGAACAAATCCGAGAGTTTGGCGGTTTACACAGGTTTATGAACTGGGACAAGCCGATTTTGACGGATAGTGGCGGCTTCCAAGTCTTCAGCTTGGGGGATTTGCGCAAGCTCACAGAAGAAGCCGTGATCTTTCGCTCACCGATCAATGGCGACAAAGTGAAGTTAACGCCGGAACGAGCCATAAGAGTTCAGGCAAATCTTGGCTCTGATATTGTGATGGTACTCGATGAATGTACTGCCCATCCCGCGACGCTCGCTCAGGCGCGGACATCGATGGAACTGAGCATGCGTTGGGCGGCGCGTTGCCGACTTGAATTCGATCAACGCGCCCCAAGTGTAATTAATCCCGGTGCCCATCTATTTGGCATTGTCCAAGGTGGTATGTACGCAGACCTTCGACGAGAGAGCCTTGCGGCACTGGTCGACATTGGTTTCGACGGTTATGCAGTAGGTGGTTTGTCGGTAGGTGAAAGCAAAGAAGACATGGACCGAGTGATGAACGAGATTTTGCCAGCGATGCCTACTGATGCGCCTAGATACCTAATGGGTGTTGGAACGCCCGAAGACATTGTTCGTGGCGTTGAGCTCGGCGTTGATATGTTTGACTGTGTCATGCCGACAAGAAATGGGCGCAACGGCTACCTATTTACCTCGCACGGCATGGTCAAAATAAGGAATGCTAAGCACAAAGTAGCAGATGAGCCCTTGGATCCCCAGTGTGATTGCTACACGTGTACGAATTTTAGCCGAGGTTATCTACACCATCTGGACAAATGTGGTGAGATGTTGGGTGCAATGCTGATGACTAGACACAACTTGCACTACTACCAACATATCGTTAGTCAATTGCGTGCCGCCATCGAAACGGGTACATTTCGCACCCGCGTCGAGACCCTCCGTAACGATTGGAATTCCGAAAATGAATCTGTTTGAAACAACTGCATATGCAGCCCCCGCTGGTGCCGCTGGTGGCGATGCCGGACTCATCAACTTGCTATTTTTGGGCGGCTTCGTACTTATCTTTTACTTTCTACTAATACGTCCCCAAAGCAAGCGCCGTAAAGAACACCAAGCTTTAGTTACTGGCCTGTCCAAGGGTGACGAAATTGTTACAGCTGGTGGCATAGTAGGTCTGATTAACAAGGTCGAAGACGACTTTGTGAAGGTTCAAGTTGGTGACAACGTAGAGATGAGAATTCAAAAATCTGCCATTGGCGCTACCCTTCCTAAGGGTACTATAAAATCTCTTGATGCCGACTAAGCGAATACCTGTGCTCACGAAACAATGTGCAACTAACAGAGCTAGGTCCTAGGCATGGCGGAAGAAAATCTACCGTTAGGTGGCTCGATTTTAGGTTTTGGCCGTTCTACGCCGCGCCAGCCTAATACTTTTCGGCCTTGGCAGTACGTTCTTATTGCGTTTGTTGTGGTCATAGGTGCGATTTATGCTGCGCCTAACTTTTTCCAACCGGACCCCGCTTTGCAGATACGTTCTGCAGTTCAAGATGTTCAGCTTGCCCAAGCGGATCTGGATCGAGCCAGTGCTACGCTCCAGGAGAATGGCATCGGTGTGATTGGCATGGACCTGGTCGAAGGATCCGGTCTCATTCGAGTTGCGAGCGATGACGATCAGCTAAAGGCGCAGACGCTTTTAGCTAACGTTTTCGCCGTTGGTGAATACATAGTTGCGCTGAATAGAGCAAGCACCACACCGGAGTGGTTGGAAGATTTGGGTGGTAAACCGATGTCTTTAGGCTTAGATCTGTCCGGTGGCGTGCACTTTCTTCTTCAAGTTGATATGGACAAGTACTTAGATACAGTTGTCCGTAACACCGCTGAGAGCATGCAGGATACGTTGCGAGAACAGCGTGTCAGGTCAGTGCGCAATCGAGAATGGGTAAATGGTCGGGACATTGAGATTGCGTTCAATGACGAGCAAACACGCGAGAGCGCTCGCACGGCGTTAAGTGACTTCGAGGATTGGCAAATTCGAGAAGTAGACTTCGAGCAAAATCCTGGTTTGTTGTATCGATTAACTAACGAGCGTGTGCAAGCGTTGGAAGATCGTGCAATTAGCCAAAATTTAACAAGCCTTCGGAATCGGGTAAATGAGCTTGGTGTCTCGGAACCTCAAGTACAAAGGCTTGGACGCTCTCGAATTGTGGTTGACCTTCCTGGGATCCAAGACAGCGCGCGGGCGAAGGATATCCTCAGTAAATTTGCGAACCTTGAGTTTCGATTAGCGGCTGAGCCCAACACGCCTCGTTTCCAACGCGAATCCTACGCCTATGAAGGTCGTAGTCAGGATATTCTGCGAAGGATTATTGTCACTGGTAACAATGTCCAAGACGCACAACAAGCCTTCGATCCTGAAACATCGCAGCCAATTGTCTTGATCGAGTTGGACGGCGATGGCGGTAATCGTATGCATGATGCGACCAAGGACAATATCGGTCGACAGATGGCGATCCTCTTTATCGAACAGAAACCGATCGTTCGCCAAGTTATGCGAGACGGCGAGCTTGTTGAAGAGTTCGAGACAACGGAAGAGAAACGCTTGATCAGCGTAGCAACGATAAGGGGTGCGCTAGGCTTTAGATTCGAGATTTCGGGAATTAGTCTGCAAGAAGCTCAGGACCTAGCCTTGTTACTCCGGGCTGGTGCTCTTGCTGCACCCATGTACATCGTTGAAGAACGTACTGTAGGAGCATCTCTCGGTGATGAGAATATCGAGAGTGGCTGGCAGTCAGTGTCGATCGGCTTTGTCATCGTGCTGATATTTATGCTGTTTTACTATCGCTTCTTCGGGCTTTTCGCCAATGTCGCGCTCGGCGTAAACCTTATGCTGATGGTTGCCATTATGTCCGTCCTTGGCGCTACACTGACGTTGCCAGGGATAGCTGGAATAGTACTCACGGTCGGTATGGCTGTTGATGCGAACGTTTTGATCTTTTCACGCATACGCGAGGAGCTTCAAGATAGGCCGCCCCAACAAGCCATTCAAGCTGGCTTCGATAGGGCGCTCCTGACCATCACGGACGCGAACGTCACCACCTTTTTTGTGGCCATCATTCTGTTATCTATCGGTAGCGGTCCGGTTCGCGGCTTCGCTGTTACTCTGGCGGTCGGAATAGTTACATCTATGTTTACGGCGATCATGATTACACGGTCGCAAGTGAACCTCGTCTACGGCGGGCGTGCTCTGAAGGAGCTCAAAATATGAAGACGCCAAATATAGATTTTATGGGTGCCCGCAAAATTGCGGCAATCGCGTCTGGTGTGTTCCTACTCATATCTCTTACGTCCTTAGCTGTGAACGGACTGAACTGGGGTTTGGATTTCACTGGCGGATCCTTGGTTGAAGTCTCTTATGACGAGCCCGTTGATGCTGAGGAACTGCGACAGTTTCTGGAGAGCGAAGGGTTTGAAGACGGGACCGTGCAGTATTTTGGTACTCAGAACGACATCCTAATTCGCATGCCAGCTCAAGAAGGACTTGATCAAAGTAGTCTTGGTGACCGGATTCTCGCTGCTCTTCGTGCGGAAAGTCCGACTATTGAGATGAGGCAATCTAGTTTTGTTGGCCCAGCTGTCGGTGAGGAACTGGCCGAAGATGGTGGTCTTGCGCTTCTAACGGCGCTAATCGTAGTGATGTTCTACATTCTCTTTCGTTTCACGAAGCAATTTGCAGTTGGCGCAGTAGCAGCACTGGCGCACGATGTCTTGATTGTTGTGGGTTGTTTTTCGCTCTTCCAGTGGACTGTAGATTTGACTGTTTTGGCAGCATTGTTGGCCGTGATCGGATATTCCTTGAACGACACGATCGTCGTCTCTGACCGGATTCGAGAAAACTTCAGGAAGATACGAAAAGGTCTGCCAATCGACGTTGTTAACCAATCTCTGAATCAGACCTTGGGTCGAACGTTAGTGACATCGTTAACAACATTGTTTGTGTTGCTCGCTTTGTTGCTAGCTGGCGGAGAAGTTATCCGTGGATTTGCTTTGTCGCTAACGATCGGTGTAGCAGTGGGAACGTATTCTTCGATCTACATCGCAGCGAACGTCCTACTTCTGATGGGTATCACTCGAGAGGATCTGCTTGTGCCGCAGCAGGATGATTCCAATCCAGAAGGCAGCTATCCGTAGATCAATTTGTTTATTAGGCAGACTGTTTTAACTGCTGGACCATGAGCTTCAACAAACGTGGATTGGCGGCAATGATGTCGCCACTTTCCAAATAGCTCTCGCCACCGGCTAGGTCTGAAATAAATCCGCCAGCTTCGCGCACAAGAATGATTCCAGCTGCAATATCCCAGGGAGATAAACCCATTTCCCAGAAACCGTCCGTACGGCCAGCAGCGACGTAGGCTAGATCGAGGGCCGCACTGCCTGCGCGTCGTACGGCGCGTACTTCAGAGGTGAAACTGTGTAACCCCTTCATGTAGTCATCGAGGCGGGTCGGCACCGAGGCTGGCGGGATGCCCGTACCTAAGACGCACTCTTCAAGTTTCAAACGATTACTCACTCGAATCCGCTTGCCATTAAGCTGCGCACCGTAGCCACGACTGGCGACGTATTCTTCGTTTCGTATAGGGTCAAGAATAATGCCATGTTCCATGTGCTTACCCTTGCGCACAGCGATCGACACAGCGAAATGGGGGATTCCCTGTAAGAAGTTCAGAGTTCCATCAAGGGGATCGATGATCCAGGTATACTCGCTATCGGTCTCACTGTCGGTCGTGCCCGACTCTTCCGCGAGAATCGCGTGATCGGGGTAGGCCTGTTGGATTGCCTGAATGATCATCTGTTCTGCGTTTTGGTCAACGTCGGAAACGAAGTCGTTTAAAGCTTTGGCAGAGACTTCACGATCTTGAGGTCGATCAAATGATTGCGCGATAAAATCCGCTGCACGTCTTGCGGCGCGCAGGGCGATGTTGGCCATGGGTTGCATAACAAGGAGTGTAAACGGTTGAAGCGAGTACGGATAGTTTTGGTCGAGCCGAGTCATCCAGGGAACATCGGTGGTGCCGCTAGGGCGCTAAAAAACATGGGACAGTCTGACCTGTGGCTGGTCAATCCTCGACGCTATCCTGATCCACAAGCAGATTGGCGGGCGGCTGGAGCGTTAGATGTGTTGGATGCTGCGCAAGTTGTCACAACAGTGGATGAGGCGATTGCCGACTGCCACTGGGTGGTAGGTACGAGTACACGGTCGAGACGGATTCCGTGGCCTATCGCTAATGCTAAAGAGATCGCGGAGCGGGTGACTGCATTGCCACAAGACTCAGAAGTTGCGATCTTGTTTGGTCGGGAGGACAACGGTCTGAACAATGATGAATTGCGACGTTGCAACCATCACCTGCAGATATCAGCTTCCAGCGAATACTCGTCGCTAAATTTGGCCATGGCGGTACAGGTGGTTTGTTATGAGATTTTTCAGTGTGGGCTTGTTGATGAGCAGGCCGGCGATTCTTGGGACCGACGGGCGGCGACGGTCGCCGAGGTTAGCGGGATGTTGGACCATCTGGAAGGCACACTTACTGACACCGGTTTCATCGATGGGAACAATCCCGGCCAGACCATGACGCGCTTGCGAAGGCTCTTTGCTCGGGTCCAGATGGATGAGACCGAAGTTCAAATATTACGCGGCATGTGTAAACACATTGGACTTTTAGACCCGAACTCCCCGACGAGAAGCCCTCAGGGCGATTAGTAGACCAAAATACTCGGTTATTGCATACTCGGGTCTCGAAGACTGTCTCCTAATACCTATGCGTCTAACTACAAAAGGTCGGTATGCCGTAACCGCGATGCTTGATATCAGTTTGCATGCTGATGAGGCACCTGTGAGCGTTTTGGAGATATCGGTCCGCCAGAATATCTCCCCAGCTTATCTAGAGCAGATTGTGGGAAAACTCAAACGCTGCGGCCTGTTGAATAGTACCCGTGGTCCTGGTGGCGGTTATGTTTTGGGCCTGTCCGCTGATGACATAACAGTATCGACTATCGTCGCGAGTATTGGCGAGGGTGTGGATGCCACACGGTGCGGTGGGAAAGCTGACTGCAACGAGGGTCATATGTGCTCGACCCACAACTTGTGGGTAGATTTGTCGGCTCAGATAGACGGATTTCTACAGGGGATAACGCTAGCCAGTCTGATGCAACGCCATCTTGCTGAAAGGGCTCGAGGAGATAGTGATAAATCTCAAGAACTGATTGCAGCTACCCAGTTAGGATAAATTTAGAACCGATGACCGATCCAGTCTATCTAGATTATGCGGCGACGACGCCAACAGATCCGCGCGTAGCCCACCAAATGGGTGCATGTTTGACGGTGCATGGTAATTTTGGCAACCCAGCTTCTCGCAGCCATGCATTTGGCTGGCAGGCAGAAGAAGCGGTTGAGTTAGCCCGAGCACAAATGGCCAAGGCGCTCCATGCTGACGTACGAGAAATTATCTGGACATCCGGTGCGACGGAGTCTGACAACCTTGCACTCAAAGGCCCAGCGCTAGCACCCGGTCAGACAAAACGCCATATCGTCACCACAGCGATTGAACACAAAGCTGTTTTAGATACTTGCGCTTATCTGGAAACCCAGGGTTTTGAAGTCACCTACCTCGATCCGGATAAACATGGTCGGGTAGAAGCATCGAGTGTTGCTGAAGTCTTGCGCGAAGACACACTGATCGTTTCCGTGATGCATGTGAACAACGAATTAGGAACCATTAACGATGTGGCAGCCATTGGGCAGGTCTGCAGAGATAAAAATGTTTTATTTCATGTAGATGCAGCCCAAAGCTTTGGAAAGCTTGAGATCAATGTTGCGACGATGTGCATCGATATGTTGTCGATTTCTGCGCACAAGATCTATGGTCCAAAAGGCATCGGCTGCCTGTATGTGAGGCGTGAACCACCGATCAAGATGACACCACTCATCCACGGCGGTGGCCATGAGATGGGCCTACGCTCAGGGACACTGGCAACGCATCAGATTGTCGGCTTAGGTGCAGCTGCGGAGCTAATGATCGCGCACATGCACGAAGAGCAAGTGCGCTTGTCGGCGCTCCGACAGCGGTTCTTGCGCCATATTCACCAAATTCCGGGCTTTGTCGAGAATAGCCACCCCGAACACAATCTCCATGCAATAGTAAACCTTGGATTTAGTGGCGTTGATGGGGAGACCTTGCTTTTGGCACTCGATGACCTCGCTATCTCGAGCGGCTCGGCATGCACCTCTGCTTCGGTAGAGCCTTCTTACGTTTTGCGTGCGATAGGGGTTCCTGAGGACTTAGCACACGCCTCGCTACGGTTTAGTTTTGGCCGATTTACGACAGAAGAAGAGGTGGATCGCGCGGGGCGCCGAGTGGCGGAAGTCGTCGGTCGATTGCGCACGCCTTAAGCACGCGTATAATACGCGCCCGCAAACCCGGCGAACCGGGTAAATCCTTTATTTTTTAGACACTTAATATAGATACTGACTTAGTCACTTCGCGCCGCCAATCGAGTTGGTGGCGCTGATGTTCTTGGAGACAAAAATGGCCGTAGAGCGAACCCTTTCAATCGTCAAACCCGACGCGGTGGCGAGAAATTTGATTGGCGAAATATATTCTCGTTTTGAAAAAGGCGGTTTAAAAATCGTCGCAGCAAAAATGCTGTCTTTGTCTGAGGAGCAGGCAAAGGGTTTTTATGCCGAACATGATGGCAAACCCTTCTTCAATGACTTGGTGAGTTACATGCGCAGTGGACCCGTGGTCGTGCAGGTCTTGGAGGGTGATGAAGCGATTGCGACCAATCGCCGTCTAATGGGTGCGACCAATCCTACAGATGCGGAACCGGGTACGATTCGAGCAGACTTCGCAGAGTCTATCGACGCGAATTCTGTGCACGGCTCCGATGCGCCCGAGTCTGCGGCGCGAGAAATCGCGTTCTTTTTCAACGCTGATGAAGTGCACGCGCGGTAGCAAGAGATCTAAGCACTGTGATTAACCTTTACGGCTTAGATAGGAACCAACTGCAAGCCCTCTTTGTTGAGCAGGGCTTGCAAGAGTTCCGTGGCCGACAATTGATGAAGTGGGTTTATCACCAAGGTAAAACAGATTTCGCGACGATGACCGATCTGCCTAAGACGATGCGTGATTGGTTGGTCGAAAATGCTTGTTTCGAACTCCCAGAGGTGAAGAATTTCCTAAAATCCAAAGATGGGACCTTAAAGTGGGTGCTCGATTTGGATGACGGCAATCTCATCGAAACAGTGCTGATCCCCGAGAAGAATCGTAATACGCTCTGTGTGTCCTCCCAAGTTGGCTGTATGTTGGATTGTAGTTTCTGCTCAACTGGCAAACAGGGCTTTAACGGAAATCTCTCGGCGGCCATGATTGTTGGTCAGCTTGTCATAGCCAACCAAGTCCTTGCCGCGGAAGGAAGAGCCGTAACTAACGTTGTACTTATGGGCATGGGTGAGCCGCTCTTAAATTTTGACGCAGCTATTTCCGCGACAAATGTTATGAAGGATGACCTGGCTTTCAACCTCTCCAAGCGTCGGGTGACGATAAGTACTGCTGGTGTCGTTCCCGCTATAAATGAGCTTGCGAAGGTAACGGATGTATCACTTGCGGTATCTTTGCATGCGCCGAATGATGAGCTACGAAACGTGCTCGTTCCAATCAATCGAAAATACCCTATCGCACAACTAAAAGAAGCCTGTCAGCGCTATGTTGAGCATTTGGGTGAAGCCCGAAAATTGGTGATCGAATACACGTTGATCAAAGGTGTAAATGATCAACGGGAACATGCGCTTGCTTTGGCTGAGTTACTTAAAGGCGTGCGCTGCAAGGTAAACTTGATACCCTTCAATCCGTTTCCAGGGACCGAATATCAACGACCTAAGAAAGCTGACATTTTGGACTTCCAATCGATCATGATGCGCGCGGGTTATGCAACGATGTTGCGGACTACGCGGGGCGAAGATATTGACGCTGCTTGCGGGCAATTGGTTGGCAAAGTTTTGGACCGTACCAAACGGCAAGAGCGCTATAAGGCAAAGCTAGATGCGAATACGATTGCAGTTGGGGCAGGGTGATGATGACTAAACTGGATTTGGGCCGCGTCCGAAGGTTTTTCTTAGTGGTACTAACAGGATTAACACTAAGCGGATGCATAACGGAAATTACCGGTGGCATGCCCGGACCGGCACCTAAAGAAGATAGGCTGCGTGCTCAGCTAGACCTAGCTCGCGGTTACATGGAGAAACGTGATTGGTCGCGCGCAAAGGTGCCTTTGCAGAAGGCGCTTGAGATCGACAATCTTAGTGTCGAGACCCATGTGCTTTCTGCGGTTCTGTTTCAGACTGAAAATGAACCTATCCTCGCAGAAAAACACTTTGATCGTGCCCTGAAAATCGCTCCGGATGATCCACAGGCTTTGAATAACTACGGTAGTTTCTTGTATGCGCAAGAGCGTTATAACGACGCACTGGTGCCCTTACAAAAACTTGCTGATAACACGAACTATCGCGCACGCCCTCAGGTGTACGAGAGCCTAGGGCTTGCTTTCATGCAGTTAGAGAAAATGGCAGAAGCAGAGAGTGCGTTCGGTAGAGCGCTCGAGCTCAATTTTCGGCTGGCGCGGGCAAACTTGGAGCTGGCCGGTTTGTTGTTTGAACGTGGTGATCTGAAAGAGTCGAATGAACACTTCTTTCTCTATAACCGAGTTGGCAAGCCAACAGCGCGTAGTACCTGTCTAGGCTTGCGATTAGCGATAGCGGCCAAAGATGAAAACCAAGAATCGCGTTATCGACTCTCTTTGAACAATCTCTTTCAAGACCAAGCCGAGCAATGTCTGAAGACACTCTAGGACAGATAACGCCCGGCTCGACACTTGCTTCAGCACGTGAGGTAGGCAATCTCACGCAACGTGACGTGGCCGATGCACTCAACTTGTCGATGGCGGTCGTTCAAGCGATTGAAACTGGTGACAAAGACAAACTCCCTGCTAACGTTTTTACTAAGGGATACATTCGAGCGTATGCCAAGTTACTCGATCTTGATCCTGAGCCGCTTGTGGCCGGTCTCGCAGGTGATGACCTAGTTAACCGACAATCTCAGACTCGAAGTAAGCCACGCGTAGCCCCCATTCAGTTACCGCCAGCGGCCTTCGGTGCGGCGGCGGTTTGCCTGATTGTTCTACTCGTCTGGGCAGTTTGGCCTAGCGGTGATACGTCTAAAGAACAGGCAGATGGTGTGGTTGACGGGGCACCGACCGATTTCGATGAGGATGCAGCAAGCCAAAATGTTGCGTTCGGATCGACCGAACAAAACCCAGCAACGCCAAGCGCAGGTGCAGAAACTGCTGAGGAAACGAGAGTCGATGGGGATGAGACCTCAAATGGTGTGACTGAAGTAGGTGCAGATAGTTTGGATGTAGGCAATACCGCTGCGGGCAATGTCGCAACAGTTGTGATGACGAGTGACGACGATGGTTCGGAATCAGACATCAATGGCTTTCGAACCTTGACCGCCGCAGGTGATCAACGTTTGGAATTGGATTTTCTTGAAGAGTGTTGGGTTGAGATAAAAGATGCTGAAGGCGGCACTCTCTTCGCCGACCTTGGACGTCCCGGTCGAACGTTCAAGTTCCAAGGCGAAGGGCCATTTCATGTTCTGCTTGGATATGCACCGGGTGCATTGGTTAGCTTCAATGAAGAGCCTGTTGCCCTGTCGCCGCATACGCGTAACAACGTCGCGTCCGTTGTCTTGGGGCAATAAGTTGTCTTGGGGTAATAGAGAGATGCAGTGCTTCACGGTTGACGAGCGGGGGACTTAATTAATGGTCCAAGCAGTACGTGGGATGCGCGACGTCCTACCTCAAGAAGCGCGGCGTTGGCGGCTAGTGGAAGATGCAGTCACAGGTGTGTTGCGCTCCTTCGCATATGAAGAGATGCAATTACCGCTACTAGAATTCACTGAGCTGTTTTCAAGAGGCGTTGGCGAAGCCACTGACATTATTGAGAAAGAGATGTACACCCTCAATGATCGGGACGGCGACTCTTTGAGCTTGCGACCAGAAGGTACTGCGAGCTGTGTGCGGTCTTTGCAAGAGCATGGGTTGTTGTATAACCAGACTCAGAAAGTATTCTACACGGGTCCTATGTTTCGCTATGAGAAACCGCAGAAGGGTCGTTATCGGCAATTTTCTCAGATCGGCGCAGAAGCATTTGGTTTCCAAGGCCCCGATCTTGACGTGGAGCTACTCCTGATGTGTGCCGAGTTTTGGCGTGTGTTGGGACTCACAGACTTCGTACAATTAGAACTCAATACAATCGGTGCTCAGGCGTCTCGAATCAAGTATCGAGAAGCGTTAGTCGCGTTTCTAATGCCGCTGCGTGAACAGTTGGATGAGGATAGTCAGCGGCGTCTGACGACCAATCCGATGCGGATCCTCGACTCAAAGAACGAGACCACACAAGCGTTGCTGGCTGATGCACCGAGTCTGGCAGATTATGTTGATGATGACAGTCTCGCTCATTTTAATTCCCTTTGTGCCTCGCTGGATGAGGGCGGTTTAACTTATGTTGTGAATCCACGCCTTGTTCGAGGCTTGGATTACTACACTCATACCGTCTTTGAATGGACGACAAATGCGTTAGGTTCGCAAGGCACAGTCTGTGCGGGTGGCCGGTATGATGGATTGGTCGAACAGTTAGGTGGAAAAGCAACACCGGGCGCTGGTTTTGCTATGGGCGTGGATCGCATCGTCTTGCTCCATGAACAGGTCCACCAAGACCTCCCTAACCCATCCGTGGATGTGTACGTTTGTTTTGCACAAGAGAGTATGATGCGCGCTGCGCAATTATTGGCGCAGAACTTGAGAGAAGACCAGTTCCGAGTGCGAGTGCATATGGGCGGCGGCAATTTTAAGAAGCAGCTCAAGCGAGCCGACGGCAGTGGTGCACGGTGGGCCCTTATTTTGGGTGAACAAGAACTCGTAGACGGCACAGTGACCGTCAAAGATTTACAGACAGGTGATCAGGAAACGGTAACGAATGCAGCGTTGCGCGGTCATATATCGAGTGAAACGACTAGCTGACGCCTAGAAACTAAACAAGAGAAAGAACAAGAGGATGGAAGTAACGAGTGTCTGAGTATCTCGAAGAAGAAGAACAACTTGTCCGGCTAAAGAGTTGGTGGGACGAGAACGGAACGGCATTAGTTGTCGGCGTTGTTGCCCTGGTCGGGGGAATCATTGGTTGGAGTTGGTTCGGGAGCTATTCTGAAACTCAACGACATGATTCCACTCGAGCCTACGAGGCATATGAGACCGCGATCGCTGGCGAAAAGGTTGGCCATCTTGAGACGCTCCGGCAAGAATTTGGTGGTAGCGCGGTCCATCTTTTTGCCTTGTTTGACCAAGCTAAAACTGCGGTTGCTGAAGGCGATACGGCAACTGCACAAACACTTTTAGATGAAGCCATCAGCGCCGGAGACGATCAAATCGTTGTGGATCTTGCGCGGATACGTCTGGCAAAACTACAAAGAGAGTTAGGACTTTCGGATGAAGCGCTGCAGACACTTGATGTGGTTCGCAACGAAGGTTATCGAGCCTTGGTTTTGGAAGCGAAAGGAGACATTCACGCCTCCAGGGGAGAGATTGAGCTTGCCCACCAGTCGTATCAAGTGGCTGTCGAGAGTCTTCTGCAAGGTGAGACTCGACCCTTTTTGAACATGAAACTTGAGAACACCGCACCATTTGGCGATGAATATGTCGCGATGACTGACACACTTACTGAAGCGCTGAAAGCGGCCGAAGACACACTAGAAGCTGCGGCTCAAGATGCCGAATCTCAATTAGTTGAAGAAACCGAAGCTGAACTGGAAACAGCTACCGAAGATAGTTCTGCTGATGAGTAACACGATTTCCAAATTTTCGGCTGTGGCGATGATGAGTTTTTTCATTGCGGGATGTAGCTGGTTTACCTGGCTGCCCTGGATTGAAGAAGACGAAGAGACAAAGAAAGAAGAACCTGCCGAGCTGGTTAAGTTCGATGCTGAATTCGAATTCAAACGGGTTTGGAAGGGGAGTGTGGGCGAGGGTTTGGGTAAGAAATACCTTCGGCTCGTACCAGGCGTAGTTGCTGATCGGGTGATCGCGGTTGACGGCTACGGGGTGATCGAGTCACGAGACAGATTTAGTGGCAAGCGGCTCTGGCGTACGCAGGTTGACAAGATCAAGAAGGGGTTCTTCGGTCGGTTTAATTTTGTAGATCGTTCGGATCAAAGTTTTATCAGTGGCGGCGTGGGCGTTGGTGAAGGGCTAGCTCTTTTAGGCACGACTGAGGGTCAGGTAATCGCCATCGATATAGCGACGGGCGAAGAACGTTGGCGAGCTGAACTTCGCAGTGAAGTTTTATCGACCCCTGCGGCTGATGACGGTTACGTCTTTGCGCAGACAATCGACGGACGGATCGTTGCGATGAATGTCTCAGATGGAGAGCAAGCCTGGACCTATGACAATCAGGTGCCGATTTTGACGTTGCGTGGTACGAGTTCTCCGGTGGTTCAAGATGGCATTGTTTACTCAGGATTTGCCAATGGCAAAATCCTCGCCTTTAGGGCTGAAAACGGCGAGCCCATTTGGGAGCACCGGGTGATATTGCCGGAAGGTCGCTCCGAATTACAGAGGATGGTGGACGTTGATTCACGTCCGATCGTGACCCAGAACCAAGTGTTTGCTGCCGCCTACCATGGACGAGTGAAGTCGGTATCTCGGCGTGATGGTTCGCCTCGTTGGGAGCAAGACATATCTACCTTTTTGGATCTCGCTCGCGGTTATAGCCAAATTTATGTCGTCGATGAAGACGACGTTATTAGTGCGATCGATGAAAACAGCGGCGAAGTAGTGTGGACTCAAGAGTCCTTTCGGTTACGTAAGTTGAGTGCCCCAATCGCTTTCTCTAATTACCTGATCGTAGGTGACGAACAAGGCTATCTGCACATCATCGCGCAGAGGGACGGTCGATTGCTCGGTAGGCGCAAAGTCGACGGCAAAGGAATTCGAAGCAACATGGTCGTCGCTGATGCCACGGTATTTGTGCAAGGCAATAGCGGTAGTCTTCATGCGCTGGAAATAGAGCGCCGCTAAATGTCTGCCCCAACTGTGGTGCTTATTGGTCGACCGAATGTCGGTAAGTCCACAATCTTCAACAAACTAACGCGCACACGTGCAGCCCTTGTTGCCAATGTACCCGGCCTGACAAGAGATCGCCGTTACGGTCAAGCGACACTCAACGATAGAGCCGTAAACCTCATTGATACCGGTGGCCTGTTCGGCGACCACGAGCTCGTGGAAGTGCTTTCGGAACAAACCCGCCTCGCTGTGACCGAAGCTGATGTCGTGATCGCGGTATTTGATGCGCGCGACGGCATAACGAATGCGGACCACGATGTAATCGACTACCTCCGCCGGGAGGACATTCCGTTTATCCCCGTGTTAAACAAGGTAGATGGATTAGACGAAAACACTATAGTCGCTGAGTTTGCCCAGTTTGGCTTCGCAGACCCCCTGCTGATGTCTGCAACGAACAATCGCGGCCTGCGGACCCTGGGCGAAATGGTTGTGGAGGCGCTCGGCAGTCTTACTGCTGACCCAGGCGACGACGCGTTTGATGTCGAGGGGGTCAAGGTTGCGATTGTTGGACGTCCCAACGTTGGTAAGTCGACGTTGATCAACCGGCTTTTGGGCGAGGAGCGCCAAGTTGTCTTTGATATGCCAGGTACGACCCGTGACGCCATCGATATTCCTTTTGAGAGCGACGGGACTCAGTATGTCCTGATTGATACCGCCGGTGTTCGACGCAAAGGCAAAGTTGACGAAATTGTGGAAAAGTTCAGCGTCGTGAAAGCGCTGGATGCAATGGAGCGAGCGCATGTAGTTGTGCTTGTTGTGGATGCTCGCGAAGGCATCGTTGATCAAGACCTACACGTTCTGCAGTACGCATTAGATGCCGGTGCCGCAATGGTATTGGCTGTAAACAAATGCGATGGACTTGATGAAGATCAGCGAGCTCGAGTTAGGACTGGTGTTGATCGCAAACTGAACTTCATCCCATGGTTACCGATTCACAGAATTTCGGCGCTACACGGAACCGGAGTTGGACACTTGCTAGGTAAGGTAGACGAAGTTTACGAGGCGGGAGAATTTGAGGTTTCTACTTCGTTACTGACGAAACTCGTACGTAACCTTGTTGAAACACATCCTGCGCCAGCTGTGCGTGGTAGACAAATCAAAATCAAGATGGCGACCCACAGTGGTGCACATCCTCCGTCGGTGACGATTCACGGCAACCAGCTCAAGTCTTTGCCTGCCAGTTACAAACGCTACTTGGAGAATGGGATTCGCGAGGCACTCAACTTAGTGGGTAATCCTGTAAAACTTGAGTTTCGCGACAGCGACAATCCGTTCGCTGGACGACGTAACCAGCTGACTAAGCGGCAACAAGTCCACCGCTCGCGAGTGGTAAAACGACGCAAACAGCGAAAGAAATCTCGTTAGTTTGGCAGGCTAGTCACAGTTTGGTTTAGGGCTTCGGCAAATATAGTTGGGTCAACACGGGTCCCATTCAGGCTGACGGACCAGTGTAAATGAGGCCCCGTAGCCCTTCCTGTAGCCCCGACCAGCCCGATGGTTTGTCCTTTCGACACCTCTTCGTTCTCCGCAACTTCTAGCTTGCTCATGTGGCAATACATCGTAATAAGTCCGCGACCGTGGTCGATAAATATTGTATTACCGTTAAAGTAAAGTTCGTCTGCCAGTGTGACTGTGCCGCCGCCAGCAGCGCCGATCGGCGTGCCGCTGTCCGCGGCTATATCTAGGCCGCTGTGGGGACTGCGTGGTTTGCCGTTAAAAAATCTTTTGTGTCCGAACAGGCTTGTGGTGATGCCATTTAGGGGTAATTGGAATCCGTTGGCGACCTTGTGGTCGGTTCGATGGCTTGCATAGAGGCCGCGTTGTCGCACGGATTCGCGCTGGATGCGCTCTTGTACTTCTGGTGGTGGGCTGACCAGAGCCTCATTTTTGATTGTGATGTGTTGTTCTGTATAGGCGTGTGGGTGGATGGTGAAGCTGTGAGTATGTTGTGCCCCGTTTTGCTCATAAGTTAATGCTGATTCCCCTGGCTCCGTGGCGATGGGTATGGCCACGAGTGCCCACCCGTTTGCGGCAAAAACTGCCTTATCTCGGTAGGCCACATTGGTTGCATCTGTGGGGATCTTGAATCTATAGATTCCTCCTGGGATCGGGTTTGTGGTTTCGCCGTAGGTGATCGCAGCAAAGCTGAACAAGAGAAGGGCCAAAACTAACTTCATTTTTCTAAATCCGATAACGTTTGTGGACTTGTTTTATCGACTTTCGTGGCGATGGAACCATCAGATACGTATACAGTAACGAGATCATTCTGTTTCACATCAGTTATTGAAGAAACGACCGAACCTAGCGCGTTGGTTGCGAGGGCGTAGCCCCTATCAATTGTCGGCAGTGGCGAAAGATTGTGCAGCATCCGAGACTGATGGCCGAGATTGTCTACGCCGCTCGTGATTTTTGCGGTCATACAACGAAGCAAGTCCGAGTGATGTTGATTAATCCGCGATTGCAACTGGCCAATCAGATTGTGCGGTGCCTGCTGATTGAGGCGGGACTGCAGGTGCTGCGTTTGGTGACGAGCTGAGTCAATGTTGGTTCGCGCAGCTCTGCGACCTCGTTCGAGTAACTCTCGAATTCTCGTTTTTTGCCGCTCAAGGATATCGATTGGATCAGCGATTCTTAGAGCGAGGTTTTCGATTCTCAGGTGTTGGTGCTCTACGTACCGCTGAAACATGCCCACTAAGTGACGTTCATATCCTTGAAACTCGCTAGCTAGCTCAACTCGGTCAGGACTCACAAGCTCCGCAGCAGCACTTGGTGTCGCTGCTCTGACATCGGCAACAAAGTCCGCGATCGTGACATCAATCTCATGCCCAACGGCAGAGACCGTGGGTATGGGACTTTCGTGCAGAGCACGGGCTAAGCGTTCAGAATTGAAGGGCCAGAGATCTTCTAAGCTACCGCCACCACGTGTCAGGAGGATGATGTCCGGCGCTTGCGCTATAGCCAGTCTTAGCGCGCGGAGTAAATCCTCCTCAGCCGCTTCGCCCTGTACTAGACAAGGAACAAGGAGAATATCCAGCGAGGGGTAGCGACGGGCAAGTACTGCTCTTACGTCACGGAACGCTGCACCGGTTGGGGAAGTTACAACTGCAATCTTTTTTGGGTGAGGAGGTAAGCCTCGTTTGGTTGCGCTTGCGAATAGCCCTTCGGTTGCAAGCTTGGCCTTAAGTTTGTCAAAGGCTTGTCGAAGTGCACCCTCGCCTGCAGCTTCCATATGATCGACGATGATCTGGAACTCACCGCGACCTTCGTAGAGGCTCACGCGACCTCGAATCAGTACTAGTTGACCGTCACCAGGCTGCATCTGGACGCTACGATTGCGATTGGCGAACATCGCGCATCGGACCTGCGCACGCTCGTCCTTCAAGGTGAAGTACCAGTGCCCAGAGCGAGGACGTGCAAAGTTAGACATCTCGCCCAAGACCCAAACATCGTGAAAACGGTCTTCGATGGTGATTCGGGCTTGGCGATTTAGATCTGTTACGGTGAGAACGTTTTGTTCGTTGGTTTGGTCCACGGCCCATTCTGAGTTGTCCGCTCGATAGTGTAAACAGTGGCTGATTCGTAGGGGTAGCGCGGGTCGGAATATAAAAGCACGTCTTTTCGCACGGAATAGCAAGTCTCGAATTTACTTAAGGGACGAGGATCGGTAATATGCCGCTTTTGCGGGGATCCTAAATGTTGCGGATAGCAGCCGATGCATTAACTTTCGACGACGTTCTCCTCCTGCCTGCCTACTCCCAAGTTCTTCCATCCGATGTTTCGCTGCAGACGCGCTTAACGCGTGACATCCAGCTCAACATTCCACTGATCTCTTCTGCCATGGATACAGTGACAGAAGCTCGACTTGCTATTGCGGTCGCGCAGGAAGGTGGCATTGGTATTGTGCATAAGAATATGAGTATCGAGCAGCAGGCCAAAGAAGTACGGGCGGTCAAAAAATTCGAATCTGGGATCATTCGCGATCCGGTAACGATCGGTCCAGATGCGAGCATACAAGAACTGTATGCGACGACTATGGATAACGGCATTTCTGGATTACCTGTCGTTGTTGGGGATGATCTAGTGGGTATCGTGACGAGTCGAGACGTTCGCTTCGAAGACCGTATTGATGCCAGCGTACGAGACGTTATGACTAAGAAAGAAGATCTGGTCACCGCTCTAGAGGGTACCGGGTTTGATGAAATTACCCGAATTCTGCATGAACACAGAATCGAGAAAGTCCTTCTGATCAACGAGTCGTTTGAACTGACCGGCATGGTGACGGTAAAGGACATCGCCAAAGCGCAAGCCTTCCCGAGAGCCTGCAAGGATTCTCTTGGTCAGCTTCGCGTTGGAGCGAGCGTTGGCACAAGTGAAGAGACGGATGATCGAGTCGGTGCGTTGGTCGAGGCTGGTGTTGATGTGGTCGTGGTCGATACAGCCCATGGTCATTCTCAATTCGTTTTAGATCGAATTGCTTGGATGAAACAGACCTACCCAAACCTCAATGTCATCGGCGGCAACGTCGCGACTTATGACGGCGCTAGAGCGTTGATTGACGCTGGTGTGGATGCTGTGAAAGTTGGCATTGGACCGGGTTCTATATGCACGACACGGATAGTTGCGGGTATCGGGGTGCCGCAGATCACTGCGATCGCCGAAGCAAGTAAAGCTGGTGCTGAGGAAGACATTCCGATCATCGCGGACGGGGGTATTCGCTATTCTGGGGACATCGCCAAGGCACTCGTTGCCGGTGCGAGCTCGATAATGGTCGGTAGCCTGCTCGCGGGTACTGATGAAGCACCGGGAGAGGTTGAGCTATATCAGGGGCGGACGTACAAATCTTATCGCGGTATGGGCTCAATGGGTGCGATGTCGCGGAGCAATGGGTCCAGCGACCGCTATTTCCAAGAAGTTGAAGGAGATGGCCGTAAACTTGTACCTGAAGGCATCGAAGGTCGAGTCGCCTATCGCGGACCAGTGAGTCCCATCGTGCATCAATTGATGGGTGGCTTGCGTGCTTCTATGGGCTACACGGGCAGTGCGGACGTCACAGCAATGCGTACCCAACCTGAATTTGTCCGCGTCAGTGCCGCGAGTGTCGTTGAATCACATGTGCATGATGTGGCCATAACAAAAGAGGCTCCAAACTACCCGGTTAGCTGAGCCAGTGGTTGCCCACAAGAGTCCAACTTAGTCCCGAAACAAAACAACAGTTAGAAACGTTAGTGCAGAACATACATGACCAGCGATTGCTGGTAGTCGACTTTGGTTCGCAATATACCCAGCTCATCGCGCGAAGAATTCGAGAAGTTGGGGTGTACTGTGAAATTCACCCGTTCGATATTCCAGACGAATTCATAGCAGAGTTTGCCCCCAGCGGCATCATCTTGTCAGGTGGTCCCGAAACTGTGACAGAGGGTCAGACCCCTCGTATTCCCGAGGCTCTGCTCAAACTTGGTGTGCCAATTCTGGGGATTTGTTACGGCATGCAGGCAATGGCCGCACAACTGGGCGGTCACGTTGAAGGGTCGGATAGGCGAGAGTTTGGACATGCCGCAATCGAGATGGTCGCACCTAGCGAGTTACTAGGCGCGCTAGATTTGGCTGCGGGAGCAGTGGATGTCTGGATGAGTCACGGCGACAAGGTCACCTCATTGCCAGAGGGTTTTGTTTGTACGGCAAGTAGTAAAAGCGCACCGATTGCTGCGATGGAAAATCAAGAACGGAGAATCTATTGCGTTCAGTTTCACCCCGAGGTCACACATACGACTAAGGGTGCTGCATTGTTGGGGAATTTTGCACGAAACATTTGTGGCTGTGATGCAACCTGGACAGCGGCAAACATCGTGGAAGACGCAATCGCGCGAGTTCGAGAACAGGTTGGTGATGATCACGTGGTCTTGGGTTTGTCCGGCGGCGTGGACTCTTCAGTAGTTGCCGCGCTCCTTGCTCGTGCCATCGGGCCTCAGCTGACTTGTATTTTTGTTGATAATGGCTTACTCAGGAAAGATGAAGTTCAGGAGGTGCAGCAAGCATTTAGTGCCGAATCAGGGGTTGGAAATTCGCTGCCTCTTACTATCAAGACCGTGGATGCGCAAGACGAATTTCTTTCCAAGCTCGAAGGAGAATCTGATCCTGAAGCCAAGCGAAAGATTATTGGTGGGACGTTTATCGAAGTATTTGAACGCGAATCGAAGGCTCTGACCGGAGTCAGATGGTTGGCCCAAGGGACCATTTACCCCGATGTTATTGAATCGGCCGCATCGAAGTATGGCAAGGCTCACGTCATTAAGTCACATCACAATGTCGGCGGCTTACCGGAACGGATGGCACTGGGTCTTGTTGAGCCTTTGCGTGAGTTGTTTAAAGATGAGGTGCGCGAAATTGGCATGCATCTAGGGCTGCCACGCTCGCTGGTTTTTCGGCATCCCTTTCCAGGGCCCGGGCTCGGTGTTCGAATTCTTGGCGAGGTTCGGCGCGACTACGCGGAAACGTTGCGCCGAGCAGATCATATTTTTCTAGAAGAACTTCGGGCTGCAGACTTGTACGACAAAGTATCCCAAGCGTTCGCCGTCTATCTTCCTGTTAAATCGGTTGGCGTTGTCGGGGATGCACGCCGCTACGAACATGTGATTGCACTCCGTGCAGTCGAGACTATTGACTTCATGACGGCGCGGAGCGCTCGTCTGCCATATGAATTTATAGAAAAGATCAGCAATCGAATCATCAATGAAATTGAAACTGTTTCGCGTGTTGTCTACGACATCTCTTCAAAACCACCTGCCACGATTGAGTGGGAGTAACTCCACTGGGTGCTAGCGATGAACAGTTCATGTCCAGGGCATTCGAATTAGCGCAGCAAGCCGAGCAGCAGGGGGAGATTCCTGTCGGCGCCGTCGTTGTTCAGAACGGGCAAGTTGTCGGCGAGGGCTTTAACAGTTCGATAACGAATCAGGATCCGACCGCGCACGCTGAGGTAATTGCCCTTCGTGCAGCAGCTCGAGCAGTCTCGAACTATCGGCTCGTCGACAGTACGCTGTATGTCACCATCGAACCTTGCATGATGTGTGCTGGAGCAATGTTGCACGCGCGCGTTGAACGACTTGTGTACGGTGCATCGGAACCAAAGGCGGGCGCTGCCAACAGTCATAGATTGTTGGATTTTGATTGGCAAAACCACAGGATATCGATTTTAGGCGGCGTACTTGAGACTGAGTGTAGTGCCCTGATGACTAATTTTTTTAAGCGGAAGCGAGAACAGTCCGCGGCAGGAGGACTCTCGTGATAGTAGAACTCGTCGGCAAGAGTGCCTTTAGTCAGTTTGGCCTGGCCAAAGTGCAGGAGAAAGTGCCGCAAGTTACCTACGCTGAGTATATACACCTGCTTGATGTTGAGAGTGACTTGCTAGATCCAGATTTAGATCGGGCCAAGCGATTGTTGGATTACGGCCCCTCTGAAGACTTACCTCAGCGCAGAGGCGAAAGGCTGTTAACTGTATTACCTCGCACGGGCACTATCAGCCCATGGTCGAGTAAGGCAACGGACATATTTTCGATCTGCGGTTTTGGCGCTGTGCGTCGAGTAGAAAGAGGCGTGCGTTGGTACTGTCAAGCGAATACCAGCCTTGAAGAAGTTGATATTGATCAGCTGCACGATCGGATGACGCAGTCGTGGTCCGGTGGAGAAGATTTCGCCCATGTCTTTGCGGCTGAATCGCCGCGCGCCCAGGGACACGTGGTGTTGGGTAGCGATGGAAACGGGGCTTTGCAGGCAGCCAATACAAGGCTTGGACTGGCCTTGTCAGAGGATGAGATTGACTATCTGGTAGCTGCCTACTTGGAGTTGGGCCGCGATCCGACTGACGTTGAACTCATGATGTTTGCACAGGCGAATAGCGAACACTGCCGTCACAAGATTTTTAATGCGGATTGGTTCGTGGATGGTGATGTGCAGCCTAAATCCCTGTTCAAAATGATTAAGAATACCCACGAACAGATTAACGGCCGGGGCATTCTAAGTGCGTATTCAGACAACGCTGCTGTAATTGAAGGGCACACAGATGCGCGTCTTTGGATCGATCCTGAGACAAAAAGGTATCAATATCAGGAAGAAGACATCCATATCTTGATGAAGGTGGAGACGCACAATCACCCAACCGCTATCGCACCTTTTCCAGGTGCTGCTACGGGTTCCGGGGGAGAAATTCGAGACGAGGGGGCTGTGGGCAAGGGGTCCAAACCGAAGGCGGGAATGACGGGCTTCTCAACCTCGCATCTGAATATCCCCGGTCATCCGCAGCCCTGGGAACTTGATACTGGCAAACCCGCATACATGTCCTCAGCCCTGGAAATAATGTTAGAGGGACCCATAGGCGGGGCTAGTTTTAACAATGAGTATGGTCGCCCTGCGATTAACGGTTACTTCCGGACGTTTGAGGTAGCGACTTCGGCAGGTGTCCGCGGCTATCACAAACCTATCATGATCGCAGGAGGCGTCGGTTCGGTGCGGGGCGAGCATGTAGAGGCCGAAGACTTTCCGGAAGGCACGGCCCTCGTTGTACTTGGCGGACCTTCGATGCTAATTGGCTTAGGTGGTGGCGCAGCGTCTAGCATGGCTTCAGGCGCCTCTTCTTCGGACTTGGACTTTGCTTCCGTCCAGCGCGGTAATCCAGAGATGGAACGACGTTGTCAGGAAGTGATTGATGCATGCTGTGCGTTGGGAGAGAACAACCCAATCTTATTGATCCACGATGTTGGTGCTGGTGGTATGTCTAACGCGCTTCCTGAGCTTGTGAGTGACGCGAGCTCTGGTGGCAAGTTTCAGCTCAGAGAAATACCCTCAGCTGACAGAGGCATGTCCCCACTCGAAATTTGGTGCAACGAAGCGCAAGAGCGTTATGTGATGGGCATCAGTAAGGATCAATTACCACTGTTTGAAGACATATGTGCGCGTGAGCGTTGTCCGTTTGCTGTGGTTGGTTTTTCCACCCGCGATGATCAACTTCATGTCAGCGACACATGGCTGGACCAAGCAAGCGTAGATCTGCCCTTGGCTGTGCTACTCGCTAAACCACCCAAAATGGAGCGATCGTTTCGCAGACAGGACTATCCAGAACAGTCTTTTAATGCGTCGGCGTGTGACTTGGACGACGCCTTAGAGAGGGTCCTACACTTTCCTGCCGTCGCTTCTAAGCAATTCCTAATTACCATCGGCGACCGTTCAATTACTGGGATGGTGGCTAGTCAGCCTATGGTAGGTCCGTGGCAGGTACCCGTAGCGGATGCTGCAGTGACGATACGTGGCTATCACAGCTTTCGTGGCGAAGCGTTCGCTATCGGAGAACGAACTCCAGTGGCGGTGATCGATCCACCTGCGGCGGCTCGACTTGCAGTTGCCGAAGCGTTAACGAATATCATTGCGGCGGACATCGAAAGTGTTGATCGAGTTGTGCTGTCAGCGAATTGGATGGCAGCTGCTGGTGAAAATGCCGAAGAACAAGCTCTTTTTGATTCGGTTGTCGCCGTGGGCGAGGAGTTGTGCCCCGCGCTAGGCATTGCCATACCCGTCGGGAAAGACTCATTGTCCATGCGCACCAAGTGGCAGGTGGATGGTAGCGAGCAGTCGGTCACCTCGCCCGTTTCTCTGATCGTTAGTGCTTTTGCGCCGGTCGATGATGTACGAACAACGTTAACCCCCGTTATCTCGCTAAATTCTGATCGATCTCTATTGTTGCTCCATTTTGGCAAGTTCCGTTTAGGTGGGTCTTGTTTAGCGCAAGTCTATGGCGCCATAGGTGCTGAAGCACCAGATGTAGATGATCCAGCAGCGTTTAGAGAATTGTTAGATTTTCTGCTCACGCAAAAACGGGCAGAACGCATTCACGCTATGCATGACCGATCGGATGGAGGCTTGGTAACAACGTTATTAGAAATGTCGTTCGCCGCCCGAGTTGGGATGGATATCGAGGTGTCGTCCGGTACAGATCCGTTGCCTTTCTTGTTTAATGAAGAAGTTGGGGTCGTCGTAGAGGTTGACGCTACCGATGTCGAATTCTTTATTGATAAAGCGCCGTGCCAAGTTCTGCAGGTGGCTAAAGCGCGCTTAGAGGATGAAGACGTTGTACTGAAGCAAGATGGCCGCGAGCTGTTGCGTTCATCTAGAGCGGTATTGCAGGCACAGTGGACGAGTGTGAGTTTCGCGATGCAAGGGCTACGCGACGAGGTTGAGAGTGCTAGGCAAGAATTCGCAGCTATCGCTGAGCCGCGCGCCCACAATCCAGGCTTGAATAGTAAGACTTTGTACGACGTTAATGACGATGTTGCTGGACCGTTTATAAACACCGGAGCACGCCCGGTGATTGCCGTCCTTCGGGAACAAGGCGTGAACGGACAAATGGAGATGGCCGCGGCTTTTACTCAGGCGGGCTTTGATTGCCAAGACGTGCACATGTCAGATCTAGTCTCGGGATCGGTCGAGTTAACAGATTTTTCTGCCTTGGTAGCCTGCGGCGGCTTTAGCTACGGCGATGTTTTAGGTGGCGGCGGCGGTTGGGCGAAGAGCATTCTGTTTAATGATCAACTATGCGAATCGTTTGAGCGATTTTTTGCCAGAGACACTCTGAGCCTGGGTATCTGTAACGGTTGTCAAATGCTCGCGCAGCTTAAATCGCTGGTACCGGGTGCAGCAGATTGGCCTAAATTTGTCCGTAACAAGTCCGAGCAGTTTGAGGGGCGCACTGTCATGACAGAAGTGATGACGGCCAACTCCCCTTGGCTTGCAGGGATGGCAGGCAGTGTGTTGCCTGTTGCCGTTGCTCACGGGGAGGGGCGCGCTGAGTTTGGCAGCGACAATAGCCTTGCCACGATCAAGGAAAATAGCCAGTTCGCATTGCGCTACGTACAGGCTAATCATGACGTTGCGACAAGGTATCCGGATAACCCAAATGGTGCCGAGGATGGTCTTGCAGGCTTAACGGCAGCAGATGGACGTGTGTTGATCATGATGCCGCACCCAGAACGGGTTTATCGAAGTTGTCAAAATGTTTGGCAAGATCCGAGCTGGGGGGAAGATGGGCCGTGGATACGCTTGTTTAGGAATGCGCGTGTCGCGCTCGGTTAGCATCTTCGCGGAAGCTCGCCAGGAAACTTCGCTTAGCGCGCACTCTTCGCACAGCTAGCATTTTTGCACAAATAGCTAAGCAGTCTTCGCACAAATAGCTAGCAGTCTTCGCGCAAATAGCTAGCAGCCTTCGCGCAAACAGAAAGACGCACCTATGAACGGCGACGGCGAAACTCAATTTCCTCGTAGACGACTTTGAAGTCTCTGCTCTGGCGGTCTGCGAAGAACTGTTCCAGGGTTCTGGTGATGACTGGGAAAGCGAGCTGATCCCAAGGAACATCTCTTTCCTCGAAGAGAGCGACGTCTTGCGTTTCGTGACCGGCACTGAAATCTAGATCGGCAAGGTCGGCGCGATAGAACATGTAGATCTGAGAGATGTGCGGCAAGCTAAACACAGTATAGAGCTCAAGATTGTCGACGCGGGCGTTAGCCTCTTCGGATGTCTCACGCGCTGCACCTTGCGCTGTGGTTTCGCCGTTTTCATGAAATCCAGCAGGGAGGGTCCAGAACCCTGACCGCGGGTCAATGTCGCGTAGGCACAACAAAACGCGATCTTCCCAGACCGGTAGACATCCGGCTATCACGCGAGGATTTTGATAATGGATGGCTTCACAAGTGACGCAAACAAAGCGCTCACGATTGTCGCCATCGGGGATTTGGAGCGTAACGGAGGCACCACAGGCGCTACAAAATTTCATGATATGGAGTATACGGCCTGGAGAACGCCCCGCCTATGTTCACGCAGCGGTCTATCAGCGATAGCTTCGAAAATTAGTCCTCTGCAAAAACGGGAAAGCGCAGGACGTCAGCAGTGCGGTTTTGATTAGCAGGGTCGGATTCTTCCACCAACGGGGTGACCATAGACTTGTGTAAGTCTGCCAAGGAGTGGCACATCATCTCGGAGATGCGAATTGTGGCCGCTAGAGGAGAGCCCGCACGGCGACGTTCCATATCAACTTGGAATTGAAGGCCTTCTAACCGGCGCTTCTTCTCGTCTGTTTGTGCGTTATTGATCACGTGTTGAGTGAGTTTTTGCCGCAAGGTTTCCAGTCGATCTGGATCGTTTCGCGCCATATCCACCAGTACATCAAACGCTGGTAGTTTTCTCCGCATGCTCTGTCTCTTTACCCCAGTTCGGGCACTATGCACGAGCACCTGGCCAACTGGTAGGTTGGGAGTGTAATCGATTTGTAGCCTGGCTAAGCGCGATACGCAGAGGCTAGAGCCCTAAATCAGACTTTCTATCTGTTGCCAAACGGGCTCAAACTCTTGATGTGTAAAGACACTAGGCATGGCTGGAGGCAAACCATAATATGGTGTCGTCCAAAGAAACTGTTCGAATTAACAACAAGAAGAGCTGCAAGGAGTTTGAGGTGATTTACCGGTTGGGAGAACAAGAAGTTAGAGCGGAAGGAGACTATTGGGTGGCAGATAGCGCCGCAGTGGTTGGTAAAGTTCTGTTAAAAAAAGACGCCAGTGTCTGGTTTAACGCGGTACTACGCGGTGACAACGAGCTAATCACCGTCGGTGAAGGTTCGAATGTGCAGGATGGTTCCGTGCTGCATACAGACCCCGGATATCCGCTCAACATCGGCCCGCACGTGACCATCGGTCACAAAGTGATGCTACATGGTTGTGAGATCGGTGAAGGATCACTAATCGGTATCAACGCGGTCGTCTTGAACGGTGCGAAAATCGGCAAAAACTGTTTGATCGGCGCCAATGCGCTTATTACGGAGGGAAAGGAGATTCCAGACAATTCCATGGTCTTGGGTTCGCCTGGTAAAGTTGTCAAGACACTTTCTGAAGAACAGGCTGCAGGCATTCGGATGGGCGCCAAACACTACGTTGAGAACGCGAAGCGGTTTCGGGCTGAGATGCAGCCTCAGGATGCGGCTAAGCCTGCCTAAACGAACCCCTAGGAGATCATGATGACAATTGGTACCCCGCTTTCCAAAACAGCGACGAAGGTAATGATGCTCGGTTCTGGCGAGCTTGGCAAGGAGGTGGTGATAGAGCTGCAGCGACTAGGTGTGGAAGTGATCGCTGTCGACCGCTATGGCAATGCGCCAGGGATGCAAGTTGCCCATCGAAGTCATGTTGTGAATATGCTGGATGGCGATGCGCTCAGAGCGGTCATCGAAACAGAGAAACCAGATTTAGTGGTACCTGAGATAGAAGCAATAGCGACAGAGACGCTGGTGCAGCTTGAAGCTGAGGGACAACGCGTGATCCCAACCGCGCGAGCGACTCGCTTGACCATGGATCGCGAAGGTATCCGGCGTCTAGCTGCGGAGGAGCTCGCGGTTAAAACTTCGCACTTCGAATTTGCTGAAACGGAAGATGAGTACCGTGCTGCTGTTAGTAGAATTGGCATTCCATGTGTCGTCAAACCTGTTATGTCTAGTTCCGGGAAAGGGCAGTCAACAATTCAACAACAAGGTGATATACAAAACTCCTGGGATTATGCGCGAGCGGGGGCTCGTGGTGATGCGACGAGAGTAATCGTTGAAGGCTTTGTCGACTTTGATTATGAAATTACCCTGCTGACAGTTCGCCATGTCGGCGGCGTTTCGTTTTGTGACCCCATTGGTCACCGGCAAGCAGGTGGAGACTACCAGGAATCCTGGCAACCCCAGTCTATGAGCGAGACAGCCATTGCAGAGTGCGAACGTATTGCAGATCTTGTGACTGAAAATCTCGGTGGCTATGGTCTCTTCGGGGTGGAGTTTTTTATTAAGGAGGACGTGGTTTATTTCAGTGAAGTCTCACCGCGACCCCATGACACCGGCATGGTGACGATGATTAGCCAAGATCTTTCTGAGTTTGCTCTGCACGCACGAGCGATACTCGGTTTGCCAATTCCAAACATCAGGACGCGGGGTGCCGCTGCATCGGCGGTCATTTTAGTCGAAGGCGAGTCGAAGTCAGTGACGTTTAGTGGGGTAGGCGAAGCACTGCAGGAACCGGACACGCAGGTTAGGTTGTTTGGTAAACCAGAAGTAGTTGGCGAACGACGCATGGGGGTGGCTTTAGCACTTGCGCCAACAGTAGAAGATGCACGCAGGCAGGCTGCCAAGGCCGCCGGTAAAGTCAGCTACGAATTGTGAAGCTTCGCTTTGACGGACGTGCACTACACGAGGGTTCAGCAACGCAGTCGTAAAGCGGTTGCAAAAGAGAATTTGCGGTCTATAGTTCCCACCGTGGAAATGTTATCACCCGCCAAGTTACTTCTTAGCCAGTTGCGTCTGTCAACGGGTCTGCTGCTGCCGGGCTTCCGGCACACAAATTAAACCTCAGGGCTAAGCCCACCTAGACTTTCCTTTCACAAAATTTCCCAATAAAAACGGGAGTTTACGTTTGTTTTTGTGAAAAAGGATGAACTATATACAATGGACATCGAGTCAGAGTCAGAGGACCTGCAATGAGTGAGCAGCAAAAAATAGTAGATAAACCGGCGCGCACCGGACGAAAGATCGGTGCGATGCCATTCGAGAAATATTCACAGTTTGAACCGATCAATTTGCCAGACCGACAGTGGCCAAGCCGTCTACTGACGCAAGCGCCACGGTGGTGCAGCGTGGATCTAAGAGATGGAAATCAGGCGCTAATCGACCCAATGAACGTAGATGAAAAACTACGTCTATGGGATCTACTGCTCGACATAGGTTTTTCAGAGATCGAGGTTGGCTTTCCCGCTGCCTCGCAACCAGACTTTGATTTTATCCGAAGGATCGTCGATGAAGGGCGGATCCCTGAAGGGGTTTCTATTCAAGTCCTTTGCCAGGCTCGGGCTGAACTCATTGAACGGACTGTAGAGGCGTTGGAGGGGGCACCCAGTGTGATCTTCCATCTATACAACTCCACATCTGAACTACAAAGGCGCGTCGTCTTTGGCATGGATCGACAGAGCATTGTCGATTTGGCGGTGGAAGGCACTAAGATTGTTCGAGATGGTCTAGCTAACTTTAGTTCAGACGTCACTTTCGAATACTCACCGGAGAGCTTTACCGGTACGGAACTCGATTTTGCGACGGATATCTGTAGTGCGGTTGCTGAAACATGGGGAGCAACGCCGGATGCGCCCATGATCATCAATCTTCCGTCGACCGTTGAAATGGCAACACCGAACATCTATGCGGACCAGATCGAATGGTTTATCCGCAACTTTGACAAGCGTGATAGTGCAGTGATCAGTTTGCACACACACAACGACAGAGGTACAGGTGTAGCAGCGACAGAGCTCGGTCTGATGGCTGGTGCGCAGCGTGTTGAAGGTACACTTTTTGGCAATGGTGAACGGACGGGCAATTGCGACATCGTGACCGTGGCGATGAACCTGTTTAGCCAGGGTATTGACCCGACGCTTGATTTTCGTGGCATGCCCGAGATTCGAGAAGTCGTGCAAAGTGTAAACAAGCTGGCAATTCCAGAACGTCACCCGTATGCAGGTGAGCTTGTCTTCACCGCGTTTTCCGGTTCGCATCAAGATGCGATTCGAAAGGGTATGTCACAAGTCGATCGCAAGAGTTGGGAAGTTCCCTATCTACCAATCGATCCTGAAGACGTTGGCAGTTCCTATCGTGAGACGGTACGGGTTAACTCTCAGAGCGGTAAGGGCGGCATTGGATTCCTCCTAGAGGAGTATTTTGGTGTTGGGTTGCCGAGAGAAATCTTGGTCGAGTTTTCAGTCATTGTACAAGGGATGACTGAGGAATTCGGGCGCGAAATAAAGCCTGACGAAATACTCGACAAGCTCATTGCGACTTACTCTGTGGATACGGGACCGTATCGACTGATCGACTATGATCTTTTGACAGGCCGCGATCAGGATCAAAGATGCATAGCGCGTGTTGAGGTATCTGACAACCAAGTGACGGTTGATGGTGAGGGCGGTGGTCCGATTGAAGCGTTTGTAAACGCGTTAGTTGAAACGTTGAACGAACCATTGTCGGTGGTGGACTACCACGAACATTCACTAGGAACCGGCACTGATGCTCAGGCGATTTGCATACTAGCGATTGAAGATGCCACGAAAGGAAGGTGTTACGGCATTGGTGTCAGCAGGAATACGATTACATCGTCGCTGAACGCAATAATCTCCGCTCTAAATCGTCGCTGGGCGCAAGCATCTTAGTTTGTCCCTGACGGGGCGACTTTGTCGCTAATCGTCGTCCGGATCAATGGCCTCAGGGTCTTCAGGAATTTCTAACCTGCGGATGTTGAGGCTTTTGACTATGTTGTCCTTGATTTGCAGTGTCTCGATTTGATAGTTATCGATGGTCAGGCACAAGTTTGAATCAGGGATGGTTTCCAGGTATTCCAACACCAGCCCGTTTAACGTCTTCGGGCCGTGCATCGGTAGATCCCATCGTAGTGCACGATTGATATCTCGTAGTACTGCCATGCCATCGATGAGAAATGAGCCATCTTTCTGTGGCGATATCTCAGGCATTCGAGAAGCAAAGTCGGTCGTGAATTCACCAACGATCTCCTCGAGAATATCTTCCAGCGTGACGATCCCAAGCACGTCTCCATACTCATCAACCACGAGCGCGATGCGCTGTTTTTCTTTCTGAAAATTTAGCAGCTGCGTGTGCAGCGGTGTGGCTTCGGGGACGTAGTATGGTTCTCGTGTGAGTTGCATTAAGTCAGCTTTGTTGAATTCCTCAGCGTGTAGGAACTTAGCTAGTCTTCGTAGGTGCAGTATGCCGATGACATTATTGATTTCGCCTTTGTAGACAGGCAGGAGTGTATGTTGGCTTGAAGAGGTTTGGTCGATGATGTCAGCCAGATCACCGTCGATATCGAGTCCTACGATCTCGTGTCGGGGAACCATTATGTCGTTCACCGATACCCTTTCCAGATCCAAGAGACGAACCATCATGCTCTGCCGTTCGCCGACAGACACCGCGCCTTCATTGACAACAGTCTTAAGTTCTTCTGCTGACAGATTTTCGTCGTTAGCGTCTTTGTTTGGTAAAAATGGACGTACCAGAGCATTAGCGATCCAGTTTACAAAAAGTACCACCGGATATAGAAAACGCAGCATTGGCTGCAATACAAACACTGATTTAAAGGCCCAGCCTTCGGGGTGCTGGGCGGCCAAGGTCTTTGGGGCGACTTCCGCAAAAATCAGGAAAATGAAAGTGATTACCCACGGCGCCAACAAAACACCTGTGTCGCCGAAAAGACGGAAGCCAAGTACGGTAGCTATTGTCGCCGCGGAGAAGTTCACTAAATTATTACCAACTAGGATGACACCGAGGAGCCGATCCGGTCTTCTTAAGAGGCGGTTAGCTTTTCTCGCCCCTTTGTGTCTTTGCTTGACGTGATGCTTAAGGCGATAGCGATTGAGCGCCATCATCGAAGTCTCTGTGCCAGAAAAATAGGCTGAAAAAGCCGTTAGCACGATGATGCTCCCGATTAGGAGCCATAGCGGAGCGTCAGGAGAACTCATCTTTGTAGTATGTACTCAAGGACGAATTTGCTGCCGAGATAGCCAACCACCAGGAGTGCGAAGGCAACGAGGGTCCAGCGAACAGCGGTTAAGCCACGCCAGCCGAATGCGTAACGCCCGGTTAAGAAGAAGGCGTAGACCAGCCAAGACAAGGAAGTGATAACAATATGGTGAGAGACATTTTGGGCGAACATATCGTCTAGGAAAAGAAAGCCAGAAATGATGGATGCAGTGAGGAGCGTAAGACCGATCCACAGCATAGCAACCAAGAGCTGTTCCATTGTTTCCAATGGCGGCATCCACTGTGAAGTCTGCTTCCCCGGCGTTTTTAACCGCTTGTCCAATATGGCAAGTAGAACCGACTGGCAGGCCGCAAGCATCAAAGCGCTGTAGGCTGCTAGGGAGATGAGTATGTGAGCGAGGAGTGGACCTGTGAGCGCATGGGCTGCAGTGACGCCGGGTTCAATCAGTATGCTCAATAACAAGACGACCAAACTGATTGGTATCACCAACAAAAATAGGCGCGCGACTGGTAGGCGGAATGCAGCGACCAGAACGACCAGCGTGATGATCAGAGCCACTATATTCGCTACGTACAGTAAGCTTAGCCGGACACCTTCGTCTGCAAAGAGTATTTGATGACAGGTGAAGGCATGGCCCAGCAATGCAACGAGGACAACCCAGCGGGTCGTTCGCTCCGTTTGCGTGGTCGCCGAGTTTGGCGGACCAGATGAAGTGGGCACTTGCTTAGGCCACTGTAGGCGGAGTGCGTACCCGTACAGCAAGAAGGTGGCGAGACTCGTCATTATGTACAGCCCAGGGGTAGACTCAGGCATGTCTGGGTGACCCCAGGACTTCCACCATTTGTTCACCGTAGTGATGCGTGCGCGACAGATGCCGCGACTTTTGCCGAGTACTCAAATAGCCCCGAAGGTGTTTCGAAGTTACAAGTGTGGCATATCATCGGAAACTCGAAAAGGGGACGCTTGGGGAGCTCGGAGGGGTTCTTTCTCACCAAGTGTAATTCCCTCTGACAGTTACTGCGTAGTTCCCGCTATAATGCGTTTTTGTACTAACCCTCCGAATCCATGTTTGAAAGTCTTTCTGATCGCCTGACTAATACCCTTCGCTCGATCCAGGGGCGTGCGACTCTGTCAGAAGAGAACGTGAGTGCTGCCCTGCGAGATGTGCGCGTCGCGCTGCTCGAAGCGGATGTCGCGTTACCGGTGGTGAAATCCTTTGTCGACGCAGTAAAAGTGAAAGCAATTGGGTCAGTAATTGCCAATTCGCTGAATCCAGGAGAGCAATTCGTAAAGCTCGTGCATGACGAGTTAGTTCACGTAATGGGTGATGCCAATGATGCTCTTAATCTAGCCACGGCACCGCCTGCGATCGTCCTCATGGCAGGACTGCAAGGTGCTGGTAAGACAACCACTGTTGCCAAACTTGCCAAGTACCTGCAGGAACGTGAAAAGAAGAAGGTCGCGGTTGTTAGTGCGGATGTGTATCGACCCGCCGCGATCGAACAGTTAGAAACCTTGGCGCGCGAAGTCGGTGCGATATTTGTGCCGTCGACTAACGATCAGAAACCGATCGACATTGCCAACAACGCCATCGAAGCGGCCAAGAAGCAGTTTGCTGATGTGCTCATTGTCGATACGGCGGGACGTCTTGCTATTGATGAAGACATGATGCAAGAGATCCGTGAACTGCAGATTGGTCTGCAACCTATCGAAACCCTTTTTGTGGTCGACGCGATGACGGGTCAAGATGCAGCCAACACAGCCAAAGCCTTTGATGATGCCCTGACTCTCACGGGTGTCATTCTGGCCAAAACAGACGGCGATGCACGGGGTGGTGCGGCATTGTCGGTTCGCCAAATCACGGGCAAACCCATCAAGTTCTTAGGCATTGGTGAAAAGACCGATGGTCTGGAGCCGTTTCACCCGGATCGCCTAGCGTCCCGAATTCTTGGCATGGGCGACGTACTGAGCCTGATCGAAGAGGCGGAGCGCAAGGTTGATAAAGTCAAAGCGCAGCGTTTGGCGAAGAAAATCCAGAAAGGCAAAAAGTTCGATCTGGAAGATTTTAGGGACCAGCTCGACCAGATGGCGAACATGGGTGGCTTATCCAACATGATGGATAAACTACCGGGCATGAGCCAGCTGCCAGCGGGTGCGCAGTCTCAACTTGATGATGGTCAGTTTAAACAGATGGGGGTCATAATCGATTCCATGACCCCGCATGAACGGCACTTTCCCGATGTCATTAATGGCTCGCGAAAGAAACGAATTGCCATGGGGAGTGGTACCGAAGTCACCGATATAAATCGACTGCTCAAACAACACAAGCAGATGCAAAAAATGATGAAGAAAGTGACGCGCAAAGGTGGCATGCAAAAGATGATGCGTGGGATGCAGGCGATGCAAGGTGGGCAATCAGGTCCACCGATGCGTCGGCGCTAGTTAGCCCTGCTAGTTTGAACCCTGCTAGTTTGAACCCTCCTAGTTTGAACACCAGTCGGAGCGAGCTTGCGCAAAATACTGGTTTGCAACGCACAAACCTTCCTATAGACTACGCCGCCTTTCAAATCTGGCTTTACGGGTAAGAGCAATACATGGTCACAATTCGCCTCGCACGCCACGGCGCCAAAAAGAGTCCCTTTTATCACATCACGGTAGCTGACCGATCAGCTAGCCGAGATGGTCGTTTTATCGAACGAGTTGGATTCTATAACCCCGTCGCGCAGGGCCAAGCCGAAGTGCTTCGTGTTGACCTGGAACGGGTTGATCACTGGATTTCAACGGGCGCACAGCCTAGCGAAATAGTCGGCAAATTGGTCAAGAAAGCTCGTAAGGCTGCAAGTGCTGGTACTGCTGCAGCTGCAACCGTTGAGGCCCCTGCCGCAGCTGACGCTGAGTAGTAGCACTCGCGACGAAAACATTGCGGTCGTAGGTCGCCTCGGCGCACCTTACGGCGTGCAAGGGTGGCAGCACTGCCAATCCTTTACGAAGCCAGCTGAGAACATTCTCCGCTATTCCTTGCTCATCCAACCAAGTACAGAAAAACAGAGTTCTGGCGCCGCTCAAGGTATAACGCCTGCAAGCGGTAACTGGCGGATGCGAGGTGGGCTGCAAATAAAGCGCCACAAGAACGCCTTCATCGTCAAACTCAAAACAGTGCACGATCGAGATGTGGCCAGGCAATATTCCGGATGGCTGCTAGGCGCCAACCCAAGCGATTTTGTGCCGCCGCAAAATGATGAGGTCTTTTGGCACGATCTTGTCGGGGTAGAAGTCACAAATGTGGAAGGCGCTCTTTTTGGTAATGTGATATCGCTCACCGAAACAGGTAACCACGATGTACTTGTCATCCGTGCCAACAACGGCAAGGAGCGGCTCATCCCCTTTGCAGACCAATACATCAATCAGTTGGATCTTGCTAAGAGGCAACTGATTGTAGATTGGCAGGCTGATTGGTAGTGCGAGTCGCCATCCTCACGCTGTTCCCTGAAATGTTCGGCGCGCAAAACACGCTTGGTGTCGTCGGTCGTGCGATCAATGACGGTCGGATGGACGTCTCCCTCTTCAATCCTCGTGACTATGCCCAGGATAAGCACAACACAGTCGATGATCGGCCGTTTGGTGGTGGTGCCGGTATGGTGATGCAAATTGAGCCATTGCTAGCAGCACTGAATATTGCGCGGGCAAAAGTGGGTAGCGGTTCTAACAAAACGGTGTTGTTGAGCCCGAGCGGGACGGTTTTTAAACAGCAGACCGCGCTAACAAATCTCTCCTTAGACGGCTTGATTTTGATCTGCGGAAGATACGAAGGGATCGATCAGAGGTTTGTCGACAAATATATCGATGAACAGTGGTCTATTGGCGATTATGTCATCAGTGGGGGTGAATTAGCCGCGATGGTGGTCGTAGATGCCTTGGCTCGGCACATTCCAGGGGTTTTGGGCAACAATCAGTCAATTATTGACGAATCACATCTTGATGGCAGGCTCGATTACCCTCAATATACGCGCCCCGAAAATGCTCCAGAAGGGTCCGTACCGGGCGAGCTATTAAGTGGTGACCACAACAAGGTCAGATTGTATAGACGCCGGGAGGCGCTAAGGACAACTTTCGAACGACGACCTGATCTTCTCACGCAGCAGTTATTTGCAGCTGAGGAGCGTCGCTTGCTGAAAGAAGTCATCGACACGAATTAGAGGCTAATCATGCGCAGAAACAAGATCATTGAAGAGATAGAAACGGCTCAGATGGAGCGTGAGGTTCCAGACTTTAGCCCAGGCGACACGATCGTGGTTCAAGTACGAGTCAGAGAAGGAAATCGCGAGCGTTTACAGGCCTTTGAGGGCGTTGTTATTGGTAAGCGCAGCCGAGGTTTAAATTCCTCATTTATTGTTCGCAAGATTTCCCATGGTGTTGGGGTCGAACGTACCTTCCAGACACACAGTCCGCTGATCGCGGATATCGAAGTTAAGCGTCGTGGCGATGTACGCCAGGCAAAGCTCTACTATCTGCGTGAACGGTCTGGCCGATCTGCACGAATTAAAGAAAAGGTCGGCAATAAGTAGTTCGGCAACAAGTAGCAGCTAAGCGGTCCCTCGCACGTATTGGCAGCACCAGGTTTGGCCGAAATGGCCAGCCTGCCAGGCTCAGAGAGAGGGAGGGGGAGAGATACCTGGCAAGCTGGTAGACAGTCGGGAGAGAGACCGACCGACTGTCTGTTTGCTCCACACGCCGTTGGGGAATTCGGCATACTTCGTTGAAGCTTACCTATAGCCATGCAGCCCGCGTGCCAACTTGTCGGATCTGACTATTTTTCAATATAAATCAAATGCTTAACTATTTGATTGCACAATTGACCCTGACCCAAGCAAGCTGCCGATCTGTCGTATACTGCCCAGATCGGTCAAAGTCGGACCCTATCCGGAGCCGATTGAGTCAAAAAGGGGCAGCCAACAGGCAAGTACCAACTTGGTGAATTCACACGAAAACTCGACAGATACCTTGCTAGATGCCTATCTGGCGAGTTTATGGCTTGAGCGAGGGCTGAGCGAAAATACGCGCATGGCCTACAGTCGTGATCTGAACAAGACGGAAAGTTGGCTCACCGGACAAGGCACGACACTTTTAGCCGCGCAGGAAGGCGATTTGAGCCGTTTTCTTGCGGGTTTGTACAGTCAAGGCATGAGTCCGCGAACTTCAGCGCGGTGGCTAAGTAGCCTACGCGGGTTTTATCGATATTTGGTACGAGAAAACTATCTCGAAATGGATCCGACCCAGCACCTGCGACACCCCAAACTCGGTCGATCACTGCCTGCATCCCTCGGATCTGGTGAGATTGAGGCACTATTATTGGCCCCTGATGTCAAAACACCCATTGGCCAACGCGACCGTGCCATGCTGGAACTGCTTTATGCATCCGGCCTTAGGATTACCGAACTTGTGAGCCTACCCCGCGAAAACGTCAACTTTCGACAGGGTCTGGTGCGCGTACTAGGTAAGGGTAGCAAGGAACGATTGGTGCCAATGGGCGAGTCTGCTCAGGACTGGATAGCGCGATTCGAGCGCGAAGGCCGCAGTAAACTCGCGCCAGATGGGTGTGCAGCGATGTTTCCCAGTAACCGTGGCAGGATGATGACTAGACAGACTTTTTGGTATGCCATTAAGCGCTATGCTTCTAAAGCGGGTATTGAAAAATCAATATCGCCGCACACCTTGCGCCATGCGTTTGCGACCCATCTGGTGGATAATGGCGCCGACTTGCGAGCAGTCCAGATGATGTTGGGGCACAGTGACCTTTCAACAACGCAGATCTACACGCATGTCGCGCGAGAACGACTCAAATCCGTCGTTCGAGAGCATCACCCGCGAGGGTGAAACGGTTGATTGGTAGCTGGCCCGTGATCGAGGCTGGCTTGAGAAAACGGACAGGATATAAAGGCAGTATGCAAAGGCGAATCAGCAAAGGTACTCGAGCAGTCATTCTTCTCACGGGCTTGGTGGTTGCTCTGCTCGGAGCAACCGCCTCAATCGGCGAGCCCAATAACGAAAACCCGAATACCACACTTGGCCAAGAGGGGGCCCCGCTGGGAGTGAGGCGTTGGTTCAGAAGCTGAAACTGAAAATGCCGGATTTACCCATCACCGCGGTGTACGCGACACCCATTCCCGATATTTTTGGTGTTGAGCTCACTGGCGGTCAATCTCTTTACGGCACAAAGAATGGTGACTTCATTATCGCAGGGGATATGTATCAGCTCGGAGACGAGATGGTGAACTTGGCGGAGGAGCGACGCGCGGTTGCGCGCAGAGCGATACTTGATACGGTACCGCACGAAGAAATGGTGATCTTTTCCCCGGCTGGGCCGACCAAAACGCATGTCAGTGTATTCACTGATGTTGACTGTACATATTGCCGCAAGCTGCACCAGGAGATGGGCGACATCAATGCCCGGGGTATAGAAGTGCGCTACCTCGCCTATCCGAGACGAGGTCTGGATAACCCAACCTACGACAAGATTGTCTCCGCATGGTGTTCGGATAATCCGAATAAGGCGATAACTGATTTGAAGGCGGGGCGAGATATCGCAAACTCTACGTGCAGCAACCCAGTTGCTAAACAGTACGAGCTCGGTCAGCAAGTCGGCGTGACCGGCACGCCTGCGATCGTCACAGCAAGTGGTAGATTGTTGCCTGGATATCTCCCAGCGGCTGAGCTTGCTGCGAGAATCGGGTTAGAATAGCGCCCGTCGCTCACGATCGATTCACAAGTTACGATTGAACACCGTGCGGCCACGGTGGTTGCGTGAAATTGTAGCTTGCGTTCGAAACTCTAAGGTTTTGTTTTCTGTAGCGAGCCTCTGGAATGAGCCCCTGGAATGAGCCCCTGGAATGAGCAGACACGTAAGCGTCATCTGGATAAAAACTAACTAGGTAGAATCACTGCATGAAACAGGTTCGGCTAGGAATTGCTGGCTTGGGCACTGTGGCCCAAGGCGTGCTGAGCATCATTGCGACAAATGGCGATAAAATTCGAGCCCGATCGGGCGTTGAACTCAAAGTCACCAGGGTTGCGAGCAGAACATTGAGACCCGAAGTTGATCTGTTGGGTGCAGACTTTAGTCAAGATCTCTCTGATCTCATTGCAGATGATGTGGATATCGTACTTGAGCTTATCGGTGGCGAAGAGGTTGCCAAGAACTTAATCGAAACAGCCTTGGATGCCGATAAGCCAGTGGTGACGGCAAACAAGGCCGTGATCGCCTCGTTCGGTAATGAGTTGCTAACAAGCAACGCAAACGTACCACTCAAGTTTGAAGCGGCAGTGGCGGGTGCGATCCCAATTATACAAGCCATCCAAGACTCGCTGATTTGCAACGACTTCCAACAAGTGGTCGGCATTATCAACGGTACCTGCAATTACATACTGACGGCGATGGAAGAGCTGGATCAGCCATTTGCAACGGCACTAAATAACGCCCAAGAGCTCGGTTACGCCGAGGCGGATCCGACCTTTGACATTGAAGGCGTAGATGCGGCCCACAAGCTCACTATCCTGGCTGGTCTTGCGTTTGATACACCATTCGAACTGGATCATGTTTATGTTGAAGGCATCACCAAGATCACGGCACAAGACATTGAGTATGCGGCGGAGTTGGGTTACCGAATTAAACATGTTGGGATCGCGAAGCTCGCGGGCGATGGCGTGGACAAAGGCGTGGAGGCGAGGGTGCACCCCGCGCTTATCCCATCCAATGCATTGCTCGCCAACGTGAATGATGTCGCTAACGCGGTCGTTGTTAGAAGTGATGCAGCGGGACAGACGCTTTTCAGCGGACCAGGTGCTGGAGGTATGGCCACAGCGTCGTCGGTGTTGGGCGACGTTGTTGCGCTGGCTCGCTCGGAAGCAAGAGTCAGTAGCGATTCACGTACAAAGACCCGTTACATCGATATAGGCGAAGTTGTGTGTTCCAATTATTTGAGAATTCCGGTGCGCGACGAGCCTGGAGTGTTTGCCCAAGTTGCGAACACAATGTCGGAACATGACATCAGCATAGAAGCCGCAATCCAGAAGGAACCCATTGAGGGTAGTGCTTTCGTTGATATCGTGATCGTAACTCATGCGATAACAGAGTCGGTCATGGAGCGCGCTGTCGCAACGCTGCGTGAAAAGCTCGGTGAGCGTGAGGCAAGCCAGGGCGATATTTCTAGAATTCGCATCGAAACTTTGGATTAGCACGACAGTGCAAATTCAAAGACGGGTAGCGCCAGAAAATTCAGACTCGCTGAAAGGCTTCAGCGTGTTGGAGAGGATCTATGCCCAACGTGGGATTAGAGATTCAGAAGAACTAGATCTGGGTCTGGGCAAGCTTTTAAAACCGGGTCTGCTCCCAGACATCGACATCGCCGCAGATAGATTGTGTCAAGCGGTGATCGAACAAGAACGTATCCTGATTGTCGGTGATTTTGATGCGGACGGTGCAACCTCAGTTGCACTCTGCGTATTGGTGCTCGGAGCCTATGGCGCAAAACACGTGGACTATCTTGTCCCTAACAGATTCGAGTACGGATATGGGTTGTCACCGGAAATTGTCCAGCTAGCACAGACAATGAACCCTGCTGTTTTAGTTACTGTCGACAACGGTGTGTCGAGTATTGCTGGGGTGGCACTAGCTCAAAAGGAAGGCATTGACGTGATCGTCACTGATCATCATTTACCTGGCATTGAGCGACCGGCCGCGCTTGCACTGGTCAATCCCAACCTCCCAGAGAGTGAATTTAGCAGTGGTGCGCTTGCCGGAGTCGGAGTTGCCTATTATGTGTTAGGCGTACTCCGACAGAAGTTGGTTGATCAAGGGTGGTTCGAAGAGCGACCCATGCCAAATCTTGCCAACTACCTCGATCTAGTAGCGCTCGGGACAGTTGCTGACGTTGTACCTTTGGATAGCAACAATCGTCGTCTTGTACAGCAAGGCTTGCTGCGGATTCGCGCTGGACGATGTCGTCCTGGTATCAAGGCGCTCGCAGAAATTGGCAAGCGCACTCTGAGTACCCTGTCTGCGCAAGATTTGGGATTCGCGATTGGCCCTAGGTTAAATGCCGCGGGTCGGTTGGAAGACATGGCAATCGGCATCAAATGTTTGTTAGCAGAGGACTTCCGTGAAGCGCGACAGAGTGCGACTGCGCTGGATCAGTTAAATGTTGCACGACGCCAGCTAGAACGCGATATGGTTGGCGATGCTGAACTTCTGCTCGCGACTGACCAGGCGGATACCGAACGGACCGGGTTGAGTGTTTATCATGAGTCTTTTCACCAAGGAGTGGTAGGCATCGTTGCCGGTCGGCTGCGCGAGCGCTTTCATAAACCGGTGATCTGTTTTGCCGACGCTGGTGATCTTGCTCCGGATGAGCTTAAAGGCTCAGCGCGTAGTATCGATGGGCTGCATATACGAGACGTGCTTGATCAAGTGGCGACCCAGCATCCAGGTCTTCTCTTAAAATTTGGTGGCCATGCCATGGCGGCGGGGTTGAGTATCAAGCGAGTTCATCTTGAAAGGTTCGGCGTTATTTTCGACAAGGCAGTCGCGACCAATTGCACGCCGGACATGCTACAAGCCGTTCTCCTATCTGATGGTCCACTTGAAGAATCTGAACTGGATATCGAAACCGCGCATCAACTTGCAGCGGGCGGTCCTTGGGGTTCACAGTTCCCGGAACCGCTGTTTGACGGTGAGTTTGAATTAGTCTCACAACGGGTGGTTGGTAGTGACCATTTAAAGATCGTGCTCAAGAGCGGGCACAAGGTCATCGATGGGATTGCGTTCCGTCAAGCGCCACTGCCAACGGACACGAAGCGAGTCGAAGTTGCGTATCGGTTAAGTGTCAATGACTATGGACAGGTTCAGACTGCGCAGGTCGTTGTGGAGTACATCCGCTCCATCACATAAAATACCGCGCCAATTTTGGCGGAAGTTACGTATGGCCGAAATCACGGCAGTAAGAGAAAAATTGAAAGATCTCAGTGAGCGCGAGAGTACCCTTCGGGGGTATCTTTGACTTTGCTGACAAGGCTGCACGCCTCGAGGAAGTCGAGCGTGAACTTGCGGACGGTGCTGTTTGGGACGATCCAGATCGAGCGCAAAAATTAGGTAAGGAACGGGTTACCCTAGACCAGGTTGTGTCCGTACTCTCGGGTTTACAGGGTGAGCTCTCGGAGTTTGCCGAGCTCGCTGAAATGGCGCAGGAAGAGGGTGACAATGACGCCCTTGAAGATGTTGCCCAAGCCTTGGCTGGCTTAGAGTTGCACCTTGCAGATTTAGAATTCCGCCGCATGTTCCAGGGTGAGTTAGATGAAGCGAATGCCTATGTCGAGATCCAGGCTGGCTCAGGCGGAACCGAGGCGCAGGATTGGGCGGACATGCTTTTACGTATGTATCTACGTTGGGCGGAAAAACGTGGATTTGCCAGCTCTGTCGTGGAGCTAAGTCCCGGAGAGGTTGCGGGAGTTAAGAGTGCCACGATAGAAGTGAGTGGCGCCTATGTTTATGGTTGGCTGCGCACCGAGACAGGGGTGCATCGGTTAGTCCGTAAATCGCCATTCGATTCTGGTAACCGACGACACACGTCTTTTGCCTCGGTATTTGTTTCTGCAGAAATTGATGACGACATAGAAATTGATGTCAATCCAGCGGATGTTCGCGTTGATACTTATCGCGCCAGTGGCGCAGGTGGTCAGCATGTGAATAGGACAGACTCCGCTGTACGTCTGACACACTTGCCGACCAACACCGTCGTGCAGTGTCAGAGCGAAAGGTCGCAACACCAGAATAAGGATCGTGCCTTCAAGCAGCTTCGAGCAAAACTGTATGAGTTGGAAATGCAGAGCCGACGAGCGGAACAACAGCTGATCGAAGATGCTAAAGCAGACATTGGCTGGGGTAGTCAGATCCGCTCCTATGTTCTTGATCAATCCAGAGTCAAAGACTTGCGCACTGCGGTTGAAAGGACGGATCCTGGCAACGTGCTGGACGGCGATATAGATGGCTTTGTGGAAGCGAGTTTGAAGGCGGGATTGTAAAAATTGATCAACGAGATCGGAATCGACCATGAGTGAAAACAAGAGTGAAGACAGAGATATCTTGCAAGCCCGGCGCGCGAAGATGAATGCGTGGATTGAGCAGACAGGCGGTTATGTAAACGACTTCCGCCGCACCCACACCTCAACAGATCTGCAGGCACTTTGTGGCGACGAAGACAAAGCTGCCTTAGAGCAACAACAACGTCCCACGGCCGTTGCCGGACGGATTGTCTTGCGGCGGGTCATGGGCAAAGCAAGCTTCATCACGTTGCAGGATGTAGACGGCCAAATTCAGTGCTACTTGTCGAAGAATGACCTAGGTGATGGGTACGCTGGTTTCACTGACCTATCCGATATGGGAGATATCGTCGGCGTTGAAGGCGTGATGATGAGGACGAATAAGGGCGAATTGACTGTGCATGCGCACAAATTTGTCTTACTCAACAAGACACTAAAGCCGTTGCCCGAGAAGTTTCACGGCGTTTCTGATCAAGAGATTCGGTATCGGCAACGTTACCTTGATCTGATCACTAATTCAGAATCCCGAGACGTTTTTAGAACGCGGACTTTGATCGTGCAAAAAATCCGCGACTTTTTTGTTGGGCGAAACTACCTCGAAGTCGAAACTCCGATGATGCACAGCATTCCGGGTGGCGCGACAGCGCGACCGTTCGTGACGCACCATAATGCGTTGGATCTGGAGCTGTATCTGCGGATTGCACCCGAATTGTTTCTAAAGCGCCTTGTCGTCGGCGGCTATGAGCGAGTGTTTGAGATTAACCGTAACTTTCGCAACGAAGGGCTGTCGACCCGACACAATCCCGAGTTCACGATGCTCGAGTTCTATGAAGCATACGCGGACTATCGAGATTTAATGGATCTGACAGACGAACTGATGGCAATGTTGGCACAAGACATTTGCGGGACGAAGCAGATCAATTATCAAGGGTTAGCGTTAGATCTTGGCGTATCGCCAAGACGCCTGACCATGGCAGAGTCGTTGGTCGAATACACCGATATTGAAGAACATGCCGTCGACAACGAAACGTCCCTGAGAGATAAGCTGCTTGCGCTTAATCTCAAGCCTGAAGAGGTTTGGGGTGTTGGTAAAATGCAAATGGAGTTGTTTGAAGCGCAGGTCGAAAGTCGTTTGGATCAGCCTACCTACATCACCGAATACCCGGCTGAAGTCTCTCCGCTTGCGCGTCGCAGTAACCACAATAGTGATGTGACCGATCGGTTTGAGCTGTTTATCGGTGGCCGTGAGTACGCGAACGGCTTCTCTGAGCTCAACGACCCAGTCGACCAAGCACAACGCTTTCAGAACCAAGTCGAGCTGAAAGACACCGGTGATGCTGAAGCGATGCACTTTGATCGAGACTATGTCGAGGCACTTGAATATGGCCTTCCCCCAACTGCTGGTGAAGGGTTGGGCATTGATCGGCTGGTGATGCTTCTCACTGATTCCGCATCGATTCGCGATGTCCTACTATTCCCGCTGATGCGTCCGGTCAACAGCTGAGGTGAACAAGAGTTCGAGACAGAGGATCGTTGTTGGCAGCTAGAGAAGTCAATATTGAGAGCTCATGGCAAACACTGTTAGAAGCAGAGTTTGCTGACCCATACATGTCTGAACTTGGCAACTTCCTCCGTTCTGAAAAACAAAAAGGTAAACGCATCTATCCGCCAGGTGCAGAAATTTTTGCAGCGTTTGATCACACGCCAGTATCAAGCGTTAAAGTAGTTATCATTGGACAAGACCCTTATCACGGACCAGACCAGGCCCATGGGCTGTGTTTTTCCGTAAAGTCCGGGATCGCGATCCCGCCATCTTTGCGCAACATTTTCCAGGAAATAAACGACGACCTGAATGGCGAAGGTCATATTGATGGCGCGCAAGGGTTGCTAACCGGTTGGGCGCGTCAGGGTGTCTTGTTGCTGAATTCAGTGCTGACTGTGCAAGCAACCCGGGCAGGTTCTCACCAGGGGCGTGGTTGGGAGAAATTTACAGATGCAGTAGTTGCTGCGTTGAATGAAGAAAAAGAGGGGATCGTCTTTTTGTTATGGGGGAGTTACGCCCAGAAAAAAGGCGCAGTGGTAGATCGATCGAAACACTTCGTTTTGGAAGCACCGCACCCGTCACCTCTTTCTGCTCACCGGGGGTTCTTTGGCTGCGGGCATTTTTCTAAGACAAATGCCTATCTGACAGCGAAAGGTGAAACTCCGATAGATTGGTTTCAGTTAGAATAGTTCGAAATATTGGAGGAAAGCATGGTTAGTTCAACAACTGAAAAGCTTTTGGTTGAGACTGTTAAGAACACCGTTGTCGTCACGATTAAAAATCCACCAGCGAATACCTGGGATGAGGAGAGTTTGACTGGGCTCAAGCAACTGGTTGGTGATTGTGAAGCGGATTCAGGTGTCTACGCGCTGGTTTTTGTAGGTCAGGGGGAGAAGTTCTTCTCTGCCGGAGCGGATCTCAACATCTTTGCACCAGGTGATCCTGTTGTTGCCCGCAACATGGCGGAGAACTTCGGTGGTGCTTTCGAAACCTTGGCAAACTTTCGCGGTGTAACCATCGCGGCTATCAACGGTTTTGCGATGGGTGGTGGACTGGAATGTGCGCTTGCTTGTGATATTCGTATTGCGGAAGAACAGGCTCAAATGGCGCTACCGGAAGCAACGGTAGGACTCCTACCCTGTGGCGGCGGAACCCAAAATTTGGCCTGGACCGTTGGTGAAGGTTGGGCCAAGCGAATGATCCTATGCGGCGAACGCATAAATGCGGAGACCGGTGTGTCAATTGGCTTGGTCGAAGAGGTCGTCGCGACGGGACAAGCACGGACTCGTGCCTTGGAGCTCGCAGCAGCGGTTGGCAAGCAAAGTCCGCCTGCAGTGGCAGCTTGCAAGTCACTAATACAGAGTGCGCGTTCAGGAAACATTGCAGGCGCGTACACAGTTGAACGTGACAAGTTTGTCGGTTTGTTTGATACCAACGACCAATCTGAGGGGGTTAATGCCTTCTTAGAGAAACGTGCGCCGCAATGGACTAACAGCTAGTTCGGAGCAAAGCAGCCAATAACGGCTTCGGCTCAGCAGCCCATTGCTAAATTTCGAATAAGAGGAGTTTCAATTGACAGACCCGGTGGTGTTTACGGACGTCGAGACCGACAACGGCATGATGATCGGACATGCAGAGCTGAATGTGGAGAGTACCCTCAATTCTCTAAGTCTCGATATGGTCCGACTACTGCAACCCGCGCTTGATGCATGGGAAGAACGGGACGATATTGTTTGTATATTGATTACCGCTGCTGGTGAGCGTGCATTTTGTGCAGGCGGTGACATCCAGGCTCTGTATGCAGCGATTGATGCTAATCATGCGGCAAATGCAGTGGTTAATGACTATCCTTTCCGATTCTTCGAAGAGGAATATCGCCTTGATTTTACCATTCACGAATGTGCAAAGCCCGTCATCACGATCGGACACGGCATCGTTATGGGTGGTGGCTTAGGGATCTTTGGTGCGTCGCAGTATCGTGTCTTGACCGAAAAGAGCCGTCTGGCGGTGCCAGAGATAACGATTGGGCTTTTCCCAGATGCGGGAGCGAGTTGGACTCTTCGCAACATGCCTCAGTATTGGGCTAGTTTTCTTGGTCTTACAGGCAGCCATATCAATGCTGCAGACGCGATGCTTTGTGGCGTCGGCACGCACCTCGTTGCACACGATGCTCGTCTAGAGCTCTTAGCCCAAGCGAAACAGTTGCCATGGTCAGGAGACGGGAGTGACTTGGAACTCATTGACGAGTGGATGGCTGGTGTGGATATGCCGACGCTTCCCGATGCACAACTCAGTAGTGTTCCTGAGCGACCCTCACATTTTGACGACTTCTCAGCAGAAGTTGCAGCCATCGAATCCCTTGCCGGACAATCAGATTGGATAGACCGTGGACTTGCCAACCTTGAGCATGGTTGTCCTACAACTGCAGGAATTGTCGTAGAACAACTTCGACGAGTCCCTGAGATGAGCCTGGCAGACAGCTATCGGATGGAGCTGACAGTCGCTACCCATTGTGCGAACAACGACGATTTTCACGAAGGCGTGCGAGCACTTCTCATCGATAAAGACAATTCGCCCAAGTGGCGTTTCGGCAATCTAACCGGACTTGAATGGGAACACGTGATTAGTCATTTCGTAGACCCATGGCCAACACATCCACTCACAGATTTGGGGAAAGCATGAGTACCATCGGATTTATAGGATTAGGCAACATGGGTGCGCCGATGGCGTCGAATCTGATCGGAGCGGGACATACTCTAAAAGTTTTTGACCTAGTCGCAGAGACGATGGCTAGAGTTGAAGGTGGCCAAGCTTGTAGCTCCGGCGAGGAAGCGGCAGAAGATGTTGATGTACTTATCAGCATGTTACCAGCTGGCCAGCATGTACGAGCGCTCTACCTAGGGCGCAACGGTGAAGGTGGTTTGTTAGAAAAGCTTCTTCCCAGCACGGTGGTCATCGATTGTTCAACTATCGATGCGGCCTCAGCCCAGACTGTGGCCGCCGCAGCCGAGGACAGGGGAATTAGCATGCTAGATGCCCCGGTATCGGGTGGGGTAGGGGGCGCTGAGGCAGGTACGCTCACTTTCATAATTGGCGGTGACGAGGCTGCTTTGGCCAAGGTTCGGCCTATCTTTGAAGCGATGGGAGCAAACATATTCCATGCTGGGGCATCAGGCGCCGGTCAAATTGCCAAGATTTGCAACAACATGTTGCTCTCTGTTTTGATGACTGGGACTGCGGAGGCGCTGGCTTTGGGTGTGGACAATGGGTTAGATCCTGCAGTTCTATCAGAAATTATGAAAGTCTCATCCGGTGGTAACTGGGCTCTGAATGTCTACAACCCCTATCCTGGTGTAATGGCTACGGCGCCTGCCGCGAGAGGTTACACCGGCGGCTTTTTGGTTGATCTTATGCGTAAAGATCTTGGGCTGGCTATGCAGACGGCGCTTGGCACAACAAGTTCGGTGCCCATGGGTGCGCTGGCGAATAGCTTGTTTCAGGTGCACAAAGATAACAACGATGCTGGGCAACTGGACTTCTCCAGTATTCAGTACCTGTTTAGCCCTGACTTAAAGGAATAGTTAGGAAACGCCAGAATATCAGCGTTCCAAGGTGTATGCGCGTTAGCCGAAAACGTCTTGCACTTCTGTTACCTCTTCAGCGATAGAGGCAAAGTCATCATCGTCTAGCTGTGCAGGAATCCCGATGCGTTCGAAAGCATCGGTGCTATCCCATTCATCTTCAATCGCATTCTGATCGCCGTCGTGTTGGCAGATAATTGACGATATGGAAACGATGTCGATGTAGTCGGGTGCAACTGCGTGTCGATCTAAGTTTTGATAACTTTCTGGCACCGCCACAATCTCCTCGGCGAAATTCCAGCGCTGCAATATCATCGTACCGATACTTGGGTGTATGGCATCGATGATCCGATCAAGCGTCATGCCATCGCGCACGATGTGATCATTCTCTTCAACCCAACTAAGAATCGGCAGCACACCGATGGTATGCGTCAGGCCTGCAAGCGTGGCTTGGTCCGGGCGCAGGCGAGTGTATTTTTTGCAGAGAATAGAAGACCAAGCAGCGACCTGGGTAGATTGACGCCAAACCTGGCGCATCTTCTTGTCGATTAACTCGGTGGTCGCTTGGAACATCTGCTGCATTGCGAGGCCGGTGATGATGTTGGCGGCATACTCGACACCCAAGCGGCTTATGGCTTGGCTGAGATCATCGATGGAGCGCGTCGCGCGGAACATTGGCGAGTTGGCGACTCTGACCAGTTGCGCAGCAAGCCCCGGGTCTTTGTCGACGACTGCAGCAAGCGTCACGGCAGAAACAGTTTCTGATTCGGCGACGTCGCGAATTTCTAAAGCGACCTCGGGCAGAGAAGGCAGATCAAGTTGATCTGCGTCAAGGGCAACTTGGATATCGTTTGCGACTTGGACAGCAACGTCAGACATGTATTCGTTCCGTAGAGAATTCCAGCTTTGAGTATAGGCAGGAAATTCTGACCGTAACGGATTAGGAGACAGCTAGGCCTTTTCCTGTATCACCAGGAGGTGTAGATGTGACGGCGATCACAATTCCGGATTCGATAGCGGCGCCCACTTTCGGCATCGAGCCTGTCCAAGAGAACGATTGCACTGTTTTCTTCACTTGTCCTCGAAACTGAGCTCGTGCAACGATCTCTTGGCCGAGATAGCACCCCTTATCGAAGTCTACGAAACCATGCGTGTGTAAATTGAGCACTTGGGGAAGGAATTTTTCAGAATTCTCAGCCGAAAGGAATGCGATGCCATGACTGATCAAACGTCTGTTCATAGACTCGGAGATGTCTTCGGTCGTTAGCTCGTGTTGGTCGATGAAGCTCAAGGAATCTAAAAAATTCATATCAGTCGAGGTTACAACCTGAGGATGCTCGGGCTCGATTGAAAGCTCACATCGAGAAAATCGAGCGTAGGGGGCCAGGGTCTCGCAGAGCTTTGTCGCGAGCGTATTGTGTACGGCAAGTTCTAAGCAATCGTCCGCCAGTTCGCGTACCCAACCCGAGACAATGACTCGTCCCTTCAGATTACACAGTGACATCGGGATTGTGGGGGCTGCGCCAGGAGGCGCTTCTTGAGGTGACTGGCTGGCCACAAGACGAGTTAGGTCAGACGTCAAATAACCTTGAAGGAATTCGCTAGGATTATTGCCGCGTACTAAAACCCTAGAGGCGCTTTGCCAACTGCCATTGATAGGATCGTTGCCGGGTTCTTGATGTTCGATAGGATTGTTCTCTAATTCGTTTATCTGTTCGAGTTCGTTTTCTGTTCGCATTCGCTATCTGTTCGCATTCGCTTGGCGAGTTCGTTGATCAGATCGTCCCGGGTACTTCTCTTAGCAACACTTGAGCCCTAGACTGCCAGCCGGTCCCGTTAGATTACATTAAGATGGTGGTATGACAGAACTCCCACATCAGTTAAAAGAAATTTATTGGCGCAGCCGTCGGGGAATGCTCGAGCTGGAACTGCAACTTGTGCCTTTTGTCCGGGATTGCTTCGAAACTTTGAGTGAAGCTGAGCAAAGCGCTTACGTTGAATTGTTAGAAGAGGAAGATTGGCAGATCTTTGATTGGTTGCAAGGTCGGGTCCAACCTACAACTAACACCATGCAAGTGTTGATCGCAAAGATATCGGCACACCGCGGCAAGCTCTGAACTTCACCTACCAAACTGGCAGGGCTCGCGTGTGCTCGGTTCTAGCGTTGCTGCTCTCTGGCATGTTGTACGGTGTTAACCTGATAGGCTTGGATGCGGGGGTTTTCGTTTTACTACTCACTCGTAACGAGCTGACCTCTCTTTGGCGCTGTAGAGCAAGAGTTTTGTTGCTCACGGATCTTGAAATCACCCAGATTTGGATGATGCAAAGTCTCATCTGTGTCATCGCAGGTCGCGACAGAACGTGGCTGTTTGCGGATGAATTCTCAGCACCCACCTGGTCAAGACTAAGGCGTCAGCTGCTTCGTCAATGCCCCGTCGAACCTGTTGGCCTGAGCATATCCAAGTGATCCATGCTGCCAGGAAACATAATTGTGTCTTCTGCTTGTGGATTTAGCTTTGGGTGATCCTGGTTGTAATGGAGACCACGGCTCTCGTGTCGCTTAGACGCTGATCGTACAATCAATTCCGCGACGTGCAATAGGTTGCGCAGCTCAATAAGGTCGTCAGATATGCGGTAGTTAGCGTAGTACTCGTTCACTTCCTGTTTCAGAAGATCTATGCGGTGCAAGGCGCGGCGCAAGCGTTTGTCCGTTCGGACTATGCCAACGTAATCCCACATGAACCGGCGCAATTCATCCCAATTGTGTGAGATGACAATGGATTCATCGGAGTCTGTGACTTTTGATTCGTCCCAGTGCGGTAAGTTTGGGACTTCGTCATAACGGTCGAGTTGACTGATGATCTTGCGTGCAGCCGTAGTTGCGTAGACAAGACACTCGAGGAGGGAGTTGCTCGCCAAACGATTGGCTCCGTGTAGCCCTGAATAACTGACTTCACCGATTGCATACAAATTGGCTAAGTCTGTCCGACCATGCTGATCTACCAGCACGCCACCACAAGTGTAGTGAGCAGCAGGGACGACGGGAATGGGGTCGGTGCTGATATCGATGCCGAATTCTAGGCAGCGCTCATAGATGTTTGGGAAATGCTCGAGAATGAAGGACTTTGACTTGTGCGTAATATCCAGAAAAACACAGTCTGCACCAAGGCGTTTCATTTCGTTGTCGATCGCGCGCGCGACAACATCTCTAGGAGCGAGCTCAGCTCTGTCGTGGTAGCGATGCATGAAAGTGCTGCCATCGGGTAAGCGCAAGATACCGCCTTCACCCCGCACGGCTTCGGAAATCAAGAAACTGCCAGCGTGAGGATGGTACAGACAGGTTGGATGAAACTGATTGAATTCCATATTGGCAACCCGGCAGCCTGCGCGCCAAGCCATGGCTATGCCGTCCCCTGTGGAGCTATCTGGATTGCTGGTGTAGAGATAAACCTTGCTTGCACCGCCTGTTGCGAGAATAACGAATCGAGCTTGAAAGACTTCAACGTGACCGGTTGTACGGTTCAGAACGTAGGCACCCGCGCACCGGCTTGGATAGCGTCCGAGCTTCGATAGATTGATTAAATCGATGGCGAGACGATCGTTCTTGAGATCGATGTTTTTGTGATCAAGCACTTGGTCGGTCAAGGTTCGCGTGATGGCCTTCCCAGTCGCGTCAGCGACGTGGAGGACTCGGCGCATGCTATGACCCCCTTCGCGCGTCAGGTGGTACTCATTGGCTTCTTGGTCAAAATTTACTCCCCACTCCACGAGCGCTTTAATAACCGCTGGCGCTTCTTCAACCACCATCGAGACGACGCGCTCATCGCACAGTCCTGCACCGGCATCGAGCGTGTCGGCGATGTGGGCATCGAAACTATCTTCGGGTGTTGTGACAGCAGCTATACCGCCTTGTGCCCAATGCGATGACCCGCTAGTGATGTCGCCTTTGCTGAGCACTGTCACGCGAGCGTGATCGGCAAGATGCAAAGCAGTCGCAAGGCCAGCAGCGCCACCGCCAATTATCAGTACATCTGTGGAGAATCTTTGTGACATTAGTTGGTCCGGTTCAGTGGCGCTAGTATATCGAGGGATTCATCGGCAGAATATCGCCGTTTTAGCCCAGCTCTTTAAGGGCACTTAGGAATACCACCTGCGATATGGCGGAAGATACCGATAAAGAACTGGTAAGAAGGGTCCAAAAAGGTGACCAGGCAGCTTTTGATCTGCTTTTCGTGCGTTACCAGAGCAAAATCGTCAATTTAGTTTCTCGGTATGTTTCAGATCAAGAAGAAACATTGGATGTCGCACAAGAAGCCTTCATAAAAGCCTATCGTGCCTTACCTCGGTTTCGTGGCGATAGCCAGTTCTACACTTGGCTGTACCGTATTGCGATAAACACGGCAAAGAATCACTTAGTGGCGAGAAGTCGCAGACCACCGGGTGTAGATGTAGACGTCGATGAGACTGAATATCGAGACGATGCTTCAGCACTACGGGAAAGCGAGACCCCGGAAGCGGCGCTAGCACGGGACCAACTAGAAGAAACCATTCATCAGGCGCTGAATGACTTGCCTGATGATCTCAAGAGCGCGTTGACCCTGCGTGAATTTGATGGGCTAAGCTATGAGCAGATCGCGGAAATCATGGAATGCCCGGTAGGTACCGTACGAAGTAGAATATTCCGGGCGCGAGAATTTGTAGATCAACGCATGCAAAGCATGGCGGATCCTGCATCGGATGAGGGTTAGCGCCGTGTTGGACGAACTTTTGTACGATTGAGAGGTCTGATTTGAAGGTGGAACTTCAAGAAACGAAGCGACAGCAGAGAAGAAATAGGAACAATCGAGTTTAGGATGTCAGAACAGCTAAGAGAATCACTGTCAGCGGTTATGGATGGCGAAGCAGATGCCTTCGAGTTGCGTCGTGTTTTGGATGAATCTAAGAATGATCCACAGCTAAGAGAGCTATGGCATCGTCAGCACCTAGTTCGGGACATTTTGCGGGGCGATGAGATCTCGCATCAACTAGACTTGCGGGCGCGTCTGCTTGCCGAAATGGAAGAGTTGGATGCGCAAGAAGATCATGAGCCGATCCCTGAAGCGCAGCCTAGCCTCGACCAAACGAAAAAAACACCTTGGTTGGGACGGCTGACTGGCACCGCAGTCGCAGCAACTGTGGCACTTCTGGTTATTGTTGGCGGTGACTATTTTACCGGTGGTAGCGATGACTCTGGCTTTGTGGGTCCAGAAATCGCGCAAAGTAGTGCGCCAACAAATCGGCCCGCCGCGACCGCGCCTGTGATGTATGAGATAGCAACACCGGCGGACCGGCAACGTACAGACGCTTTAATTATTCATCACTTACAGCAGAATGCGCTGAATCAACCTGGCGGCTTTTCTTTTGTCCGTTGGGTCGGTTTCGATCGCAAGACGGCACCAAACGCGCTGAGACCGCAATCGCGAGTGCAGCCTGGGCGAACGGTACGAACACCTTCGGTGCCAAAATCCACGGACGATGTGAGATAGCCTGCTTGATTAAGCGACTGCCTATTGCTCTGTTGGTGTTGTCCGCATGGATCCCAGTTGCGGGTACTGCGGCCACTGGATCAGATCTCCTCATGAAGATGAACGCGGCGTTCTCTGAGGAAGATTACGACGGAATCTTTACCTACGATGCAGGTAGTGGTCTTACGTCGATACGCGTTGTTCACAAAGTTGTTGATGGCGAGCAGCGAGAGCGCTTAGTGCACTTGAACGGTGCTCCGCGAGAGATATTGCGCCGGGGTGAGGAAGTAGTCTGCATCGTCATGCCTGGAGATGATCTTGCAGTCTTAGAGAACAGTATCCCATCAGGCCCGTTTGCTCGCTCCTTCGTCAGGGAGTTTGAGCGACTCGGAAGCAGTTACAGCGTCGAAGAGATGGGCGAAGGTCGCGTCGCTGGACGCCAGGCGCGAAGGATCGCTGTGACGCCTAAAGATGCTCACCGATACGGTTTTAGGCTGTGGCTTGATGCGGATAATCATCTGTTGTTGCGCTCGCAACTCGTGGACCCAAGTGGGCGCAAACTTGAAGAATTTCTGTTCAGCACCATCGTCTTTGGTGATTCAGTACACGACAGCGCGCTTGAAAGTGAAGAGATGAATGGGTCAATGGTGAGCCACCTTACGTTAAAGAATGCCAACCCCGAGGTGATCGCCGATCGCGGTGAAGCTCGGGTGAACTGGTCAGTCTCTTGGCTACCGCCTGGTTTCAAGATGGCTTCCGCCGACATAAGGCGCAAACCTTCGGGTGGCCAAACGGTGGACAGCATGATCTATAGCGACGGCTTAGCCACGTTTTCTATTTTCCTTGAGCGCATGCCAGAAAAAGGTGCCGCTCGGATGACCGCTCGTAATGGTGCGACGCTTGCCGTAGCACGCGGTATCATGGGGCCGAGCAAATATTTTTTGGCGACCCTCGTGGGTGAGATCCCGGAACAAACTGGAACCCGAATTGTCGAGTCGATTAGTGCGGAATAAAGCGGTACCGACCCAAGCGGTTGGTTGTAGTACGTGTTCGCTATCTTGTCATAACCCTAATTGGGATCATGCTCAGGCCCTAATCAGAGAAACCGATGCCGATAGGCGTGTCATGTTGATCTTTAGCGTATTGTTGATCGCGTTACTTGGGGTAGTCGGACTTCTCGAGCAATCGCGAGTGGGTCATTTGATGAGTTTGCTTGTCGTAACTGGTTTGCTAGTAATCCCCGCAGGACTCCTAAAATTAAAATCGATCTTCGGGCGTACTTTGCCTGAGATTTTCTTCAGAGGATGGAATTGATGATGTATTTACTCCGGCGAGTACTCTTCGCAGCAACGATTGGGTTGTTTTTGTCGCAAAGTGTTGCCGCGCGCGAGCTACCGGACTTCACCCAGTTAGTTGAGCAGAATGCACCAGCGGTTGTGAATATATCGACCGTGGGTGAGAAGCGCCAATCATCGTCAAGAAACCCGAGAAATCCAAGAAATGAAGAATTGGATGAATTCTTTCGTCAGTTTATGCCGCCCAATAGACCTCGCGGTCCAATGCCCTCTCGATCTTTGGGTAGTGGCTTCATTGTTTCTGACGATGGTTACATCCTCACCAACAATCACGTGGTCGATGGTGCTAGTGAGATCATCGTCCGCTTCAACGATCGAAGGGAATTGACTGCGGAGATCATCGGTCAAGATCCACGCTCAGATCTTGCGGTCCTTAAAGTCGAAACTGAAGATAAGCTGCCGACCGTAAAGATTGGCAAGTCTGAATCACTCAAAGTCGGTGAATGGGTTTTAGCGATCGGGTCACCGTTTGGCTTTGATTACTCTGTGACCGCCGGGATCGTTAGCGCAAAGGGTAGAAGCTTACCGACGGCCCAAAACGAGACCTATGTGCCTTACATCCAAACCGATGTTGCGATTAACCCAGGTAATTCCGGTGGACCGTTGTTTGACCTGGACGGCCAGGTGGTGGGGATCAACGCCCAAATTTATTCGAACTCCGGTGGCTTTATGGGCGTGTCGTTTGCCATTCCGATTGATGTAGCGATGGAAGTCGCCGATCAACTCCGAGACGGAGGTCGAGTATCCAGAGGTTGGCTTGGTGTCGTGATACAAGAGGTCAATCGCGATCTGGCAGAGAGTTTTGGTCTGGATCGCCCACACGGTGCCTTAATTTCTCGGGTAATGGATGGCACCCCCGCGCAGCTCGGAGGCCTTCGAGAAGGTGACATTATCACTAGGTTCAATGGCCATTCCATTGAACGCTCAGGCGAGCTACCTCAACACGTGGGTCGTGTTCGTGCTGGAAATGAAGTCGACGTAGAGCTCGTTCGCGATGGTGAGAAGATGACGATGGCTCTTCAGGTTGGCGAACTAAGTGATCTAGACGAACGAGGTCGAGTGGTAGCGAGCGGTTCAACAAACTCAGACCGGCTCGGTTTGCGGGTAGCTGACTTATCGGAGGAAGAACTCGCTCGGTTGGATGTCGAAGGTGGCGTCCGCGTCGAGGAAAGCAGTGGTGCCGCAGAAGAGGCTGGCATACGCCCTCGTGACATCATCTTGCGACTAAATAACCGCGCGGTGACGGATCAGGATGAGTTAGCTGAGATTACCGCTAACCTTGCGGCTGGTAAGCAAGTACCGGTATTGGTCTTACGTAATCGAAATCCTGTGTTCTTACCACTGCGTGTACCGGAATAGGTGCCTCGGTTCGAACTAGCTCTGAGCTGGAGCGGATAGAGAACGTGGGATAGCGATTAAACGGTCACTACAACGTGGACAGCCGATGAGCTAAACTCGCGCGCGCCAAACTGACCCCACTGAGTGCATTAGTGCCCGACATCCGAAAGATTCGAAACTTTTCGATAATTGCCCATATTGATCACGGCAAATCGACATTGGCTGATCGCTTTATCCGAATGTGTGGCGGATTAACTGAGCGTGAAATGGCGGAACAGGTCCTGGATAGTATGGATCTTGAGCGTGAGCGAGGGATTACGATCAAGGCGCAGAGCGTCACGCTGCAGTACAAGCATCCCGATGGCGAAACCTATCAGCTCAACTTCATTGATACCCCTGGCCACGTTGACTTTAGCTATGAAGTGTCGCGTTCCTTGTCGGCCTGTGAAGGCGCCCTCCTGGTGGTTGATGCAGCCCAGGGTGTCGAAGCGCAATCGGTGGCAAATTGCTATACGGCCATTGAACAAGGTTTAGAAGTCCTACCAGTCCTAAACAAAATAGATCTACCCCAAGCGGAACCAGAACGTTCCGCTGCAGAAATTGAAGAGATCATCGGCTTGGATGTATCTGATATCCAGAGCGTGAGTGCAAAGACTGGCCAGGGTGTCGAAGGTCTACTCGAATATCTGGTTGACACTATCGAGCCTCCAGAAGGGGATGTCGATGGTGATTTGCAGGCACTAATCATTGACAGTTGGTTCGACAACTACTTAGGTGTTGTTTCACTTGTTAGGGTGGTCGAAGGCTCTCTGCAAAAAGGGGATAAGATCCTCGTCAAATCGACTGGCAAAACGCATATCGTCGACGATCTAGGTCGATTTACACCTAAGCGAGAATCGGATAAATCCCTAGCCGCTGGGGAAGTCGGTTATGTTGTGGCAGGCATTAAGGAAATCCAGGGTGCACCTGTCGGCGATACGCTTGTATCCGCGCGGTCTCCTGATGTTGAACAGTTACCTGGGTTCGCACGTGTGAAACCACAGGTCTATGCGGGTCTCTTTCCAGTTAGCTCAGACGACTTTGAAAGTTTTAGAGAAGCGCTCGAAAAACTCGTTCTCAATGATGCATCCCTATTTCATGAGCCTGAATCTTCCGAAGCCCTTGGCTTTGGTTTTCGCTGTGGCTTCCTTGGCATGTTGCATATGGAGATCGTGCAAGAACGTCTTGAGCGCGAATACAATCTTGATCTCATTACTTCTGCACCCACGGTCGTCTACGAGGTAGAGCTACAGGATGGCAGTATCGAAAAGGTAGATAACCCTTCTCGCATGCCCGCTAATTTCAAAGAGATGCGCGAGCCTATCGCCGAAGTAAATATATTGGTCCCTCAAGACTATGTTGGGAATGTTATGACGCTTTGTGTTGAGCGTCGTGGTGTGCAAAAAAACATGCACTTTTCGCAGGGACAGGTCTCCATGCATTGGGAGATGCCGCTGAGCGAAGTGGTGATGGACTTTTTTGATCGACTGAAGTCGGTCAGCCGCGGTTTTGCCTCCTTGGACTATTCCTTCGTTCGCTTTGAAACAGCAAACCTGGTCAAACTAGACATTTTGATCAATGGCGACCGTGTGGATGCGCTAGCGAGCATTGTGCATCGCGACCACTCGCAACAAAGAGGCCGGTCTCTGGCCGAAAAAATGAAAGAGCTCATTCCGAGACAGCTCTTTGATGTTGCCGTGCAGGCGGCCATTGGTGGCCAGATTGTTGCGCGGCAAACTGTGAAAGCGCTCCGTAAAAACGTGACAGCAAAATGTTACGGTGGTGACGTTACACGCAAGAAAAAGTTGCTAGAAAAGCAAAAGGAAGGGAAGAAGAGGATGAAACAAGTGGGCCGTGTGGAGATTCCTCAGGAAGCTTTTCTGGCGGCGCTTAAGGTCGATCGTTAGTGGACGTCGACCTACCGGCAATTCTGTTTTGGGCAGTTCTCGCTTGTTCGGCGATCTGGCTCATTGACGTTTTATTTCTTCGCAAGAAACGCTTAGACGATGACCCGGAAGCCAAAGACCCGGCGCCTGTCGAATATGCTAAGTCATTCTTTCCGGTACTTCTCCTCGTGCTCATTTTGCGCAGCTTTCTTGCTGAGCCATATCAAATCCCGTCTGAGTCTATGGTGCCAACTTTGCAGGTGGGTGACTTTATTTTGGTCAACAAATATGCCTATGGCCTAAGGCTCCCCGTCTTCGGTACTAAGGTCTTTTCTGTTGGCGACCCGGAGCCGGGCGACGTGATGGTGTTCATCCCGCCCCACGATCCACGTTACTTTATCAAACGGGTCATTGGTGTGCCGGGCGATGAAGTGCGATATGAAAACAAAGCCTTATATATCAATGGTGAACGTCTAGAATATGACTTAGTAGGCACCGTCGGTGGCACCCGGCGGAATCCGGTTAAGGAGTACATCGAGACGATTCAGGGCGTGCCGCACTCGATATATAAAGACGCGCGATTTGAAAGTACGCAAGCGTGGCAGATCCCTGAAGGCCGCTATCTCATGATGGGTGACAACCGAGACAAGAGTCAGGATTCGCGCGCTTGGGGCTTGGCATATGAAAAAGACATAGTTGGTAAAGCAGTGGCAATTTGGCTACACAAAGAACCAGGCTGGCAGTGGCCAACATTTAGCCGCAACGGCTGGCTAAATCCTGAGGAAAAGGAAGAGGAGTGATTATGAGCTCTATGAAAATACAGCGGCGAAAGTTGCAACGAGGGATGTCGAAGTACGCAATGTTGCTCGTGTTGATGGCGCTGGTTGTATTCGGAACAGCTGCACTAAGGCTTGGTCCCCATTACATTGACTTCACAGTCATGCAAGGAATCATTGAGCGTCTGCCGACCCAGATTCACAAAGACATGTCGAAGACAAAGATTCGCGAGCACTTTGCCAAACAGTTCCGCATTGAAAATTTCTCTCAGAACGTTCGTGAGGTTGTTAAAATCGACAGGAACCGCGAGAGAACAGTGGTTGCGGTCGAATACGAAATTCGCGAACACTTGTTTTACAACATCGACGTTGTGCTCGCGTTCTCCGAATCTCGAACGTTCAATTAGATCGTGGGCGGTGAGTCTCTCTCCGCACTTGAACGACGGATAGATTATCGATTTAAGAATGCGGAGCTCCTAAACCTCGCTTTGACCCACAAAAGCCATGGTCGGGATAACAACGAACGTTTAGAGTTTCTTGGCGACGCCGTCTTAGGCTACGTGGTCGGCGGTATGTTATTCCGTCAGCATCCTGACTGGCGGGAGGATGCTCTCAGTTTAGCTCGCGCGCACTTAGTCCGCGGCGTAACTCTTGCCGAGATAGGACAAGAACTGAAACTCGGTGAATTTATCAGGCTCGGCACGGGCGAACGCAAGAGTGGCGGCTCCGACCGAAGCTCGATTCAAGCCAACGCGGTTGAGGCAATTATCGGCGCGGTGCATGAAGATGGCGGCATCGATGCTGCTGTTGCCTTGATTGAGAAGTTGTTTGGACGACGAGCCCGAGTTGTTAATCCTGAGATTTTGAAAGACCCCAAAACCCAGTTACAGGAGATATTGCAGTCTGTGCAGAGACCATTGCCTGAATATGAGGTTGTCGAAGTGAGTGGCGAAGCACATGCTAGACGATATACGGTGCGCTGTACGCTGACCGATGCCAGCTTGAGCGGTAAAGCTACTGCTAGCTCGCGTCGCGAAGCCGAGAAAGCAGCAGCACAAACAGTTATGGACCAGTACGTAAATGACTGAACCTACCCGGTGTGGCTACGTTGCTTTGCTAGGACGTCCCAACGTTGGCAAATCGACGTTGCTAAATCATGTGCTGCGGCAAAAGATTGCTATCACCTCACGCAAGCCCCAAACAACTCGGCACAACCTGTTAGGGATTGATACACAAGCGCAAGACCAAGCCATCTATATCGATACCCCAGGTATTCACGGTCACGACGGCAAAGCCCTCAACCGTTACATGGTTGGTGAGGCACAACGCGTACTACCAGATGTTGACGTTCGAGTGCTGTTACTAGAGACAGGTCAATGGACCTCTGGCGATGACTTTGTACTCGAGCTGCTTGCCAAGTCACCAGGTCGAAATATAGCTGTTATCAGCAAGACGGATCTCGTTAAAAAGAAGGAACAACTGCTGCCGCAAATGCAGCGGCTTGACCAAAGCGAACTCTTTGAACACATTATTCCGATGAGTGCACTGCGTAATGATGGCATCGACGAATTTCGACGCGAAGTGTTTCAAATGCTGCCTGAGGCACCGCACCTATTTGACGGTGAGCAGCTTACCGATCGAAGTGAGCGTCATCTTGTCGAGGAGATCATCCGCGAAAAGGTCATGCGACAATTGGGCGACGAAGTGCCCCATAGTACGGCTGTCGTTGTTGAGCGCTTCGTGACCGGTCCGGAACTGACGGAAATCCATGCCGACATCTACGTTGAACGAAATGGTCAGAAACGGATAGTGATTGGACAAGAAGGTCAAAAGCTTAAGCTAATCGGTCAGGAAGCGAGGGTCGACATAGAACGGTTAGTGGACAACAAAGTTATGTTGCACCTATGGGTTAAGGTCCGAAAGGGCTGGACGAATAACGCAGGTATGATGCGTCGCTTGGGGTATGACTAAGCGGCGCCAACTCACTGCGTTGGTTCTCAGGACTAAACCGTATCGGGAAACCAGCTTAATGATTGACTTCTTTACCGCCGAAGAAGGACGCGTTAGCGGGGTGCAAAAAGGCTATCGCGGTCGTCGGGCACAGCGATCGATTCAAGCCTTCCTCCTAGGTGAGCTAGATTCTTCGAACGCAGAGGGACTCGTTAGTGTTTATGGATTTGAAGTGTCAAATAACCTAGCCCCAACTAACGACCAGACAGCGTCTGGGTTCTATGTTCTAGAGTTGATCTTCCGAGCTCTTGTTGAGCGGCAGCAAGAGCCGGTTGTGTTCTCCGCAGCTGTTAAAGCCTTGGCTGAGCTCCAATCAGGCTCGGTACCACATCTTCTATTACGCAAGTTTGAACGAACTCTGCTGGATCAGCTTGGCTATGGTCTAGATTTCGAACAAGCAATAAATGGCCGTAGCCAGGAGCCGGAGGTAATTCATGCAGATACGGCATACCATTATCAGCCCGGCCTTGGCTTTGTTCGGGACTTTGATCGACCGGACGCTGAAGCTAGTCTTGGTGGTGTGGTTATTAGCGGCGCAACCTTGCAGCGAATAAAGACTGAAGATTATGCCGATGCGAGTATTTGTAGGGATGCGCGGATGTTGTATCAGAGTGCGTTGACGCTGTTGATTGGTCATGAACCGTTGGAAAGTCGCAAATTGCTCGACGTTACTCTTGGTATGGAAGGATGATGAAAGGCTGCAGATGCGTTCAATTCCTGAGGGTTGTCGCTGATGGTTGATCAATCGCCCACCGTGAGCAGACCAAGTCCTAAGGAATTCGAAGTTGTGGTGAGTGGCCTCACCGATGACGGTTTAGGCATCGCCGCAATCAATGATCGGCCTTTCCATGTACGTAATGCGCTGCCCGGTGAAACTGTACAAGCGCGATTATTGCGCAAGCGCAAAGGATTGCGTTATGGCGACGGGGTGGCTGTGCTCGATGCCGCCCACACCGACCGAACCACACCAGTATGTGGGTACTTTCCTCGATGTGGTGGCTGTTCCCTGCAACACATGGCGTATGATTTTCAATTGCGGCACAAGGAAAACCAGATCCGCGAGGCGCTTGGCCGCTGCGGTATCGAACCGGGTCGGTGGGCAGATCCAGTTTCGACAGGTGAACATAGCTACCGTCGTAAGGCACGCTTGGGGGTGCGGGTGGTTGGTGGTGAGGTGCTAGTCGGATTTCGAGAGTCTTTCAGTAACAGAGTCGCCAGAATGACACGGTGCGAGACTTTGAGCCCGGAGTTAGGCGAGCTAGTAGCGCCTTTGCGCGAAACGATTGGTGCCTTGTCAGAGCCAGACAAAATACCCCAAATAGAGCTAGCTCAGGGTGATCGTGGCGTCGTTATCATTGTGCGTCACTTAAACACGCTGACGCCTGCGGATGCTGAGTTATGGGGCAAGTTTGCAGATCAACACAACGTCGAAGTGCTCAGCCAGAGTGGTGGTTACGAGACGGTACAAGGTTTGACAGGTTTACCTGTGCCAAAGCTGCACTACCAGCTCGAGTCCTTACGCATGGAATTTGATCCTCGCCAATTCACCCAAGTGAACGCTGATATGAATGCGCGTTTAGTCGCGACGGCACTAGAATATTTGCACCCCCTGACTGATAAGGACCTAATTGATCTCTTCTGCGGTATTGGCAATTTTTCGCTGCCATTGGCGTACGCCGGAGCATCCGTACTTGGTGTCGAGTTTTCTAACGAGTCAGTACATCAAGCGCAACTGAACGCTGAAATAAATGGCTTAGCCGGTGTGGAATTTTCAGCCGCCGATCTTTACAAAGATTCACAATTCCTAGAACTGAAACCTAACGCGACAGCGCTGCTACTCGATCCCCCACGTTCTGGAGCTGGCCCTCTTCTGACTGCTTGGTTGCAGAAACTAACGCACCTCGAAGAGATCATTTATGTTTCCTGTAAACCCCAGAGTTTCGCCGAAGACGTGCTTGTGATGGAGCAGATTGGATTCCGGCTTGTGGAAGTTGGCGCATACGATATGTTCCCGCAAACTGCTCATGTTGAGACGATTGGATATTTGCAGCGTAGGTAATGGTCAAAGTAACCCAACCAATTCCACTCAATGATCATGGACGCCCAGACGTTGAGCGCTGGGTCAACCAGTTGGTTGGCGTATATCCAAAGCTAGACTCAGAGCTTATTCGTCGAGCGTGCCAGCTCCTCGAGACTGAAGATGTTTTAATCGCGCTCGAACTGGGCAGTCTTATAGCCGAACTTAATCTTGATGATGTCTGTGTGGTGACGGGGCTTATCTACCGAGAAGTAAGGACAGGTCGGGTCGCGCTAGCCTCCTTGCGGGACATATTCGACGATGATGTCTGCGATCTTGTCGAGTCTGTACACGCTCTAGCCGCGACAAGCCTGCTCGAAATGTCGAACTCCAAACTTCAAGACCATCAACAGGAGAGCCAGGTCGAGAACATCAAGCGCATGATGATCGCGATGGTTGATGATCCTCGGGTGGCGGTACTGAAACTAGCTGAACGCGTGGTCGCTTTGCGCCGAGCCAAGGCTTTCAACGATACACGCAGACGAAGAATAGCCGGGGAGGCGCGAGCCGTTTTTGCACCTCTAGCGGCACGCCTTGGGATTGGCCAACTAAAGTGGGAGCTTGAGGATCTCGCCTTTAGATATACCGATGAGACGCTGTACATGGACATCGCTCAGCGTTTGAGTGGTAAACGTGCTGATCGAGAACAACAAGTTAACTTCCTGGAAGATAAGATCAGAGGCATCCTAAGAAGCCAAGGCATAGAGGCTGAAGTAGTTGGTCGTGCCAAACACATCTTCAGCATTTGGCGCAAAATGCAGTCTAAATCGGTTTCCTTTGATCAGGTGTACGACGTTAGCGCAGTTCGAGTTATCGTCCCGCGTTTAGCAGATTGTTATGCGAGTCTTGGAATTATCCACAATACCTGGCCTCACATACCCAGCGAGTTTGACGACTACATCGCCAATCCCAAGGAAAATGGCTACCAGAGTATTCACACCGCTCTAACGCTTGATGACGGCAATACACTCGAAGTTCAAATACGAACCGAAGAGATGCATGCCGAAGCGGAGTTAGGTGTATGTGCGCACTGGAACTACAAAGGCGATGCTGCGGACCAGGCGCCATTTGCTGAAAAAATGGAATGGTTACGCCAGGTCATGGAATGGCATGAAGAGCTTGGTGGCACAGAAAATTTGAGCACACTTCTGCGCCATCGTGCTTCGGATGACCGTATTTATGTTTCTACACCCCAAGGTCATGTATTGGATTTGCCACGATGGTCAACGGTGCTGGACTTTGCGTATCGGGTGCATACTGATCTCGGTCATACCTGTCGCGGTGGACTGATCAATGGCCAAACAGCTACCCTCGATCGTCAGTTGGAGAATTCAGAACAAGTTGAAATTCTGACAGATAAGGCGGCTCAAGGCCCTGAACGGGAGTGGCTCGAGAAAGAATTGGGGTTTGTGCGCACTGATAGAGCGCGGGCGAAGCTTGTTACGTACTTTCGCAACTTACCGGCAGCAAACAAGGCCGATATCGGTGAACGTCTTCTTGCGCATGCGTACGCAGCCCTAGACCTAGTCCCCTTTGGAGATAGTCAGATTGCGGAACTTGAGGCGAGTCGAAATCTCGCGGAGGGCACTTTCTTCGAAGCTTTGGGTGCCGGTGAGATTAGCATTTTTGATGTGGTGGAACCGTTCATCGAAATCGGTGTTCGCGGTCCGCAACCCGAACTACTCGGCATTGAAGGCACGCGGCAAACTACTCGCCGGTTCAGCATTAGAGCTGCGAACCGTGATGGCCTGCTGCACGACATCACGCAAATTCTACAAAGTTTGTCACTCAACCTTACCGCGACTTCGGGGGTGGTGGATAATGGTGCGGAAGAAGCCGTTATCTCTATCGAAACGCATATTTCCGATTGGCGACAGTGCTTGAATCTCGCTTGCCACTTGCGTCTAATTCGCGGGGTGATTGAGGTCGCTGGGTAGACTTCCAAAAAAACTATAATTAAACCCATCAGTACGGGGGAAAGATGCGAATTATCTTGTTAGGTCCACCAGGCGCGGGCAAAGGCACGCAGGCGCAATTTATAATGGAGTCTCTGGGCATACCTCAGATCAGCGCCGGCGATATGCTACGAGCTGCGAAGGATTCTGGTAGCGAACTGGGCAATCGTGTGAAAGCAGTGATGGACTCTGGTGCGCTGGTGTCGGATGAGATCGTGATTGATCTTGTCAAAGATCGTATTCAACAACCGGATTGTGCCAACGGTTTTCTATTTGATGGATTTCCCCGCACGATTCCTCAAGCGGAGGCCATGCAGGATGCGGGTGTTGAGATAGATGCCGTGGTTGAAATATCTGTCAATGATGAAGACCTTGTGCAGCGGATCACGGGTCGGTGGTGGCACCCAGCGTCAGGCCGTGTTTATCACGTGATTTACAACCCACCGAAAGAGACAGGCAAGGACGACGTGAGCGGCGAGCCGCTAGAACAAAGGGCCGATGACAATGAAGAAACGGTGCGCGAGCGCATCAATGTTTACAATGATCAAACTGCACCGCTAATCGATTTTTATCAAAGCCAGAGTGGTAGCGGCTTGAGCTACATTCAGATCGACGGATCTGGGTCAGTGGACGCGATCCAGGCAAACATTGCCCAGGAACTCGGCGGAATCGACTCAGCTTAGAATTCCCTCAAACAGAAGGACCTCGACCACACTGGCATCGGGTAGGTCATGGGCATCTTTTGGTAGGTGGATGAGACAATTCGAGTTGCGGAAGGAGCTTAGTCGATTTGAAGCTTGGTCGCCTGTAGACGATACAACAAGCCTATTGCCGTCCCAGCGTGCACTGCCCCGTTGATACTCCGCGCGCCCGGGAGTGTGAGCCAGACGTCCATTGAGCGTCGCCGTTGTGATAACACTCTTCTCTTCTTTCTGAACCCCACAGACATGGCGAAGTGCGGGTTTTGCGACGAGCAGCAGGGTTACGATCGTTGAGACTGGATTCCCGGGTAAGCCAAACAAGACACACGCACCGATTCGACCAAAGGCCAAAGGCTTACCGGGTTTGAGGTTTAACTTCCAGAAGCTCAATTCGCCAAGCTCTGCGATCGCTGCGGTGACGAAATCCGCATCTCCGACAGAGACACCACCACTGGTTATTAGAAAGTCGCACTCAGCCGCCGCTGTACGCAAAGCGTTGGTCGTCGATTGAGCGTCGTCTGGCAAACGGCCGAGATCTAAGAGGTTACAAGGCTCTGTGCTAAGCAGATTCAGGACCGTGATGCGATTACTGTCATAGATCTGGCCAGGTTGCAGGTCTTCTGGTTTGACTGTGGCATCAACAAGCTCGTCGCCGGTCGAAAAGACGCCAACGGTAATTTTTGCATAGACCGTGCAGCTGGTTTGTCCTGCTGCAGCCAGGCTACCAACGGCGAAAGCGTCGAGACGGCAACCGCGTTCGAGCAGCAACGCCCCTGCACTGATGTCATGGCCGACTGGACGCACAAAGGACTCCGTTGGTATATGTGCTTGGAAGGAAACTGTCCCTGCTTCAAGACGATCTACTTCTTCCTGTGGGATGACTTGGTTTGTTCCAGCTGGACAAACGCCACCCGTAAAGACGCGCACACATTCACCGATTTGCACCGGGTTGTTCGATTCATATGGATGACCGGCGAGGCTTTCGCCGATGACTGTATAAAATTTGCTATCAACGTTGCCATCCTCGGGCAAAGCCAGGGCGTATCCATCCATTGCCGAAGCTGGAAACGGGGGTAGATCGACGGGTGCGCGCACGGACTCGGCGAGCACCCGTCCTAGCGCGCTCGCGACCGGGATAGTTTCGACAGATTGCGTGGGTACTAATTCGTCCCGAATTTGCGTAAGGGCTTCCTCGAGGTCCAATGGTTGGCTATGCTCGCGCAAATGTTGAATTCCCTTTGGTTAGATACGTCAGGACCCTATTGTAGCGTTGGGTTGCGTATAGGCGAGCAAGATTTCTGTTTGGTTGAGCACCTGGCACGGTCGCACAACAAACACCTCTTGCGCATTTTGGACGAACTTTGTTCGTCTGCGGGCATCGTACCAACAATGCTTGATGTCATCGGTTTGGCCTGCGGCCCTGGCTCCTTTACGGGTGTACGTATGGGTGCGGCATGTGTGCAGGCTGTTGCGATGGCTGCCAACTGCCTGGTACTACCGGTAAAGACTAACGAGGCGCTATTTGCCTCCGGCACTCAGGGAAGTGACGCGGTGGCTGCAATCAAGAGCCGAGGCGATACCTTCTATCTCTCACGACGAATTGGCGCAACGATGCCGGTGGATAATGAGTTGAACGATGAAGCCCCAAGGTGGCTAATTGATGCACTGGCTACCAATCCTAATGTCGAGTTGTTTGGAGAAAAGCCCGCTTGGTGGCCAGTTGAGTCTGCCGCGGCAACGACACAACATTCGCTACCGGCAGCAATGTTGGCATTGATTGATTCCAGGTACGCAGCTGGCATGGGGCTTTCGCCTGAGGCTGCCTTGCCGGTCTACTTCAGTGGTGATTCGCCGTGGGTTAAGACTCGAGACAGAACGTAAGTTCAAGGTTTGGTGTCGGTTATTGATAGGTCGGAGATCGTGGCAGCGCAATTAGCCAAATGGCTATCCCGGGCTATACTCCTGCTGAGAAGCTCATGAAAGTTACGTTCACCCCGCAATACCCTGAGCGATATAGCACTGGTGGCAATGCGCGACGGATGGTTCCACAAGGAGGCGACATACAGCCCTCGGGAACGCTTGCGCCACGAGAAAGTGCCAAGAGTGGCACCGTTGGACAGGCTGGAAAGTTCGCTGAGACATTTGGTTCGTTCAACCAAGGACAGCGACCGACGCGGATTAGCCGCGAGGGGGACGCTCAAGCACTCTATGTCTACGACAGCCTCGCCAATTACGATCCGAGCCCAGCGCGACCCAACGTGGATGTCTATATCTAGCCTTGATTCCCTTGTTGCATTCTCCGGAGCGAGAGCCAACACGTTTGGCGTGGTGGCAAGATTGTGCCCACTTTCTTAAAGCTGTCGCTACAACCGACATCTTCCAACCGCACCCTCCATTTGGGAATACGCCGTACCTTAGACTGAACCGAGATGAACTCGAGCTGGTTGATGAACGTTTCAACGGCCCGTTCCGACTTGAGGCACAAGACGTTGCCCGCCGCGCTGAATCGACAAGCTATTTGTGCCGGGCTACAGGTGTTGTTGGGACAAAGTTTCGAGTGCTGGATATTTTTGCTGGCTTCGGGATAGATGGCTTGGCCTTAGCTCGGCATGCCAACGTGACATTAATTGAGCAGAATCCAATCGTGTTTGTAATGCTCAAAGAATTTGCCGACCGTATGTCCCTGCTTGCAGATATCAGATTGGGCGACGGTCCGAGTCAGTTGTCAGATACGACTGGCGAGGCTTATGAAGTCGTCTACCTCGATCCGATGTTTCCAACAAGAAACAAGAAAGCCCTTCCGAATCGGGCGATGCAACATCTACAGGCGCTGGATGATAGTGAACAGATTTCAGAAGAGGGTGTCGCCGATCTGGTCTTGAGCGCGCGATCCCGCGCACTCGATCGGGTGGTCCTCAAGAGACGGCTAAGGGATCCCCAGATCGATAAGCCTAATTTCTCGCTAAAAGGACGGACCGTTAGGTTTGATGTGTATCGCTAGTTAGACTGTGTGACTGTACGCCGAGCCTGATTTGGGGCTCGATAACAAATTTGGCAGCGCGAAGTACTTCGTCTAATTGTGGCTGCCCACGTAGGATACCGCCGTCATCAATCGTGATTACCTTATCCGCAAGCAACTCCTCAATGAACGCGTCGAAGAGATGTTTGTCACTAAATTCTGGTGCGTTGATACCGTAGAGACGAGATATTTTTTGCGCGAGTTGTTGGACGTGTGGTTCTAACGTGTCCCGATTTAAGTTGTAGGCGCTCAGCTGGCTGATGACGATGTACATGCGTTCCAGGGTTGGCATGACGAGATTCGCCAACAAAGTGAGCTGCAGGTGCTGAGTACTGCCCTGGATTGGCGGAGCGAGACCATCCGGTGTGACTTCGATGAGCCCGGCTTGTGAGAGCACGTCGAGACTTTGCGCCGTATCGAAGCCAGTTTTGCACGAAAGCTCCACGGCGATATAAGGGAATATGCTCGTCAACATGTTCTCGAGCTGTGCATGAGATAGCTCACGCCTTCGTCGCACGACAAGACATGCGATGAGGGATGGGAATGCCAATAGGTGTACGACGTTGTTGCGATACCAAGTCATGAGGATCGCAGTTGCTGGTTCATGCGTTAACACCGCACCGTAATCGTGCTCTTCACGGTCCAGAAGCCCAAGCTCCCGTGTCCTGGCTAGGATATCACCGGCTGGATCGGCACAAACTGTCGCGCCGTTGTACCAGAGTTGCTTGATAATGTTTTGGTAGATAGCAATCTGACTGACCATGAGCGTTTCTTCGATGGCGAATCGCGGGGTTGCCAGAGTTACGAGTGAAACCAAGTTGATTGCGTTTACGTGTGCGGCGCTGTTCGTGCGAACACTTATCTCTCGTCCCAGTGTTGCGGATTGTCCGTCTAATGAAAGGTGTTCATGGTCTGCCTGCCAACGATCGAGTTCTAGAGGCGCCCCTAGATTGACTCGTACAGCACCGAAATTCTGTCGTATGAGGCGGAGGTTTCGAAAGACATCGCTCAAAGACTCGCGACGCTTGGAAGCGCCACGAAGCTCAGATAGATAACTACTCGCCTCGACGAGTTTTTCGTAACCGAAGTACACAGGGACGATAGCGAGCGGGCGACTCAACACTCGACTTTGTGCTGAGAGCGTCATTTTTAACAACCCGTACTTGGCTGGCAGAAGGCGCCCGGTCCGGCTACGACCGCCCTCGGGGAAAAACTCAACAGAGTGTCCGCGGCGATAAACCTGATATAGGTATTCTTCAAATATCGCGGCGTAAAGAGGGTCATCCCTGAACGAACGACGCATGAAAAACGCACCTCCGCGTCTCAAAATCCCGCCGAGGATTGGGAGATTCAAATTGTCGCCTGCCGCGATGTGCGGAATCATGAAATTTTTGTAGTAGAGCAGGTAGCTAAGTAACAGATAGTCTAAGTGACTTCTATGAGAAGGTGCGTAGACCAGCGTATGGGTTAGCGCCAACTCGTCGATTTGCTCGAGCCCCTCAATTTCTACGCGTTCGTAAATACGGTTCCAAAACCATGTCAACAATCGGGACAACACCCGTACGGTTGGATGAGACATATCTGACGCGATTGTGCGTGCATGCTTATTAGCGAGCCGCTCCATCTTTCGCTTTTCTTTTGCTGTCGAACTCTGTTCGATAACGTTTTGAACCTGGCGACTCTGCACGACTTGTGCGAGTAAGTTTCGTCGGTGCGAGAAATCTGGACCTAACGTGCGAACTCGTTGATGACGCAGTCGTACCCTCAAATATCTGGCTGTTCGGCGTAACGCGATTGTTGGATCGCTAGCACTAGCGGCTTCCGCGAGACTCAAAGGGCGTCCTAGTTGAACAACTATGTTCCTGCGGTTAATGAAGAGGTTGAGGATTCTTTTGATCCGGCCAGACGCAGCCCAGTTTTCAGAGGTGAGAATTTTCAGCCAAGAGCCTTCCCCGACTAGTGCGCGCCCCCAAAATACGGAAACCGGCACTAGTTGACAGCTGGCTTTAAACTCTTCGTTCGTAGTTATGAGTCGGCTGAGTCTCGGGGAGATGGTTTGCATCGTGACCCTTCCGGATGCCGCCCTCATCAAAGGAAAAAAACGACTCTTCTCTTCGACTCCGGAGCTTGCGATGTTTGACAGTGGTGGCTTGAGGCCATTTGCTGCACAGACCAGGTCAAGAATAATGAGGTCCGACAACGCTCGTTGTTGCAGGACATACACGGGCTCAACGGCTTCATCGAAAGCATCGGCCCCAGATAGACTGGGCCGTGCGATCAGGCTGACGATAAATCGACAAATTCGGTACAGGAAACGCTTCATGGTTCGCCTGGTCGGGGTGTCAAGAGAGGCGAAGCTTCTCTTACCCTTAGGTTATTGTGGACGCTCTCCCGAGAACAACGCATCTAATTGCTCGTGATTGGTGCTATTAATTTCCACTTCCCAAATTTGGTCGTACTTCTCTTTTGTAACTTTTCCTGCTTCTTCGCGGCTGCGGATGACAGTTGGGCGCAGGAATACTAGAAGGTTGGTTTTCGCATTCGTTTTCGAACGCGACTTGAATAGATTACCGAGGACAGGAATATCACCAAGGAAAGGGACCTTTGATTCAGAGTCAGTAATATCGTCTTGAATTAATCCGCCAAGAACAATGGTTTGTTGGTCCTCTGCAAGAATCGTTGTCTCTATGGTCCTTTTAGATGTCACAACATCGGCAAACCCTGAACCACCGACCGGAGTGTTCAAAACGTTTGTGATCTGCTGAGCGACTTCTAGGCGTACTGAATTTGTGTCGTGCACGTGTGGAGTGACCGTTAGCTCCACACCGACATCTTCGCGCTGCACTGTTGTGAACGGATTGCTGGTGCCATCTCCGGTCGTCGTGAAAGAACCCGTCCGAAATGGAACTTCTCGGCCGACGAGTATGTGTGCTTCTTGGTTGTCGAGGGTTAGGATACTTGGTGTCGATAAGAGGTTTGCATTTGAATGTGTCGCGAGAGCGGTAACAACCCCACCAAATGAGATTGCATCTGCGTCGATTTTCGCAGCAGCGAGGGTTGGACTTGAGACGCTCGCTAAGCCGGATAGTACGTCGACGCTCTGCCCATCATCAGATACGAGATTGCTGAACAGACTTGAAATAACGCCTTCAAGAGTCGTCGATATAAAGGGGACTGTTTCGCCACTACCATCAGCTGCAGCAAATTCGAAACCGAGATCTGATGAATCATCGATCGTTACTTCAACGATCGCAGCCTCTATAAGGACCTGGGCCTTGCGAATGTCGAGTTTTTCGATGATCTGTAAGATCTCCGACATGGTGCCTGGATCAGCACGTGCAACGATTGCGTTAAGAGATTCGTCAGCCTGGATTGTTGATTCCACTTGAGGTGCATCTTCGCCCTGTGGTCTGCCGCTGAGAACGCCATTCAGTATGTTGGCAACGGCTGTCGCATCGGCGTGGCTGAGCGGAATAACTTGGGTTGCATCTGTCGTCGTCGCTGGTTGATCCAGCTTGTCGACGATTTTTAACACTTCAGCTATAGGTCGCGGTTTACCGCGGATGACTAGCGAATTGTTTCGCTCGTTGGCTATGATTTGGACACGTTGCGGGCCCTTGGCGTTTCTGCCGATCTGATCAGGGGCTACTTTTTCTAGAATGGCGACGACTGTGCCCACCCATGCATCTTTGAGGGGGAGCATGATGACGCCTTCTTCGTCAGAAATATCAATGTTCGAGATGAGCGCTTTGAGGCGAATAATGTTGTCGGCATGATCGCTAATGATCACGACGTTCGGTTCGGCTACTGAGGCGATGTGGCCATACTGTGGTATCAGCGGACGTAAGATTTTAACAAGTTCCGCAGAGTCCACATTTTGGGCGGCGATAACTCGTGTGACCAGCTCCTCGGGTGCCACAACAGAAAGGTCGCCAGAGGTGCCTGGCGTTTGCTTGCCAGCCGCATTTTGCTGAATACGAATCACGTCTCCAGACGGGACAGCGGTAAAATTGTGCAGCCGAAGGACACTTAGAAAGAGGGCATAGACGCCGTCTTTGTCCATCGGCGTTTCTGATATGACGGTGACGTTGCCTTTCAAACGAGGATCGATGACGAATGTCTTACCTGTAATGTCAGCTACCTGAGTCACAAACTCATGAATGTCTGCACCTTTTGCGGTCATCCGCCAGGTTTGGGTATCACCATCCGCACTATGAACTGACGCACTGACGCTGAGGGATATCAATACCGCGACCGCTAAACGATAGACGAGGCCAAGATTGCGCCGTGTAGTTTGTGCTGCTTTGTTTTTGTTCGTCATGGCCTTCTTCTAAGATTCGCCTGGTAGAGTTGCTGTGATGAAGAAACGTCGCTCACCGCGACGTATTTCGATACGGGCGCTACCTTGCGCCAATATATTATCGAGTTCTAATTGGTCTTGCTGTAAATCGCCTACATCTCTGCCGTTGACGGATAAAATGACATCACCGGGTTGTAGTCCTGTCTGGCGCAGTGCGGGCGTTTTGTTTAGATCGCCTATGCGGTACCCGCCGCCATCGGCAACCTCAATGCCTAACTCTTGTAAAGCACCTTCAGCATTTTCATTAAACTTCTCGCGGTATTCGGCGACCGAACTTGCGTCGCCTTGATTTGATGCATCGCTTGGCGATGTAGACGTCTGAGCATTAGCGCCGTTTGGGTTGTTGCGGCCTTCGTTCGATGCGCCGTTTTCGGATGGGATTGCGGTTACCTTGCTGCTTCTCGTGCGTGGGAACGCGAGCGATTCTCTAACCCCTGCACGGCGCAGATAAATCTGGTCGTGATCGATCGCAACGAGCTCGGCGTTACCAGGGACTTTGTCACCGACGCGATAGACCAGTCCAGGTTTGCCTTTTTGAGCGACGATTGCCGAAGATCGTTCCTCGTCGTCTGACACGAAAACACTCTGCAGCTCGAGAGGTAGGCGGGTCTGCACAGCAGCTTCGCTGGTTGATTGGTCCGGTGCTATCTCACCGGCCCGACCAAACAGATTTTTGTTTAGGATCCAGTTAACGTTCGCTGCGGGTCGATTGCTCTCGCGAGCTTGTGGACTTTGGGTCTGCGCGCTTGTTATAGGTGCGATAGGCGTCGCAAAGAAAACCCAAATAGTTATGGCTAGCGTATAGGCTATGCCAACGACTAAAAGCCATTTGAGCGGTTCTGCCCCTTTTTGCAGAAATGTGTCTAGCAACGAATTTTGTCCTTCACTTCTAGCCGTCGTCGAGTGTCCTCAATCCGCCCCTCAATACACAAGGGGCCCATGGTCTTCGACGCTTCCCTAATCGCGCAACCGTCTACTGAATAACTTGACTATTTTCTCTCGTTTTAGTTCAGGGCTATTTAGTTTGGTAAGTATGAGGCTGCCGCCATGGCAGCACAAACCTTAAATAGGAACTGATTCTAAGTTATTGATTTTAAAAGAGCTGTTCCTCAACAACTAAGACAACAGCGTGATCTGGGTCACTTCCTGGCCATGGTCTGTTTAGCATTTTTGTCAACATTTTCGTAATGCCGATTTTGACGAAGCCATTGTTCGTTAATTCAGCTTCAAGAAGGTGAGTTGGACTTGTATGCGTCGTCACTTCAGCTTTTACGGGGGCCGATAGTTCAGCTTTTAATTCGGGCAGGTTACTTTCTGAAAATTGCCCTGAAAGGACATAACGAACTAAACCGCCGCTCCAATTCAGAGTCCCATCGAGCTCATCGACTGTTTCATCTTCGACGGTAAAAATGCCCGTGATATCAGTCATGTTTATCGTGCCAGGAATGAATAAGTCGTATTGATGGAGGAGGGGTTTGAGCAGTTCTAGATCAGCTGTACCGTTCACCGAGAATTTCACTCTATTGACGCCAACCGTCGTCAGGTGAATCTCGAGTAGCGGTTGTTCGAGCTGCCAATGTACCCGTGGCGCCAGTGTCAACAGTGAGAGAGTGTCGACAGTCCAGTTGATTTGACCGAGCTGCTGACCGGAAGCGACAACGAGACCTGTGCCGTTCCAGACCGAGCCTCTTGGTTCGAGCAATGCAAGCTGCGCGTCCGGCTGGATAAATCGTGCGACCAAACTCGCCGGTGCGAAGGCGATTATAGATATTAGAAATACCGCCAATCCCGCTGCGATGTAACGTTTCACTGGCTTAACAGTTTTTGTGCGATGTGTTGATAGATTTGGGTCAACGGACTGAGCTCGCCAACGCCTATTTGCTCATCGATCTTATGGATGGTGGCATTTGTCGGACCCAGCTCGACAACTTCAACCCGGTTAGAGCCTGGCTGATTCCAATGTGAGATAAAACGGCCGTCGGATGTGCCCCCGGAGGTTGAAAGTTCAGTCGTCTGGTTTGTGATCTCTTGGATCGAGTGCGTAACCGCTTCGGTGAGTTTGCCCTGTCTGGTCAAAAAGGGTGGTCCGGAAAGGGTCCACTCGATGTCGAACTCGGTCGTATGACTTTCGAGGATAGCGTGAACTTTCGCTTTGAGGCGCTCTTCAGTCTGTTCTGTGTTGAAACGGAAGTTGAATAGGACTTCCGCCTCCCCGGGAACGACGTTCGATGCGCCGGTGCCTGCGTGAATATTGGATATCTGGAAGCTCGTTGGCGGGTAGTATTCGTTGCCATTGTCCCAGACCGTCTGTGCTAGGTCAGCTAGCGCGGGCATCGCTGTATGGATTGGGTTTAAAACATCCTCTGGGTAGGCGACATGACCTTGGATCCCTCTAATCCGTAAGCGGCCATTCAGCGACCCACGTCGACCGCACCTAACGACATCACCGACCTGATGCGAGGAGCTTGGCTCGCCGACCACGCAGTAGGTCGGTACTACACCGCGATCGTTCAGGACATCAATCACATGGCGCGTACCGTGGATTGCCGGCCCTTCCTCATCGCTAGTGATCAAAAAGCTAACAGTGCCATTTAGAGGTGGGGGTAGAGGTGGGGGATTGATGCGGACCTCATCCATTGCATCTGCTCCTTCGTTCCCCTCCAACCTTTCCATCGCAACGACCATCGCTGCCAAGCTACTTTTCATATCAGCGGCACCGCGGCCTTGTAGCTTGCCATCGGAGACTAGTGGCTCGAAAGGATCAGAGCTCCACTGCTCGACGGGTCCTGTAGGCACGACGTCGGTATGACCAGCAAAAAGTAAATGAGGACCTTCACCCGAACCAAATTGGCGGGTTGCCCATAGGTTAGTGACGTCAGAGGCATTAAGGAACTCAATCCTAAACCCGATGGCAGAAAGGCGATCTGCAATGAGTTGCTGACATCCCGCGTCTTCGGGAGTGACCGAACGTGCGCGAATCAGGGCGCAGGTTAGGTCGAGGACGCGATTCGTTACTTCCAAGTCTTTCTCACAATCTTAGTTGTGTGCGTGTAGCGCGTCGTTCAGTTCTATCGCGCGTCTGTTAGTGCGACACAGAACCTGGCCGTTTTGGCTATTGCGGATAAAAAGCATGTCGGAGTTACCGGCGAGTTCTCGTGCTTTAGCCTTGCGAACTTCTGTACCTGTTTCATCGACTACTGTAACTACGGTACCCGCGGTGATGTAGAGCCCAGCTTCGATTGTGCACCGATCACCCAACGGAATACCTGTACCCGCGTTGGCGCCGACGAGACAATTCTTACCCAAGGTAATCGTGATTTCACCGCCACCCGAAAGTGTGCCCATGGTTGATGCGCTTCCGCCGAGGTCGGTACCCGCATCGATAGTGACGCCTTGTGAAATTCTACCTTCCACCATATTTGGCCCGAGGGCTCCCGCATTAAAGTTAACAAACCCTTCATGCATCACCGTAGTACCATCACCAAGGTAGGCACCTAAGCGAATGCGAGAGGCATCTGCAATACGTACGCCGCTTGGCATCACGTAGTTCACCATTTTCGGGAATTTGTCGACGCTCATGATTTCAAGATGCTCGCCCTTTAGGCGAGCGCTGAGAATTTCTTGATCTAATTCTTCAGTGCTAATTGCCCCTTGGGTCGTCCAGGCGAGATTAGGTAGGTGCGGGAAGATCCCGTCGAGATTCAGCGTATTCGGAAGCGTCATTCGATGAGATAGAAGGTGTAGCTTGAGGTAGGCCTCCGGTGTTGAGTCAATGGCCACATCCTCCACCAGTTTGACGATTTGTAGAGGTTGGTCTGCTTCGAGTAAGACGGCAGGGGCTAGATCGTGATCGGCTATGAGGTAACTGATCTCTTCCGGCGCAGCAGTGGATGTGCCATTTGGTAACGATGCGACTGCTGCTGCGACTTCTCCACTTGGATTTAGACAGGGAGTTGGGAAGTAGCAATCGAGGGGGTTGCCCTGGGAATCCGTTTGGCTGATACCAATGCCAAAAGCAAAAACGTCAGACATTTCATGCGCTCAGTTAAATTTGGGCGCGTAGTCTAACAGCCTCAGTTTGATCTGGCCTATCTGGTTTTGGCGAATTCCAGTAAGCGTTCGGCCGCTTCTTGGCACCGCTCAAGCTCAGAAACCCAAGCGACTCGTATGTGTGCGGCGCCTGGATTTCCAGCGCCACCATCCCGAGCAAGATACTGCCCTGGTACCACTTTGACATGTTGGTCTTGCATAAGGGCACGAGCAAACTGTGCATCGTCTTCGCCGACGTCTAGCCAGTGATAAAAGCCACCCTGTGGTGTATGTACTTCGAAGTGCTGGCTAAGTATTTGCTCGACGATTGCGAATTTCTGGCGATATAGATCTCGGTTCTGCTGCACATGAACCTCATCCCGCCAGGCTAATGCTGAGGCGAATTGATGGTGGGCGCTCATCGCACAGCCATGATAGGTACGATACAAAAGGTAATCGCTGAGGATCTCAGCGTCCCCCGCAACAAAACCGCTCCTAAGGCCGGGTAGGTTTGAGCGCTTTGAAAGACTGTGGAAAATAACGCAGTTCTTGTATTCAAGGTTGCCCATGGATTGGCTCACCCCGAGAAGGCTAGTTGGCGGGTGTTCATCGTCAAAGTAGATTTCCGAGTAACACTCGTCTGACGCAATGATGAAATTGTGTTCCAGACTCAGTTCGATGAGTTCGGCCATTTGTGTTTCTGGCATGACTTGGCCAGTAGGATTTCCCGGTGAGCAAATGTAGACGAGTTCCGTCGCGGCCCAATCTTCAGATTGGAGTTGCCTGAAATCTTGCTGGTAGCCACGTTTCGGGTCGTTATTGATATAGAAAGGCGTGGCACCACCTAGAATCGCTGCGCCTTCATAGATTTGATAGAACGGATTGGGCGTCAGAACTTTGGGCAACGGCCGGGTTGTCGTGTCACCGGCTGTGGCGCTCGGGCTAGAAAGAACTGCTTGTGCGAAAGAGAAAAGCGCTTCACGTGTGCCGTTGACCGGAAGAACTTGAGACTCAGAATCGACCCTAATCTGAAACCGTTTAGCCAACCACTCCGTAATTGCCGAGCGTAGCTCTGGTACGCCGCGGGTAGCGGGGTAGGTTGCCAGATGCGTGGCTAGTGCTTGTTTATCTGATAAATAATCTAGGACAAAACTCGGTGGCGCATGTTTGGGTTCGCCTAAGGAGAGCGGAATTGGATCGAGCTCTGGGTTCGGTGTGATATCTGCGAGCAAGTTGTTTAGGCGCTCGAAGGGGTATTGGTGGAGTTTCTCTAAGTTTTGGTTCAAAAGGTTTCCCGTTTGTAGGCACAGTTCAGCTGTTCAGCGCGGCGTCGATACGCTGTCGAATCGTTTCTTTCAGTGTGTAGGCTTGTTCACCAGCCTCGATTGGCTCGAAGCGTTCGTTCTGGATAAGAAATGTATCTTCGACCATTTCCCCAAGTGTTGCTATCCGAGCGGAGCGAAGATGCAGTTGTAGATCGACAAACAACTCTGCGATGAGGGCGAGCAATCCAGGCCGATCGTTGGCGACGATGGTAAGAGTGGTCGTTTCACCATCGCCGGTGGACTTGAGTTGGACTTCGGTAGGGCGCGGTAGCTCGCGTAGCTGGCGACTCAAACGGCGATTTGTACTCTTGATCGGTCGATTGACATCGATTGCGGCTTTGCCAATTTGCGCTACCAGCTCAGACCGTAAGTTCGGGTCTCGCGGTAGCGGCAAACCTTCCGTCGTCAGTACGGTATACGTGTCGAAAATCATGTTTTCTGGGCCCGTAAAGACGGTCGCGTCCACAACCGATAAGTCGAAATTAGCTATCGCGGCGACTGTTCTTGCAAAAAGCTGTGGCAGGTCATGCCCGTATAAGTAGATTCGAGTGGCACCTTCTCCGGGTAAGTCTGCGCGGGTGTCTTGAATGCTAACGAATGGAGTTTCGGAACCTTGGTCGGCCAGGATTGCTTTTGTAAGTTTTGCTATCTGTCGCGGTGTATGCCGCAGGAAGAAATCGTTACCCAATTGTTGCCAGAGCTCTGTGACCTGCGCTTCATCCTGCGCTTCACTTGTGTGCTCTGGGTCACCAACAAGTCTTTCTAGTGCCCGCTCTTGAGTAGCATCGATTGTGGCTTGTTTGTCCGCGTAGGATTCGACACCGCGCCGCAGCATGCGCCTGGTTTCGTTGTACAGTTGCCTAAGCAGGGTCGCTCGCCAACTGTTCCATAGCGTTGGATTAGTAGCATTGATGTCCGCGACTGTCAGTGCATAAAGGTAGTCGAGGCGCATTTCGGATTTAACTTCTTTGGCGAAGTTCTGCACGACATCCGGGTCGTAGATATCCTCTCTCTGCGAGACCGTTGACATATAAAGGTGCTTTTCAACAAGCCAACACACCAAATCGGTGTCCGCGTCAGTGAGGGTATGACGAGCGCAAAAGGAGCGCGCATCCTCTGCACCAAGCGAGGAGTGGTCACCGCCACGTCCTTTACCGATGTCGTGATACAGCCCAGCGATATATAGGAGTTCGATTTTAGGGATCGTGTGCACGCAATGGAATGCGACCGGGAAAGCTTCTTCGCTGGAGCGGTATCGGAATCGGCGCATATTCCGGATAACCATCATTGTGTGCGCATCAACGGTATAGATGTGAAATAAGTCGTGTTGCATTTGCCCAACGATTTTCCCGTACTCGGGGATGTATCGCCCCAAGATCCCATAGCGCCGCATGCGAGTAAGTTGGGAGACTAGTGTGTATGGCGCCTTTAACAACTCGATGAACAGGCGCGAGTGCTCTGGGTTCGCGTTGAACTCGTCGTCGATCAAGTCGAGCGCGTCCCTCAGCAAGCGAATTGTGTGTGCACGTACACCGGCGATGTCTCGCCGATTTGCCAAGATGACAAAGATCTCGAGAATTGCGGCGGGGTGCTGGCGAAAAACTTTGTCATCGATAGCGTCAATGTAGGAGTCAACGATTTGGAAGCGATCATTGAGAGGCTGTTTTTTACGGCGACCTTTCGCAATGACGTTTTCCCGAAAATACTGGATGAGGATATCGTTGACTTCAGTTAACGCGAGGACATGCCTGTAGTAATGGTGCATGAATCGCTCCACACCACGCTGGGCATCGGTGTCAACAAACCCCAAGCGTTCGGAGAGATCACGTTGATGAGAAAACTGGAGTTGGTCTTCTTTACGTTCAGCGACTAAATGCAAGCCAAAGCGGACCCACCAAATGAAACGGCGCCCTTCAACAAGCCAATCCCGTTCTTGCCCAGTTAGGACCCCGAGGCGGACGAGTTCGTCCGGATCAGTAGTTTGGAACTGGCGGTTACAGATCCATAACGTTGTATGGATGTCGCGCAAACCACCAGGTGATGTCTTTACATTTGGCTCTAAGTTGTATTCAACGTTGTCATAGTGAGCATGTCGAGCAACCTGCTCGTCATGTTTGGCTCGGAAGAACTGATCAACAGGCCAAATGCGTCGACTGGCCATAGCTTTATCAAGTTTCGCTGCTAAGTCTTCGTCGCCGGTCAGAAGTCTTCGCTCGAACATGGCCGTGGCGACCGTGATGTCTGCTTTTGCTTCAGCACGACAACTTTTGAGGTCGCGGACAGCATGACCTACCTCGAGGTTTAGATCAAAAACGCGTTGCAGGAACTGTTCGATGGCATCCTGGTGTTTGCGTGGTGCCGCGGCAACGATCAATAGGTCGATGTCGGATCCAGGGTGGAGTTCGGCGTGACCGTATCCGCCGACCGCATAGAGCGCAATATCGGGTGTTTGCCCAATAATGAGCTGATAGAGATCTCGAATAACTTCATCGACCGCCGCCGTCAGGTCAGCGATCAGCGTTTCGATCGGCTCATCCTGCCAGAAACGCTCGGCTATCTTGTCACGCGCATCGTTGAGGCGATGTCGGTGGGCTAGATCGATCTGGGTACTGATTAGGAAATCTCTTGTGGCGTGGGCGTGGGCGAGGGCGTGGATGTAGACGTGGCGGTCTCTTCTAGCCGTGGCCCGGTTTGCTTTCCATTTCTCTCTTCACTGCGGAGTGTAAAGATCTCACACCCCTCGTCAGTCACCATTAGTGTGTGTTCCCACTGCGCCGACATTTTGTGATCCTTCGTTACTGCGGTCCATTGGTCGGGCAGAATCTTTATGTGACGTTTACCGGCGTTGATCATCGGTTCGATCGTGAAAGTCATGCCTGTTTCTAAGCGAACGCCTGTCTTGGGGCGACCATAGTGCAGTACCTGTGGGGCGTCATGGAAGATCTTACCGATGCCGTGGCCACAAAACTCGCGGACGACGGAGAACCGATTCGCTTCCGCATGTTTTTGAATGGCATGCCCGATATCGCCAAGAAAGGCGCCAGCTCGGACGGACTCGATACCTTTGTAAAGACATTCCTGAGTTACTCGACTCAACCGTTTTGCGAGTACGGTCGCCTCGCCGACAAAGAACATTTTGCTGGTGTCGCCGTGGTAGCCATTCTTGATCACGGTAATGTCGATGTTAAGGACATCGCCGGATTTCAACTTCTTGCTTGGAGAGGGAATTCCGTGACAAACGACATGATTGACTGACGTGCAAATTGATTTCGGAAACGGCATTTGTCCACCCCCGCCGCCATAGTGGAGTGGCGCCGGTATGCAGTCCAATTCGTTGACGATAAAATTGTGGCAAATCTCATTGAGATAGTCGGTGGTAGTCCCTACCGCGACGTGAGATCCGATCATTTCGAGGACTTGAGCGGCTGCGTTACCGGCTGCGCGCATACCGTCGATATCGTCTTGGCTGGAGGTCATAGCGACCATGGGCATAAACTCGTTTTGCATGTGAATCGATTATGGTATAAAGCGCACCGTTTTCGAGCAACGCTCAAAACGAGTGAATGCGACATTATTTGTCGCTTGCAACGAAAATGGCGACTTTCCATCGACACTTTGTCAAAGGGACTAGCCATAACTAACTGAAAATTCGACATATTTTCTGTACCTGGTCACGGGTGCCTCGCGATGGTGGTAATTCATTTAGCAGGGTTGATCAGGGGGAATATGTTTTGTATTAACCCGGAGACATAAAAAATGACTGTATCCATGCGAGATATGCTGGCTGCTGGTGTCCATTTTGGCCATCAGACACGCTTTTGGAATCCTAAAATGGCGCCTTTTATATTTGGCGCTCGAAACAAGATTCACATCATCAACCTCGAACGCACGCTCCCTGCCTTTAATGAAGCGCTCAGCGAAATTCAAAATCTGTCCCGCCGAGGCAACAAAATTCTCTTTGTTGGGACTAAGCGCGCCGCGGCAAAAGTGATTGCCGAGCAAGCCTCCAGAGTTGGCATGCCCTATGTTGATCAGCGCTGGTTGGGCGGCATGCTCACCAACTATAAGACGATTCGTCAATCGATCAGGCGTCTACAAGATCTGGAAAAGCAATCAGAGGATGGCACCTTTGAAATGTTGCCTAAGAAGGAAGCGCTGCAGAAAAGTCGAATGCAGGAGAAGCTTGATCGTAGCTTAGGTGGAATCAAGGACATGGGTGGTCTGCCAGATGCGATTTTTGTAGTCGATGTGCAGCACGAACACATCGCGGTGTCTGAGGCAAACAAACTTGGCATACCCGTGTTCGGTGTTGTTGACTCAAACAGTGATCCTGATGGCGTAGATTATGTCATTCCAGGCAACGATGATGCGATCCGCGCGATCCGTCTTTACATTACTGCAGTCGCGGACGCGATTGCTAAAGGTCAAAGTGAGGCATCGCTGAACGTCGCGGCCAACGAATTTGTTGAGGTCTCTGCAGACGGTACAGATACAGCGGCGCCTGTGACTGAAATATCCGAAGGTGTTTTAGCTTCGGTTGATCAAGCGTTTGCAGAGCAAGACTCGCAGTCTGCTGAGGCAGCAGCACCTGCTGCACTTACCCCTGCTCCTGCAGTGACACCCACACCTACACCTGTACCCGATGAAACAGCTGCGGCAGATGAGAGTAGTGCAGCTGCGGAAGGCGACACGCCAGCTGGCGAGGATGAGACACCTGCTGACGGCGCAGAGCCTAAGTCATAAGTAGTAGGGCGATTTCGAAGGATTAAGAGAGGAATCAAGCATGGCGATTACAGCGTCAATGGTAAAAGAGCTCAGAGAGCGAACTGGGTTGGGCATGATGGATTGCAAACGTGCCCTAGAAGAGACTGATGGCGATTTAGAAAAAGCCATAGAAGAACTGCGTAAGACCAGCGCCCTGAAGGCAGCCAAAAAGGCTGGGCGTACAACGGCTGATGGGTTGCTTGGATTAAAAGTCGCTGAAGATGGGTCACGAGCTGCGATTGTAGAAGTGAACATCGAAACCGATTTCGCGGCAAAGAATGAAAAGTTCATCGCTTTTGTAGAAAAGACGGTGGCACAGCTTTTCGAATCTTCAGACGGTGCGATTCAATCTGTGATGGCTGCCGGTTTAGACGCGGAACGAGAAACGCTAGTACAAGAGATTGGCGAGAATATTAGTGTTCGCCGAGGCACCGTTTTAGATTCTAGCAGCGGTGGTATTTCGTCTTATCTACACGGTGATAACCGCAAGGCTAGCTTGGTTGTGTTGAGTGGTCAGAATGCCGCGCTCGGTCGTGACATAGCAATGCACGTTACTGCGATTAGCCCATTGGTCGTCCGCGGTGATGACGTCCCAGCTGATGTGCTTGCCAAGGAACGAGAGATCTATACGACACAGGCCAACGATAGCGGTAAGCCGCCTGAAATCGTTGAAAAAATGGTTGAAGGTCGAATAAGAAAATACCTCGCTGAAGTGAGCCTGCTCGATCAGCCATTTGTTAAAGACCCCAACGAAAAGGTGGGTGGGTTAGCAAAAGCTGCTGGTGTTGAAGTAGAACAGTTCGTTCGATTCGAAGTCGGCGAAGGTATTGAAGTGGAGGAGGAGGACTTCGCAGCCGAAGTTGCTGCCCAGCTTCAAACGAGCGGGGATAACAATTAGGACCAACGTTAAGTTTCAGCGACTCCTGCTTAAACTGTCAGGAGAAGCTCTAGCTGGTTCGGATGGGTTCGGCATAGATCCGAAGGTTCTGCATTTCTTAAGCGCTGAAATTCGCGCATTGCTTGACGCCGGGGTCGAGGTCGCGGTCGTACTTGGTGGTGGCAATCTGTTTCGAGGTCAGGCGCTCGCTGCAGACGGCATGGACCGAGTGACGGGCGATAGCATGGGTATGCTCGCAACCGTAATGAACGGCCTTGCGTTAGGAGATGTACTGCGCCGTGACGATGTAATTGCCAAGACATTCAGCGCCGCTGGCATAGATGGTTTCGTTGACCGATACAATAGAGATCAAGCCACACAAGTGCTCGCCGATGGGGGAGTCGCAATATTGACTGGCGGCACCGGCAATCCCTTTTTCACGACAGACACGGCGGCTTGCTTGCGCGGCATCGAAATTGGTGCTGATGCAGTACTCAAAGCAACCAAAGTCGACGGCGTTTACGATAGTGATCCAAACACCAACCCGGACGCGCAACGTTTCGACGCGATCACATACGAAGACGTGATAGCACGGGAACTTAAGGTTATGGACTTGACGGCAATCGTCTTGGCCAAGGAACATGACCTACCTTTAATGATTTTTGATATGAACTTACCCGGCGCGATGTTAAAAATAGCAGAGGGTGAGTCGATTGGGACTCGAGTAGGCAGCAACTGACATCGTCGTACCGGTGACAGGGGCAAGTGCACAGTAAAAGTACTGAGGAGCGATATTTGTGATCGATGAAATACTTGAAGACGCTAACGATCGTATGGGTAAGTCCCTCGAGTCGATGCACCAAGCTTTTGCCAAAATTCGCACGGGTCGAGCGAATCCTTCTCTCTTAGATACCATAACGATCGAGTACTACGGTACACCGACACCGCTGAACCAGGTAGCTTCAGTGAGTGTGGAGGACGGTCGGACGTTGGCTGTTTCCCCCTGGGAAAAGCCACTCATTCCAGAAATTGAGAAAGCGATTCTCAAAAGTGACATTGGCATTACCCCGGTTTCTACAGGTGATGTTATTCGCGTGCCATTACCGCCGCTTACCGAGGAGAACCGTCGTGACCTCGCAAAATTGGCCAAAGCAGAGGCAGAGAATGGTCGGATAGCCATCAGGAACATTCGCCGTGAAGCGATTTCCGACGTTCGTGAACTCGTCAAAGAGAAGGAAGCAACTGAGGATGAAGCGCGCAAAGCTGAAGATCAGATGCAAAAACATACTGACGCACGGGTAGCTGAAGTGGATCAAGCATTGGCAGCTAAAGAAGCTGATCTCATGGAAATCTAAAAACGCATGGCGTCCACGACTCCGGCCGTTCACGACACCGAGCCTGCCCTGGGCTTGGTGCCAAAACATGTTTGTATCATCATGGATGGCAACCATCGATGGGCGAAGCGTAAGCATTTGCCAGGCGCTGCTGGTCATCGAGCTGGTGCCAATAGACTCCGCCAGATTGCAGAGGTTGCGGCGAATGCTGGGGTTAAAAATCTAACTCTGTTCGCCTTCAGCACCGAAAATTGGGGGCGACCGAGTGGCGAGGTCTCCATGTTGATGGATCTGATGCGCCATGTCATGGACAACGACATCGCAGAGCTCGATCGCCGCGGCGTGCGTTTGCGTGTTATCGGTAACAGGGAAAAATTTGCGCCTGACATACAGGCAAAGATGCGTGACTGCGAGGAGTTGACGGCCAAGAATGAGGCTCTCAATCTATCGGTTGCTGTCAATTTTGGGGGTAGGTGGGATATCGTCCAAGCGGCGCAGCGCCTTGCTCAACGGGCAGTCGCCGGTGAAATACAAATGGACGAGATTGATGAGATGCGGTTCGGGCAAGAACTGTCGCTCGCCGAGCTGCCAGAGCCCGACTTACTGATTCGTACGGGTGGCGAATTTCGAGTGAGCAACTTTTTACTGTGGGATCTTGCCTACACAGAACTTTATTTTACTGAGACGTTTTGGCCCGATTTTGATGACGACGAGCTTGGACTTGCCTTAACGGAATTCGCGAGCCGTGCGCGTCGGTTTGGGAAGCGTGGATAGCAAACTTAAAAGTCGTATTCTTACCGGCGTGGTGCTCGCACCTCTCGCGGTAGCGGCGGTTTTTCTCCTCCACAATGTACCGTTTGCGATCCTATTTTGGGTGATCACTGCGCTCGCGATGTATGAGTGGGCCGGTATGTTAGTGAGCGAAGAGGGTGGCGCCAATCGTGTCATACCCATTGCTTACTTGCTTTTGTTTGCGCTGGGCGCAGTGCCACTGTACCTACTACCCTCGCTACAGCTGCCCACCATCTTTCTCGGTCTAGCGTTGTGGGTTGCTGCACTTTTGGTTCTAAGGTTCCACGGACATGGATTTAATCCGTTTTCGAGTAAACCTGCTCTTGCGGTCACTGGTCTAGTTTTTGGCTGGGCGGGTTGGCTCGCAATCACTCTGATCCAGGCACTACCCTCTGGGCATTGGTGGATACTGTATGTTTTTGGGATTTGCTGGGGAGCAGACATCGGCGCCTACTTTTCTGGGAAACGCTTTGGCAAAACTAAGCTCGCCCCATCTATCAGTCCCGGCAAAACCTGGGAAGGGGTGCTTGGCGGGCTTGCACTTGCGGGGCTTGTCTGCGGATTGGCGGTTTTCGCTTGGCAAGAAAATCGTTGGCTGTGGCTACTCATCACGCTCGTGCTAATTGGGCTATCCGTTTGCGGAGATCTATTTGAGAGTTTCGTGAAGCGCCAGACCGGGGTTAAGGACTCAGGCACATTGCTGCCGGGTCACGGCGGTGTGCTAGACCGGATTGACTCGATTCTGATCGTTTTGCCAATACTTGCCCTGCTACTTCTGCAATTCAGGCTTGGTTCACTTTGATCGGACAATACTTCAGGACAGTAAGCTGGGCAGAGTCTAAAATGCGCGGCAATTAGGACGAATATGACAAACATGATGCAATTATGGATTTCTTAAGCTACCCGCTAGCGTTTCTCGTTTTACTCGGAATTCTCGTGACGTTTCACGAATTTGGGCATTACTTGATCGCGCGATTGTCGGGCGTACAAGTTTTGAAATTCTCGGTTGGCTTCGGCAAACCGCTGTGGTCTCGCGTTGACAAGCGGGGTACAGAATTCGCCGTGGCGATGATTCCGTTCGGTGGCTATGTCCGCATGCTGGATGATCGGGATCCTGAACAGGCGAGTCTGCAAAGACCAAATCAGGTTGCTTACATGGATCTGCATCCAAAATGGCGGATTGCGATTGCCTTAGGTGGCCCGGTTGCGAATTTTATTCTGGCTGTACTTGTATTCGCAGTCCTAGCCGTTGCAGGTAAATATGTCCCCGCCCCGATGGTGGCTTCGCCTGCGGATGATAGCCCGCTTGCGCAGGCTGGCATCACCGCGCCTGCCGAGATACTTGGGATCGATGGATCTGAGATTTCGAGCTGGCAAGAAATTGGTTTCGCTCTCACGCGCCGGTTGGGTGAAACGGGAGAGGTTCTCATCACCTTTAGGGATTTAGCTACCGACCGAGAAATGGTGGCAGAAGTACCGATCGCTGCATGGCATGACGGTGCACGAGAGCCTGATGTGATTGGTTCTCTAGGTTTCGTGCCGACAGCATTGAGTGTGCTAGGCCAGATCGTTGCCGACAGCCCAGCCGAAGACGCTGCACTCAAAGCCGGTGATTGGGTTGTAAGAGCTGGTGATCAAGAAATATCGCATTGGTCAGAGTTAGTGTCAGCGATTGAGAAGTCCCCAGGACAAGCGCTGCCATTGGAATATATGCGAAATGGTGTGCGGCAACAGGCAGTAGTTTATCCAGGAGTTAGAGAACGCGGGGACGAGACCGTCGGTTTTCTGGGGGTAGGCGCAACACAACGATTCGTGACGACGTCACTGTTAGGTGCGATCCCGCACGGCGTGGCAGAAACCTATGACAAGACTGCGCTTACGCTCATGATCCTTAAGAAAATGGTAGTTGGCGATGTATCGGTTAAGAATCTATCCGGTCCTTTAAGCATCGCCCAAGTTGCTGGTGATTCAGCACAGTATGGTTGGCGCCAATTCTTTGGTATCTTGGCGTTCTTGAGTATCTCCTTGGGTGTTTTAAATCTGCTGCCGATTCCAATATTGGACGGTGGCCACGTTATTTTTTCGTCCTGGGAATGGATCAGGGGAGAGCCTGTATCGGAACGAGTACAAGTTGTCGGTGTCCAAATCGGACTGATGTTGGTTGGGGGATTATTTATCCTAGCTACGTATAACGACGTACTGCGTTTGTTCTAATTTTTTTGACTGCACAGAATTGAGAATTTTTCGCATTATGCAAATTCGGTTTGTTCGATGTTTGGCCCTTCTGGTCATGACACTTGTATCTGGTATTTCGTCAGCTCAGCAGGCTGGCAATGCACCGGTCGAGGCAAGTTTCGTGATCACTGATGTACGTCTCCAGGGTTTGCAACGGGTTTCAGCTGGGACCGTCTTTAACTTGATCCCCGTTGGCGTAGGCGATCCAATCGATCAGCTTGGTGTGCGCGAGGTTGTGAGGTCGCTTTTCTCCTCCGGTTTTTTCAAGGATATCCGTATAGCGCGAGATGACGGGGTCCTTATCGTCACTGTCGATGAGCGTCCAGCCATTGAATCCATCGAGATTGATGGGAATAAAGCTATTAAGACAGAGTCGTTGCTGGACGGTTTGAGTGAGCAGGGCTTGCGTGAAGGTGAAATTTTCAAACAGGCAACGCTCGAGCGAGTCGGTTTGGAACTAGAGCGACAATATGTATCCCAAGGGCGATATGGCGCATCGCTTGAGACTGAAATTGAAGAACTACCTCGAAATCGGGTCAACCTGACAATCAACATCGAAGAAGGCAAGAACTCTGGTATCAGGCACCTCAACATCGTTGGTGCGAGTGTCTACAACGAAAAAGATTTGTTAGACAAGTTGGAGCTGAAACAACCAAGTCTCCTTTCCTTCTACAAAAACGACGATAAGTATTCGAAAGAAAAGCTCTCTGGTGATCTTGAGACGCTTGAGGCTTATTACAAAGACCGCGGCTATGCAGACTTTGATATCTACACAACCCAAGTCAGCATCACGCCAGATAGACGGCAGGTATACATCACCATCGGGGTAGAAGAGGGTGATGTCTATACGGTGGAGGAAGTGAATCTCGTTGGCGAACTTGGTGATGTGAAAGCAGAAGAGCTTCGGACGCTGTTCCTTGTCGAAGAGGGTCAAATTTTCAACCAAGCTCGAATCACAGCCACAGAAGAGCGCATGACAACTGCGCTTGGCAATTCAGGGTTCACTTTTGCTACTGCGAGCGGCGTACCGAAGATTAAGGAAGACGGTAAAGTTGACGTTGAGTTTTTTGTTAATTCAGGCAAAAGAGCTTACGTGCGGCGTATGAATTTCACGGGTAACGAGATGACCCAAGATGAGGTTATGCGTCGTGAGATGCGACAGATGGAGGGTGGTTGGGCATCGAGTGCTCAGATCGATTTGTCCAAAGTGCGGCTTGAACGACTTGGTTACTTCAAAGGTGTGGATGTTGAAACACCGCAAGTGCCAGGTACTGACGATCAGATAGATGTGAATTTCGGGGTCGAGGAGCAACCTTCTGGCAGTATTTCTGCAACGTTGGGCTATTCACAAGGATTTGGTTTGATCTTGGGTGGCAATTATTCTCAGACCAATGTTGCCGGTAGCGGCAACAGCTTAGGGTTTGGTGTTAGTGCGTCAAGATTTCAGAAATCGGCAAACTTTAATTTCTTTGACCCTTACTTCACGTTGGACGGGGTCAGTCGGGGCTTTAACGTCTTCGCCCGTCGGTTGGACTTTGACGAACGAAATATCGCGCGCTATGCCACCGACTCGGCAGGGATTGGGATGAACTTTGGCCTACCAATTGGTGAGACTCAGCGCATCAACTTTGGTCTGACGATGGACTGGACAAACATTACAGAAGGGGCATTCGCGGCCCAGGAAATTTCAGACTTCATTGATAAGAACGGCGAAAAGTCGATCAACTATAAGTTCAATCTTTCTTGGTTGAGCTCAACCTTGAATAGAGGTTTGTTCGCAGATCGAGGTACACAGCAGAACTTAGGCTTTGAACTCTCAGTGCCCGGCAGTGACCTAACGTTTTACAAGCTGACCTATTCTGGCGAGCGTTACTTCCCGATCACGCGTACCTGGACTTTGCGGCTCCGCACGGAGCTTGGTTATGGTGATGGCTATGGCAATACAGATCGTCTGCCATTTTATGAACATTTCTTCGCAGGTGGTTTTGGCTCTATTCGAGGTTTTGAGAATTCAACGTTAGGCCCACGAACAACGCCACCAGCTGCATTTGCAGGTTTCTTTGATCGACGCGGCGATCCCTTCGGCGGAAATCTATTAGTAGAAGGTAGTGCCGAAATAATTTTCCCATTCCCGTTTGTGGAAGACAGCCGCCAGTTTCGACCTGCATTTTTTGTTGACGTCGGTAACGTCTTTCAAACCCAGTGTCCCTCCGTGTCCACCAATTGCTTTGACTTCAGCGTCGATGATCTTCGCTATTCGTTTGGATTTGGCGTGACCTGGTTAACCGGTCTTGGACCGATGAGTTTTAGTATTGCTAAGCCATTTCAGACGCAAGCGTTTGATGAAGAAGAGCGATTTCAGTTTGAACTTGGACGAACATTCTAGGTTAGAATGCGCGCCCTCAACGAAACAAAAACGTAGAACGACAATCATAAATTGGGGTATCAGATGATCAAAAAAATTGCTGTATTGCTGTCGGCACTCTGCCTCGCGAGCGCAGCTCATGCGGAGATGAAGATCGTTGTGCTGGATACAGTGCGCGCCATTCTCGAAACCGAGGAGGCGAAAGTGCTGATTGAAGCCGCGGGTAAAGAGATGGAACCTGAGCAGGATGAAGTGAAGGGATTGGCAGAACAGCGCCAGGCGCTCATCGACAAAGTCCGCAAAGATGGCGAGGTCATGAGTAACACCGAGCAGAATCAAATTCAGAAAGATATCGAAGCGCTCGAAATCGATTTGCAATTCCTTTCGCAGAAATTGCAAAAAACGGTGCAAGACAAGCGGCAGGAAATTTTGGTGGCGTTGGCGCCAAAGTTTGAAAAAGTCCGCAATGATCTAATCCAAGTAGAGGGCTTCGATATGATTATCGCGCCTAACGCGTTGGTTTATGTGAATCCGAAAAACGACATCACTAAAAAGATCACTGAACGCATGAACGAGCAGAGCGACTAGGCCTGGTTTTATTTGACCAGTTACTCGCTGAATTAGGGTGCCTGGATGGATGAAATCCTAACGCTCGGAGAAATTGCGGCACGTGTCGGCGGACACGTGCACGGTGATGACGCCATGATATTGCACGGTCTTGGCAGCCTGGGTGCTGCCGAGTCGGGTCAGATCAGTCATCTTTCAAGCCCAACCTACAAAGACCAACTTGCCACGACTAAGGCGAGTGCGGTCATTCTCAAAGAAGAGCATTTACCTGAGTGCCGCGGCGCAGCCTTGGTCGTGGATAACCCCTATTTAACGTTTGCTCGCGTGTCACAGTTCTTTCGAATTGACGATGCGATTGCAGGGACGATCGACGCCAGCGCGAGTATCGACTCGTCCGCGATCATCGATGCGACCGCGTCTATCGGTGCGAACGTTGTGATCGGCAAAAATGTGGCCGTTGCTGAAGGTGTGCAGATATTTGCCAACACCGTGGTTGGGAACGATTGCTTCATTGGCCGCCAGACTGTCCTTCGCTCGAATGTGACGCTCTACAGTAATGTCAGGATCGGTGAGCGATGCGTCATCCATAGTGGAGTCGTACTTGGCGCGGATGGTTTTGGCTTTACCCCTACTGAAGAAGGGAAGTGGCAGGCGATTGCTCAAGTTGGCGGTCTAGCCATCGGCTCGGATGTCTCCATAGGTGCAAACACCTGTATAGACCGAGGCGCGATCGATGACACGGTGGTTGAAGATGGCGTGCAAATAGACAACCTTGTACAGATCGGGCACAACTGTCGCATTGGTGCCCACACACTGATCTGTGGCGTGGTCGGACTTGCGGGTAGTACGACAGTTGGCAAACACTGTGTTTTCGCAGGTCGGTCTGGTGCAGGTGGGGATCAACCCGTGACGATATGTGACGGGGTTGTTGTCAGCTCATGCGCGGTAATATCTCAATCGGTAGACAAGCCTGGGGTATACTCGGGGTCGATGCTCTTTCATGAACACAGCAAGTGGCGACGCAATGCCCTCAGATTTGCCTCGTTGGATGAATTGTTTAAGCGTGTGCGCAAGCTCGAAAGAGACAAAGACTAGCCGGGTCGTGGTTAGCCCAAAAATAAAATTTAAGTGGATGACATCGTGACATCGAGTGTTGAGTTGCCGATCAAAATCAATGAGCTATTTAGCTACCTACCGCATCGCTATCCGATTCTTCTCGTAGATCGCGTCACGGAAATGGTCGTCGGAGAATCGGTCAAAGGTTACAAGAACATCACGGCTAATGAAGAAGTATTCAACGGCCATTTTCCTGGGGAACCTATATTTCCAGGCGTTTTGATCTTGGAAGCAATGGCACAGTTATCCGGCGTACTCGCTTTTGAAACAAAAGGCACTCGGCCCGCCGATGGCGTGAACTACCTGTTTGGTGGGGTCGACAAGGCACGCTTCCGTCGTCCCGTAGTGCCCGGTGATCGCTTGGAGATGGAAAGCTCGATAATTGCGGACCGCCGCATCATGATGAAGTTTGAAACGAGTGCCTATGTAGACGGCGAGCTCGCTTGTTCCGCGGTCTTGTCCGTTGTGGAGCAGTCTCGGTGATAGATGGGCGAGCGATAATTGACCCAACAGCAGTACTGGGGGAAAACGTTTCGGTTGGGCCGTGGTCGATTATCGGTGCCAACGTCGAGCTCGGAGATAACGTTGAGATTGCCTCGCATGTTGTGCTTAAAGGGCCGACGAAAATAGGCAGCGGCGTAAAGATCTTTCAATTTGCCACAGTCGGTGAGGACACCCCTGCATTTGCCTATGCCGGTGAGGATTCCTTTTTGGATATCGGTGACAACACCGTTATTCGAGAGGGCGTGACAATACATCGCGGTATGGCCAAAGGCGGCATTAGTAAAACGATCGTGGGTAAAAACTGCTTGTTGATGGCGTACGTTCACGTGGGCCATGACTGCGTTGTCGGTGACCACGTTATTATGGCGAATAATGCATCTTTAGCCGGGCACGTCACAGTAGGCGATCATGCGAACTTTGGCGGCTACAGTGGTATTCCTCAGTTTCGCGCTGTCGGCGCATACACCCACATCGCTGCGATGAGCCTGGTCGTCAAGGATATCCCAGCTTACATGACCGTAACCGGTAACCCTGCATATGCCGCTGGGTTAAATATCGAAGGAATGAAACGGCGTGAGTATAGCGATGAAACGATCCGAGCGATGCGCCAGGCTTATAAGACGGTCTATCGACAGGGTCTGAAAGTTGCCGATGCCCTTGCCGCGCTCTCAGACGCGCGCAAACAGTTTGCTGAGGTGGATCTATTCGCAACGACTATCGAGGCTTCAGAGTGGGGCATCATACGTGGACGCGGCACCACGCAGGCTGAATAAAGTGGCAAGCAAAAGTCTATAGGGGCGACTGAAAGGTGAGCAAACGTCTCACGGTAGGGTTGCTTGCCGGAGAAGCTTCTGGCGACAATCTTGGTGCAGGGTTGATGACGGCCATGCGGGCGGAATTGGCGCCGGATTTTGAAATCGATTTTGTTGGCGTGGGCGGCGCACGCATGATCGATGCAGGCCTTGATTGCCTCTTTCCAATCGAAAAGCTTTCGGTCAACGGCTTTCGTGACCCCATCCTCAAACTACCAACACTAATTAAAGCATTGAAGAGCGTCGGCGATGAGATGCTCAAACGTTCGGTAGATCTTTTTATTGGTGTTGATTTCAACGTCTTTAACTTCTTACTGGAAGGTCGGTTAAAGAAACGTGGGTTGCGCACCGCACACTATGTTTCGCCGTCGGTCTACGCGTGGCGGCGTGGAAGAACGAAGCGGGTTGCGAAAGTTGCTGATGTGATTTTGTGTTTGTTCCCGTTCGAACCTCCATTTTATGAGAAGACATCGGTGCAGGCGGTCTTTGTTGGCCACCCACTAGCAGATGAAATTTCTTTGACAAGTGGTGATAGCTCGAGCCGGGCTGAAGCAAGAAAGAAGCTTGGCTTAACAACAACGAACACGGTCGTAGCCGTGCTACCTGGCTCACGCACAGGTGAGTTGAAACTTATGTTGCCACCTTTTCTCGAGGCCGCGACGATCGTGGCCAAGCAGGATCCGAAGGTTGAGTTTTTGATTCCTTATCCGCGAGAAACTCTCAAGCCGATTCTAGAGACAAGCCTTGCGGAATTTTCACAGCTGTCTGTGAAGCTAGTTCCCGGAGGAGCACGGACTGTACTTCAGGCGAGTGATGTCGCCTTGGTCAAGTCAGGCACTAGCACGCTAGAGGCGATGTTGCTGCATAGACCGATGGTCGTCAGCTATCGGATGGGCAAGATCAGTTATCAGCTGGCAAAGCGTTTGATGAGATCCCCTTATGTTGCATTACCCAACATTTTGTTAGATGAGATGTATGTGCCGGAACTACTACAGCACGAAGGAACGCCAGAAAAGCTGGCCCATGCTTTGCTCAATGAATTGCAGAGTGCTCGCCAAGATCCGGATTATTTTCTCGCGTTTGAGCGTCTCCATAAGCATCTTCGCCGCCGGGCAGATGTTACGGCAGCACGTGCCGTGATACGCTTGCTGGGTGTGGGAAGCAGTTAGCTTATTCGAGTTTTCGATGGAACCATGGGCGCGCGGCTTGCAAGCCGGTGTCGATGAGGTTGGGATTGGACCACTCGCCGGACCGGTTTACGCTGCGGCAGTGATTCTCAACCCCACCCGCTCTATCGAAGGACTAAATGACTCCAAGGTGCTCAGTAAAAAGCGTCGAGAATCTCTATGTAAAGAGATAAAGAACGCGAGCCTAGCTTGGTGTGTTGGGCGGGCCAGTGTGGGGGAGGTTGATCAACTCAATGTTTTGCGGGCAAGTCATTTGGCAATGCAGCGCGCTGTGAACGGTTTAACCCACACGCCTGATATGGTCTTGGTTGATGGCAACAAAAAGCCGCCACTTGCCTATCCGGTTATGACAATCGTGCGCGGCGATGGTCGCGTTCCTCAGATCAGTGCGGCATCAATTATAGCTAAGGTCGCGCGCGATGCGGAGATGGTCGACCTCGATGAGCAATTTCCAGGCTACGGCTTTGCTCAACACAAAGGTTACCCAACCAAAAAACACTTTTCCGCTTTGCAGAATCTGGGTGCCTGTGATGTGCACCGACAGAGTTTTGCGCCCGTACGCGCTGTAAACGATGCGGCTCAACCAGATCTCTTACCGACATGAACCAGTTCGTTCACCTACACCTACATACTGAATTTTCCCTCGCTGACGGGATTCTCAAAGTGAAGGATTTGGTTCGCGAAGCTGTGGCGCAAGAGATGCCGGCTATGGCGTTGACCGATATCAACAACCTCTTTGCACTCGTGAAATTTTACGAGACCTGCATCGGGCAGGGCGTGAAACCTGTGCTTGGCTGCGAACTGATGATTGAGTCAGGCACCAGAGGTGCACCCGAACGCATTGTCTTGCTTGCGATGAACGTTGGAGGTTACGCCAATCTTCTTAAATTGGTGTCGATGGCCTACACAGATACAGATGATCGAGGGGTATTGAGCGAAGCTGCGGTTTTCTCTCTCGGCGATGATCTTATTGTGCTCTCGGGGGGTGTTCGCGGTCATCTGTGGTCAATATGCGAGCAGGAAGATGCACCTGCACTCAAAGAGCGTATTGAAAGGTGGCGACAGGTCTTTGGCAATCGGTACTACATTGAACTGACCCGGACTGGACGTGCCGGTGAAGAGAGTGCGGTACGTCAATTGGTCGCAGCTGCAAGCGCACTCGGTGTACCTGTGGTCGCGACAAACGATGCGATGTTTCGGTCTGCTGAAGACTTTGAAGCGCATGAAACCCGTGTCTGCATTCACGAAGGACGTGGTCTTGACGACCCGAGACGGGAGCGAAGGCATAGCGAACAGCAGTTCTTAAGATCAGCAGAAGAGATGTCAGAAGTATTTTCTGACCTGCCAGTTGCCGTAGCCAATACGGTGGAAATTGCGAAACGCTGTAACGTTCAAGTTGATCTTGGCACTTACTATCTACCGGATTATCCGATTCCAGCAGAAGCAACGTTAGCTAGTTTTTTGGAGGAGACCTCTCGACAAGGCTTGTTGGCGAAGTTTGCGGAGCTTGAGATAGCAGAGGATGCGCAACACGCCTATCGAGATCGGCTGGTATTCGAATTAGACGTTATCAACCAGATGGGCTTCGCAGGTTACTTTTTGATCGTGATGGAGTTCATTGCCTGGGCCAAGGAAGAACTAATCCCCGTGGGCCCGGGTAGAGGGTCTGGCGCTGGTTCGCTCGTTGCTTATTGCTTGGGTATAACCGACCTCGATCCACTCGCATATGACTTACTCTTTGAGCGATTTCTAAATCCAGAACGAGTTTCTATGCCCGACTTTGATGTCGACTTCTGTATGGAGGGTCGGGATAGAGTCATACAACACGTCAGCGAACGCTACGGTGAAAACGCCGTGAGCCAAATAATCACATTTGGCACGATGGCCGCCAAAGCGGTGGTCAGAGATGTTGCCCGAGTCCAGGGCAAGCCATATGGCCTTGCGGACAAACTATCGAAGTTGATTCCGTTCGAAGTAGGCATGACTTTATCTAAGGCGATGGAAGATAGTGCCGAGATGAATGAGTTTGTGCAGACGAGCGACGAAGCGGCCGAAATCATGGAGATGGCTTACAAGCTTGAAGGCATCGTGCGTAACGTTGGCCGCCATGCTGGCGGGGTCGTCATAGCCCCGCGAGCATTGACTGACTTTGTCCCGCTCTATACGGAAAACTTAGGCGGCAGCCTTGTCTCGCAATACGACAAAGATGACGTAGAACGAGCTGGGCTTGTGAAGTTCGACTTTCTTGGTTTGCGAACGCTGACAATCATCGATTGGACGGTCAAGTTCATCAACGCGGATCGCGGTACGGATGATCAACTTAATATTGATAAGATCCCGTTTGACGACCCGCTTGTCTTTGACTTGCTACGCGATGCCAACACAACGGCAGTTTTTCAGCTTGAATCGCGAGGTATGAAGGACCTGATTAGGCGTCTTCTACCTGACAGCATCGATGACATTATTGCGCTTGTAGCGTTGTTTCGACCCGGGCCGCTGCAATCGGGTGCCGTGGACGACTACATAAATCGCAAACACAATCGCGAACCCGTAACGTACCCACACCCGACCTTGGAACCTGTTCTGAGCGGTACCTATGGTGTTGTTTTGTACCAAGAACAGGTGATGCAAATTGCACAGGTCTTGGCGGGGTTTTCTCTTGGTCAGGCTGACCTTCTTAGGCGCGCAATGGGGAAGAAAAAGCCAGAAGAGATGGCTCGTGTGCGGGAGCAGTTTCTTACAGGGACAGATGAGCGAGGCGTAGACAGCAAGCTCTCCAATGAGATCTTTGATCTGATGGAGAAATTTGCCGGTTATGCCTTCAACAAATCCCATTCGGCCACCTATGCCGTAGTTAGTTTTCAGACCGCCTGGTTGAAAGCACACTACCCATCGCAGTTCATGGCGGCGAACTTGTCTGCAGATATGCAAAACATTGATCGCGTCGTTGTTTTGGTCGATGAGATTCGTTCGATGGGCTTAACGCTGATGCCACCGTCGGTGAATCTGAGCGAATACAGGTTCACTGTACAGAATGAAGCCGTCGTCTACGGATTGGGTGCGGTTCGAGGTGTGGGAGAGGGTCCAGTGGAGGCTATTGCTGCTGCGCGTAGTGGTGGTGCTTTCAAGGATCTCTTGGACTTTTGTCGACGGGTTGATTCGCGTAAGGCTAACAAGCGTGTTCACGAGGCGTTGATAGGAGCAGGCGCCTGTGACGAGTTCGCCCTCCCGGGTGAATCGGTGAATGACACGAGAGCACGGCTACGAGCCGAGCTACCCAATGCTATTAAAGGCGCTGAACAATTGGCACGCAACGAAGCTGCTGGTATGAGCGACATGTTTGGCAGTGCAGACACACAAGACACAGAGGCTGAGATTGCTATCGGCCAAGTTCACTATGTCAGCTTAACCACTCGCGAACGTTTGTCCGGCGAGAAAGAATCGTTAGGCCTTTATTTGACCGGGCATCCGATTGAGGAATACGAGGAAGAGCTGCGCCACTTTTGTAAGCGCAAAGTCGTGGATCTGAAATCCGAGAAGAAAAAGCAGTGGGTTGCGGGGATGGTCCTCAATACACGGGTTATGAAGAGTCGACGAGGTGCACCGATGTGTTTCCTCGTATTGGATGACAGAAGCGCTCGAATAGAGGTGTCGGTATTCCCCGAAGTCTACGAGCAGTTTGGGCAAAAGGTTGCTAAAGATGAACTGATCGTGGTGGAGGGGGAAGTTGAGTCTGACGACTTTACTGGCGGATTAACGTTACGCGCAGAACGCGTGTTGAATATCTCCGAAGCACGCAAGAAATTCTCTACTGGGTTTGTGCTTGATTACACACAAGAACAGATACCGGGTGATTTCAATCATAGGTTGAAAGATATCCTTGAGCCGCATCGCTGCCATCAAGTTGGTTGTCCTGTCGCGGTTTTGTATGCGCAAGGTCAGGCGTGCGCGAGAATCAACTTAGGTCAGGATTGGCAAGTTGAAGCAAATGACGACCTGCTCTTCGAACTTCGACAAGAATTTGGTAGCAATGTCGCTTTGGCTTATGGCCCCTGATTCAGAGGATCTAGGTTCAGCGGCTATCGATCGAAAAGCTAGTTCTGCAGTCACCAGTCTTCGATCCACCGTTGGCGAGCGCTTGCATGACCTGCTCGAAGGCAAACCAGGCGGGACGCTTAGAATTGGTTTTAGCGGCGGGCTTGACTCCACGGTGCTCCTAGATCTGCTTGCCAATATAGATCTTCCGAATGGTTGGGATTTGTTTGCGGCTCATGTCAATCATGGTATCGCGGCTCAGGCTGATGAGTGGCAAGCGCAATGCGAACGCGTGATGACAGGATACGGACTCCAGTTTGCAGTCAAACAGTTAAGGATCGAGCCCGCAGGCAACCTTGAGGCCAATGCGCGAGAAGCGAGGTATCAGGTTTTTGCCGAGCTCGCTTGCGCGCATGACTTTTGGCTAACTGCCCATCATGCTGATGACCAGGTAGAAACTGTTTTACTCAAACTGTTACAGGGGCGCGGCTTTAAGGGGATGTCCGAGGTTTCAACTGTAAATGGCGTCTCTGTGCTAAGACCTTTGCTCGGCACATCCCGTGTGGAACTTGTCGCCTATTGCCGAGAACGACAATTGGTGTGGATTGAAGATCCGAGCAACTCCGACATTCAATTTGAACGTAACTACCTCCGTGCACGCATCCTCCCCGGGATCGTTTCTCGATGGCCGCAAGTACGTGAGAAAGTCGCCCACTTACTGGGCTCGAACAAGGCGATTGAAGATGTGGCGAAGTTCGAAATCGACCGTTACAGAACAAGCAACCCAGATGGGCTGAGGGTTGTCGACCTACCAGTCGAGTCAAAGGCTGCGATAGCTTGGTTACGGATGTATCTCGAAGCTGGTGGGCACTACAAGGTCACAGAGGCTGCGCTAACTGAATTCATGGCACAGGTGCACGCGGCACAACGTGCAAGAGTTGTCTGGCGCGGAGGAGGCTTGGAAGTACACAAGGATCTTATCCGCGTCTTGGACGATAAAGGTCAATTCCGTTTGAGAGACAAATAAATACGCTCTCTGATTGAGCTTGGGAAGCCGTTTTGCTATCTTGCAATCCCATCTTGAGCGAGCCACACGGGCTCCATTTCAGTCGTCTGGTTTTGGATTTCCACCCGGGAATCGGCGGGCGCATTAACGATGGGATTGCATGACAAGATATATATTTGTGACTGGCGGAGTCGTTTCTTCTTTAGGGAAGGGTGTACTCACCGCCTCTCTAGCAGCCCAGCTTGAAGCGCGTGACCTCAAGGTCAATCTCCTAAAAATGGACCCGTATATCAATGTCGATCCAGGCACGATGAGTCCTATTCAACATGGCGAAGTATTCGTCACTCGAGACGGCGCAGAGACTGACCTTGACCTCGGGCACTATGAACGGTTCTCGAATACCCGGATGACGCAGTACAATAACTTCACGACCGGAAGTGTCTATGCGGAAGTGATCCGTCGCGAGAGACGCGGTGACTACCTTGGCGGAACGATACAAGTGATCCCCCACGTCACCGATGAGATCAAGCGGCGCATTCGATTGGTGGCCGATGGGTTCGACGTTCTGATTGTCGAGATCGGCGGCACGGTTGGTGATATAGAGTCTCTGCCATTCTTGGAAGCCACGAGACAGCTTCGTCTCGAGGTAGGTCGCAACAACACACTCTTTATTCATCTCACCTATGTGCCATATTTGCGCAAGGCAGGGGAGATCAAGACCAAACCGACCCAGCACTCGGTTAAAGAGTTCCGGTCCATTGGCTTGCAGCCAGACATCTTAGTGTGCCGTTCGGAAGATCCCTTACCGAGATCTGCGCGTAATAAGATTGCTCTGTTTACCAATGTCGAAGAACCAGCCGTCATTTCCATGTGGGATGCAGACACGATTTATCAGGTGCCGCAACTGCTGCATGACGAGGGCATGGATCAGCGCGTGGTTGAACACTTAGGCCTAGAGTGTCCCGATGTTGACCTTTCGGAGTGGTCAACAGTCGTTGAGATGGAACGAAACCCGACGCACAAGCTGAAATTGGCCTTTGTTGGCAAATATCTTGATCTACTCGATGCCTACAAATCGTTGATCGAAGCGATTACGCATGCAGGAATACAGACGCGAACAGCAATAGAAATAGATTACATCGATGCCGAAGATCTGGAGCAGCAGGGAGTCGACCTCCTTAAGAGCGCGAATGCGATTCTTGTGCCCGGAGGTTTCGGTAAGCGTGGTTTTGAAGGCAAAATTATGGCCGCTCGCTACGCGCGCGAGAACAAGGTGCCCTATCTGGGAATCTGTTATGGCTTGCACGCCGCGATTGTCGATATAGCGCGCAATTGCGTTGGTTTGGAAGGCGCGCACAGCACTGAGATCGAAGATGCTCCGGACCATGCTGTCATAGGCTTGATTACGGAGTGGCGTGACGAGGAAGGGAATGTCGAGCAACGGGATGATGACAGCGACCTGGGAGGCACCATGCGCCTGGGCGAGCAGGTCTGTGTACTGAATCAAGGTAGTCTTGCTGAACGGGTTTACGGTGAAGGCGTGATCCGAGAGCGGCATCGCCATCGCTTCGAGGTAAATAACAATTACGTAGCCGAGCTCGAGGCACACGGTATGCGCGTCGCAGGTCGTTCTGAGGATGGCGAGCTCGTGGAGATGATTGAGTTGGCTGACCACCCCTGGTTTCTGGCCTGCCAGTTTCATCCGGAATTCACTTCCTCGCCCCGGAAAGGCCATCCGTTGTTCGCAGGCTTCGTCGAAGCAGGGCTGGCTGAACAGAAGTAGCACTTAAACTAACCTAACGGTTAGATTAAGTTAGTGACAAAAACTAAATTTTTGGGATCTTTGATGAACATGCAGCTTTGTGGGTTTGAGATCGGTGAACGCCAGCCATTCTTTCTGATTGCGGGGCCGTGTGTCATTGAATCTGAACAGCTCATTCTTGATACGGCTGGTCGTCTCAAAGAAATAAGTGAAGCACTTGGGCTATCTTTCATTTTTAAGAGCTCGTTCGATAAGGCCAATCGCTCTAGCATTGATGGCTATCGCGGACTTGGCGTGGAAGCAGGGTTGAAGATTCTTGCCAAAGTAAAAGAGCAGATTGGCGTACCCGTCCTTACCGACGTACATGAGGACACGCCTTTCGCTGAAGTGGCGAGCGTTGTAGATGTACTTCAGACGCCGGCATTTTTGTGCCGTCAAACCAACTTTATAACCGAGGTGTGCTCACAAGGGTTGCCCGTGAACATCAAGAAGGGACAGTTCTTGGCTCCCCTTGATATGATTCAAGTGGTAAAGAAAGCTCGGAGCACGGGTAATCCTAATCTTCTCGTGTGTGAACGAGGGGCAAGTTTTGGGTACAACAACCTAGTCTCTGATATGCGCAGTCTGTCATGGCTGCGCCAGACTGAGTGCCCCATCGTTTTTGATGCCACCCACTCCGCGCAACAACCGGGCGGCTTGGGTGCATCGACCGGTGGCAATCGAGAGATGGTGCCTGTGTTGGCGAGATCTGCAGTGGCGGCAGGTGTTGCGGGTGTCTTCATGGAAACTCACCCAGATCCGGACAACGCTAAGTCCGACGGCCCAAATACGTGGCCGCTGGATCGGGCTGAAGCGCTACTTACTCAGCTGCAGGCGATAGACCAAGCAACGAAGGCATCTCCGTGGTCAGAAGACGATCTGTAGTTAGTCGAACGAGAGGAACACGATGACAATTAAGGAAATTCGCGCGCGAGAGATCCTGGATAGCCGTGGGAACCCCACTATCGAAGCAGATGTGGTTACAGCGTCAGGTGTCTGTGGCCGGGCGGTCGCGCCTTCTGGCGCCTCGACAGGTACCCGTGAAGCATTAGAGTTGCGCGATGGCGATGCTTCACGCTATCTAGGAAAAGGTGTTGAGCAAGCTGTTAGCAACGTTAATGGTGAGATAGCCGCTGGTGTGGTTGGGTTGGACGCGGCTAATCAACGCGCAATCGATGATAGGTTGCTTGAGTTAGATGCCACCGAAAACAAATCTAAACTTGGCGCCAATGCCATGCTCGCGGTGTCTTTGGCGTGTGCCAAAGCCGCCGCAATTGAAGCGCAGTTACCGTTGTTCCGGCATATCAATCAATTGGCAGGATCACCGGAGATGCGCATGCCGGTACCTATGATGAATATCATCAACGGTGGTGAGCACGCTGACAATAATGTGGACATACAGGAATTTATGGTCCAGCCAGTGTCCATGTCGAGCTTCAAAGAAGCATTACGTACGGGTGCTGAGATTTTTCAGCATTTGAAAAAGGTGCTACAAGAGCGAAATCTATCAACGGCGGTCGGAGATGAGGGCGGGTTTGCGCCAGACTTGGTGTCAAACGCACAGGCGCTGCAAGTCATTGGGGAAGCCGTTAGCCTGGCGGGATACGAGCTAGGCGCTGACGTGACGCTCGCATTGGATTGTGCGGCGTCAGAGTTCTACGAAGATGGCGTTTATAACCTAGCTGGAGAAGGGGTTCTTTACAACGCGGATCAGTTCTCTGACTATCTCGCGACACTTTGCGATCAGTATCCAATCATTTCTATCGAAGACGGGATGGACGAATCAGATTGGGATGGCTGGAAGGCACTCACGGACAAACTAGGAGATCGAGTACAACTCGTCGGTGATGACTTGTTTGTCACGAACACCAAAATATTGCAGCGTGGCATTACTGAGGGGATTGGCAATTCAATCCTGATAAAGTTCAATCAGATAGGCACTCTCAGTGAAACTTTGGATGCGATAGCGATGGCCAACGATGCTGGCTTCACGTCCGTCATCTCGCACCGAAGTGGCGAGACGGAAGATACAACTATTGCTGACCTTGCGGTCGGGACTGGAGCGGGTCAAATCAAGACAGGATCGCTCTGCCGGTCGGATCGAGTGGCAAAATACAACCAGCTGTTACGTATTGAGGAAGCGCTAGGGGAAGGCGCGAGCTACCCCGGTCGCGCTGCCATCAAAGCGCAGTAGCCCGCCATGCGCCCAAACCCACTAGCAGTAGTTTGTAGATGATTCTAATTGTCCCAACTGTAGGGTCACTATGAGAATACTCGTCGTATTGTTGGCGCTCGTGTTTCTAGGTACCCAGTATTTGCTCTGGTTTGGCCAATCGGGGCACTTTACTCAGGCTCGCCTACAACAGCAGTTAGAGCGTCAAGAACGACAAGTAGAAGTGATTCGAGAACGGAACCAAATTCTGGCTGCAGAAGTCATTGCCCTTAAGAACGACGAAAGCACACTGGAAGCTCGTGCCAGAGAGGATTTGGGGATGGTCAAAAAGGGCGAAGTGTTTTATCTCGTTCCTAACGTCGAGTGATGACCGCCGCCCAGGTTGACATCAAAACCAAGAGTGCCGACTGGCTGGTTGCCGAATTGGGTTTACCTGAGCCGAGACCATTGGTGGCGGACTCTATACCTAACGCTGAAGGCTCTTTAACGCTCGCTGAGGGCTCTCTACCCGCTGAAGGCTCCAACCCCCCAGCGCACAGCGGCTTTTATGTTGAGAAGGTTAATCTCAATACGTTGGACGTTGTGCGCGCTTTGAGCCGCGCTATCGGGGTCCCTCAGCACGAGATTGGTTACGCCGGTCGGAAGGACAAGTGGGCGATTACGCGTCAATGGTTCAGTGCGCCACGAGCTGAAGTGTGGCCGGAGATTCCTGGGACTCGATGCATTGAACAAAAGCCGCGAAGTAAAAAGTTGCGCGTTGGTGAGTTACTAGGTAATGAATTTACGATCACACTGCGGAATGTGCAATGTCTGTCTATAGCACAGATCCAAGCTATTGAGTCTGGCTTCGCCAACCGATTCGGCTCGCAGCGGGTCTCGCAAGACAACCAAGACCGCGCGGTGCAATGGCTGCTCAACAGACGCCAACGAAAGGGTGTTTCTAAGACCCAGCAAGGTTGGTTCCTGTCCGTCGTGCGTGCGACGTTGTTCAATAAGTTTGTAGCCAAGCGCGAAGCACTTGGAACACTCAGCTCAGCCATTGAAGGAGACGTGCTGATAGATGGTTTCCCTTCTGCCCCACTGTGGGGGCGTGGTCGCTCTCAGTCCAAGGCACAGGCCGCTGAAGTGGAGCAACTCGTCACTGGCGAGTTGGCTGACATTTGCGAAGCTTTGGAATATGCAGGTGTAACACAAGGGCGCAGAGCAATGTTCGTGCGGCCAAGAGGCTTGCAGGTAGAAAGCCTCGATGAGAACACCTGGATGCTAAAATTTGCGCTGCCTCCCGGCAGTTATGCGACGACGTTGTTAGACGAGGTTGCGACGGTGCGCGACTTCGGTGGCCAAGCAACCGCAAGTGATCAAGCAATCGCAAGTGATCAAGGAACCCAGCATGGCTGACTTCGATCTTGAGGGCATAGGAATGACTTCGCGACGCACGCGCGAACGCCTGGTCGACAGGATCGCCGCTCAAGGAATCTACGACTCTGCGGTACTTGATCGCATGCGTGCAGTGCCCAGACACATATTTGTGGACGAGGCATTAGCGCAAAGATCCTACGAGGACACCGCCTTACCCATCGGTCATGGACAAACGATTTCACAGCCGTTCATCGTCGCGTTGATGACGCAGCTCATTCGCGAGGGTGGTGGCCGCAGCGTGCTTGAAGTGGGTATGGGCTGTGGTTATCAGAGTGCCGTATTGTCGGGTCTCTTCGAGAAGGTCTGGTCGGTTGAATTGCTTGCGCCACTTGCAGCACGAGCGCAGGAGCGGCTACAGGCCTTAGGTATAAAGAATGTACGCTACAAAGTAGGGGATGGTTATCAAGGTTGGTCGGTTCATGCCCCATTTGATTGCATCATTGTTACCGCAGCGCCTGCATCGATTCCGGATGCACTTGTTGAGCAGTTGGCAATCGGTGGTCGCATGGTGATTCCAGTCGGAGGCAGTGGCCAGCAAGAATTGCTACTCATCAAAAAAGATCGAGACGGCATCACGCAGACGGTAGAAGAAATTGTACGGTTCGTACCATTGGTTAAGGGTGCATAGTTCTGTGCCACAGCATGGCGCGCAATTGTTTGTGAACGACGTATGAGCCTTTTCTTTTCTCGAGCTTGGCGCGGTCTGCTCATGGGTTTAGCGGAAGTAGTACCCGGTGTCTCTGGCGGCACGATGGCACTTCTCACAGGGATATACCGTGAGCTTGTACAAGCGTTAGCGAGCTTTGGCGCAGAATCGCTCGGGTTACTGCGGTCACCCCCAGCTTTCATCAAGCACCATAACCTAGGTTTTTTGGCCAGCCTTGCGACGGGTATGGCGTTTGGCATAGTGCTGTTTGCACGCCTCATGAAGTATTTGTTAGAAAATTATCCGCCGCCGGTATGGGCGTTTTTCTTCGGCGTGATCGTTGTATCGGCGGTACTGGTGGCGTCTAAGCGTAGCGTCAAAACACTCACTTTTTGGGGTGTTGCCGGACTTGGTTTGGGTCTCGCGATGCTGCTGATCCCGCCGCTCGGTAATACTGGATCTTTACTGGTTGTCTTTTTCGGTGGGGCGATCGCGGTATGCGCGTGGATTTTACCCGCGGTCTCGGGGAGCTATATGTTGCTCCTACTGGGGCTTTATGAGCAGATCATTATCGCAATCAGTGAATTCGACCTGCTGGTGTTGGCGGTGCTTGGCGCCGGTTGTGTCGTAGGCTTGATGTCATTCGTGCGGCTCTTGAACTTGTTGTTGAGAAGCTACTATGAGCAAATAATGGGTCTTTTGTGTGGTTTTATGCTGGGCTCAACCATCAATCTCTGGCCTTGGCGGGTGATCGGTGACGCCGGTAGCTCGTGGTTAACACCGAGCGAGTATGCAGCGCTGGGGCGTCCCGATTTTCTGTTGGTTTCTCTGTTAGCATGTTTGTTAGGAGGGATCGGGTTGTGGCTATTAGCCAGACGCTCAGACTTTTAGCGCTTCTTTGTACGATTGGACTAGTTGGTTGTCTACAACAAGGCACACCGTTGGTTGCTGACCGTTCGCCGCAAACGCAACCGACCCCAGTCCGGGCACCCGTGACGCGTCCGCGGACTGTTCGCCCACCACCGACGCCCATACCGATCAAAGAGGTCCGGACATCGAATTACGTAGTCCGGCGAGGCGACACGCTGTACTCAATAGCATGGCAGTTCAAACTTGATCATCAGGGCTTAGCTTATGCGAATCGGATCCCAGCGCCCTATACGATCTATCCTGGTCAAAAATTGGTCTTACGGGCCGAAATACCGCCGAGACGACCTGTCACACGGCGTCCGTCGCAACCAGTTCAGCCCACTGTTGCGCGATCGACCCCCCCGGCCATGCCAACTAAAAAACCACCAGCCCCTATCGCGCGAGGTGGCCTGAGTCCGAAATGGGTTTGGCCGACTGACTACAAAGCGAGTCGGGGCTTTAGTACGAGCAACAAGGGCGTTGATTTTGAGCTACCAGCGGGGCGCAAGAGCGGCGTGAGCGCGAGCAACGGTGGCAAGATCGTGTATTCCGGAAATGGCATCGGTGGTTTTGAGCAACTCATCATTATCAAACACACCGAAGCGCTCTTAAGTGCCTATAGCTTTAACGGCGCTTCACGAGTGAAAGAACAAGAGGTTGTTAAAGTTGGTCAGAAAATTGCCGACATACTCTCCGTAGGCAGGACTGCACAGAAGTTACACTTTGAGATCCGTCGCGAGGGCGATCCCGTTAACCCCGGGAAGTTTATCAAGTAGCTCTGAACAGTCTCCATCGTCAGCGCAACGGAGGCAAATGATGAGCGAAATGGAAAGTGTAGCCCAAGTCGGGGATGTCACCATAGGTAAGGAAGCTGGTGGGGATGAGTCACCGGATGCAACGCAGCTGTACCTGAAAGAAATCGGTTACACACCGCTGCTCAGTGCAGAGGAAGAAATACACTTTGGTCGACTTGTGAAAGCAGGTGACGAAGCAGGCCGAAAGCGCATGATCGAAAGCAATCTGCGTTTAGTGGTTAAAATCTCTCGTCGATATCTCAATCGAGGCTTGACTCTTTTGGATCTTATCGAAGAAGGCAATCTTGGTCTGATGCACGCCGTCGAAAAGTTCGATCCTGAAAAAGGCTTTCGATTTTCTACTTATGCTACGTGGTGGATTCGCCAAGCGATAGAACGCGCGATCATGAATCAAACCAGGACAATTCGTCTCCCAGTCCACGTGGTCAAGGAAATGAACTACTACCTTCGCGCGGCGCGCGAGCTTGCGCAAAAACTTGATCATGATCCTAAGCCAGACGAAATTGCTGAGTTGATCGACAAGCCGGTAGAGGATGTACGCCGGATGCTCAAATTGTCTGAGCGCGTAGATTCGATAGATGCCGTGCGTGATGTTGCTGATCGGTCCCGCTTGGAGATGATCCCAGACGACAATTCACCAGACCCAGCAGCTCAGGTCCAACGCAACGATCTGTTCACAAAGCTAGACGGATTATTAGCGGATCTGTCGGAGAAGCACCAGGAAGTCATTTCCCGACGTTTCGGTCTACGCGGTCACCCGCGTTCCACACTTGAAGAGGTTGGTTCGGAAATTGGTCTGACCCGTGAGCGTGTTCGCCAGATTCAAGTAGAAGGGTTAAATCGACTGAGACGATCTCTAGAAGAAAACGGTCTCAGCCCTGAGCAAATTTTTGGCTAGCGTTCCAGGAGGGCGAACTTATCGGGTTTGCCATCCCATTCTTCCGCATCTTCAGGCGCATCTTGCTTCTCTGTGATGTTCGGCCAGGTTTCGGCGAGTTCCGAGTTTAGTTCAAGAAACTGAGTTTGGTTGTCAGGTAGCTCGTCTTCGGAAAATATCGCCTCTGCGGGACATTCCGGTTCACACAGCGCGCAGTCAATGCACTCGTCCGGATGGATGACAAGCATGTTCGGACCTTCATAGAAACAATCCACAGGACAGACTTCCACACAGTCCGTGTGCTTACACTTAATGCAGTTTTCTCCAACGACGAAGGTCATATCTATCTCAATATTGCGAAAGGCGGCTATTTTAGCCAAGAAGAAGTCGAAGTCGAGATCAAATTTCTCGTGCGCGGTCTCGAATTTCGTATAAGAGCTGTAAGGCGTCTCTCGGACTTAGGCTATCAATATCTATTTGGGCCAGCTCTTCGATGATGGGATGCGTGATATTTTCTTCAATTGTTGCAGAGAGCGGCGAACGAGATGGTGTGGTTCCAGCGGCAAAAAGGTCGGCCTGCAAGGGGCTGAATGACTGCTGTTCGTAGGTTTGCAGTCGTTGACGCGCGGCCTGTAAGACTTCACCGGGAACACCAGCGAGCTTTGCTACCTGGATGCCGTAGGATTGGCTCGCGGGTCCGGGCTCGACGCGAAACAAGAAAACGATATCACCACGATGCTCCGTCGCTGAAAGGTGCACGTTCGCGACGTTTTCTAGTAGGTCGGGCAAGCTGGTCATTTCGAAATAGTGGGTAGCGAATAGTGACATCGCGCCTATCTGAGCAAGCCGCTCCGCCGTTGCCCATGCGAGGGCAAGGCCGTCAAAAGTGCTCGTGCCTCGGCCAATTTCGTCGAGTAGTACCAACGACCTATCGGTCGCGTTATGCAAAATGTAGGCAGTCTCCGTCATCTCGACCATGAAGGTCGAACGCCCCCCAGCAAGATCGTCGGCAGCACCTATACGGGTAAAAATCTGATCAATAGGCCCTAGTTCTGCGTGCGCAGCAGGGACGTAGCTGCCGCAATAGGCTAAGAGAGCGATAACCGCAGTCTGACGCATAAATGTTGATTTGCCGCCCATGTTCGGTCCAGTGACCACCAACATGCGACGCTCGGCAGCAAAAACGGTGTCATTACAAATAAAGGGGTCCGAGCTTGCGGCTTTAACCACAGGGTGCCACCCGGCTTCAATGTGAATGCCAGGTTCTGCTCGTAGTTTGGGTGGCGTGAGACCAAGCGTGTAGGCGCGTTCGGCAAACGTACAGAGGACATCAATTGTGGCGAGAGTGTTGATCATTTCGCGCAGACGCGCGAGTTCCGCTTGCAGGGTGGTTAGAATGTCTTCATAGAGTGATTTTTCCAATTGCAGAGATCGCGATTGGGCAGAGAGCGCTTTTTCTTCGAACGTCTTTAGCTCAGGTGTTATGTAGCGCTCGGCATTTTTTAGTGTCTGTCTGCGCACGTATTCGAGTGGAATTGCGTCAGCGGCTGACTTACTCGTTTCGATAAAGTAGCCGTGGACTCGGTTGTAGCCTACTTTCAACGTACTGATGCCAGTACGGTCGCGCTCTGTTTGTTCGAGATCGGCAAGCCAATCTGCTGAATTCTGAGTTAGTGCTTTGAGTTCATCGAGTTCTTGAGAGTATCCTGCGGCTATGAAGCCGCCGTCTCGAATTAGTGCCGGAGGTTCTGACACCAACGCGGTTCTGAGCAGAGTGGCTGCATCATCAAAATCAGATAGCGTTTCGGCCATGTCTGCGACGTCGGTTTGTAGATTACCAATCGCAGACTGTAGGCGGGGAGAATTTTCGAGGGTTTTGTGCAGGCGTGCGAGTTTTCTTGGCGTGGCGTTGCCTAAGCCGATGCGAGTTAAAACGCGGTCTAAGTCTCCAGTACCGTCAAGTATTTCACGGATTGCTTGGAAGTTAGAATTGACCAACGCTGCTCCAATCCAGTCCTGGCGAGCCCGAACTTTTGTCTGATCCTGTAACGGTGCATGTAGCCATTGTTTGAGAAGTCGTGCACCCATAGGCGTTTGGGTGGTGTTGAAAAGCGCGAACAGCGTGTGCTCTTTACCGCCGTTCACACGCTCATCAATTTCTAGATTGCGCCTCGAGTTTGCATCGAGCGCGACAAACTGCTCTGGGCGTATCACCTTGAGGTCGCGCACGAAGTCTAGATCTTGGCATTGGGTTATTTTGCCGTAGGCAAGAACAGCTGCAGCAGCACCAAACGCCGGACTTCCTGCGGGCAGACCAGTTGGTGCTAAAACTTCGAAGCCGAAGTGGTCTTGTAGTCGATGCGCCCCGGAGATTGGGTCGAACTCAAAGTTTGGTAGTTGGGTCACTGGCAGGGCGAGGTTTAGAACATCCCCGTCCTCGGGCAGGACAATCTCGCTCGGTTTAGACTGCTCAATCCAGTCGTACACCGCTTGCTCGCTCGCGTGTTCAGATACTTTGATGTCACAAGCTGTTAGGTTGAGCTCTGCGGTTCCGAACCGTCCCTGCTGTTCGTAAATTGCGAGGACCGTGCTTACCGTCGTGGTGTCGAGTAGGTTTTCGTCGGTCAAAGTGCCTGGTGTAACGATACGTTGTACTTGTCGATCGACCGGCCCTTTGCTGGTCGCCGGATCGCCAACCTGTTCGCAGATCGCGACACTGCGCCCCAACGCAACCAGCCGCGCGAGATAGTTATCGGCCGCATGGTAAGGAACACCGCACATGGGGATTGGTGTGCCCGCACTTTGCCCGCGTGCAGTCAACGTAATATCAAGCAAGTCTGCCGCAAGTTTTGCGTCGTCAAAAAAGAGTTCGTAGAAGTCGCCCATCCGATAGAAGACAAGTTCATTGGGATGCTGAGCCTTGATACCCAAGTACTGCTGCATCATTGGCGTATGCTGATTAAGTTCAGGTTGGATGGCATTCATTGGTTACAGAGCAGCATGTAATTACTGATTGATTCAGTTTTCTTAGGTTGGTAAGTAGTGAACACCAGCGCTTCTACCTGAGTCAACACCGTCTGATTTATTCCCATTTAACTGTGAGTTTTTGACCCGACCATGGCCAAATTTATTAGATTTAACATTGCAGGGGTTGCGAACATGTACTGAATGGATATACAGTACATTCTAAGCCCACGAAATTAACAGGACGTAGATCTATGGCTCGATCCACAATCCCCAAAACTTCTGCAAAAGACAACATAGACACTGGCAAAGATCGTGCGTTGGGTGCAGCCCTCGCTCAGATCGAGCGTCAATTTGGCAAGGGTTCGCTGATGCGTCTCGGTGATCAGGAACAGGTTGCCATCCCCAGTATTTCCACCGGCTCACTTGGTCTTGATATTGCGCTTGGGATAGGCGGACTGCCCCGGGGTCGAGTGGTAGAAATTTACGGCCCCGAGTCGTCTGGTAAAACTACACTCACATTGCAAGTCGTCGCAGAAGCACAAAAGATCGGCGGTACCTGCGCCTTTATAGATGCGGAACACGCTCTTGATCCGATCTATGCACAGGCTTTGGGAGTAGATACAGACGAGCTCCTCGTATCGCAGCCAGATACCGGTGAACAGGCGCTCGAAATTTGCGATATGTTAGTTCGCTCAAGTGCGATTGATGTCATCGTAGTGGATTCGGTCGCAGCGCTAACACCGAAGGCAGAGATTGAAGGTGAGATGGGAGATTCTCATGTCGGTCTGCAAGCACGCTTAATGAGCCAAGCACTACGAAAGATGACAGGTAACATAAAGCAGTCGAATACTTTGGTTATCTTCATCAACCAAATTCGTATGAAGATCGGCGTAATGTTCGGATCTCCTGAAACAACAACCGGCGGTAACGCGCTCAAATTCTATTCATCGGTCCGTCTCGACATACGACGAATCGGTGCAGTGAAGGAAGGGGACGAGGCGATTGGCAACGAAACGCGGGTCAAAGTCGTCAAAAACAAAGTTGCACCGCCCTTCCGGAACTCGGAATTTCAGATTCTTTACGGCAAAGGAATTCATCGCACGGGCGAAATACTAGAGCTGGGCGTCACGCAAGGACTGGTTGAGAAGTCTGGCGCTTGGTACGCGTATAAAAATGACCGCATCGGTCAGGGTCGAAAAAATGCCGCGGACTACCTGGATGAACACCCAGAATTGCGTGAAGAAATTGAAAGCGCATTGCGCGCTGAGCTGTTGCCCACGGCGGTAAGTTCCGCGACCGAAGAGGTAGGCGAGGTTGTGATCCCGGAAGCGGCGCAAGACTCGCTCACTAAGCTAGAAGATATCTAAAGGCCCCGAGTATGGCGCTCAGTAGTGAGGAACATGATGTTTCTGCTGGGCGCAAGCGATCACTCGCAGCAGTGGATTTCTTAGAAACAGATCAACAGACTCAAATTCCGCAACGGCTCTATTCTGCAGCGGTTCGGTATCTGAGTGCGAGAGAGCATACCGCTAGCGAGCTTCGGCAAAAATTTGCGCGAAAGTTCAGTCGGGAATTCTCGGATGAAGAAGTGGACGCGTTGCTTGAGGACTTGCAGGCTCAAGGGTTACAGAGTGATGTCCGTTACGCGGACGTGGCGGTTCGCAGTCGAGTCTCGCGGGGTTACGGTCCTTACTACATAGAACAATCCTTGCGCTCAAAAGGCGTAGCCCCAGAAATCGTGCATGCGACTGAATCTTGGCAATCTACCGACTGGCTAGACGTTGCACGACAACTAAAAGAACGGAAGTTCTCATCCGTCACCAAAGAAACCCGGTATGAAGACCCGAAGGCTTGGCAAAAAGCCGTGCGAACATTACAACAGAGGGGCTTTTCCTCGGCCATCGTCGCGCGTGTAATCGGAGACTGAGGCTACTGCCAATTGGCTAGTCATCACGTATAATCGCCCGCCTTTTCAGCCAGCAGTGTGCAGCAAATCATGAAGACTTCAGAAGTACGGGATGCGTACTTAGGATTTTTTGAGGAACGTGACCACAAGGTCGTGGATTCAAGTTCGCTCGTGCCGTCTGACGATCCTACGCTGCTCTTTACTAACGCAGGCATGAATCAGTTTAAAGACCCGCTCTTAGGTCGATCTGATCCAGGTTACAAGCGCGCGGTTACTTCGCAAAGATGTGTCCGAGCTGGTGGTAAACACAACGATCTAGAAAATGTGGGTTACACGGCAAGACACCATACGTTCTTTGAAATGTTGGGGAACTTTAGCTTCGGCGACTACTTCAAAGAAGAAACTATCAGTTGGGCTTGGGAATTTGTCACGCAAGTTCTCGGGCTGCCAGAAGAGAAAATTTGGGCGACGGTTCATCCTACCGATGCGGACGCACGCGAACTGTGGCTTAAGAAGATTGGGTTACCTGAAGAGCGGGTCATTGATCTGGAAGAAAACTTTTGGACGATGGGAGATACCGGTCCTTGTGGTCCGTGTACGGAATTGTTTTTCGATCATGGACCCGAAGTTGCAGGAGGTCCACCAGGGTCGCCAGATGAAGATGGCGATCGTTATATCGAGTTTTGGAACCTTGTCTTCCCACAATTTGATCGTTCGGCAGATGGTGTACTAACACCTCTACCTCAGCCGGGGGTGGACACTGGGATGGGTTTAGAACGCGTTGCTGCGATCATGCAAGGTGTCCATAGTAACTATGAGATAGACATGTTTCGGTCGATCATTACGCGGGCGGGTAGTTTCGCGGGAAACATGAGCGTGAATGAAATGATCGCGAATCCCTCTCTCCGGGTCATTGCCGACCATATCCGATCTAGTGCATTTCTTATTGCGGATGGGGTTATTCCGGGAAACGAAGATCGCTCTTACGTCTTACGTAGAATCATTCGACGTGGGCTACGTCACGGAAACAAGCTCGGTATACGAGAACCGTTTTTCTACAAAGTCGTCGACGCGCTTGTTAATGAAATGGCTGAAGCCTACCCCCTGCTAGGAGAAAGACAGAAGCAGGTTGAGGATGTGTTGCGTACCGAGGAAGAGCGATTTAGTGAAACACTAAACCAAGGCATGACAATGCTAGAAGCCCACATCAAGCAACTGAAGGGGCAACAGATTGCTGGAGAAACTGTCTTCCAGCTCTACGACACCTTTGGCTTTCCAGCGGATTTGACGGCTGACATTGCTCGAGAGCGCGGTCTGACCATCGACCATGATGGGTTTGAGAAAGCGATGGAGGAGCAACGGTCCCGCGGCAGGGCTGCAGCTTCGTTTTCGACCAATCTTGGGCAACGTATTAGTGTCACCCAGGATGTTGAGTTCTTAGGTTATGAGACTCTCACCTGCGATGCGTGTGAAGTGTTAGCGGCATTCGATATTGATGGCGAACCTGTTGAGGAACTAAGCGCTGATCAAGAAGGGGTGTTGGTATTAGACAAAACACCATTCTATGCAGAATCCGGTGGGCAAGTTGGCGATCAGGGTTATTTGATAAGTGGCAACAATCGCTTTCTCGTCCACGACACGCTGACTTCTGTGGGTCAGAACATCCACGTGGGTCGCATGGAAGCAGGGGTAATTGGTGCTGGTATTTCGCTCAGCGCGGAAGTCGGTACCGCTCGCCGCGCGGACATACGCAGTAATCACTCTGCGACACATCTCTTGCATGCGGCACTTCGTAAAGTGCTCGGATCCCATGTCGAGCAGCGCGGTTCTTTGGTCAATGAAGAAAAGTTGCGCTTCGACTTTTCACATACGGGGGCTGTGACTCCGGACGAGTTACGCGAGATAGAACTAATCGTCAATAACGAAATTAGGGCTAATAGCCTCGTTGAGACCCGCCTCATGAGTTATGACGAAGCACTTGAACAGGGAGCGATGGCTCTGTTTGGTGAGAAGTATGGTGACAACGTCCGCGTTCTTTCCATGGGTAGTGGATTTAGTGTTGAGCTCTGTGGCGGGACGCATGTATCCCGGACGGGGGACATCGGTTCCCTTTTCATCACAGCGGAGACCGGTATTGCCTCAGGTGTGCGGCGGATAGAAGCTGTTTCGGGGCTGGGTGCGTTTTCGCACGCCCGAGCCCAGAGCGATGAGCTTGATCACCTCGCGGCGCTGCTCAAGAGCGCCTCCGGCGATGTTGTGTCGAAAGTTGCAGCGATGTTGCAGGACCAGAAAGCGCTACAAAAGCGAGCAGATCAGTTTGCGCAAGAGCTTGCGTCTAAGACGAGCTCATCCATTGCGGATAATATCCAAATGATAGAAGGCATTGCCGTATTAGCAGCGGAAGTTGCGGGTGACAACAAGTCCATGATGCAAACCTTAGACACGCTGAAATCTGCAAACGCCGATAGTGTCTTCGTCCTCGCCCAAAACCAAGGCGGAAAGGTGAGCATGGTGACCGCAGTTACTGGAGCGGCGCAGGACAAACTATCGGCGCCGGATGTGCTCAACGAAGTTGGTGCACTTGTTGGGTTGAAAGGCGGCGGGCGTCCTGATCTCGCTCGTGGTGGTGGCGGCGATAAACCAGAGCAGTTGGTGGATGCGCTGCAGAGCACGTATGAAATCGTGGCTACAAAACTGGCCTAACTGATGAGTTTAATCGTTCAGAAGTACGGTGGTACAAGTGTTGGCGATCTTGATCGCATCAAGGGTGTTGCGCTGCGCATTAAAAGGTACAAAGACAAAGGCCATCAGGTTGTTGTAGTTGTTTCCGCCATGTCGGGGGAAACCAATCGATTAGTTACGATGGGAGAAGAAATTTCCGTTGGTCAGCCAAACGCGCGTGAAATGGATGTCCTAACAGCATCTGGTGAGCAAGTGAGCGTGGCGCTCTTATCTATGGCCTTACAAGATACCGGCATTGCAGCGAAATCGATGCTGGCGGATCAAGTGGGAATTAAGACCAACAGTAGTCATGGACGCGCGCGCATCGCTGAAATCGAAGTTGAGCCAATTAGAAAGAACTTAGAGGCTGGTATTGTTTCGGTGGTGGCAGGCTTCCAAGGTGTTGACTCAAAGGGCAACATAACAACGTTAGGTCGCGGCGGGTCTGATACGTCTGCTGTCGCACTCGCTGCCGCACTGGAAGCAGATGAATGTGAAATCTGTACGGACGTCGATGGCGTCTACACAGCGGATCCGCGGCTTGTGGATTCTGCACGGCGCATGGAAACGGTAACGTTCGAAGAAATGTTAGAGCTAGCCAGTCTCGGGTCGAAAGTCCTACACCCGCGTTCGGTCGAGTTTGCCGGTAGATACCAAGTACCTCTAAGGGTGCTTTCGACGTTTGAACCAGGTCCAGGCACGTTGATTACGACAGAGGAAAGCAATATGGAGCAGCCGTTAGTATCGGGTATCGCGCACGCGCGCGACGAGGCTAAAATCACGGTCAGTGGGGTCCCGGATATACCTGGAATAGCTTCCAAAATATTGGGTCCGGTGAGCGATGCGGATATCGAAGTTGACATGATTGTGCAAAACACCGGTGTCGATGGTCTAACGGACTTCACGTTCACAGTTAAGCGTCAGGACTACGCGCGTGCGGTCGCCACGCTCGAACCAATCTGCAAGGCAATCAAAGCGGCGGGTATTACTGGTGACAATGAGATCGCGAAGGTATCTATCGTCGGTGTAGGTATGCGTTCCCACGCCGGTGTTGCAACAAAAATGTTCGACTGCTTAGCGCATGAGAACGTAAATATCCAAATGATCTCGACTTCGGAAATAAAGATCTCTGTTGTAGTAGCAGAAAAATATATGGAATTGGCGGTTAGGGCTCTACACTCGGAGTTCGGGTTGCAGGAAGGTGCCAGCGTAGCGGAATAAGCAAGCTAGCAAACTAAACTCAGCGGTCAGGCAAGGAGAGGTGTGTGCTGATACTGACGCGCAGAGTAGGTGAAACGCTGATGATCGGCGATGAGATTACGGTCACGGTGCTTGGTGTGAAAGGCAATCAGGTGCGCATTGGTGTCAATGCGCCGCGTGATGTTGCCGTGCATCGAGAAGAAATCTACGACAAAATTCAAGAGACCAGCGAGACTGACAGTAAGGACGAAGTGCCTTAGGCAGCCTTGTGCATCGTGACGACTGGCGGCGGTTCATCGCCGATAGCGTCCGTATTCAATGCTGTCAGCGCTGCGGCTTTGTCCTCTTCGTCAAAAACTCGAGTCGTTAGACAAAACTCGACCATAATTTCATTCGGGTCATCTACATAGATCGATTTGCACCAATGATGGTCTATCTCCACCACGTCATATCCAGCCGAGTTTATTCGTTCAATGGCCGCCTGAAAGCCAGCTTCGCCATCCACACCGAATGCAATGTGGTTACTCCAACGCGGTAGCCCAAGACCTTGCGATATGGAGGTGGGAAACTCGTTGCCAATTGTTTCGCTGTGTATTTCCCAGAACGCCATCATCTCACCGTTACCTGTATCGTAGAAAAAATGCTTGGCCCAGTCTTCACCTGGTCCGGTTTCGGCCTTTTCCACACGCACCAATTCGAATCCCATGGCGTTAGTATAAAACTTGTGTGTAGCTTGCATATCCGTGGTTGCGATCGCGATGTGATGGAAGGACATGTGCATTCCTCTTGGTCAAAGTGCAATGGCAGTAGAGTAAGGCAAACAAGGGAAGGATCCAATGTGTGAAGGTCGTGCATTCACAGAGAGTTGAATCAAAGTCCACCCCCTACGACAATTTTTAAAAGGAGCCAAGGCTCTCAAAAAAAATGGCGGAGAGGGAGGGATTCGAACCCTCGATAGGGGTTACCTATACTCCCTTAGCAGGGGAGCGCCTTCAGCCACTCGGCCACCTCTCCGTGAGGCGCGCTATTGTACCTACATGGCCAAGCCGATTGCCAATATCTCAGGCCTCTTTGGCATTTTCTTCGCCACTATCTTCGTCGGTGCCCACACCGACGAGTTGATACTTCTTTAGATAGCCTCGGAGCTGGTGATAAGTGAGACCAAGGAGTTCAGCTGCCTTTCTTTGATTGTGCTTGGCTTCACCCAAGGCGCTGTTGATGAGTTCCATTTCATGGTCCTTCGTGAGCTCTTTTAAGTCGATTGGCCAATCTGCTGGGCTCTGTGGTGTGCTCTGTTTCAACGCACCGTTTCTTGTTGATGTGTCATTCTTCGGTCGGAAGGGCGAAGCAAATGGGTCGAAATTGACTTCCTCAACTTCGTCCTCAGGTTCTGTGCGATAGACACAGCGTTCAATCACATTCTTCAGTTCTCGGATATTGCCAGGCCATGGGTATCTTTGTAGCTCAGCCATCACCTCGGATGCGAACCCTGGGAAAAGTTCTCTCCCGAGCTCCTTGGCCATGTTCACCGCGAAGTGGTCTGCCAGCAGTGCGATATCTTCTTCACGTTCGCGCAGCGGCGGTAAAGTGAGTACGTCGAACGCAAGTCGATCGAGCAAGTCAGAGCGGAATTTTCCTTGAGCCGCGAGGCTTGGTAGATCCTGATTGGTTGCGGCGATAAGACGAACGTTGCAGGTCAGAGTTTTACTACCGCCGACCCGTTCGAATTCACCGTATTCAATAATGCGAAGGAGCTTTTCTTGTACCAACATCGAAGTGGTGGCGAGTTCGTCCAGGAAAAGGGTGCCCCCATGTGCTCTCTCAAAACGGCCGTGATGGGTCTTTGTTGCACCAGTGAAAGCACCAGCATCGTGGCCGAACAATTCGCTTTCCATTAAGGATTCGGAGATGGCAGCGCAATTCATTTTTACGAACTGACCCTCCCAACGGTTGGATAGGAAATGTAGTCTTGAGGCGATGAGTTCTTTGCCAGTGCCGCGTTCGCCGACTAAGAGAACAGGCTTTTCCAGCGGCGCGATGAGAGAAACTTGTTCAAGAGTCCGCAAAAAAGTGGGGGACTCTCCCAACATACGTTCGTTTTCTGGACGCATTGTGATAAATGACCAAATATTGGTGAGAAATACTATAAGGGTTGTCGCAGAAAAAAGCTCTGGAATATATTGTCTTTATAATTCAAAGGCTTATGACGAATTAACCTAGTTGGCACGGATTCTGTAAAGAGTGAGTAGGTGAGTTAGCAAGGTGAAGTAGTTGAAGCCTTTCGAACTCAGTCTGAAATGTTAACGGAGGCAATTGCGAAACATGAGTATTTTTTCTCGCATGAGCGACATCATCAATTCCAACATCAATGCAATTCTCGATAAGGCAGAAGATCCGGAAAAGATGGTGCGGCTCATCATTCAAGAAATGGAAGAGGCGCTGGTAGAGGTGCGTAGCACGTCTGCTCGTGCAATCGCAGATCGAAAAGAACTTGAGCGGCGTAGAGATTGGCAAGACGCTGAAGCCCAAGAGTGGGAACGCAAAGCAGAGGTGGCTGTCGTTAAAGGTCGTGACGATCTAGCGAAAGGCGCCCTTGTGGAGAGTAATAAGGCACGTGAAGCAATATCTTCGCTTTCTGAGGAGCTGGAAGTACTTGAAGGCACCTTGGCGAAGTTAAATGAAGATGTAGGTGCTTTGCAGGCGAAGATCAAGGATGCCAAGGCACGGCAGAACGCGATAATCGTACGCGGTAAGGCTGCGCAGACGCGTCTTGGCGTTCGGCGTACGCTGAGCGACCACAACATTGATGATGCGATCGCGCGCTTTGAATTGTACGAGCGCAAGATGGATGATCTAGAAGGTGAGATTGAGGCCTATGACATGGGTCAAAAAACACTTTCAGACGAGATCGCAGAACTGGAAACTGATGAAGACGTCGACGAGCAATTGAACGAGCTGAAGGCAAGAATGGCCGGTCAGAACGATACCGGTGCTGATGTCGTTGAAGTCAACTCGAACAACAATTAGGAGCCACTATGGACGGCATTGTCGTCGCCTTCTTTGTGCCAGCGGTAATTTTTATGGTGTTTGTCGCACCGGCGTGGATCTTTCTCCACTACCGCAGCAAGGGCCACGCGCAAGGCGCATTGTCTGAAACGGAGCGTGCGGATCTAGAAACACTGGCTCTGCAAGCTGAACGAATGCTTGAACGCATAGATACCTTGGAAGCCATCTTGGATGCTGAAACTCCAGATTGGCGCAAACAAGATCCCGGGAGCGAAATTGAACGATAGCGAAAATAATCGCGGGGACCGTTCGGAGCGCGAGCGTGAAGGAAGAGATTTTTCCGTCGCGATGACGCGCTTAGAAAAAGCTGTGCAAGAACTTGTCACAGCAACAACGGGTGAGATAACTGATCGAGCAACATCTTTGCTAGACGATACAAGCAAGCGCTTAGAGTCTGAGCTTAGGTTGAAGCGAGTCGCGGACGAACACCCAGAAGAACAACCCGCCCACGAGCAGCGACGTAGACGGCACCGCCATCGTCATCGATTTAGCGACTCACGTAGAGGTGGAGAGCTGTACATCGATCCTTCGGATGAAAAGGTAGCAGGCGTTTGTGCCGCTCTCGCAAGATACTTCGGAGTTGAAACCTGGATTATGCGTATGGGCGCACTGACTGGACTGATTTTTGTCCCTGGCGTCATTTTTCCAGCCTATTGGATCGCCTACTTCGTGATGGAGAAAAGGTCTGATGGTACGGTCAAGTCCAAACGCAAGCGTCGTCGTCGAGGTTCGCGTATGCGACGAAGAGCGGAGAAACGACAAGCGAGCGCAATAAGAGAAGATGAAAACGATATGACTCATGAATCTTTTGATGAGGAATTGGCGGATGACGGACCGGTCGTGAAGACCCGATTAAACTTCAATCGAGGATCAAATTCTGACGGTGAACCGCCCTTCAATGCGGGTCGAGGCTTACGACATATCACAACTGATATGACTCAGGCAGAGCTACGACTGCGACGGTTGGAATCCTTTGTTACATCCGACAAGTATGAGCTGCACAAGGAGCTTGCGAAAATTGAACGAGAAGGTAGTACGACATGAACGCACACCTTGAAAATTACCGGTCAATCACGTTTTCCTTGAGCGTCGGCCTGATCTATCTCTCCATCATGACGCTTGCTTGGGCTGAGACGCCACTGGATCAAGACGGGACCAAGAGCGATTTTTCCGCGATCCACGTCACGGGTCCACTGATCGTAAACGTGACGCAAGGTGAAAAAACTGGCGTCGATCACGAGTCTCAAGCTGTACGGGTTGACTATGCCGACGATGCCCTTTTTATTGAAGCTAGACCTGCTGATGGCAATACGGATTCTCCAATTATCTGGATAACGCTGCCGGAACTCTCTGAACTCACCGTGCAAGGGGCGAGTGAGATTGCGTTGGATGGTTTTTCCGGGGATACGCTTGTCATAGACGCGGTAAACCATGATGGCGGCTACGGCAAAATTACAGGGTCGCGCATTAGTTATACCCATCTACTTGTATCGGCTAATGGGCGATTTGAATTTGATCTTGCTGGCAAGGTGACGCACCAAGATGTGAGTATCCACGGCGCAGGGGTCTACGGTGCGGAAGGTCTCCTTAGTGAAACATCAATCGTTGCGATAACCGGTGTCGGTGTACTACATGTTTGGACTGAACGATGGCTAGATCTTGACGTCGATGGTCAGGCTCAAGTCAGCTATAACGGAGCTCCCTGGGTGAATAAACAAGTCTCCGGCAACGTCAATCTCAACTCAAATTTTACTGAGTTTTCGACGTCCCTGTAGTTTCTACTTCGATCGGTTCAGAGAGCAATCGATCGGGCCGGTCGGTAAAAACCCCACTAACGCCCATCGCTGCGGACCGTTTTGCACTGCGTACCGTGTTGACGGTGTATACCCAGACCTCAAACCCAGCGTCGCGAATCTCGGCGACTCGCTTGGCAGTTGTTATGCGTCGAGAAAGATTCACCCCAGAGGCGTGCAGGGTTGCGGCAGTTCGCAGCCAGTCAGACCGCCATCTATCAAAGAGCGGAGCTACCGCGGTCTTTATGTCTACCTGTCTAAAATCGCTCAGTTCGCTGTGATTGAAAGACGAAACCAGAAAATTAATGCCGGGCCCCTCGATCCCAGTGATGAAATCGGCTACTGGGAGGGCTGTAGCCCTACCTTTCAATTCAATATTTAGTGTGACTGTCTCGGGTGAGACACCAGCGTTCAGACACCAAGTCAGTATTGCGTCCGTCGTTTGGTCCAGCGTTGGGACAGGAGCGCCGCCAGCATCGGCCAGGGCTAATTCTTGCGCGGTATAGTCGGAGACTTGCCCAGCCAAGTTTGTGGTTCTCGCAAGTTCACGGTCGTGAATTACGGCAAGGCGGTGTCCTTCGGTTGAATCTTTCACGACGTGAACGTCCAGCTCGAGGTATCGGCAACCCAACTCGAGCGCATGCAAAAAAGAAGGGATCGTGTTTTCGGAAACAAGTCCTGCGGCTCCGCGATGGCCAATAATCTTGAGTTGCAATATGGGCACCCCACCCCGAGTTAGCTCTGGCATGCTACCGCAGTGCGATCTAGATGCGAATTCCCATAAGCAGACTGATAGAATGTCGCCCATGAGCTACGAAGTCTTAGCGAGAAAATTACGCCCCTCAGGATTTGACGCATTGGTCGGACAAGATCACGTCGTGCGAGCATTGACGCATGCTCTAGATCAAGGGCGGCTGCACCACGCCTATCTGTTTACTGGGACCCGCGGCGTTGGCAAAACGACAATTGCTCGGATTCTGGCAAAAGCACTCAACTGCGAAAAGGGTATCAGCTCCCAGCCGTGTGGCGAGTGTTCGGTCTGCAACGAAGTCCGAGAAAATCGTTTTCTTGATCTTATTGAAGTCGATGCAGCCTCACGTACCGGTGTCGACGACACGCGTGAGCTTCTCGAGAATGCCCAGTACATGCCGACGCGTGGTCGGTACAAGGTGTATCTCATCGACGAGGTTCACATGCTTTCGACAGCAAGCTTTAACGCTTTGCTCAAAACTCTCGAAGAGCCGCCGGAACACGTGAAGTTTCTTTTGGCCACGACAGATCCGAAGAAAGTTCCCGCAACGGTGCTGTCTCGTTGTTTGCAGTTCCAACTGAAAAACATGTCGCGTCAAGTTATCGAGGAATACCTCGGATCTGTGTTGGTGAACGAAGAGATTGTTTTTGACGAAGGTGCGCTCAAAGTCATTGCCCGGAGCGCTGCTGGAAGCATGCGGGATGCGCTTAGCCTGACAGATCAGGCTATCGCGTATGGAGAAGGCGCGCTTTCCGAAAAAGACGTAACCGATATGTTGGGGATCGTCGGCGATCAAGATGTTGAAGTCATCCTCGATGGTTTGCGGGCTGGCGACGCGAGTCAACTGTTAGTGTCAAGTGCAGAGCTCGCTGAGCAAAATGCCGACTTTGGTGAATTGTTGGGGCGACTCGCAGAAGCACTTCACCATATGGCTGTCGCCTCTGCTACAGGATCTAACTCTGAAAGGTTCGCGGATGAAGAAATCCAGCTCCTATACCAAATTGCGCTTATGGGCTCCCGTGACATAGATCTAGCACCAGAGCCTCGTAGCGGGTTTGAAATGACGTTGTTACGCATGTTGACCTTTGCGCCCAGCCGAGATTCTTCCGTCGGACCCTTGGACTCTGGGGCGAAAGATAAGGAGACGGAATCAGCCAATCGCGAGGACGTGGGAGATTCAGCACCGGCAAGTGCGAAATCGAGCGAAGAACAAAACCGCAATCAGACGCAAAAGACAGCGCAAGACAAAACCCGCGACAACAATAAAGACCAAGACCAAGACCAAGACCAAGACCAAGACCAAGACCAAGACCAAGACCAAAACCAAGAGCAGGAGCCAGCCCGTTCTGTTGCAGACTCAAGCACCGAAGCTGAGGTGCATGGCGCCGATACAGTAGATGAGTCCGCGCCCGTGATATTGCACGATGGTGTGCACTGGTACGAGATTGTAATGGCTCTGCCTATTGGCGGAGTCAGTCGCATGATTTGCGAAAATGCGGCCTTGGTTGAGTTTGCGCTGCCCAGGATAGCCTTGTGTCTGGCCACTCAGCACGAAACGTTGCTCAGTGAGAATCAACGCATTCAACTCGAGAGGGCGCTCGTGAGTTATTTCGAGCAGGAAGTCGTGTTGGAAATTGAATTGGGGCAACCGCAAACGGAGACTCCGGCGGAGCGAAGTGATCGTGTTGCGCGAGAAAGACAGATGGCCGCTGAGACGACGATTGAGCAAGACCCCACAGTTAGCCAGCTCTTAGAGGAATTTGGCGGTCAGGTGGAAGACATACGTCCGATTTAGCATTTCGGCATTTGGGGACGAGAAAGAGAATATGAGGCAATTGAGATGAAAGGCATCGGAGATTTGATGAAGCAGGCGCAGGAGATGCAGTCAAAGCTTGCGGATGCTCAGGCAGAGATGGCACGGATCGAGGTAGTCGGTGAGAGCGGTGCTGGGATGGTTAAAGTCACAATGAATTGTCGATATGGCGTGACGAAGGTCGACATCGATCCGAGTCTGATGACCGAAGATCGCGAAATTTTGGAAGATTTGCTAGCAGCTGCCTGTAACGATGCGACTCGTCGTGTAGAACAAACGCAGACTGAAAAGATGTCGGCTTTAACCGGTGGTATTAACTTGCCGTTTGGAAATCTCGGCGGCTAATGTCAGTTATCGACAATCTCATCTCAGCCCTCCAGGTACTACCTGGCGTTGGACCAAAGTCCGCGCAACGGATGACTCTTTTTTTGTTGCAAGCCCAGCGACCAGGTGGCTTGGAGCTCGCGACCGCCTTAACAAGTGCGATGCAAGAAGTACGAGAATGTTCTGTGTGCCGAAACTTTACGGAAGCTGCAATATGTCGGATTTGCAATGATGGTGGTCGGGATCCACGACTGCTCTGTATTGTGGAGTCTCCAGCAGACGTCCTGGCGTTTGAAACAGCCGGTGGCTTCTCTGGTAGATACTTTGTGTTACACGGCAAGTTGTCACCTCTTGATGGCATCGGCCCGGAGGATCTGGGGCTTGTTCAACTGGGACGCCTGATACAAGGAGAAGTTGATGGTGCGGCGGACGGTGATAAGAATCGTGTTGAAGAAGTCATCCTTGCAACTAATCCAAACGTCGAAGGTGAAGCGACCGCACATTACATTGTGCAAATGTTGAGTGCAGAACCCGTGGTTGTGTCGCGGATTGCCCACGGCGTGCCGCTTGGTGGCGAAATCGAATATACCGATGGAGGAACCTTGGCTCATGCGCTACAGGGACGACGCAATATCGGTTGAGTGGATATCGGACAACGAGGCCCTAGAGGAAGCTTGCGGAAGGATCGGTTCAGTGTTGGCGTTAGACACTGAGTTCATGCGGACGAATACGTATTACCCAGTACCTGGGCTGTATCAAATAGGCCTGGAGGACGTTGTCTTTCTTGTTGACCCCCTAGCGATTACTGAATGGGAGCCGCTCAGAGAGGTATTTGAGGACCCTTCAATTGTAAAAATAATGCATGCGTGTTTGGAGGACTTGGAACTTCTCTATCACCATCTTGGCACGCGGCTGCAACAGGTCTTTGATACGCAATACGCGAATGCGTTTGTCACCGATCGCTTTAGCTTGAGCTATGCGGGCCTAGTTGAAGAGCGTCTTGGTGTGTCTCTGTCTAAACATGAAACTCGGTCAGATTGGTTGCAACGCCCTCTTAGTGAGGAGCAGGTAGAGTACGCGGTTGAGGACGTGATTTACTTGCCAGCGATTTATGAGGCATTGAAAGCGGAGCTTGAAGAGCGCGACCGACTGTCTTGGTATTATGATGATATGGCCGATCGGCAGCGTTATGACCCGATCAACCCCGCAGAATACTATCGCAATTTGAAACGGGGTTGGCAGCTCTCCGAGGAACAGTTAGCGATGTTTCAAAGCTTGTGCCAATGGCGCGAGCACACTGCGCAGAGTGAGAATGTGCCGCGTAACAGAGTTGTCTGGGACGAACATCTCTTTAACTTTGCTCAGCTTGATGAGTTAAGCGAGGCGGATGTGCGCGCAGCACTTCCTGGTAGTGTCGCGCGAAAATACGCAGAGCCTTTGGTCGCTGCGAGTCGTACCACGGCCGCTATGTCGGTACAGCCACTTCCGATACCCTTAACCTCGGCCCAAGGAATTGTTGTAAAAACATTGCGCACGATCGGTCTCGAGAAAGCCACGTCCCTAGAGATGGCGCCGGAATTGATCTGTCGAAAAAGAGACTTGGAAGAGTGTGTTCGGGTTCATGCCAAAATGGGACAGTTGTCAGACACGTATTCTACGTGGCGGATTGAAATCGTTGGCGATGATTGCCTATCAATTCTTGATGCCAGTGTGGTATAGCTCGAGAGGGCTGAAAATGCGATGTAGTTATTGGAGGTTACGGAAGTGGCGTTAGAAGTTGATGTTTTCAAGAGCCCTCGACGTGATAATACCTACCTGATGTTGCCTGCTGATGCGAGTCTGGATTCCGTCCCAGAGCAACTGCAAACTCAATTTGGTGAGGCGAAACCGTTTCTCCGGTTTAAGCTTGATCAAGATCGACACTTGGCGCAGGCCGACCCCCAGGCTGTCTTGGCTGCTATACAAAGCCAAGGCTTCTATCTACAACTACCGCCAAACAAAGATGAAACCGGAGACTAGGTTCTGGGAACAAAAGTCGCTCGTTGAGCTGAACTCGGTGGAATGGGAGCAACTCTGTGATGGCTGTGGCCGTTGTTGCATGCTCAAGTTCGAAGATGAAGAAACGGATGAAGTAACCTATACGGCCATGGTCTGCCATTTGCTAGATATGGAAGAAATTAGATGCACAAAGTATCCGCAGCGCCACGACCTAGTTCCAGATTGTGTTGTGCTCGATGCTGCACGCGCTGAGTCCTTTGGTTGGCTGCCGAAGAGTTGTGCTTATCGCCGCATGGCAGAAGGGCGGGGTCTTGCGTGGTGGCACCCGCTCGTCTCGGGTACAAGCGAATCAGTTGTCGACGCAGGTATTTCTGTGCTTGGCCGCGTGGTGCCAGAGGACCACGTTCACCCTGAAGAGCATGAATCTATGGTTGTGACTTGGGTGGATTACTAAGTGTCGAATTATGCCTTGGCATGGGTGGTTGTGGTTTCGTTTGGTTTAGGGGGTGCTTTCGTGCTGCATCGGTTGCTTTACCACACGAAGTGGTTGATCAAAGCGCCTGTGCTTGGGGCAACGCTAGCAATGTTCATCGCCGCCGCCCCAGTCCCACGGTTCGAGGGCCATTTTGCGCCAGCGTTTATCGTGTTTGTTTTTGAACTGCTGTTCCAAATCGATGGGCAACCCAACACGGCAGGTGGAATTCTTCTCCTCGCTATAGTGTTCGGTGCGTTGGCGGCTTGGCTCGTTGCGTTTGTAGTGCGCAAAAAACCTGATCAGGGCCATCCGGCCGAACAAGGCGTGGGTCCTAGCCGCAGCTCACGCTAAGGCTCGTTGAAGTTCCCCGGCAGATTGGCCGTCTAAAGATCCGGGTCGAAATCCCTGCACCTCTCAAATCGACTGCTAGAATTTATAGATACCCATGGATGGGATGTTTGCATGCGCTCGAGTGTCAAAAATATGACACTAATTTTTTTTCTGGTTCTGGGCTTCATATGGAGTTCAGTGGCAAGTGCTGCGCCTGATTTACGAATTGTTATCGAAATGACCGAACGGGTTCAAGCTGCCGATGAACTCGAGCTCCGGTCGCATCTCGTGCGCGAGGTCGTGAATTTCTTGCCCCTTGATGGCACCGGTAGCGTTTGGGGTTATTCCGGTACGACCCAAAGGATGGTCAATCATGGCAAAACCGATCGTATGTGGCGCCAGGTTGCGGACATCCACGGCCGGCACTTGGCCGCACGGGGCCGTCGTGCAGATCCTGAGTCGGCATTAGGTCTTGCCCTGTGGGATTTCGAGAAGGTTGATCGAGGTCCGATAGATGTGATCTGGGTGAGTTCAGGGCACATTGAACTTGCCAATGGTCAAGACGGTGGCCAAAGCCGGGATCGGTTGCTGGCGGAATTCGCGGTTAAACTTCAATCCAAACGAGTGCGTCTGCACGCCATGGCGGTAGGTGCGACAGCGCCAGAAGATTTTGGCTTGATGCGACAGTTGGCGGAAGCCAGTGGCGGGCTCTTTCGGGAAGTGACTTCAGTTTCAGGGGCTCGGAGCTTTGCCGAAGATGTTCTACGTCTAGTTGGAGCGCATGCTGAAGCGCTCGTCGATAGCAAGGGGCGTTTCCAAATCGGACCAGGGACGGAGCGTTTCACCGTTATGTGGGAAGCCGGTGCTAAAGGATCAGGTTTGCGTTCTCCAAGCGGCGAGACATTCAGTCGGATGAAGCCTTTAGCAACAGGCCGATGGCTACTGGCGCACGACTATGAAATGGCCACCATTGAGAACCCGGAGCCAGGGTGGTGGGAGGCGACAGGTGAAACACATAAAGTTGGTGTGTGGTCAGAATTAGAATTCTTAGTCGAAGGGTTGGTCTCACCCGTCGTACCGACAGATGAAACTTCCGCCTCGCTGCGGTTGTTTAGTGAGGGTGAGGAGCTGCGCTCAGCAGCGTTCCTGGATTTGTTGGATGTGCGTGCTTGGCTAGTCAAAGGTGGTGATAAGCAGGCGCTGCCTGTGGATCGAGATGGATCAAGTTACGAAATCTATTGTGTGCACCTGGAAGATGGGCCGCATGAACTTGAGATCGGAGTTATTGGCCCCACGTTTGCACAAAGTACGGTCAAGCCCTTTGTGGTGCGTAACCCGCTGCGGGCAGACATTCGCACTGGCACGGATTCAGCTGCTGCCTGGGTTTCATTTAGTCACCCAGACATTGACTATCGAACTATCAAAGCCAGCGCAAAAGTGCGCAAACCACCCCAACTTGGCGTCATCGTACCTGGCCAAAAGATGCCTGGCGGTATCTGGCAAGTCCCTATTCGGGTCGCTGACGGAATTTTAGAAATCACCTTCTCAATATCTGGTAACTATTTGAATGGAGAAGGTTTTTTTCTGAAAACGAAGCCTACTGCGCTAACCTTGCCTCTATCCGAAGGACAAGTCGAGACCTTCCTGTTTGATGCGAACGGGAAGCGCTTGAGTGAACAGAGAGAAGCACCGATCGCGCCCGAGCCGATTGCACATTTTGTTGCGTCTTCTCCTGAGGATCTCTCGATTGGTGCGCTTGGCGCCAGCGAAATTTCAGCTCAAAATCAGCGTGAGCAGGTCGAGCCAACGACCGTTGTTTCGAAAGCCATAAGCCTACCTGTGTGGTTTGTCGGGGTTATTTCCCTGATAAATTTGCTGTTGGTGGCTGGGATTTGGTGGTTTTTAAAACCTTCGGGACTCGTGCTAGAACCGCTTGTGCAGTCCGATTCTGAAGAGCCGCAACCGGCTTAGACGTTTTCCCGCACTTGCGACCCTTTTAGGGGTCAATTAAAGTACTTCCTTACGCTATGAGCGTCGCGCCGTGTGGGTACACAAAATGTAACCTGCCTACCTGTACGTTCCAGCCCTAAGATTCCTCTTGGTACCAGTCCGGGTAAGACCTGACAATCTAGGTCCTGGTGGAGTTTGGAACAACGATTTGATCCGTGGGGAAGCGGGTTAAAATTGGAACTGGAAAAGCAGACGTAAGCTCCATAGAGCAGTAGAACAACAAACGAGTAACTAACGAGTAAATTAATGATCTTTGAAAGTACAGAAGAATACATCTCGACCGACGAACTAAGCATGGCGGTCGACTCCGCAGTGAAGTTAGAACGACCACTCCTGATTAAGGGTGAGCCAGGTACCGGAAAGACGATGCTTGCTGAGCAAGTTGCAGCCAGCTTGAATATGGAGCTCATTGAGTGGCACATCAAGTCGTCTACCAAGGCGATTAACGGCCTCTACGAATATGACGCGGTCTCACGACTGCGCGATTCCCAGTTGGGTGACGAGCGAGTCAAAGACATTCGCAACTACATCAAACAGGGTAAACTTTGGGAAGCTTTCGATCGCGACGAGCGCTGTGTATTGCTCATCGACGAAATTGACAAAGCAGACATCGAATTCCCGAATGACCTTCTGCAAGAATTGGATCGCATGGAGTTCTATGTTTACGAACTTGGTGAAACAGTAAAAGCGAAGCAACGTCCAATTGTGATCATCACATCGAACAACGAGAAGGAACTACCCGACGCGTTCTTGCGACGTTGCTTCTTCCACTACATCAATTTTCCCGATAGAGACACAATGCAACAAATCGTTGAGGTTCACTTCCCTGAACTTAAGAACGATCTGGTCAAAGATGCGATGGAAATATTCTTCGATGTTCGCAAGGTTCCTGGCTTGAAGAAGAAGCCGTCAACATCCGAGCTGATCGATTGGCTGAAGTTGCTTATGGCAGATGATATTCCGGATGAGATCTTGACGAATCGCGACCCAAGCAAAGCCATTCCTCCACTGTACGGTGCCTTGGTTAAGAACGAACAAGACGTGCACCTTTTGGAACGGCTCGCATTTATGAACAGAAGAGATAGCAGAGGCTAAAACGTGCTTATCAATTTCTTTCTTACGTTACGTAAGTACAAAATCCCAGTCACGATTCGTGAATTAATGGATGTGCTGGCAGGTTTAAAATTGCAATTGGCCTATGCCAATGTAGATGATTTTTATCTGCTAACCCGCACAGCGATGGTCAAAGACGAAAAGAATTACGACAAGTTCGATCGTGCTTTCAGTGCCTACTTCAAAGGTTTGGACGACTTACACGGTCTGTTGGAATCTTTGATCCCAGATGAATGGCTGCGTCACGAGTTCGAAAAGTCTCTGAGCAAGGAAGACCTGGAACAGATTGAAGGTCTCGGTGGTCTGGAGAAATTGATCGAAGCCTTCAAGAAAGCCAAAGAGGAAGCTGAAAAGGCAGCCCAAGAAGGCAAAGAAGGTGAGGAAGGTGAAGAGGGCGATGCAGATCGAGACGGTAAAGATGGACCAAACGGTTTAGGCAAAGGCAAAAAGAAAAAGGCCAAGAAAGTTTGGGATGAGCGCCAATATAAGAACTTAGATGACTCTGTCGAGCTGGGTACGCGGAACATTAAGATGGCCTTGCGCCGACTCCGTAAGTTTGCACGAACTGGTGTGGACGAGGAGCTCGACATGGCCGATACCATTAAATCGACTGCTCACAACGGTGGCATGCTTGACATCAAGATGCGTCCAGAGCGGAAGAACACCGTCAAGGTACTTTTGTTCCTCGACATCGGCGGTTCGATGGATGCGCACGTCAAAATTTGTGAGGAGCTTTTTTCAGCCACGCGCACAGAGTTCAAACACATAGAGAGTTTTTACTTCCACAACTTCATCTATGAGTCGGTATGGAAAGACAATCGGCGGCGGATGAGTGAGCGTATTCCGACTTTTGAGGTACTGAACAAATACGCGCATGACTATAAAGTTGTCTTCGTTGGTGACGCTACGATGGCGCCTTACGAAATTACCCATGCTGGCGGTAGCGTTGAGCATTGGAACGAGGAACCTGGTGCGCAGTGGTTAGAGCGGTTCACGGGTATGTATGAAAAACTTGTATGGCTGAATCCAACGCCGCAGGAAACTTGGGAGTACTCAACTTCTGTGACGATGACTCAAGATCTTGTTGAGGGCAATATGTTTCCGCTAACGATCAAAGGTTTGGAAGAAGGAATGGGCCAACTATCTAAGTAGTATTTGATTGAGATAGTGAAAACGGCCGGTTTACCGGCCGTTTTTGTATGTGCGATATAGAAATCGGTAATGACAAAGCAACTTCACGAAAATCCGACAGATGATCAGTTACTGCGCAAGGACGTGTTCCGTCGACGCCGTGGCAAGTTGAGCCAACGGCAAACGGAACGGTCGATGTTGTTAGTAAACCGACGAGCTGAGGTACTACAAAGTTTAAACACAGAACTCACGCCTGACCTGCCGGTCAGTGATGCAGTAGAAGAGTTGCAAACCGCCCTCCATGAAAGCCAGGTAGTCGTTGTCGCCGGTGAGACAGGATCGGGCAAAACCACGCAACTACCGAAGTTGTTGTTACAAGCCGGGTTGGGGGTTCGTGGCTCGATCGCGCATACCCAGCCCAGACGCCTCGCGGCCAGAACGGTTGCGAATCGAATAGCGGAAGAAACGGGATGCCAACTCGGACAGGGCGTTGGGTTTGCGGTCCGTTTCGCCGATGCAGTTTCGGACGAGACTTTGCTGAAGGTGATGACTGACGGTTTGTTGCTTAATGAGATTCGCAGTGATCGGTTCTTAGACGCCTACGACGCAATAATTATCGATGAAGCACATGAGCGGAGCCTCAACGTTGACTTCTTGCTTGGATATCTCAAGCGCCTGTTGGCGCGGCGAAAAGACCTTAAGGTGGTGGTTACTAGTGCCACGATTGATGTCGAGCGTTTCAGCAAATTCTTTAACAATGCGCCCATCGTCCAAGTTGGTGGTCGGACGTTTCCCGTGGAAATTGTTTACCAAGAAGAGCCCGAGGAACTTTTCGACGGAGTCGTAGATGCGTTAACAGATATCGAAACGCAACCTTATCGGGGGGCGTCGGATGTTCTGATTTTCTGTTCTGGTGAGCGTGACATTTTTGATCTAGCCCATGACCTACGCCGCGCTTACCCAGATAGGTACGAGGTCTTGCCGTTGTACGCACGACTATCCTTTGCCGAGCAAAGGCCGCTGTGGGCGCATCGCACCCGGCGTCTGTTATCGGCTGTTTACGAGCCAAGATTTTGACTCTCGACCAGATTTCACCGACCCCGAGATCCGACGGGTGAACCTCGCCGGGGTAGTTTTACAAATGGAAGCGTTCAATCTTGGTGACATTCAGACGTTTCCATTTGTCGATCCACCAGATCCACGCGCAATCAGAGACGCTATGCGCTTGTTGGATGAGCTGCAGGCCATCAAAGGCGGTCGATTATCGAAGATAGGTCGGCAGATGGCGCGACTCCCGATTGATCCAAGACTTGCTCGGATGTTGGTGGAGGCAAATCAACAGGGTTCATTGAAAGAACTGTTAATTGTAGTTTCGGGTTTAGCAGTACAGGATCCACGCGAGCGCCCGATGCAGAAAGCCCAAGCTGCGGATCAAAGTCACCAGGCTTTTGCCGAACCACGTAGTGACTTCCTCGGTTATCTCAAATTGTGGGAGTGGCTTGAAGAAGAAAAGCAAAACTTAACTAACAGTCGTTTCAAGCTGGTACTTGCCAAACGCTTCGTCAATTTTCTTCGCGTGCGCGAATGGCGAGAAGTGCACCGGCAGCTTAGAAGTGTGTGCCGGGACTTAGGGTGGCGTCTCAACGAAAGCCCTGCGAGCTACGGCGCGATACACGAAGCGATAGTCTCAGGCAGTCTGAGTCTAATTGCTCAACACGACGAAAAAGGGGTGTACCTGGGTGCTCGCAATCTCAAGCTCCGTATCTTCCCTGGCTCAGGGCTCGCAGATAAGACACCGAAATGGATCGTGGCTGGAGAGATAGCAGAAACTAGTCGAGTGTATGGGCGTTCGATTGCCAAAATTGAACCTGGTTGGATTGAGCGGCACGGGCAACACCTCGTTAAGAAGAGGTATTCGGAGCCGAGTTGGAGTCCTAAGCGCGGTGAGGTGACCGCCAAGTTAACTGTAACTCTTTACGGTCTTGTGCTTGCTGACAATCGCCTTGTGAGCTACGAAAAAGTAGACACCGTAGTTTGTAGAGATCTCTTTATTCGGGACGGATTGGTTGCTGGGGCGTTGGAGCCAATTCCTCAATTCCTACTCTCCAATCTGAAATTGGTGGGGCAAATCCGTGATCAAGAGGCAAAAGAGCGTCGCAGGGATCTCCTGATTAGTGATGATGTGATTCACGCGTTCTATGACGAACGGTTACCAACGGGTTTGTGTAAGGCAGAAGATCTGCGTCGTTGGATCGAGAAGGGTAGTAACGCTCAAACCCTCAGTTTCGACAGAGAATTTCTCCAACAGCAAGAGAGTGCCTTATCGGAAAGCGAGATGTATCCCGGTGAAGTCGCTATGGGAGATCTTAGGCTTCGACTTAAGTATCGGTTTGCGCCAGGAGAGGTGGATGATGGCGTTACCCTGATTGCACCCGTTGGATTGTTGCACGAAGTGAGAGGGGAGGTATTGGAATGGTCGGTGCCAGGGTTTTTTGCCAGCGTTGTTGAAGCTTGGCTGAGGACCTTACCCAAGGCGAAGCGCAAACACTTAGCGCCAATGCCTGAGAAAGTTGAAGAACTCAGCAAGTATTTGCTCGGGCAGGGGCGCTATCGTGAAGGACGATTGTTGTCACAACTTCAGAAAGTTCTGAAGGATTGGTATCGCGTAGACGTAGATGAAGTTGATTGGGATCGCACTCGCATAAGTGATCATCTACGCATTTACGTGTCTGTTGTTGACGAACGGGGTAAGCGTATACGTGGCGGGCGGAACATCCTCGAGATAAAACAATCCGTGCAACGACAAGCCGAGTCTTTACCCGTGGCCGCTATTGAACAAAAAGAAGCGCTAGGTCTGACCGCGTTTCCTGAGGACGAAATCAAAGAGAGTCTGGTGCTTGGCAAGCGAACGAATAGAGTGATGAAGTTCCCTGGCTTGGTCGATCAGGTCGCGACAGTCGATATGCGTCTCTTCGACGATCGAAACACCCGAGATCGCGCTCATCGTGGTGGGCTCGTACGTCTCGCTTTACTCGGATTAGGCAAAGTGGGTAGATACTTTCGCAAAGAACTCGATAAACATCCGCAGATGGGTTTGCATTTTGCCGCGCTTGGATCTGCCAGCGAACTCAAGGATGAAATACTCAGATCTGTCGTTTGGCGTTGCTACTTTGAAGGGTATGAACTGCCAACTGACAAGGGAGGATTTGAACGCCGGTTGCAAGAACATCGCTCGGAATTGGCGACAGTCTTCACAACTACAGTCGATGCCCTTGCCGAAATATTGGCGTTACGCTTCGAGTGCGGTAAAACGCTCACTACGCTCGATTCTAAGGCTTACGAGAAGAGCAAGCTGGATATAGAGACCCAGTTGTACGAATTGGTACCACGGGAGGTACTAAACGTCACGCCCGCCCAGTACTTTGACTTGGTACCGAGATATTTGCGCGGCATTGAACGGCGTTTGCATAGCCTGCCGGGTCATGTTCCGAAGGATCAGAAACAAATGGAGTTGATTGCGCCTTTTGAAGCTAGATTGGCGAAGTTGTCGACTAGTGAGTTATACAATGAAGCCACCGAGATGGATTTAAGGTGTTTACTTCAAGAAGTTCGTTTGACGTTGTTTGCTGAGCCGATAGCTCGGCAAAAGGTGGACAACCACCCCCTAATCCAAACCTACGGTAAGCAGTGGAAGGCCTCGCCTAAGCGTCTTGAACAAGCACTGAACGCTGAGGAGCGTCGATTAGGGTTATTGTAGCCCCCGCGTAGGAGCAATTCTGCAACCTTTGAACGAAATCAATTGATTGTGGTCCTAGAATAAGAACGTGTAGTCTAAGCGTTCGCGCAAAATTACTTAGATCCAGTGGAGAATTGTTGATGTTGAATAGAAAAATGAAACCTGTAGCTGCTGCGGTTGGCTCTGCATTTGTTGCTTCCGTAGCTGCAACAAGCGGTGCATACGCCGAGGACCAGGTGTTTGCTGCCGATGAACTTGACCAGGGTTATAACCTACTCGCTGAAGCTGAAGGCAAGTGCGGCGAAGGTAAGTGTGGTGAAGGTAAGTGCGGCGAAAGTGAAGGCGACGATAAAGACGGCGAAGGCAAGTGCGGCGAAGGTAAGTGCGGCGAAGGCGACGACAAAGACGGCGAAGGCAAGTGCGGTGAAGGCAAATGCGGTGAAGGCGATGACAAAGACGCCGAAGGCAAATGCGGAGAAGGCAAGTGCGGTGAAGGCGATGACAAGGACGCCGAAGGTAAGTGTGGCGAAGGCAAATGCGGAGGCGCAGCCTAGTCCAAGTAAAATGAGAGACTGAGGGCGTTACGTTGCTAGCAGTAGAAGCCGCGAATACGTTTCCCTTAGCAGGCGCAGGTCTAGGCCTGCGTCGAGGGATGTTTCAGATGCTCTCAGACTTAACCAATGACGACGTTGACTTCATGGAAGTCGCGCCGGAAAATTGGATCGGAATCGGCGGCCGCTTTGGCCGCCGTTTTCGTGAATACGCCGAAAGATTTCCTATTGTGTGTCATGGCTTGTCACTTTCGATTGGCGCTCCCGCGCCGTTGGATGTTGAGTTCGTCCGAGAAGTTGGTCAATTTCTACGCGAGTTTAACATCCGGGGTTACTCCGAACATTTAAGCTACTGTAGTGACGACAAAGGTCACCTATATGATCTTATGCCGATTCCATTCACGGAAGAGTCGGCCCATTACGTGGCTGGACGCGTACGCCAAGTACAAGACATTCTAGGCACCCAGATAGCCTTAGAAAATGTGAGTTACTACGCAGCGCCAGGCCAGGAGATAGACGAACTCTCTTTTGTAAACACGGTTTTGCAGGAAGCGGATTGTTTACTGCTGCTTGATGTAAATAATATTTATGTGAACAGCGTGAACTTTGGTTATGACCCCCACCACTATTTACAGAATTTGGATCTTAAGCGAACAGCGTATGTACACGTTGCCGGTCACTTTTGTGAGGCTGAGGACCTAAGAATAGATACACACGGAACGACCGTTGACGCCGAAGTTTGGTCCCTGCTCGAGGCAGCTTACGAGCTGATCGGTCCAGTACCGACATTGTTAGAGCGAGACTTCAACTTTCCACCTTTGCCAGAGTTACTAGGTGAGATCAATCAAATTCGAACTCTGCAAAAGGCCCCTAAAACCGTGCGTCCGAGTTGATGTACAAAGGGCGAAACAGCCGAGATTTTGTTGAGACTCAAATCGAGTTCGCGTCTTATATTCGCAATCCAGAGCTCAACGACGAACCAGACGGAATTGAGTCGCGTCGCCTGCGCATCTATGCAGAGCTATTTTTCAACAACGTTAAAAATTTCCTTTCTACTACTTTCCCGATCGCAAAGGCGTGCTTGGGCGAGGCGGACTGGCAAGCACTGTGTCGCGAATTCTTTCATCGACACCCAAGTGAGTCCCCTTATTTTGCTGAGATCTCGCAGGAGTTCTTAACTTTTCTAAGTGAGCGCTGTGCGCCTACAGATCGTGTTGACCGTACCACTGTTTCTTCAGAAAAGTTGGCAGGAGTTAAACTCAATGAAGAAAGGTTGTTGCCTGACTATTTGCTTGAGCTTTGTCACTACGAATGGGTCGAACTGAGTCTCGACCTGGCGGTTGCAGACCAGGGGGAGATGCTGAACGAGCAAGAAGTACTTGGCGAGATTCGCGTGTCTAGTGAAGCAAGATGCTTGAGTTATTCTTACCCGGTTCATCGAATTGGGCCAAATCATATTCCTTCGGGGCCGGAACAGACCTTTCTGGTGGTCTACCGTAAAGATGATGAGATTCGATTTTTGGAGACCAATCAACCGACGATGAGAGTTATGAATTTGTTGGCGTCCCATCGCGCAGACGATGCTCTGCTACGCGTCGTCTCTGAACTTAAGTCTCCAGGAGCCGCGATTGATCAAGAACGTGTTGTTGCAAATGGAACGGCTCAGCTGGTGAAATTTGCCGAGCTCGGTATCCTCAGGAAAAGGCTCTAGAGAGCCTATTTCCACTTGTATCTGGCTGCTATGAAGAGTAGGGTGCCGCTCGCAATTCAAGAGCATTCCGGCGCTACCCATTCGATGAATCTATTGGTGCTAGACCCGGGCCCTGGTTCGACAGAGGCACCAGCTATTGGCGCCCTCGGTAATCTGACGAACGACAGGCTGTCCGCGCTAGGCTACAAAACCCACTTAACAGCAGACACAACCGCGGCCTTAGAGATGGCCGAACAAGGTTCAGCTGCTTTGGTTTTCTGCTGTCAACAAAATGCGCTAGCGTCATTGCAGAATCTGAAAGCCGGGGTCGGTCTCTTCCTGGTGACCCAAGAGCCCTTATCCCATGGTGCCCTTGTCACGGCGATGCGTGCCGGTGTCGTTGACTGCTGGATTCTCGATCAAGACGACCAGATTGCGGCGCATATTGACAAGGCAATCAACCGCTCCGCCCATCTGCTTCGAGCGCTGAATGCTGAGGTCACTGAAATGCGATCTGAGTTGGAACGTGATCAGCGTGCTGGCCAGTACATACAGATGGGCATGCTACCCCCAAATCCGATGGCGATTGGGCATTTCCGACTCCAGCATCGAGTCGAACCGTCATTGATTCTCAGCGGCGACTTTGTCGATTACTTTCAGATTACTGATCGCTATTTTGCTTGTTATGTCGCCGATGTTGCAGGGCATGGTGCGTCTTCGGCATTCGTGACGGTCCTGCTGAAGAATTTTTCACGGCGTCTGCGTCGAGAATACCGAGTATCCATGCTAGCTAACCCCGGCGAGATTTTGGCGTGGATAAATACGGAACTCATAGACCAAGGCATCGATAAGCATGTCGCGATGTTTTTAGCGACCATCGATATACGAGAAAACAAACTACACTTTTCGAATGCAGCTCATTTTCCACCAGCCGTGATCGTCTCCGAACCAGGGGGAGAGTACTTGGAACAAAAAGGTAAACCCTTGGGCCTGTTCGAAGGTCTGTCTTTTGCGTCCAAACACACAGATTTTCCCGTTGGATCTCGCCTTGTGGTCTTTTCGGATGGCGTACTCGACCTTGTCCCGGACGAAACGATCCTTGCCAAGGAGGCCTACCTCGCACAGGCGATTGAGGACTGTCACTCAATGGACACATTATGGGCACGGCTTGATACCACCAGAATCGGTGCGGATGATGTGAGCTGTTTGATGATCCATCATGGCGAAGCGAAGTCTGTTGCATCTCATGAGCAAGTCGCGTGAGTGGAAGAATATTGGTTGGTGATCACGGTGGGGTCTACGTGCTTCGTTTCGAAGGTGATGTACGGGTCACCCTTTCAGGGTCATTCGACCACTATATGCAAAAAATGTTGGTCGATGGCAGCCTAGATTCAGTCTTAGTCGATCTAACGGATGCGGTCGCGATAGATAGCACTTCTTTAGGCGTACTTGCGAAACTCTCCATCCAGCTGCAAAAAGAGCGTGCGCGTTTGCCGACGCTGGTGTGCCAGTCGCCCGATATCCTCCGAGTTCTCAACAATATGGGCTTTGACGACGTGTTCGCGATTGTTGATGAGAATTTTCATCGCGATCAAAATCTTGCCGAACTTCCGATGGCCAACGATATGTCTGAGGAGACATTGCGTGGCCGAGTCATAGAAGCACACAAGGTCTTAATGGCGATGAACACGCAAAACGAAAAGACCTTCAAAGATCTTGTCGAGGCACTTGAGACGGAACAAACATCGGCACGAGCCTCCTAGTTTTGCTACTTGCTGTCTCTCGCGGCGAGTTTGGCGCGAATAAAGTCTTTGTGCGATACATACAGTAAATCGGCAATGCGTCTGACTATGTGCTCTTCCAACACATCAAGCTGGTCGTCTGCATAGGCGATACGCCATAGTGCGGAGACAATTTCATACTTATCTGCTCGATCAAGAGTATCGTTTAGAGCGGTCGTGAATTGATGCAAGCCAACGCTTTCATCATGGAGTCTTCGAGTCTCGCGGAGAATTGCGGTGAACTGTTTGTCATCAATTGCGAAGAGGCGAGTCAGGTGGCTCCTTAGCTCGCCAATTTCGTCTTCCTTGATTTCATGGTCCGCCCAAATCACTTCGAACATTAAGGCTGCAGCAGCAAGCTCTACGGACAGCTGGGGTTCGGCATCCTCAGTCTCGGCAAATATGGACAACAATCGGTCGAGCATTAGGCTGCGGCACCTCGGTAAACCTGTTCAAAGGCATCTTGGAAGATCGACAAATCACCGGCTTGGAGTCGACGGTGGTCGCTCAGCGTGCGGCGAAATGAACGCGCACCAGGCATGCCATTGCAAGTTCCAAGCAGTGGTTTGATCAACGCCTGGAGACGAACGCCTTTTGTAAACTGTTTTGCAGCGTACTCGGCGTAGCTCTGCATCAGTGCCTGCCTATCGACCACATCAGAATCGCCTATGATTCGTTGGTGACAAAGGTTTAACAGGGAAGGGTCGTGAAACGCAGCCCTACCGATCATGACACCGTCTGACCAGGTTCGATAATCCTCGAATGTATCGAGGTCTGTAACCCCGCCGTTAACGATGATCTCTAGGTGCGGGAAGCGCTCTTTGAGGGCTCGGACACGTTCTGGTTGCAAAGGCGGTATGTCTCGGTTCTGTGCTGGACTCAATCCAGCAAGGATTGCGATGCGCGCGTGTACATAAAATCGATGGCATCCTGCTTCGCTGACGGTTTCGACAAACGCGTCTAACAGCTCATCAGAATCTGCGCCATCAACACCGAGTCGGCACTTTACCGAAATAGGTCCGCGTGCAAGGTTTGTCATGGCTGCTACACAAGCGGCTACCCTTTCAGGCTGTTTCATTAGACAAGCACCGAAGGCACCATTTTGTACGCGGTCAGACGGACACCCCACGTTTAGGTTAACCTCGTCAAAACCCCGCTGAAAGGCTTCGTTAGCGCAGTAAGCCAATGCCTCAGGGTCGTTGCCGCCGAGTTGCAATACCACGGGGTGCTCCTCCGGATTAAATGCCAACTGGTGCCACTGTTTACCGTGAGTAAGTGCGCCGGTGCTCACCATTTCGGTGAAGAGCACAGCAGAGGGTGAAAATAGACGATGTAGATACCGGCAGTGTCGATCTGTCCAGGCCATCATTGGCGCGACGTAGAGCATGTTTGTAGTGTGCGTGAATGCTGACTTACTGGCTGTCTAGTATAACGGGTTCCGCCGGTTTCTGCGGCGGGTACGAATTGGATGAAAAGTGGAACGAATTCACAAAATTCGCCAAAAAGTGGAGGCTAGGTACTTTGTTAAATGTTGCGATTTCATCCATTTTTCCCTCAACTAGGAGTTTAAAATAATCCTAACCTATTGAAAGTAAAAGAAAATATTCTTGTTACGAGTTGAAACATGTTGTTTCACATTCCTCCATATTTCTCTCCACTTTTCCTTCATTTTCATTGAAATAGTTTGTATAGTTCTGCTCCAAGTTATTGATAGATAAGCGGTTCCACTAAGTAGGCCGTTTTTCTTGGAAATCAGAGTAGTCGCCAACATTACGTTGGCAGAAAGAAGCAGAGAGACACCTGTATGTTGAGACAAAGGACGATCCGAGAAGCAGTGCACGCTATTGGTATAGGTGTCCATTCTGGTGAAAAAGTTCGTATGACCTTACGCCCTGCCGGGGAGAACACAGGTATTGTGTTTGCAAGAAACGACGTGCGTGGTGGTAGCCCCATTCGTGCCTGTGCGGACAACGTCTCAGATACCACGCTGTCAACAAGCCTCGGGCGCGATGGTCTTCAAGTGGCGACAGTCGAGCACCTGATGTCGGCGCTTTGGGGTATTGGTATCGACAACCTTATCGTTGAGCTGAGCGCCGAAGAAGTGCCGATCATGGACGGCAGTGCCGCACCGTTTATCTATTTGATCAACACCGTTGGTATCGTCGAACAGAGTGCCCTAAAACAATTCATTCGGATTAAGCGAGAAATCGAAGTGACGCAAGGGGATGCAGTTGCGAAACTCAGCCCTTATGAAGGATTTCGTGCAGCCTACACCTTCGTTGCGGATCACCCGGTTTATAACAGATATCCCAAAATCGCTGAGCTTAACTTCAGCAACATCTCCTATGTTGATGAGGTGAGTCGCGCGCGTTCTTTTGGCCTCGTAAAAGAATTAGAACACGCTCAAGCGATCAACAAGTGCCTAGGCTCAAGTTTGGAAAACGCAGTCGGAATTGATGACTTTGCCGTCGTCAATGAAGATGGACTTCGCTACCAAGATGAATTCGTAAAGCACAAGTTGTTGGATGTGATCGGAGATCTGTATCTGCTCGGCAAGCCAATCCTTGGTGCGTTTGACGGGTACATGTCTGGTCATGCGCTCAATAACAAACTCGCTCGTGCGCTGTTGCGTTGTGAAGACGCATGGGAGTACGCGACGTATGATTCTGTCGAGGACGTTGAGGCGGGTGAGCCTATCCTGCACCCCGCAGCCATATCGGTCTAATTCTAGCAACTGCTTCTGCAACATCGTCTAGCCTTTGCGTTGCTGGGCGGTGCGCTCTGCTTGCATTGTTGTCAAAAAGTTACGAATCGCTTCCGTCGCATCGAGTATAGGCATCAACCGCTGTTCTTCGAGCACGACGGCCATGTCAGCGATTGATTTCTTACCGTCAATCAAACCCATAATGAAAGTTGCGATACGTGTTGTCGTCAACTGTTCCTGGAATTCATCGTTCATCGGTACCGGAACCGAAATATCTGCCAACCAGTTTGGCATCCAAGTCGCTTGAACTGGGCGTGTCGTTCGTGGAGACGGTGCTCTTGCCAACAGCGTGTGTACCACTTCTGTTCGTTTCTGCCGGCTGTAGGGGGACTGTAGGTAGGGGAGCTCGTCGTCTCGTTGCGCAATGATCTCAAAACCTTCTTCAGTAGCCACTTCCGCTAGTTCCGCAGTGCTCAATCGTAGGCTAGGATCACTAGATTCAAAGCTGACTGAGCCGTGCATGAGCCACAAACCACCAGGCTTTAGCAGTGAGCTGACGTGCGCAAGTAAATCGCTTAGTGAAGCGTCCAGTACATCGACTAACCAAGATGTTAAGACAAGATCCAGCTGATTTGCGCTGAACGGTGCTGCAAGCGCATTGCCGCAAATCGAGTGAATATCATTCCGTACCGGTGGGGTTTGCAACGTGTGTTGAATGGCCGTTGCACCCAGTGGGGCAATTGGAAATTCTGTGAGAGAGCTCGACTCGCCTTTAAACATTCGACCGGCGACAGCACAAAGTAGCGGATTGCTGTCTAGAGCGTACGTGCATCGGGCGTTGAGACCTGTGTGTAAATCGTAGGCTAGGCGGCCAGCACCAGATCCTAGGGTGAGAATGTCTGGTGCGCTCTTTACATGTCCTGAAAGTGTTGCGATGAGTAGCTGTTGCACCGCTTCGTTTTCTTCTGTACCCCAAACCCAGTCGCGGAAGATGTTGCGATTGTAGCTGTTGAGCCCATGGTGATCTGGTAGCTGAGTTTTCAGGGCAGTGTGAAGTTCGACAGCTAAAGGTTCGGATAGGTTTAGGTTGCCCAGGATTTTGGATAGCTCAGTCTTGTACTGCTCGAGGGCACTTTGTTCTACGGCGACGCGTGCACGTGTTGTTGTGAATGTACTATCAGTGGCTTGCGCGCGAGCAAAGTCGCGATCGATGCGTGCAAGCTCCATGTTGTAGCGGTTGCGCCAATCGAGCAACGCATTGACTGGATCTGGCCAGAGCCAAAATAAGTCGCCGAGCTGCGAATAAGTGATTGCACATGAACTGCATCGCAACTCGGTGAGCGAGGAAAAGCAAAGTGGGCATGCCAAAGCCTGCATGTAGGTAGGTCCCAGGAGGAAAGCCTGTCCAGTCTACAAGATATAGAGGCTGGACAGGTGTGATTGCTTACACGGGGTTGCTGATCGTGCCGCTGACGATGGGCTCAAAAGCAGTCAAACTATCCTGTAATGTTGAGTTACCTAAACCGTGGTTAGGCAAGGCAGTACCAAAACTGCTTGTTCGCCATGGAGTGCCATGTAGTTCAGTACCACGGTCTCGGCCAGAAGATTGACGTTGTTAGCTGCTGGCGTGGCTGCTGTCTCAACTGATCCATCCGGACGCATGTAGCCGAGCTGTTGATGGATAGCCTGCTCTTCAGGCGTGCCACCGACCAGAGTTGGCCGACCCCCAGGATTGTAAACAAGGAAAAACGTCGCTGCGGTCTGTTGGTTGTCACTGGTCCATTCGCCTTTGCCTCTACCATCGACGGTGTTATCGATTACACCATTTGATGACAAAGAACCATCCGACATTAGGTAGAGCATTAGCGGTACGCCTCGGATAGCGGCGTATTCCAAGCAAGCACCCATACACTGTCCGGCACGAAAGTCTTTGACTTCGCCTTCTTAGCGGCGACCGCCGTGGTAGTCGTAACCACCCATCTCGACTGTACCTGCACCGGCAAAGCCATTGATCACCATCTTCATGACTGAAGCTGTTTTCTGGAATTCTCGCGCAGACCGGTCACCAGCATTGAATTCAAGATCAGTAAAAATACCTGTGCCGCCAACGATCTCGGGGTCACCAGCTGGGTCGAGTGTAGTCGGATCGCCGAAGCGATCGGCAAGATCCGCACTCTTTAAATAACCGCACTTGACCAGGTCCTTGACCACGTCGTCTGGTGTGATGGGGTTGCCATCAATGTCTACTGCTTGCATCTTCTGATCGCTGATGCGATAGATCGATTCCATCACGGCAACTGCGTCTTGTTGTGCGAGTACGGAGGTCAGGTCGCCAATATCTACAAGGCCGGTGACGTCGCTTGGACGGTCCACCTTTGTCGGTCGCATGGTCAGGTCGATCATTGACTGAGGTGCCATCGAGTTGCCACCAGAGTCCGAGTTTTCCGAACCAATTAACTGCAGCAGCGAACCATCAGCGTCAGCAGCGGCGATTCCGTACATCGGATTGTGCGGGTTGTTGCCTGTGTCGTTTTCTGAACGTGCTGGAATCACCGCGCCGTTTATATTTGCCGCTGTGCCTGGTGATACCCGAGTCATCATGCCTCGTAGGAATGCGCTATCCGAATGAAAGGCGAGTCCAAGGGTTTGGTCAATAAAATCGTTGGTATTTGTTTGCGGGTTCAAGATTGGCGGTATCATGTCGCCCGGCAGGCCTTGTCGTTCATAACCGGCGGTTGTGAGGAAATCGAGTTGGCCGCCTTGTTGACCGACCAGTACATTTGATCCTGCTTGATTGGATCCGCCAGCTAAATCGAACGCGATAAACGGAATTTTTCCAGCGCCTTGAGTCGCGATTCCGCAACTGCTTATTAGGGGTAGAAGATCTGGCGCCAACGCGGCTTGTACGTTACCTGGCAGGGTGACTGTGGCACCCCCGATGACAGCCGCTGATCCCATAATAAAACCCTGAGACAAAAACTCGCGGCGAGTTCGTGGCCGAGCATGATCTGGGTGACGCAGTGGATCGTCATATTTGCGTTTTCGTAGTTTGCGCATTTTTAGCCCTTTTGTAGAGTTTGGCTCTGAATTCGTTTTGGTCAGTTACTGAACAAGCATCGCGGCACTGCCTAACACAGATGCACACGCTGCCTTAACGACGCGCTCAGTCCGGTCTGATTCACAGCTACCGCCACAAGCGATGAGACCATCGACGAGACTGTTCACTTCTGCGCGGAGAGCGACGAGATCCGGTTGAGTCCCGATCCCGTTACCGACCATGTTATCTATGAGCGGGTCAAGGAGCAGGTCACGGTCATTGAACGCGGTCACTTGGCTCGTGCCGAATGGAAAACCAGGGAAGTACGCGGTACGCAGACCCGGGTCGTCAACCAACACGGAACAGTACTTGATCGCGAGTTGTGTGATGCCCATTTGTTGTGAGGATATAAACCCAGCGATGTTCGGCGTAACAGGCATAGCCTGGTGCACGAGTTGATAGGTCGTTGCGACTTCGTTGTTGGAAGAAGGGATATCTATCACCAGCGACATCGTTGCGTTGATTTCTGCAAAGTCGCGGATGCCAAGCTCCGGACTTCTAGGCAAGTCTGGTGGCGGAGGTAATGGTGACGGATCCGCCTCAACAACGACGTTTGTCTCACCGGCTAGGACTTCGAAGGTTAGGAAGAACTCGTCCAGAGCTGGACCTTTCTCCAATGGAATAACCGTGCCGAGATCAGAGAGCCTCTGGAATCCTTCTACCGCGTAGGCAGCATCGGTAATGTCCGTATCAAGAGCGGCGAAAGCTTGGCCTACAGCGGCTTCACGTCCGTTGATACCAATCCGAACGCCCGATATCGGGATCGATCCTGGTGTAGCTTGACTGTCGAGAATCGCGAAGAACGGCTCGTCAAAGAGATAACTATAAGAGTCGAATTGACTGACTTCGAAGACGATGTAGGCATCGGTAATACCAATGTGATCGCTGACGTTAAACAGTAAGAAGTACTTCTCGCCGACGCCAATGTCGAAGTTTTGCAAGATTTGATCGCTAGTGAGCGCGCGATTGTGTACCGCTAAGAGGCGCACTGTGCCAGCCCAGCGATTGTCGTTGTCGACTTCGCTCGCAACGGCAAACGCAAACGTGTCATCCCAGTCGTTGAGTAAGCCACCCGGAACGGCGTCAGGATCGTCGGTGAAGGCGCCGTTGACATAGATGCTGCGACCATTGGCTGGATCGTAGGTCACCACGACATGCTGAAGAGTTGCTTGCAGGTCTTCATCAGCGTCAGCTGTGGAGAGTTGTGGTTCTCCCCCTTGGTCAGTCTGGTTTGAGCGGTTAAAGGTATCGTAGTTGTACAACGTTTGACCGAGCATGAAGTTTCGGTTCATTGATCCGCCAGAGTAGGTCACGATCCGCGCAGGACCATCTTGGGTTACGTTCCCTGGGGCGACCCAGGCTTCAATTGAATATTCGCCTGTTGCCGTGATCAGGTTGCGTAGCTTTGCACTTGCTGTGGTTGAGCCTTGCGCTTTGCCATCAATAAATTGCACACCCCAACCACCGACCCAGTTGTAGGCCCCACTGAGTGATAGGTTCAGCTTGGCTCGATCCCAGAGGTGTCGTACACCGTTGTGCCGCTGCCGGTCTTAAACTCATATAGCGCGATGACATTGGTTTCGTGGCGACCACCGGCCGAAGATATTATGCCGTCTACGAGTGACAACGCTTTTGATGTGACCAGGCTAGGATCCACCTGTGTCGGCGTTATAGCATCAGAAAAAGTCGTGATCGCGGCCTGCATAGCGCTTGAGTTACTCGGACAATCGTCCCAGCAGTTGTGGAATTCTGAACCGAGTCTGATGACGAACCGAGAATTAGCAGGTGTTTCTAGATCCATTCTCGTCAAAGCTGCTGAATACGCTGCGTCTACATCGGTACTCGCGAAGAATGGACTTTGTGGTACAGCTGCGGAGTCTGCATGGCAACCAGCGCAGTAAGTATTGAGAAGTGGATAGACAGTAGTACTGAACAGCGTAGAGTCAGCAGGGAAGTTCTTACTAGAACCGGGGTCTAGTAGAGGTGGCGCCTCCAATTCGATTTCACGTCCTTGAGAACCTAAGGCGCTGCCTGCCCAGTTCGAAATATACGACTCAATGATGTCCCCGCAGGCGTCATCGCTCGCGAGCCAGCAGTTATGTCCACCGCGAACTTTTTGCACCATTAACGAATTGCCTGGGTCGGCCAGGTCAACAATGCTGTTGGCTTCCGAATAGGCAAGATTGATATCGTCAGCCCGGACAAATCGAGGGTTCTGAGTTTCGTTGTGACAAGAGCCACAACGGTTGTTAGGGACGAGGTTGTCCCACAACGCGAGTTTAAAGGATTGCACGTCCGCCGTAGCTGGCGCCGGTCCCGTGTAATTTCCCACACTAGGATTGCTCGTTAGCGGGTTTTCAGATGTACCCGCACCGCTGCCGCTGCCGCAAGCAGAGAGGATGATGATCAGGCCGCTTAGGAAGACTGCGTGCATCAAATTGTTTTTAGAACTTATATAGCTAGACATTGACATCACCCTTAGATACCCATGCAGTACACGGCTGCTTCAGCGAAAGTGTTTCTCAGTCGGTATCCATTTGACTGAAGTGACGTAACCATTGTGTCTATTTGTGCTCTGTCCACACTGTCTTCGGGTGGGCGTAAGCAGACGTTTTGGAATACTTTCTCGACTTGGCATTGTGCAAACGCTTGGGTGTTTGCCAGTTCTTGACCTAAAGAAGACGCGCCGTTACCCGAGCCTGTCAATGCTGAGTCCCAACCTAGGAGCTTGTTTTGGCCGTTCCGCCAGTAGTTGGTCCAAGCGTCGTCGGGGGTGATGAATCCATGTTCGAAGTTGAGGTTATTGTTGTAGTACTTTTCCTCAACCTGAGTGCCAGTTACGGGATCTGCTTCGCCATTATCGTTGTAGTTTATCTGACCATTGGCGCCATCTGGATCGTTCATCACGTCGTATTCGTAATCGTAGTAGGCAAACGCCTGAGCCATCGCATCCATGCCGGAGTGGCAACCGATACAGTTGTTTAGAAAGACTCGACTGTCGCCACCAGGGCTTCTAGAGACATCCTGCCGGATTCGATCTGGCACGCGGGTGACGTCATGTACTTGTTCCATATCCCTGCAGAGATGGTTGAGCATTGTGAAACGAAACATTGCTCTATTCGTGCCGTCTATAAAAAACGCCTTTGCCGCAGAACGGGTGGTTAACACGCCAGCTGCGGCGTTAGCAGAGACATCAGAATTGGCCGATTGAGTGGTAGCGACCAAATTGGCTTGCAGATCAATGCCTTGATCTTCAAGTGCTTCATAGTGTGCGTTTGACGAAGGTGAATAGGCAGGGATGCCACCGCCGCTACCAATGTAGAGAAGGTCTGCGGATAGAATGCTGCGAAAATCTACATCGTCGCGCACAACGCCAACGACTGTAGCGATGTAATCATCTAAAGGTACAAAAACCGATTGGTCTCGATTGGTCCACGGTGCAGCGAAATTCTTGAGGGTGATGGTATAGAAGGCTGGTGCTTGAGTTGCGATAAGCGCAGCTGCCATCGGACCGCCACCTATATCGATCTCGTCGCGCATGTTTGCCAATGTAGTTGCATCCGGTGGAACACCAGCTATTCGGTCGTGTAGGCGTTTAGCCTGATCTGTAGAGTCTGCCCAGGATGGTAGGGCTATGACTAAACTTAGATTGATCAAGAGCGCAGCGATTGCCGATCTCATGAATTACTCCTCAACGCTTTGTACAACACGCGGGGCTTTCATGGCCCGGTTTTCGTGACCGCGGTATCGGCCCCGGTCCTTGGGGGATATCTCCACCTAACCCTGCAGTAGGCTTAGAGCGCATAGAATCCGAAAATATGCTCGTTCGCGCCGTGAACTAGTCGATGTTTCGTTTGTTTTTATTGATTTGTGTCAACAACTGCGCTGTGACCAGGTTCACGTTTTGTTGTCGCTACCTTGTGAAAAAATACGACGCAATTGTAAAAACCGATGGGGTCTGCTTTGACCGCACTTTTAAAGGCGTCCTCAGATGAGGCTGTTGTGCCGAAGCTTGTATTAAAAAGGTGGTGGACCAAGATGCGATCAATTCCAGTATTTGGTTTCGCACTCCTATTGGTGGCTTGCGGTAGCGGCAGTGGTTCTGGCAGCTCGTCCTCTGCCTTGGGTAGTGGGCAGGACCCGGATCCGGTAGTGGTGGATTTTCCCGTTGCCTATGTGAACCGTCCTTTGCTAACCGATGACAACGATAATCTTCTAACAACTCAGGTTCGTCGTGCCGTAGACTTCTTTCCTGGCGCAGAACTTTTATTGCGAGATCGTGCGTCTCCTTCCGCTGCTGAAATAAATCTCACGGTAGGGATCTTTCCCGATGATGTGGATGGCAATCCGCCTTTGTATGATGTGAAGGATCTAGCTGTATCCCACGATGGCTTGCGTTTGGCTTTCGCGATGCGTGCGCCAGAAGATCCCGACTTAGATGATGACGAACAGCCGACTTGGAATATCTGGTTGCATGATCGGGAGCTTGGAACCTCCGCTCGAGTGATAGCCTCAGACATTGTTGCAGAAGCCGGTCAGGACGTAGCGCCGAGTTTTTTGCCTGATGGACGAATCGTTTTTTCCTCGACCCGCCAGCGACAGGCTAAGGCAATTCTATTAGATGAGGGTAAACCTCAATTTTCCGGCTTGAATGAGGATCGCAACGAAGAAGCATTGCTGCTGCACGTGATGGATGTTGATGGCAGCAACATCGAGCAAATTACCTACAACGCAAGTTCCGATCTTGATCCAAGCGTGATGAGCGATGGACGAGTGGTTTATGCCAGATGGGATCGAGTTGCGGGACGGAATCGGGTCAGTCTTTATAGATCTAATCCCGACGGTCGCGGTGCAGAACTTCTCTATGGCGTTCACAGTCACGATACGGGACCTGACGGTGACAACATTGAGTTCGTGCAGGCGAGCGAACTTCCCGACGGACGTCTACTCGTGATGATGCGACCATCTGGCGCACAAGCTCGTTATGGTGCGGTTCCTGTCGCGATCGATGTTAACAATTACGTAGAGCACGATCAGCCAACGTTTGCGAGTGCAGGATTGCTTGCCGATGCGCAAGAAATTTTGGTGCCTGGTGACATTCACTTGGATGAAGACAGACCGGCTCTCCAAGGTAGATATGCGCATGTGGCGCCACTCTTTGATGGCACGTCGCGTTTTATCGTGGCCTGGAGTCAGTGCCGCCTGTTGGATACTACTAGCGACCCACTTGACCCGGTCATCTTACCCTGTACCCCTGACAATTTAGCCAACGTAGTGATGATTGAAGCCGACCCGCTGTACGGTGTTTGGATGCATGACGGTGTGGAAGACACACAACAACCGATAGTGCTCCCGACAGAGGGACGAGCGATTTCAGAGGTAATCGTTCTCGAAGCCAAAACTGCGCCACCGGTGATTCTCGATGGAACACCTGGCCTAGACTTAGATGCTGACTTAGTTAGTGAAGCCGCCGGGGTGCTACATATTCGGTCTGTATATGACTTTGATGGAACGGAAGTTGCTGACATTGCAGCTTTGGCTGACCCTGGCTTGACCACAGCCGAGCAGAGACCAGCACGCTACCTGCGGTTGGTTAAGTCCGTGGCGATTCCCGATGACGATATTGTGGATCTAGACGGGACTGCGTTTGGTCGCTCTCAAGCACAGTTAATGCGAGAAATTCTAGGCTATGCGAATGTCGAGCCGGACGGTTCGGTCAAGGTAAAAGTGCCCGCGAATGTGCCTTTTTGGGTTGAAGTGCTCGACTCCGATGGTGCTCGCATAACCGCTCGTCACAACAATTGGATGCAATTACGACCTGGCGAAGAACGCGAGTGTAGTGGGTGTCACACGCCGACCAGTGAGCTGCCACACGGGCGGGTTGATGGCGAAGCACCATCAGTAAACGCCGGTGCACCCGTTGATGGCTCGCCATTTCCGAATACGGATCCAGCTTTGTTTGCCAACTCTGGCGAATCTATGGCAGAGGTCCTGACACGTATCAATGGTGTCCCAGACCCTGATATGGACCTTAACTTTACTGATGTGTGGACAGATACCAATGTGCGCGCCGCAGATCCGGACACCGCCTACCTTTATAGCGACTTATCGACAGTGCCACCTGTGGTGACAAGTTGTGTCTCCAGTTGGCAGTCGAATTGCCGAATTACTCCTCATTATCCCTTGCACATACACCCGGTTTGGAGTGTCGACAGAACGGTTTTCGACGTGGATGGCATTACCGTTTTGCGTGATGACACCTGCACGTCCTGTCATGCCGACCGTGATGCCATGGGTGCAGCCATGTTGCCGCTTGCGCAGTTAGATCTAGCAGATGGTCCAAGCGCGGATGAGGCGGATCATCTAAAAAGTTATCGGGAGCTTTTGTTTAATGACAATGAACAGGAAGTGGTCAACGGCGCCCTTCAAGATGTCTTAGTGCAGGCGACGGATGGGAACGGCAACCTGCTTTTTCAAACGGACGCCAATGGTGATCTGATATTGGACATAGACGGCAATCCAATCCCAGTTCTCGTTTCTATCAATGTCACCCCAACTCTAAACGTGGCTGGGGCGTTACTGAGTCCTGAGTTTTTCACGATATTTAGAGCTGGTGGCACGCATGCTGGGCGACTAAGCGATGCAGAATTGAAGTTGATCGCAGAATGGATAGACATTGGTGGGCAATATTACAACGACCCATTTGCGGTCCCACCGTAATCGAGGAGTGCCGACAAGGATGGACGGCTTGAAGATGATTAAAAAGACACTTGTCACGGGCTTGTTGCTCATAGCATTTGGGCAAGCTAACGCCGTGTCCTTTTTTCAGGACTACTACCCCGAGGTTGTCGTTTCAGACCCGTATATTGAGTTGCGGACAGGTCCAGGTCGTGGTTATCCGATTTTTTATGTTGCCGGGCAGGGCGACGCTATCACACTGCTAAAAAGCAAAACCGAATGGTACAAAGTCAGAGTGTCCTTGCCACGAGAAAAAGAAGGCTGGGTGCATCGTTCGGAACTTCAGCACACCTTAGATTTGGATGGCAATGAGGTGGATTTTGGTTCGTTAGGGCTCGGTGACTTCGCCAATCGGCGGTTTGAATTCGGCTTCAACGGCGGTGATTTTGGTGGTGCTAGTTCGCTTACGGGGTACATAGGTTATGCGTTGACGCCAAACATCACTTTTCAGATTGAAGGCACCCAGATACTTGGGGATTTTTCAGATGGTGTGATGGGTTCCGCAAACATTGTCATGTATCCGTTTCCAAAGTGGCGCCTGTCACCTTATTTCACTATTGGCAGCGGCATAATCCGAACCAAACCGCACACAACTATTGTGCAAGCCGAAGACCGCGAAGATGAAATCGCTCACGCGGGCATCGGTGCAAATTTGTATCTGAGTGATCGCTTCATGCTGCGCATGGAATATAAGCGCCATACGGTATTAACAAGTCGGGATGACAACGAAGAGGTAGATCAATGGAAAGCAGGATTCAGCGTTTTCTTCTAAATCTTTTTATAGGTTTTACAGGTGTGTTAGTCGGTACAACACCGGCGTTTGCCGCCAAACCTGAGGCTCTAGAGCTAGAACCACTGATCGTTCGGGAAGAAGAACGACGTGATGTGGATGTCGATCGGATAGACAGCGAAAACTTCGAGATCGGTGTCAGCGGCGGCATCATGCATATCGAGGATTTCGGTTCGGACGCTTCGACAAGCTTACGCTTCGCATACCACATTACAGAAGATTTTTTTGTCGAAGCGAGCTACGGCCAGAGTACGCTCGGTCAAACTAGCTTTGAGCGACTAAGTGGTGGCTCGCCTTTGCTTACGGATGAAGAAAGAGACCTAACTTATTACAACGTAGGCATCGGGTGGAACCTGTTTCCAGGCGAATCGTTTGTTGCCGGACGCTGGGCTTTCAAAGGCAGCCTCTACGTCATTGCTGGAGCCGGTAGCACCGAGTTTGGTGGTGATGATCTCTTTACGATAAACGTTGGTGTGGGCTATCGACTGATCGCGACCGATTGGCTCGCGTTACACGTTGGTGTGAAAGATCACTACTTTGAATCCGATTTACTCGGTGAAACGGAAGGCAAGCACAACATTGAGCTCGCTGGTGGCCTGACGTTCTTCTTCTAGGAAAACGGTATGAGAATTAGACACATAGTCATCGCGCTTTTGCTCGCTTCAAGCGGCGGATGCGCAAGTATGGAACTCAAACCTTGGGTGAGCCCTTACGAAAGAAACAACCTCGCAGACCCAATCATGAGTTTCAGTTGAGACCCGGTTGCAGCCGCCTATCTCCATCACGTTTATCAAGCCCGTGAGGGCGCACGTGGTGCTGAAGGGGGTTCAGGTGGTGGTTGTGGGTGTAACTAGAATGTTGCGGAAGCTCTCTTATTTAGTCATAAGCGTCGTGCTGAGTGCGCCAAGTTTTGCTGCGGTGCTACCCGAAGATCGAGCAGATGTCATGTACCACGGCTACGACGGCGGTGGACTTGAAGTAGTAGGGCCCTCCGTTTTAGTCCGCAAAGGTGTCAAAGACAAGGTTTCTATTTGGGCGAACTACTACGTCGACATGATCACCAGCGCCTCGATAGATGTGGTCTCTACCGCCAGTGAATACACTGAAGAGCGTGAAGAGAAGAGCCTCGGCGTCGACTATCTTTATGGCAAAACGTTCATGGGTTTGTCATACACTAATTCTGAAGAATCGGATTATTCCGCTCACTCTGTACGTTTTGGCATTAGCCAAGACTTCTTTGGTGACCTGACAACACTAGGCATTAGCTATGCGCGAGGCTTCGATACGGTCCGGCGTAATGGTGATGACACTTTCGAAGAAGAAACAGATAGGCAAACCTATCGTGTTGATTTAACGCAAGTCTTGACCCGTAACCTAATCGTCAACCTTAACTACGAGGGTGTCACGGACGAAGGTTTCCTAAACAATCCGTACCGCCAAGTACGTTTTCTGGATCCAAGTGCTGCGTTGGGCTACAGCTATGAAGCTGAGCTATACCCACGAACGCGCACAAGCTCGGCGCAAGCGCTGCGAGCGATGTATTACCTGCCATATCGAGCATCGGTAAAAGCAGAGTTCCGTAATTACTCTGACTCCTGGGGAATAGGGGCAACCAACATGGAGTTGGCCTACACGCACCCATTTGGTGAGAGTGGTGTGGTCTTAGAGATGAAGTATCGTTTCTACGATCAGACATCTGCAGACTTTTATAGCGATCTTTTTCCACGCTCCAACGCGCAAAATTTTCTTGCCCGGGACAAGGAGCTTGCATCTTTCCAGACCCAGACTATCGGTGCTGGTGTCAGCTATGAGTTCGACGCTAAATGGCTGCCATGGATTAAGCGCGGACAAGTAAGTTTATTTGTCGATTATATTGATTTTCAGTATGACGACTTCCGCAACGTCACCGCGACAGGATTTGCACCTGGTCAAGAACCGGCCTACGGTTTTGATTCCACCGTTACTCGATTCTTCTTTTCTCTCTACTACTGATCTAGCGCACGGAGCCACGTCAGAATTCGACAACGGCGTTGAATCACACGCTATTTGTCACACGATTTGTCACGTTAGGATCCGAAAAGAAGACAAGATCGTCAAATTATTGGCATTGGCTCGCTAGGGTCTTTATAATTCGCGCGGCCTTCCAGGGGTGGTTCTGTTATCGCCTACTTGTTTGTCCAAAACTCCGTTCGCTTACCGTCCAATCGGCTGTCTTTGTCAGCCAAAAACGAAGACGAGGGCTAGGATACTCTGAGACGTGAGAGAACTCAGAATTAGTGTCTAGACTTAGTCGAGGGAGTTGTGCAGATGGTGTCACCTCTTATACAGGTGTGACAGCGAATGAACAGGATGAACCCAAAGCAGGCTCGCGCAAAGAAAGCGCGCTGAAACACGAAGTTTTATAACTTATCGAAGACTCAACAAGACAAGCTCAGAGCACGAATGATCAAGCTAAATAAAGGGCTCACCCTTCCGATCGCCGGTTTGCCAACACAAGCGATTGAGGATGGTAGGGCGATTCGCTCCGTTGCAGTGCTTGGTAACGACTATCCTGGGATGAAACCGACAATGGCGGTAGGTGAAGGGGAAACCGTCACTAAGGGTCAGGTACTTTTCTCCGACAAAAAGAACGAAGGTGTCATTTACACTGCGCCTGCATCAGGCACAGTCACAGCGATAAACAGAGGTGCAAAGCGTGCTTTGTTGTCGGTAGTCATCGAAGTCGCTGATGATTCGCAAACGACGACATCTCAACCAACTGCCTATGAGGCATTTACTGACCTTACTCGAGAGGCAATTACCGAAATACTGGTTGCGTCCGGAGATTGGGTCGCGCTGAGGACCCGACCGTTTGCACGCGTACCTGCCATCGGTACGGCACCTAACTCGATTTTCGTAACTGCTATGGACACCAATCCGTTGGCAGGTGATCCCGCTGTCATTATTAATGATAAGGCGAGTGAGTTTTCTGCCGGGCTCGAATTGCTCGCAAAGCTCACTGATGGTGGCGTGCATGTCTGCCACGCACCGGGGTTATTTTTGCCAACCGGCGAAGACGCCCGCATCGTCGCCCACGAATTCTCAGGGCCGCATCCGGCTGGCCTACCAGGCACACACATTCACTTTATCGATCCGGTCAGCACTAACAAGACAGTTTGGTACATCAACTATCAAGATGTGATCGCGTTCGGTCATCTCTTTCTTACTGGCTCAGTTCTAACAGAGCGGGTAGTGGCTTTGGCCGGTCCGGGTGTTGCGAATCCACGTCTGATAAAAACCGTTCAGGGCGCAAGTCTTGATGAGCTCACAGCAGGGGAGTTAAAAGGCACCGAACAGCGCGTTATCTCTGGCTCAGTTCTGGCTGGGCGGACGGCAGAAGGTCCAGAGGCCTATCTTGGTCGTTATCACAATCAGGTCTCCGTTCTGCCTGAGGACAAGGAGCGCCGATTGCTTGGCTATCTCACTCCGGGTGTGGACAGTCATAGCGTCTTCCCAATCTATCTCTCCAAGTGGCTGGGCGAGAAGAATATGAAATTCAGTACCAACACAAACGGCAGTCCAAGAGGGATGGTGCCGATAGGTACTTTTGAAGAAGTCATGCCTCTCGATATTTTGCCGACGCAATTGTTGCGTAGCCTGTTGGTTGGAGATTTGGAAACGGCTGTGAATCTTGGGTGTCTTGAACTTGATGAAGAAGACATCGCGCTGTGTACCTACGCATGTCCTGGCAAATATGAGTATGGACCCGTGCTAAGAGATGTGCTCACGCAAATTGAGAAGGAGGGTTGATATGAGTTTGCGATCCTTCATGGACGACATCGCGCCAAATTTTGAAAAAGGTGGCAAATTTGAGTGGGCTTATCCAGCCTACGAAGCGATCGATACAGCGCTTTACACGCCTGGACAAGTCACCGGCGGCGCTGCTCATCTGAGAGACGGGTTAAATCTCAAGCGCATCATGATGACCGTTTGGTTTTGTGCATGGATCCCCGCGTTGGTGGGCAGCTATTTTATCGGGCTGCACGCACTGGAGGCTATGCAAGCAGCTGGGGTCAGCGAAGTGGAAGGCTGGAGAGGGATCTTTATTAACTCCCTCACGGGTCTAAACCCAGCCAGCGTTTGGGATTGTGTGGTGCATGGTCTGGCATACTTTTTACCGCTATATATTGTGGTGTTTGGTGTCGGTATCGCCTTTGAAATATGGTTTGCCTCTGTGCGTGGCCATGAAGTCAACGAAGGCTTCTTCGTTACCTCGATTCTATTTGCGCTAACACTGCCACCTACGATCCCCCTATGGCTTGCTGGTCTTGGGATCATTTTCGGAGTCGTTATCGGCAAAGAGGTATTCGGTGGCACCGGTAAAAACTTCTTGAACCCAGCGTTAACTGGGCGAGCATTCCTATACTTTGCCTATCCAGCGTCGATGTCTGGAGATCAAATCTGGGTGGCAGTAGACGGCGTTACGCAGGCTACACCCTTGGGTAACGCGGCGCTTGGGCTTGATTATGGCTTGGAGTGGATGACCGCATTTGTGGGCATGATGCCGGGCTCAATTGGTGAAACTTCAACGCTCGCGATATTGATTGCGGCGTTGATCTTATGCCTAACGAAAATCGCGAGTTGGCGAGTGATGGCAGGCGTTTTTCTAGGTATGGCGCTAACGGCGAGCTTGCTCAATGTCATTCCTTCAACAAATCCCATGTTTACCATGAGCCCGCAGTGGCACTTGGTTTTGGGTGGCTTTGCGTTTGGCATGGTCTTTATGGCAACAGATCCTGTATCTGCTGCGATGACCAATACCGGACGCTGGTTCTATGGCGCACTCATCGGATTGATGTGTGTCCTAATACGGGTTGTGAATCCAGCGTTCCCGGAAGGCATGATGTTAGCCATTTTGTTTGGAAACTTGTTTGCGCCCCTGATTGACCACTTTGTGGTGCAGTCCAATATAAAGCGGAGGTTGGCCCGTGGCTAATTTCGACAAAGACAGCTTGAGTAATACTTTTATCGTCGCGTTGGCCATGTGTTTGCTCTGCTCGATAATCGTTTCTGGTGTTGCGGTGGCGTTAAAACCAACCCAACAGGCGAACAAAGAGCTCGACCAAAAGCAGAACATTCTTCGGGCCGCTGGCATGTTAGCCGAGGGTAGCAATCTCTCTGCAGAAGGACTGACCGTGGATGAGTTGTTTGCTGAATTCACTGTCCGCGTAGTGGATTTGGAGTCGGGCAATTTTTTGGATGATGTCGACGCCGGTTCTTTTGACCCTATAAAGGTAGCCAAGGACCCGAGTAGATCGATCGCACTGTCTTCGGATCAAGACATAGCGACCCTTCGCCGTCGAGAGAATATTTCCCTTGTTTACATCAAAACGGTCGACGACCAAATCGACAAGTTGGTTTTGCCCGTACGCGGCTACGGCCTTTGGGGAACATTGTTCGGATACTTAGCACTAGATGCGGATCTCGAAACAGTATCCGGTTTGGGCTTTTACTCCCACAAGGAGACCCCTGGGCTAGGTGGCGAAGTTGACAACCCCAATTGGAAGAAGCTTTGGCCAGGGGTTCAGCTCTTCGATAGCGCTGGTGATCCTGGTGTTCGTATCGTTAAACGGCGTTCTGTGGCTGGCAACGAGATGGCCGCGAGAGAAGTGGACGCGCTTTCCGGCGCTACTTTCACGACGCGCGGTGTACAAAATTTGATCAATTTCTGGATTGGTGATTTGGGCTTTGGGCCAACGCTCCAGAAGTTAAAACTGGCTAATGGGTAGGCGGAACGATGTCACAACAAAATGAAGTACTCGTAGACCCGATTTTTAACAACAACCCGATTGCGTTGCAGGTACTCGGTATCTGTTCAGCTTTAGCGGTCACGATCAGCATGTCGCAAACCTTAGTTATGTGTGCGGCTGTGATATTTGTTACGACCTTTTCAAATCTAGCTGTGAGCTTGGTAAGAAATCGCGTGCCAACCAATATCCGAATTATTGTCCAGATGACGATCATCGCATCTCTGGTCATCGTCGTAGACCAAGTGTTGCAGGCAGTCGCCTATGACATTTCAAAGAGCCTATCCGTATTTGTCGGCCTGATTATTACGAACTGTATTGTCATGGGCCGTGCTGAAGCATTCGCGATGCAGAATGGACCCTATCTTTCTGCGCTGGACGGGTTTGGTAATGCGTTAGGCTATTCAGTGATTCTCATTGGGGTTGCACTAATCCGAGAGCCTCTCGGTGCAGGTACACTCATGGGTTACGAAATTTTACCGACAGTTAGCAACGGCGGCTGGTACTACTCGAACGGTTTGCTACTACTTTCCCCAAGCGCATTTTTCATCATCGGCTTCTTTATCTGGGCGATCAGAAGTTGGAAGAAGGATCAGGTTGAAGAGCCCGAGTACGAGATTGCCGACAATGTGCAGTATCGGGAGGCAATGTAAGCATGGAACATTTTCTCGGTATCTTCATAAGAGCCGTCTTCATTGAAAACATGGCGCTGACGTTCTTTTTAGGGATGTGTACATTCATCGCGATTTCGAAAAAGATCAGCACAGCGATTGGTCTCGGCATCGCAGTGGTCGTCGTGCTTGGCATCACTGTTCCGGTCAACAATTTGATTTTCAATCATTTGCTCCGTGAAGGAGCCCTGTCTTGGGCTGGCTTTCCTGATGTTGATCTTAGCTTTTTGGGCTTTCTGTCTTATATCGGTGTGATTGCGGCGATGGTCCAGATACTTGAAATGGTCCTCGATAAGTATGTACCGGTGCTATACAACGCCCTCGGCGTGTTTTTACCGCTGATTACGGTTAATTGCGCCATCCTAGGTGCGTCTTTAATCATGATCGAACAAGATCAGACGTTTGCCGAGAGTGCTGTCTTCGGTCTAGGTGCTGGCGTCGGTTGGGCATTGGCGATCACGGCATTAGCGGGTGTAAGAGAAAAACTCAAGTACAGTGATGTTCCAGAAGGACTTCGCGGATTGGGTATCACCTTTATTTCAGTGGGGCTTTTGAGCCTCTGTTTCATGTCGTTTGGCGGCATCGACATTTAGCGGGTTTGGTTAGTTAGCATGTTAGATACGACTGTTCTTCTAGGTGTTGTGATGTTTACAGCGACTGTGTTGTCGCTGGTGTTGATCATCTTGTTTGCTCGCGCGCAGCTAGTGAACTCGGGCGATGTGACGATTGAAATAAACAATGACCCTGAAAAAACCATCCAAGTACCCGCTGGCGACAAGTTGCTCGGAACACTCGCAGCCAAAGGAATATTCCTCGCCAGTGCTTGTGGCGGTGGTGGAACCTGTGCCCAGTGTCGATGTCGGATTGTTGATGGCGGCGGCAGTATTCTATCGACTGAAGAAGGTCACTTTACTCGGGGTGAAATTAGAGAAGATTGGCGTCTGTCCTGCCAAGTTGCTGTCAAGCAAGACCTCAAGATTGAAGTGCCAGAAGATGCAATTGGTGTAAAGCGTTGGGAGTGTGAGGTTACGTCGAACCCTAATGTGGCTACCTTCATTAAAGAACTCAACCTCAAGTTGCCGGAAGGCGAGAACGTGGCCTTTCGAGCCGGTGGATACGTTCAGCTTGAGATACCGCCTTACGATATGGACTACAAAGAAATCGACGTGGAAGAGGAATATCACGAAGATTGGGACCGCTTTGATGTCTGGAAGTATCATGCGAAGACCGATGACACGATGATTCGCGCCTACTCGATGGCAAATTATCCAGAAGAGCGGGGCATACTAAAGTTCAATATTCGCGTTGCGAGCCCACCTCCCGGTATGGATGTTCCGCCTGGCGCGATGTCCTCTTACGTCTTTAATCTCAAGCCAGGAGACAAGCTAACCGTATTCGGTCCGTACGGAGAGTTCTTTGTTCAAGATACACCTGCTGAAAAGATCTGGATCGGTGGCGGCGCTGGTATGGCGCCCCTGCGTTCACAAATATTTGATGAGATTAAGAGCAACAACTCTGAAGTGAAGATGAGCTACTGGTATGGCGCGCGCTCCTTGCGGGAGATGTTCTATGTTGAAGAGTTCGATGATCTCGCCCGCGATCACGACAACTTCGAATGGCATGTCGCACTGTCTGATCCTCTGCCTGAGGATAACTTTGACGGGCATATTGGGTTTATCCACCAAGTAGTGCTCGACAACTACCTCAAAGATCATCCCAATCCAGAAGATTGTGAGTATTACCTATGTGGACCACCGCCCATGACCGCCGCGGTACTGCAGATGCTCGATGACTTGGGTGTTGAACCCGAGAATATCCACCTTGATGACTTTGGCGGCTAGCACGACTGAACAAGAGTCGTTTCCTTAGAGCTAGTCTTTGGATGGTTACGCTAGTCTGCTAAGTCGGATTGAAAGGTCCCGTTAAAGCGGATGCCAAAAAAGTCTCCGTCATGCCATACCGGCCGTTGCTCAGCATTCGCCACCGTGTCCAATATTTTGGCTTTCAAGTCAGCAAATTTAGCCCCTGCCTGCCAGTCTATGGGTTGAGTAAGATCATCCGAAGGCTGGTGGTAATGAGTTTCTAGGTGGGTCATATAGGCTTCGCCACCACCGTCCGCATGTCCAGTTGCAAGCATGACTGAAGGGATCCCTTCTTCAACGAAGCGGTAGTGGTCTGAACGAGTGAAAATGCCTTGTTCGGGAAACGGATCTGGCGAGACCTTAATACCCATAGATTGCGCAGCGGTCTCGATAGCCTCATTCAATGTCGACCGAGCGCCGCCATAGACGATGACATCGGTGAAGTTATAGGTGAGTACCGGCATGTCTAAGTTGATGTTAGCGACCAGATTTTCTTTCGGGACTGTGGGATTAACGGCAAAGTATTGTGCACCCAGAAGCCCCTTTTCCTCGGCAGTTACCGCTAGGAAGATGATGGTTCGGCGAGGCTGAGGACCTGCTTTGAGAAGTCTGGCTGCCTCGATCAAGGTAGCAACTCCAGCGGCATTGTCGAGGGCTCCATTGTTGATCGTGTCTTCGGCATCGATAGGCGAGACGCCAATGTGATCTAAGTGCGCTGTGAGCACGACGACTTCATCTTTCAGCAATGGGTCGCTGCCTTGGATAACTCCAACGACGTTTGGCGACTCGATATCCTCGAGATCTGTGTTTGCACTTATGTTGATCGTGAGACCGGTATCAAACGTTGGAGTTACTCCACTGTCTGTTTGGGAAGCTTTGATGACTTCATCCCAATCTCGTTCGATGTGTTCGAATATCTTTTTAGCCCCAGCGATTGAGAAACTCGCGCCCCCAAGGAGGTTCGGCGAACGCGTGTAGATTTGGCCATGCTCGTCGAGCCATCCCATCCCCGCTGTATCGAGCATGCCGCTTTTGACAAAGCGAACGAATGGAAATATCGCTTCTGTTGTAGGCGTGGCCAAACTTGCGGTCCCGATGGCCCCACGAGCCGAGGCTTCGCGACGTTTTTGTGCACCGTAATAGGCTCGTTCTTCGCTCTGCAGATGGGTTGGGGTGTTGCGCAGCGTCATCACCACTTTGTCTTTCACATCCAGCCCGGCAAAGTCGTCACGATCATCAGCTTCGACCACCACGCCATATCCTGCAAAGACGAGTGGGGCGCTGATGTTCACGACCGAATTGCCGACGTTGGCACCCACGACGTAGTCAACGTTTTCCATTAGGTCTAAGCTCACGCCAGCGCCATCTACTATGGACAGAGAGATGGAGTCTCGATCGCGAATGCCTCGGCGCAGCGGTACTTGCTGGAAGTACGTGCCATCATCGCCACCCGGATCTAGTTGTAGTTCAAGAAAAGCGTCGGCCACATATTTTGCTGCAGTCTGGTACCCCGGGGTACCAGGCTCTCGGCCTAGCAGGTCATCACTCGCTAAGAAAGAAACGTGTTTTTTGAACAGTTCTGCGCTTGCTTGATTGTTGAGAGTCGACTGAGTTTCGGTAGTGGCCGTCGGTGTACAAGCGGTGACAGCGATCAGCAAACCGAGTCCAGTGAGCAAATACATTCTCTTTCGGTTCATCTGGAAGTGCCTGTGGAAAATTCTTCACGTGTGACATTGCTCCCTTTGCCGTCGTCATCCAGCGGGTAAATGGGGCGTCGCACGTTAGCAAAAGTGACTTGCGAATAATCTGATGTACACACGCCTCGCCCTGCACACTCTATAATCTCTTTCGCGATGGGCTTAAAGCCAACACGATAGTGTATGCGGCTCTTCAGCATCAGATATCTACGTTGGGTTGGCTCCATACCTAAGGCGCGAAAACACTCAGGGTCGTAGGGTTCGACGTGGCGTGAAACAACAGCAATGTCCACGGACCCGACGCTCAAGACTGCACTTCGACCCATATTGATTGTTAACCCGCGGGACATCTCGACGCGAGCCTTAAACTTGCCGTTGGAAATGAGTTTGACTTCGCCTGTCAGAGTAAGCGGGCTCGATTGAACTTCTAATGCGGGCATTTTTAATTTGCCGCCCAATTCCACTGTGACGGTGTTACCAACACCAGCGGCGATCATTTCTTCGACGACGGCTGGGTCGTAGAAGCCAAAGACAGCGACGTCTTCGATACCCGCATCAAGTATGGCGGCCAGAACTTCCGTGGTGTCCATCGTGCCACCGCTCGCTGTGTTGTCGTAATGGTCTAGGAGAATTACAGGACCCTCCCCAGATGCTTGCGCTGCCTTGTCAGCACGAGCAAAGGACTGTTCCAAGGGTTCGATCTCATAAACAAATTTAGATCGTTCTTGCCATGCAAAGTCGAGCAAGCTTTTACAAACTGCCTGCGCCTTGGTCGCACTGTTGTCAGTAATCACAACGCATGACAAACCGGCGTCATGAATGTCAGCGTGCGGAAAGCCGGTAAACAAACTCACTCCGAGACAGTCCGTCGCTTCGTGCTCGCGTGTTTTTGCTTGTAGTTCGTCGTTTGGAAAATCATCCGTGCCCTGCCGCATGACGTGAGGGAGCATAGGTGCTTGTTCGAGATGCATGACTGGTTTGCAACGACCTTCCAACATATCAAAGAAGATGTTTGCCGATCGTCTCGCAGTGCCATCCATGTCGATATGCGGATAGGTTTGGTAACCGGTTAGGACGTCACAGTTAGCGAGCATTAGATTCGTGACATTGGCATGCATGTCTAGGGCCACGCAGACCGGCAGGGATGGGCACTCAGCACGAACTCTGCGCAATAGCTCGCCTTCACCGTCATCATGACTTTTGGTTGCCATGGCGCCGTGCAGATCGAGCAGTAGTGCATCAACCCTCTTAGCTAGTGAGACGATGTCGCTGCACATGTACTCATATGCGTCATCTTCAACGCGACCACTGGGAGGTGCGCCAGCGGCGATGCCCATTTCAATCTCGGCGCCTCGCTGTGTTGCGACTTCTATGTAGCCCCCTAAGCAGGAGGCAGTGTCTGTGAACACATCGATCGCAGCTTGACCTTGCATAGGCGCGGCTCTCCCGCCGGAGAACCGCTCCAAGTCTGTCATTACTGGAGAGAAGGTGTTGGTCTCGTGACTCATCATGGCAATGCCAACTTTCATACCGCGCTCCTCGCTAAGGCTTAAACTGCTTTTGTATCGGCTAGGAAGATGCACGTAGGGCAGCTTCCATCAACCGCCTGCGCGTCTGATTCGCTTTGATACTGTGGTGTATCGAAGCGCTCAACGCGATTATCGGCATGCTCATTCGAACTTTGGTCCGATTGCTTGTGAGGTCTCATGACACTGTCTTTCCAACTGTGGTCTGTGGCCCACTCGAAAGGTAAGTGGCTGATCTGCCCAGGTTCTGCTTGCGCAAATGCCTCTAATGTTGCGGTCATGATGGCGTCTTGCTCGCTGCCGTTGTCTCTGCGACCAGCGGTGTGCCCGAGAGGGTAGTCGAGATATACAGCTCGCGGCGGATTGACGGCTGCCGTGATGGAGAGCGCGCTCGACATGCACAGTGTTGGTATGCCCCGACGTTCGATCTCTTTTGCGATCAGTCCCACGGACTGGTGGCAGACAGGTCAGGCAGGGACCAATAACGCTAGATCAACTTCGTCGGTTACGAGTCTATCTGCAATTGCTGGTGCGAGAATGCTCTCGACTTTGCGTGTGGAGTAGATCCCACCCATAAATGTGTAGGCTTGACGTGCCAAGGCGCCGAGCTTGCCAGCGCTGACCATCCGTTTAAGCGTATCGACGGGGAAAACCACATTCATGTCATCGCGAGCGTCAGTCAGATCGTATGCGAAATGTGTGGCCCGTCGTTCACTAACTGGTGCATCGACATCAATTTCTCTGTAACTAAAGTCGTCCTTAAAGTGGAACGCGACTTGCCCCTTGAGATAGATACCTCCGGATGCGACAAGCGATATTTTGGCATCGGCAATGGGTTTTGCGAGAGGAGTGAAGGGCGGCGGTTCTTCTGCGTGTACCCACTGATAGGGTGGGTAGCCAAGAGATGCGTACTGATCTCGTGTCCTTTGAATGTAGTCGATTGGTGCTTGTGCTGACATTTTCCCTCAAACCTGACCCGTCGCATGAGACTGTAGCAAATCCGGTTGCAAACCTCAGTGATGATGTTCTGGCGCGTAGCCATCGATTTTTACCATCGGATGAGATATATCTGAACGCAGCATTTTATGGGAAATTCTAAGGGGAAACATGAGCGATCTACTGTACGAGGTGAATGACCATGTCGGAGTCATCACGCTGAACCGACCGGAAGCGATGAACTCTTTGACCTATCAGCTCTATGCTGATCTCGAAGACACCGTACGAAATAGCGAAGCGCGCGCACTGATCATCACAGCCACTGGTCGGGCATTTTGCGCGGGTGACGACGTGAAACAGATCCTAGGTAATCCAGAGCCTGCACCGCAGGAGTTCAGGGACCGTTCGAAGAAGACGGGTGGTTTAACGCCTGCAGCTGATGCTTTGTTGCACACGGATATACCGGTTATCGCCGCCGTCAATGGCGCAGCCGTTGGTTGGGGTATGGAACTTGCACTGATGGCAGATATACGCGTGGCTTCTGTGAATGCGAAATTTGGTGAGCTATTTGTGATTCGCGGGCTCTGTTGTGATGCGCCGGGTCTGGGTCGCCTGGCACAGTTGGTTGGCCGAGAAAAAGCCGCGGAGTTGCTATTTACGGGCGAGCTGATCGATGCGGAGACCGCGCACGCTATCGGTCTCGTCGGTCGTGTGGTGCCACACGAGGATTTGATGGATCAAGCTCATGAAATTGCTGGCAAGATTGCGCGCAATCCGCCGTTGGCCGTCCAAGCTCTGAAAGCTGGACTTAGGCACACATTGGAACCTGATTGGCGGGACACGGGTCGGTGGGCGAGTGAACAAATCGGCAGACTGCGAACGACGGAAGATTCGAAGGAAGGCGTCGCGGCGTTCTTAGAAAAGCGTGAGCCAGTTTACACGGGCCGGTAAGCCCACTGGTCGAGCTGATCTTGTTCGGGTTGCGGACTAACGATCAGTCCAGCCAGGACCACTGGAATCTGCCAGTTCACCATCGATGTAGACACTGACCTTGTTTGTATAGAACGAGGCATACTTAGCGATGGGTAGGCATTCGTCATAGGGATCAAGGTAGGCCCAGATGGCATCTTCTATGCGCCCTTGCTCGGTCTCAATGTGCCAGTAGCTCGCATAGCCTTTGAAAGGGCAGTAGGTCTGCGTGTCCGATGACGTGAGTGCGCCATGGTTGAGATCCTTGGTCGGCAGGTACCAGACTGGCTTGTGTTTGGTTTCATTGAGTAGGACGGCGTCGTCGCTACTCGCGACAACAAGCTCTCCAGCTTTGACTTCTACTTTCTGGCCGAGTGGTTGGGTCGTCACTTCGTAGGCGGGATGCTTTTCGAATCCCGGGGCTGGATTGGACATGGCGTTCACTATTACGATGGCTTGTCGCTGAGCTTATCAGAATTGAGGGGATGGGAACTATGGCAACCGCCTTAGTCGTTGGAGGCACCGGACCGACCGGACACTTTGTGGTCAACGGCTTGATTGCTCGAGGGTTTGAGGTGGCCATCTTGCATACAGGTCGACATGAGGTCGATGAAATACCAGATTCTGTTGAGCATATACATACAAATCCATTTGCTATTGACGAACTCAATGCGGCTATCGCCGACCGAACTTGGGATCTGGTCATTGCAACCTATGGAAGGCTGCGAGCAACGGCCGCAGCATTTGTCGGTAAAACTGGGAAATTCATATCAGTTGGTGGTGGTCCAGCTTATCGCGGATATATGAATGCGGACGCAACCTATCCTACTGGCATGCTCGTCCCGGTACCCGAGGAGGCGCCAAAAACGCGCAGCGAAGAGGAAGATGGCAAAGGCTATCGAGTGCTTCGAAGTGAAGAGGTGGTCTTCGACTTACATCCAGACGCGTCGCACTTTCGTTACCCTTATATCTACGGCAAATATCAAGTCGTGCCGAGAGAATGGCCAGTTGTCCGCAGGATACTAGACGGGCGCAAAGAATTAGTTTTGCCTGACGGCGGGCACTACCTCAATCACCATGGCGCGGCAGCCAATATGGCGCACGCGGTCTTGTTGGCGGTCGACCATGCTGGACCCGCAGCAGGTCAAATCTATAACTGCGGAGACGAGCGGGTTCTGTCGCTCGCGCAGGTCGTTCAAGTACTTTGCGACGCGCTTGAAGCTAAGTTAGAAGTTGTTTCGATGCCCTATGAGCTAGCGGTTAGCGCACGACCGATGGTCGGTCAACCCTGGACAAGCCATCGTGTATTTGACTTGTCCAAGATCAAGACGCAGCTAGGTTACAAGGATATCGTCGATCCAGTGGAGGCGCTTAAGACCGTTGCCGTTTGGTTGCGGGACAACCCGATAGGTGAGAGAGGCGAACGGGGATTGCAGGATCCGTTCGACTATGCAGCAGAGGATAGACTGATTGCCAACTGGCGTACAGCGGTGGCCTCAATGTCAGATCCGGCCTTCGATCGCCTACCCGGTTTTACTGGCAGCTATAGTGGCCCAGGCGGCTCGGTCAGAAAATCAGAATGGTAGTCAGTGTCTGGCTGAGCCTAGAGAATTCAACCCTACAAATAGAAAAGGAATAAAAATGGTCGCAGAAGCAAAACCAGTTGGTGAGCAGCGGTTCCGAGAGTCATACGGGCGCTACCTCGAAGATTTTAACGTCGGTGATGTTTATGAACACCGCCCAGGCCGAAGCATCACCGAGACAGATAACACGTGGTTTACTTTGTTAACGATGAACCAGCATCCGCTTCATTTTGATCGCGAGTACGGTAGCAAAACAGAATTCGGGCAGGTCTTGGTGAATTCCTGCCTGACAATTTCACTCGTAACAGGAATGTCAGTTTCCGACATTTCCCAGAAGACGATTGCCAACTTAGGCTGGGACAAGGTGCGATTGTCTGGCCCCGTTTTTATTGGTGATACCCTGTATGCAGAATCCACCGTGTTGTCGATACGCGAGTCCAAGAGTCGCCCTAATCAAGGCATCGTTACAGTCGAGAGTGTGGGTAAAAAACAAGACGGCACACAGGTCATCAGCTTTGAGCGCTCCATGCTCATCCCTAAGCGCGGCTTCGCGATTGATGACGAGTTCGCTGCGGTAGAGATTTTTCAATGAACGATGATCAAATAATTCTGGATGCAGTAGACAAATTCCTCGACAAGGAGGTTAAGCCTGTAGCGAAAGATCTTGAGCTTGCAGATGAATATCCCCACGAAATTGTAGAAAAGATGAAAGTACTGGGCCTCTTTGGTGCCACGATTGGCACCCAATATGGCGGTATGGGTCTTACCGCTGTGACCTACGCGCAAATAGTCGAGCGAGTTTCGGCAGTTTGGATGAGCGTGTGTGGGATCTTTAATTCGCATCTCATTATGTGCGCTGCGCTTGAACGATTTGGCACTGAAGACCTTAAGGAACGTTACTTGCCGCGCATGGCGACGGGTGAGTTGCGTGGTGGTATCGCGCTGACGGAGCCTGATTGCGGTACAGACCTACAAGCCATTCGAACCCGAGCCACTAAGGATGGGGAAGAATATGTCGTGTCTGGTACGAAGCAGTGGATCACGAATTCGGTTGAAGGAAATATACTCGCGGTTCTAGTCAAAACAGATTCGCAGATCGAACCTAGGCACAAGGGGATGAGTCTTCTCCTCGTAGAAAAGTCATCAGGCTATCAAGCGCACAAACTGAAGAAGCTTGGGTATCGTGGGGTGGATACTGGGGAGGTGGTTTTTTCAGATCTGCGAGTCCCACGAGACCAGTTGATCGGTGCCGATGAAGGTCGAGGCTTGCAGCAAATTCTGTCGGGTCTCGCTCTGGGTCGGATTAACGTTGCGGCACGGGGCGTGGGAGTCGCCAAGGCGGCTTTGGATGCGAGTGTCTCATACGCCCAGATACGCAAGACGTTTGGTGAGCCCATTGGCCAACATCAAGCGATACAGATTAAGTTGGCGGATATGGCGACAAAGGTTGAGGCTGCACGACTCTTGACCGATAAGGCAGCGCGCGCGTACGACAGTGGCGAGCGATGCGATCTAGAGGCGGGGATGGCAAAACTCTTCGCCACCGAGGCTGCGATGGAGAACAGCAACGAGGCTTTGCGAGTGCATGGCGCCTACGGCTATTCGCCAGAAAATGTCGTTGAGCGATATTACCGGGATGCGCCTCTTTTGGTCGTTGGCGAGGGGACTAACGAGTTACAGCGAATAATAATAGCGCGCCAGTTATTAGAGCGAGGTTGACCCGCGGTAACTGGAGCTAGGTAGGGATAGGAAGAGGAAAAGGGCTAACTTAAGAAAAGGACTCAGAAAAGGACTCAGAAAAGAAAGTGCCGCTCCTAGGCAGCGTGACTGAGTTCTCCGGCGCGTGCGCTCAGGGATTTTTGTGTCAGATCATCAATTAGGTCAGCGGTAAAATCCCGACATCCGCCGCAACCTGTACCCGCACCAAGCTCCGCTTGGATCGATAGGAAATCTCGATGACCATCGGCAACTGCTTGCTTGATTTGTCGATCGGTAACGCCGTGGCACATACATACATACATGGGGTGAGTATAAATAGAAATGATTCTCGATTGCAATATCATTGTAAGTCGTTTTAGTCTTGTCGGATGCGAATAATTATCGTTATATATCAATAGCTTATAGCTTATATGTTTTGCTTTTTGACACGATTGTAGGCAAACTGCGCCTGCCCCATTTGCAAGGAATGCTATGAAATCCCTCGATCCGAAAATCATTGAGCATCTTAATATTGTGCTTAAGAATGAGCTAACCGCGATAAATCAGTATTTTCTGCATGCGAAGATGCTGCAGGATTGGGGTTTGACCGAGATTGCTAGCCATACGAAGGGCGAGTCTATCGATGAGATGAAGCACGCAGATACGCTCATTGAACGTATCCTTTTTCTCGAGGGTCTGCCGAATCTACAAGATCTTGGCAAACTGATGATCGGCGAAAACGTCCAAGAAATACTCGAGTGTGATCTGAAGCTCGAGATGTTGGCCATGCCAGCGTTACGTGACGCGATCGGATATTGTGAAACTCAGAGCGACTATGTGAGTCGACAATTGTTTCGTGATATTTTGGACTCCGAGGAAGAGCACGTCGATTGGTTAGAAACCCAGTTGGGTTTGATTGATAAGATGGGGCTCGAAAATTACATTCAAGCAAAAACGTAGATGAGTATTGGGGTGCGGCAATTCTAGGCAAGGGTCCGCAACAATGCCATGCACAGAAAGGGGAAGGAAGGAGTGAAGCTCAGAGTACGTGGCAATACGCTACGACTGCGATTGACGCGCAGCGAAGTGGATACCATTGGGGCAGGTGAGGTCGTGGAGGAAGTGACTCAGTTTCCAGATGGTAGTGAATTCTGCTACCGGCTAGTCCCAGGTCATGCGGAAGAGGCAAGCCAAAACTCCAACGATGCAGGTCACACGATCACGATAGAAGTTCCCAAAGGTCGTGCGGCTACCTGGGCGGAATCTAATGAGGTTGGTTTTTCCGGGGATGAGCCGTTTGACGTTGGTTCGTTAGCCATCTTGATTGAAAAAGACTTTTCTTGCGTCACCCCGCGCAGTGGTGAAGAAGAACTCGATACATTTCCTAATCCAAACGCGGAAGGTGTCGCTTAAAGCACACCTTCAAGTCACTAGGTCACCTACTTCGTTAACGTTCAAAAACCAATCCGGCTTGGGCACGTCAACTGACCTAATACCTGCCGTTTCCAGAAACCGCCAAACTTCGCCATGTCCTTCCTGAATAAACACTCGCAGCTTCGGCCCAAGGCTAGTGCGTAAAATCATGTGTAGGTTCTGTTGCCGTTGGCCATCATGAGCGACGACACCAGCATCTGCCTCTAACAGCTGCTCGGCGAGTAGATGCCACCAACTTACCGGCAAACATGGCGAGTCTCCCGGACTGACTAACAACCAATCAGTGCTGGCTCGTTCGAGACCGCCAAGCACGCCGTTTAATGGCGTTGCGAGATCGGTGCCAACCTCACGGTCGGTAAACGTTCTACCGCGCTTTTCGTATTCATCCAGGTTTCGGTTTGCGCTTATCAGCAGTGGCAGATCTGAGGCGGAGGCGACTACGAGGTCGAGCATCGGTGTGCCAGAATACGGGATTAGAGGTTTATCTTGCCCGCGCATTCGAGACCCCATGCCGCCACAGAGGATGAGTAACGAGAGGTTGTCGGATGACATCTTCATGGCGTTACAAACTACAATCCTTTAGTGGCAGTTGGAAGGGCTTAGCTTGAATCAGGTGTCTTGACTAAAAGCCACGTATCGACTTTGCTAGAGCGTACCTATTAGAGGAATAACGACATGGATTTATTTACCTTGCGCAAGTTGCGGCAATTATCGGTCTCGTTTGTCGTGATCGGCTTACTGGGGGCCTGTACGACGACAACAGGTGGTTCGAGCACTGTACCCTCGGCCGAACTCCCAGCGCGTCCCGAGGCGGATGTTGCACGCGACGATGGTCGCAAGCCTTTTGCTGTATTGGATTTTTTAGGCGTTGAACCAGGCATGAAAGTGGTGGATGTTCTCGCCTCTTCTGGTTATTACACCGAGGCTCTTGCTCACGCGGTGGGTCCGGAAGGCACCGTGTACGCACAGAATCCAGCGATCCTGTTGCGATTGTTCGGTGGTAGAAACGATAAGGCACTGAATGCACGGCTCATGGGCAACAGGTTATCTAACGTCCGGCGCCTAGACAGAGAATTTGATGACTTAGGCTTAGTTGCAGGGAGCATTGACGTTGCTGTGACCACCTTGAATTTTCACGACTTATACAACCGCGACCCCGAGCAGGCGGCAGGTATGTTGGCTGTGCTCAAGGGTGTACTGAAACCAGGTGGTGTACTGGGAATCATCGACCACAACAGCAACGACGGTGCTGATCATGCAACCCTCCATCGGATGCCTGTCAGTGATGCGATCGCCGCAGCAGAGGCAGCCGGTTTTACGGTCGAGACGAGTGATGTGCTCGCCAACCCGGAAGATGATCGTACCCAAGGCCCTTTCACCGAAGGACTGCGTGGGTACACCGATCGGTTTGTCCTAAAGCTTACTAAACCCGAATAATTCTATGATCTAGGCTTGGGGTTTCAATGCGAATTGACCCCAGGCCTGCGCGCTGTTCGGCCAACTCAATGCCGCATGATTTGCAGCGGTTTGGATATCGCGCCAAGCGCGCTGCAGTGGATTGCTGAGTTTGGCGCTATTGCCTCCAGCGTTCGACATCATCGTATTGGTCGCATTGGTAACTAGTCTTACGCAGTAAGCAGTGTCACGCGGTATCCGGACGGCTTCGGCTGCGGTGATTGGTCGTGCTGTGTCAATCACTTTGAAATTTCGTTCTAAAACGAGTCCAGCTGCATCGATAGCAGCCGCGCATTCAGCGACGATAAGTTGTGAGGCGGCTTGCTCGGATTGCTTCGCTCCTGTCATCTTGTTAACCCGCTGCTCGGTATAGGCTCGAAATTGCTCTAAAGCCCCGAGACCTGTCCCGTAAATCGGTGATGCCAGTATCGCGACTAGGGCGGCATGGAACGGCGAGCGAAACAAATCCCCGTGATGAATGCCGTGTCCAGGACCTTCGTTGATCATTAGTGAGGGTAGATGAGCGGCTCGGTGGATCGGCACAAACACGTTCTTAAGCGTGACATCTTTACTGCCCGTCCCAGCCATCCCGACCACGTGCCAAGAGTCATCATCAACGACTACTTCGTCTTTGGGAATCATCATGAACCAAGGTCCGGTTGGCCGGCCGTCGACACTCTCCGTTACCAAGCCACATAGGAAAACCCATTGGGCGTGATCTACCCCGGATAAAAATGACCACGTCCCATTTGCGATGAGCCCATCGCTTTGCATAGTCGCCCTGCCAGTGGGTGCGAAGGAAGCGGAAGAAAAGACATCTGGGTCCGCAAAATATTCGTCCTGAGCAGATGCGCTGAAACCGGTGGCCATCCAGTTGTGTACGTTACCAACCGCAGAAACCCATGCGGTCGACATGCAACCACCGGCTAGCGTTGAAATAACTTCCGATAGGGTGGAAAAGCTAACTTCTTGGCCGCCATAGAGCTTGGGAGTCACAAGGTTAAGTAAGCCTGCCGAACGGAGATCTTTGAAAAGATCCGTATCGACAACGCCCTTGGCTTCATGAGAGTCGGCGTGCTCGCGTAGACGGGCTTGGTAGTTACCAGCCGCCTCGGTAAATGATGTTTGGCTCATGGCGATTTTGAAATACGATGGTTGTTAACGAGGTAGTATGCCAGTGCAAGGAGAGTATATGTACGATGCAATTGTGGTCGGAGCAGGGAGTGCCGGGTGTGTGGTTGCTGCTCGGCTGTCTGAAAATCCAAATTTGCGTGTGGCCTTGGTTGAGGCAGGACCGGACTACCCGCAGTTGGATCAAACGCCATTTGATCTGGTCAACAGCCACAACAATTCCTACCGAGATCATGACTGGGGGTTTTCTTACGAGCCAACGTCTGGGCGCGAAGATCGATTCCCGCGCGGACGTGTGACGGGTGGCTCGAGTGCGGTCAATACGACCATCGCGCTCCGTGGTGTACCGGAAGACTACGATGAGTGGGCGAGTTTAGGAAATGATGGCTGGGCCTGGCCAGATGTCCTGCCCGCGTTCAAACGATTGGAGCGGGATCTCGACTTTCCGGATGCGGACTATCATGGTGATAGTGGACCAATAACAATCAGACGTTATCCAGAGGGCGAGTTGGTGAACGCTCAGTCTGCGTTTTTGAGTGCAGCTAAGAAACTTGATTACCCGTTTTGCGCGGATGCAAACGATCCCGATGGTTGGGGGGCCGGCCCTCACCCCATGAACAAGTTAGGTCGACTACGCGTATCTGCTGCAGTGGGGTATCTCGCACCTGCTCGTATCCGCCCGAATCTAGACATCATCGCAGACACCATGGTCTTGCGTCTGCTCATGGATAAACGCAAATGTACTGGCGTTGAAGTACGTGATCTTGATGGCCACGTGCACCAAATTAACGCGAAGCTGGTTGTGCTCGCTGCTGGTTCTCTCATGTCGCCGGGTATCTTGATGCGGTCGGGTCTTGGGCCACGACGAGAGGTCGAAGGGATAGGTGTGGAATCAATTGTTGATTTGATGGGGGTTGGCGAGAATTTGTCAGATCATCCTGCAACGGCGGTCTTGTGTGAACTTAAAGATGGCGTGGCAGTCGATTTTGACGGACCTATCATCCAGACGATATTGCGCTATACCGCGGAGGGTTCGGAGAAGAGGAACGACCTGCAAATTGAGCAAATTAGCTTTGCTGGGCGCCCAGATGGTCCTCCGCAGTTTGTTATAGCGCCCGTGCTTGAGTATCAATACGGTCGTGGCAAATTAACCACCCTAAGCGCAGATCCATCGGCTGCGCCACGAGTGGAAAATAAATTCTGCGAGGATGAGAGAGATCTCAATCGACTCGTGGACTGTTTGATAGATACGCTGGCGTTTGTCGAAGCGGAACCCCTAAAAGGCATGATCTCGTCGCTCGTCTTTCCAGATCCAAGTCGTGGTATTGAGCGGCAGGATCTTGAAACGCTGTGCCGTCGATTTGCTGGTAGTGGCTATCATCCGTGTGGAACTCTAAAAATGGGACCACAAGAGGATGAAACAGCGGTTGTAGACTCTCGCGGTCGCTGCCATGGTGTCGAGCAGCTTGTTATTGCTGATGCCTCCATAATGCCCAGCGTGCCGCGCGCAAACACTAACCTGACCTGTTTGATGATTGGTGAGAAAATTGGTGAATGGTTACGCACTGAACCACAAAATTTTGGATTGTAATTATGCATGACTTAGTTGTCCGCAACGTAAAGATACTGGATGGCCTCGGAGGAGAGGCGACAATTGGGGATGTGGCTGTCGTAGGAGATCGAATTGCTGAACTTGGCGAGATCAGCGCGACCCGTGCTGAAGTTGAGATCGATGGCGCAGGACAGTATTTAGCGCCCGGTTTTGTCGATACCCATGCCCACGATGACGGCGCATTTTTTCGTCATCCCGGCATGGAGTTTAAGCTCGCTCAAGGTGTGACAACTGTTGTTAGTGGCAATTGCGGGTTCAGTGCGATCCCCGCTGATGCTGAAAAAGATTCTGTTGCCGCTAGCGGTGGCATCCTAGCCGGTCTCGAAGGAGAGTTCTCGGACCTTAATGGTTACTTTGCTGCCGTTTTAGAACGAGCGCCTGCGATTAACAACATGATGTTAGTGGGACACAACACTATTCGCTCTCTTGTTCTAGGCGACGCGAAACGTGCGCCATCTAAAGACGAGTTGCGAACCATGCGTCAACATGTGAGTGATGCATTGGAGCAGGGTGCGTGCGGATTTTCTACAGGACTGATTTATCGTCCTGGTCGCTACAGCGATACGGAGGAAGTGATTGCACTTGCGGAAATGGCGCGACCTCATGACGCTCTATATACGACGCATATGCGCAACGAAGGGGATCGCTTGCTGGAGGCGGTTGACGAAAGTCTGACGATTGGCAAGGAGTCCGGTGTTCACCTCCATATCAGTCATCACAAGTCAGCTGGTCCGGGTAACTGGGGCAAGGTACGCGACTCCCTATCAAAGGTTGACTCTGCAATACGGGCACGACAGGCAGTGACGTTAGATGTCTACCCATACACCGCAGGTTCTGGGCGTATGATTGAGTACTTTAATCTAGAGCGCCCAAGCCCAGAACTCGCCGCCGTGATTCGGATTGCGAGCTGTCCGGCGTTTCGTGAGTATGAAGGCCGGATGCTTAAGGACATCGCAGAGGAAAAAGGACTGTCCCTAGAAGAAGCGGTGCTGCATGTGTTAACAGCACCGAAAGGTGACCGTACAATTTGCATTCAATTCATCATCGACGAAGCGGACGTCGAGACTAACCTTGCTCACGCAGACATGATGGTAGGGTCTGATGGTATCCCTGACTTGCGTGGACGTCCACACCCGCGGTTGTTTGGCACGTTTCCTCGGATTTTGGGCCACTATGTGCGCAAGCGCGGCATACTTACGTTGCCGGAAGCGGTGCGTCGCATGACCTCACTGGCGGCGAGTACATTCGGCTTGCACGATCGCGGCGTCATTCGGGAAGGTGCGTTCGCGGATCTAGTTTTGTTTAATGCGGACACCGTGATCGATCTCGCCAGCTACGATGATCCAAAGCAAGAACCTGAAGGCATTAACTGCGTTGTTGTGAATGGCAAGGTTGCCTACCAGAACGGTGAGCATCGATATCCTGGCACGGGTAAGATGTTGCGTTTTCGCCGTAGTGCATACGGTGAGCCTGAATAATAATTTTTAGAACGAGGAGAAGCGATGAGTTTCCTTAACAAGGAACGTCACGAACATGTGCTGTTGATGACGATGTCCAGTCCGGACACTAGGAACGCGTTGACGAGCGACGAACAGTTTGAGGAGTTCGAACAGAGCTGCGCTGAAATCAACGACGACATGTCTGTTCGTGCTGTTGTACTAACTGGTGAAGGTAGTGCCTTCTGTGCTGGCGGTAACGTCAAAGATATGCGGGATCGAACTGGACTTTTTTCCGGTGACCCATTCGATCAGGCTGATGCGTATCGCAAAGGTATCCAGCGCATCCCGAGAGCGATTTATGCGCTCAATGTGCCTATCATCGCAGCGGTTAATGGACCAGCAGTTGGTGCTGGATGTGATCTCGCGACTATGTGCGATATACGCATCGCGGGCGAGCGAGCGATGTTTGCAGAGAGTTTTGTGAAGCTTGGCATTATCCCCGGCGACGGTGGCGCTTGGTTCCTACCCCGAGCAGTGGGATTCAGCAATGCCTGTAAGATGGCTTTTACGGGTGATCCCGTCAAAGCACAAGAAGCGTTAACCATGGGTTTGGTTTCTGAAGTTGTTGAAGAGGAGAATCTTGTCAGTCGCTCCTTAGATCTGGCAACAAGTATCGCAAACAATCCTCCGCACGCAGTTCGTCTAACAAAGCAGCTAATGCGATCAAGTGAGAGAGCGTCTCTCGATGAACTCTTGGACAAATCTGCAGCGTTCCAGGCAGTTTGTCATGCCGAACCGGACCATCAGGAAGCCGTAGCGGCGTTTTTTGAAAAACGCCTCGGCGAGTACCGTAAGTCCTAGGCTAGATTTGCTGGTGAGTTGATGGGTCGCTTTTTAGCGCGACCCTTGGCCATCATCGATTTTGATATAGGTACCGGTCACGGCTTCAGACGCAGGTGACAAGAAGTACATCAATGTGCTGTCCATTTGTGCAGGATCACAGATGCGTTTTCTTGGGAAGTGTTGGGCGATGTCACCCATGCGTTCTAACATGCCATCCATCATTTCCGACGAGAAAGCACCCGGTGCGATTGCGTTAACGTTGATATTGTATCGGGCCCACTCGACTGCGAGACATTCTGTCATCCGCACTATCGCAGATTTAGTAATGGAGTAGAGGGCGGCACCGTTGCCACCATAATTAAACCCGCCGACTGATGAGATATTAATCATGCGTCCCGGTTGTTCTGCAGCGATCAGGCGCCGGGCGATCTCGCACGATAAAACATAGGGTCCGCGAAGGTTTGTGTCGAAGACAGAGTCGATAAGATCGAGTGACATTTTGTGAGCACGCTGTGCGTCTGGAATACCAGCGTTGTTAACGAGGATATCTATGGTACCTAGTTCGCTTTCGGCTTGGTTGACGCAGTTCAAGATCGAATCGTTGTCCTGCATATCAAGTTGTATCGGCAGCGCTTGGCCACCCGCAGCGTTTATTTCTTCGGCTAGAGCCTCGAGACGGTCAACACGTCGTCCAGTTACGGCAACTTTTGCACCGGCGGCGGCAATAACTTGCGCGAAGCGACGTCCCAAACCAGAAGTGGTACCAGTTACCAAGGCGACTCTTCCGGACAGGTCGTTGGAAACATTGGGTAAAGGATAATCGGACATACTTCCTCCCTAAATCAGTATGAAAAGAGCTTGTCGACGCGCCTTAACAACGAGCCGAAAAGCTGGCAGTGTAGCAGCTCATGTGTTCTTGATGGCAGTCCTAAATGCAATTGTCGAAAGCACAGGTCACGCAGTATGAGCAGGATGGATATCTTCTGTTGCGGGGTCTGATCGAAGAAAAAGATCTAGTAAAGTATGACGCTAGATTTCGCGAGTATGTGATGAGCCAGCGAGCTCTTCCCGCTGATATGAAGATCATGCAGGACGTTATGGTCGTTAAGGGCGAAGTCAATCCGGAAACTCCGGTGCACAGCGTGAACAAACTCTTGTGTCTGGAAAATGATGACGTTTTGTTCTCTTTCGCACATCACCCAGAGTTGGTAAGTGCTGTGCAGTCGCTGTTGGGGACAGAGTTGTACACTGTGTCGTCAAATGTATTCAACAAGCCTCCAGGTGTCGATGGTCGTCATCCGATGCACCAAGATCTAAGGTATTTTCGCCTTCGACCTGCCAGCGGGATTGTTGGTGTGTGGACTGCGATGTTACCTGCAACTAGAGAACACGGATGTCTCGCTGTGATCCCAGGTACACACCGAGGAGATCTGTTAGATCACGCTAATCCAGACTGGGATTTTGTGAATCACGGGTTCTTTGGCATAGATGGAATAGATCTCGAACAGAGAGTTCATATGGAAATGGAGCCCGGTGATACACTCCTGTTCCATCCTCTCATTGTGCACGGCTCCGGGAGAAATCGGACGGAGGATTTTAGGCGGGCAATCTCAATTCACTATGCAGCAGGAAGTTGTGAGTCACCTAAGGAGAATTGGCAGAACGTTGGCTTAACACGCCGCATTTCTTAGTTCCCTCAGTCAAACCATTTGATGGCGCGTATCAGCTCAGAATCAAAACCATTGCTCGAATAGAGAGAACGAGCTCGGTGGTTGGCAGAGAAGACGTGTAATGACAGTGATTTAGCGCCGCGTTGTCGACAAGATGATTCGCTATGTTGCAACAGGGCGCGACCGAGACCTTTTCCTCGGGCAGATGGTGCGACCACAATGGCTTCTAAATGGGCGCTTGGCGCATGACTCATAAGTTCATCTCGCATTGTGATCAGTACCAAACCCAATATATTGTCATCTCGGTCCACGGCTACGTCAGCAAAAGATTGCGGGGCATCTCCCGCTAGTGTGACACGAAGCAAATCTGCGTCCCCCATCCATAGATCCTGTGCGTCTCGTTTTTCAGGAATCTCGAAGTCGGCAAGCTCTGGCAAAATTGTGAGCATGATTTCAAGGTCATGGCTTGTCGCCGACCGGATTTGATACTTAGGGGTCATGGAATAGGCTGCACATCAAGTGGAGTTTGCGGGAGGTTGGGGTGTCCGGCTGTAGTCGGGTCGGGTGGTTGCCTCAGAACACTTTGCCCTTGTCACGCAGCGCGGTCACTTTGTACTTTGTCAGACTGGCTTTAGCTGCATCTATTTTTGGCGTCGAGCGCATGGCAGGACCATCGTACTCGGGTTCGAATAGCCGATGCGGATCGTCCCCATTCACAAAGCCGAGATAACTGCCGCCATAGTTGTATCCGATCAGTCGGCGTAACTCTTCTGAGAATTCCTGTGCCACTTCTGGGGGATGTGCCAGATACTGATTTTCTTCCTGGCGTAGCCAACCCAAACTGTATTGCAGTGCCATACCGGTGCGATTCTGGTCACTGTCGTTCGTGCCGCCGCCGTGAATCGTCCCGCCAAGATAGATGAGCACGGATCCCGCGGGCATCTCTGCGTGCACAGTTTCCTCTGGGAGTGGTCGTCGCTCATCCGTCCAGAGATGGCTACCTGGGACCACTTGGGTACCGCCATTTGCGGTGTCGAAATCTGAAAGCGCCCACATTGTCGGCATTAAGGTAGTGATACCAAGATGCGACAATGGCTGTGCTTGTGCGCCTGGCTCCAAGTGCATCACACCAGAGAAATTGAGTTGGTAATTAGTCGCATAGTCCAGCAATACAGCCTCTGCCATTGCTAATACAACCGGATGAGTGACCAGCTCTCTTGCTGCTATCGATTTTTTGAGGATACCACCAAGCCGTTTTGTTCTTTCTCCGAGAAACTCGTCGTGCCCGAAAGGTGCATCCGCAATGTGCGGGATGAGATCCGTATGCGTTCGCCGGGCAAGATCTACTGCGAGTTCTTCGATGATGAGATAACCCTGGTCCAAGAGTTGATCGCGCATGTCAGTTAGAGGCAGATCTGGGTTGACGAGATTTAGCGGTGAGGGTGGCGTGGCGTTAAGTGTATTCATAATTGCGGCGTTGTGGTCAAAGGTTCGATTCTTATTGAGGTAAATACGTTAGAGGCGGCGCAGCTCGACGATAGGAATAACGCGATCAGTCCGGCGTTGGTAATCGGCGAAAACAGGTATGTGTGCTGAAACATTGGCATAAAGTTGTGCGCGCTCGGGTTCTTCGATCGCTACCGCCAATGCTGGGAAGGTCTCGGCCCCGAGTTCGACGCTGACCTCAGGGTGTGCGATTAAGTTCGAGTACCAAGTTGGGTTAACGGGTGCGCCGCCTCTTGAGGCGATGACCAAAATTCTTTGATCGATGTCGATATGGGCCAAGGGGATCGTACGCTGTTTACCGCTTTTCGAACCGGTTGTTGTGAGCAGCAAGAACGGACTGTCTGCGAGTTCGCCGGTTAAAACACCGTTGTTGGCTCGAAACTCGGCGATCAGCGCTTGGTTGAAGCTTCTTGTGAATTTACCAGGACCTCCGGGCGAACGAATCTCGCCAGCCAATCCTTCGAGCAAGTTCCCAGAAGTTAGGTCGATCTTATCGGACATAAGTGTCTCACCTCTCATTTCGCACGATTGTCGCAGCATATTCGTATTGGGTATCTTACTCGTATTTTTTCAGTCCAGACATGACTGATAAACCGAGGAATTAGAATGACTACTGAACTCTCCCTGGTTAAGGTCGTCTGACACGCATCCTGCAGAAAACTAATCGTTGAGGGGGTGACGAGATGTACGTGAACGGATACTTATTGAGCGTGCCCGAGGATAAAAAAGATGCCTATGTGGCGATCGTTAACGTCTTTGTAGAAGTCGCTAAGGAATATGGCGCTCTAGAGATTTTTGAGAATTGGGAACTCGAAGTCCCTGATGGTGAGCAAACGGATTACCGCAAAGCGGTCCAGGCTAAACCTGGGGAGAAGATCGTTTTTTCCTGGGTAGTTTGGCCTGATCGACGGGCTGGGGCCGTCGCCCATGAACACATGTGGGAAGATCCTCGATGGGATAATCTAGGAGAATCTCCAGTGGACGCGAAACGGATGGTGATGGGTGGATTTGAACCGATCGTGGCTTACCGTAAAGAGTGAGCGGATCCTCCAGGTGACTGTGTTTTGATGGACGGTGTTTTCAGATTGTCCGGCGCGGACAAGTGGGATCCTGATATTGATCAGTGGCTTGCAGATCAGAAGGGTGAGCTAGGTACATTGGCGCTGGCGTGGTTTTCGAGGCTGCGTGAATGCGGAGGTGATATCCGAGAGTTAATGCATGATGGCTACCCGCACGTGTGCGTAGATGACGTGGCGTTTGCTTACGTGAATGTTTTTAAAGCGCACATTAACCTAGGCTTTTTTAACGGCGCTCATCTGTCAGATGACGCCAACCTGCTGCAAGGAACGGGCAAACGGATGCGCCATGTGAAACTTGGTCCTGGTCATGACGTCGATGAAGGACAACTTTTACGACTGATAGCCGACGCGTATCGAGACATACAAACCAGAGCGTAAGTAAGAGTGTCAGTAGTAGTGCAATTCGCCAAAATTTTGATCATGGCCAAATAATCAGTTGGCCCGTGCAGCAACATAGTAAGAGTTATCGTTTCACGCCCGCGGCGGCAGTTAGTGTCGTTGTCGCGAACATGATCGGGACGGGCGTTTTTACTAGTCTTGGTTTCCAGTTGTTGGATATTGAGTCCGCTTCGATTGTAATTTTCCTATGGGTGTTAGGCGGCATACTAGCGTTGTGTGGCGCGCTTTGTTATGCAGAACTCGGGGCTGCCCTGCCGCGGTCCGGCGGAGAATATAATTATCTCTCCAGGATTTATCACCCGAGCCTAGGATTTGTCTCTGGGTGGGTGTCAATGACGATTGGCTTTGCAGCACCAACAGCGCTAGCTGCGATGACAGCGGGACGCTATCTACAGGCAGCTGTACCGGAAGTTCCAAGTATGTTGACCGCCGTGGGAATGGTCTTGCTCGCAACGCTGTTCCATGTTCGTAGTCGACGCGGTAGTGCTCGCTTCCAACAAATATTTACCGTGCTGAAGGTTGTTCTAATTGTCGGTTTCGTTGTGGCCATCGCTTGGGTCGTACCTGAGCCGGTATCAAACCAGTGGGCTGTGGACCTATCTTTGCTTGGCACAGGTGGCTTTGCAGTAGCACTGATCTTTGTCAATTATGCCTACACGGGCTGGAACGCCGCCACCTACATCGCGGGTGAGGTTGCCGATCCCAAACGCACGCTTCCTTGGATTCTCCTTGCTGGGACTGCGTTTGTGACCGTTATCTATGTGTTGTTGCACTTTGCGTTTTTGTTATCGACCCCAGCAGAGGCCATGGTGGGTCAGATAGAGATTGGCTACATCGTGGCCGGGCACGTGTTTGGTGCAGAAGGGGGTAGGATTATTAGCGTTGTCTTGGCTGTGCTCCTACTTTCGACGGTGAGTGCGATGGTGTTGGCCGGACCACGGGCTCTACAGATGATTGGGCAAGATATCGAACCGCTGAAATTTTTAGCGAAAGAGAATACCGATGGCATACCAGTCGTCGCTGTTGCGACCCAGAGCGCTTTGACTATCGGTTTGGTGCTAACGTCTTCTTTTGACGCGATATTGGTTTTTTCTGGATCCGTGTTGGCATTGAACACGCTTTTAGCGGTTTTAGGGGTTATCGTGCTGCGCTACAGAGAGCCAGAGCTTGTTCGACCCTTTCGTGTTCCTGCCTACCCTTGGCCAGTTCTGATCTTTGCCACTATCACCGTTTGGACGTTGTTTTACCTTGTCTTTGAACGACCCACTGAGATGGTGTTTGCTGTTGCGGTTATCGCAAGTGGCTGGTTGTTCTACTGGCTCAGCCACGCTAGGGTGCGCTCTCAAAATTCAGATCAGAATGAGGATCCACATGGAACTTGAAGAAAAATTCGATGATGGCGTTGCTGTATTGACTATGAATCGTCCCGCAGCTCGCAACGCTATGGGTGCTGAAATGATGGCCGCTATGACGGAAGCTTTACCGCGCTTGGCCGCCGATCGTTCAGTCCGTTGCGTCGTTCTCACTGGCGCGGGCGGAGCGTTTTGTGCCGGAGGAGATGTCAAAGGATTTGCCTCTCAAGCGGGTAGCAATGATACGGCTAAACCGAAGGGGTTTGATCTAGAGGGCCGATCCCAAGGTTTACGTGCGGGCATGGAACTCTCGCGCATTTTGCACGAGATGCCAAAGCCAACACTGGCTGCGATTCCAGGACCTGCTGCTGGTGCAGGGTTTTCGCTAGCACTGGCATGTGATCTGCGGATAGCGATTGATACTGCGAAAATGACCACAGCGTTTTCCAAGGTCGGACTTTCCGGTGATTATGGTGGCTCGTTCTTTTTGCCATACATCGTTGGCCAAGCAAAAGCGCGCGAACTCTACTTCAGTGCTTCAGTGATTTCTGGGCAAGACGCGTTTGATATTGGTTTGGTAAATCGGGTTTCAGGCGCCGACACTTACGAAGCAGACGTTGCGCAGTTTGCCCGGGAGCTCGCTGACCTTCCCACGGTGGCGGTGGGTTACATGAAGAAGAACCTAAATTCAGCCTACGGTGGCAGCTTGGCGGACACTTTCGATCGCGAAGCGCTACACATGACGCGGTGCTTTATGACTGATGATCACAAAGGTGCAGCGAAGGCGTTTGTTGAGAAACGCGCCCCGGAGTTCAAGGGCGGCTAGTACTGTGGCTGCGACACAAGGTTGGAGCGGCCGCTTCGGGTTCTTGATGGCATCCATAGGATTCGCCGTCGGGCTCGGCAATATCTGGCGGTTTCCCTATGTAACTGGCGAGAACGGCGGATCAGCGTTCGTTTTGGTCTACTTAGCTTGTGTATTTGCGATCGGCGTACCAATTCTGATGGCCGAAGTTTTACTCGGGCGGCGTGGACAGGGGACGCCCCCGGCTAGTTTCGGTGCGCTCGCGAGCGCATCGGATCGCAGCTCAAGTTGGGCAGTAGTGGGCTACCTCAATCTTCTGACCGCGTTCGCGATTTTGGTTGGATATGGTGTAGTCGCTGGCTGGGTCATCTTCTATCTCGTGGAAGCACTGTCTACTAGCTTTAACGGGTTCGATGCCGCAAGTTCGCAGAATTTATTCGCAACCCTGACATCCGACACGGTTGCGGTCCTTCTTTGGACCGTGATTGCCTTAGGTGCGGCTGGTCTCATCATTGCGGGTGGTGTCAAAGGCGGGATCGAGCGGGCTGTGACTGTGTTGATGCCGCTGCTGTTCCTATTGTTGCTTGGCCTTGCTGTATTCAACCTTTTTGCTGGTGGGATGCCTGAGGCGATTGACTATTTGTTTACGCCTGACTTTTCTAAATTAGACGGCTCTGTGATCCTTGCTGCAGTGGGACAAGCTTTCTTTTCCATCGGCGTTGCGATGGCGGGTATGATGATGTTCGGCGCCTATTTGCCTAAGGATATTTCGATCGCTGGCAGCGCCTTCATCATAGTAATTGCGGATACTTTGGTTGCTGTGCTCGCTGGGTTGGTCATTTTTCCGATGGTTTTTGCCAATGGTCTAGACCCGGCCGGTGGACCAGGACTAATTTTTCAAACACTTCCTGTTGCCTTCGCGCAGATGGCAGGAGGATATGTAATCGCACCGTTGTTCTTCTTGTTGCTGTCTGTTGCGGCCGTTACGTCGATAGTTGGATTGATCGAACCGATCGGAGTCTGGGTTTCAGAAAAGTTCCAATTGTCCCGACCACGAACCACAGTGCTTATTGTCGCCGTGCTGATGGGTTTTAGCGTTGTCAGCGCGCTGAGCTACAACGTCTGGCTTGACGTATCACTACTTGGAATGTCGCTAGGAACATTGATTGACTTTGTACCGAACCAAATCATGTTGCCAGTAGGTGGATTTGCGATCGCAATTTTTGTTGGTTGGTTCGTGAGCAAAGAGATTAGCAGTGAAGAGCTTGGGCTAAGCAACCAACCCTTTAAAATTTGGTATCAGCTACTGCGTTACGTTGTTGGTCCTGCTGTTTTTCTGATCTTTGTCGGTGGTTTGATCTAGCGTGCAGTTAACCTATCGCACGAGCGTTAATCGTTGGGAGTGTGACGAGAACGATCACATGAACGTTCGCTTTTTTTTGAGAAAGCACTGGGAAACGCTAGCCGGTGCTTTGCTAGATCGTAGCGAAGTTGAGTTGCAGTCTAACAAGCGTGTCCACCACCTTAGGTTTCTCCAAGAAGCCCGAATTGCGACACCGATCAGCGGTTACATCGGCGTTGTCGAAATGCCCAGTGGCCAACGTCGTTATAGCACTGAATTACGTCAGTCCTTTACAGACGAAGTTTTGAGTGCGTGCCTGCACGAGGTGGGACCGGAGCCGAATGTTGTGACAGATACGCTCGCCGATCATAACGGACCTCGAGGATTAGCGGATGCAAGTTCTCAGTACATCGGGGTCGCATACGGAGAGCTATCTGCACGCGGTTTCGTGCAAATCGGTGCGGGTCGAATTAGTGCATCGGAATGTAGCGAAGTAGGAGTACTCTCAGCACACGGCTTTATGGGACGACTGTCAGACTCGATGCCCCACCTTTGGGGTGCGATCCATGTAGGCGGAGTTTTGGATGAGGCGGAAGGGGGCGCAGTTCTCGAGTATCGCCTGGAATACTTCAATCCCCTTCATGCTGAGAATAGCTATGAGATTTGGTCTGGCCTCCGTGGCGTAGGACCTAAAAGACAAGAGTTTATACACTTGATGTTCGCAGAAGGAGGCAAACTCGTGCTCGCAGCAGAGGCTGTGGGGGTGCGCCTCGACTTGATCGCACGCAAAGCAAAAACTCTTTCAGAGGGTGTCCAGAGTGAAATGCGCAGTCGCATCGTACGGGCACCTGATCAATCGTCGCAGGAGTAATATGCGCAAATTTGTGGTTCTGATCGTTGGTTTGGTGGCGTTGGCTGGGTTGGCATTTGTCTTTCCCGTAGTCGACTGGTTGCGCGTTGCTGTCGAGTGGATTCAAGCCAACCCGTCCTACAGTTGGCCTTTGTTTGTGGTGCTTTATGCCACCGCAACAGTGCTGATGTTACCTGGTTCGGTGTTAACACTTGCAGCGGGCTACGTCTTTGGACTCAGCACTGGGTTTGTGATCATTTCGATTAGTAGCGTTCTCGGTGCGACACTAGCATTCTTGACTGGTAGATATTTTGCGCGGGATTGGGTCTTGTCCAAACTGCAAGGGATCCCAAGGTTTCGGGCGCTAGATGCAGCCATCGGTCAGCACGGTGCTTTGGTCGTATTCCTAACTCGCTTGTCTCCAATTTTTCCGTTTAATTTGCTCAACTATGCTCTGGGTCTTACGCAGGTACGTTTGTTGACTTACGTTCTAGTGTCTTGGGTGGGCATGATGCCTGGCACCTTGTTGTATGTGTACTTAGGACAAGCAGGTTCGGATCTAACAGCACTCTTCTCAGGTCAAATTGGCGATAGTGAATACGGTGCTTTGCTCTTTTACTTTGGTCTCGCGGCCTCACTTGTTTTGGTGGTTGTTATCGCTCGCTACAGCGGACGGATGTTGGAAGCCCAACTTGCCAACCAGGAGGAGGCAGATCTTGCAGACAGTAAGCAGGCGCCGTCGAGCGAGCAAACTGGTGGAGGGTCGTAGCATGTCATATAGCGGCAGTCAGTATGATGAGACGACCGGAGCACTGTTAGCACCACCAGATTACGTCAACCCAAAACCACAACCAAACTATCATCTGGTTGTTGTTGGGGCGGGTCCCGCAGGGCTTATTGCGTCTATAGGTGCGGCAGGACTTGGGGCTAAGGTTGCTCTGATTGAAAAACATCGAATGGGTGGCGATTGTCTCAATGTGGGTTGTGTGCCCTCAAAAGCCATCCTCACTTATACCGAAAATCACCCCGACGCCGACTTCCAAGATGCATTTAGCTTCGCACGGCAGATACGAGCTGAAATAGCACCGCACGATTCAGTTGATCGATATACAGACCTCGGTGTCGACGTTTTTTTAGGTGAGGCCAAACTACCTGCTTCTGGCAAAGTTCAAGTCGGTGATCAGGTGCTTGCCGCGCGTCGAGTACTCATTTGCACTGGTGCTCAAGCCGCAATTCCACCGATTCCTGGACTCAGTGAAGTAGATCCCCTGACCAATGAGACTGTGTTTGATCTCACTGAACAACCGCAGAGTATTGGCATTCTAGGTGCGGGTGTTATTGGTTGTGAACTCGCCCAAGCATTCGCAAGATTGGGCACCAAGGTACACCTATTTGAGATGGCCGATCGCGTCTTACCCCTAGAAGATAATGAAGCAAGCCAGGTGGTTCACGAAGCGCTTAAACGGAGCGGAGTGGCGCTACATTTGGCTAGCCCTGTGCAACGGATTGAAACCGTTAGTGGAACGATTGAGGTTCAAACAGAACACGATAGCAAAACCGTTGAGCGAATTTTGGTTGCACTCGGACGAAAACCCAATACGGCGAACTTAGCTTTGCAGTCAGCTGGTGTTGCGGTTGATGAATTTGGTTTTGTTGTCACCGATCAAAAACTCCGTTCTACGAACAAGACGATATTCGCAGCCGGTGATTGCACCAGTAAATATCAGTTCACCCACAACGCTGATGCTCAGGCACGAGTCGTGGTACAGAACGCATTATTTGCAGCGACTGCAACGACAGCCAAACACGTCGTTCCACGTTGTATATATACGAGTCCGGAAGTCGCCGCCGTAGGCTTGAGTGAACGTGAGCTTCTCGCAAGTGGGGTTGAGTACGATGTCTATCGTGTTGAGTTCTCAGAGCTCGATAGAGGACGCGTGCAAGTTGATACAGAAGGCTTTGCTAAAGTGTTCACTAAGGTTAAAAGCGATGAGATTTTGGGCGCTTGTATCGTCGGGCGTGACGCTGGTGAACAGCTTGCTGGGATATGCATTCTCATGTCCAATGGGCTTGGCTTGGCTGCCTTGGGTGGCACTATCTTGTCTTATCCGACACGAAGCGAATTTTTGAAACGCTTAGCGGATGGATACAATCGCACGCGTATGACACCCTTCGTCGCGAAGCTGTTTAGTTGGTGGCTTTCGTTCACGGGTAAGAGTGACCGTGCGTGAGCTTGTGCCTGAGCTTGTGCGTTAGCCAAGGATACGAAGGATCATCAAGGATAATCATGAAAGATAAGTTACTAAGAGCCTGTACGCTCCTATTGGTATTCGTGCTGGCGGGCTGCTCAGGTCCAGAACAAACCGTTACACCCTATCAAAGCACTGCAACGATCCATGACTTCATGTATTGGGCACTCGAACCAGCAGCCGATGTGATATGGGACTCTGCAGGGGTTATTGTGACCGAAGAGGGCGAAACGGACTTAAGACCAACCACACAAGAGGGTTGGGACCATGTTCGCAACAGCGCGACGCTTGTTGCTGAAGCTGGCAATCTGCTCATGATGCCTGGCTACCGTGCTGATGAGCTGGATTGGATTGAGTACTCTCAAGGCCTAGTACGTACTGGTTTACAAGCGCGAGAAGCAGCTCTTGCAAAAGATGCTGACGCGTTATTCGATGCTGGTGGGGCAATCTACAATGTTTGCAGGGCATGTCATAACAAGTACGCTATGAGTGGAGAAAGTGGAGAAAGTGGAGAAAGTGGAGAAAGCGGAGAGGTAAGTAGTAGTGAATGACGAGCGGAAGCCCATATTTCTGACGCTAGTAGTCAGCCTGTTTGCAGGTGTTCTTGCAACAGTTTTGTTTGTACTTCCGGCTGAGTATGGGATTGATCCCTTAGGCGTAGGTGAAACGCTGGGTATCAAAGGCATGTCCGGTGTGTCGGTCAGTGCGCTATCAATATCAACGGGTCAAAGCTCGGACGACGCCGTTGAGTTTCCACTTATGCCATTCGAATCGGTTGAGTATAAATACGAACTGGAAGCAGGGCAGGGGATGTTGTTTTCTTGGTCGGCAGAAGAGGAAGTTTTGTTCGATCTACACAGTGAGGAAGTGGGTTCCGACCCAGAAGATGCGGTCTCTTTTTCTGTGGGTCGTGCCGCCGGTGAATCCGGTACCTATGTTGCGCCTTATGCAGGAATTCACGGATGGTTTTGGGAAAATCGAGGAGAACGAGAGGTCACGGTAAGATTGCAGACGTCTGGCTTCTACACAGCTTCGATCACGTACAGCTCGGCTGGAGAATTCCGAAGAGAGATAGACTAGCTGAGGTTTTCTGCTTCCGCTACCAACAGCCCATTTAAGGCGACGTTCAGTTCATCAAGTGTGAATGGTTTACTTAGATACCCCATTCTCGGATGGTCTTCAGGCACCTCGGCTAAAATGTCCTCTGTGTAACCTGAGATAAAGAGGGCTATTAGATCTGGCTTCACGAGTAGTGCTTCTTGGTAGAGTTCTGGGCCTCGCATATCGGGCATTACGACGTCTGATATCATCAGGCCGATCTCCTGTTCTTTCAGGATCTCCAGTGCGTCTCTCGTATCTAGGGCGGCGATAGGATCAAACCCGAGAGCTTCCAGCATTTGTTTAACGACATCTCTCACTCCGGGCTCATCTTCGACAAGGAGTATTCTGGTGTCGGGTAAGCGTTCAATGACGCTCCGTATGGGTGAGTCGAATTCTTCACTTAACTCGGGAGGAGCAACCAGCGGCAGTCTTAGTTCGAACTTGGTTCCTAAGCCGATGCCACTTTCACAGGTAAGCTGCCCCTTGTGTTGGTGGATAATGCCTTGGCAAACCGACAGACCTAAGCCAGTACCTAGGTCACCTTTCGTGGTGAAGAAAGGGTCGAATATCCGTTGCCTGATTTCTTTTTCCATACCAGCCCCATCATCGAGCACGGTGATCACGCACTCGTTTTCTAGTTGACGAAATGCCAACGAAATACATCCCTGACTTTCTATAGCATCGATGCCATTTAGAATGAGGTTGAGGAGCACTTGTTCTAACGAGGTGATATCGCCACGAACCCAAAGGTCTTCTTCTGGCAGTTCGAACGTCAAATCAATTTCTTCGCGCACTACATTTTCGGTTAGTTGCCGGATATTTTCGGCTAACTCATAAGTACTGAGTGCCTCTAAATTCAATCGCTGGTTGCCGCCGTATGCCATCAGATTGCGCGTGAGACGGGATGCTCTATCACGGGCGTCGATGATTAAACCAAGTAGCTTGTTGGCCGATTCGTCGCTCTCCGGGACTTTGAGTTGTAGCGTTTCTGCGGCACCGCTAATCACGGTCATAAGATTGTTAAAGTCGTGCGCGATACCACCGGCCAGTCGACCAAGTGATTCCATTTTTTGCGACTGAATAAGCGCATTCTCTGCACGGGTCTTCTCATTAGAGACATGTGCGATGGTGATAAAATCAGCGAGGGTAGCCACAAATGAAGCTTCGTCGTTTGTCCATTCACGCATTTCGCTCGTATGTTCGATGCAAACGACTCCGATAACCTCATTGCTGTAGCGGATGGGTGCATCCAACATGGATTGGATGTTGTTTTCCTTCAGGTAGATTGGCGCAAATTCAGCCGTCCTCTGATCTTTCGCGGCGTCGTTGGCCATGATGACGCGTTCTTGATGCAGGCTTTCGAAATAGGTTGGAAACGCTGACTTTTCGAGAACCGCCCCGTCTGAGTGATCGCCTGAACGCAAATCAAAATGGTCAACGCAGTTAATTGCTGTTTGCGCGTCATTAAAGAGCCAGAGGTTAACGCGCTCCGCGTGTAGAGCACGTGCCGCTCGCTCGGTAATGTTGGCGTAGAACGTTCTTAAATTGCTTTGTCGAAGGTTAGCGAGATCAGCAATAACCTCACCATAGTCCACAGCATGACCATCTGCAGAAGTCACTAAGGCGGCAAGGTGTGGGGCAGCTAGGACCGCGAGGGAGGTCATTATCTGTTTGTTTTTAGTGGAGAATCCGTCAACTTCTGGACTCACCGCATCGAGAACACCGATTACTTCGCCGCGATGAATTATGGGTACGGAAAGCTCTGATTTTCCCTTCGAAAGGTCGTGAATATAGCGGTCGTCTTTGCTCAAATCAGGTACGTAGGTTGGCTCGCTCGATAGTGCGGACGTTCCTACGATGCCGACACCGATGGGTAGGCCAATGCGTTCCCTAATCTTGCCGTTGACGTCAATCTTTGCACCAGCGGCGGCCATTTGTGTGAGCACATTGCCAAGACGAGTATATACCACGCAGTCATCGAGCTGAGTCAGTTCGTTAACCCATCCAACCAGCGCTGAGCACAGAGCAGGTTGAGTGGTTAGTTGAGATAATTCAGAACTGATTTCCTGTAGACGATCTAACTCGCGCGCGTTCAACGCAGATACCGCCATGACGTGATCCTATCAGGGTTTCCAAATTCCTATATAATCATAGACGTTATTCAACGTTTCATCCGGTCAACCGCTCGATCCGGGCGACCGCTCTAAAGAGGAAGGGGTTTGAATGTCAGAAAATGTCGAACACTTGAAGTCGCGTGCAAGTGAAGCAAACAACTGGAAGTCTTCACGGCGACTGAGAATTCCGCCCGACGAGCGAGATCCTATGGAGATCCCAATCGCGGAGTTGAATGTCGCCAATCCAGAGCTTTTTCGCACACAGCGCTCTTACGACTACTTCACGCGTCTAAGAAATGAAGCACCTGTTCACTACTGTCCGGATAGCCAATACGGCCCGTATTGGTCGATAACGCGGTATGAAGACATCATGGCGGTTGATAAGAACCATCAAGTCTTTTCATCATCGTTCGAATTTGGCGGTGTCACGATCACCGGCACGCCGAGTTCCAGCAACGAAATACCAAACTTCATTTCCATGGACCCACCTGAGCACCATGATCAGCGTAAAGCCGTGGCGCCTGGCATGGCGCCCCGTCGTTTGGCTGTTTTGGAGAAATTGATCCGCGAAAGAGCGGGTGCGATTCTGGACGGGCTACCCCGCAACGAGACTTTTGATTGGGTTGCCGATGTTTCCGTTGAGCTTACAGGCCGAATGATCGCGACGCTTTTGGGTGTACCGCAAGAGGATCGACATAAACTAGTCGCGTGGTCCAACGCTATTAGTAACGCGGATGATCCCAACTATGCACTTAGTGGCGCGGACTTTTATCGCACGCTTGCTGAGATGAATGAGTATTTTGGCACTATTTGGCAGGATCGAAAGAAAAACCCAGGCGATGATCTGATCACGATGCTGGCACACGGTCCAACCCGGGACATGGATGCGAAACAGCTCGTTGGTAATATGGTTTTGCTGATGGTCGGGGGCAACGACACAACGCGCAACTCAATTAGCGGCAGTGTGTTGGCTCTGAACCAGTTTTCCGATCAGTATGACAAGCTTCGCGCTAACCCGAGCCTTGTTGGCACGATGGTTCCAGAAGCGATTCGTTGGCAAACACCACTGATATCTATGCGCAGAACGGCAGTATGTGATTTTGAGTTTCGAGACCAACAGATTCACAAAGGTGACATGGTTGTCATGTGGTATCTATCTGGTAATCGTGATGAGCGTGCCATTGAGCAGCCAAATGAATTTGTCATCGACCGCGAGCGACCAAGAGAGCACTTGTCGTTTGGCTACGGTGTGCACCGGTGTTTAGGCAATCGTCTGGCGGAGATGCAGTTGCGTGTTATGTGGGAGGAAATCCTAAAACGATTCGATCGTGTAGAGGTTGTCGATGAACCTACGCGCGCAAGTTCTACTGTATTCCACGCGATCCAAGAGCTGCCGGTGAGAATTCCAGCGTAAAGTACTGACAGAGCGATAGTTGTGAAGTTCTAAACTTCTCAAGTTGAAAAGCCGGGCGTTGCCCGGCTTTTTTTTATTTCCAGTCTTTGCCAATCGCTCTTAGCCAATCGTAGGTTTTAGGCGACGCGTTCTATCAGTGTGCCTGTACCGATACCACCCCCACAGCACATGCTAATTATGCCGTAGCGACCTTCAGTACGTTGAAGTTCGTGCACTGCCTTGGTAATTAGGAAGCATCCGGTAGCCCCAAGCGGGTGACCGAGCGATATGGCGCCGCCATTTGGATTTACTTTTTCCATATCTGCCCCTACTGTCTTTGCCCAAGAGAGGACGACGGAGGCAAATGCTTCGTTGACTTCAAAGACGTCGATATCTTCGATCTTTAGACCAGACTGATCGAGTAGTTTTTCAGTAGCAGGAATGGGTCCTTCGAGCATGAGCACGGGATCACAGCCCACGAGAGCAGAGCCCGTCACCCGCGCTAGTGGTGTCAGTCCAAGTTCACTTGCTTTGGCAGCTGTCATCATTAGAACAACGGCGGCTCCGTCTGCAATCTGGGAGGAAGTACCGGCGGTATGAATACCATCTTCACGTGCAACGGGTTTCAGACCGGCGAGTGCGTCTAGGCTCGTATCACGCGGAATCTCATCCTTCTCGACAAGGATTGTGTCGCCGGTTTTTTCGAAATTCTCGTCCATGACCGGCGCTTCGACGGGAATGATTTGGCTAGCGAAAAAGCCACTGTCGATCGCGTTCTTTGCACGTTCCTGAGACTGGAGACCAAATGCGTCCGTATCATTACGAGTGATTTGATACTTCTCTGCTAAGCGCTCAGCGCCTTCGAACTGGCTTGTGAACTCGTGTTGTTCAAAATAGCTCTTTGAGATTGGCTTACCCATTTTAGCGTCTTTACCGACCGCATCGCTTCCTATCGGCAGACGTGTCATATTTTCAACACCACAAGCCATAACGACATCGGCGTGTCCGGAGGCAAGGATCGAGTGCGCTAGAGTAGATGATTGCTGAGAGGAGCCACACTGAGAATCAATCGTGATACACGGGGTTTCAATTGCTCCGCCATGGGCAAGCCACGCGGTGCGAGTGACGTTCATGCCTTGCGCGGCAACTTTGTTGATACAGCCGCCGACGACCTGGTCTACAACGCCACTCTCGAGTTTGTTGCGGTCTAAGATTTTCATCATGACCTGACCAAGCACGTCCGTTGGGTGGGCACCACCAAGGCTGCCGTTCTTTTTACCCACTGGCGATCGCGCTGCATCGACAATCACGACTTCATTTGTTTGTGCACCTGTTTGCATCTTCCACCCCAAATTGTGTGTGTTTTCGTTGCCAGAATTATAAGCTAAGGTCCTAAGAGGGGATATGGTTAGTTATGGCGGAACGAATTTACTGCAGTGAGCTCGCGCGCGAAGCCAGTGCGCCGATGCATGGCAGTGCAGTTCACGTTGATATTTGGCTCCTGTTGGAATATCCACGACCGTGGAAACCGAAGGCTTTGATCGACAATGATCTACCGGGATCGGTTGTGGAACAACTCAGTGCGTTGCCAGCCACCCTGGCAGGACAAGGGATCAAGCTACGCGTACAGTTCATCAAACAAGCTTCATCTGCAGATCAGGAACAGCCTCGCGGTTTTATCGCAGATGGTCGAGGTGGGGCAGTGCGTCTCGTAGAGGGTACGTTTCCAAATTACGCAGCCTTTGCAGAAATTTCTACGGCGGACATCCTAGCAGGCACTTTGCCGAACGCTCGCGTGTGTGAGGATGAACTCTTGCTGGTTTGCACCAATGGCCAGCGAGATCTTTGTTGCGCACGCTTTGGTCTACCTTTGTTCGAAAATTTAGCCTTCACGTTTGGACATCGCGTATGGCAGACAACTCATGTTGGTGGTCATCGATATGCCCCCAATCTTGTTTGCCTTCCTTCTGGGATTGTCTATGGCCAAGTCGAAGCTGATACAGGCGAGGAAATTGTCTCTCGTCACGATTCGGGGGAAGTCGTATTGGAAAACCTACGCGGCAGATCAGGCCTCACCCCAGCTGGGCAGGCTGCCGAGTATTTTGTCAGGCTTGAGCTAGAAAATCGTACCGGACCAATTTCGCTTAAGGAGTCGGCAGTTCAAAATGGTATTGTCCGATTTATGTGGCAGAACGGAAAATCGCACGGCATCGTTGACGTTAGATCAACAGAGCTGGGTATGGTTTTGGCGAGCTGTGGCGCAGAACCAAAACTTGAACACAGTTACGAACTAGATGAATTTAAAATCCATGAAGAGGGAGCAAAGAAATGACGGATGTTAAGGGTAAAAAGGCGGTAGTTTTTGGCGGGACATCTGGGATTGGTCTCGCGTCTGTCATTAAGCTCAGAGATCTAGGGGCGGAAGTGGTCGCGATCAGTCGCGATCCTAGTCGTGCAGGTGAGATTGACGGTGTGACGCTTGCTGGATGCGACGTCCGAGATCGTGATGCAATGGCAGCGCTGTTAGCCGATCTCGCGCCATTCGACATATTGATTAGCGCAGCGACAGGTGGCTCACGGGCGGCAGGACCTTTTCTAGAAATGGATCTCGATGGTTATCAGGCTTCTTTCGATAAACTTTGGGGTTATGCCAATGTAGTGCGATTGGGTGCGGAGTTTCTTACCGAAGAGGGTTCGATCACCTTGGTTTCAGGTTCACCTGCGCGTAAAGCAAAACCGGGGCAAGCAGCTCTAGCGTCTGTTGGCGGAGCCGTTGAACAGTTTGTTAGGGCCGTCGCAGTTGAAATTGCACCGAAGAGGATCAATGTTGTATCACCTGGTGTGATTGATACTCCCATGTTTGGCCCTGATAGCGAACAGCGACAAAAAATGCTTGGTGGCGCTACCGCGAAACACCTAATCCCGCGTGCAGGGCAAGCAGAAGAAGTTGCCGACGGCATTATTTTTGTCGTGCAAAACAGCTACACAACAGGTACAACGATTGACGTTGACGGTGGTTGGTTGCTGAGCTAGTTGACCGGTAATTCGACGAAGTAACCTGTTAACTGGTACAAAATCAATCCGAATCCGCAGGCCATAATCAAGCCGTTGGCGACAACGGCTTGTTGACCAAATTTTGCTGTGACGCGCCATAGGTTCACGGCTGACAGTATGAAAAGCAGGGCTAGCAACTGCCCTGTTTCAACCCCAAGGTTAAAAGCGAGGAGATTGCCGAGGAGCCCTTCTTCAGAAAGGGTTAGTTGTTGCAGCTTAGTTGCTAACCCGAAGCCATGGAAAAGACCGAAAACTGCGACAGCAGTCTTACTATCGATCTGGATACCAATTCTCTGAAAACCGCCGATGTTCTCAAAAGCCTTGTACACGACAGAAAAGCCAATGACAGCATCGATCAGGTAGGCATTAGCCGGAATGTCGAAATAGACACCGGCTAATAATGTTAGTGAATGTCCCAGTGCGAAAAGGGTGACATAGGTCGCTACGTCGCACGGCTTATATAGAAAAAACACAACCCCGGCTAAGAACAATAGGTGGTCGTATCCTGTCACCATGTGTTTGGCGCCAAGGTAGAAGTAGGGCCAAAAGTGAAAACCTGTTTGGCTCTGAAGAAAGCTCGCATCGCCTTCTTCTACACCGTGTGCGCGTGCAATCGACGGTAAGATTGCCAACGTAATCGCGACGAGGGGGATACCGATCCGGCAGAGCCCCAAGGACCCGCGTGAAACGCGAGACCTTGGAGTTGGACGTGGTCCGATTGGCAGCTCTAGATTTGGCAATTCTAGAAAAGACTGCGGCTGCATGGCTTAGCCTTGCAAGCTCGCAAAGTCTTTGCCTTCAGCAACCAACTTCTCGAGCAACGGTGCTGGCTCCCAGATATCGCCACCGTATTCTTCTTGGAACTTTTTGATGTCTGCCAGAATGTTGTCGAGACCTTGTTTATCAGCCCAGAACATCGGTCCACCCGTGACCTCAGGGAAGCCATAACCATTTATATAGACGATGTCGATATCGCAGGGACGTATCGCGATGCCTTGTTCGAGGAGCTTGGCACCTTCATTGATCAATGGATAAAGACAGCGTTTTAGGACCTCATCGTCGCCGATTTCTCGCCTAGAAATACCCAGCTCTGCTGAGGTTTCTTCAACTATTGCAACGACTTCTGGGTCTGCCTGGCCTGCACGACTACCTTCTGGATATACGTAGAAGCCGCGGTTGGTTTTCTGTCCGAAGCGTTCCATTTCGCAAAGCTTGTCAGCGACCCGGGCGGTAATAGGTACATCTTCTGGTTTCATGCCAGAGAGCTTACGTGCTCGCCATCCAAGGTCGAGGCCCACTAGGTCGTTCATCTGGAACGGGCCCATCGGCATGCCAAATTGTAGTATTGCGTTGTCGACTTGGTAGGGTGTTGCACCCTGTAAAATTATTTCACCTGCCTGACGGGTATATCCGCCAAGCATCCTGTTGCCGATGAAACCTGGAGCGTTGCCTGAAAGCGCTGCGATCTTGTTCAAAGTCTTGCCGAGCTTCATGGACGATGCAATCGTTTCCTTGCTCGTCTTAGCTCCGCGTACAACTTCCAACAGCTTCATCACGTTAGCGGGTGAGAAGAAGTGCAGGCCAATGACAGACTCTGGCCTAGAAGTGGCATCAGCCATTTTATCGATGTCGAGACCCGATGTGTTACTCGCAAGGATTGCGCCGGGTTTCGCTACTGCTTCCATTTTCTTAAACGTTTCGACTTTAACGTCGATGTTTTCGTAGATCGCTTCGATGATGACATCTGCTTCGCCCAGGTCATCGAAGCTAGTCGTTCCTGTCAGGAGCGCCATCCGTTGATCAACTTCTTCGGCGCTCATGCGACCGCGCTGAACTTGGATGTCGTAGTTTCGTTTGATAACGCCAGTGCCACGATCCAAAGCTTCCTGATCGACTTCAAGTACCGTGACAGGGATGCCAACGTTGAGGAAATTCATGCTGATACCACCACCCATGGTGCCGCACCCGATTACCCCAGCTTGTTTGATTTCTTGCGTAGGTGTGTCCTTAGGGACATCCGGTATCTTGGCCACTTCTCTTTCGGAAAAGAACATATGGATGAGAGCTTCGCGCTGAGGGTGTTTGAGGCATTGGCCAAAATTGTCAGCCTCAACCTTCATTCCCGCATCAAAGTCGCCCAGATTAACCGCAGCTTCAACACACTGAATAATCATCTCTGGAGCAAATCGCTTGCGCATACGTCGAGCAGACTGCTTGCGCGCATTCTCGAAAATCTCAGGTCGCTCACGATCTGGTATTAACAATGTGTCTTCGTTGCGAATACAGCGCACAGGACTGCCTTGCGCGATGATCTTGTTCGCATAGCTGATACCCGCTTCTACGATGTCGCCATCAGCAACTTCATCAACGATCCCGAGCTCATGAGCTGCAGGTCCGGGAATGCCGTCACCCGTCAGCATGAAATCCAGTGCTTTTTCAGCGCCGACCAATCGAGGCAAACGTTGCGTGCCACCGGCACCGGGAAGGAGCCCTAGTTTAACTTCGGGTAACCCGACTTGAGCACTGGGAGAGATGACTCGGTAATGACAACACAAGGCAACTTCGAGACCGCCACCAAAAGCTGTGCCGTTGATAGCCGCGATGATGGGCTTGGCACTTGCGTCCATGGCATTAAGGCAATCATGCAAGCTTGGACCTTGATTGGCGCCGCCGAATTCAGATATATCTGCACCTGCGATAAACGCTCGACCTGCCCCAGTAAGCACAATCGCTTTGATATTGTCATCAGCCAAGGCGTTGGTAATGCCGTCGCTTAGACCCTGGCGCACGCCGCCGGAAAGTGGATTTACTGGTGGGTTGTCGATTGTCATCAACGCAATATCGCCACGCGCTTCGTAATGTACAGTGCCTTTCATAGTTCCCCCTGACGCTAACGTCGTGTCTAGGCTTTATAATTTGTGAGATTTGAAGGGCGCGTAGTTTACACTTCAGCGCGTCGAATATCTTGGGAAACGAACATGGCAGAGCAACGCCCATTGACTGGTATTCAGGTGGTTTCTCTGGAGCAAGCTGCCGCCGCGCCATTGTGTACCCGGCGGTTGGCATTGGCGGGCGCGGAAGTCATTAAGATCGAAAGACCAGAGGGAGATTTTGCGCGCAACTATGATTCAGCGGTTTTCGGCGAGAGCTCCTATTTTGTGTGGCTCAATGCCGGTAAAAAGTCAGTAGTGCTTGACCTAAAGACTGAAGACGGCCTGACTCAGCTCAAGGCATTGATCGACCGTGCGGATGTCTTGGTGCAGAACCTGAAGCCGGGCGCCTTAAGTGCTCTAGGCATCGATTTGGATGAGCTTCACAAGTCGATACCTGAGTTGATTTCGGTCTCAATTACCGGATTTCACCCGGATGGCCCTGGCGCTGATCGAAAAGCCTATGACCTTCTTATGCAAGCTGAATCTGGACTTGCAGACATAACTGGTAGTCAACATGAAGCCGGTCGAGTTGGGGTGTCTGTCGTGGATGCATCGACCGGGATGTATGCCTACGAAGCCATCCTGGAAGCGTTACTGATGCGAGCGCGTACCAATCAAGGCGCTCAGATTTCAGTGGCTCTGTTTGATGCCGTGGCGGATTTACTAACCGTTCCTTACCTGCTTGAACGTTATGGCGGGTCTGCACCCGAGCGTGTTGGTCTTGCGCATCCAGGTATTTGTCCCTACGGCGTATTCATCAGTGCCGATCAGCAGCGGTTTATTCTCTCGATCCAAAATGAAAGAGAGTGGCAGCGGCTATGCCACTTAGGCCTGAGCAGAGGTGATCTTTTGGCGGACGTACGTTGCGTCGACAATGTCACGCGGGTCGCTAACCGGACTTTTGTTGACGGTGAAGTTCAGAGCACATTTGAAAAATTGAACTACACCGATATAGATCGAAATCTTGATCGAGCGGGACTCGCTTACGCGCCTGTGAACGGTCTTGCAGCGCTAAAAGACCATAGCGACTTTCACACATATGACGCGCGGGTTGGTGATCAGTGTGTGCAACTTCCGATTGTCCCTGGCCATCCTGCAGGAGAGACACTCTCGATTCCGGCACTCGGCGAGCACACGGACGAAGTGCTCGATGGGCTCGTCAACTCAAAAAAATAGTGAGACACTTCGAGGACAACAACAATTTGTGAGGGAAGCTATGGCTGCTTATTTTATCGCTCAATACGTCGTGAATGATGGTGATCTGTACCGTGAATACCAAGGTGGCGCAGGTGCGACAATCGCGGCCCACGGCGGCGAGCTGGTGGCATTTGATGTCGCTGCCCAGACCATTGAAGGTACACCGCCTGGTCCACAGACCGTAATTATCAAGTTCGAGTCAACCGAAGCTGCGGAAGGTTGGTACAACTCAGAAGAGTATCAAGCTGTCGTCGGTAAGCGCCTGGAGGCCACTGATGGCTTCGCAGTGATTTCTCAGCCGATGAATGCTGGGGGCTAATGCAGCGGCGAAATTTCTTTGGGTTACTAGGAGGCGCAGGTTGGATTTTACCTGCGTTCTCCGCTGCGCAGACCAATGCTGTGCCAACCGATGCCGTTCGCACATTGCAAGACCTTCTACCGGAGAAGGATCCGCTTAGGTTACTAAACGATCGACCGATCAATGCGGAAACGCCTGCGCATCTTCTTGATGATGCCACGACGCCGACCAAACGCCTTTTCGTGCGCAACAATGGCCATCCGCCTGAGCTTACCAATAACGCGAATGGATACGAGGAATGGCGTTTTGAAGTCGGCGGTGAAGCCTGTGTAAACCCGCAAAGTTTGAGCGTTTCAGGTCTTAAAAAACTTTTTAAAACATATAGTTATGACTTACAGCTAGAATGCGGTGGAAATGGTCGTGCTGAGTTTCGGCCGCGTGCAAGCGGTAATCAATGGAGCACTGGGGCGATCGGTTGCCCACGCTGGACTGGGGTACGTTTGAGAGAAGTCCTAGAGTACTGTGGAGTTAAGGGCGACGCCCAATATGTGGCCTATCGAGGGGCTGACCGACACCTCTCCGGTAATCGGGACACCGAGGTTATCTCGCGTGGGGTGCCCCTGCGCAAAGCCTTGGAAGATGAGAGTCTTCTCGCCTTCGAACTTAATGGCGAACCCATACCGCTCATGCACGGTGGTCCAATGCGTATGGTGTGTGGTGGTTGGCCTGGCTCTGTCTCCGGGAAATGGATCACAGAAATTTTGCTCCGCAATCAAGTGCACGATGGCGCAAAAATGGGTGGTAAGAGTTACCGCTTACCTTGTGAAAGTGTCGCTCCCGGTACCTCCGTCGCGGACGCTGATATGTGTATTATCGAATCCATGCCGGTGAAATCCCTGATCACCTATCCTCGATCTGGCATCAATGTCCAGGTTGGAAGCAAGCAAGTCATTCGGGGCCAAGCTTGGGCCGGTGATTTGAAGGTTGACGCAATGGCGATCAGTTTGGATTTTGGCGCTACATGGCAGCCTGCAGAACTGGCAGCCCCGGTAAATAGACTCGCTTGGCAGCAATGGCATAGTGAAATTCGGCTACCGAAGTCCGGCTATTACGAACTTTGGGCGCGCGCAACGGATGAGCTTGGACGCAGCCAGCCGATGTTGGTCCCTGGCTGGAATCCAAAGGGCTATCTCAATAATGCCTCGCATCGGATAGCGCTACATGGGGTATGACGTCTTGGTCCGGCTAGTTGGTGCGCTGTCGCTTTCGATTGTTGCGATCGTTAGCACTGCAGACACCCTGGTGGATGCCGCAGGAGTCAATCTCGTGCGTGGTCATTGTTCAGCGTGTCATTCGATTGAGCTTGTCACCAGTCAGCGCGGCGATCGAAAGTACTGGCTCGACCTAATTCGCTGGATGCAAAAAACTCAGAATCTCTGGGAAATTCCTGCTGAACACGAAACTCAAATCCTGGACTATCTTGGTGAGCACTATACCGAGGCAGAATGGGGACGCCGTCCTAACTTGAGTTCGCAGCTCATTGGCAGCAGCAACTAAACAACGAGGCACTACCCGTGGCGTATGATTCCAATAACATATTCGCGAAAATTCTCCGTGGCGAAGCACCTGCGTTCAAGGTCTTCGAAGATGAGTTTAGTTTGGCGTTCATGGACGTCATGCCACAGATCGACGGACACACCTTGGTTATCCCGAAGGACGACGCTGAGACCATTCTCGATGTCGATCCGCAGATACTGGGCAAGACTGCACAGACTGTCCAAACCGTGGGCGCGGCAGTACAAGCCGCCTTTGCGTCGCCCGGCTTTATGGTTGCCCAACTGAATGGCAGCGCGGCGGGTCAAACTGTCTCTCATTTGCACTTCCACATCATGCCTCGCTATGAAGGTCTTGAATTCAAAATGCATGCGCGAGAGATGGCGGACTTCGCTTTGCTTGAGACGCACGCACAACGCATCAGAACAGAGCTTAGCTGAGCATGCCCGAGATAGAAGATGATTCGTTAGCGGAAGACCGTCTGGAATGGGCTGAAGCCATCGAGGCTATTTACGAAGAATATGGTGAGCAGGGCGTTCGAGACATACTGCGCAGCGTACAAGATCATGCTCTAAGCCTTAACGTACCTTTGAGCGAAGCGACTCTCAACACGCCCTACATCAACACGATTTCTCTTGAGAACCAGCCGGTCTACCCGGGTGACATAGAACTCGAAGAACGTATCGAAAACCTCATTCGCTGGAACGCAGCAGCGATGGTGCTCCAAGGTCAGGATCAGGGTACGGGAGTCGGTGGACATATCGCGACATACGCATCTTGCGCCACGATGCTCGAAGTCGGCTTCCACCACTTTTTCCAAGGATTCGATGAGGATAAAGATCCGGACATGATCTTACCCCAGCCTCACGCTGCCCCTGGAATCTATGCGCGGGCATGGTTGGAGGGGCGGCTTTCGAAGGCACAGCTGAGCAACTACCGCCGCGAGCTGGCTAAAGAAGGTGGTCTATCGTCGTACCCTCATCCTCGTAGTATGCCGAACTTTTGGGAGATGCCGAATGCGTCCATGGGTTTGTCAACACCGGCGGCCATTTATGAGGCACGATTTTCTAAGTATCTGGAGAACCGCGGCTTAAAGCCAAAGAGTCAGCGCAAGATCTGGTGTTTCATTGGTGACGGTGAATCTGACGAGCCGGAGGTGCTAGGGACGATTAACATCGCGGCGCGAGAAAAACTAGATAACTTAATTCTTGTGATCAACTGCAACTTGCAAAGGTTAGACGGGCCTGTGCGTGGCAACGGTAAGATTATCCAAGAGCTAGAGCGTGTTTTTCGTGGTGCGGATTGGAATGTCATTAAAGTAATTTGGGGTAGCGGTTGGGATGGGCTGTTAGCGCGGGACAAATCCGGTGTACTCCGTAAAAGGATGGATGAATGCCTTGATGGGGACTATCAGATGTACTCGGTGCTTCCGGGAGATGTCCAAAGAGAACATTGGGTCGAAGGGAATCCAGAACTTGAACAGATGATGAACTCGCTCACAGACGAAGAAGTCAAAGCGATAAAGCGAGGTGGACAGGATCGAAAGAAAGTCCATGCCGCTTTCGAACAAGCTATGCAAGCTCGTGACAAGCCAACAGTGCTGTTAGTTAAAACCGTGAAAGGTGATGGCATGGGTACGCAGGGGAAGAACACCGCGCACCAATATAAGAATATGAGTGGCGAAGAACGAGTTGTGCTAGCTGGTGAGTTAGGAATTCCGCTAACTTCAGCGCAGGCAGCCAAGGCAGAGTTTTATATGCCGCCGGAAGATTCCGCCGAAATTCGATACCTTCGTGAACACCGCGTCTCGCTTGGTGGCCCCGTACCTCGACGCCGACAAATATGCCCTTCTCTTGAAGCACCGAGCCTGGATCATTTGCGTGACTTCTTGGGTGGTAGCGGAGAACGATCCATTTCAAGCACTATGGTTATGGTCCGCCTCCTCGCAAGCCTGTTGCGTCTACCTAACTTTGGCGAATACGTGGTGCCTATTGTCCCGGATGAGGCTCGAACTTTTGGGATGGACGGCTTGTTTAAGGTTGCCGGGATTTATTCGCCATTCGGCCAGCAATATCGCCCAGTCGATGCGGACACATTAGTCCCCTACCGTGAAGCAGCGGATGGACAGATTCTCCAAGAAGGGATCTGTGAAACAGGCGCGATGGCATCGTTTATGGCGGCAGGTAGTGCGTATGCCGTCCACGGTTTGCCGATGATCCCGTTCTACATCTTCTACTCAATGTTTGGCTTTCAGCGTGTAGGCGACATGATTTGGAGTTGTGGCGACATGATGTGCCGCGGTTTTCTTCTAGGGGGCACGGCTGGACGAACAACTTTGAACGGTGAGGGCCTGCAGCATGAAGACGGCCACTCACAAGTCATTGCGAGTACTGTGCCGAACTTGAAATCGTACGATCCATTTTGTGGCTATGAGCTGACTGTGATTGTTCGCGATGGCTTATACAAAATGTATGAGCTGCAAGAAGACCATTTCTATTACCTGACCCTTTATAACGAATACCTGACCCTTTATAACGAAAATTTTGTAATGCCGGAGTTGGCCGCTGTCGCTGCGCGTACAGGACAGGACGAAGATGAACTGTGCGAGGGGATTCTTAAGGGCATTTATCAGTTTAATAGCCATGCGTGCGAAGACCCGGTCGCACACGTGCACTTGTTGGCAAGTGGACCGATTGTTATGCAAGCTCAGGCTGCCGCGGAGTTTCTTAGCAGTCATTCGATCTTCGTGACTCTTTGGAGCGTGACTAGCTTCACTGAGCTCGAACGAGATGCCCAGCGTTGTGCGCAAGCAAATCGGCACGACCCCCTGGCGCAAGCAACGACGCCTTGTATTGCCCGAACTTTGGATGGGACGGAGGGTGTCTATATCGCTGTGACCGACTACATGAAGAAGATAGCGATTGGTCTGTCACCTTGGATTCCAGGTCCCTACGAAGTGCTCGGCACTGATGGCTATGGGCTCTCTGAATCGAGAGAAAAGCTACGCGAGCATTTCGAAGTCGACGCTGATGCTATCTGTCATGCAGCGTTAGCGTCGCTCTATAGGGACACCCAAATCGACGGGCAAGTTTTGGAGCAAGTGTTAGGCAAGTTAGAACATTGGAATGAGTAGAGAAATAGGCTTATGAAAGAATTTAGTAACAAGATCGCGGTTATAACCGGCGGTGGCACGGGTATGGGGCGTGAGCTCGCTTGTTGTCTCACTGCATTAGGCGCGAATGTTGCGATATGTGATGTTTCGGCCGAAAACATGGCAGAAACAGTCAGTCTTGCCAGTGTTGCCGAGGGTTGCAAGATAACCACCCACGTTTGCGATGTGTCGTCGGAGGAGCAGATGAACAACTTTCGTAGTGAAGTTGTTGATCAACATGGCACCGATTACATCAATATACTTTTTAACAATGCGGGGATCGGCGGTGGCGGCGAGTTTGTTAACGGCGACCGTGATGCTTGGGAGCGAACCTTTGGCGTTTGTTGGTACGGTGTCTATTACGGTTGTAGAGCATTTATGGATTTGCTTGTAGCGGCAGATGAAGGTTACATCGTGAACACAAGTTCAGTGAACGGCTTCTGGGCAAGCATTGGTCCCGACGTTTCCCATACTTCCTACGCGGCTGCCAAGTTTGCGGTGAAAGGCTTTACCGAAGCTCTGGTTACAGACTCAAGGCTGAACGCGCCCCATGTGAAATGCTCAGTCGTTATGCCTGGCCACATAGGCACGTCAATCGCGTTGAACAGTTCCGTTGTACACGGCCAAGGCTCGGCTCTCGAGATGAGAGCCGAAGATGTTGCGGCCGTGCGCGAACGACTGTTGGCCGCCGGTGCGCCAGTGGATAATGTACCAGATGACCACATTCGGGAAATGATGCATCAACGAGCGATCGCCTTTCGAGATAAAGCGCCGACCTCGGCCAAAGAGGCTGCGAACATTATCCTCGACGGTGTAAGAGAAGAACGTTGGCGGATTCTGGTTGGGGATGATGCCTATCATTTGGATGCCTTAGTGCGTCGTGCGCCAGAAGAGGCTTATGAACCAGATTTTGTAGCAAAAATGCACGATGCCGGTCACTTCGATGAGCTCGTTCCGACTCTGGAAGGGCCTAAGCAATGAGTGGTCAAAGTAGAGATGCAGCAATAGTTGGGCTCTATGAATACCCGGATCGGGATGTTGATGGAGAGATAAGCCCGCTGCAGATTAAAACTGTTTGCGCTCGAAACGCTTTGGCGGATGCTGGGCTTAACTGGTCAGATGTAGATGGCATTTTCGATGCTTCTGAAGGACTGCCAATGAGTGGTTTGTTCTTAGCGGAGTATTGGGGGCTGAATCCTGCGGTTATCGATACGACCGGTGTTGGCGGGAGTTCCTACGAATTCCACGCTGCCCATGCGCTGTCGGCAATCCGACAGGGGCGTTGCAAAGTGGCGCTTCTGACCTATGGATCCACCGCCCACAGTAACCGGATGGCCATTGGAGTAGGTGGGCGTGGTATGGGCGGAATCAGCGCAGCGGACAATATGGAAAGCTTCGTTGGCCAAACATTGGTGTCTAATTATGCGATGGTCGCAAACCGACACATGCACCAGTACGGAACGACTTCCGAGCAGCTCGCCGAAATTTCCACTGCGACACGCTATCACGCCATGCGGAATCCGGATGCCGTGCGAGCGATGGAAGATTTGGAATTCATCGATATAAGAGAAACGACGGTAGATGACGTGGTTAACTCACGCATGATTGCCGATCCGCTGCATCTACTCGAATGTTGCATGATCTCCGATGGGGGCGGAGCAGTTGTAATCGCTGCTGCGGATGTTGTCCCTGATACCAAAAAAGCGCCTGTTTGGATTATCGGTGCGGGCGAGGCGACTAAGTATCCGACAAATACAGGGGACTTGACCGTTTCTGCCGGTGCGCAGTCGGCACCTATCGCGTTCGGAGAGGCAGGTGTCACACCCGCTGAGATGGATGTGGCGATGATCTACGACTCATTTTCTATCACAGTGCTCGCGATACTTGAGGACCTCGGCTTTTGCCCCAAGGGAGAGGGAGGTGCATGGGTTACCGGAGGTAAGCTTCGCTTTGATCAAAACGGCGGCCCGGCGCTGAACACGGACGGTGGTGGGTTGTCGTCTAACCATCCCGGTATGCGCGGCATATTCCTGTTGATCGAAGCAGCAAGACAACTCCGTGGCGAATCATCCGCCCAGGTAGACAATGCCCAATTAGCGGTGGCTCATGGCAATGGTGGCATGCTTGGCTCAAGGCACACCGCAGGCACAATCGTATTGGGAGCAAACTAATGGCGAAGACACGACCTCTACCAAAACTCGATGAACCAGATAGCAGTGAATTTTGGCTCGCAACGACTGGTAAAGAGTTAAAGTTCCAACGGTGTGAGAGTTGCGGCACGACAATTTGGTATCCACGTCCTCACTGTACTGGTTGCCTCGATGGAACGCTTGCATGGCATACATCCTCCGGACTTGGAACGCTCTACAGCTACAGTGTCGTTCGGCAAAGTTATCATCCCTTTTTTCGAAATCTCGTGCCTTACGCAGTGGCATATGTCGATGTTGATGAAGGTTTTCGCATGCTAACAAATGTCGTAGGGGTTGCAGATCCGACCAGCGAACTCGTGATTGGTCAACGCTTGCAGCTCGTTTGGGAAGAGCACGAAGGCTTGAACATTCCTCTCTTCGAACCAGCAAGTTAAAGCTAGGGAGCGCGGCGTGAAAGATTTTTCCGGAAAAATTGCGGTTATCACCGGCGGCGGTACAGGTATGGGCAGAGAATTAGCCATACAGTTAGCCGAGGAAGGGTGTGACATCGCTATCTGCGATGTGTCGACCACGAACATGGCTGAAACCTTGTCGAAAACGCAGGAGCGTGCCGCACAAGGTGTACGCACGACTGCCTACGCTTGTGATGTTCGCAATGCAGATGCAATGAACTCATTTGCAGAACACATCAAAGCAGAGTTTGCGGTCTCTCACATCAATTTGCTTTTCAACAATGCAGGTATTGGTGGTGGCGGCAGTTTTGTTGAAGAGGCGCGTGATGATTGGGAGCGCACTTTCAATGTTTGCTGGGGTGGCGTCTATAACGGCTGTCGCACCTTCATGGATTTGTTGGTTGCTAGCGAAGAGGGGCATGTGATCAATACGAGTAGCATCAATGGTTTCTGGGCGAGTGCTGGACCTGCTGCATCCCACACGGCCTATTCAGCGTCGAAGTTTGCCGTAAAGGGTTTTACAGAAGCACTAGTGACAGATTTACGGCTCAATGCGCCCCATGTGCGGGCATCGGTCGTTATGCCTGGGCACATTGGCACTTCAATAATTTTGAATGGAACTGGCTCCGATGATCCACAAGGCGCCAGAACGGTGCTGCGGATGATGGGTCAGCCGATAGATGAGATGGACGATCAAGAAGTTAAAGCGGCACTGGAACGACTTGGCGAGGGCTTTCGTGACCGTGCCCCGACGACGGCTGAGGATGCAGTTAAAATAATACTCGCTGGTGTCAAAGAGGAGAAATGGCGCATTCTGGTTGGTGATGACGCCTTTGCGTTGGATGCAGCCGTACGCGCAGCACCTGAAGAGGCTTACGACATCGACTTTAGCGGGCGTCTCGGTTAGAGCAAACGCGTAAGCTCGCTTAAGACGGTATGAGAACCCGCGCGGTACCGAAGACTCGTGTCTCTTGTGCATCGTTCGTAACCGTGAGATCGATTTCAACGGCCCCTGAGTCTTCATCGATGTCTGTAACAACACCGTTGATGAAATACTGCTGGTCAACGATACAAGGTGCGCGAAAAATAGTATCGATTGATCGCACTTCAGCGCTCGGCGCCCAATGGTGAATCATTGCTGATAGGAAGCCTTGGCTCATAATGCCAGGCACCAACGCGCCAGGGAGGCCTTCTTTCCGTGCGTAGTCGTGATCTGTGAATCGGGGTCCATCCCAACCGGCAGCCACGGCAAACTTTTTAACGTTTGGCAGACTGGTATCGGGCTCAAACGCTGGCAGTTCTTCCCCAAACTCCACATCAGTTATCGCGTTGATTGTCATTCTTGTGGTTTCTCCCTAATCACAACACTGGTATCCGCCGACCCCAACACGTCGCCCGTGGTATCCAGAAATTCCATGCGATTCACAAAGAACACCATGCGGCCAGAGCGACCGGATTTGGTGTAGATATCGTGCAGGTGCGTTCGGATGGTGATTGGCTCACCAGCACGCATTGGTTTGAGTGGTGATACGGCTTTACCTGCATCCATGCCCAAGCCTTGAAATTTCGGAAAGCCGTCTGGATTTCGCTTTCGTGGTTGCAGGCTTGAACCGATGGTCGGCGGAGCTTGAAAATCTGCATCCGTCGGGTCGATAAACTTAGGCGCTGTTTCGCCGCAGCTCTTGGCGTAATCGGCAAGCTTTTCGGCTTCAAGCTCCATAACGTATTCGTCGAATACGACGTTTAGAAACTGCGTGCGCAGACTTTCTACGTCGATCGGTTTTGTTGGATCGGTCATGCATCCTCCTGACTGATTTTGAGCGCCTTAAAATCGGATCCTCTGAGTGCTTCAACGAGTTCAAGCTCAGAGTTAATCGTTGCGGAAAACTCGGTGGCGCAACGACCTATGTGTGAAACGATATGCGCATCACTGCCACCGATGCCTAAGTAGCTCTGGTCATCAGCAAGTTGCTGAGCAATTTGGTCTTCATCGCCACGACTTCCGCCGTTATACACCTCGACGATGCGTACGCCCGTGGGGACGCCAAATTCTTCAAGGTGAGCTGCCATACCAACGCGTTTGCGACCAGGGTGGCAGGGTATGGCCACCGCGCCGTGGTCTTCGCAGGCTTCGATTACCTGGGCAAGTGGTAAGTGTATGTTCGCAAAATCAAAACTTGCTTGTAGAGCCTTGGTCACGCCGAAGATCAGAACGTGGCCATACTCTGTTTCTACTTCGGCACCTTTGAGAATGGTGATGCCGTGTTTTTGGCCAAGTTCTGTGTAGTCTGATTCATCGTCGAACTGCCGATGTTCGGTCAGAACGAACCCGTCTATGGCGATTTCTCGAGTTTTGATCCATTGGCAATAATTTTGCACTTTGGCGCGACCATCATCTGACTTGATCGAGTGTGCATGTAGGTCAAGGATCATTATTCGCTCCGAATTTCTTGCCAAAGTTGTTCTAGTTGTGTGGTCAAGTGCGCTTCGTCTTTGCTGTTATCGATGACACGATTGGCCGCTGCGGTACGTTCTTCGTTGCTTAATTGTGCATCAATACGCGCTTGGACCGCGCCGCGATCACTACCGTCTCGAGCCGATGCGCGTTCAATCGCAACTTCTCTATCGACAACGGTTACCCAGACCTCGTCGGCGATATCCTGCCATCCAGCTTCAAGGAGCACAGCTGCTTCGAGTACGATACAGCGATTCTTGTCATCGGCTTGTGTAGTCGCGATTTCTTCTTCCGCCATGCGTCGAATTGCGGGCCATACGATGGCCGTTAATTCATCCAGGCGATTGCCTGCACCAAACACTTTACTTCCCAGCGCCGCTCGGTCGATTTCTCCATCTTCGCCGATCACGTCGGCACCGAAGGTGGCGACGACTTGATCGAATGCTTCAGTGCCTTGCAAATAGGCGCGATGACCTAATTTGTCTGCGTCGATAACATGCGCACCAAAAGTACCTAGCAGCTTTGCAGCTGTTGATTTTCCTGAGGCGATACCGCCAGTTAAGCCAATGATCAAACGTGAACTTCCTTTAACGCAGCCGGCCATATTAGCTGGTGGGGCACGATTGTGCGAGTGCACAAAAAGTGATTGCGAAAAGAGCCGTCGCCCTGACGCCGTATTGAATTATGATTGTTCGCTTCTTGCGATGGAAATGATGCGGTGAAGGAAGTGAAGTTCGTTTTGTCGACGGGCGAGGAGAAACTCTATCCGGGTGCGACGGGGGATAGTGTTATGGATGTCGCGTTGGATAACAATGTCGAGGGGATAGTCGGCCAATGTGGCGGTGGCTGCACCTGTTGTACCTGCCATGTTTGGGTTGTGTCACCGGCTGTCGATACGCTCGAGCCGCCGCACAAAGACGAAGTAGATATGCTCGAATATGCATGGGGGCGTGACGAGCGCAGTCGCCTGAGCTGTCAGATATTCTTAGATCAGACCGACGGACTAGTCGTCGTCGCGGTACCGAGGCAGCAGGCCTAGCCTGGAGGCTAGTTAGCGTCTTTTTGCCTCCGTCCAAACGCAAATGCCGCGTACAACAAGAGAGCGCTCATAACGATTTCGGCAATGATCGAACCAGTCGCAAAATCCGCACCATGTATTAGCCATGCCAAGGTCCGAAATGAGGCAGCGCCTATCAATAGTGCGGCACTCGCGCTCACCCACGAGGCTGACATCTTCCAAGCACCCCAGAGCGCAAATGCAGACACGCACACGAAGAAGGACGTGAAGTCGCCCACCTGACTGCTTCGGGCTATGCCGTCGAGGAGAGGCATGCCTAAACCTTCTGCAGCACCCGCCGGATTGACGATCCAGTTGACGGCCATTAAACCCATGAACAAACCCACTAGCGCGGACAGAATTCTCGCAATCACGTGTCTGTACCCCTCTTTGGTATTTCTAAACTCGCAGAGTAGTGCAGGATCGATGCGGGTGGAAGCGTTGCGGGACTCAGACTAAAGTGGTCTTTTTCGAATTGGGGTGAATATGAGCGAAGGAAGACTTGCAGGCAAGACGGTCATCGTGACCGGCGGTGCTGGAATTCTTGGTCATAGTGTTGCCACTGTTGCCAAGTCTGAGGGTGCACACGTTGTGCTGTTTGATGTGGTTGAGGATTTCTCGAGCGACCTTACAACTAACGGCGCGCAGTACCTGCAGGTTGATCTCACCGATGATCAAGCGGTAGCGCAGGCGATTGCCGTGGTTGGATCATTCGATGTAGTTGCCAACATTGCTGGTGGATTTGATATGGGTCCGACGGTATTTGAGACCACGGATGAGCAGTGGGACGCAATGCAGATCATCAATGTGACGACCTTGAGGACGGTTCTGCGTCACGCGGTACCCGTTCTGCAGCAACGTGGGGCTGGCAGCATCGTTAACGTCGGTGCACTGGGCGCGCTAAGGGGGGCTGGCAACATGGGGGCCTACACCGCAGCTAAATCAACGGTTATGCGTCTAACAGAAGCACTGAGTGATGAGCTGAGACATCAGTCGATCAACGTCAACGCTGTATTACCGAGTCTAATTGATACACCGCGCAACCGCGCGGATATGCCTGATGCGGATCACGGTCAATGGGTGTCGCCAGAAGACCTAGCCAATGTGATTTGCTTCCTCGCCTCGGATGAGGCGAGCGCTGTGCACGGAGCATTGATCCCCGTTACGGGACTTGTTTAATCTGCGACGATTTCTCTGCCGATGACAAAGCGCATGATCTGACTGGTGCCTTCCAGAATTTCGTGGACGCGCAAATCGCGTAAAAAACGTTCGATTGGAAAGTCTCGCAAAAAGCCATATCCACCGTGCAGTTGTAGGGCGTCGTTGACTACTTTTGAGCCTGTTTCAGTAGTCAACAATTTCGCCATTGCTGCCCACTGAGTTCTATCGATGGCATTCTTGCTGACTTTGTCAGCGGCGATATAGAGCAGTGCGCGCGCTGCTTCGAGCTGGGTCTTCATGTCAGCGAGCATGAATTGGGTATTTTGAAAGTCGGCAATACGTTGACCAAACTGGCGCCGCTCCTTCACATAGGTAACGGCATCGTCTAGGCATCGTTGCCCGCCACCTAGAGAACAGGCGCCGATATTCAGACGGCCGCCGTCTAGCCCCTGCATAGCGATTTTGAACCCATCTCCTGGTTGGCCGACCATATTCGCTTTAGAAACTCGACAATTGTCAAAGATTACTGAGGCTGTAGGTTGGGAATGCCAACCAAGTTTGCGCTCCTGGGCACCGAATGAGAGACCTTCTGTTTCTTTGTCAACGACAAAACAAGATATCCCACCGGCTTGGGAACCCTGGTCTGTTCGAGCCATGACGACATAAACTTCGTTGACTCCACCGCCAGAGATGAAGGCTTTGGTGCCATTCAAGACGTAATGTTCGCCATCTAGTACAGCCGAGGTTTTTAGAGATGCTGCATCGGAACCTGCTGCTGGTTCAGTCAAACAGTATGAAGCAATCTTTGTCATCGTCGTGAGGTCAGGGAGATAACGTTGTTTTACATCGTCTGAACCAAAAGCATCGATCATCCACGTCGCCATGTTGTGGATAGAAATGAATGCCGCTGTCGACGGGCAACCGTAGGATAGGGCTTCCATGATTAGTGCGGCTTCGACCCGACTTAGACCAATGCCGCCGTGTTCTTCAGCAACGTAAACGCCCCCGAAACCAAGCTCTGCTGCTTTATTCAGCGTTTCGCGCGGAAATGTGCTGTCCTCATCCCAAGCGGCGGCATGCGGTGTGACTTGTTCTGCGGTAAAGCGTCGAGCCATATCCTGAATAGCCGATTGCTCTTCCGTTAGTTCGAAATTCATTGTTACAAACCTTTGATCTATTTAGCCTTTTTTTGCTAACCGCAATTGAGGTCGCACAGATTGTTCCTTAAAGTCGAACAACTATATCTGCGTCCAATAAAAATACTAGAACATGATACAAAATATTCATTTGACGAGGCGTTGGCCAAACGCGGTTGAGAGCGACCTTGAATCCCTTGGCAAAGTGGTTCGAAATGAAAGCGACGAGCCACTATCCCGGGAGGAGCTGCGCCACGCGCTGCAAACTGCAGAGATAGTATGCCCAACGGTGACAGATCAGTTTGATGCAGAGCTCTTGTTAGGCGATCAGGTCAAGACCAGGCTTCTTGCGAATTTCGGGGTGGGTTTTAATCACATCGACATTGAAGCCGCTAAACATGCCGGAATTAGTGTCACTAACACGCCAGGTGTACTGACCGATGCCACAGCAGAAATTGCGTTGAACTTATTGTTATCTAGCGCCAGACGAACCGCAGAAGGGGAGCGACATGTTCGAGCGGGGGCGTGGGTTGGATGGCGACCCACACATATGCTGTCGACTCAAGTGACAGGCAAAACCATGGGGATTGTTGGCGCGGGCCGAATCGGCATTGCCTTCGCGCGCAAAGTCCATCACGGACTAGGGATGAAGATTCTCTATACGAGCCGATCAGAGATGCCAGAGAGTGTTGCGTTAGAGCTTAGCGCGACTCGCCTTGACTTGAATGATCTGCTCAGCCAGTCGGACTTTGTTAGTTTGCATTGCCCGGCCACGCCAGAAACACGTCACTTAATCAATGCTGAGACCCTCGGACAAATGCAGGGACATGCACATTTGATTAACACGGCGCGAGGTGACGTTGTCGATGAAGAGGCTTTGCTCGATGCGCTACAGAATCAGGTGATAGCGGGCGCTGGTTTGGATGTCTATGAGCAGGAGCCAGTGCTTGTCCCTGGACTGGATACATTGGACAACGTCGTGCTGCTGCCTCATATGGGAAGTGGCACAGTTGAGACGAGAGAAGCAATGGGGCAATGTGCGCTGCGCAATGTCCAAGCGTTTTTAGCAGGCGAGTTGTTGCCAAACAAGGTGGTATAAATGATTGCAAAGATTGCCAGTGACTGGCGTTCGCGGCCGTGGTGGATGAACCTAATTTTCTACTTCTGTGTCTATATGACTCTGATCTATATGCCATTCGATCTCTTCTTTAAGCCTGTCGCCGAGGACGAAGAAATTTGGTTTGGCTTCACACTGACCGGTTGGTGGGCCAAGGCAACAGAACCTCTACACTGGCTCATCTATGGCTTTGGTGCGTATGGATTCTGGCAGCGCAAGGCATGGATGTGGCCATGGGCTGCGGCCTATTCGATGCAAGTCGTAATTGCGATGGTTGTTTGGAATCTTCTCAGACCTGATGGAGCGGGCTTGGTAGGTGGGCTTGTTGCAGGTGCTGTGTTCTTCATCCCCACGTGGGCTTTGTGGCGAAGCAAGACTTTCTTTCAAACTAACCACAGCGATGATCCTGTGATCGCGACCGCAGAGGAATAACTATGAGTAAATTGCAGAATAGAGTCGCTTTGGTGACAGGAGGTGGTCGCGGTATTGGTGCGGCGACGGGCATTTTGTTAGCACGAGACGGTGCGCACGTGGTGATCAATGATCGAGACCAGGATGCGTGCGAACAAAGCGTTCAAGCGATCAGAGCTGAGGGCTTGAGTGCTGATTTTGTAGCTCTGGATTTGACGGCGGAAGGTGCAGGTGAAGAACTGATCGCGCGCACGCTCGAGCTTGCATCCGGAATAGATATTATTGTTAACAATGCCGGTTATGTCTGGAATTCTGCCATGCACAACCACTCGGATGAACAATGGCAGGCAATGCTCGACATGCACGCGACGGTACCGTTCAGGATACTTCGAGCTTACTATCCATGGTTGAAAGCCAAAGTTCGCGAAGAGCAAGCGAGTGGTGTTGTGAGATGTCGGAAGATAGTGAATATTTCTTCAGTCTCTGGAACTGAGGGGGCGGCAACACAGATCGCGTATTCCGCCGGAAAGGCAGCGGTAGTAGGGCTCACCAAAACGCTCGCAAAAGAGTGGGGGCGCTTGAATGTTACTGTTAACAGTGTCGCTTTTGGTCACATCGACACGAGACTCACGCAAACCTATGAGGACGAACCGCCAACGATCCAGGTCGGCGAGAGAGAATTTAAAGTCGGTCTCAAGTCGAACCAAGTAGAGGCAATGACCCCACAAGTACCATTACGCAGGGTAGGGCAGCCACAAGATGCGGCTGGCGCTATCTACATGTTCTGTATTCCAGAATCCGATTTTGTCACCGGCCAGCTGCTGCTGTGTTCGGGCGGGTTACGCGGATAGCTTTGCGAGGACTTCTACTCGGGATCGCCTATCTGCTAGTCATTGTCTTTGCGGCTTCGGTCTTGAGTTGGCTGTTGGCTGGCGCATTCGAGTATGACTACTTCAAAGTCCTAAGTAAGACGATCCAACTCACCATCGTTTTGAGTGTTATCCCCTTGTGGCGATGGCTGGATCTTGATTTTCATCTGATCCGGCTCGAGTCTTGGCAGACCCGAGAATTGTTCCTCTGGGTGGGCGCGGGTGTGCTTTCGCTACTGCCGTTGATTCTCTTCTTCGTAGTGACAGGCTTCCGGGTGCTCGATACGAGGGTATTGGTCTTAAGTCCAGAATTTCTACTGACACTCGTGACCATCATTGTTGGGGCTCTGATGGTGGCGGTGTTTGAAGAGATTTTGTTCCGCGGTGTGCTCTATACGTTGTTTAGGCGCGTCTGGTCGGTGCTCGTCTCCAGCCTTGGGGTTTCCATGCTCTATGCAGCGGTCCACTTCCTTAGGACCGAAGATAACTTGGTGGCATTGGGTGTGTTTTCTGGGTTCACTTATTTGAGAGAGGCGGTGGCTGGCTTAGATTCAGTCGGAGAGGACATAGGTTCCTTTGGTGCGCTGGTCCTTCTAAGTTTGGTTCTGATTTGGGCACGGGAAAAGTTCAATCTCTGGGTCTGCATTGCGCTTCATGCCAGTTGGGTAATGTGTATCCGCGTGTTTAAAGAGCTGACGGTGAGAGACATTGTAAATCCTTTCGAGGCTTGGGTAGGGACCTATGACAACTTCATTGGGCCTTTGGCGCTCTTCTGGTTGGTCTTTATTGTCGTGGTGATTCGCTTGCACCGACATCACCGCCTGAACTTTGGCGAGCCTCCGGGCGCGACCAGAGGAAAACAGCGACAAGAATCAATATGATCGCTTGGATGGAAATGCCCCACCAAGGGATTGCCATTGGCCCTGATAACAATCCCGTTAAGGCGAGCATGGCTAGCATGCTGACGCTGGCTATCACTTTTACTGAGCGTTTGATCGCCCCATTTTCTTGCCAGTCGATGATAGGTGGAGATAGTTTTGGATGAGTCATTATCCAATCATGCAACTTCTGCGAGCCTTGGCTAAACGACCAGGCGGCCAATAGTAGAAATGGTGTTGTGGGTAGTAGCGGTAGAAAAGCGCCGATGACCCCTAACGTCACGCTGATCCAGCCAAGGCTTATCCAGAAGAATTTCATTTGGTGATTGAGGTTTATAAAGGGCGACAAGTGTCGGTATTATGAGGTGACAACGGGATCAGAGAAAAGCAAAAAAGGGGAAAGGGGGAGAAATGACTGCGGATGCCAGTTTCGAGGCGAATCGGCGACTTCTATTCGTCCTTTCAAATTTGGCGATCTTCATGATCGGGCTGGGCTTTGCTGTCAGGAGCAACATCGCGCCTGATTTACAGGCTGATCTTTTCAATTCAATTGATCTTGCGCGGTCTGCTGCCATGGTTGGTGAGGTAATTGCCGCCACTTTTATAGGCTTTGCGTTGACTCTTTTGTTTGGCGGTGCCTTGGTCGATTGGATAGGCATGAAACGGGTTTTATATTTCGCAGCGTTTGGTTATATAGCTGGCAGTATTCTAGTTTTCTTTGCCATTGGCGCTGACTCGTATTGGCTGGTTTATAGCGGTTTCTTGTTAACTGGCTTGGGTTGGGGGGCGGTTGAAGCTGCAACAAACCCGCTGATAGCCACCATTTATCCCGAAGAGAAAACGCACCGCCTGAACATTCTTCATGCCTGGTGGCCAGCAGGTATTGTCGTCGGCGGGATCGCGGGTCTCGGACTCGAAGCGATTGGATTTGGCTGGGAGATCAATCTCGCACTACTGCTCCTACCTGGCCTGGTTTTAGCGTGGCTTGTTTCCCGTGCCGACTTTCCGGTTACTGAACGCGTTGCGCGTGGCATCAGCACGTCGGAAATGTTTAGCCAACTCGTCAAGAGCCCGGGGTTTTTCATATGGGTTTTTTGCATGATGGGTACGGTTACGGCTGAGTTGGCACCTGGCCAGTGGGTTGACCTAACTCTTTCAAACGTAGTCGGTATGCCGGGCATTTGGGTTCTTATCTATGTCAGTGCACTGATGTTTGTTATGCGTCACTTTGCCGGGCCGATCGTGGCAAAAATATCGTCGGTCGGACTCCTGGTTTTTAGCACGGCAAGCGCAGCGCTTGGCTTATACGCGCTTTCCGTAGCAGACTCGCCAATACTCGCCTTTTTAGCGGCAACAATTTGGGGAGTGGGCGTTTGTTATCTCTATCCGACGATGCTTGGTTCTGTCGCTGAACGTTATCCAGCTGGAGGTGCCTTCTTTTTAGGCATTATGGGTTTTGCTGGTGGCATGGCCACGCAGTTCATATTGCCAATAATGGGGCAAATATTTGACGAGTCTAAGCTTGATGCGGCTGGTGGGATTGCAGAGTTTACGAATTTGCGGGGTGCTGAGTTGGCGGAAGTTATCCGTGTTGCATCCGTTGAATCCTTCCAGTTTGTCGCGTTTATTCCCGTTGTCTTGGTCCCTGTATTCATCCTGATTTGGTTTTTCGAGCACGTCAGACCAATTCAATAACAACTAACTAATCACGCTTTAAAAGGAACAACCATGAATTTTGATATCCCTCAAGACATGCAAGATTATCTTGCGGAGCTCGATGATTTTATTGAAAAAGAAATCCTCCCTCTGCAAATGGAGAATGACAACAATCGCTTCTTTGATCACAGACGCGAAGATGCTCGTACCGATTGGGAGAGGGGCGGGTTGCCAAATGAAGAGTGGGAAGCATTACTGCACGAAGCCAAACGTCGTGCGGATGCAGCTGGCCACTATCGCTATCCACTCGGTAAGGAATATGGCGGTAAAGAAGGCACCAACCTTGGTATGGCGATTATTCGCGAGCACTTAGCAGCGAAAGGGCTTGGTTTGCACAACGACCTCCAGAATGAGCACTCGATTGTTGGCAACAACGTTGGCCTCTTGCTGATGATCAACTACGGGACCGATGCTCAAAAGGCAGAGTGGATCGACGATCTGGCTGAGGGAAGGCGAGGTTTCGCGTTTGGAATCACTGAGCCAGATCACGGTTCGGACGCAACCCACATGGAGACCCAGGCCATACGAGAGGGTGATGATTGGGTCATTAACGGCGCGAAGACATGGAACACCGGGATCCACAAAGCTAAATACGATCTCATCTTCGCTCGGACTAGTGGTAAGCAGGGTGATGGGGAAGGTATCACGGCATTCCTAACGCCCACAGATGCTGAAGGTTTTAAACTCGAGGAGATGTTGTGGACCTTCAACATGCCAACCGACCATGGTCGGATTTCGCTCAAGGACGTACGAGTGCCTAACGATGCGATTTTTGGCGGTGAAGGGCGGGGCTTGCAAGTCGTGCAGCACTTTTTTAATGAAAACCGCATTCGACAGGCAGCTTCGAGTCTTGGGGCTGCGCAATTTTGTATCACGGAATCTGTCGAATATGCTCAAGAAAGAGCACCGTTTGGCAAGCCGCTGGCGACCAACCAAGGCATCCAATTTCCTTTAGTTGAGCTCCAAACCCAGTGTGAGATGTTGCGTGCCCTAATCCACAAAACCGCTTGGCAAATGGACACTTATGGTGCATTTAGCGTTTCTGACAAAGTCTCTATGTGTAACTACTGGTCTAACCGATTATGTTGTGACTCGGCAGATCGGGCAATGCAGGTTCACGGTGGTTTGGGATACTCGCGCCACAAACCGTTTGAGCACATTTATCGCCATCACCGAAGGTACCGTATCACTGAAGGTGCAGAAGAAATTCAGATGCGTCGGATCGCGGGCTATATGTTTGGCTTTATGAACCAGCGAGCGCCTAAAGGGGTACGAGAGTAGGGCTCTAACCAGAGATTTCAAAACCTTTTACCGGGAGCGAACGTGTCGGAATTTGACGCAAAATTAGCAGATTGCTTGGCGCGGAATCTAGATGGATTCCAAACGCTGATAAAGGTTGAGCGGCTATCTGGTGGTGCAAGTCAGGAAACCTATCGGATCGAAGTCGAGGCCGACGAAGGTGCCCGAGTTTTGGCTATGCGGCGAGCACCTGGTGGCGAAAAGGTAGAGCCTACCCCAGGGCATCCTGGACTCGATGTAGAAGCACTGTTGATGCAAAGTGCCAGGGACGTAGGGGTGCCAGAGCCGGAAGTTTTTCATGTCTTGATTGATGACGACGGGTTAGGTGATGGCTTTATCATGGAGTGGCTGGACGGCGTTGCCTTAGGAGCTCGAGTCGTCAGATCACCAGAGCTAGAAGAGATTCGTCCGCGTTTGGCTTATCTCTGCGGCGAAATTCTGGCGAAGATACACAGCATAGATTTGGCTGCGACTGGTCTAGACAAGAGATTGGACGTCCTGTCTCCTGAAGCGTATATCGAACAAACGTGGCAGAGGTATCGAGACTTCGATACCGCACAACCCATGATCGACTATGCGGGGCGTTGGCTAGTTGATCACTGCCCAGACGATTTTGTACCAACCCTTGTCCACAATGACTTTCGCAATGGCAATGTGATGTTTTCACCTGATGGCGTTGTCGCTGTGCTCGACTGGGAGGTCGCGCACATCGGAGACCCCATGCGCGACTTAGGTTGGATCTGCACCAACTCGTGGCGGTTTGGGCGCAGTGATTTGCCGGTTGGCGGGTTTGGCTCCTACGACGATCTCTTTGCTGGTTATGAAAGCGTGACGGGTGAGCCGGTTGATAGAGATCGAGTAAAATTCTGGGAAGTGTTCGGTTCTTTCTGGTGGGCGATTGGTTGCTTGGGTATGGCCGAGCATTACCGCACAGGTCCAGACCAAACTGTGGAACGACCTGCCATTGGGCGGCGTTCATCTGAGTGTCAGATCGATTGTGTGAATCTGCTTATCCCAGGGGCGGTTGGCCTCGCAGCGCCAGGTCCCGATGTTTCAGATGTCGATATGCCGCGACTAGACGAGTTGCTCATTAGTGTGCGAGATTTTCTCCACACGGATGTCATGTCTGCGACTGAAGGTAGAACCAACTTTCTTGCCCGTGTTGCTGGCAACTCCTTGGATATCGTTTTGCGGGATTTAGAAGTTGGCGGGATTGCCCGCATCCAAGAACTTGATCGCTTAAGAGATGTGTTGGGGGAGGCCGCGGGTGAGCTCGACGAGCTTAGGTGGCGTTTGGTCCGTGGTTTGAGGGATGAGAGCGTTGCGCTAGATCATCCTGGGCTTGCGGAACACTTGCGTCAAACAGTCGTCAATCAAGTCGCGATTGACCAACCAAAGTACTCAGGACTGAAAAATGCACTAGCCTCGGGCTAGCCGATGGAGTTCTTTCGTACTTTTGACTCATCAGGCGTACCAGGAGAGCTGGTCGAGCGTACTGAAGTCCATAAAAAAGGTCTCTGGCACAAAGCAGCCCAAGTACTGCTTTTTGATAGTCGTAAGCAGATGTTAATCCAGCAGCGTTCAAGTACTAAGGATCTGTATCCGGATTGTTGGGACTATGCGGTCGGTGAGCATCTACAGCCTGATGAGAGCTTCGCTGCAGGTGCGATTCGCGGTCTTCACGAAGAGCTCGGCGTAGTTGATTGTGCGCTAAACGAAGTTGGTACCGTACAAAAACTCGAAATCGTGACGGGGGAATACTGCGATCGTGAATTTCACCAGAGTTTTTATGGTTACTACGACGGTCCGATCATCCTCGATCCTGAAGAAGTTCAAGCTTGGCAATATATTGACAGGGCATCGCTAGACTCGTGGCTTGAGCATGAGCCTGAACAATTTACGCCGTGGTTTCGTCACCATTGGACAATGTTTCGAACAACTGGCCTAGCCAAAAAGTTAATCGAATGAGTGTTGGTAAACATTTAATGCTGGAGAGCCTCCAGTGTGGACTAGGATAACGTTTGCGTCATCTGCAAACGCTCCGACAGAAATCTGATCGATGAGGGCTGCGAGCGCCTTCCCTGAATAAACAGGATCAAATATCAACCCTTCAAGTGAAGCAGTTAGTCGGATGGCGGCTATGGTTTCTTCAGTAATCTGGCCGTAGCCTGAACCTCGATAGGCGTGATTGACCTGGATGTTTGCATTATCTGCACATCGAGTTTCAAAGCGTGTATCGAGATCTTCGAGTATTTTGCCGATGCTTTTTGTGAGTGCTTCTGGGTCGTCGTGATAGACATTTATACCCAGGACTGCGCATGTATTGGCGCCTATTTCGGAGAGCTGATCGAGACCCCAGAGCAATCCCGCTTGAGTACCGGCAGAAGATGACGCGTGTACGATCGACGTTGGGGTGAAGTTTAGGGCGGCGCATTGTTCCAATATTTCCAATGCGCAGCGTGCATAGCCGAGAGCTCCGGTGGCATTTGAACCACCACCCGGGATGACGTAAAGGTTTGCTGATTCCCGCAACTGCGCAAGAATGTCGCGTATCGCAACCCGATCTCCGGCTTCGACGAAATGCAGTGTTGCCCCACACAGGCGATCAAGAAGTACGTTACCACCGCTTTTATAGCGTGAATCATCAGAGGCAACCTGATCAGAGAGAACAAGATGACAAGCGAGTCCCAGCTTCGCGCAGGCAGCCGCCGTTTGCCGTGCATGGTTAGATTGAATGGCGCCAAACGTGACTACCGTATCGCAGCCTTGGGAGAGCGCCTCGCCTAAGAGGTACTCCAGCTTTCTGGTTTTGTTGCCGCCGAGCGCGAGCCCAGTACAATCATCCCGCTTAATCCATATGTTAGGGCCGCCCAGTTCGTGGCTCAAGCGTGAGAGTTTTTCCATTGGTGTAGGTAGGTGGCCGAGTAGGGTTCGAGGCAGATCAGCTAATTGAGTTTTGAGGAGGTTCGAGATCATTGTTGGTCTATCCAATACTCTAGGCTCGTGGGTTTGTTGTATCCTCGAGAATAGCTGCAAGAGAGTGGGCTTGGGAACCCGTCGTCCTGATGCAGCACTGTGCAAATTCGATCCCACACTGGACGGCTTGCTCAAGTTGTTCGTTGGTCAACCCGCGTATGTCCTTATCAGCTTGGTCCTTATCAGCTTTTGTGTCAGCCCCCACGCCAGCTCCTATACCCGCCACGGTATGCGCAATTCCTGCGACGAGTGCATCACCACAGCCGGTTGGATCCACGGCATTTGGGTTCGAGGGAATTTGCACAGACGTCCGCCCCGCTGTGGTTGAAATCGTAACAGGGTCCGCACCAGCGCTCATGATTGTGCACACCTGGCTGAGATCAACAGCATTACTGAGGTGCGAAATTTCATGCTCGTTACCCACCAGCAGGGCGCAAAACGGCAGCATTGCGGAGATATCTGAAGACGACAGTTGGTCTGCATATTGCCCTGGGCACCAAATTATTTGTGCCCCCAGGAGTTTGGCGTGTTCCATGCCAGCGAGCATTAGGTTTGCTGGCAGAGGAGCTTGGATAAAAACGCTTCCGGCTACGGTGAAGATCGATGTCAACCAATCACGCCAGACAGAAGGTTCGACAATCGGACCAGGGTAGAAAGCAGTGAACTGGATACCCTCTGGATCCGTGATGATCGTTGCTTGAGCGGTTTCTGCTTCTGAAATGCGAAGAATGCCGTGGGTATTGATGCCTAGGTTTGCCAGGTCTGTAAGACACCTGCTGTCGTCTAACCGACCGGTACTGGCATAAAGATCCACATCATGCCCAATCTGACCCAGGTTGAATGCGATATTGGCACCGCAACCCCCCTGGGCAAGGTGTTGAGATTCTAGTTTTAAATTGAGTAGGGGTTTGGCGCCGTAGGATTGGAGCGACGTGTGTGTCGTGCAAATGCGATCGTAGGCGATTGCCCCGGCGAGGGTGATTTTAGCGATGGCGGCTCTTGCGTTCGGTTAGCGGTGGCTAGGTGTGAGCATCTCTAGTGCTGCCCAAAACCACAGTTTACAGCGACGCGCTAGACCAAGACAGCGTGTTTGTTCGACCCTGTGGAAAAAGCGCCGCAGACGAGGCACATTTTCCAGACACTGGCGAAGCTGGGGAAAAATCATCGCCATGCAAACCATCGCGAGCATCAGAAATAGAAATCCCGGCAAAATGGGAATGATGAGCCCAACTAGGCCAAGAAGTGTTAACACCACTGCTAGCGGTATCAGAAGCAGACGTTTCATTTGAGTCCTTACAAGTCGGTGATAGTGAGGCCTGTTGATACTTGTTAATGCAAATGACGTACCAGCCCCGTATAACGACTAACCTATTGATCTAATGGTTAAAAGAGTATGACCCCCTTTGGTTCAACAGTGAGGAATGGCCAATGTTTCGCCTTTCTGACCAGGGCTTACAATTTGTCTAAAAATCGTTGCAAGGGGTGCTAAAAACCTTGTTATGCTTGTCGGCAAAGGGCGCCTGCAAAAGCAAAGCTGAGCAAACAGAATTCACGCACGACTAACGTCGGCATAAGAAATTCGTGACAAAGCCTCAGTGAGACAAATCGGACTAGACAGTAGTCAGGACGAGCGATGTAGGCTGGCTAGAAGATGGCTAAAAGATAGCTAGATGCACACGTACGAGTGACCCCTGAAGGGTCGCGAACACTGGGAGAGGGAACAAGTGAACGAATTGGTAGGTAAGCGCTTTAATCTTGAGCAAAGTGACTACACGATTGTTGACGTCCGCAATATTGATGGTGAGATGATGGTTTATGCTGAACCACCTGAACCTGCGAAGGGACCTGGTCGTGCGGCCTTTAGATATAGCGACATCGAAGCACACCTCGTTGTGGTGTCAGAATCGGCATGAAATAGTTATATAATTCAATTGGATACATTGATTATATAATCTGAAAGCTAAACTATAGTCGCTTGAACCGATCGTGTGTGATGTAGTTAACCGTCAATCTATGCAGGAACACCTACACTATTAGGCTGTTGTGCATGGAGAAGGCACTTGCCGAAAACGAGCCATCAGGAAGTGGTTCTACGCTTTAATTCAGATGAATCTGTCGCATCAGAAATGATGATGACGGATTTCGTTCGACATGTAGAAGGTGAGTTGCTGGACGCACATGCCGCTTCAGTGGTTAACGCTGCATATTGCATCGTTGCCAATGGTTTAAACCTTGCGGGTGTCGCCTACTTTATTTTTAGAGTTGATGAAAACGGCAAGATCGAAAATAGCTTCAACCTCCCCCTAAAATACCTTGTGCAACAAGCCGGACACGGTGGTGATCTCGGTCAGGGTGGTATTCGCAAAGCTTCTAGGGGCCGTTGTCCGATACCTTGGCATTCGACGAACTTGTGGGAACCTCGATGCGAAGATGCGTTGGGTGTGGTCCAACAACGGCTTTATAGAAATAAACTGAATCTGAAAGCTGTAGCGGATGGCGGTGAGGACTTTTTTGCGGAATCGCCAAGCCTAACGGAGACGGAAGAACAAGCTGGTAGCGACATGCAGCTAGTGGATACCGACCCAGCTGCGAACTACCCAGAGCATCCAGATAGTCGCGAGCTCGCTGCTCGTCTTGAAGAGGTGCTTGGCCAAGATGGTCGCCTGACCATGCAAGATTTGATGCGAATGCACTCTGACCAGCTAAACGCAGCGCGTTCTTCGCATCGTCAAGAGCTCGAAGAACAACAGACTTCCTACCTCGCCCAGATTAAAACTTGCCGCGATGAAATCCACGAATTGAAAGTGGAACTTCGACAAGAACAGGGCCGTAATCGACGTCTCCAAGAAATGTTGCGCGGGGAACTGTAACTCCTGCGCAATTTGATAGCATGGCAGTTTGCTTAGACTAGATATGCTATGCGGGACCAACAGAACTTAACCGTTCAGCCACTGCTGGATGAGATTCGAGCACAAGCTGGCACAGCTGATGAATCTCGATCCGTCGCCACTTCTGTGATTGATGGGCTTAAGGACAATCCAATAATGCGTTTCTCCGCCAGTGAAAACCTCGGTGGCTTGGCTTGTCCTATGTTCGATATCGGTGAGGAATTAGAAGCGGTTGCGTCCGCCTGTGGTTCAACGGCATGGGTATTGTGGAATCACCTAGCGACCTTCCATCTCTTTGCCGGTTTACTGGGTCCTGAGCAGAAAGTATTTCTGAGCGATATCGTTGCTAAAGGTGAATGGGTTTGTTTTCCAGCTGGAGCGAGCACAGGTGTTAAAGCAACACCGGCAGGGGACAAGTTCACGCTCGCAGGAAAGGCTGCTTTTGGTAGCGGGGCGCGCTACGCCGATTGGGCAGGAGTTGCCTTTGTCATCGAAGATCGCACAGCCCCACAATTTTCTATGGTCAAACTGAACCAGGCCGGGGTGAAGATTGATCCGGATTGGCGGGCGATGAGTCTGCGGGCCAGTGCCACGGATACCGTTTACTATTCTGGTGTCGGGCTCGCAGCGAATCGAGTAGTTCCCTTTCATTTTCGCTATCGTGAAGTTTTCCGCGACCCGGCTCATGCGATGATTGACCATCGCTATCGCGAAGACTGGGTCGCTCTTTCAGATCTTTGGCTTGCCATGATGGCCGTTGGCGTACTTCAAGCTAATTTGGATGAAGTGACACAAGGGATTAAAGATCGGGTCGCCATCGGTGGTGTCAAAGTGGCTGAAAGACCGACGGTTCACGTCAATCTAGGTCAAGCAAAGGCGTCGATAGATGCTGCAAGAGATACTGCGGTCACCGCTTTGTTGGAAACCGATCAACGCATCGAACAGAACATTATCCCGGCTGAAGTTCACTATTTACGCCAAATGAGTGCATCTATGGCAGCGTTAAAATTGTGCAACGAAGCGATGGGTCTATTACTCAGGGTGATGGGTGGCAATGGACTGCGAGAGGGACCCTCGTTCGAACGTCGCTACCGTGACTTCCAGGCGATGCCATTACACATTAACGCCCATCAAGATCGCCTCAGTGAGCAGATAGGGCGCAACCTATTAGGGTTGCCCACTGAGAACCCGTTTTAGCTCACGCGTTTGGATTGACGAGAATTTTCACTTCATTCGGGTGACTCGACAAACGATCAAATGCATCCTGAATTTCGTTCAAGCCGACTGTAGAAGTATGTAGTGTTTCTAGATCGATGCGTCCGTCAGCTACTAAGCCTTTAGTAATTTCGAAGTCTTCATGTAGGTACGCGATGCTGGAGACCAGCTTGATTTCTTGGACCATCCAAAGGGCTGGGTTAATCGTGGCGAGACTGTTAGCCACGCCAACCAATGACACTTGGCCACCACGACGGGACATTTCGATAGCCTGCTGAATTGTGGCTGGTATGCCAGCGCATTCAAAAACGACATCAGCGCCGCTGCCGAGGGCGTCTCGGATTGCATCTTGGTGTCCTTCCTCTGTTGGATCGATCGTAATGTCCGCGCCTAGCTGCGTGGCTAGTTTGCGTCTACCAGCCTCAGGTTCAATAACGACGAGTTTCCCTGCGCCTGATAATCTGGCGCACTGAGCGACCAGTAAACCGATCGGACCTGCACCGATGACCACGACGGTGTCGCCTAAGCGAATTTCTGTTCTGCGCATTGCATGAACAGCCACAGTGGCAGGCTCTAGGATCCCTGCTTGTTCATCGGTTAGCTCTTTCGGTACGTGGTAAAGACGATCAGTGGGGAAGGCAATCGCGGGAGCAAAGCCGCCATGCTTTGGCGCGTTGGGTCCGCGACCTGTAGCACCAGCGAAAGACGATTCGCAGTGCGCGCCATCACCTTTAAGACACGCAGAGCATGAACCACATGCAGAGGCGACACCGATGGCTACTCGATCGCCTTCTTTGAAGTTATTTTTTTGCAGACTAGGCGCAGCGACGTGGCCCACCCATTCGTGACCACAGATGGCTGGGTTGTACGGCTCACCAGATAGAAATGCGTGCAGATCAGTCCCGCAGATGCCGCAATAAGAGATCGCAACAACTGTGTGATTGTCGCTGGATGACGGCTCATCAAATTCGACGAGGGAAATCTCTTTCTTGCCAGTCACCAATGCAGCTTGCATAACCATTCCCCAAATGAGTAATTTAAGCCAATCATCTTAGTCGGCGGAGTTGGCTGTGAAAATCGAAATCTTCTCGGACATCATTTGCCCTTGGTGCTTTATTGGTAAGCAGCGGCTCGACCGTGTTCTGGCGGGATCCCTAGGAGAGGGCATGGAATTGCGTTGGCGGCCGTACTTGTTGTATCCGAATCTGCCCATTGATGGCGTTGATCGAACCGAAATGCTTAAACGGCGGTATGGGGAAAACGCTGAGGTTGGTCGTGTGCCTGAACGGATACGGGTCGAGGCAGAAGAGGAAGGGCTCTCGCTCAGATACGATCTGGTGACGAAGACACCAAACACGCTACTCGCGCACCGGTTGATGGAATTCGCCTATGACGTTGATCAATCGGGCGAGTTACAACACCGCTTGGCTGAACGATTGTTCAGGGCCTATTTTTGTGAGGGTGTGGATGTTGGTAGTGTTGAGGCGCTGGCTGTAGAGGCTGAAAAGGTTGGCTTGGAAGAAGAGGGTGTGCGGGCATACTTGGAGACAGAACGTGGTCTGTCCGAAGTGCAGGCGCAACTGGAGCGGGGCCCCGAGATTGGCGTGAGTGGGGTGCCGGGCTACTACATCGCTGAAGGGTTTCTACTACCAGGAGCGCAAACGAGTGAAACGATGGGACAAATCATCACCCGGGTGAAGGAACGTTTAGCTAGTTAGTCCTGTTAGGTGTTTGGCAACACAAATTTTGGCGAAACAGGCTGTGAGAAGGTGTGTTTTGATATCGTGTTGTAGACATGCCCACAATTGTCACAGTGGATGATGTAGAACCAAGGTTGCTTTGCACGTGACTTTTCCGCGCTTGGCGTGCTGACAATGTGGTCAACACCGGACACACTACATTCCGGGCACTTCGGCGCTGTACTCATGTTTGTATCATCACAGGATAGAGTGATCCATGTCGTGAGACGGGATCTGATTATGGACGTGGCCGACGACTTTGGCCGGGACCCCTGCTACGGTTACGTTGGCTGGCACGTCAGTGAGCACAACGCTACCCGCGCCAACCTTCGCATTCTGGCCAACTTCGATGTTGCCAATCACCTTGCATCCGGCTGCAAGTAACACGCCGCGTCGGATTTTAGGGTGGCGGTCGCCACTGGCTTTGCCCGTGCCGCCAAGTGTTACGGCGTGGAGTATAGATACGTCATCTTCGATCACTGCGGTTTCTCCGACGACAATGCCTGTCGCGTGATCTAGCATTATCCCGCAACCGATGCGTGCGGCTGGGTGGAAATCGACGCCTAGAGTCACGCTGATTTGGTTTTGGAAAAACTGAGCGAGCGTTTTCCGTCCCTCTTGCCACAGCCAATGTGCCACGCGATGAGCTTGCAGCGCGTGAAACCCTTTAAAAAACAAAAAGGGCGTTGTGAGGTCGTCGCAAGCTGGATCTCTCGTGAATGTCGCGAGCATGTCCACTTGCGCAGCAGCGAGCAGAGTTTCATCGGTATTCATCGCCTCTGCAATGACATCTCTGATCAACATGGTAGGCAGCATGGGGTTATCGAGTTTACTCGCCAGTCGAAAACTCAATGCGGCATCGAAGCTTGCATGGTTTAAAATTGTCGCGTGGAAGTAGCTGCCGAGGATCGGCTCCTCAGTGGCTTTGCGTTGCGCTTCGTCACGCATTAGTGGCCATAGATCTTGGGCGTTTGCTACTTGTTGCAGCAAAGGGTCGCTCGATTCTGCGGCAACTGTTAGAAAGCGCTCGTCTATGGCGGATTTGAGATTGGTCGTATTCATACCGGGATCCTAAACTGCTGGCGAAGGGTATGCCGATTTATTCATTTTGCAAGATGGGATTGTTGAGCCCACCTTTAGCTATACTGTTGGATTGTCGTCACAAATATACGATGCAGTCGGTGGCTTGCCGCTCAAATTGCCAAGCATCGCGCAAGCGAGCTTTCTTACCTTCGGCACAGGATCAACTTGGTGAAAAATGACAGAGGTGTTTGACACGATCGGCTTGGTAGCTCGACGGGGTATTGATGGTGCCGAAGAGACTGTTGCGGCCGTGATTGATCTCGTTGCAAAGCAAGGGCGGAACATCATTCTTGAGGAAGATACGGCGGCGCTCGTGGGTGCTAGTGAGGGTGCGCGTCATGCACCTCGCGCATCCCTCGGTGGCCTATGTGATCTTGTCGTTGTCATCGGCGGCGATGGTAGTCTCTTAGGAGTTTCACGCGAGGTCGCAAGTTCAAAGACGCCTGTTGTCGGGATTAATCGTGGTGGACTAGGGTTCCTTGCCGCGGTGCCCCCGGACGCTCTGGAGACGGAATTTGAGAAAGTTTGGGCGGGTCTTTATACGATCGAAGATCACTTTCTTCTCGAAGCAGAAGTTTGGCGCGAAGGTGAGTGCCAAGAGATCTCCAATGCGCTGAATGATGTGGTCGTGCATCCAGGCAGTATGGCTAGGATGATGGAGTTTGAGCTCTGGGTGGATGATGAATACGTCTACAATCAGCGTTCTGATGGCCTCATTGTTGCGAGTCCAACAGGTTCGACTGCGTACTCACTCTCGGCTGGGGGACCAATCATGCATCCTAGTCTGGACGCTATTGTGATTGTGCCGATGTTTCCACATACCTTAACGTCGCGACCCTTGGTGATACGGGGTGATGCCTCGATACAAGTAAAAATCACGCACGTGCGTGATCAGGCGGAGGTGACCTGCGACTCTCAGGTCAATATGAAACTCGGGGTTGGTGACGAAGTGAGAATAAACAAATACGCAGATCCGTTGCACCTGTTGTATCCAGAAGGACACAGTTTCTACGAAAGTTGTCGTAGCAAATTGGATTGGGCTAGTCGTTTGGGCGGACAGACGCTTTAGACGCAGTAACCGCGGCCTCGAGGGCGGCGGGGGTGTCGATATCTGCTAAGAGTCCTTCATCCTCAATCTGGCATTCGAGAATGCTATTTGCGTGATCTCGTAACAATTGTCTCGCACCCTGATCTCCAGTGCAGCGCTCCACCTCAGTGAACAAGTCCGCTGGGAAACCAATTGGATGTCCGAAACCGCCTCTACTATGGCGAGGTCTGATAATTTGCGAGCCTTGCGTCATCGCAAGCGCTTTTAGTGCGCGCAACGTATCGGCTTGGATGAGTGGCATATCCGCTAAGGCGACGAAGGCGTAGGACCAAGTAAGACACTGGAAACCTGCTGACAACGAGTGCCCCATCCCGAGGTGAGCATCTTCGGCCACGATGGTCTCAAGCGGAAAGTCTTGTGGTAGTTGTTGTGCTAACTCTTGTACTAAATGGAGGATTGGATCGTCCTTCTTACGAACCACCAATCGGACCGCGTCGAATATCTCGCAATACTTAGAGATAGTTGTCACAGCAACGGTGCTAGATCCAAATGGTTGCAGACGCTTGTCAGCGCCAAATCGGCGAGCGGCTCCAGCCGCAAGAATTACTGCCCCGATCATGTTTGATCGAGTCGTTTAGCCAGCGCTGAGTGCGTCAAGTTGTGTGAGCGCGGCGGGGGCGACCTGCTTTCTGACGGCTGTGATTTCGGCCAGAATCGCTATCGCGATTTCCGGAGGTGTTTTGGATCCAATCGGAAGGCCGATTGGCGCGTGTAATTTGTCGATGTCTGCGTCTGTGAGGTCCAATGCTTTCAGACGTTCCCGGCGACTTGCTGAAGTGCGCGAACTTCCCATAGCGCCAATGTAGAAAGCATCAGTGGTCAATGCTTCCATCAGTCCCATGTCGTCGATGCGAGGATCGTGTGTGAGGGCGACAATCGCAGTAGCCTGATCCTTGGCCCACTTCTTTACAGCATCGTCGGGCATGTCTGCTATTTTTCGCACCCCAGGGACATCAAAGTCCGCCAAAAGATCCTCACGAGGATCGCAAACAGTCACTTCGTAATCGAGCATATCTGCCATGTTTGCCAGATAACGAGAAACCATGCCTGCGCCGATGACGAAGAGTTGATAGCGTGGACCATAAGTATGGCGTAGGGTCTGTTGTTGTTCGTCCCAGGACAGAGGGGAGTGACGATCGGTTTCTTTGATGGTGGTCTGATCTGATTTTAGATTCACGACACGTTCTATGCATTGTCGCTCGTCCAGTGCATTGTTTAACCGTTCAAAGTGATCGATGGATTCTGCGGTTGGATGGACGGGTTCGACCACAATGTAAAGGTGTCCGCCACAAGGTAGGCCTAGCTTCTCAGTTTCTTCGGCTGTGATGCCATATTGGAAGAACTGTGGTCCCGTCGCAGCCAGTTGCCCGGTCGTGAGCTTTTCTAAAAGATCATCTTCTACACAACCTCCAGAAAGCGAACCGACAATTTTGCCCGCATTATTGCACGCAAGAAGAGAGCCTTCTGGACGCGGTGAAGAGCCCCATGTTTGCACGACTGTGGCCAACCAACAGGACTCACCTTCTCGCAACCACGTATTGATTTGACCTAGTACTTCTTTGTCTACTGCTTGCATGTTCGTCCTCTACTCGAAGTTCGACAGCGATTTCTGGATGCTTCTGTCGGAACTCGCTATCGCCATGGCGATTGCTATTTTACACTATTCTGATGAAAGGGATGATCCAAGGATTTACCACCGAAATTGAGGCGTCAAATGATGCCGAGGTTACGGTGAGCTACTCCGTAAGGCTAGCAGAGCAGGAGTACACGCTTAAAGGTGGCGAGGGCCTCACCTTTCAGTATGTGGGGGGAGCTAACTGCAAGCATTGTGGGGTCCTAATCACAGCTGCAGGACGGGACTATTGCTTCGACTGCTTTCGCACGCTCGCCCGCTGTGATCTTTGTGTAATGAGTCCCAATCGCTGTCACCATCACAAAGGCACTTGTCGAGAACCCGATTGGGGGGATTCATTCTGCATGCAGCCCCATGTTGTCTACCTTGCACTTGCTCATGTACCCAAGGTCGGCATTACCAGGGCCGGGCGCGAGTGGTATAGGTGGTCGGACCAAGGGGCTCATAAAGCCCTACGTTTGATGACAGTGCCGACCCGGCGAATGGCCGGTGTGGTTGAGGCGCATTTATCACAATGGATCACTGACAGAACTGATTGGCGAAAACTGGTTACCGGTCAACGCGGTGATTTTTCGCTCACCGAACTTGCTGTAGACCTTATGCAACGAACCCCTGATCTTGGCCAATTTCGTTCCGACCAAATCAGCGATGCTGAGGTGGATGGTGCGGTTTGGGAAATTGATCCGCGTGAGACCAACTTGTCTTACCCAGTCCAAGACTTTTCCCCCGCGGAACAATTGCGTGTTGACTCGGCACAGGAGGTTATCGCCGACAATCTGCAAGGTGTGATTGGTGGATACTTGCTACTCAGTCGAGGTGTGATGTCAATGCAGAGTCTTTCTCGAGGTGACATACAACTTGAGCTTGGTGACCCTGTGGTGTTAGAAGAACGTCCACAAATGTCTTTGTTTTAGTCGAGAGGAATTGTGTCAGAAGACCTAACAAGCAAACAAACGAATCCGAAAGAAATACGATTGACAGATTACCGGTCTCCGGAGTATACGACCGAAACCGTGGATCTGACGTTCGACATAAAAGATGGAAACACAGAGGTTCGATCTAAGTTGCATGTAAAGAGGTGCCTAGACGGTGTCTCCGAACTGCTGCTTAACGGCCAAGATCTTGAGTTGCTCAGTGTGGTAGTTGACGGTCGAGCATTGTCTGGAAATGAGTACACGGTGGATTCTGAAACGCTACTGATTCCTGAACTCGGCGCCGAACATGACATTGAAATTGTGACGGTCATCAAGCCTGAGGAGAACACGGCACTCGAGGGGCTGTACAAGTCGAGTCAAATGTACTGTACCCAGTGTGAAGCGGAAGGCTTTCGCAAGATCACATATTACCAAGACCGACCTGACGTACTGGCGCGATTCACAACCACCATAATCGCCGACACCGAGCGTTATCCGACACTGTTGTCTAACGGCAATCGGATGCGGTCCGAGACACGCGTGGACGGTCGTTCGGCGGTGACGTGGCAAGATCCTTTCCCCAAGCCAAGCTACCTATTTGCCTTGGTTGCGGGCGATTTGGAAATGATTGAGGACACCTTTACGACGATGACCGGTCGTTCGGTGACCCTGCAAATATTCTCCGAAGCACACAACATCGGACAGTGTGATTACGCGATGGATGTTCTGAAACGTTCGATGCGCTGGGATGAAGAGCGGTTCGGTCGAGAATACGATCTCGATATTTTTATGATTGTGGCCGTTGAAGATTTCAACATGGGGGCAATGGAGAACAAAGGTCTCAACATCTTTAACACATCCTGTGTACTTGCGACGCCAGATACTGCGACTGATGCAGCATACCAGCGAGTTGAAGCAGTCGTCGCGCATGAATACTTCCACAACTGGTCAGGCAATCGGGTGACGTGCCGTGACTGGTTTCAACTGAGTCTCAAAGAAGGTTTCACGGTGTTTCGCGATGCAGAGTTTTCTTCTGACATGAATTCTCGCGCAGTCAAACGGATCGAAGATGTCGGGTTTTTGAGGACAATACAGTTCGCAGAAGATGGTGGTCCGTTAGCGCACCCGGTCAGACCGAGTTCGTATCTAGAGATATCAAATTTCTACACCACAACGATCTATGAAAAGGGTGCGGAAGTTGTACGTATGTATGACACCTTGTTGGGAACACAGAAGTTTAGGGCAGGGACTGATCTATATTTCGATCGATTCGATGGGTCAGCCGTGACGACCGATGACTTTGCTGACGTGATGTCTGAAGTTGGGGATAAAGATCTGACCCAGTTTAAGCGCTGGTATGACCAAGCCGGTACGCCGCTCGTTAAACTTGTTGAGCGTTATGAAGATGGCGAGCTCAGTTTGGATATTGTACAGAGTTGTGCCAGTTCGCCGAAACAAGATGCTAAGGCTCCTTACCATATGCCGCTGCTCATCGGGGTGTTGGCGCCAGATGGAGCGCCGCTCTCATTCTATGACTTGGCGGTGGATTCTTCGGAGGAGGTACGCTCGTCTGCAGATGGTGACAGCCTGTTGATCGAGTTACGCAACGAGCAGGCTTCGCTAAACCTTTCTAGTTTCGAGGCAAAACCAGTGGTCAGTTTTCTGCGAGACTTTTCAGCTCCGATTCGAGTTGACTACGCGAGACCCGACGATGAGCTCGCCTTTCTTGTCGAGCACGACGTCAATGGCTTCGTGCGGTGGGATGCTTTGCAGTCCTTGTGGGTAGCCTATTTTAGTGGTGCGTCGGAGCTAGATCTTGCCCAACTCATCGGCAAACTCGGTGAACAGGCGACCTCTAACGAAGATGCAGAACAATTGCAGCTGATTGCGATGATGTTGAACGTTCCAGAGATGTCGTATCTTTTTGAAGCACTCGGTGAGTTTGAAGTGGACACCTTGTTGCGACAACGGGATGCGGTAATTGGCACCATAGCCTTAGAGAACGTAGACATTTGGGCCGCGTTGTATGAGCAGTATTTTGCTGATGGTGCTTTCCAACCGGACGCGAAAGGTATGGCTCAGCGTGGTCTCAAGAACGCGGCGTTTGCCTACCACGTCAGAAATTTACGAGGTTCGGAACTTGTCAGTACAGTGCAACGTCACTATCAAGGCGCGGACAACCTCACAGATAGACGGGCTGCACTCAAAGCGGCTCTGACAGAACCTGACTTTCCCGTTGAGGCTAGAACGGACCTTTTGACGGACTTTTATGACAAGTGGCGCAACGAAGCGCTGGTCGTTGACCTCTGGTTTAATCTACAAGCGCAAAGTCCCGTACTTACCTTGGACGAAATCAAGGCTCTGGAAGAGCACCCCGCTTTTGATATGAAAAATCCCAATCGTGCGCGAGCGTTATTTTCTGTATTTGGCATGCTCAATCATTCTCGCTTTCACGCGATCGACGGATCTGGCTATAAGTACCTGGCTGATGCCATAGCGCGACTTGACGCGTTGAATCCACAAATTGCGGCTCGTTTGTCTGCCCCGCTCACGTTGTGGCGACGCTATGACCCAGTCCGCCAGGAACGGATGAGAGATGCACTGTCGACACTGACGACGGCAGATTCGATGTCGAAAGATCTCTATGAAGTCGTTACCAAGGCCCTCGATAACTAGACTAGCTGTTGGTTGACCAGTCATAGAGTGGTGGAAGAGCAGCGGGCTTCACGCGTGCCTGGTCTTCATCCATTGCCTTGACGAGCTTGATTGCTCGCTCCGAGTCTGTTGGCTCTAGTCCTTCATTCCCTTCACCCCCTTTATCCCCTTCATCGGTACCTGAATACGCTCGAGATCTGAGGCTGTCGATGAACGCCCTATGATCGCTTGAACTGCGTATAAACATGGCCAAAGCGTTCTGACGATTCGTGTGGTTTTGGCGAGCGACATAGTTGGTAATGGCGGTTTGCAGTTGAGGTAGCGTCCCAGCGCTTTTTATCCCTGCGAGAGACGTCTGGTTCTTGCCCCCTCGTGCGGGAATTCGTCTGAATAGGCTTTGCACCAGGCGGTAGAGCAGATAGAGGGATAGAAGCGCTGCCGCAGTCCACGCCGCTGGGCGAACGGCAGGTCGCCAATTAGGTAATTCTGCAGAAGTTTCAGTGTTGTCAGGGGTAGTTTTAGGTTCAGCGGTCGGTGGCTGGAGTTGCTCAACTGCTGTGCCACCGATTGGTAAAGTGAGAGCCGGAGCCGTACTCGTCGCCAGTTTGTTCGTGTCTGTATTCCACCAGTAGACCGTTTGCTGCGGAATGACAAGGTTGCCAGGAGTAAGAGGTACAACTGACGTTGTCTGCAAGCGGGATCCGGAAACACGGTTTGAATTTGTATCGTCGTTGATAATGGGATTTTGTGGATATGTTCTGAGTTGGTCGCGAGACACTTGCCATTCGATTGGTGGCGCAATTGAACCGACATTGCCTCTAATGTGGACAAGCAATTCATGTAGGGCGGTATCGCCAACGTTCAGAGTTCCCTCAACGTCTATTTCTTGGTGTATCGCAACGTCTTCTGCCGGTAACCAGGGTTGGTCAGAGGGAAAACTCGGTGGCACCGGCATCACATAGAGCACGGTGTCACTGGTACCTACTCGTACTCCTTTGCGCGACACCCGGCCGCCTTCTAACAGCCGAACGCTGGCAGTGACGCTGATAGCGGGGAGAATGAGACGGCCGCTTGCTTCCGGAAAGATTGCATAGCGCTGCTCTACTACGCCATAAACTTGGTCGCCTCGTTTGACGCTACCAGCAGAAGTTTCGCCCAGCGTCAGAACCACTGCGTTAGGCAGTTCAGGTGGCCCAGGCAGGTCGCTGTATAACTGCACGCCGTTGGAATAAAGCAGACGGCGAGTAAAAATAACCTGCGCCTGCACATACACTTCAGACTTAGAGACTTCTGTTTCGAAGAAGACCAACTCTTTGATCTTCTCACGTGTCTGCGATGAGAGGGCACGGACACGCAACTCTAACGGTGGTGTTGTATCTCGGCCAACTTGGATCGGGGGGATTTTTAGCAAGCCAGTTTTCTTCGGTTGCAGCGTGATTTGATAGTCAACCCAACTTTGCTCTCGACCGTTGACGAACCGATATTGGCTACTGGTATTGGTGCCCATGACATGGAATTGATCTTCTAAGGCAGATAGATCTAATGTTTCTGTCTGACGTGTTTCGGTTGCGCGCAGGATTAACCGCACTGACTCAAGCTCATCTATGTCCTGTTCAGAGAGCTGCGCTGACACTGCCGCAAACGTTTCGGTGGACAAGCTGATCAAGAGTCCAAAGATTAGGCCTAAGCGAGCTACCATAGTTTGTCGCCTTGGGTATGGGAGTAATCGCCCTCACGTAAGCGCTGCTTGGTCTCATGAGAAAATTTTCGACGTAACAGACCGCCCGGATCATCGGGCACTCGACGTAGCCATTGTTCCAATGCTTCCTGCTTCTCGTCACGACTCTCGGTTTCTTGTGCCTCGGCTTCTTCCTGTTCTTCGCCTTCCTGTTCCTGTTGCTGCTCTGATTCCTGCTGTTGTTCGTCTGATTCTTGTTGTTCGTCGCCCGGATCCTGCTCTTGATCTTCTTGTGACTGATCTTCCTGGTCGCTCGACTGTCCCTGATCATCCTCGCTTTGCTGGTCGGATTGCTCCTGTTCCTCAAGAAGGCGTTCGACAAGTGCCTTATTGAACTTGGCGTCTTCGTGACCAGGAAGTTGGGCGAGCACGTGATCGTAGGCTGCGATAGCTTGTTCGTATTGTTGCAGTCTTGCTAAGGCATTGCCTTGGTTATACCAACCTGAAGTGCTGGGATCTTGTGCGAAGTTTACGAATGCGCCTGAGAAATCTGAACTTCGATACTGGGCAACTGCTCGCCATTGAGGGTCTTCAAAGAGGGCTGCAGCGAACTCAGGATGACCTTCTCTCAGTTTTTGCCAAGCTCTTTGGTCTTTGCGCTGCCAGAGACTGTCCCAAAGTGAATCTACCTGTTCTGCCTCAATGACCATGGGTGGTTGCGCCACCGCGTTTTCTGTTGGCATGAATGGGATCAGGACGATGATGACAAACACACCTTTGCGAAACGCAACTAAAGCTAGGGGTAGTAGCAAGAGTGCGATCCAATGTCCTTGATCGGCCCAAGTGTCGAATTCGCGTTCTACCTCAATCGTCTCATCTTCAGATGGTAGCGGTGTAGCCAACAATGCGTTGATATCGCCATCACCTACGCGAGCTTCTTCGTACCGGCCAAATCCTAGGTCGGCCACCTCTCTTAAGCGGACGTCGTCTAGCTGAGCAATGATTTGATTGCCTTCTTGAGTACGTAAGGTGCGACCAGGTTGTCGTAAACGGTCTAAAGGAATGGAGCCGCCGCTGCTGGTGCCAATGCCCATAACAGAGATTGGGAAAGCTGCATTTCGGTGTCGAGATACATCGCCTAACGAATCCACGCCGTCGGTGATCATCAGAATTCGACCTTGCAAGACATTCGCATTCTCGAAAAGTTCGTGGGCGAGGGTAATGGCATGGTCGGGATTACTACCGAATACTGGCATCATTTCGGGGCTCAATGACACAAGTAGATTTTCAATTGTCGCAACGTCGTCCGTTAATGGGACTACCGCGTGCGCGTCACCAGCGTAAGCAATAAGCGCTGTTTGACCTTCTACCCGGAGGCGCAATACATCGACGATTTCCTGTCGCGCTCGATCTATGCGCGAAGGTCGCAGGTCTTGTGCCAGCATCGACAAAGAAAGGTCTAGGAGGATAATCAACGTGTCTTCGCGTTGTTCTACATTCTGTGGCAGCTTCTCCCACGCTGGCCCCGCCAAACCGATCGGGGCGACAAATAGAGCCGTTACTAACAAGCCCGAGAACCATTTGCCGCTCCGTGTCTGGGTGACATCTAAAAGTACGCTTAAGAGTTCTGAATCAATCGCGCTTTCCCAACCGCTGCCAGTTTGGGTTCTCCGCAGCCAGTACCACGCTAGCGCCACAGCCGGAATTATCCCGGCAAGCCACCAAGGTCGAATGAAATGAAATGCTTCAAACACGATGCTTTAGCCAGATGCCAAAGAGGAGGAATAGAGCGAAGGTAATGATCGCTGCCGACATTGGCCAATAGTAGAGTGCTTGGATTGGCCGGTATGTTTCTGGATCCTGATCGATCGGTTCAAGTTCGTCGATGAGGGCATATATTTCTTGTAGCTTTGCGGTGTCTTTCGCACGGTAGTACTCACCATTGGTAACACTGGCCACCTCTTTCAAGGTGTCTTCATCCAAGTCTGCCGATGGATTTGTCATGCGACCTAAGCTGCCGAACAAACTCGGCATACGCATCTCGTCAGCGCCAACTCCAATAGTATAGATTTTGATCTTGTCGAACGCTGCAAGTTCCGCTGCTTTTTGCGGTGCAACTTCGCCGACATTGTTTGCCCCGTCCGTGAGGAGAATTATGACCTTGTCTTCTTGTGGGCGAAGTCGGAGGCGCTTCACTGCAAGACCGATGGCATCGCCGATCGCAGTTTTGCCGCCCGCTATCCCGACGGGCGCTTCGACTAATAATCGATTCACGCTCGTTAAGTCGAAGGTTAGAGGTGCCTGTAAATAGGCGTTCGTCCCAAACAGCACAAGGCCAACTCGATCGCCTTGGCGAGCCTCAATAAATTCACCAACAACAGCTTTGACGACGGTTAGGCGGTCTATGAAACGACCGTTAACCGCCATGTCTTCGGTTGCCATGCTGCCTGAGATGTCCACTGCTAGCATGAGATCCCGCCCACTCTGCGGAAGTGAAATAGGTTCTCCTGTCCACTGTGGTCGAGCGGCAGCGATGACTAAAAGGACCCATGCTAAAACGAGGAGTACTAGTCGCCAGCGTCGCCCCGGCTCTTCGGTGCCTGGTCCAGCCTGTACGGACGAGAATGTGTTTATGGTCGGAACGGTAAGGGCTGCTTGTTGCCGACGGCGTGGGCTGAACAACCAACGGACAATCATAGGTAAAGGGAGTAGCGCGAAACTCCAAATCCAGATCCACTCGATCATGTTGCGACCTCGGAATTTGCGAGGATCCGGTTGATCGCTTCAGGTAGACCATCGATGTTCTGGGATGGTTCAGGGCTGAACCGGTTGTCACCGAGTGCTTTGCCTGGTCCACTTGTGAAGGCATCGCTTTTACTTAAACGATCCAATTCAATAAGCCATCGATCGCCTGACAGTGGCGCGAAGCGGTACTGTCGATAACCGCGGACCAAAACTCGCTTAAGTAATTCGTTGCTTGAGTGTAAGTAGGTTGGAATGTCGATATCGCCGGTCTCGAGTTGAGAACAATAGCTCTGATGGATATTGCGAGCAGCACGCAAAGGCGCGCCACGCCGCCAGGCTGCCCATGTCTGCCAACATAACCAAACCAAGAGCCCGATGAGGACGAAGCCCAAGATCCACCATCCTGGAGCAGGCGGCCACCAACTTGGGTCAATCGGTGCGTGCACATCTCGCAGTTGCTGTAACGGATCGCTTTGCATTTACAACCATTGGACAGAGTCGATATCTGTCATATCCGTGGCCATGGAAAGGTAGCGCATAGAATCGTGTTGGCAGGCTTGCGCCAACTGAGCCGCACGTTTTTCGAATTGTTCACGATATCGAGACCGTAGTGATTGGTCGCCCGTATAGAATTGCAGGCGTTCACTGCCGTCCGTAACTAGATAGTGGTCTGACGGCGGCAATTCGAGTTCGATGGGATCGAAAACATGCACTGCAGTGACTTGGTTGTGTTTGGCAAGCTGTTGCAAGTGATCAGTCCAGCTGTCTAGCGATCCGGCGAAGTCGCTGATCACGAATACCCGATAGTTACTTCGTGCCAATCGTCTGACTCGTAACATAGCATCGTGCAGTGTGACTTCAGTGCTAGTTTCCCGGCTGAGGCTTTGGTTTAGATCCGCGATATCGTTAAGTAGCCGCGCAACGGCTTTGGTCGTTCGGTAGGGTTTGTGCAGTCGGGCTTCTTCGTTGCCAACAACAAGACCACCGACGCGATCGCTCGCTTCTAGTGTTTGCCACGCGATACGAGCGGCGAAATCGGCGACGGCTACGGACTTCAGCCTGACTTTAGAACCGAAAAACATGTTCTGGGTTTGGTCTACGACGATTAGGGTCGGCCGCTCTCGCTCTTCGCGAAATATTTTGGTATGCGGTTTGTTCATCCGCGCGGTGACACGCCAGTCGATACTGCGAATGTCGTCGCCAGGCTGATAAGCGCGGACTTCAGCTAGATCGACGCCGCGTCCTTTGAGTTTTGAGAGTTTGCTGCCAGCGCGATGCCCAACGATGCGAGCAGATTTCGTCCGTAGTTGTAATGGTGCGGGCAAAAAACGTAATGCCAGAAGTTGATCCAGTGTGACGTATGCGCCATCCAGGTGCGAACCCTTGTCTATCAAGCGTTGTAAACGTTCTGTGTTAACGTCATTGCCCACTGTGGTTTTCTGGCGATCCTTTCTGAAATAGGTATATAGAAGAGGGCTAAGGAACTGGAATCGTTTCTAGTAGTGTATCGATGACATGGTCGGCTGTGATGGCTTGTGCGTCTGCTTCAAATGTCAGGATTAGTCGATGACGGAGTACGTCGTGGGCAACATTCTGAACGTCATCTGGAGTCACGAAATCGCGACCCTGTAACCAAGCCAAGGCGCGTGCGCAAATATCTAGCCCAATGGTAGCTCGCGGCGAACCGCCATATTCAATCCATGAGGAGACTGACTCGGGTGGCTGTCGGGTTGCCATGGTAATCGCGACGATGTAGTTCTCGACCGACTCCGTCATGTGCAGATCTAACATTGCTTTTCTGGCGCTGAAAATTTCGTTTTGTGTGACTTCGGGAGGCTGACTCGCACTTTCAATGCCAGCGTTCTCGCTCCGAACCAAATTCAAAATCGCCATCTCGGCGGTAGCATCTGGATAGTCCACGACAACATGCATCAGGAAACGGTCGAGTTGGGCTTCTGGAAGAGGGTAGGTGCCTTCTTGTTCGATTGGGTTTTGGGTTGCCATGACTAAAAACAAGTCTGCTAACGGAAATGTCTCGCGACCGAAGCTGATCTGATGTTCTGCCATCGCCTCCAGTAACGCCGACTGCACCTTGGCTGGAGCCCGGTTGATCTCGTCAGCAAGAATGAGGTTGTGAAATATGGGACCTTTTTGGAATTTAAAGGACCCATCTTCAGGTCGATAGATTTCGGTACCTGTAATGTCGCTAGGCAATAAGTCAGGAGTAAATTGAATGCGGTGGAAGTCACCTTCAACCAACTCAGCCAATTCCTTGATCGCGCGCGTTTTTGCCAGACCAGGGGCGCCTTCGACGAGCAAGTGGCCATCACAAAGGAGCGCCATGATCAGACGCTCGACTAAGACTTTTTGTCCAATAATTTTTGACTGCAGGTATTCCTGCGCTTGAGAGATTGCAACAAAGGCAGGGTTTGGACTTGTTGTGTTCATACTAAGATCTTGATGGGCGAGGCGGTATTGTAGCGGCCAAAAGGCTGTCGTCCAGCCGGGTCGACTAGCCGAGTGAATTCTAATTCTGCGTGTAGCGTCTATATTTAGTTCAGGAATAAAAGGTAATCGAAACTCGTGCCTCGAATTGCTCGCAGCTATCTCGTTGATATCACTCTGACAGCCGATCAGCTGGAGCGTTTCTATGCGGGCCATGTGAATCAAGTTTCTGTACGCGACACGTCCGGCCTACGGCTGCAATTTCCACTGCAATCGTTGCGGCCGTACGTTAACCACGCTGGCGTTCAGGGTCGATTCCGATTGGAGGTGGGGTCGGACTATCGATTGTCGAGAATCGTGAGAGTGCAGTAAGAGCTACTATTGATACCAAAATACCCGTATATCTAATTATAAGCACCAAAACAGTGCGTAACTGTTAAGGCTAGTACTGATTGCGGCTTTTAGCCAGAAAATGCACAAAAATGTAGCGTTGCACCAGTCCTTCAAACATAATCTGGGCTACAAATGGGGTATGAGGGTATCTTGTGCAAGCGAATCAGAATTTCAGTCTAAAAACCGGTCACACCGGTCGTCTCTTAAGCCGACTCGGTCTCTTGTTGGTTGTTTCATTATTTTCTACCAGCGTTTATGCCGATGAGCTAAACGGGGCGGATACCGCGTGGATTCTCACGGCGACCGCATTGGTACTTTTCATGACAATTCCGGGACTTTCTCTCTTCTATGGTGGGTTGGTTCGTTCTAAGAATGTGCTCAGTATATTGATGCAGTGCTTCACAATTACTTGTGTCGCGTCACTGCTATGGCTAATTGTCGGGTATTCCCTCGCTTTTGGAGACGGCGGATCCATGAACGCCTTCATCGGCGGTTTTGAAAACATTTTGTTGGTAGGAATTGCTGAAGAGACTATCAGTGGCACGATTCCGGAAAGTTCATTTGCGCTGTTTCAAATGACATTTGCCATCATTACTCCGGCACTCATTATCGGTGGATTTGCAGAACGTATGAAGTTCTCCGCGGTGGTCATTTTTACCGCGGCCTGGTTGCTGTTGGTTTATGCGCCCATTTGTCACTGGGTTTGGGGCGGTGGCTGGCTGAGTGATTTGGGCGTGATGGATTTTGCTGGAGGCACCGTGGTTCACATAACCGCTGGCGTCGCCGCACTGGTCGTCGCTGTGGTCCTCGGTAATCGGCGTGGTTTCCCTGAACAAGCAATGCCGCCACACAACATGCCGCTAACCATTATGGGTGCAGGCATGTTGTGGGTTGGTTGGTTTGGGTTCAATGGCGGTAGCGCATTAGCTGCTAATGGCGATGCCGCGATGGCGATGCTGGTCACACATATATCGGCTGCTGCGGGCGCGTTCACCTGGATGTGTGCGGAATGGGTGCGTTATGGCAAGCCATCTGCACTGGGGGCTGTTACGGGGATGGTTGCCGGGCTCGGTACGATTACTCCAGCATCTGGTTTTGTCGGTCCTGGTGGTGCGCTACTCATAGGTTTGTCAGCGGGCCTAGTGTGTTTCGTCGCAACTAACTACATCAAACGAGGTTTGAAAATCGACGACAGCCTCGACGTCTTCCCTGTGCACGGAGTGGGCGGTATTTTGGGTACACTGCTGACGGCCGTTTTTGCAAGTAACGCACTCGGAGCTTTTTCTGGGCAAGAAGAAATCGATATTGGTTCACAACTAGGCATTCAAGCGGTGGGCGTGATCGCCACGATTGCCTATACCGCAGTGGTGACGTATATCATTTTGCTTGTCACAGGAGCCTTGGTCGGCAATCGAGTGGAAGATGATGAAGAGCTTGAAGGCCTAGATTTAGTCTCGCACAACGAACGCGGTTATGACCTATAACTAATGTAGCCGGACGAGACAGATCGCCGCGACCTGATTGACGCATGAGCGTGGATTAGGTTTCGGCCGGTTTGTTCGATCGGCGAGCGTATTAGTTTGTGCGGTCGGGCAAACCTTTCTGCAAAATTTCTAAAGTAAAACTAGGCGTTGCCGAAACACTGATTGAGCAATGTGCGCAAGGAAGCGTAGATGATTCAGTTTGGCACCCCGGCAGGGTTTCCTGCCCCCTATATGCAAGCGGCGGCTGGAAGTAACCAAGCCGCAGGCGGACATCAAACCCAGAACCCAACTTCTGCAGTGAGTGCGCAGTCGGGCGCATCGTTCGGATATTCCGGCGGTTTCGCCGTCGCTCCGTTTGCAATGGTGCCTGCCTTTTTGATGGCATATCCGCAGATGATGGGTGTGAATCCAGGGTCGGCTGCGTCTGCAGGCGCCGACCAACCGGTGGAAACCCACGTCACTTCTAATCCGACTAACGCAATGGCAGACCCAGCCAACGCGAGCCAAGGGTTTTCGAACTTTGGCTTCGGCGGTGGTGCGAGTGTGATGTACGGGATGCCAGTTATGGTTGCCCCGATGTTTATGCAGATTGGATTTCCTGTCTTCATGTACGGCGCAGCTGCGGCCGAACCACCTGCTGCTGAGAAAATAGTGGAAGCTGCACCAAGTGAAGCACCACCTGTGATAGAGGAAGCGCCGGAACCAGTTGTCACAACTGCACCGCCTGAAGTTGAAGTTTCAACCCAGGGGCCGGTCGTTGATGTGGTGCCAGTCGCTGCTGCCGAAGAGTCTGAATCACCACCATCGCTACCTGCTTTGCCGACGCTGCCGATTTCTGAGGTTACTGCAGCAGACTTTGCAAAGTACCGCCTAGTTGAGACTGCTAAGAAGTCTGAGACGAATCTCGAATTGTCTCTCAAGACACTTGATGGGGACGAGATTAACCTCTCCTTCAATCAGCTTGATATCGAAGAGATGAGCCGGTTTAACGGCAAGACGTTAGAAGGCAAGCATATCCGCGACCATGATTATCATGAAAGTTCGGAACGGCTTGTAAATATGGATGTTACTGGTGAGCTTAGCGCCGAAGAATACGAGGCAGTGAAAGCGGTTCTAGGTACTGTAATTGCAGCTGTTCAGGACTTCTTTTCTGGTGCAACTGGTGCGGCTGTCGACAAACTCAAGGCTATGGACTTCGATACCGGCTCCTTAGCTGAGTTATCGTTGAATATGTCGATGAGTCGTTCCGCCGAAGTCACCAAGGGCTACCATAACGGTAATGATAAGCTGCACGATCTGAAGAATCGCGATTCCGATGTCGTTGCTGCTTTGGAGTTTATGGCGAGCGAAACTAAACGCTTGGTAGACGTTGCGCACGAAGTGCTTGATATGCCCAGTGCGGTGAAGATGATCAAGACGCTCTTACCGCCGATGATGACCGAGCCTTTCGCCGCTCTCGATGAGCATGTCGATTCTGCGAAAGAGACAGCGGTAGAGTCTGAAGTTGCAGACGAGCCTGTAGAAGAAGAGGGCTAACGTTCCGCGGCTTGTCGTACCAATAGGTCGATGAGCGCCGCAAAGCTATAGCCTAGATGCTGAGCGCCATCTGGATACAAACTAGTTGGCGTCATGCCCGGCAAGGTGTTCACTTCGAGCAAGGCGATTTCATTGTTATCTGCAACGATAAAATCAGCGCGAGATAAGTCCCGCAGTCCCAGCACCTCGTGTGCGGTTGTCGCGATTTCTTGCAGGCGGACTAGAACGTCGTGATCCAAGTGCGCGGGAATGACGTGTTCCGATTGTCCTACTGCATAGCGGTTTTCATAGTCATACCATTCATCGTCCGAAGTTCGAATCTCGATGACCGGATGCGCAATCGACTTATCCTCGATTTCGAGGATACCTACGGTAATCTCCTTTCCCATAAAGAACGGCTCTACTAGGCAAGGACCAAAATTAAGACTTTCAATTAAACCAGCGGCGATGTCGCCACCATTAGGTAGGGGTGTGACACCGATGGCGGAACCCTGGTTCAAAGGTTTGATCACGACTCGCTGGCCAAGCGTTGCTTTGATGACCTCGGCTGCCGCGACGACGTCATCGCCAGGATTAACCGTGTAATCTTCGAGCACGGGCAAGTCGTTTTGTTGGAATATTCGCTTGGCGATTGCTTTGTCCATAGCGAGTGCACTACCTCGGACGCTGCTGCCAACATAGGGGTATTTGAGGATCTCTAGGAAGCCCTGGACCGTCCCGTCTTCGCCAGGTGGTCCATGCAGCGCGGGAAAGACAACGTCTGGTTTGAATTCAACGAGCGTTTGCGCTGCGTCCCGATTCAGTTCGATCAGGATGTGCTCGTGACCACTTTGCTCGAGAGCCTTGGCGACCTCTGCAGCAGAATTTCTTGAGACTTCAGCTTCCGCAGATTGGCCTCCCATCAGAACCGCAACTGAAAGTGGTGACTTGCTCATGATCCGATCCATTTCCTCTTGCCACTCGCCCGCAGGGACTCGCGCTGGTCGACATAACACCAACGAATGTGATCTCGCCAAGCGCCGTCGATGAACAGAAACTGCTTCGAGAGCCCCTCGTTGACAAACCCGCATCGTTGTACGAGACGTTGGGACCTATCGTTGTTTGGTTGGATGTTGGCTTCAAGTCGATGCAATCCGAGGGTTTGGCAAGCAAAACGAACCAGCAAGCTAAGACCCTCATACATATAGCCCCCGCCTTGATGACGAGCGACGACGTAGTAGCCGAGCGAAGCGCTTTGGAAAGAACCTCGAACAATGTTGTTGATATTGATAACACCGACTATTGCCTCTGTCTCTTTGAGGCACACGGCGAAACCTTCGTGGTCTTCCCTTTGAATTCGTCGCAAGTAAGCCTTAAATAACGCGCTGTTGGTCGGCGGGCTGATCCAAGGCTCATGCAGTTCCATGCTTTCTCTCATGAGCGTAGTGAACTGTTCTTCATCGCTCCGGGTAACCCGGCGGAGGTAGACCCTGTTTTGCTCAGGATTCATTGCGACGATTCTCCAGGACAAATATCTCCCACAAGGTCGGCGGGATAAGTGCCATGCCAAAGACAATCACGTAGACCGGGTGGGCCGTAAATTCGCGCGCCACAGGCCACAAAGTATCCAGATCGAAGTTTATCTGCTGCCAGGCCAGGATCCCCGAAGTTGTCAGAGCGAAGCCGAGCGTTAGGAGTCCAAATCTAATTAAGTAACGAATGCGCATTACGGCAAAAAATATAGGCAGCACCTCTTTCATGCAACCATGCGCTAACAAACTCATCGATTGGATAGCGATGATCGACGTCTGAGACAGTGGCCGCCGCAGGGTCTAACACCCAGGCGTTCTCTGCATCATAGCCGTAGAGAAGGACCAGGTGCCCGCCGGTCTGCTGTAGGGGCGCGCCGCTAAGCTTGCCTTTTGCGAAGTTGATGCTGCACACCACAGGCACACCCTGATCCAGCAATTTTGTGACTGTGGACCACTCCGAGATGACCTCCACTGAGCCGTGAATGCCATAGGCATTAGCGGCGCGTATAGCGAGGGGCCATGAACCGTAAGCTCGGCTTAGGGGATCTAGACACATGGTGATCAGGTGTTGCCACGATGCGTCTACGTCAATGCCGTTCAGACCCATAGCTAACGCAGTTGGAGAGCAAATCCGCTGGCGGATGCTTTTGTCCGCATCCATCTGGCTGATCGGCTTCGGTCGGGATAGCACGACTGTGTGTTTGGCAGAAGGTGGTTCTACACTCAGCGTGAGTGGGCGCGAAGAAATTGTGAGCAGCGCACTGCGAGGCATCTCCTTGTCCCAAACCGTCGTTCGAATGATCGGCTGCTCGATCGACTGGTGTGTGTGCCAACAGTCGATATGGGTTGAGATGACTGTATCGTCCCCACCTTGGGCTTTTTGGCTAGGATCCTCGGCAGGCACGCGCTGGAGGATCACGGGATTAGCCTTGCCACAGCGAATTTCGAACTGGAAGGGGGGTTGCGTTTGGTCGCTAGCAGGTCCGTGAGATCTGCCAAGTATGGATAGCGACGGCACTATGATGTGCGTGTCCGGGACGTGATCCAGTGTAAATTCGAATTGCCATTGATCTTCACGAGGCTCACCATCAATTTTAACCGGCTGCCATTCTAGGCGCCCGTGGATGGCTAACGGATACGCAGGGATGTCTGGCGTTGATAGGCGCGTTATGAAGTTCATGGTGTGATGGTAGCGAGGTCCAACCAGAAAGAAAGTCTGAGTAGAGAAAAGAATGGGAATTGACGCGGAGAAAGAGGTCGGGGGCGAAAATGTCCCTGACGCGCCTCGGCTAATCTTTTATACAACGGACGGTTGTAGCTTATGTGAAGTTGCCTTGGACCAGATTCTTGGTATGCCGCTGCTGGCTGGTTTACGAATGGAAGTCATCGACGTTGCCTTGGATGACGATTTAGTGGCGCGCTACGGAGCGACCCTACCTGTACTTGTTTTCAGTGACCATGAACTGCACGCGCCTTTTGACGCCGCAAAAGTTGAGCAGTGGATTTACGACTCAAGACTCTAGTTGAAATAAACGCTCAGCGTTCGCCTGCGTAGCTGAGTTTAGATCTTCGCGGCTGTATGAGGTGTATGCGGCGATGGCGTCAATGACGAAAGGTAAGTGAGCTGGCTCACAGCGCCGCTTAAGCCGTGCTGGGAGATTGTTGTCGATGTGCCAATGCTCGCGTTCTGAGGTCGAAGGAATGGTGCATCTGTTTCGACCAGGAGTTGCTCAAGCGGAATGCGTGCGATGAGCCGACGTAGCTCTGTACCGCGTTTCTTGTCAGCAATCCAACCCGTGATGCCGATGAAATAACCAGCTGCGAGATAGCGTTCGAGCTCCTCCTCAGTGCCCGTAAAGCAATGGATGACGACCCCAGCGAGTTGTGCATTGGCCAACCGATCTGCAACTTCACCACCACTTTCTCGATCATGTACAAAAAGGGGTTTCTGCAATTCGTGCGCGAGCTCTATTTGTGCATCAAAGCACCTGCGCTGATTGGACTTGGTTGAGTAGTTTCTGTTGAAGTCGAGCCCAGTTTCACCGATCGCAGCAACGTTTGGCTTCCTGGCGATAGACCTTAGTTGCTCATACCAGTCTGCCTCTACCGAGTCAGCATCGTGTGGGTGGACTCCGGCGGTTGAACGACAAGTGGGCAAGTCATCGCGACCGGAGTCAGGTTTCCAGTCCGACAAGACTCGACTAGTCGCGAGGTCGGTGGCAACGAAGATGCAGTGTGTAACCCCAACCGAGAATGCGCGCTCAAGTATGGCGGTTTCTTCTCCAGTGAACTGTCGGTTGGCGAAATTTACGCATATGTCAGTGGACATACTTAGCGCTCGCGAACTTGGGCTTCAACTCTGCTGAGCATGGGCAGGGACATGCCTAAGCGGGCCGCGTAGACATGCCTGAATGCGAGGACATTTTTAACGTAGTTTCGCGTTTCACGAAATGGGATTAGCTCGATCCATATGTCGATTGGCAACCCAGACTGATCCTTGATCCAGCGATCAACACGATGTTCACCGGCGTTGTATGCTGCATAAGCCAAGGGGGTTTGACCGTCATAGCGATTAACTAGCCACGCAAGATGGTTGCTACCGAGATCAATGTTGATGCCTGCATCAAAAAGGCTACGTGTACCGGAAAACGTTCGTCCGTGTCGACGCGCCACTAATTTTGCCGTACTTGGCAGTAACTGCATCAGACCATACGCGTCCGCGTGAGATCTCGCCTGATGGTTCATGGCGGATTCCTGGCGGGCCAATGCCACTAGCGTCGCCGCTGGTAGACCGCTGGTCAGTGCAGCTTGGCGAAACTGGGGTTCGAATCCGACAGGGAAGCGCAGATGTAGGTGATCGTGGGCGTTTGCTTCGTTTGCCGTCAATATGCCGAGGCTCAGAAGGCCGTGTTCATGTGCCAGTTCCGCGGCAAGGATCTGTTGCTGTGATGGTAGTCGTGTCAGCTCAGCGAACCACTCCCGTCGAGAATTTAGGTCATCACCGATGGCTTTAAGTTCCAAGCTTCTTTGTAGAGCAGGTACACTGCGCATGCGATTGATGTTGAGTTGGCCGGTCTGGCTGACATGGGCGTTCATTGTGCCCGGGATACCCAATCGCTGAGCCGCAAGAAAACCATAATATTGGCGTTGCTCTGCGAGCGCTCGATAGGTCAACTTAGCGCGTTCGTTGTCTGGGTTGGTTGCCTGTAGAGCGCGGGCGAGCCAATACTGCCAGCGGGGTTCTTGTCGCAACGTCAATGGCAGGCGATCAATCCAGTCGACGACTTCAGGCCAGTTTTGGTTCTTCACCGCATAGTCTGCGAATTCTACGAACCGAGCGGCATCCTTAAACTGAGTTCTTTGGACATGGGGTGGGAACTGACCTTCCTTCGCGATCCCAATTGCGACTTCGAGATCGAGGGCTGCTTGTTCAGCAGGTGACCAGTAATCCCAGCTTCGATAGGTCTGCCAGGCTTTGGCGGCTTTCTCCGGGCTTCGGCGCAGGAGTCGAGATAGGCCGTGAGCAATAACAGTCTTATAGCGATCCGTGCGATGCATAAAGTTCGCAGTTCGAGAGATTCGGGTTGGTGAAACGTGAGCCTGATAGAAAGCTTCTGCCGTAGCTCGCGGCGAAGGCAGGTTAGCTTTCGCGTCTTGGGAAAAGTAGCGTTGGAGATAGCGCGCTAAGGTTACCTCATTGTGCTGCAAGGCTAGATTCAGTCTGCGCCACACAATGCTGTCATTGAAATACTCAGAGGATTGCCATACATCGAAAAGCGGGTCACAAGCCTTTGGCTGTGAGTCGTGTTTGATCCAGGCATCGGCAGTTGCAGCGAGGGCATTCTCTTTCTCGCCGGTACCGTACAAGGCACGCAAGTAGTAACAGTTTAGCTCAGCATCGCCGTTACCAGGGTAGTACTGCAGAAGGGTTTGCCACTGCCTGTTGCGACCAAGGTTTTTTAGCCAGCGTGCCCGCAAGATCTTGCTCGCGGGTATGTCACCGTGCTCATCTAGAAAGGTTGTGACAGACTTGGGGCTAACAGAGCTAACGCGTCCGCGTAAATAATGGTAATCAAGATAAGGGCTTAGGATGTAGTCTTTAAGTTGTTTCTTGGCAGCAGATAGCGATGATGATTGTCCGGCACGGAGCTTTGCGACGGTTTGTTTGTAGATTTTGCGCTGTTCATAGTGCGCATCTTCAGCAACCGCGTGGATCGAGCTCCCGCATAGAATAGCGGCAAGGAAGAAGCAGGGTGTGCGGACCCAGTGGTTTGGCAATTGAGAACCGAAGTGCAAGTTATTCGGGTTTACCGACTCGAACTGCGAGGACATCACAGCTTGCGCCGTGGAGAACGCCGTTAGCTGTGGAACCTAGTAAGAGAGCGAGACCGTGCCGACCATGGCTGCCGACTACGATCAGGTCTGCGCCTTCCTCGTCCGCAACACGATGAATTTCACTCTCAGGACGCCCGAAGATGAGATGCTGCTTTGTTTGATCGATTTCCAAGCGTGCACCAAAATCTTTCATGTGGGATTTGGCTTGGTCTTGGATCTGTTCCTGAACGGCTGATAGATCCATAGGCACATCACCACCGTAGGCGAGGCTCAATGGTTCTATGACGTGAACTAGATGTAGATCAGCTTCGAAAAATCGTGCCAGCGTAACCGCGCGGTCTGCTACTGCATTGGATTCTTCGGTGAGATCAACTGCTAACATGATTTTTTTATAGTCTGCCATATTGCTCTCCGACCTCTATTGGCGCGACCATACAACGAGTTGAGTTCGCCCACAAGCAGGTAGTGATATGGGTTGGTTGATTGCAGTTTTTGTTGTTGCGATGGTCGTTGGTCCCATCATGTATTTGAAGCCTTCCGAAAAGGACAAACGCTTGAGCGCCTTACGGCTTGCTGCTCGAAACGCAGGACTGACGGTCAAACTTGCCGCTATCCCACGCCTGGATCCTGAGGCGTCAGATCGAGTATCTGCTGGTGGTGAGCTCAAGCAGCCCGAGTTGAGTTGTGCTGCCTACCAACTTAATTTTGATACGGAGGTCGACGTTAGTGTTGACGTAAGGCTGTTACGAATACCTAAAAATCCAACTATCCCTGTCACTGAAGCATTTTCGGGTTGGATGGTCGATCCCGGTAGTACAGAAGGTTGGCAATCGATAGCTCCCAAAGTAAAAACCGTGCTCAATCAAATCTCAGCCGGTGCGCCGGACTTCTGTATAGCGTTGGCTGTGGACGCGCGTTTCCTATCTTGTTATTGGCTCGAACGAGCGCCTGCAGATGGTCCACAGATAGCAGAGCTGCGTGATTTTTTACGGGATGCCCAACGCCAGGTATTGATGGCGATCGGATAGATTGTCCGGACGAAAATCTCAAAAATCTTGCAACAATTCTTGACAGGCTGATACGCCGCGCCTATAAACCGCGCAAATTGTTCTCACGATCCACCCAGGGAAAGTTGGTTTTGGGTGGTTCGAAAAGAGAAACTTAATGGCATCCTGATACACAGACTTACTAGGAGATCTATGGCCCGATCACTGGTCATTGTCGAATCACCCGCCAAAGCGCGGACGATAAATCGTTACCTTGGTAAGGAATTTATTGTTAAGTCTAGTGTTGGTCATATCCGCGACCTACCTGTAGGCAGCAAGCCCGCAGACCCAAAAGCTCGCGCAAAAGAAGCGGCGAAAACTAAAGCCCTAACGCCCGCGAAACGCGAAGCTTATAAAAAGAAGCGCGCTCGTGATCAACTCGTGCGACGTATGGGGGTGAATCCTGACAAGCATTGGGAGGCGACCTACGAGATTCTTCCCGGCAAAGAAAAAGTTGTCACCGAACTCAGCAAGCTGGCCGAGAATGCAGAGACCATCTATTTAGCAACTGACTTAGATCGTGAAGGTGAAGCAATCGCATGGCACCTTCAAGAGACTATAGGTGGTGACCCTGATCGCTATCGAAGGGTCGTATTCAACGAAATAACTCGTAAGGCGATACAAGAAGCGTTCGCTGAACCGGGTGAAGTTGACATGGACCAAGTTCATGCGCAGCAAGCGCGACGATTTCTAGATCGAGTCGTCGGTTTTGAACTATCGCCTTTGCTCTGGGCGAAAGTAGCACGCGGTTTATCGGCCGGGCGGGTTCAAAGCGTTGCAGTACGGCTGATTGTAGAACGTGAACGTGAAATTCGGGCATTCATCCCAGAAGAATATTGGGAGGCATTTGCCGATCTCAAACGTGGTGAAGGTACCGAGGACATTCGCTTCCAGGTTGTACGAGCGGATGGCGAGAATTTCAGACCAAACTCGGAAGAAGAGACAAATGCGGCGCTCGCGACGCTGCGCGAATCTGACTTTAAGGTCATCAAGCGCGAAGATCGCCCAACTCGCAGCAAACCGTCCGCGCCCTATATAACGTCCACATTGCAACAGGCAGCGAGTACGCGCCTATCGTTTTCAGTTCGAAAGACTATGACCATGGCCCAGCGACTCTACGAAGCGGGCTACATCACCTACATGCGCACAGACTCAACCAATCTGAGTGCGGAAGCCATTGCTTCAGCGCGAGAGCACATCACAAGTCAGTATGGCGATGATTACTTGCCAGAAGAGCCTCGTACATATGTGGCGAAGAAAGATGCACAAGAAGCGCACGAAGCCATCCGGCCGAGTAATGTCGGGACCAAACCTGAACATCTCACCGGTGTGGATGAGGATGCGGTTCGCTTGTATGACTTAATCTGGCGCCAATTTCTCGCCTGTCAGATGACTGACGCCAGATACCTAAGCTCGTCTATTACGGTTGGTGCGGACAAGTATGAGTTGCGCGTACGTGGTCGAATTATGCAATTTGATGGACACACGCGCGTACAGCCACCAGCATCCCGCAAAGAGGAAGATGTTCCTCTACCTGATATGGCTGAGGGTGAACTGCTTAAGTTATCTGACTTGGAAGGCGTGCAGCACTTTACTAAGCCGCCGCCCAGATTCGGAGAAGCAAGCCTCGTCCGAGAGCTTGAGAAATTGGGTATTGGACGGCCATCAACCTACGCGGCGATTATCTCCACGATTCAAGACCGCGGTTATGTGACACTGACCAATCGTCGCTTCTATGCTGAAAAAATTGGTGAGCTTGTCACTGACCGGCTGACCGAGAATTTTAGCGATCTCATGGATTATGGCTTCACGGCCTCTATGGAAGCTCAACTCGACGAGATTGCCGAAGGTCAGACCAAGTGGAATGGTGTCCTCGATTCGTTCTATGGAGACTTTTCCGAAAAGCTAGAGCATGCCCGAGACAAAGATGACGGCATGCGCACTAACGAGCCTACCGACACGGATGTCCCATGCGGGACTTGTGGCAGGCATCTGCAGGTTCGCACAGGTTCAACCGGAGTCTTTCTTGGGTGTTCTGGCTATGGGCTAAAACCGAAGGAACGCTGCACCTCCACGGTAAATCTTATCCCTGGTGAAGAAGCGGTTGATCTAGACGCCGACGAAGAGGGTGAATCCAAGATTCTTCGTGCGATGCGCAACTGTCCAAAATGCGATGCGAACATGTTGAGCTATTTGGTCGATGAAGGTCATAAGTTGCACATTTGTGGCAACAATCCCGATTGCGGTGGTTTTGAGATTGAAGAAGGTCAATTCAAAATCAAAGGCTACGACGGGCCGTTACTTGAATGCGATAAGTGCGGTGCTGAGATGCAATTGAAATCTGGTAGGTTCGGTAAATATTTCGGCTGCATGGAATGCAAGAACACCCGCAAGCTGCTTCGGAGTGGTGAGCCCGCACCGCCCAAGGCTGATCCGGTCCCGATGCCAGAACTTCTATGCCAGAAAGTCGAAGACCACTATTTGTTGCGCGACGGCGCGTCTGGAATATTTCTTGCCGCGAGTCAATTTCCAAAACACCGCGAAACACGTGCGCCGAAGGTGGTGGAGTTGAAACCTCACGCCAACGAGTTAGATCCCAAATTTACCTACCTACTGAACGCGCCAGAAGCTGATCCTGACGGTAACCCTGCAATAATTCGGTTTGCTCGGAAAACCAAAGAGCAGTACGTGCAGTCCGAGATCGATGGTAAGGCAACCGGTTGGAAGGCGTTTTATAACGACGGCAAGTGGGTAGAGCAGATGCCTCCGCCTAAGAAAGCCTCAGCGAAGAAGTCGAAGAAGTCGAAGAGTAAGACCGCCAAAAATAAGGCAAAAAAAACCGAGAGCAATTAGGGCTCTCGGTCGCTCACGCGAATTTTTGACTGGTCAGATCTGTTGTCGGATAACGCCGACTGACAATCCCTCGATGGCAAAGGCTTGAGTTGCTAGGTCCACCTTGATTGGCTCGTAGGCTTCATTTTCTGGCAGAAGCAGAACTTGATTGCGGCTGCGGGTCCTTTGAAACCTTTTTACAGTGACCTCGTCCTCGATCCTTGCAACCACGATTTGACCGTTTGTTGCCTGTTGGGTTTTGTGGACAGCCAACAGGTCACCATCGAAAATGCCTGCATCGATCATGCTGTCGCCACGAACCCTAAGTAGATAATCAGCTCGAGGTTGGAAAAAACCAGCGGGCAGGTCGACGCGATCCTCGATGTTCTCTTCCGCTAAAATAGGATTACCAGCAGCTACTCGACCTATCAGAGGTAGGCCACGCTCGGCATTTTCTGGCAGGCGGATCCCCCTTGAAGTGCCGGGAATCATCTCAATAGCCCCTTTGCGGGCTAATGCCTTTAGATGTTCTTCTGCAGCATTCGGTGAGCGAAAGCCCAGCTCTTGGGCAATGTCTGCCCGGGTCGGTGGGTAGCCTGTGTCGCTAATGTACTGTCGAATCAGCTCTAGAATCTCAGCCTGGCGAGCGGTCAGATTGGCTTGCATCGGGTAAACGTCCTGTTTTTTTATACAGTAAACTGTGAGTTTATACAGTTTGGTGTATGTTTGCACAGTGTTTTTTTCTACCGTAGTATCCGCCGCCACGCCAAACGTCGTGTTTGCAATCGTGTTGAATTTGATTAGGCCTGTGCTGGCACTCATCCTGCTGGTACCTGTCACGACAGTTTCGAACCCATCCTCGGACTCAGCAGGGGACTTTGCCGCGAAGATTCGTAGCGGCACTCTCGCGCCTGAAGAACGAGGCAAACTTTTGTTCGATGAAGTTGACCGACGTAATAGCGGTTATGTCGATATGCAAGTTGGCCTAAAAATGATCCTTGTAAGCCCAAAAGGCTCTCGGACTGAACGTTCCCTTCGAATTCAACAGCTAGAAAGTGACACCGATGGTGACAAGGTGCTGGTGGTATTCGATATCCCAGCGTCGATACGTGGCACAGCTTTGCTCAGCCATGCGCATTTGGATCGTGACGATGACCAGTGGCTGTATCTACCTGCACTAAAGCGAACCAAGAAGATTGCCTCACGTAACAAGACCGGACCGTTTGTCGGCAGTGAATTTGCGTTCGAAGATTTGGCACCCCAGGAAGTTGAAAAGTATGACTATGCCTATGTCGGCGAAGAGACCATTGGCCAGCAGCCTTGTTTTGTAGTCGATCGATTTCCTAAGGATCGTTACTCAGGTTATACGAGGCAAAGAGTTTGGCTCGATCAAGAGCACTTGCGCACGTTACGTATCGATTTTTTTGATCGGGGTGAGAATAACTCTAAGCAATTGCTCGTCTCAGATTACGAGGTCTATCAAGGTCAGTTTTGGAAACCAGCTTTCATGCAAATGAAGAATCTCCGTACGCACAAGAGTACTGAGCTGTACTGGCAGGATTACGACTTCCAACTTGGCTTTGACGAAGGTCGAGATTTCAGTGTGAATAGTCTTCGTCGTGCGCGATGAGCCGGTTAAGTTGAGACGACCGTGCGCTAGGCTTTTAGCTGCACTGTTGTTGTTCGGTGCGAGTCTCCCGTCGCTCGGGAGCGGTGGCGAACAGATGATCTTCGGCTCCTTTAGGTCGCAAGAGAATGCCCAGAATTGGGCTAAGCGGCTTACCCAATTGTTTGGTACCCCGATTAAAAGCGAAGCGCGCGAGATTGAAGGTGCTCGTTGGTATCGTGTCCAGACTGAACCGATGGCGTCCGCGGCAGCAGATTTATCGGCGAGAAAGTCTGACGCGTCTGGCATTAGTTATTGGCGTAACAACAACCCTGTTCCCGCGGGTCGTGTCGCTGGCGAGCAACAAAGACTGACAGCCCCACCCGGTATCAATCCGCCCACGAGTTCGACTTCAGTCCCACAAGAAAGCGCGAATCAGGAATCTGAACGTGTGGCGCCTGACTTAGACGGAACTGATGAAGAGGTAGCGCAAACGAAGGTCGAGATCAGATCTGGCGGCGATGTCAGCCAAGACTCGGTCACGAGGAAGTCCGCACGCGATAGATCGAGACAATCTAGTGATTGGGATATCGGCCTGCAGTCGCGCGTGTTTGCGGATGAAGGATTTGCCGGACAAGGCAGAGTCGAGGGCTCGATTAGCATTGAGTTGGATCATTTCAGAACGTGGGACAACGATCGCAAACAGCTGACGGTCACACCGTTTGTTCGATTCGATTCGAGAGACGATGAGCGTAGCCACTTTGACTTACGTGATCTGTATTGGACTCGGGTTGGGGAGTCTTGGGATTTGCATGTCGGGGTAAAGCGCGTGTTCTGGGGTGTAACGGAGTTTCATCATCTGGTGGATATCGTCAACCAAACTGATTTGGTCGAGAATATCGACGGCGAGGACAAGCTTGGTCAGCCGATGGTCCAGGTTTCTCTTGTTCGGGATTGGGGCATTCTCGACGTGTTTGCGCTGACCGGTTTTAGGGAACGGACCTTTCCGAGCATGGATGGACGTTTGCGCGGACCGTTCGAGGTTACCGACGATGCTTTGTATGAGTCAGGGGCAGAGGAATACAGAACGGATTTTGCCGTGCGCTGGTCTAATCAGGTCGGTCCGTTCGAAGTTGGCGTCCACCACTTTTCTGGCACAAGTCGGGATCCGATGTTCATGTCTCGATCGATCCCGGGACCGGCAGGTCTTGAGCTCGTCCCGTACTATCCGGTGATTGACCAGAGCGGTATCGATGCACTGGCGATTACTGGGGATTGGTCGGTTAAGTTCGAAGGGATGAGTCGCAGTGGTTTTGGCGAGCGCTATGGCGCATTCAACTTCGGTGTAGAGCGAACCTTGGTTGGTGTATTTGATACCAACGTAGACCTTGGCATTGTTGCTGAATACATGTTCGATGAACGCGATGAAGATGCGTTCGACACTTTGTTCGAACACGATGTGGCGATCGGTGGCCGATTTGCACTAAACGATTTTGCCGACACCCAGGCGTTAGTTGGTGTGATTGCGGATACGGAAAGCAGTGATTTGGTGCTCAGCATTGAAGCATCTCGTCAACTCGGACCTAATTGGGCAGTCACTCTAGAAGGACGGTTGTTTCAAGGCGGGCGCTCACCGCAACGTGCGTTGCTAGCACCGAATCGCTTTGCAGCGGAATATAAATCCGCGTGGTTGCAAGAAGATGATTATGTGCAGATTGAATTTAAGAAGTTTTTGTGAGGTTGAACATTTTTGAGAGGGAAGAATGCAGGAAATCCTCGATTATTTAGGTGAGCATCGTTGGATAGCGGAGACCTTTGCCATCGTCTTGGCAACGGGCATTCTCCGGTTGTTTGCCAAGTCGGCTTTTGACCGAATTGCTCGTCAGATCAAAAAAACCCACAACCTTTATGACGATGCGCTCGTCGAGGCGATACGTAAGCCCTTAGGTGCTGGAATTTGGGTGCTCGGTATCTCCTTCGCCGCGGAGTCTGTTGGCGGTGATGATCAAGCAGAGATTTTTGCCCACATTGATACCCTACGTGACGTCGCCGTTGTCTGGTTGTTGATTTGGTTTGCGTTACGCTTTATTCGCTTTGTTGAAGAGCAAGTGGTCGCAAGTGGTTATCGCTCCCAGCCCGTCGATCACACGACGGCTCGGGCTGTCGGGAAACTCCTTAGAGCGGCAACTTTGATAACCGGAATTCTCCTGGTACTACAGGCATTCGGTTTTTCCATTTCCGGGGTGCTAGCGTTTGGTGGTATAGGTGGCATTGCGATTGGATTTGCGGCCAGAGACCTTCTGGCAAATTTTTTTGGTGCGCTGATGATTTTCCTAGACCGGCCGTTTTCCGTCGGTGATTGGATTCGCTCTCCCGATCGAGAAATTGAAGGCACCGTGGAAGAAATAGGCTGGCGTCTAACACGTATACGAACGTTCGATAAACGACCCCTCTATATTCCCAACTCGATATTTACTTCACTTGCTGTAGAAAATCCCTCCCGGATGCAGAACAGGCGTATTCACGAAACCCTTGGAATCCGCTACGACGACATCGGCTCAATGGCAGTAGTCGTTGCCGACATTAAAGCAATGCTGCAAGCGCATGAGGCCATCGACACTAGCCAAACACTAATGGTTAATTTTGTTGAGTTTGGACCCAGCTCAGTAGATTTCTTTGTGTACTGTTTTACCAAGACCACGGTTTGGACTGAGTTTCATGAGATTAAGCAGGATGTGTTGTTAGAAATTGCGATCATCATCGAGCGACACGGCTGTGAGATTGCATTCCCAACACAGACGCTGCATATCCAGCCAGAGCCGGACGGCCAAGCAGCCAATGCGATCTGAATTGTTGGCTAATTTTCTCGACTGTACTGCCGAAATACCGCTCGACATTTCGCAGAAGATAGCGTCAGGCACGGAGCTAGTTACCGCACCCGTGGTGGAATCAGCAGTCGACCAATTGGCAGTTCGACTTACCGTTGATCTACAGGATCAAAATCCCGTTTTTTTGACGGTCCTCCATGGCGGCTTGGTGTTCGCCGGGATGATACTGCGGCGCATCGTATTCCCCTGTGAAATTGGTTACGTTCATACGACTCGATATGGCAGTGCCACAACAGGTGCAGAGTTGGATTGGCGAGCTCAGGATTTTCCTGACCTAACTGGTCGGCAAGTTGTCATCCTTGATGACATTTTGGATGAAGGCAAAACCATGGCGGCCCTCGTTCAGTTTTGCGTCGAGCAGGGGGCGGACACTGTACGCAGTGCCGTATTAGTAGAACGCGCGGATGTTGAGCGATCTGTTGGGTGTGACTATGCAGCGCTCAGTTTGGGACCAGGATTCCTAATTGGCTGTGGCATGGACATTGCCGGTTATGGACGTAACCTGCCTGGCATATACAAGCTAGCAGACTAGTATCAGAAACCAAATATCAGAAAAAGTATCAGAAAAAGTATCAGAGAATAAGCATCGAAAAAGGCAACGAAATTAGATAGAGAATGCTATGAAGATTGGTGTATTTGTCGGCAGCGCACCCATGTCATTTTCCGCTCGCGCGTCTACCGCTCCCACCGTGGATTTACAATGGGGTGATCCTTCTGAATCTGTGCAGCAGTATTCATTTGCTGACACTGAATGCTACGTCATGCGACGCCACGGCGCGCAAAGTCAAATAGCGCCACACGCAATCAACTACAGAGCCAATCTGTGGCAGATGAAAAGTCTTGGAGTTGATGCAGTGATAGGGACTCATACCGTAGGAAGTATAGATCCAAATTTAGCCGTGGGTGGGCTTGTTATCCCTCACAATTTAATTGACTACACCTGGGGCCGAGAAAGTACTTTTGACGACCATCGCCGACATGTGGAATTTAGTGAGCCTTATGATGCAGGACTATGCACATCCTTGGCGAAGCTCGACAGTGAGGTTTTACATGGCGGTGTTTATGGATGTACACAAGGTCCGCGGCTCGAAACTGCAGCAGAAATTGCTCGCTTAGCGAATGATGGCTGCACTCTTGTTGGGATGACCGGGATGCCAGAAGCTTCCCTCGCGCGGGAACTTGAAATCCCTTTCGCGAGTATTTGCTTGATTGTAAATCCAGCGGCAGGCCTCGTCGGAGGCGCGATCGATATGGCTGCCTTGCGCGAAATCTCCACTACTGGCGCGCAAAAATTTGTCAATCTAATCGAGCGTTTTTGCGGTGCTCAATAAGTTGTATTCATCCAATAGTTGGTCTGGGATTGGCAAGGGGTCAATCCTCACTATGATCCCGATTTTTGGATGATCGATGTAGTGCAGCTCTTGGCTTCGCATGCGACGGCGTTCGCCAATATGGATAAAATGTTTTGTTGGCAGCGCGGCGAGGGACGTCCCATCCGTTGAAAACACGCGTGGCTCCTGTCCGAGGTCCCCAGTTTCATACCAAAGGTCCGCATTGAAGTGAAGATAGCGAGACACCGTCACATCTAGCGTGCCATGAAGCCGCGGCAACCCCTCAGGTACACCAAGGCGCAGGCCGACGGGGTTTTGCCGCTCCGGTGTTGCTTGGCGCCATTTTTTGTGAAATAGAGGACGAAGGTGTCGCTGTCGGTTTATGGCGCGTAATGATGGGGTAAGCGTGGTCGCCTCTGTCCAAGTAAATGATTGCTCGATGAGCGTCTGTTCAAAAGCAGCAAGATGATTTGCAAAACGCTCTGCCGGAGTCGGTGGTAACGGGCTAGCCGTATTCTCTAGTGTCGCTGTTGAGTCAGCCAGATCGATCTCTGGCTTAGACATGACCTCGTCCGCCGGTATTTCCGCACCGGAGTTTTCTTCTCCAGCCGCTGGGTTTTGTTCAATCGTCAGGCTGTCAGTGCCTCCCTGCAGCACTTTCACTGGTTCGTTGTCCAGTAGTCCGAGTGCTTCTTGTTCTAAACGTTGTTCCTCCTCCGCAACCTTTTGCAAATAGGTTTGCAATATTGGGTGCGGGTTCAAGGCGTTCGGCAACATTGGAAACCCCATACAGAGCGGGTTCGGTCGCGTCAGACCGGAATCGGTCAGCTCCGTTAATGGCTCTAGATCGATACCGGATACTTCAGTCGAGGGGGCGTCTGTGTACTCCACTAGGCTGTACGGCCACCTTGGTTGGTCGGTATGGGTTAGGTTTTCAACTGTGTTGAATTCGAAACGATCCAAGCGCTCGAAGATGATGACCTCGATGTCAAACCAACGATTCTCGAGGAGTTTGTAAATCTCATCCACATCTGCGGCTAAGGCACAGGGCGCGCCCCAAGTCGCAGCGCAAGACGCTAGTATCAAACTGATGTAGCGGGGTGATTTCATTACGCGGCTTCTGATTCGGAAGGCGTCAAGGACTCGAGCAGTTCAAAAGCGAATTTAAGCCGGTCAGAAAACTCTTCAAGATCTTCGCTGATGCGCAGCGTGGATGCGCCTTCCAATTTGTAGGTGTTGGCTTGGCGTTGGACTAGGTTGACGATCTTGATTGGGTCGACCTTTGTCTGATTGCTAAACTCCAGCTTACCGCGATTCGGGCCGATATCGACCTTGATGACACCTAAACTCTGGCTCGCGAGCTTAAGTTCAGTGACCTGGAATAGACGCTTCAAAGGGTCAGGTAGTAAACCGAAGCGATCGATGATCTCGACGCGCAAATCATCGAGGCCCTGAGCGGTTTTTGCAGCACTGATGCGTTTATAAAGGATTAATCGTGTGTGGACATCCGGCAAATAGTCTTCTGGGATCAGGGTCGCTGCGTGAAGATTAACCTCTTGTGAAGTTGGTTCGAGTGGCGAATCTATGTCTGGAACTTGCCCAGATTGGATGGCAGAGACCGCGCGATTCAGTAGGTCCATGTACAACGAAAATCCGATCGATTCGATTTGTCCGGATTGGTCGTCACCGAGAAGTTCACCGGCACCTCTGATTTCCATGTCGTGGGTGGCAAGGGTGAATCCCACACCGAGCTCACCGGCAGCCTCTATCGCGTCCAACCGTTTTACAGCATCTGCGGTCATCGCCTTGGGATGTGGCGTAAGCAAGTAAGCGTAGGCTTGTCGGTGGCTGCGACCAACGCGGCCGCGCAATTGATGGAGTTGTGCGAGGCCGAACCTATCGGCCCGTTCAATAACTATGGTGTTCGCGTTTGGTATGTCGATACCAGTTTCGATTATTGTTGTACAAACGAGAATATTAAGGCGTCGGTGATAGAAGTCGGACATCACGTGCTCAAGATCGCGTTTGGGCATTTGGCCGTGACCGATACCAACCCTCGCTTCTGGCACTAGATCAGATAGTTCTTGCGCTGTGTTTTCTATCGTTCGCACTTCGTTGTGCAGATAAAACACCTGCCCACCTCGAAGCAATTCCCGGCTGATGACTTCTTTGACTTGATGTGTCCGTTTCTCTTGGACAAAAGTCTTGATAGACAGGCGCCGAGCCGGTGGCGTCGCGATAATCGAAAGATCTCGAATCCCACTGATTGCCATATTGAGCGTGCGCGGAATTGGCGTTGCCGTGAGCGTCAGAACATCAACTTCTGCCCTGAGTTTTTTCAGCTTCTCTTTCTGTCGCACGCCAAAGCGGTGCTCTTCGTCGATAATGATCAGTCCGATGTCTTTGAACGACAGACCATCGCTCAAGAGCTTGTGGGTGCCGATTAGAATGTCTACTTTGCCTGCGCGCGTTGACGCAACAATTGTTTCGACTTCAGCCGGTGTTTTTAACCTGCTAACGCTCTCCACAGTTACAGGCCAAGCTGCAAAACGATCTTTGAAGGTGTCGAAGTGTTGTTGCGCGAGCAAGGTCGTGGGTACGAGCACTGCAACCTGTTTACCACCTTGAATGGCTACGAAAGCCGCACGCATGGCGACCTCAGTTTTACCAAATCCAACGTCTCCGCAGATCAGCCTATCCATTGCTCTTTCTGTAGTCAGATCGGCAATTGTCTCTTCGATCGCTCGATTTTGATCGTGGGTGACCTCAAAAGGAAACTCAGCAATGAATCTATCGTAGTCGCTCTCGTTCAGTTGGAAGCGGTGGGATTTTCGTAATTCTCGTTTCGCGTAAATGTCGAGAAGTTCCGCAGCCACATCGACGACTTTTTCAGCAGCTCTTCGCTTTGCTTTCTCCCATTGATCAGAACCAAGCCGGTGAAGTGGCGCATGTTCTTCGTCATTGCCTGAATAGCGACTGATCAGATGCAAAGACGTGACTGGGACGTAGAGTTTGTCGTTCCCTGCGTAACCCAGTGTTAGGAATTCGTGCAGCTCATCGTCTAGGTTGAGGGTTTGTAAGCCGAGGTAGCGGCCGATGCCATGTTCGATGTGAACGACCGGAGCGCCGATATGGAGCTCAGTAAGATTTCGCACGATGAGGTCTGGATCAATTATTCGCTGACCAGGTTCCCGTTTGAGATCGACTTGGCGTGTACCCAGGACGTCAGTTTCTGAGATGACGATGCAACCTGGAACGTGCAGTCCCTCGTTGAGCTCACCTACGCAAATGGAATGAGCATCAGCTTCTAGAAATGCTGAGAAGTTCTCGACGACTTGTGTGTGAACTCCGTTTTTGCGTAATAGTTCGTCAAACATTTCGCGCCGACCAGCGGACTCTGCAACAAACAGGATGGGATGATCGGTTTCACTAACAAGCTGGGCCACCTGTGCCGCTGGAGTTGACTGTTGAGCGTCGCTGATCAAGTCCGGCAACGCTTGCGTTGCCAAGCTAACTGCATGCTTGAAACTGCTATTCAGCCGAATTCTGGCTGGTGCCTTCAGCTCGCTCATGAGCTGGTCAAAACTCAAGAACAAGTCTGTGGGCGGTAGGATAGGGCGTTCGATGTCGTGTCTAAGAGACTCGTGTCGAATGTTGACTTCGTCTAGGTGATGCTGGGCTGCGGATTCGATATTTGCTTCGGTGACAACTAATACATCGTCGGGCAGATAGTCGAACAACGAGCCAAGCTCTGAAAAGAACAGGGACAAATAATACTCGATCCCATTTGGCACGATATAGCTAGATACGTCTTGATAGACGTTACAACGTCGTACATCAACGTTGAAGGTGTTATGCCAACCATCTCTAAATCGGGCCACTGCCGCATCGTCGAAAGGGAACTCTTTGGCAGGGAGTAGTTTCAGTTCATCGATGCGTGCAACGGTGCGTTGTGATTCAGGGTCGAAGGTTCGCAAGGTTTCAATTTCATCGTCGAAAAGATCAATCCGCACAGGTAACGCTGTACCCATGGGAAATATATCCATGACAGCACCGCGAACCGCGTACTGACCTCGTTCGTGCACAGTATCGGCCAATTGGTAACCGGCAGCTTCGAGACTCATGCGCTGAGATTGAATGTCAAATTGTTGACCTGTTACCAAATCGAATGAGGCACCGGCGAGATAACTCGTTGGCGCGATTCGCTGCAGCAGTGTGGTGACGGGAACGGTCAAGATGCCCCGTTTGGTCGTTCTTAAAGCGCGTAGGGTGGCAAGACGTTCCGAGGTTATGTCCTGGTGTGGGCTGAAGGCATCGTATGGCAGTGTTTCCCAGTCTGGAAAGAGGAGGTTGCTGCCAGGTTCAGCGGCGAAAAATTCCAAACCGCCGTGCCAGCGGTGTGCGGCTGAGGAGTTTTCTGTGATTACCACGATTAAGCGTGATTCTTGGCGGCTAAGTTCGGCGACCGCAAGCATGTCAGCGCTACCGTGCAAGTCGTTCCACGCTAGGGATTGGCTTGCAGGCGGTAGAAAGGCTTGATTTGCCACGTCAGGCATTAGTGATCTAGTCAATTTTCGACCGGAGCGAACTGGAAAGCCCGCGATTCTACCTAGATTCTTTTACGAAAACTCGGCCAATAAAATGGGGCAATAGCCTCAGGCATAAAGCCGATAATTATCACTCACATCTGGGTCCCAATTCGAGGTGCCAACGGGTGGTGGATAAGAGGAATGTGCACCATTGATCGCTGCCTGTGGATAAGTCGCTAAAAGCCGCTAGCCATGGGGTCTGCAAAGAGATAAAGTGACGCGATTTTTATCGGGGAGGCCGAAGACCAAGGGTGCGCGATTGAAGGAGATATTCGCGTTTCGAGAGAGGTATTTGAGCGAGGCAACGGACAGAGCAAATCGTCGTTGCATCGAGATCTCGAAAAGCGATTAGGGACTCAATCTTGTGGGCCTTGTTAGCTAGCTATGCAACCAACTGATATCCAAAACCCTAACTACTTTCACAAAGTAGTTGATTGCCAGTGGGCATGTCCCGCTCATACACCTGTGCCTGAGTATATTAGGCTAATTGCCCAAGAGCGTTATACCGAAGCGTATATGCTGAATTGGGATTCGAATGTTTTTCCCGGCATTTTGGGCAGAACTTGTGATCGACCGTGCGAACCGGCTTGTCGGCGCGTGCGAACCGAAGAGAAACCTGTCGCCATCTGCCGTCTCAAAAGAGTTGCAGCTGATAACAAAGGCGATGTCAGTGACTTTCTGCCAAGAGTACCCAGCGTCAAGAACGGCAAGAAAATCGCGTTGATTGGTGCGGGACCTGCTTCTCTCGCCGTGGCACGAGATCTGTTGCCGCTAGGCTACGAAGTGCATCTGTTCGAGAAGGACCCATATGGCGGCGGCATGATGCGCTCGCAAATTCCAGCGTTTCGTCTGCCGATCGAAGTTCTAGACGAAGAGGTCAACCAGATTCTAGACATGGGTGTGGTTTGTCATTTCGGTGAAGAAATCACGAGCATGAAGTCCATGTTAGACATGGGCTTTGATGCCTACTTCGTAGGTACAGGCGCGCCACGTGGCCGTGATCTAGAACTCCCTGGTCGGCCAGAAGTCGAGGACTACATCCACATCGGTATCGATTGGCTATCTAGTGTTGCCTTCGGTCACATCGAGGCAATAGAAGGCAAAGTCATTGTCATGGGTGGTGGTAACACCGCGATGGATTGCTGTCGAACTTCGCTGCGATTAGGTGCGGAGAGCGTCAATGTTGTGGTTCGGTCAGCATTTGAGGTGATGAAGGCATCTGAGTGGGAAAAAGAGGATGCGATGCGAGAAGGCATCCCGATCATTAACAATCGCCCACCAAAGGAATTCGTCCACGAGAATGGCAAGTTAAAAGGCATTCTCTTCGAATGCGTAGAGCCTGTGGAAGAAGACGGACGGCTGAAGTACGTACCGAGCGGCGAACCAGACGTGTTTATGGAAGCCGATCACGTCCTCATGGCGATTGGCCAAGACAATCACTGTCCGTGGATTGAGCGCGATATCGGCCTCGAGTTTGATAAGTGGGATTGTCCGATTCTCGATGAAATCACCTTTCAATCGACGAACCCTAAAGTGTTCTTTGGCGGCGACAGTGCGTTTGGTCCGGAGAACATCATTTGGGCATCGGCGCACGCCCATCAGGCGGCGATTAGCATCCACCTGATGTGCGAAGGCAAGGACTTGAAAACCGACCGACCGCCTGAAGGCGTCAATTTGATCTCCACCAAGATGGGTATGCATGAATGGGCGTATGACGCGGCGCACGATGCGTCTGTCCGAAATTTGGTGCCGCTGGTTGAGCAAGATACTGCACTTGCCAACGTCAAAGTTGAGGTTGAACTTGGCTTTGATCAGGAGTTAGGGGCCGCTGAAGCACAACGCTGTTTGAATTGTGACGTGCAGACGGTATTTACTGAAAACCTTTGTATTGAATGCGATGCATGCGTAGACATTTGTCCAATGGATTGCATCACATTCACGAACAATGCTGACGAAAATGATCTGCGGGTCAGACTCATGGCTCCCGCGCCGAACGCTGAACAAGACTTATACGTGTCTGAAGATCTGCCTACTGGACGGGTGATGGTGAAAGACGAAGACGTTTGCCTGCATTGTGGTTTGTGCGCCGAACGTTGTCCGACCAATGCCTGGGATATGCAGCGTTCTGTTGTTCACGTTCCACAGCTTGGTTCATTTGCAGAATAAAACTAATTGAGGAATCACGAGGAACTGATGTCAGTCATATATAACGACTTCGTTATACGGTTTGCTAATGTCAATGGATCTGGTTCGGCAAGTGCCAACGGCATGTTTGCCAAAGCCCTTTATCGAATGGGTATCCCTGTCGCCACTCGGAACATATTTCCTTCGAACATCCAAGGCTTGCCTACTTGGTATGAAGTGCGCGTGAGTGAGCAAGGTTATCTAGGCAGAAAGGAAGGCGTGGACATCATGGTTGCCATGAACGCTGAGACCTTCGTAGAAGACGTCGCCTCCATAAGCCCTGGTGGCTACCTTGTATATGATAATTCAAAGCCGATCGCAAAAACTCTACAGCGGGATGACATTACGGAAATTGGGATTCCGCTGTCGACGATGTTGCTACCAGAGTTCACCGATCCAAAGCAGCGTAGTTTGTTCAAGAACATCACCTACCTTGGTGCGTTGGCTGGTTTGTTGAACATAGATTTCGAAGTCATTACCGGCATGGTAGCGACCCAATACAAAGGTAAGGACGCACTAATTCAGCCAAATATTCATGCGCTGGAATTAGGTCGTCAGTACGCATACGAATATCTGAATGCCCCTTTACCGATTCAGGTTCGTCAATCCGATCAGGTTGGCGACCGAATTATGATTGACGGCAACGCAGCCGCTGCACTCGGTGCCTTATATGGTGGAGCAACTGTATGTGCGTGGTATCCAATTACGCCATCAACATCGGTTGCCGAAGCGTTTGAACTACATGCTAATCGGTTGCGAATTGATCACGAGTCGGGCCAGAGAAAATTTGCGATTGTGCAAGCCGAGGATGAACTCGCCGCGATTGGGATAGTAATTGGTGCCGCTTGGAACGGAGCGCGATCATTCACTGCTACCAGTGGTCCTGGTGTTAGTTTGATGTCCGAGTTCTTAGGTCTAGCCTATTTTGCAGAAATCCCGGCGGTCCTATGGGATATACAGCGTGCCGGTCCTTCAACAGGTATGCCGACACGGACGCAGCAGAGTGATGTTTTGGCAGCAGCATATGCCTCACACGGTGATACCAAACATCCGGTACTGTTTCCAGCCAGTCCGAAGGAGTGTTTTGAGTTCGGTGCAGATTCGCTCGATCTAGCCGACCGATTGCAGACGCCAATCATAGTGTTGTCTGATTTGGAACTTGGCATGAATGACAATTTGAGCGAACCGTTTCAATGGGACGATGAGCGCACTTACGACCGAGGCAAGGTCTATACAGCCGAGGATCTTGACGAACTAGAAGTCTTCGGACGATATTTAGATATTGATGGGGATGGCATCGGTTACAGAACACTGCCCGGCACGCACCCGGACAAAGGTGCCTTCTTTACTCGCGGCACATCTAGAGATGAGTTTGCAGCGTATACAGAATCACCCGAAGCATACGAACGGAACATGCAGCGCCTGCTGAAAAAGTGGGAAACCGCAGCGAAGCTGGTGCCAGTCGCTGAAATTGACAATCAGGATCACGCTGTTGGCGTACTCTATTATGGAACAACGTCCTTGCCGATGCCGGAGGCACTAGACCAGCTATCCCAAGAAGGAATAGCGTTGGATACTTGTCGCATTAGAGCCTTTCCTTTTGGGGAGGAGGTTGCAGAGTTTGTTGATGGTCACGAACTTGTCTTCGTTATAGAGCAGAACCGCGATGCGCAGATGCGCAAACTCTTGATCAACGAGAAAGAGTTTTCGCCGCAAAAACTCATCCCTATTACTTATTATGCGGGACTTTCGATATCAGCTGACTTCATCGTCGGAGAGATATCGAAGTACTACCAAGAGAACAAAATCTCACGACTAACTGAGGTGCAGCAATGACCTTTGTCGCAAAGCCGAAAACGCATCATCCGCTGCTTCCGGTAAACGAAATCGGATTGACTAGGCGAGATTACGAAGGCTCTGTGTCTACACTCTGTGCGGGATGTGGTCACGATTCAGTGTCTGCAGCAATCGTGCAAGCTTGTGCAGAGCTCGCGATTGCGCCACACAGATTTGCCAAAGTTTCTGGGATTGGCTGTTCATCAAAAACACCGAGTTATTTTCTTAACAAATCGCATGGGCTTAACTCTGTTCATGGGCGGATGCCGTCTGTGATCACAGGGGCGAATCTCGCCAACAGAGAACTGTATTGCGTTGGGGTTTCTGGTGATGGGGATTCAGCATCAATCGGTATGGGACAGTTTGCACATATCGTACGACGCCGTATCAACATGCTTTACGTTGTCGATAACAATGGCACGTACGGACTAACAAAAGGACAGTTCTCGGCGACAAACGACAAAGGGTCGACTTCCAAGAAGGGCGCACCGAATCTGTATGAGCCTATCGACTTGGCCAGCATGGCGCTTCAGATTGGGGCAAGTTTTGTCGCGCGCAGCTTCTCCGGTGATAAGACGCAACTTGTGCCGCTCATCAAAGCAGCCCTTATGCACAAAGGCATGGCTTTCATTGATGTGATCTCCCCTTGTGTGGCGTTTAATAACCACAACGGATCTACAAAGAGCTACGAGCACATACGCCATCATGGACAAAACGTGGTCAACGCGGATTACATTGCTCATCATGAAGAGATTACGGCTGACTATGAACCGGGTACTGTTGAGGACGTCTCGATGCCTGACGGGTCTAAATTGCGATTGTTCAAGGTCGATCAGGATTACGACCCGCATGACCGCGTTGGTGCATTAAATTATGTGCAGCGCCGAGCTCAAGAAGGCGAGGTCGTCACGGGTTTACTTTATGTGGATCCTGATGCATCGGACTGCCATGAGATATTAGATACGGTCCAGAAGCCTTTGAATGAGTTGGCCGAATCTGACCTCTGTCCTGGCAATGATGCGCTTCAAGCGGTAAACGAGAGTTTTCGCTAGCAACCTTGGCCTGGTCAGCCTTACAAAGTGCTGAACAAATATTGCTCCCAATTGTGAGGTCTGCGGTTGCCCGTAGCAGACGAATGCCTATAATTGCGCCCGCCTGTGGCGTCTCCCTAAGCATATGAGGATTCAACGTGGCTCTACCTAGCCTTGAGGACTACTTTCCGGATTGGAAGGAGCGTGAAGCGCTCGCTGAAGCAATGATTCCCCTGATTGGCCGCTTATATCGAAACAATGTTGTTGCGTATTGTTACGGCCGAGCGATGTACAACCAAAGCGTCACACAGCTGATGAAGACTCATCGCTACGTTCGCCAAATTGCACAGAATGAACTGTCGGAATTTGAAAGCTATCCGATTCTTGAGGCGATGGCTTCGCTCGACCTCGGACCGAGTCACATAGATGTTGGCAAGCTCGCATCAAAGTATATGGCTGAGAGCGCAGAAGGTGAGATCACACCCGACGAATTCGTGTCCCGAGAGTGTGCGGAAGTCATTGGCCGCCACGTGCCACCAGTACCAGAACCGCAAGACGTAGTTTTGTATGGTTTTGGTCGCATTGGTCGATTGCTTGCTCGCCTCTTGATAGAGAAAACGGGTAGCGGTTCGCAACTGAGGTTGCGAGCGATAGTCGTGCGTAAGGGTAGTGAAGACGATTTAGTTAAGCGGGCTAGCCTATTACGGCGGGACTCTGTACATGGCAGTTTTCAAGGCACCATCCGAATCGACGAAGACAATGAGTGCATTATTGCCAATGGCAATGTCATTCAAGTGATCTATGCCCCCAATCCAGCCGAGATAGACTACGAAAGTTATGGCATAACCAACGCCGTCATCATCGATAACACCGGCGCATGGCGCGATGAGGCTGGATTAGGTGAGCACTTAAAAGCAAACGGCGCCAGTAAAGTTGTCCTTACAGCACCTGGCAAAGGTTCGATTAAGAACATCGTATCAGGGGTCAATTCTGGTCTTATGGAACCGGAAGATCAGATCATCGCGGCAGCCAGCTGTACAACCAATGCCATCGTTCCAGTGTTAAAGACGATCAATGATGAGTTTGAGATCGTACACGGACACATGGAGACTGTGCACTCTTATACGAATGATCAAAATCTAATTGATAACTACCACAAGAAGAACCGACGTGGTCGCGGTGCGCCGCTTAATATGGTGATCACCGAGACTGGTGCCTCATCAGCAGTTGTGAAGCTTCTGCCCGAACTAGAAGGTAAGCTCACCGGTAATGCGATTCGTGTTCCAACGCCAAACGTTTCTTTGGCAATCCTGAACTTAACGCTTGGCAGAACTGTTACTGAGAAAGAGATGGGCGAATATCTGCGCGGAGTTAGTTTGCATTCAGACATGCAGCGCCAGATTGACTACACAACATCACCCGACATGGTGTCTTCCGATTTGGTCGGTAATCGGCATGCTTGTATCGTGGATGGTGAAGCTACCATCGTGAACGACAACCGCGTAGTGGTCTATGTCTGGTACGACAATGAATTTGGCTACGCGTGCCAAGTGGTGCGAGTCGTGCAAAAAATGGCGGGGATTTCCTATCCACTAATCCCACAAGATGTTGCCAATCTCGGCTTCTAGCAGGCAGATTCAAAACGGATCTAAAGAATGAGTGTGCGGACTCGTATCGCGCCATCACCGACAGGGGACCCCCATGTCGGCACAGCCTATATGGCTTTATTCAATTGGGCTTTTGCTCGAGCAAATGGCGGCCAGTTCCTGCTCCGCATTGAAGATACGGATGCAGAGCGTTCGACTGTTGAGTCAGAACAATCCATTTATGATGCACTGCACTGGCTTGGTCTGGATTGGGATGAAGGTCCGGATGTCGGTGGACCCAACGCACCTTATCGTCAGAGTGAGCGGCAAGATACTTACAGCGAACACATCGAAACCCTGGTCGAAAACAAGCACGCGTTTTACTGTTTTTGCAGTAGGGAGCGGCTTGACGAGGTCCGCCAAGCCCAGCAGAAAGCTAAAGAAACGACCCGTTATGACGGTCACTGTTTCGGACTGGCTGATGAAGACGTTGCTCGCCGTGTAGCAGCAGGCGAGAGCCACGTCATCCGTCTGGTTGTACCCAATGAGGGCGATTGTATTTTCGAAGACCGGCTGCGAGGCGAGATTTCGATTCCGTTTACGCAGGTTGATATGCAGGTTTTGATCAAAGCTGATGGCATGCCTACCTATCATTTTGCTGTGGTTGTCGATGACCACCTGATGGCGATCACACATATTATACGGGGTGAAGAGTGGATTTCGTCGGTTCCGAAACACAAACTTCTTTACGAGTATCTCGGTTGGCAGCTACCGGAACTTATACACCTGCCCCTATTGCGCAATTCTGACCAAAGTAAGCTCTCGAAGCGCAAAAACCCAACAGGGATCAACTACTATCGCGCGCTTGGCATCCTGCCGGAGTCTCTTCTAAATTACTTGGCGCTAATGGGTTATTCCATGCCAGACGAGCGAGAAATTTTCTCGCGTCCTGAAATGGTAGAGGTTTTCGATATCGATCGTGTCTCGGTGCGCGGTCCGATTTTTGATCAAGAAAAACTATCTTGGATGAATGGGCAGTACTTACGCGCTTTGTCTGCAACAGAATTTGCGGAACGGGTGGTTGACTGGTTTTCACCTGAGCGATTGCGCGACTTGATCCCATTGGTTCAAGAACGCGTTGAAAAGCTCTCTGACCTCGTCCCGATCGCCGATTACATGCTTGGATCAAGAGCTGCGTTGAAGGAGCAAGATTTTGCTCTCGATAAACTCGAGCGAGCTGACGTTGTGCGGATTCTGTACCACACGTCGGTGCGCTTGGAGCAAGTGCAAAATTGGGATAGGGACGAGTTGATGTTGATCTGTCAGACGGCAGCCGAAAAGTTGGACTACAAGCTTCGAGACTATCTAGGGCCACTCTTTGTCGCGATTTCTGGGCGACGGGTCTCATTGCCACTTTTTGACTCACTGGTCTATCTGGGACCCGATCTCTCACGAGCGCGGATACGAGAAGCGTTAGATGTGCTTAAGGTTTCCGGAAAAGAAAAGAAGCGACTGGATAAAGAGCTGCGCTGACCCAGATTAAGTTGACTGAGGTTAAGTTGACAGGTCGCAATGCGATACCTAAGATCCGCGCCTGTTTGGGGCCATAGCTCAGCTGGGAGAGCGCGTGAATGGCATTCACGAGGTCGGGAGTTCGATCCTCCCTGGCTCCACCAATACCTTTAAGGCTGATCGGGAACCTGTATATGGAAGCTGACAGCGAGCTCCACGATGACTGGCAACTCGTTACCGAAGGATCAACTAGTAGGCTCACGCGGGATTTTGTTTTTTCTAGCTTCGTTCAGGCGTTCGGGTTTATGAGCCAGGTCGCACTGTTAGCGGAAGCGAGAGACCACCATCCTAATTGGAGCAACGTTTACAATCGTGTTTCTATCGAGCTAACCAGTCACGATGCCGGAAATCAGGTGACTGAGAAGGATCGAGATTTGGCTCGTGCAATCGACGCGCTAGCTTGATCGTACCTTGATCGAGGGAGAGGCTTTGTATAACGTTGCGGGTTTGTTTATCAACACTAGTGTTGGCAGTTATTGATTAGGAGAACACATGCCAAAGATTACATATATTGAACATGACGGTACGAATCATGAGGTGGATGCAGCAGTAGGGACGACGGTTATGAATGCTGCGTTGGATAATCTTGTTCCTGGCATTGATGCCGATTGTGGTGGCGAATGCTCCTGCGCAACGTGTCACGTGATGGTGGATGGCAACTGGATAGGTAAAGTCGGACAACCTAATGATACCGAGGAATCCATGCTAGACCTCAACCCAGAGCGACAGGAAAATTCTCGTTTGTCTTGCCAAATTAAAGTCGTTGATGAGCTAGATGGGTTAGTCGTCAACCTCCCTGAGTTCCAGTTCTAAGGACGTTTCCTCGTGATGTATTGCGAAAACGGAGATTTGCTAGGATGAGTGAAGTGCAACCCCTACTAATGGTTGATTGCGACCCCGCGACGATGCCGGTGGAGCAAATTGATGTCAGCCAAAGAGAGCTCTGGGCCGAGAATACGAAATGGGATTTCTTTAAACGCCTACGAGACGATGCGCCAGTGCACTTTTGTCCTGAGAGCCTCGCTGGTCCTTACTGGTCGGTAACTCGATACGCAGACATTATGGAGGTCGAGAAGAACTGGGAGACCTTTTCCTCTGACCCGACAATTGTCATCGAAGATCCTGATGAGGATTTTACGCTGCCGATGTTCATCGCGATGGATCCGCCAAAGCATGATGAACAACGTAAAGCAGTCCAAGGGGTAGTTGCGCCGCAAAATCTGAAGGTGCTTGAGTCAACCATCCGCACTCGTGTGCAGAATATTTTAGACAGTTTGCCTATTGGAGAGACATTCGACTGGGTTGATCGAGTCTCGATAGAGTTAACTACGCAAATGCTCGCAACCCTATTCGACTTTCCTTTTGAAGATCGCCGCAAACTAACCCGCTGGTCTGACGTCGCTACAGGTAGCCCAGAGACCGGGGTTGTTGAGACTGAAGAACAAGGTCGGGAAGAACTCTATGAATGCTTAGATTACTTTACCCGCCTTTGGCAAGAGCGGGAAGGTAACGGTCAATCGAGCGATATGGTCAGTATGCTCGCAAACGCTTCGGCAACCAGAGATATGTTGCCAATGGAATATCTCGGCAATCTAGTACTGTTGATTGTTGGCGGCAACGATACGACGCGAAATTCTATTACGGGTGGCGTGCTGGCTTTGAATGAGAATCCTGGTGAATATGCCAAGCTACGCAACGATCCTGGTGTAATTCCAAATATGGTTTCTGAAATCATTCGCTGGGTGACACCGCTTGCGCACATGCGTCGAACCGCCTTGAAAGACTACGTTTTAGGTGGGCAAGAAATCTCTGCGGGCGACAAAGTGATTATGTGGTACGTCTCTGGCAACAGAGATGAGCGTGCAATTGAGAATCCCGACGAGTTTATGATTGATCGCAAGAGGGCGCGTCAGCATTTGTCGTTCGGTTACGGCATACATCGCTGCATGGGCAATCGCTTGGCTGAGATGCAGCTAAAAATTCTATGGGAAGAAATTCAGAGCCGCTTTCACTTCGTCGAAGTCGTTGGCGAAGCTCAGCGGGTGCCATCCAACTTTGTTCACGGCTTCACCGAGTTACCGGTCCGTCTGCACTCGATCTAACAGATAGTCGGTGATCTGCACCTCCGTGCCGAGGTCTGCGTAGTCACCGGCACTTCTCTTTGCCCGAAACTCCCCCCAATTTATCGCTGCGTACTTCGGCGCGTCAGTGTTTAGCGGCGCATAGCTGTACTCGTAACTGGGGTTGAGGAAATAAGGCAAACTCAATCGCGTCTGAGCCGAATCAGCCAACACCCGATGCGTAGGAGCAACATATCTATCGTTGGACCAAACCTGGACGATGTCACCGACATTGATAATTAACGCACCGTCGGGTGGGGTTAGAGTTTGCCATCTGGCACCATTGTAGACTTGAAGCCCAGGTTGGGAATCCTGTAAGAGGACGGTCACAGCGCCTGCATCAGTGTGGTGGCTGATGCCAAGCTTGCCTTTACTGGGTACGAGAGTATCCGTCTCGGCGACAGGATCCGGACAAGGCGGATAAAAGTTGAGACGAATGAAGCTCGAGTGATCGGCAAAGGCATCTTGGGGAATTGGTTCGGGAGAGATTGTTTTTACGATCGCGCCCATCAATGCCATTGCGAGGTTGTGTTGTTTCGTCTGGAACCCGTCCACACAGAGCTTGAATTCAGGTTCTGGCGGCCATTGTGGAAATGATCCCGCCAACGGACCGCTTATCGTTTCCGGACCAATATCTAGGATCTCTTTCCAATCGGGCTGATTTTTGGTGAGCTCTGCATCGAAGTAACCCCAACTGTTTGTTTCAGTCCGCCGAATGCGGTTTTTCACGATCGCGTCTTGGTTAAAGAAATTACGTGCGACAGCGAGTACCTCAGCCTGTTCCGCATGAGTAATGTCATGGCCAATTAGGTAGAAAAAACCCCAGCTTTCACACGCGTGGGCGAGCGGACCATTGGTACGATCAAGTTGGGAATCTTGCAAGTCGATGAGCGGAATCATGGCGGGAGATGATAGCAAAAGAAGGCCAAGCGAGCGGTACTAGAACCGCGAACTAGATTAAGCAATGATGTCGTTTCTTAAGTGTGTGGGCTCAACGTGGACGAAACGGAACAGATTGAAAATTATGAGTTGGTATCAATTTATCGGCTCAACGATGCGGATCGAGATGCACTACTTCTCGCTCAGCGAGAGTGTGTCTTTAACTGGTGTACACGGGATGAATGGCCGATGGGAGTCATCATGTCCTATATCTGGCGAAAAGATCGCGTGTGGTTGACAGCCGGTGCCCATCGACACCGGATCAGCGCGATCCGACGTAACCCGCAAGTGTCTGTAGTTATAACAAGTACAGGCACGGAGTTAGGTCCAAGCAAAACAATCACAATCAAAGGACGGTGTATTATTCATGAACAGCGGGAAACTAAAGATTGGTTCTACCCCGATTTTGCTCGCGCTCTCCGTCCCAATGAGACCGAAGCGCAGAACTTTGCGACGTTCTTAGATAGCCCATTACGCGTCGTGTTGGAGGTCATACCAGAAAAGTGGATCACCTACGATGGTATGAAGATGAGGGCTCATACTGACGGTACAATCGATCCACAAGAATTGGCTGAGCCACTCGAGAGCGACACCGTTCGTCTGCGCGCCGAACTCGCAAAACGACAATTAGACTAAGGAACAATCAATGTCCGAATTTGTAGCTGGGGAACGTGTACTTTACTTTGAGGAATCGGGCCCCAAGGATGCACCAGCAATCTTGCTCATAGCGCCAGGTGGTATGAAATCGACCATCTCTTTTTGGCAGAGCACGCCGTGGAATCCGATAGAGCAGCTAGCCACTGATTACCGAGTGATCGCTATGGACCAACGCAATGCAGGGAGCTCGAGAGCACCTGTGACGGCGAACGACGGTTGGCATACGTATACACAGGACCAAATTGATTTACTCGATCATCTCCAGGTCGACAAATTCCATGTCGCTGGAATGTGTATCGGTGGACCCTATGCGCTTGGTTTGATTGAAGCTGCGCCAGATCGTGTGTTATCAGCGACCTTGTTCCAGACCATTGGACGTGACAACAACCAAGATGAGTTTTATGCGATGTTCGATGACTGGGCTGGTCCACTCGCTTCTGAACGCGACGCATCGCCAGAGGCTTGGCAGAGTTTTAGAGAGAATATGTATGGCGGCGATAAGGTGTTTTTCAATCTAGACGCAGACTTTCTAGATCAGTTCACGACGCCGTTGCTTGTACTAATGGGCGACGATGTTTATCACCCGCAAAGTTCCTCCCGCCTAGTCGCTGAGAGAGCAAAAAATGTGGAGTTTATTGAGGATTGGAAACACGGCGTTGCGCGAGAAGCGGCGATGAGCCAGTGCCAGGAGTTCTTGGAGAAGTATTCATGAGCGAGGCAAGCTTGTATGAGGTGATGAGCACACTGCGTGCAGTCCGGCGCTTGCGTCCAGAACCATTGCCCGATGATGTGCTGCAACGAATTCTACAAGCAGCCGCTTGGGCTCCCAGTGGTGGCAACGTCCAGCCGTGGCGAATTGTTGCTGTCCGCGACGAGCAAAAAAGAGCAGCGATCGGCGATCTCTATCGTCCTCAATGGCAGGTTTATGGAGAGAATGCGCGCCAAAATCTCGCGTCACTGTCTGGTGAGGCAAAGTCGAAGAGAGAGAGAATGCTCGATGCCTGCGACGTTTTGGGTGAAAAGATGGGCGAAGCACCAGTGATTTTGGTGTTTTGCTTTAATCCACAACACATGGCCATCACGGATGCTGACCTCGGTCGCCCTTCGGTTGTCGGCGGTGGCTCGCTGTACGCTGACGACTTTGTTGTGCTATGACGAGGAGCGACTAAAGGCACTGCTGGATGTTCCAGAAGATTGGTATACCTGCGCGGTTATGCCCATTGGCTATCCACAGCGTGGCGGTCATGGACCGATCTCAAGAAGACCAGTGGAAAAGCTTTGTTATGCAGATAGTTTCGGTGCCGAGCTGGTACTTTGATTAGGTGACTTCGCTAGAGGAAGGGTAGGGAGGATATATGGAACTTATAAACTGGTGGGCGGTACTTGTAGCCACGTTGTTGGCGTTCGGGCTCGGCGGCATTTGGTATGGCCCGGTCTTTGGCGCCGCGTGGATGCGAGAGCTAGGTAAAGCGCCTGAGGACATAGAACCTTCACCTAGACCTTTTGTGATTAGTTTTTTCACCGCACTCGTGACGGCGGTGGTCTTGGCATGGCTGGCGATCGAGCTAGGTGTACAAGGTTGGCTAGACGGTGCACTGCTAGGGCTTGTGATGGGCATAGGGTTTATCGCGACGGCAATGGCATCGGATAGCGCATTTTGTGGTTGGTCGTTGAAACTTTTCCTAATCCAATCTGGCTATCGGGTGCTATACAGTGTGCTCATGGGTGCGTTACTAGGTGGTTGGCAGTAGAATTCACTGCCGACTGCATTACCGGTATTAGCGACGCCATCTGTTGTCATGACTCTTGCTGGCATGGTCTCGCGTGCTAATACCACATTCATTCTCAAACAAGTAAACGTTAACCAAACTAATATAAGGACTTCAGATGTCTCTAGCAGCAGTGATGACAACCTCGAAAGGCGCAATCCACCTAGATCTTTACGCGGACCAAGCCCCGATGACAGTGGCTAATTTCATCAACCTTGTGCAACGAGGCTATTACGATGGCCTTAGCTTCCATCGCGTGATTCCTGATTTCATGGTTCAAGGCGGTTGCCCGCAAGGCACAGGGACGGGCGGTCCTGGTTATCAGTTTGGTGATGAGTTTGTAGCAGAGCTTAGACATGATGCCCCAGGCAAGTTGTCGATGGCCAACGCTGGACCCGGCACAAACGGGTCTCAGTTTTTCATCACCCATGTACCAACACCTTGGCTTGATGATGCACATACAATTTTTGGGGCGGTACAAAGTGATGCGGATCAGGATGTCGTTAACGCCATTGCCCAGGGCGATACGATCGAATCCGTCGCGATCGAAGGTGATACCGAAGCGCTGCTAGCGAGCGTTAGCCAAGTGCAAGAATGGAATGAGCGGTTAGGAGCCTAGATAGATGATGGTACAACTTGCGAAGAATGCGATAGATCTTGGCATCGTCACTTCTAACGCGGATGCCATGGTCGGATTTTATCGAGACCTACTCGGTTTTCGTGAAGAACCGAGCACGCCGTTTCCCATGGGTGGCAAAATGTATCGCCTCTGGTGTGGTGAATCGCTCATCAAAATCGTGGCACCCGATCCAGCCCCTAATGACGGACCAGTACCTGGACCAATCGCGAGCGCGACCGGTTATCGTTACTGGACGATGATTGTAGAGAATCTTGAAGAAGTGATGTCTAAGTGCGAGGCGGCGGGTGTAAACATCTCAGTGCCACTACGGGAAGTAAGGGCTGGGGTGACGATCGGCATCGTTGAAGACCCAGACGGAAACTTGGTGGAGTTTGTCAAACTCGATAACTAAATTTGGTCTGATCGCACTAGCGAGTCTGCTAAGTTTTGCGTGTGAGCAGATTGAAGATGTGCAAGGGAAGGCGGTGGATGCTTGTGCGTCGCTCAGTGTCCGTGACCAGGTCGCAGTTGCGGTGGTGGACAATCCAAGTCCACGACTTGCTGTTTCCAGTGGCGTTGTGGTTCAGGGCGATGGCGATTCGTTGATGTTGTCCGGCGAGGGTAGGGTCGAGCTAAGTTGCCCTTCGTTGCAAAAAATTCAGGTCCTCGGGGGTGCGCAGTTAGACGTCGGTGACGGCAGTAAGTTGCAGTCGTTGCGAGATGTCAGGGTGTACGGCGACGGGCAAGTCGCGATACACGGTTTGATGAACGATTCACTGTCTGCTCGAGCAAGTGGGAACGGCGCGTTATCCATCGAAGGGATAGATGTTGATGAGATCGTTGCCAATCTTGGCGGTAACGCAGCCGTCGTTTTGGCCGGTCGCTCCGGCGCGTTAGATTTATTACTCGGTGGTAAGGTAGCTTTCGCTGGCCAGGATCTTCAAGCTCAGGAGGTGCTCCTACACGGGACGGGCACAGGTCCTGTTACCCTGTGGGTAACAGCCCACTTGTCCATCTCTGAGGGATTTGTCGGAGCGGTGACTTGGCGCGGGACGCCGGACCTTAAAGATGATCGAGTGGGATCTCCGTAGAGGACTTGATCCTTTCCATGGCGAATGACGAAGATACGTCATGGAGAGGGGTGACAGAGATTAACTTTTTGTACACTCTGTCGTAGTCCTCAATATCGCGTACGACGATTTTGAGTAAGTAATCTATATCGCCACTCATGCGGTAAAACTCCACAACCTCGGGCAGTGCTTTGATGCCTGCCGCAAACGTTTCTAACCATTCGGCATTATGTTCGTTGGTCTTGATAGAGACGAACACGGTCATCTTTAGACCGAGGGAGGCTTCGTTTAGCAGCGCCACCCGTTTGCGAATAATGCCGTCCTCTTCGAGGCGTTTTATGCGGCGCCAGCAGGCGTTGGTCGAGAGACCGATTTCATCCGCGATTTGCGCAACGGATTGTTCGCAGGTTGCCTGGAGCTTCGCGAGAATCGTTTGGTCGAATTTATCTAGCATTGGGAGTAAATTGCCTAATCTGATTAATATTCGAAAATATTTCCCGATTCTAGCTTATTTTTCACGCAATTTTGAGATCTCTTACTAGCGGTTAGTGGCTACTATTTATACATGAGTTTATGTGTACACCCGTTCCTCGAACCTTCCTCTGGCTCTTATGGTTTTGTCGTTGCGAACCCAGAGTCTCAGACTGCTGCGATAATTGACGCACCGCTCGGTGTTGACGATCTAGACGAGATAAATACGCATTGTGCCGATCAGATGATCGACTGGGTTGAATCACATGATCTAACGGTGCGATACCTGCTTGATACGCACGTGCATGCTGATCGCCCTAGCGCCACTGCGTATCTAAAAACGAAGTTCCTCTGCGCCCAAACGGCGATAGGCGCCGGAACGCCTGACGTGATTGGGTACGACAGACTGCTTGAGGATGATGAAAAGCTTTGCCTTGGGCATGCTTGTGGACGGGTCGTTGCTACCCCGGGACATACACCTGGCTGCGTGAGTTATCTCTTCGACCGTTACCTATTTGTCGGCGACACCATGTTCATGCCAGATATTGGTACGGCGCGATGTGATTTTCCAGGCGGTGATGCCCAAACGCTATACACGTCTATTGCCAAAATCTTAGCCTTGCCGGACGAGACGAAAATATTCATGTGCCATGACTATCCTGATGGACGACGGAGCCGGTTCGTAACGACAGTTTTGGAAGAGAAAAGAAAGAACATCCACGTGGGTAACCAGGCGACCTGTGAGCAATTTGTCTCAATGCGTACGGCACGCGATGCAACTTTGAAGGCGCCCAGATGGGCGGATTTTTCTATTCCAGCTAACTTAAGCTGCATGAATGTTGCTAATATTGAGACTTTGATAAGCGAGCTTCACGCGCATCAACCAGGACAAGCCAATCTCTGATGCCACACTACCGGCGCAAGACGGGATTGGACGTAAATCTCTTGCTTGGCTCCTCATCCTCGTTGCAGTTTTCTCCGGAATCTATTTCCTTAATCCAGCGATAGCTTTGCTAGGTGGCCTATCGACGCGCCTAGCGTTAGATATCAATCCAATTCCGAACACCGGCAAACTTGGTAAATTGAGCTTACAGACAGCAATTGTTTTGCTCGGTTTTACGCTTGGTCTTGATCGTCTCATTTCGGTATCTGCAGATTACGGCGCAATCGTTGCCGTTTACGTAATCGGTACCCTCGTGCTCGGCTATGGCTTGTTGCGACTGATTAGGACTGACGAGGTGGAAGGCTTTCTGCTCACTGGTGGCACAGCGATTTGTGGCGGGACTGCGATCGCGACCCTGGCGCCACTAATGGATGCCAAACCGCACCAGTTCGCAGTAGCAACCGCACTCGTATTTTTACTGAATGTCGTAGCGTTGTTTGTATTTCCCTATATCGGCGTGTGGCTGGAAATGAGCCAAGAGACGTTTGGAGCGTGGGTAGCACTTGCGATTCATGATACGTCATCAGTTGTCGCGACGGCTGCAATCTATGGCGAAGAAGCCGCAGAGGTTGCGACTACGGTAAAGCTTGGTCGTACACTTTGGTTGGTTCCAATCGCGTTCGCAGTGAGCGTTATGTACCGACAGGGTTCGGCTAAGATTCGAGTTCCTTTATTTGTGCTACTTTTTGTTGCAGCGGCGGTCTTCTCAAGTTTTTTGCCGCTGACCGAAGCGATTAATAGCGGTCTTGCCCTCACAAGTAAGGTGCTGCTCGTGATCGCTCTGGGAATGATCGGACTTGAGATAAATAGAGAAACGCTCGCGCAGCTCTCTCTTCGAAGCGTGGCCTTTGGGGTGGGACTTTGGCTATTGGTTGTGCCGTTCGCGTTAGTACTGGTGATGTTCGTTTGAGCCCAGCGGCTTATAAATATATCGCTTTTTAGTCTTTCCGGTTCTCACGGGAGCTAGGTACAGTCCGCCCATGACTGTTCTCAGCACAAAAATTGATCGACTTAGCCTCCTGGCCCTTGCAGTATTCGCGGCGTATTTGCTCCTACCTGTATTCGTCTAACCCGTCCTCGATCTAAAAAGCACGACCGTGCAGCGGTGTTTTGTGTTTGAACGCAAAATTCCCTTGACAGGATCCCCCACTCAGAACTAAAACGACACGCGTTGTTGTGTTGATTTTTAGCCTTACCATCGGGGAAAGAGTTGACCAAAATCCACAAAGATCGTCTTGGTGATAAAAAAGATCGCTCTGGAGATAAATTAGGTCGTTCTGTTGATAAGAAAGATCGTTCTATTGATAAGAAAGATCGTGTGAGGGGCAAGAACGGTAAAAAGGCTAATGGGGTGCTCGATGTTAGCCCAGCTTCTAAAACAGATGACGAGATCGAAGACACTACAGACGAAGACGAATTCGCTGAACTGGATGATGATGCAGCGATCGAAGAGGTCGCAGCCGAACTAGAAGAGATCGACGAGGTCGATATTGAGGTCGAAGATGACCCAGACGCCAAGACAGTGGATGATGTTGTTGAGTTATCGAGCAAAGAACAAAGCGCGCGTTCTTTAGAAATTCGCCGCGCCATCGAAAAGCGCATGGAGGAACGACAGTTACACGAGGACCTAGATTATTTGGATATCGATTTAGACGACTAAACTGTCTGCTCGGTCATCCTCTATCAGTCCATCGAAATGCGTTTCACTAGTTAGTCAGGCCATGCAACACTTTCCTGGAGCTATTCCCCCAGTACGCGATCTTGTGCTCATCGGCGGTGGTCATGCCAACGTTCAGGTATTGAAGCGGTTTGGTATGCGCCCAGAAGCTGGTGTTCGACCGACGCTAATTAGCGCGGGTTTCGGGACGCCGTACTCAGGTATGTTGCCCGGGTGTATCGCAGGAACGTATACCTCATCTGATATACACATCAACTTGAGTAACCTCTGTCGGTTCGCCGGAGCCAGGTTCGTGCAAGCAGAAGTTGTCGGTCTAGACCTTGAAGAGCGTCGTGTGACCTTGGCAGGGCGCCCTTCGATTGCCTATGACGTTCTAAGTCTAAATGTAGGTGCCCAACCGATTGCGCCCAATTCAGGAGCAATCGCAGTTAAACCCATCAGTGAATTTCTACCGAAATGGGAAGCTGTTCGAGCCCGTCTCGAAAGACACCCTGGTAATCTCACAATCGTGGGAGCGGGTGCCGGGGGTGCGGAACTTGCGCTCGCTGCAGCTGCACGACTGACGGCAAGCCAGGTAACACTAATTGGCCCAGAGCTCTTACCCGGACAGTCTGCTTCAGTACAACGCCGTTTCAGTTCAATGTTAGCGCGATGTGACGTGACCTATATCATGGACTCAGTTAGAGCCGTCGGCGGCGACGTGCTTGAGTTGAGTTCAGGGCGCACAATCACGGCCGGAGAAGTCTTGTGGGTAACTGGCGTAGAGGCGCCGGGTTGGATTAGAGATAGCCAGCTGGCTACAGATTCATTGGGGTTTGTTCGAGTAGGTAAGACGCTTGCCTCTGTGTCGCACACCAATGTCTTCGCGGCGGGCGACATCGCTCATTTAGAAGGGCAAGAACGTCCAAAATCTGGTGTATTCGCGGTGCGGGCTGGACCTATCCTAAGCCAGAATGTTCGAGCGCAATTGATTGGTGCGCCGCTGAAGTCCTACAAAGCGCAGCGCCACCACTTAGCGCTCATTGGCGATGGCCGAGGCAGTGCGCTGGCAACCCGCTCGGGTTGGTCGATAGAAGGCGCGTTCTGGTGGCGATTGAAACGATGGATTGATGAAAAATTTATAAATAATTTCAACGATTTACCAGAAATGGTTAAAGTTAAATACGAACTTCCTGAGCCGCTCGCAAATGATCTACCCAGCGACGACATGAGGTGCGGTGGCTGTGGGGCCAAGATCGCCGCAGAACCTTTGCGAAGGGTTTTAGCGCGCTTACCAATTGTGCAAGACCCGAGTGTTTTGATGGGTATTGGAGACGACGCAGCGCAGCTTGTAACAGCTAGCGGGACGTCACTGATGACGATTGATGGCTTTCGAGCCATGATGGATGATCCCTACGTATTTGGCCGGATAGCCACTCATCATAGTTTGAACGACATTTTTGCCATGGGAGCGAGTCCGCGAGCGGTGATGTCACTTGTCACAGTACCGCTTATGTCTGAGCGCTTAATGGAAGAAGACCTCTATCAGCTGATGCGCGGGGTTGTTGATGTGTTGACTGATCATGGCGCAGCACTGATCGGTGGGCATTCAGCTGAAGGAGCCGAGCTGAGCCTGGGTTTGTCCGTGTATGCAGATGCCCCGGACGTTGTTTTGAGCAAAGCTGGTGCCCGCGAAGGTGACATGCTCGTTTTATCGAAACCGTTAGGGACTGGGCTTGCACTCGCGTCCGCCATGGGTGGCGCAGCGCCTGCACAACTGATGAGTACGATCATCAGTTCGATGGATCAAAGTAGTGCCCAAGCAGCTGCAACGTTCATCAACCATCGTGCCAATGCACTAACGGACATCACAGGTTTTGGCCTTGTAGGGCACCTGAGTGAAATGATGCGTGCATCCGGTAAAAACGCCACGATAGAACTTGGATGTGTGCCTGCGTTTGACCGGGTAGAAGAACTGTACGTACAACACCAAAGCTCACTCCAGACTGCAAACGAAGGGGCGTTTCGTGACTACGAACTTAAAGGTAGTTTGTCGTTTTCAGATCCCAAGGTTCGATTGCTGGCCGATCCCCAAACGTCGGGTGGCTTGTTGGGTGCTGTACCTGCAGAACGTGCACAAGCGTGCGTCGATGAATTGTTAGAGACCGGTCACGGTGCGTCGATCATTGGGAAAGTCTCTGGCACTGTGAGTATCATTAAATGACTGCTCGGCGCCAGATTGTGCTGGTCACTGATCCGATGTGCTCTTGGTGTTGGGGCATGGCTGATGAGTTTGAGCTTGCTCGAGAGCGACTAGGGGAAGTCGTAGACTTTGAGCTAATGCTTGGCGGCATCAACACGCACGGCACACAGCCTATTGGCGACTATGGCCGTCGCTTTCTAATGCGATTGTGGCGCGAGGTTCAGGCAACGACTGGACAGACTTTCGGTTTTAAGCTGCCGGAACAGTATATTCACAACTCAGCTCGAACCTGTTTGGCTCTGCAAGCTGCAAGAGAGCTGGTTGCTACAGTGCCGTTTGAATTTCTTCATGCCTTGCAGCGAGCGTTCTTTGTCGATGGGCTAGATATCACGAACGAAACTGTGATCATGGCCTGTGCCGAACAGGTGAATATCGACCCACAAGATTTGATTGGCGAAATGGACGAGCCGAAACACCTCGAATCTATCCGTTTTCAATTTGAGGCGGCAAGTGGCTTTGGAACCCAGGCGTTACCGAGTTTAGCAGAACTAAAATCAGGTGAGCTTAAACTAGTCGCTGGAGGCTATGTCGATGCTGACATGTTGGCTTCGCTGCTCGTGGATGCTGGTTAGAAAAACTCGGCGACCGCAGGTCGAAAACGATCCATGTCCACTAAGAAAGAGTCGTGGCCCTGTATTGAAGCAAGTCGTTTAAACGTCACTTCGGGGATGGCTTCATCCAGAGCTAGGGCGAGTTCTTCCTGTTGCGAAACAGGGAATAGGAAATCCGTTTCAACCCCGATAATGAGGGCTGCCTCAAGCTGAAGACTAGTAAAGCTAGCTTCTAAGCTACCGCCATGGTCGGCGGCATCAAACAGATCCATCGCGCGTGATAGGTACAGGTAACAATTGGGGTCGAATGTTCCGATGAAACGGTTCGCATGGCTTTCAAGGTAAGACTCGACCTCAAAATCCATACCAAAAGGATTGTCCGGTTCTAACGTATCCGTTGTGCGTTCGCGTCCGAAACGTTCGGCCCATTCTGCAGCGGATCGATAAGTGATCATGCCAAGCTTTCGCGCAAAACGCATACCCTGAATTGGCCCATTGCCTGGAATTTTATAGTTGCCCTGTTGCCAATCGCTGTCTTTACGGATCATTTCGCGCTGCAGGGATCGCAAGGCTATTGAAAATGGCAGACTTCGCGCAGCAGATGAAATGGAAACCAAGCGGCGGCTGCGCCCGGGTTGGGTGAGGCAAAAAGCTAAAGCAGTCATACCACCCATGGAGGAGCCAATCACCGTGTGAAGCTGTGAGACGCCGATATGATTCAACACGTATGCCGCAGAGTTTGCGACGTCCTCAACGGTTAGGACGGGAAAAGTTAGGCGATAGAGTTCGTTTGTCGTTGGATCGACGCTGGCAGGCCCCGTAGTGCCGAAACAGCTACCGAGTGAGTTGACGCAGACAACATAGTAGCGGTTGCTATCGATGGGCTTGCCAGGACCAACCATGTCTTCCCACCAACCCGCGGAAGGATCCGCTGGGCTTGAAGCTGCGTGCGCCGACGGTGACAAGCCCGTAAAGATGAGGACGCAATTGTCTTTGGCCGCGTTTAGCTCTCCCCAAGTTTCATAGGCGAATGTGGGGGATTGCAAGGCACCACGCTGCATCGCGAAAGGCCCATCTAGTGTGACGGTTTGAACTGCTGACACCGCACTTCCTGGTTATTCAGAGGGCGCCACGATAGTAGAAACCAGTTTCGCACGCCAGTTGACCTAACCGCCGGTATCGGCTTGCCCAGCTCGCTTCTCCGCGAGTCGGGCACCACGTAGAACGTTGGGTAGGGCGTAGTTGCCCTCGTGGCAGGCATATTCGTAAAGTGGTCCAGCGGTAACGCCTCTACTGGCTTGGTCGGTGGTCATTGGTGCAGATGCCGACCAGGGCTGGGTAAACATATTTGGATCCTCAACCGTGAATGTATAGTCGATGGTCTTCGCATCGATTCGCGTAAACCGCTCAGTGAGTTTGAGGCTAAGTCGAGCTTTGCGCCAAGGCCAAGCCCAATAGTCCGCGGATTTGTCCGCAAAACCTTGTGAGACAACAACCAGCGTGTCGCCTTCCCAGTGGCCGCGTGCATCGCCCAGCCACTGGCCCAGCTTCGTGTCGATGTGGGGACGGCCATCTAGCGGAATGAGGCGATACTCATGATACATCTCATGGTTGATGGCGAGCCAATCCTCGGTTAAGAAGATCTGATAATTCATATTGTAAGGCTGGAGAGGTGCCATGGTGATGCCGTCAGACAAACAGCGTTCGCCGGTATCCATGTCTACAAAGCTATTGAAAGGGCCGATGCCATACCGGGCCCGTTGCGCGTCAGACTCTGCTTTAGCTGAGGGCTGCCAGGGAATTCGACCGTTGGGCGGGTCGTATATCAAAGCGGTCCTACCGTCAGCAAGTGCTTGCATACCGGGGTCTAACCACTCCCGGTTGTAGCCTCCGACACTTCCCGGTGGTGGGTTTTCGCTACGAGCCGTCAGTGTTCGCTCCGCTGACTCTGACATTTCAGCCATTTCTTGAGCAGACAGCGTCTTTTCGTTGCTCACATTCTCAGGTCGTTCTAGCGGCGTGAGAGTAGCTGTTGTCCAGATTCCGGATAAATCAGGTTTCCCTGAAGCCGTCCTCGGTACATCTGCAGTTGCGGTGGTGGTTAAAAAAATAGTGACGATAGACAGTAGGAAGTTGCGGCTATTCATCGACATTACCCTCTATGTTGTTTTCGTTTGCTGACTTGCTCAGGTGTCCATACATGAGTTCTTCCACATGTTCGATACACCTAAAGTCGAGAAGTTGCGCGTTAGGATGAACATTCTTGTAGAGAATGACCTCGAGCGTCCACGGTCTTGTATAAACAGACGGATCCGTAAGCGTCGCGCGGTAGCGTAAGTGGTGCGCGGACATGAGATCGTATCTTTCCTCGACCTGCAAAGCGCCAGAGTGAAGATTTCCTGCTCGATCAAGCCAAGTATCAGGTACTTGTGCCGACACGTCGACGACCAAGGTGTCGCCCTCCCAGCGTGCTAAAGAATGTCCCATCCAAGTGTCCACGGGTGCTTCAAAGTCGGGTTGATCGACGTAAAGGGTCCGGCTTGCTTGAGCGAATTCGTAGGCGATAAAGACGTGATCTGGAATTTGTACGATTTGTAGTGGAAACGGCATGTAGTTCGCTCGAGGAACGCCGGGCATGTAACACTTAACCGCAGGGTCAAGAGCATGGCGATCGGCAAAGTTTCTCTTTTGCTGTGCCCGAGCCTCCGGCAGATACGGAATTTGCCCGCCGATGACCGCGCCGAGGTTGCCACGTGCTGCGCCAAGCGCACCCGCGGCGAGTATGCTACTCGCCGATCCAATGTTCGCTTCAACGTTGAAGTGATCTGGACCCATAGCTTGCCAGATCCCATTCAGATCTGGTTTTCCCTGCTGGGTCCGTGGCACCTCGCCCATCACACTCCAGCCAAAAGGGGCAAAGAGCTGAAAAGCGATCAAACTCGTTATAAGACGTTTTGTGAGTGACATGTGAACCTGTCTTCCTTATGTGATGAGGCGTAATGAAGGCGTGGTGAGTTTCTGCCAAGATGGATAAGATGGCGCATTCAAACATTGATCTCAACCTAGTTGTTTGAAGGAGGAGAGTGATGCGAAAAGTTCTGATTGGATTGTTGCTGACAACTTTGGCCGTAAGTGGCGTTGACGTGTTCGGAGAAGTCACGCGCGCGAGTAGATGGGTGGACCGGGTCGTGCTTACATCTGAAGGCGAGCTCCTTGGCCGTGTTGAAGACTTTGCGCTTGAAGAAGAGTCTTTGAAGGTCTCCTACATCGTGGTGTCTGTCGGTAGTTACTTGATCGAGCAGAACCTCATAGCGGTTACACCTGACTCGCTACAAGAATCAGACGATGGTGCTTATTTAGTGATTGCCGCTGAAGCCCTGCTTGATGCGCCCAGGTTCGCGGCTGAAGCTTGGCCTGAAGAGGCGCAAATAGATTCCCCACCTTTGAAGGCGGCGTCACAAGCGAGCGGAGCTGCATCAGAGTCGGATAGTGGTTCGGCAGAAATTGTTGCCGCGCACCGTCGACTCACGGTGGATAACGAAGGTAAAATGTCCGTCACCGAAATTGAACAACCCCAAACGGCCATTAGCTCTGGAGGTGTCACACCAAAGACCTACCGGACTGGAATAATCGACGACCAATCGGGCGAACCCCAATTTAGTCGATTTGACGTAAATAAAGATGGCTATCTGTCGCGGCGGGAAATCGCTCCGTACTTTGGGCCTGGCCTTAAGTTCAGTAGTTTTGATACTGACGGCAATGGTGGGTTGGATCCTTTTGAACTTGAGGTGCTGAAAAGCCGTCAGTAAAAACCACATCTTAGCGTCGTATGATCGTCGTTCGAACGATCGCGCGCCCATTGCTGAAATCCAATTATAAAATACTTGTAACCGAATACCTGTTACTCAATACCAAAGAAAGAGGAACGAACTATGACGGATGGTCACACGCCGTTGCGTGATCCGTTACGAAACAAAGGCAGCGCCTTTAACGAAGAAGAACGCCGCGCCCATGGTCTCGAAGGGCTATTGCCTGCGTCAGTCCAGACCCAGACTCAACAAGCGCAACGCGCCTACCGAACCATTTCTGCGCAAAGCTCAGCTCTGCAAAAATACCGGGAACTAATGAGTCTGCAGGATCGAAATGAATACCTATTCTATCGAGTCCTGCTCGATAACCTCGCTGAGTTTATGCCGATTGTGTACACGCCAACTGTGGGCGAGGCGGCCCAGAAGTACTCGGCGGTCTTCCAACGCGGTCGTGGTTTGTGGATCACCCCAGAACACAAGGGTCGCATTGCGGATGTCATTTCAGCCGCTGTCGGCGACCGTGATATACGGCTGCTTGTTGTTACCGACAATGAAGCTGTTCTCGGTCTTGGAGATCAAGGTGCAGGAGGTATGACGATCTCCATCGGCAAACTAGCGCTCTACACGGCATGCGCAGGAATTGCGCCGGAATCCACGCTGCCGATCAGTTTGGATGTTGGTACCGACAACAAGGCGTTGCGCGAAAATCCGGATTACTTAGGGCTAAATCAAAGTCGACTCCGGGGTGAGGCCTACGACGAGTTGGTTGAGGAATTTGTTAGCGGTGTGCGCCAACTCTATCCAAAGGCGATGATTCAATGGGAAGACTTTCGTAAAGATAACGCGCTCAATATCCTGGATCGGTATCGGTCTCGCGTGCCATCGTTTAACGATGACATCCAGGGAACGGGAGCAGTGACACTTGCGGGGGTGTACTCGGCGTTGCGAATCTTGATACTGAAGATATCACGCAGCAACGTTTTCTGATCCATGGCGCCGGAGCCGCTGGTTTGGGTATCGCGCGCCAGATAAAGGCTGCCCTCAAAGCGGCTGGCATAGCCGAGCAAAACCTAGATGACCATATTGGTTTGCTTGATAGCAAAGGATTGCTTGTAACCGACCAACAAATTTCGGATCACTATAAGCAAGAGCTCGCCTGGAACCCGGAATCAGCCCAACGTTATGCACTCGAAGACTCGGAAAAAAGAGATTTGCTGAGCGTCGTGCGACAGTACAAACCAACGGTGCTCATCGGTTCTTCTGGCCAAACTGGCGCTTTCAACGAGGATGTCGTCCGCACAATGTTCGCGAGCTGCAAAAGGCCTGTGATCTTACCGCTGTCAAATCCAACAAGTTCTGCAGAGGCGGTTCCGGCTGACCTTCTCCAGTGGACCGACGGTCAGGCTATTATCGCAACCGGTAGTCCCTTTGAGCCCGTTGAATTTAACGGCGTAACTCACCGATTTGGGCAAGGTAACAACGTCTTCATATTTCCGGCACTTGGTTTTGCAACGATGCTCGGGAACGTCCGCGAGGTCAGTGACGACATGATCACAGCTGCGGCGCAGTCGCTTGCAGAAGCGATGCATCAAGATGAACTTGATCAAGGTTTGCTGTATCCGGAAGTTAGCAGGTTAAGAGAGACGACTCATGCAGTGACGGTTGGCGTTTTACGCTCAGCGATCAACGAAGACGTTGCTGATCTCCAAAAAGGTACCGACCTAGAAACATTAGTTAAAGAATCTATGTGGGACCCAGGCTACGACTAGTGCTCAGACTTCGGTCGAGGGCGTAGTAGCAGTTGCACCTCGATGCATAACCCAGGCAGCCAACGGCCCAGCCGTCTGTTAAAACGATACCACCACTCGTAGTTCTCCAGATTTCGTAACAAGCCTCCAGAGATAATTCTAAACCCTCGCGCCTCAACTTCTTCGAAGTAGGGTGCGAGATCACGCCGGATCGAGCGCAGTGAGTAAGTCTGTATGTGATCGGAACCGCGCAAACCAAAACGCCTCACTAAAGCGCGGCGGAGCATAGCGATAGGTTCCGGGAAAATTGGCACGCCAACTACCAGCAATCCATCTTGTTTCATGATTCGATGAAACTCAGTGATTAGCTGATCAGGCTTGTCCAGATGTTCGAGAAGTTGTTCGCTGACCACGACGTCAAAACTAGCATCGACCAGATCGAGTGGCTTGTTAGCGTCGCCGCCAATGATGCGGTACGGATTGTTGTCATAGACGTCGTCTTTTCGTTCAGGGTCTATATCTAAGCCAAGTAGGTCAAAACGATTGGCGATATCGGCAGCTTCAAGGTATAGAAAAGTTCGTCCGAAACCGGCGCCGATGTCGACTAGGGCAAGTGGTTCAGGGTTCACTGGCTGGGTGATAGCCTCACCCACCTTGTCACGGCGGGCGAGCCATTCTTTGAGCGATTCTGCCAGGGCGGGGTAACGAGCTAGGCGAAGCCTAAACTTGACCTTGGCAGGTTCAACACCAAATGCCCAGACGTCTTTATCCGGACGGAACTGTATCCACAAAGCTTGAAACCTAGGTTGTTAAACGTGGAAAACGTAATTCATTTTTGCTGTAGACGCTACATCTGAGTGAGCGAAACTGCACGACTCCAAGGGATGCACTTCCCGTTATGGCGGAAGAGGTAGGAGTCGAACCCACCAGGCACGTATTCGCACCTCAACGGCTTTGAAGGCCGCGCGCCCCACCGGAGACGATGCTCTTCCGAGATCGAGTATACCAACTTATTCCACGCTGACGTCCTTAGAGGTGATCGCGTAGTAGCTTGCGATGATTTTCCTCGCGACGCGTGAAGCCGCGAGAATCAAAATATTCCAAGATATCGATCGCTACGTTTCGGCCAATTCCAGTGCGATCTCGAAACTCACGTACCGTGAAAGAACCTGTTTGTGCCAGCTCTGCAACTCGACGTGCGACCTGATTCAAGACCTCTGGTGTATAAAATCGATGATCTGCGATCTGTACAAGATAACCTCGCTTGGCGAGTTCTTTGAGGGCTTTTTGGACTTCTGGCTGCGGTTGTTGCCAAGCCTTTGCTAAGTCGCCGCTTGATGGTGGTTGGATGTCGTCGAGAGATTTTTCGGCTCGGCTCCACAAACTTTGTAACGCTTCTGGTAGAGCGGCTTGATGACTTGGTAAGCCATAGACACCATTTAAGACGCGTAGGCGATTAGCTTGCACCAAGGCAGATAACACTTGATCGAGTAGAGGTTTGGGGATGTCTTTGAAAGCGTCAACCTTCAAGCCTCTGCTCGATGGGTTGGCATCCAAGTGTTTCGTGATTCGATCCACAATGTTCTTGGCGTACTCACCGAGGGCGCTTTTGCCAATGGCGAAACCAGCGAGTTCCATAGCGGCATGCTGCGAGAGGATTTTCTGTGTTTGTCCCTCTGTTAGCTGCCATAGGTCGCGAAAATCCCTAATTGTAAAAGCCTGGTTGCTTAACAGGGCGTTGCAGCATTGGCTTGGGTCAGGCTGGTTGTAAGCTGCAAGAGCTGCGAGGCGCACAGGCGTTCTTCGACGTTGTGTTATCTCTTCCTGCGCGAAAACAACTCGACCACCGCCCAGAGTGGTGTCTAAGCCGTGATCTCGAATCACGAGGTGATCACTATGGCAGACCGGCAACGGGTCGTCACAGATGAGGTCGACCAGGCGAGAACTTCCGGGTGCCATTCTTGAGCCAGTATGTAAGGCAACGTGTCCTGTGGTGTGGCTGGTCGCGTGGTAAATGTGGACCGGAGTCCACTGTTTGATAGAGCGTGGAAAGTCGTTCAGAACACTTAATTCGACAGTGATTTCCCTATGTTGACGGGGTGGGACACTGGTGAGCCAGTCGCCGCGACCGATGCTTTCTAGATCTAGGCCGCTGATGTTTATGGCGCTTCTGTCACCGCGCTGGGCGATTTCCGTTTCCTGGTTTTGTATACGCAGCCCTCTTACCCGGACCCGTTCTCCAGAGGGAAAGTGAAACAATTCTGTGCCATTTGCTATTGCACCGGAGTGGGCTGTGCCAGTGACAACGACGCCGCTGCCTTTGACGATAAAACTTCGGTCGATTGCGAGTCGAAATGGTTCGTCAGCAGAGTCGGTTCGTTCACTTGTTTCAACGGCTCGAAGAGCCTCAAGCAGCGCTTTGAACGAGTTGGGTTGTTCGATTGTGGTGCGATAAACGTTTGCGCCCTCTAAGAACGATGAGCTGACCAGATTTTGTATCTCCTGCTCACAAACATCGAGACGTTCTGGTGGCACACGGTCACATTTTGTCATCACAACGAGACCGCGTTTAACGCCGACAAGACTCAAGATCTCTAGGTGCTCTTTACTTTGCGGCATTGGCCCGTCGTCTGCAGCGATCACGAGGAGAGCAAATTGGTCGGCGGCGACACCGGCCACCATATTGTGTATGAACTTCTGGTGGCCGGGGACATCTACAAAACCGATGTTGCCGTTGTCAATGTAGGCGAAGCCAAGGTCGATGGTAAGGCTGCGCGCCTGCTCTTCCGCAAGGCGGTCAGTGTTGACACCAGTCAGCGCGTTAACTAGCGACGTCTTGCCGTGATCCACGTGACCTGCAAGCGTGACGATCATGCCAACTCTGCGAGTGTTTCGAGGAGCTCGTCCATTGGGTCAGCACCTCGCATGTCGAGCCAAACTCTGTCGTCGGCAATTCTGCCGACGACTGGCGTGCTCAGTTCGCGCAACATGTGAAGGACTTTTTCGGCGTTGTGATCAGGGTCTTTGATCGTTACCGCAACCGAAGGTAGGTGCTTGTCAGGAAGTGCACCGCTGCCGATCTGTCCCGTGCTTTCGCAGACGTCTGTCCGCCAATGTGTGGGCAATGCTTCTTGCACAATTCTTGCCCGTCGCTCTAATTCCTCTTGTGAAAGCGTTAGCGTCTTGAGTAGAGGGAGGACAGTTTGTAGTTGGTCTGGTTGTTCGTAGAGCTTTAATGTTTCTTCAAGAATCGCGAGCGTAATTTTATCTGCGCGTAAGGCGCGTTTGAGTGGATTCTTCTTGAGCTCAGCCAGTAGATCGGCGCGGCCAACGATGATACCCGCTTGCACGCCGCCCAGTAGTTTGTCGCCGCTGAAGGTAACCAGATCGATGCCTTGTTCTAGAATGGATGTTGGAGTCGGTTCTTCCGGTAGTCCCCAGTTTGTGAGATTTACTAAGGTGCCGCTGCCCACGTCCACGCAGCTCGGGATGTCGTGTTTTTTGCTAAGAGCGGCGAGTTCGGCGGCGGACACGTCTTTGGTGAATCCGCTAACGTGGTAGTTACTCGGATGCACTTTGAGCAACATCGCGGCTCCGTCGGCGGCCGATTCGTAGTCACGTAGGTGAGTGCGGTTGGTGGTGCCAACTTCCACCAGGGTACAGCCACTCCGTGACATGAGTTCTGGAAGGCGAAAGCTACCGCCTATTTCAATGAGCTCGCCGCGCGATACCGGTACTGATTTACCTAATGCAAAGGTATTTAAGACGAGCAAAAGGGCGGCAGCGTTGTTGTTGACCACTGTTGCTGCTTCGCAACCAGTTATCCTTTTAAGCCGCTCCTCAATGATCGTGTCTCGATCGCCGCGGCTACCTAGTGCAATATCAAACTCGAGATTGATCGGACGAGTGACTAGGTGTTCGACTCTTTGCCAAAGATCGGCACTCAATAGAGAACGGCCGAGGTTGGTATGGATGACCGTGCCGGTAAGATTAAACACAGACTGGTAAGTGCTAAATCGAAGCGCCTCTCTTACAGGCGTTGCGTATTCCCCTGGTGTTGTCACCCATTCTGGGATCGAGTTCTGTGCCGATTTCCGAATGTGTCCTTGAAGATCTCTCACCGTGTCTCGTACAGCTTGATGCCCAAATTCAGCGATCATCGGTGCGATGTGATCGTCCTTAAGTATGTGTTCAACCGAGGGGAGCTCTCGAAGGTCGGGCATAGAAGGTTCAGCAAAACCGTCAGTGTAACCAATCAGCGCTTGGTGAAAAACTCATGCAGGGTCCAAAACTCGCTCTTTGACCGACACTAGAATGGTGCTTAATGCCTAAATAGTCTTCAAACCGGGATTTATATAACAAAAAAGACGGAATATTGACGCTCAAACGCTTCCTTTAACCGATTAAACCGATTAGAGTGCTGCCATCGAATTGAAAAAAACGATTAAAACGATTGTAACGATTAAACCGATCTGTCTCATCAAAGGTACAGATCGGCTTAAGAATAAGGATCGGCTCAATTTGAAGTAATGATCGATTGAAACCACGTTTTAATCGGGCATGGAAAGAGTCAAGATACCCTCGCGGGTACGCAGTACTAAAAGTAGTCGACAACGAGAAAAGAGCAAAATGGCGGGAAACGAAACAACATACTTAACACCTACAGAGGTTGCAGGGCTGTTGATGGTTTCTCCGATCACCGTTCGACAGTGGGCGCAGAAGGGCTTGCTGGATGCACGGACCACAGCCGGTGGGCATCGACGTTTCCTAAAAGAGGACGTTGAGCGCTTTGCCCGGGAAAGGGGTGTTCAAATTGAACGATCTAGCCGCTCGATCTTAGTTGTAGATGACGATACACAGCTTAACAACTACCTAGTCGCCTTACTGACAGCTCAGGATGACGAGCTTGAAGTCTATAGCGCGGCCGATGGCTTTGAAGCGGGCCGACTGGTCCAGCAACATAAGCCTGAAGTGGTTTTGCTCGACATTATGATGCCGGGCATGGACGGGGTGACAGTTTGTCGATCAATCAAAAACGATCCGGAGACTTCGGATGCGTTAGTGATTGGCATGACAGGTCATTTCACCCCGCAAGTTGAGAGCCGTGTACTAGAGGCAGGTGCAGCAGTTTTGTTGAAGAAGCCTTTTTCGTCGCAGGAACTTTTGGATCATTGCGGACTTGTCTCCTTGCAGCCTGTTTAGAGCTATTAGGAGGGCGGAATGTTGTATACGGAGTCACATCAGGGAGCTCAGGAATCAGAAGTTAACGACTGGTTCCAGGTAGAAGAATTTGAAGTAGCCAAGGAACAAACGCGCGGCACTCGCGCCCGGGATCTTGGCGACGCGACAGACATGTATCTCGGTGAGATTGGTCGGGCTGACCTTCTGACCGCTGATGAGGAAAAAGCACTAGCTCGCAGGGTCCAAAAGGGCGACATGCAAGCACGAGCTGAAATGATTGAGGCCAATTTGCGCCTTGTCGTTAAAATCGCACGACGTTATCTCAACCGTGGTTTGCCGCTACTTGACCTAATCGAGGAAGGTAATCTCGGCTTGATCCGAGCAGTGGAGAAGTTTGACCCTAAGAAAGGATTCAGATTCTCAACTTATGCGACCTGGTGGATACGCCAAGCCGTCGAACGCGGTTTGATGAATCAGGCAAAAACGATTCGCTTGCCTATTCACATTGCCAAAGAGCTGAACACCTATCTGCGCGCCCAAAGGGAGCTTTCGCAAAAGCTCGATAGCGAACCATCACCCGAAGATGTCGCCGAACTTTTGGATAAGCCAGTTGCGGATGTACGTCGCCTCATGGAAATGGCCGAGAACATTGCTTGTACAGAAATTTCAGTCATCGAACCTGAGCGAGGCAGCTGGGATACGTTCGGGTCCGAACGAGAAGAAGATCCTTGGCAGCTTGTCCAGAGCGATCAACTGAAAGACCACTTAGGTGAATGGCTTGATACGTTGCCAGAAAAATCTCATGAAGTGATCTGCCGCCGTTTTGGTCTTCGTGGCTATGACGTGACGACGCTGGAAGAGGTCGGTCGTGCCATTGGACTCACTCGTGAACGGGTACGCCAGATTCAAGTCGATGCATTGAAGACACTGAAAGCGCTGATGGCCGAATCAGGGTTCGAACGCGACCAAGTGATCATGTAGAGATGCGCCAACTGCGCTAAAAGTCAGTCAGGGTTTGTCAGAGATTGAGTTGCTCATGCACAATGAGCGGCTCAACCCCTTCTATAAAGACAGCAAGTTAAAGCCCATGACTGAACCAACCAATGACTCCCGCAATCTACCTGCCGTCGCCTTCCTAGGTCTAGGTGTTATGGGCTTCCCGATGGCGGGACATCTGGCATCCGCGGGATACGCGGTGACCGTCTACAACCGCACGAAACGAAAAGCCGATGACTGGCTAAGCCAACATCAAAATGGTAATTGCGCAATCGGCGAAACTCCGGCGGAAGCTGCACGCGATGCAGACATCGTTGCCATGTGTGTTGGCAATGATGATGACGTACGTTCAGTTGTTTTTGGTGAGCAAGGTGCCTTGGGAGCGATGAAGCCAGGTAGCCTGCTGCTAGATCACACAACGGCTTCCGAGAGCCTCGCGAAGATTCTTGCAACGGCTTGTCACGATCAAGACATCGCTTGTCTCGATGCCCCGGTTTCAGGTGGGCAAGCAGGCGCCGAGAATGGGGCCCTAACCATTATGGTCGGCGGCTCGCCTGAAGAATTTTCCCGCGGTGAACCCCTGTTTGAAGTCTACGGTAAAAAACACAAATTGATGGGTGAACACGGTGCGGGCCAGCTGACAAAAATGGTCAATCAAATCTGTATCGCGGGTGTCTTGCAGGGCTTATCCGAAGGTGTGCACTTCGCGCAGCGTGCTGGTCTCGATGTAATGGAAGTTGTAGACGTCATCGCCCAAGGAGCGGCTCAGTCCTGGCAGATGGAAAATCGCGCCTCGACGATGACTGAAGATGAATTTGAATTTGGATTTGCAGTCGATTGGATGCGTAAGGACTTAGGCATCGCGCTTGCTACAGGCAGGGCGCTAGAAGCAAAACTGCCGCTTACAGCATTGGTCGATCAGTTTTACGCGGACGTTCAAGCACAAGGTGGCGGGCGATGGGATACGTCCAGTTTGTTACGCCGTCTAACGCCTGCGAAAACCTAAGTCGCCGCAACAAAAAAGCGGCCCGAAAGCCGCTTTATAACGCCAAAGCGTTAGTGTCTTAGCCTCGTTTGTCTAGCGCTACGAAATCACGCTTGTTGTAGCCTTTATAGAGTTGGCGAGGTCGACCGATCTTATATCCGCCGCTTATCATTTCACACCAGTGTGCTATCCAGCCTGGCGTCCGTCCTGTGGCGAATATCACCGTGAACATCTCTACCGGGATACCGATCGCTTTTAGGATGATGCCTGAATAGAAATCCACGTTAGGGTAGAGCCGCTTTTCGATAAAGTACTCATCTTCCAGCGCGATTTGTTCAAGACGCTGCGCCATCTGTAGCGTCGGATTGTCCTCAACACCCAGCTCGGCCAACACTTCGCGACAAGTTTGCTGCATGACTTTTGCACGAGGGTCGTAGTTCTTATAAACGCGATGGCCAAAACCCATGATCCGGAAAGGGTCGTCCTTGTCCTTGGCCTTCGCGATGTATTGATCAATATTATCTACGCTGCCAATCTCATCGAGCATATTCAAAACGGCTTCGTTGGCACCACCGTGGGATGGTCCCCAAAGGGCCGCAATGCCTGCGGCGATGGACGCAAAAGGATTGGCACCCGTAGAGCCTGCGAGGCGAACTGTGGATGTTGAAGCGTTTTGTTCGTGGTCGGCGTGGAGAAGGAAAATCTTGTCCATCGCTTTCGCGATGGTCGGACTTACTTTGTAGTCTTCACAAGGTGTGGCGAACATCATGTGCAAAAAGTTCTCGGCGTAACTTAAGTCGTTACGCGGATAGACAAAAGGTTGTCCTTGAGAATGTTTGTAGCACATCGCCGCAATTGTCGGGATCTTGGCGATCAGTCGATGCGCTGTGATCTTACGATGTATATCGTCATCGATATCGAGCGCGTCGTGGTAGAACGCAGAAAGCGCGCCAACGACACCACACATGACAGCCATTGGATGGGCATCCGGACGAAACCCTTGGAAAAACTGTCTTAAACTTTCGTGCACCATCGTGTGGTTTTTAATGGTGGAGACAAATTCTTCTTTCTCGCCAGCATTCGGGAGCTCACCATTGAGCAGGAGATAGCAGAGCTCTAGGTGGTCTGAATTTTCAGCGAGCTGTTCGATCGGATAGCCGCGATGCAGCAGGATGCCTTGGTCACCGTCGATAAAGGTAATAGCGCTATCACATGACGCTGTCGAAACAAATCCAGGGTCGTAAGTGAAGTAGCCTTGGCTGGTTAGCTTGGCGACGTCAATAACGTCTGGGCCTTCAGCGGCTTCGTATACAGGTAGTTCTATCGGGTCACCGCCATCGATTTGCAGCGTCGCCGACTTAGTGGCTTGATTCGCCATTTCATCCTCCCAAGTGGTCGAGCTGTCGCTCAACCGTTTCCGTGCCTCGTAGTCTATTTTGTGTGCTGCCGATCGCTTATTCGCCGGACCGTTCAACAACTCCACCCACCCGTTAACGTGCACTCTTTGCCTGAATCTTTGTTCGCGTCTCTGTCTGAGCCTCTGCCTGAGCTTGCTCAAGAAGCTGTTCTACAAACTTCTTTGGGGCCTCATGTGCTGCCAGACTGACACACTGATTCAACCGGTGCTTTAGTACGGTGGGGATGTGCAGACTATAAAGCCTACTTATGTGTGTCAATCGTCCCAGGTTATGGAGCGATCATGAGAGGTGATCACGCAAGCTATTCAGCCGCGGTTGACTTAGCCAAGCTTTGAGACGGGAATAGAGGCATATCGGGATTACTGTAAAAACGCACCATGACTCGACCGCCACTGTCGGGTATTGCATACGCCACGCGCTTGGCCATGTCGTAGTTGATAAGTTCTGCCAATATCAATTCACGACCGCGTTTAAGCAAACTGTCCCCTTTGCCGACTGCAAGTCGACTGTCTAATTCGTAAGTCAGCGTTCGTGCACTTAGTTCGTAAGGTGGCACGCGGTTTTCTTGGGAACCGGCCTGACCGTCGTTTTTGGCAGCCTTCGTGTTCACTTGATCGAGGTGCACGGTTAACTGGCTCGTTCTAAAGGTAGTATTGCCCTGGCTTGCGTTGACGTTGCCCCGAAAGACCGCCTTTTCTTCGTCCACATAGAGATTGAAAGAATCTGCTTCGATGGTGATGACAGGCACGGAAGGCGACATCATGACCAGGCTTGATTCTGCGTGGTTGACTGAAGGTTCGAGGGGCGGGGTAGCCTGACCGAGGACGGCCAAAGGTACGAGCACAGCGCTAAAGATCAGAGCGAAAGTTCTGATGCGCAAGGTCTCTACGTTGAGAAAGCGCGATGCTACCACGCAAGATCGTGCAATTGAACCAAAGATGGGTGGCTTAAAAGGCTGTTTGGTGTGAGTTTGCTTGGCATCGTCGTGGTGTGCGAATAGAATGGCCGCCGTTTGGACAGCGGTCCCAGTAGAAGTGCGACGATCTCGAGTATCTCGCCGGGCGTGGACGTGCCACGCTATCAAAATATGATCAATTCATCTGAAAGAAGGTCCACGGAATGAAGACAGACAGGCCGGTCAATCTGAATATATTTACGATCACGCTACCGTTTGTTGGGGTGGCGTCGTTCACCCACCGAGTTACGGGCATGATCTTGTTTGTCGGCTTCGCATTCGGTTTGTACGCGCTGCAGTTAGCATTGTCCTCACCAGAAGGCTTCGCGGAGGCTGCGACTCTGTCAGACTCGGTATTAGGAAGAATCATTTTTGTCGGGCTGATTTTCGCACTGTCTTATCATGTCCTTGCGGGCATCAAGCATCTGTTACTGGACTTTCACATTGGGGACACGTTTGAGGCGCAAAAGGTTGCATCGTTGATCGTGTTGGTCTTAGCGGTAATTGACACCGTCGTGTTTGGAGTATTGTTATGGTAACGCAGGTCTTGTCGTTTAGTCGGAGCGGATTGAGTGACTTCGTGTTGCAGAGAGTTACGGCTGTCATTCTTGGTGCATACACGGTGTGGTTGCTTGCATTCTTCTTGGGAGATGTCACGCACGCTTCATTGACCACTTTCTTTTGGTCGGGCCCGATGCAAATTTTCTCCACGCTGGCGTTGCTCTCAACCATCGCACACGCTTGGATAGGTATGTGGACGATAGGGACTGACTATCTTCGACCAGCGCATGTAGGCGGTTGGGCAACGAGCTATCGCTTCATCTATCAAATGGGCTGCATTCTTGTTTTGTTCGTATATCTGCTTTGGGCGCTCCGCCTAATCTGGCAGTTCTAGGAAAAGTTATGGCAAATATTCGAAAAATGGAGTTTGACGGGGTTATCGTCGGTGGTGGTGGGGCAGGCATGCGCGCAGCGCTGCAACTCGCCCAGTCGGGTCTTAAAACAGCAGTAATTACAAAAGTTTTCCCAACGAGGTCCCACACGGTTTCTGCGCAAGGCGGGATCACCTGTGCCATCGCTAGTGATGATCCGGATGACGATTGGCGTTGGCATATGTGCGACACGGTCAAAGGCTCCGATTACATTGGCGACCAAGACGCGATTGAGTACATGTGTTCTGAAGGGCCACAAGCCGTGTTTGAACTCGAACACATGGGCTTACCATTTTCTCGTACCGAGACAGGCAGAATTTACCAGCGCCCTTTTGGTGGCCAGTCGAAAGATTTTGGTAAGGGCGGACAGGCTGCAAGAACGTGTGCTGCGGCAGACCGAACCGGTCACGCGCTTTTACATACGCTCTATCAAGCGAATCTAAAAGCCAATACCACGTTTCTGAATGAGTGGTTCGCGGTCGATATTGTTCGTAATCAAGACGGTGTGGTTGTTGGTGTGATTGCGATCTGTATGGAAACCGGCGAAGTCGTATTTGTCTCATCGCGCTCTACGGTATTCGCGACCGGTGGTGCCGGACGAATTTATGCTTCGACGACCAATGCCTTAATGAATACCGGTGACGGGATTGGCATGGCTCTGCGTTCGGATGTACCAGTTCAAGACATTGAAATGTGGCAGTTCCATCCAACCGGAATCGCCGGAGCGGGTGTTTTGGTGACAGAAGGCTGTCGCGGTGAGGGTGGCTATCTCATTAACAAAGACGGCGAGCGATTTATGGAGCGCTATGCGCCGACCGCTAAAGATTTGGCTGGTCGCGACGTCGTTGCGCGGTCTATGGTCATGGAGATACTGGACGGTAAAGGTTGTGGACCCGAAGCCGATCACGTCATGTTAAAGCTCGATCATCTTGGCGAAGATGTATTGAATAGTCGTCTGCCCGGTATTTTGGAGCTCTCGCGAACATTTGCTCATGTAGATCCGATTAAGGAACCAATCCCAGTTGTGCCAACCTGTCACTACATGATGGGCGGCATCGCGACTCAAGTCAGCGGCCAAGCTTTGACGCAAATTAATGGCACTGACGAAGCGGTTCAAGGTCTCTACGCGGCTGGCGAAGTCGCTTGTGTAAGTGTGCACGGGGCAAATCGGTTAGGCGGAAACTCGCTGCTCGATCTGGTGGTCTTCGGACGCGCTGCTGGGTTGCATATTGAGGAAGTGATGCGCCAAGGCGTTTCGTATCGCGATGCGAGCGAGTCAGATTTGGAGGCATCGCTCGCCCGACTAAATCGCTGGGAAGAATCCACGGGGGGCGAAAGCGTCGCCGCGCTCAAGAAAGAATTGCAAACTGTCATGCAAAACAATTTCGGTGTGTTTCGGACCGAGGAGCATATGCAAACCGGTATTAAGGCGCTCGCAGATTTGCGGACACGCATCGGTGAGGCACATCTCCCAGACAAATCCAGCGCTTTCAACACAGCCCGCTTAGAAGCCTTGGAACTCGACAATTTGTTAGAAGTCGCAGAAGCGACAGCGATTGCTGCCGAGGCGAGAAAGGAAAGCCGTGGCGCGCATGCGCGGGATGACTATCAAGAGCGTGATGATGAGAATTGGCTTTCGCACTCATTGTACTTTCCGAGTGAGAAGCGTCTAGGTAAGCGAGACGTGAATTTCACGCCGAAGACCGTAGATACGTTTGAGCCGATGGAACGCGTTTACTAACTGCAATTAATTGAATTCTCAGGACACATAGACATGCAAGTAAGTGTTTATCGCTACAACCCCGACCTGGACGAAGTGCCAGCGATGCGCGAGATGGAACTAGAGGTGCCGGATGGCCGCGACTTAATGGTGCTTGATGTACTTGAGTTGCTCAAAGCCGAGGATCCGACGCTCAGTTATCGTCGTTCGTGTCGCGAGGGAGTCTGTGGCTCAGACGGGGTAAACATGAACGGTAAGAATGGCTTGGCGTGCATCACCCCGGTTTCCGAAGTGATCAAGCGTAACAAGCTCGTTCTGAGACCACTCCCAGGACTGCCGGTGATTAGAGATCTGGTTGTAGATATGAGTCAGTTCTACGCGCAGTACGAGAAAATCCAGCCGTACTTAATCAACAACAATCCGCCACCGGCTCAAGAACGTTTGCAAACGCAGGAAGATCGAGAGGAACTGGATGGTCTTTATGAATGCATTCTCTGTGCATGTTGCTCAACTTCCTGTCCTTCGTTTTGGTGGAATCCCGACAAGTTTATTGGTCCCGCTGGGTTGTTGCAGGCGTATCGTTTCTTAGCTGATACACGTGATACTGCTACTGCTGAACGGTTAGCGAACCTGGACGATCCGTTTAGCGTCTTTCGTTGTCGCGGTATCATGAATTGTGTCAACGTATGTCCGAAGGGATTAAATCCGACCCGCGCCATAGGTAAGATCCGTACTATGCTTATGCAACAAGGGGCTTAGGCCAGACTAAAGACACTTACCTTTCGCAGGAGAGGCAAGCTTGAGTGACACGCCGATCGATGACGGATTCATGCAGCGGATGCAGCAAAGTTCGCATTTGTCTGGCCAAAATGCAGCCTATATAGAAGCGCTGTACGAAACTTATCTAGAAGACCCGTCTGTCGTTAGTGAAAATTGGCGAGCATATTTTGCGTCGATCGCAAATTCGGAAAACCTCCCTCAGAACGAACAAGCTCACTCAACTATCGTCCAGCATTTTGAACGTCTCGGCCGCAATCGGCTTAAAGCTAGACCTGAAAAAGTAGCCACGAATATTGCGACCGAACACGAAAGCAAACAGATGCGTGTTCAAGACCTTGTTTCAGCCTATCGCCACCGCGGACACAAACGCGCAAACATAGATCCTTTGGGGATGATGGAGCGACCGGTCATGCCGGTTCTGGATTTGGCTTACCACCATCTGAATCTGGCGGATTTAGAAGAGACTTTCCAGACAGGCACTTTTCACTATGGTGATACGAGTGCCAAGCTAAGAGACTTGGTCGATGCACTGGAGCAGACCTATTGTGGATCTATCGCAGCCGAGTACATGCACATTGTCGACGCAGGCGAGCAACTGTGGGTTCAGAGTCGGCTAGAAGCTGCACGCGGTCGACCACACTTTTCGCCAGATCAAAAAAGATCGATTTTAGAACGGCTTACTGCTGCGGAAGGTTTGGAGAAATACTTACAACGTCGCTATCCAGGCACCAAGCGTTTCGGTTTAGAAGGTGGCGAGAGTTTGATTCCAATGTTGCATGAGCTTCTGCAACGTCTGGGATCTCGCGGCGTGTGGGAGTCTGTTATCGCTATGGCACACCGAGGACGTTTGAATGTTCTTGTTAACGTGCTCGGTAAAAACCCTTCAGATCTGTTCGATGAGTTTGATGGCCATGTCACGCCTGGGGTTGGGAGTGGCGATGTGAAGTATCACCAGGGTTTTTCCTCCAACGTCATGACGTCAGGTGGAGAGATGCATCTCGCGTTGTCGTTTAATCCTTCCCACCTGGAAATTGTAGGTTCCGTCGCGGAAGGTTCTGTCCGTGCCCGCCAAGACCGTCGCAGGGACTACGACGGAATGCGCGTAGTACCGATCATCATTCACGGTGACGCGGCTTTTGCCGGTCAGGGTGTCGTGATGGAAACCTTTCAGATGTCTCAAACTCGCGGGTTTCGTACTGGCGGTTCCGTACACATCATCATCAACAACCAGATTGGCTTCACGACACACCGTCAGATTGATGCTCGTTCAACGGAGTATTGCACCGAAGTTGCCAAGATGGTCCAAGCGCCGATTTTTCATGTAAACGGGGACGACCCAGAGGCTGTCGTTTTTGCCACTCAGTTGGCGGCTGACTACCGGATGGAGTTCCACAAAGATGTCGTGATCGATCTGATTTGTTATCGCCGTCGTGGACATAACGAATCGGAAGAGCCGATGAAAACTCAGCCGATTATGTATCAGAAAATCAGGTCCCATCCAACGACATGGAGGCTATACGTCGACCAGCTCGTGGCTGAGGGCGTTGTTAGTGACCAGGAGGCAACAGAGGTCTCTGATCGCAATCGGGAAAAACTTGAAACTGGCGACAGTGTTGCTTTGAGCATTGTGCATGAGCCAGATGAATCCCTATTCGTTGATTGGAATCCTTATTTAGACCACGACTGGGAAGCCCGCGCTGATACCACTTTTGCAAAACATCGCTTTCAGGAACTGGCCGTTCAGCTAAATAACCTTCCGGAAGGGTTTGCGGTGCACAGGCAGGTTCAAAAAATCCTAGAAGACCGTCAGAAGATGGCTGATGGGGAACTTGCGGCCAACTGGGGTTTTGGCGAAGTGATGGCCTATGCCACGCTGATCGATGCCGGTGTACATGTCCGCTTAACTGGCCAAGATGTTGGCGTCGGTACGTTTTCGCACCGACACGCAGCGCTGCATAACCAGAGCCAAGGGAAGAGGATCATCCCACTTAACTTGCTGAAAGAAGATGTCACCTTCGACATCTACGATTCTCTACTTTCAGAAGAAGCCGTGCTCGCTTTTGAATATGGCTACGCGACTACAGCGCCAAACACATTGGTGGTGTGGGAGGCTCAGTTTGGGGACTTTGCAAACGGTGCTCAGGTGGTCATTGATCAGTTCATTAGTAGTGGCGAAACAAAGTGGTCGCGGCTATGCGGATTGACCATGCTTTTACCGCACGGTTTTGAAGGAGCAGGTCCGGAACATAGCTCGGCTCGACTTGAGCGATTTCTGCAGCTCTGTGCGGAACACAACATGCAAGTTTGCGTGCCTTCCACTCCGGCGCAGGTTTTTCACATGCTACGTCGACAAGCGTTGCGGCCTACCAGAAAGCCACTAATAGCTCTGACCCCAAAGAGCTTGTTACGGCATAAAGAAGCTGTTTCTTACGTAGACGATTTTTGTTCTGGGCGCTTTTTTAATGTACTAGAAGAAGTCGACGAACAGGACCCTGATAAAGTAGATCGCTTGGTGATATGTAGTGGTAAGGTCTACTACGACCTCCTAGAATCGCGGCGTGACAAGAAAGCAGACAACGTCGCGATAATTCGCCTGGAACAGCTTTATCCCTTTCCGGAAGAGGAATTTACAAGCGCGATTAAGCGCTATCCAAACTTAACGGAAGTGGTGTGGTGTCAAGAGGAGCCCATGAATCAAGGCGCCTGGTACAGCACACAACATCGTTTGCGTCGGGTCGTACTAACGCACAACGAAGCCCTATATCTCGTATATGCAGGCAGAGATGCTTTCGCCGCTCCGGCGGTAGGGCATGCGAGCATACACACTGAACAGCAAAACCAACTCGTGGCGGATGCACTCTTTGGTTAAGACAATAAATACCCTCTTAGCATTTATTGATTGCGAGGGTATAGGACAAGAATATGGATATTAAAACACCGGCGTTTCCAGAATCGATTACGGAAGGCACGGTCGCTCAGTGGTACAAGGCGCCGGGAGAATTCGCTCGTCGGGATGATGTCCTGGTCGATATAGAGACCGATAAAGTCGTCATGGAAGTGCTCGCTCTAGATGATGGCACGCTCACGGAGATCTTAAAGAACGAGGGTGACATTGTTGAGTCCGAAGAACTGCTTGGTCGTTTTGAAGTCGGCCCCGCAACATCTGTATCAAACTCTACCGACCCTGCGGGGACCTCTTCCTCGACGCCAGAAGAAGTAGACGGCGCCAGTCCTGCGGCGCGTAAATTAGCGACAGAATCAGGTGTGGCGATCGATTCCATTGTCGGCAGTGGTCGGGATGGTCGCGTCACTAAGGAAGACGTCGCTAAAGCTGTTGCGCAAGGCAGCGCCCAGAGAATTGGCGACAATGAGCCAGTTCGAACACCCGTGAAGGACGAGACGTGGCAAAGTGATGCCAGTCCACTAGATGTGTCTGGCGAGCGTATCGAGCGACGGGTGCCAATGACTCGACTGCGAGCAAGTATTGCTCGGCGCCTTGTAGAAGCGCAGCACAACGCTGCAATGCTGACGACATTTAATGAAGTTGATATGGCTCCGATCATGGCACTGCGCAAGCAATACCAAGATGATTTTCAAAAAGCGCACAATGGCACCCGGCTCGGTTACATGTCCTTTTTTGTACGAGCGGCTACAGAAGCCCTCAAACGCTTTCCTTCAGTCAACGCCTCTATAGACGGTGAAGATATCGTTTATCACGGGTACTACGATATTGGCGTAGCAGTCTCAACTGATCGAGGCTTGGTTGTGCCTGTTGTGCGGGAGGCGGATGCGCTTGGGATGGCGCAGATCGAAGATCAAATTAATGCCTATGGTGAGAAAGCACGGTCTGGAAAGCTCGCGCTAGAGGATATGGCAGGTGGTACGTTCACTATCTCGAATGGTGGAATATTTGGCTCGTTAATGTCGACGCCGATATTGAATGCACCACAAACTGGTGTTTTAGGGATGCACAAGATTCAGGAACGACCTGTAGTTGTGGATGGCGAAATTGTCATTCGCCCAATGATGAATCTGGCTTTGTCATACGATCATCGCCTCATCGACGGGCGCGAAGCCGTGCAGTTCCTGGTTGCGATCAAGGGTATGATCGAGGATCCGGCCCGAATTTTATTAGAACTTTGAGTAATTGACTTAATGAGTAACAATTTCGACGTAGTCGTCATCGGTGCAGGTCCTGCAGGTTATGCAGCCGCGATAAGGTGCGCACAGCTAGGGTTGAATACGGCCTGCATAGACAAATCTATCGGCAAAGATGGCCAGCCAACGCTAGGTGGCACCTGCCTAAATTGGGGATGTATCCCCTCAAAGGCACTGTTGGACGCTTCTCACAAGTACGTTGAAGCCAAAAATGAATTGGCTGAAGTTGGGATAAACACGGGTGACGTTTCGGTCGACGTGCCGAAGATGATTGCGCGCAAAGACGAAGTGGTAGCAGGTTTAACGGGTGGCATAGCGGGTCTGTTTACAGGCAATGGTGTCACCTCGTTTGCGGGAACCGGAAAATTGCTGTCCAACAAGCAGGTTGAGGTCGTTGATCACGATGGCGGTACACAGGTATTAGCAGCTGAGCATGTGATTTTAGCTCCGGGATCCGTTCCTGTAGACATTCCACCGGCGCCGCTGACGGAGGGCGTTGTTGTCGATTCGACGGGTGCTTTGGAATTCGATAGCGTCCCTGGTCGGCTTGGTGTGATTGGCGCCGGAGTTATTGGGCTTGAACTTGGAAGCGTCTGGAATCGCCTGGGTGCTGAAGTTACGGTGCTTGAGGCACTCGAAGATTTTCTTCCTATGGCTGACCAACGGATTGCGAGGGACGCTAAGAAAATTCTGAGTGGTCAAGGCGTTGATATACGTCTTGGTACTCGTGTTACAGGTGCGGAAGTAACCGATGCAGGTGTCGTAGTTTCATTCGATGACAAAGATGGGAGCCAAACGCTTATCGTTGACAAGCTTATAGTGGCAGTTGGCAGACGGCCTTACACCGATGAGCTTTTAGATCCAGATTCAGGTCTTGTAGTCGATGATCGTGGCTTTCTCGCTGTCGACGACACATGTGCCACTGAACAAGCTGGTGTGTATGCCGTTGGTGATGTTGTCAGAGGTCCAATGCTTGCTCACAAAGGCACCGAAGAAGGTGTCATGGTGGCCGAACGCATCGCCGGTTTTAAGCCGCAAGTCAACTACGAAACAATTCCATCGGTTATCTACACACATCCAGAAATAGCCTGGGTCGGAAAGACCGAGCAAGAACTCAAGAGTGAGGGTGTCGAGTTCAACGCAGGTTCGTTTCCTTTCGCTGCTAGCGGTAGGGCACTTGCTGCGAACGATACTCAAGGGATGGTCAAGGTCTTAGCCGATGCCGAAACCGATCGTATCTTGGGTGTCCACGTCTTAGGACCTCAGGCTTCCGAGATAGTCGCACAAGCTGTTATCGCCATGGAGTTTGACGCGAGCGCGGAAGACTTGGGCTTGATCATGTTTGCGCACCCGACATTATCGGAGGCGCTTCATGAAGCGGCACTGGGTGTTTCTGGCCATGCCATTCACATGATGAACCGCAAGCGCAAATAGTTCTTTTGTAGGGCAGTTACCGGTCGGAGAAAATCGTAAATAGACGAGCAACAGCGGCTAAGAATCGATAATATACGCGGCTGGCGTTAGCCCAGTTTTTCACTCAATCGACACTGCCCTATCCTTATCTTAGTCATCCGGCTCTTCGCTGGGGTGTCGCTAATGAAAGCAGTCGATTCGCGTGTTGAGACTTCCAGATGTGGGATTGGGCTATTGGGAACTTAAGAGATTTGACGGGTGGTAGGTCGTAAGTGGTCTGGTAACCCGTGGGTAAAATTTTGTTGAAATTGGATTAGGGGAAGGAGCAAAACGTGAACTTACATGAATACCAGGCAAAGGCCCTCTTTGCCGAGTATGGACTTCCGGTTTCGGAAGGCTATGCAGTTGATACCGCAGATGAGGCGGTACAGGCGGCAGAAAAAATTGGTGGCAGCCGTTGGGTCGTTAAAGTTCAAGTCCATGCTGGCGGTCGAGGCAAAGCAGGTGGGGTTAAGCTTGCAGATTCGCTCGATGAAGTTCGTGACTTTGCCAACAATTGGATTGGCAAGAACTTAGTTACTTTCCAGACCGACGAGCACGGCCAACCAGTCAGCAAAATATATGTCGAGAGTTGCACCGACATAGACACAGAGCTTTACCTCGGTGCGGTGGTAGATCGTGGTACTCGGCGTGTCGTATTCATGGCATCCACAGAAGGTGGGGTCGAGATTGAGAAGGTGGCGGAGGAGACTCCGGAGAAAATTCTACGTGCAACCGTAGACCCTTATGTTGGCGCGCAACCGTATCAAGGACGCCAGCTCGCATTTGATCTTGGTCTCAAGGGTCCTCAAATTCGTCAATTCGCGGATCTGTACATGGGCTTGGCAAAGCTCTTTACCGAGCTGGATTGTGCGCTGCTTGAAATCAATCCGCTGGTAATCACCTCAGAGGGCAACGTTCATTGCCTTGATGCAAAAGTAAATATAGATAGCAATGCGTTGTATCGACAGCCACGTTTAAGTGAATTGAACGACCCCTCACAAGAAGATGCAAGAGAGGCGCAAGCTGCTGAATTTGGACTCAACTACGTGGCGCTCGACGGCAACATAGGTTGCATGGTCAATGGCGCGGGGTTGGCGATGGGGACCATGGATCTAGTAAAGATTCACGGTGGTAACCCAGCTAACTTTTTAGATGTCGGCGGTGGTGCAACGAAAGAGGCTGTCGCTGAAGCGTTCAAGATCATTCTGTCCGACGCTTCTGTTAAGGCGGTATTGATTAATATCTTTGGCGGCATTGTTAGCTGCGCGACGATAGCTGAAGGCATTATCGGTGCTGTCGAAGAAGTTGGGGTTGAAGTACCGGTTGTCGTTCGCTTCGAAGGAAACAACTCAGCAGTGGGACGACAAACCTTGGCGGATAGTGGCTTAAACATCATTCCAGGAGAGTCGTTGGTCGATGCGGTAGAAAAAGCGGTAGCCGCAGCAGGAGGTCAGGCATGAGCATACTTATCGACAAAAATACCAAAGTGATCTGTCAGGGTTTTACGGGATCTCAAGGTACGTTACATAGTGAGCAAGCCATTGCTTATGGCACACAACTTGTTGGTGGTGTGACTCCGGGTAAGGGTGGTGGGACGCACTTAGATAGACCCATATTTGACACCGTTGCTGATGCAGTAGCTGCGACCGGGGCAACTGCCTCGGTTATCTACGTTCCGGCTGGGTTCTGTAAGGACTCTATTCTCGAAGCGATTGATGCCGGGATTGAGCTGATCGTCTGTATCACTGAAGGCATACCAACGTTGGATATGTTGACGGTAAAGGCTCGGTTAGAAATATCTGGCGCACGTATGGTTGGGCCAAATTGCTCGGGTGTGATTACCCCTGGTGAATGCAAGATCGGAATTATGCCTGGGGATATTCACCTGCCAGGCAAGGTTGGTATCGTTTCGCGATCCGGAACCCTAACCTATGAGGCGGTTAAGCAGACTACAGACCGCGGCTATGGGCAAAGCTCGTGCATTGGGATCGGTGGCGATCCAATTCCTGGTAGTCACTTCATCGATGTGCTGGAACTTTTTCAAGCCGATGATGCGACGGAAGCAATCGTCATGGTTGGCGAGATTGGTGGTACGGCTGAAGAAGAGGCCGCGGCGTACATCAAAGCCAACGTCACGAAACCTGTGGTTGGATACATTGCTGGTGTCACGGCGCCAGCGGGTAAACGCATGGGCCACGCAGGAGCGATTATTGCTGGTGGCAAAGGTACAGCAGATGACAAATTTGCCGCGCTTTCCGACGCGGGGGTTAAGACTGTGCGTTCACTTGCGGAGATTGGCGATGCGCTGGCAGAAGTGACGGGCTGGCAGTAATTTGAACGGCATGGTCTTGTACCTGGACCGAGTCCACATAAAGCGCGGCTTAGTTCGCGCTTTTTATTGAGCACAGCCCTTCTAAGATCAAGAGTAGATCGAGAGTAGGATTGAAAAAAAACGTAGCGACCCCATATACCGGGCACCTATTACTGGAGAATAGTGCATGAGCGAAGCACAAGCGGAAACCCATCAATTTCAAACTGAAGCGAAGCAGCTTCTACAATTGATGATTCATTCGTTGTATTCCAATCGTGAAATTTTCTTGCGCGAATTAATCTCGAACGCGTCGGATGCGATCGACAAACTACGCTTCAAAGCGATTGAGGATGGCGATCTTATTGCCGACGATCCTGACTATCGGATCGATATCACTTTTGACAAAGACGCGAAGACGCTCACGATCGCTGACAACGGCATTGGCATGACGAGAGAAGAGGTCATCGATCACCTGGGGACAATCGCAAAATCTGGGACTGCCGAATTTCTATCACGACTAAGTGGCGACCAAGCCAAAGACGCGCAACTTATTGGCCAATTTGGTGTCGGTTTCTATAGCGCCTTCATGGTTGCGGATGAAGTTGAGGTTCTGACCCGTGCTGCGGGCCTTACGCCTGATGCCGGTGTGCTATGGAGATCCAGGGGAGAAGACGCCTATGAGTTGGAAGGTGTAGAAGAACTTCCTCGAGGCACGAGCGTTATCCTCCATCTGAAGGAAGAAGCGGTCGATTTTGCTGAAGACTTTCGACTGCGCAATATTGTGCGTAAGTATTCAGACCACATCGGCGTACCGGTACGCATGATCAAGCCCGACAACGATCAAGGTAGCGGCGGTGAAGATGGTGATGACAATGATGAAAAAGTCGTCTCTACCGAGCCTGAATTTGAGGCTGTTAACTCTGCTCAAGCACTTTGGACACGGAGTCGAAGTGACGTGTCTGAGGATGAGTACAAAGAGTTCTACAAAGCAGTTTCACACGATTTTGATGATCCGCTGTCTTGGAGCCATAACAAGGTTGAAGGCAAACTCGAATACACCAGTCTGTTGTACATACCCAAGCGAGCACCTTTTGACCTTTATCAGCGTGAAGCACCGCGTGGCCTGAAACTTTACGTCCAGCGTGTATTCATCATGGACGAGGCAGAGCAGTTTTTACCGTTGTACCTGCGCTTTATGAAAGGCGTGGTTGATTCGAACGATCTGCCGTTGAATGTTTCTCGAGAAATCTTGCAACAAGACGAACGAGTTACCTCTATTCGAAACGCGTTAACGAAGCGTGCGCTGACCATGATGGACAACATGTCCAAGAAGGAACCTGAAGAATATCAGGCGTTTTGGGATGAGTTTGGAGAAGTGCTGAAAGAAGGTGCAGGTGAAGATTTTACAAATCGTGAGGCGCTCGCGAAGTTGCTAAGGTTTGCGACCACCAAGGGAGATGGCAGCACAAAATCGGTTTCCTTGGATACTTACTTGGAACGCAAAGTCGAAGCGCAGGACAAGATTTATTACATCTGCGCTGAAACTTTTGAAACAGCCAGCCGCAGTCCACATCTAGAGATCTTTAAGGATCGGGAAGTGGAAGTGCTTGTTATGTTCGACCGCATTGATGAGTGGTTGATGAGTATGCTGACTGAATACGACGGCACACAGTTTGTCGACGTTATGCGCGGTGATGTGACATTGCCAGGTGAAAGCAAAAGTGATGATGAGGACGATAAGAAGGATGATGAGGAGAAAGACGATCATCCACTTGTTGAACGTATCCAGGGTGTGCTGACTGAAAAAGTTGAAGGCGTGCGCACCTCTAAGCGATTGACTCAGTCGCCAGCTTGCTTGGTGTTATCCGAAGATGCGATGGGTGCACAGATGCGGCGAATCATGGAGCAGTCAGGGCAGGCGATGCCAGAAGCCAAGCCTTACTTCGAGTTTAATCCTGACCACCCATTGCTTAGTCGCCTAGACAGTGAACCTGATGAAGATCGGTTTGCGGAGCTGGTGGAGATACTATTCGATCAAGCGTCCCTGGCCGAGGGCGGCTCGCTACAAGACCCTGCGCAGTATGTAGATCGACTGAATCGTCTCTTACTCGAGTTGTTGGATCAGTAGTGAGCGTAACAATGTTCGCTCGGTCTTAGCCGATTTGAGCGAGCAATTCGAACGTGCGGATCTTTGTTTTGGACACGGAACAGACAACGCCTGGGATGAGGCCGTTTACTTGGTTTTGTCCTGTGCCGAGTTGGAAGACGATGAAGCGAATCTAGATCGACCACTCAATGAGGCGACGCTAGCCCATATTGAGAGTGTGGCTCAACGCCGGATTCAAGAAAGAGTTCCCCTTGTTTATCTGCTCAAACACTGCCGCTACATGGGGTACAAGTTCTCGATTGGGGAAGGAGTCATTGTGCCGCGCTCCCCGATTGGGTACTTGTTAAGAGAAGGATTAGCTCCTTGGCTCCCAGCCAATGTTGAATCGATAGTTGATCTTTGCTCCGGTTCTGGCTGTCTGGGGATTGTCGCGGCATATGAATTTCCTAGTGCGACGATAACTCTGGTTGAGATGGATCCGGAGGCGTTGTCCCTCGCTCAACAGAATGTAGCAGAGCATGGACTGGGGTCGCGTATTAAAATCGTCGCGGCGGATGCCACAAAGTGGCGACCTGAAGTCCCTGCGGATCTTGTGCTCGCCAACCCGCCTTATGTGGATGCCAGTGATATGGCACACCTACCAAGAGAGTTTCAGGCTGAGCCATCTTTTGGGCTGGCTGCGGGTTCTGATGGCTTAGATGTTATGAACCCCATAATCGATGCACGACGAGATTATGTTGCAGAAACTGGTCTAATTGTTGGCGAAGTTGGCGCTAGTGCCCCGGCTCTGTTGCGACGATATCCAAACCTACCGTTTATTTGGCCAGATTTGTATGCCGGTGGCGAAGGCGTCTTTCTGCTTGAAGGTAGCGCGCACAATTCTCATACTGCGCGCCTCTAGAGGGTCTGTGCGTTTTATTTCGCGCCATTTACAAGAATCGCCATATGGGCACTAAGCATGGCAGGTAACAGTTTCGGACAATTTTTTCGGGTAACGACATTTGGCGAGAGTCATGGCGTGGCCTTAGGTGCGGTAGTTGACGGTTGTCCGCCTGGTCTGGCCCTGTGTGAGGCAGACCTCCAGCAGGATCTGGATCGGCGCCGTCCTGGGCAATCAAAATACACGACCCAACGAAAGGAGTCGGACACCGTTAGAATCTTGTCCGGTGTTTTTGAAGGCCAAACGACAGGCACGGCGATCGGCCTAATCATCGAGAACGAAGATCAAAAGAGCAAAGATTACAGCGATATCGCTGAGATTTTTCGACCCGCCCACGCCGATCTCACCTATCACAAGAAATATGGCGTTCGCGACTATCGAGGGGGTGGTCGGGCATCTGCGCGGGAAACCACGATGCGGGTTGCGGCTGGGGCTATAGCGAAGAAGTTCTTGGCTGAAACGATTGGGGTAAAGGTACGAGGCTACCTTTCTCAAATTGGCGATATTGAATTGCCGATGGAAGACTGGGATGCGGTTGAGAACAATGCATTCTTTTGTGGTGCGCCAGGACGGTTAAGCGAGCTTGAGGCTCTCATCGATGGGTTGCGGCGGGACGGAAATTCCATCGGCGCCCAAGTTCGAGTGGTTGGTTCGAATATTCCTGTTGGGCTAGGTGAACCCGTCTTTGGCAAGCTGGATGCGGAGCTCGCGTATGGGCTCATGGGCATTAACGCAGTCAAAGCCGTTGAGATAGGAGATGGCGTCGGCGTTGTGACACAGAAGGGCACCGAACATCGCGACGAAATGACGAAAGACGGTTTCCTTAGCAACCATGCCGGTGGCGTGCTCGGTGGTATTTCGTCTGGTCAGGACATCATCGCGAGCATTGCCCTCAAGCCCACAAGTAGTCTCACAACACCTGGCCGTTCGATCGACGTGCACGGCAACGAGGTCGAGGTTGTGACGAAGGGTAGGCACGATCCATGTGTTGGTATCCGCGCGGTGCCCATTGCCGAAGCCATGGTCGCACTCGTGTTGATGGACCACTTTCTGCGAGACCGAGGTCAGATCTCGAATTCACGGTAGCTTTCTAACACTTCGAGAAAAGCCCGCGAGGCATTACTCATCGCTCGGTGAGGATTCACAATCGCGCCGAGGGTGCGGTGCATCGGTTCCCCAGGAACATCCAATACTTCTAACTCATCCGACATGCTAAGGGGTAAGACGCTCCAGCCAAGCCCAACGGAAACCAACATGCTCAGGGTCTCGAGATAGTTGGTTGACATAGTGGGCTCGAGGTTGATGCCAGCTTGAGCGAATCGTTCAAGCACGATCCTGCCAGTGTAAGTGCCGGTTCCGGGTAGTACGCAAGGTTGCTCGGCGAGCTCGTGGAGACTTGGCGCGCCGCTGGTCTTGTGTACGAAAACGAGCGGATCGTCCCAGATAGGGCGTATATCCAAATCGGGTGCGCCCTTGGGATCTAGGGTTGCGACAGCTAACTCAACTTCGCCATGACGAACCTGGCCATGGGCAATTTCTGAATCTTCAAAGGAGAGATTTAGATGCACATCTGGATATCGTTGCGTAAAGGTCTGTAACGCCGGTGCCAACCTATGTAGACCGATGTGATGTGAAGTGGCGATCGACAAGGTTCCCGCAACCTCATCCGTCAGTGCATGGAGTTTGCGTTCTGTGTCTGCCCACAGCGAAAGTACTAGCTCGGCTTGCCCAGCGAACATTTTCCCTGCTTCGGTCACATGCAGTTTTTTGCCGATGCGATCAAACAATGGGGTGCCCAGGGTTTGTTCTAGACTCTGTATCCTTTTGCTGACTGCGGGTTGTGTGAGGTGCAGTTCGTTCGCCGCTGCTGACACCGAGGCATGATTGGCAACTGCCAAGAAAGTCTCAAGTTCTACTGTGTTCATTGCGCATCGTTTGTGTTGAACAAGAAAGCCGCACCTTAACGAACTTCAGGAATGATTCCTATTAATTATCAAATATATAAAAATAATGAATTTGGATTATATAAAGGATGGCTTTAGACTGGCCGTCTGAATTTTTATTTGGAAGATGCGCCGTGCCACAAACGCTGTATGACAAGATCTGGGACACCCACTTGGTTGGAAAGCGACAGGATGGCAATAGCTTGCTCTATGTCGACCTACAGCTTCTCCACGAAGTGACTTCTCCGCAAGCATTTGAGGGTTTGTCGTTGGCTGATCGGCCGCTCTGGCGAGTTGATGCGAATCTAGCGACACCCGACCATAACGTGCCCACTGTTGGACGAGAAAAAGGTTTGGCGGGCATTACCGATCTGATTGCTCTTGAGCAGGTAGTGACACTGGACAAAAACTGCCAAAAGTACGGTGTCGAGCAGTTCGATATCTTGGATGAGCGTCAAGGCATTGTTCACGTGGTAGGTCCAGAGCAGGGCGCGACACTACCCGGGATGACAATCGTCTGCGGCGATAGCCACACGTCTACACACGGTGCGTTTGCAGCACTTGCCCAAGGGATTGGTACTTCTGAGGTAGAGCATGTCATGGCGACCCAGTGCCTGTTGCAGAACAAGGCTAAGAATTTTTCGGTGAGCGTCGAAGGTGAGCTGGCACCAGGTGTGTCTGCCAAGGACCTCATTTTGTACATCATTGGCAAGCTCGGTACGGCAGGCGCAACGGGACACACGATCGAATATCGCGGTAGCACGATTAGGGGCATGTCGATGGAAGGTCGGATGACGGTCTGCAACATGTCAATCGAAGCAGGGGCTCGAGCAGGCTTAGTCGCAGTTGATGATGTGACTTTGGATTACGTTAAAGGCAGACCGTTCGCGCCAACAGGGACGATGTGGGATAAAGCGGAAACCTATTGGCGGACGTTGGTTTCGGACGACGGCGCACATTTTGATAGCCACCTTGAAATAGACGCAGCGCAGGTCGTGCCTCAGATTACATGGGGTACCTCGCCAGAAATGGTGTTACCCATCAGTGGGCGCATTCCTGCGCCTGAAGATGCGACCGATGAGGTAACTCGGGAAGCGACGGGTCACGCCCTTAGCTATATGGGCTTAGCAGCAGGGACGTCAGTAACAGATATCGCTCTTGACCGGATATTTATTGGGTCGTGTACCAATGCACGCATTGAGGATTTGCGCGTGGCAGCTGCCGTTGTCGAAGGCAAAACAGTTGCCAGTTCAGTACAAGAAGCCATTGTGGTGCCAGGCTCGGGTTTGGTGAAAAAGCAGGCGGAAGACGAAGGTCTAGCGCAAATTTTTAAAGATGCCGGTTTCCAGTGGCGGGCTGCGGGTTGTTCGATGTGCTTGGGCATGAACCCCGATCAAGTGGGGCCAGGCGAACATTGCGCTTCAACGTCAAATCGAAACTTTGAAGGCCGTCAAGGCCATGCGAGTCGAACTCACCTGGTCAGTCCTGCGATGGCGGCTGCAGCGGCGGTTGCAGGGCATTTTGTTGATGTCAGGGAGATTATCTAATGCAGGCATTTACCAAGCACTCCGGTTTCGCAGTTCCTTTGGAACGAGTGAATGTAGACACTGACCAGATCATTCCGAAGCAGTTTTTGAAGTCGATCAAGCGAACTGGTTTTGGTGACTATTTGTTCGATGCGTGGCGTTTCAATGACGCGGGTGACTTAGGGATGACCCCAAATGAACGTGCGATCAACCATGAATTTGTCCTCAACGAGTCGAAGTACCAAGGTGCGTCCATTTTGTTAGCCGGTGAGAATTTTGGCTGTGGATCCTCGCGTGAACATGCGGTGTGGGCTTTGTTGGAATACGGTTTTTCTGTCGTAATCGCACCTAGTTTTGCTGATATTTTCTATGGAAATTGCTTTAAAAATGGACTGTTACCTATTGTTTTAAATGGAAATGAAATAGACGCGCTCGTAGAGGCTGCAAAATCTGGTCAGAACATTGCGGTGGACCTATCTGGACAATCTGTCAGTTTTGGGGAGCAGGGCTTCCAGTTTGACATTGCAGCTGGGCTCAAAGAGAAGATGTTGAGCGGCATGGATGACATTGCGGCCACAATTGCCGAGAGAGAAAAGATTGAGGCCTTCGAGGTCGCCCATCGACAGAATCAGCCGTGGCTGTTTTCTAAAAATAAACTTTAATTTCAATAGCTTATATAACTTATATGAAAAATTATTCAATATATGCGTTGCCGGGAGATGGCATAGGTGCCGAGGTCATGGCTCCAGCCCTTGAAGTCGCCGCTGCAGCGGCGGAACGCGTTGGGGTTCGCTTGGAGGTGAACCAGGGTTTAGTCGGTGGCATCGCCATTGATGAAACTGGCTCACCATTACCAGCAGAGACTCTGCAACAAGCTGAAGCTGCAGACGCTGTCTTACTCGGTGGCGTTGGCGGTCCAAAATGGGATGATTTGCCCACAGCGGAGCGACCCGAAAAAGGTTTGCTCGGTCTACGCCAGGCACTGGGTTTGTTTGGCAATCTGCGACCAGCCCTACTGTTTGGACCGTTGGCAGCGGCAAGCTCTCTTAAGTCGGAGCTGGTTGCCGATCTAGATATTCTGATCATCCGCGAGCTTACGGGTGGGATTTATTTCGGTGAACCCCGCGGTGTTGAGATTCGCGATAACGAGCGGGTTGGGTTCAATACCCTGGTCTACTCAGAGCATGAAATAGAGCGGATCGCACGTGTTGGTTTTGAGCTTGCCCAGAAACGCGATCGGCGACTCTGTTCGGTCGACAAAGCAAATGTGCTTGAGGTCTCTCAGCTTTGGCGTGAGATAGTGACCTCAGTTGCGGCTGACTATCCGGACGTCGCGCTCTCACACATGTACGTGGACAACGCCGCCATGCAATTGGTTAGGGCGCCAAAACAGTTCGACGTGATCGTGACGGGTAACATGTTCGGCGACATCCTGTCTGACGTTGCCGCTATGTTGACCGGATCTTTAGGCATGCTTCCCTCTGCTTCGTTAGCAGCCACGGGCGTTGGTTTGTATGAACCCGTACACGGCACGGCACCAGATATAGCTGGGCAAAATATCGCCAATCCTCTCGCCATGATCCTCTCAGTTGCGATGATGTATCGCTACAGCTTGGACCAAGGTGAGGCGGCTGATTTGATTGAAGGCGCTGTGGCGAGCGTCTTACAAGCTGGACTCCGAACTGCCGATATTCACAGTGGTGGTGAAGGTGAGACCTTGGTTGGTACACAAGCGATGGCGGATGCTGTCATGGAGGCTTTCGATGGCGGGTGAAACGTTTGATGTCGCAGTGGTCGGTGCGACTGGCGCCGTCGGCGAGGCTCTGATCGAAATATTGGCCGAGCGCGACTTTCCAGTGAACACCTTGCACTTATTGGCATCTGAAAGATCGGCTGGCAAACGGCTGCAATTCAAAGGTAAGAGTGTGCAGGTGCAACGGTTAGACGAGTTTGATTTTAGCCAAGTACAAATTGGTCTTTTTTCGGCAGGTGGTGATATATCGGCTGAATTTGCGCCAATCGCAGCAGCTGCTGGCTGTGTGGTGATCGATAACACGTCTTTCTTTCGCTACGACGATGACATTCCCCTCGTTGTTCCGGAGGTAAATCCCAATCGGATATCTGAATTTGTTAACCGCAATATCATTGCCAATCCAAATTGCTCCACCATCCAGATGATGGTTGCGTTGAAGCCAATTCATGACGCAGTCGGGATAGAACGCATTAACGTGTGTACCTATCAAGCCGTTTCCGGCGCAGGTGCCGGTGGTGTTCGAGAATTGGCTGGGCAGACCGCGAATTTGTTGAACGGAAAAGAGATAGAAACCGATGTCATGCCGGTCCAGATCGCCTTCAACGCGATTCCGCAAATCGACAAATTCCAAGACAACGACTACACCAAAGAGGAAATGAAGATGGTGTGGGAAACGCAGAAGATCCTTGAAGATGACAGCATTAGAGTCAACCCAACCTGTGTCAGGATACCGGTATTTTACGGGCATTCAGAAGCAGTTCACATTGAAACGCGCGCGCCGATCGAGGTTGCCGAAGTAGAGGCGCTACTTGCACAATCCAATGGCCTGACAGTGTGTCCGCGCGAGGAGTATCCAACAGCAATTGGTCACGCTGCGGGACAGGATGGCGTTTTTGTTGGTCGCATACGCAAAGACATTTCTCATCCAAATGGCATTAACCTCTGGGTTGTGTCAGACAACGTTCGCAAAGGTGCAGCACTAAACAGTGTAGAGATTGCCGAGTTGTTGGTACGCGAGCATCATTTTGCTGGGTGATAGCAGGTAGCTGTGTGTGTAGGCAATTAAGTTGCGGACGAAACCTTTTTGTAAGGTTTTGACCCGCAATTTTGCTACGTGTGCCCCCTAATATGGTTCATTCTGGGTTATCTTTACTTAGATAACATAGTTCTCGACATGACGTCGGGCACCAGCTGTTTGCTGGGATTGTTGATCGAAGTTAAAACTTTATGGACACACGGATTTGCGAAGTAGTAACCGCCTCTATTTGAACAGTATTTCTTCCAACGAACTAAACAGGAGGGTCTTGCCTATGATCCGAAGCAAGTGCCTAAGGGTTGTATTGGCACTCATTGCACCCGTCGTCATGTTTTCCCCGCAGGTTGCGTGGTCACTTGGCCTGGGTGAAATTGAAGTTGATTCCGCACTGAACGAGAAGTTTGCGGCGTCGATCACCTTGTCTGAAGCTCGAGACCTTCAGGAAAGTGAGATCGTCGTTTCTCTTGCATCTCGCGAAGATTTCGAACGTGTAGGCGTCGAACGCTTTCACTTTCTAACCTCGTTAGATTTCGAAATTGACGTCAGTGGCCCGGATCCGATTGTACGACTATCAAGTACTCAGCCAATTTCTGAACCCTATCTCAATTTCATCGTAGAAGTCCTATGGCCAAAAGGTCGACTCTTAAAGGAGTTCACCGTACTTCTTGATCCGCCTACCTTTAGTGCAGCCGCTGCACCAAAGGTGGTGGCTCCGGTGGAAACAATCACTGAACGTGCGCAGTCACCGGCTACTCAGCCACGACAAGCACCGACTCGGGTTGCCCTGGATAGGCAACCCGCGGTCACACCCAGTCCGAGACCCAGAGACGGACAAACTGGTGAAATACTTACGACGACGGATGACACACTGTGGAAGATCGCTAATCGAACTCGAGCGGGTGAGGTTAACGTCAATCAGCAAATGCTTGCAATCCAGGACCTGAATCCGCGCGCATTTATCCGCAATAACATCAACCTACTAAAGGCAGGCTACAACCTTGCTCTGCCAACAGAAGAGCAAGCGCTTGCTCTTTCTACGAATCAAGCGCAAGCGGCAGTCTCAGAACAAACAAACGCTTGGCGCAATCCAAGTGATCTGCCTAGCCAACCGGCGCAACAGCAGGTCGCCTCCAGTGACACACTGCAATCGCAAGTAGATGCCACGCCAGAAACACAGCAAGAAGTTGTCCAAGTAGCCTCTGAACAAGGTCAGGTTAGGATCGTTGCTGCGAGCGGGGAATTGGTTCAGGGCGGCGCCGAAGCAAGCCCTGAAAGTGGCCAGCTCATAGAAGAAAATGAAACCTTGAATCGACAAGTCGATGAACTGAAGTATCAGCTCGATCGCGAACAGGAATTAGCGTCAAACCAAGTTGAACTTAAGTCGCGCGAACTTGAAGTGAAGGATCAAGAACTCGCGGCACTACAGAACCGTTTGGAAGAGCTCGAAAAAGAAATGACCTCGAGGCAACAAAACCAAGCCACTCCGACCCAAGCCGAGGCAGTGCCGATTTGGCAATCGCCCCTGGTTTTAGGTGGGATTATCGGTGTCTTAGTTTTGCTGCTTGCATTCGTGTTACTCAAGAATCGCCGCACGGATGAAGACGAAGAAGATTACGATGCACGCTATGAAGACGAAGATATAGATGATACCGACGCCTATGCGGATAACAGCTCGGCAATTGAGCCAAGTATTGGTCATGAAGAAAGTGAGAGCGTCGAAGCTGATGTTGGCCAAGATAAAGAGTCGTACGAAGACGATCTTCTTGACGGACTTGATGTTGACGACGTCGAAGACGAGTCTCAAGCTCCAGACGTTGTCGCGGAGAACGACGGCAACGCAGAAACCAGCGATGTAATTGGAGAAGCTGATATCTATGTTGCCTATGGGCGGCATGGACAAGCCGTTAGCTTGCTCGTCGGTGCGCTAAATCAAGAACCGAATCGCCACGATGTCAGACTCAAATTGCTTGAGGTATGCGTTGATGCTGAAGATCCTGGTTTGTTCAGCGAGCATGCGGACTACCTGGTCGACAATTGCGATGATGAAGATATTCTCCTTGCGTGCCGAGACCTAGAGGCGCGATTAAATGACCAGGTTTCAGTCTTAGAAGAATCGGAAGGTGAGGATTCCCCCTCAAGTGCTGATGAGGTCTCAGATGAATTCGAATTAGAGGATGAGGAAGACATCCTGAGTGTCGATGAGTTAGCGGAGACGCCCACAGACGGTTCAGATGAAGTTACTAAGGAAGACGAGTTTGAGCTAGAGTTTGACGCAGATGAGGCATCTAGCACGGTGGGCGACGTGTCAGAACCAGACGAGATCGAAGAGACTTCTGAGAAGTCTGATGATGAAGAAATTTCTCTCGGCGGCGATCTAGGCATCGATTTCGATCCAGATCAAAACGAAGATGAAAGTTCTGGTTCTGAGTCTTTGGATTTATCTGAGCTCGATGCTCTGGAAGCAGCGGAAGACGATCGAAACGCACCCGCTGGACAAGAACATGAAGACGCCATCGAGGTGGACACTGATGAGTCGGAAATGGAAGACTTTGAGTTTGAAGCTGAGGGAGACGCGGACATCAACGCGACCAAGATCGATCTTGCTGAAGCCTATATCGACATGGGTGATGGCGACGGCGCCCGAGACATCTTGAATGAAGTGTTAGGAGAAGGAACGCCTGAGCAACAAGCACGCGCACAGGAGCTTCTTAGCAGCATCGACAAGTGAACTGCTGGGCCCTCGGCTTAAGCTATGACGGGACCCCATTTCACGGCTGGCAATTGCAAAGCGATGTACCCTCGGTACAAGGCGAACTCGAAAGCGCTTTAGCTCAAATCGCCGTTGAACCGATACGTGTGCACGCTGCTGGTCGAACTGATCGGGGTGTGCATGCAACTTCGCAAGTTGTTGGCTTTCACACGAACCAAGAAAGAAGCCCTAAAACCTGGTTGAGAGGTTTAAACGGACTCACTAGTGAATCGATACGAGTTCAGTGGGTGCGAGCCGTTGATGCTGACTTTCACGCGCGTTACTCGGCGGTTTCAAGACGTTACCACTACGTCTTTGTCGACCAAGATCGCTATCCGGATCCGCTGCTGCGAAGTCGTGCTTGGCACTGCGGCCCGCTCGATGCAGACGTAATGCATCGCAGCGCACAGGCATTGCTTGGCGAGCAAGACTTTACCTCTTTTCGCGCCGCTGGCTGCCAGTCTACGACCCCGATGCGGCGAGTGAATCGGTGTACGGTGACTCGATCTGGGTGCTTTGTCGTTATGGAGATTCAGGCCAACGCGTTCTTACTACACATGGTCCGAAACATAGCGTCTGGCTTGCACGATGTTGGTAGAGGCACCGCCGTTCGATCGATTGCTGATACGCTAGCGCTTAAAGATCGTGCTGAGGTCGGAATTACGGCACCCCCAGGAGGCTTGTATTTCACTGATGTGGCGTACTCTGGCTACGATTTCCCCCGCGGGCAACTACCGACATTTCTAGGTGCTTTAAACCCGGCTTAACAGTCGCTAGACTTGCGGCCTTTACGCGCGAGTCATGTCTCAAAGTAATCCAGTTAGCCTCCGCCCCGACGGTAACACGTGGTGCAAAATATGCGGTATTACGCAGCCTGAACATGCGCGACTTTGTTCGCAGCTGGGTGCTGATGCCATTGGTTTGGTGTTCGTGGACACAAGCCCAAGAGCCATCAGTATGGACGCCGCTCGCCGTGTAGCTCGCGCCGCCAATATCACGCGCATAGGATTGTTTGTAGATGCTGAACCCGCGTTGGTTACAGATGCGATACGAACGTGCGATCTGGATGTACTGCAATTTCAAGGTGATGAAAATCCGGGCTATTGCGAAGGGTTTGGGCGCCCCTATGTAAAGGCTGTTCGAGTTCAGGCAGATACCGATATACAGCAACTGACTCAAAGCTTTGCTTCCGCGATGGCGTTGCAATTAGACGCATTCGTTGAGGGTGTCGCGGGCGGCACTGGGCAGCAGTTCGAATGGGACCTGTGGCCCAGCAAGGTAGATCTTCCGCTCATTTTGGCAGGCGGGTTACGCCCAGATAATGTCGGTGCGGCGATCAAAAGACTTAAGCCTGCTGGTGTTGATGTCAGTGGTGGTGTCGAGACTGAGGTTAGGGGTGAAAAGGATCCCGAGCGAATAAGAAAATTTGTCCAAGAGGTACGTAATGTCAGCTAACGATGGAAGTAACTACGCTCAGCCCTCCACTGATGGACACTTTGGTGTTTTTGGTGGCCGGTTTGTTGCTGAAACGTTAACGCACGCGCTTGATGAGCTCGAAGCGCTTTACGAGTCCGCGCGCCACGACCCCGACTTTCAAGCAGAACTTGCTGCGGACATGAAACACTATGTCGGTCGTCCAACGCCACTGTACTTTGCGGAGCGCCTCACCGGGGAACTTAACGGACCACAAATCTATCTAAAGAGGGAAGATTTAAACCACACAGGTGCGCACAAAGTCTGTAACACAATTGGCCAAGCCTTGTTGGCTAAGCGGATGGGTAAACCCAGGGTGATCGCAGAAACCGGTGCTGGCCAGCACGGCGTAGCGACAGCAACGGTCGCCGCGAGACTTGGCTTGGAATGTGAAGTTTATATGGGAGCGGAAGACGTTGCTCGACAGAGTCTCAACGTGTACCGGATGAAACTTTTAGGTGCGAAAGTGATTTCCGTGCAATCGGGCACGAAGACGCTTAAAGATGCAATGAATGAAGCAATGCGGGATTGGGTCACGAACGTTGACGACACCCACTACATTATAGGGACCGTCGCTGGACCACATCCCTATCCGATGCTCGTACGAGATTTTGCTTCGCAAATAGGGACGGAGGCCCGTGAACAGATATTGGATCAAGCAGGTAGGCTCCCAGACGCATGCGTGGCTTGCGTAGGCGGTGGTTCCAATGCCATGGGTTTGTTTTATCCATTCATCGACGACCTTGATGTTGACTTGATCGGCGTCGAAGCGGCTGGACATGGTCTCGAAACCGGTGAGCACGCCGCGCCGCTCAATGACGGTACGATTGGTGTTCTACACGGTAACCGCACCTATTTGATGGCCAATGAAGACGGGCAAATAATTGGCACCCATTCCATTTCGGCAGGTCTAGACTATCCAGGTGTCGGGCCAGAACATTCGTATTTGAAGGACATTGGCCGAGCGCGTTATGGCAGCGCGACGGATGAAGATGCTATGGCTGGCTTTCGACTCCTTAATCGCACCGAAGGGATTTTACCCGCCCTGGAATCCAGTCACGCTATCGGTTGGATGGCGAAGAATGCGGGGGAATACAGTTCGGATCAGATTGTGTTGATCAATTTGTCAGGTCGAGGGGACAAAGATATTAATACGGTCGCGGCCATCGACGGGATAGAACTGTAATGACACGAATTCAACGCCTGTTCGAAAACTTGGGTGAGCGTAGAGCACTAGTTACTTTCGTCACCGCAGGTGATCCAACCATTGACCACACTGTGGCGGCGATGCATGCATTAGTTGCAGGAGGGGCAGACCTCTTGGAACTCGGTATACCTTTTTCAGACCCTGAAGCTGAAGGCCCTGCTATTCAGGTATCGAGCGAAAGGGCATTGGCAAATGGTATGACGCTCGCCAAGACGCTAGATATGGTCGCGGAGTTTCGGCAAACCGATGCGGACACACCCGTGGTGTTAATGGGCTACCTGAACTCCGTTTTGGCGATGGATGATTTTGCCAATCGAGCACAAACCACTGGTGTCGATGGTTTGATCATGGTGAATTTGCCACCGGAAGAGTCCGCCGAACTTCGCTCCGAACTGGCTCAGCATAAGATCGATTTGATTTTCCTGTTGGCACCCACAACGACGAATGAGAGAGCGCAGTTCATATTGAATAATGCATCCGGTTTCGCCTACTACGTTTCCTTGAAGGGGATTACGGGAGCTAATAACTTGAACGTTGACGAGGTCGCAAAACGTATGGCGTCGCTTAAGTCTATGAGCGATGTACCGGTCTGCGTAGGCTTTGGCATTAAAGATCCAGAGACGGCTGCGGCAGTAGGCGCGCACGCTGATGGGGTTGTGGTCGGCAGTGCCTTGGTCAACTTGATGGCAGCCCATGCGGATGATGTGGAACAAAGTTCAGCAGCACTGCGATCCATTGTTGCGGATCTTCGGGCGGGGCTAGACCGAGCTTGAACGACTATAGAGGAGAACCGGCGAGCTTGGATGCATGGCTCGAGTATGTCACGCGTTTGCACTGGCAGACAGTTGGCATGGGCCTCGAACGGATGGAGGAAATGGTCGCGCGACTCGAACTGCAACGTCCTGCGCGACATGTAATCACAGTTGCGGGAACGAATGGCAAGGGCAGCACATGCCACGCCGTAGAGCAGTTGTTATTAGGATCAGGCCACACAGTTGGGACGACCCTGTCACCCCACATAGATCGTTTTAATGAACGAATTCGCCTGCATGGCCAGGAGTTGAGTGATGCCGAAATCTGTCAGGCTTTTGCAGCTGTCGAAGCTGCGCGCGGCGATCTCACGCTAACCTATTTCGAATATTCAACGATCGCCGCATTATGGGTCTTTAGCCAGGCTAAGCTTGATTTCGCAGTGCTGGAGATAGGCTTGGGCGGACGCTTAGATGCTTTCAATGTAATCGATGCGGATACGGCCATCATCACAACCATTGGCTTCGACCACCAGGAGCTACTTGGAGACACGCTTGATGCAATCGGTGCCGAGAAGGCAGGGATACTGCGATCCGGGCAAAAAGTGACACTAGGAATCGATATGCCAAATTCAGTGGTAAACCGGTGTGCAGATCTGGAACTGGTGCCGAGTGTCTTTGGTCGACACATGACAGTAACCGAACAACCATCCACGCAGACCTGGACTTATGCGAGTTCTGAACGAAAGATCCGATCGATACCAATCGGTCAATGTGGACCAACAAACATAGCGCTTGCTTTTCGAGCAGTCGGATTAACCGGCGCTCTAGACGAGATCGCTACCGAGGATCAAGAAGATTTGCTTCGCGAAGTTTCACAGAGGCTGACTGTCGACGGCCGTCTGCAAAAATTCGATTGGGAAGGGCGCACCATTATTTGTGATGTTGCCCACAACCCAGCTGGGGTTTCCTTTCTCTGTGACGAGCTCGAGTTGCGAGGTATTGATCCAGACCTAGTCGTTTGCGGAATGCTGACCGGCAAAGACCACCGCGAAGTTTACAAAGTAGTCCGAGCGAGGCTCGGCGGTCAGTGGGCATTTATGGATACTTTTGGCGACAGAGGTATGTCAGCAAATGATCTTGACGAATCTGTTGGTCTGGCGGCTAGCGGGGTTCATGAAACCGACTCGAACAAGCTCGTGGCACAAGCGGGCGGCTTAGCCGGTTTTCTGTCATCGGCTTCCAAGGAAGGGGATGTTATCCTCGTTTTCGGATCGTTCAATGCCGTAGAACAAAGCCGAATGCTCATGAAAAAACAAACTGGTACAGCGTAGCGTGCAAGAAAGGACCCGCTATCGAATCTCAGGATCGTTGTTTCTTATTGCGCTCGCGGTGATCTTCCTGCCGATGTTGTTCGATGATCAGGACCGACCGATTGCTGCAATACCTGCTGAACCTGAGCAAACCACACCCAAGCAATTGCCCCCCTACGAGGAGGTCGTTCCGAGTAGCGACGTTGTTGCAAGAGTAGAAGAGCTACGATCGGAAGTCGACAGCGAGGGTTTTAGCACGTCAACAAAGGAGCGGATTGGTGAGCCGATCCTCCTAACCAGATCTAGTGAGACGGAAATCTGGGCAGTGCAGGCGGCCAGTTTTGCCAAGGTCGAAAACGCTCGTAACTTCCGCCAAGAGTTACGTGACGGAGGTTTTGAAGCCTTTGTTTCGTCAGCTAAAAATAACGGTGGCACGATTATGCATAGAGTGGCCGTCGGTCCCATGCTCAAGCAGAGTGATGCCGAGGAAATCGCTGCCACTATTGGCCAGCGTTTCGATGTTGCACCCCAACTTGTTGAGATGATCCCATAGTGAGTTTTGCCACCCTTGATATTGTGATTGCTGTGGTCGTCCTGTTGTCTGCAATCATAGGTTTGGTACGTGGTCTGGTAAAAGAAGTGTTGTCGTTGGTTTCCTGGGCAGCGGCGTTCATTGTTGCGATCTTTTTTTCCACCGAACTCGGTGAGATCTTACCCGCGGCGTGGGGTTCGGTCGCTTTGCGCCAAGCGATTGCGTTCGTAATATTGTTTGTCGGGACGCTAGTTCTGGCTGGCGTTTTGCAGTGGTTAATCGGCCAGTTGATTGAGACTACGGGCCTGAGTGGTACAGACCGCTTCTTAGGCTTCTTGTTTGGGAGCGCTCGGGGTTTGTTGATTGCGTTGGTGGTTTTGGTGGGTCTGGAACAGATAGCGAGTGAAGCTACTTGGTGGCAAGAAGCACGACTACCACAGGAAATTCTCGCATTCGAGGATGAAATGCGAGAGCTCTTTGGGCAGGCGCAGGTTTTCGTCGAAGAAGACATTATCCAAAGGCAGGGTATTTAAATTCGAATCCCTTACCGATCTGAGGACAAATAGATTGTTGATGACGCAAGGGCTCTCTAGAATGGCCTTGCCGACCCTTCATGTTTCTCTGGGTTTGGTCAATGCAAGAGAGGCTCACTAGCTTATGTGCGGAATCGTAGGAATCGTCTCTCACAAGGATGTTAATCAGGAAATCTATGACGCTCTAACTGTGTTGCAGCATCGAGGCCAAGATGCTGCAGGCATGGTAACTAGCGACGGACGAACCTTGCATTTGCGCAAAGGCAACGGCTTGGTGCGAGATGTTTTTCGTGAAAACCATATGCTGCGGCTTGAAGGTAATGTGGGTATCGGCCATGTTCGCTACCCGACAGCCGGTAGTTCTAGTTCGGCCGAAGCGCAGCCGATGTATGTGAACTCGCCGTATGGCATTACGTTGGCACACAACGGTAATCTGACAAATGCTGAATCGCTGAAATCCGATCTTTTCGCTGAAGATCTTCGCCACATAAATACCAATAGTGATTCCGAAGTTTTGCTCAACATTTTGGCCCACGAGCTTCACTTACAACGTGTCCTGAACCCAACACCAACAGACATATTCAAAGCGGTTGCTGGTGTCCATCGTCGTTGCCAAGGCGCCTATGCAGCAGTAGCGATGATCATCGGATGCGGTGTGCTTGGTATTCGTGATCCGTATGGTATTCGCCCGCTGGTTTACGGGCGCAAAGAGACGGATGAGGGTTATGACTATATGCTGGCGTCCGAATCTGTTGCCTTGGACTCACTCGGGTTTGAGTTGATCGATGACGTGGCACCCGGCGAAGCAGTATTCATTACTAACGACGGCCAAATCTATCGCGAGCAATGCGCTGACAAGACAAGACTCGTGCCATGCATTTTTGAGCACGTGTACCTAGCTCGTCCAGATTCGATCATGGATGAGGTATCGGTGTACAAAAGTCGATTGCGGATGGGTGAGCACCTTGCCGATAGCATCCTTTCTCGATATAGCCAAGATGAGCACGATATCGATGTCGTGATTCCCATTCCAGAAACTGGGCGTACCGCTGCCTTACCGCTCGCCCATCGTTTGAACGTGAAGTATCGCGAAGGTTTTGTTAAAAATCGTTACATCGGCCGAACCTTTATCATGCCTGGCCAGAGTCAACGTCGCCGTTCGGTAAGGCAAAAGTTCAACACCATTGAACTTGAGTTCAAAGACAAGAATGTCCTGTTGATTGACGATTCGATTGTTAGAGGCACCACTACCCAACAAATAATCCAAATGGCGAGGGATGCCGGTGCCCGGAAGGTCTACGTTGCATCGGCTGCACCTGCGATTAAGTACCAAAACGTATATGGCATTGATATGCCATCCTGCGAGGAATTTGTTGCGCACAACCGCACAGAAGAGGAGGTCGGTCGCATGCTTGGTGCGGATTGGCTAGTTTATCAGAAGCTCAATGACCTGAAATCCAGTGCAATGGAAGGTAATCCCAATATCGATGATTTTGAGTGTTCGACCTTAGATGGCCATTACGTGACTGGTGACATAGATGACACGTATCTTGAGCAGTTATCCTTGACTCGCAACGACAGAATGAAACAACAACGTGAAGCCCAATCCGCAACGGATTCCAACGTTCTCGAGCTCCACAACCACGCCTAAGTCAGGCGCGCGGCGGGACGATGTGAAGGAACAGATCGAAACGCTCATCGGTACGCTCAACACCGTACTTCTGGGTAAAGAACAGCAAATCAAACTCAGTTTGGCATGCCTTTTTGGCCGTGGGCATTTGCTCATAGAAGATTTACCCGGCATGGGCAAGACACTGCTCTCGCACGCTTTGGCGCGTGTGCTTGGCTTGAGCTACAACCGAATCCAGTTTACCTCTGATGTGCTGCCCTCGGACATTATCGGGGCAACGATATTTGATAAAAACGAAAATGGCTTTCGGTTTGTGGAGGGGCCACTCTTTGCCCAGCTCATATTGGCTGATGAGATAAATCGAGCCACCCCAAAGAGCCAGAGTGCCTTACTAGAGGCGATGGAAGAACGCCAAGTTACTCACGATGGCAAGACCCTCCTGTTGCCCGAACCGTTTTTTGTCATCGCTACACAAAACCCTTCAACTCAGGCCGGAACCTTTCCCCTGCCTGAGTCTCAATTGGACCGTTTTCTCATGCGAGTTGAGTTAGGTTACCCAGAGCCTGCGGCCGAGCGAGAGCTTCTCCTGTCGGGTGACAGACGCGAACGTCTACAGGAACTTGATCCTGTGATTTCATTGGCCGAGCTCAATGAAATACAGGCGGGTGTAGACCAAATTGGCGTCTCAGAACCTTTGATTGACTATGTGCAACGACTGATCGCATTTTCGCGGCAAGGCAACGAATTCGCCTATGGGTTATCGCCTCGCGGTGCGCTGGCATTGTTGCAAAGCGCTAAAGCGTGGGCACTCATACACGACCACACGCATGTCGTGCCTGAGGATGTACAAGCTGTATTACCGAGCGTGGTTGAGCACCGACTGCGAGAATCCGCGGACTTCGCAGGTAACAGCGGTGGTGCACTTGCGCAGAAACTTCTTGGTAGTGTTGACGTAGTCGCCTAAAACTTCGAGGTTTCGAATGGAACACGCGGTGGCATCAGAGCAAACAAGCTCATCTCCTAAGGAAGCAGTAAACCGATCTGTACTGGGGCATCGTTTTGCATCTTGGCTAGATCGACGAATTCCACCCGGCGCCATAATCAAGCTTAGCCAAGCGAATATCTTTATTTTCCCAACTCGAGCTGGTTTTGTGTTCGGTGCTTTGTTGATCGTGTTGATACTTGGTGCGATTAACTATCAAAATGCACTTGTCTACGGTGTCGCTTTCAGCCTAGGCAGCATGTTCATCGTCACAATCTTATACACGTTTCGGAACCTATCGGGACTGACCCTTGAGCTTGCTGAGTCGGATGTGGGCTTTGTTGGCGAAGACTTGCAATTTAACGTCAGAGTCGAGCGCCCCAAAGGTCGAGGGCGAGAAGGTATTCAAATTGGTTGGCCCGAAGGTTTTAAACAGTGGGTCGAGGTATTTGAAACTGAGGCAGCGATCGTACGTTTGTATGTTAAAGCCGACAGACGTGGCTGGTTGAAGCCCGGCCGAATGTTGGTTGAAACATACTATCCCCTAGGTCTGCTTAGGGCGTGGACCTGGGTGGATATCAAAGCGCGAGGCCTTGCCTACCCGAAGCCAATTTTTCAAGAAATCTCAAATCGTCAATCTTCGCGCCGCAAGGATGAGGGTGAGTTGGTCGATCCGCTTGGTTCTGACGACTTCGTGGACATTAGAGAATACAAAGCCGGTGATCCAATCAAAAATATCATTTGGCGCTCGTTTGCTCGAACTAACGAGCTCGTCGTAAAACGCTACGCAAGCTATGTTGAGCCACGCTTATGGTTTGATTTCCAGGATATTGCAGGGGACACAGAAGAGCGCTTAAGTCGATTGACTGGTCTTGCGTTGAAGGCGACTCGAAGTGATAGAGAGTTTGGCTTGAGAATTCCAGGTCTCGAAATCCCACCGGGAGTGGGCCAGGTACATCTTGATCGCGTGCTCAGAGAGCTTGCACTGTACGGGCAAGATAGGTCTGTCGATGGTTAAGCGCCATGCGGGAGCAGGGATAGCTGAGCAAATTCCGCGCAACAGCCTCGCTTTGCTGATGGTCGCCCAGTTAGTTGTCGTCATACCCTTGGCAAGCTACGTCTCGATTTGGATAGTTGGTGTGTGCTTGTTCAGTGGATACTGGCGGACGCAAGTCTACCGAGGTCGCTGGGGCTATCCGCCAACGTGGGTCAAAGCGATACTTGTTGTCGCATCCTTTGCCGGTCTCGCAATATCAGGTTACCGCGCCTTCACGTTGGAGGCAGCGACGTCATTGCTTGTCCTTGCTTTCGCGCTGAAGCTCATTGAGATGCGCAATCGGCGCGATGCGTTCTTGGTGATTTTTCTTTGCTATTTTTTGACCGCTAACGCTTTCTTATTCGATCAGTCTATTGCGATGGCGATCTATCAGGTCTTTGCGGTTATCGTCGCAACGGCAGCGCTGGTGGGTCTCAATCAGTTGCAATCAAGGGTCAGGCCTCTGGCAAGCTTTTGGACTGCTGGCGGATTAGTTTTGCAGGCGCTCCCGTTGACGCTGGTGTTGTTTCTACTTTTTCCTCGTATTGGTCCGCTGTGGTCCGTGCCGCTGCCAAATGCCGCAACGACTGGGTTGTCAGACAAAATAACGCCTGGCGATGTGGCCAGTCTTAGTCAGTCGGACGATCTTGCTTTCCGGGTACTATTTGAAGGCGAAGTGCCGCGCAATCGTGATCTCTATTGGCGCGGTCTAGTTTACAGCCATTACGAGCAAGGTACTTGGTCGGTAGGTCCCGCACTCCCGGTAGTTGCGAAGCCGAACTCTGATGCGAGTGAATTCGCCTATCAGATCTTTCTAGAACCGACCCAAAGTCGTTGGTTGTATGCGTTGGATACACCGACTGATTTCAGTCCCAAAATTGAAATGCTGCGCGACTTTAGATTGTTAAGCCATGACCCGGTTCGTTCAGTGCTTCGTTATCGGGTTGAAACTGACCGCGAGGTAGTTCTCGATCCCGAACTTCCGGGCTGGCTACGGCGCAGAGAGTTGGCACTACCCGAGGGGGATAATCCGCGCATGCGATCTTACGCTGCTTCTCTCCAAGCCACGTACAACCACCCCAGCGACATGGTTATGGCGATGATGCGTGAGTTACAAAACGACTTCGTCTATACGTTACAGCCGCCAACGTTACCGACTCGGGATGGTATAGATGCGCTTTGGTTCGATACACAAGCTGGATTTTGTAGTCATTTTGCTGGGGCCATGGTCTTCACGTTACGAGCGGCTGGCATTCCCGCCCGAATGGTTGGTGGGTATCAAGGCGGTGAAATAAATCCGGTGACCGGTCATGTGGTTGTTCGCCAATACCTCGCCCACGCGTGGGTTGAGTATTGGGTGGCAGAACGAGGCTGGGTGCGGGTTGACCCTACATCAGCGGTCGCGCCTGAACGAGTCGAGAGTGGTCTGCGTGCGGCACTCTCTAACAATGAACGATCAGCATTGTCGATATTTACTACTGCCCGAATGGGTCAGGGGGCTATTCTAACCGACATTTTGCAATGGGCAGATTCCTTAGAACATCAGTGGAATCTATGGGTTGTTGGCTACGATGCTGATACCCAATCTTCGGTGCTGAAGGATCTGCTCGGAAAGATTACGCCTCTAAAAATAGGTATCGCCATAGCCGTCGGTGGCGGGGTGAGTTTGTTGTTTGTCAGCGTTGCACTTTTTTGGCGGCGCAGACCAGTGGGTCGGCACCCCGCAGCGCGCGACTATAGTAGTTTTTGTTTGCGTATGGATCGACTCGGACTCGGTCGGGAGCCTGGCGAAACTCCGGCGATTTATTTGGCTCGACTGGCAGCTATTGCAAAGTTAGATGGCGCTCAAGATGAAAATCTTGTGCAACGTGCGCTATACGACCCCGAAGCCCCACGTTCGACAATGCGTGCGTTACAACAGTGGTTGCGTCGGTTGCAGATAAATCTTTTGTTTGCGCTGCGTAGAACTTAATCGCAAGTTCGCCGCAAAATTGTCTTGCTCAAAATGCGTGAGAGCGCGATCCTTAACAGGCCTTAGTCGCATCACCCAGCGAGACCTTGAAAAGAAAACTTACCCCCTGTATGGGCATTTGCTCTACCACCTACGGTGACCTGGTTTGTCGCGGTTGCAAACGCTTCGCGCATGAAGTGATTGACTGGAATGTATATGATGCGGATCAGCGCGAAGCAATTTGGCGTCGCCTGGAAGGGATGCGCGGTCAGATTGTCGGTCGCGTTTTTATGATTGTCGACATATGGGTCTACCTCGCTTTCTGTCGTGAGCAGAGACTGCCCACCACAATAGAAACCAAAGCACTCGATGATGTGCTTGCCTCGCTCGTGCGAAACAACAACAAGATTTCTGCTGCGGGTCTTGCCTTGAAGTCGGACGGCGAGATCGAGCTGGGGTCAGATCCAGACGCATTAGAGGTTATGAAGCGCATCGATGTGGTTATCTACGGACAAGCGCTCGCTAACTACGAACGCAATTTTCGAGTTAGTTCAGCGTGATTGTTCGTGCGCCCTGACATACAGCCAGTGCTTGAGTTTTTGCATGTGCCGACACCGGCGGGGTGGTCGGAGATGGCATGTGAACAAACGGCAGTGTTACTCAGCGACCATGCTAACTGCGAAAAAAAAGCAGCGAGCTCGGCGCTTGGCATCACGTACCGCTACATCGGCGAGCGGACGCTCCTACATCAGATGTCCCGTCTTGCACGTGAAGAGTTGCGCCACTTCGAGCAAGTTCTAGATTTGATGGAACAGCTAGATATTCCCTATGAAGATGTTACCGCGAGCCGATATGCGGGTGGACTGCATCGGCTTGTGCGCAAGGGTGAGCCAGATCGTCTGGTGGATGTGCTCATTCTCGGTGCCGTGGTCGAAGCGCGTTCCTGTGAGCGTTTTTATCAACTTGCGCAGGTGTTGCCTGCGCCGATCGCTTCGCTGTATGGGCAGCTAATAAACTCCGAGGCGCGCCACTTCGCGGACTATCTCAAACTAGCGGCACAGTATGGTGATGTCAGTGGTCGACTCCCAGCGTTTTTGGCTGCAGAAGCTGAATTGATTGCATCGCCAGATGACGAGTTTCGCTTTCACAGTGGAGTGCCAGCTTAGGCCTTTACGGTGAATAACTCGTAGGGTCGAGATAGCGGAAAACAAAAGAGTTCAAATTTGTCGTCGTCTTGGTGAAGTCCCCACCCGCATCGCTCCCAGGCGCCAAGGACATAACGCGTAGTACCGCCCAGACGGTGAATACCAGGTCGATGGGTGTGTCCATGGATCATAGTCATCGCAGCGGTCTCGGCAAACTGAGCCTGCGTCACGGCAGCGTTCACGTCCATGATATTGGCTGACTTGTTACTATTCTCAGCCTTGCTTTGAGCTCTTAACATTTGGCCAAGAGCTTTTCGTTCTGACAGAGTTTTGCTGAGAATGTCGGATTGCCATGCATCCGATCGAAACATCGATCGCATCTGCTGGTAGGCAGCATCGTCAGTACAGTACGCGTCGCCATGAGTGAGTAAAAGACCGTCTTCGGTGAGAAAAGGGTCGGCGTTTAAACAGACCCCGGCTTGCTTGGCAAATTTGTCGCCAAACAAGAAGTCACGATTCCCATGCATGACAAAAACATCGCAGTGTTCGGATGCTTGGGAGAGAACCGAGTTTAGAGAGATAGCAATTTGTGCATCATCGTCGTCGCCGATCCACATCTCAACTAAGTCACCTAACAAGTGGATCTCGTCAACGAATCTGCATTCACTAAGCATCAACTCTTTGAAACGCAAAAATACTCGGCTTTCTGGTTCTTCGAGGTGCAAATCGGAGATGAATAGGCGTGTCGTCACGAAAGCTTGATCCCTTGATTAACTTTAGCTGCGAGCAACGTGTTTTCTAGCAGTGCAACTCTAGTCATGGGGCCGACACCGCCAGGTACAGGAGTAATCCACGATGCGACCTCGCTCACAGCGTCAAATTGGACGTCACCGTGGAGTTTGTTGTTCTCCCCACGTGTAATGCCAACGTCTATTACGACAGCGCCGGGTTTAATCCAGTCAGCAGAGACGAGTCCCGGTTTACCGACAGCCGAGACAACTATATCCGCAAGACGTACTTTTTCAGGCGCGTTGCGGGTGAATTTATGCACTGTAGTCACCGAGGCACCGGCAAGTAAGAGTTCCAACCCCATGGGACGACCGACATGGTTGGATGCGCCGATGACAGCGGCATCCAAGCCCTTATATTCGAGCCCGATGTGATCTAACAACATCATGACACCTCGTGGGGTGGCTGATCTAAAAGTCGGTCGACGGATTGCCAGGCGACCGATGTTGTATGCGTGGAAGCCGTCAACATCTTTAGCTGGCGCGATTAGGTCAATAATACGGTGCTCGTCTATATGTTCCGGAAGAGGAGTCTGCACCAACACACCATCGATGCTCGAATCAGCGTTCAGATCGAGAATGCGTGCTTCCAAATCTTCTTGTGTGACGTTTTCGCTAAGGTGTTGCACGATGGAATGAAAGCCCACTTCGTCACAATCTTTACGTTTGCCACGCACGTAGACCTCCGACGCGGGGTCGTTGCCGACGAGGATTACCGCCAAGCCGGGTAAGCGAAAGCCCTGACTGCCCCAATTGGCGACTTCTGCGGCGATGTCGTTGCGCAGCTCGCGAGCGATAGCACGGCCGTTAAGAATTTGCGCGGTCATAGCGGATCCAAAAGGTGCATTCTAAAGCGGATGCGGATTGGACCCAACACTGAATGGTGAAAGATCACTACGACCTGCAATCGTCGCTTTGCGCAACCACAAAAGGTTTAAAAAGGTGTTCACGGATTGACGCTTGCGGTCAGAAGAGTATTATCCCGTCGCCGATCATACGGGGTATAGCGCAGTCTGGTAGCGCGCCTGCTTTGGGAGCAGGATGTCGGGAGTTCGAATCTCTCTACCCCGACCAATTCACTACATGCGCCTGTAGCTCAACTGGATAGAGCATCGGCCTTCTAAGCCGAGGGTTGAAGGTTCGAGTCCTTCCAGGCGTACCAATAAAGACAATCACTGAGCGAAATTCTAAGCATTTTGAGGTCCTTCTGAGGCACCGTTTCCTTGGAACACCCTCTCAATCTCATACGATTCCAGCATAGTGCTCTCATCGTGTTCGGCCATCTCTGCCACCAATCTGGGCCGCAGGCGGCCCTTAAATGCTGATGTGGGTTGATCTCGCCGGGTTTGTACCGGTTTCTTAGTTTTTGAAGCTTGCCAAAGCGCTAACGATCGGGCGGACACTTTTTTTGTAACCGGCGCTAACGATCAAAAAAGCCCGCGCTTGGCGGGCTTCCTCAATAGAGTCCGGAGCTAGCTTCTGCGTCGTCGAGCCAATCCAAGTCCAACTAGACCAAGAGCAAGGAGGCCTAGCGTACCTGGCTCTGGAACAGACACCCGTCCAATGTTGATCGTGACGGTATCAGAGAAGTCGGTATTGGAGAACGTGTTTACGTATGAGCCTACGGTTAGACCCAAAGACACGAACGATTCGCCGAGAATTGTTGCAGCTCCTGCAATTGCAGCCCCAGATATATACCCAGCCGGTAGACCAAGGACAGGATCGGTAAAAAGAACCAGAGCGTCACCGCTAGTGGAGCTTAAACCAATGAAGCTACCACCAGGTCCGAACGGGACATAGCTGGCGACATCAAGGGAGTAGGTGTCGACTGAGCCATCTGTACCGAATGCTCCCAAGGTAGGCAAAATCCCGTTGTAGCCTATAAAGGTACCGAAATACCCCTGCGTCGCATTCAGATCGAAATCTCCAGAAAACGATATTTCTACGTTTCCAGCAGATTCAGCGAAATTGATAATAATCCCGGCATTGGACGCGGATGCGGTGAATAGCATAGCCAAACCCACCAACGAGGCTGCGATTTGGCTAGAGATGGACTTTTTGATAGTCATTTAGTTTTTCCATAGTTCAGCAAAGATGCCATATTTATGCACAACTAGTGCCACATTCTACGATCATAGTACAATCAACGACTTGCGAATATTTTTCTGTTCCGATTCTTATCGTGTGTAAAGTGATGGCTACAGTTAAACCGAATTGCTGTTGGATTTGTTTACACCTGGCGGCTGGGATTGCAGTGTGTCGTCCACATCAATCTTTTTTGGGATGAATTGCTCTGGTGTTTCTCAGTCACTTATGATTCTTTTCGTTGAATAGAGGTTGTTTGATGTGTGGGCTGGGGTGCCCTAGCTTTCCTGGAGCGCTTTTGTATTGGGCTTCTCCTGCTTACGAAAGCAGATTTGAAAGCTAGACTTATGGTCAAGCGCGCTAAGCAACATCGTTCACCCCGCGTTCTCCCCATACGGCTAGCAGGGCACCGTTGTTTCCTAGAGTGGCATCACGCTCCACCATGGCTAGTCACGCCTACGTATTGAGAGCTTGAAGGACTTTACGCTTTCGTAGGTTCTGGCTTTGCCTATTCTTTGTGGCGAAGCCTAGTTTTTCGAGGCGGATGCGATCCTTTCCTCATTAATGTAGACAACCCCTTGGTCAGGTAGACCGTTAGCTAGCGGCGCCGCGTAACCTAGCCCAGAGCCCGTTCCAGAAAGTTGCATAGCATTCACAGTTCGATTGCAATCGACGACCTATGAACTATTTCGTAACCGGCCCTCGCGTATTGGCAGACCTCCATTTGGGTTGGTGTGAGAGAGAAAAGTGGGGCACCGATGCGGGGCACTTTTCGTAAAAAAGAGGCACCGGAAAAGTTGATTGTGCGTACACACATGTGTACAAATGCACGCCCTGGAAAACTCGAGTCCTTCCAAGCGTACCAGTTGGTATGCCCAGGTTAATAATCTCGGTAGGTATTAGGTGTGTCAGGCGAGTTTCGAATAGGAGGCTGCACTTTTCGAATGAGGCGACTTTCGAAAACTTGGATTTACTGGCACTCCAAACACGGCGCACCTATAATTCGCGCCTTTATGCTGTGGTGGGCGTAGCTCAGTTGGTAGAGCTCCGGGTTGTGATCCCGGCGGTCGTGGGTTCAAACCCCATCGTCCACCCCATTTTTTGACCGTCGGTCTTATGCATCGGAGGCTTGGTGAACCTTAGAAGTAGTTTACTTGCCCTACGCAAAGACGCCTCGATCCAAACGCTACAAGCGAGAGTGACTCAAGCCTGGCTGTAGCAAGCCAAAACGAACGAACACCAATAACTTAATAGAACGTTAACGCTAAGAACTATGAACGTATCGATTGAAACTACATCTGGTTTAGAACGGCGGCTGACCATTGCGCTGCCAAGTGAAGACTTTGAAACTCAGATCACTCAGAAGCTTGAAGAGGCGAAAGGGCAGGTACGTATTCCTGGTTTTCGGCCCGGTAAAGTACCTTTAAAAGAAGTGCGCCGTCGCTATGGCCGTGCGGTTCGGGCAGAAGTGGCTGGCGAAATGATGCAGGAGAGCTTCATTAGCGCTGTGACTCAAGAGTCACTTAATCCGGCCGGGCAGCCGAACCTCGAAGTTGTGAAAATGGATCCAGGCATCGATTTTGAATTTACAGCGACATTCGAAGTTTTTCCGAGCATAGAAGCCACTGATTTCGCCAAGGCCGCAGTCAAGCAACCCAAGACAGAGATCACGACTACCGATGTCGATCAAATGGTCGAACGACTTCGCGAGCAGCGTGCTGAGCATGTAGATGTCGACCGGGCTGCGATTGAAGGCGACAAAGTCAAAGTGGATTTTCAAGGCACTTTAGACGGCGAGGTCTTTGAAGGCGGTTCTGGCGAAGATATGGAATTTGTCTTGGGCCAAGGCCAGATGATTGCGGACTTCGACCAAGCAGTGATTGGGATGAAGTCAGGGGATGAAAAATCTTTCGAAGCGACGTTTCCTGATGACTATCACTCTGAGGAAATGAAAAGCAAAACCGTGACCTTCGAGGTAACTGTTAAGGGAGTTCAGGAATCTAAGGTTCCTGAACTCGACGAAACTCTGTTTAAAGAGTTTGGCGTCGAAGAAGGTGGCGAAGAAGCATTTCGTGAAGAGGTGCAGTCTAACATGCAACGAGAGCTTGATGCTGCTGTTAAAAATCAAGTAAAACAGCAAGTTATGGATGAAATAGAGAAATTGCATGACTTTCCGTTACCTAGCGCCGTGGTGGGGCGAGAGATAGATGTTCTGAAACAGCAAATGCTCGGCCAATTTCAAATGCCTGCCGGTGCCCAAGCGCCAGATTTGCCCAATGACTTATTCCTTGATCAAGCAGAAAAGCGGGTCAAAGTTGGCTTGGTAGTCAATCAAATAATCACCGACGAAGCGCTCATTGCGGATGAAGACAAAGTGAACGAACGTCTGGCTGAAATTGCGACCCAGTATGGTGAAGCTGAACAAGTTATCAGTTGGTATCGCTCGCAACCTGAGCAAATGCAAAATATCGAGATGGGTGTACTTGAAGATCAGGTAGTTGACCTCATATTGGAACAGGCGAGCATCGAAGTCGTCGAATCAAGCTATGATGATGTAATCAGTGGGCGAGCAGTTGCGCCTGAGCCGGAACCTGAACTTGAAGCGGAATCTGGCGATTCGAGCGCAGAAGAATCAGAGGATTCGGATGACACGCTGGCGGACAAAGCATAAGAATTTACGCGGAGTAAATAGCAACATGACCGATATTTTTGACCCCTTAAGAGCGCCGACGCAGAACCTCGGTATGGTGCCGATGGTTGTGGAGCAATCAGCAAGAGGGGAGCGGGCCTACGACATCTACTCCCGATTGCTTAAGGATCGAATCGTTTTCTTGGTTGGGCCGGTAGAAGACCACATGGCGAACCTTATTGTTGCGCAGCTCCTATTCTTGGAGTCGGAAAATCCAGACAAAGACATTCATCTCTACATTAATTCGCCTGGCGGCTCGGTTACTGCTGGTATGTCGATTTACGACACTATGCAGTTTATCCGACCGGATGTATCGACCTTGTGTGTGGGCCAAGCGGCGAGTATGGGCGCGTTTTTATTAGGCGCTGGACATCCTGGCAAAAGAATGGCTTTGCCGAACTCACGTATGATGCTTCACCAACCAAGCGGTGGTTCGCGTGGTGTTGCTGCTGATATTGAGATACAGGCGCAGGAAATTCTCCTAATGCGTGAGAGACTGAACAAATTGATCGCAGACCATACCGGCCAAGATGTTGAGACTGTCGCCAAGGATACGGATAGAGATTTTTGGATGAGTCCAGAAGCTGCGTTGGAATATGGGCTTGTTGACAAAGTCCAGCAAAGCCGCGTTGGAAATGTAGAAAACGGCGAATAAGAGACCATTTTGGCGCATCTGAGGCTATCAATGTGTTTACACTCTGGGCTTGCAATGCAGGCTCTGAGCGATCATGGTATACCCTGTGGCGCGCTATATTCGCACACAAATAATGAGATCTGCGGCCCTTGGCGGTGTGCTCAAATACTCGGGACGAGGCCTTTAAAATCACAGTGATAAGTTGTGGGTTTAGGGGTAAGTCTGGCGTTCAGATACGCTCTTTTAGAGCAAATTTGAAGCGAGAGAAGTGAAGTGAGCCAGCCCGCGAATGGTCTGGAGTTGACTAAGGTTTAGAGGAAACTATGTCCGACGATAGCAGCAAAGGCGACGATTCAGGGAAGCTTCTCTACTGCTCGTTCTGCGGCAAAAGCCAGCATGAAGTGCGCAAACTGATTGCCGGACCATCGGTCTTTATTTGCGATGAGTGCGTAGAACTTTGTAACGACATCATTCGTGAAGAAGTTAGTGAGTCGAATCAAGGCAGTGAGACGACGAAACTACCAGTTCCGCAAGAGATTAACGATATTCTCGATGAGTACGTAATCGGTCAAGAGCATGCCAAAAAAGTACTGTCTGTAGCGGTTTACAACCACTACAAACGACTTAACTACAACGGCAAAAAAGACGATGTAGAGTTGTCTAAATCTAATATTCTGCTGATGGGTCCGACCGGTAGCGGTAAGACTTTGTTGGCTGAAACTTTGGCGCGACTATTGGATGTGCCTTTCACGATTGCTGATGCGACAACGCTGACCGAAGCGGGTTATGTAGGCGAAGACGTTGAAAACATTATCCAAAAACTGCTGCAGAAGTGCGACTACGATGTTGATCGGGCTCAGGTCGGCATTGTTTATATTGATGAAATCGACAAGATTTCTCGAAAGTCGGATAACCCCTCCATTACCCGTGATGTATCCGGGGAAGGTGTGCAGCAGGCATTACTTAAGTTAATCGAAGGAACAGTTGCAAGCGTGCCTCCGCAAGGTGGCCGAAAGCATCCTCAACAAGAGTTCTTACAGGTTGATACGTCAAATATCTTGTTCATCTGTGGCGGCGCCTTTGCCGGGCTGGACAAGGTCATAACAGACCGGTCGGACAAATCAGGTATTGGCTTTGGTGCCGAAGTGAAAGGGGAATCAGATCGTAAAACGATTGGTGAAACTTTACGCGGCGTAGAGCCTGAAGACTTGATTCGCTACGGCCTCATTCCAGAATTTGTTGGCCGACTTCCCGTGGTAGCAACGCTCACAGAGCTTGATGCTGATGCGCTAATTCGCATTTTGACTGAACCGAAGAACTCTCTCACCAAGCAATACACTAAACTATTTGAGATGGAAGACGTTGAAGTGGACTTCCGCGAAGATGCTCTAAGAGCAATTGCGGACAAAGCTATGGAACGTAAGACTGGTGCGCGTGGTTTGCGTTCGATTCTAGAAGCCGTGCTTCTTGAAACGATGTATGACCTCCCGTCATCAGAGTCCGTCAGCAAAGTAGTGATCGACGAAAGTGTGATCAACGGCGAAAGCGACCCGATGCTGATTTACGAAAACGTTGACCAAGCGAAGGCGGCTCCAGAGGAATAGCCTTAGGAGATGGGTGAGTTCGTACGGGCTTGACCCAGACGATTCCCAGACCGCGTCGCGTCTGTACGCTACGGCGTAGCTTTGAGCGGTGTTGTTAAATAAGTTGCTGTAAATTCGAGTGAGCCCAACTTGATGAAAAATCTTCCTGTCCTGCCTTTACGTGACATGGTGGTCTATCCACACGGTGTGCATCCATTGTTTGTTGGGACTGAAAGTAGCATCCGTGCATTGGATGGCGCGATGGCTAACGACAAACAAGTTTTGTTGATTGCCAAAAAAGATCCAGATGTCGCTGAACCCAGAGAAAAAGACCTTTATTCGGTCGGGACAGTCGCCACCATTCTGCAATTACTGAAGTTGCCTGATGGCACAGTAAAAGTGCTCGTCGAAGGCGGTCAGCGGGCTCAAATCAGCGATTTGATGTTCAGTGAAGAACATATCTCGGCAGATGTTGAGCCTATCGTCGAGCCTGAAATCGACAGCCGTGAAGGTGAGGCTTTGTCACGCACACTGCTGAGTCAATTTGAGCAGTATGTGCAGGCCAGCAAAAAGGTGCCTCAGGAGGTGTTGTCATCGCTTTCGAGCATCGATGACCCTGCAAGATTGGTCGATACCATTGCCGCGCAGATGTCACTGAGCATCAAAGACAAACAAGCCATTCTCGAAGCGTTCCAGTTAAAGCCGCGCATGGATCTGCTCCTGGAAGTGATGGATTCCGAGATTGATGTGCTGGAGATGGAAAAGCGCATTCGTGGTCGCGTTAAAAAACAAATGGAACAAAGTCAGCGCGAGTACTATCTCAATGAACAAATGAAAGCCATCCAAAAAGAAATGGGTGAGCACGAACAAGGTGAGGTGGATGAGTTAGAGAAGCGTATCGCGGAAGCTGGTATGCACAAAGAAGCAAAGGAAAAAGCAGAGGCTGAGCTCAACAAGCTGAAATCCATGGCGCCGATGTCTGCTGAAGCAACGGTCGTCAGAAGTTATCTGGATTGGGTCCTGAGTGTGCCTTGGAAAAAGAAAAGTCGCGTACGTAAGGATCTAGCTGCCGCGCAGAAAATTCTCGATGAAGACCATTACGGGCTCGAAGAGGTTAAGGACCGAATCATCGAGTACTTGGCAGTGCAGAACCGCGTAAAACGTATGAAAGGTCCGGTGCTGTGTCTAGTCGGGCCGCCCGGCGTCGGCAAGACCAGCCTCGGTGAGAGCATCGCACGGGCGACGAATCGAAAGTTTGTTCGCATGGCCTTAGGTGGCGTGCGTGATGAAGCTGAGATTCGTGGTCATCGTCGAACCTACATTGGTTCAATGCCAGGCAAAATACTGCAAAAAATGTCGAAGTCGGGCGTTGCCAATCCGCTTTTTTTGTTAGATGAAATAGACAAGATGGGCATGGATGTTCGCGGCGATCCAGCCAGCGCCTTATTGGAAGTGTTGGATCCAGAACAAAATAACACGTTTAACGATCACTATTTAGAAGTGGACTACGACCTATCGAACGTCTTCTTCATTTGCACCTCGAACTCGATGAATATTCCGGCGCCGCTGCTCGATCGCATGGAGGTAATTCGGCTACCAGGTTATACGGAAGACGAGAAACTGAATATCGCGCGTAAATATTTGGTACCCAAACAAACGCAGTTGAATGGTCTGAAAGAAAAAGATCTGATGATAGGCGATGCAAGTTTGCTAGATGTCATTCGGTATTACACGAAGGAAGCAGGCGTGCGTGGCCTCGAGCGGGAGATCGCAAAGCTTGCACGCAAGGTCGTCAAGGCACAGGCGCTCGACAAGGCGATCGGTGCGATTGAAATCACGCCCGACGATCTGGAGGATTACAGTGGTGTTAGACGTTTTTCCTACGGCTTAGCCGAAGAGGAGAACCGGGTGGGTATTGTGACCGGGCTCGCCTGGACTCAAGCGGGTGGAGAACTGTTGAACATAGAGGCCGTTTCCGTGCCTGGCAAAGGGCGGCAAACAAAGACGGGATCTCTTGGCGACGTCATGCAGGAATCCATACTTGCGGCGCTTACTTTCGTTCGCAGCCGGGCAGAATCACTTGGTCTTCCGGAAGGTTTCCATGAAAAATTTGATTTACACATACACGTCCCGGAGGGAGCAACGCCAAAGGATGGTCCCAGTGCAGGTATAGGTATGTGCACTGCAGTTGTGTCAGTCGTAACCGGTATTCCGGTGCGTGCTGACGTTGCCATGACAGGAGAGATCACGCTCAGAGGTCAGGTGCTACCGATCGGTGGGTTAAAAGAAAAATTGCTCGCCGCACACCGTGGTGGGATCAAACATGTCATCATTCCGTCTGAAAATGAGAAGGATCTCAAAGAGATCCCAGACAATGTTAAAGAAAACATAGATATCCACGCAGTGAAGTGGATGGATGAAGTTCTCGAGCTTGCGCTGGAGCGAGTGCCAGAACCTAGATTGATATCTGATGACGTTCAAGAAGCCGATCCTAAGGTAGAGAAAGTCGCCGCGCAGAAACCTCAGGTCGTAAACCCACACTGATTGTTTCAATAATGGTGTGCAACATGCTTGCACCCCCTATTTGGTGTTGGTATAAACGGCCTCATCCCATGTGGGATGGGTATCAACACACGCCGCTAGCGACTCGTAGTTAACCAAAGGTTAGAGAGTTAGCGCACTTTTAATGAGGATTCCTCGCTAGGCTACGATAAATTATCTTGTGCAGCTGCGCGGGCACTAGATGCGACAATCGAGGCGATTACCCAATCTCTGCAAAATGCTGAGTCAGTATCTTTGGTAGGCTTCGGAACTTTTCTTGTAAGAGATCGCGCTGCTCGAACTGGTCGCAATCCACAGACGGGAGCGACGATTCAAATCGCCGCAGCTAAGGTTCCTGCGTTTAAGGCAGGCAAAGCACTGAAGGATGCGCTGAACTAGCGACTGCGCTGGCTCGGCTAATTCTTATCGTTTAAGTGGACGAACTCAGTTCGGACAACTGAGCGATAGTTCGATAACTCGGACGGCTCACGAGGGCGCTCTATGCGCCCTTTTTATTGTCTGTCAAATCACTACAATGCACCTCAAATTTTCATCTCCCTTCAAACACAAGAGACTCAGGACAGATGCTGCAACAACTCCGTGATCAGACCCAAGGCACAGGTTTCAAGATTTTGGTGGGCGCCATTATCGTGGTACTGACGCTGTTTGGGTTCGGCGCAACCAACTTATTCCTCGGCGGTGATCCTGAGGTTGCCCGCGTTGGTGACTACTCCATAACCCAAGGCGTCTTGACGGTAGAGATGGAGAGAGAGCGCAGAAGAATACTTGCCCAAATGGGTCCAGACTTTGACGAATCTAGTATTGATCCTTTGCAGCTGTCTGAATACGTCACTCAGCAGGTAGTTAATCGTCAGATCATGTACCAAACAGCTGGTGAACTCGGCATAGAAATACCCCCGGAAGAAGTTAATTCGGCGCTGGTCGCCAGCGAGGCCTATCAGGTTGATGGTTCGTTTAGCGAACCTGTCTATCGTCAATTTTTGCAAATGATGGGGTATACCCCGGTGGCATTTGTGCGTGAGTATACGAGCGCATTGAGCTCGGAAAAGGTCCAGAGGGCTGTCGGTGAATCTATCGCGATGACAGACTGGGAGCTCGCTGAGATTGTCCGTGTGCTAAACCAGACGAGAGACTTTGCCTACTTGCCACTAGACATCGCAGACTACCTAGGCCAGGTCGAGGTGACGCAGGATGAAATTGAAACTCGTTATGATGAAGAATCGAGTGAATATCTGACCGAGCTTGCTATTGACGTATCCTATATCTCCATGTCAGTCGACGACCTCGTCGACGACCCATCCATCATCGTTGTCGAAGATGACCTGATTGGTCTATATGAAGAAGAGAAGGCGGCGAGCTTGCGCTCTGAACGAAGAGCGAGCTCACACATATTGATCCAGGTAAACGATGAGCGAAATGAAAGTTCTGCTCAAGATTTGATCACCGAGGTCGCCACCCGGCTAGCTGAGGGTGAAGAGTTTGCAGCGCTTGCGGAGGAATTATCTGAAGATGCTGGGTCGGCAGGCGAGGGTGGTCGTTTGGATGCTGTAGGCAAGGGAATATTTGACCCGGCGTTTGAAGACGCATTGTGGTCGCTAGGTGAACCCGGGTCGATTAGCGACCCAGTCCGCTCCGATTTCGGCTTCCACATCATTCGGTTGGACAGTATCGAACAAGAGGACTATCCGACGCTAGATTCCCAGCGTGATGAATTAGTTGCGAAGGTGCGTCGAGGGCAAGCGGCGGAGCTGTTCGCAGAGCAGGCGCGCCAACTTGAAGACAATGCCTATGAGGAGCAATCTTCTCTGTCAGAGACAGCAGCTACAGCTGGTGTTGCGATAAGCAATGTCGAAGGTGTAATGCGGTCGGAACTCAGTGAGGGACCCCTGAGCCATGCATCAATTGTCTCGGCTCTGTTTAGTGATGACGTGCTCGCTGGGAACAATAGTGAGGGCATAGTGCTCGGAGAGGAAGAAATCATCTTTGTGCGGGTTGATGAACAATACCCACCGGAGCTGAAACCGCTAGAAGCTGTGGAGGCAGAGATCCAGGCCACGATAGAACGAGAAAAGGCGCTTGTCTTAGTGGACGAGCATAAGGCCCAGGGTCTTGCCCAACTTGAAGCCGGTGTCAGTGTTACAGAGATAGCGCAGAGTTTAGGCGCATCGTGGGTCCAGGTAGACCGGGCGACACGAACACCACAGACTTCGGCTCTAGCGGAAATACCGCCACCGGTACTCGCTCAGGCTTTTACATTGCCTCGTCCAGGTGTCGGTGAAAAATCTGTTGGGATTGCAGAGTACGGACAGGGTGCCGCATTAGTAACCGTGACAAGTGTGACTCAAGGGGACATCAACGCCACGGCACAAGCAGAGGTTACGGAGCTACGGCGCGTTGTTGAAGGGCGCTCCGGACGTCTGGAGTTACAGAGCTTTTTGCAAGCGGCAGAAAATGAGCTAGGGGTCGAGCGACCACCGTCGGTTCTGCCGAGTACTTAACCACCCATTACGTTAACGTACAGCTTAAGAGCTTGGCCGGGCTGGATGTATTTTTTTAGATCTAGCCCATTCCAGCTTGCGATCTGACTGACGGTTACGTTGAATTTACCGGCGATTCGGGCTAGCGAATCACCAGACCTTACCTTGTATCTCACAGTGCGAACGACTGACCGGCTTGTCTCTTGTCCTGGAGCAGAGTGTCCTGGAGCAGAGTGTCCTGGGATAGCGAGTTTCTTCCCCACAGCCAAGGGGTCTCGAGGACCAACTTGGTTCGTTCGCATTAACTTTCTCAAATTCACGTCGTACTTGCGAGATATGGTCCAGAGAGACTCTCCTGACTGCACGACATGTATGAGATCGGCCCCTGCGATACTTGGTGTCGGTGCGTCTTGACCTGCAGATGGGATGAGTAATTTCTGTCCAGCGCGAATTCTGTTGCGCTTTATCTTGTTGAACGTAACAAGTGAACGAACGTCAGTTTTGTAGCGGATCGCGAGTTCGCTCAGCGTGTCACCGTTGCGAACTGTAACTTCTCGCCAATCGACACGTCGCTCTTCTGGCCAGGCATCGATCGCGGCTTGGACGCTCGCTTGTTCGATGTCCGCAGGGATGATTGCATGATGGGGGCCACGCGGAGAGGTCGCCCATCGGGCGAAAGCTGGGTTCCAGTGCTGTAAATCTCGTAGAGGCATGTCGATGACACTTGCCAGAGTTGTGAGTTGGAATTGAGAATGTAGCTTGACGGTATTAAAGCTCTGTTCATTCTTAACTTCAGGGACATTTAGACCGAATTCTTCGGGGTCCTTGATGACGGCCGCTATCGCCAAGAGACGAGGGACGTAAGCGCGAGTTTCGCGTGGTAGGGCGAGGTCAAAGTAACCTGCGCCAGGGTTACGACGTTTCGCGCGATTCACATTGCCAGGACCGGCGTTGTAGGCAGCCAACGCCAAGAACCAATCGTCGTATCTATTGTGCAAGTCTGTCAGGAGTCGCAGTGCCGCATCTGTACTGGCAACGATGTCTCTGCGACCGTCATACCAGTCATCCATAGTTAGTCGATATTGACGAGCAGTGCCTCGTATAAATTGCCAAGGACCAGCAGCCCCGCCGTGGGAAAAAGCATAGACATCAAGTGCGCTTTCAACGATCGGCAGGAGTGCGAGCTCAACCGGCATATCCCTGAGGGCAACCTCGCGAACGACATACGGTAAATAAGTTTGCATGCGTTCTTGGAGTCGCGGTAAGTAATTCGGGTTGCGCTGGAGCCACTTTATCTCCTGTTTGACCCGCACTCTGTCAATTTCCAGGTCCATGTGCATCGATTTGCGCATGACGGCCCATAGGTCGAGCGATTCATCGACAGGCGCAGTCACCACAGGTTCGGGCGCGAGAGCCACAGACGGCTGCTCAGGTGCTACTGAGAGCAGTGTAATGGGTGTGTCGGGCCAAGGCGCGCCAGACCAAGTCTTGTCAGGCCGCGCTGTCGTGGCGTCTAGAGACGCGGACAGAGATGTTTCGGGTCTTATGGCAGCGGGATCTGTTGTACTACACGCGGTGATGCAGGTAAGGGTGACGGTACACAGCAAAGTGAATCCGATATATCTTGGTACCCGCATGCTGAATCTCTTTAAATTGCTAGACACGAATCCGTTCACGGCTAAAATTGACCTGTACTTTCGCTCAGAGATTTATTTTTAGCAATGCGCCTTAACTGGTTATGTGACCTACGTGCCACCGCTGATACGCCATTTTGGCGCAGCGAGCTGGCTGGTCGTGTCCAGCAGATCGAGGGGCTATTGGGTGCAGATCTGATCGCTCGATTGCACGGTGAATCTGTAGTTTGGATGGGCGCGACGCCAAATCCGGCAAGCGTTCTGGAAAAGCGAATGATCAAATGTCCAATCTTCGTCACTTCGCACGGCCAGAGTGGTAGCCTCCCGACGGTCGTTTCTGAATTTGACAATCTGCCGTTCCAGAGCAGATCGGTAGATGCCGTTGTGATGCATCACGCGCTTGAAGAAGTATCGGACCCGAGGACGGTACTTCGCGAGGCGACGCGCATACTGGCTCCGGGTGGTCGACTGATCGTGTTTGGCTTTAATCCGTGGAGCCTATTAGGTCTCCGTCGCGGGGTCGCAAGTATCATTCCGGATCGGCTTGCGCAGTTGCGCCTTGTGAATCCCATACGACTCTTTGATTGGTTCACTTTGCTCGGATTGGAGCTCGACGCGCCTCCGGCTTACGGTGGGTTTGCTTTGTTGTGGGATCGGTTTTCGGTCAAGTCGGTCGTACCTTCAGCAAGCCAAATCCCATTCGGTGGGTTGGTCATCACCAGCGCCGTCAAGCAACAAGCGACCATGCACTTCAAACGTCAGGCTACTCAACCTCGACCTAAACTTGCCCCAGTCGCTTACCCGAGAGTTTCGACATGGCGTCGACACAAGTTTCGCCCGCCTTTGGATGACTAGTTGGAACAGTTTAAAATGCGCTGAGCGAACAGTTACAACGACAACGGCCATAACGAAGAAAACCACCCTGTGAAGCAAGTTGAAATTTTTACGGATGGCGCCTGTCGAGGTAATCCTGGGCCAGGAGGGTGGGCGGCGCTTCTACGCACAGCAAACAACGGCACAGAAAGTGAAAAAATGATAGCCGGTGCTGAGCCTGAGTCGACGAACAACCGAATGGAGCTACAGGCGGCAATTCAGGGTTTGAAGGCTTTAAAGAACCCATGTCAGGTCGACCTCACGACTGACTCCCAATACGTCAGGCAAGGGATCACACAGTGGATATCCGGATGGAAGCGCAACGGTTGGAAGACAGCTGCAAAAAAGCCGGTTAAGAATCAAGACTTGTGGATGGCATTAGATGAAGTGATCGCTTCGCACCAGGTGCAATGGCATTGGGTAAAGGGGCACAGCGGCCATCGGGAAAACGAAATGGTTGACCAAGCCGCAAACGATGCCATCGATCAGATGTTAGCGTGATGGTTTCCACACCTTCATGTGTATAAGGATAAATTCGGATGAAGGAAACTGAGTGCGTCAGATAGTCTTAGATACTGAAACGACCGGTCTCGAGCCCGATATGGGTCACCGCGTGATCGAGATTGGTGCAGTTGAACTCATTAACAGGAAGTTCACAGGACGACATTTTCACGAGTACATGAACCCTGATCGTGCAATTGATGATGGTGCGCTAGAGGTACACGGCATCACGGCAAGCTTTCTCGCCGATAAACCAAGGTTTGGCGATATCGCAGAATCCTTTTTATCGTTTGTGTCGGATGCAGATCTAGTGATCCACAATGCGCCTTTCGACCTTTCGTTCCTCGATTACGAACTCAAACGTTGGACAAGCCGCCACCCGAAGTTAAGTAGCTTCTGCACGATCACCGACAGCCTCGTTCTTGCACGACAAAAACATCCGGGTCAGAAGAACAATCTTGATGCGCTGTGTCGCCGCTACTTTGTTGATAATTCTCAGCGCGAGTTGCACGGTGCGCTGCTCGATGCAGAAATTCTAGCTGACGTCTATCTGTTGATGACAGGTGGACAAACCAACCTATTTGGCAGTGCTGATGATGAAGCTGAAAAGGCGGAAGAGGCGTTTGCACTTACTGCTCAGCCAAATGCTTTTCAAGACCTGAACTTAGTGACCGTCAGCGCAGACGAAAGTGAGCAACGCGCCCACGAGGCGTATCTAGATTTCTTGGCGGAAAAAAATGGCAGCCAACCAGTCTGGCGAACAAGCAGCACCGCTGCCACGCCTCAATAGGTCATAGCACGTAGGTCACGCACAACCATCCTGTTATGCCCATGACGATAGTGTAAGGCAGCGCCATCTTTACCATTTTCATATAGCTCAACCTGATAAGTGGTGCGAGTGACGACGTTAACAAGAATAGGAAGGCCGCTTGCCCATTTGGCGTTGCTACGCTTGGAATGTTCGTTCCAGTGTTGATTGCGATCGCTAACAGATCGAACTGTTCACGGGTAATAGCACCGCTTTCATAGGCTGTGAAAACCTCGCCGATGTACACGGTCGCGACGAAAACGTTATCGCTAATCGCGGAGAGCAGACCATTGGCGATATAAAACATACCTGGTTGAACCTCCACCGGGAGACTCAAAACATAGTTGATGACGCCAGCAAATAGATGCTGATCCTCTATAACACCCACGATGCCGAAAAACACAACGAGTAAGGCGGTAAACGGAAGTGCTTCTTCGAAGGCGTGGCCAAGCTGGTGCTCTTCGATGACGCCATTAAAAGCTGTTTGAATGACAATAATACTCAGTCCGATGATGCCGACTTCAGCAACGTGGAACGCCAACGCAAAGACCAAAAAAGCTGCAGCAATGGACTGAATAACTAGGCGAGCCTTATCTCGACCTGTCCGAATCTCCGATTCGTGTTCATCGAATTCCACCAATATTTCGCGCACCCGTTCTGGGATTTTAGCGCCGTATTCGAACCAGTGAGTCTTTTCCAGCAACGCACAGGTACACAACCCTGCAACGAGAACTGGCATCGTAACGGGCGCCATCCGGAAGAAAAACTCCATGAAGTTCCATCCGGTATAACTTGCAATTAGTAGATTTTGAGGCTCACCAACAGTGGTGCAGACACCACCAAGTGCGGTCCCCACTGCTGCGTGCATGAGCAGATTGCGCAGGAAGGCGCGAAACTGTTCCAAATCGGATCGGTGCAGATCTTCAATACTATTGTCTTCACCGTGCTCATGTTCATCGCGGAAGTTTTTTCCAGAGGCGACGCGATGGTAGACGGAGTAGAACCCGACTCCCACGCTAATGACAACAGCCGTCACGGTTAACGCGTCGAGGAATGCAGAAAGTACAGCTGATACGAACGAGAAGAGGAGAGAAATGCCTGCCTTGTTACGAATTTTCAATAATATTTTGGTAAACGTGAAGAGCAGCAGCTCTTTCATAAAGTAGATACCCGCCACCATAAACATGAGTAGCAAAATGACAGGAAACGCATTAAAGACTTCTGTTCGTATCGTGTCGGGGGTCGTCATTCCCATCACGACCGACTCAATTGCGAGTAAGCCGCCGGGTTGGAGTGGGTAACATTTGAGCGCCATTGCCAGCGTGAAAATGAATTCGACGACGATGATCCAGCCCGTGACATAGGGACCGAGTGCGACAAGCAGCAGCGGATTGAACACTAGGAACGCGACTATGGTGATTTTGTACCACTCGGGCGCTTGGCCGAGAAAATTCTGTGAAAATGAACTGAGCGAGATTCCTTGCATGCTAGCTTTGGTTTCCGTTGTCTTGTTGATGATCCGAACCTTATCGCGACCGCACTTGCATCGGCAAGAACTCCGTTCAGTATAGTAGCGCTACGAGATCTTGTGATATTTTGTAGCGAGAATAATAGTAAGGAATGCTGCCGTGTGGCCAATAGAACCAGATGAATTTGAACCGCAACATATCGAACCAGACGATGCCGATCACGGGGATGCTTGGTATTTCGTGTTCTCTCGTGGCGAAATCGTCTGTCGAACGGAAGGTGGCGTTTTAGAACCCGTTACAGCCGATGATTTTCGATGGTTCGATATGGAGGTATCTAGCAAGCATTTTTTAGGCCACTACTTGAATAGACCGTGTTTTGCTGTCGCAGCCTCCGGCTCGACTGCACAAGGATTCAGCTCGATGGGATTACGGAATCTCTTAGGTCGAACGAATCAATCAATCTTCTATCTGGCCGGTCGGGCACAACAAGTCATCGAATGGCATGAGACACATCAATTTTGTGGTCGTTGCGGCACCGAGATGTCAGATCATCATATGGATCGGGCGAAACAGTGTTCTTCATGCAAACTCATCAACTACCCGCGTCTTTCTCCCAGCATCATTGTCTTGGTAACTCGGGGTGACGAAATGCTGTTAGCGCGTAACGCTGCTTGGCCCAATGGGATGTATTCAACACTCGCGGGTTTTGTTGAACCAGGTGAATCCATCGAACAGACTGTGCATAGAGAGGTCTTCGAGGAAGTTGGTTTACGTGTCGGCGAACTGCGCTATTTTGGCTCGCAGAGCTGGCCATTTCCAAATTCCTTGATGCTCGGGTTCCACGCCGAGTATGGGTCTGGTGATATTGTTTGTCAGGAGGAAGAGATCGCGGACGCGCAGTGGTTCAAACAAGATAACTTGCCACAAATTCCGCCAAAAACAGCGATTTCGGGGTGGCTCATACAGGAGTTTATGGATCGAGAACGGTGAGTGCCTGTAATACCCTGAAAGTTGTGACGATATAACCACTGCTACGTAATTCACCGGCCATGAACTGTTCGATTGGGTTTGCTTGGCCGCTGAGTAAAGCTAGTGCGGTCATTTCCGACGCGAAATAGATTGTCCAATCAGGGTCGTTCTCGCAGAAGTCTATTTGGTTGGCTTGGATCCGTAATACAATGCTTTCGCTTTCCGACTCCAGACAGAGCGCGACGCAAACGTCTAAGTTCTGGATCTCCATACCTGGTTTAGGTGCGTCTGTGATGTGTGCTTTTAGGCGATGCATCTAGTTCGTCAATCCAAAGGTTATCTGTATGGCGCCAGCCCTTGCTGGACTGTCTTCTAGTGCCTCTATAGAGTACAGCGTTTTTGGCTAAAGTCAGCTTTAGCGTTGATATGGGCGGTGTATGGAATACGTGTACGATTACCTGGTTTTTCTCGCGCAAGCAGTCACGATCGTGGTCGCTTTTCTCGTCATCCTGTCCGCTGTAGCTAGTCTAACCATGAAGAACCAACATGTGGATGAGGGTGGTGCGTTGCACGTCACCAAACTCAATGACAGGGTACGAGAACTTCGGCACACGATGGAGGCGAACGTACTACCGGCCGGAGTGGTCAAGAAGCAACACAAGGCAGAAGCGAAAGCTGAAAACAAGGCGAATAAAGCCCAAGCCCAGGCACTGAAAACGTCTCTCAAACAGGCAGCCGCCCAGCCTGCGATAAGTAAGGAGAGCGAAGCCGACAAAATAGACGAGCCCACGGTTGGTAGTGAACAAGACAGTGACGCTACAGAAGCGACGGACGCAGCCGAACAGAGTGATACACCGACTGCACCGAAAGCGGCAGAACGTGTGTTCTTCCTTCACTTTGAAGGTGACACTCGGGCCTCAGGAGTAGATCGTCTACGGCGAGAAATAAACGCTATCCTCACCCTGGCAACCAAGCACGACGAAGTTGTAGTGTCGATTGAAAGTCCGGGTGGCATGGTTTCGAACTACGGTCTTGCTGCTTCACAACTAGCCCGATTCCGCTCAAGGGAAATACCACTAACAGTGGTCGTGGACAAAGTAGCAGCCAGCGGTGGCTACCTTACGGCAGTTGTCGCTAACAAGATCATCGCTGCGCCATTTGCACTTGTTGGCTCTATCGGCGTGGTCGCGCAGATACCTAATGTGAACCGTCTACTGAAGAAAAATGATGTGGACGTTGAGGTGTTAACTGCAGGTAAGCACAAGCGTACGCTGACTCTTCTCGGTGAAAACACTGATGAAGGGAGACAAAAGTTTATCGAGGAGCTCGAAGACGTCCATGCGCTCTTCCAAGAATTTGTTGCAAGCTACCGCCCGGAAATGGACCTAGAAGCGGTAGCGACTGGTGAGGCATGGTTCGGCAAACGCGCGATCGAAATGAAACTTGTTGATGAATTGGCGACGAGTGATGAGATCGTCCTGCAGGCTTGTGAGGAAAGCGAGGTCTACGCAGTTGCCTGGCAGGAGCAGAAAAAACCACTCGATCGAGTTTTAGGTCGGGTCAATGGCGTGCTTGAGCGAGCCGAGGACGTGCTAGCACGCTTTTCGGGGCGACACTAAGCGACCAACACCAAGTCACCAGCACCAAAACAAATTGCTTTAGAGACAGAAACGAAAGGACCCAGAGATGACTTTTAGTGCCTTCCAAGTTACCAAAACAGACGACGGATTTGACCGCGCAATCGTAGATCGAGAAGTCAGTGATTTGCCGGAAGGTGATGTGCTGATAGACGTTCAGTTCTCATCGCTGAATTTCAAAGATGGCCTCTCGGCAACTGGAAATCCAGGCGTAACTCGAAATTTTCCGCACACACCAGGCATTGATGCCGCTGGGATTGTTACCGAAAGCACTGACTCTGCCATACCTACTGGTACGGAAGTCGTGGTTATTGGGTTCGATCTTGGCATGAATACATCGGGCGGCTTTGGACAAAAAGTTCGAGTTCCAAGCGGATGGGTAGTACCACGTCCTGAAGGTCTAACACTCCATGAAAGTATGATCTTAGGTACAGCAGGTTTTACGGCGGCTGAGTGTATCGACAAATTGGAAACCCAAGGTATGACGACGGCAAGTGGCCCCGTTCTCGTGACCGGAGCGACTGGTGGGGTCGGATCTGTCGCAGTTAAAGTATTGAGTCATCTCGGCTACGAAGTTGCGGCTGTGACGGGCAAGCCTGACAAGCACGAATTCTTAACCTCGCTTGGTGCGAATGAGATCTTGTCTCGTGAGGAAATGATGGAGGGCGGCAAGCGCCCACTACTCGCGGATCGCTGGGGCGGTGTTGTCGATACTGTCGGCGGTGAGATGTTATTTAACGCGGTAAAAAGCTTGCGCTATGGATGTTCTCTAGCGGCCTGTGGTTTGGTTGGGGGCGCGGATATACCCGCGACTGTTTTTCCATTCTTGTTACGTCATGTGAACATACTTGGTATCGATTCCGTGGAGTTACCACTCGCTGAGAAAACCCGCATTTGGAATCGTTTAGCTGGAGAGTGGAAGATAGATCTGAGTGATCTGGAAGAAGTGCTTTCGCTGGAATCACTCTCTGGTGCCATTGATCGCATCTTGGTCGGTCAGATGGTTGGTAGAGGTGTCCTACACCACAACTAGGAACTTGGCATCAATCGCGACGCAGTTTTGGGTCCGGTGCAATCGGACTCGGATAGCGAAAGATAACGAAATAACTGCTCGCGACCAGCGTTAGCACCGTCGCAAATTGAAGTACCAATGCACCAGCATCCGAAAGCAACTCGTTGCTGATCGCGATATAGCTCAACAAAAGCGAAAATTCTGAAGCCTGGCCTAATCGATAGCCAACTTCTTTGCCATTCTCTGATGTCTCGCCCTGCAATTTCAACAAATATGCAAACACAATCGGTTTCACGGCGATCAATGTCGCTGCTAGGACGACTGCGGGTAGCCAGTACTGTGGAATGAGACCTATGTCTAACGCCGCACCGACGGAAAAGAAAAAGAGCACGAGAAAAAAATCACGTAATGGTCGCAAGCTCTCTGCGATGTATTGAGCAATTGGTGACGTGGCGAGTGAAACTCCGCCGATAAAGGCGCCGATTTCTAGCGACAGTCCAATCGAGGAAGCGAGCGTTGCGATGCCTAAGCACCAGCCGATGGCCACCAGAAAAATGTATTCATGAAAAGCATCAAACTTCTGAATCAGAAACAGGAGACCCCACCGAACACCGGCGTAGGCGAATGCGACCACGAACGGGAGTCCTAGAAAAATACTTGCCAGGCTTGTCATTAAACCTTGCGAATCAGCGCCAAGACCCGTGATCAACAGGATTGCGAGAATGGCCAGAACGTCTTGGATAAGTAAAAGGCTGACGACGATTTCGCCGACGTGACGATGGTGGAGGACGGTGGTTGGAAGTAGCTTGATGCCAAGAATCGTGCTCGAAAACCCTGCTGCAATACCAGTGATCACGCATTCTGTGACGCCAAAACCGAATAAGAACATCACACCAAAGCCTAAACTAAAGAAAGCGATGGTTGTGCCAAGTGCGGTTAACAGCGACTCGCCAACCATGTTTTTCAATTTGGCAGGTTGTAAATCAAGCCCTACAAGAAACAGCAGGAAGATAATGCCGAATTCAGCTATTTCTGTAAGGAGCGCTGGGTCGTCGACTGACTGCGTGCCAAATGGTCCTAGAATGCAGCCAATGGCTATGTAGGCCACGATCATTGGTTGTCGGGTGTACAACGCCGCAGTGGCGAGGAGCGCCGCGCCTGCAAAAATGAAAAAAAACGATTCGATGATGCCGGTATGCGGCATAGGACTGCACCCCTAAGTTGGGGCGTATTTTACGCGTTCGCGCCTCTAGTGACACGTTGAAAGGACTGTTCCGGTTGAATTACGGAACCTTGATAGTGGCCGCTATAAGGGTTGGTCAACGCCAAATATCGCTCTGGTTGTCTGTTTTCGGCGACATCAATCGCATCGAATCCGCAGCGGACAAGATAGTGCACAGTATCTTCATGGGTGGCGCCCATTGCTCTGAGTTCGCCGGTGAAACCGAGCCTAGTGCGTAAGAGCACTGCCAGGGATAGAGCTCTGCCATCCACAAAGGTTGGAAATTCAATTGCTATTGCGGCTGCGTTAGCGACCGTACCGTCAGGTTCTTCATCACATTGAAGAAGAAGCGGGCTACTGCCGTCCCAATCTGCCAAGGCTTGGTATTGCGGACCGTCTGCCTCGACTACCTCCCAGTTATCCGAGCTCTTTCTAACCTGCACTGGCATAAACGTGTTCCTTGAATGGGTCAATGCCTACGCGACGAAACGTTGCCAGAAAAGACTCACCTTCATGACGGCTGTCCGTATAGACGTTTAGGATTTTCTCAATAATGTCCGGTACTTCGTCTCGCGCAAAGGACGGACCAAGAATTTGACCCAATGTTGCGGCGTTACCACTATGACCCGAGTGTCCGCCAACCGATATCTGGTAGAACTCACTGCCTTTTTTGTCGACGCCAAGAATACCGATATGGCCAACGTGATGGTGACCGCAAGCGTTCATGCAGCCGGATATGTTGATGTCTAGTTCGCCCAAATCGTGCAAGTAGTCCTCATCGTCAAAGCGTCTTTGTATGGCTTCAGCGACTGGGATGGATTTTGCGTTAGCGAGTGAACAGTAATCACCCCCGGGGCAGCAGATCATGTCAGTAAGTTGGCCTTTGTTGGCTTCGCCGAGCCCATCGGCGCAAGCTGCTTGCCACAACTCAAACAGTTCGGCTTGCGCAACATGCGGTAAGACAAAATTCTGTTCATGGCTAATGCGTATTTCGCCAAACCCGTATTGGTCTGACCACTGGGCGACGTTGTCCATTTGTTTGTCGGTCACGTCGCCGGGCGGAATGCCTGTGACTTTGGTCGAGAGCGTGACTGATGCATACCCGGATTGCTTGTGAGCGAATACGTTTTGGTTGAGCCAACGGCTAAAGGCTGGGTTTTGCAGGCGTAGTTCTGCGAAGTCAAAGTCCTCTACCGTGGCAAAATCTGGGTCTGTGAAATGTGCTTGTAGTCGGGAGATTTCATCCGCGGTGACGGTTGCAGCGCCGTCCTTTAGGTATTGCCACTCTTCCTCAACTTTATCCCGAAAAGTATCCGCACCCATGGCTCGTACGAGAATTTTGATGCGGGCTTTGTATTTATTGTCGCGACGACCGTAGCGGTTATAGACGCGCATGATGGCTTCGAGGTAGCTCAGAACATGTTGGACAGGAATGTTCTCGCCGATAAGTGCGCCAATAACCGGCGTTCGGCCCAAGCCACCACCGACGAAAAAATCGAACTGAGCTGCGCCCGATGGAGAATTCGACACTTGGAGTCCGATGTCGTGTACGGCGATGGCGGCCCGATCTTCGGTTGCACCAGTGACCGCGATCTTGAATTTTCGTGGTAGCCAGTCGAATTCCGGATGCGCAGTCGACCACTGGCGGATCAGCTCGCAGTACGGTCTGGGATCGAGTGTTTCATCATATGCCGCACCGGCAAACTCGTCTGTTGTCACATTTCGGATGCAGCTACCGCTGGTTTGAATGGCGTGCATGTCGACCGATGCGAGATCTTGCAGGATGTCCGGCACTTCGGCGAGTTCAGGCCAGTTGAACTGTATATTTTGGCGCGTGCTTAGATGCCCATAACCGCGGTCGTACTCGCGGGCGATTTTGGCGAGCATGCGCAGTTGAGCACTGGAAAGTGTGCCGTACGGCACAGCAACGCGAAGCATTGGGGCTAGACGTTGTATGTATAGTCCATTGCGCAATCGTAGTTGAAGAAACTCGTCTTCGGCGAGTTCCCCGGCTAGGTATCGCTCGGTCTGCTCACGATAGTGTGCGACTCGTTCGGCGACAAAGGTACGATCAAATTCGTCGTAGGTATACATCTGCAAGTGGCTGGCATAGTAACTCGGCGCGCGACGATAGCAGCACTCTAAAGCCCTGCCAATGTACTAACGGATATAAGCTTAGAAGGAACAGAAAACTGCTCTTTGCGAAGAGTTTTGCCGCCTAGTGCACAGATCACGATGCAAACTTTGTACGCTCTCCTGAATCTGCGTATTATGCGCGCCGACGAGTTGTATTGAAGTAGATGAGGGTAAGCAGTGTCAGAACAAAGTATTAGTGATCAGGAGAAAACGGAAGCGTTGGACAGTGCCGCCGACACAAAAGTTATTATTGTTGTGTTTGCAACCATGGTCCTGTTTGCAGTGCACCTAATTTCCGGTTTTACCTTCGACTTCTAGTCAGTTCGGATAGCCGAGAAGGCTGATACGCTAGTTGAGCAGCGGGCGAAGCGTACGCTCGGCGTCTTCCTCGTTTAATCCAGTTCGCTCTGCGTAGTCCAACAGTTGGTCTCGGTCGATCTTTCCGACGCCAAAATATTTGCTCTCAGGGTGCGCAAAATACCATCCGCTCACAGACGCTGCGGGATCCATAGCAAGGCTATCGGTCAGCGAAATGCCACTTTGTCGGGTCGCATCGAGTAGCTCAAAGAGAGCAACCTTTTGAGAATGATCAGGACATGCTGGGTATCCAGGCGCAGGCCGTATGCCACGGTAGCGTTCTTTGATGAGAGCATCATTCGAAAGTGTCTCCTCGGAGTCATACCCCCAGAACTCGGTTCGTATTTTGTGATGCAAAAATTCAGCAAATGCCTCCGCGAGACGATCTGCTAGCGATTTAACAAGAATTTGTTGGTAATCGTCGTTGTGGTGGGGAGCAAGCGCTGCTTCGATCCCTAAACCAGCAGTGACCGCAAAGCCTCCTACATAGTCTTCTGCTCCCGTAGGTGCGACAAAGTCCGCAAGACAAAAATTCGGTGCAAGGTCATCGGGCTTTGGTGTTTGTTGGCGCAGATGTGTGATTACTTTTGTGGGTATTGAACGATCGCCATCCGCGAATATCGCCACGTCGTCCGATTGTTTGCGGTTTGCAGCCCACAGACCGTAGACGCCTTTGCATTGTAGAGAATGGTTTTTGATCAGCTCATCTAATGTTGCGGTAGCGTCGTCGAACAGATCGCGCGCTGCGGATCCGACGACTTCGTCTTCAAGGATATTCGGATACTTGCCTGCGAGTTCCCAGGTCATAAAAAATGGCGTCCAATCTATGTACGGTACCAAGTCTGCGATACTAGGTTCGATGGTATAGACGCCAAGCTTGTTTGGTTTTACTGGTGAGTAGCTACCCCCAACAAAATGATTGTACCGGGCATCCTCGAGTGGCAGAAATTCACGTTTGCTTTGCCGTGCCGCGACGCGGTCACGAACTTTCGTGTAGTCAGCGGCGATCTCATCGGCGAAAGTCTTGTACTGGGCTTCATCACTCAAGAGTCGTGAGGCTGTTTGCACGGCTCTCGAAGCATCTGAGACATAGACTGTGGCACGATTTTCAAAGGCAGGTGCAATCCTGGCAGCCGTATGTGCTTTACTGGTGGTGGCTCCCCCAATTAGTAGCGGAATTTGCAGATCAAGACGCTGCATTTCTCCTGCCACATTGACCATTTCGTCCAAAGAAGGCGTGATCAATCCTGATAAACCAATGGCCTGTGCTTTCTCCTCGATTGCGGTTTGCAGTATCTTTTCTGCAGGGACCATTACGCCAAGATCAATAACTTCATAGTTGTTGCACTGGAGAACGACACCAACGATATTTTTACCGATGTCATGGACGTCGCCTTTGACCGTGGCCATGACAATCTTGCCTTTGGTCTGGCGTGCCTCACCTTTCTCTGCATCGATGAAAGGGATGAGGTGTGCGACGGCCTGTTTCATCACGCGAGCACTTTTGACCACCTGTGGAAGAAACATCTTGCCTGAGCCAAATAGTTCGCCAACAACCGACATGCCATCCATCAGCGGTCCTTCGATGACATCCAAGGGCCTAGTCGCAGCTAATCGAGCTTCCTCTGTGTCATCTACGATAAATTCCGTAATTCCGTTGACCAACGCGTGCGAGAGCCTGCTCGCGACCGTTTCGGACCGCCATTCATCGTTGCTCTTGTCGTTGCTCGTTCCTGTTGAACTGAGAGTGTTGGCAAGTTCTAACAAACGGTCAGTTGCTGCTTCATCTCGATTGAGGATGAGATCTTCTGCAGCTTCACGCGCATCGTCGGGAAGATCTGCATATATTCCTAGCTGACCAGCGTTAACAATAGCCATTGTTAGACCAGCTTGGATGGCGTGGTATAGGAATACTGTGTGTATTGCTTCGCGCACTGGGTTGTTACCACGGAAAGAGAACGAGACGTTGCTAAGGCCTCCTGAAGTACTCGCGTGGGGCAGGTTCTCCTTGATCCATTGGACCGCTTGGATGAAGTCCACCGCATAGTTGCTATGTTCTTCAATGCCGGTACCAACCGCGAAGATGTTAGCGTCAAAAATTATGTCTGCAGGTGCTATGCCGACCACGTCCGTCAGAATACGATAAGATCGTTCGCAAATCTGAATCTTGCGTTCATACGTATCTGCCTGACCGTCTTCGTCGAACGCCATCACGATAACTGCGGCGCCGAACCGCCTACATTCGTTCGCCTGCTGAATGAAACTCTCTTCGCCTTCTTTTAGGCTAATGGAGTTAACAATCGCTTTGCCCTGCACGCACTTAAGACCCGCGTTGATAATCGACCATTGGCTTGAGTCGATCATGATCGGTACTCGCGCGATATCGGGTTCCGCAGCAATTAAGTTAAGAAACTCAGTCATCATGGCTTGCCCATCGAGCATGCCTTCGTCCATGTTGATGTCGATGATCTGGGCACCATTTTCAACTTGTTGGCGAGCGACATCTAAGGCGGCGCATAGATCACCCTCCCTGATGAGGCGAGCAAACTTGGCAGAACCTGTCACATTTGTCCGTTCACCAACGTTAACGAAAAGAGATGCGTCGTTGATCGAGAGAGCTTCTAACCCCGACAGCTTTAGTTCGCTCGAGATCTCTGGGATGACTCGTGGCGGCAGTTCAGCCATCGCTGCGGTAATCGCCGCTATGTGTTCTGGCGTCGTACCACAACAACCGCCGACAATGTTGACCCATCCAGATTCCGCATAATCGCGAACGATTTCTGCCATTTGCTCGGCGGTTTGGTCATATTCGCCGAACGAGTTTGGCAGCCCTGCGTTTGGGTGGACGCTCACAGGAAAGGGGCTAAGTTTGGCCAGTTCAGAAATATATGGGCGAAGCTGTTCTGCGCCGAGGGCACAATTAAGGCCGACGGCGACTGGATTTGCGTGTGATATCGAGTTAAGAAATGCCTCGGTAGTCTGCCCAGATAACGTTCGTCCCGATGCGTCGGTGATCGTGCCTGAAACAATAACCGGTAGGGCGGCGAGCCCTTCGGCTATTCGAGAATCGTTTTGTCTCAGAATTGCATAGATCGCGGCTTTGGCATTCAGCGTGTCGAAAACGGTTTCGACCATGAGGAGATCTACACCGCCAGCGATTAGACCGTTGATGGATTCGGCGTAAATTTCTAGCAATTCGTCAAAAGTGACGTTGCGGAACCCGGGGGCGTCTACGTCAGGGGAAAGGCTCGCAGATCGATTCGTGGGGCCAATGGATCCTGCGACAAATCTGGGTTTTTCTATGGTCGAGTATTGATCAGCGACTTCACGCGCGAGCGCAGCCCCTGCTTGGTTGATTTCGAATGCGAATTCTTCTAGCCCGAAGTCAGCCTGCGCGAGGGAGGTAGCGGAGAATGTATTCGTTGAAATGATGTCCGCACCTGCTTCAAGGTATGAGGCATGTACTTCGGCAACCACTTCCGGTTTCACTAGGTTTAAGACGTCGTGGTTGCCTTGGAGTGGGCTTTTATGGGCGGCAAAACGCGGGCCTCGGTAGTCTTCCTCTTTGAGTTTATAGCCCTGTAAGGCTGTCCCATAAGCGCCATCAAGAATGAGAATCTGCTGACTAAGTCGTTCTTCAAAGAGTGCTTCGGACAATTCGGGAGCGGTATCTGACATTTGTGATTTCTAAATTGGCAATTGAGTGATTTCTGCGCGCGTTAAGCATACGCCTGGCTTAAATTCATAGACCTGTCGGATGTCGCAAAGCTAGCGCACGCTAACTCTAGGCGAGTCTGGTGTGAAAACAATTGAAGTTTAGACGTAACAACATGAGGCAAATTGATATGAGCCCACCGGCGTAAGAAATCTCATCGGCCCCTATACCCGACTAAAATAGTCGGGTATAAAGCACTTCTTAGAGTGAAACGAACGAACCCCATGATCGAGATTTCTGAAAGCGCTCAGACCTACCTTCAAGAACTGCTGGGCAAGCAAGAGCAGGATGGCACGGCTATACGCGTGTTTGTCGCTCAACCAGGGACCCCGCAGGCGGAAACTTGTATCGCCTACTGTCGCCCAGGCGAGGAACAGGAAGGTGATATTTCTGTCGAGTACGAGGGTTTTCGAGCTTGGTTTGAAGGTCGCAGCGAATCGTATTTGGTCGATGCAGTGGTTGATTATCAAGAGGATCAGATGGGTGGGCAGCTGACAATTAAAGCGCCTAATGCTCGGATTCCAAACGTTTCGGATGATTCCCCGCTAGAAGACCGTATAAATTACATTTTGTATAACGAAATCAATCCGGGTCTTGCTGCGCACGGCGGCATGGTCACGCTAGTCGAGCTTACCAGTGAGAAAGAAGCGGTCCTTCAGTTCGGCGGTGGTTGTCAGGGTTGCTCGGCGGTCGATGTCACGCTTAAACACAGCGTGGAGGCCACCCTCTTAGAGCGCCTTCCAGAGCTCACCGCAGTGAAAGACATGACCGATCACTCTTTAACAGAGAACGCTTACTACTCTTAGGCGATAGAACTTAGTTACATCAGAAAACAGGTTAGAAACGTACTGCGATTTCTCTGTGAAGGTGTCTAAGCATTTCTTCTGTTTCTTCCCATCCTACACACGCGTCGGTTACTGAGACGCCATACTCGAGATCGTGGCCATTCAATTTCTGACTGCCGGCCTGTAAATTGCTCTCGATCATCAGCCCGGTGATTGAGTGATTACCGTTGCGTATCTGTTGAATAACCGCATCCAAAACGACCGTTTGATTGCGATGGTCTTTGCCGGAATTCGCGTGAGATAAGTCGATCATTATCGAGGGTGTGTGTTCGATCTCTTGCAGTGCCTGTTCGGCTGCTGTTACGTGTTCCGCGGCGTAGTTCGGTCCGTTTGATCCACCGCGAAGTACGACATGGGTATGGGGATTCCCGCGCGTGTGGATGACGCTCACTTGACCAGATGGACTGATGCCCAGAAAGGAGTGAGGGCTGGTTGCGGATTGCAACGCGTTTAACGCAACACCCAAAGATCCGTCGGTGCCGTTCTTAAACCCAACAGCGCAACTAAGACCGGACGCCATTTCTCGATGTGTTTGAGATTCTGTTGTACGCGCGCCGATAGCAGACCAAGAAATGAGGTCTTGTAAGTATTGAGGCGTGATCGGGTCTAAAGCTTCCGTTGCGATCGGTAGCCCGCGTTCGGATATGTCGAGTAACAATTTCCGTGCTATCTCCAAGCCTTCAGCGACTTTGAAGGAGTCGTTCAAGTAGGGATCGTTGATTAGTCCTTTCCAGCCAACGGTGCTGCGCGGCTTTTCGAAGTAGGCACGCATTACCAGTAACAGCCGATCATCTACCTGGTTCGATAGCGACGCGAGGCGATCTGCGTACTCGAGGGCTGCGTCTGGATCGTGGATTGAGCAAGGGCCAACCACAACCAGTAGGCGTTGGTCACGCAACGTAACTATCTGTTCAATTGTTGCCCGAGCACTTGTGATGAATTCCCTCACTCCTTCTGGAGCTGGGAGCTTTGCCTTTAAGTTTTCTGGTGTAGTCAGCACTTCGTGTTGCTCCACATTCACATTTTCAAGTTGCATTGATATCTCCGGTTGTCACCGACAACTTTCTTTAGGCGCTAAAAAACCCCGCGAGGTTTGCCGACCTGACGGGGTTGTTTCCGACGGAAGGCTTCGCACCTTCCATAGTTGAAGGCTGACTTAGGTTACAAAGTAAAATCCCCGCCAGTAAAAATACGCACCACCGTTACCAGCGCCGTCCGCTGTGTTGAGTAGTGTGTTTACGAATTTTTGTTCAGTCAGTCTCATGGCCACGAATAGTACTCGTCCGTAAATTTTTTGCAATTCTCATATTTCTAGAAGTTTCGCGCTATCGGTCAATATCAGCGCTGTGTGGATAGGCTCATTATAAAGTTCGGTACAAATAACTTTGTACAGCGTGAGTTGCGATCGATATCGAGCAATCAAATCAACGTCGCTTGTGGCTGATGGTTCCAGTTGGGAAGACTTGTAGTCAAGAATCCAACGGACGCCATCTTGGACAAACATACGATCGATAACAATGTTCTTAATTTCGCCGTCCACAACACCAGTTAGTGCGAGTTCGGCTACATGGTCTTTGTGCTCGCTGAGTGCCCAGATGCCGACCTCGGATCTGCAGAATGCCTCTAATTGAGCGAACACAAGAGCGCGTACGTGCAGCTGCTCTTCAGCGCTTAGTTGGGTATCGGAGATCCAGTATTCGAGTCGACCTGGTAGGATGTGTGCAAGGCGATCAAGGCTTGGCTGCTCTTGCGCCAACCAGGCAAGAGCTTGGTGAACTACCACGCCCATCGCAACTTCCTGGCGACCACTTATTACGTCACGGATGACAGTTGTGGGTTCGTCGGGTGCATCTTGGATTTCACTTGTCCATACATAGTCGCTAGGAAGGCGTCTATACATGCGAGTCTGAAAAAGGTCTGCTTGAAACGATTCCGTGTGTCCCGGTGTGGTTTGGGCCGGTGGTTGGGGGTCTCTAGCCTGCAGCGTTAGAGCCTGGGTACTCGTTTTTACTGAAGCCTCAGCGTGTGCTTCTAAGAGTGCCGCAAGTCCTTGACTTCGCTTTTCAGTTTCATTGGTCCAAGTCAAGTACAGTGAATCTTTGGCCCTAGTAGATGCGACATAGAGAAGACGTTTTTCTTCCGCCCTGGACTTTTCACGGTTCTCGAAGTTCAGCCAGTCATGAATGGAATCCCCCCGAACACCCATTAACAAACCAGCGCTGCTTTGTTCCATCGATATTAACGAAGGGTCGTCTGGTCGCGCTCGGTGATTCAACGCGGGCACAAAAACATGTTCAAACTCTAATCCTTTGGATTTGTGGATTGTCATGATCTTGATGTTGGAAGTCTTGTTATCTGGAGCGAACAGGTTTGCAAGTCGATAGGCGAGATCATCCGTGTTGACTAACCCGCGGCCATACGGCTCTAACAATTCAAAGAACGCTTCTGCCTGTGACCATGCCACACTTGGATAAGCCGCGCGACCACCGATGCGCAGCCAGTAGCCCTCGATCACTTCACGAATTGAACGTTGATAGAGAACACCCCACGCCCAATCTCGAGCTTGGCGCAAACGCTCAAAGCGAAGGTCGCCGCCTAAACAATTTGGATCTTCGCTCAGAGCAGTTAGTTCTTTTAACGTGAAACCAAATACTGGACTTCGAAGCAGTGACAAGTGGGCAAGCGTGTCGTTCGGATTTACGATAGTCATTAAGCCACTGTGGAGATCTTGGACGATCGGTTGCTTAGAGAGAAGATCGATGTCTGATGCCTGCCAATCAAGGTCATTGGCGCGGAGTTTTTCCAGCAGTGGTCGTATTTGCCCTCGAGCACGACAGAGTATGGCTATATCTGCCGTTGGATCTTCTGCGCATAACTGTTTTATCTGATCGACGATGAAGTCGGTTTCTAGCAGCTCACTCTTGAAAGCTTCACAACTGACACCACGACCTGGATTGTCCTTGATGGGGATGGCACTGGTATAAGGAATGTCTCTATGGTTTTCGGCGAACAAACCTTGGAAGAGCGTGTTGCACCAATCGACCAGGGCTGGTGCTGAACGAAAGTTGGCTGTCAGTTGATGTAGCGTTGGTCGTATTGCCTGTAGGCCGCTGCTAGCTGTTTCGCCAAATATGCCGACGTCTGCATTGCGAAACCGGTAAATCGACTGCATCGGGTCACCCACGGCGAAGAATGTATCTCCGGCTGTGTCCGACCACCCTTCACACAAAAGACTAAAGAACTCGAACTGAGATCGGGATGTGTCTTGGTATTCATCGACAAGAAGGTGTTTGATGCGGTAGTCGAGCAGTAGCGCGAGATCGGTAGGGGACCCGTCAGATTCTCTGAGGGATCGTCGTGCCGTCAACAACAGCTCAACAAAATCGACCTCTCTTTGTTCTTTGAACAACATTTGCAGTTCTGCTGCAGCCAAAGTAAGTACAACGCTGACGTTGGCGAGCCGTTCTGCCTGATTGGTTTCTATGGCTTGGGGAAGTCGAGCGCGTTTTTCGATGAGGCTAGCGAGGCCCCGTTCGTGCAAAGTTCCTAACCAGAGGTTGAAGGAGCGCACATCCGCGGCATCGCCAACCCCGTCTTTTGAAGTGAAACGTCGACGTAGCGACAGAGATTTCGTGAGTAGCTTTGCCACACCTGTGAACGGCCTTGCCTGTTCAGTTGCAAAGCGGCTAAGGAAACTAATGTCATGGCCATCTAGCAGCGCAGATAGTTGTTGTTCTGTCTCATCGCGAAGGGTTGTAAGCGTCTGTTCTAGAACTTGTTTAAGTTGTTCTGGGGCGACAACAATATTTGCTGCGATTTGGGTTGTAAGCTCCAACCACTGATCTCTACGAGCTAACATCGTCGCAAGCAGTCGCTGAGCGCTACGCGCATCGTTGTCGAGGGATGCGAGGAATTCAGCAATTAGCGGCGCAGTCTCTTCCTGGCGGACGAGTTGCGCGGTAACTCTGTGTGCAGCCTCGTCGTAATGCCGGGTCGCATCCTCTTCGATTCCCATTCCTGCAAGTGTTGTCTCACCGCGGCTTTGGGTCGCTAGCTCAAGAGCAAAACTATCTATCGTCTGAATTTTGAGGACATTTGGGTTTTGAAAAATGTCCCAACCAAGGTCGATACTCCTTTGCCGGACCGTCTGGCTTGTTGGAGAGTCGTCGCGCAGCATCGCAAGGACACGTTGGCGCATTTCCGCTGCTGCTTTCTTAGTGAACGTTATCGCGAGGACTTCTTGCGGCCGTTTTACTAGTGCAAGTAGATGTACGAAACGTGTTGCCAACAGCGTGGTTTTTCCTGACCCCGCTGGGGCTTGTACGAGGCAGGAAGTTGGTTCAAGTGCGTTCTGTCGCGCTTGTTCGTCTGGAAGATTCACGATGCCTGGAGTTCAGATATTCGGCAAAACGAAGACAAGTGACAGTAATCACAGGCGCCTCGGATGGGCTCAACAGCAGCAAAACCTTGTGCGTAGTCGTGTGTGAGTCGAGCAAGCTCGCTACGCCAAAGTAGAATCTGCTCAGCCCAGCTGCGTTTTAACGGGACATACTTGGCGCCGCCTGGGTTTGCCTGAGGATCACAAATACCGGTAAAGCGCACTGCGTCCTTACGAATTGAGGCGTAGAACGCACCGTACACGTCACCGTCTACTTGCGTATAAATTGGTAGCTGAGGTTGCACGAGTGGTGTCTCATCTATCCCACTGGTCGAGACGCGACCGGTTTTGTAGTCGATGACGATCAGACGGCCGCTGTTTTGAAGTTTGTCAATGCGGTCAGCTCGAATCGTTAGCGTGAACTGGTCGAAGGTCAGTTCGTACGATGTTTCGAGCGCCTGGACTTCGAATTCTTCCCGCAGATGTTCAATGTCGAGCCAGGCGTAGACCAACTCACGAATTCTCATTCTTTCGAACTTGATGAACTCCCCAGGTAGGGCGAGCTGTAGTTTCTGTAGGGCCTGAGTGATCGCAAGCTCAACGTCCGCGTCTTCCAAGTGTCGCACTGCGTTTGAGTCTTTCGCGACAGTGAAGAGCGCTTGAAGCACATCGTGTAGCACGATACCTCTGGTCAACGCATCTGGAAGATCAGTGGGGGTTTCAATTCTCGGGATTTGCAATCTATGCACAGCATAGGCTCGGAAGGGGCAGGCAGCTTGATCTTCTACTAGGCGAACGCCACCACGAATGTTCGTCTCGGCCTGTATGGGGCTTCCAAACTCGTCCGAGTAAAGCTCGAGCGCGGCCAGTTTCCCCTGTTGTGCTTGATCTGGTGTGCCCTCGTAAATCGAGAAATTTGTGAGCATGGGACTTGGACTCCGTTCAGAGTCCTCAGCATTGTGGACATAACTCGCGACCATATTTTCAGTCTGACCTTGCCATCGTTCTAATAGACGCTTGGAGAACTGAAGCTCCGCTTCCTGGTCGGCCCGGGGTACGCCTGAAGCTCGGGCAAGCGTTCTAGGAATAAATGGGATGGCCGAATTGCGTGATGGAAAATTCTCGTCATCCATACCGCAAATCCAAAGGTGATCGAAGACAAGACCGTTCGCCTCAAGGGCGCCAAGAACAATGAGATTCGCGGGTGGCCGCTCGGGTGCAAATACTCTGTTAGCGAGCACGTAGTCCAACCTCTGTCTTGCAGCACTTGCAGATATAGGTTGAGAAGATTGCGAGATTGATAGGACATCTACAATTGCGGCGTGGGCTTGGAATTGTCTAGAGCCTACGTCTGATAAGTTAGGCCACCCACCCAGTTGCAATGCGGTTTGAAACTGTTGGACCCAGGTATCGAAAGATTGCAATTCGGTCATTGGCTGAGAGAACGCTGTCCCGATTGCGTGAGTCAACGCGTTATTGTTGAGGTGACGCTGGAATGTTAAAAAATCGAGCCGGGGTGGCAACTGTCGTGGCCAACGTTCTAACAAGCGACTCAAACCAAAGTCAGGAAAGAAACCTGAATTTGCGATGACTGCCAAATCAGTTCTAGTAGCTTGGTCGAAAACGAGTTGTAGCAGGTGAGTCGCTGCTTGCCACACGGCTTGATCGGCAAGTGGTTCGCCTCCAGAAATGTCGAAATTGGTTGCATCGCTGCCGCTGTGGGCGTTACAAGTGATGCCAATTTCTCGAGCGACAAGCGCGTGCTCGTGCGCGACGTTCGGAACGATAATGCCGATACGCAGACTTGGATCGGTGCTGTGTCTAGCTTTTGCCCAAACTGCAGCCTGGCGTAGTTCTTCGTTGGGCGTTTCAGCGGCATAAACCGGCACCGGAGCTGTGGATGCTTCCCCGGGATCATCGATCAGGTCAAGAGCCGTTCTAGCACTTGTTATACTGGTATCGTGGTTCAATCGTCGAGGTGATTGTGATTCGCAAAGAGTGGCAAGATAGCGCTGCTCTGGGTGAGTCAGCTGTTCTAGCAAAACTGTAATCAATGGCTGGTTTGGAAACTTTTCGTGTTGGCAAAGGTAATCCGGAATTTGCGCGGTTAGCAGATAGCGCTTGTTGATGCGGGCGAGTACTTCTTGTGCCCAATCTGCATAGAAATCACCCGTGTGCTGGTGTACCCGGATTTCGTCGAGTGAAAGGTCATAGTCCAGGGTTGTCTGCAATGCAGTTAGAAAATTGCCGACAAGATGTGCGGGCGCTTCAGGATAGACGTCGTATACCTCGTTAATAAGCGCTTCTTGGGAGACCAGTCGAGGGTGAGTGTCAGGCGCTGATACCAAAAGGCTTTGATACTCGCGAGTAAAATGCTGCTGCAGGCTCACAATATCGGGCGTTGTCCAGGCAAGAGAATTTTTCGCCTGATGAAAGAGCGCATACGCCCGTCGATATTCCCTGGCAAGACGCTCGTTGGCCGTGACGAGCGTTGCTGTTCGGAGCTCATCTACAAGGGATTGGCTGATTTTGACGAAGGGGCTTAACACGAACTCATTGTAACTGAGGCTCAGCCTTGGTTCCCATCTCAAGCGAGGAGACCTGATATGATCGCGCCTCCAAATTCTTGGTTCAAACCGAAATTAGATGGCGAAAGTTGGATTAGTGAGCCTCGGGTGTCCGAAGGCTCTGGTAGATAGTGAGCAGATTGCCACGCAACTCCTTGATCTAGGTTACGAGGTTGAGGTCGGCGATGACAGCGACGTGCTGGTAGTTAACACCTGCGGCTTCATCGATGCTGCAAAAGCAGAAAGTCGTGACACGATCGCTGACGCACTCGGACAGGGTAAGAAAGTGATTGTTACGGGTTGCATGGGGGAGGCTCAAGGGGAGCTAGCTAACACTTTCCCGCAGCTAGAGTTCATTAGCGGTCCAGCCGATGTTGCGCCTGTCGTGTCTGCAGTGAAGCAATACCTACCCGGCGTGGCTCTGGAGCCCTTAGTTGACCCTGGCCTTCCGGGAGAAGCGCGAGCACGCCTCACCGCGGATCACTTTGCCTATTGCAGCATGCCTCGCCAACCATTCTGAAAGCGATGCGCCGTCCCGCAGCTGCAGAAAAAGCACTCGAACGGATCCACGCGTGGCGTGAGATCTGTCCTGACCTGGCGATTCGGTCAACTTTCATCGTTGGCTTTCCGGGCGAGACGGATGAAGATGTCGGACAATTGTTGGAGTTTCTGGAAGTAGCCGAACTCGACCGGGCGGGTTGTTTTACTTATTCGGCAGTAGCAGGTGCTAAGGCTAATTCGCTAGTAGGCCATATTGATGAAGCGGAGAAACTTGATCGCCAAGAGCGGGTCTACGAAGTCCAGGCCGAAATTAGCGCTCGGCGTTTGCAACGCCACGTAGGGCAGAGGTTACGGGTATTGGTTGATGGGCACGATGATGTTGAAGGTGCAACGATTGATCGATTAGTCGGGCGATCGATGTATGACGCGCCCGAAATCGATGGCGTCGTGCGGCTAACTGTTGATGGTGCGCAACCAAACGTTGGCGAGTTCGTTTGGGCAGATATCACTGCGAGCGACGACCATGACCTCTATGGTGATGTGGTTGGCGAAGAAATTCGTATCGGCTAATCGCGCGGCTTACTGTAAAATGTTGTGACCCGTGCTGCTAAACTGTTTATGGGCGTGCCGTTAGAATAGCCGTTTCGCCTCATGCATGGAGAGTGCACGGTTAGCGCATGGTTGTAACAACTCATTGGGATGAAGATATGTGGTATCTAATTGAAGACTTTTTTGACCAGAGCTGGTTCATGAAGGCAATTCTTGGCTTGGGTTGGTTATGTGTGATCATCATGCTTGCAAGCTTCGGTGCGCCGCTGCTCGGTTTTTAGGTAGTGTGGCTTTCTTCCCTCAGTGATGAACAACGTCTGGCGCTAATGCGGTTAGCCCACAATGTTGTGGTCTCAGACGGATTACTCGATCCAAATGAAGAGGGCATGCTGAACGAGTTCCGACGCGAGATGGATCTAGCCAGTAGTGATCTCGAGTATTTGGAGCTGGACGGTATAGAGGATGTTTTCGAAGATCGCAGCACCCGTATCGTCGCAATATTGAATCTACTGAAACTGTCTTACGCTGATGGCGCTTTTGAGATTGAAGAAGAGTGCTTGCTGAAGGAAATATGTCGTGCGTTCAAAGTCGACGACGAAGAATTTCTACTGCTCGACAACTGGGTTCGTCGGCTGAACGCGCTTGAAGAGGAAGCTCGCGGCTTAATGGCTTAATGGCTTGGTCGCGAACTGATTCCCGGCTACCCTACGATACCCGCTGAAACTCCTGTTCTAACTCGCCCAGGCGCGCGTCGACGTTCGCCTTATCATCCTGAAGTTCTGAGGCGGTGCGAAAGCGTATGCCGCAGCGATAGCCGTCAGGTTGTGAGGTGCAGTTGTGAACGATCCCAATAACATTATTGAGATGTTGGTTTTGACCTGTTATCGACAAATACACGGTCGTGTCTTTTGGTAGCGGTTGGTCTATCAAAATGCCAATACCGTGACGAGAAAAGTCCACAGCATTGCCTTGCAGACGTGTCAGCCGACCTTTACGTCGGATGCTGACCATCAGTCCGTTCGCTACCTCACGGGCATGTGCCCTGCGCTCGGATGGTATGACTGGCATTGCACCAGCGTAGTTTAAGCAGACCGATTTAGTTGTGACGGCGTTAGCAGATATATCGCAAAACCCAGCTGCAACGAATGCTGTTGCAGAATGAGCTTCTGCAATACAAGAGTCGGGGAAAGGACTATCATACGGCTTCAAGTGCACGCGTTGTAATCTACTTGAATCAAACTGAACTCCAACATTGGCTAGATGAACTCAGAGTCGAGCATCGAGACTTAGATGTGGTCATCAAACACCTACAAGACAGCCATCACCACGACAATATGCGCGTTCAGCGTTTGAAGCGTCGTAAGCTGAAACTGAAGGACATGATCACCCGTCTTGAGAGCGGGTTGATTCCGGATCTTGATGCCTGACAATGCCTAAATCCCTCACTATCGCTATTTCATCAACTGCCCTTTTTGATCTGGATGAGTCAGATGAGATCTACAAGGAAGAGGGGCTTGAAGCCTACCGCCAATACCAGATAGAACAAGAAGATCGCATATTGGACCCTGGCGAAGGCTACACACTCGTAAAAAAACTACTAAATATCAATAAGATACTATCGAAATCTCGGGTGGAAGTGATACTACTCTCTAGGAATTCGGCCGATACGGGTTTGCGAGTTTTCAATTCTATTCGGGACTTTGAGCTTGATATCACGCGCGCCGCTTTCTGTGGTGGCGAGTCTCCGTACCGCTACATCAAAGCTTTTGATTGCGATCTTTTTCTTTCTACCGATGCAGAAGATGTGCGGCTAGCTCTGGAGCAAAACGTCGCAGCGGCAATGTTGTTTGGCCGGCGACAAAACACGCAGACCGAAGACTTTCTCGAAGAGCCGTTGCGGCTCGCCTTTGATGGCGACTCCGTGCTCTTCTCCGATGAAGCAGAGCGTGTTTTTCAGAGTGAAGGATTGGACGCATTTAGTGAGTCGGAAAGTGAACAAGCTCAAAAACCGCTGCACGGAGGTCCCTTTAAGTCCTTTCTTGCTGCCTTACATGAATTACAGAAGGAATTTCCAGAAGGCGAAAGTCCATTGCGTACGGCCCTTGTGACCGCGCGTGGCGCCCCGGCGCATGAGCGTGTGATCCGTACGCTACGTGCCTGGGATATACGGTTGGATGAGAGCCTTTTCCTTGGCGGTATTGATAAGACGGAATTCTTGCGTGCCTTTGAAGCGGACATATTCTTTGATGATCAGGCTGCACATTGCGAACGTGCTGCTCCGCATGTTGCGACAGCTCACGTGTTGCATGGTGTCGCGAACACGACCGATTGATTCCCGCGGCTGCGTGCTAACTAACCGATCTAAAAAACCATTTTTTTATCGCCAAATTTTGCTAATGTACTGGTCGATATCTAAGGCGAGAGTAGGTTAGAGGCAAGATGAAACTGCAACAGCTTCGGTATATCTGGGAGGTCGCTCATCATGATCTCAACGTGTCTGCCACTGCACAGAGTCTATTTACTTCGCAGCCTGGTATCAGCAAACAGATTCGTCTGCTGGAAGACGAGTTGGATGTTGAGATTTTTGCGCGTAGTGGCAAACATCTTACTCACGTCACACAAGTCGGCGAAGTGATCATCGAACAGGCTGGTGAAATTCTTCGACAAGTTGGTGCGATCAAACAAGTTGCACAAGAATATTCCAACGAAAAGGAAGGGTCGTTGTCGATCGCGACGACGCACACTCAAGCACGATATGCACTACCCGGCATCATCGCGCCGTTCAGGGAGAGCTATCCGGATGTCAGCCTGCATATGAATCAGGGCTCACCGGAACAGATTGCAGAACTCGCAGCCTCTGGTGAAGTTGATTTTGCGATTGCGACGGAAGGGTTGGAGCTCTTTAACGACCTGGTCATGATGCCTTGTTATCGTTGGAATAGAGCTGTCGTCGTGCCACAAGACCATCCTTTGGCTAAGGTTGAAGAGCTGACTCTCGAAGTTGTCGCCGAACATCCAATCGTCACATACGTGTTTGGATTTACCGGTCGATCAAAGCTCGATGATGCATTTCGAGCAGCAGACCTTTCACCTAACGTTGTGTTTACGGCGACAGATACTGATGTTATCAAAACCTATGTCCGTTTGGGTTTTGGCGTCGGGATCATCGCGCAAATGGCACACGAGCCGCTCATAGACACTGACCTCGTAGCGCTTGATGCCTCGCATTTGTTTGAGCCTAGCATCACCCACATTGGTTTCAGAAAAGGCACGTTCTTGCGCCAATACATGCTGGATTTCATTAGTGCGTTTGCGCCACATCTAGATCGCGAAGTTGTGCAAAGTGCGGTAGCGGCTCATAGCAGGGCTGAACGAGAAACGTTATTTACAGACGTAACGCTGCCCGTACGTTAATCGGGCGAGACTAGGAGAAGTTAGTGGACGTGTTGTGTCTTGATCTTGAGGGAGTCTTAGTACCCGAAGTTTGGCAGGCAGTTGCGGATAAAACTGGCGTGCCTGGTTTACTCAAAACCACCCGCGACATTCCTATATACGACGATTTAATGCAATACAGGTTGGGTTTGCTTCGAGAGCACGATATCGCGCTAAGTACAATACAAGCTGAGATCGACGCAATCGAACCGCTGCCAGGCGCTGTGGATTTTCTTGCCTGGGCTCGAGAGCGTTACCAGGTCGTTATCGTCTCCGATACGTTTTATGAATTCGGGATGCCTTTGATGGCCAAGCTCGGGTATCCGACACTTCTTTGCCATCGCCTGGAAGTCGAAGGCGATCGCATCATCGGTTATCAGATCCGTCAACGAGACCCCAAACGCTGTTCTGTACAAGCACTGAAATCTTTAAACTATCGTATTTTTGCTGCAGGAGATTCGTTTAACGATGTCAGTATGTTAGAAGAAGCAGACGTTGGTATTTTCTTCTCAGCACCAGAGAACGTGACCTCTCAGTTCCCGAGTTTTCGCACCACACAGTCGTATGCTGAGTTACAGCATGCCTTGCTAAGCGCCGCATAGATCTATAGACGCAGCTGACGCAGCTCAGGGTCTGGCCTACTTTTTTCCCAAGCGGTCTCAAACGTTTCGATAAAACGCTTGGTAGTCACAGGATTACCCGCATCCGCCACTCCTGTTGGGACGCTGTGCTCGGGTAGTAGCCAATAACCATTATTGTCTATGCAAACGAAACTAGAGGTCTCGAGTGTCACGGGTTCGTCAAAAAGTCGTAGTGATATTTTTTGATCTAGGCGTCTGGCCAATTCCACAAGCGCATGCCCTCTTGAGACGATGTACTTGCTCGACATGATGAGAATTCTCACTTCGGCGCTTGGCGCGCTCCTTGCGTGGTTAGAGATAGTTTGGACGATGTCTTCGTCAGCGAAAAGCTCATGGTCGAGGTAAGGGCTAAGGATCAAGAGCTGTCGTGTGCTTGCGCTAAGTGCTGTAAGCAATGCGTTTCTTGCTTGTTCCATGCCATCGAAAGCTTTGGGCGCGCTCACAGGCAAAGGTTTTGTGGCGACAAAAGGCTTGGAGACAGGTTGAGCAATGGGCGCGTCTGGACTTGCGAATTGGAGCGGCAGCATCATCTCCATTGTTGTGTGTTCAATGCCTGCATCCATAAAACGATCACCTAGGCCAACGAAACCGCCCTTGCGATAAAAGTCTTCCGCATAGGTCTGCGCATGTAAAAAGACTTTGTTCATGCCTTGAGTCTTCGCTTCAGCCACAGCTGCGGCTAAAAGTTCTGCGCCTAAACCTGTGCCACGCTGACTTTTTCGAACTGCCATACGACCAATCTGACCAGTGTTCATCAACCGTGCACAACCAAGTGTCTGTCCAGCATCGTTGAGCGCGAGGAAATGCGTACTGGTTTCATCAAAACCATCCAACTCTTCTTCAATAGGCACGTTCTGCTCGGTTACAAAGACTTCGAATCGAATCTCTTTGAGACTTTCGTGTTTGTCGAGCCAAGCTACCTTAACGACATGAACATCCATGACGCCCTACCTGTTAAAAGTGTTGGCGCGCTAATTTGCTCGCCAGACCCGTGTAGGTTGATGGAAGTAAGTCTTTGAGCTCCGCCAGCGCTCCAGCTGGCAGTTCAAGTTCGGTTAGGATTTCTGAGAACACAGCAGCGTTCATTTGGCGACCGCGAGTCACAGCTTTTAGCTTTTCGTAGGGTTCTGCCATGCCGTGTTTTCGCATGACGGTTTGTACAGCTTCAGCGAGAACCTCCCAACTATTATCGAGATCTTTTCCGATTGCCTGAGGGTTGATTTCCAGACGAGTGAGCCCACGCATTGTCGCCTGATAGCTAATAGCGCAATGAGCCAGAGCGGTACCGATATTTCGTAGCACGGTTGAATCTGAAAGATCGCGCTGCCATCGCGAAACGGCCAGCTTTTGTGCCATATGGTCTAACAGTGCATTCGCTATACCTAAGTTGCCTTCGGAATTCTCGAAGTCGATGGGGTTAATCTTATGCGGCATCGTCGAGGAACCTGTTTCGCCTTCCACCTTCTTTTGCTTGAAGTATTCTATGGAGATGTAACTCCAGATGTCGCGATCAAAGTCGAGCACGATCTGATTGAAACGGATCAGGGCGTGAAAGTACTCCGCTATGTAATCATGCGGCTCGATTTGAGTCGTCCACGGGTTTAGGGCTAGTCCCAGCCGTTGTAAAAACTCGCCCGATGCAAGCTGCCAATCGATCTCAGGGTAAGCGAGTGCGTGAGCGTTGAAGTTGCCCACCGCACCGTTGAACTTACCGAGAATTTCCACGTCCTTAAATTGCTTGAGCTGGCGTTGCAGACGAGCGGCAAAGTTCTTCATTTCCTTGCCAAGCGTGGTGGGGGACGCAGTCTGACCATGCGTGCGTGAGAGCATCGCTAGATCTGCGTTAGCCTCCGCTAACTTGTTTAGCTCAGCGATAAGGGCTGCCATCTGCCCGACCAGTGCATCGTCCCGGCTGGCCTTTAGCATGAGCGCGTAAGCAGTATTGTTTATATCCTCAGATGTGCAGCAGAAATGTATCCACTCGCTATGCGCTGTGAGTCCGGGTCGTTCACTAAACTTGGACTTAACAAAATACTCGACGGCTTTTACATCGTGATTGGTCGTTCGCTCGAATGCCTTGACACTCATGGCGTCCGCTACCGAAAAATCTTGCGCGATGGCTCGTACGAACTGGGCATCTTCTGGTGAAACCGCTTTCAGCTCTGGGACTTGCTCGTGCTCGGATAGAAACAGAAACCACTCGCATTCGACCCGTACTCTATACTTGATCAACCCGAATTCGCTAACGATAGGGTTGAGTGAAGAAACTTTGCTGGCATAGCGACCGTCGATGGCGCTTATCGCGGTGATTTCTGTGTTGTCGGACATCGGTACCTGTGTTGAGCTGGAATTATTCTTCGAAACTATGGACTGGTTGTGAGAGCGGCGTTTATCTCTCGAGATTCTATCCTGGCGCCGCCAAGCATTGTATCTTGATCGTAAAAAGCAATGAACTGTCCTGGTGCAATAGCTCTTTGCGGGATCTCGAACGTGACTACCAAACTGCCGTCTGCTGCCGCTCGCACTGTGCAGTCCTGATCATCTTGCCGATACCGCACTTTAGCGGTGCACCGTAAAGGATAAACGACCTCTTCCAACCAGTTGGGGGACGCAGCGCGTAGCCACTTAGAGGTGAGTGTTAGTTGTTCTTGGGTAACGATAAGTTGATTTGAATCGGAGTCTTTTTCCGCGACATACCAAGGTCGCTCGGCTCTCCCTTTTAAGCCGCCAATTGCAATTCCTTGCCGTTGACCGATTGTGAAAGCGTGCAGGCCATGGTGCTCGCCGAGAGTCCGTCCTTGTGGATCACGGATCTGGCCTGGTTTTCTAGAAAGGTATTGATGTATGAAGTCGGCGAAACGACGTTCGCCAATAAAGCAGATTCCAGTACTGTCTTTGCGCTTGGCGTTATGCAGACCACGTTCGGTGGCAAAATTGCGGACGTCGTCCTTTAACCAGTCACCTAAAGGGAACAAACAATTTTGTAGTGCCTGCTTTGGTACCGCTTGTAAAAAATAGGATTGATCTTTGCTGGGATCGGCTGCCTTGCTCAAGGTCGGTCCATCGTGGTCGATTTTGACGTAGTGCCCTGTTGCGATGAAATCAGCGCCCAGAAGGTCTGCGTATGCTGAGAACTGTTTGAATTTGATTTCTCGATTACACAGCACGTCCGGGTTTGGAGTGCGACCGCGACTATATTCGGCTAGGAATTCTTCAAACACGTGGTCCCAATATTCCGCGGCGAAATTGGCGGTGTGGAGTTTGATGTTAAGATACTGGCAAACAGCCTCAGCATCGTTTAGGTCTTCGATCGCGGTGCAGTATTCTGTGCCGTCGTCTTCATCCCAGTTTTTCATGAACAAGCCCTCGACCGAATAACCCGCATCTATCAGCAGGCTAGCGGCGACAGATGAGTCGACACCTCCGGACATTCCTACGATGACTGTTGGTTTTGGCATGGCCTTGACACGAGGGAGCTGGATAAAGTGGCTATTGTAGCACTCACGCACAGTACGACCGATCGTGTAAAATCGCACCCTTATCCCAAAGAGCCTTTGTACTAATGAGTTCTGATGTTCTGAGTCATGTAAATGCCAGCGGTGAGGCAAATATGGTCGATGTCACTGACAAGGAGGTGACGCAACGCATTGCCCGAGCCACCGGCTCGGTGTTAATGAAGCCAGAGACCTTAGCGGCGATTCGGGACAACTTGGTCGCGAAAGGAGAGGTGCTTGCCGTGGCCAGAGTTGCAGGCATACAGGCTGCTAAGAAATGTTCGGACCTGATACCACTTTGCCACCCACTGGCGTTATCGAAGGTGCAGATAGATTTTGAGCTTTCAGACGGAGAGGTGAAAATTACCTCCATGTGCAAATTGGCTGGTAAAACCGGGGTCGAAATGGAGGCGCTGTGCGCAGTCAGCACAGCAGCTCTGACCATCTACGACATGTGTAAGGCAAGTGACAAAGGTATGCGTATTGATGGTGTTCGGCTGTTAGAGAAAGAAGGTGGCAAGTCTGGTCACTGGCGTGCGGAAGATTAAGAATGGCTGAAGTTAGAGTCGTATATTTTGCGTCCCTTCGGGAAGTCGTCGGTGTAGCGGAGCAGCAGTTTGAGGTCCAATCGCTCGGCGACTTGCTAATGCATATTCGAGAGACTTTCGATTGTGAGGCAGTTCGCGCCCTAACAGCTGAGAACGTACGAATTGCTATCAATCAGTCGTTGGTATCCGACATTGATGCCGTACCGTTACTTAGTGCCGGTGATGAGATCGCTTTTTTACCGCCAGTCACGGGTGGTTAGTGATGTCTGTATCGATAACTGTTCAGGAGCAAGATTTCAACGTTGGCGAAGCGTACGAAGCCATGCGTCAAATCAACGGACCGAAGGTTGGGGCAATCGCCGCCTTTGTTGGTTTAGTCCGCGATCAAAATGTGAAGGCTGGAGATGGGACGCGAGTGAATACGTTAACGCTCGAGCACTATCCAGGTATGACGGAGTCCAGCATCCAATCCATAGCGGACAAGGCTCTGGCTCGGTGGCAGTTACAAGCGCTGGCGATCTACCATCGCGTTGGTGAGCTGCAGCCAATGGATCAGATCGTCATGGTAATGGCGAGTTCTGGGCATCGCGAAGACGCCTTTGCCGCCGCTCAGTTCGTGATGGACTATTTGAAAACCGATGCCGTGTTTTGGAAGAAGGAGCTAACCGAGTCTGGCAGCCGGTGGATCGAATCAACCAGAGGTGATCAAGAACGGGCTAAAGATTGGCAATCGAAGCCTTAGTAAAAGTCTCTTCGAGGCAACTAGAAGCTACGCGGATGACGCATCAGGTTGACTATGGTCATCTGACTCGTCGGACGCCTCGTCCATGTCTAATTCTACGGAAACACGGACATCTGGCTCATCAGCTTCTAGAATATTGACAGCGTGCAGCCCCTTGGGCCCTTGCTCGATCTCAAACTTCACTGCTTGACCAGCTTTTAGAGTCTTGTAGCCTTCCATTTCAATTGCCGAGTAGTGCACGAATAAATCTTCGCCACCCTCATCATCGATGATAAAACCATACCCCTTGGCATTGTTGAACCACTTAACTTTGCCAATCGCCATGTAACCACCCTCCCAAGCAGCCGTTGTCCAGCTCAAAACGCAGGACATTCGCCACTTTCGTCAAATTCTTATGAGTAGTCAAGGCCCGGAATTAAAGGAATGCAAGGGTTGAAATTGAAGGATCTGACTCCACATCTTATGTAGGACGGATCTGTCAAAAGCTGACGTGTCCTTAACATAGCGAAGAACGAGCACGAGAACGAGGTTAGTGTCAGACGATGACCAAGAAAAACAGGACAGTTTCGAGACGAAAGCGGTATGATTTCGACCTAATGATTCGGTCCCACAATAACCTTCGAACTTAAAATTTCTACTTGTAAACGATGGAAGAACTGCCTGTTGTAACTAGTCTTAACGAGACGGACACTGAAATTGAGTATTTTGCACTTCATAGTAAACAGGTCGCTTATCGGAGACGAACGAGATCGCTACACGTCATTCGGTTTGAGGGCGATGACGACCATGGCACGGATGAAGATCGTGATTCCGGGTTGGCGACTGCCACAGCGAAACCTGAGCTCAAACGTCCTGCAATGTACAAAGTCATTTTGCTCAATGACGACTACACGCCTATGGAATTCGTGGTTCACATCCTCGAAGTGTTTTTCTCGATGAATCAAGAAAAAGCAACTCAGATTATGTTAACCGTTCACACGGAAGGTGCTGCGACGGTCGGGATCTTTCCGCGCGATATCGCAGAGACCAAATCTGAGCAGGTGAACAACTACGCTCAGGAAAACAATCACCCGCTCATGTCTACCATAGAAATGACGGACACCGAATGATCGTCTAGACGACGATAGGAAAACTGTATGCTGAGTAAAGATCTCGAAGCAACGTTGAATGAAGCATTTCGCGACGCCAAGTCTAAGCGTCATGAATTTATGACCGTGGAGCATTTACTGCTCGCGTTGCTGGACAACGATATTGCCATTGATGTTCTGAACAAAATTGGCGGAGAGATCGATAAGCTTCGGGCAGACCTCGACCAGTACATCGACTCAACCACGCCTTTGATTCCAGCAGGCGATACAGATCGTGAGACTCAACCGACGCTTGGATTCCAGCGAGTCCTGCAAAGGGCCGTGTTCCATGTCCAGTCCTCCGGGCGAAAAGAAGTGACGGGCGGAAACGTGTTAGTCGCGATCTTCAGCGAACAAGAAAGCCAAGCAGTCTACTTCTTAAAATCACAAAACATTGAACGGATAGACGTCGTGAACTACATCTCCCATGGCATTAGCAAGGTGCCTGGTGAAGAAGGTGGCCAAGAACCGATGTCTGAAGGCGAGGAAGAGGGCGGACCGGAAGGTCAAACACAGAGTCCACTTGAAGCCTTTACCACAAATCTCAACGAAGAAGCTAAGGCGGGTCGCATCGATCCGTTAGTAGGCCGGGATGAAGAGCTCGAACGAGTTATCCAAGTTTTATGTCGGAGACGCAAGAACAACCCACTGTTGGTTGGTGAGTCTGGTGTTGGCAAGACCGCTATCGCTGAAGGTCTAGCGAAACGAATAGTCGATGGACAAGTTCCAGAGGTTGTTGGCGAGAGCGAAATATTTGCCATGGACCTCGGCGCATTGCTCGCAGGTACGAAATATCGCGGTGACTTTGAAAAGCGATTCAAGGCAGTCCTCGCTGAACTGAAGAAAAACGAAGGTTCGATCCTCTTTATTGATGAGGTACACACAATCATCGGAGCAGGCGCAGCGTCTGGCGGTGTCATGGATGCATCGAATCTCCTAAAACCTTTGCTCACCTCTGGTCAGATACGCTGCATGGGGTCTACGACCTATCAGGAATATAGGGGCATCTTTGACAAAGACCGTGCCTTGTCGCGCCGGTTCCAAAAAATCGACGTTAACGAACCTGATGTTGAAGATACCTACAAGATCCTCAAAGGTCTGAAGTCAAGATACGAGGAACACTACGGGCTTCGTTACACCGACAAAGCGCTTCGGGCAGCATCAGAGCTCGCGGCGAAATACATCCATGACCGTTTTATGCCTGACAAAGCGATCGACGTGGTTGATGAAGCAGGTGCTGCTCAACAGTTACAACCACCAAGCAAGCGTAAGAAGAGCATCGGTCAATCAGACGTTGAAGCGGTAGTTGCAAAAATTGCCCGCATCCCACCGAATCAGGTCTCGAGTTCAGATAAGAAGGATCTGAAAGACCTGGATCAGAAGCTGAAAATGGTTGTCTTTGGACAAGACGAGGCGATCGATCAAATGTCGAACGCCATTAAGATGTCACGCGCAGGGTTGAAGTCTGGCGAGAAACCTATTGGTAGCTTCCTTTTCGCTGGCCCAACTGGGGTTGGTAAGACAGAAGTCAGTCGTCAGTTGGCGAACATTATGGGCGTAGAGCTGCTGCGGTATGACATGTCTGAATACATGGAGCGCCATACAGTCTCCAGATTGATCGGCGCACCCCCCGGCTATGTCGGCTTTGATCAGGGTGGCTTGTTGACTGAAGCCGTCACGAAACACCCACACTCAATCGTGTTGTTGGATGAAATCGAAAAGGCACACCCCGAAGTCTTTAACCTCTTATTGCAGGTCATGGATCACGGTACATTGACAGACAACAATGGTCGTAAAGCAGATTTCCGCAACGTTGTTCTCATCATGACAACGAACGCAGGCGCTCAGGAGATGGATCGAACATCCATCGGCTTCGCCGAACAAGATAACCGAACGGATGGCATGGAAGTTATCAAGCGTATGTTTACGCCTGAATTCCGGAATCGGCTTGATGCCATCGTGCAATTCGGCGCTCTGCCTCTTGAAGTCGTCAAAACGGTAGCCGACAAATTCCTTACCGAACTCCAAGCGCAGCTAGACGACAAGCGTGTGACGCTGGAAGTGGATGATGCAGCGTTGGAGTGGCTCGCCAAAGAAGGCTACGACGAAAAAATGGGTGCTCGTCCCATGCAGCGTCTAATTCAGGAGAAGGTCAAAAAGCAACTTGCTGAAGACCTTCTGTTTGGCGATTTGTCTAAAGGTGGTGGCACCGTCCGCATTGCTGTTGAAGACGGTGAGCTGACCATAGAGGTGTTAAGTCCGGTCGAAGCCTAGCTAGGCTACATTCGGAAGGTTATCCGACCTTTCGATAGATCGTATGGGGTAAGTTCTACTTTGACATTGTCCCCGGTGAGGATGCGGATGTAGTTTTTCCGCATCTTGCCTGAGATGTGAGCGGTGACAATGTGACCGTTTTCCAACTCCACTCGAAACATTGTGTTTGGCAGCGTGTCGACCACGGTGCCATCCATTTCAATCTGTTCTTCTTTCGCCATATAGGGCTTTGACTCTAAATTTGAGCCGCGCATTCTGCCCAAAAGCGCTGACCTTTACTAGGGGCACTCGATCTAGAGGTGTTCGAAGGTAGTTGTTTAATTCAGCCTAACCCAGCCGTTTTTTAAGAAAAGCTCGGTCGGTCGATAGTTAATTTTATAAGCCATCTTGCCGCAATCCCGTATCCAATAGCCGAGATAAAGGTACGGCAGCTCGAGTTCTTGGCAGAGCGATATCTGCTGCAGAATACTCATTACGCCCAGGCTGCGTTTTTCCTCCGTCGGCTCAAAGAACGTATAGATGGCAGACAGTCCGTTTGCTTGTTGGTCTGTAACCGCGACGCTGAGCAATTGTTCACCTCTATACAAAGACACGAACAAGCTATTCGACCAAGGGCTCAACAAAAACGAGCGATATTGATCCTCACTCGCCGGGTACATATCTCCATCGGCGTGGCGAAGGCTAATGTAACGTTCGTAGAGGTGGTAATGACGCTTGGTAAACGCTGCATCTTCGATCCGAACGGTGAGGTCCGTATTACGCTTTGCCGTTCTCTTTTGGTTTCTATTTGGCAGAAACTCAGCAACGGGTAGGCGAGTCGGAACGCACGCCTGACAAGAGCCACAATGCGGCCGGTAGAGATGACTGCCGCTTCTGCGGAATCCTTGGTCCGTCAGGCTTTGATAGATCAAAGGGGTGACTGTTTCGCGTGGGTCAAAGAACAACGTTTGGGCGTTATTCCGCGCGAGATAGGAGCAAGGGTGCTTAGGCGTTAGAAAAAATTTTGATTGGGCGTCTGAATGCTCATCTTGCATAGCGGGAATTTATCCGAGGCCTAGTCTAATTGCCAGCGACCGCGTCTGGTTTGTTCCAGAGGGTTGGCGTCGAGGTGGCGTAGAAAATCGGCTCGGGGGATCTCATACACGCCGAGACTCTCAAGATGCGGATTTTGTAGCTGGCAGTCGATCAAATCGAATCCCCATGCGGAAAGTTGTTGGTGCAACACATGGAAGGCGACCTTGGAACCGTCTGGCACCAGACTAAACATCGACTCACCAAAGAAACAAAGCCCCAGAGACACGCCGTACAAGCCGCCCACCAAGTCGCCATCGAGATAGGTCTCGAAAGAATGGGCTAATCCCGCTCCGTGCAAGTCTGAGTAGGCTGCTTTCATCTCTGTTGTGATCCAGGTACCTGCTACGTCCCGTCGAGGCTCGCTGCAGTAATCGACGACACTTGCAAAAGCTTGATCTACCGCGATTTCAAACCCCGCATTGCGAATTCGCTTGGCAAGGCTTCTGGTGACTTTCATTCGACCGGGCTCGATCACCGCGCGCTGGCTGGGACTCCACCACAATATATGGTCATCTTCTGGGCCAAACCAAGGGAAAATGCCGCGCGCATAGGCTTCGATTAGCCACTCTAAAGAGAGGTCACCGCCCGCAGCGAGAAGCCCATCTGGCTCCGAAAGCGCTTGGGCTGGATCAGGAAAACCGACTGGTGCAGCCGGTAGCAGGGGAATGCTCAGGAGTTAGGCGCCGCTTAAAATCGCCTGGAAAGGCCCTGATTTAGCGTGGTCGGCGATGATGTCTAACAAGGTCTCGCCGTGCTCGTTGCGTGCGTCGATGTCCCCACCAGCCGTTTTGAAGCGTGTGAGAAATCGAACGAAGTCTTCTGGTCGCATGCTTCTATAAGCATAGAGGAGTTTGCTGTGATCTCCTGGTGTCTCACCCATCGGCTCTTTGTTCAGGAAACTCTCAATACGGGCGTCATCCCATACTTCGTCTACAACTTTGGCTTTATCTGCGCGCATGATCTTAAGTGTCGGTTCAGGAAGTGCTGCTATTGTAATCTAAAAGCACCGTTCGGCAGAAGATTCAAATGGACGATTACCACAGAAGAGGATTGAAGAAGGGAATTTAAGAGGTTGATTTTGATGAAAAAAAGTTATCCACAGGGTTTGTTTCCAACGGCTGCATTGCTTAAACTCGCCCAGGCTCACTGTTCAAGGATTATCCAGTGTCGACTTTAGCGCCTGTCCGCTTACTTCCGGTTCGAGAAATTACCTTGGTCGTTCTAGGGAGCTTGGCAATATTCTTGCTGCTTGCCATCGTATCGTACTCTCCTGACGATCCTGGATTTAGTTTCGCAAGCCCACAAGCAGAGGCCAGAAACTTGGTTGGTGTGAGTGGGGCGTACTTTGCAGACTTCGTGCTATACCTTTTTGGCTATGTCGCCTTCCTGATCCCGATTGCACTCACTGTTGCGGGGGGTCGATTTTTGTTCAGCCAGGAAGTGTCGTGGCTGATTTTTGGTGTGCGATTGACCGGTTGGGTCGCACTCGCGATTGCGAGTTGCGTCATCTTGGAACTCCACTTGGCGGTGGGGCATGCTTTCCCGGCTGGAGACGGTGGCATTTTTGGCCAATGGTTAGTGGAATTTGGCGTGCCGGTTTTCGGCAATGTTGGTTTCACCGTCATTGCGCTGACTTTGTTCTTGGTCGGTTTCCAAGCAAGCACGGGTGCATCATGGCTTGATGTATCGGAAATGATTGGTAGAAGTCTACATCGTGTGACCGCTTGGACAATCTTCCAGGTAAGCCGTGCGCAGGAGAGATTTGCTGCTACAAAACATCGAAAAGAAATCGACCGGCTGCAAGAAGCCAGATTGGAGCAAAAGCCGGTGCTCAAACCAAAGTCTCAACGAAAAGCCCCTGAAATCAAGCCCGCGGTAAAAGAAACGCCCAAGCCAGCTGCTGTCCGCCAACGGCGCCTGTTTCGTCCACAGTCTGTTGGCGAGTTGCCGGATTTGGACTTGTTGGATGAGCGAACGGAGCACGAAGATCTTGGCTATTCAGCTGATTCGTTGGAGGCAATGTCTCGTCAGCTAGAACTAAAATTGGCTGATTTTGGTGTAGAAGCAGAAGTAGTCAGCGTACTTCCGGGTCCTGTCGTCACGCGCTTCGAAATCCAGCCTGCGGCCGGAGTGAAGGTGCAAAAAATCAGCGCGCTTGCGAAAGACTTAGCGCGTTCAATGGCGGTCATATCGGTACGAATTGTCGAGGTAATACCTGGCAAATCCGTCGTCGGCATAGAGATTCCCAATGAACAGCGAGAGATGGTGCAACTGAAAGAGGTTATCGCCTCCGAAAGTTTCCAGAACGCGACCTCACCGCTGACGCTTGCCTTAGGTAAGGACATCGCGGGAGCGACACAGGTCACCGATATCGCCAAGATGCCACATCTGTTGGTTGCTGGAACCACCGGCTCTGGTAAGTCCGTTGGGGTCAACGCAATGCTTTTAAGCATCCTGTGTAAATCCACACCCGATGAGGTTCGGCTGATTCTAGTGGATCCAAAAATGCTGGAATTGTCAGTGTATGAAGGCATTCCTCATCTGTTAGCGCCCGTTGTGACAGATATGAAGGAGGCCGCGCATGCGCTGAATTGGTGCGTAGCGGAGATGGAGCGGCGCTATCGATTGATGGCCGCGCTTGGTGTGAGAAACCTTGCTGGGTATAACCGCCAGGTCAAGGAAGGAAAGGAGCGTGGCGAACCTGTACTTGACCCGCTCTGGACCGTGGAAGACGAGCCAGCACCAGAACTCACTCATTTGCCTGCGATAGTTGTCGTAATCGACGAATTCGCCGACATGATGATGATCGTAGGCAAAAAGGTAGAACAGCTCATCGCCCGTATCGCACAGAAGGCGCGAGCTGCAGGTATTCACCTGGTGTTGGCGACACAGAGACCCTCGGTCGACGTTATCACGGGTCTCATCAAGGCAAATATCCCAGCGCGGATCGGCTTTCAGGTGTCTTCAAAGATAGATTCACGGACCATCCTCGATCAGGGTGGCGCTGAGCAGTTGTTGGGGCATGGCGATATGCTTTTCCTACCGCCTGGCACCGCTTTGCCGCATCGCATACACGGCGCGTTTGTCTCTGACGAAGAAGTGCATCGCATTGTGCAAGATTGGAAGGATCGTGGCGAGCCTGACTATTTAGAGGAAATTGTTTCCGGTCATCTCGATTCTGAGCCGTTCTTAGCATTGGAAGGATCCGATGACGCTGAGCAGGACGATGAGCTTTACGATGAGGCTGTTCAGTTCGTTCAAGACTCTCGCAAAGCTTCAATTTCTTCGGTCCAGCGCAAACTTCGTATCGGTTACAACAGGGCTGCACGTCTGATTGAGGCGATGGAGATGGCCGGGGTTGTCAGTTCAATGAGTACAAATGGTAGTCGTGAAATCCTGGTTCCAACGAGGGATTAAAAAACTCTCGCTCAGTTTTCTAATTGCGCTTCTGGCCAGTGTCCCTGCGTGGGCAGATGACCAGGACGATAGTTCACTGGTTGACTACTTGTCCGGGATGGATAACGTCAGTGCAGATTTTGATCAAACAATCTCAGACGTTTTCGGTCGCATCGTTGAGGTTTCGAGTGGCACTGTCGCGATCCAGAAGCCTCGCGCACGATGGGAGACCACCTCACCTTATCCGCAAGTTTTGTTGTTAAACGACAAGGCGCTAGAAGTTTACGATCCCGACTTGGAGCAAGTCACGCAACGAGATATATCCGAGGGTTGGGAGCAGGTCCCGCTGGCTCTCTTAATCGGCGATGCTGGTGATATAGGTCAACATTTCACAATTGAACGTGAATTGTACGAAGAAGACCTAGCAGTTTTCACGTTGACCCCGAATTCACCAAATGCTGTGTTTGAGTTTGTTGAGCTTACAATCCAGAAAAACAAACTCACGCGCATAACGATCCGTGATCAAGGCGCTCAGGAAACAGTAGTGAGCCTTCGTAACTACCAGAGTGACGTGGTGTTAGAATCAGATCTCTTCAAATTAGATTTGCCACCACATACTGATGTCATTCGAGGATGATACGCGCAACGTTTCCTTAGATTTTGGATCCAATGTCGACTCTCGACCGTTGGCCGAACGCTTGCGCCCATCGACAATCACCGAGTACGTCGGTCAACAACATCTCCTTGGGACAGGTAAGCCGCTCGCGGGTTTGATCGACCGGCAAACGCTCTCGTCTATGATTCTGTGGGGACCGCCGGGTACTGGCAAGACCACACTAGCCAAGTTGCTCGCAAACAACGCCGAAGTTAACTGGATCGGGATCTCCGCGGTACTTGCAGGGGTCAAAGACGTTCGAGAAGCCGTCGCGCAGGCGGAAATAGAGAAGCTAGCAGGGCGCCAAACTGTCCTCTTCGTCGATGAAGTGCACCGGTTCAACAAAGCACAACAAGATGCTTTCTTGCCGCACGTAGAAAGCGGTGCAATCACTTTTATTGGTGCGACAACGGAAAACCCGTCATTCGAAGTAAATTCAGCGTTGTTGTCCCGAGCGAGGGTCTTTGTCCTCAAACCCCTAACTAAAGAGGATCTCAGCTTGGTCATAGATCGAGCCCAGGATGAACTTGAAGTAGTCGTCAGCGATACCGCTAGAGTAATTCTTCTCGACGTTGCCGACGGGGATGCAAGACGGATGCTCAACGTGCTTGAGATGGCGGCCCAGCTCGCAGACGGCGAACTGACTGATGAAGCCGTACAAGCGGCCTTTGGTGAGCGTATACGACGTTTCGACAAAGGTGGCGACCAGTTCTACGACCAGATTTCGGCGCTGCATAAATCCGTCAGAGGCAGTGCACCTGATGCCGCACTTTATTGGTTTTGCCGCATGTTAGATGGTGGGGCAGACCCTCGCTATATCGGGCGCCGACTGATAAGAATTGCGACTGAAGACATCGGTAATGCTGATCCTCGAGCACTAACTCTGACGATGTCTGCGGTTGAAAGCTTTGAGCGCCTAGGATCACCTGAGGGTGAACTTGGGCTTGCTCAGGCCGTCCTCTACATGGCGTCTGTGCCAAAGAGTGACTCCGCCTATCGTGCATTTAACACGGCTATGGCACTCGTTAAGGAGACAGACTCTTACGAAGTGCCAATGCATATTCGCAACGCGCCGACTTCGCTCATGAAAGGGTTGGGTCACGGTGAAGGCTATCGCCATGCGCACGGGGAGCAGACCACTGAAGGTGGCTATGCCGTCGGCGAAACTTATTTTCCCGAAGCGCTGGGTGAGCAAACGTTCTACGAACCCACCGAACAAGGTCTAGAAGCAAAAATCCAAGCTCGCTTGGCGCGTCTAAGGGCGCTGGATACCAAAGATGGTGTTCAAGATGAGTAATACACTTTTGTTGGTCATGCTCGGCGGTGCGTTAGGGGCTGGTAGCAGATACTTGGTCAGCGTCTTGAGCTTACAAATTGTCGCCGGTGGAATAGTTCAAGGTCCGCTGTTTCCTTGGGGGACGCTTGGCATTAATATCGCGGGCTCATTTGCGATCGGGCTGATGTGGAGCTTGTACGCTGATGCTGATTGGTTCCAGCAGTGGGGTCGACCATTGATTGTTATCGGCGTTCTCGGTGGTTTCACAACGTTCTCTACGTTTTCACTTGATGCGCTACATTTGTTTGATACTCACAAAGTGGCGGCGTTTGGGTATGCGGTGAGTAGTGTCGTCGGATGTCTTGTTGCCGTCGGTTTAGGTCATTGGCTCGGATTGCAGAGCGGCAGTTAATTAGAGGTTGGAATGTTAGATGTTAGGCAGGTTCGGAAGGACCCGCAAAAAATAGCTGAAGCGCTGCGGATCAAAGGGTTTGAACTTGATGTCGATCGTTTTGTGGAGCTAGAAACAGATCGAAGTCGTTTGCAACAAGCGGCAGAAACTCTGCAAAACGAACGCAACACTAAATCGAAATCCATCGGCAAAGCGAAGGCACAAGGTGAAGACATTGCGCCTCTTGTCGCAGAGGTTGGTGATCTAGGCGATCGTCTGACAGCCGCTAAACAAGAATTTGATGCTGTGCAAACAGAGCTCAAGCAACTTCTTCATTCGGTGCCGAATGTACCGGATGAAAGCGTGCCGCATGGTAAGAGTGAGGACGACAACGTCGAAATTCGTCGATGGGGCGAACCGCCAGAACAAAACTTCGAGCCGCTTGATCATGTTGATTTAACGGCGGATGGAGGCCTAGATTTTGAGGTTGCTGCCAAAATATCAGGTAGCCGTTTTGTCGTGATGCGGGGACAAATTGCACGTCTGCATCGCGCCCTTACCCAGTTTATGTTGGATGTGCATACCCGCGAACACGGGTATGAAGAGGTTTATGTCCCATACATTGTTAACTCCGATAGTTTGTTTGGTACTGGGCAGCTTCCGAAGTTTGAAGAAGATCAGTTCCGCCTGGACCAAGAAGGTGAAACCTATTTGATCCCGACTGCTGAAGTGCCTGTAACGAATATCTATCGTGATGAGATTGTCGATCCTGGAATCTTACCGATACGCCATGTAGCGCACACACCATGTTTTCGATCCGAAGCGGGAAGTTATGGACGAGACACCAGAGGCATGATTAGGCAGCATCAGTTTGAGAAAATCGAGTTGGTCCAGTTAGTACATCCCGATACTTCGTGGCAAGCCTTTGATGAGCTTACAAATCACGCTGAAGTCATACTTCAGAAATTGGAACTCCCTTATCGTTCTGTTGTGCTCTGTGGTGGCGACCTCGGCTTTTCTGCGACGAAGACAGTGGATCTCGAAGTTTGGTTGCCTGGGCAGCAGGCCTATCGAGAAATCTCTTCATGCTCAAACTTCTTAGACTTCCAAGCTCGGCGTATGCAGGCGCGGTTTAAGAATCCGGACACTGGTAAAACTGAACTTGTGCATACCCTTAATGGTTCCGGCTTAGCAGTGGGCAGAACGCTGGTTGCTGTGCTTGAGAATTATCAAGATGGCGACCGACGGATCGCAGTACCGGATGCGCTGCGAAACTATATGGGTGGGGTTACGCACCTCGACAGCTAGCCGTGTTCTTTTTACCGCTAAATCACAATCTCGCTGGCGCAGACTGTCTTGTCGTCGGTGGTGGTCAGACCGCATTGCGAAAAATTGAGTGGTTGGTCAAGGCTGAGGCGAAAGTCCGCGTCTTGTCGCTCGAGATATCTGATGAGATACGAGCACTGGGTGATTCGGTTTCAACTGAAGTCGGATCGTTTACTCATGAACAAATCCACATTGATACTCGTCTGGTAATTGCTGCAACTAATGACAAGTTGGTCAACGAATCAATATATGAAGCTGCAACCAAGAAAAACGTGTTAGTTAACTGTGTCGATGACCCCGCACATTGCACCGTAACGTTCCCAGCGATCATAGATCGGGAGCCTGTTGTCGTATCAGTTTCGACGAGTGCGTCTGCGCCTGCATTGGCAAGAATTATAAGAGGGTGGGTTGAAGAAGCCTTACCGGCCGGGTTAGGTGCATTTGCAAACTGGGTTGGTGACCATCGCCAGCGTATAGCCGATCGTTTGCCAAACTTTGATGAGAGAGTGCGATTTTGGGATGAGTTTGTGAACAAGCAGTCAGTCGCGGACCTGACAGCCGGTCGTGTCGATGCGTTGGATTCTAGGCTTGAAAATGAATTGTCGAAACAAGGGAGCCAAGGTCGAGTCACATTAGTCGGGGCGGGACCGGGCGACCCTGAGCTCATTACCTTGAAGGCGCTACGTGCTTTGCAGGCAGCGGATGTGGTGCTGTACGACAAGTTGGCTAACCCAGAGCTACTAAGCTATGCACGCCGTGACGCAAAGATGATCGATGTTGGTAAAAGAGGCCCTAAGCCTAACGAACTGCCAACGCGTCCTAATAATCGCGGTGCGCAACAAAGCAGTATCAACGAAATCATGTTGGCGCATGCAAACGCGGGACGTTGGGTGGTTAGGTTAAAAGGCGGCGATCCGTTCATATTCGGCAGGGGTGGTGAAGAGATTGAAGTCCTAGTTGAGGCCGGAATCGAATACGAAGTAATCCCGGGAATAACGGCATCCCTTGGTGCTGCGAGTTATGCTGGAATACCGTTGACTCATCGTGACGTCTCGCAGTCAGTTCGGTTTGTGACAGGTCATCGCGTAGAAAATACTGTAAACGTCGATTGGCCTGAGTTTGCACGACCCTTTCAAACTTTAGTTATCTACATGGGCCTAGTGGGATTACCCACTATTTGTGCTCGACTCATCGAACATGGCGCCCCTGCTAACAGACCTGTAGCTGTGATTGAGAATGCAACGCGAACGAATCAAAGAGTATTAGATGGCACTCTAGAAACAATCGCAGACCAAGTAGAGAATGCAGAAATTTCGGGACCATCAATCTTGATTATCGGTGAGGTGGTTGGGCTCCGCCGGTATTAATTCTAGATACAGTTCGTTGGTTTGGGTAAACCGGCAATTTTGGAAGCGGTTTTTGCAGGCGACTCACCGAACAGTTTCATGAGGGCGATGCTGGAACCCAAATCCTCTGATACTTGGGTTCTAACGAGTTTTACAAACGGCCTCATTGCAGGGGAAATGTCAGTCTCAGCATAAAACAGACGAAGCGTATCCAGTACCAACCAATGCTCTTCGGCGAGGCTGATTCCTGCAGTGTCTGCCAGCTGTTCGGCAACATCAGTTGACCAATCGTCGAGTGACCTTAGGAAGCCTTCTTTGTCTACTGAGGGTTTGGTCACGGCCAGCTAACGACTTTTTTGTGTTCTACGGTGAGCTGGACAAGCTCGTCATAGCTGACCGCACGGCCGGCCTCAATCCCGCGTGCCTCAGCATCCTCTTGAAGCACGAAATGCTCTAAGATGTTCTGTGAGTAAACAGCGTCACCCATCAAGACAACCTGATCTTTCTCACTTAGTCGATCGATACAACGCGATAGCCCGTTCTCTGAAAAAGCGAGATGAAGCGAACTCATGCCGCACCGCCGAGCACGAAGTCTTGTGCCTCGATCAGAGTACGCTGTTCCTGTAGGTCAATGATTTGCACGTTTTTGGGTATTTTTTGAGAGCTGACAGCTTCGGCACATGCAAACAAGTTATTGATTTCATACATGTCTAGCCCACTGATCAATTTGCCCGGCGAACGAGCTCCGATAAGGTCACCGTTTTGGTACTCACGTAAGCAGTTCATGCCGTTTCCGGTAAATAGAACGGACACGTCGAAGTCAAAAACCGCAGCAACCATCGCAGCTTCGAGTTGCTCAATTACTTTAGACCCCTCGAAAGGATTGTTAGAAATAATGCACAAAAGTTTCTTCATGCGGGAAACTCGACATATCGATCGCTGTTGATCATCGCGTCAATGAGCTGCCCCAAGCCAACGAGTTCAAAACCTGGTGCCAATGTGGTGGATGGTACTTCGTAACGCTCAGCCTCCGTCGGATCGATGATCCCGCGTTTCAGTGCGTTGGCAATGCAGACGTCGAGTTCAACGTTGTAGGAATTGTTGAGCTCGAACCACGCTTTTGTTATATCTAGTTCATCTTGTGGCGGGACACGAGAGTTGAGTGCCACGTATACACCGTCGTGGTAGAAGAAAACGCGCGTGATTTTGTTTCCTGCATCAATCGCTGCGGTGCAGAATTTTAGAGCATGAATATGGGCTGTGCTTGAGTAGGGAGAGCCGAGAACTGCGATGGTGTAGTTCATGTTTACCTACTTTACCTACTCTATCTAGGCTGTCGGATATGGCGGAGGGGCAGGGATTCGAACCCTGGGAGGTTTTACCCTCGCTGGTTTTCAAGACCAGTGCTTTCGACCACTCAGCCACCCCTCCTGATTGGGTGTCAACGGTCGCTAACGAAGGCGCGCATAATGACGATTTGGCGCTCTAATCTCAAGAGCCGTAACCCATCGGATGTTTACTCTGCCAACGCCAAGCATCTTCACACATCTTTTGTAGATCGTACTTAGCCTGCCAGTTGAGTTCCTCTCTGGCCTTTGTAGGATCCGCGTATGAAGTAGCAGCGTCTCCGGGACGTCTTGCTGAAACTTCATACGGTATGGATCTACCGCTGGCTTGTTCGAATGCATTTACCGCTTCCAGAACTGAGTACCCCTGCCCAGTGCCAAGGTTATGTATCCCCAGCTTTGGCGCGGGTTCTAAGTAGTCCAACGCGGCTAGGTGACCTCGTGCGAGGTCAACCACATGTATGTAGTCCCTGACGCCTGTGCCGTCAGCTGTGTCGTAGTCATCACCAAATACTTGAAGTTTGTCCAACCGCCCCACGGCTACCTGACTGATGAAGGGGAGGAGGTTGTTCGGTATATCGTTAGGATCTTCTCCGATTTCCCCGCTGGCATGAGCACCTACCGGGTTAAAGTAGCGAAGCAGCGATACACGCCATTCAGGATCTGCGGCGTAGAGATCTTTGAGCATTTCTTCGACTAAGAGTTTTGTTCGGCCATATGGATTGATGGCGCCAACGTCGGAATCTTCGGTTAGAGGCATTTTTTCAGGAATGCCATAAACCGTCGCGGAACTTGAGAACACAAGAGTTTTGCAATCATGTGCAGTCATCGACTCGATCAAATTGAGTGTGCCGTTGACGTTGTTGTCATAATACTTCAGCGGGAATTCGTTAGATTCGCCTACTGCTTTTAGACCCGCGAAGTGCAGGACGCTTGATATACTATTTTTTGAAAAAACTTGGTCCAAAGCTACGCGGTCGCGAATATCACCTTCGATGATGGGCAGTTTTTTTTGCGTAATCTGCTCTACTGCTTCGATGCTCGCTTTGGACGCATTGCTGAGATTGTCGAGGACGATGACCTTGCGCCCGGACTGCAACAGCTCAACGCACGTATGGGAGCCAATGTATCCGGCGCCACCTGTAACCAAAACCGTTTCGTTGAGTTCACTCACTTGATTCTAACCCGTACTTGTCAATTAGACTGTAGAGGGTTGGCCGAGAAACTTCCAAAAGGCGGGCGCTCTCGCTGAGATTGTGACCTGTCTTAGCTAAAGCCGTTTGGATCGCCTTGGATTCAGATCTTGCTCTTACAACCTTTAGTGGTTCGATCTCAACGTCCTCGAGACTCTCATCGGTGGCAAATTCTAGGTCTGTTGAAGATATTTCGTTCGAATCCGTCAGTATGGCAGCACGGCGGATACGATTTTCAAGTTCTCGGACGTTGCCCGGCCACGAGGCGTTTGCCATCGCATCGACAGCGTCAGCTTTAAACTTCAGTGAACGGTTCTCGCCATGTTCTTCTAGTATTTTCTCGGCGATTAACAGGACGTCCGCGCCACGTTCGCGCAATGGCGGCAAAGTGACATCAATCTCGCTCAACCGGTAGAAAAGGTCTTCCCGAAAGGTCCCTTCGCTGATCATCGTTTGCAAATCTCTATGCGTCGCGCTTACCACTCGGACATCGGCTTGAATTGAGGTGCTCGAGCCAACGCGTTCGAACGTACGTTCTTGCAGAAAGCGCAGGATTTTTGCTTGCAGCGGGATTGGCATGTCGCCGATTTCGTCAAGGAATAAGGTGCCCCCAGCAGCAGCTTCGAGCTTGCCTATCTTACGGGCATGCGCGCCAGTGAAGCTGCCTTTCTCGTGGCCAAAAAGTTCGCTTTCTAAAAGGTTTTCCGGAATAGCCGCACAATTTATAGTGATGAGCGAATGTTCGCCTCGGTCGGATAGGTTGTGAATGCTTGAGGCGATAATTTCTTTACCGGTACCTGTCTCGCCAGTTATCAAAACTGTGACATCTGCTTTCGCAACACGTTTGACACGCTCTGATACGGTCTGCATTTCGGGACAATTTCCTATCAGTCCGGGCAAAAGCGACTTATTTGAAGTCGCAGCCTTTGACTGTTCCTGGAGCTCAGCTTCGATCTTGCTTAAGAAAAACGCCCTTTCTGTGGCAAACGTTAGGGTGGTCGAATCGATTGGCTTTTGATAGTAGTCGAACGCACCGTTATTGATCGCCGCCAACGCGTGTTGTTTTTCGTCTCGTCCGGTTATGACGATGACTTTGGTTTCGGGGTAATGTTCTCGGATGTGTCGGAGGAGATCAAATCCTACCGTCGTTCCCCCGGCATCGGGCGGTAAACCAAGGTCTAATGTCACAACTTGAAAGCTGCGTTCGCTCAGTAGTCCGAGGGCTGTTGGTGCGTCATCAGCGACCGCGACGTCCACGTCCTCATAACACCAACGCATTTGGCTTTGCAATCCTGGATCATCTTCGACTATTAACAGATTTCTATCCGACACTCACTGATTCCTTCGTTGAGTACGTAATCTTGAATTGGGTTCCTGCACCGACGCTGCTGCGTACGTCTAACTTCCCCCCGTGCTTTTCCACAATAGTCTTCGCTTGGAAGGCGCCTATGCCCATCCCACTTACCCCCTTGCTCGAACTAAAGGGTTTAAACAGTTCCTCGCGAACAAAATTTTCGGTCATTCCTGGTCCTGTGTCATTAACAGAAATGTAAACGACACCGCGGCCGGTTTGCACCGACAGCTCGACGGTTGCAGATTGACTAGACTCCAAAGCATTTTGAACTAAGTGGTTGATTGCAGAAATAAATTCCAGTGGAATTGATGGCTCTTCGTCGAAAGATTGGCTATTGAAACGAACTCGGTTTTTTAGGTCTGGGATCTGTTTGAGCCAATCGTGAATCCCAGTGATTGCCGGAACAAATTCAACTGTGTCTTCGGATACAGTAAGGCTTCGAATGATTTTTTGCATTCGTTTCACACTGTTCTGAGTTGTGCTCAGCATATCGTCGATGAAAGCGGGGTTTGATTTGTGTTTTTCGGCATTCTCGAGCAAGAGAGATAGCTGAGATGAAATTGTCTTTATGTCGTGGACAAGAAACGCGGACATTTGCGCAACGGCGGCAAATTGCTCATGCTCAATGAGACTCCGTTGGGCTTCGTTGAATGCAAGAAAGCTCGCACACTGCCGTGCGATGAGCTTAATTGCGTCGTAATCCTCCCAGTCTAGATGACGCGTAATGGCTTCAGATTCGCCGACGAAACAGACGCCAATTAACTTTTCGTCAACCAGTAATGGAATGACAAAGCGGACAGGCAGACTCTCATCTTCAACCAAGGAGAAAACTGTGGCAGCCTCGCTGGCTCCAGAGCTCGCGTCTAGAACCCAATCGTGTGATTCGTAAAAGGAAATTAGTTCATCGCTCAAGCGTTGGGGCATGGCCGGTGGCCATGGAGCCTCACCCATGGAGGAAGTTCGTTCAAACTCGGCACCCTTGAGGATCCAAAGTGAGGCGGTTTTTGCGGACAAAACAGAGAGGAAACTGAGTTGGAGTTGCTCATTAAACGTGTGGTCTGGATCCGTGTTTGCCAATCGTGAAGTCAGTCGAGTCCACTCCGCTCGATGGTCGTAGCGAGATTCGAAAAATGTCTTCGTAAACAAAACCCGCGACACACTGCGGAACCGGCTAGATCCGACGATCGCCAGAGTGATACCTATCAATAGAACTGTGGCAAAAGTGGCGATTGTAAGCCCAACATCCCCTGCAAATAGCTGGGACAGGTATGCGATAACACTAAGTGCGACGAGAAATGCACCACTAGCTGCGAGTACACCGCTGCGGAATACAAACTCGCGTGATAGATTGAATCGCAGATGATTCGTTCGGTTGCGAAGACTTGCAATCGCAATGAAAGGCATTGTGATGGCGAAAACTGCAGGCTGTGCGACTTGTAGAATATTTGCGAGATCGCCGAGTCCAAGCCGTACAGCCCAAACAAGAAGACCGTACGTGAACAGAATGCCTAGCCCAATATTGAGGTAGCGGACGCGCCATATGTTTACTTGCACAATGTTTCGTGCAAGTTGCTCTATCAGTACGAGGCCACAGATGTTGATTATTAGCATCCCGACAGGAACTAACATGCCTACAAATTGGTTCAGCTCGAACGCAAACGCTAACCAAGCGACGACAGTAGCCGACGCTGTAAAGAATGTGACGTAGGCGATTTGACGAACTAGCCGTCCTTGTTCCGACTTGTTGTCGAATTCAAATCCGATGGCTCTAAACAAAAGGATTTGCCAACTACAGAGTGTCGCAATCTCCAGTGGTAGCCCTAGAACGCTGCGTGCAGGCGTGAGGAGTGTAATTACCCAGACTAAGCTCATGATGCTGCACAAAAGGAGTGCTTTGCCCGATACCCTCCGAACGAGGTTAACTAAACAGAAAACGAGGAAAGTAGCGTACACACCAATAGCAAGTAAAAGGCCGTATGCAGCAATAGCTTGCACTTGAACTACCTTAAGTTGTGGGCAACATCATCGACTTGGTAATAACTCTTATACCACTTAACAAACTCGGAGATGCCGGTCTCTATTGGTGTGGAAGGTTGGTAATCATGATCCCGGATAAGGTCTTCTACGTTCGCGAATGTGTCAGGAACATCGCCAGGTTGTAAGGGCAGTAGATTTTTCTTTGCCTCAATACCAAGCGTTTCTTCGAGTACCTCGATGTATCGGTGAAGTTGAACTGGGTTGTTACTACCAATATTGTAGAGCGCAAAAGGTGCGGTGGCTGTTGCCGGATCCGGATTATCACTATCCCAGTCTTCGTTTGGGGTAGCAGGCTTATCGAGTGTTCTTATAATCCCTTCAACGATGTCATCCACGTAGGTGAAATCGCGTGTGTGATGCCCATTGTTGAATACGTCGATCGGTTCTCCTGCCAGTATTTTTTTGGTGAACAAGAACAACGCCATGTCCGGTCTACCCCAAGGCCCGTATACCGTGAAGAATCGTAGACCTGTGCAGGGTATGCCAAACAGGTGAGCGTACGTATGTGCCATTAGTTCGTTGGATTTCTTCGTCACCGCGTACAGGCTAACCGGGTGATCAACACCGTCATGGACCGAAAACGGCATGTTCGTATTGGCTCCGTACACAGATGAGGTTGATGCAAAAACTAGGTGTTCAGTACCATGGTGTCGGACGTTTTCGAGAATGTTTAAAAAACCTGTGATGTTAGCATCGACATACGCTTGAGGGTTCTCCAGTGAATAACGTACGCCTGCTTGTGCGGCGAGGTGAACTACTCTATCAGGTTGGAACCTTTCAAAAGCCATTTTCATCGCGCCGCTTTCAGAAACATCAGCGGTTCTAAACTCAAATCCCTCGCGGCTTGATAATCTTACAAGGCGGTCATTTTTTAGCGTTACGTCGTAGTAATCATTTAGGTTGTCGATGCCGCTTACTGTGTCCCCCCTATCCAAAAGCTTGTGGGATAAAGTGGACCCAATGAATCCTGCAGCACCCGTTACTAAAATTTTCATTAGAGTCGTCCCGTTACCTGGCTGTCAGAGAGCATGTTTTTCACATCGAAGATCACGTGACGATCCTTGGTCAAATTAGACATGTCCATATCGCGAAATTGATCATGTGCAACTGCTAAAACGACGGCGTCGTAAATGGACGTCTCCGGTTGTCCGGGGCAAAGATCGATATCATATTCAGTGAGGGCGTCCTGACAGTCGACCCAAGGGTCATATACATCGACCTGTAAGTGATAACTGGAAAGGCTGTTGTATACGTCGACGACCTTAGTGTTTCTGATATCGGGACAGTTTTCCTTAAACGCCAGCCCAAGAATCAACACGCGGCCTCCCACCAAACTGATTCCAGCCTTTGTCATGAGCTTCACGACGCGATCCGCGATGTGAGTGCTCATATGATCATTAATTCGGCGACCGGCTAGTATCACCTCCGGATGATAGCCAACGGCTTGGGCTTTGTGGGTTAAGTAGTAGGGGTCGACTCCGATACAGTGCCCGCCGACCAGCCCTGGCGTGAACGGGAGGAAGTTCCATTTCGTGTTCGCAGCTGCCAAGACTTCAGATGTATCAATTTCTAGCTTGTCGAAGATCAAAGCTAGTTCGTTGACCAAAGCTATGTTTACATCCCGCTGTGTGTTCTCAATCACTTTTGCAGCTTCTGCTACGGCGATGGAGCTAGCAGGGTGTGTTCCGCTGAAATTATGGTGGCGTATAGCTCATCAACGAATTTAGCAACTGCAGGTGTGGAACCAGCAGTTACTTTAACGATTGAAGGAAGACGATGCTTCTTATCCCCTGGATTAATTCTTTCTGGGCTGTATCCGGCGTAGAAACCCTTGTTGTAGTTGAGACCTGAATGTTGCTCTAAGACCGGAACACAGACTTCTTCAGTTGCACCGGGATAAACCGTCGACTCATAAATGACGATGTTCCCCTCGGTGAGCACACTACCGATCGACTCGCTTGCCGAAATCAGCGGTTTTAGATTTGGGCGTTTGGATGCATCGATCGGGGTGGGAACCGTTACGATGTAAACGTTACATTCGGAAATGTCATCTAAATTGCTTGAAAAAGTTAAGTGTTTTGCCTTTTCGAAGTCTTTGCGATCGACTTCGAGAGTGGTGTCAACTTGTTGCGTAAGCGCATCGACTCGAAGTTGATCGATGTCAAATCCAACCGTTTGGAGCTGACAGCCAAACTCGATTGCGAGGGGAAGACCGACGTAACCCAGCCCGACTATAGCGATTTTTGTTTCCGCTAGATTTTCCACGACAAATCCTTTTGTTTGCAGTTGCGAATTATGCCTAAGATTTGGAAATAGACTGTGCTTTGTTTGTCTAAATTCGAAATGATTCGTTGCGAATCTAGTCGTTTACATCAAAATACACGATGGATCGAGTTACCTACTAGAATAGTGATGATCACAAGGAAGAATTATTCATGAGCACTATTGAAAAAGCCGCGGCGCGTTTGGTGAAGAAGCCAAAATCGCCGGATGGTCAGGCGATAAACCTCGATGCTCAAACAAACAAAAGTTCATCTACGGGATCGAGCACCAATCGAGTCGAACCACTTCAATACGAGCAAACTTGTGAGCTGGATTTTGTGTTGCTACGAGATAACGGCTTTCTTGTGCCTGGACACGATAACGCAAAGCAGAGCCAAGAGTTTAGGCGCATTAAAAGACCTCTTTTACTGAACTTGCAGCCGAACCTTGAGAAGCGTTATGAACGACCACCCAATGTAATATATGTCACGAGTGCGCTGCCTGGTGAAGGTAAGACTTTCGTATCTCTCAATCTTGCGCTTAGCTTAGCAGGTGAACTAGACAAATCCGTGCTGCTCATTGATGGCGATGCAGCCAAAGGAGATCTCAGTCGTTGGCTTGGGATAAACGAAGAAAAAGGAATAGTTGATCACCTAGTCGATAATGAGTCTCACCTGGAGAATTCGATAATTGCCTCTAATGTTGAGAGACTCGCTGTGATGTCTTCTGGCAAGAAGGCTGACAACCTAGATGAGCTCTATAGTAGTGAACTCATGGCGCGGATTGTTGATCAACTGGCGAGTAGAGATCCAAATCGAATCGTCCTTGTCGACGGTCCGCCATTGTTAGCGACGACTGAAGCGGCCGTACTCGCTCATTTGATGGGACAAACAGTTGTAGTTGTTGAGGCCAATAAGACACCTCAGTCGGCCGTGGAGCAGGCAATTTCTCATCTCGACGGTTCGCAGCTTGTGAGTATGTTGTTGAACAAAGCTGAGACTTCGTCTTCTGGGAGCTACGGCTACGGGTACGGATATGGCTACGGTGATGTGCAAGAGAACTAGATTCGCTACGAGCGTAACACTAAGGGCGTTTCAAGATGTATGAAGAGTTTTTCGGTCTAGCTAAGAAGCCGTTTCAGTTATCTCCGGATGCGAGCTTCTTCTTTCCAAGCGCTGAACACGCCAAAGCGTTGTCGTTTCTACAATACGGTCTCAGTCAGGGTGACGGTTTTATCGTCATTACAGGAAGCGTGGGTACTGGTAAGACGACGCTAGTTCAAGCATTAGTGAACGACTTGGATCAATCTGAGTTGTCAGTTGCCACGATCGTTACATCTAACTTGGGCGAAAGTGATCTGTTGCAAATGGTGGCAAATAACTTTGGCGTAGCGGTTCGAGACGAAAACAAAGCGACACTTCTCCAGGAGCTACAACACAATTTCATTCAACAAACGCGTGCAAACAGACGTATTCTGTTGATTGTCGATGAGGCACAAAATCTACCCGGTGATTCAGTGGAAGAGCTCCGCATGCTTTCAAATTTCATGCATGAAGGAAAACCACTGGTACAGATCTTCTTGTTAGGTCAACAAGAATTCAGAGGCACTTTGTTGTCCGAGGGCTTTGAGCAGCTCCGACAACGAGTTATAGCGACCTACCATCTTAACCCGCTTAGCATGGAGGAGACGCGGACATACATAGAACACCGCCTGCATGTTGCTGGTTGGCAATCGAATCCGGAAATCTCAGACGATGCCTTTGTTGCGATACATCGATTTTCTGAAGGTGTACCTCGTCGGATCAACAACGTGTGCGACCGCCTCCTCTTGTTTGCTTTCTTAGAGGAGTTAACGGTGATTGACGAGAGCATCGTCGAGTCTGTTTCGCAAGAAATTGGGACGGAATTTTGGGGTGGAAACTCAGTTTCCGAGCCCGACCCCGCTGAGAAGCCAGCTGCAGCACAAGTTTTTGATACGCCCGAGTCGCCTCGTGAGAGTGCTGCTCGATCGATGTTCGATAAAGCAGATGTCCAACGTCGTATAGGCTCGTTGGAAAGAGCCGTAGATGGCCTTGGACACAGCATTAAACCGGAGCTTGCAGAAATTCGCGAAGAGCTGAGTTTTCTGCGACTTATGATGGACGATATTCTCCATGAGATGCGCGAGATCGCAAACAACGCCGCGCCTGCGACCAAGAAGAAACGCGCCTAGACCAACTTAGTGGAAGTCTCTGGACTTGAAGGGAAGCTCGCCTAGATCGTATAAGGCGGGCTGGGTGTCCTTCATTTGGCGCAAATATTTTGTCCCATCCTCCACAGCGCCAGCCACTACGTGAATGACACGCCCCTCTCGTTCAACGATGCCTTTTATCTTCAAGAGCTGGCCTTGTAACCAAATCGCTCGGAATCGCTCAAGGACTGTGGACCAGATGACGATGTTGATGTTACCTGTTTCATCTTCGAGGGTGAGAAAGACTACCCCTGTGGCTGTGCCTGGCCTCTGTCGGCCTGTAACCAGTCCTGCTACACGTATGTTTTGACCCTGCCGGTAGGTTTCGAGGTCGGCCGCAGTTCTATATCCAGTGAATTGTGGTTCGTGTCGCAAGAGTTGCATGGGGTGCGGACCAAGCGTTAGGCCTGTGTATCGATAGTCGCTTATGAGGTCTTCTTGAGGAGACGGGGATGGTAGGTTGATATCGCTATCTTGTTCGTTACTGAAGTTGTAAGGCGCTGGCTCTTCAGCAGCGATAAGTGGTGTGTTGATTGGCATGGGGCGTTCGACACCAGCAACTTGCCAGTGTGCCTGATGTCGATGGCCGCTTATGGATGTCAGTGCGCCTGCGCGTGCCAGAAACTTCATCGCTTGGTCATTGATACCCGCACGAACGGCTAGATCCTCAGCGCTGGCAAAAGGAACCTTGGCTCTTGTGGCGATGAGTTGGTCCGCAACTTCTTCTCTAAAGCCTTTCACCATTCGAAGGCCCAGTCGAAGCGCGGGCTGTTGATTTGCTTTAACTTCCAGCGTGTGTGACCACTGGCTTAATGTAACGTCGATATCACGGATTTCAATGTGATGCCGTTTGGCATCTTGAATAAGTTGTGATGGGGAGTAGAAACCCATTGGTAGAGAGTTTAGTAGTCCACAGTAAAAGGCAGCTGGCTCGTGACATTTAAGCCAGGACGAGACATAGACGAGTAATGCAAAACTTGCCGCGTGCGATTCAGGGAATCCGTATTCCCCGAAACCTTGAATTTGCTTGAACACTCGCTCGGCGAATGACCGATCATGTCCACGCTCTTGCATGCCATCGATCAGCTTTTGTTCGAAATGCTCAAGTCCGCCACGTTTTTTCCAAGCCGCCATAGCTCGACGTAATTGGTCAGCTTCTCCAGCGCTGAAGCCAGCTGCCACCATGGCAAGTTCTATAACTTGTTCCTGAAAGATAGGGACCCCAAGTGTGCGCTCGAGCACCTTTTGCACTCCTGCGCTTGGGTAGTGAATCGGCTCGAGACCTTGGCGTCTTCGCAAGTAGGGGTGCACCATGTCGCCCTGGATCGGTCCAGGGCGTACGATCGCGACTTCGATAACAAGGTCATAAAAGTGCTGTGGTTTGAGACGCGGTAGCATGGCCATCTGCGCTCGGGATTCCACTTGAAAGACCCCGACGCTGTCACCACGTTGCAGCATGTGATAAGTCTCTGGATCTTCCGCTGGGATCTTCTGAATGCTGAGTTCGGTTCCTTTGTAGTCGTTGATCACATCGAAGGCTTTGCGAATCGCAGTCAGCATGCCGAGTGCTAAGACATCTACTTTGAGCAGACCGAGTGCCTCTAGATCGTCTTTGTCCCATTGAATGACTGTGCGGTCATCCATTGCCGCATTCTCGACAGGCACGAGCTGTGCCAAAGGCCCTCGCGAAATGACAAATCCGCCCACGTGTTGGGAGAGGTGTCTTGGGAATCCCAGAATCTCGCTGACAAAGAAGAGAAACTGCTCGGCAATTCGGCTATCTGGATCGAGACCGACTGCGCGTAAACGCTCTGGAATTTCATCTTTTTTGTCCCACCAAGCCATGGACTTTGCTAATAGATCGATAACATCCAAATCGAGGCCAAGCGCTTTGCCAACATCGCGAATCGCACTCTTCGGACGATAACAGATGAGCGTGGCAGCCAGGGCTGCGCGGTCTCGGCCATAGCGTTTATAGATATATTGAATCACTTCCTCGCGTCGCTCATGCTCAAAGTCGACATCGATATCAGGTGGTTCATTGCGTTCTTTAGATACGAATCGTTCGAATAGGAGGTGCATTCGGGCTGGATCAACCTCTGTTACGTGCAGGCAATAACAAACTGCTGAGTTAGCAGCAGAGCCACGCCCTTGGCAGAGGATGCCTTGACTTCGTGCGAACTGGACAATGTCCTGAACGGTTAGAAAGTAGTATTCGTAGTTGAGCTCAGCGATGAGATCGAGCTCTTTTTCGACAAGCTCCCGAGTGGCTGGATCTATCCCTCCTACGGTGTCAGGCCACCGTTCGCTCGCGCCAGCATAGGTTAGTTGTCGGAGGTATTCGCTAGGAGTTAGGTGTGGTGGGACGAGATCTTTAGGGTATTCGTAACGCAATTCGTCCATGCAGAACTCACAGCGATCGGCGATCACTAAACTCTCCGCTAAGAACTCTGGTGGATAAAGTGACTTAAGGTGTTCAATGGGACGTAGGCTTCTTTCTGCATTGCTAAATGCTTGAGACCCAAGTTCGTGCACTGTTGTTCTTAAGCGAATTGCAGACACGAGGTCCTGTAGTGGCTGCCTTTGTGGTGTGTGCGTGTGAACGTCGTTACTTGCCACAATTGGCAGATCAAGACGAATGGAGGTTGTTAGCGCGTTGGCCGTCTTGTCTAGGTCATGCCCATCTTGGAAAAGTTCGAGCGCGATCCAGAGGTCGCTAAATATGGATTGCAGTTGTTGACCGGCTATAATCAGGTTGTCGATGCTACCGATAGGGAGCGCCCAAAGGGCAAGGCATCCTTTCATACCAAATCGAAAATCATCAAGGCGTGCTTCGTACGTGCCTTTGTCGGCCCGTCGTCGAAGTTTGCTGATCAGTGCGGAAATCTGTCCATAAGTAGCACGGTCGGTTGCTAGGAGGATAATTTTTACACTGTTGAGGTGCTCGTCTTTACTTGGGTCCTGCTCATTGAGTTGGATATTGAACTCGGCACCAACGATTAACTTTATGCCTAGGTCTTTGGCCGTCAGATGTGCTTTTACGAGACCTGCATAGGTACATTCATCGGTGATGGCGATGGCGCGATAACCGAGTTTATGTGCCTGTTTAACAAGTTCCTCAGGGTGGGAAGCACCACGCAAAAAGCTGTAGTTAGTAATGGTGTGGAGTTCTGCGAATTCTGTGGGCTTAGCCAAAATATCCATGCAAGTACCATTTCTCTTGGATGTTAGTGTTTAGATTGGGCTTTAAACCCACATCTTGCTGCCCTTGATACTCTCGATAAGCCCAACATTCTGAACCTTGTTGATGACGAGCTATGTAGTAATCCCGGGATGTGGTTTCTGCTTGCCACCAACTACTTTGAATACGCTCAGGACCGTGCAGCAGTACCAAATCTGTTCGGGGGACTTGTCTAGGCGGATCGAAAAGCCAAAGAGGACGGCGAGGTATGTTTGGAGATTCAAGTGTGGTCGAAGATCGATGTAGAGCCGTGAGGGCAGTGTGACACCAAGCAGATTCAGGTGAATGCTGGTCCAGAACGTCAATTCCTCGGCAGATGTGATCGCCTAATCGGGCGTTGACCTCACTCACGAGCTCATAAGCCTGGCTGTTTAAGCCTTCATTCTCGAGCTGTTGTCCCGTGTGAAAATTAAATAGATTTTGGCTGTGGTTGTCCCAGCGGCGTAGACGCAACGAACGGAGTTCTATACTGAGAACCTCTGTAGGCAGGTCCTCAGATTCCAGTTTCAATTCGCTGATACGCAAAATGTCGCGAGCATTCTGTTTTGCTTGAGCAAAACGAATGACAACCTCAGCATGACTCTTATGGCTTAGGAAGCGCCAAGCGACTCGTTCGCAACCATATTGGTGGGTGATCAACCACTGTTGCAATTCTTGCCCGAGTTGCTGCATGGGGCTTTGTGTTCGGGCATAAAGATCTTGCTTGTCGCTGATCGGCTGCAGCAAGTGCAGTGTCTCTTTAAAGTCGTTGGCAGGAACGATTGCTGTTCTGGGGTCTGGCAGGGTGCCTGTTAGCTGACCAAGGTAAGTGAGTAGTGTTTTACCAAATCGACGTCCCAATTGTTTGGTTGGTAAATCTAGTAAAGGCCCCAAAGTATAAATGCCCATATTGTCGAAGCGCTCGATAACATTTGCATGGATACCAGCGAGCTCGAGTCCTGCCTCACTTAGCGATACTTGATGAAGTTGTTAAGCACCTGACCGCGCTAGAGCGATAGCTGCCCAAGGTGTTTGTGCGACGCGTGCCTGAGTGGTGTGACCAAGAGATAAACACAAAGCCTGCGCGCGAGCGGTGAGCTCCGTGTGAGCGCCAAATAGGCTTAAACTACCCGCGACTTCGATCAGTACGCAATCTGGACGCTGCACACTGACGTAACTACTAAACCGATAGAGTTGATTTGCTAACTCGTGCAGACGATTTTGCTCAGCATTCGGATCTTTGTGTTGATGTAGCAACTGGATACAAATGCTATGTGCGGTAGCAAGGGTCGTGCCGAATTCGATACCAGCGTTGGCAGCGGCCGCGTTACGATGGCAAACGCGGTTGTTGTCGAGGATAACTAAAGGGGATTGTTGGTGCTGGCCACTTGCGCGATCGTATATTTCGAGTGCAAGGTTTGGGAAATGTAAGGCTAGCCAAAGCATTCGTTTGTCTCTTGGGGTTGTTCTCTGTGTTTCTTACTGGTTAGGTGTTTAGTGAGGCGATTTGGTTAGGTGTTAGTGAAGCGATAACCGTGCTGATGTCTGTCTATGCCTTGTGGGTCGCACAGGCGCGAGATCAGGTATCTCTCCCACAGTCTCTGTTGCCACCGCCTCGTTTGACTCGGAGTGTTTGCGAAGTTCAAGGTGCTGCTCGAGGCACTGTTCAGCGCGTAGACCGCGCCAAAGCTCGAGTTGCTCTTGTATATCCTGCTCTGCGAGTCGCTGTGTAGAGGTTGCTTCTGCAACTGACAACGTTAGGCCTGGCATAGGCCAACCCCCGCGACGCTTTAAAATGTCGAGCTTGAGTTCCCCGTGTGAAAGGTCGTGCAACTGCAGACGAAGTTCAGCCATGCTTGCCTGGACCGCAAGCGTGTTACTTGTCGGCCTGAATAGACAAGTCAAGGTTTCGCCTTGCCTTGAGGCGACTTGCAGGCGCTGTGTATCTTTAAGCTTAAGTTGACGCTCATCGAGCCATGCCATCGCTAAGCTGCAACTGCCTGATCGAGTCGCTCGTTCTAGAGCCCACAAGGCGTCTTCATGGGTACGTGGGTGGATGAGCAATATTTTGTCTGTATCTACACCGAGATCTTTAAGTGCTGGGGCGTATGGGATGAATGGGGGATTAATCCAAGCCACCCAGCGCGCTTGAGAGTGGCTGAGGTGCTTAATGGCTGGTATTAGTAGTGGGCAGCTGCGGGCCAGCCTTGATCAGGCAGCAGCTGATCGAGTGCTGCATAGCCAGAGCTGGTGCCCTGTCGGCTTTGTGATTGTTGTAGAGCGAGCTCTCCAGCACGCCAGAGTTTGGGGTGCTTAAGTAGTGTGTGCGCATCTATCTTTTGCGCTTTCAATCTTGAAGTTTCCGTCACGACCATACTGTATTTATGTACAGGGGTCGATCAGACTACCTGTATAAAAAAACAGTATCAAGCGTTTTAGATCAAACTAAGTTAGCTGCCTCGGCCAATGCCGTAATGCGTGAAGCCAAGCTGATTTAAAAAGTCTGGCTCATAAAGGTTGCGACCGTCGAAGATTACAGGCTCAGAAAGCTCATTCTTAATCTCTTGAAAATCGGGTGAACGAAATTCATTCCACTCTGTAACCAGGATCAATCCGTCCGAACCTTTGAGAGCCGCGCGCCGGTCAGGCGCGGTCGAAAAAAGTGCATTCTTGGCAAAGAGCCTTTCTGCGGCATCGTTGGCTTCTGGATCGTAACCCTGTACTCGTGCGCCAGCACCAGTAAGCAGCTCAATGAGTGTTTGACTAGGCGCTTCACGCATATCGTCAGTATTCGGTTTGAAAGCCAAACCCCACAAAGCAAAGCACTTGCCGTTGATGTCTCCATCAAAATGGTTGATCAGTTTGTCGAAAAGTACACGTTTTTGCGCTGCGTTTACTGCCTCTACACCTGCCATTATGTGTGCATCGTAATCAACCTCAGAGGCTGTATGGATAAGGGCTTTGACATCTTTCGGAAAACAGGAACCACCGTACCCGGTGCCAGCGTAGATGAAGTGATAGCCGATGCGGGGGTCCATCCCAACCCCGCGACGAACTGATTCGATATCTGCGTCGAGACGATCGGCAAGATTGGCCAGCTCGTTCATCAAGCTGATACGAGTTGCGAGCATCACATTGGCGGCATACTTAGTGAGTTCCGCCGAGCGTCTATCCATGTGTACAACTTTGTCGTGGTTGCGGTTGAACGGTGCATAAAGCTGATCCATATAATGCGCTGCTACTTTAGAATCGGATCCAACCACAATGCGATCGGGTTTCATAAAGTCGGCAACGGCTGCCCCTTCTTTCAGAAATTCAGGGTTTGATGCCACATGAAACGGTACTTCGACTCCCCGATCTGCGAGCCTCTCTGCAATCTTGGCCTCGACCTTGTCGCCGGTGCCGACAGGTACTGTTGACTTGTCGACAACAATCTTCAGCGAGTTCATATGTTCGCCAATACTGCCAGCCACATTGAGAACGTACTGTAGATCAGCAGAACCGTCTTCATCTTCGGGTGTTCCGACGGCGATAAAAATGATTTCAGCAAACTCGACACCTTCTTGCGCGTTGGTCGTGAACCGAAGGCTCCCTCTAGCCACGTTGCTTGTCACCATTGCGTCCAAACCAGGTTCGAAAATGGTTACCTCACCCCGTTCAAGGGAGGCGACTTTATCCGCATCCACATCTACGCATAGGACGTCATTGCCCATTTCCGCAAAACAGGTCCCAGTAACCAATCCGACGTAGCCGGTCCCAAAAATAGCAAGCTTCATGCCTATCCTTGTCGTGAAGAGTAAAAGTCAATAATCGCATGGAACTCAGCGACTCATATAGAACGATGTAACGGATTTGAGAGGAAGTTTGCGCACGGGAGGGACTTTACATAGTCTCTCGCTTTTGCCTGAGGAAAATATGGATTACGACTACGACCTCTACGTATTGGGTGCAGGCTCCGGCGGAGTACGCGCTAGCCGCATGAGCGCCGCCAAGGGCGCTCGCGTTGCGGTGGCGGAATCAACCTATCTTGGGGGTACTTGCGTTAACGTTGGTTGCGTACCGAAGAAGCTCTTTGTCTATGGCTCTCACTTCCACGAAGAGTTTGAAGATGCGGCAGCATATGGGTGGACGACGCGGGCTGAAAAATTCGATTGGCCAACGTTGCGTGACAATAAAACTGCCGAGATAGAGCGACTCAATGGCATCTATCGCACGATGTTGACTAATGCAGGGGTAGATCTTCACGAAGGTCACGCGGTAATGACGGATGCGCATACCGTGTCTGTCGATGGTCAAAGTTATACAGCAGAAAAAATACTGATTGCCACGGGGGGATGGCCTGTCGTGCCTGACCTGCCGGGCAAGGAACATGCGATCACTTCAAATGAGGCGTTTTACATTGATACGTTCCCGGAGAAAGTGGTTGTCGTTGGCGGTGGTTACATCGCTGTCGAGTTCGCCGGAATTTTCGCGGGACTTGGTGCTGACACCACACTGGTCTACCGAGGACCGCTGTTCTTGCGTGGGTTTGACGATTCGGTGCGAGAATTCGTTAAAGAAGAAATAAGCAAGAAAGGGGTCAAGTTGCGCTTCGACACTAATGTGACCAGTATCACGGAGGCCAATGGGCGCAAAGAACTCAAATTAACTGATGGTTCGGTTTTGCCTGCAGATACAGTTCTGTATGCCACGGGCAGGTCACCGAATACTGGCGGACTAGGTTTGGAGAACGCAGGTGTTTCGCTTAGTGACAACGGTGCTGTGTTCATCGATGAGTATTATCAAACCAACGTGTCGCACATCTACGCGATCGGTGACGTGACCGACAAAATACAACTAACGCCGGTAGCGATAGAAGAGGGCATGTGTATTGCCAACAACTTGTTTACGTCTAATCCCAAAAAGAAATTGGACTATAGCAACGTTGCAACTGCAGTTTTCTGTCAGCCCAATATCGGTACGGTGGGACTAACTGAGGCGCAATCTTTGGCGCTGCACGAAGGTGATCTCGACATTTATGACTCAAGTTTCAAACCCATGAAACACACAATGACTGGTCGTGACGAACGGACGATGATGAAGATGATCGTACAACGATCAACAGATCGTGTTCTCGGTATCCACATGGTCGGTCCAGATGCTGGTGAGATCATTCAGGGAATGTCGGTTGCGATGGTCGCTGGAGCCACCAAGGCTCAGTTTGATGCCACCGTCGGCATCCATCCCACGGCAGCAGAAGAGCTCGTCACTTTGAGGGATGTAGCGCGAAGCGCTTAACAAGCAGTAGGATTTATATGAAGTATCTAATTAAAATTTTAGCTGTGTCCTCTATATTGTTAGTCGTCTCAGCGGAAGCCAAAAATGTGATCCTCTTTGTTGGGGATGGCATGGGGGTGAGCACAATTACTGCTGCAAGAATTTATGTGGGTCAGCAGCGTGGGAGCAGCGGCGAAGAGCATGATCTGAGCTTTGATCGCTTCGAATCCGTTGCCTTAGTTAAGACCTATAACACCGATGCCCAAGTTCCGGACAGTGCAGGCACGATCACAGCGATGCTTGCTGGCGCAAAAACTCGACGTGGTGTGCTTGGGATTTCACAAGCGGCTGCACGTGATGATTGCGCAGCTTCCTTGCAGAATGAAATTCCAAGCATCCTGGAGCTTGCGGAGGAACGCGGTAAATCTTCGGGTGTCGTTTCAACTGCACGGATCACGCATGCGACTCCTGCTGGGGCCTACAGCCATGTCCCCAATAGAGATTGGGAAAATAGCACGATGGTAACGTCAGAAAATGAGGCTGCAGGTTGTCGAGACATCGCGTTGCAATTGCTTGAGTCGCCCCATGGTGATGGTCCGGACGTAATTCTCGGCGGTGGTCGTGCTCAATTTATGCCAAGTGATATGGCCGATCCTGAATACCCAGAGAAAAAGGGGCTTCGCGATGATGGACGTGATCTTATTCAAGAATGGCTAAAAAGGGGTCCCAATCGCGAGTATGTTTGGAACTCGGCCAGTTTTGATGCCATTGGTGCCGATCACACAGGCCAAATCATGGGTCTTTTTGAGCCTTCTCACATGCAATTTGAAGCCGATCGAGAAAACGACGCCGGAGGTGAGCCATCGTTGGCAGCAATGACTGAAATTGCAATTGACAGGCTGAGTCAGAATACATCCGGGTATTTCTTGCTAGTCGAGGGTGGCAGGATCGATCATGCGCACCACTTCGGCAACGCGTATCGCGCCTTGGTGGATACGCAAGCATTAGACGATGCGGTCGCGGTTGCTGTGGCTAAAACCAACCCTGACGAAACATTAATTGTGGTGACTGCCGATCATAGCCATACCTTGACCATTAGTGGCTATCCGCCTCGTGGCAATCCAATTTTGGGTAAAGTAGATCAATCGATGAGTCCAGTTCTGCCGGGCGTTGAAGTGCTGCCTTACACCACTCTTGGTTATGCGAACGGTCCGGGTTATGCGACTCCGTATCCGGATATCTCAGACGTAGATACGACAGACCCAAATTATCGGCAGATTGCTGCTGTGCCACTACCGATCGAAACCCATGCGGGAGAGGACGTTGCTGCCTTCGCGACCGGAGTGAATGCCGATGCTATGCGAGGGGTTATCGAACAGAGCGAACTCTTTCAGATCATGATGGATGCGCTCTTCGCTGATGAGGGCGATTAGCCGTGGTTGAATTCATCGAAGCGGGTCTCAACTTCTTAGACGGGTTGCTTGGCAGTGCGTTTTACTTTCCGCTCGTACTGCTTGGCACTGGTGTTTTCTTCTCGATCTACCTTGGCTTTCCGCAACTCCGTTTCTTCGCTCACGCCTGGGCGGTACTCGGTGGTAAACATACGAAAGATGAGGAGCCAGGTGACACGTCGCACTTTCAAGCACTCGCTACAGCTCTATCGGGAACGGTTGGCACAGGTAACATCGGTGGCGTCGCGTTTGCAATCTATCTAGGTGGTCCAGCGGCTCTATTTTGGATGTGGGCCACAGCTTTTGTGGGCATGACCTCAAAATATGTAGAAGTATCGCTCAGCCACAAATACCGTAAACAAGACGAGAATGGTCAGATGGTTGGGGGGGCCCCATGCATTACATGGAGCATGGTTTAAACCTCAAATGGCTAGCGGTCTTCTTTGCAATCGCGACGGTTGTCTCTTCGTTTGGGAGTGGCAATCTACCTCAGGCCAACAACATGGCGGCAGGGTTGGAAACCTCTTTCGGGATCCCAACAGCTATGAGCGGTCTTGTATTGGCTGTCTTGTTAGGCTTGGTGATCGTTGGTGGAATCAAGCGGATAGCCGTTGTGGCCGCAGCGCTTGTACCGACAATGGGTATCTTATACGCCTTGGGGGCGGTAGCAGTGGTCGCAACCCACTACGATAATATTCTGCCATCCTTTGCTGCGGTGCTTAGCGATGCTTTTACAGGCTCAGCGGCTACAGGAGGGTTTCTTGGTGCAACCTTCGCATATGCGTTTAATCGTGGCGTTAACCGTGGACTTTTCTCCAACGAAGCTGGACAAGGTTCCGCGCCCATCGCTCATGCGTCAGCTCGTACCCAGGAGCCAGTATCAGAGGGAATGGTTTCTATATTGGAGCCATTCTTAGACACACTTGTCATCTGCACCCTGACAGGCTTGGTGATCTTAAGCTCGGGTGTTTGGCAGGAAAAGCACGCCAATGAATTTAGTGCTTTCGATACGGAAATCGTCGCCGGGACCTATTCGGAAGCCAACCCAACTCATGTGCAACAGCTTTTTGCACACCTCGATCTCGTACCGCCGTCCGACGATCCGGTCAAATCTTATTCAGGTCAGATGAGTGTCGTTGAGGGCAAACTACTTTTAGACGATTTGACCGTGCTACACAATCGCTCGATTGCAGAGGATGTGCTCGTAACGGATCCCAGCGGGGAGTTGTTTTCAGGCTCACTAAATGTCACGGATGGAAATCTAGAATCGAGTAATGTCACTCTGACGGGTCGCTCGCTTCTACACTCTGTGCCGTTGACCGCTAAAGCGTTTCGCGAAAGCTTCCTAGGTGTATTCGGTGAGTATGCTGTCACGGTTGGATTGGTGCTGTTCGCCTTCTCTACTGCGATAGCCTGGTCCTACTACGGCGATCGCGCGGTGACCTATTTAGTTGGTGCACGCTGGGTGCTGCCTTACCGAGTGACCTACATTGCTGGATTTTTTATCGCGACTATCGCCGACACCAGCTTAGTGTGGCTGATATCGGCCGTAACGGTCGCATTGATGACGCTGCCCAATCTCATCGGGATGCTCCTAATGAGAAAAGAAATCAAGGAAATGACCACCACCTACTGGACGCGGCTTAAGGCTGGGTCGTTGGACAACTGAGACAGTATGCATAAAGCTTGCCGGGGTCATTGAACACCCGCGCCTGATTTAAGCTCGTCGTAACTCTGCCAAAAACAGACTTAGGGTTATCTGACCAGGTGTTAGGCACGAGATGAGGTAGTAAATTAGGCCCAACGGTTTGCATAAGCTCTGCCAGGAACTGCTGGCGTGGGTCTATCTGAGGGGTAAGGCGAATTGTTCTATAGTCTTCCAATCCAGCTACTTCGGCGGCTCTTGCGAGCGCATCATTTAGTCCGCCGACGCTATCAACCAGTCCTAAATCCAGTGCCGCTGCGCCACTCCAAACGCGCCCTTGCGCCACATACTCTATCTCCTCGGGCGTTTTATTCCTGCCACGCGCCACCAGCTGAACGAATTGTTCATATCCGCGTTCAACGCTTGATTGTAGGATCTGCGCCATGTCGTCACTGACGCCAACCAATGGATCTATGCCGATCACATTGTCGGTTGAGCCCACACCGTCCGTGTGTATTCCATATCGCTTCAGTGTGTCTTCGAACGTCGTGAGATAGCTAAAAATTCCGATGGAGCCTGTTATCGTGGTCGCCTCCGCGACGATCTCGTCAGCGGTGGCTGCTATCCAGTAGCCGCCTGACGCGGCAACGGAGCCAAACGATGCGACTACTGGCCTCCCACTTAATTGAAACAGTTCAAGCTCTTGCCTAATGAGTTCTGAGGCGAGTTGACCGCCACCCGGTGAATCTATGCGCACAACTAAGGCTTTGATTTTCTTGTTGTACCGCGCCTGGCGAATGAGTCTATTCAGCTCATCGGCGCTGGCCACCTGGCCTGGTGGTCCGTCTAGCATGATTGGGCCTTGTGCCACTAAAACGGCGATATTGTCTGAGCCCGACGACAGGGCGCCTGGGGCTGTTGCAGCAAGGTAGGCGTTGTAATCGATACCGTTAAAGCCTTCACCCGTCGCATCGACACCCACATCATCCGCAATTCGTACCCGCACTTGATCGGAGGTTAATAACTCGTCAACCAAATTACTTTCGAGGGCTGCCCTCGCCATGTCTCCATTGGTGGCCTTAACCAGTGTCGGTAGCTGTTGGGCATAAGCATCGATGTCGTGGACCTGCAGTGATCTATTGTTTGCAACCTCACCGATCATGTGTTGCCAGAGATCGTTGTAGAGCACTTCACTGGCTTGGCGTGACGCTTCGGACATGTCGTTACGTAGGAGGGGCTCTACTGCGCTCTTGTATTCTCCGACTCTAAATATATGAACATTTACATCAAAGTTAGATAGTAATTCATTGAAATATAAGGAGTATGATCCAAACCCTTGGAGCACGATTTGGCCCATGGGGTGCATATAAAGTGCGTCGCTAAATGATGCGAGGTAGTACTGACTTTGATCGTAGTATTTGGCAAAGCTGACGACCTTTTTGCCTGATTCACGAAAGCTGGAGAGAGCCGCACCTACACGACTTGCCCGGGCAGGGCTTATGCCATAGAGCTCATCGACGTCGAGTACAATGAGCTTTATGTCTGGATCGGTTTTAGCCCGCGTAATAGCGGTGAGGATGTCGTTGAAGTCAATTTGGCGAGGGCCAGATTGCAGTAGGTCCTGTAGCGCATCTGGATAGCTTCGCTCTTCGACTAACAAACCCTTCGGGTTGATCAAGAGGGCGCTGTTCGACGGGACGCTGACGCTTTGGCAGGTTGAAAGCGCAGCGATCACGAGAAAAACCAGTACTAGAACAAAAAGCGAGTTCACTACAAAGTTGCGTAACTTGGTGATGGCGCCGCCAATTCGGCCCATCAAATGTGTCTGTGAGGTGGTCATAGGGGTTTAGGGCTCTAAATATCGGCGCGTAACAGCTAACATGGCGCGATGGTACACGAACAAAAAAACATGACCACGCCCTTGTGGGTTTGGTCCGATCTTGCCCAAGCGCTGGGACATCCCGCCATACCGGGTCCGGATATCCATAGATTTCAGACAGATAGCCGTACTGTTCAGGAAGGCGACCTATTCATAGCGCTGCCAGGAGACCCGGGTCCTCGGTTCAACCCAAGTTATCGCAGCGATGTCGATGGTCATAACTTTATTGCAGATGCCGTTCGTCGTGGGGCGGTAGGTGTGTTGGCACACAATCGAGTGGAGACAGGTGTGCCCGTCTTATACGTGGAAAATACATATGATGGTTTGTGGGCATTGGGTAGAGCCAGCAGCGAACGAATGAGTGGATCGCGTTTGGCCATTACTGGCAGCAGTGGCAAAACCACTGCTAAGAGCTTTCTTACGAGCGCCCTCGATGCGTACAGTGCGCCAGGCAGTTTCAACAATCACATCGGCGTCCCGATATCACTAGCAAACATGCCTGCCGATACCGTGTACGGCGTGTTCGAGGTGGGTACCAATCACGCAGGTGAAATTGCGCCCCTAACAGGCCTCATACAACCTGACATCGCCATAGTATTGAACGTCGGCAACGCTCATTTGGAGAACTTTGATGATCAAGAAGCTCTCTACAATGAAAAAATTAGTATATTCAAAGAATTGGAAGATAAATCTAATGCAGTTTGGCATGAATCTTTAAATCAAAGTTTCGGACGAAGCTTCGGCTTGAGTAATGATGCCGACGCCAAGCTTGTGAGCCTGACTGGGGATCGGGCGCGGTATCGTCTCTTTGGCGATGAGGTGTCTGCTCGGGTACCGGGTGGTGGTGAGCACCGCGCGATGACGCTTGCGGCTGTGCTTTTAGCGACAGTTTTGAGTGAGGGTAATCTAGCGAAGGCGCTTGAGCTGAGCGCAGATTTAGTGCCAAAAGGTCGAGGTAATGAGGTCCTGATCGGTGATATTACGATCATCGATGATAGCTACAACGCTAACCCAGCGAGTATGAGCGCCGCGATTCAGACGTTGTGTGAGCGATCTGGTCGTCGCCGGATTGCAGTACTTGGGGAGATGCTAGAGCTTGGTAAATTGGGTATAGATACACATAGGGCGGTTCTGGCGGAATCGCATCCCCTAGAACGGGTGATGTGCATCGGGTCTGCATTTCAGGAACCTGCTGAAGTAGAGGGGTTACCATGGTTTCAGAGCGCTGACGAAGAGGCCCTAGATTGGCTGATTTCAATTGTCAGGCCTGGAGACGATGTCTTAGTTAAGGGATCGAATAAGGTTTTTTGGCAATCGGGTTTTGTGCAGGCTGTCGAGGACCAAATTAGGAAAACTTTTCTTAAATAGCCAAAAATGGTTGATGCTGTGTAGTGTAGGCAGTCCCGTGTGCTGAACCGACGAATGAAAATTGAAATGATGAGTGGTGGCTCATGTTTGCGAAGTTTAGAGAAAAGGTTTCTGAGTGGGGTTTGGTAAACACACTAGCTTGGTTTTATTGGCAGTTTCTCGAAAAGCTAGGAATTAAAGTTTGCATAATTTTTATCACTGGTGCCGAGTCGATACGGCCTACAGAACCAGAGCGCCCGAGCGATTATAGCTTCCGAATAGGAGAGCCCTGCGATTTAGAGCAGTATTTAGGTCAGACTGATGAGTTGACCAAAGAGTTTCTTGAGGCATCAACAGCTCGCGGAGATACTTGTGCTTGGGCTCTACAAGGTGAGGAGCTGGCGGGTTTTACGTTCAATGCGTCGACGAGGACAGAAGTTACTAGTCAGTTAGACATTTTAATTCCGGCTCGTTTTTTATATAGCTTTAAGTCTTTTGTGATGCCGCAACACCGGCGCATGAATATTAGCAGGTGTTTGGGCCGCGACCTAAGAAAGGCGGTGGACCCTGATCTCAGGTTGAGAACAGTTTCTTACATCGATAAGTCCAACTTCCCGTCCCGACTCAGAAGCCATATGCACCCTAATTCAATGTCTCATCGTTTTGGTTTGATTGGGTGGTTTACAATTTTTGGAACCCAAATCCCTTTCGCAACAAGGGCCGCACGGTGGATTGGTGTGCGATTCATCCAGAACGGTCGAGAGCCAAGGCAGATGCTAAGCAATTTTAGATAACGGAACGCGGCTAATCTAATCTTTTCTTTCAAAGACTTATAGTAAAGTTTCACGTGAAACATTTAACTTATTGAAATAAAACAAAAAAAGCCCGGCGAACCGGGCAAATACCATTAGGAGTCACACATAAGAGAATCCGGAGATTGTCTGTCTGTGCATCGCCGCTTCGTTGGGGGAGACGTGTGCGGCGATAGATCAAGTTAAGCAGACGTGGGCATTTTCACCAGGAACTAGATCACAGTTTGTTTGCGCCGCGTTTAACGAATACCCTGTCCCCACTTATGACTCCCGTCCGTTCACCCACTTTGAGCAACGTGTTTTGATCATTGATAAATTTGGCCGCCAATTCCGCAACTTAAGACTAAGCCTTACTGCAGCCTGCAACTATGCGTGTACTTATTGCGTGCCTGACGGTAAACGACTGTTACCCGCTGATAGCGAATTATCAGGTCCGGACATGATTCGCTTGGTGCGACTACTTATCGAAACGGCAGGTATTACCAAAATTCGAATCACAGGTGGCGAACCCTTGCTGTCACCTAAATTCGACGAGGTTTACACAGAAATCATGGGGCTTGGTCTTGATGATGTCTCGCTGACAACGAACGGGCAACTTTTGCCAAAGAAGATGCCGATATTGTTAGAGGCCGGGCTCAAGCGCATCAATGTGAGTTTGGATACGTTGGCTGCCGATCGATTTCGGAGCATTGCTCGATCTGGAGATCTCAATACAGTTCTGGCTGGTATCGAAACGCTGTTAGGTGAGGGCGTAGGGGTAAAGATCAACATGGTGCCGATGAAGGGCGTCAATGACGATCAAATCCTACCGATGCTGGAATATTGTTTGGAGCGGGGTATCGAACTCCGTTTTATTGAGTTGATGAACATGGGCCACCTGCAGGGGAGTCCAGAGTATCGTGACCAGTTTTTTGGTATGACGGACATTCTGACTTTAATAGAAGGTCAACACACCGTTCATCGAATCGAGGCGCCGTTTGACTCGACGGCGGTTAGATTCAGTGTCGATGGCACGGGCTCCATCGGCATCATCGCCAACGAATCGGAGCCTTTTTGCCAAACATGTTCGCGCCTGCGCCTGTCATCCAACGGCAAGCTTTATGGTTGTCTATCTAGCGCTGCAAATTATGATCTCACTGAACTTTTATCCATGAGCGACAACTTTGCTGTCGCCAAGTTGCAGCGACTCTTGGGTCTTGCGTTGGACGATAAGCAAACAGTCAGCTTTAGAGGGGAAGTGACCGTGATGAAGTTTATCGGCGGCTAGGGTCCACACAGTCAGTAGCGAACTTATCCATGCTGCCTATACTTCGGAACAAGATTTGTGGAAAGGCAGGTTACACAACATGGCAGCTCGTTTTCTTGGGCTTTGGTTAGCGTCGTTACCCCTTCTTATTTCTGGGTGCACATTGAGTGATGTCTACCACACGGGTGTAATTGGCGTGGAGGAGGCGAGGTTAGCAGCTTCCATCAAGGTCGATCCAAGCCCCAGATTTCGACTGCATCCCAATGCTGCGCTCCGTGTGAAATCCCGATCCCAAGTTCAATCGGACCTCTTGAATCATGCGCAGTCTGGCGTTGCACGCGTGTTTCCTCAGGTAGTAGACGAAGAGGTAGGAGACGAAGAGGTAGGAGACGAAGAGGTAGGAGACGAAGAGGTAGGAGATGAAGAGGTGGGTGACAACGAGATAGGCGGGAACGATGTAGGCGAACAGACATACGAATTGCTGCTTGCGTGGTCCGAAGATGTCGCGGAGGTACAGGGTGCCGCAGACTCGTCCTTCTTAGAAGTCACGCTTGGCGGACTATTTGAAGTGCCGAGGCCATCGCGAGCGGGAACGATGACTGTTCAGCTCCACCAAGGTGGCACGATAGTTAGTCAGCACCAATTACGGATAAAGCCCTCGCTTTGGCAGGGTGATTGGGATTCTGCGTCGGCAGTCGAGGCCGCTTTTCACCGATTCGCGCTAGAACTTCGAGGTAGTTAAGCTATTGGCATGAGCCGAGTTGACGACCTATTCGAAGAGCTGAAGACATTTCAAAGCAACAAACGCTTGCCTCCAGTCGAACTATGGCAACCGGAGCGTATTGGCGAGATAGATATACGTATCGATAGAGATGGCGGTTGGCATCATGAGGGACGCCCGATTGACCGCCTGTCCATTGCCCGAGTTTTTTCGACCATATTGCGTCTTGACGATGGCGAGTACTTCTTGGTCACATCACCTGAAAAACTCAAGATAGTAGTAGATGACGTGCCATTTATAGGCATTGATGCACAGGTCCGTGGTGATTCGCAGATGAGTGAGATCATCGTTAGCACCAACATGGATGATCACGTTGAACTCTCAGGACAAAACCCGCTAGAAATGCGTGAAGGCATTCCTTATGTGGAGGTACGCAATGGCCTATTCGCACGCTTGTCACGGAACGTTTACTACCGTTTGATTGAGCATGGACAGGACGAAGATGGGATCTGGTGCCTGTACAGCAATGGCACCAGATTTGAGCTTGGTTCGACCGACTAAGCCTGTGCCAGCTTACATATTTGGATAATTTGGTCCGCCGGTTCCCTCTGGCACGACCCAAGTAATGTTCTGCGCCGGATCCTTAATATCACACGTTTTGCAGTGCACACAGTTTTGTGCATTGATCTGAAATCGTGATTTACCTTCTTCCTCGATGACTTCATAAACACCTGCCGGACAATAACGCTGCGCAGGTTCGTCAAACTGCGGTAGGTTGTCTCTTATAGGCAGATCAGCGTCGACTAACGTCAAATGGCAAGGCTGATCTTCTTCGTGGTTGGTGTTTGACAAGAAGACGGACGACAATTTGTCGAACGAGATTTTTCCATCCGGTTTTGGGTAGTCGATCTTCTTGGCACTTGAAGCTGGTTTTAGAGTTGCGTGATCGGGGGTTTGGTCCTTGAGTGTCCAGCCTTGCTTGCCTTTGAAAAACTGATCAACAAAAGTATGGGCGGCACCCATCATCATCCCGAGTTTATGGAGTCCTGGACCCACATTGCGAGCACGGTTGAGTTCATCATAGAGCCAAGAAGACTCAAACTTGTTTTGGAAAGAGCTTGCCTCTGTGCCTGTGTGTCCCGCGGCTGCTTCTTCGAAGACAGCTTCAGCCGCAAGCATGCCTGACTTCATGGCGGTGTGACTGCCTTTGATCTTGAGTGGGTTCAAGAACCCAGCATCGTCACCAATTAGCGCTGCACCTGGGACGGTAAGCTTCGGCAAGGCTTGAATACCGCCTTTAATGATGGCTCGCGCGCCGTAGGAGATACGTTCGCCACCCTCTAGAACTTGGGCAATCTCCGCGTGATGCTTCCATCTTTGGAATTCATCGAAGGGGGATAAGTGGGGATTGCTGTAGCTCAAATCAACGATCAACCCGAGTGCAACCTGGTTGTCTGGAAGATGGTAGAGGTAGGTGCCGCCGGTTGGACCAGCAGGCCCCAATCCTAAAGGCCAACCAATGCTATGAATGACCTTACCTTGCTCCGCTTTGCGCGGATCCACTGCCCATAGCTCTTTAAAGCCGATGCCGTAGTGTTGCGTGGCGGCGTCTTCGTTCAAATTGAATTTTTCCATGAGCTGTTTGCCAAGATGACCGCGACAGCCTTCTGCAAATATCGTGTAACGCGCACGAAGCTCATATCCCGGGGCAAAGGTACCTTTGCGTTCGCCTTCTGCACTGATACCCATATCACCCGTGGCGACGCCCGCGACTGAACCATCTTCGTTGTACAGGACTTCTGAGGCAGCGAAACCTGGGAAGATGTTTACGCCCATTCCTTCGGCTTGTTCGCCCATCCATCTGCAGAGGTTGCCCAGACTAATCGCGTGGTTACCTTTATTGTGAGCATCTTTCGGGACGAACATTGCGGGAACTCTGATGCGGTTCGTCTCATTCGGCATGATGTAGATCACATCATCCGTGACAGGATTGTCTATCGGAGCACCCAATTCAGCCCAGTTCGGTATTAGTTCGTCTAAAGCAGTGGGCTGGAAGACAGCTCCAGATAAAATATGCGCGCCGACTTCTGAGCCTTTTTCAACTAAACACACCGCCAGCTCTTGCCCGGAACTCTCCGCCAGTTGCATGAGCCGAATCGCTGCTGATAGACCTGAAGGGCCGCCGCCGACGATTACAACGTCAAAGTCCATCGATTCACGTTCGACTTGCTCTTCCATACCGAATCCACACCTTTATTAGACAATTATTCTTTGAGGCGCCGATTATAACCGTTTTTCACACAACCTTGACCTGGAAGATAGGCATAGCGACAATACGCCGCCCGAATTTCCCGGCTCGCAACCCTATCTAAGTATAAGAACAGGGTTGGCTATGATCTGAAATGGTCATTGGCCTCGATGCCTATTAAGCCTGGGTGTTGCGAGAGAAATTGAAGAAATTAGAAAGACTGAAAACGAAGTGAGGACATTATGTCGATGAAGGTTATTGTGCCTGTCAAACGTGTCGTCGATGCCAATGTGAAGGTGCGTGTAAAGCCCGATAACACTGGCGTTGATTTGAACAACGTTAAAATGGCGGTAAACCCGTTTTGCGAGATTGCGATTGAAGAAGCAGTTCGATTAAAAGAAGCAGGTAGTGCTGAAGAAGTGATCGCGGTTGCGGTTGGTACCTCAGCTTGCCAAGAACAACTACGGACCTGTTTGGCGCTTGGCGCTGACAGGGCGATTTTGGTTGAAACCGACCAGGATGCGCAGCCGCTAGGAATTGCACAAGCGCTTGCTGCTATTCAAGAGAAGGAATCGGCAGACCTTGTCATTTTTGGCAAGCAAAGTATCGACGGTGATAACAGTCAAACAGGCCAAATGTTCGCGGCTTTGACCGGTATGCCACAGGCCACGTTTGCGTCTGAAGTAAAGATTGCTGATGGTGGTGCTGAAGTCACTCGCGAAGTTGATGGCGGTCTACAGACAATCAAGGTGAATTTGCCTGCCGTGGTAACTACCGACTTGCGGCTTAATGAGCCCCGTTATGCCTCTCTGCCGAACATTATGAAGGCGAAGAAAAAGCCATTGGATACGTTTACACCCGACGAACTTGGTGTCGATCTAACCCCAACAGTTGAAGTCCTTAGCGTCGAACCACCCGCAGAACGAAAAGCAGGGATCAAAGTTGAGACCGTTGAAGAACTTGTCGACAAACTCAAGAACGAAGCAAAGGTGATCGCATAATGAGTACTTTAGTTGTAGCAGAACACGACAACGCCGAACTCAAATCGGCAACCCTAGTCGCTATAGCCGGAGCGCAAGCGATTGGTGGTGACCTTGATGTTTTGGTTGTAGGCAGCGGGTGCGACAGCGTGGCTCAAGCTGCGGCTGCAATCCCAGGTGTTGGTAAGGTGCTTGTCGCCGACGATGCGGCCTATGAACACCAACTTGCCGAAAACGTCGCATCTGCCGTAGTCGCAGCGGCGGAGGGTTACTCTCATGTCTTATGTGCCCACACGACAACGGGTAAGAACTTCATGCCTCGCGTTGCCGCTTTACTTGGTGTTGCACAGATTTCAGATATTGTTGGTGTTGACTCAGAAGATACGTTCAAACGGCCAATTTATGCCGGTAACGCGATAGCGACCGTTAAGTCCAACGATGCTATTAAGGTCATTACTGTGCGCGGAACTGCCTATGACACCGCTCCTGCCGAGGGCGGAAGCGCTTCTATTGAAGCCGCGAGCGGTGGTTCGGATCAAGGTATTTCGAGTTTCGTCGGTGAGGAGATTGCAAAATCTGAGCGACCGGAACTCACTTCAGCTGGCATCATCATTTCTGGTGGTCGTGGTATGCAAAATGGCGAAAACTTCAGCTTGTTAGACGGCATAGCCGATAAGTTGGGTGCAGCTATAGGTGCATCGCGTGCGGCGGTCGACGCAGGGTTTGTGCCGAATGACATGCAGGTCGGACAAACTGGCAAGATTGTCGCGCCAGATTTGTACATTGCGGTTGGTATTTCTGGCGCAATTCAACATTTAGCCGGTATGAAAGACAGTAAAGTGATTGTTGCCATCAACAAGGATGAAGACGCACCGATCTTTCAGGTTGCTGACTACGGCCTTGTGGCTGACTTGTTTCAGGCATTACCAGAACTGGAAGCTCTGCTATAGTTCAGTAACTAGCCAACACAAAGAGGAGTAATCCGATGGCAGTATATGAACTAAACGGTGGTCAATTGCTGCGAGTAGCTCGCAGCATCGATGGCAAGCTTGAGCAGCAATACTTCAGTTTGATTGGTCTTAACAAGACCAAGCAAAAGGAAGTTCGTAAGGACGCTAAAGCTCTTGATCAGAAGTGGGCTGATAAGCAAGGCAACGCGAAAGCTAAGCGAGTCCGTGATGCTTCGACTGACAAAAAGCATTCGACAGGCGTACGCGGTATCAATCTCGTGTTTCGACCTTCGCCAGCATTTCGCGTGCAGGTCCAAACCAGCGGCAAGTCCCATGTTCGCGAGTTTTCAGTCAAACGTCTGACTGCAGACAAAGCGTGGGCAGAGGCGTGTAAATTTCTAGCTGCGTGCCGTGGTTATAAGTCAGCACCAAAGGCATGGCGCGATCGTATGCCGAAAGTGCCTAAGAAAGCACCTCAAAGCGCTGCACCTGCTAAGAAGAAGGCCGCTAAAAAGGTTGCCACAAAGAAGGTGGCCAAAAAGAAGGCTGCCAGAAAGAAGGCTGCCAGAAAGAAGACTACTAAGAAACGTTAGCGGGCAAAGCTCCTCTTCAGACCGGTGGATTGCCACCGGTCTAGTCTTCCTATTTCCCAAACAAACTAGATTCTTAGGTCTGTTAGCCTAATTGGTGATGCCGTTTGGCGGTATGCCATGTGACAGGTTGCGCATGATTGTGTGCCTCGTCGACAACGTCGAGCACAAGCGCGAATAAAGCCATTCGTACAAGGACGCCGTTGTCCGTCTGCCGGAAAATGGCGAGATTGGGATTCTGATTCAAGTCGTCATCGAGTTCTTGAGCCTGTGCCCGCGAGTCCCTTGGTAGCGGATGCATGATGACCGTGTTCGGCTTACAGTGCTCCGTATAGATCGACTGGTTAATGCGAAAAAGTCCACGATACCGATTTGCTTCCTCTTGCGATGGAAAGCGCTCTTCCTGTGTTCGAGTCACATACAAAATATCGACATCGTGTAGACCGTCCTCGAGGGCATTGAACGATTCGACCTCGTGTCGCTGTTTGAGTTCTGCAACGATTTCTTCGGGTAGCTCGAGTCCTGGCGGGGAGACCAGGTGTAGTCGTATGTTTTCGAATAGACCGAGTAACTTACAGAGACTATGTACCGCTCGACCGAACTTTAAGTCGCCAATAAGTGCGATGCCGAAACCATCGATATTGCGCCCTTTGTTGCGGAGTTCTTCGCGCATTGTGTATAGATCAAGTAGGGCTTGGCTTGGGTGTTCATTCGGGCCATCGCCACCGTTAATAACGGGGACACGACTTGCTTCAGCAAACTCCGCCACGCTGCCAGATTCGGGGTGGCGCATGACGATGACGTCGCTATATCCGGATAGAACCCTAGCGGTATCGTAAAGAGATTCGCCCTTTGCAAGTGATGAGGCTTTGACCTCAGTGGTTTCACGAACTTCGCCACCGAGAAGATTGAAAGCCGAGCCGAAAGAAACTCGTGTTCGGGTGCTTGGCTCGAAGAACATGTTCGAGACTATCGCGCCTTCTAGGACTCGAGTGATCCGCTCTCGCATCGCATAGGGTCGCATGGCGTCTGCGACGGAAAAAATCCGCTCTACGTCTGCTCGTTCGAATTGATTAACGGAAATGATGTGGTTGCCGACAAAATCCAAAAGTGTCCCCTGCGAGATTTTGAGAATGATACTCGCAAGCCGAGTGAGCTCATAGTTCGACGTGTCGTTGGGGTGGTTTCCTAGCTTGAGCTGGGTAAACCGCCATAGTTTTTTGCAACGATTTTCGGGTAATGTCATCTAACGTGGGGTATCGCTCGTTTAGTGTGACGGAGTCAACAAACGTGGCACTGCGCCAGTTGTTTCTATCTTGCTACGCTTAGCGTATACAACGCCACTTGTTACTATGTGACGCATAAATTCACGTTTATCAGGACGATAATTCGATGAACAATCTTGAATCCGCAAAGGATTCAGCAAAGGACTCAATAGAACCGACCCTGGTAGTGCCTTCGCCGAACGGAAACGGTATTGAAAGCTCGCCAAAAAGCGGGGATGAGCCTGGGCCAGCGACGTTGCCCTTCGCTTTTGCGAAGCGTTTCGGAGCCGTATTGACCTGCCACTCAGGCAGTCTGCAATTAATTTGTCAAAATCAGCCTGCGCTGTCTACGTTGGCGGAAGTGCGACGACAAGCCAAAACGGACTTCACAGTCAAATTAGTGGGTGCTGAAGCTTTCGATGCGGCATTGACCGACACCTATGCACGTGATTCTTCGGCTGCAAAGCAAATGGTTGAGGATCTTGGTGAGGAGATGGATCTCGCCAGCCTGGCAGAAAGCGTACCTGAAACCGAGGACTTGCTCGAACAGGAAGACGATGCGCCGATAATACGGCTGATCAATGCCTTACTGGCAGAAGCAATTCGTGAAAACGCATCAGATGTTCATATAGAGACTTTTGAGCGTGACCTCGTAGTTCGCTTCCGCGTCGATGGGGTTATGAGAGAAGTTGTCAGACCAAAACGAGAGCTTGCTTCTTTGCTTGTGTCTCGAATTAAGGTTATGGCACGTCTTGATATCGCCGAAAAACGTATTCCGCAGGATGGACGGATTTCCCTTCGTATTGGCGGGCGTGAGGTAGATGTGCGGGTGAGTACCATGCCAGCCAGTTCTGGCGAGCGAGTGGTTTTGCGTCTATTGGATAAGCAGGCTGGGCGCCTGCGTTTGCAAAACCTAGGCATGTCGGAAGGTTCATTGTCCAGGCTGCAAGGCGTCGTGCATAAGCCACACGGCATCTTTCTTGTTACCGGACCTACGGGTTCAGGTAAGACGACCACTCTATATGCGTCTCTAGCGGAGCTTTCAGCCCTTACAATCAACATCCTCACCGTTGAAGATCCAATCGAGTACAACTTGGCCGGAATAGGCCAAACCCAAGTGAATACGAAGGCAGATATGACCTTTGCACGGGGTCTGCGCGCAATTTTGCGCCAGGATCCAGACGTCGTGATGGTGGGTGAGATTAGAGACCTCGAAACCGCTGAGATTGCGGTACAGGCGAGTCTTACCGGCCACTTGGTCATGTCGACCCTGCACACCAATACTGCTGTAGGTGCGGTGACGCGATTAATGGACATGGGCGTCGAGCCCTTCTTGCTGTCTTCGAGCTTGGTAGGCGTGCTAGCCCAACGATTAGTACGAACCCTTTGCCCAGACTGCCGAGAAGAAAGAGCGGCTAATACTGCAGAACTTGAATTCCTAAAAGAGCAAGACGCCACAGTGTATGACGCGAAAGGCTGTGATGCCTGTGGGCAAACGGGCTATCGCGGTCGTATTGGTATTTATGAATTGGTAGTTGTCGACGATACGATTCGCCAGCTAATCCACGATAGGGTGAGCGAACAGGAGCTGACAACGTATGCGCGGCAACTGGGACCAGGGATTCGTGAAGACGGCAAGGAGAAGGTCCTTGCCGGGGTTACGACCGTACAGGAAGTGCTAAGAGTCTCGTTGGAAGACTAGGGTATGGCCGCCTTTGAATACTTGGCGTTAGACGCTAACGGCAAACAAAACAAAGGTGTCCTAGAGGCGGACAGTGCGCGCCAATTGCGACAAGTGCTGCGCGATCAAGGTCTTATGCCAATGGAGGTTTCTCCGGCCACGGAGAAAGCGTCCAAAACCGCTGGTTTTTCCCTTAATCTTGCCCGCCGAATGTCCGGTTTAGATCGCGTGCTATTTACGCGGCAATTGGCAACGTTGATCGGCTCTAGCTTACCCTTGGAAGAAGCACTAAGTGCAGTTGCCCAGCAAACTGAGAAGCAGCACATCAGTGCGCTGATTATGGGCATCAGAAGTAAAGTATTAGAAGGTTACTCTCTCGCGAATAGCTTGCGTGAATATCCGCAGAGTTTTAATGAGCTCTATTGTTCCTCTGTCGCTGCTGGGGAACAGTCAGGCTACCTGGATCGAGTACTGGAAAACTTGTCTGACTATCTAGAGCGCCAATTTGAATCTACTCGAAATGTTGAGATGGCGCTCCTGTATCCGGTTGCGCTGCTGGTACTGGCTTTTTTCATCGTCGGTGCACTGATGATCTATGTGGTCCCGGATATGATTACGGTCATCGAAGACTCTGGTCAAACGCTCCCATGGGTTACGGTCGTGCTCATTGGTATGACCGAGGTCCTGCGGGATTATTGGTGGCTCTTGCTCGCAATTATACTTGGCACGATTGCGGTACTACGGTGGGCGCTTGCACAACCCGCCATTCGTTTGCGCTGGGATCATCAGAAATATTCCATACCGCTCGTTCGGAGGATTAGCCGAAGTGCGAGCGCCGCTCGGTATGCCAACACTTTGTCGATTCTGACAAGCGCTGGCGTGCCTCTTGTCGAAGCGATGAACATCGCTTCAGAAGTTGTTGGCAACAGCTGGTTGCGACGTCGCTTACAGGAGGCCACGCAAACCGTCAGTGAAGGGATGAGTTTAAAGGTCAGTCTGGAACAAGTCGGTCAGTTTCCGCCCATGCTGCTACACATGGTAGGTAGTGGTGAGCAAAGTGGTGAGCTCGATGCCATGCTAGATCGAGTAGCTGAATATCAACAGGCTGAAGTCGAACGGATTGTTTCAACCTTGGTCAAAATGTTTGAGCCAATGATGTTGTTGCTGATGGGTGGTGTCGTGCTGTTTATTGTGATGGCTGTCCTATTACCCATTCTGAGTATGAATACGCTTGTATAGCGTTACGCATAAAAGAAGTGAAGAGGTTGAGATGAAAGGAAACATGCAAGTCAACGCACCAGCCAAAGGCTTTACGCTGATTGAAATATTGGTTGTTGTGGTCATTTTGGGCATTCTCGGTGCGATTGTAGTACCAAATCTTATGAGCCGACCCGATACGGCACGAATTCAAGCGGCGCAAACTGACATTCGAATGCTCGCATCAGCCTTGGATGTGTATCGGCTAGACAACTTTCAGTATCCATCTTCGGAGCAAGGTCTGGAGGCGTTGGTACAACGTCCGAGCGGTTTTCCTGAACCGCCTAATTGGAATGCAGATGGATACATCAAGAAGCTCCCGAGTGATCCGTGGGGTTCCCAGTATATTTATGACCGAAACGAGACAGTCTTCTCGCTTTTCAGCTTAGGTGCTGATGGACAAGAAGGTGGTGAGGGCATGAATGCGGATATTCAATACGCAGATCTCTAGTCCTAGTGTGGCGTTAATGGCTTCAATCAGTCGAGGTTTCACCTTGATTGAAGTGCTGGTTGTAGTTGTGATTCTCGCTATTGCAATGAGTGTGGTTGTTGCCGGATTCACTGGGGCTGACCAAGAGCAGAGTTTTAAAGGGTTTGCGGAAAGGATGGTGTTACGCATCGAGATGGCTCGAGATCGAGCGGTGCAAACCAACAATGAATGGGGCGTCTACGTTGATGCAGACGAAATTTCCTTTGCTGAATTCGATCATGTGAGCGCGCAGTGGCTGCCTCGAATACAGCGCCCATTTCGAGTCGAGTCTACAGATGATAATTTCCGATACCGGGTGAAGGTTGAAGCGTACCCGGGCCAGGTTGAGCCCAGCGACGACGATGAGGATACTCCATCGATCATTTTGTTCTCAAGCGGGGAGACAACACCGTTTGAGCTTTCTATTGAACCTGAGGCATGGACAACGAATTCATGGACGCTCGTCAGCGACGGTTTCTCCCGCACGGTGGCATCTCGAGTAACAGAGGACGATTCGTTGCTATGAATGCCAAGGGTTTTACTCTGTTAGAGATGCTAATCGCGGTGGCGATTATTGCGATTGTGGGGACGACCATATCTGCAGCTGTCGGAAATGTTGCCAATCAAACACATGCTATGGAGCGCCGGACACTCGCGAACTGGGTCTCGCAGAACGCAATGACCCGCCTGCGTATCGATTTGCGGGTGAACCCTCGCGTTTTGCCAGTTGGAAAAGACAATGCTCGAATCTACATGGGCGAGCGGGAGTGGGATGTTCTGACGGAAGTTGAAGCGACAGAGTCACCGCTCTTGCGACGAGTCGAACTTGACGTCTACGAAGTCGTTGAAGGCGAGCGGCAAGGACCCTTTGACCACTTGGTCGCCTTCGTCGGTAGGCACTAGAGGCTAAGTACAGTGAAGCTAGTGCTCAGGCAAGCTGCCGGATTCACCCTCATAGAGATACTTGTTGCACTAGTTGTCTTCTCGATCATTGGACTTGTCAGCAGCCAACTTTTGTCCCAGACGATTCGATCGAACGAGATTCTCTACGATAGAGGCAGCTATTTATCCGAAATGCATCGCGCGATGCAGGTACTTCAACGGGATGCGATGCAAATTTCTAGCCGGGGCATCCGGGATCAGTACGGCGACCGTCTCGAGAATTTGATCATTGGGACTGACGGGGCAATCGAATTTTCGAGGAACGGTTGGCGTAATCCGTTGCGTTTGCCTAGGGCCGAAGTCCAACGTGTCGGCTACCTTGTTCAAGACAACAAACTGCTGCGCGCCTATTGGCCTGTATTGGACCGAGCGCAAGACACCGAACCGGCTTATCAAACCATTCTGGAAAATATTGAGCGGGCGGAATTTTACGCGCTAGACAATTTCGGTAACGAATATACGTACTGGCCACAGCCCGGTTTACCCCCAGATATTAAGCTTGTTGGACTGATCGTTCGGGTCGAACTCGCAACATTCGGTGTGATCGAGAGGATTTGGGAGATTCCCAATGTATAACCGACGTCGTGAAACGGGTGTAGCTTTGATTAGCGTTCTACTTATAGTGGCCATTTTGTTGGCAGTGGTTGGACGATTAATGGCGAATCACGGTCTCTCTATTAGTCAGAATCAGAATGTATTTGAACAAAACCAAGCACTGCAATATGCGCTTGGGGCAGAGAGCTTGGCGCGCCAGGCGCTGTTTGAAGATTTCTCGCAAGGTGGTCCCGATGTTGACCATTTAGGTGAGGTTTGGGCGCAGCCAGTATTGCCTTTCGAGCTAGACGAGGGCGGCTTCTTGGAAGCGCAGGTTCGTGATCTTAACGGCTGCTTTAACTTGAACAACCTCGCAGGCGGCGGAAGTAAGGCGGCAATAGAACGATTAAAGCGCCTGTTAACTAATCTCAATGCTCCCCAGCAAATCGCAGACGCATGGTTAGATTGGATTGATGGTGATAGTAACGTCACGGAGTTTGGCGCGGAGGATTCGGAGTATTTGGTTGCCAATATTCCGCACCGGACGCCAAACGATCTCGTTTCGAATGTCAGTGAAATGGCACTATTGCAAAACATGGATGCAGACACATTGTTAGAGGTGCGCCCCCATGTCTGTGTTTTACCGACTACCGATACGACACTAAATGTAAACACTGCCAATCTGCAGACCCTAGCCTCGTTAGACAATAGCGTTTCACCGGCCACCGCTGAAGCCGTGGTAGGCATCGCACGTGAATATTCTGCTGTGAGCGATTTCTTAACTGAGTACCCAGACTATCAACCTGCTGCGGCAGTCCTATCGGTTAAAAGCGAGTACTTCGAAATGCACGCGTTTGCACAAGTCGGAGACTCTTCTGTGACGCTGCTCTCAGTTTTTCACCGTGATCCAACTAGTGGAGAAGTCACAGTCTTAGCCCGTGATTTTGGTAGACTCTTCCGCTCATCGATTGAAGTGGCGACCGAGGAAGCCAGTTAATGCCCAAACTCTACCTACGTGTTTTGTCAGACGCACGAGCAATTCCGGACGAAGAGGAATATGAGATTAGCCTGGAGTGGTTGATCACAGAGAACGACGGTGGAGTGCGTGGGTATGGTCGCACAGATCAACGCGGCTTGGCCGATGTCGCCGATCCGAATGTGGAGTGGCTTAACGACCCAGACAATACCACCGTCTTTGTGCCTTCAGACTTTGTGTTGAAAGTTGCGTGTGAAGTGCCTGGGCGCAGCCAAGCTCAGATTCGCAGGGCTCTACCGTTCGCTGTAGAGGAATATATCGCGTCAGACATAGAGTCTATGCACATTGCACATGGCCCTATCAAGGCAGGCGAGCCGATCCACTGCAATCTTCTCTCACGCGAACAGATCGATAACTGGCTGGCTTGCTTTACGTCAGTCGGCGTGCATCCCGGTGCTTTTATTGCTGATGCTGAGATATTAGATCAAAACCGAAGCGTTGCGACTCTTGTTTTCGACGATGACTCAGTCTTGGTGAACAACGCAAGCCAAGCTGCGGTAGTAGGTCGCGATAACTTATCTATGGCCCTCGGCACGCTCGCTATAGATCGTATAATTTCATTAAACGGCGTGCCCACAGATCTTGAGCTTGGTCAGATAGAAAGCTCGGTCGCTGTTGAAGAAGTCTCGGTCACGGAAGCCGGTGTCATTGAGTACTTCGCCAAGCGTCATAGAACTGGCGAATCGTATGTTAACTTGTTGCAAGGTGAATACCGTCCACACAGACCCCAGAGCGCCAATGCGACACGTTGGAGAGGCGTATTTGCGCTAGCTGCGGGTTGGCTCGTTGTAGGCTTTGTCAGCCTCGTCGTTCAAGGTTGGTGGGCGAGCTCAGAAGCAGAACGGCTGGAAAGACTCAGTTTCGACTTCTACAAACAAACATTCCCGCGTGAAAGCCAGCCTGTCAGTATCGATCAGCTCAGGCGGCGAATGGCGTCTAAACTCGGGCAGGCTTCGCCTGGCGCTGAGGGTAGTGAAAGTGCGTTCATAGGATTAACTGCTCAGTTTGCGAACGTCGCCAAGGCTGAACACAGCGTATTGTCGATGAGCTACACCGAACAGCGGCGGGAACTCAACGTTGAAATCCTGTTGAAAAACTACGATGAATTGGACGCGTACAAGACTCAGCTTGCAGCTCAAGGTATAGAGGTTGAAACAACCAACGCAGAGCAAGAAACTCGTGGCGTTCGAACTCGCATGCGTGTGCGATATGCGGGCTAGGGTAGGACGGAGTAGGGTGAGGATATGACAGGTTTTGCCAACAGTTTTACTCAAGCGTTACGAACAAGTTCGCTTGGCCGATGGTATGCCCACAAAGAACGAACTGAGCAACGAGTGGTGCTCGCCGTACTGATTCTAGTTATTGCATCCGTTCTGTGGGTCGGCGCTTGGAAGCCAGTGTCGGATTGGCGAGCCATAGCCGTAAACAAACAGCAGAATGCACAGTCATTAAACGATTGGCTACGTGCCAATGAGAACGCAGCTAAACAAGCAGCGCGATCCCGCAGTGGTGAGGTCACCTCTAGAAGGTCGCTCACACCCCTTGTGACGAAAGCTGCTGACGCACACCAGATTACAGTCAACCGCCTGCAGCCCGAAGGCAACGGCATAGTCAGCGTCTCTGTGCAAGGGCAGCCTTTCAACAAGATAGTGGCCTGGGTCTCGCAACTTGAAGAAAACAACGGCATCACTGTCGAGCGAGCGAGCATAGATAGCGTAGATGCGCCGGGATTCGTTAACGCTCAGATTCGACTGAACTAGACCATTATCTGAAGCTGTTTTGCGGCACAGTTCCCACACGAAGTGTGTCTGGTTCAACGTATTTCCACTGCTGTCCCCTAGACTGAGTATCAGAGAAGAGAGACTCGAGGTTTGGGATGCAGAAGGGCAGAGACCCCCGAAACATGCTCAGTGCGCTTTTTTACGAAGCGACGGGCGAACTCACAAAGCTCATGGATGGGTTTTACAACAACATTGAAGATGGCTTGTTTGAGCTGGCGTATGCCAATGCGGATGCGAATCAGCAGAAGCGTATCGTTGAACTTATGCGAGAGTTGCGCTTTAGGCGCGAGCATCTCATGGGTACGTTCATCAAACGCGTGCAACGGGGTACGGAGGATTGGTTAGCCCAGTCTGACTCACCCGAGTACCTAGAAGAGCAGCTCCAAGCTGAGAAAATAGCTAGCCGGTGCTCCGGTCATTTTGGTTTTCTATTGCAATCAATAGCAGAACGGATGGCGCATGCAGCATCGCGCGATGCAGATCGAGATAGTCTACCGATCAGTCCAGAGCAAATTAGTTACCACTTCGTCATGTCCTGCCGCAATGTAGAATTCGACCGCGATGCAGTAGATGTTGTACAGGACTTGTTTCATCGCTTTGTCTTAGATCGACTGGGAACGATTTATGGCGTCATGAATCAAAAGTTGGTGGATGCAGGATGCCCAACGGTTCGCGAGTTAGAAGACGATACAGCTTCAATCGCCTAATGGATAACATCGCGTTAACCCGCTCGTTGTAAGTTCCAAAGATAGGCTTGCATGGCTGTTTCGCGCCGATCTTTCGACCGACGGTCGATAAAATTGATAGCCAACTGCCGACGCCTCCGGTCATTGAGATAACGCCGGTCAGCAACGTGGGCTGGGGCTGATTGGGGTTGTTTAAAGGCCGTCACTTTCTTGCTCCCAGAGCCGCTGTCTTTGTTCAGTTTTTGCTTCAGTATCGATAAACGCGAGTTCAATCTGTTGTGTATTGAGGCGCTTGAGAATCGCGCGGTTGTTACCGACCTTGTGGATGACATGGCGGTCCGTGGCTTTCATAGGTGTACCAAACTTTGCCTTCAGCGCATCGGCAACTTGTTCGAACGCCAAATCAAAAAAAGTGCCTCGTATCACGATAGGTACGCGATCGGGAGCGATTTCCAGCGAGATCTCCCCGTCTTCAAACTTCTCAGGAAGAACAGGTAAAACAGCGACAAAGAGTCGGTCTATCGGAAACTTCTGTGTCGACTTTTCTGCAAAGGGTTGTTTGAACGCGATACCGAAGGCGCCGGCTAAGCGATATTGATCACCGAGGGTGAACGTATCAGCAAAGTGAACTGCACGCCGCCGCTCGAGAACAATTTTCCGTTTCTCGATGCTTTTTTGTTCACGTTGATACAGGTCATAAGCTTGTTGGGCATTCTTTGCCCAGGACGCAAGGGCAGCGTAGTCCCCGTATTCAATCTGCAGCTGTTTGCCGCATTGAACGTCGATTTGGTAACCACTAAACGTAATCCGAATTGCTTCTGCGAATCCCTCGCTTGGTAAAGTAGAAACGTCTCCAACAACCGAGTACTTCTTAATGAGAGTATCTTTTAACCACTGATATTCTTGCCCACAACCTAAATAGGCTATTTCGGAAACCAAACGCAGCGGTTCTTTGCGCTGGTTGATCATTATGTAGTTCTTAGAGGTCAGGTCTCGAAATAGACGGGGTAAGTTCGGGTCCAGGTACATCCGCCATGCCAGAGGCTCTCCGGGGATGATGGGGGGATGTCGAGCGGGCGATTGTTCGGGGAATGAAAGGTGCGTTCGATTGCTGATCCCAGCGCTGCTGGATCTATCGGTGTGTGAAATTTGGTGCCTAAGCCGCCCAAGATTGGTTTCTCAGCGACGCTGGCAAGAGTTGGAGAGTAAGAAAGAAAGGTCAGCATGCCCAACCAGAGGACTTTTAGCACACGTAACGTCCTTCCTCTCGTCGACGAGTGCACTCGCGCTTGAAGTTATCACAACGAATGGCAAAGCCAGGACTTTGATCAGTAGACGAAGAACATGCGTAAACTTTGTCGGCGAGTTGCGTGTCCGGCATATCTTCGAATGGGCTCGAACAACCACTTAGGAGGAGAAAAGCGATTGTTATGACAAGAAGTTTCACGGTCTTCTTCCTACGGTTGATTAAGGATTTTCATCTTCTTAACCGTAGACGAGGCTCGCTAATTGTCGAATTTACTGTGTATGTTCGAAAAAGTGATTAAGCGTGTTGTTTTGAGATAATGAAACTAGGGTAGATTTCTGACCAATCGTGGGCCAAGGAGATTCGCAACCGGTATTGGCAGGTGTTGCCATGCCTTGATCGCCATAGCGTACTTTTTGCTACTTGTCGTAAGCGCGCCGGCTTTCGCAGGGTCAGAGTAATACCAGTAGCAAGGAACCTCGATGGCACCCCATTGCTTCTTAAATTTGTGAGTGGGGGCGTTGATGGTCGAGCGCCCGAAATCGAAACGCGTGCCTCCACGCTGAATCACGAATTCTAGAATCGAGGCGTATAGCGCCATATTAGCGTTGATGCGATTCGCGGACCGGAGTGTGCTGGCCCAAGGGATTTCCCACTCATTGTTGTGTACTAGTAGAAAAGCACAGGAAACCGGTGAAGCGCCGCTATACCCGACAACAAGCTTTGTATCTTCTGGAAACTTGGCAAGGATAGAAGTAAAAAATTCCTTACCGTAAACCGGAGTGCCGAGATCTCGCATGTGGTGCGCGAATACTCGATAGAAATCCGTTAACAGCTCGGTCCCGCCGAACTGAAAAGTCATCCCATTCGACTGAGACTTCTTTATTTGCGACCTGACTTTGGAAGACAGTGATTGCAACAAGTCAGCAAACCTTTGCATGCCTTGTAGATTAAGAAGCATGCAAATTTTGTCGGTTCTAGCACGTAACCCAGCGTGGGCTTTTGTGTCTCTGAGTTCGACATGAGTTAAGCCCCAATCCGTAGTCAACTTGAACGCACTTTTGATTAAGGCCATTTCAACGTTTTCTGCGATACCAATTGGCCCACCGTAGTTGGTATACGGTAACGAAACTCCATATCTCCCGAAGATTTTTGATTTCGTTACCGCTATAGGAAGAACTCCTAGGATCTCATTAGATTCAGAGCGCGCAGATAGATAGTGCAGTTCACGCTTCATCACATTCTTGAAGACATCTCGCCATTCGGCCGAGTGGTAGTGACTAGCAGGCTGAATGGCAATGAACTCATTCCATCCATCTAATGATTCATCTAGGACAGTTATACTGCCGGTATAGTATGCACGTGTGACGCTGAGTTCTTTTTCATCGGTGGGCGTTGCAGCGGTCTCAGCGTTTAGCTTGCTTAATTTTTGCTTGGCAGCCTTGATCTGGCGAGACAGTTCTACTCGACCAGAACGATCATCTTTGGCAAGACCTGCTCTAGCCTTCGTAAGCGATTTGATATGACGTTTTACTTCGCCTTCGGACATTGCTGCGCTAGCCGTATCTGTAGCTTTGCAACTGTTGGCACTGCTTGAGGGATTCTCCCATAGGACCGAATTCAAATTCAGAAAGCAGTTTGTCTAACCGCGAAGCGACGTGTTCCAAATTAACGTAGTGGCGAAACTTTGATTTCAGTGAAGCGCCTTGAACCCGTGGTTGATCTGGATCAAGCTCCCAGGGGTGTAGATAGAAGACAAAGGGTGCATCCACCTCTTTTTGTCTCTTCCGTAAAAGCACCTGTGTCAGTGAGTATGGAAAAATTCGAAAATACCCTCCACCGCCAACGGGAATATTTAGTCCGGCGACCGCTGTGGTCGTAATCGGGAATTCTATGATCGAGCGATTGTTGTCCAGATCAATCCGATACGGTTCATGTGGTCCACCTTGCAATCCATAATTGTCGTGGCGAATCGGATAGATGCTAGAGTCATATTCAAAACCAGCGTCTGCGATTGTATCCAGGGCCCATAGTGACTTCTGCGTAATCGAATAACTAGCAGCCCGATAGCCCTCGACAGGCTTTTGAATTTGTTCTTCTAAAAGTGCTTTTGAGCGATAGGTCTCTTCACGGAAGCGTTCGTGCGATTGTTCATAGATAAGCTGATGGGAGTACCCGTGAGAGCCAACCTCGTGACCCGCTGCCGCAACTTCTCGCACCAAGTTTGGGAAACGCTCAGCGACCCATCCTAAAAAAAAGAAAGTTGCCCGGACGTCATGTTGATCAGTTATCTCCATAAAGCGATGCGTGTTCGCTTCAACTCGACAACGGTACTTATCCCATTCGTGTGGAGCGATGTTTGTACTAAATGCAGCTACTTGAAAGTAGTCCTCCACATCAATCGTTAGGGCATGCTTCACTAGCGAGCGCCTTCGCCAACCAAGACGACTTCAACGGTTTGTATCAAAATGATGAAATCAAGGAGTAGACTATGATTTTTCAGATAGTATAGGTCGTATTGCAATTTTTCCTTAGCGTCGTCTATGGAGGCACCATACGGATAACAAAGCTGCGCCCATCCCGTAATGCCAGGTTTAACTTTATGGCGCTGATCATAGAAAGGTACTGTCTCCCGAATCTTATCCACAAACATTGGTCTCTCTGGGCGTGGCCCAACGAAGCTCATATCACCGACTAGAACGTTAAAGAGCTGAGGTAGCTCGTCGATACGGGTTTTGCGGATGAAGGCGCCGACTGTTGTCACCCTTGGGTCGTTCGCACTCGCCCAAATTGCGCCACCTTCCTCAGCATCGACCGTCATACTTCGAAATTTCATCACCCAAAAACGCTTGCCATCCAAGCCAATCCGTTCCTGTCGGTACAGAATGGGGGCTTTAAAAAAACTGCCAATCCCAATACTAAATGCTGCGATGAGCATAATAGGCCATGCGAGCAAAAGGAGGGCGAGTGCCGCGATCTTGTCAAATGCGGATTTGATGAATAATCTAACTTGATTAGCGACAAAACCATCAGAGAAAATCATCCAACTCGGGTGTAAAAGATCAACATCCACCTTTCCCGCCTCGCGTTCGACAAAGGCCTGTACTTCACAAATCTCGATTCCATCTGTACGACAGTCAAGCAGTTCGTCGATAGGTAACCCGGGGGCATTGCCATCCCGGCGTCGCTCATCGACCGCAATGACGATTTCGTCAATCTTTTGCGTGACACAAAATTTTTGGAGACTGAGCTCCGTGGTTAAAACGTTAGCACCGTGTTCGCTGACTAGGTCCTCCATGCCTTGTTGGCGGAGGAATCCGACGAGTACGAACGCTCTACGATCAGATTTACGCCGCATCCGAGTGGCGACCTTGATAGACCTATGACCCGTGCCAAGGATCAGAACTCTGCTTTTAAGGGTATCTTCATCAATTAAATGGTTGGTTATCCATCTAGAAACGGCGACCAGTACGAAGGCTTCTGTGGCTGAGAAGAGTAGTACACCTCTGCCCATATCGAGTGAAGGCGCAAAGAATGCGAGCATGGCAAATCCCATGGTCCCGAGCAGGAATATGCTGACAGCGGTCCGCAACATCATTCCAGGGTAGCCCTCCCTGAGGCGCGACTCGTACACACCCATTGCGGCCATTGCAATAATCTGTACCAAAGCAAACAAAGTCGCTGTCGGCCAGTATTCTGACCAAATTGGCCACTCCCCATGCCTGGAAGCGTGACCGGTGAATACTGCCGCAAAAATTAGCGTGAATTCAAGCGCTGACGCAATCAGGAATGGAGTGTGTATATAGTGTCTTAGGACACGAATATGTGGCACGAAAGATCCTTTTCTAGTACCCGAGCGATCCTGCATTCTAACTGAATGTTGCGATCCGTATTCTTCATACCATCGCTAGTGTGACCGTCGTCAACTACGCTACGTTAACTCGATCGAAATGAACCGAGTAATTATTTATCAGTGATTTGTAAGCACGCACATTTTTCGCACACCAAGCGCGTTAGAATTACCGCAACACTGCGTAGGACAGCACGTGCTCACCACAATTGGCATTGCAACATTGACGTTATCGGGATTCTGCCTGATATGGGGCTATTTCGGTTACCCGCTTTTTTTGTGGGTTTCAAATCACCTCACCGGCAAAACAAACGAATTGAACGAGGGGTTGAAGCAAGAACATAAGGTTTCAATCATTATCACTGCTTATAATGAATCAGCCCGGATATCAGAAAAGATCAGCAACACAATCGCCCTCGATTATCCACCTGATTTGCTTGAGATTATTGTTGCTTCAGACGGTAGTGACGACGGAACCGATGAAATAGTTTCGGGCTTCCAGGAAGTCCGCTTGGTAGTAGTGCCTGGTCGAGTGGGAAAGGAAGCAACTCAGGATGCTGCCGTCAAAACCAGTGTTGGTGAGATAACCGTGTTCACTGATGTCGCCACCATTTTGGAAAAAGACGCCCTCAGACGAATCTCTGCACAGTTTACAGTTCTGGAAGTTGGTGCGCTTTCTAGCGAGGATCGATTTATCGTCGCTGATGGCAAAGTCAGTGGAGAGGGGGTATACGTTCGTTACGAAATGGCTTTACGCAAGCTAGAGGGTACGTTCAATACTTTAGTTGGTTTATCCGGCTCCTTTTTTGCCTGTCGTCGACAGGTTTGTCACGACTGGAATAATAGCATTCCATCCGATTTTGGAACTGCCCTCAGGTGTGCCAAGCAAGGATTACGAGCGATTCCGGCCCCGGGTTTGTATGGTTACTACAAGGATGTATCGGATCCTAAGAAGGAATACAACAGAAAGGTCCGAACTATACTTAGGGGGATCAACGGGTTACGTAGTGAGCCAAGAGCACTCAATCCAATGGAGAATGGCTGGTTTGCACTTCAGCTATGGAGTCACAAAGTCTTAAGGTGGTCGGGACCACTGTTGTTAGCAGGCGCATTAATAGGTTCGCTTTTACTTGCACTGGATTCCACCTTCGGCCGAGTAATCCTCGCAATCCAATTGGCTTTTTACTCAATTGCGATGTTTCCCTCTCAGTTCGTTCCTGGTTATTTACGTCTCCCGAAGTATTTCGTAATGACAAATTTGGCCATTGGACACGCTCTAATCTTATCGTTTCGAGGTGTCAACAAAGTCGCCTGGCAACCATCACAGAGATGAGAATGTTACCAAGTAGTGAGATTCAGATATACGAAGGAATTGATGATGTACTTTTTGAGAGGTGGCTTCAGCTGTACGAGCGCTCAAGTGAAAAGACGTTCTTTCAGCATCCTTCATGGACCAAAGTTTGGCTATCTTCGAAATCTAGGGAGAATGTTAGGGTGTGTTGTCTCTTCGTCGATGATCGCTTGGAGATTTTGACACCACTTAGAATAGAGAGCGCATCACGCTGTGTGATCAGCGGAAATGAACATACTGATTACAATATGATTCTGGTGGGCGAAGGTTCAGAGGGCCATTTGCAAACGTTTCTCGCGTGGATTGGTAAACAATTTGGAACGATTGTAGTCTCAGAGATCCCCAAAGCATCAATTCAAGCTAGCTCTCTAGCCAATCTAAGGACAGTTTTTCGTGATGAGGTTACCCATTGTCCGAGAATAGATTTATTGGATTTTAACCATGTCCAAGACTTGCTTTCCAAAAAAAGCACCAACAGAAAAACCAAAATGCTCTACAACGCAGGAGAGGTGCGTGTCGAACATACCCAGGAACTAGAAAAAATTGGAGGTCGATTAAGTGAATTCATCGACCTCCATATCGAAAGATGGAAAGCAACTGCTTCTCCAAGTATGTTCCGAGATGACTCCTCAGTTCGCCTCTACCAAGGGTTGATCGAGAACTGCGTACCGCTGGTCTGGTCAGGTTTGTATCTTGACGACGAACTTGTAGCTGGCCACATTGGAATAGTCGACCGAAAATCGCTGCTCTGGTACAAACCGGCTTACTCAACCAGTCATTCGAAACTATCGCCAGGCGAAATATTGTTGCGAGAAGTGATTCGATACGCAATAGAAAACAACTATCACAGTTTGGATTTCACACGAGGCGACGAACCCTACAAGTACCGATACGCGAACTTGACGATGGCGAATGAGAATCTGGTTATTTGTCGACGGAGGATTCACAGTATAGGGCTGCTAGCACATTCTGAATTATTGCGACAAGCTCGACGAGTACGAAGCAAAGTTCAAATTCTCGTCGGACGTAGGACGAGTTTGGAATGACATGGTCGCGATTTCTCATAGTCCATTTGATTATTTGTCAAGGCATCAGAGCAGGGGGTGTTGGCGATGAGCGCTAACGATGTCGCAATAATTGGTATGCAAGTTCGAGTTCCGGGAGCTCGGGATTTAGGTTCGTTCTGGGACAATATAAAAAATGGAGTTGAGAGCACTGAAGAAATATCTGACACGGAATTAGAGCGTAACGGTGTCCCTCGCCATCTAATAGACAATCCAAACTACGTAAAAAGTGGAGCGTTTCTCGCAGGCATCGATCGTTTTGACGCCGGTTTTTTTGGTCTCACGCCGCAAGAAGCATCGGTAATGGACCCTCAGCACCGAGTCTTTCTCGAAGCTGCCTATCACGCCCTCGAAAATAGCGGTATAGACCCCTATTCATACTCGGGTAGCGTTGGCGTGTTTGCCGGTAGTGGCTACAACGCCTATTTTCCAAATCACGTACTTCAAAATGAAGAGCTAGTGTCGGAAATGGGCTTCTTTTTGCTGCGTCACACAGGGAACGATAAAGACTTTTTAGCAACTCGCGTTTCTTATTGTCTCAACCTCCGCGGCCCAAGTGTGAATGTTCAAACCGCGTGTTCAACCTCCCTGGTTGCTGTACACCAAGCTTGTCAATCTGTGCTTGATGGAGAGTGTGATGTGGCTCTCGCTGGCGCAATTACCTTGGAGCTTCCACAGCGGGTCGGCTACCTGTACACGCCTAACGAAATTCTGTCGGATGATGGGCACTGTAGGCCATTTGATGACAGCTCGACGGGAACAATTTTTGGCAGTGGTGTTGGGGTCGTGGTCTTAAAAGAAGTTGAAGATGCGCAGCGCGATGGAGACAAAATTTGGGGAGTGATTAAGGGTTCAGCGGTGAACAATGATGGTTCCGTTAAAGCGGGGTACCTAGCTCCGAGTGTTGATGGTCAAGCCGCTGTAATCCGAGAAGCCATAGAAGTCTCTGGGTTGGCCCCATCCCAAATTGGCTTAGTTGAAGCGCATGGCACTGGCACTCGACTTGGTGATCCAGTTGAGCTTGCAGCGTTAAATCTCGCTTACAAAGATTCTGATCTACCTTCAAATTCTATTGCTCTGGGGTCAGTGAAGGGCAACATTGGCCATTTAGATACGGCGGCTGGTGTTGTAGGGCTGATCAAACTAGTTTTGGCAATTGAAAATAGCACTTTGCCGCGAAGTATAAATTACTCAAAACCGAACAGTGATCTCCGAATTGAAGAAACGCCCTTTTACGTTAACAGCCAGACGTTGCGGTGGACCACTGAGTTCAAAGTTGGCGCTGTCAGTTCCCTCGGAGTAGGAGGCACCAATGCTCATGTCATTGTTTCTGAACACCGTCAGAAAACCACTAGCATGTCATGGGAAGGACCGTTTCCTATTGTTTTGAGTGCGGCTTCGCAGGAGTCCTTGGATGCAACGATCGATAGAATTGTTGACGAATCGAAAGTCCAAGATGGAGAACTTGGTGGTCTCTCTCAAACCTTGCTCAGAAGAAGAGTGCATTGGCCAAAAAATGTCATAACGTCGATAGATAAAGCTGACAAACTCGAAAGCAAATTGGACTCAGCAATATTTCCAGAAACTTTAAGAGACGTAAACCAACTAGATCGACCAAAGGTTGTGTTTGGTTTTTCTGGTCAAGGTTCTCAATTCGCAGGCATGAGCAGAGGTTTGTATGAGACTTATTCTGTATATCGGTCTAGTTTTGATGATTGCTGTGACGCGGCAAAACCCTACCTCGATTTTGACCTAAAGCAAATGGTGTTTGAAGGACAAAGCCACGACAAAGACATTTCAGATATCTCAGTTTCTCAGGTTGTGTTGTTTGCCGTTGAATATTCGACAGCAGCCGTGTGGAACAGCTTAGGAATAACTAGTGATTTTGTGATTGGCCACAGTAGTGGCCAGATAGGTGCCGCAACACACGCTGGTTTGTTTGACCTAAGCGGCGGCATCAAGTTAATCGCCGCTCGAGGTCGCCTAATGCGACAAACGGAACTTGGTGGAATGCTTTCGGTTGCTCTTTCAGTAGCCGAAGTTGAGAGATTGCCGCTAGCGAATCTAGAGGTAGCGGCAATCAACGCGGACAATGCAGTAGTACTTACTGGGGAAGCAAATGAGATCGATACCTTAGCCAGCTTTCTAGAAAACGAAGAGATCCCATTTAAAGAAATTCGTACCTCTCACGCAGGACATAGTCGATTGCTCGACCCGATCTTGAGTCATTTTGGTGACGTCTTTGAAGAGATAGAGACCCGACCAAATAGCATTCCGATCATCAGTAATGTGTCTGGGCAATTGTTAAGTGAAGAGGAAATGAATTCGCGTGAATATTGGATGCGTCATCTGCGGTCCCCGGTTAACTTTCATGATTCAGTACAAACATTAGCAAGTGAGGGTGATTTTATATTCATAGAGGTAGGGCCTGGTTCTGGACTCTGCCAATTGGCGCAGTTGACCACAGGGAATTCTCGGGTGGTTTTCCTCCAGTCTGCTCGTGGACCGACGCAAGAGGTGGAAGACCCTGATGTGCTCGCGTCTTCCTTGGCAGCTGCAGTTTTCGCAGGGGCAAAATGGGATTCGGGTGCACTTGGTCCAGTACTGAACTTACCGACATACCCGTTCCAACCTGAAAGGCATTGGATAGAGCGAGTTGACAGCAAAGACGTAATACAAGAAATACATCTTGCGAAATTGGGATGGAAGGACTCCGAGCAGTTAAATAGTCTGCCAGACTCTATAAATGGTGCTCGACAGAAAAACTTATTGATTGCCGGTTATGAGATAGAAGGCTTATCTAAGGACCGATGGGATCACATAAACCTACCTGGCTTGAAATCCGTTGCAGACTTCAGTCTCCGCGCAAAGGTTTCAGAGCTAGAACTGGCGTTGGCTGACCATGGTGGAATTGATCATTTGCTATACGCACCAAGTAACCATCAGGCTCCGATGGCTAGCTTCTACGAATCCCTGAGCGTTGCTCAAGCAATTGCGGGAGCCGGAATTACTTGCTCCGTGACCACGCTCACGGGGGTAGGGCAATCGATAACTGTTGGCCCAATGTTAGCGCTGGGACCGGAACTGGCGATTCCGAGTCGCGTAGTAGAAGTTGAGCAAGTGAATCCACAAGCTGTAAATGAAGCGCTCACTTGTGGTGATCCGGTTTCGAGATTGAGCGGGGCGATTACTCAAAACCGAGACTACGTTAGTGTTGGGCTGGTTCATGATTCATTGAAGGACTTGGGCACTATTGTGATTACCGGTGGATCTTCCGGGATTGGGTTAGTCACGGCTGAGTATCTATCAGATTACTGCTCGCATATCGCTATCATAGGTAGGCAACACTTACCGGACAAAGAAGAATGGCCTGGCTTGATCGAAGGCAAAGTGGATTCACCAGAGATCGCAAAACTCTCTAGATTGGTTAGGCTCAATCGAAAAACATCATTGAGCTACCATGCGGTAGCGGTAGAAGATGCCGAATCGGTAGATGCGCGCTTTAGAGAAATTTCTTCAAAATACGGCGAAATAAGCGGGTTGATTCATGCGGCAGGGGTGATTGATGATGGTCCGCTCTTGAACAAGACCGTAGCGGGTGTAGATAGTGTGTTATCTAGTAAAGTTGCGGGAACGAAGAATCTAATCAACTGCCTGCCTCGAAGTGCTTTTTTGATTGGATATTCATCGTTAAGTGCTTTAATTGGTGTCCCAGGCCAAGCAGATTACATATCTGCTAACTCATATCTAAATGCTGCCATCGCACGGCGTGCTTCAGAGGCAAGTGGGCGTTCGTCATCAATTTGCTGGGGTCCATGGAAAGAGGCTGGCATTGCTCATCGCCTCGCCAAGGACGAAGCCACTATCGATTCTTGGCATCCACTCATTACTCGGGCAATGATATATCCCGGTGCATCGAGAACTTGAAGAGCCAGGCATAATTGTTGACCCCAACCTATTTCATAACCACATGCGATGGTTACGAGAACTAGGTACGATCGTAAAACTCTCTGACTGGCTGACGGATCCAGAGTCTTACAAGAAGGAGAGATGTTTTGCGGTCACTTGTGATGATGGCTGGTGGGACAACTACGAGTATGCCTTTCCTGTCGTCTGTGAAGAAAGAGTTCCAATATCAATTTTTTTAGTTACTAGTTTCATCGATACAGCACGCAGGTTCTGGCCTGGTGAGGTATACCGATATCTGGATGGTCGAGAAACCAAACTAACGGAAGGAGTGAAATCTATTGTTGACGCACATATTCAGACTGCGCGAAGGTTGCCGTCCGAGGATAATTACTCAGCTAAAATCAGAATTTAGGGATGATGAGATTTTCGATCTGGACAATACCAGTGGCGCTGGGGTGGGTGATTGTTTGAACTCTGAGCAATTACAAGATATGGCGGAAAGCGGATTTGTCGACTTTGGTTCGCACACTTGTTCCCACATTCGTCTTAATAGCAATATATCAAATGAGACAGGGGAATCAGAAGTATTGCAGAGTAAGAGTCAGCTTATTGGGTTAGAGAGCTACAACGAAATCTTTTGTTATCCCAACGGTGACATAGACGAACGTTTCGATACCATCGTTAAGGAAAATTTCAGAGCGGCACTAACAACTCGAGTGGGTTTGAATTGCAGCGATTCTGATCTTTATAGACTAAGTAGAATAAATGTTCATGATGATAACTCGTTTGACCGGTTTGCTTTTTATTACTTGTTAACAAACACATAGCACGGACAGCCTCCTGGCTTATGCAGAGGGACTCTATGAACTATCCAGGCTAGGATGTCTCGGAACACGCCGAACTCAACCCAGACAGCATGGCGCCAGCTCTGTAGGCAGCACCCAAGCCTTGATTACATAATTTAACATAATATATATTACGAGAGATTTAACAGTCTTCGCGCCCAGCGACGAATATTTTCGATTGTTAGGGATCGTAAGAATAATGGGACGGCCACCAGAAACATACTCCGGCGGGCATACGCACGCGCTAAAGCAAATGTTTTTTCGGATAGTATTTCGTCAAAGAGAGTTTTTGGGATGTTGTCTTGATATAGGGCTCGAACCGCGCGAATTGTCGCCAAGTGCACTCGATCTTTTGTCAAAAAGTCAGCCCCCTTATTATTGTTATGAATGCGGACTACTGCCAATTTTTTATCGAGGTAGCAGACGGAGTAGCGGGTAAAGAGTTTGAGAAATAGATTAAAGTCCTCTGACTTAAATACGTTTGGATCCCATCTATAATTCTGGTGTACTTCGCGTTTGATCGTACAGACGGTTGGATAAAATGCGTATCCCCTTAAAATAAGTTCTAATGCCTTGTCTGTAGAAAATTCCACGCAGTCGCTGTTCAATGGTTGCCCTAGCTCGTATACGAACGGAAAAAAGAAGCTATTGCCAAAATCCGAGGGGGTTTCGCTAACGGCGAGTTCGTGCTTAACGAAATCACAAAAGACAAATTCGGGGTCTTTCGCGGTTTTTATGCATCGATCAATAGATGATAGATAATCCTGGTCCCAGAGATCATCACTGTCCAAATAACAGACATACTCACCTATGGCATGCGACACGCCAGTGTTTCTGGCTATGGAGACACCTGAATTCTCTTGGTGGATCCATTTCGCCTTTGGATACACAGATATGAGTTCAGTGGTCTCGTCCGTAGAGCCATCATCAATCACTATCAATTCGTAGTCGTCAAACGTTTGATTAAGTACTGACTTAATTGCATCATCGAGCATCGCGGCCCTGTTAAATGTCGGAACAATTACGGAAAAGCGCATAGTTGTTACCCGTTATCCCTACGACTTTTTAGGTAGATCAAAAAGTCTCTGTCGGCACGATCTAACAACCATCTTAAGTGCGTAAACTTTCTCGATAAAAGTAGATGGATGGGGCTGTTGATGATGCCAAGATCTTTTCGCATCTGGGTTAGCCTTGACCCATATCTATGTCCGCTTGGACCGGAATAGTGAATGAAGAAACTGTTAAATCGAATATGTGTTTCTCTAATTACTCTGGTGTGGTTGTAGCGAAATCCTAAGTCGGTCATTGGCATTGCTAGTTCATTGAGCCGGTAGTTAAGGTAGGGTTGATCGGACATCACATGTTCGGACTTGCCCGTTGACGTCACCCAAAGGTTGAATTGGCTACTTTTAGGATTAAATAGTTCTTTCTGATTTTGCGAAACAACCATGACTCCGGAGTTAAAGTAGGGGTTTACCCAATTTATACCCCCTAATTTTGCCTGGGTCGCTTCTTTGTGCGCTGAAACCATAGAATAAGCCTCTTCGTTTGCGGCACCGAAAGTATCGGGGGGTACCAAGTCAAACAGGGATGGGGCATCGGGCAAGACCAGAATGTCCGTATCCAAAAAAATAACTCGACGGTACCTTTCCAACAGATCGTACATCTGAAACTTCTCATACGTCGGAAACTCAGCTATGTTTTTTGACTGGTCAATAATGATGAATTCAGCTCCAATCCTTTTTGCGTACTTCCTCATTAACGGGTGGGTAACACGACCCATTTCCGAGAATTCCTGCCCGATTGCGAGAGTAACGATTGCTAGCGTTTTGGTGGTTGCCATTTATTTAAACCTTGTTTCAAAAATACGATATGCGGGATAACAGGTGGACAAAACTAGGAGCAGGCTGAATGTAACCCTCAGGGCAAGATCTGAATAAGGGTTACCAATAATCGGCACGTAGTTTTGCGCGATAATTGATAGAGCTGCGGTTGCGCCAACTAAGGCTTCGAGAGCGCCCTCCTGATGGCGGGGTGAGCGTGCTAAGTGAGAGCATACCAGTTGACCCAATTCTCCAGGGGTACTCAGACCAGTTGCTTCAGAGTGCTAAGTGGACTGGTGTGGCGATGATTGAGTTTAGAGTCACGCCAGAGGGTAAGCCATTTCTCATGGAAATAAACCCTAGGTTTTGGGGTTCGTTGCAGCTCAGTGTTGATTCAGGAGCTGATTTCCCAAGTATGCTCGTGGATTTGTACGTCGGAAAACAAATCTCCCCGAAATCCTATCGAGTCGGTCAGCGTTTACGATGGTACTTGGGTGACCTAGACAGGACTATCATGGTCTTGAAAGACCCAAATCTGACTAAATGTCAAAAGATTGAGAGTGTTTGGGGATTCCTATTCACAAGACTAGCGTCTCGTAATGAGATCTTTAGACTAAACGATGCACGGCCTGCAGTAAGGGAGTTGAGAGGGTACATCCGTGATATTTTCACCTAGACAGTTGACCAAAAACCGCCACAAGTCGGTTCTCGCGCTAAGTAACTATGGTCCTGACACAGAATACGCGTGGAGATTTATACGCTTGTTTTGGGAAGAAATCGGACGGCAGTGTGAGGAGAGTGGTGAAAGGTTTTTGTTGGGATTTCCAACTTTAAGCAATGGATCCCGGCCTCTTGAGGACCGTGAAGTAGAGATAGTCCAGGCGGCATTTCCCACTTGGTCACTTACATCGTGGCTTGCGTGGTATCGCCTCGTTACCAGAAACAACATCGGCAAAGTATACTTGACCGATAGACCCTATTTCTCATTACTTTATCCTTGTTTGCGTCTATTGGGGGTCGATTCAATAGTAGTTCACGACCACACACCCGGGGACCGGGAGCCGGTAGAAGGTGTTAAGGGCTGGACTAAAAGTTGGGTGAATAGGTCACCATGGTTCACTGCGGACTTTGTACTCAACGTATCGCACCTAATGCGAGAGCGCAGTCTTTTTAGTGGGCGAATACCAGAATCCAAATGCATAACGATAAAGAATGGGATTCAACCTCGTACGTTTACGTCCGAAAACCAATTGAGTTTGCGGTCCAAATATGGGTTGAACCCTAACTCTTTTATTTTCATTTCAACGGGAAGAGCTAGTTCATACAAACGATGGGATTTCGTAATATACGCAGTACATAAGTTGATTCATCTTCCAAATACGATTGACTTTAAGTTAGTTTTTGTTGGGGATGGACCAGATTTGGGAGCTTTTGAGAGCTTAGCGTCTGAACTGGGAGTGTCTTCACGGGTTAAGTTTCTTGGTTTTCAGGAAGATTCACGAGCTCTGCTCACGTTAGCGGACTGTGCCGTTCATGCATCTAAGGGTGAAGGGCTTAGCCTCTCCGTTCTTGAGTACATGGATGCTGGTCTCCCTGTTCTGGTAAGTGATGTGCCTTCTGTCTGTCAAACAATAGTCGATCAATCCACTGGTTTTACTTTTAATTCGAATTCTTTCGAGGATTTAGCCCTGGCGATGGCTAAGGTTCTGGATGATCGCGATACCGCAAAGAGTGTTGGTTTAGCTGGCCAACTAGAGGTAAGAAGAAACTATGCGCTCAATGACACTATGGCTGCTTTTAGTGCTTTTTGGGCGGAACTTGCAGCCCATAGGAATATCTGATGTCAATACAGAATACTAGGGACGGTGATTCTATACTGGGAAACAATATTCAGAATATCTTCCAAGTCGCTCAATGATGCGTAGTTATGTAGCGGTAGAGTAAGTAGGCGAACTGCGTAACTGTCAGCATTTGAGTTGGCGGGTAACTGAGAAATTTTGAGCGGGACGCCATGTATATTTCGAAGTGATGCGTTGTACATCTTTGATACACCTCCAATCCGCAGACATTTGGTATATGCTATCTCGCGATCTGATTCTGAAGAGAACAGGATTGGAAATCTAAGAAGTATTGTCTTTTCGGGGGGCCGCGCGTTTGTAGTTGATCGCGTATTTAGTTTGTCTGCAAGACGCAACCGAACGAAATCCTGAGCAAGCGTATCTGTTTCTAAGGATGTTTCGCACATGTTGGAAGCCAGTGAACTTCTGTACGAGTCTAATCGACATGGCGGCGTCGCGCCTTTGTAACTTGTACGGCCCAACGGTGAACCCGGGAGGTAATACACTTTGGCTAAGGCACCGCTTTTGAGCGCGCGGTTGAACAATAGCGCCCTGAATTCGAAGAAATGACTCGATTGCCGTTTGCAAGGGATTGGGTATATTTGGCTACATTCCTCTGAAAAGATAAGAGCTCCGCCTCCTAACAAATTTAACTGTTTCCCTCTGCCAAAACTGAGTATCTTGAAGTCAGCACTACCGAGATCTAGATTAGGTTTTTCTTGGGCAGCATCTAGAATAATCAGCGCCCCCACTGAAGAGGCTATTGATCTAAGCGCTGTAAGGTCCTGTCTCGCACCAAGAAAACTGACGCTGATGATTGCAAGTGTTTTTGAGCTAACCTCTTCAGCCGCTTCTGAAACTCCAAGGTGGGCAAAATCCTGACACGTATCGACGACAATAGCTTTGAGATTGACGTATTCACATGCCGCTAAGACTGTCGGGCACACGTAACCCGGAATCACGACTTCATTTTTTTGGGGTGGCGCCAACATTTTTGCAGTCGATAACGCTAAAATCAATGCAGACGTTCCAGAATCCAGAAATATAGCGCGGTCTTGTGGTAGCGAAGTTACTTTAGGCGCCTCAAGCTTAACTGTAACTGGGTTGCCTGAAGGGAGAAGTTTCATGAATTAGAGATCGATGTGTCGCTTACTCTCATGGATGGGTCGATAGAACTAGGACGACGTAACATCCGTACAGAAACAGGAGTAAGAATGTAGCTGTGATGTAGATTGCGCTGCTTTTCCTTGTGACAACTCCGGCATCAATCGGAGAAATAGTACCTAAAATTGGCAATTTCAATGCTAGTGACATTTCGATACGATCGGTGAACACGGGGCGCAGCAAGCTCGAAGTGTAACCAAGGCCTATTCCCCCTAGAATTCCTACTAGTAAAACCAATGAAGCTAACTCGAAACGTTGCGGACCAATCGCGCGAGTGGGAAGTTTTGGCGGCTCAATTACTCTAAAAACAACGTCTCCTTCTGATTTATCGCGCTCTCGCGAAAGTCGAGTTGCTTCCAGCCGTGTTAATAGTTCGTCATATTGCTCCTTGGTGATATCGTAGTCTCGTGTTAGCTTTACGAAATCCGCCTCAATTCTTGGGATGACATCAATTGCAGTCTCGAGTTCCTCGAGTCTATTTTTATCGCTCGCGATCCGTGCTGTGTCAGCTGCAACCTGAGCATCGATGATCCCTAAAGATATCCGTAATTCTTCAAGAACCCGATTGCCTGAGACCGCTGCGGCGTTAACCAATTCTTCGTCAGACCGCGGTACATCGAACCCGGCCTTAATGTCTTTTATCGTTCTCTTGATTGCCATAACTTCTGGATGCACGTCGGTGTACTTGAGTTTTAAGTCTACTAACCGTGTTTCCAAGTCCAGAAGCCGTAACTTGGAATCTGTAGGGCCTAACTCGGATTGAAAATTGTCTGAGCGAGACAGTTCGTGGATCTGCTTCAATAGCGCAATGCGATGGTTTTCGGCTTGATCCAAGTCGAGCATTGCGGATCTAATCTCAGTTTGGAGGTTTCTGAGTTCGCTGAAGTAGTCTCCACCGCTATCGGGTAGTAACCCCATGTTTTTTCGTTTGAAAGCAGTTAACGACGCCTCAGCAGCTTCCAGTTTTCGACGATAGTCTAGTAAAGTTTCTTCTAAAAATTTTTCGGTCGACTCCGCGTCTTGAAGACTCGACCCCATCATAGTCTCCAAAAAAATATCAAGGAGGGCAACAACTACCCCGTAGGCTAACGCGGGATTTTTGTGTTCGAAGCCAATGGTTATCATGTTTTGGGTGCTGCGACGATTTGTCGAGGTGCTTTCTCCCAGTACTTCAACATTACGAATCTGTGATATTGCGTTTGCGAGACTGGAGTCGCTAGTCATTACATCCAAATCAAGTTCACGAGCAACTCGTTCCAAATTTGGCTCGCTGAGTAGTAGAGATCGGGCGAGGTCCAGAAACTCACCCTCAGAATCTTCAGCTTCAACAGCGAGCCCTTTGAGCGAGCGACCAAGCATTGTGCTGGTATCCACATAGACTTTTGTTTCCGCTCTAAACACGTCTGGAAGAACATATAAAATGGACCAGCCGCAGATGGACAGAACGAATGCAGATGTTGCTGCAACACGTCGATAAAGCCACGCTTTTTTTGCGATTCTTAAGATTTGTACGAGAATTTCGTCCATCATCTATTCTGCTATCTGCTATCTGCTATCTGCTATCTGCTACGACTCGATATTATTGCAAACTTTCCTACCGGGTGTGTATGTACAATGTAGCTATACTTTTTCTGTGTCACAGTATTTCTGTTCGCGTGTGAACAGAGTGATAAGTACCTCACACACCGCCTCCGATTTTATCTGGCCATATCCTTCTTTCTTAAACACAAGCCGATGAGCATCCGTCCGACCATCTTGCATAAGTGATACTAGTTGGTAGTACTTTGCATCTTGATATCCGACGACTAAATTTCGACCATAAAGAGAGTACGTTTTTTCGTACTCCAATTTTTTTTCGTAAAACCCGTCAATCTCACGGTTTGCGCGTTGGACCGGAAATGCCGTAATTTCTAAAGTTGTATCGCCTTTTGATAGCAGTATGAGGTTTTTTGTCTTGGTTGTGTGTTTTACGTTTCGAAAACCAATGGAGTGCAACTTTTCTTCTGCGGAGCTGAGGAAGGTCTCACTTTCCTGAATGCCATTGTGCTCCAATTCCGTGACAACGATTGGATTGGCCAATAGCAAAACCAATGTCACGATCAGCCTTTTAACTGAGACTGGCTGTCTGGACCGAATTTGAAGTAACCGTTTGCTTTCACTTCCGAAATATTTCTCAAAAAAGTAAACCACTAGTCCAATACAAATAGCGGTCAAAGCCCAGCCGTACCAGTAGTGATCTACTGCAATTAGATAGTGCTTCATTCCCCAAAGCTGTGCGACGAATATCAGTCCAAGTATCCGTATCCAGTTGATTAGGATCGCTCCAATCGCGCAGCAAGTGAAGATAGCGAGTGTTTTTCGAACTGGGTAGTGAGCTGTGTACGCGTACATTAGGGAAAACGACGACGCCGCAAGGAAAATGTTCAGGCCACTACAACCACTGGCAATCTCAAAAGTACCACTCAAAATTTCAATCTGGTGACCGGTAATAAATGCTGGAATGTTGGTGTGAGAAATGATAAATGTTGTCGCGATCGTTGTCATATCGCGCAGAGGTTCGTTAACAAAATCCCAAGCTGGGAGGGCTAACACTAGGAGACCGAATGGCACGACCAGAGCTTCTAGTTCCGCGGGTTTAGAGAATAAACAATATGTAGAGAGACCTAGCATAAACCACGCGACATGCTCAACGACGCCCGCACCAATGCAGACGGCAGCGATCCATGTTGCTCCTGCGCAGGTAGCTAGTATTTGCAACAAAGTCACGGTTGAAAATCGGTTGCCTACCGAACTTCTACTCACTTTTACGAAACAGTAGGCGGCAAAAGCAACATTTATTAGCCCATGGCTGAATGGTCCATAGCTATCCAGCCAATACCCAAGAAGACTCTGTAGAGTACGGTTATAAAATGTGAAGAGGACGAAAAGCAGTGTAAGAAGAGTGATGACACCATTGCTTCTCGACTTCAACATGTCAAAATTTATCTACCAGCGCATAGCTAAATGCAATCTGACCGATTATTTCCTCATACGATGTTCCGTTTGCGTTAGAACTGCGCTTCACATAATTTAAACCGAATCGAAGATGAGTGCGCCGAGAGCTTTCTACTCGTAGGTTTATGGTCGCGTTGGTTACTTCATCCTTTTGGTTCTGGTCAAGAAATTGCTCATCTGCATATTGGCCTCCGACATTTAGTATCGTATTTGCCGACACTTGTCTTGCGACGTTAAGAGAGAGCTTTTTGGATCGTCTGTCCCTGAGAATAGATTCGTAGTTTTCTTCACCAATTGAAATAGTAGCTGTAATTTGGTTGCGCCCGAATTGAGGAGAAACTGTGAAATTTGCGTCGGTTTGTACAAAAACTGTTGCGGTATCCGAATTATCGAGAGGGATAAATTCGATTTCGTCAAGGGTTCCTCGTTCCAAAAGGGAGGATCGATCACTAATGGCACGATCAATAGATATTGACCAAGGTAGGACGGTTCCAACCCCTCTTTCGAGCCTCAACCGTCCTGTTATGCCCGATACGTTGTCGACGTGTCCGAATTCTTGGTCTGTCTGCGTATAGCCTAGCTCGATTTCTAATGTCGCATTTGCAAGTTGAGATTCGAAATACGTTCCAAGAGTATTCTTGTCATAGTCATTGAAATTTAGGGTGTCGAACTCAGTCCTTGACATTTCCGTAAAAGCGCCCAAACGACGTGTCTCTTCGATCGGGATGTTATAGCCAATGCGAATGGAATTATTTTTGCTGTCGTTTTCAGTGTCGTCATAGGAATTTATTGCATGTGTGGCTTGTAGTGAGAAAGACTGATTCCCAAACGTTGTTTGATTATAGGCAACGCTACCTGAGAGTCGCTGGGTTTCTTGCCTATTGCTGGGTGTGTTTGGTCTGAAAGAGTTTATTGTCGACTCTGTTCTAAAGTGGTTGAGATCGAAGGTCAACTTTTGGCCTATAGCATTCCATCTGATGTCTGATTTACCAGTCACTGCGTTTTCGTTTTCGAACTCTTCTTCGTTGCAAAAAATAGTCCGAATCTAGTTCTACTGCATCAGAGCTGTGTGCTAATCGGCCCGACAAAGCCGGTGTGTAGATCCACTGTCGCAAACCGTTTGATGATTGTTTATTCGAATTAGAACTATGTTCAGCGCCCAGCTCAGTGCTAAGTGCATAATCCAGAGGATGAGCCAGGGGTGATAGTAGAATCATGACAATGCATATTGGAGGTTTAGAAAGGAGCGTTACTAACTTCATCAAAATAACCTCTCAGGCACCGTGATTACATCACCTGGACGCAATCTCACGTTACTTCGTAAGTCCCTGCCGTTGAGTATGCGGTCCAATCTAATAACTATTGGTTCATGTCCCTGGCGAAAAACCCTAACCTTCGCCGAATTCGCGAACTCATTGACGCCTCCGGCTTCAAGGACTACATCCATTACAGTCATGCCATTTTTAAACTCCACCGATTGCGGGCTAACCACCGCACCAGTGATCCTAATCCGAGATAGGTAATCTGAGTTTGAAACGTTTGCGACGGTAACAGTTACAATTGGGTCGCGGATGAACGTCGAGAGAATTTTGGTTATGCGTGTAGCGACTTCTTCGGGTTCATTGCCACCTACTGGAATGTCACCTGCGATTGGAATGGTAATTTTGCCATCGGGTCTGACCATGACAATTGTACTGACATCTTCATGAGCGTAAACGTCGATACTCAAAGTGTCGCCAACACCGATCCGATATTCTTCAGCAAACACAAACTCCTGATTTGTTGGGTCATCGAGGACAACGACGCCCGAAGCACACGAGATTGCTGAAACCGCTACGGCAAATGGGAGTAGTCTCGAGACGACACTCATATATTCCTCCTTAAATCACAGAGTCGAAGTTGGTCATGATACACAACAACGGTCATGTAATTGTTCCGATATTTAGAAACGTGATGTCCCCCAACATTGTACGAGTAGGATAAGGGCGGGTTTTCGGATCTTCTCACACGTGAGTGAAAGCGCATCTTGAAATTTGAGGTTTTTCCCCAAAAAAAGCGGAAGCGTTCTGCGGTTGTAGCACAATCGTTCAGCAGTCTTAGCATGTCATAGTTTCGCTAGCGTTTTGCCAATAACTCGAATCGCCAACGTTTCTTCCGCACCTTCAAAAATCGACAAAACTCTCGCATCTGCAAAATATCGACTCACGTCTGTTTCTTCAGCATAGCCCATCCCACCGAACAGTTGGACTGCTTCCCGCGTGACAGTTTCGGCTGCTCGACAAGCAAGCAACTTTACAAGACTCGCTTCCATTTCTCCCGTACCCGAATCCATCATCGAGGCGACATCAAGTGTTGCGGCTTTACAGGCGCATATTAGGGTCCCCATATGTGCAAACTTGGCCAGCGACAGCGGATATTCAGCGACAGGCTGGTCGAACACCCGACGCTCAGTCGCATAGTTGATTGAGGACTCCATTGCGGCTCGCATGAGACCGCAGGCGCGTGCTGCCGTTTGTAAACGCCCCCCCATGAATCCACGCATGGTGTAGTAAAAACCCTTGCCCCGCCCTTCTTCTTCACCTATGAGATCCTGATTCGGTACAAAATAGTCATCGTAGAACATCTCGTAGGAGTGCATGCCGCGATACCCTAAGGTGGCAATAGCACGTCCTGTGACTGTGCCATGGCCTTCCTGCGAAAATTTGAAGTCATGTCCATCCGTTACTGGTTTCGTCACTACAAAAAGCGAGAGTCCCTTGTGGCCCGCAACTTCTTCTGTCCGTGCAAGTACTAACACTGACCCAGCTTTACCGGCGAACGTGCACCAGGTTTTCCCACCGTTGAGGAGCCACCCACCATCAGTCTGGGTTGCGCGAAGCGCAACGCTCGCGACATCGGAACCGGTGTTCGGTTCGGTGACAGAAATAGCGCAAAGGGGCTCCCCTGCCGCGATGCCAGGTAGCCAGCGTTGTTTCTGCTCTTCTGTGCCACCTTCCATGATTGCCCGTGCCATGATTTCTGGCCTTGTGATGAGGCTTCCAGCTGCACCGAGAGATCCTCGTGACAGCTCTTCCGTCACGATTACCATACCGACACTATCTTCTCGATTATCTGGCTTTAGCCCACCATAACGTTCAGGAACCGATAGGCCGAAACAGCCCATTTCTCGGAGAGGATTAAGAATTTCGTCAGGAACGATTAGATCGTTGCGGTGAATTTCTTCCGCCAGCGGCTTAACCACTTCGTTGGCGAAGTTGTGGAAAGTATCGCGGATAATTGTTTTCTCTTCATCCAGTTGGTCCAACGGGAGTCCGTCGGTGACAAACGCTCTACCAAGTTCGGTGACTTTTTCGGGGCTAAGCGCTTCTTCCAGCACCTCCATATTCAATACGTCGGTTCGGTCAATGCCATAGGATTGTGGTCTTCGCAGCAGTCTCGCTTGAATTCGAGATATTGAATCCGCTGCGAAATAATTCGCTGCGGCTTGCTTCAAAGTCGAATCCGAATTCCGAAGCAGAGAGTTGGCAGCAAAAAGCTCTGCTTGGCTAAATGCGAGGTCGTAGAGCTCGATCTGTTCTAGATCCAAGTCGCCATTGAGGGACTTCAACGCGCGGTCAAAGATTGATTGAGTGCTCTTAAGGGCCGCTTCGACGCGGGTAGGTTCCATCTAAGGTAACCAATTATGAGGAAGCGCGCATTCTAGGGGGCCCAGGCGTCTGCTACAAATATGTTATAAAGCGCGCATGAATGCATCTGAACTTGTGACGGCTGTGCGCGCGTACTTTCTCGACCTCCAAGAAACAATTTGCCGAGCGTTGGAGAGTGAGGATGGCACCGGCAATTTTTCGAAAGAACCTGTTGTGGCGCCAAATGGTGGACTAGCTCAGCCACGCGTCCTAGCTGATGGTCGACATATTGAAAAAGCAGCTGTGCAATTCACACATTCAATTGGAGATGCCCTGCCCCCTGCGGCGACCGAACGAAATCCGCATTTGGCTGGGTCCCCATTTCAGGCAGTAGCGATTTCGCTAATTGTTCATCCGCAGAATCCATTCGCTCCGACGACACACATGAACTTGCGCTTCTTTGTCGTTGATGCAGAAGAACCTGCTTGGTATTTCGGTGGTGGCTATGACCTGACACCCTATTACGCTTATGAAGACGATGTTGTTCATTGGCATCAAACTGCGGCCGCCGCTTGCGGCGCGCACTACCCAGCGCTGAAAGCCAAGTGCGATGAGTATTTTTTCCTTAGGCATCGGCAAGAATGCCGCGGTGTCGGTGGGGTTTTCTTTGATGACTGGACTGAGGGCGGTTTTGATTCCAGTCTTGAGTTTGTGAAATCGGTTGGGGATTCCTTTCTGCCCGCGTACTTACCGATATTAAGCAAACGGAAATCTGAGCCTTATTCAGAAGCGCAACGAGATTTCCAACTCTATCGTCGTGGACGATATGCTGAATTCAATCTAGCGATCGATCGAGGCACAAAGTACGGGCTCCAAAGTGGGCGTCGTGTTGAGTCCGTGCTCGCGTCTCTCCCGCCGTTGGTGAAGTGGGTATACAACTACCAAGCCGAGCCTGGTAGTCGGGAAGCAGAGCTGACGGAATATTTCTTGAAACCACGGGACTGGCTCGCTGAGTGATCACCCGTTTCGAACTCTTAGATCTGTGGATAAGTCTGGGGATTAAAGTCGGAGCTTTGTAGGAATAGTCTGAGAAGGCGTATGTCCTACAAATCGTTGGCGACAAATATCTTTAAATATCAACCAGTTAGATTGTATTTTTTACTCTAAAAGTCGGAGCTAAGTAATCTAAACAGGCTCGTCAGATGTGCATAAGTTAGTCAGCTATTGGGGGTTGACCAGTGTTAAACGATCCTGAACTTCCTGTACGCCGCGAATATCTCGAATGAGATTGACCGCCTTTGTTCGCGCGTATTCGGAAGGAATTGGACCGAAAAGAGTGACTACGCCACGTTTCACTTCAACGTTAATGCGCATGCCGTTAATCTCGTCATCGCGAACCAGTCGCGTTTTAACCTTGCTTTGGACGGCAACATCATCGGTGAATTCACCGACTGTACGACTACCCCCTTCCCGGTAACTTTGGCAACCGCTCAGTAGAGCGATTGAAAGGATGAGTAAAAGCAGAGATCGTTGCATATTGAAATGAGCCAATGTTAACTCCGAGGAAAGAAATAATTCTGACACGCAGCTTGGCGTTAAGCTACACCTGCGTCGATCGTCGGACCAATATTGGAGTACACATGGCACAAGAATTTGACACTATCGCAGAAGGGCTTCGATTCCCCGAGGGCCCTATCGCGCTACCTGGCGGACGCGTCCTCGTCGTTGAGATCGCTAGAGGCACATTGTCCGTAGTCTCAAGCAACGGTGAGGTGTCTGTTGTCGCTGATCTAGGTGGTGGTCCCAACGGCGCTGCGATGGGACCCGATGGCCACTGCTTTGTATGTAACAACGGTGGCTTTGAATGGATCGAAAGAGACGGGAAATTATACCCAGGCGAGCAACCGGCGGATTATGCTGGAGGTCGTATCGAGCGGGTTAACATCGAGACTGGGCTGTTCGAGGTGCTCTATTCCGAGTGCGATGGACGCCCCCTGAAAGGCCCCAACGACATTGTATTTGATGCGACTGGTGGCTTTTGGTTTACCGACCATGGTAAGTCTCGCGAAAGAGAGCGAGATCGAACGGGTGTTTTTTATGCGACAAGCGATGGCAGTCGCATAGAAGAAGTGATCTTCCCGATGGAAGGTCCAAATGGCGTAGGGCTCTCTCCAGACGAATCAGAACTCTATATAGCCGAAACTGTGCCGGGTCGCGTTTGGGCTTATGAGCTTGCCTCGCCTGGCAAGGTTAAGGGTACGCGCCGACTTCTTACCGATCGACCCGGATTCCACTTCTTCGATAGTCTTGCGGTTGATGCGCAAGGCGGTGTCTGTGTCGCTACGATTATCGACGGAGGAATAACAACGCTCGCGCCAACCGATGCACCTCCCAAGTTCTTTGCGACGGACGATCGTTTGACGACCAATATTTGTTTCGGTGGTGGTGACTTGAGTACGGCCTACATCACGCTTTCGAGTACAGGCCGCCTGATTTCAACACAATGGGATGTACCGGGGTTACCGCTTAACTTTTTGAATAAGTGATTGGAACATTCAAATAGAAACACTATTGATGATCTGTGGATTGGCATTTGCTCGTGTGTCGCATAAGATAACGCGCTTGCATTGCGAGAGGGGTAGGCATGCGTAGACCATTTGGTAGAGGCCGAGAAGACGAAGGTGACAATCAGATCAATCTGACGCCCATGTTGGACGTTGTGTTTATCATGTTGATCTTTTTTATCGTGACAGCCACTTTCGTCAAGGAAGTAGGCCTAGATGTGAATCAGCCGGATGACGACAAGCCAAAAACCGTCGATCCAGACAAGAAAAGCATCGTTGTTCGCATCTCCAATCGAGATCGTATCGTCATCGCACAGAGAGATGTCGATTGGCGTGCCGTACGCGCGAATATCGAACGGTTGCATGCGGAAAATCCTGAAGCGCCTGTGATCATTCAACCGCATCCAGATTCGACGACAGAAGCCATGATTCATGTCATGGATTCGGCAAGGCAAGCGGGGGTATACAACGTTAGTCTTGCTGCGGCGAACTGACGAAGTAACGTAGTTTGAAAAGGCCGGGCATCCGGCCTTTTTTGTGCCTGAATTTGTTGGTTTATTAGACGACCAAGCCGATCACGGCTCCGGTGATCAACGTCACTAATGTGCCGCTTATCAATGATTTAGGTGCTATTTCAAGAGTTTCTTCTCGGCGTTCAGGTACCATTGTGTTCAAACCACCGAGCAGAATGCCTAGGCTTCCGAAGTTCGCGAACCCACACAGCGCATAAATCAGAATGATTTGACTCTTGGCGCTGAAGTTCTCAGTACTGCCCGCGAATTGCAGATAGGCAACCAGTTCGTTCAGGACGAGTTTGGTACCCAACAGGCTTCCGGCGTGTATGGCTTCTGACCAGGGGATACCGATCAGCCACGCGACAGGCGCAAATATCCAACCCACGACGAGTTCTAAAGATAAGGTCAGATCGCCAATCGGGATCAGCCCGAGTAGACCGTTGACTAGAGCTACCAACGAGAGCAGCACAAGTAGCATCGCACCAACATTCATCGCCAGTGCCAGCCCATCCGTTGTGCCTCGCGTGATCGCATCCATTAGCGACGCATATTTTAATCCTGTGCCGCGATCGCCGGTGCCGGATGAATCGGACGGGATCAACATTCGTGCGACGTAAGTTGCGCCGATAACATTGAGTACAGACGCGCTCAAAATATGTCCAAGCCCGCCCGGTAGATATTCGTTAAGAACGCTGGCATAGAGAACCATGACTGAACCGGCAACTGTAGACATGCCGAAAGTCATCAGACAAAAATACTCAGAGCGTGAAAGTTCCTTGAGGTACGCGCGAACCACTAGTGGGGTCTCGACCATACCAAGAAATAGTGTTGCGGCACCTGACGTACCCAGAGCGCCGCTGACGCCTAAAGTTCGCTGCAACAGCCAGCCAAAGGCGCGCACAATTGCTGGTAGTACACCCCAATACCACAACACCGCGATGATGGCGGAAAAGACCACGACCTGCGGCAGCACTCGAAACGCGAAGAGATACATCGCGCTGCCCTTTGAAATTTCAAAGGGCGTTTCGCCACCGCCGAGGTAGCCGAAGAGAAACGTTGTGCCCGCTGTGGTCGCCGCTTCGATCTGTTCGACGATGCTGTTTAGCATTAGGAGTGCGTTCGCAACCCACTCAACTTGAATAAACAGATACGCCAACGCGAGTTGAATGCTTAAACCAATCACAACGAAACGCCACGTGATGTCCCGTCGTGATTCGCTAACAAGCCAACAGATAGCGATGAATACGCCGATGCCAAGAATTGCTTGCATTAGCTGCTGATCACGAAGAGTGTGAATACATGGTCATGAGCGATGCGCCAATATCCACGTCCGGTTTTTAATATCTCGTTGGGATTGTGTTCGCCGATATAGTCGATGATAAATGTCTGTGCGTTTTCGTTCAGATGAATCTCCGCCTCGTGAAAGCCAATGAACTCTTGCCCGATAGGAAACACCGCCTTGTATCCAGCTTCCTTGGCAGAGAACATGATTGTGTCCGCGTTCTGATCATAGTTGCCTAGCAGTTCCAACTCGTTCTCGGTGAAAAGTGTTTTGTGCAACCCATCATGCAATCGATCGAGTTGTTCCAGATCGATGCCAACCGCGTGGTTCCTGCTGACGATCGCGCCCGCAAACTGATCAGTGTGCGTGATGCTGCCATTTAGGCCATTTGGCCATACTGGGGCACGGTTTTCTCGATGCACAGGTGTTGGCATGAGACCTAGTGTTTCTTGGGCTCGGTGTGCACACCAACGCCCACTGGAGAAACCGGCTTTTCGCTTGGGCGCCATAGGCTCGAGCTCGTCTTGCTCTTCGGGGAAAAGCTGCTCAACACGATCACGCACACCTGAAAAGATGATCGCGGTATCTGCAAGATCTAAACTTTCAATGACAAACTCGCCGAAACCATCACTTTCGTCCTGCCAGTGCACTGGGCTACCCTACACAATTCAATTTAGGAGCCTCAGTGTAATCGATATGGCGAACGTGATTCTCTTGAATGGCTGTTCAAGCTCGGGTAAGACCACACTCGCAGAGACGCTGCAACAACGCCTACCAGAACCCTATCAGTACATCGGTCTGGATCAGTTTCGTGATGGCATGCCTGCGCGAGTCCGAGGCCTTAACGCTCCACCCGGCAGCGAAGGCGCTCGCGGACTAAACGTGGTGCCCGGTATCCTAGACGGTGCGCGAGTCACCGAGATCCAATTTGGAGACTTTGGCCAAGCCATATTAAGTGGTATGCGCCAGACTGTAGCATCGCTCTCATGCGCTGACATTCCTGTCATTGTCGATGACTTACTCTTTGAGCGTTCTTTCCTAGATGAGTATGTGCGGTTGTTGGATAGTCAGTCGGCGTGGTTTGTCGCGGTGCGTTGCGACCTTGACGTGATCAATCAACGTGAGAGCGGTCGTGTTGGCAGATTTCCAGGGACTGCAACTGCGCATTACGACCTCGTACATGCGCATGGCGCGCCTTACGACCTGGAGGTCGATACAACTGCAGCAAAGCCACGTGAACTTGCAGACGCCATTATTCAGCGTATGCAATCGCCTCCCCAAGCTTTTGAAACGCTCAAGGCATAGTTAGGACAATCTCAAAAAGCTGTGCGGCACCCTTCTGTTCAAACCGTTCCCTAGAAACAATTGCCCGATCAGTGTCCCCACTGACCCAAGTGATTGCCTCACGTTGCCCGATACTGGGCATAGGTACCCACAGAGGTGGAGATCGAACATCCTCCAAATTGTAGATGTACGCGTCTTTATATGTGGTCAGTAACAAGCGTCGGTTGATTGGGTCGTAATCCATGCCAGTAGGCATATAACGATACTGTGCTGTCCTAGGGTCCTCGTCGTAGTCGAGTTGTATGGGTTTTGGCAAATGGGTTAGTTCGGATATTTGCTGCGCTACAACTGGCTTCTGAGCCTTCAGTGGAACCTCATACAGGCGTTGCGGATAGTCACGCTTGCTTAGAATCAAAATCCGATCGCCGGTAACATCGACAGACATCGCCTCACTATCGCGCGGGCCATCTGGGTACGTGTAGGTAATCTGCCAAGCCAAATCGAGTGATGTGTCTGCTAACCCGTCGGGTTCTGGCACTACGAGGATTGAAACTTCGCCGCGCCAACCAAAATTGTCTCCAATGTCACCTATCGCAATGTAAGACTGTCCCATGAGTTCGAATGTATCGAGAGATTCCCAATCGATCGGGTTGGTTGTGGCTATGGGAAAACGCGCCAGGTGTGCCCCACTTTCGCTCATCGCAAAAAGCTCGGCGTCGCCCCCGGAATCGTTCATAGACCATAAGACGCCAGGATGTTTGATACTAGACGCAAGCCCAGATGACTCTTTCAAGTCACGTTGCTCAATGTCGCCAAGCCATGAAACCCGATGGTCCTTGATCCGAATAACCTTTGGGTTGGAGGAAACGACATCAGGATGTGGTTTAAGAATGTTGCTCAAGCCACGAATTGGATCATGGCCATTGCTCCAGCCATAGCCGAAAAACAAACCGAGCAACGAGACGGCTCCGAACACTGCGAGCAGAGTTAGCGTTTTGATTACTCGCATAAAGCTTGTGCCACTAGCGGCAGGCGGTCGTTGCCAAAATACATATCCGTTTCATTGACGAAAAGAGTTGGCGAGCCGAACCCGCCTCTTGTGATCAGTTCGTCAGTGTTTGCTTTCAACTTGTCTTTGTACGTTTGTGAAGTGACCTTTTGCCAGAACGCGTCAACGTCTAAACCAGCTGAGACGGCAATCGATCGCACCTCTTCATCTTGTGAGATGTCTCGTAGCTCACCCCAATATCGATGGAATGCGATCAGCGCGTACTCGACAAGTTTACCTGCCTCTTGGGCGACAAATGCGCCGCGCATTACCTTGACACTATTCACAGGGAACACTGGTGGATTACCTATTTCGATTCCCACAAAGCGGGCCCAGTCCGCCAAGTCCTTTTGATAGTACGTTTGCTTGATGGGCACCGGATTGGCGCGGGATTCATACACACTTGGATTTACAGTGTTGAATAGACCGCCGACCAAGATCGGTTTCCAAACGACCTCACATTTCTTAAATGTGTCGTCGTTGTTGAAGGCTGCAAATGCTAGATAGGTCCAAGGACTTGAACAATCGAAGAAGAACTCAACCTTTTTCATGTAGCGCTCATGCGGGATTTCGGCAAAATGTTACCATGCTGACGGTTTAACGCCGTACAAACGCGGGGAGAAAAGATGAAGTTTACTTGGTTTAACCTGATGCCCTGGCCGCATTTACCGGACGATTTTAGAGAGAAGTATCGCTCGGTCTGGGTGGACATACCGAGTCATCTATATGATCCCGTTAAGGGACACGAGCTGTACAACGTCTACCTCGATGAACTCGAGTACGCAGAATCTTTAGGCTTTGATGGCATCGGGGTCAACGAGCATCATGCGAATGGCTACGGACTGATGCCTTCGCCCAATATTATGGCGGCGACGCTAGCTCGACGTACGTCGAAGTCCGCTCTCGTTGTGTTGGGTAACTCGATCGCGCTGTACAACCCGCCGATACGGGTTGCGGAAGAATTCGCCATGTTGGATGTCATTTCCGGTGGTCGCTTGCTAGCCGGTTTTCCTGTTGGTACATCGATGGATACCAATTTCTGCTACGGCCAGATTCCGTCACTCACCCGTGAGAAGTATGCGGAGGCACATGAACTCATCATCAAATGCTGGGAGGAAGATGAGCCGTTCGCGTTCAATGGCAGGTATAACAAGTTGCGCTACGCAAACTGTTGGCCCAAACCGATTCAGAAGAATCCCCCTATCTTTATCCCGGGCGGCGGTAGTCTAGAAACGTATGATTTCTGTATTGAAAATGACTATGTCTACTGCTACTTAAGTTTTTCCGGCTTCAAGCGCGCGAAGCAGCTGATGGACGGATATTGGCAGCGTGTCGAAGAGTTTGGTAAAGACGACTCACCCTATCGAGCGGGGTTTGCCCAAACCATTGTTGTCGCCGAAACCGACGCCGAGGCAGAACGCGACTATCGAGAGCACATCGACTACTTCTACAATCGTTGTTTGCATGTGTATCCCGGATTCGCAGATGCGCCGGGTTACCGCACGATTAAGACACTTAAGGAAAATGTTACTTCGCAAATGACACGTTCTGCTGTTGGTGACGTTTCAAGCATGAGTTGGGACCAACTTGTGGGCGAAGGCTATGTCATAGCAGGTTCGCCAGCTACCGTGACCGAGCAGATGAATGAGCTCATTTCAACATTGCGAGTCGGCAATCTCTTTTGCCTCCTTCATGTTGGGGATATGCCACAGGACAAGTGCATGCGCTCGACCAAGCTATTCGCCGAAGAGGTCATGCCTAATCTAAGAGATGTCTGGCCAGATCATGCCGATGATGATCGCTTCTGGATTCACCCTATCAATCAAGCGGCGCGATCGGGCGTTGATCCTGTGGGTGGAGGCGTTTGATATGGATAGTCGACTGATTGAGTTTAGTGGCGCAGCCGGATCAGATTTTAGTGTGCGCGTTTATGAGGGTGGGACAGGACCCGAACTACTTTTTCTTCACGGTGCGGGTGGTTTGTTGGAGGATGACCCCTTTCTTGCCCGTTTAAGTGAAAACTTCACCATTAGCGCTCCCCTGTTGCCAGGATATGAAGATTCTGAAGGGATGGAAGATCTTCGGGAGATGCTTGATTTCACCCTGCATGGCTACGATGTATGGCAGCAGCTCGGTTTGAGCAACCCCATTGTCGTCGGTCACTCGATGGGTGGCATGCTTGCAGCTGAAATGGCCGCGATCGCCCCAGAGAAGATTCAAAAATTAGTCTTGTTAGCACCGGCCGGACTATGGATGGATGCCGACCCCGTCGCAGACCTTTTTGCGGCCCTACCTTATGAACTGCCAGATCTACTTTTCCATGATTCGGCGAAGCACGGAGATTTACTATCAGCTGGTGGCGATTTGAACGATCCGGCTTTCCTGACCGATTTTATGGTCGGAAATTCGAGAAGGTTGGGGATGGCTGCAAAGATCTTGTTCCCTGTGCCGGATAGGGGCTTGTCACAGCGGCTTTACCGAGTGCAAGCCGAAACTGCTATCGTTTGGGGAGCTTCAGATCGATTGATCCCAGTCGCATATGCGCAAGAGTTTGCCGATGCTATCGACAACGCTGAGAAACACGTCATTGCCGACGCCGGGCACATGCTCCAATACGAGCAGACCGACGAGGTGCTTAAAATCATCAATGGACTGCACAATCGATGAGCGAAGAATCAATTCAACTTCTTGGGCAACTCATCGATGAGTCTCAACGAATAGCTTGTTTCACCGGCGCGGGGATAAGCACTGAATCGGGTATTCCAGACTTTCGCAGTCCTGGCACCGGGCTTTGGACGAAGATGAAGCCGATTCAGTTTCAGGACTTCATTGCGTCGGAGGAAGCTCGTCAGGATTCGTGGCAACGAAAATTCTCTGGTGATCGAACCATGGAGAATGCCACCCCCAATCAGGGTCACTACGCGCTTGCGCGCTTGGTTGAAGAAGGTCGATGTACCGGGATCATCACGCAGAATGTCGATAACCTGCATCAGAACTCTGGGGTTCCAGACGAGCAAGTGATCGAGTTGCATGGCAACGCATGCTATGCAACTTGTCTCTCGTGTCATACGCGGTATGAGCTGTCTGATCTGGAGGCGCAGTTCAAAACACTGCAGCGTGTCGAACCTTGTAGCCGTTGTGGTGGCATCATCAAAACGGCAACGATTTCGTTTGGACAGTCTATGCCAGAGACGGAAATGCGCCGTGCCCAGGAGATAACGGAAGCGTGCGATCTGATGATTGTTCTCGGGTCCTCTTTAACGGTATACCCGGCAGCCGGATTTCCAGAATATGCACAACGCGCAGGGGCTAGGCTTGCAATTGTCAATAGAGAAGAGACTCCGTTGGACGATGTGGCCGATGTTGTTGTACGAGAACAAATCGGCCCAACGATGTCGTTAGTTGTAGGTTTGAACTAACTGTTTAGTAAAAGACCTCAACTCAGCAAGTGTGCTCACTCTTTCAATATCGCTACAGAAAGGCGCATAGGCCAACATGTCTGAATCCCCAACCTGCCAATACTCTTTCGGTTCAGGGTTCAGCCACAAAGTACGCTTTACTCGGTGGCTCAGATCTTTGAACACTTTGGCACGCGCGGGATAGAAGTTGCTGCGGGCGTCGCCTAGAACGATGAGTGTCGAACGTCTACTCATATCTTGGTGGACGAGATTGCGGAAATCCGTGAACGCGCGGCCGTAGTCTGTGTTGCCACCAGCCCAATCAAGCAGGACGCGCTCTATGGCTTCCTCAGGATTCTCCGCGCCAAAGTAGTCGCTAATTTCTCCAAGTTCGTTTGAGAAAGCGAAGGAGCGAACTTTAGGCAGCAGGTCGTGCAGAAAGTGCGTCACCAATAGCATCAGCTTCGAAATCTGCGCGACGGAACCGCTTACATCACAAACGAGATAGAGGGTGCCCTCTTCCTTTCGTTTCTGCTTGAAGGCGAGCTCCATCATCGCGCCGTCGTAAGGCATGTTTTTTCTTAGCATCCGGCTGACGTCTAAGTTACCCCTGTCTGCTCGGCGGCGGTGTTTTCGATATTTGTTGTGCAGCTGTTCGGCGAATTCCTTCACTGCCGCCTGAACTTCTGTTTCGTAATCTTTTGGGATCTGATTCAGCTGGGCAGCTAGGGCTCTGGATCGAAGTACCTGTTTTGCCGGTTCAGCAGCAATGAAATCGTAGTGGCCGTCGACGAAGTTCTTGATTTCGTCGACCAGATATTGCCGCAGGTAGGCGACCCCAGTGCGTTGGTCGCCCTGAAGATCTGCCTGTAGGTCACGTAATGCATCGACCCCGAAAGCGGTACCAAGCTTCCTAGTCACACTGCCCTTATCTCTGAGAAATTGGATTTCGTAAAGACCAGACTGTGTGGCTAAGGCGAACAGACGAGCATTCAGTTGTGTGATGTCGTGATCCACAACCCATTTGATGACGCGAGCAGCCTCCTCGTTCCGTTCTTCAAGCTCAGCGATGAGTGCGTTCGAATCTGTATTTCGGAGAATGCTTTTTTTGGCGGGATCCAAGAATGCGTTTAGCCCAAAGAAACGATCGAAGCATTCGGTGAATTTGGATTTGTCCGCCGGTGTTTTTGCTAGTGCCAATGACAGAGAGCGCTTGAATAAGCCTAAGTCGCTTATGCCAACTGCTGACAATATCCGAAAGGCATCGAGGGATTCCGCCGGGCTGACCTCGACTTCGGCATTTCTCAGCGCATGGACGAAGCGTGTGATTGTTTGCTCCATCTGCTTGAGTCTACACTGGACTGATGATGAGTATTAATGAAGCGATCGCCACACTTGCGCCAGAGTGGCAACTGGATGCGATCGAGAACATCGAGTTTTTGGCAGGTGGATACTCCAATTCAAATTATTCTGTTCGCTACGCTGGTCGGGAATATGTAGTACGAGTTCCAGGCCGGGTCCAGCCCTTCGTGGATCGTGCACACGAACAAGCATGGTTGGAAAATCTGCCCTTAAACATTGGTGCAGAGGTTATAGCTTTCGACCGACAAACGGGTGCGATGCTCTCTCGCTGGGTTGAAGGAACGCTACTTGTTGATTGGTGGGGATCACTGCAGCCATCACAGGAGCCATCACTCCTCGTCTCTTTCTTGGTGGACTTACATAGTCAGCTGCCGGATGCCGGTAGGATCTACGATCTGGAGGCCTTAGTCGATGCATATGGTGTGAGCGAGTTTAGGCCGTTGCTGGCGAATGGGTCAGTAACGACGTGCCACAATGATTTAAACCCATGGAATATTATCGTTACAGAAGATGGCTGGACGACGCTTGATTGGGAGTTTGTGGGCAACAACGACCCGATATTTGATCTTGTCAGTCTACATCAAGGATTAGAACTGCCTGAGGATGAGCTGCTTGATCTCGTGCGGTTATATATGCACACCAGGGAGCCGGAGCTCGATGCAGATCCTAAGGCTCGTCTAGCGGCTTGTTTGCACAATTACTGGTTGCGTGAATATGGCTGGGCAGTGGATCAATTGGCTCGTGGTAGCGAGCGGGAAGAAGTGAAAGATCAGAGGTCTATGGCGCTCAAAAAATTACGAGCGTGAGCAAGTGCTTTCGTTGTGCGATTGCTGCCTAAACCTTCAATTTCAGCAAATTTTAGGTTTCTAAACTCCAAGTCAGATTTGTAAAGTTTGTATAGCCTCTCCCGGTCTTCAGGATGCTCTCTCTGGGGATCGGATTCCCAAGGGATATCTGGTCGACAGAGCAGATAAAAACGCGCAGAAGACGTCCTGTAGCGTTTCACCAAGCTACTAGGTATTGGACCAAAACGTTCGGACCACCAAATTGCCAGTACCTGCAGGTCTGTATCGCAGACGGTGACGTTATGCTCGAGCTGCACGCTCTGTTCCAACTCGTTTTGAATGTTTGCGATTCTGAGTAAGTCAGAAGGTTGGTAGCGACCAACTTTCGCGTAAGTGTTGAGAAAATTGCGCGCCTGCTCCGCCACTAACCCAGCAGATAAAGAGTCTGCGAGTTCACGAGCAAGCGTAGATTTACCGCAAGATTCGGGTCCGGTTAGAACAATCGTTGTCATGCGGTCACAGACCGTGATTCTGGCATTTGCTCTCTCCATGTACGCCAGCCGAGAACAGCAAGCCAAATGTAGAGCGCGTAGAGGGCGACGTAGAAATACAGTTGCGCATCCTCCTGTGCTTTGAGCAAATACAAAGCCACAGAGACGACGTTGACGACGAACCAAAGCACCCAGCTGTCCAAATATTTTTTCGCTGACATCCACATTGCAACGAACGAGATAATCGTCGTAAAGCTATCTGGATAGGCCAGATCCGCATCCGTGTAGGTGTCAAAATACCAGCCCATCAGGCCGATCCCGAGCACACTGATACCTAGTACAGGTAGACGCAAATGTGTCGGCATCATGGCAACGACGACTTGCTCGGTTCCATGTCTACGAGACGCGTCGCCCCGCAGCCAGAACCACCAGCCGTAGGCATTCATGAGTACGTAGTAGAGGTTTAGGAGCACATCTGCATACAACTTGTTGTTGAACATCACGACAACCGTGATGACGCTATACAGAAGGCCGATAGGAAAAGTGAGAATGTTCTCGCGAATGAGTAGCCAAACGCAAAGAAGGCCAGAGACAAAGCCAACCAGTCCTAGCCAGTTGGCGCTAAGCCACGCAACGATTTCCACTGTTTGTACCGCCGAGTTATTTAGCTCGGCATACTAACGCAAACGCGCCTGACCGCTAGTTTGATTAGGCGGCTACGCGATCCCTGTGCGGTATCCCAGTGGGCTGGAGGGTTTTAAAGTCATACGTACCATCTTTCAATCGTAGGCACTGGTATTCCAATTGGAATGGAACCAGCTCGCCGATTGATCCAAGCTCCGCAAGTAATTCCTCGGAGAAAGGAACAAATACGGGATTGCTAGATGTGGTTTTTGATTCAATATTCACTTGTCGAAATCCTTCCCGATAGTTGGACGCTTCTTGTTTTCTTTCTAGTTCTTTCTAGTTCTTTCTAGTACTTACTAGCGCGTCATACGTCATGTATGTATTGAAGCACCTGAATCACAATCCAGGTTGCAGCAATAAGTGAAGCTCAGGGAATAATCATGGAGAAAATCTTAAGAGCGGGCGTGACGTAGATCACAGCTTGCACGTCGGAGCTTAAAAACCGCTAGAATTGCGCCACTTAGTGCGTTCAGGAGTCGTTTTGGCAAAACTCATCGCCATCGTTGAAGATGATCCCGATCAACGGTCAAACTACACTGACGCGATCGTCAAGAAGGGTTACACGGTCAATGCCTATGGCAGTCGCGATGAGGCTTTGGAGGGTATCGACCAAGACCTTCCTGATCTGGCAATCCTCGACATTATCCTGGGTGAGGAAGTGGATGGGGGCTTCCAGCTCTGCCGCGACTTGTTAGCGAAAGCGCCAAACCTCCCGGTCATCTTCCTAACTGAACGCATTGACGAGATCGACAAAATTTCAGGCTTGCGTTTGGGGGCTTGGGATTATCTACCGAAGCCAATCTCTCTGGACTATCTCGCTGAGCGCATTTCTTCTCTCCTAAGAATTAACGAAGCCCGAGGCCAAGATCAAGAACCCGACAGTGCCACCGCACGTCAGATTGGTGATTTGGCTCTGGACCAAGATGCCCTCCTCGCTTCCTGGCAAGGCGAACGGATCGACCTATCGGGTACAGAGTTTAGGATGCTCGCGAAACTTGTGCGCATGCCCGGTCATGCAGTGAGTTATGAAACGCTTATGAACGCGACGATGCAGAGTCTTGTTACAAACAACACGATCAATACGCACATGCGTAACATCCGTAAGAAGTTCGAGAAGATCGATCCGGACTTCGCTTGTATCAAGAGTGAGTACGGATACGGGTACCGCTGGTCCCAGCAATGAAACTGAATGGCGCGATTCGCGGACCAAGGCTAGGCACGAAGCTAGCCTTGCTCGGCTTCGCTCTGCTGATTATCCCAGGATTCAGCTACCGTCAACTGGTGCAAATGGAGCAGTTGCTGATCCAGATTCAGTCCCAGGCGTTGCTGCTCAATGCTCGCAACATCTCGACGCTATTCAATGGCCGCGATGATCTATTCGAAGACCTGCCGGTTACGCTTGAGCAATTTGACCCGCTATTCGCACACCCTTTGCAGGACCCGGTTCGCCTGGATGGGTTGGCAGACGATTGGGATCCCAGCCTGGAAGATGAGTACATCTCATTTCAATCAGGCCGGATAAACGATGGTGACTATGAATTGCTCCTTGGTGAGCGTGATGGACAGTTATATGGCCACTTGAAAATTCGTGACGACACACTTGTTGTTCGCGATCCTGACTATTTGCGCCTCGATAATTCAGATCACGTTCGCCTGCTCTTCATTTCCCAAGATGGCTCAGAAGGCAGAGTCAGTCTGATCCCTGATGAGAATGAGGAGATGACAGGTTTCGCCATGGATAGCGAATGGCGCTTTGCCCAAACAGGCAGTGCCGACAATCGGATTCAAGGGCGAATTGTAAGTGGTGTGGGCGAGTTACAAGTCGAATTTCGGTTCCCCATCGATTTGCTTGGTTCCCGCCGTTTCTTTGGCGTTAACTGGGTCGATGTGGATGATCCGGTCGCACGTGAGGTCTCGGGTATTACCCAGGGGCTTCCGAGTGCGGGCAAACAAGGCTTTAACTTGGTCGTTCTACAAACGCCGGAAGTCCGCAATATCGTTGAAGGGCTCGGATATTCTGGTGCTCGGATTTTGGTCGTTGATACCGACCGTCGTGTACGTGCGGAAATAGGTGCGGTGCAGACGGAAGATCCTGTTGTCGAAGAGTCGACGTGGATCTCCTTTGGTGCCGCCTTCGATGCCATCCGCCCGTGGGTACACACAGCCGTTATGGGCGAGTCATACGAAGATGCAACCTTCAGTAAGAGTGAGGAGGAAGTCGCCACACAGGCTATTAGCGCAAGCCTGGAGGGTAATCCGCTCTCATTAAGAGGCCGTGTACAAGATCAACAAGAAATTATCCTTGCCGCATACCCAATCGTCTCTTCGGATCAAACGATCGGTACTGTAGTTGTTGAACAAAACATTGATGACATTTTGTCCTTCCAGCAAACCGCCTTAGAAGAGGTGATTCTTGTATCGATTGTCAGCTTGATGCTGGTGTTGAGTGCATTGTTGGGATTTGCTGGACGCCTCGCATGGCGCATCAGAAACCTTCGTCGCGAAGCCAGTGCCGCCATCGACTCGTATGGTCGCCTCAAGAAAGATCAGCTTAACAGCGAAATGAACGCTGGTGACGAGATTGGCGATCTTGCGCGTTCAGTATCCAATATGTTGACCCGTTTGCAGCGCCACAACACATTTCTAGAGAGCATGCCAAGGACATTGCGGCACGAGATAAACAACCCTCTCAACACGATGAGTACCTCGCTGCAGAATTTGGCGGAGGAGTTTCCGGATGTCGAAAGTAGCAAGTACTTAGAAAGCGCTAAAAGAGGTGTAAATCGTATTGGTTCGATCGTTCAGAATCTCGCAGATGCGGCAAATTTGGAAGATTCTCTCGAAGCCGAAGAGCTGGAAATCATCGATTTGGATCAACTGCTGCAGAACTACGTTGCCAACTGCAACCACGTCCATGCTGGTGCTGAATTCGTTTACCGCGGTCCTGCGCAACCCGCCAAGGTGTTGGTATCAGATTTTCGTATCGAGCAGCTGCTCGACAAGATCGTCGATAATGCTGTGGACTTTCATCGACCTGACAGCAGTATTCGCGTACAGCTGGATTGTTTTGGCGATCAGGCCCAACTAACAGTTGCCAATCGTGGACCGGTACTGCCGTCCGAAGTCGAAAACTCGGTATTCGATTCGATGGTGAGCCATCGTACTCAACGCAACCGCCTTCATTTCGGGCTAGGACTCTATGTTGTACGTGTGATCGCGGAACACCACGGCGGCTTCGTCCGAGCGATCAATTTGGCGGACGGATCGGGTGTCGCAGTAATGGTGCAACTGCCGCTTGCTGAGCCTCTCGTTGCCGCCGCTATACGGGCAAGTGACCCTGTCGTGCCAAAAGTTTCCGCGGGTTAACGGCGGTAGTTCCCCTTATGCAGGTCGTCTGTAGACAGCTTCTAAGGTAACCGGACCCTCGCTAACTAGCTCGCCTCGCGCGACCATGTATTCGACGGATGCCAGAACGCTTCTTGCGGCGGCTGGGTACATAAACTCCGGCGTGTCCTTGTACATAATCGGCACCATCTCGCCGATGATGTGAACGTCCTGGTCGATGCAACGCAGCACTTGCTGCTCGCGTTCACGTCTATGTTCGATAAAGGCGCCGACGTGTTCCTTAGTGTCCGTGATCGCAGGCCCGTGCGTTGGCCAGTAAACTTGATCGTCGCGTTCGAGTAGTTTGTCCAGACTCTCCATGTAGGCTTTCATATCGCCGTCGGGCGGAGAGATGATACTCGTTGACCAACCCATGACGTGGTCGCCTGTAAACAAAGCTTTGCCTGACTGAAGCTGGAAGCACATGTGATTTGAGGTGTGTCCAGGTGTGTAGACACACTCGGCGGACCAGGTCTCTGCTGAGATCACATCGCCGTCTTTTACGACTACGTCTGGTGTGAAGTCCATGTCGCCACCCTCTTCTACCTGTACGCCTTGTTCTAGCTTACCGGCGCCGTGAGGACCATAGGCGTACGTCTTGGCGTCACAATGTTCTTTTAACAGACGGCAGCCTGGCGAGTGATCCATATGGGTATGGGTCACAAGGATGTGGGTAATCTCCTCACCTTTTGTTGCTGCAAGGATTGCTTGGATGTGATTTTGGTCGGCAGGTCCAGGGTCGATGACCGCGACCTGGCCTTCACCGAGAATGTAGGTACCGGTTCCGTACAACGTAAACGGGCTTGGATTTTCGGCAATAACTCGCCGTATGGATGGTCCTACTTGCTCAACTGTACCGTACTCAAATTCCATTTGACGGCGGAAAGGTATCTCGACTGCCACAACACACCACTGTGAAAAGGGAGCGTGGAATATAGGTGGCCCCTATTACAAAAGCAACAAGCTCAAAGCGACGAGCGCGATCATGCCAATACCGACGTAGATCCAGATTTTTACGTTTCCGAGAGGCTCGGAGTCTTCACCCGATTGAGGGCTTTGGACATTCACTCTAAACACGAATTCAGACTCGCCTAGTTTGATGATGTCACCTTCTGCCAGCCGGGAGCGATCTATCGACTTGTCGTTAAGTGCCACGACATCTAGACCAGTTTGGCGGGTCAATATTGAGCCGTTGGCATCAATCTGAACTTCAGCGTATTTGACTGCGTGATCTTCCTGCCAATAAATCTGACACTCTGATGACGAACCTAGGCTGGTGACGCCACTGTTCAGATTGATCCTATCCCGTGGCAGAGGGCCACTTATCACTTCTAGCTGAGTAGCGGTTGGTGCCGCTGGCGAATCGACTTCTGATCGCGCGGGGGAAGGCCGCCCAGGCGGCGTGACATTTGTGCCTCTCAGTGGGTCGACGAACCGATTGACGGGTGTCAATTCATCGCTTTCGGCTACCAATTGAAAACTGTGTCTGTCGAAGCTTATTTGATCGCCATGGTAGAGCTGCATAGCTCCGTGGATTCGATTGCCATTGACGCGAGTGCCGTTTGCGGATTTGAGATCTTGAAGCCAAAGCATTTGGTTTTTCTCGACAAATCGAGCGTGGATTCTCGAGACATGAGTATCGTTGAGCGTGATCCCGGCTTCTTCGCTGCGCCCAACACTCGTCTCTCCAGAAATTTCGATTTCGAGTCCAGCTTCTGGAACCAGTTTCCAACCATGAATCTGGATGTCGGAAACCTCTTGCTCGACACCGACCTGGATGGTTTCGACACCGATACCAATCGTGTCTCCGATCATCACTCGAATCGGAGCGTCATGCTCATGCCCATTGACGTTTACTGTGGCTCGTCCGAGCGGAATGAGTTCAGGTCCTCGATCATCTAATGAGATCCGTACGTGAAAGTCGGCAACGTCTTCCCCTGCGATCACGATGTCGTTGTCGAGGTGATTCCCGAGCGTGACACTCCCTTCCATCGGAATTGTGTCGCCCTCGACATATAGCAGATACGTCAGTCCATTCATTGTACTTGCGCACTCTCCCAGGAATCGCGCAGCGTGATCCATTCGGTAGCGTCGGGGTGAATGGTGATCGCGAGATCTAGGTATTGTTCTGCATCTTCTGACAGTCCAAATTCGCGGGCTTCCATGGCGACTGCTGCGAGGCGGTCGGCGCAGCTCTGTAGCATCGCGAGTGCAATTTCATTACCAGGGTCAACTTGCTGTACTTCCCGTAGGTTATCTACCGCGTTGTTACCAATCGGTTGGGTTAGAAATCCAGCCGCCATCAGCGAGCGGGCGTTGGTAATGTTGTCAGTAATAGTCTGTTGTCTGGTTCGCTCGACCTGTAAGCGACGACGTATTTCCTCCACGCCTTCAGTTGGGAGTGCCGCGGCTTGGGCTTGGGTTACAAGTGCATCTACACGTTCAAGTTCGCCTTCAGACAGGAGTGCTTCAGCATCTTGTGCAACCTGCGCTGTGATTTCATTGAGTCCTTGTGAAGCGATCGCATTTTCAGGGTCGGTTGCAAGCACACGGTGGTAGAGCTCGGCTGCGTTTTCGCCTGCGGGCGACATTAGCTGGTCATCTGAGCGGAGCCTGCGCGCTTCGCGTAACAAGTCGTCGATCGTTGCACGTGCTGTTGTCGCTTGAGAGATTAACTTACGTACTTCATCTAGTTTTGGAATAGATCCATCGGCTGCGGTAGCTCGCTCTAACAACGAAATACCGTCGTTCAAACGACCTTCTGCAATCGCATTGTTAGACAGGTTTGCGTAGTGAACGGCAAGCTCTCGAAGCTGTGTCGTCGCATCGGGATGTCCAGGCGCGAGACGCAGTACCTCGTGAAAGGATTGAATGGCTGCGGTTGCGCTTGGTAGATCAGAAAAACCCTGGCTGTTGAGCAAGGTCACCGAATTGCCGTAGATGCGTTCCGCACTTAACCGGTTGAGGAGATCTGAATTTAGGTTTGCCCAATCCAAATCGTTTGGAAAAACTGCATTTGCCTCGTTAAGTCGTGTTTCGGCAAATTGGAGATTGTTATCGTCAAGAGCATCTGCGATCGACGTCTTCCAATCAGCGGCGAGGCTCTCTAATTCTTCATTTGCGCCTATGTGATCTGGAGCGATGCTGAGAACTCGTCTGAATGCTGCGACGATCGCGGCCAAGCCTTGATTTGGGTCCTGGCGTAAGGATTGTGCCTCGTTCCAAGCAATCGCAACTTCCGGGTCGGCGACAACACCCAATTCCGCAAGGATACGGTCTGTCGGGACGTAGCCATTTTCAAAAGCGAAGTAGCCACCGTAGCCGAGGCCAAATAGTAGAAAAGTAAGAGAAACGATATTTCGAGCACGCCTTCTTCTTTGTGATCGAGCCTGCATCCGTTCTTGACGACCTGCATCACGGACCGTCGCCAGAACGTTGCCGTTCGACAACGCGCGTATTTCTTGCGTCGCGATTGGGCGGGTTTTCATGTTCACCTGAGGAAGATCGACAGACAATCGGATCTCGTCAACGTCTCGCACGAATTCAAGGGCGCTTTGGTATCGTTGCTCTGGACGCTTCGCGAGAGCTTTGTCGACGATTGGCTGCAGGTGTACTAAATACTCTGGCAATCGTGGTATAGCTTCTTGAGCATGCTTGGCAATGACCATTTGCGGTGTATCACCGGTGAACGGAAGTTTGCCCGTCAAAATGCGGTAGAACACAATCCCGAGTGAGTAAATATCAGATCTTGTGTCCGGTCCCGACAAAGCCTCCGGTGCCATATATTCGGGTGTAGCAAGTACTGCGGTTCCACGGCCTAGCTCGCCTGGCTGCTCTGCCCAGCGTCTTGTGACACTGAAATCAACGAGATAAATCTGCGTGTTACTTGCAAACAACAAGTTCTCTGGTTTGATATCGCCATGGACAATCCCTTCGTCGTGCAAATACGCAAGTGCCCGCGCAATGTCCTTGAGGTACTTCAATCCAGCTTGCAGAGATATGCCAGTCTCTAGGCGACGGAGCAGATCGCCGCCGGATAGATAGGGTTCGATGCTATACGGGCGCCCATCAACCTCGCCGGTCAACAATTGATCGATGATGCCCGCATGGTGAAGGTTTGTATGAATGCCAAGACCGATGCGAAAGCGGCGTTCGATCGAAGTGCCTTTTGCGTTAGCAGACAAGGCTTTGATGACTACGGCGCGATGATCCTGTCCAAAAATGCCGCGGTATATTTCAATGGGTGTGCCGACTCGGATGGCTTGATCGACCCGAGTATCAGGAATCTCGATCATGCTAACCACCGGCTGGGGTTGGATTAAACTGCGCTTCGCTGGGTAATGTTAGGTAGTCCCCTTGTACGATAGTGCCAAGGACGACTCGCGCTTCTGGAACTAAGAGATCCCCGTCTAGACTGACGACTAACCCTGTACCATGAGCCAGACCATTGATGCACTTGTCACTACGGAACATCCAAGCTTTGCCATCATGCTCCAGACGGCAACGCTCAACACTCGTTATTGTATCTGATGCCGCCAAAGTGCCTTCCTGCCAATATTGCACGTCGAGTATGCCATCGGGCTGCTTTTTGACGCCCCAGCCGTGTTGCCTGCCATCTTGGAACAAACCCCGATAGACTGTACCGTCGCGCCAGTAAAATAAGCCCTGCCCCGTTCGTAGATCGTTGACAAACTCACCAACATATCGATTTCCATTGGGCCAAAGAAAGACGCCCCGGCCTTGCTTGATACCGGCGGTAAACTGCCCCAGAAACTGTCTACCATCTACAAAACGGTAGCTGCCAGTCCCCTGTAGAACTCCGTCTTCAAATTCACCGGTATATTGGGCGCCACTGGCCCAGGTGAATGTGCCGCGACCACTACGACGGCCTTCTACGAATTGTCCCTCGTAGGTGTCTTTGTTAATCCAGTCGAAACGACCGTTACCGTGCATGTCATTGTTGAGAAATTCACCGTCATACGTATCCCCATTTAGCCATGCTAGCTGACCATTACCTTCTCGGCGGTCTTGATTGAAATCGCCTCGATAGGTCCGGCCATCAGCCCAAGAAAACTGACCCAGACCGTGCATACGATTATTCGCGAACCCACCCTCGTACCGATTGCCGTTCTGCCACTGGTAAATGCCTAGGCCATGACGTTCGCCGTCGACAATATCGCCAGTGTAGGTGTCGCCATTGGGCAATTTGAGCTCAGCAGCTTGGCTACTCGATGCGATGAATAGAAGAACGACAATGAGGAGGAGTGAGTTACTCAAGTCGTCGAATTTGGATTGCATCACTTTCTTGATCCGCAAGAACATCAGAAATTACCACTAACTTAGCATGGGCGGGTAGCCCTTCTCGATCCTTCAGGACGTTAAACGCTCGTTGCAGAGTTTTTTCTGGGTCAGAGCTAAAGGCAGTTCTATACGCGTATACCGCTCTATTCAAGGCTAGCCGTCGCCTTGTCTGACTATGGTTCGTGAACGCATAAATCGGTACATACATGGGGCGAGCGTTCGTAACGTAGTCAGCCGTAATTCCGCGGCGCGTAATGACGACGATGCCGTCAGCATCGAGTGCTTCAGCTAGCGCGACTGCATGGACAGCCACATGCTGTTTGTCATCCTGAACGACCAGGTCTTTTTCATAGCCGAGCCCCGGATACCGTTCGGTACGATCGGAAATTTCCCCAAGCTGCTCAACACAACGAGTCGGGTGTTTGCCAACGCTGGTTTCACCAGAAAGCATAACGGCATCGACCCCTTCGTAGATTGCGTTGGCCACATCTGTGACTTCTGCTCGCGTGGGGATGGGGTTCTCAATCATCGATTCCAGTAAGTGAGTTGCAACGATGCACCGCTTGCCCCACTGTGCGGCCGAGTGAACAATACGCCGCTGCACGTTTGGTAGGTCCGCAATATCAGTTTCGATACCTAGGTCACCGCGGGCGACCATAACGCCATCCGCAAGCTGCACAATCTCATGGATGTTGGTCACGCCTTCTTGGTCTTCGATTTTGGCGATGATCTTGATTGTGTTGGCTTTTGTGCCAAGAAATTCGCGTAACTCCCGTACGTCCTCTGGGCGTCGTACGAAGGACAAGGCAACAAAGTCCACGTCGTTGTCTACCCCAAACTGAATGTCTTTGCGATCCTTGTCGGTGATGGCGGGTAGATTGATGCGGACGCCTGGCAGGTTCACGTGCTTGCGACTTCCGAGTGTGCCGCCATCGATCACTTTGCAGGTAAGGTGGTTTTCGGTCTTTTCAAGCACCTCGAAGTTAATCAAACCGTTGTCCAAGGTCACGATCCGACCGACATCAACAGCATCGACAATCTCTTCGTAGTTAATATGGATCGATTTAGTCTCGACCATATTTGGGTCCCGGACGGTCAGAGGAACGATCTCCCCCTCTTTGAGTTGCATGGGTTGTTCTAAATCACCAGTCCGGATTTCAGGACCTTGTGTGTCTAAAAGTATCGGTATGGGGTATTCGATTTGTCGGTTAAGCGTTTTTATCCATCCTATGATCTTCAAAGCGTTGGCGTGATCGGAGTGGGACATATTTAGCCTGATCACATCCATACCCGCCTCATAGAGCTTCTTGAGGCCGTTGAAAGAAGATGTGGCTGGACCGATCGTACACACGACCTTGGTCCGCCGACGGCCTTTAAGCGGGACTGGATCCTGACTGCTTGGACCAGAACTCTCTGACATGTTGTTTAACCTCGTTTGCGCGAACTTCTTTGGCCTGCCAATGGGCGGGGAAAAATTGCCTCATTTTCGGAAAGCGTGGATCTATAAGGCAAAGTATACCGCGATCCTCGGGCGCGCGGATTAGTCGTCCGGCAGTTTGTAGTATTTTGGTTAGTGCTGGTTGCGTATAGGCAACCATTTGTCCGAGGCCTTGTTCACCACGATCGTCGAAATGTGCAGACTGCTTGTCACGGGCCAGACTTGGTGGCGGTAGCCCAATGCCAATGACGACGACCCCGTCCAATCGAGCCTCCAAGAAGTCTACGGATTCGCTAAGTCCACCGCCCATAACGACCAGTAACAACCCGCCATCAGAACCGAAGTCAGCCACTAACCCCTCTAGACTATCCATGCTCGAGCCTCTGCTTTGACTACGTAATGGCATAGTCTGTTGGACATGCTTGAGTTCAGTTTCGAGCTGGCCAAGATATTCATATGAAGGGAGTGCGACCAGATAGCGCCCAGGATGGGTGCTGTAGATGTCCTCTAACAAGGTACACAACTGACTCAGCGACGCGGCGCGTTGGCGATAGTAAGTGCCTATGTCGGTAACCAAGTAGACACCAAGTTGCTCAGCAGTAAAAGGGTTCTGCGCGCGCTCTGTGTCCGCGTCCTCGAACCCTTGTACTAGCTGGTTAAGCCCGAGTGGCGACAAAGTCGCTGAAAACCGAACGTTTGAGGCGTATTCCTGACTTATCAGCTTCAAATATGGAGAAGGATCCACACAGACGTAGCTTAGTTCTCCTTCCCGACCAGCGATCCTCACGCGTGAGAAGAATGTGCCCTTGCCTAACCAATCTTGGGCTCGGGTCCAACGCAAACACTCGAAGTACAGGTCTTTTAGTTCAGGGTTATTCACAAAGTCGATTTCAAGCTTTGCAACTGTCTCTATGAGTCTGGCGGCAGCTCTGTCAGCTGATGCCAGGTCAGGTAGCTCATGCTCGCCATCTTTCAATCCCTTACGATACTTCGCGCAAGCGCGATCGACGGAGTTCACGCGCGCCCGAATATCTGATTGGCGAATAGATTTTGCGGCGCGGATGTTCTTGCGGCTCAAAGTCACCGTTAGCATGTCCTGCGCCCGAGGTAACAGTTGATGTGCTTCGTCCGTTAGGATATGCATATCAGATTGACCTATGAACCTCTGTAGACGGACCACGGGGTCAAAAATGTAGTTGTAGTCGCCAACGACTAGATCTGCAACTAATGCCACATCGAGGGAAAGTTCGAACGGGCAGACTTCATGGCTAGCGGCAATTTTCTCGATGGCTGCCCGATCACAGTGTTTTGTTCGTACGGCTTGTTCAACTGCATCGCCGATCTTGTCGAAATAGTCTGATGCGTACTTGCAGATTTCTGGATCACAAGGCATACCTTCGACGAAGCAGATTTTTTCCTTCGCAGTGATATCAACAGCTAGCAAATGTTCGCGACTCTGATCGATCAAGGACAAGGCGTTTAGCGCCGCTTCCCTACCAGCATTACGCCCTGTGAGGAAAAACATTTGCTCATCCCCTTGCAGGGCACGAATTGTTGGATACAAAACACCCAAGGATTTGCCGCTGCCTGTTGGTGCTTCTAGCAAGAGATTCGTTCTCGAGCGGACGGCCCTATAGACGCGCCTTGCCATTGCCTGCTGGCCTGGTCTAAATCTCGGCAAGGGGAAGTCCAATGTTTCGATCCAAGTGGCGCGTTTTTCGCTTTGCTGCGCTCGCCGTTCGCAAGAAGCAGCCAACAGACTGAGGAGCCACTGCAGATCGTCTAGCAAGTCACTTCGTTGTTTTACCCACGTGAAGTGGCGTTCTTGGAGAGTCTGAACTTCAACGTAAACCAGGTGGAGTTCAATCGGCTTACTTTCGAGCGTGGCTTGCTCAGCAGCCAACAAGCACCCGTAAAGGTAGAGTTGTCCAAAAGCGACAGGATCTTCGAGCTCCGGTAGGACTCCGCAAGCTTTAAATTCCTCGATGCGCACTTGGGAGTGCGCTTCTAACATGCCGTCAGCTCGGCCACTGATGGTGAGAGTACGTTCTTCAGTGTGATTTGCCAGATTTAGCTGCGCCTGTACCGAATGCTTGAACGGTCTTTCTCTAATGTAGTCCGGGTTCTCGGATATGCGCTGATCTTGGACTTCCCGCTGTACACGGACCCCATCCTCTGCGTCCACGCTAGGACCGACCCTTGGCTGATATAGATCGCCTTGTCGAAAGAAGAACTCCGCGAGCTCACGCACGCTGAAAGATGTGCCGCGCACCCTCACGCTTTTTTGATTTTCATGACGCGGGCCGGTATCGCCATTTCGGCGAAGTGTTTGAACCAAAGGCGTTGCGTGGGTTGTAACTGATCGCCTGGTCCTTTGACCTCTATCAGTTCGTATCCACCTTCTTCATGAAACACCAATAGATCCGGCTGCCCTGTACGAAATTGAGCAAGACGTCGGATAAGAAATGCAGCTAAGCGTCTGATGTCGCCTATCGGAATATGCGTGAATAATTTTTCCACTGAAACGTGCTCAAAAAGTGACCAGCTAACTAAGCTATTCGCGACAAGATACTTTTCGGTGAGGATGTGTTCGATATGTCCACGCATGGCCTGATCGTCAGCAAGATCCGCCTCGAGGGCAAGAATAGTTGATTCACGAACGCTGTAGAAATCGTCTAGATAGAGATCGTTTGGTCCTGCTTGGTACGGATTTGTAAACGCCCCAGGTAAGCCCGCAAATAAAGCGGACCAGTAGATAATCCCGGTCATTGAGCGAATAAAGGTGTTTTCTGCGTGGATACCGAAGGACATTCCGCCTGCTGCTGCTAGATACTTTAGTGCCTGCTCTTCTATCCTCGTGTTAGGGCTTACCGCATCGATGGTGACTTCAAAGGTTTCTGGCTGAAATCCTTTGTTACGCTGCCCAAAGCGTTCACAGAATTGCGCTTCTTCCTCGCTATAAGGTTGAGTGCGAGCAGTCTCTAGCAGTTGATTAGCAGCAGCCTTGTGTCCTTGGCGTGTAAGAAGCCTAACCGTTCGTTCGCGGGCAGGATGGCGTTCGACATGCTGGTAGATTTCACAGGCACGCGAAATTTTGTTGTTGCTTTCTAAGTGCCCAGCTATGCGCATAAGGGTGCGATCCCGACGTCGCATGAAAAATCGATCGCCTGACGCACTGAGGAGTTTTAGGGTAAGTACGCTTTCTAATTCTGGGAAGTCGTCAAGCATGTGACTCATGCGGCTGATCCTACGCATTTCCAAGTCTTGCTCGAGTGTTTGGCGATCTGAGTATTGGTTGGTCAGAGCTGTGACGGCTTCGTACTGAACAAGTCCGAGATCGTTGAGAACAAAAGTTGACCAGTCACTGTGTGTTTCGCCAAAAAAAAGAAGTTTGGCTAAATCCCACACATACGCGTTCTGTAGGCCAACTACTTTACTTACACTGCTTGAAAGGCACCGAAGTTGCTCATCTGTATACCGGCCAAGAAACCAGGCGGTAAGTTCATTTTTCTTCCAACTACTGATTCCCTTGGCTTCAATCTCTCTCTCTTTGAGCAGTTGTACGAGTTCATCTTTACGCAACAAACCAAGATATAGATCACCTGGATGTAGTGGTTGCAGAGCGAGCATCTCGGCATTGTTCAGCTCAGCCGCCGCGGCTGGTAAGTCAGCAATCTCTCGATAATCAAGTTTGTCTAGTCGAAAAATCGGTCCCTTTCTCGTCAATAGTCGCGCTAACAGTCGTTGGGCGTCGTTTCCTAGGCCGAGGTACGTTCGAAGCTGTTGTGACTCTGCTGCGGACAATAACGTCTCGTACCGACCCAGTACATAGCCGAATAGGTGGCAGCAATTATTCTGATAGTAGTCTTCCGGTGCCGGTGCGCTGGGCGTTAACATGTAGAGGCACACTTACTAGTGAATTATAGGAGACCACTCCTTGGTGATATCTGCAAGCTATCCGTATTGTATTGCGACCGTTGTTACTTCTAAAGCCATCGAAGCGATGCTCGAGGCTGGAGGCGAAGGTAACTACAAAGACACCCACCCTTGGTTGATTGCCAAAGAGTTCTTCGAAAAAGCGCAAGCAGATGGTGCGTTGCTACCGATCCTTTTTGCCTCGATGAATGATGACAACCACGCGATGATCGATTTCTCTCACTGGAGTACGATTGACGAAATTGAGGTTGTTGAGCTACATCGAGCAACGTGGGATACGCGGTGTCATTTCAATACGCTACGGACGATGAATCCTATCTTCGAACCGATCGATTCAGTTTTTCTCAAAGCGAGCGATGAGCAGATGGCAAGGGAGCGTTTGGAAGGGATTCGTGTCAGCCGAACCGCGCTGGATGAACATCACATTCACCCGTATGCGATCTGCGAAACACCGGCGTTTATCTTAGAAAGTTTGGCAGCTGTCGATAAAGGCGATATCTGACAGCTCGGGATGGTTTATTTTGCAGCGGCCGCTTGCGGCTCGCCATGAATACGTAACCAAACCTCTTTGCGATGCACAGAAGCTTTTTTAGGTGCATCGATCCCCAAATGCACTTGGCTACCTCTTATTTTAAGAACCTTTAACTCGATCTCATCATCAATCATGATCGACTCTCCGGCTCGTCTGGTTAGAACCAGCATACGAATTCCTCTCGCAATAGATTGCAGGGGTCAATGTACGTGGGTTTCGGAGAGGGTTCTGTGAACCCCAATACAAATCAGGCGTGGGAGCTCAACGTTTCAGATTGGTGTGGCCCAGAAAGTGTGAGCTGCGTCACACGGCCCGATCAGATGATTGCCGCGCTCAGCGCATGCGACTACTTAAGGATCTTCGACGAGCTTACCTTGCTCGATGGACGTGGGGACGTTATCTAGATCGGTATCTGTAGCTTTTTCGATCAATTTGTTCTCTATCGGCTTCTTGACTTGCGCGCCTAGCTCGCGAAATTGCTCCGCTTGGCGCACAAGGTTTCCCTTGCCAGTAGCAAGTTTTGCAAAAGCCGAATGATAGGTTTTCTCCGCAGTCCCAAGTTGTTTGCCAAGGGTCTCCATATCCTCAACGAGGACCCTCAACTTGTCGTATAACGCGCCCGCTTTGCGCGCTATTTCTTGCGAGTTTCTGTTTTGTTTCTCGTAACGCCAGACGTTGTTGATTATTCGAAGCGTCATCATGAGCGTCGTTGGACTGACGATAACAATGCGTTGGGTAAAAGCCTCGGTAAATAGTCTATGGTCAGTTTCCATCGCGATGGTAAAAGCCGATTCAATGGGTACAAACATCAGGACAAAGTCTAGGGAACGGACGTCGGGCAATTGGTCGTAGTCCTGATCGGAGAGACGTTTTACATGGGATCGCAAATTGCTCAAGTGTTGTCTCAGGAGTTTCTCACGTAGTCCTTCATCTTCTGCAGCTAGCGCTTCTTCATACGCGTTGAGACTGACCTTTGAATCTACGACCACGTCTTTGTCGTCGGGCAATCTAATCAATACATCTGGACGTTTCAGGTCACCTTTATCGGTGCGTCGTGAGGGTTGCACAAAGTACTCATGGTCTTTGCGCAAACCAGAATCTTCAAGTACGCGCTCAAGCACCAACTCTCCCCAATTGCCTTGAAGCTTTTTGTCACCCTTGAGTGCCTTGGTCAGGTTTTCCGCTTCCTCGTTGATGCGTTCACTGGCCTGTTGAAGGTTCTTGATTTCAGTCAGTAGCGATGCACGTTCCTTCGTGTCGGTGTGATACACCTCTTCGACTCGCTTGCGGAAATCAACAATCTGCTCCCGAAATGGAGAAAGTACGGTCTGAAGTCGTGCCTTCTGTTTTTCTTCCTGGCTTTCGAAGACTTGATTGGCAAGAACACCAAACTCTTTCTTCAGTTCGACGCTAGTTTCCTTGATCATCGCTTCGCGTTCAGTGAAGCCCCGCTGTGCTTCTTCTAAGGTCGCTCTGTTGGCCGCGGCCTGAACTTGGACTGCTGCGAGCTCTTGTTGTTTAGATTGAAGCTCACTGCGTACGTCTTGAAGATGGCTCTGGGTATTTCGTAATGCTTCGATCTCTTTGGCGTGCTCAAGTTCAAGTGCGCGGTATCGGTCGCGTTCAACCTCGATTTCCCTGCTGGCTTGTTCGCGTTCGAAGAGTCTGTCCTGATTTACCTGCTGCAGCCCGGCCTCGAAGGCTGCGGTAATTGCGCGCTTGCGCAGATGCCGCCACACCAAGCTCGTTGCAAGTATCGCGAAGGCTATGCTCGCCACAGACCAAAACCAAATTTCAGTAAAAGGCCAGTTAGATAGGAACTGCAAAGTTGACACGTTTTCGACCTTTACTCTCGGATAACAATTTGTGAGAGTATGGCCTACTTAACACGGATTGGTGGTTCAGAGGTGCCCTCCTGAACATACTCATTGTCGATGACGATGCTCTTCACGGACGCAGTGTAAGGGACCTGCTCGCTGCCCACAATTATCCGGCTGATGTTGCTACATCCGGCACTGAAGGCTTAGAGAAGCTCCGTGCTGCGCATGCGAGTCCAAACCCATTCGAAGTACTGTTACTTGATCTACATATACCTGATCTCTCGGGTATTGAAATTCTAAGCGCGATCAAAGATGCCGATTTGCAGTGCAAGACGATTATCCTGAGCGGTGAGCGCGAATTGCAAACGGTTACTCCAATTCTTCGACTGGGTGCCGTTGACTATTTGCCGAAACCTTTTGATCCGACGCAACTTATCAATAGCGTTGCCAACGCACTGAGCCGTCATCAGCTTGAACAAGAAAATGCTTCGATGCATCGCGAAGTCGATGAAAATGCGCGACTCTATAAGTTCCTGCTGAACGCATCGTCCGATCTAATCTACATGCTTGACCCCACAGGCAACTTCCAGTTTGTGAACCAGCAGTTGGACGGCGTCTTTGACGTCAAACTGGATGAGTTAGTCGGCAAACCTTGGGATGCGTTGTTCGAAAAGCAACCAGGACTAATCGACGTGTTGGGTCATAAAGTTAATGAAAGACGTACCGGTATCCGAGCGACCATCGCAGATGAGTTTGAGTTTTCCTCGGATCTTGGCACCCGCCACAATTTGGAAATTTCCTCCATTGGCCTGTACGACCATGAGCGGGAAGAGAATGATTATCTCGGGACGTACGGCATTATTCGCGACGTTACAGAGTCAAAGCGTACCCGACGTCAGTTGCAGCAAAGCCAGCAAAAGTTCTACAGCCTTTTTGTCGATTGCCCTGATGCTGTCTTCATTACCAAGATTGCGACCGGTGAAATCATTGAGCGAAACCCAAAATTTGTAGAAGTCCGAACAGAAATGGGAGCCGCAGATGATGGGATGGATCACTTTCTGTGGACTGAAGACCAGCCGCGCAATGAATTTGTTCAAGGTTTGGCTAGGAACCCGAATCACTTTGACTGGCTGATAGAAACAGAAGTTGATAAGACAGAACGATACTTTGAGGTCAATGCGCGACAGCTAGAACTAGAGGGCGAGCAGTGCATGATCGCCACCGTACGCGATCGCACGCTTGAACGGCGGGCAGAGCAAGATCGGTTAACGATCCAACAGCAATTGCAACAAGCTGGACGGATGGAAGCTATCGGACAAGTCGCAGGCGGCATTGCCCATGACTTCAACAATATTCTTGCGAGCATCATCGGCTACACAGAACTGGTGATGAATACCAGAAAGAGATTTTCAGATGAACAGATTAACCAGTACTTGGATGAGGTAGTTACTGCAGGGCATCGAGCGCGAGACCTTATATCGCAAATGCTGACGTTCACCCGTGCTCAGCGCGGCGAAACTGCCGCGATCGATGTCACACAGACCATCGCAGATGTTTCACGTATGTTGCGCGCCGCGATACCAAGCACGATCGAACTGGACACACAATTCGATGACGACCTCCCAGCGGTCAACATCGATGCAATCCAACTACAGCAAGTCATCATAAATCTACTCATCAACGCCCGCGACGCCATACATGGAAATGGTCGTATAGAAGTCTTCGCGAAACGTACGATATCGACATCAACCTGTCGCGTCTGTGGCGAAGAGATTAGTGGCGAGCAAGTAGCCATTAGCGTCAGGGACAATGGTCATGGGATCCTGCCTGAAATCATCGACAAGATTTTCGAGATGTATTTCACGACACGTGAAACCGATGCCGGTACAGGATTTGGTCTGTGGATGATTAACAATCTGCTGCATGAGCACGATGGTCACATAACAGTTGAATCTGAGCTTGAAGTAGGGACGACGTTCACCATTCACCTGCCTGCAAATGATCACGAAACCGTTGTTAGCGATATAGCGCCGATTCCAGTACCAAAAATTGAAGGTCGCATTGTCGTTGTCGACGATGAAGTCTCTGTCGCAAACTTTATAGCTGAGGTTTTGCGAGACAAAGGGTATCCAACAGTTGTGTTCACAGACAGCCCGCAGGCGATGACCTATCTACAAAACAATATGGAACAAATTGCGTTGTTGGTGACTGACGGGGCGATGCCTTTAATCACTGGAGTGGAGCTAGCAGAGTTTGCTAAATCAAGATCACCTGATTTACCAATAATATTCATTACCGCGTACACCAAGACGCACAGTGCCCAGGCACTAAAGAAGATTGGTGTCGATCATTATCTGCAGAAACCTTTCAGCATTGAGGAAATGCTGACAGCGGTCGGTAGCTTGGTATTACAATCTGCGCCAGCACAGCTCAGTTCGCAGAGCGCTGAAGGTTAGCCGGTCCATTTTTTGCCCTGTTGGGGCGGCAAGAGTTGGGTGGCAAGAGTGGCGCCAAGAGCTGAGGCGCCAAGAGCTGTTGTTATGAAATGGTGAGCTGCCTTGTTTGAACTGCAGCCCACCTTATCTCATAGAGATGATCTACCGTTCTGTAGGATCGCGACCATCGGTTGGTGCGCCGGTACCGGAAGATCCCATGAAGATCTTGCTACCGTCCTCGAAGGTCACATCTCGGCCGTTAGCACGTTGTGATCTGTCTTTGGATTGGTAACCATCAACAATTATCACTGTACCCGGAAGTAAAGACTTTCGGTTGAGGCCACGACGCAAAAGCGTGTTTGGCGTACCGCCTTCAACCATCCAAGACTCTTTTGTTCCGTCTTCTGTGGTGTGCTCCAAATGAATCCAGGCATGCGGGTTAACCCACTCCACCTTTGTAACCGGGCCCTTCAGGACGAGCGGACGGTTGGGATCGAACTCGGCACCGAATGCATGGTGCGACCACGCGTCAGAAGCATTCATTGCCACGACGACACATAGTAGAGCGATTGCAGAAACTCTAAAAAGCATATGATTTACCTTTCTGTGTATTACTATCTTTGAATAGCGCTAAATCGTTGATCGAGCTACTGCGCTTAGCGCGGTAGAGGCTCACGACGCCATTCACCGTACATCAATTCTTCGACAAATTCGACACAGCGAAATTCCATGAGCTGCGCATTGTCTTCCACACGTCGGTAGAGCGGCATGCGAATGGTCCAAGGCGTCGTAAATGTCGCAGGATCTTCGATGGTTGCCTCGTACTGCATGTGGTAAGGGCTCATCGGCGTATATCGTTCGGTGACGACCATGGCAGCCGTATGATGATTACCGGCTCGATCAAACCAGGTTCCACCAACCTGTCCGGTCACTTTGACGACGAGCGTGTCGCCCTCCCAGGTGCCATGTGACCATCCCATCCAACTGTCGACTGGCGCTTCACCAGGATCATCCATATAAACTTCGCGCGTCGCGCCAGCATACTGATAAGCCATGAAGACTGAGTCAGCGCTTTGGAAAATCTGGAAAGGTTGCGGCATATAAGTAGCTCGGGGGATACCCGGGAGGAAGCACTTAACTTCTGGATCGCGATCGATCCAGTTCGCGTGATTTTCTTCCTTTACTGCTAACGCCTCTGGGGTGTAAGGAATTTTACCGCCAACTACAACGCCTAAACCCGGAGGTACCGCACCGGCCGCACCGAGATACAACGTTTTGATTGCGGGTAAAGGTCCCATCGGTCCCTCGCGCAGTTGCATAGAGTGGCTCGCGGTATGCATTTCAATATTGTAGTTTGCAGTGTTGAGTGCCTGCCAAATGCCATTCAAGTCTGGATGAACGCCGTCGGGTCCGCGTGGTGCTTTGTACGTATCAGCAATCGTTGCTGACGTAAAAAGTGCACATATAACGAACAGTAGACCTGTGCCAAACGATCGCTTCATTGAAATCCCCCTAAATCGCGATTGCTCTGAAAAGAACAATGTTAGCACAATGATTGCGCGTGACACCTTAACAAAGTGACGCAACCCTACCCTAATCGCGTCGGAGACGGCACAATCGAATCTACAGGGGGGAAGACCAATGAGCACACCGATAGCGAGCGCTGAGACTAGCGCAGAGAAACTGCAACAGATCGACCATATCAGAATGGCGGTTCGACAACTTTGTTCAAAATTCGGCGAAGAATATTGGCTCGACATGGATCGAACGCTCGGCTATCCGACGGATTTTGTTCAGGAGCTTACGAAAGCTGGTTTTCTTGGTGTTTTGATACCAGAGCAATATGGTGGTTCTGGCTTAGGTGTTTTAGAAGCAGCTGCTGTCATGGAAGAAGTCTGTCGCTCAGGAGCGCACGCAGGTGTCTGCCATGCGCAGATGTATGTGATGGGCTCAGTTCTTCGTCATGGTACGGACGATCAAAAAGCAGCCTATCTTCCTAAAATCGCTAATGGCGAGCTTCGCCTACAAAGTTTCGGTGTGACCGAGCCGACCACGGGATCTAACACGACCAGTCTGAAAACTGTCGCCAAGCGTGATGGCGATGAGTATGTGATCAATGGCCAGAAAGTATGGATCAGTCGTATTGAGCACTCGGACTTAATGGTCTTGCTCGCCCGCACCATGGATCGCGACAAAGTGACCAAGAAAACCGATGGTTTGTCAGCCTTTATCATCGATGTCAAAGCGGCAGAAGGTAACGGTTTAGAGATACGTCCAATCGAATCTATGATCAATCACCATTCTTGTGAACTTTTCTTTGATGATCTCAGGATTCCCGCAGAGAATTTGTTGGGCCAGGAAGGGAAAGGTTTTAAGGTCATTTTGGATGGTATGAATGCGGAGCGCATTTTGATTGCTGCTGAATGTGTGGGCGATGGTCGCTACTTCATAGAGAAGGCGACGGATTATGCGAAGGAGCGTGTGGTATTCGATCGGCCTATCGGTCAGAACCAGGGGGTCCAATTCCCAATCGCGAGAGCCTACACCCAAGTCGAGGCTGCCTCTCTCATGGTGGAAAAGGCTGCCAACCTCTTCGACTCTGGTTTACCTTGCGGTGCAGAAGCGAACATGGCGAAAATGCTAGCGTCTGAGGCATCTTGGCAAGCGGGTGACACTTGTATGCAAACTCATGGCGGCTTTGCGTTCGCGAAGGAATATCATATTGAACGCAAATTCCGAGAAACCCGGTTGTATCAGATTGCGCCAATTTCCACGAACTTGATCCTTAGTTTCGTGGCCGAGCATGTCTTGGATATGCCTAGATCTTACTAAGCGGTGCGACTCAGCTCGGAAATTGATCAACACTTTCTTTTAATCATTCGTAATCGAAGGAAATAACTTTGGGTAAATTAGATGGAAAAGTCGCGGTAGTCACCGGGGCGGGCGGCGGATTAGGTCGCGCGCACGCGTTGTTACTGGCTCATGAAGGCGCATCAGTAGTGGTGAATGATTTGGGCGGCGACCGTCACGGTGATGGCGCTGGAACTAGTATGGCGGATGCGGTTGTCGAGGAGATCAATGCCAACGGCGGACAAGCGGTCGCGCATTACGGTTCTGTAACCAACGATGATGATGCTGCCGGTATGGTTGCAAAAGCAGTGGATAGCTTCGGTCGCCTCGACATACTCATCAACAATGCCGGGATACTGCGGGATAAGTCGTTCAAGAACATTACGGATGCTGAATGGGATCTTGTTATCGAAGTTCATTTACGTGGTACGTACCTTGTGACCAAGCATGCATGGCAGCAGATGCTCGCGCAGAACGAAGGCGGCCGAATCGTCATGACATCATCAACCTCCGGATTAATCGGCAACTTTGGGCAAACTAACTACGGAGCAGCTAAGGCAGGGATTGCAGGCTTCATGCGAGTACTCGCGCTGGAGGGTATGAAATACGGTATTACCGTGAATGTGTTAGCCCCTGCGGCGCTCAGCAGGATGACAGAAGACGTGATGCCGGATACACCAGATCTTGATAAACGCCTCGCACCAGAAAAAGTCTCACCAACGGTTGTGTGGTTGTGCACCGATGATGCGGCGAAAGTAACCGGGCGCCAGTTTTGCGTTAGCGGCAACAGGACATCCCTCCTCTCCTGGCGAGTTGATGTGGTCGCGGAGCGTGATGGGCTTGCCGAGCCTTGGAACGTCGAAGAGCTTGGCGACCAGATACTGAACAGCATGGACGATTGGCCTAAGTTACTACGACCTATGGAAGTGTAAATTTAGAATCGATGAATCAGATTCGTACAGCCAAAATTAGTACAGCCAAAAAGGCATAACGCAAAACCCGATATCGTCATGAAACTGTAACATTGGAGTCCCACTATGCGCCCATTAGTAATATCTGGAGATTCAGAAAATGGGTCGCAAGAGTGTCTTAGTCGCGTGCTCGGCATTGGTGGGACTAGCCATGTCCATGACTGCGACTGCCGCAACGGACGATACGACGTCGATAATCGCCGCGCTCAAAGCGCAAATAGAAGCCTTGGCCGCTCGGGTGGAGACGCTTGAGGCAACTGAAGAGACTAGCAAACACACCAGCATAAAGTCAGCCAAGTCTATTCGTTCCACCGCAGTAGTAGCGGCACCCGTCACTCAACCTACGCCTATAGTTCAACCATCGACATCATCGTGGACTGACGACATTAGTTTGAAAGGTGACTTTCGTTACCGTCACGAAGCCTTTGACGTCGACAATCGACGCGACCGACACCGCCAAAGAGTACGTGCGCGCACACAAGTCACCGGCAGAGTGAACGACACTACCAGTGTAGGTTTCGGTCTCGCGAGTGGTGGCAGCAATCCGATTTCCAGCAATCAAACGTTGGACGATGCTGGTTCGACCAAAGACATTGGCATCGACCTTGCGTACGTAAAGTGGCAACCCACGGATTCCACAACAATTCTTGCTGGTAAAATCAAAAACCCAATACACCGGGTGGGCGGTAACTCGCTGTTGTGGGATGGCGATCTCAATCCCGAAGGCGTGGGGGTTCAGTACCAGAGCGGCAGCTTCTTCGCAAACGGCATCGCCAGTTGGTTGGATGAATCTGGGTCAGATGACGACTCCTACCTAGTCGGTGGACAAGTTGGATTGAACAGCGACGCCGGTCCTGGAGTACTCAAAGTAGGCATCGGCTACTTCAATTTTCTCGACACTCGAGGGGAAACACCCTTTTTCAATGGCAGTCCGTCGGGTAATCGCATCGACGCCAACGGCCAATACATGAGTGGCTTCGAAATTCTTGAAGGCTTTGCCGAGTTTGGTTTTGACGCTGGCGATGGGGAGCTCTCGATATTCGCGGATTTTGTACAAAACCTCGATGCCTCTGCGTATGACATGGGCTATGCCCTTGGTGGAACCTACCGAATCAACAAATGGCGTTTCGGCTATACCTATCAGGAATTAGAGGCTGATGCAGTGCTGGCAACCTTGACGGACTCAGATTTCATCGGTGGCGGTACTGATGGCGAGGGTCATATCTTGCGCTCCTCGTACGCACTCAGCCAGAACGTCAACCTAAGCGGTACGCTCTTCCTTAACGACAGGAATATAGATTTCGGTAATGAGGAACAATACAAGCGCCTGATGTTGGACATCAGTTTTAAATATTAGTGTCGATTAGACGGTACGACTGAAAGTTGGGTTTGATGAAAGAAGCGCGTCTCATACTAGGTTTGACTGTCTTCAGCCTGCTTTTAGGAATCTGGCTGGACAGCCTAGGTTGGGGCTTGTTAATCGGCCTTTGCATTTGGATTTATGTGCAGAGTAGAGAATTTGCCAAGGTGCAAAGATGGAGCCAACGTCCGCTGCAAAGGCCAAAGAATGGTTTTGACCATTGGTTCAATATCGCCTACGCACCCTATCGTGCATTGCAGCGTCAAAGACAACGCACACATGCCATGGCTGAGCGACTACGCCAAATCCTCGGACTCGCGGAATTCATTCCCGATGGTGTCATCGTGCTAGGCAACGGTGGCGTTATCCAAGGCATAAACCAAGCGGGTAAGAGAATGATGTCCTTGCATGAGAGTGACATTGGACTTGGTCTGGCAACGGTCGCGCGCCAACCAGATTTCGTTGCCTTCCTGCGTCAAGGAAATGAAGACGAGATTCTAGAATTCACCTCACCTGTCGATCCGATGACAACACTGGAGGCGCGACGCTTCATGGTTGATGAAGACGCGAGCATTATCTTGATACGAGACTTAACCACACTTAACAAGTTGCTCACAATGCGACAGAGCTTTGTCGCCAATGTTTCTCACGAACTCCGTACCCCATTGGCGGTTGTGCAGGGCTACATGGAGACCATGACGGACGCAGATGAAGACGACGCGCTTCGGCTTGAGTTGATTGATCGGCTAGTCGCGCCAATTGACCGTATGCGCTCCCTAGTGGACGACCTGATGACGTTGACCCAACTTGAGTCTGGGGATCGCGATCCGCAGTTTGAGATTGTGGATTTGACGAGAGTTGTACGCAGCGCGTTAGCGGAATTAGGCGGTGTTGACGAAATCCCTTGCGAAGTGACTTTAGAATTAACAGAAGGCGCAACGGTGATTGGGGTCGAGTCTGAGTTGCACAGCGTCTGTGTCAATCTAATCAGCAACGCTGTTCGCTATGGCGCGGTCGGCGGCATGATCGATGTTGTAGCCGAGGTTGTAGATGGATTAGTACGTCTTCGTGTCACCGACAAGGGTGTCGGAATTGCACCAGAGCATTTACACAGGCTAACAGAGAGGTTCTACCGCGTAGATTTGGCTGGTGCGCGAGCTAAGGGTGGTACAGGTCTAGGCTTGGCGATCGTTAAGCACATATTGCGACGCCATGAGTCGGCCCTGGAAATCACCAGCTCTCTGGGTCGCGGTAGCACTTTCGCCTGCGAATTTGTACACAAATCGAGTCCAGATTCGATACTGAATCCGGCTCTTCCAGTAATCCAACATTAAGGACACGAAACGAAACAATGAATATTCGAAGCATTTTGTATATTTTTTTGGTGTTGTCGCTTGCCGCCTGTGGAGATGATCCAACACCGGCAGCAACGAACAATTCAGCGCCAGTAGCTGCAAAACAAATAGAAATTCAAGCCGCACCGACAGCTGCGATAACGGAACTGGCTGCAACAGCAGATGAGTTGGCGACTTACGCTAGAGTCAGTGGTATTTCCGGCAACCTATCCAGTATTGGCTCAGACACCCTGGCAAATCTCATGACGCTTTGGACGGAGTCTTTCAAGCGTCACTATCCCAGCGTCAACATCCAGGTTCAAGCGGCGGGATCCTCCACCGCGCCACCAGCGCTCACCGAAGGCACAGCAAACTTTGGTCCCATGAGCCGTGCTATGAAGGATAAAGAGATCGAAGCATTTGAGAGTCGCCACGGCTACAAGCCAACGCCGATACGTGTGGCCATTGATGCACTCGCTGTGTACGTCCATAAAGACAACCCGTTGAATGAGCTGTCCATTGATCAAGTAGATGGGGTTTTCTCCGTGACGAGACGTTGTGGCGCTAACGATGAGATTAACTCATGGGGCGAGTTGGGACTGCCCGGAAGTTGGACCGATCGACCGATTCAACTCTACGGGCGAAATTCCGTTTCGGGGACATACGGCTATTTCAAGAAAGTGGCACTGTGCTCTGGAGACTTTAAGAACAGTGTTAACGAACAGCCTGGCTCAGCATCAGTTGTCCAAGCTGTGGCTTCTTCACTAAACGGCCTTGGTTATTCCGGTATTGGCTACATCACCTCAGGTGTGAAAACCCTGGCCCTATCCAGTGACGGTCAACCAGCGGTTGCTGCAACCGCTGAAAACGCGGTTAGCGGCGATTATGCGCTATCACGGTTCTTGTACGTCTATGTGAACAAGAAGCCAAATCAAGCGTTCCCCCCGTTAGAGCGAGAGTTTCTGAGCATGGTTTTGTCTGAAGAAGGACAAGACGTCGTTGCGAAGGATGGGTATATCCCAGTCAGCCCAGAAGTTGCCGCTCGTGAACTGGCTAAGATTCGAGGCTAGGGAGAATGTCGGAATCGGCGAACATCGTCCGGATTACTGCGCGACGGAACCTATCGGACAAGGTCACAAAGTGGGTGATCGGTCTTAGTGGCGGCGCCGTTATCGGTGCGATCGCGCTGATCTTTGCCTACCTGCTTTGGGTCGTGGCGCCGCTTCTACTACCCGGGGACATAGGCGAGCCGGTACACCATAGCGTCACTGCTCGTGAACCGGTCTTGGTTGATATCAGTGAAAATGGTGAAGTGGCCCTTCGCTTAAGCCGTGCCGGGATCGTTGAGTTCTATCAAGTAGAGAATGGGCAGCCTATTTCGGGATTTAGTCTTGGTCGGGAAATCGAGCACGCCCAACGAGTCTATCCAACGGTAGATTTATACGCGCTCGTCGACCCACAGGGTCAAATGAGTTTTGTGCGCGCGACATATACCGTGAGGTTTGCTGACGGCGATCGCGTGCTGACACCTGCGATTGAGTTTCCGTTTCAAGATTCGACGCTAGATGTCGGCAGAACTCAGGCATTCGATGTGCAGATGTTCGATGCACAGCTGCTAGTGGCCAGCGCTGGCGAGGGAAGGCTGACGTTCAATGAGTTCACCGACGCAGAATTTGGTTTCAGACTGACGTCACCGAACACGGCTTCCGTTGAGATGGAAGCCGAACCAGCCCACATTTTTATGGGACCTCGCAATGAGTGGACGTACGTGCTCGATCTAGATGGGCAGATGTCGATTTACGCTGCCACGCGGTCTGGTATCACACTACGAGGTCAGGCAAAGCTCACTGACAGTAAACCTATCGCTGCAGCTCTCCTCGGACGTTACTCGATTGTTGTTGCTTCACCACAGGGCATAACGCAATGGGGGGCATTTAAGGAATCAGACGGGATCGCAATGAAGGCGATGCGGTCCTTCGACGTAGAGATGCCGGTGCGTTCCTTTGTCGTTGAACCTCGCCGCAAGGGTTTTGCCAGCGTCGCTGAGAACGGGGCCCTATCTCTGCACTACCCTACTTCAGGTCGAACTATCGATTACCGAGTTATCGACATGCCTGCCGGAGTTGCGAGCGCTATTTCACCGCGTTCGAACGTGCTAGTGAGTGCCACTGCGACAGACAAAATATCCATCACGGAACTTGATAACAAACACCCAGAAATTTCCTTTTCGACACTGTGGCAAGAGATTTGGTACGAAGGCTACGAAGAGCCTATTTATAGCTGGCAGTCTTCGTCGGCAGACAATGATTTCGAGCCGAAGTTTTCCCTTACGCCCCTTGCCTTTGGCACCTTAAAGGCCGCGTTTTATGCGCTGCTATTCGCGGTGCCTATCGCGATAATGGGCGCTGTTTACACTGCCTATTTCATGTCGCCTTCGATGCGCGCTTGGGTGAAACCCGGCATAGAAATTATGGCGGCTCTACCAACGGTGATTCTTGGCTTCATCGGCGGCTTGTGGCTCGCACCGATCATTGAAGCAAACCTATCCAGTATTCTAGGTATATTTGTTGTGTTGCCGGTGGGGCTTTTCTTATTCGCCCTCCTGTGGGCTCAACTTCCTGAGAAAATTAGCAAACCCCTCGCTGGTTGGTATGGCTTAGTTGTCGTGCCATTGATCATTGGCACTGTTTGGCTTGCGTTTGATGTTGGTCCTCTTCTAGAAGACTCCCTGTTTGGCGGAGATAGTCGAACATGGTTACGGGAGGTCATGGGGTTGAACTATGACCAACGGAATGCTCTCGTGGTTGGTATCGTCATGGGACTTGCCGTGATCCCTACTATTTTTAGTATCGCTGAAGACGCGATCTACGGTGTCCCGACCCATCTTACTAATGGCTCCTTGGCGCTAGGTGCAACACCTTGGCAGACGTTGGTGCGAGTTGTAATGCTCACCGCGAGTCCGGGGATTTTCTCGGCCGTCATGATCGGCATGGGGCGAGCAGTTGGGGAGACTATGATCGTCCTGATGGCAACCGGTAACACGCCGTTGATGGACTTCAATATCTTCGAGGGTATGCGGACCTTCGCCGCAAACATTGCGGTTGAGTTGCCAGAATCCGAAGTCGATAGTAGCCATTACCGAATCCTATTTCTGGCTGCGTTGGTTCTCTTCATGTTGACCTTCCTCTTCAACACGTTCGCCGAAATCGTTAGACAACGATTACGCGGGAAGTACGGGAGCCTATAACGATGAGGAAATTCTTCAAAAACTGGTTTGCGTCTGGCGAGCCTTGGATCTGGCTCAATGCTGCGTCGGTTGGTATCTCGATCACCGCCGTAGTTGGTATTTTGGTACTCATTGCAGTTAAGGGATTTGGTCATTTCTGGCCAGCCGACGTTGAGCTTATTAACTACGAAGATGAGCGGTTTGGGAATCAGGTCATCTTCGCTGAGCTTGTTGAAAGCGAACAACTTGCCGTTGAGCAGTACCTTGAATCGGGCGGTGACCCACAGTGGCTGACACCGGGCGCTGAAACTATCGAACGATGGCTTGTTAAGTCAGGCAATCGTCGCCACAACCCGCCCGATTTCCGCTGGTTCTACACACCGCAGATGAAGGAACGTGAACTATGGCCGGGAGTCGCTGTGCTTGAACGGGTCGAATGGGGTAATGCCTATGGAGTGCCCACTCGGTTTTTGAACGGCGACACAGGCGAACTGCATGAACTTGACTCGGGCGGACTTGAAATCGTCCATGAGCGCATCGCGCGCGCAGATGAGATTCGGAGTGAGATTGATCAGCTAGAAAACGGTTCGCTCAATCGCATCAACTATAGACTTGAGCGATTGAGACTCGAAGAGCGTGGATTGGGGCTAAAGGGGAGCACCGACACAACTCGGTTGGAAGAGATTGCACAAGAAGTCGTCACGCTACGCGCAACGTATGAAATTGACGAGAGTGTCTTAAGAGCCCTATATACAGATATCCAAAAAGACATATTGTGGATCCGTACTGGTTCAGGTGATGAGATCGAGGTACCTCTCGCAGACATTTTAGGCATACGAATGCCTAACGATTTGAGTGGTATTGGCAAGCTCACCAGCTTCGTGGGTTCCTTGTGGCGTTTTCTTGTCGAGGATCCGCGCGAGGCAAATACCGAAGGCGGTATTTTCCCTGCCATTTTTGGCACGGTTCTCATGGTTCTGATCATGTCAGTAATTGTGACGCCTTTTGGCGTGATCGCTGCCGTTTACTTGCGCGAATACGCAAAGCAAGGTCCTCTGGTCAGAATTATCCGCATCGCGGTAAACAATCTTGCTGGGGTGCCTTCGATTGTCTATGGCGTTTTCGGTCTCGGTTTTTTCGTCTACTTTTTAGGCGGAAATATCGACCGGCTCTTTTTTCCAGAAGCGTTGCCCGCGCCTACATTTGGAACGCCGGGCTTGGTTTGGGCTTCGCTGACGCTCGCGCTACTTACAGTGCCCGTTGTGATTGTTTCGACTGAAGAAGGCCTTACTCGCATCCCTCGGTCGCTACGGGAAGGCAGTCTTGCCCTTGGTGCAACTAAGTCGGAAACTCTTTTCAAAATCATTCTGCCGATGGCGAGTCCGGCGATTTTAACCGGGGTCATTCTGGCCGTGGCGAGGGCTGCAGGCGAAGTGGCTCCGCTTATGCTCGTCGGTGTCGTGAAGCTTGCGCCGACACTGCCATTGGACGGGAACTTCCCTTATTTGCATCTCGACAGAAAATTTATGCACATGGGTTTCCATATCTACGACGTGGGTTTTCAAAGCCCAAACGTCGAAGCAGCGAGGCCTCTTGTTTATGCCACCGCCCTACTACTGGTCACCATCATCGTGGCTTTGAATCTCACCGCGATAACGCTGAGAAGTCGCTTGGAAAGACGATACCGAGGAGTTGAAAGCTAATGGAAACGCAGATAACAGATCCAGTCGATGAGGTCAGCGAGAATCCTGGGCGGTCTCCAGACGAGGAAATCAGTGTCGTGGTAAATGACCTATCGCTCTCTTACGGGGCAAGCGAAGCTTTATCAAACATCAGTATGTCGATAGCCCGTGAACGTGTATCTGCTTTCATTGGTCCTTCAGGATGCGGTAAGTCAACGCTGCTGCGATGTTTCAATCGTATGAATGACCTTATCGATGACGTCACTATCACGGGTGAGATCATCTTTTCAGACATGGATATTCATGACGAGCGCGTCGACGTGGCAGATTTACGGCGCCGTATCGGCATGGTTTTTCAGCGTCCGAACCCTTTCCCGAAGAGCATCTACGAAAATGTGGCCTATGGATTGCGTATCCAAGGTGAGGACTCCAAAGCAGTTTTGGACGAACGGGTCGAATGGGCGCTTAAGAGTGCAGCACTCTGGGATGAAGTTAAGGACCGGCTCAAAGAAAGCGCACTAGGATTGTCTGGTGGGCAACAACAGCGCTTAGTGATTGCTCGCGCCATAGCGATAAAACCCAGTGTGTTGCTGCTTGATGAACCAGCTTCAGCGCTAGATCCGATATCAACGCTCAAAATTGAAGAACTGATTCATCAGCTCAAAGATGAATACACAATTGTTATCGTGACTCATAACATGCAACAGGCTGCTCGAGTGAGCGACTATACTGCGTTCTTGTATCTCGGTGAGCTCATCGAATTTGGTACGACTGACGATATCTTTCGCAACCCTCAAAAGTCACAGACGGAAGATTACATTACGGGCCGTTACGGCTAAGGAGTAGCGATGCAGCGCTCACATATTTCAGAACAATACGATCTTGAACTCTCCCAGTTGCGCGACCAGCTTATGGAGATGGGTGGCTTGGTCGAGCAACAAGTTAACAAAGCTTGCTCGTCGCTAGTTTCACATGACATCCACCTTGCCGAGGAGGTTCGCGATACCGAGTCTCGCCTTAATCAGATGGAGGTCGATCTTGACGATGAGTGTGTTGGCATCATTGCCAAGAGACAGCCAACTGCTGGTGATCTCCGAGCGGTGGTTAGCGTCATGAAATTGATCACCGATCTTGAACGTATTGGTGACGAAGCTGATCGCATCGCGAAAATGGCTATATCACTTATAGAATTCGAAACCCCGGTTGATCAATATGCGAGTTTTCGCCAAATGCAGCAGCAGGTTGTTCGCCAGCTCAGTCATGCGCTTGACGCGTTTGCCCGCCTGGATGTTGAGTCAGCCCTGCGAGTTATCGAAGATGATCACGACATTGATCGAGCGTATACGAAACTCGTTAAAGCTTGTGTCGAGGGTATGCAAAGCTCTCCCACAGAAGCCGAGCATCTTGTTGGGTTAATGTGGGCGACACGGGCACTCGAACGTATTGGCGATCACTGTAAAAATATTAGCGAGTACGTTATCTACCAGGTCAAAGGAAAAGACGTGCGCCATGCTGACGATGTAAACATCGGTTAGTCAGCAATGCATTGAGGCGTAAACTAAATGTTGCGGCCCGATTGCTGGAACTTTACTATGCGCGGCCTGCCCAGGTGTTGGAACTGGTAGACAAGCTGGATTTAGGTTCCAGTGTCCTAGCGGCGTGAGGGTTCGACTCCCTCCCTGGGCACCATGATCTCGCTCCGCGAGTTCAAGGTTACGCAGTAACCGACCCACCACGATGTTTTGCGCTGCAAAACTCGCTAAGGTTACGAAAACGAAGTAACCGACGGACCTTGATGTTTTGCGTTGTCGCAAAACTCGCTATGGTTATGCAGTAACCTACGCCCGGGTGGTGAAATTGGTAGACACAAGGGACTTAAAATCCCTCGGCTTTACGGCCGTGCCGGTTCGATTCCGGCTCCGGGCACCATGTGTTTATGTTGCAAGCGATATTGGCTGGGTGGCAGAGTGGTTATGCAGCGGACTGCAACTCCGTGTACACCGGTTCGATTCCGGTCTCAGCCTCCAAACTTCGCGAGCTCTTATTAGCTAGAAACGATGAATGCCAATCTGATCGAGATTTCCCCTGATGAACTTGTTGCTGGCACATTGGCGCAAGACAAACTCAGTACGCTGCATCAACTGTTCAGAAAACATGGCTACGTGGTCGTTACCAACTTAGTTTCTCGAGGCGTTTGTGCCCAACTAAGAGAGGCATTTATAGAAGACGTCGCTGCTATCCGTCGTCGTTCAGACCTGACCCCTCATGAACAAAGGACAGCGGTTGGGCACTTGCAGTTGGGTCCGCGCCGCTATGCACCCTTCGTAAGTCGGGAACTGGTCGCGAACAACATTATTGAAAACGTTGTCTTAGAAATCTTAGGGTCATCCGCGTGGCTTGGCTTTTACAGTGGTAACGTAAATTGTCCCAACAGCGGTCATCAACCTGTTCACTTTGATCGACCGTTCGCGTGGCAGTCTGAATCGGAAGCACATGATGCCGGTCAGCTATGGCCCCCACCCCCAATAACGCTTTCTTGTTCCATAGCACTGACTGATATCAATGAAATGAGTGGTGCGACGGAAATCTATCCTGGTACCCACCAGGAAACTGCCGTAACGCAATGGCCACGCGGTGAACGGCCCGAGAGGCATCCAGACTTACTTGAGCTGTGGGGACCACCCCAGAGGATGTGCATTCCTATGGGGGAGTCTGTTTTCGAGATCCACGAATGTGGCATCGTGGTGTACCGAATGTCTCATCTCAACTCCGTCCTATGATCGCACTGACATATCACTCTGCGATGGCAAAGCACTGGCGAGGTCTACTAGCCCAAGACTTAGACTGTGCGGATCAGGCGCGATGCTCCGCGGACAATACGCTACGTGTACTGGACGACGGCAGCCTTGGTGATGGACGTCTTGTTTTCGATGGCAGTACCCGGCCTGCTTTTGAACAGTCCAGCCAGCATGGCATTGATCGCAATATGCGGTTTGTCGACGTGCCCTCGCGTGTTAACCATTTCTTGGACAACCACACTCTAGGTGGTGCTCGTGTGGTTGCCGGTGAAAGCATCTCGCCCTACCCAGACGGCATAAACGAGTGACTCGAGTACTCTACATAGGTGGCACAGGTGAGATTTCACATGCTTGCGTGGAGGAATCACTCCGCATGGGTCACACGGTGACCGTTTTTAATCGAGGCGCTACCGCCGGATCTTTACCCATGGATGTCGAGCACCTTCAAGGTGATTTACGTGCAACAGATCCTTATCAAGCGCTTGGCAATCGGACGTGGGATGTCGTCTGCCAATTTCTTGCTTACGAGCCCGACGCTGTGCAGCGCGACCTCGACACGTTCTCCGACCATTGCGCCCAGTACATATTTATTTCGTCAGCATCAGCTTACGAAAAACCTTGTCGGGATTACGTGATTTCTGAACTGACTCCGCTAAAAAATCCGTTTTGGGCGTACTCTAGGGCCAAGGCAGCGTGTGAGCAGGTAATAGACGGCTTTCAAACCACAATAACCTCGCCGTCACGATGTGCTTGCACGATCGTGAGGCCTAGTCATACATATCGAACTAGATTGCCTGGTGCGGTTACGGATGGAGATCATCAGGCTTGGCGAATTATGAACGGCAAGCCAGTCATAGTTCATGGTGACGGCCAGTCGTTGTGGACACTCACCCATGCTGAGGACTTCGCCCAGGCATTTGTCAGCCTTCACCTCAATCCTGCAGCATTCGATCAATGCTTCCATATCACCGCCAGCAAGGCTGACACTTGGGACGTCATTCTTGCTGGCGTTGGCGAAGCGTTACAGACAGATCCGACTCTGTGTCATGTCTCAACGGAGACGCTTGTTAAATATCAGCCTGCTTGGGTTGGCCCACTACTGGGGGACAAGGCAAATTCGGTTCTCTTTGACAACTCAAAAGTGCAGGAGGTAATTGGTGGCTGGGCTTGTTCTATTTCCCTCGGCGAAGGTCTCAAAGCGGCAGCCGTGTATGTCGAACAAAGACTGAAAGCGGGTTACAGCCCGGATGCTGAAAAGGATGCCTTGCTCGATCGAATCATCAGTGACCAACGACAACTAGGTACTATTGAACATTAGATATCTATCGTACCTGATTGTTTTAAAACGTATTTAGTGCCAATCGCCTTTGGAGGAATTGAAGGAATCCCGCAATGTGGGCCAGGCTGCGCCGAGGTAGACTGACATTGACCAAAGTGTCATAAATGCAGCCACATAAATCAGCACGTATCCAACCATCACCCAAACTGAGCCGAAGTCTGGTGGGTTAGCCAAAAGAACGGCAATGGCCACCATCTGGAGTGTGGTTTTTATCTTGCCAAGCAGGCTCACCGCGACCGCGACTGAACGGTTCATCTCTGCCATCCATTCGCGCAATGCGCTGATGACGATTTCCCGACCTACGATCACTAGAGCAGGCAAGGTTAGCCAAATGTTGGAGTGGTGCGCGATTAACAATACGAGGGCTGTTACGACAATCAGCTTGTCGGCGACTGGATCAAGAAAGGCACCAAACGGCGTCGTTTGGTTCAAGCGACGTGCAAGGTAGCCATCGAGCCAGTCCGTGGCTGCGGCCAAACCAAAAAGTACCGCGGTGGCGAGATAGCGCCATTCCCACTGCCCTAAAAAAGTAAGGACGAAAATAGGAATGAGGAGGATGCGGGCTATCGTGATGACGTTCGGAAGCGACATCGGACCGCTAGGCATAGTGTGTTGACTCCTTTGTCATCCGCAGGTGGGAGAGCGATCTAGGCGTGCATGGCATCATACACCTGTTTGGCAATATGGGCGTTAATCCCGGGTACTTTGGCGATTTCTTCGGAACTGGCACCTTTGATACCAGCTAGTCCGCCAAAGTGTGTGAGCAACTCGCGACGCCGCTTCGGACCAATCCCAGGAATAGATTCTAGGGGCGATTGACTGCGATTGTTTGATCTTCGTTGTCGGTGCCCAGTTATAGCAAAACGGTGAGCCTCGTCTCGTATGTGCTGCAACAAGTGAGCCCCGGCTGAACTACCGTCCATATGCACTTCAGCACTATCCAGAAAAAACCGCTCTAGACCAACCTTGCGGTCAGGACCCTTGGCGATACCCAAGACCTGAAGTTCGGTGACACCGAGCTCTTTGAGAACTTCGTGTGCTCGATTTAACTGCCCCTTGCCACCATCAATGATTAACAAATCCGGCATTTGCACTTCGCCTTTCTGCACACGCTTATAACGACGACGTAGTGCTTGCTCCATCGCACCATAGTCATCCCCTGGTACGACGCCTTCAATATTGAAGCGACGATAGTCCGACTTAAGCGGACCGTTGGTATCGAAAACAACACAAGATGCGACTGTCGCTTCTCCCATCGTGTGGCTGATATCGAAACACTCCATACGTTGGGGGAGATCTTCAAGTGCGAGCGATTCTTGTAGTGCGACGAAACGACCGAACATGTTTCGCTTGTTGGATAGATAGTTTTGTAGGCTGATCTGTGCGTTCTCGTGCGCGAGGTTTTGCCAACGCGCACGCTGACCGCGTACCACGTGACTTACTGCAACTTTTCGGCTGCTAGATTCTGTCAGTGCTGTGGACAGTAAGTTGAGATCCTCAAACCCATGCGAGACGATAAGGTCTTTTGGAATATCGCGCCCTCCCGACGCCAAGTAGTACTGTGACAGAAACGCACTCAAGACCTCTCCGTCCTCGATAGATAGTTCATTCTTAGGGAAAAATGTACGGTTACCGAGCATGCGACCAGCGCGGATAAACACGCCCTGCACACAGTACGCCCCTTGGTCCGAGACAAGGGAAAATATGTCTACGTCACCAGTTGCCCCATGGACGTTTTGATTTTCTTGCACTTTGCGTAGGTGGGTAATTTGGTCGCGATAACGTGCTGCTTTTTCAAACTCCAGAGTCTGTGCGGCAGATTCCATCTTACGCTTAAATATATCGAGCACTGCTTGGCTCTTACCTTCGAGAAACATAACCGCGAGCTCAACGTCTTGCTGATAATCCTCCGCATTGATCGCCGCGACACACGGGGCTGTACATCTGCGAATCTGGTGCTGTAGGCAGGGTCGTGAGCGATTCTTGAAATAAGAGTCGTCGCAGTTTCTTAGCTGGAATACTTTTTGCAGAATATTCAGACTGTCCCGAACAGCATAAGCAGAAGGAAATGGTCCGAAGTATTTGCCTGTTCTAGCCTTCGCGCCGCGGTGAAAAGTCAGGCGTGGGTACTCGGCATGACCAGTGAGATAAATGTAGGGGTAGGATTTATCGTCCCGCAAAACGATATTATAGGGTGGGCGCAGTTCCTTGATCAGGCTCTGTTCCAAAAGCAACGCTTCGGTCTCACTGGCAGTGATTGTGACTTCGATGCGCCTAATCTTCGCAACCAATGCCATGGTCTTGGCTTGCAAGCCACTGGCGCGAAAATAGCTGGTCACCCGATTTTTGAGATTGCGGGCTTTGCCGACGTAGAGAACCTCATCGTCTACGCCAAACATGCGGTAGACTCCGGGCTTCTTGGAGAGTGATTTTAGAAATTCTTCAATGTCAAAGCTCAGGTCGCCCATAGAGGCAACTATAGCGCAACACCTACCTCGTCTGCTTTGAAAATCAGATTAATCCGCGGAAACAAATTCCTTCGCCGTCGTGAGCGCATCACACAACATGGTCTGCGTAATACGACGTGTATTCACGTTCAGTTGGCTCGGGTGAAACGACGCAACATGCAGTAGTTTAGGATCAATCAATTGGCGAGCACCGTGCTTGAAAACACAAGGTTTGGAATCCGGCTGGGCGTAACCACCAAGCAAAGATTTTTGGAAAAGAAGTTTTGTCACCGCACGATGCGCGACGCCACCCAAGGAGACAATAGCTCTCGGCAGAAGCCGTCTCTTCGGTGCGTGATCGATTAGTTCCTCAGCAAGAAAACCCTGGCAGTTATTAACCTCTTCGCTCTTGGGTGCATTGCTTGGGGGTAAACACTTGACCGCGTTTGTGATCCGCAGGTTGTTGAGCCGTGCTTGGCTAGGATCCGGTGAAGAAGCCAGATCTAGTTCGTGTAATGCCGAAAATAAGAAGTTGCCACTCGCGTCACCAACAAAAGGTCGCCCTGTTTTGAAAGCGCCGTGCAATCCAGGCGCCAACCCAACCAGTAGTATTCTTGCGTCCTTTACGCCCCAGCTTGGAACAGGTCGCGCATGGTAACTTGGGTATAACTGCCTCAATTCGCAGGCATGCTGGGCCAAACGCGAACATTTGGTGCAGCCGCTTAGAGCTTGCCGTTCAACCGACTTGGCGACGCGGATCATGTAGCCCTACCCCTTCGTCTGCAGTTGTTTGCGGTTCTGCCCGTTTGGGTAAGGCATTCCCCAACACCATGCCGTGTCTGACGGCCAACAGAGCGAGTTCAACGTCGCTGGAGATCTTCAGTTTTTCGAATATCCGATAGCGGTAACTGTTAACAGTCTTCGGAGAGAGGTGCAGGTGTATTGAGATATCGCTGACCTTTTGACAATTGACTACCATCATCATGATTTGCATTTCTCTATGCGACAAGGAATCAAACGGACTGCAGTGTGCATTTCATATGCATAGCTCGCTAATTCTTGAGCAACATCGTGACAGACATAGCGCTGCCCGCCAAATACTCGCCGTATTGCTAGTAGAAGCTCAGCCTGGTCCACGTTCTTCGATAGATAACCGCGTGCACCAGCTTTCAACATCTGGGCGGGATATGGTGCGTTGACGCAGTGGGTGAGCGCGATAACCCGCGGCGCTGGCTCGAACCTCACTATGCGCTGGGTCGCCTCTAGACCACCCATGCCACTGAGCAAAATCTCCATGAGGACAATATCTGGTTTCAGATGTCGAGCTGAAGCGACTGCATCTTCTCCAGTTGCTGCTTCACCCACAATCGAAACATTCGGTACGTCGCTAAAAACTCGAATCAGACCTGTTCGAAATAGTTGTTGATCATCGGCCACAAGTACTCGAATCATCACACCCCCTAAACCATTTTGTATTAGTTGTGATGTTCGACCATAGTGCGCGCCCCAACCGCGAACAATCCGTACAGGCCAAATTCGTGCGAACTTCCAGGAAATCTCCACAAAGCGATATCTCCTTGATATCACTTTAAATAGGTCGTTCCAAAGCTAGCTGGTGAACGCTTGGATACCGGTCTGGGCTCTGCCGAGAATCAAGGCGTGAATGTCGTGGGTACCTTCGTATGTATTCACAGTTTCCAAATTCATAACATGTCGTATGACGTGAAACTCATCGGAGATACCGTTGCCGCCATGCATGTCGCGTGCGACGCGGGCGATATCCAAAGCCTTGCCACAATTGTTGCGTTTCATCAGCGAAATAACTTCGACCGGAAGACTGTCCTCATCGAACATCCTGCCCATACGCAGACAGCTCTGCAGACCGAGTGTGATCTCAGTCTGCATATCAGCAAGTTTCTTCTGCACCAGCTGCGTTGCTGCTAGCGGTCGTCCGAACTGTGTGCGCTCGAGAGTATATGTACGCGCTGCGTGCCAACAACTTTCTGCGGCTCCCATCGCACCCCAGGCGATGCCGTAGCGCGCTCGGTTTAAGCACCCGAACGGTCCGCCGAGCCCTCTACCCTCTGGAAGCAGGTTTTCTTCTGGAACGAACACGTCTTGCAAAACGATCTCACCAGTAACTGATGCGCGCAGACTCATCTTTCCTTCGATTTTTGGTGTGCTGAAACCTTTGAATTCCCGCTCTACGATGAAGCCACGAATCTCTCCATCTAGTTTTGCCCAAACTACGGCGAGGTCTGCGATCGGAGAATTCGTAATCCACATTTTGGCACCGTTAAGGACGTAACCACCTTCGGCGGGTTTCGCGACAGTCACCATGCTCCCTGGGTCCGAACCGTGGTCAGGTTCCGTCAGACCGAAACAACCCACCCATTCACCTGTTGCGAGTTTGGGTAAATACTTTTCGCGCTGAGCTTCATTGCCATATGCGTGAATTGGGTGCATCACCAAGGACGACTGCACGCTCATTGCGGACCGATAACCGGAGTCAACGCGCTCAACTTCACGGGCCATGAGCCCATAGCAGACGTAATTCACATTCGAGCAGCCGTACTTTTCAGGCAATGTGGCACCAAGCATGCCGAGCGCACCGAACTCGTTCATGATCTCCCGATCAAAAGTCTCATTGCGATTCGCCATCAAGACCCTCGACATTAAGCGGTCCTGCGCGAAATCGTGCGCACTGTCTTTCACCATGCGCTCTTCTTCTGTGAGCTGTGAATCTAGGAATAGCGGATCCTCCCAGGAGAATCCAACTCGAACGTTACTCATGCCTGCGCCTCTTATCTGCTTTTTTAAAGTTTCGGATGCACCCTAATGCAGGCTCAGACCGACTGCAACGGCAATGAAACTATTCGTCTGCCTGTAGAAAAAGGCTAAACCAAGTGCCATTCGAACCTGTGCGCAAGTCCAGCTCGCCACCTATCTCTGCGACAAGTCGGTAGACGACAGAAAGTCCAATGCCTTGGTGCTCATCACCTTTGCTTGACTCTTTCGCGCCACGCAAATTGGTTAACACCGATTCGGGGAGCCCCGGTCCTGTGTCACTCACGCTGATTTCAAAACCATAATCCTCATTGCGAAAATGTTGATGGCTAAATTCCAACGTGACGCTCCCGCCATTCGCGGATGCTCCACCGGCATTTTTTAGCAGGTTGGTTAGTATTTGATGGAGTGCACCCTTGTCGACCTGAGTTTGGAAATTCTCGACGGAGGTTTTAAAACTAACGTCGATTTGGCGGGCTGCCAGGGCACCGGCCTGTAACGTGGCGATGTCCCTCAACCACGCGACTAAATCTAGATCGGTGAGCACACCAAGTTGTTCGACCTCGGTGGTTATACTCTCTGGAATGTCCCGAGCTCGGGCGAAGATTTGACCAGCACGATGCAACTCGCTGGTGATTAGCTGCAATTGCTCAGTTACGGTCGGATCGTCTTGTAACTTTAACTCTAGGATGTGCAGGTAGTTGTGGACAATGCTTAGTGGGTTGTTTGCCTCGTGAACGATCTCGCGGAGACGAGCTATCTCTTCTTCGCGATAGGTAGACAGCTGCCCGTCCTCAGCGGTTGGATTTTGTGGGTTCGGTAGCCTCCTAGAAAAAGCCTCGACGTAGAGTTGCAGAGCAGTGTCAACGTCGAGGTCATCGTCTGCATCGGCGACAAAAACGATGGCTGGCTCGCCATCGGTTGCGCGTAAAACTGCATTGTCGCACTCGAGACGTTGCATGAGTTGACGATCGACAACGGCGATATCGAAACTTTCAAGCAGCGTCACATTGGCGCCTGTACGAACAGCTTGTGCCACGCCACTGCTACGACTCGCACGTTGAACACTAAGCTCGCGATTTGGGAAGAGCTCGAACTTTTCAAGATCGTCACTCTGAACGAGCAGCAGTGGCGCCTTGGTAAACAGAGTGCGACTCACTTGAGTGTGCATCGATGCTAGCTCGCTAAAGTCAACACAACGTTGCAAGGCAGCCGTGGCTACGTTGATTTGTTGTCTAAGCCAAATACGATGAGACCAATCGACCTCATCGTCGATTTCGAGTGAAAGGTAAGCTAGGTGTTCACGAACCTTTCTGTCCGCTTGCGCTAAGAGGTCTCGGTAGTCTGAGACATTCAAACCCAGGAGCTCCCCTGCAAGTCGCTCATCACGGCCCAGTTCTATCGCATCTACGACGACGAAGATCTTGAGTTCTAACGCCGCGTCTTCGAGTAGGTCCGGACGCGCGCCGCGAAACTCAATTAAGTCTGCTAGGACAGGGTCAATGGGTATATGAACGCCTGACAGAGCTAAGAGTGCTCGTATTCGTTCATCGCGCGAGACTGCCTCTGCATTGGGGGTGGGTGGTAGAAAATGGTCTGCTAGAACTTCGGCGAGCTGCGCTGCGCGCAAAACAGTCGACCATTGATCGAGCGAGAGACGCGCACTGGTGGGCGTTGGTGAAACCGTCCAAACCTGCGCATCAGCCATGCCTTTAAGTTCATCGCTCGCAAGCCCATCCAGGCGTTCCCGCAACAAGCTCGTTTGCGCTGGTATTTGCAGAATTCGTAGCCAACGACTTAAAAGGTCGGCATCACTCGTAATCAGAGACAGCAGTCGGTCCATGTCAGTAGGACCTGGATCGACCAATTCGAGATATCTGTATATGACCGCGTCGGGGGTCACTGATGCGACTCCTTTCCAACACAGCTGCGCTAACCTTGCACAGCGCATGAAGCACCTGGTGTTAAAGCTTAGGTTCGACGCAACCGTTATCCTGCCCGGTCTCGTTTGAAGCTTACTGTCCTGCCCTATAGGTTGATTCTACCGTTCTCGCTTCGCTAGCTTTATCAGGAAGATGTAATGCACTGATTGATCTAAAATATTTATATATTTCAGTACGCTAAGCCAATTACCAAGATTGGTTCTATCGAAGAGTGTTGATTTCTGCTTTCAGTTGGAGCGCAGCCGTATTGGCAGCCTCAGCAAAGTCCACACCCTGACCTGCGTAGAGAATGCCACGCGAGCTGGAAATGACAAGCCCGTTGCCACTTTCTGTTAGCCCGTGCCGTAAAACTGCTGCAAGATTACCACCCTGGGCGCCTATGCCAGGGACTAATAGCGGCATGTCGGCCACGAGGGTCCGCACTCGACCAAGCTCCTCAGGGTAGGTTGCACCAGTCACCAGCATGCATTGTCCCGTCGAATTCCATTCTCTAACTCGTCTAGCGACTCGTTCAAATATCGGTGGTTCGTCAGAGTTTTGTAGCCAATCACTGTCTGCGTTGGAAGTGCGGCAGAGTATGGTGACGCCACGGTCTTTGTAATCCAAAAATGGTTGAATACTTTCGAGCCCTAGATATGGGTTCAGGGTGACCGTGTCGGCGTCGTAGCGCACAAACGCTTCTTTCGCGTAGTACGCTGCAGTGCTACCGATATCGCCTCGCTTAGCGTCCAGAATGATCACGTGATGAGGGTGATTCGTTCTGATGTATCTGATCAGGTCCGCAAGTTCGTTCTCTCGACCCGCAGCTGCAAAATGAGCAAACTGTGGTTTGAATGCACAACAAGCATCCGCCGTGGCATCAACGATGGCTGTACAGAAATCGTAAAAGTGGCGCTCTTGGCCGATATGCGCTGGAATTTTGTGCGCGTCCGGGTCAAGCCCGACACACACAAGCGATTCGTTTTTTTGCCACGCGGTATTCAATTTGTCGACGAACAATAGCGGTCCCCGTGTTGATATGCCCTTAAGTTTAAATTGATCTGCGCCACGTGTCCTATTGCGTCAGCTAATGCCAGAATTTTTCCGAGTTATCTGATGTCCATTTTTGGTATTTCCCTTAACCTTTTGAAATTTATAGTTTTATACTAGTGGCATGTTTATCGCATGATTTAGTCAAATCGATACGTATGAGAAGCTCGCGTAGGCAGACCGTGCCGCGCTTGACTGGGAGTAGTTCGGATGAGCGATAACGTCATTCACTTTAACAAGGCGCGTGTGCGCCGTTTTAGTCAGAACGACAAACGTGTACACCCGCGACTTGAGAGCGATGATCGACTCTTTACGCAAGTCGTGCTTGCGTCAGATCAGCCTGATCTCGTCGGCGTGACACTCTCGTGTACAGCGGTGAACATGTCTGTCGGCGGCATTCAGTTCCGTACTACTGAACCGGTACCTGTCGGCACGCTACTAGACCTTTGGGTTGATGTTGCGTCACGACCCGGTAAATTTTTCCTTGCCGGTGAGGTTCGATGGAGCCGACCGACTGGCGAAAATGATGAGAACGGGCATGAACTTCACTTCATTGGCGTGCAGCTAAAAACTGGTGCTGCCACTGATATTCTAGATTGGCGAGAATTTCACGGGGCAGCTTTCGCTCGATAGCGTACCGATGTATCACCCGACCCGTGACCCCGATCACACCTAATCCGATACTTCCGTCTCAGCCATTTCACTACCATCTTGGTGTAATTAGCACTCAGTAAAGCCCTCCAAGGTTAGACGGTGACGCAAGGCAACGTAGTCAGTATGCAGAGTGCAAAACGGAAGGAACCTATACTTCCGCCTGTCTACCAATCAGTCAGAAATCTCGCCCAACGGCACATCGAAAAGCTAATCAGCGGGTTGTTTGATAACACTGACGACGCGCTCTTCGAACTCGCGGATAAATCTCAATCTGATCATCAGCAAGAAATGTATTTTGATTCGATGCGCCACATCCGATTGCATCGCAAGACGATCGAAGAGAATTTTCTAACTGAGTTTGCCACGAATTTCGAGCGGTTACTTACCCCGGCCGATTCAGCAGACGTGGCTAGCGACGACTACGCATTAGTCAATCAGGACGAACTGGAAATGAGCGTTGCGGTCTCTGGCATTGCGTCGAAGGTCACGAGCATCTATAGCTTAGCGATCATGCAGCTCACAAAACGATTTGGTTCGGTGATCGCGCCGGTTGAAGTAACGGAACTCTTGAATCCACTCGGTCCTCATGCCCTTTCTTCGGCTTTCGCTACTGCGATGAGTGGCGTTGAGGTTCAAATCAAGATTCGCATTATCCTCATGAAACTATTCGAACGTTTTGTGATGGAGAGAATGGGCCCCGTTTACGAAGATGTGAACGCCAAATTTATCCAAGCAGGTGTCCTACCTGACCTTAAAAATACGGCTTTTAAGAATCGGTCTGGTATCGAATCACCTCGATCGAACGGCCAGTCGAGATCTGAGGCAAACGGTCAGTCGGTCCGGCAGGATGGCAATCAGAGCACTGGGAGTTTCGGTTTTCAAACTATTCAATCGTTGTTGGCAGGTACGCGAACGAGCGACAACTCTGGCATTCCTGGTCAGGGCACTGGCTCCGGTGCCTTGGGTAGTCCTGGTCAGCCGTTTATCACCATCCCATCGGACGATCTTCTGTCAGCCTTGTCTACGTTGCAGCAAGCAGTCAGCTTTGAAGGTGTCGACCCTGACCAAGCGCCATCACCCGCTGATGTGCGTGGGCTGTTGCTGACAAAAGCTGGGGAAGGCAAAGGTCTCGGACAGGCAGATGACGATACAGTCAATTTTGTCGGGATGTTGTTCGATTACATATTGAACGATCGTAACCTAGCAATTCCGATGAAAGCGCTCATTGGACGCCTGCAAATTCCGCTAGTGAAACTAGCTCTGCTTGATAAGAGCTTCTTTTCTAACAGTGCACACCCCGCTCGTCTCCTTCTAAACGAACTCTCAAGCGCAGGTATTGGCTGGAGTTCGAGCAAAGAACTCAAACGAGATGCTCTCTATGAAAAAATTGAACACGTCGTGGCAAAAGTGCTCGGAGCATTCGCAGACGACCCCAGTTTGTTCAACGATCTCCTGCATGAACTCCGGGCCTTTGTAGGTCAGGACACTCGGCGAAACGTACTGGTCGAGCAACGCGTTAAAGATACCGAACTCGGTAAAGCAAAAACCCGGGAAGCCAAACGTGCAGTGCAAATGCTGATCAACCAAAAGGCATGTGGCCTCCGTTTACCTGCAGAACTAGGTAAATTCTTGAGTGATGTGTGGAGTCGAGTCCTGACGCTACAGTGGGTAAAGTTTGGTGAAGACTCCCGCGAGTGGCAGCAAGGTGTCCACTCCTTGGACACGCTGCTATGGTCACTTCAACCACTGTCTGATCCCATCGATATTGATCAGCGAGATGAGCTGAAAATAGATCTTATTGGTGCGTTGCAGGCAGGCACAGGTGAACTTGGCACGCAAGAAGATGACACGGATGCGTTCTTTGAATGGCTCTCTAGCCACTTAGAGGAGCTATCCAACAGCGATCGTGCATTCGTTGAGGAAGATGTGCGACCTGAACCATCGACACCAACAGCGGAACTAGAAGAAATCGTCCTCACACAGTCCCTTCTTAAAGAGGTCCACTTAACGGATGCGGACGAAGCTAGCCTGAAGCTCTTTACTGAAGGCACCTGGGTAGAAATTCAAGCGCCAGAGAACACTCTGCGCTGCAAGCTTGCAACGGTTACTCAGCCGGACAGAAATTTTATCTTTGTGAATCGTCGAGGAATGAAAATTCTTGAAAAAAGCGTCCAAGAAATGTTGGAGCTTGTCGGTTCTGAGGAAATTCGGCTAATCGACGAGTCACAAGTGTTTGATCGCGCCCTTCAGTCCGTCATTGGCAATTTGCGCAAGCTGCACAGACAGGCATCCTAATTTAGGAACCTCTTACGGCTAGTTCTTGAGTTTCAGACGCCAGATCACGTTCTGCGAGAACACGCTCAACTGTCTCGACCGTAGTCACTGTTTGCCCATCAACTTCTATATTTACCAAGTCACCTACTTCAAGTTGACCGAGTGTTGTCCGCGATAAGGTTTCTGGAATGAGACTAACTTCGAACCAATTCTCGGCTCGATGCAATGATGAAACGGTGATACTCGCACCATCGAGGCCGATAAACCCCTTATGAAAAACGTACTTAAGCCATCGCGGTTCAAGCTCGAATCTAAGAACGTGATCGTGGCCTTTGACGGTACGATTCGTTAGCGGTGCTGTCGATGTCACATGCCCAGAAATGATGTGTCCACCAATTTCGTCGCCTACATGATAGGAGCGTTCAACATTCACGAGATCGCCGATGGATAACCCATCAAGATTAGTCGTTCTCAAGGATTCGGTGATTACGTCGAAATAAGCGCGGCCCTGATCAACACGCGTGACAGTTAGACATGTGCCATTAACTGCGACAGAAGCGCCTAATTGCAAGGCTTCGGTCATCGCACCCATGTCTAACACAAGCCGGATCAGATCGCCTTCATCGACAATCTCTTGGACGGAGACTAGATCTTGAACAATGCCTGTGAACATCGCAGCTACCTCAAAGCGAATTAGTTCAGATGATTGAATAGTACCAAAACGAAAAGACCGGCATATAGCCGGTCTTTCAATACGTTTTACAGCCTATTAGGTAGCTTCAGCAAGTCTCTGTAAGCGAATTTTCTCTCGATCGATGTAGGTGATCCACGAGGCGCAGATACGTTGATTGTTGGCATCTTCTTCCTTGCGAGATTCGTTACGACAGGAGACAAATGAGCCCCTCGCATCATTCAAGTTGTCTTGATTGAAAAGACACATACCACGTACGACATAAGTGCTTTGGCGCTTGGACAGACCGCCTTTGTTTAGTGCTCCGTTAGCGGCCGTTACACACTCCGAAAATTTATCAGCTTCGAGATATAGATAAGCTAGGCGTTCAAAAATTTTGCCATCATCAGCTAGCTTCGCAGCATTTTCGAAAACCGGTATCGCTTTGTCCACTTCCTGAGACAGTTGCCAGGCTTGACCAAGAGAACGCAAATTCTTCGCACTGCTCTCGACGATTTCTTCGCTGATTCCCTTTTCTAGGACGAGTGCTGCTCGATAAGGCACCTCTTCCTGCATCAACAAGCCCGCAAGGTTTGTTAAGTCTGTTTCCTTGGTTAGAAAGTCACCCGCGTATGCGGTCTGCATAGCATGTAGCTGACCTTTCTCGTTGCCTGTCGTGCCGTGAACTCCAGCAAGCTGTATCCAGTACTCTCGTTTTGGAAATTCTTGCACCAAAATCTCCAGGATTTCGAGGACTCGTGGCCAGTTCTCGTTCTCATAATGGAGGAAATTGGCAAGTTGCCACCAGTTTTCTTTAACCTTCGTGCCGCGTTCGATGGCCATATCGATGCCCATCTCAATTTGCACAATAGCCTTATCAAATTCCTTCATTTGATAGTAAACCTGGCCCATGAAGATCCGTGGATCTGGTCCAGGGTTATTCGCCTTGAGTATCCAGGTTTCCATGTAGTCCAAGGCGTCTTGGTAAGCCTCTTCAACAAAGCTTAGCTGCGCTAAGGTGTACAACGTAGTCGCTTCCAGACCCTCGGGTATATCTTCACCTTGGGCCACAACTAATTTGTATTGCTCGATTGCCTTTTTGTAATCCTCTTTCAAGAACCAGGCATAACCCAACATGTTGCGAACCTGCCCGACTTCGTTACCGTTAAATCTACGGCTACGGTTGAGCATTTCTTCTAAAAGCTCAATTGATAAGTTGAAGTCCTTAGCGTCAATTGCTTCCTGAGCCTCGGCCAATCGTTTGTACACCGATTCGCTCATCGATGGTACGCGTCTAGTTTTTTGCGGCTTTTTCTTTTCTTCAGCTGCTTGTGCTTCTGTGGAAAGCGCGGGCTGTAGTGCGATCACCACTAGAGCGGCGGTACATAGGGTTAGAAATTTGCGTAACTTTTTCATCTTTACACTCCTAGCCATCTTGTAATTCAAAGGTGATTCGATTTCGCACACCGGCGACATCGATAGCTTCACCGTTCACTACTTTGGGCTTGTATTTAAACTTGAGTGCGGCATTCATTGCTGCTCGGTCAAAAATGCCGGGCGGCTTAGATTCTATGACGACCGGATTGATTACTGCGCCGGTACGGGTCACGACAAATTCGAGGATTACATAGCCTTCTATACCTCTAGTTTGAGCGCGACGCGGATAGACTGGGGCAACCTTAACGATGGGAAGGTATTCACCATCGGAACTGAACCCCCCGCCACCAACGTTTAGATCCACATTGACATCAACGGCACCGACATCAACACCCGTCGATACATCCGAAGACTCAAACTGAGGCTTAGGCATATCTGGTGGAGGTTCGTCTGGTGGCGGTGGTGGCTTAGGCTTACGTTGTTTGGTCTGAATCTCTTCATCGTCCGTTAACCGAACCATGTCGAGGAGTTTACCTTTCACACCTTCGTCGATATTGGCTTCATCATTTGAGATGACGGCCTGCATGACGAGGAACAGTAGAAACGTAACTACCAATCCCAGTGCGACTCCGATTGCATATCTTACGATCATAGGTCTACCTAATTTTTCTCGGTGGAGATTGCTACTTCGCGTAATCCTGCAGCTCTTGCTGCGTTTAATACTGCCATCAATTTTTCGTTAGTCGATTGTTTATCCGCTTGGATAACCAAACCACCCTTTGGATTTTCTGCGTGCAGCTTCTCGATGTGCGCTCGAACTGTAGCGGGATCGACACGTTTTTTGTCAATCCAGATTTCGCCGTTCGGGCTAACGGCGATGAGCATTGAGACCGTTGGTTTTTGTTCAGCAGTCAGTGCATCTGGGCGTAACACCTGGATTCCGGATTGCTTGATGAACGTGGCGGTAACAATGAAAAAGATCAACATGATGAAGACCACATCCAACATCGGCGTCAGATTGATATCTGCGTTTTCATCCGACTGCCCTCTTCTTCGCATCTTTCTACGCATTGCGTACTCCTATGCTCGATCAGTGATCGAGAGTGAGGTGGTCTTCGAACAACTCTATCTCGAAGTCGACTTTGCCCCTCAAGTAGGTGCTGCCTACGAGACCTGAGAGTGCTGCAATCATGCCTGACATCGTTGGGATAGTCGCCATAGAAACTCCTGCCGCCATGGACCGAGCGTTGCCGCCCTGTGTGGCCATCGCATCAAAGACTGTAATCATCCCGGTAACCGTTCCAAGCAAACCGAACAACGGACATAACGCAACACAAGTCAGTATGATTGGAAGCGATCCCGTAATGCTGTCGGCAGCCTCCGAGATCAAACCCTCTCGCACTTGGTGTGCAGTCCATGATGTACGTTCCTCGCGGCCTTCCCATTTTTCTGTCGCACGTCGAACTAGGTCTTTGTGCTCAGTTTGAAAAAACCATATTCGTTCGAATATCAGCGTCCACATCAGAAATGTGATCATGGCGATGAGCCAAAGCACATCGCCTCCCATTTCCATGAAGCGGGTTATTGCTAAATAAGCGTCGCCTAACATATTGGCTGCTCCTTACCGAATCAGCCTCTAACCTAGAGGCTGTCCGTTTTTCTCTGCGTGTTCAGCAATAATGCCAGCACTTTGCTCTTCGATAACATGAATGACAGACTTTGACCGTGCATTCACAAGTGCGTGCAATAGCGTTGTCGGTATAGCGACACAAAGACCAAGTACTGTGGTCATAAGTGCTTTCGAGATACCACTTGCCATCGTTTTCGGATCACCGGCGCCAAACAGCGTAATCGCTTGGAAAGTCTCGATCATCCCAATAACCGTTCCTAACAAACCGGTTAACGGTGCCACGACTGAGATCACCTGAATGAGCGTAATGTTTCGCGTCAGTCGAGGGGTTTCCCCGAGAATCGCTTCGCCTAACTTCAACTCCAGCGTTTCGACGTCGACGTCTTTGTTTTCGTCATAAACCTTCAACACTCGACCAAGCGGGTTGTCGTCGCTCGGAGTAGGATTCTTTCGTTGGGCATTTACCTTAACGCCGACCATCGACAACGTGATAAGACGCTCGAGGGCGAGAAGCACACCTAGGAAACCACCGAGAATGATGATTGCGCCAACCGTGCCACCTTGACCGTCGCAAAACGGTAAATAGCATTCGGCAACTGCGCCGATTGAACCGATTTGCTCATCAAGCGTCGCAGCTTGGATCAAAAGGGCTAGCAAAGAGCCTCGTAGCGGATCAACAGAGAATTCGATGATCTCGCCTGGTGCGCCAGCCAAAACAGCTTCTGCAGTATCAACATGCCTGCCCGCAGGTTGTCGGGCTAGCTCAATGATTGCTTGTGTGTCAGGGTCCCACTGCAAGTACTGGTTATCACCGAGAAGTGCGTATGAGCCGACCCGGACAATATCGGTGGTGACCTTTTCACCCGAAAGCTTGGTGATGGTGCCTTGAAATCGGGCGACGTTGCCAGATTCAGTCATCTCACGCTGAAGTTCGAACCAGATTTCTTCCATCTCGTCGATGGTAGCTAGCTTGCTCGCGGTGCCCATGTCTTTGGCCAACTGACCAAGCCAGTCGCCTCGATCTGGGTATTGAGAAGAGATGAGCGACGCTTCAAACAATCCACGTGTATCACCAGCGACCTGCTGTAGCACACCAAACAGTTCCCGCAAAGAGCCAAGACGTTTATCTAGCTGTTCGGTTAGGTCACCAATTCGAATTTCATTCTCTTCAAACTGTGTCTCTAGGCGATCAGAACGTCGCTCTTCGCGTGTGCGCTCTGCTTCAGCGTCGCGCAGTAGTTGCGCTTGAGCTGCTTTCTCATTCGTGAAGCGTTGTTCGCGCTCCCTATGGAGCTGAGACTCAACAACACGACGATCTTTGACGTTGCCGAGCAACTCTTCCAGAGAGTTTGCTTCGATAACTTCAAGATCAGACGCTACGGCTGCATCTTCTGCAGCAGCTTCCTGAGCGTTGGCTAGTGGTAGCCATGCGAATAACGCAGCGACCAGAATTGATTGTGTGAATTTTCCGATATTCATTCTCATTGTGCTGCCTCCGCGCCGTGGACCGGAATGCTAAACATGTCCTGAGTCGCTTGCTGCCTGGCCATGCGAATACCTTGGCGAACGGAAGCCTGGTAGTCATCGCCGATAGGCTCGTAGGCCTTACTGTTTTTGTTATACATACCTGATTCGCCACCATCGGGAGTTTGGTAAACCAAAGCAACTCGACCGACTTTCAGGATGTCGACCTTGCGTTCCGTACCGGCGATTTCAATGGTATCGCCATAGGTTTCCATGGTGCGGCCATATTCATTTTCGATTTGGTAGGCGCGCAATACCTGAGAAAACTTCTCTGATACAGCAACGTCAGCTCGGTCCATCATTTCGCGAAGTCGTTCAATACGTTCAGAACGCTCCTTCAAGAGAAATGGCATGTCGAGATTCACGAACTGCTCTAGACCATCGATCATGCGCAACATCAGCGGCGTAATCTGACGCTCGATAACCGTGACCTTGTCAATGGATGCACTAAGCTCGCTCATTTCACGTTCTTGGTTGCCTATCTGCTTCTCAAGCTGGCGGTTGTACACGCGCAAGCCTTCGATTTCTTTGAGCACGGTTTTGTACTCATTAAGCAACTTCCGCGTCTCCTCATTCAAAGAATCAATCTTTGTTTGAGAACGCAGGGCTGCCTGGTTCATTTGATCAGCCACCTGAAAAATATCGGTAAGAGTAGTGGCGTTTGACGATGCGCTTAAGAGTGTCATCGTCATGCCGATGACGATCGCCCCCAAGCGATGTATCGGTTGCCTACTCCGAGGCTTGTGCATGCTTTTTTTCATTACAACTTCCTACTGGAAAGATCCGTTCAAATCGATCGTTGGTTAGTTTTCATTTGCTGCCAGTTTAACGGTCAGCTTACCCACGTTCCTTTAGCCCTTTACTTAATACTTCTCAGCCTTTCGTAAAGGTTTACAACAACAAAACCATACCCGTACAGCGCAAGTGGTGGGGTAAAAAATGTCCCCCAGCTCTGTTGAACTGCTACGCGTGCGGCTTGTGTTTTATTCTTACCCTGATTGGCTACCTGTCTAGTTTTGAGAACAATTGCTCTAGCTATTGCCCCTGCCATGACGTAGTAACGGCCTCCGGGATTCACGGGGAAAAAAGATTCGCCCGCCCCATTCCGTGTGGCGAAGGATCACGAAACGCCCATAAGAAGTCAAGCGCGCACAACGTGAAAATCGGTTGATCCGCGCTCAATTGTGAGACCCCAAAGTCGCATCGCTAGTCAAGGATCCTTAATTCAGGTGCTCGCCAAACAAAGCGAGCGTTCGTTCAAGGGCAAGATCTGCGGCGGGCGCATTAAAGCTGCCTCGATGATTGCAGTTAAAACCATGGTCCGCGTCATAAACATATACCGGTGTGTCCGGTTGGGCTGAGCGAACTGATTCTACGTCACTCATCGGTATGTGTGCGTCTAACTCACCGAAATGCATGATGATCGGACAGACCGGGGATTTGTCCATCTGCCCTGCTACGCCGCCACCATAATACGAAGATGCTGCACTGACGCCTTGTAGCGTGCACGCCGATAGCCAGGTTAAAAGCCCACCGAAACAATACCCAACAACGCCTACTTTACCGTGCTCGCCAGCCGCGTTTACCGCGGTTTGGACGTCACCGAGCGCCAGAGCGTGGTCTAGCTTCTGGAAAGCAAGCTCGATGCCTTTACCCATGTCAGCCTCTTCGTAGCCGAGTTCGATGTCTTTTTCTATGCGATCGAAAATCTTTGGTGCGATCGCGTAATAGCCCTTATTTGCGTAGCCATCAGTGACTTCCCGAATGTGGCTATTGACGCCAAATATTTCCTGGATCACCACAACTGCACCCTTGGGCGCATCTGCAGGTTCCGCGACGTAGGCTCCGAGTTGAAACCCGTCTGCGGCTTCTAGCGTGACATTTACTCCCATACCTAATCTCCTAAGACAAAGAGCGAAAACACTACGCATCAAGCGTTTGAAGAGCAACCATCTTGCTCGAGAATCCGCTTGCAGTTGATGTGACTTCTTACCCTAACCCCTGCATCGGCGAGTCCATATAAATTGAACTCTGGATAGAATACTCTTACGCCCTTCGCAGCCTGCCCATTAGCTCTCGTCCACCATGCCAAACGTTATACTAGTTGTAGAGGACGAACCCACGATCAGGGAGTTGCTCGGATTTACGTTGCAGCGCGCTGGATTCGAGGCCCTGGAGGCTGAAAGTGCAGAAGCCGCCCTAAAAACGTTGCACCAGACTAACCCAAATCTAGCGATTGTTGACTGGATGCTGCCTGGTATGAGCGGCATCGACCTCGCTTATCGCTTGCGTCAAGACCGCCTTCTGTCTTCACTACCTATTATCATGCTAACGGCGAAAGGTGAGGAGCAGGATAAGCTACGTAGTTTCGAATCTGGTGTTGACGACTATGTCACAAAGCCGTTTTCGCCCAGAGAGCTCATCGCCAGGGTTAACGCTTTATTGCGGCGTAGTGGTGAGGGAGAACGAACAACAATCTCGGCGTCAGGCATCGTCCTAGATGTGGGAGAACACCGAATCAACATCAATGGCGAACCAGAACATTTCGGACCAACTGAGTATCGACTGCTCGCGTTTCTAATGGCTCACCCAGAGCGCGTATTCGATCGTGAACAGCTACTCAATCGAGTCTGGGGGCGCAGCATTTATGTCGACGACCGAACTGTTGATGTGCACGTGCTGCGAATTCGAAAGATCTTGAAGAAGCACAAACTTGACGGGCTCATCCAAACCGTTCGCGGCGTTGGCTATCGTTTTTCTGTAGGTAGTGACGCTTCAGTCAACTCGAAATGAATGAATGTAGCTAGAAAGATGGTAACCACACCATATGCCCATGGCGCGAAAAGCGTGACGCATCCAGTGGCAAGCCAAAGGTAAACCAGTACAACGTTCGAGGGGCCGTGTCTTCGCAGCCCCGCAAATTGACGTTTTGCCGTAGAGTTAGTGACTCTTTTCTGTGTTTGTTTAGCTAACTTCAAACCGTCTCTCGTGGACCATCCCAATGCATGGCAGTCATGGCCTAGCTTATCTGTTTTGTCCAAAAAATTGGAGTGCCCTTACGGCCATGCGTTGATCACTTTGTTAGTTTTCAAGCCTAGGAAACAACTAGACATCTGTGTGGAGTCAGTGTTTATTGCGCCGCACGAAATCAAACAGTTTGCGAGGTTGGGATGGCGTTAGCGGCGATTCTTTGGGATTTTGGTGGCGTATTTACCACGAGTCCATTTGAAGGCTTTAACAAGTTAGAAGATAGCCAGGGTATTCCGCGGGATTTCATACGCACTCTAAATGCGACGAACCCGGACACGAATGCTTGGGCACAGTTTGAATCCAGCGCCATCAGTTTAGATGAGTTCGATGTTCTATTTGCCACTGAATCGAAAGCTGCTGGGCACGAGATACCTGGTAAAGAGGTTGTCGCTCGTTTGAGCGGAGAGCTTAGACCTAGAATGATCGCGGTTTTAAAAGCCGTAAAACAGCACGTCAAGGTCGCATGCATAACTAACAACGTCAAAGCGGGCGAAGGCCCCGGAATGAGTCGAAGCAATGAAAAAGCGAGTGCGGTTGCGAACGTCATGTCGCTCTTCGACCTGGTTGTTGAATCCAGTGTGGAAGGCATCCGCAAGCCGAATCCAGAGATCTACAAGCTGACGTGTGAACGGCTCGGTGTCGCCACAGAAGAATCCTTGTTTTTGGATGACCTTGGGATAAACCTAAAACCGGCACGTGAGTTGGGAATGCAAACCATCAAGGTCCTCAATGAGAATCAAGCTATTGAAGATTTGGCTAGAATGACCGGTTTTGACCTACCCTAGTTTTTTGCCTCGATGCTCGGTGCCGATTCGCTCGAGGTAAGCTGAGCTACCTCTTTTAAGGATGGGATCGACGGTGCAGCCCCCTCTTTCGTCACTGCTAGTGCGCCAGCAGCAGCGCCGTACAGCAATGCTGTTTCAAGAGAGGTGCCGCTAACCAGGTTGGCCATAAAGTAGCCAACAAACGCGTCGCCCGCCGCTGTTTCATCGACAGAATCCACTTGGAAGGCTGGCAAAAAACCGCTCGTCGATCCTTCACTGGTTGGCGCTGCGTAGTGCAGACCCTCCCTACCTAGCGTCATCACCACCGTTGTCCTAGGAAATCGGTCTGATAGTGTGGCAAATGCTGCTTCTGATGAACTGTCACCCGACAAGGCCATAGCTTCTGCTTCGTTGACAATCAGTACGTCAGTCAGTTCGATGGGTAGTGCTCGAACTGATTCATCCGCTGGCGCTAAGTTGATGGCGATTCGAAGGTCTCGAGCGCTCGCATCTCGAATAATCTGATCTATAGCGTTGGTTTCATGCTGCAGGAGGAGCAAATCGCCGGGTTGTGCTTCAGCGAAACTGTCATTCCATTGATGCGGTTCTAGAATTCGATTGCTCCCGCCGTGAATGATGATCGCGTTTTGGCCAGTTAGATCTACCTGAATGAAAGCATGACCGGTAGGAGTCGCCGTACGAGCTATGCGCTCTGTATTAACACCACGTTCGGCCAGACACGCAACAAGATCAGCACCATCGGGACCTATGTTGCCAACATGTTGGACCTCGCAACCAGCCTCGGCCGCGGCAATTGATTGATTTAGACCTTTCCCCCCTGGAAAAACTTCTCGGCGAGAACTCGCGAGAGTTTCCCCAGAGCAGACCAGGCTGGGTACTGTGTAGACATAGTCGATGCACAGTGACCCAACGTTGATCAGCTTACTCATTTTGCTAGCCTAAGCTGGGTGAGCGAGCTCCTTGGCAGCATCCTGTACCGCGCGGATGATCTTGTCGTAGCCTGTGCAGCGACAGAGATTACCGGCGAGCCAATAGCGAATGGTCGTTTCATCCGGATCAGGGTTTTTTTCCAACAACGCTTTGCTGGCAACGATAAATCCTGGCGTGCAAATACCACATTGCAGAGCAGCATGTTCCAAGAATTTTTGTTGTAGTGGGTGTAACTCATCACCAGCAATCCCTTCGATGGTCTCGACCGCTTTGTCTTGCGCCTCCGCCCCTAGCATCAAACAAGAACAAACAAGGCGTCCGTCGACAATCACTGAGCACGCACCACAATCACCTGTGGCGCAGCCTTCTTTTGTTCCGGTTAGACCAAGCTCGTCGCGCAATACATCCAATAAAGATTGATTGGCATCACAAAGGAACTCTTGCGATTGACCGTTGATATTGGTTTCTACGTGTATTCTTGGCATGACTAACCTCCTGTTGCTCTTGACTGGGCGATTGCTGCCGCTCGGCGACACAAGACGGCGACTACCTTGCGTCGATACTCTGCAGTGCCACGTTTATCTGAAATTGGTGAGGAAGCATCTGTACATGCTTCACCTGCTGCTTGCAGAGCCGCCTCTTCCAGCTGAGTTCCGACGAGCGCTGCAGCAGCTGCAGGCACAATCAGCGGTGTCGGGGCAACCGCGCCGATTCCGACCTTAGCCGCGCTGCAAGTACCGTCACTCTCAATTGTTAGGCTCACGCCACATCCTGCAACAGCAATGTCCATTTCAGTACGCGGAATAAAACGCAAATAAGCATCGCGACTGTTGGCGCTAGGTGTAGCTATTTTTAATCCGAGAAGAAATTCGCCATCGGCTAAAGCGTTTTGCCCCACGCCGGTAACAAAGTCTTCAACGGCGATTTGTCTGCCGCCGTCAGTGTTCGCGATGTCACAAACTGCCCCAACAGCGATCATTGCTGGGATGCTATCACCGGCAGGTGACGCGTTGCATAGATTGCCACCCATGGTCGCTCGACCTTGCACTTGGGTGCTGCCAATCAAATCCGATGCTTCAATTAGCCCAGGTAACAGCCCCTTAAGCTCCTGATTTTCATAAAGAGCCGCGCTTGGAATTGCAGCACCGATGTAGATTTCGTCAGCGCCGATATCGAGCCGATTGGTTTCGCCGATTCGCTTAATATCAACAATTGTTCTCGGACTAGCGTCCGCTGACCGCATTTGCACCAGTAGGTCGGTGCCCCCAGCGAGGATCTGAGCCGGTTCGCCACTTTGGGCGTGCTCCGTCAAAACCGAAATACATTCCGCAACGGATTGCGGTGCCACGTAGGCATATGCCCCCATGTAGTCCTCCCTCTAGTTCCAAATAGGATTTAAAAACAAATCCAACAAAAAATAATCGAAGCACGCGAATCTAACACGACATGGTCGCCTCCGGAAGATGCCCGCCGACGAGTCGATGAAAAAGAAAAGGAAAAGACATTAGAATATCAAACCGACAAGACTGCTAAGAGCAATTCATGCGACAGACTGAAGCCCGAGGGAAACGAGATGAGGATCAGGACTTAGCCGATCACATAACTTCGCTGATAAATCGTTGGTCAGAAGGCTTGCAAAGGTCTGACTTCGACGCGGTTTGGCTTGCCGCTGGTGAAGCGCACAACTACTTCCAAGACGACCACGGTCCGAGTTTTAAGCCCAATCCGTACTTTACCCAACTGGTCGATCCAACCTTTGCTCATGCCGGGGCGCACTGTTTCATTAAGCCTGGGCAAAAACCTCATCTCTTTGTCTTACAGCCAACTGACTACTGGTATGCCCCTGGCCAGCTACCGGATTACCTTTCCCCTCACGTTGAGCTTTCTGTGTTTAGTACCAGCGAAGAGCTGCTTGCGGCCTGTCGAGGCATCCAAACCGCGAATAGTTCATGTGCCTACATTGGTCAAGAAATGGGCAACGAATCTCTCGGTACGCCTAACCCCGCGAATCTGCTTGCATATATGGATTACCACAGGGCAACCAAATCCGAGTACGAGTTAACTTTGATGCGCAAGGCCAGTGAAATTGGGGTCAAAGGCCATCTTGCTGCAGAACGCACCTTTACTACTGGCGGCAGCGAGTTTGATATTCACATGGCGTACCTCCAAGCCTCTGGACAAACCGAGCTTGAAATTCCGTATGGAAATATCGTTGCCCTGAATGAACACGGGGCGACTCTGCACTATCAGTTCCAAGAGCGCTCGCCCCCGTCACCGGTGCGGAGCTTACTAATTGACGCTGGAGGTAACTACGCGGGGTATGCGAGTGATATCACCAGGACCTACACAATGGATCCGTCGTCGGATTTCGCCGGACTCATCGCCTCGATGCAAATCCACCAGGACAAGATCATTGCTGGTATTCGGACGGGCGAAAGCTATGCACAACTACATGAATCAATGCATCGAAGTCTGGCAAGCGTTTTAGCCGACGCTGGCCTTGTAAACTGTAGCGCCGATGAAGCGTTTGCCCTGGGTATTACAGAGAAATTCTGCCCACATGGTCTCGGGCATCTTCTAGGCATCCAAGTTCACGATGTGGGTGGACATCTTGCCGATGACACAGGTCAGGAAGCCCCTCCTCCGAGTAACTATCCGAGTCTGCGCTTTACCCGTGATATAGAAGTTAATCAGGTATTCACGATCGAGCCCGGCCTGTACTTTATCGAATCACTCTTGGCCGAGTTAAAAACATCGAACGCAGATATCAACTGGCCATTAGTTGATGAGCTCACCGTTTTTGGTGGCATTAGAATCGAAGACAACATTCGTGTTCTCGATGATGGCACTGAAAATTTGACCCGCGATGCATGGCAAAAGGTGACCCTGGCGAGCTAGGAGCATCATGAAAAACTCTAAACCAACTATCACTCCAGAAAGATTGGCGGCGAGCCCATCACTACTCGGTACGCCGCCTGCTGATATGAGCTTTGCCCCTGGTGGTCGTTTTGCGGTTTTCAGGGGACCAGATATAACCGACCGTGAGCGCTTCAACTTGTATCGAGTCGATCTCGAAACCATGGAGCAGTCCGTGTGGCTCGACAGCCGAATGTTGCGAGAAACAACTTCCGATGTATCTGAATTGAGTGCGGAAGAAAGAGCCCAACGAGAACGACGACGGGACTTCAGTCATGGTATCAGCAGCTATCTTTGGCGACCCGAATCCGAGCAAATATTGCTGCCCATCGACGGCCAGGCGTTTCTCGTATCAACGGCGCAACTGAGTGGTGCAACTGAATTAGTCCCACAAATGCTCTGTCCACGTAATTCTCGGCAGTTAGGATTTTCGTGGTCTAAGACGGGACGTTTTCTGAGCTTTGTTCGAAATCGAGACCTGCACTTTCTAGATGTCCCTCGTGATGGTGAAAACTCTCAACCGATAGAAGTGCGGGTAACATCAGACGCATCTGAGACTGTGCAGAATGGCCTCCCAGATTTTCTTGCAGCTGAGGAGATGCATCGATTCACGGGCCATTGGTGGTCACCGGATGAGAAGAAAATCTTCTACACGAGGACGGACGAAAGTGGTGTCGCAATTAGTCATCGTTTAGAAATCGATGCAGGGGGTGCTCGAACCGTACCGCAACGCTACCCTTTTGCCGGTGCGCAGAACCCTTCCGTCGAACTTTGGTGCTACGAGTTGGACTCAGGCAAAACGAGGTGTCTTTACACAACCGTGGATGCCGATGAATACCTTGCACGTGTCTATCCGCTTGAGAACGGTGTCATGGTGCTCATCCAAGACCGACTGCAGCACTCTCTCACTTATAGACTCATTCCGCCTGATAGTGATTTAACGAATTCACCATGCGTGTTTTCCGAAACAAGTGAGACGTGGGTGAACCTAACCGACGACTTCCTACAGGTGGACGGTACATTTATCACAACGGATGAATCTCTCGGAACTCGCCAAATAGTTGAATTCGGGGTTGATGGAGAAACTAGGCGGTATGACGGAATAACGCACACATCCGCCGTTCTGCATGCGGATGAGCACCGGGTCATTGCAACAGGTTGGCAAGAGAGTCCGACGGAGAATCACCTATATGTGTTTCAGCGCGATAGCGGCAAATGTCATCAAGTAACGACTCGAAAAGCTTGGCATGATTTAACAATTGACTTCACGGGCCAATATTACATCGATCGATTGTCGAGCCAAGACGAACCGCTCCGCATAGAGTACGCCGCCCTACCCCACGTAGATGAGCAAGAGACTTCGCCGCGTACCATTTACAGTCAAAAGGAAGATCCGAATCACCCCTATGCGTCGTTAATGGAAACCCACATTGCAGGAACCATCGACCATCTGGGCGCGGAAGACGGGCACGAGCTCTATTATCGAGTTACGCCACCTACGGACATGAAAGAAGGCGAGAGATACCCGGTTATTTTGTATGTCTACGGTGGGCCTGGCGCACAAAAAGTTCGTAACGAATGGAACCCGTTACTGAATCAGATGTTCGCGCAACACGGCTTCGGTGTATTCGAGCTAGACAATCGCGGCTCTACAAATCGCGGTCGAGATTTTGAGGCGCCTTTGTATCAGGGAATGGGGGATGTAGAAGTTCGCGATCAGCTACTGATATTTGACGTCCTTGCTAACGTGCCTTGGGCCGATAAGTCAAAAGTAGGTGTCTTTGGTCACAGTTACGGTGGTTACATGAGCTTGCTGTTGATGTGTCAAGCTGATGATCGATTTGCCGCTGGGGTAGCCGTTGCTCCGGTTTGCGATTGGTCACTCTACGACTCTCATTACACAGAACGGTACATGAGTACACCTGAACTCAACGCCGACGGTTATCTTGCAGGCAATGTACTGAGCCACCTTGAGAAGCTGAACAGACCCCTGTTACTGATGCATGGTATGGCGGACGATAATGTGCTGTTCACCAATAGCACGATGATTATGGCTGAACTACAGCGGTTGAATAAGTCATTTGAGTTGATGACCTACCCTGGGGCAAAACACTCAATGCAGGAAACTACGGTGACCGTGCACCGCTTCAATCAAATCTTGCGTTTCTTTGCTGCAGAGTTCGGATCGTAGCGATCGCTGGGTCTCCGAGAATCCAACTTGGGCAGATTTATTTCGAGTCTGCCCGAGGAAAGAGTCGGAAAAAATTATCTCGGGTCAGGACGGCAATCTCAGCTAGGGTTTGACCGCGCAAGTCGGCCACGTATTGCGCCGTATGTGCGACAAAAGCCGGCTCGTTAGTCTTACCTCTGTTTGGCACCGGAGCGAGCCAAGGTGCATCTGTTTCGATCAGCAATCTTTCACTTGGTACGCGCCGCGCGACGTCACGGACATTCTCCGCATTCTTGAAGGTGACGATACCTGAGATAGAAATGTAGTAGCCAAGGGCCAAGGCCTTCTCAGCCATATCCCAGTTTTCAGTAAAGCAGTGCAGAACACCGGTGACCCGCGGAAATTCATGTAGCACCGAGAGGGTGTCTTCTACAGCAGCTCTGGTGTGGATGATTACGGGCAGGTTCTCGGCGTGAGCAACTTCCATCTGATACCTAAAACCGTCTAGCTGTAACTTGCGGGTCGCGTCATCGGCATCGTAAAAGTAGTCCAAACCAGTCTCACCGATCGCAACGATGCGAGGATGTGGTAGATGGTCATGTAGCCACTTCGGTCTGCCGCTGGCGTTGCCAGGGTGTTCTCCAACGCTAGCCCAAATGCCAGAATTGCCGTCCGCGCACTCGAGAACTTCGGAAAAGCGGTCTGCCTCAACGCCGATACAGAGCATCGTGTCTACGTTTGCAGCTCTTGCGCGGGCGATAGCTTCGGGTGTGTCATCCAAATAATTGAGATGGCAGTGCGAATCGACAAACTGCAATGGCACCACGAGCTGAGGGAAATTACATTGTGTGGGTATGGCGATCCGACTGGAGCGCACCCGCCAGATAGGTTTCTATCTTGCTACGGGCCATATCGTCGTGATCGTTGAACTGGACACCAATTCCTGCAGTTCGATTGCCTTGAGCACCCTTCGGTGTGATCCAGACTACTTTACCGGCGACAGGGATCTTTTCGGCTTCATCCATAAGGTTTAGCAGCATGAATACTTCGTCACCGAGCTCATATTCCTTCTTTGTCGGAATGAACAGTCCGCCATTCTTAACGAATGGCATATAAGCTGCGTAAAGAACAGCCTTATCCTTGATTGCCAGGGATAAAATACCGTTGCGAACGCCTCTTTTACCCGCTGTACTTGCTGTAGCCGACATAGAACGAAATCCAGTTCATCAGACATCAATACTGGTTGTCCAGCAAGAGCCTGTCAATGGACAACAACGGAACTAGATCACATCTAGGACCCTGGGTTACCTGATTTGCGCCAGCCCTGAGTGAGATCTTCAAGCAATAGCGTTTCGTTGGCAGCATTGCTGGATAGAAGTTGACGCCGAACATCCAAGATTTTCTCACCAATTCTCTGTAGACCTTCAGCCGCTGTTTTCCGTTCATCTTCTGGTCCTCGCCCAGATAACGAATCGGCAGTAAGCCTGACTGTGTGCCTATACCAACGCGCTAGGAAGTCTGTCGTGGTGAGGTCTTCGGCTTTGACAATTTGTCCCAGGGTAGATTGTTGGAGTTGAGCAAGAAGTGCCGTAATTGGCATACTTTCGTTGTCATAGAGAAGCGGCGCAAATCCAGCATCAGCAAACCGGTCTGAGTCCACAGCGTCGTTCCTTTCTTGTAACCACCGCAAAGCGAGGTTTGCATCAGGCCGAACATTCCAGCGCTGGCAGCGACTGCGTATTGTCGGCATCAATTTCGCCCAATGTTCGGTAGCGAGCACAATGTGGGTATTACCAGGTGGCTCCTCGAGGGTTTTCAGAAGCGCATTGGCGGCATTGGCGTTGAGTCGATCAGCGTGCAAAACCAAGGCGACTTTCCTAGGTGCTGACTGGACCGTATGCACTGCAAATTCGTTGATACGGCGAATCTGGTCGATTTTTAATACTGCACCTTCCGGCTCTATCCAGCGGACATCCTGGTGAGCAAGCTGGGACGGTATCTGCTCAGGATCTAGTTCCGCAACAATTTGTACAACGCGTTCGGAGAGCGATGCTAGCCCCCACCCTGTTGGACAGACCAAGGCGATAGCGTTAGGTAACCGGCCCCTCGATAACACATTCTCGAGCTGATCCAATACCACGACATGCCAAGGCAGTGTCTCTACAAATTTAGACTCTGGATCTACCTCTGGATCTACCTCGGCCACCCTAGCTGCCCGAACCTTGCACTAGGGCTGAGTCGACATATCTTTCAAATAGCGTGCGGACGCTTGCTTGGACAGCATCAAGCTCAGCGCTGGCATCGATAATATTGATGCGAGGCTGCTCACGGGCAAGATCGAGATAGCCCTCCCGAACAGCTTTAAAGAATTCGTACTGCTCTCGTTCCAGCCGGTCGTGCTCTCGGTTCGCGATGCGTTCGGCGCCGATTTCCGGTGACACATCAAAATATAGGGTCAGATCGGGCTCAAGTCCTTCCTGAACCCAATCTCGCAAGGTATCGATGATGCCGCGATCAAGACCGCGTGCGGCGCCTTGGTAGGCATAGCTGGCGTCAGTGAAACGATCACAGACTACCCACTCACCATTAGCTAGGCGAGGTTGGATAATGTTTTTTACGTGCTGTCTTCGAGCAGCAAAGATAAGTAGAAGCTCGGTTAAGTCATCTACTTCCTCGTCCCGCGGCTGTAAAACTATCTCCCTCAAGTCTTCAGCGAGACTAGTGCCACCCGGCTCCCGGGTGTTGTGGTAGGGGATATTGCGTGCATCCAGAACTTCGTTAAGTACTTGAATGTTCGTGGACTTCCCCGCGCCCTCGGAACCTTCAACTGTTACGAATCGTGCTTGTTTTGGAGTAGCCATATCCTATTCTGCCCTCAGTTGGTATTTTCGGACAGCTGCGTTGTGCTCTTCAAGCGTTCTTGAAAATTGACTACCGCCATCACCACGCGCGACAAAATAAACATAGTCACCCGACTCCGGTTGCGCAGCAGCGAGCAATGATGCAATGGATGGAAGTGCAATAGGTGTTGGGGGTAATCCCTTTACCTTGTAGGTGTTATAGGGGGATTCAATGGCTAAGTCCCTTCTACGCAAATCGCCATCGAAACTCGAACCCAAGGCATAGATTACGGTTGGGTCCGTTTGGAGTCGCATGTTCAATTCTAGGCGTCGGTGGAAGACCTGACTGATTTGGCGTCGATCTTCGGGTTTACCGGTCTCTTTTTCTATTATTGATGCCAAGGTTAATAACGCCTCCGGGTTGGCAAGTGGACCTTCGTACCGCTCCTGCCACGAATCAGCCAATGCTTGTGCCATCGCCTCATGAGCACGGCGTAACATCGCGGCTACAGTCGTACCTCGGGTAAATTGGTACGTGTTAGGTAAGAAGTATCCTTCCGCGAACGGGATAGAGAGACCTAGATGGTCCGAGATATTTGTTTCGTCAACCCCAAGCGGCAGTCTAATTAGTCGTGGATCGTTGTTGAGTTGAAGTAGCAGTTCACGCAGTGTTATGCCATCAACGATAGTCACTTTGTGTTGCACGACCTCACCGCTCACCAGTTTTGTCAAAAGCGCTGTAGGGGTTAAGCCAGGATTGAGTTGGTATTCGCCAGCTTGTAGGCGATCCGTGTTCCGGGTCAATTCAATGAGGATACGGAAATATGTGGCATGCGAGAGTACACCGAGTTCGCGCAGCTCTGCGATGACATGGTAGGCACCGCGTCCTTTCTGTAACTCATAGGTAATTGGTATCAAGACTGGCAGCGGTTGCTGACGCCATTGGCTGTATTGCCAAATAGTCACAACAAGACCTAGAACGACAACGCTCAAGGTAGCGAGCGCAAGCTTTGTGAATGGCGTAAGTACGGTGGTCAACCGAACCGACTGTTAAACGGTACCGAAGATAAGGGTTCCGTTGGTCCCACCGAAGCCGAATGAATTGCTCGCGGCAGAGCGTATCGAAACATCCCGAGCTTCATTAGGGACATAGTCCAAATCGCATTCCGGGCTGGGATCGTGCAGATTTATCGTTGGTGCGATTTTTTGGTCACGGAGGCTCAAGATGGTGAAGATCGCCTCGACTGATCCTGCCGCGCCGAGTAAGTGGCCGATCATCGATTTCGTTGAACTGACAAGCACATCTGGATTGTCCCCAAATACCGACTTCACACCCTTGGTTTCTGCAACATCGCCCAGTGGCGTGGATGTCCCGTGTGCGTTGAGATAACCGACCTCTTCTGGGTTGAGTTGCGCGTCCTTCAGGGCATTACGCATTGCGCACGCACCACCTTCGCCGTTCTCAGCCGGTCCGGTGATATGGAATGCATCCGCACTCATGCCGAAACCTTGGACTTCGGCATAGATGTCAGCGCCGCGCGCTTTTGCCCGCTCGTACTCTTCTAGTACGAGCACACCCGCACCATCACCGAGGACAAAGCCATCTCTGTTTTCGTCCCAAGGTCGGCTAGCAAGCTCGGGTTCGTCATTACGCGTCGAGAGTGCCTTCATTGAGTGGAAAGCAGCAACAGTTATCGGCGAAGTTGCATATTCACTGCCACCCACGACCATCACATCTGCTTCGCCGTATTGAATCATCCGGGTGCCAAAACCGATGTTGTGTGTTCCAGTTGTACATGCCGTCACAACGGCAATGTTCGGACCCTTGAAGCCGAAGCGGATCGACAAATTACCTGCAATCATATTGATGACAGAACCTGGCACGAAAAAGGGTGAGACTCGTCGCGGGCCGCTGTTAACAAGCGTTGAGTGGGTATCCTCGATCAGGTTTATGCCACCAATACCTGAACCGATGGCAATACCGATGCGATCTGCATCATCAGGGTGCTCTTCTAGGCCTGCATCGCCAATGGCTTGAATACCCGCTGCCATGCCCAATTGGATGAAGGGATCAAGGCGTCGAGCTTCTTTGGCGGTCATGTACTCTGTAACGTCAAAATCTTTGACTGGCGCGCAGATTTTTACACCAAAGTTTTCGGTGTCGAAGTATTCGTTGTAGCCGACCCCACTTGTGCCAGCCAACGCCGCAGACCAAGAACTGGCCACGGTGTTGCCCAGGGGCGAAATCATCCCGATGCCAGTTACGACAACCCTTCTTCTACTCATGTCCCTTCTTAACCACCTTCAAGCTGTTCAACAACGATACCTTCTTGGCGCTGTCAGTCCAACTTTCGACTAACATTACGCCTCTCTGCACGCACCATACATCACAAGACAATGGCAATGGGCCAGCTGTGCCGGGGTCCAAGCGCGTACAGAAAGACAAACCGGACCTTGGAAGGTCCGGTTGTACAAGGTTCAGCTCTAAAGTTGACTACTGGTGGGCTAGGACGTAGTCGATGGCTTCTTTAACTGTGGTTATCTTCTCAGCTTCTTCATCAGGAATTTCGGTTTCGAATTCCTCTTCCAAAGCCATGACAAGTTCCACGGTATCTAAAGAGTCAGCGCCTAGGTCTTCAACAAACGAAGCGTAACTATTCACTTCGTCTTCTTTGACGCCAAGTTGTTCACATATAAGTTTTTTTACTCGTTCTTCAACACTGCTCATGCTAAAGAGATCTCCCAAAACAGTTCATGGGTGCAGGGCGAGCGCATTCTATAGAGGCGTTTTCTGTAACGCAAGCTAGCAATTCAAGCTGCATACATACCTCCGTTTACTTGTATGGTCTGCCCCGTTATGTACTCCGCCTCGTCGCTGACAAGGAATGCCACAGCACCGGCGATATCTTCGGGTTGACCCATACGCCCCGCCGGAATACGCGCCAACATAGCGGTCTTCTGCTCGTCGTTTAATTCTTCGGTCATGTCCGTGGCAACAAATCCTGGTGCCACAGTGTTGACAGTTATGTTACGAGAGGCGACCTCGAGCGCTAACGACCGACTAAAGCCTTCGATTGCTGATTTGCTCGCGACATAATTCGCTTGGCCTGGGTTTCCCATTCTACCAACGACAGAGCCCACATTGACGATTCTGCCCCAGCGGGCCTTGATCATACCGCGCAATAACCCTTTTGTTACTCGGAACAATCCGTTTACGTTTGTATTAATTACGTTGGACCATTCATCTTCGCTCATGCGTAGCATCAGGTTGTCTTTGGTAATCCCAGCATTGTTAACAAGAACTACCGGTGGGTTTTCGACTATGCCAGCCACAGCTTCTATCGCTTGGCTAACTGATTCAGCGTCAGCGACATCAAGCACAATGCCGCGCCCTGCACTACCCAACGCCGTGGTGATCGCTTCTGCACCGCTTTGAGAGGTTGCAGTTCCGATGACGAAGTAGCCGGAAGAAGATAGTTTTGCTGCAATCGCCGCCCCTATCCCGCGCGTCGCACCGGTCACGAATGCAGTCTTATCCATTGTTGATCGCTTCACTTATGCCTTTCGGTGTCGCAAGGCTTTGCGTTGGCGTCGCTTTGGAGATTCTCCGGATTAGACCAGCCAAGACGCTGCCTGGACCAGCTTCGACAAACCGACCGACACCTGCCGAGACCATTGTCTGCACACAACTGGACCAGAGGACTGGTTCTGCAATTTGTGCAAGTAAGCTCGCTTTAAGTTCGTCCAAGTTCGCTGGTACTGAGGCGTTCACGTTTTGTACGATTGGAATGGCGGGCATCCGTAGATCGATTGCATTAAGGGCTTCGGCAAATTCATCCTTGGTGGCCGCCATTAGCGGTGAATGAAATGGTCCGCTGACGTCCAGTATTACGGCACGCTTAGCTCCTGCCGCTTTGCAGGCATCTGCAGCCTCTGCCACAGCTTGGGTTGCCCCAGCAACGACGACCTGACCGGGTGCGTTAAAGTTCGCTGCTACAACGACGCCATCTACTTTGGCGCAGCATTCCTTAACTTCTTCATCGTCGAGTCCTATTACCGCAGCCATGCCGCCTTGACCTCTGGGTACAGCTTTTTCCATCAGCTCGCCGCGGAGTCTGACAAGCTTCACCGCAGCTTCGAAATCTATACTCTCGGCGGCGACTAAGGCTGAATATTCACCTAAGCTGTGACCGGCAACATAGTCGGCGCTGCCGCCTTGAGACCGCCATACGTCCCATACAGCAGCACTAGCCGTGAGAAGCAGTGGTTGTGTGTTTTGGGTTGCCGAAAGATCCTCGGCGGGACCACCTTGCACCATCGCCCAGGTATCGAAACCTAGAGCATCGGAAGCTTGACTGAATTTTTCTACGACCGATGGGTACGTTTCAGCCAACTCTGCCAACATACCAACACTTTGGGCACCTTGGCCGGGAAAGACTGCACCTAGACTCATTCTTTGTCTGCGACTACCTGGCGGCCTCGATAGTAGCCGTCTGCTGTCACGTGATGTCGACGATGAGTTTCGCCAGTCGTGCCATCAACAGATAGCTGTGGTCCCTTTAGCGAATCGTGAGATCGGCGCTGACCGCGTCGTGACCGAGTCACTTTGCTTTTCTGAACAGCCATTTTGTCTCCTAATAAACTGTCTAACTAATTCGTTCTTCTAACTATTCGTTCTTCTAACTATCGGTGAGTCCGTCTTTCAACATCGCAAGAGATGCAAACGGACTCTCAATTGTTTTCTCTTCGTCGCCAACGTCTTTGTAAACTCTCGCTGGTCGCTGCGGACATTTCGTGTCTTCGCAAATTTGGTGTGGCAGGCTAAGCAATAGCTCATCCTCAATGAGTCGAACCGCATCAAAATCGCGTCCGACAACCATCACTTCTTGCGGCTCGTCCACTTCAGTGATCCGTTCCAGCCAACCCATCGCTTCTTTCTCATCCTGAGCCAATAGCGCTTCATAGGACGAGCAGAGCTTTATAGCCTTGGGTTCTAAGCACCACTGGCAAGCCATAGTAACTTCTGATTCGACTCGAGTGTCCACCTTGGGACAACCATCGCCGGTAAAAGAAAAAAGGTAGCTCGCATGCGTTTCACCAACGGCGATTGCTTCTTGCGCCAATCGCATCAAGTCGCTTGGTGGTACAGTTCGGTTGACGCTCGCCTCTGCTTTCGCCAACTCTTTATATTTGCGAGGATTCCGTGTCGCCATAGCGGCGGCAATCATAGGGATGCACCCGTGCTATGTAAAGCCGCTCAACCCCCTGAATCTTAAGTTATTTCTAAACGGATCCGTGCCTATGAGTGCTACCTTATCACCGCCCCCTCTTGTTCTTGCTTCTCAGTCACCTTATCGGGCCAAAGCGCTGAACGATCTTGGGTTTTCATTTACACAAATTGCGCCAGAAATTGACGAGCGAGCCGCAAACGAGCGTGACAGTGAAAAATTGAGCCTCCAGTTAGCGCAGACTAAGTGTCAGAAGGTGAGGTCAATCGCGCCCGATGCTGTCGTTATAGGCTGCGATCAGGTCGGTGAATGCAAGGGGGTGCAATTGACCAAGCCGCAAACTTCAGAGCGGGCTATAGAGCAATTACACCTCTGCCAAGGAAACGTGGCTAACTTCTATACCAGTATTGCTGTTGCCGTGCCGGGTACGCCCCCTCTCCACGGCCGCTGCGTGCATACTCAGTTGAAGTTTAGGTCCTTGTCGACCAGCGAAATCGAACGCTACGTGGCACTTGATCAGCCACTCGACTGTGCAGGCGCGTTCAAAGTGGAGAGTCTTGGGATTCTGCTCTTTGATGAAGTGCGTTCAGAAGACCCCTCGGCGCTCATTGGGCTACCCATAATCGCCCTGAGCACCTTCCTCCGCGAGGCCGGTATCGATCCCCTAAATACCTAGAAATTGTTCACTCTGGCTTTTGAGGCGCAGTCGCGGGCTCATGAATTTGCCAATAGTCTGAGAGACGAGCCGGTATCGGAGCAGTTAGTTTCAAGGCGTCACCCGCATAAGGAATGTGTAACTTGCTCGCATGAAGCATTAAAAGGACATCCGGGTTTGCATCACGATCGTATTTATCGTCTCCGACGACAGGACAACCGGAGGTAGCGGTATGGACTCTGATTTGGTGGGTTCGGCCCGTGTGGAGGCGAGCCTGTAGCCATGTATGCTCGCCACCGCTTTGTATTATCTGAAAATCGGTTCTGGCTGATTGCCCTTCCGCTGCCACTTTGACCCGGCGTTCTCCCCAACTCGTTTCATAACGAAGTAACGGCTTGGAGACGGTATGGGTGTTTTGCGGCCATAATCCGCGCACGATGAGTTGGTAAATTTTTTTCACACGACGTTCTCTGAATTCTGCCTGCATTGCTTTTAAAGCGGATGGTTTCTTCGCGAGCATGAGACAACCCGATGTCTCCCTGTCGAGGCGATGAACCAGTTCCAAGCGCGGATTCTCCATCGCCAGACGTAGCTGTTCGACAATGCCACTTGCGATGGCGCTACCGCCATGCACCGCAATGCCTGCCGGTTTGTTGAGGACAAGGAGCTGTTCATCCTCAAATATAATCTGTTCGAGTAGCTGCAGTTGGACATTTGGCGCGGGTCGGATTGGCGTTTTTTCAGTCGTGCGAATTGGTGGAATCCGGACTTTGTCACCCATGGCAAGACGCTGCTTTGGTTTGGCTCGGCCGCTATTGACACGTACTTCACCGCTACGGATTACTTTGTAGACATGTTGACGCGGGACGCCTTTGAGTTCCCGCATGAGAAAGTTATCGAGTCGTTGCCCAACATCAGCCTCACTAACGACAATGTGCTTAACCAACGGAAGAAAAAACTAAACGTTTGAAGGAGTTATGTTTCACTGTTAACATCGGGCGGCATTTTAGGGATAGCTGACCAGAATTGCATTTGGAAGCTATACTTAATCGAGTGCTTTTGATTCCCCATCCTGCCAATCACCAGTTATCGATTGAATAGGCCAGAGAATCAATGGGAAGTAAAACAATTTTGAACACGTATTCGGACAATTCCAAGCACGGTGTTTAAACGAAATAAACGGCTGAACCCCAGCTGACGACGACAAAGCAGTTCGAACGAGATTCCACGGGGATTACAGTACTTCGAAACTAGCGATGCAAACTAAGCAATAAATGCGGAGTGTTTCTCTACGGCCAAGCACGTTGACCCCTTAGGAGGGTTGCTAAGAGTGCCACGAGGTCGACAACACAAAGCAAGACGGTGTGAGAGCAAGCACAAGCGTGTAGCGCAAATGCGCAAAGCGTGTGAGAAGAGCGGCCAGCCGTAAACTTAAGTTCAAATTTCTAGAACTGCTCGAGTTAGGGAAAAAATTTCGCTAACCACATAGACAAACAGTCATGTGGTTGGCAGTGACCGAGACAGAGAAGATTAGCCTGCGCATTTGGTCGCCCAAAACACAGGCGTATTAACCGCACAACACCCGCAGACCTGCGCCTATAGGCCCTCTGCATCTGGTTGCGCTTAGTACAGGTCCACTGGCGCCTCGTAGGCGCACGTGGTTTTGACTGTCCACCCGCTCCGTCGTTGTCCGCTTACGAAACGTAAGGTAATGACAACAATGAAAAGAATGTTAATCAATGCAAACCACGCTGAAGAAGTGCGGATTGCCTTAGTCGATGGTCAAAAACTCTATGACCTCGATATCGAAAACAAAGCTCGCGAACAGAAAAAGGCGAGCATTTACAAAGCCAAAATCACACGAGTAGAACCTAGCCTAGAAGCGGCGTTTGTCGACTTCGGCGCGGAACGGCACGGATTTTTGCCACTCAAAGAAATTTCGCGAAGTTACTTCAAAAAACGCGGCAACGATGGTGGGTCAAGAGCGCCAATCCAAGACCTAGTTCAGGAAGGTCAGGAAATTGTCGTTCAAGTGGACAAAGAAGAACGAGGCAACAAAGGTGCCGCGCTCACAACGTTTATCAGCTTAGCTGGTCGTTACATGGTCCTAATGCCAAACAATCCGCGCGCCGGAGGTATCTCACGACGAATCGAAGGAGAGGATCGTGATGAGTTGCGTGACGCACTGGCAAAGCTAGAAATTCCAGACGGAATGGGTGTGATCGTACGGACCGCGGGTGTTGGTCGCAGTTCAGAAGAGCTGAACTGGGACTTGGACTACCTGCTACAACTTTGGGACGCGATTCAAAAGGCGACAGACGAAACAGCGGCGCCTGCCCTCCTCTATCAAGAGAACAGTGCGGTGCTCCGTGCCATACGTGACAATTTACGCCGTGATATCGGTGAGGTGCTCATCGAAGGCGAAGAAGCGTATGCGGAAGCCTCAACCTTTATTGCGCAGGTGATGCCTCACTACAAGGACAAGGTGAAGAGTTATGCGGATAGCATACCCCTATTTAGTCGCTATCAAATAGAGTCTCAGATTGAGACCGCCTTCCAGCACACCGTCAAACTGCCTTCCGGAGGCAGCATCGTCATTGACCCGACCGAAGCACTGGTCAGCATCGACATAAACTCTGCCCGTGCAACTAAGGGCGCGGATATCGAAGAAACTGCGTGCTCAACAAACCTTGAGGCCGCCGAAGAAATTGCGCGGCAGCTGCGCATCCGCGATATTGGCGGATTGATCGTGATCGACTTTATCGACATGACGAATACCAAGAACCAGCGTGCAGTGGAAAATTGCATGCGGGACGCACTGGAGGCCGACCGAGCTCGAGTTCAGGTCAGTCGTATTTCCCGATTTGGCTTGATGGAAATGAGCCGCCAACGCTTAAGACCCTCCCTCGAAGAGATCACCACGGAGTTATGTCCGCGCTGTAATGGCCAGGGTCGGATCAGAGACACCAAGTCTCTAGCTCTTGGAATCTTGCGCGTAATGGAGGAAGAAGCACTTAAAGAGCGAAGTGCCACGGTACGCACCCAAGTTCCCTTGGCAGTTGGGGCATATTTGTTGAATGAAAAGCGGCAAGACGTCGCTGACATTGAAGCGCGGACAAAAACCCACATCGTGATTATCCCAAACACGAATTTGGATACGCCGCATTATGTTGTCGAGCGATTGCGTGATGATCATGTTCAAGAAGAAGGCGAAATAGAAAGTTGGGTACTTTCCGACTTAGCAAACGAATCTAGTGAGCAGGAGATCCCGCAGGATACGCCAGTACCAGAGGCGCCAAAGCCTGCCGTGCAAACGATTCAGCCAAGCGCGCCGCCACCTCGAGCTGAGTCGCCTGTTGAAACTAACAAATCTAACGCTGGCGGCTTCTGGGGTAAGTTGGTTAAAGGTTTGTTCTCTGACGATGGGGGTGATGAAGCAACACCTGAACAAGAGAAGCCGCGTGAACGGTCGAACAATAGAACTCGACAGAACAACAACCGCAACAAAGACCCTAGGCGCGCGAAAAATAACGAGCGTAAGAACGCGGCGAAGGCGGACAGGAAAGACGAAGGGGACACCCAGGGAAGGTCTCGAAACCGAAATAAAGATGATGCACGCAAGGGTCCTCGTACGGACAAGCAAGATAATCGAGACAATCGAGATAGCAATAAGAACAAAAGCAATCGAGCAAAGGACCAAACCGATCGAGTAAAAGAACAAACCGATCGCACCGGCGACAAGAAGACTGAGCGCAGCGGAACCAAGGGCGGTGGCAGGAACGGTGCGAATAAGCAGGACAGTAAGCGCAACGAAGAACGCAAGCCTCGCGCGACCCAAGCTGAACGCCAACCTGATGATGAACAATTGAAGACCAGCAAAAGAATGCCTAAACGTGATCGTTCCGAACGACGCCAGGAGGTAGAAAGCGGTGAAAGTAGTCAGCCGAGACGTGAGAACAAGGCAGATGCAGATATTAGTTCAAAATCGACTCCAGGACGTGACGATGCGAAGAAAGTAGCTGATTCACCAAGAACAGGTGAGACACAGCCCTCTTCTCCGTCTAGCCAGGAGACCGCGGCACAACAAGAGGTATCCGAGAATCAGAACAAGCAAACTGGTGAAGCAAAAGCTGCACGTCCGCAGCGCGCCGCAAACGACCCTCGCAATCGGTCTGCAAAACCAAGCTCCGCCGCTGTGAAATCTGCCGAAGTACCTGAACCAGCGCCACCAAAGGTGGATGAAGTCGATCAAGCATCTACGACAGAAATAGAAGTTAAAGAGCCGGAACAAAAAGTTGCTGCGACAAAAGAGCCTACTGTAAGAAGTACGGCGTCAAAGGCTGAGCCAGAAAAAGCTAAAGCTGAATCCGTGATAGAAGAACCTACCCCAGAGAAGGCTCCTACAAAGGCTGCAGGCGAAGCCGAGACAGCAGAACCCCAAACCCCGGAACCTAAAGCTTTAGAATCTGAAGCTCCAGAACCGGAGGCAGCGGTAGAGCGGCCGAGCAGAGCGGCAAACGATCCCCGGGAAGTTAAACGGCGTCAGCGTGAGGCGGAGCTAAAAAGTGAAGGGGTCATTCCCGCAGGCCGTCAGGATAACAACGAGGGTTCTAGTTCTAATTGAACGCCATATAGAGCGAGAACTTCTTGCTGAATAGCGGTGGCATATGCAATGACGTCCTCTGTCGTTGCGCCACCCAAATTTACCAGAACAAGGGGCTGCTGCTGCCAACAGCCCACTTTATCAGTCGGCCTATCCTTCCATCCTGCGTGATCAATCAATTGCGCTGCCGATAGCTTGATCCCGCCTTGCACCTCATAGGCGACTAGATTCTTGAACTTTTCACGTAAGCGACTCGCGATCGACACTGTGACGACTGGATTTTTAAAAAAGCTCCCGACATTGGGTACGATCGCCGGATCAGGTAGTTTCCGTTGCCGAATTGAAGTGATGGCAGTAACGAGCGCATTTGCGTCACCGACTGAACGGTCAAATTCTGCCAATACGTCCGGATAGTCTAACCGGGGATTAAATTCTCTCGAAAGGGCCAATTGAACTGATACAACCACAAGTTCAGGCTGCGTTTTAAAAGTACTTTCTCGATAAGAGAAACCACAGTCTGATTGACTGAGAATTTGTTTTAGCCCGTGTTCATCACAAACCGTTACTGACTCGATAAAGTCTGAGATTTCTACTCCGTATGCGCCGATATTCTGAATTGGTGCTGCGCCAACCGTGCCTGGTATAAGGGCTAGATTTTCCAAGCCGTGCAATCCCTTAGAGGCGCAGTAAGTGACCAAGTCATGCCAGTTCTCCCCTGCTGCTACATCAACGTGTGGGACGCCTTGTTTGACATTGGTTTTTACTCCGCGATTTTTCATGACGGCTACGAACTCTGCGACTTCATACTCGGGGACAATATTGGAACCTGCGCCGATTGCGCGGAACGGCAAACCGAGGTCGTCTGCCATCTCACGCAGACGGCGCACGTCTTCTATCGATGTGGCAAGGCCACCGGCTTGCGCATTTGCGGGCAAGTTAAGTGTGTTCGGTATTGGATAACTCATCCATCGTTCCGATATATCGAAAAGTAATATTTATGCGTTCACTAGTTTGTGTTTTTCTTTTGGGTAATTGATGACGGCGGAAGCCGTCGAAAGCTAACAGCGATCCGTGCGCCAAATCGAGGGATTCCGGGTCGCTGCCATGTTCGGACTTAATCCTAAAAGTCCTCACGGCACCCAAACTGAGTGAGGCAATTTGAGGATTTGTGCCTTTTTCTGCATCCCGGTGCCAACCCATGTGATCCGATCCAGATCTGTATCGATTAAGAATGGCGAAATTAAAGGCATGATTTAGTCGTGTGCAGACACGATCGCGTATAACACTCAGGCTATCAGGCCAACCTTTGCCTTCGTGATCCAAGCCTGTGTAGCGATACCCAATTCCTTCGTCTCCAAACCATGCTGTTAGCCTTGGAACGACTTGATTTCGACCGAAAATCTGAAACGTCTCTCGCTGCCAAATGACATTACTGTCACAGCTTAGCCACTCATAAAGGTCGTCAGCGTCACGTGCGGACAGGAAGCTCGGATCATATGCTTCAATCAAGCCCATGCTGATCCGCCCAAATGGCCCTGACCCGTTCTAAATCTTCCTGTGTATCGACCCCGCCTGGAACGGGTTCCTCGGCATCAATCACGTGGATTGAATGACCGGCTTCTAACCACCGAAGTTGTTCCAATTTTTCCGTTTGTTCAAGATGACTATCAACGATATCCGTAAACTGCTTCAACGCAGATACACGGAACGCGTAGATTCCTATATGGCGACGTGCATGTTCGAGAGAGGCAGAAACATCTGTGCTGTCTCGATTAAAAGGAATTGCTGCGCGCGAAAAATACATCGCGTTGCCACTTGATTCGGTGACGACTTTAACAATGTTTGGGTTGTGAAAATCCTCTATGAGAGTTATCTGTTCGGCAACAGTGGCGAGATCATGACCGTGACCCATATCCTCTATGAGTCTCGTGACGAGCTTTGGCGGGAACAACGGTTCATCACCCTGTACGTTGACCACAATGTCGTCGTCTAACCAACCCCGCGCCACCGCCACCTCTTTGACTCGATCAGAACCTGATGCATGATTTGGATCGGTCATCAGTGCTTCATACCCGGCGTTTGTAACTACATCGAAAACGGCATCGGCATCGACTGCGGCTATGACAGATTCGCAATCGATTTTGGCCGCTCGTTCTAGTACTCGTACAATCATGCTCTGCCCACCGATATCGGCCAACGGTTTGTTAGGTAGCCTTGTGGAAGCAAGTCGAGCAGGGACAACAATGTGGGCGCGCATACGCATACTTATGCGGGTAAGTCGTGTTGCGGGCGAATAGCCTGATGTTCAAGCAACGCCTGCAGTCGCTGTAATGCTTCTGCTGGAAGTTCGACACTTACCCGTAAAAACCAAACTTGAGGAAACTGCTGTTCAAGATTTTTCAACTTCGCTGCATCTTTCTCTGTGCAAACTACCGGAACTTCATCGGCGAAAATGACTTCCTCGCCCTTGTAGTCATGGTGATCTCGATATACATGTTGCGCGACGCCAAGACCGAGTTGGTGCAGGGTCGTAAAGAATCGGCCTGGGTTTCCAATGCCACAAACAGCGTGGACATTCTGGTGTAAACCAACAAATTCCTCCGGCGTAAGCCATTCATTAGTTGTCACATTTACAAAACCATCGGCTTTCAATGTCATCACTGACTCATTTTGAACGAGGTTACTTGGCTCACCATTTGCAATGACCCAATCGACTTCGTTGAGCCTTGAAACGGGTTCCCGCAATGGTCCAGCAGGTAATAATCTTCCGTTGCCTACACCACGAGTTCCATCGATTACGGCAATTTCGATGTCTCGTGCCATGGCGTAATGCTGCAGTCCGTCATCAGAAATGGCTATATCGCACGCTTGAGTCTCGAGCATCCGGAGACCCTTCACGCGATTGGCACACATTGCTATTGGGCAGCCTAGCCGATCTCGCAACTGCACACCTTCGTCAGAGTATCGCTCTGGATCTGCTGCACTTGGTATGAGTGTACCTTCCTTGCTAAGTTTGCCTCCGTATCCGCGCATGACGATCCCTGGCGAAAAACCCATCTCGCGGAGAGTTTCAACTAGCCAGGCAACGACGGGTGTTTTGCCCGTGCCGCCTACTGTTATGTTACCGACCACAATTACGGGTAAGCGGGTTCGGCCGGGATTACCAACTTTCGTCAATTTCTTTTGACGACGCTTTCTTGCGCTGTCATATATCCAGCTGAGCGGGACGAACAAACGAAGCCACCAAGCGCCCTGATACCAAGCGCGACTTAATCCCAATGCAGACTTTTCAAAAGACTCCACCTTGGGTAATGACATACCAAAAGATATACCTTCCTTCTTGGGTCGTTTGCTTGGACTACTGCCTGATCGGTCATCTTGAAACTGTGCCTGGTACAATTCGCCGTAGTGCCCGCCCGCATTGATAAGCTCTTGGTGTTGGCCAGACTCGACGATCGCCCCGTTTTCCATGACTAGAATTACGTCCGCAGATTCTACGGTTGATAGCCTGTGAGCGATGACGATCGTTGTTCGCCCCGCCATAACTGCATCAAGGGCAAACTGAATGTGCCTCTCCGATTCGTTGTCCAAGGCTGAGGTTGCTTCATCGAGAATAAGGATGGGCGCGTCTTTCAGTAACGCGCGAGCAATAGCAACGCGCTGCCGTTGACCTCCAGACAATAAGACGCCGTCATCACCCGCAACGGTATCCAGTCCGTCGTTGAGGTCGTTAATGAACTCGTCCGCATGAGCTTGCTCTATTGCACTCTGTATATCTGCCTCGCTCCGTTCAGCGAGGTCTCCGTAGGCAATGTTGTTGCGCAGCGTGTCATTGAAGAGGGTCACCTGCTGCGAAACGAGTGCGATATGGTTCCGTAGCTCCTTGAGGTCGATGTCTCGGACATCGCGTCCATCGATACGGATACGACCCGAATCGATTTCGTAGAAGCGTGGGATTAGAGAGGCCAGCGTTGTCTTGCCACTGCCAGAACGACCCACTAAGGCAACTGTCTGACCAGCCTCGATGTTCAAATTGATATTGTTAAGGACAACCTTTTCAGTGTCGTACTGAAATTTAACCTCTTCGAAGGAGACTGAGCCCTCAACGGTGCGTAACTCATCTGTGCCTTCATTCTTTTCGCTATTTTCATCTAGTTGGGTAAAAACGTCTTCAGCTGCCGCAAGACCCCGTTGTAATTTTGCGTTCACCTCCGATAACTTCTTGACGGGTCGTCCCAACAGACCTGCTAATCCTAGGAAGGCTACTGCATCACCAGGTGTCATCTCAGCGTTACGATCTGAAAGTAGCCAGATCAAAATACAAAGTGCGACCGAGATGATCAGTTCGTTGAGCTGCGCGGAATTTACCTTCGTTATCGCCATCTTCAAGTTTTGCTGGCGATTTACTCGACTAAATCGGTTGAAACGTCCATGTTCGTAGTCTTGTCCTCCAAAGGTTCTCACCACGCGATAACCCGAAACTGCTTCAGAGACCACGTGGGTAACGTCGCCCATCGAGTTTTGGATGCGTCGACTGATGCGCCGAAAACGGCTAGACGCAAAGACGACGACTAGTGCTAGGAGCGGCATGGTCGCGAAGAACAACAACGTCAGCTGCCAATCTATCCAGAGCATCGTGCCCAGATATACGATGATCTTAAGTCCATCCTGGAAAAGTGAACGCAGAGCATCGGTACCAGTATCTCGAAGTTGCGCCACGGTGAAAGTTATGCGACTTACGATATGACCTTGTGTATTCGCATCAAAATAAGCGCTCGGTAGCGTTAGGATTTTGTTAAACAGTGCGTCCCTGAGATTGAACACGACGTTAAAGGAGATTCGGGCAATGAGGGATTCGCCAAAAACGGTACCGAGGGCACGCACCGAAGCAGCCGCTAGCATGGACAAAGGAATGACCGCCATATTTGAACTGTCGATGCTATCCCACTCATCGATCAACTGTCCGAGTAGGCGCGCGAAATAGGCTTCCGCACCAGCGGCAGCTAGAAAACCAACGATCGATAGAACCAAGAGGTACCAGTACGGAGCGACGTATCTCAGGAGGCGCTTGTACGTGGTCCAGTCAGATGATTCTTGGGCTGGATCCCCTATTTCAATCTTCCTCTTCGGGTTGTTGAGTCGTGATACTAATCTGGGTCAAACCAACACTTCCCGCGGCGTCCATTGCTCGTACAACTGCCTGGTGTGCAGCGTTCGCATCGGCTGTGATAATCACACGAGGACTCTCTTGTGGATCGCGAACATCCGCTAGTGCCCGTACCAGTGTTTTCTTGTCATTGTTTACTAGCATCCTGCCGCTTACGGCGTATTCACCTTGACGATCAATCACAATTTCGATCGTTTCCGGGGCAACTTCCTGTGGTTCACCACTTGCTTCAGGAAGATCAAGCTTTAGCTGGGTCTCGCGAACGAATGTCGTCGAAACCATGAAAAAGATCAGTAACAGAAAGACGACATCAATCAACGGCGTTAACTCAACCGTCGCTTCATGTCGGCCACGCCTTCTCTTCGCCATGCTAAGTTTCTACCGGCTCATCGAAGAGAATTTCGCCATTACCATGCACCATGTCAACGAACTTGCTGGCCTCGTTCTCGACATCAACGATCATTTCGTCCACGCGGCGTAGAAAAATCCGATGAAAGATCAAAGCGGGTATTGCGACGGACATCCCAGCAGCAGTGGTAATCAGTGCGGTGGATATACCGCCCGCAAGGACATTCGCGTTACCCGCGCCTTCCGCCAACAAGGAATCAAATACGTCAATCATGCCTACCACTGTACCTAGGAGACCAAGCAGAGGAGCGATAGAGGCAATAATCCCCAAAGCCGTCAAATATCGTTCTAGTTCGTGGTTGACTTGGATCGTTGCCTCTTCCATCGCCTCTTTCATGATCTCGCGACCACGTTTAGTGTTTACGACGCCTGCGGCTAGGACCTGACCCAGCGGTGAATTCGTCCGTAAATCTCGGGATTTTTGCTGGTCAAAATCGCCCTGTTTAAAATTGTTCCATGTTTGTGCTAGCAGGTCTCTGGGAAGGATTCTGCTACGCTGCATTGACCAAAGGCGTTCGACAGAAATTGCGGCGGCGACCACACTACAAAGTAGTATGGGTACCATCAACCAACCGCCCGCTTGAACTATTTCGAGCACTTATTCACCTCTTGTACGCTTGTCTGTTTAATCGAAACTCGTCACCGGTTGGACTGCTACCATGTACATCCACGCCCAGTGATTGGCCAGCATGAGTGAATCAATCCGTCATTTTCTTTCACCCAATAGAAGTCATGCAAGTTAACTGTCGGGTCACAGTGCGGGGTTACTAACTCCACAACGTCACCGAGCTTGAGACTTTGCATTGATTCTTTGCTGAGGAGGACACCATGTTCATCGCCAGCAAAACGAAACTTTGTGTTCGCAAGTTCGTCAACCGCTGCTGGAACTGTGTCAGAGGCCATCGACTTGAATCCCGCATCTACTGTCATCGCACCATTCATGGGTTGCGATATGGTTGTCGTCGCGATTGTTAGCGAGACGTCAAAGTCCAGAAACCGATCGTTGTGCTCTCCTCCGATGCGGCGATACTCCTCGTCCATAAAAATGAAGCTGCCCACTTGTAGATCGGTGATCGAATCTACTTCGATATCAATGTTAAAAGTGCCAGTACCGCAGCCGGTCACAATGTCGAAGTTAATGCCTTCTGCTCGGACGTTCTCAATTCTCTCACTGACTTGCGACCATAAGCTGAGCGATGCCTCGCGTCGATCTGCGAACCCTTCAATGTGCATCACGTGCCCGGCATAAAATTGGAACCCCCGGAACCCTAGCCGCTCGTCATCGTTAATCTTGTTAATAAGCTCGAGGACAGTCGCATCTTCCCGGACTCCTGTGCGACCCATGTTGACGTCGAGATCGATCAATATATCCAACCGATTTTCGGATGCTATGCCACTCTGCAATTGGTTTAACCCGACCAAGCTATCGACGACGATCATCAGCTGATGTCCTTCACTCGCTAGTCGATCCAAAATCGCAACTTTCCCAGGGGTCGTGATTGGCGAGGTAATGAGAATATTGTCGACACCGGCACCGGTCTGCGCTACCGCCTCCGAAACCTTCGCAACGCACACGCCAACGGCACCCGAAGCTACTTGTGCTTTGGCAATTTCGGGACATTTGTGCGTTTTAGCGTGAGGTCGAAAGCCTTTTCCGTGAGCGGCAACATGTGCAGCCATCTTGGCTAAGTTTGACGAGAAAAGGGATCTGTCTAAGACCAGCGCAGGGGTGGGCAGGTCTAGAACCCTAACTGGCTCAGGTAGGTCAATTGGCCCAGTTGGGCGTGAACGGATTTGATCGAACAAAAATGGTTCTTGCATCCGCGTATTCTATTGATTCAGCTGCTGCAGTTCAGAAATTTTTGATAGTAATAGTTTGTGGCTTCGACAAATCCATCCACTGAGCCACAGTCGAAGCGACGACCTTTGAATTTGTATGCCATAACGCAACCTTGATTCGCCTGAGTCAGGAGCGCATCGGTAATCTGGACCTCGTCGTTTTTACCGGGCGGAGTTGCTCTGATTAAGTCGAAGATGTCGGGCGTTAAGATATAACGTCCGATAATTGCCAGGTTGCTTGGCGCATCTTCCGGGTTCGGTTTTTCGACCATATCGGTAACCCGCATTAATGTGTCCGAAATAGTTTCACCGGCAACAATTCCGTAATTAGACGTTTGGTCTACTGGAACTTCTTCAACCGCCACGATGCTGCAGCGAAATTGGTTGTACAGGCTTACCATCTGACTCAAGACACCGGCCTCGTCCCCGCCTATGCAGAGGTCATCTGCGAGCACCACGCCAAACGGCTCATCACCTATGATGGTTTGTCCCGTTAAGATTGCGTCGCCCAATCCGCGCATGGCGATTTGGCGGGTATAAGAAAAAGTGCAGTCTTCGAGCAAAGTCCGAATGCCCAACAAAGCTCGCTCTTTGCCTGTACCTGCTATTTTGTCTTCCAGTTCGTAGTTCACGTCGAAGTGATCTTCGATAGCACGCTTGCCCCGCCCCGTCACAAAACCAATATCGGTCAGCCCAGCTTCATGGGCTTCTTCGACACCATACTGGACAAGCGGTTTATCTAAGATCGGCAGAATTTCTTTCGGCATAGCCTTCGTGGCTGGTAGGAAACGCGTGCCGTATCCGGCGACTGGAAATAAACACTTTTTGATCATTGCATCCCTTTAGTGATCATACGTTCTTCTTTATGTCTTGAATTTTTTATGTCTTGAATTTTCCCGCACTCGAATGGAGGCGGTTTTCAATTGCAGAATTGTACTTGAAATCGACGTGGTCAATGCAGGCTGACAGCATTGAGAATCGTTGGGATGATCACCCTGTCACTAGATTAGTGTGACTTAAAGCAGGCTCATTTGCGCGGCAGGGAAACTGCTTACGCGATGGTTTGTCCTTCTCTTGTCATATCTGTCGTCATACCCGTCGTTTACTTGCCTACTTCTAACTTGCTCGCCAACCAATTGGCAGCTGTATTCGTCCGTAGATGAAGTTTCTAAGGCAATTTGCTTGCGTAAAGAAGCTAAAAGGTGCTCGCAGATAGCATGTCCGACGGGTTTGGATTGAATTGATTTGGTTGGACCTACTTCAATTAATTCCGCCTGCCGCAATTCCGAGTGGGTGAAAATTGGTCTCTGGGATGGAGTTTCTTTGCCTCTGCGAACATATGCTGAGCACAAATATGCCTCTCTGAGGTCATCAGAGAGGCGAATCGCCGCTTGCATATGTTCGTCAATAGCGCGGGCTTTAGAGCCAGACTTTATTGGTATTTGTTTCTTTGGTATTTGTTTCTGTGGCCTCTGTTTCTGCGGCCTCTGGTTCTGTGGGCTCTGGTTCTTGGAGTTCTGGTTCTTGGAGCTCTGGTTCTTGGAGCTCTGGTTTTTGGAGCTCTGTTTTTTGGAGATAGGCTGAGTAGAATCTTTGGTGAAAGATTGAAGACTCAGACTGCCGTCTGCCAAGACGGCATCGAGTTCATGGATAGTTTTTCTTTTTACACCAGTCATAACTGTAAATATAACCAGTACTGTATATATTTACAAGGACCGGCAGCGGTAGGGTTAGGCTGCTGAGAGTTCCATTTCTTTACCGTTCCAATGGCAATTTATATGCTCTTTTCCAGTAAACGTACCTAGCAGCAATTCATTGGCGAGTGGATCCTCTACTAATCGTTGGAACGCCCGTTTGAGGGGGCGCGCACCATAAACCGGGTCGTAACCGGCTGCAGCAATTTGTTGTAGCGTGGCATCATCCAACACTAGGCAGAGCCCTTGTTCCGCTAGGCGTTCGTTGAGCGCGCGCACATGAAGCTTCGCAATTTGGGCTATTTCGTCCCGTTGCAGCGGCTCGAATACAATCAAGTCGTCAATTCGATTAATGAACTCGGGCCGGAAGTGCTGCCCTACTACACTCATGACCGCATCTTTCAATGTGGTTGCATCTGGGCTGCCATCTGCGGCATTGGTGAGCGCTTGTATGGCGTCCGAACCCAGGTTTGAGGTCATGACTAATACTGTGTTGCGAAAATCCACCGTACGACCATGGCCATCGGTAAGACGTCCGTCATCGAGTACCTGTAGGAGGATATTAAAAACGTCCGCGTGGGCCTTTTCGATCTCATCCAGTAGGATCAAGGAATAAGGTCGACGCCTAACAGCTTCTGTTAGGTATCCGCCCTCTTCATATCCCACGTAGCCTGGAGGCGCACCGATCAACCGAGCCACCGAATGCTTTTCCATAAACTCTGACATATCGATCCTGATCATCGCATCTTCACTATCGAAGAGAACTTCAGCCAGGGCCTTGCATAGTTCTGTCTTGCCGACCCCAGTTGGACCCAAGAACATAAACGATCCGTTTGGCTTTGCCGGATCCGCTAACCCTGCTCTGGAACGTCGAACTGCTTGTGACACGGAGTTGATAGCTGGATTCTGACCAATGACCCGTTGGTGGAGTAGTGTCTCAAGACCGAGCAGCTTATCTTTTTCACCCTCGACTAGCTTAGCCACCGGGATGCCGGTCCAATTTGCGACGACCTCGGCAATCTCAGTTTCACTAACTTTGTTGCGTAATAGCTTTGTATCTTGTCCGTTAGATTCATCGGCGGGTTCGACCAATTGTGCTTCCAATTCAGGAATCACGCCGTACTGAAGTTCGGACATGCGAGCCAGATCTGACGCGCGGCGTGCTTTTTCAAACTCAATGCGAGCCTGTTCCAACTCTTCTTTGACATCAGCAGAGCCACGCAATGCTGCCTTTTCCGAGAGCCAGACTTTTTCAAGCGCATCGTATTCCGACTGTAGTTCAGCCACCGAGCTATTCAGGTCAGCCAATCGCGCATGGCTAGCCTCGTCCGTCTCCTTTTTAAGTGCTTCGACTTCCATTTGCAGTTGAATCAGGCGACGGTGCAGACGATCCATAGACTCCGGTTTTGAATCCATTTCCATCCGAATTCGACTAGCTGCTTCATCGATGAGGTCGATGGCTTTGTCCGGTAACTGACGATCTGTTATGTATCGGTGAGACAGTTTTGCCGCCGCAACGATTGCTGGATCGGTTATATCTACCCCATGATGGACCTCATAACGTTCTTTCAAACCACGGAGAATCGCGATCGTATCTTCCTGGCTTGGCTCATCGACTAAGACTTTTTGGAATCGTCGTTCTAAGGCTGCATCTTTTTCGATATAAGTGCGGTACTCGTCCAGCGTTGTCGCACCAACACAGTGCAACTCGCCACGCGCCAGGGCAGGTTTCAGCATGTTCCCTGCATCCATTGCGCCATCGGCTTTCCCTGCGCCAACCATCATGTGCAGTTCATCAATAAACAGGATGACATTGCCTTCTTGTTTCGAAAGATCGCTTAGAACCGACTTCAGCCGTTCTTCGAATTCGCCGCGAAATTTTGCACCCGCGATCAACGCACCTAGATCGAGAGACAGTACCTTCTTGTCTTTGAGCGTGTCTGCGACTTCGCCGTTTACGATTCTCTGTGCTAAGCCTTCGACGATGGCAGTTTTGCCGACACCTGGCTCACCGATTAAAACAGGATTGTTTTTAGTACGCCGTTGCAGAACCTGCACTGTTCGACGAATTTCGTCGTCTCGGCCGATAACGGGATCCAACTTCCCGCTCGTGGCTCGTTCTGCTAGATCAATGGTGTACTTTGCCAAAGCGCTCTCATCACTGTTCTCAAAATCACCATCATCAGCTTTGATTTGGATGGCGGCCTCAAGACCAGGACCCGTCGCACCACAAGCCGAGAACAATCTACCCACAGTTTCGTCTTGCACTAACGCAAGCAACACCCTCTCAACACCAGCCAAAGATTCCCCAGCATTTCGAGCGAGCACATCCGCCTTGGCGAGGGTTTTTTGGAAGGCGTTGGAAACACGTATTTCTTGATTACTCCCACTAACCTCGGGTAATTGCCCTAACTGTTCTTGCGCTTGTGAACGCAGAGTTACGACGTCCCCTCCAGCTCTAGCAACGATTGAGGCAGCAGCGCTATCGGTTTGTTCAAGAACCGTATTGAGCAGATGTACAGGTTCGATTTGCGAATGATTGGAACCTAACGCCAGAGATTGCGCATCCGCAATCGCGGCCTGCATCGTTTCCGTAATTTTTCAATACGCATACAATTCTCCGTACTTAGTATCAGTCTAGCTTGCTCATACAAGACCGGGACTTACTGAATTTCGTCCTGTTACAATGTGGTCGATTTAACGTAATTCAACCATGCAGAAATTGAACGAAAAACGCGCAGCACCCCGGATCAAGCTACCACTGCTTGTAGAACTCTCTCACGCAACGCTGGGTACTGTGGAGGTTACGGCCCGCGATGTTTCTGACGGCGGCTTATTCGTTGAATTGGAGGCTACCGAACTCACTACAGGTGCGCAGGCGAAAGTTAAGTTGCGCTCCACCCACATCGCGGAGTTTCAGCACACACCCACCGTGGATGTTCGTGTCACCCGAGTTGCGGAAGATGGGGTCGCCTTAGAATTCAAAAACAAGACAGCGCAACATCTATGGTCGAGTGTCGAACGTCTCCGCGACGAGTTGGAAGTCGGTAAAGACTATTTTCAAATTTATCAGCTTGCTGTGGCAGTTAATTCGGAGCGCGGTATGTTGCTGGTTCAACAGCATGGGAAATGGACCTTTCCAGGCGCCTATTTGGAAGTACCGGATCAAGCTACTGATACGTTGCATGAGGTTTGTCGGAATGAACTGGGAATAACCCCCACCAAAGATCTGCAACCGTTACTGGCTCGCACCCTGACGCATATGTCATTGCCGGAAGCGGCTACCTTTTGTATCGCATACCTCGTAGAAACTACAGATCTACGACCGCAACCAGCCACCAAGGATTGGCGTTGGATTCGCAAAGTGACGGAGTTTAGCGACATCACGGTTGCTTTCGACCTAATACGAGAAGTTGGCGAACTCGTGCTCTCAAATCTCGATAAAGCTCGCGATCCTCGCGCATAGCCTGTAGGGCTAAACCAATACAGATAGTGAAAGGTTGCTGCCTATAGCGAAGTAATTCTCTGACAATCGCGTTCAGGGCGAGATATCCAACTAGTACTTTACGTGGCGTTTGATCGGCAAGTAAGTATCTAGCAAGTGGTTGCGATGGGTCGACAATCGTTTGTCCTTCGACTCCCACAAAATCGCGCCTGAACTATATGTCCAAACAAGTTTTGCGCCGCGGCGCCGATAGCGCGAAACGACTTCAGTCGCGGGATGGCCATATCGATTTTGAAATCCAGAACTAAAAACAACTACATCAGGATTGAGTGATTTAACGAAAGCCGGATGAGATGATGTTTTGCTTCCATGGTGTGGTGCTGCCAAAAAATCTATATCGCGTGGTATGTGTTTTTTTAGCGCCAGCTCTGTTGCACGCTCGATATCGCCAGAAAGATAAGCGCTCGCCGTGTCTGATCTAATGAGCAGCGTGCATGACCCAGAATTGCGATCTCGGCTCGCTTCATCCCTGAGCAATAGGAATGTGACCCCATCCCATCGCCACGTGTCCCGATGTTTACAACCAGTCAAAGATATCTGCTCGGCGTGTGGAAACGCCTCCGCAATGGCGCCTGCCCCACCACTATGGTCAATGTCCTCGTGACTTACGATTAGACGGTCAAGCCGAAAAGAGCCTGTAGCCCGCATCGCTGGTAAAACGATTTCACGACCGGCATCGAAACCTGAAGGAAATGCCGGTCCCGCGTCGAAGACTAAACGGTGATGTGCTGTATCAATTATTGCAGCACTACCTTGACCAACGTCGAGTGTATAAACACGGAACTCAGCCCATTCAGGCATCGGTGGAAGTTTGCCTAGCACTAGTGACCAACCGCTGATGACGATGAGCCGAGATCGCAGCGATATGGGTATTAGACAGAGCGCTGCTAGCAACATACTGAAGATCACTCCTGACCACCCAATCCCACTTATGACAATCGGATTAGTCGTGACGAGCATCTCAAGAAAGGTCATAACTAAGTGTAAGCAGTAGTCTGCGACCAACAAGACCGGCTGACTAACATTATCACTGAATGTGGCTGCGAGGTGGCCAAGCATCGATAGTGGGATAACGATAGTGGACATGAGCGGCACAACAACGATGTTGGCTACTGGACTGATCGCCGGTGTCGCGTTTACAAAAAACGAGGTAGCTGGAGTGACTCCGACAAAAATTGCAGCCTGCAAAATGCAAAGCGAAAAGATCCAAGTTGCACGCCGCATCCGGTGCGCGAAGGTGAACAATAGGATCGCAACTGCAGTAAACGATAGCCAAAATCCTACCTGCAGAAACGTATAGGGCAACAGCGCGAGGACTGCACACCAAGCAAAACCCAACAAGTATTGCGATGGTATGGATCTCAAGCTGGCGTACGCGATCAAGCCGACGGCGAATGTAGCGCCAGCACGGAGCACGGGTGCTTGTAAGCCAACGCTCCAGCAATAGTAAATTACCGAGAAACCAGCAGCGCCAACCATCACGTAGCGAATCAAACACATCCTGCTCAAGCGCGGTGTCATCCGTACTACTAGATTCAGTAGGAGCATGACCATCCCAGCCAACACCCCGATGTGTAGACCAGAGACCACCATAAGATGGACCGTGCCAGTGTTCCGAAAGAGACGCCACTCGTCATCGGTCACGTTTTGTCGCACGCCGGTCGCGACTGCGCGCAATATGCCTGCGTGTAAAAGGACGGATGGTTCAGACTTTTTTTCCATCAGGTCATTAGTCTTAAACTCTTTGATGTAGCCCGTTGCTCGGACATTCTGGCCAAGTAACCAAAGCCTGCGGCCAGGCACACCTGGGTTTATGCTACCCCAAGGTCGGCGTAATTTAGCGGTTATCCAAAGCTCTGCTCCTCGCATCAAAACCTGTTCGGTCTGATAACTGCCAAGCCGTACATTTTGTCCAACCAAGGCTCGACACTCGCTATCCAGCACAAGAGCGCTGATAGACTGATGCTTCGGGTGTTGTTTGATGTCTTGAACGCGAATCAAAAATTCAACATGCTCTCCAACCGCGCATGGGGCAAGTGGCCCAGCGGCGGACATAAACCAGAGAAAAACTCGTAATAGGCAAGCACCCAGCAAAAGTAGCCAAACTAAGCTTCGCAATAGCGTGAGGGTGGTTGATCGCCGAATTATCAATAGCTTGTCACCATCCGCCAGCTACAATGTGTTTATGCCAGAAAAACGCTTCCTTAAATATCTGCCAACCCGCCGAGAACTACTACAGAGCCGACCCTTGCGGCCCATATCTCATCTCCTACAAATGGAAGAAATATGGCATATGAATCGCCGCTCGGTTTCCGGCGCATTCTTTATTGGCTTGTTTGCAGCGTTCCTACCCCTTCCTGGTCAAATGATTATTGCGGCAGTTTTAGCGATCGCGACGCGGTGCAATTTACCCATCTCGGTAGGGTTAGTTTGGCTAACGAATCCTGTAACAATTCCGCCCATGTTCTACTTCACCTATCGCCTAGGCGCTTGGTTGTTGAACATGGAGCTAGAAACCGAAAGCATCGACTTAAGCGTGCAATGGCTGTGGGACAATTTTGGTCAAATTGGATGGCCATTACTGTTTGGCTCGGTGGTTTCAGGCTGGGTAGTCGGAGTGACAGGGTTCGTCGTTACTCGCGTTCTCTGGCGATTTCAGATCATCAGCCGGTGGCGAGAACGACGAGAAAGACGCAGGCAACGCCGTTAATGGAGACTTTCAACCGGGTCTAGTCGAGCTGCACGTTGGGCTGGCAAGAGAGCCGCGGTCAGACAGATTGATAAAGTTAACGCGCTAATAACAAGCAAGTCCACTAATTGGACACGGACGGGAATCTCTACAAAAAATGATCCGTCTAGCAAGTGCATACCACTCACGAGCTCTATAGCAGCCATTATTTGGTTGATGTAAATACTTGAAATCAGTCCAAGGGCTAGACCCAAGGCAGTCCCTGAGACACTGACTATGGCACCCTGAAAAAAGAACAACCGCCGAATCAAGTTTGGTTTCGCACCCATGGTTCGCAAAATCGCAATGTTCTGGCGTTTATCTTCAACAAGCATTGATTGACCGGCAATAATGTTGAACGCGGCTATCGCGACGACTAAGAGAAGCAAAACAAACATCATCGATTTTTCCAGTTGCACCGCTTGAAATAGCTCTCCATATCGAGTCTCCCAGGACGAGACTGGAATGTCTGCAGCGTTGGCTTGGAGAGTTGCAACCAATTGACCGGCGAGCATCGGGTCCTGTAGCTGGATCTGCAATCCAAGCTCACCCATTGCTCGCCATTGATCACTGCTAAGTTTGTTGAGATTGATCACGACTAGCGAATAGTCCGTTTCTGCGCCGAAAGAGAACTCGCCTTCCAGCTCAAAACTAAGGATCTTTGGTTGCACCGCACTCGTCGATACGTCGACTGTCATCAACCTAACCACATCGCCTTGTTGAGCCCGCAACATGCGCACGAGAGGCGCACCCATTACTATGCCGTTGGCGTTTTGCTTCAGGCGTTTGATGACGTCTACGGATAAACCATCGATCAGCGTTTGCTGGCTTTCACTGTCTGGATCAATGCCATACAAGTTAATTGGGTACACCCTGCCCCTAGAGTTGAGCGCGCCAAGACCCTGAAAGTATGGGGAGACTTTGGCACTTTCCGGTACCTTCGCGGCGAGCTCTGGCCCCAAGATTTCGGTATTTACTGTGACATGGGGGATTGTGCTCAATAACCGTGTCCTTAACTCATGGTCAAAGCCGTTCATAACGCTGACAACGACTGTGAGAATCGTCACGCCAAGTATCAATCCGACAAATGAAACCCATGTTACGAAGCGGGCAAAGGCATTTGACGAATGAAACAGCAGCCGGTTGGCCAGATGTAATGACAGCATCAACTTAAGTCAGGATGCCATCGGCAAGCCTGACAACCCGGGAAAAGCTTGGTAAGGCACTTGGGTCGTGGGTCACTACTAAGAACGCGCAACCATGTTCGGCGCTCATTGTATGCATGAGCTCAATAACTTGGGCAGCAGTTTCAGCATCAAGATTTCCGGTAGGCTCATCAGCCAGGATGATTTTGGGATCACCTGCGAGAGCCCGCGCAACTGCAACACGCTGTCGTTCGCCGCCAGAGAGTTGATGCGGCAAATGGCCTAAGCGATTTTTAAGACCGACTTCTGAAAGTAGATGTGCTGCGTTATCCTCAGCTGTAGGACGATCATTGCCATCGATTCTCAACGGCATTGCGACATTTTCAAGTGCCGAAAATTCTGGCAGCAAGTGATGATTCTGATACACAAATCCCATCGAATGGCTTCGAACACGCGCGCGAGTGTCGTTGTCAGCGCTGGCCAGATCTACACCGTCAACCAAAACGGAACCCTTGTCTGGCGTGTCCAAACCCGCGAGAACATGCATTAGCGTACTTTTGCCGGAGCCTGACCTGCCAACGACGGCAACTTGTTCTGCGCGAGCTAACTCAAAATTTAAGCCGCCAAGAACCGGGATCTCGAGGTCCCCTTGGATGTAGTTCTTGTGTAGATTTTCGGCCTTCAACACGGCGCCAGATTCGGTGTTCATCTAGTTCTACTATTCATGAGCCAAGATGCGGCTCGGTTCAAATTTCGTCGCTCTTCGAGCAGGCACGACAACAGCCATGACTGCCAGCAACATTGATGTCCCAGCGATGGTGAGCAGATCGACAACCCTGACATCGACCGGTAAGTACGCAATGAAATATTGCGACATAAGCTCGACCCCGAAACCCTCTGACAACGTAGTGAACGCAATAGGGATTACCCACGCTAGCCCAACGCCAAGCGCGAGACCAATACAAATTCCAGCCGCCGCCAATGAACCGCCTAAGACTAGAAACAGCTGCATAATGTTGTCTGACTGCATACCAAACGTACTCATAATGGCAACGTCTTCGCGACGTCGCTCTACGATCATGATGAGACCCGAAACTAGGTTAAAAGCCGCAACTGCGACCAGGAATGAAAGGAGGACGAGCATCGTGAGCTTCTGCACGGCTATAGCCTGGTAGAGTGGACCGTACGTGTCCATCCACGTATCTATCCTGACTTCTTCGCCATAAGTCGAGCGCAACAGTTCCAATGCGGGTGCGACAGTAAATAGATCGTCGAGCCGTACATGGGTTTTGGTGTTCTGGGCACCGCGAAAAAGTTTGAGCGCCGTTTCCCGCGTAGTAAATACGGCAAGGGAATCGAGTTGCGAACTGCTGTCGACGATGTCGGCGATGAACATTTCTCGCTGCCTGGGAACGGGTCCTGCAGCGGTCGTGGGTCCAGTTGGCAATATGAGACGCAAGGTGTCCCCTACCCCAACACCCAACTCTTCAGCGAGAACAGATCCTAGCACTACGCTGAAGCGTCGTTCTTCCAAAATTCCTAAGTGACCGCTTTGAGTGAACTTCGCGATGGCCGAAACACCACTGTAATTAGCTGGATCGATGCCAGTCAACTGAGCACCTTTGAGCTTCTTGTTGGCTGTTAGGAGTACGCTTCCTTCGACGACCAGCGCAACGCCTACTATTCCAGCTGCTGCGTCGGGTTCAAGAGGTTGTGGCCGTGAGACTTCTCTATGATGCACCTTGATGCTGGGTAGAAGTGCCATCACCCTCTCGCGAAGCTCTCGCTCAAAGCCGTTAACCACAGAAATGACGATTACAAGGACTGCCACGCTGATCGCGAGACCGAGCAACGCAAGACGTCCTACACCTGTCACGGTGCGGCTCGTGGCGCGCAAGTAGCGCAGTGCAATGGTCCACGAGAGTTTTTGTTGACTTCTACTAGACTTAAGCATGAATCGAGATCGAAGAGAATCGTTGCGCATATCTATCAGCCTGCCGTTTGAATGGCAACGCTTCGATCGGCTGCCGAAACAGCTGGAACTCGAAGAGGTTTTTGGTTTGAACAAGCATTTAGATACGGCGGATCAAGGGCGCTTGAGTGAAATTGGGGCTGGGCTCGAGCAATGTCTCACTGTTCTACCGCCGGAAATGCAGCGTGCGACCCAACTTCTTAGTGAAAAAATAGACATTCTCTTTGAGAGCCTTACTGCACCAACGCCGCCTGTGGTTCAACCCGTTAGTCTTTCGCACGAAGGTGTTAGCTTCGAACGCTCGTCAGTAGCGGGTTGCGCGGCCTTGGAAATCGGTGATTATATCGGAGTCCGACTAGTGTTGGCTTGTGGACAATTGCTTTGCCCTGCGAAAGTTACGAACGTCGATCAATCGACCGCTGGGGCTAAGTTTCAACTTCGCCCTGTCCAAGAACGAATGCTCAGCCGCTATCTCCTATCCGAACGGCCTAGCCAGTAGTCCGAGTCGCAACTAGGCGACCGATTGATTGTCTCCGTTCCCTACACTACTACTAGTCGCCAGCTCAGCCGCTGCACTGAGAGCAGCAACGCGATAACTCTCAGCATAGGTTGGGAAGTTAAATACGTTTTCGATATAAGTATGCACAGTCGCACTCTGGAGTAGCCCCATTTGCCCGATGTCGGTTGCGTTCGTGCCAACGATATGGATGCCTCGCACGACACCATCGCCACTAACGACCAGCTTCACCATGCCGTCTTTTGCATTAGCTATGTGACCACGAGCAATCTCGCTAAAGTCTGAACGACCAACAACGACTACATCAAACTTTTCCCGAGCCTGCTGCTCTGATAACCCCACACAGGCGAGTTCTGGGATTGAGTAGATCCCTGATGGGACTAGATCGCCTAGGGTGCCAACTTCAATCCCCGCGATATGACATGCCGCGTGACGGCCTTGCTCCATAGAGGAACTCGCAAGGGACGGTGGGCCGATAACATCGCCTGCCGCATAGATATGGTGTTGCATGGTACGCATATGTTCATCCACGCTAAGAAGCGCCCGATCATTTATGGACAATCCTGCGTTCTCGATCTTCAAACTATCGAGATCGGAAACCCGTCCTTGGGCGCAGAGCACTTTGTCCGACTTGACCACGGTGCCATTTGCAAGGGTTGTTTCAACTTGACTAATGCCATCAAAAACACAACTTGCGAGCTCCACTTCGCCTAAAAACACGCCACCCTTTCGCTCAAATGAACGAATGAAGCGTTGCGTCAGATCCGAGTCGAGAAAGCCAAGTGGCTGAGGATAACGATCAATCAGGGTCACCTTAGTGCCAAGCGTGGAAAAGATAGACGCATATTCACAGGCGATAACGCCGCCGCCCAATACAACCATGCTTTGCGGCAAGTACGCGAGGGTTAGTATGGAGTCGCTGTCATAGATGTTTTCGTGATCAATCGCAACATTGTCAGGGTGTCTAGGCTTGGACCCTGCGGCGATAATGAAATTCTTGGCGTGGAATTGCTGCTTGCCCCCGGTTGTGGTCAACACTTCGATGTGAAATTCATCGATAAAACTAGCCCTGCCGTGAACAATTTCGATGTTGTTTCGCACGAGCTGGTCTGTCATGTATTTGTCGTGGGCGGTAACAACGTCGGACATTTCGCCGATGAGATCCGCGACGCTGATGCTACGATCGATTTCGGGAATCTGTAACTCTGCTAGACGAGCGTTGAAGCGACCACGTTCCATCGCCCTTTCTCGTAAAGCTTTACTTGGAATGGTTCCCTGATGCACACACGCGCCGCCAATTTCTTTGAGCTGCTCACAAAGGACTACACGCCGACCTGTTTTCGCCAATTGGATAGCGGCTTTTTGCCCAGCTGGACCAGAACCGATTACGAATGCATCTGCTTTTTCAATTGTTGTCATCGCGTCATTCCCTCGACCATCTCGGCTATTGTCGGAGCCAGTTCAACAAGTTCAGTAACGTCATCTGGATAAAAGTTGAGATACTGAATGGCGTCTTCCATCAGCACGTCTTCCTCATCCAAGTCATCATCTGCATGCCAGATCGCAATTTCCTTGCTTGCTGCCAGAACCATGAGCAGATCTCGATTCGAATCGTTCTCCTCCTCAACCAAGCAGTCCGAAACCGATTCAGGAAGTTGCCATTGCTCAACTAAAGTTTTGCCTGCATCCGCGGCGAGTGCGGCGATGAGTTTGTTGACAGCTAAGTCACTGAGCGCGCCTGGATTTAAGTTTCTAAGCCGGTTAATGACGACGGCAACGCCGACGTTGTGTAAAAGACCGCAAAGGTAGGCCACCTCCACATTTTTCCGCGACTTCCGCGCTATTTCCTTTGCCCAGAGTGCTGTACGCAGACCCGAGGTCCACGCGTCTTCAATTTTCTCCTCGAATACACCCGATGTGAGCAACGAGCCCCGCAAAGATATCGTTAACGCGATTTCGCGAATACGCTCCATCCCCAGCCTCGCGATTGCTTGCTTGAGGGCGACAATCTCTGCAGAGCCTCGAAAGGCTGGCGAGTTAACGGTGCGCAGAATATGCGTGGCCAAACCCTGATCTTTTTCGATTAATGATGCCAAGCGCAACGCGTTGGCCTTGTCATCTAGTGTCGACGCTAATACTTCCGAAGCTACCTGGGGTAGCAGCGGCAGCTCGATGACGCCTCGATCTAATTCTTCGCGAATACAGTTGTAGGCCACGTCATAGGGCGTGGATTCGTTTTTCTCGAGAGGAGAAGCTTCTGACATACCTGTCCATGGATTAATGTCCTATAGATAAGCATAGTCAAAGTTGCAAATAGTGTAGGTTAAGTCGCTGGTGTTCGAGTGGGGACAAACTGGGCCGTTCCCACACTCCCCTCTTGTACAGAGTCTTGACCTAGTCGATTCGGTTGGAGAGCTTGGCAGCCATGACTTTTGAGAAAGTGTTGGGTTCTTTGCAAGCATCGGGATCACCCCCGCAGATTTCGCACTCAACATCCATACCCAACGCCTTCATGCCGCCACAACTTCCGGAAATAGGTTTCCGGCCGAAGAACAAACCGACGCACATCATGGCAATGAGTGCGGAAACGAAGAGGAATGCGAGGAACATAGTTGTCATTATTTCTTCTTTGTCTCTTTAACTGTTTGATCTTTATAAACTTTTTGATCCGTATGATCTTTTTCTTTGCTGGACCGTTAAGTTATCTACTTGGTCGATATTTTGTCGAGCTTGAGGCCATCGCTAAGCACCGCCATCGCTGCATTATAGTGAATTTCTATCGGGTCGTCCGGCCCTGATTTTGTCATGAGTAGGACGGCAAAACCCTCTTCCTGAGCAAGTTTGAGTGCGTCATCAACCCCTAACACCATAGCTGCGGTGGCAAAGCCATCCGCAAACATCGCATTGGCGTGTACAACTGTTACCGCAACAACCTCGTTGTCTGCAGGCGCTAGACGGCGCGGATCCATGACATGGTCAACTCTTTTTCCCGCTATGAGCCTAAAGTTGCGATAGTCGCCACTTGTCGCAACCGCAGCCCCACTTAGACTAAGTACGAGTTGTATAGAACCAAGATTGCTCGTATCGGGTTTTTCAACACCTACGCGCCAAGCTTGTGCGGAAGCGTTGAGTCCCGCCAACACGAGCTCACCGCCAATGTCGACCATGAAATTCGTACAACCGCGATCTTTGAGCAGTGATGCGAGCACATCGACCGCATAACCCTTAGCGATTGCCGACAAATCAAGCGCAACGCCGTCAATTACTTTTGCAATAGTATCGTCCCGTACAAGCACCTTCTCAAAACCGATTAGGCTTCGAAGTTCATCTAGCGCTTCTTGCGATGGCTGTTCGTTAGTGGCGTCATCTGGACCGAACCCCCAAAGGTCGACCAAGGGACCAACCGTCGGATCGAACGCGCCGCCGGAGGTCTGATAGATGTGTTTTGCGCCCTCGAGAGTCTTGAGTAGAGCAGCCGACGGATGGAATATCTTGCCTTGCCGCGCTTGATTGAACACCGAAATTTCGGAGTCAGGCTGATAAGTCGAGAGTGCCGTATTCAGCGAATCCAATCGTCGCTCGATATCATTCCTTACTACATCACAGTGATCGTGTTGCACGGTGTAGTACGTCCCCATCGTACTTCCCTGTATCTGTGCGTAAGGCGTCGGCTCGGAAAGCTGGTCACACCCGCCGAGAATCAGCATACACAGCGCGACGACGATTTTTTGACTCAATCTCAAGTGCCCTAGTCGTAGTTCCGACACACCATACATAGCTCTTACACGCAGCTGCAATGCTAAGTACAACTAGGCTGGTATTCACCATTTTGTCGGGCACAATAGCTCCCTGACATTGCATCACCGCGCACCAGGAGGAATAGCGCAGATATGCCCAACGCAGAACTACAAAAACAAGATGCGCGCCATCGCGGTAAGCACATATCTCTGCGGCAATCTGTCGCACTAGGTCAACCGGTCCGGCAAACCGTCCGAGTTGGCCCCGTTAGAGACAATTCAGACCGATTTGCAGGCGCTTCTCTGCGGCCAGGTCACTTCGTAGACCTCCATATCTAGGCGGATATATGACCTCAAAGTGGTTTGCTGCTGCAATTATCGGCGGTGCGGTCTTCGGCTGGTTGTTGGCAGTTAATTTTGCCGATGTTGCTTGGTTAAACGCCCTTACCCAGATTATACAGAGCACGTTTTTAGCAGCGCTGAAAATGATTGTGGCGCCGCTGATCTTTTTCTCTCTTTTAAGCGGTGTGATGCAACTTCGCGAAGCCGGTTCTCTAGGTAGGCTTGGCGGCGTAACCCTCCTCTACTATCTGTCTACATCAGCCATCGCAATTCTAGTTGGCTTAGGCATCGTGTTTTTTATCCATCCATGGACTGATTATCCGCCTCTGCAGGGCATCCCAACAGCAGACATAACGTTCATAGACACTGAAGCTGGCTTTGCAGCGACTATATCTAATTTGCTTTTGGCGCTTTTTGCCAATCCCTTTGCCGCCTTAGCTGAGCTAAACATACTTGGCATACTGACAGCAGCTCTCCTGTTCGGACTGGCCGCAGCGATCGTGTTGCCAAAGGACTCCAACTTCCCCAGTGTTGTTTCTGACATCACCCTGATTGTCTATCGCATTGCTGGATGGGTCATCGCCACACTCCCGCTTGGGTTGTTTGCCATCGCGTTCCAGCTCACGAGCAAAATCGACGTGACCACTTTCATTTCACTCGCGCACTTTGCCCTCGTCGTTGTCGGCGCAACTCTCTTTCATGGACTAGTCGTTTTGCCGTTGATTGTCTGGCTCGTTGGCGGCATGAATCCTATCCACTTTCTAACACATGCTTTTCAGGCAATGGTTACGGCACTGATTACTTCCTCTTCGGCCGCAACCCTGCCAATTTCCATTCAAACTGCGCAAGAAAAGTTGGCTGTTAGTCGTCCGAAAGCCGCGTTCGTTTTACCCTTAGGTGCAACCATCAACATGGACGGAACTGCATTATTTGAAGGGATCGCCGTCATCTTCTTGGCCTATATGTTTGGCGTTCCGCTCGATACGTTTGCAATTATTGTCGTGTTTTTGGTGACGATGCTCGCTGCAGCTGGTGCACCTGGCATTCCGTCGGGCTCTATGGCGGGTTTGCAAACAGTATTACTGGCCGTCGGCATTCCGTTGGAGGCAATCGCCCTCGTCCTTCTTATAGAACGCCCCCTCGATACCATTCGCACGGCGATAAACGTCGAAGGGGATCTCGTGGGTGCCGTCGTAGTCGAAAAATGGACGTGAGTTTGTAATGCAGACAGCTGATAGTGGCCCGACGATTTTGTTGCTGCGCCATGGGCAAATCAAAGCAAACCGGACGGGGCATTGGCACGGCTCCACCGACACACCCCTAACCTTCAAGGGTCGGCGTCAAGCTAAGCGAGCGAGCCGACACTTAATGGATATTGAGCTCGATGCCGTGTATGCAAGTCCCTTGATCCGCTGTCAGCAAACTGCAGCGATTGCCACGAAACACACCGATCTGGAAGTCCAAACCGCAAATGGACTAGAAGAAATGTCTATTGGGGCTTGGGAAGCGGTTAGTTTTAAGGCACTGCAAGAGGAACATGATCTTTTTTCCCAACTCAAGGACGCGAACTATCGACCACCAGATGGCGAGAGCCTCGCAGATGTGTCCATCCGGGTTTGCAGCGCTTTGCTAAAAATTAGTGAGAGCCATGCAAAGAACGAGACAGTCCTGGTTTGTAGTCACGGTGTGGCGATGGGTGTGGCATTGGCAACACTTCTGCATGATGAGCCTTCTCGATGGCGTGACTATCATTTCGACAATTGCGGTATCACAGAAATGCTAGTTTCGCCTGAGCCCGTGGTGGTATCGTTCAACCAGTCAGCACATCTTTGACTTCAGTTTGTTTCAGGAAAACTTACTGAAGGAGTTAGGTATTTTTTAAAGCTATATTTTGGGGGAGAACATGACTGAATTTTGTATTGTAGAGAAGGCCGATCACATCATGACGGTGCGCATTAATCGGCCCGACCGATTGAACGCGCTACACCCGCCCGGAAACGCGGAGTTGGGCGAAGTGTTCGATGACTTTGCTCATGACGATGATATGTGGGTTGCGGTAATTACTGGCGAAGGCCGCGCATTCAGCGCAGGCAATGATCTTCGATATCAAGCAGAAGGTGGCGAACGGAAGCCGACGCCGCGTGGATTTGGCGGACTTACTTCGCGCTTCGATATGAACAAGCCCGTAATCGCGGCAGTCAATGGGGTTGCGATGGGTGGCGGCTTTGAGATCGCTCTGGCTTGCGACATCATCATCGCATCGGAGAAGGCACTTTTTGCGCTACCGGAGCCCAAAGTTGGCTTAGCCGCTCTCGCCGGTGGTTTAAACAGATTGCCTCGGCAAATTGGCTCCAAACGAGCTCTAGGTATGATTCTAACCGGTCGGCATGTACCTGCTGCAGAGGGACAGGATCTGGGCTTCGTCAACGCGGTCGTGCCACACGATGAGTTGATGGATGCTGCCCTCAACTGGGCGAATCAAATAAAGGCATGCTCGCCACTTTCAATTCGAGCCAGCAAAGAAGTCGTCTACAAGAGCCTCGACATGGCGTCTCTGGAAGAATCGATGACCGCTAAGTACGACTCGGTGCAGGCAATGGTTAAGAGCGAGGACTTTGTTGAAGGTCCACTCGCTTTTTCTGAAAAACGAGCGCCCAACTGGAAAGGAAAGTAATACTCTGTTGCCCAGTACCTTCGAGGGCTAGGTGCTAGGACCTAACCTTCGATTGCGGCGGTCTGAGCGGCTCCTATGGCGTCTGCGACGACTGCCACCGCCAGGCAAACGCTGTTAAGTGTCTCCTGTTCACCACTAGAAATCATTGCGTCAACGATTTCGGTCTGTGGAATGGCGACTATTAACAAGTCATCCAAAGCAGCGAACTGGCCGTTGTAATAGCGATTAGACATCAATTTCTACCGCACTGTTGTTGAACAGATGCTGTTTTACCTAGAAAATTGCCACAACTCTGTGCACGCCGTCTCATGAATCGATGCAAACAAAAGTTGTGAAGTCACTAGGACGAAAGCGGCACAAAACAGATTAAATCTGGGTCACAAACCCGAACTTGGGCGCAGACTCAATCGAGCAAACGAGAGAAGCAAATATGGAACTGAAAGTTACCCACAAAGACCTTATAGATCAGGCTCTTGCGGAAGTTGAAACCCACTCTGTAGATGATGCGCAGGCACTACTCGGTGACGAAAACACCGTCTTTGTAGACTTACGGGACCCCAGGGAGCTACAACGCGAAGGAAAAATTCCGGAAGCATTCCACGCCCCAAGAGGCATGCTCGAGTTTTGGATTGACCCGACCTCCCCCTACTACAAAGACGTTTTTGGGAGTGGTAAGAACTTCGTTTTCTATTGTCAGTCGGGTTGGCGGTCAGCGCTAGCATCAAAAGCCGCGCAAGATATGGGACTACCAAACGTCTCACATATCGGTGAAGGCTACCGTGGTTGGAAAGACTCAGGTGCACCAACCGAAGAGCTACCGGCTCGAAAGTAATTCAGAGTTAACTCTAGAGAAATTCTACAAGTCGCAGATTTCTCGTAGTCGTTCCAGCTCGTGGCGGTAGTCTGCACTTGTCTGATAGCCAATGCCACATACGACACGTTCTACGCCGAGCGCTTCATAGTCGTCAAGCGCTTGTCGTGCGGCTTCTGGTTTTTTTAGATCCAATCCACCGACAACCGTAACCGCACCCATAGGCTTGTTGCTCTCAGCAGCCATCTCCTCAAACTGTTTCATATCTGCGGCAAGCTTCGCTGGCGAATTGACCATTGGTAACCAACCCGCGTCAAAACGAATGGCTCTAGCCAGTGCGTGTGGTGCCCTACCACCCACGTATATGGGTGGTCTCTTAGGCCTAGGGCGGAACAAAAATTCCTGTCCATTGAGGCTGACGACGTCATTCTCGAAACACTCGTTCAAAAAAGACAGTACCGCATCAGAGTCCACTCCGCGACGATGCCGATCTACACCTAGCGCCCTGAATTCTGGATCCATCCAGCCAATCCCGACGCCAAGAAGTAGCCGTTCATCGGTAAGCTCATGGATTGTGGCAACTTGTTTCGCGGTAGGCAGAATCGGTCGATAGGGGAGAATCAAAACCCCAGAACCCAATTTTATCGAATTCGTTTTGCCACCAAGCCATGCCAGCGTGGTCAGTGTATCGGTATAACGGCCACCACTCCCCTCAGCGTCGTCCGGCGGGATGGCTATATGATCAGTGATCCAAATAGATTCGAAGTCTAATTCTTCTGCAGCTTGGGCGCCGGTCGCCATGATCGCCGCGGAAGATTGAACCCCCATGTTGCGCAATGTCACCCCAATGTCCATTTACATCTCCTCAATTTGCTCGCCAAACTATGACTTTCAGGCATGAGTTTGTACACTCCTCCTGGTGGTACCTCTAATCTATTTTCTCGCCTTTACTGGCGGCTTCGTCATCATGTCTCTCGAACTCCTGGGCGGACGAGTGCTTGCCCCCTACTTCGGCAGTAGCATCTACGTATGGGGCAGCATCATTTCAGTGTTCATGCTCTCCCTCGCTGCGGGTTACTTAATCGGTGGTAGTTGGTCGGTGCACGAACCCAGATTGCGAAAGTTTGGATTTATATTTCTTGGCTCAGCCATACTACTTGGTCCGTTGATACTCCTATCAGAGGATATGATGGAGTGGGTTTTTGTTCGGATTGAGGACCCGCGATACGGCTCGTTGACGGCAGCTACCCTTCTTTTTATGGTGCCTACGATTATTCTTGGCATGATCTCACCGTATTCCGTGCGCTTACTTGTCAAAAGCGTTCACGAGTCAGGTAAGACCGCTGGCAGGCTCTATTTTGTGTCAACCCTTGGTAGTTCGTTAGGCACGCTTATCACGTCTTTCTATTTGGTTTTATGGTTCGAAATCGATCAAATCCTAATTGGGCTAACAGCGACACTGCTGCTCCTGTGGCTAGCGACATTCTGTGTCCGGGACGAGGCGAAATCGTGACACGCGTTCTCGCCAACCTATGCGCTGTTGCATGTCTTTTCACGAGCTCCATTGCTGCAGCGGACAGAATTCTGCATCGGGAGAATAGCCTCTACAGCCAAATCGTTGTTAAGCAAGACGGATCAATTATTTGCCTCCAGTTCGATGTACGCAGAAACCTGCGCAACCAGTCGTGCATCAACACACGGCGCCCGAACGAGATGGTCTTTTCGTATACGAAAATGACTATGACAACGCTTCTTTTTACACCTAATCCCCGACGCATACTGATTGTCGGCTTAGGTGGCGGCACTTTACCTATGGCCTACACGAAGCTCTTCCCGAAAGCTCGGATCGATTCTATCGAAGTCGATCCAGCCGTCGTCAAAGTGGCGGAAGAGTTCTTTCAGTACAGGACGACTGAACGGGTGCGTACGCACATTCAAGATGCACGTGTGTGGGTGAAACGTGCTGCACTGGTTGAGCCTGGAATTTATGACTTGGTGGTTCTTGATGCCTTTAACGGTGAATACATCCCCGAGCACCTAATGACTCAAGAGTTCTTCTCTGACTTGAAAACGCTCATGACCCCCGATGCGACTTTGGCAGCAAATACTTTCACCATTAGCGATCTGTATGACTCTGAATCCGTCACTTATGAGTCTGTGTTCGGCTCGTTTATCAATTTTCGTTTGCCGGAGAGTGCTAATCGGATGATCATTGTGCCTCCAGCCGACGTCTCGTCAGATAGGTTAGAGGAACGCGCGAGTGCGCTAACTACGACGTTAAAACCGTTTCGGGTGCCGATCGAAAAGTACGCGCGTTTAATCGCTATCGCGAAAAAGAAAAAGCCTGACTGGAACCAAAACGCACGAGTTCTGACTGATCAATATTCTCCGGCAAATCTCCTCCAAGCGCGCTAAGATTTTTGCCAGTACTCGTCTTTGAGCAGCCGCTTGTAGAGTTTGCCCGTTGGGTGTCTTGGTAGCTCGTCTCTAAAGTCGACGGACCGAGGACACTTCACGTGAGAGAGCCTGTCGCGACAAAATTCAAGCAGTTCTACTTCCAACATTGCATCAGCCTGAGACCGATCCTTGAGTTGAACGACAGCTTTGACCTCTTCCCCAAATTCCTCATTCGGTATACCAAACACCGCAACGTCCATGACCTTGTCATGTGTGATTAGTATATTCTCAGATTCTTGTGGGTAGATATTGACCCCACCCGAGATGATCATGAAATGCTGTCGATCTGTCAGATAGAGAAAACCATCGTCGTCGACATACCCAACATCGCCTAACGTCGTCCAGCCTTGTGGATGCCGAGACCCGTTTGTTTTGTCTTCATCCTTGTAATACTCGAATTCACCGCCACCGCCCATGTAAATAGTGCCGGGCTCCCCAGCAGGCACCTCATTACCTTCGTCATCACAGATATGAATTTCGCAGGTCAATGGTTTGCCAACAGAGCCCTTGTGCGCCAACCACTCCTCTGAATTCAATTGCACGAAGCCATTGCCTTCCGTGCCAGCGTAATACTCGTGGATCACAGGTCCCCACCACTCAATCATTTGCTCCTTGATCGGAACGGGACATGGCGCCGCTGCGTGAATCGCGACCTGTAAAGAGGAGACGTCATGCCTCAAACGCACCTCGTCTGGCAGCTTGAGCATACGGACGAACATGGTCGGTACCCACTGACTATGAGTGATCTGATACCGCTCAATACACTCCAGTGCGAATTCAGCTTCGAAGTGAGGCATCACGACGACCGCAATACCATTGCGCAGACAGCTCATGGTGAAACCCAAAGGGGCCGCGTGGTAAAGGGGCGCTGGAGACAGGTAGATCGATTCCGATGTCGCACCATAGAGAGCACTTAGCAACGGTAGAGGATCACTGTCTCCGTATTGCCCTTCTGGCAGTGGGCGTTTTATGCCCTTCGGAAATCCTGTGGTACCAGATGAGTACAACATCGCGGCGCCTTCCGCCTCATCGATTATTGGTGCCGTACTTTCAGTACTGGTCACCGTCTCCCAACTTTTAAAGCCGTCTGCAGCGCCGTCAAGCATAAAATAGTCGGTCACCTGAGGCAGTTTGCCAGCTAGTGCCGTGACAACATCTAGGCGCGCAACGGAGGTAATGAAGACTCGGGCTTCACAATTGTTAACAATGTATTCCACCTCTTCGACCTGCAAACGCCAACTGATCGCTGTGTAATACAGCCCGGCGCGTTGTGCCGCCCAACAGATCGTCAAAAACTCACGATGGTTCTCTAAGAGAATTGCAATGTGGTCGCCACTCCGCAGGCCTAATTTGCGAAAGAGATGAGCCCCTTGATTGGCTCGCGCTTCCATTTCGCCATAGGTAACCACTTCACCACTGTCGGCCATGATGTAGGCTGGCTTGCTTGGCGAGGACTCTGCAAATTCTCGTGGCGTCATACTGTCCGATCCCTTTTAACTTTCTTCTAGACTTAAACTTGCTGAATTCATGCAGAACCTAAGTCCAGTTGGTTGTGGACCGTCAGGAAACACATGGCCTAAGTGCGCATCGCATGCAGAGCACGTAACCTCTATGCGACGCATGCCTAAGCTCATGTCTTCGTGCGTGTTCACAACAGTCTCATCTATTGGGGCATAAAAGCTTGGCCAACCACTGCGTGAATCGTACTTCGTCTCGGAATCAAACAGTGGCGCGTTACAACATTTGCAGTTGTACTTACCTGGTGTTTTTGTGTCGCAGTAGACGCCGCTAAAGGCGGGTTCAGTACCCGCCTGGCGGGTGATGTGAAAATCTTCTGGCGATAGCTCGGTTTGCCACTCAACCTCTGTCTTCTCGACGCGTTGCACAGAACTTGCGCCATCGGTATTGAGACTATTAGTTTCTTCATTCATCGCTTTGTTACTCCACTCCTGCATAGGCCGTGTATCATAAAGGGGAGGCACGCATAGAAAAAGGAACAATCCGATCACCCTTAGCACTACTTAACGAGATCGATACAAAATCGGCGAGTGCCAACCCTGGACAATTGATATGACCCCTTCTGAAAACATAACACCAATTTCGCTTAAACCGCGACGAAAAATTGTGAAATCCCAAAAGCTCGAGGAAGTTTGCTACGACATTCGTGGACCTGTATTGCGTGAAGCAAACCGCCTCGAAGAAGAAGGTCACCGGGTGATTAAACTCAATATCGGCAACCCTGCACCGTGGGGCTTTGAAGCGCCGGAAGAAATCCTCCGCGATGTCATCCACAACATCCCAGCATCGCAAGGTTATAGCGACTCCAAAGGGATCTATCCCGCGCGCAAAGCTGTCATGCAATATGCCCAACAAATTGGTATCAAGGGCGTCGACGTAGAAGATGTCTATATTGGCAACGGCGTTTCAGAGATGGTCGTGATGGCAATGCAAGGACTCATCAACAATGGCGATGAGGTCCTGATTCCAGCTCCTGACTTCCCACTTTGGACCGCTGCTGTAAATCTCTGTGGCGGCACTCCCGTGCACTATCTTTGTGACGAAGGCAGCGACTGGCAGCCAGACCTCGCGGACATTAGAGCCAAAGTCACGCCACGAACCAAAGCGATGGTTGTCATCAATCCAAACAACCCCACAGGCGCCGTTTACGAGAAGGCTATGCTGCAAAGCATCGTAGATATCGCTTACGAGCACGATTTGGTGCTCATGGCGGATGAAATTTACGACAAAATTCTCTACGACCACGCCGAGTACATCCCGCTGGCATCGCTCACGGATGAGTTGCTCGTGTTAACTCTATCCGGGTTGTCTAAGTCCTATCGCGTCGCGGGTTTCAGAACAGGATGGATGATCGTCAGCGGTGCCAAAGATCGGGCGGGTGATTACATCGAGGGATTGGATATCCTCGCCTCAATGCGCCTGTGTAGTAACGTGCCGACTCAGCATGCGATCCAGACAGGACTTGGCGGTTACCAAAGTATCAATGAGCTCACCACGCCCGGAGGCAGGCTTTACGATCAACGTGTTCTCGCGTGGCAAATGTTGAACGATATTGATGGCGTTACGTGTACCCAGCCGAAGGGAGCGCTGTATCTATTCCCCAAACTCGACGTGAAGAAATTTAACATCACCAACGATGAGAAATTTGTTTTGGATCTATTGCTCAAAGAAAAAGTGCTGGTGGTACACGGCTCTGGCTTCAATTGGCCTAAACCAGATCACTTTCGGATTGTCTTCCTGCCACGAGTCGATGAGTTAGCAGAGGCTATAACGCGCATTGATAAATTCTTGAGCGGCTATCGGCAGTAACGGTGGCAACCCTACAGATTGATGAATTCTATCGGGACGCGACAAAGATCTTAGTGAATCTATTCGAGATCTTTCCACGCCCCGTGACGATTTATGCGGAAGATATTTCGGGTCCAGATGAGCCCGATGAATACGGCGTACACTCGAAACGTTACCAAGCTTGTTTTGCCACGATGATGTGGCTAGCTGAAGAAGGCTATACCCGCTACAACGATGTTATTCGGCAGGACGCGCTGGACCAAGTCGTCTTGACCGGCAAGTGTTTTAGCGCGCTATTGAGTCCCCAGAGTGAAGTAGATAGTTCGGTCGAAGAACAAACTCTCCCTGCCAGCGTTCTTGCTGAAAAAAGTACGCGCATTTATCGCATGCGCTCTGCACTGGAAAGTCGAAGCAGCGAGCAGATTGCCGAAGCCTTCAGACCGCTACTCGATCGGATGTCAGGCTGACTTAGCTTTTCTCTATGGGTTGTATACGAACCGGTCTACCCTCACACGCACCATCGCCAGTCAGTAAAGCAACCATGTCATCACCCCAGCCGTACTTCGCGGCTCGAAGCTCATGATACTGGTCATGCAAGGCATCCGCTGGTGACGCCTGGTAGGTTCTCGTTTGCCCATCCCTGGTCAGTACAAGAGTGGGCTTAGTCGACAAGTGTTCGATCCAGAATGAATCCGCAGCTCCATGCTCAATCAAGGCTTCCTCATTCTCGCCGGTGTCCACGATCCAAATGCGTACTTGGCTTGTGCTCGTATCGTCGTTTGCCCGCTCGAGCGTAACTACCTCCCCAGCGAGCTCCGACGCGCCATAGGTAGCTACCAGAATTAGCACTGGAATGCCTATCAGGATTCCGACTAGCCAAAGAAGAATTTTCATTGTTTGTATTTTCTCAAGGTCTATAGAATTCAGGCTACAGTCTACTCACACAATACCATCAGCGCTGATGCTTCTGTGCATGCGCAGGAATATAAATGTGCAGGAATATAAATGTGCAGGAATATAAATGTGCAGGAGACTATCCGTACTTAAATTTCATCACTTTGAGCGCCCTTTCAGGAAATGCGTCCGGAAAATCTAGGTGCAATGGGTACTGGGACACGAATGCGGCTTCAGGCGCCCAACGAGCCATTTGGTTGTGTAGAAAGTCTGAACCCAGAAACGGCGAATTTAGGGATGCGATTATAGTCGCGTCCGGGTTTGCCAACTCAGACAGCCGTTTGAGGACTTGTCCATAAGATTTTTCCGCAACAAAGCTGCCTCGCTGGTTTGTCGGCGGATCGATGATGATTACGTCATACGGTCCAAACTGACGGATCTTCCACCACGACTTGAAAAGGTTGTGCGGAATCATTCGAACTCGCCTTGTATCTTGCCCGTTTAGCTGATGGTTTCTGTTACCGAGCTCAAGCGCATTACGGCTCATGTCGTTATTGACCACAGACGCGGCGCCATGGTGCAGTGCAGAAACCGAAAATGCACAAGTGTAAGCGAATAAATTGAGCACCTTTTTGCCTTCGACCTCGAGCGCAATATCTTGACGGACGTGGCCCATATCAAGAAAGAGCCCAACGTTTTGGTTTCGCGTCGGTTGTATCCAATAATCTAGCCCCCCCTCCGCCGCGACCACTTCGTCTGGCACGTCACCACGGACAACCTTGGATTGTGTTCCGCGTCCAGCTCTTTGTTGAACGACAACGCCCGCAACGTCAGTTATCTCTGAGCACAAAGCATCCACCAAATCATCAACAACAGAATTCTCTACAGGTTGGTGAAAGACTATTTGCAGATAAGCAGCCCATGCCGTGACCGTGACGTGTTCGAGGCCAGGAAAAGTGTGACCACGGCCATGGAATAGCCGTCGAGCTTGGTTTGATTTACTCCATTTCGAAGCACACTCAACGACTACGGTCGAGTAATTAGACACTTGCGCTGTCTACTCGATAAAGAAGTCTATCTTCGTATCCAGTAACAATTTCGTATAGCCCAGCCAACTCAGCGTCAACTTTCGCATCGTTCGTGTCTACCAGTAGCGGGCGCCCTTCTAGTGAGTTCAACTTTGTTCGCGTAGCCACGATTGTTAATTGTGAGTTCATGTCCAAGCGGCGAAGTACTTCTGCGCTCATTTGTTGATTGCCGCGCCCAAACAGGAAACCCTGAACGTCCGGGAAGCTCACTAAAAAGTGTGGCGAACCCGAAAGATTGCGCAAATCGTGTTCAGTCGCGTCCAAAGTGCTCCCTGTATCCGAATAGATATCGAAACCACGCAGGGTAGCGCCGGAATCCAGAACAGACTTGATTTGGAACGTCGTACCGCCGGGACCGATGGCAAGGGGGCTCTGTTGCAAAACACGCTCGCGAAGCTCGGCGATGATTTCATCAACCGCAAGTGTTTCATTTTCGCGACCACCTGACTTTGTGTGTTGTATCCAGCCGCTGACCTCTGGAACCCGCAGCTCGCCAAAAGAAATGACTGCTTCACCCTGGTCATCCCAATCACGGACTTCGCGAGAAATAGGTGCCACCATTCCACCAGTTACCAATTCTGCAATGACTTTTCCGGCAGCCTGCGGGGATACGGCAAATACACCACTGTGCATCTTGACCCCTGCAGGCACCCCAAGACACGGGATATCGGCGTTGCAGGATGCGAGCACATCTCGAGCAGTACCGTCGCCGCCGACGAATACGATGCAATCGGTTAGTGCGTGATGTTTTCGGACCATCTCGACTGTATTCTTCGGTCCGTCAGGTTCATTGGCTAAAATCTCAACCTCGTTGAAGCCACACCCAACGAGGAGAGCGGCAACAGCTTCGTTGGCAAACCAATGAATTGAATTCGTGCCCACTTCTTGGCTTAACACGGATAAGAACGAGCGAGCACGTTCATGCGCAAGTGGTTGCGCCCCGCGGTGGAGTGCTTCGGTCTGCAGCGCAATTCCATCAGAACCTTTTAGCCCAACTGAACCACCTAAACCAGCCACCGGATTCAGCACCATTAGGCAGCGTAGGCTAGGCAAACGAAATTCCCAGCTCGGCAGCAACCTGCTCAGCGATTGCTAGCGAGGCGGTCAGCCCGGGCGATTCGATTCCAAGTAGATTAACAAGTCCGCCAACACCATGCGTTGAGGGGCCCGAGATTTCAAAATCGATAAAACCAGCCTCCGGCGGCGCTATTTTAGGTCGTATACCCGTATAACCTGGATGCAATCTAGCTGGATCGACCGCTGGGTAATACGCACTTATGGCTTGCACAAAATTGTCGAAATGAGACTCATCAAAGTCGTAGTTGATTTCCCCAATCCAGCGAACGTCTGGCCCGAATTTTACTTGGCCTGCCAAATCTAGGGTCACATGCACACCCAATCCTCCCGGTTCAGCTGTGGGATAGACAAGCCGAGAGAATGGTTGTTTACCGGCATAGCTGTAGTAGTGACCTATTGCATAGTATGCGTCAGGAGCGTCCACCATCTTATGCGCAAGACTGGGCGCATAGAGACCACCCGCGTTGATGAGATTATCGCAACTTAGAGTGAAGTCCTCCGTCTCAACTTCTATCCCTTGAGAAGTTTTTTTGAGCTCTTTAACCACGGTCTTAAAAGCGATCATACCGTGTGCGGCTTCGAGAATGCCTTGCAGAGACAACATGTACGCATGTGAATCAATAATGCCCGTCGACGGAGAAAGTACGCCTCCGACGGTACGGACTTCAGGTTCCATCTCGCTCACTTCCTCCGCCGAAAGCCAAGCAAGGTCGGGGACACCGTTGGCGGATGCTTTGTCGACGTAGGCTTGCACCGTCGGGATTTGATGTGACCGACTGGCAACAATGATCTTTCCGCATTGACGATGAGGCACGTTGAATTCTTGGCAGTGTTCGTAAAGGAGTTTTTTGCCACGTACACACAGGACTGCTTTGCGAGAATCTTGCGGATAGTAAATACCGGCATGAATCACTTCGGAATTCCTGGAGCTAGTTTCGCTTCCGATAAGATCGTGCTGCTCCAGCACAAGTACTTCTTGGCCACTCTGGGCGAGCTTTGCTGCAACAGCGAGGCCAACAACGCCTGCTCCGATGACTATGGTCTCAACTTTATCCAAACGGGGTCTCCGCAGAGCCCGCGACAACGCTAGATTGCTTAGCCACGGTTGTCGTTTTCGCTTTGGCATCTGCACTGTTGGCATCAATCAACAAAATCGATTGATTAAACTGCCAAGCCCTCGCGCCAGCCAGTTCAGTCATCCACTGAAGTGTCGTCTGTTCATAGCCTGTAACGCGTTGCTCAAACTCTGCGGTAAGTTCTTCATGTTCTGGATCGAAGTCATCGGTGCTCACTCGGAATGCTAAACCAGCAGACTGGCTAAACACACGCTCAAGCGACTGCGCTCGTAATTCAGCTTTGAAGAACGCGATTTGCTCTTGTCGTGTCCTTGGTGGCGGCAAATACTCAAAACCAAAGTCCGGGAGTTGACGCTGCGTTTTGTTCACGAGGCACCAATGTGCGACTTCGTGCAAAGCGCTAGCCGCGTAATCTGCCCGGTACCGGAGTACTGCGATTGGCGCATCGGGGTTTGCGTGCGCGGGTAGGTACCAAGGTTCCTCTGCACCGCCCTCCAATACCGTGTTCTCTGACACTTTGAAACAGGTGTTAAATGCCTGTACGAGTCGAACTTGGTCCACACTATCACCCCGTCTGCGCAGTCGGATGTGCACTTAACATAGCCATGTAGGCTGGCGTCAAAAACTGCTCACCGGCCAAAAGATGCGACATGTAGTCTCGTGATGGCAGTTTTCCGGCGCTAATTACCCCGGGATTCGCAAAATAGGTCCAACACCATTCTGCGCGCTCTGCGGTATCGACCAATACCGCGTCACGGCCGTAGTTCCATGGTGCGCGCTCAAATGGGTCCATTTTGAATATCTCGGCATCGGTTGATAGGTCGTAAAGAACACCTTCTACACACTCGCCACGTTTGAACTGAACATTTGCGTGGGCAATATCAGCATGAGTAGTAGAGACCTTGTTGAAAACTAGACGAAAATCGCGGAGCGTGGCGGATTGTGCTCGGACAACCTGCAGGCCACGTTCTTGGACTCGCGCCGGGTTCATATTGGACCCATACGCGAAGTATTTTAATATGTTATTTATCAAATAGTTACTTAAGTTTTTTAATATAAAACTCAAATGGATCAACGTCCATATTCGCCGTGAGTAACTCATGGCCCATAAAACGACAGTAGTTGCTAAAGTCGCGCTCTGTAGAAGGGTCTGTCGCAAGAATTCGAATCGTCGCCCCAACAGGCATCTCACGGACACAATTTCTCAAGAGCATCAATGGCTCCGGACATAGGAGCCCCTGGGCGTCCAACTCTTGTTGATGCGCGAAGGAAGGTCCTTGTTTTGTGCTGTCAGTATCTTCTTGCATCGCTCTATCATCCATCGATCTGTCATCCATAGTCTAGGCAGTCGAAACCGCCCCTATTTTTTCCCTTGGTCAGTTGATTGTGCCAGCAGCATGTTAAGTCGGTTTGTGCAAGAATTCACCGCGCGTTTCAACATCTCTATTGACAGCAAAATCAGTACTCAACAGACTCGAACTGAATGCAGCATTTGTGGTCCAAATAGAACGTTAAAGCCCGGCTGGGTGCGTCAAAAACCTAGGCTTGTACAACATGAAAAATATAACAGGTGAATAGATTGCTGCCTTTGGCCGAAATCAAATGTCTGGGCACGCGAACAGTCGCTGTTTTGTTGCTCTGTTTTGGCCTCGGCACCGCGTCGGCGCAAGATGCAGAAACGCCGATTCCTGAAGAAAGCACCACCGTCCAAGCGTCACCAATACCAACAAACTCAGCCGAGTTATCATCAGTTGAGGATGGCGAAGAAGTACCGGTCGTTGAAAGTGAGTCCACTGTCGAACCAGCGAAAAAGCTCGATACAGCGGATACGGAACAACAAGCCTCCAGAATAGAATCCAGAAGAAAAGAATCCACAAAAACAGAAACGCCTGACAAAACAGAAGACGCCCTTGAAATAGCAGAGTCACTGACCCAGCCAGATCAAGGTTTCGTTCAACAAGACTTCGGCGAGTATGCATTCTTTCAACAGCAAATCGAACGCGGCGAAGCCGAAGCTGCTCAGGCCTCACTCGAGGTAACGATAGATCAAATTGAAACGCTACATCATCGTTACCACGAGGACCTGGTTGAGCCTTTGACCTTACTGGGCGATGCACAAGTTGCCCAGTCGATGCACGATGAAGCGATTGAAAGCTATGCTCGTGGTCGGCATATCGCAAGAGTTAGTCATGGACTATTCAGCGAACAACAACTCCCTGTTGTCTATCGAGAAGCTGACGTATTCAAAGCCGTAGGAGATTTAGACGCGGCGGCTGAACGAGAAGAGTATGCATACGAAGTCGCACGACGCCTTTTTGCTGGGCCCGACCCCAACGTTATACCTGCCCTCTCACGACTCGCGACTTTCTATATAGACACTTATAACCCCATCAGTGCGCGCACACTGCTTATACGTGCAATGTCAGTCCACGAACGCAATGGTACTGACACCAGTCCCGAGGCGATTCCATTACTTCGAAGCATTGCGCAAACTCACAAGCTGGTTCGTTTCCCTCCGTATTACGTCACGACATCAAACGACAATCGCCTTGAGGGTCCGACCCCATCACTCACAACCGCTGAACTCGACGGTCAATATGTTGTCATCAACAGTTTTCCGGAAGGTGAGAAGGCGTTGCAAAAAGTCGTTGAGATTCAGCGTCAGAACTTTCCTGCCCGACCAACACTAGAACTGGATGCGATCCTAGAATTGGCTGACTGGCATCTTCTGTTCGGTCGGTTCCAAGCGGCCCACACGCTGTACAACCATGTCTTTCTACGGATGGCAGAGCACAACCAGAAGCCGGAAGAGTTTTTTGCGACTCCGACCATGCTCTACTTTCCTCGACCGGAAAACCCACGCGCTCCAGCGTTTCGTGATCGCGGCGATGAGATTGCAGAGGGACTCGTTTCCTTAAGTTTCACCGTGACACCAAATGGTCAGATACGCGCTCTTAAAACCTTGAATTCCGAACCGGAAAAGTTAATGGATTTCCGTGTGCGACGGAGCATGCGTGTGGCGAAGTTCAGACCTCGATATGTTGAAGGCGAACCGGTTAACGCCAACGAACAGACGTTTACCTATCGATTCCCGTTTTATCCGCTACGCGCGGCGGACCCCCTTGATGAAAGCATCGGTCCCGATACGGAAGAAATAGACCCTTCAGGTGAAGATTCACCAGACACCACGGAGCTTGTACCTAACGAAGGAGAAATTTCACGGGCTGGAGAACTAACAGCTGGTACTCGTACAGTTGCTGTTCAGGAATCAAACGATATCCTGAAATCCCTCCCTTACCGATTGGAGATTGCCCAGTGATTAAAATAGCTGGCTGGTGCGCAATCTTACTACTGATCGCCGCTTGCGCACCCATTACGCCTTTGCCAGGCGGTGGTGTCTCAATGCCCTCTCCCCCAAGTTCAGGTGGCTCTTCGGGCGGATCATCGGGCGGTTCCTCTGGGGGTGGCGGCGCTTCTGGTGGCGGTCAATCTGGCGGTGGCGCAGGTGGCGGAGAGCCATCCAGTTACGACCCACTACCCGGTGGTGGTGGCGGTCTCGGTGGACCAGGCGGAGCAGGCGGGCCAAACGGATCAGGTGGTGGCAGTGGCGGCGAAGGTGAGGAAGGCGAACAAGATGGTTCCGGTAGTGGTGGTCAAGGTAATGGCAACGGCGGTGATGGCGACATCGGTTGGGAAGACATTGCGGGGACTGGCGGTAGCGGTGACGGCGAAGGCGATGGATGGGAAACCAGCAATTCCCTACCTGGCGGCGAATCCGGAAATGGTCAAGGTGGCATTCTTCCTGGCGATGGCTCTGGTGGGCAAGCTGATGGCTCTGGTGGCCAAGCCGAGGGTAATGGACCTGGCGGTTCTGGTGGCGGCTCCGGTGAAGGCGATGAGCTGGGCGCGGGTGGCCAGGGCGGCAGTGGTCAAGGTGGCAAAGACGGATCCGGCGATGATGAGTTTGCTGGCGCCCTGGAAGAATTTGACGGCGAGATACTCTCTGAAAGAGAGGCGTCTAAGACTGGATCGGGTGTCGGACCAGGTGGTGGCGTGTTGACGCCTGGAGAATCCAGCGCAGGCGGTGGTGGCAATTCCGAACAAGGAGCGCCACTACCTCAAGTTGTGTCAAGAAGCGTACCCTCAGCCCCCCCGCCACCACGACGAGGTACGGAAGGCGTTCCGGAAAACTTACCTGATGCCCGTGATGATGACATTATTGCCCGACAGCTGAGAGAGGCTGCTATGCAGGAAACCGATCCTGAGCTAAAGGAGAAGCTCTGGGAAGAATATCGTAAGTACAAAAAAGGCTAAATGAAGCAGCTTTCCTACATCCTAATACTGACGCCACTACTGCTCGGATGTGGTACCCACACCGTACGAGTGGTCGATATGACACCGCCGCGTCAGGCAGAGGTTGCGCCCACCGAAGCACAACTTCTCGGTGTTGGGATAGCCATTTTCGATGAGAACGTGCCTGAAGATTACGATGAACGCATTGAGCAGATCATTATGCCTGAGGTGCGGCGAGCCGAATCTCAATACATTCCTTACTTCCTAAAAAATACGCTTCAGTCGACCGGTAATTGGGGAGCGGTGCGCGTGGTACCTAGATCGACAGAAGCCGTGGACATTGTTGTCACAGGAAAAATCCTCTATTCAGATGGGGAGAGCATGGGCGTCGAAGCTGCGGTAACCGACGCCAGCGGGCGGCAATGGTTTGCCAAAGAATATACAGCCCTCGCTAGCAAGTACGCATATGGAGCCGACATTCCTCCGAGCATAGACGCTTTTCAATCGATCTATAAGCAACTTGCTAATGACATGTTGACCTACAGAGAGCAGATGTCTGAGGCGGAGATTCTGCGTATCCGCAACATTGCAGAACTAAAATTCGCGCAAGGTTTCTCCAAAGAGGCTTTCAGTGACCACGTCGAACAAGACGCTGAGGGCGTTTATCAAATTACCCGCTTACCTGCTGATGAAGATCCTATGTTGGCCCGGGTTCGGCAAATCCGAGAGCGAGAATACTTGTTCATCGACACGTTGGATGAGTACTACACCAATTTCTATCGTCAGATGTACCCTGCTTATCAGAACTGGCGGCGTGCGAGTTACGATCAGGCGATCGCGTATAAGCAACTTAAGGCACAGGCTAAATCGCGCAACGTCGCTGGGGCGCTATCAATTATCGGAGGCGTTGCCGCGATCTATGAAAGTAGTGATGCGCATGTGGATGCATCAGGGCTCGTAGGTGTGATTTCTGGCGCAACGTTGATAACAAGTGCCATTCAGAAGCGTAACGAAGCGGAGCAACAAGCCGGGAGACTACGGGAGCTGGGTAGCGCTGCTGAAGCCGAACTCGTGCCAACAACCATCGAACTCGAGAACCAGACCGCCCGTCTGGAGGGTAGCGTTGACCAACAATACGACCAGCTCCGCTCAATTCTAAAACGCATCTACTTCGAAGATTTGAATTTGCCTGTACCACAGGAGCATCCAGCAGCCCCAGAGTCGAATGAGACCGAGGGATAATGACTGCATCCAACGAGACTATCGCGCCACAGAAAGCGCCGCTCACTCACTTACAGAATAAAAAGAAAGGTCCCACGCGTTGGGATTGGCGGGTTATAGCGGTCGCCGCCGCCGTGGTAGCGGTAATAGCCTTAGCGTTTTCCTTTCGACCGGATGTCGAGGTAATTCCAAACCCAGCAGCGAGTCAAACCGTTAGCCCTGATGTTGGATCCGCACCGAGCAATGTCGCACAGGCGACACCGCCGCCTTTCGAAGCGACACAGCGCGCACTGGCACGAGAGCGTGCCCAAAAAGCACTAGCAGCATTTGTAGAAAAACAGATTATTCTTGAACAGGGGATGCACGTTAATTCTTGGGGTGCAGACCTCCTTGCGGAAGCACTTGCTGCCGCGAAGCAGGGGGACGCCGATTTTGTCCTTGAGAGATTTCCCGAGTCCCTAGCTGCCTACGACCAAGCAGTTACCCTTATCAACGGGGTACTAGACGAAGGAGAGCGTCGCCATAGCCAGCATCTTGAGAACAGTCTCGCCGGAGTGGAGGCGCTGGATTACACAGAGGCTTCTCGTGAGATAGATGCAGCACTGCTTCTAAAGCCCAGTGACGCGGCAACGCTGGCGTTGAAGGCGCGAGTGGAAAATATTCCAGCTATTCAAACGATTCTACGAAACGCGAAAAACCATGAGCTGAGCGGTCGCTTTGACGATGCGCTCGCGCTTTATGAGGACGTGCGCAAACTGGATCCATCTACGCAAGGGCTCGATGCACTCATCACATCTTCCAAAAGCGGTCAGGCCGGTAACAATCTTCAATCCCTATTGTCACAAGGATTCTCGCGCCTGTCCGCCAGCGACTTTGAGGCAGCCCGCAAAGCCTTCACAGCAGCTCTCAGACTCGACCCTGGTAACGACATGGCCACTGGAGGATTACAACAAGTTGCTGAACAAAACGACCTAGCGATTATTGGGAAGCATCGCAACGCAGGTGATTTGGCTCTTTCCAAGGAGCGTTGGCAAGATGCACAGAATAGTTTCGTGGCGATTCTCAAGATAGACGCAAACATTCAATTTGCCAAAGATGGTCTTGCCGATGCGAAAGAACATCAGCGAATCCAAACAATACTCACTAAAATTTCACAGCAGCCACAGCGTCTTTCCGCACAATCGCTGTATCTCGAAGCGCAGACCATAGTTAGCGAAGCAAACACGCTCGCTTACAGAGGAACGACCCTCAACAATCTAGTAGCTGAGGGTGCACGGTTGTTAGACCTCTATCGAGACCCAGTTGATGTCACCTTCATGTCCGACAACGCGACCGAAATCATCGTCTCCAACATAGGCCGTCTGGGCAGATTCGATCAAAAGGTACTCAACATGCGTCCAGGCCAGTACACAATTCGTGGTAGCCAAAGAGGCTGCAAAGACATCTATATTTCCATAGAGGTCATCCCAGGGATTAACCCCATCGACGTTAGTTGCGCAGAGCGTCTCGTTGAAAACTAGTTACTCAACACGGGTAGATCTTATCAGCCATCGCCCTGGACTGAAGGTTAATGTCTGAATTCCAGCGTAGTTCAAGTCCCGCAACCATCGAAGCTGTGGAGGCGATTCGATTCACCCCTACCGACCATGGCAAGCGTGGCCCAGGACTCTCTTTGTGGCATTACGTTCTCGCGCTCGCAATCGCGCTTGCCCTCTTCATATTCTGGTTCATTTTTACGACTCGAAGTGTCACTTTCCAATTCTCACCGACCGCTCAAACGATCAGCGTGTCGGGCGGTTTGTCATTTGAAGTCGGTAACGTGATATTGCTTAGAGAAGGCACCTATCGCATATCAGCTATCACAGAACTGCACGAACCCTTCGAACAGGATGTGTTCGTCGGCGCTGACTCAAACCAGACCTTTGAGTTCGCCTTTGTCCCCCTACCAGGCTTCCTCAGACTCAACCTAGATCCAAGCGACGCACAAGCCTGGGTCGATGGTGAAGAAGTTGGGCTATTGACTGAGTTACCAGCGGGCGAGCATGAACTCTCAGTTACTCATCCTCGGTACCAACCGTACACGGATATAGTTGAAATTGAAGGTAAGCAGATCGAACGTGAGATAAGTGTGGATTTGAGACCAAACTGGTCCGATGTCGCAATCACATCGAGTCCGCCTGATGCAAGCATCTATATAGACGGTGAGTTGTGGCCATCTTTGACTCCTACCAACATTGAAGCTTTGGCGGGTGAGAGAGAGATCGAAATACGAAAAGAAGGTTATAAGTCGCATCGACAAAGAATTTTTGCGCAAGCTCTCCAACCAATGGCACTGGAAACAGCCAAACTCATTCAGGCCGACGCGCAACTAACGGTCACAACCCGCCCATCTGACGTTGGTGTTCTTGTGAACGGCCAGTTCATCGGTCAAACACCTATTCAGCTTGACCTCAAGTCTGCGACGACACACACGCTGCAACTGATCAAGGCAGGCTATGCAACTGTCACTCGCTCCCTCAGTCTTAATCGCAACGATCGGGAGGCGTTGAAAATAGATCTACGACGCCAGACTGGACAGGTAACGATAACGGTGTTGCCAGACAACGCCGAGGTTTGGATCGATGGCGCAAAGAAAGAGGCTGCCAACGAGACGATTACGCTACCGATTCGACCTCACGATATCGAACTCAAGCTAGCTGGCCATGCTGGTTACCGGCAAACAATCACGCCTAAAGTTGGGCTCACCCAAGAAATCAAAGTCAAACTGTTAACCTTGGAAGAAGCACGTCTGGCAGCGATGAAGCCTGCCATTCAGGCACCCGACGGACAGACATTGTTGCTCTTCCAGCCTGAAGATTTCAAGATGGGTGCGTCCAGGCGAGAGCCTGGGCGCCGCGCTAACGAAACGTTACGCGACGTAGCCATGACGAACCTTTTCTACCTCGCGACCCACGAGACAACAAACAAACAGTTCCGTGCCTTCGCATCTGGTCATGACTCTGGCAAGTACGTGGAGACTTCACTGAACGACGACGAACAGCCCGCCGTTGCGCTGAGCTGGCATGACGCGGCGTCTTATTGCAATTGGTTGTCTGAACAAGAACGTCTGGCACCGTTCTACAATATCGAATTCGGAAAAGTTCGGAGCGTCAATCCGCAAGCTATAGGCTACCGCTTACCAACTGAGGCTGAGTGGAGCTGGGCAGCCCGTACCTTCGATAGTTCGACCGCACAGGAGTCACAGGAACAACTGCGATTTCCGTGGGGTAAGAACTTGCCGCCACCAGAGCGTCACGGCAACTATGCAGATCGAGCGGCCTCTAGTCTGGTCGGCCGAGTCATATTCGGGTACAACGACAACTATGCAGCAGCGGCGCCCATTGGTACTTACAAAGCCAACCATCGTGGCCTATATGATATCGGCGGTAACGCGGCTGAATGGGTTAGTGATTTTTACGAAATTCCGGGAGTTGAAACTGTTACCGATCCTACGGGTCCAACTAAGGGTGAGTATCACGTGATCAAGGGGTCTAGTTGGATGCATGGTTCTATTAGCGAACTTCGTTATTCTTTCCGCGACTACGGAATTGATGGTCGCCAGGACGTTGGCTTCCGCATTGCCCGTTACGTCGAAACACCAAAATAGCTGGATGTGAGATGAGAATACTGCCTGTTTCCGTTTTAGCCACATTCTTTCTCTTTTGTTGTCTGACGAGCTGTCCCACTTGGGCGCAGTCAGCGGATGACACCGACGCAGCCACCAAATCGAGCCCAGCGGAGGGTTCCCCAATCGATACGCCAGCACCCGCACCGCAGTCGACTACTTCGGCTGGCAATCCGGAAAGAGCAAAGTCAAAGAACAAAAAAGCCGGTGACATTTTTCGACCAAGTGAAGAGATATCCGAAGACTTCGCCGTATCATTCCCAGTGGATATCTAACCCAACCATGCGAACACTAACGTAACAAGAACAAACTCAATCAGGTCAACCGTAACCGTGAAAAGACAGCTTCCTTTTGAATTTATCTATCAAGCTGGTGCCTTGGTCATTAGCATTATCATCGTGCATTTGTTGTACGTAACCATTATCCGACCAAATGCGGAAGCAATTGAAGCAACCCAAGCAGAGCTCCAGGCCCAAGGGGCGTTTGTACAGGACCGTTCTGTATGTGTCGTCCTCAAAGATTTGGAACAAGAATCATGTTTCATTTTGATGTTCTGGGCAGTGGCTATCATGGGTTTTAAAGGCCGTAATGCCTTGGCAGAACGCTCGTTGTTGAACGAAAACTTTGTCCAACTGAGCGAGGGTATGAGTATCTTGCCTGAGGACACTCGAGAATTTACACGCCCCCTGCAAGCGCTACCGGAAGAGCAGCAGGAAGCGTTGTTACCACGCTCATTACTCGCCGCATTGCACCGTTTTTCATCGACGCGCAACGTCCAGGACGCGTCTGAAGCCGTCAAATCCGTTTGTGATTCGGAATCTGATCGACTCGATAGTGAGCTGTCCATGATTCGATATATCGCCTGGGCAATCCCATCGATTGGGTTCATTGGCACGGTGCGCGGCATCGGCGATGCGCTCGGTCAGGCATACAAAGCAGTTGAAGGTGACATTGCAGGTGTTACCGCGAGCCTCGGTGTCGCCTTTAATTCAACGTTTATCGCCCTCATCATCAGCATCGTATTGATGTTCCTCATGCATCAGCTGCAGCTCATTCAAGAGCGATTGGTATTGGATACCAACCATTACTGTGACCAAAAACTCTTGCGTCACCTGCAGGTGCGCTAGCCAATGCAGGTTCTCGAGTTAAACGATCAAGAACTGACACTGTATGCCAGTGACGCCCAGATCATACGTTCAGAACCAGCTGCCGCGGCTGTCGTCGATGATAACCTCGTATTTGGAGATGTGGCGCTCGAACAAAGTCGAATTAGCCCACAGTACTTTAATAATCGCTATCTCGGAAATGCCACTGCCCAACAGCTACCCTCGCCCATCGGTACCGCGCATAACCTTGCCGATCTCGTATTCCATCATTTGGCATCTTATCCATTGGCTGACGAGCCGCTTGCTGTTCTAACCCCCTCTCATTTCGCTAATGAACAACTGGGCTTGCTGCTTGGCATTTGCCAGGAGCTGAAGATAGATGTTAGAGGGTTCATCGACCTGTCGTTGGCACAGACACTTAGTGTTGGCGTTCCGAAAGCCTTTCAAGTTTTGGATTTGGAATGGCACCGATTATCGATCACACGAATGGAGAGCAGCGCAGCGACCGTTTCTGCGTCTGGGCATCGTGTCTGGGAAGGTCGTGGACTCAATCATTTCATAGAGGGATGGATGGGGGTCATCGCTGATGAATTTATGCAACAGACCCGCTTTGACCCGCTGCATCGTGGCGATTCTGAACAGCAGTTGTTCCAACAGGCTTATGCATGGCTAAAGGGTGGATTAAAAACTCGTATCTCGATACGTGGGAACGAAAATGACCGCGAACTGGACATCGAGCCTGACCGTCTAAAAGCGAAGACTTTCCAGCGCCTGGAAGGTCTCGATCTAGATACCGATCTACCCTTGGTGCTCACAGACCGAGCTCTGCGTGTCCCCTTCCTTTCTGAATTAGTTAACGGAATGCATCACAACGTTGTCTCGACCAATACTAAGCAATCTATTCGCACTCATATCGCTGAGCTATGCGAGGAGTTGCCCGCCGATTCAATCGGTCGGTTAAGTGCTACGGCCATCAGGACGGAGTCTGTAACAACGACCAACATCCAAACAACTAGCGAGGCTGCGACGCATCTACTCGATGAACAACATCATGCCCATTTGGTTACCGGCATCACGCAGGAGCCTATCAATATTGGCGACAAGGTTACGGTCGATGGCACACCCTACCGAGCGATAAAGGTGTTCTAATGGCTGCTCGCCAACGCCGATTCAATGTCTTTTCACTAGCATTCCTGGATGTCATGTCCTGTGGCTTTGGCGCAGTCATACTCATATTTTTAATCATCAATCATGACGCAGACGCCGAACAAGAAGTCGTGAATGATGACCTTCTTGCTGAAATTCGCATGCTCGACTACCAGGTCCAACAAGGACAGGAAGAGATGTTCGAGCTTATCGAGGCTCTAGACGACGTGGCAGCTCGCCTAGAAGAGTCAGACTCAGATTTGAACTCAACGCGCGATACCGTTGTCAAAGAAATCACCAAGCTAGACGATTTGAAAGAGGTCTCGCTTGCCGAGGAAGTGAGCCTGGCAGATCTTACAGCCGATCTGGAAACGAGAGAGGAAGAAGTTAAACGCCTTGAGGCGATAAAGTCGGCGGCTGAGGGCCAACAAGTTCGCTCTTTCGAAGGCGAAGGTGACCGACAATACCTTACCGGTTTAAAGGTTGGTGGTAAGAATATTCTCATCGCGGTGGACACCTCTACGAGCATGTTAGATGACACGATCGTCAACGTTTTACGACGACGCAACATGACCGAGGAACGAAAGCGCGCTGCGCCGAAATGGCAAAGAGCTATCCGAACCGTTGAGTGGTTGGCAGCGCAACTACCGTTAGATGCAGAATTCCAACTCTATGGTTTTGCAGAAGAAACTGAGTCGTTGGTGCCAGATGCTGAAACGAGTTGGATCCCTATGCATGACGGACAAGACTTGAATCACGGCGTGAGCGCACTCAAAGAGATGGTGCCGGGCGGCGGCTCTAGCCTTGTGAAGCTCATGTTAGTCATCCGGCAGTTGTCGCCCATACCCGACAACGTTTATCTAGTGACTGATGGACTGCCAACTCAAGGAGAGACAGCACCACGCTCATCAACAGTTTCCGGACGCAGGCGCCTGGAACTTTTCGGCGATGCGTTCGATCGCCTACCTAAACAAATACCGATCAACGTCATCATGTTCCCAATGGAAGGCGATCCAATGGCATCAGCAGCCTACTGGAATATCGCTCGAGTGACGGGGGGTGCCTTTATCTCCCCCTCTTGGGACTGGCCATAATGAAAACCCGCCGCGCAATGGAAGAGTTTAGCGTCTCATTTCTAGACGTCATTTGCTGTGGTTTCGGCGCCATTATCCTCCTGTTGATGATCACGAAAACATTGGAGCCGGTGCTGCTCGAAGAATCCAACATCAATTTGGAGGGTCAGGTCGCCCAAAGAGAGAATGCACTTTTTGAGATTCGAGGAAAAATCAATGAACTTCGCAGACAGATAAACGATGCAACGTCTGGCCTACAGGAAAAGCTCGACATGCTAGCCCAGCTACAAGACCAACTGACTCAGATTCTGGGTCAGTTTGACAACTTGTCAGAAGCGCAAAAGGAAATCTCAACGCAGAACCTCAAACTGTCGGCCGCAAAGCAGTCATTAACAGACGAGATGCAACGCCTTCTGGGTTTGGACTTCAGGCGGGCTTCTGGTCTCGTTGGTGGTATTACAGTCGATTCCGAGTACATTATTTTTGTGATCGATACTTCAGGAAGTATGCAAAGTGTTGCGTGGCCGCAGGTTGTGCGTAAGGTCAGCGAAACGCTTTCGATCTACCCCCGGGTTAAAGGCATTCAAGTAATGAATGACATGGGGGACTACATGTTCTCGCAATACCACGGTGCATGGATTGAAGATACGCCCTCTCTAAGAAACTCAATCATCAGAACACTGCAGAACTGGGCGCCTTTCAGCAATTCCAGTCCGGTGGAGGGAATTACGGCTGCGATCAACACCTTCTATGATCCTGACAAGCGAATCAGCATTTACGTTTTTGGCGATGATTACACTGGGAATTCCATTGAAGAGGTGGTCGAAGCTGTGGATGAAGTAAATCTTGCGGACGAGTCTGGGCGTCGGCGCGTGCGCATACACGCAGTAGGATTCCCGGTATATTTGGATCGTCCCAATGCTAGGGTGTACCGCTTTGCGGCATTGATGCGGGAGCTCGCCTATCGAAACGATGGGACATTCGTTGGGCTAGCTCAGTATCAGTGATTTTGTGACTAAATAGATCTGCATTTGAGGGAATTGCATGATTAAAGAACAATCTAAAACAAAGGCACTCGCTGTCTGCTCAGTTCTGGTAATTGGCTTCCTGCTCTCTGCGTGTGCTGGCACTAAAAACCTGGCGTTGGACACAACGTTTCCGGTCCCGTTGATTGACAAACTACCAATGCGACTTGGCGTCTATCTGGACGAAGATCTCAGAGGCTACGTTTACAACGAGAAACTCGAAAAGAAAGGTGAGTGGAACGTCGATGTAGGTTCCGTGCAGACTGAGCTATTCACAAATCTTGCCGCTGGATTGTTTGAAGGGCATCAGCTTGTCACTGAAACTTCTGCGCCTAACTTTGACGGCGTACTTGAACCAGAAATCACTGATTTGCAGTTCTCTCTACCAACCCAAACAAGGTCGAATTTCTACGAAGTCTGGATTCGCTACAACTTCAAATTGTACGACAGCAACGGCAATACTATTGGCGATTGGCCGCTTCCCGCTTATGGTAAGGCCAGCAAGGAAGACTTCTCTTCGGCATCTTCTGGTGTAGAAGCTGCAGCCGTAGCCGCTTGCCGAGACGCGATGGCATTTTTTGTATTGAACTTTCAAAAAGTACCAGCGGTCAAACAATGGCTAGCTGCAGGCAAACCACAACTACCACCTGCACCTGCCCCCATACCGGCGCCTGCTGCTGAAAGCGCATCGCCTGGAGAAGCAACGGATTCGCAACCGAGTACCAGTACCGAACCGAGCGCCAGCACATGAAGACAACAAGATCCACGGCCCATGTATTTTTGAGCGCCAGCATCATTGCGTTAACCGCATTGGCTGTGAGCGGTTGTGTGACGTCGACAGTCGAGCAAGTTAGGGAATCTGCGACGGGTATGTCGGCCGGAGACTCGGTGGTCGTTCTCGGTAGGCGCAATCGTCCCAGCCAGACCCAAACAGAGCTCGACTTCATCGATTGCGTGTCAAACAACATGGCTGATGGATCCAACAGTGTTGCAGTGATTACTGAGCAAGATTTCATGGATGCGATGTTTCCTTGGTTTGAACCTCGCACAGCCCCTCTAAACACAAATGAACTTCCTGGGCTGTTACAACAACCTGTCCTTGCAGAGCGTCTGCGTGAGATTGGTCTGAAGTATTTGGTTTGGGTCGAAGGCTCAACTAAAAGAACATCACAAACTGGGTCGATGTCCTGCACGGCCACACCAGGCGGCGCTGGATGTTTTGGGTTCCTAACATGGGATAACGATTCGTCGTACGAAGCATCTATCTGGAACGCGCATACAGCTAAGACTGCTGGCAAAGTAAGCTCGGACGCTGCCGGAACCAGCTATATACCCGCGATCGTTGTACCCATACCAATCATCGCGAGAGTGCAAACATCGGCCTGTTCTAAGCTTGCAGACCAATTAAAGATATTTGTACAGGATGAAGTTTAAGCTATTGTTTTTTATTAGTTTTTTTAGGCTTCTTTAGCTTCACTTCGACGATTTCCCCCTCATAACGATCGGGCTCGCTCGCATACCATTGCTGCAGCTCGGTATCATGTTTCGACGCCATTTGGTCGCAATACTCGTAAAACGTAGGCCGTCCAGGATCCGCGATGATGACGCTTTCTACGCCACTCTTAAGTGCACGATTCGTCATGCGTACCAAGGGTTGTACAAGCGAGTCCCAGAAACAAATATCTCCGCCAATAATATGATTGAAGGGTGCAAGGTCCACTGCCTTCAGTTTCGTGAAATCAGCCTTCTGCTGCTCAACCTCCACCCCGTTTAGGTCTGCAAGCACCTCTACAAAGGGGAATACAGCTGGATCCAGATCCATCGCGGTCATACGGGCAGAAAACTTTCGGGCGCAAAAAACCGAGAGCCCAGCCCACCCACAGCCAATTTCTGCCGCCTTCGCGCCCTTTTTTAGACCTCGCTCAGAGAGATAGTCCATGAGCAGAAAACTGGATCCCCACGCTCTATCGCCGTGGATAGACGGTTTGTACCGTTTTCTGAGCGTTTTGATCAATCTGTGCTTCGTTGATAAGAGGTATATTCCGTACGCGTATTCAACATTAGCCTCTGGCACCCGTTGCAACTTGGGCATTAATCGACTCCCCTCACCTTTTTATCATCGAAAATAGACGCATACAGAATACCCGACTAATTTACTTGGGTATTTACATGAGAGTAAAATTGCGCCGCAGACGCCTTTTACCCGGCGTAGTAAACCACACGCTAGAAATCCAGGAAAAGTGTCTTGAACCAATCAGTTGACGACTTAGTAGAAAAGGCCGGAGATTACGAAGCTGGGTTCGTAACTGATGTCGATGCGGAGACATTTCCACCCGGATTAAGCGTTGAGGTCGTAAAGGCCATATCCGCGAAAAAAGGTGAGCCAGATTGGATGACCGAATGGCGTCTAAAAGCCTTTGCAGCCTGGTCCGAAATGCCAACCCCACACTGGGCACACGTTCATTTTCCGGAAATAGACTTTCAATCGATTTCCTATTACTCCGCCCCGAAGAGCCAAGAAGATGGACCTCGCTCGCTGGACGAAGTTGACCCCGAACTGCTCGCAACTTACGAAAAACTTGGCATTCCACTGCACGAGCAAGCAGCTCTTGCCGGTGTGATTTCAGATCGTCCGAACGTCGCCGTGGACGCCGTATTTGATAGCGTCTCCATCGCGACAACTTTCCGCGAGACGCTTGCCGAAGCCGGTGTCATCTTTTGCCCTATCTCCGAAGCCGTACACGAACATCCGGAATTGATCCAAAAATACATCGGCAGCGTTGTCCCCCAAAAAGACAATTACTACGCTGCCCTGAACTCTGCTGTCTTTAGCGACGGCTCGTTTGTCTACATCCCAAAAGGTGTCCGCTGCCCCATGGAGCTATCCACCTATTTTCGCATCAACGAGCGCAATACGGGGCAGTTCGAACGAACTCTCATCATTGCAGATGAAGGTAGCCATGTGAGCTACCTTGAAGGTTGTACCGCACCGATGCGAGATGAAAACCAGCTGCATGCGGCCGTCGTCGAATTGGTTGCCCTTGGTGATGCTGAAATCAAGTACTCCACCGTCCAAAATTGGTACCCGGGTGATGAGAATGGCAAAGGCGGCATCTACAACTTTGTTACCAAGCGAGGTCTATGCGGCGGTCCCCGTGCAAAGATTTCGTGGACACAAGTTGAAACAGGATCAGCGATCACTTGGAAATATCCTAGCGTCATTCTGCGTGGTGATGAATCCGTCGGTGAATTCTACTCGGTCGCCCTCACGGGCAATTTACAACAAGCGGACACCGGCACGAAGATGATCCACTTGGGCAAAGACACTAGTAGCACGATCATTTCCAAAGGAATCAGCACGGGACGCAGTGAAAACACTTATAGAGGGCTTGTTCGTATCTCGCCAACCGCAGCAAGAGCCCGCAACTTTACGCAGTGTGATTCATTGCTTATCGGTAAGTCCTGCGGCGCCCACACTTTTCCTTATATCGAGAACAAGAACGCAACGTCGGTCATCGAGCATGAAGCGACGACGTCCAAGGTTAGCGATGACCAATTATTTGCCTGTCAGCAACGAGGCATCGACCCGGAAAAAGCCGTGAGCATGATTGTTAATGGGTTCTGCAAGGATGTCTTTCGAGAGCTGCCGATGGAGTTTGCAGTGGAAGCCGGTAAGTTGTTAGAAGTTAGCTTAGAAGGAGCTGTCGGTTGAGTCTGTTAGAAGTACGAGGACTGGAAGTTGAAGTTGCAGGTAAGAAGATCCTCAACGGGCTAAATCTCACCGTCGCTGAAGGTGAAGTCCACGCCATCATGGGGCCCAACGGCTCAGGCAAGTCGACCCTTGCGAACGTACTTTCTGGCAAACCAGGGTATACGATCCTGGAAGGAGAAGTGACCTATGACGGTAAGGACCTAACTGCCCTAGAACCTCATGAGCGCGCTCACGATGGTGTGTTTCTTGCTTTTCAATACCCGGTTGAAATTCCAGGTGTTAGCAACATGGAGTTCTTAAAGACCTGTATCGACTCCTTGGCACATGCTCGCGATCTTGAACAACCCAACGCAGCAAGCCTCATCAAGCAGGTGCGCGAACTTGCCGGGTCACTTGACCTGAATCCAGAATTTCTGAAAAGAGGTGTAAACGAAGGCTTCAGCGGCGGCGAGAAAAAACGCAATGAAATTCTACAACTCCTGCTCATGGATCCGAGGCTGGCCATTCTCGATGAAACCGATTCCGGCTTAGATATTGATGCCCTGCAGGTCGTTGCGAAAGGCGTCAACAGATACAAAGGCTCAGCCAACGCTGTTGTCTTGATCACTCACTACCAGCGCCTGTTAGATCACATCGTGCCTGACGTCGTGCATGTGCTCGCCAACGGTCAAATTATCCAGTCTGGTGATAAATCTCTGGCGTTAGAACTAGAAGAGAAGGGTTACTCATGGCTAGTCGGATAGACCCCGCGTGGTGGTCTTTTGAGAAGTCCTTATCGGATACCATCGAGCAAGAGCTCGCGAAACCGAAGCATCGTGAGCGTTGGAAGTACACTCGATCAACGAAGGCACTTGAGTTAGTACCAAACCCTGTCGACCACGGTACTGTCAGTGTTGCACCGGGTATTGATCTCGATGCGCAGTTAGTCAACGCACCCGAAGCACTGACACCCTTTCTACATGGCCAAGAGTTGACGACCAAAGTGATGCGAGATGGCGAATCTCTGGCGTTGGAAGATCTCTCGGGACCGCTGTTAATCAATGTCGCTGCAAATGCAACGGTGTCCATTACCCGCTCAGAGGTGCAATCCAGTTCTTTTATTTGGATTGATGTACAGGACGGCGCTCAGGCTCAAATTTCGTTCAACTCACTCGATCACACCGCGCTGTGGGATAACCTCAATATAGTGATTCGCAAAGATGCGGAGGTCTCGCTGGACCTTCACCACCTAGGTAGTCCGCTCTGTCGACAGGATATCCAAGTGCGGTGCGTTGCAAGTGGAGCAAACGTCACAATCAGTTCAGCGGCCAGTGTTTTGCCAGGCATGCACCTTGATCAGCAAGTTACGGTTCAACATCAAGCACCAAACACGTCGTCGCAACAGCGCTTCCACACAACTGGTAGTGACAAGAGCAAGATTACGTTCAACGGCAGAATACACATCCACAAGGATTGCCCGGGAGTAAGCGCACACCTATCTAACAAAAACCTCGCGCTCAGTGATAGTGCCGTTATAAACACAAAACCCGAGTTGGAAATTTATACGGACGATGTCGCGTGTTCACATGGCGCTACAGTTGGGGCACTAGCTTCTGCGGAGCTCTTCTACTGCACCAGCCGCGGCATAACGCCAGAACGCGCCAAACAAATGTTGAGCCTCGCGTTCTTGAACATTGCTTCAACAGGACCTTTAAGTGACGCTGCGATCGAACAGTTCAAGCGGGCACTCGCGTGAATTCAATCCGCGCAGACTTTCCAATATTGAGTCGACAGTTTCGCGACCAGGAAATTGTCTACCTCGATAGCGCAGCAACCACACAAAAACCACAAGTGGTGATCGATGCGATCAGTCACTACTACGAACATTACAACTCAAACGTTCACAGAGCTGCACATGTAATGGCAGGCGAGGCCACTGAAGCATTCGAGGGTTCAAGGGCGGCTATCGGCCGTTGGATAAATTCGGAGCTAAGCAGCGAAATAGTATTCACAAGAGGGACGACGGAAGGCATCAATCTCGTTGCCCAAGTTCTCGGCGATGCGAACAAACTCCGTGCTGGTGATGAGATCGTCATAACCGAAATGGAACACCACTCCAATATTGTCCCCTGGCAAATGCTAGCCCAACGTACGGGTGCAACACTGCGTGGTATCAAGGTGAAGCTTTCCGGCGAGTTGGACTTAGACGACGCTGCTGAAGTAATCAACGAGCGGACGCGTATCCTCGCTTTCGGGCACGTATCAAATGCGCTTGGTACGGTGAATCCTGTCGAAGATCTTCTGGCGATGGCCGCGCATTATGGGGCCATCACGGTCATTGACGGTGCCCAAGCAGCACTACATCAAATGGTGGACGTGCAAGCTCTTGGTTGTGATTTCTACTGCTTTTCCGGGCACAAAATGTTCGGGCCAACAGGCATTGGCATACTCTATGGCAAACAAGTACTGTTAGAGGAACTCCCACCTTGGCAAGGCGGAGGAGAGATGATCGAACGTGTCACGCTGCAGGCGAGCACCTATCAAAAACCGCCCTACAAATTTGAAGCTGGTACGCCAAACATCGCGGGCGCCATTGGCTTGGGTGCCGCCGTTGCGTACATAGAAAGCCTCGAGCTCGCCAGTCTCAACGCAGCAGAAGATGCGCTCGTTAAAAAAACGATCAGCGGATTGAAACAGATACCTGGTATACAGTTAGTTGGCGAACCTGCGAATCGCTCGTCTGTAGTCTCGTTCATTGTCGATGCCGCCCATCCTCATGACGTAGGCACCCTCCTCGATCAACAAGGTGTCGCTGTTCGAACCGGCCACCATTGCACGATGCCTCTAATGGATGCCCTCGACGTACCGGGGACAGTTCGAGCATCCTTTAGCCTTTATTCAAACGATGACGACGTAACTCGTCTGTTGGATGGCGTGCAGAAAGCGCTGACCTTCTTGTAGGAGATACATATGAGTGAACCGAACATACAGATAACCGACCAAGCCCTTGCCCACATCCGCCGACAGCTGGATTTGACCCAAGCTGGCTACCTCCGGCTGGGGGTGAAAGAAAGTGGCTGCAACGGTTTCATGTACATGCTTGACTATCTCGAAGCACCGGAACAAGAGGATATCTGCATCGAATTCCCAGAATCCGTTAGTGTCTGCGTAGCGGCCGAAGACTTGCAGATGGTCAGCGGTACTGAAGTCGATATGCTGACCCAAGGACTCAACACTGCACTTGTTTTCAAGAACCCTAATGCAACGAGCTATTGTGGGTGTGGTGAGAGTTTTGCTGTCGGCGGTGAACCTGACGACCTCGATACCAGTGGCGCTGCGGACCTCGCGACAAATGTCGGTACGAGTTCGTGATATATAGCTCCCGCTTTTTTTTGCAGCCAGCTAGAAGGGTATTCTGTGGAACGTAGAGTCGTCCCAGTAGAGCGAGATTGTGAAGCGAGACTAGTTCCTACCGGTGACCAGATCAGTATTCCAGCGGGTTCGTTCGTCACGCTGACTCAGACCTTGGGTGGTACCTACACTATTGTGCACCACGGCAATATGGCGCGCATCGCTGGTAGCGACGGGGATGCCCTCGGCTTTGAACCGGAAGTGTTGGAATTTCCAGAAGAGGACTCAACGCCAAGCGTAAAACACATTTGGTTTGCGCTCCGCTCGGTCTTCGATCCAGAGATTCCGGTGAACATTGCAGATTTAGGGCTGATCTATAACGTAGAGCTGAAAGGCACGACCGCTCATATCAGAATGACGCTTACTGCACCGGGCTGCGGCATGGGACCAGTACTCGTTGCCGAGGTTGAAGAACGGGTTAAGCAGGCCCCAGGCATAAACGAAGTCGATATTGATCTCGTGTTCGAACCACCTTGGTCACGCAACATGATGACCGAAGAGGCGCAGCTTGAGCTTGGTCTGTTCTAGTGGAGAACTTAGAAGAGATTGTCGATACGTTTGAATTCTTAGATGACTGGGAAGATAAGTATCGGTTCGTCATAGATGCAGGGAAGTCGGTGCCTACCATGCCCGAGGAGTCAAGAACGGAATCGAATCTCGTCAGAGGCTGTCAGAGTCAAGTTTGGATGACAACGACGCTGAATGCCGACGACACTCTCCACCTAAATCTAGATAGCGATGCGCATATCGTTCGTGGCCTGATCAGTATTGTGCTAGCTGCATACAACGACAAATCGCCGAACGCGATTTTGGAATTCGATATAGAAGCACTGTTTTCGAGGCTGGCTCTACTTGAACATTTGTCTCAAACACGTGGAAACGGGTTGCGTGCGATGATCCAGCGAATCCGAGAAGTAGCTACGCGATCGCTCTAGACCACAAGTAGATCAAAGACTTGCCTGTACGCGTAGAAGTCTTACCTCGTCACCAGAGAGGCCGAGAGTTTTACCAATTCCTACCAGTTCGCTACCTTGTTTGGCCCGTTCCCGCGCTTCCTCAACCAGCCACCGACGCGAAGAAACTTGCTCAAAACCTTGTTCGTCATTGCTAGAAATAGACAACCTGTCGACACTACGCGCCACATTGATGGAAGTATCAACGAACACATCAAGTTGTATTTGCAGCTTAGCGATCGTTTCTGCCTGTCTTAGATGCAACAGAACGACTAACGCGAGCCCGGCCGCAAGGGCGAAGCCGATCACACCCACCAATATGCTCTGTTCCATATCCATAACTTATTCCTCTCCGGTAAATAGTAGTCCGCCATCCGCTTTCCGCGTTGGTATTACTGTGTTGTTTTCAATACGTCGAGAGCGGTCAACTATTGCAGTTGAGTGCTCCGTGTTTCTGTTCCGAGCTAAATCTGTGCGTCGCGCAACGACAATAACCACGCGGCGATTGCTTGCTCGCCCATCTGGTGTCGCGTTGGTAGCGATAGCGTGATTCTCGCCATAACCTACGGCTGAAACTCGCTCTCGGCGAATTCCGCCTTGAACCAGATACTGAGCCACCGCAGACGCACGAGCTGCAGATAGAACCCAATTTGAGTTATACACCGCGCTTTCGGAAGGCACGTTGTCTGTATAACCCTCGATCGTCACTGGGTTTGAGTTACTTGCCAAGAGCTCTTGGACAACGCCGATCGCATTTCCGGCCTCGGGCGATAAAGTTGCAGAACCTGCAGGAAACAAAAGCGAGCCGCCAATCGTTAGCTCAAGCCAATCGTTATTCGAAACCACGGAAATGCCAGCGTCCTCTGAGAAACCGCTAGCCTTGATACCTTTCTGTAAATCATCTGACGTTATCTGGGTATTGCCTTCGTCTGGGTCTGCCCAACCATCCACATCCGGTATGTCGACCACGTGAGGTGATGCAGCGGGTGTAGGCTCTCCAACTTGGATAACATCTGGGCTAATCAACTTCGCTTCGAAAGCCTGAGCAAGTGTGTCGCTGAGCACTTTGTATTTGTCGTCGTTCACTGAAGAAATGGCATACATCACCACAAAAAACGCGAATAGCAGAGTGATGAAATCAGCGTAAGAGATCATCCAGCGATCAGCGTTGGATTCGTCTTCAAGTATGTCTTTGCGGATACTCATGTGGCAGTAGCTACGCGACGGCAGCGATTCCCTGCAGTCTGACTTCGATGTTTCTTGGGTGTTCACCTTCGGCTATTGCAATCAATCCCTCGATAAACATTTCATCGGCGCTACTTTTACGTATTGCCAGACTCTTAATTCGGTCTGCAATGGGTAAAAACAAGAGATTCGCAAAACCAACCCCATAGATCGTTGCTATGAAAGCCGTCGCAATCCCGTTACCTAACTCTTCCGGGTTGGCCAGGTTTCCCATCACTTGGATCAAACCGATGACAGCACCGAGGATGCCGATGGTGGGTGCATAGCCGCCCATGCTGCGGAAAACTTGTGATCCCGCGATGTCTGCATCTAGGCGTGCCTGGCAGTCCGACTCGAGTAAGCGCCTGATCGTTAAAGGTTCCACACCATCAATCAACAACTCCAGACCTTTTCGGTGAAAGTCATCAGCGGTGCCATCAGCCACGTTTTCTAAACCGAGCAACCCTTCTCGTCGGGCAATGCGACTCCAAGTCGCCATCCGCTCGATCTCGTCGCGCCACAGGAAGGTTGGCGGTATGAGCACCCAGGAAAGCAGCGACACCGACCGTTTTAGCCTTTCATAGGGGGTCTGTAGGATAATCGCTCCTAGCGTGCCCCCAATGACTATGATGAACGCAGGTCCGTCTAACAATGATGCAAACGTACCACCTTCGAGGCTATTGCCCATAATGATGGCGGCAAACGCGAGAACGGCACCAACGACGGCTAGGATATCCATCTTATCTTTCGAGCCACTCTGTGATGTGACTTCGTACGCGTACGACAGCTTGACTGAGAATTTGCGATACCCGCGACTCACTCACTTCCAAGACAGCACCAATCTCTTTTAGGTTTAGTTCTTCTTCGTAGTACAACGACATGACAAGCTGCTCGCGCTCGGAAAGGCTACCGATACCGTCGGCGATACTCTCGAGCAGAGCGTCGCGTTCAACGCCATGGTCTCCCGCCGGGACATACGGAAGTATGCTGGGATCGTCCCCCTCGTTTACTTCCTCGTAACTGAATAGTCGACAACTAGCCGCATCCTTGACAATGACATGGAACTCTTCGAGTGAGACGTTCATTGCCTTCGCAACATCGCGATCTGTCGCAATGCCGCCGTTCTTATGTTCTATGGTGCGAATTGTCTCGGTGACTCGACGCGAGTTTCTGTGCACCGACCGTGGCGCCCAATCGCCTTTGCGCATCTCATCTAGCATCGCGCCGCGAATTCGAATCCCTGCATAGGTCCCGAAGCTTGCGCCCTTGCTCGCATCGTATTTTGATACCGATTCAAGCAAGCCCAACATGCCAGCCTGGATAAGATCATCGAGTTGAACATTGTCCGGAAGACGTGCAATTAGATGATGGGCGATCCGTTTTACGAGATACGCATACTTCTCAACCGTTTCGCGTTGGTCGGAAATATCTTGATAAGTGGCGACGCCTTGATTCAGCATTTGGATTTAGTCTTGCTAAATGCAGCTAGTGAACGGGATGGTCTGCGACAAGTCGTTCCACAAAGAACTCAAGGTGACCAGTCGGCATAGTTGGAATTGGCCAGCTATCAACTTGCTGAGCAAGCTTTTTGAAAGCTTGGGCGGACTTAGACGTTGGATGCAGCTCAACAACGCAGCGTTGCTTCTGCACCGCTCGCCTCAGATGATCGTCAAATGGGATATATCCTGCATACATCAAGGAGATATCAAGAAAACGATCTGACACGTTAACAAGTTTGCTAAAGACCATCTCGGCGTCAGCTTCGTCGCGAACCATGTTCGCTACGACTCGTACCTTACTGATACCGAACTTCTGATTCAGAATTTTTATCAGTGCGTAAGCATCTGTTACTGATGTCGGCTCATTGCAAACAACAACTAGGATTTCTTGCGCGGCACACAAAAAGCTCACCACGTCATCGGATATACCAGCAGCGGTATCGATCAAAAGCACATCCATGTTGTGTGCGATCTCGCTGAAGGCGGAGATAAGTCCAGCGTGTTCATGCGGACCTAACTTGACCATTTCTTGAAGCCCCGACGCTGCGGGAACAATTTTTAGATCCTGTGGCCCCTGGATGACGACATCGCGCATCGAACAAGTTGAATCGAGTACATCTTTGAGTGTGTGCCGAGGTTTCAATCCCAACAAAACATCGACATTCGCCAGACCAAGATCCGCGTCCAGTAGAGTCACCCGCCGTTCCATTTGAGACAAAGCAAGTCCCAAGTTGACACTCACACTCGTCTTACCCACACCGCCTTTGCCGCCTGTGACAGCCACGACTTGGATGGGTTTACCTGTGACATGATCCATTGTCTCGTCTCCTGTTTCCCTGCCCACTACTTCCCTGCCTACGAGGCCTGCTGGTACGAGCCTTGAGTCACCTTCGGGAATTTAGTTCCGTCTATCTGAACGATAGCTTTAGTTTGGGATTGGTCAATTTTCTGACAGAAATTAGACAGATACCGAAATTGCGCTAGACGCGTGGTCATCGACTATATGAAATAGCGATGCATACGATGTGGCCGAGGCAAATTCCAAACCCTCAGGAATGTACCCGCTTGAGCCAAAAAATAGGACAGATTGCTCTGAATCATGCAGCCATCGTGCAACTGCTAGCCTATCTCCGGGCCTGTCGAGGTGGGTAATCGCCACAACACGTGGTTGTCCACAGGCTTGGCGTTGCGCAATGAGACTCGCAACAGAATGCTCAGCGGAACAAACAAATATATCTCTCACGCCAGCGATGGGCTCTGGCGCCCGCCTCTGCAGTTCTATAGCCGCGGTATCAATCAAGACTAGAGAGTTTTGATCATTACGCTGGACCGTCTGATGCAGTTGCGCCTCACTCTGCATCAGAACCTGCACGCCCAACATTTGGCATGCAAGTTGGAGCTGTTCGGTCCCGGCTAAACGCTGATCGTCGGTAGAGATCACAACAATTTTACTCGCGCCCTTAATCATGGCTGCTTCGACGACGAGTTTGATCAGCATAGACGTCTTGCCAACACCGGATCCACCCAAGAAACGAAGCGCACCGGCGAGGTTTGATATTCCTTCCCCAGCAAATGTCAGCTCAGGAAACGCTTCCTCTGGCTGTAGAGAAAATGCTGAGTCTACAATCTTGTTCGACTCCTCGGGATCCAGATGTACTTCCTGGACAACAGGAAGCTCCAGAGCCGCCTCAATCTCAACACCGCCAGGGACTACGGTTTGGTTAAGGATGAGTGCGTCTGGTCCAAGCACATCTCTTATCTCCTTAAATGCCGCGCCCATGCTTTTTGCGTGGAAGATCTGTGTTGCGGCCACGGTCTCGCCGCTGGCCGCGGCAGATTCGCCCTGTTCTTCCGCGATCAAACCTGCGCTCTCCCGCGGTAATCGACCTTCTCCGTGGGGTTCTTGCACGCGGTCCATATTGCTTTTCACTTAGTATCCTCCAACTTCTTAAGCCGACCTTCCGATGGTCGACACAACGGTAATTTGTTTGTTCTCTGGTATCTCTTCATACGCAAGCACATGTATTACAGACTGCGATATACGTACAAACTTCGCGAGTAGCGCTCGTATACCGGCAGAGACCAGAAGTACGGCGGGCTTTCCTGCCACCTCACGCTCTTGAGCCACTTCGATTACTGATTGCTGCAAGCGCTCAGCCATGGAAGGTTCGATGATCGGCGCTTCAGCACCGCCCTGGGATTTAGCTTGCAGCAACAACTGCTCGAGTTCTGGATCCAGAGTGATAACTTCTAGGGAAGCTTCCGCACCATAAATGTTTTGCACAATCATCCGGCCGAGCTGTCCACGGACCATGGTCGTTTGATCATCAATCGCAAGGTTGGTTGCGCTGCCATCCGCAAGACATTCTGCGATGGTTCTAAGATCCCGGATCGGAATTTTTTCCTTCAAAAGGTTTTGCAGTATTTTCAGCAAACCTGAGAGGCTAATAGCGTTCGGTACCAATTGTTCTGCCAGCTTTGGTGACGACTCAGACAAAAGATCGAGAAGGTGTTGTACCTCGTCGTGACCGATCAACTCTGCGGCATTCTCGAGCATGACCTGGTTAACATGTGTTGCAACCACCGTACTCGCATCAACGACGGTATACCCTAGCGTTTGAGCATTGTCTTTTTCGCTCTCCTCAATCCAGACCGCTGGCAAGCCAAATGCTGGGTCTGTGGTCGCTAATCCGTTTACCTGCCCAAAGACTTCACCGGGATCAATCGCCAGCATTCTATCGCTGTGCACTTCACCCTCTGCTACCGCCACACCAGCAAGAGAAAAACGATACATCGTCGGTAACAAATCGAGGTTATCGCGAATGTGTATTGTTGGCACAAGAAAGCCGAGTTCTTGTGAAAGTTTTTTTCGCACACCACGGATACGACTAAGTAGTTCCCCGCCCTGCGCTTTGTCCACCATTGGGATGAGCTTGTAGCCAACTTCTAGGCCTAACGTATCTACTGGGGTTACATCGTTCCAGCTGACGTCAACGTCTTCATCAGCCACAACGGCGTTCTCAACTTCCGGGTCCTCTGACGCACCCTCTTCCCGAACTACTCTCCTGTGAATGAACCAAGCACTAATCGCAGCAACACTCGCTAGCGATAGAAAAACAAAATGAGGCATGCCCGGGATTACGCCGAGGATAAACAGAATACCAGCTGCGACGCCAAGTGCCTTGGGGCGGGCAAACATCTGGGACATTACCTGTTGCCCCATATCGTGAGCACTATTTTCTCGAGTAACAATGATTGCCGCTGCGGTAGAGAGTAAAAGGCTTGGAATTTGTGCAACCAAACCATCCCCGATTGTGAGCAAGGTGTAGTTTTCCAATGCCTGCGAAAAAGCCAGACTGTGTTGAATCATGCCGATGGTTAGACCACCGACAATATTGATGATCAGGATTAGTATGCCTGCAACAGCATCGCCTCGGACAAACTTAGATGCCCCGTCCATGGCGCCGTAAAAGTCTGCCTCTTCGGAAACTTCTTCACGTCGGCGTTTGGCTTGGTCCTGATCGATGATTCCGGAATTCAAATCAGCATCAATCGCCATTTGTTTACCCGGCATCGCATCCAAGGTGAAGCGCGCGTTGACTTCAGATATACGTCCGGCGCCTTTTGTTACGACAACAAAGTTGATCAGTACTAGGATGATAAAGACAACAAGACCGACGACGTAGTTGCCGCCAACCAAGACAGCTCCAAAAGATTCGATTACTTGACCCGCCGCCGCGCCTCCTTGATGCCCATCCAGTAACACCACACGTGTCGAAGCGACATTTAGTGCGAGACGCAACAATGTTGCAACGAGCAGTATTGTTGGAAAGGCTGCAAACTCGAGCGGGCGCATAACGTAGACCGCAACCAACAGAACAACCAACGCAAAGGTGATATTGAACGTGAAGGAAACGTCAAGTAGCCAGGGTGGCACTCGGATAGTCATTAACGCCAGTATTAACAATAGTAGTAAGGGAATGCCTAAGGCACCGATCCGCAATTTACTCATCGACTTCATCCATCGTGTCCATCCCTTCTGGCACTTTTATGTCGCCGAGGTTCGGGACGTTTGACCGTGTGCCAGCCCTAAACTCGTCGAGTTGATATACATAGGCCAGTACCTGAGCAATAGCGAGATACAAATCTTCAGGCACTTGTTGCTGAACATCTGTCGTGTAGTAGATGGCGCGAGCCAGAGGAGGTGCAGGAACGATCGGTACTTCGTTCGCGGCCGCAACTTCACGTATCCGCATAGCCATGAAATCAATGCCTTTCGCAACAAGCAGAGGGGCTTCCATGGTTGTGCTGTCATACTTGATCGCGATTGAGTAGTGTTCTGGGTTCGTGATGATGACGTCAGCTGCCGGTACATCGTTAAGCATCTGGCGTTGCGCTACTTGTTGTTGCAATGCACGTATTTTGGCTTTGACTTCAGGTTTACCTTCCGAGTCTTTCATTTCATCCTTAACTTCTTGCTTGGTCATCTTCAGCTGTTTCTTGTGTTGTGCAATTTGAAAAGGCACATCTATAGCTGCGACTAAGATAAGGACCAAACCGATAAAGACGAAAGCGATAGCTACGTATTCCATGGAGTTACTTATTGCAACCCGGACAGGTAAAGAACCCAGCTGTAGCAAATCTTCTAACAAAATACCCAAAGTTAGAGAAGCGACACCAGCAATCAGGACAAATTTGGCAATTGATTTCACTAACTCAACGGCGGATTTTGCCGAGAACATGCGACCAAAGCCTTTGATAATACTAAGGCGCTCGAGCTTGGGACTAAGTGCTTTAGCCGACAGCACAAAGCCGCCGACCATGACACTCGAAACAACGCCAGCGACGAACAGAACTGCACTTAGGGGCGCGACCATTCCCAATGTATCGACAGCAGCAACGCCAAGGTAATACTGTAAAGGTTTGCTGACTTGAGCAGCCTGCTCAAATTGGCGTGTGGTCAGATCCATTATGCTGCTAGCAATATTGGGCATGACCGCGATCGTGGCGAGTGCTCCAAAGGTAACGATCGCAACACTGTTCAACTCGCGAGAACGGGCAACCTGCCCTTCTTCCCGGGATTTTTCCAGTTTCCGTGCGGTCGCGTCTTCTGTTTTTTCCTGCGCTTGCTGCTCTTCTGCCATGTTAAGTCACCAACATGCTTAAGAAGTCTGATAGCAATCGGTGAAACTGGTCCGTCCAACCATGTAGCAAGAACCAGATAATCGATAGACCGAACACCAAGCTAAATGGAAAGCCAAGCGCAAAAACGTTCAGCTGCGGGGCGCTTCGATTCATGATACCGAAAGACAAGTTCACAACTAATAGCGATGCAACGGCAGGAATAGCTAACAAGATGCCGCCAACGAACATCCAGCCACCCAGTCGGGCAACGTTTAGACCCATCTCCGCCAGTCCACCGCCGAAGCTACCCAGACTTAGTTGGTAGCCCTTGATTAGGATTTCGAAAAGAATCAGATGACCATTTACTGCGAGGAAAGAAAGGGTCACGAGCATCAGGAAAAATTGTGACCAGACGGTCACCTGCACGCCGTTGCCCGGGTCAACCATCGCAGCAAACCCGAGTCCCATTTGCATCCCAATGAACTGACCGGCGATAACAAAGAGCTGAAAAAAGATCGCTGCACTAAAACCTAAGCCCATAGACATGAGCACCTGTACAAGCAGATTCGAAAGATCAGATACCTCAATTGCGCTTAGGTCTATTCCAACCGGTAACACTGGCGTCAACGCTAACGCGACTGCGAAGACAATTGCGATTCTGATCCGACGAGAGACGAGCTGATTGCCAAATATTGGGACGGTCATAAAGAATCCACTCAAGCGAAGTAGATTCCAAATAAAGTCGCCCATGTAACCCATAACTGATCCGAGTGCGATAGTCATGTCAGCCTAAGAGTCCAGGTATAGCCGCAAATATTTGTTGGAAGTGATCAATAAACTGACCAAGTATCCAGGGACCCGCGGCCATGATGGATACCAGAGTCATAATCAATCTGGGAAGGAACGAGAGTGTCTGTTCGTTGACTTGCGTAGCCGCTTGGATGACAGCAACAAAAAGACCAACAAAAAGGCTAGGCAGCACTAAGACCATTACAATAATGACGACGAGACCAAGCGCATCACCGAAAACGGATAGAACATCACCGACAGTCACGTGGCGAGTCCAAAACTACTAGCAAGCGTACCCATGATCATCACCCAGCCGTCAACCAGCACGAAGAGCATAATCTTGAAAGGCAGGGAGATGATGAGAGGTGACAACATCATCATACCCATGGACATCAAGACACTGGCCACAACCATGTCAATGATTAGAAACGGGATAAAAAGCATAAAGCCGATTTGGAAAGCGGTTTTAAGTTCACTCGTCATGAAAGCTGGCACGAGGACAAAGAAGTTTACTTCCTCGATCACATCGATCTTTTCATGGTCGCTTAGCCGCATGAACATATCCAGATCGCCTTCACGGGTTTGCTCCAGCATGAAGGCTCTGAACGGTTGTGATGCCGTTTGTAACGCATCAGAAGGCGTAATGGATTCTTCCATGTACGGTTCGACGGCAAGCTGGTAAACCTCCTCGAACACAGGCGCCATAATGAAGATTGTGAGAAACATAGCGATCCCAACCAGGATTTGGTTTGACGGCGTTTGCTGCATACCTATGGCTTGGCGAAGGATCGCGAATACGATGATGATCCTAGTAAACGCTGTCATCATGATGACCAAGCTCGGCAATAAGGTGAGTATGGTCATTACCGCTAGCACTTGGATGCTGATGCTGTAATTTTCCGATCCGTCCGCGTCCTTGGTTACAGTTAATGCAGGCAGTTCGACGACCGCAACCGCATCCGCGCCAATTAGTAACGCAACTGCGGTCAATGCAAGCTGCCAGAACTTCATTTGTTTTGCTCACAATCATCCAACACGGATGAAAATTGCGTAGTGCGGATGTCGCTTATCTTTGAGATGCTCTGTGCGTTTATCGCAAGTAGGACCTGTTGACCGGATACGTCTACCAGAACGAGGCGTTCTTTTGGACCGAGGTAGGTGCTTTCGACGATTTTGATGAGTTTGTTGCCCTTGGCACCCAAGGTCTGTATGCCTTGCACTCGCTTGGCCAACAGCCCCAACCCATAAACTACGGCGACGATAACCACCAGGGCTAGCGCAATTTGCCAAATGTTTGTCAAAGGATCCACGTGCGACTACTAGTTAATGCTTTGGATGCGTTGCTCTGGACTGATCACGTCGAGCAGACGCACGCCAAACTTCTCATTCACGACGACAACTTCGCCCGTCGCCACTAACGTGCCATTGACCAGCACGTCCAGTGGTTCACCAGCAGATCTGGTGAGCTCGACGATCGAGCCTTTGCTAAGTTGTAGTAGCTTTCGAATGCTTATGTTCGTATTACCTACTTCCATAGAGAGTTTGACTGGAATATCGAGCACAACTTCCAAATTTTTGGCACTCGCCGAACGACTCTGAAGTGGACTCTCTTCATCAGTAGTTGCAGTTTCTTCCTCTGTAATCTCTTCACTCATTAGATGTCCCTCTCTGTACCGAAATCGTTAAACTCAAGCGCAAACCGGCCTCTTGAATCGCCCATCGTTGCTGTGAAAATTGGTAACCGACCAGCGCGGACCAGGTGCAGTTCCTCCATATTTACGTCGACAACATCTCCTGGCTGCATTCGTATGACTTCGCGCAGTTTCAATTCGCTGTCACCGATCAAACAGTTCAGCGGTAACTGCACATCTAACAAAGTCTTTTCGAGGGCGGTCCGCCACGCAGTGTCTCGACCGTCACCATCTTTTTGTGAGGTCGCATCAAGAACGCGTTTGTACGGTTCAAGAGCCGCGTATGGGAAGGCGAAATGCAGTTCGCCGCCGCTTTCGCCAATGTCTAGGCGATAGCTTGTAACTAAAACTGCATCTGAACTCCCCACGACGTTTACTAAGCTTGGGTTTACCTCGTCACCGATGACCTCGCAGCGAATTGGTAGTACGTCTTCCCAAGCGTCTTCAAAGTCACTCAACAAACCCGCCACCATTCGGTCAATTACACGTCGTTCTGTAGGAGAAAATTCCTTACCTTCAAAACCTGTTGTCAAACCATCGCCACCGAAAAAGCGATCAACAATCTGGTGGATTAACTTTGCGTCTATAGTGAGAAGACAAACGCCTGAGAAAGGACTGATTTTCAGCAGCTTGATACAGGTTGGCACATAGAGCGTTTCCATATACTCAGAAAATTTGAGTACCTGCACCCCGCCTGGTCCAACTTCGATTGGTACTTTCATCGAGGCGGGAAGGCTTGCGCGTATGGTGCGTGAGTATCGTTCGCTGATAAGTTCTACGGTCGGCAGGCGACCACGAACAACTCGATCCTGGTTCGTTAGATCGTATTCTGCGACGCTGGCTTCAGCCGATTCTGCTGCGTCTATAGCGACTTCACCTTCATCAACACCAGTCAACAGCGCATCAATTTCGTCCTGCGTTAGGACATCCTTGTCAGTCACGTCGGTCCCTTACTGCAAAACGAAATTGGTGATAAGTGCCGTCTCGATACCCGGCTGGACATCCAAACGCGCTAAGTTGTCATTAATGAGCTGAACAATCCCTAGTCGAACTGCATCTTTACCTTCCTGGGTTTGTAGCTCCAAGAAATTTTGATCCGTCAAAAACCCAACAATCTGGCTTCGGATCAGAGGCATATGCGTAATTACCGACTCAATTGCCTTTTCATCCCGAGCCATGATGGAAAATTCGGCTTGTAGGTATCGAGGTTTCGCACCGGTGAGGTAATTGATGACGTAGGGCGGCCGCATGTTTTGGTAGATGGCGGTTTTTGGCTTGTTGGTAGGCGCAACCGCCGCTACGGCTTCTGGCTCGTCATTGCCACCCAGAAAAAACAAAGTGCCACCAACACTCGCGCCAATCGCGACGACAAGTGCGACTGCGAAAATAATGACGTTCTTCTTGCTTCCGCCTTCGGGCGGGTTCTCTAGCTCTTCATCAGCCATGTCAAAATCCCATTATCAAATTAAACTGACTAAAGTTCGTTCAAAACCGCCAATTTCTCGGCGGTCTAGAATTAGTCTAGTAGGGATTTGGAAATGCGCCTGTTTTAGTCAAAAAAATGACGCACGGGAGGCAATACGGCAGTTAGACGGTAATGTGTAAGCCGCCTTGCGATTCAGTGGACAAATTTGGCTGTGTTTCTGGGTCTGTTAAAGGATCTGATGCGAGATGCTCACTGTCGCTATCTCGCCCTTCTCGTTCTTCCGAAGAAGGCTCCTTTTGCTCACTTCGTACATCTAACTCAGACAGGTCAATGCCCATCTCCGCAAGGCTCGCACGAAGCCGAGGTGCCATCGCTTCCAGAAGTTCTTTGGTCCCTGGGTCTCGAGCAACGATCTGAACTTGGATGTCCGCTCCTTCTTGGCGGAAATCAAGATCTAGACGCCCCAGCTCTCTCGGGTGTAGTTGTAAGGAAACGTGGCCAGGTTGCCTCGCCCGCATAGCGATAAAGCGCTGGATCTGTGACTGCACGGCATCAGCAGCCTCAGGGCTTTGACGCTGTACCGCTGCTTGTATCGTACCACTCGCGCTGATCTCTTCGCTTTCACGAGGTGCGCTCGCCGTAGGCGTTGCGTTGATGTTTGACAAAGCTTGCGTCTGGCTTGGTCCAATGCTGTTTCGCGTTGTTGAATCACCGGTGTCTAGTCCGCGCGTTTCTGCATTCGCACTACCCTGCAGCATCTCGCGAATATTGGCAGCGGATAGAGTTAGGTCGCTTGATCGGTTTACGGCGGCCGACCGTTTAAAGTCGTTTCGCTCATCTACTAGCTCGAATCTCGCTGCTTGGGCGTTGTTTTGTTGTCCAGCTTGTTGTCGTAAGTCAGAAGAAGGAATTCCAGCAGACAATCTCCGGCTCGCGGATGGAACAGCTGGTGCCCTGACTGGTGCGTTAGCTGATTGTGCCGTTGATGTCGTTGCAGCGTGCTCGATCCGTTGATTGGGCGTCTGCGGGTCAGCTGGTAACGGTCGGTTCAACATTTCTACAGGCCTACCCATTCGCTTTTCATCGCTGACAACTGGTGCGTCTTTATTCTGCGCTACCCTCGACACGGGGGGGGGTGGCTGATCTCTGTGCAGCATCTTGCCTTAGGCTCGATGTTTCCGCCTCGAGTTGCTTATTGATTGGTTGTCGCACTAAAGCCGCAGAACTTTGCTTTAACGGCAGCGTGTGAGGAACAGATTCAGACGATTGAGTTCTTGTCTTTTTAAGGTTTTCTGCACTTACCATTGCTGCAAGCTTGTTAGGGACTTGAGCAGCGTCACTGTCCAGAACCTGTATTTGAGATATCGACACTGCGGACGACTTTGCTTCTTCTGTCAGTTGCCGTGTTTGTGGAACGAGTTGTTCTTTTTCCAGAAACCGAGATTCTTGAGTCGGCATTGCGATTGCGTTGGACGATTCAACGCTGATCTTTTGGATTGGGGTAGATCCCCTAAGGGCAACATCCATTGGTGGTACTACTGGCGTCGCCGCCATCGACTGTGTTGCGGGGCTTAGCTTGTTTAACGGCATGATCTGGCCGTCGGGTGGCAAAACTGCGCCGCCCTCCTCCATTGGTGTTTCGGCCAACATCTCAGCGAAGGGAATTTCGAGTGGTTGCTGCACCGGCAGCGGTGCAACGGTCTGCTCTTGAACCGCGTCAAGCATGACGTGCTGAAAGTTCAACGGCACAGTCGGAAAATTGACGTTGCCGTCAATTTTCGTCTGAAAACTCAGGTCAGTTGGGCCAAGCTTCGCAATACTTCGCGTTTCCAAGCCTGCATCCAGACTTGGCAAATTTAAAAATGAAAGGTTCAGGTGCTCACTCCTCGCTTCAAGACGCCCTCGGGCGCACTACTACCTAGACATACAGTTAGGAGTTAGCAAGAAGTAGGCCAACCACCCCCGAAAAGTGGCATCAATCAGAGATGGTGCTTAACCGCTTCACTGACCTCAACGAGTTGAGTGTTGACGGTTTGTAGAAGTTCGGGAATGTCTTCCGGCTGGCTTAGCCGAGCATTGTCTTCAAGTGAGGCGCACGTTCGCTGTAGTTGTTCCGCGCCAATATTGCCGCAGCTACCCTTGAGACTGTGCGCGGCTCGTCTAAGTTCATCGAAGTCTTCACCTATCCACGCGCTTTTGGCTACAAGGTATTGTCGTTCCGATTCTTCGAGAAAGGTCTCTAGCAGGACGGGAAACTCCTCCTCCATGATTTCTCTAAGTTCTTCTAGCATCTCGGCGTTTAAAACATCATTCACTATTGTCACTCCATTGCATGGTGACCAGAACTTCATTACCTGGCTCAACGAATTCAATTGCTTGGCAGAGATCGTTTAGCAAGCGCACGCCTCTACCGTGATATTGGTTTTTACTGACCGTTTCTGCCTTTGCGACTTTTTTAAAGTCGAACCCCTTGCCACTGTCGATCACACGGATGAGCAAGTCGACGATGCCGTCCTTACAACACCCGGCAATCTCAAAACGGACAAAACCCTCGACACTTTCTAAGGCACTAGCACGCGCCTGGTAGTACTCAGCAAAGCCTTCTACCGATTTTTTTAGATTCGAATCTAGGCCCAGGACACCGTGCTCCAAGCCATTAGAATAGAGCTCGGCTAGCACCGTATAGATCTCTGTTGCTTTTTTTCTTAAATACGGCGCCTGCATCAAGATCTGTTGCAACATCGGCAATGGGTTGAAGGCTCTGAGTGAATCTGGACCGAGTTCGTAGGTCAACTTCCAATCCCTTGGACCAGAATCGCTTTCTGGTGAGCTAGGTTGACTTAACTCATCGACCTCGTCAGGCGTCACCAATTTGATCTCAACCATGGTGATGTCATCATCACGACCATTCATGTACTCGTAAACCGCACCTTGGATCGCGTCGAACAACTGTTCAGGGGGCGATTCTTGAACGATTTTTTCCAAACGCTCTGAACCAAAGTACTCTTGTGAACTATTGCGAGCTTCAATGACCCCATCAGTTGCAAAAAACAATCTGTCGTCTGGAAAGCCCTCAATGACAAGTGTTTCGTCTTTGAATTTATCTGGACCCAAAATACCGAGCGGCAGATTCATGGATTGTAACGGTACAACCTGATCGTTTGCTGATCGTCGTAAGTAAGCTGTAGGGACGCCGCCATTCCAATACTCGACGGTGCATCGATTGAAGTCGATATTGACTGCAACGGCACAGCAAAAATATCCCGAAGGGAGAACCGAACCTAACTTCTGATTACACTCCTTCAGAATTTCCGGTAAAGAAAAACCTTTGGCTGTCATCCCATAGAACGCGTCTGCCAATGGCATAGCCCCAATCGCGGCAGCCAAGCCATGGCCCGTAAAGTCGCCAAGTAACAAACACAACTGTTTCGCTGGGGTTATTGAGGCAAGTAGAACGTCACCGTTAAAGACCGACATCGGAGAAAGCATGTGGCGGATATAGTCGCACTCAAGCTGGCGCGAGTGTGCGACATTGTCAAAAACCGCTTTAGCAGCTTGTTGGTCTGCGACCAACTGCATGTGGTGCTTCGAAATCTCATCACGCTGGGATTGCACAGTCTGATGCATCTCACGCATCCTGCTCAGTGCATGTAATTTTGCTTTCAGAATAATCTGGTTATAGGGTTTGGTCAGAAAGTCATCGCCACCCGCCTCTAAACATCGAGCGAGCTCCGATGCATCGGTAAGACTGGTGAGGAAAATTATAGGTGTAAACTCGTCACCGCAGGCTTCCTTTATCTCCTCCGCGACCTGAAAACCATCTTTCCCCGGCATCAAAGCATCCAACAGGACAAGATCGGGTTTGTCTGCATGGTACTTAACAAGTGCGTCGTTACCATCGACCGCATCGGTCACTTTATAACCGGCTTTGCGTACGATCGTTGTAAGAATTTTTCGATCGACAGCGTTATCGTCTGCAACGAGTACGCGTATTGAAGACTCCATCACTTGTTACTCAGGCAGAACCTTGAAGAGACACTAACGCTAGTTAGTGAATCGAGAAAAGTTGGTCGAAGTTAGAAATGGTTAGAATTTTTTTGACATCTGAGCTGCAGTTTACAATCTCAACATCAGCTTGATCCCCGCCCGCGTGGTCACGAAGTAACAGCAACATCCCGAGCGCAGAACTATCGATATAGTTCGCACCGCCCATGTCGATGGAAAATTTTTCTGGTTTGGCTTCAAGTGCTTCGTAAGAATCGCGAAAGTCCTTGTGGGCACTAAAATCGAAACGCCCGTCAACGGCAATCGTTAACTTATTTGACGCTTGATCTAGATTCGAATCTATGGACATGACTTAATCTCCAGCTAACCGTTTACATCAGTTAAAGCTTAGACGGCGCGCGGTAGATTTGCGCCTTTTCCGCCTTTTTTCGCAATGCGTACTCGTGATCTCTATCACGTTTTTCGAGCAGACCGCGCAGCAGCTTGAGTTTGCGATGTCGCATGCCTAGTTTTTGAATCTCGCTCTCCAGTAAGCGTTCTTTCTCGTTAAGGCGCTCGCCTTGTACTTGATAAGTACGGTAGAGCTCTGAGAAGAAGCGACGTCTGATATGTAAGGACTGCGTTGTTGAAGACGGTGCATTCAGATCGCTTTCAACATATTCAGTAACTAGCCCTTCTATGCCCTTTAGGCCAGCTGCCAATTCATCAGCCTGCGCTTGTCTGAAAGCCACCCTTCTCGCTTGGTTTGACCGTGCGATCTCAGCTAGCCGTTCCACTTTCCTTAGCTTAGTCATGCACTATTGACGCACTGGTTGGACAGTCTGATGGTTAATGTTGATCCCGGGATTGATTCCTTCAACGCTTAGCTCACCCTGGGAGGGTTCTGCCACTTTAAATACTTGTTCGAGGTCATAGCGACTTTCACCGGACGGTATCGGCGCGTGTTCGCTTTGCTGTAAAAACTCACACATAGCGGGGTACAGCCGTATCGCCTCATCAGTTAGCGCGTCACTTCCTTGTTGGTATGCTCCGATCGCAATCAAGTCCCGTTGCTCTTGATAACACTGCCAAAGTTGCCGAAAGCGAACGGCGTCGACCCTCTGTTCTTCGCTGATAAGTTTGGTCATCAATCTCGATATGGAACCACCGACGTCAATGGCTGGATAGATGCCTTGTTCAGCCAACTCTCTGGCAAGAACAACGTGTCCATCTAAGATAGCTCGGGCCGCGTCGACAACAGGATCCTGAAAGTCATCTTCTTCCATCAGAACTGTATAAAACGCCGTGATGGATCCGGCGTTTGCGCTCGCACCGGTGCCAGCACGCTCGACCAGCTTGGGTAACGCAGCAAATGAAGATGGGGTATAGCCTCGTGTACTAGGTGGTTCCCCCATCGCTAATCCTATCTCTCGTTGCGCTTGGGCGACCCTAGTAAGGCTGTCCATCAGCAACAGCACATTGCGACCCTCTTCGCGAAAAGACTCGGCTATCGTCGTTGCTAGTCTTGCGCCGCGTAAACGCAGCGCCGCTGAGTCGTCCGCAGGGCAGGCAACGACAACCGAGCGCGCTAAGCCTTCGCCGAGGTTTTCTCGTATAAATTCTTGAACTTCTCTACCCCGCTCACCGATTAACCCAACGACTACGACGTCAGCTTGGACAAATCGAGCCAACATACCAAGCAACACACTTTTACCAACCCCAGAACCTGCGAACAGACCTACCCGTTGACCTCGACCGACAGTCAACAAGGCATTGATGGCTCTTACGCCAAGGTCAATTTCTTGATCAATGGGGTGGCGCATCAATGGGTTGATTGGCTTGTTTGCAATGACGGGATGAACGGCAGAGAAATCACCGAGCCCATCGATTGGATGACACATGCCATCTACAACTCGTCCTAACATTGCATCAGTTTCAGGCAACTCACTAACATCTGAAGTTCGAGTTGGTACCCGAATTAGCGTTCCCGGGCGTATACCCTGCGCCCCGACTAAAGGCATCAAAAAACAGCGATCACCGTCAAACCCGACTACCTCCAACGGCACTGGCCGATCAGCGACCAGCCAACAAATGCTACCCAGTCCGACTCTGATCCCCTGGGCTTCTACTAATAGGCCAACGCTTCGCACAACTTGCGCATAGGGTTGGCTTTGGAAAAGGTTTGGTTCTTTGTCTACGACATGGTCATAGAGTTCACGGAGACTAATCACTTGGTACGACTGACTCATCGTCGGCAAGCGCGAAATCATTCAAAACATCCATGACCGAATTTTCTAGATTTGCGCAGACGTCTAGTTCTCTCAACGCATGGCCGACCTGGATACGGACCACACCTGGAGCAAGAGATGGATCAGCAACCAAACGTGCATTGGCAACACTGCTCACGTCGGATGACAGTTTGGCAAAATCTTCGTCCGCGAATCGAAAGGTGACTCTCTCGTTCTCTTTTTGATCTAACTCTTCTTGCAGGCGAGTTTCGAGGTGTTTTAAGACTTTTGGATTCGTTCTCAGTTCTAATCCAAATACGGCTCGGAACAGCCCTTGGACAATATCTACCGCATCAGTAAGGGAGTTTTTGGACTGTTCGCGATTAACGCGTTCCAACTCCTCAGCCGCTTGACTAAGAACTTCAATCGTCGCTTGAATCTCTTGTTCAGCTGCCGTTCGACCATCAGCATATCCTTGATCGATGCTGGACAACGGGGCGACGTCGTCCTGGGTAGTGGGATGTTGATCCGTTGAAAGTCTTACTCCCGCTGAGGGCTCCTTATTCGCTGAAGGCTCTATTCCCGCTGAGGGCTCTCCCATCCGTTGCCAAAAGGAGTCTGCATTTGTCGCGACACCAACTTTCGGCCATTCATATTCTGTAGATACACGACTCATCCGTTAAACCATCTCATCGCCACCAGAACCACCCAACATAATCTCACCTTCATCGGCGAGCCGTCGGGCTATCAACAATATCTCTTTCTGAGCGCCTTCGACCTCTGAGAGGCGGACAGGTCCTTTGGCATCCATGTCATCCTTCAAGAGATCTGCAGCGCGACTAGACATGTTGCCAAACACTTTGTTTTGCAGAGCTGGATCTGCGCCTTTGAGCGCCATCGTCAGGCTATCCGTGGAAATCTCTTTCAACAGAGTTTGTATGCCTCTGTCGTCGACCATTAACAAATTGTCGAATACAAACATGAGTTCGTTGATGGCATCCCCGAGACCTTGATCGATCTCTTTGATCGCCTCCATCACCGGCTCATTAGCCTCTTTCGACATATTGTTCATAATTTCAGCTGCTGAGCGTTTTCCACCAAGTTGTGCAAAACGCACCGGTCCCGCACTCGATGCGGTTTGGTGCTCGATAACATCTGCAAGTTCTGAAATAGCAGCAGGGGATATCGCATCCAGGTTCGCCACTCTCATCACTATATCCCGGCGTAAGCTCGTATCGTCGATATAATCTAATACTCGGGCTGCTTGATCAGCTTCAAGAAAAGACATGACGATCGCCTGAACTTGTGGGTGTTCCGACATGATGAATTCGGCAACTGCTCTAGGGTCCATCCAGCGCAGACGATCCAATCCTGCTGTGCTACCACCGTTGATTTTTTCGATCACGGAATTTGCCTTGGATTCGCCCAAGGCATTTGTCAGTGTGTTCTTAATGTATTTGCCAGCGCCCATAGTCAGTCCGGATTCATCTGAGACCGTTTCTAAGAATCCATCAACGATCATCTCGATCTGATCCGTACTAACGGACGCAAGTCCAGACATCGCCTCGCTTAAACGTTGTACTTCCCGTTGATCCAGGTGCTTGAGCACGTTGGCAGCTTCACTTTCGCCAATTGTGAGCAAGAGAATGGCGGCCTGATCAACCGTTGGTAGTTCTAGCGCTGCTTCACTCATCTTCAGTCACCCAGTGTTTGACAACTTGAGCCACCCGCTCAGGGTCTTCATTGATTAAATTTCTAACAGTTTCCATTTTTGCTGCGCTTGAATCGTTGGGATCAAGCGATATCGGAGATGGCAAGCCCGGTACAGCCTCCTGTAAGGCCGCCTCCCGTAATTGAGTCAGCTATTGCCAAGCTCTGTTGCTCCCGAACCAACTCGCCTGCTTGGCTAAGGTTCTTAAACAACGGGCGGAGTAGGCCGAGGATGACTACGATGAATGCAAGGCCGCCAAGAACTTGCTTTATGATTCCGGAGAACCAGTTCTGCTCATAAAATGGTGTCGGTGCCACCTCGGCGGTGGGCGCACGATAAAATTCTCTGTTAACTACGCTGACTGTATCGCCGCGCTCTTCGCGAAAACCTGCTGCGGATTTCACAGCCTCGGTTAGCGCGGCTAACTCTTCTTCTGACCAAGCTTCGTTAGTTACAACGCCAGTTTCTGCGTCTGTTACTGGACGATAGTCAACGACCACTGCGATGCTCAATCTCTGTATACGCCCGACTTGTTGCCGCGTGTGTCTAATCGTCCGGTCTACTTCGAAATTTCGAGTGCTGCTGACACGAGTTGATTTGGTCTCTTCTACTTCGTTCTCCGTAGGCGCATCGGCAAGTTCTGGTGGCTGGTTCGAGAGGGTACCTGGTATGCCACCAATCTGACCCCCTATGCCCAATTCCTGTTCCTCAGTCTGCTGCTCACTTCGGACCACAGAGAGCTCTGGGTTGTATTGTTCTTGCGTGCTTTCGGCACGGGTGAAGTCAACTTCGGCACTGATTTCGGCTGAGAATCGATCCCTGCCCGCCCACTTCGACAAAATGTTGGCCACTTTGTCATACAAGTTACCCTCAATCTTGTGAACAAGGTCCAAGTCCTGCTGTGAACGCAACAGAGAGTCATCCACGGCCCCATTGCTAAGTAGCGTTCCTGATTGGTCCACGACAACGACATCTGACGGATCTAAATCCGGGACGCCACCTGCGACCAAATTCATGATGCCTCGAATTTTGTCCTGATTAAGGTCTCGTCCAGGTTTGAGAGTGAGCGTCACAGACGCGCTAGGTTTACGACGATCTCGGAGGAACGTCGTTGTCTTTGGCGTCGCCAAAATGACGCGAGCGTGGTAGACGGCATTTATTGCCATAATATTCTTGGCAAGCTCTCCTTCAACCGCACGACGATGGTCGTTGTATTCACGGAACTGGCTAACCCCAAAACCTTGTTCGCGGTCGAGGATCTCGTAGCCCATTTGTTCGCCGACAACACCATCTTCAGCTAGCGCCATCCGAGCATCAAAGATCCTCTCTGCAGGTACTAAAATGGTCCCGGTACGCTGGTCGACTTGTGTAGGTATCTGGTGGGCTTCGAGTGCATTAACTATCTCGCTTGCTTCACCGGGTGTTTTTGGAGAACCAATAGGCCGGTAATCTGGAGTTTGAACCCACATTGCGACGACGATTGCCATTGCTACACTCGCAGCCAAAGCAACTAGCAGGGTCACCTGGCGCACTACCGGCATTCCGGTGGCACCTTTGATGAAGTTGCTGCCTGGGAACAGAGGGCCGTTTGGTTCTTTTAGTTGTGCTTCTGCCATCTTTGCTTCCTAAATTAGATCGGCATATTCATGATGTCTTGATAAGCGCTAACCATGCGGTTACGTACCTGCACCATCGCCTGAAATCCAAGGCTTGCTTTCTGTCCATCAACCATCACATTAACCAAGTCAGAGCGCCTCCCCGCAATAAAATCATTGGCGCTGGAACTGGCGGTCTGTTGCATGCTGTTGACGTTGTCTATTGCACCTTTAAGGGTCTCGCCAAAATCGACCTTCGTTGCACCTGGAGATCCGATTACCTGCGTAGAAGCGACATCCTGGCTGGGTTGTGTCTGGACGGCCCCAGCCTGAGCTTGTGTTCGGAGTGCCCGCATCTGTGCAAGCACCATCTGTATGTCTGGCTGACCAACGCCCTTAACATCCATTAGACACGACCCTCAAGTAGAAGACCTTTGTCGCGCATCTGCTTTATCTTGTGACGAAGTGTTCGCTCAGATATCCCAAGCTCAATTGCTGTGTGCTTTCGAACGCCTTTGTTTCTGCTCAAAGCATCAAGCAACAGCGCATCTTCATTGGATTTGAGCTTGGCGTGCAAACCGTTTGTGGCTGCATCTGGTTCATTGAGAATGATCTGACGGATGTCGAGAAGATCCTCCGATATCAACGTGCCCTCACACAAAACTAACGCACGCTGCATGCAATTTTCTAGCTCCCGAACATTACCCGGCCAGCTATATGACAGTAGACGCGCTCGAGCACCTTCGCTGAGCTCCATGTTCGGTTGTCCAAATTTCGACAAGCAACTCTCAGCTAGAGGCAAAATGTCCTCTACTCGTTCACTGAGCGATGGAAGCTCAAGTGGGAAGACTGACAAGCGATAATAAAGGTCTTCACGCAAATGCCCGTCCCGCACGGCTTCGACGAGATCTCTATTCGTGGTTGCCAAAATTCTCACGTCCACGCTTAGCGCTTTGGCACTACCGAGCCGCTCAATTTCACGCTCCTGTAATACCCGGAGCAGCTTGGCTTGCAGCCCAATTGGCATTTCCGTTATCTCATCCAACAGCAGCGTTCCGCCGTCGGCCATTTCGAATTTTCCGACGCGCTTTTCTGTCGCGCCAGTAAATGCACCTTTCTCGTGCCCAAAGAGAGTTGCCTCAAGCATGGTTTCTGGTATCGCCGCGCAGTTCATAGCGACAAACGGACCTGTGCTTCGCCGCGACTGTTCATGTAGGTACCGCGCAACCACTTCTTTGCCGGTCCCACTCTCGCCCGATATAAACACTGAAATATCTGCTTTTGCGACCTTGTCTGCGTAACCAAGCACTTTTGCCATCGCTGCACTTTGTGCAATCGGCTTACGAGGATTAGCGCCTAGTGCAGGAGTGACTGAAAACTGGTGAGATTCGTTAGCAATCATGTTCACTGCACCGTGTCCAGAGTCCGACCTAAGCCATGCTTACGCATCTTCTCCACAAGAGTTGTCCTTCTGATGTGTAGGCGGTCCGCCGCTCTCGCAACCACTGCATTCGTGTCCTGTAGCGCTTGCTCGATGAGACTTTTTTCAAGGCGTGTTAAGTAATCTTTTAAGTCGATACCATTAACAGGCAGAAGCACGTCTTCGCTGGAGCTGCTAGCCTGTTGGACCTGAGCACCTTCAACTTCGACATATTTTTTTGGCAGGTCCACAGACCTCACGAGGCTGTTCGGGTATTGAATCGCCAGTCGATTTAACAAGTTCGACAACTCCCGAACATTTCCAGGCCATGGGTATTGTTTTAGAAGTTCTAGGGCATCGACAGAAAAACGAACATGGAGACCCTGTTCGTTTTGTATACGGTTCATCAGTACGTTTACTAAGAGAGGTAAGTCTTCTCCGCGGGCTCGCAGCGGACTAAGCTCAATCGGATAGACGTTTAGACGGTAATAGAGATCTTCACGAAACTCGCCGTCATAGATTTTCTGTTCAAGATTCTGGTTGGTCGCAGCGATAATTCTGACGTCACTGACCTGGGACTTAATACCACCAACCCTTTCAAAGCTCTTTTCCTCCAATGCACGCAGAAGTTTTACCTGCATCATGAAGGGCAAATCACCGATCTCATCGAGAAACAATGTACCGCTGTGAGCAAGTTCAAAGCGTCCTATTTTCTGGGTGATCGCACCAGTGAAGGCCCCTTTCTCGTGACCAAACAACTCGCTCTCTAAGAGTTCACCAGGTATTGCTCCGCAATTTATCGGCACAAAAGGTCCACTTACACGTTGAGAGCCTTGGTGTAGCGCTCGAGCTACGACTTCTTTGCCAGTCCCAGACTCACCTGTTATCAGCACTGTGACATCGCTGCCAGCCGCACTGGATATAGACTGTCTGACTAATTCTGCATTTTCACTGGCCCCTACATACGCTTGTGCAGCAGGTAGGCAAGCCATTGCCTCTGAACCCGCCAATGTCATAGCTTCAAGTAGGTTCGACAAACTACAAGGGGAGACAACAACGCCGTTCTCTTGGCGCACTGCATCGACCGTGGACATGTTTGCATCAATGTAGACTAGGCATCGAATGAACCAGCATTCGTCCCGTCTCCGAGGATCACCCTCGCCTGGGCAGGGTCACTACAAACTGAAAGATCTGCAAACTCGAGAAGTTTTCTAACTTCACGTGACTTGTCGGGATCTGCAAAATCGAGTGCAATGTGAAATTTACGCTCGCTACCATTCTCCGCGTGATTCGCGGTATCTGGAAGGTCATCCATAACCGATTTTCCTTCTCAACCAATACAACTATCCGTTAGATGTAGTTAAGTAGAGAAAACCAAATGGTCAAATTTTCGACACTTCGCCGACAGGAACTGTCAGAATTCCAGCGGTGTGGATTAACACGTTAGTGGACTGGGAGATCTCCCATAGCCTTGTATTGGCCTACAGCTTTACGCTGATTGACGACTTGTTGCAATTGCCCTCCACTTTCAGTTCTCTGTTTTCGAACTTCAAGTGTCATTGCATCGATCCTTGCTTTTAGGGCTAGGAGCTCATCTACCCGGTCACTCACCAGCATCGGGCGTAGTTCCTGCAGAGCTTCATCCGCAGCATGCAAATCACCAGCACTGATTGCATGGGCAATTAGGTCAATCTGAGTTTCTGCTTCAGGAACGCTCACTGTCTTAGCCTGCGCTAACTTGAACACCGATAGCGACCCAAGCACTCTGCACAGTATCCAGCAGGTCACGCACTTCGCGCAGCGCCACCAGATCATTGTCAGCATTTGCCTGAAACATTCTACGTTGCATGTAGTCGTACAAACTATCTAGATTGCCCGCAACGTCTGGACCCTTGTCGTGGTCTAACGATGCTTGGAGTCCTACCAGAATTTCCACCACAGTATTTACTGCAGCCGTGCGTGCCTCAATATCGCCTCGCTCTATATACCCTTCCGCTTGGTTAAGCTTGTCTCGGGCGCCATTAAATAGCATGTCTATAAGTTCATGCGGCGTTGCACCATCCACCTTTGTCTGGAGCTCGAGCTGGCGATAGGCGTCAATAGATGTATTTGCTGATGTAGTCACATTCTTTCCAACGGTTGTCATACGAGTTAGCGGATCAAGGCGTAAAAACTTTAGCGAAAATTTATATTAGTTCGAGTCACGGCTATAACCGGGTAGATTAGAAAGCTGCTGTTCTAAGAACGAGGATGTGTTATTGAGCGTCGAGATCAACGCGTCCGCGGCAGCAAACTGGATACGTAAACGTTCCTCGAGTAAATCCATGCGTTTGGAGAAGTCACCGGCTTCCTCTTCGATATCTGCAATCCGCTCATCCAAGCCACTCACTTTTGTCGTCAACGTTCCAGTGAGCCCAGTAAAATTCTTGAGAAACGCCTCGATTTGGTTCATGACACCCCGCACAAGCGTTACGGTGCCACGTTCGCCAACATCAGTACCCTGTACCCTTATCTGCATGCCTGAGGCAGGATCTGCGACTGAGGTTGCGTTCTTGCCTTGCTCACCCTGCGCAACATTGAGACCCAAATCAGTCACTACACCGGCTTCTGCAAAGGTTACGTTTGCCGTGGAGCCTAAGCCTTCGCTATCAGATCTGATCACAAACCTTTGGTTAGCGGCGTCCCAGCTTGCTGTAACGGTCAGACCGGATGTGCTCAACGTGCTGTCAGCATTAATCTGAGTTTGAATTTCTGTCGCTAGGTCGGCGCCAGAGGCATATGTAGTTTGGGTCAGATTGATATCGTTGGAAAGAATGCCATCAACCGAGATGCGGAACGTATCGTTCGATGCATCTACCGTTAAAGGTGGCGTATCGAAACTTGTTATCGACTGTCCATTGTACGTCCCTTGGGTCGCGCCAACTGGACCAGAAGGAATGGATAAGAACTGTCCGGTACCGATCCCTTCAATGCCATTGATAGTCCCGGCGACATCTACGCCAACATTATTGCCCGAAGTAACCGCCGAGAGGCCAAGCTCAGCGGCGGTATCAGTGTCTATGGCGTCGATGCCGATATTTGACGACGAGCCATAGGTCGTAGAAGAGAGAATTAGCGTTTCATTATCGGCGTCATACGTCACCGAAGCATCAGCACCTGCTGCTTGCAATGTCGCGTCCTGATTGATTTGTGTCTGTATTTGGACCGCTAGCGCATCACCATCTGCATAAGTCGCTTGAGCAAGTGTGATTGTGCCGCTACTCACCCCGTTGATAGTTACAGCCAAGCTATCGTTGTCATCATCGATGGTAATAGGACCAGACAAAGCTGGTACCGCAGCCCCTGTCAGACTGCCTTGTGTCGCCGCGGCAGTAATTTCAACATCGTAAGAGCCTGCTGCGGTTTCGCTTTGAAAGTTGGTCACGCTGATTTGCGAGTCGCTCGCGCGCGTCTGATCCGCGAGCATTGCGACAACATCGGCTGAATTTGAACTGAGCGCGCTCTGAAATTGCGAGGTACTTAGCTGTAGAGAAAACTCAGCGTCTTGGTTGGTAGACAAACCAAGATCTACTAGGGCTCTAAAATTACTGGAGCTCAAATCATCTACGGAGCTGTACATGAACTTACGAAGCTGTGCGAGCAGAGTCCGTATGGTTGAATCCCCAGTTAGAAGAGCGCCAATACCTTCATCAGCGTCAAACTCCGTTAAATCATCTGTTAGTGTTTTGAGGGCATTGTAGGAATCGACAAAGGTCTGCATCCGTTCAACGATAGCCCCATTGTCTTGGGCCACAGTGACCGTCGCAGGCGCACCCGCATTGTTGCCAATAATGTTGAACGTCACACCGTCGATGACATTTTCGACAACGTTGGTTTCTCTGGTCACCGTAATGCCATCGACCACGACAGTGGCGTCATCGGCATCAACGGTCTGAGTGAGATTCGTCCCCGGAGTGTTATCAGTCGCATTGAAATTCAGCGCACTCAAACCGGGAGTCCCGCCCTCAGTTACTGTCAATTCCATCGAATGGTTTTCACCGGTCTGGTCCGAAGTCAGGACAAGGACAAAGCCTTGACCGTCGTCGACAACTGTTGCCGTGATGCCAATTGCAGCGGCATTAATTGCATCGCGCAGTCCACCCAACGTGTTGTTCGAACTATCGATAGTAATCTGCGCGGACGCACGCTCTGGGTTTTCTGTAAAGGAGTCATAGCTGCCACCTGAGAATGTCGTTGCACCAAAACGGATGTCGATAGTGCCATCTCCGACCACCTCATCAATGGTGTCGAATCTCATTGTGGTTAAAGAGTGAGCTCGCGCTGTTGAAAGTACTTCGAGCGTATGGATGCCGGGGGTCGCGCTTGCCTCCGCTGTCGCTGTCACAGCGGCTTCATTGGTGGAGGTTACCGTATTGAGCAGGAACCCTTCAGAATCGCCTAAATTCCCGCTGGCAGAAATTAACCCGTCTAGACCCGAACGAATTGCGCTGTATGCGGATATCTTTGCTTCAAACTCTGCTTTTTTGGCGTCCAGTCGAAGATCAGTCGCTTCTCTTTCAGCAGCGATAATGTCTTCAACGAGCTCTGACGTTAAAAGTCCTGAGCCAACACCGAGTGATTGAATAGATGCCATAGTGAACAAGTCGTCCACAAGGACTCACAAAGGTATCGTGAGAGTAATCTCTGCAATCTATTGTGAGTCCTGTGGGACTAAACTAAATCCTTGTATTGATCAAACCGAGACTAGAACCCAATCCGTTTTCACCGGACCGAAGCTCTGCTTCAATATGACCCTTCAAGTTCCGTGCCAAGTTCAAAGCGTTTTCGCTAGGAATCTGACGAATGATCTCTTGCGAATTGCGGTCAACAACACTGACCACGGTTCGCCCTAAATCCTCATCGACAGTGAAATGCAGATCGCGCTGTAACGACTGCACATAGTCGTTTAGCCGCGCCACTGCTTGTTCCACTTTGTCGGCACGTTGAGCCGAAGCCTTTTCGAGCTCTTGCTTTTGAGGCTTCTGAGCTTGCGATGCATCCGGCAATACTTTGCCGCTTTCAGCACTGGACTTTGCCGCCGAACGGCTTTTCGTCGTGCTCCCATCAGCAACGTTGGCCCTTGATAGCTCTTGGGTATTTACGTTGTTCATGGCGGACCTCGCTTAACTAGAGTGGTTAGGTGGCTGAGAAACTCAGCCACCTGTCACTACTCTTATTGGAGGAGAGAGAGAACGAGCTGCGGCTGAGCGTTCGCCTGCGAGAGGATCGATACGCCTGCTTGCTGCAGTACCTGAGTTCTTGACAACTCTGCTGTTTCTTTGGCGAAATCAGCATCGAGGATCCGAGACCGTGCAGCGGTCAAGTTCTCAACGTTGATGGCCAATGATGAAACCGTTGAGTCGAGGCGATTCTGGATAGCACCCAGATTTGCTCGCTCGCGGTTTACAGAATCAAGCGCGTTGTCTACTGCTGAAAGCGCACTCTCAGCTCCGGCCACGGTGGACAGATCTATTTCACTTAAGAATTGACCTGTGCTGGTTCCGCCGAAAGAGCCGATCTCTAAACCAACATCTGTAACACCACTGTCACCGTTGGTAGTACCCGCTGCAACATCAAAGCTTTCAGCAGATTGTAGAGTGACCGTTCCGGTCACGGCTTCATCGTCAGCACCGCCAGAAGAAACACCGTCTACGGCTGCATCAAGGCCTGCAGCTGTACCGAGTGCAACTGAGGCTACGTCAGCCTGAATGTTTCTTCCATCTTCGGCAGTCAATGTGATCGTCGTACCGTTGTCAGAAGCGACGACACCAGTTTGACCGCTGATTGCGTTGATCGCATCAATTGCAGTTGTACGGTTGATCTCATCAGCATTAGCGTCTGTAGCTACAGCGATTGTAGCGATCGTCGCTGTATCAACACCGTTGATGGTGATCACACCAGAACTTGCACTATCAGTTTGACCTGTACCGCCAACCAAGACTGTTGCGTTGACTTCAGCGTTAACGCCGGTCTGATCACTAGACTTGTTGATCGCAGCTGCAAGTGCAATTGCACTGGCACTGTTATCGGTACTAGAAGCGGTATCATCTGTTGTCTCGGCAGCACTGATTGTGACGCCGTTGATGATTATGTCACCAGCACCAAGCGCGTTGAGCGTTGTGCCCGCTTGTTCTGAACTCGTCACTGCGGCTGTAGTACCACCGAAGGTACCGGCTGTAAGACCAGAGTTAGCGACATCACTAGAACCAGATCCATCGCCACCGTCGATGACGACATCGCTGCCATCTTTCGATACAAGTGTGTATCCACCTTCATAGGTGCCAAAGGCTGCAAGACCGAATTCATCTTCATCACCGGCCGTAATTGTACCGGCAGCAAGAGTCACGTTTCGGCCATCAGCAGCAGTCAGTTCTACACCGATCGTGTCAGAGCCTGAATCAGTTGCTACTACACCGGTGCGGTCGCTAACAGCGTTGATCGCTGATACAACACCAGATCGGGTAGCTGCGCCGTCTGCGCCAGTTGCCAACGATATGGTTACGCCATTAAGTACCAAAGTACCGGAATCTGTTCCACCCGCAACACCTTGACCAGCAACTGAGTTGCTGTTCACTTGTGCTTCAACACCAGTGTCACCAGTCGAACGGTTGATTGCAGCTGCTTTGGCTATTGCTGAAGCGCCTGCATTTGCAACAGAAGATGTATCGTCTGCAGCGGAGGAAGGTCCAATGGCGACGCCATTGATAGACAAGTCACCGTTGGCCAATGCGTTCGCGTTACCAATGGCGCTTATACCAGCACCAATACCGCCACCGAGCGTTTCGGTACTAACTTCGGCGATCGAGAACCCTACAGTTTCACCGACGTTGGTGCCGATCTGTACGCTAGAAGCAAAGCTTCCGTCGAGCAGCTTACGGCCGTTGAAGTTAGTTTGTTCAGAAACTCGTGCTAGCTCATTGATGAGCTGGCTCGCCTCTGCGTTAAGGGCCTGCCGGTCTGAGTCACTGTTGGTTGCGTTAGCAGACTGTAGAGCCAGCTCCCGTAATCGTTGCAGGCTTTCAGTCATAGCACCTAGGGCACCTTCAGCTGTCTGAGCCAGCGATATCCCGTCGTTTGCGTTTCGAATTGCGACACCCAAGCCTCGGACCTGTGCGGTGAATCTTGTACTAATGGCAAGACCCGCTGCATCGTCTCGAGCGCTGTTAATGCGCAAACCAGATGACAGTCTCGACAGTGCCTGTAAACCTTCCGCCTGTGTGCGGTCTAGGTTTCTCTGCGCTGTCAGAGAACTGAGATTGGTATTAATGATCTGGGGCATTTCAAGCTACTCCATTTGCGTTGTTAGATATCCCCTCCGAATCCAATACAGGGGGTTCTCAAATAGGGATAACGGCGATCGTGGGGATTACTTTAGTGACTGAGTTCACAGTCTGGGTCAGGCGGGTAAATATCTGCAAAAATCGAGTCTAGAAGTCGCCAAATCCGCCTAAGGCGCACGCCTGTGAACGGCCTGCGCGTCTCTTACATTTTAGCCGGTAATCTAGGACTAGAGGCGATTGAAGAGAGAAAGGTCCTTGATTCGAACAAAACTCTGCTGAGCTGCTTCTAGAACAAAGGACTGATAGGCAAGGTCACTGACCGCTTCAGCAAAATCCAGATCTTCCACACTGGAGCGCACCCCTTCTAGCTGGAGATTGACATCTTCGTGCAAGGTTTGAACAGCTTCTAAACTGTTGAACCGCGCGCCTATATCAGCTCGCGTACGGGAAATGCTAGAAGTCGCAGCATTGAGTCCAGCGATCGTCTTGTCGATTAATGACTGAAACGCCTCAGGTTCATCCGAAGCATCAATATTCTGCAAGCCTGTTGCGATACCGTTGACCGTCTCGAACAAGGACTGTTTGTTGTTTGTCGCGATAACAAAACGTTCACCTGGCTGCACAGCACCATCTATGCGAAGGGAGACACCAGCAACATCTATCTCCGCCTTACCGAGAAAGGCGACATTGACCATCCCTTCTAGCGGACGGCCATCGCTGCTTCGTTTGACTGTGTAGTTTGGTGCACCTCCGGCTTCAGCCTCAGGTCTGAACTCGATAACGATCTCGTCTGGATAGAATTCATCGAGCAACTCTTGGTCGGAAACCGTGAGACCCGTCAGACTAGCTGATGGTGCAGAGTCGACCGTCAGTTCCACGTTGGTAGCCGGCGCAGATATGTCCATAAACACTTTGCTGCCAGAATCGTTCAGAGTCAGATACTGCGTACGATCAATCTGCACCTGCCTAATCCCCTCATCACCATGGTAATTGACAGTTTGCCCATCTAACTCGAACGGAGGCACTTCACCCTTGTAGCCACTGAATAGAAACTGCCCGGCGGGATTCCGAGTGTTCGCCAGTGACAGTAGCTCTTCAAAACGGGCTGAAATTTCACTCGCCAAGAATTCTCTGTCTTCACTCGTGCGAATTCCAGACGCTGCTTGTAGGGTTAATTCTTGTACACGATGTATCAGCTCGCTCACTTGATCGAGCACGGAATCTTCCAGCGCGAGTTGTACATCTGCCGCATCGGCGTTTTTCAGAAACTGTTCTCGAGCACGCATCTCTTGGTTGAGATTAATTACCCTCGCTGCCCCAACCGGATCGTCAGCTGGATTGACGAGGCGTTTTCCATGGGAGATCTGCTGCTGCGTATCAGCGGTCTGCTTCGCCAAAAGTTGAATTTGATTGGCCGCTTGGCTGTGAACTTGAAACGAAGAGACACGCATCGAATCTATATCCTTGAGTTAGCTCAATTCAGAGCAGTTTCACCAGACGCCTAACAACATCTACGAGACGGAGTTAAGAAGTACATTAAATATATCGCGCGCAATCGAAATCACTTGAGCCGCCGCGTTGTACGCTTGCTCATGTCTAATGAGATTGGCAGCCTCTTCATCGAGATTAACGCCTGAAACAGACTCACGAAACGATTCACTCTGGGCTAAGAGCGACTCTGCTGCTTCCCGATTAACCTGGGCTTGTGCAGATTGGATGCCAACACTTTGGATCATGCCCCCAAAAACGCCTGCAAAGGTCCTGGGCGGATCACCGACGATCGGCGTTTCACTCAAAGCGCCCATGGCCAATGCGTTTCGGTTATCTGCGACGCCCTGCGCATTAAAGACCAGGTCAAAGCGATCGCCTGCTTTGGCTGCGCCTGTCAAGACGGCATCGAAACCTAGATCAGCGCGTGCGTGAACAGGCTCGCTAGCAAATACGCCGGTAACACTACCCGTAAGCGTTAAACCGGGATCAAGAACCGTATTAACAACGCCACCCACAGTAGCAGTGCTGTAGCTTCCAGGAACGCTTCCACCAAGAGTTAAGGACTCTCCTTTTGCATTGGTCAAAGTTATCGACTCGGCAGGGTCACCTTGGAAGTGAAGCGCAAGATCTGAGCCATCCTGTGCTGTTAACGAAAGCGTCTGTCCGTCAGATTTCGCATATATACCACGCGCACTTAAGTTCTCATTGTCATTGATCGTATCAGCTAGTTCAGCCAAGTCGGTGAAACCTGAAACGGTCACGCCATTTATCGTCAACTCGACTGGTGTACCCGTCTGTTGGTTTGTCAGACCGGATAACTGTACTTCAGTCGTGGCTGAAGCCTTCACGCCGGGCAAGTTCGACAACTGTGCTGCGATTTCTGCCGCTGAGGCATCAGCATTTAAAGTTACGTTCAAATCTTGGTCCGGGTACACAGAATCGAGGTACGCGACGGTGAGCATGCCGCTCGGATAGCCGTTACCCAATGCGCTGAAATCACTAACGAAGCCGTTGGTGGTCTCGATCGCAGACACTGCAGGCCCAGATGTGCTCACCAAACTACTACCTGCGGCGAACGGCAGTAGGTGATTCTCCGCGCCTGGAACGATGTTCATCGTACCGAGATCAGGTTGCAGCGGAACCGGATTGCCTGGATCACTGTTATCCAAGACCACGTATTCAGTATCGCTTAAGAATTCAACCAACAGCGGCGGTAGTAGCGCACCATCGCCATTGAAAACTGGGTGTTCAGAATCTGTGATCTGAACTCTAATGCCCGCATCGCCTTCATTCGCTCCTCGCGCATCAACCAAAACAGGTGATGCCAGGGCCAACGCGCCAGGTTCAGACAGCACAAGGTCAAACTGCTGAGCAAAATCACCGTACGGACGAACGAGGATCGTGTCCCCGGGCTTTAGAGTACCTGAGGCAAATTCAACACGGAGTCCTTCAAACTCAATTTCTTGAGGAACAGTTAAGGATGTCCCCCTTTGGACAAGTGCGCCATCGGATTTTCGCTGTATCGTATAACTTCCAGCATTTTCCTCAGAGAACCGAATGATGTAGTCATCAGGCTCCGCTGCGAACGGATCGTCGATGTAGACATTGACGGAAGCTGTTGCGCCACCAGTCGAGCTCTGATTGCCTAGGTAATCAGTACGATTCCCGACAAGCGCAGCATCATTCACATCTCTGAACAGATGTTTTCCAAACTTGCCATCGAGGTCGACACCAAGTTCGTGCTGTTCATTGAACGCTATAGAAAGAGCGGCAGCGAGACGACCAATTTCATTTTGTGTGGGAAACAGAACCTCTTCACGGAAGCGCAGCAAACCGCCCATCTCGCCACCTGTTAGCGAAGATGTGACTATCTCCTGACTACTGCTACCGATCGGCTGTAGTGCAATATCGCCATCACCAGTAACTTCAAGTCGCGCAACATCCTGGCCGAGAACGAGCGGTTGGCCCTTGCCAATAAACACATTCATCTGGCCATCGCCCTGTTCAATCGTGGAAACAGAGACAAGGCTCGACAGGTCCTTCAAAAGCAATTCACGTTGATCTAACAAGGCATTGTAAGCAGAAGAACCATTTTCACTCGCCATCGATGCAATCCGGTCGTTGACATCAACAAGCAAGGTTGAAAGCTCATTCACCCTAGCTGTCGCTGATTCGAGTGCAGTCGTAGAGTCTCTAGCCAATAACCATGTACGTTCAGCAACGCCTTGGAAACGATTGGTCATCGCTTGGGCGTTGTTTAAAACAAAATCTCTGAGCGCGAGATCGGAAGGTTCATTTGCGGCATCTTGGATAGAGGCAAAAAAATCACGCATAGACGCATCGATTCCTGCCCTTGCGTCAAACACGCTGGATTCCAATTGTCCGATGCGATCAGCAAAAGACTCTAACTCCGCGCTTAGCGATGTGTCTGTACGCACTTGTTCGTCAATAAAGGCGTCGGCAATTCGTGTCACACTGCCAACGCGTACGCCCGCACCCCCTAATCCTGATGCATTGGATCCAACAATCGTCTCGAGGTCAGCCCGTTGTCGGGTATAACCTGGTGTTGCGGCGTTAGTAATATTCTGGCCAACAACGTTCAATGCAGCCTGCTGCGTTTTTAGACCCGTTACGCCAATGTTTAGGAGAGACACTACATCACTCCTTTAGTTATTCGTTCAGCGATGCTAACAAGCTTGTCAGCATACTTCGGATCCGTCGCGTAACCGGTTTGCATGAGTGTAGATGCAAATTTCTTCAGGTCGTCACCCGCCGCCATCACATCTTGGTAACGAGGGTTTGAGCTAAGTGTTTGTATGTAGTCTTGGACGCTTCCCTCCCAATCCGGATAGGACCGGAAGTTGGCGAGTTTGTTTACCCACTTGCCGAGCTCAAATTCCATACTCGATATGGGTACTGAGGGTTCTGCATCCGTTTTCGCCTTCATCCCAAATAGATTGTGGCTGAGCGACCCATCCTCTTTCGCGATGACATTGTTACCCCACCCAGTTTCAAGCGCCGCTTGTCCCAACACACCTTCAATGGGCAGGGATGTATTCTTCAGCAGTTTCTCTACTATGGGTTGAATCGTCTGTATGAATGCATCTGGATCAGAAAAAGCTGAGACTCGTTGTGAGGTCGGAAGAGGCTGTGGCTTCTGCGCTTCTACGCTGTTACTCAGCTGAGGTGTTAGTGCACCCTCCGTCGGAAGCGGCGCCTGACCTTGTAGTTGACGCACGATTACGTCTGCCAGCCCAACACCTCCGTGTTTAGAAAGATGAATCGACATCTCGTGATCCATCATCTGCTGATGCATCTTCATTTCATTTGTGTTCATAAAATTGTCAGAAGCGATAGACTCGTTCGCTTGACGGGCAGCTTTTAGCCACATGTCGATAAAGAGACTTTCGAAGTGCTGTGCAGCCTTCTGTAAACCCTCAGGAGAATTCGTCTCCTTATTGAGAATATGAGGCAACTGCGCAAATTGCGCATAGCTTACATCTGTCGCCATCGGTCCTGACATTAGATCACTACCAGTTCCGCTCGCAGAGCACCTGCCTGTCGCAATGCCTCTAGAATGGCCATCAGGTCACCTGGCGCAGCGCCCACCTCGTTCACCGCAGTGACAATGTCTTGTAAGTTCACACCAGGAGCAAAATAAAACATTCGGCTGTCTTCTTCGGTAATCTCCACTTCAGATCCAGCGACCACAACGGTTTCGCCCGCAGCAAATGCATTAGGTTGGACAGCTTCTGCGTCCTCGCTGATGGTTACCGTCTAGCTGCCGTGTGTCACAGCTGCTGGCGCAACCTCTACTCTCTCCCCGATAACGATCGTACCCGTTCGCGAATTGATCACGACTTTGGCCGAGTTGGAATCTGGTTCTACGTCAAGATTCTCTAGAACCGACAGAAACGATACGCGTTGCGTTGCATCTTTCGGCGACCGTACTGATATAGAACCTGCATCTAGAGTTGTTGCCACCGCCGGGCCAAAAGTCGAATTGATCTTTTCAGCAAGACGTCGTGCCGTTGTGAAATCTGCTTGGTGGAGATTAAAGACAATGTTCTCAGCGTGACTAAATCCATCGGGTGCAGGCCGTTCTATATTGCCCCCCGACGCTATCCGGCCAACGCTCGGTACGTTGACCGTCACGGAAGAGCCATCAATACCCTCTGCGCCAAAACCACCAACAACCAAGCTACCTTGAGCTACTGCATAGACGAGGCCATCCAGGGCTTTGAGTGGTGTTACAAGTAAAGTTCCACCACGGAGAGACTTGGCGTTGCCTACCGAAGAAACGGTCACATCCAGACGCTGACCAGGTTTTGCAAACGCTGGGAGATCGGCATGCACGGCTACTGCTGCTACGTTTTTGAGTTGAAACGTCGCATTAGCAGGCATTTGTATCCCCAGCTGCTGCAACATATTCCTAAACGTCTGAACCGTAAAAGGTGTTTGGCTAGTTTGATCTCCAGTACCATCCAAGCCAACGACCAAGCCATATCCCACCAATTGGTTACTACGGACGCCACTGACGTTAGTCAGGTCCTTAATGCGTTGCGCTTGCACCTGAGAAGCACGAGCACCATCAATACAACAGACAGAAAATACTTCATCGGTACTCCTAGAATGGGTTAATCGAGCCAAGGAAGAACTTAGTCATCCAACCGGCCCGGTTTGAGTTAGCAATCGCTCCGGTGCCGCTATATGCGACTCTCGCATCTGCTAGACGCAAGCTAGAGACAGAGTTGTCGGCGCCAATGCCCTCAGTCCTCACCAACCCAGAAACACGGACATATTCTTCGCCAGTGTTGAGCTGGAACCATTTTTCGCCTTGAACCAACAACAGACCATTTGGTAGTACATCAGCAACAACGGCGCTTATCGTGCCAGTTAGCGAGTTGCTTTGATCGCTATCTCCTTGGCCGCTAAATTCGGTCGAGCTTGAAATGGAATTCAAATCTGCATCCGTACTTCCACGAACTATGTTGCCTAATAGCGTCGGGTTTAGAATTTGATTAGTTGTATCTTTGGCAATAGAGGTTTCTGCACTCTTAGAAGAACGCATGCGTTCTTCAAGAGAGATGGTGACTACATCACCGATTTCCCGAGCTCGACGGTCGTCGAACAATGCCAAATTGTGACTCGTGTGAAAGAGTGAACCTGCGCTCAAGCTAGTAGGCTTTGGCATCGTCGGCAGAACCGGACGATAAACTGGTTCAGCGCGTGCCGGTTCCTTCGGTATATGCATACACCCGCCGAATAACAGGAGAGCAAACAAAGCTAGTGATATTCTCATTTCAATTGACCTATAGATTCTGAGCGAGATACTGGAGCATCTGATCCGCGGTAGAGACGACCCTCGCATTCATTTCATAAGCACGTTGCGTCGCCACCATGTTCACCATCTCTTCGACGACGGAGACGTTAGAAGACTCGAGTACCCCTTGCACGACCTCTCCTGTACCGTTTAAACCAGGTGTGGATTGCAATGGCGCGCCACTGGCAACGGTTTCGCGGTAAAGATTACTTCCCACCGCCTCAAGCCCTGTTGGATTGACAAAATCAGCCAGTTGAAGGTTGCCAATTTGTGTCTGTGTGCCGTTAGAGGTTGCAGAGACGGTGCCATCACGAGCAATCGTTAAACCGGAGCTTCCTTGAGGAATGTTGATCGCGGGTTCCAGCGCATAACCTTGTGAAGTAACAAGATCACCATCCTGATTTACTGAGAACGAACCTGTTCGACTGTATGCAACGGAACCATCGGGCATGGAAATTTGGAAAAATCCGTTCCCCTCAATAGCCAGATCCAAAGCACGCTCGGTGGTTTGCAGGGAACCAATGGAAAATTGTTTCTGCGTAGCGGCAACTCGAACCCCTGTACCGAGCTGTACACCCGAGGGCAGCGTTGAATCCTGGGAAGATTGCGCCCCGGGTTGCTGATTGATCTGATAGACAAGATCTTCAAAGACAGCACGATCCTTCTTAAATCCCACCGTACCAACGTTCGCAAGATTGTTGGAGATCGTACGCAGCGCCGTATCTTGTGCGGCTAATCCTGTTTTACTGACCCAAAGCGTTGAATTCATTGTCAACTCCTATGTCGTGTTCTGTCTTTTTATCCAATTCTCAATAGTTGAGTGACAGCTTCGTCGTTGCCCTCCGCTACCTTCATCATCTTTACTTCCAGCTCGAACTGTCGCGCAAGGGATATAATCTCCGTCAGTTCATGAACTGCGTTCACGTTGCTTGATTCGATAAAGCCGGAGTTCACAGAGACTCCAGCGGCGTTCGGAAAAGGTTCTTGTAAGTTGTTCCGTATCAACCCTGCTTCGTCTTTAAACACTTCTGCAGCGGACGGATTAACCAATTTAAGTTGGTCTATTTGAACGAGCGCTTCAGAGCCTTGCCCTTGAGGACGAATGGTTATCGCTCCATCAGAGCCGAACTGAATCGATTCAAAGGGAGGCAATACAACTGGTCCACCAGTGCCCAGCATTTGGAATCCGTTAGAATTTGACAAACGCCCTGCGCTATCAACCTGCAACGATCCGTTCCGCGTGTAACCCTCTGTGCCGTCAGGTGCGAGTACAGAAAAAAGACCGTCGCCGTTGATGGCGATATCCAGAGGCGAACTTGTTTCAACTTGGGTGCCTGAGCTGAGGTCAACACCAGCTCCCTCATTCACTGCGTAAACCCGAGTTCTATAACCATCCCCGGAAACCTCTTGCGAACTCACACGGGCTAAATCAGCGCGAAATCCGTTGGTCGAAGCGTTCGCTAGGTTGTTGGCTCTAGCCGTCTGGGCCTGCTCGATATTCGAGAGACCCACGGAGCTAACGTAAAGTAGACGATCCATTAGATGTTGATGATCGTTTGCGTGATTTCGTCAGCGGTAGAGATAGTCCTCGAATTCGCCTGGAAATTTCGCTGCGCGATGATTAACTGCACTAGTTGCTCGGACAGCTCGACGTTCGAATCTTCCAAAGCACCAGACGTGATGCTACCAAGCGACCCAGAACCCGGTGCTGCGACCACCGGTGGACCTGACTGACTTGTCTCTATCCAAGAGGTGTCACCAACCGCGCTCAACCCTTGAGTATTCGTAAAGTCGGCAACCGCTATCTGGCCAAGCGTTGAATTCTGTCCGTTCGTGAACCGCGCGACGACAACACCCTCGTCGTCAATAGCGAGACCCGACAGCTTGCCAGTGGTATAGCCGTTTTGTTCTATCGCACCCAGTGCGAAGTCTCTGCCAAACTGGGTAGAGTCAGACAAGCGTAACTCAAAGTTTGAGCTTTCCGGGGGTTGCGGTATCGGTAATCCACCGCCACCAAGAACGTTTGTTGGTCCGACGGCACCATTCGGCGCGCCCTGAGAATCAAGCGGTGTCCAGTTACTAATTAGTATGGGATCGGTACCCGATAGATTTAGTGTACCGTCAGAATTGAATTGGACGCCAAAGTTAGCGCGCGTTGGTTCCAGGTTCTGAGGCGGTGGCAAGTTTGGATCAGGGTCACCAACATCTTCACCGTCGATCAAGGTGTAAACCGACCAACGATTCTCTTCTTCTCCTGCAACACCAGGCGTGAATCGTTCCTTCACGAAATATAGAGATAGTGCGTGCGGATTACCTAGGCTATCGAAGATAGTCATGGATGTAGCCGCATTGTAGGTTTCTTGATTCGATGGATCGAAGGTGTTGAGCGCAAATTGGGTATAAGCGTTTTGGTCTAACACCCCAAATATGTTGGAGACTGCCGGAATCGCGTTCTCCATCGTTAAGCCTTCACTCAATGTCCGCCGACTGACACCACTGACGAACCAGAGGTATCAAGCGTAACCGCCAAACTCTGGCTGCCACGTACGTCCACTGTATCTGCAGGGTCACCAGTCGCTGAAAACACAAGGTCGTTACCGACCTGATCAACGATTACTAAGTTCCCATCTATGTCGATTTCAGCACTCACTGTGCCGAGGCCAGGCAGGCCAAGGTTAATGCTATCAGCCAGTTCTTGTAGTGACGAACCAGCTACAGGTACGTTGTTTATTGCCAACGCAAGCGTTCCGCTCGTGTTGTTGTAAGTTGCATCGTTAATGACCGCTGTGGTCTCTGCGCTCGCGTTAACTTCAGGTATCGTTGCTGAAGCAAACTGTGTGGCGATCTCAGCTGCTGTTGAGCCTTCAGCGATGCTCACGTTAATACTTGATCCATCCGGATACACGACATCCACAGTCTGGGCTGAATAGCCATTAGAGGCGGCAGAAACACCTGGGACAGAAATCCCTGTCGAGAGATTCAAGACATTGGATAAGTCAGCCTGAGTCACGCCATTGTTACTTGCATCCAAATTGCCGATAGAAATCGTAGAGCTCTCACCTGCAACGCTCGCCACAAACTGGATTCGGGTATTGTCTGCTGGATCCAATGCAACTGTAACGCTTAAGCCCGAAGCAATAAGTTGATCTTCGATATCGCTGATCAACTCAGCCGAGTTGGTGATATTTGTATTCAGATTTACAGTGGCTGTACCGTTGTTACCACTCGATCCGGCAAGTGTGATATCGAAGGAAGCAGACGAGGCGCTACCTTGTACGCCAGCGGTGGCAGTACCACCGTAGGGATCTGGGTTAGTGTTCGAGGCACCTGCCCCACCCGCTTGACCCAAAGCCACGTCACCAAGGACCGCTTCAATATCGCCCTGCGTGACACCTGCACCTAATACAGAATTGTCGTTGGGGTCTATCGTGATTACGCTGTTCTCACCGGCGTTAACCGCAAAGAATTGTAAGCGACCAAGATTCGCTGGATCTTCCCGTACATCAATGCCAATCCCGGATCCTGAAAGGTCATCTCTGATGTCGTTGATCAGATCCTGCAGCGTGGTGATGTTCGAGGTCAGATTAACGGTCACTGTCGTGTTTTCGGTTGGCACGCTCGAGCCCGCTAACTCGATTTCAAAGGAAGAATTAGCCGCTCCGGAAAAATCAAAAGGCGCAAGCACTTGATTCGCGCTGATACTGGAAACTGTGTTCACACTAAAATCAAAAGGCGTTGGTGCTGCACTAGTTTCTAGTTCGGTCGACGTTGGATTGGGTAGACCAAGTTGCGCCAAACCAATCGAAGATCCGTTGGTCGACAACGAATTGCCAATTTCCGAAAGGACCTGAGCGCGCGCATCCAGATTCACGTTCGCTTCGACTAGTGAGGTCTGCAGAGGTGGTAGGTTAACCGTGTTTATCTGCAAGTCGCCGAGAATGCCGCTAAGTGTGCCTGCGTTATTCGCAGTGAAACCCTGTACTCGTGAGCCGCTGCTATTCGTTATAAAGCCCTCGTTATCAACAGCGAACGCGCCTGCTCTCGTGTAAGTACGAGCACCGCCATCACTCAAGACGAAAAAACCATTACCATCAATGGCAAGGTCTAAGCTCGAATTCGTAAACGAGATGGTGCCTTGATCAAATCGTTGGGCAACGTTGGCAAGCTTCACACCAGCCCCAATCTGATTAGACCCCGTACCGAGCAAACTGGAGGCATAGATGTCTGCGAACTCCGCCCTACTCGCTTTGAACCCCGTGGTACTGGCGTTGGCTATGTTGTTACCCGTAATTCTTAGATCACTGGAAGCCGCGCTCATACCACTTAGTGCTGTGTTAAATGACATTTAGGTGTTCTCCTTCTACCTTAGATGCAATAGCGGAAGATCCGCTCTAACTACTGAATTTCTTTGATTTGATCGGCCGGGACAGAGCCCCCGCCAGCTAGATTCGCGATTAGCCCACTCTCTTGGATAGAGACGCTAACGATTCGGTCTGGCAAATTAATGTTGAATGCGCTCTGCACGCCCTCTACATCACCACGGGCAACGACCGTGAAGTAGTCGGGCTCCACAGGTTCGCCATTTGGACCTAAGCCATCCCAATTGAAACGCAAAGTGCCTGGCCGATGGCTACCAAGCTCCTCGCTATGGACTACTTGACCCTGACTGTTCAGCACCTCTAAACCTAGGTCTGCGACCTCAGCATCGATCTCAATCGCGCCGCCTATACCACCCTGAGTGTTTAGAGCCGTTTGGCTGGTCGGGACGAGTACGTTCTTGCCGACCAAACCAGCCGCATCCATTGTCATACTCGATCGTAGTGACGTGACGAGCCCATCCATAGACTCATTCAGGTTTTGGATACCCTCCACACTTGAAAACTGGGCAAGCTGAGCGATAAACGCTTCATTCTTGGCCGGTTCCAATGGGTCTTGGTTGGAAATTTGCGCAATCATCAATTGTAGGAATGCGGTTTTGCCGAGCTCTTCCTCGCCCGATCGATCCCCGACCGGCGCTTGGCGAAACTCTTCAACACTCCGTATCCCGTTTAGGTCAAGCATGAGCTCTCCTTACTGTCCTAGTGTCAACACGCGCTCGGCGAGCGTCTTCGCGGTGTTCATGACTTCTACATTGACCTGAAAAGATCGGCTCGCAGAGATCATGTTGGCCATTTCTTCCACAACGCTCACGTTCGGATAGGTCACATAGCCTTCATCGTTTGCGTAAGGGTGATCTGGTTCGAAGCGAAGGCTGAATGGTTTTTGGCTCTCAACGATTGCTGGAACCTGAACGCCGCTCGTCGCGGCTTCTGAATTTGTAGACCTTTTACCAAGCGCCTCTTGTAGAGTCGCCTGGAATACCGGATACCGTGCTCGGTACGTCTCTTCTGGATTCGGCGCCACACTCTCAGCATTCGCGATGTTACTGGCGATTGCATTGAGCCTGACAGTTTGGGCTGCCATGCCAGATCCGGACTGATCAAATATATTTAGTAAACTCAAAATAATTCCTTTAATCAGTTACTTATGTAACTTTTATCTATTCACCTTTAATTGCAGACATAAGGCCTGTTATACGGCCATTCAGCAGTCTCAAAGCGGTTAAGAATTGAGTACTGTTTTCAGCAAACGCCGCCTGCTCAAGCTGCGTATCCACGCTATTGCCGTCTAGTGAGGCCATTAGCGGATTGCGGTATTGCAGATCAGTCGAGGATCCGCCCGCGCCAATCGCCAAGTGATTCGCATTGGTTCTCTTGACACTCCCTTGGCTAGACTCCTCGGCCTGTATTTGCCTTTGTTGCAAGACCTGATGAAAATCGAAGTCTCGTGCCTTAAAACCGGGGGTGTCCGCATTCGCGATGTTGTTTGCCAATACACTTGTACGCTCGGCTCTTAAGCTGAGCGCGTGAGGCATCGCGCCCAGTGCGTTGTCGATAGAGATATTCATGGCTTGTTGTCTATTACTCATCCGTCATCGGTTTTTCGACGCTTGTCAGTGGTGCATACAACACGACCAACACCAACTCTAAGCAAAGGTTGTGCCAATTCCGATTAAACCGATTGAAAAGACTTCAGAGACGCGGCAGGAGTGCGGCGGCGATCTACGCTGCAGTGAGGATTGAACGTAGTGAAACGGCGGTCCTTGCCGCTTTTGCGGCAATATCTTGCCGCCGACGGGCCGATCCTTCTTAAACTTACAGTTCTTTTACCCCACACCGTTTAAATCAGGAGATTTGTACTAGATTTACCCCATGAACCACCAACCGGCCCACCAGACAGCCCTCATCCCTATTCGGAAACTACCCCAGAGGCCTGTTCTGGAATCAGTCGATGCAATCGAGCTAACACTAGTCGCTTTCTTACGCATCACGGTTGCTGCGCTAATGGCCATTTGGACTGTCGCTCCCACCCATGCCGCACCAAGTCAAACAGAGACGGATTCAAACGATGCGCTTGTGCCTGCTCTCATCGAGATAACAACCAAGCTCGCCACTCAGCGATACCCAGACGCTCAAATAGAGGCAACGGCCCTGCCGCTACCGCCCATGCTCGCACAAGGTAAGACGTGTGATGAATACACTTTAAGCGTGCCTGACAATTGGCACCCTAGCCGTATACCAGTGCGGGTTCGATGTCAGGGAACCCACCCTTGGTCATTTTTCACAGGCGTGAAGCTCTCTATATCTATTGAAGCCGCCACAACCAATCATCTTCTCGCTCGCGGTGCGACAATTGGCAAACAAGACGTCAGCTTGAAGTGGATTACGCTTACCCACCACAACCAAGATTTGCTCCACGATCTAGAGGCAATCGTCGGCCAGAAGGCCTATCGCACGTTAAGGCCGGGCAAAGCCATGACGAGCAGAGACCTCGTCCAGCCTTATGCCGTCAGTAAGGGGGAGCGGGTCACCATTCAAGCAAGAATTGGGTCCGCGCAGATAACCACAACCGGTACAGCGTTAAGTAATGGACATATTGGCGACCAAATTAGTGTCCGCAACGAAACCTCGGCCCGTGTCATAAAGCCCTGGATTTCCGCGAAAGGTACAGTCACGACTCGACCGATCGAGACGTAGTTCAAACAAATTCGAAATTTCTACTAAAGTTATTCAGTAGGAAGTCGATACCGAACCTAGATAGAAGTAATTGTAACGACGGCAGAGCGATGGCAAGCGAAATAAACAATGTAAATATAGCGAAGTATGGCACCCCGAAAGGTGGTCCTACTTCTGAGTCTTCTTCGCATAATGCGGTACCTGATGAGGTGCGTAGCAAGGATGATCGAGTTGAGATCAGCAAGGATGCTAAAACGGTCGAGCGCGTTAGCGTTTCGATCAGCGAATCATCCGCCTTTGATGAAAAGAAAGTTGCCGATATAACTCAGGCGATTCGAGAAGGACGTTATCCCCTCGATACACAACGGATCGCAGAAAAGTTCATGGAACTTGAGTCACAACTCAATCCATAGAGTGCTGAAAAGAACCTTAGAAATGTCCCATCCCCTAAAAATTCTGGCTCGTTTCAAACTGCATATCGAAGCGATGGACGAGACGCTTAGCCAGGAACGTCGTGCCCTTGAGACACGTGACGTTGAAGTCCTAACAGACTGTTCGAACGAAAAGCTGCGGCTTTGCCAAGCACTAGCAGCACCTGAGTTTAGCGAGTCCTTAGCCACATCAATCCAAGAACTAGAGGATGATGAGAGGACTGAGTGTGAACTGCAGCACACAAACTTATTGGCACAGCTCACTCAGATACGGGACTCAAACCTAGTTAACGGAAAAATTCTCAACAGATCCCAGAATTCCGTCCGAGAGATATTACACCTTCTGAGCGGACGATCCCTCGATGGACTTTATGGCGAATCAGGTCAACCTAATAGCGATACCGAAGCGGGCGGCGAGTCCATCGCGCGTGTATAGCATCTCCCACACAGGGGGTTGGTTGTGAAAATTAGAAGTCCTCTGCCAGCCCCAGCGCTGCAAAAAGATCAGCCAAAAAAACAGCCCAGAGATCGACGGCGCGAAAGTCGATACTTAAACACCAAAGTCGAAATCGTTGAGCGTTTCAAACAATTTAGAAACCAACGATTAACGTTAACGCTCCAAGTTGAAGGCTCCAACCTCGAGCTCAGCTGCCAAGTTTTAGATGTGCTCGACAACGCAATTTACCTTGAGAATATCCTGCCACGTGAAGCGCTCGTGGACTTTCGCAAGAAGCCTCGGTTTACCTTATCAATTAGGGACGAAGGTAATTATGCATTCGTAGAAGGTTTAACTGTCACAGCGTTGCACGAAGAGCGTGGCTTGCCGTACTTTGAAATCCCAATTCCCAAACAAATGCTTTACCAGCAGCGTCGCAAGGCAACTCGATACTCAATCCCGCTTCGTGTCGCAAGTCGCGGAGCGCAAATCACATTTTTTCGACATATGGATATGGTTGGAGAAATTATCGACATTTCCATTGGTGGATGTAGAGCGAATTTTACTGGTCCGCTGCTGGAACCAATCGCAGTCGACGAGGTGGTTGATAACTGCGCTATCGCCTTACCTCCTTTCCTCGAGATACATAGCCGGGGTGTTGTGCGTCACTGTCATAAAAATAAACAAGGTGTTACTACTTGCGGTATCGAATTGACAGATATGCACGTCACTGACCGCAGGCGCCTCGAACAGTTTATTCAAACCCTCGCAAAGCAAACCTAGCTCACTGCCTTGAATCTATGCCAGTCGTCTGGTGTGTCAACGTCCCATATTCTGTCCAGGAGTTGCACAGACAAGTCTCGAGTCGCTGCGTTTCTCAGGGTCTCAGCTAGTACCTCAGGTGTGCTCCAAGCTATGTTTTCGAATAACTCTAGATGCGGCTCACGCAGAGCAACGAGTCCGTAGCCACCATCTTCGGTAGGTCCAAGCACGATCGCATGATCGTTCAACCCGTCAAACGCTTGCTCGACATAGCTCGCTGTAATCCCTGGACAATCACCGCCAATCAAACAAACGCGCGCCGCGCCTCTGTTGAACTCATCGACAAAAGTGAAGTGCATGCGTTGGCCTAGATCATCACCCCGCTGGACTTCTACTCTAGCTTTCAACAAGTCAGTCCACACCTTGACGAGAGGTGATGGGCTGGTTATCCAGAGCGAACAATCCGCAGCGGTGCTCGATAAACGGGCTATCTGACTTTCGACAAGCTCAACGTGTGCATCACAGGCTCCGGCTTCCCCGAGGAGCGGTATGAGACGTGTTTTACACTCACCAACAGACGGAGTTCGTGTGAAGAGGCAGAGTACGTCTGTCACGTAATTTTACGCGAGTAGTAGGATCGATAGAGCTCCTCGGCATCGGCACCGAAGTAGAAACGTAATCGGTAGGTCCACATACTAACTATCGTCCGCAAAACGCCCTGCATTCGCCATCGTCTCGGTGATGCTCCAACTTTTATTCTAAGGGGTCTGTATTTTTCCGGAGCGTGAGTTTTGAGGCCCTTAGAGGTTGCAATATCTTCCATCAGACTTAAGCCAGAGAAACCTCCCGCCTCCCGGAGCAACGCTGTGTGAAAGAACATCGCCTGATCGCCTGTACAAATCTTTGTTAGGCGGGAACGATAGTTCATCATTGCCGCGATCACGGTTAAACCGGGGATCTTCACATCAAACCTTCCCCAACACGCCTCTCCCTGAACCAAGTCGTTCCAGCTCGATCTCATTTGTTCTGAAATGAAGGCATCCGCATGTAAGACCATACACATGCCCTCGGTAACATTCTCTAATGCGGTTTGGATTTGACGACCGCGCCCAGGCGAAGCAACAAGATAGGTTGCCGCGCTCAACTCAACAATCGCTTTGGTACTAGCAGAACCGGCGCCGTCCACAACAACTACCGTGGATTGCCACGCCTGTAGGCGCAATTCCCGAAGTAGTTTTTCCAGAGCGCTATCATCCTTGTAGACGGGGATGACGATCGTGCCTGACATAAGGTTGCCCTGACTACGCCAAACGTACCTGGAACCTGCCTAAGCCTTGATGACTTCTTCCGCCACCTTTTGCATACCTCCCGGTACGTCAGCGCCAAACGCTGGTAGTGGGATAAGAAGTCTCTGAGCACCGGCATCGGCCAACTCTGCCACAGCTTCCTGGCCACCTCGACCTGTCCACATACAAGAGATTTCTATTTCTTCGGCGTCACGATCTTGCTCATCGCAAGCAGCGTGCAGCGCCTTCACGCCTTCCTTAAGTTCGTTAGCTTGTGTGGTCGGCGCAAACCAACCTTGGCCAAAGCGCGCTGTCCGTTCAAAAATCTTACCTTTATTGCCACCCATAACAACTCGTAATGAAGGCGCTTTTGGATAACTCTGAAAACCACTCCAGCTTAGAAACTCACTTTGATGCTCTACAACATCCCCCGCCCAAACTTTTCGCGTGCCGGTCATATAGTCATCGAATCTTGCACCACGTTTTTCAAACGGAGCACCTAGCGCATCATATTCTTCCTTCAACCAGCCAATGCCGAGGCCAAACTCGAGGCGGCCACCAGAAACGAAATCCAGGCTTGCGGCTTGCTTCGCGACGTAAAGTGGATTGGCCTGCGGCAAAATATTCACACCCGTTCCTAACGTGATAGTTTTAGTGTGGGCGGCGATATGCGAGAGCGCAATCAAGGGGTCAATGAAGTTTGTATCCGAGGGTCCGCCCATCTTGCCTTCTGGGTTGTACGGATACTTCGATTCATAGTCCACGGGTACAACGACATGCTCGAATGTCCAAACAGATTCGTAGTTCAACGTTTCAGCTAGTTGGGCTAGGCCAAGCATCTGTTCGAGGGAGGTTAGCCCGACATTTATAGGCACTATGCCAATCTTCATTTCCATTCCAACATCCTTTCAAATTTATATTTAACGCCGCTCGAGCAGCTGACTTTTTGTAGCGCTATTGTGCCAACGTCGCCTGGGATGGCGCCATGATCTTTTTACGAATATGACTGAATTTTCTATCGTCGACCAATCTAACTGTACCTGTCGAGGTTTCGATTCCTAGGTTATAAAACGCTTGGTTGGTGTCGGGCATGCCTAGACTATCCGCATGGTTTTCGTAAAGCGGCACGAATATGGGGACGCTGATTTCATCATCGAGCATTTCAAAGAGTTTAAGAGGCGTCACACTCCGTGGATTTGGCAGGGTCAGTCGCCGGAGCGCTTCATCCAGAGACAGACCATGACTTCGGAGTTCAATATCAGCCAGCAAGGCAAATGCTGCCCCGCTCCAGTAAATCATCAGCCTGGACTTCCAGAATGATTCGCGCGTTGCTGAATTCGGTGTCATGTCGCGACCAACTTCATCTGCGCGCCCGAAAGAGCGAGTCATTCGCTGCCAAGCTTCCTGTTCGCTGTAGTGACCAAGTCGAGCTTGTATTACATTTTGGTAGTAACTGGCAAAACCTTCCGAAACCCAGCGTCCGCTACCCGATACGTAGGGAAGTTTTAGGTGGGATAACTCATGTGCAACCGTCCAGTCGTAACGCAGATCGTCAATCGATCTATCAGCGTCAACAAACAAACGCACCGACTCGCCTTGATTCCGGATTACGTGGCCAAATGGCACCGGCGACTCACCGCGCGGTGGAACCGCGAAGACCATTATTTGCGCGTTGGGATTTGGGAATTGGGCACCGCCTGCTACACCCCACAACAATTCGTTGAGCCAACTCTGAATTTTCGCTGCATTCTCTTTAGGCCCAATATAGGCTGCGGGTTTCTTCAGACCTTCGATTGTGAGTCGATGAAACGCACCCAGAACAATTTGCGGCGTGCTGCTTCTCGGTGAGCGAGGTATCACCAGCTTGTCACCAGTGACCGGCCATGGATGCGACACAGGAACCCGCCCTTCAAGCTTAACTGACGCAGCTTCTCGGGGATGCAGGAACAAAAATTCAGCGGGATTCGCAGTAGCCACGCCGCTTGGCAGATCGATACGAAATCGACCCTCTGGAGTGCGCGGGATTCGGTATTCGTACTCAACACAAGTGGCGCCTTTGGGAATCCCACGCCGTACTTCTCGCTTAGGAAATTCGCTGCCGTCGCAATGCCGGAACCCCTTCAAGCGATCTAGACGCACGTCACCAACCGGAATCACTCGTTCAGCGTCCACGTGTAACCGTATGTCTATGGTGCGCAAGTCATCAGCAACCTGGAGCACATATGACAAGTCAGCAGATGCAACATTGGGTAACAGACTAATGATTGCCGCACCTGCGTTGATTAGAAATCCGGTATATTTGCGCGTTCGTCCCATGAGTTGCTCAAATGATTTGGATTAGTTGTGCCAGCTTTATGGCGCTGGTCGCCTATATCTCTTACCGACTCACCAAGGGCCGGGTGAGTGACAGTACCGGTTTTTTCCTAGCCGGGCGATCTTTGACCGGAACTTTCATCGCCGGTTCCTTGTTACTCACTAATATTTCGGCAGAACAAATTATCGGGCTTGCGGGATCTGCTTACGCGTTCAACTTGAGTTCCATGGCTTGGGAAATAGTAGCGGTCGTTGCGATCATCATCACCGCATTGGTTTTTTTACCGCGCTATCTAGCCAACGGGTTTACGACGCTGCCGCAATTTCTAGGTGAACGTTTTAGTCCAGCTATTCGTTTCTCTACTGTCGCTTTGTTCCTCCTGGGGTATGGGCTCGTCACCATTCCATCAGTTCTATATTCAGGCACGATAGCCGTCGTCGAGACTGTCCTTGGCGACTTTAGCTCTGACTGGACTTTTGTCGCAGCACTGATTGTGATCGCCCTTATCGGAATGGCTTATTCTGTCACTGGAGGCCTACGAGCGATCGCGATATCAGATACGCTCAATGGTGCAGGTCTAATATTTTTTGGGTTTTTAATCCCAATCCTCGCGTTAGGTCACCTCGGCGAGGGGAGTATCTCGGAAGGTTGGCGAATTGTTGTAACCAACCACCCTGAAAAACTAAATGCGATAGGCAGTGACACGGACCCTACCCCCTTCATCACGCTCTTTACCGGGATGATCTTTGCCAATCTCGCCTATTGGGGTACCAACCAATACGTTATCCAACGCTCCTTGGCTGCAGAGAGTTTAGCCGCGGGCCAAAAAGGCGTGTTGATCGCCGGTTTCTTCAAACTCCTCATTCCTTTCTTTGTCATGCTACCCGGGGTCATCGCTTTCCACCTTTACGGCGACTCGCTTACAAGCATGGATCAAGCCTATCCGCGGCTCGTGAAGGATGTGTTGCCAGGTTTTCTGACGGGTATCTTTCTAGCTGTACTTCTTGGCGCAGTGTTTAGTTCGTTTAACTCCTTGTTACAAAGTGCCGCAACGCTCATTACTTATGACTTGTACGTACCATTACGAAATCAAACTGCCACGGATCGGGAGCGAATTCGAATAGGACGATACGCCTGTATCGCGATCACGATATCGGGGCTGCTCGTAGCACCGGCATTACAGTTGGCTCCTGACGGCTTGTGGCAACTCATTAGAAAATTCACTGGCTTCTACAACATCCCAATTATCGCGATCGTCCTTGCTGCCCTGTTCCTTAAACGATCCACAGCCAAGGCTGCTCTAGCCGTCGTTCTATTTCATATCCCTGCCTATGGCGTCGTTACGTTTTGGTGGGATAGCGGCATTCATTTTATTCACTGGTACGCTATTCTGTTTTTCATTGAAATTGCGCTTCTCATCTTTTGGCGCGATGAACAACCCTTTGACGCCCATTCGCGTTCCCGTCAATCTGTTAGTACGGTCGATCTGACGCCGTGGCGTTGGCGGTGGCACCTTGTGGCCTCACTGTCGCTGATCATCATCGCACTCTACGTCGCACTCTCGCCGCTTGGTCTCGCGGCAAATAGCTAGCCCTCGACCTGGCCGCGTACAGACCTGAGACCGGCTGACTACCCTTCGAAGAGCCCCTGATACTCGTCACGCAAGAGATTCTTTTGCACTTTACCCATCGTGTTCCGAGGCAGCTCTGCGACATTGAGGACACGTTTGGGTTGCTTGAATTTGGCCAACTGCCCCTCAAGAGCTCTAATCACGACTTCCGTAGCAACATCCTCTCCTTCAGGAACGACTACAGCAACAACACCTTCGCCAAAATCTCTATGCGGAACACCGATCACGGCACTCTCGACAATCCCTGGAATTTCATCGATGAGTCGCTCTACTTCCTTTGGATAAACGTTGTAACCACCACTGATGACTAAGTCTTTGGCCCGACCAACGATGGATACCCTACCGGCGTCATCAACTGTCCCTAAATCACCGGTTATGAAGAAACCGTCTGGTCGTATTTCCTCTGCAGTCTTTTCCGGCATCCGCCAGTAACCGCCGAACACATTGGGCCCCCGGACTTCGATGGTACCTACATCACCAGTTGTTACCTCTTGACCATGGTCGTTTGCAATCCGCAGTTCTAGCCCTGGCAACGGGAAACCAACTGTTGCCGGTACTCTCTCGCCAAGCAGTGGATTCGAGGTATTGATGATCGTCTCACTCATGCCATAACGCTCAAGAATTCGTGTCCCCGTGACTTGCTCCCATTCATCGAATACCTGTTCAGTCAGCGGTGCCGAACCGCAGATAAAAACCCGCATATGTGCCACGGACTGCTTAGCGAAATTCGGTAGCGCGAGTAGTCGGACGTAGAACGTTGGAACGCCCATCAGCACAGTTGCCCCGTCTAGTTGTTCAGCAACCACAGCAGCATCGAATTTCGGCAACCAGATCATTGGTGTGCCATTCAGCAGCGCACAGTGGCTGGCGATGAAAAGCCCATGAACATGAAAAATTGGTAACGCGTGCAGGAGGACATCACTGTTCTGCCATCCCCACGTTTCGCTCAGGGCGGACGCGTTAGAAGCCAAATTGTCGTGACTTAACATGGCGCCTTTGGAGCGTCCTGTCGTCCCTGAGGTGTACAAGATCGCCGCAAGGTCACTGCCGTTAAGATTCTCAATCGGTGGCGTGTCTACACCCAACGTAAGTTCCGTTAAGCTCCCCGTGCCATCGGCGTTCAGCGTCAACGAGGTAACGTCGTCTCGAGTCGTGGCACCAACAAACAGGGTGGGTTCAGCATCACCGATGAAGTAGTCGAGCTCCGCAGGCGTATAGCCTGAGTTAAGTGGCAAATAGATCGCACCAATCCTCAACGTGGCAAGGTAGAGTGCTAAGTTTTCTGGCGACTTTTCAACCTGTACGGCGACACGATCGCCAACGGCTACGCCTTGTGCCTTCAATACACCGGCAATTTTTCCAACGTGACCTTGCAGATCACCATAGGTCCAATTCTCTCGGTCTAGCAGGCGCAGACAGTCAGTATCCTGATTAGCTGTAAAAACTGTATCTAGTTGTGCGTAAAAGTTAGCCATGTCCCCTCCCAAAGAAGCCCATTATGCGGCGGTAGTACTGAGTTAGAAATACCCATTAACTGTTTGATTTTTTGAATGAAAAGGCATTGCCTTGAGAATCTTCTTCTGCTAACTTTGCGTCCGCTTTCAGCCCTGCCGGGTACTAAGGGGAACGGCACAGACAGCACCTACGATAAGTTCTGCGAAGAACAACAATATCGGCGAATCAATTAGATTCAATGATAATTGGCTTCAAAGTGTAGGTGTGATGAGGACTGAGCGAAGTTGTTGACCCTATTTTTTACAACGACTTACTGCCAAAAATCGAGGTGGAGGGGATGCCACATTCGACCTTCCCATAAAAATAATAACTAATGGGAAAATTTGAGCCGCCATTTTGGCGGCTTTTTCTTTTCCGAACCCAAAATGTAGAATGCAGCCCACACAGACCGGCACTCAACACTGAAAGCAACCGTCATGGCTAAGTTCAAGATTCCAAGAATTGCAAAACCGTTTGCTATCGATGTGATGCTGCCGGGAAGCAAGTCCATCGCGCTGCGCCAACTGGCGATGTCTGCCCTAACAGACAAACCGACCACCTTGTTCGGTATTCCTCACTGTGATGACACCGAAGCCATGCTCGATTCACTCACACGTCTCGGCATGACGATCTCTAGAGACAAAGATCAAACCGGGCTTCAGGGTCCGATGAATCTAACGGACGATGTGACGCTCGATGCAAGGATGAGCGGTGCCTCGACACGACTCCTTATCGGGCTTGCAGCCCTCCGATCAGGTCAGACCTGTATAGACGGGCACGAGTCGCTGCGAGCAAGAACCAACACACCACTAGTAGATGCACTCGAACGCCATGGCTGCCAGGTCAACCCAGCCCCAAACGGTGGATTGCCCTTACGTATCAAGGGTCCGATAGCGTCTACCTCGACCATCAGTATTGATGGCTCACTCTCGAGCCAATACATCACCGCCCTCCTCGTGATTATGCCTTTGCTAAAAGACGCTAATCGCATCGAGATTACTGGTGATTTGGTTTCAAAGCCCTACATCGATATCACACTCAATGAGATGTCGAAAAGAGGGGTTAACGCAAACTGGTGTGATGCAAACACGCTCGAGGTAACACCTGGGGACTACGGCGGTGGAGAGTTTCGGGTTGAAGGTGACGCCACGGCAGCCACATATTTTGCGGGGCTCGCGACACTGCATCAAAGCAGCGTCCACCTGCTCAACATTGGTGCTGGAACACACCAAGGCGATTATAAGTTCATGAAGCTGATGGAAGATCTCGGCGCCCATGTTTCGCGGACTTCAGAAACCACCAAAATCACAGGACCAAAGGATCTTGCTGAACTTGGCTCCATCGATATGACGGAAATGCCAGATGCAGCTCTGACTCTAATCGCCATGCTACCGATGTTGCCAGGCATAAAATCGATTAACGGCCTTTCCTCACTTCACCACAAGGAGTGCGATCGTTTGGAATGCCCGGCGCAAGAATTCAAAGAGATGGGGGTTGGCGTAGACACGACTGAAGACAGCATAACAATCGGTTCAGTGCTGACGGGTGACATTAGCGCCCACGAACTAACCACCTATCACGACCACCGTATTGCTATGGCTTTCTCGCTACTCGGGAGTTGTACAGATTCGCTAACCGTTGATGATAAGCGGGTCGTTGACAAAACCTACCCCGAATACTGGAGCGACTATCAACGTGCAGTTGCGACCTGACGATCCAGCAACGAGACGCCTATCATAGTTGCGAATGCAGCGACCATCGCATACAGCGCCGGATAGCCGGAAGGGAATATCGGTTCGGCATTACCAAGCACGCCGACCCAGACCGCTGGACCAAGTACCATGAGCACCAATGTTGTCACCAGGCCAACTATTCCTCCAATGACGGCTCCTTTGGTTGTAAATCCCGACCAATACATCGAGAGTATGAGCAACGGGAAATTTGTACTCGCCGCTACCGCGAGCGCGAGCGATACCAAATAAGCTACGTTCTGTCCCTCGAAAGCCAGCCCTAAAAAGATTACGACCACGCCTAACACAATAGCTGTCAAACGGGAGACTCGTAGCTCATCTTGCTCCGTCGCCTGCCCTTTCTTGATGACGCTCGCATAGAGGTCATGTGAGACAGCCGAAGCGGAGGCAAGAGTCAGTCCCGCGACAACAGCAAGTATGGTGGCGAACGCAACTGCCGCCATAATCCCGTAGAAAACATCTCCGCCAACAACACGAGCGACGTGCACCGCCACCATGTTCGTGCCGCCCGCGATCTGTCCAGTGGCGTCAAGGAACTCTGGTTCGAGTTTCAACAACAAACTAATCGCTGCGACGCCCACGATGAAATAAATGATCAAGTTGACATAAACGACTGCGGTCATCGCAACCGCAGCTGAAGTTCTCGCAGCACGCGCGTCTGGGACGGTGAAAAAACGCATTAGCAAATGTGGCGAGCCTACCAGGCCAAACACCAGACCAAAGCCCAGACTTAGACTTGCCAAGGTATCCAATCCAAGACCGCCAGGGATAACTAGTCGATCCAGCGTCGCACCAGCGAGTTCGTTTTTACTTCGCGCTGAACTATAGAGCGCTTCGAAGTCGAAGCCAAAGTGGGCCATCGTCAAAATTGCGAGCATCGTAATGCCGCCAAGGAGCAGTATTGCTTTGGTAATTTGCACCCAAGTCGTCGCCAGCATTCCTCCGAGCGAAACGTACGTCACCATCAACACACTTACTAGAATCACTGCAAACGTGTAGTCGATGTTAAATAGAATCTGGATGAGTGCGCCTGCGCCTACGATTTGAACCATCAGGTACATCAATGCGGAAACGAGCGCTGTAATCGCCGCTACAATGCGGATCGGGCGTTCGTCGAGTTTTATAACAAGTATGTCAACGAAAGTAAAATGGCCGAGTTCGCGCAACTTGTCTGTCATCAAAAAAAGAAAAATCGTAAAGGCAATCGGAGCGCTTGATACATAAATCGCTGTGTCGTAACCGGACGTGAATATCATGGCGGTTGTACCGAGCAGAGTTGCGGCACTCATAAAGTCACCAGCTATTGCCAGACCATTTTGAGTCCCACCGATCCGCCCACCAGCGACGTAAAAGTCTGCTGCCGATTGCGTCTGTCGCGCAGCAAAAAAAGTGATTATCAGTGTTATCAAGATAACGATCACGAAGCACGTAACAGCGACAATACTCATTTTTGTTCTTCGTTACGTTGACGGATATACGTCCAGGCGAGGACCACCGGTATCAGATGGATACCTATAACAAGCAGATACCCCCAGGTGATTCCCAAAAAAACGGGGGTCGCAAGAACGTTAGGAAAGAGCGGAATGCCAAACAACAACGCCAGGAACATCGTAAAACAGGCAGCCAGCGCTATTTTAGCAAAAGCTGTGAGCTCTCCCATTTATTAGGCCGAGGACTTACCGGGCACGCCCTGTTTGTCGCGCACGAGAGCGAAGGCATAACCACCGACGGCACCCGCGAAACATTGGGACAGCAATCCCATAGTTGTTCTAGTAACGGCAAGTCCGTGAATCCCTCCCGCAGCCTCTGTGAGCGCCATATTCATTGCAAGAAGAGCAACTGCGCCACCAACAACAAAACCCAGGTACCGTAACTGAGGCACGACTTTCAACACTAAAAACGCGATCGAGAGTCCGAGCAACAGTGCAAAAGTGAGTGCTGGCAAATAGATTTGGGTCATGCCTAAGAAATCATGAAAGGTGGTGTCAAGACGGGTAGATAAACCGATATCAACGCCCATTTCGACTAATTGAGCTAGATTCAGTTGGCTGTAGGTGATGGTACCCACGGCGTAAGTGGCAACGACCGCGACCACAAATGCTAAAACTACTTTTCCCACTCAGCCTTCCTCCGGTTTGGGGTACCATATCAGCTTCACCGTGGAAGTCGAATATGAACCTGAAACTAGTTATCTCTGTAGTCCTGATTTGGTTTGTTGGCCAACCTGCATATAGCAACTACGAAATAGAAACCGTCGCAGAAGGTCTAGACTTCCCATGGTCAGTCGCGTTTTTGCCGAACGGTGATCTGTTGGTCGCAGAGCTCTCTGGCAACGTTCGTCGTATATCGAATGGCACGGTCGGCGACCCAATTGCAAACGTCCCCGAGGTGTTTCGGATGTCTCAGGGTGGCCTGTTTGATGTCTTGTTGGACCCCGAATATGAGACCACCCAACAAATCTATCTAAGCTATGCAGAAGGTGACATAGACAGCAATGCGACGACGGTCATTAGAGCCAGATTGGTCGATAACGCGCTAACGGAAGTGACGGAGATATACTCAGCGAGCCCGCGCAAGTATGGCCCTGTGCACTATGGCGGTCGAATGGATTGGTCGGCAGACGGTAACCTGCTCCTGACAACGGGCGATGGCTTCGATTTTCGCGAAAAAGCCCAAGATGTCACAGAAGAATTTGGCAAAACCATCCTGATTCAAATCGGCAGTGGTGTAATCCCTCCATTCCCAGAAGCCCCACTTGTTCTGAGTTATGGCCACCGCAATCCTCAGGGTTTAGCGGTTGCGGAAGACGGCACGATCTATCAGCACGAACACGGTCCAAGCGGTGGCGATGAGATTAATATTATCGAGCCCGGTAAAAACTACGGCTGGCCTGTTGTTACTTATGGTATGGATTACAACGGCGCCTACGTATCACCCTTTACCGAACGGGAAGGCATGACTCAGCCTATTCATGTTTGGGTACCTTCAATCGCGCCGAGCGGGCTCATTGTTTATGAAGGAGAAATGTTTCCCGAGTGGCGTGGCAACCTTTTCATCGGCGCGCTGGTTGACCAAGAAGTACGTCGTCTAGAAATGGATGGTCGTACGGTAACCAACGAAACTGTTGAGTTTCCTGAGATAAGCGCACGTATCCGGGATATCCGCGAAGCACCAGACGGTAGTATCTACGTATTGACCGACGGTAATCCAGGTAGCGTACTTCGAGTCGCTCGCTAGCCCCTGGCAAGATTGTGGTTGCGCCAGAGAATCAGGCTAGATCAGCCTGACTCTCTCCTTCGAAACCTGGCGCACCAGGCGCTACGGTCCTGCGTCGACTAACGCTGCATCAAGGATCGCGCGCTCACGTCCGCGAGGATCGTTAACCACACGAGAATCCGTATCAAATATCATTGTGGCTCGATTTGTCGTGTCGTATGTTGGCCATTCAGGTAGGCCATCATGATTCGGGTCACCGGCTCTCGCAAACGCAAGCCATGCTTCAGACATGACATCTGCTAGCGCTTGCTGCTCTTCGCCGACGCCACTCATGGACGCTGAGTCAGCAACGTTGTCGAAGACAAACCCGATATCCAATGCGTGAGTCGCGCCCCACTTCCCACCTTCAACTGGTGAACGCCAAGTCATGTAGTACTGATAGACCGGTGCGCCACCCTGTTCCGCTTTACGGTCTGCCAACTCAAAACTGCCACGGCCAAAAACACTATTGTCGGTCGTTGCTTCGAAAAAGAGGTTTGGCGGATCAATGTCAGGGTGAAGCTCGCGATAACCAGTAATGACGTCATCCGCTTGCACACCCGGAATTGCTTGCGCTAGCGCTCCTGGCAGCGTATCCCAAGTGAGATCGAACAATGCAGGCTGACCGGCACCAATCAGGAGAGACATCTCAGTTTGTGTGCTGCCGATTAACAGGGGGACACCTTTAGACGTTTCTGGCGCAGCGGGAGTAAACGGATGGCGTAAGTTGTGCACACCGTCGATAACCGGTCTAGATCCGACCCGAAGACCATTCGCTGCTAGTCGCTGGGCTGCTGAGGAAATCTCATCTGTAGTAAGCGCTTGAAGAGCGTCAATGTTTTCCGCTTCGATCCCGAGCTCTGCCAACAGAGCTGAACTTTGTTCAACGGCAGTTGTTGCTTCCATCAGCGTTAACGCTGGACCGCTCTGAGCCACCGCGCGATGAAACAAACCCGACGCCGCCTCCATGGCCATTAGGGTTGTGACTTTCCAGCCACCGCCTGATTCACCAAAGATAAGAACATTGTCTGGATCACCACCAAATTCGCTGACGTTTTCTTTGACCCACGTTAGAGCAGAGATCAGATCGAGCATCCCCGCGTTACCAGACCCTGCGTATTGATCACCGTATGGATCTAGGTGCGTATAACCAAAAACATTAAGCCGGTGATTAACAGATACAACAACGATATCGCCCCGATTAACCAAACGAACGCCGTCATATGCGTTCGAAGAACCAGACCCCGACGTAAAGCCGCCGCCGTGCAGCCAAACCATTACGGGGCGTTTCGCCTGATCGAGTGATGGTGTCCAAACGTTTAGGAAGAGACAATCCTCGCTCATGCCTGGATCAGGTTCGGGAAGCCAAGAATCAAACAAACTTAAGCGTCCGCGGGTCGCTTGTGGACAAGCTGGACCAAACGCCAAAGCATCAGCGGGAACGTTCCACTCGCTTGGCGCAGCGGGTGCTACGAATCGGGTCGTAGAGGTGTCAGCACCGTAGCGAATCCCCTTGAACGTGGTCACGCCATCATCAAAGAAGCCGCGTACTGGTCCGAATTGAGTATTCGCGATCGGAGACTGTTCGGCGCTGTCGGTAGACGCGCTCGTAGCTTCAGCAGCCGGCGGGGCAGTTGTTGTACTTTCCTGGCAAGCGCTGAGTGCAATTGCGATAACGGCGAGCCCGAACACGTTGATCAACCCTTTGGCTAATTTCATATTGGATCCTAGAATTCGATAGAACCCAAATACTGCGCTCGAACGTCGAGATGTCAAGCAACACCAGAGTCCACAACTTATCCAATCTCTTCGAAACAGGGCGTCCCATCCGGCAAGGGGACCCAGGGCAGCTTCCGCTTGACCCAGTAGTGTGCATCGGGGTCTAGCGCATAGGGCTCATCGAGCGTTCCGGCTTTGATGGACATCAAAGCACTCGTCGCGTTGTATATCCGCACAGCGCATTCGGGGCAAAACGCACACTGCTTGTCGCGCCCGCTGGCGGCACGAAGTTCAAAAAATTTGAGCGTGCCTGACGTTAAACAAAAGCTATCCGGCTGGATGACCAAGCTCATACCGAATGCGCTGCCGGACTGTCGCTGGCAATCTAGGCAGTGACAGACGTTAAGCCTGTGCACAGGTTCTTCTAACCTATAACGGATGTGGCCACACTGGCACCGCCCTTTTAGAGCTTTCACAGTCATAAGTCCTCCACAAATCCGATTATCTTCTGGTCCGTCTCTAATACAGCTAGGCTAGTGCAAGCTCCAGTTGCCAAGTCTCTTATTTGGGCCTAGGAGTCGCCTTTGCAATTGAAGAATCCTGTTTCAGCACGTACACATCCGGGCGAATTCCAACAGAACCATCTGTTTGCTATGCGGAAAATCAGTGCATATCCTAGAAAGCCGTTTTCGTACCCACGCCCTGTCGCACGAGATTCAAAATTCACCACATTTTTGTAGAATATTCTTGGTGAATCTACTCCAGCCACCTTAACTTGTTCCATTTGTCCAACTTTCCAACGCTGCGCCTCCAATTTGTTCCCTCGATGCTCTGTGGCCGTGGCGGATGCATAGTTGTACAGGTAGTCTTGATTAAACATAAAGCTCACAGCTTCATTTACTGGAGTCGGCTTGTTTGTGTAGAACGTATATCCAACTACTTTCCGACCTCGCAGGGAGGCTATACAAACATCACCTCTGCAAAAAGCTTCTCGGTAGTCAGCCTCCATAAGTTCGCTGCAAAGTGACTCATGAAAGTCCTGGCTTGTTATCGATCGAGTTTCGTAATCTTCTCGCAGGACAATCTCCGAGAAATCGGCTTCGCTAGTCTCCACACGACAGAGCTCTTGTCTAAACAGTTTGTAAACTAGTCGATCAAAGTACCGCAACAGCGTAGGCAAAATACCTTGTCGCACAACGGCGTCCTGGAAGCGTCTGTTCTTTTCGCGTAGTTTCATCCGTGTGAAGGAGGTTGCGTCAAAATTTGTCCGGTAAAACTATCTCATGTCTCATAGCATATCCAAGTTGTTATGCAACTACGAACGAACGCTACCCTCGAGAGTTAACCTACAATGATTCTCGGCAAACAATTTCGGTCAGTTTTAGACGACATTCGCCGCTAGGGTTTACTCAGAGCCATATACTCTCGGATAATGACCAGGCTCGAAAAGTGGCTGAACTTTCATGTCGTCCTTATTAACTCACGCCCTTTAGATCCTAGTCGTAATAGACCACCAATTCTGGAGGGTGATCAAGTCCTCATCTACAAGCCAATAGAGATGCTAGGTTACGTATCGGAACAGCTCCAAATTTCTGAATCATTTCTGCGTGAACGCGCGGAGACCGCCGATGTTTGCGTTTGCTATCTTCGTGATTCTTCTTTGTTAGCCTATGTTTGGCTGGGTTTCGACCGAATCCCGATGGAAGCTAGTTTATTCGTCACGGTTCAAAAGCCGTATGTCTACAGCTACAAAGCCTTCACACATCCATCTCATCGCGGCAAACAGCTTCAGAATCGACTGGGTGAACTCAACGATACATGGCTTACAGCCCGTGGGTACAAGTTCAACATCGACTACATCAAGACACACAACTACGCTTCACTGGTTGCAGACCGTCGCTATGGAAACAAGGCGGTCGCGTATTTGGCGTTCTGGAAAATCGGGGACCGGACGTTAGTGTTACATACGTCGGGATTATCCTCACAACAAATGAGTGTGATTCGACCCTCGATAGATTCACACTGACATGCGCAGAACATAACAAGAGGATGGATCGCGAATTACGAGATTTGAAAATGGTAGCCCCGGCAGGAATCGAACCTGCATCTACCGCTTAGGAGGCGGTCGTTCTATCCATTGAACTACGAGGCCAGCGAAACTTCCGAGCTAATCAGGCTGTGTAAGACTCAATCTCTACAAGACAGGTATTGGCACTGCAGCCTTGCGCTAACCCTGAGGTACCAACATCGAGCGTCAGTACATTCGGGTTTCCATTCAGTTCCAAGGAACCCGCTGTGCTCGGATCCGATGGACGATACCAAGCACCCGTTGGAAGTACCACGACATCGACTCTCATTTGGTCGTCAAAATTGGCTGCCGCCAAACAAGCGCCTCGCTCGTTATAGAGACGTACTGTTTGGCCTTCCACTATACCCCGGGCACAACCCGTGTCTGGATGAAGGGTAACAATCTCGTGACCATTGAGCTTGCCGAGATCCGCGTAAGCACTATGATCGAACTGACTATGCAATCGGTATTTTGGCTGCGGTGTAAGTAAGGCTAGGGGAAATTTGTCACTGGCTTTGCCACCGAGTCTTTCCTCTGGCTCCAACCAGCTGGCATGTCCTAGGCAGTCTTCTAGTTCAAAGGCGTTTACCACTTCTGAGAAAAGCTCGATTTTACCGCTGGGTGTACCTAGCCGATGCGCATTAGGATCGGCCCGAAATTGACTCAGCCACCCTACCCGAGCTGGTTCTTCAGGAAGCTTGAACTTTCGCTCACGCCAAAATTCATCAAAGGAAGGAAGTTCGATGTCTTGTTTGGCTGCTGTGACCTGGGATCGCTCCCACATATTCGCAAGCCATTCATGTTCGGTACGACCCTCAGTAAATTCGTCAAGCACGTCGAAACGAGCCGCCAGCCCTTTGAAAATTGCGTGATCAGACCGAGCGTCATTCTGCGGTGGGATAGCCCGCTCCATGACATGGGCATATGGGTCATGACTCGACGCGCAAATATCGTCACGCTCAAGTTGAGTCGTTGCGGGGAATACAATATCCGCCCACTGCGCGACAGGCGTCCACCAAGGCTCGTTAACGATAACCGTGTCCGGCCTTCGCCACCCTTTGATCAGTCGGTTTAGGTCTTGATGGTGATGAAATGGATTACCACCAGCCCAATAGATCAGCTTGATGTCTGGATAAGTTATTTCCTGACCGTCATAAGGAATCGTTTCACCAGGATGAAGTAACAGGTCAGCTATGCGCGCTACTGGTATGTGAAAACCTGTTGGATTCCTACCCTTTGGCAGCGTTGCCCAGTTGAAGCGGCGTGAGTCGCTCCCAACAAATCCTTCTGCACCGTAACCAAACCCAAACCCGCATCCCGTTCGACCGACATGCCCCAACATGCAAGCTAAGGTGATCAACATCCAGCATGGTTGTTCGCCGTGTTGCGCGCGTTGTAGGGACCAGGCCGCAGTTAAGAACGTGCGTTTTGTGGCCATCGTCCGTGCCAGTTCCGCAATCGTCGCCGCTTCGACGTCGCATATCTCGCTCGCCCACGAAGGCGTCTTGGGCTGCCCATCGCCGATGCCTAGTAGGTATTTTCTAAAATGCTCATAACCCGCGCAATGCGAAGTCAGAAATGCTCGATCTAGAAGATTTTCCGCTTCTAGGACGTAGGCACATCCCAGCATGAGCGCAACGTCCGTACCAGGCCGAGGGCTGATCCAGCGATCTTGGTTGTCACCATCCCCTCGCACTGGAGAAACTGTAACTATCTCGACACCGGCCGCACGCGCGTGTGCCAAACCAGGTTCAGATTGGTGTTCAGTGATGCCGCCGTATGCGACCTGAGTGTTGCGCATAGGGAGGCCACCGAACGCGACCACCAGTTCAGCACCAGCGGCGATCTCTCCCCAGGTTGTCTGTTCAAGCTCCATTTGTCCCCATGACAATACGACATGGGGCAATATGACTTGAGCCGCGGCGGTGCTATAGGTATTCGCCGCGCGCGTTGAACCACCAATTAGATTGATGAATCGATGGAGTTGGGATTGTGCGTGATTGAACCGGCCAGCGCTCGCCCATCCGTAGGAGCCCGCAAAGATCGCGCGATTGTCGTACTCGTTCGAGACCCGATGCAATTCCTTTGCAGCCAGATCCAACGCCTCATCCCAAGGCAAATCGACAAACTCGTCTGCGCCGCGACGATGCTTGGCTCGATCAGAATTCTCCAACCACCCTCTCCGCACCGCGGGCCGAGCGATCCGTGCTTTGTGTTGGACTCCGTCGATGAGCGCTTTGCCAAGCGGAGACGGATTTGGGTCTAAATCGAGGTCAAGAACGTCTACGATCCGATCGTTTTCAACGACCACATCGTAGATACCCCACTGGGTAGCGGTCCGGTACTTCATCTAATTTGTTGGTTCGCCAGCTACTTTCGCGCTTACGTGTACTGCTCTGGTATGTCAAAACCAAAGATACGAGCTGCATTGAGGCCTAGAACTTTGCCGCGCTCATCTTCAGTCAACATGCCCATTGTTCTTTCAATCGCTTGGGCTGAATGCGGCCAAGTACCCTCATGATGCGGGAAGTCATTTGCCCACATAAAGTTGTCAACGAGTCCTGCGTCTCGGGCACCGCCTAATCCAGGAGGATCTTCTTGGAAACTCGCAAAGCCATTCATGCGGAAATATTCACTCGGTAAATATTTAAGCTGCGGACGTACCCACATATGGTGCTTTTTGTAAGCCTCGTCCATCGCCGTCAACGCCCAAGCGACCCAGCCTATACCTGCTTCGATCGAACCAAATTGTAACTTTGGAAAACGATCTATCACTCCCGAAGCACAAATGTTGGCAATCGGTTCCATGGTTGGTGCCAACGAGTGAACGGCATAATTGATAACTGCACCACCGTTACCTCGACTCGTCCTCGGATCTCGACCCGTTGATACGTGAAAAGTCATTGGCAAACCCACATCTTGTATACACGCCCACAGCGGGTCAAATTCTGGCAGGTTGTAGTTAGGATCCTCGTGATTGGGTGGACCCCAGTGTGGTTTACAGGGCAGAGATAGACCTTTAAACCCAAGTTTCGCAACCCGCTCGACTTCCTTGATCGCGCCTTCCTTATCTCCCGCAGCAATGGCTGCCATCGGTGCAAGTCGATCGTTGTAAGGACCGAATTCCTCCCACGCCCAGTCGTTCCACGCCCTACACATCATCTGACTAAACTCGACGTCTGAGGTGGCCCACATCGTGAGGCCAAGGTTTGGAAACAGAATTTCTGCATCCACACCATCTAGCGCTAAATCAGAAATACGTGCTTCTGGTGAGCGGCCGGAAGCATTACGCAATGCATCTTCGCCTTCCATCTTAATGTTGCGAATACGCAGTGGTCGGAAGCCTTCCGTCTTCTGAAACTGGGCGCCCTCCTTGTTTACTTGGACGCCTGGGAGGCGATGGTGGAACTCTTCGGGTACGCGCTTGTGCCATAAGTCTTTAGGTTCTTGCACGTGACCGTCGGCAGAAACCATAAAGTATTTGTTTTTCGCATCGGGATAAGGGCTACGCTCCCACGCGGCACTTTGATTGTCGGTTTCTAACCGCCAGGCGTTGTTCTCATCAGGTGTTGGTATTGCTTCACTCATATATGTCTCCCAAAACTAGTGTTAATGAACGCCTTTGAGCCTAGCTACCCATGCGGTAGCGAAGTTTTACCACAAGTTGTTCACCAACTGGATTATCGTATGCTTCCTCAAATAGATCAGCGAAACCTAACATTGTCTCGTTATGTTCGCCATTGAGCGTGTAGACGACAAAGAGCTCGGACAGCGGCGCAAGTTCCCATCGATACCGCAGTTGTAGATTGACTCTAGAAATCGCAAAGTCATCGGACAGGCCGTCGGGACCGACTCTTTCTAGGTCGCCAGGGCGAACCGGGACCAAGTAGTTATCCTTTTCTTCCGCCTTTATCCCCACCCACTGCGCCGAGAGGCGTAACTGTTGTTTGGCCGAAAGGAAATAATCCAAATCCAGTGACGGGCGCCATTCGCGAGTCGTAAACGTCGAAAAGTCGCGATCGCCTTGCCACAGCAACCAGCCATCTCGTTCTTGATACTGTGCAGCGGCACCGATGTTAATTCGGTCGATTGGCCGCCAGGTCACGCCGAACCGGCCTCGATGGCTGTCGCCTTCAACAACTTCTCCACTCCGCCCAAGTTCAACTCGGTAGCTCACGCGCTTAGAGGAGTCGGTTCGATAGTCAACTGACAAACTTGATACCGGTTCGAGGGAAAAAGTGCCGTTGCCGCGGCTGTCACGATCTTCGTCGCGGTGAGGAAAGTACGCTACCCCGAGGCGTAGACTGTCTCGATTCTTTAAGTCAAAGCCGAGGTTAGTCCCTACCCCGGATCGTATGCGCTCACCATCTCCGTTCACACCATAGTCGGTCCACGTGTTGATGTTTGCCTTACGCACCCAATCCAAATCGGATCGACTGTAGTTCACGAACGCGTTGTAGGCTGTCTCGTCGTTACGCCGTAAAAAGCCAAGATCGTTTATGTCTAACGTGTCATCAAAGTGCGACACACCGAGCCCGTAATTTACACCGCGGCGTTGTGAATACCGGATATCGACGAAACCACCGCTACCCTGGCCGACCTCATCCTTATCGGAATACAACATCTGCCCATCAACCTTGAGCTTCCCGCGTCCAGTCAAATAGTGGTAATCCAGACCGTGCACCGTCGCGTCTTGATCGCTATGAGCTGCGAGCGTTGAGAGGGAACCAATCGCGCGATAGCTTCCGTCGGTGCCTTTGTTTTCGTACAGAAACCTCGCCACGCCATAGTCACTTCCCTCTTGGTGGTAGTTGATTTCGCGAACATCAAATTTGGCATCCCCTTCCGATGCACCCAAAATGCCATAACGAACATCACCCATTTGACCGACGACCTTTGTCGCGCCATCCAGCTCAATAGGCCTGCCAAGCTCTCTAGACGGAACAACAACGCCGTCCGGCACATTGGGTGCCCGTGAGCGTCCGCCGATCCGGCGAGTATGCAAGGCCGTCACTACATTCCCGCGCGATGCTCTTGGCGTGGCATCAAACACCTCTGTACCTTCTTTAAAGAATAAGCGCTTTTCCGGAAAGAAAGTCTCGAAGGCGCTCAGATTTACGATCACATCGTCACTTTCGACGTTGCCAAAATCTGGATTCAACGTTGCTGTCATTTGAAAGTTTGTGGACGGACGCCAGAAGACATCTGCGCCTACCCGAGGCTCTGTTACACCGTCAACTTCGTCCTGCGTCACTGACGCGTACGGAAAGACGCTCCACTGCTGACGTGGATCTACTTCTTCAATTAGTAGCGGTTGTAGCGCTGACATAAACAGAGGCTGAGTAAACGGCAAAGAAGGTACTGCCCAGCGTTCATCGAGATAAGCGACTTTACGGCTAGCGTAGGCATTAATCGTGCGCACACCTGCTTCCTTAGGCATCGCCACCTGGGACCAGGGCAAGAAAATCTCTGCATTCCACCCCGTTGCGGTGACTGTCGTACCGCCGTACCAAGCACCATCCCAATCGCCGCTAAACTGTCGTTCTGGTAGAACGGTGCCGTCTACCTGGTTGCCACCGAGCGCCAAATTGACCCAATAGCCGTATCGTCCTTCACCGGACGTATCAATTGTTACGCCAACATTGTCTCGGTTAAGTCTTCCCTCGTCTCGCCCCGAATACCAAGTTACGAGCGTATTGGGTGGCTGCTCCATTTCAAACGATGCGTACAGTCCCTTTTCGGTATAAAACATTTTCACGACTGTTTGGTGTCGAGGCACACCTTCGGTATCCGGGTCTACCACTAAAAAACTATCGACTCCCGGCGTTGACTGCCACGGCTCTTCGTCTAAGTGTCCGTCGATTTGGATGGAGATTTGGGATTCGGAGTAAGTCGGGAGAGGGATCGGGTTAGCGGCATCAATGGGGATTCGAGCCGGCGCAATGAGCACAACTGGCGGAGGATCACCAGTCTGCAAAGGCATCGATTCAGGCTGGGGCACGAAACTGGCGTCTCGACGGAGCTTGTTCAGTTTGTATCCGTCTGGCGCTTGATCGATAAGCAGTGGTACTTCCTCACTACCCGCGGGGAGTTGATTTGTGGATTCTATGGGCGGGAGGTCATTTAGGTAATCATCATCACTCAGCAGATCTTCAAGCGAGGAATCGAGTTCGCCGAAGTCGTAGTCGAACTCATCGTCATTCAAAGTTGACGTCTGTTCGCTCGAACTACTCATTCCTTCATCGACTAGTCCATCGCCTAGTCGAGAGGCAAACACCGTCTCATCACCGGCCCACATCCACGCACCGGAGTATCCCGCGGCATGGGCAGATCGAATCCGATCATCCGCCGCAACCCGATCTACATATGGACCACTGGCCACTCGAAAATAGAGACCTTTGGGCGTATCGACACGTACCACCGAAAAGGACTCACCCATTTTTTGACTAGCTGTTGCACTCGCTTTTTGCGCTGTATCCGATGTCTTAAAGCTGCCAACAGAGACCCAAAATTGGGTGGCGCCTAGAGCCAGCATTGAAGGCAACCAGCAAATGAACGCGAGCAAAATGGATGTTGCGATCCGTACCATCGTGGGAGAGTCACTCTGAAAGGTGTAATCACCTAATATAGCAGGCGAGCGCAGGATTGGCCAAAGCGAACACCGCAACGCATCCGCTTCGGTTCGGTTCGGTTCCGTGAAGTTTAGGACGCGGTAAACAGAATCATGATCCCAGCCGCCACTGCCGAGCCTATTACCCCCGCGACATTTGGACCCATAGCATGCATCAGCAGGAAGTTGTGTGGATTCGCTTCCAACCCAACTTTGTTTGCTACCCGCGCAGCCATTGGCACTGCAGAAACTCCAGCTGCGCCGATCAGCGGATTTATTGGCGTCGAACTCAGACGATTCATCACCTTCGCCATCAAAATCCCGCACGCAGTGCCTATAGCGAACGCGCACATACCTAGCAACAAGATACCCATTGTCTCGAAGGTCAGAAAAACACTTGCTTGCAATTTCGATCCAACAGCGAGCCCGAGAAAAATTGTCACTATGTTGATTAGCGCATTCTGCGTGGTATCCGACAGCCGATCGACCACGCCGTACTCTTTCATCAAGTTGCCAAAGCAAAACATACCAAGCAACGGTGCCGCGGAAGGCAATAACAATGCGACCAACAATAACAACAGAAGTGGGAATGCGATTTTTTCCAACCGGGAAACATCCCTAAGTTGAGTCATCTCTATCGCTCGTTCATCGACGGTTGTTAGGGCACGCATGATCGGGGGTTGGATAATCGGGACCAACGCCATATAGGAATAAGCAGCAACGGCAATAGCGCCCAGCAGATGCGGCGCCAATTGACCAGCCACATAGATCGCCGTGGGCCCGTCAGCACCTCCGATAATGCCGATAGCCGCGGCTTCCTTGAGGCTAAAGTCCATGATGCCGAGGCTAGACAACCCCAGCGCACCTAGGAGTGTCGCAAATATGCCAAATTGCGCAGCCGCACCTAGCAACAATGTGCGCGGATTTGCCAAAAGCGGACCAAAGTCGGTCATAGCACCGACACCCATAAAGATGATCAGTGGAAAGACACCGGTCTCTATGCCTACCTTGTAGACGAGATAAAGCAATCCATCACCGGTTGCGATTTCTACCCCTGGGATATTGCTCAAAATCCCACCGAAACCAATTGTGAATAAGAGCAGAGGTTCAAACTTTTTAGCAATCGCCAGGTAGAGCAATCCTAAGCCTATAAGGATCATGACAAGTTGGCCGAAGGTCATCTGATATAGCCCAGATGCCTGCCAAAGCTGGATAACAAGATCCACTACACAAACACTCAGCGAATCGTCGGTTTAGGCGAGATCAAGAAGAGAGTCTCCGACAGCAATCGCATCACCCACGGCGACGTTCACGCTCGTGACCACACCGTCCCTAGGCGCACTAACTTCAGCCTCCATCTTCATCGCCTCTAGGACAAGTACAGTCTCTCCCTCAGTAACTTGCTGACCAGGGCCAACCAGAATCTTAAAAACGTTGCCTGCTAGTGGCGCAGGCAGAGGCACTCCGGAAGTTGTCTCACTTGGGGTAGTAGATAGCCCCTGTTTGGCTGCGACCGCCCCACCTGCACTTACTTCAACGGTGTAGCTATTGCCATTCACTTTGACGGAATAGACTGAACTCTCGTCGGCTACGACGGTGGCTGGAGAACCTGATGTAGACTGCTGGGTAACATCTGAACCTGGCAGCGGCTCAAAGGCACTTGGGTCACCACGATTTTCAATAAACTTGAGCCCAACTTGCGGAAAAAGAGCGTAGATCAGAACATCATCGATCACATCATTGGCCAGACGGAAGCCTTTTCCTTCCGCTTCGCGTTCAAGCTCTTCTGTTAGTGTGTCTACTTCCGAGTCGATGAGATCTGCAGGACGGCACGTTATCGGCTCCCCACCCTCGAGCACCCGCGATTGCAGAGATTGGTCAACCGGCGCGATAGTTGCGCCGTATTCTCCCTTCAATACGCCTGCCGTTTCCTTCGTAATCGTCTTGTACCGCTCGCCCATCAACACGTTAATCACCGCTTGAGTGCCCACGATTTGTGAGGTGGGTGTAACCAACGGGATGTAGCCGAGTTCTTTACGTACTTTCGGAATTTCTTCGAGAACCTCATCGATTCTCTCTGCGGCGTTCTGCTCGCGAAGCTGGCTTTCGAGGTTGGTCAGCATGCCGCCTGGCACCTGAGCAACGAGAATGCGAGAATCAACACCCCGAAGGCTGCCTTCAAACTGCGCGTACTTTTTCCGCACTTCACGAAAGTAGGCAGCTACCTCTTCGATCAGGTTGAGGTTCAGCCCTGTATTCCTCTCCGTGTCTTCAAGTATTGCGACCAGCGACTCGGTGGCACTATGTCCGTAAGTCATGCTCATGGATGAAATCGCGGTATCGACGTTATCTATCCCAGCTTCTACGGCCTTGAGGTAAGTCGCGGTCGACATCCCTGTCGTGGCATGACATTGCATGTGGATAGGAACAGCCAAAGACGCTTTCAGTTTTGAAACCAGCTCGTAGGCAACATATGGCTTCAACAATCCCGCCATATCCTTGATGCAGATACTGTGGGCACCCATGTCTTCAATCTGTTTGGCGAGATCAACCCAAAGATCAATCGTATGCAATGGGCTGACTGTATAGGAGATCGTCCCCTGGGCATGCCGGTCAACTGCCAACGTCGCTCGAATTGCGGTTTGCAGATTCCGTACATCATTCATTGCGTCGAAAATTCGAAACACATCAACGCCATTTAATGCGGCGCGTTCAACAAATTTCTCAACGACATCATCTGCATAGTGACGATAACCGAGTATGTTTTGCCCTCGGAACAACATTTGCTGCGGCGTCTTTGGCATTGCCGCTTTCAACAGACGCATGCGTTCCCACGGATCCTCGCCGAGGTATCTGATGCATGCATCGAAAGTGGCTCCACCCCATGACTCCAGCGACCAATACCCGATCTCATCGAGTTTGCCCGCAATCGGAAGCATATCCTCGATACGCATACGCGTGGCTAGGAGGCTTTGATGCGCATCTCGCAATACGACATCTGTGATTCCCAATTTTTGCGACATTTTTTACCTATAACTAACGGCGTCGATGGTGCTGAACCGCGGCGGTTATCGCCGCAATTTCCTCGTCCTGCTGGATAGCAGTCGGAGCAAGCGGTGTGGTTTGTGGAAAGTATCTTTGAACCGTGCGCGACATCGCGACAGTTGCCGCAATAAGCAACGTTAAGAAACTAAACACGGTTCCCATACCTACAAGCATGAGCTCCAAACCCGCGGATAATAGTGGTGACATTGTGGATCCAGATTAGAGGCGGCGGGATTATACCCGCACGTATAGTAAATGTGTGCTGTGTGTTCGGGTTTAGGCGGGAGCCCGTAATGCGATATATCCACCCAAAATGACGGCGACGCCACCGACCCAGACAGCCCAACTAGGCACCTCGCCCCAGAACAAGAATCCAGCGAGTGAAATCCAGATAAGAGCAGTGTATTCAAAGGGCGCGATGAGCCCTGCCGCGGCATATCGGTACGCGAGTGCCGCAAAGCCATGAGCAATCAAACTGCCGAATCCCGCAAGAGCGAAGAGCGCCCAATCCCAGCCGACAGGCTCAATCCATTGTCCCCAAGTGAGTAAAGCGGCCAACAACAGGGCAACTGGGTACGTATAGAACGTCAGAACCGGAGTTGACACCTTGCCTGCTAGTGCTCGGTTCGAGATAGAGAGCAATGCCCAACAAACTGCACTTCCGATTATTGCCCACACGGCGGGATGCATACCGAACTCATCCGGCTGCACCACAATTAACACTCCAGCAAACCCAACCAAAACTCCACACAAACGCCACGGACCTATATCTTCGCCGAGCAAAGGTTTAGCCAGCAGTACAATCAAAACCGGCGAAATGTAAGCCAGCATCAACGCCATGACCAACGGCACATACCCCAAGCCGTAGAAAAAACCAAAATTTGCCCCTGCCGTGAGCAGTCCTCGCCAGAGCTGCCAACGAAAGCCTGCGTACTTCAACGCCGCCAAGCCCACACTCTGATAGACAACGAAAGTTATAATCGGAATCGCAAACGCGCTACGGAGTAGAACGATCTGTGCGGTTGGATAGTCTCCGGCGAGCGCCTTAACAACTACGTCAATCGATGAACCACCTAACATAGCGGCGCACATGCACAAAGCACCGAGGGTGATGTTGCTTTCAGGGTAGTTTCGCACGGCTGTAGTCATAGTCTGATCGCTATGGTCTATATCGATAAACAGATTTAAGCACGGAGAGAGAGTCGCGCCCGGACGTGTGACGCACATGTGAACCCACTTATTTCCCCGTCGCGGTGCGGATACTATCTGTAGTCCGATGGCATGTCTTCCAAAACAAAAACATCAAAAGCCGCCCGGGATACAACAAGACAGTCGGCAGCTCACCCCGCCATGGCTTAACTCGCCTGCGGCGTCCCCGTCATCGGATTCAATGCCGCCTCTAACAATTTTTGGTCGTCATTAGCCATCGCTTGAAAACGTGTAACCGCAAAGACTAGAAGGCACGCAAGCAGACCAAGCTCAAACGCTGTCGCCAGCCAGGCTGCCATAAAACCAAACACCAATTTGGCTGTCACCAACGAGAAAGCTAAGGTTGTTCTTCCAGACAACGTTGAGAGCAACCATGGCGAGCTAATCCCCTCCGCATCACCATCCGAAGCAGATCCGGGGATTAATGAAAAGTCGGTCTGCATACTCCGCGCACTTTTGGAAAGTAAATCATCCGTCGCCCGCAGCTGCTCCAACTTTGCGGCTAAATTCCGGTCAGACACAAGTGCACGCTTTATGGCGTGAGTTCGTTCAGGGCTCAGTTCACCATCGACGTAGCCTGTCAGTTCGACATCTTCAATCATCATATTCTCCGTGTTGATCGGCGAAAGCGATTCGAGCGGCATGCAGTCTAGACATCACTGTGCCGTTAGGTATTTCGAGATAGTCAGCCATGTCCGCGTAGGTCATCTCGGCGAAGTAACGTAAGCGTAGAATTTCTTGATGTGCGCTACTGATACGAGCCATACACCATTCGACTTCCTGTGAAAGTTCTGCCGCCGACCCTCCCTGATGATTTGAGCTTGTTTCTTCTTCATAGGCGTTCGTCTGTTCGCGCTGACTCTTGCGCAATCGATCCAAACAACAGTTTTTCAAAATCTTGAAAAACCAAGCCTTGAAAGGACGCGATGGGTCATAGCGATCAAAAGATGATATCGCCTTCACCGCTGCGTTCTGGACCGAATCTTCCGCGTCACTCGCGTGATGAAGAATACTCTTGGCAAAGGAGTGTGCAGCAGGCTGAATCTCTCGAAAACGCTCATCAAAGGTCTCGACCATGTCAGCTGGCCTGATCCAGGGCCTTTAAAGCGTCCAAGAGATCCTCTCCAGCAAATAGCACAACTGTGATCATCACGAGAAGATACACCAGCGAGACAGCGATGGCCGCGATGGCTAGGCGACGTCCTTGTGGGCTCGCATCCGATGCCCCGCGATACGCCAGTGTTCCCAGCACCAATCCAACAATCGCTTTCTCTGCCCCCAGAAGCTGTACAAAAGCGACAATACTTATGGTGAGCGCTGCGACGGCTAAACCGGCAACGCGACCTGCAGCAAAAGCCGCATTGAAATTTTGGGAAGTTTGGTCAGCCATGATCTGCCCGAATGTAGTGAAGTTAGTATTAATACGCTCCACCGGGCTGATTTATTCATCAGGCGTTAGGTTTTATATTAGTTGCACGTGTCTGAAGATGATTAGGTCACTCTCTAATCGTTGACGCGATCCGCCTAATGACTGCTGCCAGATCGACACCGCCATCTCGATTTGTCTGAATCGCGATAGTTATACCCGATTGAATATAGTGTGTCACACGTGACCGATAGCCTGACCACCTACCTCCATGCAACAAGGCTTTACGGTCCGCGTCGACAAACATGCCGAAGCCATAATGCCAACTTTTCTCACGGGGATCGTGCCAACCACCATTGATCATCAGCGCTAGCGAGTCAGAACTAACAATCTTTCCCTCGGCCAAGGCGCCGACAAACTCAACTAGCATCGTCGGATTGGTCACCAGACCCCCGCCCGTCCACTCTGACCGAGGATCATATTTCATCCGCCCATCTTTCTTCACTGCGCGACCACCTCCCATATAACCAATGGCTATGTCCGGCAACACCGCTACATTTTGCGGACGGACGCCATTAAGTTGTTCGGCACGAAGAATTCGCTCCTGCAAAAGGTCGTAGTAGCTCTCGCCCGTTGCTGCTTCGATGAGTCGACCGAGCACCAGGTAGCCTGAATCTGTGTAGCTGTATCCCTCGCCGGGAAGGAAGCGCCCTGTCTTTCCGGCCACGAAACCAATCAGTTCTTCAGGCGGAAAATAGGCACTGCCTTGCCGAATTGCTCGCCAGAGCATCTTTCGGTTGAACACAAAGGTACCTGGGTAGTCGCCTAAACCAGAACTGTGAGACAGCAAGTGCCTAACGAGGATGGCATCGGCGTTCGGCAGTTTGTTGAACCATGCATGGTGTCCAAGCCATTTCGACGCAGGTTCATCTAGCCCTATAATCCCATCCTCGACCAACAACATCACTAGCGTCGCAACAAACATTTTCCCTGTGCTGCCGCCTGGCATCCCAATGTCGTTGTCGAGAGGCAGGTCGTTTTCCTGGTCTGCTAATCCGACTGACCCGCGCACTATGCGTCCGTCGGAAAAACGTACCGCCGCACGCACTCCCGGCATATCCATTTCTTCTCGGACTTGGTCCAAAATTGAAATGAGTTCTACGTCAGTAAGTGCAGATATAGGGTGCGCCCACAAACAACAAAGGAAAATGAGCCACCCAAAGGTCTCTCTTCTTGTTCCAATCAATTCAGGCTTGCCCCAGTTAAGAGCAATAAGTATGCCCTTCTCAGACCTTGTCCGGCTATGTTTTGGACACTGATGAAAAAAGATGAGAATAATGAATTGGAGGGGAGTCGCTTTAGACAATTGGAATCTGATCACCGACAAAAACATTAGAGCGGTGTTTTCCGGCCAGATCGCGCGAAAATGGTTAACCGAGTTTCCAGAAGTTTCATAGAACCCCAACATGACCGAAGAGATGAAAGACCACATCCGGCTGGATATCGTCGAAACCCCGCGCACCATCGATCGATCGATAGCAGAAGCTCTACGAGTCTATTTTGCGCCCGTTGCAGCCGTTTACTCTCATCTTGAGTAACATAAGCCTGTGAATATTCTCATACCCGATCTTATGAAACACCGCGCTGCTCAGTTGGGCGAATTGGGTACTACGTGGCTGAGAGATGTCGAAAGCGTGCTTGCAAACGTTGCTGCATCTTGGAATCTGAACGTCGGACCGCAGCTCAGTGGCGGCACTGAGGCGTTGGTATTTGTCACTAGCGGCGACACAAGCACCTCGGTTCTGAAACTCGGATTACCGAATAGCCTGGATCGAGAAACAGAGGCGCTAGAAAACGCACAAGGCGTGGCCTATGCAAAGTTGCTGGCGTTCGATACCCAGCGTGACGCGATCCTAGTTGAACAGCTCGGCGCGCAATTGGCAGAAGCATCGTTGCCAGTGGAACAGCAGATAAGAATAATTTGCGCCACTCTCAAGGATGGCTGGCAACGAATTGACAGCCTAAATTGCCTGATGACAGGCGCCGAAAAGGCGCAGGCTCAAGCGGCATACATTGTCCAGCAGTGGGAAATATTGGATCGACCATGCCCACAGCGAACAGTTGATCAAGCGCTCGCCTTTGCTTCAGAACGCGAAGCAGCATATGACCCCTCTGACAGCTACCTTATTCATGGTGACGCGCATATCTGGAACACGCTTGAAGCTCCGAATTCGCCGACAGGGTACAAATTTGTTGACCCCGACGGCTTGTTTGGTGAACGCGCAATAGACCTGGCAATATCCCTTCGCGAGTGGCGTGACGAATTGCTGATAGGAGACACGTTGTTACTCGGATTAGAGCGTTGCGAACTGCTTGCTGGGTTAGCGCATGTAGACAGCTATGCCATATGGCAATGGGGGTTTATAGAGCATGTGTCTTCCGGGTTGCTTGATCTAAACCTCAGAGATTTCGACGCAGCGGTAAAACACTTCAGCATTGCTAATTGTTGGGTCGAAGCCTGACTGGCTTCATCTGGACTGAAAACAGACTAAAATCTAGGTTCTCAACACCGTCTGCTTCGTACCGCTGGCAGACTCTGGCTGTAATTAGCGTTCTTTCCTCTAGTCAGCGTCCTCTTCTTGCTGCGTGATTTCATTTTTGGCAAACCAGTAACCCCGAACCCGATCTACCACTTGACCCTAATTCGATAGATACAACGTCGGAGGTTAGCCAGCTCTAATATCTGCGGTTATCCTGCAGGTTCGACTTCAGCTGGAATTAGCCGTGACTTTCCTATTTTTTCTTTACGCGTTGTTATTCGCCGCATCCGCATGGAACATCTGGCGGCCGCGCAGGCGCATAGGCCCAGTTGTCATGGTGAGCTTCATCGCCCAATTGATTGGCGGATCGTTCGCCCTACAAATCGTCTTTGGGAATCTTGTGTTGGGAGGAATCTTCTATGCTGGAGGCGTGGCAAACGAGGGCCTCGGCACGCTCGCTGCCGTGCTGCACACCGGGGGGCTGCTCAGTTATTTGTCGTTCCACCTACGCTCGCACGTGACGCAGGCGGTCGTTGAGGAGGCGTTGCGCTCTGGGCTTGGTGACGACTATCGTCACCAAACGGATGACGAGCTATGCGCCAAATTCGCCCTCGGACTTGACGTCACGCGCATCACCAAACCGCTGCCGCAAGATCTACCCGGCGTTGAGATCATCAAAGATCTGCCTTATACCGAGGACAACGACATCCGCGCACTCGACATTTACCGCAAGACTGATCATGGCGAGAACCGGCCAGTACTGTTGCAGATCCACGGCGGTGCCTGGACGGAGAAAATGGGCAGCAAGAATGAGCAGGCGCGCCCGCTTATGAACCACATGGCGCTGCGCGACTGGATATGCGTTTCCGTAGGTTACCGGCTGAGCCCGAGCGTTCAGATGCCAGCCCATATCATCGATGTGAAGACTGCACTGCTATGGGTGAAAGATCACATCGCGGAGTATGGCGGTGACCCGAACTTCATCATCGCGACCGGCGGCTCAGCCGGGGGTCACTTGTGCGCCCTGTTGGGGGCTAGCGCCAACGATCCTCTGCTGCAGCCCGATGCGCCGGATCGCGATACCTCGGTTCAGGGCTGTGTGCCATATTACGGAGCCGTCGACCTGCTCAACGAGCTTGGCGAGGCGCAAGACATCGAGAAGATGATGGCTGACAAAATCATCGGCGTGTCGAGGTCGGAGAACCCAGATCTCTGGGACGCTGTGTCGCCACTACAACGGGTGCATGGCGATGCACCGCCGTACCTGGTGATTTGCGGCGATGCCGACAATCTTGTGCCGGTCGCCACTAACTCGAAGTTCGCGCAACGCCTCGACGAAGCTGGTGTGTCTGTCTGTTATGCGGAAATTCCGCACGCTGGACACGCTTTCGACATGATACGTAACCCGCACAGCGAGTATGTCGTTTACGGTATAGAGCGGTGGCTTGCCTTTCATTACAGCCGCTATCGCAAGGCCTGACAGTTTTCTTAGATGAGGAGTTGATAGAGTTGCGGAATGAGAACTAGCCGCATCCATGCTCTGAAAAATCTACTCACCGTTCCAGATATACGAGGGTCCGGTATCAAATGCTAGTTCTAACCAGTGGATAGATTCTCCGAATCAGTTCGCCGCCACCCTCTTCAAGAACTCAATATTGTAGCTGCCACTTCACCGGAAATTGCCGAGGCTTTTGCCCGCCTAACACAAGCTGAATGGTTGAGTGGTAGCATCGATGATACACGACAGACGGTAGCGGGCTTAAAACCAATCCAGCAAGCCCTGATAAGAAATTACTACGCGGCTCACGTATGCCGTCTAGACAATCTACTTTTTTCAAAGCGAACAAGGACTGCTAACTGAAGAGTATTACGTTTCAGGCACTCAAAGACCGTTGGTGTTTTTTTGGCCTAATTTGACCAAGTTTTGTGGAATAAATTGGGAAAGCCAGGGCAGAAAAATCATAATTATAATGCCGGTTGCTGATCCTGTTTTCGGCCCACAGCGGTCGCCCAGGTGTATGATACCCATACGGGCAGGCACAGGAGCGAAGCGTGCGCAGGTTCCTATTGACGGTGTTCTGGATTTCGAATGTTGGTAACGTATTTCAGTTGCTGTTCGTCGTCTCGGCATCTTGGATTATCATCGCCGGTACCTATTCGTTTTCAGAGTTGAGCGTCAGCGTCTTCTTTGTCCAGTACGTTCCTTGGCTACTCTGGCTGAAGGCGTTTGCCATCGCGTTGTTCGGCGAACTAGGGAGATGGATCTTCTCGTTGCCAATTCTCGTCGTAGCACCGTTGAAGCTAATCGGTGGAACGGTCATCGGTTTCTGGGCATACAGCGTCGCGATGAAGATGCCGATCGGTCCTGCCGACGCTGTTATCATCGACGGTCCCGCACGTTAGCTTGCGTTGACAATGACATCGAGAACGGAACTAGACGAGCCTGCCAAAATGAGCCTCGAAGAGCAGTGGGATTTCGTCACGGGACCGTTGCACGATGGCGCGATCTGTAAGGTGACGCATTATTTGAGCTTACCTTTACTTCTCTGGGGGGCTGCAGGAAGCAGCCTCTGGCCATTCTTAATTGGGCTCCTTCTCCCGACCCTTGGACATCTATACGATCACATCTACCGATTCGACCCCGTGACGCGTGCCCACGCTCGACAGGTTGTATGGATCCAGATTTTGGGTGGGGGAATTGCACTGCTGCCGTTCTTTTTCATCTACCTAGCGATCCAAGCCTAGGCGAGTGACTTCTGGTTTTGGCCGGAAGAATGGACCCACAAGAGACATTATTGTCCTAGGCAAACTAAATCCCTAATGTTTGCGACGATTAGGATTAACCTAGTAGTAGAAGATGTTCATTGATGGTGAAAAGACGGGTAGGTCCAATTCTCACGCTAGGATGGCTTCTCCTGTTTTCAAACCAGTTGTGGGCACATCCTAGTGACCATTGGGTTGAGCCGAGCCGGGCTTTAGCCTTATGGGCTGATGCGGTCAATTCTCAAAACCGCGAGCTGGTGGCCGAGCTTACAGCATCAACGGCGATGCCGTTTATTAGCCTACCTGGCAACCTCGCAACGATCCATTACGCCACCTATAAGAAGGTCGGAGATACTGTGGAAGCCTCTCCCGTAGTGATCACCTTTAGTGCGAGCAATGTGTCCGCATGGAAAACAACGCTCGTCCACGAATCCGGCCACTGGCGTATTCAGGGTCTTAGTCCGGTAGAGCTACCGACATCACTCCGACCATCCGGTCTAGCCGAGCAAAATCATACTAAAGCTGTGCGGTTTCGCGTCCGAAGTGGAGGCAAGCCTGCGTATGCGCGTGTGTCCATCACAGAAACGGACGGCGCGAGTGATTATTGGCCGCCACGTGGGCACCAAAAGAACATCCGAGAAGGCTGGCGCCAGGATGTTGGGGGGGGACGTTCGCATCGATGGCAAAACCTATGCATATGTTGCAGCTGAATTTATTGCAGACTTACCCATGGGCACGTACACAATTGAAGCCCGAAAAGGCACTGAGTTTTACCCAACGTTTAAAAATTTTGAGGTCACTGAAGAGACAGCGGTGGTCGATATTGAAATGAATCGCTGGGTGAACCTCGCGGCCACTGGATGGTATGCGGGCGACACGCACACACACTTTCTGAGCGAAGGTAACGCGTTGAAAGAGCTTCGCGCGGAAGATTTGAATGTCGTCTACGTCCTGGCCGCCAAATGGGGTGAGTTGATTACGGACGTCGATGGATTTACGGGACAACCCAGCCCTCGAGGTGCCGAGAGTGAAATAGTCGTTTACAACCAAGAAGCCCGACACAATTGGTTGGGCCACACAATCCTGCATGGGATTGATGAACTCGTATTTCCACTTTCATGGGGAGGCCCCGCGGAAGGGGTTTTAGGCGGTTACGACTATCCGCCAATGGCAAGTCAAGCTGACGCTGCTCATGCTCAAGGTGGGCTGGTCACGTGGGCACATTTTCCGGATCCGGGAGGAGAATTGGCTGTTGACATAGGGCTGGGGAAAATCGACACGGTTGATCTGTTCACGTGGGGTGATGCCTTCAACAACAGGACGCTCGATATTTACTACGGATTCTTGAACACCGGATCGAGGCTGCCTGTAACTGCTGGCACTGACAAAATGCTTAATGTTCAGGTTGTGGGCAGTGTTAAAACCTACGCCAAGGTCGATGGATCGTTCACCTATGATCGCTGGTTAGAAGCTCTGGAATCTGGTCGAACGTTCGTTTCCACAGGGCCCATCATCAAGCTGAGGGTTAACGGTGAACCAATTGGAGCCACGTTAGAGGCATCGCCTGGGGAACTAGTTGCAATTGAGGCTGAAGTACTTGCTCCCTACTCAGAGTACCCGGTAGAGAAGTTGGAGATTATCCAAGGCGGGGAAGTGATTGCTGTAGTCGCCAACAAGTCCAAAGATTTACACCTAACTCTGGAGGCACAGGTAGCGGTTGAGGGAAGTACCTGGATTGCAGCTCGAGCAAACGGATCGGAACTGCTGCCCATGCAAGCCTGGTCCGTATCAGGGACTCTTGGCATTCCACCGATGGCACACACCTCCCCTGTATACATAAACGTTGCAGGAATGCCGATTTGGGATGAAACGGTAGCAGCCGCGATAGTTGCAAGCGTGGATTCCGCAATCAATTGGGCGACGAACGAGGCGAAGTTCAAAACACGAAAACAACGCGAGGAGGTGATTGCATTGTTTCGTAAAGCTAGGGCTAATTACACCCAAGGTCCTGGATCTACTTCAGAACAATAGGATTACAGTTCGCATCCGACCAGGTTGGTGCGACCAGGTTGGAGAATGGCGGTACTTAGGCCGAAAGCAGCCATACAAGGCTATTTCCTGAGATTCCGTTAACGATTTAGCACCTCGAAATCGAAACTTGCTAGGTCTCAATTCCATATCCTTGAAGTCTTATTCTCTTGTTACCTGTTCCTGAACCACTTAGCGAGTAGTGATCTCCCTCTTTGAGTCCAGAAAATTCTGCAGGATCCAAAAAATCACCCATGCCTTCGACCGGCAGCGGTTTGTATATACAGTCGTCACCGAAAAAGCCCAGGATTAAGGTGTTTCGCTCTGGGTGCCGTGCGTCAACCGGTGCATTGCCATGCAACGACGCAAGATGGAAAGCTACCGCATCGCCAGGATCCAAGTCCCAGGATAAAACATCGTAAGCCTCAGGGTCAGCCAGGATATCCGGAACACGGGGCATAGCGCGTAACTCCTCTTCCTTATCGAAACAGGGAGTCGTGTCATCGACTCCGTCCGCCCCGTGGGTAGAGGGGTCGGTCATGAGTATTTTATTCGGATTAAACAGTGGACCACGATGAGAGCGGCCGATCACTTCAAGGCAGTGCGACTTCGGCGTGCGTTCGAACGGTATCCAAAATCGGACTAGATGCTTGCCGTGGAAGGGCGCAAAAGAGGCATCCTGGTGGAATGGCGTGTGCCGTCCCGCGCCTCCGCGTTTGTGAAAAACCTCGTAGCCGAGGAACCAGATGTTTTGGTTATCGGCTCCAAAGAGCGACTGGACCGTTTCCCGCATGCTAGGACATGCGTTAAATAGAGATTCAGCGAGCTGATAATAGCCAGCCGCCTGGCCAACATCATTAAAAAAGCTGTCTTCTTCCCCTTCAAAGAATTGGGTCGCGATAGGACTAGGGTTTGCCAGGATCCAATCATAAAATTCCCTACAAGCGGAGAGCTCAGCCCGATCTAGTAACTGCGGAATCTTGACAGCGCCTTTCTCCTGCCATTCGGTAGTGATGGATCCGGTCGACGACTCTGTTTCCATTTCTTCTCCCTACCTGAACCCTTAACTAGCAGCACGACGGCCCACCAACTGGCCTCTGTCAACGGGTATTGTGGAACCTGTCACATAGGAGCCTGCTCGACTAGATTTGTAAACACAAGCGGTAAGTAACTTCTACACCTCGGGATTAGGCGGAAAATGAAATCTGTTCTCTGATCGGACATGACCGCTTCTGGCGTGAGCCGCCTCTTGCACTGCACAATACGATCGTCTGCGTCCGACCCAATGCCAACGTTTGCCTGAACATCTGAACTAGCGATAATGACCTGCATGTTTAAGGAGCTGGATGATAAAGAATGCCGAACAGTGCTGAGGAATCTAGGCGACACAGTCTGACTGCACTTTTGCCTTGCATAGCGAAGAACAGCTCTTTCTTAAACTCAAGCAGACACCTGCCATATCGTGGCCGGCTTTCGGTCTGTTTTTGCTTGGGCTGACCATCATTACGTTCGCGTCAAGTATGGCCATCGCGGGTGCGATTTCGCTTTGGTCTGGCATGCTCAGCAACGGGTTTGGTCTTTACCTGCTGTTTTCCATCATGCATGACGCTCTTCATCGTAATGTATCCACTAATAGCCGCTTGAATGAAGTGTTCGGGCGCATATCTCTGTTCCTGCTAATTCCTGCTGCTCCAATCGAGATCGCGCGTTGGGCACATTTTCAACATCACCGGTTTACTAGCAGTGACCAAGACCCGGACAATTTCATCCATCACGCCAAGTGGTGGCAAATACCTTACCGATGGCCGAATTTTGATTTGTACTACCTATACATCTTCCTTCGAAAGGGTGGCGAAGAGAGGACACGTCGCGCGAGGGGGTTGATTTCAGCGGCAGCGATTTTCATTGCGACGGTTACGACGCTGGCTTATCTCGGCTATGGCTTAGAGGTGCTGGTCCTATGGATTTTGGCGTCCCGTATCGGGCTGGCAATGGTTGCCCTCGTTTTTGTGTTTTTACCTCATTACCCTGCAACCGTCACTGCGAAAGAAAACGAGTACCGGGCCACAACGATTAGGCAAGGTTGGGAATGGCTATTGACCCCGTTGTTTGTCTATCAGAATTATCACTTGATTCATCATCTTTTCCCGACGGTACCTTTTTACAACTACATCAAAATTTGGCAGCTCAAGTACGACGAACTAATCGCTGAAAATCCGGCGATACAAAGTGGCTTTGCGTTAACTCCCATTGGTTTTGATTCACCCGATTCGTAAACACACTGGAGAAATAGTCCGAGTGACCTAGATTTATTGATTAATCAACTTGGTGTTGAGAATCTTTTTTCACGTTATGCACACACTGCTGACAGTTATGAGGCAGATGGATGACCAAGCATGGAACGCTTGCATGATTTCATGCCTATTCTAGGCCAGCTTAGGAAAGGGAATGGGCCCGTTTTTGTGCCGTTAGCGGTCATTCCGGACCGTCAGATTGAGCTTCCGTTATCTAGTCTTGCTCCGGTTTGATGGACCATGTAGAAAGATCCGGTTAACTGTGCTTCGTAGTCAACGGGACTCATATTGCCACAGTATTCGTGGCGCCGTTTACTGTTGTAAAACACCTCGATATATCTGAACAGATCACTCTGTACTTCCTCGCGAGTCCGATAGCGAACGCGGTTAACACGTTCGCTTCCAGTACAGCGAAGAAGCTCTCAACAACCGCATTGTCGTAGCAGTTTCCAGTGCTACTCATGCTGCATTTGATGCCGTGTTTTACCAACTCGTTTCTGAAGTCGTCGGAAGTGTACTGCCCGCCACGATCGGAGTGATGGATAAGTCCAGGTTCTGCGTGTCCATCTTTTCGAGGCAAGACCAAAGGACCCATTGCAGACCGAGTATCTATCAGACCCGGACGACCCACCTGATCTGTAACACATTAGTGCTTCACATTTCCGTTCTGAGGGTATCAAATTAGCGTACAACTGAAGGGGAATATCAATGTCAACACAGTCCAGTCTCGTGGTGCTCGTTCTTGTCGTTTTTATCACGTTTCCGCTGCTCTCTGTCGCAGGCGGTCATGGCGTTCCCGCAATGGCGGATGTTGTCATGAAGTTGCAGCATTTTCCTAACGATGACCAAAAAGCGGCACTCGCCAAGATCGCGGATGATTCATCATACAGCGTAGCCGAGCAACAGGTCGCGACGGCTATCGCCAACATGCAGCATAAAGTGAGTGCTGAGGACAGCGAACGTCTCGCCGCGATTGCGGCAAACGAATCGTTACATAAATCGCTGCGCGCACTCGCGAAAGTGGTGATCGGGATCAACCACATGCCGAGTGCAGAGGACAAGGAAACGCTCGCCAAACTAAGCGCGGCTCACTAGCAAAACCGCTAACAACCGCAGCCCATTGCCTCTGAGAGCCGCATTCTGCTGTTTTTCAGAGCGCTGTGCTCGTCTAGAAACGGCAAACGCCCCACAAAACCGCCCCACCGATAGCACGTACAAACTCCTGGTTCCTCTAGGACTGCTTTGTGCCCACAACTGACCTTCAGTTATCCCTAAAAAACCAATAGGCTGGGCAAAATTTGAGGAGGTTAGATTGGAGTCACAAAAGCTAGCCAATTGGATTCAGGTTATTACTGGGATAGCCGTGATTGCAGGCATAGGGTTAGTAGTTTGGGAATTACAGCAAGCGAGGACCTAGGGCCGTGACCAACTCCTCGTATCTCTTCAGGAAATGAATATTGCAAATTTGCGTGCTCATCTCGGTGAAGACTCTGCGACAACTATTACGCGAGCTTGTCATGACCCCGAGAGCATTGATGAGCGAGATGTGACTATCTTGCAAATGAATGCTCAGACTTTCCTAAGGGTAGCCGTGTTGCAATACCAGGTGCTCCGCAATAGCGGGTTGGTGAGTGAAGGAGAAGCGGCGGCGCAGACCAAATACGCAGTTCAAGTTGTGATGGATACTAAGTATGGGCGTTTTTGGTATCAAGGAGTTCGAGAGCTCCTGCTCCCTGAAATTCGCGACATCGGTGACGAGATAGTACAGACGGGTCAATTTTTCCCTTGTTCGGCTTATGAAGAGTACAAAGACTATTTGTCTGAGCAAAGGCCAGCTTCAACTTGAGTGAATTCAACTCACTCTAAATACTCGAACGCGAACAAATGTGGAGAGAGAATCGCACCAAACATAACACATAGGTCTGTTGTTGGCCGAGAGTTCGCATAGATATCGGCGTCTTGAATGTCGGCTTTGTAGTAAGCTGAAATCGTATATGGTGATTGGCGTCGAGAAATCTATCGCATGACAAAGGGTGCTAATTAGCGCAATTTGATACGAATGAAACAAGATAACATTAACACCATCCTCCATATTGGAACTTTCCTGGCAGTCGTTGCTGGGATGGGCTTGGTTGTCTGGGAGCAGCAACAAACCAAAGAGCTTATGCGTCTCCAATTAAGCAGTGATGCATTTTCACTGGATGTTCAGTATGACGCGGCTTTTCTCGGCGAAGATGCAAATAGCATCGAAGCCAAAGCGTGTACTAACCCGGATACGCTCAATGATGCGGAGAAGTTCTTGCTTACGCGACACTACGGGAGTTTGCTTCAGCGAATCGTACGAAATTCAAGTATCGATGATCTCGGTAACCTTGGCGCAGATTGGGAGAGGCAGTCCTTCTTCAATTTCGAGGCGATGTTTCGGACTGAGCTTGGACGGGAATTTTGGAAGAAGGTTAGTACGCTCTTTGAAAAAGAAAATAGGGTGCGAATAGTTGGAGACAACGCGTTAGAAAACTCGAAGCAACTTCAGCAGCTGGAGATTGGAGTGAGTTGTCGTTTCAGTGACTAACTTTTGAAAGGCTGCTTATGGCTGCCGATTCAACCGGTCAACGCATCGACCCACAGGAGACACTGACGTATTTCGTATTCGATCGTGTATCGTTCCACTATGAGTGCTTCCCCGTTGAAACCGATTCTCAAATTCCGGTCATCCATCTTGATGCTGGCCCTTGGATTATTCAGCTGCACCAACCTAGATCAAATGGAAGCGGATCTATGGCCTAGCGATTTTTCCAAGTTGGATGGAGCATCAATTGATTTGGTAGGGTACGTTGAATATGGCTGGGACGGTTGGCACATCATGTGTTCCATCCGTCGATCCAAGGCAAGCGAAAGCCAGCTAGTACTTTTGGCTGATCCGAAATGCTTCGATGCTGCGAAAAAACATTCTCATAGGGAAGGCCAAGCAATAGTTAGCGGCACGTATTTTCATGAAGATCCCGAGATCTTTTTTCACGCTCTCTTGTATTCAGGCCAACTCAAAGTAAGCGATATAGCGTGGGAATAGTCTGAAAATCGAATGGAGCACTACTTCCGCTATTGGCCGAGGCTGCCTGTCAGGATAGGTAAATTGACCGTCTGCTTCCGATCCCAAGCAGTCGTCCGCCTTTCTGCTAAATTAGCTGCATGACTATGAACTTGAATCTAGATAGTTACGGGCGTTCGGAACTTCACAGCAACTTCCGCGACTCCGCTGGCTTTCAAGGCCACGAAGCTTCCGTTCCTCCGATAGCCTCACGTATAGGGGATTCATCCGATCTCTTCTCTCTATTGAAGCAGATCGGGCAGGTGTTGCATCGACCCATTGAGCCCGCAGCCGAAAGCTGCCCTACACGCGAAGATCGGGCTAACTTCCGCTTTCGACCCCCGGAGCTGACGTAGACAAGCCGATCTTTAGTAAAGAAGAATGAATCATTCTTCAGAGCTGACGAGTGCAAAGCATGGAGTCGATTTGTGGCGGGTGCCATTGTGGTGCTGTTCGATTCGAAGTGAATTCTGAGCCCTTGCATGGGCTAACAAGCTGCAACTGCTCCATTTGTCGGCGTTACGGTGCGCTCTGGTCCCACCAAAATCTTGACCAAGTAACGATTCATGCAGAGGAACAGTCCACGCTTAAATACGTGTGGGGAGACAAAGCTCTTGTCTTTCACACATGCAGAAATTGTGGCTGTACAACACACTATATGCCAGTTGACGGTATCGGCCCGATGATGGGGGTTAACTACAATCTTGTAAACGATATTAACTGCCTAGCTAAGTTCACAACTCGCGCTCACGATGGCCGGGGAAGTGAATCGTTCTGAGCGGCCGCTACTGGCTCCGAAAGCTGCCGTTTCCAGCTGAGGTTCTCTAATTTTTCTGAAAACGTCCGTTAACGACCCCAAGCAGCCGTAGCTAGTTTGGGTTCTCAGCAATTTCTTCAGCGTCAGGTGCTTGAAAGTGCGGCAAGTATTCTCTCATCATCGACAAAGGGATAAACGTCACATCGTCGGAGGCTTGCTTGTTTCGGGCATCCAGTCTCACAAGTAGTTCATCGAACGGCACATCCAAAAAGTGGATTTTGGCTTCCGCACCCAAAGCTGCTGCACGTTCTCGGTAGTCTTGACGTTCAACTTTCGCCCATAGGCCAAAATCGAGTATTACATCGAGTCCGCGCTCTAACGCAGTGGCCGCAACTTGCCACTGGAGGGCTTCAATTTTTTCGTGTCTATCGTCGTGCTCGGGGTGCGTTGCATCTTGGCCGTAGAGGTGCCTATGCCACTCATCTGGCGTAAGTCTCAACGCTCCAAGTTCAACTTCCAATTTCTTGGCGAGCGTAGTTTTACCGGAGCAGGGCAAGCCAATAATTAAGTGTAAGGTAGTCATTGACCTAGGATACGTCACTCAGCGAGTGTCCGCAGTTGGCCGAAAGTACGCATTGATAACGGCGACTTGAATGTCGGCTTTGTAGAAAACTGAGGTTGGTTCGTGATCCACTTCACGCGAAACATGAAAGCTGACGTTCGCAAAGCTTTCCTTGGAGGTCTCAAATCGACCCTAACCCGTCATTCGTAACTCTCAAATTATCAAGTAGTATCATCCTCAGACGAAATCGGAGGGATCGATGAATTGGGATGCAATTGGTGCAGTTGGAGAAATTTTAGGTGCAAGCGCTGTCTTCGCCTCGTTGATCTATCTTGCGATCCAAATTCGCCATCAAAACAGGGAATCCCATGCGGCAGCGATGCACGAGATTTGGACTAGTTTCCGTGATAGCACGTCACGTCTCGGTGACCGACAGATAGCTGATGTTTATACAAGAGCTGAAGCGCAGGCAGAGCTAAGTGATACTGAGCACATGCAGTTGTTGGTTCACATACAGAACATACTGAGGGTATGGGAAGAGGCCTTTATGCAGAAACAACTACGCCGGCTGGATGGTGAGGTTTGGGACGATATGTTGCTTCAAATTAAACATGCGATGAGCGGAAACGCCTTCCAGTTAGTTTGGAATCTGCGTAAGGATGTGTACAACATGGCGTTTAGGCACTTCATAGATGGCCTAGTCCAAAAAAACTACGGAATTAGGGAGTCAACTGAACAAGGCTAATGGTTATACCTGCTAACGCAGCGGCGGCTTCTGGCCGAAAGCAGACTCTTGCGTTGCACAACGATCAACCGCTCCACCGTCATTGATTTAGAAAGGGTAATTTGGCGCACCTGACAGGATTCGAACCTGTAATCCCCGGTTTCGTAGACCGGTGCCTTATCCAGTTTGGCCACAGGTGCATTAAAGGCGCGCTATTATCTGGATTAATGCTTTCGATCACAACCCGCGTCTGCACTTTCTGCAGCACGACGACACAAAGACTTTGGAATCCACGGTTCTGAGTTCATTCCAGGTAGAATGATCGCATGTCCGACTCCAACCTAACCAATCGCGCTATCGAGTTAGCCAGAAATTGGCTTGCGAAACTCCTTTCAAGCAATGGCGGTGGTTTGTACGCCTTCGGATATGCATGTTCATTTGTATATTTGGAAGTGACCACAATTTTCGATGATGTGGTGTCCCTTCTGACCGAGGATCAAGGTCTCATTGGGTTCATCGTTGAACTCTTCACAGACTCGATTACAAACATGGTCTATTCCTTTATTTGGTTTGTACCCGTGATCAGCTACGAACCCCCAGTCGGGATCGCCGTATTGGCGGGTGCGTATTTCTTGTTCGAACGCCGGTTCCGTGAGCCGCTTGCAGCTTGGATCGAACGCAACGAATTGGATCCAGATCCAGAATCGGCAGACAAAGAGACTTTGCACGGTGAAAAAAATGAGTGACCCGCACCCGCCTGAGCCATCTCAGTCGCCCAACGATGAAAGCGTTAAGTTTCATGGATGGCGCCTACTCGGGGTTATATTTTTGGTCTGTTTAGTGCTAGCCGGTGTGTCCGCTGTTGTCGATTGGATGGTGATAGGTCCACTCGAAGTGTCGCGCACTCTAGTCGGATTTGATTCCGTATACAATTCCTATAGCATACGCCGCCCTATGGTGATCCACTTGGTCCCCTTGCGGCGATATGCTGCGAACTCCGCCAGGCCCGGAAGGGAGCAACGGTAACAGCGGATTCGGGCGCTAAGGTGTGGCTGAGTGGGTTACCTCCATAGGCCTTCTTAGGAAGGTGTTCTCAGGAGAGGTGTCCGAGCGGTCGAAGGAGCACGCCTGGAAAGTGTGTATAGGTAACCCCTATCGAGGGTTCGAATCCCTCCCTCTCCGCCACTTTTTAATCCTCGTGTCAGCGCTGTAATCACACCAAGCACAATTGCCCATAATTCCCACCGAGCTTAGAAAAACAGCTTCGCGAATCCTTACAGAGACTAGACTAATCGTTGCACGGGCTATTTTTGGTATTATTCTCTATGAATAACAATAGCTTACTTAAACTTCCTATTTTCCTACACATTTCTCAGGGCGTTCTATACTTACTTAGTTAAATACGCATCTGGGCATAACGTACCGATGGAATGGCAGCTTTTTGCACTACTTCAAATGGGCTTGATCGCGATCGCGTTGCCGACCGCATTCTTTTTCCATGGGCGGACCCTCAAATCGCAGAATGACGAACTCCGCGTGCATGTTAGCCAGCTCGAGGCCAAACCGTCTGTCGAAAATGCGGATGGGCAAAGTCCCTCTCCAAGAGAGTGGAGTCGCGAATTTCTAGCCACACTGCCGAATGAGCATCCCGCGTTTCCAGTCATCAAAGCAGTTCTTAGAAATGCGGTTAGACCCAAAGAAGATTTTCTAGAAAAATTTCCTGAGGTCATCAACAAAGCTGGGCTCGGAGGTGGTACAGAAGTCATATCCGACGAGGCTGCACAAGCACGTATCCAGGAACTCGAGGCACAACTCGCCGAAGGCGGGGGCGCGTCTGACGGTGGACCTGACGATGGTCAAGCTGCCGAACTCAAAACACTGCTGGCTCAGTTTACGAAAGACAGCCGCGAAATGATGGCTTGCATACAGACCCTAGAATCCGAGAATGCGGCGTTGCTCGCTCAACTTGAAGCGGCGGACATGGCGCCTGTGACTCAACAAGACGCGGACGATATGGATCAAACGACCGTACAAGATGAGCCAAGTGAGCCAATTGCTGCGGAGAGTGCCGCTTAACCCGAAACTCCCAGGCTGCAACCGCTACTACTACTGCCTATGCAGCCGGTAATCAGGTGCGATGACGTCGTAACTTGATCTATACGGGTTTATGTCGAGCCCTCCCCGCCTTTGAAAACGCCCATAGACGCTAAGTGACTCAGGCTCACACATCAAATTGATATCCCGGTAGATCTGTTCAATACAGGCTTCATGAAAAGCGGCATGCGACCTATATGAAACGAGATACTTCAGCAGTGACCCTTCGTCGATCGCAGCTCCTTGATACTCTACTGCGAGAGAGGCCCAATCGGGTTGTCCCGTGACGGGACAAAGACTGCGGAACAGATGCGAGTGAAGTGTTTCGTGCACTTGCGATTCGGTTGCCGAGCGAGATAGGAGGCGTGCATTTGGCTCGTAGACTTGCACCCTAATATCTAGTGCATCGATACACCGGCCAGGCATTCTGGCCGTTGTTTGTGGCAGCTGTTCTAGGTTGAGCAGTTCAACAATCACTGGCGCACGAAAAGCCATCGCCAAATCCTGATCCAAGGTATTCAGCACTTCCGCCCGTGTTTCGAACTTTGTTTGCGCAAAGCTACCGAGATAGAGCTTCATCGATTTACTTTCGACAATGCAGTCGGATTCACAATTGATGCGCAATCGAACCGCCGCGACTTCTGGCTTACCTTGCGTGTTGAGCCAGGAAAACTCATAGCCCGTCCACACATCCTCACCTTTTCCCTCGAACGTCACTTCGCGGCGCTTGAGCGAACACAAAAGCGAAGGTGTATAGGTGTCGATATAGGTCGTGGCTTGTCCAAGTGGACTATCACTCTGCACAAAGAACCCCTACTTTGATTACCTCAATTGATCCAATGACAACTTACCAAATGCTTCTTGGACAACGAGAGATCCCAGATAAGCGGTAGTATTTCGCCGCTAAACTATCCCAAAATGACGTCAAACCAATTGCTGCATGCGACGCTCGATGCGCATACGCTTTGACAGCTTATGGATTCACTAGCGATTCTCAGAGGAAACGATGACTTATTCACCACTCCCAGCCGACCTTGCAACAGCCAAACCTGCCACAGAGCACACAAGGGAACACAATAAAGCCGTCAGTCGCGAGTTGCCTTTTGAGGATCGACGCAGTTTTGACAATGCCCAACGAGGATTTATCGGGACGCTGGAACCGTTAACGATCACACGAGGTGGTAACCACGTTACCTTCGATTTGAGTCAATTTGAGTTCTTACAAGACCAGGCGCCGGACACTGTAAATCCAAGCTTGTGGCGCCAAGCTCAGCTCAACGCTCATCATCATGGTCTGTATGAAGTTTGCCCTGGGCTTTATCAGGTACGATCTTTTGACATCGCCAACATGACGATCATCGAGGGGGATACCGGTTGGGTCATCATCGACCCATTGACCTCGTCAGAATCTTCTGCTGCCGCCCTAGCATTGGCTAACAAACACCTTGGCGAACGTCCCGTCACGGCAGTTGTACACACCCACAGCCATGCCGATCACTTCGCCGGGGTGCTTGGGGTCATCACTCAAGAAGATGCGAACTCAGGCCGTATACCCGTTGTCGCACCGTTAGATTTTGTTGAAGAGTCTTTGAACGAAAACGTACTTGCCGGGAACGTCATGAACCGGCGGGCCACATATATGTATGGCAACCTGCTGAAGCCGGGGGCTAAGGGATTCGTTACCACAGGTTTAGGCGCGGCCCTCTCCATGGGTACGACTGGCTTTGTCATTCCAAACGATATTGTTGAGGAGACAGGTGAGATTCGTGTCTTGGATGGGATCGAGTTTGAGTTTCAAATGACGATGGGCACAGAAGCACCAGCAGAATTTGTCTTCTTTCTGCCTAAGTTCAAAGCACTCTGCATGTCGGAAATCACATCCCACCATCTGCACAACGTGTACACCCCAAGAGGTGCCCAAGTTCGAGACGCCCTAGCTTGGGCTGCACAGATCGACGAGAGCGTGCAGCTCTTTGGTGACAGACTTGAAATCCAATTTGCGAGCCACCACTGGCCTATCTGGGGACGTGAGAATGCTTGTGAGTACATGCTTAAACAACGAGATCTCTACAAGTTCATCCACGATCAAACGCTGCGCTTAGCAAACACTGGATCCAACAAGGAGGAGATCGCAGAGCGAGTCAAATTACCAGATAGCTTGGGACACGAATTTTCCAACCGTGATTATTACGGGACGGTCCACCACAACAGTAGAGCTGTATACGTTAAATACCTTGGTTATTTCGACGGAAATCCAGCAACGTTGTACCCGCTCCCTCCGAGCGAGGTAGGTGCCAAGTATGTCCAGTTTATGGGTGGCGCTGATAGTGTTGTCGAAAAGGCTGACGTTAGCTTCCAAAGCGGTGAGTATCGCTGGGTTGCAGAGGTTCTAAACCATGTTGTCATGAGTGATCCAGAACATATTCCCGCTCGGTCCCTACTAGCTGACACCTATGAACAACTCGGCTATCAATCTGAATCTGCGCCATGGCGGAACTTTTACCTATGCGGTGCGCTTGAACTTCGCGAAGGTTTACCAGAAGGGTCAGTATTCAAGGCAAGTGAAGGCATTGCGCGTGGGATGCCGTTAGAAAACTTGTTTCGGTTGATGGCTGTACGCCTCATTCCGGATGTGGTGGCAGAGGTCAATATGTCCATCAACTTTGAGATGACAGATCTCGACGAAAACTGGCTGCTAACTATCGAAAATGCCGTACTAAACGCCTGGCCTGATCGTCAGGCTGTCCAGCCGACGGTCGCGATCACAGGTTCTTCGGTAGACATCAAAATGATGTTCTTGGGCCTCACGAGCGCCCTGGATCTCATCGGAAGTAACAAGTTAGTCGTCACTGGAGACATCGCATCTCTGGCTGGCATGAACGAATGGTTTGCAACTTTCTCGCGTCGCTTTCCGATCGTTACGCCGAGACCGATTGAGGGGTAAGCAGCTTCATCACAAGGCCTACGCCGCTGACGGCAACGCCAATCAGGAACAACATCGTGTTCGATGGAGGATCGGAAAACACCAAACTCAAGTCTGGGGTGGCGATCAAGAGGCCGCCGACACCGATGGCTATGCGCTGTAAACTTGTGATCTCGCCGACGCCAGAAACAAAGCTCTGCAACGCACCCACGATAAGCCAAATACCTATCAAACACTCAACGATGCTAATCAATATCGTCTGCCAATCACCTTCTAGAATAAACGTTACATCGAGCACGAATATGAAAGGCACGAGATAGATAATGCTACCGAGTCGCATTGCAGACAAGCCAGTCTCAAGCGGCTTGGCATCGGCAATGGAGGCCGCAGCGTAGGCACCTAAGGCTACCGGCGGCGTAATGTAGGACAGCATCGCCCAGTAAAGAATAAACAAGTGCGCAGAGAGCGGCACTAGATCTTGACCAACCAGGGCTGGCGCTAAAACCACAGCTAGAAAGATATACGCAGCGGTGACAGTCATCCCAATGCCGAGGACAAAACTCGTTAGCGCACCCATGAGCAGGAGGATACCCAACTCGTCTCCCGCTATGCTGAGTAAGTCGTTGACGAGCGTTCCGCTGAGACCTGTCAACGACAGTGCGCCAACAATGAGACCCACACCAGCTAGAATAACAATCAGTTCAATCAATAGTTTGCCAGTCATGAACAGCAGGTCTCTAAGACCCCGCCAGTCCAGCCGATGGTCAGCCGAAAACTGATTCAATATCAAAAGCGCCGCTGTCGCGTAGTAAGGCGCTAGCGCCTCTCGCTGCAGAAAGATCAGCAAGAAGACGAGTAGCCCAAACGCGCCAAGGTAAAACCACCCTTTCGCAATGGTTTGTCCGAGCCGCGGTATTTCATCTGCGTCAAGTCCATCAAGCTGCTCTTTACCTGCATATGCGTCGATTTGCAGATACAGACTCACAAAATACAACAACGCCGGTACCGCAGCGGCAATCGCAACCTCTGAGTATGGTATCTCTAACAAAGTTGCCATGATGAACGCGGTCGATCCCATTATGGGAGGTAACAAGACCCCGCCCGTCGATGCACAAGCCTCGACTCCACCCGCAATTCTTGGGGACATGCCCGCTTTTTTCATCGCCGGAATGGTCAATTGCCCGGTCGTCAACACGTTTGTGACAACGCTACCACTCATAGACCCCATCAAACCTGACGACACGATTGCTACCTTTGCCGGCCCACCACGTTGACGACCAAGTAGTGCAAACGCGAGGTTTAGAAAAAAGGCACCCCCTCCCGTGTGCTGAAGTACGACCCCGAAAACGACAAATCCGATCACAAGATTTGCAAAAGCCTGAAACGGCAAACCAAATATGTTTTCTATGCTAATCGCATGGTACGCAGCCGTGTCTTGCCATCCGGCGGGTAGTCCTGACAAGGGACCGGGCATAAATTCTGTATAGATTGGTAGTAACGAGAAGACTGTTGCGATGACACACAGGGCAAGCCCACCAGCGCGACGAAGTGCTTCAATGACAAGTAGCCACAAAACTAGACTTGAGTAGACCACCCATTCGGGCGCGCCAAACTCCCAAGCTTCGTCCAAGGCAGTTTCAGCCGACAGAAACAAAGTCACCAAGACCCCGATGGCTGCGATGACAAGGACGCCGTCAATTACTTTCTGGCGCGGGTAAAGCAAGTAAACCGGTGGCAATAGGATGGCAAAGAGACCGTAGAAGTATTGCGACTCGACTCGAACAAACGCACCAAGCCATTGTTCACCACCAAACACACGGAGCGTGTCCATCGCAAGTAATAAGGCAAGGATGGCCAAGACTGCCACGCCCCATCTAGTCGCTAACTCCCAGCGACTTTGCACATCTGAATTCAATGTCGACAAGCCTACTGGGCCTCGCCTTTCGTCCAGATCGGATCCAGCCCTTCCTGCTCTAAAGCTTGCGCCCGTAGCGCGTACCAGTCGGCATCGCCTCCCCCGGCACTACGATGCTTTTGCCAGGCTTCGGCCAAGATCGCCTGGCGCGCTAACAAGCCTTCATTGTGATCATCCTCAGGCTGTCCCCAGGCACCGATAGACCTAAAGTACTTAATGGCGCCTTCATGAAAAGGTACCTCCCATTGAAAGACTTGCCGGTCCAATGCCCAGCCAATGCCACCAGGGTCGGCGTCTTTGTACTCGTCGTAGTGCGTGTGAATCACTTTTGCCAGATCATGTACAAGATCAGCTTTTTGATCTGCTAGCGTGATAAGCAATGGGTAGGGATAGGTGGCTCCTTCATGCGGCGACTCAACAGAAATTGCTGCACCCCGAGTTGCCATATGAGGAGTGAAAAAAGGCGTGACCGCGTTCATACGCTCCCAACAACCTGTATCTGCGTGCGGCGCTTTCGGCCAAAAAATACCGCGAGGTGACGCTTCGAGCTTTCGTGTTGGACCGGACACGGTATTCGCGTAGGCCGCATCCACTTGTCCGTTGACGGCCCCTGTCCACATGGCAGCGTAACCTGGGAAGTCCACTCGCTTTACATCGTCCCAGGTCAACCCGCCACATGCTAAGAACGCTTGAGTTGGAATGTTGATTGCTGGTGCACCGCGAACATACGGCACTCGTTTCCCCCGCAAATCGGCATAGCTCTCAATGCCCAAATCAGCTGCTACCCCTAAGGCTTGGTTCGAGTCGCCGTAGGACATCATTACGATGCGGAGTGGTAACGGTCCCCACTTATCCGACGCAAATTGAAAGACGCCTTCCTGCGCAAAATAGGTTGCTATCCCGTTCGCCGAGAACTGTACGCGCTTGCGCACCAATGGCAGCAGTCTTGAAACATCATTCTTGCCAGGGACGACTCGTAAATTCACATCGTAATGATCCTTGAGCACCTTACCGATGGCGACGGCTTGGTTATAGCCGGTTGTGCCGAGGTTATAAGCGCTCCACGCCATTGTTCGACCTAGTTGCAATTCTTCCGCCTGCGCGAAACCGGACAATGCAGCGAGCATTAGCATCATTCGCGTTAAACGAATTTTTTGAGTGCGCAAAATGGTCCTCAACTAACTTTGGTGTGGCCCGGCAGAGTAGGGCTCTGAGACGTGACGGTCAACGGGTACAGAGTCCCTTACCCACATGGATGACTTTGTGCCAACCCCTGATTTGCATACGCTGCAAGCAACTGTGTTTTAATATCTGCGCTAGCAAAATTTATCCGTGACAAGCTACTTATAGGGAGCAAGTTATGTCCACTATCACCATCAAAGCCCCAGCCGGTCCTATTGTCGGTCGAGAGAAGAACGGCGCCCTACTCTTCGCTGGGATCCCTTACGCTGAAGCCCCAGTAGAGGGCTTGCGCTTTTTGCCACCGGTGCCAAAACGGCTATTTAGTGAGCCGTATGAAGCGTTCAAATTTGGGCCCGCTGCACCACAAACTCCAACGGGTGGGATGACAGATAGTGCGCCAGTCCGCTGGAGCGAAGAATGTCTCAGCCTAAACGTCTCCACCCCAGCAATCGACACAATGGCCCGTCCTGTGCTCGTTTGGATACACGGTGGGGGCTATCGCACAGGCCAGAGCTCAATCCCCTGGTACAGTGGTATCCCGTTCGCTGAGAACGGCAACATAGTCACGGTGTCAATCAACTATCGGCTCGGTGCACTTGGGTTTACTGACCTCAGTCATCTAGGTCCGGAATACGAGAACTCGTCGGTTAATGGCATTCTGGATCAGATCGAAGCCTTGAGGTGGGTGCAAAAAAATATCTCCGCTTTCGGCGGAGACCCCGCCAAGGTCACCATCGCAGGCGAATCAGCCGGTGGGTTTAGTGTCGCTACGCTGCTCGGCTGTCCTGAAGCGCAAGGACTGTTTCACCGCGCTATCCCGCAAAGTGGTGCCGCCCACCACACCCTCTCAGCTGAAGCGTCGCAAAAAGTAACCCAGCACTTTCTCGATGCGCTCGGTCAGAGCGACGTTATCGGTCTACAAGCTGTTAGCACACAGGAAATTCTTGATGCGCAAAACACTACGACCCAACATTTCGAATCAGGTGCAGGGATTAACAATGGCCTTGGGACCACAGTCTCGCCTTTCTATCCAGTGCACGGCACACCGGCTCTACCACAAAGCCCACTCGAAGCAATTCATGCGGGAGTCGGAGGCGAAGTTGCTGTGTTAACCGGAACCAATGCGGATGAAACAACCCTTTTTGGCTACGGCAAGGTAGATAGATCTAAGTTGGATCGGATCGCGGCCGGATACAACGCTACAGAAGTACTTGAACGCTATCGCGAAACGAGACCCGAAGCCTCAGACGAAGAGCTTCTGATCGCCATTACGACGGATCACATGTTTCGAATTCCAGCAGTACGACTGGCAGAAGCTCGCGAAGCACATACGCCTGATACGTGGATGTATTTGTTTAACTGGCAAAGCCGCGCCTTCAATGGCCGACTGAAAGCAACTCATGCCTTGGAGATCCCATTCGCTTTTAACACGCTGAGTGCCGCAGGTGTCGACGCTTTTGTCGGCCCCGGTGAGTCACCACAACCTTTGGCAGATACGATGCATGCTGCCTGGATCGCTTTTATTCGTGACGGTGATCCCGGCTGGGCGCGATATGACATTGGCACACGAGCCACTATGATATTTGACGAAGCTTCCAAGCAAGTTGATAACCCCGCAGCCGAAGAGCGCGAAGCATGGACGGGTGTGCGTTGAGGACCATTAGCAGAAATATCCTCTTGGCTGTTGTTGCGCTAACGTTGTTTGCATGTTCGGAGAGCGAAGAAATAACACCGGCATCCGAAGCGCCTGACGCGCTGCCAGAAAAGCCAATGCCGCCCGGTTTTCTGGACGAGCCACCACCGCCACCCACTTCCGCTACAGCAATTCTATCGGGAGGGACCTTACTGTTACCCGATGGCGGCGAGATTCCCGACAGCTTGGTGGTAATCACAAACGGAGATTTAGTCGCTTGGGGTACACGTGGAGCAGTTGACGTGCCCAATGACTCAATTGGCTTTGACTTGCGCGGCAAGTGGATCGAACCGATCGCGTTAGACCCACAAGCACAAGCAGCACTAAGAATTGCAGACCAAGATCCGCGTGTAGATAGCTTTAACGGTACATACGTAGGCGGCTACGAAGACGGCACATTAACGCTACCCGAGCCGGAGGACTAAACATCTTCGCAGCCCAGAATCAAACGGCTCTACAGGGCGTGCAACTTCACCGGTAAGTGGGTGTACCCTTTCACAAAAGTTGAAGGGGTGCGCTCTGGCTCGCCGACAACTTCGACGAAACTAAAACGCTTCATGATCTCTTCCCACAACACACGTAGCTGCATTTCTGCAAGCCGGTTACCCATACATCGGTGGATGCCAAACCCAAAAGAAAGGTGATGTCGCGGCGTTTTACGATCGATGATGAAATCGTTAGGTCTGTCGATGGCTTCTTCGTCTCGATTACCCGAGATATACCACATAACAACTTTGTCGCCAGCCTTAATCGTTTTACCGCGAAGTTCCACATCTTCGTTCGCGACACGACGCATGTGGCTAAGCGGTGTCTGCCATCGAATGATCTCAGGCACCATGCTAGATATGAGGTCGCGGTTCTGTCGGAGCTTCTCATATTCCGCGGGATTCTGGTTTAGCGCCAAAACGCCGCCGCTGATTGAATTCCGCGTGGTGTCGTTGCCACCGACGATCAATAGAATCAAGTTGCCGAGAAACTCCATTGGTTGCATCTCTTTGGTGTTTTCACCGTGAGCCAGCATGGATATCAGATCAAGACCCGGATCACCTTCTTTGCGTTCTTGCCAAAGACGCGTGAAATACTCTAAACATTCCAACAAGTGTTTGCGACGTTCCTCAACTGATACAAGTTCTGGGCCTGCCGTGGCCACGTCCGACCAGAAAGTCAGCTTTCTACGCTCTTCAAACGGGAAGTTAAACAACGTGGCCAACATTTGGGTCGTCAGCTCGATGGACACGGTGTCCACCCAGTCAAACGTTTCTCCCACAGGCAGGGAGTCCAAAATTTTGGCAGCACGTTCGCGAATCGTGCCTTCCAATGCCGCAAGATTTCGGGGCGCAACCACAGGTGTTACCGTCGCCCTTTGCACATCATGCTTTGGTCGATCCATCGCAATGAACATGGGCGTTTGGAATTCTTTAGCTGACTCGAGTTGCGACTTAAGCGGACCTATCGTGATGCCGCCTTCGGATGAGAATAGATCGTTGCTCTTGTCCACGTACATGATGTCGTCAAATTTCGTGATCGACCAGTACGGACCATAGTCACTATCTTCCAAGAAATGGACAGGGTCTTCTTTCCTTAGACGTTCAAAGTATTCCCAAAGTTTGTCTTGTTGGAATATCTCTACTTTTGCTGGATCAAGCGTCTCCAACGGCAAGCTATATGGGTCTGGTACAAAAACTTCAGACTCATCTTTTAGAACGCTACTCATAGTTCACCCAATTTTTAATCAACGGCATTCTAACACAGGCGCGTGCATCCCCATGACCATGCATGTTGAGCTGTGTTAGTTCTTTGTAAGTGCCGCCAAACGGCGATCCATGGCTGGGGGCTTCGTTTCTAGTCCCGTCTGGTGCGCTGCAATTTTGTCCTGGATCATTTTTACAATCTTGGGGTTTGCAGCGCGGACATCGAACCGCTCAGACGGATCTCGACCCAAATGATGCAATATGGGCTGAGCATGAATAGTTAGCTCAGGTGGTTGGCCATAGGCGCCTTCGGTTCTCAAGTGCAGCTTCCAAGGTCCAACGCGATAAGCAAATAGCTCCCCAGCTCTATAGTAGGCAAGTTCTTCTCGCGGTGAATCAGCTCCGCGGAAAAGCGTTGGTGTCAGGTCAAAGCCGTCGACACCCGCGCTACCCGAGACGCCAGTGAAACTCGCAACGGTTCGGTACAGATCTAGCGTTGAACCTATATCGCTCACAACACCGGGCTGAATTTTACCTGGCCAGCTAAAGATACCAGGCACACGCATCCCACCCTCAAAAGTCGTCCCTTTGCCCATGCGGAGAAGTCCAGCCCGACCACCTTCGATTAACATCGTCAACCAAGGTCCGTTGTCCGAGGTAAAAACAACCAAGGTGTTTTCCAGTTTGCCAAGGTTAGTTAACGCGGTTTCTATTTGGCCAACACTCCAATCGATCTCCTCTATTACGTCGCCATATCGACCACCAAGACTCTTACCAACAAAGTCATCGCTGCGAAACAGCGGGGTATGCGGCATGGTGTACGGCAGATAGACGAAAAATGGTTCCTTACCCGCACGACGGATAAAGTTGATTGCCTCTTCGGTGTAACGCTTGGTTAACGTTCGCTGAACTGCCGGTCGTTCAACAATTTGTTCAACGGACTCGCTACCGTCAGAAGAACGAGTGCTTCGAATCAACGGCACCAACCAAGCGCCTGGTCTCGGCTCAGCGTAAAGAGCTCGACGCTGCGTAGAGATCTTGCCTATTTCTTCCAGTTGCCCCGTTTGGCGCAGGCGAATCATGCCATCCAGATCTGGACCCTCCTCCCAATCCATATCGTTTGAGTATGGAATACCAAACCACTCATCGAAGCCGTGCCGGGTTGGCAACGCGTGAGATCGATCACCGAGATGCCATTTACCAAAAATTCCAGTTCTATATCCAGCCTCGCTCAACAACTCCGCCAATGTTATTTCTTCGTCAGCAAAGCCGCCCTCTTCATCAGGAAAGTAAACTCGAATCTGTCGGCCGTATTCGCCCGTTCTGACTGGATGACGACCGGTGAGGAGCCCAGCCCGACTGGGCGAACATACGGGTGCCGCGGAATAGAAATCCGTCCAGCCTTGGCCACCCTGTGCTAGGGCATCAAGGTTTGGTGTTCGTATATAGGGATGCCCATAGCTACCCAAGTCACCGTAGCCGAGGTCATCCGCGAACAAGATCACAACATTCGGTGGCGCTTCTTCGACTTCCGCCATCAACGGTGCGGCAGTAAGCAGAGCCGACACAGTTACCAGTACAACCCAAAGCCCGTTTATAATTCTCACCCTTTTCCCTCTCTGAACAGTGGATACACCTATGGTTCTCAACGGCGTCAAAGTACTCGACCTTACTCGCGTGGTCGCAGGACCAGCATGCACCCGAACGCTCGCTGACTATGGTGCCGAAGTTTGGAAGATAGAGCCACCTGATGGCGACTTAATGCGCCGGGGCGTGCCCAAAGCAAATGGCGTCGCTTTAACTTTCGCCCAACAGAACGCTGGCAAACGACATCTCTGTGTAGATCTCAGAAACCAAGGAGGACAGGATTTAGTCATGGGCTTAGCTACTAAAGCAGATGTTGTTGTCGAAAATTATCGGCCCGGCGTTGCTACGCGTCTGGGGCTTTCGTACGAAGACATCAAAGCCGTCAATCCCGGGGTTGTGTATTGCTCGATCAGCGGCTACGGCCAGACTGGCTCAGCGAGTAATCGTCGAGCCTACGCCCCCGTCATTCATGCAGAGCTTGGACTGTTGCATCTAAACGCTCGGGAGAGAGGCACAGAGCCTCTACCTGAGTCGGTTTCACACGCTGATTTCGCCGTTGGTGCTCAGGCCGCAAGCGCCATCCTGGGTGCGCTTTTTAACAAAGAACGTACAGGTGCTGGTTGTCAGATCGATGTCTCCATGGCGGAAACGATGCTGGCTACAAATGAATACGCGGCTGTTGAGATCAATGGCGGATTTGGCGATGAAATCAGTCCCTTTCGGCCTGGAAAAGCTGCCGTTGTGCAACTGCGCGATGGCACATACGTACAAATCCCCGGCAATCCGACAACTTGGATATTTGGCATGGCGAAGGCGCTCAACAAAGAAGCAGACATGGCAGAGCGTGGCTGGTTTAGCCCAAAGGAGACACAGTTACAAGAAGGCGCGGTCAAGGAGCTCATGCAAATGTGGGCACAGGAATACGATCACGTTGCGGAGTTTGAATCTGCATTGGATGCAGCGCGAGTCCCGCTAGGCACAGTTAAAGCAGTCGCAGATGTACCTCAGGAAGCGTGGGCACAAGAACGCCAAGTTTTTGTGGAGATTGACGTCAACGGCGAACGCCGTTTGATCCCACGGTCACCGGTTAGATTTAACAATGAACTGGCTGGACCAAGCGAAAAGCTAGGCGCAGGTTCCGCGCTTCGCGGCGCCCACAACCGTGAGACAATCGAGCGAGTTCTTGATTTGAGTCCGGCAGAATTAGACCGACTTGAAAAGGAAGGTATCCTGCAGGCCGAGAAGGATTAAGAGACAGATTAAGAAACGAATCCGTCCAGACTCACCTACCTTGGCCTGACTCAGATAAAGAGCGGCAGTGTTGCAAACTCGCCATGTAGCACGCTACTAGCGTCCGCTTTTAGCCAGTCTTGCACCATCGTCGCGTAGACTTGTCTAAAGTCAGCTGTGTGTGCCAAATTGTCACCGTCGACCAGATTCGTCAAACTCGGCAATTCACCATAATGACCACCATCTACGCCAGCGCCGATAACCCACATGTCATTGGCGCTACCGTGATCCGTGCCGAGATTGGCGTTTTCAGGAACTCGGCGACCGAACTCTGAATAAACAAGGATCGCTACGCGGTCAGATAGCCCAAGCCTTTCGAGATCGCGCACAAATCCATGCAAGCCATCGCACGCGTAGCTGAGCAGTCTTCGATGTAGAGCAGGCTGTTGTACGTGCGTATCAAAAGAATTGTTGCGGAATGAAACGTGGTAAAGCTGAGTCGGCAAACCAGCCGAGATACAAGCTGCAACCTTGGGCAAATCCATCGGGGCGATACCGTAGTCAACATCAGTGCTGTACTTAGTCCACGCATTGCGAATCAGCACGGACGAAGCCTGCGCGCTCTGATCTACTGATCGAAGGAACGCGTGGTTTTTGTTATGGGCATGCTCCGGACTTGACTCGGTCTCCTGGTTCGCATCCATCCAAGCATGGCGCTGAAACCGTTCGGGATCGTCAAAGACAACCGGGGTATGCACCTTGCTCTTCACGGCAAGCGACTGTCGGTTTGCAACGTTGATTAGCATGTTGTCACGATATTGCGGATTGAGCTGGTCCGCGACGCGTCCAAGCCAACCAAATTCATCACCTCGATGAGGTACGCCAGTGTGCCAATACGCCATAGAGGTAAAATGCGAATAGGATGGCTGCTCATAGCCACAACCATGGACGACAGCAACTTGGCCGTCTTGCCACAACCGATGTAAACCGAGCATTCCAGGATTGAGTCCAAAGTGATCATCAATCTTAAGCAGGTCTGAAGCGTCAATACCAATTGTTGGTCGATGTTTGTAGTAAGCGTCGTCACCGTAAGGGACAAAAGAATTCAGCCCATCGTTACCACCCGACAACTCAACGACCACCAATATCTTGTCACCAGACTTTTGCGCTGACAGCAGACTTGGCGAAAGTAGGCTTAGCGTTGTAAGTCCAGCGCCTTGTAAAAGTGTTCTGCGATTAATCTTCATATTCCCTCTCTCACCAACCTCATCCGAGTTGATATTCTGGCAGGCTCAGCATGCGATGTAATAGTTTACGCAATGGTTCCTCCGCAAAACTTAGCGAACTCAAAACATCTCTCGAGCCTAGCTCGGCAGCCAGAAAGTTCGCCAACGTACTCAACGTATCATCACTCAGCGAGACACTAAAAAAACGCGTCGCCAGACTTTCTACAACTTGTTCTGGTGTGCCCAGTTCGCGACTTTCAACGTATGACGCCAAATTGATGGGTGCCATTGTTCGCGGTATCGGTTGCACACGTTCAATAGCCATTTGCCAACCACGCATGCTGCCAAGGCGAGTGTTAAAGGCCTCGTCCCGGTCAGCCAAGAGATTGGAGGCAGCCATCATCCCATCCTCGGAGACGCCAGTCGGCTTGGTGGCAGCGGAGATACTCATACCTTGCCTTAGCCTATCCTGTACGTTGACCACTTCACCCAGAAACGGATATCTATCCGGAGGGATAAAACCAATGTCTGGAAACAACACGTCCAACACAAAATTGGAACGCTCGAACATCAAGCTAGGCGTAATCCAACTCCGACCCTGACTCCAGCCAGCGACTGTAGGTGGGTGCATTAGCCGTTGGCCGAGCGACCCGGTCGAGATATTAAAGTCCGGTACACCCGGAACTTTATCGAGGCCCAATTTACGATAGGTGCTAACAACCATCTCCACCGGGCTTTTAATACGAGACCCTATGTTATGGCCCGCATAAAAATCACGACTTAGAAAGAGCGCAGAAAGATAGCTGCCGACGTCGTATTCAACAGAACGGAATAAATCCCCAAGCTGTCCTTCATCATCTTGACCAAGATCTTCATTAACAAAGTAACGATAAAGCTTGGCGGCGATGAAGTTCGCTGTCGCAGGTTGTGACAAGATGATGTCGATGACGGCGATGCCATCAAAAGATCCTTGTTGTCCTAGGAAACTTTTTTCGTCGGTATCATGGTTTTCTTGGTCCACATGAAAAGACAAGTTGTCTACATTCCATCCAGTGAACGCTCGGGCAGCTTCTTGTACATCGATCTCACTGTAGTTGCCGACACCCATGGTGAAGAGCTCCATGATCTCCCGAGCAAAGTTCTCATTGGGAGAATCCTTGGTATTCACCCCGGCATCCAAAAACACCAACATCGCAGGATCCTGGGACATGCTGACGAGAAGGCTTCGAAAATTGCCAAGCCCGTTGGCGCGAAGGGTTTCCAATTGTAGAAGCATCTTGCGGTAGTCGCGTACTTTGTCTTCGTTGGTCGCAAAGTGCCCATGCCAAAAGAGCGCCAACTTGTCCCGAAGTGGATGATCTGTAGTGAGCATTTGTTCAGCCCACCAGTACGCCACCCTATCTGTCTCCAAACGACTTACGCGCAACCAATAGAAAAACTTATTTACTACAGGTTGCAGTGGTCGATTGCCGCTTGCTTTTACCTTCACCCCTAGCGCATGGCCTTGCTCTTTCGCAAGTTTAGTAGTTGCAGGACGACTGGGCGGGAATGGATCAAGCCCGGGCTCAAACACGCCTGAGTGTGCAAAATCTGTCTCTTCAGATGTGCTGCCACCCTTGAGCACACGCTTCACAGCTGACTTTGGCGATTGCTTAGCGAGACGCGCAATTTCGTCTGGGGAACCACCAAACCCAGCCCGCGACAGCAAGTGACCTACTTTGACACTATCCCATTGCGACTTGTCGATCGGGGTGAGGTCTAATTCGGCGTAAACGCTGCTGCTGGCGAGCGCCAACACAGCCACGATCGTGAGTTTCATCTTTATTCTCCCAAGCACACAGCTACCCTACCATTCCTATCCTTTCCCGCCTATTCAAGCGCGTGCAAGGAACTGGTTGAACAACCCTTCCGGCTCTCCCCCGAACCGCGTAAACTACGGGCCACAGAAGTACCTATAACCTAAATTCGCTCTCGGAAATCGGGAACCAAAGGGGAACTCAATGGCTCAGTCAAATACCGCACTCGCTGCCACACGCAGACGCTTTGTCCAATATGGGACCATGCTCGGCGTGGGCGCGCAGGCTTTTTTGCAAACCCGCGACGTCCGCGCGTCAGTTCTAGAAGGCCAAGAGGCAGCTGGCCTCGCACAGGCTTGGCCTAGTATGCAGTACCGTAAACTCGGGAACACAGGCCACAACTCAAGCCGCTTGGTCTTTGGCTGTGGTGCGACGCTCTCTCGCGAGCCGCATGACGATCTCCTGAACACTGCGTTCGACGCCGGTGTAAATACTTTTGATGTGGGCTACAAACACTACTATGCCGATGCCGAGAAGCACCTCGCGCCGTTCTTGAAGAAGCGTCGCGACGACATCTTCCTTATTTCAAAAGCTCGCGTTGAAGTCGAATTAGAACAAGAAGAAGAGATCACAGTAGCCCAAGCCAAAACCGCTGCGAAGAGCTGGAGTGATTATCTTGACGAGAGCCTTGGCCAGATGGGCATCGACCACGTCGACGCATACTACTACATGGCGACCTACGACGTTTCGGTCGTGAAAAACGAAGAACTCCATCGCGCTTTCGAAAACGCAAAAGCCGCTGGCAAAGTTTCTCATCTTGGCTTGTCTACTCATCAGAACGCCGACAAGGTGCTCAAAGCCGCGATCGAAACAGGCTGGTTTGATCTCGCAATGATCGCGATCACACCCGGTGGTTGGTACGACTGGGAGGATCGATCGATTCTGGAAGGCACACCGAAGATGGTCGAACTCGCACCACTGCTACAAGAAGCTCGAGATGCTGGTATTGGCTTGGTCGGCATGAAAGCCGGTAGATTCCTGGCCGGTCGCAAGTGGCTTGGCTGGGGCAATCCCGATGCCTTCAACGAGTACTACGATGACGAGCTCATGCAGGCTAAGTTGTCTGCATTCCAGAAGAGCTACCGGTTTGTGCTTGAAAACGGCTTGGATGTAGTCAACGCGGATATGCAGACCCTACTGCATCTCAAAGAGAATTTTGTCGCTGCGGCAACCTCTAACGACTACTCAAATATTGCCTAAGGCCCTCTTCTACCAACCTCACTGTGGGCTGGCAGGTGACATGAACCTGGCAGCCCTCCTAGATCTAGGCGTACCGGAAGCGCACTTGCGCACAGAGCTGGCACGTCTGCCGATTCAAAGTGAGTACCAGATAGACGTTAGTCCAGCGACGAAAATGGGTATCTCAGGCACGCACGTTAAAGTGCACCACCAAGATGCACATGACCATCGTCACCATGCCACCATCGTTAAGATGATCAAAGATGCTGCCTATGCACCTGGTATTGAAAAACGCGCACTAGAGATCTTTCAAGCGATCGCGGACGCAGAAGGAAAAATTCATAACGTCCCACCCGAAAAAGTCCACTTCCACGAAGTCGGCGCAGTTGATTCCATTATTGACATCGTTGGTGCCGCGATCGCCATCGAGCACATCAACCCTGACATCGTTCTCTCCAATCCCATCGAAGTGGGTGGTGGGTTTGTGAATTGCGCGCACGGGAGATTCCCCGTCCCCGCTCCGGCAACACAAGAACTTCTGGCAGGAGCCCCATGCACTTACGGCGGCGTCGATGGCGAGTCAACGACGCCTACCGGGGCGGCGATTCTTGGCGTCAGCGTGGATGAGTACTCCCCCAACGGAAGTTTCACGCCAACCAAAATTGGTTATGGTGTTGGTTTTAAGGACTTCGCCATACCAAACGTGGTTCGCGTCGTTCTAGGCGAATACCAAGAACGTGGGCAGACAAGCTCAGACGCCGAGCACGTCAAAATCGAAGCAAATATCGATGATATGAGCCCGGAGGCTTATGAGCCCCTGATGCAAACACTATTCGCAGCAGGCGCTGTCGATGTATTCATCACGCCTATCGTCATGAAGAAGAGTCGACCTGCGCATATCGTGTCTGCACTTTGTAGCTCCGATCAACAGCAAGCGGTCTCTGACGCACTCCTCAACCATTCAACCACAATCGGTTTACGCATCCTCCCCTTCGAGAAGCGCGTTCTACCACGAGACATTGTCGAAATGGATACCAGCTTAGGGTCAATATCCGTGAAGATTGTTACCCAACCAGATGGACGTAGGCGCGGCAAGGCCGAGCACGATGAGGTTTTGGCAATCGCAAACGCAAAGGGGATGGATTATCGCGAAGCGCAAGCCACAATCACCGGAGAGATCCGGCAGCGGCTTAAAGCCTAACGTCGACCTGGTTTCTTTTTGTAGCCCTGGAAGCCGCGCCGGTTTTTCTTGGGCGCTTTCTTAACGATGGCAACGGATGGACCACCACCACGGCTCGTCGTACGCGCTGCTTGTGGCACATCCATACCATTTGCTGGTTGTACGGAAACGGCCTCCGCCTGCCCCGCTGGCGCGAATTGTGAATTGCCGAAATGTACTTTGCCGTCAGCGTCGGTCCATCGTGCGATATCTTTGGCGTAGGCACCTGCAGAAGTCAAAAATACTAACACTAAAGTCAATAAAATCATTAACTTGTACATGATAGTTCGTCCCCCAACGAAGTATGCAAAATGCGATATTACGCTTTTTTAGGCGGATGAAAACCCGCAGTTTGTAACGACGTTGTCGCCCGTTCGGCCAAATTGCGCGCTTCGGGGCCATATCAGTCACCCGGCCAATCACCGATCAATCATCGATCAATCACCGATCAATCAACTAGTCAGTTCACGCTATCCGTGCGCTCGATTAGGTCAGTGAAATGGACCTAGCGCGATATTGCCACCCTAGGCGACCGCGCCTGCTGCTTTGAGGGCAGAGATTTCCTCTCCGGTCAAACCAATTCCAGCCAGAATTTCTTCAGTATGTTCACCGGGTGCGACTGCTGTTGCTGGAAGCTCCGGCGGTGTTCGTGAGAAACGTGGGGCTGGTGCTGCTTGTTTAACGCCATCCTGCTCGACAAAGGTCGATCGACCTGCATTGTGATCGTGACTTATCGCTTCCTCAAATGCCAACACCGGCGCATAACAAATGTCTGTGCCTAGCATGATTTCGTCCCATTGATCCCGCGTCTTCAATTTAAAGATACCCGTTAATTTATCTTTCAGTAACGGCCAATCCACACGACTCATCTGCTTTGGCAGATCACCATCAGTATCAAGACCGGTTTTCTCTAACAACAGTGCATAAAACTGAGGCTCGATGGAGCCTATGGAAATCCATTTGCCATCTGCTGTCTCATATGTGCCGTAGAAATGAGCGCCCCCATCTAAAAGGTTCGTACCTCGGTCATGAGACCAGCGATCTCCATTCATGATGCCGAATATCGCATTCATAAGTAGTGCAGAGCCATCGGTCATCGCCGCGTCGATGACCTGACCTTGGCCAGATTTTTCGGTTTCGTACAGCGCAGCAGCTATTCCGAAAGCGAGCAACATCCCGCCGCCGCCAAAGTCTCCGACTAAATTCAATGGTGGAACTGGTTTCTGTCCCTCTGGACCTATCGCATGTAGGGCCCCAGAAAGAGAAATGTAGTTAATGTCATGCCCTGCTGCCGAGGCCATTGAGCCAGTCTGTCCCCAGCCGGTCATTCGTCCAAAGATGAGCTTCGGATTTCGTGCTAGACAAACATCGGGTCCAAGTCCAAGACGCTCCATCACGCCTGGCCTAAAACCTTCTATGAGGACATCGGCGGTTTCGACTAACTTGAGAACTGTCTCAACACCAGCGTCCTGCTTAAGGTCGACGGCAACACTTTTTCTACCACGCGCTAAAATGTCTGTTGTGTTGGCAGCCTGGCCCGCAGAACCCGCTCGATCGACCCGAATGATCTCGGCACCCATGTCCGCAAGCATCATGCCGCAATAGGGACCAGGCCCTATACCTTGAAGTTCAACAACTCTTACGCCCGTAAGTGGTCCCATGGCTTCCTCCCAAAAAAATATGAGGATGTCTGGAACGAAACCCTAATGCAACTCATCCAAGGAGACTCTATGATGCCTGTTTCGATTTGTGAGGGATGCCGATGTCGGTAGGAATAGACATTGAGGAGCTGAAATCTCAGTTCCTTGATCTAGAATTTGATACGAAAGAATTTGAGCTTAAGCCAGAGAACATCCTCACTGTAGCGCGAGCATCTGGTGAAACGCGTCCAGAGTTTACTGACCAAAGCCACCCCGACTTTCAAGCACCACCCGCATTTCTGTGCAGTTTGGCGAGCGGCCGTCACTTGCCGCTAGACTTTCCCTCAATGGGTGGCATACCTATGGATGGGGGTAAGGCTGTCACCAAACACGCACCGGTGCGTCCGAATCAAACGTTGATCGGCAAGACTCACCTACACGACATCTACGACAAGAAAGGTCGCAGTGGGCGCATGATTCTCATCGTCGCCCGCATGGAAATTTACGACACAGATGACAATCATTTGGCTACCGCAGATTCGCGTATGGTCATTAGGGAGAAGCCCGCAACATGAGCATAAACACAGTCCACGACGTCGAATTTGGTACGGAACTACCGTCCTTCTCGCCAGATACAAGCATCGCAAGGACCGCAGAATTTGCCAAGGCTGTTGGCTGGGGAAACGGCGGTGGTCGCTTTGATGATCACGAGGCTGCTAAGAAGCAAGGTCTGCCGGGTGCGCTAGTACCAGGAATCATGGGTATGGGATTTTTGACCACGACTATCCATCAATGGAGCGCCGTTGCTGAGGTCGAACAGATAGACACCGTCTTTAGGGCACCGATGCTAGCTGACCAACCGTTAACAATTGGCGCCGTTGTCACAGATATCGACGAAGAAACAGGGCTCATTGAACTTGATATGACCCTCAAAAATGACCTAGATGAAACTCGTGTCTTTGGCACAGCCCGCGTTCGACTCCCTGTCGAGTAAAGACTGCAAAATTGTGACTGACTGAGGAACTAACATGGCGCTATGGCAAAAGAGTGCAATCGAACTAGCAAGCGGTCTTCGATCAAAGGAGTTTACCGCGGTCGAGGTCATGACGAGCACCCTAGCTCGCGTTGCCGACGTAAACCCAGGATTGAACGCACTCGTCGAAACGTTCCCCGAACAAGCACTTGCTCAAGCAGCAGCAGTTGATCAGAAGGTTGCCAGTGGGACAGATCTCAAAGCCCTAGATGGCATTCCCACGTCAGTTAAAGTGAATGTCGATGTTGAAGGAATGTCGAATAACAACGGTCTGCCAGCGCTCAGTGACAACATCGCACCCGGAGATTCCCCTGTTGTCGCAAATTTAAAAAAAGCGGGTGCGATCATCATCGGGCGAAGCAACACACCCGAACTATCGATGCGCGGCACAACCGACAATCCCCTATATGGCCTAACAAAGAGCCCGTGGGACGACCGGGCTTCACCGGGTGGTTCATCGGGCGGCGCAGGATCGGCATGTGCTGCGGGTCTTGGTCCCATTCACCATGGCAACGACATAGCCGGTTCGCTTCGTTTCCCTGCCTCCGCTTGCGGTTGTGCAACGATAAAGTCAGGTCTGGGACGTGTACCAGCGTTCAATCCATCTGCGAAAGCGGAACGAGGGCTTTTGTCGCAACTCATGTCCGTTCAGGGCGCTATCTGCCGGGAAGTTAAAGATGTCCGGCTCGCTACAGAAATTATGGCAGGTGCCGATCCGCGCGACCCTTGGTGGATGCCAGTACCGTTTCACGGCCCGACCCTGGACAATCGCAAGATCGCTTTCACTAAAGAAAGCCATGGCTATCCCATTCACCCTGACATCCTGTCAGGTCTCGACAACGCCGCCGATATGCTGCGCGACGCAGGCTACGATGTTGTGGAAACAGATGTTCCCTCAGTGCTTCCCGCCGCGAAAGCTTGGTTTAGCGTCGCAATTCGGGAGGTCAAAGATGGACTTGACCCAATCGCACAACAGTTCGGCAGTGAGACCATTCAACGGATATTCAACTACTACTACGAAATCTCTGAAATGGTTGACCACGAAGGGTATATGTTGGGCGTCGGCGAGCGGACCGGCATCGTTCGAGAGTGGAACGTTTTCTTAGATGAGTACCCATTGATTCTCACTCCGTTTCTCATGCGTCCCACGTATGATTACGATTATGACGAGACCTTCGAAGGCGCCAAGGACATATTTGATTCGGCGATCTACAGCTATGGTATTAACTATATGGGATTGCCTGCCGGTAGTGTGCCGATCGGTCTTGTCGAAAACCGACCTGCTGGATTGCAGATCGTAGGGCGGCGTTTCCGGGAAGATCTGGTACTGGACGCGCTGGAGGCCATCGAGACACGTACAGGTGTGCTCACTCACACGCGCTGGTAGATTGCGATTAGGCGCTCACCGACAGCGAGCGAAATCCTCTAAAGTCCATACGCCTACTTCTTTCACTGTCAATAAGCTTAGCGTTTGGAAAGCGCTCTCGGAATTTGGTCAATGTTAGGGTGGCTTCCATTTTTGCCAAAGCCGCGCCGAGACAATGATGCACACCGCGCCCAAACGTTATTGAGCGGTCCGAAGCTGAGATTTGAAACTCGTCCCCTGCAGGAAAAACGTCTGGGTCGTGGTTTGCGGCACCAAGGAGAAGATTCACTACCGATCCTTTTTGTAATACCACGTCACGCAAGGCGATGTCTTCTTTAACAAACCGTCGCACAGCCAATACCGGCGAATCAAATCTCAAGCATTCTGCTACGATCGCCTCGGGCGTCGCTGAACCTTGCTCCTGCAACAGACTGTGATAGATCACGTTACTGATCAGATCAGTCGTTGTGAAATTACCGGCACCTATCAGCAAGCAGACCATGTCAATTATTTCTCTATCGTTGAGTTGCCCTTCTTCACTCTGCGCGACAGTAAGCCTGGAAACGAGGTCCTCCGCAGGCGTCTGGCGTCTTCGCTCGATCACCTCCACCATATAGGTTCTCAACTCACCATCTGCCGCCACTATGGCTTGCCATTGCTCAGCCGACGGCATCGGGTAACCCTGCATGAGCAACGTATCGGTCCAAGCTTTAAACTGTTCATGATCGCTACTATCCACGCCAATGAAGTCTGCGATCACAATCGTTGGGATTGGTTTGGATAGTTGGCTCACAACATCGAAAACTGACTCCGTGACTAGAGCCATCCGCTCATCAATCACTCGTTCAATTCGATCACTAGACTGGTGAACCAACTTTGGCGTAAAGGCTTTTTGCACGAGTTTTCTGAGGCGCTGATGATCATCTCCATCAAGATTCATCATGTCAGGTTCACGGAGCGTCACGGCATTGTCTGCTCGGGGATCCCGGCGTAGTCCAATCGATCGGGGATCAACTGATAATCGGTCATCCCGCAGTAAGCTATGGACAAGGCTGTATTGCGAAATTGTCCAAGACTCACCAAAAAAAGATTGGGCGTCTTTGTGGATTGGATCTAGACGCCTAAGTTTTTCGTAAATCGCGTAAGGATCTCGATAAAAGTCATCGTCAAAGGCGGTTAACTGCACGCCATCAGGTATCGTCAAACCCATCTCCCAACCTACAGATCGGCGCGCACGTTAACAGGTTGTCCGGGCAAAGAAATCTGAAAATAATTCGTTTGTTTTCTTCTTCGAAGTGCCTCGCAGAGCTCTACATGCACTATTTCTGTAGACCTATCCGATACTGTCCGGCCATCAGACGAGAAGAAACTAGATCAGTCACACTTTCAGGGGAGAGACCATCGGTCCTAACCCAGTGCTTATCTAGCCCTTCAATGGCTGCAAATTGATGATTCATTACCTCGACCATGTGAGTAGGTGCTGGGATCCCTGTTTCCACTTCGCGTTGCCTTGTGCGTTCTAGCGCTAGACCTAATTCAATATGGAGCAAGACCAGGTCGATATCTGAAAAGAATTCAGTAATTGTTGGAAACCACCAAGGACCAACGACACCGTCCAGATACACTCGATAATTAGCGGCAACGAATTCCCGAGATGCGGATAGAAAAGCGCGCACAACGGCAACATTTTGCGCATGCGAATCGGGCGTTGTGGGGTCAATCTTGTGTGTGACGTAGTCGTAGAAGTCATCTGTGTGCAGATGAATACCACGTGGATCAAGACTTGCGAGTGACCGAGCCAGCGACGACTTGCCGCTACCCGGACACCCGCTGATAAAGACAACCGATGAACTAGGTGCCATCGGTGACCGATCTATCTATACATGTGCGTGCCACCACAAATAGTCAATGCTTGACCAGTCATGTACGCGGACGCGTCTGAAGCCAAATAGACTACGATGCCTTCGAAATCTTCGGACTCACCGAACCGTCGTAACGGTGTTTGTTCAGTAACACGTTGCGCGGCTTCCGGGTTGTCCCAAAGCGCTTTGGCAAAGTCGGTTTTGATCAACCCAGGACAAATCGCGTTTACACGCACACCCTTGGGTCCCCATTCCACAGCCAAATTTCGTACCAGTGCAATGTCAGCAAGCTTCGATATGTTGTAGGTTCCCAAGGTCTCAGAACCAGCAAATGCCCCCGTGCTCGCGGTAATCATGATTGATCCACGTCCTTTCTCGAGCATATCTGGTGCAACCATCTGGCATAACCAATGGTTGGATCGCACGTTAGTTGCCATGACCTTGTCGAAGGCTTCATCGGGAATATCCGACATCGAGCCATAAAAGGGGTTTACACCTGCATTCGCAACCAACGTGTCGATCGGTCCAAGCCGGTCCCGAGTTTCGGCGACCAGATTTTCAAGTTGATCTTTGTAGCCAACATTACAAGCGATCCCGATAGCGCGCTCTTCACCGCACAGTTCGTTGATCTCATCGACAACTTGCTGGCATTGATCCGCCTTGCGGCTGGAAACAACCACTTTGCTACCGTGTTTGGCCAACCCGATCGCCATACATCGGCCCATGCCTTTCGAAGCCCCAGTGAGCAAAGCCACCCGCCCGCTCAGGTCAAAAATGTCTGTTGTTACACCCATAACTTCCTCCCTTATTTTCCTCAGACCCTTAAAATTCGCGTTACAGTTTAGCGCAACCAACAGCGCCTGCCATACTGTCTAGCCTTGCCAAGTCAGAATACCCTCACCCGTTAACATTGCAGCGCCTGGCATGACGCGTATCCGCCAGGGTGTTAACTTAAGCGGTAAATAACCGGGAGAATCCGGATTGTCCCACCCAGGAATCATCGCTGGGTCATAGCCAACAGGTTCTGGGCCGTTCTTAAGTGAATCCCAAACATATTTTTTTGTCTCCGCATCAGTCACCCATTCCGCACTGCATTCTGCGACGCAGGTATCTTGTTCTGGTGACCAGTAATTACAGGAGACGAAAGACGAATGTTCCAGATGGGCGACTTTGGTCGGCGTCGGTCCTGTAGCTATCCATCCCACCAAACCCGCATCGGTCTGTTCCCATATGGGGTGCAAAACGCGTGACCGTGGTCGACCCTTCTTGTCTACGGTCGCAACATTGCACCAAACGATTTTATGAGCCATCTCGATAAACGGTGCCGATATCTCTGCCAACGTGGTCACATGAGCCTCCTAACTGTCTCTGCGTATAAGTACGGCAGAATCTACCTCATTGATGTCAGTGTGCCCACAAAAAGCCATGGTGAGATCCAGCTCGCGGGAGATCAGGTCAAAACACTGGGCCACGCCACGTTCACCGTCCGCACCCAGACCATTCAAAAACGCTTTACCAATGAATGTCCCATCAGCACCAGCCGCCATAGCTTTAAACACACTCTGACCTGAGCGAATACCGCCATCGACAAACACTTCCACATCACCGGCAACTGCAGCGGCAATTTCTGGCAAAACATCGATGGTTGCCGATGCGCCATCGAGCTGACGCCCGCCATGATTGGAAACAATAATCGCGTCGGCACCAGCATCCACCGCGTGGCGGGCGTCTACCGGATCCATGATGCCCTTCAAAACAAGCTTGCCAGGCCACAAGGATCGGACCCACGCCAGATCTGCCCACGACAAGCTGGGGTCGAGCTGTTCGGCCGACCAAGCTGACAAGGATTTCAAGTTTTCCACGCCTTTAGCGTGACCGATGATATTGCCAAACTGATGATTTTTAGTCCCTAACATGCCAACGCACCAGCGTGGGTGCAACGCCATGTTAACTAGGTTTTTCAATGTTAACCTTGGAGGTGCGGTCAAGCCATTGCGCAAATCACGATGTCGTTGTCCAAGGATGTGTAGATCAAGTGTCACAACCAAAGCAGAACAATTAGCATCTTTCGCCCGCTGTATCAGGCGCGCAATGTAGTCGCGGTCTTTCATGACATAGAGTTGGAACCAAAACGGTTTAGAAACGGCCTGCGCTACCTGTTCAATCGAGCAGATACTCATGGTTGAGAGGATGAACGGGACACCAAAGTTCTCTGCCGCGCGCGCGGCGTGCAATTCACCATCCGCATGCTGCATACCCATTAGACCCGTCGGTGCGAGCCCAACGGGCATTGCACAAGCTTCCCCGAGCATTTCGCTACGTATACTTCGGGTCGAAATATCTACAGCTACACGCTGACGTAACTCGATTTCGCTATACGCCTGTTCATTGCGCTGGAAAGTGCCCTCACTCCAACTGCCGGATTCGGCGTAGTCATAAAACATCTTCGGCACCCGTTTCCGGTGCAGCTGCTTCAGGTCTTCAACACAAGTAACAACAGGCGCCATGTCGGCCTCAGCTTAAAGTCAGGGATGGGCTCATGGTACATTACGCGCAGCAATTCTGGAGCCGCAATGTCTGATCATCCCGCCCCTAATCATTCCGGTCCCGATCGTTCCGGCCCCGATCGTTCCGGCCCCCGGCCCCTTGACGGCTTTCGCGATGTCGAGTTGGGCCAACTTTTAGCAGGTCCTTGGGCAGGCACAATGCTCGCGTATTTCGGCGCAGAAGTGATCAAAGTAGAGCCACCTGGGCAAGGCGATCCGATTCGCGGCTGGCGGTTACTCGATGAGACTGGGACTGCTTATTGGTGGCGCTCGTTAGGGCGCAACAAGAAGTCCGTCACCGCGAACCTGCGGACAGACGAAGGGCGTAGCGTGGTCAAAAAAATAATGAACACCGCCGACGTCGTCATCGAGAATTTTAAACCTGGGACGATGGAAAAATGGGGTTTGGGACCAGAGGATCTCAAACCCGACAACCCTGACCTCATCTTTGCCCGCATCTCTGGCTACGGCCAAACGGGCCCGAATAGCACTAAGCCCGGGTATGCCTCAGTCACAGAAGCCTACTCAGGATTCAGGTTTGTGAACGGATTTCCGGGCGGTGTGCCAGTTCGCCCCAACCTATCGATTGGCGATACAGTCGCTGGTCTGCATGCTGTGCTCGGTATTCTGCTCGCTCTTATCGAGCGCAAACAGGGTCGATCTACCGGCGGCCAAGTGGTTGATGTCGCGTTATATGAAGCCATGTTCAATCTTATGGAAGGCATGGTCCCGGAATTCGACGGCGGGCAGGCAATCCGACAACCTTCAGGATCGACCCTGACGGGCATCGTGCCAACGAACACCTATCTTTGTGCGGACGACAAACATGTCGTCATCGGCGCCAACGGCGACTCGATCTATCGTCGTCTTATGGATGCGATAGGCCGTTCCGAAATGGCCACAGATCAACGTTATGCGGACAATGCGGGTCGAGTTAAACATGAGCCCTCAATCGATGCCGCCATTGCTGACTGGACCCAAAGCTTACCCAGTCACGAAGTGATTGCTCAGCTCGAACAAGCGGACGTACCAGTCGGACCCATCTACGCCGTCGACGATATGCTCGCAGACCCGCACTACCAAGCCCGGGAGCTCTTTGAAGAAGTCGAGACCCCGACTGGAAACCTTAAAGTCCCGGCGATCCTACCTAAACTCTCTTCTACACCAGGCCGTACTGAGTGGCCCGGTGGCGCTGTGGGAACACATACACAAGATATCCTCTCAGACCTTGGGCTAAGTGGAGAAGAGCTTAAGAAACTACAGGACGGCGGCCACATCTAAGGATCTGACCGGAGCGTGCATCACCTAATCATCGATGTTTTGAAAGAAATCGATATCGCGTTGTTCACCCTCAGGTACTGGCACTTCCACAATACGCTCTGGGACGTTATCAAATTCAAGCCGTAACGCCCGCGTCATCGTCGCGTGAAGTTCATAGGTACAGGTAATGTATGTGAGTTCAATTATCTCAACCTCTGAAAGATGTTCACGTAGCGCGGCAAAAGTGCCGTCCGCGACACGACCACCCTGCAGTACCAGATCATCGGTGTACGCAAGGACCGCGCGCTCGGCCGGTGCAAACAAATCGGTTGCAGACCAATGCGGAATTGCCTCGATTTGTTCTTCGCTAAAACCGGAAGCGCGCAACGCTTTGCAGTGTTGGGAGAAAACGAACTGACTACCGCGTGCAAATCCAGCTCGAGCCTGGCCAAGCTCCCGTAGTTTCGGATTAATTTTTCGACCCCGATCCCGGTAAAACTGAAAACCTGCAACCATGTGATGTAAACAGTCCGGCACTTGCGCAAACACCGTCCACCAATCTCCCGGTGTGCCTGTTGCTGTTCCGGGGTTGGCCACTGGGTCACGATCTGGACCGAATAAGGCATCGTAGAGTGGTATGACGCTGGCGTGCGCATCAGCGCGTGATATTTCTGTGAGTCGAGGCATGTGTGAATCCATTGGGCGTGTGTTTCTCAGTATCTACATTTCTCCCACCAACCTCTATAGTCGTCTCTCTGATTAGACGTTGAGGATCCAATCTCTTGGTACACTGGCAAAACTGGTCGGGCAAGCTCGAAAGCACGGCGCATTCGATACAATTTTTGAGAACTGAAGAAGACACCTGTGCGCTTGCTGAACATGCAAACGATAACGGTCTAGTCATACGTGCTGCAGGCGCGACACACAGCCACGCACCCCTCGTGAAAACGACCGGGATCGTGGCCGACCTGCAGGGACTGTCCGGCGTTATGTCAACCGAAACCGCCGACAACTCCGCTTGGATATGGGCAGGTAGTCGCATCTTCACTTTGGGCCGACCGCTGCACGAGGCAGGCCTTGCTCTGCACAACCAAGGTGACATTGATCAACAAGCCATCGCCGGGGCGACCGCGACGGGCACCCATGGGACCGGCCCTAAACTTAAGAATTTGTCAGCCGCAGTTCGCGGCATGACTATCGCAACGGCGAGTGGAGAACTGATTACCACGTCCCCAGATCGCAACCCGGATATCTTCACCGCAGCACGTCAACACCTGGGCGCCTTTGGCATCGTCACCCGTATCAAGCTTGAACTAGAACCAGCATACCGATTGAGAGAACACACTTGGCAGGCTGATTTGGATGAATTGCTAGAAAATTGGAGTGAACACGCCGAGCAGAATAGACACTTCGAATTTTTTTGGTACCCGCAAGAAGATCGAGGTCAGGCCAAGACCATAAATCCAACTACGGACGAACCGGAGTATCCGCTGGCAGCTGAAGGCGCTCGATGTGGATGGAGCTATGAAGTCTTGCCTAATCACCGCCCACACAAACACACAGAGATGGAATACAGCGTCCCCAAGGAACACGGGGCAGCATGTATGCGAGAGATACAGTCTCTCCTGACCAACCAATTCTCAGACATCGCCTGGCCAATCGAATACAGAACCCTCGCTGCGGACGACGTCTGGCTTTCCACAGCCTATGAGCGCGATACCGTGACGATATCTGTCCATCAAGATGTTCGTTTGGATGATGAGGTGTATTTCCGAGCTTGCGAGGAGATATTTCTCTCTTTTCAGGGCCGCCCACATTGGGGCAAAGTAAATTACTTGAACGCAGCGCAAATGTCCGAGCGCCATCCACGCTGGGAACAGTGGTGGCAAATCAGAGACGAGCTCGACCCACGCGGCACTTTCCTCAACGATTACCTCCGAGGACTCCAACCAGCATGACCCATACCTCCAAGTTTCCGGAACTAGGCTTCTACGGCCTCCCCGGTCACACCCGCACGCCAGCCGACGTACTGCAACAGGTACAAGACGCCGAGGCGTTAGGCGTCGGTAACGTAATGATTTCTGAACGCGCAGACTACAAAGAGATCGCTGCAATTTGCGGCGCGTGTGCCGCGGTGACGAAGGAAATATTTATTGGGACAAGCGGTACCAATCTAAATACACGACACCTCGTCACAACCGCTTCAATGGGTTCGACGCTTGATGCTTTAAGCGAGGGACGTTTTTCACTCGGTCTTGCGAAGGGTGTCAAATACCGCTGGCAAGCGTTGAACGTGCCATTCCCCACCTATGAACGAGAAGCAGAGTTCATAGATATCATGCGTCGCCTTTGGCGCGGCGAAGTCATCCAGAACTACTCTGGTCCCATGGGCGAGTACAAGCAGCTGTCTTCGGCGCCTTATGTGAGCGCCGATATACCCGTTCTCTATGTCGGTTTCGGGCCAAAGAGCCTACAAAACGCAGGTCGAATTTACGACGGTGCGCACCTACACACCTTTATGTCTGACCAAGCCTTGAGCGACGCTGTCGCTCTCTATCGACAGGGTGAAGCTGCCGCTAACAAGCCAACAGGCGCTGGTAAAATTTGGTCTGTGTTTGCTACCGGCTGTGATATTAGCGAAGAAAAATACCTCAAGTTCATTGTCGCCAGACTAGCGACGTACCTACAAATTCCGAGCTATGGCGAGCTCCTGGTACAGGTGAACAATTGGGACATAGATACGCTCCACGCTTTTCGTGCCCACCCAGACGTCAAATCTATTGGTGGCGCAATCGATTCTGTAGCGAGCCCCAGCGAACTCGCCAAGATAGACAAGCTCATACCCGAGAGTTGGCGACCAGCCGCGGTTGGCGACGCTAGAACATGCGCCGAACGTTGGGTGGATCAATTTACAGCGGGTGCAGACGGCATCATCATCCATGCGAGTACGCCCGAAGAGTTTGCACCGGTGCTAGCCGAGTACGAAAAGATACGTCCTAGTCATCTCTTCGCTGATCGTACTAACCGACCCGGATCATGATCTAACCACCAAAGATGAGATCGAGGAGTTAAAGATTGGAAAAGCAAACTGGCCAATGTTTGTGTGGGGAGATTCGATATTCGTTTACCGACGAGCCGATTGCTGCCGCTCACTGCCATTGTTTAGACTGCCAAAAAGCCACCGGATGTGGCTTTGCAACCGTTTTTGGACTTGCCGGACAAGACGTTGAGCTGTTTGGCCAAGAAAGTCTCGGCGAGTTTACTCTCAAAGCAAGATCTGGTTTGTCAGTGACGCGACTGTTTTGTCAAAACTGTGGTTCACCGATGTTCACAAAAGCCGAGAATAATCCCGATTTTATCTGGATCAAGGCTGGTTCACTGGACCAATCTGACTGGCTCAAACCTACCGACAGCTGCTGGACTGGCTCCGCCGTAATTTGGGCACAAGCTGATCCAACGACAACCCACCACCGCGGAAATCCAGAATGAGCATACTTAATGAGTCGCACAAAGAATGGATTGGTAAAGAAGAAGCACCTACAACGATAGAAATCAGTCGCCGCGACATTCAAAAATATGCAGCGGCAACCGAACAACAACAAACAAAGTACCTACTTGGCGACGAAGCGCCACCGATGTTTATCTTCAACTTGTTTTCAGATATATCGGAACTACATACCATGCGACCAGATGGCTTAGCACGAGGTACAGCGCCGGGTCCGAGCCTGCCGTTGAAGCGGGTCATGGCAGGCGGTACAGAGATAAGGCAACACAAACCAATCTCACCTGGACAGACTCTTACCGGTACTCGGAAAATTACCGATCTGTATGAAAAAGAGGGGCGCACGGGCCCCTTGATTTTCACCGTTCGAAGTCTTGTCGTGACTGATGAGACTGGCGAGCTCGTGCTTGAGGAAATCCAAACGGGGATTGCAAGATGAAGGTTTCAGATCTCTCAATCGGGCAGGCCCTACCGAGCAGGGAACACACCGCGACGAACGTTAGCCTATTTTGCTACAACGCTGCCGTTTGGAATCCTCACCGCATTCACTACGACGAGGCGTACACAACAGAAGTAGAAAAGCATCCCGGTATCGTGATCGACGGTCCGCTACAGGGTGATTGGTTGAGCCAAGTAGCCCTTAACTGGGTCGGAGACTTTGGCATGCTAACCGAATTCAGTTACGCCAACCGGCAAGCAGCTTACCTTGGTGAAAAGCTGACAAGCGGTGGCACCATCACGGCCATAGATACAGAAACTGGCATTATTGAGCTCGAACTTTTTATTCTGAATGAACAGAATGAAGTGATTACGCCAGGCAACGGCGTAGTCGCTCTTTCGAGCTAGTTCAAACGTCTAGTTTGTATATGCGTCGAACATTGTCCCCAAGGACCTTCTTCCTCACTGGCGCGGACAGAACGTTGGCGTAGCTCGTCAGGTCATCGACCCATGTGTGGGGATGATCCGGATGCGGGTAGTCAGTCGCCCACATAAAGCAGTCGGCACCAACATGCTCAATCACATGCGGCGCAGCCGTCTCATCAGGATCACCTGAGATAAAACACTGCTGACGAAATAACTCTGTCGCGCTAGTACGCTGTATATTCAAAGATTCCGAGAATGCATCCATGCGGTCGAGCATCGCCCCGATCCAACCTGAGCCTGCTTCCAACACACCCAGTCTTAAGCCGGGAAAACGCTCCAACGTCCCTAGCGAAAAGAACGATATCAAAGCTTGCTGCACAATCGCACGCAACCAAATCGCTTCACCCCAAGCACGACCTTGCCGAGGCCAATCAAATATACCGGCGGCGGCGGCGTGCGGCGTAAACGTCGGGTGAATCGCAAACGGCACGTCCAGTTCGCAGCACTTTTCGAACAAACGATCGTGTGCAGCGTCGCCGTGAATGACACGATTATGGTTGAAGGGATTTACCCAAGCGCCTTTACAACCATCTTTTACAGCGCGCTCAAGTTCAGCAGCTGAACCTTCCACATCAAGCAAAGTTAGCTGCGCTATGGGAACGAGTTTGCCTTGACTGTCTCGGCAGAAGTCGGCAATCCAACGATTGTAGGCGCGGCAGTACGCCAAGCTTAGCTCTGGATCTGTTAATTCGACCTCCCACAGTAGTCCGATCGTTGGATATAGTAAGGTCGCATCGAGGTTTTCTTGCGCCAAAAGATCTATGCGTTGGCCTGGGTCACAAGACCCAAACGGCATATTGTCGGCATAGCGACGGTCAGGACTTGGTTTTTGATCTTCCTCTCCCATCGCCCCCAAAAGTCCAAGAGAGCCACGACGAGATCGCTGCGAAGGCTTCTGATCGATTTCTAGATACTCAAAGCCATCATCGTCGACTCTTATTCGCAGTGCCCGTGGTCTGAACTTCTCTTCCAAGTAGTCTTCCCAAAGATTTGGCGGCTCAAGAATGTGACCGTCCGCATCTATCGTGCCATCAAAAGGAAAGCGCTTGATTTCATATGACAAACTTCACCCCCACTTTTTTCGATTCCGTTCGATGAACGGTTATTGGTCCAATGCTCGCGCCGTCTTGAAGTCTGGCTCTCGCTTTTCTAAAAACGCAGCGATCGCCTCTTTGTGTTCATTTGACGCGTAACACTCAGCTAATGCCTCACCTTCACGCTTTTGGATCAACTTAATGTCTGTTTCTGTGGCGTTTTGGGTCAGGAGCTGTTTGATCTGCAGTAAAGCTGAGCGTGGGTTTTCGCCCATCGCTCGAGCAACAGCACAGGCTTCATCCAAAAGCTCTCCATCGGCGGCAACTTTATCCACTAAACCGATTTCGAGTGCTTCAGCGCCTGTTAGGGTCCTACCGGTCAACATCAGCTCGCTGGCAACACCGAATCCAAGTCTCGCGGTTAAAAAATGTGAGCTAGCAAGCTCTGGCACTAAACCCATTTTTACAAACCGCACGGAGATCTTGGCGGATTCTGAAGCAAACAGATAATCCATAGGCAAGACCTGTGTGACGCCGAGACCTATCGCAGCCCCATTAATTGCCGCGACGACAGGTTTCGACTGGCGCATCAGATTAACCCAATCACCGGCGCCACCGCCTTCTGTCACATCCTCGCCATCCGCCTGCGCTTTGAAGACAGCCTCGATATCGGCGCCAGCGCAAAAGCCCCGGCCAGCACCCGTCAACACGATGGCATTGACATCGTCATCCGCATTTGCCGCTTTCACCGCCGCATTTAGCTCGCCACCCATTCGGTAGGTCCACGCGTTGAGTCGTTCCGGGCGGTTCATTGTAATGACACAAACCGAATCGATATTCTCTGTTAAAATAGTCTCGTAACTCATTGTTTATTCTCCGTATATAGATTCATCAAACGAGGTTAATGCGGAGTCCGCACAGCTCTATCTGATGTTCAGAAAGGGCCGCGTTAATCCCTTTGGCCGCCGCGATAATGGCTTGCCTGTCATTTGTTGCGACATCAATGGCACTGAGTCCTTCCGGGCGGCCATCGCTAATGGATACAAAGCGTAACTCTGCATTTTCCAGCTGTACCGTTAGGCCATCTAGCTCAATTTCGGCTATTTCTGCCCAACGTCTGGCAACTTCAGCTGGGTCGTCACATTGGATCTCCGCGCCGACAATCCCCACTACCCGTTCGGTCTGCTTGGCGCGCTGCCAATTGGGCCCCGCTGGATGCCAAGGCCCATCTTCATCGTGGGCGTTATCACCTAACTGTTCGTCGATCTCAAAAAAGGTGCCACCGGTATCTTTTGGGTGGAGTTGCATGATTCGGTACTCTCTTCCATCGTGGTCCGTAACCAGCCTCACGCCCAACTCCTGCACACGGGCCCGTCTTGGATCATGGTCATTACACTGCGTGATAACCATGTAACCCCCATCGCCGCCGCGACGTTCCAAGTAACGCCCACCAGCAGTTTCTGTTTCAACAGGGGCTACGACTTCGAGAAGTTGATTGCCAATAGGGAAAAGTGCATTTTCTAAGCCGTAAGTCGCGACGCCTGGATCCCGATAGCAAACAGCAACACCGAGCACATCAATGATGTCTTTTTCTACAGGCGCAAGCTCACGCGCCACTAAAGCAATTTGTCTAAGCCTGAGCCACATTTTTCTCTCCCCAGAGTTTCCGGTCGTCAGCAGACACCACGACTAGATCATTTTGTGAGCGCCTAATTAGACACCCGATCAGCCTTGGCGTCGAGCGCGCGTCGGATCTCTTGAAACCGCTCCCGTGTCACACCATACCGAGTCGCAAGGTACAGCCAGACGATGTTAAACGCCGGGACTATATAGGCGTCCAGCACACCGATCTTGAGCACCATCTCATCCGTAACTTCCTCTTTACCTGCAGCTTCCGGCAGTCCAACAACGAAATCGATCAACAAACCAGCTATCAGTATGCCACCAGCCGTTGTCACTTTGCCTGAGAAAGTTATTGCTGAGTTAAACACCCCCTCTTGACGCAAACCCGTGTGGTATTCCTGCACATCGACGGTGTCTGCCACCATAGACGCGAACATTATCAAACCAATTGTGCCGAAGTAACTCAAAACAACTGTGTTGCCGACTAGAATAACCAACAATTCATTTGTGCCATTTAGGGGGGCGACGCCTAACAACCTCAATGTCACCGGAACTGCAGTAAGCACGATTATGGCCAAGGCACATGTAACAAGGAGATACTTTTTATCAAACCGTCTCTGCACCGGTAGTACCGTTAAAAAGGCAAGGAGCCCACCAAAAAAAGAAAACGCCATCCAACGTAGCGCTTCCCCCGTCAGTCCCCAAAAGTATGTATTGACGTAAAGTTGCATTGCTTGATTTGTTCCGCCAATTACTCCGCTGGCCAGAACAGCAAAGAATAGGATTCGGAAGTCCTGATTTCCAAACGCTGCCATTAGCTCTTGGCGAACTGCGACAAGGCTGAACCGCCGATGTTCAGCTTGTGGCTGTGGCAAGTACCTAACTTGATCGAGTGTTAACCAAGTTGTCAGAAATCCAGTTAATAGGACGGTGATGGCAAGTAACGCGGCAAATGTTTGATAGCTGTCGGGGTTTAACTGGCCTTGCGGATATTCGTCGGTAGCCGCGAACGCGACTGTATAGATCGTAAACGTAAAGCCGATGCCAAAGATCCAACCGACCGCAAAACGCCACGCAAGAAGCTCACTCCGTTCGTTGTAGTTGTCGCTCATTTCGGCAAAGAGTGCGTTCCACGGAATGGCGTAGAACGTGAACAAGAAACGTGTACCCACGGAAAAACAAACCAACCAGAAGAATAAGCTCAGATCAGCCAACGCTGGCGGTGAGAACAGCGCATACAAACACAAAGTGAAGGGTAACAAGGCCGCAAACATCAATGGGTGACGACGCCCTAACCGATGCCTAAAGTTGTCCGAGAACGAACCTACCAACGGGTCGCTCACCGCATCGACAACTAACGCGATACCAAGCGCAACTGAAGCGTAGAACGCAGGCAAACCCAGCACCTGATTGTAGTAAAGCAACAAAAAGCTCTGGAAAGCGAGCTCTTTCAACGCGCCAGGAACAATGCCTACACCCTGGCTGATTTTCGTGCCGAACCCTATCGGTTCGACACGTCGCTCAGATCGGACAAATTGAGTTGAGCTGATCGTTAGCTGCCACTGGTTGGGATCTCGTTAAATGGGATCCCCTTATCAGCACGAAGGTCCTCTGGTAGACCCAACACTCTTTCACCGATGATATTGCGCAAAATTTGATCGGTCCCGCCTTCAATGCGCACTGCCGGTGACCGCATCAACATAGCTTGAAATCGACCCGCGCCTTCCGCAACTTCAGGATCGACTAGCGCTCCGCCTTGGCCTTGCAGGTCGATGGCAAATTTCGCGATATCTTGCATCATATTACCGGCCACGAGCTTGCCGATAGAGTTTTCGGGACCAGGCATATCACCTTTTGATAGGGTTGTGATCATGCGATTGGCGTTGTTCTTCAAACCGGATGCCTTCACATACCAGTCTGCCAACCTAGCTTGAACATTTGCATCATCTATTGCGGGTTCACCTCTTAACTTCAACTTAGATGCGAGTTCGTGAATTTCCGGGAAACCTGTCGTGATACCGCCACCAATCGCCATGCGCTCATTCATCAACGTGGTGATGGAAACCCGCCAACCCTCGCCGACTTCACCAAGTCGCTGATCATCAGGGATGCGCACATTATCAAAATAGACCTCATTGAACTCACTGTTGCCGGTGGCTTGTTTGATAGGGACTACGCTGACGCCTGGGGACTTCATGTCGATGAAAAACATCGTCAATCCCTTATGTTTGGCGACCTCAGGGTCACTTCGTGTGATCAGGATCCCGTAATCAGAATGTTGGGCTCCAGATGTCCAGATCTTCTGCCCATTGATAACCCACTCATCGCCATCTTTTTGTGCTCGCGTCCGCAGACCGGCGAGATCTGAGCCGCCATGTGGCTCCGAAAACATCTGACACCAGACTTCTTCACCACTGGCAAGTTTAGGTAGATACCGTGCCTTATGCTCCTCGCCTGCATACGCCATCATGGTTGGAGCACACATGCCTTGGCCGATGATGAAAGTACCTGATAGCTTGCTGTAGATACCTTCTTCCTGTCCCCAGATAACGTTTTCAATCGGTGTCGCGCCGCGACCACCGTATTCCTGCGGCCACAGAAGACACGCCCACCCATTGTCGGCCTTGGCTTTCTGCCACTTCTTAGCCTCTTCGAGAGTGTTATAGGCGCCCGTGTTGGTGTTACCGAAGCCACTTTTCTGCAGTGACTCTTGTAGGTATTGAGGCGCATGCTCGTCGATAAACGCTCGTACTTCAGCACGGAACGCAGCCTCTTCTTTCGTATCACTAAAATCCATAACTAATCCTCTATTTCCCTGGTTTAGGCTGCATCTGGTAACGCGCGAACAAGCTTTTCTTCCCACTCGCTCAAAGCACCAAGCTCTAGAGCCATATAGTTCGCTCGGCGATAGTAGAGATGGCAATCAAATTCCCAGGTAAATCCCATCCCGCCGTGGACCTGAATGTTATCCCGTGCGCACAATTGTGATGCTTGGGTTGATCCAACTCGCGCAGTTGCTGCTGCTAACGCCAAATCAGGCGCATCGTTTTCCAGTGCCCACGCGGCGTAGTAACAATTGTTTTCGGCGAGCTTCATCGCGACATACATATCGGCCAACATGTGCTTAATAGCCTGGAAAGAACCGATCGCTCGACCAAAGGCAAAACGCTCGTGCGCATATGCGACCCCCATGTTCAACGCACTTTGGGCCAACCCTAACTGTTCGAAGGCATACAAAACCGCTGCACGCGCCTGTAACGCTTCCAAGGCAGTCCAATCGGTGTTCGCTAACGGAGTGCAGGGTGCAGCGTCGAATTGGACTTCCGCAGTGTCTCGTGTCAAATCCACGCTATCGACAGCTCTGGCTATAACACCCGTCCCTGTCTCAACCAAATACAACCCAACAACATCATTTTCTGTTGCAACCACAACAAAAAGGTTCGCCAAATTACCGTCGGAGACGATGATCTTTGTACCCGTTAAAAGTCCATCGTGCACCGTTGTGGCAACGTCTGATGCTCGCAACTGTGAAAGGGATTCCGCCGCGGCAAGAGCGCCTCTAGTCTCGCCAGTAGCAATTTTCGGTAGCCACTGCGCTTTCTGTGCCTCGCTGCCAAACTGAAGGAGTGCTTCGGTCAGCAGATAAACAGTCGATCCAAAGGGTATGGCCGCCAAGTGCGCCCCAACCTGCTGCGCAACTAAACAAAGCTCCAGGTAGCCCGCACCCGTACCGCCATACTGCTCGGGTATTGCCGTGCCGAGGAGGCCCATATCAGCCAAACCCTGCCAAACGCCTGGACTAAATTTGGTATCGCCGTCGAGGGCTTCCCGGACAACACTTGGATTGGAATTTTCATCCAGAAAACGTTGGACTTGGTCTGCCAACAATTTCTGATCATCTGAGAAATCGAAATTCATTTTTTCCTCTTCTTTTTCTACTTCATTGCAGGTTGGATAGATTGCAGGCACATTAAATCCAATTTTCTCATGCATCACCAGGAAGAGTCTCATGACCACGTCATCACTATTTCCCAATATTTCAAATCGTCGAGTCGCGACCAATGGCATAGAGCTCAATATCGCTGAACAGGGTCAGGGTCCGCTTGTACTCATGTGCCACGGTTTCCCCGAGTCCTGGTATTCCTGGCGGCATCAGTTCGCTGCTTTAGCTGGCGCGGGTTTTCACGCCGTGGCCCCTGATATGCGCGGTTATGGCGATTCAGACAAACCCCATGAAGCGAACGCCTACAACCAAGTCGAAGTCGTGAATGACGTCATCGGTCTCATACCTGCGCTGGGATATGAGACAGCAATCGTGCTGGGGCATGACTGGGGCGGACCAACAGCATGGGGTGCTGCACTCCATCACCCGGACAAGGTCACAGCAGTAGGAGTTTTGTCAGTACCCTTTAGCCCGCGAGCGCCTACGCCGCCGCTCGATACGCTTAGGACAGTTTTCAAGGATCGCTTTTTCTATCAACTCTATTTTCAGGCTGAAGGCGTCGCTGAGGCAGAACTTGAAGCTGACGTGCGACTGGCATTGATCAAGTTCTATCACATGGCAAGCGGAGAGATGGATGTAAGCACATTGATGCCAGACAAACCCGCGGATGCAGACCTTTTGCCAGACTTAGTGCTACCTGACCAGCTGGGTGCTTGGATATCGGATGCAGATCTAGATTTTTATGTCGGCGAATTCGCGCGCAGCGGATTTCGAGGACCCTTGAACTACTATCGAAACCACAATCTAACCTGGGAACTCACAGCCGGTGCCCCAACAACGATTACGCAGCCCGCTCTGTTCGTAGCCGGTGACAAAGACGGCGTCATCGCGATGGCCGGTCCAGCTCTGGAAAACATGCCAAATCACGTAACAGACCTGAGGACCAATGCCCTAATTCCCGGCATAGGCCATTGGACACAACAAGAAGCGCCTGAGGCAGTCAACGACTACCTCTTGAAGTTCTTAAGCGAAGTGAGTTAGCGCGGTGCGAACCGTTGCCCGGCATCTACACGAACGGTAGACCCATTCATCATCGCGCATTCGTAAATGGCTATCGCCATCGTCGCATATTCGTGCGGCATACCCATGCGTTTAGGAAATGCTGCATCCTTGGTCAGATTTAACGCACCTTGTTCAGGGATGCCAGCCGTGAGACCTGTATCAAACAAACTGGGCGCGATTGTCATACAGCGAATTCCGTGGGTGCCAAGATCGCGCGCCATCGTTAACGTCATGGCGGCTATTCCACCTTTTGCTGCAGTATAAGCAACCTGCCCAATCTGACCTTCAAACGCCGCGATCGACGCTGTGTTGATCATCACTCCTCGCTCGCCAACATCGTTTGGGTCGTTTTTGATCATGTGCTCGGCAATCAAACCGTTAATGTTGAACGAAGCAATAAGATTGAGGTCGATGATTCTCCTAAAGTCATCGAGTGAGTGTCGCGTACCGTCTTTTTGGACAGTTCTTTGTGCCACGCCGCCACCGGCTGTGTTCACGGAAAATTGAACGCTGCCAAGCTTGTCTACCGCTTCATCGATCACTGTGGCCATGCCATCATAATCCATCACATTACACGGCAAAAAGCTGCCGCCCAATTCGGACGCTACTTCCGCCCCGTTAGACTTTTCGAGATCGAGAATGATCACGTTACCGCCCTTCTCGACAAACTGTTCCGCCGTGGCCCGACACATACCAGATGCACCGCCAACAAATATTGCATTTGCGCCCGAGATTTCCATAATTCCCCTTATGTAGTTTTGACTAAATGGTCGTTTTGATTAAATAGTTGTTTTGATTAAATAGTCTTAAGAGATCTGGCTAGTGAAGCTCGCCAGATCAAAGTAGTCGCGCCAAGCCAAAATCTTGCCGTCGATAATTTCCATAGTCCCCATTACCGGCAACGACAAGTTTTTGCCGTCTCCCATCACGAAGTTGTCAATTCGCTCAGTAAGGACCATGTTGCCATTCTCTGCGATATTCAGAACTTCCCAATCAACACTCTGTGGCTGCATGCCGCGAATCATTTGCATAGCCTCAGCTTTACCATTCAAAGGCGCCATAGGAATGTTGTGATAGACCACATCATCTGCAAAGAGATTTTCGATGCCATCCCAATTCATATCGTTCCATGCCTTTATAAAAGCCATCACAATCTCAGAGTTAGTGCTCATCGGACCTTCCTGTGTTGAAATCTTGTGTTGTATAGAGCGAAACGTTAACGGTTTACCTTCAAGAATGCGATATGTGTCATTAGCGCGAACGAAATCTCGAAGAAGGTGATCTCGAGCAAATACATCTAAGTGCTGCCGTCCTTCTCATAACTCGATCGCTGTGCAACACTTGAATGACCAAATCACTTTTCAGGATATGTCCATGCGTGCATTGATCGCTGCGTTCTTATTGCTTACCACTAGTTCTACTTTTGCAGCTGGGGTAGACGATCTTAGTTTCTTGAAAGGTCGGTGGTCTGGGGCCTTAGGACCAGCGACGTTAGAAGAGACCTGGAATGATCCTAAGGCTGGAACAATGGTCGCAGTCGTTAGAATGTCCAGTCCAGAAGGCACCGTGTTCGTCGAACTCATTATCATCACAGAGGAAGACGATTCCCTGGTACTGCGTCTGCAACAGTTCTCCCCCGCTTATGAAAAGCTCATGGATACACATACGATGGTGATGGCGGATATCTCTGACAACTCTGTCTCTTTCACATCTGACAGCGAAACCTCGCTGACTAAACTCTCGTACACACGTGTGAGCGAAACCGAGTTCACCATAAGTGGCGAAGGTCCTCAGGGTCCGTTTACAGCGCCTCTACAGGCAGTCGCCGAGTAGCTATGCACACAACAAGGTACTAGGGGTTTAACCCTAGTACCTTGAGCGCATTGTCACGCAGGAATTTCGGCCAAACTTCGTCTTTGAACGGTACACTTTCCATATCGGTCATGATTCGTTCAAGGGTTAGTCCCATGGGAAAGTAGCCCGCGTATAAAATCTTGTCCGCACCTCGCGTGTTGGCATAGTCAATAATTTCTTGTGGGTATTGCTTCGGAGCGAATGCAGAGGTTGAGTAGTACAAGTTCGGCCATTTCAACATCAGCTTGACTGCTAAGTCTTGCCACGGCTCACAGCCGTGGCGGGTTACGAAAACAAGCTCAGGAAAGTCATACATTACTTGGTCTATACGCGCGACTTCTTGGGGCCACATTGGGAACCGGGGGCCAGGCACACCCGCACAAGAGAAGATCGGGGTACCTAACTCCACGCACTTTGCGTATATCGGGTACATCTTTGCATCATCAATACCAACTTGCGGATTGTAGCCTGCGTTGAAGGCACCAAATGATCGTACGCCGAACTCTTCATACTGGCGCACCATGTCTCGTATACCGTCCATGCCTTTGTTAGGGTCAACTGAGCCCTGACCGACAAATCGATCCGGATGGTCCTTAAGCGCTTTTCGTGAAACGTCTCCACCCACACCGATTACGCCGATCTCAACACCATATTTATCCATCTCGTTCAGCGTGATCGCGATCGGATCTTTACTACCATAGATCTCCTTCGGGACTTGTTTGAACATGTATTCAACCGGAAAGTCGAATCCTTTCGATCCGTCTTTCAATTGGTCGCGAATAAAGTCATACATCGCAAAGTCGTCGGCCGGAAAGCCAATCATGCAGTCAACCGCACCTATACCATCGGGTCTCGCCATCCTCACTCCTCCCTAAGCGCATTTTGAAACAAGTGACACATCGAATCACGGGGAATGTCTTCTCTCGATAAGGGCGATTCAATCTGTACCGGTGTAGGACCGAATTCCCTCGCAAGCGGCCGGAGCGCCTCCAAATCAAAGTTGTAAACGCTAGCCGCATTTTCGCCTAGGAGCTTTCGTCGAACGCGATCTTCTATATCACCAAAGGTTAATCGCAAAGACTCGAGGTTGTAGGGAAACGTACCCTCGTAGTGTGGGTAATCATTACCCCACATCAACTTATCTTCGCCAATGACATCGATCCCAGCCAAGTCAGCCAAACTGGGAAAACTCGCGCCATACCATATGTTGCGCCGGGCATACTCGCTGGGTTTGTCCTTCAGCACCCACTCCATCCCTTCGTAATTCATCTCGCCAATTGCGCCTCGTTTGAAACCCATATGAATCCGGTCCATCTGGCGCAGAAGATCTGGTGCCCAAGCACAACCAGATTCGGTCAAAACATATTCCAAACGCGGAAACCGCTCGAACACCCCACTCATCAATAAGTGTCGGAACCCCGCCTGGCAATAGTAGGTCACCTCCGTTATCCAGATCGCTTCGGCGACTGGGCCTTCACCATAGGATGGAGAACCTTGACCAGAGTGTTGATTGATTACTAAATCATGGTCTTGGATTGCCGCAAACACTTTATCCCAAGCCGGATCGTAAAGTGGTTTTAGCCAACCACAGTCAGGCGGGATCAGTGGTAACAAGACGCCACCCCGAAGTCCCGCTTGCGCAATAAACTCGATGTCTTTGATCGCCTCGTCTAAGTCGTTGGGTAGTATTAGACCTATACCTGCGCGGCGCGCCGGATCTTCAGCACAAAAATCGACCAGCCAGCGGTTATGTGCGCGAATTCCAGCCAAACAACGCTCATACTCCTCAGGTTTTGGTGGTTGTGCGGTAACGATGCTCTTACGATAGAACGGCGGTACAGTGTTCGGAAAAACCACTTCGCCCACAACACCCTGACCATTCTGGTCTGCTGTTCGGATGTCTAGATCCCAGTTCCGCATCTTTTTCGAACCATAGTGTTCTTGGGACGGGTTTTTATACCCTCCCCGCCAATCGTCGAAAGCTTGCTGATAGTCGCGGTCGAGATACTCTCGGTATTGGGCATGACTGCCACCCGCGTGCGTGTCTGCAGTAATCAATACGTAGGGTGATTCTTGTGACATTATTTTTCCTCGTCTTTTTTGGCTTGGGTCAATTCCCAACGCCATACAAATTCTGGGACAGACTGATCATTGAGAAACGCTGTGATCATTTCGTTGACCGCTTCAGGTTGTTCTTGTTGTACCCAGTGCGAAACTCGCGGTAGATATCGAATTGTGAAATCTTTGACATAGTCTCCAGTACCGTAAGTCGTCTCCTTTTCGAGAGCCACGTCCTCTTCACCCCACACCATCAATGTTGGTGTCTCGATCGTAGGTAAGCCCAGGTCTTTCTGGCGCTTGGCACCGCCCCCGCTCACAAGCGCCCGGTAGTAGTTAATCATCGCTGTGAGCCCGCCAGGTTGCATCGCATTGGCGCGATAAACCTCGCCGACCTCGGTAGAGAAATTTTCTTTGTCCACGGCTGAACTCTGCATGACTTTCGCCATCGCTGCCCCATCGTCCTTGCCAAACAGGTACTCCGGCAATCGGGGAAGCTGAAAAAAGAACACGTACCATGACTTTTTGAGCTGCGACCAGCTAAAACGCTGGCCCATCGTTTGCGGGTGAGGCACGTTACAGATCACCAATTTTTGTAAAGGCCGGACCTTTCGGATGGCGAAATACCAAGCGATGACCGCGCCCCAATCATGAGCAATCAAGACGATTTCTTCAGCACCGCTCGCATCTATCAGCCCGGCGACATCTTGGAGCAAGTCTTCTAACGCATAGTTACCGACACCAACTGGGCGATCAGAACGCCCATAGCCCCGTAAGTTGGGTGCCCAAGCCATATAGCCCAAGTCGGCAAGCATCGGCAGCTGGAAGCGCCAGGAGAAGCTGTGCTCCGGGAATCCATGCAAGCAAAGTGCGAGTTTGCTGCTTTGTGGGTCACCAGCCGTATCCACTTCGAATTCAAGTCCATTAGCGGTAACAAACTGTGTCGTGATTCGAGCATCCCGCAGATGCACAGGAACCACCGAAGGTGCTCGCTCTGATGCCACTTTCTTGTTCATTCAACACGCACCATGTTTTGCTCCAGCCCACTTTTCTATACTCTTGAAGCTTACTCCTAAGCCAATATGTGTCGCTACTGTGAACAACCCAACCACAAGCCCTGTCCATGAGATACCAGACGATACGCTCGCGGCGATCGACTATTGTTATGAACAAGGATGGACGGACGGACTGCCAGTTGTGCCGCCGGAACGAAGCCGAGTCGAGGCTATGGTAGCGATGGAGGGTCGGCCTCCAGAAACCATACTTGCTACACATCCGGCCACAGGGTTGGAACTTTCCATCCACGCCGCGGGAGTAAATGCGGTGATGGCTGGATGCTTACCCGAGTACTTCCCGATAATAGTGGCCGCATTCGAGGCAATGGACAAAAAACCGTTTACCTTCCATGGCAGCTCGGCAAGTACAGGCGGCTCTGCTCCCTTACTGATTGTGAGCGGGCCGGTCGTTGACGAGATTGGTATGAATGCAGGCGTCAATCTCTTTGGTCCTGGTAATCGAGCCAACGCCACCATAGGGCGAGCTGTCCGTTTGATCATTCTCAACGTCTTCAAGATGACACCAGGAATCGCTGACAAGTCCACGCAAGGGCATCCTGGCAAATATAGTTTTTGTATCGCCGAACGCGCGGACGCCAATCCATGGCCTGGGTTAAACGAGGAGCTGGATTATGGCCCGGACATATCATGTGTTGTGACCTACGCAGGGGCTGGCTTCTGTAACGTTGAGAATCACGGCGCGAACAAACCTGAGGGCATACTCACTAGTATGGCCGATAGCATGGCAAATCTCGGCTGCCTCACTTTTGGTCAGAGCGTCATCGTCTTGTCCCCCGAGCATGCACGTATCATTGCAGATGCCGGATGGAGTAAAAGCGATGTGCAAAGCTACCTCTATGAAAACGCGCAACGCGACGTTGCCGCCCTAAAGGATATCGGCAAATATTATGCGCGAGAACACGAATTTCAGAAGACCGAAGAAGTCCACCGGGGTTACGGACCGGCAGACATACTAGTTACTGTCGGTGGCGGAGATGCAGGTGGACACAGCGCTTTTATCCCGTCTTGGAGTCGGGGACGTGGATCAATCATGCAGCATCAAGCCATTGGCGTATGCATCGATTGCTAACCGAACTTAGTTAAAGGAATCTAGGAGAATCACATGGAACTATTTGATCCAACCGCACCAGGTCAGGAACAAGTACGAACACGTGCCCCTGCCCTCGCGAATCTCGACGATCTAACGATTGGCTTGTTGTCGAATGGCAAAGCAAAGGCTGATGTACTTATCCGTGCGACCGCGCAACGGTTGATTAACCGTTTTGGCGGCAAATACCTCGACGTTAAATTCAAAAAGCATGCTAGCGAACCTGCGTCGACTGAGCTGTTAACTAATCTATCTCATGAGTGCGACTATCTCATCACTGCCGCTGGTGACTGAGGCAGTTGCTCTACGTGCAGTGTGCATGATGGAATTTTGTTTGAGCAACTCGGTAAGCGGGCTGTCGTCCTTTGTACAACCCCGTTTGAAGTCACATCAAAGAATATTGCCCGTGTCTTGGGCCTTGCCGACTATCCATTCGCCTCTCTTGAACATCCGTTAGGATCGAGAACTCAAGAAGAAATTGAAGCACGGGCTGACGTTGCAGCAGAGCGGGCAATCGAGATTCTAACCTCGTAAGTCGCCACGACTTCCGGCACTAACGTCGGATTGGGTTCATGCCGTCCCAGTTGGCGCCAGCAGCAGCGATCTCGGCGAAACGTGCTTCGGTGTTCGGGTTTTTCGTCACAACCTCAAGCATGCAGCCGAGCATCGAGCGTGTGTCGAAGTACGCAAAATCTACGGGGCCAACAGAAGCAGAGTTCGCTGCCGGATAGCCCAGGTTAGCAAAATACGCAATGTCGTCTGGCACGCTATCTGACCAAACGCACATGTGATGAAAACCGGTACCGTGAGTCACACTATCACGATAGGCACATTGATCTACTAAGGGTTGAATCAGCTCGATCTGCATCGGTCCGTTCTGGGCTAGCGCGACAATCATTTCAAGTTCTGCGGGTTGTCCGTGGTAACGCACGTCACTGAACAAGTTACGATATTCAGTCACAAAAAAAGGGCCTATCCCTAGCTCCGTTGACCATCGGTGAATAGAAGCCTCGACATCATCAACCACCCACGCATTCTGAAAAAACTGTCTGTGCAAAGGGTTTGTTTGCTGCAACACAGTCTGCTCCCAACCATTAACGATAGGCTATCTTGACGAAAACGTCCCCGAGATCACAGCAAAACAAGAGGCAAGTCACAAAGCAGCCTTATTTATCGACTTATGATGGGATGACAAATCTCCCGTGAAATGGCAATGGACGCTCAACCGAAGTACAAAGGACTGCAAAAGCTAGAACCCCAGCACCTAACGGTGGGGATGTACATTGCCCAGCTCGATCGGGATTGGGCTGAAACAGACTTTGCTTTGCAAGGTTTCTACGTTCGAACACAGCAAGCCATAGAGCGATTAGCGGCCAAGCACAGCTTTGTCTACGTCGACCCTCGTCGTTACGACTCAAAGATGGGAGAAGTGAAGCTACACGCTGTAGGCAAGCGGAACGGCAAGAGTCCCTCACGCGGCAAGCTCTCCGCTCGTGAGCGGTTGCAGCCGAAAAAACCTCGCATCTATGACGATAGCGTCACAACCGCAGAAGAGTTTGTCACGGCAGAAACGACGCTGGAACAAGCGGAGCAGGTTCTGCAGGACTGTGTAGTCAAGTTGCAATCAAACGGCGGCTTCGACGTTGATGCAATTGAAGCGGCCATCACACCCCTGGTCGAATCCGTAATGCGTAACCACACGGCGTTAGCCGCACTCGCCCGGATGCGCAAGACCGACGATTACCTCTACTCCCACGCAATTTCATGTTCAGTCTGGGGTGCGGTCATAGGTCGCCAACTAGGCTTGCCACCAAAAGACATTAACGCGTTGGCGACAACTTGCGCGGTGATGGACATTGGTAAAACCAAAATTCCTATTGAGCTATTGAATGCTCCTCGAGAGCCAAGCGAGGACGAATGGGAGGCACTCCGTGGACACGTGAACACAAGTGTCGAAATCTTAAGCGAGCAAGGCTTGAACGATCACCGCGTTCTCACTGCCATTCAAACACACCACGAGCGGCACGATGGCAGCGGCTATCCAGAGGGTTTAGCGGGTAACAAAATCCCGGCATTTGGCCGCATTGCCGGTCTTGTAGATACGTACGACGCAATGATTTCCGACAGACCTTATGCAGAAGCTCTGAGCTCATACCAAGCGATACAGGAAATTCATCGAGGCGCCGACACGCTTTTCCAAGCAGAACTCGTAGAATTTTTTATCAAAGCGATAGGCGTCTTTCCAGTTGGATCGATCGTTGAACTCAATACGGGCGAAGTGGGTGTCGTAGTCTCGCAATCCGCAAACAATCGGTTGAAACCAAAAGTAATGCTCATACTTGAAGCCGACAAGAGCAAACGTGCCCATCTAGTTGTCATCGACCTTTCGATCCAACAGACAGATACAAGTCAGCCGCTGCAGTGGTGGATCACGAAGGAACTACCCGTCAATGCTTACGGCATAGATCCACAAGAATACTTTCTTGCCTAGCATGTCTTCCCTGGCCAAAAAGGCAGAAAGCTCGCTTCTCGAAGTCATTCGCGAAGCGATTAACTCATGCCAAGGTAAGAGCGCCATGATGGTGGTTTCTCTAACGAACCTATCAACGATATCGGCAGAAACAACACGGGCGACCAAGAGCGACGTAATTGACCTCTTCATTGCCTCAAGCCAAGCAATTCTACGACCAAGCGATGCGCTCATAGTCGTTAGCGAGGACAAGCTCGTACTCGTACTTGATAATTTGATTGACACAAATCATGTCAGACTTGCAGGAATGAAACTGGCTCGAGTATTCACAACCCCCATTGAGCTGGATTTGCAAACCATCAAGTTGGAAGTCTTCTGTGGCATCGTCTATTTGGCTAGGCAAATCTCAAGCATTGACGCACTCGATGTAGTTTATGCAAAAGCTGAAGCCGCCCTACAGACCGCAATTGAATTCGACAACGCACAACAAGCTGGCGAAAACTTTCACTTTCATGTGGCAATGGCCGACGACGCTGCCGACATGGACGAACATTGGCAGATAAGCCAAGACCTACGCCATGCCATCGCCGAACACCACATCTCAATGGACTATCAACCCAAGGTAGACCTTAAGACTGGGGTGGTTACCGGCGCTGAGGCGCTAGTCAGATGGCGTTATAACGGCGAGGTTCGACCACCGCTGTCGTACTTAACCGCGCTGCAATCCGATTTGATGTGGGAACTTACGCAATACTGCTTTCGCTCAGTCCTACGCGACATAAACGACTACGGACTGGACCTGCCGGTTTCACTCAACCTCGATCCAAGCTGCCTGCACGAACCCGACCTTCAGTACTTTTTCGATCGAGAGGCTACTTTTTGGGGTGTCGATCATGACCGGATAACATTTGAGATTACAGACGCTAAAGACGTCTTTAATCACGCCGTGATTAGGGAGAACATTCAAGGTCTTCGCGCACATGGATTCAATATTTGCATAGATGACTTTGGCACCGGACACGCGGGTTTGCAGAGGCTACATGATCTACCGGCGGACGAGGTCAAAATTCACGGCACCTTATGCGGCAACATTCTCACAGAGCCTGACAACCAACTGATCACAAAAAATATCATCGAGCTCGCCAACAGTATGAATATCACGACGGTCGCACTCAGCGTCGAAGATGGCGAAACATTAAAACGACTCGGAGAATGGGGATGCCAGCTCGGCCAGGGATTCTATCTCGGGGCGCCGATTCCGATCGAACAACTTACGGAACTTGCCCAATAAGTCGCAGCTCGGACCACTCTTTTGGCTAGACCGCCTCACCCTTAACAAGTATCCGCACCAACTCATCAATCCGGCAAGGCTTAGACAGCATTTCTACCCCATGCGGCATTAGACCATCCAGCGCGTTGAGATTGCCACTCATCAAAATACAGCGAAGATCTTTCCGAATCTTGAGCGCCATAGCGATAAATTCAATACCATCGATATCTTCGTTCAGGCTGTAATCGACCAGCAAAGTAGAAATGTTCGGATGACTCTCAAGCCGATTGATTGCAGAGCTCGAGTTCACTGCGCTGAAACACTCACAGTCATGCATCTTTAACGCTCGTACAATCAAATCCCCGAGTGTTGGATCGTCATCGAGAACAAGCACGACGCCCTGGTTGATCATTCTTCACTATCAACACTTGTTGATGAGTGTTCCTGCCCCGCTGGTTGTTCCGAAAGTTCTGCCATCAACCCACTCAAACTGGCCTGGACGACATCCGTCAAACGTACAATTTCCGATAAACCCGGTTCGAGATCCCGGTTGTGTTGAAGAATTTCAGCTTGTAGCCGAATAGAGGCAACGTGAGTGACGAGATTATGGATCGTGGTTGCCGCCTCAGCGTTAGACATCGACCAGAGAATTCCTGATCGCATAACTGACGATTTCTGAGTTGGACTGCACGCCAAGCTTTTCCAGCAATCTCTTTCGATAGGTACTGATGGTTTTCACACTCAAATTCATTTCACGGGCGATTTCCGAAACTCCGACTCCAGCCACCAAGCGCTCCATAACTTGGTATTCGCGGTTGGAAAGGCTTTCATGTGGTTTCAAACGCTCAGAGCTTTCACCCGTCACATGCGCTGCCAGATCGGGACTGAGCACCATCCGCCCTTCTGAGACTGTGTGGATACCCGTAATAACTTCCTTCAAAGAACAACTCTTGTGCAGGTAGCCGGAGGCCCCCTGCTTGACTAATCGACCAACAAATTGGTCCGCTGGGTGCGCTGAAAGAATGAGAATCGCCGTATCCGGGTGACGGCGTGCGACTTGCAGAACCAAGTCCGCGCCACCACGCCCAGGCATCGTCAGATCCAGGAGAAGTACATCAATACTCATATCCTGCAGTTTTTGCATACACTCTTGCGTTGACCCCGCTTGATCGACGACATCAATGCCTGATTGATTGAGTCCGACGGCGAGCGTCTCTCGAAAGACCGCGTGGTCATCTACCAGCATGACCCGACAGTGATCCATCTGTTGTTCCTATTGCTACTTAGTAAGAGAACTGCAGCTGATGCTAAGCCACAATCGATGTTTGTACCAGACGCAAAGATCGTCTACAAAGGACTATAGGTCTAAAACAGGGAGATAGAATGAGCCAGCGATCAATCCGAGTGTGTAGCCAGCGTCTGTTTGCCAGCGCGTTGTTGCTTCTAAGCGTCTCAACATACGCTGAAGAGAGCTTTGATATTGGGCTAGCCATTCAGCAAAACAATCGCCTGGTTCCAGATATCACCTACTTAACTGCAGACAACCATGAATCGAAGCTGGATGTGATTGGACCTCGTCCGGGCGGGGCCGCACGGCCAGTTTTACTCTACATCCATGGAGGCGGTTGGGTCGGTGGCTCTAAAGACCGGATGTACCTTCATTTTATCCCCTATCTCCAAATGGGCATGGCTGTGGTTAACGTCGGCTATCGGCTAGGGAACGTAGCACTCGCACCCGCGGCCGTCGAAGATGCGAGATGTGCACTTCGGTGGGTTTACACCAACGCCGAGGCTTATGGTTTAGACACCTCTAAAATCGTCGTCAGCGGCCACTCGGCAGGTGGCCACCTCAGCCTAACGACTGGGATGCTCCCGGCAGACGCCGGTCTGGATGGCAGATGCCCTGTACGCGTGCCGCCTGCGGATGGTGCGTTCCCAGAAATGCCGGTCGCAGCGATTGTGAACTGGTTTGGGATTACAGATGTTGGCGACCTTGTTAGAGGACCAAACGCGAAGACTTATGCGATGGCTTGGATGGGCGCACAAACCAATTGGCAAGAGATCTCAGACCGTGTCTCTCCAATTAATTACGTCCATAAAGATCTTCCTCCGATACTGACCATCCATGGTGATGCAGATCCCATCGTGCCTTATGCGCACGCGACAAATCTACATAAAGCACTGAAGAAAAAAGGAGTCGTTGAATCACTGCATACAATTCCAGGCGGCGGCCACGGTGGCTTCTCACTCGAACAAAACATCGGAACCATGAACGTGATACGCGAATTTCTCACAGGACAGAACGTACTCTAGATAGACTTCGTAATGCCCCCCCTATCTTTCCGTCCAAGACTTATGGGTGACTTTTGGTCAACAAGACGCCGTCAAAGGTGTCTCGTTCGACCTCGATCAAGGTGAGACCCTGGCATTAGTTGGAGAGTCCGGTTCCGGCAAGTCAGCAACCGCCCTCTCCATCCTCCAACTCTTACCCTATCCCTTAGCTTCCCACCCCCAGGGACGAATTGAAGTTGCTGGCAGAAACGTCATCGAATTCGACGTCGCGGATCTACGCAGACTGCGCGGTGGCGAAATCAGTATGATTTTTCAAGAACCGATGACGTCGTTAAACCCACTGCATACTGTAGGTAAACAAATCAGTGAAACGCTTGTCGTTCACAAACGGATGACCCGCCATGCTGCACGTACCCGGGTGCTGGAACTTCTTAGCCTCGTCCAGCTACCTGATCCAGAACAAAAAATCGCGAGTTATCCACATCAGTTGTCGGGCGGGCAACGTCAGCGTGTGATGATCGCGATGGCGCTTGCGAACGAACCTAAGCTGCTCATTGCCGACGAGCCAACGACCGCGCTCGACGTCACGATCCAAGCCAACATCCTGCAACTTTTAAAACGGCTTCAGCAAGAACTCGGCATGGGTTTGCTTATGATCACCCATGACCTCGGTATCGTCCGATCAATGGCCGATCGGGTTTGTGTGATGACGGAAGGCAAGATCGTCGAGCAGGGTGACTGCGAAACAGTCTTTGATGCGCCACAACACACCTACACACAGAAACTTTTAAGTGCGGAACCTAAAGGTGTACCGCCCATCCACAACCCACACAGTCCTACGATCATGTCCACGACCGAGTTCGGCGTACGCTATGCAACAAGCAAAGGCTGGCTCGGTATGACGAAACACTTCGACGCCGTGCAGCCGATGCAACTGAAGATTCAACAAGGCCAGACAATCGGCATTGTTGGCGAGTCCGGCTCTGGTAAAACTTCCCTCGGTCTCGGGTTGCTTCGGCTCATCGAATCGCATGGTCAGCAATACTTCCAGGAAAGTGCTTTGCACGGCCTGTCACAGAAGCAGCTAAAGCCTTATCGCCGCCACATGCAGATGGTGTTCCAAGACCCATATGGAAGTTTGTCGCCTCGTATGAGCGTTCAACAGATCATCGAAGAAGGTTTACTTGTACATGAGTCTGCGCAAACTGCGAAAGAGCGCGAGGATATCGTCATCGATGCTTTAGCCAAGGTTGGTTTGGAGCCAGGGTTAAGAACTCGGTACCCACACGAATTTTCCGGTGGTCAGCGACAGAGAATCGCAATCGCCCGCACGCTGGCGCTAAGACCATCGTTTCTCGTTTTAGATGAACCCACCTCTGCGTTAGACATGTCTGTACAGGCACAAATCGTTGACCTATTGCGAGACATCCAAGAAGAGTTCCAACTCGCGTACCTATTTATCAGTCACGACCTAAAAGTTGTGAAAGCGCTATCCCACGCACCTCGTGTAACTGACCATTTTCACCGAGACGTGGTTCGGTATTTCTACTTCGTAGTTGCCTAAACTTCTGGCGGTTTTTTCAGTGCGCGTACCGCTCATCATGCCAAGCGTGCCGTAGGTTCGTAGTCCAAGACGCCGTCGCAGTTTTTCATCGGCTTCATCGAGCACCTCTTGCAGACAGGTTACTCCCCAGTTTTCCTGTTGCCGCATCCAGGGCAGGCAAAGAAAATTAGCAACGTGGCGCCGTGGATGACCTTCGCTATTGGCGCCATAGCCATGCCAGATACGCCCGTCGAAAACGAACAAAGTTCCTGCTGGCGCTGTTATCTGCATCGCCACATTACGGGGCGGTGGTTCGATTTGATACTCGGCTGGCCAACGATGACTACCAGGTACCACCCAGGTACTACCGCGCGACGGTTCAAAGTCATCTAGCAACCAGAACGCGTTACACGCTGCTGGGAAATCCGCGGTTGCAGGCACCTGACCTTGATCTCGGTGCAGAACCTGAGCCTCACTTGTCGGGCCGTGGAAAATGCCACCCGTGATGCTGGAGATCAGGAAATCCTTGCCGAGGAGAAACCCACAAAGCTCATCTACTTCATCTTTTAAGACCAAATCTAAGAACTGTGCACCCTTGTTAACCATGTTGGACAGTAACTGCTGTGGACCATCTGCTCCTGGAGGCGCTTGTTTCCCAAGCGCCCGCTCCGCAGTTGCTTGGGCGGCTAACGATGTGCGCAGATTCTCAAGCTCTACATCAGCCAACGTATTTTCTAGGAGACAAAGTCCGTAAACGGATAAATCACTTTTCGCTTGTACGAGATCTCTCGTCAACGCGGGCACAGGCAGTACCTCAGGGGGATCGAGCTTTGGCGATGCCTCGTAGCGGGTCTGCCGGCGCGCAGCAGGTTTGATGTTCACTCTGTCTCCTTGCACCTTTTTCCCTTTATTCTGACCTTCTTCGTTTTGCCCTTCTCTACTTTGCCTTCCCATCTCCTGCCCTTCCATGTCTTGCCCCTCTGTCATTTTCTTCCCCCGACTTTTGTATACGTTTCGTAGTAACGGTCTAGACGCTAGGCTGCGAGCAACGATATTACGGCTGGCATATCACTGCCACACAATCGCCAATGAGCATCACTCGAAACGTGCCAAACTTCGCCGGTATCTGTACCTACATATACCGCACCGATGTCTTCTGGGTCAGCAATCAGACCGTGAAAATTCGCTTCCGAGGGTGAATGGCTTTCATCTCCCAGGGAACGCCAACTCTCCCCCTGATCATCTGAGCGGAACAACATAGCACCGGCGCCACCTTCTTCTTTGTAATGTGAAAAAGCTGTTGGGGCACTCGCTACGGTTAACCCACCGGAGTCGATACACATCGGCCGAGAGTATCTTGGTGTTATTCCAGCCCACTTATAATGCCAGGTAGCGCCAAAGTCGTCAGACCGCAGCACACCTGCATTACCTTCAATCATTTCCGCGACACCATCCAACCGCCCATACCCGGTCGAAGCAAACACAACGTTCGGGTCGCTCGGATGCTGGAAGAGCATGTGCAAATCGGGATTGTCACCAGGCAGAACCATCGACCATGTCTCGCCGCCATCCTCCGATCGCATAATGCCGCCAACCTCAACACCAACTAACATTTGATCAGGATCATCACGATGGATGACCAGCGCCCGGGCGCGACCTGGAAGAATGGGATCAACTGGGATGCACCAACTATCTTGCTCTGGTGCGTTGTTGAAAGCGATGACGTCGTTCCAACTATCACCAACATCGTCGGAGAAATATAATCCCGCTGGTTGTGTACTCACCCAAATACGGTTGCCTGAGGCGCGGACCTGCCAAACTTCCGACTCTGCGAAGCCGACGAGTTTCCAGCTCCCTCCGGAGTCACCAGAACGGTAAAGTCCTGCTGCGGAACCGACAAAAATGTGGTCCGCAATTCTGACGACCTCTTTAACCCCCCGGCAATCAAGCAGCCGCTCGCCATCCTCGACACGAAAAACACCCCGGCTCGTTCCTGCAATCAATTCCATACAAAGTCCTCCCGTTATGCAAATTGTAAGAGCAATCCAGACTTTTGTCTCCGCGTGCAACGCGCGCACTTTAAAAGCAATGTGGTTAGAATCGAGCATAATCATGTAGATCCGACCCACAGGCTGAATTCCCCTGAAGGAATTCATCACTAAATTTTAAGCACCATGTACGAATACAATAGAATTCTCTTGCCGCCAACCATTGATCCTAGCGGCGACGCCTCATTCATTGATGAGATCCCCAAGGATGCCATATGGGGTTCTTTTATGGCGCTGTTTGGGATGGCCAACAACGAGCGTATTGTCGTCACGAATCAACAGCTCTCAACGCAAATTCCGCAAGAAAGTGTCGTCGAACAATTTTCTATGGCAGCAACAACGCGTCCAGCGAAATTCGTTCCACTAACTACGGAGGGACTCTACGTTATCCGTACATTCAACGTGCATTCGGAACATGTCGACGAATTTGTTGAACTGTCGCAAAGCGCATGGACAACATTCGAAACCGATGGCGAGTTCGCAGCTGGGGCCCAGGGTCTCTTTCGGCCACAGATTGAACGAAACGGCTTAGTACCGATGCAACTTTTTACTTGGTATGACGGACTGAGTTCCTGGGAGCGATCACGCGCGCCAGATGAAAATGCGCGGGATAGTTTCGCTCGACGTCGCTTACTGACCCATTCCACATCTGCTATCGCCACACGCTTGACCGAGCTTTGAGCCTAGCTGCACTGCAGACGCGTATATGACCGAGAAGGCGATATGGAAGCCATAGCACTCATTGGCATCGGGCTCATCAGTGGCCTCTTGGGCGGCATGCTCGGTATTGGGGGTGGTGTTGTGATTGTGCCCGCACTAATTTTTGCCTACGAACTTTCTGGTGTCCACGTAACTTCAGACATCACGGTTATCGCTGTTGCCACCTCTATGTCGTGCATAATATTTACTTCTTTTTCAGCAGCTTATACGCAATATCGAGCAAACAAGGTGAGAATGGATATCGCCAAACGCCTAGTACCATTCTTTGTCCTCGGCAGCCTGCTGGCAGGCTTATCTACGCCCTATTTTGATCCTGGATTACTGAGATTGCTCATTGGCGCCTTTCTTCTGATTGTTGCGATCATCATGTTGCGCAGCTGGAAGCCAAACCCAACTCGTCAGTTTCCTGGTACGGTCGGCTCGGGCGCCACCGGACTTGTTGGTGGTTTCGTTTCTGGCACTGCGGGAATAGCAGGCGGAAATGTGATCGTCCCGACCCTCCTCTATTTCAACACACCCGTACACAACGCCACGGCAACGTCGTCCGCCATGGGGGTACTTATCGCCTTGGCAGGTGCTATCGGCTATGCGCTAGGGAGCCCAACCGAAAGCACTGATTGGATGCTCGGCTTGGTCGATCTACAAAGTTGGCTGGCGATCACGGTCGGTGCAGTTACCGCTGCCCCGATCGGCGTACGGATCGCGCACCGCGTACCTGGCGATTTGCTAAAAAAGGTTTTCGGTGCATTCCTCATCGTCGTCGCGCTAAGGATGCTCTACTCAAGCGCCAGCCTCTTCGGCTGAGCACTGGGATAACTCTCTCATCATCGCCTCGATCGCGGTAACCAAAGCGACAGGTTGATCAACCATCAGGTGGTGATGTGCGAACGGTATCTCAACCGTTGGTACGTATTGCTGCGTTGCTGTCGCAACACCTGCGGCTGTACGAGCATCCACAAACGCACTCTTACCGCCGTATATAATTGCCTTGGGTGCCTCAACAGCAACAAACTCCCGCGTATGATCTATCCACCAGTCGTTATGACCCTCTTCCTTGTCTGAGTAGACATAAGGGTCGAACTTCCATTGCCAACCCCCTGCAACTTCACGCAGCGAATGAACGGCTATGTATTCTTCTAAGCTTGGCTCAAAGCTGATTTGTTCAGGGGCTAACTTAAAACGAGCCACCCCCTCAGCTAATGTTGCAAAAGTGCGGTGTGGACGCTGCAGGTTAGGTCCATCAACTCGCGGTGTTTGTTCATCCCATTGTTCAGGGTGTGTGATTGAAGGATCGCAGGCAACAAGCCCGGCAAATGGACAGGCTGCCTCCAGCATTGCTTTGACGCCAACCACCGCGCCATAGCTATGCGTTACTAAAAAGGGACCGCTTTTGTTCTCAAACAATCCGCTCGCCTCGGCGACTGCGTTAAGCTCCTGAACTCGATTCGCGTATGTGTACCTTTCTCGGTGGCCAGAAACCCCCATCCCCGACAAGTCGATGGCTACACAGCGATATCGTTGCGCCAAGAATGGGGCAATAAAACCCCAACAGCGAGCATGTGACATGCGACCGTGCACAAACAATATACCTGGCTGACTGCGCTGCCCCCACGCGAGATAGTGGATATCACAGCCAGCAACGTCGACTGTGTGTTCACTAGGTTGCTGATAGATTTCATCAAACCAATCCGGCAGAGGCTTTGAGATCTGCGACAACAGTTGCTCAGGTGAAATCACAGATCAACGCTTTGCTGGTATGCCGTTTTGCTTGTAGATCTCGCCCTCTTTCATGACGAAAGACACTTCACCCATAACGGCGATATCGAGCAAAGGACTTCTTGGAAAAGCGACGATATCAGCGAGCTTACCTGCTTCTATCGAGCCTAATTGATCGTACACGCCGAGTAACTGTGCAGCGTTTTTGGTGGCAGTCACCAACGACTCTGCGGCAGGCATTCCGGCGTCAACCATATGCACAAACTCCCGCCAATTTTCGCCATGAGGTGGCACACCTGTGTCCGTGCCAAAGGCAATCTTCACACCTGCTTGATAAGCCTTGGCAAAAGTCTCCTTGCTCTTTGGACCGATCGCTGCCGCCTTGGGACGCACGAGCTCTGAGAAAAAACCTTCTACCTTTGCCTTTTCTGCAACATACATTCCCGCAGCTATAGTAGGCACAAACCAAGTACCCTTTTTCTTCATCAAGCGCATGACTTCTTCATTCATGAGCGTGCCGTGTTCAATCGAATCGACACCCGCGACGACGGCGCGGCGCATGCCCTCAGCTCCGTGGGCATGTGCAGCGACCTTAAAACCATAGTCTTTTGCCGTCGCGACAATCGCTTCTATTTCTGCGATCGTAAACTGAGGGTTTTCGCCGCTTTTTGCCTGACTTAATACACCCCCTGTCGCGGTAATCTTGATGAGATCCGAGCCTTCTTTGTAGCGAGTGCGAACCGCCTTTCGCCCATCTTCGACGCTGTTCACAACGCCTTCGGTTGGACCTGGATCACCACGTAACTCTGCGTTAACTCCGTTGGTAGGATCTGCATGCCCGCCCGATGTCGCGAGACTCTTTCCAGCGGCATAGATTCGGGGACCAATCAGCTTGCCAGCAGTAATGGCATCACGCATCGATTGGGCTAAACCGTAACCAGACCCGAGATCGCGAACAGTAGTAAAACCAGCTAACAAGGTGCGTCTTGCGTGCGGTATCGAGCGATAAGCGTAATCGCCAGGCTCGTCGGTAAATCTCCTCAATCGGCCTTCAGGAGAGGTTTCCGTGATGATGTGAACATGCATATCGAGTAAGCCTGGCATCACGAATGCGTTCTTAAGGTCAATCACCGTGTCATCAAGATTGCCCTCGTGGTAGCCCTCTGCAACAGTTGTTATCTGTCCTTCCTCGATAATGACTGTTTGCTCGGACAAAACTATACCTTTGTTGGCATCAAACAGCTCTCCCGCGTGGATGATGGTCGCCGCCAAGACTGGGAAGCTGGTCAAAAACAGTAGTGCACCGACAGAAGTCTTCACAAAGGCCATGATCGCTCCCACTTAAGCGGCTCTATTTGTGCAGTAAGTTATGCCGCGACGAAGGAGCTCATAAAACTCTGGCTTGTCCCATGCACAACGCTCGATTTGCGGATAAAACTCCATCATTGGCTGCATATCATAATGGCTACGACAATGGCCCAAATTAAGATAGAGCACCTCACCGTCGCCTACCTTGTTTATGTAGTAAACCGGGTGTGGCACATCGTCGTCCCAATCTTCGTGTACGAAACCTGTCGCCTTGCCAGTAAAGCGAGAATGCAGCAAGTGATGCAATTCACCATGTATCCGGCACAAGTAGATTTCATCATCCGTTTCGAATGGTTCGATACCTTTAACCAGTTCATGTTCTGGATCGGAAATTTCGACTGTAAATGGCTGAATCGGAGGATGGCCCAGAAACTGGGTACCGAGTGTTTCCATCATGATCGGTGCTGTTTCTGGTGCATCGACCTGACCAGATTCTAAGAACTTCAATATGGCGTTTGTACCATGTAAGGCAAACCAGCTTTTGCCGCTGGCGACATAATCCCGTAGGGCAACTTGTTCATCCTCACTCGGTACCAAATTACATGTGTAGGTGATCAAAAAGTCTGACGCCTGGATGGCACCAATGTCGTGATAGTCCGCAGCTACCGTAACTCGGACCCGATCATTATCTGCTAGGAGTTTGAGCAACTCTAACCGGGCAAAGTCAATGTCATGATAGTCACCTGCCGCAACCAAATAGACTTGAACTACTCGGTGGTCTGTCGTTTCTTGTTCTTCTGACACGCTCTTACCTCTCTTGGAAAACTTTAAGAAACCTTACGCGCTCGATCGAATCCGCTCAAGCCTAGGCCGACTTTGCTTGCTACTATTGTCAGATGAAAACGAATAACTATGAACTCAATCGACGTCAACTTCTGCAGGGTATTCTGAGCGGTGTTGGTGCGAGCCTGAGTCTTGCCGCTTGCGCCAATGTCCAGCTCTTTCCTGATTCATCAGAGTTCACGCCGTCTTTCTACACAGAGAGTGAGTTCAAGGCACTTAGCCGTCTAGCGGATCTCATCCTGCCAAGGACGGAAACCCCAGGCGCAATCGATGCCGGGGTACCTGGTTTTATGGATCAACTCATGACGGATTGGGCATCATCTGAGACCCAAGAAAAACACAGGCACGGCCTCCACGACGTTATGCAGCAATTAGCAGACAACACGTCCTTCACTGAGGCTTCAGACCAAACAGCCCTCTTACGTTTGGAAAAGTTCGACCACGACTCGTTCGCAGCAGGAGAAATAGCCTCGAGCCCAGAGTCAGTTGCTTACAAGGAAATAAAGAGCATCATCGTCCGTGCGTATTTCACTTCAGAGCTTGGCGCGACCCAGGAACTTGAGTGGATACCAGTACCTGGTCGTTGGGATCCAGCCGTGCCGATCACATCGTTGGCAATGTCGCATCGGTCTTCGGAGAGCCAAAATGCAGTTTGATGCCATCGTAGTCGGTTCTGGGATGAGCGGTGGTTGGAGTGCCAAGGAGCTGTCCGAACGTGGCCTCAAGGTGCTTGTGCTGGAACGAGGTTTTCATGTCGAACCGAGTGAGCACTACTCCGACACACTTGCTCCCTGGCAACATCCTAACTTCAATGAAATTCCGCAAGACGAAATTACCGAGCACTACCCGATCCAGCACCGTGGTGTTAGCTACGCTGTTAAGTCCTCAAACCGGCACTTTTGGGTAAAAGACGATGAGCATCCCTATTCTGTGGAACCTGGGACAGACTATGATTGGTTGCGTGGCTACCACCTCGGCGGTCGCTCAATCACATGGGGAAGACAAAGCTACCGACTCAGCGATATCGACTTCGAAGCCAATAAGAAAGAAAACATCGGCATCGATTGGCCAGTCCGCTACAAGGATATTGCCCCTTGGTACGACCACGTTGAACGATTTGCAGGGATTGCAGGTGCCAACGAAGGGCTTGATCAATTGCCCGACGGCGTCTTTCAACCACCATTTGCTCTGACTGATGCAGAACTTGCCTTCAAATCCAGGGTAGAACAGAAATTTCCCGGCCGACGCGTGATTCATGCCCGTGTGGCCCACCTCACCGAACCTACAGAAGAGCAAACTGCTTTGGGTCGGCACGCTTGTCAGGCACGCAATGCCTGCTCGTTGGGCTGTACGTTCAAAGCTTACTTTTCATCGCTTAACGCAACACTCCCGGTAGCCTTGCAGACGGGTAACACAACGATTAAAACTGACGCTCTTGTAACGTCGTTAAACCACGACCCGGCAAGTGGCAAAGTAACCGGCGTGAACGTACTGGATCAAAAAACAAGAACCCGCACCACATATTCAGCCAAGCTGATTTTTCTCAATGCCTCGGCGATTGATTCCGCGTTGATTCTCCTCAATTCAAAAACGCAGGCAAACCCCACAGGTCTAGCGAACAGTTCCAACCAAGTAGGCCGTAATCTAATGGACCATGTGAGCGCAGGAGGCGTCTCCGGCCGTATTGATGGCTTCGAAGGACTGACTATTTTCGGCCGCCGCCCTGGTGGTTTCTACATCCCGCGCTACAGCAACATCACAGAAGACGACAAACCTTATCGACGCGGATTCGGCTTCCAAGGTGGTTCTGGACCAATCAATCGTCGACCAGAGACTCAAGCCGGAATTGGCGCGGATTATAAGTCTAAACATCGCCAACCCGGCCCGTGGTACATCGGCTTCAGCGCTTTTGGCGAAATCCTCCCTAACTCGAATAACCGAGTGACCTTGCATCCAACGCGACGCGACAGATGGGGGCAAGCCCTACCCCACTTCGATTGCAGCATGGGCAAGAACGAAGAACAGATGATGAATGCCGCCCGCGAAGACGGGGTAGCGATGCTAGAAGCTGCCGGTTGCACAGACATTCGGGCTGCTGTGCAAGGCCTATCTCTACCCGGTAATCGCATTCACGAAATGGGCAGCGCGCGAATGGGCCATGATCCTTCCTCATCCGTACTCAACGGCTGGTGCCAAGCACATGACGTAGCTAACCTATTCGTCACAGATGGCTCTTTCATGACTTCAGCTGGCTGCCAAAACCCGTCGCTTGGATATATGGCATTTTCTGCGCGCGCAGCGCACTATGCTGCAGACTTGCTTGCCGATGGGACACTTTAGGGGCTTATGATATCGAGCCTACCGAACGACAAAAACCGAAGCAGAAAAGCAGAAGGTTCGAAAGTTAGAAAGCTAGAAAGCTAGAAAACAGGAGGACATCCAATGTCAGACCAAACTCTCAATCCAGATGAACTTGCAGAAGAGCCAACGGGAGCTGATATAGAAATCGACGCAGATACGCCACAAGGTCGATTTGCATTGTCGAAAAAGGACATCTCTCGAGTTAAGAGAATTGGTAGCTGGCACGGCGCGGCGGTGCTTGCCGGATTGGGGCTTTATGGCGCCGCCAATGCTTGGGCGGTTTCGTCTGGGCTTGTTCTTGCGCACATTGTCGCTATTGGTAACGCAGTGGTCGTGGCGTCCGCTTTATCTGGAATATTCCACGAATGGGGTCACTTTACGGGATCGAAACTTACCGGCTCTATCGCACCTGTGTCGAAAAAGCCTGTCCGTTTTTACTTCATGTTCAATTTTGATATGGAACAAAATTCAGTTTCTCAGTTCATTGGACTGAGCCTAGGTGGGATCCTTGCAAACTGGTTGCTGGTATTGCTTATCTTGGCCCTTATACCGATTACGAGTCTCGCGGCAGCGGCTTTGGTCGCGGTAGCCATCGCTCGTGCAGTAAATGTGAGTTTCTTCGAAGTTCCCATTGTACTGAGAGTGCGCGAATCACAAGACCCCACAAAAGAACTAAACCACCAACTGGAAACCTTCGGTTTAAAACAAACCCCTGGGATCATTGCAGGCGCACTCGCGTTCCTCGCGTTTACCTAACTCCGGGATTCGTGTTCAGTGAACTAAGCCCAGTACGTCAAAGTTGACGTACTGGTGGGTGCCGTCTTGAAATTGTAGTTCGATGACTACTGGTTCGTTTAACTCCTGAACGCCAAACAACATAAGGTGCATACCCCCGGTTTCGAAACGAACAGTTTCTCCGGGTTTGATCGCAACCTCTTTAAGACGGCGCATCTGCATCATGCCGGTTTCTTCAACACGCTTGGTTGTGTGCATCTCGATCGCACGAAACTCGCGACCGCTGGCACCCACCAAGATCATCGGGACTTGGGACCGGTTTTCCAAGACCATATATCCCACAGTCTTGTCTGTACCAGGTACTAGGGTACGAACTCCTGCATCACGTACCTGTAGATCTTGCTCCGCACACGCTACCAGCCCGCCGCTTAAAATAGCGGTCAAGCACAGTGTGAGTGGTCTATAAAACACCAGCAGCCGCAGACATAACATCCTTGGTGACTTGGAGACGATCTTCGCCCCAGGGCATTGGCATTAGAATTGGGTATTCAACACCGGCATCAATATAAGACTGAACGAATTGCGTGACGTCACTGCCTGAGCCAATAAAGTTAATCGCTTGAATCATCTCTTCCGAAATAGCCGCCAAAGCACCATCGCGGTCTTTTTCGGCTTGCCTGGCGCGCAGGTTGTCGACCTCATCACCAAAACCTGCAGCGCGAAACATATTCGCGTAGCCATCAGCCATGGAATAGTTGAAAAGATCCCGACGCGCAGACTTGGCGGACCGATCAAGATCACCAACGGCTGCATGGACGTAGCACATGATTTGCGCATCCCCGCCTTTACGGACTTGTGCGACCGCAGTGGGAACATGTGCCGCTGGTATATAGTTCAGTAGAACGCCGTCAGCAACTTCACCGGCAAGCTTCAACATTTGCGGGTTTAGCGCTGCCATGACAATTTTTGGCCGACGCTCAGGCAAACGAACTGCGAGCCGAAAGCGCTTAACCGACCAAAAGTCACCTTCAAATGTGACAGATTCACCTGCAAGACACTCTCTTAGTAACGCGACATACTCTCTCATCATCGCAATTGGCCGCTCAGCCTTCGGCGCTCCGTGGCCTCGTAAAATTCCCGGCGCGGAGACGCCTAAACCTAAGAACACATCAGCATCAGGACTCAGCGATTGCAGAGTCGCCGCTGTCATTGCGGCCAGTGGTGGCGTACGGAGTTGGACTGGCACAATGCCAGTGCCCAAACCGAGGTTCGGCGAGGACGCAGATACAGCGCCGAGTAATGTAAAAGCATCCGAACCTGTTGCTTCCACTGTCCAGAGGGAGCTGTATCCCATACCCTCTGCCAATTGTGCGATATCAATGACTGCTCGAGTGCCTAAGACCGAGAGGCTACCGAATGTGACACCTAGCTGGCTCATGCTGCATCCTTATAATTTGCGCGAGTCCGGCATTGTGCTGAATTGAGTCTCTAGCGCAAACTATTTTCACGCTGTTCACGACAAACGACTCATGAGGGTGCAAATGACGAAGGAACCGGTGTCTCAACTGCGAACTGATTCGGGATCTTCCGATATATCAGGCGCGGGAATGGATCGCGTGATTGCTAACCCACAGCCTTGGTGGCGCCGATGGGGCATCGTTGCTGGGAGCATCTTGTTGCTGGTTGGCGTACTTTTCTTTGGCCGCGACTTGTTTTCAGGAAGCACATTCCACATTGAGAACAGCCGTATTGTGGTAGCACCCGTGACCAGCGGCAAATTTGATGACTTTATCCCAATCCGGGGACGCGTCACCCCATTAAAGACCGTCTATCTAGATGCGATCGAGGGTGGACAAGTACAACGCCGATACGTCGAGGACGGTGCCACGGTCAACGCTGGTGACCTTATCGTGTCCCTTGGCAACACAACCTTGCAACTCGACGTCACCCGTAACGAGGCTATGGTTACCGAGCAGCTCAACAACATGCGTAGCATAGAGCTGCAGTTGGAACAAAATCGCCTTCAGCACAAAAGAAATTTGGTTGAAATTGACTATCAAATCCAGAGATTGGGCCGTCAAGTCGAGCGACTTTCGAACCTAGATATCGCGGGCGTCGCCGCTAAGAGTCAGCTGGAGGATTCAGAAGACGAACTCGCTTACTACAACAATCGTCGCGCAGTAACGCTTGAAAGTCAGGCTACCGACGCCCGCCTACAGGAAACACAGCTCGCATTCTTGCGAACATCATCTACGCAATTGGAAGAAAGTTTGGTGCTTGCTCGACAAAACTTAGACGCTTTGAATGTCCGCGCCCCTGTGCCCGGGAAGCTCTCAGGCTTGGATGTGGAAATCGGTCAGAGCATACAAAGAGGTGGGCGCCTTGGCCAAATCGATGATCCAAACAATTTCAAACTGCGTGTCGCTATCGACGAGTTTTATCTCAATCGCGTGGATATCGGTCAAGCGGCTTCGATGGAAAACGAACCGAGGTTTGAACTCGAGGTCGGCAAGATCTATCCGCAGGTTAAAGATGGCCAGTTCGAACTTGATCTTCATTACCTTGGCGAACAACCAGCAAACATACGTCGTGGCCAAACCATACAAGCCACATTGACTCTTGGTGACTCGGCCGACGCACTGCTAGTACCGAACGGCACCTTTTTTCAAGATACTGGCGGTAACTGGATGTTTGTTTTGAACGACGATGGCACGGAAGCCAACAAGCGCCCTGTCCGACTTGGACGGCGCAACTCTGAGTACATTGAAGTCCTCGATGGCTTAGCAGCGGGAGAACGTGTCATCACCAGCGCGTACTCCGCCTATCGTGAAATGGATCGCCTAACCCTCTCTGCCGAATAAGGAAACCCATGCTTTCACTCAAAAGCCTGAGCAAGTATTACCGAACTGAAGACATAGAAACCGTAGCGCTAGATAGCATCGATGTTGATATAAGCGAGGGCGAGTTCGTTGCAATCATGGGCCCATCTGGGTGTGGTAAATCGACCCTCCTCAATATCATTGGAATGTTAGATTCTCCATCTGAGGGCGAATATTGGTTCAAGGAGCAAAACGTAGCCACTTTACAGGAACGCGCCTTAGCGGCTCTACGAAAACAACATATCGGCTTTATTTTTCAATCGTTTAACTTGATCGATGAGCTTTCTGTCGCCGAGAACATCGGATTAGCGCTCTTGTATCACGACGTTTCCAACTCACAAAGGAACGAACGTGTCGCTGAAGTCATGGAGCGAGTTGGTATCGCACATCGCGCCAAGCACATGCCTAGTCAGCTGTCCGGCGGACAACAACAACGTGTCGCTGTAGCGCGCGCCATCGTGGGCGATCAGTCACTAATACTCGCTGACGAACCGACGGGAAATTTGGACTCAACACATGGCCAGGAAGTGATGGATATGCTTTCGCAACTCAACGGCGAAGGGACGACAATTGTCATGGTTACGCACAGCGAGCACCATGCTGAATACGCAACTCGAGCCATCAATCTTTTCGACGGCAAAGTCGTCACCGCTCTCGATGAGGCCGTCGCTTAGTGTTCCTCAACTATTTACTCGTCGCGCTGCGGCAGCTCAAGAAAAACAAGCTATATGCCTCGATTAACATACTAGGTCTTAGCGTTGGTCTTACTGTTTTTTTGCTTGGATCACTAATCGTCCAATACGAGTACAGCCACGATCTAAACTGGCGTGATGCAGATCGTATTTTCACAGTAGGCACGTTGTTCGGACCAACGGCAAACGTTGGTGTTGGCGAAGTGGACGGCATCTACACCGCATTCGCTCCCTTCATTGAAAGCGAACTTCCCGAAGTAGAAGCCGTTGCTCGGGTTGTTGGCCGTGAGTTCTTAGCCTCGATCGACGATGCGCATTACTACCAGGAGATTCGTTTTGTCGATAAACAGTTTCTAGACATTTTCGACCTCGCATATATAGAGGGCGATGCAACCGCATTAGACGATCCGATGGGCGCGGTCATCACGCTCGCTATCAAGGAAAAATTCTTCGGCTCAGGGAGTGGCTTAGGCCGGTCATTTCAGCTCGATCATGGCACCACATTGCATGTCAGCGCTGTTATCGAAGAAATGCCAAAAAATACGCACTTTTCTTCCTCCATAATTTCAGACGAACCATTCGAGATTTTTGCATCACTCGAGGCGCTCAAGGTAGCAGCCGACTGGGATCTCGCTGGTAACTTCAACAACTTGTCGATGGGAGACCGGACCTATATTCGGCTATCACCGGACAAGGATCGCAATTGGTTGCAGGCCAACATGGATGGCTTGTTCACGAGACATTACCCGGAGGATGATAGAGGTTTTATCAGTGGCGTTAGAGTACGCCCCTTAGTTGAAGCCAATACATTGCTGTGGGACTCAATAGGGATTCCGATGGTGGATTCAATTCAACTTCTGTCGATCTTCGTCCTCCTGATTGCCATTGTGAACTACACGAATCTGGCCACAGCTCAGTCCCTTGGTCGCACCCGTGAAATCGGACTTCGTAAAACCATGGGCGCAAATCGCAGTCAACTCATCGTTCAGTTTGTCGTGGAGAGCATATGTGTGGCGATACTTGCAATGGTTGTCACCGCACTCACACTTTCATACCTCATCCCCGCCTTTAACGAAGTTTCGGACAAAGGTCTGCATGTTGATTGGCTGCTTACCATCCCTCTCCTTGGACTCACCGCACTCGGCGTCGGCGGCATCGCGGGTGCGTATCCTGCCTATCTCATCTCAAAAACAATGCCCATCGAGGCGTTACGAGACGGCGGCACACAGAGTGTCAAAGGCTCTTCGTTGCGTACCGGGATGCTCGTTATGCAGTTCAGTTTGTCCATTCTCATGTTGGCGATCGTGAGCGTCGTGTTTTTGCAGAATCAGAACGTAGTCAAGTCTTCTGAGATCTATCCGAAGACGCAGATGATCACCCTTTCAAGACTGAACTTAGATCCAATCCGCGAGCGTTTTGAAGCGTTGCACAACGAAATCACGCGCATTCCCGGTGTCGAATCGATGTCTTTCTCCAGCCATATTCCATTCGAACAGAGCAACTCGGGAATGAGTGTGGCGCGCGAGGCTGGTAACGAAGAGATCGGGTTTCTAATGAGCCAGATCTGGATAAGTGAAGATTTCATGCCGACATACAAAATCCCGATCATCAATGGCCGCAACCTAACTGATTCCATCAGCGGTGATACGCTGTCGGATACTTCTGCGAATGTTCTCGTCAACGAACTCGCTTTGCAACGCCTTGGTTTCGACTCTGCCGAGGAAGCTGTTGGTAAAGTTTTCTACGAACTCAATCCTACAACGCCCCGCGCCTATACGATTGTTGGGGTAATACCCAATCAAAACTTCCAAGGTTTCCATAACGTTATTAAACCAACCACTTTTAAAATGGCACCCGCAGCGTGGTACTACAGCTCAATACGAGCTGAGACAGAACAGATTGGTCGCGTGCGCGCAGACGTTGAACAGATTTGGGAACGTCTTGTGCCTGACTACCCCATTCAGGCAGGGTTTTTAAGTGATGAGTTCGATGAGACCTACGCCGTCTACAACTCTATAGCGGTCTTGCTCGGCGCATTCGCGTTTCTCGCCATGATGTTAAGTCTGATTGGTCTATTCGGCTTAGCGGCATTCATGGCTGCAACACGAACCAAGGAAATCGGTATTCGCAAAGTAATGGGCGCGAGCACAATACAAATTACTCGCTTGTTGATTTGGCGTTTCTCCCGTCCGGTCATGTGGGCATTGATCATCGCCCTACCGCTCGCCTATCTCGGTTCGCAACAATTTTTGAATTTCTTCGCAGACAGGATAGATTTTGTCGAGCTGATCATCCTGATCGCTGGTCTGGTCGGCGTGATCATTTCTTGGCTGGTGGTCTCTTTGCACGCTATTCGAGTCGCCCAAACGAACCCGATCGTTGCCCTACGGTATGAGTAACGGCATCACGTAGACAGGACCTCTCGGGAACTAGCCGAGCTTCACAATCGTTTTGCCAAAGTTTCGTCCAGCAAACAAATCACTGAATGCAGGACCTACACTTTCAATACCACTCAACATGTATTCAGGCGCATTGAGCTTGTCTGTATCTATCCACTGCGCGAGCTGAGATCGCGCCTCTGGATATCGATCTACCTGTGTATGAGCGAAGAAACCTCGCATCAAAGCTTCTTTCGTCACGAGCTGGAATAGGTTGCCAGGACCGCTGCCAGGATTCCCATAAGTGGCTACTGCGCCACACAATGCTATGCGTGCACCGACGGCGAGGTGGTCAAGGACAACCTCGAGAATCGGACCGCCAACATTGTCGAAATAAACATCAACGCCATTCGGACAAAGTGCGGCTAACTGTGCGCTAACATCTCCTCGATGATTGACCGCACCCGCGTACCCGAGTTCAGCAACTACTCTCTCCGCCTTTTCATCACTACCGACGATGCCCACCGCTCTTGCACCGTGGATCTGTGCAATTTGTCCCGCAATACTGCCAACCGCACCCGCTGCAGCACTGACTAGTACTGTTTCACCCGTCTTAGGCTTGCCGATATCAAGCATGCCAAAATACGCCGACAATCCGGTATCGCCCAGAACGCCGAGATAGTAGTTCATAGGGTACGGCTCATCCGGATCGATTTTGACGATGAATTGACTATCGTCCGCGACCGAGTACTCCTGCCAAGCGATGCGTGCCATCAACCAATCACCGACTTGGTATCCCGCGTGACGCGTCTCTATCACTTCACCCATAACAAGCCCCATCACAGGCTCTCCCAGTGCCATCGCCGGGAGCACATCGTCACCGGCACTTTCATCCAGCCAATTGCGAAAACCCGCGTCCAGGGAGATAAAATGATTCTTGAGTAGTGCCTGTCCTTCAGACAGCGTCGGCAAGTTTTCTCTGCGCAGCGAAAAATCACTTGGTTTGGGATTGCCAACCGGTCGTTTAGCGAGCAGCACGCTAGTATTTTGGGTCATCGGTTCCTTTATCGTCTTGCTTGGAAAAATACAGTCGAAGTGTTTACTTAAACCTCGGTAAGACTTCATCTGTGAGTCTGATAAATGTCTCGTGACTCAAAATTGATGCTAAGAGGTAGTCTAATCCGATCTCTTCATTTAGCTGCGAGAGTTGATCCGCAACCTTCTCCGGCGATCCGTGCACGATAACTTCATTAACATAACGCTCGACACGTTCCTCTGGAGAGAGATCCGATGGCGGACCACCTTTCTTGCCACTGGCGTAGCCACCAACGGTCCACTCGGCGCCAGAGCGCGCGACTGCCTCGGCTTTTGCATCGGTCTCGGCCACAGCGATTAAACGAGCAACCGGAATGTCTTGGCTTAGGGAGTGATTGTGCATTTCCATTGACGCGTTGTAGCTCGCGCGCTTTTCACCAATTTCTGTATGTGTCGAGTGTGGGTCCATCAATATCGCGTGACCCTGTTCCGCGGCCCAGTCCACTGCCGTTTGGGTGGACGTTGCCAGCCATACGGGCATCGGATCCTGCAAAGGTTTAGGCAGTACTTCCACGTTGTTAAAGGTGTGGTGTTTGCCGTTGTGGGTTAGAGATCCTTCTTGCCAGGCTTTGAGCACGATTTCAAAATTTTCTCTGAAGCGATCATAGGACTCTTCAATCGGCACCTGAAAATTCTCCATTTCAGTGCGATCAAAACCGCGACCGGCACCCCAATTGACTCGACCGCCAGAAAGGTTATCCAGCAACGCAACCTCTTCGGCAAGTCTGAGTGGGTGATAAAAAGCGGCCAGAGACACACCTGTGCCTATTCGCAGATTTTTGGTTCTATCGGCCACATGCATGCCCATCAGGTGCACAGAGGGGCACACGCTGTAAGTGGAAAAGTGATGCTCGGCAAGCCACACCGCGTCATAACCACCTTGGTCCATAATATCAACGCGCTCTAGTGCTCGCCGATAGACTTCTTGAATCGGCGTGCGCCGTTCGGGCCAACTAAAAAACTGCAGCACCCCAAACTTCATTCGCTAAGATTCCCCTGCGAAAACTCCCAATCTCTCACTCTGGCTTGCCCTTCATCATGCGTAGTGGATTGTAAGTTAGAACTGTCTCACCGTTCTGGTTAATCACACTGTTGTCGGTTCGAACCAAGGCACGATTGCCTTTCGAGGCGGGCTTAATCTCGCTGACGACGCCTTCGACATGCAACGTGTCACCGACGAACGTGGGACCAGTAATGTTCATCTCACATCCGAGAAACGCTATACCGGTGCGCGATATTGTCGCCGGTATAACGAGCCCTTCCGCCAACGAGAACACCAGAGCGCCTGGCACCAATTGACCGGCAAAATCCGTGTGCTTCTCTAAGTACTCTTTGGAAGTAAAGAGCTCTTCAGTCATCCCAGACACACCAACAAAGCTATAGACGTCAGTTTCGGACACAGTGCGCGTTAACGTTTGGAATTCAAAACCAACAGACCAATCTTGATAGTAGAATCCGTGACCCAACAGCTTCATCGCACATTCACTCCGGCTCGCACGCCAAAACGATCTGTTGCTACATCCAGTGCCTGCGCCCCGCTTGCCGACATCGCATCGCCAGAACGGACCCTGTATGCGGCTGGCGTGTCGGCACCGCGCGGCGAACGTCCTGCAGCCACCGAATCTGCAGCTTCAAACATCAAGTTCCTGAACTTCACCACGCCAAGATCGGTTTGGCCAAGAAGTTCCCGCGAACGGTCAGCAATGAGGCCCTGACTATCTGCGATAGCTTGATCTTGCTCAGAGATTCCAGCGATCCCGGTGAAGTTTGAATTTTTTTGCATGTCGCGATCAATTAGATAGTTGTTTTCCCGTCGTCGTAGCGGCACAAAGTCGTCGTCTACACTTGCGAAAATTCCAAATCCCTGCGCATACATAGTGCGTTCTTTTGCTGTCAGCGGTCTTTCCGGGTTATAGGTGTAGCAATAGATCCAACACGACTCGTCATCAATGGGAACCCACGTGTTACCAACATGGTTGTCACCAGGAAAGCTGTTCGGTGCCATTGAATGACAAGGCATCATGAACTGAGTCAAGCGCCAGTAATCTTGGTCATTGTCCGCGTGTCGAGCTGCACACATCACCAGGCCCGCATCGTGCTCAAGTACTGTGAATCGTGGCGAGCTATCTTCGATCATCCAGCGGTACCGACCATTTTCAGGGGGCTCGTTGATTCCTTGTGAGGGCATTAACCCAACCCGCTCACCCCCGTCGATATTGGCGTGCAGGTAGGAAAAATGTGCGGTATCCACGCCACCTTCGACGGCTTGAGCCCAATTGCACTGCTGTAGTTTTTTGGAGACAAAGTAGTGCTCTGGGGGTAATTCAGAAAAATCGAGAGTCGGAACATCGCCCGGTTGTTCACCGAAGTGGACCCAGACAAGGCCAAGCGACTCTTGTACCTTGAGCGACACAAGTTGTGCCTTCGGTTTGAGGGATTCGGCAACTTTTTCACTGACGGTGGGAATATCAATGCAATTACCATCGGTATCGAACTGCCAGCCGTGGTAGGCACATCGCAGGCCACAACTTTCATTGCGGCCAAAGAATAGGTTAGCACCTCTGTGGGGACAGCGTGGCTCAACAACACCCACACGACCCTCTCCATCCCTAAACGCGATAAATTCTTCGCCAAGTATCCGTAAAGACTTCGGCGCGCCTTCTGCTTCCAGCTCGCGCGATAAAAGTGCCGGAATCCAATACTGCCGGAAGACCTTACCCATATCGGTATTGGGACCAGTCCTCGTCAAACGCTCATTTTCCTGTTGAGTCAGCATACGGTTCTCCTCTGTATTGCGAAGTCATCCTCATCGCTTTTCGTCTCTTTCCCATATCTTCTAGCCACTTATGTCTTGTCAGGTAAGAGCTTGAAGGCAATATATTCTGAGCTCGACGGCGGACCCAGTCGACCACCACCGGCTGCGATCACAACGTACTGCACGCCATCCACGCTATATACAGCCGGTGTCGAGAAGCCACCCGCGGGCAACTCATATTGCCAAAGCAAGGATCCATCCGCGGCATCATAAATCTTGAAGAGTTTGTCGGGCGTTGCGGCTATGAATATAAGCCCGGATGAGGAAACCACCGGCCCGCCATAGTTGAATGATCCCCAATCCAGCTCAGGATGTGACAAGTAGTTGCCAAAGGGGGTTTTCCACACGATGTCTCCCGTCGACAAATCAATCGAATTCAGCGTTCCCCAAGGACCAGAATTGCCTGGTAGGTCCTCATGGTCTTTAAGGGCCACATAGCCACTGCTGAGAATGTACCTAACTTCGGTACTTGGTTCGTCTACGACCGGTTCAGGTGTGCGCATGTAGGTCAAAATACCACGCATTTCCACATCTGCCAGATAGTCAAACGCTGGCATACGTCCGCCACCTTGTTTGATGCTGTCGATGACCTTTGTATATCCTTGGTCAGCGATCACACCTTTAAGCCCGGGCGCTTGATCCGTCCCTGCCAAATCCATGCCATGGCACGCTGCGCAATGCTGCCCATAGGTCGCGGCATTCGAAAAGCCGATGGGAACTTCGCCTAGCGTTAAAACACCAGCACCGTCATTTGCGTTGAGTATCAGACGATTTGTGGCAGGATCATATGCAGATCCGCCCCATTCGGCACCGCCGTCGTACCAAGGATAGATTAGGACCGTGCCAACTTTTGGTGGCGCCCATGGGCGCAAATCCCAGTCTGCTATCTGCGCCTCGACAAATTCTCTTGCCTCAGCATTTCTATTCGTTATCTCAAACCGTTGTCTACTAAATGAGATGGCGGAAACTGGCTGACTGGTCGCTGCGACTTCACCTGGAAGCAAACTCGGGATCGTAGCGACCTCATGTATTGGATAGACGGATTCGCCGGTATCTCTGTCAAAGGCAAAAAGTTGACCAGACTTGGTGGTGACGGCGACCGCATCGATTATGCGGCCTTCTCTTTCGAGCTGAACCAACGTCGGCGGCGACGGATTGTCTCTATCCCAAAGGTCATGACGAAACATTTGAAAATACCAAAGAAGCTCGCCTGAATGCGCATCGAGGGCGAGAAGACAGTTCGCGAAGAGATTGTCGCCTAGCCGATTCCCTCCGTAGAAGTCCGGTGTGGCAGACCCAGTTGGTACAAAGACGATACCGCGCACCTCGTCTAGTGCCATACCTGTCCACGCATTCGCACCACCTGCCGTTTCCAATGAGCCCTCAGCCCAAGTTTCTGCCCCTTTGTCTCCCAATTTTGGAATTGCGTCGAACTGCCACAGTTGCTTGCCGTCAACGGCACTGAAGGAGCGAATTGAACCAGGCAAAGCTTGCTCGTCCTCGCTGGTAGAAAAACCAAATATCAGTTGGTCGTCGAAAACGATGCCAGGCACAGTCACGCCTAGAAAGCCTCGCTCGATATCTTGCGGTCGCAGGTCTAGGCGACCGCTGTTACCAAAAGAAGAAACAACCGTGCCATCTGCGGCATGTAACGCAATCAGCTCATTTGCTGCGGTGAAAAAGATCAGATCACCCTTTGGCCAATACATGAGCCCACGTTGGGCGGCACCTGTTACTTTTGGATCGTGGCGCCAGAGCTCTTTGCCTGTTGCGGCATCCAGAGCAAACGCAACGAGTTTCGGCGACAGACCGTAAAGAACGCCATTCACTACCAGCGGACTGGTATACATTGTAGAGGATTGGCCGCGTAATTCCCCGGAATCATAGCGCCATGCCACACCTAGACTGGCGACGTTCGACGAATCAATTTGACTGAGCGGCGTGTAGTGTTGTCGTCCGTTATCACCTAGATAAACGGGCCAATCGACATTCGATAGATCTCGTGTGTTCAGCTCGTCTTCAACTGGTTCTTGTCCGCAGGCGCTTAGAAAAATAACAAGCGCGAACACGCAGGTGCACTGGACAAAGTTTGCAGTCCTGATGTTTACAATAAGCTTTGCCATTTAACCGCCGTTTTTATCGATCAAGGTTGCACTGGCAAAAAGACTGGCACAAACACGCGTGCAGCGATTTTCCACCCGTCACGTGTTCGCTGGAACTGATCGTGGTACTCCCCAATAGCGACCGGTTCCGTCAATGTTTGCGGAAGTTCAGATTCGTCACCACGATAAACCACCACGTAAGTCACGCCAATTGCAGATCTCCCATTCGCACTCACCTCAATGTTGATGGTGCTGATGAAATGGCGATATACGGGACCTCCCACTCCGGCAGCGATCCGGTCACGTATCGCTTCGCGCCCAGCAAACTTCTGACCGAAAAGATCCATGGTCGCATCAGCAGTGAACAAAATTGCAACTGCATCTGCATCCGGCCGATCGCGGTAGAAGGCATAATCCGTAACCAGCTTTGTGCAAGCATCAATCGCTGCTTGAGACTCATCTGCAGCGTGTGCTGCCTGAGTTGCGCCTGCGACTATACAAATACTCAGCCACAGAAAATTCAAGTTTCGCGTGTTCACCATTTACCTCCCAAACTTTTACCCTCTAAACTTTTACCCTCTAAACTTCTAGCCTCTAAACTTCTAGCCTCTAAACTTCTAGCCTCTAAACTTCTTGCCTCTAAGCTGGCCCTCTAATCTTTGCCTCAGGGATTGATATTCCAGTAGGTACTGAAGCCTGTCAATTTTCCCTTTACACTGCTGCCATTCCATTCAAGCAAGTAAGGAGACGTTCATGCGTCTTGTCTCATTCACCCAGGCTCAAACCACCCGCATTGGACTGTTAAATGACTCCGGAATTGTTGATCTCTCAACAGCAAGTCCGGGGCTTCCTACCAATATGCTGGAATTTCTCCAACTTGGTGCGGACGCGATGGCATCGGCGGCTAAAGCCGAGACGGCGAAGGCGGATTACGCCCTTACCGACGTTCATCTTGAAAGCCCGGTAACCAGACCGGGCAAAATCCTCGCCATTGGTTTGAACTACCGTGCCCATGCGGAAGAAAGCGGTGCAGAGATACCTAAAACGCCGCTCGTGTTTACAAAACAGAACACGTCCATCAATGGACCGTACGATCCGGTGCACAAGTCATCTCATGCAAGAATGCTCGACTACGAAGGTGAGCTCGCCATTGTCATCGGCAAGCGTTGTCGTCATGTTCCCAAAGACAAGGCGCAACAAGTTGTCGCCGGTTATTGCATCAACAATGATGTCAGCGTCCGTGAATGGCAGATGCGGGGTACACCAGCGCAATTCACAATGGGTAAATCGTGGGACACACATTGCCCTCTCGGTCCAGCTATCGAGACTGATATCGACCCACACAACTTAAAACTCGTGACCAAGGTCAACGGCGAAGTACGCCAAGATAGCAACACCAACGATCTGATCTTTAACTGCAACGAAATCATCGCTTACCTAACAACAGCCTTCACGCTCGAACCAGGAGACGTGATCGTGACAGGGACACCTAGTGGCGTTGGCATGGCGATGAAACCGCCTCAAGCACTAAACGTGGGAGATACGGTCAGAGTGGAGATCGAAGGCCTTGGACATATTGAGAACGAAATCATCGAGGAGCCGGAGAGCGTCACTCTCTTCTGAAAGGTTGCCCAGATCCGGCAGGAATAGCGAGATGCGTTCCTACGCTTTCGCTTGTTCTGCCTCATACCATTGGCTCGACTGGGTTTCTACACTCAATCGATTCCAATGCCAGGCGAGCACACCCACGACCACGTTACTGACCGCCGTCGCTAGAAAAATACCCGTGTAACCCCACAAAATGTCGCCGTAGTAGGCGAGCGGAACGCCTACGACAATGCTCCGTAGCAGTGAAATCACCAATGCGGGGTTAGGTAATCCCCGAGCATTGAAAGAAGAATTAGCTACTTGCATCATCCCCATAAAACCGATGCTCAACGGTATACAGAGGAAAAACACCCGAGATGCCTCCACGACAATCTCGTTATCGTCGATCATTGCAACGAAGTATGTCCCGAAACTCACCATGAAAACGAAAGTGATAACGCCCCAAGTGAGGCAAAAGGCATTGCATAGATAAAGCGCCCGTCGTACACGCTCTATCTGTCGCGCGCCCCAGTTTTGCCCAATTAACGGTTCGGCTGACGATGAACATGACCACAGGATCATGTGAGCGATCGTTTCCACTCGCGAGGCGACGTTATAAGCCGCAACGACCTCATGACCGTGTCCGGCGAGCAGACGCGTAATGATGAGCATTGAAATCGGCATCACCAATCCGCTAGCAATCGCCGGAGCCCCTACGTGCATTATCTCGTACCAAGATTGCAACATACCCGTTGTGCGTGGCGTCATTAGACGATCTCGTCAAAGGAGAACCGCATAGAGCAGAACGCTGGCAACTCGGGACAGCACGTATGCCCACGCTGCACCGGCAATGCCGAGCTCGGGCAGACCGAACCAACCAAAGATCAGCACAGGTCCGAGCGCGATCTGCGTGACGGAGCCGATTGTCATCACAATACCTGGACTCGCGGCGTTACCCGTTGCACGCAACAAGGTAGAGCCTACGATCGATAACAAGAAAAACGGCACGCCGTACATATAGACGAGCAGATAAGACACAGTTAGGTCCAAGACCATTCCCTTGGCACCAAGCAGCGAAACTATGTCTCGGGCATAGATCGATCCGAGGACAGCCAGCGCTAGACCAACGCCCAGGGCTAGGATCTGAGCGTGTGTAATGAGAAGACTCACCCGTTCCTTTTCACCGGCGCCAAATGCCCGGGCGATGACGGACGATGCACCACTGCCAATACCGCCAGCAAACGCAAAAAGAGTGATCGTCAGCGGGAAGGCGAAGCCCATGGCCGCAAGCGCCTCGGTACCCAACATGCCGAGATAAACCGCTTCAGCAACCTGCGCCACGTTCATCGTTAGCGTGCCCATTGCCATAAACGAACCAAGCCGTATCAGGTGCTTGGCGACAGGACCCTCGGTAAAGCCACCAGAGGAACGCACCACTGCGTTGTTAGCTGCGTCGTTCGTTGCAGAGCCTTTCTCTGGCGAGTCTTTTCCTGCTGAGCCTTTTCCTGCTGAGTTTTCGGCCGCGGAATTTTCGCTCGCTGTATCAGACACGACTAACCTTTGGTCGATTATTGTTCATAATCGACTTTATATTGTAATCATAACTATTTGAATTTTAGAGACTTATGCTAAAGATTCTTCAAACAAGGCGAGCAACCTCGACCACGCACGTTCTGCTTGGGCTTCGTGATAGACCGGCGAGTCTGGCGGACACCAACCGTGCAACGCACCCTCATAGACTTCGATCTCTGCCCGTAAGCTCGCATCAGCAAACGCTTCACGAAGCGCATCTTTTGCGTCGGACTCTTTCTCGTCATCATTGCTCGCGATCGCGATCAGAAAGGAAGCCTGCATACCAGGGATCAGCCTATGAGGACTGTTATCAGCCTCGGTGACCAAGCCACCGCCATGGAACGATCCACCAGCACGCACCCGACTTGGAACGGCTGCTGCCGTGCGCATGACCATCGGTCCACCCATACAATAGCCGGTAGTACCAACGCCTCTGTTCGTATCTACGCTCGTCTGTTCATCTAACCAACTGATGAACGCATTCGCATCCGTCGCATTTGTTTCCGGAGATAGCGAACGGGCTAAGGGGAACACTTTTTCACGTACTTCAGGATCCCTAAAGCTCTGACCCTCGCTCACGACTGGCGACTTGGCCGTTCGATAGTATGGATTTACGACCAAGACCGCGTAGCCATCCCCGGCGAGTCGTTTACCCATCAACCGAAATGCAGGGCGTAAACCCAATATATCGGGCCAAATCAGAACGGCGGCATGCTTACCTTTGGCTGGGTGCACGAAATAGGCATCTGCTACACCATCAGGCGTTGTAATACTCACATCACTTTCTACCAAGTCCCCAGCAGCGGCAGTGCTCGGTAACCAGGCCGCAAGCCCACCAGCGCCGATCGCTAAGCCAAGCTGTCGACGGGTCAGACCGTCGCTGAGCGCCTGTTCTGCGTCATCGACCGTATTTTCGTCACACATATCGTTCCCCTTCTATGTTTACGACCTAAACCTACGCTTAAGACTAAAAACCGGCCAGCTGAGCGTACCGGTCTCGGTGATAGGCTTGATTACCAAACATGGCCTCTAACACACGCGCGCGCTTTAGATAGAAGCCCGCATCAAATTCGTCCGTCATACCAATACCACCATGAATCTGGATAAGCTGGTTAGACATCTCGTGCAAGAAGTCACCAACCCGACATTTTGATAATGCGACCAGTTGGGCGCGGTCCTCAGCTTGGGCGTCAATCGCTTGTAAGGCACCTTCTACACAACTTCGAGCGAGCTCCATCGCACTAAACAACATCGCGGCCCGGTGCCCAAGGGCTTGGAACGAGCCTATAACGCGTCCGAATTGTTCTCTGGTCTTGAGGTATTCGAGTGTCATATCAAACGCTTGGGCAGACGTACCCAGCATTTCCGCTGCGAGTCCGGCTCTTGCTCGATCCAACGTTTCTGCGAGTATCGGATAGCCTTGATCGATGCTGCCGAGCACCTGGTCTGCAGAGACTTTGACACTTGAAAGGCTAACATTGGCATAACCGCGGCTGTCGACCATAACCATACGTTCGCGAGAGATTCCTTGTGACGAGCAATCAATCAAGAAAAGACTAATGCCATCCTCTTGACCTGCCTCTCCCCCGGTGCGGGCAGCGACAATCATTTGTGTTGCTGCCATGCCCTCTGGGACAAACGTCTTTTGGCCCGTGATCTGGAAGCCACCGTCCACTGCTTCGGCACGGGTGACGATCTGGGCGGGTGCGTGGTTTGGTCGCTCATCTACAGCCAACGTGAAGATCTCACTACCATCTACAATTTTTGGCAATAACGCCTGTTTCTGATTCTCACTGCCACCAAGCATGATGGCGGATGCGCCTACCAACGCCGAACTTACTAGAGGTGAAGCGGTCAGGTGGCGTCCCAGCTCTTCTAAAATAAGGCCAAAGGTCAAATAGCCCAAATCGGACCCACCATAGCTCTCTGGAATCAGAATTCCTGTCCATCCCATCTCTACCATGGCCGCCCAGGTGGGCGCCTCATAGCAATCCGCGTTGCCACTGTCTCGCATCTCCCGAAAAGATTGCACAGGCGCCTCGGAGCTCACCCAGTTCTTCGCTTGATCGCGAATTATCGATTGTTCTTCTGTTAATGCTGCCATGTCTGTGCCCTAACCCTTCTGTGTGGTCTCGGGAAGACCGAGGATGTTCTTTGAAATGATGTTGTTTTGAACTTCGAATGAACCACCGTAAATAGAGATCGCCTTTCCAGACAACCAATCACGCACGTTACCCAATTCACCTTCAGTGAAATCTGTCCCTTCCCAACCCAAGCCCTGGCTACCCATAAATTCAAGGGTCAACTCTGCCTTGGTTTGGGCTACCTTGGTCGCAGAGTTCTTCAAAATAGAGGCCGCTGCACTGACTTCAACCTTACCTCGTGCCTCAGCCGTGATCCGGCCAATCGTAAGCGCATGAGCCTGTGCGTCCATCAGATGGTCCGCAAGTCGGGTACGCAGATCGGTATCAGCAAGACGTCCGGTTGAATCAACCCCAACGTACTCTTTAGCTAAATCCTGCAAACCTGCCTTCTTGCCACCGCCAGAACTTCTAGCGGTCGTCTGACTCTGACGTTCATGCTGCAAAAGCCGCTTTACGACACTCCAGCCATCATTCAAATCCCCAAGTAAATCCGCTTTCTCTGCTCGAGCATCGTTGAAATACGTTTCACAGAATGGAGAGGCCCCCGCGATAAGCTGTATGGGCCGGGTCTCTACCCCGGCTTGATCCATCGGCAGCATGACAAAACTGATGCCATCGCGTTTGGCGACGCTCGAATCCGTACGTACAAGGGCCCCACACCATTGCGAGATATCAGCGCCTGACGTCCAGACTTTCTGGCCGTTTAATATGTATGCATCACCTTCATCTTCAGCTCGGGTACTCAAGGATGCGAGATCGGATCCTGCATTGGGTTCAGATAACCCTAAGCACCAGCGCAATTCACCACTGGCGATACCCGGCAGGTGCCTGTCCTTCTGATCGTCGGTGCCATATTCGAGCAGCGTTGGACCCACCATAGTCACACCCATTCCCGCGATCATGGGGATATGATTGAACGCACCGATTTGATGCATTTCCTGGGTGATCACCTTCGCCTGAGGATGGGATAAACCAGCGCCACCGTACTCAATCGGCCATGTTGGAGCACCCCACCCTTGTTCGGCAAGCCGCGCTCGCCAAGTGTCCAAGTCATCGGCTAAGGCGGCTTCCGCCTCGCCCTCAAAGCCAAATTTCATGCCCTTTAAACTGGTTGGAAAATTGTCCCTTAACCAACCACTAACTTCTTCGCGAAATTGCTCCAACTCAGCCTCTGCCACAAATACCCCCGACGTAGTACTTCAATATTTGGCATTAGGATAACGCAATCAGACCCTACTCAGCGAGCAGGGAGCAATCGTGCCTTAGCGGATAACGCCATAAACCCGCTCGGGGTGTATCTCGAGGATGACGCGTTGTTGTGTCTCAAGCCAGTTAGGCAAGTCATCCGGCACTGCATAGCCCACCGATTCAATGTTGGCAAAAACACGGCGCGTATCTGCCTCTAGGTCTGCACTAACAATCGCGCACCTGCCTTCAATGGAGACAAAGTTAAATGGTTCCGCATTATTGATAACGCAGAGGTTTACACGGTCGTCCCGCTCTATCGATTGACGTTTAAACGTTGTACCCGGCGTGCTCACGACAAGAACGTCATTTCGGCGGGCGTAGGCGACGACGGAGCTCACGGGCTGCTTGCTTGATCGAAGCGTTGTCAATATCGCCCAACGGTTTGTAGTGACGAATTCATCCCACTTAGGTTCGCTACTGATCATGTCCCCTCCCGCTGAGTGCTTCTGCTAGGGCACGTAGTGTCGTTTCATGATCTCCGACCAAGCGCAGAACAACGTGATTTGCGCCTGCTTTAACAAAGCTATGAACAAAATCACTAACACGACTCAAACTTCCGCCGAAGCAGGCCTGAAAACTTCGCATCACTTTGGCCGGGGCATTGTAGTAAGACTCTAGATAGTCGTTGATGTCCTGATCCGCTTGTTGCTCATCATCGTTCACAGACACTGTAAGATAGATCGCTGTAGTCTGATCGGCCTTACCCTCGGCTCGAACTCTATCTTGGTAGTGCAATTGATTTTTGCCAAAGGTCTCTAGATTGGGTCCGATCGGGAACCAACCCTCAAAATGTTTCGCTGCCCGCTCTATACCTGCAAGCACGGAACTCGCGAGCCAAATTGGCGGTCCATTTTCTGCGCAGGGGGTTGGCGCGAGAGTACCACTGTGAACCGTCCATCGACCTGACCAATCAACAGTCTCGCCTGACCACAAAGCACGACACAATCTAAGTCCTTCCAACAAAGTGCCAACGCGTTTATCAAACGGCACTCCTGCAGCGGCAAATTCCTGACGTATCGCCGGATTGTCTGCGGCGATGCCGACGCCAAGAATCAACCTTCCTTCACAAATCTGATCCACCGTCGCAATCTGTTGGGCTAGCACAACCGGGTTCCGTAGCATTGGCAACAAGACAGCTGTGCCGATCATGATCTCTGGTACCGCAGCACCGATGGCTGCCATCAAGGTCAGCGGATCATGTCGTGGTCGGGCAAGCAGTGAATCACCTATCCAGACGGAATCGAAACCTAACTGTTGCGCCAAGGCTGCCCGTCGAATCAAACCTTGAGCACTATGATCGTTACTCAGTATTTGTTCCCTTGTCGGGATCAAGTAACCCAGCTTGAATGTCATCCTGCGACTCCGTATTTTTCTACTAGCTTTTGGCCGAGCGCTGCCCGCGTCATGCCCCTAACGCCAATGCCACAATCAGCGTTGACCACAGTTCCGGTACTGGGACTGGAATCTGCACTCGCCAAATGTACAAACGCGCCAGCGTACTCTCTAGTTTCAGGGACACGGCCGATCGCCAGTGTCGGGCCAACTTTCTCAGGCAGATTTAGTTCCGCTATGTGTCGATCTTCCATCGACATCGCAGCAGGACCACTAAGCTGCGTATCGATCGGACCTGGTGCCACCCCGTTAACCCGCACACCAGGTGCTAGCTCATGGGCTAACTGTTTAATCAATCCGACCACTGCATGTTTGGACGCTGTATAAAGTACACCGCCACCGCCTGCGTCGTAGCCCGCATTCGATGCGGTAAAAATCATACAACCTCGTGATCTAACCAAAGACGGGATGGCAGCCTTGGCTAGTGTGATATAGCCCAACACATTGACCCGAAACAACTCATCGAACGCATCTTCAAGATGCTCTGGCTCAGTATCATCCAGTTTCTTGGAGTAATCCCAAATTCCAGCATTGCCTACCGCACAATCTAGACCACCGAATCTCTCAACCGCCTGGTCCACAGCGTCTTGCATTTGCTTGGTTGAACGCACATCAGCATTAACTACTTCAACGTCTATATCTGAGCGTTGCTGCAACGCAGTGAGACGTTCTTCTGATCGGTCAACGACTAAAACCCGCGCGCCCTCTTTGACAAACCGCTCTACAATAGCCAGTCCCAGACCTGAGGCACCGCCCGTTACAAGCACCTTTTGCTCAGCTAATCTCATCTCGCTCATCTCGCTCTTATCGGCTTAATTGTTTGAATTTGGAGCGGATGGTGGGAATCGAACCCACGTCATCAGCTTGGGAAGCTGAGGCCCTACCATTAGACGACACCCGCCGACCATTGGCCTGATTCTACAGTCTGCGACTGCACAGAGTCACGATTCAGGCTAAGACCCTCTACGTAGCGCTTCCGGACGTCGAATAGTTTGACCATAATGACGCCATGCAAAACTCTTACTCCGCCCTAACAAGTGACACACCGCTCATTGTCTATGTCGACATAAAGAGCCCATACGCCTTTGTTGCTATCAGGCCCGTGTTGGCTTTGGAAGCGGAACTCGGCATACAGTTCGACTGGCGCCCGTTAACTTTAGATATACCTAGCTACCTAGGATCCGCGAAAAAGAAAGCCGGCAAGGTCGTAGAATCTAATCGATCGCCGCAGCAGTGGTCGGGTGTCAAATATGCCTACCGAGACGCGCGCAGATATGCCGAACGCCAAGGCTACATTCTCAAAGGTACCGAGAAAATCTGGGACTCCAGTATCGCGAACATTGGCATTCTCTGGACTTGTGCCCATGCGAGAGAGCGTTTGCCGAACTATTTCGAGGCCGTCTTCCCGCCGTTCTGGCGTCGTGAGTTAGACGTCGAGGACCCAGCTGTTGTGGCAAACGTCTTAGAAACAGCAGGAATCACGAGCTTGGGTTTCGACGAGTATCAGCTCGGTGCAGGTAGGAAAATCCACGATGCTCTACAAGCCCAACTTCACCCTGCGGGAATCTATGGGGTACCTACGTTTGTTTTTGGCGACCACATCCTGTTTGGTCGGGAGCATATCCCTTACGTCAGATGGCATCTTTCTGGTCAGAACGGTCCGGCACCTGATGTCGCCTACGAGGTTTGAAAAAGATGGATATCTACATAGATTTTAAGTCGCCCGCGGCTTACCTCGCGATCAATCCAACCATTGAGCTCGCACAACTGTGCAACGTCTCGCTCAATTGGCTGCCGCTTCGTACTCGGCAAACTCAGATCCCAGGTGTCCAGGAAAATGAAGATCGAGGCGCCACTCATCGACGTGTCCGAGCCATCGCGCGACAAAATACTTTTCTTCATTATGCCTCTGTCCAAGATCTCGAAATGCGTTTTCGTAGTGATCCTGGCAACACGGATCTCGCGCTTGCTGCACTAGCGACACTCGTTGGAGACACGACAGAGTTTGTTCGAAGAGCCTTCAACGCCTACTGGACAACAAACAAGGCGCTGGGTGATAGGGACGTTGTCCAAGCCCTTTTGGATGATGCCGATTCTGACCTTGATGTCTCAGCCCTTGATGTGAGCGCAACGATCGCCGCTAGCGAGGAGCTTGCGCTTGCTGCAGGTGCAATAGATGCGCCTGCGTATATTGTCGCCAACGAGCTCTTCATTGGGCGGGAACACCTACCTTGGATTAAAGAGTTACTCAGCAATGGCTAATCGATTTGGTTACAAAGGCGGCGAGCACGATACCTGGCTAGCTAGCCTCACAGAAGAGACACTCGAGCCTGATCTACCAATCATCGACGCACACCATCATCTCTGGATTCGTGATGGATCGCCGTATTTGTTAAGAGAATTTGGCGCAGATCTTGCCACGGGACACAATATCGCAGGCACTGTATACGCAGAGTGCCACTCGATGTATCGCTCTCATGGTCCAGTCGCAGAACAACCGATCGGGGAAATGGAATTCATCGCTGGCATGGCAGCCATGAGCGCTGCAGAGGCTTTCGAAACATCCAACGTCTGCACCGCCGCAGTCGGGAGCGTTGACTTAACGCTAGGACATGCTGCCAAACCTATCCTAGAAGGATTGCAGAACGCAGCTGGTGGTCGATTTCGCGGGGTGCGCGCTTCTACTTGTTGGCATAGCGATGAAAAATTACACAACGCTGCACCTCATGAAGGCTTTCTGCTCGATAGCCGGGTTGTTGCGGGTATCAAATGTCTAGCGGAGCTTGGCCTCTCTCTAGATGTTTGGTGCTATCACTCGCAATTAGACGAAATACTCACCATTAGCGAATTGTTCCCAGCGATGACAATAATCATCAATCACACAGGCACACCAATTCTTGGCGGGCCGTATCGGAACGAACTAGACCAAGTACGCAAGGATTGGCAGACCAGTCTCTTAGCACTGAGCCAGCGCCCCAATCTATTCGTCAAACTGGGCGCGCTACCTGCTAAGTTCGGTTCTGGTTCGCAACCACCCAGCTCCCAGGATATTGCCGAGGCATGGGCTCCCTGGATTGAACCTTGCATTGAGATGTTTGGCGCAGAGCGATGTTTTTTTGAGTCTAACTTTCCCGTTCACAAGAATTGGATGTCTTACCCGATTCTTTGGAATGGCTTCAAACTGATCACACAAGGTGCAAGCGCAATTGAGAAGAAGCGTCTTTTCTCCGATACCGCCTGCAAAGTCTACAAAATCGACTCAGCCACAACGATCGCATCCTAATCCACCGTCGCAACTTGGCCACCATCCGCCGCCAGATGGGTCGCATTCAACCAAAGACCTGCGGGGCTCGCGGTAAACACGATGATCCGCGCTAGCTCTTCACCAGTTCCAAGTCGCCCCAGTGGAATACCTTTTTCAACCTGTGCATAAAACTCCGGGCTTGCTTTCTTCCGCTCATCCCATCGCCCACCTGGAAACCAAACCGCCCCAGGAGATATCACATTGGCACGAATACCATCACGACCATAGTTTTGTGCCAACTCATTGGCATAGGCGCGGATTGCAGCTTTGGCAGCCCCATAAGGTGATTCAGGACGGCCAAAGTGAAATTTACTGGCCATGGAGCCAATGAAGACGATACTTCCCGCGCCACTTGCCTGTAGAGCCGACAGTGCCTCATCAACTGCCCTGACTCCAGCCATGATGTCGACTTCGAAGCTACGTCGCCAATCTTGTTCGTTGTTTGCCATGCCAAACCCTGACGCGTTGTGTATCAATACATCGATACCACCCAACGCTTCCTCTGCCGACCGAATAAAGCCCCTGGTCGCATCTCCATCCTCTAGGTCAACAGCTTGGCCAAACACTCGAACGGCATGGCTCCGACCAGACATTTCTTTCTCTGCGCTCGCAACGCCTTCAGCGCCCCTCGCACAAAAGGCAATGTGCGCGCCTTCGTCAATAAAAGCTTCCGCCGCATAGCGTCCGATACCGCGACTCCCGCCTAGAATAACGACTTTCTTATCCTGCAATCCTAAGTCCATTGCTAGCTCTCTCCCCTAAAGACTAGATATAGTGCAGAACTTGTACTGTGGAAGAAAGCCATGAGTTGGACCCCCTTCAGCCCTGAATCGATGCGAGACCCAGCATCGGGTCATCAACAATTACTGCAATCGTGTCCAGTGCATCACTGTAAAGAATTCGACCCTGCGTTTTATACGTTGTCACGCTACAGCGATGTCGAGCACGCGTTGCGTGACATTGAAACCTATTCCAGCCAGTTCGGGCAAGGACCTCGATTTTCTGATCCCCTTGGCATGCTCTGTGATCCGCCCCAACACACACATACGCAAACTCGTTCAACAAGCATTCACCCCGCGCGATGAATCTACTGCGTCCACAGATAGAAGCCGTGACTAACAACCTGATCGATAACATTCTCAGCGGACCCGCAGAGTTCGACTTTCACGACGATTTTGCATTTCCCCTTCCCGTCATCATCATTGCTGGAATGCTTGGCGTTCCAGAAGTCGACCTAGAACGATTTAAGCACTGGTCCGATATCCAAGTCGCAGCCATGGGTGCGGAAGATCCAAGTCGCTACGAAGAAGATCAAATAGAGTTTTTCGGCTATATGCACAGCCATCTGATGAGCAGACGGTCAGATGTTGCGGCTGGGGTAGATGTACCTGAGGACTTGTTAACACTGATAGCGTCTGGCAGCGACGCAGATGGTCAACTGCTTTCCGAGGCAGACGCTCAATCGGTTCTGATGCAGCTTTTAGTTGGTGGTAACGAAACAACAACCTCCTTGATAACAAATTTACTGTGGCGACTACTGGAATCGCCAAACCAATGGCAAGCTATGCAAGAAGATGCAACGCTAATCGAGCCTGCTATCGAGGAGAGTCTACGCTTCGATCCGCCAGTGCTCGGTCTCTACCGGAGTACCACCCGAGACGTTTCCTTACACGACGTGCTTATCCCCAAAGGAAGTAAGGTGTTCATCAACTACGCGGCTGCGAATAGAGATAGCGCTTTATTCAACGATCCTAATCGCTTCGATATAACAAGAAGTACAAGAGAACGGAAACGTCACATGTCCTTTGGGCTCGGCACTCATTTTTGCCTTGGTGCCCCAATGGCTCGCCTGGAAACGGAGATCGCGTTTCAAGCGATCATGCAACGTCTACCTAATCTGACTTTAATTGGTCCGGGGCAACGTATCGCCCCCTTTTTCTTGTGGGGGCGGCGCAAGCTTCCCGTACAGAGCTAGTCCGTCGCGCTATCTAAGCCTTCGTGAACTCAAGGTTGAGAGCCAGAGTTCCCAGCATTATCCCGGGTTGGTGCAAGAAGTCGTTCTTCTTGGCATAGGTAAACGAGTCAATTCGATCCAACAGAGTCTGCCACGCAGTTGTTTGCTCGAGGCGGGACAAATGAGCTCCAGGGCAGACCCGCGCACCTTGTGAGAAAGTGAGGTGACGGGTGACGGCTTTTCGATCGAGCTGGAGCTCAAGCGGACACTCCCACTCGTCCGGATCCAAATTTGCCGCTGCCCAACGAAGATGCAAGAGGGAACCTTTCGGCACCGTCACACCTTGGAATACCTCATCCTGGCTGGTCATGCGGGTGGACAACCCTTGCGTGGGTGCTCTGAGGCGCATGCCCTCTTCCGTAAAAGATCTGATCTTTGTTCGATCTGCTTTTAACTCACTCCAAGCTGTGGGGTTATCAACAAGTAACTGCACTTGCTCGGCGAGCGCGTATTGCGTTGTCTCGAGACCACCAATCACCATCGCATATACGATTCCGTTGATTTCCAAGTCCGAGAGCTTCCGTTTTAAGGGTGAATACTCGACCTCGGTAAGGAAAGAGATCATGTCTTCAGTCGGATGCTTGCGTTTGCTCAGGATAAGCTCATGGGTGTAGCGCTTGAACTCATCGAGAATTTCAAATTGGGTCTCAACTTCTTCCGGCGGCAGTTTGTGGGTTGGACCTGACCCGTAGACAAAGGGTTTAACGCAGCCATCACCAAAGTATTTCAGCAGCTTCAAGTCAGAAAGCGGCCACCCCAGGATGTTCGCCATGACCATTTGTGGCATCGGTTGGGCGAACTCGGAAACGAACTCCACAGCGCCTTGATCAAGCCAGCGTTCAATCAACTCGTCGGCTACATTTTGAATCATTGCCGCATTGCGCGACGCGCCCGGCCCCACCCAAGGGTCTGTTAGCTCCTGCCGATGCGTGCGCCACATTTCCTGGTTCGGTCGCAGCGTCGCCATGGAGGCAACCATAACGTTGACATTTGGTACCTCGCTGAGATCCTCGCCGCTTTCAACGAGCTGTCGAACGAAACCAGTGCTTGGCAATAGAAAGCGGTCCTGATCTCGGACAACGGCGGCTATATCCTCATGCTTTGTCAGCACATAGGCGTCGGTACCTGGCGCCATCCCTTCGCCCGGGAGACGATGAACCGGCGCTTGGGAATGTAGGATTTCATAGGATTCGTACCAGTGTTCTTGGGCGCCCGCTCCGAACAGATCAACATCATCAAGACCAACTGGACAACGCATCTCACTCAGCTCGTGATTCGGCGCTTTGCCTGGTGTCGCGTCTTCTGCCATTCGTATCTACTCCTCCCGCTTTTGATTGCGCATTTCTCACTTCGCACTTGCCGCTAGCATTCTCGCAACCAAGCAATTGCTCACCAGAGATCCCACTGCCCGAGTTAGAGCAGCCTTTTGATGGCCCACTCTGGTGTTTTGATTTAGGCTAACACCAATATTTGGGGGAAGCTACGGCATGGATTTATCCGGCAAAACTGCCATTGTTACTGGCGCAGCTGTGGGTTTAGGGCGTGCATACGCTCAAGCACTTGCTGACGTTGGTGTGAATCTCGCGGTCTGCGACCTACGCGACGAAGTGCACGATTTGGTGAATGAATTGGCAACACCAACCAAAGCATGGCAAGGCAACGTCGCCGACCCAAATCATGTCAAAACTGTCGTGGATGGCGCTAAAGATCACTTCGGGCAGATAGACATCCTGATTAACAACGCCGGAGTTTGGGGTGGCAGTTTTGCCAAGGATAATCTCGATAAGTCTATCGAAGACTATGAACTCCTCATCGGTACCAACCTCAAGGGGGAATATCTGTTCGGTCGTGCCGTGATCCCAATTCTCATCGAACAGAGACATGGCGGCGAAATCGTCAATATTGCCACCGATCACATGGTCACTTGCGGGGCACCATGGCAAGTCTGTCCATCTGCTAGCTCCTGCCCTTGGGGCGACAGCCCGCGCGCTACCGGCGGTGGCGACACGATGGATCTCTATGACGCTTCAAAGTGGGCGTTGAACGGCCTGCTCTATGGGTGGGCTAAGGCACTAGCTCCTCACGGCATACGTGTGAACCAATTTTGCATGGGCGCCACTGATAGCAACATGCTTCGGTCGTTCCACAACTTCAAGCCGTCGCCAGAAGAGGAGGCATCTTGGATGCGCGCTGAGGACAACGCCCGTGTTCTTATTGAGATGCTTGAGGAAGGTCCACAAGGACGGAACGCACAAAATATTAACTTCTGTGTCGGCAGGCCTGTCAAACTTGAGCCGCCACTGGAGCAAATTTATGTACGGCCACATCAGGTTCAACTGAGTAAGGAATCATGAGTAAAGTTGCCATTGTCAGTGGCGCCGCTCAGGGATTGGGACGAGCATTTGCCGAACGACTTGAAACAGAAGGCTACGCAGTTTTGCCTTTCGATATACGAGAGTCCGTGACTGATTTCGCAAATGGTGTTGTGGCAAACGTTGCCGATCGCGAAGACATTGCAAGGGTCATAAGCGCTGCATGCAGCCTTGGCGAGATTGAAGTAGTCGTCAACAATGCTGGAACGTGGCGACGTACACCTGTCGACTCAAGCTGGGAACAAGCGCTCGAGGATTGGGATTTCATAATGGACACTAACCTACAGGGTGTTCTCCTGCTCTCCCGCGCAGCCACACCCCACCTTATCGCCCACGGCACTGGGCATATCATAAATATCTCGACCTACTACGTACTGCCAGCCAAAAGCTCGGGGACTAACGGTCCAGAAACAGATTTGTACAACGCCTCCAAATGGGCTTTGAACGGGTTTACAGACGCCTGGGCTAAGACGCTTCGTGAACACAACATATCTGTTAACGGCATGTGCATGGGTGCCACGGACACAGCTATGCTTCGTGGACTATTCCCGGACGGGCAACTGCCCCCTGATCTAGAAGGTAACCTCATTGCCGTGGATGATCTTTCTCAACAACTTATAGATATCATCGCAAGTGGCCGAACTGGCGAGAACTTTGGCGCCTGGGTCGGGGAGACTGTTCAACTCGGTGACCTTCCGCCGCTACACAAACGCATAACAGGCTAGGAGAACGAAGTGGGTTTGTACGAAGAATTCCGGCTGGATGGGCAGGTCGCGGTGGTTACCGGAGGGGGACGAGGAATCGGACGCGGCATTGCCTTGGGTCTAGCAGAATGCGGAGCTGACGTTGTCGTCATCGCGCGTCGTCAAGCAGACATCGATACCGTGGCTAAAGAAATTGAGGCAAGAGGCCAACGCGGACTGGGTATATCTGCAGACGTTATGGATTGGGATCAGATCCCGGCTGCGCTGGATCGCGTCTTAGCTGAATTTGGACGTCTGGACATCATGGTCAACAACGCCGGTGGCAACCTCGACGGCAAGATTTACGCGCTACCTGACATTTCGATAGACAAGTTTGACGAACAACTGCACCTCAACATGAAGACCAAGTTTTGGGGTGCACAACAAGCAGCCAAACGGATGACCGACGGCGGACGTATAATCAGCATTATTTCGATCGCTGCACACAAACCCTCCCCAGGATTTGGCGTTTATTCTGCTGCGAACATGGGCATGATAAGTATGACACGGACAATGGCGGTCGAACTCGCGCCGCGGGGCATAACAGTTAACTGTATTGCCCCAGGGGTCGTCGTAACGGATATGTTGGTTAACACCATGAACATAAGTGCCGGTGATGCGAAGGAGATGTTCAGTAAACAGATTCCGCTGGGTCGCACCGGGACGCCAGAAGATTGTGCAGCAGCCGCGGTGTTCTTTGCTTCACCCGCCGCTCGCTGGATTACCGGTCAATTTATAGATGTCGCAGGAGGTCAGCCAAGCTAATGTCCGACTTAAACGTGCTTGTTGTCAGCAAGGGTCACGCCTACGCACACGACTCTTTTCTCGATATGTTCACCGAGATGGTTGGTATAACTACAACCTTGGTTGAACAACCTGCTGCTCAAGCTGTTCTTCAACCAGAGTTTGCAGCAGAATATGACGTGGTTTTCTTCTACGACATGTGCGGCATTCCCGGTGTCGGGTTAACTCATGACGGGGCAAACAATACCGGGATCCCACCTGAGCGCTACGTTCGAGCTATTGAAGGATTGCTTGATCGCGGTATTGGGTTGTTACTAGTTAATCATGCGACGGTTAGTTGGCCCATGTGGCCGCTTTGGCGAGAGATCCACGGTTCTTCTTTCATGTTGAGCAAAGGCGAGCTTAACGGTAAGACCGTACCGGGGTCTGGATACAGAGGCGGGCATGGCCCACTAGCAAACGCGACCATACCTCTGCACCCGGTGATCGAGCATCCAGTGTTAGAGGGATTGGCGTCAGGATTTAGCATTACTGATGAGCTCTACCTAAAAACGGATGATTATGGTCCCAAGGTCGTGCCGCTCATGCGCGGTGAGTACGATTTCAATCAAGAAAACTTCACCGCCCCACCCTTGGCTGCACCTGATGAACAGGCACACTGGCAGCATCCGCCGGGAAGTGACCTAATCGTGTGGCTGAACGCGTGCCGAAACTCTCCTGTCGTGGTATCTGATGTGGGCGACAGTCCCTTGGCTTATGACGACCCAAACTACAGACGCTTGATCCAGAACGCTTGTAGATGGCTCGCGAGTGAGCCCGCCAAGTCCTGGGCGAAAGATCAAACTTAGCGTTGGCCAAATCTTACCGGCAATTGCCAACAGGTACGCATCTCGCCGATAGCTAGTGAAACGAGTTTTGGTCCGTCACCGTCACCGAGAATGAGATCCGGCGCCAGTTGCAACAACTTCATAGAGGCAGTTACCACAGTATCGCGCGTTAGGGCATATCGGGATCGAGGTCGATCTTCGGGTACAGCCGGATAGATGGTGGGTTTTCCAAGACCAAACGCAATCCCAGATGCCAATCCATCCGCCCGATATTGGCCTCGAGGTTCACGCTGACAAAGGTCCATTCGATCGACCAGAAATCGTTCTGGATCTTGAAATATACGCGGATCCCGATTGGCTGCAGCGGCAGAACAAATCAGCAGAGACCCGGTAGGTATAAGTTTGCCAAATCGCTCGACCTCGTGTCTCGCGTAACGCTCTGCAAACAATGTGGGCGGCGAATGTCTGATGGTTTCTAGATAAGCAAGCCTCATCAACCTTTCATCGCTAGCTGCTTTTACAAGCTCGCCCGGGTGTGCAAGTAGCAGATACCAGAGATTGGCTAAGCCACCGTGCAGTGTCTCGTGATCGCGTTCGAGCAAGGTTGCGACGATGTCCTCAGCACATATATTGTCGATACCTGCTAGCGCACTGACAAGGTCTTGGCCAGGCGTTTCCGTGCGTTCTACGAGAAGTGGTCTAAAGTACTCGACAAGCGCGTCGATCGCTTCCTTGCCACTCTCCTGCAACTTCGGTTGCCACGAAATACCGCGCACCATCGTCCAATACCGTCGGCTGAACTGCTCACGATCATCAGTTGGGATCGCTAGCAGCTCATGCAACATTTCTTGCGCAAATCTTGCGGCAAAATCTGTTGCAAGATTTGCGCTGCCTTGCTCGACCATGGGCTTGATACAGTATTCGGCAACCTCCGGCGCAAGTGCATCCGTTAACGTCTCTTCTGCCTGCAGAAAAGATAACGATTGGCTTAAGTCTCGGCCCAAGTGAGATAGGCCATAACGCCACGCGTTGGTTCGCGAAGTAAAATTTGCTTCATCAACAAAGACTGAGGTCACGTCGTCATATCGCGTGACCCAATAGTTGTTTGATAACCAATTGCGGTAGAAAGGGTAATTCTCTCGCAACACTGACAATGTCGGGTATGGATCTAATCGAAATTGATCGTTGATCAGTTGAACGGGCTTAATCTTCTCGGTACTTTCACCGACCCGTTCGCGCTGGTGCACCTCGTAAGTCCGAAAACCGCTACCATCGCCTTGCCGCTCTTGAATCACAACCCCATTTCGACCTGCAATCCCGGTGTTTTGAATTTCAGTCACGCTAATTGCCGGTCAAATTCGAGCCAGAGGGATCGAACGGATACGATGCCCATCGGAGCACTGCTTAGATTGTCGATATCTTTCGGCATGAGGTCCTCACGAATGCGCACGTTCTTAAAATGCCGGGCAAGAATCTGTGAGCCGCTAACGGCTTCTTGGTGCGAAATCCATGCGCCTGGACAAAGATGCGGACCAACGCCAAACGCCATGTGATTGCACTTACCTTCTTTGCGATAACCCGAACGCAACAATTTTCCGGTGTACAGATCCTCTCGAAAAATGTTGAAGGTCTCCGGTTCAGCAAAAATCCGCTCATCGTGGTTGGCTGAAAAATCAACCATCTGCATTAACGAACCGGCGGGGATGTGCACACCATGCATCTCGACATCAAACGTGTTTTGGCGTGGCTGACCACCAATGGAAGAGGAGTGTCGAAGCATCTCGTGGAAAGCTTTATCCCAATTGTCACCATCATCTAACACGGCTTGGAATTGGTCTGGGTGCCTGAGCAGAAGGCACCAGAGATTCATGATCGCACCCCGCGTTGTTTCTCCACCGCCACCAACAATCAAGGCGATGTTCGACGTGATCTCTTCAGTAGAGAGATAGCCACCATCAATTTTGGTCTCACACAACTTAGTGATGATATCTTTGCCGATCGGATTGCCAGCCTCGTCGTAAAGAAACGTTGGTTCTTGTCGGCGCTGCGCGACGATTCCGGCAACGTAATCCTCCAGATGTTGTCTGGCCTCTAGACCCTGTTTGTGTGTGGTCGATCCTCCCAGGCCACTCATCATCGAGTTGTACCAATAGTAGAAGTCAGATTGCGCATCCTTTGGAAATCCCAAAACTTCACAAACTACGCGGATGGGGAATTCATCCGCGAAAACCTTACCTAATTCGATAGTCCTTTTGTTGCCTTCATCGATGACAAATTCCGATCCCGCTTGTTCATCCCAGCTTGAGATCATCTCCTGGGCAAGGCGCTCGATTGCCGGTACCCGTAACTTTAGGGACTTCCCGACGAGATGCTGGCCATAGAGATTGCGTCTGCGACGATGTTCCACACCAGAAAGCTCGAGCTGAGTGTTGCCAAGCACACCACTCGAGCTACCTTTCGGTATTGTGTTAAAGCCTTCATCATCAAAATAACACTCGGTGATATCCTCATATCTCGTCACCCAGTACGTGTTATGCAACTTGTCGTGAAACACTGGATAGTGATCGCGCAAAATCCTGTAGTACGGATATGGATTGCGAAAAAACTCCGGGGAATCAAAAATCCGTGGATCGAAAAGTGGTACGCCGTCCGCCGTATGCCCCATGTCAACAGCTTCGCCAACCGGCATCAACGGGAAGGTCGAGTCACCCTCTGTCGAGACTTGCTCGGCAAGCTCGCTAAAAATGGAAACCATACATCCCCCTGTATTCGAGTAGAGTCATTGTTGTACGCTTCGCCCGCAGTGCAAAGAATCACTCTACTCAAATTAAAGGGGCTGGGTAAACCATGACATTCGTAATCGGGTCAGCTTGTATCGACGTGATGGATCAATCGTGCATCGAGGTGTGTCCAGTAGACTGCATCTACGTGGAAGATGATGACCGCATGTGCTTTGTAGAACCCGACGAATGTATCGACTGCGCGGTCTGTGAAGCCGCTTGCCCTGTAGGGGCCATATTCCGTGACACTGACTTACCTTCAGATATTGCGGAGTTCGCCAATCTAAACAAGCTATGGTTTGAAGATAAGGATGCAACCCGCCGACGTGTTGACGCGCTCGCCGACTAATTTGGGTACCCCGCAATGACGCCGAATTTCTTTGGCTGGTTTTGCCGTGATATTGCGATCCTCGTAACGGCCGGACTAGTACTAAGCGAACTTCACGCCTGGCAACAGAACACCACATCTGTCCCACTCGCCGTCAGCGCGAGCGTAGTGGGGTTCATCTTCACCTATGTACTCATCTACATAGCCCATGAATGGGGTCACTGGGTAGGTGCAAGACTGACTAGATCCGACATGCCTTTCGCGCCGTATCGAAGCCCTCTCATAGGCTACTTCGACCCTAGCAAGCACTCGACAGCTCAGTTTTTGTCACTAAGTTGGGGCGGTGTGCTCGCATACCTTGGCGCGAGTGGCGCAACCGGATTCATCTTTTTCGGCGCACCCGGTCCGCTCACCGGCGGTATGGCCGTCGCGGGACTCGCTTTTACTGTGCAGTCTTTGGCGGTAGATTTACCGCAGATTATCAAGGTACATCGGCATGCCGATCCGCAGACAACAAATCAAGCAGGTACGATGCCAAACTTGATCTTAAAAAGAACCTGGCAAACTTGGCTTCCCTTGGCCGCAATCTTGCTCATCTGGAATCTAGCTCTATGACGAAAACGCCCTATGAACCCTTTAACCCAGACTCCCTTGGCGACATTAATTTTCTGGATCGTCGCGTGCAAAATTGTCCCTACCACGCGTATCAAAAACTGCGCGATGAAGCGCCCGTGTGGCAGGACCCGCTCACTGGCTTCTATGTCATCTCTCGATTCGAAGATTTACGTGGCGCGCTCCTCGACCCAGCTAAATTTGGTAACAGTATGCAAGGCGGTCAAAACGGGCGTGATCGACTCAATGCCGAGCGTGCACAGCGCATGCGGACGCTCTATGAAGAAAAGGGTTGGCTGCCTGCACCAACTCTCGCAGGGCGAGACGACCCAAATCACAAACAAATGCGGGCGATGTTCAACGAAGCCTTCCGGCCAAAAAAGATAAACGCGATGGACCCTTTTGTCAGGGATACGGCCTACAAGCTAATAGACAAGTTTGTCGACACAGGTCGGTGCGACTGGGTTAAAGAGTTTGCTGTGCCTTTGCCCCTTATTGTTATTGGCGCTCAGGTCGGCGTGCCAGAAGATGACATCTGGCAGATCAAAGCTTGGACAGACGCCTGGGTGCAACGCCTTGGGATGATGCAGACCGAGGAAGAAGAACGTTGGTCCGTGGAAATGGAAATCGAAGCCCAGCACTACTTCCAGCCAATTTTTGAACGCCTGCGCAACGAGCCGGACGATTCGCTTCTGTCCGACATGGTCAATCGTGTGATTCCAGAATGGGACCGACCCCTCAATGACAATGAGTTACACGCTGAGATGATGGCTGATACGTTCGTCGGAGGATCAGAGACAACCACAAACGCCATTGCCTACGGCGTAAAGTTGCTCATCGAGAATCCTGAAGTATGGACCCAACTCAAGTCCGATCCCGAGCAATACCTGAGAACTTTTTGTGAAGAAGTGCTGAGACTCGAAGGTCCGGTCCAAGGGCTATTTCGAATAGCGGTTGAAGATATTGAAATCCAAGGGACAACAATTCCTGCAGGCTCAATGATCAATGTTCGTTACGCCGCTGCTAATCGGGACGAACGCGAGTTTGAATGCCCGGAGCAAATCGATTTAGAACGAGAAAAGCCCGGACGCCACTTGGCCTTTGGCTCCGGCATTCATCACTGCCTAGGCGCGCCGCTTGCGCGACGGGAATTGTATTGGTCGTTCCGAGCACTAGTCGATCGTATCGAAAGTCTCGATTTCATCGAAGGCGCCAATACTTTTGAACAAGCTCCAAGCTTTTCCTTACGCGCGTTGCAGGAATTACATATAGAATTCAGCCCTATCGCCGTCGAAAATCGAATCGATCCGGCCAAGTTGTCGACGAAATCAAAGGAGGAGACCCCAAATGGCTGAAGCGTATAAAGAACTCGATCCGGACACGATGCCACGTTCGCCCGGTATCACGTATCAGGAGCTGCTCGATTTAGACTCCCACGAGGTCCCGGATGTGTTGCGCCTACAGTCACCTAAGGACATGGGGCTAAACGAGTTTCCCGTCACTCGTTATACGACCGCCCGCTATCACGAACTTGAGAAAGAGCATCTTTGGAAGAAAGTTTGGCAGTTCGCCTGCCGTGAAGAAGATATACCCGAAGTTGGCGACCACTACCGCTACGATATCGCGGGCATGTCTTTTTTGGTGGTGCGTACCGAAACAGGTGAGATCAAAGCCTACCCGAATGCCTGCCTGCACCGCGGGCGCATGCTAAAAGAGTTTGACGGCAACGCTGCAGAGCTGCGCTGCCCTTTCCACGGTTTCTGCTGGAAACTCGACGGTAAGCTCAATGACATCCCAGCAGACTGGGACTTCCCACAGTTAGACAAAGACAATTTCAATCTGCCAGAACTGCCGGTGGCGCTCTGGGCTGGTTTCATTTTCATCAATCCTGATCAAGAGTGCGCTCCATTTGACGAGTTCATTAAAGATCTTGCTCCACAGTTTGAACGCTGGAATTTAGGCGGACTGTACAAGCAAGCCCACGTCGCCAAGATCATGCCCTGCAATTGGAAGATCGCTCAAGAGGCTTTTTGCGAGGCCTATCACGTCAGCGGTACACATCCTCAGATCATGCGTAGCCTTGGTGACGTCAACTCTCAGATCGATATTTGGGACAATTGCGCACGAGTAATTACACCGGGATCTACTCACAGTCCTCTGTTGGATTACACCCCAACCCAGGCTGAAATGCTGCGGACAGTGATGGACATAGACCACGACCAGCCCGTACCTGAGGTTCCGGATGGGATGCACATGCGAGAGTTTATGGCCAATCGTGCACGCGAAAACCTACGCGAACACGCTGGGGAAAAGGCAGATCTGTACTGCGATGCTGAGCTGGTCGACAGCTTGGACTACACACTCTTTCCTAATTTTCACCCATGGGGTGCATTCAACGGCATCGTTTATCGATTTCGCCCGAACGGCAATGACCACCGTTCAGCGATCATGGAATGCATCATGATGGCGCCTTTTCAAGGTGAGCGACCCCCGGCTGCAGAAGTTCGTTGGCTGGAACCAGATGAACCGTGGTCTTCCGGCCTCGGTTATCTCGGCAAGGTATTCGATCAGGATTCGTTCAACATGCCGAAAGTTCAAGCAGGTCTAGAGTCGACGTATCAGACTGGCGTGGTTTTGTCTGGCTACCAAGAATCAAAGGTACGTTGGCTACACACTAAATTGACTGAATGGATTGGTGAATAATGGCGAGTATGTATCACCCATTCGAAACGGATGTCCTCTATCAAGCGGATGAAGATGGCAACATCAGATTGACCAAGGGCAATAGCATGGGAGTGTTTACCCGAGAAGGGATACACCTTTCCGGCGATATTAGGCACGCCGATCCGCAACTTTGTGTGTGGGTTGCTAACAACCCTGATCCTGCAACTATGTTCCAGCGCGCTGGTCGCAACACGATTATCGGCAACTCGGAGAATAAAGACTAAACCCGAATCATTCGATCTGCCGGGGCCAACTTCCCGGTAGTTGTTTTTGAACCATCCAAACGCAACCCGTGACCTACCTAGTAGCAAAGATCACGGAGAGCATCATGGCAACTGTTCAAATCGACCACCTTCTCGGCAAGTTCATCGTCTACATTGGGTACCTGTTGACCGGTGTAATCAGCATCGAGGCACAGAACCCTTACTTCGCGCTCGTCTTTGGCACCGCGCTTTGGCTATTTGGCATCAACAGTGCCGCCTACTTAGTTGAAGCAATACGAGGTCATACACATCGACACAATGTCCTCTAAACGACGCTGATCCAATCGCGTACAATGCGGCCCTCTTTTTAATAGTGGTTGCACCATGGACCTCACTTTTACACCCGAAGAAGAAGCGTTTCGCCAGGATGTCCGCGCGTTTTTAAAAGATTCTCTTCCCCCAGAAATTGAAGCTAAGGGTGCCCGTGCCCAAGAACTCAGCAAAGCCGATGTAGAACAGTGGCATGCGCTTTTAAACGAACGTGGTTGGCTCGCAGTGACCTGGCCGGTCGAACATGGCGGCACTGGCTGGACAGCAGTTCAACGCCACATCTTCGAGGAAGAATGTGCGCTCGGTAACGCCCCTCGCATCGTACCTTTCGGACTAAATATGCTGGGTCCAGTGGTCATCAAATTTGGCAGCGATGAGCAAAAATCTGAAATATTGCCACGCATTCTGGACGGCAGTGATTGGTGGTGTCAGGGCTATTCAGAGCCAGGTGCAGGTTCCGACCTCGCCAGCCTAAAGACCCGAGCGGTGCGAGACGGTGATGAGTATGTGATCAATGGACAAAAAACTTGGACGACACTCGGCCAACATGCCAATCGGATCTTTTGTTTGGTACGCACATCGGTCGACGGTAAACCCCAGCAAGGTATTAGCTTTGTCCTTGTGGACATCGATACTCCCGGAATAGAGATGCGACCTATCACACTGCTCGAAGGCTCGCATGAAGTGAATGAGGTTTTCTTCACAGATGTCCGTGTACCGGTGGCGAATTTAGTGGGCGAAGAAAATCAAGGTTGGACCATCGCAAAATACCTCCTAACACACGAACGCACCAATATCGCCGGTGTCGGCTTCGCTACGCGCGATCTGAAGAAACTGAAGGAAATTACGACCACAGTTCGGCGTAACGGCAAGATACTCTGCGAAGATCCAATTTTTGCTGCTCAGCTAATCGAAGTTGAAGCGGATCTCGAAGCGATGCGCATCACCAATTTACGCATGTTGCAAAAAGCCAATGATGGCGCCGCACCTGGTCCTGAAGCGTCCATGCTCAAAATCAAAGGCACGGTCATTCGCCAGCGTATTAGCGCCCTATATCGTATGGCTCTTGGACCCCATGCAGCAGGTGTCCCAACAGATGGACTAGAACACGACGGTCTACCGATTGAAGCGGTCACGGCTACCTCTTTGTATTTCAACAATCGCAAGCTTTCGATTTACGGTGGCTCGAACGAAATACAGCGCAACATCATTTCCGGCGACATTTTTAGGGGTTAGATGAATGGACTTTAACTACTCAGATGATCGCCGCATGTTGTCAGATTCACTGCGTCGTTACCTCACGGATCAATATCCAATCGAGCAACGTAACTCGGTGGCCTATACAGCCCCATATCATTCGCCCGACCACTGGCAGGCACTTGCCGACCTTGGCGTATTAGGTGCATTGATTACCGAGGCCGATGGTGGATTTGGCGGCGACGGGTTTGATATCGCCGTCATTTTCGAGGAACTAGGCCGAGCATTGTGTCCTGAACCAGTGCTTGGCAACTTGATGGCACTGCGGCTTCTCGCCGCGTTTTCCGCTACCGATCACGTCAACGCCGTTGTCGCAGGATCTACACAAGCTGCCCTCGCGCTGTACGAAGCCAACTCTCCCGATACACTTGCGGATGTTGCGACCAGTGCGACGAACGACGGAGGTTCTTGGACGCTGAATGGCGGTAAAACCGCAGTCTATGGCGGACCTTGTGCAAATCTAGTTCTAGTGGCAGCGAAAACGGATAGCGGTTTGGGGTTGTTCATCGCCACACCCTCCTCGATTGAAAGCAATGCTGCAATCGATGGCGGCGGTCTAGCCGATATGACTTTCGATAACTCACCGGCAGAATGCCTCAGCGAGAATGCTGAACAGGAAATCGAAGCAGCAATCGATGCAGGCCGGTTGGCTCTATGTGCAGAAGCTGTGGGCGCCGCAGACGTTCTCCTTGAGATGACTGTGGACTATCTTAAGCAGCGTAGCCAATTTGGTCAGCCCATCGCTTCTTTCCAGGCGCTCCAGCATCGAGTGGTCGACATGGCAACAGAGATCGAGCAAGCCCGTTCAATGACCATCCTCGCCGCATCTAAATTTGACGATGCGGAACGTATGCGATTTCTAGCAATGGCGAAGAATCTGATAGGACGAGTCGCAACCCACATCGGCGAGGAAGCGACACAATTGCACGGCGGCATCGGCATGACTTGGGAATATGGCGGTGCACATTATACGAAGCGCCTGATCATGCTCGATCACCAACTCGGCGATCGATACAACCAAGTGCATCGGTTGTTGGAAGCATCTTAAGATAAAATCTCTAAATAACTTTTAACTGAATGTTAATTAAGAGCTTAAACTACAAAAGGTTTAATACATGGTTGGTATCCAGGCCTGGGTTCTCTCGCTTGTACTCTTAGCAATCATCCCAACCTCGTTCGCTGCGGAGGCTGGGGAAGAACGACGGGCGCTGATGGCAGCCGCTGGTTACCCACTACCAGGCATCGCACCCCCGCGCTCAAACGAGGGTCACGGACCGCATGAATATCTTTGGATAGCAAATGTCATGCTCGTCGATGGTCTTGGCTCACCCCCGCGTGGTCCTGTTCACATCACCCTCAAAGACGACCTCATCGAAAAAATAAGTGCAACGCCTCCTGACGATCAGAGCATGGAGAAACTCGATGGTAGTGGGATGACTATCCTGCCAGGGTTTATCGACAGTCACGCGCATATTGGCAATGGTGGCACGCCAGAAGATGGACCTCCGCCACCGGAGTACATATTCAAACTTTGGTTAGGGCATGGCATCACCACGGTCCGGGATGTGGGCTCTACGTTAGGCCTCGATTGGACGGTGACGCACGCGGAGCTCGCCCGAGAAAACAAGATCGTCGCACCACGCATTATCCCCTACAGCATGTTCCCAGGAACTCAGGTCGTCACCGCAAACGACGCGAAGGCATGGGTTAGGGGAGTTGCAAAAAAAGGCGCCCGTGGCGTCAAGCTACGTGGTGGCACCAAAGCAGCTCAAACAGCAGTCTACGAAGAAACTGCGCGACTAGAGATGGGCACCGCAAATCATCACGATCAAAACGGCGTCTATCACATGAACGCCCTCGATAGCGCTCGACTCGGCCTAGATAGCTTAGAGCATTGGTACGGGCTACCCGAAGCTCTGTTCGAAGACCGTACGATTCAAGACTACCCACCCGACTACAACTACTCTGATGAACAATGGCGTTTTAACCAGGCTGGTCGGCTTTGGGCTCAGGCTGTAGCGCCTGGTTCTGAGAAGTGGCAAGCCGTCATTGCAGAGATGGTGGACCTAGACCTGACGTTGTCTCCCACGTTTACGATCTATGAAGCTAATCGAGACGTCATGCGCGCGCGCGACGCAGAGTGGCACGTGGACTACACCCTCCCCTTGTTGAAGCGTTTTTTTGGTCCTGACCCCCACCTGCATGGTTCCTTTCACTTTGATTGAACCACCGCCGACGAGGTCGCTTGGCGCAACAATTTCCGTCGCTGGATGCAATTCGTAAACGACTTCAAAAACGCTGGAGGACGTGTGGTGGCCGGTAGCGACGCAGGCTTTATTTTCAAACTCTACGGCTTCGGGTTCATCCGAGAATTAGAACTACTGCAGGAAGCCGGATTCCACCCGTTGGAAGCTCTACAAGCCGCCACCCTAAACGGCGCAGAACTTCTAGGGATGGCTGACGAAATAGGCTCCGTTGTGCCGGGTAAGAAAGCCGACCTTGTAATCGTGGAGGGTAATCCCATTGCGAACTTCAAACTTCTTTACGGCACGGGGCATATGTTTCTAGACCGGGAGCGAGGCGCAGTCGAGCGCGTTGGTGGTGTACGCTATACCGTCAAAGACGGGATTGTGTACGACGCGAAAGCGCTGCTTGCTGATGTACGAGACATGGTCACAGCGGCGAAGAGCCGCGACAACCACCCTAGCCCATGAACTGAAAGTTCTCGTCGAACTCAGCCCGTTCCGTTCGGGCTGTGTTGGCACCCGCTGATATGTCCTCATAGCCGAAGCTGATACCGTACAAAACCTTCATATCTTCCGGCAAACCGAATGTCTCTCGCACAAGATCCGGATAGTTTCGTAGTGTCCCCTGCGCACAACTCGCGATGCCATTGGCTGTCATAGCGAGCATTAGAGTTTGAGAAAACATGCCTACGTCTGCAGCGGTCTGAGTACCAAACACGCCATGCATACAAATGAATGCCGCGTGCGGTGCATCGAACAGCGTGTAGTTTTTTTCGTAAGCGGCGGCACGCCCCTGTTTATCTTCCCACTCAATATCCATAGCGTTGTACAGCGCCCGAGCACAGGCTCGTTTGCGCTCGCGGTACAGAGTGTCAACCTTCCCGTCTGGAGGATGATCTGTGTTTATCGGTATTTTCTTAGAGATTCGCCGCATCATCTCCGCACGCAAATCATCGCGAACGCTCCCTGATGCCACGCAGACGTGCCACGGTTGGACGTTGGTACCCGATGGCGACCAGCGAGCAATATCAAAAACTTTGCGCAAAACCTCCTCAGGCACGCGCTTGTCAAGAAAACCGCGCACGGAACGACGGGTTTTAACGATGCGTTCAAACGACGCAACCTCTTCACTGGAAAAATCGGACATAGGACTCTTCTATCAATCTTAAGGCTATAAAGAATCCGCGATTGTAGTGACTGAGCGGCGAATGTCATCACTTACCGTAGCCCCAATCCCGCAGCCTCCAGCCAACATCACGTTGTGTCCGGCGCCCTCGAGAGCTTGTTGAGTGGTCCGCAACAGTTCACTCTCGCCAAGTTTATGTAGCTTCCGATGAGGGATTCCTCCAGCTACGACTTTGTTGGTCATCTTCGACGCCGTGACAAGAGACTCATTGCCTGGACCAAAATTGTCCCAGTTAAAAACTTGCACCGGGTAGTCGAAAAAGCGAGGCAGGTTAACGTGATTCCCACACACGTGAAAAATGTTAAAGGGTGCTCCTCGTGCAGCTTGTAAGACGCGTTCGTCATACGGGCGGCCAAATTCATTGAAGAACTCATCCGAACACACCTCTGAGCTTGTCCACTGCAACGCGGCATAAAACACGCCAGAGGCGCCTGCATCAATTAGGTTTTCGGTATGTTGTTGGAGCGTCCTTGTGATGTTGTCTAACACCTCATGTACAGTTCCCGGTGTTTCTTCGGCGTAACCGATAAGGGGATGACCCACACCTCCACACAGAAGGCCAAGCACAGATAGTGGCGAAAAAATGGTAACAAGCACGTCTACGTCATGCCCTATCTCGGCCAGAACCAATTTGAGTGCATCGACATGTTGTTCGAACACCGGGTGGCCGGCACTTACCATAGGCACGGCTGAGAGGTCTTCTACTGTAGAAACTATTTTTTGCTTGAGCCTTGGAAACCTCTGCTCAGTCGGTGGCTCGTACACGTTGCCCCAGGGTTCTGCGAACATCGTCCACCGAGGATTGAGCTTAACAAAGTCATAATCATACTTTCTGTGCCGCTCTATGGTGTGACTGGCTAGATCTTCAGCTGACCACTCTCGCAAAAAGTCGTGGCCCCAGGTCGCTACAGGTACACGATCCACGGCTTCACGACGCAACACCGCCTGAATTCGTTCTTTATGATTCATCAGTTCTCCAGCACTAGACGTCGAAAATGTAGCTGTACTTTAGAATGAACTCGCGTCTTGGACGACCAGGGGCATTTCGATCATCGTCAGTTTCGTTGTAGACCACAAAGAAACCGGAATTTGCCGATTGCAGCCAAGAAAAGCGTAAATTGGTGGCCAGTAGGTCATCTCGATCATTCTGTTGCACAAAGGCTTGAATCGAAATTTTTGGGGTGAAGGAATAAGACAGGCGTAGCTGTGAAAGATTGACTTCAAAATCACCATTTGGAAGTTCCACGTCGTTGTGATTGAGACTTAGCCGCGCGCTAAATGACTCACCTATCCGGTAGTTCACAAAGGGGCTGGTAGATAGTCTATCGCCGCCGAAGAATCCCCCGTAAACCAACTGCAAGCCAGCGCTAAGCGCTGCACTAGAGTCTGTACTAGAAAATATCGACAACTCCTCGTGGTCATACTCACCGGGATCTACAGTTACCCCACGGACGATCTCGAAGGGCGTCTTGACACCTTCATGGGTTAAATTTACGGCCGTGTGCAGCTGCGCACCACTTTTCCAGATGGTTGAATGATCAATATGGACTTGCCCGCTTTCCCAAAAACCGTCGAAATCCCAATGACCATCAATGTTGATATGAGGGAGCATCTCAAGGATTGGGCTGTCATCACCGAAACGTATACGCCTGGACAGAAACCCAGTCGCCTGCCGATAACCTTTCCTGCGTAAGAAACCAACTTCCGGATTAAAGCCTTCTCCGACCTCCGTGTAACTCGCGATGTAGCTCCAAGCTTCTCCGTCTCGATTGACGCCAACTTTAAAGGCATGGTCGTCATCGTCAATATTCTGAGTACTGGTTTTCGCTGCAAAACCCGAAAGGAGTGTTTTATCACCGAGCCCTAGCTGGCCATCTATGGCATAGGTTTGATTGTCGCTTAGATCGCTGTCCTTGTTCACGAATAGGACACCCAGAGAGGAGCGATTGGCGAACTCTTCTTTGACCCTGAAGACGGAAAAATCTGTCTCCGGCGCTATGCCACCAACTGCTTCTGAACGCATGTGTAATACGCCAATATTCGTGGACTCCCGTACTTTGCCAGATAGTCGTATACCCCCATCAATGGGCAACTGTTGGCCAGCTGGGCCAATACCAATGCGACGACTAAAAAACAGATCGAGCTCACCCGGAACGCCGACACTGAACTGGCTGGCATTTTCGAGGAAAAACGGTCGCTTCTCTGGAAAGAACAAACTGAAACGATCCAAATTCACTTGCTGTTGATCAACTTCAACCTGCGCAAAATCAGTGTTGTAGGTCAGATCCAACGTCAAGCTTGGCGTTAACGAGTACTTAATGTCGACACCGAACTCTGAATCGTCCTCATCGACATCCGCAACCCCACCACGCAACGTTTTACCTAGCGCGTAAGGCGTAATCTTAATGTTTCGCGCAGACGGGACTTCGATACCTGCGACCTCTCCTGCAAGAGACAGACGATTCAGTGAAAACTGAACTGGTATGGGCGCCCAGTACGCAATCTCGTTTTTGTGTCGGATGATCCGTTGAAAGTTAAAATTCCATGTCTGTGTACCGCGGCCAACATAGCGCAAAGATTTAAACGGAATCGCAAACTCAGCACTCCAACCATAGTCGCCGCGCTGTGTGGCCACATCCCAATTCGTATCCCAATTACTATTGAAACCAGTTTCACGAAAGCGTGCAGTGTTCGTGTTAACTAGTTGACCATCGTATTCAAGACCGGCCGCATTAGTTCCGAAAACAAACCCATCCTGCTCACCCCGAAAAGAATCGACGACAAACTGAATACTATCTTCGGATGTCAGATCGGAATCTCGTCGACTATTCGAAACGATTATCTGTTCAGGATTCTCGTCGTGACAAATCACGCCAATGTAGAGCGTGTCGTCAGTAAAACCGATGAAGACTTCAGTTTTTTCACTCGCGGGCTGTCCCTCGAAAGGCTGCACCTGGGTGAAGTTTGATAGCGGTACAATCTGACGCCACGAGCCATCACCGGAAATATTACCGTCTAAAACCGGGGCTTCCATCAGCCTACCGGCACTTCCTGCATTATTTGCTAGCGCAGACCCGGTCGTGGCGAGAAAGATCAGAAATGTAGCTAGACGACTTATGCCGCAGGCCTTAAAAATCGTGCGTTCATTTGTAGATAACCATCTGGACAAGGATGCTTGGCCCAGATTTCTTGCCAGTCAGGATGCGCCATCCTTTTTCGAAACTCCGCTTCGCGGGTCTCTTTGTCATCCCAGCGAATGATCCAAGTAACATTCGGTTGCCCATTTTCTGAAACTTGTGGGTTGGATCCGCTGACCTCAGCTTCCATACCATCGTCCATCCAGAATTCGATAACGTCCAAGTTTGCTTTGAGCCAGGGTGCTGCGAGCGACACCGCCCACTCTTTGTATTCTGAAAATCTATCCGGGTCGATTGTGTAGTCTCGAATTTCAACTATGCCACTCATTTTTTCTCCAACGATTGAATTTAGCTTGCCGAACTAGATTAACTCACCATGTTCAAAGAAAACTGATTTTCTGATCTCAAACGCTCTACGCAACCAGTATCAGAACTTGACCGCACCTTTGACTACAGTGATCCCTGTTTGTGGACTTATGTTATCAGTCCCATACTCCGAGCGATCAAAGCCTTGTCCTACACCTTAAGATACTTCCAATAAGTATCCTTCATAGCGATACGACCATTGCGAACGGGATAGAGATCGACAGCATCGGCCACAAATGGCTTGCCGTCTTCGAAACCTGAGATGGAGAAAGTTTGCACGATAAGATCGCCTGCAGAGCGTTCCTCAAGATTTTGGTATTCGACATCAGACCAATGTTCGCCACGCCAAGAAATTTCTTCGAGCAATGCGTCCACTCCGGTAAGCAAACGTCCGTTTGGAAGTTGGGATGCTTCACCCATATGTTGATGCCAACAAAAGTCATCTGTGACCACAGCTCGCAGGGCCTGGCCATCTGCCTTACCGTAAGCACGTCGAAACTGCGCTATCAGCGCTAACATCTCAGCCGAATCCAAATTATCCACCGGGTATCCGAGGCATAAGAAAAACTTCCGCGTCCGATGGAATTTCCTGATTCCAATTATCGCGGAAAACCTGACCGTTTATGGAAACGGCGACTTCATCCTGCAACGTAGCCGCCATGTGGGGGTATAGGGCACCGAACTTTTGCATAAGTTCGCGAATGGTGCTCGCCTCAATTTCTATCGAGCTCACACCATTCGCAGCATCACGCAATCCGCCAGAAAGCTGGACCTCCACTAACCCGCTGAAACCGCCTTCTGATCCGCTTGGTCTTCTTTGAGTGCTTTTAAGATCCTCGGCGGCGACATAGGCACGTGATTCATACGCACACCAACCGCGTTGGATACTGCGTTACCGATCGCAGCTAACGGGGGCACAATCGAAGTTTCACCAACTCCGCGCACACCGTAAGGATGTGTCGGGTTCGGGATCTCTAGGATTTCTGTGTCAATAAAGGGCAGGTCAGAACAAACCGGTACGCGATAGTCCAAGAAACCAGGGTTCTGCAACGTACCGTCCTTGCCGTAGATGTATTCCTCGTTGAGTGCCCAACCGATGCCTTGCGCGGCGCCGCCTTGGAACTGACCTTCTACATAGTCGGGATGAATCGCCTTGCCAGCATCTTGGATGACGGTGTACCGAATGACGCGTGTCGAACCTGTTTCCGGATCGACCTCAACATCACAGATATGGCTTGCGAACGACACGCCTGCGCCATCGGCATTTATCTCGTTGTGCCCGGCTATCGGACCACCTGTATTCGGCGATTTTCTGGCAATCTCAGCTAATGTAAGTTCACCAAGATTTGAATTCTTCACACCAGTCGCCAGTGCTTTGCCTTCAGCCCAATCGATTTCTTCAGCGGGGATGTCCCACATGATTGAAGCACGCTGCTTGAGTTCTTCGATCGCGTTTCGAGCCGCAAAGATTGTCGCCATACCTGATGAGAAGGTGCCACGACTGCCTTCAGTGGTGTCATTGTGTCCTAGAGATCCAGTGTCGCCGATCGCGCATTTAACGCTTTCGTAAGGAATACCGAGCTCTTCAGCACAGATGAGCGATAACGACGCCCGTGCGCCACCAACATCCACAGTCCCAACTGTCAGGTTGACGGTTCCATCTGTACCGATATTGATATCCGAACAAGTCTGTCCACCAATATTGAACCAAAATCCACATGCCATACCGCGCCCTTGGTTCTTACCAAGTTTTGCACGCATGTGTGGATGTTTTTTCACGGCTTCCAGCGTTGGTTTAATGCCGATTGGACCGTAGGTTGGGCCATAAGATGACTGCGTGCCTTCTTGTGCCGCGTTAAGTAAACGCAGCTCGACCGGCTTCATTTTCAACTCAGCAGCCAGGATATCTAAGGTGCTTTCGACTCCAAATGCTGCCATTGGCGCAGACGGTGCCCGATAAGCCGCTACTTTTGGTCGATTGACTAGGACATCGATACCAACCGATTTCACATTAGGCAGGTCGTAGCAAGCAAATGACGTTAGACCACCGAGCATTCCCCAGATTCCGGGAAAGGCACCGTCTTGATATCGCATAGTCGCTTCAGCAGCGGTGATCTTGCCATCTTTGGTTGCACCGATTTTGACATCCATTGACGTAGAACAAGTCGGTCCGGTTGCCCGGAACACTTCATCTCGCGTCATGACCATCTTGACCGGTCGGTTTGCTTTGCGTGATAACGCCAGCGCCACGGGTTCAACCCAGACGTGGGTCTTGCCGCCGAAGCCGCCGCCAATCTCAGAGGAGGTGACCTTCAACTTCGCGAGATCTATACCGAGCAGCGCAGAACACACGTTACGGAACGTGAAATGGCCCTGGGTCGTAACCCAAAGCTCACCTTGTCCATCTGGACCCATGGTCGCCAGACAGGCATGAGGTTCAATGTAGCCTTGGTGTGTCTGTTCAGTCTTGTAACTTCGCTCAACAATGACGTCTGCTTCAGCGAATCCTTTTTCGATATCACCATGACCGAAAGGTGTCATCCCGCACACGTTCGTGGACAGACCTGTTTCTTTGTCCTTGATACGCGGTTGCACGATGGGCGCACCAGGTTGCATGGCCTCGTCGACGTCAGTGACGTGCTTAAGTTTCTTGTACTGCACCTTAACAAGTTTGAGCGCAGCGCGAGCAGTCTCGGCGTCTACCGCAGCGACTGCTGCAACCGCGTGACCATCATAAAGAGCACGTTCCCGTGCCATGCAGTTTTCCAGTGTGTCATACATCCCTGCATCACCATTGGTCAGGTCTGGAAGATCTGCGCTGGTGATCACCGCTTTAACCCCTGCAAGCTTCTCAGCCTTCGAGGTATCAATTTTCTTAATCTGAGCGTGTGCATGGGGTGATCGCAAAATCAACCCAACTAACTGGCCGGGGGCATTCATGTCCGCGCCGTAACGAGCTCTGCCCGTTACTTTGTCGACGCCATCGGGACGCAAAGGACGCGTGCCGACAAGTTTAAAGTCCTGATCTGTGTAGGTCTTATCGTGTGCCACGTATATCTCCTTGTCCTATTTCTTAGCTTTGCGTTTTTTGTTGGCTTTGCGCATATCTTTGCCAGCGTCCAGTACCGCCCTTACGATCTTGTCGTATCCTGTGCATCTACACAGATTACCAGCCAACGCGTAACGCACTTCCTCTACCGAGGGGTTCGGGTTTCGATCTAGCAGCGCTTTCGCCGAGATTAAAAAGCCCGGAGTACAAATGCCGCATTGGAGGGCGGCATGTTCAATGAACTTACGTTGCAAAACGTGTAATTCACCATCCTGGACCAAACCCTCAACTGTGGTTATTTCCCTGCCTTCGGCTTCCGCTGCTAGCACAAGACAAGAACAAACCAGTTGGCCATCGACCGTTACGCTACACGCGCCACAATCGCCTGTGCCACAACCTTCTTTCGCGCCAGTCAAGCCGACCCTATCGCGTAAAGCGTCCAACAGGGTTTCACTACCCGGACAAACGTACTCTACGGCGTCCCCATTAACTGTGGTGCTTACATGTACTCCAGCCATTATTTACCTCCTGCGCGCTGATACGCGATTTTTGCAGCGCGTTTAGCCAAGACACCGGCCACTTCAGTTCTGAATTCAATCGTGCCCCGCTTGTCGTCTATTGGGTTACACACTTTTTCTACTTCTTTGGCAAGTTTTGCGAGCGCTGCATCATCGAGTTTCGTGCCAACGATGGCGCGAGCAGCGCGAGGTGCAAGGACTACTGTAGGAGCAACCGCACCCACCGTTACACGCGCAGACTTGATGACTCCGCGAGCACCGACTTCTAAGCAAACCCCGGCACTACAAACAGCAATGTCCATCTCTGTGCGCGGGATAAAGCGCAAATAAGCATCACCGATCTTTGCGGCACCAGTTCCCAAGATGACAGACTCAATAATCTCGCCCTTCTTGAGTGATGTGCTACCTGGACCAGTTGGGATTTTTTCGACGGCCACTGTGCGCCGCCCCTTCGGTCCGACGACAACAACTTTTGCCTTGGCCGCAATCAGCGCAGGTACGCTATCAGCAGCGGGAGAGGCATTAACCAAATTCCCTACCATCGTGCTGCGACCTTGAACCTGGTCGGAGCCAATTAAGTTGGCTGCTTCTACGACACCGGGCCATGCTTTGTTCAATGCAGCATGATCTCTAAGTTGCGCACCCGACACAGAAGCGCCGATCCGGAACCCTTTGGCAGTTTTTTCAATTCCCTGTGTCGCGGCAATCCGTTTTATATCAACCACGACGTCTGGCTCCACCAGACCACTCTTCATTTGAACGAGGAGGTCTGTGCCACCGGCTAACACTCTCGCGTTACCCTTGGCCTTGGCCAAAATCTTGACCGCCTCCTTCGTTGTTGTAGGCGCTTCGTATCTCATGCAATCCCCTGAACTCGGTATTGTTCTCGTTACTTTGACTCTGATAGTCCTGCAAACTGCGCAGCGACAAACTATCTGACTTGTCGAACTTTTGGTGTTCGAAACCTTGAAAAGTAATGTGCTACACGGCGACTAAAATTTAGCCAACGCCCACGCTCACCTTCCACGCGCAACGTTACCTAAAGTAGGCGAGAGAATCACTACAGGAAGAGGATTTTATTAGCAATGCTCGATCAGATGATCGGAGCCGAACAATCAGCTCGCGTAAAGAGAAACTTCGTTTGAGTAACCGCTCTCATCACCTTCGACGTCAATGGCGGTCATGACAAGGTAATAGCGGCCCTCGGACAAAGACAATGTGTGCTCGGTTGCGGTCCCAGAGACCTGCACAGAGTCGTTGTATTCACCAGTGCGAACCCCGTAATAAATCCGATAGTTTGCGATACCAGATACCGGCGAGCCGTCAACATTTTCGGTGGGCGCTTGCCACTCTACTCGGAGTTGGCCAACAGGTGGTCCGCTAGCCGGAGTCGCACCTGTGGCCCCACTGACGGATCCGCCACCGCCACCGCCACCGCCACCGCCGCATGCTGAGACAGCGACAACGAGGAGTGATACACAAATACTTTTCACGATCCGGGCGAATTTCGTCATTTTACCTACAGAAAGATTGTCTTAACCATCAGCGATTGGTTCGCCATACATCTACTAGAGCTGCACATTCATTTGCGATCTAAACTAAGTGTAGATGACACAGCACAAATCGATCGTTCGCACTGATTTCGGGAGTGTCTCCCTTGGGACGAGTATTCTTTGGGAATTAGACTGCGGTGTCCATCAAACGGCCGCCTTATCCGACAATTTTTCTGTTAAGAAGTATTGCTGTTGTTAACCGAGTGCTCGAGCTAGAGGCGCTAAGCCATTCGTTTCAATCGAGTTTTAGCTAGAATGCAAATTGTTGCGCCAAAAACTGTTTGTTGGGGCTACTTATCGATATTAGGTTTTGCGCAATCAATGTCGTGCAGAAATGGCGTCACTGGGTAATGCCAAGCCCCTTCGCCAAAGCGGTTAAATGATCTCTTGCATAGCGCTTACCCAAGGCCGTGCCAGGAATCATCTGAAAACCATGGCAAGCACCGTCGTAAACGATGAGCTCTGTTGGGACACCAGCAGCGAGCAAGCGTTGCGCATAAGCAATGTCTTCATCTCTGAAAAGATCCAGACTCGCGGTCATCATCCAAGTAGGTGGCAATCCCTCGAACGACTCCAGTCGCGCTGGTACATGCGGCGCGACCGCATCCGCATCGCCGAGAAACGATGCCCAGCCAAACACATTGCGCTCGCGCGTCCACACAAACTCGCCTGTTAACGGATCGCCAGTTTGTTTATCCGTCCCAGTAAGGTTGTCCAACATCGGATAAGTTAGCTGCTGATGGCAAATGGCATACTCCCCGGCGTCACGGGCCTTGATCGCAAGCATGGCTGCCAGGCCACCACCTGCACTCTCACCGCCGATCGCAATACGATCGCGATTGACCCCAAATGACTCAGCCGCCTCGTGCAGCCAACCGAGACCTGCATAACAGTCATCAAGAGGCGCGGGTATCGGATGCTCTGGAGCCAGTCTATAACCAACAGACAACACAACCGCGCCCAGTCGGCTGGCAATCGCAAGGTTAGTTGCATCAGACCCCTCAGAGGAGCCAATCACATACCCGCCACCGTGGATATGTAGGTATCCGGGTCGATTGTCTGCAGCCGTTTTGGGCACATAAAGTAAGCAGCGGACGTTCGTGCCATCTGCAGAAGTCACTTCAACCTCAGTTCGTGCAACACCAACAGCTTCCGCATCGCCTAGTTCAACATTCTCCTGAGTCGCACGCCTAAATGCGTGCAGCGTCTCGGCAATCAAGGGCGTATCTGGAAACGCATCGACGATGGGATGCAACTCAGGGTCCAGTAGGTGTTTTGTTGAGTTCAATTCGGCTCCGGCGCTACGTATAAGTATCGTTCATCCTAATCCAGGGATTTGTGCGGGTACAGCGATCGCGGCTCGTAAATCCCACCTGAACTCCGAAATTTACCTCCCGTCAGCAATAGGAGACAATCAGCATTCAAGCGATCACAAGGACAGAGGATCCAGTAATGAAAATGACATCGACAACCGTCAACATGTGCCCAATAAAGGTTGTTCGTACTCTGATAATAGTCATCGCTGGACTGTCCAACCCGTGGGTGCACGCTTTTGACATGTCAGCAACCTTGGAAGTGGGGGGTTGGCAAGAGCGTGAGGAAATCACCTACAACGCCAAAGGCAAAGTGATGTCGATCAATCAGGTCTGGGTCGGCATCGTTGAACGAGAGGAAATCGCTGGCATCCCTCATGTATGGATGGAAATGAGGACCCAAGTTTACAAAGAAAATCGCAAAGGCGAGCGCAAGGCGAAAGGCGAGTTAGCTGTCATGAAGACATCGATTGAAGAATCGGCGCTGACAAATTTTGACGAGCCTTTCAGCAACATGCGTAGTTTCGCCAAAGACACCATCATCAAGAATGGCAACAACAAACCTATGCGCCTCAGGGCAGGTGGTGTTATCGCCGATATGATGCTCAAAGCGTTTGGCGCCAATATAGAATTCAGTCTTGTACCCACAGGTACTGTTAAATCCATTCAGACCAGGGCTGGTAGCTTCGATGCCGAACACTACAAAGGTACGGGGTCGGTTGATATGAGAGTCCTCATCCGCAGAATCCATATTGATAGTGAAATGGACACTTGGCTTAGTGAAAATGTACCTCTCGGTGTGGTTAAACAGGAAATCGTCAATACCCAAGGAAAGAAGATAACAAGAGTGACAACCGAACTTCTCGACCACGGCACCGGCGCAACTTCTTCGATCAACAATAGCGATGCCCAGGACATGCCTGGATTCAACTTACTGAATCAGTAGTCACTGACATTGCGCAATTGGTCCTTCTCCCCACTTGTTCTTATGTCACCCAGCATTTCGTGCAAGACATCGAGGCGGTAGGGTTTTTGGAGAAATTGCACTCGATCCTTGAGCTTTTCTGGCACCACAACATTCGAATAGCCGCTGCTTAGGACAATCTTTGCGCGAGGGTCGTAGTCCAAAATTTGCGCTGCTGTTTCTATGCCGTCGAGATCTGGCATCGTGACATCCATCAATATCGCAGCGAACTGATTTGTTTTCTGCTGAACAGCATTTATCGCCGCTTGTCCCGATGGCACAAGTTCAGCGTCTAAGCCAATCTCCTTAAGCAAGTTGCCGACAGTCTGCAACACAGGTGCTTCATCATCCACAACCAATATCGTCCCGGACAAGACCGCCAACTTTGGGGCATCCTGGTCCGACTGCAAGACATCAGGGTTCGATTCAATTGGGAACAAGACTTGAACCTCAGTACCCTCTCCCACTCGCGAGGTTATTTTGATCGCTCCATTGTACCCACGCACGATGCCCATCACGACGGCTAAACCAAGCCCACGGCCAGTAAATTTAGTGGTGTAGAACGGGTCAAAAACCTTATCCAATTCATCGAGCGACACACCGGCGCCATCGTCAGACACAGTGAGCGCAACATACTCTCCAGGATGCAAATTTTCTCCCAACGCATATTCTGATCGCCAACGTTCCTCGAAATTTATCGGCCTAAGGGTGAGCGAGATTTGCCCAGTATTACCAACTAACGCATCAGAACTGTTCTTTACGAGGTTCAATGCAATTTGGCGAATCTGGCTGGAATCACATCTGATAAAACATTCGTCAGCTAAATCGATATCCAGGCGGGCATTTTGATGGGCCGTGATCGCGAGCAGATCACGCATAGATCCCAATACGTCACTCACATTAGTTATCGCAAGATTGCCGGTACCGCGCCCAGAATATGTGAGTAATTGCTCGCATAGTTGAACTGCTTGAGTCGCAGCATCATCTATCACACCTAAGAGATCCGAAAGCTCAGGATTCCGGTGCATGAGCAAGTCGAGCGAGCCCATGATCGACATTAAGAGATTGTTGAAATCATGAGTGATACCACCCGTCAATACTCCGAGGCTTTCTAGTCTTTGGTTGCCGATGAGTTTGTTTTCGATTTGCTTGCTACTGGTGCGATCCATAATCACGCCTACCACACTTTCTGGAAGACCTAAGGCATCACGGCTGCTCGCCACCGCCCATGCTTCCAACCACACTTCCTGATGATCCACGCTTACTCTAAACAGACCGTGCAGTTCTTTCTGTTCACCAGCACAAAACCGCTCGCATGCTGACTCTAACAGCGGCAAATCGTCACTGTGTATCTCTTGCCAATGCTTTTCTTCTTGTATCCCACGTACAAGCTCTTCGGTTCTGCGACTCCCAGCTACTTCGCGGAGGTTGACTACAAAATTCTCTAGGCCGATAGCTTCAAGCGCTAACAGGTTGAGCTGTTCCTGCTCCGCCATCGCGCGTTCCGCTCTTTCTTCGCGAGTGACATCTCTCAAGGTGATCCACTGATTTGTTAAGAGCGGCCCATCAAAAATATTTTGCATATAGACGCGCATCGCACGCCAACTATCACCAACAGGGATTTCTATCCGCCGCTCAATGTCCTCAAAACCACCGTCCTCTACTTCCTGACCATAGTTAACAAACCAGTCTGGAATTTCGTTGTTAAACAAATCCATCAGGTGTGCACCAATGACCTCACCCCGATCCTTGTATCCAAAGTACCGTGCGAACGGACCACTCGCTTCGATGATTCGCGCGTTCCTAAGTTTCATATCAATGACATCTTGTGGTTCGCGCGGATCAACCGGTTCGACAAATTCGAAGCACACCATCGAGTCGCGTGTCTGTGCCATGAGAGATTGCACTGCAGCAGCGACTTTCCGTTCCTTACGATAGATCATCTAGACCCTCCCTAAGACCAGCATGCCATCGCTAGCGGTAGCTGCCAAGCGACGCCCGTTTCTGCATTTCATGAACTAGCGCGTTAGACTTACTATTTTAGTAAACGATCGACCAATGAATACCTTTGGCAGACGAATCGCGGCGGTGATGCTATCTATCGCCCTCCCACAGTCACCTGCTGTTGCCGACGTGACAGACAGTGTCCACATCAACCAGATCCAATTTGTTGGGAGCCACAACAGTTACAAGAAGGCAATGTCCGGCGATGACTTTCAAGCGCTGCTGGATCGAAATCCGGACGCCGCCCGCGCGCTACAGTACGAGCATATTTCGTTGGATGATCAACTGAACCTCGGCATTCGCAAACTAGAACTCGACGTGTTTTGGACACCGCCTAGCTTTACCGTTGGCCATGTGCAAAAAATTGACATGAATAGCCATTGTTCAACCCTGACAGACTGCCTCGGAACAATCACAACCTGGTCCAAGCAACACCCCAAACACGTGCCGATTTGGATAAGTCTAAACACCAAGGATAGTTATATTGAGGGCTTGCCTCGACCCAAGCGTTTCGACGCAGAAGCCTTCGCCGCTTTAGACCAAGTCTTGTTGTCAAACTTGCCAAACAAACTGATAACACCGGCGGTAGTCAAAGTAGCCAACCAACCGAACTGGCCAACCCTTGCAGAGAGTCGCGGTCGTTTTCTTGTCATTCTGGACGAGGGGGGCGACAAACAAACTCTTTATGCTCAGAGCTGGCGAGAGCGACCAATGTTCATAAACGTTAGCAAAGATCATCCGGCAGCCGCAGTAATGATCATCAACAACCCGATCAGCTCGCTGATACAAATTCAAGAGCTGGTCAGCCGAGGTTATATGGTTCGGACGCGAGCTGATGCCGATACCCACGAAGCGCGGCAAAACAACACAGAGCGCCGGGAAGCAGCGTTTAAAAGTGGCGCCCAAGCCATCAGTACGGACTATTACCTACCCGCAACATTTTTTGGGACCGACTACGTAGTGAAAATCCCAGAATTAATCCGTTGTAATCCAATCTCCGCACCGCAAGGATGCGCAGGACCCTTCGAATAATTAATTACTGAGCCCCAGATTCCAGCGGACATACTGCGCCCGATGGTTCGGAGTGCCAAAATCAAGCCAACGCGTCCACAGGGCTCGATCGATCCTGAACTCAAACAGCCGGTGACTATCATCAACCCTGGTCGCAAATCCCATTGCAAGAGCCACTTCGTTGCGGAGCGCTGTGTCTGTTTCGCTAGGTCCTGCACTGCCACTCACAAAAAACTCTTCATCCTCCGCACCCAATGCCGCGTGGATAGAGTATTGCTTACGCAACGCAAGGTCGCGAGCTTTGGGCGACGAATCAATAATGAAAGCGACAAGGCGGCCGCGACAAATCTTTGGCACGAAAGGGTGAAGACGCGGTCTTCCCGAAGCTGAAACAGTCGCAAGAAACGCGACTTCGTTTTGCGCCAATAGTCTCACACCGGTAGCCGCGAGCTCCGGTTGAGCGTGTTCTAGTTCGTGCCACCGATACATTTGCTCTCACTCAGCCACTAAAAAGACAATTCTGCACTAAGCCTCCTGACACCTTATGTCAGGATTGAATCACCAGATCGGCGGGTGGCGACCAAGCGGTCCGGCAGACATTTCCCAGGCCATCTTGGCAGAAGGTATCGAGACGGGGGGACGCATGCGTTTCATGGGTCCCCAATCTGTGCTTTCCACATAATCCGACCAATTCTCATCCGAACTCGGCAACTTGGCGTTTAAATCTCCCACCGGACCGGACATGAGCAGTAACGCTGTGCGAGCCAACGATGTGCGTGCGATGCTCCCACCATTCGTCTGTAACCGCTCTCTGAGTCCTCTCACCACCGCTGCCGCCATTAAGTAGCCCGTAGCATGATCCAACGCCTGGACTGGTAATGGGAAAGGTTGTTCTCTACCCGTCTGCGTCATACCTGCATCCGCGATGCCACAGGACATTTGCACGAGACTATCAAACCCCCTCCTACGCGACCAAGATCCCGTCCAGCCGTATGCGTTCAAGCTAACGTCGATCAAACCCGGTCGGATTTCCTGTCGGGTAGACTCGCCGAATCCGAGCCGCTCCAAAGCATCCGATCTATACCCGTGCACTAGGACGTCTGCTTCGCGTAACAAATTTACGAACGCTTCCTTCTCTCGTTTGAGATCAATCCGTGCACATCGTTTACCAAGCGCTACTTCAGGTGTGACAGCGCCCTCTTCCCAATCATCCGGATCCAATCTCAGCACCTGTGCACCCCAACCCGCTAGAAAACGTGTACATACGGGTCCCGCGAGGACACGGGTTAAGTCGAGCACCTTTATGCCTGATAGCGGTCTCGCTGATGTACCTTTGACCACTTCTGTTGACCCCATAGCACCGTCTTTGCGGTGGATAATGGCTTCCTTCGCAACCGCAGCACCATTTTCATGTTCGCGCCACTGTTCTGCACCGCGTAAAACCGCTGCACACCCTCCTTTGGCTACAACTCCAGACTCTAACTTCTCTCCATTCCAGCGGGATACCGCAGAAGCCACAGCGTCTTTGTCACCGTTGCAAGCAAGAGTGGCCAGCGCCGCCTGACGATGATGCGGTGCGTTTGTATGGAGGCGAATCCAGCCGTCGCGCGTAGCATAAACACCCGCCAAGTCATCCCAAATAGGCGGAGGCCGCCAGCCGACCGGCTCGATCGTTCGCCTAAACCAGTGTGAAGCACGACTCCCATCGACTTCCACGACACCTAACTGCGATACGCCTAGAGCTTCTGTGGACCACGCGGACACTTCAGCTGCTGCCGAACCGATGGCTTGGCTCGCCAAAGCGCTTACAGCGTAGATCGATGGCAACGCACCGGTTGGACGAATTTGAATTTCAGGAAGAGGGCCACCGCCTAGAGCGCGACCAATCTCCGCTGAGAAGTACTGATCAGGTGCCATTACAAACGGGGTTCCTTTTGTCGGATTAGCTGTTTACCTGCGACATGACTTCAGCTCCAAAGAGCTCAATGGTCGGAAACAGGACTTCATCAGGTATGCCACCGAGGTCAAACATGAAGATCATTCGATCGAGCCCTAACAACTCACGTGATTTTTCTATACGTTGCACGACCTCGGCTGGGCTGCCAACCAGAGCGGGCCCTGCAGCCAGACGTTCATAGTCGAAAGAAAACGCCTCAGCGTGCGGTGTATAACTCTTGATCAACGACTGTACCCACTCCCAATAGTTCTGATACCAGACCCGGAAATTCTTTCGGGCGACCTGAGAGTCTGGCATCACATGAGCATGACAACAGGCACCAACGATCGGCGTTCCGGAATGTCCTGCGAGCGCCCACTGCTCGCGATAGCGATCGGCCATCGGCGCAAATGCCTCGGGCGGTGCAAACACACTGGGTAACATCAGTGGACAGCCCAATCTGGCCGCCAAATCTATACTCTCGTTGGACGTCCCACCACCAATCCATACCGGTAACTCCCCAAACGGACGCGGGCGCGAAGTTTCTCCTTGCAGCGGCCGCAAACCATCAGCGCGTACATTTTCTTCACGCAGCAATCGAACGAGTAACTCAACATGATCTGTGAACAGTGCCCGACTTTGCCTCGGGTCTTGGCCGAAGATTTCAAAAGTGCGAGCGAACAAACTGCCCCGCCCTGCAACAATTTCGACCCGTCCTTCAGACAACACATCGAGGGTAGCGTAGTCTTCCGCCACTCTAAAAGGGTCGAGGTTTGCGACTAGAGTGACACCCGTAGATAAACGCAGCGATTGCGTTCGCTCGCCAATCGCTGACAAGACGACAGCAGGCGCTGACAACTGGTAACCACTACCGTGATGTTCGCCTAGATGAATCGCGTCCATGCCAATCTTTTCAGCTAGAACACCCTGATCTACCAACGTTCTATGGCGTTCGGCCTCTGTTCGGCATTGGTCAGTGTTGGGATCTGCGAGCAAATCCCCTAGCGAAAGTAAGCCAAATTCCATTGTATCGGACACTCCGTTCTATGCTGTGTGTAGCGCTATCAAAAGCCTATCAGCACGGCATACGTCTGTCGCCTGTGCAGCCTATGCGCGGATCCTGGTAATGTAGACCACCTTCCCTAACGAGACGTCATCTCTTGCCTATTACTTTCTTGCCTATTAGCTTTTTGCCTATGACATTCTTGTGGACGACAAAGGACAGGCCAAAACGTCAATACACATACCCGCGGTTCGTCGTCACACCACTTGGTGGGACACGCAACATCTATGGGTAACCGACAAGAATCCACGCCCTACCTTCTGATTTCAGTTGTACTGGCGGGTTTGTTATACCTTGCTGGATCATTGCCACTTCTCACCATGTCTCTAGACGGCGTGATCTATGCTGGCATCGCTCGCGATTTAGCATCTGGTCTTGGCAGTTTTTGGACTCTGCCCTATTTTGACGCCCAAGTTGCTTCATTTCGCGACCACCCACCACTGGGCTTATGGTTTCTGAGTCTTTGGTTTGAAGTTTCGGCGATCGGATATGGGTGGAGAGACTTTACTGCGCCATTATGGCGATAGCTATTCCAGCCGCTATGACGCTCTTCTGGTCTCGCCTCTATCCCAACTCGCCGCGGTACTCGAGTGGTATCGTCTGGGCCGTTACGATTCTTCTTCTTATGCCTGTCACGACGCACACGATGCGGAGCAATGCGCTCGAATTGCTCATCGCGTTTATTGGCATATTGGCAGCTGTTTGCGCTTGGGAAGGAAAATCAAGAACGGGATGGTTGGCCATAGTCGCTGCTTTGTCGGCGGTTGGATTTCTTGTCAAAGGTCCAGTCGGTCTCTTTCCGCTCGCCATGCCATTCGTCTTCGCAGCAGTTGTCGAAAACCAAGTTGTAACCGGTTTTCGTCGAAGCACAGTGAGTAGCATTATTTGCTTGGCAATGTTGAGCAGCTTGCTAATTTATGAGCCCGCGCGGATTCATTTTACGGCTTACTTTGACAATCAGATACTGGCAAGCCTGACCGGTCTGCGGGGTAATGAAAACGATCGCATTTACCTGCTGCAGCACTTCGGACTCAACTTGGCGGTACCTATTTTTTTGACCCTTGTAGTCTTCGCATCGCGAAGCATAGTTCTACAACGACAACCTTCTGTTGCGGCGTTGTCCTTACCTTCTAGAGAGACAATTGCACTGATCGCGATTGGGCTAATTGCGTCTGCGCCGCTCCTGTTGAGCCCTCGCCACTATCGACACTACTTGTTTCCATGCCTGCCGTTCTTCGCTCTAGCAGCGGCGATGATCGTGCACCCTAAAATGCACCTCAAACCAAGATGGTCTCGACTCCTCGTGCTAACGCTGTTCCTCGCGGTTACAACGCGAACTTTCCTGAATTTCGGTTTGCCGGGTAAGGACGTTACGATGCTGAATAGTTTGCAGGTTGCTGCAAGTCATGTCTCTAGGGCTGGCACGAACCAGCTCGGGTTTTGTCACCCTGACCCAGTGCGCCAATCCTATCTTCACAGACAACATCGGATTCAGAGCACAAATCAAGTCCAAACTCAGACGCCGGTATGGTTCTGCACGAAAGGAACCAAACCTGCAAATACTGAGCTTCTAGCGGAGCTAGCGGACGGAAACGTCCTCTGGCGAAGAATCAGTCCAACAGATCGCTAAGTTTTCTCGCAAGGCATTGAACTGAAAAATGTTGTTCCGCACGTGCGACACCCTTCTGTGCAAGCTCCGACCGATCTGCACTTATAGCATCAGATAGCGCACTGGCGAAGGCGCCCGCTGTGTCGTTTTCAGTATAAAAACCGAGATCATCCAATACGAATTCTGGACCGTAGCCACGCAGCGCAACGACCGGGACACCAGCCAGCATAGCTTCAAGCACTACCATACCGAACGACTCCACCTTGGCGGTATGCAGTACGACATCGAAAGCCTTAAAGATCTTCATAGCGTCCGGGACATTGCCCAATAACTGAACATTTGGAACAGCTTGTCTTTCCAGTTTTGCTCGCTCCTCGCCGTCACCCAAAAATACCAGGCGACTATCAGGACAAGATTCTGCGAACATCTTGAAGGCTTCCAACGCTAGTTCTGGGCGTTTTTTGTAATGTAATCTTCCAACGACACCGATGGTCAGATCACCGCTTTCCAAACCTAGCTTTTCTCGCGCCTCAACCTGGCTTAGGAATTGCTTACTCACCGCATCCACATCCAGAACGTTTGGCAGAACGAGTGTTTCACCCGTAACCAAGCCTAATTCGGCTGCGAGAGCAGGTGCTATGCCTGCAAATCGGCACGCTCGTGAAAACATACGGCGATGGAGTCTTCGTTGCCAGCGCGTCAACAATCCATACTCATGCGCAACAACAACACAACGCTCACTGGCTAGACCGACGGAGGCAGCGGCGCGATACGATCTGTACCGATGGCAGATCACCAAGTCCCACGGCTTTTTAGCCAACGGTCGCATCGCTGCTCGAATAGCTGTGGTACCGGCCAACTCCTGTATGCCGAGGTAGGTGCTATCGGCTTTCGCAGTGCCGCTCGGCTCACTAAGGTAAACTGTCACTACGCTGCAGCCGATAGACTCTGCAGCGTTGCGATAGCGATCACACAGTTCACCAAAAGGGCTGCTATCGTGTGGACAGATTTGTAGTATTTGCTGCATGGCCAAACGGTCTTAAACAAGATTCGGGGGGTTCAATGCTAACACCGGGACCGCTCCGTCACTGCAAGCAAAGCGCAGCGCCGTGCTAACATTGTTTTAGCATCAATCTGTGCGCATATGTTTATCGGCACATCTAGTAAGATTTTGTCCAAAAGGGATAAGGAAACACAGTGAATACAACAGCGAACGATCAAGTAGCGACAACACCGCTAGAAGAAATTGATGTTAGCCGACCTGAGTTGTACCAAAACGATACTTGGCGTCCTTGGTTCAACCGACTGCGTAATGAAGCGCCGGTTCACTATCTAGCGGACAGCGTGAACGGTGCATTTTGGTCCGTAACCAATCACAAATACATCAAAGAAGTGGACTGCAATCACCAGGTGTTTTCTTCCGAAGCCAAAGGGATCGCCATTGTCGAGCCTTACGTCGCTGAAGGTGAGATACAAGGCAAGAGCTTTATAGGTCTTGACGAGCCACACCACACACCACAGAGAAAGGCAGTTGCACCAAGCGTTGCCCCGAACAATCTCAAGGAGCTAGAGCCCATTATTCGCGAACGGGCGATCGACATTCTCGAAAACCTACCCGTAGGCGAGACATTTAATTGGGTGCAAGAAGTTTCGATAGAGCTTACCGCTCGGATGTTGGCTACTTTGTTTGACTTCCCTTGTGAAGAACGACGAAAACTCGTCCACTGGTCCGATTTAGCAACCGCAGTCCCAGAAGTGACGGGTGATGACTCTATAGACATGCGGGCTCGGTATGACGAGCTCATGCAAGCTGCAGGAGCCTTTTACCAACTCTGGACCGAGCGCGCGAAGCAGCCACCTAAATTCGATTTGATTTCTATGCTCATCCACAATAAAGAAACGAGTAAAATGAATGAGGATCCAGAACTATTCTTGGGCAACCTTTTGCTCCTCATAGTTGGCGGCAACGACACCACTCGAAATAGCATCAGCGGCGGCGTCATTGGACTCAACCAGTTTCCTGATGAGTACCAGAAACTACGAGAAAACCCAAAACTCATTCCAAACATGGTGGCAGAAACCATCCGTTGGCAGACACCTGTCATACACATGCGTAGAACCGCACTGGCGGATATTGAACTCGGCGGACAACAGATCAGCGAAGGTGACAAGGTGATCATGTGGTATCTGTCGGGAAATCGAGATGAGACAGTATTTGAGAATCCCGACAAACTGATCATTGATCGACCGAACGCGCGCAACCATTTGGCGTTTGGCTTCGGCGTGCACCGCTGCATGGGTAATCGCCTCGCTGAACTTCAGTTGCGCATTTTGTGGGAAGAAATTATGGCGCGCTTCCATACAGTTGAAGTCGTCGATGATATCGAACGCCTGCCTAACAACTTTATCCGTGGCATCAAAGACGTACCAGTCCGCCTACACCCACTCTAGGAGTCGTCTGTCACGAGGTTAGACAGTTACCCGAGAAGCGGGTAATACTCTCTCCCATTCTGGGAAAAAGAGTACTGTCATGTGTACATCGCACGATGTCGAGAACGAAACCGATAGCAATGATCCGCGCAGCGGCTATGCCCTCGCGTCGACATGGCCTAACTATCCAGCGGACATGGTTTTCGAGATGGGTTCTGGTGTTGCTGTCGATGCAAACGACATCGTCTACCTTTTTACCCGTGACGTAGAACACTGGGCTGCCCACCCTCTCGCGCTTAAAGACAAAATGGGTAAGAGTTCTATTTCCATGTTCAATCGATCAGGTGATTACCTCGGGAAATGGGGGCCATCTGGCGAGCGCGGGTTCGCCCTCGGCGCGCACACGCTGTATATCGAAAAGGACGGGATGTTTTGGACGACTGATCGGGATGGTCATACGGTAAAAAAATACACACCAGACGGAGAGTTACTCTTAACCCTCGGCACTTTCGCTGAATGGGGTGAGGACGAAACTCACTTCAACGGACCCACTGCGGTTGCGATTCAAGATAATGGCAACATCGTTGTCGCCGATGGTTATTGGAATTCTCGTTTGGTTTGGTACAGCCCTGATGGAGAATTCATAAAATCCATAGGCGGCTGGGGTCGTGGCCCAGGAGAATTCAACACACCACATGCGTTAGCGATCGATTCACAAGAGCGCCTACTCGTCGCGGATCTGTGCGGTGGAAATTTTCACGACTATATGACCGTTCCAGGACAGATAGAACCGTATCGAACCAAGGTAGCTGACGATTGCCAACATCGCATCCAACGCTTCACGCCCGATGGAGAGTACATCGATGAATGGACACACATTTTGCCTCTCAGCCTCGCCGCCCATAACAAGAAGATTTATGCGAGCGACCAGATGAGCAATCTAGCAATCCTCGACGAAGACACCGGCCAAGAACTGGATCGGGTAGAGAAAATCGCGATCTATATTCATCAGTTGGCGATAGACAGTCACGGCGATCTATATACTGCGTCAGTGTATCCAGAGCATGCCGGAGAAGCTCGCGGACGCACCGGTCCCTCTCATAGGCGCTGGAGTCGCGCCCTAACCGCTTAGGAGTTCAGATGATTATCGTCGTTGCAGCGCTAGAATTTGCCAACCAGGAGGATCGCGATCGCGCGGTCGAGCTAACCAAAGATGTACAGTTGGCGACAAGGATCGAAGAAGCTGGTTGTCAGGACTACTGTTTTGCACCTGACCCTTCGGTCCCGACCCGAGTACAGGTCTATGAGCTATGGGATTCGAGCGAAACCCTGGCCGAGCATTTTAAACATCCTAACTACGACAAAATGGTCGAACTCTTAGCTGACGCAAACATTCTCTCTAGCGAAAACCAGGCCTATCTCGTCGAACGTGGCGAACCTGTATATGGTCCCAACGGCGAACGCAAAACAGAATTTTTTGCGAGTTGAGGAAATGCAAAAACCATCCAACACCGTCTATAAGAACGCCGCTCTGTTTATGGCCGAAAACGAAGATGTCATCAATCCCGGAGCACTATGGGTCAGCGACGGCATCATCAAATATGCTGGTTTAGAAGAAGGTCTTCCGGAGACACCTGCCGATACGACATTCTGTGATCTGAACGGCAAGTTCGTAATGCCAGGTATGACTGAAACTCATGCCCATCTGTCCTTTGCAGATGCAAGTCCTTTTGCGATTGGCGACACGCCAGTAGAACAGGCAACGATCACAGCTGTTCGTAATGCGGAACTCATGCTGAGAGCCGGGTTTACCTCCGCTATCAGCTTCGGCTCGACTTACAAAATCGACGTCGCTCTGCGCGCTGCCATAAATTCTGGCGAACTCACAGGTCCTAGACTATTGGCCGCAGGCAGGGATCTCGGCGCCACAGCAAGCAATGTAGATTCTCCCGGCGGGCTTAGTCACATTGCCGATGGACCCTGGGCACTGAGGAAAGCTGTTCGTGAACAACGCCGCGACGGCGTCGACATCGTCAAGATTTTCATCGATGGTGAGGCGATCAACTCAACCAATCCACCCGGCGAACTCTCATTTTGTGACGAGGAGGTCGAAGCTGTCGTAACTGAAGCGCACAGGCGCAAGATGCGAGTTGCGTGCCATGCGCGCTCTGCAGCGGCTGTGAAACAGGCCGTTCTCGCAGGTGTTGATTTTATCGGCCACGCTAACTACCTAGACGACGAGGCTATTGCGCTACTTGCCGCGCAAAACGAACGCCTGTACGTTGGACCAGCGATCGCGTGGGAGGTCCAATACCTTGCACAATGTGAGAGCCTAGGTGTGAGTCGTCAAACAGTCGTTGACCAAGGCTACGAAGCTGAGATTGAAGCAACCATTGCCACTGTCGCTAAGCTGCGCGAAGCGAACGTGAAGTTAGTCGTAGGTGGCGATTACGGAATTTCCATCGCGCCCCATGGCACTTATGCGAAAGATCTCGAATACTTCGTTGACTTGTTTTCTATGCGGCCTGCAGAAGCACTTCTATGTGCGACTCGAAACGGTGGCCAGGCATTCGACCCACAAGGTCGCCTCGGGACTCTGAGCAAAGATTCGATCGCTGACATTGTGATTGTGGATGGTGATCCTCTAGAGGATATACGTGTGTTGCAGGATCACGATAAGTTAACCGTTGTCAAGGGTGAGGCCTCGCTCGCTTAGCTCTATTCGTCTAAGAGTAGGCTCAAATTGCGGCCTAACTCTTTGCTTCTGAGCTGCCAATCCGGCATGTGCATCTCCATGAGCGAGTGAAATCGTCGCAAGTGATCGTGATGGCGCAAGTGGCATAACTCATGCACCACAACGTACTCGATGAGGCGAATCGGTGTCCGGATCAAATGTGTATTCAAAGAGATGGTGCCTTTGGAGCTGCAACTGCCCCATTGGCTCTTCATAAAACGCTGGCGCCACTTCGGTAAGCACCCATCAAGCCAAGGCAAATGAAGCTGCGCTGCAATCACTTCGCCGAAAACAGTCTCGGCACGAGTCGTGTACCAGTTACGCACAAAGTCTCGAGTTTTCGCCTCATCGCCTGTCGGCACCTTCAACACACCGTCACCCAATGCAACAACCGACCCGGAATACAATTCCATCACTAATGGCTCACCCAAGTAGAGGACAACTTCTCCCTCCTTGTATCCCATCCTTGCCAAGTGTGAGGTTTCATCCCGCACCTTGTTTATCCGGTATCGCAACCACCTTGCATGCTCGCGAACCAATTCCTCAACGTCCTCGAAATCCGTATGCATCGGTGCATCGAGTACGACATGACCGGCAGGATCGATCACGATCGCAATCCGTGTGCGGCGTCGTTTGTTGTGCCGCAACTCCACTGGAATGTCATCGACCATGACGAGCCCTGATCTAGGTTCGGTAGGCGCAAGTTCACGAGTATAGTTTTCGCCATCTGGGCGTTGTTGCAATATGTCTCTCGGACTGGATTGATTTTCGATTATCGCCGTTTTGGTGTTGCCATAGCTAGTTTCCCACCTAAATAGGGCTGCACTCCGAGGCGCCTCTACTTCACTGTCCGCGGATGAGCTATGCTGCGCGCCGATCACGCACCCCTGGGAGAAGATATGGTACGCCTCATAGCCGCTACACTACTTTTTGTATATAGCCTCACATCCGCCGCGGACACATCAATCACCAAAGACGTTATCTACGGCCACAAAGATGGTATGGCACTCACCTATGATGTTTTTGGGCCAGAAAATGCTAATGGTGCTGGTGTAGTCTTCATGGTAAGCGGTGGCTGGTTCTCAATTTGGCAACCGGCAGAGAATCGATTGCCCTTTTTTTCCCGCTTACTCGACGCAGGATTTACCGTTTTTGCTGTTCACCACGGCAGCGCCCCACGCTTTAAAGTGCCGGACGCAGTCTCAGATGTGCGCGCAGCTGTTCGTCATATCAAAGAAAACGCAGCAAACCATGGCGTCGCCCAAGACCAGTTAGGTGTTTACGGCGGCAGTGCAGGTGGTCATTTGTCGCTCATGCTAGGTCTCAACGCTGAAGGCCAGCCAGCGGGTCCTACCGGGTCAAACCCAAGAGCTCGAGCCGCAGCCCCTCAATATCTTAGTGCAAGCGACGCTGACGCCAGTCTGGCTGCGGTCGTCGCCTATTTTCCGCCAGTCGACCTCCGACCCGTTGCCGGACCCAACGACCGATTTCCGGCGTTAGATTTTGACAAAGACCTTGCTGCAGCTATCTCACCAATTCTCTACGTAGACAGAAGTGATCCACCAACAAAACTCATACACGGCGACGCCGACGAACTCGTACCGCTATCAAATAGCACTTCGATAAAGACGGAGCTCGACAATGCCGGTGTCGTGAATGACTTGCTCGTGATTAAAGGCGGTGGCCATGGATTTACTGGGGCTGATAATGAAACCGCAGGGACAGCAATGGTAGCGTGGTTCCAAGACCACCTATTGCGATAAGAGCGAGCGGAAGTAGTTTAACGCTCATGAAAGTGCCACTCGAAAACGATTTTGCGAACCTCGAATTGTCGTCAGGTTTGCTCGAAAATCTTAAGACACTTGGTTATGAGCAAATGACACCGATACAGGCACAAAGTTTGCCCGTGGTACTGCGTGGACAGGATATAAGAGCCCAAGCTAAGACTGGTAGCGGCAAGACTGCAGCGTTTGGTCTCGGCTTACTCGCCAAACTCAATCCTGATCACCGACGAGTACAGGCGCTGGTCCTATGCCCCACTCGGGAACTTGCTGATCAGGTTAGCAAGGAAATAAGGCGACTTGCGCAAGGAATTCCGAATGTGAAACTAGTCTCACTTTGTGGCGGCAAACCCTTTGGCCCACAAAAAGGCTCGCTTCAACACGGCGCTCACATTGCCGTTGGAACCCCCGGCCGTGTGCTAGATCACTTAAGCAAAAACACCCTACGCCTCGACAATCTACTAACATTGGTCCTCGATGAAGCTGACCGCATGTTGGATATGGGTTTCGCAGATGATATGCAACAAATCATCCAACGTGCGCCAACTGCCCGTCAAACTTTGCTGTTTTCGGCAACGTACCCTGCTTCCATCCAAACTTTGAGCAGACGCATACAAAAAGACCCAGCAACAGTCGTTGTCGAATCACAACACAAACCTGGGACAATTGAGCAACTCTTTTACGAAGTGAAGAAACACGAGCGAAACAACACCCTGCTCGCGCTCTTTGAACACTACCAGCCTGAATCTACAATCGTGTTTTGTCATACCAAAATTCAGTGCGCCGAAGTGGCACAATTACTCACTCAGAATAAGATTTCAGCGCTCGCGATCCACGGCGACTTGGAACAACGAGAACGAGATCGCGTGTTAATCCAGTTTGCCAACGGTAGTTGCCCCGTCTTGGTGGGGACCGACGTGGCAGCACGCGGTCTGGACATAAAGTCGCTGACGGCGGTTATCAACTATGAACTCCCCCACGACCCCGAAGTCTATGTACATCGGATCGGTCGGACTGGTCGTGCCGGGGCTACTGGTCTCGCATTAAGCATCGCAACACCAGGGGACATGGTCCGAGTCAAGGCCATTGAAGAGTTCACCAACGAACCTGCAGTCTGCGATGTCTATGAATCTCTCAATAGACAAGATAGCTTCAAGATCTATGGTCACATGACCACCCTAGAGATAAACGCAGGGCGTAAAAGTAAAATTAGACCCGGTGATGTACTGGGATCACTGACTGGCGATGCCGGTTTACCAGGATCGGTTGTCGGGAAGATCGATATTTTCGAACAAGCCAGCTTCGTCGCCATCGAAAATAGTGCCGCAGCGCAGGCACTGGAGTATCTCGATCACGGGCGCCTAAAAGGTCGCACAGTTCGTGCTCGTCGCCTTTCTGACTGAAGGCTGAAGACTGAAGACAGCCGACCACCGATCGTCATCACTACCAGCGTACAAACCCAGCGCTCCTAGACCTAGCGCTCGATCCTAGTCGTCGCCCTAGTTGACCCTAGCTGGATATATAGATTGACGTTAACGTAAACGTTAGGCTACCGTGAGCCGCAATGAGCCAGCAATATTCCATCCGCGAACTATCACAAGAGTTTGAGGTAACCCCTCGAACTCTTCGCTTTTACGAGGAAAAAGGGCTTTTGCAGCCTATCAGAGAAGGCCAGAGCCGAATCTATTCCGCCGCTGACCGAGCACGGCTGGTGCTCATCCTACGAGGCAAGACCTTGGGTCTCTCACTTGATCAAAGTGCCGACTTGATCTCCATGTATGACCCTGCTTCACACAACAAGCGGCAACTCGAGACCCTCATCGAACAGATTCAAAAACGCCGCGATCAGCTGGAGCTGCAAAAACAAGAACTCGAACAAATGATCATCGACCTTGATGAATGGGAAAAACGGAGCCGAGCAGCAATGCGGAGCAGGTAGCCGAGTACAATCAATTCTGCCAATGGAGAATTTCAGTGAATACAACCTATAACATGCTAGACCATGGTCTTGGCGAAGATTTAGACATGTTGCGTGACGCAGTCTACAAGTTTGCGCAAGCCGAAATCGCACCACGCGCCCAAGCTATCGATAGCGACAACGAATTCCCTCACGATCTCTGGCGCAAGATGGGTGATATCGGCATCTTGGGTGTCACAGTTGATGAGACATACGGCGGCAGTAGCATGGGCTACCTCGCGCACGTCGTGGCGATGGAAGAGATCAGCCGCGCCTCCGCTTCCGTTGGTCTGTCTTATGGCGCGCACTCAAATCTCTGCGTAAACCAAATCCACAAGAATGGGACCGAAGAGCAAAAAAGAACCTACCTGCCAAAACTGTGTTCTGGTGAACACATTGGGGCACTGGCAATGTCCGAACCAGGCGCAGGCTCCGACGTCGTGAGCATGAAGTTGCGCGCGGAAAAGAAAGGAGACGTCTACGTCTTGAACGGCAACAAAATGTGGATCACTAACGGTCCGGATGCCGACACTTACGTGATATATGCCAAAACTGACATGGCTGCTGGCTCACGAGGTATGACTGCTTTTCTTGTGGAGCGCGAGTTCCCAGGTTTTAGCCAAGCACAAAAGCTCGACAAACTCGGTATGCGCGGCTCCAACACCTGCGAGCTTGTGTTTGAAGACTGCGAAGTACCGGCAGTCAACATCCTCGGTCGCGAAGGCGGCGGCGTTGGCGTGCTCATGTCAGGTCTCGACTATGAGCGAACTGTGCTTTCCGGAGGGCCAGTTGGGATAATGCAGGCGTGTCTCGATATCGTCGTTCCCTATGTCCATGACCGACAACAGTTTGGCCAGGCCATCGGAGAATTCCAACTGATGCAGGGCAAGCTTGCAGACATGTATGCCGTCCTCAACGCGAGTCGCGCTTATTTGTACGCCGTAGCGCGAGCTTGTGATCGCGGTCTGGAAAGCCGCAAAGATGCTGCCGCGGTGATCCTATACACAGCCGAGCAAGCGACACAGTGTGCGTTACAAGCGATCCAAGCGCTTGGCGGCAACGGCTACATCAACGAGTACGACACTGGGCGTCTGCTCCGAGATGCAAAGCTCTATGAGATTGGCGCTGGCACATCGGAAATTCGGCGCATGCTCATCGGCCGCGAACTTTTCTCGGAGGCGGGCTAAGTCATGACTGTCATCACCTCAGAGTTAAACCCACGCTCGCAAGAATTCAGCGAGAACACGGAACACATGCAGCAACTTGTTGCAGATCTCCAGGCACAGTTCGAGCGCATCCGTGAAGGCGGTGGCGAACGCTATCAGGAACGCCACATAGCTCGTGGCAAGCTCCTTCCTCGTGATCGTATCGATGCATTGATTGATCCTGGTTCACCTTTTCTCGAATTCTCGCAACTTGCTGCGTATGACATGTACGGCAAAGACAACGTGCCAGCTGCGGGGATCATTACTGGTATCGGTCGTGTGAACGGCACTGAATGCGTCATCGTCGCAAACGACGCGACCGTGAAAGGTGGCACCTATTATCCTGTAACCGTCGAAAAGCACTTACGCGCTCAGAGTATTGCCCAGGAAAACCATCTCCCTTGCATCTACCTCGTCGACTCGGGCGGCGCCAACCTACCTAATCAGGACGAGGTTTTTCCAGGTAAGAACCACTTCGGACGGATCTTCTTCAATCAGGCCAACATGTCCTCAGAAAATATTCCCCAAATCGCAGTGGTGATGGGTTCCTGTACTGCGGGTGGCGCCTATGTACCGGCGATGGCGGATGAATCCATCATAGTGAAGAACCAAGGCACGATTTTCCTCGGTGGGCCGCCGCTGGTGAAGATGGCCACCGGAGAAGAAGTGAGCGCAGAGGAATTAGGTGGCGCGGATGTGCACTCGAGGGAATCTGGAGTTACCGATCACTATGCACGCAATGACAACCACGCGTTGGAACTAGCCAGAAATGCCGTGAGTCGCCTGAATCGAGTTAAACCCACCACTGTCGATTTAAGAGAAACCGTGGAACCACTTTATCCGACAAGCGACTTACTGGGCATCGTGCCAAAAAACGTCCGCAAACCCTATGACGTGAGAGAAGTTATTGCGCGCGTAGTAGATGGCTCAGCGTTCGATGAATTCAAAGCACTCTACGGCACAACTTTAGTCTGTGGTTTCGCACGTTTGTACGGCATGCCCATAGGGATCGTTGCAAACAACGGTGTCTTATTCAGTGAATCTGCTCAAAAAGGGGCCCATTTCATTGAGCTCTGCAGTCAACGCAAAATCCCACTGATCTTTCTACAAAACATCACAGGCTTCATGGTGGGCAAGCAATATGAGACAGGTGGGATCGCTAAGCATGGCGCAAAAATGGTAACGGCCGTCGCCTGTGCGAAGGTGCCGAAACTGACGCTGATTATCGGCAATTCATATGGTGCCGGAAATTACGGTATGTGTGGTCGTGCTTATGACCCCAATTTCTTGTTCATGTGGCCAAATGCGCGCATCTCAGTCATGGGAGGCGAACAAGCAGCAGGTGTCCTCGCTCAAGTGCGGCGCACGCAAATTGAGAATGGCCGCGATGAATGGTCGGTAGAAGATGAACAAGCCTTCAAACAACCCATCATCGATGACTTTGAAGCTCAGGGTCACCCCTACTACGCGAGCGCGAGACTTTGGGACGATGGTGTTATCGACCCAAAAGATACCCGACGGGTTCTCGGCCTTGCTCTCTCCGCAACGCTAAACAAGCCAATCGCTGACACGCGATTTGGCGTTTTCAGGATGTAGATTGATGTTCAACAAAATCCTAGTCGCAAATCGAGGCGAAATCGCCTGCCGTGTTATCCGAACTGCACAAAAACTTGGCATCCGCTCTGTCGCTGTTTATTCGGACGCCGATGCGAACGCGCTACACGTACAAATGGCTGACGAAGCTGTCCATATAGGCGCATCAGCTCCGACAGAATCATATCTTGCGATGGATAAGATTATCTCGGCAGCAAAGCGTACAAACGCCAACGCAATTCACCCGGGCTATGGATTCTTGTCTGAGAATTCAAGTTTCTGCCAGCTCTGTGCGGCGAATAACATAGTCTTTATCGGTCCACCTGTCGGTGCGATCGAGTCTATGGGTTCAAAATCGGCTGCTAAGCAAATTATGGAAAAAGCCGAAGTACCCCTGCTCCCGGGCTATCACGGTGCGGACCAAGACCCAACCCTACTATTGAACGCTGCCCAAGAAATTGGTTACCCCGTTCTGCTGAAAGCAGTCTCTGGTGGCGGGGGCAAGGGTATGCGGCAGATCAGTAGCGAGGATGAATTCGATGAAGGCTTAGCAGCAGCGAAACGCGAAGCGCTTTCAAGTTTTGGTGACGACGCCATGCTCGTTGAAAAATACCTTCAGCAGCCTCGTCATGTCGAAGTACAAGTTTTCTGTGACAAACAAGGCAACGGCGTCTACCTATTCGAGCGAGACTGCTCCATCCAACGACGTCATCAAAAAATCATCGAGGAAGCACCTGCACCAAATCTATCGCAAACGCTGCGCGAGAAGATGGGGCAAGCAGCCCTCAGAGCGGCGTCGGCGGTGGATTACGTCGGCGCTGGTACGGTCGAGTTCCTACTAGATTCGTCTGGTGAATTTTTCTTCATGGAAATGAACACACGTTTACAGGTTGAACATCCCGTTACCGAGATGATCACGGGCTTAGACTTAGTCGAGTGGCAGATTCGTGTCGCAAATGGCGAGCCATTGCCCTGTGATCAGGGCGCACTCGCTATTCAAGGCCATGCATTCGAGGCAAGAGTATATGCCGAAGACCCTGACAACGAATTCTTACCTGCTGCCGGGAAGCTAGTTTGGTTAGAACAGCCAACGCAGACGCCTAACGTCCGCATTGACACCGGCGTCATCCGGGGAGACGAAGTGGGAGTCTTCTACGATCCTATGATCGCAAAGTTGATTGTATGGGACGAAAACCGCGAGCGTGCGCTAGCTCGTTTGGCCCAAGCGTTGAACGAGTATCGAATCGTCGGTGTGACTACAAACGTTCCCTTTCTGCACCGTCTCGCAACAAACACGGCGTTTGAAAAGGCTGAGCTCAGCACTGATTTCATATCCCAGCAGGCTGATACGTTATTTCAAAAGGCAGATCTTCAAGTCGGCAAGCTCATTCCAATCGCGGGGTTGTACCTAACCCTCTCACAACAAAACCGCGCACTCGCAGAAGGTGTGCCTGTGCCATCACCATGGCACGCCCGAGACTACTGGCGGTTAAACGCGTCATCGAGCTACACAGCTACGATAACGGCCGAGCAAGTGGAATACGAAGTCAAGGTAACAAGAGCTGAAGACTCAGTTTACGAGATCAGTTTTGGTGACCACAGCTCCGCAGCGAACGGCACACTGGATGGTAATCGGTTGACAGCCACAATAGACGGGCACAAACAGGTTATAACCGCACTTCCGCATGGAACGGCGCCTAGTTCTACGATTTCTTTGTTTACTGAAGATGGCGCGTTCGAGTTCTCGTTGAAATTAGCCGAGTTAGGTGAAGATGCTCTGCATGATGATGGCGCTGGATTCAAGGCGCCTATGAATGGAACTTTAGTGGATATTCTGGTCGGTGTTGGTGAATCTGTTTCCGCAGGCGATACGCTAGTCATTATGGAAGCGATGAAGATGGAGCACCCAGTTAAGGCGCCAACCGATGGCATCGTTACGGAAATCTTTTTCACAAAAGGGGATTTGGTTGATGGCGGCGCTGAACTCCTAGCGTTTGAAGCGAACGGCTAAGCGGAGTGATTACCCCTAGACGCTTAGTGGTCGAAACTACTCGGCGACAGAGTCGTGTTGTCCTCTATGTTGTAGAAGGTCTCAAAGCCCGCCAATTCATCTAACTTGTTGTAGGTAGCAAAAAGTTCGCCCGCTGTCAGCGCTTGTTGCTCTCCGGCGAAAAAACGTCTGTACGTTTCTTGCATATTGATGACGTGTGCAACTTGAGTCGTAAATGGATCGAAGACAAGCGAAACACCTCGAACCTGCCATTCGGTGGCACTCCGCCCAGAAAGAGGGGCGAACGTGACCAAAGGAACATTGAGTGCTTCCCGAATTCGCCCCCACTCCTCATCTGTATCGGCCATGATCAATATCATGTCCGCTCCGGCGGTCTCGTAACGTACACAACGTTCAAGGGCGCCATCGAGTGACTCGTTCTTTACTGCACCAGTCCTTGCGATGATTTGTGTTCCCGCCTCACGACGACTTGTTACGGCGACATCGATCTTGGCTACCATCTCCTCACAAGACACTAAGTGCTCAATACCTCGGTGGTGACTCACCCGTTTTGGCGCGACCTGATCTTCGATCTCGATCGCTACAGCCCCGGCAGATTCCAAGATCTGGACCGTACGAGCCATGTGTACCGCATCGCCAAAGCCTACCCCTGCGTCAACAATCACCTCCACACCACTGCGCGCTCGGATATGCCTCACGATGTCTGCTAATTCACTCAGTTCCAACATCGCTTCGCTTACTGCGTGTGCGTAGCCGAGCGCCCCACCGCTCACATATACCGCCTCAAAGCCAGCCTGTTCAGCAATTCGTGCCGACAAAGCATCTAGGCACAACGGTGCAAAAACCGTCTGGGTATCGTCTAGTTCCACTTCTGCTCTCCTCCTTTCTAAGCTAGGGCTAGAGGTTAACAAGATCCCTTCGTAAACACAGAACCTCTATACTTGGTTCCCTACCCCAATTCTGTTTCCAACAAACAAGGCAGATATTGCGCAATGCCAACCTGGTTAAAGTGGGTAGCCATACTCACAATACTAGTGACGACGATCATCGTACCGCTCGTACTGTTTGAGTCTGAATCCAACGAAATCGTTAAAGAAGTTCTGGCATGGGCAGACAACGAACCAGCTACTACTGCAGCAGTCCTGATCGGCGCATTGGCCGCAGACGTTTTTCTGCCAGTTCCAAATGGCATTATCAATACGTTAGCTGGCTCGTTGTTCGGCTGGGTAGTCGGTGCGCTAATCATTTGGATCGGGCTCACAGCAGGTTGCGTCGTGGGCTACGGGGCTGGAAAGTTTGCTGGCATGCCCCTGGTCTCTCGCTTTGTGGGCAACGAGGATCTCTATGCAGCCCAGGAATTCGCGGCACGAAGTGGTGGTCCGACTCTGGTCATCACCCGAGCTGTACCGATGTTTGGAGATCTATCGACGATCGCAGCAGGAATGACCGGCTATCCTTTCATTCGCTACATGCTTATCGTTAGCCTGGCGAACATAGGCGTGGCAGTCGTCTTTGCAGGCATCGGTAGCGCTGCGACCGAAACCGAGCTATTGGCTATACTGGGTGCGATCGTTCTACCGGGGCTGGCTTGGGTCGGATACCGCCTTTTCACACGATTGCAAAGGACCAATCCCTAGCCAGCGGCACGCGCCTCAAGTTCGGCTCTTAGGATTCGCTGACGATCTTTGTCTAGCGGAAACCGCCACATAATCGCTGCAACCGCCGTAAGTGCGAAAGTCGGAGTGGCAGCAACCACCATTCGCACACCAGTGATAGTGGCTTCGGTATTTTCCCCAGCAGGATCAAATCCTACCCAATCTAGGACAGGCAAAACCATACCGACTGCTAAAGCCGCACCGAGCTTTGCTGTTAAAGTCAGCATTGAGTAAAAGAGTGCTCCTCGTTCTCTACCTGTCCGCACGGCGTCTTCGTCCACAACGTCAGCCATGATCGAGCGTATCATCATGTCACGGGCGCCAATATTGATACCAATTAGTACAAACGTGGCAAAGACCAACCAGAAGTTACCTGCAGGGATGAAGAAATGGGTCAGGCTGGCAACACTCGATAAGAGAGCCCCTAGACACAATGTCCTATGCTTTCCAATTCTGTAGCTGACTCGCACAAAAATCGGCGCTGCGACCAAACCTGCGACGCCAATAACGACAAGCATCAGACTCGCTGCCTGCGGTAATCCGAGCACGATGCCAATAAAGAAAAAATGCATCGTTCCGTTCACACCACCTTGAAACCCCAGCAAAAGATCGGTCAGCAACAATCGTCGCAACGGCAGATTAGAAACAAATGAGTTCACTGCCTCACGCCAAACGATGGGAGCCTGCACTTTACGAGTTGGCTCACCCACAGCAACTGAAGACATCAGGGCAAAAATCGGTAAGGAAATGAGAACAACGAGGCCGACGATGTTTGTCCGCTGTGTCATATCGACTTTGGCGGAAGACATATCTAGTAATGCTGGTAAAGCTGAGACCACCAATATGCCGAGCAATCCGAAAACTTGCAGCACGCCCATAATACGAGACCGCTCGTCATAGTCATCTGACAACTCGCCCGCCCAGGCCGTGTGCGAGATTGTGAACGCCGTCCATCCTGCGTACAGGAGAAGCATCGAAAGAAACAACGAGGTCGCAGTTGGCGATTCTCCTGGAAAGAATGCGAAGTAAACGCCTGCCGCGAGAAATGGTACTGCCACCAACAAGGCTGGTCGGCGGCGACCCCATGGCGAGCTGATTTTATCCCCTAGCCATCCAAACACTGGGTCCGTCACAACATCGAAAATTCGCGTCGCCATAAACACTGCGCCGACGACCGTTAGGCTCAGACCTAGTTCTGCGTAAAGCGGCGGTAGAAAGATTAGGATCGGTAAGCCCAGCGCTGCAACACTGAAGGCCGGTGATCCGAAGAGCGTTAGCCGAAATAAAGGGATCCGGGTATTGCGCAAACTAAGGCTTTATTGGAACGGACGCGCTCATAGCAGCAGCGCGGTTACGTTCTTGCCACCGTGCCATTTTCGACGCACAGGGTGCAATCGGTGCACGAATTCGCACTGCTACCTCCGATGGAATTTTTTCTGGCAGTACCTGCGGATACACCGGACCGGTTACTTTGTCGCCGTTCGATAGGCTTTCATCGTAACAATCGAACGGCGCCATGCTCGTCTGCTCCCCATACTTAGCATCATCCAAGACAACATCATCACCGAGATACCGCAGTGCTAACCCTCGACGGGCACGCTCGGAGAGATTGGGTGGCGCGCCGTGCAGGATCTTGGCATCAAATATCAGAATGTCCCCTGCTTGCATATTAAAGGAGATGGCTGACAAGCTTCCGCCTGTTTCGCCGGTGGTCGCGGAGTTAATTTTAGGGATTGGCGCCAGGGTATCGGAACCGAAAGGAAGACGTCCTTTACTGCCAACACCCATCGCTTGGTAACGATCTTCAAACTCACTGCTGCCAGGTACAAACTCGAGTCCACCATTGCGTAAGTTTGTCGGATCTAGCGCTATCCAGATGCTGACAATTTGTTCCCCAACAACTGGCCAGAACGTAATGTCGTGATGCCACGGTGTGTTACCAGGATGTCCTCTCTCATCCTGGTCGGTGGCCTCTCCGTCCCGGTCTGCATTCGGGTGTTTCACAAACATCTGATCGTAGAAAAATCGAATTGGCTTACCAACGTCACGTGGCTCGGTGCCGGTTTCGGGTCCTTCTGCGATTTTGCTGAGAACTTGTTGCGCGAGATGGGCGAGCGGACAATTCATGATGATTCCATGCATACCGTCGTCCGTGTGCCACGCATTGGCTTTCATACTCTGCAAACCACCAACGTCAGTTTGCGCATCAACCACGGCACCTATTCGCTCAAGCCAATCTGACGACAAAACGCCAGATACATGGATAACGCGATCTGCCATAAAACTGGCTACTTCCGAGGCCGTCAACAACCGCTGTGGCAACTCGGTTGGCGCCATCACATCAATGGGTGCTACACCTTTGGAGCGTTCGATTTTCATGATTTATAATACTTATTTAACAATTAGTTATGCCATATTTACAGAATTTAAGTCACTATTCTAAAACATCGTATTGTCATTCTTAGACGTCTGCGGGACGACCTGTAATACGTCCCAGTGTTCAACTACTTTGCCGTCGTCGTCAAAGCGAAAAATATCAATACCTGCGTAATGAAGGTCTCCAGGCCATTCCTGATGACAATGAAGCACCACGTGCCTGCCTTCCGCGAAAACTCGCTTGAAAGTAACTTTCTTACCCGGGTATTCCAGCGCCATTCGCTCGAAGTATTCAATGAACGCATCTTTACCATCGGCTACTTCAGGATTGTGTTGGGTGTAGTGCGCGCCAGCGTAAAGCGAAATTGCTTCGCGCGGTTTGCACTCATTGAACATCAGCTCATAAAACGCCTGAGCGGTCCGTTTATTGGCTTCACTCATTCGGCGGTTCGCAATCCCGCCAGGTTCATTAAGCTAACGCGCATCAAGTCGCATAAACTCACGAGGTGGAAAGCCCATCAGAAAACGAGCAACGAACGGCAGTTCGTTGTCCGCGAGTACACGATCGTGATCTGCGCCGCTGACAAGCACCGTCGTGTAATCACCACTCTCCGCAGAATGGGCACCACCAAATTCTATGTGAACATCCGGATTCTCTTTAACTTGACTAAACCACGCCCGTGGCCAGTGATTGGCGGCTAGGTAAAGCTCACCTTGGCTTTCAAATAGCGACAGCACACGTTCGGTCTTACTGCCGTCATCTTCGGTAAGTGTGATCACCAAATTTTCCTCGCCACGCGGTTGGTAGTAACCAAGAAGGCTCTCAAACACGACCACTAAGCCAACGTAAAGCGCTAATACGATGACCAAAATTTTGACCGGTAGATTCATGATGGATTCCTCAAATCGAATGTTCGAATCGGATGCGTGACTGTATATTAGTCATGCTTCGCCGCATCAACAACGCTTGCCGTACGTCGTATTACGACGGCTTCCAATTCTGGTTCGCCATACCCGATAGTGACCAATTCCATCCAATCTTGCATTTAATCCTCTGCTGGATAGTCTTGTCCGTTTTTCGAAGAACATGCGCCTATGAATTCATTACTCGCTCCGTTAACTTTTCGACGCGGCCCCGCAATGAAAAACCGCTTCATGCTAGCTCCACTCACAAATACTCAGAGTCATGAAGATGGCATCCTGTCTGACGATGAATTTAACTGGCTGACAATGCGGGCCCAAGGCGGGTTTGGGCTGACCATGACCTGTGCAGCTCACGTTCAAGAAGTTGGCAAAGGTTTCCCCGGTCAGCTCGGCGTCTGGGCCGATGACCATATCCCCGGACTCACGAGGCTCGCACAGGAAATAAGGGGCCACAATAGCCTATCAATTGTGCAACTCCATCATGCAGGTATGCGCTCGCCAGCCGAGATTATTGGTACACAGCCCCTCTGCCCTTCAGACGATAGTAAATCTGGAGCACGGGGACTCAGCCACGCAGAAGTTGAGAGATTAATCGAAGATTTCATTGCAGCAGCAAAACGCGCTGAGCTTGCAGGCTATGACGGCGTCGAGCTACATGGCGCTCACGGCTATATTCTCTGCCAGTTCTTTAGTGCGGAAACAAATAAACGCACCGACGAATTTGGCGGATCATTGGCAAATAGGTATCGGATCCTGTTTCAAATCATCGATGGCGTCCGAGCACAGTGCCGTGACGATTTCATGATTGGCGTTCGGCTTTCACCTGAACGCTTTGGGCTAGACCTGAGCGAAGTGGTCACGATCGCTGAACAACTCATGACTAGTGGTCAAATTGAATTCCTAGACATGTCGCTATGGGACTCCTTCAAAGAGCCGGAAGACCCACAATACAAAGGTCGCGAACTCATTGACTATTTTACTGCGCTCACACGCGGTGACACTCGGCTGGGTGTTGCAGGCAACATCCGCTCTGCTCGGGATGCCGAAGCGATAATGGACCGAGGCATCGACTGGTTAATGCTTGGACGGGCGGCCATGTGGCAACATGACTTTCCCGACCTCTATGCCAAGGACAAAGAATTCGAGAGCGTCGAGCTCCCTGTTACGCGCGCCTATCTACTTTCTCAGGGGCTCTCTAACCGGTTTATAGACTATGTGAAGCAAGGCTGGCCGAAGTACGTCGAAGATTAACTCGGTATCAGTGGGCGCCCAATCTCCGGAGGCGCAGTAACTCGATGGCGACGAGCAAGCCAGCACACGCTATCGCAATTCCTGCATCAAAGCTCGCCAACCCCCAATGGGCGAACGTTAGGAAGGCCGCGAGATAGACCAGTCGATGTACTTTTTGCCATCTTTGGCCTAACCAGCGCACCGACTGAGAATTACTCGTCGCAGCGAGCAACAGAAGAACTAGGAACGCAATCCATCCTGACGCGAGATCCGGATCGAGACCTTCTTTGATGATCAAGTTAGCCCCCCATTTGTGCTCGACATAAAGACCCGTATGAATCGCCGCGTAGCCAAAGCTCGCGACACCTATGGCTCTTCGATGAGCCATGACTTGCGCAAACCATGCACCACTAATCACACACCTCAGCGGTGTCAGAGACATTGTGAGAATGAGGAGTCCAACGCTGAGTTGACCTGACCAGTGAATCGACTGTCCATATGTCGTTGCATCAGTAGCAAACTGGAGAATGAGCACTACTCCAGGGAGGGACAAAAGCGTCCAGACTATGACTTTCCGACTCAACTACATCCTCCTGAAGGTAACTCGGTATGCTAGGATTCTGCTTACTAAAAGTGCAACCCATCTTTCCCATTCAACAGAGGTCTTCACGTGATTCACAGATTCAGTCCCCCTCGCGTCATCACTCTCCTCACGCTCATCCTAGCAATTGCGGCCTGTTCAGAAGCAGAATCTTCTTCACCGATGGCGTTCCCAACCACACCGCTATTGGATCCAAATAGTGCAACTGAAGCCCAACTACTCGAGGCTCCAGGGTTCACTGCTCAATTGGTTGAAAAGATCATAGCAGGGCGACCATACACCGCGCCGAGCGCATTACATGCAGCCATTGGTGCGGACCTCAACGAGAACTCCCAACAATTAGTTTACGGCTCAGTATTTATCAAGGTTGGCTTGAACACCGGCACTGAGAATGATTACAAACTAATCCCATCCACAATGTCACCACGCAAACTTGCGCACGAGTTTGATGAATATCGGCCTTACGAGTCTATCGAACAATTCAGACGGGAAATGGCCAAATACGTTAGTGACGAAGAAGTGGATTATCTAACTCGCTATGTGACACTCGAATAGCTCCAAGCGTTGGCCTTTAACTGCGTTTAGGCGTGTTGCACCGTAAACTTTGATTTGCAAAGAGGCGCATACATATAATAATGTTTGTCATTATTATATGTTCACTCGAGGAACGCCATAATGGCAAAGTTCGACCCTGTTAGACTCAAGGGTGTACCTGGTTCACCATACACACGCAAAATGTTGGCCTACTTACGCTTCCGCCACATTCCTTACGAGTTCTTGATTGGGGATCAAAGCGCTGAGTTAGGTCTTCCTGAAGCCAAAGTCAGCTTACTGCCGACTTTCTATTTACCCAACGATCGAGGTGAACTCGAAGCCGTTGTCGATTCCACCCCTCTGATCCGACGCTTTGAGTCAGAGTATGCAGAGCGTTCTGCGGTCCCGCCCAATCCCGTTTTAAACTTTCTAAACTACCTAATCGAAGATTACGCGGACGAATGGCTGACAAAGGCCATGTTTCACTACCGTTGGTACTACGAAGCTGACATCGATATGGCGGCGACTGTGCTGCCGCACTGGAGCAACATCCAAGCACCCGCAAAAGATCTACTCAACCTCAAAAGTTACGTCGCTGACAGACAGATTTCTCGGCTTTATGTTGTAGGGTCAAACGACACAACCGCCCCGGTCATCGAAGCAAGCTATAAGCGTTTCTTAAAAATTATGGATGCAGTAATAGAGCAACAAAAGTTTGTACTCGGCTCTCGTCCTTCCTCTGCTGACTTCGCTCTCTACGCGCAACTCACGCAATTGGCTAAATTTGATCCCACACCTGCGGCGGAGTGTTTGCAAACAGCCCCGAGGGTTTTCGCTTGGACAGACTTGGTGGACGACCTATCTGGTCAGCCAGCAGCCGACGACGACTGGACGTCAGTAGAAGACATCGCTGTCGTCCTTGGAGATCTTCTCCGCGAGATTGGTCGTACCTATGCACCTGCATTACTCGCGAACGCGCAGGCGATTCAGGGCGGACGAGAGCAGATGGAAACCACCATTGACGGTAAGCCCTGGATGCAGCCAACTTTCCCCTATCAGGCTAAGTGCCTACAGTGGATTAACGCTGAATATCAAAAACTCAATAGTCCTGAGCAAGCCCAAACCGACGAAATTCTTGCGGGCACAGGTTGCGAGACGATCATATTTGGGGCGAGTCGTTGAAAAAGACGCTCATCATTCTCGCAGCGCTAGCTGCACTCATCGCGGTCTCCGCGGCTCTCGTATACAACACCACCACCGGCCAAGACGCCGTATTTAAGCGTGCAGCCGGTATGGTGATGGGCCGGGACGTCGAGATTTTCGACGGTCTGCGTGTTGTCGTGTGCGGTAGCGCGTCACCTCTGGGGAACGATCCCAACCGAGCCCAAGCCTGTATTGCGGTCGTGACCCCTGATCATTTCTTTCTTTTTGATGTTGGCGCGCGCTCACCCACGCGAATCGCGCAGGCGCAATTGCCGATGCAGAGAATTGGCGGGGTATTTCTAACCCACTTCCACTCAGACCATATCGCCGCCCTCCCCGATGTCAGTATGACTTCCTGGATACAGGGTCGGCCTGGTCGACTACAGGTGTTCGGACCACCAGGAGTCGAAACTGTGGTGGAGGGATTTAACACCGCATATCAACTTGACCGAGGCTACCGTACAGCACACCACGGCAGCGATCTCCTATCCCCGGATCGCGCTGCGATGCAAGCGCATCCTTTTACTCCTGGCGATGTCGTTTGGGAGGACGCGTCAATGAAAGTGACATCATTTTTGGTTGAGCACCCACCGATTGAACCCGCGGTCGGCTACCGAGTCGACTATCGAGGGCGTTCAGTTGTGATCTCCGGAGATACAAATGCGGCCGATAACCTTTTTGTTGCTGCACGAAACGCCGACCTTTTGTTTCACGATGCGTTGTCCCGAACGTTACTCGACCAGATGATCGAAGTCGCGACCGAAGCCTCTGTGCCAATCATGCCGACGATCATGACCGACGTTATCGATTACCACGCCGACGCGAAAACGTTGCCTGAAGCCGCAGACGCCGCTGGAGTAAAGCAGTTGGTTTTCTACCATATGGTACCGGTACCCGCTAACGCGCTGGCGTCTAAGATGTTCTTGAGGGACTTACCTGACTCAATCATTCTTGCAAGTGACTTACAGACCTTCGACCTGCCACCAGACAGCAATAAAATCATTATAAGTCAGCCGTAGATGGTGACGGGCACAACCTAGGTATGAACCTTAAGACTAGAATTCGATCTCTCGCTATGAGGCATTTTTCCTCACCTGAATTCTTACAAAAACAGCGAGACCGTGCCCGCAGGCGCCGCGAAAAACAGGGTCACCCACCCACCGTCTTCTACTTTCACCAAGTTGATGATCCCTACAGCCACTTAGCCATACAAAAGTTGGATCTATTGAGAGACCGATACGACCTCGCATTCCAACCTTACCTCGTATCCAAACCCGACCCGCAGTACCAAGGCAATAGCGATCACTTTGAACACTGGGGACTTCGAGATGCCGTGAGTGTTGCTGCGGACTACGGTACCCATTTCTCACCGTCCATAACTAGCATCTCCACTGACCGTCTCAGAGAAGCAAATCAGATTCTGGCCTGTGGTCTTCAACGAGATGACTTCGCCAAGACGGCGTTCGAAGTTGGAACTTCTCTTTGGCAAAACGAGCCGTTGGCCCCCTCTGCTCACACCAATGAAGGCAAAGAAGCCATCCATGCAGGTAACGCGCAACGCGCCGAGCTCGGACACTTTCAAGGCGCCATGTTCTATTTTGACGGGGAATGGTTCTGGGGAATCGATCGTTTGCGGCATCTCGAACAAAGATTGCACGCCGAGGGCTTCGACAGCGACAGGAAAGCATCACTGTGTGTGCCTGAACCTACGCCTGAACCTTTACCCGCGGCGAACAACATGGATGGCGTTCTGCTCGAATATTTCCCTTCTCTGAGAAGCCCATACACCGCTATCGGACACCAGCGCGTGTTAGATTTTGTTAATCGAAGCGGCGTGAAAACCACCGTTCGACCCGTAATGCCGATGTTAATGCGCGGCATACCAGCGCCACGCGAAAAACAGCGCTATATCATCACTGACGCGGGTCGCGAAAGTCGTGAACACGGTGTACCGTTTGGTCGGATCGTCGACCCCTTCGGAGAACCAGTAAAACGCGCGTTCGCCCTATTTCCATCGGCAGATGCTAGTGGTCATGGTATGGCATTTGTCACTGCCTATCTCAATGCAGCCTGGTTCGATGGGATCGATATTACCAATGACAAAGGTTTACGCTTGGTAGTTGAAAATTCCGGACTGGATTGGCTTGCTACCAAACAAGCCGCCAAAGACATCAAGTGGCAGTCCCTATTAAGCAGCAATCTTGATGCGCTAACTGAAGAACATCTGTGGGGCGTGCCTAGTTTTAGGGTATCCGGTGGCAACATCGAAAAACCCTACGCCTGTTGGGGCCAGGACCGAATCTGGCGCGTAGCTAGTGAGATTTCAAGAAGAGCGAGGTAGTTGTGCAGAAAACCATCGATAACCGACGGGTACGCAGTGAAATGACCAAAAGTGCGCTCATGCGCGCTGCAGAAAAATTGATCGCAGAAGTTGGCGTAGAGAACGTATCGATTCGCGAAATTGTAGCGGCAGCTGGACAAAAAAACGAATCTGCCTTGCAGTATCACTTCAAAAACTTGACCGGCCTACTAAACGCCATTCACATCGAACGAAGCCAACAAGTTCAGGAGAAGCGCGCTGAGTTGCTCAATACCGCTCATGCAGAAACCCCAGATCTGTCCCTCCGCCAACTCTGCTCGCTAATGGTGGAGCCTTCATTCCAGCTGGCGCGGCGTAGTGTCGATTTTCGTCGCTACGTTAAAGCATTCGGTCACGAATTGGCGCTCACTGATGCATCACCTCTAGATGTCGCTACCCAACACGGTGGTGGCGGTAGGAGCGGCAAACAGATTGGTCAAATGATTAAAGACGTACTACCAAACCTCGACGATCAGGACTACGGTGATCGCATGGACGCAGCTGTTATCCTTTGTTCCGCGTCTATGTACCGCCAGGCTCGGCGAAAGAATGCGTTTCGCGGCAAACAGTCAGATCTATTCCTGCACAGTCTGATCGACGCTTTGGTAGGTCTTCTCAGTGCGAGCGTGTCCTCAGAAACGCGAGCCCTCAAGTAAGAGGGTTGACAGCAATCTGAGCTGACATGGGCGTGCGCTACGGGCACGAACTATCAGTTACTCCAATAGATATAAGCATCCTTCTCAGGATCCATTTCCTGACGCAAATGCTTGTCGACGTTGATTGGTGAAGCGCCTGTAGAATCCCACAAAGGTGGCACCATCTCCGAGTTGTGCTGTGCTAACAACCCCATTATTTCTTCGACGATCTCAGGTTCTCGCTCTGCTAGGTTAAACTGCTCACCTGGGTCTTCGGCCAAGTTGAATAGCCAGGTTTTATCGATCTGCGGGACAACCGCCAACTTCCAATCACCATGCCTGACCGTCCGATAGTCCCCTGCGCGCCAGAATAAAGTCTCATGTGGCTTAGCCTCGTCTGGAGCTCCCGATGCCACCGGCAACAGACTGACACCGTCGATCTGGTGATCTACCCGAGCGCCCGCAGCATCGGCTGCTGTGGCATAGATATCAAAGTGATGGACAGGCGCTTCATAGATCTGCCCCGCTGGGATTCTAGAAGGCCACTTGATGAAGTACGGAACGTGAATACCACCCTCGAAATTGGTTATCTTCCACCCGCGAAAAGGTCTGTTGAGATTCGCAATACCCACGTACCCCGCTCCACCGTTATCGGAGGTAAATATGACAATGGTATCGTCTTCTAAGCCATTAGCCTTTAGTGTATCGAGGACTCGACCAACACCACGCTCTAACCCAAGAATCATAGCGGCGTAGACCCGCTCCGTATGATCGCTGATGTGCGCCAGCTCATCATAGTCGCGCTTTGCCGCTTGCAGAGGCGTGTGCGGCGCCCAGTGAGCGAGATACAGAAAGAAAGGCCTGTTTTTATTGTTCTCGATCACCTTAACGGCTTCGTCAGTGTAGTAGTCCGTTAGGTACCCCCGAGGCTTGAATGCCTCGCCACCGTTGTAACTCGCCGCATATGCCATCCCAGCCCACAGAAAACGATCTATCGGATCATAAGTGAGCTTTGAGTTGATCACGTTGGGATCATCTTCTTCCCCGTATAAACCCGAGGCCATTAAAAGACTTTGATCAAATCCTTGATCCTCAGCAGCGCTCCCGTTTTCTCGTCCAAGGTGCCATTTGCCGATGTGGGCTGTGTAGTACCCTTGTTCCTTCAATACCTCGGCAATTGTGATTTCTTCGGCTGGCAGACCCATTTGCTCGTAAGGGACTGACCGAGGATTATCCGCTGGAATTGATTCGGGTTTGTTACCAGAGGCCATCAACCCCAACGCAGTACTCATCCCCGCGGGTGTCGGCGTGAACTCAAATCCGAAGCGTGAGCCATATCGTCCCGACATCATCATGGCGCGCGAGGGAGCGCAGGTACCTTGCCCAGCGTAGCCATTAACAAAGCTGATTCCTTCCTTCGCTATCGAATCGATGCTAGGCGTGGGTACAGTCCTCTGGGCAACGCCACCTCCGTTGAAGGTAAGGTCATTCCACCCCAAGTCATCAGCGACAATCAGTACAATATTCGGTTTACGTACTCCCGCTTGGGCAACATCTGGTCCTTGTTGCCACACTATTTCTTGGTGTTCACCGATGCTCCTGCTTTGCTCCGTCATTATCTTAATTCCGGTAAGCATGACCTCAACGCGAAAGATGTATGCGCTCCCCAGCAAAATGAGCAAGCAAACGGCAGCGGTTGAAATACGTTTAGCAATCATTTTCCGTATCCGAAAAAATAATGAAGGACATTAAACTATATCCCCTCCAACCTGTGAACAACCATTTGCGCGATAATAACAGCCTGTTGCAAGCCTCTTAATAATGTCTTACATTATTTTTTACATACGCCACACCTAATCCCCCCACTCGCATTCGAGGATTACCAATTGAAAATTCTACGAACTCCAGATGACCGCTTTGATCATATTGCGGACTATCCATTTTCAGCTCACTACACGACCATCCAAACTCACGACGGCAGCGATTTACGTATTCATCACATCGACGAAGGTCCAGATGATGGCTCTGCGGACGCACCGATAGTTTTGTGTATGCACGGACAACCTGTGTGGAGTTACCTCTACCGGAAAATGATCCCTTACCTCACCGCTGCAGGCATGCGAGTCATCGCACCTGACCTAGTCGGTTACGGTAAATCAGATAAACCGGCCACTCGCGAAGACTATAGCTATGAACGCCAGGTTGAGTGGATGGGTGCTTGGTTAGAAACTAACGACTTCACGGGAATCACGTTCTTTGGACAGGATTGGGGCGGATTGATTGGCCTCCGTCTGGTGGTCAATCACGACGATCGGTTCGATCGTGTTGTCATCTCTAACACTGGATTACCCCACAACCCCAATGTACCAGCAGCAGTCGTCGATCAGATTGAACACTTTCGCGCGAACAAACCAACTCCAAGCCTCGCACAGATGCAGAAGGCACTGGGTGGGATGCAAGAAGGCGAACATCCAGCGACCAAGTTCGCCTACTGGCAAAAATTCTGCTGGGAAAATGAAGATATGCCGATTGGATTTATGATGTCCATGATGATGGAACAGCGTTCCAATCTAACCCGCGCAGCAAAATTTGTCCTGCACAGCATTGGCGTAAAATCACCATTCCCAACACCTCTTGCCCATGCATACGATGCACCATTTCCCGACCCGAGTTACAAAATGGGTCCCCGTGCGATGCCAAGCCAAGTTCCCACGCTGCCAACTTCGCCTTCCTTAGAAGAGCAACGGAAAGCTTGGGAGTTTTTCGAAAGTTACAAGAAGCCATTCCTATGCGCGTTCGCGGACAACGACCCAGTGACCGCGGGGATGCAAACAGAGTTTCAAGAGCGCGTTCCCGGCACCAAGAATTTGCCACACACCACCATTAAAGATGGCGGTCATTTCGTTCAAGAATTCGCACCGGATCAGGTTTCAAAAGTTATCATCGACCTTATCCGGACAACCTAACTCAGTTTGTAGCCATTGGAGATTTGAATCTATGAACAGCATATCCTGGACATGGTCCGTCTGCGCCGCACTATTTCTTGCCTTTTTCAGCTGGTACACGTCATTTGGTGGCCCGCTGACAGAGTCGGAAATTGATACCTATATGGCTTATTTCGAACTCAGCAGCTCCGATGGGACTCCGGAACGCCTTACAAGCATGCGTCGATTCATGGAAGAAGACACCGGGGACGACTTTGTTATGGTCAACGTAATAGAGATGTACGACAAGCCTCTGGCCATATCCGGCGTAGATCCAGATGATTCTAGTGACGCCGTTCTAGGGAAGTACATGGAATACATGTACCCGGCGTTGTTCGCTCGCGCTTCTCACCCAGTGTTGGTAGGAGAAGCAGCAAACGTCGCCATGGATTTGATGAACGCGCCTGGCATGCACGCATGGACACGAGGCGCCGGGATGCGTTATCGCAGCAGAAGAGATTTATTGGAAATCGCGACGAATCCAGAGTTTTCTGGCTCTCATGAATTTAAGGTAGCAGCTATGGCGAAGACCATTGCATTTCCGATCGATCCTTGGTGGCAATTAGGTGATCCACGTTTGATATTGGGTTTACTGCTAGCGCTGATTGCCAGCAGCCTTAGCTGGTTCTTCTCCGCCAAGCGAGGATAGGACGATCGTTGCGACACAAACCCCAAAATACGGCGTGGGAAATGCGACTTTCGAGGCATGTGGGGAAGAGGCTGGGGTCCGCCAGCTTGTGGACTCATTCTATGACCTCATGGAGAGAGAAGATGATTTCAACAATATCCGTGGCATGCACACCCAAGATTTCCAAGTGGCGCGGGACAAGCTTGCAAGATTTTTATGCGGATGGACCGGAGGGCCGAGGATCTACGCTGAGAAGTACGGTGCTATTTCCATCCCTCACGTACATGCCCACCTGCCCATCACTGCAAACGAAAAGGATCAGTGGCTTGCCTGCATGGCGGGTGCGCTTGATCAGCAACCCTATCCCGAGTCTTTGAAAACATATTTACTCGAACAGCTCTCCGTTCCTGCAGAACGTATCAGACAGGTTTGTTCTAACAACGGTTGAACCAAAGCCAGCCGTTTGGACCTTTCCACACAGACAACTTCTGCACGAGAGAATGCATCTAAGAAATACGGTATGGTCTAGTCTCGCCGCGCATTAAGACAAGGACACTAAATGGTAGGTACCAAACCGTTAGCAGGACTCAAAGTCGCAGACTTTTCGATGGTCTATGCTGGCCCAATTTGCGCGCGCATGTTAAGCGACAACGGCGCTGAGGTGACCAAAATTGAACCTCTTGGTATGGGCGACACCGTACGTGCAAACTCCCGGATATTTTCTCATTTCAATGCAGGGAAAAAGAGTATCCAGATAGACTTGAGCGACTCGCGTGGGCAGTCACTCGCGCACGGATTGATTGATGATGCCGACATAGTCATCGAAAACTATCGCCCAGGAGTTATGGCGCGTTTCGGTCTTGACTATGCCGCTGTTAAGGAGCGATGCCCAAAACTCGTGTATTGCTCGATCAGTGGTTTTGGTCAAACAGGACCAGATTCCCAACGTGCAGCCTATGCGCCGATCGCGCACGCGGCGAGCGGCTACGACATCTCGCATATGCGCGCCCAACAAGACGGCAATCCACGTCCAGCTGCGTCTGGGATAATGATCGCAGACATGCTGACTGGCGCGTACGCTTTTGGTGCAATACAGACCGCACTTCTTGGCAGAGTCAGCTCTGGGCTAGGGGATCACATTGATATCACTATGGCTGAATCAACGATGATGCTCATCCCCGGGCAACAACAGATGGCACAGGTTGCCGACCCACCTCAAGTTGGCGGCTTCCAACCCGTCGCAACCAGTGATGGCTTCGTCATGCTTTGTATCGTTTCTGAAAAAAACTTCGATGGACTTTGCAGCGCTATCGAGCGTGCAGACATGCGCGAAGATGAACGCTTCGCCAGGGGTAAGCGTTTTTTAAACATGGGAGAGTTCGTGGCTGAGATCGAAATTTGGTCATCTCAACGAACTATTGCTGAATGTGAGGCGATTCTGAATCAGCATGGGGTACCCTGTTCACGCTTTAACGCACCCGAAGAGCTTTTCGCGCAACCACAGCTGCAACACCGCGGCGCCTTTCAAACGCTACGTGACGACGACGGCGACTACCTAATCCAAAATGTCCCCTTTCAGTTCGAATCGTTCGACAACTCGACAGCCCAACAAGCACCGAGCCCCGGGGAACACACTGATTGGGTGCTACAGCACCAGCTCAATATGGAACCTGCAAATATTGCCCAGCTACGCGAGACTGGCATCGTAGAGTGACTCTGACCGCTATCGAGGATCCGGACCTATTCAGCGAACAAGCTCCGTCGTTACAGTTCTCTTCTCGCCAAAAGGTTGATGACTAACATGGTCAAGCACAGCACGCTTACTGCCAACTCACAATTGACAATCGGACCCGTGAGCCCGTTGCTCTTTGGCGGTTTTCTCGAACATATGGGTCGTTCAATCTACGAAGGACTCTATGATCCGGACAGTCCGCACGCAGATGAGCGTGGGCTTCGTACTGACGTTCTCGCCGCTTGGTCTGATCTGCAAATGACAAACGTTCGCTATCCGGGCGGTAATTTTGTTTCCGGTTATCACGGCAAGACGGCGTAGGTCCGCGATCAAATCGACCAACTGTACAAGACCTCGCTTGGCAGAGCCTCGAATCAAACCAGATTGGCACGGACGAGTTTTTGAGTATTAGCGACGAGCTCGGCTGGGCGCCAATGCTCGCAGTCAACTTAGGGACAGGTACACCAGAAGAAGCGCGCAATTGGGTTGAATATTGCAATTCCCCAATCGGGACCAAGTTTGCGGATATGCGCGCGGCCAACGGTCATGAAGCGCCGTATCAAGTACCCTATTGGTGTTTGGGCAATGAGATGGATGGTCCTTGGCAGATCGGACACGTACCGGCAGAGCAGTACGCAATTCGCGCCCAACAGGCTGCCAAAATGATGAGAGACACTGACAACCTCATCGAAACCGTAGCATGCGGTTCTTCCTTTCCTGGGATGGACAGCTTTGTCAGCTGGGATCAGACGGTACTTGAGTACGTCGAAGATTCTGCGGATTACATCAGTCTGCATCGCTATGTCGGTAACCGTGCCAACAACACCCTCAATTTCTTGGCGGTCACAAACTCCGTTGACCATCAAATTGAAACCATAGACGCCGTCTGCCGATTGGTAGCGGCTAAGCACAAACTTGCGCGTCGCCACTATCTTTGTTTTGACGAGTGGAACGTCTGGTACAAGGCGCGTTCAGACGAAGACATGAAAGGACGTGGCAAACACGCACCGCATCTTATCGAAGAAGTTTATAACTTAGAGGACGCCTTGGTGGTGGCCGGTTTTCTGATGAGCTTCATCCGCCATGCAGATGTGGTAAAGGTCGCCAATATCGCGCAGATGGTCAATGTGATAGCACCCTTGTTAACCACGAAAGATGACCTTCTAAAACAATCTATCTTCTACGCCTTCAAGATGATCTCCGTACGGTCTCCCTCGTATCGAATCAAAGGGTGGCTAACGGCAGGGCGTCGCTGAATTTCTTCGTAACCGAGGCTCTCATAGAGACTCACAGCCCCTCGATTTTCTGCAAAGACGTGCAGACTCATTTTCGCAAGATCCATCGATCTTGCAATGTTTTCCGCGTCCTGCATGAGCCGACGTCCATGTCCGCCACCGCGATTTTCGGGATAAAGCGCCACAGAACTGATGTAGTAGCTATCGGACGGTGCGTGCAGTTCAGCGAAAGGTGCGACCAAATACAAACGATCACGCCTGATGAGTGCGTCCCCAGGATCATTCGCGCTCGCCGCGACCGCATGGCCGTGTAGTCCACCGATGACCTTTCCGTCAGACTCAAGAATTCGACAATTTCGAAAAGACGACGTGGCATCGAGGCGAGAAAAGATGTGTTCAATGATGAGATGGGTTTCCCGATCGGGGATCGCTCCTTCATAAATGGCTTCATAGATACCACCTGAGGCTTGCATGCTTACGTAGGCCAAATGAGGGATATCGGTAACGTGGGCATCTCGAATTTCAACTGACATCGCAAACTGTCTCTCAAGAGCAAACCACTGAGCCTAACTTGGCTTGAGTGGTAGTTCCAGCTGACCATCACGATCGTACTATCTGTATCGTACAACGGTTAGAACACCCTTGGTGGTTAGAAAGATAGTGAGCGACAGTGTTACCGCAACTGCTGCCAGTCGTTAGTGCAGGGCTTACTCGCTCTCTAAGACAAGAGCAATGTGATAGCTGCAAAGGAATAGGGCGGCAGAGTGATCTGTACGCTCGATCCGGAGAAACTCACGTCCTGAAACGGCATGCTTACCACTTCGTTTGGATCAGCAAAGCTGTTCGTCGATTTTGGATCATCTGCGGCGATAATTTCTGCAGACGCTACTGCGTGTACACTCTTGTCAAAATCGAACTGAATCTGATGTTCGTCGTTTGATCTGTTGGTCAAAAAGACATTGAGTTTGTTGCCATCGATCGTCACCGCGCGATCCAAAATTCGAATCCAACGCTTTCATTAACCGCTGTACGCCCAGAACATTCGATTGAACAGGCCATCCGACAAGGTCAACAGTCTCCAAACCTCGAAATGGCAGGGGCACCCGCACATCCTCAATGAGTATTGGCACCAATACCCCGCGAGTCGCCCCAGTCTCGGCTTCTGCTCTTACCCAGCGACTGGCGACGGAGGCTTGGCTCCAAACAACAACGACGCAACGAGCGTCATTCAACTTCGTCTCAATTATGTCCTCGTAGGACATACCGGGACGAATATCGCGGTCGAGAAAAACAGTAAAACCAGTCGTCTCGATTGCACGGGCGAGCTCGAGAACTGCGTCCTGGTCCTCCCTAGCGTAACTAAGGAACACATCGATATCCGTTGTAAAGCTCCATCCCCGACGAGAGCCCGAGGATAGCCCAGGATGTATACCGTTGATAGGTAGTGCAGTTGATAGATAGCGCAGTTGCTAACTACAGAACCATGACGACTCCGTGTTCGCGAGCTGATTCACAGGCGATAGACCTGTAAGCCCTAAGAAACTAAGCTTCTGACCAAGTGATGGAAAAGGCGACGCTATGAGATTTGGTTTCTGGCCCAACCCACGCAGCGACTATGCCGCAATCAGTGCGCTAGCGCAGCATGCCGAAAACACCGGCTGGGACGGCATCTGGCTTGCAGACCATTTTCTACCAGACGAAGACGAGCTCATTCCAGTACATGAGTGCTGGATTACCATGGCCGCACTTGCCCGTGATGTACCGCGCGTTCGCTTAGGAACCTTGGTGACAGGTAACACCTATCGCCATCCGGCGGTACTCGCCAACATGGTGGCTACCTTGGACAATCTGGCCGATGGGCGAGTCGTGCTCGGTGTTGGCTCAGGTTGGCAGCAAAATGAGCATGAGGCCTATGGCATCGAATACGGTACAGCGGCACTGCGCTTAGAAATGCTAGAAGAAGCATGTCAGATCTTCAAAGGACTCTTCAGCAACGACTACTTCGACTTTGCAGGTAAACACTACCAGCTCACAAACGCGCCCCTTGAACCTAAGCCTAAACAAGCGAACCTGCCGTTGATGATCGGTGGCGGTGGCGAAAAGGTGACTCTGCGCATCGCCGCTAAATACGCTGACGAATGGAACGTCTGGGGCGATGTGGAAACGCTGATCCACAAAATGAGGATTCTTGATCAACACTGCGAGTCAGTTGGTCGCAAGCCTGATGCGATAGAACGTTCAGCTGTCGCTCTTTTATTTCTGACAGAAGACGATGCTAATGTGCAACGGCTCAAATCTACGCCGATGGGTATGCCCGCAGTGATCGGCGGTACCAACGAAGTCATCGACGTCATGAACGCCTACCAGGAAGCCGGTGTTAAGGAGTTCATTGTCCCGGACTTTACTCTAGGGAAACTCATCGGTGCGGGTCAGGCAAAGAAAGACCTGATGGAAAAATTCATCACCGAAGTCGCACCGGCTTGTAGGTAGAAAGTCTCAATTACTTGGGGAGAGTAATGTGTCCAATGGACTAGATAACAAAGTGGTTGTAGTAACTGGAGGTGCGGGCGGTATCGGGAGTGAAATCGCCCGCGCTTTCGCTCGTTCTGGCGCTAAGGTTGTGATTGCCAGCCGCAACTTGGACAAACTGAATACTGTAGGCGCAGAGATCGCATCTGACGGGCACACATGCCTACCCATCGCCTGTGATGTGACAGAGCCAGAACAAGTAGATCAGATGGTCGCTAAAACCATCAGAGAACTTGGCGGCCTAGATGTTTTGGTCAACAACGCTGGCGGTGCGATGTTTGTGAAGCCACCGGAAAAGATGCGACCAGAAGAGTGGCGAGCAGCAATTGCACTTAATCTTGATAGTGTTTTTTATTGCAGCGTTGCGGCAGCCAAGCACATGGTGAACCAAGACAACGGACGAATCATCAATATCTCATCCGTCGCAGGGATTAAGAACTCGCCATCATTTGTTCATTATGGCGCAGCTAAAGCAGCTGTCATCAGCCTGACTAAGTCGTTGGCGATCTGTTGGGGACCTGACAACATCAACGTCAACTGTATTGCACCTGGGCTGACCGCAACGGAGGGCGTCGCTCAATGGCTACCAGCAAAAACTCAAGAGGACGGCACACCGGTGCCACCACTACAGTATCCACCGAATCCAGAAGACGTTGCCGATCTTGCAGTTTTTCTGGGGTCTTCGGCATCTCTCAGAATAAGTGGTGAGCTGTTTCCAATCCGCGCCTTATACGAATCGGTCTAGCGTGAAAGCAAACCCTAAGCGGAGTGAATCTGCTGCTTCCCATGTGTTGCGCGCCAATTCTTTCAGATCGTTGGCACGTCCCCATTGGCAGGCTCCGAGAACGGGTCTGCAGATTGCTGCCATCAATTTAATTGCGGTTGTGCTTTGTTGTTGGGCCGGTACCGCACGGGCCAACGACGAGACGCTTACGATCGCCTTCGCGGCCGAGGCAACACAAGTCGACCCTACTCGCACTACTGCCGGTGTGGATGACTACTTCATGAACCTCTTTTTCGAGCGGCTGTTGGCCACCAACCCCGAGCTCGAACACGTGAACTGGCTCGCGGAACATTGGGAAATGATAGAAGAAGGCGATCGTATCCGCATTGATGTCAAACTGCGCGAGGGCGTGAAGTTTCACAACGGCGACGAGATGACCGCTCATGACTTTCGATTTGCTTATGACCGCATGCGCGAACCAACTTCCGGTGTCGCGGTTTATGTCCGATACATCACCGATGTAGAAATTCACGATGATTACAGAATCAGTCTGCATCTAAGCCAACCTGATCCGACGGTAGTCAATTCCAACATGTACATTTGGGCGATTCCCAAAAACTATTTCGAAAGCGTTGGCGACGAAGGTTTTCAAAAACACCCCGTAGGTACGGGTCCGTGGAAGTTCGTTTCTCGTAGACCCCGCGATGAATTGGTCGTAGAGCGTTTTGATGATTACTGGAACAAGGACGTTATGCCTGGCTACAAGCGGCTGATCATCAAAATCATCCCAGAGGACACTACCCGAGTGGCCGCTTATAAGACCGGCGCTGTGGACTGGATCGATGCAGTTCCACCAGCGCAGGTAAAGGAGTTCCAAAGCCTACCAAGTACCCGCGTCATAAATCTCCAAGCGGGTAACAATCTGTACATCAACCTCAACGCCATCGACAGAAAATCGCCCTTTCGCGACCCACGCGTGCGGCTCGCTGTTGCACACGCCGTCGACTTCGACGCGATTATTGAGTACGTACTGTTTGGCCAAGGTATTCGCACACCACAACTCGCACCGGGATCGCTGGGCTATGATCCCGAGCTCAAAGCGCATCCATACGACCCACAAAAAGCCCGAGAACTACTCAAAGAGGCAGGTTACCCCGACGGTATTGCGATCAATTGCTACAACCTCACAACGCCGCGCGAGCCGTACTTCAAAGAAGTCGGAGAGACGATCTATGCCTACCTTGCCGAGTCCGGCATCAACTGCCGTATCGAACAGATGGAATACGGCGCATGGATCAATGCCGGTCGTTACAATGCAAGGCCGTGGATGGATGGGTTGCAACCCACCATGTGGGGCCACGGGTTACCTGGAGACCCAACCGTTGCCTGGGGCGGTCATATGCACAGCAACGGCGACGGCTGGGGCGCCTACTCCTACCACTCAGATTCCGACATTGACCGCCGAGTCGAAGAACTCCGTAGGTTAATGGATGAGGATGAGCGCGCGGAGAAAATCCGCGAACTTGCGTTACTCAAGCACTCGCTTGCTGCTGGAGGTATCCCAACCTACCGACCCGTCATAACATTCGCCTGGCGCGATACTGTCAGCTTCAATCCCTGGCCAGGTGCTTATTGGCGTTCTATGCGGCAAATCAGGCCCTGCCCGTCGAAAGACTGTAGGTCAACGATGAAGGGAGACTAGCGATGCGGCGCTATATATTCGATAGGCTTTGGCAAGGTGCAGTCGCCATTCTAGGCGCTGTCCTGATCGTGTTTATCGCTCAGCGTCTCGCTGGAGATCCGTTGGGTTTATTGTTACCTATGGATGCCACCGAAGCGGATTTCGCCGCTATGCGGATCGAGCTCGGTTTGGATCAACCCTTGCTCGTGCAATTTTGGCGATTCTTACAATCGGTCGCGGTAGGAGACTTTGGATACTCCTATCAGTGGCAAGTACCCGCCATGGAACTGATATTAGACCGGCTCCCCGCAACACTCGAACTCGCTGTAGCTGGTTTGGTTTTTGCCATCACACTGGCTGTTCCCTTAGGCGTGCTTTCCGCTTTGTACCAGGGTTCTGCAGTGGATCGCGTCGCTAAAGTCTTCGCCATGCTGGGACAGGCGATACCGAGCTTTTGGATTGGATTGTTGTTGATTCTGTTTTTCGCAGTCACGCTCAACTGGCTACCTGCTTATGGGCGCGGAGGGTTCAGTCACTTGGTGTTACCGGCGATAGCACTAGGGTGGTATCCAGTCGCGGCGATGACACGAACCCTTCGGTCAGCAATGTTGGACATCTTGCAGTCAGACTACGTCCGTATGGCACGATCCGTCGGATTGTCTGAACGAGCCATCGTTTGGAAGTACGCGCTAAGGAACGCGGCTGTACCACTTGCCACAATGATCGGTGTTTATTTCGCAAACATGTTAGGTGGCGCTTTCGTTGTGGAAGTTGTTTTCGCCTGGCCTGGTATAGGGCGCACCGTGGTCGAGGCGGTATTTTCCAGGGACTTCCCAGTGGTACAAGCTGGAGTGATCCTGTCGGCCCTAGTGTTTGTCGTTGTAAACCTTTTGGTTGACTTAAGTTATGGGTTTATCGATCCACGGATCCGCCATGACCGCTAAGTTGGCTGGGGAATCGAGACTCGAGAAACGCAGTCCTATCGGCGCGATACGCGAGTGGCTAGGGTTCGCTAACTTCCCATACATAGCAGCAACGATACTTTTACTAGTACTGTTCGCTGCTTTGTTTGGAAGTTGGATCGTACCCCATGCCGCAACCGACATAAATCTGGCGATGCGCCTCACACCACCAGCGTGGATGGATGGCGGTAGTGTCGCTCACATATTGGGTACCGATAACCTAGGTCGCGACATTTTCTCGCGCATTCTTGCCGGTGCTCGGGTCTCGGTTACCATCGCGGCGTATGCCATATTGTTAAGCGGTGCGCTCGGCGCACTCCTCGGCATGGTAGCTGGTTACTTTGGTGGCTGGATCGATGCAATCATCTCTCGTTTGATCGATATCCAAATGGCTGTGCCCTCCATCCCACTGGCGATGCTCTTCGCGGCCGTACTTGCACCAGGCGAGGCTATGGTCGTTTTTATTATCGTGCTGAGTTACTGGACATGGTATGCGCGCATAGTTCGAGGCGAAGTCTTGAGCCTCCGAGAGCGCGACTTCATTGCTCTAGCCAAGGTGGCAGGTGTGTCTACTTGGGTTATTTTTATCCGCCATCTCTGGCCCAACGTTCTCAATACGCTTCTAGTTCTGGCAACACTACAGTTTGGTAGCGTGATCGTTTTCGAGGCAGGCTTGAGCTTTCTGGGTTTAGGGATCCAACCACCGAATGTCTCCTGGGGCGGGATGTTGTCAGATGGACGCAACTACATAGAAGTTGCTTGGTGGCTGATCACAATGCCCGGTCTCGCAATTATGATGGCGTGCCTAGCCTCCAACATTGTTGGGGACTGGTTACGTGACACCTTCGACCCCAGATTGAAGCAGTCTTGACCCTCCTCACTGTCAAAGATCTAAAAACGCACCTGCACCTGCGTCGCGGTGTTGTGAAAGCCGTCAATGGGGTGAGTTTCACCGTCGCTGCCGGAGAGACCCTGGGTCTCATTGGAGAATCTGGCAGCGGTAAAACGATGACCGGTCTTTCACTATTGGGTTTGCTGCCACAGCCGGTAGGGAGAATCGTCGACGGCTCTATCAATTTGCTTGGTAGAGAGCTTACCGACCTCGATCAGGCTACATATGCCACTGAGATACGTGGCAAAGAGATAGCGATGATCTCGCAGGACCCAATGACGTCTCTGAATCCCGTATTTTCAATCGGCAATCAGGTCGCAGCGCCTATCAAACGTCATGGTTACGACGCAGAACATACAGCCCTCGAACTTGCTACGGAGGAGTTACGACGAGTACGCGTGCCCTCTGCCGAAGTCCGGGTTCGGGACTTCCCTCATCAGTTCTCGGGTGGCATGCGTCAGCGTGTAGTGGCGGCCATGGCCACGTCCTGTCGACCCAAAATGTTGATTGCCGATGAGCCGACCAGCGCGTTAGATGTCACGATACAAGTACAACTGATGGATCTGCTAGATCAGTTGCAGGATGAATTTGGTATCGGTTTGCTGTTCATAACGCACGACCTGGGCGTGGCCGCGTCGCTGTGCGATCGGGTCGCGGTTATGTATGCAGGATCGGTTGTGGAATCCGCACCAGTAGCGGAGTTGTATGCCGCCCCTGCCCACCCGTACACGCGCGGTTTGTTAGCTTCAGTACCAAAACTCAGCGGGGCAAAAAAACGTAACAAGGAAAGGCTGTATTCCATACCTGGTACACCACCTGACCCACTACATCTTCCCGAAGGCTGTGCATTTGCACCACGCTGCGAACTCGCAACTGACCAGTGTCGCAGTGAGTCTCCCCCGCTGGTTAAGATCGCTGGTCGTGAGATAGCTTGTTTCGAGGTAAGTTAGTGCATCCACTGCTGAAACTAGACGATATAAAGTGCCACTTCCCCTCCAAGTCTGGCTTGGTGCGTGCGGTAGACGGCGTCAGCTTGGAAGTAACGGCCGGAGAAACCTTCGCCCTTGTCGGAGAATCCGGGTGCGGTAAATCCACCCTTGCTAAAACGATCCTCGGTCTAGCACCCAAAACAGCCGGGCAAATTGAATTCGCTGGTAAACCGCTAATTTTTGATAAATCGTTCAGACAGCGCGCCCAAGTGGTGTTTCAGGACCCTTACTCCTCACTTAATCCGCGCCTGAAAGTATCGGTCATTCTCAGCGAACCTCTCTGGGCAAATAAAACAGCTCATGGACTCAATCGGCAACAGATCAAACGCCGAGTCGCTGAGGTGTTGGAATTAGTTGGGTTACCACCAACCGCAGGTAGTCTTTACCCACACGAATTTTCAGGAGGCCAACGGCAGCGCATAGCCATCGCGCGAGCCTTGATACTAGATCCGGAGCTGATCATTCTGGATGAACCCATCTCAGCACTGGATGTGTCTATCAGAGCGCAGATCTTGAATTTGCTCCAAGACATACAAGACGAACTGAATATCACATACCTCCTGATCGCGCACGACTTAGCCTTGGTGCAACACGCAAGCGACCGAGTTGCAGTTATGTATCTCGGCCGAATCGTCGAAACTGGTCCAACCGAGGAAATTTTTGCTAATCCACGCCACCCATACACGCAGGCGCTATTGAGTGCGGTGCCTGCGCCTGATCCTACTGTGATACGCAATAGCTCCCTCATTCAAGGCGATGTTGGCAGCGCCCTGTCACCTCCGACCGGTTGCCACTTCCATCCTCGCTGCCCGCACAAGCTTGCGAAATGCGATCAGGAACAACCGCACTACGTTAAACAAGGACAGGCGAATCTGAGCTGTTGGTTGTACGACTAACAACCGCATTGAAATCCGCCGGTTACGGCATCCCCAAACTTGTCAAAATCTCACTGCCCGCGCGTTGTACTTCTTCAATCAAACTTACGTAAGATTCTCCTTTCGTTGCCACAGAGAGTTCAGTATGAAGATTGCCGTCAACCCTGGAAGAATCTACCGTTTTGACCTTTTTACAGGAGCCGGCTACGAAGTCGTAGAAGGTCAGGTAAAGACCGAAGACGACATGATTGAGTTGATGCACGATGTTGATGGCGCGCAAGTCGGCGTAATGCCGCTTACCTCAAGACGTGTTCTAGAGGCGTGCCCGAAATTAAAGGTCGTGAGCCGGTTCGGGGTGGGCGTCGATTCCATCGATCTGCAAGCTGCGACGGAACTAGGCATCCTGGTCTGCAATGTACCCGGTTCTAATACGAGTGAAGTCGCCGACCATGCCATCGCCCTCTTGCTCAACATGACTCGAGCATTGTATGACTCGATAAGAACGACTAAGCAAGGAGCGTGGGCAGACGATCCCAAACTTACGGGTCAGTACTACGGGCGGGTGCGACGCATCGCGGGTCACACTGTGGGCATCATCGGTTTTGGCAACATCGGGCGCGCTTTCGCCAACCGGGTCCGAGGCTTTGGACCAGCTGAAATAGTCGCCTACGACCCTTATGTCCAACAGCTGAATGCAGATGTCTACGGCGTCCGCATGGTCGAACTTGATGAGTTATTGAGTCAGAGTGATTACATAACGATTCACACGTCTGCCACAGAAGAAACACGCCACCTCATCAATGCTGAAACCCTAAAACGAATGAAATCGACCGCAATCTTGGTGAATACTGCGCGAGGACCCATCGTAGATGGCAATGCTCTCGCATATGCCCTGCAGAACGGCGAGTTGGAGGCGGCGGCTTTGGATGTCACAGAAGTCGAACCTGTGCCTTCAAATAGCCGGTTATTAAGCCTCGACAACTGTATCGTTACGCCCCACACCGCTGGCTTTTCACCAACCTTTCTCGCTGATTGCGCAATTCGGCAAGCTGAAAACATCATTTTTCCGCTTTCTGGACGCGCACCACACGGCCTGGCGAACCCAGAGGTCATCAAGACCATAGCTGTCATGCGTGCAACGAACCCCGGGCGATGGCAGGACGTTGCTGACTTCTCTACGGCCTTGCGGCTATGACCCATTCAGTTGGGTGCTTAACGCATCATGAACGGAAGAGAACCGATCCGTAACAAGGCGAAACACGTGCGAGTCCACAATGGTAGGTTCACTTAGTCGCCACCCCCATTCGGTGATTGTTCAGTAGTGTATTATGTTCATCGCATCACCTGCCATCGGGAGACTCATGAGGCGCGCTAACGAAGACAAGGGCGAAGACAAGGGATCACACGTTACCCTCTACGGTTCGCCGTTATCACTCTTTACTGGTCGGGCACGTAGCTACCTGATCAAAGCCGGGATTACGTTCCGTGAAGTGCCACCCGTGACAGACCACTTCAACGATGTGGTCCTCTCCCTTGCTGGCGGGCGTCGCAGCATGCCTACGGTGGAGTTGGCAGACGGCCAAGTAATTCGTGACAGCGTCGCCATCGTCGACCACTTCGAATCTGTTTTAGGCCAGCCTTTTACCCCAGTCACACCCAAACAGTGCGCTGTCAGCCTGCTTTTCGATGTGATCGGTGCTGAAGGCATGCTACGACCCGCAATGCACTATCGTTGGCGCTTTCCAGAGAACGACCCGCTGCTTAACCATCACTTTCCAGAATTCATCCCGCAAGATGCATCAATTGATTTTACCGCGGCTGGTGGGTTTCAGCGTATGAAGCAGGCATGTGACGATCTTGGCGCGATCGAGGAGAACGTCCCCTTGGTGGAGTCCCTCTACGTGCGTTTGTTGGAGAAGTTAAACGCACACTTTGCGCTGTATCCCTATCTTCTTGGCGGTAAGCCCAGTATTGGCGATTTTGGCTTGATCGCCTCCATGTATGCCCACCTGGGCCGCGATCCAAAACCGCGGTCATTGATGTATGAACATGGCATCCACGTACTACGTTGGGTAGAACGTATGAATCGGCACGACCCAGATTTTAGTGCCGCCCATGCTGTCGATGAGGAATATCTCGTCGATGATGAGATACCGACCACCCTCATTGAGGTACTGCAGCACCTGGCTATCGATTTTGTGCCCGAGACAGAAGCCGCGTGTGCGCAGATTAACGAATAGCTCGATGCGCGAACCGAGCTTCAAAGTGGCACTGAGGTTGAACGTAACGCAGGCGATGCTTTGTTTCTGGTTGAAGGTCAGCAAATGACAGCCTCGGCCCAACCGTTTCGTTTTTATGTGTTGAAACGACTCCAAAATTACGTCGAAACCCTTTCCGACACACAACGTCTCGAAGTTGAGGGCATACTTTCAACAACGGCGATGCAAGACGTTCTGAAATTCAAACTGGTGCGGGGCATAGGCCGCGCAAACAATCTTGAAGTGTGGCAGTAGACAGACAGATATAGGATCGGACGATATGGACTACAACAAAATTGAAGATGTGATCGACACCGATGGCCTACGCATTGTTCTATTGCAAGGGTTTCCGAGCCCTTGGGGTCAGGCAGCAAAAGCGATGATGGAGTACAAAGGCTTAGACTTCGTTGCCGGGGCGCTGCAAGTTGGCGATGCGAACACAGAAGTGGTCAACTGGTCGGGGACGAATAGCGCACCCGTCGTCGCCTGGGACGATGAGCCTCCCCTCAACAGATGGGACGACATCCTAATGCTGTTGGAACGACTCGCACCTGAAAAACCTCTAATCCCCCAGGACCAGAAGTTACAGGGACAGTTCTTTGGTCTCGCCTACGCGATCTGCGGGCAACTTGGATTTGGCTGGAACCGGCGCTTGGACGGCATGCACGCGAGCGCGATTGCTGGTCAAGCACCAGGTGCGTTCGGAAAAAAATACGGATACAACAAACAAGATGGCGAACTCGCTGCACAGCGTTCGATTGATTTCTTGGTATACCTCACCGAGATTCTTAAATCCCAGCTCGCGCAAGGGTCCAACTATCTTGTTGGAAACGCGGTTACAGCCGTGGATTTTTATTGGGCAGCGTTTAGCAATCTGGTGGCGATTCAATCTCCAGAGGAATGTCCTCTAGACCCGGCGATTCGCCCGATGTTCGAACAGGTGAAGCCAGAAGTCGCCGCAGCAACAGACCCTATCGTTATCGAACATCGGGACCGCATAATGCACACCTACTTCAAAATCCCGATGGAGCTATAAGCGCCGACGCCATCGTTATCTGTGGCGTCAATCGCTGGCTGTTCGATTCTTGGACCGCGCGTACAGTCCAACCAGACAGCACCATAAAGTGATCCAAGCCAAATAAATCGCGATGTCGGCAGGTGGGTTTTGGGCAAAATTCAGAAATGCCGTGCGAGCGACGATCCAACAAATCCAGAACGTGATGAGCTTTGGCAGATGTCTTAGCCCCAGGAAATGCCAAGCCAACGTTCCCGTAACCGCGAAGGTCATCAGCTGTGCAAGTGGCACAGTAAATGTGAAGAACAGATCTCCCGTTAAGTCCCAGCTAGGCGGCATGTACTCTACGAGTACTCTGATAAACATGAGATCTTCCAGGACCCCATGCGCGAGGCCGAGGATGACGATGCCTACCCAGCTCATGATCGTTTTGAACTTACTCATGCTTAGACTCTATCGGGGACCGAAAAAAGCAAGCCTAACGACCTCCGACCACGGCAGTAACCTGCTCCAAAACTTCCGACCAGTCTGCACGTGATCGATACCCTTCCTCCGCCCACTTAGCGAGGATTTCCCCTTCTGGAGAGATTAGGACTACGCCAGGGTACGGTACGCCGTACGCAAATGTTCCGGGACCGTACTCTTGATTGCGGACCCCCCATGCTTCTACATGCTGACGATCCACATCCTTTAAAACGGGAAACTCGATGTCCCATTTTTCATCAAAAGCTTTAATGATCTCGGGCTTGTCATAAGTCATACCGACGATGCCAACGCCGACGGCCTCAAACTGGGCTTTTAAATCATTCAGTTTCACGAACTGACGAATGCAGAATGGTCACCAATCAACGGAGCGATTAAACACAAAAAGCAGACCGTTAGATCCCTTGAGGCTCTTCAAATTTTGTTGGTTACCGTCTTGGTCAAGCGCGGACAACTCAGGAGCCGTGGAGCCTATACTCGGCCCCCACGAAGCTGCATATTGTGTGGCAACATACTCTGCATCGGCGTGCGCGATAGGTATAAACCCAGCCAATGCTGTTGCGAACAACGAGCGAAGCAACGTGGGCCGCCAGTTAACTCGTACTAGTTTCATGATGTTCTCCTAGAGGATCAATTCTTCTGCTGACGAAGAGGACAACTGTACACTTCTTTTGCCGCATTGCGACCACCGGAAGTCGACATGATGCCAACAAAGTTGTGCAGATATCAGGCCGCAGTATTCCGACAGCGCTTAGTGCATATTACAACGCTAGAATTGTCGAAAAACTAATAGCAGATAGTTAGGACCAAACAGGAGTTTTATTTCAATGAATTGGGATGCGATTGGAGCCGCGGGTGAAATCATCGGCGCAGCAGCAGTGGTAGTTTCGCTCTCGTATCTTGCGATTCAAATACGAACTAGCAACCGTGCCGTTAAGCAGGCTGCTAGTAGGGAAATTATGGATGAAATTTTCAATTGGTATGGGCAAATCAGCAATGACGTAACCATCTCTGACCTTTGGCTAAGGGGATGCGCTAAAGACAGTTCCCTAACCAAGGCCGAGGTATTTCAATTCAGCGTTATCATGCAACAGGCGGTGGTTATTTGGGAACGGATGAGCCACCTGGAAGAGTCAGGTGAGATCGAGCAGTGGTTTTTGGATCACGTCAAAGCTGCTCGGAGAACAATGGCTGGGTCACCTGGCTTCCAATCTTGGTTTCAAGCAAGCCAACGGGACATGAGCGATCATCTTCGCAATAAACTGCTAGAAGAAATTGAAGCCAGCATAAGGCAACCTCAATTGAATACGGTCGAGTCAACTACCGGGTAACAAAAGCACCAGTGCTACAGCCATCCGCCTGAAAACCCAATGATCTGGCCCGTTACGAACTCGCTTTCATCGGTACACAGATATTTTATGAGCTTTGCCATCTCATTCTCGTTGCTCAATCGGCCAAGCGGAACGGACTTCTCAACCGAGGCTCGAAACCGCTCGTTTGATTCGAATGCCTTGCGCGGATAGGTGTCATCGCTCGTGAAATAAACCGGCGCAATCCCGAAGACCGACACGCCCCGACGACCTAACTCTCTGGCAAGACTTGTTACCATCGCGTCCGCGCCCGCCCGAGCAGCTGCGTACATCGTCATCTTTGGCATAGGTCGTTGACCCGCAGCTGAGGTTACCAACACGATCCGAGGACTCGTACCTGCTTGCAATGCCGGGAGTGCCGCATGAACAAACCGGTATGGCTCAATCAGTAACGCTTCCAGCGAATCGCGAAACCCTTCTGCCGTCGTTTCACTTAAAGGTATGCCTTCAGGTTTCTGAAAGTGATTGCAGATGAGTACGTCAAGTGAGGAGTCGCCAACCGCTTCTGCGACGGCACCTTCCGGCTCAATGGCTGCGAGGGGAATACAACCGCTGAACTCACGTGCAAATTCATCCCGCGCACCTGCACTAGCAAAGCTGGCATCATGGCAATACACGGAAAGCCCTTCCGCCAAAAGTGCCCTCGTTGCGTCCGGACCGGTATAACGTCGCGCATTGGCTACTAAGGCTTTTCTCATCTCAATCATCCCTTTGTTTGGATCTCTGCGCGGTCCAACAATTGGTACCAGCCGGGCTCAGAAGCAAGAACATTTCACATAGGATCATAAAGGTCCAGTTGTTCTCATCACTGCACTAGCACGTGCGAGACAGCCATGCTTTCTCTCCCGGTCAGAGCTTGCTACATTGACAGCGAACAAAGTTCAGCCAAGGATCTCTTGATGACTCGTCGCTCCGTTTTCCAAACTTTGCTGCTCAGCTCTGCGACCGCACTACTAGGCGTTACAGCCTTTGCTGCAGAAAATGACATTCCACGAACAGCAGACGGTAAGCCAGACCTCAGCGGCACGTACGACATCGCCACCCTGACACCGCTGCAAAGACCAGAGGAATTTGGCGAGGCTTTGTACATGACTCCCGAGCAGGCGCAGAAAATCACTAAGACGCGAGCAGACAGGGTTGCAGCGGAAGATAATCCAAGTGATCCCAATCGTGGTGCCCCACCGGCAGGTGGGGACGGTACTGGCGGTGCTGGCGGTAACGTCGGCGGGTATAACAGCTTCTGGATCGACGCAGGCGATTCTGTAGCGCTCGACAACGGCAAGTTTCGCACTTCGATCATCAGCTACCCTGCCAATGGACGACAACCAGACCAGACCCCCGAAGCCCAGCTCGGACAACGGATCGTCGCTGATCAATTAAGAACCAATGATGGCACAGCCTACTGGCTGGATTGGGACCGCCCTGGACCTTTCGACGACCCGGAACGTCTGCTTGCGTCTGACCGCTGCGTGGCTAGCTTCCGTGGCGCAGTTCCGTCAACGCCTTCCGTTTACAACAACTTGCAACGAATCGTGCAAACTGACGACAAGGTGATGATCCTCAACGAGATGGTGCACGATGCACGGGTTATCCGTATGAATTCCGAGCACCTCTCCTCTGAGCTTCGATTCTGGTTGGGCGACTCAATCGGTTGGTGGGAAGGAGACACACTGGTAGTGGACACAACCAACTTCAAGGGCTATTGGGGTTTCACGTCAACCACGCCGACGTTGCACGTCGTAGAGCGTTTCACCCGCATTGGTAAGGATTCGCTCCACTATGAATTCACAGTAAACGACCCTGAGATGTGGACCGACACGTGGAAAGGCGACTTTATTTGGCCCGCAACCAGTAGAGCCGAAGAGCGCGTCTACGAATACGCCTGCCATGAAGGTAACTACGCAGTTGGCAATATGTTGCGCGGGGCTCGGTTGCTCGAATCCGAGACGTTCACCCAGGGTGGCGGGCAATAGCGGACTCGCCAACGCCGCTGGTCACGGCCGATAAGTCTAATTCGACAGCCGCATCAAAAACGCGTTGATGAGACCTTCTCGCCTAACCCAGCGCGTAGGTAAGACGGACCTTCCAACCAACTAACCCAGCTCTGTCCAGAGCCGCTAGAGCAGAGGCTTCTGTCATCTCTTCCGACCTGAGCCTTGCCGCCGAGATCAAAACTAGTATCATAGTTATACAAATGGGAGCTACCACACAATGCCTAATTTCGAAGGCCAATTTTTCGACTCTGATAACCACTACTACGAATCACATGACGCCTTTACGCGTTACGTTCCTAAGGCTATGCAATCAAGATGCGTACAGTGGGTGACGCTGGAGAATGGCCGTAAGTATCACTCCATCGCTGGTCGGATCGACCGCTTCACCAACCCGACTTTCGATCCAATTTCCAAACCTGGCGTATTGCGGGAACTATTTCGTGGCAATCCAAAAGGTACAACGAGTGATGAACTCATTCGGTCATCCCTTGGACCTTTGCCACCGGAATATATGGATCGTGAAGCACGGTTGGCCAGAATGGACCAGCAAGGGCTCGAAGCGATTTGGCTGTTTCCAACCCTCGCAATTCTCTACGAAGAACTCCTGAAAAAGGATGTCGATGCACTTTGTACGATGTATTCCGCCTTCAACCAGTGGCTGGATGAAGATTGGGGATTCAACTACGAAAATCGATTATTCGCAGCACCCTATATCTCCCTAGCAGACGTAGATTGGGCCTGCGCTGAACTCGAGAAAGCCCTAGCGAAGGACGCGCGTGTCTTGGTGATGCGGCCGAGTGCAGTCCATACACGCGAAGGACCGCGCAATCCGGCTGCGCCAGAGTTTGATCCATTCTGGGCCCGCGTGAACGAAGCCGGTATCACCGTAGTAGCTCATATCGGTGCCACCCGCCACGACAGCAATGGTTACGACGTCAAAAACCAGGACGTGTTGAGCATGGGTCGGAAACCAAGCATCACCAACTTTCATAGAGCCAGAAACATAAACGACTTCCTGGCTAGTCTTGTGTTCGATCGCTTGTTCGAAAGACATCCGAATATTCGAATCGCTAGCGTTGAGAATGGATCAGAATTCTTAGGCGATCTCTTACGCGCCTTCGCGCACAGCAAAGAACGCACACCCACCTACTACGCCGATGATCCGGTGGTGAGCTTCAAAGAACATGTCTGGATCAATCCTTTTTGGGAAGATGACATCCGCGAAGTCATTGAACACATGGGTGCAGACCACGTCATCGTTGGCTCCGACTGGCCGCACATGGAGGGGTTAGAGCATCCTCGAGACATTCTCGAGGAAATTGACGACATCTCACTGGATGTGCAGAAAAAAATCCTGCATGACAACGCTTTTGCACTGAACCAACGCTTAGGAGCCGCAGCATGACAGATGAACAGTACGAGGACATTCGCTACGAAGTTGCCGAAGGTCGAGCCCGGATCACCCTCGCTCGGCCGAAAACCCATAATGCCATCTCTCAGCTCATGCTCGAAGAATTGGAACAAGCGCTGTGGCGCGCCGATGAAGATCAGAGTGTGCATTGCGTCATTCTGAAAGGTGAAGGTCCCTCGTTTTGCGCCGGTTACGATCTCGCTGCCATGCCTCGAGGCGAACCGGGTTCCGGCAAGCGGACTGGCCGTACTCACGATGATGACGTCTGGTTTATTGAGCGCTGCAATCGGCGCATTCGCACGCTCTGGGAAATGCACAAACCTTCTATCGCACAGGTCCATGGTGCGTGTCTTGCCGGTGGTACCGATCTGGCTATGGCATGTGATCTCGTCGTGGTTGCCGACGATACCCGATTTGGTTTTCCAGCTGCTCGGTCCATGGGTGCACTGCCGAGTAACTTGTGGATGTATCATTGTGGGCCGCAGTGGACAAAGCGTCTGCAACTGACAGGGGATGCCATTACCGGCGAAGATGCAGCGAAAATCGGTCTCGCCTTGAAAGCGGTGCCGATTGAACAACTTGAGGATGAGGCAGAAGGTATCGCAGACCGGTTGGCGTTGATCGACCCTGATTTGTTATCAGCCAACAAACGTATCACCAACCTGTCCCTTGAAATGATGGGTGCGCAAGTACTACAGCGTCTGTCGGCGGAGAATGATGCCCGCGCGCATCGAGCCCCCGGAGTGAAAACCTGGATTAGCGACAGTCGTGAACACGGCGTTCGAGAGGCTCTACGACGCCGAGACGAACCGTTCGGCGAGGGTATCGCGCACGTAGACGAGCCAGATGGCAGGCTTAAATCATGATTGAAAACAACGCCTTACTCGAACAAACTACAAATGGTGTGCGATTACTCACTCTGAATCGCCCAGAGAAGAAAAACGCCTTGTCGCCCGATCTCACTCGCGCTGTCGTTGACGCCGTTATGCGCGCGGCCGAAGACGATCAAGTTCGTGTGATCGCCATTACAGGCGCCGGGGATACTTTCTGTGCGGGGGCGGACCTAAGCCCCAGCAAAAACAGAGAACGTGGACACGACACAATCGAAACGGTAGTTCAGCTCGTGACCAATATTCGCGTTAAGTGTGAAAAACCAGTGATCGCTGGCATCAACGGGCTAGCGATCGGTGCCGGTTTGTCTTTAGCAATGTGTTGCGACATACGCATCGCGAGTTCGCGGGCTAAATTTCACCCCGGCTATGCGCGTGCAGGCACGTCTCCCGATTGTGGACTCACTTGGAGTTTGCCTCAGGCCATTGGACACGAGCGTGCCATGCGCTTTCTGCTCGAGCTCGAGTTTGTCGATGCCCAGGCCGCTCACGCGATAGGGATGGTCGGCGACGTCGTTAGCCAGGAGACTTTCCAGACCGATTTGATTGCTTACTGTGAGAAGATCGCGAGCGTTGCGCCGTTAGCAGCCCGTCAGACAAAACTTCAAGTGACGCGTGTTGGCTTACCCGAGGATTTAGAAGCACTCATTCGCGATGAGCTGAAATATACCGGACGCGGGCTCGCCAGCAACGACGGCAAAGAAGCTGTGCGGGCGATTTTTGAAAAGCGTAAACCCGTTTTTACTGGCACCTAATCACGGAATGAGCGTCAATCCGCCGAACTGGCCGCAGAATCAGCCATTAGAGCGGATTGCTGGCAACGCTCTATCTCGGCATCACTCATGCTCAGCCACTCCGAGAGAATTTCCCGATTATGCTCACCTCGATGACTGGCTGGCATCCGCACCCCACTTTTCGCATTAGAGAAAATGTAGGGCGAGTCCGCCATCGGGCGTGTGCCGCCTGCGCGGTCATCTATCTCTACGATGCGTTTGCGATGTTCTAGTGTGGCTTGCTGCCTGAGGTCACGTGGATCTCTAACCAAGCCCCAAGGAATGTCGATAACATGCATCAACGCGTTGAAGTCGGCTTCAGTCTGACATTCAGCCAAACGTGCCTCGATAGCTTCATTGCGCAAGGTGACCTTTGTTGCAAGATCAGCGCCCTTTGGCGAGGGATCTTGCAAGCCGAAGTGTTTCTGCAACTTTTTAAACATCAGCTTCATATCGGTCGCTATGAACACTCGGCCAAAAGGGACTTCGACAATTGGGCAAACTGGTAGCGTGTCCGGCGAGTCCTCCATTTCAAAGTGAGCACGATCATCAGTGGCGAACGTGGCATCCATCATCGACATGTCGATATGCTGGCCGTCACCCGTTTGATGACGCATGTTGAGAGCGGCTAAGACCGCGATAAGGCCATGTAGAGATGCATTAGTGTCCGCAACAGACAGTGGCAAGTCTCCTGGCTCAGTTCGATTTCGCGTCGCCATTCTGTGCATAAGCCCTACTTCTGCGTGCACCACGGGCGCGTACGAAGGGCGATGTGATTCCGGGCTATCGTGTCCATACCCAGAAATCGATAGCATGATCAGACTGGGATTCACCTTGGCTAGCACATCATATTCAATCCCCAGACGCTGCATTACCCCTGGCCGATAATTCTCAACGACGATATCCACGTTACTAACAAGATCCTTCACGAGATCAATCGCATCCGGGTGACGCAGGTCTACACAAATATTTCTCTTACCCGCATTTTGTTGATTAAAGAAACCTGAGATACCTTTGATTTTCTTGCCGTGAATCCTCGTCCCGTCACCTTCTGGAGGTTCTACTTTGACCACATCCGCTCCCAGATCGGCCATCAATCGCGTAGCGAAGGGACCCGCCACCACGCGCGAAAAATCCAATACCTTGATACCTTCTAGCGGATACTGCATAGAGTGCCTCCTACCTATATCACCTGTGAAATCACAAAGTAATCTCCTATCGTCTTATACAAGATCTCGGCATCAGTCATCAGACTCACGATAACTGTTTCCAAACGTTTCTTCGCGCCACTTGAGTGCGGCCTTAAGTCCATCTCGCTCAGCTCGCCGCATAAACTCATCACCACCTTCGCCGTCTTCACCGCGAGGGGTATAGAGTCCTTGATCGCGGAAACTCGAAAGGGCTAACAGGTCAACACTTGTAGCAATACCCGTCTTGAAACCCATCACCTCGAACTGGCGATTTATACTACGTTTCGTCATCATAATGAGATCGGTCGGCGTCAACGCGATCAGTTGCGCGAGCTCCTCCGTGCGGGCCTCTAATTGGTCCTCTGGAATCGACTCTGAAGCCCACTGACATTGCACAGCCTCTAGACCCGTCATGGGCTCGGAGGTGAACATGTAATACTTCGCCTTAGTCATCCCCACCAACCATGGAATGTACTGCAAGTTTCCGGGCGACCAGTTGCGCCCTACCGGCCAACCGATTTTGGCGTCGTCAGCGACAATTCTGAGATCACAAAAGCCCGCAAGCTCAGACCCACCGGCGAGACAAGCACCCTGAGTTTGTGCAATGACCGGTTTCTGCAAGTCGAACAACGTCATATAGACACGCGCGTGTTCAAGATCATACGACTGCCAGAGCCGATCACGCTTCTTGCTGATGTATCCACCGGGTGGCATGTTACGTTGGCGTTCCCCTTTCTTCACGGGGGTGATGTCGTAACCGCCACTAAAACTTGGGCCCTGACCTTTGATAATGATGACTCGAATATCATCTTCGAGCTCTAACAGCTTCGCTGCCATCTCGATCTGCATTAAACGTTCATAACCTAGCGGATTACGTTTTTCAGGCGAGTTTAGAACGATGCGGCCGATTGGCGCGTCCCTTTCAATCTCAATCAGATCAAACTCTGGCATCTCCACATTTTCACGTCGATAGGGTGGCGACCACTTCACCATGCGGGGTGGCTCTGCGTGTGCAGAACCTTGTTTTTCGTCGTCAGGTGAACTCATGCTTTTTCTCCTCTAACTTGCCGGGTCAACATTGAGTCTCCCAAGCTCTGCCATTAGACGCAGTGCTTCTTCGTTACCACTCACAGTGAATCCAGTAATGCCGCTATCTTCCCAATCGCGGAAACGTTTTTGTATGCGGGCGCGATCACCAATTAATGCGCCTTGATCGACAAACTCATCCGGCACAGCTTCAACGGCTTCGCGTTTTTGTTTAGCTAGATAAAGTTCTTGAATCCGCTCTGCAGCGTCGCCATAGCCGCGACGGATCATCATTTCTTTGTGAAAATTCTTGTCCTTGTGACCCATACCACCCACATATAGTGCGATGTTCGGTTTCAGTCTGTCTAAGGCCGATTGCACGTCATCTGTAACTATCACAGCACCACCGCCTTGGGCATCAAACTGACTACGGTCTTTGCCCGCCTTAGCCAACCCCTCCTCTATCCAGGGCTGATAGGTTTCGTAAGTTTCTGGTACCAGACCTAATGGTAGCCACCCGTCAGCAATCTCAGCAGTGAGCCGAACCGTTGATTCCATGCCAGTACCGAGCCAAATTGGAATATCGGGATTCATATGCAAAATCGATTTCAGAGGCTTGCCAACACCCAATCCGCCTTCACCAGCGAAGGGTAAGGAGATCTCTTTACCTTCATGGACAACTGGTTCTTCCCGCGCCAGAATCTTCTTCATTATCGTGACGTAATCTTTGATTCGATAATACGGCCGACCCCAGGGCTGACCGTACCAGCCTTCAACGATCTGAGGTCCAGAAACCCCGATACCGCAGATCACTCGACCACCACCAGCTAGGGCATCGATGGTTGCTATGGTCATTGCGGCGTTGGCCGGTGTACGTCCAGCAAGCTGAATGACACCGGTGCCTAGCTTGATCCGTTCCGTTTTCGCCGCAAGGTACGCGAGCGGCGTGAGCGCGTCAGAACCATAAGCTTCCGCCGTCCAAACACTGTCATAACCCAAGCGCTCTGCGAGTAATACCTTTTCGACAGGGAGACGCATTTCGCCACCCGAATATCCAATACTTAATCCCAGCTTCATTGACTTCCCCTTACAATTGTCGTTACCAGTCTTTCACCCAGCGATCAGGCGGTTTTGACATCGTCTCTCTGAGTTTCTTCATCACTGGATCTCTTGGCGCGTTGCCGTCTATGTCTGTGTAACCATACTCGTCAGCGAGTTCGCAGGCCAAAAGCACCTTACCGGTCTTGGCCATCAAATTAGGGTCCGCCTTCATGGCAACCACCGCACGTCCTACAAACTCGGGTGTTTCCTTTGCCTTGGAGTGGCGCACTTTTTCCCCATAGAGCTGTAAGACTCGTTCTGTTAGTACAAGACCGGGATACAACGAAACCACTGCCACGCCGTCGGGTTTGAGCTCCTGCCCTGCATCAAAACTGAACCGATCGAGCCCTGTCTTACCAACGTTGTGGGATGTATCTAGATAGTGCTCGACGCCGCCAAAGGAACTGATATTAACTATCAAGCCTGATCGTCGGGCGACCATTAATGGCGCTGCATGCCAAGCCATCAACCAGGCCGAACGAAGGCCGATGCGGTGTACGGAATCCCAGATGCCGACAGGCCGCTCAAAAAAACGCGCGGTAGGGTCGTAATCGTCAGTCAGCACATACTGCGCAGCACCGATGGCATTGTTGACAAGGATATCCAACCGGCCTTTTTGCTCAGATTCGAGACGTTCATAAAAATCCGCTGTCGCCACGTCATCCAAATGATCAAGTTTGACGCCAACAACACTGGGGTTGTCAGTTACATCAGAAATCCTACGCGCCGCCTCTTCTGGCATCGACGTGCCAGTGATATACACGATGGCACCAGCACGGGCGAGCGCTGTAGCAATGCCCTCTCCCACGGAACGTGTTCCGCCTGTGACAATCGCCACACAACCTTCAAGACCATCTGTGAAAGCTATTAAAGACATAAGCGACTAATCCGGTAGACCCAGTATACGTTTGGCGATCACATTGAGTTGTACCTCGCTCGCACAGTTACTCTCAAGCCACCCTCGAACTTCGTCTCGAAAGGCGGATTCTTGATCCGGCAATTTAGTTCCCCTTGTAACACCCTCTGCAACTAGTATCATAATTAACACAAGCGAAGTAAACAGGAAGTCAAAGCTCGTGGGTGCAAAAGAACTCAGCCAACGCGCAGCAACGCGCGTTGCGCGCAATATTGTTAGCGAGATACAAGAAAAATCACTAAGACCGGGATCAAAACTAGAACCCGAACACGTGATGGTAGAAAAACAAGGCGCTGCACGAGGAACAGTGCGTGAGGCACTTAGATTTTTAGAGTTTCAGGGTGCACTACGAATAAAAGCCGGTCCAGGCGGTGGACCAGTGGTCGCAGCGCCTGGTTTGGATCATTTAACGAGCGCCCTGTCACTACAACTGCAATTCGCGAATGCAACTTTTCGTTCGGTATTAGACGCGCGCAAGTCAATCTATCCGACTTTGGCTGCTGAGGCGGCTCAAAATGCTGGGGATCAGGACATCGCCCGCTTACGCGAAAGTTTGGCCCGACTCCAAGAATTAGCAAGCAATACTACGCTCGCAACGGCTGAAGCGCGCAATTTCAACGAACTCGTAGCAAGTGCGTCAAACAATCTCGTACTTAGCTTTCTCGTTAGTGCACTACATCGTATGAGTGAACATTCGAGCGTCGAATACAGTGCCAATCACTGGCGCGCCTACCTGAAGCATTCGACCAAGATGGTAGAAGCCATTGAAGCGGGCGAAGCTGATACTGCTCGAACAATCTCCACCACCACTCACGAAGCAGGTATTCAGTACTGGGAAAAAAACTTTCCTGAGTTGCTGAGCGAACCAATCGCGTGGGTGACTGATGACCAAAACGTAATTTCAACTGACTAGGAGTTAGAAATGAGCGCAATCGATGTAAACACGATTCCACTAGAAGAGATCGATGTTAGTAAACCTGAACTCTTTCATCACGATACATGGCACCCGTGGTTCGCCCGTCTACGCAAGGAAGCGCCAGTTCACTACCGCGCCGACAGCGTGAATGGCCCGTTCTGGTCAGTGACCAGTCACGAACTCATTAAAGAGGTCGATTCCAACAGCAAAGCTTTCTCGTCCTCATCAGAGTTTGGCGGCATCGCGATCGCAGATCCGCCAGTCGTCGAAGGCCAAGTTTCGGGACAGAGTTTTATAACGATGGACGAGCCCGAACACATGCCACAAAGAATGGCCGTCGCGCCGACTGTCGCACCCACGAATCTAAAAGAGTTCGAGCCATTGATCCGCGAACGCGCCGCAGACATTCTTGACAGTCTCCCCATTGGTGAGACGTTTAACTGGGTACAAGAAGTCTCTATTGAGCTCACAGCTAGGATGCTTGCCATCCTTTTCGATTTTCCCTACGAAGATCGACGCAAGCTCGTGCGTTGGTCAGATCTGGCTACCGCGATCCCAGAGGTCACGGGTGAAGACATGGATATGCAGGAGCGCTACGACGAACTGATGCAGGCAGCTGGCGCTTTCTATCAACTCTGGACCGCAAAAGCGGGGCAACCGCCCAAATTTGATCTAATTTCGATGCTGCAGCATAACGAGACGACTGCGCGGATGAACGAGAACCCTGACCAGTTCTTGGGCAACATTTTGCTCCTTATTGTAGGCGGCAACGACACGACCCGAAACAGTATCAGCGGCGGCGTGATCGGTTTAAACAAGTATCCAGATGAATATCAGAAGCTACGCGACAATCCGAGTCTAATCCCTAACATGGTGGCTGAAATCGTGCGTTGGCAGACGCCGGTGATACATATGCGCCGAACGGCCTTGGAAGACTACAAACTTGGCGGCAAGCAAATCAAGAAAGGCGACAAGGTCGTGATGTGGTACTTGTCCGGAAATCGAGATGAGTCTGTATTTGAAGACGCAGATAAGTTGATAATTGATCGATCAAATGCACGCGCACACGTCTCGTTTGGTTTCGGTGTTCATCGGTGTATGGGAAATCGATTGGCAGAACTACAGCTGCGGATTTTGTGGGAAGAAATTATGAAACGCTTCCATAAAGTCGAAGTGGTCGGCGACATTGAACGGTTACCAAACAACTTTATCCGCGGCATTAAGGACGTTCCGGTTCGCTTGCACGCTCTATAGTGATCAGTCCGGTCTATGGCTTTTAAACCTGGCTAGTTCAGATCGGCGAACATCCCCGCATCTTCCATCTACGAGAGATGGGCATCGAAGCCGTTGCAACTGATGGGCTCACTCCTCATCAGGTTGGAGTGCTTAGTCGGAGTGTGTGCAACACTGTCGTTGCGCTGGCTATCAGGAATCTTTCCCAATACTTTTCATGTAGTCAGCGATGAGTTCGGGCCATTGTTCATCCGGCGGCGTTGTTTCGAAACTGTGGGCAGCCCCCGTTTTTGCCCAAGCGAATCCCTCATTGGTGAAAAATTCAACGAACGGCACAAATAAGTTGGCGTCTTCCATCATGGTCGCCCGGACGTTTACCAGCGACTCTTGACCTTCAGGATGAGTAAACAGCCAACTCTTACAGCTAGGACAAAAGAAATGGTTTGTACTCTGCTGCAAGCCTCCGAGCACCGGCTCTCCCAACGTTGTCTTGAACGCATCGCCGCTATAGATTTCAGTTAGTGAATAGCCACTGGATGTCATACGCTGACAGCCGGTACAGTGACAGGCCGCTGTTAGTATAGGGGGTGCGTCGACTTCGAACTGCACCTCGCCGCACCGGCACTGACCAGTTCTAGTTTGCGTCATCTTAGTCATCCTTGCAGAGGTTTGAACCGAGATAATTGTCGCACACAGCTACGACCACCGTATTGTCAGTAGCAAACTCTAAGTTCTAAAGCCATCAACAATCCGAACCCTCTGTGATGCTTTGGATCGCTGCTGCAGGGTTTTTGGAAGTTGGATGACCGGGATTTGAGCCTTGCTTAAAAATCCGCTTTCTCCCAACGACTGACCTTAAGGCATCATGATTGGATCAAATCCCGTAGACTCACTCGACTCCATCGGAAACACGGTTTGCCGCCTACTCTGGCGTTTTGTGAGAGACTATCGGTACAAAAAACTGGTCCGCGAATCATCAACTGACCCGAATCACCATATCGGGAAACAAGGAACACAACACATGAGTAAGTTGTTAGTTAAGGTCCTCGCCGCTATGACGGTACTTCCAAGCTTCGCCCTCGCGGCCATTGAGGTGCCGTCCGGACACTACGTGCTGGAACCAACGCATGCATACATTACGTTCAGCTATTCGCATCTGGGATTCTCGACGCCGCATGTAGCGTTTACGGAGTTCGAGGTCGACCTCCAGTTTGATGCGAACAAGCCCGAAGCCAGCACACTGAATGTATCGATCGACCCAAGTAGTGTGGAAAGCCGAGTAGATGAATTCAATGAACACCTTGTTGGGGAACGCTTCTTCGACACAGCGAATCACCCGACGATTACGTTCAAGTCGACGTCTATCGAGTTTGACGGTGAGCACAACGCCAAAGTCACCGGCAACCTGACGATAAAGGGGCAATCCCACCCGGTCTCTCTGAACACAACTCTCAACAAGGCGGGCAATCATCCGATGTTGAAAAAGCCGATGATGGGATTCAATGCCGAAATGACGCTCCCGCGTTCGCAATGGGGCTTGGGTTATGCGATCCCCATGGTGGGCGATGACGTAAACCTGTTCATCACCGTTGAACTGATGCCTGCGGGCGAATAAAACGGAGCGCAGGAGCGTGGACGCCGTAGCCGTGCAGAAATACACGGCCCCAGGGCGCTATATGCATTGGGCAGTCGCGGGGCTGATCGCCCTGCAGTTTATCCTTGCCCAACTGGCCGAGCGAGCTGAAGAGGCCGGAGCGCCACTGCGTCAGTTGGCGCTACTCGCAAACCACAAATCCGTAGGTATGACGGTGCTCATGCTAGCACTCGTGCGCATCGCGTGGCGGTTATCGCACCCCGCACCCACTCCTCCCGCCACGATGCCGGTGTGGCAGAGGCGTACCGCGGCAACAGCTCACGTTTCGCTCTATGGCCTGCTGTTCGCGATGCCGATAACGGGCTGGCTGATGTCGTCTGCGTCAGCGTACACCGTGAGTTGGTTCAATCTATTCGCTTTCCCAGATCTTGTTGCCTCGAGTGCCGCACTGAAAGACACGCTGGCCGAGATACATGAAACCCTGGCCGGGGTGCTCGCAGCCCTTGCTGCCCTGCATATTGGCGCTGCGCTGTGGCATCACTTCAAGGAAAAAGACGAGGTGCTTCACCGGATGACTAGTATGGGGAGCGTTACTCTGGGGTGTGGGCTTCTTGCGATTGGGATAACGGCATTGGCCATCATTGGACCGTCGGGTGGACCCCCCGTGTCGGCGGAGGCGACTCGTTCTCCCGATCGAGTTGTGACGCAACAGGTGCCCATCACAACTTCGGATTTGCTTATGTGGTCCATCGCCTATGCCGATAGCGAAATCAGTTTTTCAGCTGAACAGGCAGGTGCCATCTTTACCGGTCACTTTTCGACTTGGCAGGCCCACATACAGTTCGAACCTGAAAATCTACCCGCTAGTTCAGCTTTGGTTGAGATCGAGCTTAGTTCGGTCCAGACAGGAGACTCAGATCGCGACGCGACGTTAGGCCAGCCGGACTGGTTCGCCGCGGGCGTCGCGAGATTTTCGGTCGGTAAATTCGAAAAACTGGATAGCGGGGCCACCCCGACGTTTCGGACCATAGGCGCCACGCTCAGTTTCGGCGGTGCAGCGCACCCTGTCGAGTTGACTTTTTCCCTGACCCAAAACGAATCTACACGGGTCCTCGAAGGTACAGCACGCCTGGACCGTCTGGCGTTGGGTGTCGGCACGGGTGAGTGGACGGATACAACCTGGGTGGGTCAATTCGTCGATGTGCTGGTGCGTGTTGTTGCAAAACCTTGAGCGGTCACCGTCGTTTCACCTACTACCGAACCAGAGGCGCCGTCGCTGCTGGCCGAAACAGATCGCCGTCAGCTAAATATCCACCGGTCGCAGCGGGTATGGGTGGGATGTCGTACCGCCCAGGCACGTCAGGTAGGTGCTCGCTGTAGTAAGACTCATCCCCATAAAAGCGAAACACTAGCGTACGGCGCTCAGGTAGGCCTGCGTCAGCGCCACCACCTGCATGCAAGCAGTGTGGGTGCAATGCCACTATGTCTCCAGGCTCCACGTCAAACGCCACAATATCCCAGGTGTTAGGATCTCTCGCCCTATCTGCATTGATATCGGGTAACCGGGGAAAATCAGCCGCATCGCCCCATATGGGTTCGGTCGGGTCTTTGGGATTAAATGTCGTACCGTCATACATCACGCCATTGTGCGATCCACGAACAACTTGGATGGCATACTCGGCTGGGTGCGGCACAAGCGGCATCCAGAAATTTACCCAATGAGGTCCAATCCAAGGCGCATAAGATGTGTCCTGGTGCCACAGTGTGGATACCGCGCTACCTTTTTTGTAGAAAACCTCTTCCGCCAAAAAACCCACATACTCAAACCGCCACAATTCAGCAGCGTACGACGGTAACGCAGAGTCTTGTATCACCTGCTCATACATGGCGCGTCCAGCCGGGTTCGCCAGGTCCACGAAGGAAAACTCATCACCACTGGTATGACCATTCACAGTGGGTCCTGGGTTCGCAATGGCCCATTCGAAACACTGCTTTAGTTTTTCCAGCAGTTGGGCATCTATCGCACCGGCGAGTTTAACGATGCCATCTTGCGCGAAAGTGTGTCGCTGCTCTGCCGTTATCTGAAACACCATGTCGCCTGCCAATATAAGCCTGTGTCCGCCGATTATAGGGTTAGTGATCTACGCAGCAACACCAGCTCGCCTTCGTAGCGGATTGATGGATTGATGGATGGATCGATGGATGCGGAACCGCCGGACGTCGGCCTACCTCTATGTAGAAGTCGTGAACTATGAAGAACCCGTGAATTAAGTAGAAGTCGTGAATCTAATACAACAATTGGTTGGTTCCCTGTTAGATTTCGTAACTAGACAAATTTGGACTTGTAACCATGACCATTGTGCATTCTTCAGCTTCAACAGAAGCCGCCTTGGAACACTACAACGTTAAAAATGCTACAGCCATTCAGGTTGGCGATCTCTACTTTTTCAGCGGTTTGACCGCCATTAATCTGGAGACATTCGAAATCAGTGATGCGGATACAGGTGCTCAGGCTAGGCTTACATTGGAAAACTTCAGCGCAATCCTGAATGACCTGGGTCTTTCGCTGGATCATGTCGTGAAAGTAAATGCGCAACTCACTGACCTCACTGAATTCAACGCTTGGAACGAAGTGTTTCTGGACATGTTCGATGCACCCTACCCCTGTCGAACCACAGTCGGAGCGCCTTTGGTAGCGGGTAAAATTGAGGTTGAGATTGTCGCAGCAAGCACGCCACGACGCTGAAGACCGTCGTTAGATGCTGCATTGATCCCCTCTCTTCGTTGATGTACTAATTGATGCGTAATGACATCATAATTGATGCCTATTCCAAGTAGACAGAACCGTTAATAATTGGCCTGAAACGCTAAAATCATTACCAGAACGAGAATTGGAAAAGTGAAGAGATACCAATTATACGGCGGCGGTGGATCGCCTTATTCGCAGAAGATGCGAGCGATTTTGCACTACCGACGACTACCCTTTGACTGGATTCAAATTACCCCGGCAATACGCGCTCAGATCAAACATGATGGCGCACCTGTGATTCCGATTTTGCGTCTGCCAGAAGATGGCAGTTTGCATGTGGACTCCACGCCATTGGCTTTGATGCTAGAAGATAGGCATAGCAAGCGCTCGATCCTACCGACAGACCCGGTCGTTGAGTATTTGTCCTTTCTGATCGAGGACATGGCCGACGAGTGAGTAACGAAAATGATGTTTCATTATCGGTGGGATCTTGAGGTTGATCAGGAGTACAGCAGCCGTCAAATCATTAGCGACAATACGCCGGGGTTGCGAGGCGAGGCACTGGCGAAGGCAGCGCGAGCAATTCGTGATCGACAGGTGTCACGAATGCCCTTGGTGGGCTGCACGCCACAAAACAAACCCATTATTGAGCAAGGCTTTCATGAGCTCTTGAGGATTCTTGATAGCTTCGTAACTCGAGACGAGTATCTGTTCGGCACGCGCCCGTCCTTGGCGGATTTCGGATTGTTCGGCCAGCTGAAAACACTCGCCAGTGATCACACACCCATGATGATCATGCGAGACACTGTGCCGAGCGTCTATGACTGGGTCAGACGACTAGAAGACAGCAGCGGAATCGAGGGCGAATGGCATGGCATCGCTGACATGCGTCCAGCCGTAGGCGACATCCTCCGTTTCTGTGCCACCTACTACCTCCCTTTTTTGCAGGCGAACGCTTTCGCCTATGCCAACGCAGAAGATCAAGTCTCTGTGTCTTTGGCGGGGCAGCCATACGCCCAGCCCATCTTCAAATATCAGTTGAAATGTTATTCGAGGCTTAAGGCGCTTTTGGCCAGCGCTAATGCACCTGGCCTGCGAGAGGTGCTCGCGGATACTGGTTGTCTGTCGTTTCTAGAATGATCCTAAGCTTACAATGACATTTTCAGAAGCTAGTAAGGAAGATCAGTGGCCGCGAACCAGTCCTTCTAACTAAGGCTCTTCCGGTAGATCACTGAGCGGTTTTTTGTTCCTTAGAAAGTACAGAGGTGCATTGATCACGGGCAGTAGCCACTCATAGTGCATCGGCGTGATACGTTGCGCCAGGTCCATCAACTTAGCATCCAGACCCACAAAGATACGACGTTTCCTGCGTTTTACCCCATTGAGAATGATCTGCGCAGCACGTGACGGGTGCATACCCCCGCTGCGGAACATGTCCGCCATTTCATCCACATCAACATTATCCTGGCGCAGAAATGTAGCATCGTCCTCTTCGTTAAAGCGCGAGTTCGCGACGATATTGGTACCAATGTGTCCGGGATGTACGCAATGAACCTGCACGGGTGAATCTTTGAGTTCTTTGGCCAGACTTTCTGTGAACCCTCGAACCCCAAATTTTGTCGCGTGATAAACCGACTGCCCTGCCACGGCGATCATGCCGAAAATCGAAGAGGTGTTAACAATCACTGCTTCGGGCCGGTCTTTGAGCAAAGGTAAAAACACTCGGGTCGCCTTGACCACACCGTTTAGATTGATATTCATGACCCAATCCCAGTCTTCCTCTGACATCCCTGCAAACGATGATCCCATTGTCACACCCGCGTTGTTGAAAACCAGGTCAACCGCCTCATGTCGCGACAAGACTTCGTTAGGGAGTGTCTCAATACGCTCCATCTCCCCCATGTCTACTATGTGGGTCGATACCACTACGTTGTATTGCCTGACCATAGCGGCGGTGCCGTTCAAGGTTTCTTCATTGATATCGCAAATTGCAACGTTAGCCCCCCCCTTTGGCAAGGAGCACTGCAAGGTAACGGCCCATACCCGAGCCTGCACCGGTGATGACGGCTGTTTTCCCGGTAAAATCTTTCATCCTTATCCTTTGTATATTTGTCGACTCTAATTAATCGCACCTTCCCACTAGAATCTTCGGTTTAACCCGTGTTTCTGAGCCCACTGGCGATGCCTGCCATCGTGACCTTAAGTGCCCGCTCAACTGCGTCCAAATCGTCCGAGCTCTTGCCTCGCGACCTCGCTAGCAGCTCTGCTTGCAGCAAGTGCAGTGGGTCGAGATAGGTATTTCGCACATTCAGAGACTCAGCAAGCTCAGGATTGTTCACCAGCAGCGCCGATTGATCTGTCATTCTCAATAGGTCATTGCCAAGCTGGTCAAGTTCCTGGCACAACGATTTGACCGCAGCCTGCTGAGACCCATCGGTCAACCGTGACGCGTAATACGTCGCTAAAACTGTATCCGCTTTGGCAAGTACCATCTCCAACATCTCGATTTGCATTCGATAGAAGGGCCAACTCAACATTTCTTTGAACTCATGATCTGCTTCGATATCGCGAAGGGCCGCCTGCGTCCCAAGCCAAGCAGGTAGCATCAACCGAACCTGTGTCCAGGCAAACACCCAAGGAATCGCCCTAAGGCTTTCGACACCAGCGTTAGGCTTACGACGAGCCGGACGGCTTCCCAATGCCAGAATCCCTAACTCCTGCTCGGGGGTCAGGTCACGCAGCAAGGCAACAAATTCACCATCTTCTCGGACAACTGATCGGTAAGCAGATACCGCCTGTTTTGACACCGACGTGATTCGATCTCGCCATGCCTGAGTTGGTGTTATGGGTGGTTCAAGGGTTGCTGCAAGGGTCGCACTCACATAGCGCCGAAAACTCTGTCTTGCGAGTTTCGGCGTACCCAGCTTCCAGCGGATCATCTCACCTTGTTCGGTAACCCGGATAGCACCAGCAACAGAGCCGGGGGGTTGAGATAGAATTGCTTCTTGGGCTGGACCACCACCCCGTCCAACCGCGCCACCTCGTCCGTGAAACAACACCAAGCGAACCTTGTGCTCTGCGGCAACGGAAACAAGTTGTTCCTGAGCCTGATACTGTGCCCAGGCTGCGGCAAACTGTCCTGCATCTTTGGCAGAGTCAGAGTATCCAATCATGACTTGCTGATAGTCATCAACATAGTCCCGATACCAAGGAATCGATAACAGCGCATCTATGCTCTCAGCAGCGCCTTCGAGATCCGACAGCGTCTCAAACAAGGGCACCACAGGTAGGTTCTGCTTAAGACCTGACTCCCTAAGAAGTAAGATAACCGCAAGTACATCGCTCGGTGACGTCGCCATAGAGATCACGTACTGCGCAATCCCTGCACCGTTTCCACGCGCGATCATGCGGCAAGTGGCCAATACTTCAGCGCTATCTTCGCTGACCGGCCAAGTCTCAGGGAACAAGGGTCGCTTGTTTTCCAATTCAGCCAGTAGAAACTGTTGTCGTACGGGCTCATCCCACTCTACGTAGCTGGTACCCTCACGGTCGATACCCAGATAACGCGTGAGTTCATCTAAGACCTCAGTATGGCGTTCAGAATCCTGTCGAACATCTAGCCTGACAAGGTGAACACCGAACGCCGATACCCGCCGCAAAGTATCCAACAAAGGACCATTCGCAACCGCTTCCATTCCGCATTCAACCAAGGAGTGGTAGCAAAGCGCGAGCGGCTTGAATAGCTCACTATCGGTCAGGCAAATTCCATCTATTGGCGTCTGATCTAATTCCGCTGCCCACTTTCTGGTTCGATCAAGCCTTTCTCGGAGTCGCTTCAAAAGTTCTCGATATGGCTCATCAACATCTCCTACGAGCTCGCGGAGCTCAGAAGAACAGCGCCGCATCGATAGGGATGCTAAAAGAGCTTCAATATCTCGAAGGAAGAGATCAGCCGCCATCCATCTAGCGAGCATTAACACTTCGTTTGTCACAGTCGCCGTGACATTGGGGTTGCCGTCCCTATCACCACCCATCCAGGTAGCAACGCGCACGGGAGCGCCTTCTACCGGCAGCGGCGCAAGCCCACGATCCACCAACGCACTATCCAGTTCTCGTAAGAATTCAGGCAGCGCGTGCCATAGAGATGTTTCGATCACAGCAAAACCCCAGCGAGCTTCGTCTTGGGGCGCGGGTCGCTCCTGTCGAATTTCATCTGTGTGCCAGGATTCAGAAATCAGACGGGTTAACGCCGCTTCATTCTGCCGCGTCTCGCCTTCATGGTCTCGAATGGCTAGAAGTTCGGTGATTGAGTCGTACTTTTGAATCATCGTACGACGCAACACTTCAGTTGGGTGAGCTGTGAGTACCAACTCGATATCCAGCTTCAACAGAGCCGACACCAAATCGGAATGATCCGGCAAATCAAGTGTTACAGCTTGATCTCGGGCTCCGCGCGTTAGGTGATGTTGCTCTGCAATGTTCGCCAGGTTCAAGAATTGATTGAACGCGCGTGCGACATCGACCATATCGCTGGCTGGGATGTTCGCTAAAAATTCGCTCAATTCTCGCCAGTCAGATTCACCACCATTTCTAGCGGACTTTGCAAGCGCTCGGATATCTTCGATCATCCCGAGGAAAGCCTCACCTCGATCGTTGGCGATAACACTTCCCAGGATTTCCCCCAAATGACGGACATCTTGCCGGAGCACTGCTTCAAGATGGCGGGTGTTCGAATTTGACATCGTTTACCCTCACTCTACAAATTGTCGAAAACCCATGATCGACCGGTTTGGTCAGCTTCTCAAGGGGTGCCTAGCAGTGTCACTCGCTATTCTCGTAATCAACCAAAAGCTGATCAATGACATACTGGGTTGAAGCAGCTTCAAACATTCGCTTTGGATGGTCATTGTCCGCCAGACCAGGGCACCATCCCACAAATTAGAAACCAACCGTCTTAAGCATTGCCTCATTTGACGCGTTCAGAATCAAATTGGCGCCACTACGCGGCAAGGGTGCCCTTTTTTGGACTTGCGTTTGCACTTTTGTGGACAACTCGGCTTCGGTTGGAATCGGCGTTTAGACGGGATGCACACCGCAGACAAGGCAGGTCAACCGCCTGGTAATTTTGGTGAAAAATATGGGTACAACGAACATGACGCCAAAGATTCATGCGGCGTATAACATGAAACAGCACGGTCAACACGACCCAGGATTGATTACCAGCGAATTGGCTCACGAGTTTGGTATTTACGGACCTCCCGGTTACTGCACAGAAAGACAAAACTCACAGCTCACAGCTCAAAAAGACATAGCGCCTTACACCAAACGTAGATGCCTTGAACCTCGGGTATCTCAATTCCCACCATTGTGAGAAGCTGAACTTTTGCGATATTAAAAACGAATCATGATACCCACACTACCCGCCAACACCGATATAGAAGAGATCGCCAATGAGTTGAGTCGAACGGGTGTCGTTGTCGTAACAGAATTATTCGATGCGTCTCTGAGAGACAAAGTTCGCTCTGAATTAGCGCCATTCATGGCCAAAAGCCGGGTGATGGACGAAGACGACCCAAGTGATTTTTTTCCATCGAAAACGCGGAGAATGAGCGCTCTGGTGACTCATTCCAATACCGTTGGAGACATGATTTTGGACCCTCACACACAAGCGCTGTGTGATCGAGTTCTGCTCCCGAACGGCGAATACGGACACCAACTGCACATCACAGCTGCTTTAGAAATAGGACCCGGCGCACGACGTCAAATTCTACATCGTGATCACCAATCTTTTAGTTTCTTTCCCGATCCAAAGCCAAACATTGTTTTGGCTGCGATGTGGGCGGTTACCGACTTTCGCGCAGACAATGGCGCAACCCTACTGGTTCCTGGGAGTCATGCATGGGAAAAATCGCGAACGCCGAAAGAAAGCGAGGTGTTCGCGGCTGAAATGCCTGCCGGATCGGTGATGTTCTGGTTAGGGGGGACACTTCACGGGGCAGGTGCCAACGTCTCGAGCGATTGGCGCTACGGTATCACGCTTGGTTATTCAGTTGGATGGGTCAGACAGGAGGAGAATATTTACCTGGATGTGCCCCCAGAGCGCGCCGCTGAACTCTCGCCGGCCCTCCGCAAGGCAATCGGATATACCACCTATCGGGCCCTGGGTTATTCAGCCCGAAGAGACGTTAAGTTAGTCCAAGACCTATAGGAATAGCCATCGTGTTTCGGGGATTTCGCCGGTTTTTGTAACCATCACAGCTAGCCTGAAGCTCGCCTAGTCTGCCGAGTAAATGACCCAGAACTTTGAGTAGCCGTCTGTTTCAAATACGCCCTGCTATTCTTTCGGAACGGTAACTGCCTCTCCCGCTCGCACGATCTGCACGGTTCCGTCTTGGGATGTCATAGTTACCCCCCCCCCTTCTATGAAGTACATGAACTCATCAACGCCATATCCTTCGGCAAACTCATAACGCGTTTTACCGGTCACTTCGTTGGTCTCTTTGGCGCAATGGAAATCTGCAATGTAGATGAGCCCCTGCTTCTCGATCGAAGCTACACCGTCAGAAGCAAACTCATCGCCCTCGGTGAAACGCCAAAAACCGAGTTTGTTTGGCACGATGCATGGGCCTACGACGCAGTGTGTAGAGAAATCGCGAACCTGAGGATGATGCAGCGAATTTTGAAGGCATCGAGTGACCTGTACATGGAGTAGACAGTTTCCATAATATGGAGACGACAGATTTTACTGGATAAAAGAGACATCTATGACAGTAGCGGTATCGCACAGAGAGGGTCGTATCATTCACGATGCGGATTCGCACATCGCCGAACCCATTGGTTGGCTGAACGACTACGCGTCTGAGTATGTAAAGGCAAATCTGCAACCAGGTGTGCGCCCTTCTGATTTGGAAGAGCTTCAACCGTTTATACACGCTGCTGAGAAACGTCTTGCAGGCGACGACCCTGACAAAACCTCTGCATTGAAAGCTGATGTCTTTGCCAAAGACAGCAAGGTCAACCCTTGGAGTTCCTTCGGCTCGGTTGACAGCAATGAACGCAGTGAGATGTTAAACATCACTGGCATCGAGCAGCAGTTGCTCTTCTCTTCTCCTTTAGCGATGACGCGTTTTGCATTTACAAAGGATGAAAAACTCCTCGAAGGTGGCTGCGAGGCGTTGAATCGCGGCATGGCGGACTTCTGCTCAAATGATCCGCGTCTTATGCCCGTTGGTTTTGTCAGCATGTCGGACCCGGCTCTTGCCTACGAAATCGCAAAAAAGGCGATTGATCTGGGTATTAAAGCATTGTGGGTTCCTTCCGACGCGATAGGCGGGCGCGCACCTTCGCATGTTGAGTTCGACCCGGTCTGGGCGCTGGCTGAGGAAGCGAAGGTTCCGATAGTGCTACATATTGGCAGCGGTCGTTTGATGGGTCCTGCATATAGAAACACCGGCATTGAAAATCGATCTACGGCTGGTGTTGTGACCGCGGAAACAACCTCCGCCAAGGACTTCCCGGTTATACACCACTCTACCGAACGCTGGTTGTGCTGCTTAATCTACGATGGCGTTTTGGAACGATTTCCAAATCTTAAGATCGGATTGATCGAGTTAGGCGCTAATTGGTTACCCATGTGCATGATGAACTTGGACATTGGAGTGAGCGAATTAGGTAAGTTCGATGAGAATTTAAAAACGCTTTCAATGAAGCCTTCTGACTACGTTCGTCGGCAAGTTAGAGCGACGCCATTCCACATGGAAGACGCGGGTTGGATTTTGCGGCACGGTAATGTAGGTCCTGACGTTTTGATGTTCAACACGGACTATCCACACATGGAAGGTGGTACCGATCCTTTCGGTGACTTTGAAAGAAGCCTAAACGCAGTTGATGCGACAGAAAGAGAGCTCGATAATTTTTACAGCAAGAACTTTGAAAATTTGATGGGGCTATAGGGCCACGCAAGCAACCACTTCCCGAATTCCTATTGGGATGTCATGTAGTATTTGCGCAGCCGCTCGGTGATGTGCCACGTCATTTTTGAGCCTTTTGCTACAAAGACAACCTCACCGGGTCCGAACGCCTCCTCCATACCATCCGCATCAATAATGCTTACCGCTCCAGAGATAATGGTCATCATCTCGTTAACTGGGTAGCTCGGGATATCGACTTTGCAGGGCGGGCACTCCCATACACCTGACGCAACGGACCCATCTTTCGTATCGTAGAAACGCATGGTTGTTTCGTCGGTCGCATCGGTCGTGAAACAAGCAGTCGGGATCAGTCTCGACGGTTTTTTCTCGCCTGCAGAATCAGGGACAATTTTGAAAGTGCTTGCTGACATTCGTTTTTCCTTTGTTTAATACGGTCAAGATGTTCAATCTCTGGCAAGAGCTTCGCTCACGCGAACAAAAGGGGAAACAATTTGACCAATCCAATAGTTGAGACAACTCATGGTCCTGTGGCTGGCACCAAGGAGCATGAAACCTGTGTATTTCGTGGTATTCCTTACGCAAGCCCACCAATAAACGAATTGCGCTTCGCCGCACCGAAGGACCCAACCAGCTGGTCATCGACCCTCGATTGCAAAAACTACGGACCTTACGCACCTCAATTGAAAGGAGGCGTGCAATTTAAGTACTGGGCCCTCGAGGGTGTTCAAGATGAAGACTGTCTTTCTATTAATATCTGGACACCAGCAACGGATTCAAAGCCAAGGCCGGTCATGGTCTGGATCCATGGCGGTGCATTCGTAGTCGGAGCAGCTAAACGCCCAGTCACCGATGGTTTGGCGCTGTCCGAAGCAGGAGACGTTGTGGTCGTGACTCTGAATTATCGCCTTGGTGCGCTTGGCTGGCTTTACCTGGACGATGCTGAGCCTGGATTATCAGGGAGTGGTAACAATGGCTTACTTGACCAGATAAAGGCGCTGGAATGGGTACAAGACAACATCGCAAATTTTGGTGGCGACCCTAACAACGTCACACTATTTGGTGAATCCGCCGGGGCCATCAGTGTCAGTGTTCTGCTCACTGTTGAACGCGCTAAAGGTCTATTCCACAAAGCTATCGCTCAGAGCGGTGCCGCCAACGTTGTTCGTAAATCGCACGATGCCGCTGAAGCAACGCAGCAGTTCATGAGTAAGGCTGAGGTTGATTCTGTTCAAGAACTGCGGGCACTTCCACAAGAAAGAATCGTGCAAATACAGAATTGGCTATCCACTCAGGTCCGAGACGCAGACAGCCTGTTTTGTCCTGTCATGGATAACATCATTCTAGAAGAAACGCCCATGCGAAAATTGGTGGAAGGAGCAGGAGATCATGTACCACTCATTACCGGATTTAATTTGGATGAATACCGATATTGGTTGATGGTGAATCCCAGATTGAAGTCCTTAAGTGCTGAGCACTTGTCGAAAGCTATTCAACGCGCTCATGATGAGATAAATCCCACAGAACTCATCCAAACCTACCGGGATTCCCGTCCGGATCTAAATGAAAACCAAATCGGATTAACGTTAATCGGTGATATGGCATTCCGTATCCCCACTATCCGTATTGCAGAAGCCCGAGCAGAGCGGGGTTCGCCAACCTATGTCTACTTGTTTACTCGCCCGTCACAAATGTTAGATGGTCAACTCGGCGCAGCGCACGCTATGGAAATACCATTTGTTTTCGACACCATTGATCAGCCAAACGTACCAGACCTAATCGGGAACGAACCCGATCGTGGCGATCTTGTTGGGGTCATGCAATCTGCATGGCTTAGTTTCGCACACACAGGTAATCCATCGAACGATTTGGAGTGGCCGCAGTACTCCGCGGACCAAAGAGAAACCATGGTCTTCAACCACACCTCGGGTGTTGCACTTGATCCCTATGGTGTAGAGCGAGTTATGTGGCAATCTGCCAAGTTCGAGTTGCAGCCTTAGTATGGACTGTATTGAAGAAACTTTAGTAAATCGTTATTTATCAATAGGCTATATTGATAAATGGCGGAGCAGCCAGGCAGCGGCTAAATTACCTCTAGTTGCCAGTGCTCGAAGTCACTAAGCACTCCCAGACTTTTCCCTAGTTATTTGAACAGGGACTTTCACGCACTAAACGAGGAAGGGGAGGTCTACTGGACGGTAAATCCACCATCAACGGGCATTGCCACACCCGCCACATAACTCGACTGTGCGGACAATAACCAGGTCACCACCTCTGCGACTTCTATCGGACCGGCAATACGACGCAATGGTACTCCAGCCGAAATCTTTTCGCGCCGTTCCTCAGTTGCGCCAGCGGCCTGTTCGAGCATCGGCGTATCGATGAACCCTGGGCAGACCGCGTTGACGCGAATGTTTTTTGGCCCATATTCGAGCGCCGCCGATTTCGTGAGTCCTACCACGCCATGTTTGGCCGCGTTGTAAGCAGCAGCGTACGGTAGGGCAACCAAACCACAGATAGAAGCGGTGTTCACGATACCGCCACCCGATGCCTGCTGGATCATCTGCGCGATTTCGGCTTGAACGCAGTTAAAGACCCCCGTTAGATTGACGGCAATGACACGCGCCCAATCATCCGGTTCTATATCGAGCACCCTGACACCAGGCCCGGCAATACCGGCATTGTTGAACGCACCGTCCAGGCGTCCGTGCGTGTGTACTATGGACGCAATCGCAGTGGCTGCAGCACCCTCTTCCGCAACATCGAGTTCACACACTTCTGCGTTACCACCGGCATCTTTGACTGCCGCGACTACTTCGGCAGCAAGCTCAACTTGCCTGTCAGCCACCACTACGTGCGCACCATCCTCTACCAGCCGGTTGACGGTTGCTCGGCCAATACCGCTCGCCCCACCCGTCACCAACACAACTTTGTTTTCCAATCTCATCTGAAACTCCCCAGGACCCCCTGCTCTTGCTGAAGAGGTCGCTACTGAAAATGCACGCCCTCGTAATTATTGTCCGCCACCTCGCTGAGCATTTTGGCGAACCTGGGCCCACCACCGTTGTAGATGTTGTACCGCATCTTCCCATACTCATGCCCTTCAAGATTGGAGTTGTACCCCGTGAACCAACTTTTTGCGTTGCGCAGGAGCAAGCCCTTATACATCTCTTGGACGTGTTCGAGCCACTCCGCCTCAGCCGTCTCATCTACATCGAACCGGTGATGCCCGTGGGACCACATATGCTCGAGAAACGGGGTCACCCAATCCACACTCAGTTCCGCTCCCCGCGGGAAGTTCGACGCCGCCGTCTGTGGCCCTACCAGCATCAGGAAGTTGGGGAATCCGCGCACGAATGTACCCAGATATGTGACGGGACCTTCCGCCCACTTGTCACGTAGTCGCGTACCACCCACCCCCTGTACGTCGATGTGATCAAATGCACCGGTGAATGCATCGAAGCCTGTCGCATAAACGATCACATCGACCTCGAACGATGCGTCGCTGGTTTCGATTCCCTCAGGGGTGATGCGCGCAATGGGCGTATCCGCGGAATCCACGAGTTCCACATTGTCCCGGTTGTAAGTCTCGAAGTACCCCGTCTCGAGCGGTACGCGTTGTATGCCAAACCCATGATCTTTGGGTATCAGACGTTCCGCTAGCTCCGGGTCGTCGACGCGCCCGCGAATGCGGTCGGCTATGTAGTCTGAGAATTCCGCGTTCGCTTTTTCGTCCATGAATATCTCGGTGAAATTTTGCAGCCAGATACCAAAGCCGGGCTCGTCGTACAGCTTGTCCCACAGCTCGAGACGCTGCTCGGGACTCACTTCATAAAAACCGCGCCGGTCAGGCTCATGTTCAAACCCGCCAGGGCTCCGCTCACAAGCAGCGAAAATCTCGTCATACCGCTCACGTATCACAGCCATATCAGAATCGGAGATGGGCGCGTTGTTTAAGGGCGCCGCCCAGTTGGCGCGACGCTGGAAAACCGTCAACTGCGCCGCGACTTTGGCGACTTCAGGAATCAGCTGAATCGCCGTTGCCCCCGTACCGACCACAGCCACCCGCTTGCCCGTCAGGTCAATCGGTTCATGCGGCCAGTTTGCAGCATGAAAGGACACACCACTGAAATCGGCCATTCCCTCGAAGTTAGGCAATGTGGGTATCGATAGGACACCTACACCGGTGATGACAAAGCGGGTTGTGATCTCGCGACCGTCATCGAGGCGCAAGGTCCAGATAGCATCTTCCTCATCGAACACCATCGACTCGACCCTGCAGCCGAACTGCATGTATTTGCGGAGCTCAAATTTGTCCGTGACATGGTTGAGATACTTGAGTGTCTCGGGCTGTGGTGAAAACAACTCACTCCAATGCCATTCATCGAGCAGCTCCTTTGAAAACGAGTAGCTGTAGGTATAACTCTCTGAATCAAATCGCGCCCCCGGATATCGATTGTTGTACCAGGTGCCGCCAAGATCAGGATTAGCGTCAATTACAGTCGCGCGCACACCCAGATCAGCCAGTCGCTTGATCTGGTATATACCGGCAACGCCTGCTCCGATGATCACCACCTGATGGTCGAGGTGCCCGTCGTGGTTGCTGATGTCCGTCGTTTCGATCGTTTGTTCCGCCACGCATGGCTCCATCAAGTTGTTTAAGTTCTGCCTTCCACTGGCTCCCGTGCCGTTTCTGGACAGGAACTAATCATGTTAACCGAACTGCGCCATAACGAAATGACATTGCTTGCCCGGTAGTGCAATGAGTTGGTACTCGTTATTAGTCGTAGGATGCAATTTGAAGCAGGGAATTCTAATGTCGGCTCTCGATAGGGGACGCAGCCCTACTGATGAGACGCGCGTGGCGAAAGTGCTCAACGAAAATCTTGAGCTTGTAAGTCCAAACTACCCACAGAATGGGTATGCACGACCTTACCTTTTCTGGCAACAACGGTGACAACACCTGGCACGTGACCCGAATCAACCGCCTTCGACATGACCGGTCCGATTTTATCTAACTGGCCCTCGTCGAAGCCGACCTCCCGACCTTCCGACCTTCCGACCTTCCGCGATAGCCAAGCCTGCAAAGTCGTTCATTTCTCCCCCCTTAAGTATTGGTAATTAATTTACGCTTAAATCCGCTACCGATTCTTCAGCTTATGGTTCGTATGATCAACTTCTTAGGCACCAGATTTGACTGTAGATCTTTTTATAGTGTACGTAGTAGTAGATATAAGTCCGCTTGGATTATCGAATGGCGCCATTTGTCACGCAGCAGCAAAAACTTGATTTTGAAGAAGATGGCATCGTAAAACTGCAAAACGTCATCGACGAAAACATGTTGACTGAGCTCAACCAATGTTTTGAATGGTCGCTCGCCAATCCTGGCCCCTTCGCTGTTGGCAATCCCAGTGGAGAAGACATCAACTTCCTCGATAATGCCAATCCGAAAGCCTATCAAATGTACGGCGACCTGGTTCTAGAGAGCGATTTGGGTGCCATTGCGTCAGAGTTATGGGGGTCAGAATACGTTGGTTTTTTTGCCGAGCAGGTTTTTCTAAAGCAAGGGAAATCCGGACCCACGCCCTGGCATCAAGATACCGCCTATTGGCCCATGGGCGGAGAACACTGGGCAAATTTCTGGATACCATTAGTCGCGATGACGAAAGAACAGTCGATTCAGATTGTGCGTGGTTCTCACAAAGGCACTATGTACGATGGAACGACTTTTAATCTCAAGGACCCAACGGAACCCCTATGGGGAGAAGCCGGGAATTTGCCAAGACTTCCTGACATCGCGGCCGATCTAGAACAGGACCCTTCATCCTGGGACATCGCAGGATTTGACGTCTCACCCGGTGACCTACTCATGTTCCACCCTCACAGCATTCACTCGGGAGGGAAAAACGACGATAGGTTAGCGGTTCGACGCAACGTAGTACTTCACTTTTTCGGCGATAAGTCCTACTACAGTGGTCACTTGCCTCATACGCCGGGTATCTACGAACACAAACCAGTGAGTGCTACCGGCAAGTTACTAGAGGACGGCGAGCTTTATAGGCCAGCGTCGATGATTCGAGCAAATCCTCAGTCGTAACTGTCCGTAATTGCCTGATAAGTGGCTACTTTCAAATCGGATCGGAGCGTCCAAGGTGAGCCCATCAACTGGATCATTCCCACGACAACCAGTTCTTCAACGGGATCGATCCAAAAGATCGTTCCTGCAGCGCCACCCCAGCTAAACTCACCGTTACTACCGAGAACGCCAGTATTTACCGTATCAGCGATCACGCCAAAGCCTAAACCAAAGCCTGTGCCCAAACCGTGCTCACCAGGAATCGATACTGAGTTACTCGCGGCAAGATGGTTCTTGGCCATGTACTTAACTGTCTTTTCACCAAGAATTCTTACCCCACCGAGCTCACCACCGTTACGCATCATCTCAGCAAATTTAAGATAATCCATCGCCGAAGAAACAAGGCCGCCGCCTCCAGAATAAAGAGAGACCTCATCAAAGTTGAACATAGCGCTTTTTTTACTTGCTCCAGGGAGCAAGGCTCCCGTTTGCACCAGCAGCTCGGCATCCATAGCCACGAGCTTGTTGTTTTGAGGATCCCAATAATTGTTCGGCAGAAAGCGTGCTTTTTTATCAGCAGGCACCTGAAAAAAAGTGTCATCCATGTCCAGAGGATCAAAGATATGCTCTTGGAGATATTCATCAAAGGACTGTCCTGATATTCGTTCAACCACCGCGCCGGTGACATCAACGGCAATCGAATAATTCCAAGCATTGCCAGGCTCAAACTTCAAAGGCAACTTGGAGACAGTCTTGATAAAGGAATCTAGGTCTTCGTGGTCCCAAAGGTTCGCCTCCATATACAGCTTGTCAACAGGATCATTCAAAGGATCAAACCCATAAGACATGCCAGCCGTGTGTGAGAGCAGTTGCTGCATGGTCATGTGGTTTTTCACCGATACCTGCTCACCGTCCGCATTTAACACCATCAAATCTTTAAACTCAGGAATGAACTTGTGAACCGGGTCGTTCATGTGGAACTCGCCTTGTTCATATAACTGCATCGCAGCCGTCGCGGTAATGGGTTTAGTCATCGAATAAATACGGAACAAATCATCTTTTTCTAGCGGTCTAGGATCAGCCACCCCTTTATTCCCAACCGCCTCAAAGTGAACCAACTTGCCGTCTCGTGCGACCATCGTAATCGCGCCAGCAAGTTTGCCTTCATCGACGTACTTTTGAGTCATCTGAGTAATCCGGTCAAGTCGCTCAGCTGACATTCCAACGCGCTCCGCCTTCGTTACTGGCAATGGATTTGCCATCGACACATTCGTCAATCCGAGAGCACCAACCACGATCCAAGGTAATGTTATGTATTTCAATTAATCCTCCCTAAAATTTCCGAAATCTAGGCTGGGACCTTCGGCCGTCGGCAACCCCGCTCCCGACATGATAATGGATTGCTTGCTGTTGGATATCGATGCGCTAGGGCGGGACAACGTCATGATTTTCGTTTGTAAATGCCCCGATGGCTGGATCAGTATTGCTACTAGCTCAGATACGCATTGGCAATGTTAGTGCCAGTGCAGTGCCAGCTAGAGGAAAGGGTCACCGACTCCCACCTCAGCATCTCTGAAGGATTCGGTATCTTATTGATAATTAGAGAGAAAATGGCGGAGCGGACGGGATTCGAACCCGCGACCCCCGGCGTGACAGGCCGGTATTCTAACCAGCTGAACTACCGCTCCGTATTTTTAGATTGAGTTTTAGTTCAGTAAAAACCCAATCAATCTGAATACCAACACCAGGCCGGTATTACTCTCTTCGCGCTTTCGCGCGACGTTCGCCCTTCGGGCTCCTTCGGCAGTCGCCTCAGTCGTGCTCTCCGCTCCCTGATGGTCGCTTCGGGTCTAACCAGCTGAACTACCGCTCCGTATTTTTAGATTGAGTTTTAGTTCAGTAAAAACCCAATCAATCTGAATACCAACACCAGGCCGGTATTACTCTCTTCGCGCTTTCGCGCGATATTTGCCTTTCGAGCTCATTTCGCAGTGCGCAATCAGGCCGCAAGAACTGGTGGGTGTTACAGGGGTCGAACCTGTGACCTACGGCTTGTAAGGCCGTCGCTCTCCCAACTGAGCTAAACACCCCACGATCTGCGGCTAAGCAAGGGCGCGTATGTTACCGCCTCTTTCCGAGGTGTCAAACGAATGGTCGCTACTTGACGTAGGAATATTTCGCGAGAAATTTTGAACCCTTTGATTGTTCGTCGTTACTTACTTTGTAAGCAACACCGAGGAACTGAATGAGAAAGTTTAGGTCTTAAATCATGTAAGACGGATGCCGGGAAGGAAACCCCTTCCTCCCTACTCTCCCCCCGACCCGGCATCCGCTATTTTCTGCTCACCAGCAACCTCTTCCAGACGGTTTTGCGCAACAATTTCTGAGTTTTATCCCAATTCGTATGTAACCAGAATTCGCTTTATGAATTTCATTCATAGAGCATATTTTTCATTTTAATCATAGGTTTACAGCGTAGTCGCGAGGGCTTTAGCTAGGAGCGTCCGGCTTTATCGAATCTTATCCCCTGATTTATCCACATGTGCACAGAGTTATCCCCAGGCTATCTACAGCCACTTGCTTATCATTCACTGGTGCAAAATCATTAATGGCGTACAGTTGTTTCCACGGTCAGGTCGCGCGTGTGACATCTTGTTGCCAGGTAAGAGATCCCGACAGTATTAACAATTCACGGACATGAACGTTGCTGGAAAACGCGTAACGTTGGCCCGCCGGTACGTGAACCCAACTCACCTCTTCCAACTGAGCCTCTGTCTGATAAGTATGTAGCAACTGGCTATTCGCGACTTCGCATTCTGCAAAATCGGGGATATTCGCTGTCAATGGCGACAAGTCCTCATCATCGAATTGCCGCAGCTTCACCCAAATGACACACCCCGGCGCACTGCTTGGGATGTGAGACGTTCCGGGTGGATTTCGTATATAGGTGCCTGCTGGATAGTCACCGTGTTCATCTGAAAACACGCCATCCAAGACCACAAACTCTTCACCCAAGGCATGACTATGGGGAGAAAAGGCAGCACCCGGTGCATAACGAACAATACTCGTCGCAACCGCAACCTCATCGCCAACGCGATCCAACATAACCCGCTCGACACCCGCTAAGGGAGAAGGCTGCCAGGTGAATTGCTCAGCATCTTGATACACCGTTCGATCTAGATCTGCGTTGATATCCATATGAGTTCCTAGGTCATCGGTCCAATTTCATAGTGCCCCGTCATCTGATGGCGCCCGAGCAACGCAAAGTAAGCCTCTCGGCCCTGCACGTGCTGAGTGATGACATGCATATCTTGGAAGCGTCGTTGCAGCTTTTGATCTTGGTAGATACCCGTCGAACCAGAAATCTTGTACGCAAGATCAACCACCTCAGCACACTCTTGAATAACATGTGTCCCCGCCATCCGAAGTTCAGATCTTTGCTCGTGGGTCACTTCACCTGTTTCGCGAATGACCGGGAACATAGTCTCCAAGGTACGGTGTAGGTAGGCATCGGCACTTCGCCACCTCGCCGTAGCTCTACCAACAAATCGCTGCACGTCCGGATCATCCTGCACCTTTATCGATGACCACCGTGGGACTTTGCCTTGGGCAAGAGCGATGACATCATCTAGTGTTGATCGTGCAACACCGAGAGCGACACATGCAAAACTTACGGCAAACAGCAAGGTGTTGGGTGCGATGGTGAGGTCAGATACGTAGGTTGGGCTCGCCGCCAGGTCTGCCACCAACGAAGCATCAACACACAAGTCCGAGATCGTGAATTCAAAGCTGCCAGTACCACGCAAACCCGCCACCTGCCAGTTGTCATTGAAGGTGACATCATTTGGGCGAAAATAGGCTATGCGATAGCCACCGCCCGCGTACTTGGCAGCGCCCATCATCCACGTCGCATGTTGGCAGCCACTGGAAAAGCCCCAATGACCATTCAACTTGAACTGGTCGCCATCTGATTCGATCAGGCAGTTGAACGGTGGACCATTAGCGACTGACGTCTGGGGTGATGACCAAATTTCTCGAATGCTCTCCTCGGGTAACCACAATGAGGTGAGGCCTATGACCGCGGCTTGATTCACGCACCACGCCGTACTTGCGTCTGCTGAAGCGAGTGCTTGGATCATATAGACATAGTCTTCAAAGTCAGCGCCTAAGCCTCCGAACTCTGTTGGGATGAGCGCGCGAAATGCGCCCGCGTTCTTCAGCTTTTCGACCAAGTCATCGGGTAGCCGCCGAGTCGACTCAATATCGTCCCCCGCAGCTGCTACTTGATCCACCAAATTCGTAATATTCTCGAGCACACTGTCTCCTCTTCCCGATCTGGCTAATTATTGGTGATCCATCCAGACTCGACAACGGGTTGTTTAGCGGCGAGTATCTCACCCTTCTCATCCATACTCAGCACTTAGGATCCAATATGGGCTTCATCACTGCCATTCTGAAATTCATTATCGGTCTCATCGTCCTTTTGGCCGTTACCGTCGGCATCACGATGTTCGCCGCCAGTTTTGCCGATGGTCCATGGGCCATCATCTCCGGAGGATCTTTTTCCACTGGTGAAGTCGTGAACGAAGAGCCGGATTGGACCTTCGTCAAAGATCGTCAAGAAGTCGAATTCGAGTTGGTGGCAACGGGGCGCAGTCGTACGACTTGGATTATGGTTGCTGATGGCCGGGTCTTCATTCCAAGCGGCTACATGAATTCAACCGTCGGTAAGATTTGGAAGCAATGGCCAATCGATGCCGAGTCGGACGGCCGAGCTATTCTGCGCGTCGACGGCAAGCTCTATCACCGCAATCTCGTTAGAATTCAAGAAGACCCAGCGCTGCCGGAGGTTTTGAGCGAGGTGGCACGGAAGTACCTCGGTCAAATAGATATCCCAGATCCTCTTGCCGAAGTCCGCTCCGGCAATCTTTGGGTATTCGAGATGGTCCGGCCATGAATCAAGAATTGGCAGACCAGCAACAAACAGATCAACGCCAAGCCCTAACAGGCCTTCGGATTATTGATTTCACTCAGGTTTTAGCTGGACCATTCGCAACCCAACAACTGGCACAGCTCGGCGCTGATGTCATAAAAGTAGAACAACCTGGTATAGGCGACGTTACCCGGGGCTTGATGTCCGCCTCTTCGAACGGCATGGCGCCCTCCTATCTCACATGCAACCTCGGCAAACGCGCTATCACACTTGATTTAAAACATGCACAAGCCAAAGAGGTCATCCACAAATTGGTCCAAACGGCTGATGCAGTTGTCGAGAACTTTAAGCCGGGCACCATCGAGCGCCTCGGTTTTGGCTATGAAGCGTTACGCCAAATCAAACCCGATTTGATCTACGCATCGATCTCCGGCTACGGTCAATCTGGACCAAAATCCAAACTAGCGGCGTTTGACGGCGCTATCCAAGCTTCGTCAGGCATGATGAGTATCAGTGGGCACCCGGAGTCAGGGCCAGTACGTGCAGGTTATTTCGCCGTCGATATGAGCACAGCGTTAAACGCCGCGTTCGCAATCACCGCAGCACTCTTCCGGAGGCATCTCACTGGCGAAGGCCAACGCATAGACGTCTCTATGATGGATAGCGCGTTCATGATGCAGGCCGCTCAAATCACTGGATACTTCACAACAGGAGACCTCCCTGATCTAACTGGCAACCGCTCGCCCACCAAGCAACCGACCGCGAATGTGTTTGAGTCCTCAGATGGCTATGTGCAAGTCATCGCGTTGAAGGAAACGCAAATTCAGTCGCTGTTGCAAACTGTTGGACATCCAGAGTTCTATGAGGGCCGGGAAGACCCAACGGATCGACTTCGTCAAACAGAAGAATTCAATGAATTGCTCGTACCGATTTTTAAATCGGCGACAACCGCTCACTGGCTCGAAAAACTCGCTGAAGCAGGCGTACCTGCTTCAGCGATACAGAATCTCGCTGAGGCCGCTGAGGATGAACAAAATGCACACCGCCTCAGCATTACGACCATTCCAGACCCTACCGGGTCGGGCGATACTCGAGCGATTAGTGCTAGCCATATTTCAGCGCCAGCACCGCCCGTCGTGCAACGCCCACCACCTCGTCTAGGTGAGCACACAAACGAAGTGCTCACTGAACTCGGCTATGACAAGTCGCAGATCGATTCGATGGCCGAATCAGGGCTCATCTAATCGGTTAAGAGCGTCTCAAGCGCGAAGCGATGTCCATGCTTTATGGTCATCACGACGTTATCCATGTCACGAATCTCGTTGAGCGGATCGCCATCAACAATCACAAGATCGGCGAGTTTACCGACTGAGACACTCCCAAGCTCATCTGCAACACCTGCAGCCTGGGCGCTCTTCATAGTTGCCTGATGAAGGATCTGAGCGGGTGTTAAGCCGGCCCGTGCGTAAAGCCTGAGCTCAGCATGTAATCCGGCACCGTACGGCACAAAAGGAGAATCTGTTCCAGTCACCAAAAGCGCATCGCGCTCTGTCAGTGCCCGCAGAATCTTTCCGTTAGCTTTCGCTGTCGCCGCTGCAGCATTGCCGAAACGGGTCACCATGATTTCATAGCCACGTTTTGCTCGTTCGCCGTAGAAGTGATCGAACTGAGGCGTCTCGAACCAGTCAGGTTCTTCTTGAACGATTACGGCAAACCCAGGGAGTACAGCAGTTGCTGTCATCCCCATGCCACCGACAGACAAAAGTTCAACAACATCTTGATAGCTATAACCCAGTCGGGAGACTTTTGGCTGATAACCACGGCGGCTTGTGCCACCGATGTGTTCAACGTGGTCCATGCCATGGGCTACAGCTGGATAGAGTTCGTGCGAGGAAACAGGCATACCGTTCGCATGCGCGAAGTCCACGACCTTCTTTTGTAAATGATCAGGCAGCCGGACATACGTCTTGATGAAATCAAGATCCAACTTTGCCGCACGGTTGAGCGCCATCGTTAGGTGGTCATCCGAAACGATACCCTCAGCCATTGAATAATAGACACGATTGCCATCTGTCAGATAACCCGTGACATGCGTCCGAGGTCCTATGCGTCTACCGCTGTCCCAAGCTTCTTGACGCTCTTTGGCGACATAGGGGTTCGAGCCTGGATCGCGGACGGTCGTCACGCCATAGGATAACCACACCCGACCCTGCCGTTCGGAGGTATCCCCCATGTGCGCATGCATCTCAAACAGTCCCGGGGTCACGGTATATTGTGACGCATCAACATCCGCTTGGACATTTGGGTCTGACGCGCCAATGGCCACAATTCGAGAACCTTCTATCCGAATATCTTGATTACTCAGGTAGGTGTTCCCTTCCCCTGTGTAGAGACGCCCAGCCCGAACCACATAGCGGTCAGATGGTGTTGCCAATTTATAACTCAGCTCAGGAGTCACATCTTTGGTCGAGCCATCAGCCTCGCTATACAATTTCAACAGGTCCCCGGCAAGGTACACCAAGTGGCTACCATCAGGGCTCCATGAAGGCATGTCTGTCACTTCATTTGTTATCTGGACCGCCTTTTCAACAGGCGTGAACGCATCTGTTAGACCCAGTTTGTAAAGTACACCACCTTCGACATAGGTCATCTCTTCAGGAGTTTTAAGAACTGCGGAAACGATTGATCGATGTTCAGCAGGATGAATCGCAGCGACTTCACTACCCGGTCCGCCTGCAACTTTAGCGACTATCAGCTCATACATACCTTCCCGGTAGCGGCTCGAATAAGTATTTAGCCTCGTTACCGCGATGTGCTCACCGCTCTCATCCCAAGAAATGGGCTGCTGCGGCATTGGGCTCAAGACAGAAAACTTTTCTCCGCTCGCTACGTCCACCACGATGATTTGGCCACCGAGTGGGTTGCCTGGCACATCCACGAACATGGCTATCTGACCCCCGTCAGGTGCCCAACTGGGGTTAGCAATATTCAACGCACCCACGTCTATAGACCGCGTTTCGTTGGTTTCCAGATCCAAGATCTGCAAGCTTAGACCCGCACCGCCCTCTCCAATATAGGCTAATGCTCGGCCATCCGGTCTAAGCGCAAGCCCACTTTCTGCATACTTGCTATCGGTTAATTGAGTTAACTTGTTAGCAGATGTCTCCAAAGCCCATATGTCACCCAACGCTGTGAAGTAGACTTGCCCACCCGAGTTGCTCACAACAGGATGCGCTAAACCCAGCGCCTGCCGAGACTGTTCAGGATCGTAGTCACGCACCTTTCTTTCATAATTGTGTCGCTCTAGTTGAAGCGCGACAGAAAATGGATTCTCTGTCACGACCTCCGTGGAAAGATCTAACGATCGTATCAAGCCGTCGGAGGTGTAGAGCAGATTATCATTAGCCTGCCAGCTGGCTCTAAAAGGGAAGACATCTTCACCAGGGCGGGTCAGAGATGCATCTTCGCCAGTCGCAATATCGACTAAGCGCATCTCCGCACCGGAGGCGGCCAATAGCTGATAGCTAAGACGGCTGCCATCAGGTGACCACTGCACCCCGGAAATAGTACCCACTTGCGCGGTTACTTCACGTGCCGGATCCCGCCCGATCATCAATCGGCTTATACCTGCGCTAGCGTCCACATACGCAAGTTCTCCAGACGTCGACAAAGACGGAGAATAGGCATTGCCTTCAGTCTCAGTAACTTGTGCGAGCTCACCATTCTTAACTACCCAGACGTCATAAGTGCCCGCTCGATCCGAGCTGAACACAACACCACCATCGCCATATTGTGGTTCACGATCGTCATAGCCATCCATCGTGAGTTGGCTTGTTTCCCTAGTTTCGAGATTATGCTCCCATATGTCCCAGTTACCCCCTCTATAGCCATGGAAGACAACCTTGCTGCCATCTGTGGAAAGCTGTGGCTCGCGCGCGTCAAAATAGGCATCAGTTAGAGCAGTACCAGTGCCCGACCCATCGAGACTGAACAAACGGCCTTGTAGGCTAATGACACGCCGATCTCCGGCTGCAGTCACCGCCATGTTTGTGCCCTCGGTAACGACCGCAGTGCGCACATCAACGGATACTGCGTTCGTTGTTTCAGAGGAAGGCTCTGCATTGGTCGTCTCTACCGGCGCGCTGCACGCACTCACTAAAGCGAAATTAAAAACAAGAAGCGTGGTTGCAAATTTTTTCTGACGCAAACCCCTAACCCCCAGTCTGATCGCTGAGGTCCGGCGCATGGTGAGACGGCATCGCTGTTTGACCCTGAGCTTCTTCCTGCATGGCTTCTACTGCCTTTTCGTTCTCCATAATCTTGGCCATCACAGCCGCTCCAGCCCGATCGAAAGATTCTCTATTCTCGATGACGTGACGCTGTGACTCTCGGTACCCATCCAGCATGCCGTTTACCTCTGGAATCACATACCTTGCGACAAGATCCCAGCTGCGCAAAGTGTCTTCGCGATTAGCCCAATCGTGTGCAAATCCAATGACTGTGCCGAAGCCGCCGGTCAGCTCACGCATCTCACGAATCGCTTTGATTAGATCATCCGGAGTACCAACGATCGCACCACCGCCTTCGACGGAAGCCTCTTCCACCGCGGCATCTGGCGAACTATAAGCCTCCGCTCCAGGTCGCATCAGCGTGCCGACTGTATATTCATTGTGCCAACGATATAGCCCGTGCTTGGCCTGCTGTTGTGCTTCTTCCTTGGTCTCTGCAATGTGCCAAGACATAACCACACGCCAATCATCCCTTATGACTCGATTGTTGTTCTTAGCAGCAGAATCTTCCGCAAAGGCCCACTGATTAGGTAGGGCTTGCAGACCTGCGGTAGACATCGAACCGATCGATAAAACCCCAGTGCCATGTTTGCCTGCGAGTGTCATACCGGAAGGACTGACCATGGAGGCAACTGCAAACGGCATATCGTCTTGCAGAGGTAGGAGCTGTAGGCGTGCATCGTTTAACGTGAACCACTCAGATTCATAAGAGAACCTGTCTTCGCCATTTAACAAACGTCGAATCACGCCAATGGCTTCGTCTTGGCGATCGCGCAAAATCATAGGATCTAAACCCAACGTATGTGCATCTGACGGCAAAGCGCCTGGCCCTGATCCGAATATCACACGACCTCGAGTCATGTGATCCAACTGCACAAGTCGCTGCGCTGTATTAAACGGATGGTGGTACGGCAACGAGATGACCCCAGTACCTAACATAATTCTGTGAGTACGCTCACCAGCGGCGGCCAAAAATAGCTCTGGACTTGCGATAATCTCCCAACCCGTTGAGTGGTGCTCTCCGCACCAAAACTCGTCATAACCCAAACGGTCCAGATGCTCTGCAAGCTCGAGATCTCTCTGCAATTGCAGCGTCGGATTCTCGCCTATCGGGTGGTGCGGTGCGATAAATCCACCAAATTTCAAACGACCCATACCCACATCTCCTAGTTGTTATGCGCGAATTTAAACACATCACCGATTTGTTACCATCATTAACCAAACCAAGCTCTATCGGTCGCGCGAATGAACTTCACAGCCTTCGCTGAGTCATATTTGATCCCACACGATCGTCGCAACGACCGCTTTACCCGGCTATTCGTTTATCTATGTAGTGCCGCGACCATAACCGCTTTCGTCGCGGCGGCCATGACTTGGTTTTATGGCTATCCAACACTTGGCGGACAGATTGGTCTCGCAGCGCTAACGATACCCGTGGCTTTTCTGCTTTTGCGTATCTCTCCGATGCCGCAATTGGCGGGCCATTACCTGGCGACAAACATCTTCATTCAAACCCTCCTTTTTGCTGCGGACCCAGCCGTTGGTGTCATCACGTTAATAGCTGTCGCTGCAGCAGCCCCACTCTTGGGAAAAACAGCTGGTCAGTTCTGGTTGGCGGTCGTCGTAGCACGAGCTATCTGGGTTGCAATTACTTCTGAGGTCGAAATAGCAGCCCTGATCGCAGTCGCGGTCTTTGTCGTCGTGACTGTGACCGAGAGATCACGTGAGCAGGCGTTGCGTCGGGCACGAACCTCCCAACGTACTTCAACTAGCCAAGTGAACATGTTGCGCGACCTTGTGAGTAAATATTTCGATGCATTGATTACCCTCGACGGTCCACAGATCGTGTTCACATCCTCCGGCATCACCAAGCTCTTGGGATACACTTCGGATCAGCTTACTTCTCGCTCGCTAGATGACTTCTTGCACCCAGATGAACCAAACGCAAATCACATCATCGGCATCGATATGGCAGCGCGTCGACTGGAGCTTAGGTTGCGCCATGCTGATGGCCGCTGGTTATGGGTAGAGGCCTACATCGCCCCCGACATCGTCAAACAATCAGCCCACAATCGCTATTTAATCCTGCGTAGCTTCGAGCAAGAAAAGAAAGTTGGGGACCAACTATTCCAAGCACAGCGTCTTGAAAGCATGGGGACTATGGCAGCCGCTGTCGCGCACGACTTTAACAACATGTTAACCGTTGTACTTGGTCAAGCAGATGATCTTCCTGACGGGCCAATCAAAACAGAAATAACACGGGTAACAGGTCGGGCGGCAAGCCTGACTGGCAAACTCCTTACCTTTGGTCACGGCCAAAGAACCTCCGAAGCGATTGTGGATCTAAGCTACCTCATGCGTGAACAGAGCGACCTCCTCCAACACGCACTCAATCGCAGTTTTATGTTGATCGAGGAGTACCAGAAGGAACCGATGTTAGTTCGCATCTCGGAATCTCAGTTTGAGCAAGTGCTCGTCAATTTGGTCAACAATGCTCGGGAATCAATGCCGGATGGCGGCGAGCTAGAAGTGGCACTGCGTGGCGTGGAAATTGAGCACGGTCATTTCGCCAGACTCGAAGTTCGGGACACCGGGCAAGGCATGGATGAGGAGACTAAGAACCGTGTCTTCGACCCCTTCTTCTCAACCAAAGAACGCACGCATTCTAGTGGCCTAGGTCTGTCATCTTGTTACGGCATCATCCATCAGATCGGTGGCCATATTGAAGTCGAAACAGAAAAGAATGTGGGTACCAGTTTCAAAGTCTACTTTCCAATCGCAGAGATGCTCGACCACGAACCTCAGTTGGAGGTAATCGATAATCAAGCATCCGTTGTGGTCGTTGATGACGACCCAGCAGTGTTAGGCGTAATACGCAACGCGCTGCTAAAAGCTGGCCATAGCGTGCGTGCATTCACAGAGCCCGAGGCTGCCATAGAGTTTTTCAATCGCTCGAACACATCAGTACTCGTCACTGATGTCATTATGCCCGGGACAAGCGGATCAAATCTTGCAGCCAAACTGCGTTCTCAAGCACCAAACTTGCCAATCCTCTTCATCTCCGGCTTCACAAACGCCGAGCTCGATCACTGGCAAACCGACGAACGCACCTTATTCCTCGCGAAGCCCTTTCGCGGCACCGAAGTTGTACAACGCGTTGAACTACTTTTGGGTACACTCCCACCCAATGCGGTCCAAGACGAACTTTTTGCACATATTTGACAGAGGGTTAGTTGCCTCGGTTGCGTATGTCGCTAAAATGTCCGCTTCGCACGCAACTCCTCATTCACTTGTCATTCACTGCGTTGCCATCCAAGCCAAGAGGTACAACAACCAATGTCAGAGACTATCCACCATCGCCTGATCGTACTTGGTTCAGGTCCGGCTGGTTATACCGCCGCGTTGTACGCCGCACGCGCCAACTTAAAGCCTGCGTTGGTTACCGGTATTGAAGTTGGTGGTCAGTTAACGACGACAACAGAAGTAGAAAACTGGCCTGGCGGTCATGCCGAGTTGCAGGGGCCGGAACTCATGATGCAAATGGCAGAGCATGTTGAACGATTTGATGCCTTTATCGTTAACGATCACGTCCACACAGCACAAATTCCACCGCAGTCCAGTCAAGGTCCATTTCAACTACACGGCGACAACGCAACCTACACCTGCGATGCGCTGATTATCGCAACTGGCGCATCCGCGAAATATCTTGGCCTACCCTCGGAAGAAAACTACAAGGGTCGTGGCGTTAGTGCTTGTGCTACTTGCGACGGGTTCTTCTACCGTGACCAAGACGTTGCAGTGATTGGTGGCGGCAACACGGCTGTTGAAGAAGCACTTTACCTCGCCAACATCACCAAGAAAGTTTACCTAGTACACAGACGGGATGAACTGCGTGCAGAAAAGATCCTCCAGGACCGTCTGCTTGCGAAACAAAACATCGAGCCACTCTGGAATCACCAACTGGCAGAAGTGCTCGGAGACGACATGGGTGTCACCGGGATGAGCATCGCGGCGAACGACGGCGATCAGAAACAAATAGATCTACAAGGTGTATTTATTGCGATCGGACACACCCCGAATACCGATATCTTCGCAGGTCAACTTGATATGGAAGGCGGTTATATACAGATACATAGCGGCACCGAAGGCAATGCCACTGCGACTAGTGTGCCCGGCGTGTTCGCGGCTGGAGATGTGGCAGATCACGTTTACCGACAAGCTATTACCAGCGCGGGTTTTGGCTGTATGGCAGCGCTTGACGCCGAGCGCTACCTGGACGCTCTTTAAATCAGAATTAGTGTGTCCTAAGACTAGGCTTTCGGACTATAGCGGAGCATTACGCGAGACCCGTCTGCTAGGCCACGCTTAAATCGCGGCCCCCAGGTTCCCCACTCGTTAGTGTACTTCTGCCCAAACTTCGATAACAAGCGAGCGTGCGCCGTTGCATCATCTTCGCGCGTAACATCAGTTGTTAGTGAGGGTAGCGCCTTGTAACGTCCGTCTGAACTTTGCCATTGCCCCTCATCACCAACCCAAACTTGCGCGGTATTGAGGCCCTGCTCCAACGCCTTTGTACGCCAAGCATCGAATGCGGTAACAACTAAAAAGTCAGCTTCATCCGCGACAAACCAAACTTCGGCTTGGCATTTGCTGAGCTCGCCATTGGACTTGAACGGTGACAAATAAATCAAGGGCGACGAGGTGGATGCCTGCGCATTAGTAGAAAAGATAGGCGGAACAATCGCTCCTAAAGCAAGCGTCTGAATGACAGTTCTTCTGGAAAACATAGTTTCTCCCTTTGGCAGTTTTGCCTTTAGTTGAGCTCTGTGACCGCTATCTTGTCGGCGATTTTCTGTGACCAGATCTTAGGACCTTCGATATGCACCGATTCGCCACGGGCGTCAACGCCGACGGTTACCGGCATATCTTTGACTTCAAATTCATAGATCGCTTCCATCCCCAACTCGGGGAAAGCGAGCAGCGTCGACGAGGTAATGGCTTTTGCAACGAGATAAGCTGCGCCTCCAACGGCAATCATGGAAACCGCCTTATTGTCTTTAATGGCTGCAATAGCCTCAGGCCCTCGCTCTGCCTTGCCGATCATACCTGCAAGGTTCGCCTTTTCTAGCATTGCTCGCGTGAACTTGTCCATACGGGTTGCAGTTGTCGGACCTGCCGGTCCGACAACCTCGTCTCGGACTGGATCAACCGGTCCGACGTAGTAAATAAACCGATTCGTAAAATCCACAGGTAGCGGATCACCTCGATCGATTAGGTCGACAATCTTTTTGTGGGCCGCATCCCGACCCGTGAGCATTTTCCCGGAGAGCAATAGCGTGTCACCTGCTCCCCAAGTTTCGATTTCAGCTTGGGTTATGGTATCCAGATTAACCCGCTTCACTTCATCACCCAGCTCGAACTCGATGTCTGGCCATTCCGACATGTCAGGGGGTACGAACTCGGCTGGCCCACTACCGTCAAGTGCAAAATGTACGTGGCGGGTTGCTGAACAGTTAGGGATGACTGCCACTGGTTTATTAGCAGCATGGGTTGGGTAATCTTTGACTTTCACATCCAGCACGGTCGTTAAGCCGCCCAGCCCTTGGGCGCCAATTCCGAGCGCATTAACTTTGTCGAACAACTCCAGCCGCATCTCTTCGAGATGATCATTGGCGCCACGCTCTTTCAAGTCATGCATATCGACGGGATCCATCATGCTTTCTTTCGCGAGGAGCATCGCCTTTTCAGGCGTACCACCAATACCGACACCAAGGATTCCGGGCGGACACCAGCCAGCGCCCATTGAGGGAACAACCGATAAGACCCAATCCACGACGGAGTCAGATGGATTTAACATCGCAAACTTCGCCTTGGCCTCGCTGCCACCCCCTTTGGCAGCAACTTCTATTTCAACTTTGTCGCCGGACACTATGCGCGTGTGGATCACGGCAGGTGTGTTGTCCTTGGTGTTGCTCCGCGCACCGTCTGGATCATTGAGCACTGACCCACGTAGGATATTGTCTGGGTTGGTGTAGCCTTGTCGGACCCCTTCATTGATCATATCTTCGAGCGAGAGATCCGCATCCCACTGCACATCCATACCGACGGTGACAAAAACGATAACGATCCCTGTGTCCTGGCAGATCGGTCGTTTACCCAGGGCGCACATACGTGAGTTGACCAAAACTTGTGTGAGCGCGGCTTTGGCGGCTGGCGATTCTTCTGCTTCCCAGGCACCCCGCATTGCTCGTATGAAATCGACGGGGTGATAGTAAGAGATAAACTGAAGCGCGTCGGCCACACTACGGATGACATCATCTTGCTTGATGACAGACATAGATTGTTCCCAAAATACGTTGCAAACTCAGTGTGCAGTTTACTCTAATGTCTACTGATAGGGAGACTGCTCTGACTATATAGGCCATCTTCAGCGCATGCGTAACGTAAAAACTGCTTTTTAGCGTTCACAAGGAGACTCACCGGTATGTCCGTTGCTAAACTCAATTTGTCTGCAGGCAAGCCAAGCGTTTGCAAACAGACCCTTACAGCCAGTCCGATCGTCGGGCTAGGCATCGCCCTCCTCCTCAGCAGCTGCGCGCTAAACCAGACCCATGAACGCGCGCGAGACATTGCCCAAAGACACCTCATTCTCGATACCCACGTCGACGTGCCCTATCGCACTTTCAGGGATCCTGCTGATGTTGGTCTTGCCACCGAGTCGGGTGAGTTCGATTTTCCCCGTGCTGTGTCCGGCGGTTTAAATGCACCGTTTATGTCGATTTATACCCCAGCTGATGTGGACGCAGCGGGTGACGCCTATGACTTTGCAAACGAGGCAATCGATGGCGTAGAGACCTTGATCGCCCGCCACCCAGATAAGTTTGCGCTGGCGACGTGCGCGAGCGATCTCTTTGGCCACCAACAAGCAGGTCTAATTTCTTTTCCGCTCGGCATGGAGAATGGCGGACCAATATCCTCCAATTTCAATAACTTAGAACATTTTTATAAACGTGGTATCCGCTATATCACGCTGTCTCATTCCAAAAGTAATCACATCTCCGACTCAAGCTATGACACGAACGAACGATGGCAGGGACTCTCATCATTCGGCAAAGCGCTTATCCCAGAGATGAACCGGCTGGGCGTGATGGTCGATGTCTCACATATTTCCGATTTAGCTTTTTGGCAAGTGATGGAACTGTCGAAGGTACCGGTGATCGCTTCGCATTCATCGCTACGCCACTTTACGCCCGGCTTTCAACGCAATATGGGCGATGACATGGTGACCGCACTAGCCGAGAACGGCGGAGTTATACAAATCAATTTCGGCTCGTCGTTCATCCACCAAGCAGCACGAGATTGGGGTACAACGCGGATCGCGCGCGCTTTGGCACTGAAAGAGGCGAACAACCTACCCGAGGGTCATCCCGATCTCATCGCCTTCATGGAAAACTACAGCGAAGAACACCCCTATCCTTTTGCCACTCTAGACCATGTACTGGACCACATCGATCGGGCGGTAGCGATCGCGGGTATCGATGCCGTGGGTATTGGCTCGGACTACGATGGCGTCGGTGATACCCTACCAGTTGGATTAAAGGACGTATCAACCTATCCGAACTTGATCTCTGGCCTTCTTAAGCGAGGTTACGACGAAGAAGAGATCGCGAAAATTTTAGGAGGCAATACGTTGAGAGTCTGGCGCGAAATCGAAGCGTACGCCGAGTCTCAAGGCACGAAAACTCTATGCTCAGCCCAATGACTAGTGTTTCAAAGCGATTTTGTCTCGCTGTATTACTAGTCCTATCATCGACAGCACACGTCGAGGCCCGTAACGATCAAGCACCACAGTCAGAAAGCGATGAGTTTCACTTCATCGTTCTCGGTGACGCACAGTTTGATGACACAACAGGGTTCAATCGCATCATTGATCAAGTCCGACGTCTCTACCCTGCCTTCGTCGTCCAAGTTGGCGACCTCATAGACGGCTACGACAGCGATCTGGCTTTGATACAAGAGGAATGGCAGCGTTTTCAAAACCAGATTTCGCCAATTTCTGACATTCCTTACTACGCGATCGCTGGAAATCACGACGTCTACGGCGACAACAAAACACCAGACGCTGATCTAGAAAGGATCTTTGAGGATACCTGGGGTCCGCTCTACTTCAGTTTTACCTATAAAAATGCGCTGATCATCGGTCTTAATAGCGATAGCAAAGAAGCACCAGAACGGGTCAGCGATGAACAGATAGATTGGATGAACGCTATCCTGAGCAAGTCTGACGCTGAACATAAATTTGTCTTCATGCATCGCCCACCGATGCTCATGACCAATGCGCCTGTTTTGCACCAAGCATTCGTTCGGGGCGGAGTTCAGCAGGTGATCTACGGACACCACCACCACTTACATCACTTCGAGCGCGACGGTGTGCACTACACGATGACCAACGCTGGTGGCCGCATGGCCCATCAGGTAAAAGCTGTTGGCGGCTTTGCTCACTTTTTACACGTTACCGTGCGCGGCGACACGAGCTCAGTCGCAGTAATAGAGGCCGACTCAGTCCACCCGCAAGACATGGTCAACCCCGTCGATAACTACGATTTATTCAACCTTGGGCGGTCGTTTGTTGATAGCGAGGTAAAGCTCACACGCCTAACCGAGGCAGACAGTTATGAGTTTTCTCTCAGCCTCAGCAATACCTCACAACGCGGAGTGACCGCATTTATTGACTGCACTTCGCCAGACGAACGCTGGCAGTTGACGCCAGTACAAATTAAGCCCGTGCCACTCGGTCCGGGTGAAACGCACGCAGTTACGCTCAGCGCAACCTACAAACCCACCCGAGTGCCGGAAGGAACACCGGCTTGTACTGTTCAGATTCCATTCCAAACTCGAAGCGGAGAATGGCTCGAGTTCACCGAGCAGGTGAGTACCAAACGTTAGTCGCCGCTGAAAACCGGCATAACTTCCTCGATATATAGTTGCAGGTTGTCCCAATCTACGGGTGGACGGAACGCAATGTTGATGCCTTGGATGCCTGCGTCTTTGTACTTGCCAATAAGGTCTATCGTCTCCTGGACGCCCCCAGTAATTGATCCTCGCGGATCGATATCAGGTGTGCGGTCCGAATTCATGTAGAAGCCCAGATTCACGCTCGTATCTATTTTGCTGAAATCTCGTCCGTGTTTGTCACACGCTTTTTCGAGACGCTCCAACCGATCCGCAGCCAGCTCTGGTGGCACGTATGGCATGTTGAATCCATCAGCAAATCGTGCAGCGATATCGACAGTGCGGACCTTGCCGCGCCCACCAATCCACAAGCGCAACCCGATCGGCTGCGGACTAGAAACCGCACCCTGCATTTCGTAGTACTCGCCCTTGAAATCAACTTCTTGCCCGTCCCACAAGCCGCGGATGATTGTGAGTGCTTCTTCAAGTTGGTCTAGCCGCTTCCCGAGCGGTGGAAATCCGTAGCCAAACTCGCGGAACTCTTCTTCAAACCAACCAGCCCCGATACCAATGTCAGCTCTACCACCAGACAAGTGATCAATTGTCACACCCGCTTTTGCTAGCACGCCCGGATTTCTAAACAGCGCGCAAAACACAAGGCATCCAACCCGCACGTTTTGGGTCGACGCTGCCAGCCCCGCCATGGCGGCGACGCCTTCGAAACATGGATTTTCTCGGTTAGAAAGCGGGTTGGCATAGAAGTGATCCCACACAGATATCCAATGAAAGCCATTATTATCACCCGTGTGCCAAAGGCGTTTTAACTCGTCCATCGATAGATCCTGTGGACCCGCGTGCATGCCTAGTTTCATTTTTGTTCCTTTTCCCAGCGAAATTCCCAACTATTCGCAGAAATTTAGCACGAACCCGATTCGAAAAAAGGCTAAAACTGCTAATCTGCGCGGTTTGATTTAAACGCCTAAACACAATGTCAGACCTGCCCTTTTGGTTCGAACGCGCCTTAGCTACCCCATCCCAACGTGGTGAGGTTAACGTCGAAGGTGCCAATATCGTTTATGAGTCCTGGGGAGACGTCGGCAAACCTGGCATCGTCTTCATTCATGGCAGCAATGCACATCTTGAGTGGTGGCGATTCACCGCCCCCTTGCTGGCCGATGAATTTCGATGCGTCGCCATCGACCTATCGGGGAACGGCGACAGCGATTGGCGCGAGCGTTACACGGGTGAGCTTTTTGCACAGGAAGTTTGGGCTGTCTGTGAAGCGGCTAAGCTAGGTCCGAGACCGTATGTTGTTGGGCACAGCTTCGGGGGTTGGGTCGCTTTAGAAGTCGGCCACCACTTTGACCAACAGCTCGGTGGAATTTTGTTCATGGATTTCACAACCGCACCACCGGAAGAGTTCCTAGAATGGGGTATGCGGGCTGAACGAGAAGGCGTTGAACCAGGCCGCAAACTCAGGGTCTATGAGAACAAAGCCACCGCACTCGGGAGATTTCGTTTTATTCCTGAGCAACCTGGTGTCCATCCCGCAGTACTACGACACATGGCTGAATACGGCTTGAAACAAGTCGAGGGCGGATGGACTTGGAAATTTGACCCTGCACTGTTCGATTACCTGGCAATGGGTGAAGATCAGCGCGACAAGTACGCGGCATTGACTTGCAAAACCGGCCTGATGCTTGGTGAGAAGAGCGAGGATGAAGGCGCTTACTACGCGGAACACATGCGGGAAATCACAGGCGGCTATTTGCCAACGATCACCGTTCCAGGCACCTACCATCACTTGATGTTTGATCAGCCAGTCGCCGTATCGATGGCGACGAAGTTGCTACTTCTAGCCTGGCTGAGAGAAGATCATGAGACCGATATACGAAAAAGCTTAGATAAGACATTATCAGAGGGTTGCTAGCACGACTTGGGGAGACCAAACATGACAGAACTGACCGACAAATTAATCGCAGATTTACAGTCCATCGACACACCAACGGTGTGCAACGCGTTGGAGCTGTTGATACCTGAGCGGCGTGGTTACGGCTTTACTACCCAACCCCTCGTCTGCACTCGTCCTGAACTGCCGCCAATGGTTGGGATTGCGCGAACAGCAGCTATACGCTCGGCACATCCATCACACCTTCGAGGCAAAGAGGCCGGAGCAATGAACGATGGTTATTACGCCTATATTGATGAAGGTCCGAAGCCAAGCATCGTGATCATTCAAGACTTGGATGATGCGCAACGGGGTTATGGGTCGTATTGGGGTGAAGTCAATTCAAACGTCCACAAAGGGTTGGGCGCCTTAGGTGTCATCACCGACGGGAGTGTTCGCGATTTACCCGATATTGCAGATGGATTTCAAATGATGGCTGATCGCGTGGGACCATCTCATGCCTACGTGCATGTTGTCGGATTTGGCGCACCTATCTCTGTGGCGGGCATGCGGGTTGTTTCAGGGGAGCTTATACACGCAGACCAACATGGCGCTGTGGTTATACCGTGGCAAGTCGCGGAGCAAGTACTAGATGCAGCAAAGCAAATAGCAGAACGAGAAGCTGTCATAATTTCCGCCGCGCAACAGCCAGGATTCAGCATCGAAACTCTACGTAAAGCATGGGGCGACGCCGCCGAAGTAAAACACTAAGGATTGCTCCTAGACGCGTATTAGGCAGAGCGAAGCTCACGCACTAACTCTGCGTGCGCTTCTTTGTCAAGCGCATGGACCTTGGTGAGAACGATCAACACCACCATTATCCCGATGGGCACGAGCGTGAGAACACCGTGGATCGCCGCGAGCGCTTCCGGTGTTTGCGCTTGGTTCGCCTGATAACCCGCAAGCCCCAGTATAAGCGCAGCACCAGCGCCGCCGATGGTCTTGGCAAGCTTTTGAAAAAAGCTCGCAGTGGAGAAGATCATCCCATCCGCGCGGGTGCCGTGACGGTGTTCAGCGTACTCCACTGTGTCCGGGATCATCGCCCAACCTAGGACCGCGACTGGCGTGCCACCTAGGGCAACCAAACAACCCCAAAAGAAGATCGCATTCACAGCATCATAAGGGGTTAGGTAGAAACCAATACAAGCCAGAATCGTCATATACGCACCCAGACGTATAGCACCTGCCTTACCAAACTTTTCTGCCAACCATGGCACCGACCAAATCCCTAGCAACATGCAGCCCAACGTCACTCCGAAAAACCAAGAGATGAGACTCGGGTCACCAACATTGTAGATAAAGAAATAAGCGGTCGTCGCTTGGCGCACGGTAAAACTCAGCATGCCGCAGCTGAAGATCCCGATCACGACTAACAAAGGCGGATTCACAAACACGGCTCTGAGACTATCTTTGAGTGGCGGCTTTTCGGCAGCCCGCGGTTGCACAACCTCATCTGTCGTCCAGAACGTTGTCAAAAGTAGGAGTGTCGCAATGACGCCAAACGCCAACATCAGCATCTGAAAGCCTTGAGCTTCAGATTCAAACAAACTAACAAACGGCATAGTGCCAACAGAAACTAGAAAGCCTCCAGCAAATGCGCAACCGATCCGATACGTCGATAGCTTTGTCCGTTCTGCATAATCTGAGGTTAACGAAGCCGTAAGCGTCGCATAGGGAATCGTGACGACGGTGTAGATCAACCCGAACAAAATGTAGGTCGTATAAGCCCAAGTCAGCTTACCCTCAGCATCGAGATCCGGAACTGTAAACGTGAGTATCGTTATCAGGCCAAGCGGGACAGCACCAAAGAGCAAATAGGGACGCATTCTTCCCCAACGGGTGTGCGTACGCTCCGCTATCGCACCCATAACCGGATCCGTCACCGCATCGATTAATCGGGCAACGCCAAACACCCCAGCCGCGGCCACTGCGCTGATGCCGAGTACATCCGTATAAAAATAGAGTAGGTATGTCATCGCAGAGATGAAGTAGAGGTTAATGCCGAAGTCACCTATGGCATAACCTGCGGCAGATCTAACGTTCACTCGCCCACAACCTCTTCGGCCAACAAGGCCTCAATACGATCATTGTCGATACCGAAACTGGCTAGCGTCCTTCGAGTATCCTGTCCGGTGTCAGGTGCCGCATTGTCGAAACGATCCGGTTGCGGGAATGCGGACAGATTAATGGGCGAGCGAATCAAGTTGATCTCGCCTAGCGTGGGATGATCCGCGGGCTTGGCCACACGTAAAAATTTTACCTGCTCATCTTCAAATGCCTGGCCGATCGTGTTGATCGGGCCACACGGCACTCCTTCTGTGTTGAGGCGATCTACCAACTCGGCGACCGAAAACTGTCTGGTGACATTGGTCATATCAACTTTCAGACGATCATTTTTCTGTATGCGATCTTTTGCGGTTGGATATTCAGGATTATTGAATAGATCTTTGGCATCCAATGCATCGCAAAAACGTCGCCACATCACTTCACCGAACGCGGCGATATTGACGTGCCCATCTTCAGCCTCATAAGTCCCCATGGGGACTTGCGTCGGATGATCGTTGCCCTGTTGACCCGCCACTTCACCACTCATGGTGTAACGCGCGCCTTGGAAGTCCAGCTTGCAGAGCATTGCCTCTAGCAGCGACGTGTGTACCCACTGCCCTTCACCCGTGCGTTCCCGATGTAGCAAGGCAAGCAAGATCCCCTGCCCTAAAAACATACCCGCGGACGTATCCGAAATCGCCACACCGACCCGCATGGGACCGCCACCGGGTTCGCCAGTGATCGACATCAAACCGCTCATGCCTTGCATGATTTGATCTACACCAGGTCGCTTGGCATAGGGGCCATCTTGCCCGAACCCTGAAATACTCGCGTAGATGATCCTCGGATTGATACCCTTTATTGTCTCGTAATCAACACGCAGTCGGAATTTAACGTCGCTGCGAAAATTCTCAACAATGATGTCAGACTGTGCTGCTAACTCATGAAATAGAGCTTGTCCTTGCTCAGTCTTGAGGTTGATTGCTACTGATTGCTTGTTACGGTGCAGATTTTGTTCATCAGGCCCTCGCCGTCCGCCGGTCGCCGAGCGCCCACTACCGGTCCGGGGTGGCTCAACTTTAACGACCTCCGCGCCCCAATCAGCTAGCAAACGGACCGCTGTGGGACCCGCGCGCGCAATCGCGAGATCCAAGACTTTTATACCCTCTAGCGGACCTTGCATCGTGCCTCCTAAATTTGTCCTACTTACGTAGGTCGAACTAGTCGACCCGGTAAAGCATCAGTCGCCTCGCCATTGATATACGTCTGCTGACCAGCAACGATCGTCGAGAGGTAACCTTCAGCTTTCTGTTGCAGACGTGCACCGCCCGCAGGTAGGTCATGAACGATTTCTGGTGCTCGAACGCTAAGATTTTCAAAATCAATGACATTGATATCCGCACGCATGCCGGGCTCAAGCGTACCTCTGTCGTTCAACTCAACCGCTCGTGCTGTGTCTCGGGTTTGATTCTTGACCAATGTGGGTAGGTCTATCCGATCGCCTCTGGTTCTGTCTCGACCCCAGTGGGTGATTAGAGTGGTTATAAAGCTCGCATCACATATCGTGCCGACATGGGCACCGCCATCGCCAAGACCCATCACCGTGTTCTCATCAAGGATCATTTCTCGACAGCAGTCGAGGTTATCCTCAGCGTAGTTAGCAAACGGAGTATAGAAAATCGTCTTCCCGTCCCCTGCTGTCATCAAATCGTAAATGTAGGACCACTCGTCCTCGCCAGCGCGCGCAGCTTCGGCCGCAAGACTTTCCGCTGGATCCGGCTCGTAGTTGGGTGGATCAGTCATCAGCCAAACTTTCTTTCCGCCATCCATCAACTTGAACAGTCGTGCAAATCCAGGTCCAGTTTCTTCAGCCAAGATGCGTGCACGGCGTGCGGGATCTTTAAGTGCCGCTAACTTCTCAGCCAAAGGCAGTTTTGTAACCTCCATGAAAGAGGGTCTCGTCGTGAACGGTGACAAAGTCGTCGACAGACCCATCAGTATCCCAATTGCACGAGGTGCAACCTGGCCACGCATCTTGTGACCATCGTCGGTCGCTTTCGCGATTCTAGAGAGAATCTTCTTCCAGCCATTTGGACTCAAACCCTGAGCGAGCGATATCGACATCGGTCGCCCTGAGTGCTCAACCATACCGCGCAAGATCGAAAACTCGTCTTCAAAGTCATCAAAGTCTGAGATCATCTCGAATACGCCGCGACCCGCATTCTTCATCGCACCGGCTAGACCCATGAGCTCGTCTACTTCTGCTTTCAGCGATGGAGTCGGTGCCCCTTTCGAACTACGGTGGTTGAGTGTGCGTGAACTTGTGAATCCAAGCGCCCCAGCCTTCATGGCTTCAGTGGTTAGTTTCTGCATGAGCGCGATGTCATCGGCATTTGCGGGTTCTCGATCGGCACCTCGCTGTCCCATGACGTACACACGTAACGCCGCGTGGGGAATTTGAGCACCGATATCCATATCGAACTGACGGCCGCTGAGATAGTCCATATAGTCAGGGAAGGATTCCCACGACCAAGGCAGCCCTTCGTGCAAGGCAACACCAGGTATATCTTCGACACCTTCCATCAACTCAATTAATAGTTCATGGTCAGCGGCTCGAACTGGCGCAAAACCTACGCCACAATTTCCCATGACGACTGTTGTGACACCGTGATGGCTAGAGGGCGACATACGATTCGACCAGGTCGCCTGGCCATCATAATGTGTATGAATGTCGACAAAGCCAGGCGTAACCAGCGCACCGTCTGCATCGATCTCCTCAGCTGCATGCCCGCTGACCTTGCCTACTTCGACAATCAATCCGTCACGAACCGCAACATCCGCACTCCGTTCAGCTTGGCCGGTACCATCTACAACAGTTCCACCGCGCACGATTAGATCGTAGTCACTCATATCCTTCGCTCCCTCTTCAGTGTGCCTAGGACTTGTTTTACCACACTCCCTACCAACCACACTACCAAGACCTTGATCTCCCGTTACAATGGCACCATCTCAGAGAGGACTTGTTATGCGCAAAGCAGCAATCATTCTAATTGTCGTGGGTGTCGCCGTCGTCATCGCCACGAATTTGTTTGTGGACAGCCAGCCCGAGCCTGTGCCACCACCGAGCCGCGATGAAACAACCCTGCGCGATACGACATCTGGCACTGTTGTCGGATTTCGGGACAAAGAAGGCGCTCGATCATGGCAAGGCATCGCTTTTGCTAGGCCACCTGCGGAAGATCTTCGCTGGCGAGCCCCGCTACCACCTAGCCCCACAGACGAGACGTTTGAGGCGCTCGCACCAGGAACTCTCTGTCCGCAATTCTCATCCGCTCTTAGCGGTGGCGACCAACAAACCTCAGGCGGGGTGGTTGGTGACGAAGATTGTCTTTACCTAAACGTATGGTCACCGCCAAATGCAGTCGATTTACCGGTAATGTTTTGGATCCACGGCGGTGGCAATACCATTGGCCACGGCGGCTCCTACAACGGTTCAGCGCTCGCGGCACAGCGAGAGGTCGTCGTCGTGACTATCAACTACCGGCTCGGTTTGATGGGCTGGTTCGCCCACCCCGCCCTACAAACTGGAGATCCTCTAGACGACTCAGGTAACTACGGCACGCTCGATATCGTCCGCGCCTTAGAATGGGTACAAGCCAATATCGGGGAATTCGGCGGTGATCCGGCTAACGTTACGGTGTTCGGCGAATCAGCAGGAGCGTTCGACACGCTTGCAATGATGGCTTCACCCTTGGCAAAGGATTTGTTCCACCGAGCGATCGTCCAAAGCGGTGGATTCGAACCAGAGCCAATGCCACGCGCGCAGAACTATGAGAGCGAAGATGGACACCCGTTCTCAGCTCGAGAAGTGCTTGCGAAGATGTTAATCGCAGATGGCGTCGTACCCAATCACGACGCAGCTGTTGATCGACAATCCAGCATGAGCGACCGCGAGATAAAGGACTACCTCTACAACAAGCCCGTCCAGGACTTTTTTAGAATTTTCGATGCGGCCGGTTTCGGGATGGTTAATGTTCCCGCAAACTTTGGTGATGGTCATGTCTTGCCCGCCATGACGACAGAAGAGATTTTCGCGAACGCGGACAACCACAACGTGGTCCCAGTCATACTCGGTACAAACCGCGACGAGACTGCACTCTTCATGGTTAGAGACCCCCGATACACCGAAAACTGGCTCGGCTTCTTGCCGCGCTTAAAAGACGAGGAATCCTATCTCCGCATTGTGAAGTACGGTTCCAAATCCTGGAAGGAACGTGGCGTTGACAGCCTTGCTAACTACATGTCTAAGGCAGGCAATAAAGACGTTTATGCCTACCGTTTTGACTGGGACGAAGAACCTTCACAAGGCGGTTTCGAATTATCAAAAGCGCTGGGGGCTGCTCATGGATTGGAGATTGCTTTCGCCTTTGGCGATTTCGAAGGCGGTATGGGACTCTCGTATCTCTATCCCGGAGATGATGGACAGATGGCACTTGCTAAGAGCATGACATCGTACTGGACCGAGTTTGCTTACAACGGCAATCCTAACGCCGGTCGTGATGGTCAGGAAACGAGCTGGTTGTCTTGGGGTACTGACGGCAAAACATCGATTATTCTTGATACACCCAACGATCAGGGTATTTTCATGGACAACGAAGTTGTCACTATTGAGAGCCTGAAGGCAGAATTAGCTGCAGACACCGGGTTTACTGACACCGCTACACAATGCGGACTCTATGTGCGGAGCTTCAGACAAGACTTCAACCAGGCAGAGTACGAAGCGCTGAACGACGAGTGCGCGTCGATCCCACCCTCACAGTTTGCCGGTTTCTAGTCTTATAGATCGACCGGCCAACTGGCGCTCCGGCTTAAATCATAAGAACGCTAGACAACAGCAGGATCGGCAAGATCTTGCCGTGGTCCGACGTTCACCTCATTGCCAGGACGCGGGTTGGCTGGGATATTCTGCGCGAGCAACAAAGAACAGACCGCGAAACCCGCACCGATATAGAACACCATCGAGTTCGAATTGATCCACACGTAGCCCAATACAACCGGGATAATCACGGCAGCAATATGATTGATCGTGAACGAAACACCGGCACTGCTGGCCATATCTTTGGGATCCGCGATTTTCTGAAAATAGGTACTCATTGCGATATAGAGCGCGAAAAACATGTGATCGATCACATACAGAGCAGCAGCTATGTGAGGATGTTCAACCAGTCCATAACTCACAAAGACAATAATCAATCCCACGTACTCAATAGTGAGGGCTGTACGCTCGCCAACCCGACGAATGAGCTTGCCTATCTTCTCTGCGAAAAAGAAGTTGAAGCCGTAGTTGATTAAGAAAAGGAGCGTAACTTCCGCTGCTGAGTAGCCAAACTTCTCTACCATCAGAAACGCGGCGAACACTGTGAAGATCTGGCGCCGCGCGCCTGAGAAAAACGTCAGTGCGTAGTAGAGCCAATATCGCTTCCTCAAGATAATCGTCTTGTTCTGTTCTGCCGCCATTGGGAAATGCGGAAATCCTAACCACATCACGATCGCCAAACTCGCGCATATGCCACCAGCAATAGCAAAGTTCCAGACGTAGTCCAACTGCAGCCACTCAAGCAAGAGCCACAAAATGCCATAGACGATGAGCGATGTGACGGACCCTACGGCGATCAGGCGTCCAAGCATTTGTGGCGCCTCGTCGTGAGAAAACCACTGCAACGACAAAGACTGTTTTAACGCTTCAAAGTAGTGAAATCCGATCGACATCAGAACAGTGGTGCAATAGAGACCTATCACAGACGGGAAAAAACCAGTTAGCGCTGTGCCGATACCCATGAGCGCAAGCGCCACCACTGCGAAAGTTTGTTCGCGAACGATTAAGAGGATGAAGACAACGGTGAAAGCTAGAAATCCTGGAACCTCGCGAAGGCTATGCAGCCAGCCAATTTCTATACCGGTGAAATTCGCACGCTCTACGACAAAATTGTTAAGCATCGCCGACCAGGCATTGAACGCGATAGGCATCGCGATCGACATCAAGATCAGAAGGTATAGAGGGGTACGGAAACGCGAGAGGTTCAAAATGCCCTCGTTACAGCTACTAAACGACTAGAATAGAGGGTTTTGGTCTAACTGCCTACATGCTGCAAGAAGTACTCACTGTTGTAACACCTGTGTTCGTGATAGCGCTGATTGGCTACACGTGGGTTAAACGCGATTTACCCTTCGACAACAACACCGTTAGTACTCTAGTCATGATGATCGGTAGCCCCTGTCTGATCTACTCCTCGCTTACAACAAATACACCCGCATTCGCGGATCTCTTTCTCATGGTGGGCGCCGCGTTATTATCGATCGGGGGCGCACTGCTGATCGCATGGATCATCCTCAAACTCTTGGGTTGGCCAATAAAAACGTTCATGCCCTCTCTCGTTCATGCCAATTCAGGCAACATGGGTCTGCCCCTAGTTTTGCTCGCTTTTGGCGAAGAAGGTCTTGCCCTTGGTATGGCAGTCTTCTTTGTGAACTCGATCTCTCAATTCACAATCGGGCTCTCAGTCTCCTCCGGTTCGTTCAATCCAACGCAGTTGTTACGACAACCCGTTATCTGGGCCGTTTTGTTGGTTCTGCTCGTCTTAGGGTTCGAACTCCAGCCACCGCGCTGGTTCAGCGAGACCACCAAGCTGCTTGGCGGTATTACGATCCCAGCCATGTTACTCATGCTTGGCACATCACTTGCGCGCCTTAACATCTCCTCAATCAAACAGACGCTTACTATTTCGGTGCTGCGCTTATCGATGGGCTTCGGTCTGGCCTTAATCGCGATCGAAGTATTTGGTCTTACCGGGATTGCGGCCGGAGTTATTCTGATCCAATTCGCTATGCCCTCAGCCGTCTTCAATTACGTTTTCGCAGAACGATTTAATCGAGACCCGGACAAAGTGGCAGCGGTCATTCTACAGAGCACATTGCTGAGTATCCTAACCCTGCCCTTTCTAGTGGCTTACGCGTTAAGCAGAGCTGGAGTTTAGTTGGTCTGCGATCGCAGCTTAAAAACAAACGAGCCATGCGCCGATAACTGCCGTTCATCGTCCGGGCCAACCAAAAAAGTCTCACCACGCAGTGTTGCCAAGCGGTGCGAACGACTGACAATTTCTACACGGGCAAACAATCGGTCCCCTGCACCTGCACCGCGCACAAAGTGTGTGTCCCCATGAATCGTTACGCCACTGACTCCTGCCGAGCGGAGGGCGTAGGCACACGCCGTGTCCATGACTGCAAAAGCAATCGACCCGTGAGCAAAACCTTTGGCATTGATAAGTTCGTCCGGTACATCGCAAGTGAGCTCACAGACCCCTTGATCGATGGTCACCATTTCAAGCCCGAAGGTCTCCATGATTCCTTGGTCGGCAACCAGACCACTCTGTATTTCTTCCGAAAGACTATCCAAATCAACCATGCATCGTTAACCCACCAGACGCTGAAATCGTCTGTCCTATAATAAAGTCAGCATCGTCACTCGCCAAAAAGGCAACGATCCCTGCAACATCATCGGCCCGACCCAGCCGTTTCAACGGAATGGATCTGGCCAGGCTCGCGCGAAGTTTTTCACCGGCTTCACCTTCACCAGCAAAGTCCGCGAATAGCGGAGTATCGGATGGTCCTGGGCACACTGTGTTGATATTAATGCCTTTGCGACCGAGTTCTCGCGACAACGTTTTGCCAAACGCGATCATCCCACCTTTGCAGGCTGAGTAGACCGCTTCCCCGGATGAGCCCACACGACCAGCATCCGACGCAATATTGATTACCTTACCCCGACCTTGTTTGAGCATGTAGGGGACAACGTTGTGGTGCATGTTAAGAGGCCCGGTTAAATTTATCGCCATTATCTGTTGCCAAAGTTCAGGACTCGTTTCCATGAACGGCATCGCCTTATCCCACCCGGCATTGTTCACCAAAATATCCACGCTGCCGAATTGATCATTGACGGCGCCAATTGCTTGCTCGCATGCGGCATAGTCGGTGATATCTACACGCCAGGCCTGACCACCGGACAGATCTGCAACAGTCGCTTCTGCGCCAGCATCGTTGATGTCGAAAACTGCCACGTGCGCGCCTTCCTCAGCAAGGCGGACAGCCATACCGCGACCAAGGCCACTGCCTGCACCCGTGACGATCGCGACTTTCCCTTTCAGACCCTTCATGGAATACCCTTGCGATTTGTTTGTTTAATAGCAGTTTACTCTAAGAATTGATTAACATGACTCTATGAGAATCTGCACATGGGCACCTACTGTCTTTCAGGGTACGCAAATTGTCTCGAAATCGACACGCCCTACACACATCCCTTCTGGTAGTGATTTGGCGACGGTAACGACGGGTATCGTAGAGCGCTATGAACAGATGGGTGTTTCTGACCTCCTCATTGCACAAAGATGGTGGGGTAACGGTGAAGAAATTGAAGCCTCATCGCTTGACTGCCTGGCCATGACATCACTGTTCGCGACCTGCACCGCAAAGATGAATCTCATCACCGCCATCCATCCTGGCTTTTTCCATCCGACTGTCATTGCTAAATGGGCATCCACATTACAACGCCTTTCAGGAGGGCGATGGTCCATAAACGTCACCAGTGGGTGGAATATGGAGGAGTTCGAACGTTATGGCATCGACCAACTCACCCATGATGAGCGTTACACCCGCTCCAAGGAATTCATCGACATCCTGCGACTCTGCTGGTCTCAGCCAACCGTCGACTATGAAGGACAGTACTATCAGTGCCGGAATTTGGAACTTGTTCCGCAGCCAGAGTTTCCGCTGGATATATTTCAGGGCGGACAAAGTCCAGCCGCAGTCCAAATGGCCGCTGAGAAGAGTGATTGGATGTTCTTAAATGGTGGCTCACCAGAACGTATCGAAGAAATCATCGAGCAAGTGCGCAGCGCGTGCGCGACGACCGGCAGGAAGGTTCGGTTCGCTATGTATGCCCAACCACTCTGCCGTGCCAACGACGGCTTAGCCTGGGCAGAGATAGACCAACAGCTCGCGTCGATCGACCAGCAACTCGTCAAGAGACGCCTGGCTCGAGTTTCCGACGGAGCAACCGGGATGTGGAATAATGCAGATCCGCTCAGCCAGCTAGATACCAATGAAGGCTTTGCGCCTCAATTCATCGGCTCGCCCGAGTCCATCCTCGAACGGATCGCGATGTATCGGGCGCTGGGGGTAGAAATGCTGCATCTGGACCTGCGCGATGAGCTCTTCTGTGCCGAAGTGCTTCCTCACCTATCTGGTTAGCTTCCTCACCTATCTGGTTAAAAGCTACGTTCATCGGTTCGAGCGGGTATTTCGTCGACAATCTTTCGTAATCAATAAACGCGGAGATAGCCAGGAAAACGAGAAGTTTGCTAAACTAACCCTATCGGTCGATTAGCTTGTCAACCGATTACTGCGCCATTCGTTAGCTCACAACAAGGAGATGTTATTTGAGCTTCGCAATGAATCCTGAACAGGTCAAAAGACGGGAGTACCTGGGTCTCGCTGGTCTCGCCGTCGGTATCATAAATCTTGTTGCTGGTCTTACCTGCCTTCTTTATCTCGTCCCAGTGGGGCTTGCCTTGATCGGCTTTGGTACGGCAGCAGGCGTATTTATACTCAACAGAATACCCGACGTCGTCGCCTCACCAGACGAATTCTGGTAAACCCAGATCGCCAGACCTAGTCTGGCGACACTTGGGATCGAGTGGCTAGCGAGTGATGCTCGTGTAAGCCCGATTGATGAACTGTGCGGGGTCACCGTAGATCTCGTCGAACCCTTCTGTAGGCTTAGACGCAGCAACCTCTTCCATGCTTTTACCGCGGTTAGCCAACTTGCTGATCCGTTTGTGCACCGTACTCAACATCGCTATGTACGCCTGCAAGCCTTCATAATCTGATATCTCTCCGTGGCCAGGGACGACAACGGTGTCTTTATCAATACTGTCAAGCACCGCCTGACAAAACGCGATCATGCCAGCCAGATCGCCGCCGTTGTCCGCGTCGATGAACGGATAACCGCGGTTAAACACATCGCCGAGATGGACCACATTGCTGCCTCGGAAAATGACTGCAGTGTCTCCAGTGGTATGCGCCGGACCTGCGTGAAGTAAGTCAACCTGCTCATCATTGAAATGAAATTGCATTGTGTCGTCATAGGTGATCACTGGCAGCGCACTTTTGGGATAGGCTTTCTGTAGGTATTTAGCCGAAACCAAGTTAATGACATGATCGCCTAACATCTTTTCGCGAGAATTCGCCTGGCTTACAAGCCAAGTGCCACCAGGTCCGAGCGCAAGATTTCCTTCAGCATGATCGAAATGCCAATGCGTGTTAATCGCAAAGTCCACAGCGCCCCCACCAATCTCGCGAATTGCATCACCTATCTTTGGCATTAGCTCTGGAAACTGGTCGTCAACAATCATCACGCCTTGAGACCCAATACTGACGCCAATATTGCCACCGCCCCCAAACAGTACGTAAAAATTATCAGTTACCTTCTCTGTTTTGATCTCGATCTTGTCGAAATCCCAGCCGAACGCTGTCAGTAACTCATCCAAATTCAATGTATCGTCGTGTGCCCAAGCTGGCACACACAAAACTCAACGAGCTAATCATGATCAGAGGGGCAGCGGCATCATCAAGTCCGAGATCGCGCGTGAACACACCAAGGTTAAATTGCAACGCGCCAAACCCCATATTTAAAGGCACCAGTGCGAGGAAGGGTAGCCAAAACAGACTAGTCGTTAGAATTTCGCGGGCTGACCATACGCGCATGGACGCAACTGCTTCGCCTGACGCAGAGGTTGATGTCTCCTGAATCGGCGGTTCCCGCCTGAGCACCACAAAAGTTAACGGGATAACCAAGGCAATCGACACGTACATCAGTATCTCGACCGTTTCTCGCCAACCAAACTCAAGCAGCCACCCAGCGACCAACCAAGGAAAAATGATCCCACCGAGACTCGTCCCCATTGCGGATATACCGAGGGCAAGTCCACGTTCAGAGTGGAACCACTTTGCAACGAGAGTCTGGGATGCGAGTGTCCCCATCATGACTGTCGCCAAAGGCATGAAGGTGCTGTAAATAAGCCAAATCTGCCACAGGGCAGTACTGCGTTGGACCAAGAAGAGTCCCGCCCCAAATATCACTGCCCCGGCGAGAATGACCCAACGCAAAGGAAACTGATCAAGCACTCGGCCTAGAATAGGGCCAAAGACCCCCATACCGATCTGCATCACGGAGATCGTTATCATGACATCGCGGCGAGATGCGCCGAACTCATCCAACCAAGGCAGTGAGAACAAGGCGAAACAGTAGACCAGCACGCCAACGCTCACTGCCTGGATAACCAGACTGTAAGCAACAACTACCCAACGGTATGTATTAGTGGCGAGCGCCACTAATCGGGCAAACTCAAAATTCTCTTCGCAATTATATTGAGTTGTACCTCAGTGGTGCCACCCTCAATCGAATTAGCCTTCGAGCGTAGCCACGCGCGGGTCTGCGTTTTTTCTTCTTCAGAGAAAGTATCGCCTTCCCAGCCGAGGAACTGGGTGCCCATCGCATTCGCCAACAATTCGTACTTGTTTTTGTTTTGCTCTGTTCCGTATAGCTTGAAAAAAGAGGACAACGCGCCCGGTGCGCGGCCAGTCTCCGACTCTTCCATGGATCGGCGCATGGTCAGTGAAAATGCACGATCGTTCACTCGATGCGAGATGATCGAGGTACGCAACGCTGTGTCAGCAATCTTCCCCGTGTCATCTTCGCCGACATATTCCTTCGCAAATTCTTCCAGGGAACGTGCCTTCTGACCACCACCGATCCCGCCGATCGAAGAACGCTCGTACTGCAACAGACGTTTGCCGACCGTCCAACCTTTGTTGAGCTCATAGACGAGATTGCTCTTTGCTACTCGCACCTGGTCTAGAAAAGTCTCACAGAACGGCGACATCCCCGATATGAGTAGGATGGGTTTTACAGATACTCCCGGCGTCTCCATGTCGAAGAGCACAAAACTGATACCTTCGTGCTTCGGTGCATCTGGATCGGTACGTACGAGGCAGAACATCCAATCAGCAAAATTGGCCCCAGAGGTCCAAATCTTCTGACCTGTGACTAAGAAATCATCACCATCGTCTACCGCGGCAGTACGCAGACTTGCCAGGTCGGAACCCGAACCGGGTTCACTGTAACCTTGGCACCACCAGATCTCACCGGAAGCGATCTTGGGTAGGTGTTCAGCTTTTTGCTCATCGGTTCCGTACTCTAGAAGCGCTGGACCAATCATGCTGATGCCCATGCCAACGTGCGGAGGGCGTGCATTGACACGACGCATCTCCTCTTGGAAAACCACAACCTGATTCTTATCTAGTCCGGCACCACCATATTCTGTTGGCCAGCTCGGCACCGTATAGCCTTTCTCTGCGCAGCGATCCATCCACAATTTTGTGTCCGGGTTCTTGAACTGAGCTCTGCGACCGCCACCGGGTGTTTCATCAGCAGGCATTGGTGTTCGCATTGACTCTGGACAATTCTCCTCGAGCCAACCACGGACTTCCTCTCTAAAAGCCGCCGTATCCGCCATGCTTATCCCTCCGAAAAACCAGTGATTATAAAGTCGCTTGGCCGATGATGCGAAGCTGTTATAACTCGCGTACTAATCGGATACCTCTGTCGCCATTCGGACTAGCCGCGGCATTTCGGTAAGCGGACTTTGCTTCCACGGCCATGGAGTCCCACGAACCACCGCGGATACCGCGTGATGGACAGCCACCCTGCTCCGACGGTGAGCCGTCGGATGGGGCTGAAGCGTAGACAGTCAACCCGCAATCGAGCACCCATTCGGAAACGTTGCCGTACATGTCGTATAACCCGAATGTATTTGGTTCATACGACCCGCCCGGCCCGGGCCGTACCAGTCCATCGTCACACCCTATGACGTCCCACTCGCGATAGCGTTTACGTGCAGAAAGGTCTGCCACATTGCCATAAGTGCATAGATCTAAGGGGTCGTTGCCAAAAAAGTAATCTGTGCTCGTCCCAGATCGCGCGGCATATTCCCACTCAGCCTCGCTCGGCAAGCGGTATTTGTTACCGGTTTGGTCAGACAGCCAATCTGCGTAGGCCTCTGCATCTTTGAACGAAACATAATTCGCAGGGTGACTTGGATCATCCCTGTCCATCTTTGCGTGCACAGGGTGACCCGTGGCGCCAGTAAATGCCAAATAGTCCGCAACAGTAACTTCGACTTTGGACATAGAGAAAGGCTGAGTAATGACAACCGTGCGTTCCGGTTTTTCCGACAGACTGCCGTTGGCATCGCCCATAACAAATTGCCCGTCCGGCAAGATCACCATTTCAGGCCCCTTGCCACCTCGTTTGAGCGCATCTTGGATGATGCTGCCAGGCTTGACTTGCATGGCCTTGAGGTTGAATGAGACGCTCGCGCCGTTGGCGCCCATCGTGATTCGTTTGTGCTCTGTTCGATGCCCGGGCGCTCGTGCGCGCACCTCGACTCGACCTGTCGGAATTCGCATCGCTTGAGAATAAGTTTTGCGTTGCGTACGGCCACCGTCATCGTAGATAACAAGCAGTTCCGCCCCAGCAGGCTTGGCACGCACTCGAAGATCGGCAAGTTGACGCTGGAGCGAAACTTGGTGGAAGTTCTCACCGTAGCGGACTTTGTACCGAAATTCTTGGCTTGCATAGCCACTTCTACTGATCCGAATCGCGTACTCGCCCATTCGGATACGCATTCTGGGTTCGTATTCATAGTCTTCGCCCACAAACTCTATTTTTGCACTGCGCGGGGAAGTAGTGATTGTCAGCGTGCCGTGGGGGTCGATGTTTAGATTGAAGTTAACCTCAAGGTTCTCACCGTGTTTAAGGGTATGTGTCTCCTCCACGATATGCCGTTCTTCTTGACCCATGCGAATCACATGCGGACCAGAGGATGTAGTCAATTTTACTGGCGTGCGGCCTGGCGCGCGTTCGCCGTCCACTTCAACCCAAGCCCCGCGCGGATTTGACAAGAATTCAAACGTACCTTCACCTAGCTCGAATTTGATATGGCGAGTGAGATGATCACCACGCGACAGGTCTATCGCTTCTACGTGACCGGCAAAGTGCGTATGAAGTACCTCTAGCTTATGAGTTCCGGTCTCGAGCTCTAGCCGATCAATAGGGGTCAACCCGCGTTGACGACCGTCAACCCGAACAATCGCACCAGTTGGATCACTCGTAACTGCAACGGTTGCGGTACCAAAAAACTGGTATGCCCAAAACAAGGAGACAACCGCAACCACGCCAAGGCCAATTTTCGCATTGTTGTTCACATCAGTTGTTTCATAGGTTGTTTCATAGGTTGTTTCATAGGTTGTTTCATAGGTTGTTTCATAGGTTGTTTCATAGGTTGTTTCATAGGTTGTTTCATAGGTTGTTTCATAGGTTGTTTCATAGGTTGTTTCATAGGTTGGTGGTTGTTCTGTTCAGATTGTTCATAGGGTGTAATGGTCCCCTACCGCCATTCCACTGTCCAGCAAGCCAGTATCGACTCTTATCCCAAACCTCACTTACACTGGTTCTTTTACTCGCTAGGCATGATCCATGTCCCAATCGCCTGACTTTACAGGTTTCCACACACGAGCCGTGCATGCAGGTGCTCGTCCCGACCCCAACACAGGGTCGCGAGCTCAGCCAATTCATCAGACGACAAGCTACGTCTTCGAGGACTCCGAGTCGGCGGCAGCGTATTTCAACCTACAAGAATATGGGAACACCTATTCTCGCATAATGAATCCAACCGTCGCCGCGTTGGAGGAGCGCGTTGCGAACCTGGAAGGTGGGGTCGGTGGCGTTGCCTTTGCCTCTGGACTTGCTGCCCAAAGCGCGGCTCTCTTTACCTTACTGCAACCTGGTGACCACGTGGTGGCCTCGTCCGCGTTATACGGTGGCACTGTTACTCAGTTCAAGCACTTCCTTCGCAAGCTCTCAGTCGAGCTTGAATTCGTTGATCCTGAAGACTTTGACGCGTGGCGCGCAAGCGTTAAAGACAACACAAAACTCTTCTTTGGCGAGACAATCGGGAACCCTTCAGGGGCTATTCTCGATATCGAAGGTCTTGCTAAGGTTGCTCATGAAGCAGGTGTGCCGCTCATGATCGACAACACTTTCGCAACCCCATTTCTTTGTCGTCCATTCGAGTTTGGTGCTGACATCATCGTCCACTCGGCAACAAAATTTATGGGCGGACATGGCACCTCCATTGGTGGCATCGTGGTTGAATCCGGAGAGTTTGATTGGTCGAATGGTCGTTTTCCGATCATTGCTGAGCCCTCCCCGGCTTACCATGGTCTGAAATTCCACGAGACCTTCGGCACGTTTGGCTATCTGATGAAGCTGCGCGCTGAAACTCTGCGTGACCTTGGTGCGTGTATGAGCCCCTTCAACGCCTTCCTTATTGCACAGGGGATTGAGACATTGCCACTACGCATGCGACAACATGTCAGCAATGCCGAAACCGTCGCTACCTACCTCGCCGAGAGCAAAAAGATCACCGCTGTACACTACGCGGGCTTGAAAGGCGCCAGACAAGAGGCGCTGGTGAAGAAATACCTACCGAAAGGCGCTGGGGCAGTCTTTTGCTTCGATCTAGCTGGTGGCCGTGATGCTGGGGTCAAACTCATTGAAAATCTTCATCTCTTCAGCCATCTGGCTAACGTCGGAGATGCAAAGAGCCTCGTCATCCACCCGGCGACGACGACTCATCGACAGCTTAGTGACGAGGAACTCGCTGCCTCTGGCATCGGTCCAGGCACAATCCGTGTTTCAATTGGGATCGAGGACTCAGACGACCTAATCGCCGATTTGGAACATGCGATCTCAAAACTCTAGCACTGTTGAAAAGATCTATAAATAAGGAATCACCTATGTCTTCGTTCGCCGAATGGCAAAAACCAGAAGCCATCCTAAAAGCATTGCACACCAAACGCGTTGCGGTCGTTGGACTATCCTCCAACGAACTTAGGGCCAGCAATTTCGTTAGTTACTACCTCTCACGCAATGGCTATGAGGTCGTACCTGTTAACCCGCGCGAAGAAACGGTTTTCGGACTAAAAAGCTACGACAGCGTGGCAGACATTCCTGGCGAGATCGATATCGTCGATGTCTTTCGCGACCCGAGCGCCGTGCCAGAAATTGCGCAAGATGCTGTGGCTAAGGGCGCAAAATACCTGTGGTTACAGTTCGGGGTTATCAGTCCAGAAGGTGTAGCTATTGCCGAAGCAGGTGGGGTTGAGTGCATCGTTGATCAGTGCATAAAGATCGAACACGCCCGTTACATGGGGCGTATGCATTGGCTCGGTTTCAATACAGATCGGATTTCGGCCCAGCGCTAGTAACTGATACTCACTGCCAACGCTTGCTCCTCTGTTCAAGGGTCACGCGCCTATTGTCCTAAATTAGGTTTTGCGCCAAGCTCATCAGCCATCCCACCTAAACAGGATGTCTGTTATGTCTAGTCTTGAACGATTCCAAGCCTACGCCGATGCATTCGAACAAACTCTTGCCGACGACAATTGGCAGCGGTTGGAAGAGTATTTCACGCCAGATACTTCTTACGACCCAGGGGATGGGACCGTAGCAGTCGGTCGCGAACAAGTGCTTACAAGATTAACGGACGGGGTGAATGGACTAGATCGCCGTTTTGATTCGCGCGCCCTTTCTGCCACCGAACCTAAACTAGACGGCGATACTGTGTCGTTGTCCTGGCAACTTACGCTAACCAAGGACGGTGCGCCTGACCTGGTTTTGAGTGGCGCGGAGCATGCGACATTTAAGGATGGCGCAATCAGCAAAATGCAAGATGTGTTCGACGACGGTACTGGCGAGAGCCTAACCGCTTGGATGGCGGCACACGGAGATTTGCTGACGTCTTGAGTCTACACCCACAACGGCTTCGTCCGTTTAGCGGTTGTGTGAACAACAGAAGCAGGTAAAGTCACAACTCTATCTCGACCCGGAGAAAATATGGATATGCGCTTCTTGGTCACGTTAACTTTGCTTGTTCCGGGCTTTGGAATGGCAGCAGAGACGATCTTACCCGGCCTGTATGAGACTACTGTCAATACAGAAATTAAGATGGGCGCAATGGAGCTTCCACCTAACACCGCACGCCAGACAACTTGCATTACAGCCGAGGATGTCGCGAACGGGCCACCTGTACCACAACCGGGCGACGCGGACTGCGATGTTCAGAAGTACGAGTTTGGCAACGGTAAGCTAAATATGGAAATGGTCTGTTCGATGCAGGGTGGTGAGGGTCGAATGATCGGAACCGGCTCATATACGAACGATAGCTATGAGATGAATAACCTATTCAAGATGAAAACCCAGGGGATGGAAATGGAAATGAAATCCGTCGCTCAAGGTCGTCGTATAAAAGACTGCTAGCTTGCTGGTTTCAGGCCAATCGATCTAGGCGATGGCATCCTTGACTGCTTTGCAGGATGCTTCGACCGCTTCAGTCAGATCTTGGCGCCGCTCATCTCCTACACTCTCAGAAAAACAAAAGCTCAAACGCAACTGATCGAGACCCGCTCCCGGGTTTCTTGCCTTCGCATCTTCTGGATAAAAGTCGTACATCGGGATTACGACAATGCCATGGTCAGCGACTAGCGATTCAATGAAGGCATCGTCCGTTTGTACTTTGTCCGTTTTGAATGTGAATACAGTAAAGAATCCAGCACCAGGATGAGTCCAACTGAAGTCTTCCGGAAACGCACCTAGCTCGCGCTCCAGAATGTTCAGCATGATTTCGCGATTCTCTCTGTAGACGACCAACTTTCTCTCCGCCAGGGGCCACATGCTGTGGAGCAGTTCAAACTCACCATCGTCTGTCTGGTTGTGTAGGAGCGCTTCAAACCCTCGAAGTGCGCCGGGGTTTTGGAACAACAGGTCCGAACTCGATTCAGTTAGTGCCATCTCCGAGAGGCTGACTTCTTGCCCATCTGCTATTTTAAGTATGGCTTCACTGTAGAAAAACCCTACCCGCGGTCCAGGAAATCCAATCTTCGATCCCGTAAACAAGTGCACTGTCTGCTCTGGGTCAAGCGCAAAAAAGGGTTGCGGTCTCGATGCCGCATCCGCGTAATTGATGTAGACGTACGGCGCGTCCTCAACAATCAATATGCCTTCCCGCTTGGCGATACCGAGAAGTTCTTCTCGACGACGTTGTGAGAATGAAAACCCAGCCGGATTATGTCCGTCTGGTACGGAGTAGTAGAACGGTACAAAGTAACCGTCCTTTCTTGCTTGTTCGATTTGGGCTGCGAACTGATCCGGAAGCGCGCCCTCTTCGTCCATGTCGACGCTGTAGATACGCGCATGTTGACAAAGACCTGCACGAGCGGTGAAGCCAGCGTATGTAGGCGCATCTGTGATGTAAGCCACAGGCAACCCTGGACGCTCAGACATAGAGCAAATTAGATTGATACCACCGGTCGCACCAACGGTTGGGATCACCCTATTGGGATCAATTGCGACCCCCCAGTCACGACCATAAACTTCCGCAAACGCTGTTCGTGCCGAGATTGGACCAAGCGTATCGGTATAAGAGTACGACTCGCGAAGATATTCAGGCACCTGGGATTCATCGTTTAACCCTTCCTGGTCTTCCAAGTGCGCAAAGTACGCTGCTTGATGGCGTAAAAAGTCACGTGGATCTGTAACCTCAGGATGTGGATAACCCGCTCCAAGATGATGGATTTTGAGACCCTTTTTCTGCGCAAGATCACGTAGTCCTGGCAACGAGGCGGCCATTTTTCGCGTCACCGAAACAGGCTGCAGTTTCAAGTTTGGTGCTTCAAGATTCGCCACAAATTTCTCTGTCGATTAATACTCTACGGGGCAGCGACTGTATGAGCTTTCGTGGTTCGTGTCGAGATCGATCCCATAGGTCTACGTACGAAAAATTACTGTCGCTGAAGTTTGGGCTTAGTGAGGACATGCGACTTGACCATCTTGCCAAACTCACGAGCACGCGCGTGGCGCTCAGCTATCGTCTCTGTATTGTGTCGATCTTCACGCAAGAGTTTGAAATAGCTCTCTAACCGCCTCTCTTCTAATTCACCACTTTCTATGGCGGCGCGAACAGCACAACCGGGTTCAGTTGCGTGGGCACAATCCCCAAACTTACACCCTAGAGCAAGTTCTTCGATATCTTCGAAAACCGCCTGCACTCCGGAATCAGCGTCCGTAATCTGAAACTCTCGCATCCCTGGGCTATCTAGGATCACACCCCCACTCGGCAGCTGAAACAGTGATCTCCGTGTGGTTGTGTGACGGCCTTTGTTATCCCCTTCACGTGAGGCTTGTGTATCTTGCAGCGCTCTACCGGCCAGCGTATTGACGATAGTAGACTTACCCGCCCCAGACGATCCCAACAAGGCGATGGATTGACCAGGACCACACCAACCAGCTAGGCGTGACACGTCGTCTTCCGCCAAAGCATTTACAAGTTCAACAACAAGATCGTTACCGAGCGATTGTGTTTGCTCACGATAAATCTCGGCCTCTGCAGTCAGATCCGCTTTAGTTAGGACAATCACTGGTTGGATATCTTCCTGTCGGACGACCGCCAGATAACGCTCAAGCCTGGCGAGACTGAAATCGGCGTTGCAGGAGGTGACAATGAAAGCCGTGTCGATGTTTGCTGCGATGGGTTGAACTTCACCACTCGGCGATCTTCTTTTAATGAGGCTGACGCGCTCGAGTAGCGCTTCAATCGATTGGGTTTCTGGTTGGATCATTATCCAATCACCCACAGTAGGCCTCTCATCAGCAGGCAAGCTGTACCAACGTCCACCCAGAACAAACTCCGTTTGTCCCTCGACATCAGGCGCGACAATCAAACCACTCCGATGAACCTCGATGACGCGGGTGGGTACCAGCTCATCAGCAAAACCCATCGCTGCCTGGGTTAAGGCATTCTTCCAGCCCAGATCCCCGAGTGCTGGGAGGCGATCTAGGTCCAACCTAAAAATCCCAGCCTAAGACAGGCGAACGCACGTGCAAGGCAGTATCTAGATCCCTAAGCAGTTCATGTGAACCCTCAAGATCATCAGTCAACGCAAGATTTGAAGGGGCGCCAACGCCAAGTACTAAGCGAGTCATTGCGTTTATCGACGCACGCATTACTGGTAAACCAGTCGCGCCCGGCTCGCATCGCTCCGCACTCGCGGCGGACCCTAGCTGAATACGCCAAGAACCAGTAACACCAGCTCCATCCCCATAATCCGCCAACGGATCGGCTATGTCCGCTTCAAACGAAAATTCATCACTAGCTCCTGCAAGAGCTGCGATGCAGATTGGTAGGTCGAGGATTCGTGCCTGCCACCAAGCGAGCGAACGTATATTGCTGGCATGTTTACTGCCGCGACTGATATCTGCGTTGCGCAGGGGACGCTCAAGTAAAATCTGTAGTTGTACATCCGGCGGTTCAATCAGCGACACAGAATAAATCTGATCAGCCAATGATCTCAACAAACCGAAGAGTTCAAGGAGTTGTTCTGGCTCCCTATAGGCGACGAATTTGAGATCATACGGGCCGTGCGCAGGCGTCTCGCCAGGATCTAACCAAACGAAGTGCGTGAGAACCCCACTATCATCCCGATATCCCAAGCCAAAGGCATTTTCGCCAAACCCTATGTCGCCGCGATACACTTTGGCGGGATGCAATGAAACTGATCCGTGTTGGCGATATCGTTGCACTAAGCATTCGTGCATCTCTTCATAATCTTCAACAGTGAGTCGAGCAGCAGTCCTTCTTGGCACGGGTACTGTCAAAGTTCCCGGATCGATGACGAACTCGCGTTCGTAACCACCTGTTCCAAATCCAAGCTTGTCGTAGAAACCTTGATCAAACATGCCAAGGACGGATAAACCACAGCCCTCTTCCTGGGCTCGAATCAGTTGTTGCGCCGTTAATCGCTGGGCGAACGCGCGACCACGTCCAAGATGGCTTGTTGTAACGGCAGTCACGGCAAGCATCGAGATCACACTTTCGTGGATCTGCATATCTGCGGGTACGGTGTGCACGCTACACTCGGGCTTACCATCGACAGTAGCTAACAGCGTTTCACCCGTCGAAAAGAAATGATCCAGTTGTTGGGCGCCGTGTTCATCGTCAACCCAGCCAACTTCCTTCCATATGCGCTTGACCTCATCCAGATCGTCTTCATACACAAACTGTCGAATCTCGTAGTCGCTCACGCGTTTACTGTCCTTGGTAATCGAAGTACTTGTTCAGGTTGGATATTCTGCGGCAAGCGCGAACGAGATCCAACAAATAAAATCAGGCGCCTCGAATTGGCGCAGGAGGTAGCACTGGGCGGCGAACTAGAAAATCTCGCCTCTCCTCAGCCATATCGATCACTGCCTGCTTGTTCACATAGTCAGCGAGCCAAGTCAGCTGCATGCGCGTTACATTCATCAGGTCAAACTCGCCCGCCGAGTTCCGCTCTAACGCTTCTTGGGGCGTTAGCCAAATGCTGTCTACAGTCTCTTTTTCGTCGTGCTTGCCGCGTTGTTTCTCCGGAGCAGAAGCGATGAAGAATCGAGTATCGAAACGACGCGGCCGACCGATGGGAGTTACGAACCTATTATAGAAGTGCACGTGATCTACAGCGAGCTTAAGCGACTCTCGTTCACAGATGTCCAACAAGCTAACTTCGCCCTTGTGAAGCGGAACACGATATCGATCATAGTGCTCATGCACTGCGTCATCGGCGAAGGAGATCAACTCCTTGTCTTTGTATGCGAGTAAGAGACCAGCCTCTTCGAACGTCTCTCGTATTGCTGCGATCCAGAAGCCACGCCATTCGTCGCCAAGAGCGGCAACCTGGGCGGCTTGAGCTTCCGAAGGTCCATGTCGGTATGCGTCATATTTGTGCAGGTGATCATCACTATCGACTCGCCCTCCAGGAAACACATACATCCCTCCAGCGAAACTTGCCTTACTCGTTCGCTTGAGCATGAAGATTTCGTAGCTTTCTGACGCCTCACGCACCACGACAATCGTGGCCGCTGGACGGATCGGTTGAACTGGGTCTGTCAATGTCATTACTTGGCGTCATTCCTTGGCGGAAACGTAGAAGAATACCACCTCTCTCGAGCAACTGATCCCTAGTGCACAGCCACTGGCACACAACCCAGCCAATCAGCTAAGGTAGCCAGCTAGCGGAGGGGATTATGGATAACAACAATTATTGGCGTGCGAACATTCGCCTCATGGGCATCTTGTTGACGATTTGGTTCACGGTGTCTTTCGGGTTCGGAATCTTGTTAAAAGACTGGCTAAACGAAATTCAATTTTTCGGTTTTAAGTTTGGTTTTTGGTGGGCTCAGCAAGGCTCCATTTACGTCTTCATCATTCTGATCTTTGTTTACACCGCCATGATGCGTCGGATTGACAAAGAGCACGGTGTTTCCGATGAGGATGACGAATAGTGGACGCGCAAAACCTCACCTATCTATTTGTTTTTGCTACATTTTCTCTATACATAGGCATTGCGATTTGGAGTCGCGCCGGTTCCACCAAGGAATTCTATGTCGCTGGTGGTGGCGTTCACCCTATAGCGAACGGCATGGCAACTGCAGCAGATTGGATGAGCGCTGCCTCCTTTATCTCGATGGCTGGGATCATCGCCTTTATGGGTTACGACGGCACGGTCTATCTCATGGGCTGGACCGGCGGCTATGTCATCCTTGCGCTTCTCCTTGCGCCCTATTTGCGTAAGTTCGGTGAATTTACCGTCCCTGATTTCATTGGCACGCGATATTACTCAAGCACCGCGAGGATCGTTGCGGTTATTTGCCTCATCATTATCTCGTTTACCTATATTGCCGGTCAGATGCGTGGCGTCGGCATTGTCTTCTCTCAGTTCTTGAACATACCTATCACTTGGGGCGTGATTGTTGGCATGGCAGTGGTCTTTATGTACGCCGTCCTCGGTGGCATGAAAGGCATCACCTACACCCAAGTTGCCCAGTACTGCGTTTTGATATTTGCCTATCTCGTACCGGCGATCTTCATCTCGATCATGATCACGGGTGTGCCCATACCTCAATTGGGTCTGGGCGCTGAAGTGCTCGACGGCTCGGGGCTTTCTGTGCTGCAAAAACTGGACACCACCCTGGTTGAATTGGGATTTGCCCCATACACAGACGGTGCTAAATCGACTATCGACGTGTTCGCGATCACTATGGCCTTGATGATCGGGACCGCCGGGCTACCCCACGTGATCGTGAGGTTTTTTACGGTACCGAAGGTCTCAGACGCGCGTAAGAGTGCCGGTTACGCACTGCTCTTCATCGCCATTCTCTACACCACCGCCCCGGCTGTTGGCGCCTTCGCTCGTTTGAACTTTGTCGAGACTGTGCACAACACCCCTTACACTGAAGTTGCTGGTTGGTTTAAGAGCTGGGAGGACATCGGCTTAATCGGCTGGGAAGACAAAAACCAGGACGGTCGTATTCAGTACCACCCAGGCGCCCCATTTGCCGGTAAACCAGAATACAACGAAGCTCGCAATGCAGATGGATCACGTGACGTCACGAATCTGCCAACCGCTAACCAAAACGAAGTCTATGTGGATCGTGACATCATGGTATTGGCGAACCCCGAGATTGCTGCGTTACCGGCTTGGGTGATTGCACTCGTTGCGGCAGGCGGACTGGCAGCGGCGCTATCGACTGCTGCCGGACTGTTACTCGTGATATCGAGTTCAGTCTCACACGATCTCCTCAAGAAAACGTTCTCCAAGGGATTAAGCGACAAACGAGAGCTGCTCTACGCCCGAATCAGTGCGGCAACAGCAATCGTGATTGCCGGTTACTTTGGCATCTTTCCATTCGGCTTTGTAGCGCAGGTGGTCGCTTTCGCCTTCGGCTTAGCAGCAGCCAGTCTATTCCCTGCAATACTGCTGGGGATCTTTGATAAACGGACAAATAGTCTTGGCGCGATTACTGGCATGGTCGTTGGCTTGTTATTCACGTTTTACTACATCGTGTACTTCAAGTTTATCGCACCGGAATTTAATACGGCAGAGCATTGGTGGTTTGGGATATCGCCCGAAGGTATTGGGATGATCGGAGCGATTCTCAATTTCGCAGTTGCGATGACGATATCGCGACTAACGAAGCCTGTGCCGGATAAAGTCCTTGAGCTGATAGAGAATATTCGGGTACCGCGTGGTGTTGAGACGCCACACGACCACTAGCTCGGTCTAGTTAGTGTCTGTCCATGCGCTCGAACTGTCCTGCCAAAAAGAGGAGTTCCTGGACGGACACTAGTCACTACGGGTTATTGCTGACTGCTGGGCGAGCTGAGACTTCAGCGTGCCACCGCCAGAGGTGATCTAGGCCATCCTCTGGTTTGAGATCGACCAGTCGCGTGGCGAAATCGATCGCAGTCACGAGCGATATATCGGCAACGGTATAGCGCTCTCCAGCAACATACTGATCGTCAGCAAACTCTCGATTCAATCGCTCGTAGTATCGGTTGACGTTCTTGTCACTCGCCTCTTTCGCGCCAGGCACAAGGTCGAAAATCTTCATAGACTGGACGATGGGACCGTTGACCCAGCTTGTACCGATCTGAGTCCACAGTTCGAGCTCAATCTGACGGTTACGTGATTCAATGAATCCAAGTTCATATGCATCTCGTCCAAAAAGGTTCGGTTCGGGTTGTATTGCTTCTAGATAACGTGAGATTGCAACAGACTCAGGAATGCACCGACCATCGTCTAGCTCCAATACTGGAATTTTTCCGCTAGGGTTTTTAGCGAGAAACGATTCAGTTTTGTGTTCACGCTGGGCCATGTCACAAGGCACCAACTCTAGATCGATCTCCTTCTCATCCGCAAAAATCTTAACGCGACGCGGATTCGGTGCTCCGGCGTAATCATATAGCTTCATCTGTGAGAGCCTTTTTGGTAATTATGTTGGGCTACTTGTTTCGATCCGTGCGCTGTATCGTTATCCCCCGAACTTGGCTTTCGCCTCTCGGCGGCGCGCGTGTAAGACGGGTTCCGTATAACCGCTAGGTTGAACCATGCCCTTAAAAATCAAATCGCATGCTGCTTGGAAGGCAACACTGTCATCAAAGCTTGGCGCCATATCTCGGTAGTCGGCATCACCTGCATTTTGCTGATCCACCACTGCCGCCATGCGTTCCAGGGTTTCTCGAACCTGTTCTTCCGAGCAGGTGCCGTGATGCAACCAATTCGCAATATGCTGGCTGGAAATGCGCAGGGTCGCTCGATCCTCCATCAAACCTACGTCATTGATATCGGGTACTTTCGAACAACCAACCCCTTGATCAACCCATCGAACCACATAGCCAAGGATACCTTGTGCATTGTTGTCCAATTCCGCCTGAACATCTGAAGCCGACAAATTCTCCCCCGCAAGCAATGGAATGCGGAGAATCTCATCACCACTCGCAGCTGTGCGCTGTTCAATCTGTGTCTGCATCGCCGCAACACTGACCTCGTGGTAGTGCAACGCGTGCAATGTGGCTGCCGTCGGAGAAGGTACCCAAGCTGTGTTCGCACCTGCCTTCGGATGCCCAACTTTAGCCTCTAGCATCTCTGCCATTTCATCTGGCTTTGGCCACATGCCTTTACCAATCTGCGCTCTACCTCTAAAGCCCGTCGCAAGCCCCACATCGACGTTGGAGTCTTCATAAGCGAGGATCCAAGGCTGTTGCTTGATCACTTCTTTCCGCAGTACCGGTCCCGCTTCCATACTGGTATGGATCTCGTCCCCTGTGCGATCTAAGAATCCGGTATTGATAAACACGATTCTATTTCGAGCCTCAGCCACACAAGCTTTCAAGTTAATCGAGGTCCGTCGCTCCTCGTCCATAACGCCCACTTTAAGTGTGTTTCGAGTTAGCCCTAACGTATCTTCGATGCGGTCAAACAAGGAAACAGCGAGGGCAACTTCTTCTGGCCCATGCATCTTCGGTTTAACGATATAGACGGAACCCGCTCGGCTATTTTTTACTCGGCTCTTGCCAAGTAAGTCATGCATCGCGGCAAGTGATGTAACAAACCCATCCAGAAACCCTTCGGGAATTTCGTTACCTTCACCATCAAGTACGGCGTCGGTCGTCATTAAGTGACCGACATTGCGAACCAACATAACCGAGCGACCGTGTAGAACGAGTTCTTGGCCACGTGTATCGGTGTAAATTCGATCGTCATTGAGCGCTCGGACTATCTCTCGACCGCCTTTTTCCATGCGCTCTTCAAGCTTGCCATTCATCAATCCGAGCCAATTGCCATAGACGACGCTCTTATCCTCAGCGTCGACGGCGGCGACTGAGTCTTCGCAATCTTGAATGGTTGTGACTGCTGACTCCAATACAACATCCTTCACACCGGCTGGGTGTACCGCGCCAACTGGATCATTACTATCTAATTGAATATCTAGATGTAAGCCATTGTGTTTTAAAAGAATAGAAGAGGGGTTTTCCTCATCGATATAGCCGACGAACTGACTCTCATCCACTAAGCTCGTGTTGCCGCCGTTGTTTAATATCGCACGTAGATGACGTTGTCCTTCGCTATCCGCACCGATCCCATAGGCCGTAACCTCGGTGTGACTGGCGCCAGATAAAGGCACGATCTGATCTAAATACTCGGCGACTTTCGCAACGACAAGCTCACCGCGCGCAGGGTTATAACTGCTGCCTTTTTCGCGCCCAGGTTCCTCTGGCAGAATGTCAGTACCATAAAAAGCATCGTACAGACTTCCCCAGCGTGCATTCGCTGCGTTGAGTGAAAATCGCGCATTCATGACGGGCACCACAAGCTGTGGACCAGCCATCTGGGCTATCTCTTCATCGACGTTTTCAGTTTGAATTGAGAAATCATCTGGCTCTGGCAAGAGATAACCAATCTCTTGTAGGAACGCCTTATATTCACTGGCATTGAGCTGCTGCCCGCGCCTTTCGAGGTGGTACGTATCGATTTGCTTCTGCAGTTCATCCCGCTTGGCGAGTAACTGTTTGTTCACGGGACCAAGTTCTGCCAAGCAGTCCTCAAGTCCACGCCAGAAAGTATCGAGCTCGACGCCCGTGCCAGGCAAAATCTGCTCGGCTACCAAATCATCCAATACTTGAGCAACCTGCAAGCTGCCACGCTGAATTCTAGTCTGCGCCACGTCCGCATCACCCCAAATTAAAATCGCGCGGCATTATAACGAAATCCCATAGGGAATAGATGCATAGAATACATTCCTGCTAGGAATCAAGGCTCGAGCAAAGTGCGAAGGCGCCTAGCCGCTACAAGCCAAGTACGACCTTCGCGACAATGTTCTTCTGAACTTCCTTGGCACCACCAAAAATTGAAGCCGCTCGGCTATTGATCATTCTTGGTGTAACGGTTTCAGCATAGTCTGGACCGACCCAATCTTCTGTAAAGCCGTTCAGCGAAATCTTGTTCGCGTGAGGGACTCCATAGTAGTGGACCGCTTCCATCTTAAGCATATTTAGCGCTTGGGAAATTTCAACAGAGGTGTTCTTGGCGAGCGAAGACCCTGCACCGGGTGATCCGCCTTTGGTGAGCGCTTCGAGCGTACGCAGCTCCTGAAAACGCAACGACTCATTCAAAATTTCAAGCTCTGACAATCGACTCGCAAAACCTTCGTCATCCATGAGTGCCGAGGCGCCATCTTTCTCCCGACTGGCAATCACCTTGAGGTCACGGATCGATTCATCGATGCCAGGCGTAGCGCCACCGCCGCCCCTTTCAAATTCCAAGAGATACTTAGCAACTGTCCAGCCTTCATTCTCGGGACCCACGCGATTGGCCTGCGGTACTCGCACATCGTCGAAGAAAACTTGATTCACTTCGTGGTCGTCAGCAATCGTGATTATCGGTTCAACCGTGATTCCAGGCGTATCCATGGGAATGAGCAGAAAAGTGATCCCGATTTGGGGCTTTACGTTCGGATCGGTTCGTACCAAACAGAATATGTGATCCGCAAACTGCGCATGTGTCGTCCAAATCTTAGTGCCGTTCACCACATAGTCATCGCCATCTTTGACTGCGGCAGTCTTCAGGCTGGAGAGATCCGAACCCGATCCTGGTTCCGAATAACCCTGGCACCAATAATGCTCACCAGAGAGCATCTTAGGCAGGTATTCCGCTTTCTGCTCATCAGTACCATAGCGAAAGATCACCGGCGTGAGCATCCGCAAACCAAGGGGAATCAAACCTGGAGCATGCGCCTTCGCACACTCCTGCCCCCATATATACTTTTGCGTCACGGTCCATTCTGTGCCGCCGTGTTCACCTGGCCAAGCTGGAACGGCCCAGCCCTTACCTACCAGAATTTCCTGCCATGCCATGGCGACATCTTTATCGGCAAACACGGTAGTGGTCCGCTCTGCATCACGCCTTAGTTCTGGCGAGAGTTTTTCTTTTAGAAACGTTTGCACCTCGGTACGAAAAGTTTCGTCCTCAGCAGAAAATTCAATGTTCATCGAGCTCCCAGCAATGTGCGATGATTACGATAATGAGTGGCCATCCGGAAACTCCCGTTTTTGGTTGGGCACTTCGAGCGCATGGATAGCGCGAGCCAAAACCCCTGTTTTGGGGTTTTGCGAGGTTTTCGCGAGAAAACCGACGGTAAGAAATGGCACGGATGCCATTTCTGGACAGGCACTAATCAAGAGGTCACTTTGACCCAGCACTCAAGTTTAACGATTCCGGAGGATCCATGACAACGACACGAATAATTATTTCAGGCACGGTAGATATGCCGCCCGAGAACGTGGCGCCTGCCCTGGCGGAAGCACTACCTCTGATCGAGGGTGCGCTCACCGAGAAAGGGTGCCTGGACTACGATTGGTGCCCTGATCCTCGCATTCCTGGACGAATCCGTGTTTTTGAACGATGGGAGACACAAGAAGACCTGCATGCGCATCTGAACGATGATTGGTATTCCAACATGCGTGATTGTCTAGGTAAGTACGGCATCACGGGTGCAGCTAACTTCAAGTATCGGGTAGATTTACAAGAACCTGTTTACGATGAAACTGGCGTTGCTCGTGCGGACTTTTTTACTGAGCAGAGCTGAACAAACCCTCTGTGTTTACCGCGTCAAACGATGCGGTAAACACTTCGATCAATTCATCGACCACTTGGTCATCATGGGCAGCCGACAAAAAAGCGCGTTGTGTACCTGGGACAAGTACCCCGGCGTTTAGGCAATGGAGATAAAACGCCTTCTGCGCTGACAACTCCCGGCCGTGAATATCTCTTGAGCTCATGATCGTTTCGCGCTGAAAAAACATATGGAACATACTGCCTACATGTTTCATTTGGACGGGTAACTGCAAACTTTCGCAATGCGCGTTGACGGCATCAGCAAGCCTCTGAGTACGCCTTTCTAGTTCCACGTAGATCTCAGGATGATCGCGCAAGTGTTTGAGCACTGCAGCACCCGCCTCCATGGTCAATGGATTGCCAGAAAATGTACCGCCGGAGAATACGCCACGATCCGCAGCTAAGCCTGTGAAGACATCCATAACTTCCGCGCGTCCAGTGATGGCACCAACCGGCAGGCCACCGCCAATGACTTTTCCATATGTGGCCAAATCAGGATTTATAGAAAAGCGTTCTTGAGCACCGCCGTAGGCGACACGAAAGCCCGTGATGACCTCATCGACACCGAACAAAACACCAGAAGCTCGGCAGACAGCTTCAAGCTCTCGTAAGAACTCCCCAACTTCAGGTTGTGGATTGGAACTTTGGACACCTTCGACAAAGACCAGAGCGAGCTCATCTTTGTGTTGTCGGATGAGATCGAATGCATGGCTATCTCGATACGGCAACAACAGTGTGAGCTCCTTCAGAACTCCAGGGATGCCATGACCCATTGGCAGCGCACTCGGTGTCGTGCGTGGGCTTGCTGGATCCGCAACCCACATTCCATAGTCATGGGCACCGTGATAGAAACCGTCAAAGAGCGCTATTTTATCCCGACCAGAATAACCGCGCGCGGCTCTGAACGCGTACATCGTCGCCTCCGAGCCCGTGTTACAAAACACCACGCGCTCAGCACAGGGGGAACCCTCTTGCACAAGGTTGGCAAGCTTTAGCTGACTCGTACTGTGAATACCGAACATCCACCCTTTCGGTACCCGCGCTTGGATCGCCTGCTCAACAACTGGGTGAACATGACCAAGCATATGCAAGCCGAAACCCACTGATGTATCGATGTAACGGTTGTCATCCGCGTCATAGACATACGGACCCTCTCCTCGGTCGATGAAGACAGGGTGAGGCATCTCTAAGTTGGCGGCTAAACCAGAATTCAGAACCTCAGCGCGGTCGGAGGCAATCTCTTGGGATGCTTTCGTTTTTGCAAGTAGCTCTGCCTGAGCTGTTGCAAGCGTCAGCACCCTACTTACCCGACAACCGTTCGACGACGGGCGCGAACGCGTCCATGTTTTGAGCGTTAACTGTCACGTAAGAGATGCCGTGTTCCTCGCGTCGACGCTCAAGTTCTTCAACAATGGTGTCAACGGAACCGAACAAGGCATGTGGATGACGTGTCATTTCGTCTTCTGACAAGCCAAAAACTTGCGAGAATTGCTGCACGACCGGACTTGGGTCATCCATCACAAAGGTAAAGTAGGCACCAATCTCAATTTCGAGCTCACCGAAACGATCCCCTGCGCCTTCTTTTATCCAGCCAATCTTTTTACTGGTTTCGTCAGACGTTGAAAGTCCAACACCGTCGGGACCGATCTGACCACTACGATTGTTGAAGTTGAGAGAAACAATGTCTGCCTCACGACCAGCCAATCGCAATACCCGCGGACTACCACCACCAATCATGATGGGGACTCGGCCAACTGGCTTCGGTGCACCAGCAAACTCACTCCACTGAATCGTTTTGTTAGAAACATCAGCCGAGCCTTCGCCGCGAAAAGCTTTGACGCCTTCGATTACATCGGCCAACCGATCGATACGAACCTTAGGCTCGTCCATCTGTAGGCCAATTGCCTCGTACTCATCCTTCACCCAACCTGCGCCCAAACCAAACTCAAGCCGCCCGTTGGATAACATGTCAATCGTCATAGCAGACTTAACAAGAACCACCGGGTTGTGGTAGTCGATACAAAAAACACGACACCCTATGTTTATCGTCGATGAGACGGCGGCTGCGTGGGCCATGGCAGGAATAGCCGCGACGTCCTGGACTGGATGGTTCGCACGAGTCAGTGCAGGACCCTCGCCGATGATGTGATCGGCCAGGTGAAATGTGGAATAGCCAAGTTCCTCGGCTTTACAAACCTGACTCGTCCAATCTGCACCGCTCGTGGTGTTGAACGATTGGACCCCGAAACGAAATGGTTTAGTCATTCTTATCCTCTTTCACCTATCTAGAGCTAAAACAAAAAGGGCCAATGCAAGCATTGACCCTTCTCTACTGCTTTGTAGCTGGTCTAAAACTGAATGCGCTTAGTGATGCCGCCATCAATAACAACATTCGTACCGGTCGTAAACGCCGCCCGTGGACTAGCTAACAAGGCAACCTGAGCCGCCACTTCTTCGGCAGAGCCCATGCGACCCAGAGGAATATCAGCAAGCGTCGCATCATAAAATGCGGTCATATGCTGCTTGATGTTGTCCCAAAACCCACCTTCCACAAAAATCGGTCCGGGGCTAACAGCGTTAACGCGGATCCCTTTGGGCGCGAGGTCTTGAGATAGTGCACCTGAATACTGTAGTAGCGCTGCTTTCAATGCGTTGTACGCTCCCGCTTGGATAAACTTCTCCAATGCTGCGGTTGTTGAGATCATAACGATATTACCGTTGTCAGACGCTTCGAGATATTCAGTTGAAGATTCAACCAGGCGAACTGCACCAAGCATGTCGTGTTCAAGGTGTCGCCGCCAGCTCTCATCACCCTGGGCACCACCACCACTCACGTTCGAAACAACAATGTCGATACCGCCCAAACCCTCGGCGGAAGCAGCAACCCAAGCTTTAAGCGCATCCCCGTCACCAACATCCACGGCCTGGCCAATCGCCGTCACACCTTTGGAGCTGAGCTCTGCAACTGCCGCCTCGACTTCCTCGGCATTACGTGAACAAATCGCTACGTTGCACCCTTCATCAGCTAACGTGTTGGCGATTGCGCGGCCAATCCCCTTTGTGCCACCGGTAACGAGCGCCTTTGCACCTTTGAGTTGTAAATCCATGCCAGTCCTCTCTTAAAATTTAAGCAATTGTAGATTGCTAAGTTGTTTGAATTATTAGTGGTTAATCTTCCAGCGTTCTTGCTGTTGACACTGTTCTTTGGATATCAGTGTTCAATATTAAGACATACTTTGCCAGCTTCTAGCAAAACCGGGAAGCTTGCAATCGGTTGCGTTGCAGGTGCACCGGTACAAGCTCCAGAAAAGACGCAAAATCGAGCCCCGTGCCGGGGACAAGTAATCTCATCACCAACTATTCGTCCATTCGCCAGCGATTGACCTGCGTGACTGCAACGCGCTTGAACTGCAAAGTAGCGACCCTCGATCATGCCAACGAGAATTTCTAACACCCCCGCATTAGTATTCACCCTGATCAAGGTTTTATCTCCCTCAACCAATGCAGCCATCGGCAAAACTGGCGTTAACAAAACAATCTTCTCCGTTTAAGACAGAATAAACCGGCGGACTTCCTAACTGACACGAATGTCCTTCCCAAGTGCCCGTCGCTCTCACATAATCGCGGCACGCCAATTTTAATACGTTTGTCATGACAAATATCAATCGTCAATTCCTTCTCGCTAGTCGACCAGTCGGTATGGTGAATGAAACAGATCTCGAATACACCGAAACACCCATCCCCGAACCTGGCGCCGGAGAAGTTCTAATTCGAACTACCTACCTCTCCTTAGACCCGTCAATGCGCGGTCAGATGGAAAATCGAGCCGACTACGTCGCTCCCTTACAAATTGGGGATGTCATGCGTGCGGGTGGTACCGGCGAGATTGTGGCGTCTAATAACGACAAATTTCCCGTAGGGACCTTGGTACAGGGAACGTTAGGGATGCAAGACTACTTGGTGAGTGATGGTAAATCAGCGCCCTTCAGAGCGTTCACCGATGTGACGCCAGAAGAAGCCCTTGGTGTACTTGGCGGGACGGGTATGACCGCTTACTTCGGACTCCTTGACCTTGGCGAACCGAAAGCGGGCGATGTCGTCGTTATCAGCGGTGCCGCCGGCGCCACAGGTTCGGTCGCGGGACAGATTGCTAAAATTAAGGGCTGCACAGTCTTCGGCATGGCAGGAAGTGACGAAAAGTGTAAATGGCTGATCGATGAACTCGGCTTCGACGGCGCGATAAACTACAAAACACAAAATGTTGCGGATGAGCTCGACCGCCTCTGCCCCAAGGGAATCAATATCTATTTCGACAACGTCGGCGGCGAGATTCTCGATATTTGTCTTGCCCGCATCGCGATGAACGCGCGTATCGTGATCTGTGGCGGCATTAGTCGTTACAACGCTGAAGGTCCGATTCCGGGCCCCAAAAATTACTTCAATTTGGTGTTTCGAAGAGCACGCATGGAGGGCTTTATTGTCCTGGATTACGCGGCACGGTTCCCAGAAGCTGTTGCCGAAATGCGCGGCTGGATGAATTCTGGGCAGTTAAAGCAATCGACTACGGTCGTTAATGGCTTCGAACAGTTACCCAAGGCACTCATTCAATTATTTGAAGGGTTCAACACGGGTAAACTGATGGTCAAGACAAGCTAACCACAACAATACCGCTTCAAACTTAAGAGAGAGCCATGAGTCAACCTGACATTTTGAACAAACCCCTTGCAGAGAGCTCCCCAATCTCACCGGAGGCCCTTGCTTGTCCCGTGCAATATAACGAACGTCTGCGTACAGAAGCGCCGGTGTATCACTGCCCACACAGCGGCATCTATTTCGTCAGCGACTACGAAACTGTGCGTCGAATAGCGAAAGACCATGAGACGTTCTCCAATAAATTTGGTCAAGCCATGCGGCCGACCCAAGAAGTCGATGAAGAACTCGCCGCCATACAAGCTGAGGGATATCAGTCAGTCGATACGATGCTCACTGAAGATCCGCCAGTCCATAGACGCTACCGAGGTCTGGTTAACCAAGCCTTCACTGCACGGCGCGTCTCAACTTTAGAACCGAATATAGAAACCATTTGTCACGGTCTCATCGACAAAATGCTCGCCAAGGGTGAAGTCGATTTCGTCACGGACTTCGCCGAGCCTGTACCGCTAACGGTCATCGCTGAACAACTCGGCGTATCGTTGGAAGACTACGAACTGTTTAAGACTTGGTCTGACGCGTTTGTCGCGCAACTTTCGGGCATGGCCTCGCGGGAAGAATCGCTCGAGGCCGCCCGGATGATCGTAAAGTTCCAACAGTACTTTGCTGCTCGTTTAGAAGAACGACGAGAGAACCCCCAAGATGACATCATCTCAGACATCGTCCACGCCAAATTTGAAGACGAGCTGCCACTCGACATTCCTGAAATGCTCTCAATTTTGCAGCAGCTTCTCGTTGCAGGGAACGAGACAACGACAAGTTCAATCGCCGAAGCCGTTCTACTCTGGATTCAATATCCAGATCAGTTTGCGAAACTGAAGGCAAATCCCGATCTAGTAGACAACTTGGTTGAAGAGGTTCTACGTCTAAGCACCCCAACGGCAAATATGTGGCGCGTGGCGACAAAAGACACCGAAATCCAGGGGACACCGGTGCCCGCTGGAAGCATGGTCATGATCAAGTTCTCTTCAGCAAACAGGGATGCCGAGGTGTACCCCGATCCCCATACTTTTGATATCGAGCGAGAGAACGTGAAGACACAAATCGCTTTCGGCTACGGTGTCCACATGTGCGTCGGTGCAAGCCTTGCTCGAAAAGAAATGAACGTCGCGTTTCGCTGCCTACTTGAGCGAATCGAGAAGTTTGAGCTATTAGAAGAGATCGAAGATCTCAACTACCCACCTAATGTGCTGCTTAGAGGGGTCTCGGGTCTAAAACTACGAGTAAGCTAGCCTGAATCAAATGCTACTGTGCGTCAGTCGAAGCTTACGTGAGGGTCCTAGCTGGTGGCCTCGCTCGCCCAGCTGATCGCATTCGCGACAGTTTGCGAAAGTGGGGGTTTGCATATGCCACTGGATCGTCCCCACACTGCAAATAGACGATACGCGATTTACCAACTTCCCTTGTCCAACCAACCAGAGCGCTGCCTGGATCATGAGACCATCCGGCATTCGAGAACATTTTCTTCTCGCGGATTGCGAGCTTTGCTGAGTAGAAATTGCTTTCGACAAACTCGTGATTACTCACTAAGAGCGGGGTTACGTCTTCCTCAAAGACCTCGTACAAGTAGAGTTCATCTGTGATCTCGAAGCTGTCTGGTACGCCCGCCAAGATCGGGTGATCACCAACCGTACTTATCGTGTGGGTGACTGAGTGTCGATAGCCGGAGTCAGGGCACGTACGCCCACGCAATTCGGCAGGCATGTACAAAAACCGTCCACCAAGAATATCGGCATATTCTGCCCAGGCTGGCCATCCGGCGATGGCATGGTGAAGAAAGACAAAACCATGTCCTTGTTTGACTAATTCTAGGAAACGCTCTTTGTAGGCATCTGGCGGTTCTATGAAATGCGGCGGGCTACCAGGCACCATGTCGAATTGGATACCCGGCATGTCGTACATGACGTAGGCATCATACTGGCTCGCCTGTTCTACATTGAATAGTGCCTGAGCCGCGGGTTGTTCCACCAAGGTCCAATTGACGTCTTCCATCTCATCAAAGATCGCGTAAAAAGGCTCCCTTTCATAAGGATGTCCTTTGACGACCAAGAGTGTTTCTAACATTCCTCGCTTCTCCTTTTCTCCTTTTCTCCTTTCCTCTTGTTCGCTAGCCTGCTTTCATTTCACCAGACAATCAATAACACTAGAAGGATCAACGGAACAAATTTTGCGACATGACTTAGGCATGACCGATCTCATCGAACAACACAGCCTAACCGAACTCGATATACAAGAGTGTCCTTGGCCATATTACCAAGCCATGAATGAGCGGCGCTTCTATTTCGACGAGCGACTCAACATGTATATCTGCGCGAACTATCACCTCATGCGCGAAATTATGCGTCAGCCGAAACTGTTCTCAAGTGTCAATTCACAGAACGTGGCCCAGATGCGCGAGCCACCAGCCAAGGTACAACGCCTGCAACGAGAAATGCTCCGTCCGGTGAACATTCTTGTATCCAGTGATCCACCGGATCACACCCGCGTTCGAAAAATGCTCGACGACCCATTTCGCCCCCGCCAAATCGCGAGTCTGCGCTCTCAGATCGTCGATATCGTGAACAACATTGTTGATCGATTTATCGAAGCAGGTCGGTGTGATGTCGTTACTGACTTCGCAATCCCTATCCCCGTGACCGTCATTGCCGATTTGCTCGGTATCGATCAAAGTCATGCACAAGCGATCAAAGCGTGGTCGGACGCATCTGTCGAACCTTTAGGCATGATGATCTCAGATGAGCGATGGATCGAATGTGCTGAAGCACTTAAAGAGTTTCAAGACTTCATCGCATCCGAATTAACAAGGCGAAGAACACAACCCTCTAACGATCTCTTAACCCATATGGTACAAGCTAGGGATGAGCACGATCAGGCACTTACTCTCAGCGAGATGCTGGGCATAACTCAACAACTGCTCGTAGCTGGCAATGAAACCACCACAAACGGCATAGCCGCTGGTGTACAGCTGCTAATCGAAAACCCTGACCAAGAACAGTTGCTGCGCGAGAATCCGGACCGCATGTACACGTTCGTCAATGAAGTACTTAGACTGGAATCGCCCGTACAAGGCCTTTTCCGCATTGCAATGGAGTCGACCGAGATCGATGGTATCTCGGTAGCAAAGGGTTCTCGGATCATGCTTCGCTACGCTGCCGCAAACCGAGACCAAAACAAGTACGAAAAGCCCGATGAGCTCGATATCACACGATCAAACTCAGGGACCCAGGTCGGGTTTGGCGCAGGCATTCACCACTGTATAGGTGCCAACTTAGCGCGAGAAGAAATGTTCCACGCGTTCACTATTTTGTTAGATCGAGTGGAAAACCTTCGCTTCTCCACTCCAGATCCAAATCTTGCGCACCACCCTTCAATGATCTTGCGCGGCCTAGAGCGTCTCGATATTGAGTTCGCGAAAACTTCGCGTTAATCCTTACGCGCCCTAACTCTTTTCCCAGTAAGGCGCTCGAAGTTTACGTTTGTTGATCTTACCCATCGTGTTACGTCCAAGGTCATCGACCCACTCGAAGCTCCGCGGACACTTGTAATGTGATATCTGATCCCGACACCAAGCCAAAACCTCATCTGGACTAACTTGACCATCCTTGGCGATCGCCAAAGCTTTTAGCTCTTCGCCCATCTCAGCATGTGGCACACCAATACAAGCCACATCTAAAATTGCTGGGTGTTCAATAAGCACCTGTTCAGCTTCGGCTGGGTAAATGTTTACGCCGCCAGATACCACCATGTCGCTGAATCGGTCAGTGATATACACATACCCGTTTTCGTTCATGTAGGCGATCTCGCCTAACGTAAAAACACCTGGCGCGATATGAGCGGCTGCCGACTTTTCAGAATCATTGTGATAGACCACGCCTCGACCAGTTTCATCTTTGAAATACAACCGACCTTCTTCATTAGGCGGCAGTTCGTTGTCGTCGTCGTCCAATATGAGTGCCGTGAATGGCGGCAGAGCCTTACCGACCGAACCTGGGTTCTCGAGCCACTCCTCAGAAGTAATCATGCAGGTTGTACCAACTTCGCTCGCTCCATAAGCGTCAACAAATACTGGACCCCACCACTCGATCATGGCTCTCTTTACATCTACCGGGCATTTAGCACCTGTATGTGAAATGCGTATGAGTGAGCTGAGGTCGTACTTTGCTTTGATTTCATCCGGCAGAGCGAGCAAGCGCACAAAGTGCGTCGGCACCATCACGCTATTGCCCACCTTGTGCTTCTGGATCGCCTCCAACGTCTTTTCCCCGTCAAAGCGGTTCAAAATGACACTTGAAACACCTGCTGCCAACAATCGTGCACCAGACAGGGGGCCAGTGTGGTACATCGGTCCGACCACCATGTGGATGCCTTGTTCAGAACGAGGATCTCCCTGGAGGTTCGCGAGATGTTCAGCGATCGTATCGCCTCCAGCGAACATTGTCGGCGGTAACTCGGTCCCTTTCGGTCGCCCAGTTGTGCCTGAGGTGTAAAGAAGGTTTGGTTTAGGTTGCAAGGACTCATCCGCAGGCTCACCCGACTGGACTGCGAGCCAAGATTCCCACGTAACCGCGCCTTCCGCATCCGTATGCCACGCAATGAGCACGGGGACCTCAGCGAGATCAGCGGCGATGACAGCTCGCTCGACAGTTTTCGCGTCTGCGAAGAGAACCTTGACCCCCGCATCCTCCAGAATATAGGCCACCTCTTCCGCTGTGAGGTGAAAATTCACGGGCACAACAGATGTTCCGCCTACCAACCCACCCAAATTAGCCATCGCAGTTTCGACTGCATTCTCAGCAAACACCGCCACACGTCGGTTAACACCTAGCTCACAGCTGTTTAACCCATTAGCCACCCGATTGAGGGTATCGTCCACATCCGCCCAGGACATTTCTCGGTCTTCATCTCTAATTGCTACTTCGTCAGGTCTGGGTATAGCCAATTCACGCGCGAACCCTGGCATGCGTTTCCCCCAATTTTGAAACACGTTATGATAATCGCTTCCGTGTGGACTCGCGAGTCCGAGGCTTTCGCATGCGGTTTTCGAACTAAATAAGACTACAATAACGGATTGTCCATAAGCGCTTACGCGAACAAATCCGACGGTAAGCACAATCTGAGGGGGATTCTTTGAGCGACGATATTTCAAACGAAACACTATTGGACCTACACCAGCGCATGGTGCGCATTCGACATTTTGAAGAAACAGCTGGCAAGATGATGGAAGATGGCAAGATCCCAGGCGCCCTCCACCTGTATGTTGGTGAAGAGGCAGTGGCTTCTGGGGTCATGGCTCACCTGTCGAACCAAGATCAAATTACGTCGACCCACCGGGGTCACGGTCACTTAATCGCAAAAGGCGGCGAGTTTGATCGCATGTTTGCCGAGCTCTACGGCCGAGCGACCGGTTATTGCAAGGGCAAAGGCGGTAGCATGCACATCTCCAATATGGATCTTGGCATGCTGGGCGCTAACGGCATCGTCGGTGGTGGACCACCCATCGCCATGGGTGCTGCGTTCTCAAACAAATTTCGCAAAACGGACAACGTTGCCTGTTGTTTTTTCGGCGACGGTGCGAGTAACGAAGGGTCTTTCCATGAGGCGGCTAATATGGCCGCGCTCTATAAGCTGCCAGCTATATTCGTTTGCGAAAACAATGGCTACGGCGAATACACGCCACAAGCGAACCACCAAGCTATTGTCGACGTTGCGGATCGGGCACCCGGTTATGGCATGCCTGGGGTGGTGGTGGATGGCATGGATGTGATCGCGGTCTACGAAGCGGCCGGCGAAGCCATCGCGCGGGCGCGGGCTGGAGAAGGCCCAACACTCCTAGAGTGCAAAACCTACCGCTACTACGATCACGTCGGTGTGCGAGGTATGGGACTCAGCTACCGAACCGACGAAGAAGTAGAAGAGTGGCAGAAAAAAGATCCGATTGATCAATTTGAAGCCCGACTCGCCGAACAAGAGGTGCTTTCAGTAGAGGCAGCTGAGGCTGTGCACGTGGATGTGAAAGAGCAAATCGAGGCTGCGATCAAATTCGCGGAAGACAGTCCGTATCCGGACCCAGAGGCGATTCTTGAAGACGTATACGCGTAAGTAATAAGGAGAACAAAATGGCAGAAGCAGTACAAACAGAGGCCCGTAAGCTCCCGTACGTTGCGGCGATTACAGAAGGCATACGGACCGTGATGTCGGAGCAAGACAATGCGTTCATCGCTGGTGAAGATGTCGCAGGTGCTGGCGGCGTATACGGTTACTACGCGGGTATATTGAAGGAATTTGGTCCAGATCGGGTATTTGATACACCGATATCCGAGGAAGGGATCGTTGGCCTTGGCATTGGATCAGCAGCTACAGGCTGTAGACCTATCATCGACCTAATGTTTATGGATTTTCTCGGCGAGTGTATGGATGAAGTGGCCAATCAACTCGCCAAGATGCGCTATATGTTTGGTGGCGCCGCGACGCTTCCGGTCACCATGCTGACAATGGCCGGCGCAGGTATGAGCCTAGCTGCGCAACACAGCCAAAGCCTCGAAGCGTGGATATGTCACTTACCTGGGCTCAAGGTTGTTATGCCAACAACACCTTATGACGCCAAAGGACTAATCATCGCCGCGGCCAGAGACGACAACCCAGTCATCGTCGTCCTAAACAAAATGTCATTAGCGATCCAAGGTGAAGTGCCTGAAGAGTCGTACGCATTACCTTTGGGCGAGGCTAATATCGTACGCGAAGGTAGTAACTATACGATCATCGCTCTCGGTCGGATGCTCCATGAAGCCGTCAAAGCTGCGGAAGAACTTAAGGGGCTCGGTATAGATGCAGAAATTATCGACCCTCGATCGCTACAACCTTTTGACACAAATACCGTTGTCGAATCTGTTAAGAAAACACACCGTGCAATGGTCGTACATGAAGCAGTCCGGTTTGGCGGCATCGGTGGTGAGATCGCGGCTCAGGTACAAGAAGAAGCTTTCGACTACTTAGACGCACCGATCGCGCGTGTCGGAGCACCCTTCTCACCCGTGCCTTTCAGTCCTGCGCTAGAAAAGCACTACATTCCGAATGCAGCATCTATCGTAGCCGCTGCTCGTGCTCAGCTCGGCGTCTAGTAGACAGCTTGCAGACCTAAATCGGCTAGAGAGTGACGATGGGTAGAATTGGGCTGCTCGCCAACCCCGCATCGGGCAAAGACGTCCGCCGTCTTGTTGCGCGTGCATCTGTTTTCGACAACCAAGAAAAGCGGGCCATCATCCGGCGCGCTTTGGTTGGGTGTATTGCTGCTGGCTGTAACGAGGTGATCTATCACAATGATGCACATGGTATCTGCCGTCAGGCGATCGACGAAACAACCGGGATAAACGCAATACCGGTCGACTCCACACAAATGGGCAACGTGCTCGATACGATTTCTGCTGCCCGCGCAATGCAAGACCAAGATTGTGACGTCGTGATCACGCTCGGCGGTGATGGCACCAACAGAGCCTTTTGCATTGGCTGGCAAGATGCACCCCTACTCCCACTTAGTACTGGGACGAACAATGTTTTCCCGAACTTGAGGGAGGCTACGATTGCTGGTGCCGCAGCGGGGCTCATCGCTTCCGGTGAAGTGCCCAATCACGTCTTCACGCAGCAAAAATGCATTAACATTGAGGTCGAAGACCAACGGCCAGACTTCGCGCTAATCGATGCCCTTCTTTCGTCGGAACGTTTCGTCGGCGCACGAGCGTTGCTGAAACCCCAACACTTTCGTTCAGCGTTACTCACCCGCGCAGATCCTGCCGCTGTCGGCATCACTTCCATTGGTGGACTCTTACACCCGATCGATGAGGAAAGTGACACGGGCTTGTGGCTAGATTTCGGTCCAGGTGGCTGTACAGTCAACGCTCCCATCGCCCCAGGTCTGTATGAATCGGTCAATGTCGCCAAGTTTCAGCCCCTCGCCCTTGGGCAAGCAGTTCAGACACAAGGACCCGGTGTACTCGCCTTCGATGGCGAACGGGAACGTACATTGCGACCAGAACAAAAGGCGACCCTAACTATTACCCGCACTGGACCACGAGTGGTTGATGTGCCCAGCACCTTACAGTGGGCAGCTGAGCATGGTGCGTTTAAACAGAATTCAATTTAAGGCAACGACTAAAAATGGCCACAGAAATATATCTCGTCAAAGTTGGTATGAGCATGACCGAAGGGGTCGTAGACGAGTGGTACATCGCTGACGGTGATCGAGTTGAGGTTGGCGATCTAATTTATCGCCTGGAGACCGAAAAGGTAAATCTCGACGTAGATGCAGAAGCTGCGGGTATCGTGAAACACTTGATTGGCGAAGGCGTGACAAAAGAGCCCGGAGATGTCGTTGGCTATATTTTCGCGGATGGTGAAGCTATCCCCGACGATCTTGCCAGCCTCGGTGGCGGTGTTGCAGAGGTAGGCAGTACACCAGAACAAGCAGCCACCCCTACCGCCTCTGTGACCGCAATTACGACACCCAGTGGTGGCCGTATCATGTCTTCTCCCGCCGCTCGAAGATTGGCCGGTGAACTTGGCATCGACTACACGACTTTGGCCGGAAGTGGTCCTGCTGGACGTATCGTTGAGGCTGATGTTCAAGCCGCTGCACAAAATTCCCAAACAGAAACCTCTTCGTCATCTTCTCCGTCATCACCAATGGCTCGAAAATTGGCCCGTGAACTCGGCGTCGATCTAGCAACTGTGAAAGGCACCGGCCCTGGCGGTCGCATTACCAAAGACGATGTTGAAGCAGCTTCCAAGGCACCGACACCTAGCACCCCTATCGTTTCTAGCACCGAGAGTACAGCTGTACCTATTCGCGGCATGCGCAAGACGATTGCAGAACGCATGCACACAAGTCTGACCGAGATGGCACAACTCACCATGGACATGGATGTGACCATGGACGACGCCATCAAACTACGAGGGCAATTAGTAGAGGAGTGGGCAGACGAAGGGGTTAAGCCAACCTATACCGACCTTGTCATAAGAGCCGTTGCGCGCGCATTAGAGAAGCATCCGCTGATGAATGCATCTTGGGGAGACAAAGAGATTACCTTACACGGAGACATTCACGTTGGGATGGCCGTCTCTTTAGATGAAGGTCTCATTGTACCCGTCGCCCGCTACGCCAACGCAATTTCTGTAAAAGACCTCGCGGCTGAAACCAGCCGTTTAGCGCAAGCCGCCCGTGACAGCAGCTTGTCGATAGACGATTTGCAAGGCGGTACGTTTACGGTCTCGGCGCTAGGTATGATGGGCGTAGACTCCTTCACACCCATCATCAATTCACCACAAGCAGGTATTCTAGGTGTTAACCGAATTCGCGATGATGTGGCTTGGGAAGGTGACAGACCAGTTAAGACTCAAGTTATGCGCCTCTCTCTCACCTGGGATCATCGAGTTCTCGATGGCGCTCCGGCGGCGGCATTTCTCGGCGAAGTGAAAGCCCTGTTAGAATCGCCTTACAGACTCTTATTGTAGGAAGTGATTGGAAAATGAAGGTTCAGCCACTAACGCCGGTGATCGGTGCAGAAGTATCCGGTTTAGATCTCTGTAATCTCAGCGATGGCGAGTTCGATGATTTAAAGGACACCTTCACCAAACACAGCGTACTCTTCTTTAGGGATCAGCCCACCTTGGCGCCTGACGATCAGGTGGCGTTTGCCAAACGGTTCGGACCCCTGCACACCCATCCAGCCGCGCCGACTCTCGCCGAACAAGATGAAGTCTTTGTCATCCATGCGCACAAAGATTCCAAGGTCGCCAACGGTAATGGTTGGCACACCGACGTGTCTTGCGACGAAGAACCGCCGTTGGCAACTATGTTGCAACTTCATCTACTACCGGCCACAGGTGGAGACACTTTGTTTGCATCAATGTACGCAGCGTTCGAAACGTTATCCGAAACGATGCAGAATTTTCTCCTTACACTACAAGCCCACCACGAATCAGAACACGTCTATCGAGGTCGGTATTCTGATCGAGGTGTTGAGGACGCTGACAAAGTCTATCCTCGAGCATTACACCCGGTTGTCCGTACACACCCTGAGTCCAAGCGCCGTGCACTTTACGTGAATCCGAGCTTCACGACGCGCATCGAAGGTCTTTCCAGACAGGAGAGCAATGCGTTACTAGGCATGCTGTTTCAACATCAGCAACGTCCCGAGTTTCAGGTTCGTTTCAATTGGAGCCCAAACGCAATCGCACTATGGGACAACCGATGTACGCACCATTTTGCGATGTGGGACTACTGGCCAGAAGAGCGTAAAGGACATCGTGTCACGATCAAAGGCGAGAGACCGTTCCTCGAAGCAATGAACGAAGCATTGAACGAAGCGCCAGTATTGGGGAATTTGAGGCTATCTCGCCAGCTCTAGATCAGCGTTCGTTGACCTGCAACATACCACCGGCCTCCTGGGTCAGAGTCATATCGTATATTTGCCAGCCTTTCTCCGTTTGTCGGACCTTGTCATGATAAGTGCCGATAAAAACAAACGTCGATCCGTCTTCATTCTGATGCCATGCATTGACGTAACTCTGCATCACCGCCTCAGCACCTCTAAATTCAACCAATTGTGTGCCGATTAAATGCTGCGTGCCTTCGTAGTCTTTGAGAGCTTTGAGTACAACATCAACCCACTCGGCAGGACTCGCAGCGGTTAAGGGGCTCTCGCCAACCGTCCGAATGCCAACATCCGGCGTAAAGATTCGCTCATAAATCTCGCGCCCTTCAGCAATCGAATCCGGCGAGGCACGACCAATCGCATCTGTTGCCTTGGCATACAAACGTCGAAGGTTCTCAATCTCTACACGATCCGCAACATCTTCACTTGTTACACGATTCAATTTCACCTCAGCTCCCTTTGCAGTTGCAGTTGCAGTTGCAGTTGCAGTTGCAGTTGCAGATAACAAAAACGTACCCACGAACATTAAAACTAAATATCGCTTAAGCATCTACAGGTGTTCGTCCCATATCGGTGCACCTACGATCTCCGCCGCGAACTCGGCAGAGAAAACCTCTGCGGGCAAATTATGTGGACCTACAAAACCGGCAGAAAAAGGTGCAGCAAGGTCAGGTTTATTTGCTAATCGCTCATGGATACTCACACGCAGAGCTGCACCGTCTTGCCCGAACGCACTTTCCTTTAAGCTAGTGAGTCGAGCGACCGTTCGCAAACGCGCCATTCGCTCCTTTCGTTCGCTGATGTACTCGGCAAACATCGACTCACCCCAACTGGTCGTTTCGAGCAACGCGCTAGATACATAATTCACATCCCGATGCGTTATAGACAGGCCTTGGCCGATGATCGGGTCATTTCGGCCTGCTGCATCGCCAATCAACACCACGCCTTCTCGCACAGGGCTATCGAGCCAGCTATCCGAATTCGGGTAGGCAATACACGGACTTATCGGCTTCGCCTTTACAATCGCATCAGCGTGCGGAACGCATTCGACCTGCCAAGCGTCCAAAAATCGCTGCGGACCATTTGGTCCTACGAGTCGGCCTCGATCCTGTGATGGCCAACCCAAATAAATACGCACCTTGCCCCCACCTTGGGGGAACGCGAGCACATTCACATCTCCCTCGCTCGCAATGACTTGCAAATCTTCCGGCCAGTCATGTGCATCCTCAACTAACATGCCAGAAAACAGGTGATGCTCTTCGTCTTGCTCTCTAACGCAGCCGACTTGTTGGGCGACAACACCATTGCGACCATCCGCACCCACTATCCAACGGGGTTGCACCGTGTGAGCTTTGTCTGCGTGGACGTACTCTAGTTGCGGCGGACTACCCGGCGTGACTTTGAGCGAGGTGATGCCGCGATGGAATTCCACGCCAAGCCGAACGGCTTCCTCGTTGAGCGCATTGCATGTATTCGGATGACCTAGGCAGATTGGGTTCTCTTTGGCAACTCCTTCGATCTGCAGAGTCTGCGCTTCAGAGTCTTCAGCAGATTCGAATTCGCTGTAGCCGATATGTCGCGTAGGCCGATGCGCACCGGAAGACACATAGAGCTCCGTCAAACTCAATTTGTTGGCCTCATGGACGCCCCATGGAGCCAGCCATTCCCCACGCACGACATCTTTGTGTTGAGTCGACTTCTCGAGCATCAAGACATTCAGTCCATGTCTCGCTAGGACAACTGCAAGTGCGCTACCACCGATGCCAGCGCCAACTATGGCGACATCAATCGGACTCTTACTACGTGGCAAAGAGACTCTCCTCTATATTCGCGAACGCTTTAAACTCAAGCGCATTCCCGGAAGGATCCAAGAAAAACATCGTCCGTTGCTCTCCAACCTCTCCTGCGAAGCGAATTTGCGGTGGGATGACAAATTGACCAATCAAGCTTTCTACCTTGGTACGCAGTGCATCCCACTCCTGTAACGACAAGACCACTCCAAAGTGAGGTACGGGTACGCCTGCGCCATCTACGCCATTCGTCATACTCGGTATGCCCGCTGGCGCCAAGGAGCGGATTCAGATGTACGACCAGTTGATGTCCATACAAGTTGAAATCAATCCAATCTCGATCGCTGCGCCCTTCCGCACAGCCCAGACCAACCCCATAGAAACCTCTTGCTTCCTCAATGTCTCGCACTTGAACGGCAAGATGAAATGGGTACTCAACCATCCAGGTGTCGATCCACCTCATTGTGGAAATGTTGGACTCGCATTTCATCGTCATTGAGCCAGGTAGACTCAAACGCACTCGAACTCATACCGGCTTGAACATTACCAAGCAGCTCAACGTCTTGGTCTATGGTATCCGTCATTGTTTTGTTTCCAGCAATGACCTCGCTGTAGCTAAACACGTCGCGAACGGGGCGAACATAGTCATCCGGCTTAGCGCCATCCATACCCAAATGTGTACGCTGCGTGCGCTTGCTATCGGTATCGCCGTCGGTGCTCTGGTGTACAACATCTTTCTGTCCGACAGTGGACTGAGCAATAGAGGGGTCGGCAAACAACACCATGGACAATTTGTCGAAATCACACTTCGCTGGATCTTTAGCATGAGGTCGCACCCGCATTAACCAACAATGACCTGGGGTAAAGGACAAAATCACGTTCGGGAACAAATTGTATTGCCATACATCTGACAGCTGATCATCGTCGAAGGCATTGTAGTCAAAGCCTTTATCTCGCCCTGTTTGTCGCCTTTGCTTTTGCACTGCCCGCCTTATCTCTGGCACGCGACCGACAAAGTCGTCTGGATTGAGGCCGAGCTGCAACAGTTGCGCTCGGTGTATATCGGTTGGTTTGTCTGGCACTGGAAAACGCGGGTTGAACGTCGCACCAGGTACCGCGAGTCCGGTATGACCGTGTGGAAAAAGGTGGACAGTATCGTTGCAGCAATCAACCATTCGCCTGTGCTGAGGATGCAAGAAATCGACGTGATACAACTCACTGAAATTATCGACCACAGCTTTCCAATTACATTCGAGGTGTACGGTTTGATCTTCGACGAGTGTCATCTGGTCAAATCGATATGGCGTAAGGTGATCGACCAAGGGTCCCAAGAAATCCAGCAACGGTATCGCTTCGTCGTCCATGTTCACGAATACCATGCCGTTCCACGTGTCTGTACGAACCTTCTTTAGAGCTCGCTCACAGGGCACACCTTCGCTAAATCGCTCTTTGTATGGGACCGCAGTTAGGTCACCATCAATGCTGTAAGTCCATGCGTGGTATGCACACCGAAAATTTGCAGCATGGCCTCGTTCTGATGTAATCAGACGATTGCCTCGATGTTGGCAGACATTGAAAAAACCTTGAACCTCACCGGACGACGTTCTCGTAACGAGGATTTGTTCCCGCGCCATATCGAAAACAAAATAGTCACCAGGTTTTTCCAGATCGCTAACAAGCCCCGCCACCAGCCAATTCGAGCGCCAAACGTGTTGCCACTCTCGATCAACATATTCAGGATCGACAAATCTGTCTTTACTGAAATTCTCGATCTTTGGGCTACCACCCGTGTGATCAACGATCTCGATAGTCATCAGCTTCGCCTCTTTGATCTGCTAGTAGGTAATCGCTTGTTCCAGCGTAACCCAGCGCCCATCCTTGACTTGCGAGAGCACAGACTCAGTTGCTCCACTGTGCTTGTCTGGACCAAATGAGACCCTGTAACCAAAAATGTCGGTATAGTCGGTAATAGACTCCAAGGCCTTAACTAAGCTCTCAGTAGTTAGATCGGGACCTGCCTTATCTAGCGCTGCGACCGTCAAATCTGCACCTCTATACCCTTCCATTGCGGCTAGTCCAGGCTCAACATCGTATTTCTCAACGTAACTATCCCACCAAGCTTTCACATCCGGGCTCATCTCATCATCCGCATACAACTTGGCCATGTGTACAAAACTGTAGAAGCCCTCGCCACTTTCTTGATCGGCAATCACTTGCGCATACACCGCATTGTTACCCACCCAATCAACGCCGCTCCATCCCATTTTGCGCGCCGCATCTAGCACAAGGATCGTATCTCGGTGGACGGTACCCATAAGCACCAAATCACAGTTAGCGTTTTTAAGTCTTAGAATGGCCGCGGTAAATTCTGTATCTGTCGGCTTGTGGGCTGAAATTTCAGCTATCGCCAAACCCATCGCTTTGGCCTGATCTTGCGCCCCCTCCAAAATTTCGACCCCGTAGTCGGTATCTTGATAAATGACGCAAGGTGTAGTCTTAGCCCTCTGTTCAACAAAGTAATTCACCGTCGCGCGAACTTCATCGTAGTAGATGCCACGCTGTGTAAACTTCAACGGGTGAAACGGTTCCACCATTTGTCGGCCACCGCTAATCGGAAAGAGATTAGGCACGTTGTTTTCGAACAACATGGGCATGATGGCATTGTTAAGTGGCGTACCAACTGCTAGCAACATCGCTAACACGTTGTCTCGATTCACGAGTTTGTTGGCGGCTGACATGGCCTTGGGGACTTGATACGAAGTGTCTTCTACGACATATCGAATCTGTCTGCCATGGACACCACCTGCTGCATTTACCTCTTCGAAGCGCATGCGCGCGGCATTCGTCGCACCTACACCCCATATTGCCGTCGGACCCGATAAATCTGTGTAAACACCTAGAGTTATTTCCTCATCAGTTACACCTCGGTTTTGGGCTTGGGATACTTCTTCTGTATCCCCACCGCATGCTGCTAAGACTGCACCTAAGAAAACCAAGCTCAGTTGCTTGTACATTCTGCCTCCTAATCTAATTCTGTATCTCTACCATTCGATCTTTAAACTGCTAGGGCTTAGGTTGAATTAATACATCTCGTTGATCAGACCAATGTACTTTTCGTTAACGACTTTGCGCTTTAATTTCATAGTTGGTGTGAGCTCCTCGTCCTCGGGATCGAGAAGCTGATCGATGAGCCGAAACTTTTTAACCGTTTCGACACGCGCAAACTTCGTGTTCACCTTTTCAATCTCCGACCATATCAGATCTTGCACAGGCTGCGCGTGGCATAGACTTGTATAGTTGGTGAACGGAACATCGTTGTCTTGCGCAAAATTCTCTACGTTCTCGTGGTCGATCATGATGAGACAGGTTAAGAATGGCCGCTTGTCGCCAACGACCACCGCGTCTGAAATAAAAGGGGAGAATTTCAGTTGGTTTTCGATCTCGCTCGGCGTGATGTTCTTACCACCAGCCGTGATGATAATGTCCTTCATCCGGTCAATGATGTAGACGTAGCCATCATCATCTATCCGGCCAACATCCCCCGTATGTAACCAACCTTGGACAAAGGTTTCCGCTGTTTTTTCAGGGTTATTCCAATACCCGAGAATGACCCCTGGACCACGTATCAAGATCTCTCCCGCATCCGATAGCGTCACTTCCATCGGTTCCGTTGCTCGACCTACGGAGCCTATGCGATTAGCACCTTGCACGTTTGCTGTCGCTATGCCCGAGCATTCTGTCTGCCCATAAACCTCGTACATGGGCTTACCCAATGCCCAGAACCAATCTATGAGATCGGGAGCAATCGGTGCAGCCGCGGTCGAAAGCCACCGGCATTTGTCGATTCCCAACAATATTCTTATGTTCTTGAGAACAAGAAAATCAGCAACCTTGTGAACCAGACTCAGGCCAAAGGGCACTGGTTCGTCTACCTTTCGAAACTGTGCGGCCTTATCACCCACCCGGATTGCCCATTCATAAGACCAGCGACCTAAGGCAGTTGCTTCTTTGAGCTTTATGGTGATCAGCGAATACTGCTTTTCCCACACACGCGGCACCGCGAAATGAATTGAGGGCGCGATCTCCTGCTGATCCGCTGTGGCGGTTTCTAGCTCCTCAACAAGATTCACGACGGAACAAGATTCCATCGACATGAATGTATAGAACATTCGACCGGCGACGTGCGCCAATGGCAAGAATCCCAGCTGTTCATCTTCCGGATAAACGCCGTAGATTTGCTGCAGATTTTGCGCCATGTACAACATGTTCGCCTGGCTGATCATCGCACCCTTTGGCGGGCCGGTCGTGCCAGACGTGTAGGTTAAGACCATTAAGTCATCAGGGTTAGCAGCATTAATTTCAGCTTCCCACAGATCAGGGTGGGCTTCGGCGTGTTGTTTGCCAAGCGCAAGTAAGTCTTCAAAGCTGATGCACAGCTCATCAGAAAAGTTACGCAACCCTTCCATATCAAAGATGATGACCTTCTCGAGACTAGGCGTGTTTTCTCTGACTTCAAGAACTTTGTCGAGTTGCTCTTCGTCCTCCACAAAGTAGAAGCGCGTCCCGCTATCGTTGATCAAATACTCCACTTGGCTCGCGGCGTCTGTTGGGTAGACACCGTTGGTGACGCCGCCCATGCCAATCACCCCAAGATCTGCGAAAAGCCATTCTTTATTGACCTCTGACGCAATAGAACACCGATCGCCACGCTCCAAGCCGAGCGCTTTCAAGCCATAGCCAACCCAGCGGGCCAGATCGCCGTAGTCCCGCCAGGTATATTCGTTCCATATACCAAAGTCTTTTTCTCGCAACGCTACTTTGTCTGGATTGCCCTGTACGCGATGCCAGAAGAGCTGAGAAATGGTGGTACACCCATCAACGATTACTTGGTTCATAGCGTTCATTCCATACCTACCAGATCATCGCCATGTCTTGCGCTGTTTCCAGCGTCTACGACCACGGGCGCCCTGATCCCTCATGCCGAGATAAAATTCCTGTATGTCCTGGGCGTCCTTTAACCGCTCGCAACTGTCTTCCATGACGATACGACCAATCTCCATAACGTAGCCGTAGTCACCTACGTCTAACGCCATCTTGGCATTTTGCTCTACCAACAGTACCGTCACGCCGCGCTCCTTATTTAAGCGGACGATGATTTCACCAATCTCCTGAACGAGACGAGGCGACAACCCTAGGGACGGTTCATCGAGCAACATCAGTTTAGGTCGAAGCATGAGTGCCCGACCAATCGACAACATTTGTTGCTGCCCGCCGCTCAGGTTGACGGCTTGCGCCCTCATCAAATCTTTCAACACGGGAAAGTAGTCGTACACCATCTCAAGGTCAGACTGAACCAGGTCATCACGACGGGAGAAAGCACCCATGCGCAGATTTTCATCCACATTTAGGAATGGGAACACCTCGCGCCCCTCTGGTACGTGGGCGATGCCTTGCCGAGCAATGCCATCTGGATCTTGGCCCTGAATCTCATCACCGTCATACACAACGGTACCTTTTTGCGGATCCATCGCACCGCTAATCGTCTTCAACACTGTCGTTTTGCCTGCACCGTTGGCGCCAAGAAGAGAAACAATTTTGCTTTCGGGGACTTCCATACTCACACCCCGGATCGCCATCACAGGGCCGTAGTAGGTTTCTACGTTTTTTAGTTCGAGCAAATTTGCCATCAGTCGTGCCTCATCAATCGCCTAGGTAGGCACGAAGAACTTCTGGGTGTGATTGCACCTCTTGCGGTGTGCCCACAGTGATGAGCTGCCCATCGGCCAACGCCATCACTCGATCCGATGCAATGCTGACAAGATTCATATCGTGTTCGACCATAATGACAGTGATACCCAGCTCTTCGTTGATATCCTCAATCCAAAAAGACACATCCTCTGTCTCCTCGGGATTTAAGCCAGACGAAGGCTCGTCCAACAAAAGCAGCTTAGGCTTTAAACAAAGTGCGCGCGCAATCTCCACCATCTTTCGTATGCCGTATGGCAAGTTGGCGATCACCTGATCGCGATAGCTTTGTAGATTCAAGAGGTCGATTACCTCTTCAACTTGAACCCGAAACTTAAGTTCCTGCCTTTTTACCGAGGGCAAGAAGAAGATTTCAGAGAAAATGTTCGATTGGCGGTGTATATGACAACCGATTAACAAATTGTTGAGCACAGTTTCTTGCTCAAAAAGCTCGGTGTTTTGGAATGTACGCGCGATCCCTAACTCTGCAACATGATGCGTCGCAACGTTAGTTATATCCTGATCATCAAAATGGATGTTGCCCGTCGTCACATCGTAGATCCGACTAACCAGGTTGAAGATCGTTGTTTTACCAGCACCATTTGGTCCAACGATGCTAAAGACCTCACCTTCGTTAACTTCAAAGGTAACATTTTGGACAGCCTTCACCCCGCCAAAGTGAACCGAGAGGTTTTCTGCTCGAAGTAAGCTCAATGCAGCCTCTCCGTACGCAAGAACGACTTTTGTCGTTTGTGCGTAGCCCTGCGATAGAGTGGAAATTCTTCAAAGAAAAGTCGTATCTTGCGCCATCGGCCATATATACCTAATGGCTCGTAGATTAAAAAGAGAATCAAAATAAGGCCAAAGATCGCTGGTTCAAGCCCCGGAATCTGAGCCACTGCGGGAGGGGTTGCATCGCGCAGAATCGCTATGCCTTGCGGTAAGAGACCGATGAAAATTGCGCCATATACAACCCCATGCAACGAACCAACACCTCCCACGACGACCATCAACAAAAGCTGAATGGATGTGATGATCGTAAATGCGTCTGGGGCCAGGTAGTTCAAACGATGGGCGAAGAGTGCACCGGCAAGGCCAGTGAAAGCAGCAGACAATGCGAACGCTAGCGTTTTGGTACGGGCAAGATGGATGCCCATACTTTCTGCACTGGTCTCAGAGTCTCGAACGGCTGTCATTGCTCGTCCACTTGGGCTTCGTAGCACGTTCATGACAAGAGCCATGGAGCAAACAAGTAACAGTAAGCACAAGAAGTAGAACGATGTGGGATCACTCAAGTTCATGCCGAGAAATTCAGCCTTGGGTACTGGCATACCGCGAAAACCGCCAGTGACAGACTCCCAATGAACCAGCACCTGCTCGACAATGACCGCGAAGGCGAGTGTCGCTACCGCAAGATAGATACCTGTCATGCGTAAAGCTGGTATACCAACTATGCCCCCTATAACTGCGCTGAACAGCGTCGCAGCGACAATTGCGACAGGCAAAGGTACCCCTTGATTCAGGAGATAGGCATGTGTGTATGCGCCGATGGCTAAGAAGGCAGCGTGCCCAAGACTCACGAGTCCGGTATAGCCGACTAGGATCATCAGGCCTAGTCCGGCGATTGCGTAGATAAAGACGAGACTAAATTCACCCAACAAAAACCGATCAAGCCACAAGGGTCCAGAAAGCACAGCGATGAGCAGTAACCCATACCATAGGAGATAGCCACGATGGGGGACAAGCTGGATGTCTTGGAAGTACTTAGTCTTACGTATGAAGCGCATTAGACTTTCTTCTTTTGCATTGTAGCGAACAGACCTTGAGGTCTAACAAGTAACATCACGAGCAACAAAACGTACGCGCTCGTGTCGGCAAATCCTGGGGGCAAATATAGTCCGGCAAACTGTTCGATTATGCCAATAAGCAGCCCACCGATAATCGCACCAGGCATGCTTCCGAAACCACCGACTATTGCCGCTGCGAATGCCTTGATACCAACAAAGCCGATCAATGGATCTACCAGCGAAACAGGTGCAGTTAGCATACCCGCGACACCCGCGATGCCAGCCGACAATGCCCAAACCAAGGAATACATTCGTTTGACGGGAATGCCCACATAGAACGCAGCTAACTGGTTCTGTGAAGCCGCCTGCATCGCGACGCCGACTCTTGTGAAGCGAAAGAAAAGCCACATCAATAGGCACAACAGCGCTGTCCCCAATATGATCGCCACATTCTCATAGCCAATAACTGCCTCACCCCAGCGAATCACCTCGCCAGAATATGGTGTAGGCAAGGCGCGAGGTTCGTTCCCCCAGATCGCCCCTGCTACAGCACGAAGCACGAAGCCCAAGCCGATAGTTAACATTAAAACAGCAAAGTGGGGCTCACCGATCATTGGGCGAAGCAACAAGCGTTCGAGGACAACACCAACGACAGCCATTACAAGAACGGTAGCAGGGAACGCCCAGTAATATGGCCAATCCCAGATCGAAATGAAGGTAATGGCGACGTAGGCGCCAAGCATCATAATGTCACCCTGGGCGAAGTTGACCATCTCTGTGGCTTTGTAGACGAGCACAAAACCTAGCGCGATTAACCCATAGACACAGCCTTGGGAGACACCGCTAATTAGTAGCTGTACAACTTCCACGCTTTGATGATCCCTAGTTCACGCCGGTGCGCATTATTCTATTTCTACTGACTTCGACCACGCTTAGAGCCCACAACTCTCGAAATTCTTGAAGCGGAATTTCTGCCCTGGTCCCTTCTTGCCAACGAACGAAGAAGCCGCGTATTGTGTGGCCTGCAGCAGGGTTTGTCACCCCAGAAAGTCGCACACAGACCAACAAATCACAGAGGCAAAAAGATGGCTGATCGTCTTAGCGGCAAGCGAGTTCTTGTCACTCAAGCAAACGACTACATGGGGCCCGCGACCATTGAACTTTTTTCGGCAGAAGGCGCCCATGTTATCTCGGACGAGTCCGACCTCAGGCCAGATGGCGCATGCGAAAATGCGGTTGCGCAGGCAGGTGAGGTGGACATATTGATCGCCAATCTTGCGTCGCCTAACTACTCCGGCATCGATGCGGTCGATCTCAGGTCAGACCAGTGGCACACAACGTTCGACATGATGGTGCACCCCTTACATAGATTGTGTCAGGCTGTACTGCCGCAAATGATCGAGCGGCAATGTGGCAAGATCGTCGTCTATGGTAGCGCCACCGCACTAAAAGGATTAAAAACCGTCACCGCTTACAGCTCAGCTCGCGCAGCTCAAGTTGGCTACGTACAGTCACTCGGCGTTGAGGTCGCACCAAACAACATCCAGGTGAATCTCATTGCCCAAAACTACGTGGAAAATCCCGTCTACTACCCACCCGAGCTCAAAGACAACGAGTCTTTTATGAAGTCTCTACGCCGGCAGGTTCCCTTGGGCCGCCTAGCTCGCGCTGAGGAAGATGCGAAATTCGCACTATTTCTCGCATCGGACGAAAGCGACTTCTTCGTCGGTCAGGCGATTCCATTTTCTGGTGGCTGGATTCAACGATAACTCTCGGTAAGTGTAGTGGCTCGCCTGTATCCGCAAATGCAAAAATACTGTATATATAGCCAGTATGGAGAAGTTCTTAAGGCCACTACACCGACAACGCAATCGCCGACGCGCCCGAGCCGTCATCTTAGATGGCGACGAACTTGCTGAAAAGTACGGGGTTGAGCTCAAAGCGCTGGAAGACTATCTACTGGCACACAAACTGGCTTACCACAAAGACAGCCAGGGAGCGATTTGGGCTTCAGTCACCGACGTGAAATAACCTGAACGAATCACCTCGGCACAGCAGAGATTTCCTGTAAAAGCTCTTGGGCTTGTGCCGTTGGTAACAATTGCATCGAGCGTTCCAAATCCTGCTTTGCTTCACTTCGCTTGCCTTGCTTGGACTTTGCAGCACCACGATGGAGATAGTAAGCAAAATAGGCTGGGTCAAAACTAATGGCACGATCAAAGTTGGTCACCGCATCACCGTATCGCTTTTGCGCCATTCTTATTGCGCCGCGCAAGCCGTGGAACTGAGCTTCGTCACTCACTAAACTGAGGGCCTGATTTATCGAGCTAATTGCGGCATCGTGAGAACCTACTTCGAGCAGTGCCGACGCCTCCTCATAAGCTTCATAGGCGGGTGCTGCTTCAGTAACGCGTGTCAGTGCGGTTCGATATTCTGCCGTGCCAAAATGAGTCGCGGTCGGTTTCCGGGCCATTAACTCCCGCGCCCGGCCGCGATTGTTTTCTACGCGTTCGATTGATGTTGGATGGGAGGCTAACCAATCCTGGGATGCTGCAGCAGCGCCACCTTTCATGGCGACAAACTTCTCCTGCAGCGTGACAGCACCTTGAGGGCTGTAACCTGCATCTGTCATGAATTGCATGCCGTAGAAATCAGCCTCGCGTTCAGCATCTCTCGAATACTTTAAACCCAGCAGTTGTGCACCGCGGCTGGCATATCCGATCACTTCCTGACCCAATGCAGAGCCTTCGGTGCCGATGCTCGCGACTGCCAGAACACCCTGTGTCAGCATGTCTCGTTCGAGCCGTTTCGCACCATGCCGCGCCGCTGCATGGGCTATCTCGTGTGCTAACACTGCAGCGAGCTCAGACTCGTGCTCGAGTGCCACAAGCAAGCCCCTATTGATGGCAATTTTGCCACCCGGAAGTGCCCAAGCATTTGGCGTGCCGTTATTCAGCACAACAAACTCGTAGGGTAGGTTCACACCGCTAGCTCGGGCTAGGCGCTGCCCAACTTCTTCCACATAGGCACTCAACTCAGGCGCTATCAATAGCTGTCCGCCTTGCATCTGCTGTGACGGTACATACTGCTGTTGGCCAATTGCAATCGCCTCTCTATCCGAGACTAACGCTATTTCCGATTGACCAGTCACCGGATTCACAGCACAACCAGCCAAACCGAGGACTAGAAATCCCGTGATTACGGCAAGTTTTTTTACGTTCAATTTACCCATTCTTTACAAATCATCACATTATTGGCTCCAAGCCTCCCTTATATTGCACCCATGGCTAAAGAACAACAGCGCAACCCTCCAACAGACGCAGGACAACTAAAACAGTCCTATACCAAACGTCGTGACAGTGAACGCCCCGTGCCATATAGCGTGGCCAAGGCCTACCGGCTCCTCATCGCCGCGCGTGAAGACATTAAATCGCGACACTAGGTCGTCTCAGCTCCATAATTACTCCACTTTGGATCCATAACGGCCACAGGATTTAGCTCTACTATGTCCTTGAAGAGTTAACTAACCCCAACTCTCCAATGAGTAGAATTACAGGCTGTAATAGAACATAGCCAACCCCGTCTAAAAGCGGGGTTTTTTTTGCCTGTTTTTTCACTCGTGATTTTTTGCTTTTTTTTGTCCCCGTTCTGAGGCATAAGAACATTTATCCGATGCATGCACGCTGCACTTTCACATCCGAGCCCGCATCTTAGGAAAACTCAGACATAGGACAGAGACCGACATGAAGTACCTCCACACTATGGTGCGCGTCACCGACATCGATGCCTCCCTCAAATTTTATTGCGATGGACTTGGACTAGAAGAGTTGCGCCGCTATGAAAACGAAGGTGGACGATTCACACTCGTCTTTCTTGCAGCGCCTGGAGACTCGGAGGCACAAGTGGAGCTCACCTACAATTGGGATCCTGAGGGTCTCGATGGTGGTCGAAACTTCGGTCACCTCGCCTATGCAGTGGAGGACATTTATGCCACCTGCCAGCAGTTGGTGGATCATGGCGTTACAATCAATCGCCCACCACGCGACGGTCGCATGGCATTCGTCCGTTCGCCAGATGGCGTCTCGATAGAAATTTTGCAAAGCGGTGACGCACTCACAGCCGCAGAACCATGGCAGAGCATGGCAAACGTCGGTGAGTGGTAGTCAAAACAATCAACTGAAACCAATGGAACAGTCATGAAGCTATACAACTCAGTCGGACCCAACCCCCACGTCGTGCGCATGTTTGCAGCAGAAAAAGGGATTGAACTAGAGCTCGAAGATATTGATCTCATGGGCGGCGCGAATCGACAGGCGCCCTACCTCGAAATTAATCCTGCGGGACAGCTACCGTGCCTGCAAGCCGACAATGGCACACTGATCGCGGAGATCACCGCTATTTGTGAGTACCTAGACGAAGTCGGTGGTGGTCCATCACTCATAGGTGAGACGGCTGAGGAACGCGGTCAAACAAGAATGTGGACACGGCGCATCGACCTAAACATCTGCGAGCCCCTGGCCAATGGCTTCCGTTTCAGCGACGGGTTGCCTCTGTTTAAGGAGCGCATGATCACTATTCCTGAAGCGGCTGAAGGCTTGAAACAAATCGCTCGAGAAAAGCTTGCTTGGCTTGACGGTCTAATGACTGGCCACGACTTTGTTGCCGGTGACAAAATCACAATCGCTGACGTTCTTTTGTATTGCATGCTCGCATTCGGCCAACAGGTGGGTCAGCCGTATGACGAATCTCTGCCTAACATCAAGCCTTGGTTTGATCGCATGGCTGCAAGAGCCAGCGCTAGCGCCTAATCTAGCCTCTAATAATGGCCTGCTTGTAAAGTGTGGCTTGGTGGATTTCCCCAAGCTGCACATTTAAGCACCACGTCGTTTTAGGCATCGTGCCATTTTTTAAGTACCGCGCACTCTTAAATAGCACCGGGCCGCCTTTTGGCTGGGTGATTTACCGCCATTTTCTTGACCGACTACACACTTTCCCAGCTATATTGAAATTGACTTAGTCAATTCTTCTGGTACATTGAAGTGTTACTTTTCGTAGCACAATTTCGGTTTACTAGTGGATTTTCGGCCTGTATGCGTACGACTTATATAACGGCGTTAGTGATTGCTTTGGTCCTCCTCGGCTGGCTCTATTCGGGAGACCACTCTACGCCCGCAGAACCTGCATCCATCGCAGAGCTCAATCGCGATCAAGCCGAGATTGACTCTGATTCAATTCCAACTCGGGTTAGGGTTGCGGTCTTTGATGCAACTGAACAATCACGAATCATCAAGGTTCGGGGCAAAACTGAGAATAAACGAACAGTCATGGTTAAAGCGGAGCTCAACGGTACCGTGTCCGAACGACCAGTGGAGCGAGGTGATCGAATTTCGAAGGGTGATATGTTGTGTCGTATCTCTACGGAGGATCGTCGTGCCAGCTTAGTCGAGGCAAAGGCTGCACTGACCCAAGCCCGAATAGACTACCAGGGTGCTTTACGACTCAAGGAACGAGGCTTTAACTCCCAATCTGCCATCGCCGCAGCACAAGCCAGACTTGCGGCGGCGGATGCCAATGTACAGCGAAGAGAGCTGGACCTAACTAAGCTAACAGTGAACGCACCATTCGACGGCGTCATCGAAGATGTCCATCTCGAAGTTGGCGACTATCTAACGCCTGGTGCAGCCTGTGCCACGGTAGTGGATCTCGACCCAATGCTCCTAACTGGCAGAGTCTCTGAACAAGATGTGATTAAGCTCGACGAGGGGCAACTCGCAACCGGGTTTTTCCGCGACGGCGGCACGGTCGCTGGGGAAATCTCGTTCATCGGACACCAAAGTGATCCAGCAACCCGCACATACCCTATCGAGATCAACCTACCGAATCCTGATTACACCATCCGCTCTGGGATCACCACCGAGATCCATGTTCCCGTTGAGGCTGTGCTAGCACAGTTGGTGAGCCCAGCCGTCTTTAGCCTCGACGACGCAGGCGAAATCGGCATCCGCACAGTAAACAAAGACAATATCGTAGAGTTTTATCTCGTCGAAGTTCTTTCAGACTCTCCACAAGGCGTTTGGGTGACGGGACTACCGCTTCGCGCCAACGTCATTGTTGTTGGCCAGGAATTAGTCGTCCCTGGCGAGCGGGTTGATCCAGTATTCGAACCTCAAGCCGCGCTACCTGCAAAAACGCCAGTTAGCAAACCCGAAACGGCAACTGCTGTGGCGATGAATAGCCCATGATTAGTCGAAGCTGAGCAGATGCAAAAGTTCATCGAAGCTGCGATTAACCGATCCAGAACCTCACTGCTCATCATGTTCATGATTGTCTTGGCGGGACTCTTGGCCCGTGCAGCGATCCCAATTGCTGCAGAACCCGACATAGACGTGCCCTTCTTCATCGTCACCGTGATCCACGAAGGTATCAGCCCTGAAGATGCCGAGAGACTGCTCATCATGCCGATGGAAGTCGAAATGCGGGATGTTGAGGGCATCAAAGAAATGATGGGGTTTGGAGCAGAGGGCGTCGCAACCTTCATGCTTGAATTCCATGCTGATATCGATCTCGGCAAAGCACTACTCGATACACGCGAGGCTGTAGATAGAGCAAAAGCTGAATTCCCGTCGACAGCCGAAGAACCCATCGTGACTGAAGCCACGATGGAAGACTTCCCAATCATCCAGGTGAACGTCGTTGGCGCGGTACCAGAACGCATGCTTTATGCCATCGCTCAGGACTTACGCGAAGCTGTCGAAACTGTACCTGACGTCTTGTCAGCGGATCTTTTCGGTCAACGAGAAGAGTTGTTAGAGGCGATCATCGATCCCAATGCACTCGAAGCGTACGCAATTTCTTCAGAAGAACTCATCACAACCATCGTCCGCAACAATCGTCTGATTCCTGCCGGTGCGGTGGATACGGGCCGCGGCCGTTTCTCGGTCAAGGTACCCTCTATCATTGAGGGCGCGTCAGACATCTTCGATCTCCCCGTAAAGTCGGTTGGCGACACCGTTATCACACTCAAAGATGTCGCCACAGTCCGCCGCACTTTCAAAGACCGACAAACATATGCTCGGGTCAACGGTCGTAAGAGCATTTCGCTACACGTTACCAAGCGTACCAACGCAAACATGCTGAACGCCATTGCTGGCACGAAGGCAAAAGTCGACGCCTACAGGTCTCAGCTACCCGGTGAGGTGGACGTTTTCTACACGAGTGACCAGGGCCCCTTCGCAGGCAGTCAGGTCACAGAACTGCAAGGCAATATCTTTACGGCGCTGGGTCTCGTCATGATCATCGTGGTTGCTGCGATGGGCTTCCGCAGTGGTGTCATTGTGGGTATTGGTATTCCTGTCTCGTTTCTTTTCGCGCTCGTTTTCCTCTACGCCATGGATTACACATTTAACTTTATGGTGATGTTCGGGATGCTCCTTGGCCTGGGTATGCTGATTGATGGTGCGATCGTGGTGACGGAATACGCCGATCGAAAAATGATCGAAGGTGTCAAGCCACGCCAGGCTTATATACAGGCTTCTCGCCGAATGTTCTGGCCAGTTGTGGCCTCCACCGCCACCACGCTCGCGGCTTTCTTGCCACTCATGTTCTGGCCCGGGCTCGACGGCCAATTCATGCGCTACCTTCCGGTGACCGTGTTTACGGTTCTCGCGGGCTCTCTCCTCTATGCGCTGGTGTTCGGACCCGTGTTGGGATCCATATTCGGCAAAGCAGGTTCTCGCGATGCCCATTCCCAAGAGACCCTAAAGCAACTAGAAAGTGGCGACCCGACTGTCCTGCGCTCCATGACCGGCATGTATGCGAGTTTGTTACAGACGGCCGCACGTTATGGTATCGTTACCTTTGGGCTAATCATTACTGTCTTGGTTACAACATTCTGGGCATACGGCGAGTTTGGCCGCGGCATGATTTATTTCTCAGAATCAGAACCGCAGTACGCCAATGTCATCGTCCGCGCTCGCGGCAACTTGAGCGCCGACGAAATAAACGAGCTCGTTGCCGAAGTGGAACGCGAGGTTCTCGAAGTTAATGGGATCAAGAGTTTAAACGCCGCGACCACGCTTCCCGGCCAACCATCTAGAGACAGCGCCATCGATGCTGTGGGCACACTCTACATTGAGCTGCACGAAGAAGGTGATCGGACCGTTTCTGCGACAGATGTGTTCGAGGCAATTCGCGCGCGGACATCGAAGCTCGCAGGGATAGAAATCGAAATCAAAAAAATGGAAATGGGTCCGCCAGCAGGCAAGCCGCTACTCCTTCAGTTTTCCTCGCACAATCGCAAGCTGATCGACCCTGCGATTGAACGCATTGTTGAGCGTATGAACAGTGACCCGGACATCAGAGACATATCGGATTCTCGTCCGTTACCTGGTATCGAATGGAAGTTGTCAGTCGACCGCGCGCAAGCTGCAATCTACGGTGCGGATGTCAGCCAAGTTGGTGTCGCGGTCCAACTGATCACAAACGGGATTAAAGTCGGTGAATACCGACCGGACCGCGCCGATGACGGGGTCGACATACGCGTCAGATACCCACTCGAGTATCGTGGTATCAACGCGCTAGACGAACTTCGGATCGCAACGCCGACCGGTCTAGTACCCATCTCAAACTTTGTCTCGCGTTCCGCAGTACCTAACGTCGATACCCTACAACGAGTTGATGGCGTACCCATTGGTCAGATTCGTGCGGACGTTGCACCAGATGTTCTTGCAGACGACAAAGTCAAAGAACTCGAAGCATGGATACAACAGCAAGGCTGGCCATCTGATCTGCTAATTGAATTCCGTGGCGCCAACGAAACTCAGGCAGACTCCATGGCCTTTATCGGTGTGGCATTTAGCTTATCGCTGCTTCTGATGTTCATCCTACTTGTCACCCAGTTCAATAACTTCTACCAAGCCTTTCTCATCCTGTTCGCGGTCGTACTTTCAACGGCTGGTGTTTTTCTTGGTCTTCTCATCACAGACAACCCATTCAGTGCAGTCTTATCCGGTGTTGGCGTCGTATCACTAGCGGGGATCGTCGTTAACAACAACATCGTCCTGATCGACACTTATAATCACCTGCGTGAGGAACATCCTGAACTCGACTACATCGCTCTAATCGTACGAACCGGCGCACAGCGTCTTCGACCAGTCCTGCTTACCACCGTTACAACCGTATTTGGTCTCCTGCCCTTGGCCAGCAACTTGAGCATCGACCTATTCAATCGGACGGTCACTTACGGCGGCATGATGTCTATGATGTGGGTGCCTTTGTCACAAGCGATCGTTGCCGGGCTTACTTTCTCAACCCTGCTGACGCTCGTCTGCACACCGGCAATGCTCGCACTACCACACCAGCTAAACGCATTGAAACGGAAAGCTCAGGCTGCAATACAACGTTCGCGTAGCGGTTCCCAACCCTCAACGATCATAGAACCGACGTAACATCCCTTCCCCACGCTCGTCAGGTTAGCTACTCTAGTCCAGCCAACCCCTCCACCTTGAGCGACAGTCATTGGATTGGATCAAACCGCTGCAGGACATCACTCTTGCAGATATCGACACCGTCGGCGCCAAAGCGGCGCACTTAGGCGCCATGCTTCGTGCTGGTTTTCCCGTGCCTCCTGGATTCGTCATTACAACTGATGCCTTTGTTGAACATTTCGGAAACATCACAGACCCTCTCGTTCGCCCAAGTACGCCACGCCTAAATCAAGAGCTGATGGCCGCGGTCGTTGCAGGCATGGTCACCCACCTTGGAGAGGAAATAGAGGTAGCAGTTCGTAGCTCGTCGACAGAAGAAGACACGAGTTTTGCTAGCTTCGCCGGGCAACATTCGACCTATTACTTTGTACCTCCAAGCCACCTAGACCAAGCGGTCATTGATTGTTGGTTGTCGCTTTGGTCCACCGCAGCAACCGCGTATAGACGTGGCGGTTGGGGACAAGTTGTTTCTGGGGCGCCCTTGCGGATGGCAGTCATCGTCCAAAAAATGCTACCTGCCACACGGTCTGGCGTTGCTTTCAGCCGCGATCCGGTCAGTTCGAGCACCGACACTGTCATCGAATCCTCATGGGGATTAGGCGCCGCATTGGTCGACGGGAGAGTCGCCGGTGATCAGGCGCGCGTCTCCGACGAGGGAAAACTACTCAACTACACCGTTCGAGACAAGCGCGTACAAGTTCTACATCACGCCTCCAATCATAACGCTTCGAGACTACAGCCCGTCACTCAAGCCAACCGCAACGCGGAAGTACTCTCGTCGGCTGAAGCAGAGCGGATAGCCTCTATCGCGGGTCAACTGGAAACTCTGTTCGACGCTCCTCAAGACGTGGAGTTTGCATTTGTAGACAACGACTTGTTCCTACTCCAATCCCGACCGATCACCACCCGCCCCCCAACGTACAACTTTGATGATCCGTTGGTCCTTTTTAAGCCTCTGGCGGAAAATTTCACAGAACCGTTGACGCCACTTTCCGCAGACTTGTTTGCTCAAGCACTACCTCGCCTCGGTGCGTTTGTTGACGGACGCTTGTATCTATCCCTTCGTCCTTTGCAACGCCTCATCCCTTTTGAGATGACCGATCGAGAAACCTGCGAAATGATGTTGCTACGCGGCAATCCCCGCGACGTGAAGGTTTCATGGCCACGACTGTTAAAAAGTATCGGTATCGGAGCTGCTTTCTACTTAGCGGACGGCGCCAACTGGCACAGGGCGGCTCGGCTTTCGCTAGACGATCTCGAGAAGTTTCGGCGCGTGGCCGAACGTGTCAAACATCGTGAAGCGCTTTCGCTGACCCGAGCAATGCGACGACTCGTCTGGGGGCGCCATAGCTTTATGCCGACTTATCACCAAATGTTTACATTAAACATTTCTGCAGGACGCTATTTCCTTTTCATAGGTGCGTTGGAAAATTTGGTACAGCGTTTTGCACCTGATTTTCCCGTAGCCGATCTGCCTCGAACTTATCACGGTCGACAAGACATGCGATCCTTAGAAATGCTCGACGAGCTTTCCAACCTTGCCATGCTTCTCAATCGATCGCCCGAGCTCACCCCTATTCTCGAGACCGAGACCGCACTGCCTATCGGTCACGAATTTACAGTGGCGTATGACGATTTTATCCAAAAATATGGGCATCGCGGTCCGCGGGAGCTGGACATCGCGGCACCACGTTGGCGCGAATCGCCACGCGACCTGTTGGGTCTGCTGGTTCATGAAACTGACACAGCGGCGAACGTCGATCGATCGCACGGACAATACCTCGCTGCAAGAGATCAGCTGCACAGCCATCTCAAACCATGGCAGCGCGGTTTGGTTGATTGGCTAACAAAACGAATCACGCACTTCATCGCGCTCCGCGAGAACACGCGCTATTTTCATATTATGGCTTTCGACAGTATGCGCACCCGCGTACTAAACATCGAAAAATCTCTGTTCAACCAGAATCGGTTGGAACACGAAGGTGATATCTTCTTTCTGTTGGTCGACGAAGTTGAAGCTTTACAGGCTGGTCGCCTAGCACCGTCAGATGCGCAAGCTAAAATTAGAGCTCGACGTCGAAAATGGCAGATAGGAGCTGCTCGACGTCCGCCAGAAACAATCAACGTGGATTGGTCTGGTGAGACAGAGCCCTCGGAACTTTGGCAGTGTGCAAGCCCAGGTTCAGCCCAAGGTCTAGCGCGGGTCATTATGGACCCGAGCCAAGGGGCAGAGTTACAAGCTGGAGAAATACTGATTGCCCCCTACACGGATCCTGCGTGGACGCCGCTCTTTCAAAAGGCAGCAGCTATCATCGTCGGCACGGGGAGCTTCTTGTCTCACGCAGGTACGGTGGCTCGCGAACTGCACGTACCTTGCTTAGTTGACGTCGCAGACTGCACCACCCTTTATAAAACAGGAGAACAGCTCATCGTCGATGCAAGCAGCTGCACCATTGAAGTGGTGCACGACGCTGATGCAGCCCGCGAGGGACGTGCAAATGATTAGCACCTGGTGGTATGTCCTAGTCTTTATTCTTGCACTGCCGATGTCGGTTTGGTTGCTCGCAAGTATCCTAGGGATTCTAGACCGAAGACCAGTAACGGTCCCGCTGATCCAAATTTTGACAACGGGAGTTTTCGTTACTTTATTCTTGTTGGCCACACACCGTTCCTTCCTGATCCCGATTTCCTGTGCATTCGTCCTGGTCACCCTCCTCCATCTCGTTTCGGGAGCGGTGCTACGCAGATCTCTGGGCATTCCTACCTACAGTAGCGAACCAAGACTCGAGACTGATTGGGATCAAGATGAAAAGCACGATGATGCTAGCAATGAAGGTCTGGCAGAAGATCCAATAGAAGATCAGGGTTCAGAACAAGAAGAGGAAAAAGAACCCCGGTGACAGGGATCGGGGAGGGGAGGGGAAGCGAGTCACCGGGGCGCTTTGAACTTGTGAACACTAGTTTGTATTCACTCGTTCGTAGTAAGTAATAGCAAAGATCTCGTTTAGTGCGAGAAGAACGCCCTACTTTCCGGTCGCTATCAGCTCTATTCGGTAGAAATGTTCCTATATTTTCCTCTTAACCCATTGAATTATATAAGGATATGCAGACTTGTCTTGAGCTAAGAACATGTGTCCCCCAGCAAAGAACTTTACCTCTGAACCATCTATCTGAGATTCAATTGCACGCATGTTCTCCGGTGGCGCCACCCCATCAAACTCGCCGCCAGCGAGTAACGTGGGCACAGTAATCTGATTCAACTTCGAAAAAGTATCGTGATCCCGCCTTGCCTCAAGCTGTTTGCGTGCACCCGAGGGGTCCCGGTCGGCACGCCTAGCCGCGACACTTAATTCTACTCGGCGCTGCCACTTTTCTGGATTCTCGGCTATCCATGCATCCGTATGTCTAGTATCCGCAACCCTTAAATGAGTCTGCGCACGTTCGATATCGGGCAAGTCTTCAATTTCATGCAGTGGATATGAGGCACCCCCAGCTCCGCCAGAAGATGTACACGCCAACACAAGTGCACTGACGCGATCCGGATGACGGATCGCAAATTCTTGACCGACCATGCCGCCGAAAGAAACGCCCACGACAGGAATCTGGTCGATTCCCAATCTGTCTAACAAACCGGCAGCATCATCCGCGTATTCAGCCATCGTAAAAGGACCGTTTGGATTTGATGTCTGACCGAGACCTCGCTGGTCATAGCAAATAACTTCGAAGGATTCAGCTAGAGGCGAATCGAACTGATTCGGCCTGTTTCTCAGATCGCCGCCACTACCACTGATGAACAACAACCGCTCGCCGGTGCCACCAACTTCGTAGTACAGATCGATGCCGTTCACAACCGCGTGTGGCATGTCAGTCTCCTCGTTTTATCAGTTAACCACGCTCTTTAATGGCGTCGGCGAACGAGATAACCCGCTCCGCTGCTGCCGCGTGCAGATTCTCAATCAGTTTACCGTCTAGTACCGCAACGCCTTTGCCGGAAGCCAGAGCAGACTGCCAAACTTCCAAGATCGAATGCGCTTCTGCAATGTCATCGTCCGAGTAGCCAAACACTTCATTGGCTATCTCTATCTGAGAAGGGTGAATGAGTGTTTTTCCGTCAAATCCCATATTTCGTCCACCGACGCAAACTTCTCTAAGCGACGCTTCATTTTTGAAATCCAGATGCACACCATCGAGAATATCTTTGCCTAGCAGGCGTGCGCACAACACGCACTGCTGTAGCGCGAGCGCCAAATTGTTACGATCCTCGGTGTGCTCCGCACGCAATTCTTTGACAAGATCACTAGTACCCATAACAAGCACTTCGACTCGCGGATGATCCGCAAAACTTCTTAAATCCAGCACGCCTCGAGGCGTTTCGATCATGAGCCATATCGGCACCGTGCTGCCACCGGCACCATCGACAACTCGAAGAATTTCTTCAACTTCGTTCGAGCTTTCTATTTTCGGAAACAAAAGCGCAGCTATATCAGCAGAAGCAAAACGTTCAACATCTGACTTACCCCACGCTGTTTGTAAGCTGTTACAGCGAACAATGAGCTCCCTATAGCCATAGCCGCCACTTTGGATCGCAGTTTCGACTTGATCACGCGCGTGCGACTTCGAATCCGGTGAAACCGCATCTTCTAGGTCAAAAATTATGCTATCGCATGCCAAATTTTTAGCTTTTTCCATCGCTCGGGCATTCGCGCCCGGCATATACAAAACAGATCGTCTCGGTCTCACAGCGCCTTGTCCCTCACCTACGTCAATGTTTGCATGATAAAGCTATCACGCTTTCGTTATTCCTTGGCGCGATAGTGTGAACCACTTCTCGTTAGTACCGACGCGAATTTACTTACTATGTTCGGTGAAGGGAATCAGGGTATTCGCATTGCCATAAGGTAGGAGTATGCGTCTTAACTTTCGGAACAATCGAGACATTTTGCTATTTGCTGGCGTCGTCGCCGCAATCTCAAGTCTAGCCTCACTATTTGCTGTATTGGTCGTTTATCTGACAGGCGGACAACATGCTTTTCATCTTGAAAACGCGATTACCTTTGCTGGTGTAGTCCCGATGCTCATCGCGGTCCCGATCTCGTTTTGGGTCGGTAGAACGGGATTACGCTTAACGGAAGCACAAAAAAACCTTCGTCGTCTCGCTGATACCGATCCTCTGACTGGACTACGTAACCGCCGCTCATTTTTTTCCGCTGCTAGCGAAATTGTCGCTAGCCCTGAAAGACCTTGCTCTCTGCTAGTCATCGATGCGGATCACTTTAAAGACCTAAACGACAATTACGGCCATGCAGTGGGTGATGCGGCTCTTGTGAACATCGCCGAAGTGTTGCGCAATAGTTTTCGCGCCTCGGACCTGACATGTCGTGTCGGTGGCGAGGAATTCGCAATCTTGCTTCCCGGCATAGCTCGCGATGGAGCAATGGTCATGGCGCAGCGAGTTCTAGATTCAGTTTCAGACTCTCCAATAGTCGCAGGTAACGCAATAATTACCTACTCAGTAAGTTGTGGCATTGCTGAAGCCGAAGCCGGAGAGGCTTTACCAGAACTCTTCAAACGCGCAGATGACGCAATGTATCAGGCCAAGGAAGAAGGTCGAAATCGAGTGGCGCTACACGAGGCCGCTGCCTAACCCTCTTGTACCTTTTTACCTATGCCTGCTATGACTTTGCGACCAATCGGGATCAATTTCAGCAAATTGAACTGAGCATAACTTCTATCTATACGCAAAATTTCTTCACGAATGTAGGCACGTTGTTCGCGCACTAACGCTATTTGAGCCGGATCTTGCGGATTTAGCGCAACGAGCTCATCACGCTCCGCAGCTAGGCGCCCTATTCTGTCCATGTCTGTATCGAAGTTTCTATCCTTCGCCTCGGCGCCAAATGTCTGCTTAAACAACTCAGCAAAATACTGCCCTCGCTGATCGACATCTAAATCGCTTTTAGCGCACGGCTCACGACCCGCTAAGTGTGTGGCCTCGATACAAGCCCTCGAACCATAGGTCTCGAATGCACCTGTGTGCACTCCGTTTGAAATTGCAGCCAACACAGATCGTCTAAGCGCAGCTGGATCACGCTTAGGGTGCGATTCCTCGACCGCTTCGAAGGGTATTTGCTCCCGCACAGGTTGCGGATCTGGTGAGTGCGGATCCGCAGCCGGTGCCTTGGCGGGCTCTGCAACAGCGATGGACGGCTCTTCCGGTGCGAGCGCAACTGGCTCAATCTCAGAGACCTGCCTCTGCTGGTACAACGTGATGTGCAGCTCCGGAGACCCTGCTGGCTCTGGAAGCTCTATAACGTTTATTCGTAACACGCTCAAGAAGATGCCATGCACGGCCAGACTAAAGAAAATCGCGAACAAGAATCGCTTTTTGTTAACAACCTTCAACAAACCTGCGCCACCACTCACTGCCCTCTACCCACGATGACCATACAGCCGGTCTAACTAGAAGTGAATCTGTGTCAGACAATAGCGCTGTGCTAGCATGCAAGGGCAGTCCTAGGGAGGGAGAAAGCATGTCCAATCCATTTGATCTGAGCGATCGAGTCATTGCTATTACCGGCGCATCGTCTGGTTTTGGCCACCACTTCGCAGGTGTTTTGGCGGCAAATGGCGCTACGGTTCTGCTGGGCGCCCGTAGAGTAGAAAAACTAGAGGATAGAGTCGCCGAAATAACCAAGGACGGTGGTAAAGCGCAGGCAAGAGCCTTAGACGTGACGCAGACAGACAGTATTCACAAGTTTATCGACGCTGCATTTGAGGAACACGGACGGCTTGACGCAATCATAAACAATGCTGGCGTCGAAGCAGGTGCAAAAACCTACACGATGATCGATGAGACGGACTGGGACTACGTCCTCAACACCAATCTTAAGAGTGCTTGGGTCGTATCGAAGTACTATACGGAACAAGTCCTTGCACACAAACAGCCGCTTGGGAATATTGTGATGATTTCCTCCATCACTGATACACGAACCATCAAGGGCCAATTCCCTTATGCAGTTTCAAAAGGTGCCCTCACCCGCATGACTGAGGTCATGGCGCTAGAGGCAGCACGTTACAACATACGAGTGAACGCCCTTGCGCCTGGTTATATCTTAACGGACGTAAGTCGTATTCTGCTCGAGAGCGATCAATCAGATGACTTTATGAAGGGCATCCCAATGCGTCGCTACGGAGAGTTTGACGATCTCGACGGTCCCATTTTGCTCCTTACATCCGATGCCTCAAAGTACATGACGGGCGCAACGATAACTGTAGACGGTGGGCACGTTTGTTCATCCCTTTGATCGCTATCTAACAACCATCCAACGCGGAGATAATCATGCCCACTAAATTAAAAATTAGTATTAGCGACCAGGAAATTGAGGATCTACGTCTACGCCTCAAGCTCACGCGATGGCCCGAAGCAGAAACCCCAGATGATTGGAGTCAGGGCATCCCGCTTGCCTACACCAAAGAAATCGTCGACTACTGGCTCAACAAGTACGACATGCAGCGCCTGTCTAAGCGTCTTGGTGCGTATAACAACTTCATTACTGAGATCGACGGACTCGATATCCACTACATGCATGTACGGTCAACCAATCCAAACGCCCGCCCGTTGCTGCTGACGCACGGGTGGCCAGGTTCAGTCGTCGAATTTCTAAAGGTCATTGGCCCGCTGACCGAACCGCAGCAACATGGTGGCGATGCAAAAGACGCCTACCATCTTGTGATTCCTTCCTTACCCGGATTTGGTTGGTCTGGAAAGCCTACGAGTCCGGGATGGGGTATTCCCAAAATCGCCGTAGCTTGGGCTAAGCTCATGGCTGAGCTTGGCTATGACCGCTATTTTGCTCAAGGCGGGGATTGGGGTGCCATCGTTACGTCCGCAATCGGCGCCACCGACACAGAGCACTGTGCAGGCATCCACGTGAACATGATTGTTGTTCCACCAGATCCAACGGCTGACGATTTAACCGATCTTGAGAAATCAGGAATAGAGGGCTTTCAGTACTACCAAGATTGGGACTCTGGCTACTCCAAACAACAGAGTACACGCCCACAAACATTAGGCTACGGGCTTGTCGACTCTCCAGCCGGCCAAGCCGCATGGATCATCGAAAAATTCTGGGCGTGGATGGATTGCGACGGAAAGCCAGAGAACATCCTCAGCAAAGACGAGCTTCTCGATAACGTGATGGTCTATTGGCTCAATGCCGCCGGGGCGTCTTCAGCGAGAATCTATTGGGAGAGTTTTGGCTCCGCAATGGCTAACCAACAGATCGGTGTACCTATGGGTGGGACGATTTTTCCAAAGGAGATCTTCCGCACAAGCCGCAGGTTCGCGGCAAAGGTATATACGAACATTGTGCACTGGGAAGAGAAAGAAACTGGTGGGCATTTCGCTGCCTTCGAGCAACCGGAGGTCTATACAACTGAAGTACGTAACTGCTTTCGTCAAATTTCCCTATGAGCGACGCGCTCTGGAGCCCAACCGCTCAGGCCATCTCAGATAGTCGCCTCACGGAATTTACGCAGCTCGTTACACAGGACACAGGCCGCAGCTTCGATGACTACAACGCTTTACATGACTGGAGTATCACTGCCCCAGACCAGTTTTGGCGTCTGGCCTGGCAGTATTTCGATCTTCGCGCATCGGTCGACTCCGATGAGACCGTTGTCGACCTCAACCTATTCCCCGGGGCGCGCTGGTTCCCAGCTAGCCGTCTAAACTACGCGGAAAATCTTCTAAGGGAAGACTCCGACAAAATCGCTTTTATCTCCCACCTCGAGAACGGTGAGCGTCAAGAGAAGAGTTATCACGATCTGAACGTTGAAACGGCTGCGATTGCTGAGCATCTAAAGAAACTTGGAATGGAGCCCGGTGATCGCGTCGCGGGCTGGCTGCCAAATATTCCGGAGACAGCAATCGCAATGTTAGCCGCGTCGAGCATGGGCTGTGTCTGGTCGTCCTGCTCTCCAGATTTTGGAACGCCCGGCGCGCTCGATCGTTTCGGTCAGATCGCACCAAGGGTCTTATTTGCCTGTGACGGTTACCATTATGCCGGTCGTCGAATTGATATCCGCGATAAAGTTCGGACTATCGCGGCAAGCATCACAAGCATTGAACAGATCGTCTGGATTAAGGTGGTAGACGAAGACTTTGCACTCAATGAGAACGAGGTGTTCTGGAGCGACGTTCTCGCGACACCGAACAACGGTCTCAGCTTCGCGCAACTGCCTTTCGACCATCCCCTCTACATTCTGTATTCAAGTGGCACGACCGGCAAACCAAAATGCATCGTGCACGGCCAAGGCGGCACCCTCATTCAGCATATGAAAGAACATCAGCTTCATCTAGACCTCAACCAAGATGACACCTTGTTTTTCTTCACAACCTGCGGCTGGATGATGTGGAACTGGCTTGTCTCAGCCTTAGCTACGCGCTGCACGATTGTCCTATTTGACGGTTCGCCTTTTCACCCAGGACCACAGGTGATGTTTGACCTTTGTGAAAAGGAAGACGTTACGGTGTTTGGCATCAGTGCCAAGTTTCTTGGCGGTACGCAGAAAGAAGGCGTTCAGCCAATCAGAACCCATGATCTAGCAAAGATGCGAATGCTGATAAGCACGGGTTCGCCGCTGACCCAAGAAGGCTTTCAATACGTTTATCAAGATATCAAAAGAGACTGCCACCTCGTATCAATGTCTGGTGGCACCGATCTCATTTCTTGCTTCATGCTTGGCAATCCAAACTTACCGGTCTACGAAGGAGAGCTGCAAAGTCCTGGGCTTGGTATGGCTGTTGATATTTGGGATGACGATGGCCAATCCATCACAGCAGAGAAAGGCGAACTCGTTTGTACTGTGCCCTTCCCTTCTGCGCCGGTAGGCTTTTGGGATGACCCAAACAACGCAAAATATCATGCCGCTTACTTCGAAAGATTCGACAACATCTGGGTACACGGCGACTACGCCGAAAAGACAGTTAACGATGGCTACATCATTCACGGACGATCTGATGCAATCCTCAATCCGGGTGGCGTTCGGATCGGCACCGCAGAGATCTATCGTCAGGTTGAAGTATTTGATGAGGTCATTGATTCAGTCTGCGTCGGTCAAGAATGGGATGGCGACGTTCGCGTTGTCTTGTTTGTCGTCCTGAGAGATGGCGTTGACCTCAGCTCGGGATTGATAGATAGAGTAAAGAAACAAATTCGAAACTTCGCATCACCTAGACATACCCCAGCAAAGGTCATCGTTGTCGGAGACATTCCTAGAACGATGAGTGGCAAGATCGCGGAGCTTGCAGTTCGAGATACGATACATGGTCGTGAAGTCAAAAATACTTCCGCGCTCGCAAACCCGGAAGCGCTCGTAAACTTCCGTGATATAAACGAACTAAATAACTAGAGGTAAAGAAATGTCTGGCGATCGCAGAGAAAAAGGTCTAGCAATGATGGCAACCCTCTTTGGTCCGCCGTCTGGCGCTGGCAACCCGATGCCAATGCCACTGCAACGATACACCACTGAGCACTTGTTCGGCGATGTGTGGCAACAAGATGATCTATCCCTACAAGAACGTTCCTTGGCTACCTGCACAATGTTGATCGCGCTCAATCGCCCAGAAGAAATGCGTGTCCATTTCACCGGCGCCAAAAACATTGGCATCGAGCGAGAAAAGCTCGTCGGCGTCATCGCACACGCAGCACACTATGCAGGATGGCCAAACTCAATGGCGGCACTGCGGGCTCTGAACGACGTTTGGCCTGAGTAAAAACGCGTGAAGATGACCGCCATCTATCTCGTTCCAACCCGTGATGGCGGGGTCTACGAGTATCAGCAGGTCGAACGACCGGAACCGAGTGGATCTCAAGTTCTAGTACAAGTTCATGCATCCGGCACCAATCGCGGCGAGCTTCTGATGATCCGCGGTTTTCGTTCCAGCAATCCACGATTAAAGGCCGTTCCTTCTGGTATTGAGTTTGCGGGAGAGATCGTCGAGGTTGGGGATGATGCTACGGGGTGGCACGTTGGCGAACGCGTCATGGCTCGCGGAATTGGCGGCTACGCCGAATATGCTGTCGCGAGTTCTTCCTCATTGATGCGAATCCCAGACTCATTGAGCTACGCGGAAGCAGCGTGTGTGCCTAACATATTCATAACCTCACACGATGCACTCGTAACCAATGCCCAAATCAGCAAGGGCGATCATGTTGTCATTACTGCTGCGAGCTCCGGTATCGGCACAGCCTCTATCAAACTTGCCAAGCTATTTGGTGCTGCAAGAATTGTCGCGACCACAAGAGATCCCGCTAAATCCGAACGCCTAACATCTGTGGGCGCGGACGTTGTAATCAACACTTCGGAGCCTGGGTATCCGGATAAAGTTCGTACAGCGACCGATGACCATGGAGCAGATGTCATCATCGACAGCGTCGGGGGGCCAATGTTCAGCGACAATCTGGATGCATTGGCGGTACAGGGAAGGTTTGTTAGCGTCGGGCGGAATGGTGGAGAAATCGGTGAAATCAATTTGGACGCGCTGGCCAACAAGCGCGCAGCGCTCATTGGAACAACCTTTAGAACGCGTACACCGCAAGAAGCTTAGCGTTGCTTTGAAGTCTTTGCCGAGGACTGCATGGACGCTTTCGCCGAAGGTAAGCTGAGACCTGTGCTGGATCGAACCTTCCCCTTTAACAACCTACACGACGCACATGTCTACATGCTCAGCGATGCTCAAGTCGGCAAGATAGTTTTAGTGAATGAGTGGGCTGGCGGTGACTAGGGCTATCGTCATCGGCGGTGGCATAGCAGGTATGTGCTCAGCCAAGGTACTTGCCGATTACTTCGACGAAGTCGTACTCGTAGAACGAGATCAGTACCCGGAAGGATTCGAACATCGACGCGGGGTCCCGCAAAGCAAGATGTTCCATACCCTCCTTGAGCGCGGTCGGCGCGATATCGAAGCGATCTTCCCAGGCTTTCATAAACTTCTAGAGTCACGCAAGCTCCCTAAAATTTCGTTCGGTTTCAACTGCGCTCTGATGACGCCGCGCGGCTGGGGGCGGAACGTTCCGGTTCCTGTGCAACGATCACTCTTCTGCACGCGTGGTTTTCTGGAATCCGCGATGCGCGATTTGTTCACGGCCGACCCTCGCACGACGCTGATCGAACAAGCCACTGCAACTGGCCTGCTGGCGCAACCTCATCCGCACGGCAAATTCTGTACCGGCATTAGCTACAAAATTCGTGGCGAAGATCAAACACAAGAACTTGCTGGGACTTTGGTCGTGGACGCATCAGGTGCTAGTTCACGAGCGCATCAGTGGCTGAATGCGATTGACGTCGCACCGCCGCGGGAGCATCAATTAGACCCCTTGCTCACCTACGGCGGTCAACTCTTCAAACTGAAGCCGAATGCCAGATTCCCGAAACAATGGTGGTGGACACACGGCGCGTTCATCCAACGTGTGCCACCGACCGATAATGCGGCGGCCCACTTGATTCGCCAAGAAGGTGACCTTTGGTTGTTAACGATGGTAGCTGGAGACGGGCACGACATGCCAAAAGACAGAGCGGGTATTGAGGCGTTCTTACATCGAATGCGTTCGCCGCTGATTTACGACATGCTGCCCTATTTCGAACCGCTCGGGGAGCTTACGAGCTATCGCTTGCCCAAAAACTGCTGGAAGTACTACGAGGATTGGGCAGAGACTCTACACGGTTTCTTAGCCATCGGTGCCTCCACCTGTGTTTTCAATCCAAACCAGGGCCAAGGAATGTCAGTTGCCGCCGGAGATGCAGGCATCCTGCGAAGCTGCTTAGCACAAACTAACGCGCCGGAAAAACTGCCAAAACTCTTCTTCAAAGAACAGGCCAAATTTCAACGCAACGCCTATCAACTTGCTTGTTCGAACGATTTGAAATTTGCCAGCGTTCAAGGACCACGTACTTTGTCCACTAGATTGTTTAACTGGTATCGCGATGCGATCACTAGAGCTGGAGCCGCAGATCCGTGGGTTGCTCGGAATGTCGCAGAGGTCGATTTGCTCTTGCAACCTATCAGCAAGATTTACCAGCCTCAGTTCCTGTTTCGGACCCTGTTTGCCTGCGTCTTCCTTGGCTGGCGACAGCGACCTTCTGCAGTTGAACGGGTGGCGCCGCAGCCTCCGGGACCCGCCGTCATTCCGCGTCGATTGCGCGTAACGATTCGTAATTCACTCGGTACAGCCACGCGATATGTTGCGTTCCGACTCGGTCTGACGCGTTAACGCCTTAATTCTGAAACGGCTTCAGTCTTCGGGAAAGTCAAAAGGCTTAGGATCGATAAATCGTCTTAGGACATTTGCTGTAATCAACGCAATCTCGTTTTGATAATCGTTGTGCGCGAGAGAACCCGCGTAGGAAATCGAACCTGTGCTGAATACGGCACCGCCACCGCCGACTTCAAAGAAAGTCATATCGGCACGAACTTTCGGATCGTCACCAACCGGCTCTGACATGTGTACTTCTTCAGTGACGCGCAACATGCCTTTCTTGTGGTTTTCGGAGCTCGCGATAACTACCGCGTGCGCCGGTGACCCAAGCGTAAGATCAAATCGATCAATTTCCTCACCAGCTGCACCACCGCCCTGGTTACCAAAGCTTCCCCAAGTATCTCGCTCACCCAGGTCACTTACACCATCCACGATGAATGCCACGCGCGGATCCAAGGCTCCAGGTTGGACGCGATAGTAGGTGCCCCCATCAAAACCCTGTGCGGTAAAACCAATGCCCACTAACTGATTTGGTGGTTTGCCAACGCGGCGCCACATCCCGCCATACTCACCCCCAAATTGGTGATAGTACTCTCCCGGTTCTGCCATCCAAGCTCGAGTGCCACCCTCGGCTCTTCTCACCTCCATAACAGCAAGATTGTCTTCTTGAAAAGCGACCCGCCAATAGAAACCGTTGCCACCCATGTACATCAGACGACCATTGCCGGATAACCATGCCTCAAGCGCATCACGCATGCTGGTGGAATAGTATTCAGGGTGCGTGCCGGTAACGACACACTGATAACCTTCTAAGGCCTCTACTCCATCTCGATGAAGATCCTCGTCGGTTAGCACATCGAATTCTTGGTCGATCGCATCCAACCAAGCCGTTAGATGGGTATCAGCATTGAACGCCCAAGTTCCCGTCTGCGGCTTCATGTTCAAAACGGGGCGCAGCCGCGATGAAAAGTGAACGCCACTGTGGTCCCGATGATGCTCATACATCGACAAGCCAATTTCTTCGTGTGCCCTCAGGAAGGCATCGTTTGCATGATGGAGTTTGGGTGAGCCAAAAGGTGAGTCACTGGTACTAAGGCGTTGATTTGCATAGGCAAGATAGCTTGCGGTTGGCACCAAGTACGCCAATGGCTTCCTTTTCTCGCGCGGTGCACGCACAAAGAAAGGCACAAAATCCACAGATTCTCTGAGCGAAACTTTCAGCGCATATTGGCCGCTAGCAAGATCTTCAGGCACAGTCCAACTTAAACTGTCCTTCCAGCCTGCGTCAGTTAGATCATCTTCGTGGAAGTGGATCGCACCGTATTGATTTGGCTTGTCATGATAGCTTTGGACCGACCCATCCCACTGCACGCCACAAACACCCCGAATGGGGTTCTGGTACAAGGTGCCATGTCGCTCGTTACCAGAGACATCGAGTATCTTTTGACTACTGATCTCACAACTAAAATCTAGGTGCAGGCTATCCTTATCCGATCCAGATATTCGGATCGCTTCAAGCCGGCCATTGAAATGAGCCAGGCCTGGCTTTGCAGCAGCTAGAACTAATTCTCCGCCTGAGATGCGCAAAGGCGTGATGCTGGTTTGCTCGAGTGTCACAGCCTGCTCACCTGGACCGAGAGGCTTCGATCGGACCCGCAAGATTGGCTCAGGACCTAGGGTCAGGTTGAGCTCATACCAACGTTGATCTTGCAACGCGAGCTGTAGATGGATTTCGTCATCAGCCCATTTGGCAAAAAGCCCAACATCTGAAATCGAAACTTCTAGATCTTGCCAACGAAACAGAGTTTGCCGGTCTGTGTTAACTAACGTGGGATAAAACCACACACTAATCTCATCCGCATTGTGCCCAGGCACATCTTCAACAATACCGTACGAACCATTCACAAGTGGTTGATATGTAACAGGTATACTCTTTAGGCTTTCGACAAGATTCGCGATCAAGCCCGTACCATGGGGGCGATCATCACCACTAATGAGATGGACAATATCAGCGCTCGCGGAGCCCTCACCACCGTAGGCACTCAACTTAAAGCTGACCTGCTCGCCCGGTAGAACAGAGAGAGGGTCACAATAGCCGACCACGTCTTTTTGAAATGGCGCTTCTAGATCATGCTGCATAAATTGAAGACCTTGTTACGCAGCAACAGGCACACCTTCCAATGTAATGCGGTGCATTCGTCGAGTATGGCCGTGATAGTCGTTGACTGCCCAATGCCAAGTCGCTCGGTTATCCCAAAATGCCATCGAACCCTTCTGCCACTGGAAACGGTAAGCGTGTTCCGGCCGACCAATGTGCTGGTAGAGGAACTGTAGCAGCGGCTGGGATTCTTCATCAGTCCATCCATCAAATCGAAGTGTAAACCCTGGATTGACGTACAAAGACTTTCGACCAGATAAGGGGTGAGTAATTATGACGGGGTGGATCGCGTCTTGAGTCGCCAAATCCTCGTTACTGAATCGGTCTTCAAATTCGGCTGGACGTTTCGAATTAGCGCCAAAGGTGTGCCTGGACGAGTGGACAGCGCGCATTCCCAGCAGCGTCTCTTTGAGGCCATCCGACAAGGTATCGAACGCCGCACAAGTACTTGCAAACAATGTATCGCCACCTACAGGTGGGATCTCGAGCGCATACAAAATACTGCCCATCGCCGGTATTTGGTCGTACAAGTGATCCGTATGCCAGCCACCACCGATATTGAATTTTTGTTCTTTCTCTTTCTTAACCTCAGCAATGCTCGGGTAGTTCTCAACCGCCGCAAAGAAGCGATTCACATTGATCTCCCCCCAGCGCTCAGCGAACTGCAGGTGTTGATCGGGTGTTAGCACTTGGTCTCGAAAGAACAGAACAGAATGCTCTGCAAATGCCTCCTGCAGCTCTGCAAAAGCTTCGTCTGTAAACGTCGCAAGATCTATGCCGGTGACGATAGCGCCTACAGCACCGGTCGACTGAACCTGAATATGGGAATAGCTCACAGTACTTCTCCAAAAAGACTTTGTTATTCTAGTGCTAATAACTTCTTAATTCGACTGACAGTCCAGGCCCATAATATGAGCACACTCACACAAGCTCAGATCAATCAGTATCACGATCAAGGCTACGTTGTTCCTGACTTCCGCCTGCCCGTTCAGTTACTCGACGAGGTCAAGACCCGGCACAGTCAATTGCTAGATAAGCATCCTGAATATCATGACTATTGTGGCGCACTATTCATCGCCGACTTAGGATTTCTGAACTATGCCAGACTAGACCCCATTCTAGACATGGTCGAGCAATTGATCGGGCCAGACCTGGCTATTTGGAATTCCAGCCTGTTCGCTAAACCTGCCAAAGTCGGGACAGGTACGCCTTGGCATCAAGATGGAGAATATTGGCCCATTGATCCGCTAGCGACTTGCTCTGTCTGGATAGCCCTGGATGACGCCAATCGTGAAAATGGCTGTCTTCGCTTCCTACCCGGTTCGCATAGAACGAAAAAGCTTGCCCCACACCATTTTAACGATGCCAAAGATATCGCTCTACCGATGGAGCTAGATGCCGAGAGTTACGATGAAGAGCAAGCGGTCTACATCGAACTCGAAGCCGGTCAGATGTCGATGCACGATGTTTATCTCATGCATGGCTCCGAAGCCAACCGTACGGACACACCACGCCGAGGAATGACGTTGCGCTTCATGCCAACGACGTCAATCTACCGACGAGACATGAACAAAAGTCCCGCGGACGAACAGCGGCCGATCTTTCTCATGCGAGGGAAGGACGTAAGCGGCGAGAACGATTTCAGGGTCCGGTGACTCTTTTTTTCGGCGGCGGTACCAAAAAAATCAACACACCGCTGAAGACGTTAAGCGTGGCAACGACTAACAGCGCACCATCATAAACACCCACTACATCGTGATAATACGATACCGCCCAGGGCGCGATCGCACCTAACAAGAGTGAAAACGGAAGACCGGCACCACGTATCGCGCCGATATGTTTACGTCCAAAGAATCTAGCCCAAATCACTTCCTGCATCGGAATCATGCCACCCCAGCCAAGACCCAAGACAACATAAGCAAAGTAAATGAGCAGGAGCTCTTGAGTTGCCACAGCACCCACAATCATAAAGAGCGCGAGTCCTGTAACAGAAGCTGAAATCGCCGCTAGCGGTTTCACCTGTGTACGATCAATCAAGTATCCCCAGACCGGTTTTGATGCCATCGCCGGAATTGAGGCTACAAACATCGCGGTCGCCCCCTCAACACGTGTGAAGCCGTTGTCCGTTAGATAGGGAATGGTTTGCAGAATCAGGACGATAATGTTGATCGAGAAAAAGCCAAAGGCAATCACGAGCGCATAGAACGTCAGCGTGTGGAGCGCTTCGCGGCGTGTATATGCATTCGCGTGCTCTCTTGCAGCCTGCTCCCCGCCACCATCGGCAACCTCCTCCATCGTTAGACCATCAGGGTGCAAGCCATGGTCTTCCGGGGCGCGCCGAATCATCAATGCCACTGGGTATAGAAAGACTGCAGCAAACAATGCTAACCACAACCATGCTTCGCGCCACCCCTGCGTATCGATTAACCACGTCGCCAGCGGTGTTAGTACTATCCCACCAAACGAGACCCCCATCGCAGCCCACGCGACCGCCTTGCCCCGATTGATGACGAACCATTTCGACAGTGTGACGTTAACGACGAGGTTGCCAATCATCGCGCAGCCAACGGTCAGGACAACGCCGTTGAGAATCAGCCAAGCCAAAAGTGAATTCACTAAACTATGTGCTGCTAGCGCGACAGCTAAAATTGTGGCGCCGATGAGCATTATCGGTCGGCCACCAAACCGATCTATCCGAGAACCTACAAACACACCAACAAACGCCATAACAAGCTGGCCAATGGTGCGAGTGAGAGTGAAGTCAGCCCGTGACCAACCGAGCTCCTCAATCATGGGGGTCATGAAGGAACCGAGCACGTAGCTATACATCCCGATCGAGACAAATTGCGCGACGAAAGCTGCCCCGACCAAGTAGTAGCCGTAGTAAATTCTGTTCGTGCCTAGGGTGTCCAAGGAGGTTCGGATAGGTTAAAACGGGGCATTACAACACGAATAGTTCAGCCATGTTGACTCTTTTCCCAGCTCGCTCCGTGATCACAATGAACCCTTCAGCGCCTATTGCAGAGGCCATTTTGGTTAGGGATGACCGAATCGTTGAAGTCGGCGGACTTGATCAAATGGCACCTTGGCTCAACAAACACGACCATGTTGTGGACGATCGATATAAGAACGATGTCATTTGCCCTGGGTTCATCGACCCTCATCTCCACCCAACTATGGCGGCAGTACTCCTGCCCATGGAATTCATTACAGCGATGAAATGGAAACTACCTTGGGGAGAAGTTGAACCGACGACAACCGAGCAGAGCTTCGACAGTAGACTGCAAACGCTACACCATGAAAAGCCACCTGGAGAACCTCTTTTCACTTGGGGTTATCACCAACTTTGGCACGGCGAGATGTCAAAACAGCGAATGAATGCAGTCAGCCAAGAACGGCCCATTATCGTTTGGCATCGTTCGTTTCATGAGGTCTACCTCAACGATGGCGCACTAGAGATGACGTCGATCAATCCAAATATGATTAAGCCCGGGTCTCAGATCGATTTCGACAATGGGCATTTTTATGAAAACGGCTTGGGTGTCGCAATCTCGAAGCTCAATCCATGGATATTGGCACCGGAACGCTATGCGGAAGGACTACGTCGTTTAAAAGCGGTAGTCCATGCCGGAGGGCAAACAACAATCGGTGATCTCGCAACAGGCCTGTTTGACTTTGAAACTGAAGCCAATGCGCTTTTGGAACATCTAAACGGAGATGACGTGCCGTTCCGCTCTCGACTAGTGGCTCATGGTGGGCGCATGCTCGCCGAAGGTGGCTCCCCCGACGGTGCAGTTGCAATCGCTGACAAGCTGCCAGAGCGAAACACGCATCGCTTGCGATTCGGAAAACACATAAAGCTCTTCAGCGATGGCGCTTTCTTCAGCCAACTAGCGCAGCTGCAAGAACCAGGCTATATCGATGGGCATCACGGTGAATGGTTAACGGTTCCCGAAGTCCTCGAAGACAATATTCGCGCGTACTGGCACGCGGGTTATCAAATTCACGTTCATGTTACCGGTGATCTAGGGTTGGAACTCACCCTCGACATTTTGGAGAAGATGCAGTTCGAACGTCCTCGTTTTAACCACGGCTTCACATTCGAACACTTTGGCTTTTCGACACCAGAACAGATCAGACGGATCAAGGCACTAGGTGCACAGGTTTCAGCCAACGTGTACTACTTACACGAGCTATCAGATATCTATGCGCAGGAGGGCATCGGACACGAGCGGGCATCGCAAATGGCTCGTGTGGGCAGTTGTTTTGCAGCAGACATCAACACGACGTTCCACTCAGACTTTACAATGGCTCCGGCCGAACCGCTGAACAGTGCCTGGGTCGCGGTGAATCGGATCAATCACACCGACGAGGTGATGGGCGAACACGAGCGGCTCAGCCAACTTCAAGCGCTCCAAGCAATCACCATCAACGCAGCCCACGTACTCGGCTTTGCCAACGAGACCGGCAGCATTCGTGCGGGCAAGAAAGCAGATCTAACGATTCTCGAGGAGAGTCCTCTTTCTTGCGACCCATCTGACCTTCGGGATATACCGATCAGGGCGACCGTGTTCGAAGGTGCTCTGTACGAACTAAGTTATTAAAACGGCACCTGCACCGCTTTACATAAGTACTCCATGAACCGAGAAGATGCTCGGAAGGTAGCGGCAACTTCTTTCACGAACGCATCGGAGGTCACGACGGACGGGGCAAGATTGGCCGTGACGACGTAATCCTTTCGTCGTAAGTCGAGAACATCCGGGTCTTCAGGATCAAAGCCTTTAGGAGCACGTTTGAGACTCGCACCACCCAACTCAAACCTATCGCGAAAAGCCTTTGCCCGCTTTATCTTGTGCCACTCCTCGCGCTGTTCGACGATCGATGCTCTTATGCCCTGTAGTGCTTTGCTGTCTGGTCGCCACAGCCCAATTCCGACATAGCAGGACGTTGTGTCTAAATGTAGATAGAAGCCCGGCGCATGCACATCTTTGCCGAGCTGATGCCGGAATTGAATTCCGATATTGGTTTTGTATGGTGTTTTGTCCTTACTAAAACGGGTGTCTCTGTAGACCCGCATCAACGACCCGCCCATGCGCTTTGGAATTGCGTCGAAATGATCTGAAATGTTGTGGACATGCGACTGCATCGCAGCGATAAAGTCGAGAGAAGGCTCTAACACATCTTGCTCATAACCGCTTTTATGCTCACCAAACCAGTCACGGTTGTTGTTTTTCTCAAGCTGCTTGAGGTAGCGAAAAGTAGCCTTGGGGTAGCCTTTAAATTGTGCCATCTCGTTCTCCAGTTACTGAATAACTAAACGTCTCAGGATACAAATAACGGACACTTATGTTGTCGGCGCTTGAAGGTTTCCCTTGTGCGCATCGGCCTCTATCTGTGCGCGAATTTCTGCGTGGCGTTCCTTGGTGATCGGATAGTTCCACACAATGGCAGCACCGATTAAGAAGAAAATTGATGGGAAAGTAGAGAACAAGAAACGAAGTCCGAATATCTCATCATCGCCATTGCTTGCTCCCGGTATGGCATCAAAGCCCCACAAGGCCAGACCAAACATCGCAATAGACGAGCCAATCGATGCTGTAGTTTTCTGTGCAAATGACCACGCAGAAAAGAACAGTGCCGCCCTATTCTCACCGGTACGAGCAGTATCTAAATCGATGACATCAGCTTTCATGGAATTCGGCAAGGCCTGAGAAAAGCCGCCTGCCGCGAAACCTGTCACGATCGTAATTGGCATCATCCACCAAAAATCTCCTGGACCTAACAAGAGATACAACGGATGTGCAAAACCAATCACGAAAAAGGCCGATACGTACGCTCGATGCTTGCTGACCTTATTGGAAAGCCAAACCCAGAAAGGGATCGACACTAGATTGGTAACATAGAACAGACTTAACATGTAAATGGACTGATTTTCCGCTCCGAGCACATCGGCGACGAAGAATATATACAGTGGCGTGGTTATGTTCAGGCCAATCTGTCCGATCATAAAAGCGATAACCAGGCGCAAAAACGGCCCATTAGTGAACATCAGTTTCAGACCAGCCATGATCGGCACAACCGATTTCACCTCCACCTCTGGCTCAGGCGTCATCGTTACCGTGGCGATCACGCAGATCGGCATAAGGAGCAGCATCGTATAGCCCACAAGTTCTAACACCGAAGCACTGCCGCCTATACCAAAAAACAGCAAAGCTGCCGCGGGTACCAATTGCGCGGTCAATTGCCCGACGACCCCTGCTCCAGCTCGCCAGCCAGTGATCTTAGATCTTTCGTTGTAATCATCAGACAGTTCAGCCCCCCACGCATAGTAGGGAATCAGCATCATGGTCGTACCTAGCCCCAGTACGGATAGCCACAACAACATATAGAGACCATCCGCGTCCTCAGGTGGCATAAACACGCGATAAATCGCGATCATCATCAGCGGCACTGATAAAAGCACCCAGGGTCGACGTCGACCAAATCTCGATCGCGTATGGTCGCTGATGTAGCCCATCAAAGGGTCTGTAAACACATCGATCAGGCGAGTGATCAGGATGTAGGTACCCACCATCGCTAGTGGGACGCCAACATCACTGGCATAGAACCGAGGGACAAACACAAGCACCGGGAAGATCGACATCATCACCGGCAGATCGGTCAGACTGTAGTAGAAAAGCGTGGAGTTTTTGAGCTTACTCACTCCTCAAAAACCCCATGAGATCATTGTGTGAGCGCCGCAATCACTCGATCAACGACCACATCTGCTTTCGCTCTCATTTCATCATCCGTGGCATCTTGAATGGGGTGGTCAACGAAAATACGTTGCGCATCCGTCATCCCTAACGCATTTGCTTGGGCCTCTGCGGCACTAACAAATTCCGAGCTCGCTATCGAAACTGCAGGAGTACCCTGAATTTCGAACCATACCGTGTCATGCAAACTGCACGTGGTACAAGATCCTCAATCGGCTAAGGCTTCAACGACGAAGTCGTTCGCTTCCTGAATTTGCTGACGCAGCTCTTCTGGCGCCGGCTTGGTGAAAGTCGGCTTTGCATATCGATTAAAGGTAACTTCTGGCAACCGTTCTGCCATCCGTTCTTCTAACCGATCTATTAAGACGTTACCGCGCGGCTTAGAAATATCTAAGAATGCAACGTTGCCTTTAATTGTCGACGGCCGCGGCGTGATTGTCCGCTCAACCGGTACCCGCTCATCGGTCGGGTCAAGGAGTGTCGTCATATCGATTCCTCTATTTAATTCTTGTCCGAACATGGCCTTACCGGCTAGTTCCTAAAGCTCTTCGATCTTTTTGGACACGGAGATCGAGCCAATCTCTCCTGTTGCCCAACCGTGGAAGGCACCAGAGAACTTACCAGCCTCCGCCCCTGCAACCACGATATGCATGTCATCTGTTGTCTTAAATTTCGGCAATTCTCGCGCAAGTTGTTCCTCAGTCATGGCAGCCGCTGCTTCTCGCTTGAAGCCGGTTCCCGACACCTCATTCGCCACAAGATCTCTGATAGGACGGGACGTGACTTCCTGTATACGTTGCCTTACGTCGTCTTTGCTATAACCATCACGCAACAACGTATCGATGTGTTCCGGCACAATAACTAGCAGACAGTCCGTGCCAAAGTGTGCCTTGGGATTAAATGCAGCCTCAAGCGTCAGCCCCATCGTGCCAGCCAACTCACTTGCTGAGCGAGAATCTTGATCAACAATTAGCGTCGGGCCACTTGTCATCGTGAAAATCGTAACTACTGAATCTTCCGCTTCAAAGCCCCTTTCGACATGCAACGGCTGCCAAGGATTACGCTCCTCCCATTCCGCAAAACACATAGTGAACTTCATGGGATTACCGAGAGTAGAACGCTCAGTGCCACCGGGCTTGGCGCCGCCCATGTTGCGAATCAACAAGCGAACAGCACGGCCAATCGTCGAGTTAGCCCGATTGCCCTGACCAAGTGCCCCAAGCTCCATGTTCATGCCGATCTTATGTCGAATCGGACCATTCACAACGATCACGGGACTCGCCCCCATGGTCGTGGCCATCACTCCGTGAATGTTGTATTCGTTTGTGCAAATCGCTTCCGCGACAGTCAATATGACCGGCATATATTCAGGTTTGCATCCGGCCATGACCGCGTTGATTGCCACTTTCTCAACCGTCACTTCGCCCATATTGGGTGGCATGATCGCAACAATCTCTTGTGAATCACGACGTGTGCCAGAGAGCATGCGCAGCACGCGTTCTGGCGTCGGTGGAACCAGGGGCAAACCATCTGAGAAACCCTGATCAAACATAAATTCGACTTCGTCATCGGCAACGGCGATGTCAATTCGACGGGCGCGCAACGGACTATTTTCCGCCTCTGCCTGAAGTTTGTCAGCAACTAGGGGATCGACAGACAATGAACCGCATCCAGGTCGCCACTCAGGTAAACTCGCCCAGTCTAAGTCAGGTTGAGGAACGTCAGTGGCTTGCACAATCTCGTTACACAACGCCTGCCATTCATCTCGAACAAAACCAATCAGAGTACTGCTGCTTTTACCTTCCGCATCTGTCCAAAAAACTGTAGGGACAGTATCGATATCTGTGGCAAATGAAACTTTGAGGGTCGAATCGTCTAGGATCGCAAAAGGGGGAGAAAATTCTTGCTCGAGTGTTTCATTGCCCTCAAGCGTTTGACCGATCACATGCACATCTATCTGATCAGAAAACGCGTTGTGAATCGCCGCAAGAACCGGCATTACCTCGCGACAAGTCGGACAGTCTTCCTTAACAAAACAAATTAAACTGCGCCGCTCACCTGGGAAACTCACATCTATCCCCGCCGAGCTTCTCAGTGAAAATGGCACGACCGCCATACCCATCGTTGCGTTCCCCTACCAACTGGAATCGCTAGTCTATAACGGTTAGGCTTTTGACTCCCTGTTTTTTTAAGGTATCACGGTGAGTGAACAGACTGAGTTTCGCGAAGAAGTAGCTGCTTGGCTCAAGGAAAATTGCCCCGAAGCCGCACGTGGTCCCGGTGTAATTCCCAACGGTTCCAGCAAGATTGTCCTGGAGCCGGAGATGGCCAAATGGCTCGAGCGTATGGCCGAAAAAGGCTGGACCGTCCCAACATGGCCAACGGAGTACGGCGGTGGTGGTCTCGCACCTACCGAAGCGCGCGTGCTATACGACGAGATGGGTAAAATTCATGCCCGCTCACCACTCATGGGCATGGGTACTTCGATGATTGGGCCTACTTTATTGGAGTACGGAACCGACGAACAGAAACAACGCCACGTACCCAAAATCGCCCGCGGCGAAGTCCAATGGTGCCAAGGTTACTCTGAACCCAATGCCGGATCAGATCTTGCAGCGCTGACGACGCGAGCTGTGGACAACGGCGATCACTTTGTCATCAATGGTCAAAAAATATGGACGTCTGGCGCGGCGACAGCAGATTGGATGTTCATTCTGGTCCGCACAGATCCAGACGCGCCGAAACATGAAGGCATTAGCTTTATGTTGCTAACGATGGATCAACCGGGTGTTACTACCAAGCCGATTCGGCTTGTTTCAGGATCCTCGCCCTTCTGCGAGACATTTTTTGACGACGCAATCGCCCAGAAAGAAGATTTAGTCAGCGAGCTGAACAAAGGTTGGACTGTCGGTAAACGTCTGCTCCAATTCGAACGATCTGGCATCGGCGGCCTCAGCGGCGGCGCACGAGCGGCCAACCCGAGCAAAGGACTCGTCAGAGTTGCCAAGCAGTACATCGGCGAGACTGAAAAGGGTCAGATCTCAGATCCAGCTGTGCGACGCTCCGTGCTGGATATGAATATGCGCAGATCCGCATTTCAGCTCACAGCACAACGGGCCAACGAAGAAAATAAGTCCGGCATTCCAGGTGCTGCAACTTCAATTTTCAAGCTGGTCGGCGCGGCGATGCAGAAAGACACTGCGGATATGAAACGCGACATCATGGGATTTCGAGGAATCGGTGCGCACGAGGAGGTTGGCTTCACTGCTGATGAGCTCAAAGCAACTGAAGAGTTTCTTCATCTTCGCACCACCACCATCTACGGTGGCAGTAATGAGGTTCAAGCAAACATCATCGCTAAGCGAGTACTTGGTTTACCCGAGTAGACGACGACCCGTGACAAACTGAAGGAGAGTCTCGATGGCTGTAGTAGAAGGATTTCAAACAATTGGCGTTGACAGCCTGACACCACATATCGGTGCAGAAATCGATGGCGTAGATCTTTCCCAGCCATTGAGTAACGAGCAATTCAGTGAGGTCTACCAGGCTTGGCTGGATTGGAAGGTGGTCGTTTTTCGCGACCAACACATCAACCAGGAACAACACAAAGCATTTGGTCGACGATTTGGCTCGCTCCATGTTCACCCAATGCAGCATCAATACAAAGGTGATCCCGAAGTCCTACGGGTCAAAACGACGAAGGACTCAGCCTACACGGCTGGGAACGGCTGGCATACTGACGTGACGTGTGACGAGATCCCGCCTCTGGGCTCGATGCTCTACATCACCGAAACACCAGAATCCGGCGGCGGCGACACGCTCTACGCGGATATGTACCTCGCGTATGAACTGCTTAGCGACAAAATGAAAGGCATTCTGGAGGGTCTTACTGCTGTGCACGATGGCGCACTGCCTTACGTCACCGGCTACAAATCGACACCACCTGAAAGCGGTGCGTACCCGCGTAATGAACATCCAATCGTTGTTTCACACCCTGAAACCGGAAAGAAAGTTCTCTACGTAAACAGCGGCTTCACGTCGCACATCAAGGATTTAGCAGGTTGGGAAAGCAAAGCCATACTGGATGCTCTGTTCAACCATATCGCGACCAGCCCGCGGCTAACCTGTCGCGTCGATTGGCAGCCAAATACACTCACTTTCTGGGACAATCGATGCACCCAGCACCACGCGATATGGGACTATTGGCCAAACAATCGCTACGGCGAACGTGTCTCCATCCTTGGCAACGAACGGCCAGCGGCCTAACTGCAGAGTCTAGCTGCCAGGGTTAGACCGACGTTGGGAGTCTTCGTTTGGCGCGTCGAGATCATCAGAGAGAATAGGCGTTTCGGTTAAGATCGGCACCGGATCTGAGAGCGCTTCATCATCAACCACCTCGGCTGCAGCCACATCAGTTTCTACCACGATGATATCTTCGCGAGAGCCCTCAGCAGGTAGAGAGCCTTCAGCTGGAGAAGAGCCCTCAGCGGGTAGAGAGCCTTCAGCTGGAGAAGAGCCCTCAGCTGGAGAAGAGCCTTCAGCTGGAGAAGAGCCCTCAGCGGGTAAAGAGCCCTCAGCTGGAGAAGAGCCTTCAGCGGATAGAGAGCCCTCAGCGTATAAAGAGCCTTCAGCTGGAGAAGAGTCAGCCAGACTAGTGTTCTCCGCTGACTCTTCTGATGCCACAACGTCTGATTCTGTCTCCACACTATCCGCTTCGGTCTCCAAAGCTTCACTCGCGACGACTTCGTCTTCAGCTAATATTTCGGATGGCTCATCAACATTCGCCAAAGCTGGCGCGCCGGTCGCTGTCAAAAGCGGTGTTCCTTGGTCTCCGCAAAGAGCTACTGCACTGGTTGCCAGCTGTCTATGCAAGGCGTGATAGCTCTCATCTAGAATCTTGAACTTATCAGCCGTATCTGAAAACTGTTGCACGACTTCCTGACGATAATCGCCCAGCTCAGACTGACTCGCTGCCAACTCTTCCTCAAGAGCTGCGATACGGTTTGCACTTTCTTTGTTTCGCCCTTTGAAGAAATAACCAATCACGCCACCAACAACTAGGGCGGCCAGCGCAACTACCACTACGAGTTCAATCGTCATGCAATCCTCAACTCAGATATATGTTCGGATACCAAGTATGATACCCGGCCTCTTTCGCTCACTGATAGCGCAAGCCGTGAATAAAGAAGGTTAATTACGCGGTTTTAACATTTGGTTCAAGAAAACGTCGATGGCCGAGATACCTGACAGCAAATTCAACAGCAAGACCGAACTTAAGACAGTCCTCAATCTCGGCTGGCCAATTGTTCTAACGCAATTGTTCATCATGTTAACCGGCACCATTGACGCTGCAATGGCCGGTCACTACAGCTCCACAGATTTAGCCGGTGTCTCTCTCGGCGGCATGATTATGTGGCCGATCTTCATGTTGATGACCGGGCTCACAATGGCCATCACTCCGATCATTGCACAGCTGCGCGGCGGGCGGAAAGAACAAGACATCGGCCACCAGATTCGGCAAGGGCTTTGGGTTTGTTGTGGTACCGCGACCGTTTTAGTCCTTTGCATGTCTTTTGGCGGCAACCTGTACGCTTGGTTCGACGTGGATCCTGACGCAACTCGAATTGCTAAGGAATATCTAGCGGCAGCTGCGTGGGGCGCGCCGCCCATCGTCTTTTACGTCGCCCTTCGACATACCTTCGAAGGGTTGGGGCATCCACGCCCGCCCATGTGGATCGCGGGCGGCATGATTCCAATCAACGCACTGCTTAATTACGGTTTTATCTACGGCAAATTCGGGCTCCCTGAACTTGGCGGTGTTGGCTGCGGCTACGCCACGGCAATTGTGTTCTGGCTCGAACTCATCGTGATGCTGTTCGTTTGCCGCCAGCCGTTCTTCGCTCAGTTTAAGGTTTTTGCAAAATTCGAACCGCCGGATTTCAGTGCGATCAAGAGCATGCTGATCATAGGTACGCCCATTGGCTTAACGATCTTCCTGGAAATGGCAGTATTTTCTGTAATCGGCATCCTTATTGCTCGCATAGGGGTCGTCGAGGTTGCGGCCAATTCCATCGCGGGGAATCTAAATTGGGCAACCTATGTGATTCCTGCAGCACTTGGCAACGCGGCCAGTATTCGTGTGGGCTTTCATGTTGGCGCTAGAGACTATGACGCAGCACGGGCGACATCCGCCGCGGTCTACAAGTTTTCCATCATCTACGCGCTGATAGCATCAGCTGTCTTGGTATTAAGTCGCTACTACCTCATCTCGATCTTCACGACCGATCCGATGGTTATCGAAATCACGGCCACTCTCGTTTTATTTATCGCCGTATACCAATTAGTTGATGACAGCAACGCAGTGACTGTCGGCGCCTTGCGCGGCTACAAAGATACTCGTGTTCCAATGTACTTTGGCCTCGTAAGCCTTTGGTTTATTGCGGTCCCGCTCGGCTACACCCTTTCCAACGGCATTATTTTTCCTGGGCTTTCTCCAGGGGTCTACGGTTATTGGGCCACGTTGACTATCGGCTTGAGTATCTTGGCTGTCGCCATGGGTTTGCGTCTATGGCATATCAGCGGTGATCACAAGAAAATCCTCGCCTTCGCAGAAACCTAATTCCGACCGTGGCCACGGCCAAAATCCGATTCCGTACTCAGTTCATAACCCATACAAACTCGCGGCCAACGATCGAGCCCGAGCGCCGCTTCCTGACGACGGATCCTCAATAGGTCATCTGAAAGAAATTCTTCGGATATTCGTTGAAAACCAAGACGTTCGTAATAAGGCATGTTCCACGGCACATCGCGAAATGTCGTGAGGGTGACGCAGCTGAGCCCTGAGCCCACAGTCCTTAGCCCAAACAAGCACAGTATCTATCAGTCCCTTTCCGAGCTTTTGTCCTGCGTGCGCCGGTGCAACACTTACCTGCTCAATATGTACCGCGTCTCGCATCAGATCAATCATTAGGTAGGCGACAGCGTGATCGTCAGGACCCACAGTTACCCACAAGTGGCCCTTCTCACATCGAGCCTCAATTTCAGCCCGCATCGGTGGTTCGTCATTCGCGATTGCTGCCATGTCGATCTCGACGAATGCCTTACCTGCCGCTAACTCAACTGCTGCAATACGCTCGTAGTCATCAGGCCGACCCAGTCTGATGGTGTACTCCTCTTTATGAGCCACAAAGTCACTCATCTTCTACTACTCAATCTGGAGGTCAATCTGGAGGTCAATCTGGAAGGACAATTCGGATGGCAAAGAGGCTCGTCGCATGAATGTACGCATAGGGCTGTTTGCCCCACATACCCCAATTGTCATAGTCAGGGTAAATCTCCCGGCAGTACTCGCGTAAGTCCCCATACTCGCCGGTTGAGACATCAATCTCTTGAGCCTTGCCATGCACAATGATCGAGAGCTCCTCTCCACGAGTGTGAGCGGCACTGACTTGAGGGTTGTTTCGTATGTGTCGAAACCGCAAAGAGTTATTGCCTGACCCAAACCAAAATTTACCGTGTAGAAACAACCCATCGACGGGAGCCACTATCGGGTTCCCTTGGCCGCCAACGGTCGCAAGGTCCATCACGCAAACTTTAACCAGGGTTTCACTAAGATCTTGCGCGGACATGCGCCAACTCGGTGTATGAATCGAGAGGAGATGCGAACCTGCACGGGCATAGGATCGATCAAGCAACGCTTGCAGATCGTCAAGTTCTTTCGAGGTCTCGTACACGACTAGGCTCTACGGAGTGAATTCAAAGTTACCGCTTCAAACCTGCCAACATCATCTCTTGCGCTGGCAACCCTAGAAGAATGCGTCCGGCATCTTCGATGTGCTGAGGTGCGACGGTCGTATGCTGACCAACGACCTTGATGTCCCGAACGATCCGCTCAAGTGGGTGCGCTTTTTCATTCGCCGTCGTACCTGCAGCTTCTGCCACCAGACCAACGGCCTGGATACACCCTCGAACACTATCGGAACAGGCGATCTGAAATAGCGCGCGTTCCTTACTCGTAATATGACCGCGCGCCTGGACACGTTCCCACATCTCTTCCAGAAGTTCAGTAACAAGCGCACGTCCGCTACGGAAACGCGCTTCCGCTTCTGCTATTGCACGCTGTGCAAACGCTCTTTCGCGTAGACTAGCGCGACTGAATCGAGGATGTTTGCCTTCAGCCAGCTCGACAAAGGCATCCATTCCAGCCCTCGCCAGCCCCCAAGCAACACCGACTTTGTTATACGCGAGCCTCGCACCAAGAGGAAAATTCAAAAGTGGAGACTCATGCTTCACTCCACCGATTGGGGCAATCAAACGATCCTCAGGCACAAAAATGTCGCTCACTTTGACGTCATGCGAACCGGATCCGCACAGACCACCGGTATACCAGGTATCCAGAATTTCGAAGTCACCGAGTTCGATAATCGCATAACGGTTACCTTGGTCTTCATCCATCGCTCCATCATTCCAAACGCGCACAGTCGCCCCAAACAAGCTCGCGTTGTGAACACCACTAGCAAATTGCCAGACGCCATTGATTCGGTAGCCGCCATCCTCACGATCAGCTCTGCCAATAGCGGCTGTGGAACTTGCCAGTACCACTGAGGGGTCCTCTATGAGATGACTTGATGGACCAAACGCTGGGGCAATCAAGCCAAACGATTCGATCCCAATCATTAAGTTCCAAGCTGCTGCCCCGTCCCCTTCAGCAACCGCTGCGATCGTGCGCACCTGAGTCAGAGGACTGTGCGCAGATCCGTAGGCGTCTTCGGGGGCAGCGATTCGGTACAAGCCATGTTTGCAAAACGCCTGGGCTACTTCGGGCGCTAGGTGGCGTTGTGCTTCGCCAACATCCGCGTATTTGCGAACAAGTGGTTGAAGTGACTCAGCCACTTGGACCGGGTCTTGAGATTTGGTTTCAGCTGCTGTGGTTGATCCTGCCATTCGCCCCCCTTTTGACCTCCGAGACTAACACTTTTTTGGTCTTTTTTTGGCCTTGGACAGGGACATGGACGTGTACGCCTAAGCCGTTGGGAGTACACTGTCTGCATGAGTTCTACCTACAGTATTCCAATTGAAGGTGTTCGGATTGGGCACGCAATAGATGCTGAAGTCGTGACTGGAACTTCCACTTGCCTTTTCGATGAACCAGCAACCACCGCCATACACATCGCAGGTGGTGCGCCAGGAACACGAGACACAGAATTACTCTCTCCCGAGTTTACAGTAGGCGCAGCAGACGCCATCGTCCTGTCTGGTGGCTCAGCCTTTGGCTTGGACGCAGCTGGTGGTGCCCAAGCTTGGCTGAAAGAACAAAATCGGGGTATAGAGCTCGAGCCGGTACGAATTCCAATTGTGCCGTGCGCTATCTTGTTTGATATGCGTAATGACGGAAACAAGAATTGGGGGCGGTTTTCGCCTTCCCAAAATCTCGGTTACCAGGCGACCGAAACATCATCGACCGAAGTTAGGCTTGGTAAACAAGGCGCTGCATACGGGGCATCAACCGCGTCAACACCTGGTGGCTTTGGTGCAGCACATATTAAAATAGATGATATATCCGTGATGGCATTTGCAGCAGTAAACGCTGTTGGTTCGCCACTGATCGCCGATACCAAGCATTTCTGGGCAGCGCCCTTCGAGCGTAACAACGAATATGGCGGACGCGGTTTTCCAAACCCGTGGCCTGCGGACGCCGACACACCGAGGACTAAGGCGGGACAGCGCGTAGCTGGAGCGAACACAACTCTCGCAATCGTCGTTACAGATGCCGTGTTAACCCCGTCTCAAGCCAAGCGTATCGCGATGGCGAGCCACGACGGTTTTGCTCGTGCTCTCTATCCGGTGCACACATCGGCAGATGGCGATCTCACCTTTGTTGCAAGTACCGGAAGGAAGACAGTCACGGATGATCAGCTGATCGACATTGGCATCCAAGCAGCGAACGTCGTATCGCGGGCCATCGCTCGTGGAGTCTATGTCTCTATGCAAGAAGAATCTAAGCAGGAAGCACCGAATTGAAAGGAAAAAAGACGCAGAAATCCTCCACCCTATGGGATATTGGACGAACAGATGCTTGATGCTCTCTACCAGCGCATTGAATCTAAACGCGATGACTTGATTACACTGACCCAAGATCTCGTGCGTATTCCAACATTAAATCCGCCGGGTGAATACTACGACGACTGCTGCCACTTCATTGGCGAACGGCTGTCGAAAAGAGGTTTTGAGGTTGAGTATTTTAGAGCGCTGGGAACACCTGGCGACTCCGACCGCTATCCACGCGTAAATATCGTCGCGCGCAAAAGCTCCGGTTCTGGACCCTGTGTGCACTTCAACTCTCACATTGACGTTGTCGCGGTCGGCTCAGGCTGGCAGGAGGATCCCTTTAAAGCCGAACTCAAGGGCGACCGCATTTTTGGTCGCGGCACCTGTGACATGAAAGGCGGTCTAGCGGCATCTATCATCGCGGTCGAAGCTTACTTAGAAGAGTTTCCAGATCATCCGGGAGCTATCGAAATATCGGGTACCGCCGATGAAGAAACAGGTGGTTATGGCGGTGTCGCGTGGCTTGCTGAGCAGGGCATCATGGCAGTGCCGCGCATCGATCATGTGATCATTCCCGAGCCGCTAGACAAAGATCGAGTCTGTCTGGGTCACCGCGGGGTTTGGTGGGCTGAACTTGAAACTAAAGGCCATATCGCCCACGGCAGTATGCCGTTCGACGGCGACAGTGCTATTCGTCATATGACGGCGTTGTTAGAGAAGTTTGAAACAGAGCTGTACCCTGCCCTCGCGCAAAAACGTACCGACATGCCCGTCGTGCCTGACGGTGCTAAGCAATCCACAATGAACATAAACTCGATTCACGGCGGAGAAGACGAAGGTTTTGATGGACTACCTGCACCAATCGTCGCAGATTCATGTCGAACGATCATTGACCGACGCTTCCTGATTGAAGAGAAGCTAGAAGACGTCAAGCAAGAAATCTATTCCCTCGTCGCGGATCTTCATGAGAAACGTCCAGGCTTCGACTGCGAAGTTCGTGACCTGTTCGAAGTGATACCAACAATGGCGCCGGAAAACGCACCTGTAGTGCTCGCGGTTTCTGCTGCCATACAGGAGGTGTTAGGCAAGCCAGCAACCCACGTCGTTTCCCCTGGAACTTACGATCAAAAACACATCGACCGTATCGGCAAGCTAAACAATTGCATCGCTTACGGTCCCGGTATTCTCACAATGGCCCATCAACCCGACGAGTACGTGGAAGTCACAGACATGATTGACTCATCCAAAGTCATGGCAACTGCTCTACACCAACTTCTAAACGGTGCGAGCGCATGACGCTGGAAGGTAAAGTCGCACTCGTCACGGGTGCAGGTTCAGGCTTTGGCAGAGGGATCGCCCAAACATTTGCAGAAAAAGGCGCGCAAGTCAGCGTTCTGGATCTCAATGCCAGCGCGGCGCAAGAGACAGCAGCAATTATCGGCGACAATGCCATGGCGGTGTGCGCTGATATTACCGACCGCGCAGCTATCGCCGGAGCTGTGGCAGCTACTATCGAATGGGCGGGACAACTTAACTGTGTTGTTAACAACGCTGGGCTAGGGCTTCGACCGACGCCTCTCGAAGAAACCACAGAGACTGATTTTGACCGTCTTCTCGCGGTCAACATGAAGTCCATATTTCTCATGAGCCAAGTCATAACGCCAATCTTTAAGGAGCAAGGTGGCGGCGTAGTACTCAACATGGCATCGACTGCCGGAGTTAGTCCGAGACCGAATTTGACTTGGTACAATGCTTCAAAGGGCTGGGTCATAACAGCAACTCGTTCGATGGCTGTGGAATTAGCAGCACACAACATACGAGTCAACGCCTTGAATCCTGTCGCGGGGGACACGCCAATGCTCGCCACGTTCTTGGGTGACGATACGCCCGAAAACCGGCAAAAATTTATTGATACGATCCCGTTAGGGCGCTTATCTACGCCTCAAGATCTCGGTCAGGCAGCAGCATTTCTTTGTTCGGACGAGGCAAGTCTAATAACCGGCGTCGCCCTTGAAGTAGACGGTGGGCGCTGTATCTAGGTTTGTCCTCAATCAACGGAGGTCAATTCGCCAATCCTCTTGCAGGAGACGCACAACTTCCGAAATTGAATCGACTCGATCTGTCGGGGATTTTGCCAGGCAGCGCATCGCTAACTGATCGAGCAAGTTCGGTACACGCATGTTGCTCGCCTGTGCTGGTTGCACAGGTGTACTCTCCAACACCTGTGCAATGACTTCATGCACCTTCTCCCCAACGAAGGGCGTCTTGCCTGTTAACACTTCGTACAACACGGCACCCAGGCTATAGATGTCCGTTTGGTAGGAAATATCAGGATCTTTTCGAACCTGCTCCGGTGACATGTAGCACACGGTGCCTTGTAATTGCGCATGCCCAGTCATGGAAATGTCTGAACCTGCGATCGAACCTACTTCCTGCTCGGTTGCGACAGCGCTGCCATCCTCACGCCAAACTTTGGCAAGCCCCCAATCCAGTAGGACAACTTCGCCATAGGGTCCTACTAGGATGTTGTCTGGTTTGATGTCCCGATGAGCGACACCGTGTGAGTGCGCGTACTCCAGGGCAAAACCAATCTGGATAATGACGTCGATCAGCTGCGTCAGGTCATAACGATCGCGATAGTTTAAGACTTCGCGCAAGGTGTATCCGTGCACCAATTTCATCGTGAAATAGTAGTTTCCACGCTTATCCCGACCAAGTTCATAGGTTGGCACAGTATTCGGGTGTTGTAGCATCGCCGAGACGCGAGCCTCCCGCAGTAGGCGTTTTTGCTCTACAGGATCATCCGCAAATTCTGGACGGAGGGTCTTGTAGGCAACCACTCGCGAAAGGTGCATATCCTTGCAGGACTTTATCAGCGATTTGCCACCTTTCGCGATCGTTTGGAAGAACGCATAGCGGGTGTTCTGATCAATCTTGACTGGAAGATCTTTATCAGTCTCTTCCAGATAGATGTCGCTGTAACCTTTGGGCGGTTCCGGGAACTCGAGCATTGTTATCCCTAAACTTGAGCGACTGGTGGAAACCCAATGCTGGCAGGAAAGTTCTTACAGATCCAACCCTTTGCTAGAGACGTTTGCTCGGAACCAATATCGGCGGCGTGCCTTCGATGTCGCCTACAGCTTCAATCTGGAATACAGCGGCTAGACGATCTTTGGTTAGAACCTCTGCCGGAGAGCCTTCCGCCTGTAGAGAACCTTCCGCCATCAACAACAGTCGATCGCAATATCGTGCCGCCAAGGATAGGTCATGTAGGACAAGAAGAAGACCTTTGCCGGAGTTCGCCTGATCTCGGAAAAGCTCCATAAACTGGAGCTGGTGAAAAGGATCTAACCCCGCGATCGGCTCATCCGCAAAAAGGTAATCCGCATCTACCGCAAAACTACGGGCTATAAGTACACGAGCGCGTTCCCCTCCAGAAAGTTCGAACATCGTCCGCTCGCGTAAATGGGAGATCTCCGCTTCGTCAAAGATTTTGTCTAGCACCTGCCGTCGTTCGCCTGCCGTCTCGCGCTCGTGCGGAAGACGACCCAAAGCAACGACTGACTCCACTGACAAAGGCCAGTGGACCACAGGATCTTGAGCCAAATACGCTACTTTGCGTGCGCGCTCCGATAAGTCCAAAGACGTCCACGAATGGTCATCTATCGATACAGCACCGGATCTAGCTGGCAGCAACCCGATCGCACCACGAAGAAGTGAGGATTTGCCTGCACCGTTCGGACCAATCAAGCCAACAACCTCACCACGCTGCAAAGCCAGACTTACGTCGCTCACTACAACGTCTTCATTCAGAGCAATGGATACGCCAGCAGCAACAAACACTAAACAAGCTCCCTACGCATGGACCTGAGCAAAGATAGGAAAAATGGTGCCCCGATCAACGCAGTTAGCACGCCGATTTTGAGCTCGATCGGAGTCGGGATGGTTCGGACAGCGATGTCTGCTAGCAGCGCCAATGTCGCGCCACCAAGCGCACTCGGTAATAATAGACGTCCCGGCTCGTAACCGACCCACGGACGGAGAAGATGGGGCACAACTAATCCAATAAAGCCGATCATCCCGCTGACAGATACAGCAGCGCCGACACAGAGCGCGGTCCCAAGGATTACTGCCAACCGCAATTGTGGCAAGTTAATGCCCATACTTACCGCCGTGTCTTCCCCAAGAGAAAGAGCATTCAGCCCCTTACCCGACCGCGTCAACAGTATCCAGCCCAAAACAATCGGCACTATGCAAATAGATACATGCTGCAAGCTGCGATCTGCAAAGCTACCCATGAGCCAAAACACAATTTCATAGGCTGCGAATGGGTTACTTGAGAGATTTAGGACCAAGGCAGTCAATGCACCAGCAAACGCGTTTATAGCCACACCGGCAAGCACCAACGACAACGTGCTGCTCGATCGACCAGACAGTCTATATAGTAGCCAAACGGCAACCAACGCACCCAACATCCCCCCGAAAGGTAGCCCTAGGGCAAATTGATTGGTTATGCCGCTATAGAACACAAGGACCGCACCTAGGCCTGCACAGCCAGACACACCAATTACACCCGGTTCTGCGAGCGGGTTACGCAGCAAGCCCTGCATGCCCGCCCCTGCTATACCGAGGCTTGCACCAACTAACATACCAATCAACGCGCGAGGCAGCCTAATCTCAAACAAGATCGTGGCTTCTGCGGTGGGATTCGCAAATACACCAAAGACACCAGGAATACCTATTCCGGCCGGTCCTATCGCGACCGACAGTAACAGAGCCAACAAGAGTGCTACGGTAAGACCTAATGAGAGCGGGAATACGTTCGAGCCATCAACCTGGGTTCTGTGGCTAGCCATTAGAGGCACCAATCCTCATCGCTGCAGTCCGAATCAACTCGATCGCGGCAAAGACATGATGTGTTCCACAAGCCCAGGCCTGGGGAGGAATCTCTACTCGCAACGAGTCGCGGTAGACAGTTCGCAACGCAGGGTGTTTAAGCATTTCGTGTGCAAGCGAAGGGCCACTGTGAACTTGTGGATCCAGTATCAACAGATCGGGCACATCGGCTATCAGCAGCTCCATCGGATAATGGGCATAGCTTGCGAGTCCTCGTCGGGCAGCGACGTTGGTAACGCCTGCAATGGTAAGTACATCATCAATCAGGGACTGCTTGCCGGTAGTAAAGCCGTTTGGCTGATAGACAGCTGCCACAATGACAGGCATTTCTGCCGGTCCTGGCACGGCTAATTCTTGTATGAGCCTCTCTGCTTGTGCGAGATAACCGGTCTCGCTACCAACCACTCGGATCAAGCGCAGCACATCCTCGATGCTCTCAGGATGATCTAGCTCGACGACTTTGACCCCCACGCTGCGCAGCAAGGAAACCGTGCTTCGAGCGCTGAAGTTGCCAGCAAAGACAACATCAGGTCCGTACGAAAGAACCTCTTCTGCTCTGCCTGAGTTTCCTGGGATACCCCTTGCCTGTTCTGCATCCCAGGATACTTGGGGATCCTTAACAAAGTGGGTAACCGATTTGAGCCGCTCGTGTGGCACGATGTTCAATAGCAATTCATCAGCACATTGATTGATCGAGACGATACGCTCAGCAGCAGCAAGCCCTGGGGCGTGTAGCACCAGAACAAAAGAGAACATTAAGGAGAGCAAGCATATTCGCGACATAAGTACGCGAGTATACCGACCTAGCCTAGCTCAAAGGTAATAAACCCATCTGAAGTAGACACGGCTCGCCCCGCCAGTTGTGATGGCTCGACCAGCCAGCGGCAAACCACCGAATTCATCACCGGGAGAACCAAAAGGTTCAACCCAACCTAGTTGCATCGTTTGATTATCACCCGGGGTAAAAGATACGCCCGTTTGAAATAGCGCGCTGTTGTCATGGAGATTAGTGATCACAGTGGCTGTATGGTTGATGAGCGGATGCCACTCATAGCTGACACCAGCGGCGACATAGTTCTTCATGACATTAAAAAGCTCGCCTCGCGCAAGTCGCACCTGTAGATCAAGAGGTAGTCCGACAATGCTGTCCGGTAACTCGGATACGCCCCAGCCATTGTGAAAATACTCTACAAACGCATACGCATTTCGATCAGCCACGAGAAAGGTTACATCGCCATTGATGACGCCTGAAAAAACTTGGTTGCCATCCAAGTCTTCGGCTGCAACCACATCCACTCGCACAAGCGCTTGCCCGATAGGAAAGCGAGTCGCCGCGGCGAAGATGTCACTGTCGTAATGCCGAGCACCAACCACATCGAATTCAACTGGCCCAACGTAACCGTGCCACTTGAGCGCGGAACTTGAGGCATTGTCACTTCCGTTTCCACTCATACCACGACGTGCAACATGAAGAAGCTGGAGATCCTGACCGTTGCCTAACAGCCGGTCGATCAAGATAAGGTCATCGCCCGCTTTATAGTCTCTATCTACCACCGTCGGAGAGAACGGACTAAAGATGTCCATGGGTTGAAACACAATACCGTTTCCCCAACTTACAGCTTCCCGTCCTACCGTGACACCCCACTGACTTGATTGCCACTTAAGCGCTAGTCGATCGAGCCGATGGAAGCTCTGATGCCGATCACCATCTTCAATATCCCAGGTCCAGTTCCAACGTCGATTTCGATCATTTGTGACGGTCTGGTCGACAGCGCTATCTAATCCAAGATTTAGGGCTGAGCTATCGCCACCCAAGGCCACTGTTGAATGGTCAACAAGTAAACGAACCGGACCAAGGTCTTGTTTCAACATGATCCGTAAGTCAGCAGAATGATCTAGCGCCGGAGTTCCTTGCAGCTGACGCTGCAGATCGTTCTCAGGTAACAAACTTGCCGTCGAGAAAAGCTTCAAGCGCGCCGTAATGTCAGTGCCGAATTGCCCACCAAACTTGGATCTTCGCGGCTCTACATCCGTTTCAACCTTTCTCAGTTTGTTGAGCTCGTAGCCAGGCGGCGTGGCCGTTGCCAAGTTAGGCGTGGCGCTAAGCTCACTCGCGTTGCCTACTTCGAAATTAAGTTCACTATCAATCTCAGATTCGTACGCGAGCTCGGCTTCGTATTCATCACCTCCGTCGGTGCTCTGGTAGGAAGAGCTATTTAAACTAGACCCCGTCCAAATCCATGCGTCTGAGTAGCCCCGACTCTGCACGAGTGATTTTTGCGCGTTGGCTGCTGCGCGATCGGCGAAAGGTCCATGCAGTAATCGATAATACGACTCGGATCCAACCGTCACGAGTTCGGTAGTGGTGAGGTCGAAGAATTCCTCTTCAAGTTTGCGCACAGCTTTTTCTGCGTTGTCTGCGGACTTGTAACTCGCTATCGCAACCCAATGATCGGCCCAGGAATCAGGCACCCAAACAGCCGCAGTTAGAACACATACAACGAATACTCTATACATCTGAGTCGAGCCCAATTTGTTTTCCGCTATGTCACGTTCTTAGGCCGCAACTGCATCCTGTTCGATGCTGCCGTCACGCAGGTGTACTTGTCTTGTTGTATACCCCATCACCATTGGATCATGTGTGGCAGTCACGATCGTCATCTTCTCTTTTTCGTTTAGACTCTGGAGTAGCGCAAGCAGCTCCTCGGTCGTTTGTGAATCAAGATTTGCAGTTGGCTCATCTGCGAGCAACAGGACCGGGTTGGTCACTATCGCACGCGCGATCGCTACCCTTTGTTGCTGTCCCCCCGACAATTCTCCCGGTTGACGATGTTGCATGTCTGCTAGCCCAAGCGATTCCAAAGCATGCGCTGCGCGATCACGCCGCTCTCCTGCTGTTACGCCCTGCAGCTGTAGAATAAACTCTACGTTTTCGTGCGCGCTTAGAACTGGAATCAAGTTATAGGCCTGGAAAACAAAACCGATCTTCATCAATCGAAGCTCAGTAAGTTTCGCTTCGCTTAGCCCGGACAAGCCAACCCCATCAATTGTAACTTCACCTGAATCAGGACGATCTAGACCGCCTATGACGTTTAGAAGGGTCGATTTGCCGCTACCGGAAGGGCCAGATAGGCTTACGAATTCTCCCGAATGAACTTTAAAATCTACGCCTCGTAGTGCGTGGACTGGCACCAGTTCTTGCTGGTAGGTTCTTGTTACCTGGTCGCATTGAACGACTACTTCACTCATTTTACTTCCTTCATTTCAAGCTCACTCTAGAAACTCACTGACCAATCGCTGAGCCACTCTTTCTAATCTATCGACGCATGGCGTCTTTCCATCAACGACGCATGGCGTCTAGGGGTTTCACTTTTACCGCCCGCCAAGCGGGATAAATACTTGCGACCACACCCAGGATAAGGCTCATGTACGCGACAAGGAAAAAGTCCGACCACTGCAAGACTGGCGTCATAATGCTGCTCATCCCCGCCATCTCCATGCCATCAGCGAAAGATGTGAGATCGATGCCATCTGCAATGCTCAGGTATATCAAGTAACCACCCAGCAAACCAAAGGCAACGCCTATCGCCATGATTATCGTTGACTCAACCACCACTTGTACGAGCACCATGCTCTTAGACATGCCAAGCGCTCGAACCATACCAAGCTCCCGCACGCGCTCCATGACACTTGTTATCAATGTGTTGACCAGCCCGAACGTTAGCGCGCTCATCATCAACACAAACCAGATGTAGATCGCACCATCCGCAAATATGAACATTGCTGCCGCTTGGGGTTCGAGCTCCTGCCAATCAAGCACGGCAAGATCGTTGAACGCACCGATCAACATATCCTTAATGCTGAGCATCGTTGGCTCAGAATTAAGACGAATCGAAACTTCAGTGACGTCAGTGCTATCGAGTAGATCCTGCAAACTCGACAGACCGGTAAAGACATATATCTTTTCGAGACCCGTTCCCTCCGCATCATAGGTACCTACAATGCGATAGCCCTTCTCTCGATTTTTGCCATCTATGCCCTGGGTGATAATGACAATTCGCCGTCCGATCTTGGTCTCAAGCTGAACAGCTAGCTCTTTGCCAATCAATATACGTCCATCGGCAGAATCGGTAAGGTTCTGCCCTTCGATCGGCACTTCGCCTAAGAAAGATATGTGCTCGCTTGAAGGATCCACACCAACAATTTGTACACCCCTAGTTTCCCGCTCACTCATAATGACGGCAGGAATACGGATGCGTGCCGCCCACCCCATCACTTCTGCAGGGTCCACCGGTGGAGCAAAGTCTTGCTCTAACGGAAAACCCTTGTTGATGTTTGGGTCGTCGCGGTAGTCCGGCGCGTGAATCTTTATGTGACCCGTGAGGTTTTTTACAGCCGAGTCGAGCATGTCAAATTGCATGCCTCGTATCAGCGTATTAACCCCAGATACACCGGCCACAGCGACCGCAATCGCTGCGAACAGCATTGCGTTGCGTCGTTTGTGACGCAGAATGTTACGGACGCTTAACTGCCAGAGTAATTTAAAAGACATCTAGGTTTCCTGACGAATAGCTTCTACCGGCCGCATCTTCCGCAGCCGGAGTGCAGGCAAAAGGGAAGCGAGTTGCACACCAATAAAAAGGACAAGGGCACCTGTTTCCAGAGCAGACCAGTTAAACTCAGGAATGATATGCGTCCCCATATTGAATCGAGCGTAATACTCAGCAGCATCATCCGGAATAGGCATAGGAATACCTGTACCGGACAGTGCATAAATCAAAACCCAGGAAAACAGAAAGCCAAATGCAATGCCAAGCACCGAGAGAAAGAGTGCCTCCAACTGCAGCTGGGCTATGATCAAGCGAAGTTTCATTCCCATAGCCTGTAAAACGCCAAACTCAGGTGTCCGCTCAAAGATCACCATCATGAAAGTGTTTATAACTGAGAACGTAATAATTATAGCGATCACCGCAAACATGACTTCGGTACCAACCGCCTTCATGTCACGCATCTGTTCAGCTTCACGTAGCAGTTCTTGCCACCCGAGTACGGTCTGGTCAGGGGAGCTGAGCGCTTCACGCAAGCGTGGCGCAAGCCGTTCGCTCTGAATCACGCTATCGGCGATGACAACTATCGCATGGGCTTCATCTGGGCCCATCAGCCACGCCGATCTGAAATCCTCTACATCAATCACGACAAGCGAGCGATTAATCTCCGGTTGCGCGGTATCAAATATGCCGACAATCTCAGCGCTAAGTGCGGCAACACCACCTCGTTTAGCAGTCCCTAGCACTACCATTTCATCGTCTAGTTCGAGCGCTAGGTTCCGTGCGAGGGTCGTGCCGATAAGGATCTCGCCCGTACGCTCCGGATAACGGCCCTCAGATAACATGCCAACTAGACCGGACCACTGGCCTTCTGTCGCTGTTTCTACGCCCAATATTTGTGCGCCAAAACTTCGGTCATCGCCGGAGACCAAGGCAAATCCTTGCGCGCGAGCACTCGCGAACTCTACGCCAGGTTGCACTCTGATGAGCGCTAAAGCCTCGGCGGCATTAAACGTATGCTCGACCCTTGGGTCTTCCTCATAGCTCGGATGTTGGACTTGGATGTGCCCGGTCATTAAGCGCGCACCGTTATCGATCATGATGCCGAAGGTGCCTTCTTGCATTGACCTTCCGAAAATGAGGAGCCAGATCGCAAACGCAATCCCTCCTATCGTCAGCCAAGTTCGACGTCGATTGCGCCACAGATTCCGCCACGCGATGAATACCAAACGAACAGCCAAATGATCGAACAGACTTCCGCGTGCCAATTCAGAAATTTCGGTTTGTACCTGCTCATTCGCCACGGAGTGCCTCCACCGGTCGGATACGTCGAATCCTAAGTGTGGCAATGAACCCGGCTATTTGTGTACCAACTAACAACACAAGTGGCGCTGAAAGCAATCCAAACATTGAAAGTGCGGGGTAGATCCGATCCGAAACATATAGTGTCTCTGCGAACTCACCCATGTCACCGACCGGGATACCTGATACGGAAAGCCAGCCGACTAGGAGCAAAGAAAGAGACAGACCAATTCCCGCTCCAACAACCCAGACAAAGAACGATTCTGCGATGACTTGGCGAATGATCAACCCGGGTCGCATGCCGATCGCGAGCAACATGCCAAATTCTCGTGTCCGCTCAAAAACGATCATCAAGAACGTGTTGATAACGCTGAAGCTCACAAGAATGAGTATCGTGCCAAATACTAATAGACCACCGATCAAATCAACCTGAATCGCCTGCCGGACTTCCGGCATGATGACACCCCAGTCGCGCGTTATGCCAGCATTACCGACCACACGACGTACCTGGGCTATCTCTGTTTCGAGGGATTGTGGATCCTGTCCACTGATGACTATTTTGTGTACTTCATCACCGAGCGCGAACGCATTTTGTAAGGCGGGTAGCTCTACAAACATCAATGTACGATCAACCTCGGCTTGCCCTGACTGGTAGATGCCAACAACTCGCTGTGCCATCGCAGCAACGCCGCCTTCTTTGGCGGTACCCAACGCGACAACTTCATCTCCGATCCTCGCACCAAGGTTCCTTGCCATGGTCGCGCCTAGTAGAATTTCCTCTTCATTCTGCGGCAACCGCCCTTCCTTAATGCCATTGAACAGAACGATGATTTCCTGCTCTCGTTCGAAATCGACGCCTACTAACAAACCACCAAACGAGCGGTCATCTGAAGACATGAGGGCAAAGGCTTCAGCCCGCGGCGCCACTTTGATATTTGGTACCGCATCAAGTACGCGAACGAGTTCTGTAGCACTCGTGATTGTGTTTTCCAACCGGGTATCGTCCGGATACTCCGGGTGGCTAATCTGTAGATGGCCTTCGAGAAACCGAGTCGCGTTCTCAATCATCGTACCGTAGGTACCTACTTGTGCCGACATCCCAAAACAGACGATCAGTGTCGCAAACGCTATACCACCCGCGGTGAGCCAAGTGCGGCGTTTGTTGCGCCACAAGTTGCGCCATGCGATGCGCGCGGTTAAGCCACTAGCGGCTTTGGCGACGCTATCGGTATCCCTTAGCGTGGACTCGGCCACTAGCGATCGCGGCCCGATTGTAGGGCAAAGACAGTAAACATTCGGTCTTCCAATTCAACATCAAAGTCCATAGCTTCGTAGCTAAGCTCCGTGTATTCATCCGGCGTGTCAAATTCAAGCATGCGCATTTTGGTCGCCATGACTCGCCCGCCGAGGTTAGCGATCGTTAAACTCTTCATCTGTTTCACTGGAACAAGCTCTTGGTCGAAGTAGGTCAGTTCCATAAGCACGAAATCATCGCGTATCACCATCTGTTCTTTACCCCACACTACGGGCGCATCGTCCTTTGGTATGGCGTCGATTGTATAAATTTGATGTCCGTCAGCTTCGACATTGGCTGCCAAGGTTAGGTCATAGTGGCGCAACCACTTGTCGCTTCTAGACAGATCATTGTAGGAAAAGTCAGAGCCGGCCCAACTTTGCGACATCATTGAATTTGGCAGGCGGATATTACGATTGAGCTTGGGGTTGAAGGTCCACATCTTCTCGCCTTGCTTGAGAAGCGCGTTGCCCGCGTCGCGTGCTGGGGCAGTGAATCGAATCAAGGCATCTTCGCGTCCCCGGGTCCACGCCACAAGGCTCGATGAGCGCTGCCAGTCCGGGCGGGAAATAACCATGCTCATCTCGGCGTAGGAATACTTACCTCGCGTTTGGTCAATAGATCGCGTGACTAGCTCAACAACATCCACATCAGCATGAACAGATGCAGGCAAACCGAGCAAGCTCAGCACCAACAATCGCTTGAGTACAGATACAGGACAAAACTTCATAAACGGTCTCACTGCTTGACGTAGCTATCACTTTATCGTAAAACTTATACTCGCTCTATTTTTAGATCGTGTCAATATTTTCTCAGAAAAAGTCTATGTCGTTACGCCAGCAGAACAAGTTGAAAGCCCGAGCCAGTATTTTGAACGCGGCGGAGACTTTGATCGCCAACAAAGGCATCGAAGCTGCAACGACCCGCGATATTGCCAAGCTTGCGGGGTTGAGCTACCAGACCCTCTACAACTATTTCCCAACAAAGGCAGATATCGTTCACGCGATCCTGGAATCTGAAATGGCATTGTGGTCCACCGCTGCAGATAACATTACCAAGCACTACAGCGGCGATCTCATCACCGCGCTGGTGGGATTTATTGAGATAAGTTTGGACGCGATAAATCGAACAGGACGTGATCTATGGGGCTTCGTGGCGACCCAAGCATTTAACCGTGAGCTTAGCAGTAGTGACGTCAGTTCCGCCTTTAGTGTTGCGCACGAACATTACTATGCGCTTCTAAATCTTGCCCAAGGGATGGGGCACTTAAGGCCTGATACCGATCTGCACCTCCTGGCCCACGCACTATTTAATCTGCACGACTACGCCATGCTGCAATACTTTTTAGAGATAAGGGATGATTCTCAATTTGTAACTACGCAACGACAAATTGTCGAGCTCGTTGTGGGACCCTATCTCAGAACCGAATAATCAATTGCTCAGGTTCTTTAGGTCGCTCGTTAAGCAGAGGACGTAGCATTTTCTCGAGACCATAGACTTTGATTTCATACAGAGAAGCGAGCTGACGACCAAGCTTGCCCTCGGGAAATCCTTGCTGTTTGAACCACACTACATAGGGTTCCGGTAAATCCAAGAGTCGCTCACCTTTAAATCGGCCGTACGGCATTCTTGTTTCGATGAGTTCTTCCAAAAGCTCCCGGTTGATGGAGTCTTGGCTCACTTCGATGAGTTCAAAATCTTTCGATGACATAAGACAGAGTTTGCAACAATCTGCAAAAATCATACAGTGGTTCAAGTACGCCATTGGCACCGTCAGACCTACACAGATCCCTCATATGCAACAAATTCCTATTTTACCGGAAAGTGACCAGATCTTAGGCTCACGAGCTAAGTGGCAATATAACGGCGAAGAGCGTCCTGTATTTGCTGAACCGACTACAGAGACACAGACCTCCGTTTGGGACTTTCCCCGCCCACCCATTATCGAGCCAGTATCCGCTGTGCTTCGGGTTTTCAACGCGAAAACATTGATTGCTGAAACCGAAAAGGGTGTACGCGTCATGGAGACCGCAGGCGCACCGACTTACTACTTCCCACCTTCGGATGTGCGGATGGATCTCGTTGGGCTAGGCGAGATGGCCAGTATCTGTGAGTGGAAAGGTGTCGCACAAGCTCTTCACGTAGACGGCGTTAAGGATGCGGGATGGCGTTATGTCCGCATGTTCGAAGCGTTCGCAGAACTTTACGAATGGCCTAGCTTCTACCCTAAAAGTCTTCTCTGTTTCGTCGATACTGAACTGGCAACGCACCAACCCGGCGGTTTTTACGGTGGCTGGGTTACAAACGAGCTCACGGGTCCGATCAAAGGTAGGCCAGGCACTGAAGAATGGTAGAGCCCGTGGCTTTTGATTTGAGCAATCTTCCAGATGACTTCTATCAGGAGCCCTACCCTACTTACGATAGATTGCGAGAGACGGATCCTGTTTATCGCTTGCCGACGGGCGGTCATTTCGTATCCAGCTATGACCTGGCTCGCCAAGTGTATCGAGACACGGCAAACTTCAGCTCAGACAAAAAATCACAATTTGCTACGGTCTTTGGCGAGACCTCACCACTATTTGAACACCACACTACCGCTTTGGTTTTTAGAGATCCTCACTACACACACATGTGCGCCGCGCCATCGGCAACGCCCTCTCACGACGCATGGTGGACGTGATGCGGTGGTCTTTAACCGAGATCGTGGACAATTTGCTGCAGAATCTCACGACGTCTTCCGACCCTGATCTAGTCGCGGACTACGCAGGCGCGATTCCTGTAGAAATCATCGGCAACCTTCTTGGTGTGCCTGCAGATGAGCGCGAGCCACTAAGGGCTTGGTCACTAGCAATCCTCAGACCTCTGGAAGTCGATACAAATGCGGTGCAACTTCAGGATGGAGACAGAGCTGTCACCGAGTTTATTGACTACCTCGAACGTCTAATCGCTATGAAGCAAAAAAGCTTAGACGGCGGGGATGACATCATTGCTCGATTGGTTAAGTGGCGGCACGAAGGGCGAGGATTGACACCTAACGAGCTCTATCACCAGTGCATATTTTTACTCAACGCGGGTCACGAAACGACAACAAATCTGATCGGTAACGGCATCGAACTCTTTGTTCGATTTCCTGGCGAACTGGCCAAACTGCGCGCTGAGCCAAGCCTCATTAACACGGCGGTTGAAGAAATTCTCCGCTACGAAAGCTCGAATCAACTGGGCAACCGAACGGTCACCAACTCAGTCATGCTTGGTGACAAGAAGTTAGACAAGGATACGATCGTCACGATCGGGATTGGCGCCGCCAACCGTGATCCGAAGATTTTCCCCGATCCAAACAAATTCGATATCACCCGAGCCCCCAATCCTCACCTTGGCTTTGGAGCGGGTATCCACACTTGCGCAGGTCTAAGTGTCGCGCGTCTAGAGGGGCAAGTGGCCTTGCAAAGGCTCTTCCAACGCTTCCCCGAACTGGAACTCACAAAGGCACCAATTCGCGATCGTAGAGCCCGGTTTAGAGGCTTCTTGAGCTTAGACGCTAAGCTCAACTAGGGATGCCTAACTTTTAACCTCGATCGGCAACTCCGCAACCACTTGTTGCATCTTGGGTATATGCTCAGCCACGCTTAAACCACCGCCAAGCGTGCGGAGGCACAAGTGAGTGAGACCTATCGCATGCCAGTTTCGAACCCGGTCCTGCCATTCGGCTTCGCGCTCACCGACAACCGCGACACCTGCCTCGGTGCCAATCGTTGCCGGATCACGACCAGCCACCTCAGCGGCACTGTCGATCCTAGTTCGAACAAATGAATACTCATCAGGACTTGCTAACACAAACCAACCATCAGCCCATCGACCTATACGGTTCACCACGACATCACTTGGGACACCGCGCGCACCAACCCAAATGGGTAGCCAGCCATCAGCTGGTCTGGGGTTGATGCCGTTCTCAGCGACCTGCTCAAACTGTCCCGCAAAGTTCACAGTTTCTTGCGACCAGAGCGCTTTGAGTAATTCCAGTTGTTCATCGCAACGCGCGCCCCGTCGATGAAAGTCGACGCCCATTGCTTCAAATTCTGCTTTGTTCGCACCGACTCCGATACCCATACGTACCCGACCACTCGCGAGCTGATCAAGTTCTGTCGCCTGGCGAGCAAATAGTGCAGTAGGACGCAGCGGTAAAACGATGACCGAAGGTACAAGTTCTATCTTGCTCGTGATCCCGGCAATGTAGGCCAGTAGCATCATTGGATCATGAAGATGGCTGTTGCCTGGTCGAATCACCTGATCTGGCACCCGCAAATGGGTGAGGCCAAGACCTTCAGCAGTCTGGGCGAAATCCCGGATAGCACCAAGATCATCCGCCATCTCCCGGACCGGCAATGAAATTCCAACACGCATAACAATTCCTTACACTGTTCGTTTAGTTAAAGCTTGAGGCGATCTCATGAAAGCAGTTCATTGTACAAAAGAAGGCAGTCATCTCGACCTTGAAGTCGCAGATATTCCTGAACCCGGCAAACCAGAAGCAAATCAGGTCAAGGTCGCACTAACAACGAGAGGGATACAGTTTTCCGACCTCGTTCGGTTTACTGGGGAATACCAAGTGAAGACTCCTCATCCTTTTGTCGTTGGCGGTGAGGCCGGAGGCACGATCATCGAAATCGGATCAGAAGTCGAAGGTCTTGTTGTAGGTGATCAAGTGCTCTCCCCTGGGGGCTGCGTGGAGATGATCAACGTTAACCAAAAAGCAGTCACTAAAGTTCCAGAACGGGTCGATCTCACGATCGCGGCTTCGTTTCGAAATAATTACGCGACTGCGTACTACGGCCTTCAGCGCGGCATGCTGCAAGCTGGTGAAACCCTCCTTGTGCACGGCTCTGCCGGTGGCGTGGGTTTGGCCGCAGTCGACATAGGTAAGTTGTTCGGGGCAAAAGTGATTGGTACCGCAAGTGCCGATGACAAGCTCAAAGTTGTGACCGAGCTCGGAGCTGATCACGTCATCAATTACAGCGATGGCTTTAGAGACGAAGTTAAGGCCTTAACGGAAGGCAAAGGTGCAGATGTAATTTACGATCCTGTGGGCGGTGATGTGTTCGACGAATCTATGCGTTGCATTGCGCCATTCGGTCGGATACTTGTACTTGGATTTACCAGCGGGCGATCGGCACTGGCAAAGACGAATCACCTACTCGTGAAAGATGCATCGGTCATTGGCTATACAGTTGGGGGCTTACAACAACACGATCCAGCACAAAACGCCAAGAACGGGGCGGTGTTGATGGATTGGCTCGCGACTGGCCGCATAAATCCGTACGTCTCTCATACGCTGCCAATGGCAGCGATCCACGAAGCTTATCAGCTGATCGTGGATCGCAAGGTCATCGGCAAGGTGATGATTACAAACTAGCGCGAATGCCGAATAGCGCCGTCACGCCGGGAGTTTGATAACTGATGACTTCCTCATATTCGTCATCAAACAAATTCTCTGCGCGGACATAGACTGTAAGGTTCGGCCGCAATAAGTAAGCAATTTCTGCGTTAACAAGCGTATGCGAGTCTAGCTTATGAGCACGGCTTGCAAACCCATTGACAAAGAAATCTCTGAAATCCGTGTCATAGTGCCCACCATTATACGTAGCACTAACAGAACTTGTTAGTTTGTTATCCATCCAACGGCGCTGGGCGCTTACACTTGCACTGTTTTTAGGTCGGCGTACCTCTTCGCCTCCGGCTGGGTCCTCACTGTCGAGGTATGTGTAACTTACATCGAGCTGAGCTTCGTCACCTTGTAAGCTGAAGCTAAACTCGATGCCAGATCGATCGCTCTTTCCAGCACTATTCACGACGGTCGGAAACAAAGAGACAATCTCATTCTCGAGCGTCGACTCAAACCAAGTCACATCAACGACAACAGCATCGTCTAAGAACGTTGTTGTGACACCTATGTCCCAGCCATCCGCCTCCTCTGGTTCCAAGTTGGGGTTACCGGTGAACTGCGCTGGTACGAAACCAAATTGCTCTAGAAAGGTTGGATTGGTAACACCCAAGCCCCAACTGCCGTGCACACGAACCCGCTCGCCGAAATCATGGACAACATCGACAGAGTAAGTGGTCGTATCATCAAACTCATCGCCATCGTCTTGACGCATACCAAAATTCGCAAAGGTGCTGTCCGCAAGTTGCGCCCTATATTCAATGCCGTAGCCAAACAGATCTCGAGTTTGCTCACCCGCTTGACTGGGATCGAAGGGATAGAGATTTCTGAATTTCTCTTCCTCCCATTCCACAAAGCCTGTGAACGAATGGCGTTCATTGAGGTTGAAACGAGTTTCTATCGCGGTCCGATTTCTCTGGCCCTCATCTCCAAAAAATCTTGCATCAAGTTCTGTGTCTGTCTGATGCCACGATAAACGCGTAACCGACCGGGCATCTAATAACTCGAGAGTCCCGGATATGCCGAACGAGCTTACCTCGCTATCGGAAACGGAAGCGTCATCAATCGCCAACCCCTGGGCGGGACCGTTGGAAAAATCGAACCCATCAGTATCAGTCTCGCGCTCAACGTGACGAGCGGACAGATCAACTTTGAAATTCTCCAGCACCTGCCAGGAGAGTCTGCCGTTAACGTTAAGTGCCTCCTCCGAATCATCCTCTGAACCTGCGCTATCATCAGTCGAGAGATCCAATTCCGACTCGAAATAGCTGACATTGAGTGCCCCATAAATTCTCTCACTGCCGCCGCTGAAGCCGAGCAAACCGGATTTTCGGTCATGGCTACCTACCTCAAGTTCTGTAACAAGTCCGCGGCTATCATTGTTCGACGGCCGTCCGCGATTCGTGGTGATGTGTATCACGCCCCCAATTGCGTTTGAGCCATACAGGCCGCTCTGGGGTCCTTTAGCGACTTCGATACGTTCAATATCCAAGGAGAGGATTCCAGTGAGGTCGACTTCACCAGTCCCTGGCGTCGATACGTCTATGCCGTCAACAAGAACGACAACGTGATTTGCTTCCGTACCGCGAATGCGGACTTGGGCGATACCGCCGTAGCCACCTGAACGGGTAACAGATACACCCGGGATATGCTTAAGTAAGTCTGGCACCTGGACGAAGCCTAGTCGTTCAATATGATCTCGGGAGAGCACGGAGACCGAATCGCCAATTGAGGCGCTGTTTGTAGGGAGTCGTGCTGCCACAACGACAAGTTCTTCTTCACTAGTTGTTGCGAAAGCGGATTGCAGAAAGAGTAATGGGAGTATTCCCAAAAAGTAGGTCGATCGATACATTGATATTTCCTCTAGGGCCGCTGTCCCTCGAACGGCACGTTGAAAAGCTCTAGCGATCGGTCTACGGACTTGGGAGTTGGAAATCTATCCAGATGGTTGCGCCTTCCCATGCAGCTCAAAGCACCGCACAGTGGCTAGACCCTTAACGGGCTAGTGCACCATCCCTCCATCACCGTTGCGAGGCCAGTATCAGAATTTCACTGATTTCCCGGACATCGCCAAAGCGTATACCCGCGTAGCAGGCGGCGGCATAGTAATGCTGGACTCTCCACGGCGCAACTAAGTCCATCATTTGCAGTCCGAAGCGTAATAGACAACTAGGACCAAGCCGATAGACTTGATAGCACCACCGAGGAGCAAACAATGCAAAAAGTACTCGCCTCTCTTTTAGTTCTAGTCGGCTTCACATTCTTATCTGTCCCCATCGCCGCTAATCCAGAGCGCCTCTCTGCCACTGCTAACCAGTTCATACGCTCCCTAAACAACGCTCAAAAAGTCCAGGCCGTCCACGACTTAAAAAGTGATAGCCGTGCAACATGGTCAAACTTTCCGATCGTCATGGCGCCACCAGTCGGTATTCTGCTCAGCCAGTTAAACGACCAACAACGCGCATTAGTACAGCAGATGATGCAAACCTCTCTCTCTAGCCAGGGGCACTTGAAAGCCAATGCGATTATCTGGCTGGATGACTTTCTTCGCATACAGGAAAAAGCGGCACTGGACCCGGGCGCGGACCAATATGAAATCCGATCAGTTATGGCTGAGACCCGCAGTTCTGGTAACTATGCCGTGGCGATTTTTGGCGAACCAAACTCAGCGACCTGGGGTTGGAAAATCACCGGACATCATATTGGCGTCAATATAACGGTCGCGAACAACAAGGTTGGCTTTTTCCCGCTGCACCTAGGCAGTAATCCTTTGATCATCACAACCGGACCTTATGCAGGATTCACCCCATTGGCGAAAGAGAGCGAACTTGGACTGGACTTCTTCGCGTCGCTCTCACCACAACAACGCAGTGCTGCGGGTGCTAACAAGGAGCAACCCCGAGAAATGTTCGAGGGTCCAGGTCGTCGTGGTGGCCTTACCGCATTCGAAGGTTTGAACGCGAAGCTACTCGATGCAGATCAACGTGCTTCTCTGCAAATTCTAGTCGCCGAGCATGTACGCAACGGTTCAAGTACGTCAGCGGCAAGCCACCTTGATCTGATAGCCGACGCTGGCTGGGAAAACCTTTGGTTTTCATGGCGCGGCCAGGCGTGTGGACATTGTGAATTTTACTATCGCGTGCAGGGTCCACGACTCCTGATCGAATACTTCCGCCAGAGCCCCAATCACGTCCATCTCGTTGTTCGAGATCCTAAAAACGATTACGGCGAAGATTGGCTTGGGCATCACTACTCAGAAAGCCATCCGAGCTTTGAAGATGCCATGGTAAATCTCAGAAAGGCTGCTGGCGTCTCTGAATGAATCTGAAGTTCATCCGACTCCGCCATTGCCACAAGTAGCAGTGGGTGGGATCGAGGCCGATTGTAGAGTGGTTGTTGCGAAGCCGTTTGGGCAGATCTTCCGTTAGCTTTCTGAACAATCTTTGCTATTCGCGCATCGGTCTCAGGATCAAAAACACCTAAGACGACAGCTTAAATTGGTTAGACGTAGTCAAAACCCACATCTAGCGAGACTGAAGAAGCCCGCCTAGTGCGGGCTTTTTTTGGGTGTCCCAATCGTTAGCGCATGTTTTCACATGGATTAGAGTCGTGTCGATGAGACATGGACAGAGTCTTACTACACCCCTCGTCAAGCCAGCCGCTGTGATCGACGAATCTCGCTAGTAGTGATAGCTCATGTGGACTCGATACACCTGATCGTCTAGTCCATTGTCGTAGGCCACACCTGCACCTACCGCAAGTTGCTCTAGAAAAAAGTATTCAGCTTCGACGGAGGTGATAATTGTGTCGTCCGTCAGGTCTGTTTCGCCTCTAAGGCCAACCTGGAGCTTCAGGTCAAAAGGACCCCTGGCTGAACGAATGCCAGTATTGAAGGCATAAGTCTCGTCACTAAAATCTTCTATATCCAGACGCATACCGCCCACTTCGAAGAACCAGTCAGTACTTTGAGCAAATGTAATTCGGCCGCCTACAAGCATGGCATAGGTCGTACCGTCCAGGTCCCCAAGATCGACACCGTTCAGTTCAACATCTGCGGTTGAGCGTGCAACGGCAAGCCGCAAGTAAAAATCCTCAGGTGTCGAGGTGTTTCCGTCACCGAAGTCGATTGCCAAGTCCAAATCTACCTGTTGCGTCTCGATCTCGAGACCGCCGCTATCAGCTTCATGATACGTGTAGCCTAGGTCGAGCCACTGATAACCAGGGTCTCTTGCGTGTGCGTTGACTGTTAATAGCGCTAAGGCTAGGGCTAGGTACTTCACTGTCTTTCTCCTTGTGTTGTTTAGAAACGAGCAAAAGGCAAGTTTCTTCTGCATACACCCTTGGGCAGCGTTCTATTCCTTAAGATTGCAGAGTGGCAACTCCTCTGGTCCATTCGGGAGCACCACATTTGGAATAGTAGCAGGTCTTTGAGTCGCTGCATGCCTTGGTGGCAGGGTCTGGGTGAAAAGGAAAATTAGCATGAAGTTCACAGGTCGAATGTGATCCACTACACCTTCTTGCGTGAACAACTCTGTTTCGTTCAGGGGCTGCGATTAAAGTGCGAGGAACGGAAAAGAGAATTAGACAAGGAGGAGTTCTCGTACTACCGCTCAGACATGGGTCTTGGTTATAGCGTTGTTCGCTTCGTCTGCCTAGGCGGTCGATGGATGCGATACTCCTTAGCACTGCGAGAAGAAACCGAGATAGCTACTTACGCGCCGGCCATTGAAAAAGCTCAAAAAAGCGTTCCTCGCATGGGCTAGTTTATAACGGGAAAGTTTGGAGCGAGTGATCGGGTTCGAACCGACGACCTAGACGTTGGCAACGTCTCGCTCTACCAACTGAGCTACACTCGCATCGTTTACCGGATTGAAGCGCCGGTTCAGCTAAAAGGTGTAAACCTTTGTTCTATATGCCAATTTATTGGTATCGATTGGCATCTTGTGGAACTGTGACCCGCAATTCTTTGGGCAAAATTCTCAGCCACCACAATTAGGTTGCGGATTCTATATTAGTCGGACGCGCTTTCAAACTCTCAAAGTCCCATTTAGGAAACTATCGATCTCGACCATAACTTTCAAGCGCAGCACTCTCGCTGACAAGACCCGCTTGTAAGTCGGCCACTACATACTCGCCTTGCCGGTTCTCGGGCACCCCACTCCCGCCACCACCTGGTGTCTGCATGACCAAGGTATAGCTCGGTGGGATTCGATCACGTCCTTTGCCTGGCAAATCCCGTTCTTCATCATTATTGGTGACAAATACCCTGCCGGACTGGCCATCGCCACCACCGTGGCGGCCTCTCGCCGGATGATCTACACGATCGAACATTTTGGAGACGATGAATTCATGTCCTTCTCGATGCCCAACCACGATAGTCTGGCCTAAACCACCGCGCCGTTCACCTACGCCACCGGAGTCTGGTGTGAACTCTTTTTTCCAAACAACGAGTGGCGACGTGGCTTCATTCACTTCGGTTGAAGTTGTGCGTACACCAGAAGGGAATGCGGTGGTCGACAATCCATCCTTGTTCGCGCGGGCGCCGGTGCCGCCGTTAAATATCGGATTAATGACGAACGTATCCTCATTCAGATTTGAGCCTGTATTCGACAAGCTGCTGAGGAAGACAGGATTCCAAATACAGGAAGCCCCTTCAGCAGGGGTGACGCCAGCAACCACTTGGTCTAGGCAGCCTAACACTACGTCGGGTAGCATTTGTCCTATGGAATGGCGTGCAGAGACTGCACGTGGCGGCAACGCATTTAAAATGGATCCTTCTGGCGCGGAGACATGGACAACACCAAGACTCCCCGCGTTGTTTGGTATCTCGTTACCAACAATACAGCGCACCCCGAATGATGCGTACGCCTCCGTATAAGCCAAAGGTACGTTTATCCCTTTGTTTGAAGCTTTGGAAGTGCCATCAAACGAGACGTAGATTCCATCGGATGTGACTCGTAGCTGTCCCTTTAGCTCAACGGGTTCATCATAGCCGTCGATCGTCATCTCATAACTGACCGAAGTTTCTGTCAGCGTTTGTACCTCTAGCAACATTGCCTCGCGGCTGCGTTCTAGAATCACATCGCCAACCAACTCAAGATCAACAAGGTCCAGATCGGTAAGGCATTCCAGCAAAGCGGTCGCACCAGCATCATTGCAAGCCGTTAGGGAATAGAGATCACCTTCCAGGACCTGTGGGTCGCGTACGTTGGCTTTGAGCAGATCCAGCAATACTTCGTTGCGGACACCACCTTGAAAGAGATAGCCAATCGGGACACGTATGCCCTCCTCAAATACATCATTGGCGTCGGGACCAAAGCCTCTCCCACCTACATCCGCAATATGGCTAGTCGAAGCAAATAGACCTACGCAATGCTTGCCGTTATATACAGGTGTAACCACTGTAAAGTCGTTGAGATGGCCGGTACCATCCCAGGGATCGTTGGTCATCAGCACATCACCGGGGACCAGAGTTTCCAACGGATACTTTGCCAAAAACTTGGTAACTGCTCCTGCCATCGAGTTCACATGCCCCGGCGTTCCAGTTACCGCTTGTGCCAACATCTCACCTCTGCGGTTGAAGACCCCGGCAGACAGATCACCAGCTTCTCGGACAACCGTGCTAAACGCAGTACGCATGAGTACCTGTGCTTGTTCCTCTACAATCGCGAGCAAACGGTTCCAAGTCAGCTGAACGGTTAACTCAGCAATGTTCGTAGCGTCACTCATTTTCTACTCGCTCGATAATTAGTGCACCGTCCGCCTCCGCCGAAACAGAGGATCCAGCAGGAACAACTACCGATGTCTGGTCCTCTACGATTAGAACCGGACCTTGAATGGGTTGCTCGCTAAGAGAAGACCGAAGGTATAACGGCGCAGCCAAGCTGCTTTTCCCATCAAACATTTGTACTTCTATTCGCTCGACGTTCCGTTCGGGACTAACGGTGATTTCAGTGGTAACAAGGTCTGTCTGCGGCACCTCCAAACTCAACGTCCAACTCAAAACCTCGACCTGCACATCAGGAATCGTACGTCCATAAAGTTGTTCGTAGGCCGCTTCAAATCTCTTGCTCAAACGTTCTTCTGACATCTGTTTAATATCTATACCAACCGCCACTTCATACCCCTGCCCGGCATAGCGCATGTACGCGTTGATCCGCTCCGTTATATCCGCCTTAATACCGGTATCGGTGATGACTGACAGCGCTTCCGCTCGCATCTCTGTGACGAGTTCACCTACACGGGACTTGTTAAGACGCGAGAGCATCATGTACTCGCTGCGCACAACCTCAAACTTTATGGGCGCAATCAAAAACCCAATCGCACTACCGACACCAGCGCCGGTCGGCACGATCACGCGATCTATTTTAAGTTTCTGCGCCAACGATGCCGCGTGCAGTGGCGCTGCGCCCCCAAATGCGATCATTGTTCGGCTTTCTAAATCCAACCCCCATTCGCTCGCATGGGCGCGTGCAGCCGAGGCCATATTCTCCTCAACGATTTCACTAACTGTAAACGCGCCTTGCAACATGTCTTGTTGTAAGGGTTTACAGATCGAGCGTTCAATTGCCGTTCTAGATGCCTCTACATCGAGATTGAATTTCCCGCCCGCAAAGTGGTCCTTCGACAGGCGCCCGAGCAGCGCGTCAGCATCTGTCACGGTCGCTTCAAGACCACCTCGGCCATAGCAGGCCGGACCTGGTTCTGAACCAGCACTTTCCGGTCCTACGTGAACACGCCGAAGAGAGTCAACGTTCGCTATCGAGCCACCTCCGGCGCCAATCTCCACCATTTCGACAACGGGAATACGAACTGGTAGGCCGCTGCCTTTCTTAAACCGATAACTTCGGTCCACTTCAAACGCCCGAGATTGCAAAGGCGTGCCGTCATCGATCAAACAGATCTTGGCTGTTGTGCCACCCATATCAAAAGACAACACGCTCGCCAAATTTCTATCCCGAGCTACCTCAGCAGCCAACATCGCCCCACCAGCGGGACCTGACTCGACCAATCTAATTGGATATTTGCAGGCCGTTGCGAGGGTCGTGAGTCCACCGCCAGAAGTCATCAGGAGTGTCTGGCAAACAATTCCTCGCTGGGCAAGCTGACTTTCTAAACTCAATAAATATTCAGACATCAGCGGCTTCACATAGGCATTGGCTACCGTTGTGCTAAATCTTTCATATTCTCGTATCTCAGGGCATACGTCAGAAGACAGGCTGAGGATCAAGGACGGGAATTCTGCTTCGATTATTTCCGCAGCAAGGACTTCATGCATTGCATTTTGGTAACTGTGCAGAAATCCGATCGCAATAGAGTCCACACCTTCAGAAACAAGTTTTCGAACGCCTCTGAGCAACTCCTCTCTATTGAGTTGCTGAAGTGTTAAACCATCAGCTGCAACTCGCTCAGTAACGCCAAGCCGCCATTTGCGCGGTACGAGCGGTACCGGGCGATCGATGTTCACATCGTATTGTTCGAACCGGTTCTCAAGCGCCATCTCCAGAACATCTCGATGACCAGCTGTCGTCACAAGCGCTGTTGCAGCACCACTCCGTTCGATTAGGGCGTTGGTAGCGAGTGTGGTTCCATGTAGCACCAAGTCGATCTGTTCGGCCTTCACATTCGCGATAGCCAACACTTCCTCGATCCCAGTAAGGACACCTAACGCGGGGTCGGTATAGGTTGTGAGGACTTTGGTTGTCGTTAACCCCTGATCATTCGCGAGCACAATGTCCGTAAATGTCCCACCGATGTCTACCGCTAGCCGATTCACCGATAATCTTCCTTAAGCTGCCTCGGTCTGCAGCTCGCTTGGTTCGTAACGCACCTGCCACAGGTTAGTCGCCATCGTCATAATGAAGACCACAATCAACATCGCAGTACCGCAGATTACGATCGCTTGTTGTGGCCCATAGATCGCCGCAAGATACCCACAAAACACTGTGCCCAGGGGACCCGCGCCCATAAAGGAAAACGCGTAGAAGCTCATTACTCGAGCACGCTGTTCCGGCGGTGCGAGTTCCTGCATCAGGGTTCGAGACATCGGCATCGCAATGCCGCCACACAAACCCCAGGTAAATATCGCGAAAACAAAGAGCGTAAAACTCTCCATAAAACCACTGCCTAACAGAGCAACTGCCCCTAGTCCTTGAAAAACGAGCAGCGCACGCCCAGGACGGCGTACATATCCCACACGGAGCATTAATAGAATCGTCAGCACCAGACCCAGAGAATTTATCGCACTGAGAATCGCTAGGTCGCCGGAAGACCCATTAAACACATCTCGTACAACCAACGGGAAACAAACAATAAAGCAGCCCATAAAAAAACATGCCATCGCAACATTCTGGACGACAACGACGCGCATGATCGCCGAACCCAAGACAGTCTTCGCCCCGACGAGGAACGTTGCCATCACAGACGGATGATCGTGGGATCGAGGCACGGGGTTGAGGCGCCTCAACATTAGGTATGCGACAACACCCAGCGCCAAGAAAGTACTTTGAATACCTAATACCAGCTCACCGCCAACATCATCGGCGAATCCAGCGATCGCATAGCCAATTATCTGGCAACTGAATTGTGCAAGGCTCGTGAGAAGAACTGTACGCTGCACATCACCCTTCGCCACATGATTGAGCAAGCCATCGCGGGCGGGTGTAACGAAGGCCTGAGCCATACCCATCAGTAAGGCGTAGATGACCATTAACCAATAACTAAGTACGCCCTGAGATAACGCAAAGATCAGCAACCAGGGTATGACCGCGGCGAAGCCTTGCGCAGCCAATGCTTGTCGGTCTGGCCCTAGTCGATCAGCTAGCGCGCCTGCGACAAGAATCAGCAACATGCCAGGCGCTAAGATCGCGGTCTGTGCCCATCCGACCATTTCGGCGGGCTCGCGTAGGACGATTGTAACCAGCCACGCAAAGACAACCGATTGCATCCCGAAGGCCATGAACCAGGTTGACGTCGCGATCATGTAAAGGGTGCGTGGAGCGAGCATCTATATTTCTGGCGTTTCGCCACTTAGAATTTTTGCAAACCAATTACGGTCTATATTGCCACCAGTGAGGATCGCTGCTACGCGCTTTCCATCGCACTGTTCCCGCTCCTGGATTACTGCTGCTGTGGCAGCCGCACCTGCACCTTCGGCGATGTTATGGGTCGTGGCATATATCAGTCGGATTGCGTCCGCTACCTCGTCATCTGAAACCCTGACAACCCGATCAAGCCCTTTACTCAAGACTTCAAATGCCTCCGGATGAGGCACTCGAGTAGCCACACCGTCGGCAAAGGTCCGTGCGGTATTCGTCGAGATAATCTTACCTGCACTGAATGACTGTGCGATTGCATCGGCATCGGTAGAAACAACGCCAATAATTTTGGTGGTGACACCCAACAGGTCTCTCACGGCGATCAAACTGGACGCTCCAGAACCCATTCCAATCGGGACATAGATCGCGTCTAAGCCTTCGACTTCTGTCATTAGCTCGTAACCGTACGTTGCAACTCCTAGCACTAGATTTCTATGAAACGAAGGCACCATGTGTAGGTCGTCCTGCGTGGCATGCGCCACCGCAGCCTCGACAGCTTGCTCGAAGTCACTGCCGTGCAGGTGTAGCTGCGCACCCCAAGCACGCATCGCAGCGTTCTTTTCAACGGAGTTACTTTCAGGCGCATAGACGTGAGCAGTCTTGTCGTAAAGACGCGCGGCGTAGGGAATAGATTGTCCGTGATTGCCACGTGTCGCGGTAACGAGATCACCGATGGACGGATCTCGCGCTAAAGCATCCATGTATACCAACCCGCCACGAACTTTGAAGGCGCCAATCGGTGTGTGATTCTCATGCTTAAGCCACAGCTCACAACCTACTGCCTGACAAAGCTGAGGCCATGCATATTGCGGAGTTGGCTTTATGTGTTGATAGACAATCCGTTGTGCGCTTTCGACTTCTTCTTTAGAGAACCCTTCCACTCACGCAATACTCATGAGAGAAGCGAAATTGCTGTGATAAAAAGAATCTCTATCAATCTGACACACATCCAGCGCATCCAATGTTGAGTCGAATCGACCAATTGGATCTCGCCCACCCTCAGGATGTGGATAGTCGGATGCAAACATGAAGACATCTGGTCCAGCTTGTTCAATCAACCAACCAGCATCCTCATAAGGAAACAGACTGACTCGAACATGCTTTTGAAAAACCTCAGATGGCTTCATTGTAAGACTGTTTAGCAGGGGTTCTGATTTACGAAATGCCATATGTCCTTGATCAAGAGTGCGCAAAAAACCTGGCACCCACGTTGCTCCGATTTCGATGACTCCACACATAAGACTCGGAAAACGTTGAAAAACTTGATCGTAAATCATCGCGGTTAGAAAGTTCTGTGGTGAATGACTGATAGCATGGAAGTCTTTGCCACGCAGATTTTCACCACCACCTAACCAGTCGGATGTCTTGGGATGGCCCGCATTGTGGTATGCCTCGTTCAACCCTCGGCCACCGCCAATATGTAAAACCACGGGCACGTTGGCCACCTCGAGCGCTGCCCAGATCGGGTCATGATCGAGGTGTGACGGAGATTTATTTTTTTGCGGATCGGACACAGGGTCAGAACTGACCCAAAAGGCTGAGATCCCATCGCGCAAACCAGCCTCAACGGCTTCTAATGCCAAGACTGGGTCCTGCAAAGAGACAAAACCCACGCCAAGCAACCGTTCATCGCCCCGACAAAAGTCAGCCATACGACGATTGAGCATATCCGTACCGCCATAGACCACATCGCGATCTTTAGAGAACGCAAACTGACCCATTGAAAACGTTGGAAACACCAGTTGCTTCTGAAACCCGAGCAGATCTAACGCAGCACTTCGCTCTTGGGCATCAAACGCCCCATAAGCACCCCAGCCCTTAGGCCCAGAGATGATCGGTTCTTTGATGAGTTCTGCTGTCGCGATGGGGTCCGCAAAACGTTTCTCAGCGTGCGCGATCGCCTTCTCTATGTATCGTCCACCCTTCTCTGTGACTAAGGGATTGACCAGCCCTTCCTGTTCAGCGGTGGCATAACTCGACAACCACTCCAGGGTCTCCATGATATGGCTATCCGCATCGTACATTTTGCGACCACCGGCGTAGGTTACGTCAGTCATATTCTCACCCCGAAAGAAAGATCTGTAATTGTAACTGAAGCTCAGCGAGCTGGCGTCAAACGAAAACGATATAGCTGAGCAAGACGCTGGCAAAACCTAGGAGATAAGAGAAAATCGGCACACCTAGCAGGCTAAGTGCGATTAACCCGAGCAAAACCATCGTGCCGTACTTTAGGTTGTAAACCTGGTATTGGTAGGCCACCCGCTTAGGCAAAAAGTACGGCAGGATGTAATGTCCGTCCAAAGGACCGATCGGAAGTAGGTTAAAGAGCATTAACAAGAGATTAATCTGCGCCAGGATCGCCAAAAACAATCTTGGTCCGTCCGCCAGATTTCCCGTTGAAAGTAGATAGTAAAGAACATTCGCACTGATAAAAGCCAACACGAGGTTCATGAAGGGACCAGCCGCAGCGACCCAAAGCGTCGAATAGCGCGAGGTAAAGTTACGTGGATCGGTAGGTACGGGTTTTGCGTAACCAAACCCAACCATAATCACCATCAACAAACCGAAGACGTCAACATGTGCCAATGGATTGAGCGTCAGTCGTCCAGCGGCTTCAGCGGTTCGGTCGCCTTGTAGTTTTGCCACATAGGCATGGCCAAATTCATGACAAGAAAGTGACAAAACAATCGAAATTATGAGCAGAGCGAAGAGCTCGTACTGCCCGTCTGACAAAAATAGAAGCATGAGGACACCCTACCCTAGGGTACCTAGCGGGGCAATGTACTAGGGATTTAGCGTGCTTGTGTCAGGATGAGAGAGATCTGTTGGCTGAACTGACGGAAAGTACCACGCTGTCGCTCCTCAACCGGGTGGCTAAGCTCAACATACAAAACACCTATGGCTTTTCCGCCAATATGGATGCCTGCCAACAACGTTTCACCGCCCCCGTGCCAGGGTGAATTTTCTGTTGGCGCGGCTACGAGTACTTTCTTGCTGCCCAGCGCCTGATCAAAAACGTCCTCCTCGGCCACAGACCGGGCGAACCCATTCAGGGCCTCCGCCTCACTGCCGGACGCATACTTAACAATCAAGCGGGTACGCTCTGCATTCAGAAGCATGAAGTAACATCTTTCTGCACTGAGCCCATCGAGTAGGCCGCTAACCAGTGTCGACATCAGCTCGTCGCGAGTTTCTTCGTTCTCCAAACCTTGGGCGATTGCATCAAGTGTCCCAAGTTGCCGCAACTGCAGAGACTCCCACGGTACAGCCGCCACCTCGGTACCGTTGCTTTTCATAACTTCCATCTGCTCGATCGACTCTTTGCTCTGCGTCAGCGCCTCGGGAGCTATGCCAAATTTTTCAGTTAAGGCTCGCGCCGCTTCAAAGTTCTCCCGAAGAATCGTCTCTAGCTCCCCACGATCGACCCTGTGGCTCACGCTGAGATCATGGATCAGCCCTTGGGCATCTGGGCTATCCCAACCGCCTAGTTCTATTGCAGTAGCAATCGCGTGACCTGAGTGTATGCAAGACACGGCGGGACGATCTCGAGCACTCTCATCATGACAACGCACACTCAGTTCACCCAAATCCCAGTCGCGGGCGAGTTCATTGGAGAGCGCATCCAAGGAAAAACCCAAGACCTCAATTTCTGCATCTCTCTCGTGCGCTGCTACTTTAAGACGTTGCGCTAATGTTTCACCTTCCTCCTCACAACGACTCCAAAAGGCCATCGTGCCAACATCGCGCAACAACGCCGCAACGAACACTTCATCACCTTTTTCTTCCTGCAGCTCGGCAAGCGCCTTTGCCTGTGCCGCTGCGTGAAAAGCATGTGCCATAGTTGCACCAAGGCGTACATGGGCTTTTCCGCTCAACATCTCGTCAATGACCGATATCGACAATGCCAGGTCTCTCACCGCATCAAAACCAATACGTACGATCGCAGTACTGATTGTATCGATTGCTTGCCTTTGTACATTGAACATCGAGCTATTGGCGATGTGGATCAATCGAGCTGCCATTGCGGCATCTCGACACACGACATCAGACAAATCGGCAGCCGACGAACCTCGATCGGTCGCAACACTGGCAACTTCACGCACCGTTTGCGCGAACGCAGGTATCCCAGAGGCATTTAAACGCGCACGCCATGTCTCTAATTCGAGCGAGCCTGGTCCGCGAGAGCCTAATACTTGATTTTGATTTACGTTGGTCGTCACTCATTGAGTTTAGTTTCGTCTGCGCGACGCCGTAGCGAATAAATTCGTGCGCTGGTTCACGTTTTTAGTCAGCGCGGTGTCAACGGCGTTCTAGACTTAATCTATGTCGATTCGATTCCTTCTTACCGCTTTGTGGCTGTGTTGCGCGACACCCACGAGCTTCGCCCAGGCAAACCCTGACGTCATCGTGGACGGCAGCGCCGCCAAGATTTTCTTAGGTACAAACACACAATTTCGTAGTGACCCCGAAGAATGGCAACCGAACGATCGCCGCAGTCTAAATTTTGGAATGACGACGAATACCTACTGGTTAAAGCATGAATTTCAAGTAGTCCCTAAAGGTTCCCAAGGACCAGGTGTCTGGTTCTACCATTTAGACAACGGCAATATCAACGAAGCCGAGTTCATCCACTTCATCGACAACAAGGAAGTCAATCGAACCACAATGGGCACCACGGTGCCTTTTACTGAACGTGAGATTACCTATCGAAATTTCACGTTCCCTGTGCAGATTCGCCCTGGTTTTCACCAAATACTGGTCCGATTAAAAAGCGAAACAAACATTACCGTGACGCCCATCCTGCAAGACCCTTTTGATTGGCTGTTTGATACAAGTAGCGATCAGATTGTTCTCGGTGCGTTCTTTGGTGTTCTGATAATTCTGGCGATCTACAACCTCTGTGTTTTTGCAGTCGTCCGCGAACGTGTTTTTCTCGTCTTTACAATCACAATCCTTGCCGCCCTCTGCTGGCGACTATCCCAATCTGGGATCGCCTCCCAGTTTATATACCCTGCTGACCCCGAATGGCATGGTCCTTTCGTCCGTATTGCAGGTGCGACGATGGTCGCGTCCATACTCTGGTTTACGCGAGAGTTTTTGCGCACCTGGGAATGGTCACAACTCGCAGATCGTTGGCTGATCATTCAGGCGAGTATCATGCTCTCGTTCTCCATACTGCCAATTTTTGACTACCTGCCGAGTCTGAGCATGCTCTTTTTCGTCTGCTCGCCATTTGTATGTCTCGTCGTTTCCGCGATAGCAGTACGTCGCCGTGTACGTGGAAGCGTGCCATTTCTCTTTGCTATGTCCTTCTATATCGGCGGCATTTTACTAGGTATTGGTCATGCCATCGGCGCCATCGAGAGTGCCGCGATTGCCGCTTGGGGTAACGATCTATCTCTTATTGCCTTGGGTGTTGTCTCATCAGTCGGACTTGCGAGTCGTTTATCAGAAGAAAAGGTCTCCAAAGAACTTGCAGAAAACGAAGCGCATGCTAAAAGCGAGTTCCTAGCTAATATGAGTCACGAAATACGCACACCACTAAATGCCATCGTTGGTTTTACAGAACTACTGCGTGAGATGGAATTAGGCAAAGACCAGAGGGACTATGTTAAACGCGTACAGACAGCCTCAAAAAGTCTCTCCGGAATAATCAACGATGTCCTTGATTACTCAAAGATAGAAGCTGGCAAACTCGTATTAGAAAACCAACCCATGTCGGTAACATCAATCTTCAACAACATGGAGTCGATGTTTAGTGAGCGAGCAGTCGAAAACGATACTCAGCTAACTCTGCATATCGCCGAAGATGTGCCTAAACAAATAAAAGGAGACTCCCTCAGAGTCGCACAAATCCTAACGAATCTAATCAGCAACGCTCTGAAGTTTACAAATAACGGGACCGTCGACGTGTCAGCGAAGGTGGTTACACAAGGCGAAAGCGAAACTCGCATACGTTTCGAAGTCAAAGATACGGGCATCGGAATGACGCCAGACCAGCAAGCCGTTCTCTTCTCACCCTTCACCCAGGCAGACGCTTCAACGACTCGTAAGTTTGGTGGCACTGGTTTAGGTCTTGCCATTTGCAAACAACTGTCTGAATTGATGGGCGGCAGCATCGCCCTCGAATCGACTTCGGGTAAGGGTTCTACTTTTACTGTGGAGTTACCTTTCCACCGTAACCTGTTTGATGAGCGAATGCCCACAGCATCCAAACTCATCAGCGATCTCACGGGCGTACGGGCACTCCTGGTCGAAGACAACACGACAAATCAATTGCTGGCGAAAACGATGCTGAGAAAGGCAGGCGCAGATTGTGACGTTGCAGCAAACGGCCAAGAAGCCTTGGATCGGTTGGCAACGACCGCGTATGACGTTGTGTTAATGGACTGTCAGATGCCGGTAATGGATGGTTACGAAACTACTGGCCACATTAGAAAAACTCTTCGCATGACGAAACTCCCCATCATCGCGATGACAGCAAACGCTCTTCAAGGTGATCGCGAACGTTGTCTAGACGCCGGTATGGACGACTACATCACTAAGCCCATCAAGATTGCTGACCTGTCCCTGATCGTCAAAAAATGGGTGAACATGTCAAAAGTACCAACCTCGGACGCGTTGCCTGCCACGTAGCAGCAACCCTTATGAAACTTCAATCGGGCAACTGAAACTCCGAATAAAATCGCTCTCGATTCGGCATTGAGACACCCGGTGCCCTCGGGGACAACGCCATTTACGTAAAGTAAATATGCAACGAGCGCGTAAACTTCATCATTCTGCAGCGTGCCTGGCTCAGCAAAAGGCATCGCCCTGCGGATGTAGTCGAACAACGGAGGAGCATAAGGCCAAAAAGACCCGATCGTGCGTGTGCTTGGTACTTCATCAAGCCCCACATGGCCACCTGCCAATTGATCATTAATCCCACCGCGACCTCCAATACCATGACAAGCCATGCACAGCTTATCGTAGAGTTGTCTGCCAACTGCAACGTCACCCTGCCCGTCTGGCAGACCGACGCCAGTTGAAAATACGGTCAAGGCGCCAACTTCGTCTTCCGATATGGCTATACCCAAACCTGGCTTATCTGCGTGGACAACGCCAATCACGCACAAAAGGATGACAACAACACCAGAGGTGCGTATTGCTTTGGGTGTAGTGATTTTAGGCATACACATTGGTGAACCCTCCATCTGCCCCGACTTGCCACGCTTGGATCGCGTTGTAATGGTAGAAAAAGCGTGACCTTTTTAATTCCAGAATCTCATCTCTCGTTGGCTGCCGACCAGACTCATCATGGGCGCGAGACATGAGTTGAGTAGGCTTTCCAGACCACTGCCAGGGTAGGCGAAACCTAACTGCAGACTTATCGAGAATAGGTCCGTCAATTTGCGCATCCGCCCACGTTCGACCGCCATCCGCTGAAACCTCTACTCGACGCACAGAACCGTTCCCAGACCAAGCGAGACCTCTAATCTCGTATAAGCCCTTATCCGTCAACTTCAATCCAGGGGACGGTGATGTAATGACCGACTTTATCGCCATGGGAAAGGTAAACACCTCGGCCTTCCCATTGGCATACACGTCTGTGTACTTTGATGTCTCTTGCCGCGATAGCGCTGGCTGGTTACTGACTTGCAATCGGTGCAACCACTTAACACTCATGTTTCCCTCATAACCCGGGAGTAGTAAACGCATTGGATAACCTTGCTGCGGTCGAATGCGTTCGCCATTTTGATAAAGTGCGATCAAGGCATCATCCATTATCTTTTCCAGCGGCACACTGCGGTTCAGCCGGGCCGCATCCGCACCTTCCGCCACAACCCATGCAGCATCCTCAGCCAATCCCGCTTCTTCCAACAAGAGCCTTATCGGCACGCCGGTCCACTCGGACTGGGAAATCAACCCATGGATCTCACTGACCGATGCATCGCGTGGATCCGGTGCCAGCAGAGCGGCGCTGTTGCCTGAGCATTCTATAAAACACTGTCTGGTTACATGCGGATAGCGATCCAATGCTTCCAGGGAGAACTTTAGAGGCTGTTTGACGGCTCCATGAACAATTAGACTATGCTGCGACGGATCGATGTCCGGCACGCCGCTGTGGTGACGTTCGAAGTGCAGCGCCGACGGTGTAATCGTACCCTGCAAGTGTTCCAGAGGGGTCCGTGAAGCACCAGCTCCTGTTGTGCCAGCCTGACCGCCAATACCCTGCCTGACGATGTCCGCTTCAAACCGACTTCGCTGACTGTAGCCTTCCATCCCCAGACCAGGTTGGCGCATCCAAGCCTTGCGCTCGTCTGCCGCCACGCTGGAAAACGTTAGCGCGCCTGTTGCGACCAGCCCGCCTTTGAGAAAAGCACGCCGATGAAACAACCCATTGTCGGCTGCAAAATCTGTCTTGTTCACTGAACCCTCCTTCGTTCGAGCTTTTATACCAATTCCAGATGCCTATGGCGTAACTTTCTACTCAGCAAAGAGCGGTAACAGTTCACGTGCAGCATCGCGCAAATAGTTAACCTTAGAGTCGATCGGCAGCACTGGATGCGTTAACACCCACTGAGCCGGAATATCCGATGCAGCTAGCGTTGTTTCTAACTGGCTCGCGATCGCCTCCCAATCGCCGTATAGCGCAAACGCATCTGCAGCACGATCTGGCAAGAAATCGACCTGTGTTCCGGCTAACACCATATCTTGGTGGTGCAGAAAATCTGGATAGACTCGCCCGCGCAATGTATGTGGGTCTTCGCCGTGCCACGCGAGTTCGGGCAAATCGAACAGAAACTTCGAGTACTCGTAGTAACCTGCGGCAATTGCCTTGGCCATAAGCAGTGCAGCTTTGGCATCGCTATTGATCGCGGTATGAAATATCAGCCCGACTTGGATATCACTGGCAGCGCGACCACTGTCAGCCAAGCCATGCTTCACCGCGTCCCAAGCCATATTAAGATTGGCCGGATCTCGCCCGACGCGGATCCAAACACCATCTGCGACACGACCGGCCATACGTAAATTTTTTGGTCCTTGGGCCGCAACCCAAACGGGCACATGCTGGGCATGATTTAGACGCGCTGGCTTCAACGCACCGACATCTATCGCATCGCCCTGCAGAAGTGCTCTCGTCATTTGCACTGCCGATTCAATTGCATCCACTTTAGCCGGGGCAAGTCCATTGAACCGAACGGCGGTGTCGCCAACGCCCAATCCCTGATGGATTCGGCCAGGTGCGAATTCGGCAACTGTAGCGATGGATCCTGCGAGCGCTGATGGATGACGGATTACTGGTGTGTCGAGCAGTGTGCCCAGATGAATGTGTTCCGTAGCGCGGGCTGCAAATGCAAGACAGACATAGGGGTCAGGGACCTTCAAAGGGTTGCAGGGCAGCAGACCCATCGACCAACCTTGGGCTTCTGCCTCAATCGCGCTCTCTGCAAATTCTAGTGGACCTCGCATGTCCAGCCGATTTAATGCGAATTGCATGCGTTTGGCGTAAGACAACCTTCTTAAGCGGAAGAGCTACGTCGACAGTACCGTTACACCTGATAGACCTGGTGCTCCGTAAACATGGGTATAGCCAACCTTCGGTTCGTTCGGCACTTGCCGAACACCCGCCTGCCCCCGTAGCTGCAAGCAAACCTCGTAAACCTGCCGCAGACCTGATGCACCAACAGGTTCGCCATTCGCGATACAGCCTCCATCAGTGTTCGCTGGCAATTTTCCATCGATATCGGTCCAACCATTGGCGAGCCATTCTTCTTGGTCACCGTCTTGGCAGAATCCGTTTTCCGACATGTGCATGATTTCTGCACCCGACTCCGTGTCTTGTAACTGAGCAACCTGAACATCTGCCGGTGCCACGCCTGCCATCTCAAATGCCGCTTCGGAAGCTCGAACCGTTGGGGAATCCGCACGTTCAAGGGCCTGGTTTTGTGAGAAGACCTCAAAGCTGCCAAAGCTCCTTGTCTTGACCACAGCGGCTTTAAGGAAAATCGGATTCGAAGCGTACTCATGCGCCTTGTCTGCACGACAGAGGATCATGGCGCAACCGCCTTCGGCGGGAGAACAAAACATGTACTTGCGCAGAGGATGGGCAACCATCGCAGAGTTGGCAACATCGTCAAAAGAAAATGCCTCCCGACGCCATGCGTTTTCATTCATCGCACCATTCTTGAAATTTTTCACTGCAACTCTTGTTAATGAGTCTTCAGAGATACCAAACTCATGCATATACCGTTGTATCTTCATACCAAAGAACTGCGGCGTGAGCGCCATGCCAATGTCGCCATACCATTTGCCAAGACCCCTGCCTGCCGGATCTACCGTGAAGGCGCCTCGTGGGTGCTTATCAAAACCCACGGCCATACCCAGATCGAACATGCCTGACTTAATCGCCATGTAGGCAGATTGCAGCGCACTACCGCCTGTGGCACAACCATTAGAAACGTTTACGAATTGCAGCCCCGTCAAACCAAGCTTGGATACCATGGAATCAGGCTTTTCTGCAGCTCCGGTACCACCGTAGGCAAACTCAACATCGGACCAATCGACGCCCGCATCTGCGATGGCTTCTCGCGCCGCATGCACACCTTGTTCAAGCCCCGTGAGGTTATCCGTTCGGCCAAACGGATGGATACCGATACCGACAATTGCTACATCCACTCTCTTCTCCCTTTACAGTTCGTCTACAGGCGTAAAGAAGTAAGCGATCACATCTTTACCATCGCGCTCAATGTACTTCTCGACAACCAACTCTAGTTCCATGCCAACGTGCAGGCGGTCCACATCCCGAGTCTTGATTCGAGTTTGCACTCTTGTTTGATCAGCAAGCTCAACGTACCCAACCCCAAAAGGCTGGAAATTTTCGGCGGTCTCAGGACCGTCATAAGGTGGTCGATTTGGCAAAAAACACTGCAGAGTGAAGGTCCAAAGCGTGCCTCGTCGCTCTAACTCAACATTATCTGTGTCTACACAGGAGCACGCTGGACAGCTATCCTGGGCAGGAAATGTCACGACGCCACAATGGCTGCAGCGACTACCAATGAGCCGAGGGTCATTGGAAGGCCATGTAAAAAGACCTTCGGCAATCGGAATCTGATCCGCAATACTTGTCGCCATTAACCTACCGAAATTTGTAACACGTTTGACAGTCTACCGATCCAGGTCGGATCTAGCTATCTGCCAATGTTCGCGCAGCAGCTAAATGGCCTCGGCATCTCGAAGCGCTTGGATTTGCTGTTCCGTTAAGCCGCCCAATTCCAACAGCACCTGATCCGTTGCACCCCCTAAAGCCGGTGGCGGGGTTAAAGCCGGGGGCTCAATGTCTTTGAAACGAAGCGGGGTTTGCATCTGAGCTATTTCTCCAAATGCCTCATGTTTGCTACGTTGTAACGTGCCACGTTCTGCCAAATGCGGGTCATCTAGAACGTCTTGCAGATCCTTAACTGGAGCGCAAATCACGCCATGGTCTTGGGCCGTCGCGAACACCTCAGCCTTAGAATGTTGTCGTGTCCACTGATTGACTACCTCGTCCACTTCATCGATGTGTTTAGCGCGCTGCGCAAATGTTGTAAATCTTGGATCTTCGGCCACCTCCGGCGCGCCCATGGCCTTACAGAGCTTGCGCCAATGACCTTCACGAATGCAGATGATGGCCACATGCCCATCGCTCGCTTCATAAACGTTGTAGGGAGCTAACGCCTGTCCGGGGTGTCTGTTGCCTGCGCGAGGTTGTTGATCGCCTGTCACATAATAGGATCCTAAGGCAGTCGCCAGTGTCGGAAACACACAGTCCTGCATCGATATGTCTACTGTCGCCCCTTCACCTGTCTGCTCGCGGCTATACAAGGCACTAACAATCGCACCATACAAGTGAGTCCCAGCAATGAAGTCAGCGAACGCTGCAGCTGTTTTGAGTGGCGGTCCGGAATTCTCTCCTGTGATGCTCATCACACCAGTCATCGCCTGCAAGGTTATGTCCATACCAAGGTAATCCCGGTACGGCCCAGCCGAAATGCCATAGCCCGTGCTCGAGGCATAAACCAGTCGTGGATTGACCGCGCGTAGCGCTTCTGCGCCGATGCCGTACCTGTCCATCGTTCCTGGAGCGAAATTTTCGAACACGACGTCAACCTCGGCTGCCAAGGTTTTGAGGAGATCTTGACCTTCTTCACTCTTGATATTCAGCGTCATACTTTCCTTGTTGGAATTCAACAACGAGAAAGCAAAGCTGGAAGCTGACGTGTTACCACGGGCTCGGAGCGTCTCGCCGATGAGCGATTCGACTTTAATGACCCGAGCCCCTCCTTGAGCCAACAAGAATCCGCAATAAGGTCCGTTATAAACCTGTCCAAAGTCCAGCACTGTTACGCCGGTTAGCGGCTGCTGATTCATGTCCTCTCCCATAAAACTTTCATTAGAAAGTGAAGCATGTTCTATTAAGCCGGGTCAAACATGACCAAATACGAAAACAAAAGTCACGAGACCAGGACGTGAGAAGACAATGACAGATGTAGCTCAATGGATCGACCTCAGCGGTAAAGTGGCTCACGTGACCGGAGGTGCCAAGGGCATCGGTGCCGGTATCGCGACCGCGTTGTCCATGGCAGGCGCCAAGGTGATGATCTCGGACATCAACGAAGGTGGCGCTCAGGACACCGCCCAACAATTAGGTTGTTCTGCGATGGGGCTCGACGTAACTGACTCCACAGCAGTCCAAAAAGCTCTTGAGACAACTCGTGACCAACTCGGCAGCCTCGATATATTGGTCAACAACGCCGGTGTTTACCAAGGCTACGGCGGAAATGTCGGTGATATCGATGACGACACTTGGCGTACTCTCTGGTCGATCAACGTCGATGGACTGTTCTACTGCTGTCGAGCCGCTGCAAGCATCATGGTCGAGCAAGGCTCAGGCGGGCGCATCATTAACATTTCGTCGACCCAGGCTGTGACCCCCGGAGTCGGTGTCACCTATGACGGCTCTAAAGCAGCTGTTGCGCAAATAACCAAAGCCCTTGCACTAGAGCTAGCTCCTCACAAAATTAACGTTAACGCGTTAGCACCCGGTCCGACTTGGGTGCAGGACGGGGCAGCACCAGAAATCACCGGGACGCCGCCAAACTGGACAGGAAATCCACTCTCGGACACCGTCGCGGATCGCATTGCTCGCCTACCTGCTGGTCATTGGGGGGATCCCATCGAGCAAGGTAAGGCAGCGCTCTTTCTTGCCTCAGATCTCAGCAGTTTTGTCACAGGCATCTATCTCCCCTGTGATGGCGGGTGGCTGACCTTATGAGCAGTAAAACCGTTGCCGTCATCGAAGGTGATGACGCGGCACCAGAAGCGGTCGCGCCGACGATCAATCTAGTAAGGTCCCTCGATTTAGACATTGATTTTACCTATCCAATCGTTGGCGAGCCTGCAATTGAACAGTTTGGCACACCGCTCCCTGAAGAAGCCAAAGCCATGATCGATGATGCCGACACGACCTTCTTCGGATCGACCAGCGGAAGCAGTGGCGTTGCCTTGTTATATCTACGTTGGGGCAAGGTCACTTACGCCAACGTTCGACCAAGCAAGTACTTTCCGGGCGCGCCAAGCGCGTTGGCAAAACCTGAGGGCATCGATTTCATCATTGTGCGAGAGAATTTGGAGGACCTTTACCTACGTACTGAAGGTCATCTGCAAGACCTTTCCAATCTTGGTTTAGTCAGCAAGACATCGCGTAAGCCGTTGGCTGAGCTCGGTGAGGGACGTTACGCGATCAAAGCCATAACGCGTGACGGATCGGAAAGAGTGCTGCGATTCGCGTTCGAACTCGCCCGGACGAGACGTCATAAGCTGACCGTGACAAGCAAGTACAACATGTTGCCGGAAACCGACGGATATTTCCTCGAGATCGCAAAAGAACTCGCTCAGGAATACGACGATGTAGAAATGAATCACTACATCGTGGATGACTTTGCTTGTCGATTGGTGGCCAATCCACATCAATTTGATGTGACCGTTATGCCCAATCTTTACGGCGATATTCTATCTGATGCAGCAGCAGGACTGGTTGGCGGGCTTGGGCTAGCTGCCTCTGGTTGCTATGGCGATGACTACGCCTACTTTGAATCTGCTCACGGGACAGCACCAGACATCGCTGGTCAAAACATCATCAACCCAACCGCAAATCTCCTCACCGCAGCGATGATGCTTAATTATCTTGATTTCAGCAGTGCAGCTGAGCGACTTAACAAAGCGATCACCAAAGTCTACGCGTCCGGAGACGTCTTAACCCCAGATGTGGGCGGCACAGCTTCGACAAACGAGATGTGCGACGCCGTTAGAGCCGCCTTCTAGCCCGCTATTCGATCCAAAATAGGAAGCAGATACTCCTTAAACGCTTCTGGGTTTTCCGACATCGGAAAGTGCCCTACGCCCTTCATCTCTGCCCACGTACTACCTTTGATCGCTGCACTCGCCGCCTGACCAAGTTCGGTGGTTCCACTATAGTCATACTCCCCCGACAGGATGTGCACACCGACTTCGTTGGTATCAATTTCGTGGGCCTTATGGGTTAAGTCGTAGTCCTGGACATAGTAGTAGAGGTCACCGAGAAACACTGGCGGCCAGCCGCTAGCATAGACAAAACTCGTTTCCTTTCGATATGCCTTGGGTGATGTTGGCGCCATTAGCCCATCCATCAAGCGCGCCTTATACTCATTATTCACTTGCGGATGCCACAAGTCTCCGTACTGCTTGATATCACCTTCTATCGTGAGTGCGCCTTCAACGGAAATGACCGCTTTGAAAATATCACTGTGCCGGTGTGCAAGATCAAGCGCCAACAACCCACCCACGGAACAACCCATGAAGACTGGAGACTCAAGGTCCAAGGCTTCAGCAAGTTTGATTGGCACCGAACGAAGAAATTCTCCTTCCAAGTTATATGTTTCGGACCACCATTCTTTTTCAACTGGCGGAACAGATTTACCGTGGCAAGGCAGATCGTAAGCAATAAGACGAAAACGGCTGGTTATCTCGGGCATCTCAAAGAGATGGCGCCATTGGCTACCATGACAACCCGCAGTGTGCTGCATCAGTAGAGGAATACCTTGACCAGCCTCTTCAAAGTAGATGCGATGATCAAAGCCTTCTAGGTTGAGGTGTACGTAACGGCCAACGGGCGTGTCTATGTGACCGTGTTTGGCCACATCACCCTCCCGCAAAGGTTGCGATGACCCCACCGGCCTCAAGAGTTCAACGGCTCGAGCAATGGCTGAGTAATATTGAGCGTGGACAACCTTGTCACCTCCTCTCTCCAAGCCGCAATCTTGAGCAACATTCGCCATCAGATCGTTATGAAATCGTTCCGGTTCTGCTGCAACGACCTTTGCCCACACTTCTTCCGAGCCCTGATAGGTGATAACCCCGCCACCCGTCGGCAAACCAGCCGTAACCTGTCCATCGTTTAGGGCTAGGCCAATCTTTTCCTGACCGATCCCAACGACCAACCCGCCTTGCCAGTGGCGCGCTGCCTGCAAAAACTCACCATCATTGGCACACGCTTCGGCCCACGTATCATTGGTTAGTTGGCTAAATTGCACGAGTAGATCCTCCTTCCACACACATTGAATTAAGTTTATCGCGGCACGCGCCTTGCGCGTAAGCGAGCAGTGTCATCGCCCGGCTCCGTCGGCCTTCAACCACCAGCGCGTCGGTCGCTATGGTCCCCATCATCCATGCTACAACGATGCCCCAGGATTGAGACTGCAAATGACTCGCCAAGATGCTTATCGGCGTGTCACCGCGTAAGTCACCAATCGACACAGCTTGGCGAAGTTCGGCTTCCATGAACGGGGCATAGCGACGAAACAGTACATTGTTCAGTCCTTCGTGTTCGCCAGGACCAAACATCGCTTTCGTGACAGCTTCTGCATAAGCGGGATTTTCTTGTATCGCCATAGATGTTTGGTCACTAATGGCAAAGAGTCGGTCCACTCCCGGGCGTGACTCGGTTTCCGCAGCGATGCTGAGCTCGGTTAACAATTCCTGTACGGCAGCAACAATGAGCTCATCTTTACTGTTGTACAAATTGTATAAAGTACCTGGGGCGACCCTCGCTCGTTCCGCAAGACCACGGATTGTCGTTTTCTCATACCCGACTTCCGCCAACATATCTCGCGCTACCGTCAGAATCGTCTCCTGGCGCGCGACCTGCCTTTTCGATTCGTACTTCTTCTTTTTGATGAGTTGGTTGTTCAAATCCTTTCCAACGCCAGAGCGCCGCTATCGAGGTAGTTACTCTAGCTGGAAGATAATAAAATTAGAACATGTTCAGAAGCAAGGTATGCGCATCGAGCTGGCGCGAGCCGAGCGAAGGAGCGCCTAACCAACAAGAGCACTCAAACTCTTTATCTTTTCGTCGGTGGCAGCACCGCAAACCGGCGGTTAATCGTCGGATCTTTCTCGACGAGATCCTGTCGTGTTTCCTTGAGCAGCTCGCGCAGAAGTAACGCTCCTTCATCTGATTCCATGTCAAATGTTGGCGCCGGCCCTGTCATGCCTCCTTTTGACCACTCAAGCCACGCTCGACCTTCGGTCGACAGTTCCTGCGATGTTTCAGTCTTCCGTGTGTTCCGCAGAGCGTTGCTGAGAAAAGTAAACGCTTCGACCATCCTAGGAATGATCGTTGGACCAAGGTGATCTGCATCTTTGACCAGATGGTATTCATGGCTAATGTCCAGATCCCACAGCAACCGGTGCAAATACTCATTCCCATCGTGCAAGTTGAGCGCGTCGTTGTCTCCGCATTCTAGGTAGATCGACATGCCGCTGGCCTTGATGGCGTCGGCGTTGTCGAGCAGGCGAACAGCAGGCGCGTTAGCCGCAAACAGCGCTGCATCTGCGTCAGGTCCAATCAACCGGTCCAATATCGTATCCCCGGCACCTGACGCCGTCGCAGCATAGATTTGGCTGCGTAGCGGCGATTGGTCACGCGTGAGTCCAGGTTCAATACCCGCTTCGTTTGCAGCAATGGCCAGATATCGCTCCGGGTGCGCAAAACCAATCTTTAGCGTGCCGTGACCGCCCATAGAGACGCCAGTCATTACTGTGCCATCCCGGTCGGTCCGTACCTGATATTGATCCCTCAGGTGCGACAGGAACTCCTCCGCGATAAAACTCTCCCACTGCGCACCACCAGGCTCATCCAAGTACCAAGACAACACCCCGGTACTGGCTGTTGCTATCACCATGGGCTCAAGCACACCTTCCTGCCAAAGACCTTCAAACAGTGGTTGCGCACCAATCGTGTCATCGCGACTCGAACCACCCCCATGAAGGCTTAGACACAACGGCAGCGGTTCGCTTGCTTGGCTATAACCTGGTGGTAAAAGTACGGCGATCGGTACAGGGCCTGGCACGAGCTCTGAAGGCAGGTCGTAGATTCGAATTTCTGAGGTAGACATGGTTATCCTTTAGTGTAATTTTTCCCAAACGAATACCCAAACGGCTGGTGAGCTTTTCATTTGAGTGTCACACACCCGTCTCAGCATTCCCAACCCAAGTCCCGAGGTTTATGCGCGCTAGTATGCGGTGATGGTCACGCTCCTCACCAGTAGCTAAGAAGGCGCCCCCACGACTACCTGCAAGTGGTCAGTGAGTTAGGTGGATAAGTCAGTTGCGCTGCAACTGGTAGCAAACAATCGCGACAAGCAATCCCACTGCAGCTATGACATCCACGGCTACCACTCGCCGCAATTGGTCATTCACATCTGCCGCGGTCCAAGCCAAATAAAAGAAGGACAAAATGCTCATTCCGGCCATCGCGAACGCCACGGGCTGCACAGTCCTAGAAAAGGCAGCGTACAAAAAGAAACCACCCAAAATACCAAAGAGAACCGCTCTGTGGCGCAGCAGTACTTCAAGGTTTGGCTCATCGACAGCTATCCCATACAGTGTTGCCAAACGATCGGTGCCCAAAACCCCAACAATAGGGGTTAGGTGTATGACCGCGATAACCAGCATCGCCACAGTGACAATTCGCTCGTACATCCCCAGACTCAACTTTGCGAGTGATTTCGGAGTATCAGGAGGCGCATACCACCCGTCAACGACCCCTCAGGTAATAATTGAGAGCGGCCATGAGCTAGTGTTCAGGCATACCAGCTTTCACTAGCGCCTCAGCGCACTGCTGCATTATCGACGGGTCGCGATACATGTTGGGATTGATGAATCGCTCGACCGTGTATGTTGGCTCCATCACCAGAGCCTTCTGAACTTCAGCGGCTGCAGCTGTATCATCCCCCATCATGCTATAAATCACAGCCATGCCAGAGTGAGCGAAATAAAAGTCATCTGATTGCTCCAGGCTCAACTGATAGGCGTTAATCGCCTCTTCGTAACGCCCAGCATTTCGGTAAGCAGTCGCGAGCACACCTAGTTTCACACTATTCAAGATCGGACACAGCTTCCAAGACCGCTCTAAGCTTCTGATCGATTCGTCAAAATCACAATAAAACATGTTGGCGTAGCCGCGAATGAACCAAGCTTCATCGCTCGTTGGCGATGACAGCGTGGCTCGATCTGCAGCCGCTACCGCACCCTCAAGGTCGCCAACCATCACACTAACCATCGAAAAAGCGTACAAAGCGACAGCGTCTTCAGGGTCTAGCGCTAAGCACTTGTCTGCCCATTCACGTATTTTGCCTAAGGCAACCTGTGGCTCCTCCCACCCAACAACCAACGCGAATGACCATGAGTTCGAGAGCCACGCGTAGCCGAGGGGCGACTCTGGTTCGAGTTCGATGAACTTGGCGAAGTGCTCGCGCGCCAGATCACTCGCTGGACGCTCGAATTTGTAATGCTCATACATACCCCGGTACAACAGCTCTCCGGCTTGAGGGCTGCTAAACCCACTTCGACGGCGGCGCCCTTCTTCGCCAGAGACCAGTTCAACATCTAACGCAGTGACTATTTCGGCAGTTAGATCATCTTGCAGGGCAAAAACATCGTTGTTATCGCGATCGTAGCGATTCGACCAGATCGTTTTTTGAGTTGCGGCCTCAATGAGTTGAGCCGAAACACGTAAGCGATCACCTCCCCTTCGTACGGTCCCTTCAAGGATATAATTAACCCCTAACCGACGAGATATCTGGCCAACATCAGTCTTTTGTCCTTTGAAAGAAAACGACGCGGTTCGCGAAATGAGAAAAAGCTGCGGTATGTGCGAGAGCTCGGTAATGATGTCCTCAGCCAAACCATCACAAAAATACTCTTGGTCAGGATTAGAACTTTGGTTAACAAAGGGGAGTACCGCAATAGAGCGCGCATTGGCCGTGCCTTCAGCTTGAGCCGCAATACACTCAGTGATACCCGCCATCAATGTGTCGAGTTCGCTTTCAACAGCCGGCCAACTGTGCAGGGAGGCGGTCTGTAACGAACGAAACCCGAGTGGTGGGCGAACGTTGTCGAGACAAAACGGTACGAGCGCGTCGCGCTCTAGACCTTCGTTGGCCTCATCCCGGCACCAATTGGAGTTGATCGAATTTGAAGACCAAGCGACTACAACACACTTGGCCTCGTCCAGACTTTCTTGGATTTTCTGCCCGTAGCTAGGACCCGCGACAAGATCGCGATCCCACCAAACTGTCCAACCTTCTCCTTCGAGTCGATCGACCAATGGTGTGATCCGATCTCTATCTTCCGATGCGTAGGAAATAAAGATGTCTGCCATCTTAAACTCCTCTGCTTCCTAGGCCTGTCCGCGCAGCCTAACGTCTAGTTTGCGCCTGTCGGAACTTCGGTGAACGGAATACCTTTGTCCATTCTTGGCTCTTGCGGCAAGCCTAAAACGCGCTCAGCAATAATATTTGCCATGATTTCGTCCGTGCCACCTGCGATACGTAGGCCGGGGATAGACATGTAGGTGTCTTGGAACAAGGTAGAAAAGCGCGCATCTTGATCTCGATCCCGGATAATCCCTTCTTGCTCGAGTAAATCGATCGCGAATGAAGCCATATCCTGAGTCTTCTTACCCGCGACATACTTACCGATTGAGTTTTCCGGACCTGGTACGGCACCTTTAGAGAGCGCCGACAATGTACGGTAGATTGTATATTTGAGGCCTGCTTCCTCGACGTACCAAGTAGCAAGCTTCGCGCGAACATGGCTATCTTCGATTGCAGGGCGACCGTCGATCTGCACGGACTCAGCGAGCTCCTTAACTGTACCGAATTTAGTGCCGCCGCCACCTGCACCGATGCTAGCCCGCTCGTTCATAAGCGTCGTCAATGCGACCTGCCAACCTTGACCTACATCGCCCAGCCGTTGGGAATCAGGAATCCTTACATCGGTGAAATACACTTCGTTGAAGTTAGCTTCACCTGATATCTGGCGTATCGGCTTCACTTCAATACCAGGAGAGTTCATATCAAGGAAGAAGTAGGAAAGTCCTTTGTGCTTCGCCACATCAGGATCGGTTCGGACTACTAAAATTGCCCAATCTGAGTAGTGCGCACCAGAGGTCCAAATCTTCTGACCGTTGACTACCCAATCGTCACCATCCCGATCTGCCTTTGTGCGCAGTGCTGCAAGGTCTGAACCACCAGCGGGTTCAGAAAAAAGCTGGCACCAAACGTCTTCGCCTGTCGCAAGGCGAGGTACAAATCGCTGCTTTTGCTCCTCAGTCGCCCAGGTCATCATTGTTGGGGCAGCCATGCCTTGACCAATGCCGAAAACACCAGTTTCTGGCGCATCAACTTTCGCTTCTTCCTGACCGAGAATGACATTCTCGATAGCAGTTGCATCGCGACCGCCATACTCTTTTGGCCAACGGATGCAGGCCCAACCGGCATCCGCTTTACGCTTTTGCCAGAACTTTGCTCGTTGCATGCCGTCCATTCCGGCGAGTTCATCAGCTGTTGGAACATTTGCTTCCAGCCAGGTACGAGCCTCTTCTCGGAATGCCTTCTCTTCTGCAGTATCTTCGAAATCCATTGCTTTCTCCTTAAACCGTACCGTTACGCTGCGTTAGATTGTGCAGCATCAAGCAGCTTCTGCTGCCAAAGACCTTCAGAACCGATGTTCACTGACAGGACCTTTGAGCGGCGATAATAAAACTGACAATCAAACTCCCAGGTGTAGCCCATACCGCCGTGGGTTTGGATGTTCTCTTTGCTGGCGTAATAATACGCTTGCGTCGAGCCAACACGGGCTGTGGCTGCGGCTAGCGGTAGGTCGTCTGCACCTGTATCGAGAGCCCAAGCGCCGAAATAGGCATTACCGCGAGCGAGGGTGTTCTTGACGTACATATCTGCAAGTTTGTGTTTGATGGCTTGGTAAGATGCGATCGGACGACCAAATGCGTAGCGTCCCATTGCATACTCCTTCGCCTGCACTAAACAGGTTTCTGCACCACCTAGTTGCTCCCACGCATAGAGGACTGCTGCACGATCTAGAATCGCTTCCAAAATCTTCCACCCGTCGCCATCTTTGCCGAGTAGTTCTGCATCGGCGCCAGCAAGCGTTACATTCGCATGGTTAGTTGTTGGATCAAGAGTCTGCACGTGCTCGCAGGTTACGCCTGCTTGATCAGTGGGCACGATATACAGAGAAGCGCCATCGCCACCTCCACTCTTAGCAACCACAATCATCAGTTGAGAAATTTCTGCATCGGACACAACAGCTTTGCTACCGGAAATTTTTCCGCCATCGACACTTGTCGTGAGTGAGGCGGCAGTTGTTTGACCACCACCTTCTGCATAGGCCAACGTGCCGATGACTTCACCTGCTGCAAACTTGGGCAGCCAGGCGTCTTTCTGAGCTTGTGAACCGGCCGCAAGAATGGCCTCGGTCGCGAGATAGACCGAAGAGCCAAAAGGTACTGGCGCGCAGGCTTTGCCGAGCTCTTCCGCAATTACAACAAGTTCAAGGTAGCCTAAGCCCAACCCGCCAAATTCTTCGGGAATAACAGTTGCAGTCCAACCCATTTCCACAATCTTTTGCCAAAGATCCTTGGCATACAAATCATCGCCATCTAAGACTTGGCGTACGACCTCAGGTGAACAGTTTTCAGCAAGAAACCCGTTCGCCTGATCTTTGATGAGGTTTTGCTCATCATTGAATTCGAAGTTCATGACTTCCCCTGGCTTTTTTATCGAGCCGGAGATTGTGCATAAATTTTGAGCGCTACACACCTCTTATTTTAGGCGTTCAGCCTGGAAAGAGCTCCGCAAAGCTTGGTCGAGCAGGTCCATCACCCAAGCGCATAACTCAGACACATGACTATGCCAGCATTGCAGACAAACCCAGTTTAAGCACAAGCTGGGTTGTTTCCGGTTATGCTACCGCTCGCCAGGAGGAGCTGGCTGCGAATGCTAATGGACGGGAATTGGAAGGACGGGCGAAATGAAGGGAGAAGATGGCTGAAATAATTCTAGGGCAGGAGGACAAGCGTGAATATCCGCCTGTTGGGGTCGCTTCGTATGCACTTGCGTTACTCTTTCTAGCCTACGTACTAAGTTTTATTGATCGACAAATCTTATCGCTCCTCGTGGGTCCGATTCGAGAACAATTCGGCATTACCGATTTCGAATATAGCCTCTTACAAGGCGCAGCTTTCGCCCTGTTATATACATTCGCCGGGCTACCACTTGGACGCTTGGCCGATCGCTTCTCTCGAAAGTGGGTCGTCTCGGGTAGTGTCGCATTTTGGAGTCTCGCGACAGTGGCTTGTGGTGTGGCTAAGAGTTTCCCCCAGCTTTTCGTCGCACGCATGGCGGTCGGGGCTGGAGAGGCCGGTCTAGCGCCACCCGCCTACTCTATTATCACCGACAGCTTTAAGCCCGAACACTTCGGCTATGCGATGGCTTTCTATAAGTCCGCTGTAAAAGTTGGGGGCGCATTCGCGCTTATTCTTGGCGGTATTCTCATCGACTTCTATAGTGGTATCGGCGTTATCGAGGTCCCTCTCATCGGCGAGATACAGCCATGGCAAGCCACACTCATGACTGTCGGGTTGCCTGGCTTGCTCCTCGCTATGTTAATCGCGACGATGATCGAACCCACGCGCAAAGATGTAGTTGCAACGGAATCTGGCGAAACCCATCTGCCGATCAAAACTGTCGCGAACTTCCTTTGGTCCCGCAAAAGAACCTATCTTGCGCTGTTCATGGGTTCTTCCATGTTAGCTATGGCTGGTTACGGCAGCGCCGCTTGGTATCCAGAGTATTTCGTACGCACCTATGGGGTTTCCAAGACAGAAGCAGGTTCTAGTTTTGGTCTCATCATCCTGGTTGGCGGCTCGTTGGGCGTCATGTTAGGACCTGTTATCTCCAATTGGCTCGCCAGAAAGGGGTACACAGATTCTTACGTTCGAGCCATCATGTTCGCGTCAATGATCGCTGTGTTCCCAGCAGTTGCCGCGCCACTCATGCCAACCATGCAACTCACACTCATTCTTCTGTTCCCAGCCACCCTATTCGGGGGCGCTTATCTGGGTGTTATGGCGGCTTCGTTTCAGCCAATCACGCCTAACCAAATGCGAGGCCAGACAACAGCCATCTATATTTTCGTCACCAACATATTTGGTATGGCAGTTGGCACGTCAATCTTGGCGGCCTTCACAGACTTTCTTTACCAAGACGACAGTAAATTGCATTATTCGATCGCAACAGCCAACGCGATCTTCTATCCCGCAGCCGTTTGCCTTTTTGCCTACTGCTTGAAAGGCTATCGTCAAAGTGCGGAAGAAATCGGTAACTGGAAGCTCTAGCAATGATAGAAAACCAAGGTGCCTACGAACGCGACGGAGCCGTGCTACTTGCGGGCGTATTGAGTGCTGAGGCGCAGGCCCTCGCCTATGAAGCCTACTTATGGAGTTTGAGCAATCCAGGACCAGGAGCTGCTGCGCTACCAAACACAGAATCAGGCACTTTCTACAACGATCTTGCTAATCCAGACTCCTTCAAGCCCTACAATGCGCTCGTTAGGCATCCGGAGATCATCGGGTTGGTCCAGAGCCTTTTTGCGGGTGACAGCGCCTGGTTTATGTATGAGCAGGTCTTCAAAAAGAGTGGCGGAGTAACTCGGCGTACACCATGGCATCAGGATACGCCCTATCTGCCAGTTGAGGGTCGCGACCTAACCGTGCTCTGGATGAGTTTTGAAAGTGTGCCTGCTACAAACGCATTGGAGTTCGTCGCGGGTTCCCATAGCTCAACTCTATATGACGGCTCACGTTTTGATCCCGCAGACGATACCGCCCCCCTCTACAATCACCCGGATTACCCACGTCTTCCCGATATAGAGGGCAACAGAAGTGCCCATCAAATTCTATCCTGGGCCACGGAACCTGGCGATGTAATCGCTTTTCATCCGTCAACTTTGCATGGCGGTGGTGCTACGACGTCCAAAGCACAACGACAGACATTGTCACTACGGTTTTTTGGCGATGATGCCAAGGTCGCGGAGCGCCCAGGTGCCAAGGTTGCAAATCCGCAAAGAAACACACACCCTCTGAACAAAATCAGGGCGAACAAGCCGGGCAGCCCTTTTCGACACCCGGATTTTCCAAAGATTTTCTGAATCGCAATTAACCAAGACTCACTGTGGAACCTATGATGGAAAAGAAAAAAACCTTTTGTCGAGTGTGTGAGCCAGCCTGCGGCCTAGTCGCTACGGTTGAGAACGATGAGCTCGTCAAACTAGAGGCTGATAAAGATCACCCAATTTCAAAAGGCTTCGTGTGTAACAAAGGCATCTATGGCCTAGAAATCCACAACGATCCAGACCGACTACGGGTACCGCTTAAAAGAACGGGTCCAGGGATATTTGAAGAAATTAGCTGGGCGACAGCGTTGCAAGAAATTAGCGAACGCACGCTGGCGATCCGTGAGCAGCACGGAGAAGGTGCTCTTGCCGCTTATGCAGGCAATCCAGGCGCGTTTAACACACTGCTTGGTCCGAGCTTTGGTCGTCTCATGATGCAAATCGGCGTGCGAAAGTTTTTTGGTTCGGGCACACAGGATTGCGCCAACAAATTTCCTGGTTCGGAAGGCGTATTTGGTACAAGAACGTTGCACCCACTCCCGGACATCGATCAATCTGACTTCATCCTGATCATTGGCGAAAATCCCGCAGTTAGCCATATGTCCTTCGTTTCGATTCCGCATCCCATGCAACACCTGAAAGACGCTGAAGCCCGTGGTGCAAAAGTTGTTTATCTAAACCCTCGCGAAATTGAATCAGCAAACACCGCGGGTAGTGTCACCAAAATCAAACCGGATACAGACGTCTATTTGCTCGCTGGGATGTTAAATGTCGTGGACACAACAGTCGGCTTCGATACATCTGTACTTGACCATGGCGCCAACGTAGACCAACTTCGTGAATTCATCGCCGAATATCCGCCAGAAAAAGTGAGTGGGATTACAGGCATTAGCGCCGAAGACATACGAGCAATGGCAACAGAATTTGCCAACGCACCCAGCGCCTGCGTCCACATGTCGACTGGCGTGAACATGGGCCGCCAAGGTACGGTCGCGTATTGGCTCCTGCACATGCTTTCTTTCGTGACCGGAAACCTTGGTCGAGCTGGTGGCAACTTCTACTCAACAGGCTTCTACGATAGAGCCCCTGCGGCTGGCGCCCGACTGTCGGAAGAGTTTGTCGATTCGCCCTTCGGTACACATCGCAAACCTGGTGGTGTCGGCATCCAAATGCCCGGCAATCTCATGCCGGATTACTTACGGGATCCCAACGAACCAGTGCATGCACTCTTTGTCAGTAGTGGCAATCCGATTTTGTCGGTAGGCGGCGAAGAGCGAATGCGTGAGGCCATCGAGAGTCTCGACCTCCTTGTTTGCGTTGATATATACCGTAACGCCACCGGTGAATACGCTGACTATGTCTTACCGGCAGCAGGAGCGTACGAACGCGAAGACGTCAATGTGACCGGACTTGGGCTACAGTTTCAGCCGAGCGTGCAGTTCACGGGCGCTGTCGTAGCCCCTGGCTATGAACGCAAGCCTGACTGGTGGATCTACGAAAAATTGGCGCAGACGATGGGCTTACAGTCGGCCTTTGATCACGCAGACGAACCTGACATGTGGGGCCGCGTCAACGCGATGCTCAAGTCACGAGGTCACAGCATCGAAGAACTCAGGGACGTCGAAATCATCGCACTCGAACGTTCGACGCCTGAAAACCTGTATGAGCGAATCCAGCATGATCACGGACAAATCGACTGCTACCCCCAATTGCTCCAGTCAGGTGTCGATCGGATGTCCGCGATATTCAAAGAGCTAGAAAGTGAATCGAGTGACCAGTTAAAGCTTATCTCAAAACGTGACAGCTACATGTTCAACTCGTGGTACTCGAACGTCGCGAAACTGAAACATGGGGACCGAACTGATAACTACCTATTCATGCACCCAGAAGACGCGGAGATACGACAGATCTCGGAAGGCGGTCGCGTCGCAGTCGCCAATCAGTTCGGTAACATTGAGACGACAGTTAAGCTAACGGATGATCTAATGCGCGGGGTCGTTGCTATGACTCATGGTTGGGGCCAGGGCAAGACCTCCGGAATGAAGGTAGCGCAAGCTAATCCAGGGGCTAATTGCAATGCATTACTTCCCAGCGGTCGCGACAGTTTCGAACCGCTGTCAAATCAATCGCATATGACAGGTATTCCCGTCGAGGTAACGGCGGCTGGCTAAGCCACCGCCGCGAGATACTTCCGGTGAAATTCCGAACAGCTAGTTCGAGATACTCCTGCTAGGCAAGCCGCAGAGGTAAACTTCGTAAACGTTGACCTGACGCGGCAAAAACCGCGTTCGCAACTGCCGGAGCGATCGGCGGCAAGCCTGGCTCGCCAACACCTGTCGGTGCTTCATTGCTATCAACGATGACCACTTCAATGTTCGGTGCTTCGTTCATTCGCAAGATCGGGTAGTCGTGAAAATTACTTTCTTTGAAAACACCTTCTACCAGATTCAGATCACCGTGCAGAGCGGCGGTTAGGCCATACATGACCGCACCTTCCATCTGTGCGACGACAATGTCCGGATTAACCGCAACGCGACAATCAACGACGCACAACACGTTGTGCACTCTGATTTGATCGTTCTCGATCGAGATCTCGGCCACTTCAGCAACGTAGGAACTAAACGAGCCGTGCGCAGCAAAGCCTAAGTACCGCCCCGTTTCTGGACGCATGGCGCGCATACGTTCGCCAGCTATCTTAATGACATTGTGTAAACGGGGGTTGTTCTCGGTGTTCCGCAAACGAAATTCAACCGCATCGAGTCCTGACTGCCCGACCAATTCGTCTACTAACGATTCTTTGGCGAAGGCCGTGAATGAATGCCCTACCGAACGCCAGAAAGTTAGTGGCACCCCGTGGTTCTTAGTGACATGCAAGACTTCCCGATTAGGTAGATCGTAGTCTTCGTACAAGCCTTCGATGCTCGAGTGATCCACCACCCAGCCATCGAATGCGTCGCTTGAAAGCCCAACAACCCAATCGACGACGCCATTGGAGATCGCTGTCGGCATGACCCCAGGTAGTGCGGCGCGAAGAGTTCCTGGTGTGATGTTGCCACCCACCCGTTTGGCTTGCCAGGCTAAGATCTTGCCATCATCGCCGAGACCGGCTCTGATGTTCATCAACGACGCCGGTCGATAAACGCCACTCTTGATATCGTCCTCGCGCGTCCAAAGCAGATGTATCGGCTTCTTCGCCTCAAGTGCGACCTGGGTCGCCTCAATAATGTGCGTCAGTGTACCGCGCCGACCGAAAGCACCACCTAAATAAGTCTGGTGAACAGTCACATTCTCTTTGTCCAGACCCGCATAGCGAGCTACGAGACCTTGCGCTATTCCTGGTCCTTGCGTGCCAGACCACAGCTCAGCTTTATCGCCTTCGATGTTGATGACGGCATTCATCGGCTCCATGGGTGCGTGTGCTAGATATGGCGCCCAGTAGCGTTGCTCGATCACATCCTGTGCACCGGCAAAGCCAGTTTCAAGTTCACCAGCCGATTCAGCGCTTTCGCCTTCCGAGCTATCCATTAGCTGTTCGTAGTCAGCTCTCACCTTGGCTGAGTCAACTGAAGAAAGTTCTGGCAGATCCCACTGCACCTCCAGGACTGCTACGGCTTGCTTGGCTTGCCAGAATTTTTCTGCGACAACGGCGACACCTGATGCAATCTCAACCACATCTGTCACACCATTCATCGCTAAGGCGGAACTCCCGTCGAAAGACGCAACCGTGCCACCGGCAACAGGACTTCTTTTCACCACGGCATGGTGCATCCCAGGTATGTCAACATCGATGCCATATGTGGCCGTGCCCGTCGACTTCGATATACCGTCTAATCTTGGGAAGTCCTTGCCGATATAATTGAAATCATTATCCGACTTAAGCGGTGTTTCGGCAGGGACTTCAAGTCCAGCGGCGGTACCAATGAACTGGCCGTATGGATGTCTTTCGCCATTAGCGACTACATGGCCGTTTTCTGTGCTTAGTGAAGTGACACTCACTCCCAGATCTGCGGCGGCGGCGTTCAATAGCAGAGCTCGCGTATCTGCTCCGACCTGGCGCAATTGCGTGTAGTGCGCTTTGATGGAGGTACTGCCACCCGTCCCCTGCATCCCACCAAAGTCTGGATTTCCGTAGTCGGAGTGCGCTCCAGCAAGTTCGATCAGAAGGTTCGCTGGATCTATATCAAGTTCTTCGGCCACGCACGTCGCGAGACCGGTTGTTACACCCTGCCCCATTTCATCTCGCGGACAATAGAATCTAATGACATTCTCTGGTGTCAGTTGTAGAAACGCGTTGGGGGCATAGGCGTCCGCGACGGGTTGCAGTGGCAGCGTACTTGAACTGCAGCCACTCAGAGAGAAGCCGACCACGAGCCCGCCACCTGCAATCCCTGTGGTGCGAAGGAAATTGCGACGCGAGTAATTCAGAGTACTCATGCGGATACCTCCGTTGCGAGTTCTGCCGCTTTGCTAGACGTCTCCGCGACTGACAAAATTGCCTTCTTGATCCGTGGATAACAGCCGCAGCGACAGATATTGCCTGCCATAGCATTTTCCAATTCTGCTTCGGACGGGTTTGGATTCTCTGCCAAGAAAGCCGCGGCACTCATGATCTGTCCAGACTGACAGTAGCCACACTGTGGCACACTCTGTTCAGCCCAGGCGGCTTGCAGGGGGTGTAGGTCCTCCGGCGTACCCAGACCTTCGATCGTCGTGATCGCTTTGCCAGCAACGGCACTGATAGGAAGGACACAGGTTCGAACTGCCTGCCCGTCGAGATGCATGGTGCATGCTCCGCACAATCCTGCGCCACAGCCATATTTTGAGCCTTTCAACTTAAACGTGTCCCGCACCGCCCAAAGTAATGGCGTGTCCGGTGTGTCATCGGTGCGTACAACTTCACCATTTAGGGTAAATTCAATCATCGCGAAGACCTCAGTATTGGGGATCATGTAAACGCCGGTATCTTACTGAAAAAATTGGCATATAGAGCAATAATTCTGGCTTGCTCTGAAAGAGACCTTAGCGCCGGTTACTGACTAACCGCAGGGAAAATCAAGAGGTCGTCCCCGGCTTGCCATTTGGGATATTTAGTCATAACCGCGAGAAACAACTCACTGGTCAAGAACCTGTTCAACCAACCAACCAAGTTGGTATGAGCAGTTTGATCGAACCAAGCTTTGTCCACGTGAGCAAATTGGCGGACAAAGGGCATTACCGCAACATCGGCAAAACTGAGCCTATCTCCCATCAGCCAAGATTGACTTGCAAGTTTTTGATCTAGCTCGACGAGGTATGGCTCCGCAGCTTGTCGATACTCTAATTGGGTCTGTTCTGGATAACGGTCATGATATTTGTAGCGGTCCAATATAGGCTTGAAATCTTCATCCACTCGCCAGATCAAATCGTCAGCCTCAGTGCGATTAACACCTAGCCAGTCATCCGGATCGCGCTGACTCAGCGCCCACATCATGACATCCAAGGACTCATCTAGAATTTTGTCAGGTAGAACCAAGACGGGTACGGTGCCCTTCGCTGAATACTCAAGCATCGACGGCGGCTTCTCTCGCAGCACAACTTCGCGGAGTTCACACTGCACACCGACATAGTAGAGCGTCATACGCGCGCGCATCGCATATGGACAACGACGAAACGAATATAGAATCGGTGGTGTCATTCGATCTCCTATTCGGATCGTCTTTGATAGCGGCTAATCTTTTCGACAATGAGTGCGACATCACCTTCTTTGAGCTCCCGCCCGTCCAGCAGCAGCAACCCGGCCTGCACTTCATGAGCGCGCGCGAAAATGGCGGGGTCTCCTTGAGCGAGAAAGTCATTCAAACGAACCAACCAATTCGCATCATCACAGCGCAATCCTACCCGATTTATCGGACGGCCTGCTCGATCTGCCACCCATTCCACACGCACAGGCCCATTTGCAAAGAGTTGCAACAATTCAGCGTATAGCGACTGCATATCGCTTTCGGAATTTTCAGTAGGGTAGTCCGCCAAAGCCATCAGGAACGCTGCGATCTGCTCCTTACCGACCTTCATAGCTCGCGCGATGCCTCGATTTTGCTGTTCGCACCGCTCGATCAAATCAGCCACGCCAGCCAGGAATCCAATGGTTGGTCCCGCCATTGCCTTGCCACCAGAATAGGTTACAAGCGTCGCCCCCATTTCGATATAGACGCCCAGATCTTCTTCAGCCGCTGCGTCTACTAATAAAGGCAAGTTGTGCGCCCGACTAACCTGGATCAATCCTGCCAATGAAAGCTCTCGCCCACGGGTATGGTGAGATTGGACATAGAGTAGACCAGCAGTCTTGGCGTTAATGAATTGGGCGGGGTTTGCAGCGATTTCTCGATCAGGCACCAAAACCGGTATACCGCCACCGAGGCGTATCATTTGTTCAACACGCGCGCCAAAGTTCACGTTGTGGCTGGCCGCCAACAAGATCTCACGCTTAGAGGTTCCCGGGTTAGGGATCTCGAGAGTCAGTTCCGGTTTTTCTCGACAGATCATCGCCGCCGTACCGATGGCTATCCCTGCCGCAGCACCACTTGTGACACTTGCAGCTTCTGCGCCACAGCGTTTGGCAATGTGCTCTCCAGCGACCCGACGTAACTCCGCCATTTCAACGTGCTGACTGGCGGCTTGCTGCAACGTCTGTGCGACGCTTTCGGATTGTGCGCTACCACCCAACGCAGTCATTTTCCCAGATGCGTTGATGACACGCCGCAAACCCAAATTTTCGAACGGAGACATTTACAACGGTTCTTGCACAGAAAAGAATTCGCCGTTAACTACGCAACCAATCGGTTCAATGAACGAGCGAGACTGTCGTATGGAGCCTTCAGCATCCTCGAGCTCCACTTCACCTTCTCGCTCTCTGAATATGCTGGCGGTTGTTGCCAGTCCGGGGACCAAGCTACCAAACCCATATTGATCTATGCCAATGGCGGCGGCTGGCAGATTGGACACTCGTGACACCACCTCCGGCAGCGAAAAGCCCAAGGAGCGCACCTTAGTCATAGTGCGCGCTAGACTGACTGCATACCGGTCTACATTACCCTGATGTAAATCTGACGAAATACAATGCAACGGCATCCCTTGCTCCATCGCAGTTTCGAAAACACGGAAACTAAAACTTGAGCGCCCGTGGCCCAAATCAACCACAACACCACGCTTAACCGCCTCCTTAAAGGGCGCGATCACTTCATCCCGATAGCCAAGTACGCCGCCGATTTTGCCATGGTAGGTGTGCGTCACAATGTCGCCTGGGCGCAACAAATCTAGGACATCATCTATCAAAGGCGGTGCGTTTCCAACGTGCAGCATCAGGGGCTTATTGACCAAACTCGCGGCTTTGCGAGCAATTTTTACTGCCTCCAAGCCAAACGCGCCGGTGTGACTCTGGGAGGCTAGGACTTTTACACCGACAAGCCAGTCTGCATGGCGATCGAAGGCTTTCACGACGCCGTCAAGATCGAGCAAATCTGGACGCGATGCATGGCCTACGCCGAGATGGGGCAATCCTGGGGAACCAATATTAATGAACGCAAAAACTTGGGTCGCTTGGGTTTGATGCACGTTCTCCGGAAATGCGTCAATCGTTATCGCACCAGAAGATCCAGCATCAACCACACACGCCACACCTTGGCGCACTCCGATGCGATCCGCGCTCACGCGACTGTTGGTGAACATTGAATGGTTGAAAACATGCGTATGCAAATCCACAAAACCAGGCGCGACGAAGGCGTTTGTCGCATCGATCACCAACACGCCCTCTCGAGGTTCGGCTTCACTCAGCACGCCATCCTCAAAGTAAACATCACGCTCGGTCTCGGTTCCAGATGCAGGATCTAAAACCGTACCGCCTTTAATTAGTATGTCAGCCACTGATGGTGTTCCTCGTTATCTCTTGAGATGATCATGAATTCCCACTGCTGGGTCAAACGTGGAATTTCTAGTTGGCACTTACACACGAAATACTGTATCTGAAGGTATTTACCGTGTGGAATTTGATGAACACACTGGCGTCTTAAGAGAGCCTGTTTTGGCGCTACGCGCTGACAACCCAAGCTTCTTAGTCGCGGATGAACGGACGCTTTTTGTCGCGAACGAGATTGGTGATGCTGAACTTGGTGGTGAAATCACTGTCTTTGACCGAAGTCGGCAAAAGCTGGACTTGGCTCAGGTCGTTGCGAGCCACGGTAAAGACCCGTGTCATCTGGCGCTGTCCGACACTCATCTTGCCGTTGCCAACTACAGTGGCGGTACCGTAGCTCTGTTCAAACGAGAGCAAAGCAAACTTGCAGACGACCCAAAAATCATCCGTCACACAAAGCGTGGTCCCCACACTCGCCAAAAGAACCCACATCCCCATGGCGTGTATTTCATAGAGACATCTCTCTGGGTAACGGATCTAGGCGGAGATTGCTTAGAACAATATGACCTATCTGGCGATCATCAGGCGACCTGGGAAACAGAAGCTGGCGCAGGACCTCGCCATCTAAGTGGTGATGGGCGTTACCTTGTTAACGAACTCAACAACACAGTTCACGACCGAGACGACGGCCGGAAAGTTCTGTGTGTTCCTGATGGGTGGGAAGAGGATTCAATCGCAGCTGAGATCGTCGCAACAAATGGCATGGTCTATGTCAGTAACCGGGGCCACGACACGATCGCCGTGTTAAACACCACTCCTGCTCTTGAATTGGTCGATTACTTTGATACTGGAGGCGCGCATCCGCGCCATTTTGTCGTCACGCCCGAAGGACAATGGCTGCTCGTGGCCAACAAAGACACATCCAACTTAACGGCATTGCCGATTCTAACCGATGGAACTCTTGGCGAGATCGCAGACAGTGTCGTTTGCCCGAGCCCGACCTGCATCTTACCTATCTAATCTCCCCTATCTAATTTCACCTATCTATTCTTGCCGATCTAACCTTACCCACCCAACCTAACCGACCGAACCTTACCGACCCAACCTTACCGATCTAACCCTACCGATCTAACAGAGCGGCGAAGAGATCTGCGATCTAGTTGAGCCCATTGTTCGTAGAGTTCTGCATACTCCTCGACCAATTCTCTCTCAGGCTTTATTGCTTCGGTGACCACCAACATGTTTTCAGACGCAGCGCGCAGATCAACATGATGGCCTAAGGCAACCGCCAAACACATTGCGGCTCCACGTGATTCGACATAGCCATCAGACAACTCCAAAGTCTGGTTCAAAGTGTTGGCGAGGATTCTTACCCAGCCCTCACTCTTGGAACCACCGCCCGACAACCGAACAAAATTGGGCGCGCCAGTCCAACCCACCACCTGGTTGAAAATCTCCTTCACGGCAAAGCTCGTACCCTCCAAAATACTCTGCCCAAGATCCATGTGGTCGTGCTCCAAACGTAAACCTACAAACCGTCCAGTTCGGTGTGCGTTGCGCTCCGGCGCAACTTGACCACCAAGGTAGGGGAGAAAGCTCACTCCTTTCGCGCCCGGTTTTCGTTTACTCGTCAGCAAATCAAATTCACCGGATCGATGTACTAAATCAAGAAACCAATCTACGGACCGTCCCGCCCACAGCGCGTTACCACCATAGATGTTCAAGTCTGGCGGCAATTTGTAAAAGTGGTGCGCAGCAACAATCTTGTGCGCTGAATTTGCGCGCACGACTGCATGGGTTCCTAAAGTGACGACTAAGTCGCGATCGCTGACTGCGCCGCTGCCAATATTGGCCGCCAAACCATCGTGAGCACCCACTACCACAGGCGTATCTGACGGTAATCCTGCTAGTGCGGCAACTTCTTTCTTAATCGTCCCAGCAATGTCCCAGGGCAAACGACTGGTTGGTAAACGCGTGGCGTTGCCGACAACATCTTCGGCATCCCCCCATGCTGATCCATCCGGACCTGTCGCCCAATCTGTTTGGTGTTCTCCTGTTAAGCACAACAGAAGATAGTCTTTCGCGTAACAGATACGCTTTATTGGTGGACTGTTTTGCTCCTTTACCCACTGGTACTTCGCCAATACGTTCAATACCACTGAGGGGCAGTCGAGCGAGGCTTGTCGAAGTGCTTTGAGTTGTTCCGCATGACGGGAGTCCCGCCATACACCGGTGATCGCACGATCGTTGTCATCCAGGAAAATTCCTGCCCCACCCCGACCCGAAATTGCAATCCCAAGTACTTGGCCTGGGATTTTGGCGACAATGTTCTTAAGTAACTCTTGTGTGTCAGTCCACCAACCTGCCGGATCCTGTATCGCACCAAACTGATCCTTGCTCTCCTGGTGCCGCCGTTCCAACGCATACTGTAAAGTACCGTCCAAGGCAACGGCGGCAACTTTCAAACGAGAAGTGCCGAGATCGATGGCTATTAACGAATCAGACATTTTTTGGCGAATCAGACTTTTGTTTGCGAATCAGAATGGGGGTGATTAGATCGGTGATTAGTCCAGCTGACAAATCACTTTTCGAAGAACAAGGGTATCTTCTTGTTCCTAATGTAGTGCCAGCCTCTCTATGCGAGGCTGTTGTCAGTTGCGTGGCCGCGTGGCTCGCGATCGACCCGATAGATCCGTCTACCTGGCCTGACCCCGAAGGACATGGGATTGTTCCTCTCCACCATGCCCAAGCTCTGTGGCAGGTCCGCCAACATCCGCAGGTGCACGAAGTGTTCGCCACGCTCTACGCGCAACAAGCGCTTTGGGTGAGTTTCGACAGAGCCTCGTTCAAGGGACCAGGTCACGAGACAAACCTACTGGCTGAGCCCATACATTGGGACGGCGATCCGACCAATCTAAAGGACGATTCGTTTCAAGGGTTGGTCTATCTACGTGATACAGGCGTCGATCAGGGCGCTTTCTGCTGTGTACCAGGGATATATCGAGATCTCTCTAGCTACGCTACCAATCATGTTGAAGCAATAAGAACGCGCAAGCCAAGTGGCATTAGTGAAAGTGAGATCGACGTAGTTGGTGGGAACCAGGGGTCTCTTTTGATATGGAACCGCAAACTCCCGCATTCAAGTACGGTGAACAGGTCTGGACAGCCTCGCTGGGTCCAATATGTTGCCATGGACCTAGCAAGGTCAGAGCAAGCTCGATTAGAGAGAATCAAAATGTTCGAAGACCGGCTGCCACCCAAATGGGCAGAGATTCAAAAAGTACCAGGGCAACAAATTCCGGAGCCATTTGAACCCATCGAACTTACGACCTTGGGGCGCAAACTCGTCGGATACGTGTGACGCAATGCACATTTTTCGGCAACTCCATACAACAACCCATATAAGTTCAGCCTTAAGAGGGATGTGAGAAAGATCAACTCCCCGTAGCCTCGCCGCATTCATCATTGTTTGGAGTATTTGATGTTACGCAAATCAATTATCGGCTGCGCTATGACCATGGGCGCCTTCTTAACCTCACAGAACGCCTTCGCAGACGTATCCCCTGTGCCGAGCGACGCAGACTTTTTAGGCATCTCAGCTTATGTCGCCAGTGGTGGGCATTTCGTTGCTTATCTCGTCCCCGAGGGTTCGGTTGGACAAGATCTAGACGGTGACGGAGTCACCAACGACACCGTCCTACAATATAAACAAGTCAACACTAACCAGGTGGTTAACACCGGCATCCCAGTCTATGGGTTTCGGATTGAAACCGACGGTAGCAATATTTTGTTCCTACAACATGAGCGGTTTGCGAATTCCGATCTGAACAACGACGGTGACCGCAACGATGTCGTACTAAGTTACTACAACATCGCAAACGACGAAGTGCACTACCTTCCGATCACACCGACGCTAAACATAGGTTCGCGAGGTGGTCTGCGCAGCTATGACATCCACGGCCCTACGATTAGCTATACCGAGCGAGAATATCGTATTGGTCATGACGTTACTGGGGACGGTGATACGAACGACTACGTTCTGCGAGTCTGGGATTTCGAGCAACAGCGACCAGTCGATACCGGCCTAGCGGCACTCTACGGCGACCTTAGTCACGGACGTATCGCCACAACGGTTTCGGAAAGCGCTATGCAAAGAGATCTAAACTACGATGGTGATGAAAGCGATGCAGTCGTTCTTTACTACGACTTGGCCTCGCAGACGTACGATGTAATTCACAGTTATCGCGACCACAATCTAACGAATCCTAATTCTTATCCTGCAGCGGATGGCTGGCGTATCGTTTATCGCGCCCACGAAAGAGACGAAGATGAAGATCTTGACGGCGATGGTGACATCCGCTCACGCAGCGTGCTCATGACCGCGGATCTAACACGTAACGAGGTAACCAGTCTTGCCAGAATTGGCGCCGGTCAGGCCTGGGTACGGGGTGACTATGTCGCCTACGAGACATCAGAACACGACGTGCAGCAAGACATTAACCAAGATGGCGACTTTCAGTGGGACTCACTCGTTGGTCTAACGCACCTATGGACCGGAGAGACAACTCACTTCCAGCGCAGCGGTGAATACGTCCTGGGCGATTTAGCCCTAATTATGCGCAGCGCAGAATATCGTCTCGGAGAAACCGGCAGCGGAGTCGACGTCAACGGTGATGGCGACACTAGTGACGGCGTTGCTTACTTTGTCAGTCTTGAACAGTCAGCCTCAAGTCAACCGCCACAACCTGAAGCTGCTGCGGCGCAAGGGTCTACTAATCAGGTCAACCCTTTGACCTTCCTAGAAGCAATTGTGGACGGCATCAATTCTCTCGAGGACGGTGGCCAAACAGTTGGTGCCCTGCCAACTCTAATGGGTGATTTATTCGCAGCAGCCAACAACCCTGCGCTAGACGATGCGGGTCGTACTGCTGCGGTCCGCCCGATTCTCGAACAGGTCTATGTGTCGGCATTGTCACTACCGGTTGATGCAGCTTTCCTAGATATAACAACTAACATTGCCTCTAACGCACAATCCCTGCTGGGTTTTATCCAGAGTCCTTAGGATTTTGCTGGGTTGTTATGTCTACCGGCACCTAACGGTGCCGGTTTTCTTTTGGTCCGAACAGAAAAAAGCTCTTAACTGTTCGCTAAGAATGGCACCTCTCCTGTCATCACATCAATTGCAGGCACCTCAAACGCTTCGCGGCCGGCTACCTTCGCTCTGATTTCTCCACTGGCACCGTTGTATAGAAGATCGACTACTTCCGAAGCTAGCTCTTCAGGTGGCATCATCATCTCGGGGTTACGGAACATACCTGGCACAATCGCGGTATCGACAACGCCTGGGCAAATTGCATTGATACGCACGTTGCCACTCGCGTTAGCTGCCGCAATACTGCGCACAAAGCCGACGAGCGCATGTTTAGTTGCTGAGTAAAGCGGATCAAACGGGAGTTGCCCAAAAGCCGCAACGGAAGCCGTGGTGGTAATCGCCCCGCCATTGGCCTTCATCTTTGGCAACAGCACCTTCATACCATGAAACACGCCAGTGAAGTTCACGCCCAATATAGAATTGAACTGATCTAGGGTTACGTCCTCGATGGCTAAGAAAGGATCATCTGTGGGCACGGTCATAATACCGGCGTTGAGATGAACATAGGTGGGCGTACCGAGCTCTGACTCACAGGCACTAGCCGCAGCCTGGACTGACGCAAAGTTCGTTACATCGCACTCATAGAAAGAGCCACCAATTTCATCAGCTAAGGCAGCTCCGACTGAACGATTGATGTCACAGACCGCTACACGCAGCCCCTTGGCCGCCAACTGACGAGCAGTTGCAGACCCTATACCTGTGGCCGCACCTGTTACAAACCCAACCAGCTCACTCATCTATACACCTGTGTTTTTAACGAATCGTTCGCTTTGTTGTACAGCTTCCAATTACCCCCCGCAAGAAATTTGCACGCACCGAGGACGTTCTGTAGGTTAGGAATTCACACCGAGAGAAGACAATGGCAGATTTAGAAGCCTTCAGAACCGAAACAAGATCGTGGTTGGAAGAAAACTGTCCACCGGGTGCTCGCGGACCAGGCTACGTGCCGCTGGGTAGTCGCACGATCGAATTGGAACCGGATACACGCCTGTGGCAAGAGCGTATGGCCGAGAAAGGTTGGACGGTACCTACCTGGCCAAAAGCCTACGGTGGTGCTGAACTGGAGCGCGAGGAATACAACATTCTCGTCCAAGAACTGCAGAAGATTGGGGCTCGCACACCACTTACAGGGCGGGGTGTTAACTACATCGGACCGACAATTCTTGAATTTGGCACTGAAGAACAGAAAGCCAAGTGGCTGCCAGTCTGTGCTCGCGGCGACGGTGCTTGGGCTATGGGCTATTCAGAACCCGGTGCCGGTTCTGACCTCGCAAGCCTTTCCACTCGTGCTGTCCGGGATGGTGACAACTACGTCATAAATGGCTCTAAAATTTGGACCAGCGACGCCACCTACTGCGACTACATCTTCGTGTTGGTCAGAACATCGCCAGACAAACCTAAACACGAAGGCATTAGTCTTGTTTTGGTAGATATGGGCCAACCGGGCGTGCAGGTCTCACCGATCCAGCTAATTTCTGGCGCCTCGCCTTTTTGTGAAACCCATTTTGACAACGCCATAGTTCCAGTCGAGGACCTTATAGGCGGAGTCGACAACGGCTGGACAGTAGGCAAACGTCTCCTCCAGTTCGAGCGCTCGACTCATGCAGGGATCAACATTTCTGGCTCCCAGGGCGGCAGAACCGTAGAAAACAATGTCCGCGAGCTCGTGCAAACCTACACGGCTGACGAAACGGGTCGAGTCCAGGATCATCCAACCCGTAAGTGGCTTACGCAATTTGAAATGAACACTCGAGCACAACAGCTCACTCAAAAGCGTGCGGTGGAAGAACTGCAGTCACGCGCGCCCGGATTCACTTCATCTGCAGTTAAGTTATCCAACGCACTGAATATACAAGATGGGGACGAATTGGTTCTCGCTGCGATGGGCGCCCAGGGTTTGCGTTGGGGTGAAAGTGCGGACAAGGCAGAGCTCGACTCAGTCAAAAAGTGGCTATACCAAAAGTCACTGACCATCGCTGGTGGAACGAAGGAAGTGCAGCTCAACATCATTGCGAAGCGAGTGCTGGGACTACCTGATTGATATCGGTTGGCGCTTAGTCCCGGATCCTAATACTCGCGAAACAAGCTTGCCAAAGAGAAGATCACATTCTAAATACAACAAAACTCTCGCTGCCAACTAAACTCTTCTTCGGCAGCGGCGCAGTAGGTGAAGCCGTCTATCTAGGGCTGTTTAACACTTTTATCACCATCTACTACAACCAAGCCATCGGGTTGACCAATACGCTCATTGGTACCGCCATCATGCTCGCCATGATTGGCGATGCGATCACAGACCCCTGGATTGGTGTGGTATCTGACCGATGGCGCTCCAGGCATGGTCGACGCCATCCGTTTCTGTTTGCCGCGCCGATTCCGCTTGCCATGGCGCTCTACGCAATATTTAACCCACCCGCTGCGCTTACCGCTGGGCCAGAGGGAGTTCTACAGATACCTTTATTTGCCTGGCTCGCTTTTTGGACTATCGCGAGCCGAGCACTTCTAACCCTCTATGTGGTACCGCACTTAGCGCTCGGCGGAGAGCTAAGCAAAGAACAGACCCAGCGTAGTCAGCTCTTCTCTGCCAACACCGCTGTTCACTATGTCACCGGCGCGAGTTTTGCATTCATCGCCTGGAGTTTCTTTTTCGCAGAAGAAACCGTTCGCGCGCTTGATGGCCAAACAGTACCGGGGCATCTCGATGCTGCGACGTATGGCCCACTAGTCCTTACGGCATGCGCCCTCATCATCATCTTCATCTGGACCTGTGCTGCAGGAACCTACAAGTTTGTCCCCATCCTCTCTAGGGCGGAAGAGAACCCACCACGCTTGACGGTAACAAGCCTACTGAAACAAATACTTAGCACGCTAAAGAATCGTAACTACATTGTGATTCTCGCTGGATACTTCTTTTTCATGATCGCGAGTGGCATCTACGACACCCTCAATATTTTTATCAATACCTACTTGTGGGAGCTGAAACCAGATCAAATCCGTTGGCTAGGATTAATCGGGGCACCTTCTGCGGCTCTCGGTGCGCTCACTTCGCCGATCTTTATGAAACGCTTTGACCGGAAGCCCGTAATGCTTTGTGCGCTTAGCGGCACTGTTGTCTTCGCACAACTGGTAGTCAACCTGCGTCTCCTAGGCTGGTTGCCAGACAATGGAGACCCGATGTTGATGCCAGCCTTACTCGCAAATGCAGCCGGTTTCACGTTCACACTGGGTGTGGGAACAGTTGCGATCATGTCCATGATTGGTGACGTCGTAGATGAAAACGAACTGCACACAGGTGAACGGCAAGAGGGGCTTTTCTACTCAGCACGCGCATTCTTTGCCAAAGCGTCTTACTCCTTTGGGCATTTCTTTGCAGGCATCGCACTCGACGTATTCGTCCGCCTCCCATTCGAGGCGGTACCGGGTCAATTAGACGACGACATCCTTACACGTCTGGCAATTACGGCAGGACCGATCATGGGGCTCGCGGCGTTTATCTCGATCCTAATCTACTCTCGTTATCGCCTCACGAAGCACCGTCATCAGGAAATCCTCGACACGCTCAAGGACCGTGCTAAGTCAGCTCAAACTTAACCCTTCCAAATCGCCTTTTTCACGCCAGCTCCGTAACAGGCTATTGAACGCGTTGATGCCAGGGGCATACGGCGAGTTTTGCATACTCGCCCCTTCTCCTGTCGTACCCTCACGGTTGTAGTAGCCAGGCGTACATTCTTCCAGGAATGCTGTAGCACCAGTTCCTGCAAGCGCCACGATCTCTTGCACCCAGCTGTCTTCCGCATCCTCCGTGACTTCGAATGTCCGCAAGTTGCGCGATAGTATTTCGTTAACAATGTAGCTAACGTGAACTGCTTGATCGTCGAACATAGCGGTCATGTTCGGAGACAGGCCATTCTGATTGATCCCAATTGTGAACCAATTCGGAAAGCCATGGCTATAGAGACCATGTAGCGTTCGATAGCCCTCACCCCAGTGATCGTATAGTGATTCGCCGTTACGCCCGATCGTATCGAAGTCCACCCGACGTACGGCCGAAGTCGTAATCTCAAATCCAGTCGCGTAGATGATGCAGTCGACTTCGTATTCAATCCCATTGGCGACAACGCCTTTTTCGGTGATGCGCTCAACGCCTTTTGCATCTGAAACATCAATCAGTTCGACGTTAGGTCGGTTGAAGGTAGCGAGGTATTCATCATTAAAAGTGGGTCGCTTACAAAACTGGCGATACCAGGGCTTGAGTGCATCTGCCGCACGAGCATCTTCCGGCACGTCCTCATCGACCCGCCCGCGGATTTCATTCATTTTTTGAAAGTCCGCGACCTCAGCACGCAACATGATCTCCTCCATATCGAGATTGCTGTCTTGAGATCGACTCATTAGTGAGATACCAATTCGGCGAGCGATATCGGTCCAACCATCTGCCACCAGATCTTCAGTAAAACTCTGTCCTAGCAAAACCGCTGCAAAGTTCTCTCTGCGCGCGCGTTGCCAACCAGGTTCCTGGCTCGCGTACCACTCTTCATCAGTCTGTGTGTTACCTCGCAGGTCTACAGAAGAAGGTGTGCGCTGGAAAACGTAAAGCTCTTTCGCATGAGCACCCAGAAAAGGAACGGCCTGTATCGCGGTCGCACCCGTGCCGATCACTGCGATCTTTTTGTCCGCAAGATTCGTCAAATTGCCGCTGTGATCACCGCCGGTATAGTCGTAGTCCCATCTAGAGGTATGGAACGTATGTCCTTTGTAGTCTTGGATACCAGGGATACCGGGAAGTTTGGGGCGATTAGCCGGTCCTGTGGCTTGAACCACAAATCGAGCGCGTATCTCGTCACCTCGGTGCGTCGATACAAGCCAATGACTATGCTCCTCAACCCACTTCACCTCAGTGACTCGAGTCTGGAACAATGTGTTCTCGTAAAGACCAAAGTACTCACCAACGCGTTTCGTATGCGCAAAAATTTCGGGTGCGTATGAATACTTTTCTTTTGGCATATAACCCGTCTCTTCCAAGAGGGGCAGGTAGCAATACGATTCAATGTCGCATTGGGCGCCAGGGTAGCGGTTCCAATACCAAGTACCGCCAAAATCTGCACCAGATTCGATAATACGAAAATCCGTAACTCCGCGTTCTTTCAAACGCGCCCCCGCCATCAAACCACTGAAACCCGCTCCAATCACCGCGACTTCGATGTCGATGTTCACAGCGTCGCGAGGACTTTCTTCCTCTACATAGGGATCATCATCGGCGTAGTGCACAAATTCGGCAGCGGCTTCTATGTACTGCGCTTCACCATCTTCGCGAATGCGCTTGTTACGTTCAGCAGCATATTTAGCCCGCAGCGCCTCGGGATCGAAACCTAAATCGGGAAACAGGTTATGTAATCGTTCACGCTCACCAGCCATGCGGTGCTCCAGTACGGTAGAAAACCTAAGAATGCGCTGCGACAGAATTCTTGTCTAGATCCGCGCTCGACATGCACTCCGTTGGTAGCAGCGACAACTTAAATAAAGTTCGTGTTATAAACGAAGCAAAATAGCGGGAGAAAACTATGAGTTACGAGACTGTCCTGTACGAAGTGGCTGACCATGTCGCAACACTCACATTCAATCGTCCAGAAAAAATGAACACCTGGAATCAAACCGTAGCCGCGGAACTCGCCGACGCGATGTTTACCGCAAACGGCGACGCTGATGTTCGAGCCATTGTTTTGACCGGCGCTGGTCGCGCGTTCTGCGCTGGCGCTGATCTCGAAGGCGGAGGTGATACATTCGCAAAGCGCGACCAACCCAAGAAACCAAACCTAGGCCGTAACACCAAGAACATTCACCCCTATGAGCTCGATAAGCCCGTGATCGCGGCGATCAACGGTGCTGCTGTCGGGGTTGGTATGACCTATCCAATGCTCTGCGATATCCGACTTGCTTCAGAGAACGCCAAAATGGGTTTTGTATTTACTCGACGGGGCATGATGCCCGAACTTGCCGCCCACCTTCTCGTGCAACGAGTGGCAGGGCTTTCTAATGCCGCCGATGTTTTGATGTCGGGCAGAATTTTCACAGCGCAAGAAGCCCTTGAGATGGGAATCGTATCGAAAGTAGTTCCGAAAGAAGAGCTCTTACCGACAGCTCAGGCAATGGCAGCAGACTATGCCAACACGGCCCCAGCCTCCGTGGCTATGACTAAAAGACTCCTTTGGCAAGGCTTAAACTCTACCCCACAAGACATGATGAAGGCAGAAGGACCAGCTTTCGCGTGGCTTGGTAATCAGCCAGATGCCAAAGAGGGGGTGGTCTCATTCCTAGAAAAGCGTCCACCAGACTGGCAGATGACGCCGGATGATATCCCGGAAGAATTCAAAGAGTTATATTGTCTATCTAGTTAATTTTTATTGAAACGCGGCGCGACGAGTCATGAGCTCGCGCCAAGTGGCAAGAATGATGTTGTCAGCCTCGAGGGTCGCTTTCATTTCCGGTGAGCCACACAGAGAGAATTAAAATTGATTTCATGTCAGAGAGGCTTTTTCTGCACGCTGAGTCAGTTCAGCACGAATCTTTTGGTGTTTCTTACGCGTAATGGGATAGCTCAAAAGCAAATAGGCCGCGATGAGATAGAAAATCACGGGCACGAAACTGAAATAGGCTTGCAGTGCGAAGAGCTGATCTGGTGGGTTTTTGATCGAAGGATCAAACCCAAAAAAGTCTAATAACGGCATCGATATCCCTACGCCAACAGCTAAAACCAGCTTTGTCGCGGTCGACCAAGCCGCGAAGAAAAGACCCGCTCGATCTTCACCGCTCTCCAATGTATCGAGATCAATCACATCTGCCTTCATCGACGCAGGTACAACACTCATGTTGCCCCCGCCAATCCCCACGATGAAAAGTAAACCAGCAGCCAATAGAAGATCTCCCTCACCAAGAAAAATAAAACAGGGAAAGGTCAAACCCATGACGAGGAGCGACGTGAGCCATGAGTAGTGCTTGTCGCTTTTTCTAGCAAGCCACATCCACAAAGGTATACCGAGCATATTCGCCACGTAGTAGCCAAGCACGACCCGAGGTGCGGCAGTTGGATCAGCAATCACATGATTGATGAAGAGGACGAACAACGGCGACGTTAGCGCTACCGCGAGAAACGTGAAAAAGTAACATGCGACCAAACGACGAAAGGCAGCATTTCTTAACATGATCCGTAGGCCCGCGAATATCGGAATTCGTGACGGCACAAAGTTGTCTCTCTCTGGTACGACGGCGAGTGGGGTTAACAGACAAATCGGTAACAGGACGAGTATCCCGATCCCAATAAGATAGAGCGTCTCACCGCTACGACCGCCATAGTCGAAAAAGGTCTGCCCTATGTTTGGCAATAGAATCGCAAACACCGTCCCACCAACCCCGATCATAGTCCGCCAACCCGTAATGCGGGTGCGCTCTTGGTAGTTTGTCGAGAGCTCCGCACCCCACGCATAGTATGGGATGTTGAAGAACGTCCAACCAAGATAGAGGAGCATGATCCAGCCAAAGAGATATTGGTTTGAGACCTCCTCCCCCGGCAGGAAGAGGAAGTAGACAGCTACTAACATCATTGGCAGTGCCGCAAGTATCCAAGGCTTCCGTCGTCCGATGCTGGTTTTGGTTCGGTCGCCTAGATAGCCAATTAACGGATCCGTTACCACATCCCACACCCGGGCCAGCATCAATATAAGTCCGACTGCGGTCAGACTTAAGCCTAGGTCTTGCGTGTAGAAAGCTGGAAGAAACAAGGCCACAGGCGTGGTCATCATGTTTGATGGGAATTCAGCAAGGCTATATGCCGCTAGCCTTTTCTTAGGTAGTACCGCTTCAGTCAAAGGAATGACTTAAGATCAATGACCATTTCTAGCGTTGTGCGCTGCGAGCGTGAATTGTGGGTCTACCTCTGAAGGTGCTTGTTGATAACACTCGACATCATAGAAATCCCGCAGTGCAGTGGCTCGGCCGCCCTCTATTTCGATGACCCCAGCAATGTGTGGGGTCATCAAGTCTCGTCCGTCTGCTGCCCAGTGATGATCAATGCGTTCAGTAAGTACGGCGTTGCCACGACTGGCAATGTGAATGACATCGGCTGAGAAATGAGTCTGATCGGCAAGAATCGGAATCTCCGAACGAAAACCGCCTTTCGCAAAGAGGGCTTGGATTTCACTCTGACCACGTAACATTGGTAAGCCACTGTTGGCCCAAATGAAATCCGGCGTACAAAGTTCAGACATCACGTCTAAAAGGTTGCCGTTCTCCATCGCCAGAAACAATTCAAGCGCAAGCCGCTCATTGTCATTGGCGGCCATGCCAAGGTCGATCACTTGATTTCCCGGATCACCTCTTCGTCATCAACCCACTTGCCGTACAACTCATGGAAGTGGCGAAGTTTTAGCTCGTTGTAGTCACCGAGGCGTAGGTTCTCACGTTGCGTTGCCTTCTGACCTTGGAAGACAAAAGGCAAGTTCCGTAGGTCCTGGTTGAAAATCTTTGCCAACATCCCGAGCTCCGGAGCATTCGTCCAATCCTCATCAATACCCAACCAGTGAATTTCGCGGACCGGTTCGTACTCGCCATTTTCAGGTATTGGTGCCATGAACATACATTCCATGATGCATTCTTCATGATTATCGCCGTTCGGCCTAAACCGGTAGTTGATCATGTTGAACGATCCCCACGGGTGCCAGTTAGGGAATACCGTAAAGAAAATCGAAGAATGAAGTTCGACGTCAGGGATATCCGAGGCGATTGATGGGATCACGTCTGCAAGCATCTGCCGTTGCATTTCTGACTGCACCACCCGCGGTGGTACGTCATCCCCAAATTGTTCCTTGATCGAATCTGGAATCTTCAAATCCCGCGCGCGAGGCTGCGGTCCACCTGGAGCAAGCTGACAACCCGCCGCCCACAGACACATATGCGGGTTTGCATCCCTCAATTCGCCTTCCAACCAATCAGCATCTTCGGTGAACTTACCTGTTAGACCTTTCGGTGTGGTCACTTCGACCACCCCCTCAGAAACGCGTCGATAAATCCAGCCATTCAACGGATGTCTTAGACAAGTCATCCCGTCTTCGTCAGCAATCGGTTCCCAATCTGGTAGTCCTTCAGTTTCCAGAGCACCACATCGGATGGCACGAGAATAGTTTTCAAACGCGTCATACTTGGTACAAAGATCATGTGCCCCACCCGTCAAGATCTGCGGGTGCGTCATCAAGACATGGTAAGACTCCATAAAGGCATCTTGCACAGTTTTCCAGTTGGCACGGATAACCTTCGCGACGTGCGCCTGCTTAAAGCGCTTTTCGTACGGTAGGATCTCAAAATGAGTCCCCAGATCGCCGAGATGCTCAGCCAGAGGTGTTGCGTTTGGATCGGGATTAACAAATAGGAAACGCCCCCAACGTTCGACTTTTACTTCAGGTAATGACTCCTCTTCTCGATCCATACCCGCAAAATCGTACGAACACGGCACTTGCTTGAGGGAGCCATCCAGATTCCAAGTCCAACCGTGAAATGCACAACGCAGTTCATCTAAGCCTCGAGCTCGCACCTCGCGTAGCTTGCGACCACGGTGTAGGCACGCATTGTAGTAAGCCTTATATTCATCCTCTCCGGTTCGAACTACCAGATAGGATTTGTCAGCGATATCGTATGGCACCACATCACCGACCTCAGCGAAGTCATCTTCATGAGCTGCCATCTGCCAGACTCGGCTCCACAATTTCTTTTTTTCAAGTTCGTGGTAGTGGCGGTCAATGTAGCGCGCTACCGGGACAAGAGAAGGCCCAGGAGGTAACGGTGAATTTCTGCGTAATGCGTCACTCACACCCGCGGTGTTCGAATCCGAAGCCAACATTTCAGCAAACGCATCATCCATCGTTCGCACACCATTCACTTTCGTACTACTCATATATCTCCCTCAATTCTACTGCTACGGTATTTTGAAACGTGTAGCAATTTCAAAGAACTGTATGATGCGTGGCCGGTGCCCCGCGCGCAACATCATCTGCTTCAATCAATGCATCGGTAAGACGATCAACCATCGTCCCACGGAGCACTGCATCGCGATTCTTTAGATCGGTCATCTCATCGTAATCTTCAGCCAAGTTAAAGAGCTGTTCTTCGCCTTTGCTGTTGCGTGTATAGCGCGCATCTTCCGTCACAATAGTGCGTGTCTTACCAGGAATTGGTGTCAGTTTCGCCGTTATAGCAGCAACGTCGTCTTCGATAAGCACGTACTCACGCACAGACGCGCCAGCGTCTTCTAACAACGGTGCCAATGAATGTCCTTGCATGCCATCAAAGGCAGCCACCTGACAGAGGTCAAGGAGGGTCGGTCCAAGGTCGATGCTAGAACTCAGCTTGTTTGTACGTAACGGTGCGACATCAGGAACTTTGACAACCATGGGTACTTGCATAGTCCCGCGTAGTGCATAAAGCCTTTCAGAAAGAGTCCGTGATCACCCATCATGTCGCCGTGATCGCTGGTGTAGACAATGATCGTATCCTCCGCGATTCCAAGGGCTTCAAGTTGTTTGGTTACGCGACCCACCCCATCATCAATCATCTCAACCATTCCGTAGGTTGCCGCTATCGCTTCGCGTAAGAGCTCATCAGATCCATAGCCGCAAGGCGCGACCCAATTGCGTTGCTCACTTGGATGGGTCTGACGGTTTAGTCGCAAGTGTTTCGGGGCATCGTCAAGTGTATCGACCCTGCTTTCCGGCAAAACCATATCTTTGGCAGCATGGCGATGAAACCACTCTCCAGGTGGCGTCATCGGGTGGTGCGGGTCGGGGAACGAACACCACGCGAACCAAGGCTCACCTGCCGAGTTGGCATTCGTTATGAAATCAATCGTGCGTTCCGTGACGAAGTTCGTCGAGTGGAACTTTGGGTCATAGGGTGGCTGATAGATCTGCCACCAATGCTCAGACCGATTCTTGCCGGGTGCCGTTTCATCGTATTCAACAAAAACATCTTCTTTGTTCGCGCCATTCTCGAGCGCCCATTGCAAATGGTGACCCGTCAATCGCGCACCGTGATCAATGCTTAGCTCGATATGATTGAAGCCATAAAAGTCTTCGACCGGGCTCGGGACGCTGTCCATATACCGCTCGAAGTCTTCGATTTGGTCCCATCCTTCCGGGTGTGCGGTGGCGTACGCCGCCTGACCACGAAATGGCACCACAGAGTTCTTGCTCATGCCGTGCTGGAGGTGAGACTTACCGATGAGTCCGGTCCTATATCCGGCCTGCCTAAACTGACGGACAAACGTATTTGATCCCCAGTCTAGAGTCCGATCGTTGAAAATCACCCCATGTGCCGTTGGCATCCGGCCGGTCATTATCGTGCTCCGATTCGGCATACAAACAGGGTTGCTGACCCAAGCGTTACCGAAGATCGTGCCACCCTGAGCAACCGCGTCAATGTTGGGTGTGCGAACAACTTCATTGCCCATACAGCCAACATGATCCGCTCGCTGCTGATCAGCGATGATAAATAGTACGTTTGGTTGTTTTTTCACCGGTTCTCCCTGTTCGAAACCAGGTTATCATGTACGTTATGGGAGAATATATCGGCGGCATCGAAGCGGGTGGTACCACATTTCGGTGTGCAATCGCTCGTCATCCTCTAGACCGGATAGTCGAAGCAACCATCGCTACTGGTCAACCAACAGAAACACTCCGTCAAGTTACTGAGTTCTTTTTGGGACAATCGCAAATTTCCCAGTTGGGGTTGGCCACATTCGGCCCCGTCTCTCTCGATCCAAGGGCGACCAACTTTGGCACTTTGCTAGACACCCCCAAGCTTGAGTGGCAAGGGGTCAACTTTCGGCACGAGCTCAAGTCAGCACTAGATGTCCCGACTCATATCGAGACCGATGTAACGGGAGCGGCGATCGCAGAATATCAATATGGTAGAGCCCAAGATGAACCCGTGGTCGCATATGTTACGGTCGGCACAGGGATTGGCGGAGCGATTCTCATCAACGGCGAGCCGATACCACACCTTAAACATTCCGAAATGGGCCATATCCGTGTGCCACGCCCTTCTACTGATCCATTCGAGGGGACCTGCCCTTTTCACAACGACTGCCTAGAAGGCCTGGCTGCAGCTCCGGCGCTAACTGGCCGTTGGCAACAAGATCCGAAACATCTATCGCATGACCACCCGGCGTGGGACCTTCAAGCATACTACCTAGCGAGCTTATGTACGAAGCTACTAAGACTGGTCACCCCAACAAAAATACTCCTCGGCGGTGGCATCATGAATGTGTCCGAACTGCTTCCCAAAATACATGCACAGATTCTTGTTCAGCTGGGCGGTTATCACGCCTTCAGCCCAGAGCAAATCAGCACGATCGTAGAAATGCCTGCTCTTTCACCCGATAGCGGTTTGATTGGTGCGCTAGAGCTTGCCAATCGACTTCGAGCCAAAGAGGCAGCAGAGTTTGTTTAGCCCCGCCGCTGACCGTAATAAAGAGCCTATTGGTGAAGTTCTTAAAGATCGCCTACCTAAGAGTGGCGTGCTATTGGAGATAGCCTGTGGTGCGCTTCAGCACGCCAGCCACCTAGCACCAAGACACCCGGATCTGATCTGGCAACCTTCGGATATAAATTCCGAAGCTATCGCTCACGGACGCGCGATTCCCTTAACTGGGAATATCAGAGAACCCATCTACCTAGATGTGCTCGATGATTCATGGCCTATCACAAGTGCCAATGTGATTTATAGCGCCAACCTCATGCACATTTCTCCGCCCGGGGTCCCGAGCGCATTGTTCCGTGGTGCACAGAAGATAGGGGTCTCCGATGTGTTCATCTATGGTCCGTTTATTGTCACGGGCCACCCTACTGCAGAGGGTAACGTGCGTTTCGACGCAGACCTGCGCAACCGAAATCCTGATTGGGGGATACGAGAGCTAAGCAAGATTGAGGCTGCTGCTGCATTGAGCGACTTTCGGATGATTGATTCGGTCACAATGCCAGCAAACAATCTCTTCTTACACTTCACCTGTGTTGCATCAATCTCGCAATCTACCGTGAGCGTCGAGACCAAACAGCCGGAAAACAACCGAAAAACTACCGAAAATAAGAAAGGAGCAAGATCATGACTGACATCGAATTAGGCATCGGACTTCCAAGGCTGGATTCAATTGCGGAAAGCGCGCGTCGAGCAGAAGAGCTGGGCTACGACTTTTTGTCCACGGGTGAGCACGTCTTTTTCTACGGCCCAATCGGCAATGGCCTGATCTCACTCGCCGCTGCTGCAGGCGCGACGACGCGCATCAAATTGATGTCGACCATCACACTTGTGCCACTCTACCCCGCAGCCCTCTTGGCCAAATTAACTGCTTCACTAGACCAAGTTAGTAATGGTCGATTCAATCTTGGCGTGGGTGTCGGTGGAGAATTTGCCAAAGAGTTCGAAGCTTGCGGGGTCCCCGTAAAAGAACGCGGCGCAAGGACCAACGAGGCACTGGCTGTCATCAAACGGCTTTGGACAGAAGACGATGTGAGTTTCGACGGTAAGTTCACAACGCTGCCGGGCGTCACGCTCGCCCCGAAGCCGCGTCAAGATCCAATGCCCATCTGGATATCTGGGCGTAGCGACGCGGCGATGAAGCGGTGCGCGCAGTACGGAACGGGTTGGCTACCCTACATGTACACGCCAGAAAAACTGGCAGAAAGCTTGAGCACGATCGCGACACACGCGGAGGAGGTTTCGCGCCCAGACCCTGTACGTGCAGGCTTGTTCATCTTCTTCGCCGTGCATGAAGACCGCGAGGTCGCCATCGAAATGGCTGCCGAACGCCTTTCGAAACAATACAACCAAGACTTCTCACAGTTAGTGCACAAATATGCCATCGCTGGAAACCCAGATGACTGTACGGCCCGTTTGCAGGAGTATATCGACGCAGGCGCACGAACTATCATCCTCAACTCCGCCTGTCCGGCTTCTTACACTGACACCAATGAAGCTTTGATGGCCAGCACAGTTGTGCGTGAACTGCGGGGCGGATAGATAGTTCGATACCAGCTGGAATATCAAGTGAGTTTGCATCGAGATTTCGCTAGCATCAGTGCCTGACGAAGAGGATTGGGAAAAGAGTTAGTGGATGCGTTATTTGCAGGATTGAAAGTCATCGACGCGGCTTCGTTTTTAGCCGGTCCTTGTGCAGCAACTATATTGGCCGACTACGGTGCTGACGTTGTTAAGGTCGAACCACTAATTGGCGATAGACACCGTTCAATCGCCGCAGGTCACCCAGCCGATTGGTCTTGGCAGCTAACCGACAGAAGTAAGCGCGGGCTAGCGCTCGACATCACAACCCCGGAAGGTTATGCGGTCCTTATCGAAATGATCGCGCAAGCTGATGTTTTCTTAGTCAACTTTAGTGCCGGTCAACTTAAAAAGCACAACCTAGAGTGGGCAACGTTACAAAAAATCAATCCTCGGCTCGTGTTCGCGCAAATCTCAGCGTACGGGTTAGAAGGCCCCGACGCGGATAAGAAAGCTTTCGACTTAACTGGATGGTTTGCAAGGACGGGCATCCTCGACATGATGCATGAAAAAGATGTGCCCCCAACGCTCCCAGCTGGCGGGGTTGGCGATCACGCAACTTCTATGACGCTTTACGCTGGAATCCTAACGGCTCTAATACGCCGCGATCAGACCGGAGAAGGCAGCATGGTGTCGACATCGTTGGTTGCATGCGGCGCGTGGGCAAATGGACTGAACCTACAGGGTGTGATTGCAGGCGTGGATGGCGCCGCCAGACGGGATCAAGAAGGTTGGTCCAATCCGATCCAAAATGTATTTACTACTCGAGACGGTAGACATATGTTGATCGCCGTACAGAACATCATTCGCGATTTTCCAAAACTGGCCAAAGTCCTGGAAAAACCTGAGTGGCTAGAAGACGAATCCATGCAGCCGGCAAAGCCCTTATTCAAAAACCGTTTTGAAGCGCGCCAACGTATCACCGATGCTTTCGCACAACTTGACGCTGACGAGTTGTGCCGACGGCTTGACGAAGTCGGTATTGTCTCGAGCCTGGTGCACAAGAACGCTGAGGTTATTGAGGATGAGCAACTTCTCGCCAATGGCGTCATCGTACCTTTCGATTCCGGCAAACCCGGGTGCGACAAGACGTTTGCTACCCCGTTCCAGTTATCAAGCGAATCCCAACAGGCACCAAGACCTGCGCCCGAATTAGGCCAACATTCTAGGGAGATCCTTTCTGAATTTGGTTTAGACAGCACGAGAGTTGATGCGTTGATTGATGCAGGCATTGTCGGAAGCGAGTGAGGCGAAGAGCAGCTGCCCAAACTGCGGTAGCGCGATAGCTGGCAGTTTCTGCCACCAATGTGGCCAGAACAATCGGGATTACCGCCAATCCCTACCCCCAATGGTTAGCCAGCTTCTGCAGGAGACCTTTGAGCTAGATGGTCGCGTAGTAAAGAGTCTCAAGCTCCTGCTGTTCAAACCCGGTGCTCTTGCACAAGAATTTTCCAACAATCGTCGCGCTACTTTCGTCTCTCCCATCCGACTATATCTCTTCACAAGCATTCTCTTCTTCGCAGTCACTGCAATTGTCGCACCTGATATACGGACACAGGATTTCAAGCTCGACCCAACCGACGCACCTGCACAGGTGCAACCCGGCGACATTCGCGACTTCAAGGCACTGCTCGATCCGGCTCTCCACAGACTAGTTGATCAGATTGTGGCCAAAGAAGGTTTCGCGCACGACACCTTACTCAGGTATATCGAGGAGGTAGCTAAACGCAACGAACCGCCTAGTTTTTTCCAGTCATTTATGGATGAACGCGTAGTTCTAGCCCTTGACGATCCACTTGGTACATTGGAGTCATTCTTTGAACAGCTACCCATCGCGTTGTTTTTTCTACTCCCCGCTTACGCAGGGTTGCTGAAGTTAGTTTACCTAAGACAACACAAGTACTACGTCGAACATCTGGTTTTTGCACTTCATCTTCACGCCTTCGCCTTTCTACTGTTCACCGCGCTGGTCCTACTGCCCGCATCAACCGAGCAGCCATGGGCCACCATCGGGACAACCTTGCAAGTCATTTTTTTCGTGTACTACTTCATAGCACTACGCAGGTATTACGAGCAGAGCCGTAGCAAAACCCTGGCGAAGTATGTATTTCTACTCAGCGCCTATTCCATATTGCTGCTACCCGCTATTCTGCTCGTCATGCTGATAACTTTCGCGTTCATCTAACGTGGTGAATTACAGGCAATGGGTAGTGGCATTAGGAAGAGGGTAGTAAGTAGTGGATAAGGCGGATCTCTCTTCTGGGTTTAGAATCGATCAAATCGAGGTCTATCCACTGCGCCATATGGTTGTTGTCGATTCGCTCGAGCACCACCTAGAACCCAAAGTAATGCAAGTTTTGCAGCGGTTAGCAAAAACCCCCAACAAAATCGTCACCCGCCAGGAGCTGCTCGAAGCAGTCTGGGCAGACGTGGTGGTCGGCGACGAAGTCCTTTCTCGAGCTGTCTCCCTCCTGCGAACAACGTTCAACGACAGCAGTACCGAGCCCAAATTCATTCGCACAGTTCCGCGCCAAGGTTATCAACTCATTGTCGAGCCACAACCAGTCCAGCAACGAAAGAACCGCGCCTTCGAGATACTGTTGGGAGGTAGTTTTATCATAGGTTTGCTCTATCTGGTTGTGAGTGTTTGGTGGCCCACCGACAAGCCGCGCATCGCGATCCTACCGCCCGAGATTAGAGATGAAGCTCTCGGTCCCTTAGGAGAAGCCATCCGCGACCAAGTGTCTCTACAGGCCGTCGCGGTCTCGGAGCTCGATGTTTTAACTAAACGAGCTACGTTCGCAATTCGTGATCATCATGCAGACTTTGCGCGTTTTGCAGCGAGCGTTGATACCGATTATTTCTTAGATACTGAGCTGAAATTTGTAAACACTGATGACTACGTCGCCGATCTTGCGCTCATAGCTCAAGATGGCCTCCACGTTGAGTGGTCCCATTCAGTCACGGCGAGTACAGAAGAGGAACTCTTGATCGTCATGCGAGGCGCAATTAGCGAGATGTTCACCGATTTCTTTGCAGCGACCGAATCACTCAATTCACCAAGAGCGCCTGAGACCCGAGCAACGACGGAACCTGCTTATCAACGCTATCTACACGCACGCCATCAATGGTCATTGCGTGGCAGCCGTCGCATAAACCGCGCGATCACCCTGCTTGAACAAGCGATAGAGCTTGACCCACACTTCGTCGGCGCACGCATTGCCCTGGCCCAGGCGTTCGCTCTACAGCCACTCTATACGTCCACGCCGTTAGCCACCGGCTTTGCCGCTGCAGAGCAAGTTCTTAGTGACCTTGAAGCTCCAAGTACTGAGCACCAAAACGATGTGATGACTTTGCGAGGATTCATGTCCCTCCGCCTGCGCCATCGGCAATCAGCGGAAGAACGCTTGCTTGGCGTCCTCGCCACTGACCCAACACACAGCCTGGCGAATTATTGGTATTCGATCTATCTCTGTTCAACTGGGAGATCGGATCTCGCGTTACCCTATATCCAAGCCGCAGCGGAGAGCGACCCATTGTCAGGGGTACTCCAGGAAAGACTGGCAACCACCTATATGTGGACCGGCAACTTGGACGCGGCGCAAACCCATTTCAAACTCGCGCGAGATCTTGGCTATGCCCCAGAGGGTGAACAAGCCAAGGCTTACCTGCTTTTCTTGGTAATGGCTAAGGAAGCTGAACAACTGCGCCAACATTTACGCGCTATGCAGCTGCCAACCGATTGGGTTACAGCTTTCACGGAGCAACTGTCAGATTCCACAGCGCACCCGTTGGCCACTGACTTGTCTCGACAAGGGTTCGAAACAGGCGATCTACCCGCGTCGTTACAGTTTGGGATCTGGGTCGTTTTGCGCCAAGAGGCTGAAGCGTTGGCGAGTTTCTCGTTGGATCCCAAATCACCTGATATCGAGCTGTTGCTTTCCAGCTATTCAAGCTTTCTAAGAAGTTCTCCTATCTATTTGAATTTAATAGAGAAACTAGGGGTTTCGACGCCGCCCTAAGAAACCCTAAGAAGTCTTAGCATCGCCCAAAGGACTTTTTTACCCTACTCGTCACACCATCGCCGTAAGCAAATTTGGCAAGGCGAGGACATGTTGAAAACCTTCTTATCTCTACTCTTAGCGCTACAGATGACGGCTTGCGCGACAGTTATCCCTTATGCGCAAAAACCGTTAAGCGAACAAGAACGGAACTAGGGACTGTGCTAGTGACACCTCAACACACCACAAAACCAAAGTCAGTGGGTGTAACCGATGGCAAGGGGGAAGGTATCGCCAAGGGTGCCGGAGGCGCAGCGCTTAGCTGGGCCGGTGCTTCTCTTTCAACTGGCGAGCCAATCACAGCGCTGGTTGGCCTCATGTTCACCCCAGTGGCGGCTGTGGGCGGGGCTATCTACGGCGGCGTTGTCTCTGACAAAGCCACCGATGTAACCGCTCAGAAAGCCATCCTTGACGACAACATCGCCACACTGCCAGCAGTATTTGACAGACAACTAACAAGCGAGTTACAGGCCATGAATTGGCTCACACACACACTTTCGGTAGAGCAAAAGCACGACTCAAAACTTGTCGTAGGACCAATCGAATTGGAGGCCACATCGAACGGCCCTAACAATGAGCTTAGCTTCACTCTAACAACCCACACCAAGCTCACCCGAGTTACCGGCAAAACACCACTATTTCAACGGACCTACAAAAACCACAGCCGCGTCGAACCACTAAGAGATTGGACAACAAACAACGGGATCGAGATTGCCGCGACGATACAAGTTCTGGCCGAAAATACGGTCGCACAGATACTGGATGACTATTTCCGTCGATCCGCGCTCTCAGTAACACCACTATATCCAGTAAAGAAGGGTTTTTTTCGTGCCCCCCGCCTCGAGACGACGCAGCCAACTTTTCAGTGGGCAGTGCGAGATGCACGAAATGAGCTGGATGTCGAAGCGCTGAGTCACTTCGATGGCCTGCAGTTCGATCTCCGGCTGATTGACCAGAACGGTGTCATTGAGACGATCGAGTCTCTCAACGATCCCAGCCATACGGTCAAAGCACCTCTCGCAGGCTGTATGAACTATCGATGGACTACCCGCGCTCGTTACCGGTCCATGCAACAGAGCCGCACGACGAGTTGGTCTCCAGAACAACGCTTTCGCACGCCATGCAACAGGAAGGGTTAGTTACCAAAGGGCACAAAAAAACCGGCAGCGATCACCGCGGCCGGTTTTTTATTGCGCCAAGTTAGCTCAGTTTATTCATCACATCGCCGAAGAGTGTCTCATCATCTAGCAGCTCTTTAGTTTCCGCTAGCGGCTTGGATACCCAGGTCTCATTAATGAGATCACGCCACGAGATGTTGTTGTTCGTACCATTACCGCCCCATGAACCACAACCCAGCGAGAAGGTTTGACGCATACCGTTCCACAAGTTGCCGCTGTTTGAAGCTGCCTGTGGTTGGTTCACCATGACTCTCGAAGTTTTAGTCGAGTTGGCCAACTTCATGATGTTCTCGTCGCTGTTTGAATAGATACCACAGGAGTGACCCTGACCTTGATATCCCTGGATGTTGTTTGTGAGTTCAATCGCATGGTCGATATCACGGGCTTTGTACAACGCCATGATGACCGACAGCTTTTCGCCGGAGAAGGGATGCTCGGGTCCAAAGCCGTCTTCCGGCACCATGTAGAACTCAGTACCTTCTGGAATCTCTACACCTGCCATGTCGGCAATCTTTTCCGCAGGTTGGGCAACGATCGCCGTGTTGAGGTGTCCCTCATCATCCCAGAGCGTTTTTTGCAATTTTGCTTTTTCTTCCTCAGAGACAAGATAACCGCCCTGCGCGGTTAGCTTTTCCGTCATATCCTCAAACACTTGATCAACGACAACGACTGAATTGTCTGCCGAACATGAGGCTGCGAGGTCAAGCGTTTTGGAGATACGGATCTTCTCTGCCGCATCATCAAGGTTGGCCGTTTCATCCACGGTGATGACGGCGTTGCCCACACCGACGCCTAGCGCAGGTGTACCGGAAGAGTACGCTGCATTGACCATGGCGCCACCACCGGTTGCCAATACCCGATCACATTGCTGCATGAGTTCGTTGGTCAATTCCAACGTTGGTGTCTCTATACCCATAACGAGGTCCGCTGGCGCGCCCAGGGTCACTAGCGCATCACGCATGAGATCAACGATCTTTTTGTTGGTTAGTTTCGCCCTAGGATGTGGCGCAATGATGATGGAGTTGCGACCTTTTACAGCGTGTATGGCCTTAATAACCGGTGTCGCCTCGGGGTTGGTGGACGGTGCGAGCGCCCCTATCACGCCCATCGGCTTGGCGATTTTTACGATGTTACGTTCTGTATCTTCCTCGAGAACACCCACAGACTTGTCATCGATGATGTCCATCAAGGTCGCGCGAGTTTTACGCTGAATCTTTAAGAACTTGCCGTCATAGTTGCCGAGCTCTGTTTCGTCGACCGTAAATTGCGCGATCTCCTCTGCCACGCCAGGACGAGCCACAGCCCAGACCATGCCTCGGATTAGCTCATCTACCTGAGCTTGTGAGTAATTCTCGATTTCCGCCTGCGCCTTGCGAGAACGCGCGACCAATTCCGCTATTTGGGCTTCAGGATTCTGACTTTGATCTACCACTTGTTCAGCCATTGCTGTGTCTCCGATTCAATTGCACGAAATTCTAGCTGGTTTGGGGAAAATAACTACTCTCGGTCTGGATCTGTAAAACCATAAGCTGCCGCGAGTTCTTTCACCGTATAGATTCCGCCGCTTCGCGCGATGACGTCGTCGTCTGCCGCAAGTGAGGCAACACATCGGCCGGAGAACCTCACCGACTCTGCCTCATTGGGATCCATCTGCATCTTGCCCTGTTCTAGCATGTCCAGAATGAACTCGGTTTTCACCTTAGACGGCGATACCGAAACTGCTGTGACGTTGTGTTCTTTGAGCTCTACCGCAAAGTCTTGTGCCATGCGATCAACACCAGCCTTACCCACCCCATACGAAGCGCTGAATACATATTCTCGACCACCCCGCGAGGATATATTGACGATCAGGCCTTGTTTTTGGCGAACCATCAATGGCGCTGCAAAAACTGACGCGACATAGTAACCCCTCAGACCTACGCCACACTGATCATCCCAAACAGACACCGGATGCTCCCAGAAGCCCTTACCCATCGCCGGGGGGCTAGGGATCTGGTAGACATTGTTAACAAGAATGTCCAGCCGCCCTTGCTCATCATCAATGCGCTTAAACAGCGCCGCAACTTCTGTATCGTTATTGTGATCGACCCGCACTGGGATGGCTTTGCCACCGAGTGCATCGGCGGAAATCTGTGTCGCCTGGAGCGTCATTGCGGCTGGTGGCTGTTCTTGGCTCTCCGTCCGACCCGTAAAGTACACGGTGGCACCCGCTTCGCAGAGTCCTTCGACTATGCCCTTGCCTATGCCCTTGCTCGCTCCAGTGACAACGGCAACTTTGCCGTGCAGATCTACGTTCATAACACCTCCGTCAAATGAGGGGCGATCCTGCGGTATGGCTGTTAGCCGGTCAACTGCGGAGGCTCAAGCTAATCGACAATCCTCGTGCACCGCGAGTCGGTAAATGTCATAGAATCTCCCACCAACTGAAAACTCAATGGTCGATCAATGGACGTACTGGAAGCGATGAATAGCTGCACGGCGATGCGCTATTTTCAAGAAAAGCCTGTCGCCAAGGGCGAGATAGAAAAGCTCATCCATGCTGCAACACGAGCTTCAAGCCCAGGTAATAGCCAGGGTTGGGAGTTCCTAATCATCGATGACCCGGAAGTGAAGCGCGTCGTTGGTGAAAAAGTGCTGGCAGGTATGGGACCGTTCTTTGCTAACCGACCAACCAGTGACGATGCCGTAGAAGAACGCATGTTAAAGGGCGCGGAACACCTTGCGCGGAACTTTGCCAAGGTTCCAACGTGGATCGTCTGTATGGCGCGCAAAGTTTATCCACCCCAGGATCCCCAAGAATCGTTCATGCATTCAACAATCTATCCAGCAGCACAAAATCTCATCGTCGCAGCGAGATCCTTGGGAATCGGTACTTGTTTTACGACATTTCCAGGTATGGCCGAGCCAGATATCCGGGAGCTATGCAAAGTGCCAGACGACCTGCACATGTTCGTCTACGTCGCCGTCGGCTACCCGGAGCGGAACTTCATGCCCGTCAAACGTAAGCCAGTTGCAGACGTCATCACTTGGAACACATACAGCTAAGTCGGCACTGCATATGAATGATCCAAAGAGCATCGCTGACTTACAGGCAAGAATGGCTTGGGAACAAGCGCGCCAAGAGCCGCCGTCAGACTTTCCTACGCTACCCCCTCTAGCACCAGGACGCTATACGAGTGACGCGTTCTATGCGTTAGAACAGGAGCACCTCTGGTCACAGGTTTGGCTATATGCCGCCCACGTGGATCAGCTGCCCAACGCCGGGGATTACCTACTGCTCGATATCCCCAATCTATCTGCCTTCTTAATCCACGGCGCAGACGGTGAAATACGCGCGTTTTACAATGTTTGCTCCCACCGTGGAGCTCCACTAGTTCGGGATAGCTCTGGTAATAACCAGAGCCTTCGTTGCACCTATCACCAATGGACCTACGACACTCGCGGTGACCTCATCGCTGTTATGGACGAACGTGATTTCCCCGCACCCTTTGACAAGAGCTGCCTCGGCCTGCAATCCATTCGCTGTGAACGCTGGGGCAATTGGTTTTTCGTTAGCGAGAACGACCACATTGAACCCTTAACCGAATGGTTAGGAGTATTGCACGAAGAGTTTCATCAATTCGAGATTGACAAGCTACGTCCCGCCGAAATCAAACATTACGAAGTAGAGTGCAATTGGAAGTTAACCATGGATGCATTCTTAGAGGTCTACCACATAAACGGGATCCATCCCAAGACGGTAGGACCTTCGCTCGACCACCGCGGCGCCGTCATGGCGTTGTTTCCAAATGGTCATACGCGTATGACCTGCCCAACAAACACGAACCCCACTCAGGCTGGTAGCAAACAAATCCAGGAAGCTGGCGCAATGCCGAACATCGCTAACGGCGAAATCGCGAGCACATACCACGTATCGCACAACGTTTTTCCGAACGTCATAACTCCAACTAGCGGTAGCGCTCGCCAGTTCCTCATGTTTTGGCCGCTCACAAAAACACGGACACGTGTTGATGTCGTACATTTCGGCGCGGACTGGGGTAACGGCGAGAGGCCCAGCGGCTGGGACCCGTACTTAGACTTTTGGGAGGTGATCATGGCAGAAGATCTACAATTCCTTGAATGGCAGCAACGTGCAGTCTTGTCCAAAGGTTTCAAGGGCTATCGACTAAGCTATATGGAGCGCCGCATCTACTACGCACACGAAGCGATCGACCAAGCCATCGGGGTGCACCACATACCCGAGGAACTGCGGGCACAGCCTCTGCTCGCGCGATTTATTGAACAATAGTTATATCAAATATTAACTTTATCGAAGTACAGAAAGAGACAAATATGCAAATAACACGAATCTACACAGGTGACGATGGTCGCTCCCACTTTGAAGATGTCGACATCGAATTAGAAGACTTAGGTGCGCGAGGACATATATCGCAGCCCTGGCCCGCGAGCTCAGTTATGTTCCGCACGGTCGAAGGCGACTATCACCTCGATTTTCACACCGCACCGCGGCGTCAGCTAGTGGTAAATCTCGTTGGCAGTGTCGACATCGAAACAGGCGATGGCACCGTACGCCGAATGGGGGCGGGCTCGATTCTGTTGGCGGAGGACACCACCGGCCAAGGTCATATTTCTCGTGCGGTGGCAGGCGAAGCCAGACAGTGTCTATTCATTCCTCTGGAAGAGCGTTAATAGTCTGAAGCGAACTCGATTACTTTAAGGCGTCCTGGTCCAGCTCGGCGATTTCACTGTCCGACAACCCTAGCCAGTCGCCTAAAATCGCCTCATTGTCTTCGCCCAAAGCCCGAACGCGCTCGTACTGATCGCACGGTGTTGAGGCAAAGTGAATCGGCAACCGATCCGCCCAGGTCTGTCCAATCTCAGGATGTGCGTCGGCAATTTTGTGTAGAAAGTCGGTGCGCTCAAGCTGTGGATCTCTCTCGGCAAGGTCGATCCCATTTTGAACCACGCCTGCAGGTATACCAGCCGCTTGGCAACGCGCCATTAGTTCGTACTCGTCTTGACCCTCCGTCCACGCAGCAATTTGAACGTCCAATGTCTCGGAGTGCTCGTAGCGGGACTCGACCGACCCAAATACAGCCGCGTTCGCCCACTCTGGATTGTCCATCAGTTCCTTGAGTGCAGACCACTGCTCTTCATTCGAGCAGGCAATAGCAAGCCAACGCTGATCTGCCGCTAACGCCGTCACTGTTCCACATTGATAGACTCCGTGAGGCGCAACTTTATCGTAGGGTAATTTGTTACCAACTGCGGTAGCCGCCCGTCCGTTACTGAATAGATCCATCAACGAAGGTCCAGCGAAGTTCACTCCGACCTCAAACTGAGAAATATCGATGCGCTGTCCCCGTCCGGAACGTCGCCTGCTCTCTAGCGCAGCAAGGATAGCCACAGCACCATGCAGCCCTGCTTGGTGGTCGTTATAAGAAAATCCAATCCCTATATCCTCCCTACCCGGAACACCGGTCAAACTGGTAAGGCCACTAACGGCATGTATGGTGGGCGCGTAGGTAACGAACTTTGACCAAGGTCCCGAATCACCCATACCCGACATTTGTACGTAGATAACACCCGGATTAGATTCCCGCACCGCGTCATAGCCAACATGCCAACGATCAAGAACCCCGACGGAAAAATTGTCTATGACAACATCTGCCGTTTCTGCCAGCCGACGACAGATCTTGCGCGCTTCATCATTCGCCATGTCCAAAGCAAGCGCCCGTTTGTTTCGATTCCACATAATGTAAAACGGGTGTTCTGGTGCGTTCGACGTCAGCGCGCGGGATTCGGAATTTATCTTTACGACGTCAGCACCGAGGTCACCCAAAACGCGGGTCGCGAACGGACCTGCAACAACGTGAGTGAAATCCAAGACTTTGAGTCCATCGAGTGGTCGGTTACTCATCGTTGACCCTCCAACCGATATCGGCTAACACCGCGTCCGTGTCTTGACCCGTAGTCGCATGATCAGCGAGCGACCAAGGCGTCTCTGAAAAGTGATACGGTGCACCAGTCGACTTGACCTCGTTTGCCCCGACTTTGTGGGTCACAAACCACTCTCGCGCCTCCAATTGCGGGTTGCTCCCAACCCGTTCGATCGGTTGTACCCAGCCGTAGGGCATATGGCGATCTTGACCTTCAAAAAAAAGCGACTCTACGTCTTTGCCTGCAACCCAAGCCTCTAATTGTTGCATCGTTAGCGCGATGCGTTCGCGTAAATTTTCCGGCTCAAGATACTTCGGGTCAATCAACTCACCATGCGCGTCTTCTTCTATCAGCCATGCAAGCTGGTTATCAAAGTTTGGGGTCGGCGTGATCATGATGCTGCCACCATGGCCATTCATAACCGTGAACGCATCGCTCCAATGCGTCGAGCCACGCCGGGGTAACACCCGACCTTCAGGTCGCATCAGAGTCTTGTCGTACCAATAAAACATGAAGACCTGTTCAATACAGGAGGCGATGCATTCATGTACAGGTACGCCAGCGCTCTGCCCCTCACCTGTCTCGCGCACATGGTGTAACGCAGCCAGAGCTGCGATCGCAACGTAGGAACCAGCGACCATGAAGTTCAACTCACCAAACGTTTTCAGGGGTGAGGTATCTACGTCTCCAGTTGTCGCTACCTGCCCACCAAGCGCCCCCGCAACAAGATCAGGCGCCGCAAAGTCCGACCACGGACCACCAGACCCAAATGAAGATGAGTTGACGACGACGAGCTCCGGTTTCGCTTCGAGCAAACCTTGACCATTGACCAGGTCTGCGCAAAAACTCGCATCCGACAGCAAAATGACATCAGCACTTGCCAACAACAATTGCAGCTGGGCACGACCGTGTTCGGTCTCAACATCAGTCACGAACGAGCGCCGACTAGAAGAAAAGTAGGCGTAGTAGAGCGAACTCGTCGCGTCATCAGCTTTATCGATATGGGGACCGCGGGCGCGTAGAGGGTCACCCTCAGGCGGCTCGACGCGTACGACATCTGCGCCGAGATCAGCGAGCAGTTTGGCGCCGTAGATCGCCCGCTCATCGGTGAGATCGACAACGCGCACACCGGTCAACGCACCAGAAGATTCTGTCACTGTAGCCTTCCAAAGGTGAATCCGACAATTTAGGGCTTAATGGTGACGGTCTCAAGAGTTCTACAAATTATTCACCGCCGTTCGTTATACTCCTGAGATCTTGAACATCCGGGGAATGAGGTGGGCTACCAAGCTTTTAATGTAGAAATCGAAAACAATATCGCGCACGTGCAACTCAGCCGTCCTGAAAAGCGCAACTCGATGGATCGTGCTTTTTGGAGGGAACTCCCCGAGATCATTAACGACATCGATGACAATGCTCGCGCTCGAGTCATCGTCATCTCGTCGACCGGACCCCATTTCTCAGCAGGTCTCGATCTAACAATGTTCTCTGATGGCGCTGATGCTAGTACGACACGTAGCGAAGATCAGAAAATGCAAAGAGCCGCCGCTTCCTACCACAACATTCTCATGATGCAAAAGTCGTTTAACTGCCTGGAAGAATGTCGCGTACCGGTCCTTGTTGCTATCCAAGGTGGTGCTTTCGGTGGCGGGGTCGATCTATCCGTTGCTTGTGACATGCGCTATGCCACAGAAGACGCCTTCCTAATCATCCAAGAGATCAACATCGCGCTCACAGCTGATGTGGGTACCTTCCCTCGCCTAGTCAAGTTGATTCCAGAAGGCATCGTCCGAGAACTCGCGTATACCGGTCGAAGGTTCACGGCCGCTGAGGCTAAGGATGCTGGGCTCATAAATCGGGTGTACGCGGACCATGACACTATGATGGCAGACGTCATGTCCATAGCGCACGAGATCGCGAGCAAAGCACCAGTCGCGGTTTATGGATCGAAGCGCATGATTAACTATGCACGTGATCACTCAACAGCTGACGGTCTCGACTACATCAGTATTTGGAACTCAAGCATGATAAATAGTCCCGAGATCATGGAAGCACTCACCGCAAAGAAGGAAGGGCGCGAAGCAACTTTTGTCGATTTGCCTCCGCGGTGGAAGCACGGCTAGCGAATTAACTAGACGCGCGTCGGATTCACCGCGCTGTCGATCTATAGCGCGGCGATATCCTGTAGCAAATCAGGGGGCGTCTCATCAGGCATGCCAACGACGCTCGCCACACCGCCAAAGCGGGTCGCGATAGCTTCGGCAATTTGATCAAACCGACCGACCGCAGCAAATAAATCAACAACGTCGTCGGGCACTTCCCGCGTCATTTCATCCCACTGGCCGTTCTTCGACATTTCATTCAACTTGTGACCCAAGTCCATGAGGTCGTGGACTTCAAAAACCGGCCAGTAGCTGGGCGTCGAGCCATAAAAGCCAACTCTTTGTCTAATCCACTCGTACATCTTAGTGACGGCTTCATCGTCTGCACCGGTCGCAACAAAACCACCACCGCTGAGCTCAAAATCGTCGCGCGATCGGCCAACCTTCTCCAACGCGCTATCGAACTTGGGTACAACGACGTCATCTAGATACTTTCTTGTACAGAATCCGTGCAGCATCGCGCCATCACATTCTTCTGCCGCCACCTTCATCATCGCGGGACCAACGGCTGCAATTTGGATTTTAGGCAGCCCACAGTCCAACGGTTCAGGAGCAAAGTTTGGCGTCATGAGCGTGAACTGATAATGCTCGCCTTGATAGTCGAGTTTTGTGCCATTTTGCCAACAGTCCCATATCGCACGTACCGCTTGCACGTACTCGCGCATACGAGGAGCGGGTGCACTCCACGGTACGGAAAAGCGACGCACGTTATGCCCTTTCACCTGACTGCCGATCCCGAGAACAAAACGCCCGCCAGAGGCGGCTTGAAGATCCCAACCAAGATTTGCCGACGCCATTGGTGAGCGTGCAAATGCGATCGCAACACTTGTTCTCAATTCCAGCGACTTACTTTCGGTCGCCGCTACTGCCAACGGCAGAAATGGATTAAAGCGATTCTCTTGTGTCGTAACACCGCTAAACCCACTCGTCTCTAAAGCGGCGACTTTGCTACCAACTTGATTAAGGTCTGTTCCTGTAATCGATGTAATGGTCTTCACAGCAGCTGCTTCTCCTGCGCGCTCTTGAACCCGGGTCGTTCCATATGAAGCTCAAGATAGCGTCTGGTGTTTGGCTTATATCGTTCATCCAAACCAAGCGAGATACCTAGGAACAACGCATAGTGAACTGCGATATCGGCGATAGTGAATCGATCGGCGACCAAATAGTCCTTACCACCCGCCAAAGCCATCTCAACCGAACGTAGCCTTGAGTGGTACCAGATGGAGTAGTCCTCGGCGACTTGAGGTATACGACGTTCCTCGGGTTCTAACCGCGTATAGCGCAACACGAGCGTTTGGGGAAACGTCAGCGTTGCGTCGCTTCGGAACAGCCAGTTGATGTACTCCCCATAACCCGCCTCGTCGACAGTCATACCGATATCGCTCGGACCATGTTTTTCAACAAGGTAGTGGCAGATACCTGACGACTCCGTCATCGTTAAATCCCCGTCCGTAAAAGTCGGCACGGTACCCAATGGATTAAGATCTAAGTAACCGGGATACGTCGCCCGCGGTGGGAACTCCATATTCACCAGTTCATATTCCAAACCCATTTCTTCTAAGCACCAAAGCGGCCGCAGGGACCGGGCGTTGTTGCAGTGATATAGCGTCATGCTCATTTCATAACTCCTGTGTTTGACAATTTGTTTCTAACAATCCGGCACCACTAATCTAGCAAGAGAGGAGCCAAAAGCTGTCGATGGTAACGCTCATCCCCGAATTGGTGCTGACACCACAAAGCCCGACGCAAATACAACTGAGCATCGCACTCGTAAGTAAACCCAAAACCGCCGTGAAATTGCACGGCACGATCACCTGCAAACGAAAAAGCTTCGCTCGTCTGAGCTTTCGCCATCCTCACAGCAACTTCAGTTTCTTTTGCATCTCCGCCAGCCATAACCGCAGCGGCATGATAGACATGGGATTTGGCACTCTCTTGGTCGAGCAGGACATCGACTGAAGGATGCTTCAGCGCTTGATAGCTGCCAATGTATTGCTCGAACTGTTTCCGCGTCGTGAGGTATTCAACGATTGTGTGTAATACAGAAGAGAGACCTCCTGCCATCTCCGCAGAAAGTAGAAGTAGTGCGGCGGCTTCGATGGCTGCGAAATCTGCTTCTGGGAGCACTTGATCAGCTGGGACTGTCAGACCGGTCAAATCCACTGTGTAGCTACGTCGGGTCTCATCGATCACCACTTCGCGGCGAATGGCGTCACGGGGCAGTTGTTCCTTTGTGACAATAACAAGTGCCGGGCGTGCCTCTATTAGCACCGACACAATGAGTAGTTCAGCTACTTCAGCATCGAGCACTTGGCATTTCGTGCCTGTCAGCGTTAGCTCGTCGCCGCCGCTACCTGTGCACTCAACTTGGTCTAAAAGCCAACTGCCGTCACTTTCCGTCAGCGCCACGGTGCCGATTGTTCCTGACGCAAGTTGAGGTAACCAAGCATCCTTCTGGGCTTCGTTACCGGAAGTTTGTAGGGCTTGGATGGCCAGGGTTGTTGCGAGGTAAGGAGTACCCATTAAGCTGCGCCCCATCGCCTCTACTATTGGCACCACACTGGCGAGCCCCATGTCCAGACCGCCATGTGCTTCTGAGACAGCAACTGCGAGCCAACCCAGTTCGGCGATCTCAGACCAGAGCGCTGGGTCGTAAGCTTCATTCTTTTCAATCGCGTCGCGCACGAGCGTGACGGAGGATTTTTCCTGGCAAAAATTCCGCGCCGTATCCAGGAGCATGATTTGTTCTTCAGATAATTTCATCGCACTCCCCTATTTTGGCAAACCGAGGACACGTTCGCCCAAGATATTCTTTTGAATCTGGCTTGTACCACCACCAATTGTTCCGGAGAAAGCATTGAAATAGGAACGCTGCCACATACCCCCATCAATCGCGTCAGCGGCAACAAATCGAGCCCCATTGGCGCCCTGCAAAGCGATCGCAAGCTTGCACATGCGCCGCTTCATCTCTGTATTGCGTAATTTTCCCGACATCGGTATCGCACTTGGCCAATCCGAATTGAGGGCAGGAAGTTGAGCTCTCTTCGCCATCAGACTGTTACTTTCAGACTCGATGAGGAGTTGCACTAACTCGTCGCGGATCAGTGGGTCATCTATCGCGGGCTTGCCGTTGCGCTTTGCTCGCCGTGCAAGTTCAACGATATCGTTAGCGTTCATGTCCATGGACGCTATGCCACCTGCTTGACCACCGCTTGCGCCCCGTTCGAACGTCAATGTGACCATCGCGACCTGCCAGCCGCCACCTTCCTCTCCGAGTAATGTGCTCGCCGGTATGCGCGCGTCATTAAAATACGTTTGACAGAAACCGTACTCGCCAGTGAGTTTCTTGATCGGCTTGGGATCCACTCCCGGCACGGTCATAGGTGCTAAAAAGAAGCTCAATCCGGCGTACTTATTCTCAGCGGCTGGGTCTGTTCTTGCTAATAAAATCATGTATTTAGCGTATGAACCTAAACTGGTCCAAATCTTTGAGCCATTGACTATATATTCATCCCCGTCCTTGGTCGCCCGGCATTGCGCGTTGCCTAAATCTGAGCCGTGATCGGGTTCAGAAAAGCCCTGACACCAAATGTCCTCAGCGCTCAATATGCCTTGGATATAGCGCTGCTTATCCTCTTCAGATCCCATGTGGAGGATTAAAGGACCAGCCCAATTCAAGCCGATTGTATTGGGAAGAAACGGGGTTCGATTCTTGGCCATCGCCTTCGTTGCGAGATCCTGAAACGCTTGATCAACGCCACCGCCGCCATATTCTTTAGGCCAAGCCATCCCTACAAAGCCGGCTTCATAAACCTTCGCCTGCCAGTCTCTTAGGAACTCAAACTGTCGGTCAGTCCCCACCTCCATGAAAGTCTCTGGCAGTATGAAACCTGGGTCTTTGGGGGTGTTTTCGCGAAACCACGCATCGACCTCACTTTCATATTCCGCTAATTCCGTCGCTGTCGGCATGCCTCTCTCCTCTCCTTAACGGCGGGCGAGGCTACCATAAACCTTTATGAATGGACCACGTATCTGGTAATTTAGGGGCTCGGGGATCGAACACTTAACGCGTTAGGGAGCAGGCGAAGACCTGCTGATGGGAGGATACATGCCGGTACTGGAATCAAAGCTTGATACCAGGGATGAGAGCTTTCAGAAGAACAAATCTGATATGGCCGAAACCCTTGGGGAAATTCAAGCCTTACTCGACGAAGCTGCCGAAGGTGGTGGTGAAGAAGCGATGGCACGGCTCGCTTCAATCGGCAAGATGCCGATTCGCGAGAGAATCGCGGCAGTCTTAGACAGAGATACCCCGTTCTTAGAAATTAGTCCCCTTGCGGCCTGGCGTTCCCCCTTCGCGATTGGCTCTGGTTTCGTTGTAGGAATCGGCACAATCGAGGGTGTCGAATGCGTCATCCTTGGGCACGACCCATCAGTCCGAGCTGGGGCGTTTAACGCCTTCAACAGCAAAAAACTAATGCGCGGGCTTGAACTAGCGCGAGAGAATCGACTGCCCTATGTACAGTTTGTTGAATCTGCCGGGGCGGATTTACGAGGTGAGGCAGGCGGTGATCCAGAGGCTGCCATCCAACGCGAGATTGGACATTTTGCAGAATCCGGTCGGCTCTTCTACGAAATCACAGAGCTTTCCAAGATGCGCATACCCACCGTTTCGGTGGTCTTTGGTGCTTCGACTGCGGGCGGTGCTTACCAACCAGGGATGAGCGACTACAACATCTTTATCAAGAACCAAGCAAGAGTGTTCTTGGGTGGACCACCGCTGGTCAAGATGGCGACCGGTGAAGACGCGGACCCGGAGAGCCTAGGCGGCGCGGATATGCATACCCAAGTATCTGGCTTAGGGGACTATCTGGCACAAGATGAAATGGACGGTATCCGACTATGTCGCGAAGTAGTGCGTCATCTCAATTGGACCAAGCTTGGACCCGAACCAGATGAAGAGTTCGAAGAGCCGGTACATGAGGCAGAAGACCTTCTTGGCTTGGTGGCTAAGGATCTACGCACACCATTCGATATGCGAGAAGTGATTATGCGCATTGTTGACAGCTCATATTTTGAGGAGTTCAAGCCGCTGTATGGGCCAACTCTTGTTTGCGGTTGGGCAAAGATACACGGCTATCCAGTGGGTATCCTCGGCAACAACGGCGCCCTCTTCTCTGAGTCGTCAGAGAAAGCCGCTCAGTTCATCCAGCTTAACAATCAGATCCACGTACCACTGCTCTTCTTGCACAACATAACGGGTTTTATCGTTGGAACGGACTTTGAGCAAGGTGGCATCACCAAGAACGGATCAAAAATGATTAACGCCGTTGCCAACTCGACAGTGCCGCACATCTCCATTTTAACCGCCGCGAGCTATGGCGCCGGGAACTACGGCATGAGTGGCCGCGCGTTCGGACCGCGCTTCACCTACATCTGGCCGTTCGCCAAGATCGCAGTCATGGGACCGAAGCAGATGGCAGGGGTTATGACGATCGTCGGAAGAAATGCTGCCAAAAGGCGCGGTATCGAATTTGACGAGGAGGCAGATCAGAAACGTGCCGCAGTTGCGGAGCATTGGGCAGAAGAACGATCGAAAGGTCTCTTCGCCACATCACGCGTCTCGGACGACGGCATGATCGACCCGCGCGACACTCGAGCAACAATCGCGATGTCATTATCCGCTTGTTACAACAACAAAGTTGAAGGTACTAAGGAGTTCGGCACATGGCGGATGTAACCATAACCCCAATCAGTCGATTGTTAATCGCTAATCGAGGTGAAATCGCACGTCGAATTAACAGAACCGCTCATGACATGGGCATTGAAACAGTAGCCATCTATGCAGACGGTGACGCTGATGCTCCGTTTGTCCACGAAGCTGATACCGCAATTGCGTTGAACGGTAAGACAACCGCAGAAACTTACCTCGATGTAGAGAAAGTGTTGGGTGCGGCGCGTCGCTCGGGTGCTGACGCTATTCATCCCGGCTACGGCTTCCTGTCTGAGAACGAAGGTTTCGCTCAAGCAGTTATAGATGCCGGGATTAAGTGGATCGGGCCATCTCCAGAAGTCATCGGCCTGATGGGAGACAAGCTTTCTGCTAAGAGATTGATGCAAGAAGCCGGCGTACCCATCCTGCCGGGTACCGAAATTGACGAAAACACAGACCTAGCCGCCGCGGCAGAAGGAATCGGTTATCCCGTCCTGGTCAAAGCCTCCGCTGGGGGTGGTGGGCGTGGTATGCGTGTTGTTGAGTCGGCAGACGGACTTGTTGCAGCCGTAGAAGGTGCTAAACGAGAAGCCGGTAGCTCCTTCGGCGACGACACCGTTTTCTTGGAAAAGTGGCTCGATGTTTCGCGACACGTTGAACTCCAGATTCTCGGCGACCGACATGGCAATCTTGTGCACTGTTTCGAGCGTGAATGTTCAATTCAACGTCGTCACCAAAAAGTTATCGAAGAGGCGCCGAGCCCTGCGGTGACTGACGAGATTCGTGAACGAATGGGCGCCGCTGCTATCGCGGCGGCCAAAAAACTAGGCTACGCCTCGGCAGGTACGGTGGAGTTCTTGCTAGCTGGCGATGACTTCTACTTTTTAGAAGTAAACGCAAGACTTCAAGTGGAACACCCAATCACTGAAGAGATCATTGGCAAAGACCTGGTTCGCGAGCAGATCCGAGTTGCCGAAGGCGAGACCCTTTCGTTTACTCAGGAAGATTTGAGCATCAACGGCTGGGCCATCGAAGCGCGTCTTTATGCGGAAAATCCAGCGAAGAACTTTCTTCCCTCGCCCGGAACTGTAATAGCGTGGGAACCTGCGACCGGCGGCGGTGCGCGCTTCGACTCCGGCGTCGAGAGTGGCAGCGTGATCAGTACACAATTTGATCCGATGATTGCGAAAGTGATCGTGCACGCCCCGACACGGCGCGAAGCAGCTGCTCGTCTTGCCAGAGTGCTAGAGGCGACGCGTATCCAAGGCTTAACCACTAATCGAGATTTTCTCGTCGCAACGCTGCGCACCCCCGCATACTTGGCGGGACACACGACAACGGACTTTATCGATCGGGTGCAACCGGATCGGGTGCGAGAGTTACCACGAAGTGAGCTGATCGAAGGGGCTCTTGCAGCTGTTATGGAAGGTCAGGCAAGACGCCGTGCAGTTGCTAAGATCAACAAAAGGATAGCCAGTGGTTGGCGCAACTCAACAATGCCCCCCGAGCGGATCACGTTTGGCTATGGCAAAGAAGACGAGGTCCTCGTTGAGTATCAGTCCCAGCGCGATGGCTCGTTCAAAGTCACGGTGGACGATGAGACTTTGAACGTTGTTTGTTACGCCGCTGGCTGTGGCCAAGTTGACCTAGCCATCGATGGAAGGAGACTGAACTTTACCGTTGAACCTGTCGGCTCAACCTGGCTTGTCCAGTCATCGCTCGGCGGATTGGAGTTCGAAGAGCAACCACGCTATCCACTACCAGGTCTCAGTGACCTCAGTGGTGGTCTAGTAGCGCCAATGCCAGGGGCGGTCTTAGCGACGGAAGTGTCCGCGGGAGGCCGCGTGAAAAAAGGTGATCTGTTATTGATCCTAGAAGCCATGAAAATGGAGCATCGCATCACAGCGCCCATAGACGGCAAGGTGGAGGCAGTGCACGTCGCTGCGGGTGACCAAGTCGAAAACGGCCAACTACTCGTCACGATCAACGAAGAAGAATAAAGGGGATTACCGATGAGAACAGACACACACGCCTCGAACGGGGCCACACAATTTCCCTCAGAATCAAGTGGAGACACACGATGAGCGGTACAGAAGCTACGCTTTACGAAATCAAGAGCGGCGGCGCCGCCTGGATCACCTTAAATAGACCGGAAAACCGTAACGCATTGTCCGCGGTCCTGGTGAATGAGCTTGGCGCACATCTGGAAAATGCTATTGGGGATGAGTCGGTCCGGTCGATCATAATCACAGGCACCGGTCCGGCATTTTGTGCTGGAGCTGATCTGAAAAGTCCGCCGGGGCAATTAGTCGATGGCCAACGTACCATCACCTACCCCGACATTCTCAATATGGTTATGGACAGCCCAAAGCCTGTGATAGCGGCTATTAACGGGGCGGCGTTCGCTGGAGGGTTGGGGCTTGTCGGTGCAGCCGACATCACGGTCGCGGTCGAAGATGTTCAATTTAGTTTTAGTGAAGTACGGATAGGTGTAATTCCCGCCGTCATTTCTGTTGTGTGTCTACCGAAACTGGGGACACATCACGGCATGAAGCTTTTTCTAACAGGCGAGCGATTCACCGGCGCACAAGCAGTGAACATGGGGTTTGTGCATCGCGCGGTCCCCGCAGACGAGCTGATCTCAGCGGTCCAAGAGGAAATCGACATGATTAATCTTGGGGGTCCTATTGCGGTGCAAGAGTGCAAAAAACTAGTTCGTCAGGTACCGCAACTGTCGCGCGAAGAAGGATTCGAACTTACGGGTGAGTGGTCAGGGCGCATGTTTAGGTCCGATGAAGGTGCCGAGGGCATGGCTGCCTTTAGAGAAAAACGCAATGCGTCTTGGATAGTCTAATCGCCAGCGACGAAGCCAATACCTAGCCTATGGGCAAAGAGGACTTTAACAAAGCGGAACACGGCCAACGTGTACAGCCCCTTCGCCCATCGCTGCCGCTCACACATGATCTCGCCTTGTCCGATTCGGAAAGGAAAAGGAAAGCCGGACTCAATCCCTAGTCCGATTGAATCGTGTGAGACAAAATCCACAACCAATGTAGGCTAACGTTGACCTAGCGCTATCCTGACAACAACTCGCGGGGAGCCATCCACCCTCTTTGATCGTGCCACTGTTTTAGAATTGCGAACGCCCCAACCGCACGCGGTTTCCGTTGCACGGCTGCTACCTGCGCACGCCAGCGCGACAACTTTTCTGAAGGCCAACGTGACTGCCGACTAGGAGTTAAGGCTTGAACGTATGTGACGTACTCACTTAAAGACGTCTTAACAAGCGGCTGCAGTTTAACGCCTGCAAAAAGTGGCTTGACCCGGTCTTCAACCAAAGACGAATCATCCAAATCACGGCATCGAACCTGAATAGACGTGTGTTCGGACTCCGTAATCGTCTTCGCGATCTTCGCCCGAATCGGATTTAAATCCACATATGCCATCGCAGCAAGAACAGAACTCTCATCTAGCAGGGCACAAGAATAAAATCTTTGCTCAAAGAAATGTCCAGAGCAGTCATCTTCCAAATTCGCACGACGCGCAATCGGTTGTTTGAGTAACTTCATGAACACCGAAAGCGAACACAACTTTAACCGCAGGCTCTCAACGCGCGCTTGATCGCTCAAGATCGCCTGACGGATAACATCGTGATACTTCTGGTCGATTCGCCCTTCGTGCACCTTCGGCGGGCAAACCCTCAGCCATCGATCAACGACCTCATGGTCTGTCCATTCATCTCCAGCATGGGGGTCGTAATGCAGGACTAAGTGGAAGTGATTGGACATTATTGAGTACGCATAGACATCTACCGAAAAAGCGCTGGCAAGGCGACTCAACCGTTCAAGGAGCCACTCCTTTCGGTGGCTGTAGTCTCGACCTGTCAAGCGATCGAAGCCGCAAAGCCAGCTACGCCGCACACAGCGAGATACAATGTGATAACAAAGCGCCTGATTCGGATCGACTAATTGGTGTCGAGGTGTTGCCATTTCGTCAGTATCTTTGAACAAGGAGAGCTCACAATTAGACAATAACCCATCCTAACGACAGACTTCTCTTCGTCTTCGTAAGCCACAAAATTTGTGTGTCTTGTTGGGGGAAATCGTGTGTCTTGTGTCTAGGTTGTGTGTCTTGTTGGAGGAAATCGTGTGTCTAGGTTGAGGAGTTGTCCAGCAGCGTGGAGAGGAGGACTTCGCGGGCTTTTTTGGCATCGATTTTTGTCGCCACGCGACAGTTGGCAGGATTGCGCGCGTGTGTCCGTCGTTGATCGAAGAGGGTCATGCCGCGGGTGAGTTCGCCGGATAGTTCGACGTCGACATACATATCTTCGAACTCAAACAGCTGCGGGTGCGTCAACGCTAGCACCGCACAAGGATCGTGTAACGCCGCCCTTCGTTCACCGACGATTGCATCCATCCGCTCATGCATATAAGTATAGAGTTCCGCAATGAAACTAGGCACCCGCTGATCAGCCGCTGCTAAGGTCTCGACAAAATCATCATCCGATAAAAACTGCTGCGTTAGGTTCAGTCCACAGATGATAGGATTTAAACCAGCGGTTAAGACTGTCCGCGCAGCTTCCGGATCTGCCCAGATATTAAACTCTGCGGCAGGGGTTGCATTACCTGAACCTGTACTGCCACCCATGATTGAAAGCCCAGCAACGCGGCTTACGATGGCTGGGTATTCCTCAATCGCGAGAGCAATATTGGTCAGTGGTCCAACCGCGACCAACCAAAGATCATCAATCGCTCGAGCTTGTTCGATGATGTGGCTAACAGCATCCTCGCTAGCCACTTCGGTCGTTGGCTGAGGCAAATCTGTACCACCAAACCCTGTCTTGCCATGCACATGCTGGGCATCTCTAACCTCCCCTCCTAGGGATTGGTAGGCTCCAGAATGAACAGGAATATTAGTACCTAACAACTCAACGAGCGCCAGTGCATTTCTTGTCGTGTTAGCGAGATCTGTATTGCCAGCGACAGTGGTGATCGAGGTCAAGTTGGCGAGCTTGTTAGCTAAGAGGATCGCAACCGCATCGTCGTGGCCGGGGTCGCAATCGATCAGGATATTGAGAGTCACAAATCTGCCTCTAACAGTCGCGCACCACGCATCACGTTCCCGATCGCATAGTTGCCTTCATGACAGGCAAATTCGTAAACCTTGCCTACTGCAGAACGCCAAACGTATTCACCTTTCCAAGTGACGGCCCAAATTGTCGGGTCATCTATCTCAAACTGGTACAGTATCGAACCATCAGGTTGTTTCGTAAAACGCTCTATCACATGGAGGTTTTCGTCCGCGCCACTGAGCGCTGGTGTTTCATTAAAGTTGGTTGTATCGACGACCAACGTAGCACCTTCCCAGCGCCCAACTGAATCACCTAACCAGGTCTGAATTTCAGGAGGCCGATGCGGTTGATTCATGCGTACGATCCGCGCGTCGTGGATCATTTCCGTTAGGATCATGATCGCGCCGTCGGTTTGAACGATCCGTTTGTAGTTGTTGTAGTAGTTCGGCAACATCGGCGGGCCTGCGGTCGAGCGCGAACCGACGATGCATCGCTCAGCTAAGGATCTTTGCTCGATATGGTCATAAGGACCCGATGGATCACCATCATCCACCCACCATGCCCGACTTCCATCCAAGCCCACCGTAGGATCGGGGCTTCGCCAAACGATACGCCATTCATCCAAAAAACCCTGTAAGCGTTCTGCGCCATATTTGGTCATCGCCGGTTTGCGACCGTTACTTGGCTCAAACAATATCGAGGTCCGAAACTTGCCATCAACGAGACTCGGACTTTCCCCAAAATCCATCCAAAACAGGTTGTAGCCTTGACTGACGTATGTCGTACTTTTCAATTCTTTGCGTTCTGCGTCTTGATCCGCCTGTACCAAGCTTTCGAAACGGGTTGTAATCTGACTGGCTTGTTCGGGGGTGAGGTTGAGACTCTCACCAAATTGCTCAGGTCGCTCTAGCGGCGTGAACGTGCCGACATCATAGGTGCCACTGAGGTCCGTTACAGACACGCCCTCCTCCGCTTTCACGGTAAAAGAACTAGCGGCAAGCAAAACGGTTAGCAGAGGTAGTATTTTTCTCATCTTTCAGATGATGCACCGCCCTTTTCGGAAAGACCAGGCTGAACATGTACCTCGAGCGCAAGGTTCTAGATCGACCAATCTGCCTGTATCATTCGCGGCTGCTTATAACTAAAACTATGAGATTTACATGCAGACGATCCTGGAAAAGCTTAAGGAGAAAGAAGAGGCAGCTCTCCTAGGCGGTGGTGAACATCGGATTCATCAACAACATCTGAAAGGTAAGCTAACCGCGCGTGAGCGCATCGACATATTGCTCGATGAAGGCAGCTTCGAAGAGTGGGACAAGTTCGTCGAGCACCGCTCCACAGATTTCGGCATGGAAGAACAGAAAATCCCTGGGGATGGTGTTGTTACCGGCTATGGCACCATCAACGGACGCTTGGTATTCGTGTACAGCCAAGATTTCACGGTGTTTGGCGGGGCTCTTTCGGAAGCGCATGCCGAAAAGATTTGCAAGGTGATGGACCAAGCCATGAAGGTCGGCGCACCAGTGATTGGCTTAAACGATTCAGGTGGCGCTCGCATACAAGAAGGGGTCGCGTCCCTTGGTGGTTACGCAGAGATCTTTCAGCGCAACGTCCTGGCATCTGGCGTCGTTCCGCAACTTTCCTTAGTGATGGGTCCGTGCGCGGGTGGTGCGGTTTACTCACCGGCCATGACCGACTTCATCTTCATGGTCGAAGATTCCGCCTACATGTTTGTCACCGGACCGGATGTCGTTAAAACCGTGACGCACGAAGAAGTTACGCCTGAAGAGTTGGGCGGTGCCAGCGTCCATACCAAAAAGTCTGGTGTCGCAGATCTATCTTTCGAAAACGACCTTGAAGCGATACAGCGCACACGTACATTTTTCGACTTCCTCCCGGCCAACAACCGCGAGAAGCCACCACGTTGGCCGACGGAAGACTCGGCACATCGACATGAGCCCTCTCTCAATACAATTATTCCTACTGAATCAACCAAGCCCTACGACATCAAAGAGGTCATAACCAAGGTTGCCGACGAAGGAGACTTCTTCGAGCTACAACCGAACTTCGCTCAGAACATGGTTATTGGATTTATCCGCCTGCAAGGCTCGACGATAGGCGTGGTCGCCAATCAACCGATGGTGTTGGCGGGTAGTCTAGACATTAACTCTTCCAAAAAAGGCGCTCGCTTCGTGCGCTTTTGCGACGCATTCAATATCCCTATCTGGACTCTCGTTGATGTGACTGGGTTTATGCCTGGTACAGCTCAAGAATACGGCGGCATCATTAAAAACGGCGCTAAGCTTCTCTATGCCTACGCAGAATGTACCGTACCCAAAGTAACCTTGATTACGCGCAAAGCGTACGGTGGTGCATATGATGTTATGGCTTCCAAACACCTGCGCGGTGATGTGAACCTAGCCTGGCCCACGGCGGAAATTGCAGTCATGGGCGCCAAGGGTGCTGTGGAAATCATTTTCCGCAAGGAGCTCGGCGATGAAGAAGGTATCCAAAGACGTACCGATGAATACCAAGAGCTCTTCGCCAATCCATTTGTTGCAGCATCTCGCGGTTACGTCGACGACGTCATCAAACCCAGCGAAACAAGGGAGCGTGTGTGTCGCTCTTTCGCCATGCTAAGAGACAAGCAGCTGGAAAACCCCTGGCGCAAACACGGCAACATCCCGCTTTAGAGGTCAACTATGTTCGAAAAAATTCTAATCGCTAATCGCGGAGAGATCGCTTGCCGCGTAGTAAAGACTGCTCGAGCCATGGGCATCAAAACCGTCGCCGTGTACTCAGACGCAGATGCCAGCGCCTTGCACGCTCGTATGGCAGACGAAGCTGTGCACATTGGTGCTGCGGCCTCCTCAGAGAGCTATCTGAGAGCCGATCGGATTATAAAGGCTTGCAAGGACACAGGCGCGCAAGCAGTTCATCCTGGCTACGGCTTTCTTTCGGAAAACGCTGACTTTTGTGAAGCCCTCGCAGCTGAAGACATCGCTTTCATTGGACCCGGCGTCAAAGCCATCACCTCCATGGGTGACAAGATCACTTCCAAGCGCATCGCCCAAGAAGCCGGAGTGAATACCATTCCTGGCTATACCGATGTGATCAGCGGTCCAGACCACGCGGTGGAAGTCTCTCAAGAGATCGGCTACCCGGTCATGCTCAAAGCAAGCGCTGGTGGTGGCGGCAAGGGTATGCGCGTTGTGTGGAACGACGACGAATGCCGTGATGGGTTTGAACGCGCCACCAACGAAGCTAAATCAAGCTTTGGTGACGATCGTGTGTTTGCAGAAAAATTCATTGAAGAACCTCGCCACATAGAAATTCAGGTTTTAGCTGACAAGCACGGCAACGCAGTCTATCTAGGCGAGCGCGAATGCTCGATACAACGACGCCATCAAAAAGTCATTGAAGAGGCCCCATCGCCTTTTCTTGATGAAGCCACACGCAAAGCAATGGGTGAACAAGCCGTCGCGTTAGCGCGCGCCGTTGACTACAGCTCAGCAGGCACAGTGGAATTTATCGTCGATGCCAACAAGAACTTCTTTTTCTTGGAGATGAACACTCGCCTTCAGGTCGAGCACCCAGTGACTGAATTCATCACCGGACAAGATCTCGTCGAGCATATGATCAAGATCGCTAACAACGAAGAACTCACTTTGACCCAGGACGAGGTCAAACTCACAGGCTGGTCACTCGAGACGCGGGTTTATGCGGAAGATCCCTTTCGCAACTTCTTGCCTTCGATCGGTAGACTCTCTAAGTACTCTCCTCCGACAGAAACAGACACCGTTCGGGTAGATACGGGTATCGAAGAAGGTAGCGAAGTGTCGATGTTCTACGATCCGATGATCGCCAAGCTGGTGACATATGGTCAGACACGCGACGAAGCTATCGAAAATATGGCTGGCGCACTGGATGCATATTATATCCGCGGTGTGAACCACAACATCAGCTTTCTCAACGCGCTGATCATGCACCCCCGCTTTAAAGAAGGCCGTCTCACGACCAACTTTATCGCAGAAGAATATCCCGATGGCTTTCACGCAGAAGACGTACCACAGTCTGACCCGCTTATCCCCGTCGTAGTCGCAGCAAGTATTCATGCAAAAAAACAAGCGCGAGCACGCGAAATTTCAGGACAAACACGTCGCTTTGAAATTGAAACCGGGAGCACCTTGGTCGTGATCGCCAACGACACACATTACCCGATCGCGATTACGCCGACCGACAAAGGCTATGATATCGATCACCAAGGGAGCAACTACAGTGTCAACTTAGACTGGCAGATCGGACAACCCTTAGTCTTCGCAGAAGTGAATGACCAATCCGTTGCTGTGCAAATAGACCCCAGCAAAGCCGGTTATCGCACTTTTCATCGTGGTGCCGAAACTGATATGCAAATCATGTCGCCCAAAGCTGCTGCACTGAACGAGCACATGATTGCAAAAGTCCCACCCGACCTTTCTAAATTTTTACTCTCTCCGATGCCTGGCCTCCTGATCCGGATGTCAGTGCAGGTGGGAGAAGAAATCAAAGCGGGCGAAGAGCTAGCTGTCGTTGAAGCAATGAAGATGGAGAACAGTTTGCGGGCCGAAGAAGACGTCGTGATCGCAAAGGTTATGGCAGAGGAAGGCGACAGTCTGATGGTTGACCAAACTATCCTCGAGTTCGAATAGTGCTTATCCGCCTGTTTCTATGTGCGAGCATGAGCATCCTGCTCACCAGTCATATAGAGGCGGCGGATCCATTCTTGTGGCTCGAGTCCATTGATCATGAGGATGTAAATAACTGGGTCGCCAGCCGCAACCAAGCAACCGCTGAGGATTACACCCAGACTAAGAACTTCTCGAATCTCAAACAGCGTCTGACAGAAATCTACGATGCTGATGACAGAATTCCTTTCGCCAATGTGCACGGCGAGTACCGCTATAACTTTTGGCGAGACGCAAAAAACCCTCGCGGTGTTCTTAGGCGTACATCCAGATCCGACTACCGCGGTGCGACCCCGAGCTGGGAAATCGTCTTAGACCTGGATGCACTCGCTGCGAGCGAGGATGAGAACTGGGTCTACAAAGGCATGTCCGTCCTAACCGACGGCTTCGATCGAACCCTCATCCGTTTATCCAGAGGTGGCGCTGACGCAGTCACTGTTCGCGAATTTGATCTCAAGACTAAGCGGTTCGTCGAAAAGGGATTTGTTGTCGGCGAGGCAAAAACTCGGATCTCTTGGCTTGATCGGGACACTCTTCTCGTCGGGACCGATACAGGTCCCGCATCGCTTACCGAATCCGGTTATCCACGCGAGCTGAGGGAATGGCGGCGTGGTACCCGTTTAGCGGATGCGCCTATCGTATTTTCAGGTCAACGTAATGATGTCTCTGTCAGCGTTTTCACCGATCTAGAGCCAGGCTATGAGCTGGTTATGGCGATCCGCGCCCGGACATTTTATGAGGCAGACTATTTCGTCCGCTACAAAGATCAGTGGTTGCGCCTTGACCTCCCGAAACAGCTCGATCTTAGGATCCATCGCGGCCAGGTTTTTGTTTCGCCGAAGCAGCCGTGGCGCAGAGATGGTCAAATTTTTCCTACTGGCAGCTTAGTTTATCTAGACTTGAAGGACCTTATTGCTGGGGTTGGATCTGCACAACTTGTCTATCAAGCGAAGCCCGGTAGTTCTCTCGTCCAGTTCGTTCCGACCCGCAACAGCCTCATTATCAACGAACTCCACAACGTCACAAATCGACTTTACAACGCCGTACGCAAGGACAATTCGTGGCACCTGGCTCCCTTACTCGGCAATGAACAAATCGCCCGTATCACCGTAAAGGCAATTCAACCTCATGTTAGCGATCAAATTGAAACTCAGACAACAGGATTTCTGCAGCCCCTCTCTCTCGCGGAGCACAGCCTTGATTCCGTAAAGCCTCTGTTTGAGAAATCGATGCCCGCGAAGTTCGAAAGCCATGGCCTCACAGCAAAACAACATTGGGTGACTTCAGCGGATGGGACCCAGTTGCCTTACTTTCAGATCGGTCCCAAAGGCGCGAAAAATAAGCCGACAATCCTGTATGGATATGGTGGATTCGAAATTTCCATGGCGCCCTTCTATTCAACGACAGTGGGGACCGCCTGGCTCTCATCCGGGAATGTCTATGTCGTTGCTAACATCCGCGGCGGTGGCGAGTTTGGACCCTCGTGGCACCAGGCCGCTTTACGCGAAAACCGTTCGCGCGCCTATGAGGACTTCATAGCTGTCGCCGAAGACTTGATCGCGAGAGGTGTGACTAGCACTAAGAAACTCGGCACCACAGGAGGCAGCAACGGCGGTCTCCTCGTTGGCAACATGTTGACGATGCGCCCAGATCTTTTTGGCGCGATTGTATCCCAAGTACCCCTGCTCGACATGCGTCGATATAACAAACTGCTCGCTGGCGCCTCGTGGGTGGCAGAGTATGGCGATCCGGACGTCGAAGAGGACTGGGCGTTCATGAAGACGTTCTCCCCATACCACAATGTATCGAAAACGGTGCAGTACCCCCCTACTCTAATCACTTCATCGAAGCGAGATGACCGCGTTCACCCTGGGCACGCTCGGAAGATGGTCGCAGTGATGGAGTCTCAGGGACACAGTGTCTCCTATTATGAAAACACGGAGGGTGGTCACGCAGGTGCCGCGAACAACAAACAGACTGCTTACCGAAATGCCCTAGTGTACGAATTCTTTCGCCAACACTTGGACTAAGCGGCAGCAACCTCTTCAAGCTCGATCAGCGTGCCCGCAAAATCCTTAGGATGAAGAAACACTACCGGCAAACCGTGTGCACCCGTTTTTGGCTGGCCATCGCCCAACACGCGCGCACCTTCGGACACTAACTGGTCGATGGCAGCGTGGATGTCTTCGACTTCATAGCAAACGTGGTGCATACCGCCACTCGGATTGTTCATTAGGAAGTTGTCGATGGGCGAGTCTTCACCAAACGGATGCAAAAGCTCAATCTTGGTATTCGGCAGCTCCACAAACACAGTAGTCACACCATGGTCTGGGAGATCTTGCGCTTCGGTAACTGTCGCACCCAATGTGTCCCGATAGTTTGCTGATGCACCCGCTAAATCCGGGACAACGATAGCAACATGGTTGAGCCTACCAATCATCTTTTTTTCCTTTTTGTTATTCGTGCAGGTGTATCGCCTTAGCGATTCCGTCCTGGAATGAGTTGTAGAACTTTGCTCGCGGCATCAGGAATGTTGGAACCGGGTCCAAAAATCGCATGAACGCCCGCATCATAGAGCGCCTGATAGTCTTGTTGCGGTATCACGCCACCCGCGACGATTACCACGTCTTCCAACCCTTCCTGCTTGAGCAGCTCGATCATCTCAGGCACGAGGGATTTGTGACCCCCGGCTAAGGTCGATACACCCACAACGTGGACACCTTCAGCTTTCGCTTGTTGCGCAGCCTCCTCTGGCGTCTGAAACAAAGGCCCCATGGAAATATCAAACCCAAAGTCACCAAAGGCATTGGAAATCACTTTGGCGCCGCGATCGTGCCCATCTTGCCCCATCTTCACAACGAGCATGCTTGGTGCCTTACCTTCGACATCGGTGAAAACTTTGACTTCATCACTCACCTTCGTAAACGCTGGATCGTTTTCATAACTTGAGGCATACACGCCCGGGGTCATTCGCGCCACGGGCTCATGCCGTCCGTAAACCTTCTCCAAGGCGTAGGAAATTTCACCAACAGATGCTCTATGTCGTGATGCCGCAATCGAAAGCTCTAACAAGTTGCCGGAGCCCTCTGACGCCGCCTTGGTAATCGCATCAAGAGAAGCATTCAGTTTATCCTCGTCTCGCGAAGCACGCACTTCAGCAAGACGGCGAAGTTGCGCATCGCGAACCTTAGAGTTGTCGACTGAAAGCACTTCGAGTTCGCCCTGCGCGTCCTCCGCCGGATACTTATTGACGCCGACAATGACATCTTCGCCACGCTCAACACGAGCTTGGCGCTGCGCTGCAGCTTCCTCAATCCTCTGCTTCGGCATGCCTGAAACGACAGCCTTAGTCATGCCACCGATGCCTTCAACCTCAGCAATCAGAGTGCGCGCGTGCTCAACGATTGAATTGGTAAGACTCTCGACGTAGTAGCTACCACCCAGTGGATCCACTGTGCGGGTGATCTGACTTTCTTCTGCAAGAATGATCTGTGTGTTTCGAGCCACACGCGCTGAGAACGGTGTAGGTAGTGCGATCGCTTCATCAAGCGCATTGGTGTGCAGTGACTGGGTACCACCCATAACAGCCGCCATCGCTTCAATAGTGGTCCGAACCACATTGTTGTACGGATCTTGTTCTTGTAGAGAGACGCCAGAAGTCTGGCAATGTGTGCGCAGCATAAGCGATGCTGGATTCTGTGGCTCAAACTGGCTCATGAGTTCATGCCATAAGATTCTTGCCGCTCGAAGCTTTGCAACTTCCATAAAGAAGTTCATACCGATGCAGAAAAAGAAGGACAACCGCAGGGCAAACTTGTCGATCTCTTGTCCGGTGGCGATCGCAGCGCGCACATATTCGATGCCATCGGCGAGCGTAAAGGCCACTTCTTGAACCGCATTGGCTCCGGCTTCTTGCATGTGATAACCCGATATCGAAATCGAGTTAAAGCGCGGCATGTTGTGCGCCGTATAGCCGATGATGTCTGCGACGACCCGCATGCTCGGCTCAGGTGGGTAAATGAACGTGTTGCGCACCATGAATTCTTTCAGAATGTCATTTTGGATGGTACCGGCAAGCGCCTTTTGTTCGACACCTTGTTCCTCTGCAGCGACCACATATCCTGCGAGAACTGGCAAAACCGCCCCGTTCATTGTCATCGAAACGGACATCTCATCCAACGGTATGCCGTCAAACAGAATTTTCATATCTTCGACCGAATCTATCGCAACCCCGGCCATACCAACATCGCCTGTGACGCGAGGATGGTCTGAGTCAAAGCCCCGATGAGTTGCCAAATCAAAGGCCACGGATAAGCCCTTCTGCCCGGCAGCAAGGTTTTGCCGGTAAAAAGCATTCGATTCTTCTGCTGTTGAAAAGCCAGCATACTGACGAATAGTCCACGGTCGGTTTGTATACATTGTCGCGCGCGGACCGCGGACGAAGGGCTCTAAACCGGGAAACGTGGACAGATGATTGATCTCTTCAAGATCTTGTTCGGTGTAGAGGGGCTTGATATCTATGCCTTCTGGACTCGACCAGGTGAGGTCGTTGAGTGGCGTGCCACGCAGCTCTTTTTCAGCAAGTCCTTCCCACTGAGCTCGTGAGTCTTCAGACATAATTATCCCCGGAAAGTGAAGCCGGTGATTGTACTAAATCTTGAAAAGGATCGCGCGTCAGCGCGGCCGGGCTGTTATCGAGGGCGGTCGCCGATCAGCGTGACCCGTTCAACGCGGCGCTCAGCACCAACATAATCCGGTACTGCATAATGTTGGGTACATCGGTTATCCCATTGGGCGATGCTGCCGGGTCCCCAATGAAAACGGCACTGCACCTCTGGCAACTTCGCTTGTTCATAGAGTTTCCTCAATAGCGATGCCGATTCCTCCTCTGAACGATTCTCCAATCGCATCGTGAAGTTGATGTTGGCGTACAAAGATCGTTTGCCCGTCTCAGGGTGTGTGCGCACGATCGGGTGCACTTGGTCTGGGTATTTGGCAAACGCCTTTTCTTTCTGCGCTTCGGTCATATTACGAGCAAACGTTTTTGCCATGGAATGAACAGCGTTCAAGCCATCAATTTCGGCTTTCAAATTGTCACTCAGGAGATCGTAAGCGAGTTCCATGTTCGCAAAACAGGTGTCGCCACCCCACTCAGGGATGATTCTTCCGTACAGAATGGAACCCAGAGGTGGACATTCTCTGAACGTCACATCGCTGTGCCATGTTTGTGCGGCAAAGAAATTGTCAGGCTTAGAATGTAGGACGATGATTTCTGGAAACTCACCGTCATTCTCAGTGAAGGGGTGAATTTCGAGCTCACCAAGCGCACGGCCGTAGGCGACGTGCTGCGCTTTGGATAAGTCTTGCTCTCTGAAAAACAACACTTTGTAATCGAGCCAAGCTTGCTTGAGATCAGCTATCAGCTCATCACTCAAACCCCTTAGATCCACTCCAGTGACTTCCGCCCCGATACCACCAGTCAAGGGTGTCACGCGGAGCGTGGCGTAATCAGTTTCTTGTGCAAACGCGACTGACACTTAGCATCTCCCACAGATGGTGCATACTCGCAGCTTAATAGGGCGCGGTACCGCCGTCTACACTGAGCGATGCGCCAGTAATGCCACCCCCTGCTTCAGATGCCAAAAGCACTGCCATGGCTGCGACTTCTTCCACCGTGTTCGGCCTTTTAATGGCTGCATCTTGAGCAAAAAGATCCACCATCTCCTCGAAAGAAATACCCATTGCCTCTGCAGTCGCAGGTCCGTTGTCTTTCACGATGTCCGTGATCACCAGACCGGGGCAGATAGCGTTTACAGTCACTCCCGATGCGCCAACTTCCTGTGCGACAGATTTCGTCATACCATTGATCGCGTGTTTCGCAGTCGAGTAGGCAGTAAAGACCGGCTTGCCAATTTTGCCTTCTGTAGATGAGATGTTGATTACCCGCCCCCATGATTGCGCGAGCATGGGTGGTAACGCACGTCGGGTCCCCCAGAAAGTGGAATAGACGTTCCACTTCATCGTGTCGTCAAAGGTTTTATCACTCAACTCAACTAAGGGCTGCAGATCACCAGCACCTCCGGCGTTGTTTACCAAGATATCTATCTTGCCCAACTGTGCGATCACCCGCGTGCAAACCAGTAACTGCCGCCGCTCCTTTCTCAGGGTTACGTGCCATCAGAGATACTGAACCACCCTCCGTCAGGTAGGCTTCAGCGATTGCGAGCCCTATTCCAGCTGTACCACCGGTTATCGCCGCTACCCTTCCTGCTAACTTGTCGCCCATATCTATCTCCTGATGAATGCCCTCAGTGTACCGCGGTCAATCTTACTCTCGTCAAGAACTCGAGAATTCGGTGCAATTTATTGATTCAGATTGATTCGAAATTCTGGCCAGCGCACAATTCGCGCCCTTGCGAACAGAGGATACGGATTGGCACGACTAATCGGTTGGCGTGAATGGGTCTCCTTGCCTGACCTCGGCATAGACCGCGTCAAAGTTAAAGTAGACACCGGTGCACGGACGTCAGTCCTGCATGCCTTTAAACTGCAGGCTTTTCTCAAAGACGATCAAGAGTGGGTGACGTTCAGTGTCCACCCCTTACAAGACAATACCACCTTGCAAGTCGACTGCACCGCACTGGTGATAGATCACCGCACCATCCGTGATTCTGGTGGCCACGAAGAAACGCGTGTTGTCATAGAAACCCAGGTCGCGGTGGGAGATGAAATCTGGCCGATCGAGCTCACACTAACAGACCGCGAAAACATGGCTTTTCGCATGTTGCTCGGACGTAAAGCGATTGTTAACCGTCACTATGTGGATCCTACCCAATCCTTCTTGTTGTCCTCCCCTGAGTCGACCGATCACGACTATCAAGAGGAAGAATAAGTGCGCCTAGCCATTCTTTCGCGTAACAAGAATCTGTATTCCACTCGCCGTTTGATGGAAGCAGGTCTGCAGGCGGGCCATGATATTCGTGTCGTCGACCATATCCGCTGTTTTATGGATATCACCTCAGACAAACCATCCATCCACTACCGCGAAGAAGAATTCGGTCCCGATCACTTTGATGCGGTCATCCCTCGTATAGGCGCATCGGTCACATTCTACGGTTGTGGCGTCGTGCGGCAATTCGAAATGATGGGGGTCTACTGTGTCAATGAATCGGTAGCGATCACTCGCGCCCGTGACAAACTTCGCTCTCTCCAACTGCTTTCTCGGCGTGGCGTCGGCATACCTGTTACCTCTTTCGCTAATTCTCCGGATGATGTGAAAGGCCTAATCCGCGAAGTCGGCGGCGCTCCACTCGTGATCAAACTTTTAGAAGGCACCCAAGGTATCGGTGTCGTGCTTGCAGAAACTCGTAAAGCTGCAGAAAGCGTGATCCAGGCGTTCATGGGGCTGAACACGGCCATTTTGGTACAAGAGTACATCCAGGAAGCAGGTGGCGCAGACATCCGCGCCTTCGTAGTCGGCGGACGGGTCATCGCTGCCATGAAACGCCAAGCTCCGGAAGGCGAATTTCGCAGCAACCTCCATCGCGGCGGCACTGCGACGTTGGAGCGCTTAACAAAAGAAGAACGTGAGACTGCGATTCGGGCAGCGAGGGTGATGGGCTTAAACGTCTGTGGCGTCGATATACTGAGATCAGGGCGAGGGCCGCTGGTGATGGAAGTCAACGCATCTCCTGGCCTGCGCGGCATCGAAGAAGCCACAGGTCGAGACATCGCAGGCCTGATCATCCGCTTCGTTGAACGCAATGCCCGACCCAACCACACACAAACCAAGGGTCGGGGTTAGCCCTCTAGGGCGATAAGAAGCGCCGCAGCACCGAGAATAGCAAGCAGAGCAAATGTGCCTTGAGCACCTATCAACCTAGGATAGTTCGCTCCGGGATAGCGGGCTAAACCCCAGGCGTGCAGGCCTCTCAACAGTACCAGCGATATACCGCCGCCGTGCACAAACCAGCTGGCCGCGCCCGCGACCTCAACGAGGTAAAGGACAATCAACGTCAGCGGTACGTTTTCAGCAAAGTTCGCTTGAACACGCTCAGCCGCACGCGGTTGCCACTCTGGTAGCGCCTTCGCTCGAAGCCGCACATAAAGAACATAGTTTGCTAACAACACGCTCAAGAGCGCCATGAGCCCTGCATATCCGAGCGTTATCGGTATCACAAGAATAACCCAGCCCCAGTGACGACAACCCCGATGACAACCAGACCAAAGCCAATCCATGCATACTGATCTAACCAAAAACGATTAAAGGCAGCGGCAGATCCTGCTTCAAGCTCTGGACGACTCTTATCAAGTAGACTCGGCCTCGGCGCGACCCATACTATTTGGCTACCGTGCCAAACGAGCCCGAGACCAATGGCAACAAGCAATATCATGACCTAGCTGCCGAAGACCATTTCTTCTTCATACCAGCCCGCCCCGACGACCGCCATGGAGTCATTGTTGGGCATGCGCTGATCCCAACCGTTAGGATCCGATTGATACTCGCCGAGTACACGTTCTGCTTCTTCGGCATCCTCACCTTCAATCTCATAGATCGTCAAATACTCGCTTGGCGGTGCGCCCATAAATCCTTTGGCGGCCTTGAAACACCTAACCGCAGAAATGTTGGGGCAATTGTAAGTATCCTCAATGTGGTTACCCAAATACCATTCGTTAAATGCTTCGACTTTGTCTTTTTTTGGTTCCACAAGTCCTATCAACACCAGCTTCTTAGCCACCGCCTTACCTCGCAATACTCAAACTAGATGAGCGGGCAGCGTAGAGGCTAATAGCTGCTCCAGCAATGGCTAGTTTCCTGTCTTGTCCGGCAGGTAGAATGCAGGGCAACACATATTCCTTCAGTACAGGGAGATCGCTATAGATACAGCAGAACAGCTCGATCGGCTCGGTCGGCTCGGTCGTCTAGAAGACATCGAGGCTATCCGCACGCTCAAATACCGTTACTGTCAGGCTTGTGACGATGACCACAACCCGGCGAAGCTAGGTCCACTGTTTACAGAAGATGCGACTTGGGCTGCTAGCACAATGGGAGTCGCACAGGGACGCGCTGCCATCCAGAAGCTTTTAGGCGATCTCGGACAGAGTGGCACGATACGTAACTCCGCCCACAACGCAATCAACCCCATCATTGCGGTCGACGGCGATGAAGCGACCGGTGAATGGCGGCTCATCATGATCTATACCGGCATCAACCCAGATAGCTCTCTGCACTATTCCCGCATAGTCGGGTGGTACAAAGAGTTGTATCGACGCATCGACGGTCGCTGGTATATTCACAACCTATACTGTGAGGTCGAAGAGGCCTCACCCTACAAACTTGCGCCAGAAGACGCACAGACAAGGTAGAGCCACATGAGTGAACAGACTAATGACATCCAAGAAATACAGACGTTAGCCCAAGTTTATGCGGACGGAGTAATGCAACGTGACGCTGAAATCTGGGGATCTACCTTCACTGAAGATGGTGAGTGGTTCTTGCCAGGGATGGAGGATCCGATCAAAGGTCGCGAGACGCTCAAGGGCTTTTGGACGCAGGTTATGGCAGGTTATCCCAATGTTCTACATTGGGCGCAACCTGGCATCATTAATGTCAACGGTGATCAAGCAACCGCCCGTTTTTACGTACAAGAACAAATTAACGACGCTGAAGGCAACTCTTTCCGGGTCGCCGGTGTTTATAACGATGAACTACAAAAGGAAAATGGTGCGTGGCGCTTCGCGGTTCGCCGTTTTGCATCTATGTATCGTGGCCCCCTAGACTTCAGTGGTGACTGGATCGGCTACCCACGCTAGGGCTAACAGCGCTACCCATTTATACCGGCGCACTGGCTTGCGTTCTGCCACCGTCACAATCGACAATATAAATCGAAAATAAAAAGGCATCTCATGGCTGAACAATCTATTGGACAGAACGAACCGCCCTCCCACCACGGTGGTCTTGAAAACCTGGACACCGAGCACAGCTACTGGATCGATCAGTACGATGGCGCCATCCCCCAAGATCTCGAGGGAACTTTTTTTCGTAACGGGCCAGGGCGACAACGGATCGGTGAGACCAAATACGGCCATTGGTTTGACGGTGATGGCATGCTATGCGCGTTTAGCTTCAAGGATGGCAAGGCGCATTTCAAAAATGCCTACGTGCGAACGCCAAAATACCTCGAAGAAACAGAAGCCCAAGGCATAAAATACCGTGGCTTTGGCACACAAATCCCAGGCGGCTTCATCAAGAACATGGGGCAGATGCCAGCTAATCCCGCAAACACCAACACCGTCTACCATGGCGGTAAGTTGATGGCTCTGAACGAAGGTGGTCATCCGTGGGAACTTGACCCAAAGGACCTCTCAACAGTTGGCGAGTATGACTACGAGGGTGACCTTGCTCGAGGCCAGGTTTTTAGCGCCCATGGTCGCGTCCATCCAAAAACAGGCGATTACTTCAATTTCGGCGCCGGCGCATCTGGCATGGGGCTTAAGGGGCCAAAGCCTTGCTTAAACATCTACCGGATTAACCCCGCTGGTAAAATGATCAACAAAGGTCAGGTCCCGTTAGAGCACTTCCCGTTCTGTCACGACTTTGTCATTACAGAGCACTATGCGATTTTCTTTATCGGCTCGATCGTTTTCAACGGCATGGCAGGCGTCATGCTAGGCACCAAAACGATTTCAGACGTGGTTGCTTACGATGACAGCATCGACATGCAGGTCGTCGTGGTTGACCTCGACACACTGGAAACGGTCAAAACTTTTTCCACAGGGGACGGCGCGATCGTGCACTTTGGCAATGCCTACGAACGTGGCGCAGAGATTGTCGTCGACGGGTGTTACCAAAATGGCTTCGAAGCGAACGCAACATTGGTTGACGTCTTCGCGCCAGAAAGCAAGTTCGCTGGTGGTTGGTACAACCGCTATGTGCTCAACATGGAAACTGGCGTTATAACAAGTGACAGACTGTCAGACGTAAATTGCGAATTTCCAACCTTCAACACGAGCTATGTAGGCAAACCTAACAAGACGACCTACATGGCGTGCTCAGTGGAGAACGGCTACAACGGTTTTTTCAATGGTATTCAACGCATCGATGATGACGGTGAAAACAGTCACTTAACTCTCCCACCTGGCTACTACGGTTCAGAACCGCTATTTGCCCCTGCAAAGAATGCAACACGGGAAGACGATGGTTACCTGCTAGAAGTGGTCTACGACGGATTTGCACACAAGAGTGAACTGCAAATTCTGCGCGCGGACAATATCCACGATCAGGTAGCACGCTTACCATTGCAGCACCACCTGCCACACCAGTTCCATGGCTTCTACACACCTGAAGTATTCGGCTAACAATGTCCTAAGCGCTAGAAGCCATCCCTTAGCGATGGCTTCTAGCGCTACTTCATCTTGTAGCGGATCGGCAGACTCTTTAGGCCACCGACAAAGGTCGATTGCATATACTGTGGCTCTCCTGCCAGCTCGATGTGATCCACTCGCTTGAGCAATTCCTTGAAGAGCGCTGAGATCTCCATGCGTGCCAAGTGCTGGCCAAGGCATACATGACCACCGAAGCCAAAGGCCAGCTGCTTTGCATCAGACCGATCTACCTGAAACTGATCGGGATTGCTAAATACAGATTCGTCTCTGTTCGCCGATGGATACCAGAGGACTACCGACTCACCGGCAGCAATCTTCTGATCGGCTAGAACATAGTCTTCCGTTGCAGTTCTCATAAATTGCCGTACGGGGGTCACCCATCGAATCATCTCATCCACCGCTGTGGGCATTAGACCATCAACGTCTTGGCGCAGGCGCTCGAGTTCTTCAGGATGCTCAAGTAAAGCAAGCAGTCCACCTGACGTAGAAGAACTGGTCGTGTCATGCCCCGCAGTCGCGATGATAATGTAGTAGCCGTTGGTTTCGTGATCCGGAAGCTCTGCACCATCGACTGTTGCGTTCGCTATAACCGAAGCAACATCATCCGTGGGGTTAGCCCGCCGCGCTGCGGTCAAGCCGCGAAAATGTCTTCGAAATCATGGACCACATTCATGAATTCCATCATTTCAAAAGACCTTGTCGTATCTGGATCTGAGCTACCGAATAGTTCTTGGGTGAGCTTGAGCATAAGTGGCTCATCCTCCTCAGGCACGCCTAGAATCGACATGATGACCCTTAGCGGATACCAAATCGCGACATCCTTAACGAAATCGCACTCACCACCAAGCTCGGCTAATCGATCAACATATAGCGTCGCCAAAGCGTCGACCCGTCCCTGCAACTTGCGTAGGTTGCTACCCATAAACCAGCCTTGGGTGAGAACTCGGTACTTCATGTGATCCGGATCATCCATCTGCACGAGTGATCGAACAAGATGCTTGCGCCCTGACATTTGCTCCATCATCGCTTGGATCATGTCCGGACTTAGAATCGGGCGCGGATCATTGATGAAAATCTTCTTGTTTTGTTCGACGGTTTTTATGTCGTCGTATCTCGTGAGGTTCCAAAACGGTTGGAAACCTTCCGGGTCGAGAACTTGCATGGGCGCGTTCTGACGCAACCAGCGAAACTGTTCATGGACCCAGGACTCATTAGCCCACTGCGCAGGATTCACTAAAGCGTTGTCTATTTCCGGAGAAGTCGTGAAAATACCCATCTTTGTTCTACTGTTTTCCGTATGCCACATTTCAATTGGGTCCGAAGTTTAGGTGGTATGCGCTTCGGAATCACCCACGATCTCGTCTATGAAAACGAGCAACCGTATCTTGAGCGATGGATCATTTGGTTTGGCGCAACCGTACGCGTACATTGTTTTCACAAAGGTGATGATGACAGAGCGTTTCATGACCATCCGTGGTGGTTCGTCACCATCCCACTGAGAAGCTATGAAGAGGTCACTCCCGATCTTGGCGTCACGCTGGTGAGACGGGGGAAACCACACTTTCGGCGAGCCCAACATCAGCACATCGTGAGGCTAGCAGGACCTCGTCCAGTCTGGACGTTGATCATTACAGGACGAAAGTGCCAAGAATGGGGATTCTGGCAAGGGCAACAATTCACTCATCACGCTACCTGGCTTGAGCAGGAAGGAGAGGCACTTTGAAATTCGATCCACAAACTAGCTGGTTACCACTTAGGGATAAAGCCGCAACAACTGAGAACCAGCTGCATCGCACACTTCTTGAACAAGTCGCCAACCACATGGAAGCGGAGATAAACGGCCGGTTAGAACCACTCATGGCTACCCTGACTGCGCATCCAAAATATCACTTCTGGCACGTGGGTCCGGAAAATATGATCCTCGATGGCTACGAAGCAGTCTCAGGTTTTTACCAAAACATGTTCGCCAACGAGGGGCAAAACTTCCATGTTATCTGCGAACGAATCATGGTCGATGACACTGGTGTGGTCACAGAAGGCCAGGTGCGGCAGCAGTATAAATCTGATGCGTTACTCGCGATGGGAGTAACGACTGCAAATGGTCAGAAAATAGCTTCGTCACCGCGCTGGCTCTCCAATACCCAGCTCATCACGGTTTGGCCGAACGCAGGAGATGGCAAGCTGATTGGTGAGGACATCTACTTCGGCGAAGATCCAATGACAACGCTTATGCCATTTACAGAGGATGCCTAGTGAGCCCGGAAGTAGAAATCGCCCACGCTGCACGCGAGGAGATTGAGCTCGCGAGTCAAAACGCCGAGCAAGACTGTCGGCTACCGACCGAGCTCATCCGAAAACTTGGCCAGAAAGGTCTCTTTACGATGATGATCCCTACCGATTATGGGGGGACGCAGCGGGAGCCGCAGGAAAGTCTCGATATGATCGAAGCACTTGCCTATGCCGACAGCGCAGTTGGCTGGTGCGCAATGATCTATACGACTACCGCGCTCCTCGGTTCATTTCTACCCGAACGCTGGGCGCGAGAGATTTATGGTATCAACGAAAGCGGTGGCACCTATGATTGTCCTATCGGCGCTGGAGCTGCAGCACCGAGCGGTCGCGGCAAGGTTGTTGATGGTGGCATTAGCGTCACCGGCCGTTGGGCTTGGGGTTCTGGCTCTCATCACGCGGACTGGATTTGCGGAGGCGCGCTGATCGAAGAAGAAGATGGCGATGTTCGTCGGCATGCCAACGGCGAACCCGCGGTCTACGTCATGTTCTTCAAACAGGAAGAAGTGCAGCTTCACACCAATTGGAATCCGTCGGGCCTACGCGGGACAGGCAGCGTTGACTTCGAAGTCAGGGACGTTTTCGTTCCTGAGGCACGCTGGACGGTGCTGGGTGCATCCCGAAGGCAAGTCGACGCACCACTTTATCGATTCCCGTTCTTTGGTTATTTTGCCGCTGCGGTCGCTTCTGTACCGCTAGGTATTGCTCGCCGCGCGATAGACGACTTTGAAACACTCGCTCGCGCTAAGGTCCCGACCGCGAATAAGTCAACGCTAAGTACTTCCTCTATTACCCAAATCGAATTTGGCCAAGCTGAATCGCTTGCTCAAGGTAGCGCGCACTACTTGCGTAGTGTCGTGCAACAAGCTTGGCAACGGATCAACTCAGATGGCAGCGCCACGCTTGAAGATCGCAGAGCACTGCGGCTAGCAGCGTCCCAAGCGACCCTAATGGCCACTCAAGCCGTTGATAAGTTGTACAACGCTGCAGGTGGGTCAGCTCTGCAGGGTGATGTCTCGCTACAAAAACACTTTCGCGACATACACGCAGCAACCCAACATCGAATGGTCAGCCCAGAAATCCTTCGTATGGCAGCGGCTGTTCGATTGGATGATCAACCGGGCCAGCTATAGCTGGCCAACTACTCTTTCGCCCAGGGCGCGCGCTGTCGCTAACTCAGCTTCAGTCACGGCATCGGGGTTCATTGCGGTAATACCTGCCCCAATATAGTACCCGTTTACTTCCTGAACCCCGCCGCCCGTACCGACCCAAAGCATGCCCATTTGCATGGCAAAGGTGAAAATGTCTTGAAGGGAGTTAAGTTTGTCTCCCGACGTCTTAGCAGAAACAGTGAAAGCCGCCGCGTATTTGCCGTTCCACGACTGCTGATACCACCGTGGCACGGTCGCATCGAAGAAGGCCTTCAGCTGTGCTGACACCCCGCCCATATACGTGGGCGTACCAAAGATAATAGCGTCACATTCATCTAACTGTGCAAGACATTCATCGCCACTCCATCGCCCTTCCACAATTTCACGACCTTCGATTTTGTGTAGCAGTACCTCATTTCCCGATGCCTCAACACCTTGGACAACTGCGTTGGCAAATTCGGTTGTCGTCCCACCGCCAGAGTAATAGACAATTCCTATCCTGCTCATGTTTGTTCTCCCGTATTCATGATCCTCGCATCCCACCAGTTAACGCCAACCAGACCGATCACCACAACAATCCCTATACTACGGAGCCAATCTGCTGGTACCAGCAGACAAACGATCGCACCAAACCCGACAGCCATCCAGGGAAGGGAAACCTCTTTAAAGAGGAAGCGTTCGCTTAACATTGCAATAGTGACGACCATCGCGAGCGCAACCAAGCCAGCAAACAGAACATCAACCCAACTGTTTTCGCCGGTCAACAACAGTGGCGTATAGGCCATCATCAAGGGAATCACAAAAAGACCGTTGGCGAGCTTAAAGGCTTCTACTGCTGAACGCATTGGCGGCGCCCCAGCGACACCCGCACCAGCGAACGCAGCGAGAGCAATAGGTGGGGTCACATTGGACGTTTGTGACAGCCAGAAAATTATCATGTGTGCCGAGATCAAGGCGAGCCCTAACTCTTGCAACGCAGGTCCAGTCATCACAGACAATACTATGTATGCAGCCGTGGCTGGGAGTCCCATACCTAGCACCAGAGCTGCGATCGCGACCAAAATAAGCGCGAGCCACAAGTGTCCGCTACTCAAGGCAACGACAGACTCTGTAAACTGCAAACCCACCCCTGTTTGACCAATGGTGCCCACGACAATACCGGCGACAGCACACGCGACAGAAATCGGAACAGCCATCGTTGCACCTTGATGCAACGCCTTGCCAAGAGCTGACCAGGAGATCCGTGTGTGACTGCGCAGAAGACTCGCTGCCACGACAGCAGCGCAACCACTCACACCGACCAGCAGTGGCGAGTAGTTCCACAACAATAATGTGGTGATCAACACCAAAGGTAGCAGGAAGTGCACGCCATCCTTCATCACTTCCCGTGCGGGAGTCGTATCTGTCATCCCAGTAAAGCCAGCTTTTACCGCCATGATATGCACGTACAAGAGCACCGATGTGAAATACAGCAACGCTGGAACGAGTGACATCCAGACGATGTCGCCGTAGGGTGTTTTGGTAAATTCGGCCATTACAAACGCGCCCGCACCCATGATTGGCGGCATGATCTGACCACCCGTCGAGGCTGCCGCTTCAATCCCTGCGGCTTGGGTTGGCTTGTACCCGAGTTGTTTCATCATCGGGATTGTCAGCGACCCCGTTGTCACGGTGTTTGCGATCGCAGAACCGGATATCGAACCCATGGCAGCGGAAGCAATGACACTTGCCTTTGCGGGCCCACCTCGATAACGACCCGCTGCGGCAAAGGAGAGATCAATCAAAAACTTGCCAGCGCCAGTTGCTTGAAGAAATGCACCAAAAAGAACGAAGCTGAACACAGCCCCCGCAGCGATACCGATGGGCGCACCGTAAAGCCCGGCACTGGTGAATATTTGGAACCGAACAATTCGCTCAAAGCTAAAACCGCGCGTCGCGAGCACATCTGGCAGGTAATTCCCGAAGGCGCCATACAAAACAAAAGTGACGCCAACCAACATCATTATCGTGCCGACGGAGCGCCTGGCCATTTCAAGTGTTGCGGCAATGATGACGACGCCAGCGAAAAAATCCGTTGCTGCGAGCCCAAAGAGAAGATGATCCAAGCCTTGGTAATCGAACGCCAAGACACGACTTCCCGCCCAAAGCACGGCGCAGGCGACGACGACATCTAACCAACGCCACAGACCAGGCAGCGGGTAGATAAGGAAGCCAATTACCAGAATCCATGCGAGGTGAATGGGTCGAAAGTACGTTGCAGGTTGGAGTCCCAATATTTCCTCAAATGGGAGTACGCCTGGTGGTATGAAGCCAACCACTGGCTGCCAAATCTGGAAAATGGAAAGCGTAACGGCCAACACAAACACGAGCCGGCCGGCTGGGTGTGTCTCCCGTCCTTCAGTCATCTGTAGGTCTAGAACATGGTTGACTTGGATCTTTAACATACGCCAATGTTCCAGGATGCAATGGAACCGCTGCTAGCTGGTGAATATTCTCGAGCGTCATTGCACGCGCAACCTGTGACACCTTCAAGAGCGCATCTCGATGGCTGTACATCGTACAAGTAAGTTCAAAGGCTAATTCTTCGTTCATATCCTCATGCACAACGACAGCACTCCATATTCCCAACGCTTGTACATCGTGGTCAATCTTGTCATACGTACCGCCGGGGATCACATAACCACCATAGGCCGGAAACTTTTTCTTAAGAGTCGATAGGTTCTCATCGGTTAACGCCACCAAAACTAGGTCTCGTGTTACTGCCAATTCAGTCACCGCCGCTATACCAAGCCCGCCAACGACGAAGCCAGCGTCGATGGTTCCATCTTTAAGCGCAGAAGTAGTTTCACCAAAACTTAAGTATGCGGGAGCAATGTCTGCGAGAGATAAGCCCAGCCCGGTAATAACATTTTCTGCAGCGACAGCAGTACCGGAACCAGCCGCGCCTAGAGACACGCGCTTACCAGCAAGATTCGCAACGGTCGTGATGCCATTGCCTTCTAAGGTGAGCAAGTGAACGATGTTTGGGTAGGCGGTGAAAAGCACCTTCAGAGGAAGCGGCTCTGTGAATTTACCTTGACCTAAGTAGGCGTCGGTGACGACATCGGCCATGGCAATACCGAGCTCACTCTCGTGACGCGCAACTTGGATCACATTGGTGACGGATCCACCAGTCACTTCAGCTTTCGCATTGACGTGTGGGAGCGTTTTCGACCATATCGAAGCCATGCCGCCTCCAAAGGGATAGTAGAGTCCGGCGGGCCCCCCAGTTGCTATCGCGAAGGTGCCTGGCCTTTGTATATCGGATTCGCTCGTACATCCGATCAGCAGCGCAGCAACTCCAAAGGATACTAAATAGTTATAACTCATCAGCAAGACGCCACGCTTCAGCATAGGGTTTCCGAGCCAAATACAACAACACACCACCGACGATACCAAAAACAGCACAGACCGTGATGATGGAATAGCGCACGCCGCCAACATCCGGAAAAACCACCTCGTTGAAAAAACCAGCCATCGGCGGTCCCAAGAGATTTCCGATCGACACCACGAACAAGTAGATAGCCGCAACTTGCGCGTGTATCCGTGCAGGCGCTATTACAGGCAGAGAGCCGTTGGCAAGTCCAAAAGGGGCGTTCACAAAGATCATTGCAGGGACATACAACAAATAGGCAATCGTCTCATTTGGCGCAAATTGAATCGCGATTATCGAAGGTACAGCAAGGCAGCCAGTAACCATGCCTGCCACGATATTCCCATCTCGCCGGCCGCGGGATGTGAGCCAACGCGCATACATCGCAGCCAAGACGGGACCGATCGGTCCTGTGACCAAAAATATCCACCCAAAGTTCTGAGCGGCTGTTGATGCTTCCATTCCGTGGACTCTGACAAAATAGGAAACGCTCCAAAAAACGAACGCATAACCAAGAAGCGCAAATGATAAAAAGCCGAAGTGGTGCAGAAAAAGTAATCTAGCATTCGTCCGATAAAATTCCTTCAATGTGGCGATGGAATTCTCAGCTGACGGAGCAGATCTCCGTTTTGGCTCTCTAAGAAACAGGAAAGCTGCAGCAAGCAACAGTCCCGGCAATCCGACATAGATAAACGTCTGTTGCCATGGCGCAATGTCACCAACGAAAGGGATATGCATCGGCTCACCACCCTGGACAAGCTCGAGAACTACGCCACCAATGATGAACGCAAGACCTGAGCCCATGACGGCTGCAGTCTGGAATACCGAAAGCGCCAAGGGCACTTCTTTGCGCGGAAAAAGATCTCCTACAATGGAGACGGTTGCTGGTCCGAGGGACGCCTCACCCACCCCAACACCGACCCGCGCTGCAAGAATCTGCCAGTACTGGCGCGACAAGCCACACAGAACAGTCATGATTGACCAGAAGAATATTCCAGTCGCGATGATGTGTTTTCGAGATTTCTGGTCCGCTAGGAATGCGATCGGCCATGCAGCCAGTGCATAGAACACAGCGAAGACTCCATACAACCAGCCCACTTCGGTATCGGAGATACCGAGGTCTGCCTTCATCGGCTCAACAACAATCGCGACGACCTGCCGATCAACAAAGCTGACGATCGAGGCCAACATCAAAAGACCAAGAACCGCCCACGGTTTCCAATTCAAAGCAGTTGTATCCCGCCCACGAAACCCCGTATGTTACGTTAAAGCAGTGGGACTATGACAAGATAAACGTCGACGTTAAAAGGGGACCGACTATGCGCGTGATACGAGTTGTTACATTGATGCTACTCAGCCTCACTATGGGAAGTGTGTGGGCCGTGGGTGAACCGGCAAGAATGAGTAAAGCCGACTACGACGAGATGATGCAGAGCATTTCCAACTGGGGTCGGTGGGGGACAGATGATGAACTGGGCACCCTTAATACGATCACCCCCGAAAAACGAGCTGCCGCGGCTAAGCTGGTTACTGCGGGTGTCACGGTTTCGATGGCACTGGAACTTAACAAGGTGAAGGACGATCTGAATCAGAACCCGTTCGAACATACTCTAACCACATCGGAATTTGCCGGTCATCAGGTTGCAGGTGATGCATACGCAGTCGACTACCACGGCTTTGCGCACTCACATATGGACGGCCTCCCTCACTTTGCACACAAGGGTAAATTCTACAATGGCGTGCCGTACTCCGCTGCAAAACCCGACGGCGCTGAGCGTCTAGGTATACACAACGCTGGCGTAAATGGAGTATTCACCCGAGGCGTGCTCATCGACATGCCTCGCTATCTCGGCAAAGAGTGGATGGAACCTGGCCATGCCATCACAGTCGCCGACCTCGAGGCCTGGGAGAAAGCGTCTGGTGTCACCGTCTCGGCAGGCGACGTACTTCTAATTCGTACAGGACGTTGGGCGAAGATCGCCGCAGAAGGTCAATGGAATTCCCTCGAAAAAGCGGCCGGCAGTCACGCATCGATTGCTCGCTGGCTCAAAGATAGGGACGTCGCGGTCATAGGTTGTGATGGCGTATCAGATGTTATGCCATCTGGCGTTGAAGGCCTTGTCAATCCTTTGCATGAGCTGGTCTTGGTCGCCCTTGGTATGCCGATTCTCGACAATCTTGACCTCGAAGCGGTTGCATCTGAAGCCGCACAGCGCGACCGGACAACGTTTCTATTTGTCGGTGCGCCACTACGGGTCAAAGGTGGCACGGGATCTCCACTGAATCCACTAGCAGTTTTCTAACACCTCTAGTCTGTTGGTTTGCGCAAATGTCCGTAAAGGAGCTCTTCGACAAACTCAACACACTTGAACTGTTGTAGCTGCGCATCAACCCCAACCCTACGATAGAGGGTCATCGACATCTGCCAAGGTGCTGTATACGTCTGCGCATCTTCAATCTTGACGTCGTAACGCATCGTGTGATCACTTGTTGGCGTGAAGCGTTCGACTACTTTCATTGACGCACTGTGATGATTGCCTGCGCGATCGAGCCACGTGGAATCGTTTTGGCCAGTCACTTCTATGACTAAGGTATCCCCGTCCCAATAGCCATACGACTGGCCCATCCAAGAATCTACCGGCGCTTCACCTGGATCCTCCAAGTAAACGTTCCTCGCCGCACCGGCATATTCGTAGGAAAAGAAGATAGCCTCTTCACTGTGCACTATCTGAAACGGATGCGGCATATAGTTCGCGCGCGGGATTCCAGGTAGGTAGCACTTGATTTCAGGATCTCGGTTCAACCAATCAGCCCGGTTCTCATTTCGCAATTTCAGAGCCTCAGGCTTATAAGGAATTTGACCGCCAACCACAACTCCAAAACCTGCTGGTACCGCACCCACTGCTCCTAAGGGCACCAATTCAGGTGCTGGTATTTGCTTTAGATTTCCGGCAACCAATTGCATCCCCGCCCTTGCCGAGTGAGGCTCAACATCGAAATTGGCGCGGTTGAGCACCTGCCAAACTCCGTTTAGGTTCGGTCGATCGCCAGGACCTCTTGGCGCGACATAGTTGGGTGCGACAGAGTTGGGTGCGACAGAGTTGGGTGCGACAGAGTCGTTCGCCGCACTCAAAGAACAAAAGCTGAGCAACAGGACAACAGCACTAAAACGCATAGTAGCCCCCATCTATCAAGAACGTCTCCGCAGTGTGGTAAGAGCTTGCTGTACTCATGATGTAGATCGCGAGCGCAGCAAAATCATCAGGCTGCCCCCAACGACGAGCCGGGATGCGCTTGGACACGTTCACCACAAACTTATCGTTAGCAAAAGTGCCTTCTGTCATCTCTGTCTCTATCCAACCGGGTAAGATCGTGTGCGCGGTGACGTTGTATCGCGCATACTCAACGGCGAGCGCCTTTATCATCGAAACCAGCCCTCCCTTCGTTGCTGCATAGTGCTCTCCGCGAGCCTGGCCGGAAATCGCGGCGAGGCTTGCAGTACCGACAAGGCGTCCAAACGCATCCCCTGCGGCGGCACGTTCTCGCATGTGTTGGGCTGCCGCTCTAAATGTGTAGAACACACCAGACTGATTAACGCTGATAATCTGGTCCCACTCTTCCTTGGACATCTCATCGAACGCTGTACCGCGGCCACCAATACCTGCGTTGGCGAAACAGCCGTCGATCCGGCCGTGCTCAGCGAGCGTCGCGGCAAACTGCTTATCCACCTGGACCTCATCCGACACATCACACACCCAGGCACTCGCTTTTACACCAATTTTGTTGAGCTCAGCTAACGCAGCACTATTTTTATCTGGATTCGTTCCCCATATGGCAACTTCTGCACCGGCTTCGGCTAATCCGAGCGCCATACCCAGCCCGATACCCCCATTGCCGCCAGTAATCAGTGCTACCCGCCCAGTCAAATCAAATGGCTGAAACATATTCCCCCCGGAAAGTTCAATTTAGTTTATTCGTCCGCGAAGATATCAATCTCAACACGGTTATTCGTGTAAGCCGCGGCATTCCACTCACCAGCCGAAGCGGTGCGCTGTGGGTATTCCACTCGCTCGGTCGACTCAATGCCGTTGAGAGCAACCAACTCTATGCGCACGTCCTCATCTAACTGATCGGTGTACAACCGCGAAAAAGGAACTGTCAGCCTGTCACTCACGCGGGAAGAATTCTCTTCAGGATGCCCGATATAGTCGCACTCAAGGACAAGCTTTTCTGGAGACGCGAGCTGATAGCCACCACCACCATCATAGTCGAGACAAAACTTGCCAACAAAGCTCGTCAACACAACCCGCCCGGCAAAGTCTAGATCGTTTAGGTGTCCAACCAAATCCGTCATCTTGTTGCGCAAGGCAATCCCAAACGAAGGTTCAGCAAGATCTGTTGCGTTGCCTTCATTGATCGCCCACTGGATCGCATTGATTGCCCCTTGCCGCATGCTCTGACCAGTGGCGCCATACTGCACGAGCGCCTGTTCTAATGCGGCTACTTCTGTTTCCACATATGCAGCCTGCTCAACCTCCATCGTCTGCAGTGCATCGATCACCTCATCGCGTTGAACCTTGAACTGGTAAGCAAAAAAGAAGGCAACGACACAGAACGCCATTAAGGCAAAACTAAAGGTTCGATTGCTTGTGCGGGAAGGTTCATCTGCTTGGTCCGCGATAAGCTCTTCAGCTCGCGCCTGCTCGAGGACGATTTCTTTGGCAACTTCCTTTGCAAAGGTTCGTTGACTGCGCAGAATATCGGAACGCAATGTAAGGTGTTGATCCTCAAGAATCCTCGTCACCAAATTCTGTACGGAGATTCCCAGTGCTTGTTCTTCAACATCTCGGCTATCGTGATCGGAGTCGATCTCTTGTGTGCGCCGTTCTGTAACAAGCCCAAGATCCGCTAACGTTTCAAAGAGCTGGTTGGCTTCAACATTTTTTGCCATGACGCCGACTGCGCCTAAGGCCCGCGCCTGGCCAACATAGACCTCACCTTCACGCGTGGTGTACATCATGACTGGGATAGTTGCGGTCTTGGGGTTGGCCTTTATAGCAGACACAGCCTCTAGGCCATCCATACCAGGCATTGTGTGATCCATGAAAATCACATCAGGTTGATTTTTCTTAAGGAAATCTAACGCTTCTTCGCCCGAAGAGCACAACGACACTTCAAGTCCTTGTTCTTCGAGTGATTTCTTGAGCGCTACTCGCGCGGATCGAGAGTCATCGACTACTAGAGCGTGATTGATCGGCATACTGGACCTAACAATGACCCCGCAAAATACTTCATGGAATGATACCGCTGAAGTCTACCGCACACGCAGAGCGATGCGAGAAAAGTGTGACCGGTTTAGCAGTTGCTATGACGAGTACAGACTACTTATCTCCCAACGAAGCCCTGTGTCGACAATGTCGGCTCGAACCGTCATGAGATTTTGTTGAGCCATACCGAATCCTGCGAAAAGCTCAGACCAAGCCCTGAGCAATACGTCCCGCTCAGCGCCTTCCATCCCTTTGGTGATACCCAAGTTTTGATGATCAAAGCTGACCGGTTCGGTGCCAACTTGCGTCGTTGTCACAACCGGCTCCACAGAATCACCCATCGCGAGAAACAATATTTGCATTAGCTCACTGAGGTCAGTTTCTGATGCAATCGACACCTCTAAATCATCTGCCAGCTCTTGCGCATATTGCAAACCGATCAGGCGAGCCGATCGCTGTGTGAGTTCCGCTACTTGGTCGCGCGCGAGAAGGTTCATCAGCTGGCTGACGCCGTTGCGCACATATTCGACCGCATAGTTCCTATTGGCCTTTGCCAGTCGCTCACTATTCCACTCCGCGATCGGAGGTATCGGCTGTTCGCTTGCATCGAACCGAGGTGGTTTCTCATCTTTGGCAAAACGCAAGCGCTGCTCGGGCGTCAGCTCGTCATCGTATTCGTAAAAGTAACCACAGAGCCCGAACTCACCCGTCATGTCTTCGGACACACACACAAACCCAAGCCGTGGATTGCCTAGCGAAACCCCATTGTGTGCATACCAGCCAGACAAAAAACCGAGACTCGCTGATCGAGGCATGCCACAGACTGTTGGTCCGGCAAACATCCAACGTGGATAGCGGAACCGAACCCACGCCTTGCGATCCGATTCATACATGTATTCCACAGGAACACCACCCACGCCGTTGGAAAGCACATGATATTTGGCACAGGCGACAGCATGAGGTAAGTCCGTTAATCCGAGCTTGCCAAAACTCGACAAGAACTTTTCTTCATGCTGACGGCGAAACAAGCGAAACATCCACTCGCCTACCACCTCCGGCCCCTCATTTGAGGCAACCATCAGTTGCAAGCCCAGGAAGTAGGCGTGATGTAACTTGGCGACCGCCTCGTAGGCGGCAAATTCAGGTTTGGTCAATCGGTGTGCTGGCTCTATTAGGAACGACTTGCCATGCTCGCTCATGTAAGTAGTAAATGACAAACTTTAGTACGAATTCGATGCCACCGATAAGCGCGGCAGCGTCTAGGCTACCTGTCACAAGATACGCGATGACCGAAGTCGTCAGCGTTGCAACGATTCGCCAAGACAGCGCCTTGGCGAGGCTGCGAATGTGAGAATCAGCTGTCATTGTTGCTCCATCAATTCAACAACTTGAGCTACGCACTCTTCGAGGGTTAAGTCCCCAGTTGACAGGGAAAGTTCTGCTTGACGAGGCGCTTCGTATGGCGAATCAATACCCGTAAAGTTGGGGATCTCTCCACGTCGTGCCTTTTTATACAGACCCTTGGGATCCCGTTCCTCCGCGGTCTCAAGAGGTACATCAAGATAGATCTCAACAAACTCATCCTCCTCGAACAGAGCACGCGCCATGTCACGCTCGGATCGAAACGGTGAGATAAAGGCGGTTAGGACGACCATACCCGCCTCGACCATGAGTTTCGCGACCTCAGCAATTCGCCGTATATTCTCAACACGATCGGCATCGGTAAAACCAAGATCTTGATTTAGCCCGTGACGGACGTTGTCGCCATCTAATGTGAAGGTTCTGATTCCTTTGGCAAAGAGCGCTTGCTCAACTGCGTTCGCAACTGTGGACTTTCCAGACCCAGACAAGCCTGTAAACCAGAGCACCTTGCCTTTGTGACCATTTAGCTTGGCGCGTGCCGCCTTATCAACATTGTGCGCATGACGGTGAATATTCTGCGCGCGCCTGAGTGCATAGTTAATCATCCCAGCACCGACGGTCGCGTGCGTGTACCGATCGATCAGCACAAAACTACCCAGAGCCTTGCAGTCGTCATACGACTCAAAGGGTACGGGTTGGTCAAAGCTCAACGTCACTCGACCTATATCATTGAGATCAAATTCTCGGCTCGATAGTTGTTCCAGGGTGTTGATGTTGTAGCGATACTTAATGTCTGAAATCGTCGCGTTGATACGTGTGGTACCAAGCATTAACCAGTAACTGCGGCCGATGTAGCCTTGTTCCTGATCCATCCACACGAGCGATGCATCAAACTGATCCGAAACTTCGCACGGCGACTCCGCAGAGACAATGACATCACCTCGCGACACATCCACCTCTCGATCGAGTACAAGTGTGACCGCCTGTTCAGCTTGGGCACGCGGCAACTGATCATGATAGAGAACAATATCTTGTACTTTGGCATTTTCACCAGACGGCAGGATCCGAACGTCGTCGCCAACCTCAACGGCGCCAGCAACAACAGTTCCAGAGAAGCCGCGAAAGTCTGAATTGGGTCGATTGACCCATTGCACCGGAAAGCGAAAGGGCAAAGATGTGTCGAAAGAACTGACGTCCACAGTCTCCAAAAACCCCAACAATGTCGGGCCGCTATACCAGTGAGTGTGTGCGGATCGCTCGATCACGTTGTCACCTTTTAGCGCAGAGAGCGGAATCGCCGTAATGTTCTTAAATTTCAAGGCTTTAGCGAACTCTTGATAGTCGGTAACGATCTCGTTGTAGCGCGTTTCGGAATAGTCCACTAAGTCCATTTTGTTCACGGCAAGGACAACATTGCGAATCCCTAAAAGCGACGTTATGAACGAGTGGCGACGTGTCTGCGTGAGCACGCCATGCTCAGCGTCCACCAAGATAACGGCAACATCCGCCGTTGACGCCCCTGTCACCATGTTGCGGGTGTACTGTTCGTGCCCGGGTGTATCTGCGACGATAAACTTACGGTGATCGGTTGCGAAGAAACGATAGGCAACATCGATGGTGATTCCCTGCTCGCGCTCGGCTGACAAACCATCCACCAGAAGCGCAAAGTCGATATCTCCACCTTGCGTACCGACGCGTTTGGAATCTTGTTGCAACGATGCAACTTGGTCTTCGAATACTAGTTGCGCCTCATACAGCATGCGCCCGATCAGTGTACTTTTGCCATCATCGACGGACCCACACGTTATAAAACGCAACAGATCCAGATTGGCTTGCGCATCAATATAGGTTTGCACGCGACCTTCGAGCTCTTCTTGCGTTAGTTGTTCCGCCTCACTCATTAGAAGTAGCCCTCTTGTTTTTTCTTCTCCATCGATCCGGAACTATCCGAGTCGATGGCGCGTCCTTGCCTTTCACTTGTTCTACTCTGTAGCAACTCAAGGACAATGGAGGACAAAGAATCTGCTTCTGAATCGATTGCACCGGTCAGGGGATAACAGCCCAGCGTACGGAATCGAATTCGTCTGGTTTCAATGCTCTCACCAGGCAGTAAGCGCATCCGATCATCATCGACCATCATCAACATGCCCTCGCGCTCAACAACCGGCCGCTCGGCTGAAAAGTAGAGTGGCACGATAGGAATATGCTCTCGATAGATGTATTGCCAGATGTCGAGTTCGGTCCAATTGGAGAGCGGGAAAACACGAATACTCTCACCTTGGCTTTTATAGCCGTTGTAAAGGTTCCAGAGCTCAGGTCGCTGGCTTTTCGGATCCCAGCGATGGCTTGAAGAACGAAAGGAAAAGACTCTTTCTTTCGCGCGACTCTTTTCTTCATCCCGACGTGCGCCACCAAAAGCGACGTCGAAACCATGTTGATCAAGCGCCTGCTTCAATCCCTGAGTCTTCATGACGTCCGTATGCAAGGCACTTCCGTGGTCAAACGGATTAATGTCTTTTGCAATTCCTTCCGGATTGATGTGCACGATTAAATCCATACCCACTTCTTCCGCCATCTTGTCGCGGAATTCATACATCGCTTGGAACTTCCAGCGGGTGTCGACGTGCATGAGGGGAAAGGGTGGCGGACTCGGGTAGAACGCCTTACGGGCTAAGTGCAACATCACTGAGCTATCCTTGCCAACGCTATACAACATGACAGGATTTTCTGCCTGAGCGGCTACTTCGCGCATGATGTGAATGCTCTCGGCTTCCAATCGATCTAGGTGCGTGAGCTCATCAGTTGAAGCCGTGAAGCGCTCGGGATAACTCGCAAAAACCTCATTGTCACGATAGGCCGTTAACGCGAGCGTTAGTGTATCGCCATTACCAAGTGGGATTTGGTGTCCATCGTGTTTACGCACCAAACTACGGCACAGCGCCGTGATCTCACCTGTGGGAAAGACGATCGCCGATTTGCCTGTACAGAGTTTTTCGAGTTCTACCTCAAGCCGCTCAACATCCATCGGTCCGTCCACAAATCGCCAACGGCGACCCATACGACCATCGTTGACCATGAGGCATCGAGCTTCTTCGGTCTCGACATACTGCACAACGAAGAGGCTATGTCGTTTGCGCTTTGCTTCTTCTTCAAGCGAAGAACCCACCAGCTGTACGATGGGTCGACCTAGCTCGTCCCCAACCTCAGACCATTTAGTCGGACGTGGCAACCAGGCCGCTTTTTCCAATAAGCGCTCGGTAGCTCGTACATTTTCTACCGAGCCCTGATTGGTCAGATGTTCGTGGACACTTTGTGTATCCCAGTAAGTGCCGTTCTCTATGTTGGTCAGCGGTAGCATAGTGCGTTATACGTGTCGTAAAACGCAATACTACCTGTTCAATATAGGTTATCGTGAGACTAATTTGTTATATGGATGTATAGATTGAATTTATTGCAAATCACGACAATCATGCAACCGCCCTCGCGATCTCACCCCATCTGCCTAAATTCGCGGGATTCCGACCCAGATCTTCAGCGGTGAGATACGTGACGATCCGGCTGGCAACCCCTGCATAGCGGCCTTTCAAGGCATCGGCCATATCATCCCAACTGGCAACAACGGCAAAATGCTGCAAAATATCGTCGCTAATCAAATCTGCCATCCCGCCCATATCGCCAGCTTTCATCTTGGCGCCGAGCTCTTGAGTGAGACCTGTAAAACCCAGATCGTCGAACTGAAAAGCGTAATTAGGCGTAGAACCATAGAAGGACACTTGAGTACGAGCACGTTTGAGCATATTTGCTTGCTCCTCTGGCGAGTCTCCAGCAACCGCAAATACGGGGATTATCAGATCGATATCGCTGGCTGAGCGCCCTGCCTTGCTCGCGCCTTCTGCCACAGCAGGTTCCAGACGATTCTTTATATAAGGCATCGAATGCATCGGATGAACATGAATACCATCGCAGAGTTCTCCAGCAAGTCGACACATATGCGGACCCACAGCCGAAATATCAATCTTGATGTCCTCATACTCGTGCCTTGCTGGCGACCAAGCTGCCGGTAGGTACGAAAGGTTGTAGTAAGGCCCTTCATGGCTGAGCTTTTCTTCACCGCGGAACGCCCGCACACATGCGTTGAATGCCCCGACATAATCCCGCATCTGTGGTGCTGGCTTGTCGAACGTTGCACTGTAACGACGAACTACGTGGCCTTTAACCTGACTGCCAAGTCCCAATCGAAAACGCCCTCCTGTGTTGGCGGCCAACTCCCACGCAAGCTGCGCCGAGATCATCGGGCTACGCGGAAACGCAACTGCGATGCCCGTACTAAATTCGAGCGTCGATGTTGCCATCGCGGCAGCGGCGATGGACATCCAAGGGGTCTGACCTGTTTCGGTAAAAAGCATCCCACCAAAACCCTGGTCTTCAAGGTTCTTTGCGAGCGCGCCACTCTTAGCCCACTCCAAACCGCCCACCATCAAATCAAATTTCATTTCTTGGCCTCCTTACTTGTTCTCTTATCTCAACCTATACCTCAAGCCTCACTCGGGCGACGAATCCATTTGCTGGTTTGGGAGACATCTTCAACTGCCCCACCCGCCTTTTGCCAGCCGTTGAAACCAACCTCTAGATGCGCAACGTCTTTAAAACCCATGTCTTCGAGCGCCAGCGACGCATAAACGGATCTACCACCGCCCGCACAAAAGACGACGATCGGTGTGTCTTCTTGAAAATACTCTCGGTAGTAGGGGCTGGAAGGATCTGCCCAAAACTCTAACATGCCGCGCGCGACGTGCTTGGCTCCGGGGATCGTACCCAGATCTACAACTTCCTGTATCTCGCGCAAGTCGACGAGCAAAGTCTCACCTGATGCGACACTCGCCATCAGCGATTTAAGCTCATCGACACTCATATTCTTTATCCGCTCCTTGAGCGCTGTCGTCTCCGCAAAAACGTTCTTTATCGCCATACCTATCTCCTGTACTACGTTCTTAAATTCTTAAAACCCTGTCACCAAACCTTCTTTGCGATGATCAGATGCACCCACGTAGCCTTCCGCCATCCGATGGATTAGCTGCGCACCACCGAAGGTGCTTTCCATCGGATCGTACTTAACTTGATGGCCTTTGGCTTGAAGTGCTTCAAGCACTGACGGATCGAAACCTGGTTCCAAGCCGAGAGTAAAATCTGGATACACATGCCAACGGGGTGCATCACTCGCCGCTTGCGGATTCTGCCCGTGATCAAACATGCGAGTCACCATCTGAACGTGGCCTTGGTGTTGCATGTGCCCACCCATGACGCCAAAGCTCATCAATGGCTGCTCATCTTGGGTGACAAAGCCGGGAATGATGGTATGAAATGGTCTTTTACCCGGTCCGACACAGTTTGGATGGCCTGGGTCAAGCACAAACCCTGACCCTCTGTTTTGCATTGATATACCCGTTCCTGGGATCACGACACCAGAACCGAAGGCAAGAAAGTTCGACTGAATATATGAAACCATCATGCCGTCCGCATCCGCAGTCGTTAAGTACACAGTATCTTCACTGATGGGCAGAGAAACCGGCGGCAGGCTTCCTGCTCGATCGGTTATCTGCGCCGCCGCGCGCTCAAGGGAGCCGGGTGCCAACAACTCTTCTGGGGTCAGCAACATCGCGCGTGGATCTGCGAAATGCTCAAAAGAGGCACCAACCGCAATTTTCATCGCCTCCGCTTGTTGATGTACCCACGCAGCGCTATCAACCTCAGCTGGCTCTAGATGCTGCAGAATACCCAAGGCAATTTGGGCTGCGAGTCCTTGTCCGTTCGGGGGTATTTCGTGCAAGCAAACACCGTTATAAGTCTGCCGGGTCGGCTCAACCCAAAGTGGATGATGTTCCGCTAAATCAGCCATCCGCAGCGCACCACCTTGGGCACGACTGGCCGCGTCGATCGCCTGGGCGAGTTCACCTTTATAGAACGCTTCGCCCTTGCTCTCCGCAATCAGACGTAGCGTACGCGCCAGTTCAGGTCGCCTAAATCTGGCACCCGCCGCTGGTGCAGGGGAGAAGTGACTACCCCACTCAGGAAACGCTGCATACGTTTGCTCTAGTAACTTCCAGTAATACGCACTTTTTGGACCGACAAGGAACCCTTCCTCGGCATAGTGAATCGCTGTTTCAAACAAACTGGCGAACGGCAGCTTGCCATACTTTTCAGACAAGCTAACCCACGCACTAACGCAACCTGGAACAGTAACGGCATCCCACCCCAGCAATGGCATTTTGTCGCGCCCGGCAAAGCGGTCGAGCGTCCAACCCATGGGCGCGCAGCCAGATGCATTCAGACCGACCAACTGGTCGCCATCCCACAAGATGCAGAAAGCATCGCTACCGACCCCGTTGTTATTGGGCTCGACCACGGTCAACGTAATTGCTGCACTCAAAGCAGCGTCGACGGCATTGCCACCCTGACGCATAGCATTGATGCCTGCTTCGACGGCAAGGGGTTGAGAGGTGGCCACGAGATTTTCTGCTGCTACTGGCGAGCGCTGCGAAGTATAGGGTTGTTCGCTGTTATACATCTCAAGAACCTGGCGTTGGCAATACTGTTACTGGCATCTCTTGTGGTTCCAGACCGAGTGTAATCAAGACCTTCGACATACCTAAAAAGAGGCCAACCCCCAAAGAAATCTCAACTAACTCAGCCGGGCTGAAATGGCGTTTCAGCTCACTAATCAGTGCATCGTCCGGAGGCTTAACATCAGAAATCAAGAGATCCGTGAGCTTAAGTGCTGCCGCTTCTCGGTCGTTGAAGCTTTGTTCAAATCCATCTTCGACTAGCTCGACTTTCGCTTCAGTCAGTCCCGCTGCACGAGCGGAATCAAAACGTACGTTGCGTCAGTAACCACAATCCGTCACTCGAGCATTGCGAATCCGCGTGAGTTCCTTTAGTTCAGCAGACACCTCCCCGTCTTGCCAAAACTCAGCGTAGAGATCGAAGAAACGCGCGATCACCTCAGGCGAGTGCGCCGTCACGGTACCGAAATTAGCTACCTCCCCCGGGATCGCGCTATCAATTCTGGGCTGCGTAGACACCTAGCTTTGCTCCTTGATCTCAAACACCTTGTTGAGCCGCGCCGATACATCGTAGAACGACGTCGCAGTGAGTAAGTTAACAGCGCCACGTTCACCGAAGTGCGTTACCAACGCTGTGACGTCTGCATCTTCGATGCTGTGGTATCCGTGAGGCATTAGGTCTGCGATCTTAACGGCACATGCTTCTGCATCTGTCAGATCGCGGTGTTTAGGATCCTCACCACCGTGAACAAACTCGACTCGTGCTTTACACAACCTAAGAATATCGGCTGGAACCGCCTCATCGGCTTCGATTGCTCCCATAAACGCTTGGTATTTAGCTTGAAGCTCAGGTCTGTGCCCAAGCACCCCGGCCAGATCCGACCCCGCATCCCTAGATTCGATCCAACCCACAGATATTCCCTCTTGTCACATTACTCTTTAGACGTTAGAACTTAACGATGAACGGCTCTATCGGCAACTGGCTGCTTTTGATCGGCGCATTTTTTTTGCTCGCTGGACTCCTCGCAAAGTCTGGTCTCTTTGGCTGGTTTGGCCATTTACCCGGCGACATCCATATCAAGCGCGAAGGCTTCCAGCTCTATTTTCCGATCACGACGATGATCGTGGTATCAGCGGTTCTATCGCTGATCATCAGCTTCGTCCGAAAGTTTTTCGGCTAAGCAGATACACCACCGTCGATCACGAGCTCCGTACCCGTGATGTAGCGGGATTCCTCACTGGCGAGAAAAAGCACCCCATTCGCGATGTCGCTTGGGTAACCGACTTCTCCTGTGGGAACACCCGTTAGCGCCATCTGATCGATATCGACGGCATTTTCACCAGCTTCGAAGATATCAGGATTTACCTTGGTCCAAATCGGCGTGTCTATGATCCCGGGGTGAACGGAGTTAACGCGAATTGGCCATCTTGAGTTCGCACATTCCAGGGCTACCCCTTTTGTAAACAGTCTCACCCCACCCTTCGTGGCGTTATACGCCGACAACGTAGCAGCACCTTTGAGACCTGCAACTGAGGACATATTAACGATCGAGCCGTAGCCACTCTCAATCATCGGTGGGATCGCGGTGCGGACTCCAAGAAAAACCCCATCCAGGTTGATTGCTTGCTGGCGCTGCCAATCCGCGAGACTAAGTTCCAATATACTGCCACCAATCCCGATACCGGCATTGTTCACCAGAATGTGTAATCCACCCCAAGTGTTAACCACATGATCAACGACCGTGTTCCAATCGCCTTCTTGTGTGACATCGTGATGCAAGAACATCGCTGTCCCACCAGCAGCAACAATCGCGTCAACGGTTTGCGCACCCATCTCTTCATCGATATCCGTTACCGCCACCTTTGCGCCTTCTTCGGCTAATCGGATCGCGCAGCCTCGGCCAATGCCTGAGCTACCGCCTGTAATGATGGCTATCTTGTCCTGCACACGGCTCATTTTGCCTCCCTTATCTTCTACATCAGTCCATTGAGCGAATGTAACACGACGTGATTCTCATTAAGATAGGTCGTCCAATCACGAGCACGTTTACGGGAATGAGAACAACCACAGTCTTAGTCGCAGCACTTCTCACAGCAAGCTGTCAGACGCCCTACACTCCACTCGTCACTTCGCCACCCGTCGTCCCCGTCGTACTGCAAGGCTCCATATCTGCCCACCTTACGGCAATGGAAGCCGGATTTACGCGAGCACACGCCGCGTCTAAACGCGCAGTCAAAGCCTCAACAATAAAGGCGTTGAAGTTCGACGTCGACGCAGTCCTCTCTGAAATATGGGGGATACCTGCGGGTATTTCCGACAGTCGAGGTGCCGCGGCAGTGCATGGCTGGAAAACAAGGTGGCAAACGTCATACGACAAATTCGACCCAGCATTTGGTGAGCGTTATGGCAATCGTCCACCAACGATCATTCGTGTCGACGAACTAGGTATCGTCGGTCGCGGTCGCCATATCCGCCGAGTGATCTCAAGTGAAAAACAACCAAACGCAGACGAACCAATCGGCCGTTTCCTGATCTCGCTCAACAATGTCATCGGCTGGACCCGACTCGACGATGGAGTGACCAAAGCAGAACGCCAACCTCGAATCGATCTAACGTATCGTTGGGATGCGGACAATTCTTTTTGGCTAGGAACTGCCGATACTGGGTGGATATTTGAGGTTCAAGCGCAAGCACTGAATATACTTAAAAGCGACTACGCCGAGCTTGAAGACGCTCAAGCTCATGCGCGAGACCTTCTGTTCTTGCTAAAGAAATGCGTATCGGGACAAGACCTCAACAACGACGGCGCAATAAACGCGATCGAAGCAGAAGGTGGTTTTGCAATCGCTCTGGCCGCAGCGTCCGAGGCTAACTTATGAAATCTCAATTAGTACTTAGTTCGATCGTAGTGACATCAGTCTTGTTCTTCTCAACTTACGCCAACCCTACAGTCGCGCAAACCCAATCACCTGATTCGCAACCCAACTGGCATACGCTTTTTGATGGTCGCACAGGTGCGGGATCCCTGGACGGCTGGAAAATGATCGGCCCAGGCAACTTTGTCGTCGACGCCGACGGCAGTCTTCGTAGTGAAGGCGGGATGGGGCTATTTTATTACGCAGAACAAGCCTATGAAGATTTCGAGCTTGAAGTCGAATGGAAAGTGGCAAACAAAGCGGCCAACTCGGGCGTATTCTTGCGCTTCCCTCGCCCCGACGATCCGTGGGATGCCGTCGAGGGGGGATACGAAATTCAGATCGATGACACCTCTCCTGACGACCGCGCGACCGGTAGCGTCTACAGCTTTGCCGCTGCACAAAAGTTTGCCTCCAACCCACCGGGAGAATGGAATCGCTTCGTCATCAAAGTGCAGGGGCAACAATATTCAATCGATCTGAACGGCGAACACTTGACCGATTTCGTAGGTTCGAGAAGCTCCAAGGGTCATGTCGGCTTGCAAAATCACGATCCTAACTCAACAACATGGTTCCGCTTAGTTCGCATCCGACCACTAGCTGTGCGCGCAGACCCAACTGCAGCTCTCGCGGAACAATTCGCAACAGATGCCGCGCCCATTAGAGTGCTAACGGTCACGAAGACACACGCATTTCGCCATACCAGCGCGATTGAACAAACTAAGAAACTCCTCGCTGCGCTGAACGAGACAACCGAATTTCAGTTTACGATCACCGAGGACCTAGACGACCTGACGCCTCGTAACTTAGAAAATTATGACGTGCTCTTCTTTGCCAATGCCACGCTTAGAGTCGATGAGCCTGATGTTGTACAGGAAAACGTTGTCACCTTTCGCGCCGGTGATTGGAAAAATTACGCTGGCGTGCTCGATCTACCGGCTCGTCCGCTAAACGGCAAACTCGCTCTATCGGGCAATGCCGAAAACATCACGGGATTGGCGGAGTTCTCATCCGGTGCGCAGAAAATTCAATCCGCAGTCATCGAACACGGCACCATGACCCTTAGTTGGGGTGAAGGTAGCCAAGTCGGAAATGTCCGCGCTGAAATTAATTTCAGCGACCCAAATGCGCAGACTTTGACCGGTTTTGTTCACGCCGCAGGACTCAAGATTCCCCTGACGCTGACAGCCGTCGAGTCGGAGGCAGTGCAGACGTGGGACATCGATCAGCCACTCACGCAGGCGCACAGAGACGCGATCCTCGATTTCATGGCGCAAGGCAAAGGTTTCGCAGGCGCGCACTCAGCGCTCGACGCGCTCTATGGGTGGTCGGACTATCGCGAGATGGTTGGGGGTGGTTTATTTGTATCGCACCCGTGGACTCAACCCGTAGCAATTGACATTGAGGACAAAAAGAACGCGACCACTGCCCATTTCGGCCACCAACTTGAGATCCGTGACGAAATCTATGTGCTCGATGAAAACCCACGATGGACAAGCCACGTTCTCACAAGCCTTGATCGATCAAGCGTTACCTCCGATCCGGGTCCAGCGGATGCATCCCGTTCCGACTTCCCTATCTCCTGGTTACGTGAATTTAATGGCGGTCGTGTCTTTATGACGAAACTTGGCCACTTCCCTGACGTTTGGACGAATCCAGAATTCGTGCAGCATTTGTTACAGGGGTTACGCACGGCAGCCGGGCGAATCCCTAGCAACTATGCAATCAAGCGGATCAAGGAGACCATCGCACCCAATGTGTGGCCCGATGATTTAGCGATAGACGAACTTGGCAATGTCTGGATTGTCGAACTGCGCGGAAAAATTCATCACTACTCCGTGGCTACAGGCGAGACGGCACATGTCGCAACACTACCAACTACCGACCCGACTAAGATTGAGCACGGACTTATGGGGGTGGAAATCGATCCAGATTTCCACAGTGGCAGCCCGTATCTTTATTTGTATTACACCGAGCAAGAGACCTTTATCAACACCCTGTCTCGGGTGACCGTCGTTGCGGGCATACCAGACCTCACAACCGAGCATGTTCTGTTGCGTGTTCCGACAGATCCTATGTGCTGCCACCAAGCTGGAGACCTCGAGTGGGGACTCGACGGTACGCTTTATCTTTCGACTGGCGACACCGGCATGTCCGAGACGAGACCAGAGTGGGAAATAGACCAAAAACGTATAGATCAGTATGAACAAACACACTCTCTCACTGATCATCACTGGTCGCGGATCGTAGATTCGGAACGCTCTGCACAGAATCTCCAAGATCTACGCGGAAAAATCGTTCGCATCAATCGCGATGGCACCATCCCTCGCGACAATCCGTTCTACGGAAAGCCGGGCGTTCGCTGGGAAATCTATGCCTATGGCCTAAGAAATCCGTACCGCTTCAAAATCCACCCCGACACCGGGGAGGTTCTGATTGGCGTCGTTGGACCAGACGCGCGTTTCGATCATGACGAGTACAACATTGCATCCGGCGGTGAGAATTTTGGGTGGCCACGCAGTATTGGGCGCTTGTTCTACAACGATTGGACCCCAGAGGCGATCCCAAACTTCAAACCACCTGCTTGGGAATATACCTACGAAACGGGCGGGCGCTCTGCGAGCATGGGTCCTATCTACAAGTACGATGGTCCCGATGGCTTCCCTGAAGTCTTCACGAACAAGGTGTTTGTTTATGACTGGGCGCGACGCTGGATAAAGTGGGCAGAGATCGTGCCGGGCACCTTTACAAATGCAAGAGACACTTCTGTTAAGTCCTCAGTCCCAGAAATTTCTATTCCGACACAGCGACTCGCCAACATGCGAGACTTTGACGTATTCACCAACACAACACCTATCTCCATGGAACTCGGGCCCGACGGCAATCTCTACGTTGCAGAATTCGATGGCTTTTGGGATGCCGGGCCTAATTCCAATGTGTCGAGATACCGCTGGTTAAGGGGTGAAGATGCGCAGCGACATCAAGCCGAAATTGCCGGTGTATCTCTCGGCGAACAGGTTTACACAACACGTTGTTCAGCTTGTCATCAGGGATCTGGAAGCGGCGTCGCTGGCACCTTCCCACCCCTAATCGATACAGACTGGGTTAACGGAGATAAACAACGCCTCATCTCAACCGTACTCGACGGGCTAACAGGTGAAATTACGGTTAACGGCGAAACCTATACCGGCACGATGGCGCCCTGGCGTCAGGCTTTATCCGATGAAGAAATTTCGAGCGTCCTCACCTTCATCCGCTCCAGTTGGGGTAACCAAGCCTCCGCCGTTAGCTCTGCTGAAGTCCGTGAGGTTCGTGCTCAGTGATTATCATTGCAGGCGGTGGCATCGCTGGCCTGACTATGGCCTTGACGTGTCACCAGCTCGGTATCGAATGCCGAGTCTATGAATCCTCCGAGGCACTTCGCCCTCTCGGTGTTGGTATCAACCTGCAGCCGAACGCGGTGCGCGAATTGTACGATCTAGGGCTCGCAGACACGCTAGCGGAGATAAGCATTGAGGCTGAGGAGTGGGCACTTTTCACCAAAGATGCCCACCTCGTTTGGTCAGAACCTAGAGGCACCCTCGCCGGTTATCGTTGGCCCCAATTTTCAGTCCATCGAGGACAACTGCAGATGGCGTTGTATCGAGAAGTGATACTCCGACTGGGCGAAGGATCCGTGCAAACGGATGCTCGTCTTACTAGCTATCAAAACGAAAGCAGCCACGTCGCCGCTAATTTTGCCGGGAGTTCCGGTCACACATTCAGTGTCACAGGCGATCTCTTGATAGGCGCGGATGGCATCCACTCGGCAGTCAGGGCACAAATGTATCCAAACGAGGGAGCGCCACTATGGGGTGGCACAATCATGTGGCGAGGCACCTCGCGAGCCCGCGCTCCGCGCACCAATAACTCCTTCATTTTGATTGGCACTCTCGATCATCGCTTCGTCTGCTATCCCATCACGAAGCCCGACGACGATGGTTTTACTACCCTCAACTGGATAGCCGAGCTCACACCGGAGAAACGGCAAGAACCTGCGTCTTCTGATTGGAATCGTGAGGTGGCAACCGAACAGTTTTTGCCACACTTTTTGGATTGGCGATTCGATTGGATCGACGTGCCAGAAATAATCCGTAGTGCCCAAACAGCCTACGAATATCCCATGGTCGACCGCAATCCAGTACAAAGTTGGGTCGACGATCGAGCCCTTCTCATAGGCGATGCCGCGCATGCGATGTATCCAGTCGGCTCAAATGGGGCGAGTCAAGCTATCGTAGATACTCGCCTGCTGGGCGCCCAATTGACTCAGTATGGCGAAACACAGGAAGCGATCGAACGGTTCCAAAGTGAGGTTATCGAGGATTTGAGTGCACTCGTACTGCGCAATCGTGGTGCCGGACCCATAAGTATTCTCGGCGTCGTCGAACAACGGCGCCAAACACCAGACCAAACCGTGCACGAGATTATCAATGAGCACGACATCGCCGAACATATGGCTAACTACAAACAAGCCGCGGGCTTTGCCAAAGACGCTTTGAATGCAGCACCCTCAATCCTTGGCGAGATCTCGTGATCAGGCGGATCCCGGCGTCCGGAATTAGCTTCCTCATCCGTTCTATAAGTACCGAAGACAACTTTTGGAGCTGCTGATGAAACTCTACTACTGTAAAACCACCAACCCGCGCAAAGTCTGCGCTTTGGCTAAGTATCTTGAGCTCGATGTTGAGTACGAATTTGTCGACTTGTTCAGTCAAGCCCAACATCAGCCGGAGTTCCTGAGCGTCAATCCAAACCGAAAGGTGCCCGTCCTCTTCGACGGCGAAAAGCGTATCTTCGAAAGCACCGCGATCATGGCGCACATGGCCATCGTCGCTGATTCCGGCCTTTGGCCCAGTGAAGCCCAAGCCCAAGTTAACGCCCTGCAATGGCTAACTTGGGACATCGCGCACCTCTCGCGTCACGCGAGTACGCTCTATTTTGAGCAAATAATCAAAGCCAAAGCCGGTATCGGATCGCCGAATCCAGAGGCTATTGAAGAAGCCGTGAACTTTTTCCGACAGTTTGCCAAAGTCTTAGATGATCAACTCGATGGCCAAGAGCATGTCTTAGATGCTGGCTTATCCATAGTTGATTTCGGGCTCGCGTGCGTCATGACCGTCGCTCGTGAAGAAGGCCTCGAAGCGCTACCAATACAAGAATTTGCCAATATCAGCCAATGGCTGGAGCGAATGGACGAAATTCCCGCATGGAGAGCGCCTTGGCCCTCTTGAGTTCTTGACGGGACGCAGGTGGGTCCATAAAATGCGCCGCTCTTTCGATGTGTGGTTACCAACTACACACACCTACGTCCCCTTCGTCTAGAGGCCTAGGACACCGGGTTTTCATCCCGGCAACAGGGGTTCGACTCCCCTAGGGGACGCCATTTCATGTTTATATTCCGCCTGACATGTTTTCCGACTAAAGCAAGTTTTCCGTCTAAGCGGGGAGTCTGACACGGATTCTTTTGAGGTTGTTCTCGCCATCCATGGCGCGACACTTCCAGATCGGAAGGCCCACGGGTCGAATCAACGATCGCCGCTGGTAAGCGGCGCCCTTCAACCCGGCTCGGCGCATACGCCTCTCCCTAGGGGACGCCATTTTTTGATTTCCAGCTAGATCCAGTAATGTCCAGCTAGGTCCAATTCAAAGAAATAACTCATTATAAATCAGTTGGTTACGCATGCCCCGCACCATGTCGAGTACAAGCTCTTCATCGTTGGTTAGGGATCTAGCTGAGGCGCGGGAGAGTGTGGATAAGGGTGACCACAACATTGCCTGCGCACACTTCCTTAAGCTCGGAAACGCCCGACCCGGAGAAAGCGATGACCCGTCTGATTGCCGCGATAAAACTTAACCTCTTCAATCGCTATTTCAGATCCCTCAGCCGAAAGTGACTCGAGCTTCCACTCAACTGAATATGCGTTGTTAAAAAGCCACTGCTGCACGGATTCTTCGTTCTCATCCACTACGGTCACATAGATTGGCTTGGTGGTGATGCGTTGTGCGAGCCCACCTTCGAGTGTCTCTTTACACCACCGCACTAACGAGGAATTTGTTTTTCCGATTCCACGGCTAAGAACTAGAGGAGAGTTTTTAACTCTTGTTGGAACCAGTTGGACAAAGCGATTCTCACCGCCCTCTGATGCAGGCTCAACCGCAACATGACTATGTAGGCCTTCCACATCACGAAAAGCTATCTCTTCAGATTCGGATCCTATCCGAACGGAGAAATGGAAGGCGGGTACAGGGTAGTGTGATTTCATTGATGAAAAGGCTATCGAAAAAGGGTCTAGAAACCCAGGTCAACATTTCCATAGCAGCAACATTCGCTCACGGCGTTGAGTATTATCGCGGTCGCTGAAAGTATGTACTTCGTGTTCCTTGATCAACGATATGTGGCGCTGGTGGAATGGGATTCCGGCATGGTTCGCTTTGGTGACGATTTTTGTAACGCAGCCCGAAACAGAATGAGCCAGTAGTTCGGATGGCCAAGTGAGTTCGTCTTCGAGTGCAAAGCCAACCGAGAAAGACTGTATTGTTTGCTGAGTGAAGTGTACGACCCGCCTAAGCGCTTCGGCGACCTCCCGGTCGGTGTAACCCATTTCGCGCCAGTCACGCACGGGTTAGGCCCCTTGTTTACGTTGATGACACGCGATGTACATCGACCACAGTAGAAGCAGCTAACCGTACGAGCGGTGACAACCACTACCACACCAGCTACACAATTATTGCCACCGCGGATGAACCGGTATTCCGCGCTCTATGGCAACCGCCACCATTGATTGAGCCATGCCTCCGTAGTACCCCATTATTTTGTGCGCTAGATCGTATGAGTGCTGAATGCTGGCTTTCGCTGAGTCGGTTTTGACGTAATCCTCGACAAGCCACTTGAAAAGCGCCTCGAGGCGATCAATCGGAGGTGGGTGCGAATCCTTCGGGGGGCCATTCTCTCTGTGAGTACCTGACAGAATCGAATCAACAGCCCATTGTAGGTCGCTCAATGCATAGAACATTACGAATATTGGAAATATCACAAACTTGTTCACGTACTCAAAGTCTGTAAAACGCTGCCTATACGCTTCGATGACTATGTTCATTGCGAGTTGATCTGACTCTAGCTCGTCAAATCGGCTGAGTTCCGCTTCAATCGCTCTAGCAAACGCTTGGCGTACAGAATCATCCTCTACGATCTTTGGCATTACGCCTCTTACGACGTGTGCATATTCGTGAGCAACAATGAATTGCTCTATTGATGATAACCACCTACCGGAGATCACAACGCTATCAGGTGAGACAAGATATCTTGGTGCGGCGTTTGGGTCACCGTTAGCCACATAAGACTGAATCAGCTCGGCATATCTTGTCACCACCGCCTGAGGATCTTTCATGATCTCCCGTTCCACAAGAGCGATATCGTTGAGGTAGTCTGGCTCGGAGTTATCCGGGCGCCGAAAACACGGGACAGCATTAGTGACTGCTTTTGCTAAGAGATTTGCAAAAGTTGGAAGGCCCGAATCCACTACGATGTATCGCTCTCGCGAATCAGCCGTATCGTCTACAGGCAGCACTTTCGCGTTGATTGACCCTGTCGGAAACGTGCCTATGACGAGGGTTTGATCCGTAGAATGCCCCATACGTTCAGCTGCCTCGGCGACGAACTCGAGGTCTCGGTTCAGTACGTCAGCAAAGATGTCAAGGAGCTCATACTCGCGTTGATTCTCGAACAGGAAAATGATCCGTTCTCGCCGCTTGCCAAGCTCCTGCAGTGAAAACTCTAGGTACTCGATATCTAACGGGTTGTCGGTTTGATCTAGTTGTACGACAAGTTTTTGCCGAATCTGATCATTCGAATCCAGCCAGGCATCCAGCTCCATCTCTGGTGGGTTATCTAATTTGCGGTAGGCTCTCGCCTGCGCGGCATGGAATCGAGCTCTACTCGCGCTCATCCGTGAGCTCACTTATCTGCTTTGGTCGCTTTAAAGCCGGACTCAACAACCTTTCCTAACAGCTCTGCTAAAGCCCCTGCCGTAAGACCTTCTCTAAACTCTTCGTTTCCATCATTGTCAATGATCAAAACGCTTCCACGCGGCAGCTCTAGATTTTTTTGGACGACTGGGGGGATCTTCCTCAAATCTATGAGAACGCCCCGGTGAAAAGCCTTATGGAGAAATGTAACAACCAATGCGAGAGCAGCCGCCGAAGCCGTACCTACGGTAAGTAAAAGAGCAATCGAAACAGGGTCTGCAAACCCTTGAGATTTCCCCCATTTCGTTACTTCTGCATCAGCTCCGTTCTCTTTAAGTTCCCCGAGTAGTTCTTGAGCGTCGTCTTTATCAAAGATATCGATCGGCTCGAATTCGATATTGAAATTATCCATATATATCTCTCCTTTGTAATTTGAGGCTGGGTTTAGTTATTCAAAAGAAATGTCCTTGCGATGAAATAGCCTTCTGAGGCTACTACTTCCCAACACCTGACTAAACCACTTCCTTAAATGGACGGTTAGTTCACTTGTATGAACGTAGGCGTTGGTTGATCGGATTTTTTCTTGTGCAGATTTGTGAGCTGTTGGATCAAGCTAACCATCTGCATGGACCGATGACTTAGTCCGGAAATTGTTGGTATACGATAGTCATTTGAGCCATAGGACGCATGAAGTTCTGACGGGTCTCTTGACCAAAACGATTGACGAATACCACTCTTTTCTTCGAGTCGAAACAACGGGTCGGAAGAACCGATGCAGATCTCACTCGTTTGGCATGCTGTTTCTCTGGGATTCACTGTATCCACATGACGCAAGTATTCGCCTAGATAGAAAATGACTCCATCGACACTACGACTACCAAAGCGGATCTGCCAACACGGTGCGGCTGATGTAATTTTGTTGAGCTCGAACGTTTGAGTATTGATCGAGGCTAGACTTTGCGTCGTTGCTCCGCATTGCTTTTCCTGCTTAAGCAATGAAACGTAACCACTCTTAGTCCCGCTCGACGCAACAGGAAAAAGCGTTAAATCCTTCGAATCTACGTGAGACAGGTTCAGAGGCGCCGTAAACGCCATCTCCAGCCATGGTGAAATCAATATCGCTAACAAGCACCCGCCAAGCAGATCCCGTCCTATGATCATTGTCTAACCTCAAAACCGCGCCATCAGAAAAAACAAAGTCGAGCGATTCGAACATAACATGCGCAACAAGCTCCGGGTTCCAACCTTGATCCAGATAAGTCGCGATCACACTCGCCTCGATAGGACTTAGGATTCCCCGATAAAATTCCTCCGACTCCAAAATGGAAACGGTAAAGTTGGGATTCGTCGTTACACTTGTGGATAGTTTGGGCGCATAAGAATCTGCCCTTGGTGTTCGCACATTCGTGACACCCACGGCACTTTCTATGCGCTTGGTTACCGCGTCGATTGGAAGAGCGGCAGATAACTCAGCGCTTCCGGTGATCTTTAGATTTCCTTGGATCTGTGAGATCGAAGTGAAGTGTCTAGGCAACCATTTCTTTGCCCTAACAACGTTCAGCAGAGCAATCTCGTTCGACATTTGCTCAATCGCTTGATTGTAGTCCACAGAGTCGCGCGGAACGGTCGGTATATGGAACGTTGAACACCCTGCGCAAACGAGCACAAAGCCAAGTGAAACAAGTCTTATCATTTTGAAGTCCTCCCCAATCTATCGTATGAGTTTTCTCTACCTACTTGCGTCGGCTACATGACACTAACGAGAGATTTCCACTATTTGTTCACCTTCTGGAGGTGGAGTGAAATAGATATAACCTGTTGGTCTAGGTCCAACGCAAAGGGGAGGAAGACCAATGCCTTATCAAATCGTGGAGGGTCGCGTTAGATTGCATTATCGCGAGAGAGACTCTGTCCTGCGCATGGTCGGTATTGCGCTCCTTGCTTGGTTCCTCATGACGAGTCAGAGCCAGGCCTATCCGGGTGATGTGTTTGCGTCTAAACAACCCGCGCCGAAGACGCCAACTCAACCCTCCTTGACGGTCGACTTGGGGCAATACGATCTTGCATCGATCACCGGAGGAGCCGAGTACAGCATCCCAATGTAGATGCCTGGCGGGGGAAAAGGTATGCAGCCCACATTGGCCCTTACCTATTCCTCCCAATCACACGTACGCGGGGGGGGGGATCGCCAAACGATAAGGGAGAGAATGATCTGTTTCATGCCATTGCCTTGGTAGTGGGTGAACGCCTGAACATCGCAAGTGTGCGAACGATCATGCCTGCTACCGTTAACGATGCCTAGAAAACGTGTGAAGTCGGCTGATCAAAAGTATCGGTTCTAAAACAAAATCGTAGAAATAGATGATCATAAATACGTAGAAACCCGATTTGTGAATCCATTTCCAAACCCTGGTCCAGCTATCCTCACCGCTATAAGAAGAAATGGAACCCCTGTTTAGTTTAGGGTGAGCGCGCATTCATGCCTCGTCTGAAAGCGCTAAATATGGGGTACGACGCGCAACATCAGAATCGAGAATCGTTACGCGTTCCATCAATCGTCGGTGCGGCCAAAAATCAGCGGTGGCGCAGTGTTGGACTGCACGATTGTCCCACATCGCTACAGAGCCAACCCCCCAACGAAATCGACAGGTCACTTCTGGGCGGCCTATATTAGCGAAGAGCTCCTGTAATAGACTCTGGGTCTGTATGTCATCAAGGCCATGCTCGTCCGCAAACCTACGAGTGAAGACTCGGTTTACGAAAAGGACTGTACGCCCAGTTTCAGGATGAGTGCGCGCGACCGGGTGGACTGCCTCCGGTATATGTCCATCCATGGCGTGGTGTGGCTGACCGATGTGGACCGCTTGCATCGTCTTAATGCGTGCTTTGGTTTCGCGACTGACGCCCTCCCAAAGCCCGTAGCCATCACAAAAGTTAGTGTCACCACCAACCGGTGGCGCTTCACGACAAATCAGAATCGAACCCATCGGCGGACGCGATGACCAGGTCGCATCGCTGTGCCACTCGGAAGCTGCACCCGGGTGTTTTTCTCCCGACTGAATGGGCAGAATATCTGGATAGCCATCAGGTGTACGCGGACCACTCGGCACGTGATCACGCTCGCCGTGATGGGCGCCAAGCTCGCCAAAGCACTCAGCAAATCGAATGAGGCCATCCCGAGTCAAATGTTGTTGCTCTCGAAACATGACGACACGACGCTCAAGCCAAATTTCACGTAGGAATTCAACGATTTCGGGATGCCGTATATCGCGATCGAGGTCAATGCCATGAACCACAGTACCGAGACTTGGTGATAAGGGCTCTAACTTAAGATCAATCCCACAAACCGACTCGGTTTTGTAACTCGTTGGTGTGAGGTGACCAATCACCAGATCAGCATCCTGATCTCTTATACCGTTTGCAACGGTCTGACGATCACTCTGATCCGGGTAGCGCGCCGCAGCCACCATGCCCATCGGTGTCGAGCGAGACAGTCTCTTTGGCTTTTTTTCTTCGGAAGTTTCGTCGAGTGTTTCGTCGGAAGTTTGTTCCACAGTCATCGCATCCCCTAATCGAAAAGATTCGCCAACGGACAATCATTGCTAGCCAACTATATCGCGCCATCTACAAAATTCCACGCCCTACAGCCACCGCCACAACTTGGTGTATGGTTCTTCTTTCCAAATCGCTGAATCGAATGAAATCTACAGCCAATTCTTACAACGCGGCACCTACTTATTGCTGCCTCATCATCTCCCTATTGCTTCTTTCGTGCTCCGATGCCACCGAACTCCTGGAAAACAACGACCCTAGCAAATACACCGTCGTTGAAGATTTATTGTGGGCATCGCCTGGGGACTTCGATCTCACTATGGATATATACACGCCTAACACAAGCACCAACGGTCCTTCTCCGGTACTCGTTATGTTCCATGGAGGTGGCTGGCTAATTAACGACAAATCAATCATGGATCAAACCGCCAAGTACTTAGCTACAAATAGTCGATACGTTGTCTGCAACGTTAACTACCGGTTACTTGGGGACGACGACAATACCGTGATGCTCAACGAGATTGTCGAAGATGCTTTCGGTGCCGTCTTGTGGGTCCAAGAGAATATCGGACGCTACGGTGGTGATGTTAACAGGGTTGCTGTAACCGGAGACAGCGCAGGTGGCCATCTGTCTGCCATGATCGTCAATATGGGTGACCGGTTAGGATCAGAAGGTTTTGAGGGCAATCAACTCGTATTCAACCCAACCTACTTACCGCATGGGATGACCGCCGAAAATGTGGCGCAGAGCGGAGGTCTCAATGTCCAAGCAGCCATTCTTAGCTATGGAGCTTACGATATTTACCAAGGTGCCTTGCTGGGCTTTGAAGAAATCACGAATCCTTTCTGGCTTATGGGTGGATCGTGGCCACGAGGCATATTCGGGGATCAAATCAATGCCAGAGACAATCCAGAGTTTTATCAGGCCGTGTCTCCATCCCACAACATCCCAGATGCGAAGCAGCGACGCTTACCGCCACAGCTATTGACCGTAGGCAGCGCTGACACCCTCGTGACGCCAGCATCAGTAATAACTTATATGACAGCTCTGCAGTCCGCTGGTCACCCAACTCAGTATTGGGAGCATGAAGGTAGGCCGCATGCGTTTTTGGATTCAGGATCTAACGCGATGCTTGGGATCAGTTTTGAAGCCGACGCACCGCCTGCACTTGAAGTCATGATTAACTTCCTCGACGCGCTTTTCTATGGTTAATTAGCTCAATGCCCAAATCACTCCATCGGCGATGCCGCCAGGTCCGGAAAAATCCGTGAGGAAGCTGACACGTATATGTTCTTACCTTGGCTTAGTCCTCTTGGCGAGCGGTGGGAATGCAGTCGAAGACGGTGGAGGTGCGAACTTGATTTACGATATGGATCAACCAATTTCTCTGACCGGCACCGTCACAGGGTACAAAGCAAAGGACCCTCACTCAGAACTCTACGTCGAAGTGAAGCAAGAGGGGCATATCAAACAGTGGACGATACTAGGCGGTGCTGCAGGTGGAATCGCGCGGGCTGGTCTTACAAACGCCTATCTCACCAGCAAGCCCACTGTCACGGTCACTGTTTTCCAATCACGGGATGGAGCGTGCAGGCCAAGGTGCGTGGGTCTAGGTAGGGACTTCAAATTCGATCGAGAATAACTCTCTATCTTATTGAATATATTCATAAATTATCGGCGCAAACTCTCTGCTCAACGAACGATCGTGGTGTCTGCGGCGCAGACACCACGCGTGATTTCCTAGAAGTGGTAGCGAGCTTCTAGGCCGATTGTTCTAGGCCGATTTGTGACGATCCTTGAACGGCTTGGCGTCTCTGCGGCGATTGATCTGTTATCACCGAGATTGGCTCGCTCATCCGTCAGATTGTCGGCAAACAGTGTGATGTCCCAACTTTCGTTAGTTATCCCCGCGCGCACATTAACTGCACTCCAGCTGTCTCGCTCACGGATCACGTTGTTGTTCTGGCTTGTGCTTTCACCATAGTGATTCGCGTCTAAGCGCAACCGGCCGTTCCAGTCGTCAACTAACGGAAACACATACTGTGCCGTTGCGGTTGCCGTCATATCCGGAACACCGCTGATCTCATCACCATTTGCAAAACCTGGGAATCCACGGGAACCCTTTACTTCGGTATCGGTATAGCCAACACCGAGCGAAAGGTACAAACCATCAACGGGAGCAGCACTAATTTCCACTTCCGCACCACGACTCTCTGCGTCGCCAACGTTAGTTGAGAACTGAAACCCACAAGCTAATCGAATATTCTGCAGAGTGTCGTTCCAGTCGATCATGAATACCGATGCGTTGATCGCTACACGGTTATCCGCAAGATTCGACTTGACCCCAACTTCATAGCTCCACAGATCATCTGAGTCATAGCTACGTAGAGCTGCCGGATTGAGGTTAAGCGCTGCGATCTCCGCACCACAAAGTGTTGGCGAAATCTGGCCGTTGACACCACCGATGCGGAAACCTTTAGCTGCACTCGCGTAGAGGTTCACTTGATCACTCACATCAGCAGAGACCATAACTTTTGGATTGAAGCCATTCTCTTTTTGGCTACCGCTGAAAGCGCTTGGACCGCCATTAGCGAAACCGTCAGAAACAGCGCTAAAGTCGACCTCAGTCTCGTACCATCGACCGCCTACTGTGACGGAGATTTTGTCGCTCACATCAAGTGTGACTTCACCAAACACAGCCATTTCCTCAACATCTTCAGGTTGATTTGTGATGAAGATTAAGTCGCCAGGGACAATTCCGGGGACGGGAGGACCGCCAGCGGCTGCCAGTGCGGCATCAGCACCGACCTGCAATGCCGTTGGATAGCCACGGACAAACTCGTTGTCTGCATAGAAAACGCCGACAGTGAAATTCACTTTGCCCTCTAAGCTGCTTGTGAATCGAGTCTCGTGTGAAAAATTCTCGTACTCTGAGGTTGTCCGTAACACAGACTCTAGTGGTGTGATCGGAATCCCAACTGCTGCGCCATAAATGAAGTCTAGGAACGTATGCTCTTCTTCGGCTTCATCTGTTTCACGTTCGTAATAGGCGGTTGTGGAGGTGAAGCTGCCTTTGTTTACGTCCAAGTTGAGTACAACGCTGCCAATCCACCACTCATCTTCGCCTGGCTCTTCTGAGTCGAAAAAGCGCACTTGGGTGGTTTCCTCTGAATCCACATCTGCGAATGGCAGACCATCAGCTTCTATTTTTTGATACATGAACTTAGGAGTAATCGTCAAAGCGTCAGTAACTTGCCACTTGGCAAATATCTGGCCACCCCAAAAGTCTTCGTCATCCGTGTCTTCATTCTTTCGAAATGCGGGATTCGGGTTAGCGAATACTTGATTGGTTTGCAAATTTGTCCAAGTCGGTTGGTAAACCCGATCATAGATTCCAGAATTGCTACCAGAATAAGCCGCGACTCTAAGTCCGAGAACATCTTCAACAACAGGTACGTTAATAGAACCATCTATCAAATTGTTTATCCCGCCGTCGGTAACGCTTGAGATCGATGAGTGAATTGAGCCGTAATTTTCAGTCAAGCTTGGTTGTTGCGTGATCAGACGAATAGTGCCGCCCATTGACCGTGCACCGTAAAGAGAACCCTGTGGTCCGCGTAATACTTCGATTCGTTCGAGATCAATCACTCGTGGGTGGAGTGCTACGCTCACAGGAACGTCATCGATATAGAAACCCGTTGTAGCTGCAGATGCTGCATCACCACTACCAAAGACGCCTCGAATTGCCGGTGCGTTGGCATCAAATCGTCCATCCGCTTGATAAGCCGTACCGAGGTTTGGCACGCGAACGGCAAAATCAAGGTAATCATCCATGCCCATATCCTCGATCTCGGCCGAGGTGAGCGCCGTTACCGAAAGTCCTACTTCTTGTAGAGATTCGCTGCGCTTGGTTGCTGTGACGACGATCTCTTCGAGACCTTCATATTCTTCAGCATAGCCAGTCGACGCTAGCGAAAGCGCGCAACATAATGCCAAATAACTGGACGTTTTCTTCATCTCATTCTCCAATGATTGTCCCCTTCCTAGTAACCCGACAAGCTGCGTAAAAAGTCACCTCAGCTCGGCTGGCGGCGCAATATGCACGAGACAAGGCCAAAGGACAAGCGTCTGATCAATCGCCTTGCCTTGGGGGATTATTACCGCCAGCTTCCTCAAAGATAGCTTGTTGGCAACGGAGCAATATCTCGATTCCCTACTAAGCTTCTCCTATGCACTCACAAGAGAGAAAAAGGAAGTAAATGTTCTCCACAACAATCATCGCTATCCTAATTTGTGGCGGCTTATCCGCTGGAATATGGTTCTACTACTATTCCCAGCGTGCGGTCACACGACGCGATGGCCGAAGAATGACTGTCGCGCTCGTGCAATCGCGAGCGATCTTCCAAAATTTGGACAAAATCCCAAATGCGCTTATCTCAAGAGATCTGCGTAAGGGATTGGTGTTAATCGTTGGCCATCACTTGAAAACACTGAACGATCTACAACCGCGCCACCCCTTTCTATGGGATCTACAAAACAGGTTGCAAAAACTCAACCGAATCCCTTCTGCTTTTGAGAGATCAACCATCCGCACTCGAGTAGACCGAAAGGCGGCATCGCAGGCTTTGGAAGCACTGTGTGAAGTTGTGAAACAAGCACGCGCTGAAGAGCTCCTACCAAACAAGCAAGCCGATCTTGCAGCCGCTGCAGCACTCTTTACGTCACAGCACATCGCGGTGGAGACAGCCCGCCAGGCGGCCAAGGATGCCGAGAATGTGCGTTCATATAGGCAAGCCTTGAACTTTATTCATCAAGCCCAAGGACTTGCGAACCGGCTTCCACCACTGATGGCAGAGGCCATATCTGAATCGCTCAAAGGAGATGCTGAGCGACTAGAAGCTTTTGTCAGTAGAGCCGCCTAAAATTTGATGCCAACCCCGACGGTGTAGGTCGTATCCGTTTTGCTATTCCCGGGAGCTGGTTTAGTCTCGTGGTTGAGGTCAACTCGAGCGATCGTGTCGATCATGTCAGACACCGAATATCTCAAGCCAGTTGATGCTGATAAAACCTCTCCACGGTCCGAATCTGGAATGAAGAGAATCGCTTGCTTGTGGAACAGCTCCAACCGATTTGCGAGCAACAATCTTTTGTAGTCGAGCGCAAGTCGTACTGCAGGATTGTTCTCATCCATGCCGTTAATCTCTTCCTGCACAGCACTAATTCCGGCTTCAGCTGACAAAGCACCAAACGTGTTATCCCAAAACTGATAACCCCCACCAGCACCAATCGTGATGCGGCTATCTATGTCCTTCAGATCGTCCGTAAAGTATTCCGCGTTGCCAGCGACGAACCAGCGCTCTGACATAAAACGTTTGTAGCCATAGTCAAAATCAAATTGATCCTTAGTCGTCAGCTCTTCAGCTTCTTCATTACTAATGCGTAGAGACGCCTGGTGCTGCACATCATCTGCTTTATAAATTGACTCGATGAGCGTGTTTAGATTTTGGGTGTCTGAGTTACCGTTCGAGATAACCAACCCCAAATCGGCACGATTACTCCATTCGCTGCCTAGCTGGGTGATTGCTAGCCTACTTTGACTGGCGCTACGCACATCACCTATTGCTACCTCGGTTTTGGCATTCTCACTTTCGATCTGTTGACCGTCGCTGCCCGGAACAAACCGCCCATTTATGTAGTCAGAGGGCGTACCTATTTTGAAACTATCCTCAGATGTGATCGCCACGACCTCATCCAGATTGATCGCCACATCACCTGCATAGCTCGTGGTCAGAATTGCCTTACCACCCGAGACGCCTTCAAGGGTGCCTGTTAGGCGATCTCCATTTTTAAGCTCGACAACATCAGCAATAGCTGCAGACATTCCAACCAAGACCAATAACACAGCGCTAAACACCTGACGCATTTACTTATCCTTAAACCAATAATCTAGTTAGCGGGTTTTTAGGCCCTCTTGACCAACCCAATGACGCGCAAAGTATTGCGCGGTTCGGCCGTTACGTGCGCCGCGAGCCAAAGCCCAACGCAGCGCTTCAGCTCGAAGTTCCGGATCAGATTGATCCACTTCAACTTCGTAGCGAGCAGCAAATTTTGTCACCCAATGCGAGACCACTTTCAAATAGGCAGATTGCTTGAAGCCATAAAAAGACAACCAAAGTCCAAACCGATCTGACAGCGAGATCTTCTCTTCGATCGCCTCACCTTCGTGCAACTCGCCCTGATCCATTCTCGCGCGTTGATTGTCAGCCATGGTTTCAGGGACAAGATGACGACGATTAGACGTCGCATACACCAGAACGTTCGCTGCGGTTTTGAAGATCGAGCCTTCTAGCGCACTCTTCAGTTCTTTGTAGGAAGGATCATCAACGGTGAACGATAAGTCATCGCAAAACACGATGAACTTGAAGGGAAAACTGGCCAGGCGTTCGACAATTTCCGACAACGTGGCGAGATCTTCCTTTTTTATCTCTACCAAGCGCAAACCTTGCTCGTGATAGGCGTTCAACAGCGCGTGAATGAGCGTTGACTTTCCGGTACCACGAGCGCCCCAAAGTAGTGCGTTGTTAGCGGGCAGACCTGCCAGAAATTGTTCGGTATTGGCAACGAGTTTAGATTTTTGCTCATCAATGTTGAGTAGGTCATCCAAACCCGTCTCATCCATTTGTGAAAAACCGATGAAACGGCTGTACCAAGGGCTTTGCCGCCAAATGGCAGCGGGATGTTTCGCCCAGTCTAATTCGCCGGTTTCTGGTAGGAGCTCCAGTACGCGAGCAAGGACCTTATCGAGCAGAGGTTGCGCCACTTAAATATCGGCCCTTTTTTACACAATTCGATGAGCGGCGCATTGTACGCAACTGGTACCAGGGATCGAGTATCTGATGTAAAATATTCGGCCGTATCGAAATTATCGCTACCCAATGTCAGCATCAAATTCGGCGACTAACGCGCAAAGCCCATCGCCTTCTGAAGAAAGACAATCTGCTAACTCCGCCAGTGAGAGAACACCCGAGGCAGCTCGCGGCACGGCACCTGAGAAAGAGAGAAGAAACGGGGTCGCAGACCGTCGTAGTGTAAGCCCTGAGAGACGCAACGAAGATCGCCTTGCCGACGATTTAGAGCCGCGTCGAAACCCCGATACGCCAGATCGTCGCGCTTAGCCTTTCCGCAGCGGTACGACGTTGCTGCTTTCCTTTGCGTACGCGCGGCGTATGCCCGACTCATCCTCTAAACCAATCGAACCCGGCTGATACAACGTTACTTCTAGGGCCTGATTAAAACCCGGCGCGGTTAAAGTGAGTTCATGACCGACGAGCCGCCATTCGCCACGTGTTATTTTGGGTTCTCCTGCCTGATCTTGCGAATCAGCCTCTGTCGCGACAAATGAGCCTTTGTCGAATGACCCAGAAAGCATGAGCGTCGCATCGCCCTCTTGCCACTGCCAAAGTCCGGGCAAATCCAACCGTGTTAACCAGCGTTCTTTCGCAAGGTGTTTACTCCTCACATAGAGATAGATACAGATGGCCACAAACGCGACCACTAACACTTGCATCATTTGAAGCCTCCTCACTGATAGTCTGCTTTCCGTAACCCGTTTTGCGTCAGGCTGTGCGGGTTATGAAGCCACCTTCCCACCATGATTGCGCTCTGTATACTCAGAGCCTTATTAAGGGAGAAGTATGACACGTCCAAGAGAACTGGTGCTGTTGCTCTTGAGCATTATCTTCACTACTGTCCATGCTGGCGAACAAACGCCAAGTCAAGCATGGCCACAAGCGTGGTTCGAGCCCCCCCAAACTGCCTCAGAAGCAGGTATTACAAAGTTCTCAGAAAGCCCATTTTTCTCTGATAAAGGGTTGCCTCCTGTTCATCAGCGACTACCTCAAGATCCCCTCGTTTCTACCCCGATCGGTACGCTTGGCACATATGGTGGCGCCGCGCGTATTTCCAATCTGGACAATCGGACTTTCTATAACGTTGAACCGCTGATCACGATATCCGCGGATCACAAATCTCTGCTGCCAAATCTGGCGGAAAAATGGCACTACTCGCCAGACGGCTTACGTCTGTCTATAACACTTCGAGCAGGTACGCGTTGGTCGGACGGCGTTTTACTGAGCAGTGACGATTTCGTTTTTATGCTCAACGATCTCATGTTGAACCCTGACTACATGCCGGTCACGCCCAGTCTTTTACAAGGCGTAAAAATCAAAAAGCTGGATAACCTAAATTTTGAGGTTCACTTCGAACGGCCGAATCCCCTTTTCGGAAACATCATTGCTCAATTTCCAGAATTTTTTGTCGCGCCCAAACACCACTACAAGAACTTTCACCCACGCTACCGCCCACAGCAGGAAATAGACGAGCTCATGTCTGATTTGGGCTTCATCAATTGGACGACATTTATTCAGGCTAATTTACAGCTACGCGCCGACACTTCAGTGGATGCGCCCACGCTTCGAGCTTTTCTGATCAAAAAGATGACACCCACGGTCGTTCGCTATGAGCGGAATCCCTATTACTTCAAGATTGGTCCTCACGGCCGGCAATTACCTTACATTGATGAGATACACGCCGAACTGATTTCCGACACTGAAGTAGAAGTTGCAAAGGCCGCGACAGGGCAGCTCGACTTTGCGGGATACAGCATGCCAACCGATGATATCCCGCTCCTCAAGCTCGGTGAGCGAACCGGCGATATCCAAGTGAAGATATGGCGTCGGCTGCACGGCAGCGATTTGGTGCTACAGCCAAACTACAATCATGCGGACCCAGCGCTCGCGACCCTGTATTGGGATCGCCGTTTCCGCATCGCGCTTTCTGTTGCGCTCAACCGTGACGAGATGAATCAGATTATCTACTTTGGTCGTGGTCAGCCAAGACAGGTCACTGTGATCCCTACGAGTGACTACTTTGAACCAGAATTTGCGAGTGCCTACACTGATCATGACCCTGCGTTGGCAAACAAGTTACTCGACGAAATCGGTTTGCATGACATCGATGGCGACGGTTTACGTGAATACCCTGATGGATCACAACTGACCATCACAGCTGAATACATAGACTTTGAAACTCCGAAGCAAATCTCCATGGAACTCGTAGCAAGTTATTGGCGCCAGGTCGGAGTCGATCTACGTCTAAAGCTTGTTGACCGCGGCTTACAATGGCAACGGGCACCCACCGGTGAAATGCAGATGACGGTCTGGCACGCAGACCGAACTACCGACATCCTTTTTCCAGTTCAGCCAGATTGGTGGGTACCCAGGACGATTGGTTGGAGTATGTCTATGTGGAATCAGTGGACCCGGTGGTATCTGACGGACGGTCGGCTCGGGACGAAGCCGCCTACAGAAATAGCACAGCTGCACCAATGGGCTGAAACGCTACGCACCACACTCGACAGGACCGAAAGAATAAGAGCAGGTAAAGCAATCCTAAGATCCTCGGCTGAAAACGTTTGGTCGATTGGTACTATTGGGCTCGCGCCACACCCCATCGTCGTTTCAAATCGCCTTAAAGGGGTGCCGGACAATGGCATATGGGGTTGGGATACTCGCTGGACCCTGCCGTACCATCCAGAAACTTGGTATTTTTCGGAATGAGTCCCGGCACAAAATTCGTCACCCGACGCATTCTCGGCATGATCCCGACGCTGGCCATCATCTCTGTAATCGTGTTTGTCATCATACAACTGCCGCCAGGTGACATCGTCACGTCTACTTTGGATCAAATGCAGGCTAGTGGCTTGGATATGTCGGACGACCGTGTGCAAAACCTACGTGCCCAATACAACCTCGACGACCCTCTACCCGTGCAATATCTCCGTTGGATATCTGGTTTTCTCACCGGTGACATGGGGTATTCCTTTTTGTTTGCACGGCCTGTTAATGAACTTGTTTGGGAGCGCCTGGGATATACATTGCTGATCTCCGTCTGTGCTCTAATTTTCACATGGGCCCTAGCTCTCCCTATGGGGATCTATTCCGCTGCACGACAGTACTCAGCAGGCGACTACACATTTACCCTAATCGGCTTACTGGGGCTGGCAACACCAAATTTTTTGATCGCGCTGCTACTCATGTACGCAGGTTATGAGTGGTTTGGGTTGAGCTTTGGCGGATTGTTTTCACCACAATATCTAGATGCCCCTTGGAGCTGGGCTAGAGTCGGCGATCTGCTACAACATCTTTGGATTCCCGTAGTGGTGGTCGGGACATCCGGTATGGCAATTACGATGCGTCTCATGCGGGCGAATCTATTGGATGAACTCAATAAACCTTACGTCACGACCGCACGAGCCAAGGGCGTACCGCCGCTCAAACTCATTCTTAAATACCCTGTCCGTATCGCAATCAATCCATTTATTTCAACTATCGGGCTGTTACTTCCCGCACTTATTTCGGGCGAGGCAATCGTTGCAGTTGTCCTCAACCTACCAACAACCGGACCGTTACTGCTTCGTTCTCTGATATCTCAAGACATGTATCTCGCAGGCAGCCTCATCATGCTCCTGAGCATCTTAACGGTTATAGGTATGCTTCTTTCGGACCTTCTTTTGGCTTGGCTAGACCCACGAATACGGTATGAGTGAGGCACTACCTCCAAGCCGACTCGCGTGGCTCAGGTTCAAGCAGCATCGGCTCGCGCTCGTTGCCGCGTTCGTGCTAGTCGCACTTTATGTCACAGCTATCGCCTGTGAATTTCTCGCACCTTACGAACCCGACCAGCGCAATTCTCGAGCCATCAACGCACCGCCCATGACACTCCATTTCACAAACCAAGTCGGTGATTGGCAATTGCGCCCCATCGTCTATCAATACAAACTAACCATCGACCCGGACTCTTGGATGCGGCAATACAAAGAGGACTTTACTCGGCCCCACGCTGTGAACTTCTTTGTTAAACAAGACACCGGTTACCGCTTCTTTACCGTCGACGATGGGGGTTATGTTCATCTTTTTGGAACAGACTCCTTAGGTCGTGATGTTTTCAGCCGGGTCCTCTATGGGTCTCGCGTTAGCCTGTCTATCGGTGTCATTGGTGTCTTATTGACACTCTTCTTTGGACTCATGCTAGGAGGCTTCGCCGGATATCTCGGCGGTATCGTAGATAACGCTGTGCAACGCCTCATCGAAGTCCTGCAGTCGATGCCAACCCTACCCTTGTGGATGGGACTCTCAGCCGCACTACCTGCTGCGTGGTCACCACTCGCTGCCTATTTCGGTGTCACACTCATCTTGTCATTTTTCGGTTGGACGACATTAGCCCGCCAGGTTCGGGGGCGTTTCTTATCGCTCAGGGACGAGGACTTCGTCGTCGCCGCACGACTAACGGGCGCAAGTAATACCAGGGTGGTCTTAAAGCACATGGTGCCTAATTTCATGAGCCACACGATAACCACGGCGACTCTCGCTATCCCCGCAATGATCTTAGGTGAGACAGCACTGAGCTTTCTCGGTATCGGTTTGCGACCGCCGGTAGTCAGTTGGGGAGTGTTACTGCAACAAGCACAAAACTACCAAGTCATCGTGATGACGCCTTGGCTCCTAATTCCTGGGCTGTTCATCGTTGTGACCGTGATTGCGTTCAATCTCCTGGGTGACGGTTTGCGCGATGCCGCGGACCCGTACCATACGGGTGGCCAATCGTGAGCGATTTGGTTGCCATTCGAGACTTATGCATTTGCTTCAACTCTGAACTAGGCACCACTGAAGCAGTTAGGAACCTAACATTCAATTTACGCCGCGGACAGATAACGGCGCTTGTCGGCGAATCGGGGTCCGGCAAGTCGGTAACAGCAAACAGTCTGCTGGGCCTTCTCCCTAACAACGCCGAAGTGACAGGTGAGATCCTGTTCACACACAACGAAACAACCGTGGACATCGCTCAGTTAACCGAACGCGACCCCCGCCTGCGATCAATCCGCGGCGACCAAATCAGTATGGTGTTTCAAGAGCCGATGACAGCGCTATCACCGGTTCATACGATCGGTGATCAGATCAGTGAGGCGATTTTGTGTCACCAATCAGTCACTCAAGAAGTTGCATGGGTGCAAGCCGAAGAAATGTTGAGCGCAGTCGGTATTGCGTCCGCAGGCGAAGCGATGCACAAATACCCTTTTCACTTTTCAGGGGGCATGAGACAACGTGCAGTAATCGCTATGGCACTCGTTTGCCATCCAGAGCTGCTTATCTGTGACGAGCCAACCACAGCCCTGGATGTCACTGTCCAAGCAGAAATCCTTCTGTTGATTCGAAAGCTACACGTCGAGCTTGGCAACGCTGTACTTTTTATCACGCACGATCTAGCGGTCGTAGCACAAATAGCGGATCGGGTTCTTGTCATGTATCAAGGTACGCTCGTCGAGGAAGGCGAGGTGCGCGAGGTCCTGAAGTCACCTAAACATCCTTATACGCAGAAGCTTTTGAAAGCAGTGCCGCAACTATGAAGGAGCCAATTCTCACAGTCGACGGCCTGAGCAAACAGTTTGCCGGTACAAGCGTGCTGCGCGACATATGCTTTACTGTTAAACAAGCGAAAACGCTAGGCATCGTCGGTGAATCAGGTTCCGGCAAAACGACTTTGGTCCGATGTCTGCTCCGCGCAATCGACCCAGACTCTGGAACGATACGATTTCGGGGGCGAACTGGTTCGCATAACTTGGAGCAACTTTCTGCAAGGGAGCTCCTACCACTCAGGCGGGAGCTTCAGATGATCTTCCAAGATCCATTTGCTTCGCTGAACCCTCGTATGACGATTGCTCAAATCCTCGAGGAGCCCTTGATCATTCATGAGATGGGAAACAAGTCAGATCGCCGCGCTAAAGTCATCAATATGCTCGAGCGAGTGCAGCTGGACGCCAGTGCGTTGAACCGTTACCCGCATGCGTTCTCAGGCGGTCAGCGCCAGCGGGTCGGCATCGCTCGGGCCTTGATTCTCGAGCCTAGTTTGGTCGTTTGCGATGAATCTGTCGCCGCCCTCGATGTCTCGGTCCAGGCGCAAATTCTAGACCTGCTAAGCGAACTTCAAAACGAAATGGGATTGACCTATCTCTTCGTCGCGCATGACTTAAGTGTTGTGAGACATTTTTGTGATGATGTCCTGGTCCTACACGACGGTGAAATAGTGGAGTCGGGCGACGTTGCAGAGACATTTTCCCAACCAAAACACAACTACACGAAGCTGCTGCTGTCAGCTGTGCCTTCCATAGATCCGGACGTCAAACTCGCACCACTGACTAGAACAGAACTCGGTCTACCCGAAATAACCAGGTAGATGACCGCCTAAACAAACGTGTTAAGCAATCCAATCTCTATGCAAGCCAGTAATCTCCGCGTCAACGGACTGCACTACATAGCGCTCAACATCAGCCAGAGCTTGTTCTACTACAGTCGCGGTTCCCGCGCAGGCAACAAAAGACCATTGGCTCACCCTTAGGTCATCAGCGTACCCAGACTCGCATACTGCGATGGCTGGACTGCGGCCAAACTTATCTCGCAATTTAAGCAATCGCTTACGTTTGTCTTTGAGCGATCGGCAACCGTGCAGTTGAAAATTCACTTGGAGTTTCGCGACCCTCACGAAATAGCAAATTCCTCTGAGGAAAGCTCGTAGAAGACGGTGTCGAGGCCGTGCCAGCGACGTCGTTCTCGAAAAGACATGCCTAGTTTTTGCAGCACACGGACCGATCTTTGATTGGGAGTGTCGGCTGCTGCGATGACTTGACTCAAGCTGCATTCCTCAAAGCCATGCCGTAGGACCGCCCGAGCTGCATCGCCACCGATCCCTCGACCCCAAACCTTAGGGTTGATACCAAGTAACAGTTCCATATCCTTCGCATTCTCGAAAACCCTGAGCCCACAAAACCCCGCAAACTGACCGTCAAAAGGGTCGTTCTCAATATCCACATAGAGGGCGAAAAAACCCACGCCATACGTTTCGAAACACACCTCGCTCGTCGAAATCATTTCCTCAACACGCGACACGGGGATAATTTGATCTTCAAAGAGATACTTACGCACATCTGGATCGACGCTCAGTGAGTGCAGCTCCGTCACATGATCCATCGTGATCGGCACGAGTTTAAGACGTTTTGTTTTTAGCTCCCCCATCGGCTCAGTTTGCCATAGCAAGGTGCATAAGCGAACATGCCCCGCTGCAAACTTTTGTGCACGGCTAAGGAAGCGGCGTACCGCACAATAATCGAGAGATACCTACTCGCCTCAACAGGAGAATTTATGCGATTTAGTTTTTGGCCAACACCGAGCCTTCCTTTTGAGGAAACTCTCAGCTTGAGCCAGCATGCAGAAGCCACTGGTTGGGATGGTCTTTGGTTAGCGGATCACTTCATGCCTAATGCACAAGATACCAGCACGCCGTGGCCAGAAGCGTGGACAACCTTGTCAGCGATCGCTGCAACCGTGCCCAGACTGCGACTCGGCACACTCGTTACGGGCAATACTTATCGCCATCCTGCAGTACTTGCAAAAATGGCGGCAACGGTCGATCACATTTCCGGTGGCCGAGTCGTCCTTGGCATCGGTAGCGGCTGGCAGGAAAATGAACACGCCCAATATGGTATCGAATTCGACACCGTCGGTGGGCGGTTGGACCGGTTAGATGAAGCCTGTACTGTCATACGCGCCCTGTTCACCGAACAAACTGCCAGTTTCAGCGGCGCTCACTACCAGCTCGAAAACGCGATCCTTGAACCTAAGCCTGTGCAAAAACCACTGCCACTCTTGATCGGCGGAGGCGGTGAAAAGGTGACGCTTAAACTTGCAGCCAAACACGCCAACGAATGGAACGTATGGGGTGATCCGAGTATTTTGCGTCACAAAATGTCCGTTCTCGATAAACATTGCACCGACCTCGGACGAGACCCGAGAGAAATCCACCGAACCGCTGTCGCACTGCTATTCATGAGTGAGGACAAAAAATTTCTGGAAAACATGCGTAATGCCGACATCACTCAGCCGAAAATCGTCGGCACGCCAGCAGAAGTAAAAGAAATCGTTGCCGAATACGAAGCAGCTGGTGTTGCTGAGCTGATCGTTCCTGACTTTACGATGGGCAGCGGCGATCAGAAGATCGCGACCATGGATACATTCATCACGCAGGTAGCAGGACGTTAAAATGGCCGAGGCAAACACACCCCCAACTCCAGTCCCGGCCGCGACCATCATGTTGCTCAGAGAACGCGATGAGCAGCTCTAGGTCTTTATGGTCGTACGTCATCATCAAATTGATTTTGCATCTGGCGCACTCGTGTTTCCCGGAGGCAAGGTCGACGAACAAGATTTCGATGACAAGTTACAGCCATATCTCACCGACGCCCACGAAGAACGCGACATGCGCGCAATTCAGGTGAGCGCTATTCGAGAGGCTTTTGAGGAATGCGGCGTGCTGCTCGCTTATGACAAAGTCGCAAGCGGTGCTCAAGGCAGCAATGCCATGATCAGCGGTGAAAGGTTAAAAAGCCTCGATGACTGCCGCCCACAGCTGAATGATGGCAGTCTGCCGCTACTTACTTTTCTTGAACGCGAGCAGCTTAGTTTGGCTTGCGATCAGTTAGTACACTTCGCCCACTGGATCACACCACCTATGGTGCCTCGACGTTTCGACACCCACTTTTACTTAGCGATTGCTCCCACGGACCACTTAGCCATACACGATGGTTACGAGTCTGTTGATTCTGTCTGGATCTCCGCGGATCAAGCGATGCAAGACGCTAAAGATGGCAAACGAACAGTCATCTTTCCAACTTTGCGGAACATCGAAAAATTGGGGCTCAGCAAGTCAGTGGATGGCGCCATCTCAGCCGCACTCGCGGATAAGATTGTTCCCGTTCTACCCTGGACGGAAAAGAGAGACGACGGCACTTATCTGTTGATCCCACCCGAAGCAGGTTATCTGATCAATGAAGAGAAGATGCCTGCAAGGGAAAAAGGTTGAGGACCCCTACGAGGTAGGTAGCCTGGTGTCGCCTAAAGCGTGCTGTAACTCGGCATGGGTGAGGAGCAATGCTTCATAGTAGCCAATCACCTCTCGTTTACGTGAGATGTCAGCCAAGGGCAACTCCTGGTTATCACTGCGCAGCCTTTTAAGCTGAGCCACTATGTGTGCCTGGGTCTGACGGGCGTGATATATCTCTAGGAGATCTACGAGGCCTTGCTGATTCTGTTCCATACTTCTTGCCAAGCGCTTTAATAAAATCTAGATGGCCTCTCGAACAATTGCCAATTTGAATGTGATTTTTTTGCCGTCTTTCTGTGAAAAGCGTTACAGAGCCAAACTTGCAGAATCGGGATTGAGCGTCTAGTGTCCCGCGATTCTTCTGCAAAAAGGTATCGCTATGTCTGATGAAGCTGTCCTCTATGAGGTCGTGGACCACGTTGCGACGATTACATTCAATCGTCCAGAGCAGCAAAATACTATCTCAGGCCCCATGCTCAACTCGCTCACGGAGTACCTACTGCAAGCGGACGCTGACACCGACGTCCGGGCGATTATCATCACTGGAGCAGGTAAGTTCTTCTGCGCCGGATTAGACCTACGCGGCAGTGACATCACAGACAACTTATCTGAGGGTAAGTCGTCACCCGCCAACCTCGATCTGCGCAACACACCGCCAACAGTCCTACACAACCTAGACACACCTACCATCGCAGCACTAAACGGCTCCGCCGCCGGTTATGGCATGGACCTTGCCCTCGGCTGTGACATCCGGATTATGTCTGATGCCGCCAAGTTGGCAGCGGCTTTTACCGCACGTGGTGTGGTCCCAGAGTCTGGCGGCACTTGGATACTGCCGCGTCTGATCGGCTGGTCGAAAGCGTCTGAAATCATATTCACTGGTAAGACTTTAACCGCGGTGGAGTGTGTAGAAATGGGCTTGGTCTCACGGCTAGCCAACAACAACGAAGTGTTCGCTGAAGCGCAAAAAACTGCTAAGGAAATCGCAAGTAATGCGCCACTTGCTGTACAGGCATCAAAGCGCATGATGCGAATGTCTATGAATGAGAATTTCAACGACCACGTCCATCACGTGTTCTTACAACTCTTGCCGCTCTTTCAATCTGAGGACTTCAAGGAAGGCATGGCCTCGTTCATGGAGAAGCGACCGCCGGAGTTCAAAGGTCGGTAGGTCTGGCACACCTAGTATGATCGTGAAAGAATCGAGAAAGCACAAACTTGCACATATCAAACTAATACCAATTGGGAAAATTGAGGGGAAATCATGACAGATGCATACATCATTGATGCGGCACGCTCGCCACGGGGCATAGGTAAACTTGGTAAAGGGGCACTCGCAGAATTTCACCCGAGTCGATTGCTCGCAAAGGTTTTTGAAGGTATCGCCGAGCGCAATGACTTAAACACAGACGACATCGACGATGTCGTTGTCGGCTGTAGCTCGCAGGTCGATAAACAAGGCTCTTGTGTCGGTCGTATGGCAGCCTTAGACGCGGGTTGGAGTACACGAGCAAGCGCTGTCACACTCGACCGCTTCTGTGGCTCTGGTATCACTTCAGTAAACCTGGCGGCTGCCAATATCATGAGCGGTATGGATGATCTCTGCGTCGCTGGCGGCGTGGAAATGATGTCGTATACCGCGACCCTAGGAAACGCGACCAACAACCGTACGGTAGATGGCAGCAATCTTCATTTACGCGGCATTCATCCACAGCCGCACCAAGGCATCTGTGCAGATATGATTGCAACGTTGGAAGGCTTCAGTCGTGAAGACGTCGACCAATTGGCTGTGCAATCCCAAAACCGCGCGAAGGCGGCGATGGATGCAGGTCACTTCGACAAAGCGCTGATTCCAATCTCAAATGACGACGGTACAGTTGCGCTCAACCGAGAAGAGTTCCCTCGCCCTGGTACCACCATGGAAACCCTTGCTGCGTTGCCGACCGTTTTTGACCAATTCATGAACCTTCCCATCGACAACACAGGTGAGACTTTCGACCAGCTGGTGAAACGAAAGTATCCTGATCTTAAGATCGAACACGTGCACCACGCTGGAAATAGCTCTGGCGTCGTCGACGGCGCAGCGGCGCTAATTCTTAGCACGAAAGACTATGCAGATAGCGTCGGCTGGAAACCTCGCGCACGCATTCGGGCCATGGCAACAGTCGGCGGAGATCCGACCCTGATGTTGAATGAACCCGTTCCTGCAGCACAGAAGGTACTTGCTCGCGCTGGGATGACGACGGACGATATTGATCTCTTTGAGGTCAACGAAGCGTTTTCGGTTGTCGCTGCAAAATTCATCCGCGATCTCGAGCTCGACCCCGAGAAGGTCAACGTCAATGGCGGCGCAATGGCTTTGGGTCACCCAATCGCTGCAACGGGTTCAATCCTCATCGGCACCTGTCTTGATGAACTTGAGCGACGTGGACTGAGCACGGGTTTAATCACCATGTGTACTGGTGGAGGCATGGCTCCCGCGATCATCATTGAGCGCATCTAGCCAGTTTCGGACGGAGGCTCCACGGAGCCTCCGTTACGTCCGCCTATCTTTTCTTTACCTATCTTCCCTTTGCCGATCTTCCTTCCTCTGCGCGGCTCTTATCGGGTGTACGCCCGCTCAACCTAAGCTGGAAGATGTTTCAGTCGACTTTCTAACAACCTGGTTCAGTCAGGAACCGTCAGATGACGTCAATCGCTGCCACGGCCTAGGCACTCTGAAACACGACGAATTTAGCTGTCTTGAAATGCAAGAATTTGCGGCTCGCGTCGATCCCGCTTCAAGGACGTTCACCGCCCAGCGCTCGCACGACTGCTTCGCAAGCGTTTGCGGTGAGTTTGTAGAGATCGAATTCGAAAGCTACGACCACGCTGGGAATCCAATCCGAGAGAATGCAGTCTTAAAACGTGATGATGGAACAATCCGCTTGTATTGGTACCGCTCAGATTTAATGCTTGCCGCATTCAGGGCAGCCAACCCAGAACCTGAAGACGAGAAAGAACCCATTCAGGTGGCCTACGATGAAATCACTGCGCGGTATCCTGAGCTCTACAGATACCCGCCTTGCTACGGCGTCCGGGCATCCACATCGACCCTGGCTGGGGAATTGATGGCAAAAAACGCGATAGATGTTGCGAGCATCGAGCGGATAGCCGCAACCTGCGGTGACGACTTTTGCTTTTCTTTAGTCGGAGAAAAAATCGCACCGCTTTGCCCAAACTGACCCACCTATGGTTGTAGGCGCTCGAGCTGCCAACCTGAATCTCTTCGCGAATAGACAAAACGATCATGCAGTCGGTTTTCGCGACCCTGCCAGAACTCAAACTTCTCTGGCCTTAATCGATAGCCTCCCCAGTTTTCAGGACAGGTAGGTTCGCCGTATTGGAGCTGGGTCACTTTGTCTTCTAAGGCCTGCCGATCTGTTATTGGCTGCGACTGCTCGGATGCTGCTGCCGATAACTGCGAGGCCAGCGGGCGGCTCTCGAAGTATGCTTCGGCGTCTCTTCGAGACGTTCTCTCGACCACGCCCGCAATCCGCACTTGACGATTGTGCTCCCGCCAGTGAAAGAGTAACTCTGCCTTGGGGTTTTCTGTCAGATTCTGGCCTTTTTGACTGCCGTAGTCGGAATAAAAGGTTAGACCGTCCTTATCGTGCGCTTTAAGGAGTACGATGCGTACAGATGGCGCGCCATCTGAGCCTGCTGTTGCGAGGCTCATCGCAGTGGCATCGGTTAATCCATCTTCTAACGCGCGGGATAGCCAATTTGTGAACTGCGCCAATGGCTCGTTGCGCAAATCACTGCGCCTCAAGGCGTCGCTCGCATACTCACGCCTGACGTGTCGATGGTCTTCAGTCATAACAACCTCTGGTCTCGCCATCGCTTAACGCGACAGATTTAACTTTTGGGACTCTCGTAACGCCACAACGGGGTTCTTAAACTGCCGTATAGCGCTAGCGCTAGCGCTAGCGAGACAAACACAGCCGGTAACAACGCGTTGAGCGTACCAAAAATCTCTATCAGAAAACCTAACACCAAAGCGCCGACTGGTGCACTACCCATCATCGTCACCGAAAAAACCGAAAGAATCCGACCCCGATACTCCGCCTCTGCTGACTCCTGGACAACCGTTCGGGCTAGATTGCTGGTCAGTCCCATATTCAACCCCCACAACATGACGGCAATCGTGAGCAACCACCAGTCTCCCTTGATATAGAGCAGAGTGATAATCACCACCCTGGAAAGCTGCAGTATTAGGTACAAGCGCCCCGGTCGCTTCAGCGGCATGAAGCGCAGCAGTATCGCGTTGGAGATCGCCGCAAATACGAAGAACAGAGCCATCAGCAATGAGAGAATCAACGCGTCGCCCTCGTAGACCCGCTTCACGATGTAGGGGAACACGGTCATCATCGACCCTGCATTAAAAATGCTAGAAATACAATTTATCGTCAGCGTGCTCGAGATTACGCTGTCCGCACGTGTAGCCCGGAGCCCTTCAACAATTTGCTGCCAGGCTGAGACGCCTGACGGCGGCGCTGCCACAGATAGGCTCGGTAAGCGACGTATAGTGATGGCTGCCAAACCAAAGCTGACCGCCTGAATGACTAACACGGTACCGATGCCGACAATCTCCATTTGACCAGCGAGAAGCAAGCCAACAACCTGCACCACCATGCCAATCACGGTCGCAACGGTCACGCCTTGTTGCACTGAGGACCCACTGATTTCATTGAGAATTGCTTGTTGAGCAGGCAAAGAAAGGGCTTGCACCACCGAGACTCCCAATCCCCAGATCATGACACTCCAAATCGCCAAGCCAAAGCCCGCGTCAACGATGAAAAGGAAGATCGGGAAGATCGGTGAGAGTAAGTAAACCAGCATGAGGAGATCGCGCGGGCCTCGGCTATCCGACTGCGCACCACCGAGCAACATCAAAAAGATCGACGGAATCCCGATAATCGCTTGGATAATGCCGACCTCGTCTGCCGGACGCTCCATGATGCCGATAAGCACCCAGCTCAACATGAGTTGCTGCATAGCCAAGGCCATGCCTGAAAAACCGGTGCTACCCATGTAGGTTCTAAACAAAGGTTGGCGCCAAATTACGTTCTCAGTCGACAATTCATCCCCCTCTGAGGCAGTATCGCGGCTCTCGATATTTTTATGTTCATTCTCTCGATGGGGAAATTCTGATGTCCACCTCCTCCCCAGTAAAGGCGGTTAGCGGTGAAACCTACACTGACCAAGACTTCTCTTGCGGCAACTTCGCCCATGCGGAACTGCGCGACTGCACCTTCCAAAACTGCGAATTTGCCGGTGCGAATTTTCGCGCAAGCGATCTCAGTGGCTCGATATTCACGCAATGCCAATTCAATGATCCCGAGTCCGACCAACCAGCCGACTTCTCTCAGGCTACTCTGCGTGAAGTGAGGTTTGATCGGTGCAACCTAACCGTGGTCGATCTTATCGGTGTCAGCGCGTATGCAGCTTCTTTTTCGAATTGCCAAATGCAAGGCACAGATCTTTCAAAATCAGACTTCCGGCTCCCGATCGGCCAGAGCGAACTGGCCGATGTGACGATCGAAGATTGCAATTTGTCATTCGCGAACATCTCCAACAACTACCTTGTCTCTTGCACCCTAACCGGTAATCGAATGACCGAATGCTCTCTCGACTATACAGATCTAACCAATGCCGATCTCCAGGGCTGTGACCTACACAACATTAGTGCCGTTAGCGTCACTCTGCGAGGTGCGGACCTACGCGGTGCGACCATCCATGGCTTGGATCCAAGAGACGTTGATCTGACGGATGTAAAAATCTCGCCAGACCAAGTCGGTGCTCTCTTAAACACTCTGGGGATCATCGTTGCGGATGACGACGCATGAGCAAGCCGTTTTATTTGATCTCTAGCAATTCCACTTCAAACATGAGCGTCGCATGCGGCCCGATCTTGCCACCCGCACCCCGCTCGCCATAGGCGAGTTCTGGCGGTATGACCAAACGCCACTTCGAACCAACACCCATAAGTTGCAGAGCTTCTGTCCAACCGCGAATGACTTGGTTGACGGCAAACGATGCAGGCTGGCCACGCTCCACAGAGCTGTCGAAGACCTCTCCGGTTGCCAGCGTGCCGTGGTAGTGCGTAGAGACCGTATCGGTCAAAGCCGGTTTGGCGCCATCGCCTGCCACCATGATTTGATACAACAGGCCGGATTCAGTCTGTTGTACACCCTCTCTTTGGGCAAATTCATCACGAAACGCCTTACCCGCATCAATGACGGCACTGGATTGTGAAGCCTGCGCTGCCTGCACAGCACTTTGCAGCACCTGCATGAGCCGTTGACGCTCACTTTCAGACACGGCGGCATCGTTACCGGCTGCCGCATCCGCAACACCTTGAGCGAACGCCTGAATGTCCAAGGTACCCAGCGTTTGATCCAACAATCCCCCTGCTTGATCGTAACCAAGCCGATAACTGGCTTGTTCGATCTCAGTGGTTAAGGCAGTTTTATTGTCGTTACTGCTTGCCGCCTCGCTCTGCGCAGGTTGACAGGCTACAAGTACCCAAGCCGTGGCAATCACCCCTAGGGCGCGGCCAGCGAAGGAATCGGTCATAGTTTTTCCTATTAGTTAGTTGGTCTTCCGCTGTTTCACTTCTGTTGCTACCGGGTTACATTCTCCACACAGGGACAGCAGGCTTCTTTGTTAACCTCTGGGGGAGATAACGGGGATCCGTCCTAGCAACTTGAGAGCATTCTAACGAGTGGCTGTCCGGAAGACGAAGTTTTCTTCGGAGATGATGCGCGAACAAGCCAGCGTATCGGACGAAAGTCGCACTGCAAGTAGGGACAGCTTTGCAAGCGTACGAACAAATGTGCATCCCAGCGGTCAAACATTTTGTGTCGCAGTGGGATAGATGCAGCGGGATAACAATAGGAACGCTATGAATTCGCAATACCGAAAATTACGCGCGTTGAGCCTCACCTTGACGGCGTGTGCAGCAGTCACCGCAGTCGCCCAATCGGACATCGCCAAAAACGTCATCGCCGAGGAAGAGCAGGTCGAGATCGTTGAGATCAAAGCACCGGTTTTGAGCCCACTTGAAGTCCACCCTCGCACAAGCCTCACGGTCGTCGAACAGCTTCGCTATAACCACTATGTAAAAAAGCCGCTTGATGACGGCATATCGAGCGACATCTTTGACAAATACCTGGATACACTGGACGGTGGACGAGCCTATTTTCTCGCTGCGGACATCGTTGAGTTCGAACAGTACCGCTATACCCTCGATGACGCTCTAAAACGTGCCAATCTCGATCCAGCGTTCATTATGTACAACCGATATCAAACTCGAGTTGTGGAGCGCCTGCAGTTTCTGCTGACCCAATTGGTTCAAGGTGTGGAAGGCACTGACTTTTCGGCCGATGAATATGTCGAGATAGACCGCGAAAATTCAACCTGGCCACGAACTGAAGCAGAACAAGACGATCTCTGGCGGAAACGTCTAAAAGCTGCCGTGCTCAGCATGAAGTTGAATGGCAAGGACTTCACGGAAATCCAAGAGGTTCTTACTAAGAGATACAAGAACCGTTTGAAACAGACTGCTCAAACCAAAAGTGAAGACGCATTCCAGCTCTACATTAACGCCTTTGCGAGCACCTACGATCCGCACACACAATATTTCTCGCCGCGAACCTCGCAGAACTTCAACATCAATATGTCTTTATCGCTTGAAGGTATCGGCGCAGTCCTACGTAGCGAAGACGACTACACGTCAGTTGTTCGACTCGTAACTGCAGGTCCCGCTGACAAAGCTGGTGACTTACAACCCGCCGATCGCATAGTCAGCGTAGGTCAAGGTCAAGGCGGACCGCTAATCGATGTGGTTGGATGGCGGTTAGACGATGTCGTTGAACTCATTCGTGGACCCAAGGAGTCTACGGTCCGACTAGAGATCATTCCTTCCGATGCGGATTCGGAAGAAACCAAAGTAATCCAAATCACGCGCAACACTGTTCAGTTAGAAGAACAAGCTGCCCAAGCTAAGCTCCTCACCCTCAATGATGGTAACCAAGAAGTTAAGATCGGCATCGTCGACGTGCCCACCTTCTATATCGATTTCAAAGCGAGCCAACAAGGCGATGAAAACTACCGCTCCACCACCCGTGATGTGGCGGCATTGGTTGAGCAGCTAAAAGGCGAAGGGATCGACGGTCTAATCGTTGATCTGCGTAACAACGGCGGAGGCTCTTTGCAGGAGGCAGATACGCTCACTGGTCTGTTTATCGAGACTGGTCCGACTGTGCAGGTGAAATCAAACAGACGCCGTCCCAGTGTCTATGCAGACAATGATGCCAGCGTTGCTTGGGATGGACCCATGGCAGTGATGGTTAACCGCTTATCTGCGTCCGCATCCGAAATCTTCGCTGGCGCCATTCAAGACTACGGTCGGGGCATCATTCTCGGCAGCCAAACTTTCGGCAAGGGTACAGTGCAAACACTTATCCCACTCAATAGGGGACAGTTAAAGATCACTGCGGCAAAATTCTATCGAGTGTCCGGTCAAAGCACGCAGCACCAGGGCATTATCCCTGACATCACATTCCCGGAACTATTCGATACCGATCAAATCGGTGAAAGCAGTCTGGATGACGCAATGCCTTGGGACATGATCCAACCGGCGATCTATCACCAAGCCACTCAGATCGAACCACTCCTGGGCGAGTTGCGCAGCCGTCACGAACATCGGATTGAAGATAACGTCGATTTCAACTATTACAAAGCGTGGTCGCGAAAGAGCAAGGAAAATTCCGAGCGAACGCATTTGTCTCTCAATGAAACAAAGCGATTGGCAGAAAAAGAGGCGAACGATATTTGGGAACTGGCATTAGAGAATTCTCTACGCGGTGCCAAAGGTGACCCGTTAGCTGATAGTTTGGATCACTTAAAAGAACTTCGCGAAGCAGAAGCAGAAGCAAAAGCCGAAGCAAAAGCCGAAGCAGAAAAGGAAGAAGATACAGTTGCTTCAAAGGCAGACAAAGAGACCGAATCCCTGGCAGCAGCTGGCGACGAAGTCGAGGCACTACCTGAAGTAGAGGCGGTCGATGACGATGCAATGCTGGAAGAGGCAGGTCGAATCCTTATGGACTTTATCGGTCTCTCTACGCAAATCGCACAGCTTGAATCTGGCACTCCGGTCTTAGGTTCAACCGCGCCCATCGATCATACTCTAGATACTTCAAGAGCATCCCGCACCGAGGGTTGAGATCGACGGGCTCGTTCCGCGTTGGCCAGAGAGTTTGGTCCAGAGCTATTCCAGTGCAAACTCCTGACGGCGTTCTTTAACCGTCGTTAGGATTCCCGCCTCAAAATCAGCGACCGACATGGTGTGCTGTTCTTTGTAGCCGTAACGTCTTAACGTCACCGTTCCGTCCTCGACTTCTCGCTCACCGATGATCAGTAGGTTCGGGATCTTCTGAGTTGTGCCTTGGCGAATCTTCTTAGGAAGTGTGTCATTCGACGGCGCGAGCTCAGCGCGAATCATTTGACTACGTAGGTTTGAAACTATCTCGCTGGCGTATGCATCGAATTGCTCGCCAACAGTAAGTAGCTGTACCTGAACGGGTGCCATCCAAGTAGGGAACGCGCCCGCATAATGCTCGATCAAGAATGCGACAAATCGCTCGTGGGTACTGAACGGGGCACGATGAATGCAGTAAGGAACATGCTCAGCACCATCTGACCCGATGTACTTGAGCCCCATGCGTTCGGGGACCGCAAAATCCAGTTGCACAGTGGAGACCGTTTCCTCTCGACCTGTCACTGTGTGAAATTGGAAGTCTAGTTTTGGTCCATAAAATGCAGCCTCACCGACACCTTCCTTGAAGTCGACATCCAGCTCCTGCAACACCTCGAGTAGAATGGCTTCTGATTCTTCCCAAGCCCCTGGGTTGTCTACGTACTTCTCTTTGCCTTTGGGGTCTTCAGGATCCCAACCCGACAGGCGAATCGAGAACTCATCCAACCCCAGCACGTCATAGGCTTCGCGAGACATCCGAATGACCGCCTTGAATTCGTCCTTTATCTGTTCCTTGGTGCAATAAATGTGGGCGTCATTCATCGCCATTCCACGCACCCTAACAAGACCGCCAACAGCCCCGGAATCCTCAAAGCGATAGACCTGCCCGTATTCCGCAAGCCGCAACGGTAAATCTCTGTAACTGCGCGGTTCAGCGGAAAAAATTTTGTGGTGGTGGGGGCAGTTCATCGGTCGCAGACGATAGGCCTCTTTGACAGCACGATCTTCATCCTCTGCTCCAGGTTCGGCTTGGTCCATAACTTCCATCGACGGATACATATCGTCCGCGTAATACGGCAGATGACCCGTCGTGTGGTAAAGCGACTCCTTAGCCAGGTGTGGTGTCGCTACACGTTGGAAACCCGCCTTAAACTCAAGCTCCTTGGCCAGATTCTCAAGCTCTTCCCGGATCACCGTTCCATTCGGTAGCCAGAGAGGCAATCCTCTGCCGATATCATTATCAATGGTGAAGATAGAAAGTTCCCGGCCCAGCTTCTTGTGATCTCGGGCTTGCGCTTCTTCGAACGCTTGGACATGCGCATCGAGGCTTTCTTTATCGAGAAACGCCCAGGCATAGATTCGTGTCATCATCACATTGTCAGAATTACCTCGCCAATAGGCACCGGCAACACTGCGAAGCTTAAATGCATCTCTAGGAATTTCCTTGGTGGTACCCACATGCGGCCCCTCGCACATGTCGAGAAAAGGTCCGTTGCGGTAAAATGTTAGACCTTCAAGCCCGTTTTTCTCGATGAGCTCAGCGCCATATTCCTGTTTGTAAGGCTCGCCCATTTCTTCGATACGAGCCAAGGCCTCATCAGCACTGAGATCCTCTCGATCAAAACGCTGCCCCTTCTTGCAAATCTTTTTCATCCGCCGAGTAAGCTCGGGAAAATCTTCCTCCGTTAGCGGTTCGTTGAGAATGAAGTCATAGTAGAAGCCATCCGCAATCGGTGGACCGAAGCCTAGCGTCGAGCCAGGTCGTAGCTCTAGAACCGCTTGCGCGAGGACATGCGCCAAACTATGGCGCACCTTGTACAAATCATCTTGGCTTTGATCATCACCACTGTGCTCAAAAGCTGACATGAGTCTTCCTTTATTACCCACTAAATTTCTAATCCCAGAAACGAAAAAACCCCAGTGGCGCTGCCTCCCGGGGTCTTCGTTGGCAGCGCTCTAGTCGAGGCTGCCGATGCGTATTTTCAGATACGACAGCCTAGACAACCCGGGTTCGGGTCGTCGTCGTGTCGTCGGTTGTGCCGTTAGACACCATGGTCAAAACAAACATCTGTAAATCTTTTCGGTTCATCGTCAATCAGTATAGCCCAGCGTTTCAGTGGTTGCGATTGTTAAATTCCTGCCGAAGCGAACTACACTAACGGTCTCAGATCCAGTGACAAAACCGATGACCGAATTCCCTGACTTACCCAACGCCCATGCGCTCGCCATGCTCGCTGTCACAGTTGGTGCGCTATATGTGTTCAGTAAGGATAAGTGGTTACTCGAGATTTCCTCTTTGACAATCTTGGTCGCACTGGTTGTGGCGTTTGCGATCTTTCCGTTCCCAGGATTTGACCCACAAGAGCTTTTCTATGGCTTTGCGCATGAGGCTTTAATCGCGGTTTGTGCCCTCATGGTACTTGGTCAGGGACTCGTTCGAACCGGTGCCTTGGAACCGGTCGGGCGGGTCTTAGCCACTTTGTGGGGGCGAGCGCCTTTCTTGTCGATGCTCGCAACCCTCATAGTCGGTGCCGTATTGAGCGCCTTCGTCAACAACACACCAATCGTCGTACTGCTCCTACCCATCCTCATTAGTGTTTGCTTAAGAAACAATTCGGCACCCGCCAAGGTGCTCATGCCGATGGGGTTTGCCACTCTCGTCGGTGGAATGGCAACTACTATTGGCACTTCAACAAACTTGTTGGTCGTGAGTGTTGCATCAGATCTCGGCGTTGAACGATTTGGGTTGTTCGATTTTGCGCTGCCAGCAAGCATTGCTGCGTGTGTGGCCATCGTTTACCTCTGGGTTATTGCACCACGTCTGCTACCAGCCCGAGAATCAGGCATTTCTGATCTTTCACCGCGACTCTTCGACGCACGTCTGTTACTCACTGCAGAGTCTCCTGCAGTTGAAAAAACTTTGGCGGAAGCAATCAGCCTGACCGGCGGTGATATGAACGTCGTGCGGATTCGACGCGGTGACGCCACTGTCATGCCCCTGCCGGATGTGATTCTCCGAGAAGGAGATCGTCTCCGGGTGCGCGATATCCCGCAAAAATTGAAAGCATTCGAAACCGCACTGAATGCTGTGATGTATAGCGGTGAAACCGTCGTCGATGAAGACAACCCCTTAACGGCTGAAAACCAAACGCTGGCAGAGGTCGCTGTTGTACAAGGGTCTGGGCTAGATCGGGCCAACCTTTCCTATACGCGGTTCTTAGATCGGTATCAGCTAGCTGTACTTGCGCTTCATCGGGCCGGAAAGGACATCTGGCGAGCGAAAGAAGAGATCCACGAAGTTATACTCAATCCAGGTGATGTGCTTCTCGTGCAGGGACCACGCGATCAACTGCGGCGTCTCAAACAGTCAACTGACTTTCTCGTTCTCGACAGTACGATAGAGTTACCCCGTACCGAACAATCTACCCTCGCCCTAACTATCTTGTTAATCGTTGTTGCGATCGCGGCCACCGGTGTGATGCCGATTGCCATCGCCGCTATCGCGGGTTGCGCTGCAATGCTCATCACGCGCTGTCTGACCATTGGCTCCGCCATCCGCGCTATAAGTCCGTCGGTCTATTTTGTCGTCGCCGCGAGCCTCGCACTTGGCATGGCCTTGCAAGTCACCGGCGCGACGGCATACATGACTGAAGTATTTCTCTACCTCACCGCTGACGCTGGCCCGTTCGTCGTCTTGTCATCGCTCATGCTACTGCTAGCTGTCCTTACGAACGTAGTATCCAATAACGCTGCAGCGGTAATCGGGACACCAATCGGTATCGGCATTGCTGACGCTTTGATGTTGCCAGCAGAGCCATTCATCCTTGCGGTTCTTTTCGGCGCCAACATGAGCTATGCCACACCGATGGCTTACAAAACTAATCTGTTGGTCATGAGCGCCGGAAATTACACCTTCGCTGAGTTTGTCAAAGTGGGGACGCCGCTGACGATCCTCATGTGGATCACCCTGTCTTGGGTCTTAAACGTGATGTACCTGTAATGTCTACTCGGACAGCCTTTCTTATGCACGTGGAAGTTTACGTGGGGTTGTTTCTTGCGGGGTTAGTCCTCCCGACTCTGACCTTTGCAGAGCGAACTAATCAGCCAAACATTCTGATCTTAGTGGCTGAGGATTTGAGCTCTCGGATTGGCGCCTACGGCGATCCTGTCGCCAAAACGCCAAACATCGATAGCCTCGCTGAACGCAGCGTGCGCTACACACACGCGTTTACAACAGCAGGCGTTTGCGCACCAAGTCGAGCAGCACTGATCACCGGGCAACATCAGATCAGTTTCGGTGGGCAACACATGCGCACCTCTACGGGACCCTTGGGATTCTACCTTGCACAGCCAGCCGCTGAGGTTAGAGCCTTTCCTGAAATTCTCAGGGCGAATGGATACTTTACGTTCACCGACCGGAAACTGGACTATCAATTCAGCGGTCTCAGGTCCGGCTCCGGACCATTTACGATTTGGGATCACGATGGAGCTGGCGACACAGCATGGCGTGAGCGGGACGCTGATCAACCTTTTTTTGGCTTGATCAATTTCATAGAAACCCATGAAAGCGGGGTTATGCGCCAGCACGGTCCACCGCATTCACCGAGCCACGCGGCATCCCAAAAAATGCGCGCGGCTATCACAACGCTCCGGCAAAGTGTCACCAAAACCGAGGAAGTAGTCTTACCACCCTATTACCCAGATTTACCCGAAGTACGCTCAGATCTTGCCCGTCACTATGACAACATTCACCTTATGGACAAACGGGTCGGCAAGATTCTGCATGCGTTGGAGAGCGACGGGCTTCTCGAAAACACGATCGTTGTTTGGACTACAGATCACGGTGACGGACTGCCTAGGAGCAAAAGGGAACTCTTCGACTCTGGCACACGAGTACCGTTACTCATTTCCTACCCAGAGTCAGCGCGAGAGAAATACTTACCAGAGCTCAGCCGGGTCGAAACCAAGTTGGTGAGCTTTGTAGATATCGCACCGACCGTATTAACTTGGGCTGGTGTGACGACACCGGATTGGCTCCATGGCGAATCGATAAACACGAGTAACCGCAATTACATCTATGCCAGCCGAGATCGCATCGATGAAGTCATTGATCGTCAACGTGCCATCCGCTCAAAACAATTCCGCTACATCCGTTCGTGGCAGCCAGATGTCCCCGGCGGACATCGGCTGGCCTATCGGGATAATTTGGACATGGTTCGTGCCTGGCGAGAAGCCTACGAGGATGGTGTTCTCAACGCGGAACAAGCGAGGTGGTTTGAACCCGTTGGTGAAGAGCAATTGTATGACCTCAGCTCAGACCCTCACGAACTCACTAATCTTGTTGATGATCCTGCATATGCGAGGACAAAGGCGCATTTGAAGAGCGAACTAGATCAGTTTCTCAGCCGCGTCGGTGATACGAGCGCCATTCCAGAATATGAGTTGCGGACACAACTGCTCGAAAATGACCAGTTACGTCCCACACCACGGCCCGAATCTGCTTACAAAGGTGGATTTTTAATGCTTACCAGCCCAGTGGGTGCCTCCATTGGCTATCGTATAGCTGGGCAAAAGACTTGGTCGCTGTACAAACAACCAATACCAGTAGAAAAACAGTTTATTGAAGCTAAATCCATTCGATATGGCTGGCAAGAGAGCGAGATCGTTAGCATTCATCACTAGGTCAACTGTCCTAATTGTAAAAAAATCTAACTAAATGTCGCATGACTGACAGACCGAGTCCTTTTTCGCGCTATGATTGTCAGACAGGGAGGAAGTTACACCCATGAGCTGGATCGATAAGCTAACCGGTAGACTGTTAGGAAGAGGCAAAGGAAAAGCTAGTTCCAAACAGAGAAAATCACAGAACTATCATGAAAAAGCTGCGGCACGACGTTTAGCAGCCCACGACAAATCACCAGGAATTCCACGTTCCGGCGGTACACGCCGACCTAAGAATCCACTGCCACATAACTCGCATGCCTTTCGCGCAGTAGTGATTCACAGCGCTGAGGGTTGCTGTGAAGCTGCCGAACGCAACGGTGGGCAGAAATTCCTGGCTGCACACGCCCCGCAGTTGCCGTTAGGAACCTGCGACCGCCCACAACAATGTCGTTGTCGTTACAAACATCTGACGGATCGACGCCAAGAGTCACGTCGAGATGAAGATAACGGCATGCCAGGGCAAGCCTACTACGGTGACAACCGACGCTATCGCCGCAATCGACGCAAGAGCCACGGTCAATCGGTTTAATATTCTAGGCACCCCTACTTTACAAACCGCCTGAAAGTGTTCGACGGTCGGCTACCGGTCTTAGCCATCCAGACGAGTGATATCCGGCGCTTCCCCTGTGCTCCCCTTTGTCACCCCAACAACGCGTGAATCCCTGGCAGACCCTTTTGGAAAACGACGCGAAAGCTCTGGTCCGGCAGCGGTTAGTCCGCCGTCGACAACAATATGTTCACCTGTGACAAACCGAGAGTCTTCAGAAGCAAGGAACAGAGCTGCACCCGCGATATGCTCTCCATCACCGTATTCAGGCCAAGGCTGGGACTTTGCGAAGTTCTCCTGTGTTTTGGCAACGCGATCCCGGCTCACAGCAGCTAATGGAGTCGCTATGAAGCCTGGACAAATTGCATTAACCCGGATCTTTTCCGGTGCCAACTCAACCGCAGCTGATTTTGACAGACTAATAACTGCAGCCTTTGCCGCCGAATAGATCATGGGACCTGCATCACCACTCAGGCCAGCAATGGAGGCTGTATTGATTATCGACCCACCTTCGCCTTGGGCGATCAACTCGCGCGCTGCATGCTTGATGCCAAGGAATACCCCTTTGGCCAGCACATCCATCGTGTAATCCCAGGAGTCAACGGTGGTCTCCGTCAAAGGTCCGATCGCCCCCCCCGACGCCCGCATTATTGAAAACAATATCAATACGCCCAAAGGCTTCTCGGGCACAGTCCATCATCGCGACGATATCGTCCTCTTGAGCAACGTCTACCTTGACGAATCTGACTCGATCACCAAAATTTCGATCAACAGCCTCGGCGACTGTTTCTTCACCGGTTTGCTCGTTAAAATCGGCGATGACAACTTTCGCCCCTTCGTCCAAAAACTTGTGGACAGTCGCTTTGCCCATGCCACTTGCTCCGCCAGTGACTATCGCTACTCGATCTTGTAATCGCATGGCTGTTCTCCCCTCGCCAAAAGCGCACAGATTAGCATGCGTGTGGACATCAGACAGCTAGTGCTGCACTACCGAACCGCCATCAACGTTGTATGACTGACCGGTGATCCAGCTACCTTGGTCTGAGCACATGAACGCCGTCATATAGGCAATGTCTTCACCTAATCCCGCACGCCCCAGTGGGATACTCTTTAGCATGGCATTCCATGTTTCCCCTCTACCAATCTCATCCATCCTGTAGGTATCGATGATGCCTGGACAGATCGCGTTAACACGGACGTCATGACGCCCGATCTCTCGAGCCATCGAGGCCGATAACGCTTGGATCGCAGACTTTGACGCTGCGTAGGCCGCTGTATTAGGCGGCAGTGCCTTACCCGCGATAGACGAAATATTGATAATCGCACCGCCCTCGCCTTGTTCGACGAGAGCTTGGCCGAACGCACGGCTCATATAAAAAGTGCCGTTCAAATTTACGTTCATGACTTTGTGCCAGTCTTCTATAGCCAGCTCAACGACCGGCACACGGTCGGAGCCGCGCGCCGCACCCGCGTTGTTGATAACAAAATCAACCCTACCAAAACGCTCGAGTGTGCTCGCCAGCAATCCTGCGACTGCATCCGGGTCAGTCACGTTGCTAACCACTTCTAGCGCTTCTGCCCCGGCTGCACGTACTTCGTCGGCGACAGAGGCGATATCTTGCCAACCCGCATCCTTCTCGTCGTCAGGATAGCTCTCAGGTGCACGACCGGTACCAGTTAGCACGATGTTGCACCCCGCCTTGGCAAGTTCTACTGCTATCGGGCGTCCGATACTGCGCATGCGCCCGGCGCCAGTCACGACCGCCACCTTGCCACTTAATCCAGATAGAACTAGATCACCCATAACTTCCTCCAAAGAGCGTTGTATAAATTCAATTGGTTGTTACTAGAATCATCTACTGGCACATGGACGAAGGCAAACCACACCGTGAATTCGGCTAGGCATACACCGTCCGCTCGCGCGAAGAGTCCGATTTAAAGAATGACAGTTTTTAGACGTGTCGTTATCGGCCTAGCGAGTAAAACTCATCGTTAGGTCGCATCGCTGTAAGATTGGCCATCCGATTAGATAGCGCAAAGAATGCCGCAACCGCGCCTATATCCCACACATCATCAAGCGAAAACCCAGTTTCTAAAAGCTGATCGATGTGGACTTGTTCAACTGTGGCACTGTCTTTGCTCACGCGAATCGCAAAATCCAACATCACCCTCTGTCGAGGCTCGAGATCAGCTTTTAGATAATTGATCGCGATCTGATCAGCCAACAGTGGATTCTTAGCACGTATGCGCAAAATAGCACCGTGCGCAATCACGCAGTAGTGGCAACTGTTCATCGCTGATGTGGCGACAACGATCATCTCCCGCTCTGCTTTGCTCAAGCCACTGTCTTTTTCCATCAACGCATCATGATGGGCGAAGAATGCTCGAAACTCATCTGGTCTTGCGGCGAGCACTAAGAACACGTTGGGTATGAAACCAGATTTTTCTTGCACCGCCTCGACCCGCGATCGAATGTCATCGGGCATTTCTTCGAGGGTTGGCACCGGAAACCTTGAAATGACATCGCTCATGCTATTCGGCATCCAAACTGACACTGCGGCCCAAGAACTCAGCGAAAGGAAATCCACCCATATTCATATTTTTACCGACTTGAACAGCATCGGCCACACTATAGCCCTGGTGTGCCACAAGATACGCGGCCCACATGTGTGACGCGCGCCACGCCACCGTACAGTGAAGGAGAACCGGGCCCTCGGATGTGGCGACCGCATCAGCAAAAGCCGCGAGGCTTTCTTCCGAGTAAGGTGTATCCGGACCCCCGAGCGGAATGTGCACGTACTCCAAACCTAGACCGGCAATCGTTACTGCCTCATCAAATGGGACGACCATCCGGTTGTCCATCTCCTGGTGTGTGCGTAAGTTGATGACCCGAGCTACTCCTTTCTCCTTCATTGCCGCCAACGCCGCTTCGTTCGGTTGACCTGAGACAAAGAAGTTCGGCGCCACTTGCGCAAAGAAGTCTTGGAAGCCGGTTTCGGCAGATACTTTAGGTGTCTCGAACGGTTCTACTTCCACAGCCAAACCATGCCCGGACAAAGCAGTAGCAAAAAAGGCCAAAACTAGTTTTAAAGAGCATCTGTTCATTCGTGTCACCGTTCCAAGTCGCAAAAGATATTCGAAGCTTGCATTAGAATTTGCTGAAACAAAAGCGCTCACCAAACATACCGCCTGACTGCCGTTCTGCCCCACAACCCTCGGTAAACCACTAACAATTATGTTACCGTTCGCGTTTGGTCGGCAGATTTGTGAACCAAGCGCTCTTTACAGCGGTACTAACTCGTATCTGAGCATGCAAACGAGGTCTAATATTACGTATGCCTAAGCCGTCGAAGAATCACCCTTGGAAACTCGGCCTATCCGGCCCGGTTTCCTATGCCAGCAAATCGACGAGCACCTGGCGCGGATTCTATCGTCCTCCAGATGAAGCAAGTCCAGTTCGAACGTTAAGCGAATCAGAAATCGAGGAGCTTGGGCTGCAGTTGGTATTGCCCATCCATGAAATCATGGAGGCACGACGCATGTGCCAAGAGCATCATCCAGACCGCGGTGGTGACCCCGAACTTTTTCAGCACTGGAAAGAAAAGCTGGACCGTCTCAAACGGCGAGTACGGCAAACCTAATCTATTCAAAGTTTCGGGCTCGCGATGGTTTACCGGGCGAGCTTGTTTCGCCAAACTGGAGTCTTCTCAACGCAGAGACCCACCAGTGGCCAAGCAATCCTTAAAAACATTCTTTCGCACTCTCTCTCTTCTGCCTGCACTACTTATCATGACCTCGCTGACATCAGCTGAACAGTTCGCAAATGTTGGCACTGGTGCGGTTGATTACGAGGCAGCGGACTACCAAGCAAACATGCGCTGCAAAGATCTCGTAGCAACCTCAAACTATGACTACACGATCATCAGTGCTAGACAAATTCCCGCATCCGGGGACGTGCCGGAACACTGCCGGGTTTCAGGCCTCGTCCAAAGTGAAGTTCGATTTGAAGTGAACCTACCGTTGGCGTGGAATGGCCGCCTCTATATGTATGGCAATGGCGGCCTAGCTGGAACGCCAGCGGAAGATCCAGGTAAGCAGCTGTCCAGAAATCAGGCGCTGCGTCGTAATTTCGCCACTGCTTACACCGATACTGGACACGATCGCCGCGCCGAACCTGGCGGTACGTTCGCCTACAATAACTTTCACAAGTTGGTGGACTACGGCTTCCGTGCAGTTCATTTAACGGTAACTTCCGCCAAACGCATTGCGCACAGCTTCTTTGCGCAAGCACCTAACCACAGTTACTGGGATGGCTGTTCTACTGGCGGACGACAGGCGATGATTAGCGCTCAGCGATTTCCGGAAGACTTCGATGGCATCATCGCGGGGGCATCTGCCGCTGATTATTCAGGGCTCAAGTTTTCCCAAGCCTGGCGTGTTTCGGCCATTACCCGCTCCGGTTTAGAAGAAGCCGAAGTGGTTGAGCTATCCAAACACATATACGCGCGTTGCGACGCTTTGGACGGCTTGGAAGATGGTTTGATCAGCGACCCACGGGATTGCGACTTCAACGTGGATCAACTGCCTAAGTGCCGTGGCAAAGACACTGTTGAATGCTTCGATGACCAAGAGATCGATGCGCTAAAACAATACTACGCACCCGTCGTCCTAGCAGGTGAGGAGATTTACCCCGCGATTCCAGTTGGTAGCGAAATCGTCGGCGCGACCTACGGTGGTAGCCAACGAACTGGATGGTTCCCTTGGCTAATTAATCCCGACGGCCGAACGCTCCTTGACCAACTAGGCTCGGATTTCTTCCGCTACATGGTGTTTTTTCAAGATCGACCTGACTTCGACTGGACCGAATTTGACTACGTGGAACGTCCAGACGGTCTAGAGGAATTTCGCGCAATCGTCGACGCGCTAGATACCGACTTGAGCTCGCTGAAAGCCAACGGCGGGAAAATCCTAAGTTATTTCGGCTGGGCAGATCCCGATATCAATCCACTCACGCTTATCTCCTATCGAGATCAGGTACAAGCTCTTGATAGTGAGGTTGACGACTATTTTCGTGTGTTCCTACTGCCTGGGGTGTTCCATTGTCGCGGCGGCGCGGGTCCTGATCGCTTCGACTCAATGACACCGCTAGTGGATTGGGTCGAACAGGGTATCGCACCCAACGAGTTCGAAACCTGGCAGGAGCTCGAAGTCGGTAAAAGAAGTAACTCACGCCCAGCATGTGCTCATCCTAAGAGTGCTAAGCACATCGACGGCGAGTTCCAATGTCAGTAACGCCAAATCACGCCACCCAGGGTCAGATCATGAAAACAAAACGATACCTTTACGCCATCCTCTCACTCTGTTGTGTGCTCAGTGCCAACGCAGCTTTTGCAGCCAGCGGAGCAGACCTACGGGATGAGGTTGAGCACCATTTCGCTGACTCAAACGGAACGAAAATTCACTATGTCGCGGCCGGGGAAGGCCCCTTGGTCGTGATGATCCATGGCTTTCCAGATTTTTGGTATAGCTGGCGGCATCAGATGGCCGGTCTCAAGGCAGACTTTCGAGTCATTGCCATTGACCAAAGAGGCTATAACAAAAGCGGTCAGCCGGAAGGCGTGGACAACTACGCCATGCAGCATTTGGTGTCAGACGTTGCAGCGGTAATCAAAGATGCGGGGGCAGAAAAGGCGACCATCGTGGGTCACGACTGGGGAGGTGCGGTTGCATGGCAATTCGCTTTCGCATTACCGCAAATGACCGAACGCTTAATCGTCCTCAATCTACCGCATCCAGTCGGCATGGCTCGGGAACTCGCGACCAACCCGGAACAACAGAAGAACAGCGGTTATGCGCAAAAGTTTCGAGAAGGTAGTCCAAGCGATTCGGACATCATGTTCGGCGGTCCTATGTCTGCACAAACTCTGGCCGGATGGGTCACTGATCCTGTCGCGAAATCACGTTACGAAGCGGCGTTTAGCCGCAGCAGCTTCGCTGGGATGCTAAACTTCTACAAAGCAAATTACCCGCAAGTGCCCGAACCTGGCACACCGCCACCACCGGCGCCACCAATTCTCGAGATGCCAACCCTCGTCTTTCATGGTCTCAAAGACCGTGCCTTGCACTCGGACGGGCTGAACAACACCTGGGATTGGATCAACGCCGACCTGACTATCGTCACGACACCCGACGCCAATCACTTTGTGCAAAACGACGCCGCTGAGCTTGTCACAACAACCATGAAGTGGTGGTTGCTCAGTCGCGCAAATCCATAAGTTCGCACTTTCCAATAGGATTTGCGAATATCCGATCAGCCAAAACATTCAAAATGGGAAGGGGGAACTATGGCTAGAGTAGAAATTGATCTAGGTACAGATGATTGTCTTGCACACATAGAAGACAACGTTGCAGTTATTACGCTGAACAGACCCGAGGCACGCAACGCGATGTCCGGCGGCATGACACAAGGACTAGCTAAAGCCTTAGAGCAGGCCGAAACCGATCCCGAGGTCCGGGCTGTGGTCGTGACTGGTGCCGGTGGTGCATTTTGTGCTGGTGGCGATGTGAAAGGCATGGCCAGCGGTGGCGAAGGTGGCGGTCGTGCCGCGACGCTTGACGAACGGATCCACGCCCAACGTCTCAACCAACGTGCAACAGCAGGACGCATGCATCTGATGCCAAAGCCCGTCCTAGCAAGCTTGCCAGGGGCTGCGGCAGGAGCAGGCCTCGCGCTCGCCCTTGCAGCAGACATGCGTATCATGTCTGAGAACGCTTTTATCACCAGCGCCTTCGCTAAGGTCGCCTTTAGTGGTGACTACGGTGGCAGCTATTTCCTGTCACAGCTTGTCGGCCAAGGCAAAGCTCGGGAAATCTATTTCTTATCCGACCGAGTCACAAGTGATGAGTGTCTTCGCATCGGTATCGCGAATCAGGTGGTTCCTGCCGACGAACTCGAGGCGGCAACAATTGCTTTAGCTCGCCGTCTTGCCGAGGGTCCACCGGTCGCCTATCGCTACATGAAGGAAAACTTCAATCGTATAGCCCAGGGTGCCGGTGCCTTAGACTGCCTCGATTTAGAAGCGACACACCACGTACATGCAGGTTTAACAGACGATCACAAAAACGCTGCGCGCGCTTTCGTCGAGAAAACCCAACCCGTTTTTGAAGGTAAATAACGATAACTAACAGGAGTCTTTTATGAAGCTCGGAATTCTAGGTGGCGGCATTGGTGCCCGCGTTAATATCAATTTGGATGCCATTCGGCATGCAGAGGAACTTGGCTATGACTCTGTGTGGACCGCAGAAGCATGGGGCGGGGACGCTGTTACGCCCGCTGCTTGGATTCTAGCCCAAACGACGAAAATCAAGGTCGGCACTGCCATCATGCAAATGCCAGCACGCACGCCAGCAATGGCCGCGATGACTTCGATGAGTCTCGCGGAGCTTTCAGGCGGTAGATTCATCTGCGGCTTGGGTGCATCCGGACCACAGGTTGTGGAAGGTTGGCACGGCGTACCTTACGGCAAGCCCATAACGCGCCTGAAAGAGTACGTGCAAATCATGAAGCAGATCTTCGCCCGAGAAGATAAAGTCAGCTTTGAAGGCAGCATTTACCAAATGCCTTATACCGGCGAAGGTTCAACCGGGTTAGGCAAGCCGCTCAAGAGCATTCTGCATTGCGAGGAAGATATCCCAATCTATTCGGCGAGTATTACCCCTGCCGGTGTGGCTGGTGCTGCAGAAGTCTGCGACGGGTTCTTCCCGATCTGGATGGATCCGGACAAATACGCAGTCTTTCAGCCAGACATTCAAAAGGGCTTTGATCGAGCCGGTGATAAGAACCTGACCCAATTTGATGTCTCTCCATTCGTCACCGTGATCATGGGTGATGATGTAGACCAGTGCATGATGCCTATCAGAGCAAACATGGCCCTCTACATCGGCGGTATGGGTGCAAGAGACAAGAACTTCTACAACAACTACGCCAAAGCACTCGGCTTTGAAGACGCTGCTGTAAAAATTCAGGACCTCTTTCTGAGCGGTAAGAAAGATGAAGCAGCTGCTGCAGTTCCAGCCGAACTAATTGACGCCTGTCATTTAGTCGGTCCAGCAGATCGAATCAAAGAACGGCTCGATCGTTGGAAAACTGCCGGTGGTAACGGACATGTCAGCTCAATGCTGCTCGGCTGTCAGCAGCCAGAGGCTCTCGAACTGATTGCTGGGGAAATGTTGTAACGAGCAATTCAGCACGCCGTATTTAGCGTCCAAAAGGTGAACTGGTTCACAGAGACCAGTTCACCATCACTTACTATTCCTCGTGCGACCAAAACACGTAAAACAAAAGGAATTGTGATGAGTGACTATTTGGATAACTTGGATGCGGAGCTTGAGGACGAAGATCTTTATGATTTGATGCAGGATGATTTTGATCCTGATCGGTTTTATAAGGCACTCTCACAAGCCTTGGAACAGTTAGAAGCCCTCAACGAAGAAGCTGCCTAATCCACGGAAAGGTCAAGACCCAAGAAAATACAAAGCCGGTGTCTCATGACCTCGGCTTTTTTATTTCTAGAACTTAAGCACCTTCTGTGCCGCCGGGCGTGCTCGGTATCTTTCATCCCAGGCTTGTATCGCGGGGTATTCACCGAGTAACTCCGCCTTACCAAAACGAGCAAATTGACAGCCTGACTGAAGCGTACAGTCAGCTAACGACACCTCGTCACCCAATAAATTTTCGCGACCGTCCGCGAGCATCGCCTCGAGAAATCCCATTGCTGTAGGTAAAGATGCCTCGATCTCAGCCGCCGCTTTTGGATCTTTTGGGAGGCCAAGGGGTGAATTAGTCGCGTGTACATATCGAGACATGGGCAGAGCGACACGAAGCTCAACGATCCGCTCTAACTCTCTGGCACGTGCTCGATCTTCTGGCGTGTTGGGCAGCAAGGCGTTTTCAGGGAACTTGTCCTCGAGATACATGATGATCCCCAACGATTCTACCAAGTGGCTGCCATCTTCTAGCTCGAGCACAGGCACACTCGCAAATGGATTCCGAGCCAAATGCTCGGGACTACGCTGCTCGCCCTTGAGCGTGTTCACTAGCACTGTCTCGATTGGCAGTGCCCCACCAGACTCTGCTCGCTCCGCAACATAGAGCATAACTTTTGTAGGATTGGGCGCCGCTGGCACCATATATAGTTTCATAGTCATCGCATTAACTCCCAATTCATTTGTTGAAGCGTAGGTGTTCCGTTAGCCATTCCGGAAAATGATTCAGCTCATCTTCTTCTATGCCTAAGACTTGTGCGAGCACAGGCCCGGCGATGCCGTAGCCAATCGCCGCAATGGCTACCAGAAAAACCACCTTACGAACTTCAGCCGAATCCTTAACTTCAAGCGCCGACTGGGCACGCGCAAGTAACTTTTGAAACAACGCCTGTGTATCGGAAAGGTCACGTGTCCCTTGCGAGTTAGAATCATCCGTCGCTTCGTCGCCACTTTCGAGCGACCGCCAAGCTACCAGTTTCGCGTGTCCACCTTCAGCGAGGTTGCTGAATACATTGCGCGTCAATTGACTAGTTGGCACATGTGCATCGAAGGCTGCCATAAGGTCTTGGATAAGATCGGCTGTCATTTTATCGGCGAGTGCGTCGCGCATACCGCCACTGGAGCCAAAGTGGTGAATCAGGGTGGCATGGGAAATACCCGCCTCTTCGGCCACGCCAGTGATATTAAGACCTTCGAGACCGTGATCGTGGAGGCGCTTTGCAGCAACGTCCAAGATATTTGCGCGCGATTCCTCTGCCGTGCGGCGGCGCCTGCCTGTCACTTTATCCAATCTCCGTTTTGATCTTCTTGTTCTGCATATTTCTCGTCTAGGTAGGACTGATCCACATAACTTCGCTTTTCTTATTGACATTAATGTTAATAAGGGTACTATCTACATCAATGTCAATAAGGATTTCCAAATGCCATCGAACCGAATGCAACCAATTGTAGCCTGGCGCGCTCTGCGTCGGTTGATTGCTGACCCGGAACAAACCCAAGAGGTTTTTACGGTCATTCGCGCACTCTCTGGTCCCGCACTAGAAAACGGGCTAGCTCGCTTCCGACAGACCGAGTTTGGTCAACGGGTACTCGCCGAAGAGATCGAGCTCCTGGACACACTTCTTGATCGCGAAGCGCTCAGCACATTACCGCAATCAAGCCTTGGCCGACACTACTTATCTTTTGTGACTCGCGAGAACATCACCGCAGACGGCTTGGTTGAAGCGAGTGAAGAAGATGGGGAATTCAACTATATCGAGGGTGATTTGGCGCGCTTCGGTACACGACAGCGCGACCAGCATGACCTCTGGCACACCCTAAGCGAGTACGGCCGAGATGAACTCGGAGAAGCGTGCTTGCTCGCCTTTACTTACGCACAGACCAAAAACCGAGGTATAGGCGTCATCTGCATTGCAGGTTGCTTAAAGTTGAGCGAACACTACGGCTTCGGTGTATTCCGCGCTGCGTGGCGTGCTTACCGCGCAGGTAAGCGGGCAGCTTGGTTACCAGGTCAAGATTGGGAAACGCTACTCCATAAGCCGATTGATGAAGTACGACGCGAACTCAACATTGAGCCGCCAGAAGCCTACCAAATACTCCGGACCGAAGCCCTGGCAGCATAATCTCCCGGCCCAGTCCTACAGACTGGGCCGCGCTTATCCGAACGGACCGAGCACACCTTCACATGTCAGCAGAATAAGCTATCCTCTCGCCCTTCCACACGGTACGGGCAAGAAGTGCACAACTACGACTACATCATTATTGGCGCCGGAACAGCTGGCTGTGTGCTGGCAAATCGGTTGACGGCTAGTGGCGAACACAGCGTCTTATTACTGGAAGCCGGGAAGCGCGACAACTACTTCTGGATCGACATTCCCGTTGGTTACTTGTACACAATCGGTAATCCACGCACTGATTGGTGTTTTACGACTGAGCCAGAGCCCGGTTTGAATGGCCGTGCCATTGGCTATGCGCGCGGTAAGGTCATCGGTGGTTGCTCCTCAATAAACGCCATGATCTATATGCGCGGTCAGCGCAGTGACTACGACTACTGGGCGCAACTCGGCAATCGCGGCTGGGGGTGGGATGATGTGCTCCCAATATTTAGAAAGTCCGAAAGCTATCAACACGGCTCTGATGAGTTTCACGGTGCGGACGGAGAACTCAGGGTTGAAGAAAGGCGGGTCAATTGGGAGATTCTCGACGCATGGCGAGATGCTGCAGAGGAAACTGGCATACCAAAAATAGAGGAGTTCAATCGGGGCGACAACTTCGGTAATGCCTATTTTCAGATGAATCAAAAAGGCGGTCGCCGTTGGAGTGCTGCAAGGGCTTTTCTAGACCCCGCAGCTGATCGCAAAAACCTGACAATAATCACAGAAGCGCAAGTTGAGCACCTCAGTTTTTCAGACGACGATGCGCTACACGTCAACGGTGTTCAAGTCACTCTCCCGCGCGGCAATGAACTGTTCGAAGCCAACAAAGAAGTCATTCTCGCAGCGGGATCTATCGCCTCCCCTCAGCTCCTGCAATTGTCAGGAATAGGGGATCCCGAGGAACTCCAGAAATTTGATATCCCCGTCAAACACGCACTTCCTGGGGTGGGTAAAAACCTGCATGACCATCTCCAGATACGCACGATTTATCAAGTGGACAACACAGTGACGTTGAACCAGAGAGCTCGCAATATTTTTGGCCGTGCATGGATGGGGCTTGAATATTTCACACGTAGAACAGGGCCGTTGACGATGCCCCCTTCTCAGCTCGGTGCTTTTGCGAAGTCTGACCCAAATCAAACATCAGCAAACATCGAGTGGCATGTCCAACCACTCTCCCTGGAAAAATTTGGCGAACCGCTCCACAAACACAACGCCATTACACCTAGTGTGTGCAACTTACGGCCATCGAGTCGTGGCCACATTCATCTCAAAAGCAATAAAGTTACGGACGCCCCAGAGATATTCGTTAACTACCTATCTACGGACGAGGATCTCGAAGTCGCAGTTTCTTCCCTGAAGTACACCCGCAAAATTATGGCAGCCAAAGCCCTCGCACCATTCAATCCACAGGAACTAAAACCAGGACCGGACGTCACTTCTGAAGAAGAAATGGTAAACGCCGCGCGCGATTTAGGTACAACCATCTTCCATCCGGTCGGAACCTGCAAGATGGGTAGTGATCCGCAAGCTGTCGTTTCAGATCGACTGGAAGTTCATGGTCTTCGCGGCTTGAGGGTGATAGACGCGAGTGTCATGCCCCAAATCACATCGGGTAATACGAATGCACCAACAGTAATGATTGCCGAGAAAGGTGCGGACTTTATTCTAGGCAATAACAAAAACTAGGCGCGGTAACTTTATGAAAATCGGACTTTTTTCAACCTTCATGTCGCCTCGGGCAGACCGGACGATGTTGCGTGACTTCGCTGTCCAAGCCGAATCGATAGGCGTGCACTCAATTTGGATGGGCGAACATGTTGTTTTGTTTGACGAGACTGAGCACCCTTATCCGGGTGCAAAAGACGGCAAACTTCCGGTCCCGGCTGGGGGTGGCTTGTTAGACACAGTCGCGACATTCGGATTTCTTGCCGCTGTCACCGAAAAAATTCGCTTCGGGACCGGGATTAGCCTCATTTCTCAACGCAACCCACTCTATACGGCCAAGGAGTTCGCAACCTTAGATTGGCTATCTAATGGCCGAGTAGACTTTGGCGTCGGCGTTGGCTGGTGCAAAGAAGAAGTGATTGCTAGCGGCTATACATGGCCCGATCGGGGCGCACGAAGTAACGAGTTTCTGGAACTACTAAAAGTACTATGGACTGAGAGCCCGGCTTCTTTCGCCGGTGAACACTTCAATGTCGCAAGCTGCCATATGGATCCAAAACCTGTACAAAACCCCCATGTGCCGATTATCGTAGGCGGCCACTCCAAGAATGCATTACAGCGCGCAGCCCGGTACGGAGACGGGTGGTACGGATTCCAGCTAAACGCAAAAGCCACCGCACCAATCGTCGTTCAGTTACGGGCATTGTTAGAACAAGAAGGACGTGACCCCGCTCAATTCAAAATCGTTATTACACCAACCCGCAACGATCAAGAATCGATAGATGGATTTACTGCCCTGGGCGTCGATGAGCTTGTTTTGCATCTAGGCTCGCAGAAACCCGAAGCAGTTGAAACACGCCTCAGAGAGGTTGAGGCGCTCATTAGTTAGCGTCTTTTTTCAATCGCGCCACAACCAACTTGTCGAGCTTAACGCCTCTGCAATCCTCTGTATATTCTAGATCTAAAAGCCAATCAAGCTAACGCCTGATAGGCCGCTGAACGCAAGTCGTCAGCAAGTGGCAACGTCGCGCCCATGTACTGTGTCATGATTACGCCGAACACATCCTCCAGCGGATCAACCCAAAAGTAGGTCGTCGCGGCGCCTGCCCAACCGAATTCACCAACGCTTGTGAGCGACGTTGCACGCCCGGAATCTAGCTGCACCCGGCCAACCAAGCTCCAGCCATAGCCCGCAAAGACACTCGGACCAATTGCTAAGGGCATCTGGCTTTCTGGAACACGGTTCGTCCGCAACATCTCCAGCATTTTACGCGAGACCAACACTTCGCCATCCTGTGATTTGCCAGTGATTAACATGCGTGCGAACGCCGAATAGTCTTGCAGCGTCGAAAATAGACCTAGACCACCTCGACGAAACGTCTTAGCTCGGTCGATAGGATTCAGTCGATCAACATCCAAGCGATCCAGCTCCTGCGGGCCTACTGCTAAAGGCGGCAAGCCATCCAACAACCCGGTGCCGTACATCGGCATCAACCGGTCACGCGAGTCGTCAGCAACACCAAAAGCTGTATCACTCATGCCCAACGGTCCCAAAATATGCTCTTCAAGCAAGTCTGCCAGGTCTTGGCCCATGGCTTGCTCAATGACGTGGGCTAGGACATCAATAGATACGCTATAGCGCCACTGACTCCCCGGCTGAAACGCTAACGGTAAGTTCGACAAGCGATCCATCATCTCGTCTAGAGAACAACTGCCGTCTGCCGTGATTTCCGCTTCTCGATAGTACTGTGCTATATGGCAACCATGAATAAACTCATAGGTGAAGCCAGCTCTGTGAGTGAGAAGATCCTCAATCGTTATCGGTCTTTGCGCAGGCACGATGGCACCGTCGGACGTTAGTACCATCATCTGGGCAAATCTCGAGTCGTACTGTGCGACCATGTCATAGAGGCGCAAACGTCCGAGCTCAACAAGTTGTAGCGCTAGTACCGAGATGATCGGTTTGGTCATCGAGAAAATGCGATAAAGGGCCCCCGCTGGGATCGACGTCTTGGCCGCTGCATCAGCACGGCCAACAGCGCCTATGCTCAGCAACTCGCCCTTAGACTCGACCTGCCACTCGATACCGCTAAAGGTATTAGCGTCTACATAACCTTGAGCCACTTGTTCAATTCGCTGCACGCGACTCATCGTTAACTCCCGACCGCTTTGGCAGCGGCGTAGGAAGGACGCCCATAGCATTCCGTGAGCCATCTTTGCACACTAGGATACTCACTCAGGTCGAATTTGATCATGTTCATTAGCTCCATAACGCCGGACAAATTTAAATCAGCCAACGAGAAACTATCTCCTAACAGGTACCCATGATTCGCGAGGGCTGCGTCTAGCACAGCCAGTGGTCGTGCCAACCCTTTCGTTGCACCGGCTATCGCTTTGGGGTCCCGTTTGTCCTCAGGCATAAATAATTTTTGGATCACGATCTGCATCTGCAAGGGCTCGATCTCACTAATACCCCAAACACTCCATTGCCAAGTTTTGGCCCTTGCCACGGGATCTGTGGGGTATATATCTGCAGCGTATTTTTCACCCAAATACATATTGATCGCCATGGACTCAAAAAGCTTAAAACCATCGTCATCCAACGCTGGTATTCGACCGTTGGGGTTTACCGCTAGATACTCAGGGGTCTTGGAGTCTGCAGCGAATGACGTGCCGACGTGTTCATAATCCACGTTCATTTCTTCGGCTGCCCATATTGAGCGAAACGCCCTTGAACTCGCGATCCCATATAACTTTGGTTTACTCACGCTAGAACTCCCTTTATTCGATAAGATCGCGATTGAACCACAACCAACCCGTGGTGTGATAGCCGTCACGAGGCCAATCTGGGCGCGGCGCTAATAGATTAGCGGGCAAACTTTTTACTCACTTATCGCGACAAAGAACATAAATCACGCAATCACAAAGTCGGAGATCAGAAGATGCATATAGCGCCTTCAATATTTCGAGCAGCTTTCATCGTCGGAGTGCTCATAGCGAGCCATGCCGCTGCAGATACGGAGCGTCGCGACGTCAACGAGTTTTCGGAGATCGCCTACAGTCTTCCTTTTGACGTTGAGTTCGTTGTTAGCGACGAGCACTTCGTTGAACTGGAGGGTGACGAAGACACCATTGACAAAATCCAGACTGAGATTCGCGGCAATAAGCTGAAGATCTACAAGCAGAACTCATGGTTCGATTGGTCCAATGGTTCTGTCGTCGTAACAGTTGGATTCGAAGAGGTCGACGCGATCACTATGGCGGGTAGTGGCGACGGCTTTGCCGAGGTACTGGAAGCAGATGAGATGACCTTGAAGATAACTGGCTCAGCAAACCTCGAAGTCGAGACCATAGACGCAGACGAAATTTATCTATCTATCGCCGGTTCGGGAAATTTAGAAATCCACGAGACAAACGTCGATGAAGTCGAGTCAAGAATTGCCGGATCCGGTGACATGGAATTGGCGGGGCGCGCGGTCTCACAAGAAATTTCCATCTCCGGCAGCGGTGATTTCAGAGCGCCAGATCTACAGACTCAAGAAACATCAGCGAGTATTCGCGGCTCGGGCAACATTGTCGTTTGGGCAGAGGCTCACCTGTCCGCCTCGGTCGCAGGCTCTGGCGATATTGAATACTACGGCGCACCAGATGTGACAGAACGAATTCGCGGCTCTGGAGACCTTATTCAAATTTCCGAAGATCGATAGATGTTATGATGCAGCCTGATCTCTAAGCGAGCTTGAGGGAACCTCACCCGGCTGCATGAAACTGCTGTTCTTTATTAACAGCCTCTCTTCAGGAGGGGCCGAGCGAGTCATTACTAAGCTTGCCAGCCACTATGGAGATGCTAACCACGAAGCCTCTCTTGTTACGCTGACTTCACTGGACTCAGATTACTATAGCGTTAGCCCTTCTGTTACAAGAATCAGTCTTGGTGCCGGAGGTCTCTCCACTGGTGTCGTAAATGCCGTCGCAAACAATCTAAGACGGCATAGCAAACTCAGGCAGCTTATTAGACGCATGAAACCCGATGCTATTATCGCGTTCATGCCGACAGCAAATGTTCTTGCAGTCCTCGCTGCAGGCAAAACCGCCGTTATCGTATCCGAGCGCGTCCACCCAGCATTTGATCCGGCCTCCAAACTTCGTTTTTGGTTTAAACGGTTTGCCTATCGCCGCGCAAGCCAAGTCGTCGTACTCAGCCAGATAAGCTCAGATTGGCTGCAAGAGAAGATGGGAATTGAACCATGTGTCATCATTCCAAATGGCATAGCGCTACCTCTGCCGTGCGAACAACCAAACGTTGATCCAAGCGCCTACATCGACGCCGAAGCTAGACTAATTTTGGTAGTCGGTCGAGTTAGTGACCAAAAACAACCTTTCGTTGCACTAGCTGCTTTCGAACAATTCGCGGCGCAAAGCCAGAATTGGCACTTGGTACTCATTGGCTCAGGTGACTTGGACAACACTTTGAAACAAGCGGTCCAACAGTCACCGCACGCAAACTGCATCCATCTGGTGCCACGCGCTGGCAATATTTCCGCATGGTATAAGCGAGCAAACATCTTTCTAAGTACCGCTAAATATGAAGGCTCGCCTAACGCGCTTATGGAAGCGATGGCTCATGGTTGCCCGGTGCTCGCCCTCGACTGCCCGACCGGACCTGCGGACCTCATCGACAACAACAGCAATGGTCTCTTGCTCCCGTTGGAACCAACAACTGACCAAGCTGAACGTATAAGTCAGGCACTACTAGCGCTAGGAAACAATGACACATTGAGGAAGCGTCTTGGTGAGAGAGCCGCAAACATCACAAACACTCACTCCGACCAAACCTTTTTTCAGCGCTGGACTACCCTCCTACCCATGCAAGACGCCAACTAATGTGCGGGATAGGCGGCGCCATCGCACGCGACGAACAAGTTAATACCGCACGAGTGGTAGCTATGTCGGCCGCACTTGAACACCGCGGACCTGACGACCAAGGTCTTTGGACACATGACAACGTTGCACTTTGCCATCGCCGCCTCGCCGTCGTAGATCTAAGTCCAGCAGGACATCAGCCGATGCTCTCTGCAGATGGCGACTGGGTTGTTAGCTACAACGGTGAGATCTATAACGCAGACAGCCTCAAACAGGAACTCGCCGCAGCCTGGCGCGGTACGTCCGACACCGAAGTTCTCATTGAAGCTATTTCCGCCTGGGGCGTAGAGGCTACCTGTGCAAAGTTGGTAGGCATGTTCAGCTTGGCAGCGTTCAACATCAAAACAAGGCAGCTCTATCTCGCCCGTGACCGCATTGGCATCAAGCCCCTCTACTATGGCGTCACGGCGAGCCACTTTGTTTTCACGTCTGAGGTACATGCGCTTAAGCCATTTCGCTCAGAACTATCAATAAATCACGACGCGATCGCGAGCCATTTGCGCTTTAGTTTCATTCCCGCCCCAGCATCGATCTATCGGGAAATCAAGAAACTAACGCCTGGACACATTCTGCAAATCGATACCAGCAATATTTCAGACCAAAAGACTTACGCATTCTGGGATATCGAACAAGTCGCGTTGCAACCACCATCAACCCTTTCAGAAGATGACATTCTGGATGAGTTGCATGCGACACTGCGAACGGCCGTAGGCAGCCGGATGATCGCAGATGTACCGCTTGGCGCCTTTCTATCCGGTGGTTACGACAGCTCTCTCGTATGCGCCCTCATGCAAGAACAAGCTAGCAGTCCGATCCGCACACTCACGATCGGCTTTGACGATCCCAAATATAACGAGTCTGGACACGCACAAGCTGTAGCCGATCATCTAGGCACAGAGCACACAGAACTGATCGTTTCTGAAACCGATCTACTCGATGCGGTGGCACAATTGCCACAGTTAATGGATGAACCATTTGCCGATTCATCGATTTTACCCACCTACCTAGTTGCCAGAATGGCGCGACAACACGTCACAGTTGCGCTTTCGGGTGACGGCGGCGACGAGCTTTTTTGGGGTTATCACCGGTATTTCACAGCGCAGCGTCTTTGGCGAGTCATCGATAAAGTACCGGCCGTTGTCGCGGATACACTTTCTTCCCTGTGCCTCAGCCGTACCACACAAAAGATGACATCAACAATACCTGCGCCAGCGTGGGGTGGCCGTGCGGGGATGCTGAATCAAAAACTTGCTGCTGCTGGCGAACTACTCGGCGCCAACCGTAAACAAGTCTTCTATGAAGCACTTCTCTCGCACTGGAAAGACCCAACTCAGGTGCTCATTAAAGGTACAAGCCAGACAACGGCGTACAACGACCCGGGCCATTGGTCAATGTTAATGGACGATATGGCACGGATGGGCTGGCAGGACACAGTCACTTACTTGCCGGACGACATATTGACCAAAGTAGACCGCGCAAGCATGGCGGTGAGTCTAGAAGCCCGCGTACCCCTCCTCGATCACCGGGTGGTCGAACTCGCGGCACGTATCCCCGCCCAAATGAAAGAACGCGACGGTCAAGGGAAATACGCGCTACGCCAGATATTGGCGCGATATATTCCTAAAGAGCTAACAGATCGACCCAAGATGGGCTTCGGTGTTCCGTTAGATCAATGGCTGCGTGGTCCCTTGCAAGAGTGGGCACAAGACCTGATCAGCCCTTCGCGCCTTGGTCCACAAGGTTTATTCGAATCAAAAGTTGTTGCTAACCTCATGGACGATCATCTGGCTGGTGTGTCAAACAATTCGGCTAAGTTATGGGATGTACTTATGGTTCAGGTGTGGCTGGACGCCAACACCTAAACCATTTTTCTAGTCGCTGAGTAGTTACTCGACGAGTGCTTGGTAGGTTAGGACTTTGAATTCCTGCCCGAGCCGAGTGCGATGAGGCAGACTCTGTACCATAAAGAGACCAATAAGATTTTCCTTCGGATCGATCCAGAAGCGCGTCCCAGCAGCACCACCCCAGTTATATTCACCAGCACTGCTAATCTCACCAACCTGGCCTGGATCTAGGATAAGTCCATAGCCAAGCCCAAACCCTGCACCCGTACGGCCAAAGCCCATTGGGATATCGCCGAGGTGATTGGTGGTCATCAACTCCACTGTCTTGGGCGACAACAGACGAACACCGTCTAACTCGCCACCGTTGAGCATGAGTTGCGCGAATCGCAAATAATCGCGAGTAGTCGATACCAGGCCACCGCCGCCGCCTTCGAAGCTGGTCCCTTCTACATAGCCCTTGCTTACAACTGGATCAGCGACATCGAGCCCAGGACCAGACGATGCGGCGAAGAAATTACCGCCCTTAACACCTTTAGGTGCATAGAGCTGTGCAAGTCGCGGCAACTTTTCGGGAGGTACGGTGAAGTAGGTATCTACCATTCCAAGCGGCGCAAAAATTCGTGTCTTAAGAAACTCCCCAAACGTCATCCCGGACAAGACTTCGACCAATCGACCCTGTACATCTACCGCAACACTGTAGTGCCACTGAGTACCAGGTTCATACTGCAAAGGAATCTTGCCGAGTGCCTCGACAAAAGTCTGTAAGTTGGTCTCGCGACCCATCAAGCCGGCTTTGCGATAAAGTTGGTCAACTTCTGTGTTGCCGAACACACCGTACGTAAGCCCCGCTGTATGCGTTAGGAGATCGCGTACTGTCGGCTGGCGTTTAGGTTGACGAGTCTGCCCGACAAGGCTGTCGTCACCTTCACCGATCGTGCGGCTTTGCGTGCCATCGGAAACGATGTTCGTCCCAACTGTGGAAAGAGCCACTTCGAGATTGGCCATCTCAGGGATATAACGTGCGATAGGGTCATTCAGGAAAAAACGACCTTCCTCATATAGCATCATCAACGCGAGCGCGGTTATCGGTTTGGTCATCGAGTAAATTCGATACATCGTATCTTGCTCGATCGGTTTTTCCGCTTCCCGATCAGCCTGACCGTACAATTGGTTGTAGACAATCTTGCCATTGCGAGTAATCAATCCTTGTCCACCCACCATCGTGCCATCGGCAACTCGAGCATTCATATGTTCAGTGATCCGCGCCAAGCGCTCTGATGAAACCCCTTCCCGCTCCGGCTTAGTCGTCCCAATCTCTTTGCCGTAGGCTGATTGGCCGAGGCCGATCACCAGGACTATTAGGTATGCGCATGTGCGCAATTTGTTTCGCATTGAACTCTCCTGTCAGTAAACCGCTCAGTGTAAACGCTCAGTCTGGAGGGACCAGATTTTTATTGTGGCCATTTCGCCCAACAAACCCAGGTCTGTGTTTAGTTGCGTCCAGCGCGTGGATGCATAACATGTGAGGTTCAATTTCGATCACTGGAGCCACAATGACAATTTCCCCTTCTAGTACTGACGAACTTCTCGTCGAGCAGGATGGCTACGTCGTCACGATCACGCTAAATCGCCCAGAACGACTCAATGCGATTAGCCGACCCATGCTCAGCGAATTGTCGGCGAAAATGGTGGAGGCGGATAAAGATCCTGAAGTGCGCTGCATCATTTTGACAGGAGCCGGACGTGGTTTTTGCAGCGGTCTGGATCTCATCGATACCAGCGATCGTATGGACAAAGAGCAAGGGGCGGCCGGGTCAGCCGGTTCGAATCGCGCGCGACAACTTTTTGACCTTCGCGATGCTCCCATTAACGTCATGTGGCATACAGATACGCCAATCATCTGTGCCATCAACGGCGCTGCAGCCGGGTACGGCATGGACGTAACACTACTTTGCGACATGCGCATCATGGCGAGCAATGCCAAGCTTGCAGCCGTTACAGCGAAGCGAAATGTTGTGCCTGAAAGTGGTGGCACATGGCTACTACCAAGGTTGGTTGGTTGGGCCAAAGCGGCTGAACTCTATTACCGAGGCCGCACGATCGGCGCCGAAGAAGCAAAAGAAATCGGCATCGTCAACGAGATCGTCGAACCTGCCGAGTTAATGAACGTCGCGCGTACGTGGGCCGAGGAAGTAGCGGAAAATGCGCCCATGGCGGTGCAGACAACCAAGCGAATGATGCGGATGGGTATGGAAGAGTCTTACGATACTGCGGTCGACCATCTCATGGTGCATTTGGGTGGATTGTTCCAGAGTGAAGATTTCGAAGAAGGGCTGCGTGCCTTTATGGAAAAACGTAAGCCTAACTTTACTGGCCGCTAGTGGTTAGCCACAAAGAAGCACTGAGACGCCTCATCGAAGGCAACGAGAGATTTCGGGCAAAGCAACCCTTGCTCCCGCCCGACGATCTGTCTCAATACGTTGCCGGTCAGGCGCCGATCGCCGCCGTCTTAAGTTGCGCTGACTCACGGGTGCCGCTCGAACTCATATTCAACCAAAGCGTCGGCGCGTTGTTTGTCGTCCGCGTGGCAGGAAATATCGCCGGTGATAGCCAGATAGGTAGTCTCGAGTTCGCGGTGAACAACCTGGGCTGCAATCTCGTCGTAGTCCTTGGGCATACACATTGCGGAGCGGTAAAAGCTGCCCTCGGTAACGACGATTCTGGCGTACCTCCCTCAATGCTCCCGATCCTGGCAGAAATACGAACCGGCCTCCGGGGTAATGGGACAAAACCGGAGCCTGCCGACGGCTTTGCTGCAACGAAGCAAAATGTCGTACATACCCAAAACAAAATTCTCTCAGCTTCAACAATTCTTCAACACGAAACGACCGCTCAAACCACTGCTGTCGTCGGCGGCCTGTATGACATTGAGAGTGGCAAAGTCGACTTTTTCGACTCGTAACACACGGGCTCTAATCACTCCCAAACGCCCACGCCAAACACCTCAGACACCGCCGAAACGCTTCGTAACAAATCTTTTACACTCAAAGTCTTGCAATCAACATTCGTGTAAGTAAGATGCGCCACATCTTCCTGGCATCAGTAGTTTTTGCTAGTAAGACCGGGCGTGGCGTGGTGTTCTCTCCCCTTCCTCCCTATCCGCGACACGCCCAACTACACCTAGCCTCTACAAATTCCTGGACAACTGTCTCAACTCGACTAGAATTGTAGAGGTTTTGTACCTGGACAGCCCTGCCGTGGAACCCAATACTCAAGAAAACCTATACCGAATAGGGACTGTCTCGTCTCTCACCGGTATATCGATCGAGCGCCTGCGCGCTTGGGAACGCCGTTACGACTTAAGTCCCGCGCACAAATCCGGCAAAACGCGCTACTACAGTCGCGCCCAACTCGAGCGTCTGCGCTTAATCAAACACCTCATCGACCTTGGCCAACCGATTTCTTCGCTCGCGCCGCTCACCACCGAGCAGCTGAAAGCCAGAATCGAGGATCAAGCGCCTGACATCGGTAGATTAGAGGTTGTACACAAGCCGACGGTAGGCATCGCAGGGGCGAATCTACTCATGCTTGAAAACCAAATGGCGGATCAAAATGCACGGCTCGAAGTCGTTCAACGTTGGGCCAACATCGACACGCTTTTCGCTGAGGGTGTGTTCGGTACTCCACCGCAAATCATGGTTCTGCAGTTACCGGTACTTTCCAGACAACCTATTGATTTTATTAAAGAAACATATCCAGATACAAAGATAGTCACAGTCTATCAATTCGCAACAGAACACCTCATCAGCGACCTCGCGAAAGAAGGGTTACAAACGCTGAGATGGCCCATAACGTGGTCGGAGCTTGAACACATTGCGATCAGTGAGCTGGGCCTATCCAGCCGTGCGCAGTCAACACTGCCACGACGCTACAGTGACGATGAACTCATTGCCCTCGCTGCAATCGTCGATGACGGTACCAACTGTCCGCAGTACCTTATTGAAGCGATCAATCAATTGAATGCCTTCACTCTCTTCGCGGGTGATACCGCCCAAGCCGCTGACCGGCCAATGATATATGAACGACTGCAAAACGATGCCTCGCAAGCACGCGCACAGTTGGAACAAGCTTTAGAGGACCTTGTGAGCCAGCTACCGCACAGATAACAGGTGGCTTGCTGAGTCCTCTGCCCCACCATCAACCTTTGCCGGTAATCAATCTATACATAACCTGTACAAAATGTACTTTTTCATGCAATCACTGTTGACATACATATTTTGTCCAGTACAATGGCCCACAGATTGAGTTTACAAGGCGTGCTAGCAACTTCGTGCAGTCCTCCCTTTAAGTGTCCTTCCCCCAGAAGAGAAGTTGCAGTCAGCCGGATCCTTCCGGCTGACACGCCTTTTTTATTTTTCCACCATCAATCACGCTCACCAAAATAACCGATCCAAGCGCCATGTTTTTGCGGCGCTTCTCGCCTGCTTGTCCATTGTGGCTTGCGGGCCAAGCACGAGCCTAAGCATCACCGAAGTTTTGGCCTATGATTTCTGCGAGGCGTTAGAAAAGCCTGTCAGCTGGGTCGGTCTTGATGACCTCAGTACGATACGCGGCACGGCGCTCGTCGCCGGTGAATTAGCACCTCCTGAGCAACCAACAGTCTACTTAGCGCTCTACAACGGACAACATCCCACCCCAGGCTTCACTTTTGAGCTAACTGAGGCCAACGTAGACGAGGATGTTCTTACGCTGGCTCTACAATGGCACAAACCAAAAGAGAACAAGCTAGTCGCCAAGGCGATCTCCACACCGTGTCTGATTCTTGGGTTATCTCCCGCCGGGCAGATCGGTCAGGTTGAAGTACGCCTGGATGGCGTGCCCTTTGGCAATCTATCCGTGCCGAGGCTAACTCAATAGTTCGAGTGCAGCCTCAGCCCGAATCGAAACACTCTCCTTGTAGGCATCAAGATCCATATCTCGATTCTCACCCATCGCACCAACTAGATAGCGTTTGTAAACGCCCTGCCCGATCGCCGCTAGCCGCCAATGTGAGAATGCGCGGTAGTAGTTTATGTCGGTCAAATCTCTGCCGGTGGCCTCGGCATAACGCGCAGTCATGACTTCTCTAGCTGCAAAGCCGCTCACTGCAGTAGCAGCCAAGTCTTCATCCGCCTCACCGTGTAGTACCCACGAATTTAGTAAATAGCCAACATCGGCCAACGGGTCGCCTAAAGTACACAATTCCCAGTCGAGGACAGCTAAGATCTTGCCACTGCCAATAATCATGTTCCCAAGACGGTAATCACCATGGACGATGGTCGCACCAACCTGCTCGGGCATTTTCTCTGCAAGTAACTTCGACGACTCATCCATCGCCGGAATTTCATGAGTCTTAGAAGCTTCCCACTGCTTATTCCACCGCTTTAGCTGTCTCTCTAGATAAGCTTCTTTGCGTCCCAGCTCACCAAGCCCTACATCGTCAGGATTTATGTTGTGCAATGTCGCGAGCACATCAACGACATGCAAAGAAAGGCTCTGGCGTTCCGACTCGGGAATTGTCTTCGATACTTCAACGTCATGGAGAACCGGTCCCGCGACATAATCCATCACGTAAAACGGTGCCTCATTCACTGATTTGTCCTCGCACAGGCCAAGGGTAGAAGCGACAGGCACGCCACTGTCCACGAGTGCAGAAATAATTCGATGTTCTCGCGCCATATCGTGGGCGCTCTCAAGTACATGCCCTAAGGGCGGACGCCGCAGAACCACGGTGCGTCCAGCATTATCCTTCACACCGAAGGTTAGGTTGGAATGCCCCCCCGCTATTAACTCAAACGTTAATGGCGCAGTAACACCTGACACATGCTCACCGAACCAAGCCGTTACATTGGCCGCATCGATCCCTTCGACATTTCCTGCATTACTCCCATCAGACATCGTAAACCTCTTCCTCATCCTCTCTTTTAACTGCCTGCTAGTGTTGTGCTTATTGCGGACTAGCGCAACCATTGCATAGCATGGTCACTATGAACGCTTCGAACAACTGCCGTTGGAACTCGCACCCCGTAAATGATGGACAGGCATTATTGCTTGTTAAATGGAAACTGGCATTTGTGCTCACAGCCATCCTTCCTCTCGTATCCTGCACGACAACCAAATTGCCATCACCTGTGGTCCCTCTAGGCCAGTTAATCCTCGCAGAAGACACCCGTTTGGTAGCACCAAACGACCTCGACCACACCGGGGAGGCGACCTACATATTTCCAGATGGGACTAAATGGGTCGGTACGTTTCAGAACGGATTGCTCCAGGGTCACGGTCGCGAAGAGATGGCCAACGGAATCTATGAAGGACGGTGGCGCGCTGGGATGCGTTCAGGACAAGGTAAGCAAACGGAAACGACGGGGGCTATTTACGAAGGCCAGTGGGACAACGATCAGCGTCATGGTCTTGGTGCGCAAGTCTACGCAGATGAAACCGGCTATGAAGGCGAATGGGCACACGGCCAGCGCAGCGGTTTTGGTTCCTGGCGTGCCAAGAATGGCGCCCAGTACGAAGGGAACTGGGACGCTGACAAACGGCATGGCTATGGCGTCGCATCCGCAGCAAGCGGCGTGGTTTATGAGGGCATGTGGGAGAACGACAAACGCTCAGGCTTCGGCCGCGAAACACGACCAGATCAGACCGTGTATCAGGGCTACTGGGCAAACAATGCGAAGTTCGGTGATGGTACTGAGACCTACCCAGATACAAGTTCCCACACCGGACAATGGCAGGATGGCCAAGTGCTAGGCATGGGGCATCGAACGAGTCGAGCAGGGATTGTGTTTAGCGGAGCGTGGACCAGACACGTTGTCTCTCATGGGCTAGTCACTTTTCCCAACGGCAGCGAATTTGCAGGACATCTATTCGCCGATCGCGGCAAATCAGTCACGCCAAGTTTTTTACGATGGTTGCAAGATTTAGCGAACGCGGGCGACGGCTACGCACAGTACTTCCTCGCTCTCGCCCATCTCGATTACCTCAGCCCAGAGCGCGATACTGCGATCGCTGAAGTTTGGTTGCAGGCTGCAAGTCGAGAACCGATCCCAGATGCACACTACCGTCTCTCGATCTTGCTCAAAGACAACGACGCCCAAGGCTCAGTTCAACTTCTGGAAAAGGCTGCTGGACAAGGTCACGGCGCAGCCAATGCGATCTTGGGCGAGTACTATCACGTTGGACAGCATGTGAAAAAGGATCTAAACCGAGCAATCATCCATTACGAGCAGGCTGTCGATCAAGGCGTTGCCGTCGCCACGAACAATCTCGCTTGGCTACTTGCGACCAATGGAGCAGAGCCAATCGATCCGACAAGGGCGATCGAGCTTATCCAGCCTTTGGCAATCTATACGGGCAACTGGCAATACCTCGATACGCTTGCCGCTGCACATGCTCGTTTGCAAAATTTTCGGCTGGCGGAATCGATTCAAAGTGAAGCGATCCGCCTAAGTCAGCACGCTGGACAACAAGGTGACCTAGTGGCCGATCTACAAGCGCGCCTTGCCCTCTACCAAAAAGACGTAGCCTATCTAGAAAACTAGCGAGGCAGTTACACGTACGCTAGATCTAGTTTTGACGCCAGTTGCCATGAAAGCCAAAGGGAACTCGGTGATCCAGATAAGCCTTGGCTAATGGTCCGGCAGCAACGTTTTCCGCGTCCAAGATCACAAGATGACTTGCTTGCCGGTTGGCGTCATACACGTTCGCCAGTAAAAACCCTTCACTTTCCGCCGAGTCCTGACTAGCAGGCACAAAAATCGGTTCGTTTGTCGCACACCCTGCACCGACATCGTAAATTTCAAGCTTGCCTGTCTGGTGGTCTCGTCTGCCGATGCCATTAAACCCACCCACTTTGAATTCTGGGTTGGTATCGCAGGCGAAGAAACCATAGCGATAGTCTAGCCCTGCGAAACGTTCGTCTAACCTGGGGAACTCGCAAGCCAAATCGTCCAGACGCTCCCATTTGTAGCTATCTGAGTTCTGGCTGAGGTCGAAGGTCCACCTGGTCAAACGAGGTACAGCCTTGTTGGGGTCCCCCGGGGTGCCATCTGCGAATATCTGCCACGGTTCCGGCTCGGGGCATGATGCCAATATGTACGCCTTTTTCTGGTTCCCATGCGTAGACCGGCGCGCCAGACATCGCTCGTTCCATCGACCCTGTAAGTGGCATGATCGGAAATATCACGTGTTCACGCGTGACGATAAAGTCATGGACCATCGCCGCATAAGGAGCTTTGAACGTTTCGGACCTAGTCAACTGTCCATCTTTGTCAACGACATGAAAGCTCATGTCTTCTGAAATCATGCCACTCGCGTTGTAGCCAAAGAAAAGCATCTCTCCGGTTTCCGGATCGATCTTGGGGTGGGCAGTCATTGGACCTTGTAATTTGCCATCAAACGTATGAGAACCAATCGAGGCAAGTGTGGTTGGCTCGAGCTCAAACGGAGCGTGTGCCTCTTCGAGCGCAAGCAATTTGCCGCCGTGCCAAACGATATTCGTATTGGCCAGGCCATCTGTTTCCAACCCCATAACGCTGGGATCACTTTCCATCGGATTGAACGCTCCGAACAACGACTTTCCGGCCTCGTTTTCCTTCTGGTATTTAACAGTCCGTGCCCATCGGTTGTTATAAGACACACGACCTTCGTTAATGTGAAAGGCGTGAATCATGCCGTCGCCAGCAAACCAATGGTGCTCACCCCGTGGCGCAAATTGGGGGTTGGGACCGTTTCGATAAAATGACCCCGAAAGTGCCGAGGGTACTTCCCCTTCGATAATCAGATCAGGTGCATCACATTCCATTTGTATCGGCGCGAAACCACCGACTAGATTAGGATGATCGGGAAAAGGCTGAGCCATAGCGTCCTCGCTTGTAGTTGAGCAGTCTATTCAGTAACTCGTGGACGGGTGCACTCAGGTCGGACCCGTTGCATACGAGCGTTATCTACACGAGTGTAGATAACTCGTTGCAAACCTACAAGTCCACATCGACGCCGACCGGGCAGTGATCAGAGGCGCTGATGTCAGGCCAAATGAAGGCATCACGAACCTTCTTGTCTGCCGATGCTGAGGCCAGGACATAATCTATCCGCCACCCCACGTTGTTCTCTTTCGCACCGCCAAATTGGCGCCACCAGGAATAGTGCCCCACTTCTTCAGGGTGTCGTGCACGAAAAGTATCCACCCAACCCGCATCCAACCATCGCGTGATCTCATCCCGCTCCTCAGGTAGAAAGCCACTCGACTTCTTGTTCGTTTTCGGCCGTGCCAGGTCTATTTCTTCATGTGCTGTGTTGTAGTCACCTGCCACAAACACCGGACCAGATTTCTTCAGCTGCTCAATCTTTTCGAACACCGCCCGATAGAATCCAAGTTTGTACGGCACCCGGCTATTGTCCCGTTCTTTGCCATTGCCTTTCGGAAAGTAAACTGAGGCGACACTCATGCGCCCAAACTTAACAAGGATGAATCGCCCTTCTGCGTCGTACTCTTCAATGCCGAGGTGGGTCACAACCTTGGTCGGGGCTTCCTTACTGTAAATTGCGACACCGCTATAGCCTGGCCGTTGCGCAGGAAAGAAGTGACTATGCCAACCCTTGGGCGTCCGAACCTCAGGCTCCAGCTGTTCGGGAAAGGCTCTGACTTCTTGTAGACAAACTATATCTGCTGCACTTTGTTTCAGAACATCTAGATAGCCTTTTTTAGCGCAGGCTCTGAGTCCATTAACATTCCAACTCACGATTCTCATCAACAGAACTCCTCTATCATCATCTGCGTAGCAACATCGCTGCCCACCGGGCAAGATTTAACACATCCGCCAACGCAGCGGCGACATAAGTCATCGCTGCTGCGCGAAGAATTTTCTGCACGATAACTTCCTCTCCAGGCGCGATGTATTTACCTTCTCGTAGTACAGGCAGAGCTTTGCCGAAGCTTGCATCTAACTCAGTGGGCAGCGTCACGAGATGCACCAGCATGCGCACCACCAAGCCGCTTAACCCCAAAAAAACTAAAAACGAAAATGGCACAGGATGGCGCGTAACAAGCCCAACAATTGGCGCTGCCCAAATCATGCCACCGGACACTCGAGCGATCATATTTGCCACGGGCACAAGTGATGTACGCATTTGTAGGCGGCGATCGTTCGTATGATGCTGAATTGCATGACCGACTTCGTGCGCTGCAACTGCCACGGCTGTGAGTGATCTACCGCTAAAGTTGGCCGGACTGAGCCGAACCATTTTCTCCGCAGGGTCATAGTGATCACCGATTTCTGAAGCCTCTACACCTGCCTCTATCGAAAACTTCTCAAGCAAATGTTGGGCAAGCTCGCCGCCGGTACCCGGCATGCCTTCGATTTCCTCGCTATGAGATTGCATCACCCAGCGCACCCACAGCATTGGGCCGAAGACCACCACAACGATAACTATGATTAATATGAGCCAACCCATCGCAACATTGTACCTGCTACGACTCCAACTAGAGCAGCAATAGGCTAAAATACAGCGTAGAGCACATTTACCTGGGAGGGAACTATGGAACTTTGGACGGCTGCCACGCCCAATGGCTGGAAGGTCACGATCATGTTCGAAGAGCTGATTGAGGCCGGGATCGAACTACCCGATTTCAAGATCCGGACAATTAACCTTAGTAAGGGTGAGCAGTTTACCGACGAGTACACAAAACACTGTCCCAACGCAAAAATCCCTGTCCTCATCGATGGCGACACCAGCGTGATGGAAAGCTGCGCGATCCTGCAGTATCTCGGCGATAAATATCAGACCAGCCTTCTACCTGAAGGCGAAGGCCGCTGGCAGACCCTGCAGTGGCTCTATTGGCAGGCTGCCAACGTGGGACCGGTGTTTGGCAACAAGCTGAGCTACACGCGATACATGGATGATGTGGACCCAGCCAAGAAGGAACACCCGTTAACGCGCTTTGGTGGGGAAGCACTACGTTTGGTTGGAGTCTTAGATCGACAGCTTGCAGGTCGTGACTATGTCTGCGGAGAGGATTTGACCATTGCAGACATTGCTTTATATCCCTGGATCAGGGGATACAAGTGGAGCAAGGTTGACATAACGCCCTACGAAAATGTCTTCAATTGGGTCAGCAGAGTCCGTGCGCGGCCAGCGGTTGAACGCGGTCTAGCCTACGGCGTACCCAAGGGCGAGATCGATCAATGGTCTGCTGAACGCAAAGCGCAATACCGCAAAGGTGGTGCTAGCATCGCGGCGAACCCGGCGGAATAGTATTAGTCATAAAGAGAGGCAACTACTGTCGCCTCTCTCTATTTTAAGCTAGCGAGGGTCTAAGCCTTTTTCAGCCCGTTCTTGATTCATACGCACAGCATCACTTTCTTGACGGTCACCGAGTTCTGATTCTTCGATCGTGCCCGCCATGTGCCGAGCCGCCATGCCACTGTTGTACATGATTTTCTTCACAGGGGTCACAACAAGGACCGTTCGCAATGGCGAATCTAAGAAATCTACCCAATACGCTTCGCCTTCGGGGTTGTCGGGATTGAGTTTCTTTGCCAACAGACGATAAAAGCCCTGCTTTGTTTCATCATCGTCGAAAAACTCGCCAGTCCCCTTGAATGTGATCGCACCTTGCGGAAGCTCTGGGTTCTCTGCGCCATATCCTTGGGAGCTCACGTTGACCGATACTCTATTGTCCCGCTTGATTGCGCGCGTGCGGTGACGATGGCTTGCGAAAGTGATCCAGATTTTACCTTCATGCCAAACAAACGCGTGGGTAACACCAACGGGCCAGCCATCTTTAGTTCCCCACATCAAGACACACTCACCAGAGCGCGCCATGAGCGTATCAATTTCTTCATCAGTGAACGGATAGATCGAAACAACTTCGTGATCGGTGGTTTGAACCATGTTCTTCCTGGAATCCTATTTCTTAAAGGCAGCGGAGATTAAAGGAAACAGGTGCGAGACGGAAGTCGGGTTTGGGTCGGATCGGACGAAAAATGCTGGGACCCCAGATTTCTCTAGACCCCCTACAGAAAACTGAATATACCCAGCAGTGCACCGACAAGCGGTGCAACGTGCGGTGATAAGCACCAGTCACCCAATCTCCAACAACTATCGAGAGGGTAAAAACCGGGCGATGAGCTGACTGGTGCTTTATGACGACGCTCGCTCCAGCGTAACCACAAAACTCGTTGATAGAGCGTCCTCTCCCAGGATACTCAGCCCAACATCCAGCCTTTTGCTCGAAGGTGTTCTCTCCGCTTCCTCCGAATGCAGTAGTTAACTACACTCAAACGCAGAAAACAACTCAACTCGAGCAGCCCCACTCGCGTTGGCTCTAGACCGTATACATATATACATATATATATTTAAGCAGGTTTCATCATTACAGAGAGGATCAGCAGCCATGCCTATGGATCTGACCACTTATCAAGCCCTACAACTTGACCAACCAACGCCCGCGGAAGTTAACGGCCGTTCAAATAACGACATTCTCGCAGCCCTCAAACATCCATCTGATGAAGGCTATGAGCCTTGCGCTGAGTCCCACGTCATCACAGACGTCACCAAGGGCAGTTTCGAGAAAATTCGCGGCTGGACTGACAGCACGATCTATCCCGAAACCAGTCGCGACATTGCCACCTACCTGCCACCAAACTATGAGGGGCAAGAACTCCGAATACTCATTTGCAACGATGGCGCAGGTTATTCGGCTCTCTCAGGTCCCGTTCGTGTCACCCACGTCCTAGACAACCTTCTGGCGCGCGGAGAGATCGCGCCTACTGCAGCAATCTTCGTAAATCCTGGGCAGCCAGAATTTGATATTGAAATTTCACCAACCCCGTCATACACGCCGGAAGCCACCCAAAGGAGTATTGAATACGATTCTCTGACACCCACCTACGGGGAGTTTCTGTTTAACGAAATCCTGCCTCTGGTGGCTGCAGAGACTGGCGCGAATTTTAGTTCAGATCCTGAACATCGAACCGTGTGCGGCATATCAAGCGGTGGTATCTGCGCATTTAGTGTGGCGTGGTTTCATCCAGAGCAATGTCAACGGGTTATCAGCCACTGCGGGTCATTTACCAACATTCGTGGCGGTCACAATTATCCATACCTCGTCCGATCCACTGCTCGTAAACCGCTACGTGTTTACCTGCAAAGCGGCGAACATGATGGGCAGACTATTTTCGGCGATTGGTCCAGCGCCAATCAGGCCATGGCCAAGGCGTTTGATTACGCGGGATACGACTATCAGTTCGACTATGGCGTTGGCGGACATACCCTACGGCATGGCGGGTCAGTTTTTGCGGACACACTACGTTGGTTATGGCGCTAGCTTGGCAGATCTAGGAGTCTAGATACTTGGTGAGATCGAGCGTGAGATCCTCACAGTCGTCCTTGGCGCCAACAATGAAGCTCGACTTGCGTCGGCGTAAAAATGTCAGTCCGAGCACATATAATCCCGGTTGAATGACACCGCCCTCATGCTTGAGTCGGCCTTTGCGATCCAAAATTCCGTCGACTTCGAGCCAGGATAAGTCTGGTTTAAAGCCGGTAGCCCAGACGATCGAAGCGAACTGACTAACATTCTTCAGCAGCGGCGGTGTCTCCGGTACTCGCGTAGCATCGTATCGATGTGAACTAGAAAACTCGCTGTCTCGGCCTCCCTCCGTTACCCACTCATCGATGCTGTTGAGTAATCGATTCATTTTGAGATCAGCCAGTTTGCAATTGTTTTTAAGCGAGCCTGAGAATTGAATATTGGGATCGTTAAAGCCTGCGCATCTTCCCACAAGTTCCACACTGGCATCCGTCAGTGAATTCAAATCAAGGGAGGTACCACTGTCGTTACCGATAATCTGCGGAGACGGCACCCGGCGTGCACGCTGGAGGTCATCAATCTCAAGCCAAGTCTCATTCAGCAGACCGGTCTCTGCCAACCACCATTGGATATCCCTACCCCGATAGGTACGCGGCATACGCACATGCTCACCGACAGAAATAGTCACTGGCCGACCCGCGGCGTGTATTTCTGCCGCAAGCTGTATCCCGGTTGCGGAAGCACCCACCATGAGCACAGGCCCATCCGGCAGGTCTTCAGGAGATCTATAATCCAAGGGTGAATAGGTCCGTATGCTGTTTCGTAGAGCGCTATCAATTGGCGGTATCCAAGGCAAGCGACTCGCACCGTGCGCAAGCACTACAGCCAATGACCGCCATTCACCTTTTTCAGTTTCTACGCAGTATTGATGCCCGCTGTGAGACAGCTTTGTTACAGCACAATCCTCAATAACAGGTGCATCGACGAACTCCGCATAGTCTTCGATTCGATCAGCGAGCTCACTGGCGGTCATAAAGCCATCCGGATCATCGCCAGTATAAGGTCGATCTCTAAATCCGTTTTGCCAATTCGGCGTCAACAGACGTAAGGAATCCCAACGTTCTTCGCGCCAGCTATGCGCTATGCGTCCACGCTCGAGCACAACATGAGGAATGCCGCGATCTTTCAGGCATGAGCTCATTGTGAGGCCAGAGTGACCAGCCCCGATGACGATTACTGTCGTCTGTTGGATTACTTAACTTCCACACTGACATTTGTGGGATTGGTGAGAATGTCATAGACCGCAGAACGTTTTTGCGACTGGGCGACCAACGCCTCGATGTCTTCTTGGCTGGCATCGGCATCAATGTCGAAGGTGACCTTGATATTCTCAAAGCCGTTACGGACATCTGAATCTCCGCCTAAGATGCCAAGAATGTCCATTTCACCTTCGAGTTTGGCTTCGACGGACTTCAACTGTATGTCCCGATTTTGCGCGACGGAAGCCACACCCGCGGTCAGACAGGACGCCAATCCGACGAGCACATATTCAACTGGTGTCGCCCCATTGTCCTCGGCAGCGAAGACCTCAGGATGATCGACGTCAAAATTGAACTCTGTTTTGTGATTTTGTTCGCCACCAAGTCCGTGGTAACCCTTCACGCTACTTTTACTGTGCGTGCCGTTTATCCACTTGCAGCTTGCTCGCCAGTTGAATTTAGCGCCTTCTGGACTTTCGTTTAACGCATCACGAGCGGCTAATAGAGCACCAACGTTAACACCATTGTTCACATTCGAATCACTCATCCTAATTCCTCATCTGGCGAGATTTTTGGGATCGGCAATTCTACAGAACGATTCGGCATGATCAACTTTGATGGCTCGTCAACAACTCATCCAGATTCACCCAAGGGGTGGGTTTTAATCAACAATTGCCTGATAGACAGCCGTGCGCAGCTCTCTACGTATAGGGTAGGTCGATGACGGTATAAGTTGCGTGAAGAAGACAACAAACAAATCCTCTTCGGGGTCGATCCAGAAGAATGTGCTCGCAGCACCACCCCAGTGGTGTTCCCCAGGCGAAGTGATGATGTGTGCCTCAACAGGATCAATCACTACAGCAAAACCAAGCCCAAAGCCGATACCATCGTAGCTCGTTTCACTCCAAACCGGTTGCCCCATAGCCGCCATATCTTGGTTGTCAGGCAAATGGTTGAGACGCATGTACTCAACAGTCTTACAGCCGAGTAACCGAGTACCATCAAGCTCTCCGCCATTTAGCAGCATCTGACAAAAACGACCGTAGTCACCGATCGAACCAGTTAGACCACCACCACCAGAGTGGAGTTCCGTCTCACTGAGATACCGACTCTCCAGCGACGATTCTTGCAGCTTCAAACCGCTCCGTTCCTCAGTTTGTGCAGAATTGTTCTGTCCCGTTTTGGCGACATTTGCCATATTCGCACCGGACAGAGGCGAATAAAGGGCCGCAAAGCGAGGGTGATTCTCTTCGACGACATGAAATCCTGTGTCGTGCATGGCGAGCGGAGCGAAGATGTTCTCGCAAAAGTACAGCGCAAGAGAGTCGCCGGACCAAATTTCCACCAAACGCCCCAACACGTCACTAGAAACACTGTAGTTCCACTGACTTCCGGGCTGACAGATCAAGGGTACCGCTGCGAGTTTTTTGACGACCTCAGCCAGTGTTCCTGTGTCACTCGAGAACTCGAGCTTCTGCTCCCGATACTCTGCATCCACAGGATTTGTCTGCATAAAGCCGTACGTCAGTCCAGACGTATGTGTCATTAAGTGCCGTACCGTGATGGGTGTCGCCTGCGGCTCAACATTTTCAAGCGCGCCGCCTTTCCACACTGGGGTGTCCGCAAATTCGGGGATATATTTTGCTATAGGATCATCCAACTGGAAGGCCCCACGCTCGTAGAGCTGCATCGCTGCGACGGTGGTTATGGCCTTGGTCATGGAGAACATGCGCACAATCGTGTCTTCGCTAAACGATTTCCCAAGCTCCTGATCTGCTTCGCCAACCGCCTCTGAGAAGACAATTTGTCCGCGTCGACCGATCAGTACACTGCAGCCAGCAAGCCGACCACCGTCCACCTGCTCTTGCAACCACTGACTTACACGCTCAAGACGCTCGCCACTCAATCCAACTGACTCTGGATTCACCAGTCCCATAAATTCTCCTTTCCTAGCCTCGTTCTTTTACTTGTTAGCTGCTACTCACTATCAGCAACGACGATTGTTTTGCCAAAGTTACCGCCTTGTAGCATCGCCATAAACGCTTCTGGAGCGCGCTCGAGACCTTCCCAAAGATCCTCTTTATAGGTGACAAGATTATCTTGGACGTAACCACCCATCTCAGCCAAGAAGGCATCCTGGTATTCGTCGACAAAGTTACCCACAAATAGATTATGTATGGCGACATTGTGCTGGGCAAAAGTCTCAGCCCCCAGTTCATCCCAAACTTGCCGCGCATCTGAGCCATCCTCGTTGCCATATTGAGAAATCATGCCGCAAACCGTAATGCGCGAATTTTTGTTCAGTAGCGGGAGTACACCTGCATAGACTTTGCCGCCAACATTCTCAAAGTACACATCACAGCCGTCAGGACATGCGCTACGTAGTTGTTCAGAAAAGTCTTCGTCCAGATGCGAGACACACGCGTCGAAGCCGAGTTCATCGCAAACGAAATCGCACTTTTCAGCCTTACCGGCTATTCCGACTACCCGCGCGCCGCGGAGTTTCGCAAGCTGCCCCGCCACCTGCCCAACGCCACCTGATGCCGCGGACACCACGACGGTTTCGCCCTTTTGCGGCTCACACTGCACGATCATTCCGGAGTACGCTGTGAGGCCGAGCATACCCATAATGCCGATCGCGGTAGATAGTGGCGCGAGTTCGGGATCAAGCTTGCGCGGATGCATGTAGTTGAAATGACTAACCCCCTCTCCGGTGAGTCCAAAACGCTGCCAGCCATTAGTACCAAAGACGTAGTCACCTTCTTCGAAGCTCACATGTCGAGACGCAACAACCTGAGCGACAGTTCGGCCGTGACACACATCACCCGGCTGTTCGACCCCACCTCGTCTTCGGCCCCACTGATACGGATCCATCGAGATGTAAATGGTCCGACTTAACGCTTGACCCGCTTGCGGCTCGAGCCGCGCCTCCTCTGACCACGCGAAATCCTCCGCGACCGGCCATCCACCTGGCGGTTTGCGCGCAAGGCGCCAAAGCTTATTCATTCCCTCTCCCTATACGCAGCTACGTGCATCTCAATCAGTTGTCGGTTGTGACTTTACTCGACTGAGGTAGGATCTCCACCAGTAGGAGAGAAGAAATGACCATAGATCTTGCAACAACGCCAATCTGTAACGACGAGCTGGGACTTTTACAGGGGTTGGCCTCGACCCGCGCTATCCGGCGCTATCTGCCAGAGCCAATTCCAGAACAGTCGTTGCGTGACATGCTTTGGAGTGCAACACGGGCACCCAGTGGCAGCAATCGTCAGCCTTTTCGATTTGTTGTATTGACCGACTCTGACAAAGCGATACAAGCGAAAGCCCTAATCGCGACAGCAGCACAATCTATCTGGAACGAAAAAAGAACAAACGACCAATATGACAAAGGCAGTGGTTCCGACCCCAACTCGCCGAAAGCTCGCATGGCGAACGTCATGCAGCACTACGTGGACAACTTTAGCGAAGTACCAGCATTGGTTTTACCTTGTCTCGTTCGCTACCGAGCGCCCAATCCCGCGGAGGGAGCATCAGTCTATCCCGCAGTTCAGAACTTGTTACTCGCTGCAAGAGGAATGGGCTACGGGGGCGTGATTACCGGTTTTCATCGCCCAGTAGAAGACCAACTCAAAGCATTGCTTAACATTCCAGAAGAGGTATTTATCACCTGCACTGTAACCTTAGGCAAACCAGCCGGGAATCACGGACCTGTGCGCAGACGACCTTTGCCAGAACTTGTCTATGGCGATACCTGGGAGCAGGCACCAGGATGGGCAATTGATCCACCAGGCACTCGACACACACAAGCCGGTCCACCCAAGGGAAGTAAGGTAGTCTAAATGAAAGCGATCGTCTGCGAGAATTTTGGTCCACCCAGCGCCCTGAAAGAAATTGACATAGAGCAACCAACGCTCAAGCCAAATGGGGTTCGTGTGTCCGTACGCGCAGCCGGTGTGGGCTTCGTCGATGGCTTAATGATTCAAGGCAAATACCAAGTCAAACCGGAGCTACCTTACTTTCCAGGTAGTGAATTCTGTGGAGAAGTCATCGAGTGTGGTAGCGAGGTAACTTCTCTTGAACTCGGACAATCCGTGATGGGATTAGCTAGCAGCGGCGCATTTTCTGAAGAAGTTGTTATGCCAGAGTCTCGCCTCATAACGGTACCTAGTGGCGTTACGCACGCAATCGCTGCCAGCCTATACGCAAACTATGCGACGGCGTTATATGGCTTGCGGGATTGTGGTGAGTTACAAACGGGTGAAACTATCCTGGTCCTCGGTGCTGCCGGGGGTGTGGGGTCAGCCTGTATCACCACCGCGAAGGCGATGGGTGCCCAAGTCATAGCGGCAGCCTCTTCTGCCGCTAAACGCGCAGCTGCCATACGAAACGGCGCTGATGCAACGGTGGACTACACCGCCGAGAAGTGGCGTGACGAGCTACAATCTGTAACTCCCAATGGCCTTAATCTGGTCTATGACCCAGTTGGCGGTGATTACTCGGAAGCTGCGTTCAGATCTTTGTCTCCCGGAGGACGACACTTAGTGGTTGGTTTTGCGGCAGGTTCAATTCCTGCAATTCCGCTCAACCTAGCCCTTCTGAAACGTTCAAGCATTGTCGGAGTCGATTGGGGTGGCGAGGCACGTGCTCACCCCGAGATCAATACGGAAATGATCGGCACTATCTTGCGCTGGATTGAAACAGGCAAATTACAACCAGCCGAAATCGTCGAAGAGCCGATGTCAAATATCCACGCCGCGTTGGATGCCCAGTTAGCCGGTGAAATAGTCGGCAAATTGGTACTTGTGGCTTAGCCCTCGTCGATCTGTCCTTTGGGACTAATCTTCTTGGCCAATCCTAAGAGCCAGCCTACTAACCCTCTGTTAGAACCGGTGGGAGGTGGTCCAGGTTCCAACGACTCGCCTGTTCATAAGCATAGGCCGCCTGCAAAACTTCGAAATCACGGTAGCGCGGACCGATGATTTGTAACCCCATCGGCAATCCAGCAGAGCTAAAACCTGCGGGCACGTTGATCACCGGACATCCCGACATCGTCCCTGGAACTACAACTTCCATCCATCGATGGTAGGTATCCATCTGCTTTCCAGCAATTTCTTTCGGCCAGTGTGTGTCTGCATCAAATGGAAACACCTGTGCCGTCGGCAACACTAGAAAATCAACTTTTGTAAAAGCCTGAACCAGTGTTTGGTACCAGCGGCCACGTGCACTCATCGCAGCGGCGACGTTTTCAGCGGTGTACTTCGCACCACCCTCAATTTCCCAGATCAGCTCTGGCTTCAATTGCGCACGCATGACGGGATCCTTATACATGGCCATCGCTCTTGCTCGATTACCCCAGTGGCGATACGTGAGCCATGTTTGCCACAAGTCAGCCATCGAGTAGCTAAGATCGAATGCGTCAACCTGAAAACCAGCGGCTCTAAACCCTTGTAACGCTGTTTCGCAAACATCCATCACACCTGGCTCGGTGGGGAGATAACCATCGAAATCTCCAAGCCAGCCTATACGTCTGCCCTGCCAATCCCTTTTCAGTGAATGGTTAAATTGGTTTGGATCGATTGGCAGTGCATTCGGCACTCGTTGATCTGGACCCGCTATCGTCGCAAGCAATCGCGCAGTATCAGTTACAGTCCTCGCCATCGGGCCATTACAGGCAAGCGTCTCCGCGAGATCCGCACCTAGCGGTACAACCCCCGGTGTCGGACGGAATCCAATAACATTGTTGAAAGCGCCTGGATTTCGTAACGAGCCCATCATGTCGCTACCATCCGCCACGGCTAGCATGCGTAAGCCGAGGGCAGAAGCTGCGCCGCCACTACTGCCGCCCGCTGTTTTATTACTGTTAAAGGCTGATTTAGTGGCGCCAAAAACCCGATTGTATGACTGTGAACCGAGCCCAAATTCAGGCACGTTGGTTTTGCCTATGACGATGCCACCGGCGGCTTTCATGCGAGCGACATGCACGGAGTCCGCAGCAGCTACGCTGTTCGCAAAGATCGGAGAGCCGGAGGTGGTAATAAACCCTTTAGCGTTAGCCAGATCTTTAATTGCAATTGGGAATCCGTGCATCCAGCCCCGATCTAACCCGCTTGCCAGATCTTGGTCCGCTTTTTGTGCTGCGGCGAGCAAAACTTCTAGATCCGCCATTGAAACTATGGCGTTGAACGTCTTGTTGTAAGTAGCAATTTGCTCTAAGTAAGCTGCCATCACTTCAACACAACTTACTTCTCGTGAGTGAATCGCTTTGCTGAGGCTTATAGCATCCAAGTAGACAATCTGCGCAGGTTGGCTGTGCGCAGTTAACGGCACAGCAGCACCGACACTAGCGACCGCAGCTGACACTAAAAACTCGCGTCGCCTCATATCTGTCCCCTTCTGTCTCGTCACACGTTGTTGGTATTGACCAGTTCCCGGACCAGTTCACTCGCTGTTAGACTTACTGGCTCGCGTCTAGCCACCGCTGGTTAGGTAATCGCTGACTATGAAGGAATTACTGTGCTGCAAGAACGGATCGAAGGCAAATGGATCGCATGTTTCGAGCGTGTGTTTACACGGTGTAAAGTTGAGGTGGGTGAAGAAGTGGCAATCCTGTCTGAAACCCAATCACGCTCAATCAACCGCGAACTTGCCGAGCTCGCTCTAATCCGGCTCGGCGCAAAGCCCTACCACGTGATCATTCCAACTCCTGCGCAAACGGCACCCGTCCCCATCCGCTCAACCGGCGCCACCGACGTGATTCAACAGTCGGCGTCCGTGATTCAGGCATTGTCATCAGCCGGGTTTGTAGTCGATTGTACGGTGGAAGGCATGTTACACGCAGCAGAGCTACCGCAGATCCTTAAAGGCGGCGCGCGGGTACTCATGGTTTCCAACGAACATCCCGAGGCTCTCGAGCGGGTTGAACCGACTGAAGAGCTAGAAGCCAGGGTCAAAGCTGGTATGAAGATGTTTAGGGGCGGCAGTCGGCTGCAGTCGGCTGCAGGTCACATCTTCAGCAGGGACTGACTTAAGCGTAAATCTCGAAGGTGCCGTGGTCGGCGGTGGTTGGGGATACGTATCTAGACCTGGCTTGATCAGTCATTGGCCGGGAGGGCTGTGTCTTTGTTTCCCTGCTGCAGGAACTGTGAACGGGACGCTTGTGCTCGATCGTGGCGATGTAAATCTAACTTTCAAAAGATACGCGGACGCGCCCATTGCCCTGAAAATAGAAAACGACTACGTCGTCAATATCGAAGGCTCTGGTGTTGATGCAGACCTCATGCGTTCCTATTTCGAAGCTTGGGGTGACAAGGAAGCCTACGCCGCTAGTCATCTCGGCTGGGGAATGAACACTGGCGCCCGCTGGGACGCCATGACTATGTACGACAAGAACGACTTCAACGGCACTGAGCTACGGGCCTTTGGCGGCAACTTTTTATATTCCACCGGCGCAAATGAAATAGCAGGGCGACATACGCAGGGTCACTTCGACCTACCTTTACGCGGTTGTTCTATACAACTCGACGAGGAGATGGTCGTCGTCGAAGGTAAATTGCAGGGAGAACTCGCATAGCAGTAGTCTCATACAAATCGGTTGGTACCGGCCCTCTGGTTATATTCCTGCATGGGCTGGGCGGCAATAGACATTCGTTCGACGATCAATTCGCACAATTATCCAGGCAATTTCATTGCGTTGCTTGGGACGCTCCTGGCTACGGCGACACAGATTCGATAGCAGACCTGACTTTCACAACTCTAGCCAATCATGTGGACACTCTTGTTCGTCAAGTCGGCAAAGAGCCCTATGCAAATAGTCGGTCATTCGTTGGGTGGCATGATCGCGCAGTCATGGCTACACCAGGGCGGTGCCTGCTCGAAAGTGGTGCTCGCACAAACAACTTCAGTTTTTGGCAAACCAGGCAGCCAGTGGAATGAAGACTTTCTCAAGTCTCGTCTCGAACCTCTCGAACAAGGAAAAACTCCAGCAGATTTCGCTCAATCACTCATCGAATCGATGTTTTTTGATGTCAACAAACGTCCCGCGATTGCAGCAGGCGTTGCAACTATGTCACCAATATCCGCCGCCCGATACCGTCAAGTTATCGAGTGTTTGGTAACGTTCAACGAAGCAGACAATCTGACGAGTATTACCCACCCGACGCTTTGCCTTGCCGCCGAACACGACAGAACAGCGCCACCGAAAGCGATGGAAAAAATGAGTAACGAAATACCCAACGCCCGATTCATCTGCCTACCTAACGCGGGGCATCTGGCCTACCTCGAAACCCCACCCGCGTTCACGCAAGCAATCGAAGAATTTCTAACTGATGTATAGCTTGGATGACTTGATAGGGCGTGCCCGGGAACTTGGCCGAGACAAATTTTTACCCCGCGCAGCCGAATACGATCGTGAAGGAAAGTTCCCCACCGAAAACTACAACGATCTGCGCGACGCGGGATTTCTGTCGCTCGTCATACCCGAGCAGTACGGCGGTACTGGATGCAGTTACGCCGACTACATGCGGGTCTCAGCTGAGCTTGGCAAATGGTGTGGTGCAACCGCCCTCACCTTTAACATGCATACATCGTCCATGCTTTGGAGCGGCCCTTTAGCCGACGACCTACCAATGGATGACGCCCAACGCACTCTTCACCATCAGCGTAGAGGCGACATCTATGCTGGGGTAATTGATGCTGGACATATATTTGCGCAACCATTTTCCGAACCGAACAGCGCTGCAGCAGCGGGTAAAGCCCCTTTCGGCACTGAGGCAGAACCGGTAGACGGTGGCTACCTAGTCAACGGAGCCAAACACTTCGCTTCTCTATCAGGGCATGCCGACTTTTATGGCGTGCTCTGCACTTTAGCCGGAGAAGACAAACCCACCGTTCGCAATACGGTCTATCTTGGTGTCGATGGGACATCGCCTGGATTTAGCATATCAGGCGACTGGGACGTTCTAGGCATGCGCGGCACGGTATCCAATAACTTGGCGTTCAACCAAGTATTCGTGCCAACCGAACGCGAAATGCTTCCTACCGGGATGTATTTCCAGGCTGCGAGAGATTGGCCGCATATGTTTATGACGCTGTGCCCAACGTATATGGGGATAGCAGCTGCCGCGTTCGAGTTCACTTGTCAGTACCTACGTGGAGAAGTACCGGGCGGACCGGCAGCAGGTTCCTCAAAGGACAGCCCAATCAAACAGTTCGCAGTGGCACAGATGCGGATCAAACTCGAGCAGACATTGGCGCTTTTCGAACGAGCGATCACGGATGCCAAGTATCAGCCGAGTAAGTCTGAACGGCTGCGTGCATATGCTGCGCAATACACGGTGATGGAGAACGCCAATGAAATATGCAGCGAGGCGATCCGAATCTGTGGCGGACGTTCTATATTCAAACAATTGCGCCTTGAGCGCCTTTACCGCGATTCCAGGTGCGGCTCACTTATGCTGCCTTGGACCCCTGACATTTGCGTTGAGCGTCTTGGTAGCGAGAGTCTAAATGACCCGTTCGAATTCTAGCTGCCTCATTCCGTACCCGCGGCATCTATGAACAGCATCGGCGATTGGATCACTTACAACGCCAACTGGGCAGGGGATCGACCTGCTCTCCGGTTAGGTAGCGAGTCATACACTTACACTGAGATGGAAGCCGCAGTCACCAAACGTTGCCATCTGTTAATTGACCAACTCGGTGCAAAACCAGGTGATCAGATCGCGTACCTCGGCTTCAATTCTTGCGAAATCCTGTTCCTGCTATTTGCCTGCGCTCGCACCAAGTGCCTGCTAATGCCGCTGAACAATCGGCTCGCCCTTCCCGAGCACTTGTGGATTCTGCGCCATAGCAAGACACGCTTCTTAATCTACGACAACGAATTCGCTACAACAGCTGAACACATCGCGGCCGATGTTGATCTACAAACCCTTTCGCTCGATACCGAATACGAGGCAGCGCTCCAAGCGGCAGTAACCGCACCCTTCCAATCACTGGGCTCTCTCGACGATCCCGTATTGCTCCTCTACACCTCTGGCACAACCGGCCATCCAAAAGGCGTGGTTCATCAACAACGAGCGCTTTTCTATAACGCTCTAAACGCCATACACGCGCAAGAGATGCGCGCTTTAGATCATGTACTTTCCGTACTACCTCTATTCCACTCAGGTGGTATCAACATTCAAACCTCTCCCGCTTTCTACGTTGGGGCGCAGGTAACCTTGATGGATCGGTTCGACCCTGGTGCAACCCTGAACGCGATTCAAGAAATCAGGCCTACTATGTTCCTCGCCGTTCCGGCGGTAATTCAGGCGCTAGTCAATCACCCATTGTGGAACAACACCGACCTCTCTTGCCTACGAGTAGTAGGTACCGGATCCTCTACGGTGCCTAACGTGTTACTAAACGCATGGCATGACCGAGGTGTACCTGCGACCCAAATTTATGGCATGACTGAGAGCGCACCAGCAGCTATATGTCTACCGATCGCTGAGACGCAGACCAAACTTGGTGCTGCTGGTAAGCCCGTCATACACTGTGAAGCCCGCATCGTGGATGAAAGCGGAAAGCTCGTCGAAGCAAACGAGCGGGGTGAGATCGAGATTCGCGGGCCGAACCTTTTTAGCGAATATCTCAACGAACCAGAGCTCACAGATGCGGCATTCAATGGAGATTGGTTTCGAACGGGTGATATCGGACATGTCGATGATCAAGGCTACTACTACATAGATGATCGCAAAAAGGATGTAATCATTTCAGGTGGCGAGAATATATATCCAGCCGAACTTGAAAACGTGTTAGCCGATATTCCGGAGCTGAGCGAGTACGCCGTCATCGGGCGACCCGATGAAAAGTGGGGTGAAGCAACTGTCGCCTGCGTCGTGTTACGAGACGGGCAAAGTTTAAGCAAAGATGAACTGTTAGCAGGTTTTGAAGGTAAGCTGGCACGATACAAACATCCCCAGGATGTACTCTATTTTGAATCCCTGCCAAGAAATGCGATGGGTAAGGTCCTTAAATACAAGTTAAGAGAACAGATATGAACAGATGGTTAGTTACAGGTGCATCCTCCGGTATTGGTCGAGCGACAGTAGTCCGCGCACGTGACGCCGGTGACGAAGTGATAGCGCTTGATATCGATCAAGAGGCGGGGGCAGCTTTGGCTGCACAAACAGGTGCACAGTTTATCGCGTGCGATGTTAGCCGAAGTGAAGACTGGCAAGCGGTGGCTGCACAGATCGAATCACCCACACGTGTCCACCTCAATGCAGGCATCCAGATCGCGCCACCGAACGCACCGCTCAGCGACTATCAGTTCGAAGCGATGCAACATGACCGCTATCGACGGATGATGGGGGTAAATGTGGACGGCGTGGTTTTCGGGCTCGAAGCGCTACTCCCGCAAATGTCTGCAGGTAGTGCGATCGTCGTCACCGCGTCGCTAGCAGGTATCACGCCCTACGACGTCGATCCTTTGTATGCCATGAGCAAACATGCCGTGGTCGGACTTGTGCGAAGCCTCGGGCCAACGCTTGCAAAGCGGGATATCCGTATCAACGCCATCTGCCCGGGTGGGATCGATACAGCGATCATCCCCGAAGCGCAGAGAACTGACAAAGCTCTATTTATGACCCCTGAGTCGATCGCCGCCGAGGTCGATTTCCTAATGACCGTCGACGAAACTGGCAAGTCTTGGGCAAAGGTTGCCGAACAGAAACCTGTGTTTATCATCCGAGCACCCGGGGACAAGGGCTAGACCCTCCCCAAATTTTGATTTCAAACTTGGACGACCTCCTCGCCTAGAGCTCGAGCACGGTCAAGGCGTGAGGCTTCATCCTTAGGTAGATGCTTCCAGGCAAGAGTCAGGAAGATCAAGGTCACTCCGAACATGCCTAGAGATGAAGCGATAGCGGTCTGCAACGCTTCGGAAGACTCCATACCGCCAGCCGCATAAACATCGGACAATTGGCCCATCACAAACGGCCCCATGGCCAGACCAACCATCGTATTGACTAGAATGTAGTAAGCCCCTGCTACGGCGCGCATCCGCGGCAACACTAAATCGGATGCTGTACTTGGCGGAATCCCTGGCCAACATGCGCTAAAGAGGTGATGTGCAAAGTTCAAGAAGTACGCCATAGCAAGGCTTGGTGTGAAGGCCATCCACAAAACGAGTGGCGCTGTACCCGCAACGGCGATGTAGCCTATTGCCAGACGCCCTGCCGGGTGTTTGCTTTTTAGTTTGTCCCCAAGAATGCCTCCGAGAGTTACTCCTAACAATCCACCCAACGCGCTACCAAGACCGATGTACATTCCCACCTCGGTTGCAGATACGTCATGCAAACGGAGTAATAAGGGTGCGGTCCAATAGCCGACTCCATAGGTCACAAACGAGATCGTCGGAAACGCAATCATCGTGTAGATCATGGCTTTTGATTTAAAGATCATTGAGAACGTAGCGTTGTCTCGAGCTTTCAACGATTGTGCCCAAGACACAACGACGTAGATCCCAATCCCTAAGGCAATCCACTGAGGAATATTGTCTGTAACCACCATCAATCCATAACTAACCAGGGCAATGGCGGCGGCGGCAGACAAGTTTACGGGAATAGAAGCCCCCACTCGGTGGAGTGGGACTAGATTAAAAATTGGAATGACGGACGACAATTCCGCACGCAGCACTTTAAACGGCGTCGGATGAGCTTCAGACACGATCCCTTCACTGAGACCTCGTATGGGCTCTCTCAGGGTTCGGACCCACAACGCCATCAGTATTCCTGGAAAACCAACGGCAAGAAATGCAGCATGCCAGCCCTTCATATTCAGCGGTGATGTCGCAGGATCCGGATAGGTGGTGTTCCACGTCTCCATCACGAAACCACCAAGAAAAAGACCAACACCCCCGCCGATGTACACCCCAGACGAGTAGATAGCGAGCACAGTTGAACGCAGCCTTGGCGAATAGTAGTCCGCAAGCATCGAATAAGCTGCGGGTGAGGCACTTGCTTCACCAATCCCAACCCCAATCCGAAATAGAGCAAGTACCGGGAACGATCGCGCAAAGCCTGACATCGCGGTCATTGCACTCCAGAAAAGGAGGCCAACTGAGATTAGACTTCGGCGAACCCAGACGTCGGCAAAACGCGCCAACGGAATACCAAACACCGCATAGAAAACCGCAAACACCGTGCCGTATAGAAAACCCATATCGGCATCGCTGACACCAAGATCGGCTTGTATGTCCTGGCTAAGAATCGACAAGATTTGGCGGTCGATAAAATTAAAGACATAGACAATAACCAACACGAACAATACGTAGTGAGCGTAAGCCCCACCGGGTTTAAATCGCGTTGGTTTTTCACCAGCTTCCACGCCCGTGTTTGCCTTATCAGCTTGTTCTTCTGACATCGAATTCCCCTCCAATGATCGAGTGAGCTTACCTCAGGGTTGGAGGTTAATCACGGCTTGCATATTCGATCAACAATCCCCTTCAACTCGTTCAAACAGAAGGATAATCTAGATGCAGCAGAACGCCCTAGACACGATCAAACTTGAGAAGTTGAGCAGCTATGCGCAGACGAGCCTTTATATCCCACTCGCTAGTGGGTTCCCTTACTATCCCGAGCTTTGCCCGGGCACTTGGCCCCAACGACACACTCAATCTTGGCGTGATTGGCTGCCGGAGCATGGGCATGTCCGATCTTCGGTCCATGCTAAAGACTCCTGGCACACGTTGTGTGGCGCTGAGCGATATCGATCAGAATGTATTGCAGACGAGAGCCGCAGACGTCTTTGAGCTTAGTGGCAACACGCCAACACTTTACGGCGACTATCGAAAACTTCTAGACAATCAAGACATTGACGCTGTGATTATCGGCACACCCGATCATTGGCACTGTCTGCAGATGGTCGACGCGGTCGACTCAGGCAAACACGTCTATGTGGAAAAACCCTTGGCAAACTCCATCGACGAATGTGCGCGCATGATCCGCGCACAGGAAAGAACTGGCCGCCAGGTTCAAGTTGGGCAGTGGCAGCGCTCCGGAAAACACTGGTCTGAGGCCATCGACTTCGTCCAATCCGGCAAGCTTGGAGAAATAAGGACCGTCAAAACCTGGGCGTATATGAATTGGCTAAAGATGGACAAAGCCGCTGATAGCCCGGTACCAGAGGGCGTGAATTACGACATGTGGCTAGGCCCTGCCCCAGTGCACGCCTTCAATCCCAACAGATTCCACTTTCACTTTCGTTGGTTCTGGGACTACACCGGTGGGCTCATGACAGATTGGGGTGTGCATCTCATCGATATCGCTCTCTGGGGCATGAACGCAACGGGACCCAATCGAGTGATGTCCAGCGGTGGCCCATTCGCATACCCAGACGGCGGCATGGAGACGCCAGATACCCAGCAGGCAATTTATGAATTCGACAACTTCACAATGGTTTGGGAACACGCCGTTGGCATTTCTCAAGGGCCATTTCAGCGCGCGCACGGGGTCGCCTTTATCGGCAACAACGGCACACTCGTGATCGATCGACAAAAGTGGCAGATCTTCCCCGAGACTGAATTGAACAGCTTGGACTTCAAGATGCCCGCCCAAGCAACAAGAACCGCGACACCAAGTGAGCGGGGCTTAGATCAACACACGGCCAACTTTGTCGCCGCAATCCGCGATGGCGAGGCTCTGAATTGTGATATTCGAACCGGCAGCCTCGCCGCAGTCAACGCACATCTTGGCAACATAGCGCTGCGGACTGGAGACACCTTATCTTGGGATCGAGATAAACAAGTCTTTGCCAACAATCGAGCAGCCAATAAGCTGCTCGTGCCTAACTACCGCCCACCTTGGCGGCTACCCGCTTAAGCAAAGCAGCTGTTAACCGCCTCCAGCTCCTGCAACCGAGTCCTGCTCGAGCAGGCGCGCACCGCGCATGATATTGCCCAGCGCATAGTTTCCTTCGTGGCAAGCGTACTCGTAGACCCGCTGATCACTGCGACGCCATACGTATTCACCGGTCCAAGGTGTGACCCACTGAGTATCGTCCGTCACAGTAAAGCGATACAGGATGTCTCCGTTTTCCTGCAGGGTGAAACGTTCGACCACATGCGTCGTTTCACCACCACTGACGAAGCCTGCGGTTTTGCTACTGAAGTTTTGACTATCGACGACCAAGGTATCACCTTCCCACCATCCGACAGAGTCACCCATCCACTTACGCTGATCCTTTGCTGGATGCGTCGCATTCATGCGTACGACGCGAGCATCGTGAATCATCTCAACCAAGATCATGACGTGATCATCGGTCTGAACGATGCGCTTAAAGTTGTTATACAGACTGGGAAACGACGGTACAGCACCACTAAAACTCATCAGGCAGCGCTCCGCGGAATTGCGTTGCTCCATATTGTCATAGGGTCCGGGACCATCACCCCACCATGCGACACCTTCGTTCTTGCGCCCAAACCCCGCGAACAATTTGGCTCGCGCCGCCTGCGCTGCGGGTGTCATTTTTGGAAATTGACCATTCTCCGGTTCAACAATGATCGAAGTCCTAAACTTACCATCGACGGACATTGCTTCAGTGCCCCGATCGATCCAGAAAGTGTTATAGCCGCCGACGTTGCCTGCGGCACCTGGCGAGCCATCCCCACCAGCGGGCGGTGCAGTTCGATTCGGATCACTCTTCGAGTTCCGCTCTGCCGTCAGCTTAGCCTCGGTTTCAGAAAGCGCTTGCGCCTCCTCCGGAGTCAGATAGAGGTTGGTGCCATATTCTTGTGGCCGAGTTAAAGGTGTTAATGTGGCACTGTCGTAAGTGCCTGAAAAATCAGGTTTTCCATCTGCTGTGCGAGGAATGTCGGCGCTTACCGTTGCACTCCAAACAAACCCTACTAGCAACCCAATTGCGATCCGCATAGCCTTCCCCTGAATACTCGATTCGCCCAAATCTAACATGGTGGCGAATTGCGATCGAGTCCCACGCCCGTTAGTGCTATTTTAGTAGCACTCGACTCATGAGAATTACGATGGCTTGGCGATGGACCCTCGGCTTGGCAACATTGATCGCGACAAGTTGGCTTGCGCTCTCTTGGTACGTGGCCGATCAGTTCCTGTCTATTGGCTTGAAGCCTTACAGTGAGACCGAAGAAGTTGAGGTTCTGCAAGCCGCGAACCTCACACGCATCCCACGAGAAGCCATCACGTTTCAAAATGGGACAGTCTTGCTTGCAGGGTCATTTTTCGAACATCCAAACCCGAACAACTGTGCAGTCATCCTACTCCCCGGCATCGGCGGTAATCGGACGCAAGTTCTACCCGCACTATCAATTTTCTACTCTCAGGGGTGCCACGTACTTGCATATGATCCCCGTGGCACCGGTGCCTCGAGTCCCGTCCTTCGAACCTTTGGCGACTTCGAGCGTGACGACAACGTACAAGCGATTGAGTGGCTTGCACAACGCACTAACCTATCTCTAGATCGCATCGGAATTTGGGGTCCATCTTTTGGTGCTGCTGTTGCGCTACTAACCTTAGAGCGATTACCTAGCATTGGTTTCGTCATAGCAGACTCGACATTCTCGGATTTCGAAACGGTCGCACGCGAAACGATCACTCAACTCTCGCACCCACTTTTGTCAGACTTAATCGCGCCATTAGTGTTGCAGATTTTAGAAATCTGGACCGGTATGAACACAGCTAGTATCCAGCCGCAGCTTTCCATCCAGCGGGCAACGTCACCCGTTCTTCTTATCCATGCCAAGGCAGATCCGGCCATGGATCTCGCACATTCGATGCGAGTTTTCGAAAACAGAACGTCACCAGACACTTTGCTCGAAATCACAGACTGGGGAGCCGGGCATGCTGACTCTGCCGTAGTGGACCCCGAAGCTTATGCCGCTTTAATCAAATCGTTCTTCGCAAAGTACGAACTAGCACATGAATCGGCATGAGGAGTTAATCCGCGTCACCTTTTCGAGCTTGGAACGCGGCGTACGCTTCTTTGCCCTCGGCTTGCCAGAACTCCGCTAGAAGATCGGCATCCTGGTCCGCGATTCTGTCTTTGGTTTGCCAAAATTCCGAAACCAGATCGGCATCTTCCCCCGGCTCGTCTGTAATCTCGCTGCTGGTTACGCCCGTCTTTTTGTTGTCATCTTCTTGTTCTTGCTTCTTCTTGCTCTTTTCGCTCTTCTTGCTCTTACCGCCGGATTGGCTACTGCCACCGCCAAAGCCAAACACGATCTTCGCCAAGATGAACAACCCGACAGCTTGCCAGAACGAAATCGTCGACACATCAAACAATGGGACAAGCGTTGAGTTCCACAAAAACTGGATCAAAAACCCAAACAGCAAGCCAAAGACCGTTACCCCAGCCAGGACAATTACAGTCCAAAAAACAACTTTTTGCGCCATTCGCATCTTCGGGTCTTCCGAATACTCAATTGATGTCATCTTCTTTCTCCTCTAGACACCGACAAAGTGCCTTTTCAATTTCTTCATCGCACGCGACTTATGCGACAACAAAGTGTTCTGCGCTATGCCCCACGATTGGGACAAGTCTTTAAAGGAACGACCTTCAAACTCGTGACTAATCACCACATTTCTTTCGATCTCACTCAGCTTTTCTAAAGCCTCAAACAACTGCTCGCGTTTCTCCTGCGATCTGAGCGCATCTAACGGATTCGGGCTCAAGCTCTGCAAAATCTCGCTCAGCTTCACCGAGTTTTCGTCTTCCGCATCATCAATAGACAGGTTCGGCTTTCGCGTTCTCGCCCGGTCGATGACACGGTTCTTGAGGGCTCGATAGACATACGCGGTCAAATACTCAGCCGATAACCGGTCGGACCGCTCCAGAATGCTGATGAGGACGTCATGAACGACATCTTCGGCATCAACCCTTTCCGGACCACCAAGTAGAGAGCCGACGTACGAAACGAGCTTGTTGCGTTCCTCGCGAATAAATACCCAAACATCGCGTTCCTTCATACTGTCCTCATGTACTTAGAACGAAGGGCAGTGAGAAATATTGCAGAAACTTTGGATTTATTTTTCCTCGTTTCAGCTCAACTCGTCTGGCTGCTGCTTGAGGGTTAAGCGCTGTGTTCAATGAGGGGTGAGGAGAACACCAGGTATATGCGCGTACCCTTCCGGGAGCTGGTCACTAATGTCCATCCGTTGAACTTTGCCATCGACGAATCGATATGTGTGGAATACCACGCTATCTGACAACTGTTCACCTTCCATATCCTTAATCAGCTGTCGAACTTCAAGGCAAATGACGTCAGCCGCCATTCGATAACTCAATGGCGTTACCTGTGAACTGATCACTTGAAATTGCTGCGTCCAATACGAGCGGATCGCCTCATGCCCAACCTCCCTGCCGCCGGTCATGCCGTTCGGCCAATCCGCATCCGATTGAAAGAAAGTCAGTATCCGATCGATTCTTCGTTGATTGAAGCTGGGGTAAAGCTGATCGACTAGAAGCGTGAGCACGCCGTCAGCCATCCAACTTCTTAGCTCGATAAAAGAATCTGTCCGTATTTCGATAAACCGATTCTTCATACACCATTTTGCTGTGGTCATCTGCGGGATTGGCAAATAGACCTGATTCCGCCTCCACCCTGAACCCGGCGTCTTTTAACAAACGGCGAACAATACGAGGCTCTATCCGGTGCAGGTTCTTGTTATCAAACGAGGAGTCTCCAATGTGGTCAGTAAGTCCTAGAATTCCGTTCGGCTTGAGCGAATCACCAATGCTCTTGAGGAAAGCAACCGCCTTCACCTCACCATCCTGGTAATAAAAGTCATGCAAAAGGTTGCCAAGCCAAACAACGTCGATTTCGGAATCCAAACCTAGATCCTCGTACTCCGCTACATGCATCTCGACATTCGGCAGTCGACCATCCGCCAAGCGCTCGTTCATGGTCCGCTCGTAGTAACCATCCGCGAACTTTTTCAGCACCCGATCTGTATTGTGGCTGTAGACCTTGCCGGTTGGTCCTACGGCAGCAGCAAGCATTTCCGTGGTGTAGCCTGCATAGGCGCCCACATCCAACACTGTCATTCCCTCTTGCACCGTCAAGAACTGAAAGGTCTCAAACGGTCGGCGGCCTTCATCCCGCGGTTGATCGAAGCGATGTCGATCCGGTTGTTTCTGTTGTGCTTCGATCCGAGCCCGCATGACTTCTGCAGCATCTGTGGGTGGATGACTGGCAGCGATGTGTTGTCGCAACAGATCCTTGCCGTAATCATTGCCATTGGGGGTACGTATCGTCACGTGGACATGTTTGCGTTGCGGCAAACTACTTTCGGTCAAATGACTGAGTCCAACAGGTTGTTGATGATCGAATTCAACAACGATAACCGGACTCGTGATCCTATAGTAGTAAGCGCCATCATCACGAGTCGAACCCACCCAAGCAAAGTAAGTTTCATCCAAGTGTTGGACGACTTCTGTCATCTTCACTCGCGCATGTCCTGCCGTTAAATTACCTACATAGAGTCCTACTAAGCTTAAGAATTGTCGTTCTTGTTCGAGCGTGAAGTCGCCAACTCGAACACCTTCAAGTGGCACTACGGCGTTGTCTGAATAAAACTCACCATAGTTGTTATTGCCTGGCTTGTCGGCTGTCAGTAGCGCATCGGCTTGTTGTGCATCAGACAGCGCCAACATCATCGCTAATCCCTGATCTTGTTCTTCTTGTAGGACCGCAACACCAGCATGTTTGCCACTCTCTGCGATGACAGGTTCGGCCCCAAGGAAAGTCGGCGACATGACCACCTGATCACCGAGCACAAAATAGTTGATCACAAGATGATGCCCATCAACTTGCCAGCCCCAGGGCTCGACTGGATCAGGCTGCCCCATCACCGTGAACCAAAAGCGTTCTTCGTCATACCATTCGAACTCACCACCTCTGAGCTCGCCGAGTGTGGTATCCAAACGCATGATGTCTCGCGCTTGCAGATAGCCTCGCTCACTCAGGCTCGCCTCGAGGAGTCCGTAAGCCGCATTCTTCTGCGCTTCAGTCATATCTAAAAGACCAGGACCCTGCCGCGCGTAGATGTGAATGTTTGACCACCTCTGCCACTCGTCCGAGTCGATATCGAAACTAGCAGCCGCTCTTTGTTGGGCGTCGAGTGTGTCGAGAAACGTCCGCACCGCCTCGAGTACAGGTGTGGTCTCAACGCCCGTCTCGCGTATCGGGAAGAGCCCTGTTCTTATCTCGCCCGTAGCTGACAAGCCAACAAATGGTTCGCTCAATCCATATTGATCAATCGCAAAACTGATCACCCGGTCACGATAAGCATAGGCCAACAGTACAAGCACACCGATGACAGCGATCACGATTAGTAGCCACTTTAATAACTTGTTCATTTGGATCGACCATGAGGTTTTCTACCGCCCGCTTTTCGAGGTGTCCGCGTCTTGACGCGTTCACGCACGTGTTGGGTTTTGAACGTCCGATAGTTTGTTTCGCCGCCCGTTCCTTTTGGCTGATAAGTTGGGATTAGATGTTGTTTGCTATTCCCTATCAGATCCTCGCGCCCCATATCCATTAACGCGTCACGCAGTAGCGGCCAGTTGTTGGCATCATGATAGCGCAGAAAGGCCTTGTGCAATCGTCGCTGTCGAGCACCTTTCGGTACATAAACAGTTTCACTATTGCGCGTCACTTTCCGCAGAGGATCCACCCCGCCGTGGTACATCGCTGTCGCTGTTGCCATCGGTCCAGGCAAGAAAGCCTGTACTTGATCGGCTCTGAAGCCGTTCTGTTTCAGCCAAATTGCTAGCTCCAGCATGTCCTCGTCGGTCGTCCCAGGATGCGCCGCAATGAAATACGGTATCAGGTACTGCTCCTTTCCCGCCGCCTTCGAGTAACGGTCAAACAGCTCCTTAAAACGATAATAGCTATCCATCCCAGGCTTCATCATCTTTGACAAAGGCCCTTCGGACAAAGCCTCCGGAGCGATTTTGAGATACCCACCTGTGTGGTGCTGGGCGAGTTCCTTCACATACTCTGGATCTTCTATCGCCAGGTCATAGCGTACGCCGGAGGCAATCAACACCTTTTTGATCCCGGGCAGTTCTCGCGCTTTCCGGTAGAGGTTGATCAGCGGCTTATGATTCGTGTTTAGGTTCGGGCAAATTTTTGGATAGACACAACTCGGGCGACGACAGGCAGCTTCAATTTTCTGACTCTTACAGCGGAGCCGATACATGTTTGCCGTGGGTCCACCAAGGTCAGAAATCACGCCCGTAAATCCTGGCACGCGGTCCCGAACCTCCTCCACTTCTTTCAAGATGGAATCTTCTGATCGACTTTGGATGATCCTTCCTTCGTGCTCAGTGATCGAGCAGAAAGTGCAGCCACCAAAACAACCGCGCTGGATCGCCACAGAAAAGCGAATCATCTCGTACGCCGGTATCTGCGCATCACCATAGATTGGGTGTGGCACCCGCGTATAAGGCAACTCATAGACCGCATCCAACTCCTCGGTCGAAAGCGGGATCGGCGGCGGGTTTATCCAAACCTCGTTGTCGTGGTGCTTCTGCACGAGCGCGCGCGCATTGCCTGGGTTGGACTCTACATGTAAGACACGGTTGGCATGGGCGTAGAGAATCGGGTCATCGCGAACCTGTTCAAAGGACGGCAGTCTTATAACGGATGTCGCCCGATCTTTAGCGGGTACATCGCGTACGAAACGAACTGTCTGCCATTCGTCACCTCGGGATTGCGCAGGTTTGGCGGGTGGTTCGTGGCGATCTACCGGTGTTTCTTTCTTGTTCTCTGTTTGCATCTGGGCATGCTTCTGGGCTTGGTTGTCGGTTATCCCAGGACCCATGGCGTACGGGTCCTCAGCCGGGTTCAGGCGACCCGGGCTATCCAAGTGCGAGGAATCTATCTCAATCCAACCTGCTGGCATGGTCTTTATCCGGACTGCGGTGCCTCGCACATCCGTGATCTCTTTGACCGATTCACCAGCAGCTAAACGATGCGCTATTTCCGCCAATTGTCGCTCAGCATTACCGAACATCAGTAGATCAGCCTTAGCATCGAGTAAGACACTACGGCGGACTTTCTCAGACCAATAATCAAAGTGTGCTATGCGGCGCAAACTGGCCTCGATGCCACCAACAATCAGTGGGATTCCGCCATAGGCTTCGCGAATTCGGTTGCTATAGACGATCACACTGCGATCTGGGCGGGAACCTCCTAGTCCACTAGGAGTATAGGCATCATCTGAACGCACCTTACGTTCAGAGGTATAGCGATTCACCATCGAATCCATATTGCCACCAGTTACGCCAAAAAAGAGATTAGGCTCTCCCAAGGCCATGAAGTCTTTGGTGTTGCGCCAATCTGGCTGGGCAATGATGCCAACCCGAAACCCTTGTGCCTCTAAAAATCGACCTACGATGGCCATACCAAAGCTGGGGTGGTCAACATACGCATCCCCCGTCACGATGATGATGTCGCAGCTATCCCAACCAAGTAGGTCCATTTCTTCACGGCTCATTGGCAACACTGGTGCTGGCGTCAGCTTATGGGCCCAAAATTTTCGGTAGCTGGTGATTGATTTAGCGTAGGGTAGTGCTGCAATTTCGTTCATGCCTCATTGTACCTGGAAAAGGGGGCGCAACCTGCAAGGGATGGATCGGATGACAGAGCGCCGATCTCCTCGCTATGATGGTTCCATTACCAACATTCCCTAGGGGGAGACATGAAACGACTGCTACTAATTGCCGTTGGACTAACTATGCTCGGTGCCGGTCTAGCGCGTGCAGATCACCACGAAGCCGATGAGCATCCGCTCTATGAACTGCGTACCTACTACACTGAAGAAGGTAAAATCGACGACCTACACGCCCGTTTCCGTGACCACACAATCGGACTTTTTGCCAAGCACGGGATCAAGAACATCGGCTACTGGTCACCGGCTGAGGATCCAAGCACGTTAATCTATCTAATAGCACACAAGGACGCCGACGCTGCAAAAGCATCTTGGACAGCTTTTGGGCAAGACCCAGAGTGGCAAAAAGTTGCTAAGTCATCACGAGCCAACGGCCCTATTTTGACCAAGATCGATAGTGTCTACATGACCAAGACGCCTTACTCGCCGTAAGCAAAGCCAGCGGGGTGCCGCGATGGACGACTGGGTGCAGTTAGCAATCCAGAACAATCTAGATTGGTACCAAGAGGAGTGTGCTGCGCATGGAGTTAAGAACACACGCAGCACCACGACGTGGCATACGCTTGAGAAGATGCCACCCTTTCATTCAAATCTGATACACGATGGTGACGAGCTGCCAGCCGATATTGTTGCGGCCCTAGATCGATCGGTCCCACCTGGTTGGGGCATCAAAGAACCCAGAGGTGTTCTCGATCTCACCGATCAGGGCTTTGATTTGTTGTTCGAGGCGAAGTGGTTCGTACGTGAACCACATGCTTTGACGAAGCCTGCAGCGAGCACCCCAGCCGGCGGTGCTCGATGGGTCCAAAGCGACGCAGAATTTGCAGACTGGATCGATAGTTGGGGTGAAACACCAGACGACGAAGTTGTCTTTCGAACTAGATTTTGGAACGCGCCACGTGTGCACTTTTTACAGACAGCTGAAAACGATGGCGGGCTCGCGTGCAACATAAGCCCTGCCTGCGTGGGGATCACCAACCCTTGGGGTGATCCGCTGGCAATCAATCGATGCATACGAGCTATCATCGAACGTTTCCCAACTTATGCCATCGTAGGTTACGACCACATGCCTAATATCGACGCACTTGCGGACCTTAACTTTTACTCAACGGGTCCGCTGGCGATCTGGCTGAGATCTCCGCAATGACCCGCGAAACTATCTGGGCCGATTCGGAACCAGCAGACGGGCGTCTAAGCGGCGACCAAATTCGCAGCTGGCGTGAACGTGGATTTACCCTCGTACACGGCTTGCTCCCGAATAGCCTACTGCAGGAAGCGACCAGTGACGCCGAAGAGTACTTCCCCGCGCCTGGTAGCGATGAGGCTGAGGCGTTGACGAATTTCGGCTCAAACCAGAAATTTGTTTTCCCCGCAGACTCCAGGGCATGCAATGCGATTACCTTGCACCCCCGCCTTTTACAATCAGTCACGGATCTGTTGGGCGTCGAGACTACTTTGCTGCGCCTTACGCAAAGCGACCTTTGGCCAAAGTATGGTCGCGCGGCCAGCGATAGAGACTACGACAACCATGACCAACGCATTCACTGTGACTACCCAAACCATTCTCTGACCCATCCTCCTAGATGGGAGGAGCCGGACGCGGTCGAGATCATCATTTATTTATCGGACTTCGATGCGTGCGCCGGTTCGACTGCTGTAGTACCAAGAGAAGGTCTTGACGATCCCGCGTACCCCTGGCCGATCGTACAAACCCCGGGGGTGAACGGGCTGCCATATATTAACAACAAAGCAAACGCAGAAGCCTATCTCAAAACAAACAAGCCAGAAGACGCACAATTCCGCGAGGAGCATCTCTACGCTAGAGAGGCCGTCGCGCGGTATCAGTTTGGTTCAGTACTGTTTTATCGCCATGACACTTGGCATCGGGGTACGCCGGTCAATCCTGGCACACTCCGCTTCGTGCACAACTTGACGTTTAAAAAAGCAACCAGCGAGCATGTCAACGTCCTACATCCGGGTTGGTCGTGGAGCATGTATCGAAGAGATCAGCTTTTGGAAAGGTTGATCGCCGAGGCGACCGTGGAGCAAAGGTCGGTGCTTGGCTTCCCTGCGCCTGGCAGTCCGTATTGGAACGCAGATACGATAGAGGCGGTTGCTAACCGCTATGCGGCCCACGGCATAGATATGAGTCCCTACGAAACTCGACTGATCTCAGACTGACAATCGTTGTACCTTAGCGAATTCCTCAGAATAAGCGCGATCCGCCGTATTTTGGAGTTCAGGCGACCAATCTCGCCACATGTCACCGCCTGCATCTTGCGTGCGAAATACGTCTAGATCGTCGGTCCAAAAATCTGCTAGCACTGCTTGTCGAATTTGCGGGGAATAATTGTGTCCAGCCATGTGTGCTGTACGGTGATGCCAGAAAACGACGTCACCCGCATTGCCATAACATTCAACCGCCTTAGTGTCTTCGTTGAGAGACCCTACTTCCGCCGAGTATTCTTCCGTATGGACGATGCCTTTATAGGTCGGCAGGTGGTCGTAGTACGGGATCCGAGGCTGGTCGTAGCGTAATTTGTACGTTGGATAGAGGCGCTCGTGAGAACGAGGCCAAACTTTGAAAGCACCACCGTCTACCGGACAATCTTCAATCAGACCAACTACCCCTAATTGAAACGGATGACCGTCCGTGTGACAGGCATCGGGCTCTCGCTCCTTGTCCCCATAGGGTAAGGTGTAATAAACGCCGCGAGCGCCCTCCGTGCCTTGGGCTGGATCAGTAGGACCGCCCGGCCAAACAGGTCCTCGACTCCCCATCGGTGTGCCGTTTACGACAGCCTGTCTAAGGGTACCGCCCACGAGCTGGTGGGCCATGGTACAAATACGCTTGCTATAGATGAGATCGATGACAGTTTGATCGACACCTAGTTGTCGATTTAGCCAGCGGTAGCCGTCCCGGAAAAAGACGCTATCCTGGCTTGTTTCATCGGTCGGGATGGGACCAACGTGGCTGGCAGCATCCTCACGCTTCAACGCACTACCTGCCGGTAACGCAGCCCACATCAAATCACGGACTTTGGCGCACAAATCAATATCCATCGCGCCGGGGACCAACAAATATCCATTAGTCCGAAAGAACGATATCTGTTCATTGTTGAGAGGCATTCGTCTAGATCTCCTAGGTCTGTTGCGCAAGCGTTGGTCGTCTAGTTAACCAGATCACTGCACCCAGCATCACCAGAAGTCCTGGCATCGCGCTGAGTAACAGCCAACTCCATCCTAGCGCATGCAAAACACTCCCCGCTAACAGCGAGGCAGTTGCCGAAGTAGAAAACACGGCAAAATCATTGGTCGCCTGAGCGCGAAATCGCTCCTCGGGGGCATAACTCTGGGTGAGCATAGTAGTGCCGGAAACAAACAAGAAGTTCCAACCGACACCAAGCAGCACCATGGACCCCCAATAGTGCATGTAGTGATGCCCTGCGAGGCCGATTCCGAGCGTGATGCCTAGACAAGCCGTGCCTATCAACATCGTCCGTGCTAGTCCTAGCCGCCCAATCAGCCATGGCGTAAAAAGTGACGGCAGGTACATCGCGATTACGTGGGCGCGAATCACTTCGGAGGTTTCTGTAATCGAGAATCCCACAGTCACGTTCATACTGATCGGCGTTGCAGTCATCACATAGGTCATGACACCTTGGCCAATCATACCAGCGAGAACTGCTGTCAAAAACTTAGGCTGGCTGAGCAATTGGCCAACAGAGCGACCGCCGGTGCTCCCACTCTCGGAGCTGACGACCGAAGACTTGATACCAAGCATGAGAATCGCGGCAACCACATACAGAGCCATAACGATTTGGAAAATCTCCCCATAAGGCGTTTCAACACTCTGGCGAGCTGAGTAGCCGATAATTTCGGGTGCGGCAAATGCGCCTAGGATCGAACCGATCAAGATAAAAGATACGGCATAACTGACGGTATCAGCATCGACACTTTCCGCAGCGGCGAAACGGAATTGTTGACTAAAACCCAAACTTGATCCCATCAACGTTGTGCCCACGCAAAAAAGCCAAAACGTATTTGCAGCCAAGGCTTGCGATACTAAAAACGCACCACAGAACGCGACCCCCGCACCAATCATGAATCCAAAACGACGGCCAATAGCCTGCATCGTTAGTGCAGCGGGTATGGTCGTCAGCGCGGTACCTACGACCATCAACGCGACCGGGAGCGTGGCTAGACTAGGGTCGGGCGCGAGCGTGTGACCGATAATTCCACCGATTGTCACGAGCACCACTGTGCCCGATACAAACACGGTTTGGCAGCCGAACAGAATCAGCACATTACGTTTGAGGAGCTGGCTGAGCATGAATACGGCGCCCTTAAGGTGGGAGAATGCTGAAGAAGTGCATTGACAGACTCTAGCGGAAACCGCCAAATTACCCAAAGGGAGTTTTTGAGGAAGATTGTGAGTACACATGACGAAAGCCTTGGACCAGAAGGCTATCAAGTAGATCGAGTTGAACAGTGGATCGACAGCAATGTCCAGAGCCTAACACCGCCATTTAAGTGGACAAGATTGGAAGGTGGTCACTCCAATCTGACTTATCAGATAGAGGATCAAAATGGCAACCTCGCGGTCATCCGCCGTCCACCACAAGGAGAGCTTTTACCTAAGGCTCACGACATGAGTCGGGAGTGGGCGCTAATTTCAGCCCTGGGACCGACAAACGTGCCGGTGCCTGCCGCATTAGGCTTCTGCGAAGATCCAGAAGTGACCGGGGCTTGGTTTTACGTGATGGGTCATGTTAACGGCCATCCGCTGTATAGCTCAGACGATACGAACCTGTATGTGCCGGAGCCGGAACGTCAGAAAATGGCATTCCACTTCATGGATGTGTTGGCAGCGCTACACGAAGTTGATCCTGATGAGGTCGGACTTGGTGAGCTAGGGAAGCGCGACAGCTACGTTGGGCGTCAGCTTAAAACCTGGTATCGAAGTTGGACCTCGTCTGTGGAACCGGCTGATTTCGATGATCCGCGCGCACACGAGTTGCAGGATTTTTTCCTCAAACACCTACCTGATCAGGGACCTATCAAGGTCGTGCATGGGGACTACGGACCACACAACATATTGGTAGGACCCGATTGCTACATTCACGCTGTCGTGGATTGGGAAATCTCTACACTCGGCGATCCGCTAGCAGATCTAGCATACGCCCTGAACCCCTGGCCTGATCCCACCGACCCAGAGCCGCCACTACCAGAAGCAGCGCTTGCACCAAAGGGCTTTCCGACTCGAACCGAACTTGCGGCAAGGTATGCCGAGAAGTCCGGACGTGATCTGTCCAATCTCGATTATTACATTGGTTTCAATCGCTGGAAGTCAGCAGCGATTATTCATGGCGTCTACGCACGTTACTGTGCGGGGGCTAAGAGTACTGATGGCATCGACATGGAAGAAATGCGAGAACGCATTCCTCGAGGATTGGATCTCGCCGAACGTGCTGTCAGTCGACTGAGTTACAGCTAGCCGGGCATTGAACCTCTGCCCACGCAACCTGCGTGGGCAAACCGGCTTACGCGAACACCTCGCTATAGGCGTCCTCATTGAAGCCAACTAACAGAGTCTTCCCAACCACTGCTGTTGGTGCGCGCAAGTTACCAGTTGTGCCGAGCATTGCAGTGACCGCATCATCACTCGCATTCTTACCACCTTTGAACTCCACGACCTTCTTGCCTTTCATGGTCACAACGCGCGTGGCTTTATTAACTAGCTCACGAGCGTCATCCGCCTGCAATTTTTTGCTGGCTGAAACCTGTTCTTTGATTTCTACTTTGTTGGCTTCCAAAAACTTGGATGCTTTCTTACAGCCAGTTCAGCCACCTCGAAAATAGTACCAGTCAATAGTCTTAGCCATCTGGCTTCTTCCTTAATCTTTTGTTCCGTTTGTTCCGTTTGTTCCCGAGCTCCGATGTTCTGGTGCTCGAATACATAAATGATGCCGCACTGACGCGAAATTCTGAAGTCTATTGTTGCTACTCGACAGATTTTGTTTAGTAGACCTCAATAGAGTTCTGGAATTCAAAACCATCTTTCGCCATAACCAGTCGATGACGCTCACCGCTAACATCGGCATTCCAGTCTTCGTAACCAGCATCACCGCTCCACATCGCAACGCGATTACCATCTTCTGCCTTAACGACCCGAGTCGAGTAGATCTTTGCTGCCTGACCTTCGAAGTGTTTAAGCACTTCTGACGCGGGGCTGTATCGCGATAGATGGTAGAGCGTCACCCATGTCGGCGGCACGAGATCGATCTCACCCAAACGATGGCGTTCCAGCGCAGCCGCAGGTGTAATCCAAGCATGGTCTTTGATTTCACCATCATCGATGGTGATTTCATCGTGTGCATCGTTCGCGGGAGCGGCAAAAAACCAAGTAGCAAAGCGCTTTTGCGGACCCGGCGGTGGCGTCCAATGCGCAAACCAAACAAAGTCATTTGCACTAAGTTTGATCCCTGCCTCTTCCTCTGCCTCACGGGCTGCGGCGCTCCGCGCGGCAGCTTCTAGGGCATTGTCTTCGGTCGGCTCACCTGGACCGCTTGCATGATCTCCCGCATCAATCTTACCCCCTGGAAAAACCCACATCCCCCCAAAGGTGATTTTAGAGTTCTTCTTGAGCATTAGAACTTCGACCCCATCATCGCCATCCCTAAGGAGTACCACCGTAGCCGACGGGATGGGTGGCAATACCCCAGGCGCACTCTCATCGCGCCCTTCGATATTGCCGTACATATCATTCTTGTGCTGGTCACCTTCTTTCTGAGTCATTCCCCATCCTCACTTATATGTAACGCTTACAGTACCTCGAAGAGACCGGCAGCACCCATACCACCGCCTATGCACATCGTACAAACCACGTACTTTGCCCCACGTCGCTTGCCTTCGATCAAAGCGTGGCCAACCATTCTTGAACCAGACATGCCATATGGGTGGCCAACAGATATCGCCCCGCCGTTGACATTCAAGAGCTCGTCTGGAATTCCGAGCTGATCACGGCAATACAAAACCTGCACAGCAAAAGCTTCGTTAAGTTCCCACAATCCAATGTCATCAACGCTAAGCCCATTCTTTTCCAGAAGTTTCGGCACCGCAAATACCGGGCCAATACCCATTTCGTCCGGATTGGTACCCGCGACAGCGATACCACGATAAGCACCCAAGGGCTGCAAGCCTTTCTTCTCAGCGACAGTCGCTTCCATCAAGACACAGGCAGATGCACCGTCCGATAACTGCGAGGCGTTACCTGCGGTCACATGCTTGCCTTCCTGGATCACCTGGCCACCAGAGAAGACTGGCTGTAAGCCCGCCAGGGACTCCGCTGTTGTACCCGGACGATTACCTTCGTCTTTATCAAGCGTGATTTCGTCTTCAGTGGTTTCGCCAGTTTCTTTGTTCTGGAATTTCATCACCGTCGTCATTGGCACAATTTCGTCCGCGAATTTGCCAGAAGCTTGCGCCTCAGCGGTCCGAGCCTGAGAATTCGCTGCTAATTGATCTTGCGCTTCGCGACTAACGTTGTAGCGTTCGCCGACGACTTCCGCGGTTTCAAGCATGGCCATATACAGTGCTGGCTTTTCTGCCAGAGCCCAGGGGCTTGGGATGCCAAACATATCGCCAGTTTGATTAAGGGAAATCGATTCAACGCCGCCACCGATGGCGATGTCCTGTCCATCGCTGATGATCTGCTTGGCCGCGATGCTGATCGCCATCATGCCTGAAGAACATTGTCGGTCGATCGTCTGCCCCGGAACACTGTCGGGAAGACCTGCTTCCAAGAGACTCTGTCGCGCAACATTCATATAGGCCGAACCCATTTGAATGGCAGAGCCCATGACGACATCTTCAACCTCACCGGGTTCAATGCCAGCACGTGCAACCGCATGCTTTATGACGTGACCGCCCATCGCCTGGCTGCCCGTGTTGTTAAATGCACCTCTGTAGGCTTTGCCAATCGGTGTGCGTGCTGTTGATACGATGACCGCTTCTCTCATTTAGACCTTCCTCGAGTTGAAAATACTGTCAGCTGACTACTCTCAGTGACACAAAAAACGGCGCGCAGGGTAACATACGCGGTTTGAGTGATCACATAGGCACCCTATGAACGTATCTGACGCAGTTGTTGCGCGAAAATCGATTCGAAGATTTTTAGACAAACCGGTGAGCGACGATCTAATTCGTGAGTTGTTAACCAAGGCCGCGCGAGCACCATCAGGAGGCAATCTACAACCATGGCGCGTGTATGTTATTAACGGTGACACGACCACCCGGTTTCTAGACTTCTTGAAAACTTCTGAGATCCAAGACAGCGCAGAATATGCCGTCTACCCGCCGGATCTAAAATCCCCTTACCGCGACTCTCGCTTTAAAGTCGGTGAAGACATGTACGAGCTACTCGGCATACCGCGCGATGACAAACCGTCTCGCTACGCCCACCTAGCACGAAATTTCGAATTTTTTGGAGCCCCGGCGGGCTTCTTTTGTTTTGTCGACCGCATAATGGGTCCACCACAGTGGTCCGACCTCGGCATGTTTTTGCAAACTTTTATGTTGCTAGCCCAAGAGGCTGGGTTAGATACATGCGCCCAGGAAGCTTGGGCAAACAAAGCTCAAAGCACTGCGGCGTTCGTCAACGCACCTGAAGAACTGATGCTCTTCTGTGGGATGGCAATCGGGTACAAAGACCCCGAACAACCGGTAAACACCCTCGTATCGGATCGAGAACCGCTCGATGCATGGGTTACCTTTACTTGAGGAGAATCTTCTTCGGCCGAAATCGCGCCCAGATCCTGCTTTACCATCGTGTCGTCGCCGACGACACGCCGCCCTTTCTGCTTTCGACACTCAGTGGTGAGCTGGTACGACAGCAGGTTTTTAAGAGCCACCTTGACTGGCTGCGCCGCCGCTACCAAATCTGTTCTTTGGATGACCTGCTCAAAGATCCAAACAACAAAAATAAACTCGCGATCACTTTTGATGACGGTTTCGTCGACAACCATACCTACGCGTTGCCGGCTCTCGAAGAAACACCGGCAACGATTTTCATGATCCAGGGTTCGGTCGGCGACATGCACGGAATGCGTGAACACCGAATCGCCCGATGGCTTGCCGCGCAAGAATCTCTGCCACCCCAGATTGAACCTAACCTAAAACCAAAAAAACCTTACAGAAAGCTGTTCAGTGGTTCGCATCCCATTCCGAAGCAGACCAAACAGAGATGCTGTCAGAAACAGACTCGAGCGAAGATCGATATCTAAACGCGACAGAGATCGAAGCTCTTATCGCAGCGGGGGTTTCAATTCAATCCCATGGCGTCAGCCACACACCGTTGGTTCAATTAAGTGCTTCAGAAGTAGAGAGCGAACTCAGAGGCTCGAAACAAGGGCTAGAACAACTCACATCCCGCGAAATTCGCCATTACGCATATCCAATCGGCCGAGTGGATGACTTCAACCAAACCCACGCGAAATTGGTCGAAACCGTAGGTTACCAAGCAGCATTCACTGCAATTGCCCAACCAATTTCGGACCCGCTAGACCTATTCCAAATTCCCCGGCTTGGGACAAGAGAGAGCAATAGACACCTACGCAGGAGACTCGGCGCGCCGTTTTAGGACCTCTAGAAGTAGTCGAGGTCGCCACGACAGAAGAACAGATCTGCTACTTGATCGCTGCTAGCTACCTCACCTTCTGACCCTCCCAGATAGAGATAACCCGCAACGGTCCTAGACTGGACTTGAGCTATGTTCAAGATCTTACGTAACGGCTCAGAATCTGCGGAGTAGGTAAAACGCATAGTATGTGCGCCACACATTTTCATAATGCGGCGCAGACGCACGGCTAGTTCTTCTGACGTCATGTCTTGTTCGCCATTCATAGCACCAACATCAATCCGACGACCTGGCTTGAGCCAAACAACAAGTCCTTCTGCCTCGATCACCACACCGTTCGCTATACGATGCTTGTATTGCAAATAGCCCGCGTCTCGTACGACGCTATTTGCTTCAGAGGACATCGCAGACGTTTGGTCATTCGCCTTAACCGTTTCCAGGTGCTCAAAAACTCTTTCCTCAGAGCGATGACGAAGTTTTTGATAGCAGTGTGTTAACCAAGAGCCACCACAGCGGAACTCGGTCGTCACCAAGTCTGGCAAGAACCGCCAGTTGAGGTGATTACGAAAGCCACCAACCGAGTTTTCATTCGGGAAACCGAAGACGAGCACGATGCCTTGTTTGGCTGCCTCTTGGTATGTTCGCTCTGCCAGCTGCAAAAACAAACCTCGCTTTCTATGCGCAGGATGCGTCATCGTATCGCCTGACTGAGCCGCGATAACCTCCCGTCCGGATAAATTCATCATGACCGGATAGAGTGCATAAAAGGCAGCGATACGGTTATCGCTAGACACAGCAACAAATGCCAAATAGGACACTCCGGTCCACTCAGTAGCAAACTTGGCTTCCAGCCAATCGAGTGTCACTGTTCGCTCGAAACTTAGCTCAAACAAAGCAACTAACTCGGGAAGGTCCTCTCGTGTTATCTGGCGAAAGGAATATTCGTCACTGGCACTTCGTATTGTTCAAACTTACCGGTAGCTCAGGGGTACCCTCTCAGAGCTTAGTCTTTAGCCGCAAGCCTTGCACCGGCGACATATAACAAGCCTGCCATAATTGCGAGATTCTTAATGAAGTTCTGTGTTTCATGCCCTTGTTGGACCGCATCTTCAACATTCCAAAAGTCATGCATAAAAATGTTGATCAAAAGCGTCAAGGCGGCGAGAACAATCCCGCAGAGTTGCGTTCGGTAACCTGCCAACAGACTGATTCCGCCGCCAATCTGTAAGACTATAGTGATCGCTAATGCCACCGGGATTAACGGCACGCCGTGGGCAGCCATGTACTCAACATTACCTTCCCAGCCGGTAATCTTGCTGATGCCAGGCACTATAAAATATAACCCAAGCAACCCTCTCCCCAGTAGTAAGGCGATGCGTTGTCCGTTGTCGAGTAGACTTTGATTCATATTGCGCTCCTAGTGTAGGGATCGGAGCATAACGGTGCTCGTCCCACCGTGCGAAGGAAATTTTTTGCCTCAGGATTGGATCTGGGTTGGGGCTCAGCTTTTCAGCGCTTTAGTTACTTCTCGATCTAACGCATTGGCAAACGCTTGCACATCTTTTTTATCAAATGCGCTTGGACCGCCAGAGATGGCACCGTTATCGCGGAGCTGTTCCATCAAGTCCCGACGCGACAAGTGGTCTTTGATGTTTGCCTCGGTATAGAGCGTACCACGTGGGTTAATTGCAACGGCATCCGCTCTAACGACTTCATCCGCCAAGGGAATATCCTGGGTGATGACGATGTCACCGGGTTCAAGCCGTCGCACAATCTCGTTGTCTGCGACATCAAACCCTTGAGGCACTTGGACCGCGGAGATGAATTTGGAAGGTGGTGTGTGCAAATACTGATTGGCGACCAACGTCGTCTCAACTTGACGTCGATCCGCTGCCTTGAACAAGACCTCCTTGATCGGGCGAGGACAAGCGTCCGCATCCACCCAAATTCGCACGGCTATGCTGCCGACCTTTTCTCGGCGTTCGCTTTGACATCATCCGGCAATTTGATGACAGACGCAGATTTACCGAACACCAACGCGCCGTCTTCAAGTGCGGCTTTGCGAACTATTTTCTTGTCGAGTGCGTAGTTTTGAGTATTACGCCAAGGATCCCGGCTACCCTGTTTCGGGAACAGGTGCATGACTCGTTGCATGTATCCTGCCGAGAAATTTTCGATCCACGGCCTTGTTTCCATATCACGATCTTCTTCTCGTAGCCGCGGTGCTACGACTTCGACGCCCAGCTCATCCATCCGATTGAGCACACGACAGGCATATTCTGAGGTGAGATCAGCGCGTAAGGTCCAAGACGCATTGATGTATCCGAATGTCTGTATCAAGTTCGGGACATCCGAGTACATCATGCCCTTGTATCCATAGGTGTTCTGCAGCGGTACTGGTTCCCCGTCAATACTAAACTGGCTCCCGCCCAACAATTGCAATTCAAGACCTGTCGCGGTAACCAAGATGTCGGCTTTAATTTCTTCGCCAGAGGCCATGCGCAGGCCATCGGTGGTTACACAGTCAATTTGTCCCGTCTCAACCGCCGCCTTGCCTCGCCGGATCGCTTTGTACAAGTCTCCATTCGGGATGAGGCAGAGGCGTTGATCCCAGGGGTTATAACTAGGTGTGAAGTGGGTATCAACGTCATAGTCCGGGAGCGCATCTCGGACAAATTTCAACAAACGGGCTTTGAGTTTTTCAGGATTCTTACGTGACAGGTTGTAGACATACCCTTGCAGCGTTACGTTCTTGAAGCGCGTGATCGCATATGCCCATTTCTCTGGTAAGAACTTACGTAACGCGTTGGCAATTGCATCTTGGTCTGGGCGTGAAGCGACGTAAGTCGGCGAACGCTGCACCATAGTCACTTTATCAGCCGTTTTTGCCATTGAGGGTACAAGCGTCATAGCCGTCGCACCTGAACCGATGACCACAACTTTCTTATCCGCATAGTCGAGATCTTCCGGCCAGAATTGCGGATGAACAACCAATCCCTCAAAGTTTTCCATGCCCTCAAACTCTGGCGTATGTGCTCGGTCATAGTTGTAATAGCCAGCGCACATCATGAGAAAGTTGCAACTGAACTCAACCTTTTCGCCATTGCTTTCAGCGTTAACGATCCATCGGCTTTGGTCAGTGTCCCAGTTGGCATTTTGTACCCGATGGCCGAAGCGAATGTGCGGGGTGATACCGTGCTCGTCAGCCGTCTCATTCACATACTTTTTAATCGATGGGCCATCCGCGATGGACTTGGCTTCCCGCCACGGTTTGAAGCTGAACCCGAGCGTGTGCATATCCGAATCCGAGCGTATGCCAGGGTAGCGAAAAAGATCCCAGGTCCCACCAATCGCGTCGCGACCTTCAAGAATCGCAAACGTTTTGGTCGGACATCGATCGCGTAAGTGCGCCGCGGCGCCGATACCGGATAATCCGGCTCCCACAATAATGACATCGAATGACTGCATAACTATCCACCTGACATAAAACCTAAGCCCGCCATTCTCGCAAAAACAGCGATCATTCGCACCGTTGCGTGTAAGTCGCTAGAATCCGCCCACTACGGAGGGACAGCATGGATCTTGAAGCTCGCATACAGCGTCTAGAGGACATCGAAGAAATCAAACAGCTCAAAGCACTTTACTGTGAGATTTGCGACGATGACCACAATCCAGACCGAATCGTCACGATTTTTACAGTTGATGGCATTTGGGAAGGTAAAGGAATCGGTACTGCAACCGGCCATGGGGAGATTCGTGCCCTGTTCGAGAACTTTCAAAAGATGATGAGCTTCTCCCAGCACATGACCATGAACCCACGCATATCGGTCAATGGAGATACAGCATCTGGCACTTGGTATTTCTTTGGCCCGTTTCGATTCTACGACGGTAACCAAGCTAAGTGGCAAGCGACTCGATATCACGAAGATTACGCTCGCGTAGACGGCGAATGGAAAATCAAGCATTTGAAAATTGCCCCACCCGGTATGAGCGTTAAATACGAAACAGGTTGGGGCGAGAAGCTCTACAACTAACCATGAGCGAAAGCGACGAAAAAGTAGCCCTAGGCCTAGATATTGCTCATCACGTCCATGAGATCCAAACTCAGGGCTACAGTGTTGTGCCAAATTTCCTGGATGCTGAGGAGATCGCCAAGATTCGGTATGCGTTCAACACCGAGGTACCGATAACCGAAATGCGTGCGATTGGCACTGAAAGCGGCAAAACATGGCGCGCGCATAACCTGATCGCAAAAACACGCGCCGTTGACCATGTCTACCTAGATCCACGTCTACGCGCGATCGTCGAAGGCGTTATCGGCAAATACACTCAGATTAATATCACGACGTTGTTTAATACCCTACCTGGAGAGACGAAACAGCTGCTGCATCAAGACGATGGTCTCTGGCCAATTCCTCGCCCTCATCCTTCGTTCTTGTGTAACGCACTCATCGCTTTTGATGACTTTCGCATCGACAATGGTGCAACACATATCGTCCCGTATAGCCATACCTGGCACGATTGCAACGTAGATCAGGACGTGGATTCTATCCAGGTTGAAATGCCATCCGGGAGCATGCTCCTGTGGGAAGGTGGTATGTGGCACGCAGGCGGCGCCAACAAGAGTACCGATGAGCGAATGGGATTATTTATCAGCCATCAAGTGAGTTATCTGCGTCCACAAGAGATACAACTACTCTCAGTTCCCCAGGACGTCGTTCGAGAAATGCCTCGCAAACTCAAACGGCTACTCGGCTATCACCCCTTCGGTATAGGGGTCGATGGTCGTGACCCGCTAGATGTTCTGGATGACGAAATTGTCGTCAATCCAGACGCACATCTAGCGGATTATTGGCGAGCAAAACTCTAAAAGATTGTTTAAGAGATTAAGCTCGGGTGAGTGACTGATCTTCTTTTAACGCATCCAACTGTTTTTGCACGCCTTTCGCCCACCATGGATGGGTGAGAATCCAAAATTTGTCCTGCTCTATCGCGTTCGCAACAAGCTCACCAACTTCATCCGGCGCCATTCCTTGTTCTAGCGTTTCCTGAATGCTCTTGGCCATCTTGCCTTGATTGTCGCCATCGGCTTTGGGCTTCGCCTTACCGGGGCGATAACCAACAGAATTTCGAGAAATGTTCGTATTGATTGGGCCGGGGCAAAGCACCGACGCGTGTACTGAACTTTGTTTCGCCCGAAGCTCACGTTCAAGCGCGGCCATTAACGCTACCACGCCATGCTTCGCAACGTTATATGCGCCCATCATACCGCTCGAAATCAGTCCCGCCATCGATGAGGTAGCGTTTATGTGAGCATCGTCTTGCTCTTCCAACAACGGTACAAACACATTGACGCCATAGATCGGACCCCATAAATCAACATCTATAATCCACTTCCAATCTTGGAGTTTCATATTTCTTGCCGATGTCGGGATGCCAACGCCAGCATTCAGGCAGACGACGTTTACGCCACCAAACCGTTCAACCGTGGTGTCGGCGAGCGACTGCATCGCATCTAGACTTGAGACGTCACACTTTTGCGTGACGATATTTACTCCCTGACCAGTTAGCTCTTCAGCAACACTCGCCATTGCGGCATCATCCAAATCACCGACAACCAGGTTCATGCCTCGCGTCGCAAGCGCTCTAGTCATCCCGAGCCCTATACCGCTTGCCCCACCAGTTACCACTGCTGTCTTCCCTGCAAAATCCTGCACCTAACATTCTCCAGTCAAATAGACTCTGAAGAGTAAACCGCATACGCTAATCCCTCAACAAACCAACTGTGACATTTCTTCTCAATGGACCCCGTAACCCAGGGCGCCCTCGGCGCCATATTTGCTCAGCTACCGCAAACAAAAGAAACGCGGGTTAAGGAAAAGATGGTCACAGCAACGTGGTTAGGCTGCGCGGCCGGTATGGCCCCGGACTTGGACGTGTTTATCCAGTCGCCAACCGACCCATTGCTGTTTCTAGAATTCCATCGCCACTTCACGCACTCGCTGATCTTCATCCCGATTGGGGCCGCAATCGTCGCACTCGTGCTGTATCGACTCGTACAACACAAACTCAACCTGCGCGAAGCCTATTTCGCATCGCTGCTCGGGTACGCGACTCACGGATTGTTGGATGCCTGCACAACTTACGGCACACAGCTTTTTTGGCCATTTTCGGATGAGCGTATTGCCTGGAACAACGTTTCCGTCGTTGACCCCATGGTCACACTGCCGTTGTTAGCGCTTGTCATTCTCGCAGCGAAGTTGAAACGGCCCATTTTCACGATGGCCGGTATCGGCTGGGTTTTTGCATATCTATTGTTCGGCGTTTTTCAGATGCAACGCGCAGAAAGCGTCGCGACAGAACTTGCCCTTGGTCGAGGACATGAACCACAACGCCTGACACTAAAAGCGTCTTTCGCAAACCTTATCGTTTGGAAATCGATTTATGAACATGACGACACCTACTATGTCGATGGCATCCGGGTCGCTGGCGGCAGCACTCACTGCCAGGGAACAAAGATCGCGAAACTAAAAGTGTCGCGTGATCTACCGTTTCTACAGCCTGACTCGCAGCAAAATAGAGATGTAGAACGTTTCCGTTGGTTCTCCGATGACTACCTGGCGCCATGGGGAACCAACGGTGTCACAGACATCAGGTATTCTCTCGTTCCGAATCAGGTAGAACCCATGTGGGGCATTACACTCGATCCAACGGCACCATCGGATGCTTATGTCGAATGGTGGTCTAATCGAGATGCAAGGGCTGCTTCTCTAGGAAAGTTTGCAGCCTTGCTTCGCGGCGAAGGCTGCAAACCGCTGTCATAACTGCAAAGAGCTCAAGCGCCTTCGACTAATTCTTGATGGACCACCTTACGTCGTACAACCTCGCGTTCCACGTACGTGTGCCACCTTGTCGCAAGCTCTTGCTTATCGCCTTCCTGTCCGGCTAGTTGTCTAAAAGTAGTCAGAGCAGCGTCTAGATCGCCAAGCTTAACGAAAGTCATCCCTGTGACTAATACGAGATCCGCTTTATCAGAAGCACCATGTTCCCGGGCTCGCAATAACAGGTGGCTTGCCAAGCTCGGGTGGTGCTCGACCGCCATGCGCGCTAATTCTAAGTAGCGATCGCCATCTTCATCCAACTCTGCCTGCCACGCCGCGGCCTCAATAGCACGCTGAACTTCAAATTGCTGTTTCCCGACCAAGTGCACGCTTTGCACCAATCCATCCTCAGCAACATCGCCACCCTCAGAATCATCATTCAGCGCAAACGTAACCTTGTTACGCACTCCTTCAACGAATGTGACTTTTCCATCTACACGCTCTGGCAGGTAGTGGAATTTTGCGACTGCATCCACCGCCGCCTGATCAAATACTTGATCACTGCTCTCTACCACTTTGATATTAGTAGTCTGACCTTCTCCGTTAACATCGAATTCCAACAACACCCACCCCTCAAGCTTGGCATCCTGCGCCTCTCTCGGATACGTAGGCATCGTTTTGTAGACTGGCATATAACGTCGGTCGGGAGCTGGTTCAGCACGGACCAAAACCGTCGACCCCAGCAGCACAGCCGCCAGTAAAAACACGGACATGACCGTGTACAGATTCGTTTTAGACACAGAATTTCTCCTTTGCTCATTATCAATTAAGGCACTGATTCTTCGTTTCAGCGCACTAGGAGCGGCCATTTGCACGACAGGGTCGAGGGCAAGTTTTTTCTTATTCGAACTTGCTATATCTATCAAAAATTGGGCATACGTCTTGGCCTGGAAACCGGCACTTAATACCCGGTCATCGCAAGCACGTTCAATGTCTTGTTTGAGAACTCGAAGTGTCAGCCATGAAAGCGGGTGCCACCAAAGCAACGCGACGATTACGCGGGCGATAGTGAGAACCAAGAAGTCACGTCGTTGAATGTGGGCGATTTCATGGAGCAGAGTTGCACGACGTTTCTCCTCACCCCAACCAGCAAAACCAACAGGTACTGCAATCAATGGTCGCAACCAGCCAAACGTAAAACTTGATCGAGAAAAATCCTGCCAAACAAAACGAACCTTCATCGTCGAGCCAATTTGCTCTTGAGCTCGTTGCAGATCGTGCAGCAGACGTTTATCGGTGACGTTTGCAAGATTGGATATCCTACAGTGCGCACGCCAGATCGAACCAAGTATCCAAATGATCAAACCAACGGAGAACAGAAAAAACACATATTCCCAATCAACGCTAAGCGCAGACTCCGGGGCGACTGCCGCTGCGGCCTCTGATGGATTAAGAGATGGATTAACTGATGGACCAGTTGATGGACTAATGACAGCAAGATTGGAGGGTGACGAAGCAGCGATTGAGACAACCATCGGTGCGGTCCAGGCTTGTTCATTCGGAAGCAACAATGGGAACAGGCAGACCAAACAACAAGCAACCAATGCAGAGGTGCCAACCAGGGAGCGCCAGGCCGAACTGACTCGTTTGGCAAAAACCGTAAACAGCAAAGCTAATGACAGGATGATGGATGTCTTAAGAACAATCCCAAGCAACAACTCACCCATCTTGACCTCCTTCATCCAACATCCGTTGAATTTCTTTGAGTTCCACCTCTGATATATCTGTATCGCTAAATTGCAAAACGGCACTAATAGTCGCCTTCGGCGATCCTTGGAAAAAAGTTTGCATCACTCTTTGTAGCGCTTGCTTGCTGGCAGTTGAAGGATCGTCCACTGGTAGATAAAGATGTCTGGCCCCGTCGCGGGCCGTTTGCAAGTAACCTTTATCGACGAGCCGAGATAAACTGGCGCGAACAGAGGAGTAAGAAGAGCCCTCTGGCAGCCGATCTTGCACGTCACTAACACTTATGCTCGGCTGGGCATAAAGTATGTCCATGATTTGGCGCTCTTTGGCAGTCAGCCGTTCCATATCATCCCCCCTCTCAATCCCACTGGTTAACCTCTTAACCTCTTAACCTCTTAACCTCTTAACCTCTTAACCTCTTAACCTCTTAACCTAGTGGTTATCACTGCGGTTAACCTTTGGCTCCCAGAAATGCTCATTAATAAGCACTGCTCAATAATGAGCACCTTCTGTTCGAAACGCAAGATTTATTTTAAGTCCACCACATGCCCGTATTTACACGGCAATCCAGACTGTCTAACGCGAGGTGTATGAGAAGCCCTAGCCCAACAATTCGAGTTCGTTCGTGGGCAAACAAGGCAAGGTAGCACCCGATTGGAATCAACGTGTGCAGGGGATGAAAACCTACGCTGCAACGACCTGGGTCATAAATCGGCGTTGCTAAAAGATGGTCCACATCGATCAACATGCCAACCATCAAGATTAAGAAAACAGCAAACCAGTTCGATTCGGGTCTATGTTTCGCCCAAAAGTAAGAAACACCCGCAGGCACCAACACATGCAAAACAAGATGCAACACGCGCTACTGTGTCTTGTAAAAGGGTCGATCTCCAGAAACTGTAACTCGGCGTAAAAGACGCTGGTGGGGATAGTAGTCGCTGGCGGCGTAGTGTTGCGCAGCCCGATTGTCCCAAAATGCGATCGAGCCCGGTTCCCACTTAAACAGACAAATGTATTCTGGTCGAGCATGTTGCTTCAGTAGAAGACTCACCAGTTCACGGCTTGTATCTTCAGGCAATCGCTCGCCAGAATGTACATCAAACAACGAGTTGTGGCGCAGAAATCCGCCATGAATGTAGAGCGCTGTTTTGCCTGTTTCAGGATGAGTACGCAGCAGCGGATGCGAGACCCCAAAAGGGATTTCATTTTTCAGATCCGCCACGAGCGAATCCGGCAGCTTCCTCTTACCGGCACCGAGAAAGATCCTGTAGTCATTAACGCCATGCAGAGTTTGTAATCTTTCTTGGATCGCGACCGGGAGTCCGAGATAGGCCGCATGGCTGTCGGAAAAAAGTGTGTCGCCGCCATACGGAGGCACTTCGATACACTGTGCGATCGAGCCCAGCGATGGCCTCTCCATCCAGGTCACATCCGTATGCCAGCCATTCTCGGTTCCAGGGTTGTCTGCGCCGTGACGAATTTCCAAGATAAACGGATTTGACCCACCTTTACCGAACGGGAAAGCATCAAGCTCTCCAAAGCAGCGCGAAAAATCTACCTGCTGATCTTCCGTTAAGTGTTGGTCGCGAAAGAATACTACTTTTCGCTCCAGCAACGTTTGACGTATAAACGCAACAAAATCTGCGTGCCGACTAGTCTTTAGGTCTATGCCATGAATCACCGTACCAATGGTCAAACCTAAGTGTTCAAACTCAGCCTCGAAGGCTTCCGCTTGAACCCGAAGCTCGTCCGATATTGGCTGCTCGGACATCTGCTCATATTCTAACGCGACACCTAAACCTGTCCGGTCAAATGAAGGGAAAAGCTCTTCTCTGGAACGACCGTTAGCTCCAATGTCTGCAACCATCTGCGATCGCGCTTGACTTAGGCGTTCGGAAAAGTTGATCGCCGATTCATTATATTGCATCGCGCTTTTTGTCACGTTGTGTCCCCTTTGCCGTCTTGTTCTTTGGCCTGCTGTCGTTTCTGTGTATGCGGGTGCATGATGCCAGCTCCCGGCGGCCAAACATCTGGATCTGACTTTACCCGCTGGCATATGTTCTGAGCATGCTGCGATAGGCACTGAAATATTTCATCTGGCATAGTTCGCTCAAACCATGAGTCGTCTAGCCACTGGGCGCCGTATTCAACATTCGGCATCGCCCGAACCTGGCGACCAACATTGGGCGTCGCTCCATGCCAGGCACGACTGTCTCTGAAAACACCTGCCCCGGCAGAAGCGCCAACAAGCGTACTCAACCGCATCCACTCTGGTTCATCTTCCTGACTCGGCGGTGCAAATGGCATTGCGTGGGATCCTGGGATATGGCGTATCGGGCCGTTCTCCCAGGTTAGATCGCTCATAAAGAAGTTAATCGTAATAACCGGCGGCGTCCTCACTAGGATCATTTGCTGACTGCGTGGATCCAAAGTTTGGTCAGCTCGCCACCGAGGTTTTATCCCTACGCCCTCTGCGTGAGCGATACGTTCTTGACTGACCTGATAGTCCTCTTTGAAATCAACGTGCAGGTTCTGGTACTCGATGGATCCCGGTAAGCAGACATCACCCCCAGCTCCTATCACGTTATATCCGAGCGGACCGAATAGCTTCTGTAAGATGGGCGTCGTTGTATCTAAATCGACAACCGAGCTCCAACGATCATCGTGCAGCAATTGCCTCGACGCCGAACTGGTTCCATAACTGTATCTGTGCGGAAGCCGAAAAGATTCCGTCAGATATTTCCGATTGCCCTCGCCTGGAATTTCTAGAATCTTGCTGAGCTGGTCCACACACCCGTCACGCAAACTTGCTAACTTGTCGGCATCAAGCAGATCTCGAACCACGACAAAACCATCTCGATAGAACACGCGCGCTATTCGTTCCAAATCAGACGGGGCACAAATCTCCACTTGTGGGAGTCCATTGTGCTGTCGCAGGGCTTCCCGTAACGCCTCAACACCCGGATCATCGTACCGTCGAAAGGTTGGCGCACGCGGATCTCGTTGTGGAGCCTCAAACAGGGACACAGCGCCTTCGCCATCTGCAGTCTCATTCGGTGCAGTAAACCCGCACCAACCTACTGGGCAATCTTCGGTTACGGACAAGTACTCTAGCTCAGACATCTTCAGACTTATTTTCGGCAACAAAAATGTTAGGGTGCTTTCGGATCAACACTCAGGTCAGGAGAATAACATGCACACACTCGAATTCGCTGTCGCTTCCAATCAACCGGCCCTATGCGCAGAACTTGCGGCCGATTTGAACGGCCACCTATACGTTGACGAGCGTGGCGCCAAGGGTCTCCCTTTCCAAGCTCTGTTAACGGCGACAACGGATACGCTATCCAAGCTTCTACCTGCTGCAGACGTTGGCCTCTACGTTATTTGTCGGCGCCTCGTTAAACCCGGAACGCCAAAGAAGATCGGTTTGTTTCCAATGATCCATCACCCTGAAAAAACCCATGAAGAATGCGATGCCCACTGGCGCGACAATCACGCACCGCTGGCATTGGTGCATCACATTCACATGACGCACTACAGCCAATTGAGTGTGGTACATACAGTTCAAGGGGAAGCCTTCGATGGTTTTGCCCTTTGTGGATTCGAATCAGAAGAGGATATAAGAGAGCGTTTCTTCACCACGAAAGAAAGTGTGCAGGTTATCAATGACGACGTGAAGAAGTTCGCTGACGTGACGAAATCACCAAGACGCTTGATCGCGACACCAACCCATATGGCCTGAATCGGTCGTATGCATCAGCGTCGCCACCGTCACTCTAATACAAGCTGGCTCGACGTGAAGCCCACAAAAACCGTCAACAAGAGACCGGTAACAACAACAGTGTGGAAGATGCGATTTTTGATAACCGCAAGAGATAGCAGAAATCCCACTATAAACAATCGGGCTTCGAGCGATTCGAGCCCTGCAGCGAAGCCAAATAGCGAAGCAAACAAGGGACCACACGCCCACGCAAGAAAGGTTGCAACACGATTTTCGTAGTATTGGTCTTCGGCAGACTTGTCAGAAGACCAATCCACTTTTATAAATTGTGCGCTGAGCGCTAGGGCAATCGCTGATGCCACCTGCAGGAGAAACATTGGCAGCGTCCACGTGACCTCAACAGCGCGCCAAAAGGTCCATAGATACATAAGAATAACCGTGAGCAGCAAACAACTCGCGATTAATTGCAGCCAGTAGATCTCAAACTCCTGGCGGTGCCGGAATTGCTCACCGAGGTTGCGCAAGAGATCAGTTAAGCCCAAACCCAAAATGACCGCGACCGTAACTTGAACAAACTCAAACTGGCTCAAGCATTGTCTCCGGCTAAAACTGAGGTTGCCAAGTCAGCCTTCAGCGACGTTGAAAGTTGTGCCAGGGTCTCCGATCACAATTAGCCGACAGGCGTCCCAATCTTCGTGGACAGTATACTCAACCCCTTCTTGATGATTAAAACCAACGTAGCCTTTGTCACAATGAAGGCGTATCTCGGCGACGTCTCCCTCCACGCTGGTCAGAGCAAAGGAATTCCTCGACAAAGAATGGTTGTAGTAGTTATCTCGTCGGATCCAACCCTTCGCCACCAGTTGCTGATCCCCATCGAGGATCTCTGCCACTTCTGTTTGGACCCTCTCAATTTGCCCTTTGGTTTCTAGCGAAACCTCCCTCTCTAAAAGGGATTTCGCGGTGGCAAGTGCCGCTGCGAGATTGCCGTGCTTTAGCTCTAAATTCAGTTTCAATTGCAGAACTTGTAGACTGGCAGCCTCGCTGAGAAAGCTTCGCCCCTTGTCAAAGAAAGCAGCTCGAACCAGCGCATCATATTGTTGCGTCTCATCACCCCATTGCCTGGCGAACCTGAAAAGCCCCATTTGAAAGTAAGCCTCCTCATAGAGATTTCGATCCATTTTCTCTAACAGCTCCACTCTTTCTTTAGCTACCTCGTGCTCGTTGTCCGAAATAGCCTTTATCAATCGTCGATAACGGGATACAAATTTTGTACCGGCGCCAACTTCCCCGCCTTGGAGTTCGAACGTAATCCTAAAGCTCGTTCCAGAATCGATGGGAACGCCGTCTAAGAGCGCGGGCTCGTAGCGCATGAGTTCTGCCGCTTTTACAGCTGCTTCCTCAAAACGTAAATCATCCGAAGAGTTTGTCACAGTGACATCGTAAGGCTTCCCCTCCGGATCAATCATCATACTCATGGTCACCCACCCCTCACGCCCTTGCACTAGATAGGCGCGGGGATACCGTGGTGTTTTGACCTCCACCCGTTTAGGAGGCTCAAACGTTCGCACATCGAACGCTTCATTGCTCTCCGAAGGTTCTTCTGCAGTTTGTGCTATGGCTAATGACGGTAAAAAAACCGAATACAACAACTGCGGCAAACTTAGCCAAACTATTCACTGTCTATCTCCGTGATCTCCCTAATCCGTTGCGCGAGCCCATCAAGAACAATAACAAGCTGCTGGACCTCGTCTGCTACCTTGTCATACTCGCGCTGCTCGATCGCTTCACGCACCCCCGGCAGCGTTTTCACACCATAGCCCGTGTAAAAACCCGGCGCATAGATGTGGTGTTTGTACCAAGGTCGATTCGGCAACCCATCCTGCAACGTAAGTAACCTTTCGGTCGTGAATAGTTTTTGGTTCAACGTAGCAGAACCCTTGAGCTGGACGCGCTTCAACTCCGTAACTGCTCGCTTCAAGCTCGCTAACGAGTTCTGTAGCGGCGCAAAATTGAAGTATGGTACAGGCTCATGCTCCTTCGGCGGTCCGAGGCTCTTAGTTGGATCGAGCGCTAGGCCATAAACACCGTCCCCGATTAGCTCGTTGGCCTTGTCGGTGTCCTTTCGCATCTTCTCTGCGAGGACTTCAAGTTCTTGAATGTACAACTCAATGTTGTCGGTTAGACCTCCAAATTCAAATGGCAACACGGGTGCGTTTGCGAGCCGTAGCGTTACCCGACCAGCAAGCTGAGCAAGCGTTATACCGTAAGTAAGACCTGGATCGCGCCACGTGGTGTAGTGTTCATAAGTATCGTACAGCGTGTGATAACTCCCACCAGACCCTTCGCCATAGAACCCCAGATTCGCGGACGCTATCCCTAAGTGCTGTAGGAAGGGCGTGTAGTCAGAACCCGACCCCAGGGGCGAAATGCGTAGCCGCTGTCGCTCAAGGTCTTTCTTTTGTTGCTCATTACCGGAGAGCTTGAGCCTGGCAAAAAGTCTTTCTTTAACGCTGACGTCTAACACTGGGTCCCGCACTTTGTCCGTAATCTCGTTAAACATCGTCTCCAAACTATGGCTACCACCAACGCCGACAAAGCCACGACTATTGCCATCGGTATTGATGTAGGCAACCGCCTTCTGCTTGAGCTCCTGAGCATGGTGCTCAGCCCACTCCGTTGAGCCGATAAGCCCTTGCTCCTCTGCATCCCAGGCTGCATAAATGATCGTTCGCTTAGGCGGCGAACCCGATCGTGCCAGTGCAGCAACAGATTTAGCCTCTGCGAGCATCGCGACTAATCCTGATATCGGGTCAGCTGCGCCGTGATTCCAGCCATCATGGTGATTTCCACGAATAACCCATTGGTCCGGATATTCACTCCCTGGCAGGCGTGCGATCACATTGCGCGCTGTCACCATATCCCAGTTGAACTCAACCTTCAGACGTACACGCGCAGGACCAGGCCCGAAGTGATATGTAATCGGCAATGCCCCGCGCCAATCTTTTGGTACGGCTTCACCACCGAGCGCAGTTAGCAGCGGCTCAGCATCTCGCCAAGAGATGGGTAGCACTGGGATTTTTGTAATGACTTCAACTTTAGTACGGGCGAGTCGCTTGGCCCTTTTAGTCGCACCGCGACCGGGCGTAAGAACATCACCAGGATAAGTCGGCATGTCCATCACCGAACCACGCTGGACGCCGCTCGCATGCTTGAACGGACCCTCGGGATAGGTATCCCCTGCCCCATAGCCATCATCGCCAGGATCAGAGTAGATCAGCGCACCAATCGCGCCTTTTTCGGCTGCTAGTTTAGGTTTGATACCGCGCCAGGAGCGACCGTACTTTGCGATAACTATCTTGCCAGCAACGCTGATGCCATATCGCTCGAGCAGTTCGTAGTCCTCGGGAATACCGTAGTTTACGAAAACGAGTTCAGCCTCGACCTCGCCATCTATCGAAAAGGCGTTATAAGGTGGAAGGAGGTTGTCACGGACTGAGGTACTTGGGTCTTGTGTAACTGAGTCTTCACGCAAAGCGGCGGTAAACTGCTGGGGTGCAATCAGCTCCAACTCACGGACCTTCGGTGTTGGGAGGAGCACCTCGTAATCCGCAAATTCGGTTTCATAGCCCCAGGATTGCAACAAGTCATGTACGCGTTTGGCAACTTCATAACCCGCCGCAGAGCCAACATGATGCGGTCGTGAAGAGAGTTCCCGCAACCACGCATCTAGCTCAGCCGCTTCTAGATCTGAATCGTAACGAGATTCTAGTTCGAGCTGGGTTTCACTCGTTACGTCATCAAAGCCACTGATGACGTCCGCGAGCGTTACCGGTGGAATCAGCGTCATTGCAATCAGAGAAATGACAACACGGCACTTACGGAGTCTACTTGTATTTAGCTGCTCAGTACTCAAACCCATTACCACTCCCTTCGTCCTCACCTTTGTTAACGAGAGAGTACCAAATGCACTCTGATAGAAAAGTCACGAATTACTTAATACGTAACGGCTCACCACCTGGACGGTTTATGCAGACGATCTCACAGCGCGCAGATTGGGCATGGGATTCCAGCAGCCAACTGCCTGGGACGGGCTGATCGAGGCTCAATCCGCAGGCGCCATCTGTATCAGTCAATGCACAAAAAGTGGCGTTTTCGATCACATTGGATTGCTTCCCAACAGTTAATGAATAGGTCTTAACTTCCGCCGTGGAAATCGATCGTACCCGTGCCGTTATGCTCGCAATACCACCCTCCTGCAGACTATCAATCCGCTCCTCGATCTCATCACCGAAATACTCATTGGCAATCTCTATCGCTGCGAAAAAACCAAGTGCGGCTAGGCCGAATCCAACTGCCCACTTGATCCATCGAAACAACGCGTCAAGCAACTCTCTCCGCCCGCTATTTTCTTGTAGGATCTGAGCAGTTTCCGCACGCACAAGTTCACGAATTTCGTCCTCACGCATTGCAACGTCCTCATTTGAGATTCCACTGTCTATGCAACCATACACCGTTATTAATTCGCTGACTGACCGATGAGCAAGCAGGTAGTATGCTCAATCGCCGAATGACACGATGGGTTAATGGCATCAACAAGTCCTAATACTAATGTTACGCATCCAGTTCAAATGTTCTCATCTCTTCGTCTGGTAAGAATTTCTAGACTGGCAGTACCCATTGTCGCTGGTGCCCTGGCGACAAACTTGATGGGCTTTATCGACACCATCATGGTCGGTCAGTTAGGTGATTCAGCATTAGCCGGTGTCGGGATTGGCGGACAATTGTTCTTCCTACTACTGGCCATACTCCTGGGCTTAGCAGCTGGAGTACAAGCACTTGTTGCTAGACGGGTTGGAGAAGATCGCATTCATGAAACCGGTGTGATCCTAAACGGTGGCATTTTCCTTGCCGCTTTGATCAGCCTACCTCTCGTGGTTGTCGGTTACCTACTCACACCGGCACTGTTCGCGCTGTTAAACAACGACCCAAACGTTATCAAAGATGGTGTGACCTATCTGAGTACCCGAATGCCGTCACTGCTCATCATCGGGATTAACATCGCGTTCCGCTCATATTGGGTGGGTGTCAGTCTAGCGAAGTGGTCCATGGTGTCGATCATCGCGCTGTCACTCGCAAATGTTCTCTTTAACTACGCACTGATCTTCGGCAATCTTGGCGCCCCTCAATTAGGCATCGCTGGAGCAGGACTCGGCTCTACTCTCGCAACGGCTGTTGGCTTGTTAGTCAATATTGCATTCGCGTTTAGACTCGCTCGACCAAACGGCTTTGTACAAGGGCTCCCTGACAAAGAGCAGATTTGGAGCATCGTTAAACTCTCCTACCCAGAGAGCTTAAGACAGGCATTCTTCACTGTGGGTGTGTTAACAATGTATGTGCTCGTTGGTTATATTGGGACCAACGAGCTTGCTGCATTTCATGTCGTAATCAACATTTGTTTACTTGCGTACATGCTGCATATCGGCGTTGGTGGTGCCGCGACCACCCTGGTCGGAGAGGCTGTTGGTAGAAGAGATCTTCAGGAAGCGTCCGGGTGGGGCTGGCAGGTTTCGAACGTTGGGCTGATTGCACTCGCGATACCAGGACTAATCGTCTTATCGTTCCCAGAAAAATTGCTCAGCCTGTTCTTAACAGATTCATCGACGCTGCTACTTGCAGTGATCCCATTGCAACTCGCAGTGGTCGCCCATGTGCTGGACGGGTATAGCAGAGTGTTGGGTAGCAGTTTGATCGGCGCGGGCGCGACGAGCTCCGCCATGAAGCTTACGCTCCTTCCACAGTGGATCTTTCTGTTACCGCTGTTAAGCATTGCAGTATTGCTTGGTTACTCACTGACTGTCGCTATGGCCCTCTTGCTAGTCTCCACTTCGATCTCAGCTGTTTGTTCAATGTACGTCTGGCGGAGGGGTCGTTGGCAAAGCATCGGGTTTTAGTTTGACTGGTTTCTAACTCGACTAAACAACGACCGGACACCCTCCGCATCTGGCTCACTAAGAATTGATAGGGTCTCACTGACGGCTTGAGTCAACATTGCCCTGGTTTCATCGCCCCATGGATTAGCCGTCTGAATGTTGTGATAGAGCTCGGGGTTCTCCCGAACCATACCTTGAGATACACGTTCTAGTTCCGCAAATACCGGCGTCGCAAAGGCATCGACGATATCTTCAGGTATGTCACCAGCTTCGCGAATATTAGCTCGTAGATTCGCAAACGAAGCGAGCACGGCATGCGTGACTACTTGGACCAAACTGGTCACGCGGTCGTGGGTCGCGACATCTGTATCGATCACCCGCACGTGCCATTCGATCAACAACGACTTAAATTCTTCCGCTCGCTGCCCTCCCCGGATAGGGATGACAACTCCGTTGCTGTCTTTAAAGCCACGATCGGGACCGAACATGGGGTGAAAACTGACATATTCAGATTCCAGGCAAACCGATTCAGCAACTTTGGCTATTTCGCTTTTAACCGAACAGATATCGACAACCAAGCCTTCTTCGAACCGACCGTCAAGACCTTGCAACACCGACACGCTGGCTGCCTGCGGCATGCACAGCAAAACAAGGTCTACCTTGGCCAAAGCCTCAGCAAGTGCACTAGGCTCAACGTCCTGAACTAAGATATCTGGCTCACCTTCTCGATCTACTGTGATAACCGAGATTCCCGAGGCAGTTAACTGCTCGGTGAACGCGACGCCAAAACCGCCACAGCCGCCAAAGACTAGCGCGCTAGAAATTAGCTTTGTCCGCATTTGCTCAATCCAATACTACACATCTGTCGATTCGTAGCAGATGATACACGCATCAAGTCTGAGTACATGCTATGCCTGAACTAACTCCGTTAGCCCAATCTGTCGCTGAAAAACTTAAGCGCAGAGAAGAAACAATTTCGATCACAGAGTCATCGACTGGTGGATTGATATCGGCCGCGTTGCTTGCGATCCCTGGTGCCTCCGCATACTTTATGGGTGGTTCAGTTGTCTACACACTCCCATCTCGCAAAAAGATCCTCGGCATCACAAGAGCCGACGTCGAAGGTATGGAACCACTCACGTCAGAAATGGTGAGCGCATTCGCACAAAAGGCACGCGCGCAACTAGAGACCGCATGGGCGATCGCAGAGCTTGGTGTCGCAGGACCAACTGGAGCGCGCTATGGCCACCCGCCAGGTCTGAGCGTGCTTGCGATCGACGGACCCGTGCAATTAACCAAGCTGGTCGAGACGGGTAGCGCGGATCGGGAAGAAAATATGTGGGCGTTCACCCAAGCTGCTCTCGAGTTGTTGGACGAGGCTCTTAGCCAAGCCTAACGCTTGAAACCAGGACTTATCTCTAGCAGGCTTGCCAGCTTGGGGAGAATTCATTGATTGTCGTTTTGTTGAGCTTCCGCTAGTCGGAAGGGGGGAAGGTAATTGACCACGCTTAAAAGAGTGCTTATCGCTAATCGCGGTGAGATCGCTATCCGCATTGCACGTGCTGCCGCCAGTCTTGGTATGGAGTCAGTCGCGGTCTATTCGAAACCCGACGCACAAGCGCTGCATACCCGACAAGCCACCGTGTCATTGCCACTCACAGGCAATGACCCGATCGGGGCTTACCTCAACATCGATGAGTTAGTTCAACTCGCCGTCGATAACGGCTGTGATTGCGTCCACCCGGGATACGGTTTTTTGTCAGAAAACGCTGCCTTTGCTGAGGCACTCAAGGATCGCGGTGTTGTTTTTATTGGTCCAAGCCCAGCAACGCTCTCGTTGTTCGGGGACAAGGTTTCTGCCAAAGCGTTGGCGACCGAACTGGGTATCCCAGTGATAACAGGACAGGCACTCTCTTCGGCTAAGGATGCAGAGTCTGCAGCACAAGAGATCGGCTATCCGGTGATGCTAAAGGCAGCGGCCGGAGGCGGCGGTCGAGGTATGCGCGCTGTCCTAGACCCAAACGAGATTCAGGAAGCCTATGCACGTTGCGCCAGCGAAGCGGAGAAAGCTTTCGGCGATGGTGCGGTATTTGTTGAGAAGCTCATCCAGCGCCCTCGACATATTGAGGTACAAGTCCTCGCCGACTCAGCGGGTCACGCTATCCACCTGCGCGAGCGCGATTGCTCGATTCAACAGCGAAATCAAAAAGTTGTCGAAATCGCACCTGCGCCAAACCTGGATGAAGCATTGCGCGACAAAATGCTTGCCGATGCACTCAAGCTCACGGAGGCAGCCAAATATGTGAACGCCGGAACCGTCGAGTTCTTGGTTGAGCCTGAAACCGGCGACTATTACTTCATCGAATGTAATCCCAGAATCCAAGTGGAACACACCATCACAGAGCAGGTGATGGGCATCGATCTTGTCGCGAGCCAGTTTCAAATTGCAGCCGGTGCTACGCTGGCAGAACTCGGTCTGGACCAAACCATCACGCCACGGGGATACGCTATCCAAGCACGTGTAGTGGCTCAAGGTATCGGTACGCTCACAGCCTACAAAGAACCAAGTGGTATCGGTATTCGAGTCGATGCACACGGCTACGCGGGTTACGCACCCCCGCCGCAGTTCGACCCCTTACTGGCTAAACTGATTTGCCATGTGCCAACCGGTTCTTATTCAAGCGCGGTAGATGCTACCCGTCGAGCGATCGCGGAATTTCACATTGCAGGCTTGTCCACTAACCTCGGACAATTGCACGGGATTTTGGGCCACGCGGTGGTACGTGATGGTGATGCACGGACAAGCTTTTTGGCTGAAGTCACCGACTTAGATTCAGGGAAGGTATCGAGTAATGCGCTGCATCTCCTTGAACAACAAGCAAAAACTATCACCGGAACTGCCAATGTAGCGACACCTGGCGCGGGCAGCGTGGTCAAGGGCTTAGACGTTACCGAAGGCGATCAGGGCATGGAATGTCCTATGGCAGGAACTGTTGTTGCGTTGAATGTCGGCGAAGGTGATACCGTTTCTGTGGGCGATCCATTGGTCATCATTAGTGCCATGAAAATGGAGACTGCGGTCACGGCATCCTGCACGGGTAAGATCAGCTCGGTGCAACCTTTGAACGAGGGGGATGCAGTCAGTCCTGGAGAAGTTCTGGTCACCATTACGCCTTCCCAAGACGCTTCAGAACAAGATGCCCTCGATCCAGAAAACTCCTGGGTCCCTACCCTCAATGAAGTTGCCACATTACAGAGACTTGCGGCTGAGCGCCTTGCTCCGGATTCTGAAGAACCCGGTGTAGTCCGCCAGAGAAGTCGCGGCAAGCTCACCTGTCGGGAACGCATTGACCTCGTACTCGATAACGACACTTTCCGTGAAATCGGCAGTATCGCTGGATTCGCCTCGTACGATTGGGAAGGCAATATCGATGCCTTTACACCCGCAAACCATGTTGGTGGCTGGGGCGAGATCGAAGCTCGCACCACCATTGTCTGTGCGGATGACTTCACCTCTAGAGGCGGACATGCAGATGGTGCCATCGGCGCCAAGAGCCTCTACCTCGACCGTTTGGCAACAGAGATGCGCATCCCTTCAGTGCGCTTGCTCGACGGTTCATCCGGCGGCGGTTCTGTCGCTGCGATGGTGCCGCAGCAAAAAGCGGATGGGGAAAGTGGCGCCAAAGAAAGTTCCGGTGCCATCAAAGCAGGTCGGCCTCGGGTTTCCGGATCCGGTGGATCGTTCCTACCCGGTCATCTTGGCTCTGGCCAATATACGCAACAGCTGAATACTGTACCGGTGGTTAACATGCTCCTCGGCAGCGTCGTCGGTATCGGCGCAGCCAAAGCTGTACTCGGCCACTTCTCAGTGATGGTGCGAGAGATATCTCAACTCTTCGTTGCCGGACCACCAGTTGTGTCGCACGCCATGGGTTATGACATCACGAAGGAAGACCTCGGCGGCTGGCACATCCACTGCACTAACGGCTCGGTGGACAATCTCGCGGAGACTGAGCAGGACGCTATTGCAATGACCCGCCAATTTCTCTCCTATCTACCGTCCAGTGTTTATGACACGCCACCAGTGGTCTCATGCTCTGATCCGACGGATCGGTCTGAGGAGGAGCTGCTGACCATCATCCCGAGAAAACGAACATCCACGTTTGATGTACGCAAGACACTCCGATTGATGGCAGACAAAGATTCATTCTTTGAAATAGGCTCGCTTTGGGGTACAGACCAGGTGACGGGGTTTGTCCGCTTCAATGGTCACCCCCTGGGCATCATTGCTTCCGACAGCCGCCACGCCAACGGCGGCGCGCTCACAGCCGACGGCTGTGACAAGCTCAAACGACATATCGACCTCTGCGATGTCTTTCATATACCGATCCTGAACCTTGTGGACAACCCAGGCTTTGCTGTGGGCTTAGAACATGAGATCGCCAGCACTATCCGCAAAGGTGGTGAATGGATGGTGGCTTTCGCCCAAATCAAAGTACCTATCTTTACTGTGATCATGCGGCGCAGTTTCGGTGTTGCGGATAACAACTACGCAACACCACTATCTCGTCCTGCGATGCGCGTAGTGTGGCCCGCTGCTGATGTCGGCGGCATTCCTCCGGAAGGTGGTATCGAGGCTGCTTACAAGCGCCAATTGGCTGAAGCAGAGGATCCAGTTGCTCTGCGCGCTGAACTTGACGCACGCATAGAGAGCGCACGTGGCCCCGTCGGACCGCTGAACAAGTTTCAAATGGAAGAGATGATCGATCCACGTCATACGAGGCAAATGATTTGCGACTGGGCAACAACCGCCTACAAGATCATCGCACAGCCGGGTCGCCTCGGTCCTCGTGCGTTGGAGTTTCGCCCCTAATCGAAGGGGACTATTCAGCCAACGGATTTACTATGCTGCGCTCTACCGGGCCTTCAAGGTGAGCCCGCAGGAAGTCAAAACTATGCGCGACCTCCTCCGCAGGAACTTCTGGATGCAATCCTGGGTTTGCGTGTATGCGCTTGTCTTCGGATTTCAGCGCATCGAATAACTCCAAATAGCCATCGCGCGGAAAGAGTTCATCCTCAAGCTGCATGAGGAACAGTACAGGATGGGTTACTTCGGCTGCGGCACGCAGAAGTTCGGCGGCAATGGGTTTACCCGCTTTGCTTGTGCCCGCCAAACCTATCACTGCAGTTGAAAATTCGAGCCGGGAAGCGAGCAATGGCAGCCCAAAGAAGGTACCCATGGATAGACCAAAGTAACCTAGCCGCCCCTTGCCGATGTTCGCTTGTGTACATACTGTCTGAAACGCATCCAACCAATCAGCAACCATGTCTTGCACAAAACCTGATCTGCGCATCTCCACGGCCACGGCTTCTCTGCCACCGGGTGCAACTGACCTTAGCCCATGCACTGGGCCATCGATCGCTAAGACTGAAATGCCTGCTTCCGCAACAAAACGCTGGGCTAGGTGTGGAATCGGTGCCTGATATCGATCGCCGGAAGCGCCATGCCCCATTAGCATCATTGGTGTAGTTGCGTCGCATTGTTGAGGCAGCCAAAGAGCTCCCGTCACCCGACGACGCGAACCGTCAAGCTCGAAGTCCCGCCCACCTCGTTCACCCGAGTCGAGCCACTTAAACCCCTCACTCAAAACCCAATCTCCTTCTTAAGTTCCTGATCGATCCAGATGCGGCTATAGATGGGACCTGGGCGCACAGCCCCTGCCCGAAGTTCACCGGCATAATTCTTCACCCAGGGCCACCAACCTGTGTACAAATATTGGATGGGCAACCAGATGTAAGGCGTCTCCTCTAGTAGATGCTGGGTCAACTCACGCGCGAGCGCTATGCGCTTATCTTCATCCGGCTCGGCAGCCAGAGAGTGTAGAGCCTCATCGAATTCCAAATCCTGAAAGAGCGCCGGATTCCAAGTGTGCGTACTGCCGAACTTGCGCAACGTCGCGATAGGGTTGGTGTGACCATTGTTCATTAGATAGCCGGGCGCGTGATTTTGGGTCGTCATCGCCGAGAGGTAGGAGGCATATTCCATCGGTTGGATATCGATGTGCACGCCAACATCGGCTAAATACTTCGTGAGTAACGGCAGGAGGTCCATGTTTGTCGGACTACAAGTACAGACTTGTATTGTGAACGAGAGGCCGTCTTGGTAACCCGCCTCGGCAAGCAATTTTTTGGCTTTTTCCGGATTGAATGAAAATAGCTCTTGGATGGATTCCGGCATTTCCTCCAACGGCTGAAAGTATTCGCCAAATTCAGGATGCTGAGGATAAGCCATGAGTTCCGCATGCCCACCATAAAACAGGTCAACGATCTCCTGCTGGTTGACCGCCAAGTTCAATGCACGGCGTACGCGAATGTCTTTGAACGGTTCATGATCCAGGCGCAGCGAGACAAAATTACCAGACTGGCTAAGCCACCTCGCCCACTTCAACTCAGGCGTCGACTTCTGCATGTGCTCAACAGCGATCCAGCGCATAGACTCCAAAATATCGACCTTGGCTGTGCGCAAGGCAGTTAGATAGGTCGCTTCATCTTTAATTATGCGGTACTTAACCTTGTCCACGAAGGGCAGCTGATACTCCTTGTCACCAAGATTGATATGGTCCCAATAGTCGGCTCGACGCGAGAACTCTTGCACATTGCCTTGAATATAATTAGTGATTTCAAAAGGTCCGGTACCAACGATGTTCCGCCAATCCTTGGGGTCCGTGTTAACGATCTCCTTTGGCACTATCGACGACTGATATCCATATCCAAATCGATACATCCACTCCGCATTGTATTCGTTCGTATGGAATACCAGCGTATGCGGATCCCGGATCACGATCTCATCGATATAGTCGTAGTAGTTGCCGACTGACTTTTTGGGGCTCGCATCTATTAAACGAAAGGTGAATAGAACGTCTTCTGCGGTCAGCTCGCGCGGCTCCATCACTCCGGGTTTGCCATGCCACATCACACCCTTGCGTAACTTAATGACTAACGTGCGAGGCGTTTCCCAATGCCAACTCTCGGCGAGCTCGCCTCGAATCGCGTCTTCTGGAAGGTGGGCTTCATTGACAAAACGGTACGGACCGCCCTGACCTACACTCTTTGTTAAGTCCGCGGCAAAGAGATGTTCACGCACAGCACCAAAGTCGTGGTTGGACTTCCAGGTCCAATCGGCTGGATCCCACGACAACGCAGACAACGTGACATACACCGTGCCTACATTGAGCGTACCCCCATACTGTGGCCCTTGTTTTAGCTCTTGCTCTCGCTCTTGCCCTAGCTTTTGTCTTAGCTCTTCCGCCACCGCAGTGGCACCTAAGGTCGCCAGCAAAGCCCAAAGGATTAACGCAAAACGTATAAGCACCAAGCTCATATGCTGATTAGCTCGCATGACGTTTCCGACACAACTGCCTCCCACAATCTAAGACTTGAGAATACCGCGCTTGACAGCGCCCCGCTACGCGGTAGCGTCAGGATCCAAAGAAAAAGTAACAATTAAACAAGTAACAACTAAAAAAGTAACAATGAAAAAAGTAACAATGAAAGTAGACGCTCCCCTGACGGCAGATTTAACCCGCGTCGCCAATCAGGCGACCAAACTAGAAGCGCTCGGCTATGACGGACTACGGTTAGCCGAGTTGAACCACGATCCGTTTCTGCCACTGACCATCGCCGCAGAACATACCGAGCGCACGGAGCTAGTGACTTCCGTGGCTGTTGCGTTCGCACGTAATCCAATGTCGATGGCTGTTCTTGCGCACGATCTCAACGCATTTAGCCAGGGCCGCTTGGTGCTGGGCATCGGTTCGCAGGTGAAACCTCACATCGAACGCCGTTTTAGTATGCCTTGGCATAAGGCTGCCGCGCAGATGAGGGAGTTCATCGAGTCCATGAACGCAATCTTCGATTGTTGGTATGAAGGAAGTCGCCTTGAGTATGTGGGTGAGTATTACCAGCACACGCTCATGCCATCGACTTTCACCCCTGACAATACAGATGTGCCTCGGCCACGCATCGCGCTGTCCGCTACTGGCCCGTTAATGACAAAAGTTGCCGCTGAAACTGCCGACGGCATGATCATGCATCCGTTCTCGTCAGAGAAGTACATGCGGGAAGTTACTATCCCAGCTATAGAAACCGGACTTACGAGTCGTGGCCGAAGTTTGGATGATTTTCAACTAGATTACGCACCAATGATCGCAACAGCCCGGAACGATGAAGCGCTGCAACAGGCGACCGACGTTCTACGCGACCGTATTGCATTTTATGGCTGCACGGTTGCCTACAAACCAGTCCTAGATATCCACGGATGGGGTGATATGCAAGAGGAGCTGATTGCACTTAACCGCGCACACGACAAGAAAGGCATGGCCGCGCTAATCACTGATGAGATGGTTGAGACTATTGGGATTGTCGGCACCCCGGAAGATGTCATAGACAAAATGAAGGCTCGGTTTGGGGGTCTCATTCACCGCACAGGCTTTGGTGCCGAACTCGATCAAGATGATTTGACCGAGATGCTTAGGCGTTTGCGCGCCTAAATTTCGTTACGTACGCGTCGTAGGTAAACGGCACCAGCAAGGAAACAGAGACCTATCACCAAGCCCAGCCAAAACTGGGCTTGGCCAAGAACCGTGAGCTGTTCCGCAAATGATGTGACTGAAACATTGATGAACGGCTCTTCTCCATCTGAACTCGTGCCCGGCAATGACGGCATCGACAAGTGATAGGCAACGAAGGACGCAATCCTATCACTATCGATAACAATGCTTTCTAGGACGATAAGCCAGAACGGCACGGCAAACGCCCAGACCATCGGCATACTTTTGGCCCATCCAGAGACTAGGATAAACCACGCAAAAACTGGCAATACCACGAACCCATTAACGATAAAGCCGACAAAAATTTGCAAGAAGCTCATAACAATGCCGCTATGCATGAGAAGTCGCATGCCCATGCCATCCTCGACCAGCCCGACAAGCAGGAAGGTCACAAATAACTGTGCGACGAGTATCACGCTAAGCGTCAACATGGGCGCCACCCACGCCAGAAAAGCATACTTACTCGCGACAGTTTGCATGTCTCCGACGGGCATGGATTTCCAAAACAGAACCGACCGATCTTTACGTTCATCATGCAAACAAGCTATCAAACCAAACAACGACACAATCACCCACACCCAATAGAACGGGATAGGTATCAAGTTCATCAATCCGGCCATACGCTCAGAAAGCTCAGCATCAGTCGTACCCGCCACATCAAAGACGAGTGCTGTTAGAGCGCGCCCAAGTGCGTCGTCGTCTCCCTCGGCTTCAATCTGTATTGAGCTTGAGTTCTCGCCATCAGCCATCTCAAAATCCAGAGAACCACTACCACCAGCAAACATGAGACCAAAGATAACTATCAGTGCGAGGACAACAACTGGACTCCACAAAAATGCACCGTAGTGTTCAAGATATTCTCGCTTCAACAAGTTAACAAACGTATTCATTGGTTACCTCCTTGCTTTGGTTCCACCACCGCGACAAAGAGTTCAGCCAGATTAGGGGTAGATAGTGCACCGCTGCCAGCAAAGTGTTCAGCCAAAGCCTCGCGACTGACACCATCAAAAATGTATTCAGTTCCGGCCAAAGACTTGCGGACCGTCAGTGGCTCGGCCGGTAATGACACGGTCTCATTTGCGGTTAGCTTGACAAAGTTTTTCGCAATATCAGACATGCTTGTCGTGAGCACAGCTCGGCCTCGATGGATGAATACGACATCGGTCAGAATGTTTTCTATTTCGCGAACTTCGTGGGTCGTCACCAAAATACTGCGCTCCTCGTTGAAATAATCATTGAGGACCGCGTCATAAAACTGCTGACGATAAAGGATGTCCAATCCGAGCGTCGGTTCATCCAGCACCAAAAGCGGTGCATCGATCGCTAGAACGATTGCGAGGTGCAATTGCACGTGCATACCCTTGGACAAAACACGCACTCGCTTGTTTTGGCGTATCTCTGTATGACTTAAACGCTCTTGCGCACGGTCGATATCGAACTTTGGATGGATGGCCGCGACGTAGTTCAGTAGATCAGATACCTTCATCCAGCTCGGCAAGATACCGGTATCAGCTATGTAGGCGACGTCCTGCATCATTTCTGCGCGTTGCGACATGGGCTCACGACCAAGCACAGAAAGGCTACCGCTATCGACGTGGTTCAGTCCCAACATCGCATTGAGCGCTGTTGTCTTACCTGATCCATTTGGCCCAATGAGGCCAACGATTTGACCGGGTTTCACTTCTAGATCGAAGCCATCCAACGCTCGAACGTCGCCATACTGCTTCACCAACCCACCGGCTTCGATGATGCTCACGCGCGCCCCCCTAGACCTGGTAGTTCAGAAGCGCTGATCTCCAAACTCTGCAGTCGATCTAGCACTTTCGGCCACTCTTCATTGAGAAACTGCTCTCGCTCTTGGGCCAGTGCGAGCGCGCGAGCCCCTTCTCGCACATACATTCCGACGCCCCTTTTTTTCTCAACGAGGTTTTCATCAACTAACATTTGATACGCCTTGGATACCGTTATCGGATTAATTTTCTCTTCTGCGGCAACCTGTCTCACCGAAGGAATAGCTTCTCCTTCGCTAAACACGCCGCGCAAAATTTGTTCCAAAACCATCCTTCTGAGTTGCAGATAGATGGGTGTTGCTTCGTCCCATTGATTCATTTGACCAATGACGCCTCTCTAGTTTTTTCAGTCTTCAATTTCTTGACTCATCAACTTCTTCAGTCTTCAATTTTTTAGTCTTCAATTTCTTTAGTCTTCAAATCGTCTTTGTGATGTACTGACATGGTGTAGTATCTATGTATAACACTAAACCACCTGATTGGAATCTGTCAACCACGATTTGGCAAGAAATTGTTCCCCAGGTATCCTCGCCCGCGATAACCCAATTCGCCCAGCCAACACAACGCATTCAACCTACATCACCACCAAATAGGCTCATACGTGCCCCATATCGAACCTCACGAACAATTCGCAGACTACAAAACTGAATTCGATGCGAACCCCTATCATCAAAGCCTCGGCATCACTGTCGTAGAAAGACGCCCTGGTTACGGTCGTATAGTGCTAAAGAAAGACGAAAACACCCCCGGTGGTATTGGCGGTAGTGTGCATGGTGGGGTCCTGGCAGCCATGGTCGACATCGTCATGTTGGTTGCGATCTTCGCCGAGCACAGAGAAGGAGAAGTACCGGCAGGTACTGCAGAACTTTCAATCACCTACCTCCGTCAAGCCCATGGCGACAACATCTATGCCAGCGCCAACGTGATCAAACGCGGCAGACAACTTTCGTTAGTTGAAGTTGACATAACTGACGATGACGATCGTCTTTGCGCTAGGGGGCGAACGCTCTATAGTTTTAGAGCATCAGCAACCAACGCGAGCTAGCACTACATTGGTGGCTTGTCGTGCAAGACTCCGGCTGTGGTTATCGCCGCAACCGCCTCTTCTGACATACCTAGCCAGTCTTCGAGGACCGACACATTGTCTTCGCCCAATCCAGGGCACGGCGTCCACGTATCGGGGTCCACACCCTGCATTTTAATTGGTGTACCCGGCATTGGCGTCGCAAAACGCTCATAAGGTACAAAGAAGCCTCTGCTCACAACCTGGGGATCAGAAACCATATCAGGCACGGTATTGATAGGTCCGGCAGCGACCCCGAGGGCTTGCAACTTTTCTGCCGCATCTTGCTTGTTGAGGGGAGCGAGCCATTTCCCAATGGCCTCATCGATTCGCTCGGAATTATCTTCGCGCAGATCGCGCGACCAGGTTGAGTCGAGCTCTAACAGACCAGCAAGCGCACGCCATTGATCATCGTCAACACAAGCCAGCGCCAACCATTCGTCATCACCAGCACATCGGTACACGCCATGCGGCACTAGCTCCGGATGGGCGTTACCAATCGATTGAACGGTTCGGCCTAATTGTCGATCGATCAGCCAGGGCCCACTGTACGCGACTCCGCCCTCATGCAATGACATTTCAATCCGTACACCCTCGCCGGTTTCTTGGCGTTCCTGTAGCGCTGTCACGACGCTCGCGACTGAATTCATGGCAGTGATTGGATCCATCAACGCCATTGCTGTATTGCGCGGCTCTTCCGGTCCATAGCCTAAGATTTCGGTGAGACCCGACATTGCTTCCACCGTGGGTCCGAAGGCGACTCGCTCTTTTAACGCGCCTGCGTGTCCAAAACCAGGCATCGTGACATAGATGAGACGCTCATTTCGGGCCCGCAGCTCGTCGTAGCCGAGGCCCAAACTCGGCATCGCGCGCGCCGAAAAGTTCTCCATAAGTACGTCTGCCTCAGCAACCAAATCGAGGAACGTGTGTCGCCCTGTTTCGGTCTTAAGATCCATACATAAAGAGCGTCGATTACGCATCAATTTCGCGAATATTGCGTTCCGATTCCAAGGGTCATCCCCGGCATCACCACCAAGCCAGCCTCCTAGCGGCGCATATGGAAACTCCTGGGGACCTCGCCCCATGGGTGCCTCGACTTTTACTACTTCAGCGCCTAAGTCGGATAAGTATCGGACGGCTAACGGTCCCGCCCAAACGTGAGTTAGATCCAATATCTTGACCCCTTTGAGAGGTCCTTCCTGTTGCGCTTGATTCATTGCACAGCCTCTGTCCGGTATACCGGTCGCGGTCGACTAGCAATGTTGAAAGGCAAACCAGGCGACTTAACGGTCTCGCCGGATTCTGTTTCAACAGTTTCCCAGAAACCGCGCTCCTCTAGATGGGCTTCGGCTAGAACATGATCCATAGTTCGCACAACGCCCAACGGTACCCGATAGGTTTTCGCCCGTTCGTCGATATCGTCCCGAGTTAGATCGATGAAGGCTCGGGCGATAAGCTCACGCAAATCGTCACGATACTCGCGCCGCCCGTCATTTGTTTCAAAGCGCGGATCCAAGACAAGATCAGGCAGGCCAACCAAGGCTAAAAACTGATCCCAAAACGTCGGTACGATATTGATGTAGACCCAGCCATCCGCACACCGAAAAAGATCGCTAGGTGACACTGACCAAAAGTCGCTGCCATGGCGACTGCGGATCTCCCCAGAGCAGTGCCACAGCACGGTCGTGAACTGCGACAACGACATGAGTGTCTCGAGCATCCCGATGTCTGCAACCGCGGTGCGTTGTGCGTATTGTGCAGCCATAGCCGCGCTATATCCCACCGCACCAGTCTGAAACTCGACATAGTGTCCGGGTAACGTCAGTGGCTCCCGGCCCTCATCGCCCATCAGATTTGTATAACCACCCATTGCCAGAATGGTGTTGGGGCTTGCACGCCAGTTCGCATGAGGTCCGGTTCGGCCGAATGGCGTCAGTGCGACTTTAACTGGCGCCGACCAAGCATCGAACCCTAGCTCAGCAAGATCGTCAGCTCTATCCGCTTCGCAGATGACAATATCGGCAGCATTTGCCAGATCAGTCAATTGCTCACTTAGGTTTATGCGTCTTTTGCCAACATGCAAGTATGCATTCATCGCTTCTTGGCTAGCCCACGCAGGTTTCGTGCCTTGTTCGACCCGAACGACGTCAAATCCCGCTCGAACAAAAAGACGCCCGGCATAACCAGCCGCATACCCGCCAAGTTCTAGAACTTTAGTCATCAGTTATTTCTTATTGGCATACTCGTCCATCTTCACTTGCAATCGCCGCATCCCGCCAAACCAGCGCTCCAGATCGGTGTTCTTGCGATCCATCCAAGTTTGCGCGATTTCATCAGTTAGAATTAGAAACCGTTCTTCAGCGATCGCATCGACCACCATCTGCGCAACATCTTCCGGCTCTTTGATCGGTCCCGCAGCCTGACTGGCAAATGCGGAATCAGTGTCTCCTAGCATGGGAGTACGAACGCCCAATGGTGCCAAACAGCTAACCCTTATCCCTTTGTCGTGGTAGGTAATCGACAGCCACTCAGCGATCCCTACGACGGCGTGCTTGGTCGCCGCGTAGGTGAGATTGCCATGTGTCGTAAGTATCCCTGCCATCGATGCTGTGTGCAAAATGTAACCCGATTCTCGTTCTAACATGGAGGGCAACACAGCTCGTACGGCATAGACATGGGCCATAACGTTGATTTCCCACTGTGATTGCCAGACATCAATGGGCGTGTTTAGCGGTCCGCCGCCAGTCGCAACACCAGCGTTGTTGAACAACACATCGACCGGACCGAGCTTGCCTTCAACTTCGGCAACCATCGCATTGACCGATTCTTCATTGCCTACATCGCAGCCAATCGCGAGACCACCGATTTCTTCTGCGACGGTTTGCGCGCCACTCTCATTCAAATCAACAACGACAACTTGAGCGCCAAGTCTTGCCATCGCTTGAGCCGTGGCTTTGCCGATACCGCTGGCGGCACCCGTTATCACTGCAACTTTATCTTTAAGTTCCACTATCTCCCCCTTCCTGCTAACTTTTATCAGAGCCTAGAGGCGAACGACTTTTTTGGCAATGGAGAAGGTAGGTATGAGAGCAACGCGAAGATGAAGATCGAACCCCTAACCCCGATCATTGGTGCCGAGATCCAAGGCCTCGATGCAGCCGCGCTTTCCAGTGCAGAATTCGACGCCCTGTTCCAAGCTTTTACGGACCACTCAGTTATCTTCTTAAAAGGACAACGAGCCCTAACCGCTGAAGAGCATAGTGCCTTTGCCCAGAGATTTGGTCCAATACATGTGCACCCAGCCTCCCGCGGGCGTCCGGCTGATATACCGGGAGCGATGACAATGCGAACGCACGAAGAGTCCGAAGTAGCAGCAGGAAATCGGTGGCACTCTGACGTTTCGTGCGATGAGCTGCCGCCCCAGGCGAGTATTCTCCAGCTACACGACTTGCCAGACAACGGCGGCGACACATTATTTTCGAGCATGTACGCCGCCTATGACACGCTTTCGGAGCGCATGAAGCGCTACCTCGATGGCATGACGGCCTTTCATTCTGGTGAGGAGCCTTTTTCTCACTTGTTTAAGTTCCAGCGTCAGGACGGCTCGCAACCTTGGCCCGAAAGCCATCACCCCATTGTGCGTAAACACGCTGACAGCGGCAGACCCGCGCTCTTTGTTGACCGTGAATTTACTAAGAGCATCGATGATTTGCCTAAAGATGAGGGCCGTGCACTCCTGCAGTTTCTCTTTAGTCACCTAGAACGAGTCGATTTTCAGTGTCGCTTTCGATGGCAGGAGAACGATATTGCGATTTGGGACAACCGATGTGTCCTGCACCACGCTATCTGGGACTACTGGCCGCAAGAAAGATCTGGTAGGCGTATGTCCGTCGTTGGTGAACAGCCAGCAGCGTGGAGCTTAGTCGCGGACTGTCACCAACCTGTACCAACCCGGCTAACGCGATAGATCAGGTCGGAACGAAGACGATTCGGCCTTTGGAGCGTCGCTCCGAAAGGTCAAGTAACGCTTGTGGTAGGTCGCCGAACCCAACCAACCGATCCACCAATGGGTTGATCTGACCTGTCGTTAACATGTCATACAACGTGTTGTAACAAGTCCTAAATGGTGTTGGGTCTTTTTGCCGATAGCCACCCATGTGAACACCAATGATGCTGTAATTCTTGACCAGCGCATGATTCATTGGGGCGGAAGGTATCGTGCCACTGGCAAATCCTATTATTAGAATTCGACCTTCCCAAGCAACCAGGCGCCGGGCAACCTCAAAATACTCTCCACCGACCGGGTCATAGATCACGTCCACGCCTCTACCTTCAGTGAGCGCCATCACGCGCTCATAAAGGTCCTCACTGGCATAGTCGACGACCTCATCAGCACCCAAAGCAGTGCACGCGGCAGTCTTGTCTGGCCCTCCAGCTGCTGCGATCACCCAACAGCCATGAACCTTAGCGAGCTCAACTGCCGCAGCACCCACACCACCTGCAGCTGCGAGAACGAGCATGGTCTCGCCAGGCTGCAGATTGCCTCTCAGGTGCAGGCCAAACCAGGCAGTCCCGTAGGTCACATGCATTGCAACAGCTTTTACAGGGTCAACTTCATCTTGAATTGGGGTGGCTTGCTCAGCCAACAATAACGCTTCTTCTGCATAACCACCCGCCGACCCAACGGTCGGACCAACCACGCGCTGACCTATCTCGAAACCGCTACCAGTGTCCAAATCAAGGCCGGCCGGGACTTCGAGCACGCGCCCGACAGACCCCATGCCCGGTGTGAAAGGTGGATCAAGCTTGACTTGATAGCTACCCTGGCATTGCAGGATGTCTGCAAAATTGAGATCGGTTGCTTCAACCTCAATTTTGATCATCCCATCTCGCACCGATGGCGAGTCTACCTCCTCAACCTGAAGCTGATCCCATGGATCTCCTAATTTCGGCATCCGCCACGCCTTCATCCCTCTCCCTCCATTCGAATTTGGTAAATAGTCACCCCTGGGTTATAAGATGGCATGACTCAGACAGATCAGCAACGCATCGACGAACTCGAAATCAAAACTTCCTTTCAGGAACAATTGATCGCGGATTTGAATGACGAGCTGATCGCGCATGGAAAGCGTCTTACGGATTTGGAGCAACAGTTACAGCAGTTCATAGACCACATGAACTCGCTGCAAGACAAAGCACCTGATACCGACGAGAAGCCGCCACACTATTAGCGTGGCGGATGCTCTAAGCCATACCTCACCCACTAAACGTGAGGAGACAGCAACTCTCTGGCGCCTCGCGCTACCCCTAATTTTTGCTCAGCTCGCCCAGATGGGAATGGGTGTGGTCGATGCTGTCATGGCGGGTAACTACAGCTCGACAGATCTCGCCGGTGTAGCACTCGGAGGCAGTGTTTTCTGGCCTGTGATGATGCTCATGATGGGCATGCTCCAAGCCCTCACCCCAACAATCTCTCAGCTAAATGGCGCTGGACGGGTAAAAGAGATTGGCGAAGTGGTGAGGCAAGGAATTTGGCTCGCGCTCTTTGGCGGCATTTGCGCGGCCTTCCTACTCAACAATATTGGCATCGTGTATAGCTGGATGTCTGTCGCGGCTGAACCAGCCGCGATCTCAATCCCCTACTTGCGTATGTGCAGTTACGGCGTACCAGCACTATTGATCTTCTTTAGTCTCCGTTTCTTAGCGGACGGTACTGGCTTCACCAAACCGGCCCTATATATCAGCGTCAGTGCACTGCTCCTCAAAATCCCGCTTAACTACGTATTAATCTATGGAGAATTTGGGTTACCCGAACTTGGCGGCGTGGGCTGTGGGCTCGCACAAGCCATCATCATGTGGTGGCAGCTCGCTATGATCACCATCGTTGTGACCCGAAAACGGTTTCGTGCCACCACCTGGATGAGCAAATTTACTTTGCCACAGTGGCGGCATATCAAACCGCTTTTAGTACTCGGAATTCCGATCGGCGCGACCATTTTTGCGGAGATGGGATTGTTCTCGCTAACAACACTCCTCCTCGGTCGCTTTGGCTCAGAAGTCGTGTCGTCACACAACATCGCTATGAATCTGAATGGCGTGCTGTTTATGCCAGCCCTCGCGCTCGGCATGGCATCAACGATACGCATTGGCTTCAGAGTTGGTGCAGGCGAAGTTCTCGAGGCGAGATCAACGGCACTGATTGCGATGCTCTCAACGGTTGCCGTGGGTTTTGCGGGCTCGATCGCCATCTTCTTTTTCCGCGAGGACATGGTCAGTCTGTACACCGAGGAAGCGTCAGTCATGTCGCTGTCAGCGACCCTTCTCTTGTTTGTCGTTGTCTTCTTGATGTTCGATGCAGCACAAGCCACAGCAGCTGGTGCATTGCGAGGTTATAAAGATACGAAGACACCGATGTGGATAGCGATATTCAGCTACTGGGGCGTTGGCTTGCCTCTTGAGTGCATCCTTGGTTTCGGCTGGATCGGTGAGCCTATGGGAGTTTATGGATTTTGGATTGGCTTAGCGAGCGGTGTGGGTACGGCCGCATTGCTGCTGTCTACCCGTCTATGGCTAACCAGCAACAACACAACGCGCATTACACGCTTGTCACACCTCGCTCCGAACTAGGCTTGCTTATCTTCAAACCCTTCGCGCAATACGGCGGGAACTTTTCCGACACTCAACAACGACTCGACACAGTCTCGAATCGAGACATCAAGGGCTCGAAACTCAATCGGAACCACAGATTTCATACGATCGTTGCGGAGCTCGACATGAGCCCAATAACCTCGCAGCTCCTCTTCGCGGGCTTGTATACGTTCCGGAAAGGGATCTGTCACACCCGGGGTCGCGTGACCCAGTTCAGGCAATAACCGATCAATGTCGGCGCAGATATCTTCAACCTTGCGCATGTCGGTTGACCACGCGATATATCGCTCTCCATTCTGAACCGCAACACTTTCTAACAAACCAACGTGACAAAACGCATCATCACGCACATCGACCGTCATCCACGGTCGGTACGCACCATTCTGATAGTATTTACCCAACAACATCGTTTCGATGTTGTGTTGCCATGGTCCTTTTTCCTTTTGATGGGCACTCTGTATCGGCCCCACGTTATCAGCCGGGCAACAGGTAATCGCATCCCAACCACCATGAACTTCAGCCGCATCTGAAAAGACACGCTGCGCAATAACTTTACCCATGGAATAGCCCTGACCGCGCGCAGGGGTTCTCTTTGGATTGGACTCATCTGGATAGCGGTCTTCGTAACAAACCGGTCTACGGACGAGCTCCTGCAAATCAGCTTCCGATATAACTGCTGCAATACTGGAGGTCACAATCACGCGAGTTACCGACTCAGACTCGTTAACGCTGTTTATAATGTGATCACAAACCCGACGCACATAGTCGTGATCATCGTAATCACTGACGTGCGAAACGTGCGCTACGCCATGACAACCCTTGAAAATTTCGTCAAAACAACCTGCATCATCCAAGTTCGCACTGTGCAAAGTGAGCCGACCTGAGGCATAGGCACCCATATTCTTGAGAAACCCAACTTTAGAATCTTCATTCACATCACGCACGCAAGCGCGCACGCGATAGCCACGATCCAATAACTCACGTACCACCCAGCCGCCAATAAATCCTGCGGCTCCGGTTACTGCTACGCGACCGCCTTTTGGTATTGCTGCCATCTTTCCCCCAAAAATATTGTCTAAAAAACCACGTGTCCTAAAACACTTTAACAGTACACAGCGTCGCAATAGACGACGTCACCTGAAAAATCTTCGAGATTCCAGGGCAACGTGTGAACTCTGAACTTTTGCACATCTTCGCCTGAACTGGCCAAGGCGTCATACTCTAGCGCGCGGGTATCGCAGAGAAAACACAAGTGCGTCGCGCCATCCTCTAGTAACTCAGATGCTACTCCCCGAACTAGACACAATAATTCCTCGACATCAGCAAAACCATAGTCGAGAACGAAAGCCAACCTTAGCTCCTGCCCGGTTTCGACATCCCCGTCCGCCTTAAGCAGAAAATTCCTTTCGTTCACCGACCAAATGCCTAGGACGGCGTTGGCAGTCGCGCGAAAATCAACCAGACCGTAACTCGCGACCTTAGTCGTTCGTGCCTGGAAACTCACAACATCATAGGGTTGGAAGAAGGTTCTATTTCGGTGCGTTTTATTAATTAAATCAATAATTTGGGTGGTATCACTCGCAATCAGTTCAGCCTCAACTGCGAGCTCTGTCAAAGGGATGGAAATTCTGGCGATCTCCATTCCTTCCACCGGTGGGAAGCCCATGTGCTGCATGTGCGCATTGTTGGGATCGATCATCGAATACGGGAACGGAACGTTGTAGTCCTGAAAGGTCCGGCGCGAATCGATCGAGGCCGCCAACGCCTGTGAGATGCTACCAGACCGATAATCGGGATGGACCCGGTAGTGATGTTGGTAGACACAATACGCACCCGTATCTCCTCGATAGCTAATCGGCCGGAGCGCGCAATCGTAGAACCCAACGATTTGCCCATCGGCTTCTACCACCGATGCATCGATTGTGTGCATCAGCTGGAGATAATCATCGAAGTACACACCGCGATCGACCACCCACTTGGTGCCGTCGAGCATTTCCATCGGACAAGCGCGCTCCAGGGCCACACACCCTGCAGCATCTGACGGCTCGTAGTTTCTGATAACCACACCGTCGGCCAGTGGTGGATAAGATGTCCAATATTTAACCCGGCAAGGCAACACTTCCTCGAACCGAACTTGGAGAACGAAAATGTGTTCCGAGTCCACATAAAGATCGGCGTAACAGAGATCCTCTTCAGGGTGGCGCACCTCGCCCAACTGAAAGCGGAGTTCCCCACGCTGCTCACGCAACTTTACGAGCGGCCGGTAGGTCTCTAAGAAAGTGGACAGGCCAAAGTCGTTCTCTCGATCAAAAAGGTTCGCATCTCCCGCCGCCTCATCACTGGCCAATGGATCCCCGCTATAGAGATCACACAGCCATTCGAGGCGCGTCTTCTTCTGCTGTTCGATCTCAGCGAGTGTGCTCATAGACCAATTTCTCAAACTGGTAGAACGTATCGAGGCAGGCTGGATCGGCGAAAGGCAGCACCTGCGAGACAAATACACCAGCCAGATCATTCTGTCTGTCGATCCAGTAGCAGCAGTTACTCAAACCCGCCCACATCAAAGTACCTTTAGGACGACCAGTGAAGCCAGCTTCCTCGTTAATTTGGAAAGTTAAGCCCCAACTTTTTTCGTCGCCTGGAAAAAATTCCGCATCCTGACTTCGGGTTAGATCCGAGCTCGGAAGCTTAGTGACCCGTAGGTCCCCCAAGTGATTTTGAGCCATCAAATCTACGGTCTCGGCTTCGAGTATGCGGGCGCCATCCAGCTCACCACCACGCAGTAACATCGTGAGGAAGCGCGAGTAGTCCGTGGCACTGGAAAGCAGTCCGCCGCCACCCATTTCGAATTCTGGTGCCGGTCCCGGTGCCGCTTCGGGTGGAGCGACGAGCGCTCCTTCCTGATCTCTGACCAGCATGGCCATCATCTTTGCGAGCATGGCCTCGCTCGGGGCAAAACCGGTGTCTTGCATGCCTAGGGGCTCGGTAATGTGTTCTTGGAAATATTCCCCAAGCGTCGTGCCTGAAACTGTCTCGATCATTTGACCTACCCAGTCGATACCAATGCCATATTCCCAGCGCTCACCGGGGTCGAACATTAAGGGCACCTCGAGAGACTTTTTCTGTAAGGTCATTATGGAAGGTAGGCCAAGTTTCTCCTGTACCTTGATCGCTTCACTGTTCCAAATCTCATAGACGAATCCAGAACTGTGCGTAAGCAAGTTTCTAAGGGTAATAGGCTGGTGGCTGTCTCGGAGAATCGGCTCGCCGTTGTCGTCGTAGCCAGTGAATACCTTCGCCACTCCAAGGTAAGGACAGATTTCTCCGGCAGGTGCATCGAGAGACAGCTGGCCACGTTCAACACATTGCATCGCGGCAACACCGGTAACAGCCTTGGTCATCGACATAATCGCCCCGACCGTATCTACCGTCATCGGCGATCCATTTGGGGCACGAGACCCGAACGCTCCTTCGTAGCGCTGCCCACCTGAGTCACATACGACAGCGGAGACTGCCGTCATTGTGCTTTCAGTTGCTACTCGCAACAGGTCATCTATCTCTTTGTGCATGTGCAACCCAATACGTTAAAGGAGTCTCTGAGTCTAACAGGCAGCATCAGCTACGGTAACTCGTACTGGTGGCGGACGCACTTGGCCCCGCCTCAGTTTCCGTTCACGTTGTTGCCGCCGTCTTCGCGTCGATCTCAGCCTGCACCTGTGCCAACTTTTCCTCCGTAAGCGAGTAATTCCACAAGATTGGGACGGCGACAAATTTGAAGATGGCAGGTACGATCGAGTACAAACAAGCCAGCCACAACAGAGACTCACCGGTGTTCGGGTCAGTGATCGGATCTGCTAACGAGTTAAAGCCGACATATGTCGCTGCAGTTGTGCCAACGATGAGCCCCACTGCGTAAGCAATCTTGCGCGTCATAGTCCAGATACTGAAGTAGGCGCCACCTTGCTTTTTCCCGGTAGTGGCGCTGTCTAAGTCAACGACGTCAGCTGCCATGGCGTAAGGCAGTGCGCTAAGCGCGCCTATCGAACTGCCTTTCAAACACATTACCCCGATGAAGAAGGCGAACTTGCCAGTAGGTATGCCCTCGAATCGCTCGTTCAATCCAGCGAGCCAAGAATCAGGTAAGAAACCCAAAGTATGCTGTAACTCAAAAGAGGTAAACCATTCCTGTGGCGCTATCGCGATGAGCGGTATCAAACAAGACCACAATGCGTACCAGAAAATGGCTGCCATCGTTGCACGATGTTTGCCAATGCGACGGGACAACATGAACCAAAGCGGAATGGCTGCGATCTGCGATATGAAATAAGGCGCGAGGTAAAAGCCGTAAAGGTCGCCCGCCAGCAACACATGTTTGACGAAGAAAAAACTCAACGAATTGGTCATCGCTGAGCCGATTGTAGAAAACAAGAATATGATAACAAGCTTGCGATAGGGTTCATTTTGCCAGACATATCGAAAGCTTTCACGGATGGGGATACGCCCAGTACCAGATTCCTTAACCGGATATTCGGGAACGACCTTCACCATATTGAGAACGAGCAACGGCATTAGGATCGCAACGCCGATGGACAAGAAATAGACGGCATCTGTAGGCTTGGTGTAACCCCAGAACACAATGATCGCAGGCGTCATCGCTCCGATCAGCGATCCGGTGACAGTGAAGGCTTCTTTCCAGCTCATCACCAAGGTCCGCTCGTTATATCCCCGCGCCAATTCCGCGCCCCAAGCCGAGTACGGCACATCCTTAATGGTTGCACCCACATACATCAAGATGAGAACACCCAGTAGGTACGGATAACCGGAGTTGAAAGTCGCGCCTAGAAATGTGACTTCCGCAAACTCGATCGGAGGGATCCAAAGCAGCCAAACACCCGCAATAAATATGGGTGTGCCGATTAAAATAAAGGGCTTGCGCCTCCCCCATCGAGTACGGATACGGTCTGAGTAGAATCCGATCAACGGGTCGGTCAAACCATCAAACACCCGGCTAAGAGCGAGCATCAACCCCACGAAACCAAGACTCAGAGCGAAGCCATCAGAGTCGGCATAGACTGGCGTTAGATAGACCGCAAGGGGTAGTGTCGCCATGGACAAAGGCATCGACGGTGCACCGTATGACGCTAGCCTAAAATTGCTTATAGGTTTTTGTTCCGCCCCGCCACCTTGATTAGCTTGTTCTCCAGAAGACGGTCCTTCTGCAGAAGATTGTTCGTCTGAGATTGCTCCCATGCTTCAAAACCTGGCATCCAGAGACACGGCCTACCCACATTGAGTTTGACCCAAACCAGAATTGGTTGGGCTTAAGCATTAAAGACGTAAAACATGGTGCGGTAGAATCAGAAGTTGAGTTCGTCGCTCGATTCAAAACTGACGGCCGCGGCCATCGCTTGCATGAACGTAGCCGCTTCGTCTTCGAAAACGGCCGTTGGTACTACATCGACGGTGAAATCCAAAGTTCTACCCGGTGAAAGGTCCAGGTGAGTTCTAATTGTTGGCTAGACGATCGCATCTTCTTTGTTCGGCAGTTTGACGATTAGACTGACAACACCAGCTAACACAAAAGCAATGCACCAAATCTGAAACGCGAGCATGTAAGAACCGGCCCAGTCCGCAATGTATCCAGTGATCGCAACCCAAAACATCGCAGGCGCTAAAAAGAATGACAACAGTCCATTCACTCGCGAAAACTTAGCGGCACCAAAGAGTCTCGATATCAACACCGATCGAACCGGCACCATGCCCCCGAATCCCAAGCCAAATAGAGCTGACGCGACGATGAGGAGCGTAAAACTATGGCCCAACATCAACGCAATCGTCGAACCGATGTAGGCAATCACGCCTAGCATGACGGTGATCTTGGATGACACGTTATCCATCATCCACCCAAAAACGATCTTACCGGCAATCGCAAACATTCCAGCAAAAGACAGCAGCCAAGCGCCATCCGAGATTGTGAACTCTAGTTCAGTCGATATGTAGGTCGGCAGATGGGTCGCCATGGCTGAGTAAACGCCATTCATCAAACCAAAGGTGAGTACAACACTCCAAAATGCTTTGGAGGTTAGAAACTCTTTGTACGTCTGGAGTACACCACCTTCTGGAGTTTCTGGGATCGATGACTCGTCACCTACTTTTTCTGGCTCTGGCAAACCGTCGATCGTGGCCCCGATATCGCTGGGTCGCTGCCGGACTAACATTATCGTCAACGGCAAAACCAAACCAAACAACAACCCCGCGTAGATCACATAGGCGTTGCGCCACCCGATATTCTCTGCAAGCCAGGCATTGGCAATCGGCATGAACACACCTGCAACCGAAATCCCCATGATCGCTATGCCGAGAGCCTTGCCGCGGTGGGTTGAAAACCAGTTAACCATCAGCTTGGTGTGAACAAGTGGTCCAACGCCGGTCCAAGCCATCCCTTGGAAGGGTATGAGTACTAGCAACAACGTCCAATACGAATCGACGACCTGCATGAGCAAATAACCCATACCCATCCATACGGCGGCACAAGAAATAATGATTCGAAGTTGGAATCGGTCAATCAGGTACCCCATAAAGGGCGCCGTCATACTGCCGCTGATGAGCGTCACGCTTATCGCGAGCGAAAGATCACCTCGACTAACGTCAAAGTCCTGCATCCAGTGCGGAAAAAACACACCACGCGCATGCAAGAAGAAGCTGGCAGCAAGGAAACAGACGACAAAGGCATAACCCATGAGGGTGTAGCCATAAAACCACGGCGTTTTGCGCATCTATGTGTTGGTTAACCCTGCATCACCGTACTCATCAGCAGGGCCGCGCCCACCCGGACCAAGACGCCCGCCGTCACCTAAGTGCCCTTGTCCTGGCACAAAGTTGAATTCCACCCGGATACCATCAGGGTCTTCAAACAAAACGGAATAATAGCCGGGCGCAAAATGACCGCCTTCTTCTGGGCCATGGACAATATTGATGTGCTCTTCTTGGCGCACATGTTCAAAGATCGCATCAACGTCAGCTTCCGAGCGTGCCCGAAAGCAAAAGTGATGCAGTCCCGGTGTGTCTTGATCGAACTGTTGTGACGCTTTGTCAGCTGGTGCCCCTCTGACCAAGATGCCCGTCCGACTGCCGATGCAATAAAGCGTGGTGTCATTCCGTATCAACGTCTTCATCTCCAAAAAGTGACAAAGACGCTCCCAAAAGGGCAAGCATCGTACTGGATCAGAAACTGTTAGCTGGATATGTGCAATGCCATTAACCGCGATCGTCACGCTATTCTCCGCACAGAAAGCGTTTTGGGTTATCAACAAACAGTGTCTGCACTTGCTCGTCGGTCGCACCCATTTCCTTGAGATCCGGGATCACAAACCGATTGATGTATAGGTACTGTTCGGGGTTGTGACGCTGAAACTCATGTTCATCTGGGATGGTGCCATCAGGTTGTTCTTTGTGAATATGCAGACAAATACAGTCATGCGCAGGGCACAAGCGATCCCCATAGCCCATATCGATCAAGCGCTTTAACGTTACCGTGCGCATGTGTGGCGACACCAAACGACCCGGGTAGCGGTCCAATCCGAGATAGCATCCCTGATCGAGGATCCATTCCAAGTATTCTGTATCGGTCGTGTCGTTGGAGTGATCAATCTTAACTTTTGTGAGATCGACACCCTCCTCCTTAAAGATCTTGATCTGTTGCCGCGCTACATGACCGGTCGGATATGAGTGCACCATGATCGGCACGCCTGTTTCCTTGTGTGCACGTGCAACCGCTCTTGCCATCACCTCTAACATCGGCGTGACCCCTTCGAAATCCGCCGCACACTTTAATAGGCCGGCCTTGATATCTGTGCCTCTGAAGCCTTCCGTTAGATCCTTGATAAACTCTTTTGCCATCTGATTCGGACCGACGCCGTGCAAAAAGCGCGGCACATCTAGCCACCAACCCGTAACGTTGATGATATTAACTCCGGAACCCTCGGCGACCGTGTGCAATAACTGTGCTTTGCGGCCGAGATCAAAAGTGGTCGCATCGACGATCGTATCTATGCCTTCCGCTTTTGCGGATTTTAAAGTCGCAATCGCTCGTTCTTCCCTATCCGGACCGAGCAAATCAGGGTAACTATCGATCAATCCGCTAGCACACACCATCACGTGCTCATGCATCAACGTAAAACCAAGATCATCCCCGCTTAGCGGTCCCAGAACGCTATTTACCTGTCCCATCCCTTCTCCCAATTTGAAACGCCCGCTTCTATCCTACCGGAAATATTGGCAAGATTACGGCGCGACAAATTCTATACGCAGTTTAAGAGGGGAGAGAACATGGCACATCCCATGAGTGGGAAGGCGGCGATTTGTGGCTTGGGCATGACTGAGATGGGGCGGGTGTATAAATCCGCGAGCGATCTCGCGGTAGAAGCCGTCCACCTTGCACTTAAAGACGCAGGGTTGGATAAGTCACAAGTAGATGGACTACTGATCAATTCTGGCGCCACCAGAGGGATTAATATCGGTCTGCATCAGAAGCTCGGCCTACAGGAATTGAATGTACTCACATACATGCAAGGCTATGGCTCAAGCGCGGGACAGATGATTCAGTACGCATCTATGGCGGTCGAAAACGGCATGGCTGACTATATCGTCTGTGTCTTTGCCGATGATCCGCTCAAAGAAGGTAAACGTACGGGCGATAGTTATGCTAATCGTGCACGACCTGACGCGATGGCCGCGCTCTACCCAATCTACGGCTTTGCTGGTGCGATCCCGATGTACGCCATGGGTGCACAACGGCATATGGACACATTCGGCACAACACAATCACAGCTCGGCCAAATCGCCGTATCTCAAAGAGAGTGGGCTGCGTTCAACGATCAGGCGACCATGCGCAAACCGATGACGTTGGAGGACTATCACGCCTCGCCGTGGGTGGTAGAACCTTTCCATATCGTCGACTGCTGCCTCGTGTCCAACGGTGGTGTTGCAGTGATCGTCACTACCGCAGATCGCGCCAAAGATCTTAAACAACCACCTGTTTATATCCGCGGGTGGGCTCAGCAACATAACCACGATACAGGTAGAGCAGGCCACGACCCCCTTCTCTACGGACCGGGGGCAAAGGCCGGACCCAGAGCCTTTGCCATGGCGGATGCGAGCATCGACGACATCACACAATGCCAAATTTATGACTGCTACACCTACACAGTCCTCGCCACACTCGAGGATTACGGTTTCTGCGCCAAAGGCGAAGGCGGGCCCTTTGTCGAGGATGGCAAGCTAGGTCCTGGTGGCTCTCTCCCCACCAACACCGGTGGTGGAGAGCTTTCGTCGTTCTACATGTGGGGTATGACACCGATCACGGAGGCAGTCATTCAGGGGCGAGGCCAGGGTGGCGCGCGCCAGGCACCTAACGACCTGATATTAACTACTGGCAATGGTGGCGTGATGAACTATCACGCGACCCTGCTGCTATCACCACACGCTGCTTGAGGGATAAAGATGAGTGATCAAACTTGGATTCCAGAGCCTTCCCCACAAACGGCCGAATTTTTCAACGGCGCGCGCGAAGGCAAATTGCGACTACAGAAGTGTACCGCCTGTGATACTTGGGGATTTCCACCGATGTCTGTCTGCACGAACTGCGGCTCGGATGACATAGATTGGGCCACCGCCTCTGGTGCCGGGACCGTTTATAGTCACGGCCGCCTACAGCGCGCATATCACCCTCGGCATGCGGATCGACTACCTCTGGTACTCGCCCAGGTTGATATACCTGAAGGGATACGCTTGATGACTAACCTCATCGATGTTGCTCCTGAAGATGTCAAAGTGGGCGACGCCGTCATCGCGAGTTTCGAGACCTTTCCCGACGGTGGTGTGCTCCCCGTCTTTTCTCCTCCTAAAGAATAGGAACAACCATGCCTAGACTAGATCGTAAAACCTATGAAGAACTCACTCCCGAACAGCAAGTGGCATTTGACAAAGTTGTCTCCGACCGGCCAGTAAAACCGAAGGACGGTCACATTGGTGGACCCTTTGACGTCTGGATCCGAAACCCAGAGATGGGACAAAGATTGGTGGGTCTTGGCGGGTTTTTTCGCTTCCGCACGTCGGTTGATCGTCGCTATGTAGAACTGGCCATCCTTGTAACCGGGCAATTCTGGCAGGCTCAGTTTGAGTGGTGGGCACACGAGCCCATGGCTCGGGATGCTGGCGTTCCCGAAGATATTATCCAAGCCATCAAGGTGGGTGATACCCCAACGCTCGAAGATGCGGGTGACAAGGCCGCGTTTGCACTCGCCAATGAGATACATAACTCTCACAAGCTAACCGACGCAACCTTCAGTGCCGCGCGAGAACAATTTGGCGAAACTGGCGTTGCCGAGCTGATCGGTCTCTGTGGATTCTACGGCTTAGTCTCGATGACACTGAATGGTTTCGATGTCGATCTACCTGAGGGTGCTAAGGCTCCTTTTTAAAAAGGTCAATGATCAATGACAGCGTTATCTGGAATTACAGTCGTCGATGTTTCGGGGAGCATCGGCACAAGCTACTGCGCCAAACTTTTCGCCGACTACGGCGCAACCGTCATCAATCTCGAACCAGGCACGGGCTTCAAGACCCGGACAGAACCGCCTTTCACACCAGATGGTCCTGACGGAGAAACCAGCGCGCTACACGCATACCTGAACACCAACAAACACAGCGTTGTCATTGACAAGTTGACCCACACACAATTGGGCACATTATTCGACCAAGCGGACCTTATCTTGGATGATACGAATCCGATTATCGAGCCACCAGCGGATTCGAGTCGAATGACGATCAGCTGGTACGGGGAGACTGGGCCAATGGCAAACTTTGTCGGCACAGACGCTCAGATGTACGCCATGAACGGCATGCTCAGAATGATTGGCAAACCTGATGCAGCACCCTACATACCGACCGGGTATCAAGCACAAATCGTTGGCGGCGCGACTGCCTTCATTGGCGCTATGGGCCAGGTGCTCAGCCGCGAGCTTGGCAATATTGGCAAGGCTCAACAGCTCGAAACAAGCATCTTGGAATCGGTTATGTGTTTCACAGATGTTGGCGTGATATCGGCACACAACACGGGAATTGAGTCTTCTCGGATGGGCGTTAATCGCTTTCCGCCAACCTACCCGTTAGGAGTCTTTCCTTGCAACGACGGTTGGCTTGGGGTCACCGTCCTAACTCCATCGCAATGGCACGCCTTTTGTGAATTGTTGGATCTTCAAGATCTGGCAGAAGTCCCGCTTTTCCAAAGTTCCGTTGGCCGCTTGGAAGCGCGGGACATTATTGAACCTAGATTTACGGAACAGCTTCTTAAACACAGCGCGGAGGACCTGTTCTATCGAGGTCAGAACGCTCGAATTCCACTAGCAAGAGTACCTACAATGGAAGAGCTATTCTTGGTGGACCAATTTGTTAAACGCGACGCTTTTTGCAATGCCGATCTAGGACACACCAAACTCACTGTTCCGTCTACGCCGTTCCGTCTCTATGCGACGCCGCCAACGTTCGGCGGCCCAGTTGCGACACTTGGCGAACACACAGAGACGTACACCCATGGATAGAAGCGCACTCAAGGGTATTCGAGTTGTCGATCTCAGCATGGGTTGGGCTGGCCCATTAGCCGCTCGTCATTTGGCGGACATGGGTGCCGAAGTTATCAAGGTGGAAAGCTGCGAACGCTTTGATTGGTGGCGCAGTTGGGAAGCCACGCCAGAGTGGATTGAGGACGACGGAGCTGAAAAATCTGTCGCCTTTAATATGGTCAATAGAAACAAAAAAAATCTGACTCTGGACCTCGAAGATCCTCGTGGTAGGGAGCTTCTCTTAGACCTGGTCAAAGAGGCCAATGTCGTCGTAGAGAATTACTCAGGTGCCGTGTTGCCCAAGCTCGGACTAAGCTACGAGGTTTTTAAAGCGGTCAATCCAAGAATCATACTTTTGTCGATGCCCGCCTTTGGCGCAGATGGTCCATGGGCAGAATTTCGGGCATACGGATCAACTGTGGAGCAATCCTCCGGTCTTCCTCACCTCAATGGTGAAAAGAATGATCTCCCAACTATGCATCACGTGGCGTACGGTGATGCAATGGGCGGGATAACCGGTGGTGCTGCCTTACTAGTCGCTTTACGGCACCAAGCACGGACCGGTGAAGGACAGTTCGTCGATCTCTCGCAAGTTGAAGGGCTTTTTCCGTTGGGCATCCATGGCATTTTGGCTCAGTCTACCCACGGACAACCGCCGCAACGCAACGGTAACCAGAGTGATCAATTTGCGCCTCACGGTGTCTATCCATGCAGTGGTGACGACAACTGGATCGTCATTCAAGTGGACACAGAAGCACAATGGTCTGCTCTGCAACAAAAGTCCGGCTTAACCTATGGGGACTTAAGGGATCGACTAAGTCGCAACGATGACCTCGACCAAGCCTTATCTGCATGGACCAAGACCCATGACGCTGAGCCGCTTATGCATGAGCTACAGGCACTTGGCGTACCGGCTGCTGCGACCTATCGGGCATCGGCACTCATTAATCACGAACAACTTGCTGCCCGACAATTCTGGCAATGGCGCGAGCGCGCCGTTGTCGGCAACCAACCCAATCCGTCGCCTGCTTATCGGAGTGGTTCATCACCTATCCAAATCAACACCCCAGCGCCAACCTTAGGCGAACACAACCACGAGGTGTTAAATGGAATTCTGAACTTAAGCGCAGCCGCGATCGGCGAACTGGAAGCCGAAGGCATAATCGGCAAAAAGCCGAGAATGCCTTCTAAACGAAAGGACTCGAACTAGTTATCCGCTCGCGGGGCACCCAACGCAACAAGATTGGTCACGAGGTCAGCGCCCGCAGTCATTGGATTGACGCCTTTGTCAATTTTGGCGACCGTCCCGGTCGGATCAATGTAGAACGTCCAACGATTGGCATAGCCTCTTTCCGAGAGAACCCCAAACGCGTCCGAGGCTGTCTTTTCAGGATCTGCAAGAATCGGAAACGTCGCACCATTCTTTTCTGCGAAGCCAGTGTTGTCTTCGATCGAATCGGTGCTCGCCATGAAAAAGCTCACATCGAAGTTCTTTATCTCTTTGTCACTGTCACGCAGCGACTTGCATTCGATGGTTCAGCCCTTTGTGTAGGCTTTTGGAAAAAATGCCACCACAACGTATTGACCTTTCATGTCCGCCAGCGTGTGGGTTTGGCCATCAGATCCGGCCAGCGCGAAATTCGGCGCCGGGTCGCCAACTTCAACCGCGGCACTAACAGCAAAGGCCATGGTCGATGCGACTAAGACCAGTGCGGTGCGTACCACCTTCATAAGGTTCGGCAATGTAATTCCCTCTAATGTAGTAATGGGTGCCATGCAGTTTAGCCTCCTTTCAACTTAGCTTTAAAGCGCCGCATGCCGTTAAGCCAGCGATCGTAGTCGTTGGCTTTACGCTGAAAATAGGTCTCAACCTCCGGATGCGGTAGCACTAAAAAACGTTCGTCGATGATTGCGCTGATACAGGCATCAGCCACGTCTTCCGGCTCAAGCACACCATCCTGAGAAGCCTGATTTGAATTGCGACGCTTGGCACGCTCTTCTTCGGAAGGCAGTTCGGCACCTGAACGCTTGAGTGCGTTCTCCATGATGTTCGTCTTGACGGCTTGTGGGCAGAGTACTGACGCACCGACCCCTTGCTCGGCGTAGTTGATAGAGACCCACTCGGCAAAGGCTACAGCTGCGTGTTTGGACACCGCATAAGGTCCGGAGTCTATTTGCGTTAGAAGGCCAGCCGCAGAGGCGGTACTAAGCAAGTAGCCTCCACCGCGGCTAATCATCCCCGGAATCACCGCCCGGGCAGCAGAGAGGTGCGACCAAGTGTGTACGGTCATCATCTTCTGCCAATCTTCGGTTGATAGCTCCAAACCACCAGACTGACCGTAGCCTGCATTTGATACAAAGATGTCGATCCCACCTATATTGGCCTCGACGTCTGCTACCAAGGCTTCGATAGCGCTTTCATCGCTCACATCTAGCGCGCGTCCGGTCGCTTTGGCGCCGATCATCGCAGCAGTCTCTTCAGCGTTTGCAGCATCTAGGTCAGTAGCGACCACATGACGCGCACCCCGATCAATCATGCGCACTGCTAGGGCTCGGCCTATCCCTGAGCCCGCCCCTGTAATTACCGCAACGCGGTCCGTAATATCCATGTCTTCCCCTTCTAACTAGTCTTGAAAATTCGGTAGCTCTACAACAATCGATACAGGGTAATGATCCGACGCCTGTTTCGCCATCTCACCGGCGTGGATCACCTGCGAGCCCGGTACAACCAAGTCTGCAGTTTCAGGGCTCAGGTAGATGCGGTCAATACGCCTACGCCGCTTCGGCCAGTATGTGGTTGGATTGCGCCCCATCGACTGAAACCAAACTTTGTGCGAATCAACGAAATTGAGTTGACGAATAGGCGCCATCGCATCACTCGAACCCGCGTCGTTAAAGTCACCCATAAGTAAGACGTAGGCGTCAGGATGCTCATCCCGAAAATCTACAATCAGCCGGGTCACCGTTCGCGCTTCGGCCTCTCGAAGTTCGTCTGAGCCAACATCAGCCCAGGGCGGCGACCACTTACTTTTTAGGTGCACGGTATAAAATGCGAATCGTAAACCAGCAATTTCACAATCCACACGCAACAAGTCCCGCTGTAAATACAAATCTGACTTTTTCGCAGCGACCGCATCTTCCTCGTTCAAAAAACCGCGGAGCCGCGTGCCAAGACGGTCATAGAGTGGCGCGCTTTTATGACTCGTAAGCGTGCAGGGTAAACGACACAACGTGCCCAAATGAATCGAACGGTTGCTGTTGCCTTCCAGTAGTCCAACCTGCTCATACGGCCTTTCTAGGCGGTCGTTGAGGTGCTTTAGCACACCCAACGAGCCAACCTCTTGAAGCAAGACGATATCGGCATCAACCAGTTGGATCATACGCGCGAGCGCACGTATCCCAGCATTAGGTTTCGCCTCAGGACCGTCACCAAATAGATTTTCGACGTTGTAGGTAGCAACTCGAATTTGCATGTCGTTCTCAAAATTCAAGTTGTCATGATCCCACAGTTTCCTAGACAATCTAACGCTGCATAAATAGGACACGGGGATGAGAGATATGGCCGAAGCAGTAGATCTAGAGGCAGACTTATTTGAACTTGCGATGTCGGCTGAAGCTCAGCCGCTCATGGATGCTGTAAAAAAGCACATCGTAGACAACGTTGACCCAATTACAGAAGAGTTCTACGCGCTCCAGAACGACAAAGAAGATCGTTGGACGTGGCACCCGCGCCAACTAGAGCTTTTAGACAGCGCTAAGGCCAAAGCCAAGGAAGCTGGTCTCTGGAATTTTTTCCTACCAGATGCCGACACTGGTGAGGGTCTTTCCAATCTAGATTATGCCTACCTCGCAGTTGAGTTGGGTAAGTCGCCACTTGCATCAGAGAGTCTAAATTGTAGTGCCCCAGATACGGGCAACATGGAAGTACTGGAACGAGTTGGAACGCCTGAACAAAAAGAGCAGTGGCTGAAGCCCCTCCTAAATGGAGAGATACGCTCAGCCTACGCGATGACAGAGCCCGCGCTGCCTTCGTCAGACGCGAAGAATATTAGTACTTCAGCCGTCCTTGACGGTGACGAGTGGGTGATCAACGGCGAGAAGTACTACATCTCAGGCGCTGGAGATCCACGCTGTAAGATCATGATTACCATGGTAAAAACTGATCCCAATGCGCCTGCAAGTCGCCAACAGTCACAGATCTTAGTGCCAACGGACACACCCGGAGTCGAGATGATCGGCGGTATGCAAGTTTTCGGCAAAGATCACGCTCCGCGCGGCCATATGCACATCGCATTTCGTGACGTGCGAGTCCCGAAAGAGAACATTCTGCTAGGTGAAGGACGTGGCTTTGAGATTTCCCAAGTTCGCCTCGGTCCTGGCCGCATCCACCACTGCATGCGCTCGATCGGCAAGGCTGAACGGGCTCTTGAACTTATGGTCAAGCGAGCAGGAACGCGAGTTGCCTTTGGTAAACCCATCGCCAAACTGGGTAAGAACCTAGAGGTCATCAGTCGCTGCCGCATCGAGATCAATGGCATGCGTCTCGCGGTTCTTCAAGCGGCTAAGGCAATGGATGTCTTGGGTAACAAAGAAGCGCGAGTTTACGTCAGCGCGGTCAAAGCGATGGTGCCAGAGAAGGTTTGTGAGATCATCGATGCTGCGATCCAAATGCACGGTGCGACCGGTGTTTCCCAGTGGACACCACTGGCGGACCTATACACCGATATGCGCCACCTTCGTTTTGCAGACGGACCTGATGAGGTCCATCACATGGTCGTAGGTCGCGCAGAATTACAACGTTACGACCTCTGGTAGAGCCTCCATGGACGCCAGGCCCAGTGAACTTCACCAGGCTTGGCGAGTCCAAAGTTAAGACAGAGGAGAGGTGACGAACGCGGTATGAAGTATTTTCTGCATAGCACCATCATGGCACTCGCCACACTGCTAAGTGCCTGCGGCGGAGGTGGCGGTGGTGGTGGCGGCGCAAACAACAACCCTCCTCCCCCTCCACCCCCACCCGCTCAGACTGATTTCCAAGCTGGCATATTTCGCAGCGCTAGTCTCTATGAAGACATGTGCCTGATACCGAGAGCGGGCACCAGCGATACACAGGGTACAACCGAAGACGAAAACAACTGGTTGCGCTCCTGGAGCAACGATCTCTATCTGTGGTACGACGAGATTACAGATGCGGACCCTGCCGCGCATACGACACCAGATTACTTCGATCTGATGAAGACTTTTGCAACCACACCAAGCGGTTCGCCCAAAGATAACTTCCATTTCACACAAGACACTGCTGAATACCAACAACTCGTTCAATCGGGCGTGCAGGCGCAATACGGCGCGGACTGGGATCTTCTTTCTGCCTCCCCACCACGCGAAGCGCTATTCGTCTATGTGCAAGCCGGGACTCCAGCTGCTGCAGCTGGAGTAGAACGTGGCGACCGCATTCTCCAAATCGATGGCGAAGATTTTATCAACGGCAACAATGTCCCCGTTCTCAATGATGGTCTATTCCCGGATGATGGGGACACACACGAATTTGTGATCTCAAGCTTTGATGGCACAAATGAGCGAACGGTGACGATGACCGCCGAGGAAATAACCATTGCCCCGGTCCCACTGACGGATACTTTCCCAACTCCTCAAGGTCCGGTCGGCTACCTGTATCTTGTTTCTTATCTCGGGACTACGGAAGAAGCACTGATCGATGCATTCAACGCATTCGATGCTGCAGGCGTAACCGAACTCGTCCTTGACGTTCGCTACAACAACGGCGGGTTGCTCGATATAGCTAACCAACTTGCCTTTATGATTGCCGGTCCAGCCGCCGCACAGGGTAGAGTTTTCGACGAACTTATTTTCAACGACAAGCATCTCAGCACAAATCCGGTTACAGGTGCCGCATTAGCGCCAAAGAACTTCATCACAACGACACAAGGTTTTTCTGTCCCGGCCGGTAATGCTTTGCCCTCTCTGAACCTTTCCCGTGTGTATCTACTTGTTGGACCCGGCACCGCATCCGCTAATGAATCCATCATCAACGGGCTGCTTGGAATCGACTTTGACGTGATCTTGGTAGGCGATCGAACGACCGGAAAACCCTTTGGCTTTTACCCAACCGACAATTGCGGAACCACCTACTTCTCGGTCCAATTCCAAACAGTTAACGAAAAAGGTTTTGGCGATTTTTCCGATGGGTTTGTACCTACTGAAACACCAACACTCGCGCACGAAGTGCAAGGATGTCCAGTCAATGATGACTTCGGTTCGGAACTGGGAGAAGTCACTGAAGCACGTCTCGCCACCGCTCTAGGGTTGATAGACAATCTCGATTGCGCCGCTGCAACACCTGTGGTCAGTGCACCACCCACATTGGGCAGACGAGTGATTTCAGGCGCAATTCCCGAAAATTCTGTCCGCGCACAAACTTTCTGGCCCGGGACAATTCTTAGATAGAGCGGACGTCAAAGTACACACGGACTGCGTTCCCAGCCGAGATCGCGAGCTAACGGAATGTATGAACAAGTTCGAGGAAATCTTCATAAGCCGCCATTCCCTTAGGCTCACCTGACTGTCCAGTCTTCGCTAGGATCAATTCGTCAGCAATACCCTCATAAGCCCGAACTCTGGCCACACACTCTTCAAGATTGCCCGTTATCGTCATCGTGTCGATCACCTCGTCCGGAACTAGTTCCATAGCTTCACGCAGTCGACCTGCGGGCATGAGCTCCGTCGCCTTGTCAGCAAAATCACTAAAGCCAAGTTGCCTAAGTTGCGAGTCGTAGTAGGGGTGCGGGATCGGATGGTAGAGTTTGCAAATGGATTTTCGCGTGGACTCGCGCGCCTTTTCTGAATCTTGGTTAATGCTCACAGTGGCTGCAACTGGAAACGCGAGGCTGTCCGGGTCTCGGTCTGCAGCTTCAGCACCCTCTCTCGCGTTTGGCCGCACAATATCTCGAACAAACTCGATCGAAGACATAATACCAACGGCCACGCCATCTGAAACCTCTCCCGCGAGTCTGACCATTTTAGGTCCTGACGCTGACAGGTATACCGGCAGCGACGGCGTTGCCGGATCCCACGTCGCACGCCAACGTATGCGGTGCACATCACCTTGGTAACGGACGCGCTCCGCAGCGCCACCATTAACAACCGCGCGAACAATTGTCATGAAATCACGCATTTTTGCGCGCGACCTGCTTGAATCAATGCCCATGTACAGATCGTTAAAGTGCAAGTTTCCTGTACCAACCCCAAGCACGAATCGCCCACCACTGATTTCATTGAGGTCGCGGGCTTCAATACCCGTCATCCAAGGTTCGCGAGCGTAGGCGTTCACAATGTAGGTACCAATTCGTGCCCTTTCGGTAGCACCAATGACTGCCGCCGCTGTCACCGTAGCGCTCCGACCAGCATCCACGGTGTAAAGCGAGTGGATGCCCGCCTTTTCGGCTTCTGCCGCCAGCGTAGTCATTGTGCCGATAGAGTCTTCAAACCCTAGCATCATCCCTATTTTCATCTCTTTACCTTGTTAGCTCTTGTTAGCTCTTGTGAATTAGATTCTAGCAGGCACGACGGGGCGAGAAATTTGCCTGTGCTCCACGACAGCGCGGACAAACTTCAGAATCTGCCGGCTTGTAAAGTGCCGCGACGGTTCGAGTTGACCGTCATTCGTCGTCCCGAGTTGGGAACCATCTGGGTTAAAAAAGACTGCGACGGGAATCCCATTCGACACCGTCACACCCAGCTCTTCAGCAAGCACCAAGTTCCGATCTTTTCTACCTACATCAATCGTCACAAAGTCCATGTGATCTTCCAAATAAGTTGCGACCTCAGAGCTATGCAAATTGTCATGCAAATTTCGGCAGTCCGGACACCACTCAGCACCAAAAACGACCATCAAGTAACGGCCATTACTCGTCGCTAACTGCTGAGCATATACCAGGGCTCCTCGCGCATCAGCGCGCGGGTCGTAGCGAATCTCTGGTTCTGGTTTAGCGCAGCCGTAAATGGTGAGCAACAACAGACAGCTGGTCAGCAATTTCAGCGATGGTGGATTCACGCCTATGCCGCCAGAGCAAGTTCTGGGAACTTGTTAGCGCTACGAACGCCCCACTCAGATCTAAGTTCTTCAAGATCACGGTGGTACGTGCTGGCCCAATCAACGCCAACAAGGCACCGCGCTTGTTGGCCCATCTCATACCCTTCGACGAACGCGCGCGTATATGCCGCCAGTGCATCTCGATCACTCCAGACCGTTTTTAGCGCCAATATCGAGGTAAAAAAGGCAATGAACGAAAATTTCGGCATCTGACCCATATAGAAGCCCGCGACCCCGAACTCACCTTCTAAATCGTAATAAAAACCGGTCAACAAATGCCACAGATCATGGGTCTCATAGGTATACGCCATCAGCCAATCCGCATCAGTCTCTGACGGCATTTTTTCTACGAGATTCGGATCAATACCGCGTTCCGTCGCAAACCGAGCATACGTGTGCCCAACAGAATCTACAGGCAGTGCTGCTAAAGCTGCCAGGTCAACTTCAGGAAGCCTTGCTCGCATTTGCATGAGCTGTTTCGCTTCAGCGCTATTGTCGCTGACCTCTTGCGCCAACAAATCCCACCGCGCGATTTTTTTGCCCCATCGAGATCGGTTGAAGGCAAATTGTACAATTGCCACTTCTTCTAAGTTGGCATCCGGTTCGTTTTCTCTAGCAACGCGCCACAGTGCAAGCCCCGCGCGAAAGGGATTTCTCGGCTTATAACTGTATCTGGTCATTTGCTGCTTCCTCTATAGCACTGCCAACTTCGGACAAACAAACGTTACGCCTATCTAAAAAAGACAGCAACGAAGCGACATTCTGGGGTTAGTCAAAAAAAATTTGGCTTAGTCAAACAAGTCGTTGGGGAAATCCTTGCTTGCAGAGAGTTGCCAGTCAGGTTGTCTTTTCTCTAGGAAGGACACCACCCCCTCGACTGCATCCGGTTGTGTCGCCACCCAATCGAACAACGGCTCTTCCCGGGCGCGCATTTCCTCCACACCCATACCCTGCCAAAGTAATCGTTTCGTGATCGCCATCGAGACGGGTGCGCTTAGTTGGGCCATCTCACTCGCACGTGCAATAGCAACCTCAATCACTTGCTCCACCGGAAGCGATAGCGAAACGAGGCCCAATATCGCGGCTTCTGGCCCCAAGACCGGTCTTCCGCTGAGGAGAAGATCGGATGCATTGGACAACCCGACCACATTCGGCAATACAGCATGGCAACCAAGTTCCGGTAACATACCGCGACGGGCGAATACAAAAGCAATTTTTGCCGTATCAGCGGCAATACGCATATCGCATGCAAGCGCATAGGTCGCACCAACGCCAACAGCATGGCCGTTGATCGCCGCAATAACGGGTTTTGGAATTTCCCAAGGTAAAACTCTGGGCGTGCGCGCCGCAACGTCGTCTTCACCCCCGCGCGCAGTGCCGCCTTCAGCAAAAGTGTCACCGCCACCACTCAGATCAGCACCTGCACAGAACGCGCGACCCGAACCGGTTATGACAACCGCGCCAACATCATCATTATCCCTAGCCCACGCCAAGGCAGAATCAAGGCCTTGGCAGAGTGGACCATTCCAAGCATTCATTACATCTGGGCGGTTTAGCGTAATGACCCCGACACCATCGCGAACTTCCCTTAAAACTGGTTCTGACATTTCTGAAGTTATCCTATTTTCTTTTTCGTGCCCACGACTCGGCTAATTAACCACTTCACCCAGCCTACTACTGTAAACAGGAGAGCAAAGATAAACAGAATCTGCTTCAAGCTAGTTAGCACCGCCTTAGTACTGAGGAGGTCAGCTAGATCTGTCAACGCGAGAATCTGCACAATCCCTTCGATCAGATCAACCGGCACGAGTATGAATACAGTCCAAGCCAAGTAACGGCCGAAGGACGGATAAAACTTGATTGCCGACCCAATAAAAAGTGCCCCATATGCCGCTGGATACGCAACGTCTAGCGTCCCAGTTAGCCATGCATGCATAGCCCTTTGCGCCTCAGACATACCAACCAACACATCTCGAGTTTGGTCAGGATCCGCTATTGAATCGAGAAGCGTGCCGCCGACGCTCCCAGCAACAAGCTGGAAAACGAAGGTAATGGCCACCGTCGCGACGAAGCTAATCCAAAGTACCCCGGTCTCGCTCAGTTTTTCGACTAGACTCATTCCGTTTCCTCGATTTGCATCGGATGTAGCCAATAGTGAACCCGAGACGGATGCAATTCACAAGCTGCTGTACGGCACATGAGCCACGCAAGCCAAACTTCAACTAACGACTATACTCAAACAATTCGGTCATAAATGAAGCGTTGCGGAACCAACGCGATGTTTCTGTTGTCCGAGCAGAAGGACAAACAGGAGCGTGCATGAAAGCTAGTGATCTTTTCGTTAAGTGCCTTGAGCAAGAGAACATCGAATACATATTTGGCGTTCCTGGAGAGGAAAATGCCGATTTCATGATGTCGTTGGAAGAAACTGACAAAATACGTTTCATTCTCACTCGCCACGAACAAGGCGCAGCCTTTATGGCGGAAATCTACGGTCGCCTAACCGGCAATCCAGCTGGTTGTTTGGGCACGCTTGGACCCGGTGCTTCAAATCTGATTACAGGGGTTGCTGACGGTAATATGGATCGCGCACCTATGCTGGTGCTTACCGGACAAGGCTCCACCCAACGTCTGCACAAAGAATCCCACCAGGTTATGGACGTCGTGGCGATGTTTGAGCCTGTGACAAAATGGGCTGAAACAGTGCGTCACCCAGACACTATTCCAGAAATCATACGTAAAGCCGTACGCCTATCTCGAACCGAAAAGCCAGGTGCAGTGCACATCGAGCTTGCTGAAGACTTAGCGAAACTTGACACCGACGCCACACCCATCGAACCAGTTCGCTTTCGTCGCCCAGTGCCGGATGACAAAATCGTCAACCGAGCCATAGACCTAATCACTTCTGCAAAAAAACCCGTGATCATCGCCGGTAATGGCTGCATCCGCCGCCGGGCCAGCGAACAGCTGCGGACTCTATGCGAAACAACAGGCATTGGTGTCATCAGCACGATGATGGCCAAAGGTGCGGTCGACATGGATGCGGACTATTGCCTCTACACCGTTGGACTTGGTAGTAAAGACCGAATGAACTTGGTCATCGATGAAGCAGACCTAGTGATCACTCTAGGTTTCGACATGGTTGAGTACCATCCGAGCCTTTGGAATCCAAAGAAAGACAAAACCATCATCCACGCAGACTTTCTACCGACCGAAATTGACGAGCACTACCATCCTAAAGTTGAGGTCGTTGGCGATCTCGCTCATTTCTTATGGATGCTCAACGAACAAGCAAGTTCCTGGCAGACCGACTATAGCTTTGACCATCAACACGATGCGCGATCTGCAATGACAGGCGATCTAACGGAGTACGCAACCGATAGCCAAAGTGGCAAGATTCGCCCGCAAAAGGCACTCTGGGACTGTCGTCAGGTAATGGGACCCAATGACGTCCTCTTGTCTGATGTGGGTGCGCACAAAATGTGGATTGCACGCCATTATCACTGTCACGAACCTAACACTTGTTTGATTCCCAACGGTTTCTGTTCCATGGGTTTCGCTCTTCCTGGCGCGATCGCTGCAAGCTTAGTCCACCCGGACAATCGAATTCTTGGGATCTGTGGCGATGCTGGATTCCTCATGAACGTTCAGGAAATGGAGACAGCCAAGCGTCTCAACAGCAACATAGTGATCATGGTATGGGAGGACAACCAATACGGCTTAATCGCTTGGAAACAGGAAAACGAATTTGGTCGTCATACTGACCTAAGCTTCGGTAATCCCGAATGGATGGGACTTGCCACAAGTTTTGGTTGGTCAGGACACTTCTGTAGCGAGAGCTCCGAACTTCAAAACACCCTCGAAAAAGCCTTTCAAGAAGACGGACCAAGTTTGGTTGTCATCCCGATAGACTATCGAGAGAACAAACTGCTTACGCAAAAATTGGGCGAGATCACCGCAACCATCTAAAGCGCGTACTAGACCTCTAAACAGGCCCGTTCTATCCTCCTGATCAGGAATCTTGATCGGGGGGAACATGGTTTTTGAACTAACTATAAAAGTGCTAAGGCCGCATGCACCGCGAACCAACAGAGGTGGCGTGTAATGCCAACCTCGTTATTGGCGGTCATGGCGGATGGGATCGGAGATCTGACCCTCATGAGCGATGAGTGGGTGGACGCCGCAAAGTCCATCCTCGAGCAAGAAGTCGAAAAGTACAGAACTCATTTAAGTCCCAACGATACCTTTACGCTCTGCGAGGTGGCCAAGAATCCCCCAGCCTACCTCAAGGTAGGAAGTCAGCTTTCGTGGTGGGCGAAGATTTCTGGACACGAAGTCGAAGTTGGTACCGGGGAGCTGGGCGAGGAAGATTGCGACTTCAAGGCATCTGCCGACCATTCAATCCTGTCAAACATTGCCAGAATTCAGTACACGGGAAACGATCCTGATCTCGTGGCTGATGCTCTCGCCCGATTGCAAAGTCTAACCCGATGGCAAATTCATGGCGCTATGCCGGAACACCCAGCTCTTGCGGCGATCTTGAGGGATCTCCATGACAATGTCGGCGCCCGCACGATGCCTCGATTCGTCTTCATGACGCCAGAATGGGTGACCTGTGCACGACACATACTCACTAACCGAGCGAAGCTCCCGAAGTACGCATCAGATTTCTTTGACGTCGAATACACGTTCTCTGAAGAATTTACAGAGACGCCACCATACGCCTTCCCGAATGGCGAACACGGAGGCTTTTGGGTTCACTGCGAGCAAGGTAGTCTGACCGTCGGCGCAGGCCCGCTTCCCGACCGACTAGAACCAGCCGATATGCTGACCAAGGGGTGTTACACGCCTGTCGTCCCAGTCGGGCGCACCGTAAACGCCGCAATGGATCAAGACGCCATGTCTGCGCAAAAGCAATACAGCAAACTGGCATTCCAACCCGATCCAGATACCGGACTAAACCCAGTAGAACAGAGTTCACCGTCCGGCAACGCGACCATGCCAGAAGTCCTTGCCCGCATTTTCGTGCCGCTGCATGATGAACTTTCGAAGCGTACATCGGGCGAGCTGCCAGCAGATTACATGACGGTAAAGACAGAATGGGCAGCACCACAATCCTTCGACAGAAGCGCGCACTATGATGCTAGTTGGCTGCGCTATGACAAAGTTGATATCTATGGCAATCCGCGAGGCTAGTTAATGATCCCTTATATAGAGCGAACCAAGAATTATTACGCCATGCAGGGCTATCCTGCCTATCAGTGGGCGAACCACGAAACCACGCCCTTTCAATCAATGGCGAAACCCCTGCGAGAATCAACACTCGCGTTACTGACCACAGCAGCCCCTTTTCAAGCCGAGCTGCCTGATCAAGGTCCCGGCGCAAAATACAACGCAGACGCGAAGTTCTATGAGGTCTACACAAAGCCAATAGATCCTGTACCAGACCTGCGGATCTCCCACATCGGTTACGACCGCAAACACTGCGAAGCAAAAGATCCACGCACTTGGCTTCCGGTAGATGCACTTAAGTCCACGGAAAGTGAAGGCATCGTCGGCCAAATTGCTAATGAGTTGGTTGGCATCCCAACGAATCGATCGCAGCGCGTGACCCTTGAGCAAGACGCACCAAACGCGTTGGCTCATGTCCAGCGATTGAACGCCGATGTCGCATTGCTCGTACCCACCTGACCTGTCTGTCATCAATCGGTCAGTTTGATCGCAAGATACCTAGAGGAACGAGGCGTCCCAACCGTCATCATGGGTGCAGCAAAGGACATTGTGGAACAGTGTGCTGTCCCAAGATTTTGGTTCAGTGACTTTCCCCTTGGACACAGCGCCGGTAAGCCCTTCGATGAGAGTTCTCAGCAGGAGACAATTCGTGGCGCTTTGAGCCTATTCGACTCGGCAACTCGCGCCAACATTACTGAACAATCGCCACAAGTCTGGGCACCAGATGACGCCTGGAAGTCAGACTTTATGGATGTTGGTGCTTTGTCGCCCGAACTTGTCGAAAAGTTGAAAAAGGATCACGAACGTACCCGAGCGCTGAAAGCCGGTCAAAGCTAAGTCTCGAGCCGACACGCGCCTTGATACGCGACTTCTCTCTGAATTAGTTGTTGCAACCGACCGCTCACCTGTTTTATATTTCAATTATTGTTTAACTATTGATTTAAAAATTATGGAAGTGGAACGCGTTGTTAGCGCATTGAGTGCTCTAGCCCAGGAAACCCGCCTGCAAGTATTTCGAGAACTCGTGAAAGAGCATGTCCCTTCGGGGGAAAGTTGCGCATCAGGTTGCACGAGCGTCGGTGGCGGCCTGGCCGCAGGTGAACTCGCCAAGCGGCTCGGTGTCAGCGCGTCCTCCCTTTCATTCCATCTGAAAGAAATGCAATGGAACGAATTGGTCTCATCTCGTAAGGAAGGCCGCTCCGTAATTTATTCAGCTAACCTTCCAGCAATGCAGGGCCTGTTAGCGTACTTGTTAGAAGATTGTTGTGGTGGGGCTTGTGGCGCCGCCCAATGGAAAACATAAATTGTATATAGGAGAACTCTCATGAAAAGACTACACGTTAGCTTCAATGTCGAGGACCTCGACAAATCAGTCGCTTTCTATTCAACCCTCTTTCAAGCAACCCCGACGGTCTTGAAAGATGACTACGCCAAGTGGATGTTAGACGACCCAAGGGTCAACTTTGTCTTGGAAGGTGGTGGTGGATCTCCTGGCTTTGGCCATGCTGGTATCCAGGCTGAAGATGAAACTGAGCTCGACGCCGTATTCGAAAGTATGAAGTCAGCCGAGGCACCCTACCTATCGGAAGGCGTGACAAACTGCTGTTACGCCAAATCCGAAAAAAGTTGGACGGCTGACCCTGACGGAGTGATGTGGGAAGCTTTCTACACCTTTCATCAGTCTGATGAGCGAGGCTCACCTAACCTCACTGCCGACGAAGTTGTAGAACTAACTAATGACCCGCAAGCAACTGGTGGTTGTGCGGGTGGCGGCTGCTGCTAAATCGACAGGTCGTTGAGCGTGTAGTCTTTTAATACATGCTCAACGACTTCTGGGCAGAACCGGTACTCCGACTCACGACCTGCGAACGGCGCGTAGGTATAACGCTTCTCATCAGGATAGAAATTCGCCCGGGCATCGATGGCAACTTGGATGACACTAGAACGAGCATCGACGCGCTCCTCGTCATATACAACTTCAGATTCTTGGCCCAACACACCCCGAGCACCTAAGACAGAAGTTAGCCGGTGAAATCCGAACGTCACCGATATGCGGATGTTGGGTGAGCTGTTCGCGAATGAGCAATGGAGTACCTGCCGATTCGCTATCGTGACATCTCCTGGATTACACAATAAAGGCACAGCACCGGGAAGTCTTTCTGACCCGCCGTTATCAGCCACCCGTTGCTTGATGTCTATTTTGCCGAGTTTGTGTGTTCCAGGCATCACCCAGAGACAGTTGTATGGTGTGCACTCATACAATTGCACTTGAAAATTAAATCCGTGAATTCCCTCATCCCATTGCGGCGAGTTCCAATGGGTTAGTCCATCTTGATGCCATGCGACAGAACCGCCTAGCCCTGCTTGCTTAACGAAGGTAGCGTCATTGAAAGGTACAAAATCGGGACCATTGATACCCTCTGCAACCGTTAGGATGTCCGCGTGGCCATAGAGGCGTAACGCCGCATCACTCAGTTGGCACATGCTGCCAATCAGAAAAGGCACTTTTTTTGGTGCATCGGTCGCTGGCGTTGGCTGATCCATTTGGGTTTGGTGTCGCCCGCCCAGTAGCTCAGTGCCACCCCAAGGATCCGATAGCGGTTTGATCATACTGTAGGGTCGTCGCGCGAAATCTATCCCAAGGGCAGGACGCCCGTACAGATCGATGTCCGCACTATTGTCTACCGGGGCACGATCAAGAATATAGTCATAGTCGTGGCGTAACAGGCTAATTTCGTTCTCGGCGACTAATCCTTCGAACACGTAGAAGCCATGTTCCCAATAGGCATCGAGAATGTCCTGTGCGAGCTTACCGTTAGCATCGAAACGTATTGGGCCTCTATTGCCAAGCGAGTGAGCTCTGTCGGTACCGGCGCCCACATACTCACGCATCGCCTCATTGTGCTTTTTGGCGCTAAGTGGACTAGCCATCTGTTAGATTCCAACGAACACCGCAGATATCCACGCGGTCCTCATTAACATAACAATTTCGTTTCTTCGCGTGCTCCAAGACATAGTCCCGGTCAGCCACCTTTATGTCTAAACCACCGAGCCCTGGGCCGCGCCCGTCCTCTTCCATAACAAAACGGATCATGACATTGTTAAGCTCCATTGCGAGCTCCGAACCATCCCTCGAGACAGGAAGTCCAGCAACCGTACCCCATAGCTCGGCAAGCCCAACAGGATCTGGACTCTGCAGTTCCACACCTGTGTAGTCGACCGTGACGTCCTGTTTCACCTTTTCTTCCCAGCCGAGACCACCGACTGGATGCCAATATCCTTCAAAGTCGTTGTACTGATCAGATTCGATTTCAAAGAAAGCCGCTTTTAGATCGCCGGGATGCAGCTGACATAGGTTCCAATCGCCACGCTGAGCTTCGTGCGCTACGCGTACACCATTATCAAGCGCATTCTGTCGGATTTGTTGCTGGGATTCGGCGGAGTCTGCTTGCGTAATGACCATATACCCACCATCACCTTGGCGACGATCAAGGTAGCGTCCTACGGCCGTATTTTCCTCTACGGGTGCCACCACCTCTAAGAAATTTAGCCCGATCGGCATTAGCGTATTCTCAAGACCAAATACGCCAACTCCTGGATCTACATAACATCGATTGATACCGAGAATATCCGTCAAATCTTCGAGCACCGGCTCAAGCTCTTTCGCCACTAAGCAAGTCTGTCTTAACTGTATAGTCATCGAATTCCCCCTACCCTATTTTGCCATCGGAAAACTTAGGCTCTTCCCACCAAGGGAAAAATTCTGGCAGGTCCGTACTCACTTTGCCAGGGAAGTTCGCATCACGCTTTTCTAGAAAGGCATTGATACCTTCTTTCGCATCCGGTGATGTTGCCAGGGCATTGATACCTGCGGTGTCCACCCAGTGCGCATTGATCGGGTCAGGCGCGCCTAGCATCCGCCACATCATATGGCGCAGCACTGTATTGGAAACCTTGGAACTACCTTGCACAAACTCGTTTGCCAGCGCGCGAGCTGCTGGCAGCAGCTCATCTTTAGGATGGACACTTCGAATCAGACCAGCTGCGAGCGCTTCCTCTGCCATAAAAACACGTGCTGAGTAACACCACTCCAGCGCTTTGCTAATGCCCACGAGACGTGGCAAGAACCAGGACGAGCATCCTTCCGGCACAATCCCACGCGCTGCAAAGACGAAGCCCATTTTGGCCCCCTCTGCCGCTATTCGCACACCTGCCGCAAGAGTGAACGTCAAGCCTACGCCGACCGCTGGGCCGTTAAACGCAACGATTATTGGTTTGAGTGATCGGTAAAGGCGACGGCTTAACTCGCCACCCCCATCTCCCATCTCGGTTTCTTCAAGCTTCTCCTCATGCCCTTCCCAGGTCTTTTCACCTGCAGAAAGATCTTGGCCAGCACAAAACCCCCGACCCGCACCGGTCACGATAATCGCGTGGACATCATCATCTGCATCGGCATCGTCGAAAGCCTGCATAAGATCATTGAACATGCTGCCGCTGAATGCATTGAGGATCTCAGGGCGGTTTAACGTGATTGTTAGAATACTGTCTTCGACTTCATAGAGTATCGATTCAAATTTCATTTTTGTGTCCTCCCACGGTCACAGTTGATCTGTTAGTCAATAGATTCGAGCACTTCCCCAACTTGTACAAACAGCTGCTCGAGTTCTGCATCGGTTGAGTCAAACGGGGGACCAAACTGCAGTGTATCGCCACCCCACCGTACATAGTTGTCCTTTTGCCATAGCGCGATACCGGCCTCATATGGCCGAACCGTCGGATCGCTGTCCCGCGGCGCTAGCTGAATCGCGCCCGCCAAGCCGAAATTACGGATATCGACGACATTGCGTGTCCCCTTGAGATCATGAATCAAACGTTGCAGCAATTCTGCTCGATCATTGGCTTGAGCGAAGAGATTTCGATCTTCCATATAGTCTAACGTCGCCATCGCCGCCGCCGCGGCGATCGGATGCGCCGAGTACGTATAGCCATGCGGGAGTTCAATTCCATGGGCAGGTAAGTCGTCCGACATGAACGCTGCATGGATGTCCTCACGAAGCATTACCGCGCCCATCGGAATCAAGCCATTTGTGAGCTGCTTCGCGAGATTGATTATGTCCGGGATGACATTCAGTTTTTCTGCAGCGGTTGCAGCGCCACTACGCCCTAGTCCGGTAATCACTTCGTCAAATATCAGAAGAATTTCATGCTGCGTACAAATTTCGCGTAACCGCTCTAGGTAACCCTGCGGAGGGACAACCACACCACCTGAGCCGGACATGGGTTCTACCAATACCGCGGCGATGTTCGACGCATCGTTGACCGCGATTATGTGCTCTAGGTAATTGGCCAAATGTTCTCCGTACTGCGGCATGCCCTGCGCAAACGCGTTTTCCGGCAGCAAGGTCGATGGTAAGTGATCTGCTTCGACCCCTAACCCGAACTGTTTTCGATTCGGGCCGATGCCACCCAAACTCATGCCACCGAAATTTACGCCATGGTAGCCCTTAGCTCGCCCAATCAGTTTCGTCTTTTCCGGGCGGCCAACCGCTCGCCAGTACGCGCGTGCAATCTTCAGCGACGTGTCCGCCGTCTCGGAGCCGGAGTTGGTAAAGAAGACACGATTTAACTTCCCAGGCATCAACTCACCAAGTCGTTCTGCTAACTGGAAACTCAGTGGATGGCCAAACTGAAAGCTAGGCGCAAAATCCAATTTGGAAAGTTGTGCCGCAATTGCTTCGTTGATCGGCGCGATATTGTGACCAGCTCCCGTACACCACAATCCCGACAAGCTATCGAACACACGTCTGCCGTCATCCGTTGTGAAGTAATGACCATCACCACCAACAATCATTCGAGGGCTAGCTTTGAAAGCGCGGGAAGCCGTAAACGGCATCCAATGCGCATCAAGGTTTAGTTTTGATGTGTCCAACAGGGGATTCCAATATTGACCTATTTCTCCCATTCTAGAGGTCAATTTGAGGGAGCGATAGAATCAAACTAAACAGAGTCACCGTTCTGGCTATCGTGTTTACTTTGAGCCTGAACGCGCAGGCCTCGACTTGTACACCTTCAGCACTGGTTTTGGGGTACTGGCCACCATCTAATGAGATGCTCCGTGCATGGGCCTCTGGTCCGAGCTGGCAGGGTGAGAATTGGCATGCCCTTGGCTACAACGTCTATGCACACTTCCCGGAATTTCCGCCTGATGGCGATCCGAGCAACGATCGCATCGGCGATCCAGGGTCCGTCGGCGTCGGCGACCTCATGGTTGACTACCAACAATCGAGTAGAGATTTCTGGCGTCTCATCAATCAGTACCATCCCGAGATCCTTGTCACAACCAGTCGCGGTGGCGAAATACCTTGGGAACTCGAAGCGCTGGAAGGCGGGCATGGCCGACACATCCAATCGGATCCAGCAAACGATTGGCGCAGCGACGGTAAGGGACACCTCCTACCGAGCAAAGACACAATCCCTCTACGCTCCTGGCGTGCCATATCCACCTTTCGTGCTGGGATTGCGTTGCAATCGCAGCTACCTCTCGAGCGCCTACTGACAGATCTCCGTGGCTTGGAACGGCTGCACGTTGCAATCGATCGAACTGGGACCAGCGGTAATTACCTATCTGGATTTATCGCCCTTCACGGTTTGTATTACAATCGCATCGAACCAAACAACCTATCTGCAGGACACATCCATGTTGGTCGTCATGTTAACGCTGTCGATGCAACCGCCATGATGCACGCAACACTCGATATCATACTGCGCGAATATCCTGCGAAAAAAACATGTCCCAGCGAAACCGACAATTAAGGCTAATAGACTGTGATCCTAGAAAATTCCTTCAGAGAAAAACTTGATGCCGGTAAACCCACGATGGGCACCCATATCCTCTTCACGGACCCGGATATAGCAGAATTGGTTGGCGATATTGGCTTCTTTGATTACGGGGAAATCGCCTCAGAGTACTCAGTACTCGACATGACCAATCTGTATCATCAGGCACGCGCCGCACAGTGCGGCAACCTGCCATTGATGATCAAACCAGATCAAGAGGCGCAAGGGTTTTGGACCCAAGCGGCCATGGGTGCTGGATTCAAGGCAGTTCTTTTCACAGATATCCGAACCCCCGACGACGTTGATGAGTGTCATCGGATAATCCGCGCGGACACTCCAGATAGCGGCGGCATGGTGGGTGTAAAATTGCGCCGACCAGCGCTCGCAAGCTACGACACCTCTGCTTATCTAAAGGATTTGGAATCCTTTGTCTTCGCCATCATGATCGAAAAGAACGTCGCGTTCGAAAACTTGGATCCCATCCTAGAACGCGCCCGCGCTTGTGGCGTGCATTTGACTCAGTGGGGTCCGGCCGACTTTGGCTTTTCTCGCGGCGAACCTGGGCTGATGGCGACCCCGGAGATTAGACCATACGAGGAACAGGTGATCGCGAAGTCACTTGAATACGGTTTGCGCCCACGCATCGAAATTGGGTCAGTGGACCAAGCTCAGCGCTACATCGATCTCGGTGTCAAAGACTTCTGCATCGGCTGGGATCGGTTTATCCTCCGCGGTGCGCTCGGCCAGCTCGGTGAAGGACTGACCAAACTGCTAGAAAAAGTCTAGTGACACCGGCCACTTAGGGCCCGCGATTCGGTGGGTGCGCTGCGCTCATATCCATGAGCGTTTCAGCCTGAGCCTGCAAGTCTTCAAACGTAGCATCAACATCCAGCTCAACAGCGTCATTCACGAACACCTGTGAGCGGTAATAGCGTCCACCCATCGCGTTGATGACAGCCCCATTAGGCGCCTCTTCCGAACACATAAAGAGCACAGCTGGGCTGACAAGTTTTGGGGAGCGTTCCGCTGGCGGATTGTCGACATCAAAATCGCGCCCTGGGATCGTTGCAATCATCCTAGTTGCCGCCCCTGGGGCCAACGTGTTAACGCGTACATTGTTCTTGCCACCTTCAATGGCCAAGACGTTCATCATGCCAAGCATGCCCATTTTCGCAGCGCCGTAGTTGGCTTGACCAAAGTTACCGTAGATACCAGATCCAGAACTGGTCAAAACAATACGCCCATACTTTTGCGCATTCATATGTGGCCACGCTGCATGAGTCACATATGCCGTTCCGTTCAAATGCACGTCGAGAACCAAGTCCCACTCATCCAACGACATCTTCTTAAAAGACTTATCGCGCAGAATTCCTGCGTTATTGACCAGGATGTCGATTCTGCCAAAGGCATTGAGCGCATCGTCAACAATGCTCTGCGCACCGGCACGATCACTCACTGAGGCTTTGTTCGCAATCGCTTGACCACCCATCGCCTCAATTTCTTTAACGACTGCGTCTGCCGCATCACCTTCGCCAGTGCCATCGACCGATCCACCAAGATCGTTGATCACAATTTTTGCCCCGCGCTTGGCAAACTCATGCGCGTGCGAACGACCTAGACCGTTACCCGCGCCTGTTATCACAGCCACTTTGCCTTGGAACTCACTCTCTGAATAGTCCGCCATTTCGACCTCCCTAATAGCTCTTGTATGGAAACTTGGCAGTAACCATATGCCCTTCTAGAATGTTTTTGAAGCCCGAGCGCCAGCTAGCTTCCGCGCCAGCTAGCCTCCGCGCCAGCCAGCCTAGGAAGCTTCACCCCGGAGACTACTCACGGCTTGCTGCAACCCCGCCGCCTCGACCGTCTGCGGTTCAATTTCTTGGCCAACACAGACTTTCACGCGACTCCAGAGTCGACTGGGATTCTTAAACACACCACCGGAGTGGCTAAAGAAACTGCCCCACAACCCCTGCAATGCCATCGGTATCACTGGCACGGGCGTTACCTGCACAATCCGCTCTATGCCACGGCGAAATTTCGCGATCTCTCCGTCTTGGGTAAGCGCGCCTTCGGGGAAAATGCAAAGCAAATCACCTGCTAACAGACCGCGACGAATTTCCTCGAACGCCTGCCTGTAGGCTTCTGGATTCTCCTGCTCTCCTTGGATCGGAATCGCACCACCTACGCGAAACACGAAGTTGAGCACGGGGATATCGTAGATGGGCTTATACATGATGAAACGGATGGGACGGCGCACAGCCCCAGCAAGGATCAAGGCATCCACATAGGTCACATGGTTACATACCAATACTGCGCCGCCCGTCAAAGGGATTTTCTCCAGACCTTCATGGGAGACGCGGTACATAGTGTGACTCAGTAACCAGACCAGGAACCGCATGGCGAATTCCGGGACTTGATGAAAAATAAACGCAGCAACCGCAATATTCATCAGCATGGCAGTTAACAGAAAGTCGGGGATAGAGAGACCGGCAACCCCTAGAAACAGTATTGATAACCCCGCGCCGCTCACCATGAATACCGCGTTGATAATATTGTTAACAGCGATGATCCTCGCACGTCTAGCCTCTGGGGTACGCATCTGGATAAGCGCGTACAGAGGTACAATGAACATGCCACCAAAAAAACCTACCAGCCCAAAGTCAACAAGCAAGCGTACGACACCGCTTAGCTCAAGAAACCCCAGCCATTCCACGGTGTTGTGCGTGGCCAAGCCGCTCATTGCGAAATAGAGGTCTATTCCAGCAAAACTCATCCCAATTGCACCCACCGGCACGATCCCAAGCTCGATACGGCCACCACTCAGCCGTTCGCAAATGAGGGATCCGAAAGCAACCGCGATAGTAAAAACTGAGAGAATCAGCGTGACGACCGTACTGCCACCAGCCAACGTAGTTTTGGTCAGGTTCGGGATTTGTGTGAGTAAGATGGAGCCGAGTAGCCAAAACCAGGAGATGCCGAGAATCGAGAGATACACAGAATGATTCTCTCGGGCGTTCTTAACCATCGCCCAAGTCTCTTTGAATGGATTGAAACCAATCTTGAGTTCCGGATCAGTGGGCGGGCATTCCGGGATAAAACGGCTCGAAAGATAGCCGATAATCGCAACGACCACGACAGCCACCGTCAACAGCAGATTGACACCATCCATCGAGGCGATGATGCCACCAGCGATCGTGCCAAGCAGGATCGCAACGAATGTGCCCATCTCGATTTGGGCATTACCACCAACCAGCTCACTTTCCTTGAGCTGCTGCGGCAAGATTGAGAATTTTAATGGCCCAAAGAACGTGGATTGCACACCAAGCAAAAACAAGACAGCCAACATGGCGGTAATGCTCTGCGCGTATATCGCGAGCCCTGCGGCTAGAGCAACCCCAATTTCGACCAGTTTGATCACTCTGACTAGGCGCGACTTCTCAAACTTGTCAGCGATCTGGCCTGCAGTGGCGGAAAAGAGAAAGAACGGCAATATAAACAAGCCAGCCGCGAGATTGACGAAGGTATCCGTAGATTCAGTGGCGATGAGGCCTGAGTAGACAAATATCAATGACAGCGCTGCCTTAAACACATTGTCATTGAGCGCACCGAGAAACTGAGTATAGAAAAGTCCGGCGAAACGCCGCTCACGCAAAAGTTTGAACTGCGAAGACATGGCGATACCGAACCTGATTGACCTACCTTTCCCGTGCCGCCATCATGCACGGCTCGCTTGTTCAGAGCTAGGAGAAGATGTGCCTCTGTTTTATGGCTGGGTCATCGTCGCTTTTACATTTATAGTTCAGTTCGTGACTGTTGGCCTCGGCTACTACGCGTTCAGCCTTTACCTCAAGCCACTAACGGAAGCACTGGGTACCGAGCGGTTTTGGATATCGCTCGCACTGATGATTCAATCTATCGTCATCGCCGTCCTAAGTCCGCTGGCAGGCAAGCTCTACACGACCAAACCGATCAAGCCTCTGCTATTCCTTGGTTTGGCTTGCCTCGGCACCGGATTACTGCTCCTCTCCCAAGTCACCGCTCTGTGGCAACTCTACGCCCTCTTTGGTGGTCTTGTGGGCGTCGGGGTGGTCTTTTTAGGAACGATCCCATGCAACGTTATGCTCGCCAATTGGTTCGACAAGCGCCGTGGCTCCGCCATGGGCATTTCGCAATTCGGGCTGACAATCTCAGCCACGATCTTGGTCCCCGCCGTGACTTGGATTGTCCTGAATTACAGCTGGCAAACCGCTTTCGCCGTTTCTGGCGCTGCTGCAATAATTATTCTCGCACCTCTAATTCAATTCTTTGCTGTGCGTTCCCCCAGCGAGATGGACCAGCACCCAGATGGAATTACACCCCTCGATTCTGCGCCTAACACCCAAGACGCAGAAGTATGGACTTTCTGGCGTGCCGTTAAGAACCGCGACATTTGGCTCATCACTTTAACGATCGGACCGTGTTATTTGTCCATCGCCGCCATCGTCATCACAATGCCCTCTCACTTTACGGATCTCGGCTTTAGTGCGATGGACGCGGCCTACGCTGTATCGCTCACGACGTTAATGGGTGCAATAGCAAAGCCACTTATGGGTACGTTGTCGGATCATTTCAGTAAAAAGCTCGTCATGGCTGCTGCGATTGGGATGCAAGCTTTAGGCGTTCTGCTTCTTGTTGAGATGACCAGCTATAGCACGCTGCTCATCGCTGGTTTCTTGTTCGGTCTCGGCTATGGTGGTATTGCCCCGCTCTGGGCAGTCCTTCTGGCAACCCGCTTCGGTCGCGGCGCCTTTGCCCAGATCATGGGACATAACATGCCCATGCTTACGCCATTCACGATGTCAGGCCTACCTTTCGCGACGTTCCTATTTGGCCTGTATGACAGCTATTTGCCAGCGTACATGAGCCTATTGGGCGGATTCGCGGTCGCTGCTGTGGCATTGTTCTTATTGAAACTTGAAGCGGAGCCGGTTGATGCTGTTGCTCAAGCCTAGTTGCGAGTGCTGTGATGTAGATCTGACGCCGGACAGTGCAGAAGCTATGATTTGCACTTTCGAATGCACGTTTTGCAGAACCTGTGTATCTACCAAACTAAACGGTGTGTGCCCAAACTGTGGTGGCAATTTTAGTCAGCGACCAGTTCGGCCAGCTAAACTACTGAAGCAGTTTCCGCCCTCCGATGAGCGCGTTCACAAGCCAGATGGTTGTGTGGGTTAGTAGCGACTCGCTACGGTGTATCGCGCGTTGACCTGATCGAAGTGTGCCTTCGAGCGGAACAACTCATCCTCAAGTACAGGTATCGACTCTTTAACTTCACCCCGCTCTTCTATCAAGGACTCAAGCACGACGACGAGCCGTAAGCGCTCTTCTGCAGAAAGACCTGTTTGGAGTTGCGCCGTTGTGGCCCCGACAATCTCCTGCTTGATCGACTGAAGTCGATTTTCTGCAGCGGTAAGCTGGTTCTCAAGACTTCGGACTGTCCGTCCTGCCTCATAAATTTCACGTCCATCAGCATAGGCATCCGCGAAGCCAGGAAAGTCTCTCGATGGACAAACGCCTGAGTTTCGCGCACCGCGCTTACCCATCTTGAAGCCATTGTCTGCGGTACAAAATTGAGAATTGCCATCGTCCCAACCAGCAAGATATGTGACTCGATCGGGATAAATACCAAACTCACCGCACGCCTCTTGGTGCGCAAGAATTCGAGTGCTTGCAAGGCCGCTGGTACCATCACGGAACCCAACCGACTCCCAATCACCGGCACGACACTGATTTTCCGATACAGAAGGGCTCGCACAACCAACTAGAAACAGAACTGCGATAGCAGCAAATAACCGTATAGTTGAACAAGAGCTCGGGTAGTTAAGACGCATACAACTCATCCTGCGTATATGAACCTTCTGAGGTTAAGGCGGGACGGAATTGGAAACGGTGAACTAGTTCGCAACGTCGTTTGCTGAGTCAGTATGCGAATCACGCTGGTCAGCCGCAAAAATCCCTCTAGTACTCGATTGGCTACCTGATTAAGCTTGGGGTCGGACAGGGGGATATCATGAAAACGACGACCATTCGTATCTTCGCCACATTTGTGGCTTTTTTACTAACTGCTTGCGAACAACCATCACCGCCACCGTCAAGTGAGCAACCGCCTGCTTCTGCCGAAGCAGCGACAACCGATATCGGTACTTGGCTGGGCACTGAACGCTTGGAGGCGGCCGATACTGATACCGCTAACTGGCTTGCACACGGCCGAACATATAGCGAACAAAGATTTAGCCCACTCACACAAGTGAAAGCCGACAACCTCGATCAGCTCGGTTTGGCATGGTCGTTTGATACGCAAAGCACACGCGGCTTGGAAGCTACACCAATCGTGGTGGACGGTACGATGTTCACCACAGGCACATGGAGCGTGGTGTATGCCCACGATGCCAAGACCGGTGCACTTAAGTGGAAGTATGATCCTCAGGTACCGCGCGAGTACGGCTATAAGGCATGTTGTGACGTCGTAAATCGCGGTGCCGCTGTCTTTGAGGACAAAGTTTATGTCGGCACGATCGATGGACGACTGCTCGCGATCAATGCCAACACCGGTGCTCTTGCCTGGGAACAATTGACCATCGATCCCGAAAAACCCTACACAATCACTGGCGCGCCTCGCGTCGCCAACGGCAAGATCATCATTGGCAACGGCGGCGCCGAGCTTGGTGTGCGCGGTTATATCACTGCATACGACGCGCAGAGTGGTGATCAAGTTTGGCGGTTTTATACGGTACCCGGTAATCCAGCCGAGCCCTTTGAACACCCCGCGATGGAAGAAGCCGCCAAAACCTGGCGCGGCGGTAAGTGGTGGGAAGTTGGCGGCGGCGGTACGGTTTGGGATGCAATGGCATTCGATCCAGAGTTAAACCTACTCTATATCGGGGTCGGTAACGGCGCACCATGGAGCCGCTATACACGCAGTCCAGGCGGTGGCGACAATCTATACCTCGCCTCGATCGTTGCTATCGACGTCGATTCGGCGGATCTCGCTTGGCACTATCAGACCACACCTGGCGACAACTGGGACTATACGGCTGTGCAGCAAATGATCCTCGCTGACATCGAGATCGGTGGTGAGATGCGTCAAGTCATCATGCAGGCGCCAAAAAATGGCTTCTTCTATGTCCTTGACCGAAAAACTGGCGAATTTCTCAGCGCCGAGACTTACGTGCCGATCACATGGGCAACTCACGTCGACCCTGAAACTGGGCGACCGGTGGAAGATTCTGCAGCGCACTACTTAGACGACACTAAGGTCGTCCGGCCAGGACCCGCAGGAGGCCATAACTGGCATCCGATGTCGTACAGTCCAAACACCGGACTCGTCTATATTCCAGTAGTCGAAAATCGGTTGGCGTATACCCAAGAACAAAACTTCGAACACAATCCAGACACCTGGAACACCGCCATCGATTTTCGTCCGAACTCAGACCTATCGGACGACTTCCAGGTGGTGACAAAAATAGTAGCTTGGGATCCGGTTGCGCAGAAGGCTAACTGGACCCACACCCACAATCATGAAGCAGCTTCTGGTCTTCTAGCGACAGCCAGTGACCTAGTTTTTCAACCAGGCGCGAATTGCGAGTTTGCGGCATATGACGCACACAACGGTGACAAGTTGTGGAGTAGCCAAACACAGATGGGCACGATCGCGGCACCAATTTCCTACGAGGTGGACGGCGAGCAATACATCGCCTTCGTCTCCGGATGGGGCGGTGCATCAGGTCTATACACGACAGTGCCGTGCGCCGACGGTCGACGTGCCGAATCGGGTCGGATTTTAGCCTACAAAATCGGTGGCACTGCCACGTTACCCGAAGCGCCTCTCACACCACCGATCCCGGCACCACAGCCTAGACTGGAAGTAACCGGTGCGGTGTTAGAAGAAGGCGAACTTCTATACAGCCGACACTGTGGGTTCTGTCATAGTCTCGGCGCAGGGCCAGGCGGTGTCATCCCGAACTTAGCCCACATCAGCGCAGATTCTTTGGCTGCTTGGGATGCTGTTGTCCTCGGGGGTTCGAGACGCAACATGGGTATGGTGAGCTTTTCGCACTTGCTTTCCTTGGAGCAATCCCACGCGATTCAAGCTTGGGTGCTCGAAGTTGCAAATACAGCGGCGGAAGCGACCAGCGCTGGCGAGTGAGCTATGAGCAAAATCAACATCCAAGGACTGCATCACGCTGCGTATAGATGTCATGACAGTGAGCAAACTCGAGCCTTCTATGAAGATTTCCTAGAGCTACCCTTGGTGGAAGCCTTTCCGATAGGCGCTACTGCAACTGGACGGGAGGCTCGCGTCTTGCACACTTTCTATCAAATGCAGGATGGCAGTTGTGTGGCTTTCTTCGAAGCTCCAGACCAAGACTTTGAGTTCAAAGAACAGCACGACTTCGATCTCCACCTTGCGCTCGCAGTGGAGTACGCGACGCTAGAACGCATGCTGGTCAAAGCCCGCGCGGAAAACCGTGAAGTTCGAGGACCTAGCGATCACGGATTTATTCACTCGATCTACTTCCGGGACCCGAACGGCTACGTTGTAGAACTTGCCGCTCCTGCGCCCGGCAAGGGCAAGGGTGGGGGCTTTGACTCTGAGAAAGCACACGCACAACTCCAGCGTTGGCAAACTTCAGTACACAGTTAAACATGCGCGTTCTCTACATAGATATCGATACGCTCCGACCCGATCATCTCGGTTGTTATGGCTACCATCGCGAAACAAGCCCCAACATCGATACCTTTGCCAGTGGGGCATTACAATTTAACAACGTTCACGCCTCAGACGTGCCTTGTCTACCAAGTCGGACGGCACTCCTCACGGGGCGATTTGGCATTCACAACGGTGTCGTGAACCACGGCGGCACTGACGCAGACCCTGCTATCGAAGGCGAAAGCAGAGGTTTTTGGTCACGCCTCCATATGACGAGCTTCCCTAACCGGTTAAAACGAGCTGGCTTAAAGACAGTTTCCATAAGCTCTTTTGCGCAGCGACACTCTGCTTTTCATTGGTATTCCGGGTTTGACGAAGCCTACGATGTTGGCAAGTACGGGCTGGAAACCGCAGACGAAGTCTGGGCAATCACAGACGATTGGCTCACGAGAAACGGTAAAGCCGACGATTGGTTCCTCCATGTGCACATGTGGGATCCACATACGCCCTATCGCGCGCCTGCTGAGTTCGGCGAACCATTTGCAGATGACCCCCTGCCTAGTTGGCTCACCGAAGACGTGCGCGCCAAACATTGGCAAAGCTGTGGTCCCCATTCAGCGCGTGAGGCGAATGGCTTTGCACCAAAACCCGAAATGCTGGAACCATTTCCTCGTCAACCGCAGGAAATCCCCGATCTTCAAGCCGTCAGACAGATGTTCGACGGCTACGATACGGGCGTATTGATGTCAGATCACTACGTTGGCCAAATATTTAACAAATTAGCAGACCTAAACATCGATTCCGACACGGTCATAATGCTGAGCTCGGACCATGGCGAGACCCTCGGTGAACTTAATGTCTACGGTGATCACCAAACAGCCGATCAGATCACCACGCGAGTGCCTCTCTTACTGCATTGGCCCGGTATAGAAAATAAGCCCGGCATCGACAATACAAACAAGCCACTGAACGCGTTCCACTATCAAATCGATGTGAGCGCTACGATTTTAGATTTGCTGGGTCAGCGAGTACCAAGTAACTGGGACGGAAAAAGTTTTGCCGAAGCGTTGCACCGTGGACGCGATGAGGGGCGCGACTATCTTGTTGTTTCTCAGGGTGCATGGGCTTGTCAGCGAGGGATTCGATACGACGACTATATCTACATCAACACCCGTCACGATGCTTACCATCTTTATCCAGACGCGATGCTTTTCGATGTCGTCAACGATCCCCACCAAACTAACAATTTAGCCACCAGCAAACCTGAGGTTTTGGCGCGAGGAAAAGACCTCTTAGCTACATGGTTATCTGACAATGCACCCTACGCGCGTGGCAGAGATCCACACGACAATGTCATGGCCGAAGGTGGGCCGTTTCACGTACGCGGCCAACTTGAAGACTACTTAACGCGACTGCGGGCAACTGACCGCTCGCATTGCGCTGACGAATTGGCAGCAAAGTGGTCCTAGGCCTTAGCTTAAGGAAACAGCGGACATGCTACTCAAACCTTACCGTGTACTAGACCTAACCCAAGAACGAGGCAACCTCGCTGGTCAAATATTGGCCGATCTCGGGGCCGATGTTATTCAAGTCGAGCCGCCCGGCGGCGCCTCAGGAAGGCGGCTCGCCCCCTTCTATCAGAATAAACAAGACAACGAACACTCTCTATTTTGGTGGGGATATACTCGCGGTAAACGTAGTCTTGAGTTGGATCTCGACGAGGCAAGGAATACATTTTTAGACCTTGTCAGAAGTGCTGATTTTCTCATTGAGTCAGAGGCCGTAGGTGCAATGGCTGCGATAGGTCTCGGCTACGACGACCTCGCTAAATTAAATTCCGCACTGATCTACGTATCTATTACGCCGTTTGGCTTAACTGGTCCTAAGGCCCACTGGACCGCTTCAGATTTGACCATTGTCGCCAGTGCCGGACCAATGGCACAGACTGGAGATGAAGACCGCCCGCCCGTACGTGTCACTGTGCCTCAAGCTTGGCTGCATGCAGCTTCAGAAGGCGTTGCCGGTGCTCTTACTGCGTTGTACGAGCGGGCTGAAAGTGGCCTAGGTCAGCATGTCGTAGTCTCAGCACAACAAGCCTGCACGCTCGCCACTCAAGGCAACATCTTAGCTGCGGCAGTGAATGAACAAACTGTCTTCCGCACGGCAGGCGGGATCATAGCGGGCCCTGTCCGCATTCGGCTGACTTATCCCGCGCTCGATGGCCATGTTTCGATCACACACATTTTTGGCGCTACCGTGGGTCCCGCCACACGCAGGCTCATGGAGTACGTCCATGAAAACGGCTTCTGTGACCAAGCCACTCTGGATAAAGACTGGTTGGCGTACGGCCTACTGTTGGCCACTGGTGAGGAACCCCTCGAAGAGTTTGAGCGGGTTAAAGCATGCGTCGCTGCGTGTACCGCCTCGAAGACGAAAGCAGAACTGCTAGACGCGGCAATGACGCGTCGACTCCTGCTTGCACCGATGACAACGATCGAAGATGTGGTCAACAGCGAACAATTCAAAGCCCGTGAGTTTTTCATTCGCCCTCTCGGCGATGGCGCGGCAGCTTCTATTGCCTATCCCGGTGCCTTTGCCAAATTCAGCGAGACCCCGCTGCAACCATCAGTCCGACCGCCCGGGCTCGGCGAGCATACAAACGAAATTCTCAGCGAATTGCCAAACCGCCCTCCGATAACACTACCGAAAGGTGACGCAAGCGCCCTGCCACTAGCAGGCGTTAAGGTACTAGATTTCATGTGGGCGTTAGCCGGACCTGGTGCAACTCGGATCTTGGCCGACTTCGGCGCCACGGTGATTCGCATCGAGTCTTCAACCAAACTGGACGTCTGCCGCACCATCCGGCCGTTTATCGACAGTGACGAATCACCGGAAAAGTCCGCCGTTTTTCATTCCACAAATGCTGGCAAACGGATGTTGACTGTCGATCTGACCACAGATGAAGGTAAGAGTGTTATTCAGGATCTCGTCGCTTGGGCAGATGTGGTCACAGAGTCTTTTTCGCCACGGGCAATGAAAGCCTTCGGCTTTGACTATGAATCTTTACGCAAGATCAATCCCGACATCATCATGCTCAGTACTTGTCTTATGGGTCAGACCGGACCACTCGCTATGTTCGCAGGATACGGTAATCTCGCCGCTGCAATCGCTGGCTTCTACGCCATCACTGGGTGGTCAGACCGTGATCCAGCCGGACCATTCGGGGCCTATACAGACTACATCGCCCCCCGCTTCAACGTCGCCGCCATTCTCGCCGCGCTCGACCATCGACGTCATACGGGTCAAGGACAACACATCGATCTGGCGCAATCTGAAGCGGCGATGCATTTCCTAACCCCTGCTTTACTCGACTATACGGCTAACGGTCACGTGCAATCTCGACTCGGCAACCATGACCTAAACTTCGCACCCCATGGCGCTTATCCGACCCTTGGAGAGGACTGCCACCTAGCGATAGCTTGTGAAACTGATGCCCATTGGCAGGCGTTAGCAAAAACACTGAACCTTCCTTCTGGCGACGACCTCAAGACCGCAAGTCAGCGCTTACTGGCACAAGACGAACTCGATCAACTTATCGCTAAACAAACTGAAAATCTCGACGGCTATGAGCTAGAGGCACGGCTACAAGCGGCCGGAGTACCCGCTTCCTATGTACAAAATAGCCCTGAGCTCGTAGCCGATCCACAACTCAACCATCTCGGACACTTTATCGAGTTACCTCACCACGAAGGCGGCACAACGGTAATCGAAAGTACCAGAGTGCACCTATCACGGTCTTCGGTAGCAGTTGATAAGAGCGCACCAACCTTCTCACGCGACATGATGTATGTGCTTAACGACGTATTGGATTACGACGACGACAAGATTGGCGAACTGCTCGTAGCGGGGGTTTTTGAGTAGCGGCTAGTCCGACGAAGGCAACTTCTTGGTTTCTTTACCCATCAACATTTGGCCATCAACACCAAAAGAACCTTCCCCTGCTTTCACGCAAAGGAGTTCAATCGTCTCTTCTGCGTTTACATAGCGCTTGCCGATCAGACAATCGAACATGTGCTCGGTGTCTGCGACTGGGTTCTCGGGAGCTTCCTCGTCGGCACCTATCATCGGTACACCACCACAGGTTAGGACGACATCAGAACCCTTAACAACCATCGCCTCTCCAGAGCAAACGACGCTCTTTAACCGTGTACCCGGCTTAACTTCTGGCATTATTAGCCTCCTCTCTCAAATCGAGGGGGATTGATACATGAAACTGAGGCCAATGCCAAGAGCCATGGGAACCCAGAGCAATAAAGCGATCGAGGACAGCGTGGACGAAAGGACCGAAATTCTAGTCATCGGCGGTGGCCATGCTGGACTTTGCGCTGCGATCTCTGCTCGAGAAGCTGGTCGTTCGGTACTCTTACTCGATGCCGCTTCAGAGTCGATGCGGGGTGGGAACTCTCGCCATACGCGAAACCTTCGCGCTATGCATACTGAACCAACTGCCACTCTCACAGATCGCTATGACGAGGAGGAGTACTGGCAGGATATCCTGCGAGTCACCAATGGTCAGACCAATGAAGAGTTGACCAGACTCGTCATTAGAGAGAGTTTCGAGCTGCTTCATTGGCTGAGTAGCAGAGGTGTTCGGTTTCAACCTAGCTTAAGAGGTACTCTGAGCCTGGATCGAACCAATGCGTTTTTCTTAAGTGGCGGCTGTGCGTTGGTCAACGCCCTATACCGCTACGCGATGCAAATCGGCGTCGTGATGCACTACGAGAAAGAAATTGCACACATCGAGTTATCCGGCACGAGTTTTCGCTGGGCGGAGACGAAAACCGGCGAGACGTTCCACGCCGATGCTGCCGTACTCGCGTGCGGTGGCTTCCAAGCAAACACAGATTGGATGGTTGAGGCATGGGGCGATGCTGCACTTAATTTTCTCATCCGCGGTACACCTTTGAATCGCGGCTATGTACTGCGCGATTTGATGCAACAAGACGTACTCACCATCGGAGATCCCCGACAGTGCCACGCTGTCGCGATCGATGCCCGCGCACCTAAGTTCGACGGCGGCATCGTCTCGCGCCTAGATAGCGTGCCATTTGGCATCGTCGTAAACCGCGAAGCAAAACGCTTTTACGACGAGGGAGAAGATTTCTGGCCGAAACGATATGCCATATGGGGCCGGCTCGTTGCCGCGCAACCTGAGCAAATCGCCTATTCCATCATCGATCACAAAGTGCAGGATCTTTTTATGCCATCCGTTTATCCGGCCATAACTGCAGATTCCATACCTGAGTTGGCCACTAAGTTAGACATAGACCCACAAGCGCTTTCTGACACCATCAGTCAATTCAATGCAGCCACAGATCAAGGCACTTGCGACCATACAGTTCTCGACGGACGGAGAACCACTGGTCTATTGCCTGACAAGACTAATTGGGCGCAAACTCTAGACCGCGGTCCTTATCACGCCTATCCGTTGCGACCCGGGATCACCTTCACTTATCTTGGCCTGAAGGTTGACCAACAAGCGCGAGTCCAAATGAACGAAACGACCTTTGCCCCCAATCTCTATGCTGCCGGAGAAATCATGGCGGGTAACATCCTAGGGGAAGGCTACTGCGCCGGTACAGGGATGACCGTTGGGGGTGTTTTCGGTCGTATCGCTGGCACAAGTGCAGCGGCGGGGCTGCAAACTTGAGTCAAACCATTGCGATCACAGAAATCCGTACAGAAGCACGCCGCACATTCGAAATCTGCAACGCCTGCAGATACTGCGAGGGCTTTTGTGCCGTGTTTCAAGAGATGACAAACCACCGCACATTCGAGGATGCGACTCTCGACCACCTCGCAAATCTGTGCCACAACTGCACGGCCTGTTTCCATGCTTGTCAGTACAAAGCACCACACGAGTTCGCAATTGATGTGCCTGAAGTTCTTGCAGAACTCAGACCCCAAACCTGGCAAGAACACGCCTGGCCAGCCTCTTTTGCACGTCTACTAGAGCGCCGAGGCGTATCTGTAGCTTTAGCGATAGCCAGCATATTCTCGCTCTTTCTTGGTCTCAGCCTTACTCTCATCGATAGCAATGCCTTGACTAGCCAACACGTCGGTTCAGGTGCGTTTTACAAAATCATTGGACACGGCACGATCGTGTTGCTTGCAGGCTCTGCTTCACTCTGGGCGATACTTGCGATGTACATCTCCGCAAAACGGTATCTTCAACAACAAGCATCCGCTGACGAAATACGGAAAAACACAAGAAGTAAGACGGATTGGCTTTCGGTCGCTCATGACATATTGCATCTTCGACATCTCGGTGGCGGCCACGACGATGGTTGCAACGAGGAAGATGATCGCTTCACGAATCTGCGCCGATATTTCCACCACCTGACGATGTGGGGGTTTTTACTGTGTTTCGCTGCGACTAGCGTGGCTACTGTGTACGAACTCTTATTGGGTTGGCAAAGCCCGTTTCCACACACCTCTCTACCTGTTCTGTTAGGAATTTTTGGCGGCATTGGACTTGTGATCGGTCCGCTGGGACTGTTTTACCTCAATGCCAAACGAGACGACCTGCACGGCATGAGTATTGCGTTCATAGTTTTGTTATTCTTGATCAGTATCACTGGATTTGCTTTGTTGATACTGAGAAAGAGTAGCGCCATGGGTACGCTACTCGCGATACATCTCGGCTTGGTGCTCGCGTTCTTTGTCACTCTACCGTACACCAAATTCGTCCACGCGATTTATCGCACCTTTGCACTAATCCAGTTTCACAGAATCAATTAGCGCTTAGCTTCCGGTTCACTGTATAGTCATTGGTATGTGAGCCCTTCCCGATCCTCCCTCGAATGCCTTCTCCACAGTTGCATGCGAATCCAACTGTTCCGGGTCTTCGAACGGCTCAATCTCCAAAAGAACGTTGTAAAAGAGCGTTATAGAAGAAACTAGCAACGAACGTCACTGCTTAGCTAAGAGATACTCTATGCCCAATGTCCGCGTCCGGTACCAAACGGTCGAACTTGGCGGGAAAGACTTCCACCTACGTGCGCTGCGCGATACGCAACAATGTCCCGACGACATCGCGGAAGCCGAAGCCTGCGGTATTTCCTCAGCGACTTGGTCATTGTTCGGTATCCTCTGGCAATCAGAGGAGGTTTTAGCAATGCTCGCGCTGGACGAAGAGATTTTCGAGCGTCGAATTCTAGAAATTGGTTGTGGTTTAGGGCTTGCGAGTCTGGTCTTGAAAGGGCGCGGCGCCGACATCACAGCTATGGATCATCATCCAGAAGCCGAACACTTTCTCAACTACAATGCGCGACTCAACGACTTAGAACCTTTGCAATTCGCAAGGACCAGTTGGCTTGACGAAAATCCGGATCTGGGCCTCTTTGACACGATTATCGGTAGTGACGTTCTTTACGACCGACACAATTTGAACCCCTTACTCGACTTCGTCACGAACCATGCCGCAGACAAGAGTTCCATATTGTTGGTTGATCCACGTCGGGGTTTGACGGGACCGTTCACCCGGCTACTGGGAGAGCGGGGCTTTACCGCCAACGTCACTGACCTCGATCACCAAAGTCATGACGGCACAGAAAAAAACTGTCGCTTGCTGCGTTTCGTACGCGACTAACGACTTAGTTCGTTTGCTCTGCGTCTCGAGCAGTCACAAGCGCCCTAACCCTCGGAATCAATTCTTTGCCATACTCTATCGCATCAGGGAGCGGATCGTAGCCGCGTATGAGCAAGCTCTTCGCACCAACATCGTAATAGGCAACCATGGCTTCTGCGACGGTCTCCGGAGTGCCGACTAAGGCGGTTGAGTTACCGCGAGCACCACTCGCTGTAGCCAAGGCCATGTACAGACAACTGTCATAGATCTCTTGCTTATCAGCAGCATCTAGAAGTCTTTGCGAGCCTATATTCTGCGGTCCTTTGCCGCCTCGTTTACCGACGCCACCGCCAGTCCGCCTTTCTATTTCTGCCAATATCGCATGTGCCCGATCCCACGCTTCCCCTTCGGTTTTGCCAAGGATGGGACGTGTAGAGACACTGAAGGCGAGCTTGTCGTTGCCTTTGGCAGCCGCTTGGACCCGTTGCATAAAGCTCTTCGTGTCGGCGAGAGGTTCACCCCACAGCATAAAAACATCGAGGTACGGCGCTAGGGCGTCAATCGCGGCATCACTACCGCCACCGCCAAAAAGCGGTATAGACGGATCCTGCGCGCAACGAATGTCGGCATAGGCTTTCTCTATTCGATAGAACTCACCGTCGAAGTCAAAAGGCACCTTTTCCGTCCACGTCTTACTCAGGATCTGTGCATATTCTTCCGTACGCCGATAGCGGCCCGCATGATCGACGAAATCGCCATCTTTCGCCTGATCGCTGTCACTCCCGCCTGAGATTAGATGCACAGCTAGCCGTCCCTCACAGAGCTGGTCAAATGACGCGAGCTTGCGGGCAGCGACTGTTGGCGCCACAAATCCGGGGCGATGAGCGAGCAGAAAACCCAGACGATTTGTGACAGAAGCAGCGTGGGCGCCAACCATGAAGCCATCAGGGGCATCTGAAAAATAGCCGATCAAGACCCGATCGAAATCAGCCTCTTCGTGGATTCGAGCTGTGTTCGCGATAACATCGAGGGAGAACGGCGGTCCCTCTGGTGTCACTATTTCAGATCCTACTCGCGGTGCGATCCATCCGATCATCTCTACAGGCAATGTTCTCCCCTACTTGCCTCATCGAACCATAAGTGTACCCACTCTTAGGCTTTCTGGGAAAGTTGGTTCAGCCTGTTGCTACTTTACTCACGTCGACAATTTGCATTTACTACCCAAATGCAACAAATCCCTTCACGCACCCTCAAGATCTTCGTTTTAGTCACCTTAGCCGCTGCCTGCGCACCGATATTCGTCAGCGAAGATCCAGACAATTTGTCAGAAATGGCAGCAGAAATAACAACCAAGAATGGTTTAAAGGCTATGCAGGCAGGTCAGCCCACGCAGCCTATGGTGCTATTCATTCACGGGACACCTGGGTCATGGCACGCGTTTAAGGACTACCTTGTTCACCCCCGGCTCGTTTCCTCGCTCAACCTGGTTGCGGTCGACAGACCAGGATTTGGTCGATCAGCTGACTTAGCTCTCGCTCCCTCCCTAACCAGACAGAGCGAGTTGATCGCGGGTCTCTTTGATCTCAACCTATCCGGGCAACCCATTGTGGTGGTTGGGCATTCTCTCGGCGGGTCCATAGGCTTACGTGTAGCCGTAGATCACCCTGACTCGGTGGGTGCCCTGCTTTCCATCAGTGCCGCTCTGAGTCCTGAACTCGGCAAGCCGCGCTGGTACAACCGGCTCGCGGCATTACCACTCGTGAGGTACGTCGTGCCTGCAGATTTGAAACTCGCGAACGCAGAAATCATGCCACTGCGCGATGAACTCAACGTCCTGCAACATCAGCTCGCCAAGATCCGAATACCCGTAACGATCATCCAAGGCAGCGAAGATCCATTGGTGAATCCTGACAACGCAGCCTACGCGGAAGCCAAACTCATCAACGCTCAATTGAAGGTAGACCGCTTTCCTGAAGAAGGGCATTTCATCGTGTGGAGCCACGTAGACCACGTCGTCGATGAGATCTTGAGGCTTTCGAAGCAACACTAAGGAACGATTTGTTCGGCAATTGGTCTTACACTTTGTGTCGGACAAAACATAAAAAGAGGGTCTGAATGCCAACGTTACAAAAAGCGCTCCCGTGGGTTTTAGTGATTTACATTGCGTTTGTTTTTATCCAATCGCTATTTTTCAAATTTTCCGGTTCCGAAGAGACCATCATCATCTTCAACACCATTTCCGATTGGATGGCAGGAACTAGCCTCCTTAGCGCTGTATCAGAGCCTTTCAGAAGCTATGGAGGTAATCTCGTCGGATTAACCGAGCTCGTTGCGAGTATTTTACTGTTCATCCCTAGACTGCGAATTTGGGGTGCAATCATTGCCCTTGGCACCATCAGTGGTGCGATTTTCTTCCACCTATTCACCCCGCTCGGTGTTGTGCGCACCATTGACGCGATGGGCAACACCGATGGTGGCGTGCTCTTCTACATGGCCTGTGGCGTTTGGATTGCCAGTGCACTTACGATCTACCTGAACCGCGATCAGCTACCTGGAGTTTCTCGTTGAAATATATACCGCTCGCCTTCCTGTTAACACTGTTAAACCAAACAGCGCTCGCTGCTACTGAAGAAGTTTGGGAGTTACAGCGAGACCGAGACGGAATCCAGATTTATACCAGATCTGTTGAAGGCTCTAAGTTCAAAGCAGTTAAAGCGGAAATGGAAATTGACGCACCGATAAGAGAGCTGGTCGGGTTGGTCATGGACACCGACGCATGCCCCGAATGGGCAGCGCTGTGCAAAGACTCAGAAGTTGTGCAGCAAACATCTGAAACAGACTTGCACGTCTACACCCTGAACGATGTGCCTTGGCCGGTGAAAGATCGTGATGCCGTGGCTCGCGTTCTGTGGAGTCAAGATGAAGCTGGCATAGTAACGATGAGAGCAGAACTCGTGTCTGGCTTCGTGCCAGAAACGAAGAAAGCCATGCGTCTCACTTATGGTAAGACCGCTTGGATATTCGTTCCTGTTGGACCCGACCGAACCCGTGTGATCTCTGAAGCCCATCTCGACCCGGGCGGTGCGACGCCAGCTTGGGTTACAAACATGCTACTCGTTGACTCTCCCTTCGACACGATGGCGGGGATGCGCACGCTCGTCGCGAGTGGCCGGTATCAGGATGCCCAGATTGAATTCTTAGGATCTGTGTCAGCTGCTGAATGAAGCCTTTCGAATATTGGCACCCGCGTCTCGCGGAAGCCCCATACTACGCAGCGCTTTTATTGCGTTGCGCGGCGGCTGGTCTGCCGCCTAAGTTCCTGGCTAAAGCCAACTACGCTTTGGACCACGGCGAACTTGGCCTGGGTTCAAAATACAGAACACAACTCGCGTTCGACCAAGTGTATTTCCCAACTACAGAACTCATCGACTTCGACAGGAGCGATATAGAGGAAATAAACGTGGCGATTGGGCAATTCGTCCATAATCACGAAAACCAAGCTATCCTCAAGCCTGATATTGGCGCCGTAGGTAAGGGTGTCTTGAAGATCTCCGGCGCAGCAAGCCCCTCATCCCAACTGCCGGAGCTAAGTGGTCAGTACCTTCTACAGGCGTACTGCGACTTACCGGAAGAGTTCGGCATATTCTTCGTCCGTCAACAAGGCAATGGACGCATCACCGGCGTCAATCGAAAACACTTCCCAACGGTGATCGGTGATGGTCAGAGCACCATAACGCAACTTGCGGAACGTCATGAACGATTCACCAATAACTGGCAAATTTTCATGCAGTACCAAGATGGGGGCACGGTACTTGCGGCGGACGAAGAGAGAAGACTGTCTTTCATCGGTTCACACACCATGGGTTGCAAATTTACCAATGACCGTCATCTCGTTACCACGAGTCTTACAAATGCTATTAGTCAAATATGCGCCAACCAACCAGGTTTTAACTTTGGACGTCTAGATGTTCGAGCTGCGAGCGAAGCACATCTACAGAGGGGTGAGTTCATAGTTATTGAAGTTAACGGCGTGGCGTCCTTACCTACGCACATGTTTGATCCGGATCTATCGGTACAGGAGGCGTATCGGATCTTTCTCTTGCACGCTAAGTTGTTAGTAGATATCGCGAACGAGAACCGTCATCAGCCGATGACACTGAAACCCTATTCAGAACTTTGGCAACAGGCCAAACAAAACCACGCGCTACTAAATCAACTGCACGAAAGGTCTATGCGCAACCCTCAGTCACCGTAAGCGAGGTATCGCTCTAACAGATCACCTTCGCCGAAATACATCTTAAGATATTTACGTGGCATCGCTGGTACGTTTAACCGCAACAAGAGCCCTGGGGTGTTGTTAAAATTACGATCAACAACCGCTGCGTGAAAGCGAGCCCCTAGCTTGTGATAGTGACGAATTAAAACGGGTATATCTCGCGCCTCGTCTTCCAACGCTTTTACGATGCGCGACAGGTCCTTCATCGTCATGGGTCGGGTTTCTTCAAGGAACTCTTGCCACTCACCGCCAAGATCAGGTTCGTACGGATCCTCAGCCCGGACATCCGGCCTAGGCTCTAGCAGCACGTCACGCATCACTGCCATGGCGCGGGCGTCATACAAACGTGACATCGAAACCACGCCATATAATTGTCGATATTTGGGATGATGTAGGAGATAGCGGCTAATCCCACACCAAAGCAGAAAAAGGCTGTAGGTGTTGCGTTGGTAATCTGGCGCGACAAATGAACGACCAATTTCCAATAGTGGCGGACCTGCATAAAATTCGTCCGCAAAATCAAACATCTGCGCCAAATAAACACCCGCGTTACCTTCTTCAGCACGCAATAGATCTGTCTTGCCTAAGCGATACGCACCGACAATCGCGTGTTCGGTGAGGTCCCAGGCAAAAAGATGGAGGTAATTCTCGTCGAAGCGATCTCGGTCTTCTGCCTGCCCACTGCCTTCCTGATGCGCTCGAAAAGTTAACTCGCGCAGACGCGCAATTTGATCCAAGGTTCGAGGTAGCTGGCCGGCATCACCATAGCAGACGATAAAGTTCTTATATTCCATCAAGCATTGCGCTGCAGGCAGCGCATCGATCTCAGCATGCAGCTCCGTTTTCGTCACTTCCGGCGCAATAGGCTGCATTTCGCTATTCTCAACGACAGCCTTCGGTAGTCCTATCTGGAGATCACGCAGATAGGGAAGAAGCTCGTCTAATCGCTGCAACCGATCTTCAGGTTGCACTTCTTCGTTCATGAAATCCCTCCTGTTTCTGTTCTTCGACCGAGTCGTGAAAGCCGTTTTCACTTATCCGGTCAGCCTTTTTCAAACCTACGACATACACCCAGGTATAAATCATACCGATTACAAAGCCCGGCAAGATCGTCATCAATATTTCTGGCGTACCAATGAACATGTGGATCACATAGGGCGTAGTAAACAATCCCGCGCACACAGTAATCATGACGAATAGCACCTGATTTTTCGATTCCTTAAAGCGTTTGTATAGCGATTCTGTAGTGAGTGTCATGACGAAGGTCAGGACAAAGCTGTAACTGCCTTGCACTAAGCCGATCATCATTGCCAGATCAGCATCGTGGTCTAGGTTCACATAATACGCCCACCCACCGTAGGCAATGAAGCCCGCGATTCCAGACAGAAAACTGCGCATAAGCGATGAGTTAAGCATTGCCATTAGACTCTGGTAACACCAAATAAGTTTCTAAACCACGCCGAACTAATTCTTCGCACTGACTGGCTGTAGTTTTACGATCTGCACCAACAGACATTGTAAACGGATCGTGAAACACCACGTGAACCGAGCATGGCTTTAAACCAAGCGCGGCGAGGAAATGATTTAAGAAGGGCGCGTTCGGGACTGCTTTCTTAGGGTCCGGTAAATACCACGCGTACCTGTCGCGCTGAGCCGGGGACATCGGTTTCCCATCGTAGTCTGAATACACCACCGATACTGGCTGTATCACATGTCCTTCGGCGGCTCTATATAGGCTACTTCGAAATGGGGCCACGTAATCACCGGCAGTACTTGTTCCTTCGGGGAAAACGATGAGGCTACGACCTTCTGCCAAATGATCGCGCAATACAGCAACTTGCTCCGCCGCTCGTTGCGCCCGCCGTTCGAGAAAGACAGTGTTCTGCAAGCGAGCCAGTTGTCCGAAAACGGGCCAACCAGAAACCTCGGACTTCGCGACAAAAGAACCCTCGATGACCCCACCAAGGACGAATACGTCTAGATAGGTGGCATGGTTCGCGACATAAAACGTAGCCGCACCTTCATTGCACTGACCGTGTATAACACATTGAATATTAAAGAGTTTTGCAGCAGTGCTATGGAATAGTTCAGGGAATTTACGTTCTAGTTTACGGAGTCGTAGAACTTTGGCGACCAACATCGTGCTGGCTCCGATCACTATCCAAACGATGAGCAAAACGGTAAAAAGCGCCGCTTTGAGCTTTGATACCGGGGCATGTTCTACCGCGGAAGCTTTTTGATTTATGGCTCGTGTCCTGGGCCCGATCGTGGCGGTCAGTGTACTTTACCTCACGCATGCAATCACCCTTAGCCTAGGTAAATCGGGTCAGTTGACTGCTACACTCCTTGGTTTTTACAACCAACTTCTCACCAATGGTCGCTAAACTCACCTATACCGCAAACCAAGCCACTAGCATCACGCAATTTCACGCCGTACTGGGGGCTTATCTCGGCGCCCGCGCAGACGTTGGCGATCGACTTACCAGTTTGCTCTCAGATGAACCAGACATGCCGATGGCGGTTTGCCTACAAGGCTACCTGCTGAAACTTGCAGCTCACCCTAAATTCGCAACTCCCCTGCAAACATTTGTCGAACAGGCGCAAAAAATAGCGGCAGACAAGCAATGCAACGATCGTGAGCAGCAACACATTCAAGCCCTCTCGGCTTGGGCTTCGGGACAAGACCTAGAGGCGCTTCACATTCTCGAAGATATTCTTGTCACCCACCCGGCAGATATGTGCGCTCTACGCATAGCGCATTATCTTCATTTTTACCAAGGTGTCGGGTCTAAGATGCTGGCATCGACCGAGCGAGTTCGCTCATCCTGGCAAGCAGGGGATGATCATTTCGGTTATTTCTTAGGCATGCATGCGTTCGGCCTAGAAGAATCTGGGAACTTGGACGCAGCCGAACGTATTTGACGGGCAGCAGTTGCAATCAATCCCGCAGATCTCTGGGCTATTCACGCGGTCGACCACGTTCTCTACAGCCGGGACGAACATCACGCTGGTATCAAATGGCTACGTGGGGTCGAATCTGCCTGGCAAGGCACGAATAACTTCCGTTATCACCTCTACTGGCACCTAGCCCTACATCACTTAAAAGTAGGTGAGTATGTCGCGAGCCTCGACATCTACGACGACCAGCTTGCCCAGAGCATCAACGATGACTTCTATCTCGACTTGTGCAACAACGCCTCGCTTCTATGGCGTCTCGAGTACCGGGGAATTGATGTCGGCGACCGTTGGCATTCGCTACTTGAAATCTCAGAAACTCATACGACCGACCAAGAATTAGTCTTCGCGAGTCTCCACTACCTATTGCCACTCGCCCGTCTGCGTTCGCCAAAGTTTGAAGAAATGAGCGACAATTTTGCCACTTGGGGCACTGGAAATGCTGACCAAGCAAAGGTCAGTCATCGCATTGGGGTGCCTGTGGCAGCTTTGCTGGATGGCAAGCCTTCCCACCTTGACTGGCAACCCTCGCTACATACGGTCGGCGGAAGCCATGCACAACGGGAACTCTTCGGCGAACTAGTTTAGCGGACTGTCTGCAACTAAGCGGAGTCTGAGACGCTCTATCCAAGCCTCAAGGAGTTTTACGCCGCGGCCATCACCGAGATCGACTTGATCAACAGAAGACAGGTTCATCAACACAACACGCAGCGCCTTACTGTAGTCAACAAGTAGATCCTCCAGGGACCATGTCGTAATGCCGTTACTCACCAAAGCCTCGTGGTATCGGGCTAAGATCGGTTCCGCACTCGCTTCGCCATTCAACCCACTAGAGAATAAATACGCCAAGTCATAGGCGGGGTTGCCGTGCCTGACCAACTGCCAATCTATAAACAAGACCTCGCCATCACGAAAAAACAGATTGTCCAACCGCAAATCACAGTGCAACAATGTCGTCGGACCCGCCGACAAGCCATGGCACAAATTCACACCGGTATCCGCCAAGTCGACTAGATAGTCTTCTAGACCCGCCGCAACACTATCAGGGAACATCGTCCGAAAGCCTTCTTGCGAGCGATGCATGAGCTCCGAACGCATTTTGGCGTCGATATCTAACGGTAAAAGCCAAAACTGATCGGCCAGGTCTTCTCTCTGCCAAAAGTGTGCGTGCAGCTTGGCCACTGACTCGACGATTGTTTGCATGGTCCCCATCGAGACCCCCGCAAGTTGATCTATCGGCTCCGCAGTCGAGATGTCTTCCATCAACAATATGTAGCGACGCTTCTTGCTTGCAGCGATCCACCACGCCAGTTTGTTTGTGAGGCCTTGTAGAAATCGTGGGATTTTCTCTGCCTGACGTAGGATCTCTTCTTGTTTCTCGCTAGCCGCATCGCGATCAAATTCGCCGTAGTAGAGCTTAGGAGTGGCGACCGGGAGCGTGTCAGCGTAGGTCATGTAGAACATGTTCTCGCGTTCGTAAGCACCCAACAACTCACCCATGGCGCGATTAACAAGCTTGGGCATCTTAGCGACAACTGTCGCAGGACACTTCTCGTCCGATCGGCTCAAGCCTAGATCTACTTTAATAATATCGCCAACGAACCCTTCGCCATCGCCAAGAACCGTTTGCTCGCAAGTTTGGACTTCCGCGGAAAGACACCCTTGTTCCGTCAAAACTTTAGTCAGCCATTCTGCGGTTAGCTGGCCGGGCGTCTCTGGAATAAACAGTGGCGAGCGAGGCATCTAAGTTCCCCCAGTCTCCAATATCGATACGATCTCGGCCAGATCATCTATCACATGATCTGGTTCTGCAGTCTTTTTACCACTCTGCAAGGGCGCCGGTTTGCCGCCATTGCGCACCAGTGCTGTATGCATACCAATGGCAGACGCACCATTTACGTCATGTTCTGGGGAATCACCAACGAAAAGGACTTGTTCAGCGTTGAGACCTGACTTCTCTAGGCTCACTGCAAAGAAAGTTTCATGCGGCTTACAAGAACCTGCCGCTTCCGAGCTGGTCCAGTGATCCAAGTAGTCATGTAGAGATGCACGTGCAACTAACGGCTGTAACATGTCTTCATCGATGTTCGAAACGATAGAAAGATAGTGACCCTGGGCCCGAAGTTTATCCAGGGTCGCTAAGCAGTCAGCCTTCAACTCTAAGCCATCCACAATTGCACGATGCTGTACGTCGGCAAAACCCTGATAAACATCCTCATCGAACGGAATTGAGAGGGCTTTCGTCGCGCGCAGGAACGTATCCCGAAACATGTCCGCATGCAGATAATAATCACGTTGAGCGAACTCTACTGAAACCTCTTTGTTAGCCTGGCCATAAGCAAGACCAACATCCTTCGGCGACCCAGCCCCGAGCCCCATCATCGCTTTTACAAGTGCCGAGCCGATGGCTTTGTTCGCACCTTCATAGTGAAAAAGAGTGCCGCCTAAATCAAAAAATATGCCGGATATCATCAACCTAAGGTATCAAGCATTACTCGCAAATCACAGAGGTGTTCGCACCGAACCGGTCCGTCTGGGTTCCGACAGCAACATCTTCCAGTCCACCTCTAGCATGGTTTCTGCTAGATTCTTAACTTCAGCTCACACACTCGGAGTTCACAATGGCAGTCATGAAGGTCGAAGAGAATTTTTTCAGCGATCGCACAGAGGTTATGGCGGATATCGCCGCAACGGGATTCTGGCCAACAACCTACGTTTCTGGCGCATCGCCCGAACTGCCATTGCACTACCATGATTGGGACATCATCGGGTATGTCGTTGAGGGTTCGACCTACTTGCTCGACGCGGAGGGTGAGCGGGTCGCCATCGGACCTGGCACGCGGCTCACTATTCCACGGGGCGCTTGGCATGCTGAAGGTGAGGCAACGGACAAGGTGACGTACATCGTGACCGTTTCAGAACCAGTGCCTTTTATCGAGGCGTTGATGCCAAAGGAACCTAAGGGGCCAATGCCGTCTTTTGGTTAGAACCTAGTAGATAACAAGACAGCGCACCTCGATGCTCCATCGATCGGGGGCATTGTCCGGTGTTTTTGGGTCGTCGAAGGCGCTATGAAAACTAAAGGTGCAGGTTTTTTGCCGGTCCTGACCATCGCCTAACGCGCCCTGACTCCGTGCGAGTGGTCCAGCCGAATCCCATTGCTTAATCAACAACGCTTCATCGCGATTCACTTCAGGATAATAATACATCCGCTGACGATCAGAGTATTTTGCGAAGTAGTTTTCCCCAATACGGTCTGGGTAATGGATTTCGAACACGACTAGCTCTTCGGGCTCGACCGTCTGCGCATCACATAATGCAATCGGGTGAGTTGCCACAGGTTTGTCATCAATGTTTCGCCAAACATTAATGATCGCAAATCGTCCTTCTTTGGCTCTCGCGAGTGCCTCAGGTGGGATCAAAGCCGTATTGTCAGGCAGAATACCTAGCAGCGTGTCATTGCCACTCGGTGGCTGCGCGAGCTGCTGTAACCTGTCGGGCGCTGATTGCAGCGTGTAGTCACCGTGAACGACGTGCGCAGGACCCTGCACTTCTTGTCCGCCTTTGATCTGGACCTGGGCTTCTTTACCACCCGCTGAGCGAATATTGTGATCAAACGCAAACGCCTGCGCACCGGTCACCCGGCTCACCAAGGTCTCACACAGTGGGTAATAATCGTAGACGACCGTTGTGTGGTCCAGAAAATCAACCGGTTGGACTAAGGGGTCTTGGCAAAGCTCGAAGCCATTCGTTTCACACGTTAACGGCTCACTCAAGCTTCTGGCGTCAGTGATCTCCATGGACCGACCTTCCAGATCAATGCCTTGACTGCCGCCGGTATTTCCATTCGGTAGGCGCTCCATGAGCACCTTTGAATTTCGATAAAGTGAAGTCTCAGTTTCTGCCACCAAGAACTGGAAAGTGCCGCTGGTAGAAGCCATACCTACGCCTCAGATTTCTGATCCTTGTCGACAGCTCCATGCGCTTGCGCAGTTTCAATCAGGCCAATCATCCGAGTCAGGGTCTCTCGTTGACCAGCAGCATCATTAGGTCGCCCTACCGTCGCGCCAATATTCAACCTGCGTATAACTTGTCGCGGTGGCCGTGAAGCACTGCTTAGTGGTGGCATGACGCTCACCAACACCGTTGGAATTCCAGCGTCCTCTAAACCCCTAGCGATCAGACTCACGGTCTGATGGCAAACAGGTCAGGAAGGTACGAGTAGCGCTGCCTCAACATCGTCTGCCTTAAAGGCAGCGACGATTTCGGGAATCGTTTCATTGATCAGAGGACCCACATTGGGTTGTAGTCCCATCAGCACTAGCGTCTCGTTCGCTAGAGATCCGATCGAGCCGTCAGCAACTAATTCGGCAAGTCGATCAAACGGCAAGTTCGCATTTATGTCTTCCTTTGCATACTTGTGGTCATAACCGGGATGGTTGATCACAAGCTTGCTTCGATCTACATCGGTTGGAATTCGTCTGATCTCCGGCGCCCGCTCATCAAAACTCGGATAGCCACGCATAGGTTCTTGCTCACCCTCTATCGAATAGCCACCCGTGGTCACTAAGCCAAATCGCGTTTCGCTTGCTGACTTTGAAAGTCGGACAAACGGATCATCAGTCGTTTGGAACCATGGGTACGAGGCAAATGCTTCCTTAGCCTTTCCTGCTGGAAACATTGGTTTGGCAACCTCTGCCCACGCATAAAAGCCTGGACTCCACTCCTCTACATGCGCCGAATCTGACATTGTCACTCTCCCTAACTCTTGCCTACAGTTTCTACATAGATCAGGATATCTCAAACGCAAGCATCAAGCATCCAAGGATCGCAGTGACCGAACACGTGTTTGAAATCGCGCCAAGCGGGCGCTCTAAGTGTCGAAGTTGTGGTGGCGCGATCGCCAAGGACAGCATTCGTTTTGGCGAGGTCATGCCTAACCCTTTTGGCGATGGCAACATGACCCAATGGCACCACCCGGGCTGCGCCGCTTTTCGCCGTCCGGAGCCATTGCTAGAAGCTCTTGCAGCAGATGGCTATGAGGGCCCTGATGTTAGGGAGATAACTCGTCAAGCTGAGTCCATCCAACCCCACCGACGACTACAACGCATAGGCAAAGCTGAACGGGCTTCGAGCGGTCGGGCTAAGTGCCGTGCGTGCCAAGAACTCATCGAAAAAGAAGCATGGCGCCTACCTCTCATCTTTTTCGAGGATGGCAACTACGCAAGCTCAGGGTTTATCCACGCAACTTGTACAACGCAGTACTGCGAAACACAGGAAGTCACAGACACGGTGCGTCATTTCGCAGCCGAGTTGGCCGCAGATGACCTCGATGAACTCATCAAGGCCATAATGGCCTAAAGGCTAAACAGGCTCAGCAACAAATACCGGGATCGTTCTCGACGTTTTGCCCTGATACTCGTTGTAAGGAGGGAAAGCCTCGGCGCTCGCTTCCCAGAGTCGCGCTCGTTCATCGGCGTCTTCGACTTCGCGAACTCGCATCGTATGAACTTCAGTCGCGTCGCGAATTTCGACATCAGGGTTGGCTCTTAAGTTATAGACCCAAACCGGATTCTTCGGCGCACCGCCCATTGATCCCACAAGGACATAGGCATCATCAACTTTGACACACATCAGAGGGATCTTGCGGATACCGCCCGTCTTGTTTCCCGTGTGGGTAACGATAATGCACGGCATACCCGTCTCCATCAACGTCACGCCCTCCGTACCACCACTACCTTCATAAAGCTCGACCTGCTTTCTGACCCAATCCAATGTCGGCGGGATGTATTCAGCCATTGTGTTCTCCAAGTTAAATCGACGTATTGAGTTCTGTGAGGTGGTCTAGTCTAGCAGCCATCGACGCATCACTGTCTAGCATGACAAGCGGAATTAACCGGTCAACGCCAAGATCTCGAAACGCTCTCGCCGCGCCCACATCATCAATTGCTGGCATCATTACGATGTCAAAGTCGTCGCGGCTACGACCAGCAGCTGACAAATGTATATCCAAACGTTTGAGAATTGCCTCTGCAGCCCGTGGGTCTTGACCAAAACCCAGCCAGCCCTGACCTAGCGTTGCAGCCCGTTTGAGCGCAGCATCACTAAAACCCCCGACAATCAGTGGGATCGAGCCATTCACAGGTTTAGGGTCCATTCTGGCACCTTGGACTTGGAAGTGGGAGCCTTGATGATCAGTGATAGGATCACGCCAAAGTTTCGCCATCAGTGCGAGTGCTTCATCACACCGCGCGCCGCGATCCGACCAATCATAGCCGCACGACAGTACTTCTTCTTTGCACCAACCTACGCCTACCCCTAGATCTACGCGCCCACCAGTCAGCCAATCTAACGTCGCAAATTCTTTCGCCGTGTAAATCGGGTTGCGTTGGGGGATCAAAGATATGCTGGTGCCAAAACGTAAACTCTTCGTGTGGCCTGCGAGATAGCCAATGATAGTGCTCTGGTCCGGAACGCCACATCCTTCAGGAACAGGTAGCTTGCCATCAGGTGAACCAGGATAGCCAAACTCCATCTCATCGAAGAGCAAGACATGCTCACCGAACCATATCGAGTCCAACCCGTTTTCATCCATGCCGCGCGCCAGGTTGATCAAACGGTCTGGTGGAACTACCGGGGCAAAAAAAGACGCGACCGCACCAATCTTCATATCTTCGTTTCCTTACTGCTTTAATTTTCGTTCGTACATCGAAAAAACTGACTCCCAAACACTTTCAGCGGCCGCCTCAACGTAGCCAGGTCGTTCTGGAAAACAAAAACCGTGCTCAGTACCTGCGTGGATCAACATCTGATATTCACAGTCGGCGGCCTCAAGTTCTTGTTCAAGCGTTGGGATAACAAAGTCTTCAACAAAGTGGTCTTGCTCTGCAAAACCTAGATAAAGCTCCCCAGAAATTTTCGAGATGAGTTTGTGTGGCGAATCGTCTTTGTCCGTGACCATGCGAGTCCCGTATAGAGATGCTGTGGCCTTGATTCTGTCTGGGAAGGTGCCTGCCGCGGTAAGAACGAATTGACCACTCATGCAATAGCCAATGGTGCCGACTGCCCCTGACGCTTCAGGCACCTCGCTCAAGTATTCTAACAAACCCTGCGTATCCGCCATAACCATCTCGTTGGTAAGCTTGCTGCCCACTGCAAACATCTTTTTGAGTTCGCTTCCACCTTTCGACAAATCAAAGCGAACCGTGCCTTCCCGATAGTAGAGATCAGGCAAGACCCCGATAAACCCGTTTTCAGCAATCCGGCGGGCAAAGTGCCTGAGTTCTTCTCGTATCCCAGGCACATCCATATATATGATGACCGGACTGAATGGACCGTCGCCGTCAGGGATCGCGACAAACGTGTCCATCAAGCCATCGCGTGTTTGCACGTTCACGTTCTTTTCTTTCATGTTTTTTCGTTCATGTTCGTTTCTTTCATGCTCACTTCTTTCATGTTCAATTCTTTCAAGATCACTTCTTTCATGATCACTTCTTTCATGATCACTTCTTTCATGATCACTTCTTTCATGATCAAGGGGAGCATATTCGCCCCTTAACTACTTTACCCATACTCCAGAGTTTTCGGGGGGTGGAAGACTACGCGGATTTACGCGCGGCTTCATACCATGCGAAGAAACAAAACCAGATGCCTTGAATCGCAAGGCCCGCAACTTCCCGTACCTCTTCAACCCCTTGTGCATCCATGCGCATGGAAGCAAAGACTTCACGCCACTGGACCGCTTCAACAGCGAAAGCGATCCATAGCGCAAACCCCAAACTGCCAACGCCAACGCCAACGCCAACGCCAAGGTAAGCCCAGGCCGGAAGCGATCGCTTGAGACTGATCAGCATCATTAGACCACCCAGTCCATAGATCGCGAACCACAGCCAACCATCCGGATCGTTCAATTGTAGATAGGCGCTGAACAGCAACAGAATGGCCATCAGCGTTTGCAGTGGTTTCAGTAATTTTTCCTCAACGAGATAAGCGAAGGCACAAATCGAAAAACTCCGGCATCATAGATCAATGAAACGTATTTTCCTCACAGTTTTGTTGTCCCTCACTGCGCTTGTGGGCGCCTATCTTTTATATGCACGCAACGTCACAAACCCGGCCGTAACAGAAGATATCCGCAACGATCCCACCAGCGATAGAGCCGCAAGGGCCATGCTGATTACACTGCCAAATGGACGAGAATTGCCCGTCAACTTCCTACATGAAGGCAGTCAGGTATTTATCGGCGTAGATGGGCGCTGGTGGCGAGACTTTATCGACCCAGGTGCGAGGGTCAGTCTGTATATGAAAGGACATGCCTACGAAGGACATGCCGTTGCAGTGCTCGATAATCCTGCATATACGGAAGAAATTTTCAGTCGACTTAGACCTACAGCCCCGGAATGGTTACCCGCATGGTTGAACGGAAAACTTGTTGTTATTAACCTAGATCAAGACTAAGAAGGCTAATCGTCTGATGCTAACGTTATCATCAGAAAGCCAGTGAAAGCGGCGTTATTCGGTCCTAGGGAAGGATCAACTCGTGACTTCAAATCGTTAATCGTATCCCTGTACCGCGCGTAGAACTCCCAGCTTGGCCTAGGTTTGTAGACCAAATCTTCGAGCTCCAAGAACGAAATTACACGCTTGGTCGTTGTAGGCTTAACAAAGACGTCAATATCGGGTCGCATGTAAAGGGAGCAAATTGTCATCAGGCTCCACTTCGCAAGCTGCCCTTCCACCAAGATATCCAAAACCTGATTGAAGCCTTTTTCCTGATTGCCGTGTAGTAGCTTACGAAAAGCCTCCGCTAAAGATTGGCGGTCATCAGTACTCAGACCATTGACGTAATCTCGAAACTTCGGCTTTTCAAACATTGAGACCATTGACGAACGACTCACGGTCTTGACAATACTGTCTAATATTTGCGCCTTGTTCGTAGCTAGATTGGCGAAGTTTTTCTTCGCTAGCAGTACCTGCGTTTGCTCAGCCAGCTGGTCTACGCGATGTTTCTTGCCAACGGCGACCATATCTTCATGCGCAAACCCGCCCGGATAGCGATCCAAGAATGCGGTTTGCGCCGTATAGAGACGCTCCAGATTCAAGACGCTATCCCACCATTTCTATCGTTTCTGCCAGTTGTTCTAACACAAATATCAACGGCAATTTTACAACCCGAGAATTCAGCTCTGCATAACGTCGAAGAAACACATGGCTTGCAGATGTTTGTTCTTTCAAGACCACATAACGTACATCCCCAAGCTTGAAACGCTCACCGATCAATTCCTCGTGGAACAAAACTTTGCGTGGTGCTTTCGCCGGACCCCGACGCTGCCAATTCGGACCCAGATTTTGTTCGTGTCCGAACGGCAAGGACATATCCCTAAGACGCATCGGTGTTGCACTGATGCCTGTTTCATATTCGGCTGCAAGAACAATCTCCCGGATGTCAGATTGAGCTCTCGCTGCATAGTGTTTGAGCATGCTCACGCTGCCGTCTGCCAGGTACAGGACGCTGCGTAATACTCGTGGTGTGTAAATTTTCTCGAGGCAAGCCGCAACTTGTCGGCAACCCTCAATGGTAAACGAGCGCTCGATATATCGAGCGACATCATCAGGTAAGTCCATGTTTCCCCCTGCTGTCTTGCTCACGGCCGGCGCTTACGTACGCTCAGCCGGTCGGCTCTATTAACAATCTTGGTCAATCACAGTGGCAAGTTTCTACGACTTATAATGTCGCTTTGAATCTGAGCTTTTGTCCAAAAGCTCGCACAGATGATGTGACACTTAACCCAACGTTTGCTGGGTAAGCATCTGTTTTATCTAATAAAATGTTCTACGTCAATTCCAATAGCCTGCGTCGTTGCCGATTCAAGACTGGTGCAACTCTCCGGATCTAGTCGAAGTCACTGGCATCGTGGCGCTCGGCAACGCGAGTCGCCTCATCGCCCCAAGGACGATTAACCCGACGACCCCGAGCTACAGCTGGGCGGGCTTCAATCTCTTCGGCCCAACGCGTCACATTCTTGTAGGACGCGGCATCCAAGAATTCAGCAGCTTCATAGATGTTGTGCAGAACACAGGCACCAAACCACGCGTAGTTCGCCATATCTGCAATCGTATATTCATCGCCAATGAGGAACTGACGATCCGCTAAATTCCTATCGAGCACATCGATGAGTCGCTTCACCTCCATGGCATAGCGATTAATCGCATATTCAATTTTAGTTGGTGCATAGGCATAGAAGTGACCGAAGCCGCCACCTAAGTATGGTGCGCTGCCCATCTGAAACATTAACCAGGACATGCACTCCGCACGTGGCGTTGCGTCTGTTGGAAAAAACTCACCAAACTTTTCTGCGAGGTAAACCAATATTGCACCGGACTCAAACACCCGTGTGTGGGGATCTGTCGATCGATCAAGTAACGCCGGAATCTTCGAATTGGGATTGATGTCGACAAAGCCGGAGGAAAACTGCGCGCCTTCGCCAATGTTGATCAACCATGCATCGTATTCAGCCCCTTCGTGTCCCAGCGCCAAGAGTTCTTCTAATAGAATCGTGACTTTCACGCCATTTGGCGTGCCCAGCGAGTGAAGTTGTAACGGATGTTTCCCAACCGGTAACTCAGCGTCATGAGTCGGGCCTGAGATAGGTCGATTTATACTGGCAAACCTACCCCCGCTCTCTTTATCCCACGTCCACACTTTAGGTGGGACATATTCTTGCTCCGTTTGTTCTTGTTCGGCCATCGTTTTGCTCCCCAGATATTTTGCAGGACGGGAGTTTACGATGCGCGGCCGCGGCGTGCGAGTAGATTGCTTACGCGCGTGCGCGAAGCTCAGTCAGAATTTCTGCATGTCTTGCTCGAGTTAGTCGGTACTTCGAAAAGAAGTAGAGGGCGGGTAACAAACCAAGCGCTAGAAAAGGTCCGGCTACTAACGAGAGCGAAAAAAGTGCATCTTGAGAGACATCGGCTGCCGTCCTAATGTGATCCCCCGCTGGCCACTCAATGAAATCAAGCACGATGCCACTAGTAGCCGCTCCTATCCCGGCGGTTGCCTTGATAATGAACGCATACGCACCAAAGAAAACCCCTTCACTACGTTTACCAGTCACCAGGTCATGCTCATCCGAAATGTCTGCCAACATAGCCCCGACAGCAACTATCAACTGACTGACAACCAAGCCAGCAATGAAATGAAATATAACAAGCGCCACAACGTTGGCCATTGTGCCGGGCTCTGGAAAGGCACCTAGGTAGTAAAGCACCACGGGTGAAGTGTAGAAAATCACCCACCCCACACCACCCCAGATCAGCGCTTGTTTTTTCTCTAGATAGTTCGCAACAAAGGGCGCGAACAGATATCCAATCATCGTAGCCAAAGGTCCGATAATTAGAACCGCTGGCATGTAGGTCGGACTGATCTGCCAAAAATAGGTATTCAGGTACAACGCGAGAGAAGTGCCGATGCCAATTGGCATCGAGATTACAATGAAACCACTTACTAGGAAGAAGAACGAACGATTTCGAAGTGCTTCGCGCACGTCGCCAAGCAGACCTCCTAAGCCACTAGAACTTGGGCTGGTGACAGGCAAGCGCGCGGCCGCTTTCTGAGTGCCAAAAGCCATCACAAGCACGGACACGAGCATGAGCAACGCAAGTAGGATGGTAAATGGAGGATAGGCGTCTTTGTTCAGCTGACCATTTGGGAATTCCTCCGAGGCTACAAAGAAAATGCCAAACCCCAAGGCATAAACCAATATATAACCAACTGCACCGAACGCATTTCGAATTGCGACAAGCGTCGTACGTTCTTTGTAGTCGTTGCTGAGCTCTGCGCCAAGCGCCAAATGTGGTACGTGATACAAGGTCAGCATGATGCGTAAAACCACGGCCACGATCATCAGCCACCAAAACAACGCGATCTCAGACGTCACCATAGGGTTGAAGAGTAGATAAAAGCCACCGGCAAGCGGTAGCGCTGCAAAGTACATAAACGGGTGGCGCCGTCCAAGACGCGAACGCCAATTATCGGAAACAGATCCCATGATCGGGTCCGACACCGCATCGACACACATCGCCACAAACAACGCTATCGCGCACAGGGAGCCTGACACGCCAAGAACCTGGTTGTAATAGAACAGGAGAAACAACCCAAATGCAGAGGTCTTTATCCCTTCTGCGATTTGACCGAACCCGTAGGAGAACTTCGTGAATACGTCTACTTGACTCATACCGTTGAGCCTACCGAGACAGTCGAAGAATAGCGAGATGACATAAGCACCATCAGCCCATACCATTGCTTGGATTCACAGTCGAGCCCACATCTTGCCAATCTTGTCGATCAAAACGACTTTAGGTTTCCTGCTAGCAACTGTACTTCTTCCGGCAAATTACGCACTTGCTCAGGATCGTTTGCAAGAAGTCGTCGACTACGCCGAAAAGCTGCAAGCCAGCAAACCAAATGTTTGCATTGTGGTTGGATTCGTTAGCGCTACCCAAGAAACGGTTACTCAATTTGGACCTTGCCAAAAGGAGGACTATTTCCAAATCGGCTCGATTACCAAAGTTTTTACCGCCACCACCCTCGTGGTCTCCGACAACCTGAATCCAAAAACAGCCTTGGGAGAGCTAGTCGGAGGCGCGAGACTAAGTCCTGACGCCAAAGCTATAACTCTCAGCTCTCTCGCCACTCACACTTCAGGGCTGCCACGACTGCCAGACAACTTAGATCTCAGCTCTCTCCAAGACCCCTATGCAAGCTATATCAAAGACGATCTGTTTGCTTACCTTGCAACCTACCAAGCGAGCTCAGAGGCAAAGCCATCTTTTGAGTATTCGAATCTAGGGGCTGGTTTGCTCGGCCAGATTCTGGCTGCAGAGCAAGATTTGAGCTACGCCGATCTAGTACACGAGTCAGTGTTAATTCCCCTTCGTTTGGACCGTACATTTATCGACCCTGACCACCCACCCGGAACTGGAAAGGTGTTGCAAGGACACGACGCCTCCGGCGAGCCAGCAACAAACTGGCGTTTTGCAGCCTTGGCTGGCGCCGGTGCAATCTGGTCCAACATTGCGGACATGCTGCGGTTCACCAAGATACAGCTCGGACTGATTGAAAACCCACTAAGCGAGGCCATCACAATTACGCAAACCAAACACGCTAGTGCTGGCGCTGGTTTGGATGTGGGTCTTGGCTGGATGATCGATTCACGCCACGGCGAAACCACCATCTGGCACAACGGTGGTACTGCAGGATTTCGTGCCTGGATGGGCTTCACTCCAAGCCGTGGCGAGGGCGCAGTCGTGCTGGCTAGCGGGGTCTTGCCTGAGGTCGATGCCATGGGTGAGGCCCTGATGGGCCATCCTGTAAAGCTGACAAGTCTCGCTGCAGGTCAAGCACTTTCTGACGAAGCAGCCACTCTCTATCTCGGTAGGTACCAAGTCTCCCCGCAATTTATGTTGGATTTCACAAAGGACGGAACAGATGTTTTCGTCCAAGCGAGTGGGCAGCCTAAGCTCAGATTGATCAACATCGGTGATCACCACTTTCGCGCTGATGGCGTTCCAGCAGAGTTTAAGTTTCAGATAAAGAAAAACGAATCCAGGCAGGTCACCTTGTTTCAAGGGGGTCAAAAAATCCGCGCCCAACGAAAGGGCAACGTCCCCACGCGCGAAAAGATTTCTATCGATTCAGCCACTCTCGCTAGATACATCGGTACCTACAATCTGCGCAAGAACTTCAAGTTAGTGGTGACCCAACAAGATGGCGGGCTTTGGGTTCAAGCAACCGGACAGCAAAACTTCCCAATCTTTGCGGAAACCGAAACTCGTTTCTTCTATGAAGTGGTCGCCGCTGACATCGAGTTCAAAGTCAAAAATGCAATCGTCCAAGGACTCTGGCTTCACCAAAACGGCAAACACTACGCTAAAAAGATAATCGACTGAGAGGATGACTGAATAATGTATGAGGCGGCGTTAGAACCAATCAACGTTGGCGGCATCGAGATCCCAAATCGAATCGTCCGCGCACCACATGGCACTCGACTCAGCGGCGACGCACTCATTGCGTACCATGTTGCACGTGCCAAGGGTGGCGTTGGCATGTCGACCGTGTCGGCAACAAGCGTCCACCCCAGCGCGCCAGGGGACATTCCACTCTGGCGGGACGAGTGCAAAGTTTTCTTGAACAAACTAGCGGACGCGTCGCATCAGCATGGGATGAAGATGTTTCATCAGATCTATCATCCAGGTGCTGGGTATGCCGAAGCCGCAAACGCACCGATACATTGGTCAGCAAGCGAGATCCCTAACCCTATGGCAGGTGTGGTTCCCGTTGCCATCTCCAAAGCGCAAATCGATGACCTCGTTGAACACTTCGCTGCAGCTGCTCGCCGCATTCGCGATGCTGGTATGGACGGAGTCGACATCCATGCTTCCAGTGGTTATCTCATTCACGAATTCCTGTCACCGGCTCTCAATCAACGAGAAGACGACTACGGCGGCAACCCAGAGAATCGCATGCGGCTACTGATTGAGGTGATAGACGCTGTGCGCAGTGAAGTCGGCGACAGCGGTTTCGCAGTTGGCGTTCGCCTACCGAACGATGACTACGTGCCTGGAGGTCTTACACCTGATCTCGTGCGCGACATCGCACAAATCGTTGATCCACTGGTCGATTATGTCTCGCTGCATATGGGGGCTTACTGGCGTTTTCACAAACTGATAGCACCTTCAGATGACCCTCTTGGTGTTGAGATGTCAGCTAACAATGTCATTCGATCCGCGATCACTAAACCGGTGATGGTTACGGGCCGAATCATGACAATGGACCACGCCAACCACATCGTCTCTTCAGGTGAGGCGGATATGGTCTCGATGGTTCGTGCGCTCCTCGCTGATCCTGAGCTGGTAAACAAAGCACGACGTGGAGAGGAACATCGTATAAGACCCTGCATCGGATCTAACATGGGATGCGTTGGTCGATTGATGAGTGGGCAGAGTTTATCCTGCGTTGTGAACGTTGCCGCGGCTATGGAAACCAAGCACACCCACGAACCTGAAACCCCGACTGCGACGCCAAAAACCATTTTGGTTGTTGGCGGTGGTCCCGCAGGCTTGGAGTTCGCAAGAACAGCAGCGTTACGAGGACACAAAGTCCAATTGCATGAAGCAACGAAAGCACTAGGTGGTCAAGTAAACATGGCATCAGACGCGCCTCACCGGGGTGACATAGGCGCCATCACACACTGGCTCGCCGACGAACTAGAATATCTACAAGTCGATGTGCGCCTGAATTCATTGGTTGATGCTGAGTCTATCCAAGCTGCACAGCCTGATGCGGTTGTTCTCGCTACCGGCACGAGACCCCGAAGCGATGGCTTTCAGGTTTCGAGTCCAGGAGCCGCGATACCTGGCCACGACCTCGCCCATGTGCACAATTCTTGGGATCTATTTGGTCACGGTGACCCAGTCGATGTCACAAGTCCGGCTGTGGTGTTTGATGACACTGGATCGTTCGAGGCTATTTCCGTTGCCGACGTACTTTTGCAAGCCGGTGCCTCCGTCACAATGATATCTCGATTCAAGGATATTGGTGAAAACGTCCCTTTCCCACCAGTAACGGTTGGGGCAGCTCGTGAACGGCTCATGGATTCTGATTTCGATTTCATCGGCGGGCATTATTTACGTGAGATCGGAGCTCGCGAGGTTGATATCGGTGTCTTGTTTACACAACGAGTTCGAACCATCCCAGCAAAAACCGTCATTCTTGTAACCCACAATGAACCCAACCGTGAGCTCGCCAAGGCGCTAGAAGGCGCGGACATCGAAGTTCATCAGATCGGTGACATTCAAGGTCGTAACAATATTCGCAACGCAATCCACTCAGCCGCTTTGTTGGGACGTGCAATATAACTGCGGCTGCTCTTAGGCTGACGAGATCTTCGGTGCTTCCGTTATACTCGCGTCCTCAAGTTCAGCAGAGATACGTTCGCGTAGTTCAAATTTCTTAATTTTGGTTCCGGACATGGGCCATTCCGAAACGAAACGAACGTATCTTGGTACTCGAAAGGTTGCGATTTTGCCGCGACAAAAATCGATGATTTCCTCTTCGCTAACAGTTGCACCGGCTTTCAGTTCGACGAACGCCGCCGGGACTTCGACATAGCGTCGGTCAGGTGCGGCTACGACTTGGACAATTTGTACCGCCGGATGCTGTTGAATGTAGTCTTCCACTTCTGCAGCCGCCACATTCTCGCCACCAACTTTCAACATGTCCTTTATACGGTTTCGGAACGTGATGCGTCCTTGTTCGTCCATCAAACCCAGATCACCAGTGTGGAAAAAACCGTCCTCATCCCAGACAGACGCGCTCAGCTCCGGTTCACGGAAGTAACCATCGAAGGCGTTAGGACCGCGATAGCAGATTTCACCGAGGCTGTGTGCGGGGAGTATTTCACCGGACTCTGCATGCGTGATCTTTGCCTCCATGCCGGGTAACGGATAGCCGCCAGTTGTAACGCGAACATCAAGGCTATCCGTGGGGAGCACGAGCGACAAATAGCCACACGCTTCCGTTTGTCCAAAACAACTCAATACCGGCGCTTGCGGATGTCTACTCTGTATCTCACGCAGCATCTGTTCGGTGCCAACGACTGTCACGATGCGCAATCGTTCCTGATCAACTTCTTGCCAACGTGGGTGATCCACCACCGGCAACCAAATCGTTTCAAACGCTGGCAAGCTCACCGTCACTTTATGGGTAATGAACTGATCGATGGCAACATCTGGGTCAAAGAAACCGGTATGCACATATGGACAACCCGCCCATAGACACGCAACTGCAAACGCTACCCCACCAATGTGAAACAAGGGCAAGGCACTCCAGAGCACATCATCGCTGGTGAGATCGAATCGTTCTTCTACGGTTCCTTTAGCCGCACCAAGAATAGCTCGATGACTTAACATCGCCCCTTTGGGTGTACCCGTTGTCCCACTTGTGTACTTCACAATCGCGATATCTGCGGACTCTATGGCAACTCGCGTCGTTGGCGCATCCCCCCCATGTCGCAAGAAATCCTGACGCGACATTAGCGCCGAAGGCGTTTCGCTCCAGTTGATCAGATATCGCAAGTCAGGTAGCTCGCTGGTTCCTGCAAGCAGTCCACTAACATCTGTTGGTAGCGATGGAAACGCCTCGCGGATCAAACCAGTGTAATCACTCCCCGAACTATCCTGTTGCGGAGTGGTAAAGAGAACGTTAAGTCCACATTGGCTGATGACGAGAGATAGCTCATAAGCCTTGAATCGATTGTTGAGTGGAACCGCAATAGCGCCCGACCTAATGATGCCAAAAAGCAGCGGCAAACAATCGGGTCCATCTGGCAAGAAGTACCCGACTCGGTCTCCAGGATGAATGCCAAGCGTAAGCAAAGATGCTGCAATTCGCTCAACCTCATCACCGAGTTCGCGATAACTAATCGACCGCCCAGGAAAAATCAACGCCATCCGATCGCCATCGTAACGCGCACGGGTCTCGATCAACTCTACCAGGGTATCTGCTTGCACAGGTCGATACTCTTTTTGTTTCGCTCTCTATCTATTTTGCGCTCAACAACTGACGATCGCTACTGAGCGAAGACAAGATTAGACCGACGCTGAGAACCCGCTCGGTACTTTCAATACCCAACTCTAAAAGGCGGTCGCAAGCAGTTGCTTACGAGAGTCTAGGTGAGCCGCAACATGACAGGCAATTGCAGAGGTGTCGTCCCTGACACCAGCAATAAACGTTGATGCTCGCGACCGCATCAACGGCAGGCCAAGCGCGTACAAACCCGGTCGAACAACACCCTCCTGGTGTTGCAACAGTCCCTTGTTGTCGCAGACATCCATGTCAACCCAGCTGTAGTCGGGGCGATAGCCTGTTGCCCATAGAATCGTACCAACTCCGCTAGCACCAAATCTCATAGACAACCTCGGCTTAGGGATCTCGGTTGGCGCAAAATTCAATTCAGCCTCATCGAATGCCAGACCAGACGTCTTGAATCGTTGCAACAAACGAAACAGTTTCAAGTCAGCCGACTTGCACAGATTTGGCAAGTTACCGGAAAACTGGGCTTTGCCGTCGCTCACACCAACAAAGCGGCCCACGATATCCACCCCAGCCGCAGATAGTTCGTTCAAGTTAAGATCTTGCTGTTGGCCAATCAACTGCGGGGACGGCAACCGTCTTGCTCGTCGCAAATCATCAACCTCACCGGCTTGTTCCCAAAATACCCCACTCTTCGTCAGCCAATGATAGATGTCATGTCCCGCCACACGGCGTGGCATTCGAACATGTTCTCCAACAGATAGAGTGACTTCGTGGCCTGCTTGGTTGAGTTCTTGAGCAAACTGCAATCCTGTTGCGGAACCCCCAACAACCATAATCCTTTGCGTTGGTACATCCGTCGGGCGCTTGTACAAATTCGTTGTGAGCTGCACGACGCCATCTGGCAACGACTGCTCTAGAGGTGACTGTAGAGGTTTCGCGAATGCTCCGGTTGCCATAACCACGGCCCTCGCCTGCCACAGCCCTTGAGTCGTTTGCACGCGATAAACTTCACCTTCGTTCCATAACCGGTGAACCCTGCTATAGCGTTTCAGAGGAGCGCTCATGAAAGATGCATAAGACACCAAATGGTCGGCCACACTATCCTTGTGCATGTAACCGTCTGGATCTTGTCCTGCATAGCGAAATCCAGGTAAATCCAGCATCCAGTTGGGCGTCAACAGACGTAGCGAATCCCACCGCTCTGATCGCCAACGCTGACCAATGTCACCCGCATCTAACACAACATGTTCTATCCCTGCTTGCTGCAATTGGTAGCTCATCGCGAGCCCTGCATGCCCCGCACCAATCACGATGACATCCGTGTATCGCATGTTCCGGTACGGCTTTGGCTTTGGTGTGTTGATGGTAGATGACATGGTCTTCTCTCCTTAGATAACGCCGGTTACGAGCCCATCAAGCGACAGTCACGTTGACTTGCGTAGGATTCGTAACGATGTCGAACACGGCCGAACGTTTCTGCGACTGAGCAACTAACGCCTCGATCTCCTCGCGGGTGGCATCTGCATCGATAGCAAACGTCACGTTTACATCTTCGAAGCCGTTTCTCACATCACTGTCGATGCCTAGAATGCCCTGCAAATCCATTTTGCCATCCAGCGTTGCTTTGACCGATCGAAGTTGTATACCTCTGTTCTGAGCAACGCTTGCGACACCCGCACTCAGACAACCCGCAAGACCTACAAGCACATACTCCACCGGTGTCGCGCCCATATCCTCGGCCGCGAAAATCTCTGGATGATCCGTGTCAAAACTAAATTCCGTCTTATGTCTCTGCTCGTCTCCCAGACCGTGGAAACCTTTCACTGCAGACCGACTGTGCGTGCCGTTGACCCAGTCGCAGGTGGCCCGCCAGACAAACTGCGCGCCCGCTGGAGCCTCTGTTAGCGCTTCGCGAGCGCCCAACAAAGCCTCAACGTTCACTCCGTTGTCGACAACTGGGCTGTCCATTTCAGTTTTTTGCACTGTTCCTGTTTGCATTTCTACTCTCCTTGAGTCGTTGCGAGCGGTTCGGTTGGAACCCTCTGTACTTGTTTCTCGTGAGAAGTTCATTTCGAACATCTCGCGATTGAGTGCAGATTAGTGATCTCCCGAGCCACACGCTTGAAGGTACCGTGAAGATTTCTTGAAGGTTTCTTCAAGAAATCCCCAGGTGTTCTCCAAGTCTGTGCGCAAGGAATGCTCTAGATTTTCACTCTATCGGTACTGGCACAGGTACTAGTTCGATATCTAAGGCACAAAGGAGCGCAAGAAATGGCACGTTACAACTCAATTCTCGACACGATTGGCAATACCCCTCTTATACGTCTTGGCCGCATGGCACCACGCCACGTCAATCTCTACGTAAAGGTCGAATCATTTAACCCGATGGGGTCGGTAAAAGACCGTATGGCCAGAGCAATTATTGAAGACGCCGAACAAAGTGGCGCGCTCACGCCAGGGCAGACCGTTATCGAAGCTACCAGCGGCAACACAGGAATAGGTCTTGCCATGGTTTGTGCTCAAAAAGGCTACCCACTTGTCGTGACGATGGCAGAAAACTTCAGTGTAGAACGACGCAAAATGCTTCGTTTCCTAGGTGCAAAGGTCGTGCTCACCCCCGCATCAGAAAAAGGCACCGGGATGCTCACAAAAGCTGAGGAGTTGGCTGCACAACACGGCTATTTCCTCTGTCGGCAGTTCGATAATCCAGCAAACGCGCGGGTTCATACCGAAACCACTGTGCCCGAGATCATCCGGGATCTGCAGGGCGACCCGTTGCACACCTTTGTCACCGGTTTTGGCACCGGCGGTACGCTAAATGGCGTTGCTACTGGGTTGCGTCGCGTATCGCCAGATACCGAAATAGTTGCGGCGGAACCCGACAATGCACAAGTTCTCGGTAGCGGTATTCCACAACCGCGTGATGAGCAAGGTAAACCGACGGGCAGTCACCCCAATTTTAAACCACACTTGATGCAAGGCTGGAGTCCAGACTTCATCTCAGGCTTGACTGAGGAGGCTGTAGCCAATGGTTTTGTCGACAGCATTCAGCCCGTGCCAGGCGATCTGGCCATGCAAACTGCTCGTCGACTTGCACAGGACGAAGGTATCTTCGCGGGTACTTCGAGTGGCGCGACCTTGGCCGCTGCATTGGCAATCGCTGAGTCTGCGCCCAACGGCGCAAACATCGTATGTATGTTGCCAGATACCGGAGAACGCTATCTCTCGACGCCGCTATTCGCAGATATCGGCGAGGATATGAATGCGGACGAGCTCGAGCTCTCCAGGTCCACACAAGGTTTTCGGTTCGACACTAGATCGGCTCCTTCTCCCGCTGTTGCAGCGCAGCCAGTGACACTCGACAAGTCTGCCGAGGCATTCGTTAAGAGTGCACCTACCCAAGCGCCCGTTGTCATGTTTGCGCTGGAGTGGTGTGAGTTCTGCTGGTCAGCACGCAACTTGCTGAGCGAAATGGGGGTCGAATTCATCTCCGTTGATTTGGATTCCGTGGCCTACCAGGCTGATGACCGAGGCAACAAGATTCGAGCAGTTCTTGCTGAACAGACTGGGTCTCCAACAATTCCTCAGGTCTATGTGGACGGAGAGCACATAGGTGGTTGCACAGAGCTTTTCGATATCCAGAGGGACGGCCAGCTAGATACCGCACTCAATAAATTGGGTGTGTCTTTTACACCATATAACGAGGATCCATACGCCTTGTTACCAAAGTGGTTACACACAAGAGCAAGTTAGACGCCAAGCAATATTTGCCTTCGGGTAAGGAGATAACAATGAGTAACAGTCCACCAGTCATATCGGCCAAGCAGCTCGAAACGCACGACGCTTTGATGCGCCTTGATCTAGCCTGCCGGGAATTGGGTGTCTTCTATCTCGTCGACCACGGGTTGGATGGGGTGTCGAACCTGTTCGACCAGGCGCAAAAGTTCTTCCGATTGCCGAAGAGTGAGAAGCTCACGATCAGCAGGACTCGGAACAACCCGTGGGGTTATTTCGATCACGAACTCACTAAAAACAAACCCGATTGGAAAGAGATATTCGATTTCGGTTCAGATCATGATGGCCTAACACCACGATGGCCAGATGGGCTAGTAGCATTTCGTCATTTTTGCGAGAGTCACTACCAATCCTGTGAGCAGCTTTCCTTCCAGATCCTTGCTGCAGTTTCAAAGAATCTTGGTGTTGGTGGTAGTTTCCTCTTTCATGCGTTTGAACCGGAACATTCAAGTTTTCTCCGGCTGAACTACTACCCGCCTTGCCGAGAATTGACTCATACACCGGCGCAACAACACGCTTGTGAGGGACCGATGGGGGTGCACCACCACACTGATGCAGGGGCTCTTACCCTGTTAATGACCGACGGTAATCCTGGACTCGAAGTGTATGTACACGATCAGTGGAAACCCATCCCACATCAGCCTGGCGCCCTCATCATCAATATTGGCGACATCATTCAGGTTTGGTCGAACGATCGATACAAAGCGCCTCTGCATCGAGTGCGCGTGACCCGGCGGCAGGAGCGCATAAGCATTCCTTTCTTTTTTAATCCTCACCACTCGTTCGACTACGCACCGTTAACCTATCGGAGAGACCAGGAACCGGCTCGCTACGGGTCTATTAACTGGGGAGAATTTCGAGCTAAACGAACTGATGGAGATTACTCCGATACAGGGGAAGAGATTCAGATCGAGCACTTCCGCATCAAGTGAACAAAGTGCGCAGCCGATAATAGGAAATCATCATGGCATTCATAAACGAGGCGACCCACGCGACCACCGATCCCCACACCCAACGCGTCTATGCGCGCCAAACGAGGGCGTTTGGTTACCTACCTAACTATGCGCCGTTGTTTAGCCATAGACCTGAAGTGATAGATCGATGGTCTGATCTGCAAAAGTCTATGCGTGCCAACATGTCTGTACGCGTCTTTGAGCTTGTCACTCTTGCCGCTGCGATTGCTCTGAAAAGTTCTTACTGCGCCTTGGCGCACAGCGCCGCGTTGCGGAAGGAGTTTTCAGACAAAGAAATCGTAGGATTGGTATCCGGAAAGCACAAATCAATTGTTAGCGAGGCAGAAGCTGCCGCGATGGACTATGCAGCCCAGGTAGCGAAGGACGCGAACGCAGTCACAATCTCTGCGATAGAGCGGCTCCGAAAAACCGGGTTCAGTGACGCAGAAATATTTGATATCGCGGCAGTTGCTGCGGGGCGAGCGTTTTTTCGAAACTAGTTGAAGGATTGGGCGCACTTCCTGACTCTGACTATCACAAGTTGCCAGCTGACCTGGTTGAGGTTTGCGAGCTAGGACGACATATCGACTCTGAAGCTTAGCGTTCGCCACAAGCTTAGCGTTCGCCATTTGCGTAGCGTTCCTCATATAGAAGAGCTTTACTTAAAAAACTCAACAAAGAAACGCACGGGACCCATCGGTTCAACTTCATGCAAGACTTCAGGTTCCACAACGCCAGAGTGGTCTGGGTCGAGTTCATATTGCTCATTCTCAGATTGCAGAATGCGATAGTGAAGCTTTCCTGAAAGAACCACTATTTTGCCCCACGTGCCTGCCTTGGTTTGGTGCGCTCTCAGCAAACCTATGGGGACCGAGGTCTCATCAAACGTAGGCGTTTTCTTATAGAACCGACAAGTATTAGGGATGTCCTTCAAGTTGGATTGGTATCAATTTCTAGGAGCCAACTTAGGGCTTCGTGTCCAATAGCGTCTAGCCCATCTTCGACCTCTTCTCTTGGCAACTTGACGATATCGAGTAATTGTCTGTAGAGCGCGATGGTATGAAAAGTCTGCTGCGGACTACGCGCAAATTTCACGGCAGAGAGCCATCGCCCAGCACGCTCTGTATCGCCTTGTCGATTGGCGATAACAATCGCGGGAATAAGCAGATCCGGCCAGGGGCTGAGCCCTGCTCTTTTCAAGCGTGTTTCGACCTCAAGACACAGCTGTACGGCGCGTAACGGATCTTCAGTCGCAAGAGCCGAAGCAAGCAACATCGTTGCTCCCCAAAGACTATGTGCTTCGGGATGTTGTAATAGTTTGTTTGCCCAGCTAAACGCTTCCGCCGGTGCTGTAAAGACCCGTGATGCGATGAGCGCGCACGTTGCGTTGTAAGATGGATTATCAATCCCATCTGCGATGTCACCTTTGCGAGCGATAAGTTGCTCAGCCAAGGTCACCGCATCGTCATATTCAGTAGCAATGACCCGCGTCCATATCTGATATATCTGCACTAAATCCTGTGTCGGCTCGTGACCACTTGTTTCCGCGATCTGCACCGCCTCTACTAATTGCTCTTTTGCCAAACTAGGATTCGTAAAATTGTTCGTCAGCGAAGTAAGGATAAGCGCACCAGAGACTCGAGTCGGTTCGCCGAACTCCCGACACATATCCAAATTGATAGCTGCATGTTCTGCTAATAGTCTCGGATTACGTGAAACCTGGGCACAAAGCGCGGCAGTGCCATGCAGCTTGCTGAGGATAAAACGATCTTCTGTCGAGTTGATGTAGTACTCAACCCTTTTTAGCTTGGCCATGGCTCGCGCACCGTCGTCGAGCTGGATCATTAGGCCTACCGCACAACAGACATCTATGGCATCTCTGTTTCGATCGATTGTTTCAAAATATAGTTCCGCAGTAGTGATGTCCGCATAGTGCTCGCTACACCACTTCGCCTGTGCGAAGCTATGGAGATGATCTTCTGGATAATCACCGAGGCTTCGAAGGCACCATTCCGCATGTCTCAGTGCATTTTCTTGCCTCAGATCAACCGACAACTTCTCCAGTGCAAAGAGTCGAACAGTCTCGAGTAGTCGCCACCAAGCCCCAGGACGGGAGGTTCGGCTAAGTAAACATAGCTCTACCAATCGTGACATCGCAAACGAAATCCCATTTGGAAGCTCGCCGTCGAAAACATCTTCTATATCGGCAATTGTAAATTGACCGGGGAAAACAGCCAGCTGACCTAACAACCTCTGCTCCTCTTCATCTAACAATTGCCAAGTGTTTTCCACCACCCGAATAAGGCTCTCTTGCCGATGACTACCCTCGCGTTGTCGCCCAGCAAGGAGTTCGAATCTTCTATCCAAACGGTCGGCCAGTTCATCGAGCGTGAGCTGTTTCAGCTGTGCGGCGGCAAGCTCTATAGCCAACGGCAGGCCATCGAGACGTGTACAGATCTTCCGAACCAGTTCGGGATCCAACACATCGCCAGGCAATCCGTGTCTCTGGGCGGTCAGATTAAAAAGCTCAACCGCGGCCGAAGGTCCCTCATCGCTTTCGACTGGTAGCGGATCAAGAAAGAACCTCAGTTCATCCGCGAGATCGATCGGGTCACGGCTGGTAACAAGAAAGTCAGGCGCTTCAGTGTGCTCTAGATAGAAATCCAACGCTGCCGCAACTTCATCTTCGATGTGTTCACAATTGTCTAGGATGAACAACACCTTGCTATCGCGAACGACGTTGGCGATTTCCGAACGCGACTCGGAACCTTGTACACCAACGCCCATTGCTGACGCCATCGCCGTATCCACTCCCGTGCCATCGCGCACCGGCACTAGATCGATAAACCAAACCCCGTCTGGATACCGGTCTTGCACTGCTCGACCAACCGCTTTGGCTAAACGCGTTTTACCTGTTCCGCCAATCCCGAGTAAGGAAACCAATCTATATTTCTCAAATTCTACGATGCAGCGGCTGAGTTCTGCATCACGTCCAATCAACTTGGTCCGCTCGTAGCCAAGATTGCTCGATCGAATTGGGGAGCTGGCGGGTGTGGCGGTGAGCGTCGTATTAGTCGTGCCACCAACCGTGACTGGAACTACAAAGCGATAACCCCGCCCGTGCACGGTTTTGATAAATCGTTGGTTGCGTCCGTCGTCGCCAAGAGCACGCCGCAAGGCCTTAATCTGCGTCGACACTGCCGACTCACTCACAAAGCGATGGCCCCACAGCTCATCTAGTAACTCATCCTTTGTAACGAGCACATCGCAATGCTGGACAAAGTAGCCTAGTAGGGTCATGACCTGAGGTTCGACACTGACCTCGCCTTCCGGCGAGCGCAGAGTGAAAGCCGCGAGATCGAGGTCAAATTGATCAAACGAATACGTTTGCGCCCGGACCTGAGTTGAGGTCAAGAAGTTATCCCGTCTGTTCTTGGCACTGCGCTCATCCTAACAGATAGCTTGATCACAGCTGCGGCCTCTTAACTTCCGTCATATCACGAAGCTGCGCTTTGCCACCATGCTGTGACCTCCGCCCGAACATCATCGAGGCTTGGCGCCGTTTGCCGTGTGTAGGCGCCAATACCTACCATATCGTACAGACGCCGATAGATCGTAATGGTGTGGTACATCTGAATCGGGATGCCCCCATAGCGAATAGCGGCAAGCCATTTTCGACCGAGCTCTAACTGATCTGATCTAATCGCAGCAACTGCCGCGGTAACCAACAGATCCGGGAATTCATCGCGCATCGCTCGATTCAGAAGCGCTTTCGTATCCAGGCACTGTTCAGCCGAAGTTGCAAATTTGCCGTTACTAGCGTCCACGCAAGCCGCTAGATTCTTGATTCCCCAGAATCGATCCACTGCAGGAAAGGACGCGATCCGTTCCAACCATCGTAGAGCATCGTCGGGCGCATCGACCATGGCGCACGTGACAAGAATTCCAACACAATTATACGCAGGGTTATCGATCTTCGTAGGCGTCTGGTCAAATCTGCGGACGATCTTTTCTGCAAGCTCCCGAGCGCGCTCCAATTCTCTGCCCACAGCCAACTGCCAAGCCGTGTAGCACTCTCCCGTGTCGATGAGTGACTGGTTTGAGGTCTCACGACCAATCTCAACCAGTTCGGCAAGTTGCTCGTATGCCGCATCAGGGTCAACAAAACCTGTAGTCAGAGACTTCATCAAGAGCGCATTTCCAAGCAGGGCACGATCATCCAACTCCCTTGCCAACACAAGATATGCATCAGTATGTTCAAGTAAACGCTCCGGAGCTCTATTAGCCTGCGCGCAAAGCCCAGCAATCGCATGCAACCGGGCACGCCAATAAGCGTCTGGTGAGTCTTGCAGGTAGGTTTCCGCACGGCTCAGTTTTTCACGGGCTCTCGCACCATCATCCAATTGCACCATCAGGCCGGTCCCTGCACAGATCGCATAGCCATCTTGGAGCCTTCCTTGACGCACAAACCAGTTCTCCGACGCTTCCAAGTCAACATAGTGATCTAAGCACCATTCGGCCTGGCTTAAATTGTCCAGCTGATCATCTGGGAATTGACCAAGTTTTCGCAAACACCACTCGGCATGGCGTTGACTATTTGCGGTGATAACAGTTGTGGGCACCTCCTCTTTGGCAAAAATCCGAACCGTTTCCAACAGCCGCCACCACCCACCTTTGCCAGAGCTTCTTTGTACGAGACCCAAATCAACCAAGCGCGCAAAGCCTGCCGAATTCCCAACGATTTCTTCAACACTGACAACTTGGAAGACCGATGGAAAAACCGCAAGTTGCCCCAAGAGAGCCTGTTCTGACCCAGCCAACATATCCCAAGTATCTCGCAGAACATTCAATAGATTGGTCTGGCGCCCTGCCGAATGTCGTTCGCGTCCAGCAAGTAGTTCGAACCGTCTCTCCAAGCGATCGTGCAACTCCTCAACAGTTAAGTGACGCAACTGCGCTGCGGCCAATTCAATCGCCAATGGAAGTCCGTCAAGTCCAGCACAAATGGCATCAACCAGGTTTTCTGGCGCATCGATCAGGCTGACACCATGTCGTTCTGCAGTTGTGGTAAACAGTTGGACGGCCGGCGCAGAACCATCGACTCGGTGAACAGCCAATGGTTCAAGGTAAGAACGGTGTTCGTCGATCAGATCAAGTGGATCACGACTAGTTGCCAAGAACTTAGGCATCGCAGTGAATTCAAGAAAATCATTGAGTAGTTCGTGCGTCTCGGCACGCAGATGCTCGCAATTGTCAAAGATCAATAAGAGTTCACGGTCGCGAATTGCTTCAATCAATTGAGGACGGACTTCGGCGGCCTCGAGAGCCAGACCAAAAATGTCAGCGACTGCAGTCTCTAGAGCCTCAATGCCGGTCAATGGAACAAGATCGACAAACCAAACCCCATCCGGAAACTGACCAAGCATTTCTCTACCCGCACGGCAGGCTAGCCTGGTTTTACCGATGCCACCAATACCCAGAACTGACGTCAACCGATTGTGCGTCACTAGCTTTTGAAGGTCAGCGAGATCCTTTTCACGACCCAAAAGTTGGGTCCGCTCGCGAGGGAGATTGTGCGACGCCGCACTGGCTTTTGGTTCCGTGGGTGTCGCAACCTCGCTCTTTATCTCAGCGACAAATTTGTACCCCCGCCCACGAACGGTTTGAACGATCTTCTGTTGCTGACCGTCGTCCCCAACCGCCCTCCGAAGAGATTTGACTTGGGTTGATAGTGCGGACTCGCTTACAAATCTATGGCCCCACAATTCGTCTAGAAGCTCATCTTTTGTTACGAGGCGTCCTTGATGTCGAACTAGATAGGCAAGCAATGCAAAAACTTGAGGCTCTATGGCGACTATCTCTCCACGAAGGGATAACTCAAATGCATCAAGATTTACTTCGTAGTCACCGAACTCAAATTTTTGCACTGTGTCAGAGGTCTGGCTCAATCTACGCTCTTGTCATCTCGGTGTGTTATGGCGCTGAATGCGTCTTACTACTTATAGCGTAACCAAAACACTGTGGATCCTTTACGTCAATTGGGGTACGTCAATTGGTCACAGAGGCTTTGATCTTTTACTCTCCCCCCGGGTACTTATCTTCAGGTGTTCAATGACGAAATCAAATTCTATAGATACGCGCGGCGTAGCACGATCCTCAGGACCTTCTTATCAGTCGGTCATCGCGAGTGACCGAGTCGCAGCACCCAGCGTCCTAAGTGAAGTCGCCTATGAGTGGATCGATAACGATGAGATAGACATAGCTCGCTATGTCAGTCAGGAATACCACGACCTAGAAGCAGCACGCTTGTGGCCAAAGACCTGGCAGATGGCGTGTCGTCTTGAACACATACCCAATGTCGGTGATTTTTATGTGTATGAGGTCTGCGATGTCTCTCTCATCGTCGTGCGATCAAGTGATCATGAAGTCCGCGCATTCCACAATAGTTGTTTGCATCGAGGCACCGCTCTCGCCGAAGGCTCCGGCAACAAACAGCTAATCAAATGCCCTTTCCACGGTTTTACGTGGGGACTCGATGGTCAGTTTAAAGGCATGCCAGCGCAGTGGGATTTTCCACACATCGATCGAGATGACTTCTGCCTCCCTGAAGCTAAAGTCGCCTTGTGGGGTGGATTTGTCATGGTCAATCCGGACAGTTCTGCTACCCCGTTCGAAGATTATGCGGCGCCTCTTACTGACCACTTTAAACCCTACCCACAAGAAGATCGGTACCTAGCACATCACGCCTGCCAAGTTGTCGATGCGAACTGGAAGGCAACACAGGAGGCGTTCATGGAGGGCTATCACGTATCGACGACTCACCCTCATACACTGCGTTTCGCCAACGATCTTGACTGCGCGTATGACATCTTAGGCAGTAATGTGTCCCGTCTACTTCAAGCGGTCGGTATCCCAGCCAACCATCTCATCGATGAAGTGAGCCAAGCTGAAGTTGCTTCGACAATGCAGAAAATGTTGCCCAAGGACCACCGACAAACCGTGCCTGAAGATGTGGATGCCCGCGCGTGGCTTAGCGATCGCTTTCGAGCTTCTCTGTCGGAACAGTGGCGGTGTGATCTATCGCATACGTCGGATGCCGAGATGTTGGACAGTATCCAGTACTTCCTGTTCCCGAATTTCTCGCCGTGGGGGGGTTACGCTATCCCGATCACCTATCGGTTTCGTCCATGGCAGAACGATCCGAATAAATCTCTTATGGAGATCATGCGACTCCACCCCATTCCTAGAGACGGTGAATTCGTAACAGCACAAGCTCACTGGCTCGAGCCGGGTGAATCTTGGGCTAACGCCCCGGGTTTCGAACAACTAGGCATAGTCATCGATCAAGACATGGCAAATCTACCTCTGGTGCAGAAAGGTCTGCGCGCGGCGAAACAGAAAAATCTCAATCTGAGCGACTACCAAGAGGTCCGGCTACGACACTTCCACCAGCGCTTGAACGAGACGCTTGCCGATTGAGCTTAACGTGACCGCTTAAGTCGGTAGGCCAAGAAAGCATTACCACCCTTCTGTCCAAACGATGCATATCCGGAAGATATGAACATCATGTCGCCAACAATCAGAGGACCGTGCACGTCGATGGCACCACCGGTTGTTTCAACATCGTTAACCGATTGGAAGGAGCGCCACGTGTCATCCTGCCATAACACTTCACCGCTGCTTCCAGCAAACGCTCGGAGCTGACCGTCCAGACCACCAGCAATAATCATATCCTCGGTGGCGATCACCGCAGCAGAGACGCCAGGAAAGCACCCTTCACGATTGGCACAGAGATGATCACGTGCCATTGACCATCGGACACTCCCGTCGGCAAGGCTCAGGGCATGCAAGCCAGGATCCGGATCATGGGTTTCGTGCTCTCCACCCGTGCCACGATCACTCACAGGCACATAGAGCAGACCTTCGCGCTCATTGACCGCCATACCCCAGTGGATACCACCGAGCTTGCCGCCCCGGCCCGTCCGCGTTTGCCAAAGCAGTTCACCAGAGTCTGGATTCATCGCGAAGACCATGCCCGACTTCTGTCCCGCCAGAAGCACATCTGTCCCAAGCTGTGTTCGAGCAAGAATTGGTGGCGCGCCAAAGTCATAGTCGGGTCCGTTCGCCTTCGGACAATTTTGACTCAACGGTCCGGCACCACAAGCTGCGTTCCACGCATCGCCTGAAGTGAATTGTTTGTGCCACCTGACCGTGCCGTCTTCGAGGTTCACCGCAAATACAGCGTCACTCGTATCTGTTGGTGGATCACTGTAGTTCTCTCCTGTCGCGAAGTAGATCAGACCACGACTTGGGTCAATCGTAGGAGCTTGCCAAACAGGTGCACCAGAAGGCCCTTTAACATCTATGAAGAACCAGCGTGTCTCGGTGACCTTTGCCTCTTCGTCGATGACATAACGCTTCCAGATCTGCTCCCCAGTGGCACCGTCCACCGCAACCAATGAGCCACGAAATGTGCAACATCCATATAGCGGTGCAACTGCTGCGATGACTTCTCCAGCGGAAACGGGCACGTACAATCGACCTTCATAAAACGCTGGCGTCCCTGTGACCATGGCGAAAGCGTGATCATCTACCTCTTGCTCCCAGACAAGCTCACCGTTACTCGCATCGACGGCGAATACTTGCGCGCCAAACGTACCAAAGAAAAGAAGTGTTCTAGGAACGCCCTCGACCTCCATTTCACCGGCCACGATGGCAGACCGGATATCTCCGTCAGCATCAAACGACCACCGCAAACAACCAGTATCTTTGTCGAGCGCGTACAAAATGCCGTTGTCCGCGCCCACAAATACCGTGTCCGTGGATACAAGAGGATATGAATGCGGGCTATTCGAGCTATCGAAGCCAAAGGACCAAGCGAGTTCCAGATCTGCAATATTGTTAGCGTTGAGCTGGCTGTCCGGCTGGTATCGTGTATTTCTCAAATCGAGACCCCACCCGGTAGTGCTTATCCCTGCCGTACTCGAAACCGAAGTACACTCTGCGGCTTGCGCACCAACACTTACCAGTAACAAGCAAAAAAACACGTTGCCAACCAAACAAAACTTAACCATCTGAATACTCCTTACGCTTCAAAACGATCAGCACAGCTGCCTACTTAGATGACATCAAAGTCAACAATCACGCGATCAGAGATAGGATGGGCTTGGCAGGTCAACACGAACCCGGCTGCAACTTCCTCTGCCGACAAAGCATGGTTTAGGTCCATATCAACTTCACCTTCGACAAGTCGAGCTTTGCACGTCGCACAAACGCCACCTTTGCAAGAAAACGGCAGCTCCAAACCATGATTGGCAGCTCCATCTAGAATGTTCTCACCATCCGCCGTGAGGTCGAACGCGATTTCACGACCACCGTACCGCACCGAAACCGCAGTATTTAGTCCAGCGTATTGCCGCGCGCGTTCCTGGTGCTTTTCTATAGCGATGCGCGCATCTTCGGCGGAAGCAAAAAACAATTCGTAGTGGATGCGCGCTTCGTCAATACCCATCGAGCGCAACCCGCGGGACACTTCCGAAATCATCCCCTCTGGCCCACAGAGAAAGAACTCGTGATAGCTAAGGATATCGATCAGTCGTCCGTTTAGTTCCGCACCCTTGCTGTTGTTAATACGGCCATTTAGGATCGGTGCATCCTGGCGCTCACGGCTGAAAATATTTATCCATTGCAGCCGCTGCATATATCGATTCTTGAGCCACAGCAATTGCTCCCGAAAGATAATATCGCTCGAACGCTGGTTTCCATAAAGTAGCGTGACTTGGCTGTTGGGCTCAATCGCGAGCACAGATTTCGCGATCGATAGTATCGGTGTAATGCCACTGCCAGCGGCGATAAGCAGATAGTTCTTGCTTTGCCCCGTGTCCAACTCAGAGTAGAAGCTACCTTCAGGCGGTGACACCTGGACCGTCGCGCCAACCTCGAAGTTCTCGTGTGCATGCTCTGAAAATGCACCACCCTCAATACGCTTTATTGCCACCGAGAGCGGCTCCCCAACCCCGGCACAGATCGAGTAGCTGCGTCTAACCTCTTCTCCGGCAATATCTTGCGCAAACGTGAGGTATTGCCCTTGTTTGAACTCAAACCCCTGACTCAGGTGCTCGGGTACACCCAAGGTCACGTGAATTGTGTCGTTCGCCTCTTGCTCGACTTGCTCAATGGTGAGCTCCTGCCAGTCTGACACCTCTAAAACCGCTTGAACTGGTCAAACGGCTCCAGGCAGTCTTCACAGCGCAACATCGACTTGCAAGCAGTAGAACCATACTCACTGATCATGCGAGTCTTTGCGCTGCCGCACTGTGGGCAGTTGGCAGTATCGGGACCCGCCACGCCATAGTCCCGTAGTCGCCGCCGGGCGTCCGCATCAAGCCAATCTGTTGTCCAAGCAGGGACCAGCTGCAACTCGATTTCTATGTCGACACACCCATGTTCGGTTAACACCTCTTTGATGTCCGCCGTAATTTGCGCCATAGCTGGACACCCGGAATACGTTGGCGTGATTACGACACAAACAACGCCTTCGGGCGATTCAACGACATCTTGAAGAATGCCTAGATCCCAAATACTCAGGACTGGAATTTCCGGGTCTTTGACTTCATCCAACACTGCAAACAATTCACTACACGCAGAATTAGCGCGTCGATGATTAAGTGCATATCTTGTCTCTGAGACGAGCGGTATGGCAGTGCTGTCTGACATCACCAGTCAAGCCCTGGATAGGTGCGTTGCACGATCTGCATTTCGCCAAGCATGTGCCCCAAGTGTTCTGTATGAATGCCCTGCCGACCACCAACTTGGCGCCAATCGTCGCTGGGTTGTGTCAGCTCAACCTGACTTAGCAGGCCGGAAACACTTGTCCGCCATTCGCCTTCGAGCAGGCCTCGATCCACCGCAACGCCGGAAGAAAGCAATCGGCCTTCAACCTCATCCATGGCAAAAAACTCAGCCACATAACCCCAAGTGGAAGCAAGCGCTACTTGTGCTCTCTTGTTACTTTCTGCCGTGCCGAGACCAAGACGGCGCATCCACTCTCGGCTTCTGCGCTGATGGAAACGCACTTCTTTAATCGTTTTAGCAGCGATGGCAGCAATCGTTTCGTCACCACTTTCCGACAGCGCTGAAAAATAAAGTAGTTCGTATTCGTCTAATAGATATTGGCGGACCATGGTGAAGGCAAAGTCACCACGCGGCAGCTCGACGAGCAAGAGATTCTTGAATTGAGGTCCGTCGCGGAAAAAGGCTAGCTCATCCTCGCTTTTGTCGAGCAATGATCCTGCATGTTGGAGGAGCATGCGAGCGCGGCCTAGATAATCCAAGGCGACATTCGACAGCGCTATATCCTCTTCGAGCGTCGGCGCATCAGCGCACCATTCGCCAAGACGTTGGCTCAAGATCAAAGCATCGTCCCCGAGACGAAGCGCGTATTCGGCAATATCTTTAGGGTCCACGGACATAGGCGCTACATGTTCTCCACACCATCAGGCAGCTCATAGTTGGCCGCGTGACGATAGGGTTTGTCGTCCATAGGATCGTAAAAGCTCTCGACATCCGATTCTTGAGAAGCATGTAAGTGACGGGATTCGACCACCCAAATACTCGCGCCTTCAGCCCGGCGTATATAGGTCTCCCGCGCATATTCAAGCGCTTGCTCTGGATCTTGAGCATGTAGGCTACCGACGTGGATATGATCAAGGCCACGTCGACTTCGAACGAAAACCTCATAAAGCCGCGCCGTATTACTCACGCTCGGTACCTAATTGGCGCTCGGCATATGCCGACATCGCTTCACGCACCCACTCGCCTTCTTCATGGGCCTTTTTGTGTTGCGCTAGTCTTTCTCGGTTACAGGGACCATTGCCGCTTACGACGCGTGAAAACTCATCCCAATCAATGTCACCAAAGTCATAGTGTCCCCGCTCTTCATTCCATTGCAGATCTGGATCGGGCAGCACTAAGTTTATCGCTTCAGCCTGGGCGACGGTTTGATCAACAAACTTCTGACGGCTCTCATCATTGCCCATGCGCTTGATTTTCCACAGTGTGGACCGTTCCGAGTGCACTGACTCTGCATCATGAGGTCCAAACATCATCAGCGACGGCCACCACCAGCGATTCAATGCATCTTGAGCCATCGCCTTCTGATCATCGCTGCCTTCGCAAAGCTTGACGAGAATGAGGTAGCCCTGGCGCTGATGGAAGCTCTCCTCCTTGCAAATCCTAACCATAGCTCGCGCATATGGACCGTACGAGTTCCTTTGCAGAGAGAGCTGATTCACGATTGCTGCCCCATCAACGAGCCAACCAATCGCTCCGATGTCGGCCCAAGTCAGTGACGGGTAGTTAAAAATCGACGCATATTTTGCACGCCCTTCGTGCAATGCCTCGTTCAGCTCAGCACGCGTTACACCAAGCGTTTCTGTGGCGCTGTACAAGTACAGACCATGCCCTGCCTCGTCCTGGATCTTAGCCAGCAAAATTTGTTTTCGCTCTAGCGTCGGTGCTCTAGACAGCCAGTTACCCTCAGGCTGCATGCCGATCACTTCCGAATGAGCGTGTTGCGACATCTGTCGGATCAGATTCTTGCGATAAGCATCCGGCATCCAGTCTTTTGGTTCAATGCGCTCCTCAGCGGCAATCTTCTCCTCAAAGACTTTTTCTAGATCACTTGCTTCACTCATGATTCTCTAACTCGTTGACCGGGTCACAAGCCCAGAAGGTGCTTTGTGGCATAAATAATACACTGTCTAAACCCTCATGTTCGGATCGACCAATTACTGTGCTCGTACTATCTCGTTGACAAAATCCGTATGTGCGCCAAGAAAAAGATCAGATACAACCCGGTTTTCGATCACCTCATTCTGGCCGATGAGGAACGTCGCACGTCGAGTCCCAACACCAAAAAAACCCTCCATACCGTACGCTCGGATTACCGTGCGTTTGGGGTCAGCCAACAAAGGAAAAGGGATATTGTGCGCATCGGCAAAGCGCCGATGACTCGAGACACTCTGAGCGCTAATCCCAATTATACGAATCCCCCCCGCCGTCGCGCTGTCGAAGCGGTCTCTCATTGCACAAGCTTGTGCTGTACATATAGGGGAAAAGTCGATCGGATAGAAATACAAAATTAGCGGTCCATCGGCTAACAAATTCGACATCTCCACCAACTCACCTGCCTGATCCTGCAGGGCAAAATCAGGTGCGACATCGCCAATATCTTTCAAACTTCAAGCCTTAGGGGTCAAACCGCGATACTGACACCAATAACCTTTTAAGGCGACAATAGGCTCATGAGCAATAGTTGTTGTAGCGGCTTTGACGCGGCGGAATTGGAGAACCAGCAAAGACGGGTACTGACCATCGTCCTGCTCATCAACGTCATCACATTCTTCATAATGGTGACCGGAGCCTACATCAGTGGTTCTTCCGCACTCCTGTCCGGCACTCTGGACAATTTTGGCGATGCGTTGACTTATGGCCTGAGCATTGCCGTTATCGGCGCGAGTATCGCCGCAAAAGCACGTGTTGCGTTGGTCAAAGGTTTACTCATCTTTATCGCCGCCATGGCTGTCGTCGGTCAAATCATTTGGCGCCTGTTCAATCCCGAAACACCGCTGTTTGCAGCCATGGGGTTAGCGGCACTTCTGAACCTTGGTGCAAATGCCATCTGTCTGTGGCTACTTTATCCACACCGAGAAAACGACATCAACATGTCTTCCGTGTGGGAGTGTTCGCGCAACGACGTCTTCGAAGGTCTTGCAGTGGTGGTTGCCACTTTGGCCGTTTGGACCTCCAGCTCTGGCTGGCCAGACTTGCTTATCGCAAGCGCTCTTGTGGTTTTGTTTCTCCGTTCCTCAATTCGAATACTGCGGGAAGCTTGGCAGGAGCTAGGACAAGAAACAAAGACCTCAGTACACGAATCCCGAGTGGCCTAGCGACTTAAGGCTCGAACAAAGCCAGCTAACTGCGTAACGTCTTCGACATCCTGAAAGTAACGCAATTCCGCTTCCAACGAAAAACGAGGATAGTCGGCTACCACTGCTAGAAGTGCCTCTGTTTCGTTCTCCTCCAATACAAGCGAAATGAAGGTCAGGCTCGTCTTAGCTTCACCATACCTATGCGCGACAACCTCGTTGATGAGTTCCTCGAGGGTAGTATCAAGTTCAGCTAACACCCACTGTTTGTCGTACATTTTCTCCGCGAACGCACTCGAACGAAGTGTCGCAGCTAGTTCTCTTGCAACTTGCTCAGGTATACCGTGCAGTAGCTTCCATCCAATTCGAAACAAGCGCACTAGTCCTTCGCTCAGCGCATCCTCAATTGATTCTTCATCGCGCAGGTAGCTCCAGCCAAAGTTGCACGTCGCGAGTGTAGCGCGCGCGGCTTCACTTTGATCGAATCGTTTCCCCCCGACAGTCTCACCGGCGATTAAAAGATTAGACAGATACACGAGCTCAGCTAGTCGAGTTGAAAATAGGTGTGGTTCGACCCATTGCAGTCTGTCTAACTCAATCTTGAGCGCCATCTCCGTCGTTTCTTCGGGTCCTGCGAGCAACAGAGTTGGACCCGAAGCAATCACTTCCGCTTCAACCAGCAGCGCTTCAAGGTCACTGTATTCAGCCGATGAAGCTACTGGCTCTCCGCCGTCCGCATCTGCCGTCTCGCCCAAAATTTCGTCCATCGCATCTGTGTCGTCCCCACCCTTGTCAATCTCAGAGGCCTCAAACTCCCCGAGCTGCGAAAAGTAACGAACGCTAATCGGATCAAGATTCGCGCCAAAAGTCAGATCTTCAAGCGTGCTGGAGCGCGTTAGCTCAAAGAATGCCGTCGCACTTTCTGGCGTGACGAAGCCAGCGCTCTCTTTGCTATCTCTACGCTCACCAGCAACATCGTGCAAAAGATAGTCGGCATGCCCGAGGTTGAGGCGTAACAGTAAGCGTCGCAAAAACTCAGGTGAAAAGTCCTGCAGAGCGATCAGCGCAGCTCTTGTGATATCCCATTCCTCATCAAAAACCGCGGTGACGTACGACCCTTCAATTTCTTCTGCATAGCCATCACGACCAGATCCGCGTTCGATAACTTCATAGTCAAACGTGCGTATCGTCTCACCGGTATTCACCCGGACCAGTTGCCCAAAATTGAGAACTGCATAGTCGAGGCCCAGACCAACGATTCGTTCCGCGAACCCAGCCTCCCCTTGCTCCTGAAAAATATAGAGCCAGCGGACAAATTCTTCAGGACGGAGCTGTTCTAATTGTCCTGGCTCAAGATTTGACCAAAGCGCCTCATCGAGGAGAGAGCGCAACTGTTTATCAGTGGCATACGCAATTAGGGATCCAGAATCTTCTGGACCAATGTGTGCGACCAGCTTGTTTAAGGTCGGCGGCGCGAGTTGTGCTACATAGGCTGGCAGCGCGGGGTTATCGAGGAGGGTTTTAAGGAGTTTGCTTGAACCTTTGCGAACGAGCGAACGATCAGACATACGGCACCATCCTATGCAAATCGGTCGCGCATGCTATTGATTTCTGTCTCGCGTGCATAGCTGCCAATTACCCCCTAAAACGCGGTAAACTATGTCTTCACTTTCACGGTGACACCGGTTCGTTCCCAGCCTCTCCTCCCCTCTCCACAATCGAACATCGAACATTCTTGCATCCGTCGCACGAAGCAGCCACGATAAAACGAAATTAGTATTAGGATCATCATGAAGGTAGGTCTCGCATTCGCAAGTAGTGTTGGCATCGATGGTGCCGCGGCACTTGAAATTTGTCGCCGAGCAGAAAAGGCAGGATTCGAATCAGTATGGGGTGGTGAACACGTTGTGCTACCTGATGCGATCGCATCAAAATACCCTTACACCGCAGACGGCAAAATACCTGCAGAACCGGATACACCCATTCCAGACCCTCTAATTTGGCTCGCCTACGTTGCTGCAGCAGCACCTACCTTGAAACTAGGTACCTGCATCCTGATAGTCCCGCAGCGCAATCCTCTTGTTCTCGCCAAAGAGCTCGCCACACTCGATCAACTGAGTGGCGGACGCGTTGAGCTTGGGCTTGGGGTCGGCTGGTTGCAGGAAGAGTTTGATGCCCTAGGCATCCCGTGGGAGCGGCGCGGTGGCAGGAATGATGAATACATTGAAGCGATGCGAGCCCTTTGGAAGGGACCACATGCTGAGTATCACGGTGAGTTTGTCGACTTCGCACCTGCCACTTGCAGCCCGCGTCCGGTGAATGGATCCATCCCCGTGATTGTCGGTGGTGATTCGGAAGCCGCTCTCAAAAGAGCCGTCAACACGGCCGACGGCTACTTCCCTGGCGAAGGTGACTTCGAGCAGCTCTCGGCACTCCTCGAGCGCTTGCGTAACAAAGCAACAGAAGCAAATCGTGATCCAGCGTCAATCGATATTAATGTCATGTTTGGCGCACAAATGATGAATCCTGCAGAAGGCGTCGAGCAGATGGCGAGTATCGGTGTTGATCGCATTATGATCCCAGCGTTTTTCTTCGCTGGACCTGATGGCTTAGATCGATTGAGTCAACTCGGTGAGCAAATTATCCCTTTGGCAAACGAAGTGAGTTAGGTACCTTCAACTTTGACCAACAATGTCATCTAGCCGCGTTAAGCCATCATGATCAAGCGCGGCAGTGGCATGCCTGCTTGCCATAGTTGCCGCTAATTCGCGTCCGCGCTCGTTTGATAAATCCATGCCACCGCCAACAAACATCGCTGTCGCCAACCCACCTTGCAGGTGAGCAATCGCATAATCTTCCGCGAGCTGTTGCGCGCTATAGTCCGTCACCCCAAGTGTACTCAACTGGTTGTGATACGCGGCTAAGAGACGCGATTCGTGCTCTCTACGCAGTTCTGGCGCCATCGATCCACCAAGCAAATAGCCTAAGTCATAGGCTCCTGGACCACGTCCAATCCCCTGCCAATCGAGAACCACCATCCGATCTGATCCAGCTTCACCAAACAATAGGTTCTCGACCCGAAAATCTTGGTGCACCAGAGTCCATGGACTACGGTCAGCAACAACTCTGTTGACCTTGAGGTAGTTACCAGTAAAACGCTCGTATAGTTCGCGTCCACCATCTGGAAGTGCATTCTCAAATGCATCCAGGAATACGGGCAACATCTCCCCTAAGGCTTGGTCGACGAACTCGATTCTTGGACCCACCATGCTGGGTATCCAGTCCATCGTTTCGTCTTTAGCTCGGTCCCACCAAACAGCATGTACGTGGGCCAGTATGTTGACCGCCGTCATTGCTTGATCAGCCGTCATCCCGACCGCCTGATCGACCATCTGCAGATCGCTCAGATCCTCCATAACGATGACAAAATCTGCGGCGCCAGAAACAATATCGGCTCGATATACTTTAGGGAGTCCTACCGCCACTTGGTCCGCAAGTTCATTGTAGAACCGGACCTCGGCTTCAAACATGCCAAGTGCCACGCCCTGCGTTCGATTTTCTTCGAACGATGAAGGTAACTTCACAACCAGACTCGAAGGTGCCTCCGCAGCTTGTTTTTCGTACTGCAAGCCAACCCGATAGATGTCACCCATGATGCCAACGCCCTGTCCAATCTGGCGCACCGTAAGATCCGCAACGTGGTGGCCTAGCAGGTTTGACATCCATTCCGGATCCACGTCGTCTATGTTCAATGGAATGTTCGACGGAATGTCCGATGGTGTCATGTTGAGAACATCTTTTTCACTGCCGCCTCAACTTCTGCGTGGGCATCCTGTTTTAGGAACGTGCCATGCGCGGCAATTAGCTGATCAAAATCCAGATCCAGTAAGCGTTCGAACTCCCGCTTGATACCGTCTCGATCCGAGACGAGCCGTTTGACCCAAACAGGACCGATCAGTGTCTGTTTTGGAAAACCAATCAAGGGTAGGACGATCTTCGCGAAGAGATTTGTGTGCGGATAATGAGGTGGCGTGGCGTAGCTCTGTATTCCATCACCCGTCACTAACAAGCCAGGCGAACGGTTGAAATAGATTACGCCCTCAGTCTGATTCATGCAGTTAAAGACGAAGAGCTCTGCTCCCGGAAACGGTAGAGCGCCACCTTCCTGCAAGGTTTGATCGATAGCGGGTTCTTGGAAGTTCGCGCCATCCGTAAAACTCCAAAATGTGGGTTGGTAGCGATCACTGTAAAATGGGTCGTCCATCCCATGGAAAGGCGCCAACCGCAAAATGTGCTTGATCTCACCAAGCGACTCTAATGCCTCTAGCCCTTCTTCACTCATTCTTACTGGATTGATCAAGGTCAGGTCGTTGCCATCTTGTACGACGACCATATTTCTCGAGAATCGAGCGAGCGCGTTTGCTTGTACACTGCCGTACACGACAAATATTCCCGAGGAAATCTCTTCTGGCAGACTATGTGGCAAGGCTTCTGGATACATATCGGTCACCGAGATAGGTTCACGCCATTAAACAAGATTTTGTTGCCAGCTCCCAGCGTTGCTAGGATAGCTATTCGTTCGTCCCTGATAGTTGATTCCGAAAGCCATGCATAAGAACAAGAAACTCATACCCGCCTTGCTACTGGCGATCATTTTCGTGATTCCGGCTTGCAGTCAAGAATCTACTCCAGCCGAAAACCAGCGGGCTTCTACTACAGCGCTAGCCGAAGAGAATGTCGGACAGCAGAAATTCGACGAACTTTGTTCGACTTGTCATCTCGGCGCAGTCAAAAAAGCACCACACAAAGACATGATCGGACTCATGACACCCGAAGCGATCCTTAACACGCTCACCCACGGAATCATGAAGGAAGAATCGGCTAGTCTAAGTCCAACGGAAAAAGCCCAGGTCGCAGAGTTTCTTGCTGGCTCTCCGCTAGGCACGGATATCGCTCAAATCCCACAATGCACTGCTGGCACGGAGTATGACGCCTTGGCCCCTGTTAGCGCTCAAAACTGGGGGCTGCAGTTAACCAACACCCGCTACATTAGCACCGAAGACGCGGGCTTTACTCGCGCTGACCTCGAGACATTAAAGCCTCGTTGGACTGTTGCCTTTCCAGGTGCGAATCGAGCTCGATCGCAACCCACTTTCGCAGGTAGTCTCATTTTGGTTGGGTCCCATGATGGGTTGGTCTATGCCTTAGACGAAGAGACAGGCTGTCAGGTTTGGTCTTATAGAGCATCCGGTGAAGTACGAACCGGAATCGTCGTTGGACAAGCTGGCGGCGTCGACGACACCACTCACACGGCCTACTTTGGTGATGTGCTCAGTAATGTCTACGCCCTTGACGCCCGTACTGGCACGGAACTTTGGCGTATGCGTGCAGACGATCACCCGAACGCAACAATTACCGGGACACCCTCTCTGCACAACGGCAGTTTGTTTATACCTGTCTCTTCACTGGAAGTTAGCTTAGCCATCGACCCTGAATACGCGTGTTGTACATTTCGCGGCTCAGTGTTGGCTGTGGATGCAGGCTCAGGTGAACAACTTTGGAAAACGTTTACGATTGAAGAACCACCAGTAGTGCAAAAACAGAATGCAATCGGGACAGACATCATCGGTCCGTCCGGCGCCGTTGTTTGGAACAGTCCAGCAATTGATATCGAGAGAAACCAACTCTACTTCGGCACTGGAGAAAACATGTCTTCCCCAGCAACAAAAACAAGTGATGCTCTTTTTGCTATGGATCTCGCCACGGGCAAAGTCAACTGGGTTTATCAAGCAACTCCAAACGACGCGTGGAATGTCGCCTGTGACTCCGAGACTCCAGAGAACTGCCCTGACGAAGACGGTCCCGATTTTGACTTCGGCGGTGCGGCGATCCTGGTTGCGAGCCAAACACATGGCGATCTACTGGTGAGCGGGCAAAAGTCAGGTTGGGTGCACGCGCTCAACCCCGCGACTGGCGAACTTGTTTGGCACACCCAAGTGGGCCGCGGCGGAATCCAAGGCGGCATCCACTTCGGGATGGCTGCAGCTCACGGAAAGGTTTTCGCTCCAGTCAGCGATATGCAGGACGGACGTGAATACGACTTCCCAGATCAACCCGGCATGCATGCACTGGACATAGAAACAGGGGAAATTCTTTGGTCAACGATCCATGAAAACGAGTGTCATGACCGTGAATACTGCGATCCAGGTGTTTCGCAAGTGCCTACGGTTATCGGCGATCTTGTGTTTGCGGGTGGCATGGATGGTATCGCTCGCGCATACGATGTGAATACTGGTGAGATATTGTGGCGCCTTGATACTACCGAGAGCTTCGACACGACCCTTGGCAAGCAGTCGAAAGGTGGATCTTTCGGTGGTGCGGCAGGCCCAGTTGCATTCAATGGCACGCTGTTACTTTCGTCCGGTTACGGCATCTATTTCCACATGCCGGGAAATCTCTTACTCAGCTTGAGTAAATAGCTAGTTCTTGTAACTAGGATCGAGGCGATCAGCCAAGCGTCTCATGGCCGGCCACGCAGTAGTTGCGACCGCCTCCCACGCTGCAGCGGCACCAAATGTCGTCTTCATCATCTCGACAGCACTCTCGTTCGGCATTTGCAGCTCGCCACACGAGGCAGCTTTCACCTGTATCTGACAGGCGCGCTCTAAGTAGTACAAACGCATAAAACAACTCGCCACCGACCCACCCAACGCCAACGTGCCATGATTTCGAAGCATCATTAGATGATGCTCACCAAGATCCGCCACTAAACGTTCACGTTCATCCAAATCGAGCGCAACGCCCTCCCAGTCATGGTACGAAACGTCGTTGTAAACAAACATGGCGTGTTGATTGAGAGGTAGGAATCCAGCTTTAGTGCTAGCAACCGCAACACCCGCATCCGTGTGCAAATGCATCACCGCATGAGCATCAGGGCGACTGATGTGCACCGCACTGTGGATAGTAAAGCCTGCTGTGTTGACGCGATGACCGATATCCAGAACGACATTGCCTTCGACATCAATCTTGACCAAGTTCGAAGCTGTTACTTCGCTGAACAAGTACCCAAACGGATTTAAAAGGAAGTGTTCCTCCGGCCCCGGCACTCGAGCCGACAGATGGGTAAATACCATGTCTGACCAGCCATAGTGGTCGACGATGCGATAAGCCGCAGCGAGGTCTTCGCGCACCCGCCATTCTTCTTCCGATACTTGATCCCGGACACTCTGCAGACTGACAACGGCTTCGCTCATCCCACACCTCTAACATTTGATCTCATTTCTGAGAGTATCTCACCCGATGGGCTTCATCAATTTGGCATATTTGCGTCGGTCACTCAGCGCTTTTGCAAGCCTGCCCGCTCGAGATGCCAAACTAAATCCACAATGCGGTCCTGCCCAAAAAATATCTCGCCCTCATGCACAAACAACGGTGCACCCCAATGCCCGGTTGCGAGCTGGGCTTCACGATTACCCACGACTGCAGTTTCCAATCGATCAGCCTCTTTGTCAGCAATGCTTGCAAATTCCGAAAGGTCCAATCCAGCACCGGCCATGGCATCACGTAGATGGTCGCCTTGGTCCCACCCATCGACCTCGGGGCTGTACAGCAGAGCGCTCACCGCAACGACATACTCGAGACCTTTGCCTCGTTCTGCTGCGATCTGAGCAAAATGTGTCAGCTTACGAATATACGGCTGCTCAGCAGCAACCTTTCGAGTTGCCATATCTTGGACAATCGGATCCGGGCGCGGCCATCGAAACGGGATGTTCAACCGGTCAGCGATACGTTTCGTATCTTTTTGTAGATAGGGCGGCCAGAGCGGGTTCACTTTCTCGAAAAACGTACTATCGCTCACCGCCAACGGATAGACCGGCTTTAGCTGCACATCCAAATCATACCTTGCAACCAAATCAGCGACTGTCGGCGCCACCAAATAACAATATGGCGAACGCATTGTGTAGTAGAGATCGACCTCAATTGTCATTGCAAAGTACTCCTTCACTGCCTCAAATCTAGATAGGAGAGTCTAGTTGAGGACTGACAAAATTACTCGGCCTGAGTATTCTCTAAAACTCATCAACCAGAGAGTCTTTCGCGTGGATCAAGATATTAAAGCACTCACTTTTGACGTTGGCGGTACTGTCTTCGACTGGCAAACCGCCATCCAATCCAAGGTTCGGCCTATTAACGCTGTGCGTGGTGCCGAGATCGATGTACCCCAGTTCGCGCTCGACTGGCGACGCCGATTCTTTCAGCTCCTCGCTGAAGTGCGGGCGCAAAAGCGAGACTGGTGCAGTGCTGACGTCTTACAACTTGCATCTCTCGACGATATTGGCGCTCAGTATCCAAGCCTCGAACTCACTCCCAAAGACAAGACAGACCTAGTCAATGTCTGGCATACCATGGAAGTCTGGGAGGACTTTCCGCCAGCAATTGAACGTCTGCGCACAAAGTATCGCGTCATCGTGCTTACGGTGATGAGCTTCTCGATCGTCGTAGATTCTTCAAGGCACTCAGGTATTACGTGGGACGGCATTCTCTCGGGCGAGTTTATGCGCCACTACAAACCGGATACCGAAGCCTACCTTGAAGCTGCTGAGCGTCTGCGCTTGGATCCGACTGAGATCATGATGGTCGCAGCACACCCTGGCGATCTACGCGCGTCCATGCAGGCTGGCTTCAAAACGGCCTACGTACAGCCAAAATTGAACGAGCCTTTTGGCTTTGATGATAAGGACCCAAACGATTTCGACGTCCAGGCTGACGATTTCACGGATTTAGCAGACCAGCTGACCGGTTAAGCTTCTACACCGTTAGAAAAGTCATACTTAAAGTGTGGATCGCCTACGATGGTGCCATCTGCATGAACGATGTGCGTCTCTTTGCTCGCGATATCAATGAAGTCTTGCACCTTTAGATAGCCAATAATTTCGCTCTCTGGATTTGCTTCCGCATGATTTTGGAGAAGCACTTCAGAATCACCTTCAAAAACCCCGCGAGCTTCAAAGCCTTCAGGACAATCGCTGAAAGGTGTGTGGAAAGAACCGGCCGCTTCATAGGAAAACATGCCGTTGTCGACGCGGTTCGTGCCCTCTCGATAGCCAAACCAACCCTTGGTGGTAAAAGACATCGCTCGACAGATGTGGAAATGCGATGGAAAGTCAGGTGCGCCAGGATCCATTCGAAATGCGTAAGCCACTGTGTTGGTTGGCACATGGACAGTCAGGGCTTTGAAATACGACCCTTCTGCGACTTCAACCCACTCCAAATCGTTGGCTTGGACATCTGCTGTGACCCGTTCAAGCTGCGCTAAACCTAACCCCATAAGACCAACCTCCCCTAACGTACCAACCAGCCTAACACGATCAGGTCCTAGAGCCAGATTACGCGATGGATGGCGCCTCAGCAGCGATATTCAATTCCAGTTATAATGCGCGCCGAAATTTTGCATAGGCCGCGTGACAAATCAGCGCGACCCGCTCCGTAAACTACGAAGTCAGGAACCAAATGACAGACCGAAAACTCAAGATTATCTACACGCTTACCGACGAAGCGCCGGCTTTGGCCACCTATTCCCTACTTCCATTCATCAAAAAGTACACTGAAGCCGCCGATGTTGACGTCGAACTAAGTGATATCTCGCTTGCAGCTCGCATCCTGGCTGCCTTTCCTGGCAGTCTCACTGAAGAACAACGCGTGCCTGATGCGCTGTCAGAGTTAGGCGAACTTACCAAAGATGAAGGCGCAAACATCATCAAGCTGCCAAACATAAGTGCTTCTGTACCGCAGCTCATAGAGGCCATTGCAGAACTGCAATCACAGGGCTACGACCTACCGAACTATCCAGAAGAACCTGCCAACGACGAAGAGCAAGCGATCCATGATCGGTACGCCCACGTGCTAGGTAGTTCTGTAAACCCGGTGCTGCGAGAAGGCAACTCAGACCGACGAGCACCAGAGTCAGTCAAACAATTCGCACGCAAACACCCTCATCCCATGGATAAGTGGAGTCAAGCTTCGAGCACGCACGTCGCCCACATGCGCCATGGTGATTTTTACCACAGCGAGAAGTCGGTGACGGTTGAAAAAGGCGGCAACCTCAAAATTGAGCTCACACAAGAGGACGGTACCAAGACAATTCTCCGCGATGCGGTACCGGTCGAGGACGGTGAAGTTGTAGATGGCATGTTTATGAGCGTCGCTGCCCTGCGCGAATTCTTGGAGGAAGAGTATGACGGCGCTTTGCGCGCGGGCTTACTGGCTTCAATTCACCTCAAAGCCACGATGATGAAGGTATCCGACCCGATCATTTTTGGCCACGCAGTAGAGGTCTACTATCAAGAAGCATTTGACAAGCATAGAGCAACATTTGATGAGCTAGGAATCAACGCAAACCTTGGTCTTGCAAGTGTGCTAGATAAAGTACGTGAACAAACCTTTTCGCTCCGCAACGAAATCGAAGCTGATCTGCGTAGCTGTCATGAGCGACGTCCAGGGCTCGCTATGGTCGATTCTGACAAAGGTATTACTAACCTCCACGTCCCCAGCGACATCATTGTCGATGCGTCTATGCCTGCAATGATTCGAGTCGGTGGCCAGATGTGGAGTGCCGATGGCAACCTACGTGATACTAAGGCGATCATCCCTGACTCTTGTTATGCCACGATCTATCTCGAGGTCATCAACTTTTGTAAGCATCACGATGCGTTCGACCCTACCACGATGGGCACAGTACAAAACGTCGGTCTCATGGCACAGAAAGCCGAAGAATATGGCTCTCATGACAAAACTTTCGAGCTTCCAGCGGGTGGGACCGTTCGCGTTATCGACGACCAAGGTAACGTGCTCATTGAACACTCAGGTGTTCAGAAGGGCGACATCTGGCGTATGTGCCAAACAAAGGATGCGGCGATTCGCGACTGGGTCAAACTCGCGGTTAATCGCAGTCGAACCTCTGGTATCCCAGTAGTCTTTTGGCTTAATAAGTTCCGCGGCGATACTGAACATCGTGGTCACGACGCCGAGATGATCAATAAAGTAGAACTCTATCTACAAGACCATGACGCCGACGGACTCGATATCAAAATCATGTCACTCGATCTTGCCACGCGGCACACACTCGAACGCGTTCGACATGGTGAAGATACGATCTCTGCCACCGGGAATGTTCTACGCGACTATTTAACTGATCTGTTTCCGATCATGGAACTTGGCACAAGTGCAAAGATGTACTCCATCGTGCCTTTGATGGCGGGCGGCGGACTTTACGAAACTGGTGCTGGCGGCTCTGCACCTAAGCACGTCCAACAGTTTGTTGCGGAAAATCACCTTCGATGGGATTCGCTAGGGGAGTTCCTAGCCCTGACCGTATCTCTTGAAGATATCGCCACGAAGACGGGTAACAAGCGCGCCAAAGTGCTCGCTGATGCATTGGATGCCGCCACCGGACAACTGCTTGAACTGAATAAATCGCCGTCTCGAAAAACGCACGAGCCAGACAACCGCGCAAGCCACTACTACCTTGGCATGTACTGGGCGCAAGCTCTCGCTAACCAAGACGAAGACGCAGAGCTAAAGGCTCAATTTGCACCGCTTGCGAAAACGCTGGCCGACAACGAAGAGCAGATAATCAACGAGTTGGTTGAAATCCAGGGTGACCCTGTGGATCTGGGTGGCTACTACCACCCAGACGTCAACAAAGCCGCGGAAGCCATGTGTCCTAGCAAAACCTTGAACGAGATCTTAGCTTCCTAAGATCTCTGTATTGGGGATCTCGCCCCGGGGGTACCGCCCGGTGATTTCGCTCCGGCTTCGAACTCAGACGAGTTTGTAGCCTTCATTACTCAGCGGCATCGAACGTATGCGTTCACCGGTCGCGGCGTAAATTGCATTAGTCACGGCTGGTGCAAGTGGCGGCAGTGCAGGCTCTCCTAAACCGGTGGGTCCATAATCACTTTGTATAAAGTGCACATCAATTTCAGGTGTCTGCGCTATCCGCATAACAGGGTAATCGTCAAAGTTTCCTTCTTGGATTTCACCATTGTTCATGGTGATTTGTTGTAATGCCATTGTGCTCAAACCATCCACAATCGAGCCTTGGACCTGACTAATGGCGCCACTCATATTGATTATCGGACCGACATCTATTGCGACCGTTACCTTATCCACACGAAAGTTGCGATCGGCATCCACCGAAACCTCGGCGATCTCGGCGATATGCGCAGCGTGGCAAAAGTAGAACGATAAGCCCTGTCCCTTTCCACTGGCCATGGTCTTACCCCAATTCGCCTTCTCCCCAACTAGCCTAATGACATCAAGTGCCCGACCTGTATTGAGCGCGGAGATGTCTCCGTCTTTAATCCAGCGCGGCTCACCCATCAGCTCCATCAAGAACTCCAAGTGATCTCGCCCAGCAAGCTCGGCAAGTTCATGTATGAAACTCTGCTCAACGAAAGCATTGGTATTGGAACCCGGCGCACGCCAGGCACCACAAGAGGTATCCACCTCCATCATCGTCTGGGTAACCCTGGCGTTGTCTAGCGCAACCATCGAGAACTCATTACCACGCAAGCCAGAACCAATCACCGGCCTACCGCCGCTGGCAAACCCTATGTAGTGCTGATCCCATGCAGCGAGTTTGCCCGCTTCATCTACTGCGCCTTTCATCTGCTGAAAACCACCAACCCGGAAGAAGTCATTGTGGATGTCATCCGTCCGTGTCCAGGTTAGCTTTACTGGTTGCTCGATATGATGTGATATCGCCATCGCCTCAGCTGCATAGTCATGCAACGCTCTACGCCCGAATCCTCCGCCCATGCGAAAGTTGTTCACGGTGACGTTCTCTTTTTTCACCCCCAGCATGTTCTCAGCGATCTCTTTCACCTGTTCTGGGAATTGACTCCCGTACCAAATCTCCAGAGCATCAGGATGACCGTTCTTACCCTTTTTAAAGTCGGCCGTACAATTCATAGGCTCCATACAGACGTGAGCGACGTAAGGAAACTGGTAGAAACCTGTCTGGACTTTGTTGTTGCTAGCAGCAAGTTCGGAATCAACATTTTCACCCGCAAGGCGTATCTCACCACCACCAGCAGCAGCGATACTGTTTGCCTCATCCACCATCTCGGACCAACTATCAGTCGATGCACTTGACTCATCCCAGCTAACTTTGAGCCTTCGTTTGGCATCAAAGACAGACCAAGTATCGTCTCCGACAATTGCAACCCCGCCGCGCAGTACGGCAAGTCCGTTCATGAAGCCAAAGGATGCCTTACCGGCACGATCGTCAGGCGCGAGAACGAAGGCATCCGTTACACCTGGCAGCGCCCTTATTTCGTCTTCATTAAAACTGAGCGCTATCCCACCACGGCGCGGACATCGCGTATAACTTGCGTACTTCATCCCCGGCACATCTACATCGATGCCAAACTGAGACAATCCCGTCGCGACGACAAGATTGTCGACACCACCCACGGAGGTACCGATAATCGACCAAGAACGAGGATCCTTAAACGACAGAGTTTCTGGGTCCGGCACAGGTTGTTGTGCCGCAACAGATGCTAACTGGCCAAACGAAAGGCTTTGACCACCAGTGTGTACGACCTGGCTTTCCCGCGCAGAAAGTTCCTGGCGTTCGACTTCCATTAGAAGCGACGCGGCACCTATCAACATCTCCCTAGCTGATGCGCCCATGCGTCGCATGGCATCAAAGTTCCTTGGCACAGACATTGAACTGCCAGAGCCTTGCATCCCAAACTTGGTTTGATCAACAGGCGCCTGTAAAACTTCGACATCTTCCCACCTTGCACCCATTTCCTCGGCGATGATCATCGGGAGAGTGGTCTTTATCCCCTGTCCCATCTCCGGATTCGGCGCATAAATCGTGATTTTACCTTCGGTTGAAATCTGCACATAAAAATTGAGTTCAGCCGACGAGACGATCGTGTTGGTCTCTTCTGCCAACACTTCAACTGGGAGCGTCAGTTCAAGCATCAAGCCGCCGCTAGCGATGGCAGAAGCTTTAAGGAGCGAGCGTCTATTTAATTTCGTTCTCACGCGCCTGCTCCCTCGGCCCCTTCGGCCGCGTCGTAGAAAGATGCCGCTGTATGTACCGCAGCTCGAATCCTCGTGTATGTACCGCACCGGCAGGTAGTTACCGGCTAATGCGACATCAATATCCTCATCGCTTGGTTGTTCGTTCGACGCGAGTAACGCCGCGGCACTCATGATCTGTCCCGCCTGGCAGTAGCCACACTGCGGCACATCATGTTCGATCCACGCGGTTTGCAATGGATGGAGCGCATTGCCACTGGATAGCCCCTCAATCGTCGTGACTGGTCCTGAAACTGCCGAAACGGGCAGGACACAAGACCGAACGGCGGTACCATCCACGTGCACGGTGCAAGCGCCACACTGGGCAATACCACAGCCGAACTTTGTGCCCGTCAGTTTGAGCTTGTCACGCAGAACCCATAACAAGGGCATATCTGGGCTCACATCCACTTCAAGCTCGTCGCCATTTACGACTAATTTGTACTTACTCATGAACTCGTTCTTTCTCCGATCTAAATGTTTAAGCGATCACGCAATTTGTAATAGAGCACAGACGGCTCGAGGAACCAAGGATTGCCTCGATAGAGCGGCCGAGTTTTGAATTTAACGTCGGCAAACGCGGTTCGGGCATCGGTATGTCCGGCCATTTCCCGCCCCATCATCGCGCCACAATAACTGGAAAGCGAAATCCCGGAACCACAATAACCCATCGCGTAATGAAGCCCATCCTGTTGACCAACGTGCGGCAAAGTATCAAAGGTGTAGCCAACAAAGCCAAGCCAGGAATGGCTGATTTGTGTTGCGCGTAGCTGTGGGAAAATTTTGCACATGGCTTCATGCAGCGCTGGTGCACTCACATTGGGGTCGGTTTCGCTGAGCGCAACTCGGCCACCAAAAAGGACTCGACGACGATCCGGAGACAATCGGTAGTAAAACACCAGTTTCCTGGAATCACTCATAACACGATTGTGCGGCGATATTTCCCGCGCAACTGCCTCATCTAACTGCTCAGTCGCGATGATATAGCTGCCAATCGGAATGATACGTCTGCGCAACCAGGGCGATGCCTCATCTGTATAACCGTTGGTCGCAATGGCAACCTTGCCTGCGCGAACCGGACCGTTCGCTGTATGAACGGTATATCCGGTAGGAGAACGCTCAATTCTGAGTACTGGGCAGTGACCTCGAACCACCGCTCCGGCGGTGCGCACCCGTTCCAATAAATCTAAGTGGTAGCGGCCTGGGTGCAGCGCGCCATGGTCAGGATAAACAACACCACCATGATAGAGATCCGATCCTATTTCTGACCGTTGCTCGGCGCGCGAGACCATATGCCAATCGGTTGGTAGCTCGGGTGGCAAAGCTTTGAGTGCGCCTGCCATCGAGTCATAGGCGCGCGTGTTGTGAGCACCCGAAAAACGCCCGCTACGTTCCCAGCCGCAATCAATCCGTTCATCGCGAATGAAGTTATCGAGGTAGTCCATGGCGTTATGCCCTTCTTTGAGAAGAGCGATAGCGCGATCGCGCCCGTACTGGCGTTCCATTTCAGGAAATGTGCCCTTCACACTCATGGAGACCTGACCGCCATTGCGGCTACTACAGCCAGCACCAAGTGCCAGAGCATCCAACACGAGCGTGCCCATGCCTGCTCGTGCGGTTTGTAAAGCGGCATGTAGACCGGTGTATCCCGACCCGACCACTACCACGTCGATCTCGTCCGGCAGACTTTTATTATCCAGACTGACTTCTGCTACAGGCCGTGGGGCATCTTCCCACCAATACGGCTCAGTCTTGAAATTGTTGGCCAGAATTTCTGTTGCCACGGTGCATCCACCCATAATCTGCAGTTACTTGAATACTGAACGAACGCGAGCAATTATCACACCGTAAAACTCCACCCATCATTGGATTCCATATGAAACTAATCATGAGCAACAATTCACCTTACGCACGTCGCGCTCGCATCACGGTTCGTGAAGCCGGACTTGATGAGCAGGTCGAAGAAGTCATGATCAAAAGCTTCGCCGAGCTTCCTTCGTACGGACCCGGTGGCAAGATTCCAGTACTCATCACTGATACTGGCCAATCTATTTGCGAAGCGTTGATCATTACTCGCTACCTCAATGCAGTTGCAAATGCGGGCTTGGTGCCAACAGATTCGGACGACCTAGAAGTGTGCCTCGCACTCGAGTCCACTGCGAGCGTGCTCATGGACTCGCTGTTTGCGAGATCGTTTGAGAAAAATCAACGAGACGAAGCCTCGCGATCTACTGCGGTGCTCGAACGCGAACAAAATCGAAGCCAACGATGTTACGACACACTCGATCAAGCAAGCCTTCAGGCGGGGACAAACGTCACGGTTGCCTCAATAGCCATCATCGCTGCATTGGGTTATGCAGACTGGCGTGCCCAGGAAGACCAATGGCGCACAGGCAGAGCTGGGCTCGCGAACTATTTTGATCAGATGATGACCAGACCGGCTTTTGCGGCGACTAAACCGGTCTACTAAAATATCGCGCTGGCTGCCAAGGTCTATACATTCCGAGGTCTATGCAATCCAAAGTCTAAGCAATCCAAGGTCTACACAATCCAAGGTCTACAACAAGAAGGCTAACGCGCATCTACACTTCCACTAGGTAGCCACGCTCATCTCGAATTTCAGCACCGACTACGCGCGCCCGACTATCACCAAACGGCGCATCACGGTCTGTCAACGCGGCTTTTAATCCTTCGGTTGAAATCTGCTTGAAGACATCTTTGGCGGCTTTGCTAGTGTGGGCACGCGCGTCATTTTCAGCGGCCAGGCGTTGCACGGTTTGGGCACCCATGAGTTCCATACCGACATTGATGATTCGCTTGTTAGTCGACAGCATTTCCGGATCAATCCAACTCATGCGATCAGCGAGTCCTTCCACTTCAGCCTCTAATAGATCTTCGGGTACCGACTTCAAGACGAGTCCGATTTTGGCCGCATCTTCACCACTCAACGTATCGCCAGTCAGCAAGAGACGCTTGGTCCACTGTGGTCCGCAGTGGTAGAGCCACATTTGGTTAGGGGCGGCGCCCATATTGCGTAACGCCGAATAACCAATATTGGCATTGTCAGAACAGATGAGAATGTCGCAGTAAAGAGCAAGGTCCGTCCCACCGGCGAAACAATGTCCGTGTATTTGCGCGATTGACGGCTTGTGCATCTCAAAGAGTGTCCGCAAACTTCTTTGGAAACGCTCTATCCCCCACGCATCGTCATCGATCCCGCGACCCCGCCGTCGATCAACGCCATCATCATTTCGTTTGCGAGATGGTGTTAGATCGTACCCGGCGCAAAATGACTCCCCCGCCCCCTTCAGGATGACACAGTGTACGGACTTGTCATCGTCTGCTTCCCACAAGGCGTCCCGCAGCTCTTCGACAAGTTCGATAGACAACGCGTTTCGTTTTTCGGGTCGGTTCAATGTGATTCGGGCGCGGCCTTCATCAACTTCATAAATAATATTTTCGTAAGTCGGCATCTCTAGCTCCAGCAATAATTAGTCAGTCCAATTCGGTCAACCCCTAGGCCTACATAGCACCTGTCCCCCACCGTATGCCGCGACGCAGCAGTTCATAATAAGTAGGAGAGTTCCAAGAGCCTCTGACGACTGGCACAACGTCAACCATGGGTTTCATGTCGTGCTTGCCGGTGCAGTGCCCGAGGGATAAGTAAAGCACCTCGCCCTGGCCAACAGAATGCAGGTACATCTGAGGGTGGGCGTCCCGATCGGTGCCATAGTCCGAACGGACATATCCTTTAGAGGGCTCGCTGTAGGAAGCCTCCAACAAGACTCGCTGCTCACCGAGGGCCTCACAATAATATGGCTCTTCGTCTTCCACCTCAAAATCCTCAATACGCTCCGTGAGGGGATGGGCGTAGTCAGTAACCTTGATAGCAATTCTCTGGTTGGCTGGGTGAGCTATAAAGCGGCTACCCAACAGTTGCATAAAGTTAGGCGCCACGTCGGGCGTGTCGACTTTCCCGCTTTCGACAAATTCGAGTAAGGCGTTAGTTGCATGTAACGCAAACCAACGTCCACCATCATTCAGGAACTCGCCCAAACCCCGCTGTTCACCCTCCGTCGGTCTGAGGTCGCAGGTGTAAGTAATTAGTAGAGCCGAAGACTTGATCCCCGCTATATCAGCAAAACTATCAGCAACTCGTGTGTTGATATCCTCGTTCTCGGCTAAGAGTTTTAACAACTCCAGTCGAGCGAAGTTAGTGTCGTGATACTTCGCGTTGCACACCAAGTACACGTCAATTTTCTCATTGTTATCCATCATGCCTCCTCAATATTTCCTGAAAGAACTTTTTCACCTACAAATCGATGCCTGCCATCAGGTCATCTGCAGCTTCTCTAATGCTCGCGAGTGCTACCAGTCGCATATGCGCTTCCCGTTCAGCCGGGAGACCCCAGTCACCCATATAACGCTGCGCCGCAGCAGCCACATAGACCTGCCACAACGCAAGCCGCTCGTAGTCAAGCGTTCGATGCTTGGCGTAGGTCTCGGTAAAACGCTGCATGCCGGGCACTCCAAATTTGTATCGCAATTCCACCCGACACGCTGCTACATCCGACAATGGGTCACCTACGGCAGCATCCTCCCAGTCCAGGACGGCTGCAACTGCGCCATCCTGCCAAAGCAGATTTTCTGGCCAATAATCACCATGCAAGAGCTGTGGCTCATCGGTGTAAGGTTGTTTGTTGCGCGATTGCAAATAGCCATGCAATTCCGTCCACTCATCTCCTTCTGGTAGAAATTCAAATACCTCCGGTAACGGGTCGAGCCTAAGAGGTAATCCCGGCAAATTTTTGGTTGGTGCACTATGAATTCGCACGAGCATCGCAGCCATCGAATCGATGTATTCAAACATTTGCGGCTCAGGAATCTCTGTGGAACCTTCAATAAATGACATAACAAGAAACGGCTCAGGAATTATCGCACCGCTTACATCCACCAGAAGAGGGGTCGGAACTGGCAAGTCGTTTTCATGCAACGCCTGTAGTAGTTGATACTCTACTTTTGCAGGATGCCCTGAGTGGGACTCCCCATGTATGCGCAAAACTACCGCGCACGGTTCACCGTCAGCAAATTGCAGGTCAAGCTGAAACACATCCGCTGACACGCCTCCGGTCAGCCGTTTAGTCGACACAAGCACAGCTTCGGGATAGAGGCGAGCAACAATCTCAGCATAAGCTGCATCGACCCTCAAAGCGGACCCACCATCGCAGTAGAGCACGGTATCTGCCCGCAGGAAGTAATTCCTGCGCACCGCATTCCCAAAATCATCATTCCCTAACAGCTTCCGTAAATTGCAATGCAGATACTAGCAGTAGCGCAATTGGGACCGTTAGTATCGCCGCTGGTCGGACTAAGGGATCAGTTTCTATGCTCTATAAGGACTATCCCTGATAACGAACGCTGCAAAATCATCCTAACGTGAAGGACACAACGGACTGATCGTTTTGCAATGCATCAAAACCTCAAACACAGAGTTCTTCTTGTACCCTGCGCCATTTTTTGGCTCATTACTGCTTTTAAACCGCATGACCTGGAAGCCTGGGCGTTAGAACAACTTGCGAGCATTATCTGCATTGTTCTACTAGTTCGATCCACAAAACTAACCGCGTATAGCGTGTCCGCGTTGGTCGGCGCGACGGTACTATTCATTTGCCACACCATCGGGACTCACTACACCTATTCGCTGACCCCTTACAATCAATTTTTTGCGCAGGTCTCGGGAATTTCCATCAACGGAGTATTTGGATGGGAACGCAATCACTACGACCGTTTCGTACACTTCCTGTACGGGCTCGTAACGGCTCGTTTGCTCTATGAATTCTTCATCAGTCGACTTACCAAGAGCTCCGTATGGGCATGGTCACTGTCACTAAATTTCGTCTTATCAACCTCTGCGATCTATGAACTCATGGAATGGGCTGCAGCCGTGATCCCAGCGCCAGAAACTGGTGCACTCTATTTAGGTGCACAAGGGGACATTTGGGATGCCCAGGTCGACATCGCTCTGGCTTCGCTAGGTTCTCTCCTAGCACCAGCGATCTACTATCTGGAGCTATTGAAGGACAGACGAAGGAAAGTTCGATTCACCGTAGATGCAGAGATGTGACGCTATGGATGCGATTCCGGATGGTACGTGTACACGCCAATCCGTACGAACCTGTACATACTCCTCTCCCCGCGATTCACTGGCTCAGGTACTTGATGTGTGACAGCAGGTAAACTCTTCAAGTAATCAGCGATAGCTAGACCATCCTGTTCTTCAAGTTGGCTGTAGCTGAGCCACGGCATCACCGCTAGAACCCCTTCCTTATGGACGCCACGACCCTGCTTTATCGCTGCAGCGATTTGCTTTCTTGTCCAAGCGCCAATCCCAGTGTCTACGTCAGGAGTGAGGTTGCGAGGAAAAACGACAGCCGGAGTTTGTGCATCAACAGCCTGGCCGTAGGCCATACCAACATTGGAACCCGCAAACTCCGAATGGAGATCCTCACCCACTAGTGCACCTTGAGTATGGCATCCACCACAACCCAACAATTTAGTTAGGTACCGGCCTCTTTCTATGGAATGCTCAGAACTTTCACTGGCTCTACCATCAGCGATCGATGTACAGGCGCCAAGAATTAGCAGCGACGAAAGCAACATCTTCAATTAGGTCACCCTTACAGTCAGCACGTCACAAGGTGCACCATGCAGAACGCCTGTCGCCGTCGATCCCAACAATAGACCTAAGCCATGCCGACAATGAGACCCCATCACAATCAGATCAACACCCTGACTTTGCGCGTAATCTTTGATCGTACTTGCCGGTCGACCAACCTGCACATCACACTTGCTGGGATCTAAGCCCATTTCTTTCGCTTTCGCGTTAAGAGAGCTTCTCGCCGATGCTTGTAGCTCCTCCTCAAAAGCAGGGATTGCGGTATAAGCGCCGACGGATTCGTACCCACTGTAGGCGTAATTGATGGGTTTAACGACGGTCAGGCACTGAAGTTCAGCCCCGTTATCGTCCGCTACTTTGTGGGCTGTAGAAAGCACTTCATCTGCTTCGGGTGTCATGTCGACAGCCACCAACACTCTATTGTATCCAGCCATGGTCTCTTTCCCGTGGTTTCGGTGGAGGAACTGTATGTAGAACTGCCAACTAGGCGAATACGTATTTCCCGCGATGTTCACAGGTAGCTAAACACACGACTACCAGGTCATAAACAGCGGCGACTACGTCATAAGGGAGCGCTACCGTTATCAACACTGAGGGGAATCCTAGCCTCAACCGAACACTCAATTTACCCATGATCGTGTTGTACGGTCTAGGAACTACAATTGGTGCTGGCATATATGCTTTGTTAGGAGAAATCGCGCAGACTTCTGGCATGATGGCTCCCTGGGCTTTTCTAGTTGCGGCATCACTAGCACTGCTCACTGCCCTCTCGTTCGCACGAATGGTCCATCGCTACCCAAAGGCAGCAGGTGCTGCGCTGTATGTTCAGAATGGTTTCGGCTCTAAACGTCTGGGCTTGATGTGCGGTCTCATAGTGATTTTCGCCGGACTCGTGTCTAGCGCAGCTCTATTGAACGGTTTGGTGGGCTACGCACAAGCTTTCATCTATCTCGATCGATCAACAATTATTCTCATTGCGGTTAGTGCAATCGGATTAGTTGTTTGTTGGGGAATCAATCTATCCGTTTGGGTGGCTGGGATAATCACTCTATTGGAAATTGGTGGGCTGATGTGGGGGGCGACTCTTGCTTCTGCCGAAGTGGCTAATCTAAACCTAACTTTTAGCGCCGCATTGGACAGCTTATTTCCAACCTCTCTGCTAAGTTCGGGACCTATCATACTGTCAGGTGCGATCCTTGCGTTTTATGCCTTTATTGGATTTGAAGACTTAGTAGAGGTTGCAGAAGAAGTAAAAGACGCTTCGAACACCTTACCGCTCGCTATCGTTACAACGCTTGTTATCTCCACTTTGCTTTACCTTTTCCTTGTCACGAGCGCCGTGCTAGCAGTGGGTCCCACCTATCTTGCTCAATCCAACGCTCCCTTAAGTGATTTGATCACACGCTTAACTACTGTGGACCCGCGCTATATGTCCGCAATTGGCGTGCTCGCTATCTCAAACGGCGCTCTGATCCAAGTAATCATGGCGTCCCGCGTGCTCTACGGACTCGGATCTCGAGGACAAATCCCGACGTTTTTAGCCAAAGTTAACAAGTTCACCAAAACTCCGGTCATCGCAACCGGGCTTTGTATTTCAATCGTCGTAACCCTATCGTTGACTGGCACCGTTGCTAAACTCACAAAAACGACCTCGCTGCTAATCCTCATCGTGTTTATGCTCGTTAACTTAGCGCTCGTCTTCGACGAGAGGAGAACCACTAAACCCAACCCCTTCGTGCAATGGCAAGCTGGAGTTGCAGCTCTTGTTTGTGCATTTCTCGCGATCGTCGCTGTGATGGAGACACTGACGCCAGTTGATGGTTGAAGCCCGTCAATCCGTTACATTCGGGTATACCTACGACTCTTTGTAACCACATTGAACCACTCGACTAGCCTTCCCATGGGTGGCTCCAAACTCCAACATAATTTGTGATTTGCTACTGAGCCTAAATATACTAACGACCCATCCTAGGACGTAAGTTCACAATTGAAAATTGCTGTCATTGGCGCGGGTCCATGCGGACTCATCGCTACCAAGACGCTGCGTCAGTACGGTATCGAAGCGAGTTGCTTTGAGACATCGTCGTTCCTAGGGGGGCATTGGAAGATCGATAATCCCAGCGGTAAGTCAGCTGCCTATGAATCGCTCACGACCAACACGAACAAGGTGATGAGTAGGTTGAGCGATTTTGAGATGCCATCGGAATGGCCCGACCTACCTTCTCACGAGCTGATGTACGAATGGTGGTGTAGTTACGCCGAGACCTTCGACCTCTTAAACCACATTAACTTTGAACATGAAGTTATAGAAATTAAAAGAGATCCAAGTCAGTGGATCATCCAATACAAGAACTTCGAGAATACACACGAGGCAAACTTCGACGGCGTCGTACTAGCTTCAGGAAACTTTTGGCTACCCAAGACGCCAGAGCTGCCCGGTAACTTTAGCGGTCGGACGCTACATTCCCTGGACTACCGATCGCCAACTCGTCCGTTCCAATGCGTTGACCAGCGCGTGTTGGTCGTGGGCTCAGGGAACACCGGTTGCGAAATTGCACTCGAACTGAGCAAACATGGCGCAAAAGAAGTTTTCCTATCGGCACGGTCAGGAAATTGGATCTTGCCGAAATACATTGAAGGCCCAGATGGCCTGGAGCACATCGCAGCCCGTGTCCCACTGAACCACCCGCTGGATGAAGTTCCATGGGCTTTGCGAGTCCTGCCGGAATCTTGGCGCAACAAGGTATTTTCTAAAGTCGCTCAGATCGCCTTCAAACGACAATTCAGTAGTTACGCGGAGCAACTGGTCGCAAATGGGATGCCACCGCCGCCAGAAAACCCATTAACCAAAAGACCTGCCGTGGCTGATGGCTTGGCTGAAGCATTGTCACAGGAACAGCTGCGAGCAGTCCCTGCGATAAAAGATGTGACGGATCATCAGGTTACATTCACAAATGGCGTCACGGCGGAAATTGACACCATCATCTTCGCAACCGGTTTCCATCTAAGTTATCCCTACCTGGATCAAGAGATCCTAAACACTGCAAACGATGACATGACACTATTTCGCGGGCTCATGCATCCGCAGCACCATTCATTGTTCGTCGTTGGTGTTAGTCGTCCGTCCGGAGGGTTTTGGCCGGTTGCCGAGGCCCAATCTCATTTCATAGGCAAACTTCTGACAAACGAGTACAAACTACCAGGCCAGAGGACGATCGATCGTCACAGCAACTCGGTTTTACAAGCAGAATCCTATAACCCGGCACTATACGGATATGCGCTACGCGAAGAGTCGCAACGAAAACAATAGCGAGACATAGATGGCTAACAACACCGAACATACCTATCGCGTCACTTTTAGCGAGCTTCTCGTCAGTTCTAAGGATGCATTTGATAGTCAGCTGGAACAATTCTTTGAGCAAGATGACGAGCTCACCTTTCAAGTCAGAATGCCTTCAAACGAAGACTCCACGCCACCTGGCTTATTGATTTACATAAGCCCTAAACAGGGTGCTCGCATGCCTGAAGCTTGGGGAGCAATTCTTGATCAGCACAATCTTGTTTGGGTCGGCGCTGAGAACTCAGGCAATGAAGTACACGTGGCCCGACGTGTTGGCCTGGCACTTCTAGCCCCCTCGGTAGCCGGGACTTACGGGCAGTTCGATCTCGCTCGCGTTTATCTTTCTGGTTTTTCAGGTGGTGGTCGCGTCGCAAGTATGATGATACCGAGCTACCCGACGTTGTTCAGCGGCGCGATCTTTATCTGTGGAGCTAACCCAGTCATGGTCGCAACCGAGGAGACAGTGGCACAGATCGAGCATTTGCCTCTTGTTTTCCTGACCGGAACTGGAGATTTCAACCTCGAAGATACACAGTGGTCGTTACAGACTTACCAACAAGCTGGTCTCTCACGCGCACAACTTATGGTTATCGAAGGCTTGGATCATGCGTTGCCAGAAGCCTCAGCTATAGACGACGCTCTGAACGCACTCTCCTAGCTACCTTTGCTAGTGAATCGTTTCAACACATTGTCAGTGACGGTCGCCACATCGCGCTGTTCGAGACCGTATGCCCAATCTGTACACCCGGCAGTAAAGACCTGACCCGCGCCCCGACTGAAGCTGCCTAGTACAGCGTGGCCATCCGCAAACTTCCTTCGATTTGCCTCCGTGTCTTCGCCCGCAAGTCTTTCCGCAACCCAATTGAGTTCGCCAATGTAACTTTCATGTAGTTCACCAGAGGCTTGATGCGTCTCCCAAAGTCTCGCCGGTGCTGTACCGAGCACTTCAAGTCCCGGCGGAATAGTCGGTTCAGCTGCAGAGGACAAGCGCGCAAACGGCTTGCCTTCCACATATTCAAGTTCGCAACCATCACACTCATAGGCAACCACAATGGCGGATGCGCCTAACTGATCGCCTTCGGAAAAATTAAGAGATTCAAACGCCCAGTGACGTGGCTGCCAGACCGTATACCCACCAGACCCTCGAGGCGCGTTTGGCATGTGCGCATAGCCACCCCGGGTAAAGGATACACCGGTCATTTCGCTTTCCGGCCTGCCGACTAGCGGGTCGGACCACATCGTTGAAAGTTTCGGTGCGCCATCCGCATCGTAGTCAGGATCGTCTGTAAGCGCCGTTTTGTACGCAACTAACTGCGTGCCATTTCCCTCAAAACGCGCTTGCCAAAACGAGGTGTTGCCCGAAAAGAAAGCGGCATTGCCACCGCTGTCGATATAACCCTCTACATTGTCGCGCATTCCAACTGACCAATATTCGTCATGGCCGATGGAGACATATGCAGAATATCCCGCTAACAGATCTGGATCCTGATCTAAATCAAAACTGGTCGCATATCCGAGGTTGTAGCCACGGGCTTCCGCCCAGCGCACAAAAAGAATTTCCCAGTTCGCCCATCCAGCAGCCATCGACCACTGCGAGTAACCCTTTCGAGCAAACGCCCGCCCTTCGTCCCTATCCCAGTCAATAAATCGCGCGATCCGGAATCGCTGCGGATCATCTTTATCCAAAAAACCCTTGGGCAAAGGTCTGCGCAAAGCAGAGGTATTGCCGCCGGTGTAAAAACTTGGTCCCCCCCAATCGTTATAAGCAGCCCACGTCGACGTTGAGAGCACTAGGAGTGCATCTTGCGGCTCTGTCGCACGCACAACAAAGTATGCCTCTGCCACTTCATCATCTTCAGCAATGAATCGCACGAGATAGAAGCCCGAAGGCCAAGCCTGATCCACAGAAATTTCTGCGCTCATCTTCCAATCACAGCCCCGAACGGAGAGTTCGTCCGATAGTTCCTGCTCTAAAACCTGGATAGTTTGTTCGTGAACAACTATATCGGCCGCACCTTTCCGCACGACCTGTAGCTGTACCTGCGCAACGCCACCATGACAATAAACGCTTGTTATCTCACCTGGCGAAACACTTTGCGGCCAGCAGTATCCCGCTAACATCTACCCCGTTTTCCGCTGGTATTGTTCGACGCTACCGAGTGCTGCAAAAGCATCGGCCGCTACTTCACATATCCGCTCGATATCTGCATCGGTGTGTTCGGTAGATACAAAATGATTGTGATGGCCTAGCACGTAGACACCGCGCCGCACACATTGATCAATCCAGGCAAAGTGCCCCTTCATACTGACGTTGCTCAGCCGGTAATACGGCATCGCTGGAATCCCGGATGCGACGAGGTCAAAGCCCTGCTCAGTGGCTGTTTGTACCAATTTCGTGTTGAGACGATTACCAAAGTCGGTCATCTGCTTGGCGGCATCCACTCTTTTCAGCTCTTTTAGCGTCGCTGTAGCCGCAGCCATTGGCGCGGCGTTAAAGAATTGAGTACCTGTGAAAAAGACTTCCTGCGCGGTTTCTTTCAACGCATCACTACCCATCAGGGCAGACAACGGATAACCATTTCCTATCGCCTTGCCAAAACAAATCAAATCCGGAGTAAAACCGTATTCAACGTGCGAACCGGCTAGATTGATCCGAAACCCCGATCGCACGTCATCCACTATGAGCACGATGCCATGCTGTCGACAGAGCTGTTCCATCTTTTGCCAGTAACCTTCTGCGGGTAGCTCATTGTCTCTAAACACAGGATGGTCGTAAGGCGACGAGATGAAACAAGCTATCTCACCGGGTGATTCACTAATTAAGCTTTCAAAGGCGTCTGCGTCGTTCCACGGCACAGTGGTCACATGTTCTATGTCTGTTTCTATGGTGCCTGGACGACCGTCTTGCATCCATGGTGAGACCCCGTGGTAGCCCTCATGAACTTTAACAATTTTGTTTCGACCCGTTGCGGCTCGGGCAATCATGACTGCAAGGGCAGTGCTATCCCCACCGTTTTTTCCAAACAATGCCCAGTCCATATCGGAAACCATGTCTACCAACATTTCAGCTAGCTCTACCATGGCAGGCGCAGATAGACTCACTGTGTTGCCAGCTGCGTATTGCTTGCGGGCCGCTTCGTCGACAACGGGGTTGTTGTAACCGAGGATCATGGGGCCGTATGCACACATGAGATCCACGTATTCGTTGTCATCAATATCCCAAAAGTGCGCACCCTGGGATCTTGAAAAAAATGAGGGACTGCCGTCGCGAACGCTGTATCCATAGTGACCAAAAATTCCGCCAGGGATAACACTTTTGGCTCGATCAAGGAGTACATCGGAATTCGACACGTCATAAGTTTTCATCAAAATTTGCTCTCTATTTGATTCTTGTCCACTAATGGCTTTCTTGGCATTTTTACCGTCAGTTATCAGCCTTCGAAGCCAGCCAAACATCCGGTCGAAGCTAATACTTCCGCCAAGCCATCATCACCTGCCACCGCAGCGTACTTTTCCCGTATCACATGCAGCGACTTGGAATGGTACTTTTGTGGTCCTTGAGACCAGGTTTCGCCATTCAACTGCACGGTAAATTCATCCTTGCCTGCCGCCATACACGCTGCGTTCGCCAGCGTCCAAGGTATGAACAAATCACCAATCTGGCTCGCTACAAACGGCGTGAGCGTCTCACTCAGCTGCACCCAAGGCGCAAAGTCACCTTGCGCAGTCGGCCACAACATACGATGGATCCAATCCAACAGATGTGGCGCCTGACCTTCTATCCAAGCGCTACCTGTGGGATCAGTCCAGGCGCAGTAAATCTGGCCCCACAGACCAAAATCTGCAAACGCGGGTCTATGCCCGAACAGATACGGGAACTTCTCAAAGTGGGCATTAAGGAGGGGAATCGCATCCCGAAACGATTTTTCGATTTGTGGTGCGGTCACCTCGTTGGACCCGACAAAGTGCACTCGTTCACGCATGCGTTCCATGACCTGCTCACGAATCGCCAATCGAGCTGTCTCGTCATTATTCGGTGCATTCATCGCCGCGATTCTGCCACCGGCGCTGGCACAATCTTCATCGCGAGCCCAGCGCAGGTGGAACATCCATTTATTACCCCACTCATCACCGAACTCTTCGATCAGTGCGGATAAAAACTGACAGGTGGTATCCGCGGGGTGGATTGAAGGCTCGGAAAAACGAGCCTCCATCGTCTCGATTATCGGTGTTGAGTCTTGCATCGCTTCATCACCTGGTCCGACGACCAGGGGAATGATTGGAATTTTTGCGTACTTTTGATACTCCTCGGCTGAATCCGCGTTGCGGACAATCCACTGGTGAGGAATTCCTTTGTAGCGGAAATAAGACCTAACCTTCACCGAATACGGGGAAAGCTCTGCGCCGAAAATTCTGTAGTCACTCATGGTTGCTCCATAACGCCAAAGACGCTTTGACGGATCGATTCTGTGTGTTTTTGAACGTGCTCGATTTCGTCAACCGAAAAACCAAGCTCTTGCATGATGGCAACAGTGGCATTGCCGAGTTCGGGTGGCGGCCCTTTGACAGAACCAGGGGTCTCGCTTAGTTGAACTAAATTGCCGACCACTCGCGATTCACCAACTCCAGCGAATGTCATTGGCACAACATATTCGTTGGCAATTGTTTGTGGGTCGTTGATAACTTCATTGTGGTCCTGAATCTTCTCCACGATCACGTCGTCCCGCGCGTAGAAAAATTCTTGCCACTCCTGCGTGCTCCGAGCTGCGAAGATGTCCGTCATCGCTGCTCGAACGCGGTCAACATCCGCATCGCTTTGAGAGTCAGGAATCGCGCCCATCCGTTTCATCGCATTGTCCCATAGCGGATCGTCTGCTAAGCCGGGATTACCACCGAACTCACAAAAGAGATGCCAAGCTTCATCTCCGACAAGGGTGAACAAAAACATACCGTCATCGCTGGCACGATAGACGCCATAAGGACCACGGATATTGGGCATGTGGCTGCCGTCCCTGGAAACGCTGTTGCCGGTTAGTAGCGACTGCTGTAACTCCCAACTTTGCAACCAAATCTGTCCACCCAAGCCGGACGTGTTTACTTGTTGGCCAACGCCATGACGTTCCCGCGCGACGATCGCGGTCATAATGCCAAGTGCAAACTGTAGCGCGCCGCCTGTATCTGCAATTGTGGATCCCGCAGGCATCGGTAGCCCATCTCTCGGTCCACAAAGGCTCGCTAGCCCGCCGCGCGCCTGAGCCGCACCTTCAACCATTGGACGATCGGCATCCGGCCCGAGTGGACCAAAACCATTTACCGCAGCGTAGATCAGCTTTGGGTGATCAACAGAGAGACTTGGATAGTCGAGACCTAATTTGCGCAGAAATGGTGCGCGGTAGTTCGTTAAAAAGACGTCTGCCTGTTTGACAAGACGTCGCACCACCTCGATGCCTTCCTCTGTTTTAACATCAAGACAAACGGAGCGTTTACCGCGATTTCCAGCGATGAACATCGATCCCGGCGTCTCTGGCGGTGTGTCATTTTCAATACCGCGATGAAATCGACTCGCATCGCCTATGGGTGGTTCGATCTTAATAACGTCGGCGCCCATATCTGACAGATAAATACCTGCAGCAGGACCCATGATTGCGGTGCCCATTTCAACCACGCAGATGTCCGATAGCGGTTGGACCATGGCTAGCTCTCTCTCCCTTTCCTTATTCTCAATCAAACCACTGGGTTGTGTGTACATATGTACACGCTGCTTGTACCTTTGTACACATCGGAACCACTTCACCGTTGAGTGGAAACGTTCGCCGCCCATCCAGACAAGAGAGGCTTCCAAGTTGTGACTAAGATGGCTCCGAAACTGGCTTCACACAACGATCAAATCGAGGGACGCCGAGAACTTATCCTCCGCAGCACTTTACGGGTCATTGCCGAAGAAGGCGTTGGCGCGGTCACCCATCGACGAGTCGCTAAGGTTGCTAACGTTCCACTAGGTTCAACGATCTACTATTTCGACTCACGCCTACATTTACTGCGTGAAGCTTTCGACTACTACCTGGCGCTCAGTACTGCCGCATACGAGACCGTTAATCGAAGCTTGATTGTTAATAATATCAATGATTTAGTGGATTTTGTGGTGACACTCAACGAACGACAATACGCGGGGGCACCACTGCTCTTAGCGGAATACGAGCTGACTTTGTTTGCAGCGCGTGATCCAGAAATTGCAAAGTCGCTGCATAGATGGGACGAATTAGCTGTTACACATATGGCACGACATCTTAAAGCGCTCAATTTGGCTGAACCGCAAAGCGCCGCGCGCGACGTCATCCATTTGATTCGCGGTTATGAACTAGAAAGATTGAGTTACCACAAGCCTGACACCGAAAAACTGAGAAAGAGTCTTACCAGAATCCTTACGACTCTCACCTCACCTGAAGCCAACACGGAGAGCCAAAAATGAACCATGAACTAGAAGTCAGCATTCTCAAGGAGCTCATGGAACAGCTCGATGAGGGCAAGAATATCGACGCAGGTGTGCAGTACAAAATGCCGACAACAGGTTACGTCTGCCCCCAGATCGCGGCGAAAGAACGCGAGCTCTTTTTCCAAAATCACACCCAACTGTTAGGGCTCTCGCAAGATCTGCCATCACCGGGCAGTTATATAACTAACGATGATTTCGGGACCCCGATACTTGCTACTCGAGACAAGAACGGCGACTTCCGAGCATTTTTGAACGCTTGTCGTCATCGTGGCGTCCGAGTTGCACAAGAAAACCGGGGACGTAAAACTCTGTTTACCTGCCCTTTCCACCACTGGGGTTACTCCAATGCAGGCGATTTGATAAACGTGCCGGATCAAGAGCATTTCGGTGTGATTGATAAGTCTTGCAACGGACTGATCGAGCTTCCTGCTGTCGAGCGAGACGGCATCCTTTGGGTGCATCCACAACCAGATGGGGAACTCGATGTTGATGGGTTGCTTGGCAAAACACTGGCTGATGAGCTAGCTGCCTATGACCTGGGTAGTCTGATCTACGCTGGCACAAAAACGATAACGAAAGACCTGAATTGGAAATTAGCTAACGACACATTCGGCGAAACGTACCACTTCGGAAAGCTACACAAGGACACCCTAGGTCAACTCAATTACGGCAACAATCTGCACTTAAAAGAGTTTGGACCACACCATCGATTTGTCACAGCATCAAAGGCAATCGACCGCCTGAAAACGCAACCGGAATCTGAGTGGGATATCGGTGTTGGCGCAGGCTTCGTTCTCTACTACCTCTTCCCCAACATTCAGCTGATCGTCAATCCCGGCACGTGCACGCTCGTTAAAATCTACCCAGACCCTGAACGACCTGGACGATCGACATCACAAATCGTCGTCTACTTTAGCCAAGCAGCCATGGATGCCCAGGCTGATCAAGATGCTGGAAAGGTCACACCCGACATGATCTATGGTGCGAATGAAGATCGAGGTCCGTCGCTTGCCGCGACCATGGAGATCTTCAACAGTACGATCGAACAAGAAGACTACTTGATGGGGGAGTATCAACAAAAGTCTGCGGAGAACGGACTGCTCACGGAGATAATGTTTGGTCGCAATGAACCCGCTTTGCATCATTTCCACACCACATTCCGCGATAGACTCGGGCAACCGCCGCTAGAGAAAATCAGCGCCTAGGCACTCTCAGCCCTAACTACACTCATCAGTCGACCGAGCGTAGAGACACGTGCATCTAACGTGTCTCCCGCTGGTGACACCTTCAGCGTCGTTACACCTGCGTCTATATAGGCCCTAATTCGGTGTCGAATATCTGCTTCATCGCCGAAAAGATTGGTCTGCAATATCATCTCGGCGGGCACTCGCTTTGCAGCTTCATCACGACGACCTGCATGCCAAAGCGATTGCACTTCCTCGACTTCTTTACCCCATCCTGCACGCACATAGCTATCCGCATAAAAGTTCTCGTCACGGGAACCCATAGCAGCAATAGTAAAAGCACGTCCCATGCGTTCTCTATCGACCAATTCATCCACGCTGCCAAAATCAACACGTGCAGCACCGGCCCCTATATCTAGATCGGTGAGAGTTCGACCAGCCGCCTTAGCGCCAATTTCGATATGGGGCAAAAGTGCGTCTGCGTGCTCCGGACAAAAAGTTGTCCCAATCCAGCCATCAGCGGCTGCACCGGTGTACTCGAGACTTTTCTTACCTAGGGTCGCTAGATAGATCGGAATCGACTCACTTCCACCACCCCCAAGTCGCAAACTGCGACCCCGGCCACCCGGCAGTGGTACTTGTATCTGGTCGCCCTGATAATCAATTTTTTCGCCCGCAAGAGACAGCCTAATAACGTCCACTGTCTCTCGTAGGCGAGTGAGGGGTGCCTCAAACGACACGCCATGAAGTCCCTCGACAACTTGAGCTCCGCTAACGCCTAGACCAAGAAGAAACCGATTATCTGACAATTCTGCCAACGTTCTAGCCGTCATCGCGATCATACTAGGCACACGTGCACTCAACTGCATGATGCCGGTGCCAAGTCGAATCGTTTCAGTCTGAGCGGCCAAGTAGGCCAGCGGCGTCACAGCATCAGCGCCCCACCCTTCAACGGTCCAAGCCGCAAACACTCCCAGCTTTTCGGCCTCTTGCACAAATGCAACTTCATCCTGAAAGCTTGGTCCTCCGGGTATAGGACCTTGGACCCCGACACTTATCCTCATTGCCTGATTACCATCGTGGTTATGAGTTTGCCTGCTTCCCAACCAGCAAACCGCCATCGACCGGTAGCAGAGCGCCGGACACATACGACCCAGCTCTACTCGCTAGATAGATGCAGGCCGCGCCTATGTCTTCAGGCTTCCCCACACGACCAGAAACGGTAACCGCTCCCACAGCTGCTCGCCCTTCTTCAGTCTCAAGAAAGCGATCTAACATGCCTGGAAAAGGTCCGGGGGCGACAGAATTGAAGTTGATATTGTGACCACCATCGCGACCGTGCTTATTACCCGCCAAGCCTGCGAGCTGTCGGGTCAAATGTATAAGTCCAGCCTTGCCCATGCCATAAGCCCAATCGTTGTCTCCAGCGATTCGAACACCATCAACCGATGCGATATTGATGACTGATGCATGCGCTTCTGAGCTAGCTGCTTCCCGTAGCAAAGGCAGGCAAACCTGAGTCAGTGCGAAGGGAGCGCGCAGATTTACCCGCATCATCGTATCCCACTCTGTCATCGGTAACTCCCCGAACCTATGAATGAATCCACCCAGCGCTGCGTTATTGACAAGCACATCAAGCTTGCCCTCCCGCTCACTTAACGAAGCACCTAACGCTGCAATGTCGTCATCGTTGGCGAGATCTGTCTGTAACGGAATACACTCGCCTGGCCCTACCTCAGAAAGCTCCGCAGCAGCGTCCTGCAAATCGCTGCGCGACGTGATGTAAACCCGTGCTCCGCCCGCAACAAACGCACCGGCGATGCCGCGTCCGATGCCACCCGCTCCGCCAGTTACACAAACAACTTTTCCCTCGACCCCAAACAGATTATTGAAATCCACTCTTGTTCCTCCCCACCTTGGTTTATTCAAGTAATAAAAACTAACACTACGCGCCGGTAACGCAACTGCTAGGCCACCACTATGATTAGAATCTGTTTCCGTTAGAATCCGAGCGCATGGTCAAAAAAACCACAACTCGAAAAGAACTAAAAGCTGGGAATCGCCAACGGCTAATTTTAGCCGCCCTGGAACTCTTCGGTCAGCTCGGCTACAGAGAAACAACCCTAGAGGCAATTGCTGAGCGTGCTGGATTCCACGTGCAAACCCTATACCGGCATTTCGACAACAAAGTGCAACTCGCAATGGCAGGCGAAGAAGAACAGCTCGCCAACTTCAAGATCGCTATCCGCAACCCCACCCGTACAAATACAACCGTTCAGTTCTGGCGTGACTATGTCGGCATCGCGGCAGAGAAGGCCGTTGTCGCTGACGGCGGACAGGCCTACCGGCAAGTCCTCAAGAATTACCTCGATACACCCGCGATCTCTCCAGTGTTGGCTCGTATTGGACGCGACTATCGAGCGCTCTTGGCTGATTATTTGGAACGAGACTTAGTCTTAACGAATCCAGCAGACCGTAAGGAGGTCGCTCGCCTGATCGCCATTACGCTCTGGGGCGCAAACGAACATGTCGCCGCAAGCCATCGACGCATGGATGGGTTTGATTTGGTACACGAAGCAGTGGCAGTCATCGATCGGATCGAGAAGCTCTACTCCCATGTTCTGATCAATGACACTGCGAAATGTAAGGACACATAACGTTTATAGATCCCGTCTCTAAAATCGCCAATGCCGATCATGGAACTGTAAAAGTTTGACTCCGTGTGCGTTGTAGAACTTGAGCGGGTTGTGATCAACATCCGGCGCAATCAGTCGTTCTGCGGATATATCTAACGCATACAAATATCCGAAGTACTCAAGAGTCGCTGCATAGTTAAAGTCTTTCGTGCCTACCCAAATCATGACTGCAAGATCGTCATACCGCCCGTTCAGGTAAGTTTTAGCTAGGCTGTACGCATCATTACCCTTACCGAAGTCCAGGGCGGGCGCGTTTGCACCAACACGTGGATCCTGTTCGACACCACCACTTTCGAGGATTAGTTTTTCTACCGCGTAGCCAGGGCTGCCTGGTGCTGCCGAGACAAAGAGTTCTGGATACTTGAACATGATCCGTGTCGTACCTCGCCCGCCTTGCGAGAAACCCTGTAGAGCACGACCCCCACGAGTGGCAATGGTCCTATAGGTCCGATCAATATGAGGAATCAACTCTTTTACAAAGACATCTTCACCCAAAGAATCGCCATAGTTGTAATGACTGACCCTGCCACCATTAGCCCAGACAAAAATCATAGGACGAACAACGCCCGTGGTCACCGCGGTATCGATCTCAGCAACCAAGTCTATAGTTAAAGACTCATTTCCCGGCCTACCACCGTGCAAGTAATAAATGACGGGGTATCGCTTGTTCGAATTTTCTGGCTGCTCATATCCAGGTGGCAGGTAAATGTTAAATCCGACTGACACCTTCATCGTAGGGCTGAGAAAAGTTGAGTGCGAGCGACGCGGGTGAGCTCGCGCAGATTCTGGTGCGTTGACCCAGCTAAAAGGTCTACCTACCTTCGCCATGAACTCAGCAACCTCTGAACGTACTATAACGCCATCGTCGTTGGTATCTAACAGCGAGAACATACCCGGTGGTGATTCATCTTCGGTCAAGACGCCATCGTCATTGCGATCTAACGCCATCATCCTGTTCACACCTGCGCTGGATGCTTCAGCAACAACAGCGATCGGTGCTATCAGAAAGACTAGCAATACTAGTTGGAAAGGAGTCGTCACTAAATATGGCTCGAGATAACCCTAGTCACAAAAACAAAGTACTCGCAGTTCAATACTTTTGCGTTCTATCCCCACCGGCTGCGGGTGTGAGAAAGATCCATGCGGGCAGGTGGTGCCAATCACCCCTTCTGAGTCATACGACTTGATGACCAAAACATCGTCAGGCGTCATGTCTGGGTAGTAGAACCACTTGTGGGCATCCGACGCGCTGACACTGAAAGTCTCAATGCCGATATCGTGCCAACTGTAGTTTTCCGCTCCGTAGCCGTAAACGTTCACTTCCAAAAGATCCTTCCGGCTGACTGTACGCGCATCACATACTGCGAGCGGATTATCGCGGGCTGTGACACTCAGTGGCCGCCAAAAATTTAAGGCATAGACTCGTTTCGCTGCCGGTACGGTTTCGCCGTGCAGCGCCAGGTATCGGTCCCAAGTTGTATTGTCGGTGTAGTCCATGTGGACATTGCCGATGTAACCACCACCACTTGAAATCCCAGATTCGCGTTGCGAACCATCCGTGCCACCGGCGGAAAACTGTTTCTGCGGTTCACGGATGATGTGGTCGAAGGTGTAGGTCGTGTGCGCACCCGTAAGCTTCTGGGCAAGCGCCTTACATTCGCTGTAGTACACCTTCATAACCTCAGCATGATCGTAAAAATCAGACGTAGCGCTTGGCTTGCGCACGAGCTCAAAACCGCTCACATGTAGGCCAAGCCCCGTTTCCTGGCTAGCATCTAGCACACTAACTTCCTTAAAATCCGAGGTACCCCCGGATGCAGGTTGCCGGAGATCATTATGGGCTATCGGACCACCTGTGAGATCGGCTGGTAAAAAATTCAGCCCACCCATGACGGTGTTCGTCGCGATCTTATCCGTTTGTACGCTGCTCATGTGGACTCCAGTAAGTGTGGCACTTTGGCCCAACCAGCCTCATGCGTCGTGTAAAAACGACTCTTCAAATTAACCCTGCGGAATAGCCATCCGTCGTCCACACAGATGAGTTCGTCGTCATATTGAGCGGCAAGCCAAACGGCCTCATTGGATTCTTTTAGTGTTGCGGTTTGCATCAGATACCAACGTCCACGAGCTTCCATTCCATCTTCACTTATCTCGATCGCAGAGTTAGTCACATGATGTATGGCAAAAGACATAACGTTAGGCATATTGGTGAAAAACTTATGCAGAGAGGCATGCCCTTCAAACACGCCCATCTCCCCACCATTCCATACACCATCTTCGGTGAACAAGGCGATCAACGCATCTGCCGGATACCCCGCGTCACAGAGTTCACAGTAATTCGCTTTTAGCACTCGTATCTGTTCCAGCGCCTCAACCTTTCTCAAACGAACTTCAAACGTCGAGTCCATTTCACTACCTCCCTTGAATTGACGATGAATGCGAACTGGACACCACTTGAGCCTCGTTCAAGAAGCTACTCTTGGCAGTGGAAATCCTTGCTCGCTATATGGGAACGGGTCATCAAATCCAAGCAGCTCACGCATCAGTTCTGGATTATCACAATCCTCCCAAGGTTGATCGGCCATCGTCACACGCAAATTCTCCTGAGGCAGAACTGAAATATGCCGATAGTAGGCGACGGCATTTAATCGCAGCCCAGGGGTTTGTTTTGGAAAGGCGCCATGCCAGGTCGCACCATGGAAGACAATCGCAGATCCACGTGGCGCCTCAGCTGCAACAGCCTCTTCTGCAGCACCGGGTGTCGGCCAAGAATTTCTTTTGTGCGAACCCGGTACGTACGCCAACGCCCCGGCTTCGTGCGTATAGTCGGTTAGAGCCCAGGTGACGTTGGCAGTTAGCGCCGTGTCGCCCCATGGGAGCGGATTGGCACCCTGATCAGGATGAAGGCCCAGGTCAGGCCCATAACCAAATTCCCCTCGCCACTTAATAAAAGAGTTGGCACTAGACAAACGACGCGCAGAACCCTGACCTCGTGTCTGAGGACCCATCATATGATCAACCAGGAAATCCACTTTTGGATTGACGGCCAAATCTCGAAAGCTACGGTCAATTTGTAATAGTTGCTGAATCAAAGCTTGAGTAGGGTCAGGCGCATTCTCAGCCGCCACAAATCGAGCACGGCCACCATCCGGCCACTCCAGCGCTTTCAATGGCCCTTGCGCCAAAGATATGGGACAACCTGTGAGCTCAGTAAATCTATTGAGCAGCGCACTAGCTGCTCGATCAACCAATTCGGGTGCAACACCTGTGACGTCAGGTGGCAGAATTGTTAGACCATTGGTTTCGAGCTCTTCAATGTACTTCTCGAGTTCTAAAAGTTCAGTATCGTTGCTAATTTTTTGATTCATATTCGATCGCTTTTAATCTTCTCTAGACCACATGTCTTGTCTAAATCACATGCCGGGAGCTCGGCGGTTCACCCTACAGTTGACCAGATCGTCCGGGTTGTAACAAATCATTCCGATCACGCCCTTTGACCCAGCCAAGTGTATCGCTGCAAGTGTAGCCAATTAACTGGCGGGCTTGTTCGGAGTATGTCGCAGCGGTTTCGGGCGGTACGGCGATATACTGGTTTTCTTCCTGACGAAACCAGTCTGCTATATAGGAAGCAAAATATCCTGTACGGCGCTCCGTTACAAAACTCTTCGCAGCACCATGAAGCGTTCGCGAGAGCCAAAGAACTACAGAACCTTTGGGCATGGCCGCCCGAGCGATTTCCGCTGATTTTGCTAGCCTAGATTCTGGCCAATGATGGCTTCCCGGGACGACCCTGGTAGCACCGTTGTCTTCGGTAAAGTCGGTCCCAGCCCACATGGTAGACAGAATAAATTCTGGCATCACATGTTGTTCGATAAAAGGCTGGTAGATGGCATTTTCACGGTGAAGAGCCTGATGATCCTCTCGACCACCACCAATCTCAAGCATCACACAGGCACCAACTGTATAGTGATCGCAATGTCTAGCCTCGTCCGCGGTCTGACGCTGCCAAACGAGCTGGCTACCCCCATCATCAAGCTGTCCGACAGAATATGGCGGCGGGGGCCCTTCCCCATCCTGCATCTCTTTTACTTCCTTCCGTTTCGATCCCATTGGACGGAAAGGGTTAAGAACCGCATCGGCAACATCTAAAATCTTCGGATGAACGAGTAATTGTTCAGCAAACGTTTTGCTGACCCCAGCGAGACCACCAACTGTTTTGTTGCCTTCTGGCCAGAGCGCACTATTTCCGACTTGGTCCTCTTCTGAAACGTTACGTCGTACTTCGTCGTAGACAGCATCCATCAAGTCAGCTGAGACAATGTTGCTGATGATTACACCACCGTCAGATCTGAGCGCGTCTGCAATCGCTTGCGGTTCGCTATCCGGCGTAAACGCCGACAAGTATCCAGTCATGAGTCCTCCTAAAATCAGTGTAATCCCAACGACTGCCTTCTATCTATCTATCTATCTATCTATCTATCTATCTATCTATCTATCTATCTATCTACACTCTAACTATCCATCTCTACCTGTCTCTATCTGTCTCTATCTGTCTCTATCTGTCTCTATCTGTCTCTATCTGTCTAAAACAATCTCACTTTATCGATTGAGTTTGTCACCGCCATATTTTCATATCCCACCCCGCTTTAACGCTGGGTGCCAATAATCCTACCTGTTCGCGAGAGAAACGACCAAGAGGCAAGGTAGCCTGAACCAAGTGGCTCCCAAGCCCACAATCGGGGGGTGCTGCTCGCAGCTCAAATTCGCCTGCAATTGGCGAACCGTCGACGACGAAGACAAGTTCGCTAACAAACGTCGATGACGTGCTTTCCGGGGCGATCAAACCAAAAAGGAGCGTGTCCTTACCATTAAGAGTTCCATCTAGCTCTTCATCAAGCACTAGGGCGGCCTGCGTTATCGATAGAGTTTGGTTTTGATAATTGAGTCTAACCACCTGAGATCGCTGCGCCGCCACCCGACAGTAGTAGTCCGGTGCAGTTTCGCCTTCTCTCCGCATGCGAAATTCCGCCTCTATACGCGCCGCTCGCGCGGCCTGTTCGGCGTTTCGCTCGGCGATGTTCGAGAGCACAATTTTTGTGCTCAAGCTACTCGAGTCTTGAATTTGCTGCCATTGTTCCTTTGTGGCGTGCAGCGTCATGTATTCCGGACCTTCGAAGGCGACGACATACCGCCCCGCTGCATCCGTTAGGACTGGTTCTGAACAAAACCGTTTGTCCCACACGATTTGACCCTGAGACCTGCCCCAACCGAGATAGCAAGCAGTTACTGTTACCTCGCTAAGGGCGGCACCCGCCTCAGATACAACTAACCCTTCGATGGTACGTTCATCCTGCATGCACCCAGAGACCAGTAAAAAGAAGAGGACAAGGACTGTTCCTGGATAGTTCCAACAACGAACCCTCTTCTTGAGTTCGGTCATTGAATCAAGGTTTGCAAGTGCGTCTCTAGAAGCTCCGTGTACCGCCCAGGCACCTCGTCTGTGACAAAGTGGCCAACGTCGGGTAAACGAACAAACTGATAAGGTCCAGTTACCCTATCTACAGTGCCCTCCGCTGCCATCTCACCTACCGTAGTATCACCAGTACCCCAAACATAGAGTGTCGGCACGCTAATGGCCGGTAACTCGGCGAAGTTAATGGTTGTATCTTGTACCGCTCTATACCAGTTAATTGCAGCATTAAGCGCTGCACGTTGACCGAGCGTAGCTAGGTATGCATTCGCATCGTCTGCTGGAACTCCGCCCCACTTAACATACATGTCTCGCAGTTCAACAGCATCGTTAGCTAAGAGTTCATCTGCTGCACCGAGGTCTTGAAACTTTTTATGGTGACCCGATCTACTTGTCTGAGCAGGATCGTTGGCAAGCGCCTGTATAAAAGCTGCCGGATGTGGACGGGAAATAACCGATAGCGAAACGACATGCTCCTCATGCAAAGCGGCAAGACACCACGCAATCTGTCCTCCCCAATCATGACCGACGACGTGAAACCGTCTATAACCAAGCGCCTCGGCAATCGCAATTGCGTCGGCGATCATCTCTTCAGGGCGATAGGCCTCAATCGCTTCCGGACGAGCGCCCTCTGAATAACCCCGCTGATCATAAGCACAACATCGATACCCAAGCGCTGCTATCGCGTCCATTTCAGTCCGCCAGGTATATCTCGTTTGAGGAAAGCCGTGCAAAAACAACACCAGATCGCCTGACTCAGGACCACTCAGATCGGCTGTAAAATCAAGGCCGCGCGTATGAATAAACATCTCTTTCATTCTCCAGGCTTAACCTTCATTCCTCTCGGAGGATAAAAAGCAGGCCGACTAGTCGTCAGCTCTACCTACGCTTTAACGTTCGGCCAGGGGGTGAAATCAAATTTAACCGCCCGACCATATTGGCCAATGGTTGAGGCCATCATGACATCGGCCACAGTGAAGCGGCCTCGCTCGGAGCCAATCAGATAGTCCCGGTCCTTTAATTCAGCATTCAATGCATTGAGCAGCGGCTCTAGATTTGATTCAAATTTAGCGCGCCCTTCAGCACCACCCTGGCGAAACACCATCGGCAGAAAATTAGGCTCGAAATTTGAGATTGAAGAAAGACCATACATATTGATTCGGGCACGCTCTGCAAGATCCTGACCACAGAGCGGACCGCCAAGATACTCTGCGATGTACTGACATATTGCCTGGCTCTCATAGAGCACGACTTCGCCGTGTTTCATAACCGGGATGAGACGATATGGGTTTAAGGCTAGGAATTCGCTGGTATCGCGGACTTCATTGTAGCCCGTGACCGGACCACCCGTATCGACTTCGATAAAGTCCTCGTTGATCGTCATGCCATATTCACGAAGCAGCCAGTAGGGACGACTCGCTCTACTCGCCTGATGTCCATATATCGTAATTTTCTCTTCTGCCACTGATCCTCCCTAGACCATAACTGGGTGTTTGCTCGCCGCATGTGCGGTTCTAGCTTTTGTTACCGACAGAATAACGAGCCGCATACCGCTTTGCCAGCTGGTCACCGGCGCTATAACCGTCGTGCCTGAAGGCCGCAGAAATGCATTTGGTATACTTGGCTCCGGGTAAGGCTAAACTCCGCCAACCCCAACTTCTAACAAGTTCTAACAAGGATCTCCGCCTAGGCATATTATGGGTTTATTTACCGATCGCGCCGGTGATCCGCTTTTTTCTTCACGTCGAGTGTTTCTCAACTTTCTCGTTCTCGTGCTTTGCTCCCAGTTCGCATTTTCGGTGTTGGCAATGAAAGGCGCACTGCTGCCTCAGATGCTGGAGCTATGGCAGATTTCGAAGACCCAGTTTGGTATTTTGATGTCGATCTACGGCATAGTTCACAACATCTTCTACTTGTGTCTCTCTTGGGCGCAGGATAGATTTTCCCCTCGGATACTCATCCCAGCGAATATGGTACTCGGAGGTATCACCACCTTTTTTCTTGGCACGACCACTGACTTCGCGACCCTATGCTTCCTCTTCGTGATGCTCTCTCTTTGGTGTGAAGGTGCCTTTTGGCCCGCGGTACTTTCCGCGGTGCGCAAATCCACGTCCGACAGCAATCAAGGCAAGATTTTCGGGCTATTAGAAGGCGGGCGTGGAGGCATCGAGCTCCTCCAGAATTTACTAACGGTCGGTTTGTACACAGCACTTGGCTATAGCGTTTTGGGTCTTGAACTCGCTTTCATGGTGAACGCCGCGATCATGATCGTACTAGGGGTCGTCGCCTGGTTCATATTGCCGAGAGAAACCTTGTTGAAAGCGGGGTCGAATACGACTCTTGCAAATCAGGAAGTCATCGCCGGAATGAAAACGATGCTGCGCTTGCCTGAAGTTTGGCTCGCAGGAATCGTTGGTTTCGCTGTCTATTTGGCCTATACCTCTATGCCGTTCTTTCTTACCTATCTACAGGATTTACATGCGCTGCCATTAATCGCGATTTCCATATTCGGCATTGCCAGTACTTCCGGAGGGCGCATTGGCATGGCCTTGCCCTCAGGTTTCCTGGCAGATCGGTTTCTTGGCGGTGCCGTCGGTGGCATGCGACTCGGACTTATCCTGGTTGTCATATTTGGTTTCGTGATGACTGTTCTACCGCCAACCGACGGATTTGCCTGGCCAGCTATGGCGATCATGACCACGTTGGCATTTTTGTTTTTCTTCATGCGAGCACTTTACTTCGCCCCATTCGGTGAGATGGGGTTGCCACAGCGATTTTCGGGATCGGTAATCGCTATCGCAGCATTCGTTATCTACTTACCCACTTCTTTCGCCTATCTACTCTGGGGTTGGTTGTTAGATAACAACCAAGGCGCTTTGGGATACCAACTTATGTTTGCTGTGTTGGCTGTCGTCGCAGGATTGGGAGGCATAGTTGCCCACTTCTTGAAACAGCGTATAGACGGTGGTTCGTCAACGAATATTGCACAAAAGGTAGCCGACCTTGACCAAGCATTAGGCCTGCATGGAGAGGAGAAGACCTTAACGACGCTCATCGACCAACAACTGGAGCAAACAGAAGGAGCGACCTCACGGGGGGCATCGCAGTGACAAACGTCTACGACCAAATCGGCGATACGTACGACACCACAAGATCGGCCGACCCGGAGATCGTGGCGCTCCTTGCCGACAAGCTAAACCTCGGTGTTGGGCATTATGTAGACATTGGCTGCGGCACTGGCAACTACACGGTCGCGCTCAAGGAAATGAGCGGTATCTGGACGGGCCTAGAGCCATCTACTTTGATGTTAGATCTGGCACGAGCCAAAACCGATTCTATCGAATGGATCCAAGGTTCTGCTGAATCAATACCACTGCCGGATCATTCTCTCTCCGGCGCAATTTCGACGTTCACGATTCACCACTTTACCAACCTTGAGCTCGCGCTAACCGACGTTGACCGAGTCTTGAAACCTGGCGCCACATTAGTTATTGCAACAGCTACGCCAGAGCAAACATCGAATTATTGGCTGACGCACTATTTTCCAAAAATGATGGCACAAGACGCCGAACAACTGCCTTCTATCAAACAAATCGAAGCTTGTTTGACGGCCACCAGCCTACAGATCGCAGATATCGAGCCTTTCCACATAACCCGGGAAACGAAGGACTTCTTTTTTTACAGCGGTAAACACAGACCTGGAATGTACCTTTCCGAGAACATCCGAAGAGGCATGTCACCATTTCGAATGTTGATCACAGAAGAAGAGCTAACAAAGGGTCTCGCTGAACTAGAACGTGACATCAAGAACGGCGCGATCGAGGAAGTAACTGCTGCATGTAACAGCGTTCTTGGTGACTATTGCTTTATCAGCATAACCAAGTCTGTTTAGATTTATCCATTAATCGCCAGACTGTCGTTGCCAGCGATCTTGTTCTGCATTCTGCGGGGCTTCCGTATCCTTGCTACATCCGTGATTATCATCGTCTCGCTGTCATTAACCCTGAGGACGAGAGCGTCACCCACCCTGTCACAAATTTTCAACATTTTTGTTAGGACTTGACTGAGCAAATCTTGAGAATGCGATCATAAGAGCGCACCATGTTCGGCCTGAGGGAATACTCACCTGGACAATCACAAGGACTAAACGCATGACCTACTTCGCACGCACCAGTTGTGCCACCATCATTGCAACTTTGGCAACTTTGGCAACTTTGGCAACTTTGATGCTGGCCGCGCCAGCCTTTGCCAATCACCACGAAAATGACGCTTTCGCAAAAGACGATCGCCCAGCCTCAGACTACGAAGAGCACGCCGTCAGAAAGGCATCTGCTGTTCTTGCGTTTACTGGCATAGGCCCGGGTATGACGGTCATTGATATGGAAGCTAGTGGTGGTGTCTACACCGAAATTTTCTCAAAAACGGTTGGAGACAGCGGTACAGTCTACATGCAGAACCCACCACTTTTTGACGGCTTTGCCGGTGACGCAATCAAAGCTCGTATCGCCAACGATCGTCTCGCAAACGTGCAACAAATGCGTACCGCATTCGATACTTTGCCTGCACCCGACGCGAGCGTTGACGTCGTTACCTGGTTTTTAGGACCACATGAACTCTGGTACTACCCAGATGGCGTTGAGAAAGGCATCTTGGGGGATCCTGAAACCGCCTTTGCTGCTATTGCACGCGTCCTAAAAACTGGCGGTCATTTCATCGCGCTTGATCACACTGCCCCAGCGGGATCTCCCGCGGAAACAGGCGGTACAACGCACCGCGTAGATCCATCGATTGTCCAAGAATATGCTGCAAATGCAGGACTTGAGTTAGCCGATGAAAGTGACTTATTGGCAAACGCTGATGACGACTATTCGAAGAACGTTTTCGATCCATCTGTACGTCGTAAAACAGACCGATTCTTACTCAAATTTGTTAAGAAATAGGTCGGCTAAGGGGACTCCGAACAAAACCCCTGGCCCGCAGGGGTTTTTTTATGACTAAACCAAACGTGCGCTCATGACAGATTACGACGTAGTTATTGCTGGCCTTGGTCCCACGGGTGCAGTTGCGGCAAACTTGCTCGGTGCCGCTGGGATCCGAACACTTGTGGTTGATCCGAACCCCACCGTGTACAACATTCCACGGGCAGTGCACTTTGACGGCGAAGTGATGCGCACTTTTCAGTCCCTCAATTTACACACACAAATCTCAGAGGTCGCTGCTCCCGGTGTCGGCCTCGGCTTCACTAACGGACGTAACTGGAAGCTCTTCGAACAGGACCTATCAATCCTGCCCAAGAGTCAGGGCTGGAATAACAGCAATTTCTTCAACCAACCCGCTCTCGAAGCACATCTACGAACCGGTTTGGAACGATATTCGTCCGTTACGTGCGCACTGGGCGATCGCGTGAGCGACATAGAACAAACCCAAGACCACGTAGTTATCAACATAGCCAGTGGCCAGGAGGGTGATTCGACGGGTAGACAGGTGAGCGCTAGGTACCTGCTTGGTTGTGATGGCGCGGCAAGTACAATCCGCAATGCACTCGCCATCGAACAAGAAGATCTAGACTGTGACGAACCTTGGCTCGTGGTCGACTGGTTCTTGCCTGGCGACGTTGAGATCAATCGACGCGCCTACCAAATCTGCGACCCAAACCGACCGGCAACGTTAGTCCCTTGCGAAGGGAGCCACATTCGCTGGGAGTTCATGGTGAACGAAGGCGACGATCTAAAAGCCATCGAAGAGGAAGCAAACGTTCGCCAATTGATGGCGCCGCATCTACATCGGCTATCCCCAGAACTCACATCTGACATGGGTGAACTGGTCCGTTCAAAGGTCTATAACTTTCATGCGTTAATCGCCGAGCGCTTTCAAACTGATCGGATCTTCTTACTCGGTGATGCTGCGCACCAAACACCGCCCTTCCTCGGTCAAGGTATGTGTGCTGGTATTCGAGATGCCGACAATCTCTGCTGGAAAATCGTTGGCGTCCTCCAAGGAAAATACCCACCTGGACTTCTATCAACATACACCACCGAACGACGTCCACATGTGTACGAAGTGATCAAAACAGCAGTGGGACACGGCAGTGTGATCCAGAATCGAAACCACATCGCAGCGTTTTTTCGAGACTGTTATCTAATGCTCGGGCGGCTGGTGCCGCTACTTGTTTCTTTCCTGCGCTTTGATCTTAGTTGGTCGTTAGGCGTCGGATTACTATCGCCGAAAAAACCGAAGGACGCGGTGATCGGTAAACCGATACCCCAATTCGAATTGGACGGCCGGGAGCCGCCAACCTTTTCCGATAGCATGCTCGGCAAGGATTTCACATTGATCGGGATAGACATAGATCCCTCCTCCCTCATCGACAGTCAAACCTCGGATATAAATATCAAATCTGTGATAGTTGGGCCTAACGGGGACATCATCGACTCCAACAATTCTTTCTCTACTTGGGGTGCACTCCACGACATTAAAGTCCTGCTGGTGAGACCAGACCGTCAAGTCTTTGGCTACTGTAATGACCAGCCAAGCCTTGCGGCCAATGTCGCCGCGTTGGTTAATCAGTTGGAGTCACAGCTGAACTCGACTATAACTATCCAAAGAAATAAAGAAGAATGAAGAAGAATGAAGAATCAAAGACAATGATAAAAACAAGAACAAGGACTCAACGATGCCCGAGATCACAGCACTAGGTTGGTTTCATACACTAATTGGCGTCCTCGCCTTAGGTAGTGGCCTGTATACGCTTTGCAGATACAAACTGATCAGATCTAGTACGAAAAGCGGCAAGTTATACCTGTTATGCACGTTGGTAGCCGCTGGGACTGCTTTGGGTATCTACAATCAGGGTGGCTTCGGCGTTGCACACATTCTCGCGATTCTCACCCTTCTCGCGGTTGCTGTTGGTGGCCTAGCTGAGAAAAAATCCATCGTGGGGAGCTTGTCTCCTCACCTGCAAGCAGCCAGCTATTCGGCGACCTTCCTATTCCACATGATTCCTGCCATCACAGACGGCTTAATGCGGCTGCCCCCTGAAGATCCGATCGTTGCGCGGATCGACGATCCGCTCCTCCAAGGATTCTATTTGGCTTTTCTCGTGACTTACGTTGTCGGGCTAACACTTCAGATGCTTTATCTGCGCAGACACAGCTCAACTCCGACATCTACAGCCTGACTTTGCGAGCAACAAATGAGCCTGCGCCAAGCAACCCACTGGTAAACGCTTCGAGGACAAATTGTTGTTTCTCGAGGACGATGTCGAATATCTTCTGACCGAAACGCTCTACAACCTGGGCTTCCGTTGCCCTAAGTCGTGACAATACCTGCCGATAACCTTCCGCGAACTCAGCGCTAGTATCCACGTGGGTCGCTACTTCAAACCCTTGGGCAGCCATCAATTCAAGGTAGGTTGCTACATCGCCTAAATTGGCTGAGGCCGTCACTTTGCGAACCTCTTCCGCTAAATCGCTGCCAGCGTCCTTTAACAACCAGTCGCTGAAAACTAGGGATCCACCCGTAACAAGAGATCTATGCGCTTCCGAGATCAGTGCTTTTTTGTCGTCGATATGACACCACGCGTCTTGCCCCCAAACAATGTCGAACTGCTCATCATCAAATGGCAGCGCCGTCGCATTCCCAGCTGTAAACGCGACCAGGTCTCCAATACCCAAGACCTGGGCACGCCGATTCGCTTCAGCAACATTCATTTCCATCAAATCTATGCCTTGCACGACACACGCTTTACGCTCCGCAAGATAGAACGCAGATCCGCCTAAGCCACTACCGATGTCCAGCACCGTCGCGCCATCAGGTAGCTGAACAAGCTCAATGAGCGATTGCGTGGTGCCAACAGCACCGGGCGAAAGAAAGCCATCGCCATAAATCATCTCCATGATGATTGTGCCTTTATCGTTATAGTTTGTTGTTACATCGTTTTTGTTCGACAACACTGTTCTCCATGGGGATTTCCTAACCAGGTGATAAGTGGCGAGGTTTTTTCAAGCCAACACGCTATCATTCAAACCATACTCCGTAAATTACGTGAACAAGGACGTCTTTTGGATCTTGGAATCAAAGGCCGACAGGCCATCGTTTGCGCTTCGAGTCGTGGCCTAGGCAGAGCGTGCTCAGAAGCTCTCGCTCGTGAGGGCGTGCACGTCACACTAAACGGTAGAAACGAAGAGGCCTTGGCTCAGGCAACGGAGGCGTGTAAATCTCACGGCGTTAACGTCAATAGCGTACTCGGAGACATGACTCTCGAGAAAACGAGGGACCGCTTACTAGACGCTTGTCCGAGTCCGGACATTCTAGTGACGAACAACGGTGGTCCGTCACCAGGACGTCTAACGGATTGGGACTATGACGCTTGGATCGGTGCTTTCGAAGCTAACATGATTACCCACATGCTCATGATTAGAGCAGTCTTAGATGGCATGGTGGAACGCAAGTTTGGGCGTATCGTCAACATCACATCAGCGATGGTCAAGACACCCAAGGCACCTATGGGTTTGTCCACAGGTGCTCGTGCAGCACTAACATCCGTCAGTAAGGCACTCTCCAGCGAAGTTGTTAAGGCGAATGTGACCATAAACAACATGTTGCCGGAACGAATAGACACGGACCGTCAAAAGTTTATGGCCAAACGCACTTCCGAGATGCAAGGCATCACAATGGAGGAAGCGTATGACCAGATGCGTGGCACGATCGCCGCCAATCGGCTGGGTACACCTGAAGAATTTGGCGATGCCTGCGCTTTTCTCTGTAGTGCCCAGGCTGGATTCATATCTGGGCAGAACTTACAGCTTGATGGCGGCAGTTATGAGGGCCTCATCTAAAATAAGACAAGGCCACAGCCTCAGCACCTCAGTCAATAACAGTCGCGCCGTCTTCCGGCACGACGGTGTTTTCAATATAGCCCAGCTTCTCTATCTCAACCCGCACGACATCCCCGGCTTTCATGAACGAACGCGGTTTCATCGCAATACCAACGCCACTGGGCGTCCCCATGAACAAAACATCACCAACATCGAGCGTAAACGATTGACTAAGGTGCGCTATCGCATCGAAGCAATCAAAGATCAGGTGTTTCGTATTCGAACTCTGGCGCTCTTCACCGTTAACTGTGCAGCGAATATCCAAATTATGCGGGTTGCCGACTTCGTCGGGGGTAACCAACCAAGGGCCCATCGGGCCGTGTGTATCGAACGACTTACCTATTTGAAAAGTCGGCACCCGAATTTGCCAATCGCGTACGCTGACATCATTGCCACAGAAGTATCCACCGATGACTTCATGCGCGCGGTCTACAGGTACATGCTTGCAGCGCTTGCTGATAACTAGACATAGCTCCGCTTCGTAATCTAATTTGTCAGAGACAACCGGGAGGTTGATGTCCGCGTATGGACCATTGGCACAGTTTCTTTGCTTGTTAAACCACATCTGAAACTCCGGCGTCTTAGAACCAGTTTCTTCAATGTGATCACTGTAGTTGAGCCCGATAGCGAGAATCTTACCCGGTAAGGGTATGGGGGCTTGCAAGATAACCGACGATAGCGGCAGACCCGTCTTGCCTGCTGTAGCACTTGATATCGCGTCATTGTCGACCCCGCCAGCAAGTAGAGACATCATATCTCCCTCGATACCGTTCGCAGCGAGCGAGACAATTTCATCATTTCGTACAAGGCCCACGCCTGGACTCGGATCATCCGAGGTTGAATAGGTTGCTAGTTTCATCGCAGTTTCCTTTTGGTTGTATTAGTTGTTATCGGTCTGGAGATCGGTGGATGCCGGTTAAAGCAGCGGTGGCAGAGGCTGTCTAGCCAGTGTTTGCGCCTCATCCGTTTCGAGACCAACGCTGCGGAGAAACATTTCCGCAATTTGGTCAATCGATCGATCGGGATCCGATGAGTTAAAGCTCGCGAGTAAGCCATTAACAAACCCACCTAGTAGAAAACTCGATGCAGTGCCTAATTCAGGGACACTAAACCGCCCAGATTTGAGACCAACTCTTATGTCTCGAGTCCCAAACCGACCAATCGCGTGCCGCATGTCTTCTACGGGTACGCCGGAATGTTGTAGCAACCATCGCCAAAGCGGATCGGCAGAAATGGCTCTTGCCATGTAACGAGTCGAACTAGCGAGTACAACAGCCGGATCCTCCCCATCAGCAAATTGCCGTTGAACAATCTCATCCCAGCGGATGGCTTCACGCTCGATAATTGGAATTAGGACTTCGAACTTTGACTTAAAGTGTAAGTAGAACGTGCCGTGGCCGACGTCGGCTGCTTCTGTCATGTCCTGAATAGTGACTTCATCAACAGGCCGGGATCGCAGTAAGACCTCAGCTTCACGAATGATGCGTTCACGGGTATCGCGGCGTTTGCGGTCAACACGCGAAAGTTGCTCGGGCTTATCCTCCACCGCAGTGGTCGCTGTATCGGCAGTTGGACTCGGTCTCGGCATCTAATACGCCCTCGCACTTTTCTTTTGACTGACTCGAGTCAATAATGGTACCTTCCAAAAATGACTGAAGTCAATAAATTAAACACTACCCCCGCCGCTGCCACCTATGACCTAGTTATCGTGGGTCTTGGCCCCGTCGGTTGCACAGCTGCGATCCTCTGTGCAGAGGCAGGTTTAAAGGTAGCAGCCATAGAGCGAGACGCCGAAGTCTACAAACTACCGCGTGCCGTCAAGCTTGATGGCGAAATTCTTCGTGCATTTCAGGCCATTGCGCGTGGCCATGCTGTTGACGAGTTGATGCAGACCGTTCGAGAAGGCGAACGCGCTGGGTTCGCAAACTCGCGCCGTGAGTGGTTGTTTGGGCACGAAATGAAGGCATTTGGTACCGATGGATGGCAACCGAGCAATATGTTTGATCAGCCCGAGTTCGAACGCTATTTGCGAGAGGAAGCCCTCGATCACCCTAACGTCACCTCGTTCATCGGCTACGCCGCGACAGACATTACAAACCGTACAGACGAAGTATCGGTAGTCGTTAACTCCGACTCCGAACAAACGTATGCTATCAGCGCCCGCTTCCTGCTCGGAACCGATGGCGCCGCCAGCTTTGTCCGAAAATCCATAGGCGCAGGCTGGCAAGACCTGGGTTACAACGTCGATTGGCTTGTCGTGGACGTCACAACAAAGCCAGGTCACACGTTAGGCATGGACACATTACAAGTTTGTGATCCAGACCGAATCGTTAGTTACATTTGTACCAAAGATCCGTACCGCCGTTGGGAATTCAAGATGCTCCCCGGCGAAACGCGCGAGGAGATGTTAGACGAAGACCGGATAACGTCGCTGATAGACCAATGGACACCTCGGGGAACATACGAAATACGTCGGGCGGCTGTTTATCAATTTCACGCAGCCACCGCAGATCGTTGGCAAAGTGGCAACGTTTTCATCGGTGGGGACGCGGCTCACCAAACCCCGCCGTTCATCGGGCAAGGGATGAACTCTGGTCTTCGCGACGTCATAAATTTAGCGTGGAAGCTGCAACTCGTCATCCGCGGAGTGTGCAATGTCGAACTCCTGCAAAGTTACGAAGCGGAGAGGAACGCCCACTCCCACGATCTTGTTGATTGGGCAGTTTCTGTCGGAAAATTGATGGAACACACAGCCGATGTCGAGCAAGCCGCACGGCAAGGTTTACCCGCACCTGAAACACCCGCCGCCCTGCGCTCTTCGGGTTACGGACAGGGAAGAAGCCTACCGCCCCTTCGAGACGGCGTCATTCTCGTAGATCAGGTGGGCGAAGGCAGTTCGACTGGACATCTGTTCGCCCAGCCGGAGGTAACAGTGGCGGATGGAAGTCCGCAGAAACTCGATGACCTACTGGGTAACGGGTTCGCCTTAGTCTTACAGTCGGAGGTCTTGCAATCGGAACACACTAACTTGTCAGTTCGAAGTCGGGAAATCCTTGATCTACTGGGTGCACAGATCGTATCCCTAGAAAACCTAACCGTGACCCGCGGCCGGTTAGATCGTTTGTTCAAAAATTTCGATGCAGCACTGATTCGACCAGACCGAGTTGTCTTTGGTCATACGGACCAGACGCATAGCGTTGATGACTTGGTCCAAGCGCTTGCCACTTCCTTACACTTAGCTAACCCGTTAGCATAAATTATCGATACGCTCAGATACCTTGGAGAAAAACCATGCAATTAAGTTGGTCACACGTAGTTTTGAACGTCAGAGACACCGAAAAGATCTTGGATTTCTATACCGAAACGCTTGGCTTCTCAGTCAGTGAACGCGGTCCGCTTGCGGAGAACGGTCCGGAAATTGTCTTCCTAAGCCAAGATGCCGACGAACATCACCAACTTGCAGTCGTGAACACCAGAAAGGATGAAGACCCTTCTAACTCACTGAACCACTTAGCGTTTCGGGTGGGTTCGTTCGACGAAGTCAAAACCGTCAAAGAAAAGCTCGAAGCCGCGGACACGAAATACCGACCCCTATCACATGGCAATACCCTATCTTTGTATTTTGCCGATCCCGAAGGCAATGGTTTAGAAGTCTTCTGGGATACCCCATGGCATGTCTCCCAACCCGAGGGGGCAATCTGGGATGCGAACCTTGATGAAGAACAGGCACTCGCCTGGGTTGAGGAGACCTTTAAACAGAGGCCGGTATTCGTGAAACGTGAAGACGCTGACTCTGAATTTGTTAACCGACCCTAGACTAGTCAACCCATTCTCATGCCACCAGAAATCGTGATCGTCTGGCCCGTCATGCCATCCGATTCAGCGCTCGCCAAGTAGATCGCGAGATTGGCGATTTCATCGGGCTGCATAAAGCGACCCATAGGAATCCTCGCATACGTCGCTGTCTTCAGTTGATCCAAGCTGATGCCAGCGGCATCGGCATGGACTTCAAAGTTCTGAAACATATCCGTCTCGACCATACCTGGACAAATCGTATTGACGTTGATGCCATGTGGTCCCGTTTCCAGGGCAACACATTTACTCATCCCCACCACTGCGTGTTTAGTCGTGTTGTACGCGGCCTGATTCAGGCTCTCCCACTTGCCCGCAGTCGAGGAAATGTTAACGATCTTGCCGTGGCCACGCGCTTTCATATGGGTCACTGCCTTTTGCATCAACGTAAACACCGCGTAGACATTAACTTTCATCAATCGATCCAAATCATCTAAGGCGTATTGCTCAAACGGCTTGCCGTCATAAATACCCGCGTTGTTAACAAGTATGTCCAACCCGCCACTTGCCTTAGCTGCTTGATCGAACAAGCTGACTACCTCCTGCTCATTGGCTAGGTTGGCTGCGACACACTCGACCGTTATACCTTGCGCCCGAACTGCTTCGGCCAACTCTTGTAAACCGTCTACACTGGTCGCCGAGATAACGAGCGAAGCACCCTCCTGCGCATACGCTTCAGCGATCGCCCTGCCTATGCCACGACTTGCGCCAGTAATCAAAGCCGTTTTGCCTTCTAACCTACCCATCTTGTTTCCCTCTCTCTTGTTCTTTTTTGTGTTTGTCCATATGGCCCATTGAATCTCAATTGGCGTAAAGTGCCTAGCATCAGCAACCAAGGACATTCTATGAGTAACAACGAATCTCCATTTCAGGTCACACCTGTCGAGGCCGGGTTTCAGGTCTCATTTGAAGTGCGAACCGTTAAAAGCCAAAGACAAACTAAGAAAGCGCAATTTGATAAGTTTGAGATCATTTGTGACGAAGGTCAGAACATGGGAGGCGACAACTCCGCGCCACCCCCTTTGGCTTACTTCGCCTCGTCGGTCGCGTTCTGACTACTTACACAAATCGCTCGGTCGAGCGAAGCAAGAAAGATCGAACTAGGCGATGTGTCCATGACAGTCACACCCAGATTCGAACAAACCGGATCGATCGGAGCCGATACGATTCAAAGTCGCTTGATTGACGTAGAAACATCCTTGCACATTGAATCATCAGCACCTACCGACGAAATTGCCAAACTCGTCGCAACTGCAGAACGAATGTGTTTCTTGATGGATGCCATACGAGAGCCTCACGAAGTTCGAAACACAACCTCACTCAATGGCAAGCCGCTTGCTGGGATCTAGAACTTCAAGAGGAGGCCTTAGTGTATCGCGGACAAACTAAGGCTCCAGCTATCCAAATATGCGTGAATGCTCTATTGGGAAGCATTCCAACCAGTGATCAACTCTTCCATATCGGGTACCTTGAAGAATAGTTCTGGCTGATCTTTTTCACCCCAGATAGACCAAGCATCGGTCATGTCCCAATCATCCTTTACCACCCAAGCCTCATCGTTTTCGATGTTGTCCATATCGGCAAAGAACTCAAAAAACGTACCGCTGGGATCTTTCATGTACCAGAAGATGTTGCCACCAATCTGATGCCTACCTGGACCTGCGACTTGATTCTCTTCACCATGCGCACGCAAATAGAGCGTTGCTCCACGCATCACAGCGTCGAAGTCATCTTGCTCCATGGCATAGTGGTTTAAATAGGGAACGGGACCCGGAGTAACCAACAAATTGTGATGGTCCCGCGAACATCGCATGAACGTCGCCATGCCTCCACCAATCGTATCCGACGCACGAAAGCCTAACGCTAGACATAACTCCGTGGTTTTTTGCGGATCTGGACTACCCACCACCACATGACCCAGCCGTCTCGGCGTGCGAGGACTCGGTTCTATTAGCACTTGTGCTCGCTCCCCAACACGCTCTCGATTCCCCGGGGAGTTTAGCGCTCGCCGCGGCATCGTTATTTGATCAGTTACCGCTGAGGGCGCGACCACGTAGCGCCACTTGTTTATCGGGTCTGTGACCTGCAGTTCGCCATTGCTGTGCTCGTAGGCAACACCGATGGCATCTAGTCTGGTTTTGATCGCTGCAATGTCAGCATCATCTTCACAAGCCATCTTTATGTACTTGAGTTGACGATAGCTCGCCTCTGAAACCTTGATCTGACCCGGGTAAGTTTCACTCCCCCACACACCTTTCTCGCCCGTAAATCCTATCTCCTGATAAAAATCATCCAGCGTAGAAGGATCCGGCACTCCAACTTCCATTTCCATCAATCTATGTAACGCCATGGCTATTTCCTTAAAGTAACTATTTCGCGAGTTTCGAATGCAGTCCGCTGAAGAGGATTTGTAGTTTCCGACTTAAATTAGTTTGCAGCGCGCTCGAAGGCTAACTCCGGAAAACCTTGAGCGACGGATTCTCGGAGTTTGTCGTAATACACGTTGGCGCCACCGAAATAGATCAGGACGCGCGGATTTTTATTCTCGATGTTGGCACCCATCATCCAGGAATTTACGCGATCACCTTGTGCCATTAAGGTTTGCGCATGGATTTCCGCCGTTTCAGCCACCCACGCTTCTTCCGCCTCGCGCAACGGCGCACACACACCATACCCTTCGCTCTCCATCTTCTTAATGCAGTCAGTTATCCAAAGGATATTTTGCTCGATCGAAGTAGGTAGATTTGCAAACGGAGCTTGTGGGCCCGTGATCAAGAACATATTGGGGAAATCGGCAACACACACCCCCATGATAGAGGCAGACTCGGTAGCCCATTTTTCCTTGAGGGTTACATCACCTCGGCCGCGTATCGCAACCGCCTCGGGCGCCCCTGTGTACGCTTGAAAGCCTGTCGCAAGGACGATGATGTCAAATTCGTATTCATCCGCATCGGTGCGAATCCCCTTTTCGGTAATCGCAACGATGGGTTCGCGATCTTTGATATCGACCAGCTGTACGTTATCTCGGTTATACGCTTCGAAGTAACCGTGATCGAGCGGTGGTCGCTTGGCAAATAACGGGTAGTCCTTCGGTGTCAGGAGGTCAGCGAGTTCCGGATCATTTACCCGTTCCCTAATTTTTCCTGCGATGAATTCGGAGACCACCTTGTTGGATTCAGCGTTCGATAACAGGTCATCGAATGTCTCAAAGACAAACCGAAAACTACCTCGAGGCCAATGCTCTTCGAGAATCGCTTGCACCTCATCCGGTGGCGTATCGGCTAAGTTACGACCAACAGGGCTATCAAATGCCATCCCGAAAACATGATTACGACACTTAGCAATGATCTCTTCGTAGTTGTCTTTGATCTCCTTTTCCCATTCCGGCGTCATGGGTTTTTGCACTGCGGGCATCACGAAGTTAGGGGTTCGTTGGAATACCGTAACGTTAGCAGCGGTCTCCGCCATCACCGGCAACATCTGTACTGTAGTTGCACCACAACCAATGATCCCAACTCGCTTCCCAGCATAGTCGAGTCCTTCCTGTGGCCAACGAGACGAATGGAAACAAGGTCCCTTAAAGGTATCCACGCCCTTCAAGTCCGGCACGTTAGGCTCTGAAATCATACCCATGGCACTGATGAAGTACCTGCATGTGCAGGTAGCGCCGTCGGCTGTCGTAACGACCCAAAGTCCGGAATCTTCCTGGAAGTCAGCACTCACAACTTCGCTATTGAGTTGAATGTGCGGCCACAGATCGCACTTATCGGCGACGAAATGTAGGTAACGATGCGTCTCTTCCCAACCGGGATATCGCTCAGACCAACTCCATTCATCCAGTATTTCTTTCGAAAAGGTTAAGCAGTAATAGTAGCCCTCACTGTCGGTCGCAGCCCCTGGATAGCGGTTCCAAGTCCAGGTACCACCAATGTCTGAGGCGCGATCAAAAACGCGTATCGATAGACCGGCGTCTCGGAGCGAGTGAATTAGGCCCAGACCGGCAAAACCAGCACCAATGGCTATTACATCGAAATCAGGCTCTTGGGGCGATGCCATCTATAGTCTCCTTTTTAACAACACTAGATTATCACGGTAAGGAGCAAAATTTGCTTCGGCGGATAATTTGCATCGACTTGTTTACAGCAGTGCTAGAGTCGGTAGCATCTATATTTTTACCCATGCCAATCTAGGACAGAGTCTTTGCAGCAACTAATTCGCACCTTGCTTGGCCTACTCTCCCTATTACCGCTCCCTGCTCTGTACACCCTTTCGACATCCGTCTATTTCGTTAGCTACTACATCGTTCGCTGGCGCAGATCACTGGTGATGGAGAATCTAAATCGATCGTTCCCTGAAATGTCGATCAGTGACCGCCGCAGGATCTGCAGAGAACACTTTAAGGGACTTTTTGACACCGCTTTCGAAACTCTTAAGGCACCTAAACTCGGTCCTGAAGATCTGCGGGAGAAAGTTGAGTTTGCCAACTTAGAGATATTGCAGAATCTGCAGGACAAACCCTTCATTCTCGCCGCAGCTCACCAAGGCAACTGGGAGTGGCAGGTCTTGGCACTTGGCGATGAACTCAATGTGCCGCTGGACGCCATCTACTCGCCAAGCGGCATACCGTCGGTTGACGATTTTCTAAGGAGTACGCGAACACGGTTTGGCACGACACTGATCGCACCTCAAGACGCATTGGCACAAATCGCGAAGCGCCACAAAACCCCAAGAGGCATAGTGATTCTCGCCGATCAAAATCCGCGTCGCGACGTAGAACGTTATTGGACGGAATTCCTTAACCAGGACACAGCTTTCCAGGTCGGTCTACAGAAAATTGCGAGACTAACCCGTTATCCAATCGTTTTCCTAAACGGACAACGCTTATCTCGAGGGCACTACCGAGTCAGGTTTGAACTCATTTGCGAACCGCCATACGCAAAGGAAGGCAGCGAGCTCCTGAAGCAGTACACCGTCGCATTGGCGGCATCGATAGAAGCCAACCCAGGCGAGTGGCTTTGGTCATACGATCGGTGGCGTTATCCTAAGCCTATGTACGGTTAGTCTGTACGGTTAGTCTGTACGGCTAGCCTTCGCGGACTCGCCGCTCCAACAATCCACTCAACGCAGCGATAGTTTGGTGATCAAGAAAGTCGTCTAACTCCAACGCGTTCGGATAAACAACATCAATCTCCTCAAGTACTTCAGCGAGCGACAGCGACGAAACTCCAACGTCCATAAAATTGTCTTCCCGTTGAATACGAACATCCGGAATCACCCCATTGAAAATGCCGTGCAACGTTCGCTCTAACTCGCTGTAGTCAGCGTCATCCGACCTACTCGCGTTGAGCTCTTCAAGCTCCTTAAGTACTACATCGAATTCGCCGTCTATGAAGCGCTGCGCGAGTTCGTATCTCTGGATTTTGCCGCTCGTCGTTTTCGGCATTGTGCGAAGTGGCAGCACATGATCAACCTCGAGTTGGGCATGCTCACCCAAAATTCTCTTCACTTGGTTAGCGAGTGGTAGAAATTCTGCGGCAGATTGGCGGTGCACTAGGTAGACAAGTAAAAGCTCGCGCCGACCATCTTCTGCAAAAACACCGCAACACGTCAGCTTACCAAGCTCTAGCTCCATAGCCTGACAGACAACTTGTTCGAGATCCGCTGGATGGTAGTTAACACCGTTTACGATCACGACGTCCTTGGCTCGCCCGATGATGTACAACGAGCTTTCGTGAATGAAGCCCAAGTCCCCAGTGTCTAGCCAATCCGATCGATCATTGATCAATTCAGAACCATAGTAACCAGGTGATACCATTCCACCGCGGGCTCGTATCCGGCCGTAGTGATCATCGCCGAGCGGTACGCCGTTATCGTTAACGATCTGGAGCTCGCAGTCCTGAACAGGTTTACCAACACAAACAACATCTACGCTATCTCGATCGCCTGGTTTTAGATAAACAATTGGATCCCCGACCCGGAGTTCGCCTCGGTTGATCGCGATCGATGCGACCCTCGAGCCCAACTCAGTCATGCTCAAACAAACGCAAGCTTCGGCAAGCCCGTATGCAGGTCGTATAGCGCTTTGGGCAAGACCGTACGGCGACAGTGTTGCTGTGAACTCATCACAGAGGCGTTGAGAGATTGGCTCACCACCGTTGAAGATGACTCTGACGTTACTTAGATCGATCGTTGAGTGGTCTGTCTTAGCAAATGCCTTAAGCCAATGTTGGTAGCCAAAGTTGGGTGAACAAAGCACTGTCGCCTCTGTTGCAGATGCTAACTCCAGCCACGCAAGCGGCCGACGTGCAAATCGAGACGATGGCATCAGGTACTGATCCACACCCAATACAACGGGCAGCAGATGGAACATGACCATGCCCAGATCATGCGTGAGCGGCACCCAACTAAGATGACGATCACTGCTATCCATTGCAGCCGCAGCGATGATTGCGTCAATGTCCGTAAGCAAGTTGGTGTGCGTCAGTAACACACCCTTGGGTGCACCGGTGGAACCGGATGAATATTGAATCGTAGCGATGCTTTGAGGCTTACTCTCAAACACCTCACCCACCTCAGAGTTCGCGGAAATCTGCTCCATATCGAGGGCATTACCGAAACAAGCTGCGAAGTCATCGTAAGTACCCTGACGTCGCGCATACTCCCAAAGACGCTCAGGGTTTCGTCCTTGAGTAACTAAATCCGGCTGATCCATTTGGCTTATTACTTGTAGGGTTTTGGCAAGGTGTTCATCCGTACCACCCGCATTCAGCGGCACAGGTGTGAACCCGCCTAATTGACAAGCCCAAAATGCCTCCACCAGCTGTTGATTGCCATCCAATTGGAACACGACAGACGCTCCAGGTTGGATACCATGTCGTTGCATTGCACCCAGGACTTGGAGCGCGCGACCATATAGCGCTTCGTAGCTAAATCGCTGTTCGCGATCACCATCTAAGTAGGTTATACCAGCATCAGTTTCGGCAGCGCGAACCAATGCATCGTGTAGCGTTAAGACTCGACTCAAAGAATTATCAGAGGCCAGTTATTGGAGGCCAACACTAGCAGAAAATCAAACCCATAAGCGTCCGTCCAGTTCAGTTCCGCTCATCTGCCAGAAGCTGCGCGCGCATGCTAATTTCTGCGGCTTTAAAGATGTGCGCCTGGGACATCGCGATTTCAGAGCCATGCAATGCATCCAAAATCATTTGACCAAAAAACGGGTACCCAACCTGATCAACACATTCAATACGTTCAACGCCTTGTGAATCTGCTTTTAGAATAAATCCAGCCGGTGCTTGGACGCCTGGATCAACATATTTCCTGACCTCGAGCGAGCCATCAGTGCCCAGAATAAACGAGCGACCATCACCCCAGACAGGCATACCATCCGGTGTAAACCAGTCCACCCGAGTATAAAACGAAGCGCCGTTGTCACCGGTTAAAGAAAGTTCGCCAAAGTCTTCCAGTCCCGGCTGGTCCCGATTGCTGAAGTTATCCACGCGCGCAAAGTTCACTGTCGCGTCGTTACAGCCAGAGTAGGTTAGAAACTGCTCTACCTGATGAGACCCTATGTCCGTAAGGATTCCACCGTAGGCCCTTTTATCAAAAAACCAGTCAGGGCGACTACCTTTCGATAGACGATGCGGCGCCAAATTGACCACCTGCAAAACACGCCCTACGGCCCCCGCTGCCACCAGCTCACCTGCGCGCCACGCTGCTTCGTTATGCAGTCTTTCAGCGTAATAGACGAAGTACCGTCGGTCGGTCTCTCTACATGTCTTTCGCACAGACTCAAGCTGCTCAAGCGTCGTGAATGGTGACTTATCTGTGAAGTAGTGCTTACCGGACCTCAAGACCCGTTCACCAATCGCTGCTCGTACACGTGGGACGGCGGCGCTTGCGATCATGCTGATAGAATCGTCCGCTAACAATTCATCAAACGAGCTGGCGATCTGGGTGCCGGGGTAATTCGCAACAAAGGCATCAACGCGACTCCGATCTGGGTCAAATACTGCGCGAAGCGTGGCGCCCGCTCCCAGCAAGCCACTAGTTTGACCGTTTATATGTCCATGATCGAGAAACGCGACGGCAAAGTTAAACTCGCCTGCCCCAATAACTGGGCCATCATCGGCGGGGGATGTCTTTGGCGCATACGTCGATCCGTCTGCAATAGGCACTACAACCAACCTAGTCCTACAGACGTGCTATACGCGACACTTGCAAGCACGACGAATATACAAATTAGCATCGCCCCATTGTACAACGAACGCCGCCCACCTACGGGCATCGCATCCCCTAGATAGCTTTGTTTGTTGTTTAGAATCATCCAGCCAACATAGGCGATCGGCAGCAAGAAACCACATATAGCAGATGTGGGTAGAATTACGTACGGACCCATCGACGTCCATAGAAAAACACCCAGCACTGCCGGGGTGGGTAGAAGACAGGCCAGGCGGTAAGACTTCGAGTTATCCGCAAAACCAAACATTTCTTTGGCGGCAGCCCCACATGTCAACATGTGCATCACCAATGAACCAACCGCCATACCTAGGACACCTAACGGAAAGACAAGTCGTCCAACAATGTCACCCATTCCCGCGGACGCGAACATTACTCCTGCTTGCTGAGGGCTCAAACGACTCTGTATAGACCCATCGGATCCAAACAGGACACCAGCTGCAGAAACACTAATCAATGTTGTGACAAGGAGGTACGGAATAACAAGGCCGAGAACGATATCGTAGCGTGACAACGAGCGTTCATCTTTTCCCCACCCACGGGAGATGAGCGTATACCCATAGACGAAAGTCATGTTGATCCCAACAGCCGTACCAAGCGCTGCCATAAGGGTTGTCACTCCAAAAAAGTCATTCGGAAGAGAGTGCGGTACCAAGCCCCAGAGCACATCTGCCCATTCAATTTGTCCAGTCATACTCGCGGAGACAACAACCCAGGCAAAGCTTAGAACAACAATAGCGCTCAGAATCTTGATGCCGTTTTCAAATAGGCGCACCGCACCCTTTCCCTTGCCGTAGTGCCAGGCGGTGTAAGCACAGATAGACCACACTAACGCCGCTAGTAGGAAGAGGTACATTTCTCGTTGCAGAGACTCGTCTTCGGCTTTTAAATCGAATCCAGAGAGAACGGAGATTGCCTCCTCCAACATCCCAGCACTGAGCGGGTAGTGTGAAAACCCCCAAATTATGCTCGAGGCTAGAGCCGCAATAGCCCAAAGCCACGCCAGGGAGCCTGAGACGTGTCGACGCATCGCTTGAAAAGGTGGTTCCCCAGTGGACAAAGTCTGATGAGACAAGGCAAACAACATCACGCAACCTATCAACATTGAGATCGGCTGCACCCACAAAAATTCATACCCGTAGACTGCACCGATCGTCAGAGAAGTAATTGCGGACCCACCACCTAAGGTCATGGCACCTTGTAACCAACCAGGGCCACCAATTTGGATCGCTTGCCAAACCCCTTTTTGCGGCGAGGTCACATTCACCGGTACGACGAATCCATATCAACTTGAACATCTATGTCCGAAGGTTCACGCAGCGCTGACTCTCGCTGTCGCCGATGCAACTCAACCTGATATGCCTCAGGGTCCAAAGGTAAGTTAATTCTGGTGTCTTGCCATGCAGCTAACAAAATCGCATTGGCAAGCTCGACTGATTCAAGCCCAGCGCTCAAGGGTGTTTTAAGCTCTTCTTTGCCGTTAATCGTTGCGGCCACATTACTCAAAACACTGGCGTGTTGGTTGACTGTACTTCGATTGAGATCCGCCTCTTCGCGATGAGTTACCTCTGGGGCACCGAACATTTCTTTGGTCGTTCGGCAATGTTCAGCAATGCTCTGGTCGGAGCTTGCGACAACAATTTTCACGCCGTCGAAATTGAGGGATGCTCGATCACCCACGATCTCTAAGAAATTGCGCCCAGGCACCTCACCGGTGGAGGCAACGAGGACGCCTGATAATCCATTCTCGTAGGATAAGAGCGCAGTTACTTCATCTTCGACTTCGATGTCGTGGTATTTACCAAACTTCGCTTCAGCGATCAGAGAATCCGGCATTCCTAGGGGCCACTGCAAGATATCGATATTGTGGATGCATTGGTTGATCAGCGCTCCGCCACCTTCACCGAGCCATGCCCCGCGCCAAGAACTAACAAGAAAATAAACGTCTGGGCGATACCAGCTTGTCATAACCCAGCTAAAACGGGTTAGTGAGCCGAGCTCACCGCTAGCCAGGATCGTTTTAATTCGTTGATAGGCTGGATCATATCTCTGATTCAGCATGACAGCGGCTGTGGTTTGGTCAGGAACATTCTTGACGAGTCGTGTGGCATCACCCAATGACATTGCTATAGGTTTTTCCATCACAAGACCGAGTCCAGCCTCTAGTACCGCAGTGCCGCTCTGCAAATGATCCATCGTTGGCGTCGCGATGATGACTGCGTCAACCGAATCTGCCGCAAGCATCTCAGCAATGTCCTGGTAACGACCAACGGACTCGGGTATTGCTCGTTCAGATTTCGTCACTACCCCCGTGAGCGCCGCATCCGAAACCTGACCATCAAGGAGATTATCGGCATGGGTTTGTCCAATGTTACCAAACCCGACAATACCAAAACGAACCTTGCTCATGGATCCACGCGGGGCATTCTGACTTGCCCCGAGCCAGTACTTAACAAAACAGCAGGCACAGAGCCCGCAACATCCACCACGAACTCAAACTTCAGGCCGCGCGGTTCAAACAAGAAGTGGTCTTCCTTTGTCTCAATCAGCGGGCCATTAAAAATGCCTGATTTGACGACGAGGTTCGCGCCGTCATAACTAAACCCCATAGGCTGACTCGGTCGACCATAACTACCTACGTAGATCTGATAGTGAGTATTAATTTGCAAATCTACCAGTTCGGGCACCGTCCACAACGCAGAACGAGAAGCAGTCTCCGTTCTGACCCTGTTCATAAAATCTGGATCAATGGCACGACCTGAATGACCCCACGCACGTCGAAGATAAGTGAGCAGTCCACTCGCTACAGCATCATCTAACCCAGGAAAGTCCTTATGTCCCGGCATCGCCGAATTCCACTCCTGTCCGAGGACTTCTATCGGTCCTTGCACGCCGTGTAAGACAATTCGAGCTAAACGCTCAGGTGCGCTGGTCACCCAGTGGGAGTTCGCGAGCGGCGGTCCCAGCGCTCCAATCCCACCACCATCGCCGCCATGACAATTAGCACAACTATTTGCATAAAAGCGTTCCCCTGCATCTCGATTGACCTTTTGCGCCGGTGTCAGGGGCTTGGCATCAGCAGCCAAGTCGTCGCCAGGCCAGGTAAAACCTCTTCGCGCTCGAGATGTCGCATGCCAAAGCGCCTCTTCGCCCAGCGCGAATACAGGATGTGGATGTTCAAGCTCGGTACGCGAAAAATCATTCTCGCGCGTTCGTTCAAAGAACCCTAATAACAACGCCTCCTGAGCCCATTGAGCTTCCGGAGAGACTTGCGTGATGTAGTCCAACAAGCCAACGGCTTCGGCGCCTTCAGCACGGAACATCTGTTGAGAGAGCCTGGTTAGGAAGCGACTCTCTGTCTCCTGTTCCGCGCTCCATTTACCCGAATCGACGAGCGTTTGGGCAAACCTCAGCTCTTCGCCACGCAACGCTGACAGCAGTGTATCTCTAATGTATGGATCACCTTCATTCTCGAGCAGTAGATCAGCTAGCACTCGAAGCACCCTTTCCTGTCCATTGTGATGCCGCAACGCCGCGATGCTGTACAACAAGCCGCGCGGTGAAACGTTTGCAGCAACAAGCTCGAGAAGGTCCGAAATTGGTATTCGAGCGGCGCCAGCGAGCAACGCTGCTTCTGCAATCGCACTAGACCGACGCAAAGCGAAGCTAAGGATTGCATCGGACAATTCGTTGCGGTCTCGCAATATCCAAATGGCACGAGCAGCTGCCGTTGCCTCGCCTTCCTTAACCACATGCGCTAAGACGGATTGGGTATCTTCCGCAGTCCTTCGCAGCAGCAATCGTTGTGCTGTGTTCCGGCGCCATATGTCTGGCGCCGCCAACAGCGCAGCTAAGCCCGCGGTATCGAGGAAGGCCCACTCAGGCCGTGATTGCCTATCACGCCTACCTTGTTCGCTAATTCGCCAGATCCGGCCCATGCCCAAGGGACGGATCAGACGACGCTCACGTGCCTGCGCTTTGAGCTCTTCAGAAATAAAGACGTGGTCCTGAATGACACCGCGATAGAAGTCGAGCACATAGATCATCCCGTCAGGTCCGCTAAAGACATCGACCGGTCTGAAGCGCTCATCGGTGGACACCATGAAATCACGCTGACCCCACTCCTCATCCGGATAGAGCATTTGCTCGGCGACGACCTTAAGACCGTCCTCTTTAAACTTGAAAGCTGCCACTAGATTGGCAGCCGGTTCGGTTACGAAAACATGTGGGACGTGGGGTGCTTTGCGATCAAATCTACCACCTTGGTACACCACCATACCGCTGGCGGATGTAGCATTCCGTAAACGTCCGTCCGAACGTAGCGTGCCAGGCACATAAGCCCGATTAACGCCTGTATTTACGCGGACCGAATACACTTCATCATTCGCGCTGATCCGTTGATTTAGACCCGCTGCTTTGTGATTGCCAGAAGAAATAATCTGCTGAGCATCGTAGTAGTCACCGAGTAAGAGGTTCGAGTTGGTGTTGTAGTAGAGCCGACCTTGATCGTCCTGTGTGATACCCCACTGACCTCTAAATAGGGTTGGTTCTTCGACTAATTTCCCGTCTAGGACACGCAGGCGTCGAGCAGACTTCGCACTGTACATCCAGTTGTCTAGGCCCATCAGGAGGCCGTTTTCTGCATGTTCGACTGATCCTTGATGCGCGCCGTATGCACCGAGAAAGCGTTTCGAACCGCAATCAATATCCCGAGACCAGCCAGACGAGGACGGGCAGAGCCAGAGTTTTCCCATTTCGCCTATCAAAAGGCCTTCATTGACGATCCTGAGTGCCCGAGGCAAAACCAGGTTGGTGATCAGTTCTTCACGTGTATCGAATCGACCATCGCCGTCGCTGTCACTCAAACGTACTACCGCACCGATCGGTCGCTCCTCACCAGTACCTTCAAGGTCCTCCATGAAGGCTCGCATTTCTGCAATATACAAATTGCCGTCTTCGTCCCAATCAGCAGCAACAGGATCTTCCACCAACGGTTCCGATGCGACCAAATCTATGGCGTAACCTGGGGCTATCGTAAAGGTTGCGAGTTCACTCTCAGCGGTTAAAACTGGCGCGGGAGGCGTCACTACCCGTTTATAAAGCGGCTCTGTAGAGTCGCCCGTTGCCTCACCCGCTAGATTGGTTTGCCCCTGATCAGCACAGGAAAAAACGAGCGCCAAAAGCAAGACAACTCCAGGATTCGCGTTCAATAGCGCATCTGCTTGAGGAAGGCATGGGTGCGTTCTGCCGTGCGCATTGGCTCGGGCGGATTGTCTCGCTCGACGAAGAAGTATTCCGTTCCTGAGTCCTCAGCCGCTCGGACAAATTCAGGCATATCGATCTCGCCGTAGCCCACGTCTTCAAAATCACCTTCCGACGTAATGTCTTTGAGGTGCGAGCTAGGAAAGCGTCCTGGGTAGTTACTTAAGTAGTGCAGCGGGTCCCGACCACCCTTCGTCACCCAATAGACATCCAGCTGAAAAGCCATCAGTTCCGGTTCAATACGTTCCAGCATAAGGTCGTAGGGCACAATCCCATCAACCTCTCCAAACTCCCAGTTGTGGTTGTGATAGCCGAATTGAATTCCAGCACGCGCGCAGACTTCGCCAGCCCGTCGAAGCAGATCGATGCTAGCCTCGACACCAGATGCCGTCGCAAAGTTATCTGGCATAAGCGCTGGAAGGACCAAGTGTCTCTGACCTAATTCTCGCGCTGCTTCTAAACCATATTCGACGTTCGCCAACAAATGTTCGGGACCAGCTAAAGTACGAAATGCCGCCCTTTGTTCTTCTCGTGGCAGGTTGGCAAATCCTTCAGGTAGCTTCGGTGAGATTCGGCCAACCGGGGCTTCGAGGTTACTGTCAGCAAGGAGTTGGCTTACGGTTGCAATCGGCCGTCCAAGGAATCCGAGCGCTGAAAATTCAACTTGTTGATAGCCAATCTCAGCCACACGCGCCAATGTCCCTTCAAAGTCTGCCATCAACATAGGCGTTATGGTCGACAGCTGTAATCCAAACTTTTGCAAAACTCGCGGGTCTGGAGTCATCACTGTCTCTCTTGTTGCGGCCGCTCCCGTGTCACAGCCTTGCAGCAGACCTATCGTAGGTGCAGCAGCCAGCCATTGAATCAACTCCCGTCTTCGCATACCCACATTCCTAAACATCGATAATGTCTGAACGTTGTCGATTCTAATGCGGTACTCCCACAAAGCTAGCGCGAAAGAAGCGCTCTACGTTGTGGCGAGGGCAAACCTGGTCCAAAATCTGGCATCGCCAACTGAGCAGAGATATCACAATGAGTTTAGGCATACCACAGATTGAAATCAGTGAAATTGCCGACCGCGGCTTAGATCTACTTGAGGACGCAGGTTGCTTGGTCGTCAATAGTGTCACCAACAATGAGGAGCGCACTGCCCTACGGGAGCAGCTCAGCGGTGTAATGGCAAACACGCCAGTGAAGACTTCGGATGACACTGGTCAGTTTTATCCAGGGCACACGAAACGAGGAACATCCCTGGTCGCCCACTCAGATATAGCCCGAAATTTTGTCATGCATCCAATGGCAACAACGGTCTGCGACCACTTTTTACAACCAAATTGCGGACCTAACTGCCGCTATCAACTTCATGTCAGCGCAGCAATCGAAATAGGGCCTGGAGCGAGAAAGCAGGTGTTACATCGCGAAGAAGACGCCTTTGACTACTTTCCTGTACCTCGGCCCAACATGATTGTCGCAACGATGTGGGCAATCTCAGATTTCACAGCAGACAATGGCGCAACACTTTTGGTGCCAGGGAGTCACAAGTGGTCGGCTGAGCGCAGACCAGAACCTTGTGAAGTTCTTTCCGCTGAAATGCCCGCCGGATCCGTCCTATTTTGGTTAGGCGGCACCCTTCATGGAGGCGGGGCCAACCTAACGGAGGATTGGCGCTACGGTGTCATACTTACCTATTCACTCGGCTGGCTCCGCCAAGAAGAAAATCAATCACTCGCAACACCGCCAGATATTGCGCGACAATTTTCGAGTGAGTTGCAGGATATGCTGGGCAATACGGCCAATGGCGCACTGGGTTTCCACTTCTACCGCGGCTCGGATTCCGAAAGTGATTTGAGCATGGATGAAGCGGCCACTGCACAGACCTAGTATCAGTTATATGCCCGCCGCATCGCACGCGCGATGACCACATTCTGAATCTCTGTGGTCCCATCTATATAGTGCGCGATTTTGGCAGCGGCCAACGCTCGCGAAAACGGAAATTCGTGCTTTAAACCGTCAGCGCCCATTGCTTGCATACAAGCGGAAACACCATCGAGAGCGACACGCGTTGCGAATTTTTTCGCATGAGCGGCAGCCAACACGGCAGGTTCACCAGCGTCTATAAGACGCGCAGCTTCCTTCGCCAGTAGACGAGCAGCCGCAAGATCGGTTTCGACATCAGCAATCTGCCAAGACAAACCTTGTTGGTCAATCAGTGGACTGCCAAAGGCCGGCCGCTCGACGAGCCGAAGCATCACGCACTCGATACCTGTTTCAAGCAAACCACAGCACATTGCCGCAACAACCGTACGGGCAATATCGATACCTGCCATCGCCGCGCCAAACCCTTTGCCTGGCGCCACCAACACTTGATGTTCCGCCACACGAACATTCGTGAAGCGAAAACCAGCCGCGTTCATTGCATACCCGCCGAGCATGTCGTACGCGGGCAATCGTTCAACGCCTTCCGACTCGATTGGGATCTGAAAACTCGCGATACCGCGCGCGCCACTCCCTGGATCTGTTTGTGCGAAGACATTGAGGAGATCTGCATGCGTGGCGTTTGTCACCCACGCCTTTTCGCCATCGACCACAAAACCAGAACCGTCGGCGGTTGCAGTTGTCTTAAGCGCCGCCGCATCACTGCCGCCACTGGGTTCTGTCAGCAAGAACGCGCCAACCTTCTCTCCCTTGATCATATCCGGCAACCAGCGAGAAACTTGTTCCTCAGTACCCGCCGAACTTATCGCTCGCACGTGATTGTTGTGCACGATCAAGGCAAACGTTGCCGCAAAATCCGCCCCAGCAAGAATTCGTACGACATCAAGGAATGACGAAAAAGTTATGTCTCTGCCACCCTGAGCGACCGGCACCAGGAGTCCACAGAGACCGTATCCTGCTGCGGCAGCGAACATATCTCGCGGCATAGTTCGGTTTAGTTCCCAGGATTGCGCGTTCGGAGTTAGATAGTCATGTGCGAACTTTGTCGCATCTTCAACGACATCATTTTGTATCACAGCCATCTCCAACCCAAACGTCCCAAAAAAGGCGAGTTAACCTGCGCCGTCTATTTCGATGCCAAATTCCGCCAGTACTTCTGCATTATGTTCACCGAGCGTTGGCGGTCCCTGATACAGCCTGGTCGGTGTGTCCGTGAATTTAATTGGGTTTGCAGCCAATGTGATCTCCGGATTATCGCCACCAGGCTGACAGGTCTCTAACATTTGGCGCGCAGCGACATGTGGATCTTCATAGATGTCCGCCATGTTTTGCACAGGCCCGGCTGGGATACTCCCATCTAGTTTTGCCATAATTTCAGCGCGTGTTAACTGCGTTGTCCATGCGCAGATTTGTTCTTCTACCCAATCCACATTCTTCAGTCGCGCCGTGTTACTTTCACTGCGCTCATCCGTCATCAAATCCGCACGCTCCATTGCCGCGCAGAGGAGATCCCAGTGATGCGGTGAGCCCACAGCGATCGAGACACGACCATCCTTCGCAGGAAAAAGATCAAATGGGTAGAGCGTCATAGCACGTTGCAGACCCGATGCATTTGGTTTGCCCGTAAAGCCATATTGAGCCACGGCGCTCTTTTGAAAAGACAACATCGCATCATACATCGAGACATCAAGAAACTGCCCCTTACCAGTTTGACGTGTGCGATGAATCGCTGAGACCACACCAAGTGCCATTAACGTTCCGGGAAAGACGTCCGCAATAGCCGGTGTCACCAGACCATCATTCGCGTACACCAAGCCACCGAAACTTTGGGCTGCGGCATCGAGGCTTGGCCAATTGGCAAACGGGCTTTCGCCCGTTCTCGGATCGCCAAAACCTCGCACACAGGCATAAATGATCTTCGGGTTCCGCTCCGCAAGAACCTCATACCCCAAACCGAGTCTATCCATGACACCAGCACGCATATTCTCCACAAGCGCATCAGCTTGATCGCATAGCTGCAGAAAGATCTCTTTGTCGGCTTCTTGTTTTAAATCGAGACGCACGCTTCGCTTGTTTTTATTCACCGATGCGAATGGAGCGCCAAAATCGGTGCCTGCTTTTTCATCATCATAGGGTGAAGCGTAATCCGGGAGGAACGGCGGTATATTGCGATAGCCATCACCCAACGGTGGTTCAATCTTGATCACTCGAGCGCCTAGATCAGCGAGCAGACTCGCCCCAAACGGTCCGGCTAGAGCCCGAGTGCAGTCGATTACGGTTAGGTCCTCTAGGGGGCCGGTTCGATCCTGGTCACTCATGTCAAACGTCCAATTCCTACTTCTAGCGCAAGTAGAGGGGTTCTGGACCATGGGGTCAACCCTAAAGCCAGTTAGTGCCCTTTCGGAAGTTCCTATTTTGGGGTGTGCACTTTGAGTGCGCGGAAGGCGTGAGGCAAAAATCCCTGAACCCCAGGGGTTTTAGAGAGGTTTCAGCAAGGAAAGCGTTGGCAAGAAATGGCAAGGATGCCATTTCTGGACAGGCACTAATTAATTAGGTCGGAGCAAGGGTTTGGCTACCGGCCTCCTTAAAATGCCGGTAGCTCATCCATATCAAAAACTGCAAGCCGAACAAAAGCGAAGCCGCTAGGAGATGAGTCGGTTGTACGAAGGCTGGCATACCGAGGTGTCCCAGTGTTGCCCCGGAGGCGATGGCGGTCGCCACAAACACGACCATCGCAACCGTGAGGCGTGTAAGCAAATGCGACCACCCCACAGAAGAAACTAACAAACGTATCAACCAGAGGTTCACCACCAAAACCAACGCGGAAAAACTTCGGTGCACGTAGAAAAACCATGGCATCGCTTGAACCCAACTCGAGCGCAACTCCTCACCTTGTGCTTCTTTGATGAAATCCGTCATCTCCCGCACCTGCGTCCCCAGGGCAACTTGCACTAGGGTCATCCCCATTGCCAGGTAGAGCCATTTCTCGAACCGTGGATCTAAGCCCTCAATCGATTGTTGCACGCCTAGCTCTCGACGGGATCTGGCCAGGGCAAAGATCAGAACCCCAACTATCGCTAGCGCCATCAACATATGAATCGTAATCATGCCAGGCATGAGATTGGAACTAACAACCACTGAGCCGAGCCAGCCTTGGAAACCGACCATAAGAAAAGCAGCGATGGAGGCGATGGTTATCGCGCGATCCGAGCGCCGCAGCGGCCAAGAGTAGATAGCGGTCAACAAAATCAAGAAGCCAATGGTCACACCTGTGAGGCGGTTGGCATATTCGGTCCACGTCTTTACCACATTGAAACGCGTCTCGGCATACCCGAGATCAGCGTAGATCTCCTGGTAGTTTTCCGGTAGCTGCGCCTCGCTGGTCGGAGGGATCCAATAACCAAAACATGTTGGCCAATCTGGACACCCCATCCCCGCCCCTGTAGCGCGAACGCTAGACCCGACCAGTATCAAGAAGTACACCGATACAAGTGTGATTAACGCTATTCGATAATAACGCCGCGCTTGGATGTTTCCCTTGGCAGAACTCACTGCTACTTGCGACGAACTTTAACAGGCAAACGCGTGTAACCCTTCACGAAGGACGAGAATGTAAGTTCAGGTTCATCTTGGACTTCGATCTTTTCAAATCGAACGAGAATCTCTTCCCACAGGATGCGTAACTGTAACTCTGCAAGCCGATTACCCATGCACCGGTGGATCCCGAATCCAAACGACAAATGTTGTCTAGAATTTGGGCGCTCTATATCTAAGTCATCCGCGTTTTCGAAAACATCCTCATCTCGATTACCTGAGACGTACCACATAAGAACCTGGTCGCCTGCGCGTATTTGCTTGCCACCAACTTCACAATCAACGTTTGCTGTACGGCGCATATAAGACAGCGGCGTCTGCCAACGAATCATTTCAGCCACCATCTTGGGTATGACTTCCGGGTTTGCGATCAACTTATCGTATTGTTCTGGAAACTTGTTCAGAGCATAGACACGGCCGGACATGCTATTGCGAGTAGTGTCGTTCCCACCAACAATCAGAAGCAACAAGTTACCAAGATGTTCTATCGGCTCCATGTCCTTTGTCGCATCGCCGTGGGCAAGCATCGAGACCAAGTCATCACCAGGGTTCTCCCTGCGCTCTGCCCAGAGCCTACCGAAGTACTGAATGCACTCAATGAACTCATCGCGCTTCTGTTCTTGCGACTCAACGATGCCGCCTGGTTCTGGAATAGCGAAGGTGATGTCAGACCAACGGGTTAACTTCGCCCGGTCTTCGAGTGGAAAATCAAACAGTGTCGCCAACATTAACGTTGTCAGTTCGATCGAGACCTTCTCTACCCAATCAAAAGTCTCATTCTCAGGTAGTCCATCTAGCACATTGCAGGTGCGCTCACGGATGAGTGATTCCATTTTTACTAAGTTCTTAGGCGCGACAACCCCTGTGACTGTCTTTCGTTGATCGTCGTGACTTGGTGGATCTTGACTGATAAATGGTGGCTTACTACCAGCAACAAATCCTACTGGCGCATCCGAATCTGGGGGGAAACCGAGGGTTATACCGTGCGATGACGAGAACCTCTGCCAATCCGCATCTACCGCTTTGATGTCTTCGTATTTGGTCAGCGACCAATATCGCCCGGCTGTCGCAATTTCGTTTAGGTGTACCGGGTCTTCTTTACGCAATCGTTCAAACACTTCTTGCCAGCGATTGTCACAAAACAGATGGGCGTTGAGCGGATTGATATCCTCAATCGCCATATCATATGGATCTGGCGTATTTGCGCCTTTTGCTGCTTGTTCTTGCTCCGGCGTCTTAAACTCGGGTGGTGTACTTACTGCTTCACTCATGTCTTACCTAATATCTAGCATTTGAAATTTGCCACGCAGGCGGCGGCATAACTCGGCCACGAAAAATACCACATCTGCTTGGCTTTTGTGTGCGTTGCCGCACTACCGCTTCACGGTATTTCGAGGGGTGAGTTTAAGCGATCGCGGTCTGATCCTGGGTCGGATCGAGAGGTGCTGAGTCCGACGACGAGTCCAAAGCGTTAGCCTCGTCCGCATCAACCACCTGCGCATGAGTACTCGCTAGCCACAAATACACACTTGGGAGGATAAACAAGGTGAATGCGGTGCCTATGAGCATCCCAGCAACCAAAATGATACCGATACTGTTGCGTGCTTCAGCACCCGCTCCGGTAACCAACACCAAGGGGAAATGTCCCATTACCGTAGCACCTGTTGTCATCAGTACTGGTCGCAGCCGTGTGGCCGTCGACTCTTTGATCGCCTCGAGTTTAGACAGGCCTCGCTCCTGCATTTGGCGGGCGAATTCAACAATCAGAATAGCGTTCTTGGCGATTAACCCGACGAGAGTGATGAACCCGACTTGGGAGTAGATATTTATCGTGGTCAGGCCAAAGAAGGTAAACAGCAAGGCTCCCGATATAGCCAATGGCGCTGAACCAATGAGTACGACGAGGGGATCACGGAAGCTATTGAATTGCACCGCAAGCGCGAGGAAAACAAAGATCATAGAAACGCCAAGAACACCTACCAGGGTATTTCCTTCTTGCCGTAACTGGCGCGACTCCCCAGCATAGTCAATACTGTAGCCAGCAGGCAATATCGTCTTAGCCGCCTCCTCAAGAGCAGACAACGCCGTCTCCTTGGTATTGCCGGGTAGAACGCCCCCAGTAACGCGGAAGGAATTTTTCTGTTGGAATTTGCCTAGCACCCGTGGTGCAACTGTCTCTCGCAAACTTGCGATTGCCGACAACGGGATCAAGTCACCCGTCTGCGTGCGAATCTTCAAATCGAGCAACGCTGCCGGATTGACCCGATCGTAATCCTCGACCATCGGGATGACCCGATACGCTTTGCCATTGAGATCAAATCGATTCACATAGTTGCCAGACAGAAAAACACTTAGTTGTCGGCTTACAGAAGCCATATCCATGCCAAGGTCTGCGATACGTTCACGATCAAGTTCAAAGCGAGCCTGAGGCAGATCAATTCGTAGTTCAGTATCAGCGAACATAAACGCACCGCTGCGCAACGCAGCATCTACCATCTCAACGGCATATGGGCGCATTTCACTCGCTGTTTCGGAAGACAGGACCACCATTTCAATATCCATTCGCCCTGCTGTTGGTAGCGCTGACGAAAGAATCGGGAACGCCTTAACCCCCTCGATCTGAGACAAGTTGCGAAATGCGAGCGGCATCAACTCATGAACGGACATCGGTCTGTCATCGAAATCAACAAACCCCATACCACCAAAACCACCGGTCGGAAAAACGACTTGCCACATATCGGTTGAGCCCGGCAACGCCTTCATCGCATCTACCACGTCATACATATAACGCTCTGTGTAATCCAATGAAGCTTCTGGCGGCGCGGTTACAGCAACGCGAATCATGCCTTCGTCCTCGCGTGGAGCGAGTTCACTTTGGGAAAACAAAAAGAACGGCACAGCCAACAAAGTGATGAAACCAGCAACAAAGAGCACCTTGCCATTATTCCGCAGAAGTACACTAACGATCTGCCTGTAGCGATCCTGGGTCCAAGCGAAGACACGATTCACAAGTTGAGTGAATCTAGACTCTTCACCATGGCTACGGTTAACAAAGCCGCTCATCACAGGTGAAAGGGTTAAGGCTACAAAGCCTGAAATCAGCACCGCGATCGCCAATGTGAACGCAAATTCCTTAAACAACACCCCGGTGAGTCCGGACAAGAAGCCTATCGGTGCGTAAACCGCCGCGAGGGTCAACGTCATTGCAATAATAGGTGCAAACAACTGCCGGGAGCTCGCGAGCGCTGCCTCATATCGACTCATGCCCTCACGCATATAACGCGCAACGTTTTCCACGACTACGATCGCATCATCAACAACGAGACCTACCGACAGCACAATCGCCAGTACGGTGAGGAGATTCATCGAGAATCCCATCACGCTAATCGCTGCCACGGCACCTAAAAGAGAAATTGGAATCGTGACGAGCGGTACGAGAGCCGTCCGCAGAGAGCCCGTAAACAAGATCACAACCAAACCGACCAACAAGACCGTTTCAATCAGTGTTATGAAGATCTCTCGAAGCGCATTGCGCATGTACTCGGTGACATCATGAGCTACGTCGATGCGCATGCCGTCTGGCAGTTCAGCATTTACCTCGTCTAGTACCTCGTACATCCGATCTGCGATCGCTATCTCGTTCGCACCGGGCAGGGGGTAAATCGCTATGAAGACCACTGCTTTCTGCGTGAAACGGGAAGTCCCAGATGCTTCTACGGCACCTAGCTCAACTCTGGCGACATCTTTGATACGTATCAAAGCGCCATCTATCTCCCGGATAACCAACCGTTCGAACTCAGCTTGGTCGATCAAGTTGGTGTCGAGCATGAGGTCTATACGCCGTGCACTACTCTCCGACGCGCCAACAGTGGCAATTATGTTGTTGCGAGTGAGTGCGGTCGTGACATCTTGAGTACTGATGTTAAACACGGCAAGTTTGTCAGGGTCTAACCAAATGCGCATTGCTGGTTCCCGACCACCACCTAATTCTGCCCGGAGAACATCAGGGATCGACGAAAACTTAGGCAGTACCTGACGCGTTAGATAGTCTGTTATATCAGGACGACTCATCGAGTCTTTGACGGGAACAGTCAGATACCAACCAGCATTGGGTCTATCTGCGCGTACTACATTGATCGCAGGATCTTCCGCCTCCACAGGCAGCTCAAACCGAATCTGACTCAACCGGGTGTTTAGCTCAGCCAAAGCGTCAGTGCTGTTTTCGTTTAGTCGCAACCAGGCGGTGACTGTGCTCATACCTGCGGTGGTCTCGGAGTCCACATAATCGATGCCAGGGATAGACGCAGCTGCGCGCTCAATAGGCTCAGTGACAAAGCCCTGCACAGTTTCAGCAGAGGCCCCAATGTAAGGGGTTGTTATTACGAGAGATGAACTTTCGATCTTTGGGTACTGCAAGACCGCCAGATCGAGCGCCGCGCGAATCCCGACCAAGACCAGTAATAGAGATATGACGATGGCAACGACCGGACGATTGACAAATATGTCCGTCACGCGGGGAATCTTCGCGGTGCGCGGCAGGAGCCTCGTGTTCATCTCAGAAGCCAACCGAGCGATCCTGAGCTGCTTCGTTAGGCGCACTTGGAATCACTAGGCTACCGTCACGCAATTTGAATGCGCCGATCGCAGCAATTTGATCGCCTGCCTTAAGACCTTCGCGGATGACAATTAGGTCAGCTTCCTGATCGACATCGGCTATCGTGGCGAGCTGCACCTTGAGTCGTCGAGCACGGGTTTTTTGTTGCCCCTCTTCTTCGACTTCCTCCAGCAAATAGACGCTCGCGCCTAGCGCATCCCGCCGCACCGCCGTTGCTGGCACTACGGTTACGGTCTCAACAGATCCCAGCGGGACCGAAACCCGGACTAACATTCCCGGCAGGAGATCAATAGCGTCTGAAACCAGCTGTGCTCTTAGCCGTAGATTACGACTGCGCACGTTGACGGAAGCATCACGTGCAATCACAGTCGCGACCATCAGTTGTTCGAGATCACCATAAGTCACAGAGACAGAGCTACCAATATCTACTTGAGCACTATCCTGGGGTAGCGCGAAGTCAATCCAGACATGATCATCGACACCCACCAACATAGTGATCTCTGTCCCGGCATCAAGATATTGGCCCACCTCAAGCTGATGCAAACTGGTGATTGCATCGAAAGGTGCACGTAGTGTTTTCTTGTCTATCAAAGCTGCAAGGGCAGACACCCTAGCGCGCGCTGAATCAAATTGCGCGCGGGCTTGATCACGATTTTCTATAGAACCTGCCCCACTCTTAACAAGTCGTACGGCACGATCCAACGCAAGCTGGGCAATTTTTTGATCTGCTCGCGCTTCAGCAATCTGTGCCTGCTCTTGCGACACGTCTAGCCGCAAGAGCACGCGACCTGCTTCGACCCGTGATCCCGGGGCAAAACCGACATTCACAATTCTGCCCTTGAGCTCGTTCTGTAAGGTTGCGGATTGGGTTGCGACGACTTCCCCGGTGACTGACAAGCTCGGACGCCGAGTCTGCTCTCGGACAACGAAACGCTCCACGGCCTCAGCGGGCTCAGGAAACGCTTGCCCCATAGCGATAGCTGCTTGAATTTCGTTATATTTGTAGAAACCCAGACCAGCAGTAACCAGTCCGCATACCACCACAACGCCGAGCCAACTCAACCAACGCATGTGTTACACCTGTGAAGTCAGGACTGACAGTCTAGCTCTTTCGACCTATTCACCGCCAACCTAGGGTAAAGCCCGCTGCGGATACGCGTTGCAGTGTCTGCCAAGGCTCGTGAGAATGATGTTGGCCCTAAATTGGTAAGATTCACCGGAGGTGATGAACTATGCATCAATACTTCTCCCGATCGTATGCAGAAGCACGCCGTATATTCTTGCAACAATGCGAGGCAACCGCCGCCACGCTCGAGCACATTCAGCACCCTCTATCTGGGCCTGATGGCGATATCTACATGGACGTCGCAATTTGGGGCGAACGTCAGTGTGAACACATGCTCATCGTCTCCTCTGCCACCCACGGTATAGAAGGCTATGCTGGCTCGGGTTTGCAATCACTCCTCTTAGCAGAGGATCTTCCCAACCAATTGCCGGAGAACACCACTCTACTCATGATCCATGGTGTGAACCCGCATGGCTTCGCCTGGCAGCGACGGGTCACAGAAGACAATGTCGACCTAAACAGAAATTTCCTTGATCACTCGATACCGCCAGAGAATCCGGAATATCTAGAAATCGCTGAGATACTCGAACCCAATGAGTGGCACCAAGACACAGAAGCGAGCATCCGCGAGCAACTATCCCACTTCTCTCAAAAACATGGTGCACGCTGGTTGCAGGGCGCCATGACAAAAGGTCAGTACACACACGAAAATGGCTTCTTCTACGGTGGCAAAGAACCTACCTGGTCCAATCTTAAACTCCACGAACTGGGACGCCGGTATATCAATCATGCACGGATGGCGACGATGGTAGACATCCATACCGCTCTAGGCCAATTCGGTGAAGCAGAGTGCATCACGACCTATCCCATGACATCTGACGAATACAAACGCTGTCGATCTTTGTGGGGAATGAGGGTTCAGACGACAGACACCGGCGACTCAGTTTCAGTCGATGTTAACGGTCCGATGGTTAACGCGATGCAGCAGTACTCCGATGCGCTTGGCACAGGATTAGAATTTGGCACACATGCCGTCTCGGAGGTCACTATGGCGCTGATCGCTGATCAGTGGTTGCACCAGCACGCCGACTTTAACTTCGCAGCAGGTCATCCTGTCAAAGAACGAATGATGGAAGCTTTCTACCCGGATTCCGACAAATGGCGCGAATCGATTGCCGGGATCACGCGCGAGATCTTAAACCAAAGCTTATCCAGAACAAGTTAAGTGCCTCACCATCAAAGGTGCTGATCGAAAAACTCAAACACCCTACGCCAGCTATCCTCAGCTGCGGCCTCATCATACGCCGCTCGAAGGGGTGTCCATCGCCCTAGCTTGGCAACCCCTGAAAGCTGATTCATATACGAATGACCCACACCCGGGTAGAACTTTAGATCGTGTTCAACTTGCAAGGTATCCAGGTGATTTACTAATCGATGCCCTTGCGAAACAAACACGCTATCTTTCTCCCCATAGCCACCAACAACCGGGCAAATGCCGTTGAGATCCTCAAGGTCTCGGGGTACGTCTCCGTAAAACGGGGCAACCACTGACACTTTGGCTCTTGCCGCATGCAGTACCGCGAAGCCTCCCCCCATACAAAACCCAACGACTGCAATGCGCGCCGGATCCACAAATGGAACTGAGCCCAGCCAAGTTTGCACGGCTGCCAAACGTTCAAATGGAGTTCCTGAACCACGCTTCAGAGATCTCAGGGTTTTAACTACACAAACAGGTTTGGGACCAAGCCCTTGGTATAAATCCGGTGCTATCACAGCAAGAGGTTTTGGTCCGTTGGCCAAACGCTGGCAGATACGACGAGTATCGTCATTGAGCCCAAGAATGTCGTGGACCACGATGACGGCTGGTATTCTCGAGGGGGACTTAACGGGAGCGAGAAAATGAGCATCCATCTCATCTCCATTCCCATTTCCATCTACATCTACATCCCCATCCCCATCCCCATCCCCATCCCCATGCGGCAGTGGCACGGTGACCGTCTCTGCACCTATATTACGCATAAGCACTCATTGCTATGGCGTTCATTGACTACAAATGACCACAAATTGGACACACTTCAACGAGTTCTCCTCGTGGTTGCTCTAAGCTACACGGGGCTTAAGAACCGAGAGTTATACCAACACCCGACACCAACATCTTATTAAGGCGCGCCTTACTTTCTCCGGCGCGAGCGCGTAGAGACAAACTATGAAGTATGGACTGGGCAAGAGTCGCCCTCTCTGCCGTATCAAATTCAGCCGATAACTGCTCAGCTCGAACGGCTTCTTTAAGACGAGTCTCTATGCCACGATCTATTTTTTGAATGACCGCTAGCAGATCCTCCTGAACCTCTGGATGACTAACTGCCGCTGATACAGCCGTACTCATAACAAGACAACCCTTCGGTTTGTCACCAGATACATAAACTGATAATGCTTCGCGATAAAATCCGGTCAGCGCTTTGTGCACATCCACCTCGGCGAACAATGTCATTTTCATTGCGGATTCCATTTGCGCCGCAAATTGGGCCAAGGCCCGACGATACAGCGCTTCCTTGTCACCGAAAGCCCTATAGATACTAGGCCGATTCATGTTCATCGCCGCAGACAGATCGTCCAGTGACGTCGCTGAGAAGCCATTTATCCAAAACACATTACCCGCTAACGCGATGGCCTCTTCTTCGTCAAACTGCCTTGGCCTGCCCCGCGTTCGTTTTACTGTTCTTTCTGTCATCGGATCCATCAGCCTTTTTGTACTGTATCGAACATTATTAATTGACATCTACATTATTGTTCGAAATAGTACATAAAACCAAAACACAAAACCAATACGGACGCCAAGCAATGCCTAAAATTGAGCACCCTAAAAGCACAATTCCAAGCCAACTTCATGGCCTGCATCTATTCCACTACGATGCTGCACCATGCGCCCAGAGAGTACGCTTTGCTCTCGGTGAAAAAGGCTTAGGCCGCGGCAGAGAGGAGAAATTTGATTCCGTAACCCCATCCGCTATCGAAGGTGACGATGGCAAATGGGTAAGTCGGCGAATATCTCTTCCCAAGAAGGACCATATGACGCAGACCTACGCCGAAATACACCCCGACATGGTCGTCCCAGCCCTCGTCCACGATGGTGCGCTCTTTCTTGAGTCCTTAGACATCATCAGCTACTTGGATGATGCATTTGGTGGCCCACCCCTTGTTCCTAGGGATGCAACTTTACGTGAAGCGACAATGGCCCGGGTCGAACAGGCAAAAGTGCTGCATCGATCGATTCGATATGTGACTTTCTATTGGGGTCTTGGTCGGTTGGCGATGCTCAACCCCAAAGAGCGAAACCAACTTACTGATCTGGCCAATCAAGGAAACGATCAAGAACAACTCGTTTCTTTTTATAACCAATACAGTACCGGCAACATTCCAGAGGCGACTTTTAACGATCATCTGAACAAGCTGTTCACAGCTTTTTCTGAACTCGATGTGCAACTAAACGACGGCCGACAATTTCTGATGTCTGATGAACTATCAATCGCTGATCCATTCTGGTCTATGAAAATTCTACGCTTACTGGAGTGCGGCTACCCAGTCGAGCAACACCACCCGAATTTGTACGCCTGGTATCAGAGAATCTACCAACGCCCTTCATTCCAGAACGAGGTCATGGGTAAGAATCGATTAACCAATAGAGCCTTCAAAATGAAAGCAGGTATCGAGCAGTTCTTCGGTAAAGGCTTGAGGAACGCCGTCGAGATGATCGCCGCGTGAGTGCCTCCAAACTAGGACCGACGCAGTTAGTTCCTGACCCAGGTTCTCCATCAAAACCACTGCTAGCATCTCGCTTTTTGCGCGCGGAAATCCGTGCCCAGCTGAAGCGAATGGCTATCCGCTTAGGCGTACGCAAACTACATGAAGCGCTTCCCGCCCAATGGGAAGTCCCTGACAGTGCGATTGCCACCTTGGCCATTGAGACTGTCCAAGCACTATGTCCGGATTTCATGATCAGGCATTGCTACCGGTCATATTGTTTCGGTGCGATTCTCGCAGCACGCAATAATACGAAGTTGGATCGCGAGACCTTTTTTGTCGCCGCGATGCTCCACGATCTCGCCTTGAGCGACAAACACGCAAAGGACCCAGGCTCGTTTGAGTGGGTTGGCGCCAAGCTTGCTTACGACTTTTGCCTTAATGCCGAGCAAGCGGAAGAACGAGCTGCCATGATTCACAATTCAATTGCACTACACACTTCCCTTGGCGTTGCCCATCGGCACGTACCGGAGATCGCCATGTTGCACTTTGGTACAGCAATGGATCTATTTGGCATGCGCTTAGATGAGATTCCACCAAACCTCCTACAGTCAGTGTTGACTGAGTATCCGCGATCGAGGTTCAAGGCCGAATTCTCACCCTGCTTACGTCACCAAGCAGAAACAAAGCCTAGCAGCCAGATTGCTGGGTCCGTTGGAATCGGAATCCTAGACAGAATCAAGCTTGACCTCGAGGACTAGAAATCCATGAAATGATTCGACGCAAGCAACGTAAAGGAAACGTTTGCTTAGTCGCAAACAGTGCTAGAGTGGGAACAACGTAACGCCTAGGAGACCGACAATGGAACGTGATAGTTACCTAGATGGCATTAGAGGCGCGTGGCTCGGCGAACTATTGGGCGAAGCTTTCTTTACCGCCCTTGCAGAGCGGACTGATGATGAGTCCATGCGCGCAGCATGGCGCACTCTGGCAGAGCTCGAGAACGTAACCGGCAAGAAGATGGCAAAGTTGCTCGAGGTTAACGGCGAAGCTGCGGTGACAGAAGAAAGCATTGAGATCAACGAAGAGATTCTCGATCAGTACACCAAAGGTAATCATCTTGATTCGATGCAGCGGTTGAAGGATGTTGTAGCGAAAGCGATCGTACGATTCGACCAGCTTCTTGCGATCGCACCTGAATCCGATATCCAGTCTGTGCAGTTTTTAGTCCAGCACGAACAAGCTCTACAGACCTTCGCTGATCGAGAGATTTCAGGTGATCATGCGCATGCGCTAGATGATGCTCAAGCGTTAATCGCCAGCGCTAATTGACACGCAGACGACGAGTCAATCAGCGAGGAAAGACTGTGTGTTAGTCCCAGGTAGTATCGGCATTGCCGACTTGACCAAGTCCAGGTGCTAACAGTCCCTGCCCTGGAACATGGTTTGCCTCAATGCGGATCCCGTCCGGGTCTTCGAAAAGCACAGAGTAGTAGCCGGGTGCAAAGCCATCTTCCTGAGGTGGGTGCACGATGAGCGCACCGATCTCAATAGCGATCTCGTGTATTTCATCCACGTCTTCTCGACTTCGGGCTCGAAAGCAAAAGTGGTGCAATCCAGGGCGCCGCTGATGGTATCCGTCCTGGGTGTATGGCTCGTGACTCGCAGAGATCGTTATCCCAGTTCGACCGCCTACGCCATAAATGCCGCTTTCATTGTCGTTTACCAGGGTCAATCCCATCCCAGTTAACAATCTTCGATAAAACGGTATGGATTTCGTCAGATCTGACACGGACAGCTGTATGTGTGCAATCCCATTAATTTCAGCCACCACAACCTCCTTTTCGAGTTAACGTTTGAGCAACTGCTACCACAAGCCTTGGGGCTAAGTTATCGTATGTTGCTAAACCTAAGCCTTCTAGCGTTTTCGTGTAAAATACGACGCGCTAAAAATCACAGAGTAAAATGAAATCTGACGTAGATAAGCTCCTGAAGAAGAACGAGCAACTCAACCAGCTAGATTTGGTTAAAGTCGTCAGCCATGTGCAACGAGAAATCGAAGATGGTGACTGGGTGTTAAATACTCTGATGTTGGAAGGGTACGACGTACCATTCAAATACAGGCGTAAGAAGAAGTATCAAAACCTCAAAGGCGCCCCAGTTAATCTCACTTACTACCCAGAAATCGAACAAGTTGCAGGTTTCGATGTTGAAGTGATGAAGGTTGTTCGAGTTCGCAAGGGCTAGCGCCGAACAACCCGCGCGCGCTACTCAGGGCCGATAGCTCGAACCCGCTCGCCGACCGAGTTGTGAAGGCAACATTCGCCACGCATCCTCGACAAAATCGACCAACAGCGGACGTGTCTCGCGAGGATCTATGATGTCTTCGATACCAAACGCGTGCGCATTTCGGAACGGAGAGGAAATGGATTGTAGCATTGCCTCTATTTCTGCGCGTTTCGCTTCCGGGTCATCTGCCTCTTCTATGTCTCTTTTGTAAGCAATCGCTGTACCACCTTCGATATGCATGGAGCCACCATGTGTTGAGGGCCAGGCGTAGCGTCGATAGAAACCGTCACTGCGGCTATGCAAACCACCAGCGACGCCGTACAGCTGGCGCACAACAAAACAAATATATGGCGTTCTACTCGCTGACATCGCGGTGACGACACGGGCGCCCGCCCGAATTATCCCCATCTCCTCCTGAGCTGGCCCAACCGAAAACCCAGGTTCATCAGCAAAGTAAACCAACGGTAAATGGAAGGTGTCGCAGAGATCTAAGAGTCGCAACGTCTTCTCCCCAGCCGCGATATCCATCGAGCCACCATTAAACTTCGGGTTGTTAGCCATCACCCCACACGGGATACCGTTGACCCGCGCAAGGCCGGTAACTCGAGCTCGACCGTAGTACGGTCCAATTTCGAAAAAGCTGTCGCGATCAAGAACCGCTTGCAAGATCTTCTTCGGATCGTAAATCTGTCGGCGATTCTTAGGCACGATCGAGAGTAGCTCTTCTTCGCGACGGTTCGGGTCATCCTCGCTGGGTAGACGTGGTGGCAACTCCCAAACGTTTGTCGGTAAAAAGGAGAGGAAGCGTCGTACTTGTCGTAGGGCGTCTTGCTCGTCCTCAGCGAGATTCATAATCACGCCGTTCTTAACCTGAATGCGTTCGTCGCCGAGATCTTCTTTGGTTATGGCCCTGCCTGTGGCCTGTTCCACAACTTTGGGCCCAGCAACGAATACTTGGCTGGTGTTCTTCACCATAACGTTGAAATGGCACAGACAAGCCTGGACCGCAGGAAGACCCGCCACAGAGCCGAGCACCGCGCTTACTACTGGCACTGTATCGAGCATCTCGGCGGTCCGGCCGCCGCCGGTACTGTCGCCCGGTAAATAGGTCCGCCCAATTTGTTCAAAAGTCTTTACGCTGCCGCCAGTAGCGTCTAATAGATGTACGAAGGGAATCTTCGCTTTAACGGCGTAGTCTTCTATATGGCCACGCTTGTTACCGATCGAAGCATCCGCAGCCCCCCCTCGGATAGTGAAATCACCACCTGAAAAGGCGATCTTGCGACCGTCCACTTTGCAGGTACCAATCACCGTATTCAAAGGCTTCAGATGTTCGACCCGGTCACCCTCCCAAGTTGCGGTGCCCGTGAGTGCTCCTATCTCCTGAAAACTCTCCTCATCGGCGAGAAGGTCGATCCGCTCGCGTACCGTTAGCTTGTTTCGCTCGTGCTGGAACGCGACCCCGTCTGAGCCACCCATTTCGGCGGCCATGGCCTTTTGTCTTTCCAGCTCATCGACGTCTTGCTGCCAACTCATATCGACCCCTACCTCGTAGATTGAAGACCTAGTATGCCAAAACCCAGAAGCAAAATGCCTTGGGTAGACCTTAAAGTGACAAACGCCAGTTCTGGCAAGTCGTACAGTTCAAACAAACCGACAGGAGATACCCCCTAACGGACCATAGTCGGCATGGATAGTGTCACCCTGGCCTACCGCTATCGGGGCAGTAAACGAACCAGACAAAATAATCTGGCCGGGCTCTAGACTAACGCCGTGAGGTGCAAAGCGTTTCGCTACCCAACAAATCCCATTCGCTGGGTGGTTCAGGACAGCAGCAGCCAACCCCGTCTCTTCGATAACTCCATTGAGGTACAAAATGCCTCCACACCAACGCAGATCTCTCTCAGTCGGTTTTATCGGTCGCCCACCGATAACAATACCCGCATTCCCTGCATTGTCTGCTACGGTGTCTGCTACTTTCCGCGTATATCCCGTCTCTGGATCTTTCCGATGACTACGTGCGGCGATGATCTCTAGCGCGGGGACGACGTAGTCCGTCGCATTGAGAACATCGAATATGGTCACATGCTCACCTGCCAGGCGATCTTTCAACACGAAAGCCAACTCGGCCTCAATACGTGGATCACAAAATTGCGCGGCTTCAATTTCACCACCATCCGCAAACACCATGCTATCGAGCAATACCCCGAAATCTGGCTCAGTAATATTTAGCGCCTTCTGCATCGCTCTCGAGGTATAACCAATTTTGTACCCGACTAAGCGATCACCAGACGCAATCTTCCTTTGCACGACTTGTTCCTGGATCGAATAAGCCTGATCGAGACTAAGATCGGGATACCTAAGCGACAGCGCCCTAATGGGCTGCCTATTTTCTTCCGCAGCGCATAAGTCTATTGCCGCCTGTTCGATGTCTTGTTGAGTTAACATGCCGAGCTCCTAGCTTAGTGGGTTGCGTTAACTTGGACCGTACCTATTGTGCAACCCACCGCAAATATCGGGATGGGTTGGTAGTAGTCGACCTTTGCAGGCATACCTTGAGTAGCACCCGCCAAAGCAATGAATGTACGTATCTCAAAACCACCTTGACCCGCCTCGGCATAAGTTTCTTCGTCCGAGTAGGACAACAACATATCTTTATCGTTGGACTCCCAACGGGCAAGAAACTCTCGATCCCATTCTTCATTAATTTTTCCGGAGTCTGGCGTTGCAGGCCAATGAGAGATTCCACCTGTTGCGATGACCGCAATGCGTTCCGGGGCTGCGGTGCACGCTCGGCCCAACGCTTCACCAAATGCCCAGGCGCGATGTAGCGGCGTTAGGGGTGGGCCCTGGCAGTTGATATTCGCGGGGATAATCGGCAGATCACTATCTGGCGTGAGAAAATGCAAAGGCACGCTGATGCCATGATCGAATTTCCATTCTTCCGCATAAGCAACGTCTACATCTTCAAGCAGCGATTGAATCAGTCTTTTCGATAGTTCCGGCGCGCCTGGAAATGTCGTACGCGGAATACCGAGCCAATCCGGATCCTCTATAGGGCCGGTGTACTCGTCGGCCATACCCATGCAATAGGCTGGCATGTTGTCCATAAAAAAATTGGCAAAATGTTCGGCCGCGATGACGACCAGCACGTCGGGCTGCGCGGCGCGTAGCTCGCTCTGCATTTGTGCAAACGCGCTATACAGCTCTGCCACATGTTGAGGGTCTGCCATGTCTTTGCGGCCTGTGATTCCTGGACCGTGCGAACACACACCCGCAAAAACTAAACTCATATCGCCCCCTGCCCATCGGTAGTGGCGTATAGACCCGCCCTGACATTGCCATGAATTTGTAAGGCATCGCGCATCGCTTGTATGTAATCAGGCCACGCATATCCACACATCGCGGCGAAGTGCATCAGGATCTGACCGTTAACGCCCAATATGTAGAGTAAGCCTATGTCTTCGTCCTCTATAGCCTGACGTTCCTCGATGTCTAGTTTGAACTTGCTCAGAACAGATTCCTTGTCAGCGCGAAAGCGGCCTTGGAGCTCCTCGTCACGATTCAGCTGATACAGTAGTTTTTGCAAGCCGTATAAGCTCATTCTATCTATCCTCCTAGAACTGGGACTTTGTGCGCCCCATGCGCTATACAGACGTTTTTAGTTTCCATGTAGAAGTCGAAGCTATAGTCACCGCCGTCTCGGCCAACACCCGACATTTTCATACCGCCAAACGGCGACGGTAGGTTGCGATTATTTTCCGAATTCACCCACAACATGCCTGCTTCTACTTTTTTCGCCATACGCATCGCGCGGCCTGTGTTTTCTGTCCAGATGTAACCCGCGAGTCCATAGTCAGTATCGTTGGCGAGAGTGACAGCCTCTGCCTCTGTTGCAAACGTCATCGCCGTGAGGACTGGTCCAAATATCTCTTCTCGAGCAACACGCATGGAATTGTCAGCGTCAACAAACAGTGTCGGCGAGACATAGTTGCCTGCACCAAGATCGGTACGCCGCTGACCACCTACCAATATGCGTGCGCCATCTTGTTCTGCTACTTCGAAGTAACCGCATACTTTCTCGCAATGATCAGTGTGGACAAGGGGACCCACTTCAGTGTCCGGATCTAGGGGATGTCCCACATTGAGTTTCTTGACGCGAGCTTCGAGCGCATGCATAAATTTTGGGGCTATGCCGTTTTGAATTAACAAACGACTCGACGACGTACAACGCTGTCCATTTAGGCTGTAGATCATGAACACGACCGCATCCAACGCGCGCTCAAAGTCGGCATCGTCGAAGACGATGACTGGGTTCTTGCCACCTAACTCAAAGTGAACGCGCTTCAGTGTGTCAGCGCTCTGACGCATAATGTGGCTACCCGTCGCCGACTCCCCTACCAGTGCAACCGCTCGAATTGCTGGATGTTCCGTAAGACGCTTACCAACCACCTCGCCGTAGCCGTTTACCATATTCCAGACACCTGGTGGCAAACCCGCTTCCTGCGCGATCTCAGCTAACAAGTAAGCGCTTAGGGGCGATAGCTCAGCGGGTTTGTGCACGACCGTACAACCCGCCGCAAGCGCAGGCGCTATCTTCCATGTCGCGAGCATGAAAGGCGTATTCCAAGGAGTAATAATGCCGACCGGACCCACCGGCGAACGCATTGTGTAATTGGTGTGATCAGCCTGATAAAGCGCTTGGCCGTTTTCCGCCTCGGGGGCCTTGTCAGCAAAAAACCTAAAGTTTGCAGCCCCACGTATCGCTGCTTGTTTCATGAAACGGATCGGTTGACCGCAATCGACCGACTCGACCAACGCGATTTCATCCGCTCGCTCCGTAATCAGATCAGCTAAGTGATTCAGGATCTTTTTGCGCTCGGCGCCTGGGACATCTCGCCAAGTCTCGAATGCCTGTGCGGCGGCCTCACAGGCTTGGTCCATATCAGATTCAGTCCCAGCAACCACATCACCGAGAGAGGTATTGTCCGCCGGGGACAGATTGGCAAAGACCTCAGCGTCTTCGGGGAGAATGGCTTTCCCGGCAACGACGTGGCCCAAGACTTGTTCCTTAAATCTCAGTAGATAGCTATCCGCCTGTTGTGTATTTTGCTCTAGGGCACTCTGTTCAGATGCGCTCATTCCGTTTCCTTGCCAAGAAAAAAGTTAACTTGTTCAGTGACAATTTATCTTACTCTTTGGCGGCAAGCGATTCCGCAATTTGCTTTTCAACGACAGTGACCCTACCAACAGAGTCTGCCGGTACATCCAGGCGATTGATCGCTGATAATTTAAATTCATTTGTATTTATATAAATTTGTATTTATATTTCATGTTTTCGAGATCGAGATGAATTACAAGTGACTCAAGAGCAATCGGAGATCGAACGCAAAATACAATCGATGGTATGGGAAGGCGAGCCGTCTCGGGCGGTGATCACCCAACGCACCTACCCGACGGAAATTGAAGACTTATGGGACGCCATAGTTACCCCTGAACGATTGTCACGCTGGTTCCTCCCTATAACTGGCGATCTTCGTGAAGGCGGTCGTTACCAGTTAGAAGGCAATGCCGGTGGGACTATCACCCAGTGCAAAGCACCTAATCTAGTTAGCGTCACCTGGGAAATGTTCGGGGACATTGGTTGGCTCAACGTGAACCTCGAAGCATTGGGGAACCAGTCAACGCGCCTGACTCTTGAACATATCGCGCACGAGACCGCAGATACGCTCCAGTTCTGGGATCAGTATGGTCCTGGGGCCTTGGGAGTTGGCTGGGACTTGGGTTTGTCTGGGCTGCCTAAATACCTGGCAAGCGCAGATGATTTCAACCCAGAGGTCGAGGAAACCTGGGTAGCCTCAGCCGAAGGCCGTGACTTTATCCGCTCCTGCAGCGACGAGTGGGTCGCAGCCGCGCTGGCATATGGTACGGACTCACAACAAGCACAAGAGGCCGGTGATCGCACAGTAGCTTTTTACACAGGCGATGCAGTCGAGTGATAGCCCAAAGTGAGTCAACTACGGTGTCGTCTTAACTAATGCATGCATTAGATATTCTCGGTGACCCCGTACGTCGTCGTATTCTGGAGTTACTCACGACCGGCGAACAATCTTCTGGGGAGGTCGTCGCTGTCATCGCTCAGGAGTTCGCCATTAGCCAACCTGCCGTTTCCCACCAACTCAAGGTGCTTCGGGAGAGCGGATTCACCAGTGTTCGACCCGAAGGCCAACGGCGCATATATGCACTTAGCCCTGGACCAATTACCGAAGTTGAACAGTGGTTGGAACCTTTCCGTCAATTCTGGGACCACAAGCTGGGCGCGCTTGCCACCGAAATAGCGCGTGGCAAGAAAAAGCAGAGTAAGCCATAAGTCTGTCTGTGGAACTATTGGTCGGGGTAAGTCCCTGGCCGCCTCCCTCTATTGCCTAATTTTGCGCGAAATAGGCGCCAATTCGAGTCGCGACGTTTTCCCGAATACTCGCATGGAACAAACTATAGTCATAAACATGCATGCTGTTGCCAAACATTCTTTGCGGAAAGGATTCCGACCGTAGATCGAGAACGGCAAGCTGCCCATCTGGCTCGCATTGCGCATCCGCTATGCCCACTTCAACAGTCATGGCGCTTACATCTTCACCAGGCTCGGCAGGACCATAAGAGGCATAACCTATTGCGCCTTTGTTCAGGTCATGGCTTGCATAACTAGCGTCTGCACGCCAGTTTAACGGATTCGTACAGATCAAACCCTCGTTGCCACCAAAGGCACCGGCGCCCTGTCCATCCATAACGTTCCAACCCAAGGCACAGTTAATTTCTTCTGCGCTTTGGCATACCGTGACGTCGCCCAGCTGCGTGTCTGTCACGCCAAAGCCAACTAGATAGGCGGCAACCATACGCTCAACGAGGGGTGTATCTGAAACATGCTCTTTGACCAGCTGAGCCGCGTGACGTGATCCCTGAGAGTGACTTGCAATCACGAATGGTTGATCGGGCTGAATTCGACCCAAAAAATGTTGAAAGGCGGCGACAACATCTTCATAGGCCAGGGCTAAGGCTTGCTCTCCATTGCCACTCTGATCCATGAAGGAAAAAAACGTTGCCTGACGGTAACGCGGCGCATATATGTCACAACAGCTATTAAAGACTGTGGCTTGGTGTCGAAGAATCCGTTCATCCACAACCCAATTCGCATCCTGCGCAGCCAACGGCTGATTCCAGTTCTCCTTACCGAAATAGGAAGTCGGGTGAACAAAAAATACAGCCACCCCTAGCGATTGTCGTATAGCCCCATCCGGAAGTTGATCCGCTGCATCGGCGCGTGATGGCAACGCTGCCCACCACCTCTCGTCCCCAAAATCGGGTGCATCAGGTGCTAACTCAGCACTAAAATCATGTTCGGGCGCGATCTGAGAACCCATCATCGCAACCATAAGTTGCTGACGAAATACATACGCGGCAACTACCGCAAGAATGAGAATCACCCCAAGACCGATCAAGACTTTTTTCATGAAAAACTTCCTACATTGAAGCCGCATTATTGCAAATTAACACTGTAAATGAACGTCAGCGATACATCCGATCTCAATCGGCCATAAGCAAACTTGGGGTGTCCTCGCCCAGTGGCCTGAGTACACTGCCAGCTCCTACAAAAGAGGTGAGACTCTTGGCACTATCAGATTTCGCAACGCCTGAACTTTGGCGCAAGGATCTCGACGCCCGTTGGCCAGAACGACTCGTGATGAAAAGGCTGTTAAGGGGCCACCTCATAGAGCGTTTATCAGAAAACCCAAATGCTCGAGTCCTAGAGCTGGGTATTGGAGATGGAGAGCTGCTCATGGCGCTTAACGAATCCCTACCGCAACTCCAACTGATCGCAATGGACATCAATCAGACTTTGCTCGATCGGTGCAACGAACTTATGTCAGAACGAAACTTCTCACCAATCTGTACCGATCTGTCCCGACCTTGGTCAGAAGGATATGAAAACAGTTTCTCAGCAGTCTACTCCTTACAATCAGTTCATGACTTCGGTGGCCGCGAAGCCCTCACGTCCACCTATCAAGAGATTGCATCCGTACTAGAACCAGGGGGCATCGTGCTGAACGCCGACTTTGTCGTTCCTTTCCCTCAAGACAAGGATGACTCACCCCGGCGATTTCCAGTTGAGACCCACCTGCAAATTTTACGCGAATGCGGCTTTACGCAAGCAACCGTATTGCACAAAGAAGGACTACTTGGCCTCATCACTGCGAAGAATCCTAACTAGCTTTTACTTGCTCAGACCTGCCTAACTATCAACCGATAGTCAGACTCGTCAGAGGACCATCACCAGAACGAATAAGGGGGAAAAATGTCCGACAGTCCAGAGGTAGCCGTCTCTTTTGAAGACGAAGTTGTACGGATACAACTCAATCGGCCCAAACAATTGAACGCCTTGAACGACAGTGTTCGACAGGTCATCGCGCGTACTCTAGAAGAGCTAATGGAACGCCCAGAGATACGCATATTAGTCTTTAGCGGCAACGGTCCCTCATTTTGCGCTGGTGCAGACCTCGCCAATAGCTCCTACCCAAAGGTAGAAGGATCCTGGTCGACCCGTCGGAATAGAACCTCTACTTGGCAACGCGTGCTGGAACAGCTAGATCGCATTCCGCAGGTCACCATTGCGAGTATTCACCGGCATGCGATTGGCGGTGGCGCCCTCTTGGCTACCGCTTGTGATTTCCGTGTCGTCGCCAACGACGTTGTCTTCAGAATTCCCGAACTTGCGCTAGGTATACCGAACGTCTGGAATGGCACGCCACTACTCGCTCGCGAAGTCGGACTACCCACGACCCGCGACTGGGTCATGACCACGCGAAATGTGTTTGCGGAAGAACTAGTCCGGACCGGGTGGGCACAGCGATGTGTTGAGCCGGAAGCACTCGCCGAAGCGACAGAAACCTTAGTACGCGAGCTCCTCGATATCCCCGCAGCGCCTCTCGCTTTGACTCGGAGTATGACCTCAGCGCTTGGGCGCGCAGAATCCGGGATGCAACTCGGTTGGGCGGATGCAGACCTACAGCAATGGTCGCTGACCGAGGATGAGTATAAGGAGGTCATTAGACGATATGTACAAGGCGTCGGTTCGAGCAAATCGAATGGCAGCTAAGCAACCGCTAAGCCATCTTTTGATCCTCAGACAACTCCGAGAGTAACCACTCGCGAAAAGCGACGATGCTCGATCGTCTCGAGTAGGCTTCGGGATAAACAAAATAAAAGCTATTGCCTAACGGTAGGGATAGATCAAACGGAGCGACCACGCGACCAGCGAGAACATCTTTCTCAGCCAGCACTTGCCAACCCAAAACAACACCAGCACCGTCGATGCTGGCCTGCAGGCCATGGTCTGGCAGGCTGTAATGGGTACCTCGATTGACATCGACTCCTGGGACACCTGCCGCCGTTAACCACGTCTCCCACGTAGGTGCCTCAGGATCGTAATCCATAGAGTGATTGTGCAGCAGGACATGTTTGCTCAAATCGCTGGCAGTTCGAATCGCGTCTTCCCCCTCCAATAATTTAGGGCTACACATTGGCGTGACGGATTCTTCGAACAACAATACTTCTTCCAAGCCAAACCAGTCGCCGTGCCCCAGCCGAATTGCGGCGTCAATCTCGTCTCGCTGAAAATCAACAAGACCAAGCCCGGTAGATACTCGAACGTCAATCTCGGGGTACAGAACATGGAACTTCTGGAGCCTTGGAATCAACCACATCATGGCGAAGGTAGGCGCGACGCTGAGCGTCAGCGAGCCACGGGTTTCAGTTTCTAAAACCCGAGTTAGCGCCTTATCTAGACTAAGAAATACTTCGCCTAACTCTGACCGCAACAATTGACCCGTGTCCGTTAAGAGCAAACCCTTGGGCTGCCGCCGAAACAGCGCCAAGCCGAGATAAGTCTCCAAAACTTTCACTTGCTGACTGACGGCAGCAGCAGTAACAGAAAGTTCTTCAGAAGCCTTAACAAAACTGAGATTTCTAGCTGCTGCTTCGAACACACGCAGGGCGTTCATTGGATAGTTTCGACGAGGCATTTCTAGGAATAACTCTCACACATTAGATTTTCTTAGTCTCCCTAAGAAATACTCGTTTGTCCATTTCTGCGTGAACGCCTAAAAATACCCCTCGCTCTTACTGGAGACAAAAATGCAAAGACCGCCCTTACCACCTTTCACCCAAGCGTCTGCGCTGGCCAAAGTACAAGCAGCCGAAGATGCCTGGAACTCGAAAGAGCCGGAACGCGTTGTGCAGGCTTACACACCGGACTGCCTATGGCGTAACCGCCACGAAACCTTTCAAGGCCGCGCCGCAATTCTCTTCTTTCTAAAACGAAAGTGGGCGACGGAGCTGAATTACCAACTCATGAAAGAACTTTGGTCCTACACAGGCAGCCGCATATCAGTCCGATTCGAATATGAGTGGCAGCACGCTGACACCAAAGAGTGGTACCGCAGCCACGGTAACGAACATTGGGAATTCAACTCTGACGGTTACATGAGCAGACGCGACATGAGCGCCAATGACATTTCAATCAACGCTACCGAACTCAGGATCGGCATCAACTAATTAAACAGGGGAACAAAACATGAACTCAAATATAAAAACAAACATGATCACGGCATACCTTAGGTCCGCGATGATCTCAGCGGTCATCGCCATTTCTGCCACGAGCGCAGTCGCAGATGATCTACATGACTTACGGTACAAAACGACCACCATCGAAGAAGTCGAAATCTTCTATCGCGAAGCGGGCAACCCGGAAAATCCAACCGTCCTTTTGTTGCACGGTTTCCCGACTTCATCCCACATGTTTCGAGACCTGATCCCCGAGCTCGCTGAGGACTACTACGTCATCGCTCCGGACTACCCAGGATATGGATTTAGCTCGATGCCAACGGTTGACGAATTCGAGTATACGTTCGAGAACACCGCTAGGCTCGTAAGCTTGTTGATCGACGAAATCGGGGTGGAGAGGTTTAGTGTCTACCTAATGGATTACGGCGCCCCAATTGGCTTTCGGATCGCGAGCTCTCAACCTGAGCGTATCGAAAGCCTAGTCATACAGAATGGTAACGCCTATCTCGAAGGCATCAACAACGATTTTTGGGAACCGATCAAAGCCTACTGGGATGATCGAGACTCTGTTAACAAGGGATTGGACAATGCTTGGTGGAAGAACGTTAAGGCTGCCTACAAACAACCAAACATGTCCAACGACACAGCGCTTCGCTTCCTAACAACCCTCGGCGCCACACAGTGGCAGTACACGAACGGGGTCTCCAATGTCGAATCCGTTAGTCCGGATACCTGGGGGCATGTACAACCCCTCCTCGATCGAGAAGGTAATCAGGACATCCAACTTCAGATGTTTTACAGCTACGGTTCAAACCCACCGCTGTACCCTGCCTGGCAAGAATACCTGCGCAAACATCAACCACCCACGCTGATAGTTTGGGGTCAGAACGATGAGATCTTTCCTGCTGCAGGCGCTGAGCCGTACAAACGTGACCTCGACAATCTCGAATACCATCTCCTCGATACGGGCCACTTCGCGCTGGAGACACACGCCCAGGAAATTGCACATCTGATGCGTAAATTTCTCCACAGAACCGTAAAAGCACAACCTTTAGCCAACTAGAAAGCTTGGGTGGGGCGGACAACGCCCTACCCTAAATTGGAGCACGACGATGACTCACGAATTTGCAGAACGCATGTTCACAGAAAGTGTGAAGCTGACCCAAACACATTTCGGATCGCGAGAACAGAATGAGCGCCTCCACCGCAGCTTTGGTCCCAACGATGAGCTGACGGAAAAGGAGGCGGAGTTTATTACCGGAAGAGACTCTTTCTATCTCTCCACGGTGAGTGAAACAGGCTGGCCATACGTACAACACAGAAGTGGTCCACCCGGATTCCTAAAAGTGTTGGACCGACAGCGCATCGCCTATGCGGACTTCAAGGGGAATACACAGCTGATCAGTACCGGCAACGTCGCAACAAACGATAAGTGCTCGCTTATCCTTATGGACTATGCGAACCGCCGTCGTCTGAAATTACTTGGGCATCTGCAGATGCATGACGTGCGCGCCGCACCCATCCCAGAATTAGAGCTGGTTGTACCCAGTGATTACAAAGCAAAAGTTGAACGCGTGGCCATCATTCAAATAGTGGCGTTCGATTGGAACTGTCCGCAACACATCACACCACGCTACACCTTAGCCGAGCTGGAACGTGAGGACGTGTTAAGGGAATCGTCGCCAAGACCGTAGTTTCATATTCGGAGGTGGTGCAATTGGTAGCACACCGGACTTTGACTCCGGCAATGCTGGTTCGATCCCAGCCCTCCGAGCCATCTAGGCGAGATTGAAACCGTTCTAGCGACAATTTCGCGAAAGGTTTTTTGAATTCCACTCCACTCTCAAATCGTCGCTGAAACTCATCAAGACCTATCCGTGAAAAATGCCAAGATCATCTTTGTCAGCTCCGGAGCCGCATCGCTCATATGCAAATGATGCGGACCATCTATCGCGACAAAACGGAAGTGCTTGAATTTGGCACTGAGTCTATCCATGTCGGACCAGTACCACTTAAATCCATTGTTGGCCCCAACGACCATTACTTTACCCTCAAAAGAACCAAGAAATTGATCCATTTGCTCGCGCGGGATGGCTAACGCATCAGACCAATACACTCTCGGATCAGAAACCCAGCAAAAACCTGCATCCACCATACGGCTTCCACGTTCGACTAGTATCCTAGCGGATGCAACGCTCTGACCAGTAGTTCGAGCCACCTTGATCGCCATGTCTTCTTGGCTTGCGAAAACTCGGAGAGGTTTCGCCTGCTTCGTCAGATTTTCATCGATTGACGATCGATGGTTCGCCAGCCATTTTTCTTGGGAGACCGTCTCGGCATATCCGTCGATCGCGAACAGACTAACAATTCGGTCAGGGTACAAACCCATCAGGTGTACGCTGACCTCTGCTCCCATGGAATGCGCTAAAAGTGAAAACCGTTCCCAGCCCAAGTGATTGGCCGTTGCGATCACATCTTGAACATCCAGTGCCGCAAGATAGGGCGTATCGGCAGCTCGATGATCCGAGTGACCATGGCCCGCAAAATCCAATGCAAAAAGATCGTAGCCAGGCAATGTAGGCACAATCAAATCAAACGAATTAGCGTTGTCTAAACCACCATGCAGTGCCATGACTGGCGGATCACCGACATTACCCCAGCGCTTGCCAGCGAGGGTTCTGCCTTGCACGGTGAATTGAACTTCAACCGGTCCTTGGGTGTCTAGGCCAGCCACTAATCTCTACTTATTAGAGCCAGTGTGTAATTTGGCGAGCCTAACTTAGCGTGTTTCAGGCAACGGCTGCCCCAGCGCTTCCGCTTCAAGGAGCCTGGCACCACGCAAAACGTTTTCCATCGCGTAGTTACCTTCATGGCAGGCGTATTCATAGACTGAATCTTCACTGGCACGCCATACGTACTGACCCGTCCAGGGCTTCGTCCATATCAAATCGTCTTCTACTGTGAACTGGTACAGGACATTGCCTCCCGGCATCCTTGTGAAACGCTCCACAACGTGTTTGTTCGCCGAACCGCCGCCACGCCCCGCTTCCTGCGGTACAAAATTTGTCGTGTCGACAACGAGGGTGTCTCCCTCCCACCAGCCGATAGAGTCGCCTAACCAGCGTTGTACTTCTGGACCTGGGTGTTCGACAGTCCGGCCATCTCTCTTCATCCGCACAATGCGGGCGTCGTGAACCATCTCCAAAAGAATCACTACGTAGTCTTCAGTCTGCTCGATTCTCTTGTAGTTGTTGTAGAGTGCAGGAAATGTCGGTGCCACCCCGGTGAAACCAATCAAGCAACGTTCTCGTAATGGCAGTGATTCTGGACCGTCGTAGGGACCAGCACCATCCACTTCAACCCACCAAGCCGTGCCGTCATTTGGACGGCCTATGCTCGAGATTTGAGCTTTAAAAGCTTCTAGCGCTGCCGGTGTCATCGTCGGCAACCGACCGTTTTTTGGATCGATGAGAATCGAGGTGGGAATTTTGCCGTCGATCACATTGACGTCGGTACCGCGGTCCATCCAGAACAAATTGTAAGCACCAACATTGCCAGCACCAAACTCGTTACCACCGCTCTCAGTTTCTTCAAGTCCCACTACCTTGGCACCGCCTTCTGGCGGCGCTTCCCGATCTGAATCCGATTGCGCTGCACCCTTCTTCTGCAGACCCTGTTCACGCTCAGCAATCGCTTTGGCTTCGTCCGGGGTCAGAAATGCTTTGTCTCCAAACTGGGCTGGTCGCTCAAAAGGGGTAAGCGTGGCAGCATCATAATTGCCGGTTAGATTGGGGTGACCAGCTGCTGTACGAGGAATCGCGTCATCGGCGAACACGGCCATAGTAGTAAAGGTCAGTATGACAGCTGCAAATGCCTGCTCAGTTCGCTTCATCGTCCGACCCTCGAATTAGATTGATCGTCAGAGAGTATCAATCCCGGTCTGACTACGCACCCCAAAGACGCATCGGCGTAAAGGTCGATCCGACTTTTTTCTCTCTAGACTATTTGCTCTCTAGACTATCTGCCCTTCTAAAGAATTTACTCTCTAGACTGGGACGCGCACCGCTCCGTCTCGCAGATATGGCATCCAGTCATTAACTGGGCTCGGCAGGCGTTTACCATTTCTGACGACCCCAGGATCCTTAGTACCAGCCAAAGCAAAATGCCAAACCATTGCGGCTCTCACATCATCAGAAAAGTTATCCGTTGATTTGTGCATCAAGTGGCTGTCAAAAACCATTAGATCCCCAGGCTGCAGCAGGCAGGGCTGACTCTCCGACATGTCGTGATCGACAATTTCCACATAACCATTGTTGGCATCGACTCGGCGGTCGGGAATGTGCTTTTTGAGATCCTCAGTCTGGCTACCCGGTAGGATGTGCAAGCAACCGTTCTCAAGCGTTGCCTCAGTGATGGCAAGCCACAAACCAACAATTGGCCTAAGTGGCTCAAAAGGAAAATAGTACGAGTCTTGATGCCACGGTTGGCCTCGAGCCCGAGGATTCTTGAAGATAAACTGTGAGAGGAAGCAATCCACATTCTGCCCGATCGCCGACACTACGATGTCAACAACACGTGGGTCCTTGATGAACTCCAGAAAAATGGGCCGACGATGCAGCCTGAAAATCTTGGATACGACGTCTTCTGGGGACCGCCCTTCTAACCCTTGATTTTCAGGCATGACCAGCGCCGGTGATACATCAGAACCTGCCGCTGCTGCCCTGGCAATCATCGTCACATCCTCACGTATCGCGTTTGTCAGCGACGTCTCTGCAAATCCGGGGAACAATTGAAAGCCAGGTGCTTCGGCATCACGCAAAGTTTGCGGTAGCCCATCAACCAGAGATGCATGTTCCATATTAGATCCAATTCAATTCTGGCCAAAGTATAGAAGAATTATTCTTCGCTAGCTTGACCCAAAAATCGACTTGGGTTTTCGCTACTGGCTTAGCACTCCTGCTTGGACTACTTGCTTGGACTCTTTGATTGGTCTCTTTGATTGGAGGGAGAAAACATGGTTTATTCTCTAGTCCAGCAATCTCGAAGAAGGAGAAGACTCAATTGTCCCAGCAGCGACCTAATATTGTTTTCGCCTTCGCAGATGATTGGGGGCGATATGCCAGCGCTTATGCACAGCATCAGCCTAGTGGTGGGCTGAACGAACTCATTCAAACGCCGAACTTTGACCGAGTAGCGAAGGACGGTGCGCTGTTCCTGAACGCCCTAGTGCCAGCACCATCGTGCACACCCTGCCGGAGTTCGATTCTCGCAGGACAGTACTTTTGGCAAACAGGGCTTGGCGCAATTCTCATGGGCGCGATGTGGGATGAGAGCATTCCCACTTTCCCACTCACCCTCGAGTCTGAAGCAGACTATTTCATCGGTCATACTTACAAAGTATGGAGCCCAGGCATGACGATGAACGCGCCAATGGGCGCTCAGCGAACGGCGTTCAATCCGGCGGGTTATAACTTCAACCAATTCTCACATTGGGTGACCGACCACGCCGCGGATTTTGGTGGTGGAGATTCAGGTATCGAGTCCGCAAAACAAGAAATGTATGCAGAAACACAGGCAAACGTCCGAGCTTTCCTCGATGCCGTTCCAGACGAACAACCATTTTGCTACTGGTGGGGTCCGACCAACACCCATCGCACTTGGGAGCGTGGCTCGGGTAAGAAACTGTGGGATATTAACCCGGATGCACTCGATGGACGATTGCCCGATTTTCTACCCAATGTCGATGACATTCGTGAAGATGCAGCTGATTACTTGGGAGAATGCATGGCGACGGATGCGGGCTTAGCCATCTTGATCGAAGAACTCGAACGAAACGGGTCGTTGGACAACACATTGCTTATCGTCAGTGGTGATCACGGCATACCGGGCATGCCACGAGCCAAGTGCAATTTGTACGACATTGGGTGTGAAGTCGCACTAGCAGCGCGGTGGCCAGGCCATATCGAGTCAGGCAGAGTGATTGATGATTTCGTCAATCTGATGGATCTCGGTCCCACCTTTTGTGAGGTTGGGGGTATCAAACCGCCTACGAGCATGACGGCCCAGAGCATTCTGCCGTTGTTAACAAGCAAGCAAACGGGCCAAGTTGACCCAGAACGCGATCATGTGGTGACTGGCCGAGAACGCCATATTGCACATGCTCGAAAAGGTATGTTGCCCTATCCGCAACGAGCGATTCGTACAGCTGACTTCATTTACATCATCAACTTCGAACCAGATCGATGGCCCATGGGTGATCCAATCGGCTTGGATGATTCAGATCGTCCTACGCCTTCGCACGACGATCTGACCCACGATACCTTCGTCACTCTCCGGGACATGGATGCAAGCCCTACGAAGGCCTGGTTGGTGACCCACAGGGAGGAATACGACGTCGAACCTCTTTACGATCTCGCCTTCGGCAAGCGTCCAAGGGAGGAACTATATGACCTGCGCGCTGATCCACATTACATGAATAACGTCGCCACCGACCCTAACTACGAGTCCGTTCGCGTCGAGCTGGAAGGACGGCTCCTGGCAGAATTGCAAACACAGAGCGATCCACGACTTTCCGAACAGCCGTGCCGGTTTGAGTACGAACCTTATGCAGGCAAAGTACCCAAAGTTTGGTTCGAGGCCGCGCAGGCGGAACAGGACATCTTTAACCCCACTAAAACAAGCTGAGACCAAGTGACAAATTTAGAAACACGAGCAACTGAAGTCGAAAATGGCTGGCAAGATCATGACGGCTTTGTTGGTCCTTTCAGGCCCGGCAACGGTCCTCGGAGTGATCCAGCTGGGGAGTTCCCAACGGGTCCTGCTGTGGGTGACCGTTTTCCAAACGTTGTCTCAAACACAGCAGACGGCGTGGCGTTCAATTCGCAGGATCATCTCGGCCCGCGCCCTGTGGTGTTCATATTCTTCCGATCTGCCGTATGGTGACCCCCATGTCGATCGCAGCTGGTCGAGCTGCAAAATGGTATGAAAGCGTTCGACGACGCAGGTGTTGATGTATATGCATTGAGTTACGACGAGCCCGACGCGCTGCGTGATTTCCGCTCCGCTCATAAGATTACCTATAACTTACTCTCGGATCCGGACTCAGAAGTCATCCGTTCCTTCGGCATCCTAAACACACTTATCGATCAGAATGATCACCCTTGGTATGGCATTCCGTACCCGGGAACCTACGTGATCGACACGCAAGGCAACATCACGCACAAATTTTTTGAAAACAATCTGGCTGTGCGAGCCGGTCCCGAACAATTATTGCGGGCGGCACTGGGTCAGACGAGTAACGAGACAGGCGCCAAGGCGGTACCGAAAGACATACCGAATGCTGTGCAAATGAAGGTGGCTTTAGCTGGTGGCGCCCTCACACCGACCGTGACGAAAGACCTGGTTATCTCATTTGTTGTGCCCTCTGGTCGGCACGTGTATGCCCAACCCGCACCTGAAGGATCCGTTGCTGTTGATGTGGTTCTCGACGAAGACGCGCGGTTAGTGCAACGGCCTCTGGTGCGACCATTAGCAACTGACCATACATTGCTGGGCACAGGTGAATCCTTCGGAGTTCACGATGGCGAGTTCGAACTCCGTCTGCCGCTAACCCTTAACAGTGCTGCTGGGAAAGAACCAAGCCTAGTCGTAACAGGGGAAGCTCGCTGGCAATCCTGTGACGACGATGTATGCGACATACCAACGACTGAACGGTTCTCAATCGAACTAGCCACTACAAGATCTCCGGCGAGTGCTATTGGCAACCAAAAAGGTGCCGCACTTGAGCCAAACGCTATGGCTCATTTCCAACGCATGAAAGCGCGCCGAACTAAAACTTAGCTAGCCCTCCGTGAGCTAAGTTTTAGTCGCGGCCACTCAGCCGATCGCCTGTTCGCGGGCGAGTGCCTGCATTTCAGGCATAGTCATGCCAAGTTCGGACAATACCTCGACCGTATGCTGACCGACCTCCGGCGAAGGGCGCTGTTGCGACCACTCATCCTCACCAAATCGCACTGGCGAACGAGGTAATACCATATTGCCACCACGAGGATGGTTGAAGCGATGCAATAGTTTCATCGCCTCTACTTGCGGGTCTGTCAACACATCTTCCCTAGAATTAACACGCGCCACAGCAACTTCATTGGCAGTTAGAAGCTCCACGAGTTCATCTGTACTGTACCCCGTCGTGTCAGCACCGAGGTGGTGCGAAACTATGTAGCCATCGTTCGTCTTACTGACGTTATACATGTCGGCGAGTTCGCCACTGTAATCAACACCCTCGCCTTCAAAACTGCAGTTCCACATCAGTTCCGGCCAATTGAAGTATATGCCAGCATCGAGCATCGAAAGCTTCACATGGGTGCCGCCCTGGCCACGCTCACGGGCGAGCAAAGCTGCCGTAATGCCCTGCGCCGCAGTCAGGGCCGTTAGCTTGTCATACAGGATTGTCCGCACCATCTTTGGTTCGCCGTCAGTGGATTGCGCATCAACAACTCCACTCAAGCCTTGGATAACATAGTCAAAAACACGCTGCTCAGAATAGGGGCCAACCTCGCCAACCCCTGATATCGAGGTATAAATCAGCTCGGGATTAAGCTTGCGTAACGCTTCATAGCCAAGATCAAGACGGCCCATACGACCAGGCCTGTAATTCTGCATAACGACATCTGCGCTTTCGGCAAGCCGGCGTACGATATCTGCGCCCGCGGGGTGTTTGAGATTGATACCGATCGAACGTTTGTTGCGATTAATCAGTGCGAAAATCGCGCTCTGACCATTACGCGACGCGCCGAGATTACGAATCCCGTCACCCCAACCTGGCGGTTCAATTTTGATCACATCCGCGCCCTGATCGGCCAACATAACGGCTGCCATCGGTCCAGATACGACTGAACAGAGGTCAAGGATTCTTAGCCCGGCCAATGGGCCAAGTGACGGGCTTTCGTCGCTGGTGTCAGTCTCAGAATCCTGCAAGCTAATCTCTCCTTCAAAATACCATTCGTGCGAGGCCAAATGATGAACACGCCACACATGCAGCTAAACAAAGCAGAGCCTTGCCTACTGGCGTCAGAACTGCAAGCGGAGGCCATCAAACCCTGGTCATCACTTGTGAGTGGCATTTGAGTCTTGCTCACCATTCTGGAATTATGAGGCTCAGGGGAGAGACAAACAGTATGCATGCCGATAAACAACATCAGCGCTACCGCGTGCGGGTCTACTGCGTGTGAGCGATTCACAGCCCGCATATCAAGGACTTAATGTTTTGGATCTCTCAACCCGTTTGTCGGGCGCGTTCGCCGCTCGCTTGTTTGGTGATTACGGCGCGACAGTCATACTTGCAGAACCAAAAACTGGCCATACCTTGCGGCATGAGCCCCCTATTTCAGCCGCCACCGTCGACAGTCCGTTACACCTCTTTGCGAACTGGAATAAGCGTAGCCTGGTCTTCTCCAAGCTTTCTGAATTAGAGAGTGAAGTTCACCAGGCGGACGTGATCGTAACCACCGATCTTGCAACGGCCGACGCAATTGAACCCTGGCTCAGTGAAAAAAGCGTTCACTTATGTGTTACCGCTCATGGTGCGCAAGGCACATTGTCAAACTTTCCAGGCAACAATCTCACTCACAGCGCTAGAACTGGATGGTCCTACATCAATCGAATGCGAGACGAGCCCCCACTGCAGATGCCTCGCCATCAAAGCGGGTATGTCGGCGGCATCGCAGGATATGTTGCCGCCGCGGCTGCGCTCTATCGACGCGGTTCCATTTCTACCCCTGAGCGTGTCGACGTTAGTGAGGCGGAAGCCTTTGCGCACACAGTCCACCCTTGGGGAATCATGTCGATCTACGCTGCTCAAGGTGATTCCTATGGTCCCACTGGATGGCGCAAACGCGGCCAGCCTGGACCGCTTTGGGATGTGGGTGGGGGTCGAATGCATCTGGCAATTGCCGACTTCCACAATTGGACCAAGGCCATGGATGCACTTGGCCTACCCGAATTCGGCAGAGACCCGAGCTTGGTCCCAGACGTTGGCCGTCATGGCCGCAACCTCGGGGGAGTCGTAACTGCACTAGGCTCAACCCTTCCCCGCATCGACCGATGGCAAGTCTTCAACGATCTTGCCAACCTTCGATGCGTGGTTGGCGTCATGCAAGATACAAACGATCTATTGGCCGATCCACAATTTGCCGCGCGGGACTTCCTCACCACGATTACCGTCGAAGAAAAAGAAGTTCGTACCGCGGGCGCACCACTGAAGCTCTCACCCGCGCCATGGCGATTGCAGCACCAAGCCCCCCCAATTAGGAGACAGTACAACCACTTTTCCAAAATCTAGCTTTTCTAGGTCTACGCCTGACAACACATCAGAGGGGCGAGCGGGGCCACTTTCAGGCGTGCGAATTTTGAGTCTTGGCCAAGCCTGGTCCGGGACTTTTGGGGCTGAAATCTTTTCTCTGCTAGGCGCTGACGTGGTTCAGCTCGGTGGCATTCAACGCACGGATGTGTGGCGTCGCGTACGCAATGAAGTCCCCGAAGGCGTATACGATGAGCACAAGGAACAGCACCCATTAAACACCTCTGGTCTCTACAATTCGGTCAACCTTAATAAGCGTGAACTTACCCTCAACCTAAAAGACCCGCGTGGCATCGATCTCTTTTGGGATCTGGTGCCAAATTTCGATATCTTGATCGACAATTTTCGTGCCACAGTGATGCCCTCTTGGGGAGTGACCCTAGAAAAGTTGCATAAACTGCGTCCCGGTATCGTTTGGGCATCGATCTCTGGGTACGGATCGGAAGGACCCTATAGTGATTATCCGGCAAACGGTGCGAGCACTGAGCCGATGTCAGGTTTCTCATCCTTGCATGGCTACGAAGGCGACCCCGGAATGAACACTGCCGGGCTCTATCCTGACCCTACCTCTGGTTATATGCTCGCCACCGGCATCATGGCAGCCCTACACCAACGTAACCGGACCGGTGAAGCACAACGAGTCGATCTCGCCATGATGGAGGCAGTCACGACGCTGTGCGGAGATGCTTTGCTCGAATACCAGCTCACCGATGAGTTGCCAAAGCCAATGGGCAATCGTCATCCGCGCTTCGCACCCCACAATAATTTTCCATGTCTTGATGATGAGTGGGTCGCCGTCGCAGTTGAGACCGATGAACAATGGTTAGCGCTGGCTCAATTGATCGGCGGATCGCTGACTGGCGAAAAATGGTGTTCGTTTGTGTATCGCAAGACCAATGAGAGCCTGCTCGAAGAACAGATACAGAACTGGAGCCAAGCTCAATCGGCAGACGGAATCGAGGAGATGCTCTGCAAGGCAGGCATAGCAGCTGCTCGCGTCATGCCTTTGTACGAGCTCTATACAAAACAAACTAGCCCACTACACGATAGTGGCTTTATACAAGAAATTACTCACCCTGAAGCCGGCCCATCTTTCTTGCCAGGCTATCCCTGGCATTTTTCCGCTTCGGATGAGCCCGCACTAAGACCATCACCCTGTGTTGGCGAACATAGCGAAGCACTACTGCGTGAAGAACTAGGTATCGGACAAACAGAGTATCTCTCGCTCGTAGCGGCCGGTATTACCGGGACACTTAGAGAGTACAAACAACATCATCAAAAAAGTCGTTAGAGGTTTATATGAATTTTAAAGGCGTACTCATAGCCAACAGAGGTGAGATCGCTATCCGCATCGCTCGAGCGGCGCAGGATCTGGGCTTACGAACGGTTGCGATCTACTCCGAGGACGATGCGCTCAGCCTACACACAAAGGTTGCCGATGAAGCCGTCGCACTCGAAGGGGTGGGAGCCGCGGCCTACCTTAATATGCAGGGGGTCATCGACGTATGCCTCACCGCCGACTGCGATGCGGTCCACCCGGGTTACGGTTTTCTGTCAGAACAAGCTCAGTTTGCCGAATTGTGCGCAAATGCAGGTATCAAATTCATCGGTCCTTCACCAGCACAACTGGGACTGTTTGGTGACAAAGCACGTGCTCGCGCCGCAGCCATTGAGGCAGATGTGCCTGTGCTACCTGGCATCGATCGAAGCGTTACCCTCGAAGAAGTACACCAGTTCTTCGATGACCACCCCAGCGGCATCATTATCAAAGCCTTAGCTGGCGGCGGAGGGCGCGGTACGCGAGCAGTGACGGAAAAGTCGGAGTTAGCAGAGGCGTATACACGCTGCCAGTCTGAAGCAAGGTCCGCGTTTGGTGTTGAGGATGTGTACGTCGAAGTGTTCATGCCACATGCCCGCCACGTAGAAGTCCAGATCGTTGGCGATGAGGCAGGGGCCGTGACCCATCTTAGTGACCGGGAATGCTCCGCCCAGCGACGCAATCAAAAGCTCGTCGAAATCGCACCGGCTCCCGGCCTATCTGATGATTTGCGACAGCGCATGATCACTGCGGCTGTCCGCTTCGCGCAACAAGAAGGCTACGAGAGCCTTGGGACATTTGAGTTTCTCGTCAATGCGGACGGGAGCGAACCTGAATTCGTCTTCATCGAAGCGAACGCTCGTCTACAAGTCGAACACACTGTGACTGAGGAAGTGACAGGGGTTGATCTTGTGCAGAGCCAAATACGAATTGCTATGGGAGAACCCCTAGCGGCAATTGGTCTGGGCGAACCAGCAATCCCACGTGGCTACGCTATCCAGGCCCGCATAAATATGGAAACCCTCAAATCAGATGGCTCCGTGCTCCCCTCTTCGGGCACCCTCTCTGCTTATCAACCTCCGAGCGGACCAGGCGTGCGTACCGACGGTTTCGGTTATGCAGGTTATGAAACATCAACAGCGTTCGACTCCTTGTTAGCGAAAGTCATCGTTTCAAGTAACTCGCCTGACTTCTCTATCGCCGCAGCGAAAACGGTACGTGCACTCGCAGAATTTCGCGTTGAAGGGCTGAGCGTCAATATCGAATTCTTACAAAACCTGATCGGCCACACGGATTTCGTGAGCAACCGAATCCACACCCGGTGGGTGGACGAACAGATGGCACAGCTCGCGGAACCATCCAACTTACCAGATCGGTTTGTTGGCAGTGACGACGCTCATACCGGCGATGGGTTTGCTGGAGCACGAGTTGATACCTCAGACCCGCTGGCTCTCTTCGCGCATGATGCGCAAACAAAGGCGAAGCAAACCGAATCAAAATCAGAAGCTGCCACCGCACTTGGTCCCGATGGGTCTGTTGGCGTCAGTTCTCCGATTCAAGGCACGATTGTCTCCATCGATGTAGAGGTCGGCGAAGAAGTCAGAGCCGGTCAACAATTGGCAGTGGTCGAGGCCATGAAAATGGAACATGTCATCGCTGCCGCTCACGATGGCATCGTCCGGCAAGTAACCATGACCTCTGGAGATGTCGTGCGCGACGGATATCCAATCGTCTTCGTCGAAGAAGCGGCAGTTACTGGCGGCAAACAAGGTAAAAAAGAAACCATCGACCCCGATCATATCCGCGCCGACCTGCAAGAGAATATCGATCGCCATGCCTTAACGCTGGATGAAAATCGCCAAGAAGCAGTGGCCAAACGTCACGCGCGTGGCGGTCGTATGCCACGGCAGAACATTACGGAACTCATGGACGAGGGTTCGTTCAAAGAATACTGGCCTCTGATCGTCGCGCGCCAACACAAACGCTATGACATGGAAACGTTACGCAAACAGACTCCAGGCGACGGTGTTGTGGCAGGTACGGGCACCATCAACGCGGACCTCTTTGGTGACGAAGCAGCTCGCGCAATGGTAGTCCACTACGACTACACGGTACTTGCAGGTACCCAAGGTGGGCGCAACCACTATAAGCAAGACCGCATGTTTGAACTTGCTCTCCGCTTTCGGATCCCGCTGATCTTGTTTGGCGAAGGTGGTGGCGGTCGTCCAGGTGACGATAGTACTGGTCCCGCCGTTGCGTTCGACACTCACACGTTTACGACGTTCTCACAATTGTCCGGTGCAGTGCCGATGGTCGCAGTCAATCACGGTCGTTGTTTCGCCGGTAACACAGCGTTACTCGCCTGTTGCGATGTCATTATTGCAACCAAGGATTCCACCATCGCGATGGGTGGTCCGGCCATGATTGAAGGTGGAGGTCTCGGTATCTACACACCAGAAGAAGTCGGTCCAATGTCCTTCCAAGTTCCTAACGGGGTAGTCGACATTCTCGTCGAAGACGAGGAGGAAGCCGTCCAGGTCGCGAAGAAATATCTTTCCTACTTTCAAGGATCTGTAGAGACCTGGGAAGAAAAAGACCAGCGCACGTTACGCCACGTTGTCCCTGAAAATCGCTTGCGGCTATACGATATGCGGGAAGTTATCGACACGCTTGCGGACGTAGATTCTGTACTCGAGATACGCAAGGACTTTGGCATCGGTGTGATCACTTGTTTCATTCGTGTCGAAGGCAAACCAATGGGAGTTATCGCCAACAACCCACATCATCTTGCCGGTGCAATCGATTCTGATGGCGCTGATAAAGGCGCAAGATTTATCCAGCTCTGCGATGCTTTCGACATACCGATCCTCAGCCTGATGGACTGCCCGGGCATGATGGTGGGTCCCGATGTGGAAGCCACGGCCCTCGTTCGCCACTGCGTTCGAATGTTCAACGCTGGGGCAAACCTCACAACACCTCTCTTCGGTGTAATCGTTCGCAAGGCCTACGGCCTTGGTGTACAGGCGATGTGCGGTGCCAGCGCACTGGTGGGATTTTTCACCGTTGCGTGGCCGACCGCAGAGTTTGCAGGGATGAACATTGAAGGCTCCGTAAAGCTAGGTTATCGCAAAGAGCTCGCCGCTATCGAAGATCCTGAAGATCGAGCTGCGGAATTTAACATGCGGGTAGACCGCGCATATGAGTCGGCGAAGGCTGTTAACGCGGCTGCAGGTGGTGGCTTGGACGATGTAATCGACCCAGCAGAAACTCGCTCCTGGATCGCAGAGAGCCTCAAGCGACTACCGCCTGTGCCTGCAAGAACTGAAAAGAAGTATCCCTTTGTCGATACCTGGTAACTCAAGCCAAGGCAGTTAGACAAATCACCATAAAGAGCTGTAGCCGTATAATATGCAGGTAGAATATAGGCTCGATTGATTTCTTGGACGGCGCATTGGACCAACTAACTCTTACCACCCCTGATGATTGGCATCTGCACGTGCGCGACGGCGATGCCTTACGGGATGTTCTGCCGTTTACCGCCAAACAGTTCAACCGCGCCATCATTATGCCCAACCTACCAACACCCGTGACGACCACGGAACAGGCTTTGGCATACCGAGAACGTATCCTGGATGCCCTGCCAGCCGACACGAAATTTCAGCCTTTGATGACCCTATACCTCACAGACAACACCCCAGCCACCGAGATCGTCGAAGCGAAATCTAGCGGTCATGTCTTCGGTCTTAAACTTTATCCCGCCGGTGCGACCACGAATTCGCAATCCGGCGTGACCGACATTGCGAATTGTTACGAAGCGCTCGCGGCGATGGAGCGGGAAGATCTACCGCTACTCGTGCACGGCGAAGTCACCCACGATCACATCGATATCTTTGACCGAGAAGCTGTCTTCATCGAAGAAGTTCTCTCGCCTCTGGTGACCCGCTTTCCAAATCTGAAAATCGTATTCGAGCACATCACGACCGCCGAAGCCGCCGCATTCGTCATGAACGCCCCAGACAACGTCGCAGCAACTATCACTGCTCACCATCTACTCCTGAATCGTAACGCCCTCTTCGTCGGCGGCATACGACCTCACAACTACTGCCTCCCTGTACTGAAGCGAGAAAGACATAGGCAAGCACTACTTGATGCAGCTACTTCCGGAAATCCCAAGTTTTTCCTAGGCACAGACAGCGCACCACACACGCGCTCGACGAAAGAACATGCATGTGGCTGCGCCGGTAGTTTTACAGCGCCGACCGCAATCGAGCTGTACGCTGAAGCGTTCGCCACGGTAGACAAGCTTGAGAATCTCGAGGCATTCGCGAGCCATCACGGCCCAGACTTTTATGGCTTACCCCGCAACACAGGCTCGCTTAACCTAGAGCGTCGCTCTTGGCAGATCCCAGCAAGTTACCCCTACCTTGATGAGGAAATCGTCCCCTTTATGGCAGGCGAAGAGCTCGGCTGGTCAGTGACTAGTTCTTAGGGCAATAGAGGTTGTGGCGATCACAGGCGAATCTAAATCAAAACGTCGAGTTCGTAACCCCACCATCGATAGCCAGACTTTGACCAACTAGATAGTTGGCAAACTCGCTGCAAAAGACAGCAGCAAACTTCCCTAGATCGTCTGCATCACCAAACTTCCCAGCCGGGATCCGAAACTGTTTGATGAAATCTTGGATAACGTCGTCGTAGGACTTGCCTTGCGCTTCAGCCATCGCGTTGAAGTTATCCTCAATTCCCGCCGTATGGAACATACCGGGCAAGATGTTGTTGATCGCGACATTGTCGCGGGCAACCGCCTTAGACACAGCCACGGTGTAGTTCGTAAGCGCAGCCCGCGGCGCGCCTGAAAGAATTCTAATCTGGGTTGGATACTTGGCAGCAGCCGTGCCGATATTCACGATACGCCCCCATTGTCGCTCGACCATGCCCGGAATGACTGCTTTCATAAATTGCACTGGCCCGAGCAGTGTCAGCTCCAACGATTCTGCCCAATCGGAAGTTTCTATATTCAGAAAGTCGCCAGTCACTTGTGGCGGCGAACAGGTGTGCACCAAAATATCGGGTGCGGGGCAAGCGGCAAGAATCCGTTCTCGTCCCTCGTCAGTACTGTGATCTGCAACAATGGGTGTGATCTGCGCGCCAGTTTCGCTGCTGATTTCGCTACAGGCCGCAGCTAAGCGCTCCTCACCACGAGCGCTAACAAATAGCTGTACACCCTCGTGCGCAAGCGCTCACACGGTGCCTTTACCCATACCTGCGCTACCGCCGTTGACGATCGCTTTCCTACCATTAATCCCTAAATCCAAGTTTGATCTCCTCGCTGTTTGGTAACTACGGGCCTCCGGATACAGCCAAGCACTGCCCGGTCACCCACTCTGTCGCACGCGATGTGAAATATAGGACAGCAGCACCTAGATCTTCCGGGGTCCCAAGTCGCCCAGCCGGTAGGCGCAACATTTTCTCTAATCGAGGTAGATCGTCCTCTTCAAGCTTCATCGCTTGCATCATAATTTCCGTCGGCACTGCTCCCGGCATAATACAATTCACACGCAAGCGCGGACCCAGTTCTGTAGCAAATGTTTTGGTCAACATGTTAACTCCCGCTTTGGCGGCGCTGTAGTGTCCACTGCCAGGCACAACCATTTGCGCTGCGATCGATGAGATGTTCACGATACGGCCGCCATCCCGCATGAGTCTTGCCGCCGTGCACGTGCATTCCCAGATGGCGGTGAGATTGAGTGCGACAGTATTGTTCCATTCTTCTAGAGGCAATTCGGTAAGCGGAACCTGTAGTGGCGAGCCGCCAGCATTGTTGACCCAGATGTCCAACTGTCCCCATTCTTTGATAGCAGCCTGTCCGAGGTTTTCAATAGCTTGAGGATCTGTTACATCGGTCGGAACTGCAATTGCCAATCCACCATCGCCACGTATCTCGGAGGCAACCCTCTCTACCTCATCTACACGCCTTGCTGCACAAACGACTTTGGCACCAGCACCGGCCAGAACTTTGGCAGTACCCTCCCCGATGCCCCTGCCAGCACCGGTTACAATCGCGACTTCGCCCTCTAGGCCAAAGAGGTGTTTTAAAGTGTCCATCTATACGTTTCCTTGCTTCGTTATTGCACGCGTTCATATAAACCTTGAGTCTACCCAACGCTGCAACCTCGGTCCTCCCCTTGACTGTAGTGAGGCCGTCGCACTTTTCACGTTCGGTTCTTCGAGAAACTCTTTTTGAGTCTACCAATCGGGTTTATCATAGCCTTGTTGCGTAGTATGAGTTGCACCACGTATCGGTCTTCCGGACAGGCAGACAAACAGACATACGAGCAGAGCAGAAGAGAGCAAAAGGTTACACAATGGCAAGACCAGGCACTTACTTTGACACACTACCGCCCGATGCAATCTCCGACGAGCTGGCACCAATCATCGACGAACTTGGGCTTGCTGATAATTGTCGGCAACTGGCGATGGAGGGATGGACTGTTGTTGAAAACGCTGCTGGTGAGCAGTTCAACAACCGATTGCGCGAGCAGATTCTGCAGGACGCCAAGAAAGGCGGCGCGCTGATGTTATTGGCGGGTGATCCCGTTTATGCAGAGGCAGTCCTCAACCCAAAGCTGATGGCACTGGCGGAATTCTCAGTAGGTCGCGGACATCTCATCAGCCAAGTAGCCGCCAGCGTACGAAAGAAGGGCGACCCCATGTTGGGACTACACGCTGATCACAATTGGCTACCCGCGCCATTTCCTGAGCACAACATGCTCATCACAGCTTGTTGGGCTTGTGATCAGTACACCAAGGAACATGGAGCTACACAGATCATTCCGGGCAGCGCGAATCTACGACGACACCCAGACGCCCGTGAAGTCGAGGAAATGGCAGGTGCAACCACAATCGAGTGTGAGCCCGGCTCAGTGGCAATCTGGGACGGCAACATTTGGCATTCCAGCGGTGAACGCAGCACCGAAGGCGAGCGTGTCGTTTGTCATATCACCTACACGCGGCTAATGATGCGCCAAGTAGAAGATTATCGAGTACACGAAGATCGTTTGATCGAAGAACACGGAGCACCAATGGCTGGGTTGTTGGGCCGCAACGATGGTCTATTCGACGCCAATGGCTTTGATTATTCCAAAATCGTCCAGACGTTTAACAACGCTAAGCGCTAGCCTTCGACCAGCCGCTCACGCCACACAAAATCCAAACGGTATGTGGGCTCACGATACTTGATCAACTAGACAATAGAGAATCTAAGATAAGGTTGGTTGATTCGACGATACGCTGGTCACGCGATCGCAGATCCGGTGCAAAAGCTTCGCTAGTGAGATGCTGTAGGCCTTGGATATAGCGAACGGCGATTTCATTCGTCTGTTCTTCTGAAAATTGTTGGCCCGACTCCTTAACCATGCCGCGCGCGAATTCCTTCGAAAACGATACTGGTTTGCCATCCCGTGTCAGCAACTCCCCATCGTCACCCAGGCGCCAGAAACGGGATGAGTCCATGGTGTAGAGTTCGTCAGCAGATACGATGTGGCCGTCAGCATTGACCCCGTGTTCCGTTTTAGTATCAACCAACACCATCCCTTTCTGCGCCAAGTACTGAGTCACTATGCCGTAGGCCATCAACGACGCATTGCGAATCTGGGCATATTGCCCATCCGTACATACACCGTTCTGAATCAGATAGTCAGGATCAATTGTGTGGTCAACTTCTTCCTTCGTGCTCGGCGTATCCATCACGTACGGTAGCCGTCCATTGGGCACTAGTGTGCCGACATCGAGCGCGTGCCCGGCGTAGTTCATCGTGCTTTGCCCATCGGCTTTTGCTGCCAGCCAATGTTGGTACAGTGAGGTTGAGGTCGAGCTTTCCGCCATGAAGAGCCGAAGGACATTCTCGACCATCAGGAGGTTGAGATTTTCTGCAGGAATGACCGTAGACGTAGCAGCAAGCCCATCGACGTCGAACTGAGAAGATCCCATCACGTGCTTCACTAGCTGGTGCATATGGTCGTGGTTGAGCGCCAACACCTGATCTTTGAAAGGAATCGCCCCACGATTCACGTCGTGCGTAGAGATTCTGTTGTTGCGAAACATTAAGCGAATCGCTCTTCCGGAAGTGGTTTGTAACTCGTCACCAAAGACGGAGTCAGACACCTTGCCCTCGAGTACGGTGCAACCTTCCAAGCGCGGCAGCTCACCGTCTTCGATCAGTTGTCTAACTGGGCGACCTTCGTTTACAGCGACTCCATGAGTCGCCACCAATTCGCGGATTTCTTGTTCGTTTAGCATCGGAGAAATATCTGTATGACCGTAGAGTAATTACCAGATCCGGGAGGATAGTCACTTCAATCAGACTTTTCCAAGAAAATGACCAAGTATCAAGGTCGGCCACTTCTCTCGTGAGAAATCACGACAATTAATCTGTGCTATTTCTCAACCAACTCGACTCGTCGGTTTCTTTCTCGACCCCCATCCGTGAGGTTCGAGAAAACAGGTACTAATGGACCGACGCCATACGGCTCTAAACGGTCGGAAGCGATCCCGTAGGTCTGTGCCAACTCATCTGCTACTGCCATCGCTCGGTCCGAAGACAACTTACGGTTGTACGCGAACGAACCTTTTGCGTCCGTATGACCCACAACGTAAAAATACTTTTCTGGGTGTGCCTGTAAAAACTCAGCAATCGCTTCAAGCGCAGCCTTTGACTCAGCTTTAAGCGTCGCTTTGTCAAACTCAAACACAATGCCATCTAGTACCACACGGCCGTACTCCGCCATGTCAGAGCCCATGGCCTCAGCGTCGACAACTACAAGTCCCGTCTCCGCAGCTGCAACTTCCACGATGTCTATTAGGGTGCCAACGTAATTCTTCGCATGTTGCTCAACATAAACAACGACATAGGCCGTCCCTGCGGCTCGATCTTTTTTCGCAACGATCGCCCCTGCACCACCCGCTGAAGCTGTTCCAGAGAACATAGTTCCGACTTCACCAGGCTTGGTCGTTGGATTAGTGCGAAACGTGACGTCCATCCATTGTCTAGAGCCTATCGTCACGCCTTTGCGATCATCTGAAGAGCCAGCACCGAGGATGTCGAAGTTCTCGCCGGTGAGCGCATCCAGGTAGTTTTTGTATACCTCTGCATACGTACGATCCTCACCTTCATACTTATAGAACGTGCGAGTCACTCGACCTTCAGTCTCAATCCAATCCGAGATCGCCCGATAGCCGGTAACAGGTCCAGTAGCAACTTGGTAGGGCTGGTAGTTTTCAATCTGCTGCCACGCCACCACTTGTCCCGGGTAACGTTCAATCATCGGGTGCTCGATAACACCTTCAGCATCCTGTGCAAAGGAAGGCAGCGATACGAATAACAAAATTAAGGTGCTAAGTAAGGCTCGAGCGTTTTTAGGCATTTAGTTTTCCATCTTTTTTTCGGCGGAACCGTGGTGTGACTTCTTCCTGAAATTTTGAACCGTTCTCAACTCGCCAGTGACTCATTTGAAACGATAGCTTGAACGAAAGAGTTTTATCAATGAAAACGGCATCTCTCACGCTGGTTCTATTTCTTGGCCTAGTGGGGGCAATCAATGCGGGTGCTCTCACGATCAAATACCCAACCTTGACCCAGGTCATGCATGAGGCTGAGCAGATTGGCATTGTGACCATAGCTCGCGCAAACCACCAACCAGCAGCCCTGAGTCACTGTCCCTCAGAATACACCGCCCGATGGATCGATAGCCTCACGAGTGAGACTGGCTTTGTCAGATTCAACGCCATTTCGTCCTATACAGTCGGCAAACACTACCTCGTTTTCCTAAGAAGCCCCCATTTAGCACGGACTCTACGGCGCGCGTCACCATACGCCTATCCGCTATACGAATTTCAAACTAGCGAAAGCCAGCTCGCAACCTGCCCTGACCAAGCTTGGTCACAACAGCCGGTGCTGGCACCGATAGGAATCGACTACCCAGCAACACGTGCATCGATGCCAGTTTGGATTTCTGAACCATCACTAACCGTCGCTCGCGAGTTATCCGATTGGTACGATCCGGATCCGTCGCAACCGCGACAACGGCCATTTTATGAAAGGACTAGAATTAAATGGCGCACCTTTTGCACCGATGTCGTAAAAAGAGTTGCGACATCGCAGAGTACGACTTATTCCGTTGCAGGCGTTGCGCAGAGATTTTGCGGTGGGTCCTAGAACTTGATCTTCCCAGCCACTCCTAGATTGTTGATCCTGCTGACCCGTAACATCTTGAGCAGTAAATTCCTAACGCTTCGCAGCAACGGATAGAGCAAAGTTGCCACTTTGGCATTCGAAAACATCAGCCGATTCACGCGGTTGAACAAACCCCTGCGTGGCCCTGTCCTAGCTAGGACATGAATCGCATCAGCGCCATAGTGTAGTTGTCCGTCCACTTCCACAACCATGCCTTCATCAATATCCAACCCAAGCTGGGTAATGTCATCCATCAGCTCTGATGCATCCCGCGCATCGATCAGCTCTATTTCGCGCTCTGAAAACTTCTCAGCTAACACACAATACTGATTGCACGCTGGACACTGCTTGTCATAAACGACTCGAATCAGTTTGTTCACCTTCTCCTCCCGTACATTTCAGTTGAGTTCACTTCACGGCTCGAAAGACAGCTGCATTACCAACCATTGATATCTCGACCTTTCGGAAGCGACTGGCAAGTGCTTGCTGCAACTCAGCCGACGTATGTTGCCCATTCTGGAAAATGCCAACTGCGTTTAGCAGTTTCATAAACAGCCACGATGCAATACCTTGATGTACCGGCTGTTGAATCAGTGTTGCGCCAAAAAACACCCCGCCCTCGCGCAACAGGTCGTGCACATGTTGGAACACATGCTGATTGCCGCTCAAAGTTCCCGGGATACAGTGCAACACATAGTTCATCGCGACCGAGCTGAACTTAGCACGCTCGAGCGGTAGAGGGCTAAACGGCTGTAGGATATTGTGATGGCAGATTCGCGGGGTAGACATGCGCAACCGTTTGGCCGACTTCCTTAGGCAATTGAGATTCATGTCGGCGAGCACTAGCCTTTTCACAAAATCGGCACACATCGTGCGTTTAAGAAAGTAACCACTGCCGACCCCTATTTCCAAATGATGCGCAGAGATGTTTTCAACATAGTTGTCCATAAGCCGCGAGGTTGGACACCGCCAGATGTAAGGTGTGACAAAGCGGTACAAACCAACGTCATAGAGCGAATGGCTCATTATCGAAAAAAACATCTGTCCGAGCCAAGTCTTTCCACGCCTAGGCATAAGTGTTTTGTTAGAGAGTTTCATATTTGCGACCTCTTCTGGTTGAGCGCCAACAAATCATCGAGGCAGGCCTCTAGCTTTGGAAATCGAAACACATAGCCCGATTCTTGCGTTCGAGTCGGTTTAACTCGTTGGCCTAGGAGTAAGATCGTGGAACGTTCCGCGCCAACCACCGCCTTGATTAGCCAACCCGGCACGTGACCAAGCACACTTTTGTTAAGTTTGCGTGCGAGCAACTTGGTGAAGTCGTTGTTTGAGACGATGCCTGGCGAGACAGCGTTGTAGATACCCCGCATGTCGGGGTTATCGATTGCTTGTAGGCAAATACCCACGACATCATCAATATGCACCCAGGGAAAAGGCTGTACGCCTGCACCCATACTCAGACATAAGCCGCGCTGGAAGATTGCTTGCAACATAGGGAAGATGCCGCGAGCACCTATCTTGCTTCTCCGCTTGGAATATTCGTTGTCTCTGCTGCTCAACACAATGCCAAATCTGAGTTTGGCGTGGCGGACTTTGGCCGTATCGATCCGATCTGCAGCAGCCTCCCACATACTGACCAACTCGGCTGGGAAGTCGACGCCCACGGGTGCCGAATGCTCGTCAAGGTCAAAGTATTGCTCGCTCGCACGAAACGCCTGCGAGCCGTAAAAACACTTACCAGCTGTAGAGATAAACACGGTGGGCGTGGTAGAACTCGCGTTGATCGCATCAACCAAAATATTAGTCGTCTCTATGCGTGAGGAAATGACCTCGGCACGATAAGACTTTGTCCATCGTCGGCTCATATCAAGGATGTGTTTTCCAGCTAGGTTTATCACTACATCGCACGCTGGCAGCCCATGCTGGGCGATGTCTTGCCAGGTCAGCCGGTCATCACCTGCATCACGTGACACCCAAGTGACCACGTCACCCCTAGCACGCAGCGCCATGGTCAAAGCTCGTCCGATGAAGCCGCTGCCACCACCAATTATGATGTGTTTGCTGTCGGTTCCCTTGTTCATCCTGCACCTCGTTTTGATTTGTGGGACAAATCTAGAGGCACGAGCGGCGTCAAGCTTCCTACTTGATAAAATATGACCAGAACTAGATATTTGTTTTAGTAATCAGCATGTTACACGCTTACTGAATGATCTATCTGGAATGTAAACGAGGGTTCAGACAGGGGTTTTAGGAGTTGCGATAGCTACCAGGGGATACGCCAGTAATCTCTTTAAATGCTGCATAGAAATTAGACTGTGATCTGAACCCAACCTGCATGCTAATCGACAAGATCGAAGCGGTCGGTTCATCTTTCAATAACCTTTGTCCCTCTCGCACGCGATACTCTCTGACGTATCTTGAGAAGCTCATTTTGAACTCAGAGTTGATCAACTCTGACAACTGATGGCTACTCAACTGCACAACTTCTGCCAAGGTCGCGAGGCTCAACTCTTCGTCTTGAAAGATCTTGTCCCGCTCCATAAGGTCGTTTAAGCGCCGTTTCTTTTCTAACACATCAACAGCCTTCAGAGTCGACGCGGTATAGCCAAGCTTCGCCGCTTCCGCAAGATCGGTGAGCAGATGTGGAAAACTCAATAGAGTGCCCACCACCAAAATCAACGCCAGTCCAATACCCAACGCGTAGGAATAGTAGAAATAACCGGCATCCATATAAGGCAGCGAAAAGCCCAGAATCAGCACGCAGATCGCCATGACTGTAAACAGGCATAGAAAAAACAACTCAAAGGCCGATCGAGTACGCGTGCCTCGCAGGTTGTAGATCACTTGGGTTAACCACAGGCTGTAGCCCGTACCAATGCAAAACAGGATCGAGATCGATACAGCCATGTTCGGTATGAACATGAGTAACACCGGTGCAATGTGTAGCAACATTGACCACGTAAATTTGGTTTCTTCAAAGAGGATCGATCTCGAGAACAGGTAGAACATGGATGGGGTCAAGAACAGCCAGAACCGATAGTAAAAAAAGTCAACGGGTCGATTTGGCTATTGATGTAATCCAGATGACCCAGCTGTAAACCCGCAAGACCCAGGAGCAACAAGGCGGCTGTGACAAGCGCACGAGGTGATTTGTTGACGTTGTGCAAAAAGAACACATAGGTGGTGTACAGAACAAACACAGCGATGACGGAGAAGCCGATGGTTAGCGTCGTTAGGAGATTCATTTAACGAGGTTTGTAACGATGTACTTTAGGTCTCTGTGCACAAGACTCAGTTTTCTTAGCAGAGTCGACTGCGTTAAATCATTCTGAAGACTTGAACCAGCACTGACAAGGTAAACAGCGCCTCATAATCGTCAGTTACAAATGCGTTCGAAGGGGTAGTATCCTCTTCTTAAACATTGCAGCCAATTCGGAGTTCCGCCTCTCAATGCTTAGCCTATCTATTCGATCCCCCTTTTCGCCTCGTACGATCTTGGCTTTGCTGACTGGAGTGTTTTTTCTCGGACAAGGAGTTCAGAGCCTGGCGGTAGACTATTCCGCACCTGTCGGCAAAAACTACCCGAAAATGGTGCTGTGGGGCGACACGCACCTACACACCAGGAACTCAGCTGATGCGTATTCACTCGGGAACATGAACCTGACACCAGCCGATGCCTATCGCTTTGCCCAAGGTCAGCAGCTGACCGCCCACAATGGGATGAACGTGCAGCTGCGTCGGCCGCTAGATTTTCTGGTCGTCGCCGACCACGCCGAGTATCTCGGCGGCTACTACCGCTTTAACGTCAATGACCCATTGGTTGTAAACACCAAGGCAGGTGAACAATGGTCGCAATATCTCGCTGAAGGCAATGCAATCAAGCTCATAGGCGCGTTTACCGCGAGTATGCGGGACCCGGAGAATAACTATCCATTTCCGGAACACACGCGAAAAACCATTTGGCAGGAGGTCGCTCAAACCTCTGATGAATACAACCAAACCGGACGGTTTACTGCCCTTACAGGATATGAGTGGACCTCAATTCTCAATGGCAACAACTTACACCGTGTAGTCATCTACAAAGACAGTGCTGACAAGGTCGGTGCATTACCTCCCTTCTCTGGCCAAGACAGTTTGGATCCCCGAGATCTGTGGCAAGCATTAGCTAATTATGAAGAGGTCACTGGCGGTGAGGTGCTGGCCATTGCACACAACGGTAATCTTTCAAATGGCATGATGTTTCCTGAGAAAACCATAGACGGCAAACCTATTACGGCCGAGTACGCCAAAACCCGAGCCCGGTGGGAGCCTTTGTACGAAGTGACTCAGGTAAAGGGCGACGGTGAAGCACACCCTTTTCTATCCCCTAACGACGAGTTCGCGGATTATGAAAACTGGGATTGGGACAACATCGGCCGCACTCAAGAGAAAGAAGACTGGATGCTCGAACATGAGTACGCACGTGGCGCGCTGAAACTCGGCCTCCAATTCGAAGAAAGCCTCGGGGCGAACCCCTACAAATTCGGCATGATCGGCAGTACCGACGGTCACAACAGCATCTCTACGACTCAGGAAGATAACTTCTTCGGTAAGTTCCCCGAGTCGGAGCCAGCGGTTGAGCGCACGCAAAATTCTATGGCCAACAATCGCCTCTGGCAGAACTGGCGGATCGTTTCATCAGGCTATGCAGCTGTCTGGGCACAAGAGAATACCCGCGCATCTATATTTGATGCCATGAAGAGACGTGAGGCTTACGCTACGACTGGCTCCAGAATCACGGTGCGCTTTTTTGGTGGATGGACGTTTTCTAGCGCAGACATCCAATCGCCAAACTATCTCGATATCGGTTATGCAGATGGGGTACCCATGGGTGGTGACTTAGACAGTGCGTCGAAAGATCAAGCACCCCGTTTCATGGTCATGGCTTCAAAGGATGCGGACGGACCGAATCTCGACCGTATACAGATAGTAAAAGGTTGGACCGATGCGGAGGGCGAGCATCACGAGGCCGTCTATGACGTGGCTTGGTCTGGTGATCGAGTTCCTGATCCACAGACCGGAAAACTACCCTCAGTTGGTTCAACTGTGAACGTCGAAAAAGCCAGCTATACAAATGCAATTGGCGCCGCACAGCTGGAGACTGTTTGGCAGGACCCCGATTTCGATCATACGCAACGGGCTTTCTACTACGTTAGAGTTCTAGAAATCCCCCGCCCTCGATGGACGGCCTATGATGCTGCGTATTTCGATCTGGAGTTGCCTAAGGAAGTGCCGATGGTGATCCAAGACCGAGCCTACACATCGCCCATTTGGTACACGCCCTGAACTTATATACGAGCTGAATCAAATATGGTTCGCATTACTGATCTTCCAGACTACGAACAAGCACACCTGCTTAGCAAGAACATGCCACCGCTGGGTCCAGCCTGCTGGACCAAAATAAACAAGCCACTCAACCAATTCCGAATCGCGTTGGTCACCACAGCGGGTCTGCACTCTCGCGACGACGCTAACTTTGGATTCACAGACGCAACATTTCGCCCTATTCCTGACGACGAGAATCCCAACAACCTTGTCATGTCGCACAGTTCAGTTAACTTTGACCGCACCGGGTTCGCGGAAGACGTCAACCTGGTCTTCCCGACCGATCGCTTTCACGAGCTGGTCAAGTCCAACACCATCGGCTCTCTCGCGAGTATTCACTACAGCTTTATGGGAGCAGGACTCTTACCGGAGCAGTACGAACAGAGTGCCAGCCAGGTAGCGGGGTTACTTAAGAAGGATCTGGTAGATGCGGTCTTTCTGACACCTGTATGACCTAATTGCACACGCACCGTGAGTGCAATCAGTTATTACCTTGAACGCGAAGGCATCATGACAACGGGGATCAGCTTAGTCCGCGAGAACTCCGTCAGCATGCAACCACCGCGAGCACTTTGGGTACCCTTCCCTTTGGGTCGCCCGTTGGGCGTCCCCAATGATCCGGCATTCCAACATCGTGTGATTTCCGCAGCCCTCGATCTGCTGGCTCAGGCGACGGGACCCGTACTCGTGGGCTATCCTGAAGATGCACCCGTCGTCGGCGCTGATGCTGCAACCGCCTGCCCTGTGACATTTGCGAAACCCAACGCAGGTGACACTTGGCGGGGGCGTCTTGACCAGGAACTTACACAGCTTACCCCATGGCACGATCTGAGCCGTAAGCGGCGCGGAGGTCGTACACTCACGGGACTGTCAGAGTATTCAGTTGCAGAGAACTTCAACAAACTAGGTGAAATGCTCGACACAGGTCAGGTGCCGAACAGTGAGTTTCGTTGGCTAAAGTATGCGATCGAAGACGCCAAGGCGTTTTACTTTGAAGCATTCACAGCGCAACCCGGCGCTTACGCACATGACGAGCTGGACAAGATGCTATGGCAAGATACTCAATTAGGTAGTGCGTTACGCACCTGCTACCAGATTTTGTACAGTAACCCACAGACTCGCGCTTTCGCGGGAATTGTAGCGCCACGTCATGCCATCGAGGCTCCATCCCTCGAGCCACCGGACACGACACCACCAGGAGGTAGCACTTGATCACAGTTTCAGCCATCAACACTGACTTTGTAGCTGATATCGGTGACGTTAATGTCGCCTCTCTTAACGATGAAACTTTCTCTGGCATCTACCAAGCGTGGTTACAGTACGGTGTATTGAGAATTCGCAATCAACAAGTCGACGAAGATGGACTGCAGAGATTCAGCGCTCGCTTTGGTCCGCTCGAGGAAGCGCCGTTTGGTCGTATGCCGGAAGCTGAACGAAAGAAAATCAAAAACCGCTATGTCACACAGCTTTCTAACATCATCGTCGATGGGAAACCGATCGGTGGCCTAGGAAACTCCGAAGCGTCCTGGCATTCGGATATGACCTATGTCGCTAATCCACCCCCGGCCAGTATTTTGCTAAGCCTTGAGATCCCAAGACAAGGCGGAGAAACCTATTTCGCAGACCAGTCAGCCGCTCTTTCTGCCTTACCGGCATCTTTGCGCAAACGCGCTGAAACGCTGACCATCAAACACAACGCTGCACACACCAGCATCGGCAAACTTCGCCCCGGGTTCGACGCATTCGAAGATCCTAGAGAAGCACCAGGTGCCGCGCACCCCATCATTAGGCAGCATGAAGAAACAGGTAGACCTGCCTTGTACCTAGGCCGCCGCGAATGGGCGTATATTCCTGGCTTACCCCTCGATGAAAGTGAAAGCCTGCTGGATGAACTGTGGTCCTACGCCGCCCTTCCTGAAAACGTTTGGCAGCAGCAGTGGCAAGTTAATGACATCATCATTTGGGACAATCGACGGGTCCTTCACCGTCGGGATGCCTTTGACCAAAGTGAACGGCGTCTCATGAAGCGCTGCCAAGTGCTTTCAAAGGCTGCTGAACCCGCCTAGGTCGCCGAACGGGTGCCTAAAGGCGCAAATAATTGTGAGCCTTAGAAAATACTATGGGTATTATCTAGTGCTCGGACCTTCTAAAAAGTCCCAGACCAAATAGTAACTGGAGGTGTTATGCGGGCTGCCGTGGTTAGAGAACATGGGGATATCACGAATATCCTGATTGAGAATGATTTTCCAGAGCCAGAGCTTGAACGCGGTTGGGTCCGGGTTGCTGTTAAAGCGACATCCCTAAATTTCCACGACATTTTCAGCAGACGCGGTATGCCAGGTATCAAACTACCACTACCACTAGTCATTGGCTCTGACATTGCCGGTGAAGTTGTGGAAGTGGCTGATGGTGTAAGCAACGTGAGCACCGGAGATCGCGTGCTCATAGATCCGATCAACTTCGAGCGCGGTATGATTGGGGAGCGCTGGAACGGTGGCAGGGCTGAATACTGTGTCGCGGATGCACGCCAGATTGTGCCGCTTCCGGAAAGCGTCGATTATGAGGCTGCGGCGTGCATTCCTCTCGCCTACGCAACAGCCCACCGCATGATGGTGACACGGGGGCAAGTAAAAGCTGATGATACCGTGTTGGTGATGGGCGCCAGCGGCGGCGTTGGCACCGCCTGTGTGTTACTTGCAAAGCGTGTCGGCGCAACGGTAATCAGCTGTGCTTCTAGCGAGGACAAGCTAAAACGTCTGAGCGAACTTGGCTCAGACCACGGCATCAACTACGTAGACCAAGACATGCGTAAGGCGACTTGGGATATCGTCGGCAAACCACGCATCGCCGGAGGGGGAGGCGTAGATCTCCTTGTTAACTCTACAGGCGGTGGCACCTGGCTCGATTCAACCAGGTGCATGAGCAAGGGCGGACGTCTGGTGACTTGCGGGGCAACCGCTGGATTCGAAGATCAGATCGACATTCGCTATGTGTGGACCTACGAGCACACGCTGCTCGGATCTAACGGGTGGCATCGTAGTGACATCATTTCCATGCTTGACTATGCAGCGGACGGAAGTCTGCTTCCGGTTATCGATAAAGTCCTGCCGTTAGAGGAAGTGCACGAAGCAGAACGCTTAATGGAAGATCGCGAAGTCTTCGGCAAGATCGTGATTCAACCATGAATCCTCCAAGCCTGAATCCTCCGACCAAGAATTTGGGTAGCTTGTTGGACGGTGATCCGAATCGAGTTGCGCTGATCGACTTGACCGATGGAGCACAATATACCTATGCAGAATTGGACCACCTCATCTCAAGTGCTGACATATCGGTTGCATCTGGCGAACGAATTGGTTTGTTAGGCTCCAATTCAGCAGCGTTCATGGTGACGTTCTCCGCCATCATGCGCCAGGGAGGTGTAGCGGTTCCCATCAATACCAAGTTCCCTGCTGACACCATTAGTCACGTGATCAAGGACGCTGAACTGAGCAGCTTATGGTGCGATGCAGAGTTGCACCCGAATGTGTCAGCAGACATTCCAATCCGGGAGTTTACAATCTCCGGCTCTAACACGTCACAGAGTACAACTGTTGTACCTGGTGTCGGGCAACCAGGATTGGTGTTGTACACATCAGGCTCAACCGGCACACCCAAAGGTGTATTGCTATCGCACGACAGCCAGTGGGCGATGGTGTCACGCATGAAAGGACCTGTGGAGGGTGCGACTGGTATTATTGCGGCTCCCCTATATCACATGAATGGACTCTTATTCTTCTGGATGCTGCTCGCAGCTGGCGGCACAGTGGTCTTGATGCCACGCTTTTCCGCCGCTGATTACCTGCAAGCCATCAATGATCACCAAGTGAACATCATCACCGGTGTACCGACCATGCTGTCGCTAATGCTGAAAGAACAAAAGTTGATCAATGAGCTCGATCTCGATTCGGTCGCTGCCATTTCGGTCGGTTCTGCACCACTCTCCGAGACCCTGATAGAACAAGTTCGCGGGGTGTTTCGCAAGGCGCGGATCGCGAACGGCTATGGGACGACAGAGGCTGGCGCTGGGATGTTTGGTGCCCACCCAGACGGGATCCCCGTACCTCCTTTATCTCTGGGGCACCCTCAGTCACATGTCGAAATCCGGCTGGTCGGTGGCGCAAGTGAAGGCGTCCTCGAAGTCAGAACCCCTGCCGCCATGAACGGTTATCTGAACCTACCCGCGAAAACCGCGGAGAAGATGGACGATGAGGGATGGATCAACACCGGCGACATCATGCGTCGCGACGAGGATGGCTTCTTCTACTTCGTAGGGCGAGACGATGACATGTTCAACTGCGGGGGTGAGAATATCTATCCAGGCGAAGTTGAACGAATTTTGGAAACTGACGCACGAATTGCAGAGAGTTGTGTCGTACCGGTCGCGGACGAGACCAAGGGTCAGAAACCTGTAGCGTTTATCGTTGTTGCAGTAGGTGCCACTGTGACTGAACAAGAAATCAAAGACATTGCTCTTGCGAAAGCGCCCGCGTATATGCACCCAAGGGCAGTCTACTTTGTGGAATCGATGCCTTTGGCGGGTACGAACAAGATCGACAGAAAAGTCTTAGCCACCCTGGCTGCCGAACGTGCCTCGTCCAACAGCAAGTAACTGATGCTCGTCATTATAAACATCCACATCGACTACGCCGACAGTCTTACCAACCCTGCGAACCGAAGCCGTGGCTGTAAGGTCAGTGTTGTACGCGGGCTTTAGATAGTCTGTACGGAAATTGATCGTCGGCGAACCTTGGCCGATGATCATGATAAGACCGAAGCACCCTGCTGTATCAATCAACGCCGCAATTGGTCCACCATGCCATTGACCCGTGTCGGCTGCCCGTTCAAATTCGGGTCTCAAGGGCATTGTCATGGTGAGCGTTGCAGTTTCATGATCAGCTTCCGTAATGCGCATACCCGCCCAGTGAATGAAGGGTGAAGCATCCATATAACGTTGCAGAGCTTCTGCATCCATACTCATTGCGTTAGCGCATCTTGATGTTTGCAGTTTCTTCGGTACTGGCTAGCGTCACGGTGCCGCGAGTACTTTCTATGACAACAGCCAGCGCCGGCGCACCATCTTCGACGACTAGGTCCAGCCCGATGGCTGTCAGAACTCCAGACAGGTCAGGTGCATTTGAGGTCGTAATAGAAAGCGACTGAAATTCTCCCGCAACCGGATTGGTATCTTTTGGATTAGCACAATCTAGCCAATCGATGAAGAAAGGCATACGCGTCCCGTGCGCAGAGCCTAGTGGGAATAAGAGTTCCCAGACCAACACTTCACCCGTCTGGGTTTTACGCTGTGTCACACTAGGACCATGCGTCTCTAGACCAGTCTCATTCACGCCCACCGCAATCGATTTCAAGTCGCCCTCAGCAGCCCACGTTACAAGGCCCCCAGCACTCAGGTTGGCAAATTTCTCCCCCGATGTGCCCTCGTAGGATTGCGCTGGGTCAGGCGCTATGATCTCAAGGTAGGTTGAACCCAACGACATCAAGGCGTTGCGAGTACCCAGGCCAACATGTTCACCACCATATGCTGCTTGAACGCCGAACGTATCAGCTGCCCACTGCATCCCTTCGTCCAGTGATGGCACCGCGTACATGAAGTGATCAATTCGTGAGTTCATTTTGTTCCCCTGCGAGTTTCGCAATAAAGTCTGGGCGTTAGCCCGGTGGAATGCAAACTCGCTGAACTAGCTCGATGACGCCCTGAGATTCGCTGGGAAGAACGACAAGGCAAAGCTCTAGGCATTTGGCGAATGAAAGTACTCCGATACCCGGTCTAGGCTGCAAGGAATCAGAATTTTTACCATTTTTTTGTCACACCTGATCGATTCGACGGTACTTAGATTTAACAGTACTATCGGAGTGAACCATGAGCCAACTTGACCTCGCGCTAATATCCTACGTCGAAGCCGCCCAGCGCGGTGACCAATCCGCTTTTTCGACATTGATCCTCAAGACCCAAAATACCGTCCACAGCATCGCTCAAAGTATCGTCCATGACTTGGATAGCTGCGAAGACGTCGCACAACAAGTTTATATCGCCACTTGGCAAGGCATAGACAAACTCAAGAATCCCGCGAGCTTTTTACCTTGGCTACGTCAAACCACCCGGTTTACGGCGTACAATTTTTTGCGCAACAACAAAAACGCGGGCCGCGTCCCAACGGAGCACGCAGAAGCACTCCTGGCCCAGATAGCTGATCCTCAAGAAGTGCATGATGTTAGCTTGGAACGTGAACAACAAACGCGGCTGATTGCCAACTTTGTGAGTGATTTACCGACGGAAAGCAGGGAAATTGTCCTGCTGTACTACAGAGAGGATCAATCAACCAAACAGGTAGCGAGTTTACTCGGTATTACCGATGTCAATGTGCGAAAAAAGTTGTCCCGTATTCGGGCAACTTTAAGAGATGACGTCCTGCAGAAATACGGCGATGTCATTCTGCACACCGCACCACCGGTTAGCTTTGGTGGCATCGTTCTGGCCTCCCTCACAGCCAGCCCTAAGGTCGCAGCTGCAACCACCGGCTCAGTGGCTGCCAAAGTCGCCATCACGGCAGGAAAAATCGGCACAGGATTTGCCGCTGGGGCACTGGGTAGTTTGATCGGCATTATCGCCAGTATCTTTGCTATTCGTCATACATCACGTTTGGAAGAGCACAAACTATCAGACCAACTGTTGGTCCGGCGTTACAACTTCTACAAACAATTAGCCCAAGCAGCAGCCATCATTTTCGGTCTCGCCATGCCCTTTGTCGCCGTCTCGAGCAACGGTGCCCTACTGCCAACGGTGACAACCATCGCTTTTGTCTTCACGTTGGTATTCAGTCTATGGCGTATGCGAACCACCATTTGGGAGCAACAACGGAGGGACGGCAGCTATGATGAAGCAGCCGCACGCCGCGAACGGTTTGGGCTATATATAGGTGCCACTGTCGGCGGATTAGGTGGTTTCGCTGGACTCGTGCTCGGCTTGTATTTTTCAGGTCGCATCTAGACTGTTTCTTTTCTTGTTAGACTGTTTGTTGAGCATTACGATCTAGTCGTAGTCGGCGGCAAGACGAGCGGTTTGGCGGCTCTACTTGTCATGGCGAGTCTAAGAGAATTACAGCCAGTCATTGTGCCTTTCTTGTTACAACAACTTGATACCGCACCTGTCCCCAGATGAGTCAACCTCAAAATGAAGCAACTGAGCCATGGTGTGAGAGCGCCTTTTCTGTGTACGCGAATGTGTTATTAGACAACGGTCGAGCTTTTTCCCAGTTAGGTGTCGAATTCACGCAATGTCCAAACGATGTGTTCCAGTAGGTCTGTGCCGCACCCACGATGACTACCCGCCCGTTGGTTGGCCCACCAGTTTTGAGTCGCCTTTGTACTCGATTTTGAAATTGAACAGCGCATAAAGGTAGGAAATCACGGGGCTCGCGATGTTGAATATACAAAAAATAAGATAGTCACCAGTGGCTACACCAAGTGTGGCAGCCATAAATGCACCACAAGTGTTCCAAGGTACGAGCACAGAAGTAACCGTGCCGAAGTCCTCGAGCACCCGCGACAAGTTCTTAGTCTTGAGATTCTTCTCTTCGAAGATGTCAGCATACATTCTCGATGGCAGCGCGATCGCAAGATATTGATCGCTAGTGACCAAGTTCGCGGCGAGTGATGTCATTCCCGCTCTTCGCATAAGCCCACCGACAGAGTTTACACCTGTCATCAGGTAGCGAACCAGCGTGCTCAGCGCACCAGACTTTTCCATCATGCCACCGAAGAACATGGCCGAAATAATGAGCCAGATGGTATTTAGCATGCTTTCCATGCCACCACGGGAGAGCAGGTCATCTAGTACAGGATTACCAGTATTGGCGGTGTAACCGTTTGCCGCCACACGCCAGATTGTTTCGAGGGCATTTCCGGTTTGACCAAAGATTTGGGGCTGCATCACGGCTGCAATTACTGCACCAGTAGCTGCACCAATTGAAAGAGAGACAAAAGCCGGTTTCTGAAATCCAGCAAGTATTAGAGTGACGACAAGCGGCAACATTACAATCGGGTTTAGATTGTAATTTTCCAGGATCGCCCTTGAAACACTGTCAATTCGTGACTGATCGATTTCAGGAGCTGATGTTAACGAGAAATAACCGAAGACAACCAATGCGATCAGTATCGCAGGAACTGTTGTCCAGAGTAGAAAGCGTATGTGCTCAAAGAGTTCCGTTGCGGTCACCGCGGCAGCAAGATTCGTAGTATCAGAAAGGGGCGATAACTTGTCACCGAAGTAAGCCCCTGAAATCACCGCTCCGGCAGTTACTTCGACTGAGAGCCCCGAAGCTGACGCAATACCCACCAGAGACAAACCAACAGTTCCCGCTGTTGTCCAAGAGCTACCAATAGAAATTGCCACAATCGCACTAAGCAACACCGCTGCTATGTAAAAGATCTCTGGAGCCAGCAGCTGGAGTCCATAGTAGGTAATGTAAGGAATAGTCCCGGCAAGCATCCAAAGCCCGATAAGCGTGCCGACCATGAGCACGATAAAAATCGCAGGCAGCGTGAGCTGGATCGATTTGGCAGCACCCGTTTCTAGCGATTTCCAGCTGTGTCCATTGAGCACGCCTACTCCGCCTGCGAGGACCCCAGCAATGATCAACGCAACTTGTGCGGGTCCACCTGTTGTCCCGTCGCCGAAGAGGTAAATAGATCCACCGAGCATTACCACTAGAGCCAATAGTGGCATGACAGCCATGGCTGTCATTGGCGAGCGAATATGATTATCGGAGTTCGTCATATAGAAACTTCTATCGGCTTGTTCGTAGAGGAATGTCACTTGCCCGAACCGAACGCAGCCCACCCCCATACCTTGAGACGATAAGCCATCGGCAATTCCGTGGCTATAACAGCGTAGACAAGCTTCATGTTGGCTGTAGCAAAGTCTGCCCCGTTAAACGGCGTAGGATTTACGCAGCGTAACCGGCACAATGAAGCCTTCTTTGGGAGGAGAACCAACATGAACGTATGCGCACGGCTATTAGCTGGCTTAACTCTGACCGTTTCCTCAATGACGGTATTCGCAGCAGACAAATGTCACGACCTGTACTGAATGACGGACGTTTCCTGGGCGGTCGAGCCTGGTTTTGTCATGCCCGCGACCGAAAACACGCCTGAACATTGTCGTTTGCGCGGGGTGGTCAATAGAGCCATCCGAGTTGAGGTGCGTCTACCAACTGAAGGTTGGAATGGGCGAATTATGTTTTCCACCGTGGGCGGCGGTGCCGGATCGATCGGTGATACGACTTCGTTATTGGATCGCGGCTTCGCGATGGCATCAACTGATACAGGTCACGAAGGGCAGACCATGGATTTTTTGATCCAGCCAGAGGCAATGGTTGACTACGCTTATCGGGGTGTTCACCTCGCCACGGTGTTTGCCAAATCAGTTATCGAACGGTACTACGGCAACGAGATCAGCTACAGCTACTTGAGCGGTTGTTCCAATGGCGGCCGGGCGGCTTTGATGGAAGCGCTGCGCTTTCCCGATGACTACGACGGGATCATCGCTGGTGCGCCCGCATTTCAATTCGCTGAATTTGCTTCTTGGATGATCGGTGGTACCTCGCAGCAAGCCAAACACCCGCTTAACGTTGAATCCATGGAGGTGCTGGATACCAATTCACGCCGTGCCTGTGATGAACTGGACGGAGTTAAAGATGGCGTGATCAATGATCCACGCCAGTGCACTCAAGAGATTTTGCAACTGGACCAATTGGTCTGCGCGACGGGACAAGAAGAAAACTGCCTGACGCCAGGACAGGTTGAAACCGCTAGGTATATGTACACCGATCAAACAGATAGTAGTGGCAAAGTGGTCTCTCCCGGCGTACTCCCCGGCGCTGAGGCTGCTGGCGATTGGGAGTTTTGGATGCTGAGAAATAACCTCCTCGGTTCTGAGTCTCTGATTGGCGGCATGGCAAGCACGTTGGCCGCATTGATGCGCCATGAACCCGGTTTTGACATTGAAAATTTCGATCCGAATAACGACCGCGCCAAACTCGCTCCAGCGCTAGCAGTGACGGATGTGCAAAGTGCGGACTTAACTGAATTTCAAGCCCGCGGTGGCAAGCTTTTGATGTACCAAGGCTGGAATGACTACCCACTACGACCCCAGCGTGCCATCGCCTATCTAGAAGAGGCTGAAGGACATCATGGCGGACGTGAGAAGACAGCCGATTTCTTGCGGCTATTTATGGTACCTGGCATGGTCCATTGTGCAGCAGGACCTGGCGCCTGGGTCGCTGATTACGTTGAACCACTTGTCGAATGGCGAGAAAACGGCCAAGCACCTGATCGCATTGAGGCGAAGGTCGGTCTTAAGAAATTCACAATGGATCCTAACGCGGTTTCAGTGCCTTCCAAAAACGATTTCACCAGACCGCTTTGCGCCTATCCTGCTTTAGCTCAATACGATGGCAGCGGCGATCAACGTAAGTCTGAGAACTTCGACTGCCGTTAATGGGGCAATACCCGGACGCGGATAGAACGATATTGAGCTAGGCAATAGGACCATGCGTTGGTGGTGGAAGTCTCTAATCAGCCTTGCTGTACTCGGCACCGTGGTTGCGCTCTCAGCAGCATGGTATCTGAGTGGTCGCGACGCACGTGAGCCTTCCCGTATGACCTTCTTCGAACAGTGCGCAAGTTGTCACGGCCAGGACTTGGCCGGCAAAGAGAGTGATACCTCTCTACTGGCGCCATTGCGCTACGGTGATAGCACAGAACAGCTCATTCACAGTATTCGCAATCGCCATGTCTCGCCAGACGTGACCGCTGTACTGAGCGAGCCGATGACCAAGGCGTTGGCACTTTATATCAGCGAACAACGGCAAGAGATCCCGTCCATCGGCGGCTCCCACACTCGCACGCTGCCCCAAGGTTTAGTCAGCACGGATCACCACGATTTCCGGGTTGAGCTTGTAGCAGAACTGTCCAGCGGACCTTATTCGATTGCTCCTTTGCCAGATGGGCGGATCCTCCTCAGCGAGAAAGTCCGTGGACTCTCGATTATCGACCATCAAGGTCAACAGAGTCAGCTAATCGAAGGAGCGCCTAAAGTTTGGTCGGAACTCATCCAGTTACGCGGCAGCTACATCGGACTAGGCATGATGCTGGATGTCGAGCTTCATCCGCACTACGAGGACAATGGATGGATCTATCTATCTCACAGTGATCGCTGTCAATTTGACTGCGGTTCGATCTGGCCGGTGTCGATGGTGCGCGTGGTGCGAGGTCGGATCAGCGAAGGTAGATGGACAGATCAAGAGATTATTTGGTCTGTGCACAAAGACAACTACACAGTCGTACCTGATGGAGTCGCTGCGGGACGCCTAGCATTCGACAAGCAGGGCTTTATCTATATCACGGTCGGTGGCAAAAGCACCTACGACAACTTGCATGTTATGGATACTCCCTACGGCAAAATACACCGAGTCCGAGATGACGGGCAGGTACCCGAGGACAATCCGTTCTGGAAGCCGACTAGGGAACGATCAGTATCGTCCTCTCGACAAAGTGTTTGGAGTTTTGGGCATCGCACTACCCAAGGGCTGGCGGCCCACCCCCTAACAGGATATATCTGGGGCACAGAAATGGGGCCACGGGGCGGGGACGAGGTCAATCGGATTACCAGGGGAGGCAACTACGGTTGGCCACTCTACACCAATGGATTGGACTATAACGCCGAACCTATCACGATCGGTCGGGAACTAGGACTCGACTTCCCGCTCACAGCAACAATTCCCCCAACAGTGGATTTTACTCCCGCCCCCTCACTGTCAAATTTCACGTTTCATCACGGAGATCGATTTCCTAAGTGGGGTAATGACTTGTTAGTTGGTAGTCTGAGAGCCCAAACCCTGTATCGAATCCGTATTGACGATGGTGAGGCCGTGGAGCTCGAAAAGCTCCTCACCAAGTTAGGACGAATTCGCGATGTAGAGATGGGTTTTGATGGCCTCGTCTATGTTCTGCTCGAACACGATGATACTGGCTCGTTAGTCAGGCTAATCCCTGGATAACAGTTACCAGCTCTGGCCACCCATCCAGTCAGTCCACAATTGCCTGATACGTCAGTAACTGCATCATCTCACGTATGGGATACGTACCATCTGGCAGAAGCTGCGTGTGTACAACGCCGACAACTTCTTCCTCGAGATCAACCCACATGTGCGTTGATGCGGCGCCACCCCAACTGAATGTGCCTTTCGAGACAGGGAGTTCCTGCCGTGGCAGGGTTCGTGACAACCGATCCAGTTAGACCAAATCCAACGCCCCAAGCCCGGTAGCCACCTCCTAACATGCTGAACAACGACGTAAGTGGATCATCAGGAAACCCTGGTGTTAGGTGATTAGACATCATGAATTCAACAGTTTTACTACCCAAATAGCGTTTGCCGTCAAGCTCACCTCGGTTAGCGAGCATCTGAGCAAATCGAAAGTAGTCGCCAACGGTTCCAACTAGACCCGAACCACCCATCTCCAACTTCGGCAGCCTACTGTAGGGACTTTTAGCCGGATCATCGAGGAGCACCATACCACTCTCCGGCGTTGGGGAATAATTCGCAGCGAAACGAGCCAATTTATCGGCGGGAACATAGAAGTCCGTGTCGTTCATACCGAGTGGGAGAAATAGACGCTCTCGAAGGAACTCTCTGAATGACTGTCCAGAAACAACTTCGACCAACCGTCCTAGCACATCCATGCCAACGCTATAGTTCCATTGCGTCCCCGGTTCTGCGACCAGCGGTTGTTGCGCCAGTGCTTCGCTCCAACTCTTGAGATCAGGGAGGTTGCTTTCCGGTGCGGATCCCCCGACCCCCGCGGCAACGTACATCTTGCCAACTGGTGTGGGGAAAAAACTGTAGGTCAAGCCAGACGTATGCGTTAGTAATTGCTGGATGGTAATACTGGTTTTCGCAGGCACGGTCTCAACTTTTCCATCGACAGTCCCTGCGTAAACTTGCATGTTAGCGAACTCAGGCAGGTACTTACTGACGGGATCGGTTAAAAGAAAGTGGCCTTCCTCGAACAGCAGCATGATTGCTGCACCGGTAACGGGTTTACTCTGGGAGTAGAGGCGGAAAATGGTGTCCTTTTCCATGGGTGCCCCAGTCGCCACATTGCGAAGACCTTGCGCTTCGAAATGCACGACCTTGCCTTTACGAGCAACCAGACTCACCGTCCCAGGGATGTTACCTGCCTCGATAAACTTACTTAGGCCAGGCTTGATCCGTTGCAGTCTGTCAGATGACATGCCTACCGACTCTGCTTTGGCTACTTTTACCCGACTCGTGTCTGCCCAGCCCGTAGACCCCACCGCACTGCTTATTAGCATCGCCGCTATGGCTAATCGATTGATCATCTATTGTCCCTATAAGTTTTATTTTTCGACCCGGCTATGGCTAGAATACAGAGCTTCGCGACCACACAAAAATGATTAAGTCGGCCCACTAGACAAGCGCCTCGTAAGTCATTTTCTCGAAGCGGGTGGCAAGATCAGCCGTCGGCAAAAACTGATAACCAAAAACGTGGGTAAAGAACATACCCCACAAATCTTCATCAGGGTCGACGAAGAAGTATGTTCCTGCTGCGCCACCCCAGCCGAAGGTGCCACTCGAGCCTGGTGTGAATGATCCACCAATGGCTTTACGCACCGCATAACCAAGACCAAATCCGTACCCTGGTCCCGTGCCCAGATCGATATTACGCTCGCCGATGTGATTGGTCGTCATTAGCTCAACCGTCTTGCGTCCGAGAATACGGGTGCCATCAAGTTCACCGCCGTTCAGCAACATCTGTGCAAACCGAGCGTAGTCCCGCGGTGTTGACAACAAGCCACCAAAAAGGCCGTTGCCCGACATCAATTTGCGATTACTGCCAGCCGCTTTCTCAGCCGTCTCCGGTCGATCGCGCACAGCCAGTTTCCCCTCTTCATCCCAAGTATGATCTGTCACCAAGCGATCGCGTTTCTCCGCGGCACAATAGAAGTCTGTATCCTGCATCCCCAAAGGACCCAATACACGCTCTTGAAACAGATCGTCAAGGGCTTGTCCAGTCGCCCTTTCTAACAGAAGACTCAACACGTCGAAGTCTGATCCGTAGTTCCAAACAGCCCCCGGCTGGGCATGCAATGGCACATCAGCAAGTGCCAGCACCATCTCTTCATACGAACGTGACGGATCGTTGATCTTTTCATCCCCTGGCAAAAAACCAGCGCCATCCATGGCCGGGTGGTACTGATGCCAATAGGCAGAGGGTGTTCGACTCATTCCCGGCATACCGGATGTCATAGTCATCAGATCAAAGATCGTGACGTCTCTGTTCGCAGCAACGGTGCTCCCCATTTCTAGAGGCATCCCCTTGACGCGCTCGTCCGCTTGCGGATATGCAACCACCCGACGATTCTCAAACTCAGGTAGCCACTTGGTGATCGGGTCATCAAGAAACAAAACCCCTTCCTCAAACAGTGTCATGATCACGACCGAAGTCACGGGTTTGGATTGTGAGTACATGCGAAAAAGGCTATCCATGCCAAGCTCTGCCGGTCGATCCATATCCAGCTGACCAGCCACATGGGTGTGCACGACTTGCCCACCCCGGGCCACAACGGTTGCCACGCCAGGTACTTCTTGGGCCGCCACCGACGCGTCCATTTGCCGCGATATACGATCCAATCGCTCTGCTGACAGACCGACTTCCGCCGCATCGCTTAATGGTAGACCACCAAAATCACTCATAACCCTCTCCCCTCCTAAAATAATCACGTTGCCAGAAGATGACTGCGAGAAAAATCCCTGCAACGATCGTCGGCCCCAGAATCGCTGGGAGCCCAAGAACTTCACGCACACTGAGTAGTGCCACTAGGTTGTTGAGTATGAAGAGGCCGATGTAGCTAAGCGCCCAAAGTGGCCCCCACGGTTTTCTGTACCAGAGCGCAAACAAAAAGACACCTGGACCTATAAAATCCAAAAGAATGGGTACCACTGCCGCAAGTGGGCCGTAGACAAAAACGCCCATTACTGGCATGCCATTGCTGACCAAGTTTGGCAGATTCATGACCGCCCCGATGGCCCATAGTAAAAATACAATGGACAGTATCTTCAACGACAAAGGTATCGGCTTCCACCCTACTGACGTAGCTATTGGTCTTGCCTCCAGTAAAAGCCAGTTAGAAAAAGATTCGCTCAACATAAACCGGCGAAACGCTAGAAATCCTACCTTAATTATTGAGAAAAGGTAGAACTGCAAAAGGGCGCGTGTGCGGAGTAGAGCCTTTCATCAATTCTACCTTTGATCGTGTACTCGCTGCAGCGGCCAGAAAAATTACTTTCCTCGCGATGACAATCCCGGTGACCGAGCATCTGGTTCTGAATAGACTCACTCGAACGCTCTACGCATGTCTTGCATGCTGAATCCGGCCATCTCTTCCTTCGTGGGAAACGCACTCCCGCCATGGAAATGCCCTTCCGGAATCATCCATCCACGCACGAGTAAAGACGTGGGTTGACCGTCTTTAGTTAGATGTTCTGCAATCTCGAGTAGCGTCTCCCCTAGTGCGGTAGGCTCTTGGCCGTCTTCGCCAAATATCCTGGCAGTCAACGCTTCATGGTTCGGCGCTCCAGAACCGGGCTGCGAGGCGATCGCCTCGTGATAAAACGTCCGCAAATCGTCGGCAAGATGACGCACCAACAGTGGCATTTGGAATTGCCAATCAATACCTTCATCAGGCGAGTCAGCCACATTACCTGAATCAGCGATGCCACCAAGCGCTCGAGCCACCGCCTCAACTTGGTCAGGTGTTGCACCGGATGCCCCAAACAGCGTTCGCCCTCGCGCCGCACGAGTTTCGATCGACCAGGGCGCAAGCCGAGTTACCTCGGCCTGCAATCGCGCCGTATATGATTCGTCTGGAGTAGCCGGGAAGCTAACGGGGCAGGCCCACTCCCCTGGCTCCGACTCCTCTGGCGCCTCAATCGGATAGTCGGCGATGGTGGGTGCAGTCGCTGTCACGAGTATGTCAAAGGCCGCGCGCATCACATCTTTCTGAAACTCAGGATCATCGGCACTCCCCAATGGCCGACCCAATGCAAAAGGCACCCACAAAGCCCGAGGAGGAACTACGGCCTCGCTCTGCTCGCGTACTAAGCTAATTGATGTAGTCGCGACACCAGCCCGCTCTATGAAATTTGCTAAAGCGCCCACGGCGCCAGTACAAACAGGTCACACAGGCACCAACAGCGCCACATCGACTTCATCGTTCGCCAGCAATCGTCCAACCTCTTCACCCGCGTCCTTCAAAGCCTGATGATTTGGCTGAGCGCCCATGAATGAGTAGTGCCAGCGTGAAACACCACCGATCTCTCCATCATTTGCCATCTCACGCAATCGATCTAGCGGGAACCAGATATTCGGGTCTCTCTGAAAAGCGCTACGGTCAAAATTGGTACTTACATGTGACATCACCACGTCGGAGAAATCGATATCTCCAGGTAACAGTCGATAGTCAACCGCGCCAACGGTAAAACGGGCGTCAGTGCGGCGATGAAGTCCCGCGGTAGAGATGATGGCGATTTTAGATTCGGCTAGAGGTTTCGGCTTAATCCAGGGCGCTGGATCTACGGGTCGCATACCGTTAGCAACATGCCGCATATGTTCAGCCTCGACCTCATGAAGATCAGATAGACGTACCATTCAAGTCCTTCGTTATGGGGCGATTAAATAGTTGTGATAGCAGCTCGTTCGCATTCCGCTTGGCGTCTCACGACGTTCACCTATCTAGGGTATCGCGCCTTCGTGCGTAGGTGGAATGCGGCGCCGTTCGTGTCATTCAGAATCGAATTTTCACCAAAAATATTTTCTTTCTGAATAGCGAATTGCTTACGATTTTCAGCCAAAGGTGCTAGCTCGGAAGCTTTGGCCGTTGCTTTACGCAGCAACTCGTCCATTGACGCAACATCGTTAGCTACACCAGCCTCGCACGCATGGGGACCATCCCAACGTCTTGCTAATTGCACGGATTCGTAAAACACATGGGCTGGCAGCTTGTGACGAAACAGCGAAAGTTCTGCCGCTGGAATGATCATGCCAAGTTGAATTTCGTTTGCGCACATATAGCCGCGATCTTCACGCATAATTCTGTAGTCATGGCAGAGCGCAAACATAAAACCGGCGCCAAAAGCGTGCCCGTTTACTGCTGCGATCGTCGGGACCGAAAGAGTAATCATCCGACTCATAAATTCCATGAACAAAAATGAATTCGGATCCCCTGCCTCAGGGTAGTCGGCTGGGGAATTACGCCAATCTAGGTCCAACCCGTTGGAGTAGAACTTTTCGCTAGCACCAGTTGTAATCAACGCGGCAGCGCCGGTGCTCTGTTCTACTTCATCGAGAGCAACCATCAGCTCGTCAACCAGCGCCGTGTTCCATCTGTTTTCGCCTGCATTCATCGTCAAGGTGAATACGCTGCCTGTTTTCTGCAAATCAACGAGTGCCATGTCTTTCCCTATTAAAAACCATCAGTTTATGGACGATCGTCTTGGAAATTGAGTCACTATCCTGTCGACGATCCGATTCAGAGATAATACAACGAAAGCGCCTACACGAGTCCTAGCATTACAACGGCGCCGCTGATTCGTTTATACCAGTTACAATTTTTTCCTCGTCGCCCAACTATTTCCGTAAACTGTCGTTTTATTCACATAGTGAGATTGAAAGTGCAATTTGATGAAGTCTTCCTCGGGCGTCGGAGCATTCGAGGTTACAAACCAGACCCGGTGCCGAAAGCGCTGATAAAAGAAGTTCTCGCACTGGCAATGCGTTCACCTTCATCTATGAACACCCAACCGTGGAATTTCACCGTTGTCTCCGGTGAACCCTTAAACCGTATTCGCGCCGGTAACACAGAACGTAACCTCGCCGGTGTACCGCATTCGCGTGAGTTTCGCATCGGACAGCCCTTTGCCGGGCAACATCGCGACCGCCAAGTTGGTGTGGCCAAACAATTGTTCGCTGCAATGGACATCGCACGAGAAGACAAAGAAGGTCGCCAGGATTGGGTGCTGCGAGGTTTCCGCCAGTTTGATGCGCCGGTTTGCGTGATCATTACCTATGACCGCGAGCTGGCTGAAAGCGATGACACTCCGTTTGACTGCGGTGCAGTAACAACAGCACTGGTAAATGCGGCTTGGTCACGTGGCCTCGGTTGCGTGATCAACAGCCAAGGCATTATGCAGTCGCCGGTAGTTCGAGAGCATGCAGCCATCGCAGATGACCAGGTGATCATGAAAGCAGTCGCCTTAGGATGGCCGGATGAAGGTTTTCCTGCCAACGCTGTAGTGTCAGAACGAAAAAGCGTTGAAGAAGCTGCGCGCTTTTTAGGCTTTGACGACTGAACAACTTACTAAGGGTAACCGAGGGCAGAAGCCTAGTTACTCGTCGACGTCGAGTAATAAACAAGAAACCCTATTATGAATACCACAACGGACACGCCCGATCATCGTCGGGTCGAGATAACTACTGAGCCGGTAGAACTCTACAAGATCCTTAAATTCGAAGGCTTCGCCACCAGTGGTGGCGAAGCTAAAGCAGCTGTCGCGTCTGGCAGAGTCATGGTCAATGGCAAATCAGAGCTACAAAAACGCAAGAAGATCGTTTCCGGGGATACGATCGAGTTTAACAATGAGAAAATTTTGATCACATTTTCTCCAGTCACCACAACAACCACAGAGACCAAGACCCATGACGGCAAATGAGATCTTGCAACGTCTGCGGTTGATCTTGGATTTGAGCGACACACAGATGATTGCAACGTTCGCAGAGGGACAACAACAGGTCACAAAAACTCAGGTCAGCGCTTGGCTGCAAAAAGATGACGCCCCTGACTACCAGCTATGTGGCGATAAACTGTTCGCGAGTTTTTTAAATGGCCTGATCATCCAGAAACGGGGAAAACAAGATAGGCAACAACCACCTACAGAAGAAGAAATTAACAACAATGCGGTCTTCAGAAAGCTAAAGATCGCTTTCAATCTGCAAGCCGATGACATTCTCGGTTTGCTATCTTCAGCGGGCCAACAAATCAGCAAACACGAGCTATCAGCATTCTTTCGTCGTCCAGGACACAAGCATTATCGCGAATGTAAAGACCAAGTACTCATAGATTTTCTAACCGGCTTGCACAAGCATGGTTAGCCAGATCACTGGTGTTCCAATCCAATCTTCTATCTTTGCTCGGCTGCGCTAACGGTGGACTCGCAAACTGCCAAAGGACATCTTGCACAAATCGCTTTTAGTGTCACAGACCTGACGCGGACTCACGATTTCTATCACACAATTCTTGGATTCGAACCTGCTGGTGGAACCGATAGTTTTAAGGGTCCTATAACGTCCCAGGCGCAAGGACTTCCAGACGTTGTCGCGACGTGCTGGTGGATGGTCGATCAGAGAGACTTCATGCAACTGGAGCTCTTCAAATTTACAAGTCCGTCAGTGCGGCCAATAGCGGACGACTGGCGACCTTGTGATATCGGATACACCACAGTTGGTGTCCACGTCGTGGACTACAATGCGCTACTAGTGAGGTTAGCCCAGTCTGGGATTCCAACGTTATCGCCAGTGCTGGGAGAAAGCGGTTCGAGGCGGGTTTGCATTCAAGATCCTGAAGGGGTCTTGCTAGAGCTGATGGAGGATGATCCTCGCGATAACGATCAATTGACAAGAGAGCGATCCGAACTTGGTGTCGTGACAAGAAGCATTACAGCTTCGGTTCCAAGTTTGGAGGTCGCACAGCGCTTCTGGGTAGATACTCTTGGTCTCGAAGTTGTCGAAGACCAAACGCTACATCAGCCCGCCCACGAAACACTTTGGGACCTGGACGGTGCGCAAAGGCAGACATTGCTGCTGTCAGCCGATGACTTCTACATTGAGTTAGTGCAGTACGACTTGCCAAAAGGCAAGGCCTGGCCGGTGGATTACAGGATCAGTGATCAAGGCATATTGAATATAGCGTTAGGTTACCGAGAGATGGCGGACCTTCGACGCGTACACAGCCGAGTGCTTGCAGCGGGATACCGATGTAATAGCGATCTTCTGGAAATTGGCGGCGGAGGCTGTGTCTACTGTAATGATGATCAGGGCTTCTCCGTTGAGTTGTTGTGTAGCGATGGACCCAAGATGGATGAAGCGGTTGGTTTTCTGCCACGAGCTCAAGGCGTGCTGACCGCTGGCCGAGGTCTCGGCGGTAGCGAGACGCATAGATCCTAACCCTTTCTCTCTTCTCCTTTTCGTCGTAAGGACAAACCTCCTCAACGATCGTTATCCAGCGCCTTGAAATAAACCAACGGATCGGTGTAGTCGACACTGCCATAGAGAAAGTTCACTTTCTGAAACCCTAACAAACGCTGCAATCGTTCCGGTAACGCCAACCAGACCTCTCGGGGAATACCTATGTATTGATTCTCCTGTTGGCGCAGCCAAGAGAGATTAAAGTTCAGGTTGATCGAACGTCTACGCTGATTGGCCGTGGTGTTGCCACCGCCGCCATGCCATAACGCACCATCAAACACCAACAAAGATCCAGCAGGCATCTCCGCGTAATCGACCGCGACGTCCTGATCGACTGAGTGGGTCCATTTATGGCTACCTGGCACAAACCGTGTTGCGCCGTTTGCTTGAGTAAAATCATCGAGGGCGATAAGCGTGTTTGCGATAAAGGGTGGACGCGGTCTCGGTAGCGGGTAGTGTCCATCGTCCTGGTGCAACCCCTGAGGATCGACACCGGGGTCAGGGCACATGGCAGTTGCTACGGACAACTGAAACAAAGGACCTAACACCCCCTCAATGACTTTCAGTAGTAGTGGGTCCGTTGCAACTGCGTCTGCGGCACGGGTTTTTGCGAAAAGATTATGGACGTGAACGGCTTGGACGCCGCCATAGCCTGGTCGGTTGCGGCCATCGCCAAGCGAGCGGCTGGTGGTGCTTTCAAAAACCTCCGACATCGCAGCCTGCGTTGCATGCAATTGTTCTTCATTCAGGAAGTTCGGGAGAATGGCATAGCCATCATCCTGGACGGCTTGAACAGTCGAATTTACCCTGACTTCATCAGCATCACTCAGCTCAATATCGTGAGTAAGCGGCAATGGTGCCTTTAGTGAGGCCACACGCGCAGCTAACTCTTCTCGGTCTGACATCTCGGTGTCCTCGTTGGGATCCGTCTATCATACTGTGCCAATCGGCTTTTGATCCAATCTAGATTCCATAATGGCTTTTTAGACAGGTTAGTTCGCAGCCCGAGCAACAGCGAGCAAAAATCATTACCCCGCCAAACCCGATCTACCGATCTGTTGTCTTATTCAGACTGACACGAACACGAGGTAGCATTGCGCTTTAGCGTTACATTTTAGACAGGGGAAGATATGCCAGATTCAGAATTAGAAAAACTCGCTATGGCGAGTCATCGGCGACCGACGAACATTGCCCGCAACGCGGTTCGTCATCCGGCTGAGACGTTAGACTTCTTCGGTCTCAGACCCGATATGACCGTGCTTGAGATACTCCCGGCCCTAGGTTGGTATACTGAAATACTAGCGCCCTATCTCGCGGAACGAGGTTGTTTGTATGTGGCTCACTTTTCTCCGGATGGAATTTTGCCGTACATGTCCCAAGTGCTGGAGAGTTTTGAGAAACGCATGCGTCGTGAACCGGAAACATTCGGCAAGGTCACCGTGCGACACATCAACCCACCGGGTGAAGTAAGTGTCGCGCCGCCGGGTTCTGTTGATCTGGCACTGACTTTTCGGAATGTGCACAACTGGATTATGGCGGATCAGGAACGTGACTATTTTGCAGCCTTCTACCAAGCGCTAAAGCCAGGCGGCGCGTTGGGCATTGTCGAACACCGGGCCAAGCCTAGTGCCGACCTGGATAGCATGCACAAAACTGGATATGTGACAGAAGATTATGTGAAAGAGATTGCCGCCGCTGCGGGTTTTATTTATGAGGCTGCGAGCGAGATCAACGCAAATGCAGCTGACACTGCGGACCATCCGGATGGTGTGTGGTCGCTGCCGCCCTTCCTCCGCAGTGGAGATGTTGAGCCCTACAAGTCAATTGGCGAGAGTGATCGTATGACGTTGATGTTCAGGAAACCGGAAGCGACTTAGCGTTTTAACAAAGCCGAACAAATCGCAATTTCGCAAGAATCCCAACAGATGTATTTTGAGTCGAACTCAGAATTTCCGAAAGTGCCCAACCGCTATCCAAACTCTATGGACTAGCGTACCCGACAACTGGGCTTGGGCTCTACTTGTCTTCTACCTAACGTTAGGTAGACTCACGTATCAGCCCTAGACAATCAAGAAAAACCCAGACGGAGATCAAATTGAAAAATCGCACTAGGCTATCAACGCTACTCAACACGCTGCTAGTCATGGCGTTGTTTCCCTTGTCCAGCGCATACGGCGTGAATGCTGAGAAACTCATCGACGTCGACAACGATGAGATTGATGTCACCTTGTTTAGAGGCGCAGCGAACAATTCGTATTTCCCTGTCTATTTCAATGCGCGGCCAGAAACGGGCGCCGAAAACGTGGCGATGGAAGTTCATGCTATCGATCTCCGGCCTGAGCGCGACGTTACGCTGCACGTTGAAATCTATAATCCCAACGGCACTATTCCGCTGATTATGACGCCCGGTGGTAACGGCGATACTCAAGGCTTTGGCGGCTTTGCGCGAAATGTAGCAGCGGCCGCACCTGAGCTAAAAGTCATCATTTATGACAGACGAAATTTAGGTCAGTCAGAAGTCTCGTTTGGTGGCCAGCCGCAAATGGTAGAAGAAGGGGAAGATCTGCACGTACTGATCGAGCGTCTTGGAGTCGCCCCAACTGCGCTTTATGGCATGTCTTCAGGTGCTCGCTCCAACATGATATTAGCTTCCCGTTATCCGCAAGACATAGCCGCACTCGTGATCGCGCCACTAACAGGTGGCCCCTACGCCGCGGCACGCCTATCGGAAGATTACTTTTTTAAGTATCTGCCTGAGAAGAAACTCTCCACTAGGCAGCACATCGGCGGTCTACCCATAACAACGATGCAAGCATTGGCCGAAACCGATCTTTGGAGCGCCTATCTGGCTCGCAACACGCCTGAGAAACGGGAGCGTTTCTCTAATGCCAACATTGACGATTTCCTCGCGGCGATGAAAACATCTGGAGAACATCTACAGTCGACGCGCTACCAAACCGCCCTAGGGATGAAGGACGAAGAACTAGCAGCACTCAAGGTCCCGGCCACATTGATCCTTCACCACGACCAATACAGCGACAATCTGCACCCAATCACAAATACAAGATCAGCGACCACGCTGATTGAGAACTCTTCTTTCAAGTTCGCGCCGCACCTACCTGACATACTTGAGGCAATATTACCTTTCGTAAAGAAACATACCCCCAAGCTAAATCAATGACTGACACCGCAAGCAAAATCCTAGATGTAGGCCAAGATTTGATACAGACCCGAGGCTATTCAGCGATGACTTTTCAAGACATCGCTGGACATGTCGGGATAAAGAAGCCAAGCGTGATTCACCACTTTCCAAGCAAATCGGATTTAGGCGTCGCCATCATCCGACGATATCGCGATACTTTTGCCACTCAGCTCGAAGAGATTAAAAGCGACCCGCAGAAAAACGCGTGGGATGCCCTGGATTTCTATTTTTCACCCTACCTTAATTTTGCCCAGACACCGAACAAAGTCTGTCTGTGCGGTGCGTTGGCGGGAGAAATACCAGCCCTGCCAGAGGAAATGCGCTTAGAAGTTAAAGAGTTCATGGAGGACCATCAGCGTTGGCTTGAGGTAATTTTACGAAGTGGCCGCAGAAACGGGCAGCTGACATTTAGTGAAACACCAGTTCGTCTGTCACGGATGATGTTCAATGCACTGCAAGGCACTCTTTTGGTCAAGCGTTCAACGGATGATCTCAGTCAACTGAAAGACGTGATCAAAGTCATCAAAGGCATGTTGAAATAGTTAGCCTCGACTCAATCCGTGAAGCGGCCATATACGCCACCCGTGCTTGTAAACGTTCGGTGTATTGTTCTGACTCCAACGCGATCACTAGCCTGTCAGCGATGGAAAAATTCTATCCTTGCGTGTCCGACTGCGATTCGGCAAACATATATGCATTGCCATCCGGGTCAAAAAAAGTCGCCAATTTAACCATGCCGGGGATCTCTTGGGTCTCTCCATCAAAACGGACGCCCTTTCCCTCCAGTTCAGCCCGAGCTGCAGCAATGTCCAACACCCCAAAAACCGGTGTCGTGCCCCCTGCACCCTGGGGTTCCTCGTTGACACCTAAGCCGATGCTAACTTCACCTGTAGGAGTACTGATCTCCGCCCACCCAGCCTCATCCACCCGAAAAATAACGTCAAAGCCAAGCATATCTTTGAACCAGGCGATCGATTCATCGAGGTTTCTGACCGAGGATGAGAGCGTAATATCCCCTTTGTAATCTGGCATTCAATCCTCCAATAGTTGTTCGCAGTCAGTACGGAAAGTATAGTAACTCCACTTTTTCGTCAACTTATCTATCAGGCCTCTAAGTTCGCTAATCGATAAACCGTGATACCAGGTACCTTGTTTCAACACCGTTGGGCTATAAGAATTGTTGCTGCGATTGCGGAGCAGCAAGGCAGCCGATTTACAGTGCTCAAGCACCAACTTGGGGTGAGCGCAGATTCGCTGTCCACCAGCTTGAGTAGACTGATCGAGCAAGGGTGGATCGAAAAAAACCCAGGTTATGGCCACCCTCTACGACCTGAGTACATCCTCAGCACTGCGGGCCACTCAATTTCTGCAGATTGCGTGACGTTCGTCCATACAACACAGCAGTGGCACGCGGTTGTCTACCGACGCTGGAGCACATCTGCGCTTGTGGCCATACAGAATGGCGCCAGCCGTTTTGGAGAAATTCAGAATCAGATACAAGCGGTAACCCCGCGCGCGTTGGCACTTGGCTTACGCAATCTAGCGGGCGTAAATTTGATCGAGAGAGAAGCGGAAGATAGGCTACCTCAGCGTGCCGAATACATGCTGACGCGCACCGGCCGGACAGTCGCCCGGGTTGCGCGCCCGCTGGTTCTAATCGGTTAGTGACGTCCAAACACATTGCGACCCAATTTTGGGCACTCTCCGGCTTCGCACGTTGGGGTCGAACCCCGCCATCAACTTCGAATCAATCTTCCTGATCTGACACCAGTGTCCTCATCAAACCGTCGTGTCACCTGACCGTTGATCACAGTCGCAAGATAACCGCTTGCGCCTTGCATTAAACGAGTCCCACCTGCAGGAAGGTCAGCTGTGATGTGCAACTCACCCAGCTTGAGATTCTGGTAATCAATCACATTCAGATCTGCCTTCATACCCACGTCAATCAAACCGCGGTCATGGAAACCGAACAGCTGCGCGTTCTTGTGGGTCGCTCGATGGATCACATGCGCAAGCGGCAGGGTTTCTCCACGCTCACGATCACGCGTCCAATAGGTGAGTTGATAGGTTGGGTTAACCGCATCAAATATCAGCGAAACATGTGCGCCCGCGTCAGACAGACCCGTGACGGTGGCTGAGTCCATCTGCATTTCGTAAACAGCGTCCAGATTGAAGTCACTGTAATTGGTGAAGAACATAATCACCATATTGTTCTCGTCTTCCACTAGATAGTCATACAGCCACGACTCAGGCGAACGGTTGGTACCATCGGCCATCGCAGCAATGCTGACTTCACGCGGGGGTTCATAAGTGCTATCACTCTTGAGAACGAACGTCTGTTGCGGATTGAGTTCGGCGTGGGCGATACCAAATTCCATCGACCCTACGGGAACACCATCTATTTCATTGGTCTCGCTCATGATGGCCTGTTTGACGTCGGGCTTACGCATTTCACGTAAACGCTGATCGAGCGGCAGGTCTTTCAGTTCGCGATAAGTCGGCTTTAGCATCCAGCTGTGGTAAGTGCGCATGCCAAGTACAAGTCCCGTAGGTCGACTGCCCACCTGCGGGAACACCTGCGCACCGTTTGCATTACCCTGCTTGACGCGGTCAATGGCCTCTCGCCACTTGCCAGCCCAGCTGTCTACTTGAAACAAGGTGAACGTCGCAGGTCGTCCGCTCTCCTGGCTAACCCGACTGATCAGGTCAATTTCCTGTTCGAGCGTGGCATGTTCTTCAAAGCCTTCACGACCTGGTCCGAGCGTGCTTGCGGGGATGATCTGAAACAGGCCTTTGCCCGCTCTCTTTAGCGCCTGTGCGATGATCATAACTTCAGCATCGTTGGCAAACGTACCTGGAACGGGTTCGCCTTGGATGGATCTGTGTCCGAGGATTCGAGAGGTCGAAAAACCAACAGCACCGGCTCGAATCGCCTCTTCAACTATGTCGCACATCTGCGATAAGTCGCCTTCTGTTGCTCCTTGGTTAGTGCGGCCACGCTCGCCCATCACGTAGTTGCGTACCGCGCCGTGTGCTACCAGCGACGAAATGTTAATTGCGTACTCACGAGCTGCCAGAAAATCGAGGTATTCCGGATAGCTGCGCCAAGCACCCCATGGCATGCCTTCGTGTAGTGCGGTACCAGGGATATCTTCGACACCTTCCATCAACTCAATGAGGTCCTGTTCACCACCAGGTGCTATCGGCGCAAATCCGACACCGCAATTGCCCATAACAATGGTGCCCACGCCATGACTGGCTGATGGATTCATTTCGGAGTCCCAAGTCACTTGGCCGTCGTAGTGGGTGTGAATATCAACCCAAGCTGGTGTAACTATGGCGCCATCCGCGTCGATAGTTTGACGTGCGGTGCCGCTTATTGATTCTTCTACCGCAACTATTCGGTCATTTTCAACGGCGACATCAGCAACACGGGGTTCACCCCCTCTACCGTCGTAAACCTGACCACCTTTGACTAGCAGATCATACATGTTGGTCACTCTTACTCGTACGAGTCACGACGTTACACCCTCAGCGGCGATACTGCTAACAGCTGGCTCAAATGAAGAAGCGGCCCGCGATTTCTTCGCCTCGAACGTGATGCCGAAGTTACAGCACTTGGCGAGCGCAACGAAGTGCTGTTGGCAGAGGTTTAGCGCCTTTAGCCGTTATCCAATACCCAGGCTGGGGCGTCGACACCAGTCATCGGCGAAGGTAGCACCCAATGGTGTGCGGTTCGGGACATTGCCACAACAGGCGCCAAATGCGCCATCTGCCCCCACGCAGTATGGGTTTGAATTGTCCAAGCCTCAGCTGCCTCGCGGGTCATGGGACCTGGCAATTGCGCATCTTCAGCAACGCGATCCTGTGCCATGTACCACATTCCAGTACGCGCGAGCGCAACCCTAACGTGATAGCTCCCGCCCTCTGTGACACGACGATGTAACGCCGCCAAAGTACCCAAAGCCGCGAGGTACGCCGATCGCAATCGATTACACCGTCCACAAGCTTCCAGAGGTGGGATACAAAACCATTCTCTGGAACAACTGAGAGCAGGAAACATCGACGAAATCGCCACATCTAAGAGCGCTAGCTGGGACCTCAGATAGCTTTTTCGTTTGGTCGGAGTGTTAGATTCTGAGCTGTATTTGTTCGTCAACGACTCGTGATTCGAATACACGAATCGGCTGATCGGTCAGCTGCCCAATCGCCTCACCCGTAGACAAACGAAATCGCATCCCGTGTACCGGGCAGAAGATGTAACCGTTGCGTATGCGTCCTTCGGCGAGCGGCTTGTTTTGGTGTGAACACCGATTTTCTACCGCAAGAAACTCGCCACCGGTTTGACAGACCAACACGCTCATTCCGTCCACATTCTTTACAAGGGCTTTGTTCTCTTCAATATCGTTAGTGCTCGCGACCGTTACGAATTCACTCATCGGTCCAAATAGTGATCCTGTGGCAACAGCTTGTGCGTCCCAATAGCACCGGAAATAAAATCATCGATCGTTTTGTGAAAGTGACGCAGCCTGATTTCTTGGTCACTCAAGAGCATGCCTTTAAACGAATCAGAAGCGACCCCGGCTTGCATGGATACCATGTTGGAGCCGTCTTGTGCGAGCACATTTGCCAACACAGGATCAAAGGTGCCATCGAAAACAGTCGCGTAGCCCGGATTTTCGTCATGCTTGTGGACGCCATGAGGTGGCCGTTCCGTTCTCGGCGTACCTGGCTCGGGATGGCCGACTATGAAGAAATCGTAGTAACACTTAGCCGGGTCCGTGGCGTGCGGGCGATAGCGGAATACAGCGCCACCTTCCGGCGTTTGCGTAAATGTGGTATTCGGAAAAAAGGTATAGTGATATTGGTGGACCAGCTGTTCGTCATTCATGTCTTTGAATGGCAAATAGGTTTGATCTTCGATGGAACGGCGATATTCGATTTCCTTAAGATGCATATCCTTTGCGGCGACTGCGCGCTCACCAGATTTTTGCTGGAACCTGCCACTCATCATGTGAGTTCGTAGCTCAGTCATTGAATCTCGGTCATCGACGACTTCACTAACCGTTCTGTTGTAGTTCAGCATCCGCGAATGTATGCCCCATAGTTCAATCGGAATGTCATGACCTTCGCCAAATTCGATCATATCTGGGTGCAGAGCAGCGAAGTGATAGCTTTCGTTGAACGCATCTACAGCGTGTTTCCAATTGCCTTCCCATTCGAACGTTTGATAGTCGATTAGGTGCCAATTTTGAAATTTATAGGTTTCGAGATGGGTACCTATATCACCTAGATAGTCTTTGACCGAGCAAGCCTCGAGATCCATGTTGAACCACAGCCAGCCTCCCCAGAAATCGACTTTGACCACTGGCAGACCGAGCTCCTGTGCAGGAACGCCGCCATCAAATTGGCGAAAGAATTCCGGCGCCGCAACCGATTTCAGAGAGCCGTCGTTGTTCCATTGCCAACCATGAAACGGGCATGTAAACGTATCCAGAATACCGCTTTCGGCCTGGCAGAGCCGGTTACCTCGATGTTGGCATACGTTGTAAAAACCACGTATCTGACCATCATCACCCATCACAAACAAAAAGGACTCTTTACCTAGCTCATGCACAAAAAATGAACCTGGCTCTTCGAAGTCATCAGTACGGGTAACCAGTTGCCAAGTTTTGGTCCAGATCGTTTCCCACTCGGCTCGCATGAATTCCTGACTTAGGTAGCGCTCGCCACCTAACCGCTCAAGCCCAAGACCTTTCGACTTTACCCGAGGTAAAAAGGGCGGCGCCTTGAAATCCGCGACCCGTTGGTTCTCTCGTGCAATGAATTCTCTCTCAACTAGCGCCATTAAATCTTCCCCACCACATTTATTCGATGACTAATCGCCTCTGGGTTTGACATCACCGAGCTTGCAACCACTCATCCTGCCTGCCCAAAGCCTCACCGTCAAAAGGCGTAGACGCAGGAATAGAACGGTCGCGAAGAAACTGGAACAGATGAGTTGGTTTTGGCGAACAATCAGCAAGCCTTAAGTCGCTTGTGGGGCACTTGGCAATCCAGCAAATGCCTCCTCTCTTTCTTGCAATACTGCCAAAAGCGCTCGATGCGTAAGCTAAACAGATTCAGAGCCTACGTTTGAGAAATTCCGTCATCGTTTCAATACTCTGCAAAGCTTGCGGAAAAAACTCTTCCAGCTGACAGAAACCGTGCGGCATACCTTCGTGATAATCCGTTTCAACCTCAAGACCGTGTTGATTCAGAATCTGCACAGTCCTCCGGCAATCCTCAATCAAACTGTCATCCGTTCCGCAGGTAATCAGGGCCGGAGGCAGCTTTTCTGCCACATGGATCGGAGAGACTCGTGGGTCTACCAGCAGGTTCTCCAAATCATGGCCGATGTATGAGTTGACCATGACTTCTGCCATGTTTTCCTCTGACCCCGGTATTTCTCCCGCATCCATATTCATCGAGGCAAAGTCCATCGCGGGATAAATCAGCAGTATCGCTTTAAGCGCACTCGCCGCATCGGCTTGTGTCGAGACCGCTGCAGTCAGATTGCCACCGGCGCTATCTCCTCCCATCGCAATTCGTGACGGATCACCACCATAGGATTCAGCATTACGAATGACCCATTCAAGTGCTGTGGCGCAGTCGTCATAAGCCGCCGGAAATGGGGCTTCGGGTCCGAGCCGGTAGTGCACGTTGAAGACCAGATACCCCCTTTCAGCAAAGCGATAGCCGAGACGGCGATGGGTTTTAGGACTACCAAGAATCCAGCCTCCACCATGCAAGTAGATTAAAACTGGAAACGGTCCCTGACCCTTCGGTCGGTGGATGTCAACTGTCAGATCCTGACCGGCATGGGCCTGAATAAGCACGTCGTCTTCACTGCCACCGATCTCTGGCAAATCAGTATTCACTGCCAACATGAACCCGTCCATGATGCGGCGCATATCAAAGACATCTTCAGGTGGATTATCCATTAGCAAAGCTGTTAGTGGGTCCTGTTCACTCATCCCATTCTCCTTTTTCCCTAATGCGTGATCGTTATCGGAACGGTCGCAAAGGTCAATAAGTGTCTACTGATACGATCGCATTCGATAATTCTGCGCTGGATGCAAAAGTCAGACAACAATAAACAATTTGCCAAACGACCTAAAGTCGGTTGGCAGATGGCATTACCACCTTCCTGTTATGAGTCATAGGTGGCGTGTAACACAGCAATGTCGGATCTGCACTTCTGACTCAATCCGGTGTCCCGACGACAAAATCAACCAGGGACATCAAGTCACCATCCGTGCACGTATTGCCGCAGCCACCGCGAGGCGGCATCTCACCCATGCCATTGATGGTGTTCTCATAGAGCGCCTGGATCCCCTTCTCGAGACGCGGTTTCCAAGCGCTTATATCACCCGCTCGCGCCGCACCTTTCACCGCATTTTCGTGGCACGTTGCGCAAACCTGGCCATATAGCTGGGCCACCCTTAAACCGTCGGGGCGTCGCAGCTGGTCTGCTTCGGACAGGATTTTCTTTTCGATCTTCAAGTTACCACCGATGCTAAGCGTGATCAGTTGGGCGTCGGTGGCACCACCAACCGGCACGCTGATGTACTGCTTGCCGTTCGCCAGATAGGTCATGGGCGCGCCACCCGGAGCTGCCGGTAAAGGTATCTCGCGAACGAGCGCACCGTTCCTCTTATCCAATGCGCGTAGCACCGGCTTGCCGTCATCGACGAGTGCGATGAACAGCAGCGATTTAGTGACTAAAATGTTCGTGAAAGTTTGATTGCCAACCGGGCCCGGATCGGCAATACCGGCGGCGATGAGCTTCTTTCGCAGCCCTTCCCCGTTGGGTACCATCCATCGGTGTTCACCCGTATTGAGGTCTATGGCGGTAACCCTTCCGTAGGGCGGCTTGATCAACGGCAACCCCTGAGGACCGCCAAGAAACGTCATACTGGTGCGTTTGTATCCGGACTCGGGTATTGACGGATCTCGTTCGCCCAGCTTGAACATCGCCGGGAGAGTCATCGAGGGGATGTAGATGCTGCCGGTCTCCGGATCTACCGCGGCTCCGGTCCAGTTCGCCCCTCCCGCATCAGAAGGCAGTTGCGCCGAACCTCTGAGTGAAGGGGGTGTGAATAGCGGTCCCACGTCGTAGCGAGAGATTATTTGGAGCGCCTCCGCTCTGAGCTCAGGCGTAAAGTCGATGAGTATGTCTTCGGAGATACCCTGCCAGTCGAAGGGCTTCGGTTTGGTCGGGAACGGTTGCGTAGGTGACAAGTTTTCGCCTGGCACTGTAGATTGAGGCACCGAGCGCTCCTCGATCGGCCAGATCGGCTCGCCATTGACCCGATTGAAAACATAGATGAATCCCTGTTTGGACACCTGCGCCACGGCTTTTATGGATTTCCCATTCACCACAATGTCGACGAGGTTCGGTGCCGCCGCAAGGTCGTAGTCCCAGACACCGTGATGCACCATCTGAAAGTGCCAGACGCGCTTGCCAGTTGCTGCATCTAGACACACCAAACTTTCACTGAAGAGATTGTCTCCCGGTCGGTCGCCACCATAGAAGTCGTTCTCCGCCGTGCCGAAGGGCAGATAGACATACCCCAATTCTGGATCAGCGCTCATGGAGGTCCAGACGTTGGCGGCGCCCATGTCCGTCCAGTCCTTGGCCTTCCAGGTAGCAGCACCCACCTCCCCCGCTCGGGGTACAGAGTGGAATATCCACCGCATTTTCCCGGTTTTAACATCGAAGCCGCGAACATGACCCGGTGGCACCTTGTAGCCTTCCGGAGGGTAGTACCCGTAGGCCGGTGCATCTCCAACTACCGCGCCCATGACCACAATATCACCAACAATCATTGGTGCCGCGGTGTTTGAATAGAGACTGCGAGTCACCGGTCTGCCAAGCCCTAAGGTAAGATCGATCTTGCCACCGTCACCAAATGTCGGGTCAGGTTTGCCTGTTGCCGCATTCAGAGACCACAGATAGGCATTGTTGGTACCCATCAGAATGCGTTTCGTTTCACCATCTTCGTAATACGACACGCCACGATGGTTAAAGCCCATATTAGCCGGACGCCTATCCTCCCAGGTTTTAGTGTCGAAGGTCCAAAGCTGTCGCCCGGTAACCGCATCTAGCGCAGCTACACTGCCAAGTGACGTACTCGTATACAAGACACCGCCAACCTTGATCGGTGTAGACTTGTACCCTGCCGGAACATAGTCCGGCCGGACTTTCACCGCTTCGTTATCCACCGATTCCCAGACCCAGCTGATACCCAGCTCGCCAATCGTTTCCGAGTTGATCTGACTAAACGGTGCGTATTTGGTTGAAGCCAGTGAACTGGCGTAGCTTGGCCAGTCGCCATACTCACCCTCGGCCGAAACCGCCACAGGCACCGGCACCGTGACGAGAACTGTGGCAATCAACCAATAAGTCGTATATTTCATGGTGTATTTTTGGCTACCCGCGATCTGTTTTCCGAATAATTGAGCTTTAGTAGCAGAAAGGTCCTTTAGGCGCCAGCTAGGGAGAGGCGCCAGTTAGGGAGAGGCGCCGGTTAGGAACGCTTTCCCGAATCCGCAGTGGGGTAAAGACAAATCCGCTTAGTGGGTATTTCTGTGCCGTTAAACAATGCGAATACCATTTCGTCACCGCGCATCCTGCGGTTGACTGTGTCAAACAGATCGAAGAGTCGAAAGACCATCTCCCCATTATCAAAGTGAATCGCGGTGTTGAAATTGTTGCAGACTGCGCCGACGTCTCGAGCCCCGTTTTTTAATGTGCCGTCCACACGAAAGTCGTGGATTATCTTGAATGCTGTCACCACAACACGATTGCCGCACTGCTCGATACGCTCCAGATGATCGCCACTTTCGCTCTGCCACAGCCCCCGCATATCTACCACGCCCTTGGCGAGTGGCTCGGTACACGCCGCCAACACCGGCATTGGCGTCCTCGTGTAGCCGCATCCCGGGGTGTACGCCTTAGGAATCTCGTCGGCCGTGCTTCCCGTGCCGTCAAGTTTCGGCAGTTCACAGTAGTTCACGGTTGCGCCGTCCTGAAGAAATATCCCAGGATCGGTTGTGTCCACAGGTCTCGGCACCACAAAGGCGTAGATGAGCAATCCGATGATCGCGACCAGCAGTAATCCACCCAACCCCAGCAACATTCGTTTCAATTTCCGCATTTCCCTCTCAAGACCCAAGCTGCCAGCAGCATGGCCCACGCAAATATTTTGATTCGGTCCAATAAGCTATCACACTAGCCGTCGAGACACGGGAGTGGCAATGCGACCCTGAATTCCCTAAATTGCTTGGCTGCACCAGGAATTGATTTCATGCGTCATCTTCTGATCACCACGACTGATGCTGAGTTTGTGTGGCAGACAGATGACGTACGCTGCACACTGTTAACTCAAGTTCAGCAATGCACAGCGTGAGCGCATTACGATGTGCTCGTGGAAAAAAAGGATTTCAGAAAACACTTAACTGGAGAAGTCGATGTCCGTAAACACTTTTAAGATCCATCCCGAACCAGCTGGCGAGAAACAGCCTTCAAAACTGATTCCAAAGAGTTGTTTTACTACTGAGGCAACAGACGAGACGACCATGCGTTTCTATGACGCCAAAGACAACTCCGTCGCATCAGGTGTCTGGGAATGTCCGCCGTGCAAGGTTGATATCCCGGCTTACCCCGTGAATGAAATGATGACGATCATTTCAGGGGCACTGACCATAACCAATGCAGATGGTGTGGAAGAAAGGTTCGGGCCGGGTGAAGTTGTTTTTGCCGCGAAAGGCTCGAAAATGACTTGGCACATTACTGAACGACTTCGTAAGTACTACATGACATCCAACTAGATCGGAAGTACTCATGGGCAGAGTCGCAGACACAGTCTAGTTGGAATGGCACAAGTATCACCACTGTTCAGACATGACGCGCTCAAACGCTGCTGGCGTTCGCCATCTAGCACTCATTAATCGCAAGACATAGGCGCCCCCGGTCATCAGTATCATGATGACAAAGACGATCCATGACACTTTTGGTCCTAGCGCCCAAACTTTGATCACAAAATATTGAGCGACCAACATGAGCCAGTGCAACAGGATGCTTACCCACATTAACCAACGGGTGTCACCAGCGCCCCGTAGCACTCCCCCAGAGATAAGAATAATCGCGTCAGCCATGACATAAGTTGCGAGTCCAACCATCATAAAGCTGCCTAGCGTCAATATTCTCTCAACGTCAGGACCGTCACCGACAAAAATATCTACCAGGGGCACTCTGAAAATGAGAAAAATCAAAGCCAACAACGCCGAGTAGCCAAGCCCCATGACAAAACCAGCCTTAATGACTTCTCGAAGCCCACTCATATCTTCGGCGCCAATAAACCGGCCAACAAGACTGATGATGGCAACATTCAGTCCAATCATTGGTACAAAGGAGACGATGTCCCAATTGAATACGATCGCGGCAGAGGCGGCTTCGGCAACCCCGTAAGATTGAAACATGAGCAGGAATAGGTTGAACGCGGCAACGTTCAGAAACATTTCGACCCCTGACGGAAACCCTAAGCGAACAAAGCGGTTGAAAATACCTCGATCAAACACGAGTGAGTCTTTTACGTTGAAGCGTTGGCGATGGTTCTGCTCAAGATAGAAGAACATAAATATACCCAAGCTGAACACGGTCGCGATAATCGTTCCGTAAGCCGCTCCGACAATGCCTAGCGCCGGGAGGCCACCGACGCCAAAAATGAGAGCATAGGAAAGTGGAATATTCAGAGCTACTCCAAGAGTATCCGCGATCATCACTGCTCGGGTTTGGCCAATGCCCGCAAAGTAAGATGCAATACACGTTTTGAATAAGCTGACGCTGGCACCCCAAATCAAGATGAGAAAGTAAGTGGATTCAAGTGCGGCGAGTTCGCTTGTATGCCCCATGATCAAGAATATGTCGCTAACGAAATAGCCGAGGACCAGCAGTATCGGGACAAATCCCAAAGTCAGCATCAGGCCCTGTGAGACCACACGAGGGCACTTTGCAAGCTCATTGGTACCAAAGTACTGCGCCACGAGTGCATTGGTGTACGACAGAATGCCAATAAACAATGACATGCAGAAAAACGATGCAACGCCACCACCCAACGAGGCTGCCATGTGAGTCGGGCTTACCAAAGACATAAAGAATCGGTCAGTGAAGATCATCACCGCGAGCGCGCCCTGGGAAATCACCATGGGGTAAGCGAGGTACAGAAGCTCTTTTGTGGTTGAGCCGCTAAAAGATTGCACTGAGTTTAGCGCCTAAAATGGGCGCACATACTACACTAAGGCGCTCAGCCTGAGTGTAGTGAACGGCTTTTCGATTGAGGGCAGTCACATTGTTACCTCAGCATTCAAGGCATAATGAGATGACACCCATGAAGCACTACCTAGACACCTAGACTAGCTCGAGCTTGCGCTAACAATGTTGCTTCTTGGCTGTGGCAATGAGGCTCGATTCGATACCGACACGTTAACCGCTCCTATGGCAACCTAGCAGGATGAAAAACACCCACAAACGCGTTTGCTTTCCCCCGGTTATCATTCAACATCCAGTTTGGCTCAACTACCGCTTCAATCTTAATATTCGAATACATTGAAGATCTGTTAGTAAGCGAGATCAAATAAAAGTTGGCACCTCAGGAAAAAGCTTTCATCAGTTCACCGAACCTGTGGAAGACTATTATCCATTGCATAAGGACTAGATAGATAATGAAACTCACCGTCCACATATTTCTGAGCGTGTTCACACTACTAGGTTGTACGGACCCAGATATCGTGCCCGAAACCCACATTTCTACGCCACCTCCACCCCAAGCCTCAGGCACACCTGCTGTACGTTACCCGTTGAAGACCGCGCTTTATGGCGATTTGCACGTGCATACCAGTTGGTCTGCCGATGCCTATGCAGGCGGGAATCGGCTCGGTCCGAATTCCGCCTACCGATTTGCCCGCGGCGAGGAAGTTGAGCTTCAAAACGGCCTGTTAGCAAAGCTTGAGACACCTCTCGATTTCGTCGCCCTAACGGATCACGCTGAGAACTTCGCCACCCATTTACCTTGCACCATTGGCGGTGGACCCGAGTTTGATACTGAAACATGTCGCGCCATGCGTACGGGCGACATGGATCAACAAGCAATGTTGGAGTCAGTTTTTGAAACTGCTGGAACTCGGCCAGGACCGCGCAGTTCGCTGTGTGACGGAGATCTAGAACGCTGTTTGGCGACAGAAAAAACCACTTGGTTGCGCGTACAAGAAGCAGCCAACGCCTTCGATGATCCGGGAACATTCAGTACGCTGATCGGCTATGAGTTTTCTTCACTACTGGAAAACTTCGGCATGTTGCACCGTAACGTCGTATTTCGCGGGACCGATGTCACACCACATGCTATTTCCTCTAACGACGTGCTTAACCAAGCCGATTTCTTTGCTCAACTAGACGAGGCATGTGTTGAGCCTTGCGAAGTGTTGACGATACCTCACAACACAAATTTCTCGTGGGGCAAGGCCTTTGCCCGCACCGACGAAGACGGATATACCTACACCGCAGAGGACATCGAGCGCCGAGCCCGCATTGATCGCCTGTTCGAAATCACACAACAGAAAGGCAATTCCGAATGCCAGATCGGCGTAGGTATGGCGGATGAGGACTGTAACTTTGAAAACACCTGGCCGGTCTGTGATGACGGACAAGGTACTCAATGTGCTTCTGAGCCTTCCTTCTTACGCAATGCCCTGCTTACTGGTCTTGCCATGGGTAGTGAACAAAATCAAAACCCATTCAAGCTCGGCATCATTGCATCGACAGATACGCATCTATCAGACCCTGGTAACACAGCGAGGCAAATTCCCGCTCAGTTCTCAGGCCTCAATTTTTCGTTCATGGTTAAAAGAGCACTTGAACTGAATCATGTTGTGATTGGTGCGCTTCGAAAGGTATCAACAGGTGGACTGGCCGGTGTCTGGTCAGAAGCCAATACGCGCGAAGACATTTTTGATGCGTTACAAAATCGCGAAACTTTTGGTACTAGCGGCTCACGCATTAAGGTGCGTTTTTTTGCTGGTAACTATGCTGGGGATATCGGCAGTCGCGACGATGCGGTGGCCAATGCCTATGCTAACGGTGTGCCAATGGGTTCCGATTTAAGCAATCTTGAGAACCCGAACTTCTGGGTATGGGCAAGCCAAGACCCTAGCGCACCCAGTTTAGATCGGATCCAGGTGATCAAAGGTTGGACTGAGAACGGTGAAGAAAAACAAAAAATATGGGATGTTGCCTGTGCTGGAAACCGGATCCCCGGAGAGGATGGCAAATGTCCAACCACTACAGCTGGAGTCGACGTCGAAAGCTGCGCCCTGAGTGGCAGTGGCGCCCCTGAACTGCAAACCACGTTCACCGACCCTGATTTCTCAGCCGATCAAATCGCCTTTTACTATGTCCGGGTATTTGAAAACCCAAGTTGTCGGTGGACGACTGCACTTGCAATTGAAGCTGATGTGGATCGACCAACCGACGTTCCAGCCACGGTACAGCATCGCGCCTGGTCATCACCGATATGGATAAATTCCCCCTAAAGGTAGAAAAACACCCTCCTCACACATAGAACAACACGAATCTCGTACATGCGTAAACTCCTAATCGCAGCGGCAACGCTCCTATCAATCCCGGTGCTCCTGTTTCTTTTAGTGTGGCTCTATCCCCGTCCAGCCGATACCACACCAGCATGGGTTTTCGATGGTGATGGCAGAAACATCAACTACTGCGAGCTTCCAGAGTTAGATGGCAGCGGTTTGATTGCAGATGACATCCCGCAAGCTTTCACGCCGGGTTGTGGCTACACGGTCTTTCCAAATCCGATCCTGCGTGGTTGCACAGAACCACTCCCAGCAGGCGCCCAGGACATACGTGGTCTGTGGCAAAGCATTGATCCAAAACTTCCAGATCATGTTGAGCGCGTTGAACAATGTGGTGATCGAGTTGTGGTGACTGCGCGTGGCGTGATCCACGATCATGCACCTGACATGCTTTCAAACGACGTATCCCCTCGCCAGATTGGTCCATGGCTATTCTGCTTGCGTACGTCACAAGCCACGGCCGTCTGGGAAGACAATCAACTGCACCAGAAGCTCTTTGGGGGTCCAACCGTGGTGAAACGCTACCTTGAAGACGGTGTTTATAAGTGGCAGTTCCCGGGAATTGGCACCATCAAAATGAAGCGAATATGCAGAGTACCTGAACATGCAGCAACGCTCCCTGACCGCAGCCACGCGCTTTAGCAACACCCAGAGTTTGATATCCGCAACTGAGAGGAAGGTTGACTGGATGGGACGGTGCTTTATGAGATACAGAAAAGAAAAGAGTGTTGCAGAAATTTCTATGACAAACCGACAAACACCTTTTGACCTGGATCACGTTCCAGGAAGATCTTCTACTTGGACTATCGGGTCTGTAGACCTTCCTTCTTAAGTCGCCACAACAAGACATCGAGGCGGTCCTGGCCGAAAAACGGCTCGTCTTTAAACACACAGGTTGGCACACCCCAATGGCCTGCGTGATCATGGTCAACCTGATTCTTTTGGATGACCGATTCCAGGCGGTCAGCCTCGTCCACAACGCGCCGATCCATCTCTGCTAGATCAAGCCCGGCGCTCTGCGTCGCACGAGCCAGATGATCACCATGATCCCAGTTCTTGGTGCCACCCCAGATAAGCGAGGACACTTCATCTACAAACTCGATGCCCCGCCCCATTTCTTCAGCCAGAGCGCCAAGTCTGCTCAACCGATGAATGTAAGGTTGCTCGGCCCCAGTCTGCCGCTCACCTTCTTCATTAGTCAGCTGTATGACTGGATCTGGATTTGGCCAAACGAAGGGTAGTTGTAAAAACTCCGCGACACGATAAACATCGGTTTGGAAATAGGAAAACCATTGCGGTTGCACTTGTTGGAAAAACTCGGGTGTCCGTATCGCGATTGGATACACAACCCGGAAGTTCACCTGTAGCTGGAACTGTTCCTGCCAGTCGCGCAATCGCCGGGTCGCAAGATAGGACCAGGGACTACGAAAGGACCAATAAACATCAATTTCCATCCGTTCACTTTTCGACTCACTCATCTTTCTCACTTAACCCTACGGGCTCTTTATGGAACACGTTCGCGCAAAAAGGACGCATACGCTCCCCTCTTCGTACTAGGCAGGAGGGGTCACCCAAATGGGAGAAGACCAAGCCCTTTCCTGAATAACCGCATCAAGATTGTCACGCGGCGCTACACCAGCGCGAAGCGCATCCCAGGTGGACCATCGACAAGTCGGGTTTTCCAGCACGCGAGCGTAATAGAAGGCTTTCTGATGTTCATCAAACTCTGGGTCTTGCCAGAGCGTTTTCAGTTCCACCGCCCCCCGGTCTGCAGAAATAGCACAATCAGCTAGATTCACTTTGGCGCCATTGTCCGGACAGCGATGAGTATCCGGGTCAACTGCCAAGCCGTCCGCGCACGCAACATCAAATACGCGTTCGTGAGCTTCACCTTCCTCTAGCCAACCCTTGATGATCTGCATGCGCTGCAATGGTGCCGATTGCACATCTCGGGCTGCCCAGACGATAAACGAAGGCGAATCTCCTACCTTTGCCATCAGGTCACCGCCCATCGAGACACCTTGCTCTGCTGCCCGAGACATACCATCGGCCGTTTCCAGCATCGTGCCGTCGAGATCATGTCCCGCAAAAAAGCGCACCTTTAATCGCGGCCCTGAGGTGGCGTATGTCTCCTTGCGGCGGAAGGCGTCGTAAATGGATTCGCGGGTGTTTTCTTCAGCCCACACCGCCGCTAAGCCTGATGCACCGTACGCTGATGAACTGCGGTGCAGATAACGTCTACCATCGGAGCCAACGTAGAATGATGATTCCTCCGCGTCGCTTAGGCCGAGGACTTCGACTTCATTATCGGTGATGGGTACTGAACCACGGAGGGCGGCTGTTGAGTCGAGTAAGCCGACTTTAGCAAAGTAGTTTGTTTCATCATAAGAACCTGCTGCGGTATGGGTATCAGAAGATCCGATAAAGCCGTACTGAAACGGATTACCCAACCCTTCCGCTGCCAGCAACAATCCGTTTTTCAATGCATCACGCACGTATCCCCCAGCAGGCTGCGCGTTCCTCAACGGGCCACCACCCGCGATATACGGGTCAATCTCAAAGCCCGCCCATTCATCATTCATGGAAAGCGCGGGGTGTGTTTCTGAGGTGCCTTTGACCTGGGTGATTTCGACCAGAGGTTCATTGCGCATACGTTTCTCATTGTGCTCAAGCGTCATCGGGTCACCAGCCCACGTGGCTAGAGCAAACATCTGTCCATTGGACTTATTCGAATTGTGCGGGATGGCCAAGCTCTCCACGCCCTCTTCCCTTAAACCGTCCATCCAGTTCCATAGGTCCTCTGGATCTAGCGACATGAGGCGATTGAACGGCACCGATGGCAAATTTTCGGAGCCGCGAAAGATGACATTCCGGTGCATACTACCGCCGTCCTGCCTGGTCGTTGAAAACTCATAGGCGGCGAAAGTTGTGAACTTTCCAGGTTTGTAGTGTTGGTCGGCAGCACGCACTTCTTCTTGCCAAGTCGTGCTCATGATCTGTTGCACCTCTGCGTTGAGAGGTTCGGAGTTGGCCTGGTCCTTTCTAAACGCGCCAATAAAGGCACGGAAGTTGCGCGTGGGGACACTTTCGAGGTTGAGGTTCTCCGGCGCATTAAGGTTGTGGATCCGCTGCATCGAGGGGTACTTGGAGATTTCGGTTGTGGTATCCGCTCCGGCTCGGACCACACCAAGATAAAAGCCGTGGTCCGTGACCGCATAAAAGTCCAAAGGCCGGTCGAGTTGCATATCGAACCCACCCGGATGTTTGATGGCCTCACCTTGAGCATATCGATAGGCGTCATCGGGTGTTGCTAGTGTGCCGAACTGAAAGGCGTCCATCGAATAGGTTGTGTGCACGTGGAGATCACCAAAGTAGGCATAGCGTGTAGCTCCCGGTGCAGACGAATCAGAGCCACCTCGCTCCGTCGACTCCACTCGTTCTGACCGCTCATTTGCCGCGGAGACGGCTTGTTGGCTCGACCCGCCACCACCGTCTGAACAGGCAGTTACCGTGGCCAGCATCACGGTAACGAATACTGAACCCTTAAACTCTCTACTATTCATCCAATTCCCTCCGCCTAAAGAAAACGTCATTCTAAATAGTTAGCCGCGTGCTTACTCGGATACCTTACCTGCAGTGGACGCACGTTGGTTGGTGTATCCAAAATTTCCGCGACAGACAATGTTCAAAAACTATCTTCAAAAACTCCGCCAATTAGTCGACGATAATGCACTGCCAACCGCGAAAATAAACTGGTTCAAAGGCGCGATTGAAGATGCCAAGATTTTCTCTCTTGTGGCGCTCACAGCTCAACCCGGCGACTACGATCACCTTCAGATTGAGCAAGTATACTGGCGCGAAAGGCGGATAGGTGCCGCAATACTTAGATTCTTGGAGATGTTTCTTGAGGAGGCTAAACTATCTGCCTTTGCCAGAATCATCTCACCGAGAAGGCAGCACGAAATCAAGTCTAGCCACGCCAGCAAGAGTGAGAAAGGGGATCTCTTCAGCGGGCTCGAAAACCGCCTGGCGCGAGCTATTAGCCCCCGCCAAGAGTCTTTAGACGATCGAGCTTAGAGTAGAAATACCCATGGTTAGCGCGGCAACTGCCAAAGCGATGATGATGGTACCGGCGATCACGGCTTTGAATGGGTCTTCGATCCAATCTGACATTGTTTTTTCCTTTTCGGCTAGAAGTAGACGTTCGATAAAGCGGGCGCATTCTGCCGTTGTGGCGCGCCAAGGAACAGCAGAACAAACGAGCGTAAAACATCGGTTTTTTCGATGTATCGCGTATAATTAGAAGATTATACCGATCTGTAGGATGAGACTCTCATGCGCCATGTGAACTACACACACTTGCTCTATTTCTGGAACGTTGCCCGAGAAGGTAGCATTGCCCAAGCCGCCGAAGTCTTGCACTTAGCACCCCAGACGATCAGTGGTCAGTTAAAGTCGTTGGAACGTGCCGTTGGAGAATCACTCTTCAAGCGCGAAGGCCGCGGCTTGGTGCTAACGGAGATGGGTCGCTTCGTGAATCAGTACGCTGAAGAGATCTTCCAGCTCGGCAGTGAGTTGTCACAGCAGATTAGATCTAAGCAGGCATTGATGCCGACGGTATTGCAGGTCGGTGTGTTGATGTCGATCCCCAAGCTCGTCGCCCTGCACATGATGGAGCCCGCTCTAGAGCTCCCCGATCCGGTTCGCATAGTGTGTCGCGAGGGGGATTTAGATTTACTGCTCGCAGAACTCGCATTACATAGGCTGGATTTAATTATCAGCGACCGGCCGTTGCCATCGGGCAGCCACGTGAAAGCCTTTAACCACCCCCTGGGTGAAAGTGAGGTGAGCTTCTTCGCCCATCGTCGAGTGATCAAGCAATACCCGAACTTTCCAGCGGACTTAGACGGCGCCCCAATGTTGCTGCCGATTGCTAACAATACCCTTCGTCGCAACCTTGATGATTGGTTCGAACGCCAGGCAGTCACACCTCGCACTGTGGCAGAATTCGATGACAGCGCACTGATGAAATCTTTTGGCGAAGCAGGACACGGAGTGTTCCCTGCACCCACTGCCATCGCTGACGAAGTGTGTGCCATGTATGACGTCCAGTTGCTGGGTCATGCGGATATCAGCGAGCGCTATTTCGCCATTTCACCCGAGCGCAGGGTCACGCATCCGGCGGTGAGAGCTATCAGCGAAAGTGCCCGACAGATACTGCCACTAAGTTAACACCCAACCTGGTAGGATCTCGCGAGAATCGACCAGCTGCTTGATGTCGCCACGCCGATCCTTTCAGCTAATGCCGGTCGTTCGGTTCACTCTCTCCCTCGAACTGTCTCTCACACGGTCCCGATGCCGGACACGGCTCCAGGCAGGATCTGACCTTTTCTGGATGCGGTGTAGCCACTTTCTTGCGAGTAGGCAACTTCACCGCCCACAAGCACAGTGCTGACACCAATCGCATCACGAACATAACGACTGCCATCGCCAGGCACGTCTTGCACATACTGTTCCACGCCCCGGTCCAGAGCATCGGGATCGAAAATGGTGACATCCGCTACATACCCTTCCTGCAGTAGACCGCGTTCACTTAGACCCCATATGTTGGCCGTGTCATAGGTGATTTTCTTGACCGCCGATTCAAGTGTGAGCGCAGCTTCCTCGCGGACGTATTTGCTAAACAAGTAGCCTGTATCGCCATAAGTCGCAAAGGAAAGTATGTGCGCGCCGCCATCGCTTGCACCAATGTGTACGTGTGGATCAGCCAGCAAGGAGCCAACTTTGGCGTAATCGTTGTGCCCAATATCGGCCAACAGAAAGTGGGCCTGCAGGTCTTCTTCCAGCGACAGATCAATCATGGTTTCAATAATGCCGGTGTTCCTTTGCTCAGCCACTTCCTGCAAAGTCAGGCCGACTAAAGGCTGATTTGCATCCGTCTGCACTTGGCGAATCACCAAATTACTCCAGGGTGAAGCCATCGGCTGAGCTTCTTTGGTCAGCGCCTCACGTTTTTCTGGATTATTAAACGCAGCGACGATCTCGTCATGAGTACCAAAGCGCATGGTCGCATACCAAGAAGGCAGACGGATAAACAACAAACTCGGCACTTCGAAGCAAAAGCTAATATCGATTGGTCGAGTCTGCACTTGTGGCCAGACACGTGCGCCAGTGGCGATCTGCTCGCGAATACGCGCCATGACTTTATCTACCTCGCCGTTGTCTTCCGCGTTAACAAACAAAGGCGACAACGTTGTCGGTATTCCATGCTTTAGGGAAAGTTCGGCTAACTCATCGACACGCGCAACAGTGACATCGGCACTATAAAACTCATGAACGATTTGCAGCATGCGTCCATATTCACCCAGCACTGCAGCCAAGGCATCAAGTTCTGCTGTATCAGCATAACGACTGGGGACAGGCTTTAGCGTTTCATCCATATCAACAAAGCTGGTGCTTAGACCCACGGCCCCTGCCTCTAGGCACTCCCGCAACAACTGCTGGATCTGAATCAACTCATCTGGAGTTGCCGCTCGCTCCATCGCGGCATCACCCATCACCCACAACCGCAGCACGCTGTGACCCACCAGTGGTGCAACGTTGACGGTCAAATCACGCTGAATCCGGGACAAGAATTCTGGAAATGTTTCCCAGTCCCAAACGACGCCTTCTTCAAATGCCTTGAGCGGCATTTCTTCGATTTGATTGAACATCCCCACCAGCTTCATCCGATGTTCTTCTTTCAAAGGTGCCAAGGATAAAGAACAATTACCAGGTACGATCGTCGTCACCCCGTGCTCCAATGCAGGCTTACAAGCGCCATCCCAAAGTAGCTGAGCGTCAAAGTGTGTATGGGGATCGATAAAACCAGGTGCGACTGCTTGCCCACTGGCATCGATCGTCTGCTTGGCGGCGCTTTCTACCTTACCGATTTTAGCAATACGACCATTCTCAATCGCGACGTCAGCTGTGAATGCCGGTAAACCGGAACCGTCCACAACAAGTCCATTTTTTTATGACAAGATCAAACACGTTCTCTCTCCAAGTTATCTCTGATATCTATCTAACTAAATCTATTTGTATCTGTTGAAACTGACACTTAGTGCGTCCCGTACTTTCGCCCAGCTCTTTCCAATCAGCTGATCCGGTTCATCCACTTCACAAGCCACCAACAACGCTTCACAAGCGTGCCGGTCAAGGGGCACATCTGTTATGCCCCCACTTTCATAACGAACTGAGACTATGAGTTCTGCAGTACCCTCGTGTGCGGCAGCCATGCGAACATTGTTGATCGTTGCGGGCACTTCTACCCAGCTTTTGGCGCTTCAGTGAAAATGATGTCACTAGGCAAAACCTGCTTCCCATTTGGATTCGCCGCACGCATGAACACATGAAAATTCCAGCTCTGCAACTGCTCTATGGCCTCCGCATGCTCTACTTCTGGAAGTGTTCGCGCTGCAATTTCGGCCCAATCTTCGTTTGGCTCAGGCCGTATGAAATTTCTTTGTGACGCTAAACTCACGCATCCACCTTTATAGGAAATAGAATCAGACAGCATACTAAATTCGTTGTAGCCACGACTAGCCATTTTGAATGGGCGCTCCATCGTCAATGATGTGACTGAACCAACCGCTCGCAATATTTCAAGATTGTTTCCGTGGTCCCAAGCGTGTTCATTTTTCGCCACCGATAGATTGTTAGATAGAAAGTTCGAGGCGACTGTTCACCAACAGCTCTGCAACCGAAGCCTCGTTAGGCAGCGCCAGCGCATATGTTACGGAGTCAGCAATAGCAGAGGGCGGAATTTTGAATTGACCCGTTGGTGGATCTACATTGTCCACCATCTCCGTATCAACAAGACCGGGGCAAACGGCGGTTGCTCGCAAACCACTATCCCAACCGAACTGACGGATTGCATGAGTGAGCGCCATAGAGGCGTGCTTAGACGCTGCGTACCCCAGACCATTCGGGCTCAGCAGCCGCTTTCCGGCAAGTGAAGTAATATTGACAACGCGTCCATGGCCACTCGCTTGCAGCGCGGGTAACGCAGCCCTAATAAGCTTTAGCGGACCTTTAAAATTCACTGCCCAAAGGGTGTCCAGATCCTCATCAGATCCTTCAACAAGACCAACTTCCAAGAGCACCCCTGCGTTCAATACCACGCCATCGATGTGGCCAAAGTGTTTGATGGTCGCATCAACCCACGCCTGCGAATCTGTCGCACTCGTCGCGTCCCATACATGTGTTAACACCGCATCATCGAAGTCTAGCTTTGAGGGTTGGCGCGCACCCAGACTCAGCGAATAGCCCTGCTCTCGTAATCGTTTGGCTACTTCTTTGCCAATACCACGATTGGCACCAGAAACCATGATGACTCGACCATCTGGGTTTAGCATATTTGTGGCCCAAGTAAATGAACCGGGATTCTACATACTTCACCTAATGGGCGACCAGTCATCAACCGAAGAACATTTCAAAAAGCTTTCACTGGTCGGAATGTCGGGTCTGCAGACCCTCTTTCTCCAGTCGCCAAAACAACACATCGAGGCGGTCTTGGCCGAAAAACGGTTCATCCCTAAACACACAGGTTGGCAACCCCAATGGTGATCATGGTCAACCTGATTTGCGATTCCCGACGACAGCGAGCTATTGCTACCCAGCATTCATGCTGGGTGGGGAAGGAGTACTACCCGGACTCTACGAGCACCTCAATCGATTTGAACAAGTCTTACCAGGTTGTCTTCTTCAAGCATTTTCATTAGATTGCTGAAAATCACTCACCAACATGGAGACCGACATGAATTTGTGCGTACTTCCTAGGGTATACCTAGGCTTTGCACAATGCCCCTCTGGCTCTGTTGATAGGTCAATTCGCAGTCTTTGCGACTAACCTATCTGTAGCAATCATCCTCGAAAATCCTTCTCCATAGCTATGGCAAGGCAGGTCGCACAATTCTAATTTTGTGTAGGACCCATTATGCTTTTACAAGTCAAAAACCTCAGTTATTCACGAGGCACTAAAACACTCTTCAACGACCTAGATCTTTCTGTTTCAGCTCATGACAAAATAGGTCTCGTCGGTCACAACGGCTGCGGCAAAACCAGCCTGTTAAACCTGATCAGTGGTCAAGCAGAGCCCGATGCCGGTGAGCGCATCGTGCAACGCGGATTGCGTATCGGGTTGATGGAACAGTTTATCCCTCCAACAATCTCTAACCTGTCACTGTTGGATGCCGTGTCCAAAGCGCTACCTACGGAAAACCAAACGACAGAACTATGGCGCGCGGAAGCGGAGCTAAATGCGCTTGGCTTTACCGAACAACAATTCGGTCAAACCATTTCAGAGCTCAGCGGTGGGCAGCAAAACCTGGCGTTGTTTGCCCGCGCCCGACTCCAAGACCCAGATCTATTACTTATGGACGAACCAGGCAACCACATGGATGTCTTGGCACTCCAACAGCTGAAACGGTATTTAGACCAGGCACGGGATATCACTTTCATCATGATATCTCACGATCGTGAACTGCTAGATGACTGCTGTAGTACAACAGTATTTCTTAGGGATCTGACGACCTATCACTTTAAGCTGCCCTACTCTCAAGCCCGCGACGCTTTGGCAGAGCAAGATGCACAGGCCCAACATCGTCGTATCGCCGAACAGAAAGAAATCGATCGCATTCGTGCCAGCTCCAAACGATTAGCCCACTGGGGACATACCTACGACAACGAAGATCTAGCGCGCAAAGCAAAGACCATGGCTTTACGGGCTGAGAAACTTGAAGCAGCTCAAACATTTGTTTCTCGCGGCAGTGGCCTGGATTTAAAAATAAAGGGTCAGACCCTCAAGAGTAAGACAGTATTCACTATTGAGAATCTTCAAGTTACCGTGCCTGGCGGTGAACGGACGTTGCTCACCTGCGAACATTTGGTTGCCAACCCCGGTGATCGTATTGCCTTGTTAGGGGCAAACGGTACTGGCAAATCAACCACCATCCTCAGGCTGCTGCAAGCGCACAAGGAAGCTGAAGCCGACCTTCGTTTCAACCCAAATGTCTCCATCGGCTATTTCGATCAGGAGTTGGCAGGGATCGAGGGCCGGCAGAGCAGGTTTGATTGGCTTCACCAACAAGTCGACTTACCCGAGGACCGAATCAAGAAGGTGTTATTAAACGCCGGTATCGCTTTTGAAGATTTCGGCCAAGCCGTGGGTAGTTTGAGCGGCGGAGAAAAAGCCAGACTCACCTTTATGTTATTGGCACTTAAGCAACCCAGTTTGATGATCCTTGATGAGCCAACCAATCACATAGACTTAGAGAGCCGTGAACAATTGGAGCGACAGTTGATCGAAGCTCAATCGACTTTGTTAATCACAAGTCACGACCGATCCTTTTTGCAGGCTGTTTGCAACCGGTTCTGGCTGATCCGAGACCTAAAGCTGATTCAGATTGATAGCCTCAACGAATATTACGATGGGCTGCAAGAAGGCTTTCAGCAAAAACTGGTCCCAAATTCTAGCAGTAACATAACTCAGGCGACTGTAGGCGCAGTTGACGCTTTCAACTCTGACCCCGACAAGGTGTTGGCGCGTATACAACAACTAGAAGATCTACTGGCTGCCGATCGTGCTCGCAAGCCGAAGTTTCAAAAACCTGATCGCCACTTAGCTTGGCAACAAGAACTGCAAGAGCTTTGGGCTAAAGCGCTGGGCGAGTAAAAGAGCGTCCGAAAATCAGGTAGCGATCGAATTTATCGCTAGAAAATCACTGTACCCAGGTGATGCCCCGTTGGAGCGAGCGTGGTTGAACGGAAACCAAGTCTAGCGCCGTTTGCCGCAAACAACAGGTTGCCTGGCGTGGGGCTGTATGCGAGAGGAAACAGAAAAAGACATCGCGCTACGAATTCCAATGTTATCCGACAGCCCTTAAATACCCAGACAATCTTCTCTGTCCCGAACGATAAATCATGCCGTTTTCAGACATGCATCGCAAAAATCCGTGTCCTCAGTTTACCATCCGCATAGAATCTCTTAGGCCGAAAATGCTAGCGAGCGCTGTTGTGAACGAACCAATCAAGTTGAAAGCAATAGAAGACTACAGACGTCATTCTGAATGCCTTCCGGAGTTGCTTGGGATCCAATTAATCGACGTTGGTGATCAATGGCTAACCGCTTCGCTCGAGCTTACGCCACACCATCTCAACCCAGCTCACTCAAGTAGTCACGCCGCCACAATGGTGGCACTGTCTGATACGGCTGCTGGCTGGGGATGCTTGGCACATCTTCCCAATGGCGCTTCAACCTTCACAACTGTGGATCTGAGCTGCAACCTCTTACGCGCGGTGAAGACAGGGATTATCAATTGCCACGCGACGATGTTGCACGGCGGGCGAACCACTCAGATTTGGGATGCAATAATCACGGATGAAGCTGACAAAAAACTAGCAGCGTTTCGTTGCACCGAACTAATCCTATACCCTTCCTAATCCACACGAATGTCCGCTGCGTATGTGGAAGTCTCCATGTTTAATGAAGCATAACCTTTCGTTGCTCAAAATCAGCCGCTCTTGCAGGGCAAGCACTGGCAAAGTACTCACATCATTGTTAGACGGTCGCCAATATCAATAACTACGCTTGGCGGCAACATTGCCGAGGACTATTCCAAACACCATTTCCGATATGACTACTAATTCGCCACACACGTTGGTTGGGCTATACGCTCAGTATTATGGCCCATTTTTTAATTGTTTTTGGGCTATAAATAACGTATTTATAGCCCATGAGACATAAAACGTGGAACTGGCAAAGTCAGCAATGGCCTGATTTTACCTTCGACCCGGGAAAGCTTGCGCACTTGGAGCATGACTACGCGCATCGATCTGGTTTGTTGTTAGGTAGCACCAGACATATAGCTGAAGACGACCAGACGACTCTTACGGTTGAGTTGATGAGCGATGAAGCACTCAAAACTTCCGAAATAGAGGGCGAGCACCTAAACAGGGATAGCTTGCAGTCTTCGATTCGCAAAAATCTGGGATTGAACCCACCTGCGAGGAGAGTTTCACCCCAGGAAGCAGGCGTCTCGGAAATGATGGTCGACCTCTACCAACACTATGATGCGCCTCTCACCGAAGAGCTGCTCTTCGAATGGCATAGCATGCTGTGCAGCGGCAGGCGAGACTTGGAGGTTGTGGGTGGATACAGAACACATGATGACCCAATGCAGATCGTTTCCAATCGGCTAGACGATGACAAAGTTTTCTTTGAGGCACCACCATCTGAAACCATGACAACAGAAATGGGCGACTTTTTGAGCTGGTTTAGATCAACTAGCCCAGGCGGGACAAAAAGACTGTTGCCGTTAGCAAGAGCAGGTATCGCTCATTTTTACTTCCTGAATATTCACCCTTTCGAAGATGGCAATGGACGCATCGCCAGAGCCATTTCTGAAAAAGCCCTTTCTCAGGATGCCGGACAAGCCTCGCTGATCTTACTTTCAACGGTCATCGAGGAAAGGAAGAAGGAATACTATGCCGCACTAGAAGCGCACAACCACACTTGCGAGCTTACAGATTGGCTACTCTATTTCGGCGGCGCGATACTAGAAGCACAATCTCGAACCCTTGCGATCGTTGAGTTTTTGATAACCAAGAAGAAGTTCTATGACCATTTCCAGGTCATGATGAATGAAAGACAACAAAAAGTTATATCCAGACTTTTTGCTGCTGGTCCAACGGGGTTTGAAGGGGGCTTGAGCGCAAAGAACTATCTAACGATTTCGAAAACCTCACCATCAACAGCAACACGTGACTTACAGGATTTGAAATTCAAAGGCATTTTGAACACGACTGGTGAGAGAAAAAGCACCAGGTACTGGCTTAATCTTTGAGTTTGCAGCCGGGTCCGCATTAGGAAAGCCGCGGATAGCTGCAGAACAGGCTTGGTAGACATGATCTACCAAGCCCATTCCAGGTACTCAGACTAGAATCGAAAAGCAGCCTCCAGGAAGATCTGCTCACCACGACCAAGTCCTACCAGTTGGTCATCGCCGGTAGGTGGACGGAATGGCGCAGGACCGGCGAACGTCAAGACTTGCTCATCTCCAAGGTTCTTACCTATCAAGGATAAGCGCCACGACTCGTCAGGTGGAAATATCGATATGTTCAAATCGAAAGTGGTGAAGCTATCTTGAACCAGAGCTCCTGAGGGATTGGTGATGGGGTGGTATTCAAAACCCGCACCGACGAAAAACTCGTCTTTGTAGGCAATATTTGGACTAATGCGCAAACGTACCCCGTCAGTCAGATTGGTTTCCCAGTTAATTGCCACGTTGCCAGAGATGTCTGGTGCAAGACCACCGGTACGGCCTTTTAAGTTGTCACCCACACCTGGTGTGCCTGAGGGGAAAAAGTCACCCGTAATCTCGGTATCTAGGTAAGCCCAAGAACCGGATACGCTCAATCCCGGTACTGAGGTCGACCAGAGAAAGTCTACCTCTAACCCTTGGGTAGTGACTTCACCTGCATTAAACGTACGGAAGGCGAACACGCCTGGATCAAATAATTGAACTTGTTGATCCTCGTAAACGTAGCGATACCCGGTTACATTGAGTGTCACTGTGCGATCGAGGAGCTGAGATCTAAGCCCCACTTCCCAACCTTCGGATTCTTCTGATTCGAAGCGAAGTAGTTCTGATGAAGCTGCCACGACGGCGGGATCAGGATCTACTAAGCCCACCACCGAGCCCGTTGGGAGAGTATTGTTGTCAACCCCGCCAGACTTAAATCCGGTCTTGTAGGCCCCATAAATAGAGATGTTGTCATTCACCAGATAACGCAGAACAACCTCAGGTGAGATATTGTCATCTTCAAACTTGATGTCTGGCGATTGGAAGCCTGAGCTCACGGTGCCGAAGATCGCAACCACGCCAGCGTGAACAAAGGGGAAGCCAACCGACGTTCTCTTCTCTTCGTCGGTCCAACGCACCCCACCCGACAACTCCCACTTTTCAGACAGTTGGACATCAGCGCTCGCGAAAAACGAAAGGGCTTCTGCTTCGATGGGTCGATCAGCAAGCCAGTCAAATGTTGCGCCGGTTACGGGGTCAGGACCAAAAGGAGGTCCAAACGCGCCAAGGAGTGAGGGGTTAAATGCGTTTTGAGAGGTTTTGTGACCAATATCTCTGTCTTCCCAGAATCCTCCAAGCTGAAAGTTGACAGGACCATCGAAGTTACTGGCGAGTCTCACTTCCAGCGTCGTTTGCTCAAGGGTGTTTTCGAAAGGTGCAGATAAGCCGGCGGCGCTGCCATCTGGATTTTGCCCTGTGGAATTAAATGTGTCGTTGTACTCGTTCTCTAGGTCCACATAGCCAGTTAACACCGTCAGGTCGAAACTCTCGCTGAGCTTGACGTCCATTTGTAATCTGGCGAAAAGAATGTCCGTATCGTTGTAGGCGCGGAATATATTTCTGCCAGTGCCGGGTGAACCTGGAGGTAGGGTATCAAGCAGTGCATTAGAATCTGGTCCAACGAAACGACCGTCATCGATGTCGCAATCATGCGTAGGTAAGAACAGGTCGATACCGGGTGTTCCACCAAAGGCCCCACCTAAAAGCACTGATGGATCAGGTAGGCCGTCGCCACCGCAGAAGATATCAAGCGCGTTGTTCAAGGCTTCTGATTGCTGTTTGTTGTAATCGACTTTTAGATTCGCAGAGAAATCATCGGTGGGTTCCCATAACAAGGTCCCTCGAGCAATAATGTTGTCCAAGCCCCGGTCTTTGTTCGCAGTCGGATTGCCATCTGCGATCTCGACAAACTTTTCAATTTCCTGGAATTCACCGGCTAGTCTAAAACCCAAAGTCTCGGTTAATGGACCAGAAACGTATCCGCCAAACGTAGTCCCTTCTTCTTCGAACTCATAAGAGGTTTTAAAACTGCTTTCCCAGTTTTCAGTCGGGTTCGCCGAACGGAGGGACAGCACACCGGCAGAAGCCGCTTTACCGAAATATAGAGATTGTGGCCCTTTTAACACTGCAACTTGTTCAACATCGAAGAACGCACTTTGCAGCAATCGTTGTGTACTCACAGAAACGCCGTCGTAGTTAAGTGCAACGGCTGAATCAAAAGCGTTTGAAATGGAAGAGGATCCAATACCGCGCAAGGTGATTTGGGCACTTGCACCCGAGCCACCAACAGACATACTTAACGCAGGGATACGGCTCAATAGGTCCGTGGCCTCATCGATGCGAAAGATATCGAGCGTCTCCTCCCCGATAGCAGTCACCGCTACAGGGGCGTCCTGTAAAGACTCTTCCAAATTTCGAGCGACTACGAGAATCTCTTCAATCGGCTCGTTGTTAGACACTTCAGCTGCATGAGCACCCAGCGCGGTAGATAAGACAATTGTTGCCATCGCCGGGATAGCAAACAAACTAAGAAGTCGCGACTTCTTGAGCAGACGAACCAAGTTCGTCAAATATAAATCTATCAAATTTCTCTCCAATTTTTGAAAATACAGAACACGACGGAGTTCCGCCCCGGCCTTGGGTCTTGTCTTATCGTTTCCCGAACGCTCGGCTAAGCGGAATATCGTGCCGTAAAAGGCGCTGTTCCTTTGGACTGCTGCTTTATGGGTATCTAGAACCAAGACGCGCGTACCTTAAGCGAATGCGCATTTGCGAGCTAGCGCGCTATTGATAAATCAACGGCAATCTAAATGATTAATTTTCGTGCAGCCAGTTACGCCATCGTGGCTTCCATCGTTTAACCATAAAACAATGGTAAAAACCTTAAAAACACCGATCTTCATACAAACTTCACGCGCCTTTCATGCAGTCCCACCCTTGATGCCCTAGTTTTACGCTGTCGCCACGTGCAAACACTGACACAGAGGCATAACCAAGGGGCTAGGTATGAACCAGACTGTATTTAACGTAACTCTTAGCGTGGCGGTGGTCTGCATCGCCGCTATCCTGGCGTTTTCAGTCTATCAAGCACAACCCTCAGATGTTGTGGACCGCCCTGTGGGTCTCCAACAACAAATCGAGCTGCTGACACAAAAAGTAGTGTTGCTACGTGCGCGACAACCCGATGAACAAGCCTTACTTGGTCAAATCGAGGAACTTGAGGCGCGGATTCTCTCAATTCAACAGCAGTTAGATCAGGCTCGACTTCGCCCGCAAAATTCAACTCAAAAAAACATCTACCCAGGAGAGCATCATGCTTCAACCACTCTTTAGTCGCCAACAACCCCCAATGTATAGCGCAGGAATTAGTGCTAGAGTCACCAGTCAGCGATGCAGGCAAGGGAGAGACTCTGTGATTAGTCGTTCAATACGCGCAACTATCTTTAGCACGATTCTGATCTACGCCAATAGCGCATGGGCTTGTGGTGAGAGTCTGTTTCATGTCGGCAAGGGCGTCGTTTTCAGAGAATATACGGCACCGCTTCCAGGCAAAATCCTCATGGTCGCACGCAGCGAAGGCGATCTTATTCTGGCAGAGCGCCTGAGCGCGGCAGGTCATGATGTTAGAACGATTGCCGACCCTGGCCAAATTGGTCAAGAGCTTGCACAAAGTGACTTTAATATTGTCTTGTCCTTATTTGCTGAGCGCCAGCTGGTCGCACAGCAAATGCAAAACGCGACCAACGACATCCGTTACTTACCCGTCGCCCAGGATGGCACCGCTGAGGAGCAGGCTGCAAACGCGGTAACTCGCCATGCCTTGTCCACCGACGACAGCGTTAAGAATTTTCTTCGCGCCATACATCGAACCCTAAAGCAAAGTAAGACTTAGGACCGGTCGTGGCAAGACTGTTAATTTGCTGCGGCTTCGCAGCCGCCATCCTATGTTCGCAAAACGCTGTAGCGGCGGAGCGCGGCCATGTTTCTCTTTCTTATCAACAATTCAAAACCGATGGCTTCGAAAGTACTATTGGCGAATTAGATATTGGCACAACCGACACACAATCCTTGAGTTTCGATCTTGCCTATCATTTGACGGAGCGCACAACCCTACATTTCGGCATACCGTTGGTACGCAGACGCTACGAAGGTCATGTCGGACATTTCCCTTCTAACCTTTTGGAGGGACATGACAACGACCACTCTGTCGACGAAGGTAGCTACCACACGGACTTTCAGGATTTTCTACTCGGGCTATCTTTTCTTGCCGTCGATCGGCCGGTGCGAGTAGAACCTTTCCTGTTTTATGGCTTACCTAGCCACGACTATCCGCACTTCGGCCATGCTGCTGTCGGGCAGAACTTGTGGCGGATAGAACTAGGCACGCGCTTAACTTACACCCCACCACTCAGCGACTTCTACTTTCGCTTTGATCCCAGCTATTCCTTCATGGAGAAAGTACTCGGCGTGCGAACCAATCAGTGGCGAGCTCACGCGGAGGTCGGTTACCGATTCGTCGATGGTGCTTCCGCCAGAATGTTCGTTTCAGTAAAGGATGCCGAAGGTGCTGAGTTTCCTGACGACTTTCCACCGCCGCGTAATACCTCGCGTTGGTATCATCACGACCGGATGGTCAAACATAGTTTTGTCAACGTTGGTATGGGCCTGGATTGGCAGTTCAGTCCACGTACTCAGTTATCGACCTCGGCGATGACAATGGTAACTGCAGAGCAAGCGCACGTTGTGAAGTACGCATTTAACATTGGCGTCACCCGCTTTTTTTAGTCTCAGTACCGGGTTCCTGCTCGGTTTGGTCTGACAAGATCGGTACACCGAGTCGCGTTAGCGCGGCAGGAACGGCCGCGCGATAATTCGCCATTCTGGTTTCAATTTTTTCCACCACGTCGAGATAACGAACGTTCGCAATATAGAGTTGAAAGCACTGTGCGTCTTTGAGCACAGAATGCCAGACCAACCCAGGGCTTTCCGGCAGGACTTCGAGTCTCTCAAACATCTGCTCTTCCTCTTGCAAGATTCCATGTGCGCAGGCTTGATACAAATTGGTCCACCAGGCATTCCTGGCTCCACTGGTCCGTTGTGCGTCCATGTGGTCACGGAGCCAATGCGCCAGTTGAGCCGCATCATCCTCGCGGCCTATCGCTTGTAGCGCCGAGGCATACGTATACGCAGCCTCCAACGCATCTGCGGCTCGCGCATCGGACATCACGCGCTCTGGAAACCCAATGAGCGTCAACAATCTTGCTGCCTCCGCATAATAGTTCTGCGTGTTATAGGCAAAGGCCAGCGCATAATAGATCTTTAGATCGTTGGGATTATCGAAGAGCAGTTCTTCTGCAAAATCAATCAGCTCACCGTACCGACGTCCGAAAAAAAGCTGGTGTATGCTCGGTTCAGCATCGAACGATTGTGCCGCTGTATCATCACCAGTACGTGCGTAAAGTTCTGCGATCTGCCAGTCGATATCCACCAAGCGTGGAGCAGCAATCTTGGCTCGCATGGCCCACGCAATGGCGGTAGGCAGATCACCTGCTACAGCATAAATTCGAGACAAAACCCTATAGCCGGGGACATTCGGAAACTGCTCTTCAATCTGCTGTGCGAGAGCTAGAGCTTCGTCTGGGTGGCCGGTCACCCCATAGTAATTGCCTAGTTCGGAGTAACGCTCTAGAGACAAAGGATCTAAGGCGCGTGCTTTACGAAATAGTTCGCCAGGTCTATCGACAACGCCATTGTGCCAGATCCACTTCGCAAGGGCTGCTAGGGCCAGCGGATTGTTAGGGTTGAGCTCCACGGCCCGCTCGTAAGAGGCACCACCGGCAGAATCACCTCTAAGCCAGTGGTATAAGCCCTGTGAGTAGTGTGCGTCTGATAAATTTGGATTGAGCGCCAACGCGCGCTCTAGGGGTTCCTTGGAAGCATCGAGGTTTCCTTGATAAAGCAGCGCACCCGCTAGGCGACTGTAGGCAAGTGCTGACGTGGGATCTGCCTCGGTAGCTTGACTATAGAGTTCTACCGCTCGAGCGAGTGCCGCTTCATCCACCAAGGATTGGTCACGTACTTTTTGTTCCGTATGTCGGCCGAGCAGTAACAATGTTTGCGCCGATACATCACTCGAGCCTGCGCTGGTTGCAGCGACCTGCTCTTCTGCGCCCGGAAGAATTTCTGCTACTACTTTTGTGGCTATATTCTGTTGTGCTTGCAGTAAATCTGATTGCAGATGGTCGAGACTTTCTGACCAAGATTGGAACCCTGTAGCACCATCAATAATGCGTACAGAGACGCGCAAAACGTCACCTTGTTTCCGAAATGTGCTTTCGACCAACCAGCGCACTCCGAGCTTGGTGGCGATCTCCTGCGCCGCCATGGGTTTCTCCTTGAAAAACATCGAGGAGGAACGTGCAGCCACCTGCAAACCGGCAATGCGCCCCAGTTGATTACGCAATTCATCGCCTAAGCCATCGCTGATAAAGTCATCACTGGCATCTCCACTAGCGTTCACAAAGGGAAGCACGGCTACAGTATTGGCCGGTGCCACAAGTAACCCAGGAGGACCAATGGGTTCTGTCGATGGATCTATTAGATAATAAAGGCCGGTCGTTGAGCCGAACAGGATGACAATGGCACCAGCCATGGTATACCTACCACGAGCACTATATACAGTCAGGCGCACGCCGCCGTGACGGTCGACGTCGAACTGCCAAGCCAAAAACATCGCAATTGGAAAACCCACGACAAATAATATGGCGACCACCCTGTTGGCACCATCCGGAAACACCGGCAACGCCTCAATGACAAAGCTGACTGCTTCAGTCAAGCTCCAAGCCACAGCAACATACAAAGCTGCAACTTGCAGCACCCGTCGACGACTGAGTTCACCGACCAAATTGCGTGTTTCGTTTTTTTCTGGATCTTCGGGTTCAACACTGACCAGCAATCGATAACCTTGCCCTCTCACTAGCCCGATATAGGTCGGATCTTGAGCATTGTCGCCCAAGGAGCGTCTTAACAGTCGCACCCGTTGCGTTACAGTTTCCGGACTGACAACACGACCCGGCCAAACCTGTTCGATGAGTTGGTCCATACTCAACATATTCGGTGAGGCTTTCGCTAAGGCGAGCAACAGCTGGTAGGAAAGTTTAGGAAGATCTATGCGCTCATTGCCACGGAACACTTCACGGGTTCCCGTATTTAACGTTAAGTTACCCAGAGCAAGTTTCTGTGCTGCCTCGACGGAGTCGGCCATCGGATCGGAATCGCTCTGCATGTTCACGCTATCTCCCTAAACCAGCCTAGCGGCAATCTTGGCGACATACTAGTCGCAGAGGACTCAAGGGTTCCCGCCTGCCGGTCCTCTTGATCTAGGGTGCAACGGGTGAGGGATGCAAAGAAGCAAACTGATTTTGGCAACCAGACACAGGGCACGATTCATTGGCGGTACCAATTTGCCTCGCCAAAGATCCGGCTACCCCGGCAGGACCATGAGTTCGTATCACCAGGTGCACTTCAGCGCGTGATAAGGCTCGCAATCCATAATCGCCACCAGCAAATACCTCACGATCATTCTTGCCCTTGCCAACTGAGATCGTCAGATTTGCGCCACCAAATCCATCCGCGACAAAGCCACCGGCCCAGAATGCAGTCCCTTTGACTGCCTTGTTGCCTAGATCGGAAGCTGAACAGCTAAAAGCTGTAGTACAGTTTTTAGGTTTATTGAACACCACCCACCATATGGAGTATGCGTCGCCTGGCATGAGCACGTTTGGGGCAAGGGCGAGATCCGCTGTGAGCAGTTTATTCCGATAATCGCGGGTGAGTACCGCGGAGCCATTGACTTCTCCACCACCGCCAAAAACTTGCATTGGTTGCACGTCGTAGAATTCATGTGGCGTCGCTTCGTCATTCGCACAGACGACGCTGGCCAAGAGCGCCAAACATAGCGCCACGGACCCAGTAGTGAATTGATGTAGTACTTTCATTGCTTCTCCTAACTATTTACGTTTACAACGCTGCTTCAACTGACGATTTTCAGCCAGTCCTCCGTAGCGAGTGAAGCCAGGCTATGGCAGGTTCTTAATAGCTGCATGAAGTTGCAGTGAAGAAACAGTGAAACCTGAAAAATACTATATATATCAACATGATAGATTATCTGGCAAAGGCGTCGACGAATCGCTCGCGCAAGCTTTAAGCCGAATTTATTTCAATTCACGACGAACCTTACGTTCGAGGGGCAGACCAGATACCGCTGATCCTACCGAGAACATTCACCACAACATCTAGGCGAGGTGTTTGGATCGGGTCTTTTGGATCACGGTAGCTATCATGCCCGAGTTGTCGGCATGGTCCTCATCGGAGAAGGCCGAGGTTTCAGTGCCAGGACCGACATTGGTGGTCTACACGCGACGGCAACAGGTGAAGTTGGATTCTGCCTCGCCTATTAGGTCAGTCCGGCAAAGGCATTGGAACTGCTTTGGATTGGTCACAAATTCACGGTAGCGGAAGCTGAACGGCTAGGACTAGCAGATCGCCTGCGCGATGAACGCACGGCAAAGACCAAGCAAGCGACTACATAATAACCTTGGATCCAGCTCTGTCTTGACCGATCGTCTAGTTAAGATGCAGGTCAATAACGTGCAGATCGAGCTTGTGTGGTAGCCCCAGAGAGGAACTAGCCCATTTCACCTCTAATATTTCAGCGCCTATCCTGAAATCGTCATTACGCGGAAAAGTGTGCGTTAACGAACCTCTAAACGGCGTTCGTGAAATTTCAAATTGATCAAGTGCAAGTCTTTTGGATAGCCATTGGTACAAGACCGCTTTAAGTTCTACAGGTCGCCTGTGCCTCGCCAGAGCGACCAAATCACCCACGTTATCGCCATGATTCCAGCCTCTTTTCGGCATATGGGAGAGTCGAATAGCGAGTCCGTCATTGCCTCTTAGTGATTTGGCTGAGTAATCTAATTTGTTTGGCAAAATTATCGGCTTGATCAGAAATTCAGCCTCGATAATGTGATCGAGTTCCTTATCAATCCATACTCGATGCAGATAAAGCTCCGTTTGCGTGAAGTCGTAGTCAACCAGATCGGGATACCCTGGTTCCAGGCCATAAACACCGTGGCAGGTCAATTGACTAGAAAAAAATATCAACAGTGAAATTAGCTGCCGCATCAGTTTCTTGCGCCTTTCGCTAGAGCTAGATTTCGGATAAAGATCCCCGAATTAATTCTGCAGCGTTTTTCCGTTGCTGCCTCGACCACTCGGGCAGTTGGTCCATCGACCGTTGGTAGGCCATAATCAAATGCCGTCGAATTATCAGCGTTGCTATCGAATCCAATACCAGTTCGCTTCTGCCTCGTATTCGATAGACCCGGGCCGCCAACCCATATCCCGACGAAATCGACTGTCCTAGTGCAGAACTTTGCCAGTAAATAAACTCGTTAAGACCATCTCCGTCGAAGTCCCTGGTCCACGGCAGTGGCCCATCGTCAAACTTTTGCAAAGTCCGCCAGCCCAAAGTCGAGGTCGACAGACATATCCACCCGTTACCGCCATTATTAATAGCAATCGACCAGTAACGGCCGCTACCGCCTTTAAACCAGCTATGCACGCCAAGAGGGTCGTTCGCACCTGCGCGGGTATGTAGTGTCCAGTCGTCACCTTCTACTCGGCACGGGTTACCTTTTTCATTAATCGCCTGGGAGTCAAACGAGATTCGGCTAGGTTCAAAAATTCTCGCGGTATTTGCGGGATACGCGTTGCTTGAAACGATGCAGAAGGCAGTGGCAAATAAACAAATCCTCCACGAGGGCATTACGCTCACCTTCCTTATACGGTTCAGAATGTCAGCTCACGGCCATTGGTTACTCCAACAAGGAAGTGAGCTGTTAGTTACAAAGCCTGGTTAGCCGTTGATCAGTCTTTCGCCAATAATTCTTCCTGTCGAAAACACCGTGCAGCGGACTCTAGCCCTCTAAATTCACTGGCTTTCCCTTGGCGTCGTCCAGATTCCTCCAACTCGGCGTACTCTAACCATACGTTCGCACAACGTCTCCATTGATAGACATACTCCGCGGCTTGTATTTCTGCTTTTTCGAGAGCGGCGTCCGCGTTTGCCAATAGTTCGAGTTTTATCCAGAGACTGGCGAAGGACGCCCAATCTGCTCTTTCTGCCAAACTCTCTTCTACATTAGCCTGTTTCTCGGCAAGCTGTAGACTTGCTATGGCCTTCTCAGATTCGTCTAAGTAATGGCAAATCTGCGCGCATGCCAAATAGAGATACGATCGCCCTTTGTTTTTGACAGCTTGGGCGACGCAGTAGCTGGCCTCGTCAGGCTCCTGTAGTAGGCACCATATTTCTGCAGACTCAATCCAGAAGGACATGAAACCGGACTCAATGTGCTGTGCCTTTTCCTGTGCGAGTTTCAGGCAGCGGTGCACCTCGTCAAGGTCACCAAATCGCTGCCAAAAGGCAGCGCAGTAATGCCACTCATTGGCAAAGTAGCGGTTTTCGATTCCTCCAATAGCTGCCTCGGCAAGTCGAAGACTCCGCCTGGCCTGGGTTGTTTCGCCAAGCTCAAACCAGCTAACAGCAATAGACGCCAATATTTCAGCCTCTGTATCTTCAGGATCAACTGTGCGCAGCGCATACCCATTCTGATCTTCATCCGCAACCAGTGGTCCCCAGCGATCTTTCCAGCTGAGATCGTAAACAAGATAATTGTATATTGTCGTCGCGTACTGAGGATGCCAGCGCAAACGATCAGATTCAAAGTCCCGCATGTCCTGCCACGCGTTCCGTGGATGCTTGTGACAACGGTCGACAGCCTGCTGATCTCCGATCTGCTGCCATAATGTTTTGCATAAGTCCCAGTCATACTCGCTTTGGCTTTGAGCCGATTCTTCAGCCAGCTCTAGACATGCTCGTGCTTCATTGGGTTGAGACTGCGTCAGCAATGTTTTTGCACACCAACCCCAAGCATGACTACTCTCGGCTAGGGACTCGGCACGTTCGATGCATCGGGTAGCCTCTGCCTGATTCCCCAACCCATACCAGCCTTGTGCGCAAAGACACCATTCTTCACTGAAATTTGCATATTGTTCTGCGGCTGCCGCACTCTCATGCCCCTTGAGTGACTCGCCTAAAAATCCATATAGTTGTGCCCGAAAGCTCAGGTCAGAACAGGTGTGATCTAGCGGAAGATCGATATAGGTTTCAACAGCTTGGCGTCCAGCCTCAATATCCCACACATGCAACCAAACGTTAGCGATCCAATAATGATCGACCGGTTCTGAGGCCAGATTCTCTGCCCGGTCCATACAACTTCGTGCTGCAGCGCTGTTTCCTTTCTCGTCAAACCAGCGCAATGCAACCTGGGTAAACTCATATACAGATGTCGCTTTTTCTTCATCATATTGGATGTCGGGTCGGTCGCTCACAAAGCTCTCTCCGTTATTCCTACGCATCGATCGTGAGGGACAGTGAGAAAGGAACTCTCATCACATCGTTGGACGGAATCATGCACAACAGCGGCGCGAACTCGTCCATCCTCAATTGAGGATGATAAATCGCTCAAATTTATCCAGTAACGCATGCTCTAACGTATTCATCTTGATCCTGAAGTCTATTTTAGAATGATACATGTTGCGATCCTCATCCATGCAGTGAACAAGAGGAAGAGGGGCGAACGGCGCAGGCGGGCAAATTCTCGGGGGCGCTAATGGACTCCTTTACTTTACCGCGTCGGAGCCCTGTGGAGAGTGGGAACTCATGCAAACCGATGGCGTCACAGTCGAAACGATTGATGCCAATGCGTCCGGGGGCTCTGCGCCTTCCTACATTGTCGGTACAGCCGCAGGCGTCTATTTCAAAGGCAACAGCGCGGCGGGCCGCGAGGAAATTTGGCTCACTCAGGGGACCACAGCTACAACTTCAGTCGCCTTCGCGAATCCAGATAGTTTTTTTATTCAGACACTAGAGTGAGCCTTCAACGACTCGTACGCCTACATCATCGACTTGGAACTGTGGTTACTAAGTCGGATCACGTCGACCCGATTGTTAGTAAAAGGCGTCCATCAGTTTGTTTTCGAAGGCATATTCAACTTCCAAAACGACGGACCACCCGGGGCTCGCTTATTTTTCGCAGCGCAGCTTGTGGATGTGGGTCAGGAACTCTGGGTGAGTGATGGAACCCCGGCGGGGACGATGCTCGCTGTAAACTCAGCCCCGGAAGAACAAACAGATGATGGTATGGACAGAATCATCGGTGAGACCGCTGATGGACTGTTTTTTTACCGCATTCACCGACACCTACGGAAAAGATCTTTGGGTTACAGATGGAACCCAGCACCCAACCCCAGGAAGTTGCGCTTGGCGATTCATTTGACGTTCAATTCAGAGGTTTGGTCGGCGAGAACCTCTTTTTTGATGAAGGGAGCGGTGCCGCCGGTGAGATAAAGGTCGTTCCTTTAGCAGGTGGCGCGCCTACTGAACTCGCAAACGGCACGCTCGCCGAAGACGTGGTGGGCTCCGGAAGTGCCATCATGAACGTCATTCCGGATTTTGGTGTTCCGTCCGTGCCCTATCAAACGGATCTCACGCCAGGGGGTACGTCTCGCATATCCGACCTTGCTGGATCTGATCCAATTGAATCCGCAGGACGCTTTACACTGTTCGATAACCGCTTCGTTTTTCGGGAAACGACTGTGTTTCGAGCCTTATTTGTTCGCCTCTGCGCTCTGACGAATTTCGTCTAGTTGTTCACTAACACAGCGAAAGTTCTGCTCGTCGTCAATATCTCCCCGACCACTGTATTTTGCATACTTGGGATATCGACAAATCGGACGCGTGAATACAGGCGCATCGCCTGCGCCGAGCTCACCCGACAACCCTTCAAGACCCAGCTGTTTGCCAACAATGCGATCCGGCGCTTTGCCTTCTTCGACCCAATGAACAATCGGGTCGACCCAATCCACCTGCGATGGACCAGGACCACCACCGCAATGCAGCATGCCCGGAACCAGGAACAGGCGTAGAAAATCAGCTGTCGTTTCGCGACCGCCATTCTGCTGCTCAACTAACGCAAGATAGTCTATTGCCAGTTGGGCACGAAGCGGGAAGTCGTTCAAACCGAAGTACATTAGCAATTTCCCACCGCCAGCCTGAAACTCAGTCAAATCAGCGCTCCAGACATCCATAAACACCGCCGCCTCATCCAGCATCTGGCGATCAGCGACGGGATCAAACCGGTCGAGATCAAACTGAGGATTTCGGAACAGCAAGTTGGTTAGTAGATGGCGCGTATACTCGTTAGCTGATTCGTCGCCTTGACCATCGATAACCCATGCACCCCAATCTCCAGCACCTTCCGCCCCAGGCGGGGCACCATGGGACAGCACTTTACCCTCGGCGTTCTGTAGCCCGGCGTACATAAACTTGGCCGTTTCAATCTGCCCAGGGGTGAGGCACCCCTCTTCCGGGTTTGATTGGCACTCAAGCGTCGAGATATCGAAGACTTCGCTCGTGCATTTGCGAGGATCATCGATCACGCCATCTTCAACACCATCCAGTAGATCGCAGGCTTCGCGAGAGGCATCGCCCAGCACCTCAAGCGACTCATGGGTAAGCGGGTTCGCGCGCTGGGCACGAGCCTGAGCCAGCATCCAGGGCAGCGCCTCCTTGTAGCTGAATACCGGCGCACCTGCGATGATACCGTTGTAGTCTTCTGGAAAACGCAATGCCTCCATAAGTGCAGCTCGGCCCCCGTTTGAGCAGCCTTTCAGATACGCGTAATCCACTTTGCGCCCATAAAATGTCGTGATGATTTGCTTCGCGAACAACGTGACTAAATGGTTCGCACGATACGCATAGTCCAGTAGCGCTTCTGGTTGCTTCAACCACTCGAGAGTTTCATTTTCCGAATAAGAATGACCGGTATCTGTGGTCGCCATTGCAAAGCCACTTGGGAGCAAGCTCACCGTATCGTCCAGATAACCAGCCATGCCAGCGGCTGCGCTGAACATGAGCCGACCGTTCCAATCCTCAATTGGCATGGTGACTTCGAAGCGGATTGCCCGGTTGATAACACCGCGTACCCGACAATAGTCTGGCAGCGGTTCGCTGGCTGCGACAAACATCCCCGGTTCTACTGCATGACTAAGATCCGTGAGTCGATACAGGTCTCGACAGGCTTGCTCTGGATCTCCCGCAGCAAGGACCTGCATAGACGCCGCACAAAGCACTGCAGACCAAGCCCAACCGCGTAGTGACGCGAGATCACTCAACATCTTGTTCCTACACACAACTGCAAACACCACGCTGCGCCCCTCCTCGTAGCGAACTTTTCTATGGTGTACAAGCTACCTCCGCTAAATAACAAGTACCAGTCAACGAATCAGGAATTTTCGGCTGCAGAGAAGTTGCGGCGTCGAATATCATGTTGTCAGTCAATTTAATTAGACTCGGGCTTGGATCGACAATAATCGGCATACCGAGTGATATGCTCGCGGATTCTCTGCGGTACTTGCTCATTGTTGTTGGCGTGGTTTCGGCCCATGCGGCCTTTTTCTTCCTGCAAGCGGCGACTAATGTTGAGGACGACATCGAAAAACACGCACTGCAGCAATACGGCCCTTGGCAAGGACAAGATGATCTCGCTGTAGATTTTCCATGGTTGAAAAACGTATTGCGGGAAAAAATCAGCAGCATTGATTGGAATGAAGCAGCTGATGATGTGAATAGCTTCTTAAAGCCTGCAGAAATCGAAAGTCTAAAATTGTGGAGCGAACGCTTTTTTTCGGCAAAGCTAAGTACACTGGGATGAACATAGTATAGGTCCGACCCTTCTTACCATTTTTCGTTTACTCGACCGCGTTGAGCAACTCAGCGCCTTCGTCACTCATCTTTGGTTTGCTACTCACTTTCAATGGCCGCTTTGATCAATCTCAATCATGCGCAAGTTGGTTGTAGTAGATCACACGAACACCACCACTCTTTCCACCACCGACTCGCACCCAACGAATCTTACGCGCCCCACCAGAGCCTCTAACAACGGATCCAGCTATAGGATTTTGGGAGATAAAAGCTGCAACCTCCTTACGTTCATCCTCGCTCAGCAGACTTCCGGCTCTATTCGCTGTCTAGTCGCGGGAGTACACTTGGTCGGCCGATAACACGCGTGGGGAGACAGTGTGAGTGAAGGCGAGGCTACAAAGATAGATCCTGGCGTCGAACAGCGACAACCGATCAGCGAAGCGAAAGTAATCAGCTACGCGAGCATGTATTTGCCCGTTTCTATGGCGTTACTGCCAGTGGCGCTCTACGTGATTCCGTTCTACGCCGAACTTGGTATTCCGCTCTACACCATGTCCGCGATCATCCTTGGCGCGCGCCTTTCTGACGCCTTCACGGATCCCTTGATTGGCATTCTCTCCGATAATACAAAGACGCCTTGGGGGCGCCGGAAACCCTGGATTCTCCTAGGTACGCCGCTTCTGATGCTTTCGTTGTACAAACTGCTGGTGCCTCCGGTGGATGTGACAGCCCTTTATTTTGGCACTTGGAGTGTGCTGCTTTACCTGGGATATACCTTGGTAGCCTTGCCCTACTATGCGTGGGGTGCGGAGATGTCGACCTCCTATGAATTCCGCACACACATCACAGCCCGTCGCGAACAAGCCCATTTTGCCGGTTATCTGTGCTTCAATTTTTTGCCGCTAACGGCCGCGCTCCTCATCTACTTTTCCACAACTTCGAGTACCGACCTGTCCACCGTCGTCGCTAACTTCAGTAGCGAATTTCAAGCCATCATGGCCGAGCGCGCTGGCAATATCAGAGTAATCCTGGAATGGCTCGCGACTTTCGTCCTGATTGCCATTCCAGTGACTGTACTATTTGCGTTGTTCACCGTACCGGAACCTCAGCTGGCAACAATTGAACGGCAGCAACGCGGGTTTTTCGCCAGTGCCAAAGTTGTCACCCGTAATGGACCCTACGTTAGAGTTGTTGTGACCTACATGGTAGTCGGCGGCGGTATCGCTATGACAGCTGCCATGTCGTACTTTTTCGTCAAACATGTGATCAATGCCGGTGAACTCTACCCGATATTCCTACTGGCCTATTATGGTGCTTCAGTATTTGGCGTCGCGCCATGGATTAAGTTGTCTAAGAAGCTAGGCAAGCACAAGACCATGCTCTATGGACTGCTCTGGTATGCCTTCTGGTCGTCCTGGATACCCTTCATCCCGGAAGGCGAATTCGGACTGTTCATGGTTGTGATGTGTTTCAAGGGTAGCGTTGTAGGCGCCATTTTCGCCCTGTTGGCATCCATGGCGGCAGATACTGTGGACGTGGACTTTGCTCGAACCGGCAAAAACCGCGCTGGACTTTATTTTTCCGTCTGGGGTTCGTTGCGTAAAGGAACGGCTGCCGCGGGAGGCGCTCTTGGCGTTGCTGGGGCAGCGTTTTTAGGCTTTGATCCACTGGCGGATCCAAATTTGGTAGGTACCGCCGGTGGTAACTCTACGACCAGTCTCATGTGGCTTGCCTGCCTATATTCCGTCATTCCTGCATCGCTGAACTTTCTCATCCTGCCCATGCTTTGGGGTTATCCGCTGACGGAAGAGCGGCAGAAACGACTGCGAGAAAGGCTGGATCGCAAAATCGCCCGTCTGGGCACATTCGATAGCGGTACTTGAGACAGGGCGTTTTAGACTTTTGCGGAGGTCAATATCGTGAGTTTGGACCAACTTGTTAAGGATGATGAGAAAACACCTGTCCTGTGTTTGCCACATCAGTGTGAGTTCCTATCGGACACTTGGCTGGACCGCGTCCGAGACTTTCTGGCAAAAGAAATTTCTCGGACCGATTCGGCACTGCCACTTTTTTCATTGGCAATGCGTCTGGTCGATGCACCAGCTCACTTGGGTTTCGATGAAAACATAGCGCAATGTTCAGTGCGGTTTGATGGTTCTCAGCTGCAGGTTGATCGTCAAATTGAAGGGGATTTTGAAGTGCTTGTAGAGGGCGCATATCAGGCAGGCCTGTTCATGGCTCAGATCGTCGGCGCGCAGGTACCCGGTTGTCTGGCGGAGGCCGAAAGAGAGAAACAGCATCTGTTTGGGGCGCAGGCTTTGCGGATGCAAGGTCAGATTTCGGATGCGCGTGTCCAGGGCGTCATGGCGCGCCTGTATGACCATATGGCCAGACTAACAGTAGAAAACCCCGATCTGTGTCATCGTGCTGAAGCCCTTGGGCTCGCACGGCATATACGTGAAGTCGAAGAACAAGGCTACACGGTTATCGAGAACGCCATCAGTCCTGAATTTGCTGACGACGTTCGGGCAGCGACATTGCGAGCAGTCATGGCCCACGATGGCTATCAATTGCAATGGATGCTCTACCACGGTCAGGAGTTCGAACGCCTACTACAGAATGCGCCGTTGATGACCTTGATGGATGCGAGCTTAGGCCGCGGTGCAGGTATTGGCTCCATCAGCGCCATTGTCAGAGGTCCCGGCCCAGGCGGAATTCCTCTGCATAACGATTACTCGATGATCCCTGAGCCCTATCCGGATTTTGCCATGACCGGGGTGGGTGTGTGGGCACTGGAAGACTGGACGGTCGCTTCTGGACCCACATGGATTGTCCCGGGTTCTCATCGCGAGCGGCGCGCACCAAACAAAGGCGAAGGATTAGATCGTGGCGTGGCCATCGAGATGCCGAAAGGCTCGGTGGTCTACTTTACCTACGGCGTCTGGCATTGGCAGGGAGACCGAAGTGAACCGGGCCAGCGGGTCACCGTTCATTCGCATTTTAATCGCGGCATCTTGAGGGGGCTTGAGCCTAAGCGGGTAGATGTACAGATGATGCATCGAAATGCTCCGCGGCTGGGTGAAATGTTAGGCGAGGATGACTGGTTTGATAAACTGGACGCGCATGGACGCGATTATCTGCGTGCCGGTCATATGGCAAAACTGCAGGCCTTCACCGAACAGCGCAAAAAATTACTTTTGAGCCAAGTGTCGACAGGACCCGAATCGGTGTTGACAAGTTAAAGCGTATCGCCGCCTTGGCATCTCTTCGTTCTTGGCAATGCCGTACTACGCAAAACTGACTTCGTCTACAACAGCTGTGCGCCGTTTTGGGCCGTATACATCTGAAGTCTACACAGGTCTATACCACTGCAGTTTCAAACGGTTGAAAACCCAAAACATTTTTCTAGTCTAGGCCCCTGCTTTCACTTCGAACCCAATGTTTGGAAAGTGCACCATGACACGGCCTGCCACATCATCCACTCTCTCTATAGCCACTTCGTCATCACATAAACTGACCAGCTCACCGGCTACAGGAATGCGACCGTAGTCGTTTGGCGCGACCGTCACGGCGTTTCCAACGCTGAACCCACAAAGGTGAGCATCAACTCGGGCATTGGCTGGGCGAACAGGCTCCATCTCAGAACCCACTTTCAACGCTGTCTCGGCATCAATCTCGGAGTACGTTCCATGGCCAAAAGCTTGCATGCGAGCAAGGTAGCCTTTGACCTCAGCCCAAGGCTCAAACAGAGATTTGTTCGCCTCGTTACCGGCCACGAACCAGAGGCAATGATACAGACTGAAGTCTGCGATGCTGGGGTTGCTGCCGAACAAAAACTGCCCTTTCAGCGATGCCTCGAGACTCTCAAGCAGACCACAAAAGTCCGCTTCAGCAGATGCCGGATCTACCGTGACAATAGGCGTACCAGCAGAAAGCTCTGCCCTGTCCTTCTGAAAAGCCTCCAAGTCTGCCTGTGACATTTGACTCATCTGGGCAACAATTGCCTCGGGACGAAAATTAAGGGCAACCACTGTGCGAAAAAGTTCTGTATCGGCCCAGCGCGCGACGCGCTCCGCTGCGAAACCGTTAGCGTATAACGTTTGACCGCTCGCGAGGGCGGCCAACCGTCGACAGATGATTTCAGTATCGCAGTAGATATTGGCTCCAATCTGCAGAATCGGAGTTTTACGGTAACCACCGCTTAGGGGCATCAAGTGCGGTCGAGGCATGATTGGTGCAATAATCACTGACTGCCACTCAACACCAAGATAGCCAAACAAAGTTCGAATCTTCTCGGAAAAAAGACTTGGGGGATAGTGATGCAGGATTGGAGTAGTCAATGGAAGTTCTCGTTGAATCGTATGTTGTCTTGTTCGATGCCTTTCGCCACGATATCAATGCCTCCCGCTCGAATCATCCACTCGAGGCGATGATCACGATACTCACGCTTGAAGCCTGATGCTACGGCTGATTGCATGGTCTCGGGGTCGAGTTCGGCAGCCCGCGCTTGTGAAGTAACTATTTTGACATCGTCTCGCTCGTTAATTCGAGCCAACCAGATGGAAAGTTTCGAACCTTGTTGAGGAAGCATATCGAACCGACCCGCACCATTAACAAACGGCAACACACATAGGTCAGCGTAACCGTAGGCATCGCCGTTAAACCAATCAGCGTCAAGCTTGGAATCTAACCACCGATACCATCCTTGTATTTGTTCTACAGCATAGGTTGTCATCTGTTTGGCGCGCGCTCCCTGGGCCCGGCCGAAAACGTGTACTTCACCAAGACCCCAGGTATTACCTTCAAAGTGAGTGTCCATCGCATCTTCGATTAGCCTTGCGTTCGCCCTATCTACAGGCGTTTGGGGAAACAGAGGTTGTTCAGGCCATTGTTCCTCAATGTAGCCACCGATTATCGCGGAGTCATACAACATCAGCCCATCGTGCTGAAACACCGGTACCTCACCTCGAGGACTCGACAGGTTAAACGCTTCGGTATCTGTACCGATCGCAGGTGTTTCTGTTTCAAACTCAAGATTTTTATAGTGGAGGGCGAGTTTCACCTTTTGAGCATAGGGAGAAAGTGGATGTTCGATGACTTTTAGCAAAGTGGGATCTTCTTAGTTTCCGTGGAATTTTGTACACGGCACTGCCGTATGCGTGATGTTAATTGTTAGCACACTACGCCATGTAGCGGTCTACCACCACTTCCGCTTAAATACCGCGAAGCGACTGGATTGAGCATCACTAAGGAAAATATTGTGTCAAAGAATCTAGAGGGAACCGCGGCACTCGGTATCACCTTTTGTCGTCGCAAACTGAACCCGATAACCGGGAAGGTTCCCGTAACTCGTATCGATGGTGAGGTACTGATCGATACCTAATTCATCGTTAGACGCTTCGATGAGATACCGGACCGCGCACCAGTCGTCCCGGCAATACTCCGGTGGGCTGTCCATTCTCGTAGGTGACTTCCCCACGCACGATCGTGTTCAGGTAGCCATCAGCACCCTGCTGAAGGCGAGCGCCACCTGCTGGTAGGTCATGCACGATTTCGGGCGCATGCGCTTTCAGGTTTGGGAAATCGATCATGTTCAAATCCGCTCGCATCCCCGCACGCAGGATGCCTCGATCGTTCAACCCGACCGCATTTGCGGTATCCAGGGTCTGGCTCTTGACCAGAGAGGGCAAGGGAATCCGCGCGCCCCTCTTTCGGTCCCGCGCCCAATGTGTGAGCAGGGTGGTCGGAAAGCTGGCATCGCAAATCGTACCGACGTGCGCTCCACCGTCACTGAGCCCCATGATCGTGTCTTTGTGCACCATCATCTCGCGCACCGCATCGAGATTATGTTCGTCGTAGTTGTCGAACGGAACGTAGAGTAACGCCTTGCCGTCTTTCTGCAGCATGGCGTCATAAGCGACCTCCAGCGGAGAGCGACCTTCCCGGCGTGCATTGGCGGCGATACTATCATCGGGGTGTGGCTCGTAGTTGGGGGCCTCACCCAGTTCCCATACTCGGCTGAAGTTGCCGATCACCTTTTTCAGTCGATTGTCGGGTGTGGGCTGTTCGCCCAGCAAACGGGCACGGACTTCGGGATCGCGCAGCGCCGCTACCCTGACCTCCAATGGCTCTCCCTTCAATGCAGCGTATGTGGGATAGGTAGACAGCGGGTTCAATGTGGCGGCCAATCCGAGCAGCACACCGATTGGCCGTGGGGCGACCTGCGCGCGCACGGTCATGCCGCGGCTGTTGGCGTCCTCGATGCGTCCTAGAATCCTCCGCCAATCGCGGCCGAGGCTTTCCGCAAGGGATAGAGACAGAGGTCGGCCGCTGGCGCGCATCATGTGTTCAAAATTGGCGAACTCCTGATCCACATCGTCGAAGTCGGTGATTAATTGAAGCACGCCTCTCCCAGCGTCCTTGAGGCCCAGAGCGATGCCAGTGAGTTCATCGCGACTGGCGGTGAGGGAAGGTGTCGGTTCGCCTTTGCTGGAGCGGTGGTTTAGCGTTCGGGAGGTAGTGAAGCCAAGAGCCCCGGCGTGGACGGCAGCTGCGGCAATCTGGCGCATCTCGCTAATTTCCTCTGCATTGGCCACTTGCCGTTGCGCGCCACGTTCTCCCATAACGTACAAACGCAGGGGTCCGTGGGGCAACTGGGCGGCAACGTCCATGTCCCAACTGCGCGCGTCCAGCATGTCCAGATACTCTCCGAAGGTCTCCCACTCCCAGGTCAGACCTTCGTGCAGTGCGGCTCCGGGGATGTCCTCAACACCTTCCATAAGCTCGATCAGACGTTGCCTGTCGTGTTTGCGGACCGGAGCGAAACCAACGCCGCAATTGCCCATGACCACGGTCGTGACCCCGTGGTGAGACGAGGGGGACAGCTGCTGCGCCCACGTAGCTTGGCCGTCATAGTGGGTGTGCACATCCACGAACCCGGGAGTGACCAGCGCACCCGATGCGTCAATTTCCCGATGGCCGCGTCGCTCAACGAGGCCCACAGCGCTGATACGCTCGCCATCTATGGCAATGTCGCCAGAAAAACTATCGCGACCAGTGCCATCGATGATAGAGCCACCGCGAATGACCAGATCATGCTGTGTCATGTCCTTCTCTCCAGATAGAAGATCGTCAGCGGATAGGCAGTATTCTCCCCCGCCTGTTCAGTTCCGCCTCAGAGTACTGGTTCGGATCTTATCTGGCCAGCCATGCGCGTCTGTCTTGGCAGCGGACGTCCACAGGCGTGGGGCTGGCTGGAAAGCTCATGATGTGGGGGCAAAGCCCCGCGATTAGATTGGCGACTACCCGTCGCCATAGAAACTCTCGATGCGTCAGCTGTGGTAACGTGCACCGAGATGATTGACTCCTTCGGATGGCCGACTAGGCGAGGGTATGCACTGGATAGACTGGACCGTTGTGTTGCTATACGCGTTCGGCACCTTGGCGCTCGGTTGGTATTTCGGCCGTGGTCAGCGCCGCACGCGGGACTACTTCGGTGGCGTGATGCCATCGTCCTTAATTGGTGTGTCGCTGTTTGCAACACTGCTCAGCACCATCTCCTACTTGTCGATTCCTGGCGAGGTGCTAGGCAAGGGTCCTGTATACCTGGTGCACTACCTGGCGTACCCATTGGTGTTTGTGCTGCTCGGCTTCGTGATTCTGCCGGTCTACCTGCGAACGCCGGTCACGTCAGCTTATGAGCTGCTGGAGGTTCGTCTCGGTCTCAGCCTGCGCCTATTAGGCGCAGTCATGTTCCTTGCGTTGCGGGTGGTGTGGATGTCCCTTTTGGTATTCCTCACCGCGCAGGGAATCGCCGCTGTCACCGGTCTTGGTCCAGCCTGGGTACCCACCATCGTTGTGGTCACGGGATCCTTCGCGGTGGTGTATACCACCCTCGGAGGATTGCGGGCAGTGGTTGTGACGGATGTGCTTCAGACTATCTTGTTGTTCGCCGGAGCGTTGCTGGTGATTGCGACCATCAGCTGGGAGCTAGGGGGCGTTCAATGGTTCCCCACCCAATGGCATGGCGAGATCTGGGACTCGCAGCCGCTTTACAGCCTGGATCCGTCGACGCGCGTAACGGTGCTCGGCACGATGTTGTCGATGTTCTTCTGGATGGTGTGCACTTCCATGGGTGATCAGGTGTCCGTGCAGCGCTTCATGGCAACCGGCAGTGCAGTAGCGGCGCGGCGCGCGCTGGCTATCCAGCTGTGCGTGGGGACGGTGATCGGCGCGACTCTCGGACTGGTGGGGTTGGCATTGCTTGGTTACCTACAGATGAATCCTTCAGCGCTGCCCCCGGAAATTGCTCTGAAGGCCGACGCGGACCTGCTGTTCCCCTGGTTTATTGGTAGCCACCTGCCAATCGTGGTCACCGGGCTTGTGGTCGCCGGGCTGTTTGCGGCCGCGATGTCGAGCATCGACTCGGGTGTGAACTCGATTACCGCGGTGGTTCTGACGGATTTCTTCGAGCGCCTCTCGGCCGGGACCCGGAACGACGCTACGCAGTTTCGCTCTGCGCGCTTGCTGGCGCTGGTCATTGGGGTCATGGTGATCTTGCTGGCCACGTCCATTGGTCAGATTCCTGGGAACTTCATGGCGGTCACCAACAAGACCGTGAACCTGTTGACCGCACCGATCGCCGTGTTGTTCTTCTTTGCGCTGTTTGTGCCGTTTGCGAACAGTGCCGGGGTGTGGGTCGGGACGCTGGCAAGCGTTGCTGTCGCCGTCGCCATTGCCTTCTCCCGTCAGTTGTTTGGTGCGACCGACACCGGACTCGACCCGGTCAGTTTTCAGTGGATCACCCCGGCAGCGATGCTCACCGGAGTGTGTGTCGGCAGCCTTGCCTGTTGGGCGGTACGCTTCTTTTCTTACGACATGAGACAACGCCAACTTGATCATGAAGATGAGGGTAATCCACCCGACCTCTACGGCCCCCCTGACTGAAAGGCGCGCGAGCTCTCTGTACTTAAGGTTGGAAACTAGCGGCGCTTGAGTGAAGCCAGCTAGGTGGGAATGGTCGAGCGTTCTGGCCAGTCAAGCAGGTAGTTGGTCGACGAGGTCATCTCAATGGGCGTCGGTTGGCTGAACGACTCAAGTGAAGCGACGCCACCAATAGTAGCGACACAATACCAAACGTGATCTTCGTCACCGAGACTCCATTACTACCATTTTTGGCCATATGCGTCGCATGCTGTCGCGTAGGGAAAAAAATGGATAGTGTAAATATTTTCAGTCGCCAAGCTGCCGCATTGCCCAATATTCGTCAGACCCGTACCAAGCCATGGGAAACTCGATCAATACGGTGCGTGTATAAGGCCACTCCCCTTCCAGGACTGCAGGTTCCTCATCAACTGACAGAATGCGCCTTTTGTGTTTTGAGAATATCTCCACAAGGCCGGCTTCGTATTTCGAATATTCGTCTCAATCTGTAATGGTGATTTGCGCAACGATAAATGCTGGCATCACTGCCACAGTTTTCGTTGTACAGCCTGCCAATTGGAATCAGCTTCGAGTTGGCTGGCTAGACTGAGCAGCAATCCCTCATCACCCATTTTGCCCGCAAACTGAACCCCCACGGGTAAATCATCGGCCGTCCAATGCAACGGTAAGCTGATGGCAGGTTGTCCGGTACTGTTGAACAAAGGCGTGTTAGTAGCGTACTTGAACGTCTCCCGGGTCCAGTCCATCGCGGAGATTTCTGGGTTGTTCTGATCCAGCGTGCCGTGCACCGGCGGTGGCGTCGCCAAAGCCACACTCATCATCACGTCAAACTCTTCAAACGCTTGTGCGGTTTCCCGGGTGATCCGGTTGACATAGTCCAGGGCCGATAGCACCTGCACAGCGTTGGTCTCGGAGCCAAACCTGGCGCAGGTAAGGGTCACCGCTTCAAAATGGTCATTGTCCGCCGCACAGCCTGTGCCTTGTGCAACCTGCTCCACAAACAGGGCAGCAAACGCACACCAGATGACATTGATGTGCTGGGCAAATTCCTCGAAGTCGAGACGAATCGGACATTCCACCAACGAATGCCCCAGCGCTTCCAATCGTTTACTTGTGTTTGCCACAGCTTGCGCGTTTTCATCATGTACTGGCGTGCCGAGCATTGACCCTTCCAGCACCGCGATCTTGAGTGGTCCCGTCGGCTTCGCAGCCACCTCAGCAAAGCTCATCTCGGGGCTTGCGATACTGTGCGGTGCACCGAGATCAGGTCCAGCGACACAATCGAGCAATGCCGCGCTGTCTCGCACACTCCTGGAGACAACAAACTCTATTGCGTGGGAAAACAAGGGATCAGCCGCACCAGGTCCGGTCGGCGTTCGGTCTCTCGATGGCTTAAGACCAACCAAACCGTTGCAAGAAGCTGGCACGCGAATGGACCCACCCCCATCGTTGGCATGAGCGAGAGGCACAATACCTGCCGCCACCGCCGCACCCGAACCACCACTCGAGCCACCGGCGCTGTGTCCTTGTTTCCAGGGGTTATGCACCGGTCCGAACGCCACTGTTTCTGTAGTCGCGTTGTAACCCATCTCGGGCGTTTGGGTGGTGCCGATCAAATGCAATCCTGCCTCGCGAAATCGTTGCATCAGGGAGGAATCCGCAGGCGTGAGCACCTCAGGTAGCGCACGACAGCCAGACCGAGACGGAGCACCTGCTGCTTGTAGGACCAGTTCCTTGATCAGGAACGGCACGCCGCTGAACGGTTGATCTGCTGTGTAAGGCTGGCCTTCTACGGAAGCCAGCACGGCGTTCAGCGCCGGGTTCTTCTCAGCAATCGCCTGACGGGCACAGTCTTCCAGTTCTTGTGCAGACACTTGTTTATCTGCCACCAACTGCGCCAGCCCCAGGCCATCGTAATCTGCATACTCTGAAAAATTCATCTGCCCACCTCCACGTACGCCAGTGCACAATAGAGCACATCAGCCATGAAGTGTCAGTAGCCGGCTAACATGGAGGAAACCCTTTGATTGAAAAAGACGACGTCATTCGCCTGCTCACACGCACCTTCAAGGCGGGTGTTATGCGGCGCCTGCCGCACGCAGAATTGTGAGCGCGCTAAGTGCGGTGGGGTTATTCAGTCTGCAACCACCAAGGCACCCCTGCGCATTTCTTTCCCGGCCTCTCTTGTAGGACGCTGGATGCCGGGTTTGTTCGTTGATGCATGAGTTCGCATAAACAGTCCACATTGTTCATCCCACCTGTGGATGCTGAAGATGAAACTCCTGAGATTGTTCGTATGCAAACCCAGCCCTACACAGAGCTGCCTCTGCTAACGGTGCGCCGATGAACTGCAGGCTGATTGGTATGCCATCTGGCGAAAACCCACACGGTACCGACAACGTTGGATAACCGTTGTAGTCCCATCTCGACACGAAACGGGCGCTGCGCGCAAAAAATTCCAGTGACGCACCGGCTATCGTTCCACGCTCCAAATCGATGCCACCATAAGCGTCCTCGGAATTGTAGCGATACGATTCGCTGGCTAGTGTCGGGCATAGCAACAAGTCGATGCCTTGAAAGACCGGTGCGACCTTCCCAGACGCACTTTTACGCGCGAATATTGCTTTGGCCAAGTCCACCGACGAGGTGTCTCGACCGCCGCGCAAAAACTCCCGGAAATAGTTCCCGTACTCATCGGCACGGGAGGGGAACGTGGATTCATGCACCGCCGCGGCTTCGGCTCCCGCCAAAATTGACCACGCAGCATCCTCTTCATCCGTCAATGCCGGTACTTCGACTTCGACAATCGCGGCGCCTAGATTCGCGAGACCCGTCACTGCAGTTCGCACTGCACTCGCCACATAAGGTTCGACATCTTTGGTCGCGAAAGTATCGTCCCAACCGATGCGCAATCCGCGTACACCGCGCGTCATCTCTGCTTCATAGTCGGGTACCGCATCCACTAACGAAGTCGGATCGTTGGCATCGTGGCCTGCTATCACGCCGAGCACGCGCGCGGCATCGCGTACGCTACGGGTCATCGGACCTACATGGTCTAACGTTGGTCCGAGATCGAGCACGCCGTGGCGGCTCACCCGTCCCCAGGTCGGCTTCAAACCCACAATGCCGTTCACAGCGGAGGGATAACGAATTGACCCACCGGTATCGGTGCCGAGAGACGCGAAACAGAGCCCTGCCGCCGTGGCCACACCAGAACCGCCCGATGAGACCCCAGGCCAGCGGTCGAGATCAGCCCAGGGATTGCGCGGCACCTCAAAGTCGCGATGGTAGCCCACCATGGCACCTTCGGTGGTTGCCAGCTTGCCAAGCATAACCGCGCCCGCTGCTTCGAGCCTGGCAACTACAGTAGCGTCAGTGTCCGATTGGATGTTCTTGCGAAAACTATGCCCACCAGTGGTAGGCGCACCAATCTTATGGCACAGGTCTTTGACCGCGATGGGTACACCATGCAGCGAGCCCAGGGTTTTACCTTGCTCACGCATCGCGTCTGCCGCCGCGGCTTGCTCCAAAGCCTGCTCACCCATCACCGTAATGTAGGAATGCAGTTTTGGTTCCAGCGTTTGGATTCGCGCAAGCATGGCTTGGGTCACCGTGACCGAGTCTGTTTCGCCACTGGCGATCTGCGCAGCGACTTCTGCAAGCGTTTGATAGTGCAGTGGTTGTTCAGAGGTGTTGCGTTCGCGACACTTGATCCTAACGCGGTGGCGGCCAAGCCCCCTGCCGTGGTGTGCAAAAAGCCTCGTCGCGAGAGGCGCAGATATTTTTGATATCCAGGTTTCATGGCAATTAACCTATCAACATGAGGAAATTTCCCATCCTACCTTCCCAGCCGCAGATCTTCGAGGCTGGTTAGATCATCAGAATTCAGGCGCCCCAATGCTAAGCACCTAATCTACTGATATAAAAAGGGATTTTTGGTCGGGCGACGGCTTCCGCCGCAAACGGCGAAGGATTTATCCGGCAACCGCGTTGGCGCCGGGCTCCGGCTGCGACCACTCTCCGCAGGAGAGTACTTGACCCCCAGCGTCCAGACTCGATAAGTAGAGCCGCATAGACTGCGAGCTAGAGCGCGGACTCCAACAGTACCATTTTGCGGTGCATTCCAACTCCACAGAGTCTGCGCGGGAAGCCATCCTCTGCCTACCTATATCCCGACCAGTTTGGACCGAATCGATCCGATGACCTCAGTTGTGGATACACGACGTTCTAGTTTTCTCGATGTGCTACGCAGAGGTCATATAGTATTTGCGAAGCCGCTCCGTGATGTGCCAAGTCATTTTTGAGCCTTTCGATACGAAGACGACTTCACCGGGTCCGAAAGCCTCTTCCACACCATCCGCATTTGTGATGGTCACTGCTCCAGAGATGATGGTCATCATCTCGTTAACAGGGTAGCTAGGGATTTCGACTCTACAGGGCGGGCACTCCCATACGCCTGAAGCAACAGACCCATCTTCAGCGTCGTAGAACCGCATGGTAGTCTCGTCTGACTCATCTGTCGTGAAACTCGTCTTCGGGATCAGTTTCGAAGGTTTTTTCTCCCCAGCCGAGTCAGGAATAATCTTGAAGGTATTTGCTGTCATTTGTTTTTCCTTTGTCCAACGGTGTTATACCCAAGGTTGAACTGGTCATGGCTGACCCGCTCTGTCGTCATTCATGATCACTACCATTTCCCGAAAATTCCCCTGCATCTCCCAGGTTCCGGTAAATCCTTTTGGTACCAGTACACTCTCGCCAACATCGAATCGCTGAGGGGATCCACCTTCGGCAGTGAGGATGAGTGTTCCACTGATCACCGTGACAAACTCATCAATATCATAGTCCTTGATTCGCAGTGTCATTGGGGCAGCTTCGTAAATGGCGACATTGATATCGCCCGAGTACAGACGCTTGTATCGATGCTCGGATACGCCGGAGACAATGTCTTCCTCGGGCCAAGGCGGCATGTCGGTATTCATTTCCGAATAGGGGATTTTCTCCGGCTCCAGCCTCAGCGGAGAGGTTTTCATCTGCTCAGCATCCCCGCCCCATAAAGACATAGACAGCGCCAAGAGTACTCCGCCAAGTATCAGCTTCAATGTCATGTTTTTTGTCATCAATCGGCTTCTCCAAATTCTTGTTCTGGCCGTTGGCGCAACGCAAAGTCACGCGTCCAGCGTATGCAGTTCTCGCCGCATCACCTTGCCCGTGCTGGTTTTAGGTAGGTCGTCGACAAACTGAACGGCGCGCGGCACCTTGTATGCCGCAAGGTGTGAATCGGACCCGCAAAGACCGACCACACCGCCCACTTCTGCCGGGCCCAAAGATCAAGCTACGGAACGACATATCTAACCCTCCAAACCAATCCTGGATTTTCAGTCCGATTTATATCCCAAACTAGATTGTCGGTCCAGTTTTCCACATACCCCGATTCAGGATTTGTCGTCAGCAATCGGTTGCGACAACTCGAGACTGTTAATGTAAGCCATGATCATTTGCTGCCACTCACGCCTGAACGCGGTTGCTTTGTTGGAAGGCGACAAACTCACGTTATCGAGCCCCGTGTATATGGCCTGCAACAAGGTCCGACTGATCCCCTGCGCCCTGGTAAGGCCAATCTCCGGATGGCGAGAGCGCAGCGCATCTGCCATGACCTCAACAGAATGCAAATGCTGTGCTTGCCTCAGCTCATTGAAATCAGGGCTGTATTTATTGGCTTCATAGAACTCCACGATGTGATCGTGTTTTTTCCACACTTGTTGAAGTCGGCGCTCCACCCTGGCCACGTAATCGACAAATTCGAGTTCGTCTTCACCAGGCTTGGTGGTGGTTTGTTCGTCGATTTCCAGCAGAGCACGGTGCATCACCGCAAGGAACACAGATCGTCTACTGTCAAAAAAGTGGTACAGCGTCCCTCTTGCAACATCTGCCGTTTCAATGATGGCATCGATACTGATGTCCTCGTATCGCGTCTCACCCAGGAGCGTCTCGCAGGCATCGAGAATGTCGTTGACTCGATTAATCCCACGCGCCTGCGACGGCTGCCTTTTCATGCCGGTAAGATTGAGTGGTTCGATTGTTTGTTCTCCTTCCTGGCAGCGTATCGTATCAATGCATCGACGCTCCGTGCCAATAAAGGAAGATGTCCGCAATTCGGATAGTCACTCGTCCTATTGCTGTTTCTATTTCTTTTTAGGGGCAGCGGGATCGGACTCGGACTCGAAGGCAAGCATTACGTTTCCGGGCGTCGTCCCGAGGATGGCATAACCGGAACCCCAATAGACCATTCCGTCGACCACCGTAGGTCCAGGGCCGCCGAGCGAACCCCCGTGAGCCTCGACTCCGTTAATGGTCTGAAAGGTGCGGTTACTCGAGAAGGACCAGAGCAGAGTGCCATCGGCGCTCGCGAACGCTCGCATTGTCCCGTCTACTGAACCTGTAAACACCACACCAGGAATTGCGGTGGCAGCAGCCTGATTTGCGGAGCTGCAATATTGTGACTTCGCATTCTTACAATCGGTTGGCTTGGGCACAACTGCGGTCCAGACACGGCGCCCGGTGGCAGGATCTAGCGCGACCAATCCGCCTTCTGCATCCAAGCCCTCTGCGCTCTCGAAATTCTGGTAAGCCTTAAATCCGAGGGGCACATAAAGCAGTTCACCGTCGTCCGCCGGGCCAAGATTACCGCCTGTCGAAGTGACTCGGTCCGAAGGAACGTCCTGCCAGATGATGGCGCCCTTTCGATCCGGGTCGAGTATCGTGACCGTTCGGCTTTCCTGTGCCGCGATCAGGATCTGCCGTCCATCCTTCAGCGTGTGAAGAATCGGCGATGCCCCGATATCGTCGTTAGGTCCTGGCTCCTTACCTGGACAGTTCTGCTCATACTCGTCTGGCGTGGCGCCACAACCAAAGTCGTTCGCATCATCCGCAAGAAGTTGCTGCGACCAGAGAAACTCCCCCGTGTCTAGCGCGAAAGCGATAATGGCGTCGCTGGCGTCGCCATCCGGCACAGGCACGTAAGCGTTTGATGTGCCCACATAGACGGCGTTACGCCGAGTGTCGATCGTAGGCGCGCTCCATATAGCGGCACCGGATGGACCATATTGCTGCACACCGCTGCTGTTCTTCCACAACGGCTTGGCCGCTTCGCGGAGCGTATATGACTTCCATATCTGTTCACCGGTTTTGGCATTCAGGACGACAACTGCGCCGCGAGACGTGCAGCACTCATAGTTAGCGGAAACGCCCATCGGCTCCTCCCATGAGCCTACCGGGACAATGAGGCGCTCACCCTCGGGATCCAGAATAACGGAACCACTGACTGCCGCCGCATGATGCTCGCCGACTTGTGTCCTCCACAGTTGCTTCCCCGTCTCGGCATCAACTGCGTACACGTTGGCGCTGAAATCGCCGAAGTACGCGGCGTAGCGCCCGGGGGAATCTGGTATGGGACCGATGCTGATTGTGCTTATCACGGGCCGCTCAGCTTCATACGACCAATGTACACAACCGGTATTCGCATCGAGCGCATAAACCATGCCGTTGTCGCTCCCTACCCACAGCCAGCCACCGCCCACCACGGGCTGGCTTCGCAATGTCGCAGCACCAGGTAGGCCAAATGCCCACTTCAGTTTCAGGTTCGGCACTGCGTCTACATCGAGACCCGCAGCGTCAACAGACTGGTAGCGACCACTCGTGGTCGAGTCGGGGCTCCACCCGAGCCAGCGTCCGCCTATCAGCGGATTGCCCAGTTTCGCGTCATCGGGGCATGCATTGGCCATGGCGGATGCTGAGCGATCGATGTCGACAAGGGGGCGCCCGCTCAACCACGCAGCGATTCTGCGCATCTGCTCCTTACTGAGCTCTTGGGCCTGTGGCTTCATCTTGCCGACCGTCATCGACTCGAAAATCTTCGTTGGCGGCATGGCTTTGAGCTCCGCGCGGGAAGGAACCTTCGTACCCGGTTCAGGCGTTTCGTGACACGAGGCGCAATACTCCTGAAATTCCATTACCCCCCGATAATCGGAGGTGTCTGCAGAAACGGAGCTTGCAAGCAGAAGCAGACCAAGAGCCGCGACGTAGCGAAGCGGCTGCACTATTAGACTGATAAACGAGCACATCTTAAGCCTCAAGCGTCCATCGCGACCCAAATACTAGACTTTTAGTCTACTCTGCATAAAATGGGCGGGCAAGGCGATTTTAAAGAGGAGCATGGCGAAGAGTGAACACTATCGAGCGCGTCGAGAATTTAGCCTATCGAGTCGCCAACCCGATGGTTAAGGCATTACTGCGTTCGCCGCTGCACACAATCGCGAGCCGCAACTTAGCACTCCTGCACTTTAAAGGTCGCAGGAGTGGTCAGGCCTTCGTCACCCCGCTCAGCTACGTCCGCAACCAGGACGAAGTATGGTTGCTGTCGGCACACACCACTCGTTGGTGGATGAACCTACGTGGGAACGACGTACCCGTTTCGCTTGAGATCGCAAGAAAGACCTACACCGGTAAAGCGCGGCTCTGGGAGAGTGATAGCGAGGAACTGCGGGATCGTGTTCGGCGCTATCTCTGCGCGCTACCACGCGATGCCAAGGTCTATGGCATCAAACTCGATGAAAACAAGGTGCCTGTCGAAGAAAGTCTGGCACAGGCAGCGTCACAACTCGTATTCGTCGAAGTCCAACTCGACTAAAGCGCGGCCAACAACGTTAAACCAATTCCCGCTAGAACAGCGGCAATCAACGCGTAGGGTATCTGCGTCAGCGCGTGCTCCATCACCCCACAGCCACTGCCCTGGGCGGCCAACACAGTCGCATCGGAGTAAAAGCAGGCATGGCTGCCAAAAGCGCTGGCGGAAATCAATGCACCGATAGCCAGTGGCGTACCCACACCCAAGCTTTCTGCCAGAGGCAGAACAATTGGAATGGCGATCGCGAATACCCCCCAGCTGGAACCCGTGGCAAAGGAGATCACCGCCATTGTGACAAACACCACCACGGGCAGCATCAGAGGGGTCAACAACGGCGTCACGCTCTCAATGACATACATCGGCAAGCCGAGGCGATCGTTGACCTCCTTGAATATGAAAGCGATGACGACGATCGTGAGTGCGGGCAGCATGATCTTGATGCCTTCAATCACGGTATCAAACATCTCACCCCACGCCATGAGTCGCTGTAGCCCATACAAAAGTATCGTTAGCGCAACCGCAACAATGACACCCAACTGAACATCCAGGTCGTACCACAGACTGAACCCCAACAGCGCAAAGATGGGTAATAAGAAGTGGTAGGTCTTAACCCGATCATTCTCCTCGGGCGAGTCCACTGAAAACTCATCGTGTTCGGCGTCACTGCTTTCTGACTCATCAGCGCTACTAGCGCCAGCCATCCTGGCGGCGCGAGCCTCAGCACGCCTCATCATCCCCAACGCTGGAACTCTGCCGCTGGCAACAAGCGGCACCAGCAGCACCGCAAGCCATGGATAAAGCATGTAAGGAATGCCACTGATATACAGCGCCATGCCCTGACCGGGTTCCGCTATTTCTGATGTCTCGAGCACACCCGCAAAAAACACACCCCAGGTAGATAGCGGTACAAGCACACAAATGGGTGCCGCCGTGGAGTCCACCACATAGGCGAGCTTCTCACGCGATACGTTGAACTTGTCGGTGACCTTACGCATGGATGAGCCGACGGCCAACGCGTTCAGATAGTCGTCGATGAAAACCAACAAGCCTAACAACCACGTATACAACAAGGCGCTACCCGCGTTGGAAGCTCTTGCTGCGAGCGCACGGCTGAAGGAAGTTGCCGCCCCCACCCGCATTAACAAGGCGATCAAGCTACCCATCAAGCCGCAGACAATAATCACCCACGCAATGGTCTCATCCATCATGACGGTGAGCAGAATCGACGAGAAATTTTCCAGGGCAGCCGATGGTTCCAGTAGGAGTAGACCCGTGATGACACCCGCTAACAGCGATTCAATCGGGCGGCGGCTGAGGACAGCTATGATCACTGCTACCAGCGCCGGTAGCAATGTCACCCAGGTAGGACCGTCGCTCAAACCGTGTTGAGCCCGTAATGGCTGGCAGTGTGGTCGAGTGCCTGTGTCATTCTACTGATGAGGAAATCAACCTCTTCACGCGTACACACGAGGGGTGCCGCGCTGATCATGGCATCCCTGACAGCCCGCACCATGAGACCGGCATCCACTGCAGCATCCCGACAAACGAGCGCCGCCTTACCATCCTCTTCCAGGCGCACCCGCGAACTTTTGTCGCGCACAAGTTCCACCGCGGCAAACATGCCGAGTGTGCGCACCTCCCCGACAATGGGGTGTTCACGAAGCTCAGCCCACCTTTGACCCCAGTAGGGCCCTATGTCTGAAGCAACGTAGTCCGTGATTTGCTCGTCATTGTAGATGGAGAGGGTTGCCAGACCGGCAGCACACGCAGATGGATGACCGGAATAAGTAAATCCATGACCAAATTCCCCGCCCGTGCTTGTCAACACTTTGGCCAACTTGGACCCCACCGCAACCCCGCCCAGAGGTTGATAGCCGTTCGTGACTGCTTTGGCGAACGAAATCAGATCTGGACGTGTGCCAAAGTGTTCACAGCCGAATTTCTGACCTGTTCTGCCAAACCCACAGATCACTTCGTCACTGACGAGAAGCACATCCCGCTCGTCCAGAATCTTCTGCACCGCCGGCCAATAGGTATCCGGCGGGATGATCACCCCGCCTGCACCCTGCACGGGTTCACCGATAAAGGCAGCAACAACCGTATTGTCCAAGCAAACTTTGGAGCTGCTGACGGATCTGAGCCTCGTATTGCGCGAATGTGGTGGCATAGATCTTGTGTCGGCCCACCCGGTACAGATCGCGGGCAGAACTGCCTTCGAGTGCGGGGGTTGGGGAGCTCATCATAAACACAGCCATAGGGTCGGAAGGATTGCGTGGCGGCTGGTATCCTCCATTGGTCATTGTTGGCGCGCTACTCACCCACTGGAAAGGGTCATACGGACAGTGCGTGATCGTGACATCAAGGTTTGCGAAGGCTTGTCCGCTTCTTAACAACACATTGGCGTACACGAACGGCGAACGAGCGCCATAGCCCAGCCCTTCCTTCTGTTCCTCACTCATCTCAGGACACAGAAGCGGTATAAGGTTGTTGTAGCAAGCTAGAACACAATGATTGGCAGTCACACTCACCGGGTTCCCGTCGCGCACGTACTCCACAGCAACTGTGTCATCCTTTGTTTCCATGACGCCAACAACAGTGCTGTTCAGTCGTAGCCGCGTTGCCTGAGCTTCGCGATCCAACTGCGCATAGTCGAACTGCGCAATCGCCACGTCTTCAACCCCTTGCATGCTCGGAGCAACATCAGGAATGAGTTTCTGCACAACAAGGCGAGCCACCGACGCGTTACCGTCCGGGAACATCCTGATCTCCGCGATGCCATCGATCATCATCGCCGCGGCAGAGTCCACTAAGTTGGTGAGCCATCCCATGGCCCGCAAACCCGGGGCACCTGCCGAGATCGCTTCTAGTACCGTGTGCTGCCAACCGGAAACGCCATTCAACACAAGCAGGTGGCCATCGAACATGGCAATGGTCTCTGGCGATAATCCAACCTTGTCGACCAGGAAGCGGTTGTAGCTCACCGAGTTAACATAGTCGTACTGTTCGGTCCACGACAGATCATCCAGAAAATCTTGAGCGCCGCCGAAGAAGGCAATCAATCGGTCCTGCTCATCGCGGGCTACGGGAAGTGCTCGGACAGCCTCAGCATAGTCACCGCGACCGTGCCAGAATTTGTACCAATGACCGCCAACATGGACATGGCTGCCATCCCCCCCGGCATGGACATGCCCACATCTGCATGCAGCTTCCCACCCAGCAGAAAATCATCTGATGTATTGACATCCATGGCGGCAATGGCTACATCGTCGATACCAAGCTCAATCATCAGCATGCCAGCATTTTCGCTGTAATTACTGGGGTGATCGAGATTCTGTGCTCCGCCCAAACTTAACACCATCCGGCCTTCGTGGTGAAACTCGTTACGTTTGGCGTGGCCACCAAAATCATCGTGGTTATCGAGGATCAGAATTCGCGCTTCAGGACCTATTTTTTTACGATAATAGTAGGCGGCCGCCAGGCCACTCATCCCGGCACCCACAACGACCAGATCATAATGCTCGTCTAGCGCTTCATAGCTTGCCGGTTTCTTACCTTCCCAGGCCAAGGCGTGCGCAACCTCATAGGAACCTTCATGGCTACCCCGCATTCCTGTCAGTGTTGGCGGGTAACTCACGTTTGCGATGCCACCTTCTGCAGATGCCATCGCCCATAGATCAAACGGCGCCATCAAGCCAACCCCAGTACCCAGCGCCACACCATTCAATAAGTCACGACGCGTTATTTTCTGACTCATCACTTACCTCTTGCTAACAGTTTGCTCGCGAACGGCCCGCCACGCTGCATCAATGGCAGCGTTCAGGTAGGCGTACGCTTCGGAGTCTGAATTAGCAATAGAAATCCGACCAAACTGAGCCCGTCCGATTTCATGTGGGGCATTGCCTTCCTCCCACTCAGGATCGTCCAGGGACATATACTCGTACGCGTATCCGTGCGGCCAGCGATTGACCGTAATCGCCTTGATGTCGGTCTCATGATTGAAGCCATGCTTACCCAACACGCCTTGGAGCTGATCACGTATTTCCTGCTCGTAGGTTTCAAACGTTGTCGCATACACTTTGTGACGTGCGACTTTAAGAATCTCGTGACTGGTTTCAGTACCGGTGATTCGCGGCTTAGGCACCCCTATCAAGAAAACCACCATGGGATCGTTCGCGCTGCCTGGGGGCTTGTGGCCGCCTGTGCTCGTCGGTGGCGCAGTGGTCATCACGTCATAAGGATCCTGTGGGCAAAGTACTGAATCCACACCAAGCTTACGCCAGGCACGCCCGTTTTTTAGCACGACGTTGGATAAGATCAGCGGCACTTTAACCCCGTAGCCGAGCGCTTCTTTCTGCGGCTCAGGCAACTCGGGGCATAAATAGGGGATGGCTGCATTATAACAAGCAAGCACATAATGATCACAGGTTACGCGAAGCGGGTTACCATCCTGCACGTAGTCCACCACAACGCGATTGTCGGCATTCTCCTTCACACCCACTGCCGTGCTATTCAATCGCAATCGGACAGCGTGACCCGCCTGATCAAGGGTTGCGTAGTTGAATCGAGCAGACGCGATATCAGCAAATCCCTTCGCGTCAGGCGCGACATCAGGTATCAGCTTCTGTACCAGTAAGCGTGCCACTGAGGCATTACCATCAGGAAAATACACCGAAGATTGAGCGCCAGAAGAAACCCCCGCAATAATCTGTTCCGCCAGCTCACCGAGCCAAGGTATACCCTGCACACCTGGACAGCCCAGATAAAACGCTTCCATCACGCCTACGCGGAGTCCTGCCGGCCCATAAATCACCCGTGGCATCGAGAAAAACAATTCTATTGTGTCTTTCGCAAGCCCGACTTTGTCGATAAGGAACTGTGCATAACTTACGGTTTCGACATAGGCTTGTTGCTCGTCGAGTGGCAGAGGCTCCAAATAATTGACTTCGCCACTGAAAAACTCGATGAGCCTATCTTGTTCAGACGGCGCCAAAGGTAGGGCTCGAACCGCGCTCTGATAGTCGCCCACGCCCAACATCAATTGTGTCCACTTACCATGCACAGCCACATGACCTGGTCCTGCCCTGCTGGTAAAGCGAGCAGTCCGCCTTGCTTCGAATTTAGCATTCCATAGTCACCGATGTTCTCGGCGAGCGCGTTAAGATCAACGCCAAGATCATTCAATAGACCTTTAACTACGTCGCTATAGTTCTCTGCTTCTTCCAGATTTACGGAACCGCCCACGCCCAAAAGCGTATGGCCCTGCTCATGGAATTCGTTGCGCTTTGCATGACCACCAAAATCGTCGTGGTTATCCAATATCAGGATTTTAGCGTCATCTCCTGCTTGCTCTTGGTAAAACTTCGCGGCCGCGAGCCCACTGATTCCCGCCCCCACTATTACCAGATCGTAGTGCTCATTGACGCTTTGGTGTTTTGTGGGTTTTACATCGTTCCACGCAAACGCATGCGAGACTTCGTATGATCCGGGGTGATTACCTCTTAATCCGGTCAAGGAAGGCGGATAGTAGACGCTAGAATCAGCCCCAGTCTGAGCAGGAGCCTGTGCAAGAATTGGATTCGGCTGTAGCAGCGCGATACCCGTACCTATGGCTACGCCATTCATGAAATCCCGTCGTGTGATCTTGTACTTCATTGGCTCTAGTCTATTATTCACATGTCACACGACATGTTCAAACCTGTCATCCGACATGTCAACTGTTTTTTGAAGGAACGATTTTTAGGAAGGAAATGACTGAACGCAAACAAGAGATTATTAAAATCGCAATAGAGATGATCGCGGACCAGGGGTACGCAAGCTTGAGCATGCGTGCGCTTGCGCGCGCAAGTGGCATGAAGCTCGGTGCTTTGCAGTATCACTTTCGAACCTCTGAGGAGATGTTACGCGCATTGGTTGGGTACATCGCCGATGCCTACAGTCAATCTTTCCGCACGTTGCAAGACCGAGACGACTCACCGAGCGTTCGAGAAATTGTGCTCTTTATTCTGGATGATGAGGCAGGGGCTGATTTAAGCGGCGACCATCTCTGGCCACAGTTGTGGGCAATGCAACAAGTTGAACCTCTGGTTTCGGATCTTGTGGAAGACCTTTACGCCTATTATTACTCGGTCCTTACTGAAGCCTTGAAGCGAAGCAAAAGTGCCGCACCTGAATCTGATGCACTTGTGTTGCTGTCATTAGTCGAGGGCACGACGATCTTCATGGGAAAAGGTCGCCGCTGGACAAAGAAAGCGAAACCTGTACGCAAGGCCATTTTGGATTTTGTAGACCAATTTGTAGAGAAGGGGTATGGCACTTCGTAAGCTCACAAACTGCTGCCCAGGTAGCTAACCTCCCATGACGAAACACGCGTACTGAAGTCAGCCAACTCATCCTGTTTAACAGAAACAAACACGTCCACAAAGGGCTTGGAAAAGAGTTCTACCAATTTATCGTTAGCCTGCAAAGCGCGCAGTCCGTCAGCCAGATTTTCAGGGAGATTCGGACGCAAGTCATAGGCATCCGTCTCTACTGGGCTTGTCGCCTCAATGGCCTCCACTATGCCAAGCAAACCACAAGCGAGCGTTGCTGCAACGACCAGGTAGGGGTTGGCATCTGCCCCGGCAACACGATTTTCTACTCGCCCATCACTATCTGGGCCATAGGGGACGCGAAACCCTGTTGTTCGATTATCGTATCCCCATTCCAGGTTAATAGGTGCAGAGGAATCCGGCACGAACCGTTTAAAGCTGTTGACGTTGGGTGCGATCAACGCAAAAGCATGCGGCAAATAGGCTTGTAAGCCTCCGATGAAGAAGCGCAAGGTGTCTGATGCATCCCCATTCTTGAGCTGAAACCGATTCTCACCCGCTTCGTCAATCAAACTGCAATGAATGTGCAAACCGCTACCCGGCAAGTCAGCGATCGGCTTCGCCATGAAACTGGCATGGTGTCCATGTTTCATAGCCGCGGCCTTTACCAACCGCTTGAGCTGCACCAATTCATCAACTTTCGCAAGCGCTTCACCATGACCCACATTGAGTTCTATCTGCGCGGGCCCCATCTCGTGAAGCAACGAACTCAATGGCAAGTCACAGGCTTTACAAAAACGGTTCAAGTCATTTATGAACGGTCTAAATTTGCTAAGAGTATCCGAACCGAAAGCTTCGCCCCCGAATTCATCGTGACCACCGATTCCTGTAGCCGTTACCAACGTATGGTCATCTCGACCCAGCGGACTCAGTAGATAAAACTCTAACTCTGGCGCAACGATGGGCTTAAGTCCTAGCTCCTGGTAACGCTCAAGTACTCGACACAAGACATTTCGAGGATCGAATGCCACGGCTAAACCTGCTTTGTCTATCGTCTCGACTATCACTTGAGACGTATCATCGGACTGCCACGGCACTGATCGGCAGGTGCTCCACTGCGGACTGAGCAGCATGTCCTCATCCTTTGGGTCGTACTTCTCCATGGCAACATTCGAATAAGCGCCAGTAATGGACTGGCATAGCACGGCCGCCGCTATGTGCGGTAGATTTTCCTCCCTAAACGTCGAGCTTTTAATCGTCTTACCACGGGGGACGCCATTCATGTCGACGAACACTAACTCCAAGTTTTCAGCTAATTCGCCTGATATCGCTGTACCCACTACCTTTTTATCCCAGCCTACATGTCACTCGACATGTTCCGGGTAGTTTGCCTAGGTGTCAACCGTGCTAGCTGATGGCGTTGCCCAGCCGCTTGGCTTATCCCGCATACTTTTCTTAGAAAAGATCACTGAAGGTTGCCGCTGGTACGATGCATCGCCAGATTCTCGCGCAACGTAGAAACGAATACTCTCATTTGGGCTTACGTGAGTGTAAGCGCGAGGATTTTCACGGCTTCAAACCCTACCAGTATCCTACCAGTCGACTAGGAATAGGATTAAGATAGGCGACGACCCAACCGTCACCAATTGATTTAAAAAGAGGTTTTTGGTCGGGACGACAGGATTAAACCGCCAACCGCGTTGCTGCGACCACTTGACCCCCCAGGGCAGTGGAGTCAACAACTGCCAACACTTAACAACAAGCCACAACAACAACTTTCGAAGTCGTGGCTACAGACCGCGGCCTTCGCAGGATGCGCGCCTACGGATGTGTGGTCGTACCTGTGATCCGATATGTGGATTTTCTGCGATAAGTTCGGACAGTCTCTGGACTTCTAGAGCGAAATCTCGACCGAGGCCGGGAGCTTGCGAATCGTAATATTCTGCAGCAACCTGAAGTTCCTCAGCAGCCTCTGCGAGAAATCTGATCGCTGTCAATGACTACTAAGCAACGCGTCGAACACATTCTCCGCTGGGATGCTTTTCGAGTCGCCTTTTTGATACGACGAAAGACGGCGCTCAGCTTCATCTAACCATACCTGCTCTGCGTCAAAGTCATGACCTTGATCAAGAGTAGCAATTAGTCGCCGCACCAATTCAGCCCGGTCTTTTTTCGAAAGCTGAACAGCCTCTGCTTCAATTTTTCGAACGTATTGTGTCATGGCTTGAGAAACTATCCCGATTGTCACATTTGGTCAATGGACGTTCGCACAAATCAAAGTGAGCTTTTGTCGCCGTGCTCAACAACGTCTATCTCGTTCACCACAATTCTCAACAACAAAGTAGCGGAGATCGAAGAAGGTTGATGCAACATGGATGAGGAATTAGTTTTCGACTTATATCTAAGTCATTGATTTTATTGGTCGGGACGGCAGGATTAAGCCGCCAACCCCGCGTTGCTGCGACCACTCTCCGTAGGAGAGTACTTGACCCCCAGCGACCAGACCCGATTAACAAGCCCGCATAAACTGCGGGCTACAGCGCGGACTCCAACAGTTCCAAATCGTGGCGACTTCCAAACCCACAGAATTTGCACGCTTGGAAACCATCCTCTGCCTACCTGTATCCGACCAGTTTGGACCGGAATAATCCGATGACCTCACACTCCAAATTACTCTTTTCTCATACCTTCTGGTCGTGTAGCTGCCCTTAGATACATTTTAAACAGCCAGCTAGGGTTTAGTTATCCCATGTTTCTTGATCTGATAAGCAAGGGTGCTGGGCTTGATACCTAGAAGTGCAGCGGCGCCGTTTTCCCCCCAGGTCTTCCACTCAGCATTCTTGAGTGCTGAAACGATGTTCGCTTTTTCGAGCTCTCTGAATTCTGCATCCGTGAGAAAGCTGGCTGCCAAACTTTCGGCACTGACTGTTGAAGGAGATATCGTCGCGCCGACTGAATTCAAGGCAATCGATAGCTCAAGCTTAGTGCCCCGAGAGGAAATTACCGCTCGTTCGATTATGTTTTTAAGCTCCCGGATATTTCCTGGCCAATCATGCCCTTCCAGTGCGGCGACGTCGCTATGAGTCAGGTTAAGTAGTTCGCGCCCAGTTTCGCGACAAACTTGGTCTAGAAAACTCTGTGCGAGCGGAACTATGTCTTCTCGACGCTCTCTCAACGGCGGCACCTCAATTGGAAATACGTTGAGCCGGTAGAACAGGTCTTCGCGGAAGCGTCCGGCTGATACTTCTACTTCGAGCTTACGGTTACTGGCAGCTACCACCCTCGTATCAACCGCCATCGTACGATCGTCCCCAACACGCTCAAACTCCCCTTCCTGCAACGCCCTAAGCAGCTTACCTTGCTGAGCCAGTGGTATTTCCCCCACCTCATCTAAGAATAGCGTTCCTCCGTCTGCGAGTTGGAGGCGACCAACGCGGTCCTGATGGGCTCCCGTAAAAGAGCCCCGGACGTGCCCAAAAAATTCGCTCTCGAAGAGCTCGTTTGGTATTGATGCGCAGTTCACCTTCACCAATGCCTTTGCCGCTCTATCACTATTATTATGAATGGCCCGCGCAATCATCTCTTTGCCAACGCCGGACTCTCCGCAAACCAGTACGCTAGCACCCGTTTTTGCTACCGATTCAACTTCACTTAAGGTCTTGAGTAGCGCAGGGCTGGCGCCAATTATTTCGCCGTAACTTCCTATCGTTTGAACTTCTTCCCGAAGATAGTCACGTTCCATTTCTATTTTTGTCTTTAACTGCCTTAGTTCATCCTCTGCTTTCTGTTTGAACTTCGAGTCTTCAATAAGGTTTTGCTTCATCTGGTTCATTGCCGTTGCTATCTGATCCAACTCATCGAGAGTCGACTCCGCTCGATCTAGCGCAAGGAAGGTTTCTTTATCTTCTAGATCCAGATTACCTGCAAAATCTGATATGGCGTTTAGGTGCCGTGCAACTAGGTAGTAGAGAATTAGCAGTATTAGCAGGGACACTACAAACGTCTTGATCGCCTGTGATACAAGGATGAGACCAAACTTGTCTCCAAGCCTCTCTATCACACCATCCAAATTCGATTCTATATTTAATCGACCAACATCAACTTCCTTTCCCTGTGTCACATACTCCAGTTGCTCTTCGAAGCTTCGGATCGTGTCTGATGGTCGCCTCTGTCCTAAAGAAAACGATTCCCCTTCTCTAATCTGGATACTGACGAAGTGCACATCTTCAAATTCCATAATGCCTGCAAGAATCGTCTTAATTTGACCGACATTTAGAAACCAGATCGCATTGCCAATGCTTTCTCGGTAGCTATGTTCGATTTGAACCATGCTCGCATCAACTTGGCGGGTTTGATCTTTGAAGTCGTCATACAGCTGATAAGCGGTAACTAACAATGTAACGCACGAACTACACAGTACAATATAGACAAGTACTTTTCGCGCAATGGATCTCCTGCCTAATCCCAGCAAAGAGACTTTTGGTTGATGTGATTCATCCATCAGCGTCTCTTACATGCTGGTAGGAGTCTAGAATCCTCCGCAATTCACCACTACTTTCCAATTGCTCGAAAGCCAACCGGAGGGCTTCAGTGCGCAGCGCGAGTTCGCTGCCCGCCGAAACTTGGATCCATGGGGTTCGTTCAGAAACCACTAACGGTTCTGCCAGAACGATATTAGAGTTTGTCTCAGCGATTGCCCTAAGTAGAGGATCGAGTGGGCCAATGACAGCATCCACTCGACCAAACACCAGCATTCGAGCTGCTTGGTTGAAGTCGTCGGTGATCTGTTTCCGAATTGTTGCATCCGCGTCGATTTCGTCACTGAACTGAGCACCTCGCAGATACGCTAGCGACTTGCCCGAGAGACTTCCAATCGTATCTAGGTTTGAGCCCTCCAAGCCAATCACGACTGTTTTTAGTCTCGGAAGGGGGGCAACGTACTCGACATGTCCATCCAGAAATGAATATTTGAACATGATGGTCAAGTCTGTTTGCCCCGTTTTCATCTCATTGATGATCCTGGCATACGGGTATACAAGGTTGTTCGCCTCATATCCGGCCAGGGCTAACACCCGATTCGAAATGTCGTAGTAAGCACCTCGTCGCTGGTCACCTTTATCATTTTCGGAAGCCGACTCAATTCCATAGGGCGGGATACCTATTGTTCGTACCTCGAGAACACGAGTCACTTCGTCAGCACTTATAACAGAAGGTTGAATGATCACGACGAGTAGCAATAACTGTCGAACCAGGAGCAATCCTTGGGTTTGCGGTTTACTGCGCGCGAATTTGTTCACCTAGTTCCTGAACACTCTTGCCGGTTTCGCCCCAAAGTTAACCCGAGGTCCCAGGAATACCCACAAATATTTGGGGTTAGACCCCAATAATTTGAGGATCACAAATTATTGGGGCGACTAAATATCTATAACTTATTGTTTTTAAATAATTTAGTCACTTGGCACGATTGATGCTCTTCGTTTACTGAACAAACAACAACTTAGAGCAAGGAAAACGAATCATGCTTTCAAATACCAAACTTCTCACCGCGCTTACAGCCATATGGACTCTCTCTACTACACCTATATTTGCCGCACTGCCCGATCCAGGGATGGAAATAGACCGGGCACGCACCGCGATCGTGATTACAGATCCGCAAAACGACTTTTTGAGCCCAAAGGGTGTGACATGGGGTGTTGTTGGCAAGAGCGTAGAAGCCAACAACACCGTGGAGAACATTGAACGGTTGTTTAAAGTCGCCAAAACAGCAGGCATCCCGCTCTTCATCTCACCCCACTACTACTATCCAACAGACCACGGCTGGCAGTTCGAAGGGGCGCTCGAAAAACTCATGCACACCATCGGCATGTTCGATCGGAAAGGTGCCCTCTCAACAGAAGGATTCGAGGGATCTGGTGCTGACTGGTTAGAGCGTTACAAGCCTTACATCGAAGATGAGGCCACAATTATCACCAATCCCCACAAGATATACGGCCCCGAAACCAACGACCTTGTCCTGCAGTTAAGAAAGCGTGGGATCGACAAAGTCATCCTCGCAGGCATGTCCGCCAATCTCTGTACTGAATCGCACATGCGTGAACTGATCGAACAGGGCTTTGAAGTCGCTGTGGTGTCTGACGCAACCGCCGCAGCGCGGGTAGAAGAAGGTGACGGCTATCAAGCAGCCTTTATCAATTTCCGCTTCATAGCAAACACGGTTTGGACAACAGATCAGGCGCTTCAGGCTGTCTCTAAAAAGTAGCCCCTCGGCGAGATCTTGGCACTCCCCCGTCAAGATCTCGCCACTTTTAAATCACTAATACGCTTAACAACACGAAAGGAATTCAACATGGGATTACTCATCAACGGAACATGGCAAACGACACCACGAGGTTCAGATGCGGAGGCTTCTCTGCTCGCGAAAGATGCACCAAAGCTGCGCAACTGGGTCACGCCAGATGGACGAAGCTTCACCTCTGAAGTGGGTTTCGCAGCAGAGCCAAACAGGTATCACCTGTACATCTCCAAAGCCTGCCCATTTGCACACCGAACTATCATTGTACATGGACTAAAGGCGTTAGATGGCATAGTCACCGTATCCGAAGTTGGACCGACAATACGCGACAAAGGCTGGGAATTTACAGATGCCTATCCTGACCCGGTCAACAACCGGGAATATCTGCACGAGGTATATACGAAAAGCCACGCTGAATTGAGCAGCAGAGTCACCGTCCCAGTTCTCTGGGACCGAAAGCTAAATACGATTGTTAGCACCGACTCTGGCGACATCATGCGAATGTTCAATTCGGCATTTAACCAGCTGACTGGAAACACACTCGATTTATATCCGATGGGTCTTCGGCATGAAATCGACGACCTCAACGCATGGTTGTACAGCAACATCAATGTGGGCGTGTATCGAGCGGGATTCGCGAAAACAACCGGCTCTTACCGGCAAGCATCCACCACTGTATTCGCGGCTCTGGACCTTTTAGAAGAACGCCTAAGTCACAGTCGCTACCTCCTGGGTGATCAACCCACTGAATCCGATTGGCGATTGTTCACGACGCTGGTGAGATTCGACGCTGTTTACCACTCATTGTTTAAGCTGAATCAGGCGCTACTCGCCGATTACAAGAACCTATCCGGCTATGTTCGCGATCTCTACCAATTAGAGACCATTGGCGACACGGTAGATGTTACTCAAATCAAGCAGCACTACTTCACAAGTTTTACCTCACTTAATCCCTCCGGCCTGATCCCGACTGGGGGGCAAACCGATTTTTCCAAACCACCTTATCGAGCACTGCCCGAGGGTATGGAAAAGCACGCCTGTTAGGCACCCCACAATATCTCGAAAGGAGAATCACAATGAGTTACTACATCTTAGTTCACGGAGCATGGGAAGAATCTCGCGCATGGCAAAGTGTCACCCCAATCCTCCAGGAGCATGGACACACAGTCGATGCAATAGACCTCCCTGGCCATGGCAGCAATATGCAACCAATCGCCAAAATGACAATGGAGAACTACATCTCCACAGTCGTCGAATCGATCAAAGCTGTAGATCAGCCGGTCGTACTGGTCGCCCATAGTATGACTGGGTCAGTCGTGTCCCAGGTTGCAGAGCGCATTCCCGAGCTTATCGAGCGCCTTGTATATGTAGCAGCTTTCCTGCTCGAAAACGGAGGTACGATCCTCGCAGCAATGCAGAGCGACGATGGTGAGTTCCTTCCGAATATCGTCTTTTCTGACGATGGGACCTACGCCACATTGCCGGAACAAACTCTTCGTTCGGCGGGATTGCATGACGTGTCGGAAGATACGATTAGCCAAGTTCTCCCGATGGTTGTGGAAAAGCAGGCAACAGAACCATTTATGTCTGAGGTTTCTATGAGCGAGGAGCGATTTGGTCGTGTACCAAAAACCTATATCCGCACAACGCTCGACAGAGTGACCACTCCCGCGTTGCAAGATCGCATGATCTCAAACTGGCAAGTAGAGAATGTATACGATCTCGAATCGGGTCACTTCCCAGCTTTCTCGGTCCCAGATGAGCTAGCTGAGGTGTTGATCGCAAGCGCTGGTAGTGCCCAGGACACAGTTCGAAAACAAGCGTAACTGAGAAAACTGTAACACCCACCTCCCCGTTAACCGGGGGATACTAAAGGAAATAGAAATGAAACTAACTACCACCAACAAACCAATCTATATGGCCGCAACTGTGGCTTTCGCAGCGTTTTTACTCACCAGCCTTACCACGGAAGCGGTGGTGCATCCAGGCGTCAAGATCCTAGAAGCGAGATTCGATTCGAGAGAAGTCGTGAAAATTGAAGCGGGCGACTTTCACTTTAAGCCAGGTCAAATCGCTCCCATTCACACTCACTCGGCACCCGCCATCGGTATCGTTACGAAAGGCGCAATTCTCTATCAGGTCGAAGGTGAGAAACCTCAACTTCTCACCAAAGGGGATGCATTCCATGAGCCCGTCGGACCACGCATTCTACGTTTCGACAACGCCTCTGCTACTGAAGAGGCTATCTTTGTGGATTTCAATCTTCAACAAGAAGGAGAACCATTTATCGTGTTTCCTGAGCCCCTTAAGGAGGTAATAGATCGGCGTACCCTCCCGACCGTCGAAATGACCGGACAAGCTATTCAACAAGTGAACGTGCATTCAATTGACTTAGAATCACTGGAGAAGACGGTTGTAGCGTCTTCGCTTCCTACGCTAGGTTGGGTCACGGCGGGTGCGATTGAGATTCACAGCAATGATTCTGCAAGCCAACGCGTTTCCGCTGGCCAAAGCTTCGCAATCTCTACACCAAATTCGGCTACGCTCATGAATCCATCTAGAGAGTTAACTGCAAGCATTGTGACTTTCGAACTTCACTAAGTGTTGCAGTCGCGAAAACGTGAAGACTTCGCAGAAAGGAGAAAGATTGTGAAGTTCGACGCCATTGTTGAAGGCGTTCGACTTCTAATCTAAGAACAAGCAGCAGGGGTCCGTGAGTACATCTTGGTGCTACTTTGCTGGTTGGGTGAAACGGCGCCCGTTGAGCTACTGGAAGGAAGAACCTGGTAGGATTTCCACAACTTCAAAACCTACCTATATCCTACCAGTCGACCAGGTACAGGTTAGCCAGAGGAACAAAAGCACCTCTAACCGATTGATTTAAGAAAGGGTTTTTGGTCGGGACGTCAGGATTTAACCGCCAACCGCGTTGCTGCGACCACTTGACCCCCAGAGCAGTGAAGACAATAACAGCCAATACCTCACAACAAGTGACAACAAAGACTTAGGATCTTGAGGTTGAAGATTGCGGGTTTCAAATGACCAGTTTGTTGAGAATTGTTGCAACACGAATTGCAACACGGGTATCAACCCAACATTGTGATAGAATCATGAAGTTTCATGATAATTCAGGAATAACATGGCTATCGTAAAAGTAAGCTCTCAGGTCGAGGAACACACTTGGGAAGACCTCAAGGCGCTGGCTACAGAATCACAACAAAGCATCTCGGGTGTATTGACCGAAGCCATCGCTGAATATGTGCAGCGTAGACGAGTCCGCCCAGAGGTCAGATCGGCACTGGCAAAGTCGGTTGATAAAAACCGCAAGTTGGGAGAAATGCTTGCCAAGTGAGGGGCAATCGCCGTCGGGCTCCGTTGCATTCCTCACGCTAGAGGAGGTGCTGGAGATTCACACCACGCTCTTGCAGGAGTTCGGCGGGCCCCCTGGCGTTCGCGATCTGGGACTTTTGGAGAGCGCCTTGTTTCGACCCCGTACCGGGTACTACGCTGACCTCGTCGAAATGGCGGCAGCGCTCTTCGAGTCCCTACTAATGAACCATCCATTTGTGGATGGGAACAAGCGCGTCGCGTTCTTCGCGGTTGATGTCTTCCTGCGAATCAATGGCTTCCACATTGCAGTGGAGGCAGACGATGCACACCGAAAGATCATCAAAACCATTGAAGAAGATGCAAGCGTTAAGGAGTCACTGGAGGCATTCCTCAGACAACACACTGTAGAAAGCTAGACCAGACCATCTGGCCAAACTGTAAACTATGTCTTCGGTATAAACTGTTACCCATGTGTCCAGGTTGGACCGTAGAAAATTGGTCGGGACGGCAAGATTTGAACTTGTGCATGGAGTACAAACGTTCGTACTCCTGTCAGTTTTGACATAACTCCCCTCTCTTTGTGTTTTTCTGTTTGTTTCGGACTCAGCGCACTAAAGGTTGCGATACACCGCCGCGAGCAATTTGAATGAGCGAAAGTCCCCGGTCAAGCCATCCGCCATTTTGTTCATAACGTAAGCCGCAGAGATGCGCGCATCCTGATCAATCACCACGGCAGAACCACCCCACCCGCCCCAGTAGCAGGTGTTCTTATTCGGCGACAGAGGCACACTCTCCGGCACAATGCCAAAGCCCAGGCCAAAAGTCTGCGGTACTCCCGTCACCAGATCATGACCTTCGATGCGAGGCTGCATCACCTGACGTGCGATGTCCTCTGAAAACAATCGGACACCAAAGGCACTCCCGCCGCAGGCCAAAGGCGCCTGCGCCCGCGCCACAGAACGCGCATTGCCATGTCCATTCGCCGCCGGGATTTCTGCCTTTCGCCAACCGTCGGTCCAGGAATATCGCGCTGGAGAAAACGGGTTGCGGAAAGTGCGGGCAGAAATGGACTCGGGGTCCTCGGGAGCAGGTGCCTCCCCCTCGCCCGCTACTATCAGGTTAGCAATACGCGGAAACTCAGATTCCGGCACACCGATGTGAAAGTCGGCCTGCAGCGGCCGGGCAATTTCTGTCGCAAAAAACTGGCCCAGGGTTTGCCCAGTGATCCGTCGCACCAGCTCGCCGATAAGATAACCCTGGGTTATTGCGTGGTAGCCGGTGGCGGTACCAGGCTCCCACCAGGGCGCCTGCGCGGCCAGTGCGGAACACATTTTGTCCCAATCATAAAGATCTTCCGGCTTCATGGATTCGTCCATACCAGAAAGCCCGGCGGCGTGATTCATGACATGCCAGTTCACCGTCGATGGTGAGAGCATATGAAGCGCCCACATCCATATCAGCGTCGATGCTTTTTGCCAGGGTGTCTCGCACCTCGGCAAATCGTTCATCGCAGAACCCGAACACTTCGGCCATGCTATTTTCCCTCACTACTTGGTTAGCTATATCGTCTGAACCGGCTGATCAGAAATGGCATCCACGCCATTTCTTCCCGTCGGTTCTTGTCGCAAACCTCGCCCCGCTATCGCCTTGGCCTCAAGTTCACCCAGAATCTCGATATGCCTGGCTCGAGTAAGCCGGTAGCGTGCATAGAATGGCAGCGCGATTAAACCCGCGATGCACATGATAGGACCACCAAACAAACCCAAACGCCAGATGACATCGGTTTCGACCTCTCCCGGCACCGCGTCCAACGGGAAAACAACAAACAAATCCAGCATTATGCCGCCGACGAAATGCCCAACCGAGTTGGACGCCTTGGCAAAGAATGCGCGCGCGGAATAGATCAAGCCTTCCTGTCTGCGTCCAATGAGCAACTCATTCTCATCCGTGATATCTCCCAACATCGACATCATGGCAACCGCACCCGCAGCGGCGCACGTTGTACCCAGGAACATATTCACCAACAGTAGCGGTAGTAAAAGCTCTGACCCATTGACTGGCATCAAACCCAAAAGGCGCAGGTCTATTGGAAGCTGAGTAAATACCACCACTCCCAAAAGCCCCCCGATCAAAACCGGCTTGCGGTCGAACTTCTTCATCAACGAAGGAGACGCACTCGCGCCGATGATCACGGCAGGGATGACCACCACACCAAAAAACTGAATTTGTTCCGGCTTCAGTTCCCAGTAATACGTGGCGACGAAAACGTTCAAAGTTTGGTCCAATCCAATAGAGATCATCAGCAAGAAAAAGCCTATTAGCAGAAAGGCGTAGTTGGGATTCTTAAAAACCCCAATCAAATCCCGATAGAAACCCAAGAAAGACATCCGCGCCAGATTTTCCGGAGGCGAACTTAAATAAGGCACCCGCCCCAGCGTGCCAAGTGAGCTCAGAAAGATCATCACAAGAATGATCCCGCAGGCCGTTAAAATCACAGGCGGATACGCCGACGCGTCAAGGTGCTTGGGCACGACGGAACCGTCTGCCAATGTGCTTTCACCAGCGAAAAAGAAGCCCCAGACTGTCAGGGCAAACAATGCACCCGACACATACCCGATGATGGCGTTCATGCTGAACAGCTGCGATCGCTCATTGTGGTCTTTGGTCAATTCTCCGTCGAGCGCATGATGAGGAATGGTGTACAGCGTTACAAACAGACGCCCAGATATGGTCCAGAATGCTAACCAGGCAAACAACCCCATCTGATTTAGTTCGCCCAATTCGCCACCGGTGAGTGACTCGGGTGGGTTAAAAATGAAGAAAAGTGAGATGGCGAGGGGAATGGGGGCAGCAAACAGAAAGGGATGGCGCCGACCCCACCGAGACCGCCAGCGATCGGAAATCATGCCGACCAAAGGGTCGGAAACAGCGTCACCGATCATCGCGAGCATGATCGCAGTACCAATTAGTGTATTGGAAAGTCCAATGGCTTGGTTATAAAAGATGACGATGAAACCGTTAAACATGCCGAGGAATACGAGTTCCCCCATCTCCCCAATTCCATAGGCAATCTTAGTCTTGAAGGGCAATCGTTCTCGCGCGGTTTCCATGAAGCCTCACCTCATCTGTAGTCCCCAAAATAGAAAAAGGGAGGCCAAGTTTATTTGGCCTCCCTAAAGGGGATATTGTAAGCGTTTAGTACTGGAAACGCAGGGTCACACCGTAAGTACGAGGGTCGCCAGGGTAAGCATTAAAGCTGCCTGATTGTATTACGGAGTTGAAGATACCGTCGGTGTACTCTTCATCGAAAATATTTTTGCCCCATAAACTCACCGTCCAACGACCTTCTGGGTCGCTTATGCCTACCGTGGCATTGGCAGTGATATAACTATCCTGATCAGCAATAGGATTTTGCTCGCTGGTCACGTTACGTTCACCGCGAAATCTTGCTGCGATGTTGGCAAAGCCTTCAACGGCACCAAAGCTCCTGGTGTAACTAACCGATGAACTAATGGTCCATTTAGGTACAAAGGACAAGCGCCTTCCACTCAAGTCTTGGGTGTTGCCAGGCGTGGGAGGCGAGCCAGTAGGAACAACAATCTTTGGTCCACCAACATAGCTATCATATTTAGCGTCAAGGTAAGAGCCCGACAACGAGACGTACAGATTCGCCGTGGGTGCGTAAAATGTTTCAAGCTCAAGACCATCAATCTGAATTTTACCCGCATTAGTTAAGGTAAAGGTGGTGCCGTTAAAAGCGTTGGTTTGAAAGTCACGTAAGCGCTGCGAAAACGCTGCAACGTTAAGTTGGAGCCGTTTATCAAAGGCACGAATCTTGGCGCCCAACTCCCAGGCATCAGCTATTTCTTTATCAAAATCTGCACCTTGGGAACCGGCACTGACATTAAAACCACCTGCTTTGTATCCGCGCTTAGCACTTGCATATAAGCTCACGTCATTCGAGTATTCATAAGAAATAGTGAGTTCACCGGTTGGCTCTTGCTCATCACGTTTCTCTGAAAAATTGGCTAGGGGTCTAAATAGCTGAACGGCGGCAGCCGCGCCACGGAAAGGGGCTGGTAGAAATGCAACTACCGGATCGCTAGCAGGATCGCTAAAGTCAATTGCCGAATAGGGTGCGTTAGTGACTATGTTAGCATCGATCTCTTTATCTTCGGTGGTCCAGCGAGCCCCCAGTGATGCTGTGAGTTGATCGGTAATGTGCCAATCGATCTTGCCGAACACAGAATGACTGGTTGTCAGTAGTTCAAATTCGCTTTGTCTACCAGTTCCGGCACCTATATAAGATCCCGGCGGTGCACCCTTTAGGCCTTCGACCAATGTGACGATACCACCGATCGCGAGATCAAAGAATGGCCGAGCAAAACTACCTAACTGATTATCTGAGGCCGTATCTTGATCAGCATCGTAGTAGTAATAACCTATCATCCAGTCGAGTTTGTTAGCACCAGTCGACTGTAGTCTGAATTCTTGCGTGAATACTTGGCGGTCAGCACTATTTTGTAATACGCCACTGAGTTGAATGTCGATAAAATCGGCATCTATGTCATTGGTTTCTTCAAAATCTCGAAATGCGGTCAGGGAGGTAAAAGTAAGGTTATCTCGCTCCCAATCCACTTGTGCCGAAAATCCACTTTGCTCCTGATCTGTTTCCAGTGCTCGGTCAAACTTAATCTCGCGTCTGTATATATCATCCGGTAAGAGCGTTGCACCAAGTGCGGTAGTGCGGGCAGCGTTGGCAGGAAAGTTGAAGAAAAATGGCGCGCCGCAACAGTCTTCGCGGATGGATGAAGTGTCTGCAATCAAACGCACACTCAAATCATCGCTGGACTCTATGAGAAGTTGCCCACGCAGCGCGTAACGGTTCCTGTCATTTACAGAGTCTCTACCAGGTTGCACATTATCGATATAACCATCGCGGTTATTGTAGTTACCGGAGAGACGATAAGAGACCGTGTCATTGATAGGTCCAGTAACCGAGGCACGGGTTATTTTGCTGTCATAGTTGCCGAAGCTTTGCTCAACTTTTAGACCAAACTCTCGCTCGGGTTTCTGCGTGATGATGGAAATGACGCCAGCAGGAGTATTTTTGCCATAAACCGAGCTTTGCGGCCCACGTAATATTTCTACTCGTTCGACGGAGATGAAGTCATCAATGGCTGACGCTGCCCGGCTGCGGTAGACACCATCGATAAAAACGCCAACAGATGGTTCTAAGCCTGCGTTGTTCCCAGATGTTCCCAGCCCACGAATACTAAACGTTTGTTGTGAAGACGTTTGATTCTGACCGGTATTTAGAGACGGCGCAGCCAACTCCAGTTCTTGAATGTCTGCAATACCTTTATTCTTGAGGTCTTCTCCTGACACTACTGATACTGCGACCGGCGTCTCTTGCAGAGTGGCCTCCCGCTTCTGTGCGGTTACGACTACTTCTTCCATCCCCGCATACTGGCCTTCTTCGGCTAAACCTGTATTGGCCATCATGACTGCTGCCAAGAGCGCACTCATGCGCGTTATCTTGATTGAACTCAAACTACTTTCTCCCCACTGTTTTATTCGGGTCAACTAAATCGTGTGCTGCGAACTAAGCTCGCGTTATTATAGAGCCTCTATTATAACGCTCGCATGCTACTTTAGAGTTACCAAGATAACAACTACTTTGGTAGGTCTATAATAAGAACGCGGATCACGTATTAGTGTGGGGTTGTGGTTTCGCCGAGGCGGTTGAGTCTTGCTTACACTTGCGAGCTATTTATCCGCCAGACCTTTCATTCCGGCCTTGATATACGACAGTGTCATATCGATCGCTCGTTGCTGGTCGACTGCACTCATCACGACCCACTCTGCGGCAGCAACTGATGCACCGGAGGACATGGCGATCGCCAACTGGGCCTGTTCAACGGAGAGTTCGAAGGTTTTGGCGCTGTTCTCAACCAGATAGTTTGCGGTTTGCATGCCCTGCTGCTGACGCAACGTTTTAATACCTTTTGCTATTTCTGGCTGGCTTAGCAGCACAGGCAATATGTTGCCAGGAGCGTGATGATTGAAGTTATTAGTAATGAAGACTCTAATAACCTCCTCAAAGTTGTTTGCGTTCACGACTTCGGCGAGTAGCGCGTTGCCGCTCACCCTGTATTCTCGCTCCAGTAACGCCCGCAGCAGTGCCTTGCGACTTGCGAAATAGTTGTAGACCAGTGGGCTTGAGACAGCCGCCGTGCGCGCCAGTGATTCCATCGTAAACGATTGCAGTCCATCGGCTAAGATCATCTCTTTCGCGACATCTAGTAGCTGATCGGTTCTGGCTGCTGGAGAGAGGCGAGTTCTTGTTTTAGGGCTCATCATTAGATTGTACCTCATTATTGACACTCACAAATAATTGCTCTATTTTACACCTTCTATAATAACCCTTTCAGACACTCGCATACAAAGAGGATAGCCAACATGAACCAGCCAACAGCACACTGCGCGAATCGAACGGTCCACGATGCCGATAGCCACATCACAGAGTCCGGTGGTTGGATGGAAAATTATGCAAGCGAGTATGTTCGAGACAACCTTGATAAACCTTTTATCGATCTTGAAGCCATCCCACAGTTAAAGCCCGCCTTTGACCAGGCTAAAAACCGCTTGGCGGGCAACGACCCTGAGCTGACCGAGCAATTGAAATCTGACTTATACGGCAGCCCCGGAAAGCGCAATCTCATGGCGGCATACGGTGCAGTTGATGGCGAGGAGCGCAGAGACTCACTCGACATTGCAGGCATAAGCCACCAGATAGTATTCCCCGGCCTGGTGTTTGCCTCTCGTTTTGCAGGTTCCAAAGATCTAAAGGTCGTCTACGGCGGCAGCGATGCCATGAATAGAGCCATGGTCGATTTTTGCGCGGCCGATAAAGAACGCCTCCTATCAGTGGGCTACCTTTCGCTCAGAGACCCAGAGATGGCGTTGCAAAGTGCCAAGGAAGCCATCGAAATGGGTATGAAATCACTTTGGCTGCGCTCAGACGCCGTTGCAGGACGCGCACCTTCACACATCTCCTACGATCCCATTTGGGCACTATTAGAAGAAGCCGGTGTGCCAATCGTGCTGCACATCGGTAGCGGCGTTAACATGCCCAAAGAGTACAAGAATACGGGGGTCGAACGTAAGCTCGGTGCTCTGTCGATGAATGTTGAAACGACCTCGCCAAAAGACCTGCCTGTTTTACACCATTCGATAGAGCGCTGGCTTACCTGCATGATCTATGACGGTGTGCTCGAGCGTTTCCCAAAGCTTAAGATCGGCCTGATTGAACTAGGTGCAAACTGGTTGCCTGCATGCCTGGCAAATCTGGATTTGGGCGTGTCGGAGCTTGGCAGGTTTGATACCAACTTGAAAAAGTTATCGATCAAACCTTCGGAATATATGAAGCGTCAGGTGAGAGCCACGCCGTTGCATGTGGAAGATGCAGGCTGGGTAATGCGCAGCGTGGGTAAGGAAATGTTGATGTTCAACACCGACTATCCTCACCCTGAAGGCGGTACTGACCCGTTTGGCGATTTTGAACGCAGCCTTGACGCAGTCCAAGCAACACCTGAGGAGTTAGATAACTTCTACGCCAAGAACTTTGAAGACTTGATGGGCATTCGCACAGGTATTTAAGTGTCGAACGACACACCTGTCGACGACGACCTTAATTTTGCCCGGGTGCTGCAGATTTTTCTGCGCACCTGGCCCTTCATAAAACCACTGACCCGACACCTGATCTTGTTTGTGGTGTGTTCGGCGTTGGTCTTTGTCGTTGTCACTACGCTCGGCTTCATCGTCACTGGTCTTGTGAATAGCGGCATCATCGGTGGAAAACCACTCGGGCTTCTGCATGCCGGTATTTATGGTCTCGATCCGGCAGTGTTTGTCGAGGTAGAGGAACTGTCCGCCGACGCCCGCCGGCAGTTACCATGGCTGGCTGTCTGGTCAACCGTTCCGTTGGTGGTGCTGGTGATCATCACTGGCATGCTCCTATATCAGTACAGCGTCTGGATCTTTCAGCGCATCAACCAACTGATGCGCGTACGTCTTATCGATCAGTTGCAGATGCAATCCCTGGCATTCCACGCGCAGGCGCAAACCGGCGACGCGATCTACCGGATCTATCAAGACAGCGCCATGGTGACATCGATCATCCGCTCGATTTTCCTCGATCCGCTGATGTTCCTGGGACGTTACTTGTTCGGCCTTGCCGTGGTCGCTGCATTCAGCCCCTGGCTGGCCCTTATCCTGGCTATCACAATTGCCCCAGCACTATTCTTAGGACGCTACTTTTCAACCAGGCTGCGGGCTGCGTTTCGCCGCGCCCGGGAATACAACAGCCGGCTGACATCCTGGATTCAGGAAAGCATTGTCGGCATCCGTGTCATTAAGGCCACCGGCAACGAAAGCCAGCGTGAATCTGCATTTCAACGCCTGTCCCAGGACGCCTTCGCAGCAGCTTTCGAAGCCCGGGGCATGTTGACACTAATGGGTATCCTGGCGTTCGCAGTTGTGGGCCTAGCGATGATCGCGACCCAATCCGTGTCGGCGCTCTATGCCAATATGGAAGCAGACACTTACGCACGAAACCTGCTTCTTGGTTTCGGCTTTGCCGTCTGGAATCTTGGTTCGTTCACTGCCGCATCGACCCGCGTCAATGACAATGCCGGCTCACTGGAATCGCTGCTCACCATCTGGGCGCGCGCCCAGGACATGGCTGTGGGACTCAACCGTGTGTTTGAGATTCTTGATCTTGAGCCAGCGATAAAAGATTCCCCGAATGCCATTGACCTTGAGAACATTCGGGAGGGTGTGACATTTCAGAATGTGACTTTCGGCTACGACCCCTTGCGCCCCGTCCTGTCAGACATCAATCTGAGGGCACCGCCGGGTAACATCACCGCGATCGTGGGCCCCACTGGCACGGGAAAGTCGACCCTCATGTCCCTGTTGCTGCGACTCGCCGACCCCCAAACAGGCATGATTAGCGTGGGCGGCACAGATGTCCGTGAAATCACGATTGCGTCGCTGCGCCGCTGCATGGCGATTGCTACGCAGGAGAACATCTTGTTCACGACCTCCGTGCTTGAGAACATCCGTTACGCCGCACCGGACGCCGATCGGGATGCCGTGATCGCCGCCGCTCGCATCGCCTGCGCTGATGAATTCATCGATCAGTTATCGCAGGGTTATGAGACCCCGCTTGGTGAGCGAGCTACTAAGCTTTCGACCGGTCAGCGCCAGCGCATTGTCATCGCTCGGGCACTGGTCAAGGACGCCCCCATTCTGATACTCGACGAACCTACCTCAGCGCTAGATGCCGAGACTGAACTGCGGGTGATGGCTAACCTGCGCCAATGGGGTGAATCCCGATGCGTATTCCTAATCACACATCGGCTATCCACCATTCGCCAGGCACACAACGTGCTCTACCTGCGTGACGGCCGGGTCGCCGCATTCGGACCCCACGATCAGCTGACACGAGACAACAATGCTTACCGGTCATTTGTCGAAGCCGAAACAGGGATGTCGATGGAAGTACAGCCATGAGCTCGGAGAAAGCCATGAGCGCGGCCCGAGTCACCACTGGCGAAACTTTGGCGCTTATCGGCCGTTCACTACGTTTTGTCCGGCCATACTGGCCGCAGATCCTGGGTAAGCTGATCCTCAGCTTCATTGGTATTACGGTCATCCTGTTCCTGCCCTGGCCGCTGAAGATTTTAATCGATTACGTGATAATGGGGCTTCCAGTCGGTTCCTCACCGACCCCATTCCCACCCTATATTCAGCCATTTGTCGACTTGCTATACGGCATGACCCCTTTCGAAATCGTCTGGGTGGTCATCGCCGTGAGCCTGGCTGGCATAGCGCTGATCGGCTCATTCGGAGTCGGGATCTCTCGTGACACCGCTGATGGCAACCTGGCACAGGGACTCGACACAGCTACCGAGAGCGAAAACCTGGCGAATGAGTCCAGCAGCCGGATCGGCGGTCTACTCGGCTTATTTGAATACCGCTTCCAACTTAAGACCACGCACCGTTTTAACCACCGGTTACGGAGTTTGGTATTCCACCGCTTGTTAGGCTTACCGATGACACGCTTCAGTGATGAAAGCGTAGGAGATGCCGTCTATCGAGTAATGTATGACACACCAGCTATCTCCAAGGTCTGCTACGACATACTGGTTGTACCGCTCAGCAACCTCTTTCTCATGGCAGTTGTCATCTGGACTGTGCAATACAGCTTCTCGGCAGTACCCTCTCTGGTAATGCTGGCTTGGCTTGCCGCACCCATGGTACTGATATCCTCATTTTTAATGACGGGTGTCGCCCGCCGCCGGTCGCTCGCCAGTCGTGAGGCTGGTGCCGATACCACCGCGACCGTCGAAGAAGGTATGAGCAATATCCTCGCTGTGCAAAGCCTGGGGGCGCACGAGCGGCAGCGGGATGAGTTTGAGCGCGACAGTAAGGAGTCGTTCAGCCGTTACCGGTCATATGTCTGGATGAGGGTATTGTTGATCGGCCTGCAATCCGCTATCGCCTGCGGCCTTATCCTGTACGTTTTTTTCGACATTGCCGAGGCAATAATTGACGGCCGTATGTCGCCGGGTGATTCCGGAATTCTGTATACCTACTTTGGCCAGTTGCTACTCACCACCCTCGCCCTTGGTGCGGTGTGGTTCAAACTGCAGGACAACCTCATCGGCATGCGCCGAGTGTTCCAGGTCATAGATCAACAAGCAGACCATGAACGCCACGGTACCGAGACACTGGAAACGGTGCGTGAAGGGCTCACAATTGACCATGTCAGTTACGCCTACTCAGACGGAACGCGTGCGCTGGACAACGTGACCCTGGATGCCCGGGTGGGTGAGATGGTCGCTCTCGTTGGCACAACCGGTGCGGGCAAGACGACGTTGTCTTATCTGATCCCGGCGTTTATACAGCCTACCGAGGGGTGCGTGCTGCTCGATGGCGTCGACACTCGCACGCTGGCAGTCGACAACCTGCGGGATCTAGTTAGCTTTGTCTTCCAGGAACCGGCGGTATTCGACGATACGGTGGCGAATAACATCCGCCTTGGCAACCCAAATGCCAGCGATACAGAACTGGAGTCTGCTGCGGCAACCGCTGGCGCGTTGCCATTCATCCGCAATCTCCCGCAGGGATTCGACACACGTCTCGGGCGCAACGGAGACACCCTGTCAGTCGGACAGAAACAGCGTTTGGCAATCGCCCGGGGGCTGGTCAGTCGGTCGCCGGTGCTGGTACTCGACGAACCCACCGCAGCGCTGGACCCGGAGACCGAACGCGCCCTGGTGCAAGCGTTACACAGCGAACGCGAAAAGCGCGTCCTGATCGTGATCGCCCATCGCCTCAGCACCATCCGTACGGCTGATCGGATCTGTATTGTCGATGGTGGTCGGATTGTTGAGTCAGGCACACACGAGGAACTGATGCAAGATTCGGAAGGCGCCTACCGGCGGCTTGTCGAACTTCAGCAGGGTCAGGTCTCCTGACTGCTGGAGTTTTCCTTATATCGATCGCCTCGTTCCACTGCCAACTTGAATGCGGCCACTGTTTCGGCTTTCTCTTCATTTTGGTGCGCATCTCTCAGCGCCCTAAACTCTTTCATCCACCAAGCACGCGTCAATTTAGGGTAGGTTCGCATGAGATTGGCGGCCGCATTGGCGCCGCGATCACGCCCTTCGTTATAGCCGACATTGTCATTATTTGCAGCTGCGGACTTGCCGAACGGTACAAGGTCCCCCTCCATCTTTGGCAGCAAGAAGTACGGCATAGATATGCGCGTCTCGCCGTTGGGAATCATAGTGGTGTTCACACGGTGGACTGTAGCGGAGTATCGTCCTTCGCTCAGATGCATCAAAGACCCACCGGTGTTAACGATCACGGCGCCGGGCATCACGGGTACGCTGTAGTCTCCTGCGGCGGTCCGACAGGTCACCGGGGCGTTCATCCACCCCCCATCCCCCGCCACCACTTGCAGTCCTGGTCGGTCGTTGATGAGCAGCGCAACAAAAGGTGGTCCGTCAATGTGCGCACCTGTCACCGGACTCATCGGCTTTTCATACTCATCTCGAATGAAATCCTGCTTGTCCGCGACGATAGCCTCCAGGCTGAAATTGTGGTTCAAGCTCGCAAAGAGATACGGTTCATCGAGATTAAAGTATTGTCGAAATTCGGCGGGGTCTTCGCCCAGTGACTCAACAATCAGCTCTCCTAGCTGCAGCGTCAAACTGTGATACGCCGAGTTCAGTTCTTCGAGCATGGGCTTAAACCCTGGCACCGCAACGGAATCTGGCCAAGTGTTGGGACCACGAAAGAAGCGCTCATGGATAGGCTTGGACTCGTCGTCGTGAGCGCACAGCGGTGTTTCGTCAATACCATACTGAAAACTCTCAACCACCTGGCCGCGGCCAGAATCCGGCGGCGTCGGCAATGAATAACCTCGAACGTAGGGGCTGTTTTCTATGCCTGACGTTTTCTTAAATTCCATGGGCGAATCAAAAAACCCTCTAACTTCGCTGAAGGCGCGCTTTTGGAACTCATCATCAAGGCCAGGCGCGTTGGTGAGGATTAGAAATCCGCATTCTTCAAGCGCGTAGCGAAGATCTTTGAGGAACTTGTCTCGGTCGACTTCAAGGTCAAGCCAGTCAACTGATGGAATCTCTTTCATGCTTCACCTTCAAGCTTATCCAAACGCTCTAAATACAGCGCCAAATTTTTGTGCAGATGACCGATCGCCGATTCAAACCGACCGAATCGATAATGGGTGTTTGCGCCAGAACCGATAGCTGCCTGAATGTCGCTCACGACCTTGGCATCTTCTTTATCACCGGTGTCGGATAGAAACGCGACATCCTTCTTAGCCCGAGCTAAGACCTCTTCTGTAGGATCGCCACCATCAGCCATGGGTAGCGTGAGCCGATAGTTAAAGTATCGCGTGCGCGTTGGCGACTCAGGTTCGGCAAAGCTCACACCGTAATGTTGCGCGAGACGGGTAACCGAGGTAAATGGAAAAATACGGTTGACCAGAGTAACCATGCGATCAAGCGACAGATTCTCCCGAGGTGCGTCACGTAATTTTTCAATACGCCTAAAGGGGTAACAGACTCGAACGTTCGGCCCCTGCATTTCAACAACGTTGAGATTGTCATAGCCGTATGGAAAGAAAGACTCCGGATGCGTGGGCTTGATGTGATAACCCTCGAGCGTCCCCTCTGCCGTTAATTTCCAATTGATATCTTCGACCTTTTCCTTTGACTCAAATATCACCTGATCATCGGTCAGTAGATCTGGCAAGGATTCCAACGCGCCAAGACCTACCGGTTCATCCTGCGTGACAAAGACCAGACCACTTTGGATATCAACCGAGTGCACCGGCACCAACCCGTTACTGTCTTTATCAAGGTCAGGGAAGCCATGCTCATGGGGTACATACTCTAGCCGACCATCTAGTCGGTACGCCCAACCATGGTAATTACAACGAAAGATTTTCGTACATCCCGTGCCATCCGCCAATTGCATACCGCGATGACGGCAGGCATTTCGAAATGCGCGAATGGTGCCTTGCTCGTCTCGAACAACGACGATCGGTACACCCGCCGAACTACGCGCGACATAAGAACCTGGTTCTGGCAGAGCAGCTACCGGACAAAACGGAATCGGAAGTCGTCGCATGAGCCGCCGTTCGGCATCAAAGCGTGCTTGTGAAGCGTAGTTCTCAACTGGCTCGAACCAATCTTCACCACCTAGATCGGTTGTGCTGTTATCGATATGGTCAAGGATGTGATCAAGGAGTTCCGCGTCGTTTCGCATTTTGAGTAGCCCGGTGTTGGTCGTTAGCAAGTGATACTTATCTTGCGCATATTACAATCAACTCCTTATTATTGACACTCTTAAATAGCGATCCTGCCTTGACCCCAAGTGCAGTGAAGACGACAACTGCCAACACCTCACAACAAGTAGCAACAAGGGCTTAAGAAATCTGGACCTAAGACCGCATGTTTCAGAGGGCCAATTCGTTGATGATTATTGCATTAGGACGCGCAACAAGGATGAACTTAATCTATGACCGCGGTCACCATCATATCTTTGACGAAGTTATCGCTTTCCGATAACATCGAAACATGATCGAATCGTTCGGGAACCGGTTGGCAGAAGCCCTTTTCTATGACAAAAGCGGTCGAGCAACCAGGGCGTTCCCGCAAGAACTAGGTCGCGTCGCCAGAAGGAAGCTTCTTTATCTACATGACGCGGCCGAGCTAAAGGACCTTAGAGTGCCTCCAGGCAATCGACTTGAAGCACTTAGAGGTAATCGAAAAGGATTTCACTCGATCAGGATTAACAACCAATGGCGTATCGTGTTTCGTTGGCAACACGGGCAGGCTATGGAAGTAGAAATTATTGACTATCATTAACAGAGTTTTGGCATGAGCAAGCAACCAAAAAATCCATTCCATCCCGGTGAAATTCTTATGGAAGAGTTTCTTGAGCCGATGGGTATGACCCAGACCGCATTTGCCGTAAAGGTCGGCTGGACGCGTGCGCGATTGAATGAACTAATTCGCAGAAAAAGAGGCATTACTGCTGACGCGGCTCTGGACCTCGCCGATGCGTTGGGCACTTCCCCTAAATTATGGATGAATCTGCAAGCAACGTACGACTTGGATAAGGCACAACGCGCCCGTAGTGCGGCGTAGGACCAATTACTTTGATTTGGGTTTACAGCTTATAAGCAGTGCTTCGAACTGGAGATGATGTCTTCGGTATGAAGAGTCACCCATGTCTCCAGGCAGCACCAGTGAGTAAATGGCCGAGCGGACAGGATTCGGACTCGCGACCCCCGGCGTGAGATGCTTATATTCGAAATTCCAAGCCAACATAGTCAACTTGCAGGAAATATGCAGAAAATATTCTGCATAGGGCTGTTAATTCGCCGAAGTAGCTATCTAACTTATTGATTTTATTGGTCGGGACGGCAGGATTTAACCGCCAACCGCGTTGCTGCGACCACTTGACCCCCAGCGACCAGACCCGGTTAACAAGCCCGCATAAACTACGGGCTACAGCGCGGAATCTAACAGCTCCATTTTGCTGCGCATTCCAACCCCCCAGAATCTGCACGATTGGAAGCAATCTTCTGCCTACCAATATCCGACCAGTTTGAATGGAGAAAATCCGATGACTTCAGATACCCGCCACCACCGTGGTCGCTGGAGAATACAACTATTGTGTTGTCAGCCAGACCTTCCCCAACCAGTTTTTCTTCGATTCTGCAAACGCTCCAGTCCTGATCAGCTCTCCAAGCCGCTCTTCTGGTGTTCGAAAATGGACTTATATCCAACCTTGGACCAATCAGGCGGCAGCGGCACCGGTCGTGGATCGAAGCGGGCTACGCGGCTCGCTTCACCGCGCACTATCTCCTCTCCATGCTTCCCTCGACCACCGGTGTTGCCTGTAATTGGCAACGCATCAGCACAACTGTAGGCACACAACAACAAAGGCCGTGGTCGCTCGCTCAAATTTGGTGGTGAACCATGTATGCTGCGGCAATTGTGCACCGTGATTGCCCCCGCGGCGCCGCCTAAGTATTCCGCCTGTTCTATCCCAAGTTTCCCGACCTCAGCATCTTGGATATTGCCAGTCCACTGACCTGATTCGTCATATAGATCGTAGAGCGGACCGTCGTGGCTTTTCGGAATGACACCCATCGGCGCCATTTCATCCGTCACGTCATCGAGATACACGCCAATGGTCAGGACATCGTAGTTAGTGTGCGGCCAAAACTGTATGTCCTGATGCCATTTCACCGCTTCACCACCACCGCTCCATTTGAAATTAAGTTTGGAGTGGTGGAATTTGACGTTCGGTCCCAGTAAGTCCTCGGCGATATCGACGAAAGGTCCTAGGCTTGCGAACTCCCAGTACACCTCATGATTGTCAACGGGTGAATTCAACCTGCGGATGCGGGGGACTTCCGAACTATGATCGGGTTCCAAATCAAAACGGCGATCACGCTTACTTTGGTTGACTAGCGTGCGGCTGATTTCAACAAACTCTTCAGTAACCGACCACAAACGTTCTAACCAAGTTGCATCAACCAAACCCTCAGCACCCAAATAGCCATCCGCAAAGTACTTTTGCCGCTGATCGTTACTTAGCAATTTTGCTGGACGCTCCAATATCGCTTGATGCACTGCGTTCTCGTCGCGGTTCATATGACTCTCCTCGGATTCTGTTTCGATTTAACTCGACTTACGCGTTTGACCAATTGTACCTCGTCCTTTGAAAGGCGGGCGTGCTGCTACTGCAGCCAAGTCAGGTTCTGTCCCCCACCCAGGGGTGTCGTCGACGATTAAGAAGCCGTCGACTATGTTGGGTTCGCGCGTAAAAATTTCTTTGTCCCCGGGTAAGCGATCGATGTCGGTTTCGAAGATGCGAAAATTTGGCACCGCCGTCGCAAAATGTGCATTCATCATGGTCGCGAGGTGTCCGTAGAAATTGTGTGGCGCAACATTTACCTGGTAGGCATCGGCCATATTTGCAAGCTTCATCGATTGCCATACACCGTTCCAAACCGCATCAACGATCGCGACATCTACTGCCTGGCTTTGCAGGTAGGGTAGAAAAGCCGGTCCACCCACCAGGGTTTCGCATGAGCTGATCGGGTGGGAACTGTGGTCTCGTATGTAGGCCAGTGCCGGTGCGCTTGGCGTATCAATCTCAACCCAGAATAGGTCGAAGTCCTTGAGTGCACGCAAAATTTTCAAGTAACCTTCTGTCTTAGCATTGAAGTTAAGATCCAACAAAATATCCATGTCGTCACCAGCACCCTCGCGTAACGCCTCCAGATGGCGGCACAGGTCATCAAGCACTTTTCGATCTACATTCAACTCTGGCGCGAACGGGGAACTGAAGCCTGGGGACCAACCACGAATACCGTCGTCATCGTAGGTGAACATGTTGGTTTTCAGAGCGCTGAAACCCTTATCACGAACCTCGGCACCCATTGCTTTTACGTCGTCCAGTGAAGTTATGACAGGTGGATAGAATTTCGGACGGGTGATGCGGTAGGTTGCACAATGCGACCAATACACCCGGATGCGGTCGCGCATTTTCCCACCCAGAAGCTCATAACAAGGCACACCAAGCAATTTGGCTTTCAGATCCAGTAGTGCATTTTCGATGGCACCGAGGCCCTCAGCAACCACTCCGGTATAGGCCGGTCGAATGGGCCCCAACAAGAGGTTGAACAGTCGCTCGTGATCCATACAATTTTCACCGATCAAACGAGCACGCAGCGCTTCGATGACAGTAGTAATACCTGGTGAACCAAAGCCTTCATTGTATTCGCTGTAACCACAAGTGCCATCGGCCGCGATGATCTGTACGAAGTTATAATTGCGCCCGCCAGTGTCACAGGCCAGTGTATTCAATTCCGCAATTTCGATCTTCTTTCTCCTTTTTCAATGGCCGCCGACACAGCCGGTTGTCACTCTTCTCGTTCGAATATGAGTACAATGTACTGCAATGTCCAGGTGTTGGTGACGACATCGAGAAGGGGGAGGGGAACATAGCTCAAAACGCAGATGACAGCCCAGTTGATGTCCTGATCGTTGGCGCCGGTGCGTCAGGTGCTGCCGTAGCGTGGAGCCTTGCTGACACTCGCATGAGAATTGTGTGTCTCGAACAAGGTGACTGGTCCAACTCATCTGAGTATCCAACCACCCAGACAAACTGGGAAACACTCCAACTGGGCCCCTACAATATCAATCCGAACGTACGCGGTCGCGAAACGGATTACCCGATCAACAATGACGATTCGCCGATCAATGTAGTGAATTTCAATGGTGTCGGTGGCGGCACGATTTTCTTTGCCGCGCTATTTCCGCGCCTGCATCCTTCGGACTTCCGAGTCAAGACCCTCGACGGTGTGGGCCAAGACTGGCCCATCGACTACGACACGCTCCAACCCTACTTCGTGCAAAATGATCGTATGATGGGTGTTTCCGGACTTGCCGGAGATCCGATGTACCCACCAAAGCAACCGCCGCTACCGCCGATACCGTTGGGTCTGGTGGGAGAGACTATGGCGCGGGGGTATAACAAACTCGGCTGGCATTGGTGGCCGACAGACAGTGCCATCATCTCCCAACCTTATGAAGGTCGTGATCAGTGCTTGAATTTGGGACCCTGTGGCAGTGGTTGTTCTCAAGGTGCAAAGTCGAGCGTCGACGTCACTTACTGGCCTGAGGTGCTTCGCGCAGGTGTGGAGCTGCGAACACGCTGCCGGGTGCGTGAGGTCACTGTGAATGATCAGGGCATGGCAGATGGCGTGGTCTACTATAATGCCGACGGTGAAGAATGCCGTTTGCAAGCCGAGGTCGTCGTCATGGCCTGTAACGGGGTCGGTACACCGAGAATTCTGCTTAATTCAAAATCGGAACGGTTCCCCGATGGAATCGCAAACAGCAGCGGTCAGGTTGGGAAAAACCTCATGTTTCATCCGATGGGTTGGATGGAGGGTCGGTTTGAAGAGCGTCTGGACAGCCACAAGGGGCCGCACGGTTGCTGTATCTTAAGTCAAGAATTCTACGAGACTGATAGATCTCGAGGTTTTGTCCGCGGCTACAACATGCAGATCAATCGCGGTCGCGGTCCATTTTTGACGGCTCTTCAGGGTCGTGCGAACGGCACTATCCCGTGGGGTCCTGGCCATCACGACGCTTTTCAGCAGTATTTTGATCACATCACCTCAATTGGGATCGTGTGTGAAGACCTCCCGGAAGAGCACAACACTGTGACTTTGGATCCGGAATTGGTGGATTCAGACGGCATACCGGCACCCAAAATCAATTACCAGCTGAGCGACAACACACGCGCTATGATCGATCACGGTCTCGATCGTGCTGAGGAAGTGATGCATGCAGCGGGGGCAGTGGAAACCAGTCGATACGCCAGCGTGCGAAACGCTGGATGGCATTTGCTCGGGACCGCAAGAATGGGCAACGATCCGAAGTCGTCGGTGGTGAATTCCTGGGGTCGCAGCCACGATGTAAAGAATCTGTTTATCGTCGATGGCAGTGTCTTTGTGACCAGCGGCGGGGTCAATCCCACCAGTACCATTCAAGCACTCGCACTGTATGTTGCCGATACGATTAAGAAGAATTTGGCTAACCTGTTTGACTGAATCCTAATATTTGAAGCCGATGACTGATAACTTGATAGCAACCGACAAACCTCTAACACCCGAGGTGCAGCAAATACTTAGTGCCATTCTGGATACCTTGATCCCCGCCAGCGACGACGGCGTGATGCCAAGCGCAGGCAAATTGGATCTCATGGCGCATCTCAAGGCGAATGATGCAGATTTTCTGCAGACACTACCTGAAGTGGTGAGTTGGTTCGATGCTGATTTTGCGCGGCAGACAGAAGACGCACGCCACGCACTGCTAACTCAGTTCAGCGAAGCACAGCCTGAGCTGTTTGACCCGCTGCTCCACCATGCATACCAATGTTACTACCAGGACGATCAGGTATTGATCGGCATCGGTTCGAAGGCGGGACCGCCATTTCCACAGGGAAATGCATTAGAACCCGGAGATCTATCATTGCTCGATCCGGTGCTACAGGGCGACCACAAATATCGGTCGTGAAATGGCCAATCGTGGATCGATCACAACTGCGCATTCGACTTCATTATCACAGAACGCGCAATACGGGTCAGAAAGAGCATCTCGGTACTACTTTGCTGATTGGATGAATCGGTGCTTGATGAGCTACAGGAAGATTCCAACGTAGTAGGATTCTGACAACTTCTAACCCTACCTATATCCTACCAGTCGACCAGGAACAGGCTAGCCAGAGGAACGATACAACCTCTAACCGACTGATTTAAAAAGGGATTTTTGGTCGGGACGGCAGGATTTGAACCTGCGACCACTTGACCCCCAGTCAAGTGCGCTACCAGACTGCGCTACGCCCCGAAGCACGTCCTGAGACCTGAACGCGAAGGAGCCGCATCATACCACCACGCTGGCGTCCGGCAAGCAAACTGCATCTTCGCGCCGTTAGGAACTCATTCTTTACAATCCGGTCACGGCATTGACCATCTTTTCAGCCTAAACTTCTGCAACAACTAGATGTTAGAAAACGATACAGTGGCACTCGAAAACCTCTTAAAGTTAGTAACAGGCACAGCTCTAAAACGCAGAAAATGGCAAGATATTTGCCACGATCTGTTGCGCTACCGGGACGAGGCGACCGTTCTACGCCTGGCATCTGAGTTACTACAGCGATACGACGATTTCGAAATCTCAGAAAGACAGGCGTTTCTAAACTACCTCCTGCGCGAATTTCGCGTGGATCAACCAGAGCTCAATGCCGCCATTGAAGCGTACCGTGAAGACCCGAGCCCACTCAATGTACAAGCTATAAACCGAGCCAGCCTACCCAGTCGGCGCAACCTGTTCGAAATACTAAACATGTGCCCAGGCGGCACAGAACGATTGTTGGCAATGCGAGTTGATTTGTCTCGATTGACCAAAGATGAACCTGAGCTCAGAGCTGTCGACAGCGATCTCGAACTACTTTTCCGCAACTGGTTCAATCGAGGCTTTCTAACTCTGCAAAGGATTGATTGGCAGACACCTGCATTTGTGCTCGAAAAACTAATCGCCTACGAAGCGGTCCACGAAATCAAAGGATGGGACGATCTACGAAGGAGAGTTTCTTCGGGAAGGCGCTGCTATGCGTTTTTTCACCCTGCTTTGCCAAACGAACCGATCATTTTCGTTCAGGTCGCTTTGGAAAAAGGTCTCGTTGCTTCCGTCAACGACATTCTCGAAAAACAAACACCAGAACAATCCGACGAACCATCTGCAGATACTGCAGTATTTTATTCCATTAGCAATTGCCAACGTGGCTTAGTGGGAATCGCGTTTGGCGACCTACTCATCAAACAAGTCGCTGAACAAATATCTTCAGAGTGCCCCCAGATAAAGACATTTGCTACGTTGTCTCCTGTGCCTGGATTGACCCGATGGCTGCAAGACCCGAAGACTGACCTGGATGCAAACCAACGATCTCTCATCGAGCAATTACTGACGGCGCCCGGAAATGTGGACCAGGTAACTAACGAAGATGCCAATACAATAGTGCAGCTTTGCGCCGAGTACTTGGTCAATCAAAAACGGGGAGTTGCCCCTCTGGATCCTGTTGCTCGATTTCATTTGCGCAATGGCGCACGCTTAGAACGAATAAATTGGGGTGGCGACTCTTCAGCCAAAGGACTGAAAGAATCCCTTGGCATATTGGTAAACTATGTCTACGACCTGTCGGCGGTCACTAAGAACCATGAAACTTATGTTTATGATTCAGGCGTCGTCACAAGCAGCTCAATTAAACAGTTGGCAAAACGTTAGGGTTGAGTCGCCACGCACTGTTACTCAGACTCCTTCGATCGCCAGATCAGAACTCATTTCAACGCCCTTCACTTTGAGCTTTTTTGTTGCATCGAATCCACTTCGAATTGACACTACGAGTTCGGCGACCGTGCGCTACAAGAGGTGCGACAACGCGATCATTCCATGGCGAATTATGCTGCCCTTAAACTAGAGAGAGAAAGATTCGGAGTATTCCGACTCATCTATCGTATTGCCATGGATCGGCTGAGTGGATTTGTCCAACTTTATCAAATTCATTCTCGAAATCTTGCGTCCGGTGCGGTTCCTGAACCCACGCCAGCTAGGGTTGGTTGGGCAACTCACCAGGAACTAATGCAAGCATCCGGTGAGATACCGTCCGATCTTTCACCTGAATTCGTCCGCACTTCTCTCGCACGAGGTGACAGATGTCTTGCCGCCTTTATCGACAACAAGTTAGTGTCTTTTGGGTGGCGTGCTTACACCGATACACCTCATGTCGATGGGGTTTGGATCAGCTTCCGCCCAGGGTATCGCTATGGCTACAAATCATTTACCCGTCCTGAGTACCGGGGGCGCCACATCTTGGATCCTAAGTATTCAGATAAATCGGATGTTGATCGAGGGATTAGATATTCAGTGGGTTTCGTCGCCTCCCACAACTTCCCTTCAAAGTTCAGAGAAAAAAGAATTGGGAGCAATATCATCCATGGACATGCTGGCTACTTTACCCTTTGCGGAAAATTTATTTTCTTCCACTCTCCTGGCGTTAAGCGAATTGGGTTTGAGTTTTACCTCCCGTCATCCTGATTATTCGTCATGCCAGACTTTCACGCTTTAGGAGAAGAGATCGACCGCTTCGGCTGGCTACGTACGGTATACCGCATCGGCATGGACCGTTGTGATTCTTTTCTACAACTTTACGAAATCAACTCGCGCCCATTCGACATTAATGCAATACCAACAGCTTCTCCTGCCGACGAAATCCGTTTTGCCACAGAAGACGAGCTACAACGAACGAGCCATGAACTTCCAGATCAGCTACCTAACAACTTTCTCCGTGGTGCGTTGGTGCGTGGTGATAAGTGTCTTGCTGCATTCGTCGATGGCAAAATCGTCTCGTTTACCTGGAGAGCTTATGGGGATGCACCCCACATCAACAATGTCTGGATCCGGGTAAAAGCCCCATACCGCTACTCCTACAAAGCATATACGCGGCCCGAATATCGTGGGCAACGTATCATGGACGTTACCCGATCTGATGCTTACTGCATCAAAAGGGGCAGAACACGAAATATCGGATTCATTGCAACACACAACTTTCCATCACTGCGAAGTAGTTGGCGCAAAGCTAACCGCGTGCGGCTTGGCTATGCTGGATATTTCACTTTTTTCGGTCGCCATGTTTTTTTTCGAACACCCGGCGTCAAACTAGCAGGATTTGAGTTTGTTGAATCCCGAAAGGATTCATAGCCAATGCCCGACTTCACAGCCCTGAAACAAGAAGCGCAACGTTTCGGTTGGATTAAAACAGCCTATCGAATAGTGATGGATCGACTCGGATCAGTCATGCAGCTATATCAAATTAGCTCACGACTTCTTGACCCTGAAGCGCCACCGCAACCAACGCCTGCAGATCTGCGAATCGCGACTTACAAAGAGCTACTGGCAGCTGCTGAACAAATGCCTAATCAACTCACTGTAGAGTTCATCGATTCTGCGCTCGCGCGAGGTGACATTTGTTGGGGTGCCTTCCTAGACGGAAAGATGGTTTCTTTTGGCTGGCGTGCGTACCAATCAACTCCACACACTGAAGACATCTGGGTTCGAGTTCAACCGCCCTTTCGCTACGGATACAAATCCTACACCCGTCCGGAGTATCGCGGAATGAGAGTGCGCGACAGCACGAGATCGGACTCCCACTGTGCATCCTTGGGTCGCACCCGCGGGATTGGCTTCATTGCCACACACAATTTTGCATCTCTGAATCGAAGCAAGCGTCAAACCACTCGTATTTTCCATGGCTATGCCGGTTATCTGATCGTATTCGGCAAGCCAAGGTTCTTTCGAAGCCTCGGTGTTCGGAAGATTGGCTTCGAATTCTATCTCAACAACTAAAACCAACCGTTGTTCGATTGATCACCGTCTAAACACCTTCAATCGCGACGATAAAGTTCATTTTCACAGCACCTTCTCTCAGCTTCTTGGCTTCCTGATATTCTTCTGAAAACCAAAACTCTTTCAACGCTCGCATCGACGAGAACTTCTCAACAATGATATATCCCGGCTCAGTCCACTCTCCTTCTAGAACCTGGCTATTGTTGATTGTGTTTGATCTACCCAAAATTTCGATACCTGCTTGTTCTGCCAATGGTCATGCGGCTTCGTAGTACGGCTCCATCCCGTCGGGGTTTATTGATTGACCGCTCACGACAATGTATGCAGGTTTTTCTTGGTTGGCGGCACTGACCAAGTTGATGCCTGATACAGCGAGCACGCCCGCCAAGAAACCCAAACTTAAAAATTTCACTTTATTCATATCGGACCCCTAACACTTTACTAGATGTTGCATCTTCAGAATAAAGGAAGCCCGGCGCAAGCCGGGCTGGTGGAGGGAGTCATGGAAGGATTGGAAGGAAATGGGATGGGAGAGAAAAATACTATAGATGGACGAAGTCTCCCCGCTTGAGACGATCGCCATTGAGAAGCGTTGCCCGGGCATACCGCTCAGTTACTTCAACAACTTTGATCTGCCCTACTTCACGTTCGATGGTGTCGAGCAACATGCCTGTCGAAGGATCAACAAGCCGACGTACGACCGTTGAGACTTTCATGAGATCGCCCGCGCGAATACCGGAAGCAAGATTGGCATTTAAATAAACCTCGTCTGCATCTGTGCTGGCGATCTGGAAGCGTCGCTCGACGCCTGAATGCAGGTCTTTAGCAATCTTGAGCACTGCTTGTCCGAGTGCATTGCGCGAAGCAATTCCCATTGGTGACTTCGAGAATGTGTCGCCACCTAAGCTTGCTCGTTCGTAGTCGAGGCCAATCGTCCAGCCACCAGTCTTGGAGTCTGCCGTTACGCGATGAGAAAATTTCGTCTGTCCGTTCACCGCATCGATGATGCTGATGTCTAAACCGACGTGCGCTTTGCTACCATTTCGTCCCACACGCAAGCCGAGAGGTGTCTTAGGCAGGGCCATACCTAGCGTGATGCCACCACCCTTTTTGTTGGGCTCGAATTCCGTGATGGTGCCTTTGATAATAACTTCAGCACCGACTAATCGACCTGCGGTAGGCGCGGACTCGCGATTGACGACACCGGCGAGACCAAGCTCTTGCTCACGCAGTGTATTGGAAAGGCCTGTGCGATCGAGCACAACGAAACAGCCAGTGCGTGTGAGTTCGGTCGCCAGCTGAGCCGCAAGTCCGTCACCTACGTTGTAGCCTTCAAACGCAGCCATCTTGCCCGTGGCATAGAAGCCGTAGATAGCTACTCGAGGCTTAAGAGTGGGGCACTCCATCGCATCGAGCTGTGTCTGAATTTCCTCGGCAGAAGGGGTTTTGACTCGCTTCTTTTTCGCGTCTGCAAAGCTTGCGAAGCAGGCTAGAGATAGACCGATTGAAGCGAGGAGAATTAGTCTTAGTGATTTGCTCATTGTCTTTTCCACATCAGTTAATTGGGGTTACTTATGGGTCACGAGTAGCGAGTAATCGGTTCAAACTTTTTTGCGAGGAACGAAAAAAGGCGCCGAAGCGCCTTTGCTATTTCCTACTAACTTGACCAGGTCGCTATTCAGGCTGACCTTTGGACGCTGCTCTTTCGGGTCCTGCCTGGACCTCTTCGTCGACCGGGTCCTTGAGCTCACTTGTTTTATCGATGAGTCGTTCGAGGTTTTGCAGCTGCATCTGTTCAAGGTAGACAGAGTTGCCAGCAGTCATTGGGAACACGTAATAGAGCTTGCCGTTCTGGAGCGGCAGTGCCCGTAACTCGCGCTCGGCCATCAGTCGTTGTACTGATGGGTGAAACCGATATTCGGCAGCGACGACAAAGCCTTGAATACCAGCGTGTGGCGCAGCGTATGCCTGAGGTAGAACAATCGCTGCGACCACGATGCTCCAAAATAGTAGGAAACGTTTCATCGTCGTCCTCCTGGAATCGTGACGAGATCTCGGCCAGCAGACGTGTTGCTGCCGCTGATGTCACCGGAGTTATCACCACAGATCACAACCGTGTTGCCACCGTTACTATCCACGTCCACATCGAGGCAGCGAAACTGCTGTTCGAAGCGCGTGAGCTGCTGGCGTGTGTCTTGTCGGTACGCTGACACAGAGGGGGAATCTATTGATCGCGGATTCTGCTGGGTTACCAGACGAACATTGTTTCTCGCTTCGTTTTCGTTCCGCGCACGTTCCTGTTCGATCTGCATACGCAAGTTGTAGATGCGCTGTAACTTAAGTTGTTTCACTTCGGCAGGGCTGAGTTGCTTCGTTTCCGCTGTCGCATCAAGGCTGATGAACAGAAGTGACGCTGCGAGAAGTGCTGGGATAGTCATTAATTGTCGTAGTTTCATGATCGTGTCCTTTTGCGCTAGAGAGTTTTCCGGTTGGTGAAAAAGGGGGCCGCAGCCCCCTTCTGATCACCTCGTCCTTACTTGCTTACTGATCCGTTCATCACATCAGCGATGCTGTTGCTTGAGTCGCCAGACTGGCCAACTTGTGCCGCTGAGGTCTGATCGACGTCGCCCCATACAGTCGCAGAGGTGTTACCAACTGGGCCAAAGACGCCCTTGGGTCCCAAATCTCGACCGGCGAAAGTAGAACCTTGGCTAATCGGACCTGCGCTGCCGCCTTGCAACATGAGGTTGTTCTGAGGCAACTGGTTGGTGTTGTTGTTGACCATCGAAGGACCGTAGACACGCTGGCTGTCATTGCCTGCGCTGACAACCGTAGGACCGCCTACAGTGCTAACGGCATGACCGCGAGCTGCGCCAAGTACTGTTGTGTCAGCTTCGTGGCCGGCATCTTGGTCTTGGAACTTGTAAGACGTGAGCGTTGGTGTGGCGATTTGGAAATCAACCGCTACATCTGTGTCATTGTCTTCTGTGTGCGTGTAATCGTTGTCCTCTGTGACATCATTATCTTCTGTGTGCTTGTAGACACTGAGATAGTCGTTGTCTTCAGATGTGCGATAGTCGCTTGAGTAGTCGTTGTCTTCTGATGTCACGACAGATGTGGTGACGTCATTGTCTTCGCTATGCGTTTTGGCAAGCGAGAGCGCAATGTCGTTATCTTCTGTGCGCGTGTATTCAGAACTTCGGTTAAAAGATTCGGATACCTTGATTTGATCGTCGTCGGAAGCCTGCGATTGCCAGTGTCCATAAGGGTTGGCTTGAGCGGTACCTGCGAAGACCAAGCTGGTTAGAATCAAAGTGGGTGCAAATGTTAATTTCATGTCGAACTCCGCTACTTAGGTTTTTGAATTTCGGGGCTTAGTCCCTTTAGGAAGAGTCTTGGCCGCCTTACAAGATGAGTAACGGGGGGTAAGAAAAAGGTTCAAAGAAAATTAACAGCTACAGAGAGAAGGCAAGAGGTAGGAAAAATGGCGGGGTAAGAACCCCGCCGCCTAGACGTGTTTAGAACTGGAAGCGTACCCCCGCGTTCCAGGTAGTCACATCATCACCAAGATTCACGCCCGCACCGAGCGCGAAATTTTCGGTCAGGTAGTAGCGCGCACCAAGGTTAAACGAAGTGTCATCGCCGCTGTCATCTAGATCGACATAGCTCACACCACCTTCAAGCTCGAAGGACTCGCTTAGCTTGCCGCGCAAACCAATACCTACCGAATAGCCGTCGTCGTCTGCATCACCGAAAGGCGTATCGAGCTTGGCATCGACATAACCCAACCGGCCGACGATATCGACATTGTCTGCGATGGGTGCATGGGCACCAAAACCAACTGTCCATTGGTCAAGATCTACGCCGCCGTCAAACTCAAGCGTGCCATAGCCTGCATGCAAGAATGTGGATTCTCCAATAGCGACTGAACCTGCGACCGCGATGCCATCACCATCGATATCCAAGCCGTCATCAATCTCTGAATCGACGTAGACTGCATCGATGTAGTTGTAGCTTAAGCCCTCGTCGGCCATCGCCACCGTACTCATCGCGCTCACAGCTAGGCCAACGGCCAACGGCAAGGCGAGTCTTTTTCTATCAAGTATCTTCATAACTTCTCCAAAAGTAGATTTTGATATTGCCAGTCTGCTTTTTCTTTTCGTTTGTAGATCGAGCAATGAGGCGAGTATGGGGAGATGAACCTGAATCAATTCTTAACACGGTCGATAGATCTGGGTTATTCACGCCCGTAAACGAAAAAACCCCGCCGGAGCGGGGTTTGAGAGAGGAAAGTAAGGAAGCTTACTTGCTAACCGCGCCAGACATGCTGTCCGCGATGCTGTTGGCTGAGCCACCAGACTGTCCGACTCGTGCGCCAGAAGACTGGCCAACGTTGCCGTATACCGCTGCAGACGTGTTGCCTACTGGAGCAAATACACCCTTTGGACCCATGTCGCGACCAGCGAAGGTGTTCGCTTGGCTAATCGGTGCCATGTTGCTGCCTTGAACAAATACGTTGTTTTGTGGCAATTGGTTGGTGTTGTTGTTGATCATCGCAGGACCGTAGAAGGTCTGCTCGTCGTTACCTGCGCTGACGACAGTTGGTCCACCGCGCACACCAACTTCGTGACCGCGTGCAGATCCGAGAACAGTCGTGTCAGCTTCGTGACCCGCGTCTTGGCTCTGGTACTTGGTAGAAGTAAGCGTAGGTGTTGCAATTTGGAAGTCCAAGTCGATTGCAGTGTCGTTGTCTTCTGTATGCGTGTAGTCGTTGTCTTCAGAAACGTCGCTATCTTCTGAATGCGTGTAGTAGCTCGCAACGTCATTGTCTTCAGATGAGCGGTACCGTGTAGACACATCGTTGTCTTCGCTCGAGCGGTAGCTCGAGGTGACATCATTATCTTCAGAATGGCGCTTCGTCACATCTACCGCAATGTCGTTGTCTTCGCTGTAAGAGCTAGACGCGGTGCGGTTGAAAGAGTCAGCGATTTTGATGGTGTCATCATCAGAGACACTTGATTGCCAGTGGCCATAGGGGTTTGCCTGTGCGGTTCCAGCGAGAACTAGACCAGCCAGGATGAGGGAAGGTGCAAATACTTTTTTCATTTCGATCTCCGTAAAGGGTTGTTTAATTTCGGCTATTGCTTACTGCCTTACTGATTAAGTAACGGTGGTCGCGATATGGGTTCAAAAGAAATTCAAAAGTATTTTTCGAGCCATCGCGGGAGACTTGTGAAGGTTCGAATTCAGTTTATTCAAGTACACTAACTACTGGTTAAAAACACAGTAATCCGCTATCCTGAACCGCATGGACGCTTGGCCTCGAATCGTGTTACACGCGGATATGGATGCGTTCTACGCCGCGGTAGAGCAGCGTGAAAACCCTGATCTCCGCGGCAAGCCTGTACTGATCGGTCCCAATAGCCATCGCGGCGTTGTCCTCACAGCAAGTTACGAAGCAAGACCCTATGGGGTTGGTAGTGCCATGCCGGTGGCAGAAGCACGCCGACGCTGTCCGCAAGCGGTTATGGTACCGCCCAACTTCGAGCTCTATCAGTCCATATCGCAGCAGGTCATGGACATCTTTGCCGATTTTTCCCCCTATGTAGAAGCGATCTCACTAGACGAGGCTTTTATCGACATGACAGGGGCCACGCACTTTTTTGGCGCGCCAGCAGAGATGGGACGAAAAATCAAAGAAGCCGTTTACGATGCGACGGACCTGCACATTTCGGTCGGCGTCTCTAGCACCAAATATGTCGCCAAGGTTGCAAGCGCCCATGACAAACCTAATGGACTAACTGTCGTGCCACCGAGTCATGCCAAGGATTGGCTCGCACCCCAACCCATTCGCCGTCTTTGGGGCGTGGGTAAAAAGACAGGTCCCAAACTCGAAGCCCTAGGGCTTTACACAATCGGCGATATCGCAGACGCAGAACCCGAGTACCTATCACACCATCTCGGCCAAAGTGGCGCTCACTTTTACAACTTAGCCCATGCACGTGACCCTCGTCGAGTGACACGCGGACGAACGGCTAAAAGCATCGGCAGTGACCGCACTTTAAGCAAGGACGTGAGTCACAAGGACGATATCGTTCGCCACCTACACCGATCCGCCGAGCGCATAGCGAGGCGAGTGCGCGCAAAAGGTTATGTCGCGAACGGTCTACGCGTGCGTCTGAAGACAACTGAGTTCGAAATGCTGACAAGGCAGCGCAAGTTTTCTAAGCCCGCGGATACCGCAACTGAATTCTTAAAACTTGCCACTACTCTACTGGATGAATTTGATCATCCTGGCCCATTTCGTTTAGTCGGCATGACTGCCTTTGACCTCGATTGGCAAGATGAAGCCAACCAGCTCGATCTTTTTGAGACAGGACGAGATCGCGATCTCGAACTTACCCTCGATGAAGTGACGAAGAAGTTTGGCTCAGACACCGTTGTGCGAGCCCGCGATATGACGGGGCACGGAACCGTGTCAAAGAATGGCGTGAACTTAGATTATCTCGACTTTGTCGATGGTGAACGTGTTAGCTCTCCGGGCGGTGCAGACTAGTTGACGTACTCGAAACTAAAGCGACCGTCTTCTTCTGGCACAAATCTCAACGGGAACCCAACCGTCTTGTAGCGTCCTTTGTCCACATGCGTGATATGGACAACCGCTAACGTATGTTCAGATATGACTGATGGGTCTAGGCGAAACATGCCACCCGCGGAACGAACACCATCGGTAGGTTTCGCGTGACCGAGCTGTTGCCAGGCCGGCAGATCAATTTCTCGTCTCAACTGAGTGAGGTAGGCCTGGTCTGCATCAAGAACCATCTTGACCGCTTCGCCAGGTAATTGATCCCAGAGTGAGAAACCTCGATTAAAATCAAAGTTACCTGACTTCGACCATGACGAATGGTCACTCGTCCGATTTACCAATTGTCCATCGCGGTAGGTACTCGTCGTTTTGGTGACAGACACATTCAAGCTCCAACTGCCCCACAACCCATACTGCTGGTATCGCTCTGGCCAGTATCGTGTGCAATCTGGTTGCTCCAAAAACATAGTATGGAAGGTGCCCTTACCCGCCGCCTTCTCTACGCGCGCACTGAGAAGCAATCCGTCATCAAATGACTGTCCACCGATCCGAATACGCGCGTCACCGCCTGGGTGCTCCACCTTGGTTTTGAACTTCTTCTTGATCGGGTCTTTGTCGAGCTTGGGTTTCTTCTTACTGCTGCTCCCACCACCACCGCCCAATAGACCGCCCACGAGCTTACCAATCGCAGCATTCGCAGCCTTGCCAAGCATTTTGCCCATGAAGCTTTCCGCATTCCCTAGGTCCAGCGGCGCTGCTGCAAGTGGCGAGCCGCAACGTTCGGTGGCCGACATCCCAACCTGCCGCTCGATTCGGTCCAGGTTGAGCGCGACAATGGGATATTCGTCTGGCTCTGAATATTGGAAATCGCCCTTATCAACCGCAGCCCACGCAGGAAGTGCGGTGAGGGATGCTGAATCATTGGCAAACACGGGATTCAATATGGCAAAAAACACGAGAAAGACGGCGAATCGAATCATTGCGTTTCTCCAAACAGTTCTGTCTCTGGTTCTTCTTGTTCACATTGAACGGCTGACGCCGTTCCCGCTTCGACCGCCTTGCAGGCATTGACCGCACCGCTGCCAAATTTTGTATCGGTCCCAACTTCGCCTAGGTCGTCTGCTTGGCTTGTGAGTATCGACGCCACCTCCTGACCACCAGCAAAGGGAATCAAGTCACGCATTAAGGCCGCAACACCGGAGACGTGGGCAGCTGCCCAACTGGTACCAGATGTCCAGGGATAACTTTTGCCATCTGGTGCTGTCGTTACGATGTCCACGCCCGGCGCAGCAAGATCGACATAATTTCCCTGGTTGGCATCGCGGTAAAGTTTGCCCTGCACATCGATTGCAGTTACTGCCAACACATCTGGTAAGGCGGCCGGGAAAGCTGGTTTTGCATTAACCCCGCCGTTACCGGCACCTGCTACAACTAATCTATTTTGTCGGGTCGCAAGGCTCACATAACGTTGCACCATAAGATCTGGGGGACCCGCGATGCTCATATTGATTATTTGCGCATCGTTGTTGATCGCGGCATCCAGGGCTTTCACGACCGCGCTGGTTCGACACTTAGCCCGCAATCCACCATCTACTGGATGACAAGCTTTTAGCGCGAGTAGCTGCGCAGCTGGTGCAACACCGTAGGCACCTTGGGAATTGTCCGCTGCTGCAGCAATAATGGCGGCAACTGCCGTACCGTGTGCGTCGGGCGTAAACCCTTCGTCGGTAAAGTCTTCCGCAGCGACTCGGCCTTGGAGTTCAGGATGTTCCGTCGCGACACCCGTATCGATGATCGCAATCGTTTGGCTAGCTCCCTGGGTCGTATCATGGAGATAGAGCGCCCCGCTCTCCTTCGGACCGTATGCCATCGCCGCAAATGGATCAGTGTGCATGCCAGCCGCGGTTGTGTAGATATATTCTTTTTGAGCAGCAATCACCCGGCTATCGAGCGCGAGCAATCCAAGCACTCTTAAAATATCGTCAGCAGCGAAGAGCACGAGCGTCTCGGAGGACGACTTTAATTCTGCTTGGCTGACGATAGTGAGTTGGTATTCTGCGCTGACACTCGCGACATCGGCACTCGCCATCGCGGTAAGAACAACTCCAGGCACGTGTGCCGGTTCAACAGACTCCAGAGGAATACGCACTTCGCGACACCCCTCGCTCACCACCAAGTCATAGTCCGTTGTATCTGCGGGAAGACGTTCTGCACTAAACGACGCAGTTCCCTGGTAGGTATCTGATACGTTTAACCTGAACTCGCCGTGTCGCTTCAGCGCGCGTCTACGTTGTTTGCGCTTATCTGCACCTGTCTTTTGTATGAGCTCAAGGTCTAGCGAAATGTCCGCCGCAAGCGCTTCTTGGCCAGAGCTGGCAAATGGTGCAGCGGCCACAGGAATCTCACACATGCCTGCACCCGTATCAGGGTCCTCTTCGTCAGGCGGTGTTTCTGGTCGTTTCTTGACGATTCGTGCTTTCACCGATCCTTCGCCGTTTAAGCCGTCCACCGTGCTATCAACCTGGATGAGCTGACAGACCGCGCTCTCACAAGAAATTACACCTGGAGCGCCACAAATCTGTGCACCTTCGTTCCATTGTTGGTCTGTCATCTGAAATTGCACGAGGCTATTTCTACGACCGGCTTTAGATACTCGGTAATTGGTCACCGCACTAGTTTCGATCCAAGTCGCAATGGTGACGCTTTCGTGCAATACAACCGATCGAGTCGGCGCAGGCATGGATATTGTGACGGGCTCTTGCCACGACTGTGCGAGCTCCTGTGCATAGACGGGGACCGAAAGAACTGTAATTGCGATCAGGAGGAGTTTCATTGTTGAGTCTCCTCAGGCGTAGACGCCAAATCAGGCACAGGTAGCGATAAGGTCATCAACGCGGTCTCACTCCCGCCTCCGGCGGCGACTTCCAGTTTCACTTCCCAGTCGGTAGAGCCGTAAAACCGAGTCACTAAATCATCGAACGAAATGGTCGCAAGGAGATCTGATCGCACTGGTTGTGCCACTTGTACAAGTTCCTGCCACTGGTAGGCGGCTGTGAGCATCTCGGCGTCTAGCGCAATCTGTTTTTTCGACTTCTTGGCGCGTCTCTTTTTCGGTTTTTTCCCCTGTGCAACTAACTCAGCATCGGTCGCACGCTCAATCATCTCTATAGTCACCGTACTTGCGACGGGACGAGCAAGCACCACACCTTTCTCAAAGCCTTGACCTTCGGCCACCCCGATAAGTTCGACAAAGAGGGAATCGTTTTTTAGCGATAAATCTGCTTCTTCTAGCCGTGCAATAACTTGTTGACCCGGTTGGTGGCCCAAACCACGCACGAAATCTATGCTGCCGTATCCGGAAAGTTGGTCTATGCCAGCTGGTTCAATATCGGCAGCCGATTGCAAAAGAACACTTTTCAGCCCCTTCCCACCGAGTTCTGGTCGCAGACTCTTGATGCGCGAAGCAACACCTGTCGCGATGGCCGCCGAAAAAGAAGTGCCGTTCGCACGATAGTAGTGCTCGCCCACGACGGCCTTCTCTGGCTCATAGTCAAGCGGTTCAGACATTTCAACAAAGTCTGTGTCTTCAGCCCGTAACGATAGGATATCCACTCCGGGGGCAAGCAGGTGCACAAGGTTGCCAAAATTTGAAAAGCCAGCCCGAACACCCTCTGTGGTGCTTGCACCTACAGCGAGTACACCAGGGAGACCGGCGTAACCAAACCTCTCGGCTGGAATACCGCGATTGCCCGAACTAACAATGATGAGCACGTCGTTCTCTTCGGCGTAAGTTGCTGCAGCTTTTTCGAGTTCTGTTATCAGCTCGCCGCCTAAGCTCAAGTTGATAATTTGTGCGCCATTATCGACGGCATAGTAGATCGCGGCTGCGACATTAGAACTGCGTGCTTGGCCTGCAAAGTTAGCGACTTTCAAAGACATAATCTTCGCGTCAGGATTCACCGCCGCTATACCCACACCATTGTCCGTACAAGCCGCAATCACGCCCGCGATATGGGTGCCGTGCCCACTTTGATCCCAGGGATTGTTGTTGTCTTCCACAAAATTCCACCCGAGGAGATCATCAACGTAGCCATTCTTGTCGTCATCACGGCCATTGCGTTCTTCCCGTGGGTTCCACCACAGCTGTTCGGAGGCAAGATCCTCATGGGTGTAGTCGATGCCTGTATCGATGACCGCGACAATCACGGGTTCACCGCGCTGCTGCGGCGCCACATCGGCATAGACTCGTTGCTCTTCCACAGCCCACTGATCTGGGTACGGCTGCGACCAAGTCTCATCGCTATTCATATAGGGGTCGTCAGGCGCCGCAAAAGCCACGCTGAAACTGAATAGCAGGCACCCGGTTAGCCAACAGATGCTGTGGTATCCGTTTTGTTGTCGCATCAATGACATCCTGATCTCTCTAATATTTTGGTGCGGGTTGCACCATCTGTGTTGCGGGGCTTGCCCGTAACAGATCGCTCACCAAGGTCATGTCAGTTTCTTCTGGCAAATCAATCTGATAAATCCCAAGGCTAGAAGGTCCAGCAACAATCGATCCATCGACAGATACTAAGAGCGTCCTTATGTCAGCTTCCGTGACACCCGGGGTGAATAAAATTTGCACATCAGCGTGCCCAGTCCCGCTGCTGCCAGAAACCGTGACAATATCATCGTCTTGGTCAGTCGCTGAATCTGTTGTCAGAAGTGCAGAACCAAGCGCGATGACCAGAACGAATTGTCCGGCGATCGCAACCTTCGCAAGCGGTGGCATCGTCAGCCATTCGAGTCGAGCCAGAAGACCTGCAAAAAATCCTTCCTTCGTTTCTCTATTTACTTCTTGGACAATGACCGGACGGGCGACCGCCTCTTCTTGCGTGACTGTATCTAGTTTGGCCATAACGCCATCAAGGATGGCTGGATTGAACACGGGTTCATCGTTGGTTTGTTCTGGGATGGTCTCAGCAAAAAGTCGAATTTCTTCGATCTCTTGTTGGCTGATCTCACCGCTGTCAATGAACGCCTGCACCGCTCTTGTTTCGTCGGAGGACAAAGTCCCATTGACGAACCACGGCAATAATTCTTCTGCTTCCTGTCTAGTCATGATGCTAACTCCACGACAGAGGGATCCAAGCCTGCTTCAACCATAAAGCCCATGAGTTGTTTCTTTGCGTGGTGCATTCTTGTCTTCACGGTATTAGTAGGACACTGCACGATCTCGGCAATCTCCGGGTAAGAACAACCATGGAAAAACGTCAACTCCACTACATCTCGATGTTCCGGCGACAACTTGGCAATGGCAGTTTTCAGCCCTTGTTTCAGTGTCTCCCGATCTCTCGATCCTGGTGGTGTCACTGATTCTTCAGCCGGTGCCTCCGGTGCGTCATCAATGTCTACAGTAACAAACTCTTTTCTTCGCACCGCGTTCAACGCGACATGTCGCGTGATACCTAGTATCCAAGTACTGACTCGCGAACGGCCTTCGAATTTCGGTGCATGCTTCCAGATTTCTAGCATGACGTCGTTGGTAACCTCTTCTGCTTTCTCATGGTCAGAAATCAGACGATAGGCATAACGGAATACACGTTCACCATACTTGGCAAAGAGTTGCTCAAAGGCTTTCTTGTCGCCTTCGCCGACAAGGGCGACGAGGTCAAAGTCCTCGTTGGTCTCTAAATTTTCTTGTGCAACTTCTGACATGATCCCACTTGATCACCGTTCGTCTGATTTCACCCAAACACTTGTGCTCTTACACAACAAGCGTTCTCAAAGGATGAGTCACAGCCAACATCAAAAGGGTTCAAAAAAAGGAGTTGTTTGTTCAGAACTTCATCTCTACCCAGTATCTCTTTGATTTTTATTGTTTTTATTCAAAACCTTAAGAGTGGGCTTTAATTTTTGAACCTTCCCCAACTGAACAGTGTGGCGCTCCAGCTAGACACTGTAAAGGACCTTTCTCAACCTCTGATTAGCTTTTACCGTACCTAAAATTCACGTACATTGACCGGTTTTCAGCATTAAAAGACATGGGAGTAGAAATGGGGGATTCAACAAAGGACAGGAGTGGTGCCGAGAGCTTAGTGCAAACTTTTGTCGATGCTGGGGTAGATGTGTGCTTTTCCAACCCAGGGACCTCTGAAATGCACTTCGTCGCGGCATTGGATACCAACCCCGAAATGCGCTGCGTGCTTGGTCTCTTCGAGGGCGTTGTTACGGGTGCTGCTGATGGCTACGGACGCATGTCCCGCAAACCTGCGGCGACACTGACTCACCTAGGGCCAGGTCTCGGCAACGGACTTGCCAACTTACACAACGCCAAGAAAGCACGCATACCCGTCGTTAATGTGGTCGGTGATCATGCGACATTTCATCGCAAGTACGATGCCCCACTCACGTCTGATGTCGAGGGTATAGCCACTCCGGTTTCTGGCTGGGTCAAAGTATCGCAGTCAGCAGACGACGTGGCTCAAGATGGCGCAGAGGCCGTACAAGCCGCACTCGCACCTCCTGGCCAGGTTGCGACACTGATCCTACCGGCCGACACTGCATGGAACCGAACTACAGCTACGGCTGCTCCACTCCAGGCTCTCAGCCCTAAGCCATATTCCGGTGACAATATTGACGATGTTGCCAAAGCGTTACTCACCGGCGAGCCGAGCGTCATATTAATGAACGGCTTCGTTACCGCAGAACGCGCCGCAATCGCCGATCAGATTGCACAAAAAACAGGCGCGAGGATCATCATGGATACCTTCGTTGGACGTTACCAACGTGGTGCTGGTCGCGCAGAAGTCACACGCCTACCTTACTTTGGCGAGCAGGCCGCTGAAGTTCTTGCGGGCACCAAGCACCTTATTCTGACAAGCACGCAACCGCCGATCACGTTTTTCGCTTATCCGGATAAACCAAATTGGCTGACCCCAGAAGGCTGTGACTTGCATACGTTGGTCGAGCGAGATGAAGACATTGATGGCGCGCTCGAGGCGCTGGCCGAGGCGGTCAATGCAAAAGACATAGCGCCTAATTTGGTTGAGCTCATCAAACCCGATATTCCCACCGGCGCTTTGAATCCCCACACGGTCGGCGCGGTCGTTGCCCATCACTTTCCAGAAAATGCCATCGTGGTCGACGAAGGCGGTACTGGCGGCGGCGGTACGACAATGGCGACACGAAACGCACCACCCCATGACTGGCTAGCATTGACCGGCGGATCAATTGGTTATGGCCTGCCGTGTGCGACAGGTGCTGCCGTTGCCTGTCCGGATCGTCCGGTGATATGTATGCAAGGTGATGGCGGCGGCATGTACACCCTGCAAGCGCTTTGGACCCAAGCACGCGAGGGTCTCAATGTCACAAACATCATCCTCGCCAACCAAAAGTACTCGATCCTGCAAATCGAGTTCGGTCGGGTCGGCGCCCACAATCCGGGTCCCAAGGCGATGAGCATGCTGGATCTAACCAATCCAGAACTTAAGTGGACCTCTCTGGCCGAAGGCATGGGCGTGCCAGCCTGGCGTGTGACCACGATTGAAGAGTTCTCCAGTGCTCTCAAGGCTTCTCTAGCAGCGGAGGGTCCAACACTCATCGAAGTCATGATCTAGCATGAACGTTCTTGAGCCTTTCTTGGTCGATGGTTATGTGCGGGTCAATCCTGCACGCCTCACTGAAGGGGATCACGATCAACTCTACAATGCAGCCGAAGGTGTCTATGCAGACGCTGACGTCAGTGAGAGTAAGACTGTTCATCTTGATCTGCTCGGTGACCGGGCATTGCTGCAGCGCATACCTGAAGTGGGCTCGCTGCTCGAGGATCCAGCCATCACATCGGCTTTGACCGAACTTTTGGGTGAACATTACTTCCTTCACCCACACTGCTTCTTGCACCGAGCCGGAACATTCGATCAGGTGTTTCACCAAGACGGTAACCTGCCATGGAACGAACACGGTCATTTTCGACCACACCGGTCCGACTGGGCGTTACTCTTTTACTACCCTCAGACTGTAACGCGCGAAAACGGCCCGACGGAAATCGTCGCCGGATCACAATATTGGACTAAGGATTTCGAGCGATCCGACGGCTCCTGGCACCCAGGGGATGCGTTCGATCGCAAGTTCTTCACTGAAGTCATGCAGTCAACGGATACGTCATTTCGCGATCGCAGAAATGACGAAGCACTAGCCTCTCTTGGTGTGCCGGGGTTAGACCGGCAATTCCTCACTGTCGGGAAAGGCGAAGCAGTAATCTGTAATTACGACATTGCCCATCGCGGATCCCGACAAGGCGCCGACCAATCGGGCCGCTACATGTACAAGTTCTACTTTGCGCGGACAAAGAAGCCAGTCAGTACGGTCCCGCGCATTACGACAGAATCGATTCGGTCCGAGTTACGACCGGTCGTCGAATACTGCCAGCAATGGCAGAGTGATCACCCGATGCCCGTACTCGAAAAAAATGCCGATTGGGATTTAGAAAGTGACCGTGAAGATCAGCGTATCGCAGCAGCTTACTGTCATGCCGCAAACAAGGATGCTGATGTGCTCCTAGCAGGCCTAGGCAACGGACGTGAGGCTGTTCGGCGTGCGGCAGCCTATGGTTTGAGAGCGATCAACCAAGATTGCAGTGAGCAAGTCCTCGAACTGACTAAAAGTAAAACGTATCCACCCGTCGCTACGCCTATTTCGTACTAGGCGATGCAAATAATGCGCCAAAGAACAAGGTTATAGACACAATCCTCAAGTGCTTCGAAGACGACCAAGACGACCTGGTCCGCTCAAACGCTGCTTACTCACTTGGTCAAATCAGTCGGGGTGATTTAGCAGAGCCCAGCCACGTTATGCGCAAGATCCTTACTCGACTTGAGCAAGGTGTCGAACCCAATAACACTAAGGTGCATTCACTACCACGCTCAACCGTCCGGCAGTCTTTGGCCTATGCCGCGTTACAACTGGCAAGAAATCACAAACTTGAAGGTGGTATTAGAGCGTCGCTCGACGAGCTGAGTTCAGATAGCGATCGCTACGTCGCTGGCTTTTTGAAGAGATTGCGAGCTTGGGTTAACGCGCACTCGCGGGTTGGTTACCAAGTTCAGGCATCCGCAGACGAAAGACTGCATCAGGTAGCAGAGGAATCTTAGCGCGTACCTGCACGGCAACTTTAGTTCCACCCAGTTCCGCCATCGATACGATAACTCGCCGCTGGCGTTGCTTGTGATCGATGACTCGGTAGTCGCAACTCGTCACCTCACCTTTGAAGTATTTGCGACCTCCGTTGAAGCCGTGGTTACGCTCAGAATTCAGGCTTAAGGTGTAGCTGTCCTCGCCATCGTGTACGAGTCCACCTTGATAGCAGCTCGGGCTAAAAAACAGCGCAGAAATCAAATCGATGCCACCTGGACGATCGATCGACTCAAACTCATCCTCCGCCCCTTCTAGAACCCGTGTCGCATCAGGATAAGTCAGAACAATCTTCAAGTCGTGATCTTTGCCCGTGGTTTGACTCATGTATGCCGTGGTCACGGGCCCCCCGAACGGGCTCCATCTGCCAACCGCAGCAAAAACGCCATTCCACGTGTAGTAAGGACTCAGCGCTCGAGATGTTTTGAATTGTCCCTCGACTTGGTAAGACTCACCTTCGCGCTCTAAATTGAGCCTGAGTTCACCTGCCTTCAAAAAAGCCATTTTCGCGTCGTATCGGTAGCTACCGGAGTGATCGTCGGCAAAACTTAAGGGTGCCAGACCTAGGAAGGCGGCAAGGGTAACCAGCAAGAAAAGGGCTCGGCAGGGCACTATCAGAATCCTGTGGTGAGTGGGGAAGTCGTTATGACTTCAATACGCGCAATACATCCTCTAATTCTACGATCATTTGACGGACAAGTAGTTTGAACTGTGTCTGATCTTCTTTAGCGTCTTCGCTAGACAGTCTTTGTCGTGCACCGCCAATCGTGAAGCCTTGTTCATATAGTAACGAACGAATTTGGCGGATAATGATGACATCCTGGCGTTGATAGTAACGGCGGTTGCCGCGTCTTTTGACCGGGCTAAGATTCGGGAATTCCTGCTCCCAATAGCGCAAGACATGCGGCTTTACATCACACAGCGTGCTGACTTCACCGATGGTGAAATACCGTTTACCGGGTATCGGTGGAAGTTCGTTGTTGTTGCCAGAATCTAACATCGGGTCGCTATTCGCCTATGTTTCGGTCAATTTGCTGTGATTAATGCTTTTTATCTTACGTGTACTTGATTAACAAGCGCTTAACGGCCGAAATATTCGTCCTCGGTCTGGTTGCCTGAGTAAGCTTCCACGCGTGCTTTCAACTTTTGGCCTGGTCGGAAGGTAACTACACGCCGAGCAGTGATTGGAATCTCTTCACCGGTCTTAGGGTTGCGGCCAGGTCGTTCGCCTTTTTCACGCAAGTCAAAATTGCCGAAACCCGATAATTTGACTTGTACGTTGTTCTCAAGCGAATCACGCACCTCAGCAAAGAATAGCTCTACTATTTCTTTTGCTTCGCGCTTGTTCAAACCCAGTTCGTCGAACAACTGGTCAGCCATTTTTGCTTTGGTCAATGCGCCCAAAACAACCTCCCTTTTACATTCTCAACGCACGATCTTTCGGTTACGACGGGCGACAATTTCTATCGCTCCACATAACGTTCGCCAGAACTTTAAGCCTTATTATTATGTGGCTTTTTTCCTAGCGTTGACGAGCACCGAAAGCGTCGGTTAATGCGGCCATCACTGCCCCAGCAGAGGTGGCTACTTCGTCGTCCGTAAGGGTCGCCGTTTGGCTCTGGTACGTCAAGCCTATGGCTAAACTTTTTTCATTAGAATCAATGCCTTTGCCCTCATAGACATCAAATAACCTGAACTCAACGAGATACTCTCCGGCGGCTTTGCGCGCACGCTCTTCAATGTCAGCTGCATTTACGGATCTAGGAATGACAACCGCCAAGTCCCTGCGCACCGTCGGAAATTTAGAAATGCCAGCGTACTGGCGACGTGGTCGAGCCAAAACGAGATGAGCATCCAATTCGAAAACAAATACGCCATCGAGTTCGAGCTTGGCTTCAATTTCAGGATGGAGCCTGCCGAGTACACCGGCGTCTTGTCCATCAATCTTGAGAACCGCACTCTGACCAGGATGCAAAATTCTGCTGTCCACTGACTCATAAGTCACCGCTTTGTGCCCAGCCCATTCGCAGAGGCTGTCAACGATACCCTTAAGATCGAAAAAATCCGTCGCCTCATTACTGGCATGCCAACTTTCCGAAGCACGTTGGCCCCAAAGTAAGCCACCTAATTTCTGCGGTTGATCTATGGCTAACTCGGACTCTGATCCAGATTGCTGAAACACCAGTCCGAGCTCAAAGAGCGCAACCCGAGCTTGCTGTCGAGCCCGGTTTTGTCTCAGCGCATCAACCAGTCCTGGGAACATATTCGTGCGCATTGCAGATTGCTCTCTAGACATGGGGTTAGCCAGCAAAAGGGGATCAGCACCGGGATCAAAAACGTCCAGGAGTCCAGGTTCCACGAAGGTATAGGTAATCACTTCTTGTAAGCCAAGACTCGCTAGATAGTGCTTCAAATTCGTCTCTGGGCTCATCTCCAACTTCACGTCGCGGAGACTAAGAGCAGTTTGGGGTGCCTGACTTGGAATGTTGTTATAGCCATACACCCGACACACTTCTTCCACCAAATCTGCTTCGATCGCAATATCGAATCGGTGGGAAGGAGAAATAACTCGCCAGCTCGAGTCATCACGCGAGACCACTTCCAAGCCAAGACGCTGCAGGGCTTCATCAACGCGCTCAGCTGGAATCTCGACACCGAGCAGTTCATGCAGCCGCTTGTGACGCAATGTCACCTCGCGCGCAACTGGAAGTGCATCTTCTTCAGCCGTCTCAACAATCGGTCCAGGTTGACCGCCAACTAGCTCGATAAGGAGCTCGGTCGCACGCTCCATCGCATCAAACTGCAATTCAAAATCTACGCCGCGTTCATATCTATGCGACGCATCTGTGTGCAGGCCATAGCGCCGCGCAGTGCCAGCAACAGCCAGAGGCGCAAAGTAGGCACATTCAAGGAAGACATCCTTAGTATCAGTCTGTACACCACTACGCTCACCACCCATTACACCGGCAATGGCGACTGGACCAGATCCATCTGTAATCAACATCGTCTGCACATCGAGTGCAACTTCTTGGCCGTCGAGGAGCGTCAGTTTTTCACCCTCTGACGCTAACCGAACATCAATTTCACCAGACAGTTGTTCTAGATCAAACGCGTGCATCGGCTGCCCAAGTTCGATCAGCACATAGTTCGTCACGTCAACAATGGGATCGATACTGCGCAGACCGCATCGGCGAAGACGTTCTTGCATCCAGAGCGGCGTCGGTCGAGCAAGGTCCACGCCTTTGACAACCCGCCCAAGGTAACGAGGACAGCCTTCACCATGTGAAATCTTGACCGGAAACGTTGCATCTATTTGAGCATCAATCTTTGTAATTTTGGGGAAGGTAACTGTGGCGTTGTTTAGCACACCGACCTCCCTCGCGATGCCTTTCATACTCAGGCAATCACCACGATTTGGTGTCAGATCGAGGTCGACTATGACATCGTCTGTGTTGAGTACATCGCTCAATTGTTCGCCAACGGTTCCAGCCTGTAGTGCCATAATGCCGTCATGATCATCGCCGAGACCAAGCTCACTCGCGCTGCACAGCATGCCGTGTGACTCGACACCGCGGAGCTTCGCTTTTTTGATCTTAAAGCTCTCGGGCAAGACCGCACCGACTCGGGCAAACGCAGTACGCATGCCTGCCTGGACATTGGGCGCGCCACAAACAACCTGGTGGACAGTCTCGCCGTCATTCACTTCACAAACGCGTAGTTTGTCTGCGTCGGGATGCGGTTGGACAGAAACGACCTCCGCAACAACTACGCCGGAAAACTCTCCAGACACAGGCTCTACACCATCAACCTCAAGACCCGCCATCGTTAACTGATGCAACAGGTCTTCACGACCTAACCCTGGGTCAACCCACTCGCGCAACCACGATTCACTGAATTTCATGCTCTACACCGCACTAATTAAATTGACGCAAGAATCTGACGTCGTTTTCAAAGAAGAGGCGTAAATCGTCAACCTCATACAACAACATAGCTAAGCGGTCTCCGCCAAAGCCAAACGCAAAACCACTGTATTCTTCCGGATCGATACCAGACATAGACAAAACGTTAGGATGGATCAGCCCACATCCCATGACTTCTATCCATCCGGTCTGACTACAAACCCGACAGCCATCACCAAGACAGTGCACACACTGCACGTCAACTTCTGCCGATGGTTCTGTAAAAGGGAAATAGGATGGCCGGAAACGCACATCTAGATCCTTTTCGAAAAACTTCTGTAAGAATTCGATCACTGTGCCTTTGAGATCGGCAAAGCTAATGCCTTTATCAACCACCAGCCCCTCAACCTGATGAAACATCGGGCTATGGGTCAAATCGGAATCGCGACGGTAGACACGTCCTGGGCAAATCACCCGAATCGGCGGCTCCTGCGCTTCCATCGTATGAACTTGGCTCGGCGAGGTGTGAGTGCGTAGCAAACTGCCATCACCAAAATAGAAGGTATCGTGCATCGCTCGAGCTGGGTGATGCCCGGGGATGTTGAGGGCTTCAAAGTTGTAGTAGTCGTTCTCAATCTCACGACCCGATTCAACACCGTATCCGGCACCGACAAAAATTTCTTCGATGCGATACATCGCTTGGGTGACCGGGTGTAGCCCACCCTGGGCCTGGCGCCGTCCGGGGAGAGTGATGTCTACAGCATCACCGGCGAGCGCATCGGCAAGTTGTTCTTGTTCGAGATGCGCTTTGCGCTCTTCCAAGGCAGATTGCACGACCGTTTTGGCGTCATTAATTCTGGCGCCGACCTTTGGCCGTTCTGCCGCATTAAGTTGACCTAGTGACTTTAACAACGCCGTGAGCTCACCTTTCTTACCTAAAAAGTTCACGCGCACTTGGTCGAGCGATTTCAGGTCAGTGGCACCTGCGATCGTTACCTGCCCGCGATCGATGATGTCTTGTAGTTTGGCGTCAATTTCCGTATCCATCTCTGACTGCTCCATCTCAAAAAAAAAGGAAGTCCCGAAGTCCTTCCTTTCTTTGTCTATCGCGTTTCTTCAACACGCACTACCTCCAGGAAGGGTCCTTATTAAGGTCTCCTGAAAGCGATGTTGAGAACCCGCTTGATCAGCGAGTTGGCGCTTTACGCTGCCTTTGCTCGATCTACTAACGTCGCGAATGCTTCTTTTTCGTGCATCGCGATATCGGCTAGTACTTTGCGATCGACCTCTACCCCCGCTTCCTTGAGACCGGAGATAAAGCGGCTGTAGGACAAGCCATGCTCACGAGCAGCGGCATTGATCCTGACAATCCACAATTGGCGAAACTGACGCTTGCGTTGGCGTCGGTCTCGATAAGCGTATTGGCCAGCCTTTATAACGGCTTGTTTGGCAACTTTGAACGTACGGCTACGGGCGCCGTAATATCCCTTCGCCTGCTTTAATACTTTTTTCCGACGGGCCCTTGATGCCACGCCTCTCTTAATTCTTGGCATGGGACCTCCTAGCGAGCCTTAGTGGGAAGAAGACGGCGCAACGCTGGCACGTCTGCTTTAGCAACATTTTCCATGCCACGCAGATGACGCTTACGCTTCTGTGCTTTCTTAGTCTGGATATGGTTGCGATTGACCTGTTTGTGTTTGTAACCGGTAGCTGTACGACGAAAGCGTTTCGCCGCCCCGCTATTAGTTTTCATCTTGGGCATTTACTGCTCCACGCATTGTTAAATTTTAAGCTCATCTCTTTACTTCGATTAATCCCGAATATCTTCGATTTAACTCGAAGCGATGAACACACCAATCGCCGGTAAGGATGGGGGCTTTTAACCCTTCTTCTATTTTGTGCGAAAAAGTTTTGTTACTTTTTCTTCTTTCTAGGTGCCAACACCATGATCACCTGTCGACCTTCAAATTTGGGTTCAGCTTCTATCGAACCCAATTCATCTAGATCGTCAGCGATCCGGCCCATCAAGGTCATGCCGATTTCTGGGTGGACAACTTCCCTACCCCGAAATCTAAGTGAAACCTTGGCCTTGTCACCTTCTTCGAGAAAGCGCCGCAGGTTGCGTAGTTTTACCTGGTAATCGCCTTCTTCCGTTCCCGGACGAAACTTTATTTCTTTGACCTGGATCTGCTTCTGCTTTTTACGCTGAGCCGCGCGAGTCTTTTTCAACTCAAACAGATGCTTACCGTAGTCCATCACTTTGCAGACTGGGGGTTCAGCTTCTGGTGCGACTAGCACCAAATCCAATCCCGAAGCCCGCGCTTCAGCCAACGCGTCTTCTCTTGAGACTATTCCTCGTTGACCACCATCAGCACCGACTAGACGTACGTTGTTGGAACGAATTTCTTCATTTAACAATGAACGCTCGGCACGCTTAGTACCTTTTTTAATGAGAATCTCCCTGCATACGGGTGCGTCTTCTCCTGGCTCGCTTAACAAAAGGGTGCGCATTCTACTGCCGCACCCCACCCTGTTCAAGGATAATTCTATCAGCCTGTTAGGCAACAGCAAGCCAGTAATTCCTTCCAAATCAAACCTTTAGCTCGAATCCTTGAACTTGCGCCTCGAAAAGTTACAAAGCTAAAACAGCCAAAAAGACCAACATTCCACATAATTGCGTCAAATATCGGCTCTGCTAAGATCAGCGGCCCAATTCATAGCACCAAAGGATGGTCATTTGGACACGGAAATTACAGGGACGAATAAGGAAATTCGCACAGCGCTAGACGACGTTAATCTACCCAACTTGTTACTCGTATTGGCCACCGTCACCGGCGACGACATTTGGCTCAGCGCAAAATACCAACCTGCTCCAGTCGAAGCACCAGAAGGAAGCCTCTTTCCTGATGACACCGGCAGATATTCCGAAGCGCTGCAAGAGGAAATAAAAACAGCAGCAGCAGACATTCTTGCTGCTGTTCGCGATGGCAAACTGGAAATAGCCGGTCCGCCAGATCAAGATCGCTTACAAAAGATGTTGAGCTTCTCGTTGGCGGAGGAGGTCAGCGCTGATTATGCCGCGATGTTGATGGAAGAGACTCATCTTCGCGACCGCGATACACAGTGGCAACCAACGCTCGCCAACGCGATCGAAGCCAAACGCGGGGATGACTTCACGGCACTTATCATTGGCGCGGGGATGTCCGGCATCGGCATCGCGGCCAAACTAAAACAAGCGGGGATCAACTTCTCCATTGTTGAAAAGAACGAGCAAGTAGGTGGCACTTGGTATGAAAATACCTATCCCGATTGCGGGGTTGATACACCCAACCACTACTACTCGTATTCCTTTAACCGCAACCCAGAATGGTCAGGATATTTCTCCAAACGCGACGAACTATTCGCCTACTTTGACAATTGCGCCGATGAATTCAACATTCGTGACCACGTACGTTTTAGTACCGAAATGGTCGAGGCTCGATTCAATGCAGAATCAAATCTTTGGGACGTCATAACACGCGACGGTCAAGGCGAACACAGAGAATCGGTAAATGTCGTGATCTCTGCTGTTGGCCAACTCAATCGCCCAGCCATGCCAGACATTCCTGGCCTCGATACATTCAAGGGCGAATGCTGGCATTCTGCTCGATGGCGCGATGATGTCGATCTCACCGGCAAGCGTGTTGCGATAGTTGGTACGGGATGCTCTTGCGTACAGCTACTGCCAAAAACCGCAGCAGCGGCGGACCAAGCACTTGTTTTCCAGCGCACGCCCCATTGGGTGGCGCCTGCTCGCGACTACTACAAGCCGGTCGAACCCGGACAACTGTGGGCTCTAAAACACGTACCCTATTACGCTGAGTTCCATCGCGCGCGCATGATCCTGACCTTTGGCGACCGATCGTGGGATGCAGTCGTGGCGGATCCAAACTGGGATCAGCCGGACCTATCCATGAACGAAGCCAACCATGGTATGCGCGAGGCACTGACTGAGTTCATCAAGGACGGCTTAGGGGCGAAAACGAATTACGTTGAACATTGCGTGCCTGATTTTCCGGTTTGGGGAAAAAGACTGATCGTGGACAACGGCTGGTATCCAACCCTTGCGCGGGACAACGTCGATTTAATCACCAATCCAATCAGCGCTATTGAAGCAGAAGGGATACGAACGGAAGACGGCGAGCTCCATGAGGTAGACGTGCTAATTCTGGCGACCGGTTTTCACTCGAACCAGTTTTTGTGGCCAATGGACATCATAGGTAAAGACGAGCAAACCCTTGCCTCGGTTTGGGGTGACAGCGCCAATGCCTATAAAGGCATCTCTGTACCAAATTTTCCTAACCTATTCTGCCTGTACGGACCCAACACCAACATCGTGCACGGCGGCTCCATCATCTATCAGACTGAGTGTCAGATTCACTATGTTATGCAGTGCCTGACAGCAATGATCGACAAAGGTGTTGATGCTATAGATGTTCGCAGTCATGTTAACGAACAGTACAACGAGAAGGTTCAGGCGATCAGTAAAACTCTTGCGTGGGGACACCCAAACGTCGAAAGCTGGTACAAGAACAGCGACGGTCGCGTGGTCAACAACTCGCCGTTTAGCTTACAAGAATATTGGGCGGTGACCCACTCAGTGGACTTAGCTGATTACCACCTAATCCAAAGTGGCGAAAACGAAGCCGCTTAAGCGCGGCTTCTCGGGCGCGCCTATCCCCGCGCAGCGTATCGCTGCGTAGGCCGGGAACCGTTCTCATCCTTAAGGTCAAATTCTTCAACCAAGTCTTCCACCCACTGGATCGTACCTGTGCGAGCCATCAGGTCATCACTCATCAATAGAGAAGTCGCAGCACGCCCAACTAAGAGCGGCGTTTGCGATTGACTGAGATCCATTTCCTGTTCTTTGGCTGCTGCTTGAATAAACTCGGTCGAAACTGATCCCGGGTAAAGAACTACCGCTGGTATCCCTTTTGGTTCCAGTTCGTGCGCCATATCTTTAGTCAATCGATCCAAGCCCGACTTTCCCGCACCATACGACGAAGAAAAGTGATAGCTCTGTCCGCCCGGTGAGGAAACATTGAGCATCGCCGCACTTTCGGAGGCGAACATCAGCTGTGCTGCGTGCCAGCTCGCCACGTAGTGCGCACGAAGGCGGATGCCAACCTGATCATCCCATACCTGGATAGGGTGATCCCAATAACCACCACCCCAAGCCGGTGGGCTAGGAATTTTGTAGACGTTGTTCACTAGGATATCGATGCATTCGACTTCACTACCAATCTGCTGGAACAAAGCTTCTATCTCCGCATCAACGCCATGGTCGCACTGAATCGCCCGACCTTCGCCACCTGCTTCTGTCACCATCCGCGCAGAGGTGTCGATCGTCAAATCCCCATCTCCCGTTGTACGACCTGTTATATAGACCGTGCAGCCTTGTTCTCCCAATGCGAGTGCAATACCTTTACCAATGCCGCGGCTACTACCGGTAACTACTGCAACCTTGCCACTCAAACCTGCCATGTCTGTCTCCTACAACTACGTCTTGTGATTCACTAAATTTGGCGACATGCTACCGGAACGAGGAACCGATGTGCTACTTGCCGAAAGACACTTAAGGACGAATGAATGCCAGATACAGACTCAGATCCACGCTTAGACCCACGCATCCGCGGCATGTTAGCCGCGTTCCCCATGCAGCCCCAGGAGGATGCGACAGACCGTGCATCCTTGGTTGCGGAAGCCAACACACCTGAAGCTCTCGCAGCACAAGAGCAAATGAAGGCTGGCTTCGCGATGCTTGATACCGAAGATGTGGCACCTACCGCTGGCCTGGACATTAGCACTCATGAATTCACATCGACGCCAGATGGCAACACCATCAATATCCAATTCATACGCCCCGAGTCTGACGACGCGTTGCCATGTGTTTACTACATTCACGGCGGCGGGATGCAATCTATGTCGTGTTTCGACGGTATGTATAAGTCGTGGGGACGGATCATTGCACACCAAGGGGTGGCCGTGGCGATGGTGGACTTTCGAAATTGTCTAACTGCCTCTTCTGCTCCTGAAATAGAGCCATACCCGGCTGGTTTAAACGACTGCGTATCGGGACTTAAATGGCTTGTTGGTGAGGCAGCAACGCTCAACATCGATCCAGCGCATATCATCGTGGCGGGCGAATCCGGGGGCGGCAATCTGACTCTCGCCACTGGTCTTAAATTGCTAAAAGAAGGTGATATGGGTCTAGTCCGTGGTTTGTATGCGTTGTGTCCCTACATCGCAGGGGAATGGCCACAAGACAATCTACCTTCGTCTACTGAAAACAACGGGATCCTGTTAGACCTGCATAACAACCGCGGCAAGGTCGCCTACGGCATTGAAGCCTTCGATGCCGAGGACCCGCTTGCTTGGCCTCTATTTGCCACTGACGCCGATTTGAAAGGGCTTGTACCCACAGTAATCAGCGTGAACGAATGCGACCCACTCCGAGACGAAGGGATCGAGTTTTATCGCGCACTCCTGCGCGCGGAAGTTCCGGCACGCTGTCGTCAAGTAATGGGTACGAGCCACGGCATCGAGATATTCGCTATTGCTTGCCCAGATATCAGTAGAGAAACCGCTGCCAGCATCGCGCAGTTTTGCCGCGAAGCCTAAACGTCTGCCGCAAAGCCTAGACGTTTGCGTTAGTCACCATACCTCTTCAGCTGACTGAGGAGGCAGGGACTTTGCTAACTTAGTTGACCAATCGCGTCTAAACCAAACTGTTTATCAGATTTATCCTACATTGCCCGCGTGAGAGACTTGTTATCATGTAGACATGTGTGCATGAAGCCTTCGCGCACGAGCCCGCCTCACACTGACGCCAACAACTTATATATTCGACTCACCCTACCGGAGATGCCATGCATACAATTTGTCTGCTTAGCTTAAAAGGGGGTGCTGGGAAATCTACCGTAGTGCAATCACTTGCGGTGTGTGCAGTACAGCACGGACAAAAAACTCTCATTATCGAACTGGACCCACAGGGCACCCAGAAAAACTGGTCAAGACGCCGGGAACCATCGGATCCACGTGTTGTTCAAACTTTGCCGCAATCGCTCGACGACATGTTGGACGATGCACTTCAAAACGAGACTCATTGGGTATTTCTTGATACACCGGGTCATGACACATCGACTGCTGCGGCTGCGGCTGCTCACGCCGACATCATCGTCGTGCCATGCAAAATACAGTCTATGAAGGATTTCGACTCTGTGATGCTAACCCTGGCCGAAGCCAACCGTAGCAACAAACCTGTCTACGTAGTCATGAACCAAGTCCCGCCAAACTCGCGAATACTTGTCGAGAGAAAGCGGTGCGAGATAGAGGCCGCTTACCAAGTACCGGTTCTAGCTAAATTCCTATCCCGCAGGGCAGACTTTGAATATTGCGACGCCCTAGGATTGTCAGCTGCTGAATTCAATCCACACGGTGCGGCGGCTTTAGAGATCGAACGGCTGTACACACTAATCCAATCTATATTCATCGCGACCGAATCTCGCGACCAACATCCTGTCCAAGAAAAGTCGCCGAGCGCTCAGGTCAAAGATGTCGATCTAACCCCTGAACCTCCGGTTCTTCAAGAGATTAGCGCTTCACCCAAAGTAACCACTCTGTTTCCGCGTGTTAGAGAGATATGACGAAACCCCTAGCGAAGCCACCGAGCCGGGTTGGCAAGAAGCCCGTGACGGCCTACGTAACGAAGGACCTTCATCGTGAGCTTCGCATTCTGGGTATCCAGCTCGAGAAGTCATCACAGGAGATGTTGACCGAGGCTCTCAGGGAGTATCTTGCCAAACACGCTGATTAGGTTACTTCATCTCCGCGTGTAGAACTTTTTGTTCCACGAGGGATGCTATTTCAGTATCGCTGTAACCAAGCTCTGTGAGCACTTCACTGTTGTGTTCGCCAAGGAAGGCTGTGGGTTGATGCATGTTTGAAGGCGTACGGCCAAATTGCGCCGCCGGTCGAGGTTGGCGCACGGGTCCGACAACCGGGTGATCGTACTCAACTAACGCGCCCATAGCCGTTATTTGCGGATCATCAATAACCTCATGACGCAGGTTCACCATACTCCATGGCACATCATTGCGTTCTAGCCGAGCGGAAATCTCAGCGGTCGTGAAGCGCGCATAGGCAACATCCGTTAGCTCCTTCATTACTGCACGATTTCGAGCCCTGGCTTCAAAATCTGTAAAACGTTCATCTTCAATCAGATCTTCTAACTCAAGCGCGCGCAACGCACCCTCGACCTCTGGCTGCTGAACCGGCATCGCAGCCACATAGCCATCACTGGTCTTACGAATGAACAGACTGAGATCCGCGTAGGGCATTTTTTCTGTGTCTTCACCCCGATAGGTGAAGTTATTCATCACATCCGACCAAAGGAAGAAGAGATTTGCATCTAGCATAGACACCTCGACCTTCTGACCAACACCACTCCGTTCAGCTTGGTAGAGAGCGGCAACCACAGCTTCTGCCGCAGTCAAACTGGTTATCTTGTCGCAAACAAGAGAGTTAACAAGTTCCGGTGTGCCATCTGGTCGGAGTGATGCGAATCCTGATATCGCTTGGATCACGGCATCGTAAACTCGGCGTTTACTGTAGGGACCTGTCGGACCTACACCGTTGATAGAGGCATAGACGAGTTTCGGATGGGTTGCTTGGAATTGCTCGTAACCAAGGCCAAGCCGTTCCATCACGCCCGGTCGAAAATTTTCCATCACAGCATCCGCCGTGGCTATCAACTCTTTGACAATCTTGAGTCCAGCTTCGGTTTGCAAATCGACACACACCGCGCGTTTGTTGCGATTCAATGTAAAGTAGGCGCTGGCCATCCCGCCCTGTTTGGGTAACCCGCGGCGCATCAAATCGCCAGCGTGAGGCTCTATTTTAATGACGTCAGCACCCTGATCACCAAGAATCGACGCAGCAAGAGGGCCTGAGTAGACAGCGGTAAAATCAACCACTCTGACACCACTCAAAGGCCCAGTTGGGCTTTCGGAAAAATCAACTTTAGTCACGAGTAGTGTAGTCCTAGATAGAGTAGCCTTCGTCGGTTAAAGGCATCTTTCGTATCCTCTGCCCAGTCGCCGCAAAAATCGCGTTGGTCACGGCTGGGGCCAACGGGGGCAGCGCTGGCTCGCCAAGACCCGTCGGTGAATACTCGCTTTGGATGAAGTGCGTATTCACCTTGGGTGAGTCTTCAATACGCAGGACTTCGTAGTCATGGAAATTGGACTGCTCAACCGCGCCGTTCTCAAAAGTAATCTTCTGGCCCATCATCGTTGACAAGCCGTCAACAACAGCTCCTTCAACTTGCGACAACGCGCCACTCATATTAATGATAGGTCCTACATCAACGGCAACCGTCACCTGATGCACAGTGATTTTCTTGTTCGCATCCACACTCACCTCAGCAACCTCCGCAACATGCGCTGCGTGACTAAAGCAAAAGGCCAACCCAAGTCCGCGTCCAGCTGGAAGAGTCTTTCCCCAACCCGCCTTTTCAGCGGCGAGCTTAATCACAGCGACAGCACGGCCAGTATTGAGACTTCGAATGTTGCCTTCGTCGAACCAGCGTGGGTCACCCATCGCCTCTACAAGAAAGTCGAGGTAATCCCGACCACCAGCGTGTGCCAGCTCATCCAAAAACGACTGCACGACAAACGCGGTGGTATTCGAACCTGGCGCACGCCAAGGTCCACAAGGCGTATCGATATCAAACATCGTTTTTGAGGCGTATGCGTTTTCAACGTTGAGCAATGGAAACTGTGTCGCGGCGAATCGCGAACCTGACACCGCGTTGCCATCTGTCTCCATGCCCATGAAGTGATCTTCAAAGGCAATCAAGCGACCTTCCTTGTCCACCGCACCTTTGACCGACTGAAAACCGCCGGTGCGAAAAAAATCATGCCGAATGTCGTCTTCGCGTGTCCAAGTCAGCTTGACGGGTGCTTTGACCTGCTTTGATATCTCTATGGCTTCAGCAAGAAATTCTCGATAGACGCGACGACCAAAACTACCGCCAAGTCGCGGCTGATGCACAGTAACCTGATCCTCATCTAGCCCAAACATTGACTCCGCAATCTGAAAAACCCGCGCCGGTCCTTGAGTAGGCGCCCAAATTTCCAACGTATCTGCATCGAAAAATCCCTCACCCTCTTGATAATGCGCGGTGCAGTTCATGGGTTCCATACAAAGGTGCGCAACAAATGGGAATTCATAAAAAGCATCCAAGACAGTGTTGTCCGGATCGGTGAAAGCCGCCTCTACGTCCCCCTTGTCGATGACCTCCTCATCACCACGTGTTCCGTGCAGACCCTTAGCCTCCTCGACCAAGCCTGTCCAACTGTCATCGGATGCATTTGTTGTATCCCACTCGATCTTGAGCTGTCGCTTAGCGCTAAATACCGCATGAGTGTTCTTCCCAACTATTGCGACACCGTCGAGCAATTCCCGCGGATCACCATTGCCCTCTACTAGGAAGGCATCCACTACACCCGGCATGGCTTTGATCGCATCGATGTTGGCACTCTTAACAAGCCCACCAATCGTCGGGCACTTCTGATACGCTGCATACAACATACCCGGCACGCGAGTATCGATGCCGAAGAGAGCAGCACCCGTGGAAATAACAAGATTGTCCACACCCGACACTGACGTACCGATGATGGTGTACTCATCCTTGTCTTTGAACGTCAGATCATCGGCATCAGGTACATCCTGCTTAGCAGCTAATGTGGCCAACTGGCCGAACGTCATGTTCTGGCCTGAAGCATGTACAACCTTACTATCAGCGGTCTTGAGCTCCTCTCTGGGCAGCTCCATCACGAGTGCACCCGCGCTAATGAACATCTCTCTGGCAGAAGCACCCATCCGCCGCATCTGATCCCAGGTGCGAGGAATTGTCGTGGAACCGCCAGCACGTTGATTACCAAATCTATCTTCGCTCACAGGTGACTGCAGCACTCTGACATCTTCCCAACGAGCACCGAGTTCCTCAGCAATAATCATCGGCAGTGCAGTCTTAATACCCTGCCCCATTTCTGGATTTGCAGAATAAATCGTGATCTCCCCACTCGGCGAAACCTGGATGAAGGCATTGAGTTCCTCTGACGAAACCAAGGTCAAATCAGGATCACCCGCCGCCAACGCGGCAGGTGCGCCGAGAGACGCAACCACCAAACCACCACCAGCAAGACCGACTGCAGCTAAGAACCCTCTACGCGTCGTACCGGTTTCATTCAACGAACGCTTAACCGCTTGGACCAATTCGGTTTGATCAAAATTTTGCTCTTTCATGCCGACGCCTCCGATGTATCTGTAGCATCGTAGAACATCGCATTCATATCCTGCGCTGCACCGTGAATCGCCGAGCGTATGCGGTTGTAAGTACCACAACGGCAGTAGTTACCTGCCATCGCTTGATCGATTTCTGTGTCGCTTGGATTTGCGTTCGTCGCCAGCAGAGACGCGGCGGACATGATCTGACCTGCCTGACAATAACCACACTGCGCAACATCTTGTTTGATCCACTGTTCCTGCAGCGGATGCAAGTTAGCCCCATCTGCCAGCCCTTCAATTGTGGTTATTGCTTGATCACGCAACACAGAAATCGGCATCGTGCAAGATCGCACTGCCACACCATCGAGATGAACCGTACAAGCGCCACACTGGGCGATACCGCAGCCATATTTTGTGCCTACGAGACCTAGTTCATCACGAAGCACCCACAAGAGCGGCATGTCTGGTTCGACATCGACCTGCCGTGTTTCACCGTTAACCGTAAGATTGAAATTAGCCATAAAACCCTCTTCTTCCTCTGCTAATGGTCAGTAGTTTCTTTTCTTCAGCCTCAGCCTCTCTATCCTCAGCCTCTCTATCCTCAGGTTAGGCTTTGGGCTGATTCCCAAAGACGATACAACCGACTGCGCCGAACATACCGCCAACACCTAGGCAGACGGACACTTCGGCACCTGGAACCTGTGCTGGAGCGACACCGCGCATTTGGCGGACACTCTCCTGCAAAGCGTACATGCCGTACATACCAGAGTGCATGTAGGAAAGACCCCCGCCATTTGTATTCAACGGGAGGGACCCGCCCGGTGCTGTATTGCGCTCCCAGATAAAATCTGGCGCTTCACCGCGGCCAACGAAGCCAAGGTCCTCTAGACCGTACAGAGGCAGGTGAGCAAAAGCATCGTAGATCATAAGGTGATCGACATCTGCATGGGCAATGCCAGCGTCTTTCATCGCACGCGGACCTGCAACTGAAAACGCCTTAGAACTGGTTAGATCTTCCATCTGCGTCACCATTGGGGTCTCTACACTTTCTCCTGTCCCCCAAATATGGACAGGCTTACCGGCAAAACCACTGATGCGCTCATCTGTGGTCAAGATCAATGCACCACCGCCATCAGTGACGAGGCAACATTCGAGCAAGTGAAATGGATAAGCAATCAAGCGCGAATCAAGCACGTCTTGAACGGTGATCGGATCTTGCATGCTCGCCCGCGGGTTCATACCCGCCCACTCACGCTGCACCACTGCGACCATCGCGAGTTGTTCGTGGCTCATGCCATAGTCTTTCATGTAACGTAAGACCGGGAGCGTGAACGTGGATGGCGGACCAAATGTGCCAAAGGGCACCTCAAACTGTCCAGCGAGTGAACTCGGTTCCGGCGCAAAACCGCTAGCCCCAACTCGAGATCGACCACTCTCGCCGTGCGTTATCAGTACGGTTTTGCAGAGCCCTGACTGTAGTGCCGCGACTGCATGTCGTACATGCAACATAAACGAACAGCCTCCCACAGAAGTACCATCAACCCATTCCGGCGTAATCCCGAGATAGAAGGCCAGATCAGTCGGCCGTTGTCCGGCGGTCGCAATACCGTCGATGTCCTTCGCCGTAATCCCGGCATCGGCCATCGCGTTCAATGCAGCATCTGCATGCAACATCTGCTGGCTCATGCCCGGAATCTTGCCGAGCTCTGTCGTCTCAGCCGCGCCGACTACTGCTACACCGGTCATGACGACACCTCCGTAGGCTCGAACAAGGGTAAAGTTATATCTTCACTCACTGACTCAAACGTGACCTGAAGCGACATATCTAGCTGCAACGCCTCCGGTGTCTGCGGGCAACCCACGACGTTTGACGCCATCTTTGGGCCTTCTTCCAGCTGCACAATGGCTATGGAATGTGGTTCACCAAACGCCGGGTGTGGTCTGTTGTTAATCACGTAGCTTGCCAGCGTACCGCGACCGCTGGCGGCGAAGATGCTGACTTCCCGCCCGCTGCATTTCGGACAAAACGGTCGTGGTGGATAATAAACATGGTCACAGTCGTTACAGCGCTGCAAGCGAAGCTCACCCTCGCGGCAACCATCCCAAAAATGTTGGGTTTCCGGCGTGGGTGTGGGTAATGGTCGTTTCGGCGTACTCATGGTCTTCCTAAATTCTCTCCAGCAGCACAATATAAGGCAAAGTCACCGTCCTCTGCCAAATTAATGGCTGTTTGAGAGTCTCGCTCTATGAATTTTATCGATGCGTTGAGCACGATCGCCGAATACTCAATAGGAATCGCTGGGTTCACTGGAATCGTTACCGCGCTCGCAAAATTTCAAAACGCGAACGCGAGCCTGCTGTCCTATCGTCTATCCAACTTGTTGACTACCGCCTTTGTGCCAGGCTTTTCCAGTCTCATCGCACTCGCGCTGACCACGACAGAGCTTGATGAAGTACTTGTAGTGCGGGCGTCGAGTATTTTGTTAACGCTATACATGTGCGGGTGGAGTTACCGAGTCATCAGAAGAAAACAACCAAACACCAACAAAGTCATGACTGTCTTTATGTGGAGCTTTTCAATCATCAACCTCTTCGCACAAGCGTTTAATGCCGTGTCAGTTGAACCTCTGACGATCGTCTACTTAGGCGGACTAATTGCGTTATTGGTGCAAGCGGCTGTTGTCTTCTCGGTTGTCGCGCTTTCGGTCTTGCACCGAGAATCATTCGCTGACGATTCACAGGCAATTGGAGACGACACCGAGGCAGCCAGAAAATAAAACTGATTGGTAGGCACGGTCGGATTCGAACCGACGACCTCTTGGATGTCGACCAAGCGCTCTAACCAACTGAGCTACGCGCCTAAAACCCCTACTTATTCAATCTGCCGGTTGTCGGTCTCATCTTAATACACGCGCTTTAAGCAGGTATAAACCATTCAAACCAGTGGGGCGGCTGGATTCTAGACGGCTGAGCTCTTTTTAGAAAGGGTTATCAGCTCAATCATTCGATCCAATTTCCGAACGGTTATCGGTCTATATCCCGACTACCAACGTCGTAAAGGAAAATTACAACTTCACGACAATTTCTTTAGAATGTTGCAAAAATCTCTTACACTGACAAAAACTGAGTAGGTAATAGATTGTTTTTTAACGAGAATTTTTTTAGGCAGGATTATTGCATTGCTATAAACATACTTGAGGAGTCGCTCGGAAATGAAAAAGATACTTAAGCTAGCAATAATTGGCTTAACCTGTACCTTCGCATCTAATGCAATGGCTGGTTGGGTTTGGTTGACAGACCCAGATCTCGGAGATAGTGCGATAAATCCAGGCCCCGCAAACATTGCACCCGCCGGACCAGATTCTCAGAGCGCTGGTAACATCGAAGCGTGGTTGGAGGACTTAACGAACAGCGGCGTGACATATCTCACCGGGGGAGACAGCACGCCTGATATTTTACCCGGGTTAGACGCGCTGGGGGCAATTTATATTGTGCTCCACTATGGCAACTACCAGGGGGATATCCCATCGGGTTTCTCGCTGCCAGAAATCATGCAAGGTAACAAAATTGTACAGAGCTCGAATGTGAATATCGCCTATGTCTGCGACAATCTCTCTTCGTGCGATAGCTTCAACCCCCCAGATGAAGGGTTGAGCAACTACCGGATTTTCGGGAAAGGGCCAGTTGGCGTACCTGAACCCGGCACTTTGGGACTTCTCACATTGGGTCTGTTTGGCCTGGTGCTTTCGCGCAGAATCGTGAGAAGATAAATCACCAAATGTTCAACAAACCCAGGCACACCCTGGGTTTGTTTCTCTCCATAACACATTCCGGTTCGCGCCCCCCTAAAGCGCGTTAGCATCTACGTTCTCCTTACATCAGTCGCACAACAAATCTCTCTGCAACGGCTATATTCTTTCTAGGTCACTTAGAAGGAACCGAAAACATGATTTTAGAGATGTATGTGCCCATATTGGCCGCTGTCGTATGCTTGCTCTGCGCAATATTTTCAAGCATCGGCGCACGTCAAAAGGAGCGAAACGAGCTAGGTTGGTTTCTAATCGGAATGTCCACAGGACCATTTGGGCTGTTGGTTTACGCGATGCCTTCAATGGTGCCTATTGCTTCGCTTGGTACCAACAAAAAAACACCCGAGTATCTGCCTAAAAGCGGCGCTCCAATGTGGGTGTCGTTCGTTGGTTTCGGTGTTTTCGCCGCTGTCCTTGTGACGCTACTACAAGCCGGAGGCGCTCTAGAAGCGAGTAGTTTTCCCGGTACGATCATGGAACTGGTCGAGTACGTGCGCACTGGTGAATTCTTGCCTATATAGCCAAAATTATGGGCAATTATTTTACCTATATAAGTCACCCCAATTGAAACTGATACACCCGTCTCAGCATCCGCAGTACCAGCTCACTATTGTTTAGGTCTGGAAATGGATTTCGGGACTTTTCGTGCAAACTGTTGGTCTTCAAGGCCTTTGGATCGACCTTAGTGCATCTGTTCAGCGGGCAGAACTGCCCCGCTCGTTCCGTTTGCTCGGCAGTTATAGACGTTACGAAGACCCCAATCGCGCTGCAAAGGCAGCCACCGAACACCCTGTCGACTTCGCGCTGTTCGAAGTCGATTTCCCATCAAGTTCGGATCTAGGTGATATTCTCGAATTCAAGCGCTCGCTGCCCAGTCTGCCTACTATCCTACTAACAGTACAACACTCTGAATCATTAGCAGTGTGGGCACTAAGGTCTCGAATTTTTGACTATTTTGTAAGCCCACCTACCGAACTAGAGGTGACTCAGTGCATGCGTGGCTTGCTTGAAATACGGCAGCTCCAGCAGACCCAAGAACCTCGCGCACTCCTCTCCCAAGAAAGTACCCCGCCAATTGAGTACGGAACTCGAGGCGTTGAGGCACAACTTTCCAAAGCGATCATGCTGGTGGAACGAAAGTACTACACACCTCTAGCCAACGAGGTTGTTGCGGAAGCCTGCGGCCTCAATCAGTTCAGATTCAGCAAGCTTTTCAAGGAAGTTTACGGTGTAGGCTTTCACGAATACCTCACACGCTACCGATTGCGCGAGGCAAGAAGATTGCTTTGCAACACAAAAACTAACGTTACCGAGGTTTGTTTCGCGGTTGGATTTAACGATCCATCCTACTTCACTCGAGTCTTCCGCAAGTACTTTGATCTTAGCCCTTCAAACCTACTGGGCGTTCCCTTAAGCGACGACAACGGTCCTCATCCGAACATCCCGCTCCTGCCCCCCCACCAGCTAAGTAAGTAAGTTTTATGTAAGAAGTGTAAGGGTTTTGTTGGTTAAGCAATAAAGTCCTATTGTTCCCCAATTTTGTCCGAGCCCGCCAACTCCCGCCCGGGTGTAATGACTCCCGAGACACGCTTCCACGGGGGAAGTGTTTCAAATTAAAAATGAAGACATCCAAGGAGTCACAATGAAAGAAGCGATTATTAATTTCTTCAAAGACGAAGAAGGCTTGACAGCAGTCGAGTATGCCATTGCCGGTGCATTGGTTATCGGCGTTGCTGCTGGTGGTTTTACCACTCTCGGTACCAACGTTGATACGCAGATTGGCGTTCTCGCCGACTGTGCTGAAGGCGATTGCGCTAGTGGTAATGCTGGTGGCGGTGGTTAGGCCCACTACGACTCCAAGCGACTACAAACTTTTGTAGTCGCTTGGTTCTACTAGCCTTATTAGACAAAAGAATTAGTGATGACATACGACCACATCCCATTCCTGTTGTTCGCCTTGTTACTAGGCACTGCAAGCATATTCGATGTTATGTTTCGTATAATTCCAAATTGGGTTTGTGCACTTGTTGCGCTCTTAGGAATCTCTACACATGTCACACTCTCTGGTGCTGACGGATTTTCTGAGGCCAGCTTGGGCCTTCTTCTACCCCTCGCTCTCCTCGTACCGCTCTATGCCGCGAAAGTGATGGGTGCCGGGGATGTAAAGCTTATCGCTGCTGTTGGCGCGTTTGTTGGTTTTACTCAGGTACTCAACTGCCTCGGCATCATCGTAATCCTAGGCGGTCTGGTCGGCATTTTGCATATAGCGATGAGTAGGATCCACTACTACTTTCCCATGGCTACCAGATTCTATTTCCCAGGCGCGCAGGTCGCCCGCGGCTACATTCCATATGGTATCGCCATCGCCGTCGGTGGAATTTGGCACCAATACCAAATGTATTTTCAGGTCCAACTCTGAGAAGGAAACCCAGTTGAACTCTAAAGAAATAATAACAATCAGAGGCGAAGGTGCGACCGCAGACGTTGACCACGGGCTAATTGCGCCTAGACCAAAGACGCTGCACGACACTGGGCTCGAACTCGAATACAGCTGCGACCTAGTGTGCAAGCACCTTCTAGCAGGAGGGGGAATTACGTTAGATCAATTGTGCACCCGACTCATGCTGCCTGGCTCTGTTATAGAAGAGGTCATAAACCACCTGAGACAGGATGCTAAAGTCGAAGTTCTCGGTGTCGCCCTAGAGCAAACAGGTCTTCGATACAACCTTACTGAACGCGGCAGAGCCTCTGCGTTGGATGCCCACTTACGTAGTGGCTATCTTGGCCCGGCACCTATTACCCTTAACCAATACATCGAAATCGTTGGACAGCAATCCGTTCACAACCGTCAAGTTTCAAGTGAAATGGTCGATCGCGTTTTTGAGGAAGTCGTCATCGACTCGAGCATCAAAGACCAGCTCGGTCTTGCCATGAACTCCGGTCGAGCAGTATTTGTCTACGGCCCACCCGGTTCAGGCAAAACGTACCTAACGTCCAAACTGTCCAAAGTTTTCGCGGATACAGTCCTCATCCCGCACGCTATCGTCGTGCGAGATACCACAATCGCCATATTCGACCCGCTGATGCATCGCGCGATCGGCGCCTTCCGACGCAAAGATGATTTAACCTTAGCGAGCGGCCACGATCTTCGATTGGTTCACTGCGAACGTCCTGTAGTGGTCGTTGGCGGTGAGCTCACGGACGATATGCTCGATATCCAGTTCGACACAGCTGAAAAAACCTACACTGCACCACTGCAACTTAAAGCAAACAACGGCGTCTTCATCATAGACGACATGGGTCGTCAAAAAGTTCCACCCGAGGCGATCTTCAATCGGTGGATCGTACCCATGGAAGAGAAAAGCGATTACCTATCTATTGGTGCTGGGCGCCATTTTGTCGTCCCGTTCGACGAAGTTCTAATTTTCTCCACCAATCTGCACCCACTCGATCTTGCCGATGAGGCATTCCTAAGACGGATCGGCTACAAGATCAAATTCGACAATCTCCGCGAAGATCAATATCGAGAGATCTGGAGGCAAGAGTGCAGAGACCGGCGTGTCGCTTGTCACGAGGATGCTATCGATTTCGTTGTGAACGGTCTCCACTCGGAACATCAAACTCCAATGGCAGCCTGCCACCCGAGGGACCTAATCAATATAGCGACGGACTACACGGTTTATGCCGGTCAGCCCCGTGAGATTACCAAAGAACACATACAGCTCGCCTGGGACAACTATTTTGTCCGCATCAGTACGTAGCACCGGAACAACAACCAACAGAGGTTAACAACAATGAGACGACGAAGAGGAATGATCCTAGTAATTTTTTCCCTCTGCATGGGCGGAGTCGCAGCCTGGGCTGCCAATGACTGGGTTAACGATCGCCTGAACACACCCGCCGACCTAGCCGGGACTGAGCCGGTAGTCGTCGCAGTCATGGATATTCCCTACGGAACAAAGGTCGAAGGGCGTCATGTCAAACTGGTGCGATTGCCAATCGATTCAATACCAGCGGACTCACACAAAGATCTCGCATCTGTGGAAGGAATGGTCGCCAAGACCAATTTGCAGCGGGGTGAAACGATACTAGCTAGTCGGCTCGCTGAACACGCCGCCGGAAGCACCCTCGCAGCCTTGGTCACGCAGAATATGCGCGCTGTCACCGTCCGCGTCGACGACGTGGTCGGTGTTGCCGGGTTCCTACTTCCTGGCAACCGCGTTGACATCCTCTCTTCTCGAATGACCTCAGGTCGTGCGCGCACAGAAACAATTCTGAAAAACATTAAGGTCCTCGCTGTCGATCAAACTGCTGCCACACAAGAAAACGACCCTGTCATCGTGCGAGCCGTAACGCTCGAAATGACACCCACTCAGTCCGAAGAACTTGTTCGCGCAAAAAGCGAAGGATCTATACAGCTAACGCTACGCAACCCGCTCGAAGAGCAGGTGGTCGCTAAAAAGCCAGAACCCATCACAGTTAAAAAGGCGCCGCGAATCTCGGTTCCTAAGCGGACTGTCCGACGCAATGACGACACGCTCGTCACGATCATTCGTGGCACTCATGTCGATCGACAAAAAACTAAATCTTAGTAGCTGGAGGGCAACAAAGTGAATCTCAAACAGAACATCATTCGCGCAATCAGCGTTTGTATCGTCGCAGTCAGCTCGCAATTCAGCTACGCGTTGAACGAAGGCTTGGATCTGGGACCTGACAACATGCTGGTCGTGCCTCTCTTCCATTCCAAAGCAGTTGGTCTCGATCGTCCCGCGTCCCGCGTCTCAGTGGGTAATCCAGACATCGCCGACATCCTAATACTCAGAGCATCACAACTCTACGTGATCGGCAAAGATCTCGGCACAACCAACGTGATGCTATGGGACAAAAACGACGACTTAGTCGGAAAGTTCGATATTCAAATTACACACAACCTCGAAGACTTAAAGCAGAAGCTCCATACCCTCCTGCCAGAAGAAGAAATTGAAGTTTTTTCTGCACAACGCGCGATCGTACTCCGCGGCACCGTAACAAGCGTCGCCGTCATGGATGCAGCGCTGACAATCGCCGACGGCTACCTAGCACAGATTCAAACTGGCACTCAAGCCGTGGAGTTTGAACAACAAGGCAGTTCTAAACGAGCTGACAAGCAGTTGGTAAAGTCATTAACCTGATGCAAGTCGGTGGCGGTCAGCAAGTGATGCTGGAAGTAAAAGTTGCCGAAATCTTTCGCTCGGAATTGAAAAGACTAAACGCGCAGTTCAACGCCCTCTCACTGAATAGCAGTAAGTGGGCTCTCGGTGGGGTTAACGGTGGAGCGACATTTCCTGACGCGACGTTCGGCTCCTCTAGCCTCCGTGCACCAGTATTTTCACGAGAAGCACCCATCGGTCCTGCTGTCGATGAGTTTTTGCCCAATGACATGGCAATTGCTAACCAAGGCTTGTTTGCCAGTTTCCTTTCGAATAACAAGTTATTCAACTTAGCTCTGGACGCTTCTAAGCAAAAAGGGTTGGCAAAAATCCTCGCAGAACCAACGCTCACAACCCTCACTGGTGAGCAGGCCAGCTTCCTTTCAGGTGGTGAATTCCCTTACCTCGTCAGCAACGGTGACAGAGGCAATACATTTGAGTTCAAGGAGTTTGGTATACAGCTCGACTTCATCCCCATCGTACTTGGCTCCGGCAAAATCAATTTCAAGATGAATGTGTCTGTGAGCGAGTTAGTTGAACGTGGTGGGGGCTTACCGCCGTCACTGGACACTCGCAGTGCTAGCGTGACTCTAGAAATGAACGAAGGCCAATCGATGGGGATCGCCGGGCTAATTGACAGTGATCTGCGTGAGGTTGTGACGAAATTTCCTGGATTGGGTGAGATACCCGTACTCGGCGCATTGTTCAGAAGTCAGAGTTTTCAGAACGATGAAACGGAACTCATGATTGTCGTGACGCCGCGATTAGCGAAGCCAATGGCGCCAGAGGACATTCGCTTACCCACCGACGACTTTGTTGAACCAACGGATCTCGAATTTTACCTACTCGGTCGCACTGAGGGTAAACCCAAAAAGGTACTACAAGCTGAGGAGACAGACGGTGAATAAGATGATTAGAGTATTGATCACAGCAGTGGGCGCAATCGGGCTCTCTGCCTGCGCGCAAACGTCACTCGAACAATCGTACGGTGACAGCGTCAAACAAATGATCGCCAATCAAACTGCGAACGAAAATCCAGATGTTGCGGCAGAAGAGAGTGGCGATGGCGCACGACTCGAAGGTGTTATAGAAGACTACAGAAGCACCGTCTCGTCACGCGCCAAAGTCGAATCCAACACGTCATTAGGCGTTCGATAGGACTCGAGAACGATCATGCAAGCTTCCAATCGCCTTATATCCCAAGCATCGCGCTCGCTGCCAAATTCGCAGCAGGGCGTGGTCGCCATCATGGTTGTCTTCGCCATGTTGGCAATACTCGGGATGGCGGGTCTTGCCCTCGACGGCGGCAATACGATGGTGAACAAGACCCGCTTACAAAACATTGCCGACGCGTCAGCTCTGAGTGCGGCCAAAACCCTTCTCGAGTCAAACTACGATACGGTCGCTGCGGAAGTGGAAGCCAGGGCTATGTTCTTAGACAACACTGGCGATGCAGGTAACACAGAAATCAGCAACGCTTACCAGGCTGGAGATATCACGGTCGCGGTCGAATTCTCAAGCACCCTGCTCCCATTCGTGCCCGGCACCATTCCTGCGCAGTATGTCCGCGTTACGGCAACAGGCTTGAGCATCGACAGCTACCTGCTGCCAGTGGGCAACGTGACCGAACTACAAGTTATCGCAAGCGCTGTTTCCGGCCCAAGCACCGCGCTAGGTGCCGCCTGTAATGTAGCACCAATGATGGTCTGCGCAGGTGAAGAGGAAGGTGATGGTCCTGCTAACAACTATGGCTTCAACCCCGGGGAAGTTACGGTATTGAAGGCAGGTAGCCCGGGCCAAGCCATGCAGAAAGGCAATTTTCAACTCATCAGGTTGGACGATTCTCAGGGGGGTTCGGACATCCGCGAAGCTTTTGCTGGCGAATATGGCGGCTGTCTCACGATTTCTAATGACATCGAAACAGAACCTGGAAACACCGTCGGTCCCGTGGCGCAAGGTTTAAACACGCGTTTAGGAGTCTACAGTGGTCCGATGCGCCAGGGTGGGGTTACCCAATATCCTCCAGATGAACACATCGATCAGCCCGGAGATCGCTTCACCTATGTCGAGGAAACACCTGATAATTGGGTCGTCTACTACAATGGTCACCCGGTAGATTACCTACCCGCACATACCTGGGCTCCGGGAACACTGCCTATCCACAACTATATGGAGCCAGTGGAAAATGTACCGGCTGCGGATCAACCACTCTATACGTATAAAGATTATGTCACCGATACATCGCCCACCAGTCCGAGTATCGGCTCTCCAGGCGTGCCTGGTCGACGTGTCATGGCCATGCCCATGGGCTTCTGTGGTGACGAAGCTGGCCAATCGACAATCGAACTCGCCACCATGCTCTGCTTCTACATCCTCCAAGATGTAGATCAAGGTCCAGACCCAGACGTGTTCGGTCAATTTACTGGCGACATTTGCCACACACAGGGCACGGCCGGTCCGGTACCGGATGACACTTCCAGTACCTACCTCATTCAACTCTACAAAGATCCAGCTCGCGTGGAGTCGTAGTCATGTCAACCTCGCAACCACAATCACGAAAGCGTAACTCTGGTTCGCAAAAGATCCGTGGACTCGCAATGGTCGAATTTGTCATCACCGTTCCAGTACTTCTCCTGTTGCTATTCGCCACTTTGGAACTGAGTCGCGCGTTCATGCAATACAACGCGTTAACCAAATCGGTTCGCGATGGCGTTCGGTTTCTTGCTTCGAATGCGATAGGAGGCTCAACCGGAGTCATCAACATAAACGCGCAAACGCAAAATCAAGTGGCAAATCTTGTCGTCTACGGAAACTCCGCAGGGAGTGGTGCCCACTATTACCGGGTCTAGTGGCTGGTAACGTTACCGTCGTAGGTGTCGATGCTACCGACATCTCCGTTACGGCGACCTATGCCTATCAGCCCATCAATCCGGTTATCCCCTCATTCGGATTAGGTCCCAATCGCTCCAGCCTTTTCGTTTTTCAGGCTCAGTCGACGATGAGGGCTTTGTGATGAACACACGCAAGCAGGATGGAACCACCACTGCCGAATTCGCCGTTGTTGGGCTTGTTTTCTTCGTGGTGCTATTTGGTGTTATCGAAACAGGCAGGCTCATGTTTGTCTACAACATGCTAGAAGAGGCAACTCGCCGTGGTGCTCGCATGGCAGCCGTCTGTCAGATCAACGATGCAGCGATTCAGCAGGTCGCTGTTTTCAATCAATCAGGTGATGCGGGAGCAAGCCCTCTTGTCGGCTCTTTGACCCCAGCGCAAGTGCAAATTAATTACCTAGACCTCCAAGGCAACTTCATCGGTGACCCTACCGGGAACTTTGGACAAATCCAGTTTGTACAGGCCACCGTTGTTGGCTACCAACACCAGATCATCATCCCGACCCGATTTACGACTATCACAGTTCCAACCTTCAGAACCACAATACCCCGCGAAAGTCTCGGCGTTTCTCGGGAGGGATTCACACCATGTTAGTTAGCGCCAGCCAAGGAAAGGAATAGGCTCATGTCCAATCGTCAACAAATAGTTGTCTCAGGAAGAAATCCAGAGGTCGTGGAGCAAATCATTTCCTGCCTATCGGGCGCCTCCGAATTACAGGTTGTAAAGCGTCTGCTGATCAACGGTCATCGCGACCCACTCGAAGCTGGCCAAAAGCCAGCAGCGCTGATTTTGGCGCTATCGGAGCACGCTGAGGAGGAGCTCGATTGCTTACTTCAGCGGGCTTCGGAAGAGCGCCCTCCGTTACTAATAGTCGGGGAAATCGCCAATCAATCTGTGATGCGCCTCGCGATGCAAGCCGGTAGCCGCGATTTTTTAAACGAACCAGTCAGCGCTGCTTTACTTATTCCGGCAATCCGAAATATTCTCGCAGAAACGGAATCCACGCCAGACCGTAACAAAAGTACGACGACATTTATCAATGCGAAAGGCGGCAGTGGTAGCTCGTTGCTAGCAGCTAATTACGCAGACATTTTGCAACGACGGTTTGGGCGCGACTGTCTTCTTATGGATTTAGACCGTCAATTCGCTGCACTTCCCCACTATCTCGACATCAGTCCAGCCGCAAGCCTCTTCGACGCACTGCAAGTTATTCCAGAGTTGGACGAAATGGCGGTAGAGGGTTTTATCGCCAAGCACAAGACCGGCTTAAGCCTGATGTCTCATAAACACCTGGCTATGAGCGCGGAACTCCCGGACGAGAACGCTGAGTTAGACGAGTGCGAAGGCATCCTAAAACTCATTGATTTAGTGCAGTTAAAGTACCCACACCTCGTCATCGAGGTACCACAATACCTTGACTCGGTGAGTGCAACGGCACTTCAATCCTCCGATACCGTTGTCATGGTGTTACAACAAAACATACCGAGCATTCGCGACGCAGCACGCTTAAAAACGATGTTGACGAGAGAACTCGACATCCCAAGTTCACGCATCCAAGCGGTTCTCAACCGGAGATCTTCCAACTCAAATACGGAGTTGGAGGATGTAAAACTAGCGCTGGACCTCGAGAAGGTTTACTCAATATCCAACGACTTTAAAACGGCATCACTGGCAACTGATATGGGATTACCTCTCTTCGAAGTGTCAGAGAAATCGCCTCTGACCGCGAACTTGGTTGATCTCGTCTGTGCCCTTGAGGGTATCGAAAAGCCAACCCCCAGCAATGTATTCACTCGCTTGTTAAGGTCCTAAGGAAATCCTATGTTAAGACAACCACTAAAAAAGGTGAGCCGATCGAATTCAACGCCGGTTGAGCAGAGTCCAGAGTCTAAGCAACCTCATTCAAGCGATGCCGAGCCAGAACTTCTAGAACTAAAAACGCTGACCGATCTAGAACATGAGTGGAAGAGCAAAGTCCATGAACGGCTTTTGCAAATGATCGATCTTTCGCTCATCGATACGCTAGGCAAGGACAAAGCGAGAACTGAAATCGAAGAGATTTGCTTGCGAATTCTGGAAGAAGAATCCGCCCCGGTGAATTTCTCGCAACGCCAAGTAATAGTTCGTTCAATACAAGACGACGTTCTCGGGCTGGGTCCTCTAGAGTTACTGCTTAAAGACTCGACAATCTCGGACATTTTGGTCAACGGTGCAAAAAACGTCTACGTTGAACGGCGCGGCAAACTTTACAGAACAGCCGTCGCGTTCAATGACAACAGGCACCTCCTCAACGTTATCGATCGAATCGTTTCGGCTGTTGGACGTCGCATTGACGAGTCATCGCCGATGGTAGATGCCCGCCTCGAAGATGGCTCCCGTGTAAACGCGATCATCCCACCGCTGGCCCTAGATGGACCCTCGCTGTCGATACGCCGGTTCGCTGTCGACTTATTCACTGTCGAAGATCTAGTCGAGCTGGGTACGTTAACCGACTCGGCCGCAAAAGTGCTCGACGCTGTGGTCAAGTCTCGTCTTAACGTGCTCATTTCCGGTGGTACTGGTTCAGGTAAAACGACGCTCCTCAACGTTGCATCCGGTTTCATACCAGAAGATGAACGCATCATTACGATCGAAGATTCCGCAGAACTGCAGCTTCGCCAACCCCATGTAGTCCGCTTGGAGACACGCCCAGCAAATATCGAAGGTCGCGGCGAGATCAGTCAGCGAGATCTCGTGAAGAACTCCCTGCGTATGCGGCCAGAAAGAATCGTGATCGGCGAAGTTCGCGGCTCTGAAGCGCTAGATATGCTTCAAGCAATGAACACCGGACATGATGGGTCCATCACTACGGTTCACGCTAATACCCCGCGAGATGCACTCGGCCGCATAGAGACAATGGTGACTATGAGTGGCGTAGCTTTCCCGATCCGGACTCTTCGTGCGCAGATATCTTCAGCAATCAACATCGTCATCCAAATTGAGAGGAGTGAAGACGGACGGAGACGCCTAACCAGCATTCAAGAGATTGATGGCATGGAAGGAGATGTCATCACCATGTCTGAGCTTTTCACTTTTCGTCGAGACCGCATGGACGAAAACAAGAATGTTGTTGGTGAACTCGTCCCAACCGGCGTCGTCCCCAAATTTCATCGCAAACTCGCAGGCAAGGGCATCGACCTTCCTATTGAGATGTTTGAACACTCTTGGGACCAAAACGGTTCCTAGTCTAGGAGAAATACATGATGTCTGATCAAGGTATGTGGATATTTATTGGCCTCGTTTTCGTGGCCGTATTCTTCCTTGCGCAAGGCTTGATCGCACCAGTTTTCGGTGAGAACCGTCAGGCGCGAAAACGCCTCAAAGAACGTTTGGGGGAAATCGACGCACACGCATCTCTCAACGGTAAGACGATGGCCAGTATCATGCGAGAGAAATACTTGCATAAGCTTTCTCCCTGGGAACAGGCGCTCGAATCCTTGCCGATGATGGAAGACCTCGCGACGATGATTGAGCAGGCTGGCGGAAAGTTCCTCGCTTACCGACTAGTTTTAGTTTCGATCGCTCTTGGGCTAGCAAGCGCGTATCTGGCCTGGGAATACAGTCGACTTTGGTACGTCGCGGCAGCGACAGGATTCGTGGCTCTCATGATCCCTTTCCTCAAAGTCAAACAAGACAGGACAAAGCGTTTCGACCGCTTCGAAGAACAGTTGCCTGATTGCATCGACATTATTCGACGTGCAGTACTGGCTGGGCATCCCTTCGCAGCAAGCCTAAAAATGGTCTCGGAAGACATGGAGGAACCTGCTGCGAAAGAGTTTGGTATGACCTTCGCAGACATTAACTATGGCAACGACATTCGCGACGCGATGTTGGGACTGTTGGGTCGTGTGCCGAGTGTGACAACAATGGCCCTAGTTACTGCCCTGCTCGTGCAGAAAGAGACCGGCGGAAACCTGGCGGAAATTCTTCAGCAAATTTCTACAGTGATTCGCGATCGCTTCAAATTTCAGCGAAAAGTAAAAACGCTATCCGCAGAAGGTCGTATGTCAGCCTGGGTGCTGTCGCTCGTTCCCTTGGGTCTTTTTCTGATCCTATCTGTGACGAGCCCTGAGTACCTGCCGATCATGCTCGAACATGAGACCGGACGCGAAGTTGTAGCGGTCACCGTAATCTGGTCGATGATCGGTATGTATTTGATGCGCCGTATTATCCGTATCGACGTTTAGGAGCATTTATGGAAACCATTATTGCCTTCATAACCTCCCTCACCAGTGACCCTGCGACGGTGCGATTCCTTGTCATCATGTTAGCAGCCGGAACGGTAGGCGTATTCGGACTCGGTGTGATGTATCTCCTATTCAACGCAACAGACCCTGTCCGACGTCGACTTTCTGAAGCGGCTATCGATAAGGACAGCATCGGAACCTCGCAGATTGTCCACTTCCACACTTTCGCTGGCAGGATGGCCAAATACGTCGTACCGACCAAAGACATCGAATCGTCGGAGACTGTGCGAAAACTTGTTTTAGCTGACTTGTATAGCGACAATGCAGTAGCCAACTATTACTCTATACGCGCGATACTCATGATCGCTTTCCCCGCTAGCGTACTTGTGGCTTCCAGCTGGATGCCACAGCTAACGGGGAACCTCACTATGCTGTACACCGCCTGCGCTGCTGGTTTCGGCTATATCTTACCAAGCTACATTCTGGACCGTTTAGTTGAACGGAGACAGAAAGCCCTCCGCCTCGGCTTCCCAGATGCTCTCGATCTCATGGTTGTATGTATCGAGTCGGGGCTTGGTCTCGCCCAAGCGATTCAACGTGTTGCAGACGAACTTATGGTGAGTCATCCAGAGCTCGCCACCGAACTAGCCACCGTTAACGCAGAGATGCGTGCGGGCATCGAGGCCACAACTGCATTAAAGAACCTCGCTGAGCGAACCGGGCTCGAAGACATTCGAGGGCTAGTAAGCACGCTGGTGCAAACGCTTCGCTTTGGTACCGGTGTTTCTGATGCCCTTCGAGTGTATTCGGATGAATTTCGTGACAGACGAACACAGGCCGCTGAAGAACGAGCGGCTAAGATGGGTACAAAACTCATATTCCCGCTAGTGCTGTTTATGTTCCCAGCATTTTTTGTTGTCGCAATCGGACCAGCAGTTATTCAGCTAATGGATACATTCCAGAATCTGAATTAAGGAAGGAGACTATGAAACTAAATCTAAAACAGCTTCTTACCACGAGCATCGTCGCGATCGCTCTCGCAGGTTGTGCTAGCTCACAAACCGACCAACACATCCATTTAGACGTTTTTGAAAATCTTGTCTTAGAAGGCCAGTGGCATGAACAACACGGTCGTACCCTCGATGCGATTGGCAGTTATATGGCCGCATTAAACTCGATGGAAAAAGCAGAGATATGGCAACGGGTCAGTGCACTGCATATTGAAATGGGTGAAGAGTTTCCAGCAATGGCCGCCTTCGACCGCGCGATCCGCACAAATCCTAGCTTTGCTCCTGCATACGAAGATATGGGTTTGTTGTTCTTGCACTGGAAGCAAAAAGACCAGGCTCTAACAAGTCTCGAGAAGGCTTTAGAGCTTGATGCCAATCTTTGGCGAGCGCACAACGCAAAAGGGATCATTCTAGACTTAACGGGTGATCATGCCTCCGCAGAAAAACACTTCCAGACAGCGCTACAGTTAAATCCAGGATCCGCGGACCTACTCAACAATTTCGGTTATTCCAAGTTCCTGACCGGACAGGATGAGCAAGCCCAGGCGTTGCTTTTGAAAGCGATAGAAGCTAGCGCATCCCATGAGATCGCAGCAGCAAATTTAGCAAAAGTGATGGCTAGACAAGGTGACTATGCAAACGCTTTTAACCTTCTCGAACGCAACCAAACAACCGCTACCGCATATCACGATGTTGGCTACATCGCATTGCTCAACTCTGATTGGGTGCGTGCGGAAGACTATTTCAGCAAGGCCATGCACGCATCCCCACAATACTTCGATGAAGCCTTCCGCAATCGGACCGCCGCTCGCAACCGTCTCATTGGCAACGGTGAGGGTTCTTTCGTCGCACGCCAGGGCGTTGCCTATCCTTATTGTTTGGGTTCAGGAGTAACCGCATGTTGATCCGACTTATCGCTACTATCTTGGTCTCGTTGCTTAGCACAAACATCGCCGCGGCGGAAAAGAAAGTATGGGCCTGCAAAGCATACGGTGACAGCAGCGAAGACCTACACCTCGTCCAATGGGGCGAGCGTTCATACGTCAAGCTCTACGAAGATCGAATTTGGGGTACTCACTACCCGGAGGGTGATGACCTGAGATGGGACTTTGGACACCAACGCGGAGGCTATGCCGCTTTTTCAGCCATCCTCAAGCCATCGGGCGAACTAGATTACTACGACTTTAGGGCAGTGGGCTCAGGTTCAACCGAGGCAAGCTTTTCATACACCTGTCGAGTCGCACAGGGCTAGGCAGTTTTAATGTCAGGCCTTGCAATCGCTACAACGAATATTAACGAACCGACAGACCTCTTTGTTAAAGACGGTGCGGCGACAGTGCGCATCACACCTGGACTACTCCTTGGTTCAAGTCCGCTAGGCGAGCTCTCGCCAACTGTTAAACGTACCTCTGCTCGATTGGAGTTCGTTGAATGTGGCGCGGGTAACTATGCGATGCGGGGCCTGGCTCCATACGAGCTATCCTGCCTTGGCGAACCGTTCGTCGAAGTTGTAATTTCAGGCGCTGCTCGTATCCAATGCGGTGAAACAAACGTAGAGATCGGGACCGACGATTCCAGCGGATCTGTCGATTTTGAGTTCGAACTGAAGAAAGCGGCTGTTCAAAAACGTCATACAACCCAGAACGTCATTCCATTTCCCGTTGAGGTGGAGGCGGAGAAAGAAGAAGAGGAAGAGGCTGAGGTAAAAGTTGAGGCCAATAAGCCAAAAGAACTTCACCGCGTACCACTAAAAACCACGCAAGCGACGCCTAGGGCGAGAATGAAGCCTCCGCAAAAGAAAGCGACGCGTGAACGAAGCACCAAGCCTGCACTATCCAGCTCTCACGGCAACTTACTCGAGAACTTAGACAATTCGATCAAACTTGGGTTGGTCTTTGGCGCTATTTTCGCGCTGACTGTATACCTTGGAATGTCTAGCTTTACGGGTGCTCAGCCTGACCCCCGAATAGCCGAAATTGTCCAAAGTCCTATCGCGCCGGTATCAACAGAAGAAAATATCCCGAGCGCCGAAGTGATAGAAGCGAAAGAAGCGAACCAAGCGAAAGAAGAATCTGTCTGGGTACCGCTTGAGAACGCACCGATTATCAGCATTCCCGACGCAACTGCGAAGCCATCTGAACAGTTGATTGCAGAACCACCTGAATTAGTCGCTCTCCGAGAAAGGGCGCTTGAGAAAATTAGCGCCGATCTGCTAGATCGATCCAAAGACTACCAAGCCCTCCATGAACTACTAGTCGATGCACGCCACATGTTGGAGCGCGGCCAGACAATCTGGCCGGAAAAATATAACGCCATAGAACTGATTAAGCGTGTCTTGGAAATCGACCCAGAAAACCAACGCGCGCTACGTCTGATACCGCTCGCAACTCAAAACTTGCTCATTGTTGCCCGAGACTTATACGAGGCGGGTTATCGGACCGACGCCCGAACGTTAGTTCGCGAAGTCTTGGAAATCGATGAAGAAAACCAAACTGCTCAAGAGCATTGGCAAGAGTGGTTCGTAAAAGCCTCAGACGGGCATCTCTCTCGGCCATCTTCTAGTTTTATCTACGACATCCCTTCGCCCACTTAACTTTAGGTTTCGCTAAGCAGTGAACGTTGTTGTTCTGGACTGGCGGGTCGCCCTGCGGAACCATAAACTCAGCTCATGCAGGAGCTTCTCAACTACCTCGAAGATCTCGGTCTTCTTTTCCTTACTATGCCCATCAACATGGGCGAGAAGTTCTACTATGTATACGTTCTCACCTTCATTGGGCTGGGTTGGCTGAGTTACCGTCTGTATTACAAAAAAAGAACGCGCAAGAACTTCTTCCAATTTTTATTTCCGAAAGCAATCTACTGGCACAAATCAGCGCGCATCGATTACGCGATATTCATCATTAACATCGTCTTGTCACCATTGCTCCTTGTGGGCGCCGGGATTCAAACTTGGATATCGAGCGAGCTTGCCAGTTTCCTGATCGATCTTAACAACGGCGCGGCGCTAATTACCGGTCAATGGCATTGGCTCACCTATGCCACCTTTATCATTGGCTATACGTTGATCGCAGATCTGTCCGTTTATCTAATCCACAGATTCCACCACCGTTCTGATCTGTTCTGGCCGTTCCATGCTCTACACCACTCTGCCGAAGTCATGACGCCGGTTACGCTTTTCCGCAAGCACCCAGTCTGGAACCTCTCAGCACACTCTCTCGCTATGACGATGACGGGTATCTTCCAAGGCCTCTTTGTGTTCATATTTTTTGGCAACCCAGGGACAGAAATTCTCTTTGGTCTCAACACGATTTACGTGCTCTATAACTTTTTTGGCGCCAACCTTCGTCACTCCCATGTTTGGCTGCATTGGCCAAAACCATTCGCGTACCTCTTTATCAGCCCAGCCATGCACCAAATCCACCATGACCCTACCCGATTAAAGAAAAACTATGGCGAGGTGTTCGCGATCTGGGACTGGCTTTTTGGCACACTTTATATACCCGAAGGCTACGAAGAGTTTGCTATCGGGCTTGGCGAAGCCACTAACCCTCACGACACCCTTGCTCGCGCGTACTGGGAACCTCTGGCTGAGTTTGGTCGGCGCCTCAAAAATTGGCGTGGACGGGGTGTATCTTCTTAAGTCCGACAAGTACTACCGAGAGGGCGCAGACGAAGGTAGACTCCGCTTCGTCGATCAGCCGAGAATTGTTCTGACCTATGAAAAAAGCAGTATCCTTCATCCTATTGGCCTTGGGCGCCGCTACTCCTGGCCTAAGCTACGCGGAAACCGAGGTTGCTTGTGCAGCCATCGAAAACGCTCGGGAACGTCTGGCGTGTTTTGATCAGCAGTTCCCACGCGTCGAGGGGCAAGCGCCGCTACCAAAGATCTCCTCGCAGCCCATTCAGGCACCTGCATCACTAGGCCAAGTACCTGCCGACCCGGAGTTTAGCTCCGTGCAGAGTTCACGCCAAAACTCCTACCCAGCGCCAACCGAGCGGCGCGGCGGTAATCTGCTGGATTGGGGTCCTAATCTCGACTTGGAAACGCAACTCGTCGCAGTCAGACGCGGCGATCAACAGCGCATGGTATTCAGACTTGCGAACGGTCAAGTTTGGATGCAAAACAGCCCCCGCGAATTGCCCTTCAGAACGGGCCAGGACGTGCGTATCAAGAGCGGTAAGCTCGGTGGTTACATCATGCGTAACACGACCGGCACATCCACACGTGTTCGCCGTATTGAGTAGGCACTTAAACAATCTAAGAATCTCTCTAAAAATCTAGTCCGACCGAGGGTTGACATCCTCTCGGTCGGTTGTTTTAGTACGCCTGTTTCCAAAACGAAACGTTTTGAAACATATTCTACTATTACGAGATCGGGGAGATTCTTTTGAGAAGACTCACTTTAATGTGTTTGAGCGCAGTTGTTGCCCTTACGGGTGGCCAATTCGCGTTTGCTGCTGATGAAGATGAGGCGATCGAAGAGGTTGTTGTTACAGGTTCATATTTGAAGCGTAACGCGGCTGATTCACCGTCACCTTTGTCAGTTGTTACGGCTGCAGATATCGAGGATATCGGTGCTGCTGACGTATCAGAAATTATCCAGGCTATGCCTTGGTCCTCCGGCAGCCAGACTCGCGCTTCTACCTTCCAGGGTGAAGGCGCAGATGGCCGCAACAACGTCAACCTCCGAAACCTTGGTCACGGTTCTACGTTGCCACTGGTTAACGGTAAGCGTCATGTACCTTCTTGGTACAACGGTCGTGGTAATGCATCAGTTAACGTCAACGGTCTCGTACCAAACATCGCCCTAGAGCGTGTTGAGGTTGTTAAAGACGGCGCTTCTGCACTCTACGGTTCTGACGCTGTTGCTGGGGTTGTTAACTTCATCACTAAGAGCGATTTCGAAGGGTTCGACTTTTCGTATCAGTTCACAACAGACGACAAGACTGGCGAAGGTGACGCAAACCAAGCTGGCTTCATCTGGGGTGTGCAAGGTGATCGAGGCGGCATCGTTGCTTCCGCATCATTCTTGAACAGAGATGAAATCAACGTCGATGATGACTACGGCCGTTTCGGTGGTACGACGTTGTCATCTACTGGTAACCCTGGTCGACTGACTCCAGTTGCGGGCCAAGATATTCGCTGGGCAGCTAACGGTCTCAATCCGGGTGCCTTGGTTGATCCTGGCTGTGGTGACATGGATCCAGACACACCTTGTTCGAACAACCAACCTCGCGACCCACTCGGACTGAGCTTCGGCCAAGCTGATGTGAACTGTGAGGACGCTGCAGCTACAGAACGTGGTGGCGCACTCGGTAACTTGTTCAATCGTTGTGTCTATGACTACGGTTCATTCTTCTCTATCCAAGCTGAAGAATCTCTTCGTAAGTTCATGGTCGAAGGCCACTATGATGTGACAGACAATCTTGAAGTTAAATTCGAGTTCAATCACAACGAAGCTGAGTTCGATCGCTTGAACTCTCTGAACCCAAATGCTCCGGCACTACCTATTCCAGTATCGGTACCTTACCTGGACGATATGGGGAACCAGGCGTTTGCAAATAACCCAGGAAGCATCGAAGACGCGTTCCGACGCGGCATCGAGCCACTCGTTTACGCTAACCTGACTCGTCTGGCTGGTGGTACGCGCAACACACCTCGTCGTTTCCGTCCATTGGATACGTTCACCAATCGAAATCGAAGCGACGGCCGCATGGTCTTCGAAGTGGTTTACGATTTCGAAATCGGTGGTCAGTCTTGGACACTCGATGCACACTACACAGCTAGTGATCATCGGGAAGCCTCTGTACAGGTGCAGGATACGTTGTCCTCACACATGGAACTTGCGATCAATGGTCGCGGCGGACCTAACTGTGATGTGATCAACGGTGTACCCGGTGCGGGTAACGCAGCTTATGCAGCGTCTGGTGGTGATTTCGACTCGGGTGATTGCTACTTCTTCAACCCATTCGGTAACCATCAATACGATCGCAACGGCAATCAGACGATCGAACATGATCTCACTCTTGTGAACGCACCTGAGCTATATCAATGGCTCCAAGGTCGTGCAACTCACGTCGGTGACTTCCGCGAACGTGTTCTTGAAGTTGTTGCTGCCGGTACACTTTTTGACACAGATTCAGGACCCGTTGGCCTCGCTATTGGTGCCCAACGACGTCGTGATTCTGGTGATCAACTGTTTGACTCCGGTTTGACTGCCAACAACCTTGACTTCGTATTCGGTGCGCAAGATTGGAGCGGTGCTCTAACAACCACGGCACTGTTTGCTGAGATCAGCGTTCCAATAGGTGACACCTTTGAAGTGAACGCAGCTGTTCGCTACGAAGACTTTGATGAGATTGGTGAAGATACAATCGATCCTAAGATCACCTTGTTGTGGCGGCCGACTGACTCATTGTCAATTCGCGCGTCAGGCGGCAGCTCTTACCGCACACCATCTCTGCAACAGTCTTTTGGTACGTTGACAACCGTCGCGAACCAGCAGGACATCGTTGGTGGTACCACGTTTAAGCCTTCACTCTCCGTAGGTAACCCTGGACTGACACCTGAAACGGCAGACAACATGAACTTCGGTTTGTCTTGGGTGCCAACGGAAGGTTTCTTGGAAGGTTTCTCTCTAGACATCGACTACTACGACTATGAGTATGAAGACATCATCACTCGCCAGTCCTCAGCTCGATTGCTAGCGGCAGATAACACTGCTCTAACCGATTACGTTGCAGCCAACCCAGGCTCAACCTTCGTCGATGCAGTGAATGCCGGTGTTGGTAACCGCGCTCAGGTTATTCGGAACGACCAAGCTATCTTGCTTCGCATCTTGCCTCAGTTCTTTAACGCAGACAGTGCAGACATCAGCGGTATCGATGTCAACATGTCTTATCGTTGGGACACTGACTTCGGCAGCTGGCGTGCAGGCTTGCAGGTCGCGTTCGTTGACGAGTATGAAGTGACTAGTAACGGTGTAACGTTTGACGGTGTAGGCAACTACAACAGTCAGACCCCTGTTGCTCGTCCTCTACCTGAGTACAAGGCTAATGCAACCTTGGCTTGGTCTAAGGACAATCATCGTGCCTTCATGATCATCAAGCACGTCGACGAGTTGGAATCTGATATTCCAGCTGGTACACGTGGCTTCTTCGCTGCAGTTGCACGCCTAGCGGGCAACGGGGGCGTTGCAAGCGATCTGGCTGATACGAAGATCGAGAGCATGACAACGGTTGATGTTCAATATACCTACAGCTTTGGCGAAACCGCTTTCATGAGCGAAGCCAATGTGACACTAGGTATTCAAAACGTGTTTGATGAAGAGCCTCCAGTGGTCTCTGTAGTTACCGCCTATGACGGTCGACTACACGATGGTCGTGGACGCATCTGGTTCGCACGAGTAGCTGGCAGCATGTAGTACGCTGATCGGTTAAAGAAGCCCCTTCGTTAGGAAGGGGCTTTTTTTTGTCTGCGTTTTAGGTGTTCTGCTGCATCAACGTTTTGCAACGAGGAATTTACTGAGTGAGCGGTGGCTCTATACCCCAGGTCGCGCGTAGAACAGGGATTCGATCAGAATTGGGATGAAACTGCTCAACTTGTCTGAGCATATCGAATGCCGCTTCATCAAAGCCATCGCCGTACGCTTTCTGCGCTTCACTCAAATACTTAGCCGTTGCGTCGTTGAGTAACGAAAGCGCTTCTTCATGATCTGGCTGGACAGCCAAGATACCACCTAAAATACTAACCGCGCTTCGATCTGGCCAATTGATAAACCCTTGGGAGATGAGCATTTTTGCTTCGGCAAGCTCCTGTGCCAAAACTTGACCCGTGAGTCCTGTTGTCTGCGCCACTAACGGTTGAGCCTGTGGTGGCAACCGGTCTTGAGGCTCTGTCACCATAACAGGCAACGCGACTGGCAGCTCGGCGACTGTGGCGTCCTGGCTAGAAGTCGAAGGCAACAATTCTATCTGCGGAACTGGTTTCACAGCCCGTTTAGCTTCTTGTTCACCACCGAATGGATAGAACGTATAGCCAGCGACGACCAAACCAATGGATGCAACGAGCGCAGTTGGCGCCCACACATTCCGTTCGTGATCGTCCCGAGTTATCGGTGTTGTCACTTTCGGCTGTGGTGTTGAGATGACGGGAAGCGGGTCCACCAAAATCGGCGGTTCTTCTGTTTGTACTTGTGTTTGTGCTTGTAGTTCTGCTTCTACTTCTCTCTCGGCCGCGTCGAACGCCGCGATCGTAGCTTCATCGATCTTAATATCGTCTAAGTCAATCTCATTGATCTTAGTCTCATCGATCTCTATATCGTTGGTGTGAACATCGTCCGTGGGAACATCGTCCGTGGGAACATTGTCGGTGTGCACATTCGCGACCGATGCTTCTGCGATCTCATCCAAATCTACGTCCGGCTTATCCCGCTCAGGTGTCTGTGGAAATTCTGAGTCATCGAGTGTGGAGTAGAGAATGATTGTTTCTTCGGTGTTCTCATTTGTGCCAACGTCGTCAGCTTGAGATTCAAGCGTAATGCCACTTTCTATTTCGCGGGTTTCCACCTCCCGACTACCATCAGCCTCACTGCTTGTGTGCTGGTCCTCGGCGGCATCTATTTCACGCTCTAGTGTCGACTGAGCAGCTTCAGATTCAGTGACAAGAATACTGAATTCATCAGCTTCCGATGGTATTGCTGCCAACGCGCTATCCTGACCATGTAAATCATCATTTGCAGGACTTGGGTTTGCAGGACTTGGCTTAGCCTTAGCCTTAGGGGCGGGTTTTACAATCAGCTCTTGCGCCACTTTACCGCGTAGCAGATCGTGGCTGATATAGACCTTGTTGTTTGGCAGCTCAAGTTGCGTCCCAGGAATGCAAACTACACCAGGCTCCGTGGAAACCCAGGCAGCAGGACTTTCAAGCTGCCAACCGCTAAACAGCTTGGATATTACAAGCTCACCGTTTCCATCAATCGCGAGTGTCACCCAGCGTTGTTCTGGGTTTCGTGATTCAAGGGTGAGTAAGCCGCGCTCGTCCTCTCCTAGGGTCACCTGGTCTTTTATTTTAATACTGAGCTTGTCGTTGTTGGCGACCAGGAACCACTCATAACTAAGTGCCTCTGCCATGCATTCATGTTACGTCCTAAATGCTCTGTTGCAATCACTCTTTCCTGCAGTTATACAATCTCGCCTTCGTTTCTAGCAATTTGGGGAATTTAGTGGCCCAGTCGGAACAAGAGTCGGAGTTAGCACGGGCGATCGAAACAGGGTCGGTCGTCTCTTACCACGCTAAGCGCCAAGGCAATACTCAGGCGGTTGTCACCGAGTACGGCAGTCGAACTTTTTCTGAGCTGAACGCCAACGCCAACCGGCTAGTCCGTCGACTCAACGCCGCCGGAATAGGTTCGGGAGACGCTGTTGCAGTTGTATCCAAAAATCGCCCCGAATTTGTCGAAGCCTTGGTCGCAGCATCTTGTTCAGGTATTCGCTTCACGCCGATTAACTATCATCTGAAAGGAGAAGAGATCGGTTACATCGTCGACAACTGCGAAGCCAAGGCATTTATTGCAGACGCGAGCCTCGGAGAAGCCATTATCGAGGTCCCAAGCCATACACCTGAAGCGCACCTTCTGCTGGCGGTTGGCGGTCCAATCGACGGCTTTCTAAACTATCATGAAGAAATCTCCGAGCTTGATGGTCAGGATTTACCAAACCCTGAGCTCGGCGCGAGAATGCTCTACACCTCTGGCACAACAGGTCGTCCGAAGGGAGTATTTCGCAAAGAACGTTCTGCAGAAGCACCGGTACCGGCGGAATCTCCTTCAACGTATGCACCAGGGGACTGTGATCTCTGTACAGGTCCCGGGTATCACGCGGCACCACTCTTGATCGACATCATCCAACCATTATGGTCTGGCGCGGGCATCGTCATGATGGATAGATTTGATGCCGAAGAGACGCTCCGTCTTATCGACGAATACAAAATCACACACACGCACATGGTAGCGACGATGTTCCATCGTTTGCTCAACCTGCCGGAAGAAGTGCGTAATCGCTACGATATCTCTTCCATGAAGTTTATGGTCCATGGCGCTGCACCCTGCCCTGTGCATGTAAAGCAGGCCATGATCGAGTGGTTTGGACCGGTTATCTGGGAGTATTACGCAGCAACAGAAGGCGGCGGCGGATTCTTGGTCGGTTCCGAAGAGTGGCTCACCAAACCAGGCACGGTCGGCTGCCCGGGACCTGAGTTTGACAACAAGATCCTCGATGATGATGGCAACGTCGTCCCAGTTGGCGAAATTGGCACTATCTACATGCGCGCGCCTGACACTGGTCGGTTCGAATACTACAAAGACCAAGAGAAAACGAGCGGATCCTACCGTGGGGACTACTTCACTTTGGGCGACATGGGCTACTTCGATGAAGACGGCTATCTTTTTCTAACCGGCCGGACCGCAGAGCTGATCATATCTGGCGGCGTAAATATTTATCCGCAAGAAGTCGATAGTGAACTTTTAAAGCACCCCTCAGTACTAGATGTTTGCACTATCGGCGTGCCCAATGACGAGTGGGGTGAAGAGGTGAAGTCCGTCATCCAGCTACAACCCGACGTTGCAGCAAACCCCGATCTGACCGAAGAGCTAATTACGTGGGCACGGGAACGCTTAGCCAACTTCAAATGTCCGCGGTCCATCGACTATGTCGACGAACTACCACGTTCGGCCGCTGGCAAAATCCAACGACGCGTTGTACGCACACCCTACTGGGAAGATTAGCCAGCAATGAACATTGACCTTCTCAACCCGGCCTCGTTTGCACAGGGGCACCCTCTCGAACAGTATCGATGGCTGCGAGACAACGATCCCGTGTATTGGCACGAAGAGCCAAACGGACCGGGGTTTTGGGCACTCACAAGGTTTGAGGATGTGGCCGAGGTTGGCCGTGAGCCCTTCACTTACTCTTCCGAGCCGACAATCATGATTCCGGATCCTGAGACCGGCATGGAACTGTCCACCGGCGATCACAAAATGATGCTGATGATGGATCCGCCGCAACACACCCTTTTTCGCAAAACGATCAGCCGGGAGTTTACGCGCGGGCCTGCCGCCGAACTACGGCCTCGCATTTCTGAATTGGCCGCCGCCATTGTTAACAAAGTCATAGACGCAGGAGAATGTGACTTCGTTGAACAAGTCGCAGGCGAATTGCCAAGCTATGTCATCGCCGAACTCATGGGTATCCCACTCGAAGACGGGCGCGAACTCTACAAGCTCACCGAGACCATACACTCAGCACCAGAAGCAGTTCCCGAAGGCGCGCAGACAGAAGCCGTGATGAAGATGTTTGCCTATGCGCAAGAAGTCTATCGAGAAAAACGTAATACACCGACGGATGATCTTGCCAGCCAAATCGTCCATGCGCAGGTTGAAGGTCGTAGTCTCGACGAGGTCGACTTCCAGCTCTTCTTTACACTGCTCATCGATGCGGGTGGAGACACCACAAGAAACCTGGTGGCTGGTGGTCTGTACGAATTGATACGCAACCCGCAAGGCCTGAGAGACTGGCAAGAACATCGTAGTTCAGAGCTCGATAGCTCAGCCCGAGAAGAGTTACTGCGCATCGTCAGTCCAGTGATATATATGCGTAGAACCCTCACTAAGGACGTCGAGTTACATGGCAAACTGCTCAAGGCTGGTGACAAAGTAGTACGCTACTTTGGCGCCGCAAACTTCGACGACCGCAAATTCACGCAACCCACTCACTTGGATCTCAATCGCTATCCAAACGAACAGATCTCGTTCGGTACAGGTACCCATGTGTGCCTTGGACAACATATCGCACGCGTAGAGATCGACTGTATATTCCACGAAATTCTCGATCGGATGACCGATTTCCGCCTGCCGGAAGAGCCGGTCTGGTTGGAATCAAACTTCATTAGTGGCATCAAGAAAATGCCTCTAGAATTCCAAAAAGTGAGCATCCTCACCTAAACCTTTAGCCGACTATCTCGTATCTCTTGCATCTGATCACGGAGGTTTGCTGCTTCTTCAAACTCAAGATTCTGGGCATGTTCCATCATCTGTTTTTCGAGCTTATCTAACAACTTTCCTAAGGCCTTCGGATCTTTCGGTATTTCGATTTGGTCTCGCTGGCGACCGGATCGCTTCGACCCTTTAGCCGCACCAGGCGCCATACGTGCGCCTTCCATCACGTCCGAGACTTGTTTGATAACGCTGACTGGTGTGATGCCATGCTCCAGATTATGCGCAATCTGTTTCTCACGACGACGTGTCGTTTCGCCGATCGCCCTGGTCATCGACCCGGTCATGTTGTCAGCGTAAAGAATTGCTCGACCACGGACATTTCTAGCGGCTCGACCGATGGTTTGTATCAACGATCCTTCCGAACGAAGAAAACCTTCCTTATCCGCATCCAAAATCGCGACCAACGAGACTTCTGGCATATCCAGACCCTCGCGAAGCAAGTTGATCCCGACAAGAACGTCGAACTCACCTAGTCGCAAGTCGCGGATGATCTCCATTCGCTCGACTGTATCGATGTCAGAGTGGAGGTAGCGCACGCGTACACCATGTTCATCAAGATACTCAGTCAGGTCTTCAGCCATCCGTTTGGTGAGTGTTGTGACAAGCACTCTATCGCCACCGCCAACCACGGTCTTTATCTCACCTAAAAGATCGTCGACCTGCGTTGACGCTGGCCGAATAATGACATCGGGATCGACCAATCCTGTTGGGCGCACCACCTGTTCAACTATCTTCCCACCCTTTTCGTGTTCGTACTTCCCCGGTGTCGCGGAAATAAACAGCATCTGAGGTGCAAGCCGTTCCCATTCATCAAAACGAAGTGGTCGGTTATCAAGGGCGGAAGGCAACCGGAAGCCAAACTCAACAAGGGTTTCCTTGCGTGAGCGATCACCTTTATACATCCCGCCGATCTGCGGCACAGTCACATGAGACTCATCAATGACCATGAGGGCATCAGATGGTAGATAGTCGAACAACGTGGGCGGCGCTTCGCCAGGTTCACGCCCTGACAGGTAACGGGAGTAATTTTCGATACCTTGGCAGTAGCCCAGCTCTTGGATCATTTCCAAATCGAATCGCGTTCGTTGCTCCAACCTCTGAGCTTCTACTAACTTGTTATGTCGCGTCAGATACTCCAAACGATCCTGCAACTCGTCCTTGATGTCCCCCAAAACGTTCAAGACACGTTCTCGAGGCGTGACATAGTGGCTTTTCGGAAAGACTGTGTATCGTGGCACCCGTTTGATCACTTCACCCGTTAGGGGATCGAAGATAGAGATTTCCTCGATCTCATCATCAAAGAGCTCGACACGCACCGCCTCTTTTTCTGACTCAGCGGGAAATACATCGATAACATCCCCCCGTACGCGATAGGTGCTGCGCTGAAAAACTTGGTCGTTCCGTGTGTATTGCAACTCGGCCAAGCGGCGTAACAAGTAACGCTGATCGACGCGGTCGCCACGATCAAGGTGCAATACCATCTGCAAATAGGATTGAGGATCGCCTAAGCCATAGATCGCAGACACCGAAGCCACAATCACCGTATCGCGACGCTCCAAAAGAGCCTTGGTTGCTGATAGGCGCATCTGCTCGATGTGCGAGTTGATAGACGCATCTTTCTCTATGTAAGTATCGGACGCTGCAACATAGGCTTCTGGCTGGTAGTAGTCGTAGTAAGAAACGAAATACTCAACGGCATTGTTTGGAAAAAAGTCTTTGAACTCGCCATAGAGTTGAGCGGCAAGGGTTTTGTTAGGTGCCATGACAATCGTCGGCCGCTGCACGGCTTCAATGACTTTGGCCACAGCAAAGGTTTTGCCGGACCCAGTGACACCCAGCAACGTTTGATGGCTTAGGCCATCCTGAACGCCTTCCACCAACGCACTGATCGACGCGGGTTGATCTCCGGCAGGTTCATAGTCTGCGACAACTTTGAGTTCGGCTACATTTTGCACGCGGTCTAGTCTACGGAACTAGCACGCGCGCGCAACGAACTTCCAGACATCTACTGACACATAGATGTCAGTAGGCTACTTCTCTTCTTTATCAGCTTCTTCTGCATCCGGAGCTGCATCACTAGTTTCTTCTGCTGGTGCTGCTTCCGCTTCTACTTCAGCCGGTACTTCTTCTGCCGCTGGCGCTTCTTCGGCAGAAGCTTCCTCTTCGGCGGGGGCTTCTGCTTCGGCAGGGGCTTCTTCTACTGCTTCTTCTACTACCTCAGGCTCCGGAGCTTTCGGTGCAGGCGCCTCGATCAGCCCATGTTCAAGCAGCAACCGTACCTTGTCATCACCGTTGATGGACTGCTTGTTCGCGCTCTTGATGGCATGCCGACCGTCTCGACGCAAATAGATCGTATATTCTTCTGTACTCGCAACAACTTTCACTGGGGTCTCCTTGCTTTCCTATTGGATTCTCTGATGTGTTCAGGCGCGGCACTCTACGCGATTAGGTATTTGAGTCAATCATGAAATGGACCGTGCAGTTACCCTACATATCCATATACCCAAGCATTCCAAGCTAGTAGATGCAATTAGGGGTATTTTGGGTACAATGCGCGCCTCTTTTTCAGCCAGAAAATCAAAGTGAAACAAACACTTGGCACCAAAATGAGTCACGTCGTCCGCTTCGCGGGAGACTCAGGTGATGGCATTCAACTGCAAGGCCAGCAATTCACTGTTGCCTCAGCATTAGCTGGTCATGACCTCGCCACGTTGCCTGATTTCCCAGCTGAAATACGTGCACCGGCGGGTACTCGCTATGGTGTGTCTGCATTTCAAATCCAATTTGGTGGCGAACGTATAACGACGCCGGGCGATGCCCCAGATGTCCTAATTGCCTTCAATCCAGCAGCCCTTGTGGTCAATTTAGAAACGCTCGCACCACATTCCTTGGTTCTTGTCGATGAAAGCGCATTTACCGAACAGCGTTTGAAGCGCGCAGACCTCGCGACTAATCCGCTCGATGATGGCACTTTGAGTGATCACGAAGTTGTCCGCATAGACATTACACGCATGGTGACAGAGGCAGTAAAGCCACACGGTCTTGGCACCAAGGACTCGGTTCGCTGCAAGAACTTCTGGGCACTCGGCTTAGTACTATGGATGTTCGATCAACCTAGAGAGCCGACCCAAGCGTGGATACGGTCAAAGTTCGCAAGCAATGAACAGGTTAGAGACGCCAATCTAACCGCCCTTGATGCTGGTCATGCCTACGGTGAGACAGCCGAGCTCACGCACATCCTCGATCATGAAACCATACCGGAAGCGCCCCTAGATGCGGTTGAGTACAGAACCATCACGGGTGCTGAAAGCCTTGCATTGGGTCTGGTTGCTGCTGGGGAACTCGCTGATACTGAGCTAATGTTCTGTTCCTATCCGATCACGCCTGCGTCTTCCTTACTACATAACTTGGTTGGCTTAGAGGATGCCGGTGTCGCCACTTTTCAAGCAGAAGATGAGATCGCCGCCGTCAGTGCTGCGATCGGATCATCCTACGCAGGCAAGCTCGGCGTGACCTCATCCAGTGGTCCTGGTATCGCGCTTAAGGCCGAGGCAATTGGCTTGGGTGTGGCGACTGAGCTCCCACTCATCGTCGTTAACAGTCAACGCGCTGGTCCGTCGACAGGGATGCCTACCAAAACCGAACAAAGCGATCTTTATCAGGCGGTTTATGGCCGGAACGGTGATACTCCCATCCCCGTTGTCGCAACCCGTTCACCCGCAGATTGTTTCGATGCTGCAATCGAGGCTGTCCGTATTGCCCTTCGCCATATGACACCCGTGATCTTGTTGACCGACGGCTATATCGCAAATGCGTCAGAACTCTGGCCATTGCCCGACATCGACGCTTATCCAGAAATCGAAACCCGGCGCCCGACAGAAGAAGACTCTGGTTCTGTATTCCAGCGGGATCCCGCAACACATGCACGTCTATGGGCGTCGCCTGGCGACGATCGATTTATTCATCGAGTTGGTGGCATCGAGAAAGACTTCGATTCTGGCAATATTTCCTACGATGCAGCCAATCACCAAACAATGACTGATTTACGCGCGAACAAAGTCTCGAGCGTCGCGAACTTCATCGAGCCCCAGATCATCGATCAAGGTAGCTCTGATGGACTCGTGATCGTCGCATGGGGCTCTACTTACGGCACGATCTACAAAGCAGTAAAAGATGCGTTGCAGGCCGGGTTAAACGTAGCGCATGTACATCTAAGGCACATCAACCCATTGCCACCGAACTTAGGTGAACTGTTGGCAAACTTCGACACGGTACTGATACCTGAACTCAACAACGGCCAACTGGCTACCTTGATACGAGACCGGCTCTGCCTTCCCGTACAGCAACTCAACAAAGTGACTGGTCAACCGTTCACCGTTACCGAAGTTCGTGACGCCATAGAACTCCACGCCACCCGCCAAGTACAGAGCGCGGGATAAAGAGATCAAATTATGAACGCACTTACCTTCAAGGATTTCGCCACCGATCAAGAAGTCCGCTGGTGTCCCGGCTGCGGCGACTACGCAATCCTAAAGAGCGTACAACGCGCACTTGCCGACGGTGCAGCAGATCCAGCAAACACTGTATTTGTCTCAGGCATCGGTTGCTCATCGCGCCTACCGTATTACATCGAAACGTATGGCTTTCATACCATTCATGGGCGCGCGCCTGCATTCGCAACTGGCGTGAAGCTTGCTAATCCTGAACTCGATGTTTGGGTCGTTACGGGCGACGGCGACGGCTTGTCCATCGGCGGCAATCACTTGTTGCACGCGCTACGGCGTAACATTGATCTCAACGTCTTGCTCTTCAATAACGAAATCTACGGTCTCACCAAAGGCCAATACTCCCCAACGTCGAGACCAGGGACAAACAGCCCATCAAGTCCAGCTGGTTCCGTTGAGTCTCCAATCGCACCGGGACAATTCGCATTAGGTGCCGGGGCGACATTTTTCGCCCGCTGCGTCGATATTGATCAAAAGGGTATGCCTGGGATCTTCAACGCGGCAAAAGATCATGCGGGAACGGCCTTCGTTGAGATCCTGCAGAACTGTATCGTCTACAACAAAGACGTTTTTGACGATGTGGTCGCCAAGAAGAACGCAGCAGACAATCAGGTCCTCGTTCAGCACGGCGAACCACTACTCTTCGGCAAAGAAAAAGACAAAGGTCTAATGCTGAACACCAAAACTCTCAAGCTAGAACCAGTCGTTGTAGGTGCCGACGGTGTTTCGATCAGTGACATCCAGATTCACGACGAAACCAACCCGACACTTGCACAAATGCTTGTCGATATGGGTCCTGGTGCACCAACCGCGATGGGTATCATTCATCGCCGTGAGGCACCTGTCTTCGATCAACAGTTTTGGGGAATCAGGCCTCGGTCACGCAAACAGCACGTAAAATCGTTACTGCGCACTGGTAATTTACTTGATAGAAGATAACTGCCTCACGCGATAGCACTTCAAAGCCCACCCCAACTGTGCGCTTTCGCACATTTTGTTACCTGACGTAACAAATAGCTTGCTAATACCCCGCTTTTTCTCTAGATTGCCCTGACCAAATTGGTCTGACCACCTTGGATAGACCAAATCGACTCGATATCGACGTACAACTGCGCACACTAGGTTCTTTATGGCGGGCAAGCACGACCAAATTGCTGGAAGTCTGATCCAAGACATCCTTTCAGGACACTACCGTGTGGACGAACGTCTGCCGTCGGAGCGCGATCTCGCGACGCGTTTTGATGCCAACCGCGGTGCGGTTCGCGAGGCCATGAAAAAGCTAGAACAACTTGGCGTCGCAGAGGTAAAACCTGGTGGCGCCCGTGTTCGTGACCGCAGCGAAGCATCGGTCGATGTGATCTCGCACATGCTAGAACAAGGCGATCTTCCGGACATGCGCCTCGTTGATCAGATCCTTGTCGTCGTTAACGGTCTAATGAGCGTCGCCGCAGAACAGACCTTGGAGCTGGCTGGCGATGAGGAAATTGAGGCAATTCGTAAGATCGCGAACAACATGGCAGCGGGAATCGAGGATGAGACAGTACACACCTTGGCTCGCTTTGAGCTGATGCAATCAATCATGCTCGCGTCTAACAACCTGCCGCTGCAACTCGTTGCGCGCTCACTCTTCGAGCAATTTGCCCCTCATCTTGGGGTGCTCTCTCAATACGCAATTACAGATCATGAAGCGTGGGCAATTTTTGCTCGCCAGCTTGATCAAGCTCTTGAAAAACGCGACTTACCCGCTTTACGGGCGTCGTTTTCCGGAATTTCAAATTTAAATCGTGAAACCATGATGCGAGCGTTCGAAGCTGCACGACATGGACTAGGTCTGGAGGCCACATCATCATGATGCGCACATTCATCATCCCTGCCATCATCATTGTGGTATTTGTGTTCGGCGGCGCGACGCTCATGGCGACGGCTCCCGTACTTGAACCAGCCCCAATAACGCCGGTTACTTCTACGGTTAGGGTACAAACCGTAGCGCCAGAACTCGTACAGCTCAAAGTGCATTCCCAGGGCACGGTTATGCCTTCAACAGAAAGCCAGCTGATTCCAGAAGTGTCTGGCCGTGTGGTTTGGATGTCACCTAAGCTTGTGGCGGGAGGATATTTCGACGAAGGAGAATTGTTGGCACGCGTCGACAAACTCGACTACCAAAATACCGCAGACCGCGCCAAAGCCTCTTTGATACGAGCCCAGGCTGAACAGCAACACGCAAAGTTCGAGTTCCAACGCTTAAAGAGTCTAGAGTCCCGTCGTCTCACATCACGATCTCAGTTAGAGAATGCGCTGCGTGCCCTGCGAGTTGCGGACGCGGCATTGCAAGACGCCAAGGTGGATTTCGACCAGGCAACGCAAAACGTCGAGCGTACTGAAATCACTGCGCCATTTACCGGCTTAGTTCGGTCTGAAAACGTAGACATTGGCCAATTCATCTCGCGTGGTGCGATGATCGCTACGCTGTATGCGAGTGATCTGTCGGAAGTCCGCTTACCTATCGCCGACCGACAGCTTGCGTTCCTAAATTTACCACCCACCATCCGCGGCGAATTACCTGAGCATCTACAACCTAGAGTGACGCTCACAACCGAATACGCCGGACAAAAACTACGGTGGGAAGGCAAGATCGTCCGCACTGAAGCAGAAATCGACATCAGCTCGCGCATGGTTCAGTTGGTCGCTCGAGTGACTAACATAGACTCGGACACGCCTTTAGCTGTCGGTCTTTTTGTAGAAGCAGAAATCGAAGGTCTATCTGCAGAGGACATCGTTGTCCTGCCTCGATCGGCTCTCCGCAACGACAATCAAGTACTCGTCGTCGATGAAGAGAATCGGCTACGATTTCGACCGATCGAAACGCTACGTCTTTATCAAGACAATGTGCTCGTCGCTGACGGATTGGCTGCAGGAGAACGCGTGTGCGTATCTCCGATACAGACCCCAATCGACGGCATGGCTGTCAACCCGATTCAAGACGGGGCTAGTTAGTGTTTGGGCCAATAAAATGGTTCGCGAACAATTCGGTCGCGGCCAATCTCTTGATGATTCTGTTGTTGCTCGGCGGCTTGTTTGGCGCGCTAACCACGAACCAGGAAGAATTCCCCAACTTTGATATCAAGGTTGTCAGTGTGCAGGTGCCCTACCTTGGCGCTGCCCCTGTTGAAGTCGAAAGAGCGGTTTGCGTCAGAGTCGAAGAATCCATCGAAGGCTTGGAAGGCATCGACAAGTTACGCAGCACTGCAACCGAAGGCATGTGTAATGTCACAGCCGAACTTTTCGATAATGCAGATGCGACTGCTGTTTTAAACGAAGTTAAGAGCCGTGTTGATGGCATCAATAGCTTCCCGGTAGAGACTGAGAAACCAATTGTTTCAAAAATGACGATGGCTCGTCGGGTCGTACAGATCGCAGTCTCAGGACACACCGACGAGCGCACTATTAAAGAGATCGCCCGCGAGCTTCGAGATGAAATCGCCGCGATCGACGGTATCTCTCAGGTTGGCGTCGACTACATTCGACCGTACGAGATTTCTATCGAAGTCTCTGAACTTGAGTTGCGTCGCTACGGCATCACTCTCGAACAGGTGTCTCGTGCCATAAGCCAAACCTCTCTAGATATGCCCGGCGGGTCGATCAAGACCAGTAACGGCGAGATCTTGATCCGAAGTACCGGACAGGCTTACTGGGGCGAAGAGTTCGAAGACGTGGTTATCGTTACTAAGAGCGATGGCACACGAGTGACACTCTCTGAAGTGGCAACGATCAGGGATACATTCCAAGAAGGCGATCTCGCCGCGCAGTTTAACGGCGCACGCGCAGCGGTCGTCAACGTAGCTCAGGTCGGTGACGAAGACCTGATTCAAATTGCTGAAGACGTGCACAAGATCGTCGGCGAATATCGTCTGAAGATTCCCGAGGGCATCGTGCTTGATACTTGGATCGACGCGTCCAAGGATCTCGAGGAAAGAATGTCCGTTCTCATGCAAAACGCTGGCGGCGGGCTTCTTTTGGTGCTCGTCATCCTCGCACTATTCTTGAAGTTTCGTCTTGCTATGTGGGTTGCTATCGGCATTCCCGTCGCCTTACTCGGCACGTTGGGTGCTCTACCATTTACCGACATCAACATTTCCACGATGACAGTGATGGCATTTATTTTGGTCCTGGGCATTGTGGTCGATGACGCGATTGTGGTGGGTGAGCGTGTCTACGGGCACGAGCAGATGGGTAAGCCCCATCTCCAAGCTGCTGTGGATGGGACTTGGGAGGTTTCCGTACCCGTTATTTTCGGCGTACTCACAACGACCGCAGCATTCCTACCGCTCATTATGGTCGAAGGCCGCATGTCAGGGTTCTTCGCGCCCATCGGCTGGGTCGTCATTTTCGCCCTCGCCTGCTCGATCATCGAATCACAGTTGATATTGCCTGCCCACTTAGCAAATCGTAAACATGACGAGCCCACAACCAAGGGCTCCATGGCGTGGAACAAATTTCAAGGCGGCTTAGCCCAGTGGCTCGAAGACGTCGCCTCAAAGACCTACTTGCCATTTGTTGGCAAAGTACTGCGCTGGCGTTACGTGACCGCCGCCGTCTGCTTGGGCGTACTGATCCTCGCTGTTTCTCTAATCATGAGCGGGCGCGTAGTGTTTGGTTTCTTTCCGTCCATTGAAGGCGACCGTGTTTACGCGAGCGTAGAACTACCTGAAGGCATAGCTGCTGAAACAACAATGTCTGCTGCAAGACGCATCGAAATAGCGGCGCAGAACGTCAGCGACAAAATGACCTCTGAAATGGGGCTCACAGCGCCACTCATACGCAACATTTTTTCATCCGTAGGCCAAAACGCGGATCGCAACGGTCCACCACGACCAGAAACCGCTGGGCGCAGTAACATCGCCGAGATCGTCATCGATCTCGCCCCTTTAAGTGAACGCGGCTACCTTAGCGCTAAGGATGTCGCAACGAGATGGCGTGATGAAGTAGGAACGATTACAGACGTTGTTAAGCTCGCCTTTGATGCAGACCAATATTCTGCAGGGCGGCCTATTGAATATCAGTTGCAAGGCAAAGAAGTCGATCGGCTACGCACGGCTGCCGAGTATCTCAAGGCAGAGCTCGCACGTTACAGCGGCGTCTTTGATATCACAGATTCTTTCCGCTCAGGAAAACAAGAGATCCAACTAAGCCTGTTGCCGGAAGCCCGCAACTTAGGCTTGACCCTATCCGATCTCGCCGGTCAGGTTCGTAGTGCGTTTTATGGTGCCGAGTCACAGCGTATTCAGCGTGGCAAAGATGACGTCAGAGTCATGGTTCGCTTCCCAGAAGCAGAACGGAAGTCCATCGGCAATCTTGAGGATATGTACATCCGGACCCCAGATGGCAACCAGGTTCCATTCTACAGTGTGGCTAAATTTGAAATCGGCCGAGGCTATTCCAGCATCAATCGTAAGGATGGCCGGCGTACAGTCACCGTCGATGCGGATGTTAATCGGACAATCGTCGCACCAGAAGAAGTCGCTCAAAGCATACGCGTGGAGCTCATCCCAGAATTCATGCGCCTCTACCCTGACATAGACATTTCAATGGGTGGCGAGCAGGAAGAACGAACAACGGCACTTGGCGGATTGGCGATCGGCTCACTCTTCTCGCTGGTGGTTATCTTTGGCTTGCTCGCGATACCACTGAGAAGTTATCTGCAACCGCTCGTGATCATGAGTGTGATCCCATTCGGTGCTGTAGGTGCGATCGTTGGTCACTTTGTGCTCGGCCAGCAACTGATGTTTTTTTCCGCACTCGGGATCGTCGCGCTCTCTGGCGTCGTTGTGAATGCTTCTCTGGTATTGGTGGACTATGCAAACCGCCAAAGACGTGATGGCAAGATGCTTACTGAGGCCATCTTGAACGCGTGTCTCGTTCGCTTTAGGCCAATACTGCTTACTTCAGTCACGACGTTCGTCGGCTTGATTCCGCTTATGTCGACAAGCACACCTACTACAGCACCATTTCTACCTATGGCTATTTCGCTAGCTTGGGGAGTGCTATTTGCAACGTTCATTACCTTGTTGCTCGTGCCCTGCCTGTATCTCATGGTCGAGGATTTCCTCTTCCAGAGGTCTCGTCTCATGGCTTGGCTTGGTAACAAACCCGCCCCTGTAGCGACGGATCCGCTCATGCAGCCCAATAGTGGCGGCTAGCACAACTGATCCTTTAAGCTTAGAGCTCAACTCGCGCCGGGACTGGCACTTACATGTCTGGCGCTTATCTTGGCCAGTCATTCTGGCCAATGTCACTATCCCCATGGTCGGCCTCGTTGACGTTTTTGTCATGGGCCGAGACCCAAATCCAGACTACATCGCCGCAGTTGCCTTGGGTGCCGCAATGTTCAGCGCGGTCTACTGGCTGTTTGGGTTCCTCCGCATGGGCACCACAGGTCTAACAGCACAGGCTTATGGCCGAAATGCGATCAGTGAGTTAGAAGCCATTTTTCATCGCGCGCTGTTTATAGCTGCCTTACTCGGACTACTGATCATACTAGGCCAGTGGCCGTTGAAGAGTATGCTCTTTGCACTGTTCGATCCGTCTGCTGATATCGGCGCTCTAGCGCTCACTTACTACGACATTCGCGTTTGGGGCGCGCCGGGTCTCCTAATTCACCTAGTAGAACTCGGCGTCTTGTTTGGCCTACAACGAATGGACTACACGTTAATTCTTTCGATCGGTTTGAATGTCACCAACATCATCCTCGATTACGTTTTCGTGCTTGTCTTCGATCTGGATGTCTTCGGCGTCGCCCTAGGCACTGTCATCTCGGAATGGTCTGCAGCTCTGTTAGGCTTTTTCCTCGTCAGATCCGCTTATGGCCGCCACCACACGACAAAGGGATCCCACCGACTGCTCGACAAACAAGCATTACGCCAATTCTTTAGTCTAAGCAGCAATTTGGTTCTGCGGACTTTCTTCGTACAGCTTCCCTTCTTCGCCGGTACGGTGCTTGCCACCCAAATAGGAGATCTGACGCTCGCACTACATGGCGTACTCATGCAACTGTTCTTTCTGATGACGTACAGCCTCGATGCTTTCGCCCATACCGCCGAGTCTCTTACAGGCTACTTCTATGGCGCTAAAAACCCAGTCAACCTACGTCGCGCATCGATCTACAGCAGCGCATGGGGGTTTTTGTTAGCCATTGTTACAGGACTCGCCTTTTTGATCTTCGGTGCAGACTTTGTGGCGATCATGACGGTGGCACCTGAGATCCAGAACATGGCCCATGAATACATGCCATGGCTGGCCCTCGCTCCGATCTTCTGCGTTTGGGCATTTTTACTCGACGGCATTTTTATTGGCACGACCCATATACGGGCCATGCGCAATGCAATGTTCTTGTCTGCGCTTCTCTGGGCCATCGTTCTCCTCTTAACGTTTGACGCGTGGCAATACCATGCTGTGTGGCTGTGTATGAACCTGTTCATGTTGACCCGAGCCCTCTTACTTTTTCGCAGCTACCCACAAATCGAGCGAGCGGCCGCGAACACTGCCCTGTAAAATCTTCTCTTTTGAGGTAGATACATGGCGACAGCACGACAAACCTCCCGGGGTAACTCCAAGGTTCGCAACAACAAAACGCTTAGAATCGGCTTCATCGGTGCCGGTGGTATTGCGGATCTGCAACTGCGACTACTAGCCAAGCGCAAAGATGTTGCGGTAACCGCACTGTCGGAGGTCAATCCAGAAACGTTGCAGAGGCGGCAAGCTGAACTTCCCGACGCACACTGCTATACAGACTACAAGGAGATGCTAAAGACTGAGAAGTTAGACGCTGTGAGCGTCTGCACGCCAAACATTCTACACATGCAGCCGACCATCGATGCCCTTCGCGCGGGCAATCACGTCCTTTGTGAGAAACCTCTGTCGATGACCGTTGCAGAAGGTCGCAAAATGCTCACGGCAGCCAAGAGGGCCCGAAAAAAACTGATCATCGGTTTTCAATATCGATATGACCCTAGGACTCAGTACCTACGCCAAGCCATGGAGGAAGGGCAGTTCGGCAACATACTCTACGGTCGTGTCCAAGCAATGCGCCGCCGAGGCATCCCAAATTGGGGAGTATTTGGGCGCAAAGAACTCCAGGGTGGGGGTCCACTGATCGATATCGGTGTCCACGTTTTAGAAATGACCCACTACACCATGGGCGCGCCCACGCCAGTGTCGGCATCGGCCGACATGTTCACTTACCTTGGCAACAAGCCATCTGGTGGCATTCAGTCGATGTGGCCAAACTGGGACCACGAGACGTACACAGTCGAGGATCTCGCAGTCGGTCGTATTCGGTTCGACAATGGCGCCGTACTGCACATCGAATCTGCTTTCGCGGCTCACGTACCGGACGCAAGTCAGATGAACTTTCAGCTCATGGGTGACAAAGGGGGTGCCACCTGGTCACCAACAGTCATCTTTACAGATGAAGCAGGGCATATGGTCAACAAAGAACCTGCATGGCTTGCGGATACTGCTTTCGACAAGGTCTTCGAACGAAAGATGAAAGGGTTTGTCGACCATGTGCTCTACAACAAGCCCACTATCGCACCGGCGACAGATGGCCTAAAGGTCCAGGCCATGCTAAACGCCCTCTATGCCAGTGCTGATAAAAAGGGCAAAGAGGTATCAATCAAACTTTGATTCAGTTTGAATTCAGCTTCTGCTGTCTATGCTACGACTCGATCAATTCCAATTGAGAGCACTTGCATGACTCATTTCTTTAGGCCTAATCGGTTCCTGATTTTCTTCGTTGCGAGCATCGCTTTAACCGGTTGCGCAACTCAGCCGATAATTGACACCCAAGGCAAGTCAATGGCGCAGTACGAACAGGATTATGCGGAGTGCAAAACGTTTGCGAAACAAGTGCGGGCGGGTCAAAAAGTCGCCGTTGGCGCGGCCGTCGGCGCTGTCGTTGGCACGGCCGTCGGCGCCGCTGTTGGCAATAGTGAAACTGCCCAACGTGGTGCAGGTGCCGGTGCCATTACAGGTGCGGTGAAAGGCGGTGGCCGCAGCATCAACGAACGCCAGCGAGTTGTCTTCAACTGCCTACGAAACCGTGGTTACGCTGTCCTGAACTAACGACGTTAGTGCCTTCCCCGGCTAAAACCGGTATCATCGCCGGTCTTCAATTGAATCACTAACCGGGGGGAAACATGGCAGAGGCCGTATTGGAGAACCCAGATCTTTTTGATCTGACCATGTCCAGTCAAGCGGAACCGCTTCTGGCTGCTGTAAAAAAGCATATCAACGACAACGTAGCACCAATTTCTGAAGAGTTTTTTGCGCTAGAGAAAGGTAAAACCGATCGCTGGTCCTGGGACCCGCGACAACTAGAGCTACTCGACGGTGCCAAGCAAAAAGCAAAAGATAGTGGGCTGTGGAACTTCTTTTTACCTGATGCCGATACCGGCGAAGGATTAAGCAACCTAGACTACGCTTTTGTCGCAAATGAACTAGGCAAATTCCCGCTCGCCTCTGAGACTCTCAACTGTTCTGCACCTGATACGGGCAACATGGAAGTGTTGGAACGAGTCGGTACACCAGAGCAAAAAGAGCAATGGCTAAAGCCGCTTCTCAACGGCGAAATCCGCTCGGCATTCGCGATGACGGAGCCTGCTCTACCATCTTCCGACGCTAAGAACATTTCAACCAGTGCAGTTCTCGATGGTGACGAATGGGTCATCAATGGCGAGAAGTACTACATCTCTGGTGCCGGTGATCCACGCTGTAAAATCATGATCACGATGGTCAAGACCAGTCCTGATGCACCGCCACACAAACAGCAGTCGCAGATTCTGGTACCCATCGACACCCCCGGAGTCAAAGTCCTCGAGGGGATGCAAGTCTTCGGTGAAGATGACGCACCACACGGTCACATGCACATCGTCTTTGACAACGTGCGAGTACCTAAAGAGAACATGTTGCTCGGCGAAGGTCGTGGCTTCGAGATTTCTCAGGTACGTCTTGGCCCAGGTCGTATTCACCATTGCATGCGTTCTATCGGTGCTGGCGAACGCGCACTTGAGCTTATGGTACGCCGTGGTTCAGCTCGAACCGCTTTCGGTCGACCCATCATTCAACTCGGCAAGAACCTAGAAGTCGTCTCGCGCGCACGCATCGAGATCGATGCTTGCCGATTGATGGTGCTTCAAGCCGCTAAAGCCATGGACGTTTTGGGTAACAAGGAAGCCCGCGTTTATGTCAGTGGTATTAAAGCGATGGTGCCAGAAAAGATCTGCAAGATTATCGACCAAGCTATCCAAATACATGGAGCGACAGGTGTGTCTCAATGGACGCCTCTTGCCCGCATGTACACCGGACAGCGCACACTGAGACTCGCAGACGGCCCAGATGAGGTTCATCACATGGTAGTCGGTCGCAATGAAGTACGTAAGTACGAAGGCGAACGCTACACTGAACTCGATGACAAGCTCGTGTTAGATCACGACGTCTAAGTTCGGAAGTCGTCAAAAAACCCCGCCTAGCGCGGGGTTTTTTATGCGCCACTACATTTGGCTATGAGTTCAACGTCCAATTCTCGCCAAACGGCCTTATGACAGAGCTAAATGACCAGGCGCTTTTCGGCTGGTGGGCAAGTCTATAAACCTCTTCCGCAATGTCGACCGGCTTACAGAAAAAGTCGTCTGGCTTTCCGGCATAGCGCTTACGGGTCCATTCGAGATCGATCACTGCATCAATCGCAACAAACGAAACGTGCACTCCTTTAGGTCCCAGGTCTCGTGCCATGGCTTCGGCGAGAATTCTTTGTGCTGCCTTAGTGGGTGCGAAACCGGCAAAATACGCCATCCCCCGGTATGCAGATGTATTACCAGTAATCACGATGGAACCTTCAGCTTGCTCAATCATCTTAGGTGTCAACGCACGCGCTAAGTGCAGCAACGCCATCGTGTTGACTTGAAAGTTGTTCTCCAACACCTCCGGTTCGATTTCGGCAAAACTGCCAAACGCACCACCAACGGCGTTGTGAACCAACGTTCGAGGGTCACCTAAGTCGGCAGTAATTTTAGCTAGCGTTGCATGCAGCGCATCCGTATCTGTGACATCACATGGGTAGCTGTGCGTGTCAGGGATATCGGCGGCGAGTGCCGTTAATCGATCGACTGATCTCGCAATCATGGCAACGCGGTAGTCTTGGGCAAATCGGCGTACGCAGGCTGCTCCCGTCCCTGGACCGACCCCGGTCACTATACAAACTGGTTTACTCATCTCGTTTCCTCACTGTGTTCTAGGTTTTCTGGAAAGGTCGCCCGCGGATCCATTGGCCACAATGGCCGAGCAGTTTGTTGCCGCGGAAAAATGCCAATGTTGTGTGTTGTCAGGCCTGGGGTATCAGCGGTGACAATCTGGCTCGCCAGATGTTGAAAGCCCGCACGGAAATGATTGCTGCTCTTGAGCGCAACATACTTATACTTCATGACATCGATCCCAACCGCCAAGAAAGGTTCTCGATCAAACGTCTGACTGCGACGGCTCGCCACTACGATATCCATGCCGTCCACAACCAGACGGGCCATGGGACCAATGTTAAGTGGCGCGCCCTTAAACATATGCTGCATCGTCAAACGGCCATCATGCAGGGCTTTCACATACCCCTCAATCATGAGCGGGTCACCGTGCAAGTCATCTGTCTTACCGCCAAGAGCGACGGTTATCTGACTCCCTACCCCCGCAGAGTGCGCTTCAGAAGCAACTTCAGGATCAACTAAGAAACTAAAACAAGCGTCCCCACCGAGTCCAGCTGCCAACATCGCGCGCAACAAATGGGTCCCATCACCGGGAGTCCCGCCACCACAGTTGTCTGAAGTCTCATGAATGACGACCGGGTAACTTGTCGCTGCCTGCGCCCGCTGAATAGCCGCCGGACCATCCAGGCTTTCTGGCACAAACGCTTCACGCTGGTCCCACAACTCTCGTGCAAATTTGCTCGCTGCCGATCGCGCAGCGTCCAATGTGTTGGCAAAGCTCGTCATGACAACAAACGAGCCCGCGTGCGGTATATCTGTGTAAGGGAAACCATGAAACCAACTCAAGTTCACACAGCCTGCATCAGCTTCCAGTTTTCGCAATCGCTGGAGCACTACCTCACCAATACCCTCAAACGTCGTCGTTGTCGGAAGCAGCAACGGCAGCCGAATGACTTCACAACTTGCCAGTTCACCACGCTGAGCCATATCGTGCACATGTTCAACAGCAGCGTGCGCCTGAGTGTGTAAATCGATATGTGGATATTGACGACAAGCGAACACACCATTCAACTGATCAGCCATAGCCTGAGTCACGTTACCATGTAGATCGAAGGAGGCTGCGATCGGTATGTCGCCAAGTAGCGCCCTCACCTCTCTCGCTAGATCCGCTTCCAAATCCGGCAACCCAGAAACAACAACCGCCCCGTGTAGTAAAAGCACGCAGCCATCCACATCACCGACCTCACTCAAACCGGTGAGGATTTCACTCTTAAAGGCCTCATACGCATCGCGCTCGATGGTTCCTGACGGCTGTGTGCTTGCATAGAGAATGGGGACGATATCAACACCGAGACCCTGGCAAGCGTCCACCGCCCCTCCAAGGTCTGACTCCTGCCCAGAGGTTTCCAACATCTTAGGACCCCGGTAGGTATAAAAGTCATCGTAGGTTGTCGGAGACCCGCAGTAAGTGTTCGTTTCATGAACGATGCCTGCCAATGCAATTCTCAAGGTAACTCCTCAATTCCACCTTTTTGCCACCACTGTTTCGCGAGTGGTTCGGGCTCAGGCCACAAACGATCAAGCGTGTTGGCATCGTACAGAACCCCGCCCTTAATGACGTACCTTAGGGTTAAGGTGTTGCGCAGATCATCCAATGGATTGTTTTCCAACACTAAAACATCTGCCAGCTTGCCAACTTCGAGCGAGCCTAAATCAGCGGCGGCGCCAATCAACTCAGCACCACCGAGCGTGGCTTGATAGAGAGCCTCCGCATTACTGAGACCACCGCGTGCAAGTGCCCAGAGCTCCCAGTGATAGCCTAAACCCTGGAGCTGTCCGTGCGCACCAACGCCAAGCTCCCCACCTGCGCGCTTTATAGCGACTGCAGAACGCGCGATCTCATCGGTGACATACTCGCTGCCGTGGAACCAAGCGCGTCGCAAGGCCCGCTTTGCCAAGAAATCATAGGGCATGAAACGCCGTACCTTGTCATCATCATAGGGACTGGCATGCGTATAGAACCAATTTTCGCCGAAGGGTCCACCATAGGAAACCAACAAAGTTGGTGTGTATCCAAGTCTCACCCGTCCCGCCAATTGCACGACGTCGTCATAGAGCCGCGGCTGAGGTAAGGCATGCTCCTGGCCATGGAAACCGTCGATCATCATCGTCAAGTTGGTCTTCAGATCCGCGCCACCCTCGCTGGTCACGCGCAGCTGTAAATCATTGGCGGCTTTGATCAACCATTGGCGCTGTTTTCTTGACCCACTTAGATAGGCTTTAACCGTGCTTACGCGGTACTTTTCCTTGTAGCGTCGCAACACGGCGACGGCTTGTTGATAAGACTCAAACTCATTGTCGCTAAAGACTCCAGGACCGGTCGAAAACGCACGCGGGCCAGCCACGAAACCCGCGTCGATATTGTCCTTGAGCGCCAATACAGAGACTGTGGATGGCTGGACATCCAAACCTGTGGTCACGCCATAAGCTAGATTTGCTAAGAGCGGCCAAGGCGACGGTTCGTTCAACTCCGCCATCGCCCCATAATGTGCATGGGTATCGATAAACCCTGGTAACAAGTAAGTCCCCGTGACGTCGATCGTCTTTGTATCGGCGGTCAGCTGCAAGTCTTGAGCAGCTCCGACAAAGCTAATCCGACCTTTTTCAGACAACACTGTAGCGTCAGCCAATATCTCACCCGTGGGTCGAATAACGGTACCACCAACCAAGGCAATTGGGCTTTGCGGTTCACTTCGGGGTTCGTAGATCGAAATGTCGAAGGTCGCCACGGCCGCGTTATCCTCGAGTAGAGATCCATCTATAGCGGCCTCGGGGCCGTCGGCTACCTCCTCGGAAAAATTTATGCTCTCAATCGCGCGCCGATGTAACTCACTACCACTACTCCAGTACACCACTGATCCCGACTCGTCCCAGCCCATGTAGTCAGCACCAATATCGGTGAGTTTTGCCAACGGTAGGTTTGGTTTCGCGAGATTGATTTTTTGCTGTTTCAGTTCTGGGATCGGTTCTACAACATAAAGCTGATGCGCATGTTTGATCAGAATGTGCTTGCCAGAGGGGCTCATCCGCATCCTTTGTGGATTACCCAAATCTCCCGCGTAGTAAATCCCAGGCGCAGTAGCCAATAAGTGTTCCTTCCGGTCCGTGCCATCAAATTTAACCGAAACGAGCCCGTGAGCGGCCTTCCTCGGGTTTGGGCTCGCACCGATATACAGATAGATGCGTTCCGTCTCTGGGCCGAAGTGAGGCGATGTCAGGCCTCGTGTGGGCAGCACAAAGTGTTCTTGCCGTTCTTGCGTGCCTCGCCCACGGGTCGAAACCCATATCAAGTCTGCGCCAGTGACTTGATTCCAGGTCACTTCCCGCCGCTCAAATTCTATACCGCTGCCACGAAGTGCAAATATACGTTTGCCATCGGGACTCCAAACCGGATCAGTATAGTAACCACCTGCACTAGTGAGCCCTGTTCTCTTAGCACCCACCCTCGCTCTCTGTTTAACAATCGCGCCAACACCATCCTGCCACGATACATAGGCTATTTCTCGACCGTCTGGAGACCAGGTTGGCATTGCAGCGTTTAAACCCCTTGGCGAGATCGCAACTGCTTCTGCCGTTGCAAATTCGTAGGTGTAGATTCGCCCAAATGCATGAAACGCGGCGTGTTTGCCATCAGGAGATATGTCAGGATGACCCAGAATGCGTGATCGAACCGGTCCAAGCCCAACCCGACTACTCGGGGCTTTGCTTACCGCGACCTTTTTTTGCACGTCAACGCGAAGTGGGATTTCTTCTACGTCTCGCGATGCAATGTCGACAGAGATGATCTTGCCACCCCGAGACGTGATGACACGCTTGCTATCGGATGTGAAGGCATAACCTGGCAGCAAGTCCCGTGTGTACCTTGCTTCCTGTTCGTCGCGTTGCACAGGAAATGCTAGCCATCGATCTTTGCCGCTCTCAAGATGTCGTATTCGTAGCCCGGTCTGCTGTTGATGCCGGGTGCCATAAACCAACCACTCGCCATCGGGACTAACGATCGGCCGAAAGGCGCTACCTGGTGCATTGGTTAAAATATCTTCCTGTCCGCGTGCCAGGTCCCTACGCGCGATCTGCCACATCGGGAATTTAAGGTTGTAGCCTGGACCACCGCTCTTACGTGCGTAATAGAGGTAGCGCTGATTCAGACCAAATACCCCACCGAGTGCGTTGTGTTGCTGACTTCTGGGCACATCGCTCTTTGATTTGGCAAATGTGATTTGTACCCCAGAGCCGCCGTTCACCGAATAGGACCACAGTTCGAACGTCGCCATCTCCATCGTCCGTTTCGAGACCAAGACACGCTTGCCGTCCGGCGACCACGCCGGAGATGCAAATAGGATCCGGGACTTTGAATCACTGAGCTGTTCTTCCTTTTGTTCAATAAGGTCATAGAGCCAGAGTTCTTCATTACCACTCTGATCACTGATGAAGGCCACGTAGCGCCCGTCAGGCGACCAAGCGGGTTGGCTGTCGAAGGCCATACGTTCAAATAGCGGTATAGCCGTCCCGCCACCAATGGGAAGCTTATAAATGTCTCCGAGCACTTCTAGGATGATGGTTTGATCATCAGGGGAGATGTCCAAGGAAAGCCAGGTGACTTCGTCCAGGCTAAATGAAAGTGTTTGCGAGGCGGTTAAGGGTAGTTCACTACCTTCACTACTGCCCTCACCGGCACTATCGTCAGCATAAGACGTGGGGCTCCACGACAAGATAAAAAAAAACAAACTGAAAAACAATATGGGACAGTCGCAAACGCACTCGTATCAACTATTAATTCGCACTAAAGACGCCACATAGTCGGTCAACCGTTGAAACTTTGCCACCCCGCCAAAGTGGCTGATCTCATCCCTGTCCATCGCGCTTAAGGAGGCGAGTAACGGCTCGATGCTGGCCTTATTCCTGGCGAGATCACTAACTGGCACAAACGTGACCGCAATCACGAACAGAACAAACTGCTCGTCCAGGCGCAGCAAAGTCTGACTCTCGCTGCGAAAAAACCAATCAGCCGGATCCGCATCCAACAAACTTCGAGTGCTCGAGTCAGTCCGAAAATATTCGGCTTCCGCATGTACAAACCAGTTTGCCCGACGAAAAGGTCGACCAATAGGAAGGCGACTAAAAAAACCGTCAACTCTCGTTCCGATTTTGGCATTCATCCCTTCAACTGGGGCATGCACCTCAAACAGGGCTTGGCCTAACTTTTCATGCAGCAGCCAGTAACTGGGCGCTGCCAAACACCCAGCCACAAAGCGGTTTTCATCAGTTGTGTCTATCAGGCAAAGGTCCTCCGCGACCATGGTCCCGACATTCGCTATCCAATCGGGATACCTTTGCTTGCTCAATTCAAGACCAGGTATGTCGCATGCAACACGCTCGTAACCGGCCATCGTGCCAACGACATTGGTGTAGTTAGTTTCGAGCTGTAATGACTTATTTGCGAACAAGCTTCCATCCGGCTGCCATAAGGCAGCTATGTCTATCGGACGGAGCCCTAATCGATGCTTACTGCGCCCTTCAAACCAGGGTGGCTGCTGCCAAAACGCTTCATTTTGCTTGTTCTCTCCCATAGGCGTGCAAGAATATCCGCAAAGTCATCACGGACGAAAGCAACATGAGTAACGGTATTGATTGGGGCGTGCACCTGCCTCACCTAGGTCGCAACGTGAGCAGAGAGTCGCTCACGCATTTTGCACAAACGCTGGAACAGACCGGTTTACATTCAGCCTGGGTGTCCGACCATGTTTGTTGGCCCAGTGAAATCGAATCTAAGTACCCATATACCGACGACGGGTCTTTCGCACCGAGTCCAGATATGGCTTGGTTGGACCCACTAGGCACACTCCTTTTCGTCGCGGGGATCACCGAGAAGCTCCGCCTCGGCACCACCGTCCTCATTCTTCCGTATCGACAACCTGTCGTTACAGCCAAACAGTTAGCGACACTCGATGTGCTGTCAGGTGGCCGTGTGATCCTCGGCGCTGGTATTGGATGGATGCGCGAAGAAGCAGAGATCCTAGGTATGCCGTGGGACAATCGCGGACAACGCTCCGACGAACAACTCGCCCTATTCCATACTTTGTTTAACGATGCGGAACCGGAGTTTTCAGGCAAGTACTACCAAATTCCTAAAGTGGGTTTTGAACCCAAACCGATTCAGTCCCCTTTTCCTATCTGGATAGGCGGTGCATCAGAAGCTGCCTTTCGTCGCGCGGCCGAATACGGCACGGGCTTTCATGCTGCATTTCAGCCATTAGATCTTGTCGTTGAGGAGTTCACTAAAGTGCGCGCTTACGCAGAGACGCGCCAGCGTGATCCGAGCGAGCTCACATTGTCACTGCGACTGTACCTCGACCCGGCTGGCGTCATGGAACCAAGTAAGTCTATTGCAGGTGGCCAACAAGCGATGCAAGACCGAGTGGGGGAGCTCGCGGACGCTGGGATACACCACATACTCCTCGATCCTGTCGCTCGAGGGGGTATTGAGGGGCGCCTAGACGCCATCTGCGACTTCATGCAGAACGTCGCATGAAGTGAGCCTGAATCCAAATATCCGGCGACTGCAATGGTTTAGCTTTCTACTGGATCTTAGACTCTATGGACCGTTTGCGATTCTGTATTACGCGGAGGTGGCCGGTTCATTTACCTTGGCAATGTCGGTTTTCGCAACCACGCAGGTTGTATCGGCCTTCTCCGAAATACCAACAGGGCTGGCCTCCGACCGCCACGGGCGAAAAGTAACGCTAGTCGTAGGCGCGGTATTTTCCTTCGTCGCAATATTGAGTTATGCGATTGCAGACGGCATCTACTTGCTTCTTGTCGGCGCACTGCTCGAGGGGATTTCCAGATCTCTGTTTTCCGGCAACAATGCTGCATTCCTCCACGACACTCTCGCTGATGATGGCCATACTGAGCAATACCACCACCACTTCGGTCGCATGGGCTCGATGTTGCAGTTCGGGCTCGCGGTGGGCGCGCTATTTGGTGGCATCGTCGGACTTTGGTCTTTGACACTGATCTTTTGGTTGACCTTGGTCCCACAAGCGATGGCGATCATCGTCAGTTTCACATTACGCGAACCCAAAAACAGACAGCCCAGCCAGCAACAAAGTCTGGGTCTCCTGCGAAATGCCTTCGCGCACCTGGTTAAAACCCCTAGACTAATCTGGTTAGCGCTCGCGCAATCCGTATCATTCGGTTTCGGCGAAGCCAACTTCCAATTTGTTGCGGCATTTTTTAAAACGCTGTGGCCACTGTGGGCAATCGGCGCCCTACGCACCGCCGCCCATGGCCTCGCTGCGGTAGGATTTTGGCTCTCCGGACCTATCATTGATCGGTTTTCACATTACAAGGTTCTGATCTTTTCGAGTGCGTTTGGCCAGGTCGCAAACATCGTGGGTATTGCCATGGCTAATCTCTTCTCACCAATCCTCATGACCAGCCCGTCGTTTGTTTACGGTGTCAATCAAACGGCCAAGAACCACTTGCTGCAGAAAGACTTCACAGATGAACAGCGCGCAACCCTTGGTTCGATCGTCGCCTTTGCAGGTTCGATCGTGTTCTTCTTCGCATCGATCGGCATCGGTGCGATTGCAGACTACTTCTCAGCGCAAACGGCGCTCCTCGCTTCCTACGTGATTCAGATCTGGGTCATCCCGATCTATATTTGGCTTTTCCGCCAAGAGCCAAAACCACTCTATAACCAGACGCAACTAGCGCCTATGCTTTCGCACACATAACCGCCGAATGTGTGTGAAGGGAGAAATCGATGCCGATAGTTCAGTCAGGTAACACAGAAATATATTACGAAGCGAAGGGTCAAGGGCCAGCGCTGATCCTCGCCCACGGCGCCGGTGGCAATGCCGCAATTTGGTTCAACCAGATCGCTTATTTTAGCCAAACACATCAAGTCATCACCTTCGATCACCGTACCTTTGGTCGTTCACCTGTTCCTAGCGAACAGATTTCCGTGCAAGATTTTCGCGATGATTTGCTCGCGATCATGGACGACCTTTCTGTCGCTGCAGCCCACATAGTTGGCCAATCGATGGGCGGTTTTACGGTTCTGCGGACTGCGCTCGACGCACCCGATCGAGTACTCAGCCTAACCTTGAGCGCAACTTCTGGTGGGATCGTGAATCCGAATCCGAGTCCTGCGCTCAAAAACCTCACATCGAGTGGTGACAACAACGCCCAAGGGGTGCAAGCCACGATGTCAGCGGCAACGAAAGACAAGCCCGCGCTTATGCAACTTTACGAAAGCATTAACAATTTCAATGTGAACTTCAGCTGGGGACATCTCGCCCATCTACTGGGCAAGGACAGCACAGTCCAACTCGAACAGCTCGCCGACTTGCAACCGCCTGCCCTCATCATTGCTGGTAACGAAGACCCTCTCTTCCCCGCCGATTTACTCTCGTCGTTCATTCCTCATTTTCGAAATGGTCGAATCGAGGTCGTTGCAAACTCTGGGCATTCACCCTACTTTGAGCAACCAGAGACTTTTAACACCCTCTTAGAAGCACACATCAATCAGTAGACAATCGAAACAATAGACAACAAAGGAACATCTGATGGCTAATATTCTAATCACCGGCGCCAATCGAGGCATTGGTCTAGAGCTGACTAAGCAATACGTGCAAGCCGGACATCACGTCGATGCATGCTGCAGAAACCCCAGCGGTGCAGATGACTTAAATGCCCTTGCTGGCGACAATGTCGCCGTACACGGACTCATCCCTACCGACGCTGCGTCTGTTGCTGCGCTGGCCACGAGTATCAGTAGCGTCGACATCCTAATCAACAACGCCGGTGCCGCCGGTCCTGCTCCTGAACAGCAATCAGGGCTTTCCATGGACTTTGATGGTTGGCTCGAAACGTTCAACGTCAACACCTTGGCACCGCTACGAGTAGTCCAGGCACTCCACCCTGCACTAAAAGAAGGGACAGATGCCAAGGCAATTACGATCACGAGCCAGATGGGTGCGTTGGATTTGAATTGGCCTGTTATGTACGCCTACTGCTCTTCAAAGGCGGCGGTAAACAAGGTGATGCGTATGCTTTCGGTGGAATTGGTGAAAGACAACATCGCGGTTGGACTCATCCACCCTGGTCATGTCCAGACCGACATGGGCGGACCGAACGCCGAGATCACCGCTCAGGAAAGTGCTTCAGGCATCATCAGCGTCATTGACGGGATCAGTACGGACAATACGGGCTGCTTTATGAAATGGAACGGCGAAACTCACAACTGGTAAGTCGTTAGAGTCCTTCAATGTCGTCGTCATTCAAACGGTGTCCCCAGCCTTGCTTGGCTTGGAGATACCGTTTGTTCCATTCGGAAACCCCGAATACGTGTTTCTCTTGAGTAATTTGATCTAACCCAAAATCGGTCAGGTCCGTTACTTTTTTCGGATTGTTGGTGAGCAACCGAAAAGCCTCGTTACCGACAAAGTGTTTGATCAGTACCGCTGCATCGGTGAAATCCCGGGAATCATCCGGCAAGCCTAGAGACCGATTCGCCTCGTAGGTGTCTTCTCCTGCATCCTGCAGCAGATAGGTTGCTGCCTTCGCCCACAGACCAATACCGCGACCTTCGTGACCCGCCATATAAACTAAAAAACCACCACTCGGATCACCCTGGATCCGAGCTATGGCTGAATCTAGCTGCGGTCCGCAGTCACAACGCTGAGATCCAAAGACGTCACCTGTTAGACAATTGCTATGCACACGCACCAATGGATTCTCAGTGGGTTCCCCGATGACTAAAACACTATTCACAGCGAGCGGTGAAACCAAGTGCGAAAACAGGTGCTGTCCCCCTCTGGCACTAAGATCTCGCGCCAGGGTATCCACCTGGGTCAGTTCCGTACTACGGACAGCGGCATACCAGTTAACGGTTACCTTCGCTGACGGCAAATCGATGGGTAGCGGAATCGGTCCCAAGAGGTTGATGGCCAACTCATCCGGCGCTTCGGGTGTGTGGACGTCAATGAGCTGTCCCTGTTCGTCAATACGCACGAGCTTACCTTCCGCAATAAGGCGTTTTCTAACTTCGGGGTTGAGGTATGTGAACATTGATTAAGAGAAACAATTGGGGGCGGGTATCTTGCCTCAAAACTTCCGGAGCGCCTATAGCTGCGGGCTGACGTGTATCATGCCCGATTCAGCCGCAGTCATCTCTTAGCCAAGAGACCGACTTTAAGAAAGACAAGAATAGATAAGAATAAGGGCAAGAAAATCAGAACACGCTTGTTCACAGCTATCGCGGTTATCGTTGCATTGATCCTGGCGCAACAGCTCTTGAGCATACCCGGGAACAACGAGTTGAGTTTCGCGCTCACAAATTGGCTCCACGTTTTCCTTTTCACCGCCATTACCGCAATACTGATTTGGTACCGTCCGCAAACACACTTGTGGCAGATTGTGGTCATAGTCTGTGTGCTTGGCTTCCTCACTGAAGCGGTTCAAGCCTTTACTGGTCGTAGTCCGAGTTTTGCCGATCTCGCCCGGGACCTACTTGGCATGGTTCTCGCGTTACCGCTCTACTTCACCTTCACTCGCAAGCGCGTCTTAGTGATAGCGATGGCAAGTCTAATGTTGAGTTTTTCTCTACCCGTGACAATCGGCGCCTCCTATCTCGCCCGGGAGGCTCGGTTACCGGAGATCTACAACGCCACACTTTGGGATCATTGGTTGCTTGCAGAGAGTAATAGTCCGTTGCAACTAACCACAGCTCCCTTCTGGGCCGGTTACGAAGACAATCGTGTGGCACATATCACCTGGAAGAATACGCGCTGGCCGGGCTTTCACATCGTCGAACCGGCGGGTGACTGGACGGGCTACGAACGCATCGTTGTGGAGGTCTTTAACCCAGACGCGGAACAATCGCTAACCGTTGCTGTGCGCCACGAGGGCCATCGAGGCACGTCGGCGTTTAAACAAAACACGTTGCGCCCAGGTGAGAATCGTCTTGAAGTCTCCCTGGACGAATTGCTAACTCGTAGACACAATCCCGACATCCAACGCTCGGGAGAAGGCCTAGGTCGCGCGAGAGTCATCCACCTCATCATCCATACGAACCAGCGTTTCAGAGGTAGGGAGATTTACCTCGGCAGGGTCTACTTGGAATAACCTAATTTATTGGGAGTAACGTAATTTACTGGGAGTAACTTGAGGTATCGCGGTGTTCAATCCTGTCCCATATTTCCGCACGTTTGCGCAGCGGATCTAAGAGTACCCGCGACCTGGCACGACTGACCTCAGCAACTGTGAGAGGTTGAAAATCTGTCGGCAGCGTTTTTTCATTAAACCGATACAAAATCCAATTGGTGATATCGGTCAGTTGTTTATCTGTGATAGGCGTCTGTGATGCACCAGGCACTCGGACTAGATATTCACGACCCTCGGGTAAACCGACAATGACGCCTAAGTCACCTTGGAGTCCAGGCACAACTGGTGGTGCACCTCGTCCATCTGGGAGGTGACAGCCACTGCAGTGTAGAAGGTAATCTAGGCGTACCTGTTCATCCGCGAACACGGGCGAAGCACCAACAACTAGAACTGTTGCTAGAGCGACACCAGCCCATCGAACCACGTTTTACGACGCCGTGGCTTCACCGATAACGGCTGCAACAGTGCAATGATAGGCTTGGCTCTCAGTGCCGAAGCACCACAAAATATCGTTAGCTTTGGACGGGAAATAGACTGGCATGTCACGCTCCGCACGGTGACAGAAGCAGCGTGCGCAAACGGCTTTACCACAACAATCGTTGTACGAAATTAGATAGTCCTTGCCATCAACTGGATTCCTGCAAGTACCCACCCAAGATATCGGTGACGGTTCAGCACCCGGTGGGCAGGTAGAGATAGAACCCCCGCAACAGGTACAAAGCGTTCCACCCAGCGCACAGTAGCGCCAATAATCACAACTTTGTGGGTCACCCATCTCAGCTAAGCCTTCAGCAGCCTGAGCCCGAGCAACGGGCAACAATGGCAGCGCACTGGCTCCCACGATATAGCCTCCCAAGCGACCGAGAAATCCACGCCGGGAACTGCGGCTTGCTATCGCGCGGCTTGATGCATCTACAGTTTTGTCAATCCACTGAACTAGCTTATTCATTGTTAAACCCCTGCATGTACCCTGGGGATATACCCACTTCGGCAATCGTGCGTATTTCCTTAGTCGTGGCGACATCATAAACGTGTAACTGCCGATCAGTACCAGACACGGTAACTATCGGTGCTTCGGTTTGTGCGACGAATAGGTTAGCGCCTGATACCTCCATTGGGATGACCCCAATCTTGCGTTGCTCCGAACGGTTGTAAACCCAAATCTCCGTTCCGGCGCTGTCATGGCTGAAGCCACCTTCGGCATTCATAAGTACAAAAAGCAAATCCAAGTTCTCATGATAACCGACGAATTGACCACCACCCGGACGCCAGTTGGCATCGCCTTCTTCGTCGGTCAAAAGATGCCAGGGCTTGCTAACGCTGATGTCATCCCCTTGCACGGCTACATCGAATACTTTGCCTTCGTAGGAGATCACTAGCCAACCTTCAGGTGTTGGGATCGGCTTATCAAAAAACGGGTCTTCTTCGATATCAAAAACCTGCTTGCTGCGCGATCGAGCTGCCTCCTGACCATCGTCATCGAGACGAATGAGCTGTAACCGCCCATCACCGCAGATCTGTAAAAACCCGTTCCCAGCGGTTTGCATAATAAGAGCACAACCCGGGGTCGAGATTTCAGTGACGAAAGTATGTTCTTTGACGTTGACGATCGATACCGATTGCGCTGGAGTGATGTTAAAAACCGCTAAGTGTTCACCGTCATCCATCAGTGCGATGTATTGCCGAAACGGCAAGGCAGCTATGCGATTGGGGACATCAATCTCGGCTTTCGGCGTTAAGGTTTTGTAGTCATAAACCGTGACGACGTCACTACGTTCGCCGCGATAGCCTCGGGAATAGTGTGATTCAGCTACGTAGAACTCTCCGTTCGCGATATTTGGTTCGATGGCCGGGGTGAAGCGTGTGGCTGAGATAAGACCCTGCATATTGCCGTCGCTCGCATCGAAGATGTAGAACGCACCCAATCCATCTCGGGCAAGCAACCAACTCGCAGTCGGGTCTTTAAGCTCTTCCTTACCAACCACTTCTGGTTTGATATCGGCTTGGACCAACACCGCCAGACTTGACCCAAACAAACAGCCGACAAGCAGTCCGACACATTTGAGGTATCTCCGCAGTTGCATACGCCTCTCCCAGTTATCTACAACTTAGTTTTGATCGAGTGCCAGATCGAGTAGATTCAGCGTCACGAACCCGACTAACATTACTACTTGAGCCGTTCTGAAGGAAGCCGCATGAAGTTGAAGATTTGCTGTATGGCATCTCTTGACGAAGCTCGCCTCGCACATCGCTATGGTGCGACCGCAATTGGTTTTGTCGGCGCCATGCCCTCTGGTCCTGGGATCATCAGCGATACCCAGGCTCGGGAGATAGTCGCCACTGCCCCCAACGGCTTGGAAACATTCCTCCTCACCTCTAGGGAAACGGCTTCCGATATCGCGGATCACGCAACGTTCTGTGGCACCTCCACCATACAAATCGTACGCCACGTTGACCCGAGCGTGCTCGAAACACTCAGAAAGAAAATCGACATCAAGATCGTCCAAGTGGTTCATGTGGAGGACCAGACTTCGGTCGATCTCGCCCAAGCCTATGCACCCTTGGTTGATGCCCTGCTCTTGGATAGCGGCCGTCCTGGAGCCCCGACGGCTGAATTTGGCGGCACCGGACGTACTCACGACTGGGCATTGAGTCAACAAATCGTCCAGGACGCGTCAGTACCTGTATATCTCGCCGGTGGCTTGGACGCGGATAACGTCTCTCGTGCAATCGCTCAGGTACAACCCGACGGCGTTGATCTCTGTTCGGGCGTGCGTACGGACGGCCATCTAGACGAAGCCAAACTGCGTGCCTTTACCGCCGCGCTTGGCATCAGTTAGCGATTGCTCATCCTGCTAGACTGCCAAACACAGTTTTAGAAGAAGGGGAACACCATGTTCGAAAACATTATCTACGAAGTAAAAGATGGTCGAGCGCGTATTACATTGAACCGACCGGACAAGCTAAACGCGATCTCTCTCGAATTGCAGGCAGAGCTCTCTGAGGCAATGTGGGAAGCAGACAATGACCGTTCGGTACATTGCGTAATCTTGAAGGGCGCGGGTCGCGCCTTTTCTGCAGGTTACGATTTGACCGGTTCGGGTGGCAATGTCCCGGTCAGCCGGGTACAAGATTCCGACAACGCTTATCGCGGGGGGCGTAGCATCGATGACGACGCTTGGCAGCTCGAGCGCGGCCAGCGTTATCGAATGGCTATTTTCGATATGCACAAACCCGTCATTGCTCAAGTGCACGGCTACTGTTTGGCCGGTGGGACAGACATCGCGCTCCTGTGCGACATGATCATCGCTGCGGATAATGCCACTTTCGGTTTTCCTCCTGCACGTGATTTAGGCGCGCTACCTAACAACATGTGGCTTTACAACGTAGGACCACAGTGGGCCAAACGACTAACTTTGACCGGAGACACGGTCACCGGCGCTGAAGCACAGGCCATAGGCCTCGTTCTCAAAGCGGTGCCAGAAGAAAACCTGGAGCAGGAAGTCGAGAGCCTCGCGAGTCGCATGTCACATATTGACCCCGATCTCCTCAGTGCAAACAAACGCATCATTAACACCGGCCTGGAATTGATGGGTGCGCGTACCCTGCAAAGAATGGCTGCTGAAAATGACGTGCGCGGCCACAACACACGAGCTGCAAACGAATTCCGAAACTCGGTGAAAGAGAACGGGCTAAAGGCAACACTGACCGCCCGAGATGACAAGTTCGGTGATGGTCGAGCACGCGTGCATGGACCGGAACTGCGCGACGACGAAGGTAAACTGTTGGACCTTTAGGTTCTGTTAGTCGCCGTTGCCTAAATAGGCCGCAAGCGCGCGTTTGGTTGATGGCGGCGACCAACTTTACTGACGTCTTCACCATCAACTCTGACGATATCTGCCGTGAAATCGAATTCACCGCTATTGCGAACGATAGCTGAACCGACCCCATAGGCATCTACCGGAGCATGTTCGGCTTCAAACATTGCCACCTTGGTCTCGGTAAGTCCGCCAGAGACGACAATCTGCACATGCTGAAACCCAGCCTCGTCCAGGGCTTGTCTAACTTTGTTTACCAGTGTTGGATTTACACCGTTCTCTGCTTCATCACAGCCTTGTAGAGAGATGTCGACTAGGCTCCCAGATGTGTCTAAACGGACGCCGTGCAAGCGCCCACCAAGCTCTCGGGCAACATCGAGCGAAGTCGCAACGCAGTCGTTATCGAAGTCGACGAGTGCGGTGAAAGGCACATCGGTATCAATATGTTCTACAAATTTCTTTGATGCCATAACCGTATTACCTCGGTAGGCGGCAATGAGCGAGTGCGGGACAGTGCCAACGCCGCTTTGTCCTGACCGATGTCCTTGGGCATCTGTGGCGACACCACTCGCCCCGCCGACTATCGCCGCAAATCCGTCAGCTTCCTGCGTCAGGTAATGATCATGTCGGCCACCAAAGAAGAGCACTGGTTTACCATTGGCTGCGCCCACGATCGCCTTGGTTTGCGTAGCAACGCGCGTCCCTCGGGCTAGAACACCCAAGATCAGCGTCTCAAGGTAAGCAAACTTGGCGTAGGATCCCGAAATTGTCATGACAGTCTCCCACGCTTCTATAGCATCGCCATCCGCAAGCGCCGCGACTTCTAAGTCGCCCACCAACCCTTCAAGCAATGACACACTTTCAGCTATACCGCACAGGACACCCGGGGTACGACAGAAGATCTGCATAAGCACGGCTGGGTCATGACCATCCGATTTAAGAATCGACGCCGCCCGAACAAAATATTTGTCACTGTAATACGATCGATCCATTCTTCCAGACACGCTTTTCCAACATCAGCAAATTGTACATTCTAGCCGACCTACCTCGCGACGACCTCTCAGTTAGTATTCCCTCAAGAATAGTTTCGGTACGCTAGATCGGGCACACTGACATCCAACTCAGGGAATTGTGTTTTGAAGTTAACAACTATCCTAATCTCGCTGATCTTGATCCTTCTCTGTCTACCTATGGCTGCAATCGGCCTATTAGTTGCCCAGCCGCAGCTCGCGATATCGTTAGCCAATATGGTGCAAAAAGAAGTCGTGCTCGAAGCTGATGTCTTGGACATTTCGTTACTACCACCGGCTCTCAGCGCAGAACAACTGACCGTGCAAGGTGCATTTGGCGAGGCTAAATCTGCAAAGTTGGACCTTGCCATCGACCACGACGCTTGGTCGGACGACTTACCTTTTTGGGCGGTTGATGCATCGGGAGTTAGTTATGAACTGGCTCCGCCACAAGACGTTAAGAGCAGCACCGAGACCGATGATGCTTTTACGACCAGTTCACTCAACCCCGTGTTACTAGCGTGGACCACCATCAAGGTCCGAGAATTCGCCTTTGCGGAGCGCTCTTGGGACATCGATCTTACAAACATTAATCTCTCGAACGAGGGAGGACCACTCAGCGTCGGGTTGCTCTTGAAAGAAGGCAATGACCTATTGAAACTAGACGCTCAACTGCAGAGCAACCCACTGCTCTCTGAAGTTCAGTACCAGATCACATCTGCCTCAACGGCCCAACCGGAGCTCAATGCAACCATCTTAGGCGCGGATGGAATCATCAGCTTCTCACCCGTAACCATTGACGGTCTCGTCGACGACTTGCAAATAAGGTTTCCTCCCTCGGCGAAAGAACCTCCATCGCAAGCTGAGCCTGCAGAAGCAACGCCCTTATTCAGTGACACACCCCTATCGGATACGCCATTGCTCGGCGCAGACATTGAAATTAACCAGCTCCTCAAATCAGTACAGATCGACCAAATTGAATTCAGCGACATCAACATTGCCTTTCGCGGCTCTCAGACAGAACTACGGCTACAAGAATTCGCTGGCAAGGTTGCCGATGGTCAATTTTCAGCCAACGGCAAACTCACACAAGCTGGCCACCTCCACACTGGTGACTTGCAAATCTCTGCTAGCGAACTCGTCCTCGAGCGCTTTGGGTTGGTTGGCCAAGAGACCTTAACCGGAGGCGACGGTGCGCTGGCTCTCGAGCTCGCCTCAAATGGTTCTTCCATTGCCGAACTTGCAGCAAATCTTGCTGGCGAAACTACCGTCGTCATCCGCGATGCGACCTTGCAGAGTAGTGCTATAGACGGCATTGGCTCTGACGTCCTAGTGGAGACAGCCAACAAGTTGAACCCTTTCCACAAAGAAGATCCATCCACTCAGGTCGTGTGTGCCTTCCTACGTTTCACCGCGGAACAAGGCGTCCTCACTTCCGCCAGAGAGCTTGTCCTCGAAACCGACAAGATGAAGATCGTTGGAGACGGCAAGGTCAGCCTCACTGATGAATCCGTCAACCTAACCCTCAGCCCATCTGCCCGAGAAGGGGTTGGCTTAAATCTGGGTGGTCTGGTCAAGTTCGTCAAACTCGGCGGCACCATTCGCAATCCAGTACCTGAAGTCGACGCTCTTGGCGTACTACAGTCAGGCGCTGCCGTTGGTGCAGCCCTGTCAACGGGTGGACTTTCCGTATTAGCCGAAGGACTTGCCAAACGAGTGGTCAATGCTGGGTCCGCATGCGACAACTTGCCTGCATCGGGTTGACCATATCTCTTCCTGAAACTCTCGCAAAAATGTAGCATCAGTGGGTCGGGGAAAACTCATTACGGGAACTTCATGAAACTTATACTATCGAGCCTCTTCGCTGTACTCGCCATCGGTGTGTCGGCACAGGAACTGCCAACTGCAAAACCGGAACGTGAGGGCATGTCCTCCGAGCGACTGGAACGGGTTGCGGCGATGAATGATCGCTATACCGAAACCGGCAAGATCGCAGGTACGCTAACAGCCGTTTTACGCAACGGCAAAGTGGTCCACGCGAGTGCATCTGGCAACAAGAGTGCCACGGATGATCACCCCATTGAGATGGACGATCTCTTCCGTATTTACTCAATGTCGAAACCGATAACAGCAGTAGCCGCGATGCAGCTCTATGAACAGGGCAAATTCCAACTGACAGATCCTGTCTCAAAGTTCATACCAGAGCTCAAAGACCTAAAGGTTATGAAGAACGGCAAGATGGTACCTGCCCAAAAGCAGATGACGATGCAGCAGCTTTTAAACCACACCGCTGGGTTGTCCTACGGCTTTGATCCTAACGATCCAGTTGATCAGGCCTATCAAAAGGCAGATATCTGGGGCGCCAAAGATCTCGACGATTTCATTACCAAGGTCGCAGCTCTCCCCCTCAAGTTTGAACCAGGTGAGCAATGGCATTATTCCATCGCCGTGGACGTGACGGGGCTTGTCGTTCAGCGCCTGAGCGGTCAAAGCTTCGACGAATACCTGCAAGAGCACATTTTCGACCCACTCGACATGAAAGATACTTTCTTCGAAGTGCCTGAAAATAAGACCGATCGATTTCTACCCAATCATTTCTTGAACCCGCAGAACGGCCAGGCTGTCGTCATGGACCCAAATCAAGAAGGTGGCATTCCAGGATTCGAAAATTGTGGCGCGATGTGTGACTACGAGAACGTAACCCTATACGCGGGCGGTGGCGGTCTAGTTTCAACCCTTAGAGACTACGTACGTTTTGCTGAGGCAATGCGCGACGGCGAACTCGACGGCGTACGGATTTTAAGCCCCAAGACGGTTAACTACATGAGTGCAAATCACCTACCGTCAGCAATCGCTTCTAGCGGTGGATCTGGCGAGCAGCCCAATCTCGGCGGTGACTCACTGGGTGGTTTCGGTTTTGGACTTGGCTTCGGCATCGTTACTGACACGGCAGCCAACGGTTCCATGGGCAGTGCTGGACAATACTTTTGGGGAGGTGCAGCAGGCACCGTTTTCTGGATCGATCCAATCGAGAACATCGTCGTGGTCTCAATGATGCAACTCATGGGTGGTTGGCCTTCTTACCGTCCAGATCTACGTGTCGCAACCTATCAGTCCCTGCTCGAAACCTACGAGTAGTATCCGCTGAAGCTATCGCCAGATTAAATCTGGCGATACGCCCTCAAAGGAGCCATCGAGATGACTTACGCAGGCGATCGCACGATCTACGACGCGGACAGTCATCTCATGGAGCTGCCAGATTTTCTCAGCCGCAACGCTGATCAAAAAACAAAGTCGTTGCTACCCGACTTAGGCGCCCTACTCGTTGGTACTTTTGATGCGGAAGCGTACGCGAACTTGGATCGCCATCCCGAGGAGTATGCGAACAAGCTCGCCAGTATGGGTGATGCTCTAACAAAGGGACCCAAATGGCATGAAGCACTAGGCGCCTTTAATGGTGACGAACGTGGTCGCGCCCTCAACCTACTGGGATTTAAGCAGCAAATTATCTTTTCCTCTTTCTGTGCGCGCCTAATATTCGCAGCTTCAGACGATCAGCTCGCCTATGGCGCAGCCGCGGCTCACAATCGATCGATGGCAGAGTTTTGCTGCCAGGATGAACGCTTGATGGGCATCGCAATGGTGCCGCTACAGGACGTGAAGAGAGCACTGACTGAAATCAACCACGCGATCGAACTTGGCCTCGCCGGTGTTTGGATCGCGGCAGATGCTCCAGGTGGTCGCTCACCTGGGCACTCGGAACACAATGCAATTTGGTCCAAGCTTGCTGAAGCCGGTCTGCCGTTCATCCAGCACGTGGGCAGCGCGCCGCTCGCGATTGAAGACGAATGGCTCAACGACGGCCAGCCGAACTCAGTCTCTGCTCGCGGGGGTGCCGAGGTCATCGGCAGTAAGGATTTGACGGTGATTCACCATGCCAGTCACAAATTCCTATCGACACTCATTCTCGATGGCGTGCTGGAAGCACATCCAACACTCAAGGGCGGGATCATCGAAATCGGCGCGGGCTGGGTACCAGATATGTTGCGGCGCTTAGACCATGCCACACAGATTTGGGCCAAATCAGAGCCTCAGTTAGCCAGAATGAAAAGGCTGCCCAGTGCACAAGCACGCGATCAATTGCGGTTTACGCCCTACCCGTTCGAAGATGTTGCCCAGCTTGTTTCAGAATCTAGCCCAGAACTCTATATGTTCTCATCAGACTATCCGCACGCCGAAGGGGGAAGAGATCCCATTGGTCGATTTACGAAGACGACAGCGGCATTGTCACCAGACGAACAGACGCGTTTTTTCAGCCAGAATTTTCTCGACCTTTATTCATAGTCAGATCGTCGCCGCGCTAAGCCAACCGAAACCAAATCGCTACTGATTCGCCCCAGCGAGACTTGGCGAATCAACCGGCTGGACTTTAACAATCTTGCTACCGCCTTCATGCTCGAGCAGTAGATAGATAAGACCGCGACGATCAATCTCGACATCTCGAATTCGGGATAGGTCAGCAATTAGAGTTTCCTGCTCCACTAGCTCGCCGTCCACGATTTTCACGCGAACAAAGTCAGCCGCCTTTAACGTCCCCACCAACATGTCATCTTGCCAGGCGGGAAAAGCGTCACCACGGTAGAAGACAAAGCTTGAAACCGCCGGTGACGGTGTCCAGTCAACAACGGGTTGTTCGATATCGGAGAGTTCAACTTCACTCTCTTGGCGTCCATGTGCAACTTCAGAACCGTTGTAATTCTGTCCTTTGGAGAAAAGTGGCCAGCCGTAGTTTTTGCCAGGTTTCAGTAGATTTATCTCATCCCCACCACGAGGTCCGTGCTCGGTTCCCCAAAGCTCTCTTGTATTAGATTCAAATTTGAGTCCTTGGGGACTGCGATGGCCGTAGCTCCAGATCGACTGTAGTGCTGACTCATGACCTGTAAACGGGTTATCGGTCGGGATGCGTCCATCGTCGTGCAGTCGATGTATTTTACCGTCGGGAAACGCAAGGTTTTGGATGGCGTCCCGGTTACGCATGCCAACACTGAAAAACACGTAACCTTCTGGATCAAAGGTTGTGCGCCCGCCAGAAGCAACATCCGAACTTGCGCCATAGTGTTCAACGTCAGCTTGCCAAATCACTTCTTCGTTGATCCAAGCGCCATCCTTGATTCGCCCTCTGACGATGCGGTTCATGGATACTGATCGATCTACTTTGCGGCTGAGTGCATTGCAATCTTCACAGCGATCGGTGTGATGCAAGTAAATCCAGCCGTTCTCCGCATAATTTGGATGCACTGCGACATCTAACAGCCAACCTTGACCGTAAAAGAGGCCACCCCCACCTTTGCGACCAGCATCGAACACGTCAGGCGTCCCGGTAATAAAGTCGGACTTCTCTCCTTCCGGAGAAATTATTCGCAGACCACGCATTTTTTCTGTGAGGAGGAGGGAGCCGTCAGGGAGAGCCGCGATCGAATACGGCAGTGGATCAAGCCCATCCACCAACGTTTCCACAACAATCGTGTACTTCTCTGTTGCGATCGGTTCTTCTGGCAGCGCCAAATCGCTATTGAGGTTGAACTCCGAGTACAACAGCCCATCCCTATTTTCAGGGATCCAAAGCGCCATGCTCTTAAGTTCTTGCTCGGTGAACACATCTCCCCAGGCTGGCATACCGGCTTGCGGAAACCCTTTGCTCACGCTGTTAGTCAACTCGGTCATCGAATCACCATGTGCCAGCTCAAGCCCGACCAACGCCGTGCCTTGTGCTGAACCCTGCATGCGCTCACCGTGGCAGACTGCACAATTTTCCTGAAACACTTTATCGATGGTACGAATTCCAGACAGGACGGGATCTTGGGCGAACCCCGGAACGCTAAGACCAAGTAGAACGATTAAAATTGCGACTTGAGTTTGGTTTCCCATCACTATCTCCAGACGTGTACGATCAGCTTACTACGAGAACCAATAGGAAGGGCAGGATGAAATCTTTTGCAGAGAGCGCTTTGCTGGCAGCCATGATATGCGCAAGTTCGACAGCGTGGGCGGAGGGTGCGTGCAAACCATCCCCATGGGGAGCGGATGACCAGGTAGGAAACGCCAACCTGATTACGCAGTCTTCAGTCCTCGACGCTGCCAACTTAATCCGCACCGGCAAGACTTACAGCCTTGGTATCACCATCGATTCATCAACACCCGCGTTCGCGCCACGCGGCTTGTCTCTGCAAGTCGTCCAGCCCGGTCAACAGGAGAGCGCACGCCCAAACGTCGGCATGACTTACAACGATGACATCTTTCAAGGCTGGTTTGGTATCGGCAGTCAGCTAGATGGGTTAGGACACCTGGGTTTCGAAGGCATGTACTACAACTGTAACCATGCCCACGACTTTGCTGATATCGGCGGTCTAAAGAAGCTCGGTATCGAAAACGTGCCCCCACTTGTCGCTCGTGGTGTGGTCCTTGATATAGCGGGACACTTTGGCAAGACTCATATGGATGCCGGTGAGCATTTCAGCGTCGCCGACATGGAAGCCGTCATCAAGAAACAGAACACCCCGATCCGTGAAGGGGATGTGGTGCTTTTCCACACCGGTTGGACTGACGCCAAACTGAAATCAGACCCCCAAGCTTGGGTGTCTGGCGAACCTGGCCAGTCGGAAGAAGTTGCTCAATATCTAGCCGCAAAGAAAGTCATCGCAGTCGGAGCAGATACCTGGGGGGTCGACGTGGTACCACCACAACATCCAGATCGTCCGTTCCAAGGTCATGTCATCTACTTAAAAGAAAATGGTATCTACATCTTAGAGACGATGAATACCGGACCATTGGTGAGAGACGGCGCCTACGAATTCATGTTTATCCTCGGACACGCCAAAGTCCGAGGCGCTGTGCAGATGTTTATCAACCCGATTGCCATCCGCTAGGATAGCGACAGCTCTAAAAGACCTCAGGAATTCCTATGATCCGCACACTTGTTTTGACACTTACCGTTGTCATGGTGTCATGTCAGACATCAAACGACGTTCCCCCACCAGTCGCGGTATCAGAGCCTGTAGCTACGACAGACGCAATGTTGATGGACGGCTTTGCGCCAAACACGCCACCAGATGAGCTCACGGCGATGTGTGATGCCAACGTAGAGCAAGCGACGGCAGAATTCCAAGCACTAGAAACTGACACTTCACCAGCGACCCTTGCTTCCGTCATCGGCGGGTTCGATCGTTTGAGCGCCAAGATCGATGACCTAGTCCACACCTTTCATCTAAAAGCAGTCCATCCTGACGAAGCAATACGGGACGCTGCGACGGCTTGTAGTTTGAAGATCGAGGACTTCGTGACCATGACCGGTTTGTCACGCGGATACTATGATCGGCTCGTAGCGATTGACCAAACCGATTTGGGTGCAACTGAGCAATACATGCTGGCGAAGATCATCCGGGCTTACGAGCTCGCTGGTGTGAATCGCGGTGCAGCAGAACGAGAGAAACTTCGAGCCCTGCAAAAAGAAATCACCGCCATCGGCAATGCCTTCGATAAAAACATCAGAGAGGATGTTCGATACGTTGAGACTACGCTCGAGGGTTTGGCTGGACTTCCAGAGGACTACATCAGCAACCACCCGGCTAATGAGTCCGGCGTGATCAAAATCTCAACCGACTACCCAGATCTATATCCGGTGATGACCTACGCGCACAACGACGACTTGCGTCATCGTCTGCGTGTGGCTGCTCGAGCACGAGGCTATCCAGATAACAAACCCATTCTGAAAGAGCTGATCACCAAGCGTCGGGAACTGGCCGAGCTTCTTGGCTTTGAGACCTTCGCCGAATTGTCTATGAAAGATAAGATGATCGAGCATCCAGATCGCGCGGCCGAGTTTTTAACGTCCATTCGCAAAGCCCTACAAGAACCCTTGACCCGCGAAACAGAGATTTACCTAAACCGGCTGCGTAAAATTGATCCCGCCGCTGATGTGGTCCAGGTCTGGCAGGCCAACTATCTATCAAACCTATTGCGCCAAGAGGACTACGCTCTCGATTCAAAACTAGTTCGAACCTACTTCACTTACGATCGTGTCCGTGCCGGTATTTTTGGACTGACCGAGGACCTTTTCGGTGTGACCATTGAACCGTGGACTACCGAAACTTGGCACGAAGATGTTGAGACGTACCAAGTCGTCGAGAACGGACAGATTATTGGCCGTTTCTACATGGACAACCATCCGCGGCCTAACAAGTACAAACACGCGGCACACTGGACCATTCGAACAGGGATCAAGGGCAAGCAGATCCCGCTGTCGGCTCTGGCACAGAATTTCCCGAACGGCTTGATGGAACACTCTCAGGTCGAGACTTTTCTGCATGAGTTCGGTCATCTCATCCACAACATGTTTTCTGGTACACAAACCTGGTCTGCACTCGCAGGTATGAGTATGGAACGCGATTTCGTTGAAGCACCATCACAGATGCTCGAAGAGTGGATCTGGGACTACGACACGCTGAAAAACTTCGCCTTGAATGAGAATGGTGAAGTTATCCCAGAGGCATTGGTCGAGAAGATGAATCGTGCTCGGAATTTTGGTCAAGCAAGCGCCACAGCGACACAAATCTATTACGCGCGCGTCTCTCTGGATTACTACACACGTCCACCAGAGAGTTTTGACCTCGACGAGCTGATGTTGGAGTTAGCAGCGGAGTATTCACCCTACCCTTACGTTGAAGGCACTCATTTCTACGCCAACTTTGGGCATCTGTATGGATACTCTTCCAATTACTATACCTACCAATGGTCTTTAGCTATCGCGACTGACCTTTTTTCGCGCTTCGAGGAAGAAGGCCTGCGTAACGCCCAAACAGCCCGAGATTACCGCCAGCGCGTATTAGGGGCCGCTGGGAGCAAGCCTGCCGGTGAGTTTGTGGGAGATTTTTTGGGCCGTGAGTTTTCCTCGGACGCCTACATTGAATGGCTACGCTCACTGTAAATCCCATGAACCAATCCCCTCTGAGTTTTCCGGTCAAACTATCCTTTGGGATCGGCCAATTTGCTGAGGGTTTGAAGAACGCAGCATTTGGCACCCTGCTAATTTTCTACTACAACCAAGTGCTCGGGCTGCCAGGTACGATGGCTGGGATCGCGGTCGGGATTGCCGTCATTGTCGACGCGTTTACCGACCCGCTCGCAGGGTCAGTTTCAGACCATTGGCACTCCCGACACGGTCGCAGACACCCATTTATGTACGCGTCCATGGTGCCTTTGGCCATCGCTTTTTACTTCCTGTTCAATCCTTTGGTCAGCGGTGAGTGGGCGCTCTTTTTCTGGCTTCTCATTTTCACTAACGCTACCAGAACGGCAATGTCCCTCTACCATGTGCCACATATCGCCCTCGGTGCAGAAATGACGGTCGACTTCAGCGAGCGCTCCGAACTCGTCGGTTTCCGCATGTTCTTCTCCAACTTCGGCGTATTGTTTGTATTCGGTGCCGGTTTTGGCTACTTCTTCGCTGCGACCCCAGAATTCCCGAATGGGCAGCTAAACGCGAGTGTGTATCCCAATTTCGCAGCCGTTGTCTCCGTACTCATGGTAATCACCATTTTCATCAGCGCGTGGGGAACACGTTCGGTTATCCCATCCTTACCAAGCGCTCCAGATATACCGAGGGCGAGCGCTCTTGAGGTAATTCAACGCGTGTTCAAAGACTTGTTTGCGGCAATGAAGAGTAAGTCGTTTCGCTGGTTGTTTTCTGGTGTATTGGTTGTCTTCATCATGGTTGGCGTCAATACAGCCCTCGACCTTTACATTTTTACCTACTTTTGGGAGCTCGAACCAGGCAGCGTCCTGTACCTCATCATTGCCTATCCTATCGGCGTAATGATTGGCAGCTTCGCATCCCCGGCTTTCTTCCGTCGTTGGGGTAAAAAGGCAGGACTGATTTTTGGCGGGCTGGCTTGGCCGTTGTGGCAAGTCGTACCAATTGCGTTACGTCTCTTGGGTTGGTTCCCAGAAAATGGCGACGCGCTACTCTTACCTCTACTCATCTTCATCAAGTTCTTCCAAGGGGCGTGCACTGTTCAAGCAAATGTTGCTTTTGGATCCATGGTTGCCGACGTGGTCGATGAGTACGAATACGACACCGGTAAACGCCAAGAAGGCATCTTCTTTGCTGCCAGTTCTTTTTCAGCCAAAGCGACAACTGGTGTAGGAAACGTAATCGCAGGCTTTTCCCTCGACATCATCAATTGGCCGCGCGGCGCTCATATTCGCACGGCTGCCGACGTCCCAGCGGAGACGATAATCGATCTTGGGCTCGTTTATGGCCCCCTAGTGGCAGCTTTTGGCTTTTTGTCGATATGGTGTTACAGCCATTACAAGTTGACCCGAGAACGACACGAAGAGATTCTCGAATCCTTGAACTCGCAGCGGGCCAGCCAAGGTTAGTCCGAGGTTAGTCCGAGGTTAGTCCGAGGTTAGAGCATCTGAAGAGCCTACGAATAAGCGACGTGTTCGGTCACGTATGTCGTTAATGATTAGATAGGCAGACGGTACGACAAAGAGCGTGACCACGGTCGAGAACAGAACGCCAAACGCCAAAGACACTGCCATCGGTACGAGAAACTGTGCTTGTACACTCTTGTTCAACATGAGCGGAGATAGACCAACAAATGTGGTGAGCGATGTCAAAAGAATTGGCCGACACCTCGAAACCGACGCATTAACAACCGCATCCAACACCGTCTCTCCTTGTTGCATCCGATGATTAATACTGTGCACCAACACAAGACTCGAGTTCACGACCACCCCAGAAGCTGCCACAACGCCCAACATAGACATCATCGCGAGGCCTGAAACGTAGCCAAGTGTCTTCATAATCCAATGTCCCCAAATCGCGCCCATAAACGCAAATGGAATGACACTCATGATGATTAGCGGCATGGCATACGACTTAAGTGGGATAGCTAGTAGCGCGAAGATGACAAAAAGTGCCATCGCGTAAAGTGGAATCAGGCTTTCTATAGACTCGCTTTGATCAGCTTGTGCACCTTCAAGGCTAAACGACACCCGCGGATACGGTGCCATCAGCTCCGCCATCACGCCGCTGCTTAGGTCAGCGATCACTTCGTTCGCAGTAATTTGCGTTCGATCGACATCAGCCACCACGTTAACAACGCGTTGTGAATCGGAACGCCGTATGGTCGAAAATCCACGCCCGAGATCTGCTCGTGCAACCGTCGCGAACGGCACTTCCGAACCATTGGGTGTTCGGATGCGCATCGTATCCAACGCCGCCAACGTACTACGCTCCTCGTGGGTATAGCGAACCATCACGCGGACATCGTCTCGCCCGCGTTGTATACGCTGCGCCTCTTCGCCGTAGAACGCCTGTCGCACCTGTCGTGCAAGATCTCCTAGGGACAACCCCAGTGCCTCACCCGAGGGCAAGATCGACAACTTAAGCTCTTGTTTCCCAGATCGGAATGAATCAGTGATATCCACAACGCCTGGATACTCAGCAAGTTTCTCCCGCAACTTCTGGGCGATCACTCGTAACTGTTCAACGTCATCGCCTTCAAGTTGTATATCGATGTCGTTGCCAACACTGAATAGATTGGCATTGAATTTGAGTTCGACAGCATCAGCAATTGGACCGTTCACTTCTCGCCACATATCAGCAATCTCGCGAGTACTGAGATCACGTGTCTCACTCGGCGTCAGCTGCATAACCACTTCACCGAGATGGCTCTTTGCGGTCGTACCAGCCGCGTCACCGGCACTCGGCGGGCCGCCACTGGCGCTGGGCTGATCACCAATGGCTGCCATGATGTGATTGACTGGCGGTGCTTGAGAAAACTGCTCGTTTAACCTTGCTTTGAGTGACTCTGCCGAACGCTCTAGTTTCTCTATCGCTTCGTTCGTGACCCGTGCGCTCGTACCTAAGGGCATTGTCAGCTGTGCCATTACTTGATCGGATGCGAGCGGCGGGAAGAACGAAAACGGCAAACGGCCACTGGCCAACACTGCTACGGCGGATAAGAACGCGACGAAAGCGATCGTTGCGACAACGTATCTCGCTGCGAGCGCGGCTTGTACCGCTCGTCTAAAAGGATTGTGAATAAAATTCTGTAATCCATGGGCAAATTTCGATTGCACAAGAAGAATTCGCTCAGCAATCGGTGCAAAGAAACCAGCCGCATGCAGGCTTAAAAAAATCGCACCAACGCCTATGGCCAAGCCGATGTAAGTGCGGACATCAGTGGCAAAGCCTAACAAGACAATCGCAACAATCGGCAACAACATTAAGCCAACTTCGCCTGTTGGCGTTTTCACACTGCTGTGTCCAAGGTGGGCAGGTAGCACCATCTGGGATTCAATCAGCGAAAACACAAGACAACATATCACCGTGGATGCAATGACGCCCATAACTTGGCCCATGAAGCCAACGCCAAAAATAAGCGGCAAAAACGCTGCAACTGTAGTCAGTACACCGAACGTCACAGGAACGGTAACCCGTTGCGCGCCTTCGATCGCCCCAGGGAGCTGAGGAATCCCCTCTTGATGCCTCGAGTGAACGCTTTCCCCGACAACGATGGCGTCGTCTACGAGGATACCTAGAACGAGAATGAAGCCGAATAGCGAGATCGCATCTATCGATAGTCCTATGGCATTGGTAAGAAATATCGCTCCCAAAAATGCGACCGGTACGCCTACACTCACCCAGAACGCCAGGCGTGGACGTAAAAACAGCGCGAGCAGGATCAATACCATTAGAAATCCTTGCCGCCCGCTATCCATGAGCGTACTTAAACGATCTTGTAGGATCTCCGAATCATCATTCCATATTGTGAGCTCGACCCCTTCAGGCAAGCGACTGCCGACGCCTTCGATAAACTCACGCACGATCGAACTAATGTGCTGCACATCTTGTTCACCCATGCGAGAAACCTGAATAAGCGCAGCCGGTCGCCCGTTGAACCGAAGCGTTTGGTCGGTATCAGCAAAACCATCAACAACTTGGGCCACGTCCTTTAGATAGAGTCGCGTGCCATCAGGTCTTGTCTTTACAACTAGATCTTCGTACTCCGCACCCCAGTACGCCTGGCCCTTAGTTCGTAGCAGAATTTCACCCGCTGCAGTTTTGATCGAACCGCCAGGCAGATCGAGTGACCCTGTACGCACCGCGGCGGCAACCTGATCGAACGAAAGGCCGTTGCGTCGTAACGATGCTTCTGAGACTTCAATCGATATCTCATAAGGTCGAGCATTAGATATCGAGGCTTGTGTCACCCCAGGCAGTTTCGTGATGTCGTCGCGGATTTGCTGAGCGATCTCCTTTAGGGAGCGTTCGTCGGCAGGACCCGTCAACGCTATATCGAGCACATTACGGATGGGTGTCACTAAGTTCACGACTGGTTTTTCAGTCTCTTCAGGAAAGGTATCGATGGAATCTATTCGATTCTTAACATCGTCCAATGCCTTATTCTCGTCAGCGCTTTCGAAGATCTCGACTGATACCGTACAAATGCCTTCGTTGGCATTGGAGCGAATTTCTTTCACCCCCTCGATGCCCTCTAATTCCTCCTCGATGCGGACACAAACACCTTCCTCGACCTCCTCTGGCGCGGCTCCCAGATAAGGCACAGTTACATTCACCTGTGGAACATCAATGTCTGGGAAGGACTTTTTCGGCATCTGCGGCAGACTGACCAGCCCCGCCAATATGATGAGTCCCATCAGCAGGTTGGCAGCTACATGATTGTTACCAAACCAGGCGATGATCGGTTTCATGTTTTATCTGCCTCCGATCGACCATCCGTATCCCCAATCATCGTCGGCTCCATTGGGCGGACACTCATCCCTTCCACAGCGTTACTCACTGTAGATAGACAGATAGTCTCGCCTTGCTGGAAGCCGCTGGAAACATAAACATCTTCGTCGACGACTCTTAAGATCTCAACATCACGGAACTCGATAGTCCGGTCAGCGGTAACGACATAGACCTGACTATTCGCTTGTAGAGCCGATCTAGGCAGCACAAAAATGCCATGCACTTCGCGGCCGTGAATTTCAGCTTCAACGAACAGACCCACTGCTAGTGGTGGTCTGCCAGCCATCGGCTCATAGGGAGCATCCACCTGGGCGACGAGATTGATCATTCGCGTCTGCGGATCGATTTCTCCTTCGGTGCGAACGATTTTGCCTGCCCAGGTGTGTTCTTTACCAGCAAATTGAGCAGACAGCATCGCAATCGGTTCGCTTTCGAGTTCCGGCTCCAAGCCATCGAGCTGGAGATCAAGGTAGGCCAGTTCTTCATCATGCACAGGCAATCGGACCTCTGCATAATCTGTGGCGTACAGCATAGCTACGGAAGCACCGCGGTTAACAAATTGTCCAACGTCGACTCGTTCAGTACGGACCCGACCATCATAAGGCGCGGTAATCGTCGTACGCTCAAGATCTCTTTCTGCTCGAGCAATTCGTGCTTTAGCCTCACGTAAACTCGCCTCAGCAATACGCAATCGATTTAACGCGTCATCGCGCAAAGATTCACTTGTGGACTGCTTGCGCGCCAAATCGATCTGTCTTGCATGCGCGCGCTTGGCAATCGAGAGTTCGCTTCGTGCAGATGCAAGAGATGCTCTTGCTTGCTCCAAGGCAACGGCATAGTCCAACGTTTCGACCTGGAATAACTCATCCCCCTCTTTAAAAAAGCCACCGGATACCATCGAATCAGAAATCATCGTAATTCGACCAGACACCTCGGGGATTAGTTCTGATTCGGTACGTGGTAAAACGGTGCCGTGAGTACGAGAAGACATCTGCACGGTTTGCGGGCTTGCAACCCATGTGCGGACTAGTGGTGCGCTGGAGCCTGGCGGCTGTTGCTTAAGCTCCGGGCCAGTCGCCACGATGCCTGCCGCGATGCCAACCCCGACGATGAGAATGACTATCGGTAATATGATTCGCTTCACTCAATTGCTCCTAACTGCTCAATACCGGCGACGGTAAACGCCACCAATTTATCTAGGCCGACTCTAAACTCGTTATCCCGATCAGCTACCCCAATCGGCGTGTGGAACTTTAAAAACTGAATCATCGACCCGACCATGAAGTGAAATCGCCAACGCATCTCTTGCTCTGGCACTCCTGGACAAGCTTTGAGCAACGCGGCGACAAAGCGACTCGCCACTTCAGAAAATTCCTCTTCAAGGATTGGCTGCGTCAGTGTCGCAGGCTCGGCGTAAATGCGCGCAACCAAACCAGGCAGGATTGTTAATAATTCCGATCCTTCAGCGTCGTAGAACGGCACAAAAAACGCTTTCAATATTGCGTCTACCGTCAAAGGTTCACTACCTGCCTCAAGTTCCGATAATGCACCTAGACGGGCAATACCCACTGGGCGCATACGGCGATGAAAGACAGCCGCGAGCAATCCTTGCTTCGAGCCAAAGTGATAGTGCGTGGCTGCCAAATTGACATCAGCTGCATTGGCAATCGCTCTCAACGACGTCGCGGCAAAGCCATGCTGGATAATAAGGGACTCCGCAGCATCCATGATTTTGAGCCTCGTCGCCTCACCAGAGCTCGATTCCTGTTCTGCGCGATTAGACATAGCTACCATTCGTGCTTTCTTGCTCTGATGGCGAAATCCTAATTCATTCAAACGACCGTTTTAATTTAGGTCGAAAAGCCGGCTTACGCAAGCCTGCGTAGGACAATTCCTGCAAAAAGGAGTGTTTTTGGGAGCTAGATTCGGCTATTTCACGCCTAGCGCTATTCGTGCGCCTTTGATAGCCCCGGCGTAGATGCCAGTGGCAACATTTATCGCTTGAGCTTCATCGCCTTTCGCGTCAAACGTACCTGTCCAATCAACTGTACACGTGCCATCACCGTCATCCGCGATATTGACTGTCGCTGAATAGTTCGCAAATGGCAGAGGCGCATCGTCGTTGATGATCGCATAGGTAAACGTCCTTGCAGCATCGTCATGTACCTCAAGACGTTCAACAACCAGACCACCACCCATACTTAGGTTGCGTATCATGCCAACCCCTTCACCCTCGTAGGTGACGGCTTCTATCGGACCACCAGGCTTGATTCCAGTAAAATTGCTCAGCTCAGCCCAAACCACGTCCGCAGACGCCTCAACCTTCTTAACTACTTTCGCTTCAGCCATTTCTCTTCCCCTAGGTAAATTCAAATGCTCTAGCCACTAATGTGACCGATCCAACGACCTGCAAAGATAGCACTCAACCAAAAAATGAGCGACAAGCCAGCACCGACCTTCTGGCGCCGGAGCACCTGCAGCTTTTCAGACCGGTAGTAGAACCAGACGTTGAGACCTGCGAGCACCAGCAGCAGAATCTTGATCTGGAACGCGACATTATCGACATAACCTGCTGGTCTCGAGATAAAAAGGCCCAACCCAGTTATGACGGCAGGAACGAAGGTAAACCAAGCCACGTGAACGTATCCACGTACATAGACAGATAAAGGTTCATCTAGCGCCATCCGACCAAGGACTCGTAAGTCTGCGAGGATAATGGCCCCGACCAGAGTGACTACAAATAGTACGTGTAGCGACTCGACGAACGGAAAGAGCCAGGTCGCACCAATCTGAAATGCGAGCTCTGTGTTACCAAGCCACTCCCAGAATTCCGCCATCACTCGTCCCAGTACAAGTAGTCAACGTAAGCAATCCAACGACCTGCAAAGATAACGCCTATCCAGGCGACTACGGCTACAAGTGAAAGTCCACGTGTGGCCCAAATCACATCGCGCCAAGCGCCGGGACGCTGCGCCTCACGACGAAATAAAAATACAGTGAGCGCAATTGCCACGAGAAAAAAACCGAGTTTCCAGCCAGCAACTGGATTCAAGAAATAGCGAGCAGGACGCGCAATAACGAAGGCGATGCCACTTAGGAACGCCACACCGATGGTCCAGCCGAGCCAGGGTCGATAACGGCTTATCAGCGTACTGGGTGACTGGTTCCAGATAGCAAAACCAAGAATTCTAAGGTGAGTCAGTCCAACAGTTCCGATTAGGACGGCTACCGCAATGATGTGTACTGACTGCAGAATCGGTGGCAATCCCGGAACATTCATCAGCAACCAAATCACACCGTCGCGAACTTCGCTTTGTGCAATGGCACGCGTAATGTCTTCTAACACGTCAAGAAGAGACAGCCCTGAGGCTGCCTCCTTATAGAAAAATCCGCGACGGCCTTAGTTCCGGATGAAATCGCGGATGACTGTGCCTTTTCGACTACCGGTATGTTTGCCGTTCTCGACCATGATTTGTCCGGAAACGAGGGTCGCGATATAGCCTTCACTTTCAACGATGTAGCGACCGCCATTATGCGGAAAGTCGTTTACATAGTATGGGTAGCCGGTCTCGAGGTTTTCATAATCGATCACGTTGATGTCGGCGTACCATCCTTCACGGATTGTGCCTCGTTCTTTTAGACCCAGGAGCTCAGCCGAAGCCTGCGTGATACGACGGACGGCTTCCGGCAATGTATAGACCCCTTGCCTGCGAACCAACTCACTTAGGAGAAATGTTGGCGAATCTGTATCGGTAAAAACACCAACGTGTGCACCGGAGTCAGCCAACATGGGAATACAGTAATCCATGTTCATATAAGCCCACTGATTTTCCAGCCGACCGCCAAACGCCCAGTAGTTCCACAACTCACGGCCCTCTGAAGCGATCAAGCGATCGACGTAAACATCAATGGGATCGCGGCCTTCTCGTTCAGCAATCTGCGCAAGACTATTCTGCTGCGCCATATCGTAGTCCGGTCGAGCATCGACGCCCATGCTGTGCATCTGCTCTGGGTTGGCTGTCAATCCGGTCTCTTTTGAGCGCGCTATGAGACGAGTCTTAGTAGCCGGATCTCTTAAGGCTGCAAGCCGATCATCGACTGTCGGCAGCGCCATCAGCTCCTTCCAAGGGGTATTGCGAAACGGGATCGCTTGCACAAGTCCAAACATCGCGCCACTAGGTCGAGTGTGGCAAATACTTGTAATCTTGCGGCCCTCTTCGTTGGACTTATTTAGAAACTCAGATGTCCGACCAACGCCACCATCAGCACTTGCGCCCGTGCCACCTGAATACACTACCTGACAGCCATGCTCTGCCGCCTGGGTGAACATTTCAAACTCTCCTGCACGACGGCTTTGCATATCAGGCGCGACCTGGAACAAACCACCACGACCACCACCAGCAACGACGGCCCGCTGAATGGCATCTGTTTCTCGAGAATCCGCCCAGGTTCCGGGTGTCAGGCGACCATCAGGCACTCTGTGGCCTAAGAATCGTGAAGTTGAGAAGCCAACGGCGCCTTCTTCTACCGACTCACGAACCAGGCGACTGATGTGATCAAGCTCATCGTCTGTAGCTTGCACACCTTCATCCATAGACTTATCACCCATAGCTTCAAATCGAATTGCAGAATGACCGGCTAAGCCAACAACATTAATCGCTGGCTTGAGCGCTTGAACCGCATCGAGATATTGACCATAGCTGGTCCAGTTCCAGGGCAGGCCATCCATGATGGCATCTGCCTCGATGTCCTCGACAGCCTCCATAAGCTCGGCAAGGAGTCGATGGTTTTTCTCGCTTACTGGCGCAAACGTGACACCGCAGTTACCGATCAATGCCGTGGTAACGCCGTGATAGGAACTTGATTTCATTTCTGGATCCCAACCAACTTGGGCATCCAAGTGCGTATGCAGGTCTACGAATCCAGGCGTAACCATTTTGCCCGTTGCATCGATCGTGCGCGCGGCTTCCGCCCCCGACAAATCACCAACACGAGTAATTCGCTCACCGTCAATTGCAACGTCTGCCCGAACTGGGTCCGCCCCGGTTCCATCAATAACAGACCCGCCCGAAATAATTAAATCATGTGTCACTGTAATCTCCCCAAATAGTCGTTCACTCCGCTAACCGCGGCATTTTATCACATTCTTAAATGTCGTCGCCTGCGGGCTCGAGTTGAGCCTCCGCTTGCGTAACGACGTCTAACACAATCTCTCTGGCGGACTCTCTCGTATTGATAAACTCGATCGACTCTCCAGCGTACAAACACATTGCATCCACCCGCCCCTTGCTGTGTATATTTGGTGGCGCTACGTTGAATCTAGGAACAGGCACGTCTTGATCTCCGATGCGCGACGTTCCCACAGGCTCATCCGACGGCAATGCGGTGGCAGCTTCAATGCATGACTTCAAAACGCGGTGAGGCGCTTCCGGCCAACCACCGCTATAAGCGAGCGTATGGACGGTATCATCCGCTCCTGATGCGAGCAGCGCAGCAATGTACGTTGGATGAGCAACAGACTCGTGTGCCAACAGAAATCGACTACCAATTCGAACGCCATCTCCGCCCAACTTAATCGTCGCCGCCAAGCCAGTGCCAGTACTCACGCCACCTGCCGCGAGCACAGGCACGTTGGTGAATTGACAGACGGCCTCCAGAAGTTCTTGCACGGGCTGCGTACCCCTGACATGTCCGCCCGCTTCGACACCTTGGGCAATCAAAAAATCGCATCCCACATCGACCGCTGCTTTGGCTTCATCAACCGATCCTACCTGCCAAGAAACCAGCGCGTTGTGCTGATGCGCCCTCGCGACAAGATTGGCGTCCGGTTCGCCAAAAAAGAACTCAACGACATCGGCAAGTGCCGATCCTGCTTCAACGTCAGCCTCGTTAACAAAAGGCACCAAAAAATTCAAACCGACCTTGCCAGACGTCAGTCCGCGGATGCTCTGGAATGCGCTGACTATCGCGGCTTCGTTTAGCTGCACAGCTGCGATCATGCCAAGACCACCAGCATTTGAGACAGCAGCTACCAGCTCGGGGGATGTCATTCCTCCCATACCGGCAAGCTGTACCGGAGTCGTGCAACCAACTAACTCGGTGAATCGCGTCGTTAGCATTTTGTCGCGCTCACTTATGAAATACGGGTGGCCGCTTTTCCATAAATGCAGATATCGCTTCTTTAGACTCACCATCCCCCGAACTCGAGATTAAGTGTTCAGCCTCGAGCACTAAACTTTCGCGCAAGCCTTGGTCCATGCCACTGTTAAGGTTGACCTTCATGCGTCCGAGTGTATTTGTTGGGCCATTCGCGACGCTCGCAGCAAACTCTTGGGCGTCTGCGCGGAAGGTATCCTGCGGGAAAACCCGGTTAAAGATACCCAGCCGCTGTGCCTCTTCGGCATAAACACGGTCTGCGGTGTAATAGAGTTCTCGCGCCTTGGCGAGACCGATCAGCCGCGGTAGGAACCAGCTGGCACCGTAGTCCCCCGACAACCCGATATTTTTAAATGCCGTCGTGATGAACGCGTTATCAGAGGCAATGCGCAGATCACACGAGAGCGCTATCGACAGACCCGCTCCTGCAGCCACTCCCGGCAGTGCCGCGATGGTTACCTTGGACAACTCGTGTATCCGCAGAGTTAATGTCGCTTGTTTGTGGACGAGCTCGGCGACACGCTCACGAGGCGTTGGCGGCGGACCTTGCGGTTTTGCACCGCTACCCATGCCACTAACGTCACCGCCCGAACAGAAAGCATCGCCAGAACCGGTGATCATTACGCAGCCGACCCGATCATCGTCATCAAGAGTGAGCACCGTCTTTCTAAGCGCTGGCGTCAAAATGTCGCCGAGCGCATTCTTCTTGGCTGGTTTGTTAAGCGTAATAACACCAACGCGATCCTCGATGTAACACAGGAGTTCATCCGTGCCTGTATCGATCTCTATCTTTTTTGCTTCATTACTCACGATACCTCTCCCCTTTACTCGCCCGTGAACTGCGCATCACGCTTTTCGATGAACGATTGCATGCCCTCTTTCGCATCTGCCGACCCCAGTGTCCTCTCCCGCATAGCAGGTATCTCATCAAATGCCGCTCGTTCACCTTTTTGGAGGTAAACAAAGGCAGCTCTTTTGATTTCTTGCACGGCAAGCGGCGCACATTCTGCGATTTCAGATGCAATCGTTCGTGCCCTATCTACTTGATCACCAACCGGTACGACTTCTTGCACAAAGCCGAGTTCTAACGCTCGAGCCGCATCAAATTCATCTGCCCGAAGCAGGTGATACATCGCATTCCCCCACCCAGCCCGCTGCACATAACGGACATGGGCACCACCAAATACGGCTAGCCCGCGTTTTGGTTCCAGTTGTCGGAATCTACAGTTTTCTGCAGCGATGACTATGTCGACGCCAAGCATCATCTCAATCCCAATGGTGAAGGTGACACCCTGCACTGCCATTACGACCGGTTTAGTACAGCGTCTGCGCATGGCGAACGCATCGATCTGATCCTCGCCGCTTGTTCTTGATTCTGCATTTGGACCGAAGAACTTAGGCATATCTAGTCCGGCAGTGGTGTGTTCACCAGCAAAGGCGATGACACCGACCCAAAGCTCAGGGTCATTGTCTAGCTCACCCATAGCGTCTGCTAACTGATCAAAAAGACTAGGCGTAAAGCCGTTCATCTTGTCGGCCCGATCGACAGTCATCACAAAGACATGGCCTTCCCGTTCTGTCGTTACAACACCATCTTCATTACTCATTAGGCGACATTTCCTTCACTAGCGCTTCACACCCAGTCCCATTCAGAATGGCATCAACTCGCACGCGGTCGTCATCGCTGAGGCGAGCGTATTCAATCCGCAACCATTGCAGACACTTTCCTTGATACGGAAAAGGCTCCTGTACCCAGGGCTTACCCTCGACTTCGGTCTCAGCCGAGTCGGCGCCCGTTTCCAACGCCTGCGCGTTCGCCAACATCACCGGCACGTAGGTGCGACCAAGCTCGCTGAGAATTACTTTGAGCGTATCCGGCACCGCGTCGGCTTGGATGAAGCCGTCAGGCTCAGGTTCCCAACCTGAATGGTCTTCCATCTTACTCACCCACGCATGAATCCTTGGGTAATCCGCAATCGCAACCTGGGAGGGCGTCGGGTCAAATTGGGTGAGCTGCGTCAGCTGCCCAAAACAGCCAAAGTCCGCAGATCCAGGTCGTTGACCCATTATAAATGGGTGATTTTTCAAATGGTTATTCAGACAGTCTAGAAACCGCTTGTAGGAATCTTCAATAACAACGGCTGTCGTATCGTTGGAGCCGACCACATAGAGACGAGAAATCTGTCGATCAGCAAAGACCTGCTTCATCGTCCTGAGCTGATCATCTGGCGCGGTGACGTCACCATAATGAGGTAACACACTACCGGCCATATCGATGTCGGCGTCGTAGTACCAACGATAGTGGAACATCGCCTTGGTCAGCCACTCATCTCCATAGTCCTCCAACAAGAAGTCGATGAACGCGATCACCGGATCTGTCGGTATGACTGAGCGACCGGGATACTCTTGCTCGAGTCTGCGGATAATCGGAGAGCTATCTACTTCAGCAGACAGCTCTCCCTGAGCATCGCGAAAGTAGAAGATCGGGACAAGCTGTACTTTCGGTTTGGGCAAGTCGTCTTCAACACCATGACCGCCTTGTACATAGCGATAGGGAATACGACGGTAGCGAAGGACAGCCAGCATTTTGCGCGTATAAGGAGAACCCGGCGAACCTTTCACCGGCAACAAATCTTGATCCATTGATGACACCATAGTCCGATATTTCAACGGACTATAGCGTCATCCAGCGCTACCTGTCAGGTGCTGGCGCGCCCAAACTCATAAGGCTCAAGCGATTCTTGGGCTTCGACGCGGTACTTATGCCAACGGCCACCACCGTAGTAGGCGAGACTTCCTGGCTCTGCTTCGCCGTGTCCGTTGTAGTAGGTGATGCAGTCACGTAGCGGTGCAGTCGCAATATCCGCCTGCTTACAGTGTTCGGCGTAGCGCTCCTCAGGCTCCTTTTTAACGTCAACCACATCCACGCCCTGTTCGCGCAATGTTTCCAACAACCAAACGATGTAATCGCCGTGCTGCTCGATTGCATTTGTGAAATTAAAGCTGCCACCGCCCCCTTGAGGTCCGCTGACGATCAAAAGGTTCGGAAAACCTTGGCTATGCAATCCTAGGAACGTCTTAGTGCCCTCTTCCTGCCACTTTTCACGCAAAGTACGACCACCACGGCCTTTGATCATGTTAAATGTCGATGTGGCCATCCACTGAAAACCAGTCGCATAGATCAGCACATCAAGGTCGTACTGCACACCTTCATGAACAACACCTTGCTCATTGATCTCAGACACACCGACAGGTGCGGTGTCGACTAGGTGCACGTTGGGCTTATTAAACGTTGGCAAGAACTCGTCATGGAAAGTCGGCCGCTTACAACCGTATGGATAATATGGCTTGAGCGCTGCCGCAGTCTGAGGGTCTTCAACGATCGCATCCACGCGAGCGCGGATTTGCTCCATGATTCGAAAGTTTGAATCGAGCTGTTTTTGGATCATCTCTTCCGGGGTCAGCTCGCGGTCATATTCTTTGCGTTCTTTAAAGTCAGCGACTTTGCCAGACAGATAGTCATCGTTAGCTTGAATCGCGCTTCGACCGGTCGAGATCTTGGCGAATCGAGCGCGACGCTTCTTCGCCCAATTCTCTTCCAGAGCCCACTGCTCCCGCTCATCATCAGTGGTCTCGCGTTGGTCGCGCACATCAATCGATGAAGGGGTACGTTGAAACACATAAAGGTCGTCCACCACTTTCGCAATTTCAGGAATGACCTGGACGGCAGTGGCGCCAGTTCCGATGATGCCAACTCTTTTTCCAGTCAGGTCGATGTTGTAATCCCATCGAGAGGTGTGGAAAGAATCACCCTGGTATTTTTCCATGCCTTTGATCTTGGCAAGCTGGGGCGTGGTCAAAATACCATTCGCGAGAATGACATAACGCGCCTTCATCGCGTCACCCCGATCTGTATGCACGGTCCACCTTGAGGCGTCTTCGTCCCACTCAGTTCGATCTACGGTCGTGTGAAACAGGCAGTGATCATAGAAACCAAACTTTTCCGCCATGCTCTGGCAGTACTCCATGATTTCAAAGCCCGATGCAAACTTCATAGACGGCACATACCCCATCTCTTCGAGGAGGGGTAGATAGCTGTACGCTTCTACATCGCACGCAATCCCTGGGTAGCGATTCCAATACCAAGTCCCGCCGACATCACCACCTTTTTCACAGAATCTGACGTCTGCAAAGCCCGCGTTCTTGAGTTTGTGCCAGAGCAATAAGCCCGCAAATCCAGCTCCGACGACAAGAATTTCGCATTCATCATCCAAGGCATCACGTTCGATAGGATCACCGGAGTACACATCCTCCAAGTAGCGCGAGAACTCCCCGTCCATCGACATATAGTCCGCCGCACCGCGACGCGACTCTTTGAAATCACGATAGGTTGCTTGCTCATTGGCGTTAAAGACTGCACCGGCAGGCTGCTCGGGTAGTGTCTTTAGTGACTGATCATCAATGGTGCCGTAGCCTTTACCGACAATCTTGTCGGTCGCTTGCGCAGCTCGGGTGTTAAATACTTTTAGGCCAGTTGCTGGATCTATCGAAACCGCCATGTCTCTCCCTCAAACAGTTTTCGCATACAAGCCCAACAGTATACGCGATCTGTCTGAAGCGATTCTAGGCGGCGATGTTGCTTGGCGCTGTGGCCGTATCCTCAGGTTCACGCACTGGCATGATCAACTTTTGCCAAAGGCTGGGTTCAGTGGGTCCGGTGCCCGTGTCGACCGTTTCTGCATCCGCAAAAGTACCGAAAATCCGATCCCAAATGATCGCAGAACAGCCGTAGTTTGTATTGCTCTCCTCAAGAATAGAGGAGTGATGATGCACGTGGTAGCGGTTGGTTGTGAACAACCAGCCAACGACGTTCGCATTCATCCGCAGATTTGTGTGCGCGATCGTCGCTTGAGTGACGGAAAACACCGCAGCACCAGCGGCAGCTATACCTACACCAAAGAAAAGTTCGACCAAGGCGCTCGGTAAAGCAATGAAGAATAGCTCCAAGGGATGATTCGCACCGAAGTTGATCGCGCCAAGGTGCTTGAACGAATAATGCGCACCGTGGCCGGAGACTCGCCAAACGACACCCCACCGATGCTCGGCTCGATGCATCCAATACCAAATGAATTCACTCAGAAAAAAGACCATAAAGACCTGGACGAGCAACGGCCATTCATGAGGCCAAATATCGGCCCCCAACGATTCCCTCAAGTCTGACAGTGGTTGCCGCAAAGTTGAATCGTATAAGCCAACAACAATCCCTGCCCCCACAGTCAGTATGACGACCAGCACAATATTGCGACTCTTCTCTCGCCACCGTTGCACCCAATCGGGTCGCGCCGGGCGCCAATGCTCGAGAACGCCAAGGATTACATTGACTGCCAAGATAGACAGGACATAGCCGTTCGGAAAGTCTTGGTTGAAATACCAAAACACCAAAACCCCGCCTGCTAGCAATGGCTGCAAGGCGTAGAAAATTGTTCGATCGGTAAAGCCATCCGGTAGTCGGGACATAGCAACTCACGAATCCAGTAGCGTGATACTGGCGCAATGAAATGATCTATGATCACGCCACATAACGCCAAAGAGGGCTAGACCCGAATGCGAACCATCCTCGTGCTTGTGCTACTTGTCAGTGCCTGCTCCCCAGCCACTACGGAGAGAGACGTCTCAGATGTTGATGGCGCAGACATGTCCGAAAGAGTCGAAGCAGACTTTTCTAACGGCTCTACCGCATTAGGCGAAGCGTTCATCGACGCGTTTTACTCTTGGGATGCACCGCAACTTAGACAAACCGTCGCGACCGCAAGTCACGAAGACATCGAGCGCGTGCTCTATTACCAAGGCTGGGCGATAGGCGCGAACTACGCCATCCAAACCCGCCGGTCTTGTGAACGCGATCAGAACACCCTCACCTGCGCGATCACGGTTACGGACGATTTCGGCAGGGCGATGGGCTACACCGCGACAGACACATTCACTTTAGTCCTCGAGGACGAAGCGATCACCAATGTCGCCTTTGAGGGAGACGACCCACCAATATTCAGTGAACTGCAAGCGTGGATCGGTGAAGAACAACCCGAGATTTACACCGGACCCTGCAAAGATTTATTCGCCGGTGGTACAACTCCTGGCGATTGTGCACGCGCGGTCGCCACCGCCGCCCAAGCCTTCATGAATCTTCGAAAATAATCTTCGAAAGTTTAGAAAGTAGACACACACAAAACGGCGCCTACACGCGGAAGCTATCACCTAGCTTCTCAATCACCATCCTCCTACCTAGTTCCAAGCTGAGTACGGACGCGATTTGAAGCCTAGGAAAGTGTGTGTCCTTAACCGGATGAGCAAGAACCGTCGATAGAGCGTTGTCGGCGCCAAAATCGAGGACAATCTCGCACACATTTTGTAAGCCGGAAATTGTGTGTGTCCTCTCCTGGGCAGTACTTGTACGCTTGGTGTTTTGACCCGGGGAAGGGACTGTGTCTACTTATAAGCACATAGCGATGGAGATGGCTCGGTATAACAAATGGCAAAATTCCATTGTTTTTGAGCTGTGTGGTGGGCTAGATCAGACCGAGCTTGATCTAGACCGCGGCGCATTTTTTGGCAGTCTGACTGCAACGCTGAATCACATCCTGTACACCGATCACGTGTTGCTGGAGTACATCCACAACGGTGAGCCACCATCGTCTTTCAAGCCAAAGACAATCGTGCACGGAAAGTTCAGTGATTTATGGAAGGCGCGACAGAATTTGGATGAGGCGATCATCCAACTCATGGATGAGGCTACCGAAGCTTGGTTAGATGAGACCTTTAGCTTCCACAGCGATGATAAGGGAGCAATTCGAACTCGGCCCCGCGCGCTCATGATCAGCCAGATGTTTAACCATCAGACCCATCATCGATCCCAAGCGACGTATATGCTGCACCAACTTGGTTTCGACTACGGCTCGACCGACATGCCCTTTAATCCACTCTCACAGACTTAGATGATCCCACGCGATGCTAGGTCACTGAGATCATCCGCATTCTTGCCAAGCAGTGAGCTGTAGATCTCCGCATTGTGCGCACCGAGCTTTGGACCAGTCCACTCCACGCCACCTGGGGTCGCCGAGAGCTTGGGGATCACACCAGGCATCGTGATCGCTCCTTGATCCTCGTCCTCAACCGCAATCAAGCTCTCTCGAGCTCGGTAGTGTGGGTCTTCAACTATATCCTCAGCTCGATATATGCCACCGACTGGCACGCCAGCTTCGACCAACTCATTCTCAACCTCGTCGAACGTATGGGACTTGATCCAGTCGGCGACTAGCGTCTCTAGCTCGTCCGCGCACTTGATTCGATCTCGGCTCTTTAGGAATCGCTCGTCCTCGGCAAGTTCGACGCCACCCATAATCTTGGCGAGTCGTTGCCAAACATTGTCGCCGCCCGCTGCGATCTGCACATACCGACCATCGCTGGTCTCAAACGTCCCGGCCGGGGCAAAGCCTGGGTTGCGATTACCGATCCGTTCCCGGTTCTGGCCATTTTTCTCCCAGCCTGCGACCAAGCTTGCCGTAATCCGGAATGGTGCCTCGTACAACGCGAGGTCAATCATCTGTCCCTCGCCACCGTTAGCATCTCGCTCATAGAGGGCCAACATCGCGGCGTACGCCCCGAAAGTGGCGGTGTTGTAGTCTGCTGTGGGGAACGCGGGTCGCACTGGATATCGATCCGGGAATCCTGTCGGATACATATAGCCAGAAAAGCCAAGCGCGATTCGGTCATAGCCCGGGCGGTTTGAGTATGGTCCGGTTTGTCCGTAACCCGAGACTCGCACCATAATCAGTCGAGGGTTGATGGTTTTGAGCGCCTCCCAACCAAGACCCCACTTTTCCAAGGTCCCGGGTGTGAAATTCTCAATAAGGACATCCGCGTGCTCGACCAAAGATCGCAAGATCTCCTGCCCTTCCGCGACACGCAAGTTGAGCGTAATTGATTTCTTGTTGCGAGCATCAATCAACCAGTGCAGTGGATTGCCTGCCTCGCCGTCCTTGGGTGTGCCGCGCAAGGCATCACCAGTTCCTGGCTGCTCAACCTCGATAATTTCTGCACCGAAGTCACCAAGAAGTGTGGCACCCCACGGCCCGGCCAACAATGTACCGATATCGAGCACCCTAATTTTATCCAATGGCTTGTTCATGAGCCTCCCCATTTTTTTTCAGCAATACATTGAAACCACGAACACCCAACTCCTCGTCATCGAGGTCTCTGAATTCCGGTGCCATCTTGTTTCTAGGTATAGGCAAATTCAAAAATCGATCACTGCACACCTCGACGATCGAAAACCCTGCATCGCCCATCCGTCGCAATATCTCAGCCCGACGCAGCCGATTGGTGTAGAAACCAGAGTTAGCCCACCAATCCCGTTCCCAAAACTCTGTAGAGAACCGAAGGTTGTGCAGTGAATGATCCAGGTGATCCTGCAGATCCACTCGATGGGAGGCTACACTCCCAACCTTCATCACTCGATGTAACTCAACCAAGGTGTCGTCAAATTCACCAACCCGTACGTGCTCGAGCACTGCTTGTGACCAAACGAAATCAACTGAGTTATCAGGAATATTCCGCAACGAAGCAAGCCCATCGACAAGATACTGCGCATTCATTTGGCTCAACATTTCATCGCTCGTCTGCACCCCATCGATGCTCGGGCAGTCCAGTCCAGCAGCGACCATCGCAGACACTTGGCGTCGGTAGACTTCGACCTCGACTTGGGCAAAAGAACCAGCGTCTACCAAGAATGTCTGGCTCGCACCGGCCCCCTTGGCCAACAGCGCACTCGTCAATGAATCACCTGGTCCCAGTTCCAGACACGTCATACCCGTCAACGAACTCAAACCAGACCTACTTAAATGGTCCTGAAATACCTCGAGGGCATAGTCAACATTTGCCATCTGACCGTGACGGAAAGCACCGAGACGCGCAAATAGAGAATAGGAAACGGGGATCCGAGAGAGGAGCAGCTTGGCGCAAATCTTCGCCCACCAAGGCACTCTAATTCGTGGCAAATTCGCGCACCAGACGATTCAGATATTCAAGCCCATCATAGAAACACTGCGCGTGAATTCGTTCGTTCTGTCCATGCGCACCGCTACCTGACCTTTCTGTAAAGATGCCTGATGTGCCGTAAACCGGGATACCGGCTTGACGAAAAAAGAGTCCATCCGTCGCACCTGTACTCATCGCGGGCACCACCGTCACGCCCGGCCACATGTCTTGAGTGACACGATAGATTGGGTCCATTACCTCTTCCGTTAAGGGAGACGCTGGACTGGACATCGCTACCTTTACCGGTGCGATCGATACCTCTGGGTCTGCCATCGCTTTGATCAATGCACCACGTATTTCTGTCATCGTCCGTCCTGGCATCATTCGGCAGTTAACAGTCGCTCGCGCAGTTTGCGGCAGCGCATTCTCAGCATGTCCACCAGCTAACTCTGTGGCGACACAGGTCGTACGTAACAATGAGTTGATTGAAGTATCGGTTGCAAGTAACTCGACAGCCTCAGCGTCAGACGGGGACAACATCACAGCATCGATGGCTGCAGCCCGGTCTGGCGACAAAGATGTTTTCATCTGGGTCAGCATAGAGCGCGTGACTTCGTTCATCTCTACCGGAAATTCTAAGGCTTCTATTGCGATCAACGCACGTGCAAGTTGATAGATCGCGTTGTCTTTGCGCGGGCGCGAACTATGCCCACCAGGATTTTTCACTTCCAGGGTAAAGCTCTGGTACACCTTCTCGGCAGCCTGGACCCCGTTGACCTGACGTTCACCATCTTCCATCACACCGCCACCGCCTTCATTTATCGCAAAAGCAGCATCAACCAGCTCACGATGATGGGCGAGTAAATACTGTACACCGTTGTCTGGTCCGCCTTCCTCATCCGCGGTCAACGCGATAATGATGTCGCGGTTAAAATTAACGTTCTCTTCTTTCCAGCGGATCAAATTGACAGCGTGAATCGCAACCTCATCCTTATCATCAGTGACTCCACGGCCATACCAAATGCCGTCAATCTCTGTCATCTCAAAAGGCGGATAGGTCCAATCATCAGGGTGCGCATTGACAACATCCATATGTGCTAGCAACAGGATCGGTGGCTTCTGTGGGTTGCGCGCGCGCAAGCGAGCCACCAGATTTCCTTTCTTAGGCGCTGACTCGATGACGTGTACATCTTCTTTAGGAAGTCCGGCAGCGAGGAGTCGATCTGCCAACAAGTTCGCCGCAGCCGTAGCATCACCAGTCGACTCCGTCGTGTCGATTGCTACCAGCTCTGACAACAGACCCTTCGCCATAACTTGATAGCGTTCGTCTGCAGCTTCGGCAAAGTGACAAACGCTTAACAGGATAACCAACAAAACAAAATTAGATTTCACAAACCTTCCTTTTCCGCACAAGCTACACAGTACTCTGCGGTCGCATCGATTTCTAACCGCTTAGGATCCATGTCATCCGCACAATTTAGACAGTAGCCATACTCATCTTCGTCTATCCGTTGCAAGGCTTTGGCAATTGCGACCATCCGCTGTTGGCGACGACGCCTCACATCTTGCGCCAGCGCTTGCACCTGCATTGCGTCCATACGGCTTAGACGCCCGACTGCCGTCTGGTCGAGCTTAACTGGCTTATGATCATTCGTTTCTAACACCGCAACTATTTCAGCTCGCTCGGTTAACAACTTTCTCCGTGCTTGCTCCATTGCACCGCTCAGCCGAGCTCGAAACCCTTGTAACCCTCTGCAGCGATCGCAGCACAGTGATCTCGATAGGCTCCAACACCACCAACATAAGGCATGAAGACGCGCGGCTTGCCTGGAATGTTGACACCGAGATACCACGACGCACAGCTCGGGGTCGTTAACATTGTCCCGTCCGCTACCTCGTTAACATGTTTAACCCAGGCATCCTCCGAACCCTCTTTCGCTTCGATCGTCTGCAACTCGTTTGCTCGCAAGTACTCAAGACCATCCGCTATCCAGTCGCAGTGCTGTTCAATCGAACAGATCATATTGGACAATACGGAAGGGCTCCCCGGACCGGTCACGGTAAACATGTTCGGAAAACCAGCCACTTGCAGACCCAAGTAACTTCTTGGCCCATCTTGCCATTTCTCTTTGAGGGCTAAACCATCGCGGCCGCGTATGTCTACTGCTGTTAGCGCACCTGTCATGGCATCGAACCCGGTGGCATAGACTAGAACATCTAAATCATATTGTTGGGCTGTGGTTTGTATGCCAGCTTGGTTTATGTTTTGCAGCGCTTCTTTACGCAGATCGACAAGACAGACATTGTCCTGATTGAATGCTTCGTAGTAACCAATATCGATCACTTGCCGCTTGCAGCCAATTGGATAACCCAGAGGTAGTAAACTCTCAGCCGCATCTTCGTCTTCAACCACCTCTCGAATGTATTCTCTATATAGTTCACACGCGATTTCATTCGCTTCGAGATCTACCATCACGTCCGGATATCGCCGTATCGAAGGAAGCCCTTCTTCCGCCAGTCGCTCACGACGCTCAGCATCGGAGAGATCTTTGATGTTGACGTCAGCAATATCCTGTAAGCGCCCCATCACACCATATAAAGCCATTCCCGCCATGGAACTGCGTTGCATCTCGCGTATATCGGCATACCGAGTCTTGATATCTTGGCGAAACTCATCTGTTAGTTCGTGATTGCCCGCAGGAAAGGTGTAAACCGGTGTGCGTTGAAAGACATACAGCGTCTCCGCTGTTTGAGCAATCTCTGGTATCGATTGAACTGCAGAGCTGCCAGTCCCGACAATGCCAACCTTTAGACCAGAAAAATCCACAGGCTCGTGCGGCCACAACCCTGTGTGGATCACGCGACCTTGATAGTCATCACGACCAGGAATATCGGGCCAATTTGGAACAGACAAACACCCCGTTGCCATAACCAAAAAACGGCTAGCAAATTCTTCGCCAGACGCTGCAACGACCTTCCAGAAACTACCGTCCTCTTGGTATTCGGCAGACACAACGGCGGTGTTGAATCGAATATCTTCGCGCAGGTCATAGCGATCAGCAACATGGTTGGCATAACCCAGTATTTCTGGTTGCGCAGCCATTAACTCCTGCCAATCCCACGACTGCTCCAACTCGTCATCGAAGCTATAGGAATATTCAATCGTTGGGATGTCGCAACGCGCGCCTGGGTATCTGTTCCAATACCAGGTGCCACCAACATCATCACCTTGCTCTAGAACCGTGTAAGTCATACCTAGCTCACGCAACTTGATGATGAGATACATCCCAGAAAAGCCAGCACCAACCACGACAACATCAAGCATTTTTGTCTGATCACTCACGCTTGCTTAACCTCAGCCTTCACCTTCGGCACCACCTCTGTAAATAATTTTTCTAAGCTGTGCGACATTTGCTCAGCGCGCAAACCAGGCGGCACGGCCATAGTGACAATGTCAGTCATGCCGAACTTCTTAATAAAGGACGCCATCTCCTCTACGCAGTGATCCACATCGCCGACAATCCAGGTCTGCGGCACCGGTTCACCGCGTCCCCCAAAACCTTCACCACTCTCTTTGAAGAAGCGGCTGTAGAGCTCCATGCGGTATCTTTCCGCCGCCCGAACCATTGGCCAATCACGCTCCTTATCATCTGTGACAAGAATGCTACGGATGATTCCAACGCGTTTATCGCTTGTCTTACGACCAGTCGCTTCAAGCTCTTTAACCCATGGATCGAAGGAACCAGCCTTCAAACCCTGTGGTAAGAAGTTCGTGTTGTACTTCGCGGCGCGCAAGGCACCCGCCTCAGACATTGCGGCTATCCATAAGGGCGGCCCTCCCTCTTGGACATACCCTGGCGTGATTTGTACATCCTCAAATTGCCAACGTTTGCCCGAATAACTGAACTTTTCTCCAGTAAAGCAGCGCTGTAGAACTTCGATTCCTTCGTTCATCAGGGAGACCCTGTTCTTCACTGGAAAACCGAATCCTCTAAACTCGTGCGGCGCGTAACCCATACCTAGACCCACCTCGACGCGCCCGCCAGACAGATTGTCGAGTACCGCCAGATCCTCGGCGAGCCTAATCGGATGGTTAAAAGGCATGAGGCAAATGTCTGTACCGAAGCGGACATGACTAGTGACGCCAGACATCGCTCCCGCAACTGGTATCCAGCTTGGCAAGTAGCCATCATCTACAAAGTGGTGTTCTGTAAACCAAACCAAATCGCAGCCAATCGAATCAAGCCACCGCACCTGATTCATGATATCTGCGTACAGGGCCTGGTCGCTCACTCCTGAGTCGGGTGGGTTGCGAAAGTCATAGCTGACACCGATTCTGACGTCCGGCATTTATTTCTCCTTCTTAGCTGTAGGTGGAGTGGCTGGCATGGGTTTCTCGCACCAGTATTTGCTTTGCAAAACTTTTGTGTACGCGTTATACAGCTTTTATTCCACCGGACGCCACTGGAGACACCGTCATGGAAGCCATCGCAGCGCCGTTAATTCTTCTCGCTGATCTCTGGGCAATCGTGCGCACTGTGCGCAGCGACGCCGACACCAGCAAGAAAATCCTCTGGGTCGGAATCGTCCTTTTACTCCCGTTCATCGGGGTCGTCGCTTGGATCCTCTTCGGTCCAAGCTGAAGCACCTCAACACGAACCAGCTAGGTTAGCTGGGCAATGTTAGTGGTTCCACCACGCACGGTCGCTGAACGCACGTAAATCTAGTTCGTGTGTCCATACCGAACGATGCTGTTGGGCAATATGGAAGTAGGTGTCTGCAATCTTTTCCGGCAGCATCAGTCCATCGTTTTCCATGCCTCTGGTCTCTCGCAATTCTTGGAAGCGCTCTGCCCCAAGCATTTTGCCCAGTGTATCCGGTGCATCAACCGCACCATCAATTAGGATGTGCGCCACGTGAATACCTTGGGAGGCAAATTCGGCATTCAACGACTGGCACAACATACGACGCCCACCCATTGCCGCAGCATGGGAGTGTTGGCCTTTGTTACCGCGAACAGCAGCAGTGGCTGATGTGACCAGGATCGTGCCCTTACCGCGCTCAGCCATTTTTGGCGCGACCGACGACGCCACGCGAAATAGACCAAAACAGGCCATACGCCAGCCAAGCTCAAACGCTTTGTAACTCGTGCCAGCCAATGATCGATCACCGATCTGAGCCCCAAGGTTAAAGACGACGACCTCGATTGGGCCAATGTCCGCTTCCACAGCTTCAACCCGCTCTTCAATCGCACCCTCATCGATCGCATTAAGCAGATGGCCGCTCGCTTCATTGCCATCTTCATGGATCGCACCGACTAACCGGTTCAAACCTTCTTCGTCGCTACGACGACATAAGACAGAGTGGTACCCTTCGTGGGCGAAGCGACGCCCAACCGTACCGCCAATACCGGCGCCAGCGCCCATGACTAAACATACTGGTTTCATTTATGGTTTCCCCAACAGATAAGTGGCCCTAGCATAGCCGAAAGAGATGACAGAACAGAAACCAGTCCGTTACGACGCCTTCAAAGCCAAAGCAGAAAAACTGCTCGATTCACCCGTGCGTCTGCAGAAAATGCTCACACAAGCGACTCAGAAGCTCGCAGCTCAAGGCAGCGACGGTATCAAGGAGGCAAAGGACGACTTACAGACAGCTCTTGCTCTCATCAAAGCCTGGATCAGCGGCGACTATCGTGATGTCAGTAACAAAACCCTCGTCGCGGTTGTTGCCGCAGTGGTCTACTTCGTGGTGCCACTCGATGTTATTCCAGATTTTATCTTGGGCTGGGGCTTGATCGACGACATAGCCGTTGTAGGCTATGTATTCAGCCAGGTCCAAGAAGAGATAAACGCGTTCCGACAATGGCAGCGTGGTGACCCGCAAATAGGCGATCCACAAGTAGGCGAGCTACAGATAGGTGACCCACCACTCGAGGATGAGAAGTTGGGACTCGATGCTGCAGAATCAGATCCGGAGAATCCAGAGCGCTAGCGAAATTGTTCTTCTATCTGTACTTGCAACGCCGCCCGCATCTCCGCCGCTTGACCGAATAACCCTTCTCGCACGCTCGTAGCGCGATCAGTCAAAGCTGCTATTTCATCTGCACTCAAACCAGCGGCGGCCAGCAATTCGGCGTTCCCTTCGCCCAGCAGTGGCGGGTTACCTTTTGGCGAGCCCGGCGTCTCACTGAGAGTGACAAGATTACCCACGGTCTTTTTCAGACCAACACCCGGCACTTCAACGTCCGTGAAATAGTTATTCTGGATGCTTTGTGGATCTTCTAGCACTTCGTTGTAAGTGCGCACGCGCTCCCAAATAATTTCCGGTTGGCTACGCAGGAAAGCATCCCATTCCAACGCTGTCTTGGTTTTGAACCCTTCCGCCAGGCGAGTTCGAATCTGTTCGCTATCTAAATCTAAGAGACCTTCTCCTAAACGTTGACCGGGCATCTGCAACCGCGGATCAATCGCTAGGTCTGGCACGTCCGCAAACAGGCAAAGCGCGTCCCAAGCATCCAGATCCATACTGGTCGCGATTAGGATCGCGCCGCCATCACTGGTCTCATAGACTCCATAAGGACCTTGGATATTAGGATGATGACTGCCACCACGACTCAATTCGTGTTCCGTCATACTGACATGAGTCAATTCCCACTGCTGCAGCCACAATTGGGTACCGAGTGCACTTGTTTGTACTCGCTGTCCACCGGCCCCACGTTCGCGGGCCAAGAGCGCCGTCGTGATACCAAGCGCTAAATGCATGGCCCCGCCGGTATCACCAACAATCGCACCAGGGACATTTGGCTTACTGTCTGGCGACCCTGTCATGGAGACAAGTCCTCCGCGAGCAATCGCAGCACCATCGAGCATGGCTTTGTCGGCATCCTCTCCTTCAGGACCAAAGCCGTTAACAGATCCATAGACGAGGTCCGGGTACGCGGTATGAAGGCTGTCGTAATCAAGCCCAAGCTTTACAAGTGCAGGCTCCCGATAATTAGTAAAAAAGACATCCGCATCCGCTAGGAGCGCGTTCATTGCGCGCATACCTTCATCGGTCGTCAAATCCAGGCATACAGATCGCTTACCTCGATTGACCGCGACGAACTGGGCACCGAGCGTCCCTTCAGGCAGTGTGTTGTTCTTGTTTCGACCATACCGACTGGCATCTCCAACAGGCGGCTCCACCTTGATCACGTCCGCACCCATGTCCCGTAGATATAGTCCTGCCGCAGGACCCTGTACAGCAATGGCAAGTTCAACAACTTTGATTCCGCTCAGGGGCTCCATCGAGCACCTCTCTTCCCAACAAGATGAGTAGGAGGTTACGCAAGTTGCGCCACGATGACTACGTCGGTCTAATCTATGTGGCGCCGGTTTTCGGTGTTAAATGCTCGGGAACAGACGCTAGGCTGGCGGAGGTTCTACTCCAATGGAGGCCATAAACTCAGCACCTGTCATACGCGGATGATCACCAGCGAAGTTGTACCCAGATGGTTTTTCATCGATGTATATTTCCCCGGACATGGCGAATTGTTCAGGGTCATCAAAGGTACCTGTAGCCATGATGTACATGCCAGGTTCCTTCATGTGGTAGAAGAGACTGGTGCCACAATCGCTGCAAAAGCCACGTTCCGCCCACTCAGATGATTGATAACGCTTCAACTTGTCTTCACCTTTAAACTCAATACTGCCAACAGATGCCGCGAGCATTGGACCTCCCGTCCAGCCCCGACACATGGAACAATGGCAAGCATGAACATGCGGATCGACATCTTCCGCACTGTACGAAACTGAACCGCATAGACACTTTCCGGATGCACTCATGACACTGACTCCTGCTACTAATTGACCTCAGAATAGCCCCTCGTACCAGCAAAATCTCGCTTCCTGACGAACCCTACTGACAATGCTCTGTCACCAGTATAAATTGCACAGATGACAGAGTCGTCCTACCTAATCCCTACACTCACAACTGCGAGACTGAAGCTCGAACCTCTGTCTCTCGCGCACTCTCAAGGGATGTTTGAAATGTGGCGCGAGGACGCTGTGCAAGAATTTTCCGGTCCGGCTCAAGATGAAGGCGGCTTTCAGATCCATCTGCCTGCACGAACCCCAGCTGATAGCGACGGCTTGATCCGATTTTGGCTCAAAGCGGCGAAAGACGGATGGGGATTTCGATGGGCGATTCTACTAAGGGCTAACGAAGCGTTTGTTGGTCACATTGGGTTTAACGCTTTGGCAGCATGTTCTGAACTCGCCTATCACATGAATCCGGCCTACTGGGGACATGGATTTATGACAGAGGCCGCCTTGGTGGCGATTGACCGTCGTCGACAAGAAGGCGCTGACGAAATTGAGGCTTTTATCGAACCTAAAAATTCTGGATCCGTTGAGCTCGCGCTCCGTCTAGGGATGAATGCGACAGGTACTTTTTCTGAAGGGGCACAGAGATACCGCATGTCCCTTATCAATTCCTCTTTTAATTCCTCTATCAATTCCCCTATAAATTCCCTTACTCACGGCGAGGCGTAACAACGGTTCTAGAACCGCTCAAAATGTCATACGCTAAGACCAACAGCAATCAATCGTAAGCAAGGACAGAAATGGCAGACCGACTAACAGGCAAAGTGGCCCTTATTACAGGTGGCACCAGTGGTATTGGAGCCGCAACAGCAGAGCTGTTCGTGGCCGAAGGCGCCCAGGTTGCAATCGCTGGTCGTTCTGAAGAAAAAGGTCAGGCTTTGGCTGACGCCCTCGGCGACAAGGCAATCTACCTCAAGTGTGATGTCACCCAAGAAGCCGATATTGCCGCAACAGTCGCTGCCGCGAACGACGCATTCGGCCGCCTCGATATCTTGTTTAACAATGCCGGTGGACCCGTAGGTGCGCCCATCGACAAACTCAGCCAGGACCATATCGACTACGGGGTAAAATTATTGCTTTCAAGTGCAATTCTCGGCACGCGTTATGCGATCGAGCCGATGAAGGCCAGTGGTGGCGGTGTCATTATCAATAACTCAAGCGTTGCGGCGCTCCGTTATCGTCAGGGCGATATTCTCTATTCATCTTTGAAAGCTGGTGTCACACACTTCACGAAGATGGCTGGCATTGAGCTTGCACCACATAACATCCGAGTGAACTGCATCTCTCCAGGGGCAATCGCCACACCGATTTTTTACGGCGGCTCCGGTCGGGCGAACACCCTGACGGATGAGGAAAACGCGCAGAAGATGGAAAAGCTCAAGAGCAACCTCGCGAAAGCCGTACCACTCAAGCAAACAGGCCTAGCATCCGATATCGCCGAAGCCGCGCTTTACCTCTCGAGTGATGCGGGCCGCTTCGTAAATTGTCATGACCTCGTGGTCGACGCGGGCAGAACCTCTATGTTCTACGAGCCGAACGACTAGTAGGCTCCGCGAACCAAAACCAAGCGAGTAACGCTGCCCCGAACAGTATGCCGCCGTTCAGCACAAACGCGGCGGTGGGTGCGACATATTCATACAACACACCCCCGACGAGCGGACCGAGAGCAGCGCCCAGCCCTGCCGCCCCTTCCTGAAAGCCAATTATGCGGCCACGCGCTGCGTCGGGTGCTAAATCCGCAACCAAGGCACTGACTGCAGGACTTGCCATGGCCCAGCCAATAGAAAACAAGATATATGACGCCCCGACAAGCACAACACTCGGCCAGAACGGTAAAGCCATAGATACCGCTGCAGCGAAGGCAATACCAACCGCGATAATCGGTCCGCGGCCAAGACGATCCGACCATGCTCCTGAATAGCGCGGCAAAATCGCGAACACAATACCTGCTGGGAAAAATACCCCTGCGAGGACCATCATCGGTAGGTCGAATTTAGTCTTCAGATAAAGTAAGTAGATCGGTTCTATCAGCGCTGAGGCAAAGCCTGTTAGGAAAACGAGAATAAACACGCGCACTAGTTCGGGAGTGAATCTCCACTCAACACTCGTAGCGGGAACAACCTCTCGAGTTTCACCAACTTTGAAGAACGACCACACGAACGCCACAGCACTCAGCACCGCATAGCCTGCAAACGCTATCGGCCAGGCGTCCTGCAATGGCATAAATCCAAGCAACGTAAATCCGTAGAAAGCACCAACCATACTCCCTCGTACCGAGGTAGTTGTGAGGCGCCCCATTTCAACTCCACGGCTGCTCTCATCGTTCAAGTCCGCAACCATCGTGCGCGCCGTAACCCACATGAAGGAGGCACCAAGCCCTTGCAAGAAACGCGCGAAGTACAGACCGGCTACCCCTTCGGTGTTCGCAAATACAGACATTGCCGCGACGTAGAAGGCAAACGCAATAACGAAAAACCAACGCCGTCCTAACCGGTCGAGACCAATGCCAACCAATGGTCTCACTACCAGAATGGTGCCCATGAACACCGAGTAGGTGCCACCAATGACCACGGCATTCAAACCAATCTCATCGGCATAGATTGGCAACCCAAAGTTTAAAAAAACAAAAGCTGCCGACCCCAGGAAAACAGCCGGAAGGAAGGAATTGGACATGGTCGTTATGAACTGCCGTCTACATCAATGTCCCATGTCACACCAAAAAGCCCTTCAGGTATAGTCGCATGTGACGGAGGTGTTATATGGCAACGGTATTGGTAGTGGGCGCAAGTGGTCTGGTAGGCACCGCCGCGGCCAACTCATTCATAGCGGCGGGTTGGGACGTCATCGCGGCCTCGCGCCGATTTCCAGAACTTATCCAAGGTACGTTTACCCATGTCAGCTTAGATCTTCAGGACCAAGGCGCATGCCAGAGATTCGCATCTTCACGCAGCGATCTCACCCACGTTGTGTACACCGCAGTCTTCGAGTTACCTGGGCTCATCGCCGGGTGGTCTGATCCTGTACAAATAAAAACCAACGATCAGATGTTGCGTAACCTTATCGAACCCCTTGTCACGCACAACAACATCCAGCACATCACCTTGTTGCAGGGCACAAAGGCCTACGGCGGAGCCGTGCAACCCATGCGGGTGCCCGCGCGAGAGTCTCAGGCGAGAATCGAGCATCCCAATTTTTACTGGCTCCAGGAAGACTATTTGCGCGACAAATCCGTCTCAGCGCAGTTCACCCTAACCATCCTCAGACCCCAGCTCATTGTTGGTCCAAATCACGGCGTCGTGATGAATCTGCCGCCAGTGATCGGTGCCTACGCAGCACTGCGCCACGAAGCAGGAGAACTGTTTAGTTTTCCAGGAGGTGCAGACTGGGTTTGGGAAGCCGTGGATGCACGCTTGGTAGGAGACGCCTGTCTTTGGGCAGCCACAAACAAAGTATCCCACGGGGAGACCTACAACTTAACTAACGGCGAAGTATTCCTGTGGAGAGATATGTGGCCAGAGATCGCAAAGGCCTTAGGCGTTGAAATTGGTCCTGACGAGCCAACGGATATAGCTAAATACATGGAAGAAAAAGAAGAGGTTTGGGCGGAGTTAGTCCAGAAGTACGGCCTCGAGCCAACGACCCTAAAAGAAATCGTTGGCGAATCACATCACTATGCGAACCTGTGCTTTGGCTATGGATCGACTGTCTCACCGCCGCCAACCTACGTCAGCACCGTCAAGATCAAACAGGCTGGGTTTACTGAAACTTATGACAGCGAACTAAGTTTTTGTCATTGGCTGGGAGATCTGCAGGACCGCAAGATCATCCCAACGTTCTGACTAAAGATGCAGAGTTAGGCCGCCGCCTCGACTCGCGCTTCTGGCCACAGACGTAAGAAGTTCTCGCTATAAAACTTCGTCTTCACATCTTCACTCGCTGTTTCAAGTGTTCGCTCAAAACGACCGATCGGATCCTTGGTACCCTCAATGTGGGGGTAGTCACTTGAAAAGAGGTATAGATCTTCATTTGATTCATTGATCATCCGACCCACGTCTTCGTTTGGCATCGGCGTGAAGCCCATCTGGTGTGAGAGCTGTTCTGTTGGCGTGCGATCGAATCGAACGGACTCATCATTACGGGCAAAAATCCGGCAAACGTCGTCAAGGCGCCGGAGCATGCCTGGTACCCAGCCAGCACCTAACTCAACAGCTGCGCCATTTAGCTCAGGATGTCGATGGAAGACACCGTCGATGACCATCATGCTCAGAAACATTTCTGGTGCTTGATGCAGGACAGCCGCATCTTTCGTGCGCACATTTTCACCGCCACCCAACCAATCTTTGGACGCTTTGCGACCGTTGTTACCCCAAGACTTGTGTACCTGTAACGGCGCCCCACCAACATGCAAAACAAACGGCACACCAGCTTCGGCAAGGCGAGCCCAAAACGGATCAAAATCTATGTGTCCAGGGGCTCGGTCGATGGGCGATCTGTGCGGAATCCAGATCGCTTCCAAACCTTGATTAAGACACCACTCCAACTCTTTTATCGCGAGCTCTGGGTCATCCAATGCAACAGCACCGACGCCCATCAATCGATCATCGGGCTGGCAAAACTCAGACATGTGGCGATTGTGGCCGCGAGCGGCGCCATAGCGAATTTTCGGATCCGTCTTTGAGCTCGGGTGAAACGCAGTGACAAGGCTATGTGTTGCAAACACCAGCTGCTTTTTAAAGCCGAGCAAGTCCATCGCTTGGGTGCGATCTCCACTATTAAATGCACCAAGTGCTTGGATCTCCTTACTTTTCGCGATCAGCTCGTCACCCATAGCCAGCTGTGTGGCGACGTGTTCGTCGCTGTGCTTACCACCCTGCTCCATGATTACGGCCACTTCTTCATCCGTGACAATCGAAGCGCTATAACTCACTTCAGGTATATCGTCTCGCACATCCGGATCAGCATAGGAAGTGACGAAGTCGGGCAACTCCATCACGTGACTGTCCGCATCGTAATATGGACGATCATTGGGTGCATAAGCCATGGCTATACTCGTTCAATCTAATTGGATGCGTAACTTAACCCTTTTCCTTGCCCGAGACCAAGCGCCATAATCAGAGCGAATTAAGGTGAGGAATACTATGAGCAATCCATTCGATCTGTCCGGCCGTCTAGCTGTGGTTACCGGAGCTGGCAAAGGGATTGGCCGAGGCATCGCGTTACAGCTTGCTAATGCAGGTGCAGACGTCATTGTGAGCGCGCGGACCCAATCGGACTTAGAAGAAGTCGCCGCAGCCATCCAAGCGATCGGCCGACGGGCAACCCCCGTCGTTGCAGACGTCACCATTACAGAACAACTACAGATGGTAGCCGCGGCTGCCGACCGCCCTATCGACATCTGGGTTAACAATGCCGGTGGTCTACCCGACGCCACCCCCCGCTATCTCACCAAAACCGCAGAAGACCGTTGGGACGCTCAGATGGATCTAAACTTGAAAGCGGTATTCATCGCTACTCAAATTGCTGCGGAAAACATGGAGTCGGGTAGCATCATAAATATTTCCTCCAGCGCTTCGCGCGCGCGGGGATCGGTAAAGAACGGTCCTTATGCGGCTTCAAAAGCTGCCGTAAATAGCCTCACCGCGACCTTCGCCATCGAAATGGCACCAAAGATCCGCGTCAACGCTATCGCCCCTGGCCCTATTCCAACCGACAACTTCAACGAATCGACCAGCTTTCCAGAAGGCAAACCGGTCGAGAAAATTATCGGTGTTCCATTGGGTCGCTTAGGCACGCCAGACGACATCGGGCACGCCGTCGTCTACATGGCAAGCGATGCCGCCAGTTGGGTGACCGGACAATGTCTCTTTGTCACTGGCGGTCTTTAGATACCGCCGGATTCGCCAATCTCTGCCTCGGACGTCCGCCTTGGCAACGTCCACCTTGGCACCCTCCGCCTTGGCACCCTCCGCCATGGCAACTTTAGTCTAGGCCAGATCAAATAGCGGCGCCGCGTTGTCCCAAAAAATCTTACGCTTCGCTACATCGCTAATTGGCTGACTTTCCAGATCCGCCATACCTTGAGGCCAGGTCCCATCCGGATGCGGATAGTCCGTGTTAAAGGTTAGATAGTCTTCGCCTATAAGATCCACCGCTGCAGGCAGCGTCATCTCATCCCCCCGCGCGGCAACCAAGAAATTAGATTTAAAGTACTCAGTCGGACGTTTCTTCAGCAGCGGGTGCTCTGCCTTACCGGAGAAATCAAAGTGTTGCTCTTGGCGCTGTAACCAATACGGCAGCCACCCCGCATCTGCCTCGACGTGCACGATTTTCAGGTCAGGATGCTGTTCTATCACGCCAAACCAGATCAGTGACATCATCGCGACCATGGCCTCAAACGGATGGGCAATTATATGTCCGGCGGTATGGGTATCCATCCGCTCACCGTAGCTCGGCAGGTGGGGAGAGCCAGAATCGTGAATACAGATCGGCTTGCCCGATGCTTCTATCGCCGACCACAGTGGATCATATTCTTCGTGATAGAGGTTGCGACCGGATATCGGATTCGGCCGGAGATAGAAGCAAGCAGCACCTTTTTCAACCATACGACTCACTTCTTCAACCGCAAGATCAGGGGCTTGTACAGGCAACATTGCGGCCATCCGGAGTCGCTTCGAGTCGGCGCTACAGTATTCGAGACTCCAATCGTTGTAGGCTTGGCAACACGCCAATAGCAGTTCTGTGTCATGAAAAGGCTTGCCCAACAGCTGACCGCCGACTGTTGGGTAAATGACTTGTGCATCGACACCCTGTTCATCCATATCTTCCAGACGGCTGGCTGGATTGAAGCCTTGACTGCGCGAACGATCGAACCGTTCCATCGCCTTGCGGGATGCTGCCAAAAATTCTTCTGAATGCATCGGATAGGAGCCATCCTGCTTCGCGAGAGGTTCTCCTTCGCACATCATGCCTTGCTCGCCATTCCCCATATCGCTGATACCGGGTGCTCGGTCTTTGAAGTTGTCATCTATGTATCTAGCCCATATCGAAGGCGGCTCCATTTGGTGGGCGTCTGTATCTAGTACTTTGTATCCGTTGCGCATCATCATCCCCTCATTGCCTTGCTGAGATTTAACGACTAAACCCTCGCCATCGCAATCCCGCACGCCATACCCGAATAGATGCAGTTTTGCGTACCCTAACAACAAAGCAACACTCGGGGACGCAGCATGACGAAGGTCATTGTCTTGCCTGGATTGACTCTCAACAAAGTAACCGACGACGACATCGAACGCATACGTGCATCTGGAGGACCTGGAACTGAGGTTGTGGTGTGCAACTTCGCAGAAAACCCTGACCACGCGAAGCAGGAAGCCGCAGACGCAGATGTCATTCTTGGCATCGTGCCACCGGAGTTATTCGCAGCCGCACCGAAGTTAAGATGGGTACAGTCAATTTCTTCCGGGGTCGACTCTTTCATGTACCCCGAGTTCATTAATAACCCTGTCGTCTTGACGAGCGAGAAAGGATTGGTTGGTGAACATTTAGCCGATCATGGCTTTGGCTTGCTGCTGATGCTTACGCGCCAACTGGCGAGTGCAAGAGATCTCGGTCCAGATGCTTGGAATCATCGTCCTGCACTTAGGGCCCAAGAAATCGAACTTACTGGGGCAACGATGGCCATTATCGGCCTCGGCGGAACTGGTCGTGCCATGGCTCGGCGCGCGCTCGCTTTCGGCATGAACATAGTAGCAATTGACCGCGATACGGTCGCGCCCATGGACGGCGTGACGCTACACGTTAGGTCAGATCATCTCCATGAAATTCTGTCTCAGGCAGACGTCGTCTCTATCTGCTGTCCCTTAACCACAAAGACTGACAAGCTAATCAACGCGTCAACAATCGCGCAAATGAAAGAAGGTGCCCTTCTAATCAACGTTACCCGAGGCGAGGTCATTGATGAAGACGATGTTGTTGCTGCGCTCAAATCTGGACACATCAGGGGGGCCGGTCTCGATGTCGCCCCGCGAGAGCCTTTGCCACCCGACAGTGAACTGTGGACGCTAGAAAACGTCGTCATGACCCCACATACTGCGGGCGCTAGTCAATTTCGCGCTGGCAGGAATTTGGATCGATTTGTCGAGAACCTGCAAAAATTCGTGAACAATGAGCCCTTGGATGGGGTCATCGACAAAACACTTGGGTATTGACCCAAATATTGAGCAGAACGCAAACAACTCGAATCAAGAACAAGAATCAAAGGGAATCAACATGCGATTAGAAGGAAAAGTGGCAGCAATTACAGGCGCCGCAAGTGGTTTTGGCGAAGCGGCAGCACGTTTGTTCGTTGCGCAAGGCGCGAAGGTAGTCTTAGGAGACATTCAGGAAGACCGAGGTAGAGAGGTTGCTGACGAATTGGGCGATGTCGCTGTTTTCGTCAAGTGTAATGTCACTGAAGAAGATGATATCGCCAACCTGGTCGACACCGCAGTGAGCAGTTTTGGTCGCCTAGATATCATGTACAACAACGCTGGCATCGTGGGTGCGGTCGGTCCCATCGCGACAACACCTGCGGACGAGTGGAAGTTCACTGTCGATATTTTACTCAATGGCGTGTTCTACGGCTGCAAACACGCAGCTCGCGTGATGACTCCCCAGGGCTCAGGTTCGATTGTCAGCATGGCGAGCACCGCCGGTATCTTGGGCGGCTTGGGTCCGCACTGCTACACGGCGTGCAAACATGCCGTCGTCGGTTTAACCAAGGGTGTCGCGGCCGAACTGTGTCATCACAACATCCGCGTTAACTGTATTGCACCTGCGGGCATGGCAACCGCAATGGTCGCCAATGTCTCCACCGGCGATCACACACAACTCGATAAAACCAAAGAAATATTGGCCGCAAATTCCCCATTGAAAGGTCGACCTGGACTTGCTGAGGATGTCGCCAATGCCGCTCTATACCTTGCGAGCGATGAATCTGGTTATACAACCGGACACTGTCTGACGACCGATGCGGGCACGACAACCGGCGCGAGCACGAATCCGGTTGCGTTCGCGGAGTATCAGCCTCTGTTTCGTGAGGCGGGCAAGAAAGGCTTATAGAGAGGACGACAAAGATTCGCTAAGATCGACAACCCATAACGCACAGAGATATAACGTGGCAGAAGCGACCCAACATTCAAATGACGAGGCAGATACTGCCGAGCAGGAAGAAACCGTAGAACCCGGTTTAACCGGCATGTTGTTACGCGATATCGCAATAGCTTTCGCCGCACTCTCGCTCTGGGCTGCAGCTGATGCATGGTATCAAGTTACCGGACTGTGGTTCGCCCAGATGCTAGCCGTAGGGGACGCCTTGTTGGTCGGTCTGCTACTGGCAGCGTTATTCCACGAATGGGGACACTACTCTGGGGCACGCGCATCGGGCGCAACCGTCTGTCGCAAAGCACCAGAGGGATTTTCCCTCCTTCGTTTTGACTTCGACTACTCCGGCAATGATCACCGGCAATTTCATTGGATGACTTACGGCGGTCACATCCTCCATTGGTCGATACTATTATTGCTTGTGATTGCGTTGCCACTCGATTCGCTTAGTCGCATAGCACTTGTTGGCAGCGTCTTCGGCTTTGTAGTGTTTGCGACTTTCATCGAATACAACATCGTTAAAGATACTTGGGCAGGCGCAGATCCCGGCGAGCGATTGAGTCAGATCACGCCTAAAGATTTTCAACAAGCCACAATGATTGGTGGCTTGGGCGGATTATTCGCCATCGCTGCACTGGCATAAACTAGAGATGCTTTCCCGACTCCACCGCGATGCTGGACACGCACGTGGAGTCGAATTAGGACCCTACCCGCTCGAAGCGCTTGGCCAAGGTGCTGAATTCGCGATTCGAGAACGCGTTGCACCGCGCCAGACTCCGCACGCACCGGATGATTCAACTCTCGCGCAGACTGCAAGCTGGTATGCCAATCTTTTTCTAGATTGCGCACAACAGGAGTCGGCTCCAGAGTCTGAAGGCAGCACTGATCCTGTGATTCGGGCGAAAGAGGTCAAAGGTGCGGCGTATTACCTAGATGCCGCACACGTTGGCATCTGCAGGATCCCTGATTTCGCAACTGACGATGCACATTTCGTAGGCCGCTACGCGACCGTTATCCTCGTGGCGTACGGCCGTGATATAGGGACGCAAAACCTAGCCCATGAATGGATTGATGGCGCGAGCCATGCGATCGCTCAAATGCGTGGTCACGAAATCGGTGTATCCGTGATGGGACACATTCGCGCGTTGGGGTTCGAAGCCTCAATTCACACGGAAGGCAGCAACACAGTTAGCCTTGAAAGTTTGGCGTCACTTGCAGGCATCGTACAAATCAAGCATGGAGAAATCGAAAGTCCCTTCGTTGGCAAACAATTTTCTTTAGTCGCAATCAGCACAAACTACCAAATGGACTGCGACAAGCCTCTCGACCCAAGTACCACAGTTCCTCAATTGAAATACTGGCTGGGCATTAACGGTGCGGTAAGTGGTCGTGAGCGCAACCGGCGAGCCAAAAGACCCCCTCACTACAGCCGCTATCCGATGGAACAAGTGACCCGAGTCGATGTACCCACTACCAAAATCTACGCTGACGAAGTACCGCGCGTTCCTAAACGGGCAGAGTTTTTCATGCGTGCCAGGATGGGTGATCTAGGCGACAAAGCCCAACGAGAAGTACAGCGGTTTGCCTTTAAGCACCCGCTGACCAACGGCATGATGTACCCGCTTCGGGCCATGGTTCCGCACCAGGACGGGGATACCGAACAGGACACAGAGTCGAACCTCACCGATCCAGCGGTCAATACGGAAGCTATCAAAGCGCTTAGCTACCATTTAGGGGCAGATTTAACCGGCATCTGCGAAATACCACGCTATGCCTGGTATTCACACGGTCCAACCGGCGAGCCGTATGAGATGAAGCATCGCTATGCAGTCGTCATGCTGATCGATCAAGGTTACGACACCATGGAAGGTGCATCCGGCGACGATTGGATCTCAGGTTGCCAATCCATGCGTGGTTATATTCGAGGTGCAGAAATTGCAGGCGTCATGGCCGACTTCTTACGCAAACTAGGGCATGACTCCCGTCCGCAGACCAACGCCGATAGTCAGGTTTTACAGATTCCTTTGGTCTTACAAGCGGGTCTTGGCGAGTTGAGTCGAATCGGCGAGCTGGTACTAAACCCCTATGTTGGCCCACGCTTCAAGTCAGTTGTCTTAACCACCAATCTACCGCTTGTTCCTGACCAACCTATTGACTTTGGATTACAAGAATTTTGCGGTAACTGCTTAAAATGCGCGCGGGAATGCCCGGTTAATGCCATCCCCTTCGGCGACAAGGTCATGTTCAATGGCTACGAAATTTGGAAACCTGACGTCGAACGATGCACCCGCTATCGCGTTACCAACCCAAAAGGATCGGCATGCGGCCGCTGCATGAAAACTTGTCCGCTGAACAAGGTCGTCAGTTCCGATGGTGCGTTTATCCACCGAATTGGGACCTGGCTTGGTGTCAACGCTAGGCCACTGAAACGATTGCTTGTACCCATAGCGGTCAGGTGGGACGACAAGCTTGGTTATGGCACTCGCAACCCAATCAAGCGCTGGTGGCAAGATCTCGAAATCGTTGACGGCATCGCAAGAAAACCAAAAGCGACCAACGAACGGGATCTCGACGTCAACGCAGATACAAGTGGCGCTAAATCACCAGTCGGTTACTACCACGCCGCCGATAACCCACCACCAAACACCAAGGTCCCAGTCGTGGCCAACCACAAAGAGGCGATTGCGCGCGCCGCTTACGTAGAAACTCCAGCTCAAGCCGCCCAAAGGCACACCGTCGGGACAACCCCACCAGAGCACTACACACCAACACCATCGATTCCAGTAACAGATATAACGGATGAGTGATTTTTTACAGCTGGCTTGGCGTGCGGACGTACGTCAGCGAGCTCTAAAGGTTGCAGGGGTTGTAGGCACGATACTGGTCGCCATTAACCAGGGAGATGCAATTTTGGCTGGTAGCCTCAGCACCACTCAATTATTACAAATTGGACTCACGTACTGCGTGCCCTACTGTGTTTCGAGCTATTCAAGCGTCAAGGCCATCGGACCCTGACTAGGTAGCGCTAACGCCTTATTTTAACTCGCTGCGTTCAGAGGCGGATACATGCTAACTATGCCTACGGTTTCTTACGAGATGATGCTCTTCGCCTTCATACCGAGCGTTGCAGTTTTCATCTTTATGCGTTCTTGGTCACTCAATGTCGGCCAAGCGATGTGGGCAAACGCGCGCATGTTCATTCAACTAATTGCAGTTGGTTACGTGTTGACGTTCGTATTCGAAACCAACAACCCAATACTGGTCTGCGTGATCGTTGTTCTCATGATCGTGATCGCGACAGCCATCGCTATCCGCCCCCTAAAAGAAAAAAGCTCCCGCCGCTATCTGATCGCGCTCGCCGCTCTCGCGATCCCAGGCATGATTATTTTAGCGATCGTTACCCAACTCGTTGTTGATTTACCACGCTGGTTCGAACCACGCTTTGTCGTTCCCATCGCTGGTATGATCTTTGCCAATGCCATGAACACGGTAAGTCTTGCCGCGGAGCGATACGAAGCTGAACTTGGGCGTGCCCAACCCTACGAGCATGCCCGCAACATCGCCATGGACGCGGCAATGATTCCGCAGATCAACGCACTACTCGCAGTCGGTCTTGTCTCACTGCCCGGGATGATGACCGGCCAGATATTGTCCGGCGTTGAACCGCTTGTTGCCGTCAAATATCAAATCGTTGTCATGTGTATGATCTTTAGCTCCGCTGGGCTGGGCGCCATTGTCTATCTCATTGGTATGGCTTCCCAAGCAAAGAGACCGTCACCAGCCTCGACATAGAGACGGTCCAGAAACGGTCCAGAAACGGAGAAGAGACCGCCGACTAACAGCATCCAGGTCATGCGTTTATACTGGCCGTTCAACGCTCTTAGAAAACACCGGAACTTAAAATGTCTGCACCCATCGATCTGCCTAAAGTGCTTACGCCTGACCTCGAGGCATCACTCAACACTTTGGCGACAGCGACGCTCACCCATCAGCTCCATCAACGCGGTATTCGAACTACTTTCCTACCCGGGCTGAAACCACTGCAACCCGAACAACGTATGGTTGGTCGTGCCCGAACACTGCGCTATGTCGCCCTACGCGAAGATCAGCAGCGCACTTATCAATCTGGCATCAACGCACAGAAACGCCTGGTCGAATCTACTGAAGAAGGAGACGTTCTCGTCATGGAGGCGCGTGGTGTAGCTGAAGCAGCAACCATTGGCGATATTTTCGCTACACGCCACTTTGTGCTTGGCGGTCGCGGGATCGTCACTGACGGCGCATTACGTGACACGCCCGCAATCGCTGCAATCGGCAAACCCGTTTATCACTTCGCCTCGCACGGAGCCGTTTTAGGTCGCAAGCACATGCCGTTCTCGACAGACGAGCCGATCACTTGTGCCGGTGTTTTCGTGGTCCCTGGAGACGTCGTGGTAGGAGATGGCGAGGGTGTCGTTATCATTCCGATGGACCTAGTCGAAGAAGTCGTACAAGACGCACTCATTCAAGAAGAGAAAGAGGATTTCGCACTAGAGCGTGTTGCCGCAGGTGAACCCACGATCGGACTCTTCCCGCTTTCGAAGGAACGCACCCCAGACTTCGAAGCGTGGCGCGACGCAAGAAAATCTTAAGGACAACATATGAGCTCACGAAGAAGCATAGAAATTGAAGGGTTATCCCATCTGACGGCGATTCCAGTCGCCTCACGCATTGGTCCACTCCTTGTATCCTCCGTTGTCGCCCCTTTCAATCCAGGCACCCGCGACGTTCCTGACACCATCGAAGATCAGTACGCCAACATCTTCCGCCACGTTGGACTCATGCTCGAAGAAGCAGGTGCTAATTGGTCTCATATCGCCAAAATGGAATTTTGGACACCGACCGCCGATCGCGGCATCTTAGATCCGTTCTGGTTGGAAAAATTTCCAGATCCGAAGTCCCGTCCTGCACGCCATACGCACGTTGGGCAAGGGCAGTCAGCCAGGGCCTCGTTCATCGCATTTATCGAAGACTAACTTAAGACCTATTAAACTCGTGACCATATGTGTCGCGCGTGTAGTACTCAGATTGGTGCGTTGCCGGACGTCCCGCGTAACCAATTTCAATCTGCCACCCAGACGGTGTTGTGAAATAGAACGAAAACATATGATCGTTGGCGTGCTTACCTAGAGAGACTTGCACGGGATACTGGCTCGCTTGCACCAGTTCATGTGTCATGAAGACATCGTCTAGGTTATCCACTTCAATCATCAGGTGATTGATCCGTTTCTTGCTCGGCAAGCCAAAAGCGACCGTATGATCCCGCGAGTTACAGTGCATAAACAGTACATCCGCCACTCCACCGTCTGGCAACGGAAACTTGTATTCTACGCTCCCACGCATTCCCAACATACGATAAAACTCATAAGTCTGATCTAGGCCAGCGTGTTTCAGAATCATGTGGCCAGCACCACCATCGCCAGTAACAAATTTGCCAAACATTCGGCGGCTCGGATAGAAAGGTTTATGGGCATCGACTTGCGGGCCATGAAAAATCTCCAGCGGATTACCTGCTGGATCTTCCAACGTAACAAGATCCAGAACGCGTCTTTGCGCAGCCAATTCTTGGTTACCAGCTTCGAAAGGGACGTTGGCCGTTCTCAGCAGTCCCTGTATTTGCTCAAATTCATCTACTCCGGCAACTCTAAACCCTGCCGTTAGAAGGTCATCAGAGGCATCCTCCACCAGCTCAAAACGATGGTGATGGTCATCACTCCGAACAAACAGACTCCCCTCTTCCTCTTTGAACACCTCGAGACCAATCAATGTCTCAATCATCTCCTGCCACTCAGCCAGATCGGAGACCCCGAACCGCACGTAACCTAGTTCTGTGATGCCGCAGTCCATCTCACCTCCTCGTCACATCCCGTCATCGACACAAACGTAACCTCTCAGATTTAGCAATTAAGAGCTGGTCTCTAGCCCCAGTGACTCTCGCTCTGCCAAGCTCAGGACCATCGGTTCAACCAAGGGTTTACCATCGACAATGAACGGCGATGGTGATCCACGACCTTGTAGACCGTTGGCAATAAGGCGACCAACTATCTTCAGGAATAATTTGACTGGCGCAGTGGGATGCGCGCCCTCACACGGTGACGTCGCACAACGGCCATGTATCCTGGCCGATATCGGCGGAATTGATTTGAGGTCTTCATCAAGACACACCGTGGGTAAGCCGAGAAACGCGATTTTAGTACTCGCCATGGTATTACCAATCGGCGTTTTGCAGCAGTCTGTGTACCAGCGCCAAATCCCACTGTCAGACAAACGCATGCACCGGATCTCTTGCACGCCTTGCGAGAATGCGATTTGCGATGGCGTTACCTGGTAGATATCCGTACCCCCGTGCTCATCCAATATTTTGGCTTGGCCTAAGAACCTCGCAAACGCCTGACATGACGAACACATACACACCAATCGATTACCCGCAGGTGAGTCCTGTAGCGTCCCCTTTACTGCACCACACTCACACTTGATCTGTAACTGTTCTGCCACTGCCTAACTCGTAAAATCCAGTATCGCTCGGACAACTTTGTCCACTTCCTGATCGGGCAGTTCATGACCAACGCCTGGCATCGGCAGCAACTTTGCCTCAGGGATGCTTTCGGCAATGGCTTCACCATGATCAAAGGGCAAGATGGGGTCTTCAGTGCCGTGGATAACAAGTGTTGGTATTTGGATAGTCGTTAAGCGGTCGTGCCAGCGATCAGTCAAACCTACGACCAGCGCGTGGTTTTGGCTACTCGCGAAATTGTTAGCTCGGTCAATCTCACGCCCGAATAAGACTCGGCGGGACGCCTCATCGTATGGATAGGCGGATCCGGTTGTCACTCTGAACATTTCCAATCTATTCTCGAGTACGGCCGCCCGATCAGAGAAGTCCAAGCTTGCACCAGCACTTGCCGCCGCGATCACCGCTGGGCTAGGCGGTGAGAGGTTGTAGCGCGTTTCCTTGCCTGCCATTGCATCCGTCACGGCAGCCGGATCCGGTGAGGACATGATGGGAATAAGCGTCAAAGCCCTCTTCGCGTGATTGATTCCAACTAACTGGGTGATCATGCCACCCATCGAAGCACCGACGACGTGGGCGCGACCAATCTCATAGTGATCAAGCACAGCAACCGCATCGTCGGCCATATCCTGCATACTGTAGTTCGGCTCGCCAACAGGGCAACAGGTACTCCGCCCAACGTCACGATTGTCGAACCGAATCACGAAACGCCCACCTTCTACCAATGCGTCGCAGAAATTCTCTTCCCACATCAACATCGACGCGCTAGCACCCATAATTAGCAAGATCGCGGGATCTTTAGGGTTGCCAAAAGAATCGGTACAAATATCGATGCCATTGGCTGAAAACGTGTGTTCTTCCATACGAATATATCGCCACTTTGTCACAATCGACCACAATACTAGCAGACGAGATTGTAAGACGAGCACAGTTCCTACCTTAAAGTCTCCGTTGGTCCTACTTGACGATTCATAGTAGGCAGGAGAGTATTCGGGCTCAGTTTTTATCCATGGGGAGATGGGTATGCGCTTTACTCTGCCTGCTATTCTGGCGGCTAGTTCTTTAACTTTATTGTCTTTTGCTACCGAGCCTGCTCACGCTGAAGCTGCTGCCAACCAGTCTTCGTATCTCGAAGAAGTGGTCGTCACGGCTCGTCGTCGTGAGGAGGGTGTGCAAGATGTGCCGATCCCGATCTCGGCCCTTTCTTCCGATCAACTGCGCGAACGCGGGATCACGGAGATAAAGAACATCGAGCAGATAACCCCTAACCTTTCATTCCTGAATTCAGGCGTGAACAAGGGCACCGCGCAGATCTTTTTACGCGGTATCGGGCAAGTTAACTGGGGTCCAACCCAGGATCCCAAGGTGGGCACTTATATTGATGGTGTTTATCTCGGTCGTCCACAGGGTGGCGTTTTTGACCTTTTTGACATCGAACGGGTCGAAGTTTTGCGCGGTCCGCAAGGCACCTTGTTCGGTCGTAACACGACAGCAGGGCTCATACAGGTCATCACTAAGGACCCGACTCACGACTTTGAGATGACTGTTCAAGCCGGTATCGGTAACGACGAGCAAGTCAACACGGACATCGTGATCAACGGATCTCTGATCGATGGCGTTCTCGCCGGTCGTTTGGCGATGCAAACGCGTCGTGACGACGGATTTATGAAGGACATGGCTGGGCGAGACTGGCATCAAACGGACTCGCAATCCGCCCGAGGTAAGTTGCTCTGGACACCCACAGACAAGATCGAAGTCTTGCTCGCCGGTGAACTATTTTTCGCGGATGAGACTGGTAGTCTCGGTCAGTGCGTCGGCGGCGTCCCAGGCGGTGGTACCGGCTTAAATTTCTTCACAGATGTTTTTGGCGTTTTGGACGATCTTGAATCGGCGTGTACTGAGAACAGCGATTTCTACCGATCCAACGACAACGATCCCAACGGCAGTAAAGTCACGACTCGAGGCCTGACTCTTGATGCCTCATGGGATCTCGAAAATGTGACCCTGCACTCGATATCTGCTTGGCGAACAATTGACGAGATCAACGAATCTTGGGGTTGGGCCAATGATTTCGTAGGCGGTCCTTCTGCATCGATCGAAGTTTTGGGTGATCAAAACTCTCCCTACGAGCAGTACTCACAAGAGTTTAGAGTCGAAGGTCTGGCAATGAATGAGCGCTTGGCTTGGACCGCAGGCGTGTACGGTTTCCGAGAAAGCGCGACTCAACGACTAAACGTACCCTTCTGGCGTGGGTTAGATACAGTGACTCCAGATCCCGCAGATGCACCGCTGTTCTTCGTTCCGGGTGCCGCTTTCGGCCCTCCATTTGATGCCTTCCCTCTTGTTGGTAATTTCGCACAGGTTACAGCCGGTGCGATTTCCCGGCGTCAAGAAACCCACGCAACCAACAAATCCTGGGCGGTCTTCGCTGAAGCCACTTACGACGTAACAGAAAAGTTAGCTGTTACTGCAGGCTGGCGATGGACCAAGGACACGCGCGAGTTTAAACGCTTCCAGTTCCAGACTGATGGGAGTTTCGATCCAGGCAACACCTGTCCAGGCAATCCAATTGACCCAGTTACAATGAGTGTCTTAAACGCGTCTTGCACGCAGTCATTAGACTACAACGAAGCGACGCCTCGGCTCATCGTCAACTACGACGTTAGCGATGATCTGATGATCTATGGCAGTTTCTCTCGCGGCTACAGCTCTGGTGGTATGAATGGTGACATTCGCATGCGCCCCTTCCAAACTGAAATATCTGACAACTGGGAAGCAGGTTTTAAATCCACTCTGTTTGACGGGCGTTTGAAGTTGAACATGACTGCGTTCCAAACTAACTACGAGAACCAGCAGATCACGGTGAGTCGTCTTGTCAACGGTCAGCCAACAGCAGACTTGATCAATGCTCAGGAAGCCACGATCGAAGGTATCGAGGCGGACCTCACATGGAGTCCCATCGAGAACTTATTCGTGACAGCATCAGCCGGTGTGATCCAGGGTGACTACGATGAGTTCACTACTGTTGATACGGAGTTCGATCCGGTTACGTTGGAAGAAGTTGAGTTCATAAACGACTTCTCCAATACTGAGTTCATTGGTGGTGCACCATATACCTACAGCATCAACGTCGCGAAATTGTTTAACCTCGACAACGGTGGCGCCGTCACGGTGAGTGGTGGTTGGTCTTACCGTGGCCGAATTTACAACACGTTGCGGCGTTTCCGTTCGTCTCGCCAGGGTAAATACGGTATCGCGGATGCGCGTATCGTGTGGGATCTTGGTAACGAGAAAACAACGATCGCACTTTGGGGCACTAATCTCGGTGGCCGGGAGTACTATCGTGCGGCCCTTGATCTGCCGAACGGAGTCGACTCTGACGGCAATGCAACAGGTCCAGATGGTCAGCCAATCGGACAGGATTTGGGCACTAATACGCTCTATCCCGCCGAGCCAAGACGTTACGGTCTAACCGTTACTCATCGACTAGGCGCTTAAGGCTAGTCGTCATAACTTAGATAAGCGTTCGGGGTATCCCGAACGCCTATCTGAGCCCTCAACGCATTACGAAGTACCAATACTCAATAAATTGTCTACGGGCGTGTAGAGCGCTTCCATATAGTCCATGTCTGCCTGATCGATCACGATTTCCGTAGAATCGACCAACTCATCTAGCTGTTCAATCTTCGAAACCCCAACGATAGGCGCCGTTACCTCAGCCTTGTTAATAAGCCAGGCCAATGCAATCTGCGCAGGTCGTTTACCGTATTTTTCTGCAACCTCAACCACTCGATCTGCCACTGGGAAAACGTGCTCACCGTGATAGAGACTCTCGGTTCGCTTCCGGTCCGCGCCCTGAGAACGGTTGGTACTCCCCCCTGCAAAGCCACCCTGGTAGGCGCCGGTCAATATGCCACGCGCCAAAGGCGACCAAGGCATCAACGCCACGCCGCTTTGTGCACAATAGGGATTCATTTCCCGTTCCTCTTCGCGGTAAACCAAGTTGTAGTGGTTTTGCATCGAGATAAACTTCGTCCAACCGTTGATTTCAGCCGTCATTTGCAACTCAGCGAACTGCCACGCAAACATTGACGACCCACCTAAGTAGAGCACCTTGCCTGCCTTGACCATGTCGTGCAGCGCTTCCATCGTCTCTTCTATTGGCGGTTTTGCCGCACTTGGAATTCCATGCGGATGCCTGTGTATGACGAGATGGTCGATGTAGTCCAGGCCAAGACGTTTGAGGCTGGCATCCACGCCTTCGATAACGTGTTTGCGGCTCAAACCACCAGAGTTAGCACCTCGACCCATCGGCATCGAGATCTTTGTGGCCAGAACAAACTCATCACGAGGTAAGAGCTCACGCAAAAGTGCACCGACCACCTCTTCCGACGCACCTTGTCCGTAGATATCTGCGCAATCAAAGTAGAACAGTCCCTTATCCAACGCTGCCTTGAAAATCGGCCGAGCCTGATCGATATCTAAAGTCCAATCACCCTGATGACCCCGGCCTGGAATACCAAAATTCATTGTGCCTAGGCATAGTTGCGAGGCACGGAGGCCACTTCTCCCCAATTGAACGGGCTTTAACATAGCGTTCCCTTACTCTTTAATAGACTATTACGTATAAAAACCAATGTTAGAGCTTGGGGCACCAAAGGGCCACGATTTGGCCAACGTTGTTTTGTCTCGTGCCACTTGAAGATAGAAAAGAGGGAATACATGTCTTTGGATATCTACCAGCCATCTGACCCATCACTCGCACCGGGTGAAGCACGGTGCCCAGGTCCGAGCGCACAAGACATCATCGCCCGTGATGGCGACCAACCCCCAGCGCCACTGCTGGCAAGCGCGTACGAGTACCTCGGCAATGACGACATTTCCTGGTCGCGATACACCTCCCAGGCTTTCCACGACCTAGAAATGGAAAAGATGTGGACCAAAACATGGCAATGGGCTTGTCGCGAAGAACACATACCAAATCCAGGCGACTACTACGTCTACGACATCGGTCCTTTCTCCGTGATCGTGATTCGCGGAGACGATGACCAGATTCGCGCGTTCGCCAATTCCTGCCCCCATCGAGGCATGCAGTTTTGTAACTCAGGCGAGCAAGGTAGCGGTAAACAATTTATTCGCTGTCCATTTCACGGCATGTCCTGGCATCTGGACGGCTCGTTACGTGAAATCCCTTGTCGTTGGGACTTTCCACACATCGACGAGCAGAACTTCAAATTGATAGAAGTGCCCAGTGACTCTTGGGGTGGGTTCGTTTTCATCAATCTCGATCGCGAAGCTCAAGCTTTGGAAGACTACTTGGAAGTCCTGCCTGAGCACTTCGCCAATTGGCCGCTAGAAGATCGCTACGTTGTGCTGCACACCGAAAAGGTTTTGCCCGGGAATTGGAAGATGTGCATGGAAGGTTTTATGGAAGCCTTCCATGTATTGGCTACGCATCCTGAAGGCCTGCGCGGTTCTAGCTGGGCGAATACGCAATACGATTTGTTTAGCCCCCACGTTTCCCGCTTTTTACAAAACCTATCCAGCGGCAATCCACATTTTGAGCGCGATTACACCGAACAGGAGCTGTTCGAATTTTTGGGTCACCCTGACGAAACTCTCCCGGAAGACAAAACCGCACGACAAGCACACGCAGACGGACTGCGTGAAAGCTTAGGCGCCGCGATGGATGTTGACCTGACCGGCGTATCGAACTCGGAATTGCTCGACAGCATCGAGTACCACGTTTTTCCCAATGCCTGCTTTTTCCCCGGCGTTGTTATCCCTCTTATCTACCGCTTCCGTCCGCTAGGCGTCGATAAGTGCATACACGACATCATGATGTTGCAGCCGATCCCCGAGAACGGCGAGCGGCCTGAACCGGCTCCCAGGGAGCGTCTTGCTATCGACGAGCCATACGTGTCACTTGAGTCTTTTAAAACTAATCGCTTGAGCTATGTGCTAGATCAAGACACTGACAATTTTGAGCGGCAATGGGCTGGCATCAACGCGTCATTGAAAGGGGCGCAAACTTTAGGCAACTATCAAGAAGCGCGTATTCGACATTTCCACAATACGCTTGATACCTATCTTTCGGCGTGAGACTCCAATGAGCCTTACAATCGAAGAAGTCATCGCCAAACAGGAAATTACCGACCTCGTAGGGCGCTATATGCGAGGTCTAGATCGACTAGACAAACCCCTCTTGCGCGCCACCTTCCATGACGATGCCACAACCGACTACGGTTTTTTCAAGGGTGGTCCCGATGAGTTTGTTGAGATGGCGTACAATGCGCTGAAAGAACATCTAGCCAATCACCATATGATCGGCCAGGTGAATGTAGAGGTGGATCTGCAAAACGATCGCGCCTTCGGTGAAGTCTATTTCCAAGCCTTTCATAGGATTGCGACCGACGGCGAAGAACGAGACCTATTTATCTCTGGACGGTACGTTGATCGGTACGAGCGACGGAACGACGAATGGAAGTTCGCATTTCGCAGCGAAGTCAACGACTGGGCGCGGAATGATCCCGCAACCGACGACTACTTCACGTCCAACCCAAAATCTTTGCGCGGCGGACGGCTCGATGACTTCTCTTATGATCGCGAAGAAGTCAGCAATCGATAGCTGAAGCAAAATTTATCATCACTAACTGGAGCTCAAGATGTACACGCTCTATATCGGCAACAAAAACTACTCTTCCTGGTCACTTCGGCCGTGGCTTCTACTCACAGAATTACAAATTCCATTTACCGAAGAACTCGTCCCTTTCGACGACGATTCAAGTTATGAAAAATTTAGGACTTTTTCTCCATCGGGATTAGTGCCCTGTCTGATAGACCGCGACGAAACCATCTGGGAATCTCTCGCCATCGTCGAATATCTGGCAGAACGCCACTCGACGATCTGGCCCTACAGTCAGCAAGCCCGAGCCTGGGCGCGATCTGCGACCGCCGAGATGCACGCAGGGTTTAGCAACATCCGTAACGACTGTCCCATGACTGTGGGATTGAGGATACGGCTACACTCTCAGTCTGAGGGATTAGTCCATGACATCGCACGCCTAGCAGAGCTCTGGCGACAAGGACTAACACGCTTCGGTGGACCTTACTTGGCTGGCAGTCGTTTCACCGCGGTGGATGCCTTTTTTGCGCCGGTTGTATTTCGAATACAGACGTATGGGCTTGAAGTACCTGCAGATTGCCGTAGCTATGTTGACCTCATGTTGAAGCTTCCTGGCATGTCGTCTTGGAGTGATGCAGCACTCGCCGAATCTTTCCGAGAACCGTCGCACGAGGATGAAATTCATGCGCTGGGAGCATGGTTGCAGGACTATCGAGCTTGAGCGCGCAGCAGCGCGTAGCCTTGGTTGGCGCCGGTATAGCGGGCATGTGCAGTGCTTTGGCCTTATCGCGCAAAGGTTTTTCGGTCGATGTATTCGAACGAGACATTCCACCACCTGACGGTGGCGCCGATCGCGCATTTTTTGACTGGAATCGACGTGGCGCTGCACAGTTTCGCCATCCGCACGCTTTCCTCGGTCTCATGTGTAGCCTCTTGGAAGAGCACTACCCTGATCTCTTAGATGACTTCTTTGCTGCCGGTGCGCGTAAAGTGTCATTTGATCAAATGGTGCCACCACATCTGCAAGATCAATATCGCCCAGAGGCAGGTGATGAAAAGATGTGGGTGCTCATGTGCCGTCGAGCAACGATGGAAACGATTTTCCGACGTTACGTCGAAAAACAAGACAACATACGCATCGTCAACACAACCTATGTAACAGGAATTCAAACAGAACAGCGCAATGATCAAGTCGCAATAACTGGCCTCGAGCTTACAGACCGTATTGCAGGGAACCAAAAATCTATCTTTCAGGCTGACATTTACGTCGACGCAACGGGCCGGGCGAGCAAGTTCGGTCAATGGCTTACCGCGGCCGGTGCCGTCATCGAAGAGGAGCGGGAAGACGCAGAAATTGTCTACTACACTCGCCACTATCAGTTAAAGCCTGGTGTTGACGAGCCTGACCGTCATAAAGAGGACCCATCAGCTGGTGACGTCGGCTACATGAAGTACGGTGTCTTCCCTGGGGATAGCGGTCACTTTGCTCTGATCATCTGCCTCCCCAACGCTGAAACCGAATTACGCGAAGCCGTCAAAGACGAGGATCGATTCGACGCCATTTGTATGCAGATACCAGGCCTTGTGCCATGGATCTCGAAAGATAGAGCGGAACCGACAACGCCATCATTTGGTATTGGCGAGATCCATGCTGTGTGGCGCTCCTTTATCAAAGATGATCAACCACAAGTACTCAATTTCTTTGCTGTTGGCGATGCCAGCGCTCGTACCAACCCTCTCTATGGAAGGGGTTGTAGTACCGGAATTCTGCACGCCCACATACTAGCGGACACACTAAGCACCCGCACCGATCCTATAGCTCGCGCCGTCGAATTTCAGAAGCAAACCGTAGAACAAATACGACCTATCTACGATGCCAGTCTGAGGGAGGACAAGAACGGAATTCGGCGTGCCGATGTGGTAATGAAGGGTGGGGAGCGAGACCGAGCTGGTTCACTCAAGAAGTGGTTTGGATTTGCATTTGGCGATGCCTTAGCGGCTGCAGCGCGATACGAGATCCACGTGTTCAGAGGACTAATGCGCACTGTTAACCTCGTAGAAAAACCCGGTGCGTTTTTGGAAGATTCGAAAATCAGGCGGACGGTTTTCCGATACATGCTGAAAGGTAGAAAGAAAAACGGTCAAGCGCGAGTCCAACGCGGGCCTAACCGGCAGGAAATGTTGGCCTCTCTGTTATCCGACCAGGAGTAGTAGAGAACAACTGCCACGTCATCACTTCAACCCCGCCTAGTCTAACCACTCGGATGGGATCGGGACGCGCGCATAGGCGTCCCGATCATCAATGTCAGCCCAATTCTTTGCCTATCGCCGCCGCCTCGTCTGCATACTTGGCATAAGAATCCTTCATCGTTGCAGAGTTCAAAATGACCTCCGCGCAAAGCTCCTTCGTGTCGGCATCGAAAACTGAACTCTTTATCCAATTGGATTCTGTACGGCGACTTTCAGATAACGCAATAATTTCTCTCTCTAGAAGATAGGGTTGGTCCACGAACAACGGCCCTTTTATCAACTTGATTTCTTGCCCAGCAAACAGCCCAACGGCTGGTCCTTTCGCTCGAAAGCCAGTATTACCACTAGTGTATTGCGTTAGCACCGAAATCATTTCCATCGGAATGATGGGTCTACCCCACCGGGAATCTTTTGCACCCTCTTCCGTGTAGTACGGATGCACCTCTGTTATTGCTGAGAGTTTTTGCGCGAGCGAAAAGGGGTACAAGGCACCCATGTTTTGCTCGAACGCCATCGATGCAGATTCCGGATTAGCCGCACCCTTCTGACCAACCGTCACCTCACTGAGTATCACCAGCTTATCCGCCGGGCGAAGTCTGGCCATACGCTGATAGGTCTCGGTCTCTCCGTAGTCCGGTCCTAGACTTGCCGTACCGGTTAGCACTGGTGTGCCATCGGGTTTCTCCGCACCAATCCTGGTAATTGTGGCACCGTCAACAACGGGCTCTACAAAAGCGCGCACCTGCTCGCCTTCAACCACCATATTTTGGTAATGCGCACTAATGCATCCTCGCTCAAAAAAATCGGCACCAAACTGTTCTTCTAACAAGTGTACGAACTGGCTGAAGTGGGTTGGACCCTCGATCGGCGCACCTGCAAACCCGAGGTCCTCAGCCATTTTGTCATCGTGTATCGATAGATGTCCGTCGTACTCTTGAGTACCTAACATCTGCCGTGGGTGACGGAATTCACCGTAAATAAGCTCTGCCATAGTCTCCTCCCTCCAATTTTAACTTCACGCAAAGAACTCAAATAATAGCGCGGATGCATTACCATGTGCGGCTCAGTTTTTTGCGCTCAGGAGGGCATCAGTCATGAAAGATCTACAAAATTTATTCTCAGTCGAAGGCAAGGTCGTGGTCGTGACAGGCGGATCACGCGGTATAGGTGAAATGATTGCCGCCGGTTTCTTGGCAAACGGCGCAAAAGTCTACATCAGCTCTCGCAAGGCTGATGCGTGTGATGCAGCAGCAGAACGGTTGCAGAAGGAAATTGGTGGCGAGTGCACTCTATACCAGCTGATATGTCTAAATTGGACGGGATCAAAAACTTCTGTGCCGAGTTTAAGTCGCGTGAAGACAAATTGGACGTGCTTATTAATAACGCCGGTGTAGCTTGGGGGGCACCGCTTGAAGAGTTCCCAGAAGCCGGTTGGGACAAGGTGATGGACACTAACGTGAAAGGACCGTTCTTTCTCACCCAACAGCTACTCTCTCACCTTGAAGCAGCAACCACGTTTGAAGAGCCCGCTCGCGTTATCAATGTAGGTTCGATAGATGGCATCAAGACGCCTGTCTTCGATAATTTTTCCTACGGTCCTTCAAAAGCCGCCATTCATCATATGACCCGAGTGCTCGCTGCGCATTTGATCAAACGAAACATCATCGTCAACGGGATCGCACCCGGCCCATTCCCAACCTGGATGCTCTCTACTGGCGTTGGTGGTGGCGGCGATACTGAAAACACTGATTGGGATGCTGTTGGCAAAAGCAATCCACGAGGGCGGGTAGGCTCAGCTCCCGACATCGCAGGCCTCGCCATCTTTTTGGCTTCGAAGGCGAGCGGCTTCACCGTCGGTGAAATCATTACCTGTGACGGCGGCTCGGTGGTCTCCTAGACCGCCCGACCTCTCTAATCAAATGGCGTTTGACTACGCTGGAGCGGGAACCTCCCCTCCAGCGTTCAGCGCCTCAGTTTCCTCTAGGTCTTTCCGCAACATAGTCGCACCCCAAAAATAATGCACGGCCGCCCAAATATTGGCCAGCACCGCAAGACACAAAGCGTAGCGCAAAGAAGAAACACCGTAAGTCGGTTCTAACGCGTCAGAGAACACTCCAACCACGTATGGACCCAGACCCATGCCAATTATGTTGAGCATGAACAGCAACAATGCCGAGGCAACGGCCCGCATCCTTAGACTCACAAGCCCCTGCGTCATCGCAAAAGACGGGCCAAGATACATGCCGCCTAGAATCGACACCATAAAGAGACACGGAATCACCGCGTATAAACCACCGTAGAGATAGGCGACAAATTGAAACGGCACCATCACGAGCGTCGCGATGCCTGACACCCACATGTACCAACGCCGGTCGTCATAACGTTTGGAAAGCTGGTCGCCGAGATATCCACCACCAAAAGTACCAATAGCACCAATTCCAGCGATCAGCGCCAACCAAGACCCCACTTCTGTAATCGGCATCTCATGGCTTCGTATCAAGAACGGCGCGTTCCAAATCCCAGCCCCGTAACCCACAAAGGCATGCAAGCCCGCGGCGAAGCTGATGTGGCGAAACGATCGCTTCGCCCACAAAAATTTGCGCACTTCCGTCATCGAAGGCGCGCTGCTGGCAGCTTCCTCAGCAGTCGGTTGAACTTTTTCCGACATGCCACGTGGCGGTTCTTTAAGCGTCGCCAGCAATAGAAACGCGATCAAGATCCCGGGTACGCCAACCAGATAAAAAGTCATCCGCCAGCCAAGTTCTTCTGCGCCCCAGCCCCCTACAAAATTGCCGACCATTGAGCCGATTGGGATCCCAAGTGCATAGATGGACAATGCGGTGGCCCGCGTTTCGATCGGGAAATAGTCCGAAATGAGAGAATGCGAAGGTGGACTCGCGCCCGCCTCGCCCACGCCGACGCCAATACGGGCGATAAGCAACGTCCAGAAGCCGCTCGCCATACCGCAAACGGCGGTCATTGCGCTCCAAATGATCATCGAGATAGAAAGTACTTTTACTCGACTCCAACGGTCGGCCAGCGCGGCAATTGGGATACCCAACGTTGCGTAAAACAACGCAAATGCCAGCCCACCCAAAAGTCCGAGCTGGGTATCACTTAGCTCTAATTCTAATTTTATGGGCTCAAGCAATATCGCAAGGATCGAGCGATCCACAAAGTTGACGACATAACCTAGTAACAGAACACCTAATGCGTACTTGCGATAACGCGGGGAATATACTTCAGCCATTGCGCTTAAGCTTTAGCACTATCGCGAGCAGACACCGCTTCATGCCAGCGCCTCACATTGGCACAACTATCTGGGATCGGCATGCGCGCAGCACCCGCGGCAAAGTCAATCGTACAGAGCGCCGTTATGTCGGCAATCGTGAAGTTGTCCCCAGCAATGTACTGCTGATCTGAAAGCTCATCGTTCAGGCGGTTGTAGAATCTTTCCAAAGACGCTTTTCCGCGCTCAGCCAACTCATTTATGGCTGGCACATCACCAACATTGCCACCAAGACCACGCGAAGCAAATCCCGGAAACGAGTTACGAAAGGCCTCCATCGCAGGTAACAACCCATCCCACTCCATATGGCGTTGACGCGACTCTACCTGTGCCTTGCTCACTGCATCAGTCCCCATAAGCGCAGGTTCAGGATGGCTCTCTTCGATATATCGACAAATCGCAACAGTCTCATCAATCACGGTGCCATCATCCAACTGCAGGGTTGGCATCATGCCTCTTGGATTGATGCTCAAAAATTCGTCTGTCAGATTGTCGCCCTTGACGATATTGAGTTCTACTTTTTCGCAGTCCACACCTTTCTCAGCCATAAAAATCCGTACCCGCCTCGGATTAGGTGCCCCATTTGTATCGAATAACTTCATCATCCCTCCTCTTTAATTCCGTCTCTTTAACTCCGGTCTCTTTAACTCCAGTCTCTTTATTTACGGCCTCTCTATTTACGGCCTCTCTATTTACGGCCTCTCTATTTACGGCCTCTATGTTCGCAACCTATTTAGGTTACAGCCTCTTCTCAAACTCGCGCTTATTTTTGCGCGTACATCGCGATTAGTTTGTAATCGCGACGCCACAGATCAATATCTCCGCACACATCTTCCCGCAAGTGCCGCAACAAGCTCTGCACACCACGATCAAACTCAACCATGTCACTATGTTCGCGCGACACTTCATCTCGGCTCGATATCTTAGACGCCATTTCGAGTAACAGTTCCACGTCCGCTCGCTCGCCAGGAAAACGTTGCCACGTAGAGGCTAAAAAGGCGGAATAGATATAGAGCACTTCGCAAGGCCCAAAACCTGGGACAAGCCTCGTATCCAGCTCGCTCCCAGACACGAGTCTTGTGTCAGAAAAATGTGCGCTACCTTGACTCAAGTCTGGCAGCATTCGCCCTGCAGGACGGGTCTCTATCTCCACATTGGGATGGTCACTAGACACGGCAAAAAATTGCTTACCTCCGCCTCGACCGGCGCTAATAATAATCTCGTCACAGTTAGCACTAGCCGCGACCCATGTTTTGCTACCATTAATAACCGGACCATCCTTGGATGCCTGCCAAGTAACCCCCGGCAAAGGATCATTCTCGCTGCGGTCTTCAGACACAGCAAACGCCGCCCATCCGGTAAATTTCTCTTCCGGGAAAATGTGCCGAATCGCACCTTGATAACCAGCGATGAAAACCCAGGCAAACCGATCTGCTAGGGCACCCCCAACGACCGACATCGCAAAGGGAGACAGTTCTGCACATTGCTCGAGCCAAATCAGTTTGTAAGCCGCCTCGTCAGCAACCGGATCACTCGCCTCCACAGCTCCTAGCAGTTCAACGGGGTGCATTACCTACTACCTGACAGCGATGGATAACACGGGCATCGTCACCATGATCGTGTACGGCATAGTGCAGCACAGATCGGTTATCCCACATTACTAGGTCACCCGCTCGCCACTGGTGTCGACCTTGGAATTCGGGTCGAATGCTGTGCTCGAATAGGTACTCCAGCAGAGATTTCGACTCCTCTCTCGACCATTCATCGAAGCGCCGTGTGAACGCGCGACAAACGTAGAGACTTTTTCGTCCAGTTTCGTCATGGGTTCTTGCGACAGGATGTAGCGAACGTGGTGCGGCTTGTTGATCTTCGCCGTAGAGTTTCGCGAGGCCCTCCGCAGTATGGTGGGCCATCAATTCATCGACGACCTTTTTCATCCCAACGGACAGTTCTTGGTACACTAATTCCTGGTTAGAAAATGCTGTCTCACCGCCAATTTCTGGCGCTTCTAGGGCGTACAGCATAGTTAGCTTGGGCGGCTGAACGTTATAGGTCATGTCCGAATGCCAATGCTGGTTGACGTCTCGAGACTTACCTCTGTTGGTCAGTTCAATAATATTTGGATAGTTTTCCAGCGCCATGTAGGGAAACGGAATTAACTCGCCAAACCGATTGGCAAAATCAATTTGATCCTGAGGCGTCAGATTTTGTTTTGGAAAGACCAGAACATGGTGCTCACAAAAGAGTCGATTGATTTCTTCAAAGACATCCTCACCCGATGATCGTACATCGACGTCTTCAACAACCGCACCCAAAGGCGCACTCATACGTGTGACTTGCAACCTTGTCCCCTTATTACGTTCGCAGTGCCCGATAGGCGCCGTCGCCTGATTCGGCAAACACCGACTGTCCTAACTCATCGCCCGCCAAGAGCCCTGACTTTACTTTTTCCGATGTCACGGCAAAGGGTAAATTTCCAAAAGCAACAAATCCCATCGCACCAGTGGTTACCGCCTCTAACCCATCGTCGTCATTTCTGGCCATGCCATTTGTTCCAAAGTGATTGGCAGTCCGACACGAGCAAAGAATTCAGCAACGCGTCTCGCCTCAGTGACATCCCCCTCCATCATCAGCTGAGCAACGACACCCATGGCGACCATTTCTCCGTGTAAAAAATTTGCCTCAACCTGACCTACATTCGTGAACCCTTGGGCGTAGCCATGCGCACCCGCTAAGCCGCCACTTTCAAAACCAACCCCACTTAACAACGTATTTGCCTCAACCACATCCTCAAGGGCGCCGCTGACCGTCCCACTCGTCACATCTAGACTCGCTTGCTCGCCGTGCTCGTAGAGGATTTTTGCACACAGCTCTCCCAGTGCACCCGCTGCGAGTGTCGGTCGAGTACCCAATACAGTGCGCGCTTTCGGGTTCGCTGCGCATACGCGGGCTTCATACCAAGTCGCCATGGCATCACCCATACCTGAAACTAAATACCGAGCGGATGCAGCAGCAACAACAGAAGTATCAACGACGACGAACACTGGATTTTCTGGAAAGAACTCAACGCCGTTCATGACGCCCTCGTCTGAATACATCACGGAAAGCGCCGAACAGGGAGCATCGTTGGAAGCGAGGGTCGGAACGATTACAACGGGCACACCTACCCGATACGCGACGCACTTACCCGCATCAACACTCTTACCGCCACCAACAGCGATCAAACAATCGATACTGGCATCTAACAGAGCTCTGCTGTGTTTCTCGACTTCCGCGACTGAACACTCGCCTTCAAATACAGCCAGGACTGATTCTCCACCTGACTTGGCTATGCTCTCGATAACTCGCCCGGCCTCTGCATTGTGACCACGGCTAGAAGCCAGGACGCCGAAACGCCGACAGCCCAGCAAACTTAAATAGTGATGGATTTGATCGAGCACACCCTCGCCTTGGATGTATTTTGGGGGTGCAATCATGATCCGCGGGCTCGCACCATCTAATCCATTGTCATTCAATGCATAGACATTACCTGGAATAAACGCTTCTCTCATTGATCTCCCACTGATCTCCCACTGATTTCCCACTGATTTCCCACTGATTTCCCACTGATTTCCCACTGATCTCCCACCGATCTCCCACTGATCTCCCACTGATTTCCCATCTTGCTCTTGCGGCGCCTATCCGTTTACCACTCGACCTGCCTTCCGACTTACCGCAGAACTCGCCGCGCTACCCTCGTTTAGTTGTGTTCCAACAGTAGGATCCATACCATCGCATGACAATAGGGGGAGTACAACATGCCTTTAGATACAGCCATTGTGGGTCAATCCATTCCAGCCGAGCACCACACTGTTGACGCGCGATGGCTCATGGCTTATGCCGCCAGCTTGAACGACCCAAACCCCGCTTACATGGATACGCACGCGAATTCTGTTGTCGGTCACCCTGTTTTTCCAGTCTGTGTTGAATGGCCTGTTATCCTCAACACGAGAGCGCTCGCTGGCAGTCAGTCGTTGACCGACGAAGAATCAGCGCGGGGCGTTCATGCGGCTCACGATCTGCACATTCACGCACCCATCACAGCCGGGGATGAGCTCAGGACTGAAGCCACAATGATCGGCGTCAACGCCATCAAACCAGGCGCGGCATACACAATGAAGCTCACCACGACTAATCAAACGGGTGTCGTGGTGGCTGAAACCTACCAATTGGGTATCTATAGGGGCGTTGAAGTTACCGGTGAAAGTGGATTTTCAGAGCATCCCCCCGAGCTACCAACTCGGTCGGATCCGACACAGGGTATCCGCTCAGAGATCTTTGTCCCGAGTGGTGCCGCGCATACCTATACGGAATGCGCACATATATGGAATCCCATCCACACAGATAAGGCAGTGGCTTTAGCGGCAGGGTTACCTGACATCATATTGCATGGCACTGCGACCTTGGCTCTCGCAGTTACCGCAGTTGTTGACAAACATGCGGACGGAGACCCTGCTCGAGTAACACGGCTTGGTGGCCGATTTGCCGCCATGGTACTCATGCCCTCAACCATCGTTGTGGAATCACACCGTGTCGACAACGTGGTTTCATACCACGTACTTACAGACGACGGTCAAACAGCAGTTAGCGCCGGCTTCGTCTGTCTCGACTAGAACTGTCTCGATTAGAGCTAAGCAAGACCTAAGCAGAACTTCCAAAAGAGATATCTATGAACACCTTTTCTAACATCCTCTTCAGATTTTTCACCTTTTTTGCGTTCTGTTTGGGAGGACTCTCCGCACACGCGGAGTATTGTCAGTCTCTTCTCAAGCTGAGTTACCCAGACGTGGCAATGTACGAAGCTAAATCGATTGCGGCGCCTGTGCCTCACTGCAAAGCCAAAGGTCTCATCGGTGGCAACATCAACTTTTCAGTCTGGCTTCCGAAGGAGTGGAACGGCCGCTTTGTTATGGGTGGCGCTGGCGGCTTTGTTCGACCAGAAGACAATCAAGCTTTGCGCCTCATAGGACCCTCTGTTCTAGAAGGTGGCTACGCTACCGCTTCGACGGATACTGGTCATCAATCTGATGGACTGGGCAACGACTGGGGGCTCAACGACTACGAAGCTATCGTGAATTACGCCTATCTCGCCATGCACAGAGCAGTCGTTTCAAGCAAGGCGCTCATAAGCGATCACTACGGTCGCCCGGCGGAGAAGTCCTTCTTCGTCGGATGTTCAAACGGTGGGCGTCAAGCGCTCCACGAAGCCCAGCGCTATCCAAATGACTTTGACGGGATTGTCGCGGGCGCACCGCCCTCAACTTTAGCGGTGTTGCCGCAAGTTTTCTGGCCATCACCCAAAAAATGTATCCCGACCCATACGACCTTGGCGCAGCACTTGTCACCCTCTCAGATCGAAAACTCCTAAGAGAAAAACTGTTAGCGGCATGTGATTCGTTGGATGGTCTAACGGATGGCATTCTGCACAATCCCAACGCTTGTGATTTCGACCCCACTGAACTTACCTGCGCGCAGGGACAGGAAGATGGCTGCTTGGGCGAAGAAAAAGTGGCTGCAATCAAGATGGTGTACGACGGCCCAACCAACGACGAGGGATCACTTTTCTTTGGCTTTCCATTTGGTGCTGAGGATATCGAACAAAACGGTTGGGGAAGTTGGCTAACTGGCGGCGCTGCACAAGGCGTGCCCAATGCAGCCTATGCGTTCGGTACCGGCATCATGCGTAACTTTGTCCACCATGACCCAAGCTGGACCCACGATACAACCGATTGGAATGCCTACCCCGATAGGATTCGACCGATCGCCAGCGTGCTAGATGCTCGCAGCACTGATCTCTCAGAGTTTCGTGCCCAAGGTGGCAAACTGCTCATGTACCACGGTTGGGCCGATGTGGCACTCACGGCACATATGAGCACCGACTACATCGAGAAGGTCTATTCGGCCGACACCACCGCACGCGATGATGCCAAATTATTCATGATGCCAGGCGTTTTACATTGCGCAGGTGGGCCTGGCCCTAGCGTGGTCAATTGGTTGGCCGCACTCGAATCTTGGCATGCCACTGGAGATGCGCCGGATGAGTTAGCAGCGAGTTATCCGGACAAAGCAGGTGCGCGGAAGATCTGCGCCTGGCCGCGCCAGGCTGTGTATGATGGTGGCGATTCAGAATCACCAGAGTCGTTCACTTGTCGGTAGTCTTCAACCCGAACAGGAAGCGAGTTACGAGGAGTCGACGGGCAACGACTTCATAGATCAAGACAGAACCGAGTCCGGTTATAACCCCCAATAGCGCGACCTCGACGATTAAGGGCAAGGAGAGCGGCAAGAGCCAGTAGGCGGCAATTAAAAGCACTGGCTGGTGGACGACATAAATCGGCAACACAGCGTCGGTCAGATAACTTAATGCACGTGAAGAACGATTGAGGTACGCGGCCGCGTAACCTGACAACGTGAGCACAACACTCCACCCATACAGACCGCTGACTGTTCCGTAACGTATGCCATTGGTATCGAGGAACCCGATCCGCCAACCTAGACCATCGCCAAGCTGCATCAGAAACAGAACCGAAGTGACCAAGAGAAGCAGGCGTCGCCTGTCTTCCAGCAGCTGCCAAATCTCACTGCGAGCCGCAAATACAACGCCAAACCCAAAGATGCCAAGCCAACGAAGATGATTCGCCCAATCATTAACAAAGTCTTGCGTGACCGGCGCCAACTCCTGAACTAACGAGTTTGTGAACGCAAGCCATATGGCTGGAAGCATCAGTAGCGACCAGATAGGCAACCGCCATCGAACACGGTTGTGTATCACCGCGAACATCAGGACATACACCAATAGATAGGCTAGAAACCAAAGATGGTCCCAAGTCGGAATGTCACGATTAGGGAAAGGCGCACCAGGTAGATAGGCAGACCACCAAAAGTCCAGATAACCAGGTTCGATATAGCCCTTATCCAGAAACTCCACATAAACCTGGGTCGGATTAAGGATCAGAATCCCGAGGAGAATGACGGGTACTAGCCGCTTGATCCTATCCACGGCGAACCCGCTCCGGCCCAGCTTCTCAATAAGAAACCGAGAGGCAACACCGGAAATGAAGAAGAGAAGTACCAGCCGCCACGCACTCAAGGAATTCATCACGAGTTCGAAGTTGGGGAAAATCCGCGGACTCTTGAGGTTATATCCCCAGGTGACGTACAGGAGTCCGACATGAAAGAGAATAAGTAAGGCGAACGCGATGACTCGCAGCCAATCTAGGAAGTATTTGCGTTCGCCTAACATCCAACACAACTAAATTGAGAGATGTTCAATTCGCTCATGACCACCGTCGTGCAATTGGTACAACTCAATGGAGATACGACCGCCTCCTAACTCCATTAGACCCAATGTACCAAGCCGGGTTGATTGATTGTTCGGCAGGGTTGCTGACCCAGGATTCACATAAATGCGCTCATCAACATGATGAAGCTCTGCTAAATGGGTATGCCCGTAAATCACAATCCTTGGATCAAATGTGTCGAAGGCGCGACCTAACTTTTTCAGAAGCCGCTCGCTATTCGCCCGCGCAGGGGTGGGGAAGTGATGCCCGATGCCTACAGGTATCCCAGCAAGATTCCCAGTCCAGGTGTCTTTCAGCCGATGATGTTCGACATCGACATCGCCGTTGCCAGAGCTGACGAACGTTGGGGCGATGGTTTCGAGTTCGTCAATGACATCGGTCACGTGTAAATCACCCGCATGTAAAATGCAGTCAACCCCATCAAATGCAGCGTGCACTTGAGGCCACAAATTCGCGATTGTGCCAGGCATATGTGTGTCGGCGATGAGACCAACCCGCAAGGATTCAAATTCTGAAAAGTATGCTTCGACCAACCTGCTCCCATATCCGCAAGACGCCATGATATCGGAACCTGAGTAATCCCTCCTCTACTCAATCGATCGCGTTAACTCTAGTTGACAGAGCACCGTACAAGTCTGAGACCATAAGGCCATAACGGTTCGTGGGAGATGGACCGGAAAACTCGGAGGAATTTATGCGAATTACAGATGTTGGTGTCACCGTGTGGGAGTGGAGTGACATTCCACCTACCCGTTACACACTCAATGCCAAGAGTTCTGATACACGCTCCACCCATATGGGTTTGGTGAGGATCAAGACAGACGAAGGTATCGAGGGTGAAGCCTTTCTAGGCTCTGCCTTGAGTAATTTGGGCGGGGATGCACAACTCATCGTCGACCGATACAAATCCCTCCTGGTCGGGCAAGACCCTCTGAACCGTGAACGCATTTGGCAAAGCATGGCGGGATGGGCTATGGGCAGTGTTATGCGCGTCATTGGCGCCATAGACGTCGCCCTGTGGGATCTGGCTGGCAAGGCCGCAGGGATCCCAATTCATCAACTCATGGGTTCTTACCGCACTTCAGTACCTGCGTACGCGAGCTCAGCCGTCTTCGGCACCACCGAGGAGTACGCAGAGGAAGCCCTACGCTACAAAGAAGCTGGATGGAACGCTTATAAGATCCACCCACCGGCCGTAGCTGAGTGGGACATTAGGATTTGCGAGGCGGTCCGCGCCGCCGTTGGTGATGACTATCGCATCATGTTGGATTCGACTTGGTCTTATGACTATCCAGATGCACTGCGCGTAGGTCGCGCCGTAGAAGACCTTGGCTTCTATTGGTATGAAGATCCGTTGCGCTTCGATGACCTGTATGGCTACGTAAAGCTCAAGCAGGATCTGAGAATCCCGATCATGGCAACCGAGATGCCGAGCACTGGTCCGACTGCCTATGCGCCTTGGATCATGCAGAAAGCCACTGACTATTTGCGCGGTGACGTTGCAATCAAAGGCGGCTTAACCTCATGTCTAAAGACCGCTCATCTGGCCGAAGCCTTCCAAATGAACTACGAAGTTCATCACGGCGGTAACTCACTGAACAACGTCGCAAATCTCCATCTCATTATGGCGATCCGTAATTGCGAGTACTTTGAGGTTCTACTGCCTGACGCCCTGCAAAAACACGGTCTCGTGCAAGACATTGAAGTTGATGCGAATGGTTTGGTCCACGCACCTCAAGGACCGGGACTAGGTGCCGAAATCGACTACGATCTCATCGAGCATAACAAGGTTGCCGACCTGTAATGATCGACCTTGCGGATAAAACTGCTTTCATCACAGGTGGTGCGAGCGGCATTGGTCTAGGTATGGCGACAGCGTTTGCCCAATCCGACATGAATGTTGTGATCGCAGATATCAGCGCTGAACGCCTGTCTCACGCGGAACAGCAACTGCGGAAGATTACCGATCACGTACTTGCTTTGGAGGTGGACGCTACTGATCGTGCATCGCTAGAGACTGCTGCTGCACGTACCGAGGCCACCTTTGGTGCGCTCCACGTGCTCTGCAATAACGCCGGTATCGGTGGCGGTGGCTTGGTCCTTGAAACCTCTGAAGAACGCTGGCGACACACCCACGAGGTGAACTTTTGGGGACCGCTCAACGGGATCCAAACCTTTCTACCCAGTATGTTAGATCACGGTGAGGAGGGACACGTCGTGAACACTTCATCATTTAGCGGGATCCAAGGTCATCATCACCAGTCCGGTTACGGCACGAGTAAATTCGCGTTGGTGGGATTGTCTGAATTTCTTAGGAACGATCTCGCAGAAACCAATATCTCAGTCTCCGTGTTGTGTCCCCATGTCGTCGATACCCCGATCTTTTATCCGGATCTCGCACCAGACGACACCGAAGCAATTAGAGCCAAAAAAGAATCGCTGCCTTTCCTGGCAACCATGGCGGTCTCACCTGAAACCGTCGGACAACAAGTGCTTCAAGGAATTCAAAACGACGAGCTCTACATCTTCTGTGATGGCGTCCAATCTCGCGCGATGCTCGAAACTCGGTGCGAAAACATGTTGGCGGCGATGGACCGCCAGTTTCCAAACAGGGAGGCGCAATGAACCAACCCAAATACAATGTCGAGTGGCAGAGACTTCCCGACATGCCTGTCGCCAAATGGGAACCTGCAAGCCTAGTTAAAGACGACAAGATCTATGTCTTAGGCGGATACGAGGACTACATCACTTCGAGTAAACGCCTTGACGTCTTTGATCCCAAGCACAGCACCTGGACCCGGCTACAGGATCTTCCTAGCGCCCTATCCCATGTGAACTTAGTCCCAAGCGACACTGGGTTTTGGTTTGCTGGCGGCATGAAAGACAAGGTTCACCCGGGGCTGGACCACATTATCGCAGAAGTCTGGCACTACGATATTGAACTCGATCGCTATGAGGCAGCTCCCTTATTGCCTGGGCGTCGAGGCGGTGGCGGCTTAGCCCGACTAGGTAGTCAGCTGCACTACATCTCTGGTCTGATGGAAGACCGAGACACCGATTCCCCAGATCACTGGGTCTTCGACCTCGATCAATGGGCTCACACAGGGGATGCCCAATGGCAACATGCTGCGCCGCTTCCCGTACCGCGTAACCAACTGTCAGTCACGGTTTTGCACAACAAGATCTATGCGATTGGCGGCCAGTTTAATCACGACAGTCAACAACTCGACCAGGCAAGGGTAGACATATACGATCCGGCTACCGATAGCTGGGAAGACGGTCCATCGCTGCCCTATGGCCATTCCCACTCCGAAGGTGCCACGTTTGTTCACGACGATTGTATCTGGATGATCGGTGGACACGGCACACCTGCAGGCGGCACCAAGGCGATGACTCCGGATGTGCTTGTGCTTTCAGAGCAAAACGAATGGGAACTTGCCTGTCACTTGCCTATGCCGCTTTCCTCCCCCGCTGCTGCGATCGTCAACGATAGACTATATGTCGCAGGTGGCTGGGATCGGCGCATGGATGAAAACAAGAAATGGCTGTCGTCGCCAGAGGTGTGGATGACCGACGTACCTAAATAGCTGCTGGGCAGTTAGTTGATGTTAGTGAATAACACCCTTCAATCGAGGGTCTAATACGTCACGAAGAGCATCGCCGACAAAATTAAACGCCAAGACCAACAAGAAAATCGCGACCCCAGGCACGATAGAGAGTAGTGCCTGTTGTTCAAGCATGGGAAAGGCTTGTTGCAACATGTTTCCCCACGTGGGCGTTGGCGGTTGTATACCGACACCGATAAACCCCAGCGCAGCTTCCGTGAGAACGGCATAACCCATAGACAGAGTGCTCTGTACAATCACGGGCGCAACGCTGTTAGGTAGTATGTGCTTGAAGATAATGCGCGTATGGCTCATACCTCCGGCAAGCGCTGCAGCAACATAATCTTGCTCACGGATCGAGAGCCCCTGGCTACGCACTACTCGTGCCATCCAAGGCACATTGGCAATCCCAATGGCGACAATCACAGTTGTCAGCGATCCTCCGAGTGCCGCGGCCAGTCCGACAGCGATCAACAAACTGGGGAAGACCACAAGGGCATCCATCGCTCGCATGATGATGTCATCCACAAAACCGCGGAAGTAAACCCCGATGAGCCCCAGCGGGACACCAATCAGCACACCGAGCCCGATCGCCCCAACACTCACGATCAGCGCTATACGAGCACCATAAATCAACCTTGCCAAGGTATCTCTGCCGAGCTGGTCGCTACCTAAGAGGTGTGCAGAGGAGATGTCCGACAGCAAATTGTCAAAATCCATCTCCTCCGGACCAACAGGAACTATCAGTGGTGCAAAAATTGCGACCAACACAGTCAGTAGAATGAAGACCACGCCGAATGCTGCATGCGGGATCCGCATGACTTTACGCAGGACATCGATACCGTGATTCGCATCAGTCATCGTAGCGTATCCGTGGGTCCAACCAGGCATACACCAAGTCCGTAGCTAGCAATCAAAACGGCAAGCGCCATCACGAGCACCGCACCTTGTACAGACATGAAGTCTCGGGCAAATATTGCCTGCACCATGAACTGACCCATGCCAGGGATACCAAACAGGGTTTCAATAACTACCGAGCCAGCAAAGATCCGCCCTGTTTGGAGACCGAAAACGGTAACGACGGGCAGTAAGGCATTACGAAGCGCGTGTATGGCGATGACGCGTCGCTTGCGTAAACCTTTGGCATTGGCCGTGCGCACATAATCCTGGGCAAGCACTTCCAACATAGCAGAGCGGCTTTGACGCATGATCAGCGCCCAACTCGTCACTCCGAGGGCAAAGGCTGGTAGGACCATGTGGCGAAGTCCTTCCACCGGATCAACGAATATGTCTACGTAACCCTGAGTTGGTACCCAACCTAGGGTCACACCGAAAAGTAGAATCGCCATGATCCCCAGCCAAAAATTAGGTACGGCGACACCCGCAATTGAAAGTACCGTAGCAACGTAGTCGACAGATGTCCCTCGATACACCGCAGAGACGATGCCTGCTGGGACACCGATGAGAATGGCGAGGACCCAGGCAACGAGCCCAAACTGCAAGGTCACCCTTGCTCGCGTGCCGAGCTCCTCAGTGACCGGTCGATAATTTTGTGTTGAGCGACCAAGATCGCCTTGCACGGCTTTGGATAGCCAAATGCCATACTGAACCAGCACCGGCTCATCTAAGTGGTGTTCCTCGCGTACCATTTGCAGCTGTTCAGCATCGAGTGATTCGCCGGGACCCACGAGCGCCAAAGCTGGGTCACCGGGAATCGCCAGCATGAGCGCATAGACCATAAACGTGATGATCGCGAGCACCGGGATCATCTGCAAAATGCGCCTAATGAAGTACGTCCACATACTTAATTCTGCTCAAGCCAAATTTCACGTACGAACATTTTTCCATCCCAGCCCATGAGCCGGTCGAGGTTTTGGACCTTGCGCGGTGCTGCGGCGTATGTGGTGCTGTACAGCAAGGGCACAAACAACGCTTCCTTCAGAATGAGCGCATTTAGCTCGTGATAGATGTCCCGGCGCGTTGCTAAGTCGTAGGAAGCTGCACCCCGTGCCACGAGCTCATCGACATCTGCGCGAGGTAAATTTGCCGCATTGTAAAAACCATCACTTTTGTAAGCTAACGACGCCAACCAGTCAGGTTCTGGATAGCGGCTCCATGTTGTGAGATACACAGGATAGCTCTCACCATGAAAGAACCGTTCTGTGGCAACTCCCGCGTTCATGACTTCAATCTCCATGCTGATCCCGACCTTTTTCAACATCGCTCTAACCACTTCAGCCGTGAGAATCAGCGTTGAGGAATTGTTTGTGACGGCGGTGAATTCAAATTCGTCTTTGCCCGCAGCGCGCAATAACTCGCGAGCCTTTTCTGGATCGTAAGTCGGTCGGCTAACATCCCCGTCATGCGCCCATGCACCGGTCGGCCACATACCAGAGTCAGCCAAAGTATTACGATTGAAAAAGATCGCTTGATTGATCACGCTCGGATCCACCGCGTAAGAAATCGCTAGGCGAATATTGGGATCGTCAATCTGCGCGAGATTGAATACGAGTGCAGCGCCAACACCGCCCCCCTCCATAGTGCGAATCTGAAATCGATCGTCGCGCTGAAAAGCTGAAACATCTTTCTTAGGTAGATACGCGACATCAATCTCGCCAGTACGTAGCGCTGACGACAGAACCGTTTCATCTCGGATCACTCTGATCGTCACCTCATCCAAATACGGCAGCTGGTTGCCATATTCGTCACGTCCCCAGTAATTTTCGTTCCGCACTAAATTAACCATGGTGCCGGTAATCACTTTGTTCACTTTGAAAGGTCCGGTACCCGATGGCTTCCAGCTGTAATCCTTCGCCAGCTCGAGTACACGCTCAGGAGAGTTCATCACCCCGCCGCGGTCGGCTAACATGTTAAGCCCCGCACCCCATGCGCTCTTTAGATTGAACCGCACCGTCAGCTCATCAATAACGTCGACAGAATCGATCAAGGTCATCGACGCCCGCGGCGTAGCGAGTGTCTTTGGATCAAGGATCCGCTCGATGTTGAATTTGACCGCCGCAGCATCGAACGGGGCGCCGTCATGGAAAACAACATCCGGTCTGAGGAAGAATGTAATCGCATCGGGGTCATTGGAAATCTCCCAACGCAATGCCAAAGAGGTCTCTGGGCGTGGCGTCAGATCGGGATTGGCATCGACCAGTTGGTCGAAAATCTGGTGCCAGTAGTAGGCATCTCCGCCTGATCGACCGAGGACCGCATCCAGTGAAGTCGGTTCTGTCGTAAAACCAATCCTTAGGTGACCACCGTATTGGATACCCTGGGCTGTTGTTACTCCTATCGGCTTCGCAACAGTTTGTTCGGTCTCCTGTTGACCACAACCGGCCACCAGCAAAGGAGCTAGGAAAAGCGTAAGCAAAGCCCATTGTTTCAGCGGAGGTGACATGCGACCTCGTGACCTGGGGTAACAGTTTTCAAAACGGGTTCTTCAACCCGACAACGTTCAGTGGCGTATGGGCATCTGGTTTGAAAGTGGCAGCCACTGGGCCTAATGATTGGACTCGGCACATCGCCAGCCAGTATTTGCCGTTCTGTAGCACGACCAGGCACTGGCACAGGAACAGCAGCAAGCAGCGATTCGGTGTACGGGTGTTGGGCATTCTGAAAAATGCGATCTCGATCAGCCATCTCCACAATTCGCCCTAGATACATCACCGCAACTTGATGACTTATATGTTCTACAACGGCCAAATCATGCGCCACGAAGAGATATGCGATGCCCATCTCATCTTGTAAATCCACAAGCAGGTTGATGACTTGGGCTTGAATGGAAACGTCGAGCGCGGACACTGGTTCATCGCAAATAATCACATCCGGATCGAGTGACAGGGCTCGCGCGATACCAAGACGTTGTCGCTGACCACCAGAAAATTCGTGCGGATAGTTTTTGAGTTGATCGGTTCGTAACCCAACTTTCTCAAAAAGACTCGCAACCCGCGCTCTAATTTCTTGCTTGGTCAATTTCTCGTGCACGGTGAGTAGCTCACCGACGATGTCCTCCGCAGTCATCCGCGGATCGAGTGACGAAAACGGATCTTGGAAGATGATCTGCGCTTGGCGTCTAATTGGTCGCAGCTCTTTGTTGCTGAGATGAGTAACATCCGTACCGTTGATCAAAACTTTACCCGACGTCGGGTCTAACAAACGCAAGATCGTGCGGGCGACTGTCGACTTACCGCAGCCACTTTCTCCAACCAAGCCGAGTGTCTTGCCTCGCTCCAAACTAAAACTCACCCCGTCGACCGCGTGCACTTTGCCAACTTCCTTGTTCAAAAGCCCCTTCTTGATCGGGAAGTGCTTTTTAAGATCTGTAACCGCAAGAACTGGGTTCATGACACTGGCTGCCAACATGCGACAAAGTGCCCGGCTGTCTGCTCAAGCATGGGCTGCTCCACTGCACACTGTGCAGTTGATCTTTCACAACGGGGAGCAAACAAACACCCCTTCCGATCAGCGGTTATTGGTGGAACCACACCAGGGATCTCATGTAGTCGAAGCGTCGGTTCACTTGTCGCTGTCGATAGGCGCGGTACTGAGGCCAGCAACCCTTCGGTATACGGATGTCTTGGTTGCGAAAATAGAGCTGCGACCGGCGCCTCCTCGATCTTCCTACCACCGTACATCACGATGACTCGATCGCAGGTTTCGGCCACCACACCCAAGTCATGCGTGATGAGAATCACCGCAGTACCAAGCTCACGTTGTAGATCGTGGATGAGTTCCAGGATTTGCGCCTGAATTGTCACATCCAATGCAGTCGTAGGCTCATCCGCAATTAAAAGATCAGGATCACACGAAAGAGCCATCGCGATCATCGCGCGCTGTCGCATGCCACCGGAAAGCTGATGGGGAAATTCCCGTGCTCGCTGCGTCGGCTCCGGTATCCGAACAAGATCAAGCATCTCAATCGCGCGCGCACGCGACGATTTGCGATCAAGCCCCATGTGCTTGCGCACCGCTTCAGCGATTTGGTAGCCCACAGTGAGAACAGGGTTGAGCGACGTCATCGGTTCTTGAAAGATCATTGCAATCTCGTTACCACGTACTTGCCGGATCTCTTTGTCCGACATCGCTATCAAGTCTTGGCCGTGCAAGAAAGCGGTTCCCGACCGAATGTGCCCCGGCGGGGTGGGAATAAGCTTCAGAATAGACATGGCTGTTATGCTCTTGCCACAGCCAGATTCGCCGACAATACCTAACGTTTCGCCTCGACCAACTGAAAAAGAAAAGCCATCCACAGCACGGCCAACACCCTCAGGTGTGACAAATTCGGTAACAAGATTTTCAACCGACAGAACAAGATCAGTCTGTTGCTTGGCTAACAGCTCTGGTTTTGACAATGCGCTTCCCCCCGAGGAGGAGTTTAGCGATCTACTTTGAGACAGGGAAGATTGACGCAGGCGGAGAGAAGGGGTTCGTTTCTTTGAACGCAGTTTGCTTAAGGAATTAACCAGATTCCAAGATATATAGTTGCCACCGTCAAACCACTCAGCAGCCACAACACCCGATCTCGCCGCAGCACGAGAAGCTGTGTCGTCAACATCGCCCCTATCGGCGCCACAAAAGCGTAGGTATAGGCCAACGTCTGCCCCAGTTCGGCTAGAAACATGCCTAGTCCTACCCAAAAGCCGCGTCCGTAGAACTCCGCTGCGTCTGCTGTGACAAAGAACGCCGTCACCACCAGCCCTAGTTGCAGGTATAACCGAACTTCGGCTCGGGCGCGTTTCTGCCAGGGCGCAAGAAACACTCCCGCAATCGGTCTCAGCATCAGTCGCCACACGCTGCCAGGGTCAACAGCAAAGTAGTACAGGCGCAGGCGGTGGATCCATCGGGCAAGCCCGCGCAAACCCGGAACTCGCGCCATAAAGTCCCAGCGGGCAGCTACCAAGGTCACTGCGATGAAGATTAGTACCGTGACGACCGGTTCGAAAACGCCAGTCGCAGCCGAAGTGATCCCTAGGGCAAACCCAAGGACTAGCAGCAATAGCGCGCTGCCGATTAGGTGTCCGCGACTATTCCTCTGCCCTGCCCATGCTGGGGTTTCAGGCATGTCCTGCCAATCGCGTTGTGGTAGGAATGCAAGAGCTTGCGGAGGTTCTCCGTTAGCTTCGCGTTCTTCCTCCTGCGCATTGTAGGCATCTACCATCTCCTTCAAATGGATCAAATCCCAGATCCACCAGACAAATCCGGCGCCAAGACTAGTCAGCATGATGGCCCCAGAAAACGTCTTGCCCAGGTAGAACCGATGCCCGCCCACGACACCGATTAGTAGCGCTATCCAGAACGTGGCGCGATAACTTTTGTGCCGATAGCGGTATAACTCCGCGAGAACCTCGGCATTAAAGTCCGGGTCCACGTCGATCGAATGTATTGATTTTGGCACCATAGAAGAGCGCGATCATATCGGACCCAATCGCTCTTGAGTATGATCGACTTATTGCCATCTTGGACCTAAGAAGTGAGTGACATGCAGACAACCACAAACCTCGGCGTCTTGTTCAACACAGACCGCCTCGATCGAGCTGGATTTCTAGACTATGCCAAGCGCATCGACGAGTTAGGTTACGAATCCCTCTGGTTGCCTGAACTCTTTACCCGGGACCCGTTTACGGCTTCCGCCTACATTCTTGCGAATACCACATCGGTCAACCTCGCCACCGGTATCGCCAACATCTATGGTCGTGACCCTGTCGCGACCGTAACCGCCTCCTCAACGCTGCAAGAGATGTCTGACGATCGTTTCATCCTCGGCTTAGGCGTCTCGAACGCAGGTCTTAACAAGGCGCGTGGACACGCGTGGGTTGTCCTGTCACGAAGCTAAAGGACTATCTGCAGGCAATGTCCGAGGTCAAAATGACGACAACCCAATCATCTTTTCCAATCCACGTGGCCGCGCATGGTCCGAAAATGCTTGCCACTGTCGCTAAGCTTGCCGACGGCGCTAACACCTATCTGATGCCACCTGATCACGTGAATCAAGCACGCACAGCACTAGGTGACAAGACGTTAAACACAATGTTGTTCTGTCTTTTGGACGAAAACCCCGACACTGCCCGAGCCACCATTCGCAAGGCCGTTGGTTACTACATGAGCCTCGACTATTACCATCGCGCGTGGCGTGCCTTTGGTTTTACTGACGAGGACTTTGCCAACGGTGGCAGCGATCAGCTTATTGATGCAGTAGTTGCTTGGGGAAGTATCGAAACTATTAGCGCGAGGTTACAAGACCAAACCGAACGCGGTGCCAATCGGATTGTGATCATTCCACTCGGCGCCGGAATGGGTGGCCAACCGGACTGGCGTTTATTGGAACTACTTAGCGAATAACTTCTTGCCAAACTAAAATTTTGTCGTGGCCTCGATAGCTGCCGAACGTTGCCCGCGCGCTGGGCGATGCCGCGCCATCGCCGTGCCAATCAAATTGCAACCATACAGGGGCCGCGACGGTTAGGTTCAATGTGCCGTGATTGCCGACGCCGGGGCCACTCAGTGTTGGCCGCTGACTAATGACGGCTACACCTCCTTGCAAACGATAAGACTCCAGAGGCTCAACTAAGCTGGTCTCACCTTCATCTAATGCATCCGTAAAATCAGACAACACACCTGACGCAGTGTCATAGACGCTACAGTTGTCTTGATCGAATTCGCGAAAGCCCTGGTCCCAAACCTCTGCACGCAGTGGTACTGATAGGTTCTTATCTTCGGGTCCTTGGACAGCCAAGCTCTGTAAACGACCAAAATAGATCTCGGTCTGCCCAATCGTTTGGCTAGTACAATCATCAAGCGCCAGACAATCTCCGATGGCATTCGGATGCTGGTCCAAAGAGCTAAGCTCTGCGCCATCTTCATCCGTCACCGCAATCGATACTGAAAGATCGGTAAATGGTCCATCCGGTTCATCGACCTGTGAGAATATGCTGCGCATATCCTGGATGTCATATTCACCCCTTGCCCAACTCGCGTCCGCAAAACTTAAGCGCCCACCTAGATCGACCCCATCATTTAGGTTCTCCGCATGAACCTGAACGTTCGCCAACGGGAGCCTACCAAACAACACCTGGTCAAAGTTCTCTACACGTGTGTTCACTGCACTCCTAGCCTCCAACGTGGCGTGTAATCCAAGTGCAGGTTCCCGCATATAAGTAAACGCATCACAGGATGGGTCAATTCTGGATGATGATAAGACAAAGTGATCTGCAACAAATCGTCCAACGGGAACTTCCGCCAAGCCCATCACTGGACCACCACCCAGGTAGTCGCCATCCGCAATTTCGGCGCGCAACCCGATCGTACCCACCTCTGTGTAGATGGCGTCACTATTTTCGAATCGAGCAGAACCAACTAGGTTAAACGCGTCATCATTGAGCAGCTCACCGGCCACACCACCAGCAGGTTCAACAAGTCTGTCTACCAACCTGACCTGTTCCACATCGACTTCTCTACCAAAATTAGGCGTTACCGATCCATCAGCTGAACGCGCCTCGACAGCAACACGAAAAGCCCGCCCCGCGGCGACAAATCTCTCACCATCAAGTCCTGACGCTCCAGGATTTTCAGTCCCACTTAAGTCTTCGACATGCGTGATCACAAGATCGGCTGGCTTCCAGACGATGCTATCCGTTGAACCTAGGGCGCCATCGTCATCTCGCAACCACCACTGCACAGCCCCAACATCGCTGTAGGCAAGTCGTACACTTGCTCGTCCTGCTAAAAACGTGATTGGCTGGCGTATTGCGTCCGCCGAGGCACGACCGACGGCGATGCCATTGACCTCTATCGCGCGGCTGCCAGTTGGCGGGTCAACATAAGACTGCCAAAGCCCAAGCATTTTTGTGCCGTCATAGTCTAAAACCACGCCGCAGGTGCCACTGATCGCAGCAACGTGTGCAGTCTGCATCCTTCCAGCAATTTGCGGCTCGACAGGGTCGTTGATCGGCAGCACCACACCATCCGCAACCGGTGTCGCCGTGACGACAAAGCCCTGGGGAGCAAACACCAGCGGACCTTCGGCATCATCATCCGTTTGTCCGCCGCTCAAGATCGTCATATCAACATCTATCACTGCGAGCCCAGATGGATACGCAAGCAGAAGCGCAGCCTCGCCTCGATCCGCAGCCACAAAATCATAGTAGGCGAAGCCATCATTGGGATCAGCATCGTTTAACTGACCCGCAGCAGAGTCCACACGCCAGCCACCGAGACCCGAGTCAGTCGCGACTCTGACACGCCCCGTAAAATCTGTTTGGACAGCCCCGGTTGGATCTACAACTTGGAACCGTACCGGTTCGTCTACGCAGTAAAACCCAGAGTTATCGTGCACGACACGCGGCGCTGTGCGCGCGCTGGCCGTTTCGACTACGCGTACATTGTCGATGTGCCAGAAGTCACGCCGTCGCCCGCTACCTGAAGTGAGCGCAAATCGAACAGAAAATCGACTGTGGAGCGCTTCATCTGGTAGTGGCTGAGAGAAGCTAAATATTTGTCCTGATTGGCCACCACCACCATAGGTCACCAAATGTTGCCATCGATTGCGCGTATCTAGATATTCGACCCGAAGGTCCTCTCCGGATTCTGGTGGGTCGGAAAAAGCCCGATGACCGCGTCGCACCCAGAAACTTAACGACGCGCCGCGCCCAGACAAATCTACCCGACCGGAACGCAGCGTGACAGACACTGCGCCTCGATGCAGGTAAAGCGAGCGGCGGCCTGTTTCGCTAGTATGACCGCCCACCCAAGCTCGCCAAAAGTGAGAAATCGACCAATTCTGATAGAAACCTCGTTCAAAACCATCTTCAAACAAGACATCACCAGGGGCAGCGTTTACCTGTAACGTCAGTATCGTCGCCAAAATCGCGGCAGTCGCCTTAACTAAACTTGTACGGCTTCGCACTCTCACGACTGTACTTTCACAGCAATAATGCGCACCGTTGTTGCACCGCTAGGCAGCTGACAACGCCCGAGACTCTCTATTTCAAACAGACCTGCACTCAGCCCATCTTGGCGGAGGCAGCGTGTTGCGGCAGTACAATGTGGATAACCGATTGCATCCAAATCAATCGTCTCGGCTGTACACACGGAAGATCCACCAATAGACATCGCCTTGGCGACTGCGAGCTGAGCGCCTGTCTCGGCCGACGTTAACGCGTGCACGCCTAAAAGTTCTAGGGTGTCGCCGGTCGCTGCGTCTCGAACGGACCGCGTAACAGCAAGCGCGAGCAACGAAACTACGACAAGAAAGAAGATCGCGCTCACTAACCCCAGGCCTGAATTTCGTCGCGACCTCACGGCGCATTTCTCAGACTAATGTGCCGCACGAGAGATAAGTCGGCATCATCAGAGGCCATCGTCATATCTACCCGCACCACGCCATTTCGCTGCAAGTTAGGTGGTGCTATCGAAAAATTGGAAGTCGAGCTGTGCACAGAAGCCGCGAGCAGGATCCGATTAGGTAACGCACTCGGTAAGTCTGCTGGATCTGGTTGCGCCGCGAGGAATCCATAATCTTGGTAGTGCCAGAGCGCACCTTGGCTAAAGCAATATGACTGCGGTGGATCGACGGCGAAGACACGGTTCGATGTGGTTGCGCTTGGAAACTCATGATCGCTGAGTAGTGTCAGCGTGGCTTCGTCAGTCGTGCTCCCGGTTTGACTGACAACAGTCGGAGAGATCGCCCCTGGGTTGGCCAAAACGTATGGCGTCTGTATACCATGCCCGATCGATAGTCGCCCACCGACCATATTGTCCAACCCCAGAGTAACCACGGTGTTAGCCTGAAGACCGATGGGCGCACTTAAATAGCGGCCACCAGATCGTACCGGCAGCCACTCTAAGCAACGACCATCATCAGAGCGTCGAACACTGCTCGGTAACGCCGCTGAAATCTGTCTATGCATGGCAGCTAGAGCGGCAGACGCTTGGTCGGCTAAAGTAATTCTGGAATTGGTAGATGCATATCCATCGGTGGCGTCCACTAAGAAGCGACTACCGCCTATAGCGACAATGGCTAGTAGCGCCATCACCACAACCAGCTCGATCAGTGAAAACCCGTATTCAGAACGCATTAGTAGTTAGCCCGTACGGCCGAAAAGACCTGTGACGACCCACCTGGTGGTGTGACGATTACGGAGACCACCTTGGCATGCTGAGAATCTGCCAAACCAAATGCTAGTTGTTGCGCAGCGTCTAGATACGCAACCGACACCTCAACTTGGAAACCGGCAAACACTTCGATCGGTTGTCCGTCTTCGTCCAACGGTGGGATTTCGCGTAAACCGTTGAAGTCATCTACGTCATCGAAGTTTGCCCGAGATTCACCATCATCAAAATCTGCTGGCGAAGAACATGGACCACACCTTGGCACCCCACCTTCTGGCGTGAGTTCGTCAAACTTGCGGATCATGATTTGATCCAAGTAGCTGCGCGCCAAAATTTCAGTTTTAGCACGCCACAGAGAGTCAGATTGTTTCCCAAGCGCAAAGCTCATCGAGCCAAAAATAGCGGCCCCAGCGATGCCGAAAATTGCCAGTGTGACAACTAGCTCAACGAGCGTAAATCCGCACAGATGTCGACGCCGACTTGGTTCAAACACACTGACCGCCGCGGGATACGCCACTCGGGTGAAGGCAAAGATCCAATAACTGTTCACCGATGGCCGCAATCGCGATACCGGATGCATGAGGCAGCGCCGCGCCACGCAGAACTACGGTTCGAAGATAACCAGATCCGCCATAACCAACGAGCAAGGATTCACCTGTGATGAGCTCCGTACCGGCAACATCGATTCGAGCATCACTTTGCCATTCATCTCTATGCAAAATTTCAGCGCCTCCAGACACGACTGCCGTAAGTCCCGCTGCTGTACGCGTTAAGGTGAGAAGGATGTTAACGTCCTGACGAAAGGTTGCATGTCGACGAGCATGTGCCGTTTGACTCGCTACGAAGTCCCGTAGCAAGGCCGCTTCATAGGCGCTCGTACCAACCATCCGAGATATCGCAACAGCACTGAGTACACCAAGAAGGAGCAGCACAGTGATCATTTCGACGACCGTGAATCCGGACACAGGCGTCGTCCTTTGCTTTTGCGCACGCACAGGCACCGACTCCAGAAAGTCTGACTTACCTTAGTGTAGAAACAATCTGAAAACTCGCGAGCTCCCTCGCGTATCGCAGCCGCGACCTGTTACGCTCTAAAAATGCTCCGACTGATTCGTTCTTGTCCAAAAATGGCCTTCCTGGTCATTTTCTCTATTTCTCTAATTTCGCTCCCGCTCGAGTACGCAAACGCCGAAGACTCACAAACAAGCTTGCAAAAACTCCACATCCTCATCCCCGGGGCTGCTGGAGGCGGCTGGGATCGCACTGCCCGTGGCACTGGTGAAGCGTTATCTAAATCAGGACTTGTCGAGCAAGTGACATTTGAAAATATGTCTGGTGGCGGGGGTGGTAAAGCCGTAGCGCATCTGATCGAAGTCAATCGAGACTCGACCATCATGGTGAATTCAACCCCTATCGTCGTACGCGCTTTACGTGGTGTCTTTCCCCAGTCGTTCCGAGATCTTGCTCCGATCGCAAGTCTGATCGGTGACTACTCCGTTATTGCAGTGCGCGCAGAGTCTGAGATCACCAGCATCACTGACCTCCACAACGCCCTGGCTCGCGATCCAAGTTCTGTCCCTATTGCCGGTGGCTCTGTGTATGGCGGCACCGACCACATAGTAGCGGCTATGCTCGCCCAAGGGCTCGGTGCCGACCCAAGACAGATTAAGTACATTCCGTATGACGCTGGCGGCAAGGCCATGGTCGGCCTTCTTTCTGGCGAAGTTGTGGCGCTCGCCTCTGGCTATGGTGAAGTCGTCGATTTAGTCGAACAGGGTTGGGTACGCTTGTTATGCGTTGCCAGCGAGGATCGACTGCAAACAGCACTCGCCAGGAAAGTTCCGACTTGCATAGAAGCGGGTGTTGACAAGCTTGTTTTTGTTAACTGGCGCGGTTTCTTTGCCGCACAGCACATCGACCCTGTGGTGCTCAAACAGTACCGAGAGGTCTTGCATAAACTCCTCAGCACCCAAGCTTGGGATGAGGTTCGTGACCGTTATGGTTGGGTTGATCTCTTTCGACCCGGGCAAGAGTTCCACGCCCTACTCGCAGATCAAGAAAAGCGTTTGAGTGCCTTGCTGACTCAACTGGGTATGTTGTGAGTCTTTCGCGGGCGCAGATTGGCGGTCTCTTCATGCTCATATTTAGCATGAGCTATGGCGTCCTGATCTTTGACATCCCTCTGATCGCCAACAACGAGACGTTTACTGCGCGTTCGATGCCAACTTTTCTCGCTGTTTTTGGCACCTTTTTGTCACTACTCCTGATCACCCGACGCGATCAAAGCCAACAGAAACAATCCGAAAAGATGAACTTTAGATTGGGTTTAACTTTTCTAGCCCTGATGTCGGCATACGGATTCGCGATTCGTCCCGCTGGGTTCGTTCTAGCGACGGTCGTTTTCCTCTTCGCTGGATTTTGGCTACTCGGTGAACGCAACGCGACTAAGAATCTTGCTATCGCCCTGCCTGTGGTTGTTTTCTTTTGGTGGTTGATGTCTGAACTTTTGGGAGTCTATCTGCCAGCGCTGCCGGAAATCCTGAATGATTGAGGGGATTGTCACCGGGCTATCAACTGCCTTCACCTTGCAGAATGTGCTCTTCCTTTTGACCGGCTGCTTCGCAGGCACGTTTATCGGAATGCTCCCTGGGCTTGGGCCAATGACGGCGATAGCCTTGATGATTCCGATCGCATCAGCGCTGGAACCAAGTTCGGGGATAATCATGATGGCAGCCGTCTACTACGGCGCGATTTTCGGCGGCAGCACATCCTCCATTCTGATTAACGCGCCTGGGGTGGCATCGACTGTCGCGACATCCTTTGACGGATACCCTATGGCTAAAGCAGGCAAGGCAGGCAAGGCCCTTGCCATCGCGGCTATCGCATCGTTTGCAGGCGGTATCATCGCCGCTATTCTGCTACTTCTTTTTGCACCTTATCTCGCAACGCTTTCTTTAAGTTTCCAATCGACGGATTACTTTGCACTGATCCTTCTTGGACTCGTCTCAGTTGCCGCGTTTGCAGGTAGTTCAGGGATGTTGAAGGCGATCACAATGACTGTTTTCGGTCTGATGCTTTCAACCGTTGGATCCGATCAGACACAAGGCTTGCCGCGTTTCACGTTAGGACAAGTCGATCTTATCGACGGCATCTCGTTCCTACTTCTAGTCATGGCAACTTTCGCGTTGTCAGAAGCATTGCTCGCAATTATGCGTCCAGCTGGCCCGGGTATCAGTTCAAGGGAGAAACTCACCAATATCCGGATCACTGCAGATGAAGCAGTCGAGGCCGCTCCGGCAGTTGCCCGTTCTTCGACGATCGGCTTCCTGATCGGTTTGCTCCCTGGCGCTGGTGCAACGATTGCTTCATTTCTCGCCTATGCGACCGAACAACGCTTCGCGCCTACGCGATTGGCCAAAAAATTTGGACATGGTAGCGTCCGCGGTCTAGCTGCGCCGGAAGCCGCTAACAACGCGGCTGCCACCGGTTCCTTTGTACCGTTGCTAACGCTAGGTATCCCTGGATCCGGAACAACGGCGATCTTGTTAGGGGCATTGATCGCGTATGGCATCCAACCTGGACCGCTTCTTTATATAAACAACCCCGAAGTATTCTGGGGTGTCATCGTTTCAATGTGGCTCGGCAACGTAGTCCTACTTTTGCTCAACCTACCGCTTATCCCCTACATTGCTCGCATCCTAACTTTGCGTCAGGGCATACTCTTACCGCTCATTCTCTTCTCTTCGCTGATCGGCGTGTACCTCGTATCGTTCAATAGCTTCGACCTTCAACTCATGGTTCTCTTTGCAGCGGTCGCGGTCTTTTTCCGTCTTCTAGATTTTCCCATGGCGCCGATGATCTTAGGTTTTATTCTCGGTGGGATGATCGAGGAGAATCTACGCCGCGCGTTGTTAATATATGATGGGACTTGGGTCTTCCTATGGGAGCGACCGTTGACCGCGGCCATCATGGTGCTCGTCGTCATGGTGCTGATCCTGCCCATTTTGTTGCAACTAGTTAGTCGGAGAAACACATGACCGGTGGGCTCAAGTCCAAACACAATGAAGCCGCCGCAATCGTCGCGGACATGACTTTGCAGGAAAAGGCTAAACTCGCTTCCGGCAAGAATTTTTGGCATCTGGAAGCGAGCGAGCGACACGATCTCCCTGCAGTCATGGTCACAGACGGACCCCATGGTTTGCGCAAGCAAAATGCATCCTCAGATCACGTTGGTTTAAACGTTAGCGTCCCAGCTACTTGCTTTCCAACAGCCTGTGCGTTGGCTTGTTCCTGGGATACCGATCTTCTCCAGAGGGTCGGTCACGCCATCGGCGAAGAGTGCGTTGCTGAGCAAGTTACGGTACTACTAGGGCCAGGCGTCAACATAAAGCGTCACCCCTATTGCGGACGCAACTTCGAATACTTCTCCGAAGACCCATATCTCACGGGCAAAATGGCGGCAGCGTTAATCAATGGGGTGCAAGCAAACGGTGTTGGCACGAGCATCAAACACTATGCCGTTAATAATCAAGAACAAGGACGGATGATCATCGATGCAATCGTCGATGAACGGACCCTGAGAGAAATCTATCTACGCGGGTTCGAAATCGCGATCAAGGAAGCTCAGCCGTGGACGGTCATGTGTGCGTACAACCGAGTAAACGGCACCTATTGCAGCGACCACACCTACTTGTTGAATGAAATATTGCGAGACGAATGGGGCTTTGAGGGTTTGGTTGTCACCGATTGGGGTGCAACCAACGACCGCGTCCAAGGCGTTCGTGCTGGGCTCGACTTAGAGATGCCCGGCAGTGGCGGTATCAACGACGCGCTCATTGAAAGTGCCGTCAGCAATGGTGAGCTTGACGAAACGGAGTTGGATCGAGTTATCGCGCGCAATGTATCCGTCTCGTTACTGGGCAAGGACCTCGCAGCAAGAAGTGGTGATGCTAATCATGCGACACACCATGACCTCGCCCGGCATACAGCAGCCGAATGCGCTGTACTCCTTAAAAACGAGGACTCATTCCTGCCACTGCACAAAGAGCAATCGATCGCCTTGATTGGTGCCTTCGCCGAAGAGCCTCGATACCAGGGCACTGGCAGCTCGCAAGTCAATCCAACCAGTCTCGACAAAACCATCGACACATTTAAGTTGAACGCAGATCACGTCGAATACTGTCGCGGCTATGACCCCAAGCGCTCCGATGAAGATCCTGTGCTTATCGCTGAAGCGACTGGGATCGCGCAGCAGTGCGACGTCGCCGTTGTTTTCGTTGGACTCCCCCCTATCTACGAATCAGAGGGTTTCGATCGCGTTCAATTTGATTTGCCGGTCCAGCACACACACTTGGTTGAAGCGGTTTGTGCAGCCAACCCCAATACCGTCGTCGTCCTCAGCAACGGTTCCCCCATCGCCATGCCCTGGGTAGATCAGCCCAAAGCTATTTTGGAGGGCTATCTCGCTGGCCAAGCTGGTGGTAGCGCGATCGCCGAAGTTCTCCTTGGTTTGCGCGAACCGGGCGGACGTCTCGCCGAAACATTCCCGGTCGACGTCGGTGATGTCGCCGCGGACAAGCACTTTCCAGGCAATACACGCCAGGTGCAGTACCGTGAAGGGCTCTACGTCGGCTACCGATATTTCGATTCAACTAAGAGAGAGGTGCTCTTTCCATTCGGCCATGGCCTTTCCTACACCAACATCGAGCTGACGGACATCGCTGTGTCCAACGACACTTGGTCCACGGAGGATGCTGACTTACACCTGTCAGTCACTGCCCGAAACCTAGGCACGCGGGCGGGCTCTGAGGTCATCCAAGTATATCTTCACGACAAAGTAGCTTCCGTTTACCGCCCTGATCAGGAACTTCGCGCATTTACCAAGGTGCACTTGGAGCCAGGCGAGGCGGCAACGATACAAATACCACTAACGCGAGACGCATTCTCTTTTTACGATCCGAGTCAGGCACGATGGGTCGTTGAATCCGGCGACTTTGAGCTCCGGGTCGGAAAGTCGAGCCGCGATATTGTCACTAAGCTAAACCTCGCCGTGCAATCAAGCGACACAGTGATGCCAAACACCGCAGCGCCCAAGCTTACGGGCAAGCTAGTCGTCACTGATGATGAAGCTTTCGCCGGAATGTTGGGCTATCCAATACCCGACACAGAGTCGAGCCGACCTTTTCATCTCAACTCCTCGATCCAAGAAATCAGGTCATCATTGGTGGGTGCGCAAATCGCGAAGAAAATCACAGCCGCTTTTACAGCAAACATGGGGGGCGAAAGCAACGATGAGACCCTCAAGAAGATGTTCGAAGAAATGGCCAACAACATGCCCCTGCGTTCTCTAGCGTTGTTTTCTCGAGGCCGTACTGGTTATGCCGATCTTGAGCAAATGCTTGCGCTTCTAAACCACCAATACATTAAGTATTTGAAGCTAAAGTTCTTCTCAGACGATTAGGCCTACTCAATCATAGACCGTCATAGATAATCAAAGACCAACCTCTATTACGGCGGTTGGCCGCTCTGCCAAGAGAGCGCGAAGATGTTCTGCCATAGTGAGTGGCACGAACGTTTCATCACTAGCTGCAATCTCTGCAACCGACCACCAGCGCAGCTCGTCGAGCAACTCGGCCTCATGCTCCGCCGGATTTTGCTCACCGCTAGCAACGAATTTCTCAACCGGCCAATAGTAGAAGAATTCTTCCTGATCAAAAGACTCCCCGCGAAAGACGAAAGCATGTCGTCGATGCCACACGGGACCTGTGATACGGGGTGATGGCTCTTGGTGACCAGTTTCTTCCCAAACCTCGCGTTCAAGTGCCGCTAAGTGATCCTCGCTCGGCTCTATCCCACCACCCGGGGCGAGCCAGATATATTCTTTTGTGTCAGGGACGTACAGCCGGACCAGTAAAACCTCCTGGTCGGCGACCAGTAGAGCTCGAACCGCTGCTCTGTAACTCACACTCTGACGTAGCCACCGAGCTGGCTTTTCAGCGCTCCGAGCACACCGTTGATGAGACCAGTCGTGAGCACGATCTCGGCATCGTGTCGCATAACTGGGTCTTCCTGGTCAAGCTCATCGAGTTCTTCTAGACCTTCAAATTTGACCTTACGTAACACCAAGTCATCGGCTAGAACAAATCCAACTTGGGCATTCCAGGACAAGCCTAGACGGTCGAGAACCAGGCCATCTTTCACATGCGCCTGAACACTTTTGTCATTGATATCCATATCAAGCCAATTGACGGTAGACGTTTGCTCTGAGGGATCCTTCATGCGGCATTCGCGCCCGACAAAGAACTTTCCTGCATCGCCGCCCAAGAACACCTGCTTCATGAGCGTCTGCGCCGACTTTTGGTACTCCAGCGGTGTTGCTTGCAGCGACCCCAATGCATCGCGCAGCTTATCCAAATACTCTTCTGCAACCTTCTCGGAAGGTGTCGCGATTGCGAGAACCTTCTCCGCTTGTATATAGAATGCCCGAATTCGATCCGACTTCAGCAACGCTCTCGGCAAGAGCTCCGAATAGACTTCTTCCTTTAGCTCTCGCTTTTCTCCACGAGACGGGGGTCGTGCTGAACGCCTTTCGAATTCAATCACACGCTCTGAAAGCGCTTCTTTGATGACTGCTGGTGGCAATAACTTCGTCTGGTAACGGAGCTGTAACAAGTCGACGCCACTCAAACGACGACAAAGCAAATCCTCCAGTATTTCGACCGGTGGCTCGAAGCCAACGCTCTTTTCACTGTATGCAGGGCACGGCTTGAAGGCCGCCTCTGCCAAAGCCTCATTGAGCGACTGTTCATCGCTCGGCCAGTCACTGTGAATGCGATAAAAACGGAAATTCTTGAACACGGAATGAGCCTACCTTACTACCTAGGGATGAAAAAAAGATGCGCTAGAGAACGACGAAGTATACGACTGCTAAGGCCATCGAGGCTTGAAAAATAAACGTCAATTGTAGAAAACGACGTGTGAGCGGTTTCGGCTGGACCTCTTTGGGCAATCGAGTCCGTTGGAAATAGAGCGTCAGACCCGACTGCACTGGGAGCATAATGGCGGCAAATGATCCGGCGATTGTCACCATCAGAACCGGCCGTTGAAACCCGGCGTAGAGCAACAGCCCTACGAACGGAATGATCATGCCGTACCAGCGGATAATCTTATAGCGCACATCCACGCGATCACGCTTGAGAAACCCAAGCTCCATTAAATAGTCCGGTATATAACGACCACCTCCCGCCACACCGGCCACGCTTGAGGAAAAGAGAATACAGAAAGCACCGACAGCAAAGACCCAAATGGACCATTCGCCAAGCGTTCTGGTAAACATGTTAGAAAGCGCAACGATGGTGTCGTTGCCGCTGGGTTGTTGCCCTGTGGCATGCAGGACACCCGCGCCCAACAGGTAAAAGGGAATCGTGGCCAAGGTCAGTATACAAAGCGTAATCCAAACGTCGGTGCGCAATACCTTCAACCAACCTTTCGCGCGTGCTTCCCATTCCGGTGTTCCGTCATAACGGCCGATGCGCGCCGGATAGCCCTTCTCCACACACCAATAGCTGTAAGAAGATATTTCGCCAGAGTTAACTCCTGTATACCCGTAGGCTGCAAGCGCAAGGACGGCAAACTCCAGCGCAAAATCACCCTGGAAACCAGAAATAAGGTCTTCAGCTCGTGTAGCGAATTCCGTTGTTTGCATCAGCCCAGCACTGACCATCGTCAAAACGGTGAACGTCATGACAAATAGCAACATGATCTTCTCTAACCGGAAGTAGCTCCCTGTACCCAGCAAGAATGCCGTCAATATGGCCAAACCAGCCACAGCGACAACAGGGCTTATCTGCGGAAAGATCAACACAACGGCTTGACCGGCGCCACCGATCACACCACCTAGTCCTGTGAACCCGGGAATGAATGCGATGATGCCAAGCGCTAAAGGCCAAGAAAATTTGCCCCTCGGACCGGGGATTTTGCCAGGTGCTCGATTGAGCGCGCGTAGGTAGGTATCGCCACTGATCACGACATACCGGGCGAGCTCTGCCTGCAAAATTGACTTGCTCCAGCATGAAAGCAGTACCCACCACAACATGCCGTAACCAACCGCCGCACCAAGGCTCGCAGTGAGTACAATCTCTCCCGAACCGACGATAGTGGCCGAGATAATGACGCTAGGACCTAAGTACTTCAGCGTTTGCCGAAAGGTCTTGGGGGGTTCTTCGATACCATCCGCGGGTTGCGTATAGGTATCAACGACATCCGTATCTAGCTCAACGCCAACGTTTTGTTCCGAATCAGCTTCTGCCACAAACCCTCCCGCACCCAAGGTAACAGAGAGGTATCAATATTCAATCATCTATGTGCTTAAATGAGCTGGTCTTATCTGGGGAAATCCCATGAAAAATGTAGGTCTAGCTTTCGCAACAATCCTGACATGTGCAACCACTGTCCAAGCAGAAGACAATATCGAGTGGCCAGCCTACGGTGGTTCTCCGGGTGGTGGGCACTACAGTCGTGCTACCGAAATCACCAAGGTAAATGTCAATAATTTGGTCGAAGCATGGCAACATCGCTCAGGCGATTTTCGCGCAGGTAGCAATGCGATTTTCGACGAGTCTGGCAATGACGATACAACATCCCCTACAGCGTTCGCCGTCACCCCTCTGATGGTGGAGAACACCGTCTACTACTGCACGTCATTTAACCGCGTGTTTGCTCTGGAGCCGGACACAGGTGCTGAGAAATGGGTATTCGACCCAGAAGTAGACATGGCGGTAGAAGGCCTCACAAATTGCCGCGGCGTATCCAGCTGGGTCGATGAGCAGAATGAAGATGCGTTCTGCGGTCACCGCATTATGTTGGGCACACTGGATGGCCGAATTTTCGCCATCGATGGCAAGTCCGGCAAACGTTGCCCTGATTTTGGCAACAACGGTGAAATCAGCCTGAGTTTGGGACTCACCAAGCACGAAGCCTTCGAATACCAAATCACAAGCGCACCAGCCATCATTGGTGACCTTGTTATATCGGGCGCTATGGTGATCGACAGCTTTCGGCCAGATGTCCCAGCTGGTGTCGTTAGAGCCTATAACATCCGCACAGGTGAATTCGTTTGGGGCTGGAATCCAACCCATCCTGATCGCGAACAAGCTGATGAAGTGGGCACCTATACCCCAGGAACCACCAACGTCTGGTCGACAATTTCAGTCGACGCAGAACGCGGCCTTGTGATCGTACCTACCGGTAACTCATCACCCGATTACTACGGCGGCGATCGCGAAGGTCACCTCGACTACTACTCCTCTTCCGTCGTTGCATTGGACGCAGCAACCGGCGAGGTCAACTGGAACTACCAAACGGTTCATCACGACATCTGGGACTACGATATACCTGCCCAACCGACCTTCGTCGATCTCACCATCGATGGTCGGGAGCGACCTGCGGTTGTGCAAGTCACCAAAATGGGTATGACCTTCGTCCTTGACCGAGAAACCGGCCAACCACTGCATCCAGTTGAGGAGCGTGCTGTGCCCCAAGAAGGCGCTGTACCTGGCGAGTATCTGAGTCCAACTCAGCCTTTCCCACTTAAACCTGAGCCGCTACATCAACTCGGCATTACACCAGAAGACGCATGGGGACTGACCTTCATTGACAAAAATCAGTGCAAGCGCAAGCTCAAGAAGATCCGCACTGGACCGATCTATACACCGCCAAGCCTCGAGGGCACTGCTTATTATCCTTCGCCTCTAGGTGGCAACAATTGGGGCGCACCTGCGGTCGATCTGGATCGCAAGATCATGATCGCCAACACCCACCACATGGCGATGGAAGTTCGCCTTGCGCCGCAGAATGACTGTCCGGAGGGCGTCACCTTCCCTCAGCATGGCTCGCAATATTGCGTAATCATGACACCGATCACTTCTGCGCTCGGCGCGCCATGCTCACCACCGCCGTGGGCGACCCTTGCTGCGGTCGACCTAGAGGCAGGCAACATCCTCTGGCAAATCCCATTTGGTAGCCTCAAGGGTATGGTGCCCTGGCCATTCCACAACATGCTCAACAGCGGCTGGCAATCGGGCGGACCCATGGTGACCAAGTCCGGCCTCATATTTATCGGCGCGACGATGGATGGTTTTTTTCGTGCCTTCGACATCGAAGACGGTAAGACGCTGTGGGAGTATGAGCTGCCGACGAGCGCAAACACTGTGCCGATGAGCTATACCTACAATGGAGAGCAATATGTACTTGTCGCTGCCGGTGGACACTTCACATCCCCGCTACCTGCAGGAGACTATGTGACGGCGTTCAAGCTACCCTGAGTCCTCAGGCAACTGCCTGGATCAAAATTCTGCGATCTACCCAGGGTTCGGGAGCAGTGGGTTCACCGAAGCTCGTCACTTGGACGTCGCTGAACCCTGCACTCGCGAGCATTAACTCAAGCTCGCTTAAGAAATAGAGCCCTATATCGATTAACCCTCGCTCCTGCCCTATCTCTTCTCCATCGCGTGACTTAGTCACTTCAATTTCAAGCGTTGTCGTCTGTCGCAGCGGATCAAAATCGTGTTGTCGAGTACGCAGTTCGAACTCTGAGCCGTCCCTAGCGACTTTCCTCTCAACATGTTTCGGCCAGCTTCGCGGCAATTCCGGCTTTGTGATCCAAGCCTCCCAGCCTTTGGGACTTTCCAGGTTCGGTAAATAGTGATCCATAACAAAACGGCCGCCTTCGCGTAGATGTCCATGCACACGACGTAGACTTTCGAGATCTTGTTGCCGTGATCCGCCTAAGCCAAACGCCCCACACATGTAGACACCAGCAAACGATTGGTCGATATCGAGCTGGTGGGCAGCCTGTACGTAGAGTGGACAAGCGACGTCAGCTTCGGCTAACACCTTCTCTGCCCACTCAATCATATCGTTGGCCGCATCACAGCCAACCATGTCGCGCCTGGCTTTGAGAAACTCCACCAACAAGCGGCCAGTGCCACAACCAAGATCCAGAATGGGACCATCTATATCGGAGAATGCGTCGATGAATGTCTGCACATCGTCACCGCCTACATTAAATTCCGCCCACCACTCAGCAACTAAGCCGTGATGCCAAATTCTGATCTCCTTCGTTTGGTTATTGATCCGCCTTCTCCATCATAATTTTCAGCGCGCTCTCTTCTTGTAGCGCAGCTATTACCCCAGCACGATCGACGGACGAACGGTTTTGGCTAAGCTTCCATTTACCTTGTACACGTTCAATTGGCATCTCAATGCCAACTATGTGATCAAGAAGTTTGTTCGTAAATTCAACCGGCGCATCCGCCACTTGCCAGGGTTCCGGCTGCTCGGCTTCATGCCGTTGCGTCAGTTCAGTCACATGTGTCAATTTCCAATCCCTTTCGTGTTGCGCCACCGCAGCGCCATACACGTGCACCGCGACATAGTTCCAGGTCGGAACTACTCTGGCATTCGCCTTCTTTGACGGATACCAATTTGGGGAGATGTAGCCACTTGGTCCAGAAAAAATCGCCAACACCTCCTGCGTACCGTCGAGCTGCTGCCAAACTTCATTAGCCTTCGGCACGTGCGCCAGTAGCGTTTCGCCATCGGGCGACAACAGCATGGGAAAATGATTGGCAACGGGGCTTGCTCCACCAACGATAAAAGTCGCTAGCGGGTTCGCGTTGATGACATTGTGTAAATCACGTTCATTGACTTGTTGGAATTGAGATTGAATATGCACAAGTGAACTCAGTGGTATTTCTTGCGCATATCTCTCACGCTACGTTCAATGATGGTTCGGAGCACTTTGAGATCCACTCCGGACAGACGTCCGAGATACAGGCAAGAAGATCCAGTCTTGTACTTACCCAATTTATCTAGCAGTTTCTGGTATTTACTAAAACCCGGCATAATGTAGACGACCATATTCGCCTTGCGCGGTGCAAATCCGGTCAGCATCGCATCACCCTCACGGCCACTCTCGTAAACATAGTGGTACTCGCCAAAGCCAATAATGCTCGTACCCCACAACCGCGCTTTCTCACCGGTCACTTCCGCCATTAGGTCAAGCAAAATTCGAGCATCTTCCGCACGACCCGCGTGATCAACGGATTCAAGAAACTTACGCACACTCGCCTTGTGAGGCTGAGTTTTGTTGTTTGCTTGCGTAGTCCGAGGCATAGTTCGACTCCAAATTGGGGGACTAAGATATTGAAAATTTACCATGCGCCGGGCACCCGGGGTACCCGCGTGATCTGGCTTTGCCATGAACTAGATATACCAATCGAGATAGAGATGATCGATTTTTCGATCGAGTGGCGTGCGCGCCCCGAATGGCGAGAGATCAGCCCTCTCGGCAAAGTCCCAGTGCTGTTCGATGGCGACACAAAGATGTATGAATCCGGCGCAATGATGGACTACGTACTGGCCAAGTATGGCAACGGTGCCCTGCAGCCCGAACCCGGGAGCTCTGACCATGCGGAATACTTGCATTGGCATTGGTTTGCCGAAGCCACTTTTTCACGGCCACTGGGTGAAATCGTTAATCACGGGCGCGAATTTCCAGGCGAAAAGCGCATCGATGCCGTAGTAGCGGAAATGGCCAATCGCGGCGTACTCGCCGGACAAATGGTTGCGGATCACTTACAAGGCCGTGCGTATCTACTAGGCGATACGTTTACTGCTGCCGATATTTCCATGGGCTACACAATAATGTTGTTGGAGAACTTCGTACCCGACAAGTTTCCAGAAGGCTTGCGCGCCTATTGGGATCGACTACAAGCACGGCCCGCATACCAAAAAGCAACGTCGGGCTAGCTCCTTGCTTGGGTTACGATAGCTCCGTAACCTACTTGAACCACAACACCACGCGGAGTCATACGGTGAGCGAACAAGAACCAAGCGACATCCCGCAGTCACGTCTTAACCTGATTTGGTCTGTACTGGTGTTCCAACTCCGGCTTATCGTCGATGGATTGCGCGATGTTGTTCTTGTGCCGATCTCGCTGATTGCTGCGTTGATTGGTCTAATTGCTGGCGGGGCAGAACCAGCTCGTTATTTCAATCAGATTCTTCGCCTCGGGCGACGTACTGAAACTTGGATCAACCTTTTCGGTCACCGGCGTGGCAGTGGCACTTCCGACGAACTTATCACCCCGTTTAAAGAACGACTCTTCAGTGAAGCGGAAGCCAATCCGTGGGTACAAAAAGCGGGTGATACGGTCAATCGATCACTCGACCAAGTAAACGACGCCGTACAAAAGCGTAGGGATGACCGCGACTCAGCAGAGGACACTAAAGTCGATAAGTAGAAGGCCCAGTCATTGCTTTTCCTACGCTTTGTGGGCCAAATCAATCAAGGAGATCACCGAGTATCGGTGCCTCCCAACAGTCCGATTTTGCAGCACCAAATCGTCTAACTGAAGGAACCGTGTAAAAACTCAAATTTTCAGGAGATAAACGATGCCAACAATAACCTTACTGTACGCAGGCATTCTCGGACTTATGTCCATCGCTCTATCGGCCTTTCCCGGCAGCATGCGCGGCAAAGTCGGTGTTTCCGTGGGCGATGGCGGCAATCCGGAATTGTTACTAGCAATCCGCCGCCACGGCAATTTCACAGAGTTTGTGCCTATGGCTATCATATTGATGGCGCTATTAGAACTTAACGGGTTGGGTACCTTAACGATGCACATCTTTGGCGGAGTTTTGGTTCTCGCTCGGATATTGCACGCTACTGGCCTTAAGCTCGACGACATCACGACCTTAGGTCGCGGTTTAGGCGCTGGCGGTACGGCGCTACTGACTGTAGTGATGTCTATTTGGGCGATAACTGAGTTTTTCATATAGCATCGGCACAAAACCAACCGGGCCTTTTATGGATATCGTAGAGTTCGTCGTTAGAGACCACGTCGCGTACATCACCCTCAATCGTCCCGAGGCCATGAACGCACTCAATCCGGAACTCCGACATGCGCTCTCAGAGTGTTGGGATCAAGTTGAGACTGACGATGAAATCTGGCTCGCCGTTGTCACAGGGGCTGGCGATCGAGCTTTTTGCGCGGGGATGGACCTCAAACACCGCGCGCGAGAAGTTGACGCCGACGAAGCTCAACGCAAAGCATGGGCTGATATGCAAGCACAAGCCGTGCCTCTCAACACTCGCTGGCACTTCCCAAAACCCGTGATCGCCAAGGTGAACGGATTTGCACTCGGGGGTGGGCTAGAACTGGCGCTGTCTTGCGACATTATCGTAGCTGCAGAACATGCAGAAGTGGGTCTGCCTGAACCGCGACGTGGGCTTATAGCCGGTGGCGTTGGTGTGCATCGGCTGCCAAGGCAGATGGGCATGAAAGCCGCCATGGGCTACCTCCTCACTGGCAGGCATATGACCGCCCAACGCGCCTATGAATTGGGCTTAGTTAACGAAGTTGTCGCAAAAGAAGACCTGGACGCCTGTGTCGATGCTTGGGTTGCAGACATTTTGCGCTGCGCGCCTTTGGCCGTTCGAGCCACAAAGGAAGCTGTCATGAAAGGGTTAGACACTACTCTGTCCGAGGCCTTCGAACGCCCGTACGACGCAGAAACTATTCGTGCCAACAGCCAGGATGCCATAGAAGGCCCAAAGGCTTTTGCAGAAAAACGCACCCCGAACTGGCAGGGACGATAATCCAAATTCTAGCTTTGGGTCTCATCCACACGATACATCACAGTTTTCTCAGAAATCAGAAAGTTTGCCTCATCAGCCCGGATCGCTGCACTAACTGCAGGCTCTCGAATTCTTGCCCAAAACTCAGTAAGGCGCGCCTCGTCTTCAAACCACAGTTCAGTCAATACATCAAAGTCGGGTTTACCGCCTTTGCCTGAAACTTCAGGCTCATCAGGCATGAAACTTCGCGTATACCGCTTAATCATCGGTAAAAGCTCTGCAACTAACGGCGCATGACTCGCCTCGTAGTAGGCTTTGAATTCTGCACGGCTCAGGTGAGACTGCTTGGATATCAGGGCAATGAGTTTTGGCATGTCCATAGCTTATCATTCTCGTTAACCTATCATCGTCAACTGATTGTCGACAGTTTCAGAAACCAAGTTAGGTAGTCAACATGAGTGAACTGAAGTGGCCATTTCTTCCCGGACGCAATATCAGCATTGATCGTGCTGAGGGTATCTATCTGTACACCGATAACGGCCAAGAAATCATCGATGCAGCGGGTGGTGCCATCGTTGCGTGCATCGGCCACGGTAATGACAGGGTTGTCGAGGCTATCGCAAAGGCGACCAAGCAGACCAGTTACATCGTCCCGCCGTGGATCACGCCCTCGCGTCAGGCCATGCTCGACGCGCTTGCCGACTGGCTGCCGCCATCCTTGACCCGAGTCCATTGTACTTCTGGTGGATCTGAATCCAATGAAGCGGCAATCAAGATAGCGCTGCACTATCAACAAGCCATCGGGGAGACTTCGCGAACACAGGTTATAGGCCGCTCGATCAGCTATCACGGCACGACCCTCGCCACGGCTTCAATCAGCGGGCACCCAAGCCGAAAAATCGGTCTGGAGGCGTCTCTACCAAACTTTCTCGAAGTCGAAACGCCTTACACCCTTCGCTGTCCAGTCTCAGCGAATCAAGGCGACTATTACGTCGATCTATTGGCCCATCTGATTGAAGCAGAAGGCGCGGAGAACGTCGCTGCACTTCTGAGCGAGCCGATCACAGGCTCTTCGGGTGGCGCCTTGGTTCCGCCGGACGACTATTGGCCGAAGGTGCGCAAGCTCTGTGACGACAACGGCATCCTGCTCATCATGGATGAGGTGATGACTGGCTACGGTCGAACTGGACAAGACTTTGGCTTTCAACACTGGCCAATCGAACCGGACATTCTAGTTGGCGGCAAAGGCCTGGCCGGTGGTTATGCACCTTTAGGCGGTGTGTTCGCACGAGAAGCCATTGGTGAAGCCATCGAGCAAGCTGGCTTCCAGGTCATGTTTAACACCTTTGGCGCACACCCCGCGGCCTGTGCCGCAGCCGCGGAAGTCCTCAATATCATGCGCGAAGACAATCTCGTTCAACAAGCTGCCACACGAGGCGACTACTTAAGTAACAGGCTGCGCGACCTTTTCTCAAATCACCCTCACGTGGCCGAGACCAGGGGCAAGGGGCTCTTGCAGGCGATCGAAGTGGTCGCTGACCGGGAGACTCTGGAGCAATTCCCCAAAGATGCGCAAATCTCAAGCAAAATCGTCGTGAAGGGATTACAAAAAGGCGTGTTCTTTTACGGTGGCGGCACCGGCGTTGTACGGGACATTGTCTGTATGGGCCCACCGCTGACCATCGATGAACCAGCCTTGGATCGAATTGCAGAAACGCTTCTGGAGTGCGTCGACGAAGCCATCGCCGAGGCCTAATGATATGGGATTCAGCCAAGGGCTAAAGTGTTTTGGCGAAGGTGTACAACTCGCGCTGAGCCCATCACTGCGCAAGTTTATCCTAGTTCCCGCCTTGGTTAGTCTCATCATCGTGGTCATTGGTCTGGCGTTCGCTTTCACATTTGTTACTGACCTATCGGCTTACCTGGCTGGTTTAGGTGTCTGGCCCGGTGTGCTCGATTGGGTTTTGGAGCCACTGCTTTACATTTTTGGGGTGCTCGTAGGCGCATGGCTCTTTGGTTTCTTGGCCGTTGTCGTCGGCTCGCCTTTCCATAGTGCCCTCAACGCCGAAATTCACCCCACCGACAATCAATCTCCAAAAAAGTGGTATGAGCAGATAGCGCCGACGCTATTGCGCGAGCTCAGCAAAGCCAAGTACACGCTGCCACGGCTGGCTGGCTTGTTATTAATCGGGTTCGTGCCGATCGTGAATTTGATAACTCCCTTTCTCTGGCTAGGATACGGTGGTTGGCTAATGGCGGTACAGTTCTGCGACTTTAGTTTTGAAAATCGAGACAAGCCTTTTGAGCACACCCTGGAGAAGCTGAGATCTTATCGCTCGACGTGTGTCGGCTTCGGCGCTCTCGCAACGCTGGGTATGGCATTACCTTTACTGAATTTCATAGTGGTACCCATCGCTGTGACAGGCGGTGCACTGCTCATGAAAAAAATCGAGCAGTTAGATGCATAGTCGAACCGGCATCGGCATGGTCAATTATGCCGAGTGATGCGGACAAACCAGATCACGATTCAGCCATTAACTTGGCCGACAAACTCTCGTTATTTACTGACCATTGGTCACCCAAAGTGATCGCTGAGCTAAACGACTATCAGATCAAATTGGTAAAACTCGCCGGAGAATTCGTCTGGCACAAACATGACCACACGGATGAAATGTTTCTGTGTCTCGAGGGGCAAATGAAAATTGAATTTCGTGCAGGAACCGTCGAACTTTCACCGGGTGATCTGTACGTCGTCCCGAAGGGCATCGAGCACAAACCGGCAGCGGCACGGGAATGCCATGTAATGATCATCGAGCCCACAGGGGTTGTTAACACCGGCGAGAGAGTGGGGACCCTCACGGCACCCAACGATAAATGGGTATAGGCAACTCATGCCAGCGTAGATTCTTCTAGCATGCTCGACGCCACGTTCTACAAAGAGTATGCAAGCGCCGCCGCTCTGATTATGACGATCGCGCTCTTTGTGCCTTACATCAGATCAATAAAGCGCGGCACGATAGTTCCTCATGTCTTTTCGTGGCTAATTTGGGCTTTCGGGACGTTCGTCGTCTTCTTGGCACAGTTAGCCGGTGGCGCTGGATTAGGAGCATGGCCCATTGGCTTTTCTGCGTGTATCACCGGCTACATTGCCTTTCTGTCCTACCAACAAACTCAATCCGCGCACATTGCGAGACGGATTGGTATCTGCTCGCGCTGGCTGGGCTCGCACTACCTGCTTGGATGCTCACGGCAGATCCGCTTTGGGCGGTGGTTTTGCTGACGATCGCTGACCTCATTGGTTTTGGTCCAACCATCCGCAAAGGATACAACCTCCCTTACGAGGAACATGCCGGTTTCTTCGCACTAGGAAGTGTGCGTAACGCATTGGTCATTCTTGCCTTGGAACACTATTCATGGACCACGGCGCTATTTCCCGGTGCTGTAGGCATCGCCTGCCTTTTGATGGCAGGCTTCCTAATTGTCAGGCGTCAAACCATCGATCCCAGCGAAAGCCCGCAATAACAGCGCACACAACTGAAAGGAGAACACTCAATGCCAATGCTAAAATCGATCGCACCGCAAATTCTGATCGACGACCTGGATCGAAGTATCAGCTATTACACATCGAAACTTGGGTTTGAGCAGCGAATAAGCTACGGGGACAGCTATGCAAGTGTTGCTCGAGACAATGCTGAGATCCACCTAAAGGTCGCCCCTAAACTCCCCGCGGAGCGGGAATTGCGCCGCTCTGGGGGACACATCGACGCCTACATTTGGGTGCAGGATTTTGAGGCGTTGTTCGAAACATTTAAGACTAACGGTGCCTCGATTCTCTATCCACCGAAGACTCAACCTTTTGGCCGGTTAAACCTTGGGGGGGTCACTGACTTTTACGTCCAAGACCCCGATAGCTACATTCTTTGTTTTGGGCAGGACTGGCTTTGTTTTGGGCAGGACTGGCTTTGTTTTGGGCAGGACTGGCCAGGATAGGCTTTGTTTTGGGCAGGACTGGCCAGGATAGGCTTTGTTTTGGACAGGACTGACCAGGATAGCAACTTTGCGCGCGAACGAAGTGCTAAGATAATGTTCTATCCGATAGAGTTGAACCAAATGTCGCAAATAATTCGCGCAGCTTGCCTAAGCGTTCTCATGTTATCCACAGTGTCTGCGTTCGCTACACGCGTCGACAATTTTGTGCTCCTTGATCAGAAAGGGGATGCTCATGAGCTCTACTATCATCAAGCAGCACCATCCGTAACCATCATGGTCCAAGCGACCCAATGCGCTGACAGTGCTGCCGATATCGCGCTTTTTCAACAATTAGCTGCGAGCAAAAAGGCATCAGGGCATCAGTTTTACCTCCTAAACCCAAGCCTCCAAGACGATCGAGTTGAGCTCGCTGCGTGGGCAGAGACAAATGAGATATCAACACCTATTTTGGACGACGAAACACAACTTATCAGTGAGTCTTTGAACGCTCGTAAAGCTGGTGAAGTCATTGTTCTCGACCCGCAAACTTGGAAGGTCACTTATCGTGGTGGCATCGCCCAAGCAAACGATGCGGTTGACGCGGTCGGTACAAAGAACGAAATCGCGAGCGCTGAATACGCCGGGTGTCCCATCGCTTTCCCGCAAGCGGCCAAAGAACAACATGCTCAGATTAGCTACGGCCAAGATGTCGCGCCAATCCTCCAAGACAAGTGCGTGGTATGCCACACAGAAGGAGGCCTCGGTCCCTGGGCGATGAGCGACTACAACATGGTACTGGGATTTTCCCCAATGATTCGGGAAGTGCTAAGGACAAAGCGAATGCCACCGTGGCATGCCGACCCACACATCGGCGTCTGGAAGAATGATATCGGGCTCACCGCGGCCGAAGCTCAAACCATCGTACACTGGATCGAAAACGGTGCACCGCGCGGTGCAGGCTCTGACCCATTGGCAGAAACCAAGTTTGCACAGGTCGATTGGCCATTGGGTGAGCCAGATCTTATCTTGGACATACCTGAATACACTGTGCCTGCGAGCGGCGTGGTCGATTATCAGTTCCCAACTGTCGCGAACCCTCTCGATACTGGCGTGTGGATTAAGGCTGCCTCGGTGAAGCCAGGTGATCGTGAAGTCGTGCACCATATCCTTGCCGGTACCATCGATGCAGACACGACAGATGAGCAACGCGATCGTCTCGAGTTTGATAACTACCTGATCGGCTACGCTCCGGGTAACGAATCGCATACTTTCCCGTTGGATACCGGCGTTTACGTTGCCCCCGGTGGTGAGTTTTTGTTTCAACTTCACTACACACCCGTTGGTCGCGAAGCCCTTGACCAATCCAAAATTGGCCTCTACTTTCATCGTGAAAAGCCTAAAAATTTCTATCGTCAGGATGTTGTCGTCGATCCGACGATCTCAATCCCGCCCAACGAGGCTCGGCACAAGCAGGTCGCCTACTACGAGTTCGACAAACCGGCTTTACTGCATGACCTTGTGCCCCACGCTCACTATCGAGGCGTTGCTAGCAAGTTTGAGTTAGAACTCGCCGACGGAACACGGGAAACCGTCCTCAGCGTGCCGAACTACGATTTCAATTGGCAGCGCACCTACGAATTCGTTGAACCAAAGCAAATCGCAGCCGGTGCGCGTCTGATCCACACGACCTGGTATGACAATTCTGCTGCAAACAGCCGCAATCCAGACCCAGAACGAGAAGTCCCGTGGGGACTACAGTCCTGGGATGAGATGCTCTACGGCGCATTTAGTTATACCTATGTGGATGAAACCACCGAAGCACCCATTCATGACGATGCATTCGCAAACAGTAGTAAATTTGTTGGTTTCCTAGACAAAGATCTGGACGGCAAGGTTTCTTGGCGCGAATTACCTAAGCAATTCAAAAAGCGTCTAGTCCAAGGCTTTAGTGCCGTCGATAAGGACGGGGACGGCGGACTCAATATTGCCGAGATGCAGGTGTTGACGCAGCGAATGCGCGAGGGTCGAGAACGTGAGCAAGCAGAGAAAGAACCTGCCACTGGTGCCAGGTAAGTGAATAGATAGCAGGCAGGTAGTAATGACTCAATCTCGAGAGTTTGATGTTGTCATCTGGGGCGCCACCGGTTTTACCGGCGGCTATGTTGTGGACTACATGGCGAATGCTTATTCAGGAAGCAACCTGAAGTGGGCCATAGCTGGGCGCAACTTGGAGAAGCTTGAGGCGCTCGTTGGAGAAAAGAGCATCGATGGCATAAACGTCTTCCAGGCAGACGCTATGGACCTCGATTCGATGCGCGAACTCGTCCAGAAGACGCGAGTCGTCCTCACCACTGTTGGCCCTTATGCCCGTTATGGCAGCGAACTGGTTGCCGCGTGCGCTGAGCACGGCACCCACTATTGCGACCTGACCGGGGAAACCCATTGGATGCGTGAAATGATTGAAGCGCACCAACAAACTGCTGAACGCAGTGGTGCAATTATCGTCCCGACCTGTGGCTTCGACAGCATCCCATCAGATTTAGGTACCTACTTCCTTCAACGGGAAATGGTTGCTAAGACCGGACAGGCTTCTCAACACATCAAATACCGAACGCGTTCCTTCAAGGGAGGCTTTAGCGGCGGCACGCTCGATTCCATGATGGCTATGATGGAGAAGGCCGAAACTCATCCCGAGCTTCTCGATGCTGTGGCAGATCCTTATGTGCTTAACTTTAAGGAGCGCGGTTTAGACGGGCCAGATTCAAATCACGCCCACTACGATGCAGATTTTGATGGCTGGGTGGCGCCTTTTGTAATGGCGGCAATCAATACCCGTGTCGTCCGCCGCTCCAACGAACTCTTAGGCTTTATGTACGGCCACGACTTCCGCTATGACGAAGGCATGTTTATGGGCCAAGGCCCCAAGGGCGCCATCTCCGCCAACGCCGCAGGTATGGGTATAGCTGCCATGAATCGCCTGCCGCGTTTTAGGCCCGTCCGAGAACTCATGCAAAGATTCCTACCCAAGCCAGGTGAAGGACCAACGCCAGAGCAAGTCGAGAACGGCCACTTCGAAATCGAGCTAATGGCCAAAGGTCCAACACCTGCGGATGACTTACGAGTCGACGTGAAAGGGCAGCAAGACCCCGGCTACGGCGCCACAGCCAAGATGTTAGCGGAGAGTGCCGTTTGTCTTGCGCAAGATGAGCTTGATGTTGGAGGAGGTTTTTGGACGCCCGCAAGTGCAATGGGAGATCAGTTGCTGAAGCGCCTCCCTGACAATGCGCAGGTCACGTTTGAGCTACACGCTTAAGATAAATACTCCCAACGCATAGCATTAGTGCTACGCCACTCAGACCATATAGCGCAGCACTAAAATCGCCGGTCGCGTCATACAGCGCACCGATCCCGAGTGGACCCAACACACCACCTATTTCGGCAGCGGCAAAAAACATACCGCTCGCGATCCCTGCATACCGGTCCCCGATGCCAGGTAGTTCTACCAAGGCAAGGATCAGTACAGTCATGAGACTTGAGCGCGCCACGCCCTGGACAATGAGCCCTACTGTCAGCGGTAGTTGTTCGCCAAAATGCAGAAGTACACTCGAGACAACTGCGAGCAAACACAAGACAAGTAGTATCGGAAAACGTCTTTCTGGGGTGGCAAGCCGAGGGATAATAAGCGAACCAACAATTCCGACTAGTGTAGGTAGTGTTGCCCAATACCCGGCCACATCCGCCGGCATGCCATGGCCACGGAGCAGCTCTACCAGCCAGTTGTTAAGTCCATGGTTAAAGAGAAACACTCCCACACTCATCATCAATACCACCTGAACTGGTCGCGCTCGAATGAGCTCCCGCATCACCTCAAACTGAGGTCGGCTAGACCCATCGGTTGGTGTTTCTCGCAAGAACAACTGGGCTAAGACGAACCATAGAACCCCGACCACCCCTGCGCTTGCGCCCCAGATAAACATGACGGAACGCCAGTTACCGCCAAAGCTCGGCAGCAGCCAAGAATTTGTTAAAGCGAGCGCGATCACCCCACCCACCGCAGGACCTGTCATGTAGATACCCATCGCGAGCCCGCGTCGGCTACCTGCAAAAAGTTCTGAAACTAATTTTGGCGCGCCTGCAGAAATGATCGGGCCACCCAAACCAAAAATCATGACGGCGAGCAGAAAACTCCAATAGTCCACAGCAAGGGCTCGCCCAATAGCAGAAGCAGCTATCAACAACACCCCGATCAGAAGGGCGTAGCGCACACCAATTCGATCCAACAACATGCCGCTCGGGACCGCCGAAAAGATGTAGACGAGCTGCCAGGCACCCATCAGGCTACCCATCGCGGCGTGGGTCATGCCAAGGTCAGCCTCAATCGGCCCAACCAATGGGGCCAGGCTCGCGGTCACCAAGCCAAAACTCGCATAGACAAACCAAAGCCCGCCGAGAAGCACCCACCGGCTCAGTTGACCTGACTCAGACTTAGGAATAACTTTCACTCCAGAACAATTGAGAACACCCTCCATGGCACTACAAACTTTCGATCCGGATACACCCAAAGAAACCCTGTCTCAGGCTTTGAACGAGCACGGAGCTGCGATCATACGCGACGTCATCGATGCGGACATGATCAGCCGCATGACCAACGAAGTTATGCCTTTTATAGAGACCACGCCCATGGGTGCGGATGAGTTTACCGGGCGGCAAACCCAGCGCACAGGCGCTCTAGTCGCACGGACACCCACCTGTCGTGAATTGGTGATGAACGATCTCATCTTAGGTGCTGCGAATGTCTTCCTGGGTCCATACACTGAGAAAATCATCTTACACCTGACCCAAACGATCTATATCCATCCGGGCAACCGTGCCCAAACCTTGCATCGTGATCGGTTAGCTTGGGGGACACACATCCCGCAGAGCATTGAACCCCAGTTCAATACGATCTGGGCGTTGACTGACTTCACTGCAGAAAATGGCGCTACTCGCTGCATTCCTGGGTCCAACAAATGGGATTGGGACAAGCGAGGCGACCCTGAAGAGATCGTCCAAGCCGAAATGAGCGCCGGTTCGGTGTTTTTGTACAGCGGTAGCGTGCTTCACAGTGGCGGTGAGAACCGTAGCGACCAATCGCGCCTTGGGCTCAACATCACCTATACGCTTGGTTGGCTGCGTCAGGAGGAGAATCAGTATCTCTCCTGCCCTCCACATATCGCCAAGACTCTAGACCCGGAGCTACAAGATTTGCTTGGCTATACTCAGGGCAACTACGCACTGGGTTACTACTCCGACCCAGACAACAAGTTTGAAAAATACGATATCGTGCCACCGGAAATGGCTCTGGGTCGAAAGCCCAACTCAGCTTTCGAAGCCAGCGCGCTTAGTGCTGAAGACTAGACGAGCAACGAAAAGCTTAAGAGGAATCGCTGGTCACTCAGATTCGACAAAGTCTTTCAGGCGGGTAAGCGCGTCTTGCCATTGACCAGCAACGTGCTGCAGGTAGTTCTGCGCTGTTTGTAGCTGCGCAAGATCGCCCTGGTAGCGGCGCTCCCGCCCAACTTTAGCACCCATCACGAGACCCGCCTGTTCCAAGACGCGCAAATGCTTCGTGACCCCTTGATGACTCAAGTTCAAACCTTCACGAAGTTCAGCGATCGAATGACTTTGGCCACCACTTAACCGCTCGATCAAGACCAATCGAGTCCGATCACCCAGTGCCGCGAAAACGGGCAGCAACCGCTCATGTGCGACCTCGTTATTGCGCAAAATGAGCCTTCAGATTCTTGGCTTGGGCATCCCAGCCTTCGGTGTTCATGCGGAAATATTCGTCACGATCACCCTCAAGAAGATTCTCAAAACCACTTTCACAGATGGTCACCTCACAACTCCCTGCACGCGCGACGATGGTAAATTCGACCAATGTATGCGGCACGTTCTCAATGTCCGTGGCCCCCTTCTCATTACCAGCGCACCAAGCAAATGCAAAATAGTGCGGCTGATCCATTGCTTTCGGCAAGATCGCAAACACGGAATCTTCGTTGCCTTCAGAAGTACTGCGCGCCTGTGTCGTTTGACCGACAACAAACGGGTCAGCAATCACACAACGGAACCAGCTGCCGAACTGCTCGTGGTCGCTAATCGCAGACCACACGCGCTCAACACTTGCGTCCACAGTGATCTGCCGCTCAATTTTCTGCGCGGCCGTATTTTCCGCTGCGTGCCCGCTTCCCTCTCGTCCAGACATAGTGCCACCTCATTTAATACATACAACCAATAGGTTGTATGTTACCGATCCCACCCATTAATACAACCATTTGGTTGTATTATTTTCAAGCTGAGGACACACACCGTTTCTAATTTCCGTTTCGGGACACACACCAGTTTTTGGATCAGGACAAATTTCCGTTTCAGGACACACACCGTTTCTTTGATCACGACACACACAAACCGGACCGACAGTTTACGTGGGACTATTTCCCAGATTCACGGATGACAGGAACAGACACAACTGTGCTCCTATTCCTACAAACACAGACCTGGTTTTGTGTGTGTCTCCAGCAGGATAGTGTGTGTCCTCTGCAGACGGTGTGTGTCTCCAACTCGAAACGCTAGTCGAAGTGTTTTTCGCCACTGGCAAAAATCAGGTAGAAGATCAGGCCAAAGAGCGTGACACCGCCTGCGACCTGAAAGACCAACGCCCATGAACCCGTGGTTTCGAGAATAAACCCACTAACGGTCACACCGATGATGCCGGGGATCGTCGCGAATGTGTTTGTGATCCCCATGAGCTTACCCGCGTGATTGGGCGCTATATCCATGTGGTTGACTGAGAAGCCGCCAGTCACAAAAGCACCGAGAGCGTTGCCGACACACATAATCGTGATGGCGAGCCAAGCGATCTCCACCTCGCCTACGACGAAAAGTGCCGCGGAGATGCCGCCAAAACCGATGGTCTGGCAGATCTTTCGCACACGCGTCACCGCCATACCGCTTTGCACCATTCGGTCAGCCACTTGTCCTGCAACGTTTAAGAACACGAAAGAGACCAAATGCGGCACCATGCTGACAATGCCTGAGTTGGCAAAATCGACGCCTAAGCCTTGCGTGACAAATGTAGGCAACCACGAAAGTAAGACGTAGAGCGACCAGTTGTTACAAAAGTGCGCGACGATGATGGCCCAGACCGGTTTCGACTTAAAAAGCTCCAAAATGGGTGTCTTCGCATTCTCATCCGGATTCGTCGGGGGTAAGCCCGTAGCAATTTCTTCCACTTCACCGCTCGTGATCTTTGGATGGCTAGCCGGGTCTTTTGCGACTATGAAGTACCAGAGGGCATACCAAATGAAGCCAACCGCGCCAAAAATGTAGAAGATCCACTGCCAGCCCCAGTTGATAGCAATGATCGGGGCGAACACAAGTGCAGCGACCTGTCCGATGGGAATGCCGCTATTCGTCAATGCCATGGCACGCGCACGTTCTCTGGTCGGGATCCATTTACCGTAGAGCGCATAGATTGAAGGGAACGTAACGCCCTCGCCCATCCCCATGAGGACGCGAGTCATGATTAGAATCGTGAGACCTAGAGCCGCAGCAGGTGGCGTCAAAATTGTGAAGACCGACCACCAGATAACGCCGATCGCAAGGACGATCTTGCCGCCAAACCTATCCGCGAGCCAACCACCTAGGAATTGAGTCGTTAGGTAGCCAAAATAGAAGCAAGACAAGATCCAACCTTGCATGCCCGGACCCCAGCCGTATTCCTCTGCCATGGGAATGATGGCGATAGAGATATTGACGCGGTCGATGTAACAGACGAAGACCGCAAAGAAACACAAACCCACCGTCGAATAACGCTGGCGCCATTGATCAAACAACATCATGCCTAATTCCCCTTGAACCCGTGCGCGCTTGGCAACGCGTGTTGTTATGTCAGTAGATCACGAACTTCAGCCAGGCGTTCGATGGTGGCTATGGCCTGATTCTGATCACTGCTCATGTTGCGGACAATAATGTCCGTGAATCCGCCGTCTGCAAAGGCTTGCATTTGTTCAGCCACTTCAGGCACGGAACCAACCATAAACGCGTCCTCAGCGAAGCCGCGATAGCCACGCGACATATACTCTTCTCTAACCGTCGCTGCCTCTTGCGACGTACCCCCGACGAAAATGTCACGCCGAATCGCAACGGCCGACGGCGCTACACTGTGCTCAGCGCACGCTTGTCTGTACTGGTTGGCTTGTTTTCTTGCTTCGTCGAGCCCAATTCCCGGTTGCGCCAGCCAACCATCCGCAACTCTTGCAGTTCGATTGATCGCGGCAGGTGCCACCGCGCCTACCCAGATCTCAACCTGCTCATTCGGCACTGGGGAGATCCTGGCTTCCTGTATGTTCCAAAATCGCTCGTGAGTCACCGTCTCGCCTGCCCAGAGGTCTTTCATAATTTGTAAGCCCTCTTCAAACATCGGCACGCGCTGCTTGAGATCGATCCCCATTGCGCCGCTTTGTTTTCGATCTCCACCCAACGCACACTGCAAGATGAATCGTCCTTCCATAATCGCGGCTAACGTACCGATTTGCTCTGCGAGCAAAACCGGATTCCAAAGTGGCAGCAAGTAGAGCGCTCCCGCTGGTTTGTTATTCCATTCCGCCAACATCCGTCCAAGAATCGGCGAGTTTTGGTAATAGTGCGTTGGCGTTGCGTGATGGTCACCGACAAACAGCGTATCCAGATCCGCACTCCGTGCCGCGCGAGCTCGCTCGACCATATAACGGGCACCCTCGCGCGGATCCTCCGTTCGGTAGTTTGAGCAAACAGAAATTCCTATACGCATGCTCTAGTCACCCCCCATAGTGTTGTTCAGGACTGGCAGTCTTAGCACTTGCCTCTGGCACTCACGGATAACGCTTCAACTCTCCTGCTGAGACCGGTTGGCGCGCTGTTACCGGTGCCGTACCATCATGCATCAGTCCATCAACAGGCGAAACTATGGCTTGGCAGGAAAAATGCGGTAAGAAGTTGGTTGACATGGCAACAGCCGTGCAAACGATTCAGTCCGGACAGACGGTGCACGTGGCACCCTACTCAACAACACCTGTGTCCTTATGCCTTGCCCTGAAAGAGCACATCTTGAAAGCAGGGTTAACGGACTTGCGCATCGATCACCCTGCAGCCGCAATCTCTTGGACTGAACCTGAACTTGCCCACGCTCTCCGATTGAAAGATAACTACGCAACCCCACCGAACCGCGCAGCTTGTCATGCAGGCGGCATGGACTATTTGCCGGTAGGAATTTGGAAAAGCTGGGAAATCCCAGCAGGCTTCGACCCAGACCCCGACGTTTTTCTAGTGCCGGTCTCACCGCCTAACGAACTGGGTTTCTGTAGTTTCGGTTCTGGAGTATGGCTGTCCCGCACTGTAGCCGGACGTGCAAAACGCGTCATCGCTGAGATCAGACCTGAGTTCATTAGGACATACGGAGAAAATTTCATCCACGTCGACGAGATCGACTTTTTCGTCGAAGCGCAACCATTGCCACCTGGTGCGCCACCAGCGCCGACTAGCGAGGAAGATATCGCCGCGGTGGAAGCCATTTGCACACAGGTCGCAGTCGAACTCATCAACGATGGCGACACACTACAAATGGGTGTGGGCACGGTGTCCGCTTCCTTGGCTCCGTTCCTCGATTTTCGCAACGACCTGGGCATTCAGACCGAACTCATCACGGGCGGCGTGGTCGACTTGGTAGAAAACGGCAATGTAACCGGCAAACGCAAAACCTGGCACACAGGCAAAGTGGTTGGTGCCGCCTGTGTGGTCATGCCAGATGAAGAACTCATGCGCATTCATGAGAACCCCTACTTCGAACTTTATGACTTCGGCTACACGGATGATCTCAGACAGTTGATCCAACAAGAGAACTTTGTCGCGGTAAATAATGCCTTGCAAGTCGACCTCACCGGTCAGCTCTCAGCAGAAGCGTTGGATCATCAACCTTACACCGGCGTTGGCGGTCAAACCGTGTTCATGCTGGCTGGGGCTTATTCCAAGGGGGGCAAATCCATCAGCGTTCTACCCTCAAGCGCCTTACCTACTGGTGCCCCAGAACGCTTGTCTCGCATAGTACCAACATTGGGCGTTGGGGCGGCTGTGACCGTACCCAGAACGTACGTTGACTATGTTGTCACCGAATTTGGGATCGCCGAACTACGCGGCAAAACACTGCAAGAAAGAGCGGCGGCGATGGTTGAAATTTCACACCCTGACTTCCGTGAAGAGTTAAAGGTGCAAGCCAAATCTCTCTATGGCTAGACCGTTCGAGTCCAGCTATTGGCATCTAAAAAGTACCAGCGATATCTGGACTATCACGCCAACGGTACTCAAGCAGCGAGCCCGCTCGAAAAAGAAAGTCCGCAACCCGTGGGGTTTGCGGATCACGCTTTAGAATTTGCGGTAACCAGATTTTGTCATCGGGCCACATCTGGTCATAAGGTATCGCATCAATTGCACACCAAAATGGTTTGGCCTCGGGAGTCTCAGTAAGCTCCCCGACGTACTGGGTTGCCAGGCACGCATAACCTAACCATTGCTGACCTTCCTGCTCGACAAACCGCATCTCAAGCACGCACTCGGCATCTAGCGCACATAAGCCCACTTCTTCTTCAGTCTCGCGCAGGGCACACTCAACTACAGATTCGCCCGACTGTAACTTGCCTCCGGGTCCATTGACCTTGCCTGCACCGTGCCCCGTTTTCTTGTGGATAAGCAGGATCCGTTCACCTTCGACGATGAAGAGCAGCGTCCCGATAAACTCAGGTTGCCACTCCGGTTGCCAGGTTGTGTTCAAGATCGGCGATGTTAATGTCATCGTGTCATGATAGCCGCGGAACGATACGAATTCGCCAATGTCGAAACCTGTACGGTCAACACATCTAAGGTTCAGCTCAACATGGTCATGAACAGGCTGATGCCACTATTACTTCTTATACCCGTCGCGGTCATAGCGGCAGGCGAGGTGCCGTTGTACAAACCGTCCTCGCGCGCGCCAGAGCCGCTAGACATCCGTACCAACCAATATGGTTACAGCTCGACCGCCCCCAACGCGTTAGCGATTGGCGACATTGCCCCAGACTTTGAGGTCCTAACGCCGCAAGAGACCTTGCTTTCAAGCCAAAAACTTCGCTCTGACGGTCCTCTGGCAATTGTCTTCTATCGAGGACACTGGTGACCCGCCTGTAATGTGCAACTCGGTGAGTTGCAGCACCAGATCGAACGGTTCGAACGACGCGGCGTTGATGTTGTTGCATTGAGTGTGGATAAGCCCAAAGATTCGTTGGCAATCCAAAAACGCCTTGGGATTTCCTACCATCTTGGCAGCGATCCAGAACAGTCTGTAGTTAAGGCGTTTCGAGTCCAGAACCCAGACACACAAGAACTCGCCCTCCACGCGGTTTACATTCTTGATCAGGACGGTCGTATTTTTTACCGCAAGGTGGCCAGACGGAGGCCTGTTTCAAACGAGTTAATCGACGCGGTTGACGCACATCTTGGCACTTACCCCCAAACCGATCCGGTCAAACCTCGTCAGCGAGTCGAAGTCGCATATCCGGTCAACAATTTCCAAGCCATCCTGGAGATCGCTGATGCCAACGGCTTACCCACATCAATTGATGACGATGCGTTTAACGTGGTGTTGGATGAGGCTATGCAAATTCACAGTGACGATGCCCTCATCGCCCTTGTTCGATTCATGGAACAACACGCACACGTAGGAGAGCAAGACCTGCTGGCCACTGTCAATTGGCTCACACGACGCATCTACTTTCCGCCAGAATTTTCAGATCGCGAACGCGTATTCGAACTAGGCATTCAGCTAAGGGATCGACTGAGTGAAGTTCAACGGCTGGAACACGCGATTACCAAGGACCAAGAGTCCGATGAGCGTGACAAAGACCTGTAATCGCTTGCTGAAGCACGGGCGCTATTGTCTCGTACCCGAGCGCTCATCAGTGAGCATGCAGATCAATGGCGTCTTCGACTGCTGAAAACTTCCATTCGTTCCTACCGAGAGGTCGCCTTCGCAGCACTGCGAAACGCAAGCTAGCTTAACTTGTGGTGCAACACCAGTTGCCAGTCTATCGGCACCAAATTTTCTCGAAGACGCTCCACAACAACCGGCCAAGTGTGACGCTCCGCATGTGCACGGCACTCATCGCGCGAGATTAAAAGCGCCTTGTCGACCGCCTTGGCCAGCTCTTGATCCGTTGCACCATTTGATCCCGGCACCACAACATCAACCGGTCCCGTCACGGGGTAGGCTGCAATAGGCGTCCCACAAGCATTCGCTTCCAGCATCACCAAGCCAAAAGTATCGGTTAGCGACGGAAACACAAAAACATCAGCCTGTGCATACGCATGCACCAATTCCGCGTCGTATTTGTACCCTAGCCACTCAACTTCCGGATACTTGCGGGACAAACTTTGTCGCAAAGGTCCATCACCGACGACAATTTTGTCGATATCCATTTCGAGCGAGAGGAAAGCTTCAATGTTCTTCTCGACCGCAACCCGACCCACATAAAGCGCTCGCGGTCGATCTCGCTGAGTCAGTTCTTCTTGATGAAAGCGTGCAACATCAACCCCACGCCCCCACACCACCAAGCGCTGCAAACCCCACCGCTCAAGCTCCTCCTTGTGACTAGGTGTTGTGCACATCGTCGCTTGTGCGAACCGGTGGAACCACCGCATGAACGCGTAGCCGACAGATAACGGTAAACGTATCCGCTCCTGCACGTATTCGGGAAATTTCGTATGGAGTGATGTTGTGTAGGGAATCGCACACTTGTTAAAGAGCTGCCGTGCGTAAACGCCCAGAGGGCCTTCTGTCGCAATGTGTACAGCATCAGGTTGCACCTCACGAATGATCGACTTCAACAGCCATGGGTTACGGGCAATCTTAATTTCAGGGTACGTCGGGAGAGGCCAAGTCCTGAACAAACCGGCGTGGACCACTTGCACGCTAACGCCGCGACTTTCGAGATTTGTGATCACCGTTTGCCAAGTTGTCACGACACCATTCGTTTGCGGCAACCAGGCATCAGTGATGAGTAGTAACGTCTGAGTCAATCTAGGCTCTACTGCTGAATTTGAGTTCGAGATACAGTGTGCCGATGTTAATCGAACTTAGCACGAGCGACATAACTACCCTCGACGTCGACGCGATCGTGAACGCGGCGAACAGTACCCTGCTTGGGGGCGGAGGCGTGGACGGAGCAATTCATCGGGCAGCGGGTGCTGAGCTTCTAAACTTCTGCCGCACTCTAGGCGGATGCGCAACAGGTGCAGCAAAGCTATCGCCCGGATTTAAACTACCTGCAGAGTGGATCATCCACACCGTCGGGCCCGTCTGGCAAGGAGGCACCGCCCAAGAATCAGAACATCTGCGCAGCTGTTACCGTTCGATCCTCGCACTGGCAGAAGAGATCGAAGCCAACACCATCGCCATACCTGCCATTTCAACCGGTATTTTCGGCTACCCCAAGGACTTGGCCTGCAAGATCGCGGTCGAAACTGTGACCAACTCGGATATATTCTTTCCGACTCGTACCATATTTTGCTGCTTCGACCAGCAAACCCTCGAGCTCTATCAAACACGCCTCTATCAAACACAGCTCGATCAATCCGGATAGCGTTCTGCAAGCTCCGCGTACAACTTGGTAGGCAATTCCTCCGGTGAACAAGAGAGCTTGTCCAACACCTCGATCAAGTGCTCGTTATCTTCTCGTCCCTGCCAGAGCTTTTGATACTCGCCACTCTTGTACCCGTGGTCTTGTCTAAACCGATTGAGAATGTTCTTGCCGATATACAGATCGAACAGTTCATCATAAGGCAGAGGTAGGGCTGCCATGGCTTGCACAAAAGGCGCTAATTCAAAGGATTTCGTACGCAGGGATGACTCGGCCAACTCCTCTATCGCGTGTCGAAACCCTTCTGCATCACTGTTGGCAGAAGCTACCGTCGAAAGCTGTGTAGCAACATCATCAGTCAGCGTGTCCGCCCGCATGAGTTCAGACAAGGCAAAATGCCATATGTCGACCAGCTCAAGCTTTACTTGATCGAGATCTGGGTCTTGTTTCTTCCACCACTTCCAACCGTAGTGGTCAAGCATCTCGGCACACTCTACCCAAATGGCGCGATAGTACTCATAGCCTTGTTCTCGCCATTGCGGATGCACTTGGGTGTTGTGTTCATCCTGCATCTTAGCCATGGCCTGCAGCATCCCGAGCGCACGTGTGTCGTCCCCCATAATCAATCCAATCTTAGTGTTGTCAGAATGACAAGATTATGGGGTATTCTTAACCGCATGGCCAAAAAGCCGAACACCGCAATGCTGATGCATCCGGTAGTGCGTGATGAATTATTTCGCGACGACCACATCGATGCCATGGCACGTGTTTGCCATTTGGTTAGTCTTGATCCGTTCCGTGACCTTGATGGTCTAGCCGCCCATCTCCCGCAACTCGAAGTGCTCATTACAAGTTGGGGTAGCCCACGCATTGACCAACAATTCATTGATGCGGCACCAAGGTTACGGCTCGTGGCGCACTTGGCGGGCAGCGTAAAGGGATTTATCGATGACGCTGTTTGGCGCAAAGGCGTACAGGTCGTAAATGCAGTAGCGGCAAATGCAGTCCCTGTTGCTGAGTACACTATCGCCGCCATCCTTTTCGCAAACAAAAAGGTCTTCCAGCTCAATCAGTACTACACCAAGTACAAAGTAAATCGCGCGCCTTGGACCAGAGAGGCACCAGACGCTGGCAATTACGCGAAGACTATTGGCATTATCGGTGCGTCTCATGTTGGCAGAATTGTCATCGATCACATTTCTAAATTCGATTTCAAAATTTTACTCTACGACCCTTACATCACACCGCTCGACGCGCGCCAGCTTGGCGCAACAAAAGTTGGTCTGACTGAACTGTTAAGCCAATCTGATGTGGTTAGCGTGCATGCGCCTCTCCTGCAAGATACTAAACATATGCTCGGCGCCAGAGAGCTCGCGCTCTTGCAAGATGGCAGCACGCTGATCAACACAGCCAGAGGCTCCATCATCGACCAGATGGCATTGGAGCTAGAACTCTCAAAAGGTCGTATCTTCGCCATCCTCGATACCACTGACCCTGATGAGTTACCCGTCTCGAGTCCGTTGTTCAAAATGCCTAACGTCTTCCTAACCCCACACATTGCGGGCAGTTTGGGCGCTGAGACAGAAAGGCTCACCGACTACATCGTTGCCGAGCTGGAGCGCTTTTATCAGGGTCGTAGTTTGAAACACCTCGTTCGTCGAGAGCACCTCGCTCGATTGGGGTGAGTCAAATTCCAGCCTCGACTGGAATACTCTCCTAACCCTAGCCCTCTTCGCACCTTTCCTTTGCCTGCCATGCCTTTGCCCGCCATGCCTTTGCGCGCCATGCCCTAGCAGGTAAGATTGCCCTCGCTTTATTTTTGGGGAGAGGCAATGGATCTTTCGTTCGGGCCAGAGTACGAAGAATTTCGAGAGGAGGTGCAGACCTTCCTTCGCGAACATGGCAAAGATTCACCACGTAATGCGGCAATGCGCGCACCTGAGAGCTTGGCTTGGCAAAAGCTACTCATTGAAAATGGCTATACGGCTCGCACAATTCCTAAAGAATACGGCGGCTTCGGCGCAGAACCTGACATCATCAAGTCGCGCATCATCGCGGAAGAGTTCGCAGACGCTCGGGCTAACTCCGGCCTTGGCGGGCAAGGAATTTCCATGCTCGTGCCAACATTGTTAGAGATGGGAACCGAGGCGCAGAAGCTTGAACTCGTAAAACCAACCATCCACGGCGAAATGGTCTGGTGCCAAGGTTACTCAGAGCCTGGGGCTGGGTCTGATCTCGCCAGCTTAACCACCAGCGCCGTACTCGATGGCGACGAATGGGTCGTCAATGGCCAAAAGATATGGACGAGTACCGCGCAACTTGCAGATTGGATCTTTTGCTTGGTGCGAACGGAACCAGATGCCCCTAAACACAAAGGAATTTCGTTCCTGCTATTTAAGATGGACACACCGGGCATCGAGATTAGACCGTTAGTAGACATGACAGGTGTCGCGAATTTTAACGAAACGTTTTTTACCGACGTCCGCCTACCAAAAAATCAAATTGTCGGTGCGCGCGGCGAAGGCTGGATGGTCGCTAATGCAATTCTTGGTCACGAACGTGACTCCCTGGGCAACCCCAACAACACGCTCATGCGGCTGAACGCGCTTATCGAGCTCATGAAAACAGAGACCGTGGGTGGCGAACGTCTTATCGATAACCCCATTTACCGCGATCGACTGATGCAAATCCAGGGCCGAGTTATGGCGATGCGTTTTAACGACTTGCGTGTGCTGTCATCCCGCCTGAATAAGGGTCAGGATGCCGGTCTCGCGAGAATGATCGTAAAATTGCAAGGTACTGAACTTCGGCATGACCTCGAAGGCATGGCGATAGACATTATGGGTGAAGTGGGCCTTTCATATGGTGACAATCCACATACCCGGTCCGCCGGTTCCTGGCAGAGTCAGTATATGTACTTCTTAGGTTTGATCATCGGCGGCGGAACATCGCAAATACAGAAGAACATCATTAGTGAACGTGGCCTCGACATGCCACGGGAACCGAAAGTTGAGAAGGTAGGGTAGGAGCAACATATGAGATTCGGACTATCAGAAGAACAGATCCTCCTCCAAGACAACATCAATCGATTTCTTAGGGATAACGTCCCACTAGATCGTGTACGCACTTATGCGGACGGCGACAGCGATGCCGATATTTGGCAGGGCTTGAGCGAGCTAGGCATTCCCGCACTTCTCGTGCCCGAAGCTCAGGGTGGGGTCGAACTCTCCCCGTTGGACGCAGCTATCGTTGCCGAGAGTCTCGGTTATCACGTCGCACCAGCTCCTTTTTTAGGTAGCGCCGTCATGGCTCCCACCGCGCTCACGTCTGTCGGTGGACACGATGAACAATTAAGCGCGCTTGCAGCTGGGGAGCTTCGAATTGGCATTGCATTTGGCGAAAGCATCGGGCGCAGAATAGATGCCAAAGTGACCGCATCCGCGGGAAAGATCTCCGGTTCATCACTCTTCGCATTCGATGCGGACGCCGATGCCTACCTTGTCGCGGATACCAACAAACATCTTTACCTCGTACAAGCGGACGCTGCCGGGCTCGAACGGGCACAACTCACCACAGTCGACCGCACTCGCCGAACTGTTGAGCTCACTTACAACAAGGTTGCCGCCGAACTCGTTTCCGATAACCCTGCCGTCTACGAGTCGACACTCGACATTGGTAGAGTCATGCTGGCCGCTGACACCCTTGGCGCGGCCCAAGCTATGATCGATCAAGCCGTCGCTTACGCCAAACAACGTGAACAGTTCAATCGCCCTATCGCAAGCTTCCAAGCGGTCAAACACATGTGTGCAGAAATGACCGCCAGCCTGGAACCTTGCCGGGCCATGGTCTGGTTTGCCGCACATGCACTGGCTGATCTTCCTGACGAAGCACGTGTGACTGCATGTCATACAAAGGCGCACTTGTCGGAGGTTGGCAAGTTTGTCGCCAAAACGTCGACTGAGGTTCACGGTGGTATGGGATTTACGGACTTACTGGGTTTGCATTACTGGTTTAAGCGTTGTGGCAGCAATCGTCAATGGCTCGGTGCACCAGAACTGGTTAGAGAAGAAGCGGCTCAACTGCAAGGGCTTGCATAGCGCATGAGCGATAGCCTACCGGTACTGCCACTGAAAGATACGATCGTTTTTCCACAAATTGTGGTTCCTTTAGCCGTGGGACGAGAGAAATCGCTGGCAGCAATTGAAGCGGCCGTCGAAACAGGTGGCCAGTTCATCGCGGTGGCACAAGAGGATCCGAACGTTGATGAACCAGCTCTCAGCGATCTCTACACCACCGGCACGATCGTCAAGATCACTAGAATCGAGCGACAGGACAACGGCTCCCAAGTCATTGTCCAAGGCGACCGTCGAGTCAAACTTCTCTCACAGACAGCTGAAGAAAGCTATATCGCGGCTACGCATGAGCCGCTCATTGAGCTCAATCTTTCGGACACGAGTACGGACGCATCGGAAATCGAAGCCCTATTGCGTGTTAACAGGGAGATCGCGCAACGCATCGCATCGCTCTATGACACGGAAAATGGTACCCAAATCTACCAACAACTGGTTGGGCACCTAACAGACCCTGTCGTACAAATGTATCGCATCGCCTCGCTGGCAAATATCGAGGTCGCAAAGCAACAACAAACCCTCGAATGCGAAACAACATTAGATCTCATGCGCAAAGTGAACAGCATCCTCACGCACGAATTACGGGTTACAGAACTCCGACGCGAGATTGCTGAGTCTGCCCGCGATGACATTGAGAAACAGCAACGAGAGCATGTTCTACGGCAACAGAAACAGGCCATCGAAGACGCATTGGGTGAGGGCGGCGAAGACGAGGATATCGCTGAACTTAGAAAGGATCTCAAAGATGCCAAGCTGCCAGAAGACATCCAAACAGAAGTAGATCGTGAGCTCAAGCGTCTCGGCCGCATGTCCGCAAATGCTGCGGATTATCAAGTTGCTCGTGCCTATCTCGAGTTGGTCGCTGAGCTACCTTGGCATGCGACAACCGACGACAACTTAGATCTGAAGCATGCGCAAACAATCCTCGACGAAGATCACTACGGTCTGGAAGACGTCAAAGAGCGCATCCTTGAATCACTTGCTGTCATGCAGCTCAATCCGGAATCCAAGGCGCCGATACTCTGTTTTGTCGGTCCACCAGGGGTCGGCAAGACTTCTCTTGGTCAATCGATCGCACGCGCCATGGATCGATCCTTTGAACGTCTAAGCCTCGGCGGGCTACACGACGAGGCGGAGTTGCGTGGACACAGACGCACCTACATCGGGGCGATGCCGGGGCGCATCCTCCAGGGCTTGCGTCGAGCTAAGGTTGTGAATCCCATCATCATGCTAGATGAACTCGACAAACTCGGACGCGACTTTCGTGGCGATCCTTCGGCGGCGCTTATGGAAATACTAGATCCTGCGCAGAACAAGGAGTTTCGAGACAACTACCTAAACCTGCCGTACGACCTCTCTCGAGTCATGTTTATTACGACGGCAAATACGCTAGATGGCATCCCGCGACCGCTTCTAGACCGTATGGAAGTGCTTGAAGTGACTGGCTACTCCGACATGGAGAAGAAGGCGATTGCGCGCAACTACCTGATTCCGCGGCAACGCAGTGAAGCGGGCCTCAAGGATGACCAGCTCGAGTTAAGCGACGATGCCCTAAATCATGTCATCCGTCGCTATACACGCGAAGCAGGTGTGCGCGAATTGGAGCGAGTCATTGGTCGCCTCTCGCGCAAGCGCGCGCGACAAGTTGTAGAAGGCGAAGCCGTGAGCGACAGTCTCAACGTCGATACAGTGACCGAGCTGCTCGGACCGGAACGCTTTAAGCAGGATGGTAGTCGAGATCAACAACATAGCGGCGTAGCGGCTGGTCTTGCTTGGACCGAAGCTGGTGGAGATGTGCTCTACATCGAAGCGAGTAGAACCCCGAAAGAAGAGAAAGTCACGCTGACCGGACATCTCGGCCAAGTGATGCAAGAGTCTGCTAAGGCTGCTCGCAGTTACGTCTGGTCGATCGCTGACCGTCTTGGACTGAGCCGGGACAATATAGAGGCTGAAGGAATACATATTCACGTTCCTGCGGGCGCGGTTCCGAAAGATGGACCTTCAGCGGGTGTGACGATGGCAACCGCGATCGTCTCGTCTTATGTCGATCTGCCCACTGATCCAAAAGTTGCGATGACAGGCGAGCTCACGCTCACCGGTCTTGTCTTGCCGGTCGGAGGTATCAAAGAAAAACTACTTGCCGCACATCGATCTGGTTTTACGCATATCATACTGCCCAAGGACAACGAAGCTGATCTCTCCAAGCTACCGGAGATCGTCAAAGACGAGTTGACGATTACCCTGGCCGAGAGCCTCGACGATGTACTAAAAGTGGCCATCCCTAAGCTCAAGCTGGGAGTTTGATCCATGGAAAGCGTGATCAATTATGTCTATGGCGTGATCGTAGAAGGAGTGGTTGTGGGCGCGCTCTTCTGGAGCATCACCTACATCACGATGGAAAGCACCAGCTTGCGCGGTGCACTAGGCGCAGCGCTCGCTTCCGAAGCGGTTGGTAACATCCCGTATCTCTTTGGACTTGGCGCACTAGAAGCACCGACACTTGGCATGACCCTAATTGGCGGAGTCGTTTTTATACGGATGATCTTGCGCGTCGGTGAGTTAACTGCCTTTCGAGCGACCTACGGCTTGGCGATGACATACTTCACCTTGGTCGCGATCGTCGCCTGCTCTTAAGCGTGTCGGTGAGGCAATTTAACCGCTAGACGCCAAGCTCATCTAACAGTCCCTCAAACGCGCTGACGCGATGTTCAAGGGTCGCAATAGTCGCTAGCCAAAAAGTTTGGTCGGTCAAATCTGCGTCGAGGTGTTTTTTCGCTATATCTTCCGCCGTCATGCGCCCGGTATCCCGTAGGAGATCAACGTACTGCGGGAAGAATTGATCACCGGCTGACTCACGCCGGGCATAGACACCCAAACTAAACAGATAGCCGAACAGATACGGGAAGTTATAGAAGCTGATCCCCGATATGTAAAAATGCAGCTTGCTCGCCCAGAACATTGGGTCTGGTTCAGACAACGCATCCCCGTACCAGGTCTGCCAAGCCGCAGACATCATATCTTTGAGCTCTTGAGGACGCAGGGGTCGCTCAGCTCTCGCCTTGTAGAGATTGCGCTCAAATTCAAATCTTGCCGGGATGTTCAACAAGAACGCGGTAAAAGCGCTCATTTCTTCCCACATGATGTTCAATCGTTCTTGGTCAGCCTGCGCTTGGTCGAGGAGCGCATCGCGAACGAGAGTTTCGCCGAACGTGCTTGCGGTCTCCGCGAGCGACATGCCATAGCTCTTTTGACTGTCCGGCAAATCTCGCATCACCCAACTGTGATACGCATGCCCGAGCTCGTGGGCGAGCGTGATCGTGTCGCTCTGACCGCCGGTATAAGTCATGTAGACACGCGGCGTTTTAGATTTCGCAAAGCCTGTGCAATACGCCCCCGGAGACTTTCTCGGGCCGGTTGTGCCCTCGATCCATTTGTTTTCAGCCATCATTCGGACAAAGTCCGCCATGCTCCCGTCGACCTGACCGTATGCATCCGCAATCAGGTTGAGCGAGTCCGCGAAGGAAACTCCGGCACTGTGTGTGTCCCCGGCAATTCTTCCGGAGGCGGCCAAATTCGGTGCAGGTGCGCGCAAGTCCCAAGGGCCAAATCCTGACTTACCGTAAGCACGCGCTTGCAATCTGGCTGCTTTTTGAGCGAGTGGTTTCGCCTGAGCCGCGACATCCAACAACGTATCCAACGTCGAACGTGAGATCCGATTCATGTGTGTCGGCGCATCAAGAAAGTGTATGTCCTGCGTTCGACTTCTTTGTTTGGCCATTTCTAGGCGCCAACCAGAAATGGCGTTCAGGGATGCCGAAGTCGATTCATCATGTGCGGACCACGCTTCATTGATCGCAGCCCAAGCAGCCTTTCGCTGATGATCATCAGCGCTCGACATCAGAGCACTCGCTTGCGCGATCCCCATTTCCTGCTCTTCATTGCCTACGGACACACAACAGGTGAGGCTGCCCGCCAGTTGGTCATATAGCTTGCCCCAAGCGTGGATGCCGTCTTGAGACAAACCATTTACTAAGCTCTCTTCTGCCAAGGTCAAGTTCTCATGGGCACGTTCGCGGCTACGTAGCACCAAGAACGCATTCGGCTCGATTGCCGGATCGGACAAATACTCAGCAATCGTTGTGTCATCGGCATCGTCAACGAACTGTGATAACGGTTCAAAGACATCGCCGAAGCGTTTGTGGAAGCTTTGCAGCTCGCCATTGAGCTTTTGCGCATCCTCCAATTGGCTATCGACAGACAATAAACAGTGGGCGTAAGTGCCAACGTTGGAAAGGAGCGTCGACGCTTGTTCGCGCAGCTTAGTCAACGCCTGTGCGGATTCCAGGTCACGGTTGGCGGTGAAGTGTCGATTGTGTGTCTCCGCTTCATCGAGAAAAATAGAAAGACTATCCAAGTCGGCTCTAAGCGCGCTCGAGGAGACCGATTCGTACTCAGAGGATAAGTCCCACGCGGGTCCCGTAACTGGATTTTCTAACATTTTTCTCTCATTGGTTCCGGAGGTCTTCGCAGGACACACACCAGACTTTTATAGACACACACTAGATTTATGTACACACACTCGCCCTCGTGGACACACATTAGACCTGATCAGATTTGAAGGTCCAATAGCTATTAGCGAAGTAGTTGGCGAGAGCCGCTGGAAAAATCGAGATTAGTTGCGACAACCACGCTGGATGTTCTGGGAAAAGCCAGCGCAAAAGCACGAACGTTGAAAAACTAAGGGCTAACGTCAAAAGTGAGACTGCATTGAACTTCAGACCGCGGACCCGTTTTCGGCTACTTATCGCGCGATCTCGAAAAGTCCAAAAGTTGTTGAGGAAAAAATTCCAAATAATCGACGCTTCGATCGCTATAGCAGAACTCAAGTATGGATTGGTAACCGTTGACAAAAGCAGTTGAAAGCTCGCTAGGTTAACAACCACACCCGACAAGCCTGTTAGGGCAAATTTTATAAACGTTTTTCGCGACAACAACCGCAACCACCAAACGTGAACAAAAAACTCAATCACGTCGTCGCGACCCAACTTGGTTTCACCGGCTGCGCGATCGGCGAAATAGATTGGCACTTCGGCTATCGATGCCCCAGAGATATGCAGAGCGTGCAATGAGGCCACTTGAAAAACGTACCCTTGCACACGTAAACGAAGCGGGAACGCTCGTCGGAGCGCCTCAACTCGGATAGCCTTAAATCCAGCGGTGCAGTCTCTGACTCGGTATATGCCTGCAACGTATCGGGCGAACATGTTGCCGAACTTCGAAATGAGACGTCGCCTTAAACCCCATGCTGGATCAACGCTTCCTCCGGCAACATAGCGCGAGCCAATGGCCACATCCGAGTTCTCCAACTGAGCGAGCAGTCTGGAAGCATCAGTCGGCGCATGGGAAAAGTCTGCATCCATCTGGACGATCGCGTCCACAGACATATGCTCGAGCACGTGTGCGAACCCCCGAATATAGGCAGATCCCAGCCCCTGCTTTTTTCCGGACAAGACACACACACGCTCATCCTCAAGTTCGAGGACCAGATTAGCTGTACCATCTGGTGAGCTGTCGTCCACAACAAGAACTTGCACGCTAAGGTACGCACGTTCTAGGCCAAGAATCTGACGGATAATCGCGACGATGTTCTCCGCTTCGTTGTAGGTCGGCACAATGAAGCAGGCGCTGCGAATTGGAGAGGACTTTCCGTCGGCCATGAATAGCGGGGGGTGACTAAGTGCGAACAGAAACTTATACCTGAGACCCGGTCATAAGTCATCGCACGACTTAGACCCAACGCACGTCTAGAATGGGTCATTCCTGCAGGGGACACACATGCCCAAAATATTAATCTCGCTGGCCGTTTGCACTTTGAGTTTGCTCACAGTAGCGAGTGTTCGAGCTGATGACTCTGAGGTTTTTGTCGCACTAAAAACGTCAATCGGCGCTGTCAGCCTCGACCAAATGAGTCATCACGGCACCATCGGAACCGGATTACCGTTCGGTGCCGAAATCGATGGCAGACTCGATGATACGAGCATCGACGACTATACAGCTGGTTTAGGTGTCAGTTTCGGCAAACGTTGGAACTATTGGACAGTCGAAGGAGAAATACTGTGGCGTTATCGAACCGATTGGGACCTCAGTGCGCCAACACATTCGATCGGTACCGTGACAAACGTCTTTTCGGACGTCGGGACGACAAGCTTCATCATCAACGTCTTGCGACGTGGTCCAATTTCTCAACACTGGTCTTGGGAGTTAGGTGCCGGAGTCGGCATGGTTCGCAACAAAATCGAGGCTGAGTATATAGAGCGGGCGACACCTACCGTCCCTGAATTTGTAGCCAAAGACGATTCCAGTGAATCCGACTTTTCGTACAACGCATTTGCCGGAGTAATCCGCTCAATCGGCGGCTCTTGGTCAATGAACATTCGCTATCGTTTTATCGAACTTGGCGAGCTAGAGGCAGGCCCATTTAGAAATCGCGCTGTGCGTCTTTCTGCTGATCACAGTTCCCACGAGATGCAGTTGAGTTTTGAACGCAAGTTTTGACCGAGGTTACTTGACTAAGACTTGAGCCAAACGATCATCTGATCAATATCCGCCTCTCGGAACACTTTCACCGAGCGTCCAGCAGACTCTCCCCAAGCACTGGCTTCCCGGCCCAACCCATATCCTAACTCTGAGTTCACTAGCACTGCCGTGCGCCCGTCTTTGCGGTAGCCTTCCATGTTCGTCAGTTCACGATGGAGAGGGAAAAGGGAATTATCGAAGCCGACTTTGGCTTTACGCATGTCCCAAACCATACCCGGCGCCTGGCACATTTCCGGAGCCGCAATGAGCTCATGAGCGGCTCCGAGCACATTCGCCTCGGTCACCACACCAGTACAAACCACCCAGGTTATTTCGTCCTTGAGACTTAGCTGCCAATCCATTGTGGAAAAAGTCTAAACCTATCGGTCCAATGTATAAAGAAGCGAGTTTCCTTGTTTCCCAACAATTTTTGTGACACCAGCATGCCGGAAACAGTAAGCCATTTTACGTGCAAGCGCGATGGGTTCATTTGTCGCCGCGGCCAAGTCTTTGGTCGAGAATGGATCAGGTAGATCGCCCTGAACGAATTGCATCAAATCATCAACTTCCTGCAATCGACACCCTTCAACAACATTCAGAAGCCGACGCTCGACGACGCGCCAACCACCGCGCCGACGATTTTTTTTCGGATCGTAGCGCCGCAGCTCTTCCTCTTCAGTCAGCACAACTTCAACCGAAAAATTCGGGTGGTTTAAAAGTTTCGGGACATACACGAGCTCATTAACGATATGGATGAGCCGACCATGCTTAGGTGACTTACGTCGCGGTGGGGGAGTCTCGTCTTCTTTCTCTGGGACCTTGACGATGTGGGTCGTAGCCGCGATCGGATGAACAAGAACAACTGGACATTGCTCCGCGAGGGTTTGCATTTTTCGTGTTAGCCCAGAAAAACTACCCGTCTGGACTTCATAGATAACGCCGCCCCGGACTGCGTCCGCAACAAAGCCATCGATCGAGACTTCGGCATCACCACCGTTGGCAACATAGGTTGCTTTCAAGGCAGCATGCAGTGGACCTTCATTCAATGTACCAATTGGCATCGTCGCAAGAGACTAGCATCGCGCCACTATTGATGCGAGATTCTCACGGAGAAATCGCTATGCCATACTCCGCCTCCTCCTCCATAAACAATAAGGATTGGAACAATGAGTGCAGATGGTACTTGGAATACAACAATCAATACCCCCATGGGACCCCAGAACGGCGCGCTAACTCTCTCGACCGAAGGCGGCAACCTCACCGGCAAGATGACTGGTGCCCAAGGTGAGATGGATATCCAAGATGGCGCAATCGATGGCGACACGTTGAGCTGGAAGGCTGATATAACTGCGCCAATGGCAATGACGTTAGAGTTCTCCGCATCCGTCGAAGGTGATGAGATCAAAGGTAGCGTTAAGCTCGGCGCGTTTGGGAATGCGGACTTTTCTGGTACGCGAGCGTAAGCCGAAGCATGTCCTGGGATGAAGAAATTGACGAAATGCGGGCGCGCGAAGCGCTCGCTTTCGAAATGGGTGGACCTGAAAAAGTTGCCCGGCAACACGATTTCAACAAACTCACTATCCGAGAACGCATCAACGCCATCAGCGATGGCGATACGTTTCATGAGATTGGCACCCTAGCAGGTGTAGGTGAATACGATGAAAGCGGCGACCTCACGGCGTTTACCCCTTCTAATTTCGTTTTCGGCACGGCGGACATCGATGGTCGCCCTGTTGTTCTCTCAGGTGATGATTTCACGGTTCGCGGCGGCTCAGCTGACGCTTCCATCGCAGGCAAGCGGGCGCGGTCGGAAGGGTTAGCAGTAGAGCTGCGCCTGCCACACATCCGTCTGGTTGACGGTATGGGTGGTGGCGGTTCAGTGAAGACGATCGAAACCGCTGGGCGCACTTATATCCCCGAACTGCGCGGTTGGGAAACAGTTGCGACTCAACTCGGTGTTGCGCCTTCTGTCTCTTTGGCACTCGGTTCAGTCGCTGGCATCGGGGCCGCCAGGGTAGCCACTGCGCATTACTCTGTGATCGTGAAAGACAGCGCTCAGATGATGATAGCCGGACCGGCATTGGTTGATTGGGCAAGCCTTGGTGACGTTTCTAAAGAGGAACTCGGCGCCTCAAAGATTCATACACGGAACGGTGCAATAGACGATGAGGCTAATGGCGAAGAAGAAGCGTTCGAGATGGCAAAACAGTTTCTTTCGTATTTGCCCTCTAGTGTTGATGAGCTACCACCTCTCGTTGAACCGACTGACGACCCGGAGCGTTCTGATGAGGCATTAATCAACATCGTGCCCAAAGATCCGCGCCAGGTGTACAAGATGCACACGATCTTGGAATCAGTGTGCGACCAAGAATCTTTTTTCGAAATAGGTCGCAAGTGGGGTAGATCGGTCATCACCGGGTTGGCGCGGTTTAATGGCATTCCTGTCGCGATCTTCGCAGAAAACCCACGAGTCTATGGTGGTGCGTGGACAGCCGATTCCTCCCGCAAGCTCATTCGTTTAATCGACCTCGCATCCACGTTTCATCTTCCCATCGTGCACCTGGAAGATTGCCCAGGCTTTTTGATTGGTAAACAGTCAGAAGAAGAAGCAACCATCCGCTTTGGCTCAACTGCTCTCGCGACCCTAGGTCAGGCAAACGTCCCGTTTAGCTGCGTTGTAATCCGCAAGGCATTTGGTGTTGCAGGAGCTGCGAATCACAAACCTGGTTCCCATCATTTTCGCGCGGCTTGCCCGTCTGGAGATTGGGGCTCGCTGCCAATTGAAGGTGGTATTGAGGTTGCGTACAAAGCTGAGCTCGCCGAGGTTGATGACTACGATGAGCACCTCGCCAAGATCAAAGATCGTCTTAACCGTCTTCGATCTCCGTTTAGGTCAGCAGAATTTTTTGAGATCGAAGAGATAATCGATCCGCGTCACACACGGAAGTACCTCTGCCGCTGGGCTAAGCTCGCTCGTGCTGCGTCACGAACAGACCCTCCCAGATTCTGGTATCGGCCGTAGCAATTGGGTCTCAGTTAGCTCGGCGAATAAACCCCCACAGATGGCCCATACCGTCGTCAACAGTCAGCATTGTAACGCCAAATTCACGTTCAACTGGCGCCTCGCATTCAACACCAGCGCCGCGGACTTGGTCGTAGATAGCAGAGACATCATCCACCCAGATACCGATCCAAGTAGGTCGATCATCCTGATATTTCCTGCGTCCGCCACCATCGAGCCATAGTTCCGTATCACCAACGCGCATTTCTGCATTTTGGATCTTGCCATCATCGTTCTTCCAGCGGCCAATCTCTTTAAAGCCAAATACACGCTCGTACCAAACCATCGCAGCCTCTGCATCGTCATAAAACAAGTAAGGCACGAACCCTTTGTACTGTGAATTCACAATCCCTCCTGACCGAAGACACACACCAATTCCATCCAGCGATCCTATGCCATTCTCTCACTTAGAATCCAGCCGAATCCCTACATACCCCAGTATTAGACTTGCCGAAAATAACGTAGATGGCCACTCCACGCTCACAACTCGTCGATCCAGAGAACCCTTTGTTCTATCACTTGGTTTCTCGATGTGTACGCCAGAGTTGGTTATGTGGCATCAATCGAGCCACTCGAAAAAACTATACGCATCGAAAAGACTGGTTGCTGAAGAGGCTTGAACAGCTCGGTGAAGCTTTTTCTCTCGATATCTACGCCTATGCGATCATGTCTAACCATTTCCACCTTGTTGTCCGCTACGATCCACGTGTAGCTGATGATTGGTCAATCGAAGAGGTCGCAGATCGCTGGCACAAGGCTTGTCCACCGAAAAGAAAAGATGGCTCGATCGACCACGAAAAGAGGGAGATTCAGAGACAACTTCTTCTTTGCGATTCGCAGAAGCTAGAGAGACTTCGAACATATCTTGGCTCGATGTCTTTCTTCATGAAAATGTTAAAACAACCCATCGCACGACGAGCCAACTTAGAAGATGATTGTACCGGGCACTTTTTTGACCAACGCTACTATTCCGGCGCTTTACTATCCGAAGCGGCAGTTCTCTCAGCTATGGCGTACGTTGACCTGAACCCCATCCGGGTAAAGATCGCTTCTTCCGTGGAAGGCAGCAAACACACCTCGATTCGCGCTCGACTAGACCAAATTGATAATCCAGCCGAGTTAGACGCTTACCTCAAACCAGTGATCTCAGGTATTGATCGTGAGCGCGTACTCCCGATTTCGGTACGCGCGTATCTTGATCATCTACAAGCATTGATACCTACAGGACTCTCAACTTGGAATAAGGACAAATTGGACACCTGGCGACATCAGGTGACAAGCTTGAAGAGACGTCAGAGAGCTTTTGGAACGGTCAGCGAGTTATCGTCGTGGGCTGTTGCCCGTGGATGGAAGCGCCAGGACGAACCCCTTCCGAACTAGTCCAGGTGCCATCAGATCTTCTTCCTTGCAAGAATGCGCTCGAGCACGACCTCTAAATCACTTGGCGGCAGGTCTTTGAGATCAGACATGCGTTCGTAGATGTCGCCCGCAGCTTCGTGAAATGCGCCTGTCATGCCGAAGTGTTCAAAGGTGGCCGCAATCTCCTCCATTTCACCCACAAAACGCCACGCCTTTCGTGATGTCCCTTTTGCCGCGCCTCGACTTCGTTCGACCAAACCTTGCTGGCTAATTTCCCACTCTCGTTGAAGATCCTCGCGGACAGATCCAGCCTCAGCCAGCGCGCTCACGGCTAACAAGAGCGCACTGTTTCCCTTAGTGTATGCAGCGTAGGCCATCTTCAATGCGGACGCCCGCGTATCAGTCGCATTGGCCAGCTTGTGTGTGTCTCCAATGCTATCGTCCGTAAGGGTGCAAACCTCCAATGGACCTCTCGAGAACCAGCTTGTGACTTCTCGAGATCTAGCTCCCGACACGTACAGCCTTGTCGTCCCCGGTTTTAAGGCAGGTGGTCCGATTATCCCGCCATCGACAAAATTCGATCCGATGGTCTCGGCTATCGCTTCTGCACTTCTTGGTGAAATTGCATTGGCATCGACGTAGATCCCATCAAAACCGGTATTTGCCACTACGCCAGCCTGGCTCCCAGCCGCGTGCGGAGGACACACACTGATGATGCCGTCTGCTTTCTCACACAACTCTTCAATGGTCAGTGTCGCCGAGTAGGTCTTAGCGCGGTCGAGGGTTTCTGGACCCCGGCCTCCGCTGCACCAAAGTACCTCGTGACCACTCTCACTAAGAGCTGCACAAAGACTAACCCCCATTTCCCCAGGGTGTAGTACACCAATTTTCACAGGTTGTGTGTCCTCGAGTTTGGTTGGTGTTTTGTGTGTGTCTAGTTCCGATATTCCAACGGTGGGTCGCGATCACCGAGAAGAGCCGCATACTTGAAGTTGGGGCCTTGCGCAGCTTTTAGCTCTGCTGCGGCGGCTTTTATGACCTCGGGTTTTTGTAGAAGGTCGACGCCAGACTTACCGAGGAGACGTGCAGCAAGTATCATACCTTTGTGGCCGATACTCGTACCTCCGGCAGCGACCGCCTGCCAACTATGGGCCGGAGTGCCAGGTACCCATGTCGCCGTGGTGAAGCCCACTGTCGGAACTAACCAACTCACATCACCAACGTCTGTCGACCCCATGTTCTGTCGGAATTGAAACGGTTGAATGACTCGCTGACTACCGAGTTCTAGATTGGGCTTGATCAGCGTCTTCCGCAGGGTGCGCGCAAATTCGTTTTCGGCTTTTGTATAACTGATGCCACCTAACGCCCTCAAATTGTCATCTACAAGCTTGGAGAGAGTGTGATTTGGCAGGACAGGATAGTTGCCGTGCATCACCTCTACATCGACTTCAGTTTCTGTACCCATCGCTGCTGCTTTGGCGGCGTTTACCACTCGGTCGAACAGCGCGACAACGGTATCTGCCTGAGGGTGTCGTACGTAGTAATAGACTTGCGCCTTCTCCGGCACGATGTTCGGCGCATCACCACCATCGGTGATGACATAGTGGATGCGACTTGTTTGCGGCACATGCTCCCGCATCATATTGACCATGTAATTCATGACTTCGACCCCGTCCAACGCAGAGCGGCCCTTGTCTGGGGCGGAAGCTGCATGGGCCGCCTTACCGTGAAACGTGAACCGCCCTGATTTATTCGATGTTGTGGCATATGGGGAGGCAGAATTCGAACTCCCCGGGTGCCAATGGAGCACGACATCCACATCCTCGAAAAGGCCAGCTCTCGCTATGTAAACCTTACCCGAGCCCCCTTCTTCTGCCGGTGTACCGAAGACTTTGACCTGACCTGCATGGCCGCTCTCCTCGAGCCAATCCGCGATAGCGAGCGCTGCCGTGATGGAAGCCGCACCAAATAGGTGGTGTCCACATGCGTGGCCAGCGCCTCCTTCAACTCTCGGGTTCCGGCTGGGTTCAGCTGCTTGGCTTAAACCTGGGAGCGCGTCAAATTCAGCTAAAATCCCGATAGTATTCCCACCAGAGCCAAAGCTAGCTACAAACGCTGTCGGTATATCGGCAACACCAGCTTGAACCTTAAACCCTCTTGCCTTCAACGTTGCTTGGAGAGCCTCGCTGCTCTCGTTTTCCTGATAACCAACTTCCGCAAAACGCCAGATCTGGTCTGCAAGCTCTACACCCGCGGCTCCGTGCTTTTGCACGAGTTGGTCTATATCGGCTGCGTGGACCAGCGACGAACTCAAAATTAGACAGACGGTGGCCAACACTTTTATCTGGGAGCCGAAAAGTATGAGTTTTCTCAACGTCATAGGTACCACTTCTTATTGGTTTTCATGCAATCCAGCATGGTAGCAGAACTAAACATCGGTTCATCTTTCGTTCAGCTACACCTGGCAACCTATCGGAAACCGTGAAAGCAAGGAAAATACCCATGCAACACCGGATCCAAAAAGAAATTGTGTGTCCCGTGACAGTCTCCAAATCGATTGTGTGTCTTGTAATCACGCTTCTAATCGCGCTGTGCGCAGTGAGCGCTACGGCGATGCCGTCAAATCCTGGAATTCCCGTAAAAAAGATCCTTCACGCGAGCCAGATTGATACTTGGCTGGTCTTAGACAATAGTCGATTGATCGTCAGCCGACCTGCAGCTAAGAATTACCTCGTCACCTTGCGTCGCGAGTGTCACGAACTCGGATTCGCCCACAGTGTTGGTCTCAGTTCATCCAACAATACGGTGTATGCCGGTTTCGATTACGTGACCGTTGGTGCGCAGAGATGCGCGATTCAGAGTATCAACCAAATAAGCCCTGCCCAGAAAGCGGATCTGACGCGCTCATAGCACAAGACGCGCGTCGTCCGTCTAAATCCGTTCGGTGTGTGTCTACGGCTGTGTGAGTTCGGTGTGTGTCTACGGCTGTGTGTAATGTGTCTACGGTTATGAGTTACGACTATACGTTAGGTCGGTAGGAAGTGGACGGGGTAGCGGATCTTGGTCCTGCGCACTTCACGTGTGCCGAAGTTAAATAAGCGCACTCGATTGACGATCTTGTCGATCATCATTTGATCATCGATCTCTGAGGCAACCACCTTGCACTCAACGACCTGGCCGTTGGGATCGATAACAAGCTCCAAGACAACCTCGCCTTGTAACGCAGGGTTGCTGCGTAAGGTCCTGTTGTATATCGCAAATATAGAGCCCTTGTTGGAGTCAAAGACCCGTCGGATTTCCTCGATAGAGCGATCACGACTATCAACTTCACGTGGCTTTCGTACACCGCCAGTTCCTGCAACATTTTCAGGTGCATCGACTTTGGTCGTTTCACGTCCCGCGAGTGCAACACCCCCTGTCTCTCTAGACAAGGCTGCGACATTTACACCGGCACTGCGCGTTGAGTGTTTGGACGTCAAAATACTGCGATCGATTGTCGCGGCTGATCCCGCGCCACGTTGTATAGCGGCCGTGTCTTGCAAAGCAGAGACATCGACTGCCTCGCGCATGTCGGCAAAGGCATCTTTGAACTGTAGTAGCCCAGAAACGGCTGCTTTTTCTTTAGCATTTGCCACTTTCGGCTCCGCCTTGGCAACTAACTCTTCCTTGGGTTTTGGTTCTTCTTTCTTCTCTTTTTCTTTCTCTGGTTCCTTGGGCTTTGGTTCTTCCAACTTCTTTGGCGGCGGCGGAATCTTAGGCTCAGGTTTTTCCAACACGATCCGTGCCAGCTGCGGCGGCAGCTCTTCTAACTCAGCACGTTCGATCTCAGGCAAAACCAACCAGGGCATAACGAGACCCACGGCCAGTACAAAAGCCAAGCTTCCCGAGAGCCACTTCTTGAAGATGATGCGATCGTTGGTGGCATTTTCCCAAGGCAACGCAAAGTCGTGTGTGTGCGCTTTCGCCGTTTTACGGACACTCGCCTTCTTCGGGGGAGCTACTTTGGCCTTGCCTGCTTGTGCGGGTCTTTTTATTTGGCTCATGACGCCGCTCCAGCTGGGCTGGAATTCGTTTCAGCCATCAGTTCCTCAGCTGTCTTGGCACCGCCCACCTTGTTCACAGCAAGACTGACTTGTGCAAAGTCAGACGTCTGGCAGGTGTAGAGGATTCTTTTCAGCAACCAATATGGCACCTCTTTGTCACCCATGACCGTAATTTTGTGACCGCCCTCTGGAATTTCGCCACGGCGTTCGGCCTGATACTCAAGCTCGGTTTTCAATCCTGCGATCAATGGTTCCAGATCGCCGCTGATCTCCTCTATCTTTGCTACAGGTCGCCCTTGCACAATGAGGTCTTCCGCACTGACCGATATCGTTATCTGATTTTTTGGTCGCTGCTCGGAAGTCGAGTCCGGCAACTTAATGTCACTACTGGTCTGCAAAACCTCTACTTCCGACGAGTTAACCATTAGGAAGAAGACCAGAATCGTAAATATGTCCATCAACGAGACCAGATTCAGGGACGCAACCTTGCCCTTTCTCTGTCGCTGTCGACGTTTATCCGTTCGTAGTTTCAAGATCGCTTCTCCCCAACCGCGGCGACCGCGACATCACCAAGGGAGATAACGGGGAAGAGTTCCGCTTGGACAACCTCCAAAGCTTGCACCGTTGGATAAGATCGCACTCGATCCATTACCGAGACTAAGGTCTGGTAGTCGGTATCCTTTTCCAATAAAACAGTGATGTCTTCTTTCTCGGGCATCCGCCGTTTGAGTTCCTGCATCACCAGCGTCAGCTCGGCGAAGTCATGACCAGCATCCGTAGTCGGCACTGTTTTTATGACACCACCTCGGCCATCTGCAACGACCAGCTTGTCGTCGAAAACCGCAACTTCTAGATGTACTGCTTCCGGATCTATCGGAGCACCGCTGGCATCACTTGCTGGGAAATTCAAGTCGATGACCGTTGTGTGGGTAAATACCATCGACAGCAAAAGGACAGGCACCAACACGATCATGAGATTCATGAACGGGGTGACATCTAACTCAGCTGCTTCTGTGTGCTTGTGGCGGCGCTTGCGTACGCGATCCATGCCTAGCTTCCTTACTCTTGTCTGAAGTGCTTGTTACCTAAACGTCTTGTCGCCAAGACTCTTCGTTCAAGCGCGGGCTGGCTGTTTAGCCGCAGGCGCTGCTACTTTCGCTACAGCGTCGGCATTGCCTTCAAGCAGATTCACAAATTTGACGACGGCAATTTCCAGGCTCTCGATAATTGCACTCGTCTTGCTTTGCAGCATTGAGTGAATCAGCAGAAGTGGAATAGCAGCCATCAATCCAAATGCAGTTGTGTTCATCGCGATCGAAATTGATTGTGACAACAGCGTCGCTTTTTCGGCTGGATCAGCATTGGCTACAGCTGTAAACGCCGCGATCAGACCAATGATCGTGCCAAGCAGACCTAACAGCGTTGCGATATTCGCAAACGTCGCGAGGTATGGGGTTCGTCGCTCAATCTGTGGCAAAGCTTCAAGCAAACCTTCTTCCATCGCTGCTTCGACGTCTGTCCGTCGTCTTGCTACATCTGCGTGCTGTTGCTTGTTGACGCCGTCTGCTGCGATACGCGCCATGGCAGACTTCGATTTTTTGGTGAACTCGACGATCTCGCGCACGCGACGCTGCTTGAGCAATGGTAGTAGCTCGTTGTAAGCCTTGCGGTTTACACGCATTTCTTTTGCGAGGTAGAAATACCTTTCAAAGGCGATAGCAACGCCAATGCTCAGTACTATCGCGATTGGGTACATAAAGGGGCCACCTTCCTGGAAAAAGCCCACTACGGTTGCGTACATGTCCATTCTTACTTCTCCTGATCTGGACTATCAACGTCCTGTAATCCCTGTAACGTTTCAAAGTAACCGAGTTCCCTTCGATACGCGGGTGGATACAGCCTTCTAAACACTTCAGCTGAAACAGATTCAGCTTCGATTTCAATTTCGGGTAATCCCTGCGGCTCCCGCCAGGGCAAGATATAAAGCACTTTTGGCAATTCTTGGTTGCCCGAGATCACGGTTTCGTCAAGTTGTACGACACCAACTGGCATTTCTGCTACCGAGGTCTGCTTTTCATCAACCCCCCAGGCCAGAGAACTCAATCCGAGGCAAACACTAAAAACACCGGCCACTACTAATTTCATCGATGATCTCCCTTCAGCATCAGCTATCGTTTCGCCAACGAAGCCACACGTCGCTCTAAGTCCATCATCCAGCCGCGAACTGTAGTGTCGGGTTCGACTTGTGCGAGCTGATATTCCTGGTACATCACTAACGCGTCTGTAAACCGACCCATATAGAGCTCATAGAGAATCCCAAGATTCAATCGAGCCTGGAGGTGATATGGATTCTGTTCGAGGCACTTCATGTATGAGGCTTCAGCATCGTTGAACATCCCTGCGACCCGCTGGCGAACACCTTGGAGTGACAGCGCATCACAATTGTTTGGATTGTAGGTCAGTGCCTTCGTGAGATATTCGTCAGCAGCCTTAGGGTCGTTTTGCTGCGTCGCCAGAATACTTAAGTTCACCCAAGCACCCGCTAGTTGGGGCTCTTGCTCGGTGATCTCAAACAAAAGAGCAGACGCTACCGCTTCGTTATCTTCAGCCATTGCCTCCAGCGCTTTGGTGTAGAGCACACGGATATCTGGATCAACATCTACAGTCATCTCCGCTACAGGTTCGCCGGTTTCGCGCCGCTGCTCGTCTATCGCAGGTTCTATGTCGACCACTTCGCGCTCGGGCGCACTCTGCGGCATGAGAGATACGGATCCACAACCACTGATCAGTGCGATCAGCAGAAGACTAGTGGATAGCTTGCGCATAACTCGCGACCTCCTCTTCCTTACCAAAACGACCTGGCATCAAACGAGCAAGCTCGGTAAACGAAGCCTTTACCCAGTCGTCGTAAACACCGACCCAAGCCTTCTGGGCATTGATTTCATGCAAACCAATGGCTTGTTCTTCAAATGGAAACGCTTGTTCTTCTAACAAAATGTCATATTGGGCGAGCTCAAGTTCACTCAGTGAATTCGGCCGATCAGAGGCCATAATTGATTTCGACAAACCGGTATAAAGATTCGCGATTTCAAACGTTGCATGAGTCGTAAACTCAGCCACACCGTAGTTGGCTGTCGCCTCATACGCTTTGAGCGTCTTCTTTAACGCCCTCTGTTTCTTTTTCAAGCTGCGCTTTAAAGGATGCGTTAACCGAATGCGCTCAAACTCATGTTTAGCGTCTTCAGCGAAAACAAGCTGTGCACTCGCAGCAAGGTAAGTTGGCCGTTCACCGGCGTTTGCCCCCATAGACCTATGCAGTTCGATTTTTTTCTTGAGCCAAAACCTGCGGTTGTCTGCCTCACCTGTACGGTGATACAACGTATCCATGTGATGCATCGCCTCCATCCGTAAACCTTCCGGTTGCATCCACGTGTGTGCGTAGTCACGAAACAATTCGATGGACATAGGCACATCGTCAAGCTGCAGGTAGAGCTCGGCAGCTCGGTAATGCGATTGCTGGCGGACCTCGCGGTTCGTAGCGCTCTTCGAAATACTCAAGAATTCGGCTGCGGCACCTGCCCAGTTCTCAGTCTTCTCATACATATCCGCAAGCCTAAGGTCTGAACCTTGGTTTAGTTCGTGCTTGGGAAATCTGCTGCGGAAATCTGCGAGCATGCCCGCTGCTTCCTCGAGTCGGCTCGCACCTTCAAGCGTCGCTATGGCGTCAAAGTTTGCTTGGACTGCCAGCTTGGCCGTCGGATCTAGCTGAGCAACACGCAGATAGTGATGAACCGCTCTATCCACATCGAGCTCTAGTTCTGCCTCTTCCGCTTGCTTGTAGACGGCAGCTAACAACCGTTCGTGAACTTTGCTTCGCTCGGATTCTTCGAGCGTCATCGCCAACAATTCATGATACGCCGCCTCTGCTGCGACAAAATTGTCTGCCTCAAACTTGCCATGTCCAATGATGAGCAGTGCCGTCTTTCTGAGCTCATGTGCAACGTCTGGCCATTCGGCAAGCAAATTTTCGGCGAGATCTATGGCTTCGTCAGCATGACCCAACGCAAAGAGTGTGTTCGCGGCATCTGTTTGAACTGCAGGTGCTCTATGATCACCCGGAAATATCAAGGCAAATTCTATTTGCGAGTCGATCTTTAGTCTTTGCCAGAGTTCTAGCTCATGTGCCGACGCGGTACTAACCAGTTCACTAAGCCCTAAGATGGCGGCATAACCCGCCTCATGGGCTCTATCAAACTCTGGGAACTCTCGGACTACCCTTTGGAAAGACGCAACAGCACGACCAAATTCAACCGCTTCTGTATAAGACTCACCCAACAAGAACAAGAACTCTGCTGTACGAGGATCCTTCGGGAAGGTCACGATCAACTCTTCATACCATTCCGCAGCACCGAGATATAGCTGTCGCTGTTCAGTTTCACTCCAATCTTTAGCCCGCTTGCCGCCTGCATCTACACCCGCATAGGCTTGTGCTTCAGCGTGAGCCAACTTGGACAGCTCTGAGAGATAACCGTGCAACGTTTCAATGTAGCTGTCACGCACGACTTCGGTGTGATGTGTCCAAAACTCTGAGTACACGCCGTACCGAAGGACAAACTCCTTTTTCTTGGGAATCACATCGCTTGGGAAACCCGCGTCCATCAGCGTTTTGACCATACCCATGTGTGCAGCGGGCGCTCGCTTATCAAGAGTGTTGTGTTCGACAAAGGTCTGCCACGTTGCAACGTTGTCTAGGTAGCGCTCTTTCTCAAAGTAGTCGTCAGCTAGATTCTCGTACGCGAGATACTGCCAATCCGGCTTGTTGCGTTTGCGCATTTCATCCGCGAGGGTTTGCGCGCCGTCGAGATAAGCCAAGGCAAGATTTACAACACGAAAAGTATCTTTTAGAAGCTCGACTTCTATCGTCTCTAACGCATCTGCCTCTCCATTGGCGGCCAAACTCTCGATAACGTTGAAGAATTGATGCAATCCTTCATCCAGACGAGATCGCTTAAACTCCGACCACCCCAACATATACGCTGAGTTGCGGTAGTACGGTGTGGTGTCACCAAGGTCTACGACATACTGATAATCCTCTGCCGCTGACCGATAGTTTTCGCCGGAGAAGCGAATCTCTGCACGACGAAATCTAGCTTCGGGGATGAACGCTGATTCAGCGTACTCAGAAATCAATCGGTCAAGATAGGTGACCGCCTGTACTTGATTGGCGCCTAAATCGTAGGCTCGCGCTAACTGGTAGAGAATCTCATCCGTGCCTTCGCCTTCGACGTTCTGCTGCAACAGCTCTTCGTAGAGTGAAACCGCCGCTTGATAGGGATCAGCCTCCCCGTCTATGTCTTGGTCCTGCGCCAGATCCATATGTAGATCTGCCAAGCGCTTACCGACGGCGTGATTCTCGACCGCGTTCGGCAACATGCCATAAACACGATTGTATGCCGCCATGACTTCCTCTCTAGTCGGTTTCATAGCAACGACTTGGCGCACCTCCAGTTCAGGCAAGTTCTTCAACACTCGGCCAAGCTTCGGTCCCTTGGCGCGTATTTCCTTTGGTCCGTCATCGCCCATCAAACCGAAGGACAACCAAGAGCAACCACTAATGAGAGTGGTAAAAAGCAGAGTGCTTACGGCTCGAACAAACAAACTCATGGTCGTGTCTCGCTGTGTCGCATCTCATCACTGCGAAGCGCCAACATGTCCGTCGCGCGAGCAATCGCGATACGAGTAACGAGTAGATATTTTTCGATGCTCGCCATCTCATCTTGCATGCGGCCGCGTATTTCACCGGCAAGCAGCGCTTCACGTGCGATCCTGGCGTTATCGACCTGGGCGAGCAAGGAGCCAGCACGATCGTCGAAGAGACTAAAGTCGGTGGCAACACCTGCCACGAATTGTGCCTCTGCTGCCGTGACACGCTCTACTTTGGCGTCAATCTCAAGCAGAGTGGTTTCTAATCCGCGAAGCTCTTTGTTCAGTACTTGCGTTCGCTTGTCTTGCTCCGCTGCTATCTGGTAGAAGAGCACGCCCTTCAATCGATCTATTCGATCAGCCCACTTCACTTGGTCTGATGAGCTCATGTGCACTAACAGAGATTCCATCCGTTCAAAGTCACCTAGCAAAGCTCGTTCATCGACTGTGGCTATCGGTAACATCCATGTGTTCGTCGGCTGAGGTTCCGCTCGGCTCAACGTGTCGAGCTTAGTCTTCAGAGAATCAATACTTGTCTCAAGTTCAATGCGAATATCAAGCAAGCCATCGTCGACCAACATGCTGCGTGCTTGTTGGCCTCGTTTTTGCTGTTCTGAAGCAACTTCTCTAAGAGCGTCCATCCTCTCTGACATACCTTGTAACCAGCGTTGCATGGCACCAAGATCACGCCACTGAACCAGTGCTTGGTGCACATTGTCAGTGGCCAGCCACTCTAGCCAATCAGTGTGCCCCAACTGCTCTTCCCAGCTTTTCATCAGCGTTCGCATTTCGAGCTGCTGTTCTTCGGTTACTTGGCCGTCCTCATCTAACTGAAGCGGTCGAGCAAAGACCTCAAGTAGAGCTGATACCCATTGAGGATCTTGGGCTTCTTGGGTAAGCGTTTTGAGACTCGTCAGTCTTGCCGAAAAGCTCTTCTCTGCCTCGCGATATTGCACCAAGGCGAAATCACCGCTTGCCTGATCGTCTGTCAGTGCCATCTTCTCTAGACTCATAGGAAAACCAAGCCGAGCTGTAGCAGTACTAGGCGTCCAATATCCCTCTTCCTGCAGAGTTATCCATATTCTGGCAGCGAGCTCATAGTCCTCCGTGTCCATGGCCAAGCCGCCGTACGCAGCCATTGCAACATCCTGGTAGCGACCGTGCGCAGGTAGGTCTGCGAGTACATTTTCGGCACGGGTATGGTTCTGTTGGTCCCGCGCGATGAGTGCCAATGCAAGGCGCGCGCGCTGCGCGAGGTCAAACGCTTCCTCAGTAAAGGTAGGCATTTTGGATAAACCCTGAAAAGTTCGCATTGCACCTTCAAGATCACCTGCCTCGCGGTAGGCGATCCCTAAGTTGTAGATTCCATAGGCGCGTAATGGGTTTTCTGGATCCATCTGGGCAAAGGCTTCTTCGGCAAGCGCAAAATCTCTCTTTTGCACAGCATGTTCAGCCTTCATGTACTCAACTTCTGGGTGCAATCGCTCCCTACCCAACCAAGTTTCCCCGAGTTCAATTTTGGCGAGCTCTTCGCCTAAGGAATCCCAATCTTGGCGTCGGTGATATTCGCGTGAGAGATGGAAAGCCAGTCGCATTTGATCAAGCTCTGTGAGCTCGCCTTCTGGTACCGCCGTAAATATTTCGTTAGCGTAGTCATACATGCCATCGGCAAAAGCAAAGCTGCCTTTGGCAAGCTCAAATCGGATCCCTTCCTCGCCAAGTTGTCCTCGGCTTTCCGCGATCATCACGTTGAGCATCGCCGCTTGATAGTCTTGTTGGTAGTACTCGTACAGCACTGTGCCATAGGCAAGCTCATCAATAGGTTGAGCGCCTGGCATTGCCGCTGAGCACAAGAAAAGGAGTTCGCAGAAAAATTGCTTCATCGGACGTGGGCGCCCTAGTTCACTACATCCGCGCTGAAATCTGGTTGGTAGTCGCCAGTATCGTCAGTGATCGCAAGTTCGATGAATGTCGGCTCAAAGCCCTTCTCAAAATCAACAGTCGTCGCTCTTCGAAAGTCACGGCCGTTTGGTCCACTTCCTGTGAAGAATGCGGTAACGCTGTTGTCGCCTTGTTTTACATTGCCTACGTAGAGCTTTTGAACACCACCCCGACCAAGCGCTTTGACTTGCTTCTTGGTATACAGATGATGTGCGACTTCTTTGCCATTCACCTTGAGGGTGACCGCGTCCAATTCAAAAAACTCACCCATGTCCATCGATAGGAACACAGACACTTGCGAGCTTGCTGGGAATAAAAGATCTTCTTCGAGGATGACTAAGTCGCGCTTCAATTTGACCAGCGCTTTCTTAACATCCTCCATTTCCTGGTCCGGCGTAGTTGAGTTTGCCCAACTCGTCTGCATCCCAAGCACGCCTATTAAAGAGACAAACAGGATCCGTCCAAACACTAGATTCAACTTAGCAATCCCTGGCATCATTTACTCCTCGATGTCAGTCCATCTACTCGCGGATTAACTTCTTAACGACGTCCACATATTTAGCTTCATCACCCGGTTTGTAGCCGCGGTGGTAATAGCGCACAACGCCATCTCGATCGATCACAACGGTGCTGGGCATCGCTTCTAGATCGTAGAGCTCGCTTACGCTCTGACCTTCATCGATCAATACTGGGAAAGTGACGTTAGTTTTATCTACAATTTTCTGTGCTGGTGCGATCTCACCTTCTACGTTGACCCCTAGAACTGCAAACCCAGTGTCTTCGTAGCGCTGATGCAACCGGTCAAGAATCGGCATCTCTTGCCGGCACGGTCCGCACCAACTTGCCCAGAAATTGAGGAGCACGACTTGGCCGCGATATTCTTCTAAGCGGAGGTTGGAACCTTCGAGTGACTTCAGAGTGAAGTCTGGCGCCTGCTCGGTCACTTTGACAGTGCCATAGGAGAAAGATGATATTAACAAGGTACCGAACATTGCCAACGCTCGTGCGCAGCCTATCAAACGATTCCTTTGCGCTTCAGCTTTAGATCGTCGCAACATACTTCCTCCCGACATTTAACTTTTCGTTCTAAATCGCAGGTTGTGCCGTCGAAGATCTTGGGAAGAGACTGCTGCGATTCATTCGTCGCCTTCATTCCGCCCTATTGAGCACCTGTATCCTTACAGGCCCGCTTCCTTGCGGTTCAATTTCTTCGAACTACCGGCATCAAGCTGCCATGCTAAGCGTGTATCCGTGCACACTTATGTTGGAGGTCCGGGTGTACCGACTGCTCGTGTGACCACGTGAATCCCACGACAGCACACCCAGTTGCTCGCAACTACCACGTCCAAAATTGGAAAATCCGCGTCCATGCGGCGTGATATGTGCACGTTACTTGTGGCACTAAGGTCAATGTGGGAAACAGGTCACATTTCTTCTGATGAGGGAGCGAGCTCGCGGTTAATTGAGAACGAGATCGCGCCGGTTCAGCTACAGTCCGGAAAGATCGTCCGAATAGGTCATCTGTCCGGCCGGATCAATGATGATCGCATCTACACCTGGCATGCGGTTTATCAGAGCCATCCCTTTTTCCGGTCCTAAGACGAACACGCTTGTCGACAAGCCATCGGTGAACATCGCCTCGTCACCGAGGATCGTCACACTCCATGCGCCGTCCGCTGAGCGACCGGTGCTTGGGTCCAGAATGTGATGGTAGCGAACACCATCTCTTTCAAAATAGCGTTCATAGTCTCCAGAAGTGGAGACGGCAGTATCAATCAATGGCAGTAGCACGGCCATCTTGTCCGGTTCACGTGGATGTTGCACACCGACGGTCCAAGGCTGACCACCCCGATCGCCAAGGATCCGGCTGTCACCACCTGCAGCTACGCTGCCTTGGGCAATCCCACGCTCTGACAAAATTTGGATACCTCGATCAACCGCGTAGCCTTTAGCGATGCCGCCTAAGTCGATATAGACGGAAGGATGCTTGAATCTGACCCGATTTTGTTCTAGCTCGACATGGCGATAGTCGATGGCGTGGATCGCTGCTTGAATCGATGCCTCGTCCGGTGTCTTTTCTTCGCGATAATCGTAGTAGCGACCGATCGATGCGTACGTGATATCAAAGGCGCCGCCGGTCAACTGTGAAATCTGGGCAGACTTTCGCAAGAGCTCGGCCATTTCATTTGAGATCTCAACCCAACCAGCCCCAGCGTTGCGATTAACCCGCGAGATTTCGCTCGTCTCTTTGTATGGGCTAAACGCGTGATCGATCCGGTGCATCTCCGCCATTACAGCGGCTATGGTCGCCGCGGCGTATTCTTGGTCTTTGTGCAGGATTTCAACGTGAACACGGGTACCCATTATGGGTTGGGTGTCGGTATGCCAAGTCGGCAGGGTGGATTGAACCGTGCGATCGGACAGCGATTGCGCACATGCCGTTGCGCCGAACAGCATAGCCCCAAACAAGACTGAGAACATAGAGATGAGCGACAGACGCGAACGCTTACCGCCCATCCCTGCTGCATTTAAGCGAGCACACCCGCAGCTAAGCTGCTTATGGCAACGCCTCGTCGACCCTGACGGACATTGTTGCGGTCATGTCCTGGCGTCAAGTATGCGAGCGACAAACCAGTGGCCGGATCTGCCCAACAAAGCTGTCCGCCAGCACCATTGTGGCCAAATGCCTCAGGCGAATTTGTTTTACCAAACCCTCTAAAGCTGCGGCTGTCATCACCCGAGATAATAATCCCTAAAGCTCTATTGGCAGGCTTTCGAAACATCATATCAGTCAGTTCACCTGAACGAATACGTCGCACATCGGTCCGCGTCGCCTCGCTCCAAAGTTCATTGCCTTCAAGGCCGCCATGCAACATTGCCTGGTACAACAACGCCATATCGTGAGCATTGGCGTAGCCACCGCCACCAGGCACGCCAACCGCCCTGACTTCCGGTTTGTTAAATACGAGCAAGGCCTCTTCTGTCACTTCTGAATCCGGCGGCATGGGCATGCCGAGCTTCTTGTAATCTTCTTCAGTCAGCGGATCACCACTATGCTCTACCGCTAATGCCCGGTCATTTTCTGAGTCTGGCAACCCTACAAATAGGTTTGTGAGCCCAAGCGGCTCCAATAGACGTGTTCTGACAAAATCCGTATATGCCATACCGCTCTTACGCTCGATTAGTTCGGCGATTACCCACATGGAAGACGTGGGGTGATACTCGAACTTGGTTCCTGGCTCCCAAGACAAACGCCATTGGGCAAAACGACCCAGCGTTTCTTCCTTCGAATTCCACTGTAGGGGGCGGAATGGCGCGTGGGGGAATCCCGCGGTATGGGTAAAAAGCTGTTGGACTGTGATCTTGTCTTTATCGTTTGTACCGAACTCGGGCACGATGTCTGCGACTATTTCATCCTCCGACAACTTGCCTTCTTGGAACAACAGCCAAGCTGCTGCAGACGTAATCCCCTTCGTCGCCGAAAAAATGCACACCAGAGAGTCGTTGTTGGCGTTGCCAAAACTCTCACAAACACCGACCTTACCGTGCCTTGCAATGGCGATTTGTGCACCCGGCAGCAAACCTTCATCCACCTCTCGTCGCGTCCTTTGTAGAAGGGCTTCAACCTTGTTTGGATCTAACCCAAGCTCTTCTATGCTGCCAGTTCTCTCATCGCTCATATTGTTATCCATCGATTTTCCCTCCAGTCCAATACAGTTCCAAATACATTAGTGCACCTCAATCCGCCATTATGATTTTACCCATCCGCTCCACTGCGTCTAAGTGAACTTGTCGCTCACACTCGCCGTTATCGACTTGAGGCTTCCTCAACAGGTCAAAATGTCCATAGGCATCTTCGCCACTGACCAGAACCGCGGTATCTGATCCCTTCGTTTGGCGCACGTGCGTCGCACAGTATCGTAAGACCATGCCAATGCGCCGATCCTGCGACACATTCGGTCCGCTTCCGTGGAGAATACGCACGTGATGCAAGGACATTTGCCCTGCAGCCAAAGGTGCGAGGCTAGTATCTTCGTCTCGTACCCGAGCCGTCGACACCTGCCCACGCGATAACAAATTGCCCTCAGCGTATGTGTTTTCATGCCCGTAAAGCTCACCTCGATGGGAGCCAGGTAGAAATGCCATAGGACCAGTCTCGGGACTGGCATCTGAGAGAGCAATCCACGCTGTCACGACATCGTGTGGTTCCAAACCCCAGTAGTTGGCATCTTGGTGCAAGCTCACGAATTTGCCATCGCCTGCGTCTTTGATGAACCAATTCATCGACCAAAGTAATACGTTTTCGCCTAACAGGCTGACGACTCGATCGACAACGCGAGGATCAACGACGACATCCCAAGCCCACCTCTCCAGGAGATGCAGATCAGTACGTAGACCTGCTGATTTTTGACCGTGCGCACTCTCGAAACGCTCAAACTGGTCTCTCAAGGTTTGTACTTCTAGCCCACTAAATACTGGAATAGGCGAGAGGTAACCCACATCTTCGTACAGGGCAACTTGATCTGAGGACAACGCATGATTCATAGATTGAATATACACCTTTAAAGTCGGTATTTGCCCATCCCAAAGACCACGCCTAGAATGCACGGCCTTGGGAGTGAACACAGATTGAATCGAATGGATACAAAAGACGGACTTATCGCCGCGATTGGCAACACCCCGTTGATCCGCATGGAAACATTGTCGGAAGAAACTGGCTGCGAGATCCTCGGCAAAGCCGAATTCATGAATCCAGGAGGTTCCGTCAAAGATCGCGCAGCTTGGTGGATGGTGCGAGAAGCTGAGAAATCCGGCGCACTAAAACCCGGAGGCACTGTCGTCGAGGGCACCGCGGGTAACACGGGCATCGGACTGCTGCATGTCTGCAACTCGCGTGGCTACGATGCTGTGATCTACATGCCCGACAATCAGTCGCAAGAGAAAATTGACTTGCTGGGTACACTCGGCGCCGAAGTACGTGTCGTACCCACGGTACCTTACCGGGATGAGATGAACTTCCAGAAACAAGCTGGTCGCTACGCCGACACACTCGAGAACGCCGTCTGGGCTAACCAGTTTGATAATATCGCGAACCGCTTAGCCCACTACGAATCCACAGGACCTGAGATTTGGGCGCAGACCAACGGCAAACTCGATGCCTTCACTTGTTCAGTAGGCACAGGGGGCACGTTGGCAGGGATCTCGCGCTACCTAAAAGACCAAAGCCAAGATGTTCGAGTCGTTTTAGCGGACCCGTTCGGCAGTGCTTTATACAATTGGGTTAAAACGGGCAAAGCAGAAATGACTCCCGGACCGTCCATCACAGAAGGCATCGGCAACTCGAGAATCACTGAAAATCTCGTAGGTACCGCCATAGACGACGCTGTGCAAATTCCCGATCAAGCCATGGTTGATATGGTTTATCGCATGCTGCACAAAGACGGATGGTTCTTCGGCTCAAGCACTGGTATCAACCTTTGCGCGGCGGTAGAAATCGCGAAAAAGATGGGGCCCGGGCATACGATTGTGACGATGCTTTGCGACGATGGAACAAAGTACCAATCGCGTCTATTCAACTCAGAATTTCTAGCGGAGAAGAACCTTACGGTCAGCTAGCGTCTTTGTCCCAGGCAGACTTCGATATCTTGGTGCCTCGATCCGCGCGCAGGCTACACCGGAATTTGTGCGTCTGGTACCGGCAAGCCCGCTACATCAGTCCTAACTACAAAAACTCCGCCACGCCGATCTCCCTCTAGTCCATTAGAACCAGAGACGATATAAAGATCCCTTAAGTCGCTCCCCCCGAAGCAAACGCTAGTGCACATGGGATGAGGAATATCGATGTATTCACGTAAGGTTCCATCTGCGTTGTAGACACCCACTCCATCACCTCCAGCGAGGGCAACCCAAACAGCACCATCTTCGGAAACGACCAAACCATCCGGCGAACCACGTTCTGTCTCGACGAATGTGTCTTTAGGACCCAAAGTACCGTCTTGCTCAACCGCATAACAACAAACCGCACGGCGAATAGAGTCACTGTGATAGAGCGTTTTACCGTCAGGAGAAAAACCTAAGCCGTTAGTGAGCCGTACATCTTCAGCGACCACACGAGCCGATCCGTCAAGGTCGATGAGATAGAGATTTTCCGCAGATTGCTCCCTGCCGTCCTCAAAAACTGGGCTAGATCCGAGTCCGCCCGCATAAACACGTCCGACAGCGTCTGTGGTTATGTCATTAAATCCAACCAGACCGCCATCTTCATTACGATCGAGCAACATCACCGTATCCCCACCGTCAAAAGATTTAAAACTGATGTTACGACCGCTGACGACCATGCCGTTGTTACTATGTAGGGACATGCCACCTATGCCTTTGCGGTGCGCAAAGACCTCGGCAACAGTACCGTTTGCAGCCAGACAAAACACACCACCGGCCAATACGTCACTAAAAATCAACCCTCGGTCCGGATCCCAAACAGGTCCTTCTATGAGCCCATATCCTTCCGTTAGCGCATCCATGGATAATTCCTCTCTCTACAGTGATACCTCTCTTATAGCACTGTGCTTTGCCCAACGCGATAGAAGGCAGGATAGAAGGCAGCGACAAAAGGTTGACCCGTGGGGGTCGAGCCAGGCACCCTTCAGGGTCTACTGAGTATTGGGAAAAGACTATGAGTGTGGACGGTAAAGTAGCGATTATTACAGGCGCCGGTGGCGGGCTCGGCCGTGAGCACGCGCTGCTCCTAGCTAGCCATGGGGCTAAGATCGTCGTCAACGACCTGGGAGGCGCAGTCGATGGCACCGGACAAGGCGACGCAGCGGATGTTGTTGTCGAAGAAATCCGAGCAGCCGGCGGCGAAGCTGTTGCCAACAAAGACTCTGTCTCTGAGAGAGAGGGTGCAAAAAACATCGTCGCTACGGCAGTCGATGCATTTGGGACCGTTGATATACTTGTTAACAACGCCGGTATATTACGCGACAAGTCATTCAAGAAAATGTCACTTGATGAGTGGGACGCGGTGATCAACGTACATCTCAACGGTTCCGCCTACGTTACCTGGCATGCATGGCCAATCATGTATGAGAAGAACTACGGCCGAATTGTTTTTACCTCATCTGTATCGGGCATTCTAGGCTCTTTCGGCCAAGCCAATTATGGCGCCGCCAAGATGGGCATGGTTGGCTTGATGAACAACCTGTCTCGCGAAGGCGCTTCACACAACGTGCGCACCAATTGCTTGTCGCCAGGCGCGGCCACCCGCATGACAGCTGGTGTGCCAGGCAGCACCATCGATCTGGACAATCCTGATGATGACAACCTCCCAGGTTTGGTGAGCCCAGCGGTCTTATTGATGGCCGGTGAAGATGCGCCAAACGGACGCATCATTCAGGCCGCTGGAGGCCGGTTTGCGAGCGACATGGTCTTCTCAAACGCGGGTATCGATATCGGTGTCAAAGCAGACGCCGAAGATTTGCTCGACGCAGCCGAACAGGCACTCGATATGTCTGACGCTGAGCCAAAGACTACTTTCTGGAGAAAGTAGTCTCAGTTCTAGATGTCAGAACACCAGATCAGATAAATACCTGGTCTGGTGTGATTTTTGGAGAACGGCACTAGAACAGAGAGTTGTTGACACTCTAATTTCCTCCTCATGCCGGATGCAATTTGTAGAACCGACACTAGGCACTCACAGTCGCACTCCAAGGAAGGGAGCAGGGTTTGACCATCAAGACATTCCTCATCGTCATTTCTATGACACTGCCTATAAGCACAGCGCTGGCCGATACCTACCAGCTCGATGCGCAGATCAGTTACCAAGAATCCATTGACCGTGAGGGTCGAACCGATTTCGAATCCAGTCAGATAGCAACATCGATTACGTGGTGGATTTCACCAGTGGCCGACCACAAAGGTCCCTGGGCCGAAGCGGGATTTCTTTCAAAAGAGGATTCGTTTCAGCTGAGCTATGCTCAGAACGAAATCGACTTCAGCGTCCCTGGGTTAGTCAGGGGGTCCGATACTGACGCTGAAACCTTTAACCTGAAGTATCGATATGTGCATGAGGGTACTGGATTTTACGGCATGGCGGGATTAGGCCAGAGCATAACCAATCAAACAAACGTTATCTTTGACGAGGTAAAGTCTGATCTCTATGAAATTAGGCTCGGATACTACGTTACCGATCACACATCGATTGAGCTCTTTGACAACAGATCAGAAGCAGATGAGCGGGAGCGGGGAGTTGTCAATTGCTTGCTATCTCGCTGCGTACAGACTTTCGATACGACCTTTTCTACTGAGGTCGAAAGTTTTGGTATTCTTGCCAAACACGTGGGGCAAATCGGGAACCAGCACTACACCATCGTGGCTCAGTATGGCCGCCAAGAAACAGAAACTCGCAATCGAACGATACTTACCTATGAACCCGCAAGATTTGCGCCACCAACCCTACGCTTCGATTCAAATGAAGACTTCAGGAACGAATTTTTTGGAACCACATTAGTTTGGTATCCAAATTTCCGGCTGGGAGTTGGTGTCGGATTCGAATCAAGGGAAGTAGAGGGTCCTAGAAGCGTGTTCGATCTAGACCGCTATAAGCTATCGTTCGACTGGTTCATCAACCACCGTTATAGAATTCAAATACATTACATCCGGGAAGACGACATAAGCGTATTGGGTATTAAGGACTTAGATTCTTCGGCACTCTCGATTCACGCCAGATTCTAATCACACACCCGTTGAGACGAGCGTCGGCAGGGATTAATCTTGTGGCTGGAAACACATTGAGGCTCGAGATGACACTATCCAGACTTGTAGGCGGCCTTTGCTTAATCTCACTACTTTGGGCATGCGGGGAGCAACCTGCGCCACCTGCTGCTCCGGAAGCAGTAAATGCTGAGACGGCGGATAGCGCCGAAGGCACATCCGGCACAGTTGAGACCCAAACTCACCTACTTGAAGAAATCGCACCGGGTGTCTACTTCGCCACAGGTACAGGTTCAGTGAATGTAGCGAGCAATGCACTCGTCATCGTAAATGAGGATGACGTTGTCGTTGTGGATTCCCACATCACCGCTGATGCGGGACGAGCGCTACTTAACTCGATTCGAGCGATTACCGACAAGCCGATCAGTTATCTAATCAACAGTCACTTTCACTTTGATCACGCACATGGCAATCAGGTCTTTGCCGAGGACACTGACATCATCGGTCATGAATTTACTCGCGCCGCGATGCTTGACGACCCACTAAACGGCGCGACCTATCAGACCATAGGCAGCCAAACTGCGCAGACTGGCTTGTTAACCGCGCTAAACGAGCAAATAACATCTGAACAAGGCGATACAGCCGCACTGGAAACTCAGCGGACAGTACTTGAGCGCCACATTGCGGCGCTGCCGGAAGTTGTGCCCACGCCACCAAACATAACACTGACCGATACCATGACGCTCCGTCAGGGAACGCGAGAAATCCGTCTAATCCACCCTGGTCGAGGTCATACGGGCGGTGACGTCATTGTCTACTTACCCGCAGAGAAAGTGGTTTTTACAGGGGATCTGCTTTATGCCGGTGCACCTTACTTGGGGGACGGTTTCGCTGACGAGATGCCGGAAACGCTCGATGTCGTGCGCGCCTTGGACGTTGATGTCATTGCAGGCGGGCATGGTCCACTCATGCGTGACAAGACTCATATTGACCGATCTCAAGCGTATCTACGGCAATATTGGAACCAGGTTTCCGACAGTTATGAAAAGGGGCTTAGTGCAGAAGAAGCGGCTGCCGCGATAGACTTTTCAGACTACGAAGAATTCGCAGCCTTCCAAGTCGCGGCGCCACAGGTTGTTCAACTCGAGGTGGGACGCATGTACCAACGCATAGAAGCGCACGAAGCGGCGGAATAGCACCGGGTTCGGTTAGCGCAAAGCTTGCAAACCGCTCTGTATACCCGACTTCGCCCACTCATTCCACGGTAGCGTAAAGAAGTGGAAACCGAGCGCCTCAAGCTCTGCGGGTTCGAGGCCTGGCGGCACAAAATACATACCCGCTGATTTACCCGCTTGTTGACATGCCTTACCTATCTTTTCGAGCGCGGCGAGGTACTTATCATTTCTATAGTCCAGCGCCACATCGAGATTAATCGACAAATCAGAGGGTCCAACGAGTAGTACATCAACGCCATCCACCGCCGCTATCTCATCGACCGATTCGAGTGCCTCGATTGTCTCGATCATCGGTAGGATTAGCAGTTGCTCATTCACGGCATCCATATAGTCGCGATAATTGTCATACTCACCCCATTCACCATGAATACCCGACGAGCTACGCTCTCCAACGAAAGGGTATTTGCACCAACTCACCATTTGTCGAGCTTGTTCAGGCGTATTCACCATCGGCACGATGAGACCTTTCGCACCCGCATCGAGGGCGAAACAAATTTGATCTGGTCGATTGTCACCAACGCGAATTATCGGGATAGCCTCTCGTCGTCTCATCGCAGCAACTGGTGCGTTCAATTGTTTGATCTCAATGGGCGAATGTTGCGTATCAAACAATAGAAAGTCGAAGCCGGAGCCAGCGAGAAATCGGACCTCACTTTCTAAAAACGCCGTGGTGCCTATGGCAGTCTGTCCAGACTGCAACATCTCTTTAACTCGATTCATCTTTGAAGCCTCTTCTTATTCGAATTCTGCTAATCGCTCTTTGATTCGACCAAGCGCCTGCTTGTTCGCATTACGTATCGTATCCATTTCTGGCGCTTCCTGACTGATATCGCCGAGATTCGCCAACACAATGTGAACATCATCATGGCCCGGTACTTGGTGCATATTATCGAGCCAAGCCTGGACTAGCGGGAAAGCAGAGAAATCATACAGATTGGTAAATTCTGGTTGTAGCTGACCAATCTCAACGTACGCGGCCATATCCGCGATGGTCACTGTGTCACCCGCCAAGAACTTGCGCTTCGCCAACCACCCTGTTTCTAACGCTTCCAGGGCACGTGTCAGATTAGCACGGGCCGCATCTTGCGCGGCTTGTGGGATATTCAGATCTTTGCGAATACGGGGTGCGACGAGCCCGGATGCATCACGGACATTGCGGTGATGGTAATTTAGGTACCAATCAATCAATCCGCGCTGCTTCGGATCATCTGGATACATATCCGTCCAGCCATTCTTATTGCACAAGTAGCACATGATTGCGTGTGCTTCGCCAAGTGAAAAACCATCCGGTTCTTCTATACAAGGAATGGTGGCACCAGGATTTTTCGCCAGGTAGTCCGGATGTCGACTACCGTTGTCGCCACTAGATCCTGGGTTTATCAAAACCATCTCAAATGGCGATTGCTTGTTAAGAAGCAGCCACATTACCGCGCGCACCGGTTGAGAAAACGGCACGCCATACAATTTCATTGAACCACCCATCTTTCCTTCCTATCCCCGACAAACAACCACTTCACCAAAACTAACCCGGCGGCGCAAGAGACTACTTCGGAAAGACACAAACCATGCGGATGTCGATACTCTCTCGCTCGCAGGCATCCGATGCAGCGGTTGGATCGAAGAAAGAGGTATGGGGGCAAACCAACGCCTTGTCTTTTCTCGTATCCATCTGCTTGAAGACCAAAACTTCATCAACTTGCATGTTCGGCACGTAGTAGAAGCGCTGGCGGTCGTTGTACATTGGTACGGCCGCAAGCGCGGTGTCACTATCCTTCACGGCGCTATAATCAACGATGTCAGCCCGATCCACTGTGCTTGCATCAGTGACGACCAGCGGATCCTTCTGCACCTCGCCGCCCACGGGTCGCCATAGGTTGTACAACGAAAAATCCCAATCCTCATCCTTATACTCACGCTCCCCACCTGCGCTACGGATCATACTCCGTGCCAGCTTAGACCAACCGTTGGGACTAAAATCGCAGTGCATATACAGTGAATAAGCATCAAAAAAGTGTTCGGGATGTCTCGAGCGGACTTGGTAAAACTGTACGGGATAGGCGTCAGCCGCGCCCGTCATCCGCAATATCAAATCTCGCATTTCTGGAAAATAGTCGTCTGCAACGACTTGCTTGTTACGGAAGTCGGTGACACTTGAGGCGTGCTTTGCAATGACAAAACCCGACCCGTCCAGATCCAAGTCTCCTGCTTCGTCTCGGAGTCGTGCATTATGGATTGTTACGTCTCTCCGGCTTGTATTAGTGAGCCTCGACTCCTTTGAAAAGATACGTGGAATCTCAGATCGATCCCGCCATTCGTCATTAAGGAAGGCGATCTGACTTTCAACAAAGGCAGGTTGTTCCGTCACGCTAACCTCAAATACCCAGATCTAATGCGTTATACCCCCGCAGGCTTTCGCGCGCTTCGGCATCCCATGAGAAGGTCTGTCCACGCAAGGGCGCATAGTCATACGGTTGCTCATCTGGGAAGCGTTGCTTTCTCGCTTCGATTGCAGTCCCCAAAATTTGTGATCGTGCCTCGATGCGGGCTTCGTCATAAATAATCTGCTCCGAGCCCGCGGCGTGAATGCCATTACCTCGCGCGCCGATGACACAGTCGCGCCGATGAAAGCCAAAATTTATCGTGACCCGAATCTCATCGCTCGTGTTAGGAAAGGAACCATGGACGGCTTGGCGGTTAGTTATCCCGACGTCACCTGGTCCACACAACATCGGCACAGCTTCTGGCAGCCGATCAGAGCCAGCATCTTCACACCACTTTTTGATATCGGCTATTGCCAAATGCGACCCTGGGACTACCCACAGACCGTTCTGAGAATTGCAGCCATACAACTGAGCCATAAAGTTAAAACCGTGACTGCCCTTGTGAAACTTAGGTGTATCCCAGTGTGTTGTGCCGTCTTGGTGCCAAGCCACCGATCCACCCAAGTGTGGTTGCTTGACCCAGATCACTTCGTTAAACGGCGAAAAGTCAGCACCGTTAATTGCTTCAGTCACTCGCAGCAAATCTGGATGCGCATACAAGCGCAAAGCCGCATCAGAAAACTGTAAAGAGCCGCCAACTACTTGCAGGACATAATCTGGTGCTCCCTCTGGTGCGACGGGCTCAAACATCTTGGCAGGATGGCGACCATTGTTAGCGTCAGTTCCACCAATCGGGTCCGACAGCGGTTTAACAAGTTGCACACCACCGCCCTTTCCATCTGCTGCCAACGCCGGTCGACCATGCCTATCCACCGTTCCACCCGGTTCTGTCGGTGCCCGCTCAATGATCTCTTGCACGTCGCGTTCAATATCTGACAACTCATCTTCTTTGACGACATTTTCAAATATGTAGAAACCGTGCTGCCAATAGGCAGCAAGGATGTCCTCAGCTAAGGTGCCGTCCTGGTTAAAACGTATAGGTCCACGGTTTCCTAGCGCCAGGGCACGAGCAACGCCTGCTTCCCGGTATTCGCGCATAGCCGTTTCTTGCTCACCGTAACTCGATTGCAAATCTAACGCTTCTGACATGCTTTCTCTCCGTCTCTCTTCAGTTTCAGCTATCGAAGTTGAGGGTCACTTTGAGCGCGTCCTCGTCCCGTTCATGCGCCAACAACATAGCTCTATCGATGTCTTCCAAATCGAGCCTGTGGCTTACCATCTGAGTCACGTCGATTTGCCTTCGGGCTATCCAATCGAGGGCTTTATGGAAGGAGCTCATATCTTCTTCCGCCTGAGCACCCACCACACCATACATCTGCAACTGTTTCATGAAGAACTTCATGTAGTTGAACGGCACATCGTCGCTTCCTTCAGGAAGCCCAAAGAAAACCACGTTGCCACCTGGCCGAGCGATGTCGATCGCGTGGCGAATGGTTTCTGATCGCCCAACCGCCTCGATAACGATGTGAGCACCGCGACCGTTGGTAGAGTCCATAACCGCCTCTTTTACTGCCTGACCATCAGCGTCGCCCGTAACCGCAATATCTGCCCCGAACACATCTGATTGCGCTAAACGCGCCTGTGATAGGTCAGTGACGACAACATTTTCTGCGCCTAGGTGTTTTGCCTGCCACGCAAAAAACTGACCGGCGGAACCCTGACCAAGTACAGCAACAGTTTTGCCGGTGAAGTCAAAGTTGCCACGCCGCAACGCATATATAGTCGTGCCAAATTGTTGCGCCATGAGTAGATCTTCGACAGGACCATCGTATTCCGGCAGCTTCAGGCACCAGTGACCAGGCAGGGTTTGATAGTCTGCAAAACAGCGCTGAAAACCAGCCCCTGGTACCGTAAGTACCTTGTCTCCAGCCTTTAAGCCCTCGTAACGAGATTCGATAACTTCACCCACACCCTCGTGGCCCGGCCACCCAGGTTCAGCTGGGAAATTGATATTGTATGTGCCGAAATAGACCTGATGGAGATCTGAACCGCAGATTGCGGCCATATCGTTCTTGACGACGACCTGTCCTTCCTCTGGCTCAAACAGTGGAATTTCCTCACACACCATTTTGCCAAATTCAACTAATCGCGCTGCTCGCATATTCGCCATAGAAACTCTCCCTTCTCTTAAGCGTCATTGTGGCCATGCATATGGCCAACAGAGAAAGGATAACCGGTTTTGCAGGCAGACGTTAGTCGTTAGCTATGGGCCGGTTTACGTGCGTAGCGTTCTGCCGTTTGCGTCAGATACTCCTCGGACGGAAATATATGCTTCCATGTCTGAGCGACCGTGGGTAAAAGCCAAAACGCCAAGGGGAAAAGCACCCAAGGAAAACCGCCGGTGGATAGGTTCAACAGCACCAAGCCACTGCATCCAAGCACCGGTCCCCACAGCTTTGCTACGACTTTCTTACGCCACTTTTCTCGAATGACTTTTTTGTGGGCATCGAGTTCACGCTTTGCTAGCGCAAGCTCTAGTGTCTCCTCATCGACGCCACATTGACGCGCAATATCCTCGAGATCATCGCGGGTCATCGATTGAGAATCTTCACTGCGGCTTAGGTTCAGCGCGTCGCGCACAATGTCACTCACTTCATCTTTTGTGTACTTGCGGGATCGATCAATCATGTTTTTTCTCCATCGGAATCTTAAGACTACTCCAATTCACTGTTATCACCACTCTGTCATCATCTCTTCACCCCTCATCGCCGTCTCTTTACCTTCTTACCTCTTAACCTCTTTACCTCTTTACCTCTTTACCTCTCTACCTTCTTACATTCTTACATTCTTACATTCTTACATTCTTACCTATCGCCTGCTCTTCCCCTCCTGTCGCCTCTTCATCTCTCGTCGCAACCTCTCCCTCGTAAACAACTCGTCACGCCACTGGGGGTGCACCACTAGATCACGCCACCAGCCCTAAATTTTGCGACAGCTTCCTCGTCAAAGCCAAACTCAGCAAGCACCTCGTCAGTATGCTGACCCAACTCCGGGGCAGGTGTCGCACCAACCCTGCCAACACCATCGACGTTAATCGGATCACGGACCATGCGAGCCATCCCGACGTCAGTTTGCGGCGTACTCGCCATGTTATTAGCGAGCACTTGTGGGTCAGTGAGCAAATCTTCGAACTCTGCGACTCTCGCAACGGGCAGCTGCTCCGCTTGGAAAATCGCTAACCACTCTGTAGACGTTTTTGTCGCCATAACTTCTCGCATCATGCCGGTCAGGATTTCGTAGTTTTCAAGCCGAGTCTCAGGCGTGGAAAAACGTTCATCCGCGAGCCACTCAACCCGTTCCATGCACATGATAAGACGATCGAAATCCTCGACGTTGCGAATCATGGAGAACTGGATCCAACGACCGTCGGCCGCCTCATACAAAGCAGTTGTTAGTCTTTGTACCGGGATCTCTGAAAAGTCAGCGTCAGCCCAAACAGCTTGTGCGAAACATGAAGCTGACCACAACCCATTGGCAAGCAGCGATGTATGCACTTTGCTGCCTTTACCGGTCCGTTCACGCTTCAATAGCGCGGTCACGATACTCGCGTAGAGCGCCACTCCCGTTGGGTGGTCGCCCATCCCTGCCATGGCTTGAAATGGTTCTACACCAGGGTGGCGCATCTGATTCATCAACCCAGAGCGAGACCAATACGCCACAATATCAAATCCTTCTTTGTCGCGATCAGGGCCTTGTTCACCGTAAGCGGTCAAAGAGGCATAAATCATCTGTTCGTTTAGAGGCAACACATCCTCATATGTAAGGCCAAGCGATCGACGGAGCGGCAGCGGCTGATTCGTGATGTAGACGTCGCAGCTCGCAATCATGGTGTGCAAAATGTCTAAGCCTGCATCCGTCTTAAGGTTCAACGTCACGGATCGCTTATTCTTGTTATCTAGTGCCCAAGTGTAGTTGGTCTCGGCATTGGGGCTTGGCGGCATTTGGTAATACTGTCGGTACCCATCCCCCACTTCCGGGGGTTCAATTTTCACGACGTCCGCGCCCAAGTCAGCCAGCATTGCAGCGCTAGTGGGCGCAGCGATCCATGAGCCTACATCAAGCACTTTGAGACCTTCAAACAACAGTTCATCCGCCACCGATTACACCCCTACACTGCAGAACAGCATAGTCTACGGGACCCATCGATATTTCCAATCGCGTCAATTCAGCAATCACACTAGTAGAGTCGTTGTAGACACTTATTTAGTTCGCGCGCGGATCAACGAGATCTTTACCGGTTACATCTAAGTATTTCGATCACTTAGGTATTTCGATCACTCTGAGGAGGAGCGATGACTAGGTATCAGGGTGGATGCCACTGTGGTGCAGTACGCTACGAAGTCGAGGCTGATATAGGGAGTGCTGGAGTCTAGCTGTTCAATCTGCCGAGCATCCGGGTGGCAACTCGCAACGCCATGTAGGTGGTTAAAACGGCTGTCTAGAAGGATTCGACGCTAGCGGGTTGACCATTAGCCATTGACCACCATGACGGTGCTAACCAGTAGTCACACCACCTGCGGCTTCGACTAACTGCGCGAGAACGTCATACTCTTGAGCTCCAACCACACCTTTGCCGTTGGCGACGAACGTTGGGACACCCGTGACCCCATAGGATCGCGACAGCTGCCAATCTGCATCTACCGCAGGTGAAAATGTACGGTCCTGTATAACGACTTCCGCGACCCCTCGATCTAACCCAACTTGGTCAACCAAGTCCAGGAGGACGGCTGGATCGGCAATGTTTTTGCCATCGACAAAGTAGGCTTGGTACATGGCACCGTGGATCGTCTCGCCTTGCGGTTGCGTTTCTGCCCACTTGGCGACTTCCTGCGCCAATCGACTATTGTAAGTATGTGTTCTTCGCCCAAACGGCAGCCCTTCTTCGTCCATTGCTGCCTTCATATTGAGATAGATCGCTTCGGCGTCTAGATTGCGGCCAGCGAATAGCTCATCCAAAGATTTACCTTCGATGGGCGTCTCAGGGTGAAGGGGAAAGTGTACCCAACGCACCTCGACATCATAGGTCTCTCGTAACTTTTCAATACGCCCGGTACTGATGTAACACCAGGGTCAGACGAAGTCGGAAAAGATCTCGACTATCAGTGGTTCAGCCATTTTGCGTCTCTGCTTCTCTTTAAGTTGCGCCTAAGTGACGCGCGATTCACGTACGACGCGTTGCGAGGCGTCGCCTTTGTCCCAGCCATAATATACCGAAGGCAACCAACAGCGCCATGTAGGTGCTCGGTTCGGGAGCTGCATAACCCTGTAACGAAGGCGTTGTGTAAGCCGCAGACGTCGTGCCCGCGACCTTCGGCAACACCACGTTTCGCTCAGGTGTGTTTGCTGTATTCAAGTTATAGATCTTCTCGGAAACTGCGACAAAGGATGTCCACCGGGTGACCAAATTGTGTGAGAGACCAAGATTGAGAATGCGTGCGCGCAGCTCGTCATCCGTCTTTTGATCGATTCTGCGTTCAGGAGGCGCGACAAATTCTTGCATCGCATCTGTCACAGCAGTTCGAGCCCAGATTTGGCGCAACACAGGTGCTTTGCTATGTTGTTCTAGATCGACTGGAACAATCAGTTTGGCTTGCTCACCAAGGCGTTGCCCACGCAATTCGACAAAGCCCGAAAATGGTTCGGTATACCTACCTGTCACCCGCACAGTGTCACCCGCATACAGGTCTGGAATTCGCATCGGAAAAACATCGGTCACAGGCAAGTCAGTCCAATCTACCTCAATGTTTCGCAGTACCGGCGTCTGCAATCTGGCAGAGAGTTCCGCAGCTACGGACGCGATGCTCTCGTCATCGCGGGTTGGGTCGAAATAGCGGGTAAAGCCCTGGCCTACCCGACTCACCTCATCCAACAGATAGCGATTGACCCCTGCACCAACGCCATAGGCGAACAAACGAGCACCGCGCAAGTTCGTTTCAATGAGCCTCAATATCGATAACTCATTGCCAATGTAACCGTCCGTCAAGAAGACAATGTTGCGCACACGGTCACCATAGATCGGCGGCATTAGCGCTTGTGATATGCCTGCGCTCATCACTGTGCCACCACCGCCCGACAACCCAGCTGTGTAGCGCAAACCACGCGAGATATTTTCAGGTGTCGCGCTAACGGGGTGAGAGGAAAACTCTGTTGCCGCATCGCTGAAACGGATAATCCGGAACGTATCATCTGGCCTGAGGCCTTTTAGCGCGGCACGCATAAAGGCTTTGCTCGCGTTCATCGGCTGACCAGACATCGAACCGGAGCAGTCCAACAGAAAAACCATCTCTCGCGGGATAGCGTTGTTCTCGATGAGCTTGGCCGGGGGCTCTATGAGAAGGCTAAAGTACCCCCCTTCTTCGATCTGCCAGTGCTGCAACAGACCTACCTGTTCAGAGGACGTCTCCTGAGTCATATATCGAATAACAAGATCTTTGTTGTCTTGTACTTGGCCCTTCTCAAAACCTGCCTCAATCTGAGTGGTCGAGATATGCCGTAAGCTGAGCGCATGTGTTGGGCTAGTTATCGTCTTCAAAGAGGTCGGCATTTCAATCGCCAGCTGCAATTTGACCCGATCTGCAGTAAATGAACTTGGCACATGGACGCCACTATATGGCGCGGCGGGCGGGAGAGCCTCGAAAGTCCAGAGCCCTATTTGCGCCTGTTCATCATGGTCGATGTTCTCAGGTTCGATACCCGCGCCCGCTGGTTGGAACCTGGGACCCACCACCAAGGGGACGACGAGTTCATAGTGTCCGTCGATCTTGGGTACAGATTGGCTGTATTCGATTTCAACCCTGATCGGCTGCCCAGGCATTAAGTTGGCAATTCGTTGAGTAAACATGTTGGGGCGATGTTGGTCTAAGAGGCTAGCAGCCTTGCCAGCCTTTTTAGCCTTAGTAAATATCTCTTTGGCCTGCGTCCGCTCCTTTATCTGTGCACGGATCACTTCATCGCCTACATACATCGTCATGGCGTGGACCACGGCTGTCCGTCGAAGGGGGAAGAGGTAGCGGGCGTGCATGGGCTTGTCGCTTGGGTTCCTAAACTCCTGCGTCACTGTGACGTTGGCAACATCTCCACGGACATCGATAGAGTACTCGTTCTCTAATGCAGCAAACCGCAGGAGTTCACCATCAATCTCCGCTACCACTACCCCGGCTATCGGAGTCGTATCAGCATGGACAAAACCAGTCATTAACAAGAGAAGCGAACATAGGATTCGACCCATCAAGAACTTCACCATTTTTCAAGCCTCCTCAGACTTAACGTTGTATGCGCGCCGAATGGCCGCATCCCAATTCTCAGCACCGGCCTGTGTGGAAGCAGGAAGTATTCTTTGCACCATCGACCATCTACTACCTGGACTACGCAACCATCGCCAGACCATCTCGCTCACAGATACAGCCTGGTCCCCTTTGTTCGAAATATAGGAAACGCGGACCTCATGAATCGCCCTGTCAGAGGTCACGCGATAGACCGTGGATGAAATGTCAAAGTTTGTACCAACCAACTCGACCTCGAGACCGTTCGCTTTGAGGCAGATGGCGGGATCGTGCAGATGGCGTAAGGGCGACTCCGTCGTCACAACCAGGAGCGTGTGCGGTCCGTACACGCTGCGTGTTGCAGAGCCGCCGTAGGTCGCAAAATAGCGCTTCTCGATCGGTGTCAAATCAGTGTCAGTCTTCAAAAAATCAGCCGCGACCCGAGGCGACAAAGGGGGTGGGAGTTCCGGAGACGCATCTATGGGTCGCGGCTGAATAGCACCAACCGACAGTGCAAAAAAGAGAAAGGCACCGCTAAGCACTAACTTAGGCTGGCGCGGTAGCATCGGCGCCCTAGCTGGCGCGATGGCCTGGAAACTCGGTCGACGATATTTCCGTGCTGCCAAAACCAAAATACTCACAGCTAACGCGGTCATGACAAGACCGATCAAATTGTGCGGGATAGGCGACATCATAGAAAAACCCAGCGTCGGCTCGTGAACTAACCCGAGGGCAATGACCATGATGCGTAGGCTATTGACAGCAAGCGCTGCGCAAATTGCAACCACGATGCCAAAAAACGCCGACGCAAGATTCGGCCTTGTCACACAGTTTATCAATGCGAGACTGAGCCCAACGATACTCAAGAGTTCAGATCCAGAGCACGGTATGTCCACCAGGAGTTCTTTTTCTGCAGCCACTATCCGGACACCCTGACAAGCTAAGTCCTCAACCCAAGGCAGTATCAACAAACAAGCAATGTCTGCCGACAAATGCTGCAAACCATAGCCCACGAGTCTCTGGATAAGTGGCTCGATTGGGAGTGCAAACAGGAAAAGTACGCCTAGCCAGAACGGCGAGGCTGACCTCTCGCGCGCGGGCAGTCTGAACAGAGAAGCTACAGCGAAAATATCTACGCACAACAGCAGTGCGCCGAGAATACTAACGTCTAAGATCTGCGCTCCCAACCGTAGCGCAGCACTGATGAGCAACGCCCAGAACGGATTGAACCATTTCAATGTGGGGGTTCCCTCAAACGCTACTTGGGTCTTAGAAATCGATGACGACCCAGACCAAATGAATACAACAACAACGAGGGCAGCAGCTAACCAACCAACGCCGTCGTAACCAGGCGCAATCCATGTATTCGAGAGCCATACCATGGGTTCAAGCGCTAAGAAGCAAGCACCCAGCAGGAGCATTCCCTTGCTCAAAAGTCCTCGGCAGTCGTGTATGTGCGGTGTATCTGACATGCCGTAAGTGTCACAACATAGCCTTGAGAAAAAATGCACGACACGCGTCGATCCCCGAAGTTAACTGCTGCATTAGTCCCACATAAGTGTGCAATTTTTGTGCAACAGGACTATCGACGGCTTAAAACCAATCTCATCGAGAGTAGAATGGGCAGATGAAATGCGTGTTAGTAGTCGATGATGATCCACATATCCGTGAGGTAGTCTGTTTTGCTTTGGAGCAAGACGGTTTCCAAACACTGGTTGCACGTGACGGTGTAGAGGCGCTCAGGCAACAGAGGACGCATAAACCGGATCTAATCGTCTTAGACATACTTATGCCGGAGTTGGATGGTCTCGCAGTCTGTCGCTCACTGCGTGAGATCAGCCAGGTACCCATACTTCTGCTGTCATCAAGGGATGAAGAAGTCGATCGGATTCTTGGACTTGAAGCGGGTGCAGACGACTACATAGGCAAACCGTTCAGCCCGCGCGAGCTTGTTGCGCGGGTCAAGGCTAACCTACGTCGTGAGCAAATCCCGCGAGAAATCCAAGCCTACGGTTATGAGATGTCTGAAGAGACCCATACGGCAATGTGGCGGCAGCAGCGCCTTGATCTAACTCGCACTGAATTTCAGTTGCTGCAAACCCTCGCAGCAAAACCCGGGCGGGTATTTAGTAGGGACGAACTGATGAAACACGCCTACAGTGAACGTCGAGTCGTCAGTCACCGCACCATCGATAGTCACATTAGACGCCTTCGTGACAAACTAGCAGACGCTGGCGCCCCAGGCATAACCACGGTCCATGGGATCGGTTTCAAACTCGTACAGCCTTAATGCACGTCTCGCTCCGCACACTACTTATCTCCCTGAATCTGATTGTTCTGCTGCTACCGCTAGCAGGCATACAACTCCTACGAATCTATGAATCAGCCCTCGTCCGACAAACGGAATCAGCTTTAATCGCTCAATCGGCCTTTATCGCGGCGTTCTACCGCTCTTTGATCCTCTCTGAGTATCAAGATGGCTGGATTGAACATAGCATTGATCCGCCATCGGATAGGTCAGCAGAAGCCGAGATCCCCGCCAAACCGATCGTTTGGGTGCCTCGGGCTGCTGTGTTGGATTTAGCGAGTTCAGAAATACATGATCCCTTTCCAGATCCTGTGAGTGTTTCTAACCCCCGCCTCTCTAAAAACCCGCAACGTTTCCCAGCGGTAACCGATCGCCTCAATCCGACTCTCAAAGATGCGCAGTTAACGACTCTAGCGGGCATCCGCGTCGTAGATATAACTGGCACAATTATCGCCTCGACCGGCACCGATCTTGGAGAGTCCATCGCAAATAGTGCCGAGATATCGGGTGCGCTTGAGGGCAGATCGGTCAGCATGTTGCGAACGAAATCCGAAGTCCCAGAGCCTACTGCACTCGATTCCTTCAGCAGAACGAGCCGTATACGGGTCTTTGTCTCCGCCCCTATCCTCCTGGAGGATCGCATCATTGGCGCGGTCATGTTATCGCGCACACCACCAAGCATTATCCAAGCGCTATATGGAAAGCGCTGGCTTTTAGGTCAATCTTTTCTGGTCGTACTCACGCTCGTCGTGCTCATGTCTCTTATCGCGCACCGTTTGATCACACGACCGATCGAACGGATCGTATCTGCGGCAGAAGACATCTCCCATGGCAGAATTCATGCTCATCAAAAACTCGCTCGTCGTGATCCAGCCATAACCGAATTCATTCGACTGCAACACGCAATATCAAAAATGGCGGAGTCTCTCGAGGCAAGAGCCGAGTATCTGCAAAACTTCGTACGACACATATCACACGAATTCAAAACGCCACTGGCGGGAATTAAGGGAGCAACCGAACTCATTGAAGAACACGGTGAGAACATGCAAGCGGAGCAACTGCGAAAATTCCTGCAAAACATCACGTCTGACACAGACCGACTGCAGACTTTGACGGAACGTCTAAACCAACTCACTCAAGCGGAGTTGCGACCTCTAGAGGATCAACCAACTCACCTAACGGATATTGTGGCAAGCCTGCAGCGCAATTTTACTGGACTTCAAATCAAAGCTGACGTGGCAAATGCCGGAGAGGTTGACGGGAGCCACTGTTCTTCTGCGTTAGAAATTCTCCTGACAAACGCCCAGCAACACGGCGCCAAGAATGTCGTGATCTCTGGCAAGCCCACAGAACTCATTGTGGAGAACGATGGCACGCCGATCTCGGCAGGTAATTCTGATCAACTCTTTACGCCCTTTTTTACCACGCGTCGCGAACAAGGTGGTACTGGGTTGGGACTATCGATCGCAGCAGCACTTGTCGCAAAGATGGGTGCAGACCTAAGGCTGGCCAACGCCAACCCCGTCCAATTTACGATTGTCTGGCCCGACTAAGGAGCGGCTGCTGCCTCCGCAGCCCGCATCACACGCAAGAAGTTTGTACCCCAGACCTTTTCAATCTCAGCCTCGTATAGCCACGTCGCACTAAGGCTTCGGTGACGACAAGTGCACCACTTGCATCAATAAAACCAGCGATGCCGCCACCATGGTTAAAGTCATTGCCTATACCCGCATGATCAATACCAATCCGATCAACGATGTAATCTATGTGATTGACGACGACCTCTGCACTTCCTTCTCCCAACAAATCACTTATGGCCCCAGTATAGGCCTGTTGTGCCTCGCACCCTTCTATCTCCCAATAGAGCTCAAACGGGTAATCGTATTTCTGCGGCAACCCATGCTCTGTCCGTGTTTCTCGGATACGCCGATCAAGTTCCGGGTCATTGGAATCGAAAAGATAGCCCCGGAACGCTGCGACGTGGATAACACCACCTGTCGCACCAATCCGATCGATTTCTTCATCAGATAAATTTCTGCGCACATTGGTTAACGCTTGAACGTTGGAGTGCGTGGCAAGAACTGGCGCCCGAGACAGCTCGATGGCTTGCAGAGCTGCTTGTTTTGAGAGTTGGCTAATATCGACCACTGCACCAAGATCATTGATGCGCTGTATCGCAGCAACCCCCAGCTCGGACAATCCACCGTGCTCCGCATCTGGTTCATAGCTGCTTGTTTCACCGTTATAAACCGGGCGAGAAGAGTCCGCGAAATCATTGTGTCCCATGTGGGTCAATGCGAATACACGGACACCAGCCGCATGAAACTCGTCCACACCTTTCGGATCCAAGCCGAGTATACGCGCGTTCTGAAAACCGAGAATCATCGCTACCTGACCATTTTCGTGCGCCTCGACGATAGCTTCCGCACTTGTCGCAAGTACTGTTTTAGTCGTCGCGTCCGCGACTTGGGCGTGGATCGCGGCGACCTCTGCGTCTGCCTGCTGGCGAGCTTCAACAAACCCTGCTTCATCGCGGGGCCCGGGCCCAACAGCGGCCGCGACAACTACTGCATCGACACCACCCGCGTGCAACTTCACGGGCGCCACTCGAGACATGCCATCTGGACCTGCATATCTGGAAAGATTATCGGGAATCTCGATGTCCGCATGCGCATCTAGGACAAGTACCCGATCATGAATAGCGCGTGCGGTTGCTTGAATCTCAGCGTCTGTCCGCGCACTAGATGTTTCTGGTGCGGAGACTTCCAAGTCCCCTTCAACATTTTTACTAGCCTCAGCCTCTTCGTCTGGGCTACTACAAGACGCTGAAGTCAGAAGCCCTACCAATATCCACTTTGTAAAGTTGCTCACGCTACCCCCTATTAATTGTGCAGGAGAACTTAGCACGAGCACTCGAAAAATGGCGAAAATAGTGTCACGCTTACCCGTTCAAGATCCTAGCTAAAGGCGTAAGTGACATGACCCAAGTATATCTAGGCAGCAGCGACGAAGAGCGAAAATCCCTAATTAGGAGATCGCGCTCAGGAGACATGACAGTCTCCAACAAAGAAGTTGCCAAAGCATTTGCCATCGACCCCAACTACGACCCTTACGAGATTTCTCTGGATGAAATGGACCCGTCACATCCGTCGTTGTTTCTAAACGGTACTTCCTGGCCGCACTTTGAACGTCTACGTAACGAAGACCCAGTGCACTACCACGAAGAAAGTATGTTTGGTCCCTACTGGTCCATCACCAAGTACCAAGACATTATGTATGTCGATACCCACCATGATCTGTTTTCATCCTCGCAAACGAAGGGCGGCATTGCGCTCGGCGGCGTCCCTAATCGCGAAGACGAATATTCCCTACCCATGTTTATTCAAGAGGATCCACCAAAACATGATGATCAACGGCGAGTTGTGACACCCTTGTTCATGCCGAAAAGTTTGGCCGAGCTAGAACCCCTCATTCGTGAACGTGCCGGAAACATCTTAGACAATTTACCACGCAACGAAGAGTTTAACTGGGTTCGCCATGTCTCTGTTGAACTTACCGCCCAGATGTTAGCTACCTTGTTTGACGTGCCACAAGAAGATCGGCTTAAGCTCATTGAGTGGTCCGATACAATCCAGAACCTCGCCGACCCGGAACAATTCGAAACTCCTGACGAAGGATTTAAGGTTCTGATGGAGTGTCTAACTTATTTTCAAGGATACTATGAGGCGCGCAAGAAAGAGCCGCCCAAGTTCGACTTGATTTCAATGCTGGCCCACGACCCGTCCACAAACAACATGAGCCCACAGGAACTACTTGGCAACATCATGCTGTTGATCGTCGGCGGTAACGATACGACCCGTAATTCGATAACTGGCGGTGTGCTAGCGCTCAATGAACACCCCGATCAGTACGAAAAACTACTACAGAATCCAGCAGTTATTAAGACGATGGTCCCAGAAATCGTGCGTTGGCAAACGCCGGTCGCCCACATGGCGCGGACCGCAAACCAAGATACCGAAATTCACGGCAAGCAGATCAAAGCGGGTGATCGCGTGTGTATGTGGTACATCAGTGGCAATCGAGATGAAGATGCGATTGCGGATCCTAACGAATTTCGCATCGACCGCCAAAACCCTCGACAACACACGGCCTTCGGCTATGGCATACACCGTTGCGTTGGCAATCGTCTGGCAGAAATGCAGCTCAACGTGATGTGGGAAGAAATTATGAAACGTTTCCCCAAGGTAGAAGTGACGGGGGAACCGTTAGGCCTTGCCTCGAGCTTTATTCACGGCATTCGGGAATTGCCAGTAACAATTAGAGACTAGTCAAACAACAAGGGTACCGACCTATGGAAGGTGCCCCTAAGACATGACTCAGTTTCTTGTCCGCAGGCTTGTTTTCGCCGCGATAACGTTTTTCACGATCGTCACGGTTGTCTTTTTTCTCGTCCGGATTGCTCCCGGTGGCCCCTTTGACGGGGAACGCCGTCTGCCTCCAGAAATCGAACAGAACTTGCGTGCCGCATACAATTTAGACGCACCACTCTACGAACAATACGGGCGCTTTATGGCTCGCCTCGTGCAGGGAGATCTCGGCCCCTCTTTCAAGCAAAAAGACTTTTCTATAAACGAACTGATCGCAGCCGGACTGCCCGTCAGCATGGGCCTCGGCATCTCTGCTTTGCTAGTGGCTCTGTTTCTCGGATTACTGTTGGGGACTGCGGCTGGTTTCAATCAAGGCACGGCAATAGATCGGACGCTGATGGGTTTGAGTAACTTCAACCTAGCCATACCGACGATCGTCTCGGCACCCTTGATGGTGTTGTTTTTCAGCGTCATTTTGTCGCTGTTCCCGGCAGGTGGCGCAGATTCAATCTGGCACTTCGTCCTCCCAACGTTTGCGCTGGCTATACCATTTAGTGCAGAACTGGCACGTCTAGTCCGTGGTGGTGTCGCTGAAGCGATGTATGAGCCGCACGTGCGAACCGCCTATGCAAAAGGTATCGGCACTGTCCGGACCATTAATCGACACGTGCTGCCTATCGCTGTGCTGCCTATGATCTCTTATCTGGCACCCGCCGCAGCGGGTCTACTGACAGGGACAGTGGTGATTGAGCAGGTCTTTAACTTACCTGGCATTGGACGTTACTTCGTCGACGGCGCGTTAAATCGCGACTACACCTTGGTGATGGGCGTCACGATTGTCTATTCCCTGGCCATCTTAATATTCAATTTGATCGCAGACATCGCCTATGGCTTGGTTGACCCCAGGATCCGGGTAAGCCAATGAAATCGCGACGGCTACCGTTAACCTCAATAATCGCGCTGACCATCCTGTCCACTGTCATGCTCGCCACTGCATTCGGTCCTGTTGTGAGCAGTTATGACAGTGAAAGCATCGACTGGGAACATCTCGAACAACCGCCGTCGCTCTCGCATTGGTTTGGTACAGATGTCATCGGCCGGGACCTATTCGTCCGCACGATGGAGGGAGCCCGGATATCCTTTACGGTCGCTCTTCTGACCACGGTTGTGAGTCTCAGCATCGGGATTCCTTGGGGTGCTGTAGCGGGGCTGCTCGGCGGCGCTGTCGACCAGCTTATGATGCGAATCGTCGACGGGATCTATTGCTTGCCAGGCTTGCTGATCGTCATTCTTTTGGTCGTGTTGTTCGGTCAAAACCAATACATCCTCTTTGCTGGACTTGGCATGATTTCCTGGCTCAACATCGCTCGAATCGTGCGTGCCCAGACACTGCGCTTGCGTCAAAGCCCGTTCATCCAGGCGGCAAAGGGTCTGGGGGCTTCAACACCACAGATCGTCATCAAACACGTCCTGCCAAATATGATCGGGCCGATCATCGTCTATTCGACACTAATGATCCCTGGTGTCATTTTGGCAGAAAGCTTCATCAGTTTTCTTGGTTTAGGCATACAAGAACCCAACACAAGCTGGGGCGTTCTAGTATCGGATGGGACACAAACGATGGAGTCTTCGCCATGGATTCTGATTTTTCCTGGTCTCTGTCTGGCTTTGACCGTCTGGTGTCTCAACACACTTGGGGACACAATGCGGGATCGCCTGGACCCTACATCAGCAGAGCGAAGGGGGGTTACTCGTCCTGAGCCAGCTAGGAATCACTTTCCTTGTCCACTCGAGCAACGAAGTTTCGTAGCGACTTAACTTGTTGTTCGCGCCATGCAATTTCTAAACGCGCACCATCGTCCTCGCTCTTCTTCAACTCTGCAATTTCACCCTGAATGCTACCAATTTGATCATGGAAGCGTTCAATTCGAGCTGCGATCTCTGCCTTGTCGAACATAAGCTCTTCAACGCGACCTGGTTCCGGGCCACTTTCTTCTGGCGCGCCAGCAGGTACCAACGGACGACTAATCTGTCTTTGGTTCATGACGGTCGGTGACATGACCTCTATGTTGGCTTCATGCAGGGTATCCAACATGGCCCCTTTGAGTTCCGTCTTCTTACTAACAAGTTTACTAACATCATCAAGAAAACCAGTGATCTTATATTCGACTGCATGATCACCAAGACCAAGTATCTGAACGAATGGGTCCCTTAAGCCGACCCTCTCAGCGGCCTCGCGCAACTGAATCCTCACTTGCTCTCTGTGCACGTCGTAACCAATCGAAACCTGAGCTGAAATAAGCGTTCCACTCTGATCTACAACTTTCACCGGGTTGGTGATCACGAAAATGTTCGGCAGGGTTACGGTGTCCCTATCTTCGCTCTGTATCTCAGTGTGAAGCAGCGTTTTCACTCGGACTCGACCAAAATGCTCACCAACCTCGATGAAGTCTCCGGTCCTGAAGCTACCAATAATCTTGAGTGTCAATCCAGCCATCGCGTTGCTGACGAAGGTCGTTGATGACAGTGCAATTATGGCGGTAATGACTAAGCCAAAGAGGCTTAAGAGCTGACCGCGTGTTTCAACTTCAAAAGGCAGCGCCAAAAGCAAGACAACGACCGCCACCAACAAGATGACAATCTGCGAAAACTGCTTGTACAGCCGATTATTAGGCTGCTGAGAAAACGTTTTACCCAATAGCCAGTAGACTGCGAAGGTGCCTCCCACGGTGATTAACACCGGCAAACCCCAAGCTACTATTCCGCTTACATCAAATGTTGGCATTTACTATCCTCATACAACTAAGCAACTTGCGGCCCGGTCAAGCTCTTCGAGCAAGGTCACAATCTGTTCCCGATGGGTACGATGACTAAGAATCGAGATTCGCACCGCAAACTCACCGTCCAAGACGGTTCCTGACAGATAGACTTTCCCAGCCGAATTGATCTCGTCTAGAAAATGTCGATTCAATCCCTCAGAGTCATCGGTCGTCCCAGTCTTTGAGACAAGGCGGAACGCAAACGTTGAGAGATCTGGCTTGTTCAGTAATTGAAAGTGACTGCAGTTGCTCATCTCATCAAACGCGTACTGGGCTAAATCGAGTTTTTCATCCAACGCCTCGGAAAACGCATCTTCACCGTGCAGCATTAGTGGTAACGCCACCTTAAGACCGCGATGCTCTCGCGACAGTTCTACGGACAGGCTAAAAGGGTCAAGGTGCGCTCGCGATCGGTCAAGATCAGGCATGTACTCACCACGCAGTTCATGCGCTTCGATCAAACTATCGCGATCCTTGACCAAAATTCCCCCGGTACCATAAGGTAGGAACAACCCTTTGTGTGGGTCGAGGGTCACCGAGTCTGCCTCGGCTATCCCCGCAAGTTGTTTCTGACCACGATCGGTTAACAGGAAAGCTCCTCCGTAGGCTGCGTCTACGTGATACCAAAGTCCTTCCGCCTGGGCGATAAGCGCAAGCTCTGACATCGGATCAACACTCCCTGTGTTGGTCGTACCTGCTGAACCCACAAGAAAGAACGGCGTGAGTCCATCTGAACGATCAGCCGCGATCTGTCGCTTGAGCGCTGCCGTGTCTATGCGAAAGTCCGCATCGGAAGCCACGATCCGAATGTTGCGCGCGGAAAATCCTGCTAGGTTCGCCGCCTTCATGACTGAATGATGTGTCTGATCCGAGCAATAAAGGATGCCTAACAGGAAGTTTTCTGGAAGCCTCGCGCGTCGTGCCGTAACAAGCGCCGTAAAGTTCGCAAGGGAGCCACCCGTTGTGAGCACACCCGCAAAACCAGGTCCATAGCCGATCCAGCGGGCAAAAGTTTCAACGACCTGGAATTCTAGATCGGCAAGCCTGGGCGCCGCGAAGTGGGCCGTCCCGTATCGATTCATGGTTTTGACGATCCAGTCCGCCAAGGCTGAAGTAACCAAGCCTCCGCCCGGAATGTAGGCCATGAAACCAGGATGCGCGGCATTAAACCCGGAAGAGAATAACGACTTCAAAAACGTTTGGAGATCTTCTGCACGTGGGGGCGCGTCTTCAGTCTGTAGAACCGCTTGCGTACCAAGCAGATCGAGCTCTTCCTGCAAGAAATCTTGAATCGTACCGGTAAGCTCTGCCCACTGCTCAACCGACGGATCAAGCGCTAGTCGTTGTAATTTTGGCCATGCATCCATTCGTTGATGGTATCACGGCCCTAAAAATTACCTCCCTGAATCAGCCCTAACTATGGCGAACACACGTTAGGGCGGAAAGTCATTGAATAGCGCTGGCACTGCCCGAGCGATGACGTCGTCGGCACGATCACGGTCCTTGGGGTACAAGCTCGTCTCAACCCATCCCCGCCAAATCGGATTATCCAAGTGAAAGACATCTGCACTCAGGAACCCAATTGTCCGTATATCCATTCGAGTCGCAGATCCGGGATCAATGCGTTCCCAACAGTCCAGTTCATCACAGGGAGAGCCTGCGCTTTCGTATCTCACAAGCTCACGCCTTGTGTTCAAAGCAACAACAAGCTGCGTGTCTGCTTGATCGTCTGCACCATTTTCGCGGGAAACTACAAACCCCTTTTTTTGAAGTTCCGCTTCGATGGCATGTTGCAGCGAACGCACAACAATCGGGCTAACGTAACCTGTCTTGTCGCTAACTTGGACACCGACACCACCCTGCCACGAGATCCGTTTAACGCTGTCTAGATAACCTGGCTCGACGGTACACTGCGAACCTTGATCTAACATGGTTTGACACGCTGCAGTAGCGGTTAGAAGGACTAACACCACAATTTTTCTTATCACTTCGATCGCCTAGTAGGTTTCCTTACAACGAGTTTCGAGCTTTGGCATCCAATTTACTGTCCGCGGATATACCTAGTATCACGTGGGATTTCCCGACTATGATGGTTGGGATGTCTAAGTTGCTCGCACACTATCCAGCCCTTTCGTTTCCCCTCTACCGGCGATACTGGCTCGCATCGCTTGCCTCCGTCGGCGGTTGGCAAATATCCGCGATCGCTATGGGGTGGCTTGTCTACGAGCTGTCTGGTTCGACCATCGACCTCGGTATCTTAGGGGCGGCGACCGCGATTCCTGCAATACTGTGTACGATCGCAGGCGGTGTAATCGCTGATCGATATGACAAACGCCGCATTCTAATTGTCACAACCGCGCTAAACACTGTCCTCCTTGTCTTACTTGCTCTGCTCGTTTTCGCGGACACAATAACGGTATGGCAGGTATGGATCATCGCGGCCGCCATTTCAGTGGTTAGTGGTGTTGATTGGCCGACAAGACAGACTTTCTTTCCTCATCTCATCGATCGATCGGCATTACTGTCGGCAGTAGCGCTAAACTCAGTGCTTTGGCAAGTCACTCGCATGGTACTGCCAGCCCTGGGTGGCGTTTTGATTGCGCTGTACGGCCCAACCGTTGTGTTTACTTTGGCTGCCCTTGGCTACTTCGTCATGTTGATCGTTATCCTCGGGATGAAGCTCAAACTACCTGGCCAAGTCAGCGAGTCAGCGTGGCATCAAACGGTCGAAGGCATCCGCTACATTTTTGGACATCCCTTCTTTCGAGATCTCATTCTTCTTTCCTACGCAACAATGCTGTTCTTGAGTTCATACATGCAGCAAATGCCTGCGTTCGCAAAATTGTTGAATGCTGGCCCCGAAGGATTTGGCATATTAATGAGTGCAACCGGATTGGGTTCGATTCTGGGAACTGTTATCGCAGGGGCTGTAAAGGCAGGTAACCGATACGGGTCAGTCATGTTAGGCGGTGCGCTAAGCGGCGTGGTGTTCCTTGCAGGTTTTGCCGTTGCCACAACTATGCCCAACTATGCACTGGCTTTGCTGTTCTCCTTGTTAGCCGCAACAGCGACGTCCATTTTCCTCATCCTCTCGACAACCGCACTCCAAGCTCAGGTGCCAGATGCTCTACGTGGTCGCGTGATGGGCATACATGGCATCACATACAGTCTTATGCCGATGGGCGCGCTTGTTACTGGCGTGTTGGCGGAGACTTATACGTCGCCGGGTGCACTTCTGATCAGTCTTGTCATTTATCTTGGTATCCTCGGCATAATGGCCTTTAAAGGACCAAGCTTGCGCAAGCTCGCGGCGCCGGTTGAGGGTTAACGTTCGCAAAGGCACGGTCGGGTTAGGCATTCCTATCCGACCGTGATCGCTTAGCGTCGATAAGGCAGCAAGTGCTTATATGCTGCTTCAACGTCCTCTATCGTTCCGGCGCCGTCAGCATGACGGTGTAGCGCCTTGTAGAACTCAGACCGAGCGTCATCTTCGCTCGCAGGAGGTTGCGGTCGAGGCTGTGCAGCTGGGAGGTCAATGTCATACTTCAAACGATCGAGCACATCCGCATTAGGTGCACGTCTCGAGGGCAGTTCTACCAACTCAACGCCACGCTCGCTTGTGTTACCGGACTCACGATGTGCCAGGCCACCGGGTTTTTGACAGTACAACGCCATACAACTGACATCATCACTTGTCTCGTAGCGAGGTGAGGTTTCTACTCGCTGTTCGCTCCATGCGCCATAAGGCACTTGCGCTTGAGCAATACCGGTTGCCAGCAACAGTACCGGCAGGGTTAGTCCTAATTTCATCTTTCGGTCTCCTATAGTTAATGTCCCTATAGGTCACCGACTCCACGCAACCGGTTCAAAATTAGTGCACTTTTAATCTTCTATTAAAACGACATCGGCAGTGTGAGGTGATTTCGAATAACAAAATCACGCTGGGTAATCAAAATGGGATCAAACTCGCCCAGTAAACCGCACTCAAATCATAGGATTTGCGCAACCCCCGCGGCATTGGGCAATCCTCGTGCGTTAGCGTCTTGAGAAGATTCGAAAAATACACCCAATAGATATCTAGCGCACTCAGCCGGTCGCCACATAGGTATTCGCCGCCAGAAACTTGTGCAAACTTGGCAAAGCGTTCAAGAACTCGACTTGCATTATCTAGCGCTTGGTTCTTGGCCGCCTCGCTATATCCATAATCTTTGAACATCGGATTTCGCGTAGCTTCTTTTTCGGCTCGCTCTGCGCCTCCGACGCCGAGCATGAGTAATCGCATGTTCCACACCCAGCCATTTTCGCCGATGAGTTCATTGGTCATCCCGATCATCTGCATACGCGTGTCGATATCATCCGGCAGCAGACTAGGACCCTTCCCTAATCGCTCGGCAAGATTGAGTATCTCTAGCCAACCAACCCTTGCAACTTCATCGTTGTATACCGCGATGGGCGCATTGCGATGTCCGGTCCACGCGACTAGGTCCTCATTAGCACCAGCCCCAACCTGCTCGACGGACGTATAAGGCACCTGATGATGGTCAAAAACCATCCGAGCTGACATCGAATACGGAGCAGGCATATGCGCCGTTAATGCTAGTCGCAGTCCCGCAATTGCGCGCGCTTGTTCTGGTCTAACATATTCCATCACACACCTCGGTTTCTCATATCGATAAGTCACTTCCTAACCAAGAGCCTATCATTCGTTTTCGGTCAAGTCTCAGGCCGGAGGCATCACGCCCATCCTAGAAACTCAAGATCTACAGGTAGGACCATGCTAGCCTGGCAATTGCGAGCCTTGAGGACACGACATGCACCCCAACCCAGCGATTAACGCCATCATGACCGAGCAAGCCGATTGGCGAACGCTTCTTGGGCAACGAGGAGAGACCACACTCGATGTCTACATCGACCTCAAATCACCCCATGCGTACCTGGCGATCAGACCGACATTAGAGGTCGCTCGCGATTTCAACGTTTCGCTAAATTTTCAGCCATACACCCTCAGCTACAAGAAATTAGGACTCACGAAGAGCGTCGAGACCGACATGCAACGCCGACCCTCTTCCGCATCAGCAGATCGTAAGGCACGCATGTACTATGCGGCCGCGCGCGAATACGCCGTGCTCCAGAACCTGCCATTGCGGAGTCCGCATCGGCTACTAGACTCTGACTTAGCACACCGAGTCTTCCTCTTTGCCAAGACACAAAATCTGGAAATCCCCTTCGCGATGTGGGTTTATCTTCAAGGTTGGAGCAGCGGCTGGCGGGAATTTGAACTCGAGTCATATGATCAGCTGCGCAATGCTTGCAAGGAAGTTGGTGTCGACCTCACCTCATTCGATGAGTACACACAAGACGGCGGGGAAGGTTCGACCACACTGCAAAACACAATGGCGATCGCAGAGGAAAACGGCTTCGTTGGCGCACCTCATTACGTATTCACAGATCCTAAGCATGGGCGCACTGTGGGTTTATTCGGTAGGGAACACCTCGCCCTCATACGAGCCAAGTACAAGGCCGCAGGGTTTGCTAAGCTGGCCGAAACCGACCCAGAATTTTCCCATGCGTGGCAACCGACGCGGGTCTAGTTAGCAGACTCACTACAGAGCTGTGCCATAACTAGTGCGTAACCAGATACGCCTAAGCCCACAACGACGGCATGTGCCGTCGAGGAAACATAGGAGTTATGCCGAAACGACTCGCGCGCATGAGGATTGGAAATATGGAGTTCAACGATACGTCCGTCATATGCCCGTAAGGCGTCATGAATCGCGACCGACGTGTGCGTGTACGCCCCAGCATTAATCACGATGGCATCCACACGGCCAATCGATTCCTGCACCCAATCAACAATCTGACCTTCGTGATTGGATTGGCGGAAAGTAACTTCGTGGCCTGCCTGTGTAGCAATCTCTTGGCATTGTCGCTCGATTGTCACGAGAGTTTCACTGCCGTAGATATCAGGCTCACGCTGTCCCAAGAGGTTCAGGTTAGGTCCGTTAATCACGTGTATGAGCATTTTGAGAATCTTCGCCACTCGATTGCGCGAACATATCCTAATACATAAGACGTGTAACCAACTAACGCCAGAGATGGGTTTCAGCTCACGCGAAGCATAGCCAATAGAGCTTCTATATTCCGTAGGGAACTGGGGTATAGCTTGGTGGTACTACCTCATAAGACCCGCGCAAGAACTCCGCGATATCAATCAGTTGTTGGACAGTCATCACGTCGTTGAAAGCAACCATTTTCGAACTACCATCATCAGCAAGGTGAGGCCCAACATTACGTCCACCAGAAATACGGTGCGAAGGGTTGATAATTGAGGTGACAAGATCACCGTACGTTCGAACGTTAGTCACATACCCGCCGAGCTCAAATTCGATTGTAGGATGCTTATCCCTCGCCTGCTTAACAGCATTGGCGACGCTATGACAATGGTTGCAACGCAAGCCCACGAACGCTGCCTTGCCCCGCTCTGGATCACCAGATGGCAACGAGAATCCCGAGGCTTCGGGGTTACAACCCGCGAGAAGCCAGCTCGCACAAACCACCAAACCAACGCTTACGCACTTCCCTAAGCTTTGTCTAAACATGTTCACCTCGACCATTTCTGCCATCCAGGTCTAGATTGTGTCTCGCGGGTCAAGCGGTGCCTATGCGGGGAATTACCTAGCCATTATCGGCATCCCCTGACAGAGCACGATTTTGCTAATGGGTATCATGGGTTTGGCGTTAAGTGCGAGGAAAAACGGTATGGGATGTCAGAAAAAGCTGGGCTCGTTCACAAACCTCTCGATAGATTTGTCGACCACTCCTTTCTTGATCTCCACCTTCTTGATCTCCACCTTCTTGATGTTATTAGTAGTGCTATCCCCAGCAAGGTCCGAGGTTGAAACAGAACTCGATGGCACGACTATCTTTCAAAAGTTCTGCTCGCGCTGTCATAGCATAGGCGCTAGTAGTGAACCACAGTGGTATCCCTCTCTATCTCGAATCGTTTCTAGTCTTGAGACACAAGATGCCGCCGCTGAACTCGTAGCGGCTATCGATCAAGGTCAGTTTCGGCGTAGCGGCGAGGTCGAAATCAGTGACGGTGCGGGACACCCAATTCCTGTCATGCCTTCCTGGTCTTGGCTTAGCGACGCGGAGATGGCTTCTCTCGTCCACTATCTGACAAGCGAATTTTCGGCCAAGGCTGTGGTGATTTCGCCTAAAGATGTTGGCGCGGTGCGTGACGAAATTTCAAATATGTACCGTGATCCGGAACCCTAGGTCAGCCCGTTAAGCCAAGCGCCAAGCGGTCTTCACTTCCAGTCCCGTGGTTACGCTGTTCAACTCAATCAACCCGCCATGCGACAGTAAAATACCTTCGACGACACTCAAGCCAAGACCGGCGCCTAGCGCTTCTTGTTTAGTAGTAAAAAACGGCTCAAAGGCTCGCGCCATGACACGCTCGCTAACGCCAGGACCGTCATCCTGCAACCGCACAATCAGATGTTCCCTGCTTTGCTCTGCAGTAATCACGATTTGCTTCGCACCTGCTTCAGCTGCATTCGTCAGCAGCTCTTGGAAGGCCCGTTTGAACGCAGTCGCATCAACGTCTATAAGCGTCGGTGTGTGGATATCTAACTTGACCACGGGCTCGCTATTCTGGATCACATCTTCGAGTAATCCTCTGACATCCCTGGGTTCTGTATTCACAGGTTCGACTCGAGAAAATTCAAGGAAATCCTGGGTAACCTGCGCGCAGCGATCCGTCGCCTCCTTCAGAGCGTCTACATAGGCTTGGATTTCACCCCGCCCCACCCGTTCGATAATTTCGGTATTACCTGAAATAGTCATCAACTGATTGTTGAAAATGTGTGCAACATTCGACGCAACGTTGTGTAGCCCACGCAAATTCTGCCATTCTCGAAACACCGTTCTGTCTTCAAAAAACCAAACGTCGCCAACGTGCGTACCCGAAGTCAGAATGGCTTCCTTGCGCATGCTCACCGCACGTCCTGCGAGATTTTCAACGTCTACCGTTACATTCACCGGCGGAATTGTCGCGTGTTGTTCCCGCAGCCAATTGCTTAGGTTGAGGTCAGACTGTGCAGATATTGAGAGCAACTCCTGCGCCACAGGATTAATCGCTCGAAGGCCACCATCTACGGCCGTGAGACACAGCCCGACGGGTGCGGTTTGGGCAAGCAGGGCCAACGTTTCCTTTTCAGCATCGCTCTCTCTTCGCGCTTTTTCCATCAAGACCATTAATTGAGCCATCGCCAAAACGGCGCCAGACAAGACGTATGCGAACAGCGCCGGTGCACGCGACTCGTTGGCTGCAGCAAGAAACAAAAAAAAGGCTTGGGCAAAAGATGGCGTTAGAAAAAGTGGTGTAAGCCAAGTCGTCGCCGCGAGCTCATTTGCCTGACCGTGCCGATATAGGACTACTGCGCTCACGATTGAGCACAGACCAATAACAATTGTCGCACTGATCGGACCAGCAATCCCTGGCAGAAACGGCTGAATGGATAGTCGCAACAGGCAGGTGATGACAGCAAACCACCAAAAGTGTCGCAGCCACCTAGTGTGCCCAGAGAACATTAGAGTTCCACTTAGCAAACAAACACCAAAGATGTGATCATAAATCGGTGACAGGAGATTGAAGGGACTCGTGATCGGAACAAAAATAGGGTCCATCCCAGCCATCACCAGGCCAACCCAACCAAAGAGCCAATGATGACTTCCTTCAACTCGACCGAACCGCCCTCCAACGACGGCCACTAGTAGTACGAGTACGCCGCCTGCGATCACAAACGTTAGGTCATTCAATCACTACCCCACTCTCTCCCTCAATATGCCAACCCCTAGTGAATATGCTCCGCGAGCGACTGTGCAACTCACCAATTAGCTCTGGCTCACCCATGGGCGCACCGTTAAGCTAGCCGCAAATCATAGAACAACCAGGAATGTAGCATGAATACCACGGTGGAACCCTTTCTGCTCAGCACCGCAGAGACCCGGGTCGGTGAGCGTCTTGGCACAAGCGATTGGGTTTTCATTGACCAAACGCAGGTGAACGTTTTCGGAGAAGTAACGCGATGGCGGACACCAGGTCACTGCGAGCCGGAGCACGGCAAAACGACACCATATGGCGGCACGATCATCCACGGTTTTCACGCTGTTGCTTTGCTTTCGCACTTCTATCGCGATGCAGGACTCTGGCCACAAGACGGGTCCTACCCACTCAATTATGGGTTAGACAAAGTTCGGATTCTGCAACCAGTTGTGATCGGAGACGGCGTTCGCCTGCGTTCACACATAACGCTCCTGGAGGCATCAGCCAAGGGTAATGGTGAGTATCTGCTAAAAAATGCCCATGAGATTGAGGCTGAAGGAATTGCAGGCTCAATCGTCTACGCTGAGTACCTAACGTACTGGTACCTTAAAGCACAGGAGGCTTAACGCCTTTTACGAGTCACAAAAAAAGCCCGGCTTGCCGGGCTTTTTCGACTGCGCTCAATCGGGCTCAATCCAATAGCGCTCACACATTTAAACGCCCTAGTATTCCTCCACCTCGTCCACTTCGAACAACTCAGTTATTCGACGTACACCATCGTCAAACCGCAAAAAGCTAAACTCAACGATCATGCCTTTCTTGAGCATGGTGAATGCGCCATAGGAACCATCAATTTCGACTTTCGTTGCATCCGTTACCTGATAGAGATAACCGTTAATGACCATCGTATTGGCACCGAAATTCAGATCTTGCACTTGCCCCTCACCGTCGGCGAGGGGTGCGTTGATCTGTTGGCTGTGGACGAGTCCGGCACCAACAAAGAACAAGACGGCTACCGTTATATTGAGAAATCGTTTCATTCTTTACTCCTTTACTGTTGTAACTGGGTCCACGAAAGACGCCCGGTCTTGGCGTCGTTTAGGTCGCGGATTCGGTACGAAACCGTATCGTTACCACCTGAGACGAACAGGAAGTCCGTATCTCCTTCACCACCCAATGTAGACAGATCCACTAAGGCGCCGTCTAGATCTGTGTAGTCAAACAACAGACCGCCAGAGTACGTTTGACCATCTACGGTAACCAGATCGCCTTCATTGATATAGGTATCCGTGTTGAAATCGATGATCGCATCTCCTGGATCACCGCCAGTTAGGCCATCCATGATTAAGATCGCACCTGGACGAGCTCCAAAACAGGAGGTTTCATCCGTCGCGGGTAGCACCGTCGTCGTAATGATGACACCGTCTCTAAACAAGAAACGACGAATTGCTTTCTCACCTGGATACTGAGGGCCCGTACCGCTACCGGCCGTATCCGGGTTGGTTGCACCGCCTGTGGTTTCAGTTGCACGCTCCACATCGAGATCGATATACCAGCCATACGTACCAGGCGAACCTGTCTCTGAAGCGTACTCCACAGCGTTCGATGTCAAGATGCGACGTGTCTGGTTAACAGTTCCCGAGTCATCCACCACATTGGTCAATGTCTGCGCGACTAAGCGTTCATCCTTAGTATTGGAGTTCGCGGTCGGCGGATTGGCACCGAGCTCATCCCAAATCGTGTAAATCGATTGGATATCAGTGTTACCACCATCTTCTTCAGTAACAAAGCTACCTGTACCAAACGTGATCAAAAAGCCCGCCTGTGCCGGATGCTTCACAACCAATGGTCGCGTCAAGATTGGCTGGATCGTCTCAACACCTGGTGATGTTTCATAAGTTGCCTGGAACACCCGAATCGCTTCCCAATTGCTCGCTGTGGTAGAGGTCAAATCAAACCGCCACAAGTTACCTAATCGGTCACCGGCATACACATAATCGGTGGTGCCATTGAGGTCTATGTCGACCGCTGTGGGACTGCCGAGACCATTCGGATAACCCTCCAGCTCTTCCCCGGGGAGAGGCACACCGTAGTCAGTCGTGATCTTGGTAAAGTCACCAGAACCCCAGCCATCTCGGCCTTTATCCATAAAGAGCACAAACAATGTTGCGATACCGGAAGTGGAGTTAGGTCCATTACCGAAGATCGCGATCCATTCCTGCTCCGTATCAGTGTCAGCAATATTACTCATCGCGACAGTCGGTAAGGACATCGAGTAGCCTAAGTCTTTAACAGGCTGTCCAGCCGGATCTGTTATCGCGCCCACTGCACCACCTAACGGGTTACCGCTAGAGTCCAGTGGATAAGTATCGTCGTCTTCACCGAATTCCCACAACGCGGCGTCACGAGCGGGTCTTCGTCTGCAAAGAGTGTCGCTGGGTCGGTCACATCAAGGGCAAAGAAACCCTTACCACCTGCACCAAGCCCACCAACGAGGACCGTTAACCAATCCTTGCCACCAACCCCTTCCGGATGCATATAAACATCGTTAAGGCGCGGCGTCAGATCAACATAGTAGTCGTGCAGATAGAAGGTCGACGTAAAATTGTCGAGTTGATTGTTAAAGCGTTCCGTCGAGTCAATGACCAAGTTCGGAACGTATGCAAAGAGCTCTTGGCCTGTAGTGGCGTTAAAGCCGTGCATCATCCCGTCGTTGGCACCCACATAAACCACTGGAGTCCGATCTTCGTAGTCATCGATAAAGTCTGAATAGAGTTCATCAGTCGGATAGGGTGATTGATCTCGGTTGGTCGCACGTGGCGATCCAACAAAGAGTGGGCTTGAGTTTACGATGTCTCCTAGCAAACCTCCATGCTCCAAGCGTGCACGCAGCGACCCATCAGGCTCTTCTGGCGTGCGCGTACCCCGAAGATAAGCCAGTTGTGTGCTCGACAATGTTAACTGCTGGTTTGCAGTAAGGTTGCCATACTCGAATCGAATCCCATCGTTAGTGCTTGGGTCGAAAGTCACGATGACACGCTCAGAAGGCAATAGCCCAAGACCACTGAGATGGTCAGGATCCAAGAGCTCAGCAGCGGACCAGGTCGGCGCAACCGCAAGCACACCCTCAGTACTAACCTGTGTCGCAGTTAGCTCACCAGTGCGATTACGAAGGTCGTAAAAGCCTCTATAAAGAAGTGTCCCTTCGCGCAGTGAAGTGGAGTTAAACGCCGCTGCTGAGGTTGAACTCGCGGCTTGCGTGAATTCGAGGAAGGCAGTCTCAATAGCAGTCTGCAGCTCCTGAGGATTTCCCGCGTTCAAGAATCGACCACGGCCATTTAATGCCGCGTGCAACATATCATCTGTCTTCGCTTCGGGCGTGTCTTCCGGATCGTCCCATGCAATCGTCCCTTCCGGATCAGTCGCATAAGCCGTCGCAGTGTCTATCGAACCTTCCACACCAAACGCAATGGTGAACGTCTTCATATGCTGGTGCATCGTGTTTGATGCACTGTCGAACACACCATCCGGTGCTCCCGCGAGATCTGACGAAGTCACTGGGACTCCGTCTTCTACCAGAGGAAACAGATCATTTTCGTAGTAGTACATAGCCACATCAGCAACGGTCTCACTGAAATCATCGGCATATCGTCCACCGTCCCAGTCGCCATCACCATCTTCGTCGTGGTTGCCGTCAAGCGAGGCATCCTGATTCCAATAACCGTCAGTAAAGAGAAGGGCATAATTCTGCTGACAGACACCTTCTGGCGCAGGTAGCGCCGGACAATCCTTACCCGAAAAGTCACACCCTAGAATACGACCTGCATCATCCAACGCTCGGCGCAATGGCGTACTGCCGTCGTTGTCCACCGCGTAGACCGTATCAAGGAGCTCTTCTTTTTCACCTTCCCAGTAGTACTCATTTAGCTCCGCAATCGGCTCGTCGTCGTTGCGATTGATCGTTTCATAACCGACGCGAATGTCCTGCAAGTCAGCGATCACACCACCAACGGCAGCCTTAGCGACATGCCCACGATTCCTGTAGTACTGGAACCAATTGGCGAAGTTCTGAATTTCTTCGTCGTAGTCACAAGCTGTTGGAATGGCGCAATCTTCTCGTCCCGCACCACCTTCAAACGGCTCATTCACCTCACGAATCTCGATGCGCGTACCATCGTCTTGGTAGTAGATCGGAATGTAGATGTTATCCACATCTATCTTCGAGTTACCGCCATCGGTGTCCCAATCCGGAACCCTTTCTGCGTCATAGCTGTGATCGGCGAGCAGATCAAAAATATTTGCTGTCGATGTAGGATCTAGGCGAATGTTCTCAGGATCGGCATCGGTGAAATCATCGTTGTAAGGATCGAGTCCATCCCAGGGCTCATACATGACGGCTGGGTTGTAGTAGATCTTGTTTAATGAGGCATTGCGTCCACGCCAGACAGCATAATCGTTGCCTGCGGGCAAACTTGCCTCATCCGGTAAGATCAAACCACAACACCTAGAATCATCGTCATAGGTATTCGTGGGCAGATCCCAAAGATAACTAAACGTCCGGTTGCGTACATTACTTGTGGCAATGGATGAGTTTGTGACAGGAAACCGCCCCTGTTCATCACTGAGATCCATTGAGAAATTCCAGTCCATGCTCCCCGAGTCATCCATGCTCACTAGAACGTTGGGTTCTACTGTTGCCGACTGCTCAAGTGGCGTGTTGGATAAATTGAACGTGACAGAGACCTCCCCTGGGTTGGGCGGGTCAGCTGCTTCGGGAAGCGCTAGTACTTCAATGCTCACTGTTCCGTACTCACTGAGCAGTGCTGAGTCGTATACCGCATAAGTAAAGGAAGTCGAACCGCTAAAACCCAAGGCCGGTTGAAACGTAAAAGAGCCGTCATCGGCTGTGGTAACAAGCGTACCTTCACTACTTGGCGGGAACGTGCCGTAAACTACAGTGAGCGTGGTATCAAATGGGTCACCGTTCTCATCAAGGATGGGTTCACCTTCAGAATCAACTCGCGACGGATCAAGGTCGAACGCACCATCAGCAAGTCCATCGCTCGCAGGTACAACAAGTGCTGCATTCTCAAAGGTGGTGTATTCACGGAAGTTGAGCGCTTCAGGGGCATCGTTAACTTCGGCAACTGTGAAAGACACCATTGCATCCCCAGTATCAACATCTTGATCTTGCACGGTGTAACTAAAGGATATCGGCCCCCAATAGTTTTCCGCAGGTGTGACCAAAATCGCACTGCCTGTGTTTACGATCTCCGCTACAGGCTCCGTTACGGTATCACCCGTGCCATCGACGTAGTAAAAAACACCAGGATCAGTAACCGAAATTATCGTACCTGGACCTTCCGGTATGTCGTCATTCGCAAGGACATCAAACACAAGCTGCCCATCATCTTCCAAGTACGGTGGCGCCACCCCTGCTGCGGCAAGGCCATCGGCGATTGCCATAACAGGATCGTTTTGGGGATCAACAGTAATCGAAAATGAGACTGGCCCTGCCTGCGGGCTGGCCGGTCCTCCCGCCAAATCGTGAGCTGACACTTCGATATTGGCGGTACCAAACTGGTGCGCCGCGAGAACAATATTCATGTCCTCGCCCGTAAACGTGATCGAATCGAACAAAGCAAGATTGTCATTGCTTGAAACAAAGAGTGTTAAGACATCACCGTTTGTGAGGATATCAACATCATCGAAAGCATCCGTCGTGATCGGTGGGATGACTTGGTCTTCCAAGAAATTCTTATCAGAAATAACGCCATCTATAAACGGAAGGTCGTTGACAGGGTCGACGTCAACAACAATGACATCCGTTTCTTGAGCACCTGCATTGTCTGTCGCAGTAAGCTCTAACTGACCGTTGCCGATTTGATCTAGTGCGAGCGTGATGTTCACATCCGTCCCGGTAACGGAATAGGATGCAAAAACTGGATCAGACCCGGGTTCTACCGTCAGCGTGTACGTTAGTGTATCGCCTGTCGCTATATCTGGATCAGCAAAGACTCCGATAATCGATACAGTAAAGACATCTTCTTCCCGTCTGTTTTGTGTCGGAACGCTTATCGCTCTCATTGGTACGTCGTTGACCGGAGTAACGTCAAAACCGATCGTCGCATCTGCAGTTTCGCCAAGTAGGTCTGTAGCACGCACAACAATGTCACCACCCGTCTCATCAAACGCATGTTCGAAGAGCGTGTAGGTCAATAAGCCGCCTGTAACATCCGCAGTCTGCACCGCAGTATTGTTGATTGCGACAACTGAATAGGTGAGTACATCACCCGGATCTGGGTCATTAAAAATTGGGGTGATATCGAATGAATCAAGCGTGTCTTCGTCTACCCTCACTGTTAGCGTACCCACCACATCAGGTGGCAGCGCATTAGCAATTTCAGTGTGGAACGACGACAAGACTAACATCGCCGTCGCTAGTAGGGCTTTTACTTCTAACTTAGCCATTCTATCTACTCCAAGAATCCCAAAGTTTCTAATCTAAAATCCGACCGTAACTACTCTGCAACGTGACCTGAGAGTTCGCAGAACCCCCAATGCCTCGCGCAGTAATACGGAATATTTCAACTCGATCGCCGCCACCCGATGCATACGGATCATCAAGCTGATAAGCATTCTCCTCACGGAGGACCGATGCGACGTATTCAATGATGTAACGCGGTTGCCCCTGAACGTGTTCGACCTCAGTCTCAGTTTCACGACTGTTTGCGTCATCCCAGACGTCTTCGTCCTGCCAAATCTGTTCATCGCCCAGATCAGCAACGTTGTACAAACCGTTGTTGCCGCCATCCGTGAAATCTGCTGTAGATGCAAGCGTCTCAATAACAGCTTCTGCGTCGCGCAACGCTGATTCGGCAGCTTGAAATGCAAGTATGGAATCATGCTCGTTACGAGTCATACGAACTTCAAGGCTCGTCGTCTGAACTGACGAGACACCGATAATGGTCAACACTAACAACAGCACTAAGCTGATAAATAGTGCAACCCCAGTCTGAGTTTTTGGCTTACCAAACATTTGCTACCCCACATTCCGTACGTGGATTGTTTTGCTGAACGTTCGCGTTAACCGATCACCGACCTCTGCCAGAGTGTCAACGCTGCTTATGGTCAGCCGCACCTGGATCGCGACTATGTCGTTTACATCAGCGACCGTGTCGATCGTGCGATATTGGTTCACATCGATTACGCCGTTGTTCGTCGTATCGACGCCGTAAAGGATCTGCATATCCTCGACGCCTTGAACGAGTTCTCTCGGCGCTTGCGCGCCAACCTTCTGCCATAGGGCAAAGACTTGATTGCCTTCGTTGTTGTCTTCGCTCGATTCAGCGATGAAAAAGAAGTGGCTTTCTACAACACCGACTGTAGTTTCAGCGCCATACGAGCGCCCGATGATGGACATAGTCGCGGGGACAATGTCTCCGGTAGGGGTCGTTACGTTGTCGCTGTTGTCAAAAGCATTGCCACCTGCCGCGGTCGCACGTGCAAGCGTAACTTGATCCACTCCAGGTGTTGTCCCGGTGACTCTAAATACTGAGGCTTGCTCACAATCCGCCACTACAACGACATCGTTAGCAGCGAAAATTGGCGTGCCACCAGGTGTCGAAACCACCGGATCACCATCGGGCTGTAGCGTTGCGGCGAGCATGCCAAAGGGTTGGCGGATCATACGAAATACAAGCAAGTCCGAAGCGTCCTGAAGCGTATCTGAATCAATCCCATTCCCGGCCAGATGAACGTTTGTATCTACACCACCTTCTGACCTCGGTAGCGAAGTTAAATTGTCAGGCGACCACGAACCATCGTCGTTACTTTCCCAACCGTCGATGCCTTCCGTAACATTGTACTCAGGGATGTTGGCCCAATTTCCGATTAGGTGGCCAACGGTATTCTGCAATTCCGGCGCACAGCCAAAAAAACCAGCCATACGGGCGGGTCGTGAAATAAACTCAAACGCAAAACGCGCGTTCTCTTGCAAACGTGCCTGAGCGTTCACGATTTCATAAGTTCTAGAGTTGCCGACAAACAATTGCACGATGCCGGAAACGACCAACAAACCCAGCCCAAGTGCAATCAGTAGTTCGACTACCGAAAATCCGCCTTGCGACTTACGACCCAACACTTTACGTTTTAATAGTTTTGCAGTCATGACCTCTATCCTTGACTCGATATCGATATGGTTTGAAGTTGGTTGTTAAACCCATTCCATTGCACAGTGACAGTAATAATGCCGTTGGCGTCCACCTCTATCGAGCCATCGCCATTAGGTAAACCAGGCTGCTCGAGATCGGTAGGTAGCGCATCGGTATCGCGCAGATCTTCGCAGGTCTCTTCAGTGTTATAGCCACCCAGCGAGCATTTCCACACCGCCACATCGAAAGCAGTCATTTGCGCGGTTGCGCAATTGTTTGCTATACAGTCGTTAGGTGCAGCAGGGTCATCCCCAATATCCACACCATCGTATGCAATGCCTGCAACGCCCGCGCCTGGATTCACTCGAATGCGATCCAGCACGTCATAAGCAAGTTGCACCGCTTCACCTCGTAACAGCGCCGCCTGATTGTTCTGCAGGCTAACCAGCTGTAAACCAGTTACACCTAGAACACCTACGCCCATGACGAGAACAGCCACCAACAACTCCATCATGGTGAAGCCAGCCTGCCGTCGTAGCGCCTTAAATTGATTCTTTTGTTTAGACATATTCATTCCCTCTCTCCGCACAGCGTCTACTCTGCAAAGCACTCCAATTCACCGGAACTCGCACGACCGATCGCGTTCAATCGGATGACCCGACCAGGATCCTCAGCGGCACTCGCCCCACAAACTTCTATGTCGCCATCTACGGCGCCCGTCAGCATGCCCGTGGAGTCAAACGTCAGGCTGACCAGTCCGTCTAACCCATCGATACCATCGAGGGTGACGTTGGCCTCAGGTTCAAAGATATTTAACGGCGTGTCGCAGTTACCCGGTGTGCCAGCGGTGACACAAAAGCCTGGCCCCCATTCATTGGTGTCATCACCACCATTCATGGTTTGCAAAGTCACGCTAGTACCTAGGCGCGCAGCCTCGCTGCGTGCATAGTTAACACCCGCTATGATCATGTTCGAACTGCTTGCGATGCGTCGCTGATCGGCAAAATCGTTAAACGCTGGTACGGCATACGCGAGCATGACCGCCGCAATTGCCAAAGCAACGAGCAATTCAATAACGGTGAGTCCGTTGCTAATCTTCTTCCCAATCATCCTCATCTACCTCAATAACTCCATCATCGTCTTCGTCCCAGGATCGATTGCCCGCATCATCGATGGCCAAATCCCCATCACCATCCATCGGGCCATCCGCGATCGGAGCACCAGTTAATACGTAGGTCGTCGCCGTCGCTGCAATGGTTACGTCGTAGCGATTTTGTTGAAACGAATTCGGTCGACAGACATCCAATCCCAATCTGCCAGTGTCACTAGCCGACGCCACGCCATCAGACGCTTCATCCGCATCTTCATCTGCTGCACCGAGGTAAGTGAAATTAACCGCGCTCCATCGCTCTAGCGCCTGTGTACAGGCCAACATGTCGGCCTGCGCCTCTGTGCGATAGGAACGGTCGGTAAATTGTGTATAAAGAGGTAGCGCAATCGCAGACACGATGGCGACGATGGTCATCGCGACCATCAACTCCAGCAAAGTAAACCCGAAGGACTTGGATTTAGCGTTTTTCATTCAGTAAGAACCCTTTCTACCAGCCATCACCTTATAAAATGTGTTTCGCTAGGGTTAGCTGGTTCCTACTAACGGTCGTTTTGCTTTGATAAGCGGTATTCCATTATTTATTCAGGAATTTTTGACAACTTTAGTGCCTTAACTGTTGCCGGAGCATAATCGGCCTCGAACAGGTATCCTCCGGTGCGCAAACAAAAATTCAGCTCTATCTGTCGTTCCACTCGGACAACTTTATTGTCTTTTTGAGCTAGAACTCCTTTAAGGTGGAAACATGGAATTTATTGGCGCCTTACTCGCTCTTACGGTCCTTGTGGGAAGCATTCTTGGCTTCGTCGCTTTCAAAATAGCTGCGGACCAGCGCACGCAAATTCGCCACCTCCGATGGCGCCTCGACCAGCTTGCGCAACGCCTTGGAGCACGGGATTTTCCGGACGAGCCAGCCAGTTCCGAAGCGGGTCAAAATGTCATTGACCAGGACAATGACACTGCGACCACTGCCCAACCTCCCTTGTGCAGCTCAGCGCCCGAAGTCACCAGGCCAGTTCAACAACCGACCCAAGCCCAAACCAACTCAAGAACAACGCCTCGCGAGCCCGGAGCGAGGTCTGAGTGGGCGAAAAAGATTGACGAGCTAACCAACCAAATCAAGGCGAATTGGATGGTCTGGTTAGGTGGTGTGAGTTTGGGACTGGCGGGCGTCTTTCTCGCGATTTACTCGATTGAACAAGGTTTGTTGTCCCCAGCTGCCCGTATCGTTCTCGGCATCGTGGCCGGTATCGCGATGCTAGCCATCGCTGAGTATTTACGCCGCAAACAATCCTGGTCTTCCTCGGTCTTTGCCGCACTGGCCGCGGCTGGCAGCATAACGCTCTTCGCTTCAATCCTGAGCGCCCACCAACTCTACGATCTCATCAACGCGAACGTTGCCTTTGGTCTGCTAGCTTTGGTTGGTCTAGTGACCATGGGACTCGCCATCTTGCACGGACCCGTACTCGCAGGACTTGGTCTACTCGGGGCTTATACCGTACCGATCCTTGTATCGACGGGTTCAAACAATGCGTTAGGCGCCCTGCTCTACGCGACAATCATCACCGCAAGCGCCAGTGGTTTACTTCGATTCGTGCACCGTAATTGGTTGTGGTGGGGTGTCGCTGTAGGTTCCCTTGGGTGGTGGTTACTCACCATTGAACTATCGAGCGCCGACGGGTGGCGGGGTATCTATCTGACTGTCAGTGCCTACTTCTTGCTCGCGATGCCGAGCTCGGACTGGGGCTTTACAAAGGTCTCGCTATTAGAAAAAACAAGCTACCACCCGTCAACTTGGCTGCGGTCAAACACTGAACGAGATGGTTTCCGATTTTCAATTCTATTCTTAGCTGCCATCGCAACATCAGCGATCAGCGAAGCAGATCTCCTGAAAGCTTTGCAGCTTTGGCTACCGCCGCTAGCGTTGATGATGCTTGCCAGCAGATCGCGGGAGCCTTTGAACGTCATACCCTGGCTACTTGTGGTCCTGGTACTCGCGTCCACACTTTGGCTCCAGCTGGACCCCTACCAAGGACGATTGCGTATAGAGACTTTGGCCGCCGGTGACATCGGCTCGCTACTGACGTTGTTAGGCACGATAAGCGTTACCACCACCCTCTGGGGTGTGTGGTCATACTCGAACTCGCGTTTCAAAGCCCTCTGGGCTGCATTCGCGACCATGCCTACTGCACTTTGCGTTTGCGTTGGCTACGTTCTATTGGATATGTACGTCGGGCAATGGATCATCGCTGCACTCGCACTCGGACTGACCTACATCGGTCTCGCAATTTACTGTATTGACCGAAAGCTCACTCGGGATTCTGCACTTCTGGTATCGCTGTTCTTCGCGGGACACTTCGCTATCGCGACTGCCGCTGCCATCGCTTTCACTCCTGACGCGCTCACGCTGGTCATTGCCGCTCAGCTCGTATCAGCTGCCTGGCTCATGAATCGCTTCGAGGTAGACCTGGCTTGGATGGTGAAAGTACTCGCCTCTTTATTGATAGTGCGGCTCACACTCAACCCATGGTTTATTGACTACCCAACCGGCACGCATTGGACGCTCTGGACCTATGGCGGGTCCGCAATCCTTAGCGCACTCGGTTGGTGGACACTTGGCCATAAGATCGATGGACCGAATGCTAGCGCTAAGAAATGGCTAGAGGGGGCAACTCTACACCTCATCATCTTGGCACTGTGGACTGAGCTTAGGTATTGGGTCCACGACGGCAACGTCTTCGTCTCTGAGCTCAACTCAGTCGAAGTTGCACTTTACGTCGTGCTTTTTGGCGCGATCTCCGTGGTTTATTACCGACGGTCCTTAGCAAGCGAAACCATCGCGTGGCTTTATCGGATGTTCACAACAGCGGCGACCGCGGCCGCCCTCGCAAGTTATGGGGTCATCTGTCTCGCTACGACACTCTCTCTAAGTTGGGTTTATCAAGAAATCGGTACAACACCGGTGCTTAACTTAGGTCTAGTTTACTTTGGGTTACCGATTTTGATTGCCTATGCAATCTACCTATATGGTGAACCCATTTTCCGCACAGCCGCGAAATGGGTAGCTGCCGTGGCTGCGTTCGTCTTTGTGAACGTCGAAATCAGACACCTCTGGAACGCCACTTTCGATCTCTCCGAACGAGTATCACAAGGAGAAATGGTGACCTTCTCTATTGTGTGGCTAACAATGGCGATCACAATCCTCATTTACGCGTCAGGACGAGGGTCACTAACAATCTACCGCACGGGTATGGCGCTGTTAGCACTGACGATCGCAAAAATATTCCTAGTGGACATGGCAGATTTGACTGGCCTCTTGCGCGTTGTCTCCTTCTTCGGTCTGGGGCTCGCGTTGTTGGGTTTGTCATTCTTACATCAACGCCTGGATCCATCCGTCCGGGGCGTCGAAACGTAGTCCAGTTTTAAAATATATCGTGTTATAAACTGCGACCACACGAAAACACAGAGATCCGTATGCGCATTTCGTCATTGCTGAGCTATGCAGGTGGCTTCAAAGAGGCAGTTGCAGAAGTCCAAGAGTTAGAAAAAGCTGGACTGGACGTCGTCTGGGTACCTGAAGCCTATTCTTTCGATGCACCCAGCGCGATGGGCTACCTCGCAGCTCAAACCGACAGGGTCACAATCGCATCTGGAATACTCCCCGTCTATACGCGCACGCCAAGTTTGCTCGCTATGACCGCCGCTGGTATCGACTATCTATCTGATGGTCGTTGCATGTTGGGTCTAGGGGCTTCGGGACCACAAGTTATAGAAGGGTTTCATGGCATTCCCTACACTGCTCCCGTCGCCCGTATCCGCGAAACCATCGAAATTTGTCGATCAGTGTGGCGTAGAGATCGCGTGCAGCATATGGGTACGCACTACCAAATACCACTGCCCCAAGACCAAGGCACTGGTCTTGGCAAGCCACTAGCTCATTAATCATCCAATACGAGAAGATATTCCTATCGCTATCGCCTCCCTTGGCCAAAAAAGTGTCGCGATGACCGCCGAAGTTGCAGATGCCTGGCTGCCTGCGTTTTACACGGCCGAGGCTGCGCAAGCAATTTGGGGCGATGCGCTTACGCGCGGTCTCACAAAGCGAGATCCCTCTCGACCCCCGCTAGAAGTTTTCGCCGGGGGCGGCGTCGCGATAGGCGATGGATTAGAGGACTTAAGAAACCTATCAAGACCACAAATTGCACTATATGTTGGCGGCATGGGGGCGCGATCGAAGAACTTCTACAATCAAATCTTTACGCAGTCTGGCTATGCTGACGAAGCTCGAGACATACAAGACCTCTATCTCGCTGGCAAAAAAGCGGAAGCCGAAGCGGCGATTCCAGACGACTACCTTGAGCGGAACTCTCTGATAGGACCGGCCAGTTTTGTTAAAGAACGCCTTTACGCACTCAAAGAATCTGGAGTGACGTCACTAAATGTTGGCTTCATGGGCAGAACCCGTGAGGAGCGTGTTCAAAACTGCGATGCACTGCGTAATATCGTCGATTCTATGTAACGATTGTTTACCTATCGCCGGGGCATACTTACCGTTAGGCAAGAGTCGGCAGATAAAAAGAGTCGGCGGATAAAGAGACGTCAGATCTAAAGACGCACAGACAAGTCGTCGACGAAGTCCGCGAACTGTCCATTGTCCACAAAGCTTGCGCTCGCTAATCGGCAGATGCCATAGCTCGTGTCGATGCTCGCAACATACTTACCACCGGGGACTGACGTTACTTCGATAGCCAAGATCTCTTGATACGAAACTGTGAGCCAAATCTGCCGCCAAAATCCAACTGGCAACTCTACGCCGTCTTCAGTCAGCTCCAACGAATCTGCACTCAAACGTGCACAGCGAACTAAGTTTAGACCTACAACGACCACACCCATTCCAATCAGAGATAGCACACTGTAGAAGACTGTCGCTTCGACCACATCCAGTTCAATGCCTTTGATAATCAACCCGACCTCGTTGCTCAATGCAAAATAGCCGCCGGTTGCACACATAACAGCACCCCAAATTGCGCAGCCTAAGCTTTGCGCTACAGATTGATTGAAGGCGAAGGACTTTGCTTGCATGACACATTTCCTAGTTAGTTTCCTATGTGTCACGCGCAAGCCGTAAAGGGTTCAATCTAGTGGCGTTGGAAGTTGCTCAACTAATTTACGGCATCGCCACCAGGCAGCGGACGCTCCCTTTGGCGTAACACCCATTGTGCGTGTTCGCTGAGCGCAGCTTCGCCTAAGTCCTTAAGAATCTGACGTTTTTCATGCTGAGAACCTGCGTTGTCTATCAAGCGACGCGCATTGGCGAACACGTCTCGCATGTGCGCAAACTGCGCAACCAGCTCTCTCTCCGCCATCCTGTGCGCATAGTTTTGTCTCGCCGCGGCCGTGATGGGTAGTAGTCCCATCAACGCAACCAACAGATTGCCGCTCACACCACCGGTGTCGCTGAGAAGTGTGCCACCGAAGAAAGCCAGAATAGCTGCAGCTGTAACTCCCAATAGAAAGCAGCCACGTATCAATCGCTGCGTCCGTTTGTGGTTTCGCAACTTGTCGTCTGCTCTTTGAAAGTAGTAGCCAAATTGCCCGCGCTCGCGATCGCCAACCCATCCATCTACAACCACCTCGAGGTCACGCCCATCGACTTGAGAAACCCCGTCCGCATGGAGCCCTGTATATCGCATGACGTTTCGTATCCATCCAAGTTGCAGATCTCTACCTTGGAAGAAGCTGTCGTGGCTATAGCGATTGGGATTCGACATCTCAACGCCAGATATGGACCAATAAAATTGCACGCGAAGGCCTTCAGCAAGCGCCCGATAATCTACGTAGCGCCGCTGCCACTTACGACTCTCGGCAAGCAAATAGCTACCGACAGTCAGCGCTACAAACAACAGGTAACCCCAGATCATGTAGCCTTGATCGGCAAAATCCGCATAGAGAATGAACGACAAACCGGCGCCCAGGGCTGACATTAGAGTTAACCTTAGCGACCACAGCACACGTCGTTGAAACAATTCAGCGAGAGCGTCGCTATACAGGTACACCCGCCGAATCGCCTCACTTCCCGCGATCCCTGTGGCGGATAGAAGATCATCCACCGGCTCTAGATCATACGGCTGAGCAAGATCTTGACTGGCAGCGATGTCACGATTGAATGTCTGTGTCCGCTCAAAAACTTGATCGTAGCGAAGCGGCAGTTCCGTCACCCGTGGCGCTCTGTCATCCCGCGTGAACCACACACCCGCCGCTACCGTCAGACCACTTTCAGGTGCGCCACTAGATCGACGAGTACAGGCGATGTGATAAACCAAGTCACTCTCATCATCTCCGATGTCCAACCGTGATCGCTCTTCATCATCGGAGAGCGCACTTACATCCTTTTGGTGAAATTGGATTATCTGACTAGTTCCACCAACCGCGTTCTTGTACCTGCCGTCCCAAAGCGCCAGCAGAATGTGGCTATGCGCTGCAAGGAAACTACCCAGACGGGCGTACTGGCGATCACGTGCGTCACCTAGTGCCGAAACCTCTGCTTCTGAAACGCCCTCAAACAGCGGCAGCTCGATAACATCTTGTCCTTCGAGCATCGAGTCAAATTTCACCCGCGCGTCACCGACAAAGTCGGTAGCGAACAATTCATAGGGCATGGGCAACACAATCTGGACGCGGCACTGACACCGTATCGCAACGTCTGTGATGAGGGTATCTGCACCCTCCGCGAGAGAGGACAGAACCAGGATTGGTAAGTCGGGGTAGCGCGACTGCAGGTTCACAAAGAACTTTTCCGCAGCTGCTTCGAGCGCTGCAACTTCGCCTTCTACGAGGTCTCGATGTCCAGTAACGCCCACAATAAGCGGAATTGTTCCGCTTGATTCAGCTTTATCATTGATCACAAGGCGATCCGATCAATCCGAGCTCACGCGATAGAACCCATAAGTGCTTCTCTAAACTTTTCATTTTCACTTTTCAATTTGAGGACTTTGGCAAAGCCAGCAACCACGGCTGGGTGCCTATGGTTTGCGATGCCCTTTTGATAGCTGGGGCGCGCCTGAACCGTCTCCCAATAAGCAGCGACGTGAAGGCGATTGGTAAGAAACTCATCCAACCAATCCACTTCCGCAAGCCTCTCAAGGATCACTGACATGCCAACGTCTGCAAGGGTAAATTGGCTACCAACTATAAATTCACCATCGGATGACTCGAGTGCGGTTTCGAGTTCGTCCAGGTGTACATGCATTGCTTCTCGACTTTTACGAATCACTCCTACCATCCGGGGTTCCTGGGCGAGCTTGTCCGATCCCAGGCTCTTCATACGCATAAACATCAAAGGGCGCACTTTCGCACGATGGAACAGCAGACCAACAAGAATTTGGCGCCAAGGTATCGCGTTAATCATGGTGGCGAAGATCGGTAGTGTTAGGCCAGGCACCGCATTGCCAGCAGTCTCACGCATACCACTAATGGGATCATCTCCAAGCAAGGAAGACTTGTGCACCCAATGGTCCATTACAGTGCGTTCATCGCCGCCTGCTGGAATCAACGGGTTTGTTCCTTTGACATAATTCGCCGCATATAGAATCTGTTCGTGCGACTCAAAAATAGGATGTCCGTTGTGCACTAACAGTGGCAGGATGCCCGCAGGGTTAGCGCGTAAATACCGGGCACTAAGGTTCTCGTAGGACCCAGTCTCAATCAAATCGATATGGTGGCTAACGTAGGGGATCCCAAGCTCGGCCATGCATACTCGAGCCTTTTTTGAACAGAGTGAGAAGTCGTTATGATATAGCTCCCACTCCTCTGTGTGATCGATTGTCAAATCCGCTCGGAAGCCACCCGGCATTGGATGAGTTTTACGCTGCATCTTCTCCCAGAAATACCAACCCAACGGGGCAACCAAAACACACAACGCAATCCACACAGATATCTCCTTCCCGCAATCACCGATCTCACCAGCTAGGCTAGCAGAACCCACAGTTAATTAGTGCTACGCTTTGAACCACATTATTCGTGGAGTTAGTAGGAGTATGGCGTTGCAAGGGACTATCACACTTAGAGTTACAGCTCTCGTCATCGGTGCTCTGGGTTTCGCCATGCTTTGGCAAGGTATTCAACTTGCGACAGTGGGTGGTACTCCTTACTTCGCACTCACCGGTCTGCTCATGACCCTCAGCGCTATCCAGCTTTTTCGTTTAGCGCCGAGCGGCTTCTATATTTACGCCTCGATCGTCCTCCTCACGTTAGCTTGGGCCGTGTATGAAGTCGGAACAGACTTTTGGTTGGTCGGTTCACGTATCTGGATCATCGGCATCATCTCTTTGTGGCTATGTGCACCCGTCAATCGGCGTCCGCTTTGGCCGGATGACTTCAAGCCAGTTCTAGGTGATCGGTTCGTACAGGTTTGTGCAGTAGCTACTATCGGCGTGCTCGCTGCTATGACCATAAATCTCTTGAATCAACCAATAATGTCACTGACAGACCAAACCTACGGTCCCGCGCAAAACGAAGAGAGTTGGTCTGCTTACGGCGGTAACAGTGCTGGGACGAGATACGCACCGCACGATCAAATCAATCTCGACAACGTCGATCAACTAGAAAAGGTTTGGGAAGCAGAGACTGATCGGCCAGGACGTTTCAGTGCCACCCCGATTCAGGTAGGTGACGGCATCTATCTTTGCACTTCACAAAATGTTGTTATCGCACTCGACGCAGACAGTGGCGACGAGCGTTGGCGTTTCGACCCAGAAAATGAAACTCCGCCATGGGGCATTTTCGGCAACTGCAGAGGAGTTACTCACTATCGCCTTCCCGAGCAGGAAACGGGCGAACTTTGCGCAGAACGCATATTTACAGCGACGACCGATGCTCGAATGATCGCGATTGACAAAGAGACCGGCCAAGTGTGTCCAGACTTCGGTGAAGAAGGCCAAATATCACTCCTCGCGGGGATGGGGGAAGTCGAGCCATTTTTCTATATGGTGACATCAGCGCCAACTATGGCTAGCGGCGCAGTTGTCGTTGGTGGCTTTGTTTTGGACAACCAAGAAACCGAAGAACCGTCGGGGGTAGTCCGGGGCTACGATCCTCGCACAGGTGCGCTTCTGTGGGCTTGGGATATTGGCCGTGAAGGCCAAACCGACATACCACCAGAAGGTGGCTACTATACACGCGGCACTCCAAATGTGTGGAGTCTCATGTCAGCGGACGACGAGCTAGGACTCGTCTACGTGCCCACTGGTAACGCCACGCCCGATTACTTTGGTGGGCATCGCACGGAGATAATGGAGAAGTTCGCGAGCTCTATCGTTGCGATCGATGCCAAAACCGGACTTACCCGGTGGCACTTTCAAACTGCTCACCATGATATCTGGGACTATGACGTACCGTCTCAACCAACCCTTGTAGATCTGACCATCGACGGGGACCGGCGTAAGACCGTCATTGTCCCAACTAAGCGTGGTGAGATTTTCGTCCTTGATCGCGAGACTGGGGAACTCGTAACAGAAGTTACAGAGTTACCTGTACCCGGCACCGATCTCGCGAGCGAACGTACCAGCCCTACGCAACCCTTCTCAACAGGCATGCCTTCGTTTGCGCATGAAAACGTTGGCGAAACAGACATGTTCGGCTTCACTCCGTTCGATCAAATGTCATGCAGAATCGCTTTCAAGGGACCGCGCTGGGAAGGCACCATGACGCCGCCCTCCGTCGGCGGCACCATGCTCTATCCAGGTCCAGGTGGAGGTATGAATTGGGGCAGCGTTGCGGTTGATGAAGAACGTCAGCTAATGGTCGTTAACAATACCCACCTCCCATTCACCATCCACATGATTCCTAGGGAAGAGGATCGTCCCAGCTCTGAGGGTGGCTTTGCCACCGGCTACGGCATTGGTGGACCACAACGGGGAACTCCGTTCGCTGCACGAGTGAACTTATTCTCCTCGCCTCTTGGTATCCCGTGCATGAAACCGCCGTTTGGCGAAATAGCGGTCGTTGACCTCACTACCCAAGAAGTGGTTTGGCGGCGTGGCATGGGCTTTTGGAACCTAGGATTTTTCTATTCCGCCGGGTCGATCATCACGAAAGGCGGTTTGATATTTAATGCGGGTATTATGGGCGGACAGGCGCGTGCGATCGATGTCGAAACGGGTGAAGAAGTTTGGACAGACTCGATCGGTTCTTCTTCCGACGCAACACCGATGACCTATGTCAGCCCAACGACTGGACGCCAATACTTACTTGTCACCATCCCGGGTGTAGGCCGACCCCAAGCACCCTCTGGCCATGATGTATCACAAGAAGCGCCACCCAAGATACAAGGTGGCAAGATAATCGCCTACGCGCTACCCAATTAGCCTCGGCAAAGTAAGCATCGTCGTAGCCAACAAGCGGCCGGCTTCGTCTACCGGTCGCCGCGTCTACCGGTCGCTGCGTCCAGACAACATCGTTCGCGGCAAATTCCTCCATTGGTAAACCCATAGCGACCCGATACATCCTCACGATCATCGGGTATCAATGCGTGTATCCGGACAACGGGTTTGCCTTAAACCCCGTATTTTGCCAACACCGTGCTTGGGTGGCCGAGGTTATCAATGGCGAGCTCTTCAAGATGACTGACCGAGATACTTTCATCACCCACCACAAGTGCCCGCACAATGGCATCCAGCGACCCACCCACTTGAGACAACTCTTGATGCAGTTCATGGAATAGTAGAACGGCCGCAGCCGTATTGGCGCCTTTGGACGGGCTCGATAACACACCGTTATCCTTTTCAACCCAAGCTTGCAGTTTCGCCAAGCTCGAAGCATATCGCTCATCACTCATACCGCCACTCCGGCGCAGCAACTCGAGGCTGTAAAACTCCGATAAACCTTCGACAATCCAATCTGATCCTTTCTCCGCTGAATGAAGACCGCCGACATGCATCAGCTCATGTAACAGCGTTGATGTGCCATTGCCACTCACAAGCGGGCGGTCCTCATGCAAGTAGAGCGAGTTTGGCGCGGACAACGCGCCTCGCCACATACTCAGATCCTTGCCAGCGCGCGCGACTAAGACTTGAGTCGGGAAACGGGGTAAAAGATCGGATACCTGAGGGAACGTCCACCGTAAGAAGGTAAGCAGATCCAAATGTCGCGCACCCGATCCACTCAGACTACTCACGACAATCGTGTGTTCGCCTATCGTCTCTCTTCTCGTAGCGAGCTTGCCGGCGACAAGCCACCCAACGGGTCGATTGAAATTCCTTTCCGTATCGGGAAGGGGATGTGTTCCAAGGATGAGTCCATACCCAGTCTCAAAAGACCACCTTTCTGGTCCGCTTAAACTCAACGATGAATTACTCTTCGCACCTCGCAGACTGCGCACGCGAGCGCGTGGAAATAGACTGTCTAGCCGCAACATCGCGCCGTCCGCACTCCTCCTCGCGTCGAACAAATCCCCTTTCGGACTGTCGATGACATGATCAAAGACGATCGTTCCACCATCTTCAGGCGGAGACCAAACAATTCGATCATCGGTGCGTTCTAGCTCACCCTCGTAGTCAACCAGGCGATAGGCTGATTGCTCGGCTACAAAATCGATGACCCGAACGACCTCTCGAGTCTGAGTGATAGAAATGGAGATACGTGCGTTAGGTGCAGCTGCCGCGAAATCGGCGTGGAAATGTACGTTGTAACGCGTTGCCACCTCTTCCTTGGACATACATGTGGAAGAGAACAACACCAAACTCGCCGCTAGTACCACAGCAGCAATGAACCGACTAGCACTAATCATGGTATCGGTGCTATTGACTAACCTCTGCATGCAGAGCCCGAACAACTTCCTCTAGGTGCAGGTGGTAGTCACTCCCAACGGCGGTCGGCGCGTTACTGTGCGCGGCGATCACAACCTTACTTTTGTTGTCCACGAAAATCTGTTGTCCAAAAATCCCGCGGGCACGATAAGAACCCGTTTCATCCAACCACCACAGATAGCCGTATCCAACAAATCCTTCCGAAGGTGTAGTTGACTCGGCCATCCACCCATCGGGCAGAACTTTGCTTCCATCCGGCAGTACGCCATCACTCATGGCAAAAATTCCTATGCGCGCGTAGTCGCGCAAAGTCGCACTGATGCAGCAACCCCCCGTCTCGCCACCCGCAACACTACCGAGCAGCCAAGTCGCATCGCTTTCCATACCAAAGGGCTGCCAAATCTTGTGCACCAAGTAGGTGGTCGCGTTGTTGCCAATGGCTGCGCGGAGAATTTCGCCCACTAGATTGGTTTCGCCAGTGTTGTAGTTAAATTTAGTCCCGGCAGGCTCTTCTCTCGACAGATTCGCGAGATATTTCACGAGCGCTATACCGTTTGCGCTCCCCGCATGAGCGACATCTGAATTCGTGTCTGCATAATCTTCGTTCCAGGTGACCCCGGAAGCCATCTGCAACACATTCTTGATGGTTGTGTCTGCATATGCTGTACCTCGAAATCGCGACACATAATTCGTCACGGGTTCATCAACGCTTTGGATGTAGCCATCTTTAATTGCGGCACCTATGAGCATCGAGGTCACTGACTTCGAGACTGAGAAAGACACCCATCGTGTGTTCCGGTCATGTCCTTCGGTGTAATACTCAAGAAGGACATCGCCATCTTGCCAGACGAGCAAGCCGCGAGACTCGCGCATATTTAGAAAGTCACTAAAACCATATTCTTTGCCATCCAACATATAGGTTAAGGATGAAAAATCTCGCGGCGCATCATGCAACGGAAAGACATTCTCGCCAGCCGTAATCTCCCGTACAGGATAGCCGTCGCTTATCTCTCGGAATGCTAGGTCCCGTTCGTCTTGAGAGGCAAACAACAACGAACCTGGTGTGGGCGTGTCAGTTTCGGACGTGTCACTCGCAGCCATCACACTACAAGCAAATACGCTCACGGCTAACAATCCCAGGCTCTTTCTTAGACGCAACGCATGTGTCATTAGCACTATCTCCTTGGAATGGGTGGGCCTGCTTATGTAGTCGGTCCAACAATAGTATCGGGCACCCAATTACCATGAAAACCATACGGAACTCGTGAAGGTATATGAACCTGGGCGATCGCTGGACGCGACATATCTTGGGCATCCAAGATCACCAATTCGCTTGTATCCTTACCGGCATCGTAGACGAAGGTCATTAGGTAACCGTCATCTTCTGCAGTACTGCCCTCTTTGGGAATAAAGACGGGTTCTGCTGAGTGGCGACCGGCACCCATATCGTGTTGTGTCGCCTGACCCGTGCGTAAATCATGTTTATAGATGCCCGGGAAAGTGTTGTTCGCCGACGCCACGGTATAGCCATACTGGTAGGGCTGACCATTCAGATCAGGGTGACATCTCGGAAACTCCTGCGGACGTTCATCTATCGTTTCTTCCTTCACCACGTTCGCGCCGACTTCATCCCGTGGGTTGATGGTCCAGCGATCGAGTCGTGGCTGACTATCGCCAAAAGGTCCATACACATCACTTTCAAACATCCTGTCATAACGAACAATGTCGATCACCACATTGCCAGCTGCGTCTTCGTAGGCGTTCATCGGGTGGTAGGCATAGTTTTGCGTGATGCCGCGCCAGATTATATCCTCTGCGCTACCGCCCCGCGGCAACAAGCCGACACGTGGTTCGTATTCGTTGTCCCATCGGAATGGGAAGCTTGCGCCCGTACCTAGCGCTACGAAGCTAAGTGTTACAGGTAGGTCAAAAATCACCGCATAGTTTTCGGTCAAACTCATGTCGTGAATCATAGGCATGCCTGGTAGTGGAATCTCCGTTTCGTCTGCCCATTCACCGTTCGCATCGACCACGACATAACGAACGTGGTCTCTCAAATTAGCCCAGTCGTAACACATCGCATGGAGCTCACCCGTCCTCGGATCGTACTTAGGGTGCGCTGTGTAACCTGTACCGATAGATGTATTGTCGCCTACGGAGTCAAGCACGTAGCTCATGTCTTGCGTCATACCGCCCGACTCTACGATCGCCATAGTGCGACCCGCATGACCTATCACATTTGTGTTAGGTGAGGCGCCGCCGACGTACCGATTTCGATACCACTCGGCTTTGCCATCGCGCAAACGCATGCCATGGACCATGCCGCGACCGACAAACCAGTGATGATCGCTCGGATCAGCACCAACTGGATTCGGTCCATTGCGTAGGAAGCGCCCTTCCAGCTCTGCCGGGATCGTGCCAGTCACCTGCAGGTCCGTGTGTGTGAACTCACCATCCACAGGGGCATAGTTTCCGAGTAGATACGGATTCGACTCACCCCCGCCCTGGGAGCAACCGGCTGCGAAAAGAGGCAGCATCGGTAATCCAAGGCTTCCTACGAGAAGGTTTCTTCGCTTAACCATGCACCACTCCAAAATCTGGTTATAAGGGAATTGAGTATCAGCAAAGCCTACCGCGAAGACAAGCTCGCTGTGGTAACTTGCGCTCCATGACATTCAACCTAAAACCCCAGACTCCGGCGGGCGAAAAGTTCCTCTCCGCTAGCCAAAAACTAATCCCTCAGTTACGCAAGCTTGCAGACGATGCGGATCGCAGTGCAACCATGCCGGAGGAAAGCTTTCGCGCACTACAGAGCTCTGGCATAGCCGCAGCATTTGTACCTGAAGACCTCGGTGGTTGGGGACTCAGGTCCATCTATGATTGGATGCTCGGCATTCGGGCTCTCGCTCATGGTGACGGTTCAGTCGCGATCGCAATTAATATGCATCTGGCTGTATCGCGCGGTATGGCCACCGCCTTCCATCAATCTGGTGGTAAGCAAGATTCAGCTTCAGCGCGACCCCTGACCGCAATTGCCACGGGGGATATGCTCATTTGCGCAACCGCGACCGAAGCAGGAACGGACAATCTACATCCGCGAACCGAAGCGACACGCACTGATGACGGTTGGGAAATCAACGGCAAAAAGATGTTCGTCACTATGTCTCCTATCGCCACACACCTCGCGATGAATTTGCGTATGCGTGACGAAGAAGGTGACCACCTGGCAACCACAATGATGCCCATCGACACCCCAGGACTCTTACCGCAGGGAGATTGGGATGCACTGGGCATGCGCGGCTCTGGCAGCCAGTCAGTGAAGTTCGACAAGGTTAAGGCGGGCGCCCATGCCGTCAGATCCATTGGACCTTGGGGTGAATGGAGCACAAATGTGCTGATCAACCGAACGCTCGGCAATCTGACGTTGGTCGCCGCCTTCCTAGGCATCGCCGAACACGCCCACGAAATCGTCCTCCAATCTGTCAAAACCCAAGAACGAAACAACACACCCGTACGATTGAATCCGGGCGTACAGCAAACCGTTGGCGAAATGGAGATCGAACTCACCCAGTGTCGTGGGGCATTAGCGCAAGCTGGGATCGGTGTCGACGACTGGCTAGCAAATGCCATTCCAAACCCACCTTCGATTGAGTCCGCGCACGAACTGATGCAGTCCTACCAGGCTGCCAAATGGATAGTTAATCGTGGCGCAATCAGCATTGTCGATCGGGCACTTGATCTATCTGGAGGCGCAGGATTCATGAACAAACATCCACTCTCTCGCCTATACAGAGATGTCCGGGCAGGTCCGTTCATGCAACCTCACGCAGCCGTCGATATAAGGAGTTATGTTGGCCAGGTTGCTCTGGGCGAGTACCCAAATTCCTAAGGACATTATGTTAGAAAACGCCAGATACATCAGCCTTCGCACTTTTCGACGTTCCGGGGTCGCCGTCGATACCCCGGTTTGGGCCGCCCCACTGGAAGGTGCGTTCGTCGTCTTTAGTGCGGGGCAAGCCGGTAAAGTGAAACGCTTACGCAATAGTGAGCAGGCACAAATCGCGCCATGCGATGCTCGTGGCAATCTACTCGGTGATTGGTCAGATGCGCGGGCAGAGTTATTTTCCGACTCCGTCACAGTAGACAAAGCGCTCGCAGCACTACGACAAAAGTACGGCTGGCAGATGCTCCTTGCGGATTGGGGCGCAAAGCTCACCGGCAAATTCAATAAACGTACCTACATCCGCATCGAATCAACGTAGTAGATATTGAGCTAACTCAAGGCTTGGGGTGGGCATACATCCATTCAACAATCTGTCGATTAAAGTCGTCTTGAAACGGCGGGACGTGGCGTCCACCTTCGATAGTCCAAAGCTCAACACGACCATCAGCCCATGAGCGCACGTTGGTTTCATCACCTTCGAGTTGCTTATCCAGGTCACGTCGGCTCGTTTGTTCGTCTGGCGTTGCATCAGCAAAGGCGTAGTAAGCCCAGTGTCTTAAACCCGCGACAGCGCCCGGGTACGGCACCCCGAAGATGTGACCCCCTGCATAAAAGTTAACCTGATCTGCATTTCCGTGAATGTGCAAGATATTCACTGGGGAGATCGGCTTAGGCTTGACCAAGGCCGTGGGCGCCGCGCCGTTGAGGGCGACTATGGCTGCAACAGTTTCGGGATAGTCATGCGCCATTCTATGCACCATAAACCCACCGTTGGAATGTCCGGACATAAAGATCCGCTTTGGGTCTACCTCATACCTATGCTGCAAGGCTTCTATTAGAGTTTTGAGATATGCCGCATCGTTGACAGTCGAGCCCTGGAAGTTGCAGCAATTCTCTCCTGTATTCCAAAAGCGGTTCTTATCACCACCTTTCTCGACCGTGCCATCGGGTGCAACAAAGATAAAGCCAAATTCGTCAGCCAAAGCGCCGAGTTTGAAATACGATTCTTGTTGCGCGCCACTCGATGTGTAGCCATGAATGAGTACTATCAATGGCACCGGCTGGCTACCATCGTAGCCAGTGGGAACGACGACGGGTATCTCGCCCCTGCCAATATCGATCGTTTCAGCCTGAACACCTAGACATAGAACCAACCCAAATATAAAACCCAATCTTCGCATCTCGCTCCCCTCTTAGTATCTGGAACACACGTTATCTGGAACACCTAATCACGCGCTAACCGATTAGACACCTACCCAATCCACAAACATGCAGACCTAATTATCTTGGCTAGACTAATAGCATGGATAACCGTGGCTTCACAATCGTCGAACTCGTGGTCGTGATTCTGCTCTTAGGCATTATCGCAACTGTGGCTCTCCCACGTTTCATAGACGCAACGGACGAGGCGCGTCTGAGCGTAGCTCAGCACACAACAGGTGCCTTTGTTGAGGCGCTCAATAATGTGCGCTCTGAGTGGTTTGCCAAAGGTAAACCCACAAACTTAACCGTGGACGCAAAAAACCTCACTTTCGTTAACGACTGGCCACACCCGACCACGTTGACCACCGCAAATTGCATGGACCTTTGGGACACTGCCTTTCGCGCTGGTGAACCGATACAGCCCTACGTGGCGAACCAACCGGCACCTGCCTGGTCAGCGATCGGTTTTACTAGCGCCTGCATCTACGTGTACCACGAAGGGCAAACTTATGGCGCGGCCAACCTGCTACCCTTCTTTCTATACCAACCTCGTAACGGCTCGATCTGGGTACAGCGTTACAACATGAGCTGAACACTATTCTTAACGGGCGCGGTATTCGACTAATTGGCGTAGGAAAGGGGCCCACGCAAGACTTGTTCCGTTCTCCTTGATCGCTGAACTCAAGGCACGAACAACCTCGACATACTTATCTTCCTCGACAACGTTACGCGTCTCGTCAGGGTCGATCTCGAGGTCATAAAGGACCTTTGCGTGTAAATCACCCTGTTCACTACGCCACTCTGTGTACCTGTATTGAGCGGTCCGAACAGATTCTCCGTCGATCCACCGAGCGAAACTCATATCTTTGCCTGTCACTACCGCTAACTGATCAACCCCGTCTAGCTTTTCTACAGAAGGCAGACCAGCAGCGGCGACAAGAGTTGGGAAGATATCCAGTGTGTCCGCCAGCCCTTCGCGCACAGCGGGATTCTCCCCTGGGATCTGCAACAACATCGGGATGCGCAGTGTTACATCAAACAAGCTGTGCTTCGTCCAAAGCGTATGCTCGCCGAGATTCCAGCCATGATCACTAACAAGCAAAACAACCGGTGCTTCCTCTAACGCCTGGACTGCCACCATAATTTTACCAACCAGAGCATCGATGTAGCTCACAGACGCGTAATACGCATGCTTTAGCTCTTTCGCTTGTGAATCCGGCAGTAATCCTTGGGACGGAATACCGGCGTACTGACGTCGCAGCTCTCCAGAATTGTGCAGACCAAGGAATGGGAAGCCTGCAGAGTTCGCAAAGGTGCTCGCGAGTTCGAATTCTTCACGCTCATAGAGCGCCCAGTACTTTTCCGGCGCTGTAAAAGGCAAGTGCGGCTTCCGCAATCCAACAGCCAGGAAGTACGGTTGCTGACCTTGGCTCAATCTAACCAAGTTACGCACGGCTTCCGCAGCGACAGCTGCCATCAGGGTAGGCACTATCTTCTACAGACAATCTTTCCGTTGCTGGTCCGAGCTTGTCAGTAAGCGGCCTGATATAGGCTTTTTGTAAGTCTTCATGTCGTTCTACTCTCGGCACGGGACTATGCCAACGACCTTCAGGATTCCAAAGACCCGCGCTCCATGCCCCAAAGCTGTCATCAGAGACATCGAAGATCTTACCTACGCCACGCGTGACATAGCCGTTTTGGCGAAAGTAGTCTGGCAGACTCACGGCATCTGGTACGTCTTCATCCAATCGAGAGTTGAAGGTGAGGAAGCGTTGCGTGCTCGGTTTGAGACCACCGAGCATCGCCGCGCGTGAGGCTCCACAGACAGGTACCACCGCGAACGCTTGATTGAAGACGATGCTCGCCTCGGCCAGGGCATCGATATTCGGTGTTTGCGCTAGCTTGTCTCCATAGACGCCAAGGGTCGGACGTAAGTCATCTACAATGATCAGCACAACGCTCTGGCCTGCGTGAGTGTTGGAGATCGAAACCCCAAACAAAACACAGGCGAGCCACTTGATGCGAGCAATGCTCATTGTCGCTAACCGAGAACAAGCTCCGCGAATGTGCGTAGCTGCGCAAGGTTCTGGGTTGAAACAAGTAAAGAAGTGACAGGCGACTCCTGCCAAGGTTGCGCCTGTCTTTTATACGCTCAACGGATCCGACTAATGAGATTTCGTCAGCCAATTCCGTTGGGACCGCAGCTGCCGCTTCATCTTTCTTTCCCGCCAGAAAAAGGTCTTGAATCTCTTCTGCGGCTTCCGCGAAACCCATCCGCTGAACCAACTCGTTATGAAAGTTACGTGACTTGGCACCCATGCCGCCGATATACAGCGCCAAGTTTCGCTTAAGTGGTTCGAGCGCTTTCTCAACATCGTCGTTGATAATGACACTAACGCCACACATGATTTCAAAGCCTGGTTTGGCGTGCGCTATTTGATCCGCATAAACCTCTTGGCGGTAAGGGGAGTAGTACAGTGGTAACCACCCGTCTGCAATTTCTGCAGTCATAGCAACATTCTTCGGTCCTTCCGCGCCAAGGAATATGGGTAGCTCGTCGCGGTATGGGTGAGTAATCGACTTCAGGGGTTTGCCCAGCCCCCAAGCGCCGTCACCTGTATAGGGCAGCGGATAATGCTCACCAGCACTAACAACGGGTTGGTCGCGACGCAACACCTGACGAATGATGTCGACATATTCGCGGGTTCGTGACAGCGGCTTGCCAAAAGGCTGGCCATACCAACCCTCAACGACCTGGGGTCCCGATACGCCCAGACCCAGAATCATTCGACCGCCGGACAAGTGATCTAACGTCAAGGCTGCCATGGCTGTCGCAGTCGGTGCGCGCGCCGACAGTTGAGCGATGCCCGTCCCTAGGCGTATCTTTTCTGTATGCGCGCCGATCCATGCAAGCGGCGTGAACACATCTGAACCCCAAGCTTCTGCAGTAAAAAGTGCATCGTAGCCAAGCTTCTCCGCCTCTTGAGCAATTTCTACCATCTGTGGATTGGGACCTGCACCCCAATAGCCAGTCTGTAACCCTAGCTGCAAATTAGTCATTCCCCGCCACCTTCTCTATCTCGATTGTTTCCCTTATCGTACCAACAAATACCATCACAGCGAGAAGCCATGCCCGCGCAGAAGTTAGGCCCTGATGAGTTGAGCCGCATCCGTCAACCTGTGGAAGATGCTTGGACGCTGCTGCCGAAGGGATACACCGACCCCACGATCTTCGCTGTTGAAGACACACACACATTTGCTATTTGGTCCGCCAAGGACGTCCGAGCTTGCTCGAGAAATCCATCTGGCAGCTCAACCAACTTTGGAGTGATCGCCTTGGGCTTGAGTAAATTCGGGTTCGTTAAAGAAGCTCTTCCGCTAGAAAGCGAAGAGTCTCTACATCCTGTACAGAGACCAACAATGAAGTAACCGGACTTTTTTCCCAATCCTGAAGCCGTTCTCGAATGCGGTCTTTCGATCCAGATAGTGAAATTTCGTCGGCAAACTCATCAGGCACCGCCTCAAAAGCTCGCATGCGTTCCCCAGACATGAAGAGATTTTGAATTTCTTCAGCCGCATCCGCGAAACCCAGTCGCGCGATGTGATTCTTGTGCAGATTGTAGGATTTGGCACCCATACCACCGGCATAAAAGCCCACCTGCTGCTTGATTGGTGCGAGAGCGGCTTCGAGATCATCGTTCACACTAACCGTTATCGTGGCGGCTATTTCAAACGAGGCATCTGCTTTAGAGAGCGGCACCTCATAAACTTCCATCCGGTAAGGTGAGATGAACATCGGTACCCACCCCTGACAAAGCTCCGCACCGAGCGCGACATTCTTCGGTCCTTCCGCGCCGAGATAAATTGGAATCTCTCGACGGTAGGGGTGCGTTATCAAACGCAAGGGTTTGCCAAGCCCAGTCCCGCCATCAAGTGGTAGCTGAAAGTACTCACCCTCAAAATCAACGGGACCTTCCCGTGCAATCATCTTTCGAAACAGAGAGATCCACTCTCGCGTTCGCGCAAGCGGTTTGCCATACGGCTGACCGTACCAACCCTCAACAACCTGAGGGCCCGAGACGCCAATCCCCAGTATGAGACGGCCCTCAGAAAAGAGGTCCAATGTCGTCGCTGTCATCGCCGCGTTCGCCGGTGTACGGGCAGAGAGCTGCATGATGGAAGTGCCTAGTTTCAAACGCGTAGTCTGCGACCCAATCCAGGTCAGCGGTGTGAAACAGTCCGATCCATAGATCTCACCAAACCAAACCGAATCGTAACCGAGACGCTCTGCTTCTAACGCAAGCTCTACCTGTTTTTTCGGATCAGAAACAACGCCAAGCATCAACCCTAGCTTCATGACTCTCCCCTCTATCGTTTCAGCGCAGCCAGCGTTTCGGCGTGGCCCGCTCTGGTGATGTTGTAGAAACGTATCGCTAGTATGGATGCAAGCGATAGAACGATGACACCCGGCCCCGTAAACCAACCAAAACGAGCGAGCGCTTCTGGCGCCACATCCGCTGGTGCTGTACCAGGCGTGATCCCTGACAGATCGATAATCACCCCAGCTACGATGGGTCCAATCCCGCCAACCGCCTTACCGGCAAATGATGCCGCAGCATAGTAAATGCCTTCTTGTCTCGTGCCGTGCAAACGTTCGTGTTCATCCGTCAAATCAGCCAAGAGCGATCCAATCATGGGAATGGCGACACCGAGTCCGATAGCCGATATACAACCACAAACAATATAGAGCGGCGCGACAATTGGATGCTCATTGTCCGGTAGGACCCCTACAAGCCTCGCCATGATGACAGCACTCGTCCAGATGGCGTACCAAGCAGACCCAAAGATAAATAGCGTCCGTTTTTCTCTGACAATTTCACTCAATGGCCGGCTAGCAAGGCTACCGAGCACAATACCTGTAATCGCCCCAGCAAAAAGCAGCGTGACTTGTGTAGCACTTAGCTCAAAAAAGTATGTAGCTAGATAAAGGTGTAGGGCCTGTACCATGCCCTGATTCACACCAAAAATTACACTTGCGGCCACTAATGCGCCAAATGCGGGAATTCGAAAGGCGGTAACGACGTCTTGTAACGCAGCTAGAAGTAGTTGTGGCCGGGCGACGTTACTGGGACCTGGCAGCCTTTCGATCTGATCGTGGGTGCCAGCCCCGGCTAGCCATACACCGATGAGCATCAGAGGCACACAGGCAAGCGCAAACGGTGGGTATGCGGCTGGATTTAACTGTCCATTGTCATACTCAGAAGTTGCGGCGAAGAAGATCAAGTTACCACCGATCAATACAGCAAACATGCCGAATAGCTGAAACACGTTACGCAGCGCAGCGAGCATCGTCCGTTCGTCATAGTCGTAAGTAAGCTCCGCGCCCATAGATAAAAATGGCACGTGATAGAAGGTCATCGTCGTCCGCGTGAGCACAGCAAATATCGTCAGCCAGATGAATAGACCGGTCTCTGACAGTCCATCGGGTGGCACAAATAAGCCGAAAAAACATAAAGAAAACGGCAACGCCGCAGCATATATGTAGGGGTGGCGGCGTCCCCATCGTGTCCGTGTAAAGTCAGACAAAGAACCGACAAGTGGATCACTCACCGCGTCGAATAACAGGGCAACAAAAAGCGCCATGCCCGCCAACGTCCCTGACAGACCTAATACTTGGTTGTAGTAGAACAGTAAAAAGAAGCCAAACGCAGCGGTCTTCACACCTTCCGGAAGTTGACCTAGCCCATACATTAGCCGAATTCGCCAAGAGAGCTTCATCGGCTTTTCCACGCGTCTTTAGCCATACCTTTAGTCATACATTGTTGCACGTCTCGCACGCCTTTAAAGGCCTGGTCCGGGAACCATTGGCGTCCCGTCCGCAAAGCGACCCATGCGAAATCTGCTCAGGTCATGTTTCGGCGATCGGCCCATAACCATGTCGGCCATAACACTTCCTGCACCAGGACCAATGCCAAAACCGTGACCGCTGAAGCCGGTCGCAAGATATAGGCCTGGGTGTTCAGGGATCTCATCCATGACAGGAACGACGTCTGGCGTCACATCGATCATCCCAGCCCATGCTTCCTCGAAAGGAAGTTCAGCGAGCTTCGGTACTCGTTTAGCCAACCCCTCACGCATCCTGGACAATGCCTTCGGCGAAGGCTCGGGGTTGAGAACACGAGTGTTCTCAAAAGGCGAAACTTCATCATCACGCCACTTCCGAGTGGGCGTCATTCGCTCAACTACGTCACCAGAAAACCGCAGGCGAATGAAACGCACGCTGGCACTCAATGCGGGTAAAAACTTGAAAAAGTGCCGGAAACTGTCTGCGCCAATGAAGTGTTCATTCGTATTGCTCGAGGCGACCGTGTAGCCACCATCATGGCGGCGACGTATTGCGACCTCGCCAAGTGCCACGTTGCCCGGATAGATGTCTGGCGCAGGCGCTGTGCGTGCGACGGTTGCACGAACGGTGAGTTGCGGCAAGTTAATGCCAAGATTGGCGAGAAATAGAGTCGACCAAGCACCGCCTGCACAGACGACCGCCTGAGTTCGAACGCTGCCATGTTCGGTGATCACTCCAGAAATCGAGCCGTTTTGGGTTTCAACCGATCGCACGGCACAAGACTCGCGAATAAAGCCACCGAGCGTGCGTAAGTTTCTGGCTAATGCAGGAACCGCTTTAAACGGTTCCGCGCGCCCATCACTCGGAGTATACATCGCACCGCGCCACTGCCCCGGCTTATCTCGCACAAGCTCATCAACCTCTGTTCCGGAGAGCATGCGAGTATCGAGTTGGTGTTGTGTGGCGGTCTGCATCCACTTCTCATATTCCTCAAGTTGGGAATCGTTCTCCGCAGCGTACATAACACCTTGGCGAGTGAAGCCGATATCTTCGTCTAGTTCTTTAGCAAAGCGTTCCCAGTGATTGATGCTATCAGTCACAATCGGCAGCTCCGCTGCGTCTCTCCCTTGCTGACGTATCCACCCCCAGTTGCGACTGGACTGTTCACCCGCGACTCGGCCTTTATCACAAACAAGGACAGAAACGCCTTGTTTAGCTAGGAACCAAGCCGTCGAAATCCCAATCACACCGCCGCCGATAACGACAACATCAACGGTATCCGGCAAGGGATCGGAGAATGAGCGCGGTGTCGCGTCGCTGTATATCAGAACGGATCCTTAGAGCAACTGAGTCGTCATCATCTTGCAGCGAACCTTTGTTATCAAGCAGTGCTTGGCCTCATTACGACAAGCGCGAGACGTAGCTACCAAAGTTCGCGAGCAATTAACTGACGCTCGTCAACTGATCGGACCCAACTTGCAGCGCTAATCCACGGTGCGGACGTATCACAATATCGATCGACAACCGCTACCCTGGCCGTTACGGTTCCCGCTTAAGTCAGCCCAGTAACTCCGAGGAAGTACCATGTCCGATCAATCAGTTAATTACGATGACGTAAAACAGTACCGGCTGGACCCGGATCGCGAGCAGGAGTTGATCAATTCTGCTGGTGAGTGTGTCTTTATTTGGGCAAACAAAGCAGGTCACCCCATCGGGGTGATAACAGCGTATGTGCCAGTGAAAGGAAAAATTTGGATGACAGCAACCCGTGAACGCGTACGGATCAAGGCCATCGGGAGAGATGGCCGATCATCCTGTGTGTTTACCTCCAAAGGGACGCCTATGGGTGGTGGTAAAACCGTTACGTATAAAGGACATACGATCATTCATGACGATCTGGAAACGAAGCGGTGGTTCTACGAACTTCTAGCCCAAGGTATGGCTGGACGTCCAGACGATGGGAATGAGTTCACGCGCAACCTAAAGCCAGACCTTTTCGTGAAATTTCTAGATACACCTGAACGGGTGGTACTAGAGTTTACTCCCGAGCTATCAATACCCTTCGACGGCGACAAGATGGCAGCTGGAACCGCCGCCGCCTATGCGCAGTTTGCAGCCGAAGAATCTAAGGACTAAGTTATAAGTCGCACGAGAATAGGAAAGCACAATGTCTGAAGCCATAAATATCAAGAGCGAGACGCTCGCAGATGAATTTCAGCGCGACGGTGCCGTACTAATAAAAGATGTGTTAACCACCGACTGGGTAGCTCTCCTCGAAGAAGGCTTGGAAACTGCCCAAGAAAACCCGGATGGCATGTCATTTGGGGTTAACCAGCCGCTGCGTATCGATCAGTTCCCTGCACGCAACAACGAAAGCCTTGCTCGACTAATGTCGGAATCGCCAATCGCAGAAATCGTCGGGAGCGTTCTCGGTGGTCCAGTGCGATTTTACATGGACCAAATGTTCTACAAGCCTGCCGGGATGATCGCACCAAGCGCATGGCATCAAGACACGTGTTACTACAATGTCATCGGTTCCGATCTCGTTCGAGCTTGGGTGTGTGCAGATCCTGTGCCTCGAGATCTCAGTCTTGAGGTTGTACGCGGATCGCATTTGTGGAACGTCACCTATCGACCACCCGTGGGTCAAGATCCCGGTGAGGACCCAGAGCGGGCCGAAGCACTACAAGCTGCAGTGTCTCGAGGTGAGCGATTGATCGGGAAAGAAGCTTTTGAGACATGGACATATTTCGATTCACTAGCGGACGACAGCTTGCCTGTGCTGCCGGATATCGAAGCACAACGCGACAGTTTCGATATCTTGGGCTGGGACTATGAACCAGGCGATGTCATCTTGTTTCACGGCAACATTTTGCATTCAGCTCGAGGCGGCGTGCACCTGCCCCATCCGAGACGAAGCCACGCCTCGCTTTGGGCAGGATCAGACGTCAGATACCTTCATCGACGCAGCCAAGCGATTCCAGATCCCATTGGTCTATATGACCACGAACCGAAGGATGGGCAGCCCTTGAGTGATTTCCCAGACGTGTTCCCGCTGGGATGGGCACCGTCATCTGACAGCTAGGGAGTCACGGCGACTAACCGAGTAAGCTCTGCAGCTTAGCGATCACACCATCGACACCGACGCCGGTGAGGATTTCCTTCGCAGATTCACGCGCATATGGATCGCAATGTTCTGGCGCAGCGCTTTGTCCCGCCCAACTCAACATCGATACATCGTTCACACTATCCCCGATCGCTAGCACTTCATCTCGCGCCACGCCAAACTCTTCAGCCATGATACGAACAGCTTCGCCCTTGCTCGCGTCAGGTGCGTGGATGGCGGTGACTGAGGGGAAATCTAAGAGCGTAATTCGCGGACCATAGCGTGCCTCAAGAAACCGATGCACCTCGCTGCTTCTATCTACGCTACTGATAATGTCTATACCAGTAGCCCGCACACCTGATAGGTGTGGTGCCTCGTTCACCTCCATCTCGACCCGAGAAACATCCGCGAAAAACTCTGCCGCGGGGACGCGCGAAGTGACGAGATACCGTTCATGATCGAACCAAGCTAAAGGCCAAGCGTGCTGAGACGCATAGGTGAACAGGTCCGTGGCAATGGACTCTTCAATCGAGCACCCGTGCCGAAGCGTACCGTCTTTTTCGTGCACCGACGCGCCTTGCTGGCAAATCACAGGTAACTCTATGCCCAGATGTCGGGCGATATAGGCCGTCCCGGGGTACATCCGACCTGTTGCCAACACAACAATAATGCCTGCCTCTTGCAGCCCACCAATGGCCCGCACAAAGCGATCGTCTGGGAGCTCATCGACAGACACCCCCGGTACAAGTAACGTGCCATCGATATCGAGCGCGACCATCTGAACAGTCATGTTACATCCACCTTACTTATCACCTTGTTAGAATAGGTTTGAAATCGAAAATCGTCATCACTAGGACCGGTAGGTCACGTATTCATCCAGGGGCTTGCGACTAATGTTAGGCACTTTGGCGCCCTCCGCTGGATACCCAACCACCAACAACAAATACGGTCGTTCCGTTTTTGGCCGTTCAAGAATCTTGTTCAAAAATCCCATCGGACTCGGCGTGTGGGTGAGGCATGCCAACCCAGCTTTGTGTAACGCGGTGATCAGCATCCCCGTCGCAAGCCCTGTCGACTCCATTGGATAGTAGTGTTTGACCTTGCGCCCGTCAGATAGCTGACCGACAGTTTGAGCAAACACCGCGATCAGCACCGGCGCTGTCTGCAGAAACTCTTTATCAGCATCCGTGCCGAGCGGCGCGAGCGCATCCAACCATTCTTGTGGTGCTCGCCGGGTATAAAATTCCCGCTCCTCTTCCTCGGCTGCGAACCGAATCTCACGTTTCGTTTCAGATCCAGTTACCACAACAAAATGCCACGGCTGCAGGTTAGCACCACTTGGGGCAGTGCCTGCCGCCCGTAAGGCTTTTTCGACGACACCAGGAGGCAACGGCTCGCTGGAAAATTCACGGACGGTACGCCGCGACTGCATCTGTTCGTAAAAGCGTTCTGCTCTCGCTGCCATTTCGCCCTCGGGACGACGCTCGTAGTCGTCGTATGGCACAAACTCTGGCTGCTTCATGTTTACTTCCTATTCACTTTCGCTTTTCGATTCGCTTCCGGTATTTTCGCTTCATCTATCTGAGCCGCTCAGCACGCGAATTGGCAATCAGAGCACGAAAGGGTGTTCACGAATTCCAACGTCACCTGCCTCTGGCTGCAAACAAGCCGCCACGTTATTCTAACCACACCTTTTATCCATTAGTTAGTAAACATGGCAGAACCCGCACAGCCCACCGCAGATGACGCTGTCTTCGTCGACGATCTAGCCAATCAAATCGACCCAGTAGATTGGATCCCAGAGGTCTTGATGCCATCTTGGGAAGTCGTTCAACAGTATCCAATATTGGGTTCGTTGGCAGTTCTGTTATCCGCCTACCTTTTCGCTCTTCTGTCTCGTGCTTTCTTCAGCGTTGTCTTGGTCCGACTGGTTACCAAATCTGAGTGGCACTTAGATGACGTTCTCGTCGATAGCTTGAAACGACCTGTGTTCACAACAATATTATTTTTAGGAATTATTCTCGCTGTTCGTGTCGCGAATCTCACGACAGGGGTTGGCTTTTTTATCAACCTGGCCGCTTCGGTAATTATTGTCAGTTGGATGCTGGCCTTTTTGCGTCTTTCAACAGACGTACTCACGCATCTCTCAAATCACCCAGCCGCTTCGCTCGTCGAACCAAGGACCATCCCTTTATTCGACTTAGTCATCAAACTTATCGCTATCCTGCTGGCCAGTTACACGCTGTTGCTGGTCTGGGGCATCAACCCAGTTGGATGGTTGGCATCGGCAGGCATAGTCGGCATTGCAGTCGGTTTCGCTGCGAAAGACACCTTGGCAAACTTATTTTCTGGCTTGTTTATCCTTGCTGATTCACCTTATCAGATAGGGGACTTTATCAATCTCGATAGCGGCGAACGTGGGGAAATTATCGCCATCGGCATGCGCAGCACGCGCCTGCTTACGCGCAGCGATGTGGAGATTACGGTGCCAAACGCGGTCATCGCTAACGCCAAAATTACTAACGAAAGCGGTGGTCCGACACCTAAGCTTCGTATTGGAATTCCTGTTGGGGTGGCGTACGGGACGAATGCCGATGACGTCGTTGCTCTACTACAAGAGACGGGGCTCGCCCATACTGAAACCTGCTCAGATCCTGAGCCACGCGTGCGCATGCGAGCTTTCGGGGCTTCTAGCCTCGACTTCGAACTCTTGTGTTGGATATTGGATCCCCGCGACCGTGGCCGTATCCGCCACGAACTGCTCCTGGATGTGTACCGTGCTTTCGGCGAGAAAGGTATTGAGATTCCTTATTCCAAGCACGATATCTATATAAAAACCGCTCAAGACGAAGAGTAGCTATTCGTGCTCATTAGAGTCTCCCATCCCTTGGGTTTTTGTCTAGCGGTTGTCGTAAGAATACGGCGGCGACAAGCAAACAGCACAACGGCGGTATACAAGCAAAGGCAGCAGACCGAAAATCGCCAAACACATCGTTAGCGAGCGAAAACAAGACGGGGCCTATGGCGCTAGCAAGCACGGTGATGGAAGTGTTCAGACCACTGATTTCTCCCAGATGGAGGACACCAAACTGACGGACAAACACAAGATTGGATAGTACTCCCCACAGACCACCACCAGTCCCAAAGCCTATGACAAGCATCCAATAGCCCGAGGCTTGATCCAGGGTCGTAAGACCATAGGCGCCTAACAAAAATGCACACAACATAAGAACAAGAAAGGGTTTTAGGCGTGTGTAATCTGATAGTGCGCTCGCCGACAGGTTTACACACACAGAGACAATCGCGGATGGCACAAAGTAAGCAAACGCTTCGGTTCTCGAGCGGCCTACTTCGGCAAATATCGCTGCGATGTGAAAAGTTACCGCAGTACCGAACATCGCGTGCATAGACAGAGCGAGAGAGTACATCCAGAAGACCGGGTTTCTACGCACTTCCGCAAGACCATGTGACCGCGGTAACTCATCAACGGCGAGATCCACCGTGTCAGGCGGCTCTCCATCTACCCTGAGTCCGCAGGCGGAGGGTGAATCACGAACCACAAGTAGTGCAATTGCACCGAAGCCCAAGCCGACGGCCACCGCCATTGCCCAAAGCGCTCCACGCCAACCGAAGGTATCGATTAACAAAGCAAGCACAACCGGTGCAATGGAGAAGCCCAGCGAGACGAAGACTCCTCGTACACCACTAACCAAACCACGTCGCCGCTCGAACCAAACCAAGAGAACGTTTCTAGACGCGCTGGTCAATACACCTTGGCCCGTAAAGCGCACGCCAAAGTAACAAATTGTTATGAGCACAAAGGAAAAGACCGAGATGTCTAGCCCGGATAAAGAGGCGAGCTTGGTGCTCACCCAATCGACCATCCCAATAATCAGCAGCGTAACTGCCAGGCCCAAAGATGCAGCCACAATGAGCAGCCTCGCACCCAACATGTCGTACCAACGCCCTGCCCTGGTCAGAAAGAAGGCACTCCCCATGGTGCCGATGAGATAGGCCGTAGCAAGCTCAGTTCGGGTTAGATGAAACGCCGTTATAAACTCATCAGCGAATACCGCCATACCCATGGTCTGGCCCGGAATACTCATCAAGAATCCGAGCGTCGACACAACGGCAATAACCCAACCGTAGAAGTAGGGCTGTTTTCCAGCCGCAAAGGGCCAGTCTGCTCTCAATTTATTGCCGAGCGAGGTCATACGTCTCCGCGGGCCAGGGCGAGTAAGAGTTGTTTGGTCGGACTGTTTAGTCAGATCTAAAGTATGTAGGCATCACCTGATGCTCGGACGGTGATCTCACTGATTGCAACGCCCCAAGGCTGATCCATCACATAGATTATCTGGTCAGCAAGATGCTCAGGATCGAGGGCATAATACTCAATATGATCAGGATCGGTGTACTCAGCAGGCAGATCTCCCGCCTGATGCGCTTGCATCAGCTGACTGTAGGCTGGTGCATTTTGACCGAGGATGCCAACGATCGCCTCCGGGTTAACAATACCTGCGCCGAGGTTCGTCCCAGGCACACCAGTTGGTTTAACCGTCGTCACCTTTATTTTGCCTTGAGCTTCCATGCGCAATGAGGATGATAGGAAATCGACCGCGGCCTTGGTCGCACCGTACACCCCAGCGCCAACCACCGGAAAATTGCCATAGATCGACGACAGGTTAATAACTTGACCTCTCCCCTGAGCAATCATTTGATCGTAAACCGCAGCGATGCCATGCAATACACCTTTAAAGTTGATATCAACACAGCTTGTCCATGCGTCCATCGCTTTGTCATGATCGCTGTAGAACGCCAACGGCATGACCCCTGCGTTGTTAATCATCACATCGACTCGCCCCCACAACTCAACCGCTTGTTGCACCCCTCTCTTTAAATCGTCGAGCTGGGTAACATCTGCGACCGCGGTGTGCATGCCAGGAAATTCGTTGTCTAAAACTTCTAGGGCATCACGATCTACATCTAAGGCCAACACTTGCGCTCCGCGAGCGACACTTTTTTGCGCGACTAGGCGTCCGAAACCGCTGCCCGCGCCGGTGATAACGATTACTTTGTCTTTGAGGTGATCCATTCAGTTCCTTGGGGTCCCTATGTTAATGGGGAGATTAATGGGGGGGTTAGTGAGGAGGTTAATGAGACCATAAATAAGGTGCTTATTGAGAATCCATCTGCGGTACGCCCTCGGCCAACTCGACCCAATTTTGCTTAGTGCTACACCAAGCATGAAATTGCGGCTCGAAATCAGAGGTGTCATCCATGGTGCCAGACTTTAGAAAGACCGTATCTGGCTGCGAAGGGATCAGAGAATAGATTGGGGAACCACAGGTCCCGCAAAAGTACCGCTCAACTTGATTGCCGCTTAGCGTGTCACCATCCATGTACAGGGTTGGTTCGCCTGTCATAGTGAATTCTGACCTTCGCACGCCGGCCAATGTAGAGAACGCAGAACCCGCTTGTCGCTGACAGTTTTTGCAATGACAAATACCAGTCATAGCCGGTGCGTTTGGAAATTCATACGATACTTGTCCGCAAAGACATCGGCCTGAGTAGCTCACGGTAATTTCTCCCTAAGTTCTATCTTGTAATTATCTTGCAACTATGTGATCTCTTTAACGCGCTCACGGAGTCGGAACTTCTGGATCTTCCCCGTAGAGGTCTTTGGTAATTCTTCAAACACCACCTTACGCGGCACTTTAAAGCCCGCCAGGTGTTCTTTACACCAAGTAATGATTTGTTCCTGATCAAGGTCATCAACCTGGCCGTTCAACTCAACAAACGCGCAGGGCGTTTCGCCCCATTTCTCATCTGCCATAGCTACAACAGCAGCAGCATCTATCCCTGGATGTTTATAAAGCACATCCTCAATTTCAATCGAGGAAATGTTCTCGCCCCCAGAAATGATGATGTCTTTGGATCGGTCCTTGAGTTGAACATAGCCGTCTCCGTGTAAGACAGCCAGATCTCCCGAATGAAACCAACCACCGTCAAACGCCTCTTCGCTCGCTTGCGGATTCTTAAGGTACCCTTTCATGACCACGTTACCTTGAAACATCACCTCCCCGATCGTCTCCCCATCAGCAGGCACTAGCTGCATGGTTTCTGGGTCCCGGACGCTCAAACCTTCAAGAGAGATGTAGCGAACACCTTGGCGTGCTTTCAGCGCGGCTTGGCGCGACCCATCCAGACTATCCCAACTCTGATTCCATTCGTTCACGACCGCGGGACCATAGGATTCAGTCAATCCGTACAAATGCGTGACGTCGAAGCCCGCTTCACTCATGGCAGCTAAGACCGATTCGGGGGGCGGTGCGGCTGCAGTCATGAACGAAACTGCCTGCTGCAACTGGGGACGCTCAGCTTCTGGTGTCGCAAGCAGCGTCGACATCACGATCGGTGCGCCACACAAATGAGTCGCTTTCTGTTCGGCAAGTGCCTTCCACATCGCCTCTTGTCTAACCCAACGTAGGCAAATATGGGTACCGGCAACGACCGACAAGGTCCACGGAAAACACCAACCATTACAGTGAAACATCGGCAGCGTCCACAGATAGGTCGCGTGTTTAGGCATCGCTGCGGTCAGGGCATTCCCTTGTGCCAAGAGGTACGCACCGCGATGGTGATAGACAACACCTTTGGGATTACCAGTGGTACCCGAGGTGTAGTTCAGCGAAATCGCATCCCATTCATCAGTCGGTCTTATCCATTCAAAGTCTGGGTCTCCCAAGGCGAGCAACTGCTCGTATTCCATACTACCCAAGAGCTCACCGGCTTGAGGAAACTCAAGATCGTCATAATCGATAACAAGCGGATCTACGTTAGCGAGCGCCAGCGCCTCTTTCACAGTCGCAGCAAACTCGCGATCAGTGATGAGGACTTTCGTATCTGCATGATCTAGTTGGAAAGCGATAATCGCAGCATCAAGCCGTGTGTTCATTGAATGCAGTACTGCACCTGCCATCGGGACACCATAGTGCGCTTCAAGCATCGCTGGAGTATTGGCCAGCATCGCTGACACCGTATCCCCAGAACCAACCCCCTGGCTCTGAAGTGCAGAAGCCAGCCGCAACGATCTTGTATAAAAATCTCGGTAAACCGTTCGCGAGTTACCGTGGACAATGGCCGTATGCTCAGGAAACACAGCCGCTGCACGTTGCAAAAACCCCAACGGCGTTAACGCTTGATAGTTGGCCTGATTTTTATTGAGGTCGGTGTTGTATTGATTGCTCGTCATCGTTACGTGTCGTTCCTTGCCGTTGGCGTATTGTATGTACTTTCCTGTCTGGCTGCTGCCTCTGGTTGGGTACGCTTTACTCAACGCACGGTGGAGTGCGATAGTTGTTGTCCCCCGATTAGACGATCGATCAATGCAACATCCCAAAGAATTCAGCTTGTTAGAGGACACAACCCGCGAATGCCCGTTCCCCTATTTCAAAAGTATTCGTGACCACCAACCTGTCTATTTCATGCCGGAAATCCAGGCTTGGTACGTTAGTCGCTACGAAGATATACGTTACGTCAAAAAACACCCTGAACTGTTCTCAAGCGATGTCTCACGGGGAGGCGTGGTGAGAAATGTTGCTGAAGACTACAGAACCGAACACGGTTGGAAACGAGTGTCCACATTGCAGCGCACTGACCCACCTGTGCACACGAAATACCGCAAGCTCATCAACAATGCCTTTTCGGTCAAGCGGGTGCGCGGCATGACTGAATACATAGAGACCGCCGTCAACGACTTGATTGACAAGTTTATCAACGAAGGCAAAGCAGATTTCGTCTGGGAATACGCGATCCCTCTACCGTGCACAGTTATCGCGGACCAGCTTGGTGTACCCCGTGACATGATTTGGAAACTTAAAGCCTGGTCAGATGCCATGCTCGCGCCTGGCAGCGGTTTCTCTGACGAAGCCCAGGCGATCGAATCAGCTAAATTGGTTGTCGAAGCCCAGCACTTCTTTGCCGACATTATTGCAGCACGGCGCGAAGAACCGAAGGACGACATTATCACCATACTTGCTCAAGCCGAAGTGATCGACGCTGAAGGCGCTGCACCTAGATCGTTGGATATGTATGAGCTTCAGGATCTCTTAGACCAGCTCTTGACCGGAGGCAATGAAACAACAACCAATGCCTTGGGATCTGCATTGATGTTGTTGTTACAACGTCCCGGTCTCATGGACCAGCTCCGTGACGAACCAGACGCGCTGCGCAATTTGGTCGAGGAAACCCTCCGTTACGAAACACCTGTACTCCACCTTTGGCGCCTCGCCACACAAAAAACACTCATTGGCGGAGTTGAGATTCCGGAAGGCGCGAGTGTCGCGCTTGGCTATGCTTCTGCGAACCGAGATGAAGATGTGTTCGAAAATAGCGAAGAATTTGATCCTTTCCGGAAAAAAGCAGGCGCACATCTGGCCTTTGGCTCAGGTCCCCACCATTGCCCAGGAGCGGCGCTGTCCCGCCAAGAAATCTACTCTACGTTTACGATTCTATTGCATCGGCTCGACAACATTCGAACTCAAGACTCAGACGAAAAATTCCGCCACGTGCCGAATATTTTTCTTCGCGGCCTAGAGAAGTTACCTGTTGAATTCGATATTCGAAACCAAGAGCGCTACTTCCCCAATGCCAGTGTCTACTAATTACCAAACCCTTGAAGTTGAGCAGCACGGCGAACTCCTTGTCATAAAGCAGAACCGGCCCGACAAACTCAATTGTCGCAATAGTCAAATGTACGTGGAACTTATGGCTGCGTTGGCCACGGCGAGCTCAGACGCGAGCGTCGCACTTGTCGTTCTTACCGGGGTGGGCAAATTTTTCTCTGCCGGGATGGATTTCGCAAACGACCCAGCGATCGCCTACACGGTACAAAGTTGGGATGACGCAACTACGGTCCGAATTAAAGAGAACTTACCGGAGCGACAGCCGGACGACGTCACCACATGGCTACCCGTAAAATTCATAGAAGCATTTATTAATTTCGACAAACCGTTGGTCGGCGCAGTCAATGGTCCTGCTATCGGTGAGGGTTTTACCTCACTCTTGCACTGCGATGTCATTTACTGCAGCGAGACTGCCTACTTCTGGGGTCCTTTCGCGCGAGCGGGTGTCGCGCCCGAGTTCTGCAGTACACAGCTACTAGAGGCTCGTCTAGGTAAAAGTCTTGCCGCAGCTACGATGTATTTAGCCCGTCGAATTAGTGCACAAGAAGCGAAGAACGTTGGGTTTGTGGTGGACATCTTACCGGCGTCGGCAACGTTCTTAACCGACGTTGTCGAACTCCTGCAAGAAGGACTAGCTCTCACTGGCCCACCGGAACTACGCGCCAGCACCCTTTCAGGATTCAAGCATCTTGCAAACTCCAACCTTGCGAAGCAGAACTTGATTGCTCAATGTCATGCAGAGTTTAATCTGATCCGAGAGCGAGCAGTCAGTGGCGAAACCAAGGCCGTGCAGACCTATTATCAGAGCGAACTGCCGTCTTAAAACCTTAGACCGATCGTGATCGCTCCACCTTCAGGTAGAGCTTCGTAAGACACAGCCACGCGATCAGGCGAAAAGAACGCATTACGCACAAATTGCGTCGTAAAATGGCCGAACGCGAAGCCAAACAACACATCACTCGGATGGTGTTTACCCGCTTCAACACGCGCCCAAGCCCCCGCTGTAGCGATACCATAATTTGTCAGGGTCCCAGCCATACGTACGCCGTTCGGTAATCGCAAGTTGGCCAAATTGCGGTTAGTTAGGTAGGACAAGCCACCCAATCTGGTGCCATGTCCCGACGGGAAACTCTCATGGTTGTCCATACCCGGGCGCTCACGACCGACTGCTGTCTTTAAACCGCTGGTTAGGACGTGTGCAGAAGCAATCGACACAACGTCTTTTCCAAACTTGAGTCCTTTGTCGGCAACGCTCGTGTCTCGGTCCGCCAGAGCGGTCAACAAATAGAAGCCTGCACTTAAGTCGCGCAGATCATCGCTCGATCCTTGTGGGTCGCTGAACAGGCGCTGATGTTCACGAGCATCTTCCGCGATCTTGTTATCAAGATTACCAACAGTAACAGCTGCCGCAGCGAGGGTCGGTATCCAAACGTTCGGATCTTTTGCCGCTGTGACTGCAGCTAGTCTTATGTTCTTTAGAGGCGGGAAGAAACCGTCAGATCGAGTCGCGCAACCGCCTGCTAGAAAAACTACAGTTAGGACAAAACCAAGAATTTTACTGACACGATACACAACGCTATCCGCTCAATTTGAGAAGCGGAACTCTATCTTGATCTCGCATAGACCCAAAGGCATTTTTACTCACTAATCAGGCTCAGCGTCAACGACACCAGCGTCATCGCGGCTGTTAGACTAGCGAGAATCACAAATTTGGAGAGCTTGGCTTACAAATGGCAGAACTAAAACGAAAACGCTGCGTTGTGGTCATGTACGACACGCTATGTCGACACTTTATGCCAAGTTATGGCAATGAATGGATAAAAGCCCCTAACTTCGAACGCCTCGCGAAACAGAGCGTGCAGTTCCAAAACTTCTACGTGGGGTCGATGCCATGCATGCCTGCCCGCAGAGAAATGCACACCGACCGATACAATTTCTTGCATCGTTCTTGGGGACCTTTGGAACCGTTTGACGACTCAATGCCTGCGATCCTGGACCAACATGGTGTCCACTCCCATAAAGTGACTGATCACCACCACTACTGGGAAGATGGCGGCGCGACCTATCACCAGAGGTACACAACTTTCGATTTAGTGCGCGGTCAAGAGGGGGACAAATGGATCGGGGACGTTGCGAAGTTGCGGGATGAAAATTATGGTGCTGACCGTTGGCCGGAACAACAGCGACTAAAGTTTCAAAAACAGGACAACATCAACCGCGAGCATATGACACGCTCTGAAGAGCAACCTCAGCACCGAACTTTCGATCTCGGTTTAGAGTTCATCGAACGTAACAAAGACCAGGATAACTGGTTCTTACAGATTGAAACTTTTGACCCACACGAGCCTTTTTTCACACAGCAAGAGTTTCAGGATCTTTATCCGCACGAATACGACGGCCCAGCATTCGATTGGCCTCCTTATCGCGAGGTCCGCGAAGATCAACAAACCGTCGGACACATTCACTATATGTACGCTGCCTTAGTGACTTTCTGCGACCAACAGCTCGGCAGAGTTCTCGATGCCTTTGACAAGCACAATCTGTGGGAAGACACCTTGTTGATTGTCAATACGGATCACGGCTTCTTGATGGGTGAACACGATTGGTGGGCTAAGGTCATGACGCCATTTTTCCAAGAAATAGCGCATATACCCTTTTGGGTTTACGATCCACGTCAACCAGATCTAGTCAATAAACAAAGCGACGCACTGGCTCAGACAATAGACCTTCCTCCCACACTGTTAGACTTTTTTGACATCGATCTACCACGCGACATGCAAGGCAAACCGATAGGAAAGGCACTCCAAGCCGATGATCAAATGCGGGCGGCTTCTTTGTACGGTGTCATGGGTGGACAGGTTAATGTCACAGATGGCCGTTACGTATATATGCGCGGCCACACGACACAAGACAACACACCACTATACGACTACACATTGATGCCAACCCATATGCGTAGTCTGTTCTCAACCCGCGAACTGCAAGAGTGGGAGAAGTTCGAGGGGTTTTCGTTCCTTAAAGGGTGTCCAGTAATGCGTATCCCTACAAGGACACCACGCACATTTCTGAGAGATGATCATCCGGTTGGGAAAGGTAAACGCGCCACTTTATTGTTCGATATCCAACAAGATCCTGGCCAAACTAATCCGCTCACTGACGTCGTCATCGAAGCGCGCATGATCCGGCTTATGCTAGTGGAAATGGCACGCAACGAATGTCCAAATGAACAGTACCAACGGCTAGGGCTCCCGGAACCCACAAGGCACAGCTTCGGGCACGGTGACGATCAAATTCAACTTCCCGACGACGACGAGATTCTTGCGGCATGTGTACTGCAAACTGTCGATGGTCAGAACGCTGCGGAGCATGGCGGCTCGGGGACGCCAAAGATGCCTTTTCAAAAAATCGCCTGGGAAGGTGAAGCCGCTCTGAACGAACCAATTTTTCCAGACAACTTGCGTCTCCGTCCTGGCTACGAATTCAGCCAAGCCGGTGATGCTCCAAAATCAGATAGCTAACAGAACACATAAACGGAGAGATAAATGCAGATAGGGATTAACGGCACCGGACTCGTCCAAAAGGCATCCACCGAAGCCATCATCGGACATGCAACACAAGCTCATAGCGAAGGGTTTGGTAGCTATTGGTTAGCAGAACATCCAACTGGCGGTTTCGATGCTCTTACCGTGCTGACCGCAGTCGGTATGAAGATACCCGACTTAAAGCTCGGTACCGCAATCATCCCCACATGGCCGCGGCACCCGGCCGTCCTCGCGGGACAGGCCACAACAACTAACAACACAATCAAAGGCAACTTGACGCTCGGTATTGGCCTCTCCCACGAACCTATGATGGCAGAACTCGGCATCGGTTTTGATAAACCAATTCGTCACTTAAAAGAGTTTCTCGCTGTCCTGATGCCTCTGATACAAGAAGGCTCGGTGCAGGTCGATGGCGAAATGTTGTCAGCATCTGCTCGATTTTTCCGCCAATCTGAGTCAGATCTCCCAGTGCTTGTGGCAGCGCTGGGACCGCAAGCATTGCGGGTCACTGGTCGGCTCGCTGATGGCACCATCCTTGCGTGGGTTGGTCCGAAGACAATCAGGGAACACATAGCGCCGACCCTAAACGAAGCTGCTGCAAAAGCAGACCGACCAATGCCGCAGATTGTCGCTTCCTTACCCGTCTGCGTCACCGACTCTGAAGCGGAAGTCCGAGCAACAATTGGTAAAGGTTTGCGCATGTACGGCCAACTCCCGTCCTATCGCGCAATGTTCGATCGCGAAGGGGCTGAAGGGCCGGCAGAAGTAGCTATCGTCGGCAGTTTGGCTCAAGTAACTGACGGTATTGAGGCGATGCGCTTGGCTGGTGTCACAGAGTTTGCACCAACCGAGTTCTTTACCAACCCAGACGAGGCCGCTCAAACGCGCGAGCTATTGGTTTCTCTTTTATAACAAGTGCCCATCCGGAACTCCTGCAAAAAATGGCAAGGAAGCCATTTCTGGACAGGAGAAAACGAGTATGGTGAGCACCTTCCGAACACTTGTTCTAGTTCTACCAACCGGAGACGTACATGACCGACATAAACCCAGCCGACAAGGGCGCTTTTTTTCAAGCCGTGGATGAAGCCTGTAAAAAGGCAGTCTGGTGCGCAATTGCTACTGTCGACGGGGACAAGCCAAGAGTTCGTATTGTTCACCCGACATGGGATGGGGACACTTTATGGTTCGCGACCGGTCCTGATTCGCCTAAGGCGAGGCATCTAAGAAACAACCCGCTGGTCGATGTGCAATATCAGGTTGCTCCGCCAGACTTTGTACACATCATGGTTCGCGGTACGGCAGAACTGGTGTCTGATGCAACAGCTAAAGAGCATGCATGGAATGTCATCGACTACGATCTGACTCAGTTCGGTTCAACTGGACCGGAAGACCCTAACTTTCTACCGATCAAGATCATCCCGACGCGAGTGGAACGTTCAGAAATGTTTGGCTCGATGAACAAACAGATCTGGCGAGCCTAGACCTAACTGACCAAGTTCTCTGAGGCTGTCCATAGGCGATCAGCGAGTTGCTCGCTGGTCGCAAACGTAGTCGCCGCCTTTTCCTCACAATCGGAGAAGTATCGACCCGATACATTATCAAGCTCCGGTGCTGTAGCGACGTAGCAAGAGGTTGCGGCACCCTGAGGAATGGTCTTTGCGAAAGGAAACATGACGAGCCCGAGGGTCCACGCGAGCATGGGGTGAATGTGGCGCCCCAGGTTGGTGCCTATTACCCCTGGATGTAACGAGTTGACGGTCGCACGTCCCTCTAGCTGCTTCGCTAAGCGATTTGCGAACAAAATATTGGCAAGTTTGGACTGTCCGTATGCGCGTAGAGCGCTGTAGCCCGTCTCACCGGACAAATTGTCGAACTCAATGCCTCCTTTTGGTGTACTCCTATGGGCCTCACTACTGACGATGACTACCCGGGCATCCTCCGCTAACGATTCCACCAAAGAGGTCACGAGCAAAAAGTGACCAAGGTGATTGGTCGCAAATTGAAGCTCAATACCATGTGCCTGTTCGAGCTTCGGCAATGCCATGATCCCAGCGTTCGCAATGACGATATCGAGTTGGCTGAAGTCGCCCTTTATCCGCGCGGCACAATCACGAACACTGTCAAGATCAGCTAACTCGCATGCCATTGGCGTTGTCAGCCCACTCACACTGGCGCAGGCAGTCTCTGCTTTTTCGAAGGTACGACACGTACCAATCACATGCGCACCCCGTAGAGCGAGCACCCGCATTGTTTCCATACCAATGCCAGAATTGACTCCCGTCACCAAGGCAATCTTACCGCGGAGATCGATTCCTTCGGTCACTACTTCAGCAGTACTCCGTTTCCCAAAACTACTTCGCAAAGTTACCTCTATGTGGGAGATCGTTTTTGTGTGAAGACACTCGGTCGAGACCTACAACTTCACGGTGCCGATGGCCTGATCCGTGTGACCGTCGAGATCGAAAGACATGATGATCATGTCTCGCGTCACGCCGTTCCGATCTTGCACATAGTCAGCAAGGTGTGCTTCGGGGACAAAGCCTAGACGCCTAAAGGCTGCCTGTGCGCCGCGTTGATCGGCCGTCATATGGGCTGTCATTTTCCTCAAGCCAAGTGATGCGCCTAGGTCTAGAATTTGTGCAATAAGAACTCGCCCAAGACCTCGGCTACGATATTCAGGGCTGACGTTCACTCGGATCTCACCAAGATGCCGGGGCCATGAAGTTGGGTTACGGTGCACTGTGGCGTAGCCAACTATCCCTGCCTCATCATAGGCGACCAACGAATGAGAATGCCCCGAATCTAGATTGGCGATCCAGTCATCAACCACGGATTCTTCAGTTAGATCAACTCGCAAAAACAACAGATCCTCCTGAGGCAGTGCACGCGCAAACGTCAACACTGCGTCGCGGTCCCTCTTACTCATTGAGAGCAGCTCAACGGTACTTTCGTCTGGGAGAACGATCCGTTTACTTGTCTCGGTCACAGGGTCACTCATGCACTTGGCTCCATTTGTATTTCTTTTTGGTGAATTCGTGCTTCGGTAACTAGGGTATCGAACGCACGCTCAGCAGAACTCGCCACTGCTTGGATATCCGGTAACAGCCTCGGCTCACAGATGAACCCAAAAAACAGGGTCTTGTTGTAGCTCAATATCGTCACACTAAAACCGATATTGCCATTTAAGATCAGCAACCCAATTTGGTCCGTTACTTCTTTACCACAAAGGTATTGAGGGACCTGCGCACCAGGGACGTTGGTACAAGTAAAGTTATAGCCGATGTTCGGAGGTCGGCGTCCCCAGCTGGGTAGGGCGTTCGATATGACGGGCGCAGGAGCCATAGCGGCTAATCGGGTCGGGTCGAGCGGAGTGCCGACAAGCTGTGTCGGCCATAAGGCTATCGGCCATGGCTCGACAGCACTCTCCTGCATAAACGTCAGCGCTTGCGCTTCTTGGTTTGTTTTGATGCGGTTGGTTTCTGCAACCACTTGCCCCAACCTCTGTCGAGTTTCCATCCGCCAGGCTGGTAGGACCGGGAAAATTGCCGAGACGCGATTTCCTAGGGCACCTTTTTGATTTTCGGTTCGAACGTTTACCGGGCACATCACTCTCATGTGCTGATCTTTGGTCTCTTCATTATTGGCAGCCAAGTATTCAGACACCGCCTCACTCACAACCGTGAGAACGACATCATTGATCGTCCCGCCAAACGCTCGTCGAATCTCACGGATTTCATCAAAGGACTTCTTCATCCACCCCAACTCTCGGCGCGGCCCTACTTGACCTGCGTTGAAGGGCGCAGTAACAACAGGTTTAGAGATGAAGTCAGTCATCACTTTCGCGGCTTTTTGCATCATCTGTTGCCGCTCGGCTGACGGCGGCGCCAACTGCTGCGACCAATTAGTTTTGGCCAACGTCGCCATGTTCTCATTCAGTGCTTGGTTGAACAGAGTCACAGGGTTGGGGGCCTCATCCGCTTGCCAGGTATCTTCAACATCGGGACCGGAGCCACCGTCTGGGTCGAAGTCGTAAATGATCGACATCAACTCGACGCCAGACGCACCATCTATCATGCAGTGGTGCGTTTGATGCAAGACCAAAGTTTTGTCCTCGACACCGTGGATGACGTGGGTCATCCACAAAGGCTGGTTCCGACTTAAAAGGGGTTCATTGATTTTGACCGCTGCTGCAATGGCCTCGTCCAAACTGCAGCTTTCCAAAACATGGTCGACGACATGATTGCTCAACGAAAAGTCCGCATCATCAATCCAGGTCGGATGGGCGATATTCATTGGCACCTGAGCGAGTTTCTTGCGATACATCGGTAGCAGCGGCAATCTGCTTTCGATGTGGGTATAAACCGATTCGAAGTCCAATTCCCCATCCAAGAGGATGATGGATGAGATGTGCATTGGGCTACTCGCCGTTTCCGTGTAAAGAAAGGTGGCATCCGAGGTTGTGAGTCGCACGGTAGGATTCCTTGCCCAATTTCACAGGCAATACTTCTGGGCAGCCATACTAATCCGGGTACTCCTAGAGACACAACAGACGCGAGCTCATATCAGTGCTGGTGTCACGATAAATAACTCCTTGTCATACACGGAGTTGTTTCCTTAATCTCCACGGTCTAGATTTCTCAAATTCGCAGACACCAAGACAAAGGCGGACCCATGGCGAACAAACTCCCAGAAGGCTTCAACTGGCAGGCGATAACGCCAGACGATTCACCGTTAACGCCGATGGATGTCCTCGCAGACGAACGACACAAGACCCTGGCAACCGCTAGCGTGTCGGAAGGCGAAGTTGCCTACAACTTTCGCAGTCAGATATATGACTACGCTACCGGCATTGAGCGAGAGACCGGAATGCAATTCGATTTGCTCGAGGTCGCACAAGAAAAGCCAGTCGCGCTGATTTTCGGCTCCTACACGTGACCGCCGTTTCGGGTTCAGTTAGAACCCTTGCATCAACTCTGGCAAAAGTGGCAGACACAGGTGGAATTTCTGGTGGTCTACATTCGTGAAGCCCATCCAGAAGAAGGTTGGGTAGTCTCTATGAACCGCGACGAGGGTATCGAGGTCAATGATCCGGCCACGAACGAAGAGCGGTTGGAAGTTGCCGCATCCTGCGCCATCAACATGAAGATTCGAATGCCTGTCGTTGTCGATGATGTAGATGACAATATCGCCGCTGCTTACGGCGCTTTGCCTGATCGACTCTATTTAGTCGACAAAGGTGGCAAGATCGCTTTTCAAGGCGATGAGGGACCCTGGGGCTTCGACCCCAATGCACTGGAGGCGGCCATAGAGAAACTTACGGGATCACCTAATTAATGGAATTGAAACTATTGAAGTGCGATTGGGGCATGGAGCACTTAGGTGAAATGCCAGAGCGATTGCGCGCCTACGCTGCAGCCGGATACGACGGGGTTGAGTGCGCCAACATCGGCATGGCACCAAACGAATTCAGTGAGTTAACCAACGAACTGGGACTAGATTACGTCGCCATGATGTTCTGCGACGATGAAGATGCTTTCGCGACACAACTCGAAGCGGTCAAACAAACCCAACCAATTCTCATCAACTGCCATCCTGGGCGAGATTGGTTCGACCTGGAGCGAAGCACCCGGTTCTTTAATGAAGTCCAAGAAATGGCCACAACCATTGATACTCAAGTTGTGTTTGAGACGCATCGAACGCGGTGTCTATATTCGCCCTGGAGCACAGAACGCATTCTCAACGCTCTACCATGGTTGCGCATAACCGCGGATTTTTCGCACTTTACCAACGTCGCCGAAAATCCGCTCACCAAGCCGCCTTACAGCGACATGATGGATCTAGCCATAGAGCGCACGGATCACATCCATGCTCGAGTCGGCAGCCCACAAAGCGCGCAAGTCCCGGACCCGAGGGTTGGCGCGGGGTATCGATGGACCGAGCGTTTTGAGCGTTGGTGGGATCGAATTATCGAGGCTCGCCACGCAGAAAGTCGTCCGTTCCTGACGATCAACCCGGAATTTGGCCCACCTCCATATCAACCGGTTTCGCCTGAAACAGAAGAGCCTCTTGCTGATATTGGCGATGTATGTCTTTGGATGACAGAACGCTTTCGATCGCGCTGGGCTGGCAGACTCGACTAGCCCGCGCTAATTCCGGTCCGACTAGACCCATGCCCTACCAAACTGTGTTTGTAATATTGCTCTTGGTTTTGTGCGGTTCGACTGACGCTCACGAAATAGAACCCCATGTGCACGTTGATGCTCATTTTCAACAAACAGAAAATGGCTTAGAGGTCTCGGTGCGAGCACCATTAGCCGCTATGCGCGACATAGATCTGCCTCTAACACCATCTGGCAGCCTCGACCTAGACGCTTCGGCAAACGCACTCCAACATGCGGCGCAACTCTGGATTATCGGAGAACTCAATGTTTTCTCAGACGAAACGCCCCTCAACGCCCCGGTACTCAGGTCAGCGATCGCCGTTCCACCAAACAGCCAGGATGCAGGGAGCCAAGCTGCAGGCAGCCAACACCACACCGCCGCTAAAAACTCGACCAATCCACCTCAGCATCTAGACGACATCCATTGGAGCCATCTTGATCTTGAGGTCGCTTTTTACTATCCGGGAGTTGATGAAGATACCACACTGAGTTTCGAATCCTCTTGGGCTCGCCTCGGTTTACAAACAACAACCTCGGTTACGTTTACATCGAGGCAGAGTGAACCTCATGTGCTCGAAATTAGCGGCGATCCAGGCAGAATTTATCTCCAGCCAAATCACATAAACGTGGTGCTAAGGTACATACGGTCCGGTTTGGCTGCCACTCTGCAAAACTGGTTGTATCTGGCGCTTGCCTTATCTCTTGCTCTTGTTATGCGAAACGCAAAATCACTCGTTCGCATAGCTTCCGTCACCGCAGCCACGTTGTTACTGACCCTAGTGACCGGGATCTACTTCGAATTCCAATCCTCGGGATTGTGGATACCTACGCTCGTAACGGTCCTGACGGGCTTCGTAACACTGTATGTCTTGATCGAAAATCTTGTCTTACCGCGCCACCCCCACCGCGTTTTTGTGGCTGCGCTTGCAGGCGGGTTGCTTGGGTTGGGCTTAGCTTCCTCCCTCACGCAAGACTTGCAATACGCAGGCGCGCACCTGCTTATCGCTGCTCTGTCCTATGGGTTCGGCGCAGTTGTAGCCGTTAGCTTCATCATCATCTGTTCGGGGCTCGTGAGCATTCGGTTTCACGCTGCTGCCAACTGGAAAGTTGCATCCTTCGTCATCGCGCTGTTCATCGCCCACCCGACCTGGCACTTCCTCGAGTTACAAATCGATAACCTCTTAAAATATTCGGCATTTGACACAAAGTTCAGACCTTAGGCGGATCCTTCGTGGCTGCGGAAAACCATGTGTACATGCTATCGTCCACGTTCGTAACTCACCTCAACTGGGGGCCAAGGTGACTTTCAAGCAGATCCATCGCGCGGTATGGAGCGTGATTCCTCTTTTCCTGTGTTTAGGCGTCCAGGCCCAGACAAATCCTTATCAAACCATCGACGGTTGGGCAAAACTACCGGAGGGTAGAAGTTGGGGCTCCACGAGCGCCGTTTATCCAGCTCTGGATGGTGAGCACATGTGGGTCGCCGAGCGTTGTGGTCAAAATTCCTGTCTTGACCGGCCAAACGTTGATCCGATCTTGCTATTTGACACTGACGGCAACCTTGTCCGCTCATTTGGTGCTGGGCTCATTGTCTGGCCACACGGGATCCACGTAGACCCTGACGGTAATGTCTGGGTGACCGACGCACGAGGCGACGGCAATCGAGGCCATCAAGTGCACAAATTCTCGCCAACCGGAGAGCACCTGTTAAGTCTCGGTAAGGCAGGCGTCGCTGGAAGTGGCACAAATGTCTTCAATCAACCTTCAGACGTGCTCGTCGCCCCAGATGGTAGTATTTTCGTTGCGGATGGGCATAGTTCGGAAGGTAACAATCGCATCATCAAATTCGATAGCTCAGGCCAATTCATCTTGCAGTGGGGTAGCACTGGTGCTGAAGCAGGAGAGTTTCGAGATCCACACGCGCTCGCCATGGACTCTCTCGGACGGCTGTTTGTCGGCGACCGCGGTAACAGCCGTCTGCAAATTTTCGACCAACAAGGTCAGTACATCGCCACTTGGACGACCTTTGGCCGACCAAGCGGCCTATTCATCGATGCAAACGACATCCTCTATTCAGCAGATTCTGAATCCAATGCCACCTGGGGGAATAACCCGGGCTGGTTGCGGGGTATTCGCGTTGGATATGCGCAGAATGGTTTTGTCACCGCCTTCATTCCTGACCCGGATCAAGACCCAGACAACGCTGGCACGACTGCTGCTGAGGGCGTCGCAGTGGATGCCCATGGCACGATCTACGGTGCCGAGGTTGGTCCGCAACGAATACGCAAATACGTACTACGCAGTAAAACAGTAAGAAGCGAACCTTAGAGAGAATAGGTAAAAACATGCAAACACAAACACAACGGATCTGGCTGGCTCTGTCTCTGCCTGTGGCAATGGTATTGGTATTGGTATTGGGTATCATCCTGCTGCAAACCCAACCAGTGGAGGCGGACGAATCTGTCGCTCCGAGCTTTGAGGTTGACCCATTTTGGCCAAAACCGCTGCCGAACCATTGGCTCTTGGGCTCAGCCGTTGGTGTGGGTGTTGATTCTCGAGATCATGTTTACGTTATTCATCGCCAAGCGTCTCTAAACGAGCGCACAGAAGCTGGTGCTATCGCGAACCCTCCGACGAGTTCTTGCTGCGCTCCGGCGCCCGCCGTCTTGGAGTTCGATCCAGCTGGCAATCTAGTCGGACACTGGGGTGGTCCGGGTGATGACTACACATGGCCCGTTTCTAACCATGGCTTAACACTTGACCACAATGACAACGTCTGGATTGGCGGCAATGGGGCCGGTGACTCACACGCTCTGAAATTCACCCGCGACGGACAATTCATCGCTCAGTTCGGCATTCCTGGCAGAGAAGCCAATAGCAACGCGACCGATCACTTTGGACGCATTGCAAAGATCTCTTTCTACCCACCGGCCAACGAAGCATTTTTGGCTGATGGTTATGCCAACAAACGTGTTGCGGTCATCGATGCGAAGAGCGGGAAGTTGAAACGTTTCTGGGGCGCTTACGGCAACCAACCCGATGATACAGACCTAGGTGCATATGACCCCGAGGCGCCACTGGCGCAACAATTCCGAAATCCCGTTCATTGCGCCGAGCCGTCGTTGGACGGACTTGTCTATGTTTGTGATCGCGCCAACGACCGAATCCAGGTCTTCAAACTCGACGGAACGTATATCGACGAAGTTCGCATCGCACCAAATACTCTTGGCGATGGATCAACCTGGGATATCGCGTTCTCCAGAGATCCGGACCAACAATTTATGTATGTGGCCGACGGAAAAAACATGAAGGTCTACGTCATGGATCGAAAGTCGTTAGACATCCTCACCACGTTTGGGGATGGCGGACGCCAACCTGGACAATTCTTCGCTGTGCACAGCATTGCAACCGACTCCAAAGGCAACATTTTTACAACTGAAACCTATGAGGGTAAGCGGGTTCAAAAATTCGTTTATCGGGGTTTGAAGCCCATTGAGAAAGTTGATCAAGGCGCCCCTTGGCCACAATGATCACCAAGGAACTGCTAATGCAATCAAGATCCAGAGCCTCGATAGCTCTGCTGCTACTCATACTGTGTTCGCCGCTGCTGCATAGCGCCGAGGGTACACCGCGACAGCCAACAAGAACTGGCCCCAGTATCGAATGGCGATCGCTCGGCAGTGACGCTGCGCATACACGCTATTCACCGGCGGCACAGATTACCGCCGACAACTTCAATACCTTAGAGGAAGCATGGACCTGGGACGGCGCGAGCTTCAATGCACAAAGTGGTCGAGCCACACCGAGCTACATCGACGGGATTCTTTATACCGTCGTCGGACCACGCCGACACGTGGTCGCCATCGATCCCGAGAATGGCGAGACGCTCTGGAGCTATCGCGAGCCGCACACGCGTCGTTGGGAGTACTCAATGCGCAAGGATTATGGCAAAGGTATTGCCTACGCCGAGATAGATGGCAAAGGCGTGATCTATATTACTTCCCCAGGTTTTTTTCTTACCGCCCTAGATGCTAAAACCGGCCGACCATTGGAAGGATTTGGCAAAAAAGTGCCCGTCGAGGGATTCCCAGATACTGGCGTAGTGGACTTGTTGGCGGATCTCGGACATCCCTATGACCCATATGAAGGCATTGACCTCGAAGTAGGTTATATCACGTCATCTTCCCCACCGATTGTGGTTAACGGTGTTGTCATCGTCGGTAACTCTGCCGAGCAAGGCTATAACCAATCTCGCGTTGAAAATATCCCGGGGGATATCCTCGCCTATGACGCCAAAACCGGGGAATTTCTTTGGAAGTTCAAGGTTTTACCAGGCCCAGGGGAGTTTGGACACGAGACATGGGAGAACGATGCCTGGGAATGGACAGGTGATATCTCTTCGTGGGCTCCTTTGTCTGCTGATCCAGAGCTCGGGCTCGTCTATGTTCCAACCAACGGTGCGACCCTCGACTTCTATGGCGGCTTTCGTCCCGGCGACAATCTTTTCAGTACCAGTTTGATCGCTCTGGATGTAAAGACCGGAAAACGCGCTTGGCACTATCAACTCGTGCACCACGACATCTGGAACTACGACACGCCAACTGCTCCCGTTCTTCTTGACGTTGTTGTGGATGGTCAACCAGTACCGATCGTTGCACAGGCGACCAAACAATCTTTCGTCTATACATTCAACCGGCAAACCGGCAAACCCATTTGGCCAATCGAAGAGAAACTTGTACCGGTCTCGCAAATCCCTGGAGAGCAGCTCTCTGCAACCCAACCGTTCCCTACACGACCGGCACCATTCGACATCCAAGGTCTAACCCACGACGATCTGATCGATTTCACACCCGAATTGAAGGCTGATGCTATCAAAGCACTGGAGCCTTACGTGATCGGACCTCTATTCAATCCGCCGCTACATCGCGACAACGATATGGGCAAGGAAGGTGCTCTATGGTGTCCCGGTGACGTCGGTGGCGTAAACATCGATGCACCAATCGCCGCCGACCCCAAGTCAGGGGTTCTGTTCATTCCTTCTCGATCTCATTGCAGCACGCGAATCATCGCACCTGGCAAAGAACGCGATGCAATCATCGCCGAACCGACGGGGACGACCATCGCCGACTATGCGGTCTTACGAGGATTTGGTATCCGGCCGCCAAACAATTTACCGATCTTCAAGCCGCCATTCAGCCGCATCACCGCAATCGATATGAATACGGGCAAGCACCTTTGGATGATTCCAGCCGGTGACACACCATCGCGCGTTGCGAATCATCCCAAACTAGCTGGTGTCGAGATTCCTAGGACCGGCACTGGTCTCTCACCGCCACTGTTGGTGACGAAAAACATGGTGATGTACGCCTCAACCGATGAGAAGGATGCACCGGCGTTGTTTGCCGTAGATAAACAGACTGGCGCCGAGCTCGGCAAAGTTAGCGTCGCCCTACCCAGTCGATACGGAATGATGACCTACCAACATCGAGGGAAACAGTTTGTGGTCCTACAGACAGGTGCTGTACTCACCACTATGTCCCTGCCTTGATGTCTCGATCCCGTAGCGTTTTCGCCTGGCAGCTAATGGTTGGTTTGTTTTGCGTAGTCATTTGGTCTGAGGAAGTACACCCTCAGACCTTATCGGATGGGGTCTATGCAGCGGAACAAATTCAGCCGGGGGGTGAGCTTTACAAAAAACACTGCATTAGCTGTCACGACAAAAAATACTTCGGTCCTGTGTTTAAGGCATGGTCCGGGCAACCGTTGAATAATTTTTTCCTGACCATGGCTACAACAATGCCTGAATCAAATCCAGGCATGCTCTACGATGAAGAATATGCAGATATTCTCGCGTATATCTTGTCGCTCAATAAATACCCCGCTGGCAACGAGAAGTTAACGGCGGATCCGGCCAAACTAAAAGCTATCACGCTCTCCGTTAGCGCTGGCTAACAGTCGCCAGTCCATCACTCGGTACTAGCTTCACGATCGAACTACCCGCCTCGTTCTCGAGCAGAAGGTAGACCAGACCATCATAGCCCACCTCAACATCGCGGATCCGGGCTAGGTCTTTAATCAACGTTTCTTTGTGCAGTATCTTGTTACCCTCGAACACCATACGAAACAGCGAACTACCCTTCAGCGAACCGATCAGCACATTTTGATACCAGCTGGCAAAGCGATCGCCGGTGTAGAAAGCAAAGCTTGATATCGCTGGGGACGGCGTGATGTCTACCAAGGTCTGCTCTACTTCAGTGGCATCAAATTCCAGCGCATTGATCTTGTGCCGTTCAACATGACTACCTGAGTATTCGAGCCCCAGAGAAAAGAACGGCCAACCATAGTTTCTACCTGGTAGCAGTTCATTGAGTTCATCACCACCACGCGGACCCATTTCAGAATTCCAAACTGTCTCTCGCTCCGGGTGCCACTCAAGACCCTGAGGACTACGGTGACCGTAGGTCCAAATGCTCTGACGGGTGAACTCAGCGGTCTTGTAAGAACTTGCAGGACCTTCGACAAACGGATTATCTATCGGAATCGAACCGTCATCGTTAACCCGATGGATTTTACCGTACGGTTTGTTGAGATTCTGCGCGGTGCTGTCCGCTGTGCCATCCGAAGACTTGATGCCAACAGATAGATAGACATGGCCGTCGTTATCGAACGCGATACGGCCGCCAGCCCCTGTATCGGGTGTTGCCTGATAGAATTCTTGGGGAGCCTGCCAAATTGTTTCTACATCAACCCATGCCCCATCAACAATTCGTCCTCGATCGAGACGATTCATCGAGTAGGCGACCACGGAGGCGCCACATGGATCTCCGCAAAGATGGGTGTAATGCAAATAGACCCAGCCATTTTCTTCGTAGTTTGGGTGTGTTGCGACGTCCAGCAGCCAACCAGAGCCATATTGAACCCCCATGATATCGAACGAACTACCGGTTGCAGGGGTCCCTTGGATGAGCGCTCCTTGCTCACCTTCAGGAGAGACGATGGAGAGACCGCGCTCCTTTTCAGAGACAATGAGGGATCCGTCGGGCAGGGGTTCTATGGAAAAAATCAGTGGATCAAGTTCCGTAGCGACCGTCTCTATCCTGAAATTATGCTCTTCACTAACTTGGATATCGTCAGGCACATTTACTTCCGAATCGAAGCGAAAGTCAGTAAAACGCTGACCAAGGCGACGTTCACCGATGTAGATCGCAAGCCCTTTGACTTCAACATCTGTCAGGTCTGCTGCAAAAGCTGGGACACCAAGTTGAGGATGTCCACGGCGAATGCTCTCTTGCAGTTCAGCAACAGTGTCACCACCTGCGAGCTTTGTGCCAATCAGCGCAATGCTCTGTGATGTTCCTTCCATCTCGCCGCCATGGCAGGAGCCACAATTGTCGACATAGAGCGGTGCATAGATATCTAACTCAACGAAGGTGAGAACTGACCAAGCAACAATCCCTCCGATAACGACGGACACGCCAATAAAGATTGAGAGTTTTTTCCACCACGCCATCGCTCTACTCCTAGGACTGCCTATCGCATCTAGCGTACGCCTTTCCCCAGAAAAGTGCGACGCAGCGGTCGCTAAGCGATCACTACTTCTGATACTCCGGAGAAGACGCCTTCATGACTCGAGATTGCATTAACATGCTCGCTACTTTCTCATTCTTCTGATTGAGTGCGTGGGTTTCGTACCAAACGTATTCAGTTTGCGGGCTTTGGCCAACACAAATCACCGTGCTGATCAGATGGTAGTCTCGATTCATTAAGAACGGACCATGCTCAAAACCGATTTCGATTGCACCAAACAGACCAACTGAATCGCCAACATAGGGACGCAAACCCGCCATGGGGACGCCCCACAAAAATTCGATCACCGTACAAGGCGCCGCGACTGGTTCGCCCCAAGGCGAGCTCTCTCGGTACCACGGTATTGGATCACTGATCACATTAGTGTCAAAACGTTGAAATTGCTTCTCTGGAGATGTGTGCACATCGTACTCACCCAGTGACATGCCAGCTTTGAGACGATTCAAAATACGTAGCTCGTTCGGCTCACACGGGCGATAGTCTTTGCCTCGAAGTTCTGACACCGAATGATCGCCGATACTGGCACTACCTTGCGCTACCAACAAACCGTCTTCGCGCTCCATCCAGACACGTGTGCTATCTGCACCCGGTTCCAGCGCTGCCGCGAAAACTTGGACCTTCTCCAGGTCCACAGTGGCGTTCTTGAAACTCAAGGACAAGTTGCCTCGTTCGAACCATTCGTTGCCAAAAACCTCGAGCAAAACAGGCGGAAACTGGTTCATATGAACATCACCGGCAACGGTTCCGCCTCGAAAGCCAAGCTCCGCCGCTGTATCGTCGTCGTGAATACTCCCCTCGCCTGCATCTGCCGACCAGTTTCTGGCTGCCCACAATGGTCCAGTTAATCGCTCTGCCATACCAAGCCCCTTCTCTTACTTTTGTAGTTGCTCAACTTAATCGGGTAATCCAAGTACACGCTTCGCGATTATATTGAGCTGTATCTCGTTTGAGCCACCCGCGATGGATATCGCCTTTGCTTCAAGCCAAAGACGACACATCGAAACCTCCTCGTCGGTGAACATATCACCTTCCCAGCCAAGCCCCTGCGTACCTCTAATGCGAAGTTGGAGTTCAAGTTGTTGTTTAACGTAGTTCGCCTCCACGTATTTGAATATCGAGGTCGCCGCGCCTGGGGTTTGCGAAGCTGACTCCTCTAAAGTTCGCCGCTGTGTCAGTCGAAACGCAGTGAGCAACATATCGTTAGCCACGAGATCGTCGCGCAGGACAGAGTCCAGATCGCTATCCGCTCCCGCATATTTGGCAAAGAGTTCCGGCATTGAGACTGATGGCTTTATCCGCTCCATAGGACCAGCCATGTCGGCGCTGGCAAGTGCTGCCAAGCCAGACCGTTCGTGCTGCAATAGCCGCTTGCCGACTGTCCACCCTTGATTCACCTTATGTACCAGATCCTCTTTAGGGACACGCACATCGTCGAAGAACGTCTGGCAGAACGGTGACTGCCCATTAATCAGTTCGATGGGCTGAACTGTCACTCCAGGCGAATCCATCGAAAACAGCAGAAAGCTGATGCCTTCGTGCTTTGGCACGTCTCGGTCGGTTCGAACCAAGCAAAACATCCAATCCGCATGGCTTGCCCCAGAAGTCCAAATCTTAGATCCAGACACCAAGAAATGATCACCACAATCCTCAGCATATGTTTGCAAACCGGCTAAATCGGAACCAGCTCCCGGTTCACTGTAACCCTGACACCACGCGTATTGACCGCTGGCAATCGCCGGTAGATGTCGCCTTTTCTGCTCCTCGGTCCCGTACTCAAGAAGAGTAGGGCCGATCATAGTGACACCCATACCGCCGAGCGGTGGCCGAGCACCTAGCATTTGCAGTTCTTCCAACAACACCATGAAGTGGTCCGTATCCAGCCCTGCTCCGCCGTACTCCACGGGCCAGGTTGGGACTGTCCAACCGCGCGCCGACATCTTTTCTAGCCAAGTGTAGGCATCTGGGTTTGAGCTCCGCTTCTTTGTGCCCCCGTTTACTTCTTCGCCCGGGACCATTCGGGTGCGCATGGAATTTGGACAATGCTCTTCCAACCAAGCTCGCGTCTCTTCACGAAATTCTCGCAAAACTCTGCTCATCAAGATCCTTCTAACCGGCTGTGATCAAGGTTTGGAAGTACGTACCGTGCGAACAAGTCACATTCGTCCAAGTGTGGATAACCAGACAAAATAAATGCGTCGATGCCCATGGCTTCGTATTGCAATAACTTTTGTAGTACCTGATCCGGATCCCCTACCACTGCTGCGCCACAACCACTACGGGCTCTACCGATCCCGGTCCAAAGATTCTCTTCAACAAACCCATCCGCATCTGCCTCCTCTCGTAGCTGACCTTGGGCTCGCACACCCACCGACTGACTATCAAGCGACTGGCTGCGAATCTTCTTACCTTCGTCTGCGTCGAGTCGCGACAGTAACCGTCGAGATGCGTCGATAGCTTCCCCTTCCTTTTCACGGACTATCACGTGAACTCGATAGCCAAAACGCAACGCACGACTATAGTTCGCCGCGCGCACGCGCATATCCGTCAGCAGACTAGCTACTGTTGCTAACTTGTCGGGCCACATGAGATACACATCGGCAGCTTCAGCCGCAACGTCTCGAGCGTTCTCAGAGAGACCACCAAAGTAAAACAACGGGCTCCTGCCGCTAACCGTCCTAGCATTTGGTGGTTCCACATCCAGGTTCACAAATTCACCGCGCGCACTTATCGGTTTCCCATCCAAGAGCATACGCAAAGAAGCCATCACTTCACGCGTTCGCTGATACCTCGCTGGAGAGGACAGTGTCTCGCCTGGGACATCTGATGAGATTATGTTCACTGTCAGCCGACCACCTAACATTTGATCCAACGTCGCGAGCTGACGAGCCATTTGAGGGACACAAAGTTCCCCGCACCGAACGGCCAGTAACATCCGAATCTGCTCGGTTAAGGTTGCCATTCCTGCAGCAAACGCAACTGAGTCGATCCCTAGCTGATAGCCAGAAGGAAGGAGAATACTGTCGTACCCTTTGGTATCGGCGGATCGAGTAATTTCCGCACAGTGTTGCCACGATGACTTCAGCTCTGGCTGATGGACGCCGAGATATTCATAGTCGTCATCACACAACGCACTAAACCAGCTAACTTCTACACTCACGGCAAATCTTCCCCCATCGAGGCTTGAATGATTTCGTAAACATCTGTTCGCGTCAGTTTCACTTTCAGGGAGTTTCTCGCCGACGCAATCCGACCCTGATCAATACTACCGACTATCGCCACCGGCTTGGCTGGATGCGCAAGGACAAAAGCAAGACAGAGAGTTGCTCGATCAACATCCTCTCTCGTCGCAAGCCTCTCGAGCACTTTATCTAGCGAAGCGGGCACTCCACCCAACTCAGTAAGCGTGCCCCCACCAAGTGGGCTCCAAGCCAGCATAGTTTGCTCATGCTGCATGCACTGATCGAAAGTGCCATCAAAGAGTGGGGCAAGATGCAATGCAGAGTATTCAGATTGCTGTGAAATAATCTTGCCAGGTAGAAAGGTCATCAAAGCACTCGTCTGGGTCGGCGCGTGATTCGATACGCCAACCTGTCTTATTTTGCCACTAGTTAAGAGTCTATCGAGGATTGCTGCAGTTTCTTCAGGATGGCTCAACATATCCGGGCGATGAATTTGATAGAGGTCTAGCTGCTCTACACCGAGTCTGCGCAGCGAAGCTTCACATGCAGCCTCAAGATACCCTGAGTCATATGGCACACCCGGGATAATCCCTCCTTTGGATGCTAGAACCATCTGTCGCCTTAGCTCGGGCTTTTGTTTCAGTACGCCGCCTAACAACTCCTCCGCTGATCCGAAGGCGGTGCCACCCCAATCGAGACCGTACACATCCGCTGTGTCGACAAGATTCATACCATGTTCGAGGGCGCACTCGATACGCGCTTGGGCACCATCCACGCTCATATTGACCAAGCGCCAACAACCGTAGGCCAAAGGACCAATTGTCTGGTCACCGAGCTGGCGCGGCGAAGTGTCTAGCAAATTGGTATTCGTCATGGTTTCGTTTCCATTAGGAGAAGGTGGACATATCGAAGTCGTCTGGAAGTAGGTCTGCAATCTCAATCGCGGCCTTCTCTTCGATGGAGGCTTGTGCGGCAAAACCGACCAGGGCCGATAGTAATGCCGCCTCAAGACTCGGACCGTCAGACACAGCAGACGAAAGATCTTCGGCAAACGCTAGGTGTTCAAAGAATGTCGAACCGTGGTGACCTGCGCTCTCAATGTATGATGGGTACTTGGGGACCGTTACCCGGGAAGCCCCACCTTCGCCGACCCATACCTCGAGCAGGTTCTCATTTTTATCGCCAAGTTCGGCTCGCTCACTCGCCCTGACTCGACCTACATCACCACAAACGATTAACTCCTCATGACTGCCCGGCACGAACATACACAATGAGAAACCACCGATAACTCCATTCTGATAGTTAACAACTACCTGCGCCTGATCTAGTCCGTCAGCACTCTTGTTTGCGTAGTTAAATTCTTTGAAGTTGGTTGCCTGGCTGCCCGTAGCAAAAACCAACTCTGGATTGCCACCCGCAAACAGATTCATCAAGTCAAAGTAGTGACAGCACTTCTCGACGAGAGTCCCACCCGTTTTGACATTGAATTTGTTCCATTGCTCGACTTTATCTAGGAAAGGAAAGCGATGCTCCAGCATGTTCACACTGCTCACTTCGCCAATCGTGTGCCGATCAAATACTTCTGCCAACGCTTCGGCATAGATCGCCTTGTATCGATACTGCAATCCCACTCGAACGATGTTTTTGTGGTTTTGTGCTAGGCGACAGACCTCAATCGCATCGCTAACCGTAGTCGCAATTGGTTTCTCGAGAAAAATCGCTTTGTTAGTTTTTGCAGCCACCTGCATGACTTCTAAATGGGTGAAGTTAGGGGTCGCAATGATCAAAGCGTCTGTCTTGGGATCCGCACACGCTTCATTAAGCGAACGGTAGCTTGTCGGCGTCGGGATAGACATATGAGCCAGCACCTCTAACGCATGTCGGGTACTGGTTGGGTTTGGGTCATATATCCCGCTGACATTGGCGCTACCCGTCAAGTGAGCATTGCGCATATGCTCCAGCCCCATCATGCCGCAGCCGATAAAGCCAAAGTTGAGATTCGGCGCTTGGCGTTGCGTCAGATAGCGATCTTGATCTTCTAAGTAAGCAAAAGCCTTCGCTCTCCTGAAAGCGCGACTCTTCTCAACCGGCTGTTTCACTCGTCTACCCATCCATGCGAAAACCCGTAAAGCACAGATGATATGGCAATAAATATCTTATATTATTTCTATTTTGGAAATAACAGTTCACATCTCTGCATGAATGAGCTTCGACCCATCGAATTTTTTGCCGCGGTCTATCGAACTCGAAGTTTTCGGGTTGCCGCGGAACAGCTAGGTGTGTCACAGAGCAGCCTCACTAAAGGTGTGCAAAAGTTGGAAAGGACAATTGGATTGCAGTTGTTCAACCGAACAACCCGGAGTGTTGAGCCTACGGATGTGGCGAGAAAGCTACTTGCACGAGCTGAAGAAGTGCTTGCCGCTACGACCGCACTCCGTGATGAAGCTCGTTTGCTCGCAGGCGGTGAGTTGGGTGCTATTCGAGTTGGTGCAATCGCATTGGCGGCAGAGACCGTGATCGCCAACAGCCTCGCACAACTTACGCGCTCCCACCCGGATTTAGAGATTGAGGTGGTCGTTGGAAGTTCAGATGTCTACCGAGACCTCGCGGTTGGCGATTGCGGTGTCGTGGTCGGCGACGAAGCAAACTTCCTCGCGTCGAGTCATGCGTCTGTATTGAAAATGACGCCTCTAAGTGAAGAGGAGCTCGTGTTCGTTCATCGCACAGGACATCCAATCACCAACCCGCCAAGTGAGACGAAACTACCGGATTATCCGCTCGCAATCCCGAGTCGGTACTTTAGTGAGAATCGACTTTTTGAAACCGACCTACCCAACCGTATATCGCCAAACGGTCCGCGCTACCGACTGAACAGCCTTTCCGCCTGCCTTTCCCTTGCCGCTGCCAGCGACACAATCACCCTTGCACCAAGGTCGTTAATGACCGGTGCAACGAAAATGACCGGCGCAACGAATTCGCGAATTTTGCAGATTGCCTCTGACAGTATCACCGAAGGTTCGGACCTACGCGTACGGCTCGTTATGGTCACCGTCGCCCGAAATGCACCCACGCCATCTATAAAAGCCTTCCACCAAGCCTGTATTGCTTAAACCCAGCGCTCTTCCCATTCTTTTGGATCCCGCATACGCTGTCCAAAGATAGAGCCACACATTAAGAAGATGAGTTTATGCTGAACAAACTGGATGATTTCCCTGTCCACCAAACCAGCGAGCCATTGGCCCACCCTGCCACATCCGATCGCAATGTTTATGACCGGACCTGGTTCAATGGCTATGCCAACGATGGCTCATATTACTTCGGCATTGGTATGGCCATCTATCCGCACAGAGGGATTCTCGATTGCGCATTCAGCGTGGTACAGCCTAACAAGTTACAGCACTGTTTCTATGGCTCACGCCGAGCGCCCATCGAGAGGACAGACATGTCCTGCGGACCGTTTCGCATAGAGATTTTGGAACCGATGAAACGTGTCCGCGTCGTGCTCGAAGACAATGACAGCGGTATCACGTGCGACATCACCTTTAGCGCCCGTACCGCGTCAATCGAGGAAGCACATCAAACGCTTTGGCAAGGCGCTCGACGCGTTATGGATGCGACGCGCTTCGACCAGTTTGGTCGCTGGTCAGGAACGATCCATCATCCGGAAGGAACTATTGAAGTCGACGATCGTATCTGCCACGGCACGAAGGACCGTTCCTGGGGTGTTCGCGGTGTTGGCGAACGCGAGTCAGGTGGTGCACCTATCGTGCCAGACGGAATCTGTTTCGTTTGGGCACCTCTTTTCTGGGACGATCATGTGACCCACGCGATCTTTTTTGATGGACCTAAGGGCGAAGCCTTAGTGCGTGAAGGCATCGTTGCACCGCTGTATGACAGTGAAGCTGAGATACCTGGTGTGCTAGATGGCCATGATGAGCGTATGGCCACCGCAAGGCATCGAATTAACTACTTACCCAACACAAGGCTGGCCGAGTCTGCTGAGATCGATCTTGTCAGCCATAACGACGAAACTCGAACCATTCACCTCGAACCAATCTTAAAGTTTCAGATGAAGGGTTTGGGCTATGGCCATCCAGAGTGGGGACAAGGCATGTGGCAAGGAGAGCTCGAAACTGGCAGCGAGTCCTTCGATCCAAGGCAGCTCGACATGCTCGCTCGTGAACACCTGCATACACAACAGGTCGTTCGCGCACGCGATGGTGAGCGAACAGGCATCGGTGTACTCGAACAAGTGGTCGTAGGACCCTATGCGCCGGGTGGTTTTACCGAGTTCTTTGACGGCGCCAAGGAGTAACTCGCGATGCCCGTCGTTGCCCATCCAAGCCAAGTCACCCCAGAATGGTTAACGAACGTTTTACGTGACTGTGGTTTTACAGGATCTGTAAGCGACATTGCATGGCAAGACATAGGTGCTGGGCAAGTAGGCGACAATGCTCGCTTCGATCTCCAAGTGGATGGCGATCTGCCAACCTCAGTCGTAGGTAAGTTCCCTTCTAGTGATCCTGTTAGCAAGCAAACCGGTATCGACGGACGCAACTACGCAAGAGAAGTATTTTTCTATACTGAGCTTGCCCATAGCGTTGACATACAAACACCGCAAGTCTTCACAACAGAATTCGACCCTAGTAATCATGACTTTGTCGTGCTGATGGAAGATCTCGCACCAGGCACACAAATCGATCAGATGTCCGAATGCACGGTCGATGAAGCCGCTCTCGCACTCGAGCAGCTGGCCAAACTGCACGGACCGCGATGGGCAGATACGACCCTCGACCAACATCACCTGTTACAACGAGATCCAACAGCGACCACCGACATCGGTGATCTGTATCAAATGGTTCAACCGGGATTCCTAGAGCGCTATCAAGAACGGTTAAACGAGTTCGATGTGATAGTTGTCGATCGCTTTGGCCATCTGCAGAACGCCTATCACGATCACACTAGTGACCAGACACTCATCCATATCGACTATCGCCTCGACAACATGATCTTTGGTGGGCCATACCCACTGACAGTTATTGACTGGCAGTCAATAAATATAGGTTGTGCGTTTAACGACGTCAGCTACTTCATGGGGACCTCTCTATCTCCGGAACGACGGGCGGCATCCGAGCGCGACCTGCTCAAGCACTACTTAGAAATCCTCGCAAGCTATCAGGTGATCCTTGATTGGGACTCATCATGGAGACTCTACCGGCACTACGCTCCAGCCGGTCTCACAATGGCTGTTATCGCCTCAATGATCGTCGGTGAAACAGATCGTGGTAACGAGATGTTTATGACGATGGCCAAGCGCAGCATCGCGATGAGCGAAGATCTCGATGCGCTTGAGTTACTAGGCGCAACATAGGCACCTAACCTACCTGATCTCAAGGAAGGATGGTGTTAACCTGAACATCACGTCGAACGAGAGAGGGAAGAACCATGCCAAGATACGTTATTCAACGAGACATCCCAGAAATAGGCTCTGCAGAACGGGACGCGCTACGTGAGGCGTCGCAACAATCCAACGGTGTTCTCGCGGCAATGAAGTCTGAAAACAAGAACATTCAGTGGGAACATTCTTATGTGACTGGGGACAAGACTTTCTGCATCTACATTGCAGACGACGAAGCCTTAATCCAGGAACACGCTGAACGCAGCGGCTTCCCAGCGACAGAAGTCACCGTAGTTAAGGGTATGATCGATCCAGTGACTGCCGAGGCGAGTTAGCCTTATATTCCGAAACTACTTGAAGCTGTCGATCACGCTCGCGAACTGCAAAACATCGTCCGGCGTTTTGATTGGGGAATACATTCCGAGCATCGGCGAGACCGGCACCATGATTCGATCCACGCCGAGATCGACGAGCTTTGGGATGTCATCAAGACTCTCGGGGATGCTCGCAGTAACCTCGATATCCGCTGGATCTCTGTCATGTTTGCGAGCAGTCTCTCGAACTATCTGAACTAGCTCTTCCGAAACGCCTCTTGCCGGAAAAAAACCATCGCCCAATCTACCCGCACGTCTTGCCGCTGCTGGGCTGTGGCCACCTACGATAATCGGTACAGTGCCATTGACTGGTTGTGGTCGACAGTAGGCGTCCTTGAATGAGACAAAGTCACCCTCGAACGTAGGTGCTTCCTGTTCCCACAGGGCTCGCATGGCATGGATATATTCATCAGTTCTTTTCGCCCGTGTGTCAAAGTCCGCACCAATGGCATCGAACTCTTCTCGCAACCACCCCACGCCAATGCCCAGTAACACACGTCCATTGGACATATGATCCAGGGTAGCTATCTGTTTCGCTGCGACAACGGGGTTGTGCTGCGGCAGGATCAGGATCGCAGTACCAAGTTTTATAGTGCTCGTGCGCGCAGCAAGGAATGACATCCAAATCAACGGATCGGGCAAAGGAATATCCACCCGCCCACCGGCCATCTTGCCATCATCAGAGTAGGGGTAGAGAGAAGCGTGCCCCGCTGGCACGATCGTATGCTCTACCGTCCAGGCAGAATCAAACCCGGCCTCTTCCCCCGCTAGCAGTAGATCTGTCGCAGCCGAAAGATCTGTGTACGGTCCTGTGTTGCAATATCTCAGTCCAAATTTCATAGCGTCCTCCTTCCATCGAATGTAGCATCAAGCGCCAGGGGAAGGGAGCAATATGAGCGATATCGAGACAGCCAAGTCATCGGCAGATGCCGTCTTCGAAAAGAAAAGTTACCAGTGGTACGTGCTCACCGTCCTTACCATCGTGTATGTGTTCAATTTCATAGACCGCAATATCCTCAGCATTCTCGGCCAGTCTATAAAAGACGACCTGGGCATCAGCGATACAGCGTTCGGCTTCTTGGGCGGAATCGCATTCGCGATTTTTTATACGTTCATGGGCATACCGATCGCTCGTTTGGCCGACAAAAAATCGCGCAAAGTGATCCTGAGCGTCTGCCTGGCGATCTGGAGTGCGATGACTGCGTTGTGCGGCTTGGTACAATCTTTTGCCCATTTGGTCTTATGTCGCATTGGTGTCGCCGTCGGTGAAGCTGGTGGTAGCCCGCCCTCTCACTCCATCATTTCCGACTTGTTTCCAGAAGAGCGCCGAGGTACAGCCCTCGGTATCTATGCACTCGGGATCCCCATCGGTTCAGCCATCGGTTTTCTCGCCGGTGGTTGGATCAACGAAATTTTCGGTTGGCGGGAGGCTTTCCTAGTTGTCGGTATTCCTGGGATATTTCTTGCGCTGATCGTCTATTTCACAGTGAGAGAGCCGCCCCGAGGATTTTCTGAGATAAAAAAACAGAAGGCAGAAGAGGACGCGCCACCGTTAAAAGAAGTGTTGCCATACTTGTGGTCCAAGCGAAGTTTTCGCTATATGTCGATAGCCGGAGCGTTACATGCCTTTGTTGGCAATGGCGTTGGCCTCTACATCCCAATGATGTTCGAACGATCTCACGGCCTTGGTACGGGTGAAATCGGTACTTGGCTGTTTTTCCTCGGCTTCTTCGGCATGGTTGGCACTTTTGGTGCGGGCTGGCTCTGCGACAAAATGGGAAAGAACGACAAGCGTTGGTATCTTTGGATACCAGGGGTCGCCACCCTCCTACACGTGCCGTTTGCGATCTTCACCTACCTTTATCACGACCCCCAGATCGCTCTGATTGTCTACGCCGGAGCGTACATATTGGGTCATGCCTATCTCGCTCCTACTTTCGCAATGACACAGGCATTGGTCACTGTGCGAATGCGTGCGCTCGCAGCCAGCATCCTGCTCTTTATTCTCAACATCATCGGTCTTGGCCTTGGCCCGCAGATCACAGGGATTTTGTCCGACGTGCTGTTCGAATTCACTGAGCTTGGTCCAGACGCACTTCGTTGGGCTATGTTGTTAGTACTGTCTTTTAATGTCGTCTCAGCTGTTTTATACATCTTCGCAGCCAAATTCTTGCGCAACGACCTACCCAGCGCGAGCACCGGCGAAGAAGCAGGCGGTACGCAAACTACGTTTTGTTCGTGCTCGTACTTGTTTACATCTTCAACTTCATTGACCGCAACATCCTCTCCATCCTTGCCGAAGACATCAAGGCTGACCTCGGTGTTGGCGACGCGGAAATGGGCTTTCTCTACGGTACTGTCTTTGCGGTTTTCTACGCAGTTTTTGGTATTCCGTTGGCACGCTTTGCTGATGTCTGGACTCGCCGCAGTCTCGTTTCAGCCGGCCTCGGATTCTGGAGTCTGATGACGGCAGCGTCCGGGCTAGCGAAATCTTTTGGTGTGCTTGCAGCTTGTAGAATCGGTGTCGGGATAGGCGAAGCAAGCGCATCCCCTGCTGCATATTCCATGCTTTCTGATTACTACCCACCACGCCTTCGAGCGACCGTGATCGCAATCTACGCGGCTGGGGTCTACATCGGCGCAGGGATTGGCATCTTCCTCGGTGGCTACATACTTGAATGGTGGGCGACCACCTATCCCACCGACGCCCCGTACGGACTGAAAGGCTGGCAAGTCGCATTTATGGCTGTCGGCATCCCTGGCCTCATCATGGCAATTTGGGTCCGCACGCTACGAGAACCTACGCGAGGAATTAGCGAAGGTCTTGTCACTGAAAAACATCCCCATCCGTTTCGTCTCCTCGGCCAAGAGCTGCTGGCGGTCGTGCCACCTTTCAACTTGGTAGGTCTAAGGTCGCACCCTAAAGTCCTACAAACCAATTTAAAACTCGCTGCGCTGATAGCACTCACAGCCTGGTTCTTGATCTGGCTGACCGGTAGCTTCGCTCAGTGGATCACAACTAGTTTTGGTGTCTGGGTAACAGTCACGTGGGCACAATCGCTCAAGATTAGGGATCCAGCTACCTATGGCATGATGTTTGGCTCCAAGGCTTTTATCTACACAATGTTAGCGTTCCCGATGACCGCCTTTATCGGTTATGGCGCTGGCTTTTGGATTCCGCCCCTTTTGTTAAGGGTACATGAAGTAGGTGCTGCTGAAGTTGGACTCTATCTCGGTCTAGGCGCTGCCTTGGGTGGCTTTACCGGGATCACGTTAGGAGGCATGTTAGCTGACAGACTCAAGCAAATATTCCCAAGTGGCCGCATTGTCCTCGGCTATATCGTCATTGCCGGAAAAGTTCCGCTTTTGCTGTGGCTACTTTATAGCGACAGCCTCATGGCGGCTTACATCATTAACTTCTTCCTAACTGCGTTCTCTGCCTGTGGCGGCGGCGTGCCACCAAGCACCGCAAGCGACCTTGTTATGCCCAGAATGCGTGCTGTTGCCGGTGCCTATTATATTTTGCTAAACACGTTCATCGGCTTAGCACTCGGCCCCTACGTGATCGGCGAAATTTCGGACGTACTGCACGCCGGTGGTATGGACGAGGCCTCCTCACTCAGAGCGGCGATCGCGATAGCGCTCCTCAGTCTGATTCCTGCATTGTTCTTTCTTATCATGGCCCAGCGTCATCTCGCAAAAGACGAAAGCACTCGTCTCGATCGAGCACGAGCACTGGGCGAACCTGTTGATGAACTACTGGCTGGTAAACCGACAGCTTAGGACAAACACGCCAGTGAACAGGTCAAAGGGCGTTACCCGAGTAAGTCCATTGCTTGCTCCAGCGTAGCTGTGTGCCCGCCTTCGCCGGGTAGAATTCTTAGTGTTAAGCCATTGATGCCGACTTCAGCATAGGATTTGAATCGCTCCCGCACCATGTCCGGGGTCCCTATCGCACCGAACTCTGTGACCATCGCATCGGGCACCCGCTTCGCAGCATCGTCACGTTTGCCCTTGATCCATAGATCCTGGATCGCCAGAGCATCATCGGTATAACCAGCCCGTTTAAATGCATCGTTGTAGAAATTCGTATTTGCGGAACCCATCGCACCCATTTGGAAAGCCACTCCGGGTCGTAACTTGTCGATTAAGCCGTCTACATCTTCGCCGATCGCGACCGTACAAGCGGCGTTGAGGAAAATGTCATTCAAAGATCTTCCAGCGCCTTCTGCTCCAGCTCGAATATGTGCGAGGTGCGCTTCTGCATGGTCTGGCGAGAACGAGGTACCTAACCAACCATCAGCCGCAGCACCAGTGAACTCAAGCGACTTTGGAGCGAGCGTTGCCAAGTAAATCGGAATCTCCGCGGGTGGGTGATCCAACCGCAAAGGCTTACCTTCGCCACCGGGACGCGGTAGATCAAAGTGTTCGCCGCTAAACGCTAACTTTTCGCCAGCAAATGCTTTGCGCAGTATCGCTACTGTTTCTTTAAGACGTCCCAACGGTTTTGCATAGGCAACGCCATGCAACCCTTCGACAACCTGCGGACCGCTCACGCCCAAACCCAACAAGAACCTGCCTTCCGATAGCTCGTTCAAAGACAGCGATGTCATCGCGGTCATCGACGGGCTTCGAGCACTAATTTGCATAATGCCCGTGCCGAGCTTCATACGTTCTGTCTTGGCTGCCAAATAGGCGAGCGAAGTAACCGCATCTGATCCCCATGCTTCTGCTGACCAAACACTATCGACGCCTAGATTCTCCGCAGTTTGCACAAGACCGACTAGCTCCCGCGCATTACTCCGCGCATATCCTCCCACCGCAATTGCCGCTTTCAGCATAAGACCCTCAAATTTCTGTGTTTACTAAATGTCTGTGATCTTACCTCTAAAACAACTGACGATCTTGGTTCCTGCGCGTATGGAAGGTGCGCCCAATCGAGTGAGAAAACCTACACTCCTCGACAATGGATCGTGCTTACGTTTAAATGTCCGCCGACCTAAGGGGGGGCGAAAGCCTGAGATGCCGTGTTGTGCAACGAATTGTTGGCAGCGGTAAACCCTTCGAACCTGATCCGGGTAGTTCCGGCGTAGGGATAGGTGATCCGCATCACTCCTTAGGCAATCTCGAGCTTGCAAAGGAGCAAATATGTACCGTTCGTCCGCCATCGTACTAGTCTTACTCATAACACTAGATGCCAGTCTCGCCCGCGTCGAAGCTTCAGAATCACCTAGTGAGTCGTATCAGGAAGAGATCGTGGTTACCGCTGACTTCCGAGACACGACGGTGGCCAACCTCCCAGGTAGCGCTACGGTCATCACACCAAACACAGACGGCACTGTTGTCCATCACTTGGATGAGCTTCTCAGTCGAGCTCCGAACGTAAACTTCGCAAGCGGTGCCTCTAGGGGGCGGTTCATTCAGATTCGCGGAATTGGTGAAAGAGGCCAATTCAGCACACCCCTAAACTCATCAGTTGGTTTGATCATCGACGGTATCGACATGAGTGGGGTCGGCACTGCAGCAACGCTCTTTGACGTTCAGCAGGTCGAAGTACTACGCGGTCCCCAAGGCACCCTCTATGGGGCAAACGCACTAGCGGGTCTAATCAATGTGGTGACACCAAGCTACACCGACGTGCAAACCGCCAAAGTTCGCCTAGATGCCGGTGACTACGGCACTTTTGGAGCTGGAGGAGTAATTTCTGGACCAATCGGCGAAAGTGCTGGCTACCGCATCAGCGCGCAGCGCTATCGCGATGACGGTTTTATCGACAACGAATTCCTTGGGCGAGACAACACTAACAATCACGATGAAACGACCTACAGAGGAAAATTTTCGTGGCGGACTGATCTAACAAGTTGGAGCCTTGTTTTTGGACATGTCGACGTCGACAATGGCTACGATGCTTTCTCTTTAGACAATGATCGCGATACACAATCCGACGAGCCAGGTCACGACCAACAAACTACTGACTACGCCGGTCTTGCCTTGCGCTGGGACTTTTCTGAGACTACCGAACTGGAAGCTAACGTTAGTTTGTCGCAGACCGACGTTGACTACGGCTATGATGAAGACTGGACGTTTACTGGCTTCGATGCCTTTGGTTACACCTCAACCGACCGATACGAGCGCGAACGGGATACTGTAACCGCGGAAGTTCGCGCACTGTCAAAGCCTGGACAAGGCTTAGGCAATGGCACATGGGACTGGGTTGCTGGTGCTTACTTGTTAGATCAAGAAGTAAGTCTAGCTCGCACCTATACTTTCGACTCGCCCTTCTCTAGCGAATTTGAAATCCAACGACTAGCTATCTACGGCGAGCTTTCCCGCGAAATTAGCGAACGTTGGCGGCTTAGCCTCGGTGCCCGTGTAGAGCAACATAGCGCAGATTACCAAGACGCACGGGGCGTCTCATACGACCCGAACGATAACCTCTTCGGAGGACGCATCCTCCTAGAACGCGCCCAAGACGATGGCAGTCTCATCTACACCAGCATCACTCAAGGTTACAAGTCCGGGGGTTTCAATATTGACGGGACCTTGGCACCAGACTTGCGCGAATTTGATCCAGAGACCCTCTGGAATATCGAACTTGGCTACAAAGCAAAGTGGTTCGACGAGCGCCTCAAATTACGCACCGCACTTTTTAGAATGGAAAGGGATGACATACAGATCTCGACTTCCACCGAGCGGCCCATCCCAGGTTTGGCGGCCGTCGAGTTCATCGTCTACACCGGCAACGCAGCTGAAGGCTTCAACCAGGGCGTCGAAGCAGAAATGGAATTTGCAGCTACTGACACCGTAACTCTATTCGCAAACATTGGCATTCTGGACTCGGAGTACGAAGACTACACAGATAATAGCGGCCGTAACCTAGATGGTCGGGAACAAGCCCACGCACCGAGCTATCAGTTTTTCGCTGGTGCAATGTTTCGATTTACAGAAAGTTGGACGGCGCAAATCGAGATTGAGGGCAAAGACGAATTTTTCTTCTCAGCAAGCCACGGCACTGAGAGTGATACCTACGAATTAGTGAACGCATCGCTCGCCTACACGAGTAACCGTTGGCAGGCGCGCATTTGGGCTCGCAATCTTACGGATGAGGACTACTTTGTGCGTGGGTTCTTTTTTGGCAACGACCCGCGCGATGGTTATACCGCCAGGTCCTTCACTCAACTCGGGGAGCCCGCAAGATTTGGCGTGAGTTTTGAAATGCAGTTGTAGTCGCTCCTAAGGAGGCTCACGCAAAAACACAAATTCGTTGCAACCTTTCCCCTGCAATGTTCGCAGGCGGTTCAATTTAAATCCAAGGCGAGAAAAGTGCTCGAATATGGCTTCAGGCGTGGCCACTTCAAACGGCCACCCACCTACCCAATCCACCACGTCGTGCCAGCCCGACATACCTCTCTCTAAATAGTATTCACGCCACCGTTTGAACGGTTGAAGCTTGACTAGATCAATTATCATCGTAAGTCCCCAGGCGTGCCAAAATCCGTAGGCCAACAAAAACCCTCGCGTCCAGCGACGCTGATTGTAGGTCTGCTTAACCCATGCCCAGCCCCGAGACTTGTAACCCTCATCATTATAAATCGAGATAAACAACTTACCGTTGTTCGCGACAAGCGGAGCGACGTTATCTAAGGCACCGTACATGTCACCTGTATGGTGTAAAACCCCCCAGGAGTAAACGACATCCCATTGGCCTAACGACTCAAGATAGGCATCATCAAGTACTGAACCTCGCTCGATTAGCCATGCTTTATCGTCTGGCAAATACCTACGTCTCAGCTCTTGCGTACAGGTTACTGAATCTTCGTCAAAATCGAAGGAGTGAACTTCCGCTCCCAAACGTCTCGCCGCAAGTGAAAACAGGCCACTACCGCACCCAATGTCTAGCAGCCGGACACCATCCAGATCTTGGATCTCCAGGGCATCGCAGAGCGTTTCTTCAGCCAAACGAATTCGTTCTTCATTAACCGTCAGTAAAAAACTTGCCCAGTTCTTGCCAAACGAAAACCTATCTATCTGGTCGCTCATGCTGTTGCCTGAAAAATCCGTCTAAGATCAAAACCAAACCACCAAGCTGCAAGCCAAGCAACACCCAAGCCAACAGGTAACTTGAACAGTAAGCTTTGCCATGCGACTTCCGACCATGGGGCGTTCAGTCCAAGAGCCGATAACCCTACTAGTGCAGCAAAACCGAACAGACGGAAAACCTTAAGCCTGAACGGATATAGCCTCGTGGCGTGAATTACAAGCCCTATTGCCATCGTCCCGAAGCTAACTAACTGTGCGGTCGCTGCACCAAGTGCTCCAAACTCTGGAATAAGCAGAGCATTTAAACCGACGCATAGAGCAGCTCCCGCTAACCACCAAGGGATCGTCAAGCGGACGTTGTTCGTGACTGTAAAGATACTCATCGCTACGTGGCTCACGCCATGAAACATCACCGCGAGACTGATAATTGGTACAATTCCAACGGCTGCGTGATATTCCGGTGCTGCAAGTAATCGCACGATATCTCCTCCGGCTGCAGCAACCGCGAGCCAGACGACTAACAGCACTGCCAAAATTTGGTCAGCGACTCGACCAAGCTCCACTTGTCCTGCATCATCGTTTTTCTCTACTTCACGCACAGCCTCAGTTGTCCAAACGGGTAAAACTGCGTTGTTTAGCAACATACCCATAATCGCAACCGTGTAGCAGACCGAGTAGACGCCAACCGATTCCATTCCGGCATAGGTTGCCAAAAACCATCGATCGAACGAAGACATGACCCAATAGGCTGGCGCTGTCAGTAACGTTGCAGAACCAACGCTCAAAATTGCAAGACGTTGATCCCTCGATAAACCTGACGGTGTTTGTAAGGTTCGGCCACCTGGCCCACGTAATACTAGCAACGGAACCATCCATGTCACTAACATTGCCACAACGAGGGCAAACTCATCCTGCCGCCAAAAAAAGGCGATAGCGATGCTCACGGCTGCGGTCGAAACGGCTGAAATCAACGTAGCGATAGAGACCAAACTGTAGCGCTGAGAAAGTCTCGCTCTAACGATTACCATTGTGTAGATAACATTTGCTGCGACTCCCAAAACAACGAAGTAAACAAGGTAATTTGGAAGCTCTAAATATAAAGACACTTGCGGCCAAACAACCCAGGCAAGCAAAGATGCGATACAAGTTGTGCCTGAAACAAACCTCCACACGTAACGCTCTACCCGAACAGGCTCATACTCAGAGGCATTTTGGTAGCTACGGACATAGGAAACATCCATACCTGCTATCGTGATGCAGCTGATCAGCGCCACAAGCGTGACAACAATAGCAGCAACGCCGTAAGCACTCGGTGCAAGCAAGCTAGTCAGAATTGGCATCGTCACTAGCGACAACATTCGTGCTACGACGTTGCTCATCGTTAACAACGATGTACCAGCGGCGACTCTATTTGCTAGCGACATTTCTGTTGCTCAGAGTTTTGGGGAATACTACGCCGCTGACGCTTCACGCCACTCACACAGCACTCCTGCGCAAAACCTCATACCACAGGTCTGCAACATGCTTCTCCGAAAACCTCTCCGCAACTTGCATAGCGTTCTTGCCAAATTGTTGCCGAAGTGATTCTTCATTCATCAGATCCTGCATCTTCTTAGACAGCTGATGGGTGTCGCCCGCCGGTACCAAATACCCATCGACCCCATCCCGAACAATGTCGCGAGGCCCATTTGGACAGTCGAAACTGACTACTGGGACTCCACTAGCCATTGCTTCAAGTAGTGCATTGGGAAAACCCTCGTAAATCGAGGACAGCACAAAAATACCAGCCGTCCGCAATATCTGGTCCGGAGCTTCAATGTCACCAACAAAATTAACAGAGTCACCAACGCCAAGTTTTTGCGCAAGCTTCTCGAGTCGTTCTCTGTCTGGACCATCGCCTACAATAGTTAGGCGCCATTCCCCGCGGTCAACCCTAGCCCAGCTTTCCAGCAACGCCGCCTGACCCTTTTCCCAAGAGAGTCGCCCAACAGAGACTACCTCCCGAGTTCTATCGTGAAACGGAGCTTGGTTAACAGGTGCCACGCCGTTTGGAACGACTGCTAGGTCCATCGAAGGGAACATCTTGGAAAACCAAGCCTGAACTGCTGTGGTTTGGACGACAACCACGGCAGCTTTTCTGTACGCGATTCCACGAAGTAGCTCCCACCAATACCCTAGCCGTTCCTGTTCCGGATTACTTCGTTCAGACACAATTACCGGTACAGAATTTCCAAACAAGCTAATCAACACCCGCACGTTCAGTTTGTTGATGAAACAAACAACAATGTCAGGATCGGAATCTAGAATAGTTTTTCGCAATCTAAAGTGGCGTCGAAACAAATCAATGAACCTGGAAACTGCATTGTTTGACGGCCAGAAGAATGTCGCGGACACGCGTTGAACTCTGACATCGAGCTCGAAATGGTCGGTGATGTCGTCTCGAAGGGAGACCAAAGTGACACTGCAGCCACGAGAAACCCAATCGTTGACCAATTTTGAAATTACCCGCTCAGCTCCGCCGACTCCGAGAGCTGATACGACAAACGTCACACGTGGATTGATCGACTTTTCCTTGCACAAGCCAACACCAAGTCTAGTTGATGGCATCGCACTTAATCGAGAGAATTATTCCGGGCGGACTACCTAGTCATATGGTCCGCGTGGCGCGGGCGTCGCACCACTCAAGTCTGGACCTTCCTCTTGCCAGCCGTTGAACAGTTGCCGCCCCATCAACTTCGCGAATAGAGGCTCATCGGCATACTTTGCAAAGACGTCTGGATGACGTTCATCGCCTCGTCTTTCTTGGGTCGCAACATGTGCTCGACAAAAATACGCTGCCAAGTTCACTCGAAGTCCTGGCTCGTCTCGGCGCCAGCCGCCGTGCCAGGTGTTCCCATGCCAAATCACTGCATCGCCTGGATTCACGTCAAGCGTGACTGCGCCGCGAGGCGGGGCCCATTCAAGTTCATCTATCTCTTCCGGTTGCAAACCTGCTTGCATAATCTTAGCGATGGGCTGGCCATCAGCGCGCCAATTTTCATGCAAGTTTGGCTGTCTATTGAGTCGGTGACTGTTCGGAATCAGCGTCAGCGCCCCTTTGGATGCACTATAGGGCGTCAGCGCATAGTTACAATTTGCCACTTGCGCGACTTCGTTCATACCCATGGCCGGGCCGTCTGCATGAAAGGCTAGTGGTAAGCCACCGGGACCACGTAAGTGACTTCCCATGGATGACAGCACACAACTCTCACCCAACAAGTAATTCATGAGCGCGAGTGGTTTGGGTTCGAGCAATATTTCTGGAAACACGTCGTCTTCGAAGAGCAGGTAGTGCTGATACATCATGCCGTTGAATTCACTACCAACAGCCCTATCCAAACTCAGTTTCTTGCCATCATTCCTCTCAACGTAGGCAAGGATGGCTGAAACAGCCCGATCGATCTGGTCTTTTGAGAGCACGTCCGGAACGACAGTGAAGCCCTGTACTTCTAAATCAGCAAGATTCTGGCCTAGGCCCAGTTCTTCAATAGATCGGAGAACTCGCTCGCGCGACCCGTCGCCATTGCTCAACAGACTGACAGAGCGATCGGTTGTATCTGCCACTCCTTCTGTTCCTCCTGTTCCTCCTGTTCCATCTACGGCACCACTCGTCTTTTGCTCAGCTAATTCCGCCATCTTTGACTCCCCTTTACTCAGCCGTTCCCCAGGACAACATAGGGTATACCCTATACAAACGAATGGTAACCCGCCTCTGGGCAAGACCGTTTATGGACGTATAATGCGGGGTTTGTATGCAATCTAGGCAGGAACTATGCAAGACGTAATATCGGCGACACTTGGGGAAATCGATTTCGACCCGGATGCTCTAAAGGCAAAGTACTTGGCCGAACGAGACAAACGTCTTCGTGATGACGCCAACGAGCAGTACATAGAAGTCGCCGGAGACTTTTCAAACTATGTCGACGATCCTTACGAAAAACGTGTCGAACGAGAACCCCTTAATGACACTGTCGAAATTGCCATCATTGGTGGTGGTTTTGGCGGGCTTTTGCTTGGCGGTCGCCTTCGCGAAGCAGGATTTAAGGATATACGTGTCATCGAAAAAGGTGGCGACTTCGGTGGAACCTGGTATTGGAATCGATACCCAGGTGCGATGTGTGATGTCGAATCTTATTGCTACTTGCCTATGCTCGAAGAATTAGACTACGTCCCTAAAAACAAGTATTCGTTCGCTCCTGAAATCATGGCGCACACCCAGAACATCGCCAAACACTACGATCTCTATGACAACGCGTGCCTCTCGACGGAAGTAACAGACTTAGCGTGGGACGAAGCTGAGCACTACTGGACAATCAGCACAAATCGGGGCGATCGAATGCGGGCACGCTACGTCGCAATGGCAAACGGGCCTCTAAATAGACCCAAGCTCCCGGGGATTCCAGGGATCGATTCGTTCAAAGGACACACGTTTCACACGAGTCGTTGGGACTATGACTACACGGGAGGTGATTCGAACGGTGGGCTAACCAATCTCAAGGACAAGCGCGTCGGCATTATTGGCACAGGTGCCACTGCCGTTCAGTGTATTCCACATTTGGGTGAGTGGTCTGGAGAGCTAAAGGTTTTCCAACGGACACCCTCCTCAGTCGACGTTCGAGATAACCGCGAAACCGATCCGCAATGGGCAGAGTCACTACACTCAGGCTGGCAATACGAGCGCATGGATAACTTCAACGTTCTTGTCAGCGGCGGTGATCAAGAAGAAGACCTCGTCGCGGATGGTTGGACCGATATCTTTCGTAACTTGACCGGGACTGCGGCAAAACAAGCCTCCAAAAAACTTGGGCGGCGTTTAACCGGTCCTGAAAAAGGTCACTTAATGCAAATGGCTGACTACCAGAAAATGAACACGGTGCGGTCCCGTGTGGATTCCATAGTGGAGGACGAGGAAGTCGCTGAGTCATTAAAGCCTTGGTATCGCCAATTTTGTAAGCGCCCTTGTTTCCATGACGAGTACTTACCGACCTTCAATCGAGACAACGTACATCTAATCGATACGCAAGGTCGGGGCGTGGACGCGATTACAGAAAAAGGTGTCATGGTCGATGGTGTTGAACACGAACTCGACTGTCTGATTTTCGCAACCGGCTTCGAAGTTGGCACAAGCTATACACGTCGCGCAGGTTACGACATTGCCGGTAAGAACGGGCAGAAACTAAGCGATAAGTGGGAAAATGGATTAAAGACCCTCCATGGTTTTACGACCCATGGTTTTCCAAACTGTTTTTTCCTAGGCTTCACCCAAGCTGCTGTCACCGTCAACGTGCCACACGCGCTCAATGAACAGGCGCAACACATCGCACACATCATGAGCGAAGCACGGGAAAGGCAAGTCGACACGATCGAAGCGACTGCAGACGGAGAACAAGCTTGGCTAGACGAAATCAAGCGCACGGCAAACTTTGGCGAACGTTTTCGCGCCGAGTGCACACCGGGTTACTACAACAACGAAGGTAAGTTGGACAATCCAAACGGTTTCTTCACTAGCGGCTACGGTGGCGGACCGATCAAGTTCTTCAGAATTTTGGAGCAGTGGCGAGAATCCGATACCTATGACGGTGTTCAGTTCGGCTCGGATTCCTAACGAGCGCTTTCGTTGCAGCACATCTTCATAACCGGTGGCAGTGGCGGGATGGGCTTGGCCACCGGGCGGAAGTTTGCAGACGCAGGTTGGTTTGTCGGTCTTGTGGATGTTGATGATGAAGGGCTAGAGGCAGCACAAACCTATTTCGACCCATCTCGCTCCTTCTTTGCTCACCTCGATGTACGTGACGCATCAGCCTATGAAGCAGTCATGCAAGATTTTGCTAGTGTCACAAACAACCGCTTAGACATCATGTTCAACAACGCAGGTATCGCGCCGGGTGGTTGGTTTGACGAAATGCCGTTGACAGAGATCCAACGCATCATCGACATCAATGTTATGGGGGTTATCAACGGCATACAGACGGCGATACCCCTGTTAAAAGCGACGGAGAATTCTTTATGCATCAGCACATCGTCATCCGTTGCGACACATGGGCACGCTATGCGCGCGGTCTATTCTGCTTCTAAGTCAGCAGTTAAAGGCCTAACAGAAGCGTTGAGCTTAGAGTTCGAGCGTTTCGGAATACGCACAGCTGACGTCCTGCCAGGCTGCATCGACACGCCTATGTTACGCAGCGCATTGGCCGCAGGAAACGGTGGGGTTTGGGAGGAGCGCTTGCTCGATCGCCTGCCACAGACAGGCGCCTATCGCCTCGTGCCGGTCACCGAAATCGCCGAGACCGTTTGGCAGGCCTATCATAGTGACCAAATCCATTGGTACGTACCTAAGGAAGTCGGCGACATCGACAAACTCGTAGGCCTCGACTTTGCCGCAGCTCGCCAAGAAACGAAAGACTTCCTGTTCCCCAGTTAGATACCGCGAACTAATAGCTAGGATCGTGGTCCAGGCGGTGCGTGCTTTGGCAGCTTAGGTAGGTTGCCGATCAACCGTCCGGACGTGCAACCGCTAACATCCGTTGATAAGCACCTCTTCCTTCAATCTTTTTCTTCCAAGCGGCAACGTGCGGAAACTGCGCAACATCAACTATGTTCAATGCCGTCGCCACGTTCAACGGGAACACCATCATGATGTCTGCACTCGTGAAGTTAGTTCCCCCAAACCAAGCATTTTTGGCTAGGAAGTTTTCTGCATATTGGACAGTGGCTTCAGAGTCGACCAATCGAGACCGTTCTGTCGGTGGTTCTCTAAGCCAAGCACGGTAGTCCGAGAATAGTCTTGCCGCAAGCGAGCCCTCTGCAAAATGCATCCACATTAAGTGATTCGCATAATCTGTCGTATGGAGTGCAGGCTGTAGTCGGTCTGGCGCATAGCGATTTAGGATGACTTCGATAATCGCGCCTGATTCGACCAAGACCTGGCCATCGATGATCACTGTCGGCGCCATCGGAACGTCTGGGTTAACCGCACGAATCTTAGCCATTGATCCGGCCAAGTCACCACGCTCAAAAATCAGTTCATAGGGCGCACCAAGCTCCTCCATCAACCACACAATTCTTTCAGATCGTCGACCTTCGAGGTGGTAGATCGCGACATCAGGCATGGGTACGGCTTCGATTGCCTCGGGTCCCGCTGCGTGTATCGGTCCAGCCGCTAAGGCAAAAAAGGTGCTCGCAATGATTAGGCGTACTGTACGGTTCATGTGTTACCTCACGGTGATCGGTTTACTTGCGAAAATCTTGCTAACTCGATCGCTCTGATAACAAACTTCGTAAGCCTCTGGTTCATTGGGAGAGCGCAACGATACCGTGGCACCCACCTGTGTGTACTGATAGTTCGGATAGGATCCTACTAGCTTTCTGCCCGCGCGTCCGTCGAACTAAGCAGGAGCAGCGAGATGACCCCGATACGAAACATGCCAACCTCCTCTACCCAGAGATCTTACTGTGCGATTTGATCAACCAAGTTCTCGACAAGGGCGGCACCAACCCATGCCAGTGGCGCTATCACGCTGTAGCCCAATATCTTCGTAGCGATGCCAAGATCTATAGGCCAGTTCGACATACCTTTAATTCGCTCCACGTGCGACAGCAACGTTTCAAGTCGGACTACGTCCGTCCCATTGGTACTTTCTATTTGCTGATTGATCTCAGCTATACGGTCACGCTTTCTTTGCTTGATCCCTGCGCGCACCCCTAACATCGGTATAACGAGCAGCACCACCGCTGTAGGAATTCCGACAAGCAAGCCGGCTTCATAATTTACCCAGCGAAACTCTGCATCCAACGACTGTAACGGCATAAAAGACATAGCACCGGCGACTATCAACACATCCTTAGTCGCCAGGTTTGTGATCGGCTTTACCTTCTCTATCTGGTAGAGGTCGATTGTTAGCGCCGCTCCGTATTTTTGCACAGCCAAGCTTACCGGGACGCGCCAAGAGACAACCAGCCCAATTGCTGCCCAAACGACACAGTTACCCACTAGAACACCAACATCGAGCAAATTGAACGGCTCGCCAGCCATCATGCCTTGAAGCACACTCTGGTTTTGCATGACCCCATAGAAAGTGGCCAGAATAATTACAAAAATACTTAGCGGAGATAGCCGATTCGCGCTTTGGGTAAGCTGATTCGCTGCTTCGGGCGGCGCTAAGTCGCGTAGCGCCAACTCCATACGTTGAGTCTCCCGGAACAGGTACACAAAACTACCCACCAAGTAGGAAGGCAGACAACACAGCATGATTAGCGTACCCACAAGATGGGGGGTCGCTGAAAATCGATGCTGAAGCGTACTTTCACTAAAGCTAAACGCCGCCCACGCTAGGATTGCAAGAAACAGAAAAAGAGGCGCCACCACCCATCCTATCGGTCCCTCGTATTGTTTTAGCCAGGAGAGCGACACGGTCAGCTTACTCAGAGCTATTGGCGATGAATTCCAGAACGTCAACATTGATCATATGGACTGCGAGCCCCGGTCTAGGTTTTGTTGCCATAAATTCGGTATAGGCGTTCGCCCAGTGGGTCTTATCAGTTTCTGGCATTTTAGAAAAGTGGCGAATCAAGCTGCCGAACAGTCCTGGATACGCAGTTGAGTCGATGGCCACCTCACTGAGAAAATACTGATGCAAGTTTTTCAGTCCTGTCCAATTTTCCTGTTCTACAAGTGCTTCAGCGTACGCCGCATAAGCAGCTGCACTCCGACCGACCGAAAACGGCGCGCAGCTATAGGACTCACTCCATTGCCTAGCGAACTTGTTGAAACTCGCCAGGTTTTCGCTTGGCACGGCACTTGCTGGCGGGAAAATGTCGTCCATGTTAAAAATCTTGTCCCAACCGTAGAGAAACGACACCAAACGATTGTGGGAATGATCGACCTCGATATTGCGTTGGTAGTGCTTTATCAAGGGTAAATCTATGCCGTCGAGCAGACGATTGAACTTTCGCGCATTGGCGTTGATTGTTGGTTCGTCTTCGCCTGAAGACATAATCAAACAACGTTGTGCAAACTTATCTCTTTCCGCAACGCTTGCTAACGCCGCTTGCTCATAAAACTCATACCGGTACCAAAGCGAAGGACTTCCAGCGATATATGAATGGAAAAGCTCAGGTTCTTGTAGGAGGGCTTGAATGGTAAAAATGCCACCTAAACTGTAACCGAACAAAACTCGGTGATTGAAAGAGCCAAATTTGGTCTCGGCATAGGGCACTAAGACATCTCGTATAAACTCAAGAAAGCGCTCGGAATTAGGGGTCGTAACACGTGCGTTCTCCCATGCAGGGCTACCTTCTGCTGGATCACTGGTGATTGCGGGTGTCAAATCTCTTATCCGATCTGCCATGGGCACGCCAACTATCACCGTATCGTCATTGCCTAAAAACAAATTCCGCGCGCCGTCATCTAAGACGACAAGCAATATCCTGTTCGTCGCGGCAAGTTCGCGGGCGTGGATGATACGTATTGGCTGCTGCGCGTCACCTCTCGGTAATACCTCGTGTACTCAACGATCTGGCTGGTCTCGTTTTCTTGTACGTACTCCGCGACCAGGGCTGACTCAATCTCCTTAAGCTGGTCGTCTGCTATGCGGGCAAACGATTGCGTTGTAACGATCAAACAAAACAAACACAGATAGCGCATCGATAACTCCGGCAAATACCACACTGGGGAAGTCCAAGCCCGCTCGCGTACGGTTACGTTCGCATCGGGATACTCATCGCATCGGCCCGCCCGCTGACAATGATGTGCACTCCACCGCGGCGTGGGTGCTTGTAACACGCGAACATACCAAAACGCTGGAGACTCAGGCTGAAAGTTCGGATCCTCCCAACTCATGCACACCTCAAGACCACCATTCTGCTCGTTCCAAATTTGCGTGACCGTCTCTCTTGGCTGCCCACTAACAATTTCACCCTTTATTATCTCAATCGATTGAATAGGTACTCTGTCAAACTGTGCTTGCACTAAAAAGTGTGGCGCTGTGTCGAGTTTGCTTATCTCACCACCCATCGGGACCAATCCTTCGATGTCACCATCACAGGACAGTGGTTGCGCAGAAGCAGAAAGTCGAGCGCGGATTCGAGGACCACTCGTGGCATACACTTCTCGACGCTTGAGCGCCGCAAAAATACTAGCGCGCGTATTCTCTTCCGCCCAGACCCCAACCAAGCCTCCAGGATTAAAAGCACGACGGACCATAGTCCGTTCAAAATCTCCTAAGCCAAATACAGAGCCGAGCCAGTCGTCCTCTTCGACAAACCCACCCGCTGCGGCATGATTGTCTGTTGAGCCTATAATGCCTAACCGCAGGGGATGAACTTGGCCACCCTTTCATCATATGCGGCGATCCCCCGGAGCAGCAGACCTCGAACGTGGCTGCCTCGCATTCGTTCCCATTCTTGTCTGTTGAGTTCAGACTGAACTACCGGTCTCGAATTCTTAGTTAGATAAATTTCGAAACTACAATCTTCGTCGGTAGCACCGAACGCCGGAAGACATTCACTGTTACCTTTCTCCTGATGAATTTCGACCAGAGTCTCATAGCGACTCCTCAACTCCAGAATGTCCGCAGATTCACTCTCCACATCAAAGCTCTTGCCGTCGCCCATGTTCATGTTGTGCGGAATTGCTAAGACCTGACAGCCATCTTCCGCGAGACATTGCCGATCAAGCTCAGACCACAGCTTGGCAGGTGTTGGGAAACGCATATAGTCAATGGCTTCTGGTGTTACCTGACTATTAGCGAAGATGACATTGCGATGGTTGTGACTAAAGTCACCTGTCGCTGACCACTCATAGCCTAAAAACGAAGTGAAGTTACAGGGATCGTTTGCTTGGTCTCCCTGTGTTTGAATCCTATGCCATTGCTGTGTCGGCATACGCTGACAATGTTCAGGATTGGCAGCGCATAACTCAGTCGGTACTGGTGTCGCCTTGGTGATCGTTGGAACGACATATTCCCCAAAAACTTCTGAGCCCAGCTCAGGTGTATTTTTCTCAGTCATAGTGTCGCAATAGGCAGCATCGCTCCATTCCGGATCGGTGCATATGTGCATCAAGTTAAACCACTCCGCATGATCTGTGACAGCCATGAAATCTAAAGGACGATCAAGTTGAATCTTCGATGTGTCGGCCAGCTCTAAAACACCACCTCGAGCAAACGCATAAGCTTGCGCGGGCGTGGCTGACGTGCCATAGCCCCAAGCATCTAACGAGTAACCCGAGTGAACGTGCAAATCACCCCAGTAGACCTGCTTAGTTCCAGCCTGGTAATAGGGACAGTGATCATCAGCTGCAAACGTTTCTCCTACTCCAAAGGTTTGGCTAAAACACACTAGCGCACACATCCAGTACGATACGTTTTTCGTCATGCAGCAGTCCTCAAACGTCGCTCCACAGGGTCTCTCGGCGATTCAAGATAGTACGTGCGCGTTTGAGCAAATGAAACGCATTTCGAAGTTCCGCTCAAGCCGGAGTCGCAGCCTGCAGCGGGTTAGTGCCTCGTCAAGAGTCCTCGCAAAAGGCGCGGCGAACGTGCAAATCCAATTGCCGCTGCCAGCCGCAACGCAGGTTCAAGAGGGTAAGGCAGCGTGTGAATACCACCGTGCAGACGCACTTTGCCAGGCACCGGATGCTCTGGCTGCATCCAATCATGAACCACCAACAATCCGTTTAGACGCCTAGACTGTCTAGGCGTCAGTGTTTCGACACCAAAAGCCGCCGCTCCGCCAAACGCTGCGGCAAACACAGGGTGTGCAAGCGATCGGGTACGCGTTATCGCAGCTGTATTCGCTGACACTCGCATCGACCAGGATCCGTCCTCAATTCCAGCTTGCGACCAGACCTCCGCTGTTAGAGTCTTGCCCAAATACTGAGCTGCTTGGTAACTGGCACCCTGTATTCCAACGACACTTTTCGAGGCATGACTTCCATCTACCTGTGCCGTGCTCGATCCTCTACCAAAGGCGCCGACACGATGCGCAACGCTCTGCCAAGCTGGACGATTCTCCAATCGCTCATCGATCACGCGAACGTCTCTAGTACTAAGCCCCGTGGGAGTCGTGGGTGAAACAAGCATCGTCACGCTGGATACCAAATCCCGCGGTAATGCTGTAACGATGGCATTCATGACGGAGGTAAGGCGCAACTCCCGAGCCTGCCCCGGTGCGTATGCATAAAGACCCACATCAAGTGGATGGCCGCCAGCGAACGTTAACAGCGTCGCGAATATTTCGTTTGGTTTCGTTAGCAGATCAGCAGGTTCGGTCGACCACGACAAACTCCCGGACAAATCCGAATCTTCGAACCATTCCGAGGGAGGCGGTACTGTATCGAGCCAAAGCACATCGGCGCCTGCTTCCAACCAGAACTTTGTTGGCGCCATCTCCGCACCGCCACCCAGGACCGCGATTTTGCGTCCAGCAAGATCCAACTGACCTGTTGCTAGTAGTTCACGACTGACCCAACCTAACGCATCACCCGCTTCCTGTGTTGCTGTACCAAGCTCGACCAGTTTTGCTCCGAGTTCTGAAAACCGCTTCGGTGTCCAACGCTCACCGTGATAAACAAGGTTCGGCTGCCAACCGACCGAACCGCCAAACTGACGTGTTTCCAGGGTCAAAGGTTGGCTGAGACCGCTCAGTAGCTCTGACAATAGGCGTACGCCTGCGCTACCTTGCCAAACAACCTGTTCGCCTAGGCCAGCCACCATCGAGCGTGCAATCGCAATCCTTGCGGGAGACGCCAATCGAGCAGCTTCAAAATTGGGCAGAAAGTTGGGGTAGTCTGTGCGGAAAGCCTTTTCGTTCGCCGTGAGAGGACAGTTACCAAACACATCTGGAAACTCGCGCACAGCATCTTGCAGCAGCCGATACAAAACTTGCAGCGCGCTGCGTCCCTCGAATAGTTCTACGGCCACCGCCACCTTCTCAACACTCGTTACGAGAGGCCAGAATAGCTGCGGTATTTCCCCAACGCTAGCCAAGAACTTCTCGTGGTCAACGCCTTGCTCCTCAGTGGAGCGGTGTTAGGATCAAGGTGCCGGAGCCTGGGGAGGCGGCGGACAGGGGAGAGCATGACTTCGATCGACTCGACATTGTCGATAGCTATTTTGTATCTCTACAAACATACAGCACACCTTGGTCTTAGATGCGTGTGCGAACGTTTCGCAAAATAGAGGAAGTCGGCATTGGACAATTCAACTTTGAAAACAGATAGCGGTTTCTGGCAAACCCGCTACTCCGTCATTCTCATGTGTTTCGCGGCGACCTTTGTCTGCTACATCGACCGGGTCAACATCTCGGTCGCCATTATCCCTATGTCCGAAGAGTTCGGTTGGGATGTCACGACTCAAGGCGCCATTTTATCAAGCTTCTACATCGGCTATCTGCTGATGCAAATTGGCGGTGGCAAAATGGCAGACCGATTGGGCGGCAAGCTCATACTCGGCTTAGGTGTGCTCGTTTGGTCCTTGTTCACAATCATAACGCCAGCAGCTGCGTTCATGGGCTTGTTTGCGCTATTTGCCGCACGCATCGGCATGGGCCTAGGTGAGGCTGTTACCTTTCCTTCCATTTACAGCCTTGTTACTAGATGGTTCGGGGCTGACGAGAAATCGAAAGCGATCGCCCTAAACGCGAGCGGCATACCAATCGGGACCGTGTTCGCATTGATTGTGACCCCCATCATCGTTGCCAGTCTCGGTTGGGAGTGGGCTTTTTATCTCTTCGGTATGGTCGGAGTAGTTTGGTTCGTCGCTTGGCAATATTTCGTCACCACAACACCATCGGAACACCCCAGAATCAGTGAGGCAGAGAAGCAATACCTGGCAGACCACGCACCAGCAACAGGTGCGGTAGATGAAGATGTACCCATCTGGCCATTTCTGAAGAACAAGGCGTTGTGGGCAATCATCGTCGCCCACTTTTGTAACAACTGGACCCTCTACGTCATCCTGTCGTGGTTGCCGAAATACGTGAACGAAGGACTCGGCGTACCTTTTGCCGCCGTGGGCTTCATCGCGATGCTCCCACACATCACTTCATTCCTATGTCTAAATATCGCCGGGAACATAGCGGATCGCATGATCAAAAAGGGTATGGATGTCACCTTTGTTCGCAAGCTCATGCAAACGATTGCCTTTGGCGGGTTGGCGATCTGCCTCGTTCTTATCGGGCAGGTCGAATCAGCGACCGCCGCGATTGCGATCCTTTGTCTTGGCAAAGTGTTTTCCGCCGCTGGCATTGGCGGGCACAGCGTCAATCACATGGACATTGGTCCTAGGCACGCCGGTAAACTAATGGGTATCACTAATACTGCCGGAACCATTCCCGGCATTATCGGTGTCTACATCAGCGGTATGATCCTTGACGCCACCGGATCATGGGCTCTGGTTTTTCAGGTCACAGCTGGCGTCACGCTCTTTGGCATGATCTTCTACCTGCTATTCGCCAGCGGCGAAAAGCAGTTCGACTAAGCCAACCTAAAAGTGCGAACGATTCAACGCCGTATCAGAGTACTGCCATGCGGCTTCATAGAGCGCGTGTACCTCAGCAGCTTCTTCGTCTTGCCCTTGCTTGTTGAGCGCCTGGTGGAGTCCAAATAGGGACCAGCCGTTGTTTTTGTTCCACCGAAGGTCTCGTCTGAAGACGGCTTCGGCCTCTTCAAAGCGCTCCGCATCGAGGAGCGCTGCGCCTAGAAAGTGTCGCATGGGTTGCGCCCAATCGGGTGGCTCGGTGTAGTTGTTCAAATCCTCTAACGCGACCGCTTCTTCGAATGCCGCAATTGCACCCTCTAAGTCCCCTTGCACCCGGCGCACTTCACCGGTCAAACCAAGCGAGGCAAGTTTCAATACCGCTGACGCCGGTGTTGCGCCAACTCTGTACTCATCGGCGTTGGGTGCATCTGCGATCCCAACAAGTCGCTCAAGTTGCTCTTCGGCGGCGGTCATATCTCCTGTAGCAGTGTAAGCACTACCTAGAGAATATGCCCAAATACCGTCTAGATAGGGCGAGTCCTTGTGCGAGGGCTCCTGCCCGATCAACTGATCCCACTTGCCAAAAATCTTGTGTACAAGCCATGGAGCCGCTATACGCTTCTGCCCTCCCGTGATCCCGCGCGGACTGTTCTCTGCCATCTTCTTGGCCCGGTCAGCAGCTTCGATGGCCACATCGTAGTTGCCTTGGACGGTCGCTGCGTAACGGATGAAGTCTATGGCGTGACCTGCGTGCATTTTGTGTGACAGCGGATACGTGCCCAAATTCGGCAATGGGTAGTCGCCCCAAATCTTGGCAAAGTCCTTGTCGACCTCTTGAGATCTCACGTTGTTGTCGATGGCCCGTTGATACTGGCCGACACGGACATAAATGTGCGCGGGCATGTGTACCACATGGCCAGCGATCGGCACGGTCGCTTCTAAACTGTCGGCTGATACAAGAGCTCGTTCGGGTTCCATCGATGCTTCTATCAAATGCACATGCAGGTGTAGTACGCCTGGATGATCTAGCCGCTTAGCCATTACCCGCTCAAGCGCTTCCGCCACCGGAAGGGTTTCGTTCTTGGCGTTACCTTCTGCATCCCAATAGTCCCATCTGCCGATGGACATATAGGACGCTGCGTATAGCGCCGCAATATCCGGGTCATCTGGGTACTTGGCATTGAGCGCTCGCATGCCGGCTAAGTACGCTTGGTCACGATCGCCATCATTTGCAATGCTGGTCTTGTCATAAAGTACATGCATCGCTTCAATCATTTCGCGTTCGAGTTCTGTGCCGTTCTCACGCAATGTCATCGCTTGAGTAATCGCCTTTAACCCCTCCCCTTTAGGATCATCTGGCATCCGTCCGTAGCGGCTATTCGGGTTAGGGCCCATCGCGTGAGCCATGCCCCAATACGGCATAGGATGATCGGGGTCTAGGCGCGCAGCTTCCTGATAAGAAGCAATCGATTCTGGAAAATAGAATCCCCAGGCAAATCGCAGACCTTGATCAAAAAAGGTTTGGGCACCCGACACGCTGGTAGAGATCTCTCGACTATATGTGCCACCACCTGGAACAATGATGGCCAGCGCATCCGTACTGTCGGCGGCCTGTGCATCTGCAACTGGTGCCTCTGCAACTGACGCCTCTTCAGAGCAGCCAACTTGTAGAAACAAAACCGCGAAGACAACGCCTATGTTCCTTGTGATCTTTCGGTAGTTCATCCCAACCCCTCACTGTTTTTGATACCACTACTCTATCGCGTATTGGGCGGCGCATGTAGAGACGTCTTAACCCTTGGACTTTCGCAACCGTTTTGCGCTAGCCTCGTAACAAATGGTGGGAGGGATTCACTATGTACTCAGAGACTGCAAAGACTCGCCTTTGCCAAGCGCTTTTTATCATCTGTGTTTTCAGTCTCACCACGGTTTGGGCTGACAATCCAATTCCCCGCACCCCTGATGGTAAGCCAGATTTTACTGGAACCTACAATGCAGCCACCCTCACGCCACTTGAGCGACCGACCCGGTTTGGCGACAACAAATTTTTGAGCCCAGAAGAAGCGGAACGCATCACAACGGCAGAACAAGCCCTAATGAGTAAGGGCAACGCTCGCACCACTGGTGACCGAACCGCGCCAGCGGTCGGCGGTGCACCAATTGTCGGCTTTGAAGATCAACGTGCCGCGGGTGAATCACTCGGAGCAGGTAACGTTGGTGGCTACAACGTTTTCTGGTTCGATCGGGGTAGTAGCGCTTTCGCTGTCGACGGTAAATTCCGAACATCCATTATCACCAATCCCAAGAACGGTCGTCGGCCACCGATGCACCCTGAGGCGGCGGCGGCCGCACAAGCCAGTTTCGCCAACTTTATGCGTAATGACGGGACCGCTTGGTGGCTCGAGGAACAGGGCCCGGGTCCCTACGACGATCTAGAAAGTCGACCACCTGAGGAGCGTTGTCTGCTCGGCTTCGTTGGTGGACCGCCAACTCTGCCTTCCTTGTACAACAACTTCGTTAAGATCGTTCAGACCGAAAGCTATGTCATGATAATGAACGAAATGATCCACGACGCCCGTGTCGTGCGCATGAATGCAAAACACATCAGCAGCGATGTTCGTAACTGGCTAGGGGATTCCATCGGCCGGTGGGACGGCGACACACTTGTGATCGAGACTACAAATTTTCGCGCGCAAACAGGACTTTCTGGCGCGTCGAACACATTGAAAGTGACCGAGCATCTCTCTTTCATCGAAGACGGTCATATTAACTACGCGTTCACCGTTGATGACCCCAGCATTTGGACATCTGCCTGGCAAGGCGACTACATCTGGGCTCTGTCCGATGAAAATGTCTATGAGTATGCGTGTCACGAAGGTAACTATGCGCTCGGCGGCATCATGCGTGGTGCACGCCTATTGGAAGCGGAAGCGATGGCTAATCTTTCAAGCCAATAGAAGAGCCGCTCGCCAGCCACTTCATAGTCGTGCGGGAAGTAGGTACAGTACTGGCTTCACAACATGTGGTTTTCAAATGTACGTCAAAGTTGCCCTCTTTCTAATCTCTTCACTGATACTCAGCGCTTGCGCGACAGACAAATATGTCAAGCGGGATGAATTCAATTCCACTGTCCAGGATTTGCGCCAAAGCGATGAAGCCCTCGCTACCGACTTGGCGGGATTTCGTTCTCAGTTCACCGAGATGACCCAAGACCTACACACGAAGTTTGAAGGATATGACGCGACACTCGGGAATTTACAAGGGCGATTGCGCGTCGAAATGAGCGCTCACTTCGGTCACAACGATGCAGCACTTCGGGACGGTGACAAACCAGCCCTCGACGAATTTAGCGAGGTGATGCGCCAATATACTCCCCATGTTGTTGTTACGGTCGAGGGGTTTACCGATCCTTCTGGCAATGCTGAGTACAACAAACAACTCGGACTCCGTCGAGCTGAGTCCGTGCGCGAGTATCTTGTTAGCAACGGTGGTCTCCCAGCAGACCAAGTTCGGGCTGTGAGCTACGGCGAGGATACTGCCCGCCAGCTGTCGCCAGGGGCTTCGGGAGAGTCTGGGTCAGTCAATCGACGAGTCTCCTTGGTGGTCGACTACGTCGGACTAGCACCCCAACGTGTCGATTGACACTTCACGAAAACCTAATCAAAAAATAACTAGCCATAGGTAGCCAACGATGTCTGAACTAACGATCACCCTCGTCACAGCTTGTATCCTCGGACTGATGTTCATCTGGCTCAGCGCACGAGTTATTGGCACACGTGTTAAGAACGACGTACTCATCGGCGATAGCGGCGACCAAGCCCTGCTGTTCTCCATTCGAGTACAAGGCAATTTCACCGAGTACGTACCCATTTTTCTCATCGTCCTAGCACTGATCGAGGCAGCCGGCGCCAATCAGACCGCGTTGATCGTGTTGGCTGCTTTGTTTGTTGCAGCCCGACTCTCCCACGTTCTTGGCATGGGCGAGGATGCTAATCTCAAGTTTCGACAGGCAGGTATCATCGGCTCATTCACCGCTATCGGAGCGGTCAGCCTATACGGTCTGTTTCTCGCTTTGACTTAGGCTCTGCAACCGTATGTGACAAACTTGTAAGCCACGTGCGGTTCGATCTCAAAAAGCCCTAACAACATCGAGACATCCATAGCTCGATCACGGGCAATAATGCGCGCTCAAGGAATCGAAAGATGCCAAATCTGCAATTGCAGAAATTGTTCTATGAATAGCGCATTTGGCCTAGCACACCATTAGGACTAACTATGAGAAAGTTGACTTTAGCTGCGTTACTCATTGCAAGTTGTACATCTGCACATGCCGGTGTCGTGACCTACAACGTAACGAACTTCAACGGAGGCACTGCTGCCCACGGGCTCTGGACCAACCGAGACTACAATCCAGATAATACATTTAGTGTCATGCCAGGTATGACGTTCAAAGTTGATGACCAAGGCACGGCATCAGTTGCCGACGACGTCGCCCGCCTCCAAGGCAGCGCCATCGCAACTGGTCACGACCCAGACAAAGTCGCTCACATCGACTTGAGCTTTACTGGCGGCATGTCTTCATTATCGGATCCTTACGTCTACAAACAAGAAGGTGGTTTGAGCTACGCCAATCTAGTGGACCCAATGTTCTGGTCGGAGGTCCTGGGAACAATTACTGTCGATGGCACAGTCCATGACGTCGATAGAATGGTTTGGAACGATCATGGTAAACATACGTTCCAATTCGGCGTTGGCGCCAATTCGAAAAATAAGAATGAGCTTGGTGGATCAGCATGGGTACAGACATGCCAAGACGGTGCAGCGGACGGTATGTCCTGCATGAATTCCCACCACTGGGACTTAAACCTGGCTATGACAAAGGTACCTGAACCTGGAACACTCGGTCTTTTGAGCCTTGGCCTATTTGGTCTTTTGGCGAGCAGGCGAAAACGCGCCTAACCCACGCCTTCGGCGACCAGCGACGCTGGTCGCCACCTCAGTCTCTCTCTCTCTCTCTCTCATCCCGCTGTATCTCAGCGGTTCAAACCTGTACCTTGAATTAGAACCAACCGCCTGGAAACATCCTCTCAATGAGAATGTTAAAGCTGTCCCTTGTTTCGCTAATCGCCGTTCTGGTGTGGATCGCGCTTGCTGTGTTCCTTTCGCTGTTCGGCACTTGGATAAGTAGCGTTGTTCCCACGGGGGATTCGGCTGCTTTCACCGAGTGGGCGAAGAACGAAATTGGCACTGGCTATCAAGGCAATGCCGCCTTCGTTCTCATCGAACAAGGTGAGAAGACGGACCAATTTTTCTTTGGCGCTGATCAAAAGATCACTGGCGATACGCTTTTTCCAACCGCCTCTTTTAGTAAGTGGATAACCGCTCTCGCGGTCATGTCCCTTGTCGAGTCAGGCAAGCTCGATCTCGACGCTCCAGTAGCTAACTACATAACTCGATGGCAGCTGCCTGAGTCTCAGTTCGATCACGACCAAGTCACTGTCCGTAGTCTCCTGAGCCATACCGCAGGTCTCACGGACGGGTTAGGGTTTGGTGATTACCGAGAGTACGAAAAGATACCTTCGCTTGAAGATGAACTGGCTAATCCACGGGGATCCAAAGGTGATGGCGTGTCGATCAAGGTCGGCATCGAGCCTGGCTCCGAGTTTGTCTACTCAGGGGGCGGGTACTTAATCTTAGAATTGGTTGTCGAAGAAACCAGTGGCATGCCTTTTCGCGATTATGTGCAAACTCGCATTCTCAATCTTAGCAAAATGAAACGTTCGACATACGCATATCTAGGCGATCTTGAAAATGCTTCGGCCTCCTATCGCGCAGACGGGTCTCTTGCTCCAACATACAAATATGCATCTGACGCAGCCACTGGCTTCAATAGCTCAGTTTACGATCTGGCCAAACTGATGATCACGATTCTTCGAGACGATGGCGGTAACGTCCTCAATACGGACAGCGTACGTGCAATGCGAGAACCGCACGGTTTCTTGCTCGGCGCCGGAGTCTGGGGCCTTGGTGCAATTCTCTACGCGCCATCTCCAGATGGTGACTACGTCTTTGGCCACGACGGTGGCAATGATCCTGCGATTAATTCGACCATGCGGATAAACCCGGATAACGGCGATGGCATCATCGTCCTCGTGTCAGGTCACCCATCTCTCGCCTCGCGAATTGGCTCGGAATGGGTGTTGTGGCAAACCGGCTCCCCGGATTTTCTGCAACTCGATAGGACACTGGAAAGTGCAATCCTGCCGAGTGCTATCGGAGGTGCACTATGTATCCTATTGGTGTTTTTCTGGGGATGGCGAAAAAGCGAAAGAGTAACTACAGGGGATCTCAATGGATGACGCAAAGAGAAACGAATTCTTGAGCGAACCGAACACCGCGATCTTAGCGACAGTTGACGCTAAAGGGCGCGCCCATGCTGTGCCTGTCTGGTACCTATGGACCGGTGAAGTCTTTGAGATTATCGGCGGTAAAGACTCTGCCAAAATGAGGCACATTGAACTCAATGGGCGTGCTGCATTGTGTGTCGACAAACGTGGTAGCGCTGCGTTTCATGTCACAGCCGAAGGTCCTTGTGAGTTGGGTGACACTGCAACAAAAGAGTGGCGCTTGAAGTTGCACACACACTATCGAGGTAGCGAAGCGGCAGAAAAAGTTGTCGCTGGCGATGGTCATCTCAGCCAACGCTTCCTCACCCTAACGCCAGAGCGCTGGTACGGTTGGACCTCTGCCGAACTTAAATAATTAGCTAGATTTCTCCGCGCGCTCGATGGCGAACGCTTCTTCGGGAGATCTGACCATCCGCTTGCGCGCATAAAATGCGAAGTAAGCAAGACCCGCCAAGAACCACAACGCCACGCCAATCACACCCGTTCTAAAATCAGGATTGGCGAACAACATGAGTAGTGCGACTATCGCGATGATTAGTGCGACCACTGCGCCACCTACACCGAACGGACTTTTGTACGGTCGCTCAATATCTGGGTATTTTCGCCGCAACACAATGTACGACCACATTTGCATGGCGTATGCGATAACGGCGCCGAACACGGCCATGTTAAGGATCACTCCGCCGAACGCGCCACCGTCGCCAAGAAAATACAAAAGCATAAGAACCGCATACCCAAGAAGCGCGCCTGTGATCAGCGCTATATGCGGAGTTTTACGAGTACGGTGGGTCAAAGACATCCACGTTGGGAAGTAACCCGCTCGGCTCAAGGAGAAAATATTTCTACCATACGCATAGATGATTGCGTGGAAGCTCGCAATTAAACCTGCTACAGCAACGAGGCCAAGCAGTTTCCCACTAGTCACTCCAAGTGTTGTTTTGAAGCCATCAAGCAGCGGCTCTTCAGTTTCCGAGCCAAAATAGGCCGCGCCACCGCCGATCCCCATATTTAGAAAAGTGATAAGGATGCCAGTGAGCACTAACGTCGCTAATCCCCACAACAACCCTCTGGGCATATCCCGTCGAATGTCCACAGACTCTTCAGCCGCCAGCGGCAGCTGCTCGATCGCCAAATACAGCCAGATCGCAAAAGGTAGCGCAGCACCGATAGCACCCCAACCTTTCGGTAAGTATTTTGATTCGCCCGGGTCCGGTGGAATATTCCACAAGTTATCCCATTCGAAAAACGGTATCGCGCTGATGTAAAACACAACCAATATGCCGAGCGCGATCAACGTGATAACGACTATGAAGCGAAAGGACGCTTCAACGCCGAAAATGTTTAGTCCAACGAACACTAGATAAAGCCCCGCCCACCACAACGGTTGGACCACATCTGGAGTCGCAAAAATGCTCTGCAAGTAGGCAGCAGCGAAGTAGCAAACCACCGCAGTCGTGATCACATATTCCATGTTTTCAGCAAGACCTGTGATGTAACCACCCCAGGGTCCAATCGCCGTGCGAGCAAAGGAGTAAGCTCCGCCGGTATGCGGCAACGCTGGTGACATTTCGGCAATGGAAAAACAAAGCGCGACGTACATGACAGTAATGATCGCCACCGCAATCAAGAATCCGCCAAAGCCAGCCTGACCAACACCGAGGTTCCAACCGGAAAAGTCACCCGAAATTACAGCACCGACCCCAAGAGCCCAGAGTGAAAACACTCCGGCGTACTTTTTCAGGTTACGACTTTCGAAGTAACCGGCTTCCGGTTCACGATAGCTAACGCTTTTAGGTTCTTCGCCCATTATGAGCTCCCCACCAATGGCACGATTCCATCTTGGTGCAATACCTGTCTGAATACAAAATAATCAATGCTCACAAGGGTGAGCAGATTCGGCCCAGTCTGTTAGAATCGCGCCGCTTCCAGTCCGAGGCAAGTTAAAGGATAGGGCTGGCGAGCCTCACAACCTATCTAGTTACCATTAAAAAAAGGACTCTATGGAATTCGTTCTCGGACAACGTTGGGTGAGCCAGACTGAATCAGAACTTGGTCTCGGTATGGTGGTGGATATCGAAGGTCGCCACGTCACCGTCCAATTTCCAGCAGCTGAAGAAGATCGCGTTTACGCACTAAACAACTCGCCGTTGGCACGCGTGATTTACGAAGCTGGCGAGACGCTCTTTGACCAAGAACAAACCCCTTTTACCGTAAAGAGTGTTGAGGACCTAGATGGACTGAAATGCTATTTCGTCTACGATGCAGACGGTGGCGAGAGAATGCTACCGGAAACTCAAATCTCCGGGCTTGTGCACTTAAGCTCACCAAACCAACGCCTTCTTAGCGGTCAATTTGACAAAGCCGCTGAGTATCAGCTTCGAGTCGCTAGCCTACACGCTCGCTACAACCTGCAACGGTCTGAAGCTCGCGGCCTACTAGGATCACGCACAAGTTTGCTGGCTCATCAGGTTTATATCGCGCAAGAAGTTGCCTCTCGCTTTGCCCCACGCGTTTTATTGGCAGATGAGGTCGGTCTAGGCAAAACCATCGAAGCAGGAATGATCCTGCATCATCAGCTGCAATCGGGACTCGCCAGGCGCGTGCTCATCGTAGTACCCGACGCGTTATTGCATCAGTGGCTTGTAGAGATGCTCCGCAAGTTCGGCCTACGGTTTTCACTGTTCGACCAAGACCGCTACGACGCTCTGCTAGAGGCAGGCGAGGTCAATCCATTTGAATCCGAACAGTTGGTGCTCTGCGGTCTCAGCCTTGTCAGCAACGACGAGCGTTTGGTCGACCAAGCCTGCGAGGCAGATTGGGACTTGTTGGTGGTAGATGAAGCGCATCATTTGTTCTGGACCCCAGACCAAGCAAGTGATGAATACACTGCAGTCGAACAACTCGCCAGGGTCAGCGCCGGTCTACTGCTGCTGACAGCAACACCTGAACAGCTCGGCGTAGAAAGTCACTTCGCGCGCCTGCGGCTTCTCGACCCGCAACGCTTCTCTGATTTCACGCAATTTACTCACGAACAAGCTAAGTACGTAGAACTCAATGATATCGTTAGCGCACTCAAGGACGGAGTAGAGTTGACGTCCACCCAAAGCGAGCTTCTTGACAGTTTCGCAGGACTTCCCGAACCCAGCTCAGTCTCTACAGATGATCTAATCTCACAACTGCTCGATCAGCACGGCACCGGACGCGTGTTGTTTCGCAACACTCGGGCTGCTATTTCTGGTTTCCCAGAACGCCATGTCACAGGGTATCGACTAGACGTCGATGACGATTTTCCATTTCGCGATGTCTACGCCCACCTGACACCAGAATCAGAACTGCGCGCAGTGGGTCTCGATTGGGTCCAGCATGACCCTCGCGTCGTTTGGCTTGAAAACTTTTTTAAGATGCACAAGCAGAGCAAAGTTCTGCTCATCTGTGCCGACGCTGAAACTGCAATAGATCTAGAAAAACACTTACACCTAGATGTCGGTATTCGTAGTGCAGCTTTCTACGAAGGCCTATCGATCCTGGAACGAGACCGCGCAGCCGCGTACTTTGCCGATGAAGAAGCTGGCGCGCAAACCCTGATCTGCTCCGAGATAGGTAGCGAGGGACGTAATTTCCAATTTGCCCATCACCTCGTGTTATTCGACCTGCCTACCAACCCAGATTTACTAGAACAGCGAATCGGACGACTCGATCGAATCGGGCAAACATCCGATATCGAGATCCACGTCCCCTACGTTGCACATTCAGCACAAGAAGTCCTATTCCGTTGGTATCAAGAGGGTTTAGATGCCTTTTGCCATAGCTTCTCGGGCGGTACAGCTGTTAGCTCACAATTCGGAGAAGAACTAGGACACGTGCTTAGATCAGGTCTTGATGATGAACAGAAGTTCACGGCACTTCTTGAACAAGCTGCAAGTTTTACCCAAGCGCTGCGCATCGAATTGCAACAAGGCAGAGACCAACTTCTCGAGCTAAACTCCTGCAAGCCTGAAATTGCTGCAGGCGTCATCGAGAAGATTGAGGCCGCAGAAGCAAGCGATGATCTAAAGGACTTTGTCACGCTCGCTTGTGACACCTTCGGCGTCGAACCTGAATATCACTCTGAACATAGCCTTGTCTTGAAGCCAACGGAACATATGTTCACCCATGCATTTCCAGAGGTTGGCGATGATGGCCTAACCGTCACATTCGATCGAAGCAAAGCGATTGTCCGCGAAGATATGGAATTCCTAACTTGGGAATCTCCTGTGATCGACGGCGTCATGGAGATGGTCCTTGGCTCTGAACTAGGCAATACCAGCATCAGTACAATCTCACTCAAGGCCCTTCCAGCCGGAACTTTGCTCGTCGAGTGTTACTTCGTCATGCGCGCAAGTGCGCCGAAACGATATCAGCTCGGTCGTTTTCTTCCGGAGACCCCAATCCGAATGCTTCTCGATAGCAGTGATCGAAACCTTACGGAAGTTGTCAATCACGAGGCCCTTGCCAAACTTTGTCAGCACATCAAGAAGTCAACTCGTACAGCAATCATCAAAGAAATACGAACTCCGTTGGCTGAATTGTTAGAGAAAGCACACCAAACTGCTATCGAACAGGAGGAGACATTGAAACGAGCTGCAAGACAACGGGTTGAAGACATAGTTGGCCACGAAATTGAGCGTTTGCGTCAGCTGCAATCTATCAATCCCTCCATTCGCTCAGAGGAAATCGATTTTTTCGTGACACAACGAAAAGAAGTTCTCGCCCATATCGAACAAGCATCACTTGAACCCCAGGCAGCGAGGGTTGTCATCGCAACTTAACGACATTAGACACCTTTGCCAGGAGCACAGTTGGTCTCGTACTATGTCAGCTTCGAATTAAAAAATTGAGGAGCCCATATGGGCCGTGATCTTGGCAAGCTCCATTTCTCGACCAAGGTCGCATACGGATTTGGTCAATTAGGTGAAGCCCTCTTCCTTGGGCTAACCTTGGCATTCGTACCAATTTTTTACAACCAAGCAGTAGGTCTCTCAGCAGATCTTGTTGGCATTGCTTTGTTTATTGGCATCTTTTCCGACGCAATCTCAGACCCACTTATCGGCTCAATCTCCGATCGATGGCGATCGAAGAGATTCGGGCGCCGACATCCGTTTTTATTCGTTTCGGCGCCACCTCTAGCCCTATGCCTATATATGCTATTCCAACCGCCAGCGGAGTTACTCGCAGTCTCCGATGGCGCGACTTTACCTGATCAATGGCCGCTGTTTTTCTGGATGGCAGGCTGGCTACTATTGGGACGATTTTTCCTAACGTTATACATCGTGCCGCATCTCGCGCTTGGCGCCGAACTCTCAACTGACTACGATGAACGCGCTTCTGTATATAGCTACAATGCGATGTTTGGCTTCTTCTTCGGCCCAATGGTCGCATTTGTGGCGTGGACCTGGTTCTTCGCAGGTGAATCTCTGAGAGTGTCAGACGGCGCCATGGTTGCAGGGCAGCTAAATCCCGCAAACTACGAGAACATTGCGATTCTCTCCGCGGTCGGCATTATCCTCGGTATCTGGATCTGCGCAGCATTCACTCTCCGGCAAGTGAAAAACCTGCCTCAGCCGCCTGACAACCTCCCACCTTTTCGTTTCACGACAGTTTTCGTCGAGGTGTATGGGGCATTTCGTAACCGCTCTTACGTCATGCTCATGGTCGGCTTTTTCTGCTTGTCGATGACACTCGGTCACGCTGAATCAACCAACACGATCATGTTCACTTTCTATTGGGAGTTTCAGCCAAGCGAGATTCGCTGGTTCTCCTTCTTCCAAACTGCCGGTTTTGTTCTGGGCGCATTCATGGCACCGTTTTTAGTCCGACGTATTCAGAAGCGTCCGCTGGTTGTCATTTCCGTGCTTGGCTATGGCATCGTCCATCCAGCGCCCTACATCCTACGTATGATGGGACTGTGGCCAGAGAATGGTGACGAATTGTTGCTGCCCTTCTTACTTGCATGGACCGTGATTGCCACCTGGTGTTTGGCTTCACTCAATGTCTGTGTAATGTCGATGCTCGCAGACCTTGTTGATGAACATGAGCTGACATCTGGTCGACGCCAAGAAGGGGTTTTCTACTCAGCCCGGGTGTTCTTTGCCAAAGCGAGTAACTCCGTAGCGTCCTTCCTGGCAGGAATTACTTTGGCGTACTATGCCGACTTGCCTGCTAATTCGATTCCCGGCGAATTGGACGATGACATACTTTTTCGCATGGGTTTTCTGGTCGTACTTTTTAGCATCGGAGCAGTGATTGCCGGTTGGTTCTATTCTCGCTATAAATTAGATAAAACCCGAGTCACCGAAATTCAGGCGGAACTTGCTATAGCTCGGGAAAGCTCCTAAGACGGCGCAAAAACCAATCGCAGAGGAACCATAATGACAGAGCTCATCAGTCGCGAGATTCACTTAGTCTCCCGCCCAGACGGGTTACCCGTACCTGCTAACTTCCAGTTGGTTGAACGATCACTCAAACCCACAGAGTCTGAGATAGTCGTGCAAAATCTTTTGATGTCCGTGGATCCAGCCATGCGCCCTGCACTGTCCAACAATCAGACCAAGCTCGATGAAGCCATGCCAGGGGGTGCGATTGGCAAGATCGTGAATAGTACTTCTAGCGAATATCCAGAAGGCAGCTATGTTTCTCACCGATCTGGGTTTCGCGAATTTCACTTGTCAGACGGCAGTGATCTCACGATCGTCGAACCACAAGGTGAACCCATCTCAACCCACCTCCATGTTCTGGGCGGCACGGGTTTAACCGCGTACGGTGGATTGTTAGTTACGGGTCAGCTACAAAATGGTGAAAATGTGTTCGTTTCCGCAGCTGCTGGCGCCGTTGGGTCTGTCGCCTGTCAGATTGCAAAAATCCACGGTTGTCGCGTTGCAGGAAGTTGTGGCTCAGACGCCAAAGTCGACTACTTGTTAAACGAAATCGGCATCGACTACGCGTTCAACTACAAAACAAGCAGCATCGCTAAGGAGCTACACAAAGGTCTTCCAGAGGGAATCGATGTCTACTTTGAAAACGTCGGCGGTGCACATCTGGACGCCGCCTGTGGACAGATGCGACCCCTGGGTCGCATCCCGGTCTGTGGCATGATTTCAGCCTACAATAACAAAGGCGCACGTTCCGAAGGCGTGACCACACTTTCAAACATGATCTACAACAGAGTCACGATGAAAGGCTTCGTCGTGTATGAGTTCGTTGAGATGCGCGAAAAGTTCCTGTCAGATATGCGTGACTGGATGCGCGATGGCAAAATGAAATACAGCGAAACGATTATGGATGGGATCGAAAATGCGCCTGCCGCTTTGATTGGTCTCCTCCAGGGCGAGAATACTGGAAAGATGCTCGTCCGTTTAGCCGACGAATGAGGGTTGTCGTTATCCACCACACTAAGTTCGTCACAACCGCGGTAACGGCGTTTGTTCTCTGTCTCTTTAATGGCGCCGCCTACGCACAAGAGACCCTCGAACTCGCATCTGTGAGCGCTATCGCAGTAGAGGTCGACACAGGTAAAACCATTTTTGCAAAACGTGCTGACGTGGTCCTTCCGATCGCATCCATCACAAAACTGATGACTGCACTCGTCGTGGTCGAGTCCGGCGCATCAATGGATGAGTATCTTAAGATCGAGGATTGGGATGCGAAGCAGGCTAAGAACGCATACTCGCGAATACGCATTGACTCTCAGGCCAAGCGCGCAGATCTGCTCCGTATCGCACTTATGTCCTCGGAAAACCGTGCAGCATACAATCTAGGCGTTCACTATGCGGGTGGCGTTCAAGGGCTTGTCAACGCCATGAATGCCAAGGCAGTGACTCTGGGCATGCGCGATACCCACTTTGCAGACCCCACCGGATTATCAACAGAAAACAAGTCATCAGCTCAGGATCTGGCCAAGATGATGATCGCGGCACACGCCCATCCTGACATACAAAAGTTTTCAACTACCCGTCAACACACGGTTAACTTTCGTAAACCACGTTACCGGCTTGGCTATGGCAATACCAATCCATTGTTGGGTAGTTCTAGATGGCAGGTCTCGATGACCAAAACCGGCTATCTCACCGAAGCTGGCAGATGTCTGGTTATGGTGACCCCGATAGACGGTAAGCCCGCTGCGGTCGTTCTGTTGAATTCGTTCGGCAAACGTTCCCCGCTTGGCGACGCAGGACGCATTCGTCGCTGGTTACAGGAAGGTATAAAGAGCAAGGTCGCAACAGCCGCCAAGGCACATGAACAGAGGGTCTCAACAGCGCTCGGACTCTAGTACAGTCATCAACACCCAACCGAGTTGCCCAAGACTATGTTGCCGCCCTATAGTGTCCTGACACACGCAGGCGTCCAAACATAGGAGCTCGTCTTATGAAATTTATCTCCCTTCTCACCCTATTCGCAACACAGATAGCTGTTGCCGAAATACCTAGAACTGCGGACGGTCATCCAGACTTAAGCGGTTTTTTCGATGTCGCAACCATTACCCCTATGGAACGGCCGGAGGAGATGGCAGAAAAGGTCTCTATCACTCGGGAGGACGCGATCAAACTCGAACAAGAGCGTGCTGCCCGCCGTGCGGCTGCGAACGAAGCATCCGACCCCAACAGGGGTGCACCACCGGACGGTGGCAGTGTTGGCGGTTATAACGGATTTTGGCTAGATGCAGGTGAAAATAGAATCGTCGTCAACGGCGAGTACCGAACATCGATCATCACAACGCCAGAGAACGGTCGGCGACCAGAGCTCATCTCAGATTGGGGTAAGGCAGAAGCCGCCGCCCTAGTAGAGGATTTTACCCATCGTCCGGGTGTGGCGTGGTGGCTTGATGAGACAGGCACAGGACCTTTTGACAACATGGAACAACGGCCGCTGCGCGAACGGTGCCTTATGGGATTCGGTCCAGTTGCTGGTCCGCCTGTGTTCCCCTCTGTCTATAACAACCACAAGCGTATAGTGCAGACAGAAGACGCGATCATGATCCTGGCGGAGATGGTTCACGACGCGAGGGTGATTCGCCTCAATGCAGAACATAAACCTGATCATATGCGAACTTGGATGGGTGATTCAGTCGGCCACTGGGAAGGTGACACTCTCGTAGTGGATACGACGAATTTCAACGCGACACCGGCTCTCACCTCCGCGGACGAAAACCTCCACGTCGTCGAGACCTTCCGTCGCGTGGATGCCGAAACACTCATGTACACATTTATGGTCCATGACGAGACTGTTTGGGCTGAGCCTTGGGGTGGCGAGTATCCTTGGCCACAAACACAAGAAAAGGTCTATGAGTATGCCTGTCACGAAGGCAACTACGCGTTGGGTAACATTATGCGTGGCGCACGTTTACTAGAGAGCGAACACCCATCAGCGCAAGCCTCAGCTGGTGAAGAATAACCAGAGTTGTCGACGACGCGCGCGACAACAGTTAACGTACCGAACAATTACAATCACAGGAGACTAACTTGTACAGCCACATAATGGTCGGCGCTAATGACGTCGAAGCCTCGAAAAACTTCTATGACGCCGTGCTCGGAGCGTTGGGACACAACCCGGGTGCCATGGACGACAAAGGACGCTGCTTCTACTTCACCGATACCGGCGTTTTCTCCATCACGCCACCCATCGACGGTAACGAAGCGACCCATGGCAATGGCAGCACGGTTGGATTTGCAGCGGCCTCACCAGCAGAGGCGGACTCTTGGCATGCAGCTGGTCTCGACAATGGTGGCGTCACTTGTGAGGATCCACCAGGAGAGCGCGAAGGCAGCGGACTTTATCTTGCCTACCTGAGAGACCCTTCAGGCAACAAAATCTGTGCCCTGCATCGGCTCGGCGCGTAACAGGCGCATAAGACGCGCACAAGAGGCGCACAAGAAGCGCATAAGATCTTGAATTTGTGGGGTGGCCCTGGCCTCTTGCGCCACCCCAGCAATTCACCACTTCACGCAGACACTAGCGCTCAAAGACCAGCTGTCCTCCGAGGTAAGTCTGCTCGACTTGGACGTCGCGTATCCGGTCTGGATCGACCGTTAACAAATCATCAGACAACACAATCATATCCGCTAACTTGCCAGGCTCTAGGGATCCTCGGGCGTGTTCGTCAAAATTTAGATAAGCACTCGTCATCGTGTAGGCGCGGATCGCCTCTTCCATCGCTATGGCCTCATCAGGACCGTATACCCTACCGCTCATCCCCTGGCGCGTAACCGCAGAATAGAGTCCAACCATCGGTCCTATCGGCAATATGTCGCTAGAAAGCGCGACCACGATACCGTGACTCATGGGAGATCTAACGGGATTGTTATGCTCGAGTCTCCACCCATCTAGATTCGCAACGTAGCGTCCCTCTAGCGTGTAAGTGAAGTTAGGTTGCTGGGTTATGTGAATGGAATGCACGGCCATTTTCTGCATCGTTGCTTCCGGGGGACGCATCGAAAAATGATTTAAATAGTGGCGATGATCGTCTCGAGGACTTCGCTCTAGGGTTTCGGAGAGAGTATCCACGACCAATTGAATCGCGGCATCACCAATAGCGTGTATACCCATCTGCCATCCGGCGTCGTGAACTTCGTTCAACAGATCAGCAAGCTCCCCTGCGGGCATGTTTAGGTAGCCTCGATAGTCCCCCTGATCTCTGTAGGGTTCGAGGGTGTACGCCGCAGGTCCCGTAAAGCCGCCATCGGCAAAGACTTTGATGGGACCGATTTTCAAGCGATCGTTGCCATCGCCAACTCTTTCTTTCAGCTCAGTTATGGCTTCAGGATCGTGCCACTGAAATTGTAAGCTCGCCCTAGGTAAGGCGAGTTCTTCGTTTGCGTACAAGGCCTCCCAACGCTCATAGTCTTGCGGGGTCTTCGAGGCATCGGTGAAGCTGGTTATGCCTTTACTGAACAGCGCGGTTAAATTGACCTGCAAACTCGCCAACAACTCATCATAGGTCGCGCTCGGTACCAATCTTCCTACAATTTCTTGGCGTTCCCGGATGATACCGTTCAACGCTCCATCCGAATCACGCTCAATCACCCCACCCTCCGGATCAGGCGTATTCCGATCAATTTCAGCAAGATCCAGCGCTAACGAATTCGCAACAGCACTATGCCCTCCTGCTCGGGTTAGGATGACAGGATTGTTTGGGGCCGCTTGATCAAGATCATCTCTTAACGGTCTTCGCTCCTCAGCTAGCTCATCCTCTGACCAGCCATATCCGGTTATCCATTCACCAGCACCGAGCTGCTGCGCCTTTTGTTTGATCAATCCTTGAAGTTCCGATATCGAAGAAAGATCTCCAAGATCAATAAATCGAAGAGCACGACCGCGAATGTGAGTATGCGAATCATAGAACCCAGGGAGAACCGTTTTGCCCTTCAGATCCGTTACCGCAGAACTCCTGTATTGCACCAACAGCGATGCATCGCCGGTCGCGACAATTCTACCGCCATCAACTACGAGGACTTCATGAATGGAAAAATCATCATCGACCGTAACTACCTTGCCGTTGACCAAAATCAGATCGACATCCATCGGCGTTACGGGATCAGCAGGATCCTCGTTCCGGCAGCTTGATAACAAACTCAAAGAGAGAAACAGCACCACAATTCTAAGCATCAGCATCTTCCACGTTCTCCATCAAACAGAGCTGTATTTACAACTTCCTTTTTAATCTATTCCGCACGCGACGAGCAATTAGTCAGGGCTATGTTCATCCAGCCCAAAATACAACGCACCCCAATTCTCCGCTGTTCGCTCACCATCCATTAAGTAATGCGTCCTCGCCGTAGAGATGTCACGATAGATCCTTTCCAGGTGTTCACCGGTCTGCGCAGCACTGGTCCCGCTGCGCCTGAACAATAGCTCAATAGCCGCATAACAAAGTTCTCCAACTTCTTGAACACGCATCGATCCGCGTACCGTGTCTTGTTGTTGAAAATCCAGAGTGCCTTCTGCCGCCATTCTCGTCACACGCTCTTGCTCGTCGATTATTGCGGCTAAAGCTGCCGTCGCCGTGTCTATCTTCGCCCGAGCAAGGCCGACACGTCGCTGCACAGCTTGGTCGTGTGCCATCGTCTGGAAAGGAGGAAAGGGATTAACCTTGGTTTGGGCACGTTCGCCGAATACATCCATCGCGCTTTCAGCCAAACCAATGCAGATGCTTGCGATCTCCGCAAAGAATACGCCCATGTGCGGGGTTCTGTAGAAAGGATTTTCATGTACACCAAAACCCGGTGCTGAGCCTTGTCCCCACTTTGGTTGGGAAATCACCCGACGGTTTGGCACGAATACGTCTGCTAGCACAGCCTGTTTTGAGCCCGTACCTCGCAAGCCCAGTGCAAACCAGTTGTCGTGAATCTCGTAGTCATCGCAGTGCACAAAGGCTAAGAGTACATCTGCCGGAGGAGACGACTTGTTTTCTCCTGGCACAATCGCAGACACAGTCAGCCAATTAGAGTGCTCTGCGCCAGAGCCATAATTCCACCGTCCGGTGACCCGATAGCCCCCTTCAACCGGCGCCGCTGTACCTTGCGGCGCCAAAATTAATGGCGAGCGGAAATCGCCATCTTCTCCATACATCTCTACCTGCCCTTCCTCTGGACAGGCAGCCATATGAAACACGTGTGCAGATGTTAGACACAATACCCAACCAGATGATCCACAACCGCGAGAAATGTTGATCATGACATCACAGAACGTACGCAGATCTTGCTCGTAGCCACCGAACCGTTTTGGCTGTAAGATCCGATAGAAACCCGCGTCCAGGAACGCCTCAACAGTTTCAACCGGTAATGTTCTGAGTTCTTCCGTTGATGCTTCCCGTGCACGAAGCATAGGGATCATAGCCGCGGCTCTTTCCAGCAATACAGCGCGTGTCACATCGGGTTCGGGTGTGGCAATAGTCATTGCTTAGTCCTCGTCTAACTCGCTTTATCCGCGTCTTAACTGGCTGAACAAAAAGGACCGCTACTGCCCCCCACCCACACTGGCGCCCGCTGCGCGTCGTTTTTCCCAGGCCCTTTCGATCAGATCCATCTTGCCAATGCGCAGCTCAGCCTTACTCCCCGTAGCGACACCCAACTCCATATACGCTTCGGTATCTGCGCTATATTCAGGCCATTGAGGGAGTCCAGGACCGTTAGGGTTTCCGGTTTTCGCGAACTGGGTCCAGATACTCGCCATCAACTCGGACAATTCTCCGTCCGCCTCAACTGGCTTGGCCCCAAACAGTTCTAAATCACCAAATACATAGCCAATTTCACCCGCATGAAACGCACCGTACTTTTCGCTGTTCTCTACGGGCGGCGCCCAAGTGAACCAATACAGATAAGCATCACTCTCAACGTTCTCCATGCTCCGCGCCCACGTCCGCATCGGGTGGGCGAACAAGACATCGCTAAACATGTCAGCCCACACAGCTTCTGCCTCGGCATCGCCCGCAAACGAATAGTGTTGATCTACTTGATCAGCAACCTCAGGCAATGTCGCCGCTGCATATGCGCGAAATCCATCCGCCCCCTCGCCAAACAGTGGTGTAAAGAACTCCAAGAATGTCGTTCCTTCATCGGCGTTGGAGCCGATCATTACAGGCACATCGGCTTGTTGTCCGGCCGCAAAAATGGATGAGACCTCATCGGGTATCACCTCTCCGTCAACTATAGCGAGGCTGTCATAATTGGAGAAACTTGGATTCTTCGTAAACACTTCAAGAACCTGTTCCTGGGAACGTTCACGTTGTCCAGCCAGACTCGCATCACCCTCTGCGCCAGCCAATGCCTGTCCAAACTCAAGACCAAGTGCTTCAGCAGAGCCGCTGTAGGTCGTTTCTCTATCGCGATACCACATCGGCTGAAATGCACCACCACTCTGACCAATCACTCGATGAAACAAACCCTTAGCTAACGGACTGGCCTGAAGCAACGACATGCTCAGCGAACCGGCTGATTCGCCAAATATAGTCACGTTGTTCGGATCACCTCCAAATTTAGCAATGTTCTTCTGGACCCACTCGAGAGCAAAGATCTGATCTCGGAGACCCTGATTACCAGAAACACCGCTCGTATTCTCCTGACTCAGTTCTGGATGTGCATGGAAGCCAAATCGACCGAGTCGATAGTTTATCGTCACCAGCACCACACCCTTAGCCGTTAGCAACTCCCCTGTGTACTCGCTCCCCGAGCCCGTCACCAAGGCACCACCGTGTACCCAAACCATAACAGGCAGGTTCTGAGACGCGGTGTCCGCTCGACTCCACACGTTTAGCGTCAAGCAATCCTCGTCCATCTCAAATCCAGACCGACCATAAAACGATCCACCCTGTCCTTGGGGTTGCATGCAGGCGGGTCCTGGCGAAGCCGCTTCTCGGACACTCCTTGCCAAGGAATCGTCGCCGCCGGCGGCGCCCAGCGCAGATCGCCGATCGGTGGCGCCGCGTAGGGAATGCCGTGAAATTGATGCAGACCATCACCATCTGTGTATCCTCGGATGGTCCCGCCCGTCACTGCAATTTCATCACTCACGACGATCTGCTCTTGCTGCGGCTCAATCTCAGCCTCGTTCTGACTTTCCTGGCAACCAAAGCCAAGCAAACCTACCAGCACGATAGCTGCACTCTTAGTGTAAGAATTCATTCCCCTCTCCCTCTAACCCACGTTTCTGATTTGCTAAGCATTGAGATGGATTCTAGCTGGGCCCAACCCAAACCACGACCTTCCGACGCACCGGCTCAATCCCGAGGCGCAGTTGCCTTTGTGTGACCGCCGAGCGCCGACGTTACCTGTTCTACAGAGCCGAGCTTGCTCAGGCTCCTTTGCGCGTCTGCCAATCAAGATACAACGGGGTCGGCGGTGTCGAGTGATGTCCATGTAGGTAATAACTGCGATCACCCGCGGGCACAAAGTGAATCGAGGTTTCTAGGCGCGGGTTGTGCCAAAAATCCTCGGAACCAATCTCTGCTTCGAAACCCTTAAACCCAGTCTCATCCGCTTCTGCATAATCTGGATCAATGACAACGAGCGCGAGCATTATCCGCCGCTCGTCTGAATTGTTCGGCATACCGCCATGCCAGAGCCGTAAGTCCCTCACAACCAAATCACCAGGACCAATCCCGATTGTTTGTTCAGGTTCGCGTGCATGTGCTTGTTTCGAGAGCATTGCCTGTGTGAACTTTCGTGTTCCGCCTGCCTCCGCTACGGAGGTGCGATGGCTCTCTGGATAGATCAGGGTGGCGCCATTCTCAATAGTGAATTCAGTCAAAGGGTAGTTGAGCACCACCGCTGGACAACGATTAGTTATCGCTCCATCAGGCACGTCTCGGTGCACATTTTGCGCATCTGCTTGCCCGGGCCAACTGGTGTTCGCGCCATATGTTGTCAGCGTTGCGCGCGGACCCAACATACCCCTACAAATGTCGATGGCTGCTTCGTTGTATACCACTTCTTCATACAAGTGAGGATGGAACGGCGGTGGTCGCAGACTGTTCCAAGCATTTACTTTGCGACTTGGCGTTCGGACATCTAAGTCAGCCTGCATTTTGTCGTTTAGAGCACTGATAGTTTCTAACGTCACGGCGCCCTTAATACACACAACACCCTCGTCTCGCATCGCCGATAGCGCCGCGGTCAACTGGGATTCAGAAAGTCGTGCGCTTCCGTCCAGACCATCGCCGGTGGCATGCTTGTCGATCAGAATTTCTTGCATTTCTTCTACCTCCTGCGCCTCGAACTTAAAACATTATGGCGTTTACCGATAGTCTCCCTGTATGGGAAGGATCGCCCAGTCAGACGCCACTATCAGCAAGGACAACAAGAGTGCTGGCTGTTGCTGTGCCGCATCTCTAAGATGCACCCCTTAACGAAGCAGCGACTGCCTTAATGACGAAAATTGGCCTCTTTGTCGATGTACAGAACATCTACTACACCACGCGGCACGCGTACAATCGCCAGTTTAATTATCGCGAATTCTGGCGCATTTTAAGTGCCGCTGGTGAGCTGTCTCCTGCTTATGCATACGCTACCGACCGCGGTGACAAAAGCCAGCAGGCCTTCCAGTCCGCTCTGCGCCATATCGGCTTTACCGTCAAGCTCAAGCCTGTCATCCACCGCGCGGACGGCTCCGCCAAAGCCGATTGGGATGTGGGCATTACAATCGACGTCTTAAAGACAGCGCCACAACTCGACCGAGTGATCCTACTTTCGGGTGATGGTGACTTTGACATTCTCATTCAAACCATCCAAGAAGACCATGACATCCCGGTTGATGTCTATGGGGTACCGACGCTGACGGCTGACTCCATCAAGCGTGTCGCGACCAACTACCGACCCATCGAAGAACCTTTACTTATATAGCCATGCCACTTCTCGAACTTCGCAGCGCAAGCTTGGCTTTCGGTCACATTCCATTGTTGGATGAGGTCGCTCTCTTGATTGAGCAAAAGGAACGACTGTGCCTTATCGGCCGTAACGGCACAGGTAAATCATCCCTCTTAAGTGTGATTAGCAAAGAACAAACACTTGATGCAGGAACGTTATGGATAGAGGACGGTATCCAGATAGCGAAACTAGACCAAGAAGTTCCCAGCAACACCAATGAATCTATCTACGATACTGTTGTGCGCGGTCTCGGGGATGTGAGCGGTCTGCTCGCACGCTTCCACCACGTCAGTGCAGAAGTTGCCAACGGCAGTGTTGAGGCACTTGAGCAACTCAGTGAGCTGCAAGCTGAAATCGAAAAAGTTGATGCCTGGGACGCGTCACAGAAAGTAGAGACAATACTGACCCGACTAAAGCTTGACGCAGACGCCATTATGTCTGAATGCAGTGGCGGCATTCGACGTCGCGCTATGCTGGCTCAAGCGCTGGTGAGCGAACCTGATCTACTCTTGCTCGATGAACCCACAAATCACTTGGATATCGAATCAATACAGGCACTTGAGGCCGCAATCCTAGGATTTGCGGGTGCGGTATTATTCATCACGCACGACCGAACGTTGATCGACGATCTTGCAACCCGGATCATCGAGCTCGACCGTGGCACATTAACCTCCTACCCCGGATCTTATGCGCAGTATCAAAGGGCGAAACGCGCAGAGTTAGAAAGCGAACAACAAAATAATCGTAAGTTTGATCAAGCCCTTGCCGAAGAAGAAGTATGGATTCGGCAAGGCATCAAAGCACGCAGGACTCGAAATGAGGGTCGGGTTCGTCGATTGGAAGCGATGCGGCTAGAGCGGAAGGCACGCCTCGAACAACAAGGCAAGGTAAAGCTCTCGTTAGAACAAGGACGCGACTCCGGCAAAATTGTCCTTGAAGCAGAGAAGGCGAACTTTTCCTACGAAGACGAGCTGGTCATTCGCGATTTTTCAACCACGATCTTACGTGGAGACCGTGTAGGCATCATTGGACCTAACGGCAGCGGTAAGAGCACTCTTCTCAAAGTCTTGCTCGGCGATCTAGCACCAACATCCGGCCAGATAATGCTCGGCACCCAACTCAATGTCGCGTATTTCGACCAGGAACGTATCCAACTAGATCCGGAGCGATCTGTGCGTGACAATCTTGCGGATCGATCAGATCACGTGCAAATTGGAGACAAGTCTCAGCACGTGATCAGCTATCTACGTGACTTCCTGTTCGCACCAGAACGTGTGAACTCCCCAGTCAAAACACTTTCCGGCGGGGAGCGAAATCGACTACTCCTAGCCAAGATCTTTTCAAAGACAGCGAATTTGTTGGTCCTCGATGAACCCACCAACGATCTCGACGTTGAAACCCTAGAACTTCTCGAAGAGCTCCTGACCTCATTTTCCGGCACCCTACTACTTGTAAGCCACGATAGGACATTTTTAGATCGGACCGTCACGAGCACACTTGTGTTAGAGGGCGATGGGAAAGTTGGCGAGTATGTGGGCGGGTACACTGACTGGCAACGCCAGACCGGTGAACGCAAACCTACGACACTATCAGCAAGCAAAAATCCACAACGCACCACCCCATCGCCAAACGAGAAGCAGGAAGCCAAAAAGCTGAGCTACAGAGATTCTCGTGAGCTAGCAGATCTACCCAAGCGCATCGAATCCCTCGAAGCCAAACAATCTGAACTAAACGAGATGGTCGCTGACCCAGATTTTTATCAGCGAAGCCAAGATCAAGTGGCCGCCACCCTTAAGGAGCTTACCGAACTTGGCGAACAACTTGAGCAGGCCTATGATAGGTGGGCTGCGCTCGATGATTTATCGTCTCAAACAACCTGACACAACCGAGAATGAAAGAACGTAAAACGCAGGAAACCAAGGCAAGCGTTAGCCAATTTGTAAAGTCGATTTCAGACAAACAAAAGCGGGAAGATTGTGCGGCTATTACCAAGCTCATGCGGAGTGCTACCAAGCAAACGCCCAAAATGTGGGGAGACGCCATAATCGGGTTTGGCAGGCACAACTATCGCTATGCAAACGGTAAACCCGCGGACATCTGTCGTGTCGGCTTCGCACCACGTTCCAGATCCTTTGCCTTCTATCTGTCAGACTTTCCAGATCGAGCGAAACTGTTAGGAAAGATGGGCAAACATCATTTCAGCGGAGGATGCCTGCATATAACGAAGCTTGCGGATGTCGATCCCGAGATACTCACGACGATCATCGAGAGTGCATACGAGGCTACCCCCGAAACCGCACCATGAACGATAACCGACGGAACTAAGTTCGATCATGTCTAAAGTCAATATCTCTTCTGACGAGCTCACCCCGACAACCACTTTCGATCCAGACACGCTGGCCAACCCAATCAACCCAGACTGGTTCCGCGGAGTACATGAAGCACGCCTCGCAAAAGAAGTGGGTATCGATCAATTTGGGGTGAACAAAGTCACTTTAGATCCGGGGTCATACTCCGCACTAAGACATTGGCACGAAGGCGAGGACGAATTCATATTGATCCTGAACGGTGAGTTGACGCTGATAGAGGACACTGGTGAGCATGTACTGCATCAGGGCAGCACGGTTGGTTTCCCAGCAGGCGTGCCAAACGCACACCACTTGGCCAATCGGTCCGCATACCCGGCAACCTATCTGGCCGTTGGTACCCGACTACCTGCGAAAGACGTTATCCATTACCCAGACAACAATCTAAAGCCAGTTACACGATAGTCTCACTGCAGGTCACAATATGCGGCACGCGACACCTCAAATGCTCAAACCTCTCAAACCCTTCTTCGAAAAGCTAGGCACTCTGGAGTCACTAAAAGAGAAGAAAACCGGCGTGTACTATTTCAAGTCAAAGGCATTTCTCCACTTTCACGAAGATGATGGCCGGATATTCGCCGATGTAAAACTCAACCCTCCTGCATTCGATCGCGTACCTGCAACGACTGAAACCGAGCAAGCGGACCTATTCGAGTCTATACGTGCGTTTCTCGAGTGAACTTGTAACGCTCACACTAGGCATCGCTACACCTTGCCGCGGGCTCAGCCGACCAAGGTTTAATTGGCACAGTGGAAACAGAGTTTTTCGGCGAACCTTCAACGACTTTGTCGCTGTAGACCAAGTAGACAAGCGTGTTTCGCTTTTCATCGCAAAATCGAACTACTTGTAACTTCTTAAAGATGAGCGAGCGACGCTCACTGAAGACCTGTTCGCCAGACTCTAGCTCCCCATTGAAGCTAATTGGTCCGACCTGACGGCATGCAATCGATGCATCTGATGTGTCCTCTGCAAGCCCAACAGCACCTTTGAGACCTCCAGTTACCGCGCGACTAACATGACAGGAAACACCCGTCACCTTCTCATCATCAAATGCTTCTATCTTGATCTTATGATCAGGACCAAGCAATTTGAACTTTGTGTCTACACTACCAATCTCTTCGGCATTAGAGATCCCAGTCCAACCAAACAAGACTACGAGAACAGCTAGTCGCAGTACCATAATCATCTCCTTAATCACCATTCATTCACATGCATGATGCCAGCGACAGGTGGTCTGTAAGCCGGTTTGAAGTCTGTACCCTTGGTGTATGCCAATGGTATCAGTGCAACCTGCATGTATTGGTCGTAGGGTATTCCAAGAAGTTCTGCGACGGCTTGCTCGTGCTGTAGGTGCAGAGTCGTCCAGGCGCTGCCTATCCCTCTTGCACGAGCTGCCAACATAAAGTTCCACGCCGCAGGAATGATGGAACCAAACATCGAAGCCTGACCTAGTAGATCTCCTGCACCTGGCGCATCAGTGCGTCCAGCAACACAAGGAATCATCAACACCGGCGCACGCGCCATATTGTCTGCGAGATATTGTGCCGAGCTTGTTGAGCGTTCCTGACTAGATTCAAGCGCGGTATCACCTGTCCCTCTATTGAGATTGTGAATGGCGAATGGCATCTCTTTGTAGCCGCTCCAAACCTGAGCGTAGTACTCGCCGATTTTTGCTTTCTTATCTTGGTCTGTAACAAAGACAAACTGCCATCCTTGAGCATTCGATCCGGTAGGTGCCTGTACCGCGAGTTCCAAGCACTCTTGTAGAACGCTGGTTTCCAGAGGGCGATCAAAATCTAATCGTTTGCGAACAGCTCGTGTCGTGCTCAGAAGTTCGTCAGCACTCAAGCCGAGTTGTGGGTGAAGCGCCATAGCGGCTCCTCCTGTCGTGGTTACTTAGTGTTAGTCGAACGGGAGCATACACCTACCGTACGCCCCAGTTCGTAGTTCGGAGCCTTAGCCCCCCATGCGGAATCCAGCCTGAACACCATAAAAGCGTGGTGGTCCATAGTTCGAGAACGTCCACAATGCACCAACTGCCTGTGATGCCGTTTTATAGCGATCATCCGTCAGGTTTTTGCCGAACGCAGAAACGTAGTATCGGTCGTCTGCACTATTCCAGGTCACACTTGCTCCGAGAATACTTCGTTCTTCTAAGACAGTATCAAACTGCGATCCGATATCGTCATTGTAATAGTACGTGTTCTCATCCTCATACAAATAGTTGATGTTGAAGACGAGATTCGCACCAGAACTCAGATCGTGAATGTAAGTTAAGTCAGCTCCCCCAGTAATCTCTGGAGATCGAACAACCTCGCGTCCCGAAAAGTCCTCTAGAATGCCATCCAGATTTCTATCCAAAACAAACTTTTGATACTCGGTATCTAGCCAACCGATGTTTGCTCGAAGGGTTAGATTCGGAGCTAACAAAGCGGTCAACTCAACTTCAACCCCCTGGGCATCGACATCAGCCGCGTTAAAGGTCCGTGTTTCTTGAAAAACAGTTCCAGGGACAGAGACAACGGTACTGCGTTGGAAGTCTTCATAGTTCACATTGAAATAGGTCGCGTTGAAGCGGACACGCTCTTCGGCCAGCGTCGTTTTAATGCCGATCTCATAGCTCGTTGCGAATTCAGGATCATAGGCATTCACAGGGAAGTTTCCGAAACCACCCGAGCCAGCCTGGTCGTTGTAGCCACCACTCTTAAAACCTCGAGAAACTGTTGCGTAACCAAACACGTCATTCGTGAACTGGTACGAACCTGTGATCCGCCATGTTGGCTCACTCCACTCTTCGTCATCCCGTTGGACGGCAAATGAAGCCAGATTAAAGTTTTGACCATCTAGCGGTTCGCTAAACATACCGCCTGGGAAAATAAAGCCAACAGGCAAACCTTCGCGCGCAATATAATCTTTCTCTTCGTTTGTATGACGAACACCCAAACCAAGAGAGAATTTCTCACTAATATCTATTGTCACATCGACAAAAGCCGCATACGCAGTGGCATCCTGACGGTTACAGAGCAGCAATGGCGTCGCGTTGTCGAGAACTCCAGGAACTGCGCTACCAAAAAACTCTGTAAGTCCCAATTGCTGCAATACGCAGAATTCCACGTCATTCGTCTGATAGAACAATCCTGCAACGTAATTCACGTTGCCATCGAGCTCAGACGCTATCCGACCTTCTACCTGAAAAGTTTCACGATCATCGTCTCGCGTAGCAGCAAAAAAACTCTCATAGGAAGTGCCCAAATATTCGTTCGGTAAGCGCGATTCCTGTTCGCGATATCCAACCAAGCCATAAAGGGTGTGGTTTTCCAGGCTATACTCAATGTTCAGATAGGTACCAAGGACGTCAACTTCCTGCTCGTCATCGAGATTTACGATCTGACTGCTGTGTATCCCTGCCTGATCAAGCGGATCACCGCTAGTAACACCTGGAAACCCTAACAATGTCGCCAACTGTCCTGCAGCTGCCTGGGTATCGTTGATTACCGGTACCGGATCACTCCGGTCCTTGATTACCTCAACTTGCCCTAAAATGCTCAACCGGTCATTAGGCTCTATCAAGAGTTTGGCGCGACCAGAGAACACATCTTTGCCACCTAAATCGCTGCCATCCCCTCTCACAGCGGATCCATCGGTTAAACCCGCATCACCTAAGCCTGCACCAAACGCATCGATCGGGAAATCCACTTTGCCATTTTCATAGTAGCCGTCGCTCTTCTGATAGAGACCGGCAAAACGAAATGCCATCGTATCGCTTAATGGAATATTGAAGGCAACGTTTGCTTTAGTATCATCGAAGCTGCCGTATTGAATACTCGCATCGAGTGATGAAGACTCCAGGTCTGGCCGCTTAGTCCTAACCACAATTGCACCAGACGTTGTGTTCTTACCGAACAATGTACCTTGTGGACCACGCAGAACCTCAATGCTTTCGATATCAAAAGGCTCGAGAAGCTGAGTTTGCACATGCGGTACAACAAAGTCGTCAACAATAACGCCAACCTTGGGGTCGAAGTAGACAATGATGTCTGTTTCCGCAGCACCGCGCATCGCAAACGATGCGGCATTAAAACCGGTCACAGTCGCCGCGCTAAAATTCGGCACATGCAAAGCAATTTCACCAATGTCTTGAGCGAACAGATTATTGAATTCATCTTCAGTAATCGCGGACACCGCTACGGGTGTGGTTTGAATATCTGTTTCAGCACGTCGAGTCGCGGTGACGACCACTTCCTCAAGCACCATTTCCTCAGCAAGCACGGACGTCGCACTCGCCCAGCCAGTTATCGCAAGTGTTGCGGTCAACAACCGAACTGCGAAGCCTTTCAAAAACATATCTCTCTCCAGTCTAGGGGGTTAGTTGGATAGCTATCTTCGTATCATCACTTTGCATTCGCGTAATCCAACGCGAAAACTGGGGCCGTGACACCATCGCCCCACTCTTGAAATTTAACCCGTACACGATCACCAACTTTGGTGTTCGTGGCATTGTCGCCTACAACATGGCTCATCATGCGCGGTCCTTCATCTAGATCAATCAACGCAACAACCTGGCACATCGCATACTCGTCCGCCATTTGTTGGTGCATGACGGTAAAACTCGCGACTCGGCCCCGACCGCTCGCGGCGACCCATCTCAGTTCATTGCCTGCACAGGTCGAACAGCAAATCCGGGGATAAAATTGAATGTGGTTACAGCGCGCGCATTGCTGCAAATGAAGCACTCCTTCTGCGCAACCAGCCCAATAGGGTTCGCTAGCCGCCGTTGGCCTGGGGATCACCCTACTCATCAGCCACGTTCCCGGGCAAATATCGCAGTCGCGTGACTCGACATGATTCCGCCCTGTGCGTGTACAAGACCCACAGCTGCATTTTCAACTTGTCGTTCTTCTGCTTGGTGACGCAACTGCCAGACAGTTTCAGTTAGCGCAAACATTGAGCCCGGATTACCTGGATGGCAGTGACTGAGCATCCCGCCATGAGTGTTGACTGGCAGCGCACCACCCGGATAAGTCGCACCGCTCTGCAGATAGTCACCTCCCTCGCCTTTCGAGCAAAAGCCAAGATCTTCAAGTTCCACCAATACTGTTGGGGTAAAGCAGTCGTAAAGTTGTGCAAAGTCCATATCTGACGCCGTTAATCCGGCCATTTCATATGCCCGACATCCAGACTCGACCGCAGCGCTGGTTGTCAGCGACGCTGCTTGGCTAATATGTTCATGGCTATGGCCTTCACCGATACCAAGGAGATACACCGGGGCATGCGGATAGTCTGCAGCCCGTTCTGAAGTTGTGATAATAAGTGCGGCGCCCCCATCGGAAACCAGGGAACAATCGAGTAGGTGCAAAGGCTCTGCGATCGGGCGTGAAGCAATGACGTCTGAAACAGAAATTAGCTCGCGTTTTTGCGCATGTAGGTTTCTGCTCGCATGCACGCGACAAGATACAGCAACCTCAGCAAACTGTTCTCGCGTCGTACCAAATTCTGCCATATGAGCTTGACCAATTAGCGCATAGTAGGCTGGTACCGACAAGCCATACGGCTGTTCGAACTGCGGATGTCCTGTCGATGCTTGTGTTCTCATCGACTGCTCGCGCGTCATACTGCTTCTTAAACTATCCGCCATGCTAATCAAAACTGTATTCGCAAGCCCTGCCTCCATGGCAGCTGCTGCTTGCTGTATGACCGCAAGTGTTGTGCCACCACCGGTATTGGCAGTGACGCAATATCTCGGGAATATCTGTAAATACTCTGCAATCGCTTCGGCGTGATACATAATGGGTTCTGCAAACGAGTTGCATGTGATCAATCCATCAATGGCAGACTTGTCCAAGTCCGCGTCTTGAAGGGCTAAGAGGGCGGCGTTAACGCAAAGCTCGGTTGGACTCATATCAGGTACTACCCCAACTTTAGTGTCCGCTGCGCCAACAATCGCGATGCGACCTCTCAGGCTCATCTGCTCTCCAACCTCACTATCGCGACTCCTGGTGCAGCGACATCACCAGCTTCGTTTTTAACAAAGACTTCCAGCGTCACTTCTTGAGCCGGTGTGTCTATCGATTGAACGATGCCACCTGCGGTTAACGTTTCACCAATGAAGGTGGCGAGTCGGTTGGAGTATTCAATGCTAATCAGATCACCGCTATCACCCAGCCATTCTTCGATAGCCTGATGCATCCAATCCCCTAGCAGCGGTCCAGCAATCACCAATCCAGGATAGCCTTCTACCCCTTTCGTATAGGGTTCATCGAAATGGATGCGGTGGCCATTCCACAACGCCGCGTTGTAGAGCATAAGTTGTACATTGTCTGGTGTATGTGTGCGCTCAGGGATCAAGTCCCCTACTGTAAGTTCGGATATTTTCGGGGCGTGATTCATCGCAAAATTCTCGTCGTCAGTTCCCGAATGACCATCTCTCCATCGTCATCGACGATTTCCATGAGAACTTCATAAAAGATCAGCGGACCCGAGGCACCTGTCTTCTCATAAATGTCGGTTAGAGTACGCGTCGAAGTTAGCCAATCACCTGGATATATAGGTTTTAGATACTCTATCTTGAGGCCACCAGCCATAGCCTTTTCTAATGGGAAACGCGGCAGCAAACTATCAATCGACACCCCATCAGGTGACAAGTCATCCAACGAAACTACATCCCAGAACAACGGCACATGGAACATAGGAGGCGCTTGGTCACCGTCAACGTACTTTTGCTGTCGATTCCCCGTGGCAACTGAATACTTTCGTATGTCACGCCGTGTCACGAGCTCTCGTTGAGGCTCAGTCCGCCGACCTATCGCCGACAGAGTTTCTTCCGTTAGGAGATTCGTCATACGTTCTTCCCTTGCCAATACGGGTTACGCAATTCTCGCTTCAATATCTTTCCAGTAGGCGCCTTAGGTAGGGCGTCGGCAAAATCTACCGTTTTGGGTTTTTGATAAGACGCAAGGTGCTCACTCGCTGCAGCGATAATCTCAGCTGTCGTCGCGTGCATGCCGGGCTTTAAAACAACAACTGCCTTAACCGCTTCACCCCACTCTTCGTCGGGGATACCGAAAACCGCAGCTTCGAGGACCGCTGGGTGTTGATGGATCGCGGCTTCCACCTGAGTGCTGTATATGTTCTCACCCCCGGAAATAATCATGTCTTTGGCGCGGTCAACAATAAAGAGATATCCCTGTTCATCCCAAGTAGCGATATCACCAGTCCACATCCAACCTTCGCGAATCGTCTGCTCAGTCAGGTCGGGTCTACGCCAATAACCCACCATATTGGCCTCAGATTGGACAACAATTTCCCCTGGGCTCTCGCTGTCCTTAGGCACATCTAAACCCAGCGGATCTACCACCCTGATTGAGGTAACGAACCCTTCTCGACCACAGGAACTAAGTCGTTCTTCGTGCGTCCCCACAAGGGCATCAGCATGATCTTCCTGGGACAAAAAACTCATCGTCATGCCTTCCGTCTGACCATAACCTTGGATAATCGTACATGGGAACTTTTGCAAAGCATCGGCAACCACACTGCGTGGCATCGGTCCACCGCCATACTGGATGTTCCGAAGCGAACTTAGGTCGTACTGCTCGAAGTCATCCTCAGCCATCATCCAGTTCAGCATTGTCGTTATCCCGAGAAAAGCTGAGACTTTCTCCTGCTCGATAACTTGCAAAGCCAACTTCGCTTCAAAATTTATCAGCACGACCGGGCAACCGTGCGCGAGGTAATTCATAGCTAAGCCGACCGGAATGTGGAACATCTGTCCCGTCAGCATATAGACGTCCGTTGGCACGATACGTTCTGCCACGGTTTGATTAAGCATACCCATGTACAGAGAATGGTGGGTGTGCAACGCGCCTTTCGACTCACCAGTTGTCCCGCCCGTGTAGAGTATTAGTGCCGGATCCCTCCCACCTACACTGGCTGCTACTTCAGGCTCCGCACTGCTCGCCGCGTCTAGGCACTTCTCGTAGTCACCGTTTTCACCAAAGCAAAGAACAGTTGGCACATTCGCAAGTTTCGCGATTTCCAACGCTTGCTGACGATATTCCTGAGACGCGACAATCAAAGCTGGCTCACCATCAACAAGAATTCTTAGCAATTCTTCTTGTCCTAGTCGCCAGTTCAGTGGTTGTGCGATCAACCCCGTTCTAGCGCACGCGAACATAACTTCCATGTATTCGATACAGTTCTTCGCAAGAATCGCGATACGCACGCCTTTGCCGATACCGGGTCTGCCCAGGAGCACGTTACCTAATCGACAAATACGTTCATCGAGTTCGCCAAAAGTAATTCTGCGCTGATTCGGGATATCGACTAACGCCTCGCGATCTGGTTCACGCCGCGCATATTTAAGAGGGATCTGACCAATATTCATCAGACTAGCTAGTACGATGTATCCAGATCCAGATGTCGTTTGGCAATCTTCCAACCCCCCTCGGCGTTAACAACTTCGTCGCGATACAACCCAGCAGAAAGCAAGTTGGTCACTCCATTTTCAGTCGCAAGCAATGTGAGGCTAGAAATAACGGAAGCAGATTGTTCTGAGGTGTTCAGAAATATGATGTTCGAGACGACGTGACGACGGACGTCTGTCTGACTTGCCATCGAATCTGTCATCAGAGTCATGATGTCACCGCGACCGATAAACGGACCAATTAGATCGCCGCCAGCAATACACATCGTCATTTGAGCCTCTTCGATAAAGCAATCGACGAGCATCTCAGTATCCCGCTCGTCATATCCGAGTGCCGCCCGTCCAAGCAGTTCGTGAATGTCTAACTTGTTTTCGAGATTGAAAGTCATGTGAGCTCCTTATCCTGGATTGAGAGCGAGTGTGCGAGCGGGATAGTAGAGTGTTTTTGAATTTAATTCAATTTTAACAGACCCACCTCATGCCCTATTGCAAAGGCGCAAGTGGTGTTAGATTTGGTCGTCATGGCGCGCCCTACCCAAAAAACGAGCACCCCTATCGCGATCTCTGTAAAACAACGCAATGACCCGCGCGGCAACAGACGTCGTCGCGCAATCTACAAATCTCTACATGACTGCATCATCTCGAAGGGATACGTGAAAACCACCCTGGCAGACATAGCAGAAGCCGCAGGGATGTCTCCAAGTCATCTGCTCTATTACTTTTCTGGGAAGGAGGACATTCTCGAACAGTATTTCGCGTTGGTTTCCGAGCGCTTTCTCGAGCGCATCAGCGAATTCAGTCAGCACCCAGTGCAAGACCAGGTCAAACTTTTGGCGGATTTTTGGTTTAAAGGCGAAACAAGCACGAAAACAGAAATCGGTTTTATGCTCGAGTGTTTTGGCGCTGCCGTTCACGACGAAGTATTGAAAGTGACGAAGGCAGAATGGGATCTCAGATGTAAAAGCTATCTGACCCATATCTTTGAGTCCGCGCCAAACAGTATTGTACAAAACCCCAAAGACGGCGCAGAAATTGCGTACGCGATGATGATCGGGTTGCGTTCTGCGGTCTATTTCGATCCCGACGTAGATTTAGATGACGCACACCGTCTGTTCCAAGCCACCGTGAATGGCATGTGTGGTTTTAGCTCATGAGGCGCTGAATAAAATCAGCTAGAGCCTCCAGGTACTCTGCTTGTGCCTCAATAAATGGCGCATGTCCTACGCCAGCAAATTCGATCACTGTCGCGTTAGGGTTATTATCCCCAACCCAACGACAGATGTCTGGAGCGACAAAGCCATCAGCATCACCGACGAACGACAAAATCGGCATGGGTAAACCAGCTAACAGCTCTCGTTGATCGAGCGACGCCAATTCCCCCAAAGTCGCTGCGGCAAGCGGCGATGACTGCAGAAAGATCTGCCAGAACCAGTTTTCAATCGCGGGAGTGACTTCCTTTGCGCAGATGATCTGGGACAAGCCTTGTAGGAAGTTCACCCTATCCTGGGCCAATGCAGCCAAGGTTCCTTGCATGTCCTCCTCTGTCCCACCGTACGGGAAGTCAGGCTTCTGCACATAGACTGGGGATGCACCTCCCGTAAGTACCAAGCCGACACAGGTCGTCTCCAACTTTGCGGCAGCGGCAACGACTACTGCTCCGCCCAGAGACCAACCGTTCAGGACGACTTTTGCTAAGTTCAGATGTCGTACCAACTGCACAACGTCTGCGGCAATCGCATTGATACTCATATCGTCGAAGTCTTTGTCCGATAGACCACAGCCGCGATGGTCCATCAACACAACTCGGTGACCAAGATCATGCAAGGCTGGTAACACGTGGTCCCACGTACGAACACTCATACCCCAACCATGGATCAGAACTATAGCTTTATCACCAGTTCCATGGTCTTCGTAGTACACGTTACCGCCGGATGTGGTCGTCAAAATCGCCATCGCTTACCCCTTCAAAAGCTTTCTATTAGGTCTTTTACTCACCTAATTGTTGCCGAACCTTTGGCAACACATTTTTTGCCATGTATTCAATCCGGGCATTACCTTGCTCAAATGGTTCGCCCGGGAACTGAGCCCAAAAGTGGACATCCTTGATTTCCGGATACTCCGTTAGGAGACTTGTGAGCGCCTGTACAGCACCCTCCCCATCTAGCATCTCGTATAATCCACCATCGAGTGCAGCGGCTGCATCAGGAAACACCGGTGTTTCGTCGGGCGGACCAAATGCGCCCCACTTAATATATTCGTTGGTTTGATAAAGCGCATATTCACCCATGCGGGCTGCTTCTTGCTCAGGATCATCAGATATAACCCCCCAATGCCCGGCGAAAATCGCACCATCAGTTCGCGGCTTGCCAAGACTTTCGAGCGCGGCAATGTACTCTGCGTGACCGATGCCGCCCGTGGAAAGGAAGCCATCACCAAGGCGTGCTGCACGAGCAATAGCAGGCTCAGCCATCCCACCCATTAGAAGCCTAGGTTTCGTCGCTGGTACAGGGGCAACAGCCAGCCCATCTATCTGATAGCGGCGTCCATCAATCCTGATCGGCTCACCTGTCCACGCTTGGCGAATGATATCAATCCCTTCTTCCATCAAACTCGGCCGATATTTCAGTTCCCGACCGAAGTAGTCGAACTCGATCTGTCGATAACCGAGGCCTACACCCAGATCAAAGCGCCCTGAACTTAGGATCGACAGGGTAGCCGCGTCTTCCGCCAACCGCACTGGGTCTGCCAGCGGCAACAACATCAGATTGGTAGCGATTTGCATGCTTTTAGTCTTTTGCGCGATAGCGGCGCCAATGACCAGAGGCGAAGGCGTATAACCATCTTGGACAAAGTGATGTTCGGTCAACCAAACAGATTCAAAACCTAGCTCTTCGGCCCAGGCAATTTGGTCAAGTGTCGTTGTGTAAAAATCTTCGTAGGACAGCTCTCCCGCCGGATTCCTGAAGTCATACCACAACCCAAAGTTCACTTGTCTAGCCATTAGGTCTCCTTTCTTTATTAGGTTGCAGACAGACTGCCACGCCGGACGAAGAGTACGACGCACATCACGGCTGTGACACCATGTATGACCATGCCCGCCGCTTGATCACCAGCCAATGCTAGCGATACGCAAAGACCTGAATGGAAAACAAGCAAGATACCGATGACCGTTGTCATAACGGACAGGTTGGATCGATGCGGCCAGGACCAGACGGAGATACTGGCAATCGCGAGCGCAGCAAAGCCGTAGTGCATGGACCACATCGCCCCACTGCCCGCAGCAGACACGCCAGCGGGACCTAGTATTAACGTCAAAGAGGCCAATAACTCCGTCAGGCCATTCAAGACCAACATCACGTTGAGTAGAATCTTCATACAAACACCTCTAAGTTCTTACGCACTATCTGCTGCCTAGTTTTATGACCATCGTACCGGCGATCAAGTCATGCAGACAGCGTCGATCGCCCCTAAAAATAAGACCCTGGTCCAGCAGTGACAATAGGGTCAACGGAGGTAGGACGAGCAAGTAACTAATCGGGAAAAACAACGCCCGCACGCAAACCAGCTTCCAAAACGCTACGGCGTCGCCGGATGGGCTAGCTACGATAGCAATGCCCAATAGCTTCTTACCGAGGGTTTGACCTTTCGTGAACAAACCGTAGCCGTTCAACATCAGGTAACTCACGACTGCGAGGCAGAATACCCAAAGTATCCAAAGGTTATCGCTGAAATCTTCAGCATCCTCGACAACACCGGCAATCATAACCAGCAAGATGGTCAGGGTCGGCACAAGCGCTGCATCTACCCCCCAAGCAACTAAGCGCCGGAAACGACCTGCTAGGATGGGTGTCTCATCTGTCGTCATCAACCACCTCAAATACCAAAAGTGCATTGCCGCCACGTTGTGCACCAACGTAGCTGTACCCAGCCGAAACTATCAAAAGATTATCAGCAACCAAAGGTCCGTGTGCATCAAAAGCACCACCCTCCGTCGCGACACCGTTAACGGCTTCAAACTGTCGCCAGGCGTCATAAACCCAGATTCTTTCACCATCGGTCGCTCGATGAACTTCTAGATATCCATCCATACTGCCAGTAATTACAACGTCGTTGGTGGCTATTGGGGCTGCAGACAAGCCGTATTCACAACTTTCCGAATCTTCACATCTAGATTCTCTCGAGTAGCGCCAGCGCCGGGCACCCGTATCTAAGTCCAAAGCATAGAGCCCTGGCGCTGCTATGCCAGGCGCAGGGAAGTCGAGGATCGGTTTATCGCTAATTGGTGCAAAGACCAGACCGAGCGCTTTGTTCACGGCTAGCCCCCAATGGATACCGCCAATGATTCCCCCTCTACCAATCCGTTGGGACCACACACGCTCTCCGGTGACACGATTAAGCGCATGGACTTCACCCGACTTTTGTCCGCCCAGAATGAGCTGACCCGCGACCGCTCCATCCACCAAAACCGTGGGTGCGCCAAAATCAACATCCGGACCCGTGGGCTTCGGGCAGTTTGGATGATTCAAAGCCATCAGATTGCAGGCTGCTGTGTATGCGTCGTTTGCTGTGATTTGTTGCTGCCAGATCACTTTGCCCGAGACGCCGCTAACCGCAAACAGCGCATCACTCGTATCAGTGGTTGGATGGGAGTAATTCTGACCAGTCCCAAAGTAAAGAATCTCGGTAGTCGGATCGTAGCTCGGCGCGCCCCAAACGGCTGCTCCACTCGGCCCATACTCCTGCACAAAGAACCATCTTTCATCTGTTTGAATAGCAGGTTCGTTGATCGTGCGCAGGACTTCTCACCCGTCGCTAGATCGAACGCCGCCAGACCACCGCTCGTGGTACAACACCCGTAGAGGGGATTGATGGCAAGACCGACTTCCTGGGACGCGATCGGGACATAGATTCGATTGCCGTGAATCAATGGCGTCCCGGAAAACCAGGGTATCGGACCCTCATTGAGCTCAGCCCGCCAAACAAACTCACCGGTAATCGCATCGATCGCATGGACACCATCAATCCGGTCGTTGAATACTAAGAGATCTCGGCCATCGACCTTGCCGTACAAGATGGCGCTTGCGATATAACCTTCATGTTCAAAGACCCAACGTTCGCAACCCGTCTCTCGATCAAGCGCCACAACCCCACGCCCGGCGTCACCGACAAAAATCGTGTCTTCAGTGACGTAGGGGTAGGAACGCGGTGTATCAGTGCTTAGCCCATAAACCCATTTAAGTGTGAGTTGTGGCGCGCTTGAGGAGTCAATCGTTGAGTTGGCCTGATAACGCGTGTTGTTAAGGTCGATACCCCAGCCTTGCGAATAACTGGATGCGAAACTCGGTGGTGCCGTCACCACACAACTCGCAAAAACGGTCGAGGCCTGTAAACCCAGAATTAGAAGACACAAACGGACCACCAAACCTCCTACACCGAACCTCCTAAAAGAAGGCAACATGAATACTGCTTTGCCTTCACCGTTCGTGATTCTGCTGACGATCATTGTTCTCACACCTGAGGTGCACTAGGATCGGGTAGGCTGCACACCAGAGTATACGAGACACCACCCAATTGAAAAACCTAACGCCCATTCAGAGCGCTGTTCGAGTATTGCAGAGCGTGCTTCTAGTCGTCTGCGGCGCAATAAACCTAGGTGCCGTAGCGGATGATCAACTCGCGCTAAATGTTCTGGCGCGCGTGCATTTCAACACAAACGTCAGCAACTTCGAACAAGCCCGAGAATTCTACGGGCAACTTGGCTTCGAAACCGTTTCTGGCTTTCCTGATACCAACACGATCGAAATGGCACACGCCATCGGCATCAAAACGCCAACCAGTTACGACGGTTCTCAGGGCGACGCGGTTGGAGGCTACCTGCTCCATGGTGAGCTCATCGGACTAGGGCTCACCGGCGGTATTATCGACCTCATTGAATTCTCGATACCACGAAATGATCAACCTCCTTACGCGGCCATAAATCACCTAGGTATGGTCTACGCGGAGATGCTGACGACGGATCTCGATGCCGATTACCAGCACATGACGAATCTCGGCGTAGAATTTCTGAGTCCACCAGTCCGACGCGCTAACGGCACTCGGTTCGCCATGTTTAAGGATCCAGATGGCACTTTCTACGAACTCCAAGAAATCCCAAGTGCTGGGGAGGATGATAGGGAGGACAGGGAGACTACACATATAGATCGCCTAGGCGCTGTGGCGATTAACGTCAGCGATTATGAGCACTCCGCGGCATGGTACCGTCTCTTCGGCTACGAGCTAACCCAGCAACTAGATCAAGCAGAGTCACTGGAAGTTGGACTGGCGATGGGCTTTGCAGAGCCAATCAAAATCATTGGCGGTTTGTTCACGCACAGACAAGATGGCTCACAGCTCAAACTGATGGAATGGCTATCCCCGCGAGACGATCGCCCCCCGTACGCGCTACCAATAAACCACTTAGGCATTCACCGCATGGCTTTTTCGACATCGGACATTGACGCAGATGTGGCACTTCTCATGCAACATGGCGTCACTCTCGTCTCCCCAGTGACACCTTGTTGTTCTGGGCCCGATTCATGGGGTGGTATCATTGCATTCCATGACCCAGATGGCACTGTCATGGAATTGGTCGAGCAGCCTTTGATGACCTTCATCGCTTGGCTGACCAGTTGGTTTAACTAAGTGATTGCTGCAACTGAAAAAGACCCCGCCTACGGTTGGCTGATGGTCGCGGTTGTGTTTACGATTAGCGCCCTTGCTTTTGGAACGCTCGGATCAGTCTCGGTGTTCTTGAAACCGCTATCGACCGAATTCGGCTGGGGGCGCGGTGAGACCGCACTGGGCTACTCCGCTATCTCATTTTCGTCCGCCGTCTTTGGGGTGTTATGGGGCGTGCTCGCGGATAAGTTTGGTACCCGATGGTTTGGTGTGATATCCGCAATCATCATGGCAATTGCCATGTATTTGATGAGCATCCAAACATCCATCGTTGAGTTCTATGCGTTCTATTTCTTGTTTGGCGCTTTCGGTACTTCTATGGCAACAACCCCGTTGTATGCCAACGTCGCTTTCTGGTTCAGACAAAAACCCGGGTTCGCGCTAGGTCTAGCTGCTGCCGGTGGAGCATTTGGTCAAGCTATCGTCCCGTACTTTTCCACTCTTGGAATCGAGACCGTCGGTTGGCGTGAGACCTATGTGTGGATGGCACTCGTCTACCTCAGTATCGCCCTACCCTTGGGGTTCCTTGTTAGGGAGTCGCCTTGGCGCCTCAATGCTATGAACTCATCTGAAGTAGAGACTCGAACCGTTCCGATCTCCGAGAACGAAGCGATCATCTGGATCAGCGCTGCGATCATTTTCTGCTGCAATTGCATGGCCGTACCGATCGTTCATCTGGTGCCACTTCTGACAGATAGTGGCGAGACAGCAGAGTACGCGGCTCGAGCGCTCCTAATCTTAATGGTAGCGGGTATCGCTGGGCGCATTATGGGTGGCAAGCTCTGCGACATTATGGGCGCTGTCCCAGCGTACATGCTGATGTCCTTAGGCCAAACGGTAGCGGTCTACTGGTTCCCACATGTTGAGGGTATCGCTGCATTGTATTCGCTCGCGATTTTCTTCGGCTTTTTCTATTCCGGCGTCATGTCTTGCATCATGGTGTGCACCCGCGTGATGGTATCCAGCAGGTTCGCGGCCAGAGCGATGAGCATCACCTCTTTCTTTGGCTGGATTGGTATGGGGCTGGGCGGCTTTATGGGTGGCTATCTGTTTGATCTTTCGGGTAACTACAACTGGTCCTATGGCTTCGCTGCAGTGGCTGGCGTGATCAATCTCACCATACTAACGCTCTTTTATTTGCGAGTACGAACGAAGCGCGATCCGCCTAACGTACAACCGACAGAACTCGCAGCCAGCTAGCGCTTTACAGCCTGTAGAAATGCCCCAGCACAGCTCAAATCCTCATCCGATATAGCCTGCCAACGTCGCGCTAATCTGTGTCGCGGCATGCCATCTACTCGATAACTGCAAAGCTCACGTCGAACCGAAAACCCACTTTGTTTGATTAATCCCACATGCACTGAATGCGGTTCCCGATTGATTAGGAATGCTCGCTTGCCCACAAGAAGTTTCCAAAAATATTCAGAATAACTTCGATAGCCATTCCATGTGCTTGAGACACCGTGGCCGGTGTAGTCAATCTGATGGGACATCATGCCTCCTGGTTTTAACCACGATCTCAGCACACCATAGATCTGATCTAACGCTGCCACGTGCTCGAGCACGGAGTGCGATACCACAAAATCAATCGATTCTCTTTCGATTATCCCTTCACGATGACTGCTCGCATCGTCTGGCACGCCATATCGAATACTGACATCAGCGTCATAACTAGGGTCCATGATGGCTCGACGGATTGAATCAACTCGCTCTTTGCAGAGCGTTCGTTCGAGGACATTATTGGTCAAAATGTGAGACGGGAATAATCTCTCATCAAGAAGTTCGTCAAAGTCAGGCCACCCTTTTGATCGTCGCGGCGACCGCGCTTGGAAGATCTCAACTAACTCATCTAACACTTTCAAGTTATTCTCACGATTTGAGTGCGCGACCACATCGAGTGCAACATAGTGATCAACGCCGGAAAGCATCGCGGCGAGGCCAATGCCTAGCGAGGCACCTGGTCCCAGCTCTGCCATGGTCTTTGGTAGCTCATCCAATCCCGCATCCTGTGCATGTGTGAGGTGCTTGAGCCAGACGCCATAACAATACTCGGCCGAGTCCGTACTCCCTCCTCCCTCGGTCGGAAGTACTCGATTTAATACTGGGATAAAGGAAAGAACGCCTCTTATGGCAGTCTTAACAAGGGTTTTATTCAAAACTGTGAGGAGGGGCGAATTCGACGCCACTTACGTAACAGCTTCCCGTCGCGCATCAGTCGGAACTCACCATCTTCGTACTCACGGTGGTCATTTGGTCTGTCCAACAGAACTTCTTCGCCGCGCCGAGTGACTTTAAATGACCGACTAGGCATGTCGTTTATAACCGTGACCGAAGCATCTTTGGGCGAGGTACCACTAACAACTTGCATCCCTTCGTAGGCATAACTCCAATTGTTCTCATCAAGCTCATAGGCACCATAGCCAGACAGTGCTTCATACGCCTGACCATTGTTGCGAAAGGCAATAAACGTAATCACGCCGTCGTGATTTGACCAGCGACCTCCGACCTGCGGCGGACGGAGCACCTGCTTGTCTACGTGCCATTCAATGAGCTCCCACGAGCCTTCGAGTTGAGCCCGTAACTGTTTGAGCTGCGGACTCTCAGCATGAGAAAGGATTTGCACAACAAGTAGTGCAAGAGTGCCTAAGACTAGTGGCAAACGAACCCTTCGTACGTCTCTGTTCATAGGTGCATCCGTCTGAATTGCAGGGATGGTACCAAGAAATGAGAGACGATCCCCCTCGAGCCGGTAGCCACTACGGTTCGAGAGCGCTTGAGAGACAGGTGATAACTAGTTTTAATAGCTGCAACGTTCAAAAGCTAGACCGGGAGGAAGACATGGTTCAATTTTTAGATCCCAGGGGTGAGATAGCGACAGCGGAGGAGATATACAACCTTACGCAAGACATTCGTGCGGACGAAGGTGCTGGTATGACCGTCGGACTGCTGGCAAATGGGTTTCCCGATTCAGAAAAGTTCTTGTCCAAGCTGGGCACGGTACTAGAAAGCCGCCTGCCCAAGGTGAAAACCAAACTTTGGAACAAGGGTAATGCTGGGATTGCGGCTGGCGAAAAGATGCTCAACGAGATCAAAGCACACTGTCAGGTCGCGATCGCGGCCTACGGTCACTGAGGCAGTTGTACTACCGGCACCGTGCGTGACGGCTTCAATATTGCAAAACTCGGTATCCCTGCAGTCGCCTTGGTAACCGAGGATTTCTGGCCGCAAGGCAACTTCGTTGCCAAATCCCTCGGGATGTCTACGCTACCACGTGTACAGCTACCTCATCCTGTAGCCGGGACCGGTGAGGAGAATATGCAGCGAGTCGCCGAGCAGGTTGCAGATGAGATAGTCGATCGGTTTGCGCAATGACTGCAGAACTACTGGCAGCCACTGATGAAGAAGCAGCACTCGATATGTTGCATGAACTCGAATGCACCGACGGTCTACCCGTTGTCATTCCAACACAACAACGAGTTGATCGGCTCGTGTTAGCTAGCGGACTGGACGGGGACATGGTGCTCGGTGAAATGGGCCCTGCTCTCGGAATCGCAACAGTTGAAAAAGTCGCCACCGCGGCAGTCATGGCAGGTTGCAAACCAGACTATATGCCCCTCGTGATCGCGGCCGTGAAGGCAGTCGTGGACCCGGTCTTTGATCTCACTGAATTGCAAGCCACGACCCATTGTACTGCTCCGATCGTGATCGTAAATGGCCCAGCCCGCCACACCTGTGGTCCAGTTGCATCCGGCTTTGGTGCACTAGGGCCTGGGCATAGAGCAAACGCAAGCATTGGTCGTGCTTTGCGCCTATGCATGATCAATATCGGCGGCGGCAAGCCCGGCATCTCTGATATGGCCTTACTCGGCCATCCTGGAAAATTCACGTACTGCCTGGCCGAAGCCGAAGAAGACTCACCCTTTCCGCCTTTGCACACGAGTCGAGGATATGAAGCGGATGACAGCGTTGTAACAGTTCTAGGATGCGAAGCTCCGCACTCCGTCATCTACAGCGATGACGCGGATGATCCGGAAGATGCTGAAAAGCTACTACACGTGTTGGCCATCGGTCTCGCCAATCTCGCAACGAACAATGCAATTTTGGCATCTGGTTCATCTCTTGTTGTGCTTGGGCCTAAGCACGCCAGCGTCTTTGGCCGTGCCAACATGAATCGTGAATCTGTTGCTCAACGACTCTGGGAACTTACCCATCTCTCGACAGCAGACCACAACCACTATGGCCAAGGATTCGGTTCTAGATTCGCTGAGGATACGTATCCAGCTTTCGCCAAGCCCGAAAACATCTTAATTATGGTCGCTGGTGGCAGCGGCCTCTATTCGATGGTGATGCCAAATTGGGGCGGTGCGAGCCACGCAAACTCTGCGGTCAGCGTAAAGGTAGAAGTAGATCAATTCTGCGAGGTTCCGGGACTAGCAGCGAACTAATGCCTATCCGGAAACTCCTGTTTTTGGTTGGGCACTTCGAGCGCATGGACAGCGCATGCCAAAAAACCCTGTTCTTTGGGAGTTATTGAAAGGCCTTCGTGAGAAAACCGCTGGCAAGAAATGGCAAGGAAGCCATTTCTGGACAAGAGTGGGCTCGGTAACTTGGCGAAGTCAGTATGCGTCCGGTTCGTTTTGAAACTGTCGATGGATTTCTACTAACCCCGGGGTTAAGGCCACAGCGTAAACTAGCGCGGCGACTGCGACCCACGTAATTGGGAGAACTATTAGCGCCAATATCCAAGCGCCGAGAAAGATGTAGGCTCGGCGCATCGCCTGCGTGGGTGTGACGCTTGCTTTCTCGCCTTCTCGAAGCAGCGGAAATGCCCTCGGTCGCAAGAACCAGCCGTGTGCGGTCAAGATCACCAAAAATTTGAACCAAGAAAGATCACCAGCGCCCATCACCGGCGCCTGATCTAACTCAGCATCCCTACCGGTGCTCTGCGCTTCTCGCATAAGATTCCATGTGTAACGCGCTTCAGGGCGCCCACCGGCTCCACTCATGTTGCTGTACTTCGGCACACACCGCCAACGATAGAAAATCTGCCCGGATTTAGACAACGCAATCACTGCTGGCTGAAAATAACCGTTAGGGTGGTTTGCCCAGTCACGCTCACGGAGGTGACCCGAGTCTTCATTGTAAAAAATATCCAACCAACCACGCGCTTTGAGATCTTTCCGGATTTCGTGGTGAGGGTCACCAACTATCGGGATACTCATGTGCCAAGCCTGCTCTGCTTCGCTTGCCAGTGAATGAGGCTCACTGGTCAAACCGTAAACTTCACCGCCTGCAGCTCGTATTTCTTCGACAACCCCGGCTTTTTCGTAGCTTCGTAACTCGAAGCGGCAAGGTGGTCACCAGAGACCACGATAAAACAGCAACAGGACAAACTCGTGCTTCTCTAAGACACTATCCAGCCACTTGCTGCGTACTCCCTCCGGCGGGTCAAGCAAAGGCGGGATCTCTCGCTCGGCGACTTCAGCAAAGCTAAAACGAAAGCCACTCTCTAAAGGCTCTATTTGAACTTGTTCACGGGTGCACAGTTCTCCGTCACATAACACCAGACCGAGCTGAATAGCCTCGTCGTCGCGACGTCCGAGAGCGGTTTCTACATCGACAAGACCAGTTACTTCGAACTGATGCCCGCGTTCTTTGTTCACCCAAGCAACCGCAGCTGTAACGCGGGCTTCTAGTCGACTCGGAATTGTTTCTAGAACTTCCACTCTCTCTCCTTAACTCTGGCCACTACCGCGCAGTGAAACCACCATCAACGATTAGCTCGGTGCCTGTAATAAAGCTCGCTTCATCCGACGCGAGGAATAAGATCGCATTCGCCACCTCATGGGCTTGTCCCAGGCGTCCCAGCGGAATCACTTTTTCTCTGGCCGTGATCGCACGTTCACCATACTTTTTTTTGTCGGCATCCAATATAGGCGTATCGATTGACCCAGGGTGTACGGAATTCGCCCTCACAGGGTATCCCCGCTCAGCGCACAACATAGCGACGGACTTGGTCATGTTGCGTACGCCTGCTTTTGCTGCACCGTAAGATGCATAGTTGGACGACCCAATCATGCCAGCAATCGATGACAGGTTAACGATCGCGCCTGCTTCACTTTGGCGCAGCAATCCCAACCCGTGCTTACAGCCGAGCGCAACACTCTCCGATACAACTGAATGGACATGCCGCCATGTGTCGAGTTCAAACTTCTCCATGGAATCATGGGGTGATATACCGGCATTGTTCACCAGGATGTCCAAGCAAGTTTCGCTTTCACCGACCGCATTCATCACATCCATCCACGCCGCTTCGTCTGTCACATCTAGATGAATGAAAGTGCCGCCAATCTCATCAGCAACGGCTCGCCCAGCATCGATGTTGATGTCCGTGACATACACTCTCGCACCCTCGCGACCGAGTGCACGCGCAGTGGCATGGCCAATACCTGACGCCGCACCGGTTACTAATGCGACTTTTCCATCTACTCGGCCATCTACTCGGCCAGTCATGCGACCACTCCAACTGGATTTACATCAGCTATGGGCATTCCCAGCTCTCGCTCTATCCCCGGCACTACCTCTTCCATCCACAACGCCAAAGAATCCATCGCCAGACCATGCGGCAAGTCACCCAATTTCGCCTGAATCACAAGATCGTTAACACGGGCATCGCGAATCTCTCGAACGGCTCGCTCGATGCAAGTGTCTACATCTCCAATAATTAGGCGGTCGAGGAGTTCATCGATCGTGGGTTCGCCTTCAAACGGGCGTTCTGCAACTATGTAATCTCCTGAAATCGACTCGGTTTTTGTGCGAAGTGCGTAGGCAAGCCTGGTTTGGTACAACGCGCACTCCGCGTAGCGCCGGGCATCAGCTTTATTTCGAGCAACAAAGGCATAACGCAACAAGCCCATGCGTAGCTGATCGGCCGATTTGCCAACAGCAGCAAACTGCTGCTCGACTCGGTGCCGCAACTTGACGATCGATTCAGTTCGGCCAAGGAGTCCAGATACAAACACTGCATATCCGCGCTCTGCCGCACGCTGGTGAAAGGACGGATCACTCCCTACCAACCAGATCGGTGGTAACGGCTTCTGTACCGGGTGGACGGGCATCGATGCAGACGACTGTTGAAAATGTTTGCCGTTGTACTCGAATCTCGTCCCAGTAAGACCTAGCTCGATTAACTCAAGCAGCTCTAATGTGGCCTCTTTATTTGTGCTCAAGTCCGCACCAAAACGCTCGAACTCGAAGGGTTGATAACCTGCACCGACACCAAGCTCCAGGCGACCAGATGAGAGCACATCAGCGAGCCCTATCTCGCCCAGCAATCGTATGGGCTTATAGAGTGGCGCCACGATCACGCCGGTGCCCAACCGAATTCGTTCAGTACGTGCGGCACAGTGATTGACCATCATGAGAGGAGAAGGACAGAGGCTGTAGTTCGACGCGTGATGCTCTGGGAACCAACACGAATCGAATCCGAGCGCTTCTGCGCTCACAGCTTGGTCAACAGCCTCCAACAATACCTGCTCGGCTGATTGACTCCGATCACGCTGCTGCATGACATTGAATACCCCAAACTTCATCCACCCTCCACTAACTCACCCAGATCGCCTACTTTCTCATAGGCACCGTCAGGAATCGATGTCGGCAGCCATCCTGTTTTATTGGGAGAACAATTAAGTAGAGAGTACGATAAGCAGTCAGATCAACTCAAAATAGAAGGAAGCGCAATGGCTATTACTGGCTATGACCATCTTGTCGTCCGCGTCAACGACATCGACCAAGGCATCTCAACATACCGCGATACGCTCGGATTGGAACTTGATCGCACGGATGAAAACGAGCAGCTCGGTATCAAACAAGCATTTTTTAACTTACCGAACGGAGGCTTCATCGAAATTGTGTCGCCACTTAGCGAAGAGTCAGCAGTTGGCAAAGCCCTCGCCGGTCGAGGTGAAGGAATGCATACGATTGCGTTCGAAGTTGATGATCTTGACGCGACATGTGCGGCGATGAAGGAAGGTGGGGCTCAACTCATCGGTGAAGGTGGTCCACAAGTCTTTGTCCACCCAAAATCAACCAACGGAATTTTGCTTCAGCTCTCCGCGAAACGTTAGGCCTGTCGACGCTCGGCTGCTGAAGCAGCCGAGCGATCTCAAACTCACCCAGACTGTGGTGGCATTTTAATTTCCATAGGTGGGCAGTGTGCCGGGTGTGGTAACGGTTCCCGTTTGGTTATGCCACCGACCAACTCAAGAAAAACACCGTCTGGATCAATCGCGTGTACGATGGCCGATTCGTCTTCACCTGTGCCGGAACAGCAGGGTGCGATCTCAGACAGAAACGGCACACCCTGAGATTGGAGTATATCCATCGCTCGCTCCATGTCGGGCACCATCAATGCAATCCGATTGATGCCTATGTGATTTATAGGCGGAGGATAAGCCGGTTCTGGATTGAACGGTTCAAGCCATTGGATCAATCGTAAGATGTGCTTGTCACCACGCGCTATCGAAATGTCAGCGCCTTTGAAGCTAAACGGCACATCCAAACCCCAAGCTGCGGCCTCTTCTAGACCGCCGCTAGTCTGCTCAAGTGGGGAAACTTGGGTATAACCAAAGCGCTCGTAAAACTCGAGTGATGCTTCAAGGTCAGTCACGTTGATACCAATAAAAGGCATCGAAACTAGGTGCATGTCTCGAGAGTCATCGCGAATTGGCGCACTACTTTCCGTCAGTTTGTATAGCACTCCCTCCGGATCACGAAAGAATGCATAACGACTACCAACGTCACCATAAGGCGCCGACAAAAAATCGACCCCTTGCTCTACAAGAAATGCGACATCGCTGTCTAAATCGCTCGTTAACAAGGCTGCGTACGCCATACCTAGGTGGTTAGGTAATTCATACGGCGGATCAGGATTAAAAGGTGTTTTGAACTGCAACAGGTCAATGTTCGCACCGTTCGGACTCGCTGGCAGAGAAATCACCTCGCCTTTAGCCAACTCGTACTGGCAGACATCGAACATTCCGAGAGCACGTGCCATCTGATGCGTATTCGTCAGCGGGAAACCACCCACACCCGTTGTGTAACCAAGCTTGCGATAGAACTCACGGCTGCTGTCGAAATCCAAGGTATGCGTCGCAAAATGGAACCTCGCCATCAGACCAATGTCTGCCTCTGATTCATAGTTGATCGCTGCGGCAGCTTGCGCCATCGCATTATTGAGGTCGTCCTCATCAGATCGCGGTTCCGATTCAACAAGAACTGCTGTCTCTGTGTCATCGGAATCCGCAGCATCGTCCATGCGGTCAGCGCCATCACTGCACCCAACAAGCACAAACAAGCTGACCGATAGAAACGTTCGTAACTTTAGCGAGATATCAAGCATGCTGTTCCTCAGGAATACCATCTTTACTCTAATCCACGTTTCTTGAGTTCTTCAGGCATGCGTTTCGAATCCGCTTCAAGTAGTGGTCCCCGCTCGTCATCAGATAGAGCCCCGGCTGTGTCCTTCGCCATTTTGTCGCTATCCAGCATGATCCATTTCTCAGGCACGATTTCAATCACCACCCGTAGCGGCGAGTTTAGGCGTTCAACAAAGCCATCAGCGGCTGCCTTTTCTTCCGGTGACATCTCGCCCTCTTTGCCCGCTCGTGTATAGGGCCCGTAGGCGAGGGCCGGATAGAACCAACTCTTTGTCTCTTCATCTTCATGCACGATTGCACGACCTTTGAACGTGATCGCGCCGTTTGGACCGTTCGGTGCAGCCACCCCACTGACAACTACCGAACACCGTGGATCTCGGCGGATTGCTGATACTCGATGGCGATGTACTCCACAGGTTATCCAACCACGGCCATCGCGCCAAACAAAGGCGTGCACTACCCCGACCGGCCAGCCATCTTTCGTCGACCAATTGAATACACACTCCCCCGCTTTACTGAGTAGTTCTTCTCGCGTTTCTTCCGTAAATGGATAGATCGACACCACTTCATGTTCTTTAGTAGACATAGCACCCTCGGTTAAAAGTCATCAGCAGCTGATAATAGCTTACCCGCTGCTGTACCCTCTAGGTGCGTTAGTCACAGATAACAGGTAGGAGCTTAGCGTGACCACTTTCCAAGGATTTCACTACGACGCGATCGTAGTCGGCTCCGGTGCAGGCGGAAGCATGGCCGCTTATACGTTAACGAAGGCTGGTCACTCCGTACTACTTCTCGAAGCGGGACGAGACTATGACCCGTATACAGAAACACCCATGTTCGAGACGGCCGCTGACGCACCGTTACGTGGTGTTAGTACCAAAGACAAAGATTTTGGTTTCTATGACGCCACGATCGATGGCGGTTGGCAGGTCCCACACGAACCCTATACAACGGCTGAGGGTACCGACTTCATATGGTGGCGAGCACGCATGCTCGGGGGTCGCACCAATCATTGGGGACGCTACTCTCTGCGCTTTAGCCCACACGACTTCAAGGCGTACAGTCGCGATGGACTCGGTGCCGACTGGCCAATGGTGTATGCAGATCTTGCCCCCTGGTACGACGAAGCCGAGAAACTCATCGGCGTATGTGGCGACAGCCCGAACATCGACGACATTCCAGCTTCATCGCCCGGGGTACTGATGCCGCCGCCGAAGGGCAGAATTTATGAACTCCTGGTCCAAGCAGCATGCAACAAACTCGGAATCCCTGTTGTACCCATGCATCGAGCGATCCTGACACGGCCGTTAGATGATCGCCAAGCCTGCTTCTGGGCAACCCCCTGTGGGCGGGGTTGTTCAATAGGTGCAGCTTTCCAAACCACCACATCTCTACTCCCCATGGCGAAGGCAACTGGACGCCTAAAAATCGTAACCAATGCGATGGTCAGCCAACTTGGTGCAGACGAGACGGGCAAGATTGACTCTGTTACTTTTTTTGACAAAACGACCAACAAGCCAGTCAGTCTCCCTTGTCGGGTTGTGGTATTGGCTGCTAGCGCCTGCGATAGCGCCCGTATTTTGCTCAACTCCAAGAGCGCAAGCGCACCAGACGGAATCGCAAATTCTAGCCACCAGGTTGGGCGCAATCTGATGGACAGTACTGGGATGAACGTCAATGCCTACATTCCCGGTTTAGAGAACCGCCCGCGCTACAACGAAGATGGTCACACTGGAAGTCACTTATACGTACCTTGGTGGTGTCACGATGAGAAAAAGCGAAAGAGCTTAAATTTCGGGCGCGGCTACCACTTCGAAATAAGCGGGGGTTTTAACGCACCTGGTATGGGTCTTGGTCGGCTGGGACGCGGTATCGGACAAAGTCTAAAGAGCCATGTACACGCTGGCTACGGCGCCTCTCTGCGTTTGGCATTGCGCGGCGAGATGCTTCCGAATTCGAATTGCTACATGGACCTCGACCCGAAGGTAAAAGACAAGTGGGGTACGCCAGTACCACGCTTCCATTGGCGTTGGAGTGAACAAGAGCTCAATCAGGTTGCGCACGGCCTAGAGATCGGAGAGCAAATCGTTAAGACCATGGGTGGCAGAGTCACCAACGCAGAACGAACACCTGAAGAAGCAATTCTCAAAGGTGGTCAAATAATTCATGAGGTCGGGACCACCCGCATGGGCTCGAACCCCAATGATTCAGTTACCAATGGCTATGGGCAAACCTGGGATAGCGAGAATCTCTTCATCATGGATGGCGGTGTGTTTGCCTCTAACCCACACAAAAATTGCACCCTTACCATCATGACGCTGGCTATGCGCAACGCGACCCACTTGGCCGATCAGATGCAGCGGGGTCTACTATGAGCCAGTATTCGAGTCCGATCTCCAGACGCCAAGCCCTAGCGCGAATGGCGGCCATGAGCGCCATCATCAGCCAACCGGGTAACGTCTACCCTGCTGCACCGCAAACGCAAACGCAAACGCAAAAAGTCTCTGGTGAATGGCCGGAGATCACTCTTAGCAAAATCGATGCGCGGGGTTATGGTACCGACCCCAAACTGATCACCCCCGAACCCGCCCCTTGGCCACGCACGCTTAATAGAGAACTCTTAAACACCTTAGCAGTCGTCAGCGAGGAGATTTGTCCCGGCTCGAGTGCAGCGGGTGTGCCTGATGTCATCAACGAATGGGTCAGCGCGCCGTATGATCAACAACAATTAGACCGTAAGTTGCTGGTGCCTGGAATCGTTTGGCTAGACGATCGAAGCCTCCTTCGATTGAAGCAGCCTATAACTGCCCTCCGGTCTGAGGATAGAGTTTTTCTTCTAAATGAGATCGACCTCGAAGCCAACCAAAACCCAACTGCGCTGTCATCTCAGTTTTTCAATCGGCTGCGTACATTAGTAACAGGTGCGTATTTCTCAAGTCCAGAAGGGGGGTTGGAACTCGGCTATCGCGGCAACACGCCCATTGCCGGGGATTACCCTGGCCCGTCAGATGAAGCAATGGATCATCTAGGTTCGTTACTTGAGCAGCTCGGTTTGTCGCTTAACCCTAACCAGTACTAGCAGGTACCGAGCCATCGCCTGTGCCCGCCTTGAGCGCCACGCCTCTGCGTTCGATCCTCCCACGGATTCGAAGCTGCCGCTCTTCGGTTAGCGGATAATGCCAGATGAACGGCAACGCGATGATCTTGAAGGCAGCAGGAATGATCGCATAAAGCAATGTCACCCACATGAGTGAGCTCTCACTGTTTCCACCTAACATCCCACCAAGGGCGGGATCTGCTTGTGGGTCAAAACCAAAGAACTGGATCGCCGCCAAGCCAATCGCACCACCAAGTGCCGTGCCACCTTTTTTGGACATGCCCCATACCGAAAAGTAGAGCCCTGCACGCTGCTGACCCGTCCGAGCAGAATCAATATCTACCGCATCGGCAGCCATAGAGGCTGGCATTGCAAGCAGCGCTCCTACTGCCGAGCCCTTGAAGACCATCACAATCAGGAACACCGAAAACCAACCTGCCGGAATAAACGGAATAACCGATGCCCAGATCGAAAACCAAATTATGGACACGATGTAGGCGCGGTGTTTACCGACTTTTTCAGACAAGCGCATCCAAAGTGGCAGCCCGAGTACTGAGGCCATGTAGTAAACGAGCAGGTAGATTGGATACAGCTCACCAGCTTGTATCACGTGTTTAACAAAGAAGTAGGACAAAGCCCCGGTCATCGCCGCGCCCGTAACACTGAAGGAGTAGCAGATAATCAAACGGATGAATGGGCCGTTGCGCCGAATAACCGACATGCTGGCTTTCAAAGTCGGTTTCTGTCTTGGGATAACCTTTTGATCAGGCTCGCTGACAAACATGACCGCTATCGCCACGGTTAGAGGCAGCGCAACGAGAATGAATATGGCAAGCCATTCCAAAATTACCCCAGGATTCCCAGCTCGCGAAGCCATGATCGCTCGGAAGTCGTTGGAGAAAGAGTCTAGAAATTCACTAAACGTCGTGAAGTCAGTATTGCTCAGATAAATCGCGGTCGCTGCGATAAGAGGGATCGTAACCGCAGTCACCGTACCCACGAAGTGAAACTGTTCGCGCCGCGTCGTGACACGAGTTCGCTCATCGTAATCGGTCGAAAGCTCTGCACCCCAGGCATAGTACGGCAAATCCACAACCGTAAAAGCCAAGTACATCATGACAGACCAGAAACCAAAATAGAGCAGCGTTGGGTTTTCGCCTGGCAGGAACAGCATCCAAACAGATACAACCATGAGTGGTGTACCAACAACCAACCAAGGTTTGCGACGACCAAAACGACTACGGGTCTTGTCGCTCAACACTCCGATCAGAGGGTCGGTAACAACGTCTGAGATACGGGCGAAAAAGATGATGCTTGCCATCGCATAGAGACTAATCCCCAGCTCTGCATAGTAGGGTTGTACGTACACACCAACAGGGAGAAGAGCCATCGAGATTGGCCAATACATCATCGAATAATTGACGACAGTCCAACTTGATAGCTTTTGCGAGATTACGCTATCTAAAGGGGTTGCCGAGTCTGCCGAATCAGTCGCGCCAGTTGTCGCCATACGTCATCCGAATCTGTGCCTACCCCAACCCTGCGTCCAAAGAGGGCGATCTGTCAAGTTGGTCATTGCCCAGCTATTGGCCCTTAACAATAATTCTTTTTGTCCATCTTTCCGCTAGGTTTGGTGCCCGACCAGGCGTACTCCATGGGCAAACTGATATGCAAATTGCGCAGCCGTAGGTTTCGTTGAAGTAGCCAATGCACTTATCGAAGTCCACGTACCACTTCTCGTCGCCGCGTACCTGCTGCTTTTCCTGACTAATCGCCTGCGGCGGACAGGCATTCGTACATACCTGACAGCCTAAACAAAACTCATCTGCACCAAAGCGATCAGGTTGATTAACCTCGAGCGGCAAGTCCGTCTCAACCGCTGCCAATCGAAAAGACGACCCAAGCTCTCTGTTAATCAACGATCCATGCTTCCCGAGTTCACCGACTCCGGCTGCAATGGCAGCGGGTATCAGATTCATCGATCCGACCCAGGGTCCAGTATGTGATTTAGCTTGGTATCCTTGCGACTTAATCCATTTGGTTAACTTTCGTGCGGCTCGTGAACCTCGATTGTATTGCACAGCCACTTCATGAGCCCAATCTGGGTGCTCGTTGCTGGGCGGTAACTCCCGTGAACGGCTATGGTCCATAGCTACCACCAGCACAACAACAAAAGGCATCTCAGTTGTGAATCCCTCATACATCCACTGTGGTTCAATCGTGGCAACGCCCACCTGATCCGATTCGTTAGCGAGCGCGAACTCTTGGAGCCCATCGGTCCACGCTGTCGTCGACCTCGGCTCAGCCAATTTTCCAGGTTCACTTCTTTCGCTGGGTCCACGATCAGCATTTGCGTATACCGCTAGCAGTTCTGGCACGGTGTTGTGCCGCTCAACGATGCAATCCTGGACAGGACCAAATGGACCATCGCTACTTGGCTGTACCCAGAAAACACGATCAGGTTGGCGCGGCTCTGTCTCGCCGAGGCCATTAAAATCGTTACCCGATTTACCGTCCAATAGCTCCTGGAAAGCCAACGTTGGCTGCCAAGGATCTTTGGACCAGTTTTTGCGCTTTGCCACGATGCAGTTCCTTAAGAGTTTCCACCAACCGAGGGACGGCTAGCATCCATCAATCGATCCAGGGTTTGCTGCGCCTTCGCGTAGTCCTGGAGGTCCTTCACTTCTATCATTTCGCATTCATCCTGTATCATGTCGTCGATGGTCACAGGATAGCTACGGCAATCTTGGGGACGGTCTGTGTAGATACCGCACGAATATTGAGTGATTCCAGCCTGCTGGTTTTTCTCTAGAAACGGACACACCGACAACGGCGCTGCCGTTTTAGGGTCACACCAGATCGCACCTTGATGCACATAGGCGTAAATGTCCGGACGCAGATTTTCCCATTGATCTATTTCAGCACTTGTCGCGACCAAGCCGCCATCCGCATATTTCAAACAGCATTTACCACATTGATTACAAGGCTGCATATTGCCGTGCCACGCTAAGTTGATGTCGATTCATGTTAGCAGCACCCTACTTTACAAGTCACAGTCGTAAACCCATGCTAGCGCCACCGTGAGACTACCCTAAGAATTACCAGCAATGTCTGAAACCAAGCCTTTGTCGAGGTTCAAGCTCTTCTGCTATGGCCTAACAGACATGCCTCTTCACTTTGCTTTAACGCCCGTGCTCGTTTTCGTACCAAAGTACTACACGGCCGAGCTTGGGTTGAGTCTCGTCCTCGTAGGTAACCTACTGCTGCTCGCCAGAATTCTCGATGTCGCGACCGACCCATTAGTCGGTTATTGGAGCGATCGAACCCGCACACGTTGGGGACGACGGCGCCCATGGATTGTCGCCGGGACACCTATCATGATGTTGAGCTTCTACTTCCTATTCCAACCAGTAGAGGGCGTCGGACCCGTCTATCTCATCGTGTGTCTGGGCGGCGTCTATCTCGCCATGACCATGATGTTGATCCCGTACTATGCTTGGGCTGCGGAGCTCTCACCCGATTATCATGAACGTTCTCGCATCACAGGATGGCGCTCCGCCATTGGCATCGTCGGCAACATGCTTGTGCAGTTCGTACCGATTTTCTTTTTGGTTTTCTTCGACTACGGCGGCGACAAGGCGGTTTTACAAATCGTCAGTATCATGATGTTACTTTTGCTGCCTATCAGCGTCTTTCTGACGGTGACCCAAGTCAGCGAACAACCAGACTTTGTCAGCAGCCGCACACCCCTGAAGAAAGGCATGCGTCTGATGTGGCACAACGGCCCATTTAAACGTCTGGTATCAGCCCTCATGGTGGGCTCGATCGCCTTCAATATCACCACTCCGCTCTATGGGTTCTATATCGCCTATGTCCTGGGAGCTGGGGACATGACGGTTGTGATGTTGGCGTTTTTCTACACCTTCAACATCATCGGCGTGCCGTTTTGGGTATGGCTTGCGAAAAAGATCGGCAAACACCGAGCTTACGCCATTAGTTTCATAACAATCGGCAGCGTAAACCCGTTTTACCTACTCCATGGTATGGGTGACTTTTGGTGGATGTTGCCGATCACAATTGTGTCTGGCTTTGCTGGAGGCGCATTCGCGACGTTGCCTAACTCCATGAAAGCTGATGTCATCGATCTAGATACGATGATGAGCGGGGACAACCGGTCCGCTTCGTTCTTTGCGACCTGGTCATTTACACAAAAGATGTCTGCTGCTCTCGGTGGCGCCATCGCTCTAAACGCGCTTGCAGCGATAGGCTTCGACCCTCAGCTCGGGGCAGACAACAGCGAATCGCATATGTTGGGATTGCGGCTCCTTTTCACAGTACCTCCTGCCATCATGTTCTATTGGGCTGCAGCGATCGTTTGGAACTATCCGATAACGGCGGTACGTCACGCGCGCATGCGCGATGCTTTAGAACGTCGCAATTTACGCAGAGCTAATCCGATTACTAGTTGACGCGCCGTCCCCGTGTGGACTCAGGGGCTATTTCTTGAGGCCAGTACCTGCCCCTTTGTACACATCTAGAAATTGAATGCCGTCACCACTCATCTGTGCCTTTAGCTTGTCTCCGGTCCGGGAATCGTAGCTGTGGTAGTCGCGCTCGTTTGGTAGGCGAAACCGATCTCCTGCCGGTTCTTCGTCAAAAAGAGACTGATAGCCCTGTGGTGCTTTCACAGTCTTGCCATAATCAGGCGTCTTTCCCCAAGGCATGCTGTTATAGATATTCATCAAACCAGCAAACCGAGCCGGATTGCGCGCCAGAGCCTCATTGCTCACCGTTTGTCGATACGCTTCCTGCGTTTGCATGTGCGGCCGATTGAACATACCAAGAATCATTAGTCGTAACCCATCGGTGGTTTTCGGGTACGAGCCATGCCAAGTGTGATCCCCCCAAATGATCATCGACCCAGCCTTAGCTTCAACAGGTTCCGCGTTATCGGCCCAGTAGGTAGCTTCCTCGGACGATGGCAAACGGCGCCAGCGATGGCTCCCTGGAACAAATGACAAACCGCCATCTTCCTTGGAGTAGTCGGTTAGGAGGTAGTTAAAGTTAGCACCGTACGGCTCGACAGCCATCGTCGGCATATCAAACTGAGCCCAATCCGCGTGAATTTCAGTGCGCGATTCGCCCTTACCCTTAACCCATGCGTTACACAGGCTCAAGATACAATCAGTCCCGACCAGCCACTGGATGAGTCCCAGTGCGGCCGGATGTAGGACTAACTTTTCAAAAATGGGATCGTCCCATAAAACAAATCGAAGCAGCTCCTGCCCATCGGCAAATACTTCCTCAAGTTCCTCATTGGTACAGTTTTTGCGTTCGCGAGCGATTCTTAAAACAGCATTTCGTGCGGCTTCATGTTGCGCTTCTGATCCAACTTGATCGGGTGTTAGTACCGTATAACCAAAAGCTTCTAATTCAGCCAGGTTCTCAAGCAAACCCAGCCCTTTCAGCTCACGGTACAGCGCCGGAGTCGTCTTAGCTGACGGCCAGTCTTTAATTTCCAATGCGACCCCCTCCTTGAATGACGTTATGCAGAGTCTCGAAAAGCCTGCGAGCCGGGAACTAACAGTAGCGATGACGTGATTTTGATCATCCGATCTTCGCTATGCGCCAACGCTTTCTTTACGGCGCGTATCAACTCACCTGCTGCAGTTTCTCCCCAGTACCAATCTTCCATCGCTTGCACGGATGCTGTGCCGGGCTGACTCGCTGCGGCCTCGTTATAGAACGCCTTGATGTCTTCGACAGCATACTTCAGCAGGTCTACCACGCGTACGTTTTCGACTGGACCCGCTTCCGGCGGGGTGCCGTCCAAAAAACTACCCGTAAACTGTACCGCTTGTTCGATATCAAGCCCCGACACGCCAACGGTAGTCGCACGGCTGTCTTTGCCTTTTTCATACCAAGGACGAAGCAATGCCATCTCATTAAGTACCTTCGAAACCAATGACGTCTGCTCATCCTGCGTTGCAAAGGAGACTGGACAAACCCATGTTTCCTCCACTTCGCTGTCATCTGGCGCATCTTCCTCATAGGTAACAATAATGGGGTCGGACCACTCTTGTAGAAGGGCCAGCGCTGCACTCAAGACTCGGTGCTGAAAGTCCGGATCGTTTGGCACACCCAGCGGTCGTCCCAAAGAATACGGAACCGCTAGCGCCCTGGGTGGCGCAATCGCCTCGGCATGCTGAGGCACCAAAGCGATGGCAACCGTGGGGATACCGGCGCGTTCAAAATAATGGGCGAGCCCGCAAACTGCGAGCGTACAGAGGGGTCAGACCGGGACTAAGATCAGACCGTCTACTTCGTCATCACGAAGGTTTTTCGCGAGTTGTTCAGCAGCCTGTTGCATCGTATCGGGGGAAGAAGCGCCCATGAAGGAATAGTGATATCGCGCCACACTGCCGATTTCACCTGATGCTGCTTTTTCTGTGAGTCTATCTAACGGCATTGCTATATTTTGATCTTGCACAAACCCACTTCGATCAAAGTTTGTAGAGATATGGCTCATGAGGATGTCTTCGTCAGATTCCATATCGAGAATCCGATAGTCCGTTGCGCCAATCGAAAAGGGTTTATCGCCTCGATGCATAAGACCAGCCGTGGAGATCAAAGCCACTCGACGTTCATTCAGGGGTACACCCGCAACTGGTTGCGTTACGGCAAATTCAACGGCTTCACGATTCGCAAGTCCATCCGGTACATCTTCGCGCCTCATCTGCTCTCCTTCATCTCTCAATATCCTCATAATCACGTGGGATAGTGGGTAGACTAACCATATCGATCTGCGAACTAAAGGAACCTATGCCGCAATTTACTCTGATAGGGCTGTGCGAGCCAAAAGATGCCGCTAGCCAAGCTGCTTTTGATGAATGGTTCGTGGACCAACACATCGAGGATACGACCCATTGCCCGAATTTCGTTCGTGGCCAAGTCTTCAAACTCGCTGGAAAGCACTTATCGATCGACGCACCTTCACAATACTTGTCCCTCTACGAGGTCGAGGCTGAGAGCTACGAAGAAGCAGAACGAGTACTGAATGAATGGCAGGCTGATCCCAATGCTTGGCCAGGGCGGGCGCAGCATATGGCAACAATGGCTAAACATGGGGAGATCCCTATGGTTGCTCACGGTTCAGGGTGGTATGAACTCTTAGCAACTTACCAAGGTTCTGGTAAATCGTCGTACCGCGCTACGTAAAAATCGAGAGGTAGAAGTATACGCCACTGGCAGTACAGATCATCAGTCCGCCAATTAAACTCCACCAATAGAGCGTCTTCGAATCAGTGTCCGATACATCTTGCTTGAAGTACGCTTGGTGATTGAGCACCACCACCACCGGTGCGACCAAAAACCCTAGGCTTGTTGCGAAGTTTATGAAGGTTGCAAAATCCTGCATAAAAAAACGCACTATGGTCAAGGCGCCCAATGCATATGCCAACAACGCTACGGCTTGGCCAAAAGACCCAATGGCGATGCTAGGCCGCACAGCCCGCACTGCGTAAACCACAACACGTATCTGACCGTCTAACACTGTCAGCAGCGTTGTGAACATTGTGACGAAGGCAACTATACCAATTAGGTAAAACGCCCAATCCCCCAGCTGGCTCGTAAACAGATGAATAACCATCACTGCAAAAGGCCCGGCGGCAGCAGGCGGTGCCTCTCCGCTCCCATACATAACGCCAGCACCGAGCACTAAGAAGCACAAAGCAAACAGAATGGTGAGCACGTAGCCAATGTTGAAATCAAGGCGTGCATCGGCTGCACTCGTCTGGCTGGCTTGACCTTCGTTGCGACTTGCAGCCCAAGTGGATGTCATGACCGATGCATCGACAGGGATTGGCATCCAACCCGTCAGCGCGATAATGAAAGCTATAGTCGCGAAGTCCCAGGTATCAATCGTCCAGGCAGCCGCCGAGAAATCTACCTCTGGCAAAACCATGAAGGTCGCTATCGGTAACAGAATAGCTAACATCCCTAACAGGATCTTCGATACATGCTCGAGACCATCGTAGCGACCACTCAATAGGACCAAAATCGCAGCGGCAAGAACGCTCGCCGTCACGATGTCGAGGCTCGCTTCCCATCCTGTTAGCGCTTGCACAAGGCCCGCTGTGGTTATTGCAACCGCAGCCAAAATGAACCACATCGAGTAGACCGCGATCACCAAGTACAGGCTCAACGCCCACAGCCCTTGTTCACGATAACCTTGCAGTAGTGTTTTCCCCGTTCTCGCCGGAAACAACAGTCCAATAAGCAAACTCGGGTATTTTGCTATGCACGCAATCAAGAGAATTGGCACCATAGCCATACCGTAGATCGCACCAGCCTTGGTGGACTGAACCAAATGGGAAACACCAATCGCGGCTGCTGCAAACAAGATACCTGGACCAAGCATGTTGTAGAGTTGAACCGGGCTAAATCTGGGTTTGGTTTCTTTCATGGGTAAACGAGAGAATGGTTTGGCCGAAGCAATTCTTGGCCAGAGCATAATTGCTTTGATCACGAGTTACAGCCGCAGATTTTTGGTTATCGTGGCTGACGACAGTCTCTTGATCAACTACATTACTAAAAAGGAACTCATATGCGCTCCTCACCCTCCTTGGAAGTTCGCGATGGTGTCATGGACACACTTTTGGACTACTGCCAGTTTGTTGATGAAAAACGCATCGATGAATTTGCCGAACTATTCACAGAAGATTGCCATTTCGATGAGGGCAAGGTCTATGAGGGTCGTCCGGCTGTCTTCAAAGTAGTCGGTCGATTAGTCGCTGGTTTCTCGCGCATGAGCCACCACCTATCCAACACTCGAATTTGGACCACTGGTCCCGGCCAGGCAGAGGCGCTCTCTTATATTTACGCCTGGCATGAACGAAATGACGGCAGCCAATTTGAAATTTGGGGCCGATACCTGGATGTCCTTCAAGACGATGGCGATCGTTGGCGTTTCAGCCGCAGAGTCGTTCAAGCACAAGGTTTTAAAGGGTTGGATGAGCTACCAATCACACCGGTGCCTCTTGCGCCTGACGCCTGACGCCTGACACCAAGCTCAACCAGTAAACCTCTTGGAGGCCAAGATCCCTTCCAAACACTCATCTCCGCACCTGTCCAAATTCGCAGACGCGTTGACGGACTACGTGCTCGATCCGACCACGTGGGAGCGTCTTACGGATCAGCTCGACCAGCTCGATTGGGGAAAGTCTGGGACAGATCCAGGTGAATTGCTCGTGCAGCTTTCCAAAGCGGAAACTCTTTCTTGGCAAATAAAGAAAGACACCGGCGACCTCGCGGGTGGTGGTTTTGCTTTCGTCTTGTTGAATGATCAAGACAAGATCGTTGCCCACAGCAACAACCTCCCGCAGTTAGGTGAATATCTCACGATATCGGCCAGCAACGCCCTAGAGTTTAGCGATACTTCAAGCCGTGACTCTTTAAAAGCAGCGAATGCCAAGCTCCGTGCCACACCTCATGGCCATATATTGGTAGAGATCGCCCACCCGAAAACGCAACGACATCGTTACGGCTACTTGGTTGGTGAGAACGAGTTTCCAGAGCCGCTGCGACTACTAGGTGAAGGGGCAACTTGCGCATTGCTAATAGCGCATGACCAACCTAATGCCAATCTACGCAACATCGTCCAAGCGAGTTTCTCTCTGACCGCTGCAGAAACGGACCTCATGCTTAAAATCGCCTCTGGTATGACACTGAAGGCGGCAGCATCTGAGCTCGGCGTGAGCATAAATACAGTGCGCAATCATCTTCAAGCCATCTACGCAAAAAGCGGTGTCAATCGCCAAGGCGACTTGGTCCTCGTCGTTACTCAGCTGAGCATTATCTTGGCCGCAACAGGTGCGAATAGTGCGAATAGTTCAACAGATGTTGCCCCCAATACTGAAGTAACCGCCGCACAACAACACTTTATAATCTTGCCCGATGGGCGCCGCATGGCCTATCGAACCTACGGCAATCCGATGGGTCGACCCGTCTTGTACCTACACGAGAACATCGGCTCGAGCCGCTTGCTTCCGGATACGCAACGGATCGCCGAGAATCTCAATCTGTATATCGTCGCTCCCGAGCGACCTGGCTGTGGCTATTCTGATCCCAACCCAGATTTCAAATTCGAATCCGTTTGCCAAGACCTAGAACAATTTCTCGACCACCTGCGTATCCAGGATTGTCAAATATTGGGCTTTTTATCGGGTGGCGGTTATGCCCTGAAAATGGCGGACATTTATCCCGAACGAGTCACACAGCTGAATCTAGTGGCATCCCGACCACCAGGCCCGCAAACGGGAAGGTTCCAACTGTTAGCCACGATTCGCCAAAAAATGGTTAAGCAGCCGTGGGTCATGTCTACGTTTTTCAACATCCTACGAAACCGCGCTTCGGAGGAAACGTTTGGCAATTTGATAATGAGCGTCTACGGATCCGTGCCCCACGACCGGAGCTTTCTTGAGGCACGCCCCGACATATTTCAGCATATGGTGGCGTACACATTGGAGAGTATGAGCATTAGTACGGCAGGAGTGATCAACGAGCTACAGTGTTTTAACTCGACCAGCGGCGAAACGCTGCCTAATTTGCAGGCACCCATAACGGTCTGGCACGGCACTGATGACGGTTTGGCATCACTCGAGGATATCCAGCAATTACTGGGCGAGAGGATCGGACAAACTAACATATTTCCGAACGCAGGATCATTGATACTACTTGAGCACTGGACCGACATCTTGGCGGATGTAGCAAAAAATGCCGACGACCTCTGACCTGTTCCCTGGAAGCAGCGGTGCGACGGCGTCCGAGTCCAACTTCGTCCCTGATCTGGTCGACCTGTCGACTGAACTCGAGTCAACAATCTAGCAAGTGTCACCATACTTAGCCTGATGCAAATGCACTAGATGGCTGGAATAAGCCGATTAACGGCGATAGGCTCAGCCGCACCGAAACGATTGAGGTTTTAGCATGCGGTTCATAGGTATAGCGATCATCGCTTGTTTGGTAGCGGCATGTGGCGGGCAGGAAGACGCTATAGCTCCTGAACCTAAGGTGGCAGCACCCAAACAGATAACTGCAACACCAACCCGTGAGGCCTACTTTGGTGACATGCACGTCCACACCAGTTGGTCGACAGATGCATACGCCGCGGGCAACCGCATTGGCCCGGCAGATGCTTATCGTTTTGCTCGGGGTGAGGTCGTTAAATTACCAAGCGGCGTCGAAACGCAGCTATCAAAACCCTTGGATTTTGTTGCTCTGACTGATCATGCCGAAGGCTTCGATGCCATCGGTGCCTGCACAGATTCTGACCACCCGCTGTACGACTCATCAGCTTGTACTGCCATGCGCGCACCAGGCAATCGACAAGCGGATTACTTGAAGCTTGCTTTTCAACGCGGGACTGCAAGACCGGCGCAACGTTCACCCGATCTATGCGAAGAACCTTCCGTTTGCATAAACGCAGCGATGACGACTTGGGAACGTGTCCAAGCGGTAGCCAATGAGTTCAACGATCCTGGCAACTTCACGGCGCTGATTGGCTACGAGTTTTCTTCGCTCCTACCTTCTTTTGGTATGTTGCACCGAAATGTTATTTTCCGTGGTGAAGACGTCATTCCCCACGCGATCTCTTCGATGGACGTGGCAGGACAAGCCGATTTCTTTGAGCAATTAGACGCCGCGTGCCAAGAACCCTGCGAAGTTCTTACGATTCCCCACAACACAAATTATTCCTGGGGACTGACCTTCTCTCGTACCGACGAGGATGGCTCTGCCTATGACGACGCAGATATCGCAAGGCGTGCTCGTATCGATCGTCTCGCGGAAATCACCCAACAGAAAGGCAATTCGGAGTGCCAAATCGGCGTCGGGTTCTCGGATGAAGATTGCGACTTTGGCAATCTCTTTCCAGCTTGCGAAGAAGACGCTTTCGGACAGTGTGCGACAGAACAATCCTTTGTTCGCAACGCACTTATCCAAGGCATCGAGATGCAGAACAAAGGCGCCACCAACCTTTTCAAGTTCGGTCTCATTGGCTCGACCGATAATCACAACTCCGATCCTGGCAATACCAACCCACAGGTTCCGTCTCGAAACGCTCGCGCAGTTGCTAACAAAGAAGCGGTTGAGCAAATTTTCGCCACGGAACACATCGTTGCCGGACCATTCCGTAAAATGAACATTGGCGGACTCGCGGCAGTTTGGGCGGACGCAAACACTCGCGATGCAATCTATGATGGACTGAAGCGTCGTGAGACTTTCGCTACGAGCGGATCGCGTATGCGTATCCGATTTTTCGCCGGGGATGTCCAAACGGACAACCCGACTATTGAAGACCTGTATCGCACCGCCGTCCCGATGGGCTCTGACCTAACTCACGCAAGTCCAGACTTTTGGGTGCAGGCAATCAGAGATCCCGACACGTCCCCGCTAGATCGCATCCAAATCGTCAAAGCATGGGTTGAGAATGGCGAACCGCAACAACGGGTGTGGGACGTCGCCTGTGCCGATGATCGCCTTCCTGATGCAGACGGAAAGTGCTCAGACACTGCGGTGACGGTGGATACGGAAACCTGTACCACGGCCCAAGACCTCGGCGCAGCTGAACTCAGCGCCCGATTTAACGATCCAACGTTTAACAAAGATCAACACGCATTCTACTACGCTCGTGTTTTCGAAAACCCTACCTGTCGTTGGACGACATGGCTGGCTAATTCTGCAAATACTGAACCACCTAACGACGTTGAGCCTATAACGCAACAACGTGGCTGGTCTTCACCCATCTGGATTTTGCCTTAGGCGACCGAGATAGCTTGTACGAACCAGTAATAGCGACGCGATCACCGTCGTCAATATGAGTAAGACGTATAGCGAGGACATTCCGGCAGAGACTAACAGCCCGCCAGCGATGGCGGGACCGATGGCGCCACCGACCATTTGCGCGGCTGGGATTAACGCAACGTAACGACCACTCTCGTCAACTTGAGCGACAACCGCCATTTGGTAGGGCAACATGAAGTTCCAAGCTACGTTAAAGACGACCACACCTATGTAAAAGCCAAGCACACCGCCGATGAGTAGCATGGCAGCTACATACGCAACCATACCTAGCACTCCGAGCACCATCGCATTGGCAATCGAAACCCGATCTCCCATCAGTCCCGCGGCCACGGACCCTAGAGCACCAAGGAGTAAGCTGCTTGCTAAGGCAATGCCGACCTGTTCGCTATCAATTCCTATGCTCCCGCCAATCACCTCAAAAAAAGCAAAACTCGCGTTCGCTCCGATGAAGAAGACAGCACCACCAAGAAGCCCGAGCCATGCGAGACGTTGATAGCCCGCGTTGCTCGTAACGACGGCCGCTACCGCCTTGCCTCGGGGAATATGGCCAAGCAACAAAAAACCAGATCCATACACAACACAAAGTATGCCCGCCAGGCCACCTAGACCCCACCTCGGCACAAGAGTCGTAGGAACAAGAAATATCACCGCCCCTGCGACTAAGACCATGAACGTCACCGCTACTGCAAAGGATTTAGTTGGGTTCACCGCTTGCGCAAGGGCGATCAGGATTGGCGCGTATATGAATGAGCTCCCAAATCCCAGCAATACGGAAGTGAGGGAGACACTCCAAAAATTTTCAACGAAAACGAAAGCCGAAGAAGCAGCTGTCGCCACGAGGAGTCCGAATGCGATTGCGGATCGCCGATCAATCCAAAGCGTCCAGAAATAGGCGGAACCCAGTCCGACGACGGTGCTTAAGAGTCCGAAGGAAGAGACAAGACCTAAGCTGGGCTCATCAAACTGCAGCGTCTCAGAAATCGCACCAAGAATGACCGGCTGAATGCTGAAGAACAGCGCGCCCAACGCCGCAAAGTAACTCATACCCGCTACCGAGAAAGCACGCCCTTCTTGGTGCGCTATCACCGGCTAAGCACCTCCACCCGAGCATGCCATATTGGAAAGGTCTGCAAATTCGACCGGGGGTTCACCCCTTGCCATCAAGAATCAATTTTGCGACCTGCTCGCCATGGGTGTTTTGGAGAAAGTGTCCGGCCGCTTCGATGCCGTCATAACGCGCATTCATTTGACTTGCCCATTGCCTTCGATCAAACCGACCACCTTCTTGCCAGTTCGCATTCCATTGAGTGATACCCTCAGAATACTCATATTCTGGGTGATGCAGCCAAGTGTTCATTATTACCAGGTGATCAAATCGCTCCGGCATCATGGCTGCTTGTGCCAAACCTGTCGGTCCACCCCAATCTTGGCAGACCAGCGTAATCTTACGTAGATCTAGATCGACGATCAGTGACGTCAATATTTCAACGTGTCGTGCAATCGTATACCAATGTATGTCCGTCGGCTTGTCAGACCGACCGAAGCCGAGATGATCCGGCGCAATGCACCGATAACCAGCTTGGACAAGAGTTGGAATGATGTCCCTATACAGATACGCCCAAGTTGGCATGCCATGCAAAAGCAGCATAACCGGCCCGTCTTTCGGCCCTTCATCCACATAGTGCATGCGCAGGTCTTGCCACTTGTGGTAATTCGGCGCGTATGAAAAATTCGGTAAATCATCGAAGTTCTCCTCTGCTGTGCGCACAAACTGAGTCATCTTCTTCCCCTGCTATTCTTATTTTTATCTACCGCCACAAAAAGCCACGCCCTGTTGTCCGATACTGAAATGCAACGCCTCCTGACAAGTCGAGCCCAGCTTCCTCGAGCTTCGCACCTAAAGCCACATGCTGCGGATCGACTGCGTGCTTCTGCTCCGCTGCATCGTCTGTACAAGCCATTACAAACATAAGGTCATCGCGCGCAAGTGGGGAGTCAGGCTTTGCGTCGTTTAAAGCAATAGCCGCAGAATAGATGAGTGTTTCCGGTTCCTCATCCCAACAATAGCGTGCATGTTTCTCACTCATTTCTACGAAACTATCGCGCTGAGTAGTTTCGTCAAACCGCACGCGTAGCAACGTCAAAGGCATACCGGCTGTCTGCTGCGGTGAGCCTTTGTCCCGTCTCGACCACCAACCATAATCTGTGATGTCAGCGCCGACATTTCCCATCACGCGACGTTTGGTCATACGGCGCGCACCCATGGTCTCTTGCAACAGTGTGTGTGCTGGCCGCTCCATATGTTTCTGCAGACTAGATTTGCCGCGCTCATAACGCTCGAATATTAAGACCCGCGAGTCGTCAGCAACGCTTACAGCCGCTTCATATGCACTGGTCTCCGGCTCATGTTGGTATGCATCATCAGCACGCTTCTGCCACTCATCTAACCACTGATCGCGTGTCGTTGTCTCAGTACGAATCTGGAATTCGACGATGGCGGTCATCGGGCAATCATTCTCGTTCATAGGAATTCTTCTCTAATTAGGTAACGACAAGCACGCGCACATGTGCGGTTATCCAAGTCTCGAACGCCAGGGGCTACCTTCCTTGGGATAGGGGTACTGTAAATAGTATTCTGACTTCATCTTGACGCAGTTATTCGCAACCTCGAAAGCTCGCACAACCGATTCCGGCAAAGGCCCTTGTCCGGAAGCCGCCATGATTGGCTCAAGTTGTTCGAATCTAGAAACACCAATCAGAACAGCATCCCCAAGCGCGCCATCAACGGCCGAGTGATATTGCGTCCAGCGCACAGCGGCTTCTAAGGTGGACATCCCGCCTTCCTCAGCAGCCTGGGAAATGGCGTTCAGCGCTGCAAACATCTCGTCGCGCTTGAGATAGCGTTCTTCGTATTGCTTGATGCGGCGCGACTGCGCAAATCGATCAACGCCTTTCTTGGGAGCGACACCTTGAAGGTATTTGCCTGTCAAAAAGCCGCTAGCGAGGGATCCATGGCTGTAGTAGCGGATGCCATAATTCCTCAAGACAGGGACCAGTTCATATTCCGAGGTCCGATTCAGCGCGTTGTAGACACCCTGATAGACAGTAGGAAGTACGAGACCATGCCGCTGACAATATTGGCAGACTTCAACCACCTGCCACGCAGGATAGTTTGAGAGTCCGAACGCTTTGAATTTGCCTGCAACAAAGCCAGCGTTAATTTCCTCTAACGTCTGCTCAAGAGGGATCTCCGTAGCAGGCATGTGTACGTAGAAAATTTCGACCGAGTCTCGCTGTAATGCGGCGAGGGATTCGTCCAATTGCGCCAAAGGTCCCCCGGGTAGGTTGGGGTGGTACTTGGTATCTACTTTGAGTCGGGGACCAGATGGGATTCGACCGATAACTTCCTCGCAATTACCATTTTGATAAACGCGAGCTGTGTCAACTTCGTCACCACCGCCATCACAGAAGGCGCTAACTAATTGTTCACACGATTCATCTGAGGAAAGCGGATGATCTCTAGTGGTCGGTTTCGGCTTTCCAAACGCAACCGCGCCAAGCACAATCGGCGCCGGAACATTTCTAGTCTCAGGTAGCTCCCCGTCAGTCATAAATCTTCCCCTTTGATCAACATGGTATCCCTCTGTTGGGCATTTTAAAAACTTGAAAAATCAGCAAGCAAGGGTGTATCAATACAACCCCAAGACTATTCTGGACAGAGAACAGTGACACGCGTACTCACATTCGCGGCCTCCTTCGTCGTTTGCATCGTGATAGTCGCAGCCACCGCAGTCGTCACTGCTGGTGTAAAACAACGATTTAGTGATGGACCAAACCGGGTTTTCTCAGGCGGTCCACTCGAAGACGGAGAACTTTACGAAGGTCCGGAGCCAGACTGGGTTTTCACAAAGGATGTTTCCACCATCGAACTACAGCTTCTAGATCCGCCGCTCTCGCGACGCATCTGGACAGTCGCACATGACGGTAGATTGTTCGTGTGGTCTGGATACATGGGTAGTTTCGTTGGCCAGCTATGGAAACGTTGGCCAGGCCAAGCTGAGCAAGATGGCCGTGCGATGATCAGAATTAACAATACCCGCTATCGACGTCATCTATCTCGACTTACTTCTGGAGATGAGTTGGATGCGATTGCAAATGCCGTGACTGATAAGTACCCGTCACAAATGACTCGCGCGGCTATTGAGTCGGGAGACGTCTGGCTGTTCGAAGCCGGACCAGCTCTACAATGAAGACCTTGTTCAAGATCACACTAGCATTGATGGTCGTCACCGCCCTCATTGTCTGGTTCGTTCCCGGCGTGGATGTTTGGGTGGAAACGCTGTTTCAGCAATACTTAGGCCGTGCAGCTCGTTAACCACTTCTAGCTTTTACTGCATCATCCGCAAAACGCTTCCTAATCTCTTCGCTGTGTTGCCCAAGCACTGGACCTGCGGTCGAGAGTATCGGTGGCGTCGAACTAAATTTAGTCACGTGACCATCATAATGCGCCATCCCAATTTCTGGGTGATCAAGCTCCTGAAAAAAATTGCGGTGAACAAGTTGTGGATCTTCATAGAGTTGTGTTGGCCATAAAACTTGGTGAGCAGGCACACCATCAGCGAGCAGTGTCGATTCGCCCGCTTGCGCGCTCTTGTTAGAAATCCAGCTTGTTACCGCTGCATCTATCTTTTCTTTGTGTGTGACGCGCTCCTGGAAACCCCAACCTGCTTCCTCGTCGCCGAACCCGAGAACACGGGCTAAACTTTGCCATTGAATATCATTCTCCACAGCAATAGCCACAAAGCTCATACCGTCGTCTGCGGTATAAACGCCATGCGGACAACAGTAGAGCGAATCCATGCCAGGGTTTTGGACTCGTAACTCATCAGACGCGGAAATTAGGGGCCCCATGAACTGAATGCCAGCTTCAATCTGAGAAAGATCAATGTACTGCCCTTCACCCGTCACCGTACGGTGGTGCAACGCGGCGAGAATGGCAGCAACACCAAATCTAGGCGCAATAAAGTCTGTGTACGCACCCCATGGGCCAACCGGCGCTCTATCTGGCCAGCCGGTAATAGAAAACAATCCAGCCAACGCGGCGCCTTGATTGCCGAAACCACCATAAGAACTATGAGGCCCTGTTTGGCCCCGCATACACGTGCTCATCATCACGAGCTGCGGGTTCTTTTTCGCGAGGGTCTCGTAGTCTAAGCCGTACTTAGCCATATTTCCGGGCACAAAGCTCTCGACAATGACATCTGCCCAGTCGGCTATCCGACGAGCGAACTCGAGATCACTCGGATCTTTAAAATTAAGATCGATGCTCTTCTTGTTCGTATTGAAGTTGTTGAAAAAGTGGGATCTGTTGGGTCCCGGTTGCCTGTCTTTGAACGGACCGATGGTGCGCAGGACATCCAGCCGCTGACTAGATTCGATGTGTATGACATCAGCACCGTGATCGGCAAGCGCTTTGCTCATGATCGGACCGACACCTACCCACGCAAAGTCCGCAACCTTCAAACCTGCCAAAGCACGTTTGCCGCTTGCACGACCGGCAAAGCGTTCCACCGGCATCGGGTCTTTCGACTCAAGAATGGCTCGATCGGCGTCAAGCTTAGGCGCTGGCCCGCGATAGGAAATCGGTGTCTTTGACAATTTTGCAAACGGGCCTGCGAAACTTATACCACCAACATCCTGCCAGAAATCACGACTCAGCAGTTGTTCATCACGGAACAAGTCCTCGGTATTAAGAACCGGTGCGATCAAAAGTTTCTTCTCCACAGCAAGTGCTAACAGTTCAGTTTTGTTACACCGCTGAAAAGCATCTGCTACCGTGTCGAACGCTCGATTGTAGACGTCGACCGGAATGGTGCCATCCAGAACCAAGCTCATCCATCGCGTCCAATCAACGTCTAATAACTCACCATCCACTAGATCAGGATGGGCAACCCGCAGCCACTCGATAGCACCCGCCATGGTCCGTTCACCCACACCGGGCAGATGGACACCGAAAGTGGCGTGGCCATCTTTACATTCAAATAGTCGCGGCGGACGCATCCCTTCAACCGGGGTGGCACGCGGTAGATGCCTCGTGTCGCAAAACCCGGGTGGATTGACGCCAACCACCGACGGCCAACCGGTCGCGTTCATTAGCGTCCAGACCACCGCACTTTGCGCAGACACGTCAAGGTGTTGACCGGTCCCCAATGTCTCACGCGCATATAGAGCGATTAAGACATCGGCTGCCGCTTGCACACCCGCATGTAGGGACGCTTGGGGAAAACCAACGGGAATAGGTGGACGATCTGTATCCCCTTGCATGCCGATCAAGCCGCCACTGGCCTCCAACGTCAAATCCGTAGAAGCATCACTCGCTCTAGGTCCATCCTGGCCAAATGGCGTAATACTCGCAACGATGAGTCGCGGATTACGCTCGGCCAGGCGGTCATAGTCGAGCTCCAGGTTTTCAAGAACTCCAGGTAAAAACGATTCCAGACAAACGTCTGCAGTTGCGATCAAGTCCAGAAAATCATCACGTCCTTCGGGAGACGCAAGATCTAAGGCAACGCTTTTCTTACCCAGCGCAAATGTCGCCCACCACAGCGATTCACCGGCGGTATTGAACGGCCCCCTTAAGCGGGACTTAGAGCCATCCGGTGGCTCTACACAAATCACCTCCGCACCGAGGTCGGCAAGTACTCGACCCGCCATCTCGCCGCGATGATCACACAGATCGAGCACTCGTATACCTGCAAGTGCTGCTTTACTCATTGCTCGAACCACTCATTGCTAGAATCCGTCCTCGTCCATGATAAGAATGTCACTGAGCCTATCCACAACCTCTACATCGTCTCGCAACATATCCCAATAAGAAACGCGCTTCCAGACTGCGGCCATGCCGACTGCACGAGCACCATCAATATCAGCCACCGGGTGATCGCCAACAAATACACATTCCTCAGGGGCGCAGTCAATACGGGCTGCAGCCCGGGCAAAAATTTCCGGATGCGGTTTCTTGATCCCCTCTTGTTCAGAAATGATGATGGCAGAAAAATAGTCTCTGACGCCTAAGGCATCTATTTTCTTGTTTTGGCGTAGCGTTAAACCATTGGTCACAACACCCATACGTTTACCACGAGTTTTAAGTGTCGCGAGCGTCGTCAGAGTATCTTCCGGAACATGGCAATAGTCGTCATAACATGCCCAGAAATGCTCGATAAGACGTCTCTCCAATTCGTTCGAGAGCTGGAATTCTTTACCAACGGCACTGTAGACCTCTTCTTTGTTTTCATAGCCGTGTGCATCCAACAACACAACTTTGTCTATGTAGAGAGACTTGTCGACATGCCCAAGCTCTACAGAAAATGTATCGTATTGGGCGCTAAGAAGATTCCAAACTAGCTCGTCTCGGCTATACAGTGTGCCATCCAAGTCAAACAGATAGCCTGTGCGGACCATTCTACTTAGTCCGCGCCAGCTTTCCCTTCGACGTGAAACAGCTTGTTATAGATCCGCCATTCATCGTTTTCGTTGAGAAAAGACAATGTGTCAAGGAAGCGGTTGCCGAGGTAATCATCGCGCACTCTTGCGATCGCAGTTTTTCCGGCGATATCTAGCGAGACAACTTCTAGAAATGCTGTTTCACCCGCATCCTTTCCAGATGGTTGGCTGGCAACGAAATCTGCAAAATCAGTCACGCTCATCTGTGCCAAACCGTTCGGTAAATAACCAGTAATTTTCGCATTTTCGTGAAACGCTGCATGCGCCTTGGCAGCGCTCGATTCGTACATACAATCGAAGTAGGTTTGTATCGTCGCCCGTATTTGCTCGCCATCAGTCATGTTCTATCCCCTGTTCAGATTTACGCAGCATACCCGAAGTCCGTGTGATCGTGCTGTCCGGAATCGGTGCGCACCTGCTGCTAACGCCGACGACATCCAGGAAGACTACAAAGCATTTCGAACACAAGGTTCGCGGCAAGCAGAGCGGTATTCCCACTCGTATCATAGGGCGGCGACACTTCAACCAAGTCAGCCCCGACTATATTCAAACCGAAACAGCCTCGAATAATCTCCAAGCCTTGGGAGGCAGAAAGTCCAGCAGGTTCCGGAGTGCCCGTGCCAGGTGCAACGGAAGGATCCAAGCCGTCAATGTCGAATGACAAATAGGTCGGCGCTTGCGGCCCTATCACAGAGCGGACGCGTTCCATCAAAGGCGCAAGCGACTGATACCAACACTCTTCAGCAGGTACGATGGTCGCACCCTGTTGTCTCGACCAATCAAAATCATCCGCTGTGTAACCCGTCGCTCGAAGGCCAATTTGGAACATGCGCTGAGGCTCTACCAAGCCTTCTTCTATAGCACGCCGAAATATCGTGCCATGTGCCACTTTTTCGCCAAACATTTCATCATTGATGTCGGCGTGAGCATCAACGTGAACTAGGGCCATAGAGCCATGCTTGCGCGCAAGCGCTCTAAGTATCGGTAGCGTGATTGTGTGGTCGCCGCCCAATGTGACGGGAAGCGCTTCAGCTGCAACAACTTTATCGAAATGCGCTTCGATCAATTTGATACATGCGTCTAGCTGATAAGGATTCAATGCCACGTCACCGGCATCTGCGACCTGGAACGAATCAAAAGGTGCTGCACCTGTGGCCATTGAATAAGGACGAACTAAAACTGATTCGCTGCGTATCTGCCGCGGTCCGTAACGTGTGCCATTACGATTACTCGTTCCGATATCCAACGGTACCCCAACGATTGCCACATCCAGATCCGCTATATCTTCGTGCAGGGGCAAACGAAACATCGTTGGAATGCCTGCGAAACGAGGCATTTCGTTACCTGACAATGGTTGATTGAAGTCGTTCATGTCTGGACCGTTTGGACTGTTGCCAGTAGGTTATCATGACGACCGACATGCAGTTTGCGCAACGCCAACCCGCGTTGACAACAGCGAGATTAAACCACCGAGACGCAGAACATGGCTGATGAAACACGAACCGAAAGTCTTGCCTTCCTCCGCTATGCGTTAGAGAGGGTTGTTATGGCCGCTGGCGGCTCGGAACAACATGCCCACTACGTGGCCGACGCGATTTCCTTCGCACACATCCAGGGCAAGCTCAATCAGGGCCTCGGCGTGTACGAGGTCATCGACCTAGCTCTGAAACTCGGTGTGTTAGACATGTCAGCCACACCTGAGGTGATCGACGAAGGACCCGCCTGGGCGGTCGTCGACGGCAACCGCTCCTCAGGCTACTACGCGCTCAATGTCATGGCCGATATCGCGATTGAGAAAGCTCGTACCAGTGGAATCGCCATTGTCTACGGCGGCAACCATAACGATGCTGGCAGTTTTGCCTCGTACGTCTATAAGGCGTACGAACAAGACATGATGGCGATGACTTCCAACAATACGCCACCACTCGCCGCACCGTTTGGTGGCATGCAAAACTTACTTTCCTGTCCGCCGTTTGACGCGATCGTACCGTCTGACAAAGAACCGCCAATATGGGCATCTCTCAAATTCGCCGAGTTTTATGATGCTGACATTTCTGAGGCGATCCTACATAACAAACCAATGAACGGAAAATGGCTGATCGATCCAGAAACAGGTGAACTCACAGACGATGCCGTTCCCTACGCGCAACCCTATGAAGGGTATGGTCGAGTTTGGGGTTACTCTTGCGGTGGTCAAATAGAATCCCCAAGAACTTACGCTCTCAATCTATGGAATGAAGGAATGACGGCGATTGCAAATCCGATCGGCGTTCCTGTACACCAGATATCGGACACAGATGACTTCCAAGCTGCCCTTAATGGCGAAGGTGAAGCCACGACCACGGTAGGGGGTAGCTACTACATGTGCATTAATCCGGCGGTGTTCGGCCCCATCGCTGCCGTCAAAGCTCGATCTGACGACTTCATCAGTGCCGTACGCGAATCCAAAACACGACCCGGCCATCGCATCCGCATCCCCGGGGAGACGGCTTACAACAATCTAGCGGACAAGAGTGCGACAATCGAAATATTGACGAATCACTGGAAGCCGTTTTTTGAGAATATCGCTGGCCAATACGGGCTTAGTGAAACCTCCATCAGGTCTGATTTCACCTCGCTAGATCAAGCCTGAAAGAACCAACTGGGTAAAAGGAATGAACAAGTCTGAGCTACAACGCCTACCCGCAGAATGCAGTGCGGGAGACATCATCGAAGTTTGTGAGCTCGACGGTGGCGTAATTGTCGATGGTTGGATACAACCCGCTTTGCTCACCAAATTCAATACCGAGCTAGAACCTTGGCTTGATAGCCACAAAGGCACTAATTCCGGTTCGCGTGCATCCGACAGTTTTCTGGGTACTCAGACCCGGCGCTTACACGGCTTAGCCGTTAAGGCTCCTAGTTTCATAAAGATCCTGACGGATGAGCGACTGATCGCCTTCGCTGAAGAAGTCCTCAGACCAGTTGGTCCAACCGTCATTCTCAACAACGGCGAAGTGATTGACATCAGCCCTGGTGAATCGGCTCAGCCCCTCCACCGTGACGACGACGCCTGGAATTTTGCCAACGCCACTAACCCATTGATGATTAACACCATCGCCGCGCTTGAAAACATCACCTCCGAGATGGGTGGGACCATGGTGGTGCCAGGAAGTCATCGGTGGCCTTCTGAGCGCAGCCCGAATCAAGATGAAATCGTCGCTTGCGAGTTACCAGCAGGTTCTGCCCTTTTCTTTCGCGGCGATCTGCTACACGCTGGAGGCGCCAATGTCAGCCAAAAACAACGTCGCGCACTATCCACCGGGATTTGTTGTGGCTGGCTACGACCAGTCGAAAACAGCTATATGAACATTCCAATCGACGTCATCGCCTCACTACCCAAACGGGCCAAGGAACTACTCGGATATGCTTTGTACGATGCGTCAAAAGTAGGCGGAGGGTTTCTCGGCTACCATGACTTGGGTGATCCAATGCAAATTTTCAGTTCGAAAGAGTAGTCGTATCTCCCAAACGCTAGTCTCATCACACTCAACCATCTAGGAAATTTCTATGTCATATGAAGCTAACGCCACCATCGAACAATGGCTTGCTCAAGAGGAAGTTGAAGGGGTACTCGAACCAGAGCTCGCGATCGTTGATCCTCATCACCATCTTTGGGATATCAGAACAGCAACAACACAACCTCACCGCAGCTTCCAACAAAAAGTCTATCTCTGTGAAGACATTGCTCTAGAGATCGAACGTTCAGGACACAACGTCGTACAGACAGTATTTGCTCAATGCGGCGCCTTCTATCGAGCGTCAGGTCCGGAAGAACTCAAATGTGTCGGTGAAACCGAGTTCGTCCATGGCGTAGTCGCCATGAGCAACTCCGGTATTTACGGCAATGCTGACCTCTGCGCAGGGATCTTCGGGAGTGCTGATCTGCGCGTCGGCTCTGCTGTCAAAGGCGTGCTGCAAGCACATCTCAATGCCTCGGATAATTTTCGCGGCGTAAGAACGGCCTTTCCAAGTGACTTGAACGATCAATTTCTCGACGGCTATGCAGAACTTTCGAAACTGCGCTTGAGCTACGACAACTATTCGCCAGATTTCGAACGCCTTCCCACACTTGCTAAGCTTGCAGACAAGAATACAGACACGACGGTGATCGTTAACCATCTCGGCGGCAACATCGATGCCAATGCCGATCCCGAGACGGTTAAGCGCTGGCAGGCTGGCATCGATGCCATAGCAGCAAGCCCAAATGCCGTTATGAAGTGTGGTGGCGCTCAGATGCGGTCCGGAAAATGGGAGCCCGAGTTCCACATGAACAAGCGCCAAAACCCGATTGGCTCTGAAGAGTTGTGCGAAACATTGTTCCCCTACTACGAGTACGCAATTAACGCGTTTGGGCCAGACAGATGCATGTTCGAGAGTAACTTCCCGGTAGATCGAGAGTGTATCTCTTACCGCACGCTATGGAATGCGTTCAAGCGCATCGCCGATCGCCTGGGTTTAAGTGAAACCGAAAAAGCCGCCATATTTAGTGGCACAGCAAGACGGGCTTACCAGCTTGCCGAGTAGCCGCGGCTGAATTGCCTACGGCGAATCCCAGGCACAAACCTGGCTCGTGTTATGGTGTTCTGTTTCCCCACCAATCCCGGACACTAAATGGCTGAGGCAGGCGCGCCCGATACGGGGCTCGATCAAACCGCAATCACTGATGACGCGTCGCTGACCGACACGACGCTGGCCGACGGGTCTATGTTCGCCTCACTCAAGAACAAGGACTACCTCTATCTTTGGATCGGTATGGCTGGTGCTGCGTTTGCCATGAACATGCAGCTCGTGGCTCAAGGTTGGCTCGTCTATGAAATGACAGTCTCATCGCTAAACCTCGCATGGGTCACGATCGCATTTATGTTCCCTCAGGTCATATTCTCATTGGTCGGAGGGGTTCTCGCAGATCGGTTTCGAAAGAAGCCCGTCATCATGTGGGCACAGATGCTCAACGGTGTCGCCACCCTCGCTATGGCCTACATCGTGCTTTCCGGTAACGTTACATTCTTCGACTTTATCTGGGTTGGCGTGGTCAACGGTACCGTTCTCGCCCTCTCGATTCCCGCGCGTACAGCATTTATCCCTGAACTCGTGGGCGAACGCATGATGTTCAACGCCATGGCTTTCAACACAGCCGCGTGGAATCTAGCTCGTATCCTGGGTCCTGCTCTCGCAGGTTTCATGATCGCGATATTCGCAGGCGGGGACACAACCAGTGAATACGGTGTTGGGCTCGTCTACATAGTCCTGTCCGTTCTCTACTTCGTTTCATCGCTTACCGTTCTGCTCATCAAACATGACGGCGAACCTATGCCTCGCGATGAACAGAAAAGCGCCTTCCACGACGTGACTCAAGGTGTGAAGTATGTGGTCCAGACCCCAGTCGTCGGTGGCCTGATACTATTATCGATCGTGCCGTTTCTCTTTGGTCTCAGCATCAATACCCTTTTGCCTGCTTACAACACCGACATCCTGAAGGGTGGCCCTGATGATCTTGGGTTCTTGATGACCGGCATGGGGGTGGGGGCAATCGTCGGTTCCTTGGCGCTCGCCAAAATGGGTGAGTTTCGCCATAAGGGTCGTTGGCTCTTCATCACCGGCATTCTTTGGGGCGTCGGCGTCGCATGGTTCGCCAATGCCAATGATCTGGGCTCTCGCTGGTGTCGCTTTCGTCGGCTTGTTGTCTGCAATAAACATGTCGATGAATAGGAGCGTCGTGCAACTCCAAGTTAGCCAGAAGATGCGAGGTCGAGTTATGAGCATTGACATGATGTCGCACGGACTAATGCCGCTTGGTTTGCTACCTATCAGCTGGATCGCCGAAAACTATGACGTCCAAATCGGCTTGACCGTCAGTGGCGCCGTTTTGGCAGGTCTGACTATCTTGCTATGGCTTGTCCTAGTGCGTGTGCGTCGTATCGACAAAGGCTTCGAGCGTATCGCCTAAGCTCCTTCGGTTAGGGTCTATGCAATCGGAGTTCCGCGATCGCCTCTCTAAGCTCAGCTACTTCGTCTTCGAGCGCAACGACTCTTGCCGTCAGACCCGATTCACCAACGGCAGCCCTCTCACTTGTCGCAAGCCGCGAGGTTGGAACCGCGGCCCGTCTCGGCTCGTCCACCGCCTCGACGACTTCCCCTGCAAATAAATGTACATATTCCGAATCTCTCCGACCGGATTTTCGCGGTAACATAGCAACCAACGGTCCGCCGTCATAGTCGAGCAGCGTATTAAGTGTTTCTACCACCGATTCATTAGTCTCGAAGGTGTGCAATCGCCCGCTATTCGCTTTGATCTCTCCTGGGGTGCGAGGACCGCGCAGCAACAACACACAAACTACGGCAAATTGGGCAGCATCAAACTGATAGTCGCTAAAAGGCGTGTTACAAAATCGATGGGCGTACTTGGCGACTTGTTTGCGAAAATTCTCGTCCACAGTCACAACGTGCTTACTCTGTAAGTTGTTAATCACCCGCTCGACTTCTACCTGCACAAGCGACATAACTGGCTCACGGGAAGACTTCTGATTACAGGCATTGGTCAGAGCATTTAGACTTAAAGGATACTGATCTGGGGTCACAACGGACTTTTCCATCAGACACCCCAAAACACGAATTTCCTCTTGGGTCATGATCATTGGCATATAGAACTGTTCCTTGTCTGTGGTGAGGTGCCCCAAGTAGTTCCAACAGCTAGACCTAACCGGCAGCCTCTAACATAAGCAGCTGTGTCACCGATGTCGACGGGTGTATTGTGTGTCGTCCACCTTCGCGGAAATTTATCATGACGACAGAATCAGCTCAGATACGCGCAAATTTGGATCATCCACTCATCGATGGTGACTCCCATATTATCGAATATTCACCTGTTCTCATGGAGTTCCTCAAAGAGAGTGGTGGCCAGCAAGCGGTCGACGATTTCCAGTTACAGATACGCGGCGGCCGCGGTGGTTGGTATTCAATGAGTTCGGAGGAACGCCAATACAATCGCAAAATACGCTCGCCGTGGTGGGCCCTACCCACAAAGAACACATACGACCGTTGTACCGCGATGCTGCCAAAACTTTACCATTCACGCATGGATGACTTTGGTCTGGACTTCGCAGTGCTATACCCCACGCTGGGTCTAGGCTTTCCAAGCATCGAGGATCCAGAGTTCCGAGCGCTCATCTGTCACGCCTACAATGAATACATCGCGGCAGCCTATGGCGAATTTAGGGACCGAATGACGCCAGCCGCAGCAATTCCTTTGCACACCCCGGAGGAAGGTATAAACGAACTTGAGCATGCCAAGTCTCTCGGGCTAAAGGTCGCGATGATCCCGTCCTACGTTAGACGCCCCGTGCCTCGAACCGCTGAGGAACACCCAGACTTAAAACGCCAGGTCACCTACCTCGACAATTTCTCCATCGATAGTGCTCACAACTATGACTCGTTCTGGGCCAAGTGTGTCGAGCTGGGTTTTGCGGTCGCTGCTCATTCCGGCGGTATGGGGTTTGATGATCGCGCTTCAGTTTCAAACTATATGCACAATCACATGGGACATTTTGCCGCCGCTGGTGAAGTCCTAGCCAAGGGTTTGCTCATGGGCGGTGTCACTCGACGTTTTCCTGAACTACGTGTGGCGCTCTTAGAAGGTGGCGTCGTTAACGGCTCGCGTCTGTACGTTGATATCCACGCACGCTGGAAGAAGCGCAATCTCACAGCATTGGAAAACATGAATCCAGCTAACATTGACGCCGGGCGCGCGCGTGAACTCTTTGCCGAATACGGAGACACCGCGACGTTGTCACACCTCGATAAATTGGAAGAATCTTTGGGTATCGGTCACCAAAAAGTCCCTCTTGAGGTGCGCGATGATTTCAGCGCCATGCAGATAGAAAGTGCTGAAGATCTGCGCGATCTCTTTATTCCAAACTTCTACTTTGGCTGTGAGGCGGACGACTCTCTCGCCTTCATGGCCTTCAACCGCAAAGCTTATCCAACACGAGCGCAAGTGCGTGCGATTATGAGCTTCGACCTCGGTCACTGGGACGTCACCGATATGAATGGTGCGGCAGCTGAAGCCTATGAGCAGTTAGAGGACGGGCTGATCGACGAAACCGACTTTCGCACGTTCGCGTTCTCCAACTCCGTGCAACTCTATGCAGGACCAAATCCAGACTTTTTCAACGGTACGCGTATCGAAGCAGAAGCTCGCGCCGAGCTTGCGCTCTGACTACCTCCTTAGATCCTCGACGGATACTTCAGGACGTATTTGGCTACGCATCTTTTAGGCATCGTCAGGATGCGATCGTCGACTCTGTCTGCAGTCGTCGCGACGCCTTGGTTATCATGCCAACCGGTGGTGGGAAATCACTCTGTTACCAACTACCGGCGCTCGCACTACCGGGGATGGGGGTCATCGTATCTCCACTGATCGCGCTAATGAGTGACCAGGTACTTGCCTTAGAGCAGCTAGCGGTTAGCGCTGCGTATCTGAACTCGAGCCAAAGTCTCGACGAGCAAAACCACGTCATGCGAAGAGCCGCTGCTGGAGAGCTGGACCTCCTCTATGTTGCACCGGAACGACTACTCCAACCCGCCACCTTAGATTTTCTGAGTCGCTGCAATCCAAACCTCTTCGCAATTGATGAAGCGCATTGCGTTTCAACTTGGGGTCACGATTTTCGGGAAGACTATCTTCACCTGCATCATCTTAAGACGCTTTTCCCAGATGTCCCACGGATCGCTCTTACTGCTACCGCTGACCAACGCACCCAGCAAGACATAGTCACACGCCTAGATTTGCAGGACCCCGACATCTACGTCGAAGGATTTGACCGTCCGAATATTTGTTATACAGTACATCCAAAACAAGAACCCAAACGCCAACTCCTAGAATTTCTTGCAGAGCGAGCAAACGAAGCAGGCATTGTCTATTGCCTGTCGCGCAAGAGTGTTGAACAAACTGCTTTCTATTTATCAGAACAAGGCTACACCGCCTTGCCTTATCACGCTGGTCTCGACAGCCGCACGCGTTCAAACCACCAAAAAAGGTTCTTAGCCGAAGACGCGGTGATAATAGTCGCGACCATCGCTTTTGGGATGAGCATCGACAAACCCGACGTTCGCTTTGTCGTACACATGGATCTGCCGAAAAGCGTCGAAGCCTACTACCAGGAAACGGGGCGCGGTGGGCGAGACGGTGAACCTGCCGATGCTTGGATGGTATACGGCCTGCAAGATGTTGTGCGCCTTGGCCGCATGGTCGATGAATCTCAAGCGGACCCTGCACACAAGCGTATCGAACGGACTAAGCTAGATGGGTTGTTGGGTTGGTGTGAGCTTACAACCTGCCGACGGCAAGCCCTCTTGAACTATTTCGGAGAACCAAGCTCCGCTCAATGTGGTAACTGCGACGTTTGCTTAAACCCGCCTGTCACTTGGGATGCGACGGAAGCTGCACAAAAGGCTCTGTCTTGTGTGTATCGCACAGGGCAGCGTTTTGGCGCGGCCTACGTAACGGATGTCTTACGGGGGGAACATACGGACCGCATCAAACTGAACGGCCACGATCAGCTAACTACTTTTGGCATTGGCACAGACATTTCTGATCAACAGTGGCGTTCCATCTTTCGTCAGCTCGTGGTGCGTGGCTATTTAACGGTGGACCACGCTCACCATGGTGCCCTGAAGCTCTCTGAAGATAGCAGAGCGCTATTGAAGGGCGATGCAGAGTTACAACTGCGGGAGGATCAAACCAAGGCGAAGAAACGACGACGCAAGAGCACCTACAAACTTGAAATTGAGGATGAGGACCTAATGGAAGCTTTGCGCGATTTGCGTAAAGAGATCGCCACCGAAGCTGGGATACCCCCGTATGTTGTTTTTCATGATGCAACCCTGTTGGAAATGGTTGAACTTCGTCCGAATACGGCCGCAAACCTACTCGAGCTCACGGGAATCGGCCAGGCAAAGCTTAGTAAATACGGCGATCAGTTCCTGCAAGTCATCAAAGCACATTGAAGCGAGGACAAATCGTCAAACACGACGGGAGCATCGTATGAAAAAACCCATTCGTAGTTTCATTTTTACGTTATGCATTCTGTCCGTTAACTTAGCGATGGCTGATCAGCGAGATCCACGCTTAGACGAGCTATTCCAAGCGATGAGTCAGACCGACAACGCTCGAGTTTCAGCCGAAATTGAGCAACAGATCTGGCAAATCTGGCTTGAACACCAGGATCCAGAAATCGAAGCGCGTCTTAGTCAAGGCATGCTAGCGATGGATCAGAACCCGGCTAGAGCACTAAATGTGTTTACAGCGCTGATAGAGGAACAGCCAGAATTTGCTGAAGCGTGGAACAAGCGAGCAACCCTGTACTATTTACTCGGAGACTATTCGGCATCTGCCGACGACATCGAGCAGACACTAGCCCTCGAACCCCGCCACTTTGGCGCGCTGTCAGGTTTAGGCCTTGTGCGTCTCGCTCTAAATCAATACCTCGAAGCCCAAGATGCATTCGAGGCGGTACTTGAGATCCAACCATCTAATCGCAATGCGCAGCAGAATCTCGAAATGATCAATCGCTACTTACGCCGCTTTACGACTTAAGCCTCTACGCAAACGGATCAGTTCCTGTGCGCATAAAGGGAGCAACGCGTTGTCTGTCCGGGTTCTGACTGTCCTCGTATGGGTACAAAGCGGCACCGATGAGTCGCTTGAGCTCGGGATACTTTTCGAGGAGCTGAGGTGATGTGCCTTGTTCGTAGTTGTGTTGCGGTCGCATATACGAGCGCATGTAGTTTTGCACAAGCGTTACCCTCAATCCGGGGTTGGTTCTGGGTTCTGAAGCGTGCCAAGTCGCACCGTTCCAAATCGCCAACGAGCCTGCTTTGGCGATTAGTGGCACAAACGTGTATCCCGTTTTGTCGCGATCCGATTCATGCGGCAACGTCGCACGACCATAGTGGTGACTCCCAGGTACAAACACGGTGGGTCCATCCTCCGATCCTGAGTAGTCTGTGCAAATCCAGGAGGCGTTGCACATATGCGCAATTTGTCCTGCGCCTGGCGGGATGCCATGCGAATCACTGTGCAAGCCGAGACCATCGCTTCCTTGGCCTTTGATAATCCAAGTTTGCCCGGAAAAAACAGCACTCTGACCCAACAGCCAGCGTACGAGAGCGACGTTTACCGGATTGATTGCTGCCTCAACAAAAACCTCATCCTCTTCCAATAAGTCCCAACTGTTCTGACTCACTTCAGCCATCGCCGGTGAAGCCGTGCGGTAGTCGCCTATCTCACAACCATTGCGCTTTTCGCATGTTTTAATGATCGCTTCTCGCAACCTCTCAATGAAACCGTCACTAGCTTGCATTTTTTCGGGCGGCACGATCGTCATACCGTACGCCTCAAGCTCGACAACGTGTTCATAGAGGTCGTATTGTTTGATCTCTGCCATTAAGTTGTCCACATCCGGGTAGACTTGGTACTCAGCTAAGCTCATAAGTGCTCCTTAATTGTTCTGCGGGACAGATGACTTAATCAATCGGATATCGCCACGGCTGGGGAGGTTGCTCTACATCGTCATTCACCGTCCAAAGTGGCATCGCAATACCGTCGCCCATATCTTGGAACACAACTTTAACCTGCGTGCCAATCCCAACTTGCGCAACCATCTGCCGATGCCAACGCGCCATCGGTCGTGGCCAGATTGCCTTGTACACGCAAGCCATCAAATTCGTTCGGGCTGTTACGCTGCTCTTCAAGTTCGACTAACAACAACATGTACGGCAAGTGCGGCCTAAAAACGCCCTGGATGGCGTGGTGCACCTCACCGTATGAGTAGACAACCCCGCGGCCGCTAACAGGTTCCCACGTTGCGTCTTGATACGCACAAAATGGACAAGCCGTCGTCGGTGGGAAACGCATCAGGGAACAGCTGACACACTTTTGCAGCCGCAGCTCGTGTTTGCCACACCACGAAAAAAACTCTAAATGTTCTTGGTCCAGATCGTCTAGGTGAACCGGCATTTCCAAATAGCTGCCTTCAATAGCCATGCTAAGCCCCCCTCGCCATAACCATCGCTGAACCCATACCCGGTGTTCCCCAACCAAGATTCGCACTTAACTCTACGTCTTTGACCTGTCGACAGCCGCCCCGTGCATAGTCGTAGGTGTGTTGGCGTTTGCCATCGGGACCAATCGGGCAACTATCATCGACGTCATGGCGCAACTGGCGCACATTTTCGATCACCATGTTGACGCCATGGGTGTAGCCCTCACACAGATGGCCGCCACTGGTGTTGTTGGGTCGCTCTCCACCGAGGCGCATTTTACCGGAGCTAACATAATCACCACCTTCGCCCTTCTCACAAAAACCGTAGTCTTCGAGCTGCATCATGGTCGTAAACGTGAACGCATCGTACGAACCGGTCACCTGTATATCCTCGGGACCCACTCCTGCGTTTGGCCACAAAATGTCTTTGGCATAATGCCCGGCAACCGTAGATATAGGTCCCGACTGATAGTGCATGTCCGCTCTGGGTTTGCAGCAGCGGCCAACTACTGACTGAATGACTGCAGGTGTGCGTTGACAATCTTTTGCACGTTCAGTGCTTGTAACAACAATCGCAACACCGTTGTCAGTCTCGACGCAGCAATCGAGGAGATGGAGGGGTTTTACGATCATTCGACTGGCGAGAACATCGTCGACGGTGAGTTCTTTCTGGTAGTAGGCCTTCGGATTGTTCGCGGCATGCTCGGCATGAATCACTTTGACGTGTGCCACCTGTTCCGGAGTCGTGCCATAGTCATACATATGGCGCATAAAGGACTGGCAGAACATTTGGCCCGCACTGGAAAGCCCGATGCCTCGCGAAAGGAGGGCGCCCCCTGACATAGGGGATCCGCGGCCGCGACCGGTGCCGCCAATCCGAACCTGACTAAAACCGTTCATGGCTCGATAGATCACCACAGTTTTACACATGCCAGCTTCAATCACGCCCATCGCGATACCGACTAATGCCTCAATACTTGAACCACCACCGTATACATCCATATGAAAATTGAGCCGTATGCCTAGATCACCGGCAATGACTGGCGATGGCGTTGAGTCGTTAAAGCTATAGGACAGCATCCCATCGACATCGCTCATGCTCAGCCCAGCATCCTCGACTGCTGCTCTGACAGCACGAGTGCCTAGGCCTCGTGTCGTCGTACCTGAACCTCTGGAGTATTCAGTTTCGCCAACACCCACGATCGCGTATTTCCCGCGCAGATGCTGATTTGAGGTTGCATCAACTTCCTGTCCCATATTGCCCTCCCCGGCATTTGAACCCAACACAACCTTATTGAACCACAGCCGCTAAATCCAGTTCGCCATTTGACAAAGAGGGCGGTGGTTAAGTTGAGTATGTGGTTTACTACTGCGCTATTAGGCGACACTTGCGCTTGCGGTACTACGGACCGTTGCGACCGACCATCGACAATTAAAAAAGTCGTCATTGAGGGGATGAAATTTTGAATACCAACACTGTTTCGCTTGCCGGAACTCCGGCAGCGTCACCACTGGGTTATTTTAGCTGGACCTTTGGCCAAGCAGCGCGCGATCCCTACTACATCATGGTCATCATCTACATCTTCTATCCTTACTTCAGTAACAAGGTGGTCGGCGACCCGGTGCAAGGCCAGGCGTTGATAGGCTATATCACGGCAACCGCGGGATTCCTGCTTGCCATCACAGCACCTTTTTTGGGCGCTATCGCGGACAAAGATGGCAGGCGAAAACCATGGTTGGTTGGCACCGTCTCCGTCATGGCACTGGGTGCGTTCTCACTCTGGTTTATCGAACCTAACGACCAGGGTTTGAGTCTCACGATGTCGTTGCTCATCTTGTTTTTGATAAAAGTTTGTTTCACCGTTTCAGAGGTTTTTCACAATGCAATGCTGCCCTCCATCGCACCGGCAAATCGGGTCGGTCTAATTTCTGGCTTAGCATTTTCGCTCGGCAATAGCGGCGGTCTACTGATGATGTTGTTTGTGTTGCTGGCGTTCGCACTGCCAGGCACCCAGCCGTGGGGCTTCTTACCCGACGCGCCGCTGTTTGGCATCGATCAATCTGCACACGAACATGATCGCATTGTCGGACCCATCGCCGGTGTGTGGATGCTCTTGTTTACTCTACCGGTCTTGCTGTTCACACCCGACGGTAAAGCCTCGCCATCTCCGATGTGGCAACTCGCAAAGGAAGGTGTTGCTGACGTCGTACAAACAATTAAACACGTCCGACACTATTCGAATATCGCCAGGTACCTTCTCGCAAGAATGTTCTTTATCGACGGGATGGTCGGTGTTCTGACCTTCGGCGGAGTTTATGCATCCGGGACATTTGGTTGGGATACGACAACGCTTCTTATCTTTGGATTGTGCACGAGTGGCTCGGCTATGTTTGGCGCCTACATTGGTGGCCGATTAGATGACCGGGTCGGCTCCATCCGGGCACTCCAGATCGCGATTACCACGAGCTCTATCGTCCTCCTCACTTTAGTCTCGGTGCAACCAGACACCATCCTGTACTTCGTCCAAGTCGGTTCTGAGCCAGTTTGGAACTCGCCTTATTTCGCCACACTACCGGAACTGTTCTATTTCGGAACCAATCAAGTCTTTGCAATGTTCTTTGTCACAGGGTTATCCGCTTCGAGAACGCTAATGGCTCGCATCGCACCTCCAGAGATGGCCACCCAATTCTTCGGTCTGTTTGCCCTATCGGCGACGGTGACCGCTTTCCTCGCCCCTCTCTTGGTGGCCACCGCAACAGACATATTCGAATCCCAAAGAATCGGTTTCGCTTCTCTGGCAATTCTTATGGTGATCGGAGCTGTGATGCTACTAAAGGTCAAAGAGGAACAGGCAACAGTGGCAGGGAGCGCTTAACCGAGTCAGATCAGCCGCGCCACAACCAACGCAAGGTCTCTGCAAAGAGCGCGCCGCCGTGAAACAAACTATGACCACCTTCACCAAATTCAAAATGGTAATCGTAGCCTGCGTAATCAAGGGACGCTGCCATCTGTTTGTTTGCTAGCGGCCAGCTCCCGAAAGTAATATTCCCATCGCTTATACCGCTCGTCAGATAGGTTCGAATGGGTTTGCGTTCGTTCGAGCGAATCAGGAAAGGATAGTTGTGACCCCCACGTATATTCACAAACGATCCACAGTGGCTAATCACCTTCCGAAATTGGTTTGGATGATGCCAGGCTGTATTGAAAGCACAGATGCCGCCACTAGAAATTCCACATATCGCGCGTTCATCAGGATTATCGGAAAGCGTCACACCTAGTTCACTTGCCGCTAGCGGCAGGACTTCCTCAATCAGAAACTCGCCATAGATTGGCGTTAAGCTGTCATATTCAAAGCTTCGTTGCGCGCGATCGCGAGGATCCGAATCGACGCCCTCTCCTGCGTCTGGGTCGCCGGTCACTCTACCTGGCATGACAAAAACCGCTGCCATGGCCGGAATTTCACCGGCATGAATTAAATTATCCATAACAACCGTTGTACGGACCGGACCTTCAGGATCCGCATACAGGAGTCCGTCATTGAAGACGATAACTGGCAGAGGACCTGCCGTGTTGCTCGGGGTGTAGAGAAGAATGTCCCGCGTTGTGGCCTGATAGTGACCAGTTGAACGCCAAGCCTCTAGAGATACAGTTTTCCCTTGGGGTACGCTGTCATCTACATAAGCCTCTTTGCATGGATGATATTGGGCGTCACCAGGGACGCGAAGGGCATCAAGTAGCTCAAAATTGCTTCGTCCGTTAACGACTCTCTCAGCTGGAAAGTCTTGATCTAGACCAAGCCGTTTGAAGTCCTCGATACCGAGACCCCACGCTCCATGACTCGCGAGTATGCCGCTGCCAAAAGCCATTCGTTTAAGTGCTTGTCGACGGCTATTCAAAACAGGGTACATGTGTCAGTTCAATCCCACGCCAGTTGCACCGCCTCTGGTCCCCGGAAAAAGGGATTTGGCGGATAACTTAGGCTGTCCATGTTGGTAATACACAAGCCAGGTAGTTCAGTGATTAGCTTGCGAACGGCAATTTCGGTCTCGAGCCGCGCGAGCTGCGCACCGAGACAAAAGTGCGCCCCACCACCAAAAGACTTCGCACGGTGAAAGGTTCGATCGACGTTCAGCTTCTCAGAATCTTCGTAGCGCCGATCATCATGGTTCGCTGAACCAAGCATCAAAACGATCATCTGACCTGCCTTTATCGTCTCACCATGCATTTCCACATCTTCCTGAGCTACCCGAGGCAGTTGCTGAACTGAAGAATCAAAGCGCAAAAACTCCTCAACGGCGTCGGACATCTTGTCTGGATGCTCTCTTAGATAGGCCAACTGTTCTCGGTTTTGAAATAGAGCAAGAACAGCATTACAGATGAGATTTACGGTCGTCTCGTGACCGGCAATGAAGAGCAAGCGGACGTTGTGAATCAACTCTTTCTCGCTCAAGGCACCGCCATCATCGCGAGCTTCAATCAACGCAGACGTCAGATCATCAGTAGGGTTTGCTCGCTTCTCCCGGACTAGTGCACTTAAGAAGTCATCGAACTCCCGTATCGCCTCATCCGCCGCTTCGTCATCTGCCGCCAAAAGGTCATTGCCAAAACGAATAATGTCCTGTGACAACTGAGCAAAGTGCTCACGCTGATCTTCCGGGATGCCTAGCATATCGCTGATGATCGTCGCTGGGATTGGGTGGGCAAAGTCGCCTTTCAACTCCATCGTGCGATCGGCGCGATGCGCCTCGATTATATTCGCCACCAATGACTCTATGACCGGCCTCATCGCCTCCATGCGCTTGGCGTTGAAAGCCTTAACCATCAAACTTCGAATTCGCGTGTGATCTGGTGGATCCAAATTCAGAATACCGCTGCTAAATCGGTCGACTTGTTGGATGGGTCGTAGGTCCGGGACACCAGGTGGAGGGTTTTTAGCGAAACGCTTGTCGCGCAATATGGCGTCCACATCTTCGTATCGTGTGATACGCCAAAAACCAAAGTCGGCATCCCAAATCACAGCCTTAGTCCGAAGATGTTGGTACGCATCGTAAGGATTCGCAAAGAAGCGACGCGCTTCCTCAGGCAGGTTGCCTGTGGCTGCAGCCGATGCGCTAGTTTCAACGTCTGTTGACATCACATTCCTCCAGTTTCCTGAACTGGAGAAGATTCTACGCCAACCTCGAGGAACAATCCTCAGCTACGGACGAGCTCACATAGCGATAGCTCTTAACCGCCCCAGAGAGCCAAAATGCTTGATATGACCAAGATGAGAACCACTTGACTGCTGATAGCAATCGCAAAGGCATCCCACTTTTTTAGAAACGCATAGCCCGGTAGGCCAGTAGCCACACAAAAACAAACGGCAACTAGCAGACCTAGTTCAAGACCTCCAGCAAGACTCTCGACACCGAGACGCTGCTGCAGAACAGCAAGACCTAACGTCAGGGCGAGTGTCGCAAATAGGCCAAAGGCGTATGTATAGGGGGGTATTTCCTTTGTGTGTTCCGCGCGATCTTTAGCGCCGTACGCCCTTGCCCACGGTTCACCGAAGAAGACCGTAAACCAGAGTGTTAACAAGATCTGTCCAACAACAACGCATACCAGTACAGCTAACCAGCTCTCGACCATTATCTGTCTCCCTCAAGTCTTACTAAGTGATCGCCCGCACACGATTGTTGCGGGCATTGTGTTCAAGTTCTACGAGCCCAAGTTGCTCAAGCACTGGACAAACATAATTTGCAAAACGTCCACGATAACCTTTGCGTAACCCGTAGTAGCCTCCCACAGGGTTCGACTCGTCACGAGCCCACGCCTCAACTGTACCAGGCTTCACAGGCTTACCTTCATCCGCGTTACCAAGCGGCATCCAGTCGTCAAATTCGCCTAACATCTCCTGTAGCTCATCAATGGCGCGCAGTTGATACGATAGCTCCGTCGTCCCCACGCGAACCACCAACCTGGCGGGATCTCCGGCTTCATCACGCCATGCAAGAAACTCCGAAGATCCTGGTGGGGTCTTCAATTTCCATGGATCCTCCTTTGTGCCCGATCCGTACGTCACCCCTGCCATTGACCACTCCTCTGATTTTCGAGCCACGTCCACACAGAGTTAATTGCGAACTCATGCATGAAGTTGAGTCTCATTCTGTCTCACGTAATATGACATCTACTGTCATATATAAGATGGATCAGATGCGTGCATCCCGCCTCCTTCGAATATTACTGATCTTACAAAACCGAGGCCGTACGACGACCCGTCAGCTTGCTGAAGAACTTGAAGTCGCACAACGCACGGTTTTGCGCGACATCGATGCAATTGCTGAGGCTGGGCTACCGATCATCGTCTACCGAGGCAATACCGGTGGCATAGAACTGGGTTTTAACTACAGATCACGGTTAGTGGGACTCACTAAAGACGAATCCAAGGCTCTGGGGGTGATCCTCACCCAGATCGGCCAACCCCTGCATGATCTTGGTATGGCCGAGGCAGGCGAGCGTGCGGTGCAAAAGTTGGTGGAGTCTCTCCCAGACGTCGTCCGAAAACCCCTAACAGAGGCGCAAGGCAAATTTTTCTTCGCAGCAGACGTGCGGTCGATACCCAGCGACCCTCGGATTCCGGCACTGGTCGCGGCGATCAATGAACAAGTGCTTGTGCGACTAAACTACCAATCTGCACATCCGCAGGAGGTGCAGCCGATAGCGCTTAACTACCTCACCACTGGCTGGGCATTAATCGACCAACACAGTACTCAGACACCAATCCCGCTTCAACAATGGGGTGACATCAACATTTCTGCCTTGAAGTTCGATATAACCTCTGGCTGAACTACTCTCCGCTGGAACTCGCCTGTGCCGTTTCACCGGTCCACTCGCCTTCTAGGAGACGGGCACCGCGTAAAATGCCGCCCATCGCGTAGTTTCCTTCATGGCAAGCATATTCATAGACCTTGCTCTCTGGTTTTGTACGCCAAAGATATCTGCCGCTCCAATCTTCAGTCCAAACACTCGGGTCATTGACGGTGAAATCGTAGTAAATACTGCCATCTTCTTGGAGCGTAAAAAATTCCGTCACCTTAAGATTCTCGTCAGCACCTGGTAAACCGCTGATGCCCTTAAAATTTTGCGTCTCCACGACAAGGGTATCTCCTTCCCAGTGGCCGATTGAGTCACCAAGCCACTTGCGATTCTCTTCCGCACCGTGCTCGCTATCCATTCGGATAACTCGGGCATCATGCACCATCTCTTGCAGAATCATGACGTGCGTATCGGTCTGCACGATGCGTTTGAAGTTGTTGTACAAGCTGGGTAGCGTCGGCACTGTTGCTGCAAATGAGATGAGACAACGCTCAGATGGCGCCAGGGATTCTGGACCATCAAATGGTCCCGGTTCATTGCTCGCAAGCCACGTTGCCTGCCCCGTGTTCTCATGCGTAAAACTTTGGTAGTAGACGCCCAGGCGCGCTTCGTAGCCTTCCCGGGTTTCTGGGTAACGTCCGTTGGCAGGATCGTAAACGATAGATGTCGGTACTTTACCGTTCACCTGTCCAAGTTCGTCGCCAACATCAATCCAAAAAAAGTTATAACCGCCAACGCCGCCCGCGCCGCCTGCATTGTTACCGTCCCCACCATCCTGTGGCGCGCCTCGATTCGGATCGCTATCGCTGTATTTGGCCCATTCCGAGGCCATTCCTAGCCCCCAATTTAGCGTCGTGGAAATCCATGGGTAGAGGTATTCGACTCGACCCAGCCACTCGGGTCGTTCTGTCGGGGTCAAGGTCGCTGTATCGTAAACGCCCGACAGGTCTGGCTTACCAGACGGTGTGCGTTTGATGTCAGCTATTGCATTTGTCGCCGTTAGAAGAAGAACGACCGTACCTAATGTCATATATCGGATCATGTGGCACCTCTATTAAAGATCAGCGTGTAAAGATACCCTATTTGGAGGATCAACCGAACTTCTACTGGCACGCGTAAATTGGTACCTGCCAAGTACTATTCTCGAAATCGGTAACGTGCAGCACACGCGGATTCGGTCACGTCGGTTCTGAGAACGGACTTTTTAAGGCAGTAGGGTTGAGCAAACCAATGGAAAATGACAACGGCGTTGTTACAGACGAGCAACAGAAAGTTCGAGCGCGAGACGTTGGGTTTCTGCTGTTTCTCACCTTCCTAAACTTCATCAACTTCGTTGACCGACAGCTACTTTCTAGTTTCGCCAACTGGATCGTGCCTGAACTAGGCCTAAGCAATACCCAATTCGGACTTCTTACTGGCTTAGTGTTTATATTCTTTTACGCAACCATGGGACTACTCATGGGCGCACTCGCTGATCGCGTCAATCGCACTCGCCTCATCGCTTTTGGTTTGATCCTTTGGAGTTCGCTAACCGCACTATCAGGTGCTGCGAAAGGCTTCGCTAGTCTTGCATTGCCGAGAATGTTCATCGGCGTTGGTGAATCTGTTCTAACACCTAGCGCCCTGTCTTTGCTGAGTGACCGCTTTCCGACCCGTTGGCGTGGGCTGGCGGTCGGTATCTACGGCATGGGTGTTCCGGTCGGGGTCGCTGGAAGTTTGTTCACTGTTGCTTATCTAGAGCCGATACTCGGGTGGCGTGGCTGCTTCTACCTCCTGGGCGGCGTAGGCATCGTTTTGGCCGTGGCCATGCTTTTTATCAAAGAAACACCGCGGCGAAACCAGTCGTCCGCCGGGCAACAAACCGTCCAGAAACCTTCTTTTCGCACCATCGCCCATACACTTGTCACAGCGCTCAGAAATTCCCCTTCGCTGCTCCTGGTTGTCTGTGGGGCGGTCACTGCGAACTTCATCATGGGCGCCTCCTCGTTCGATCAACTTTGGATGGTGGAAGAACGAGGCTTTGACCGACTAGAAATCGCCGAAGTAACAGGCTGGTTGGGCATCGTCGGTGGTGTGCTAGGGAATTTGGTGGGTGGCTATGGCGGCGACGTTTTCATGCGCAAAACCGGTATGGGTAGGCCTGCATTCCTAGCGCTAATCTTGGTAGCGCTCGCACCGATCAATATCGCTTTTCGCCTCGTTGATGGGGATAGCATCTGGTTTTGGCTTGGCCTTACAGCTATCTTTTTCCAAATAGGTTGCTTCTTCGGACCCATATTTGCGACGGTTCAAGATCTTGTGCCAAGTAATATACGCGCCACCATAGTCGGCTTTCAGGTCCTTATGATCCAACTGATAGGAATCGGTTTAGGTGTAACCGTCGGTGGTATGACCGTTGATTGGCTCATCGCCGCAGGGGCGGCTGAGCCATACTCGTCGACCCTGCTCATCTTCACCCTTGTATCGCTGGTGTCGATTCCAATGTTCTTTGTCGCGGGACTGCGCTTTGAGCGCGACCGTGCGGCGCTGTTAGAGAAAATGGGTGCAAGCAATGCAGGCAACTAAAACTTATGCGACATCCTACCGATGCCACTACGGCCGGGTTCACACTAAAGTCACGAGATAAGGGAACGACGGCCAATATGAAAACGGTTGAAAAGAAGAGCTACGGGGTATCGAGGGTCCGACTTTTTGTCATCACTTTTGTCTTGTGCTTCATATCATCAGGATGTTCGCCACAACCACGCCTCGAAGTCTATTTGATGAACATCGCGCCTATGCCTTCCACTCTTTTCGAACAGCGGGTGAGACTCGATGTGCGTATTCAAAACCTGACGGAGACAACTGTCTCCGCGTCAGGCGCGGATCTTGCGCTATCCGTCAACGGCAAACGGCTCGCTCGCGGGGTAAGCAACGAACCCATCCAAATTGGCGCCCTAGCAGACACAACCACCAGTATTGTCCTCAGTTCAAGCATCTTCGACTCAGTGCGACAGCTGCTAGGTCTAAAAGATCGAGAGATTTTCACTTATAACCTTCGTGGCAAGTTATTTACCGATGGTTTAGATCGGCGTTTCCAGCGTAGGGGTGAGTTCACGCGTGCAAACTTAAATCAGTTATTACCAGCCACGGCGCCTCGCTGATGGCCTTCATTGAATAACTTCTTAGTAACTAGTGACTGTAGCTAGCGTCACTCTCTCTGACAAAATTGCACACACAATCAAAGTATAGAAGACCCATATGCTAAGCCGTCAAGGAAAGTATGGAAAAGGATTGGGTGCGCTTGGTGCGATAATTCTGGTAGCCCTCGCCCTAACCCGGGTGGATCCAGACCAGAGCCTTGAACCGGAATCTCGAGCAGCAAATGACGAAATCCGTACGGCCTTCCTCGCTGAACGCAGTGGCGTCCAAGTACTTGGCACAGGCTCGGTGAAAGCCGTTCTACCTGACGACACCAAGGGTTCTCGCCATCAGCGCTTCATTCTGGAACTTTCGCAGAAACTGACAATACTAGTGGCGCATAACATCGATCTTGCACCCAGAATTGGGAGGTTAGAAATAGGTGACCAGGTATCGTTTTACGGAGTGTATGAATTCAACAATCAAGGCGGGGTTGTTCACTGGACCCACCGGGATCCTGGTGGGCGCCATGTCGCCGGATGGCTAGAACACCAGGGCAAACGTTACGACTAGCGTCTACGAGCACCCAACAACCGCTATCTGCCGCCCGCCCCCAGCTCTCAATCGTTTTCGAGTTGTGTCCGGTAGCTTTCTAACTCAGCCCTTTCCTCCTCTGAAACCTCCGGATAACTAAGATCCATTTCCTCAAGCGCATGCAACACCGCGGCGGCCACAATCAGGCGCATTGTCTTTTTGTCATCAGCAGGCACCACAAACCATGGCGCATATGGGGTTGCGGTTTCATTTATTGCTTGCTCGTAGGCGCTTTGATACTGCTGCCAAAAACCCCGCTCTCGAATATCAGCCTGGGAGAACTTCCAATTCTTATCTGGTTCATCGATGCGAGAAAGGAAGCGATTACGCTGTTCTGTGTAGCTTAGATTGAGAAAGAACTTCAGTACCAAGGTACCGTTATCAGCCGAGTAACGTTCAAATGCTTGGATTGCCCGATATCGGTCCTGAAACAAACTCTCCATGTCTCGAACGTTTTCATCAGGCATTTTTTGATGCTCTGTCACGATCTCCGGATGGACTTTGCAAACTAAGACCTCTTCATAGTATGAGCGATTGAACACCCCCACATGTCCGCGCGGTGGCATCGCGGTAGTAGAGCGCCACATATAATTGTGATCGAGCTCTTGTTCACTCGGCCTCTTGAATGAAGTGATCTGCACGCCATGTGGATTAATACCGCTGAACACAGCGCGTATTGTGCCATCCTTGCCTGCAGCATCCATGGCCTGGAACACAGCGAGCAAACTATAGCGGTCGTGTGCGTACATCATGCGCTGTCGCTCGTCTATTTGCTTCTGGAGACGTTTGATCTGTCGCTGATAGTCTTTTTTACCATCGTAGAGGGGCGCGATGGCTGTTCTCGAATCAGAGATGACAAGCTTACGTCTGCCGTCACGACGAATATCGTCCCAATCAATTTCCATAAACTACCTTTGTACTCACGTTAGAACGTTTCGCGATTATTGGTCCGCTTGACCGAGTCGTTCTCATCTTTCGCTCATCTCTCCATCTCTCCATCTCTCCATCTCTCTTTCAATGGTGCTTGATCGAAGTTAGCCGGATCCGCTTTCCTCCGAACCGACGTTTAGTATCATGTACTGTTTTTTATCACCAAAGAGGCACCATGCCTAACCGACTACTTGTTGCCAATCGTGGCGAAATCGCCATTCGCATTCTGAGAACCGCTTCTGATCTCGAGATCCTCACGACATCTATTTATGCGACGGACGATCAAGACTCCCTGCATACACGACACTCAGATAACACAGTAGATTTGCAGGAAGAAGGTGTCTCTGCCTACCTCAATCAAACTAATCTTATCGCGATCGCTAAGAACGCCGAATGCGATGCAATCCATCCCGGCTACGGCTTTCTGAGCGAGTCAGCGGAATTCGCCGAGGCCTGCTCTGATGCAGGCATAGTCTTCGTCGGACCATCGGTCGAAACCCTCCAACGATTCGGTGACAAAGCCGCTGCTCGGGCGTTAGCCGAGAGCTGCGACGTACCGGTCTTACCTGGGTTAAGCCGCCAAGTTTCATTTGAAGAAGCAAAAACGTTTTTTGCGGGACTTAAATCCACTGGCGGCGTCATGTTGAAAGCCATCGGCGGCGGCGGCGGTCGAGGCATGAGACCTGTACTCGAGCTCGACGAACTTGAAGAAGCCTTCAATCGCGCAACATCTGAGGCACAGCTCGCGTTCGGTTCTGGGGATCTCTACATCGAGGAGCTTTTGCCAAGAGCGAGGCACATAGAAGTGCAAATTGTAGGTGACGGCACAGGCGCTGTCTCCCATCTATGGGATCGCGAGTGCAGTCTGCAGCGACAAAGACAAAAGCTGATAGAGATTGCGCCGAGTTTCGACCTATCGGATGCGACTAGAAGTAACATCCTATCTGCCGCTGTACGGTTGGGTTCAGAGGCCAAATATCGCGGTGTCGGTACGGTCGAGTTTCTCGTTGCGGACGACCGATATGTGTTCATGGAAGCCAATGCCAGACTCCAAGTCGAACACACGGTTACCGAAGAGGTAACTGGCTACGACCTGGTTGAGTTACAACTGCGCTTCGCCGATGGAGCTAGCCTGGCTGATCTAGGCATTGAGCAAAGTCAAATTTCCGAGCCACGAGGTGTCGCACTGCAGGCGCGCGTTAACCTGGAGAGCATGAATCCCGATGGCACCTCGAGACCCGGCGGCGGTTTGATTTCTGCGTACGAACCTCCCGCTGGTCCGGGAATTCGCATCGACGGATATGGTTATCCCGGCTACATCACAAGTCCGCACTACGATTCACTGTTAGCCAAGCTAATCGTTCACGGCAATGATCTAACGAGTGTTATTCGGAAGACAAATCGTGCGCTGTCCGAATTTCGTATCGAGGGCGTGCGCAGCAACATCGAATTTTTAGCCAACCTACTCACGCATTCCACGTTCTCCGGAGATGAAATTCATACGCGCTACGTGGAAGAGAACATCACTAAATTTCTGGTGCCTGCCGATGAACGCATCCGCTACTTCTCCCCAGAGCGAGAGATCGAAAAAGCAGGCGTTGATGTGGATCCCGACGACCCGCTCGCCGTTCTCAACGTTACGCGTGCCAAACCAGTAGCGACCCAACCACAAAAGGCCGCTATGGCCGGTGGACCTCCAGGCACAACGCCCGTACTTGCTCCGATGCAAGGAATGATGGTCGAAATATCCGTCAGTGAAGGTGATACGGTTCAACTCGGACAGCCTGTCGCGATTCTTGAAGCCTTGAAAATGGAGCATGTCATCCAGGCGCCAGAATCTGGCATCGTGCGCGAAATTGCGCTCGCCGCCGGTGATACCATTTTCGAAGACACCCCAATCGTATTCATCGAACCACAGTCGATCGAGGGCGAATACGACACGGGCGAAACTGTCGACTACGACGAAATTCGACCTGATCTTGCCGAGATCAATCACTTTCACGAGCTGACTCGAGATGAGTCGCGCCCCGCAGCTACGGCCAAGCGCCATGACGCGAACAAACGAACCGCGCGGGAAAACATCTACGATCTGTGTGATGAGGGTTCGTTCACTGAATATGGTCCACTCGTCACCGCGACCCGCTTTCGCAAGGACTCGTTCGAAGACATCGAAGAACGTGTAACACGTACTACATCTGACGCCATGGTGATGGGGGTTGGGCGAGTGAACGGGGACCTTGTTGGTCGCGAGAATGCTCGCTGTGTTGCTATGTCGTACGACTATATGGTTCTCGCCGGTACTCAAGGCAACAAAAATCACCAAAAACAAGATCGAATGTTTGGCGTTGCTGAGCGATACCGCATCCCTATCGTCCTCTACACCGAGGGCGGTGGCGGACGTACCTACAATGGACCCAACGCCGGTTCAACGCCGATTGCGACATCGGTTGGCGGTTTAAACACACGCACATGGCGCGAACTTGGAAAATGTTCAGGCTTAGTGCCAATCGTTGGTGTCACCTCCGGGTTTTGTTTCGCTGGTAACGTTGTTTTGTTAGGTGCGTGCGACGTGATCATCGCGACGAAAGACTCAAGCATAGGTATCGGTGGACCCGCCATGATAGAAGGCGGTGGGCTCGGTGCCTACGCACCCGGAGAGGTTGGACCGGTGAGTATCCAAGAGCCAAATGGTGTGATCGATATCGTTGTGGATGATGAAGTTGCAGCTACTGCAGCTGCCAAACACTATCTCTCGTTCTTCCAAGGCACAGTTTCCGAATGGACCGCCAACGACCAGCGCAAACTCCGGCACATCATCCCCGAGAATCGTCGTGCTGTGTATAGCATCCGAGAGGTCATTCAGACACTCGCTGATGCAGATTCGATGCTCGAGCTGCGACCTAACTTTGGACTCGCGATGATCACTGCCTTCATCCGGGTCGAAGGTAAGCCCGTCGGCGTTATCGCCAACAATTCCAATTCGCCAACAGGGGGAGCGATCGATTCCCCCGCGGCAGACAAAGCATCACGGTTCATGCAGCTATGCGACGCTTTCGACATTCCGATCCTGTCCCTCATCGATTGCCCTGGAAACATGGTGGGCCCCGAAGCGGAAAAAGAAGCCTTGGTTCGACACTGTGGTCGCATGTATGTGGCTGGCGCCAACTTAACCGTGCCTTTTTTCACAGTCGTTTTGCGTAAGGCTTACGGACTCGGTGCGCTGGCAATGGCAACGGGTAGTTTTGACGAAACATTCTTCGCCATTTCATGGCCAACGGGTGAGTTCGCAGGCATGGGATTAGAAGGCCAGATAAAGCTTGGGCGGAGGAATGAGCTCGCCGCCATCGAAGACATTCCGAAGCGCAAAGCCCGCTACGACCAGTTGGTTGCAGAAGCGTACGCCTGGTCACGTGCCTTAAACGCTGGAACGGTTTTTGAGGTCGACGATGTCATTGACCCAGCCGACACCAGAAAGTGGATCATTATGGGTCTAGAAGCCTCGCCAGCTCCGATACCACGAGAAGGCAAGAAGCATAGCTGGATCGATACCTGGTAGTTACGGTCTACGGTCCGCTAAGGCCAAACTTGGGTCCATCGCTCTGACGACCCAAGCCGCCCACCCGGTTCAATATCGATCGTATTGCGAAAAGGTTCCGGGGGAGAGCGAAATACTTACACCCATCACACGCAAACCAAACGGATACCGCGCGTCGAATCCCAGTGGTGAGCGTCTCCACCCATTCCGCAGGGTAGATTGATTTTAGTAACACAACCCCTCGTCCCGATAGGCTTGCTTTTCTTCTTCGGAAACGTCCCTTAACCAACTGGTTTGGATCATTAGTCGCCTATTGGTTAGAAAGGCAGGTAACGTGCTGACGTTTTGCCCAACTGCCCCGAGATGACCCTTTGAGCATCTTCTGCAAACTCACAAAGCAGCGCACGCGTCTGGCGCGGATCAATGATGTCTTGACCAGTCGCTTCCGCGGTTCTGAAGGGTGATGCTAGCGCCTGTAATCTTTCCTCGATCTCCTGCAACTTAGCTTCGCTGTCATCGGCGGTTTCGATCTCTCTTCGATATGCGGCCGCGGCACCTCCCGCAATGTGCATGGAACCCCAGTTGGCGGATGGCCAGGCAAACCTTTGAAACATACCGCTAGGCCGGTGATGGCACTGACCTGCAACCCCGTAGAGTTTCCCCATGACCACAGTGGCCCATGGCATCTGACTGCTGCAGGTCATCGCCACCAGCGCAGCGCCCGAGCGTTCGATACCTTGTTTCTCCGAATCTAGACCAACCATAAAACCAGGCTCGTCTGCAAGAGAGACCACCGGAAGATGAAACGTATCGCAAAGCTGCAAGAGCCTCATGACTTTCGTCCCTGCAGCCACATCTGTTGTACCGCCTTTCTGGCGCGGATTGTTCGCCATCAAACCAACCGGATAGCCATTCAAACGAGCGAGTCCCACGACGCGCGAACGACCATACCTAGGTGCGATTTCAAAGAAAGACTGCTCATCCACGATAGCATCAATAATCTGGTGCACTTTGTAGGTTTGGCGACGATCGCGGGGGATTGCCGACAACAGAAATTCGTCGGCTCGTCCAGGGTCATCCCCTGTATCCCCACGGGGAGATGTTTCCCAAACGTTAGATGGTAGATAGGATAGGAAACGTTTGATCTGCGCAAACGCATCCTCTTCATCAACCGCCAGATTATCGATAACACCGCTCAAGCGCGTGTGAATTTCGTCGCCACCAAGCTCTTCCTTGGTGATGTCATAACCTAACGCCGCTTTAACAACCGGCGGGCCTCCCGGAAACAGTTGGCTCGTGTCCTTGACCATCAAATTAAAGTGGGCCATACAGGCGTTGATGGCCGGTAGACCGGCAACCGAACCCATGACAGCCGAGACAACGGGAATCTCGCTCAATATCTGTGTATCCACGGCCGACCAGACGTTGCCATCGGGCAGATAAGTGCGGCCGATATCTTCAAAGGATCGGACACTTCCCCCAGATGCATCTAACAAGCGAACATAGGGGATACGCCACTCTTGAGCACGCCTATTGGAAGAAAGTTCCTGACCCAGACCACCACCAGTACCGCCCGAGCCACCACGCACCGTAAAGTCACCGGCAGAGACAACGACCTTACGCCCATCTAACTTGCAGTAGCCCTCAACAGAACCTTTAGGCGTGAAATGTTCAAGCTTGTTCCCTTCATATGAGGCGCTGCCCGATAGGCCCATGAACTCGGAGAAACTTTTGCTGTCGACAAATCGGTCAAGCCTCTCGCGAACCGTTAACTTGCCTCGCGCATGTTGTCGTTTTATCCCTTCCTCGCCACCCATTTGTAACGCGAAGTCCTTGCGCGTGGCGATCTCATCAACTTCTTCTTGCCATGACATTGTCTCTTGCTCCTACAACCTCTGCTCCTACAACCTCTGCTCCTACAACCTCTGCTCCTACAACCTCTGCTCCTACAACCTCGTCGCTCTCATCCCCTATCCTTCGCAACCTAGTACCTGCCATTCGTCTTCACAAGGGCATACACCAAACACAGACCGTAACCGAGAGCCTGATTTATTGAAAGGCTCTCGATAACGATCCCAAAAGCACATGTTGTACACTCCGGTGCAACGACACACGCCTATCTAGCACAGAAAAGTACCCGCTCACTTTTGGGAGATTTTGATGAACCGCCGCTATCGCCTCACATTCCTCGCCCTGATTGCCACCGTCTTCGCGACTCAAGTCTTCGCAGAAGCCGATACTTGCCTACCAGCCGACGGCCAAGAATTCCTTTGTGGTCCCGTCAATGGCGAAGACCTCGTCTGGATTAGCCAGAATCAAATGATCGCAAGCGGGATGGCGAACGAGGCTGGAAAAGGACACATCTATCTTGTCGATACGAAAGCGCACAGCTTCTCAGAGCTCTACCCCGGATCAACGCCTGCAAACGACTTCGACCAAGACACTTATCCTGACTGTCCCGGCCCGCCCAATCCTGCCACTTTTTCTACCCATGGTTTAGCCCTCTTGCCTTTGGATCAAGATAACTATCGTCTATACGCCACGGGGCATGTTGGTCGCGAAGCTGTCGAGATTTTCGAACTTAATAAATCCGACATCCAGCCAACCATCACTTGGGTGGGTTGCGTCGTGGTGCCAGATGGCGCTGCCATTAACTCCGTCGCTGCGCTATCCGATGGAGGATTTCTAACGACGAGAATAAGTGGTACAACGGAGTCCGGCGATATCTTTGCCGGTGAGATAAGTGGCTTTCTCTATGAGTGGCACCCGGGTGATGTGGTTAGCCGGGTAACCGGCACCGAGATGTCTGGTCCAAACGGGATCGTTGTCAGCACCGACGAAAACACCGTCTACGTCGCTTCCTGGGGCAGGAAGGAAATTGCCAAGTTCGCTCGCCAATCCGGCAACGAAGCTTCGCTTTCCCTAGTTCAGACAGCAACTTTGGCTTTTCGACCCGACAACCTTCGCTGGACCGCAGAAGGCACTCTCCTTGCTGCCGGTCATCGAGTTTCGGAGCGGAACGACTGCGGTGCGCCTTTATGTTTCGATGCATGGGAAGTTGCAGAGATAGATCCCAATTCACTCGAAGCCAATACGTTGATTACCAAACAGCCATCTGAAGGGTTCGCTGGTGCCACCGTTGCGATTAGGAATGACGCGGGAATCTGGCTCGGTACTTTCCATGGGGATCGTCTCGTGTTTGTTCCTAAAAACTGAGTTGTCTGGCATTTGGTCCTCGTATCGCTAACACACAAAACATCGCAATGTCATTTCATCCCATTGCGTGAACTAACTTGTTAGCAGAGAGTGATACGGAAGGTAACAGTGAGGTTATATTCCAACGTTCTTAGACGTCAAACGTGTATTGAGAAATTGATCTAAAGGCACGTCTTAGATCACGATAGGCTCTAGAGAACATTCGATCACGGTGATCCATGCGCCGTCTCTACTATATCTCCCATGACATCGAGACAACTGAAGCTATTTCGCGGCGTCTCCATGAGGAAGGTATTTCGGACTGGAACTTCCACGTACTAGCTAAAGACCCTTCTGGACTCTATTCCCACCATATCCACTCTGCGTTACCACACCACCACAAGGACATCATCAGAACTGGAGAGGTCGGTGCTCTCTATGGTCTGACCTTGAGTTTTGGCGCTACATCGCTCGTTTTGGTTAGCGGTGCGATGACCTGGATCAGCAGTTGGTTCGATATCATCAGCGTGACAACTATCGGGGCGCTCCTAGGCGCGCTGGTTGGGATAAAGCGTGGACTCAGTCGGCAAAACCACCGACTCGCTACCTTCCAGGAAGAAATCGAAGCGGGCAGGTATCTGATCATGGTGGATGTGCGACGGGAAGATAAGGCGCAGATACGCGAACTGATGAACATGGAATTTCGAGCGGTCACCTACGGTGGCAATGAATCAACAATCGTACGACCGTTTAAACGCAGCAAACACATCCGACCTGAGCCAATTTCTTCAGCACAGCAACAGGTATGACGTGGTCAGGAGGGAAGTGCAAATTGGCCTAGGTATCAGGGTTCGACCGTGTTTGGGTCTTGCAACCATTTCCGAGCGACGGTCGGTGGCGCCGCGAGCGTTTCCAAGAACGCCTCAAGTTGCTCCAGCTGCCACGGCCAAAGCTCCAGTGGTTTAGCTTCGTTGTGACCGATCATCGCATCAAGCGCTTCGTTGTAATGATCAAGCACCGCGCGCAAATCTGGAAACTGGCCCGCATGCCCAAAAGGTGCTGTGCCCTGCAAATTCCTCAGAGAAGGGGTGCGCATTGCACCGCGAAGCTCTGAACCAGTTTTAACAAACTTGAGTTCATCGCACTCGATAGTCGTGTCCACATAGGCGCCCCGGCAATTGAACTCGTCGACTAACAACTCGCGTAACCCGCGAATCCGGCCAGCGTCTGGTGTTGCACCCGGTACCGAAAGCAAGCCCGTATTGTGGAACGCGTTATTGGTAAACAAGGGGCCATTGTGGCATTGAGTGCAGCTCGCTGCACCGATGAAAAGCCTCAGTCCTTCAGCCTCGTGTACCGACATCGTGTTGTTGGCCAGCTTGATATCATCATCAATGATGGCGGCAACGTATTGATCAAACCGACTAACGCCTGGCATTAGCAGTCGTTCATATGCTGCGATCGCTTTACCAACATTGCTAAAAATCTGGTTAACCAAGCCCTTCTCTATCGGACCAAGCGCAGACCATCGCTGTGCCCAATCCAGGTCCGACTGCGCGAGTGACTCCAGTTCAGAAATAACAAGCGCTTGGGGCAAATCGCCAAATACCTCTTCGTATGTAGAGCGATAGTCCTCTCCGTACATCAGCAGCACAACCTGCAGTCTGTGACTACCGTGCTCGTTCACCGCCTCAATCGGTGCAAGAGCCTGAGCCCATAAGCTGTCCTTGCGACCATCCCAATAAAACCACGGACTATAGGCAACTCCTATCAGGCTAGGGGCGTTACGCTCGGCAAGTCCGAGACCGACACTGACCCCGATCCCATCAGTAAACCGTCGCTCTGGCTGATGACAGGTAGCGCAAGATACTGCGTCGTTTGCGCTCATCCGAGTTTCAAAGAAAAGCCGGCGCCCCATTTCTTGGGCGAGTTCGTTGTTACCTGCGAGGTTTGTGGGGTTCAGTGGTAGCGGACCCAACGCTGCCAGGGAAAGAGACTCGAGTTCTAATCGCTCCATCTCCTCCCATTCATGGGCGTCATGCCCATCGCATCCAGCAATGACTAACAGCAAGGCAAGCGCTAGGCATACAATCGAACCCCGAACCAAAAGTTGCATGTCTATAAGTCTATATCCACGGTCAGGGTTTCGGTGGCCTGGGCAGTCTCAATCATGAACAGCATCTGCCACCGCCCACCCATGTGGAATTTGATGCCTTCAACCACATAGTGGCCATCCAACTCGATCCGCCTCGCTTGAGGTGCCGAAGGTAGTCCATGGTCATGCAAGGGCATGCCACCCGTTAGACTAATCTGCGCGTCATTAACCGCCCTGCCATCCAATCGATGAAGTTGTAGGTGCCAACTGTGCATTCGATTGATCTGTATTGGGTCGAGCTGAGGCTGGACTGAAATCACAAAGTAATCGCCGCTATTTTGCAGCCGACCATCAGCTTCAGCTCGGACATCATGACTGCCGACGACGAATAATCCCGCCACAAAGACGAGAACGCTCATCGACGCTCCTTTCCAGCCAACGGTTTTCTCTTGGATCTGATCCGGCTCTTTTGTCCGTCGACCTCCGATAAGATTATTGCCAAAAACCGCGAACATGAGCACAACCCCCACAATTAGAATTCCTAGAACTGCTGTGTCACCGAAGCCCCCAACATTAACTTCAAAGGGGAATATCGCTGTATAGACTTCGCCCTCCACCGATATTGCGTTTGCGATACCAATGAACTCACCTTGCTCGGTGAAAGTATGCAGCGTGGCAAAGCTGTCAGGGTCCGTCGCTGGGGGATGATAAAAAACGGTGATCTCGTCTAGATCACCTATCGCTTCAACGTCATCGACGCCCGCAAATTGCCCCAAGCCAGTCGTATTGCGGATAATACGAAGATCAACCGCCATTTGTTCCAGTCCATCGTGCAGGTATTCAAGCACGAACACACTTTCGCCAAGGTCAGGAATATCCTCGCAATATTGCTCATGCCCTCGCGTCAGAGGCTGAAAGATTGTGAAGTGTGCTTCATAAAACCCGACTTTGATCAGACAAAGATCATTCTCTAGAACAACGCCGCCATGTCCATGTGCCATCAGAGGTAATAAATACCCAAATCCGATCAGCACAAGCCTCATCAACCAAGTCGTATAAATGTTTGTTCGAGCGTGTCTCATCGGGTCATTGTAGAAGAACAAAGTTCCCACGGCACGGGTCGCAGAGTGCAATGTGCAGTTGATTAGCACTGGTGTTTCTGACAGACTTCTTCGTCGTTGAATGCATCACTTTAGAGTGATGCATTCCTTTGTCGGAGTCCTGGTTCGAATGTCATAAGGGTAGCGATATGCTGCACACAATGTCATCGGACATCCGCAGTTTAGATGTCCGGATTTGGATGTTAGTGCTTCTGCTGATATTGCCTTACCCAGGTTTTTCGGCGGGACGTGGTGATATTGCCCCAAACTTTAGCTTGCCCCTGATTGCAAATCCTCCCAACGGTACAAAGACTGCTGACAAGAATGCACAACCTCTCTTTCAATTACTGGATCTGGCTGACTACAAAGGTCGGATCGTGTATATCGACTTCTGGCAAACCAACTGTGCACCGTGCCGGGAATCGCTTCCGATGCTAAGCAGGATGCGGGACGAATTCGACCGCAAAGATGTTGAGATACTGGCTATAAGTACAGATCCAGATCCGCGCGACGCGCTCACTTTCATCGAGCAACACAATATTTCATTACCAGTCTTGAGCGATCCTGGCGCGATCGTTGCTGGTCAATATGGACTGTCCGCACTACCTGCAGCTTACATTGTCGATAGAGCGGGCTACATCAACTCAGTCAAACACGGCTACACGACCGGTCACACAGAGATCGTCCGTAATAAGTTAAGAGATTTGAGTAACAGTGATCACTTGCTAGAAAAGCAATAAAGAACTAAGTAAGGAGCAGACATGGCGCTAGTGGTAGCCCTCGTAGTACTGATTGCGGGATCCGTCCTATTTCATTTTTTAAGCCCTTGGTACCTCACGCCACTCGCTTCTAATTGGAGCACGATCGATTTCACAATCGACTTGACGTTCTGGGTCACTGGATTCGTGTTCGTCGCCGTCAATCTATTTATGGCCTACGCGGTCTACAAGTATCGATACGACAAGAATCGCCGCTCGGACTACGAACCAGAAAACAAAAAACTCGAATGGTGGCTAACGGGCATCACAAGCATTGGTGTCGCGGCTATGTTGGCACCAGGACTCTTTGTTTGGGCAGAGTTTGTCACCGTCCCAGAAGATGCGCACGAAGTTGAAGTCGTGGCACAGCAATGGCACTGGAGCTATAGATTCCCAGGCAAGGACGGCAAATTTGGCGCTATCGAGTCTCGCTACGTCAGCGATGACAACCACTTTGGTATGGAAGAGGCCGACCCGTACGGCCAAGACGATGTTCTCGTTTTTGACCCAACCGTCCACCTCCCGATCGACAAGCCAGTTAAGACGCTACTTCGATCGAAAGATGTCCTGCACGATTTCGCCGTTGCTCAATTCCGCGTAAAAATGGACATGGTTCCAGGGCTCGTTTCCTATCTATGGTTCACGCCGACTAAAACCGGCCAATTTGAAGTGCTTTGCGAAGAACTGTGCGGCGTTGGCCATCACACGATGCGAGGTATGGTCGTTGTTGATGAGCAAGAAGACTTTGACGCTTGGCTCGATTCCCAACCCACGTACGCCGAAGTGCTCGCTAGAAAACCAGGCAACCCGGAGATTGGACAGGCTCAGTACGCAGTGTGCGCTGCTTGCCATGGTGCTCAGGGTGAGGGCAACAAGTTGTTGAACTCGCCAAAACTTGCCGGTCAGGAAGAGTGGTATCTACGGCGACAAATCGAATATTTCCAAAACGGTGCACGTGGTGCGCATAAAGACGATGAATACGGCAAGCAGATGGCACCAATGGTCGCAACCTTGGCCAACAAAGAGGCGGTCGAGAATGTGGTTGCGTACATAACGACACTGCCCGACAGACCACCAGAGCATACAGTCCAAGGGGACGTCGAAAACGGCAAAGATATTTGGACCACTTGCGGCACTTGCCACGGGTGGCAGGGTGAAGGAATTGCTGCGCTGAATGCCCCGCGTCAAGCTGGCATGAACGACTGGTATCTCGTGACCCAATTAAAGAACTTTAGAAGCGGCGTGCGCGGTGCACACGACGACGACAAGTACGGCATGCAAATGGCCATGATGGCAGCAATCCTCCAGGATGATCAGCGGATTACTGATGTGGTTGCTTACATCAACACATTGTCGGGAACTAAAGAACAACTAGAAATAGCCGGAAGGGAGTAAGAAATGACAGATGTCGCTCATGATGCTCTAGATTTCGTCCCCCCAGCGGAGGTCGAAGAAGAAGAGCTGTACCACGCCAAGACTTGGCTCGGCAAATATGTTTTTTGCCAGGACGCTAAGGTAATCGCAATCCAATATAGCGTGACCGCGATCGGTATCGGCTTGGTAGCGTTGGTTTTGAGTCTATTGATGCGTTTACAGTTGGGATTTCCCCACGAATTCGACCTCATCGACCCAAGCAACTACCTTCAGTTCGTCACCATGCATGGCATGATCATGGTGATCTATCTGCTGACAGCCCTGTTCCTAGGCGGTTTCGGTAACTACCTGATCCCCCTCATGGTCGGCGCTAGGGATATGGTGTTTCCCTACGTGAATATGATCAGCTTCTGGGTCTACTTCCTAGCGGTTATGGTCTTAGTGGCTAGCTTCTTCGTCCCTGGCGGTGCTTCGGGGGCCGGTTGGACGCTCTATCCACCTCAATCTATTAGTCCAGGTACACCCGGTACTGACGGCGGCATCATTCTGATGTTGGTGTCACTCGCCTTATTCATCATCGGCTTCACGATGGGTGGATTGAACTATGTCGTGACCGTACTCCAGGCACGCACCAGGGGGATGTCGCTCATGCGTCTACCTCTGACGATCTGGGGTATCTTCATGGCAACTGTACTTGCCTTGCTTGCTTTCCCAGCCCTCTTTGTAAGCGCCATAATGATGATTCTCGACCGGCTGCTTGGCACTAGCTTCTTTATGCCGGCCATGATTTCGTTAGGCGAACAAACGAGTTATGACGGTGGTAGTCCAGTCCTATTCCAGCACTTGTTCTGGTTCTTTGGCCACCCCGAAGTTTACATCGTGGCATTACCTGCCTTTGGTATCGTCTCTGACCTTCTAAGTGTCCACGCGCGTAAGGCAATATTCGGCTATCGCATGATGGTATGGGCTATCGTCGCAATTGGCGCCTTGAGTTTTGTTGTTTGGGCGCACCATATGTACGTCAGCGGCATGAACCCATATTTCGGCTTCTTCTTTGCTACGACGACGCTAATCATCGCAGTACCGACAGCCATCAAAGTGTACAACTGGGTGTTAACCCTTTGGCGAGGCAATATTCGGCTGAACGTACCAATGCTCTTTGCGATTGGATTTATCTTCACGTTCATTAATGGCGGTCTCACCGGTCTATTTCTCGGTAACGTGACTGTGGATTTACCGCTATCAGACACCTACTTTGTCGTCGCCCACTTTCATATGGTGATGGCGGTCTCGCCGATTCTGGTGGTGTTTGGCGCCATCTATCATTGGTATCCGAAGATCACAGGGCGGATGCTCGATGACACGCTAGGCAAGATTCACTTTTGGATGACCTTCTTGGGCACCTATGCCATCTATTATCCGATGCACTATCTCGGATTTGAAGGTATCCCGCGTAGATACTTCGCATACGGTGATACAGATTTTATCTCGCAATCCTCGCAGGATTTGAACGCTGCGATAACAATTGCAGCCATCGTTGTCGCAAGTGCGCAGCTCTTCTTCCTATACAACCTGTTCATTAGCTACTTCCGTGGCAGAGATGCAGGTCACAACCCATGGGAAGCAACAACACTGGAATGGCAAACGCCACACACACCACCCAAACACGGCAACTTCGACGATTTGCCCTTGGTGTATCGGTGGGCTTACGACTTTAGCGTCCCAGGCGCGAAAGATGACTTCATTCCGCAAAACGTTGCACCTAAGGACGTTGAAATGGCTGCGCAACCTGCTAGCGAGAAAGGTGATAGCTAGATGGATATGGCCTACACCCTGATTTACCTAGCGGTCTTAATGATCGTTGTGGTGTGGTGGCTGGTTAAGCAAACCGTAAGTCTTCGCCCGTGGGTGGCGGCTCCAGCCGCTGATACAGTCCGCAGCGAGGGTGTGCGCTCGCCCATGACCGAAGCAGCACTACCTTCATCGAAACTCGCCTTGGGTGTGTTTCTCGCTGTAGCTACTTCGTTGTTCGCTCTGTTTATCAGCGCGTATTCCATTCGTATGGAATATGGCGACTGGCGACCTATGCCAGAACCTATGATGCTATGGATAAATAGCGGCATTTTGGTACTGAGCAGCGCCTTCCTTCAATACGCATGGAACAGTGCTAAACGCCAAAACGAAGCGGGAACTAAGTTTGGCGTCTTAGCTGGTGGCAGCTTGGCCTTGGCATTTGTTATCGGTCAGTTACTGGCTTGGCAACAGTTATCGGACGGCGGCTACGGTATCGCAGAAAATCCAGCAAACGCTTTTTTCTATACCCTCACCGGTGTCCATGCAATTCACCTCGCAGGTGGGATATTCGCCCTTCTGAAAACCGTGCGACGGGTTTGGCGGAACGACAGTTCAAGTGCAAGTGTGGAGCTCGGTGTTGAGCTTTGCACAATTTATTGGCATTACCTTTTGGCAATTTGGGTAATCCTGTTCAGCTTCATGTTAACCACTTAAGAAGGGGAAGCAAAAAAATGGCCGAATCTGCAGAACTTGCACCGGGCTTAAAGGGCCTGACAGCCGACTGGTCATCTGACCAACAGGCCTTCAAGAATGTCTCTTGGGGCAAGGCGATGATGTGGATCTTCCTCCTATCGGATACCTTCATCTTCTCTTGCTTCTTGGTTTCGTACATGACGGTGCGTATGTCCACAACCGTGGGATGGCCCAACCCCTCCGAGGTTTTTGCGCTTGAGGTGTTTGGCACGAGCGTACCGCTATTGTTGATCGCCATCATGACGTTCATCCTCATTACGAGTAGCGGCACCATGGCGATGGCGGTGAAGTTTGGATACGAGAAGAACCGCAACGTGAGCTTTTGGCTCCTCATTGTCACAGCTGTGTTTGGTGCGATGTTTGTCGGTATGCAGGCTTTCGAGTGGACGAAGCTCATCGTTGACGAGGGTGTGCGTCCTTGGTCTAACCCAATGGGTGCGCCGCAATTCGGTTCAGTGTTCTTTATGGTCACTGGATTTCATGGAACGCACGTTTCCATTGGTGTGATCTTCCTATTTATCGTGGCATTTAAAGTTAGGAGAGGCGATTTCGATACCGGCCGGGCAGGGTTTATGACTGGCCGGAAGGGCAGATACGAAATTGTGGAGACAATGGGCCTGTATTGGCACTTTGTTGACTTGGTTTGGGTATTTATTTTCGCATTCTTTTATTTGTGGTAATGGCTGAACGGCGATTATTAAAATTAGACAAGGTTAAGTGAGGCTACAATGGCAGTAGAAGGCCAGCAACATCCGATCAGCATCTATTTTTGGATCTGGGGTTTACTCTTCGTATTGAGTGCTCTGTCCTACACCGTGGACTATATGGCTTTTCAAGGCATGTTGCGTTGGAGCCTGATTCTAATATTCATGATGCTGAAGGCCGGACTGATAGTCGCGATATTCATGCACATGATTTGGGAGCGTCTCGCGATCGTTTACGCGGTTCTTGTGCCGCCACTAGTGATTCTGGTGTTAATACTTTTAATGGCGCTAGAGGCAGACTACACATTCTCGACTAGAGCAGAGTTCTTTTCTGATTGGCGCTTATTCTTCACCCCTCAAGAACACGGTGGTGGACATTAGTCTGAGCCATCCAAGCTCGATCTAATCGGGGACCAAAAAAAACGGGCTTGTGTATCACAAGCCCGTTTTTCGTTGATCACCGGTAAGTTGATCGTCAGTAAGTTAGGAAAATACCTAAGTAATCGGTACCCAGACGTTGCACCAACCATCTTTGGCCACTAGATAATTCGGGAAAATTCCACAAGTCCCCCAATTTTCTTCCGTTTCCTTATACTGGGAACAGTTGTAACAATACTGCTTAGCACCTTCATCACCTGCTCGCTTGGGATACTTAGCAAGGTCAACATCGGCCGCGTCGTGGTAATAACCTAGTGCACTTGCCGTGGGATGATCTTCCGTTATACGTTCTGCCGCCCAAGCTTTAGGCATTTCGAGCGACAAAAGAGGTAAAAGCGCTAAGCCTGCGCTGGCACTCTTAAGCATCTGACGACGGGAAATTGGTTTCTCGGACATTCTGTAGACCTTATTGTTATTTACTCTAATTACTCGTCGCGTATTAAGGCATAGTTTCGCGTAGAAAATGGGGGATCCGCTTTTGCCCTTTCATAATAATAGCCGCAGTACCACGCTCTGTACCTGCTAGCTCTAGTCCAGGATGCTTCTTAATAAGTTCATCCAAAATCCCTTCTTGTTCCGGTAGCAAATCGACGAAGAAGACATGCTTGCCTTCAGCCAACACTTCTTCGAAGCGCTTAAAATGAATGTTGGTACGTTGTATCCCAATAAACCCACCTTCCCAAGTACAAAATCCGAGCACAATGATAGACAGGAAGATGAATGGTACCCACCCGGCTGCTGTATTGGTCCAACCAAAAAAGTAAGCACAAAGAAGCACTACAATGGCGCCGATAACCCCAACGAGCAAACCCATCTCACCGGAGTGCACGATATCCCGTTTCATGAAAGAACTAACATCATGCAAATGAACATGATTTTCAGTGCCACTGTCGTCAAGACTTAGCACATGAATCTGTGAGGTCTCAACTTCTTGGCGCTCCAATTCTTCTTCTAACAACTCAAGATCGTCGAGATTGTCGCTAATGAAATAATGCCTAAGTACGCTCAATTACCTTCTCCCACGGCGATACCGCCGAACATTGTTTGCACACCCTCAAAGAAAACAATTCAAATAAGACTATTCAAATAAAACACCAAACAAAAGATAAGCCGGAATGCCAAAAAGAAACCACAGCGCGCCAGCCGTAATAACCAAAGCTACGGCCGGGGCTAGAAACTTACGTGGCCCACTAGGCTCACTAATTTCGTTGGTCTCATCCTGTGATTCTGCTGAAACATTGGGCTGAGGATCTGTACTATCCGAGGGCTGCACCGAACTACCTCTTACAAGGCGGTGAAACGAGTTACCACAATCTATACACCTTTAGCATAGTATGAGCAAGTACCAAGGGTGTGGTCAAATTGTACCTTTAATACCACCGTCGATCGCTAAGGAAGACCATTGGAAACCAAACGGAAAAGAATCATTCCGCTCGTCTTGGTCGTCGGCTCATACTTGGCCCTGGCTGCAACTGTCGTGTTTATCGCACGCTCTGGAGGGCTAACACCAGAAGAAGCTCTGCTCTCTCTGGTGGGCTTGTTTGGCCTCTACGTTGGTTTTGGCATACTGATAGTGGTCTATCGCCTCATTAACAAATTGGAATGACAGCAGACCCTAGATGGAACGCCAGAACCCAAATGTGAGAGGAAACTACGAAACTCGGAGGGGCTACAAGTGGCACTCAAGATATTTGGCGGGTTGATTGCTGTAGTTATCGTTGGCATTGGACTTGTTTTTGCCACTGGCAACGCGCCCGCTATTGGTTTGGCCTGGACTTTTGCATTCGGTGGGCCACCCCTTCCCGTCGATCTTACGGCAACAGCGCCAAAACCAGACTATGCTAACCCTCACAATTGGGCAGGCCTACCGTCTCGACGTGGACCTGAAGATCTAACCCCTCCCGGCCACACGGCCGCGACACAAGGTAGCGCTCCGGTAGATGTGTTCTTTGTTCACCCAACAGGTTATTTGAGTGATGGTCCATGGGTGTTTTCTATGGACACAAACACTGCGACCGAGGAGAACACGGTCTGGATGATGGCTAACCAAGCCAGCGCCTACAACGGCTGTTGCAACGTTTATGCGCCTCGTTATCGCCAAGCGAATATTTTTGCATACTTTCACGGCGATGACGTACGGGAGGAAGTGCTTGGTTTTGCGTACCAAGATGTTCTAAGTGCCTTTGAACACTTTCTTAGCGAATTCAACGATGGACGCCCTTTCGTTCTGGCAAGCCATAGCCAAGGCACCCATCACTCTATCCGTTTGTTGCAGGAACGGATCAGCAGCACGCCTTTGGTCCAACGCCTTGTTGCGGCATACATCATCGGTGGGAGCATCTCACAACGGGAGGTCGATGAAATGAGTGACATTTCGGTCTGCGCGAGCGCCAATGATCTCGGTTGTGTCATACACTGGGATACTTACAGCGACAGTGCCATCGAGTCTGACCTCTCAGATAGCGCAGAGAACGTTTGCGTCAATCCGTTGTCCTGGCAACAGAACGGAGGTTTGATCCCCGCAACACAACACCTAGGTGCAGTACCTATGGCTGGAATGTTCAACACCGAATTTGGCACAGAAGATGTCTACCAAGGTGTAGACTTTTCACGTCTCGGCAAACCACTGCCAAATCTACTGGCAGCACAATGTCAGGCTGGCACACTGTTTGTCTCTGATCAGAGTGACAATGAGTTTGGCAACTCGAGTAACTTCGGCGGCGGTAGCTATCACGTGATGGACTACCCCCTCTTTCATGTGGATATCAGACACAACGTTCAGGGACGGGTTACGGCGTTCCTCGGTTTGGACACGACCACGGAGTAGTTCTAGCTATTCTTGGTTACTTCCAATCGTGCAGAAAGTTCGGGTCGGCGAGTATCGAGATATTCTGGTTTACATAATATGTCTTCGGATATAACCCGCTACCCGTGAGCTCTCCAGCTTTTATGTTCAAAAGTGTTTGTTCAAGTTCAGCCACGTCTTGTCGCGCGAGACGTGGTGGTCCGGGAGGTGTCAAGCGATGTGCACCGTAATAGACATCGGTTGTTGCGTATTTTTGCAGCAGTGTTTGTGTTGTTGTTAGATAGTCCTGGACGCTAGATCCTGGGACAAACACATAAAGCATTCCTTCGTACAAGAAGTCCCCAGATAAAATCACGTTATTGGATTCATCAAACAATGAAATAGATTCTTTGGAATGACCCGGGGTATGTATGACCGCGACGCTTCGTCCGCCAAGATCGATCGGCTGATCCGGTGCCCACCAGTGATCGACCGTCCATGTAGGGATAGGAAACCCCTCTATTGGACCAAGATGTTCCATCTTTGTGAAAGCCAGCTCATCGCCATCGGCCCTAGCTCGCAGATAAGGAAGATCAACGACGGCACGTTGCGCAAAGTTCGTACCATTTCCCACATGGTCATAGTGAAAGTGCGATGGTAAAAATATCACGGGTAAATCTGTAATCGATTCAACGACGGGACGGATATCCCGGACCCCTGGTCCCGCATCAAACAGTAAAGCTGTATGTTCGCCAACCACCAGGTAGTTGAAATTCTGCTGCCAGTAACGAGTCTCCCCTATCGCAAAAGTGCCAGTGCCGATTTCATCAACCGTATAGTAGTCATCGAACCAAACGGTAGACGGAAGCTCGTCAACCGCATCGATGAGTGCTGGTGGAGATCCGCCACTAAGTCTTGCGGCCTGGTAGAAAAGGTAATGTCGCTGGTCGACCGTCAACCAAACGAGGAGCCCGATGCCGACCGAAACTAGTACGATTTTCTTCATTGTCAGTTTCTACCGCTTGGTGAGAACAAAAACTCAGGTACGTTGACCCGAGACTCAGTTTAAAAAATCGGTGCCTTCCGCTTGAAGTTCATCCCATAATGTTTGGAAAGACAACCAACAAAAGTTGGGACTACCCAGCGATTGCCTCAATGCATGGGCCATTTCACTTGGCCACACTTCTGGGGTTCCAGCCGCTTCGGCCAGAAGTTGCACTTGGCATGCTCGATCCATACTCACAAATCGCCACGCAGCCTCGTCCACCGTCTCACCCGTTGTAAAGAGCCCGTGTCCAGGTTGAATGCCCGTTCGTTTCCCAGCAAAACCAGCAGCAAATTGATCAGCACCTTTGCTATCCATCGCTACCCGAGGCTCCCTTAAGATCGCTTGGTCTTCGAAAAAGATCGCGGTGTCTTGAGTTAGAGGGTCTATAGGGCGAGCGAAAGCAGACCATGCGGACCCGTACACAGAATGCGCGTGACAGACCGCCGTCACATCTGGATAGGCCCGATGAATCGCGGAATGTAGCAGCACCCCAACTGGGTTTACTGGTCTAGATCCTTGTACCAAAGATCCCGTGTGATCTACCAAAACAATATCAGAGACCTTTATACAGTTGAACGAAATGCCGATGGGATTCGCCCAAAATTGCTCTGGATTATCTGGATCGCGGACCGTGACATGTCCTAAGAGCCCTTGAGAAAACCCTGCTTTCCCGAAGACCCGACAAGCCGCTACAAGACGCTCAATTCTATGCTGACGCTCTTGCTCAACACTTTCGAAAGTTGGCGGGGTTCGGGTTATAAATCCTGACGGTGAGGAATCCGCTCGCTGCTCTGCCATCAACTAAATCCGCTGTGTAAGTGCCTGCAGAATACTCGCTTTTGACCGCGAACCAACAGTCGTGGTTGCCAAGCCAGGACGTTTGATACAACAATGACGGATGGGACAACATTGAGTGACGAGAGACACTTCAAGAAATCAAGGGGCTGCCATGAGTGATATTCCTTTTCTAGCCGCCAGCCAACTGGCAAAGAAAATTCGTGATAAAGAAATTAGCTCGGTCGAGCTAACACAACTCTACATAGACCGTATCGAGAAGTACGACGATGCCATTAATGCCGTCGTCGTTCGACTTTTTGAACAAGGTTTGGCTGATGCCAAAAATGCAGATGCCCTGATGGCCCGCGGGCACTCTCTAGGCCCCTTGCATGGCGTGCCAATGACGATGAAAGAGTCTTACAACATCGCCGACACGCCAAGCACCTGGGGAATCGAAGCTTTTCGCGACAACGTGTTTACGGAAGACGGCGTCTCAGCCAAACGCTTTAGGGCCATCGGTGCTCATTTCATCGGCAAAACCAACGTGCCAGTGAACTTAGGCGATTTCCAAAGCTACAATCCCATCTATGGCACAACAGGAAATCCGTGGGACCTTGAGCGAACACCCGGCGGATCTTCAGGCGGCAGTGCTGCAGCACTCGCTGCAGGTTTAACTGGACTCGAGGTGGGCTCCGACATCGGCGGCTCAATCCGCAATCCAGCCCACTACTGTGGTGTTTATGGGCTCAAGCCAACATTCGGCGTGATCCCATGGCAAGGGCATGATCTACTACCCAACTCACCGGCACCAGACCTCTCCGTGGTCGGACCTCTCGCACGCAGCGCCGAAGACATAGAGCTAGCTTTCACTGCGATGGCTGGCGCGACTGGCCGAGCCAGCAAAGGCTGGCAATTGCACCTGCCGCAGACCTCTCTGCGCAACTTGCAGGGTCTGAAGGTCGCGCTCTGGGCGACAGACGAGCAAGCCCCGGTGACTAAAGAAACTGAAGACCGGGTCTATCAAATTGGGGAGGTTCTGAAGGCACTGGGGGCAACTGTTTCCGCAGACGCTCGTCCCGACTTCGACATAGAACGTGCCAACCGAAATTATCTCAGTCTCCTCAGTTCGGTAATGGGTGCTGGTGACAACAACGAAGCTTTTGCCAAGACGACAGGCCACGTGGCACAACTCGATCCTGCTGACAATTCCAGATCAGCCACCACAATGCGCGGTCGGGTGATGAGTCACCGCGATTGGGTGCGTGCAAACAACTTCCGCGAAAGATTACGGTTCGCTTGGGATGAGTTTTTTAGCGAATGGGATATCGTGGTATGCCCACAAATGGCGACCGATGCCTTCCCTCATGACCACCGACCATTTGCTGAACGCACAATCGCCGTTGACGGCGTTGACCGGGATTACATGGAACAAGTATTTTGGGCAGGCTTAGCGATCAATTCCTATTTGCCAAGCACCGTCTTCCCCAGCGGCTTGTCGGCACAGGGTCTGCCAATCGGTTTGCAAGCGATCGGCGCGCCCTTTAACGACTACCTAACAATCGAGTTCAGTCGCCTACTTACTCAAGAAGTCGGCGGCTTTGAGATACCCCCTAACTTCGCCTAGAGTTGGTGCTAACTATCCGTTGAGCACCTGCTCAGACATACCAGCAGGTGGCTCAATCATTTTCACAACTCGGCCAGGAAATCCCTTGAAGTGCGGAATGCCTTGCTCATGGTCCAAAAACTCAGGGGCATCGGGACAAAGCACGGCATCACTGCTAACAAACGCACCTGCCAGAAGTTGCGAACCTCGCAGTTCCGGGTACCACCAACCATGGGGTACACGGATATGCCCTTCTTTCATTGACTCTTGCACAGACACCTTGGCTTTAACTTGGCCTGTTTCGGTTTCTAGACTGGCCCAATCGCCATCTGCTATTCCTTCACGTGCTGCATCCGTCGGATGCATGAACAGCTTAGGCGACGGCGAACGCTTACGCAGAACCTCCACTTGGCGTTGACCCGTTTGAAAAAACGCGTCCTCCCGTACTCCGGTAAACACATAGTAGGGGTACTCAGCGCTGACCGCTGGTCCTTCGCGATAGTAAGGTAGCGGATCAAAGCCGAGCTCATCGAGGATGCTCGACTTCAACTCAACTTTACCTGATGGGGTCGCGAAGCCAATCTTCTCGTACTTTTTGTACTCAGGCGGCTCGGAATACATAAAGTTGTTGGCCTGAAACTCTTCGAAAGTCTGGCCGGATGGTTCTAAACGATAGTCCAGCAATTCTTCGACAGTGTCCCACGGAAAGTGGTTACCAAAACCCATGCGATGCGCCAGATCACGCCAAAATTGGAATGTGCCTGTACAGTTTTCTGGCGGCTCAACTGCTTTCTGAGATAGCGTCAATCCTGACCGCCAACTCCAACTGTCCGCAACGTGATTCCGTTCGCTGAACACATCGCCCGGCAGAACATAATCAGCCAACATCGCAGTGGGGGTCATGAATATTTCATGTGCAACGATTAGATCTTGGTTCATCAACCCGCGATAGATTTGGTGCTGGTTTGGATAGCTGAGCAACGTGTTGTTACCCAGCGTGATGAATGCCTTGACCTTATAGGGATCGCCAGTTTCCATCGCGCGAAAGGTCGCGCTAGGATTGGCCATGTAGCAACCCATAACAATGTCAGCGTATCGATAGCCCCAGACTTTTTCCGTCGCGTCACCCAACATGTCTTGAGCCCGATACGTGTAAGCTGGATGCAGGTCAGAACCCAGTTGCTTGGCGCGCTGTTCTTCACTCAAAAGTTCGTGATAGCCGAGTTTGGATTCCGGGACATAGTTTGGATTAAAGCCACCAAGTAGTTCTCCTCCAGCAACGTCTAAGTTCCCCGTTAGTGCTCGAAGGATACTGTGTAGCCTAATTGCCGACGTCGATGAGATCTGCATGTCGGTTATCGGGGTCCACGGGATACACGCGCTCTCAGCCGTGGCATACGCCCGCGCCGCTTCAGCAATCAGCTCAGCATCCACACCGGTTATCTCAGCCACTCGCTCTAACGGGTATTCGTTGACGCGCTCACAAAATTCTTCAAACCCTACCGTCCAATTTTTGACAAATTCTTCGTCATAGAGTTTTTCGTCGATAATGACTTTCAACCATCCGAAACACATGGCCGCATCTGTTCCGGCTCGTAACCGCAAGTGCAGATCAGCAGTTTCTGCCTGATCCGATACTCGAGGGTCAAGCACAATCACCTTTGCGCCGTTTTGACGCGCAACGTTGATGGCGTTAAAGATTGGCGTCCAGCTATGCTTTCGAGGGTTGTGACCAAATAAAACAATGCACTTACTGTTCATTATGTCAGCGCCGACAAACCACCCGTAGGTTAATTTGTTAACTGCCGCTGTATTACCAGCGCACAGAGAAACCCCCGAAATATAATTCGGCGTTCCCAACGCATTCATAAAGCGCCGGTCCATGCTGTGTGTTGTTTGCGTGTTCCAACCAGAGGTCGATACGGCCAGGGCTTCAGGACCGTGTTCGTCGACTACCTTCTGTAGCCGTTCAGCGATTTCGTCCATCGCTTGTTCATAGCTAATCTCTTCCCACTTATCTTCGCCGCGGGCACCAACCCGCTTTAGCGGTACTGTGAGGCGTTCTGCGTGATTGTGGATATGGGGGGCGGCAATGCCTTTGTAGCAAACATTCTTAGCGAGCTGTGGGTGATCATGGGCGATCACTCTTTCTAACTTGCCATCCTTAACTTCAGTCCGCAGCTGACAGCCGATGTCACAAATAGTACAGACACTGTACTTATGCTCCGTTGCAATCGCTTCCGCCATGAGTTTCCCCTCCCGATTTGAATGATTATTAGACTATAAACTGGATATTTTTTCCCGGTGCGATAATACCGGTAAGCTACTCATGAAAGCTCCGAGTTTTTGAAAGCTCCGTTTTTGAAAGTTCCGTGTTTGAAAGGAGCTATTTGGTGATCCCAGCATCTGCAAGCGCTTGTTGCTTTGCAGCATCTATTCCGAGCTCGGTTAACACTTCCTCGGTGTGTTGTCCCATGCTGGGCGCACCTGTGCGCACGCTTGTCGGAGTACGTGAGAATTTTGCTGCAGGCCCGGTAATAGGGGCTTCTGTACCATCATCGAACGCGGTAGTCTGTAGCATATCTCGCTCTAGCACATGAGGATCTTGGGCCGCTTCAACAAAGTTTTGCACGGGGGCAGCAGCAAGACTATGAGCCAACAAAATTTCCAGAGCTTCCGCACGGGTTCGGGGCGCTAACCACTCAGCCAGCATCATGTTGCACACATCTCTATTTTCAGCCCGAGCGGCACCCGTTGCGAATGCTGGATTGTTGGCGAGATCTGGTTGATCCAATATCTTTGTTAGAGTCTGCCAATGGGCATCGAGCAGAATACCTACATACATAGGCCCATCTTTGCAGTCGTAAACATTCGCGGGTACTGCAAAACCGAACTCGTTACCATTTCTTCCAGGCTCAACGCCTAACGCCCCCAACGATGGCAAGCCATTGGATTGAAACAACATGGCATCAAGGAGCGCGATATCAACGTGCTGTCCCTCCCCCGTCTGATCTCGGTGGCGCAGCGCAGCCATCGCGCCTATGGCGGCATGAAGACCGCCCAAGTCATCGGCGAGAAAAGTACCGGCCTTTGTCGGCGTCCCATCCGGAGAACCGTTAACAGACAGAAACCCCGAGAAAGACTGAGCCAAAGGGTCATAGCCTGCATCTTCAAACTTCGGTCCAAATTGACCCCAGCCAGTGATAGATACATAAACAATGTCTTCTTTGACAGCCCGGATATCTTCATAGCCAAGTCCGTACTTGTGCATTGTACCGACTTTGAAATTCTCGACGAACACATCAGATCGGCGTGCAAGATCTAAGCAAATATCCCGCCCTTCTGGGGTCCGAATGTCGAGCGTCACCGCTCGCTTATTACGATTCACAGTCGCGTGGGCAAACCCAACTTCGGTGCCAGGTAACATCGGGAAAATTGCACGACCAACATCTCCAGAGGGGATTTCAACTTTGACAACGTCCGCGCCCAAATCGGCCAGCACGGTTCCACACATTGGCCCGGCCCACGTGGTCGTGACTTCCAACACACGTACCCCTGCCAACGGTCCAGAAAGGTCAGTTCGAGCTTCACTATAGAAATCTTCTTTACGCACAATAACCTCGCAAATACTCGAGTCTAGTCCCACCTTGCTGAAGCCTCAATCTTTCAGTTTGCGTGGACCTTCTCAACGCTGCATGATGCATCTTTCACGAAGGTAGTCCGAAACAAGGAAGTTCTACATAGCCTGTAAGATGCGAGAAAAAGCGGGAGAGACATAGTTGCGGGCATTTTTCGAGGAGCTCAAACGCCGTAAAGTTTTCGGCGCAACCGCAACCTATTTCGTAGTGGGTTGGCTTGTCATTGAAGTCGCTTCTGTCCTGATTCCAACACTACTTCTGCCCGAATGGTCGCTGCGTCTAATCACTGTGATCGTTCTTATGGGTTTCCCCTTGGTCATCGCACTGTCTTGGGTATTTGACATCACACCTCGAGGCATCGAGCGCACAGATCTCACCGAGACTCCAGCCGATCCAGAGAAGGAAGTCCCCAAAAAACTGCCGCAGTTAGATCAAGCCGTCGCGTGCGTCGCTGTACTACCCTTCGATGCCCTCAGTGCGGATGATCAACACACCGTATTCGCCCAAGGTTTGACCACTGAGATCCATAGTCTTCTCGTCAAACACAATCGTATCCAAGTTTTATCCCGACGCGCTGTTGCGTCGTTAAGTGGCAAAGACCTCGTGGACAAACTTGGTGCTCGCTATCTCCTCACTGGCAACGTGGTGTTTGACAATGATCGTGTTCGAATCATCGCTGAGCTGGACGACGCAGAGCACAACGTACAAATCTGGTCACAGAGATTTGAGCGCTCATTCGAAGATCGCCTCGGTGTTTTCTCTGAAATAGCAGAAGCTGTTGTCACGGCCTTCGGCGTTGAACATTTGCGGACCGAACTCCAGCAAGCCCGGAGTAGCGGTACGAGCACTGAAAACCAGAGCGCCTGGCAGTTGGTCCAGCGCGCCCGCGCATATCTTCTTGAATCAGGTGAAGATGTCTACGATCAAGCACGAACTTGGCTCACAGAGGCTGTCACATTGTCGCCCGACTATGACGCGGCACACGCAACTCTAGCGTTCGCAATTTCTGAGCAATTGCTGAACGGTGCGTCAACTAACATGGAAGAAGACATTGTGCGAGCTCGTGATTCGATAAACACCGCGCTGGCCAGTGCCCCCCATGACCCATACGTACTAAAGATGGCTGGCATGGTGTGGAGTACCATCGGCGAGCCGACTAGATCTTGTGAAGTATTGGAACGCGCGGTTGAGCTCACACCCTTCGAGATCGGCGCATGGGGATATCTTGGCTGGCCTCTGACAGCTCGAGGACGCGCTGAAGACATCGACAACCTGCTCGGAATCCTCCAACGCATTTTGAAGTCTTCACCGGATCATCCCGGAGCACCCCACTGGCACCACCATCGGGCCGTGGCGCTTAGTTGTAGCGGGGACCTCGCGGCCGCTGAAAGTGCAGCTCTGCAGTCCATCGAAGGCGCGCCCAAACTTTCTTGGTCTTGGATGAACCTAGCTAACATACGTGCTCAAACCGGCAACCTGGACGGTGCGCAACAGGCCGCATCAGCCGCTCTCGAAGTGAATACAAACATGACTACCGATCACTATGTGGCGCAAATCCTTCGAATGAATGAGACGCCTGGATACGTAGATGAGCGTACGCGGGGCATCGCTCTTCTGTAAAAGGGTCCTTCACTTGATGCTTGTCAAAAATAGATCAGCAACGGTGTCTTAACCGTCCGCAAGCCTCGTGTTAGGAATGCAGTTGAGAAGATCGGTGCCATACACTCCAGCTGGCGTTTGAAAGCCAGGCTGGATTTGACCCTGTAAAACTCGGCTCGCAATCTCCACTGCGATTGGTGGAGTAACAAGGTAACCATCCGGCAGTCGCAACGTTGAACGCCACACCCTATGGTCGCGGGTCTCAGCCTCAGCAACAATGACCCGTTCCACGCCATTAAGCGCCGTTGCCGAGGGTCCTTCGGGCCACCATCGTGATACGAATGCAGACACTTGACGACCAAGAGTCGTCTGCAACATCTCAGCGCTCCACGCACCGCTCTGTAACGCCACTCGCCGTATTGAGTCTGCTTCGACATATACTTCAACGTTTTTGTATCCGGCGGTTCGAGGTGCGGTTAACACATCCGCCCACGCGACCGCAGAACTACGACTGGGACCTTGACCAAAATCAAAGAATCGTTCCAAGCGACCGACCGGGACAGTGGTCAAGTGTCCGTGTCTTGTTACGGTAGTTTCCCGAGCAGCCAAGTTCACCATGGCTCGCAAAGTGCCTCGCGAGAAATTGCCAATTTGAGAAAATGCTAGTCGTAGACTAGTCGCATCTGGGAGCTGTTGGCTTACGTGCAACGCCAGACAATCAGATGGAGCAACGACAAAACCAGCACCAGGCATCAGCATCACACCTCGCTCCCGTGCCGCTTGGTCATATCTCAGGGCGCGAGCAAAGGACGGTAGTTCTCCCGAGACATCTATATAATGGCTATCGGAGCGCAGACAGGCTTCCAAAACCGGAATACAGGTGTCGTGGAAAGGACCAGATGCATTTAGGACTAGATCGTGTTTGCGAACCAGTTCATCTAACGCATCAGAATCAGCTAAATCAACGGCGTACCATGGCACTTGTAGTCGACCAGCTAAATTTCTTAGTGCACTTTCATCCCTAGCAGCCAACGAGCAGTTTAAGCCCATCTGCACTACTGCTTCCGCTACACGCCTTCCAGTGAAACCTGTGGCCCCGTAGAGTAGAAGACGTACAGCCACGCTATCTCGGATAGATCATACGAGCATTCTTGACCGGTGTCGCCCAAGTGTCCTTGAACGCAAGATTATGCCGTTGTTGCCAAATTTTCCGTTCTTCGTGCCAATCAATTGAATCTTCTCGAATGCAGCATTCGGGAGGCGTAGGGTCGTTTTTCTCGTCCGATGGATTGCCCCAATCCGCCCATCGCTCAGTTAAGATACTGCCAATCACCAACTGCAATTCATCTAACTTTTCAATGGCTTGTTGAGCGCTATCGAATGACACTCGAGTCTTACTCTCGTAGATGTCATCTGAGTTAACTAGTTCCTCAACAGCTTTATACAACTCCTCGACGGTCATTTCTTCGGCTTGGGCAGCTATGCTGGCTATTCGTTCTGCCATACCTGTCTCTCCAGTTGGATCGCTAACCTGCGCGATCTCACTGGCACTTTGCAAATCACTGCGCAACGCCACCCGCATTTCATCGTTCACAGTGTCCGTAAGCCTTTGTCGCGCACCCCAACCTTTGTTGGCCAGATCTCCAAGGGTACGAACAGCACGACTAGATCCAGATTTAACAAAGAAACCCGGAGGTCCTTTGGACGATCTAGTTCGCGGTACTTGCTCCGATCGATCTCGTACCCAAGTTGCATCTTCGTTCGTTCGCCAGCAAAGCTCCTGGCCTAGGTCTTCACGGATAGCTACTCGCATAAAAAAGGGACGCATCGGTTGAAAGCTCTGTACGACTCCGCCATCAGCTGAGTACGTGCACTTTTCCTTCAAACCAAGCGTCTTGGCGATCGGCTGACCTGGGTAACGATAGAGATGCACATGCAGCCGCTCTTTGATTTCTCGCACATCATAGATGTCGGTTATCGCCCAAGTGCTGTGGACAAGAGACTGGTAACAAGCGTGGGAGGAGTCCGTGTCTCGGTACTGTTTCAGATTGATCCAATTAACGGGTTGTTCATTACAAAGAATGCTCGTCGCAAGGGCTCTCGCAGTACAAATCTCTTCTTCATATTTTTCTTTGGTGGCTGTAAGTCGGTGTAGCTCAGCAACGATGTCTTCGCCCCACTGTTCAGCTACAAGCCTCCACCCAACGACATCGTTCCATGGAAGAACGTCATGTTCGTCGATCTTGAGTAGGGTTCGTTTTTCACTCCGCTGCCCCATATTCATAGCAGGAAAAACGTTAGTAGACATACATAACATGTTGCGCGGCTTAACTGGACCGGATGTCTCAGAAAACCAAACATCCGAATCGGATTCTATGTCAGCTTGCACGGCTTCCCGCCCGTTCACCTCCCTGTCTGTGAGGACAGCCCGACTGCTGTTGGCGAATACGAAGGGTGAAACCATAGCAAGGCTATGAAACTCATCATCCTTGAACCACTTAACCGGAATGTTGAACGACACCTGGCGCTCCGCCCACCAGCCGATATCGTTAACTTCTGACCACATTGTGCCTTCTTCGTCGCTGCACAATACTGTCATCAGGTAGGCATATTCACCTAAGACCTCAAACCGATAACCCGATCCTCCATCGTCACCTTCACTTAGGATGTCATTGAGATACCGATCTACAGATTCCTGCATGCACTCTTTATCCGCGAGTAACGGATAGAGTTGCAAAGTCATATCAGGAAAGTGGAATGGACCTGATATTGGTTGCGTAGCAGCACCCCGTGCGGTGTTGTAAGGGATTTCATCCGGCGCCAACTCCGTCGGAAAAAGTTCGCCGAGCATAAGTTCAGGCTCCGGCTCGCTCGCGTTACTTTCTGGCTTTTCCTCTTCCTTTTCTTGTTCTCTTTCTTGTTCTCTTTCTTGTTCCTTTTCAGCTTTTTCATCTCGCCACGTAACGGGCTCGTCTGGAAAACGTGGCGGTACACGCGAACAAAGCACTGAACCCTCACCATAGTGCAGATCAACATCCGTCCAAAACGGTAAGATGGGTTTTAGAACAGCTACCTTAGAGCCGTCTACATCTTCCGTTTCTTTGTAAACCTTCAGGCCAAGGGCTTCTATGATGGGCTGTGAGTCATATCGATGAACGTTTACGGTATAGCCACCGCTCGCATCACCAAGAAGGAGATTGGTATCTCCCAAAAACCCACCGGCGTTTAATGAATCGATTGCCATGGGAGAACTGACTAAAGCTTGATAGCAAGCCGTACGTGGATTGGCAACATCCCTGAATTGCTTGAGGGTGATTTGCTCAATCGACAACGCTTGTTTGTTACCGCCAACACCACCTCGCTGTTCCGTGGGCCACCAGGGCACATCAGGTAGCGACAGTGCTGCTTTCGAAGCGATATCACCAAACATACGCAACATATTGTCAGCGGTACGATTGGTACGATTACCACGCAACCGCAATCCGAGAAGTATATCCAGCGCACTTGTCCCTAGCTGCACAGCTGAGGTACCGAACTGATTTATCGAAGAGAATAAGCCCAAAGGGTTTGCAGTGTTTATCGGTAGCTCTGAAAGCCTCGCAGGCGGTGCTAGGTCGACAGAAACCAAGGGCCGCCCTAGCTGCTGCTCACCAGCATAGGACTTTGGAAAAACCTTTACGCTCATGGTAAACAATCTGGTCGCTGCACGGGGGTCACTAACCCAAGCTGGCACATCTGGCGTGATTTCACCTAATACCTTGGGCCACCCGTATACTTCGCGTCCGGTTCTTTGTGACATCGCATCGTCAACAAAGATGAAGGGTGATACGCACGCCCAATCCTTAAACACCAGTTTGCCGTTTTCCTCACGCCAACGTTGTAGCGGCACCATGAAGAGCATTTCGTGCTGAGCAACCCAACCCATATTCTGCATCCCGATGGACTCAGGTGACATGGACCCATAGTCCAGTGCTAGGAAGTAGACATAGGGTAGTGTCGGCCGGAAGTGCGCTATCGTCGGCGGAATATCCATGTTGAGATAGCGATCGCAAAACGCATTCAGCGCCGCCATATCAGCTCGGAGTGGGAACGCGCGGCACGTCACATTGCGCATACCAAACGGGGGTACCGCTGGCAATGAAGCTGAGCTAAAACGCTCAGATGGATCCGTATATGGTAGTTGTACTTTGTTCAACTTGTCCTCTGAAATACCCAAGTCACAATTTCTTTTAGAAAATCTCGATCTCTGGAAACCGGCAGCTGGCCGAATGTTTGCGCCCATTCAGCCAATGCGGCGCCTGCCAAACCATGGGCTACACCCCTAGCGTGGGTTAGTGAGCCATAGGTCTCCATCAGACTTCTGACCCAAGTGACGTGATCATCATCACGCTCTTCCCTGGGCAACGCCATGATCTCAATCAACGCTCGACGCTCTTCCTCACTGCAGCTGCGACAAACATGCAGCAACATGAGGGTGCGTTTGCCTTCATAGATATCGCCATTTATTTCCTTACCATAGCGATCGTCCGCCTCCAAGTTCATGAGGTCATCCTGGATTTGGAACGCTGCGCCGAAAAGAAACCCGTAGCGGATCAGTGGCTCAAAATCGGTATTGTCGCGCGTACCAATGATGGCGCCGACAAGAACTGGGAAGATCGTCGCCAACCAACATGTCTTCTTGAGCACCATCTCAAGATAGTCTTCGTCTTGTAAATCCAATCTCTGATCTCGGATCCAGCCTAGCTCCATGGCCTGACCTTCAGCTGAGGCCATAGCCATGTGTTGCGATTGCTCCATGATCGACGATGCCAAGCGGGGACCGATAATATCGACGTTGTCTATGAGCGGGCGCAAACTCAGCATAGCCAGCGTGTCACCGGCATTGATAGCCAATGGAATGCCATGCAGTTCATGCAACGTAGGGATTCCTCGTCGTTCCTCACTGCCATCCTGAATATCGTCATGAATCAACAACGCGTTATGCAGCAGCTCAATCGCTGCCGCAGAACCCAACGCATCCTCGATACTGGCACCGTACGCGCGAGCTGTGGCAATGCATAATCCGGGACGCATCATTTTGCCACCGCGACGTGGGTAATCCACGAGCGGGTCGCGAAAGTAAGGTTGCCAACCTTCATCGGGTAAATACGATTCCACCCGTTCTCGCGTCATCGCACCGTATTCTCTGAGTAGATCCGGCACCATCGCGGACATGCTAAACCCCAATCCGCAAACAGAGGGTGCCGATGGGCTCATTGCTCTGGGCTTCGACAATGACGCCGGAGTATGTCCCGTGCCCAGCTGTATTAGGCACATCAATCTGTAAGGTCAGTCCTCGCCCAACTTCACGGACAAATTCAACTGACTGTATTGGATCTGAACCTACCGGGCCATGAAGTGCCACAACCGCGAGCTCCCCTCCCGGATCTTTAGGGAGGGACACAATCGATTCCACGGGTTGCGATGTTCGTAACTTAACGACCACCGCTGCGCCAGAAGGAGCACCGGACGAGTGGTTCATTTGGTTGGTCTGGCTATTAGACTCAGGTACTGCAGCATGTGGCGCATTGCGAACAAGCTTCTCAACGGCATCGATTGTGACCGAACCCAGATCACGATACGCGTTCAACATCCGATTCGCGAGATTTGACCATTCGTCGCTACTCGGTGCTGTCTCCTTGGGACGTGACCACTGCGAGGCAAGATTTTTTGCCTTCGCAATCTGATCATCAATAACTCGATAGCCGAGCGCAATGCCGTAATCTAAGTTTTCTGCCTGTGGTGCTTTCTCATGTTGGGCATCTGCAGGGGCTTTGGGGGTTGCTTGATGTGCTGCAGTCGGCTGGTCTGTGGAACGTGCCGCCTCGCCGTTGTCGCGACGCCGAAACGGTACATGATTGCGCACGGGAGCTGATCGGACAGGATCAACTCGATGCAGCCTGTCCTGCGATTCTTGTTTACTCGGACTGTCAGGCGCAGTTTCAGAGATAGTCATAGCCGACGATATCCTCTAACGGTGGCGAATGAGAAATTGCGTGTGCGGCTAGTCGTCCTGACATAACAGCTGCCTCAACACATCCCTCATTAAATCCGCAATCCGTCCAATCACCTGCGACCGTCATGTTGTCGTAAGTATTGTCTAGCGGTGAAATACGATACGCCAAACTACCAGGCAACGCCAATACATAGCGATCCGTCGGATTAAGATTGGCGCGCCAATACTGTGTGTTGAAACGCTTTTTACCTTTCATACGAGCGTCGTCCTCAGGGTCGGGACACTGCAACATTGACCAACAAAATTTTTGCGTTGCTGCCGCAGGCCAAAGTGCTTTGATGTCCTTGTTCAGATGCCTACGCGCATTCTTCCGGACTTCGGCTTCTCGCTGGCGCTGATAGTTTCGATCGAGCACGTAATCTTCTTTCGGATCTGCGAGAACGCCACAAAAGTACGCGATGGACCGAGGTGACTCCGGCCACGCCTCAACATCCGCGAGATAGGACATGTCGGCCCAAGTATCAAATGGCTTTTTGAAAGCTGACAATGTGATCGGCGGCTCAAACCAGCCCAAATCAACCATGTCCTCTTTCATCCAAATCTGGCACGCCTGAGTGGCGACGGTCTTCACCTTGTCCACCATCATGCGCCACCTAGGATCGCGTTCGATTATCTCGCTGCAAACTGAAGGGACAGCCCCAACGCTGAGCCCCAACACAAGAAAGTCAAAGTCTTTGGAGACGTCGAGCGAAATCGATTCCACAGCATGCGAGTCCCACACTGCTTCCGGATCCCAATCCGAGTCGCGCAACTTTTGGCCATCCTCAAGCTGCTCGAACAAAGGCGCTGCCGGCCACGCCTCTACTCCACCCACATCAATAAGTGGCTGATATGGTTTGCCATCTTGGGTTTTTGCCTGCACATCGAATTCGAGCGTCTGCACAAAAGGCTTCTCACCCGGAAGTAGATCTTCTGATTGCGCCATTCCCACGTTGGTTAGCTTGTGAAAATATTTGAACGAGACGCCCCGTTTCTGTAAAAGTTCGTACAACGGTGCAAACACCAAGTCCCCCATGGAGCCACGCATCTTCCAGAACAATGCCCCTCGGTAGGTAAAGAACATTCTTATGCTCCCACGGACAGCTTGCCCTGCAGCCAAGCTTGGCTTGTTTGGGTCACCATCTTCGTAGGCCAACGCAAGATCATACAAACCGCGGATAAATCCGCATTCGAGGGCGCGGTCCGAAGCTCCGTTCTCTTTCAACCACGCACGACACTCATAGTCATTTAGCGCGTCTAATCCTTTGGGATTAACGAGGATCCCTTCGCGGACGACACCAACCAGAATCGCAAGCGCTAAATCCATAATTTCCCAACGTCGAGCTAGCTGTGGATCTGATGCCACAGTTTTTTCCAGAAGCGTGCGAGCACTACTCGAGATCGTCTCAACAAACTTGAGCACGACGTTACTTTGGTAGCTGGGTAGTGATCTCATAACGACGCCGAGAATTCCCAGCGCCTCGCTTACCGCCGCAGTGCTGGAGAGCACACCGAGCGACACCATGCGCAACATTCCAGCAGCAGCAGCAGATGCTGCACTCATCTCTTGATTGGGAGGTGTTGGTTGATGACGCGCTCGATCAAGCCCAACAATCAAGGTTTGCAATAGATCGACGCCACGGAAAATCGCATAAGAGAGTGTTAATGGGTCGTTTGAAGTAAGCGGATCTCCGGGCGATCCTTCCCCCGGAGGAAATAGCGCCGTCCAAGCGCTCCAACTTTCATTTTCGTCCGTTGGTATGTTATCCCGCTCAGCCACACCCACGTGCGAATCTGGGAAAAATACGTCCGTCCAATCACTATACGGGTGCTTGTTTGAATCTCGGTTCAAGGCTTCATAGCACTCGCGCACCATGGCAAAGGCGTTTTCATAGAAACCCAGCCATATGTGTAGCCCATGCTCTTCGATCCGTTGAGCTGGTCCACGGCCTGACGCGGCTTTACCACCTAAACGCCAACCCATCTGATAAACCGTCACGTGGTAGCGGCCGTTGTGTTCAGGTTTGGACAACTCATAGGCAGTTGCAATGGACGCGCATCCACCACCAACAACCGCTACTTCAATTGGCCTGCTAGAATCCAACTCTGTACACCTCTACTCGTCTTAAGCGAGCACCCAGAATGGCCACATCATAACCTCGTTTGCGGCCGCCACATCGAACCCTTACATGTTCATCACAAACTAAGGAACGCAGCTTATTGCGTCTAGCTCTTGTATTTCCCACATACTGGGGAGGCGGAAAGATCATATTGCTAACCATGTCCCACGGGCAGCAGCAAACAACGTATCGCCAACACTCTGAGTTGTCAGAATTTCATCAAGCATACGCTGTGTGTCGCTCGGGCTGACCGAAATCGGCACCATGAGTCCTGTGTGGCGAACACGACAGCGCACACTGCTACTGCCATTGTGGTGGATGTCGATAACTATCTCGTCTATCACTGAACTGGCAACCCCACCGAAAGCGTCTAGCATGTCTCTGGCGAATCGGGCAATGACACCACCCTTTTGCAGATTTCCCGACCCAGTGACGCCAGCAATTTCGACGAGTTTTGACAGCGAGTGTAATTCAATTACGCCGCGACACATCTTCACCTGGACCCTTGTCTGGGTCTCTAAAACTTGCAGTGAGATATTTACTAAGGGTGCCTGCCTAAAACAAACACGCAAGGGACCCCATTCCCAAACGGCTCCTTCAACGATTGCCAGCGTTAAATCTATCGGTCGTAGGGGGCATTCGCTTGTTAGTGTCGTAGTGACCGATCGTAGAGCTTGGTCGATAAAACCGTGCGGCAGACGCACTAGCATTTGCCTTAGCGGTATCAGGCTTCTAGCACCTTGGCGACGGCGTCTAACCTGTACGCCCTTAAGTTCTAACTCCCAACCACGATCAACGCGACAGAGTTCAATAACACCATCGACAACTCGCAGCGTTTCATGTTCGGTCTTGATGACCACTTTGTCAGCGCCCGCTGGCTCTATGCGGATCTTATCGCCGTCTACCTTCAGGCGACATTTGACCAACAACCGAGCCACTCCCAGCCACTTTAACGCAACAAGTTCGGGCGCCGCGTAAGCATCTGCCAAACCTGCAAAGTCGAACGCCACCTCAAGCCTGAGCACCCCACCGTCGCCAGTACTGTTGAAGTAACAGCTTATAACTTGCGCGCAGCCGATCATCCCCGGCGAAGCAAAAGCTTGGCCGAAGGAGCGTTGGCGGCTATTGGCTTGATCAAGCACCGTGACACACGCTGTCTCAAAGTCGAGGCGTGCTTCTGCTGCATCCTCCGCTAGTGACTCGTACTCGGCGAGCGCTCTAGCTCCGTCCCCTGCCAGGCAGCCTTGCACACAGTTGCCCGCAAATTGACCCCATAACAAGCCGTATTGAGCACCTAGCGCAAACAATGGCGAGCCACGTACCGCGGCATCGCCAGCAAATAGAATATTCGTCCCGCTGTGGAAGTACTCCGCCCGATCAAGGCGATACGATCCACGCATCGGCGGTTCGACCAAATCTGTGTCTACGCCATGTTCGCGCGCTATTTGGTAGGCTGACTTCGCACGGTTCGTACCGTCGTTTGTAACATTGGAACGGACATCTACCGTGAGTATGCGCCCGTTATCCCCAATGCCAGTCCATCCTTCTGGAGTGACAAAACCATGCCCCCAAACCTGTCCTGACATCGACAGCCCGCGCGCACGCGGCCAACGAGATTGTGTTGTAAACACCGCTACATCCAAATGCTCCTCGCCAACAACCTGTCTGGTCACGCCGAGTCGAGATACCAACGAGCGATGCCCACCCCCATCTGCAATCACCAACATTCGGGGCCGGAGTACTTCGTCCCCGACTGTTACTTCCACACACCTATTTTTGCTGCAAACGCTGGTGGCTTCGCTATCAAAAAGAACAGCTGCATTGGAGTAGTCATCGAGTGATTTCTTGAGTGCCCGTTCGAGCTCACAAATCGAAGGCTGCGCTGCCCAATCACGGCACAGAATCAATTCGGTCGCACTAAGCTCAACTCCCCTGTTGTGATCTCTATCGCCATATCGCATGAGAAGTTCGGGGGCGTCAATCCCCCAGTCGATACACATTTGGTCAAGTAGCGGAAAGGAACTCGTTGCAACGCCGTAGGATTGTAAGAAGCCAAGACATGAAGCGTCCAGGACGATACCTCGCTGACGCGTACCCCAAACTTGGTTACGCAACTTCGCCGATTCTTCTAACAGTTCATGCGCTGGCTGAGCGGTAGCTAGCGTCTGGTTCGCCTTAGTGAGCAACTCCGCACTGCGATCCAATAAGCCTTTGCCATCAGAACCATCTGGATCTGCTCGACGTTCCAAAACGATCACACTGAGACCTTGTTTCGCACAGGCTAATGCAGTCATTAGCCCGCACACACCTGCACCAGCAACAACTACGTCAGCCATTTTTTCCCAGACACAAATTGTCAAATATATTGATCACAATACGTTTGTACCTGCCGAGGCAGAAATGTGCAATGCGGGAAATTAGTGGACTATCGAGGGGATTAAGTGAGTAGCGCTTTAGCCTCAGTCTCGTAACAGCCTATCCGCATCCTGACTGGCGTCCGACAGCAAATTGAGATCCGCCTTAATCTGTAGGATTTGCGGATAAAGGAACATCTCCTTGTGCATCTTCGCCTGCGCAATGGCTTGGTCTACTGATTGGTTAGCTTGGGTTAGCTCTTGAACATCTCGACAGCTACGAGCATGGAGTGCGCGTAGCAAAGGTTCAACCAAGACTGCTCCGGTAGCGACATAACCCTCAACGTTGTGGCCGATTATGGCCGTCTGGTCACTAGACTCTGTCAGCGTCTGTTGCGCACAGCCGTGCAAAACGGCGCTAAACCGCTCCCAGAGTGCCAACGAATATTTCGAACCCAACGTCATCGCCGTATAGGCATGTTGGGAGGCAAGTGGGAAGTTCCGACGGAGTGTTTCAAACACAGCCGCCCAAGTATTTGCATACGCATTGTCAAATGGTGATCCCGCAGCTTGCGCCGAGGACAACAACTCTTCTTTGTACCCGGCGCCAACATCAGTGTCACCCATCAGCCAGGCAACAACACAGGCTAATGCTAGTGCCGACATAGCCGGATCTTGTTCAGTCACATAGGTCAAAGACGAGCCGAGATTATCCTTATAGATCGCGATGGCTTTTTCCAGGGATACCCGACCTGCCGCCAGCTCCCCAGTGTAGGCCTGTACGTGGCCTAAGGCGTTGTACGCATCAATTAGAAAGGCAGGATCATCTAGTGCCTCTGCGATCGTCAAACACTCGTCGGTCACCTGGCGAGCAAGTTCAAAGTCTGCACGAACAATATAATAGGTCCCGAGCCGACGTAGTGCAGAAAATTTGTCTCGATCTCCTAATTTTTGTGAAAGCTCTAGCTCTCGCTGGAAAGCAGTTTCAACTTCGCCAGCTGCATAGCCACGGGATCGAGAAATCGCATTCCCGAGCATGCCTTGCAGCTCGATCTCGAGCACCACGCTGATCTCACCTTCTCCGAGTTGCGGAATCAGGTCCACTGCAGTTCTGAAATGATCGATCGCTTCAGGGTAGGCTGCAATGCCAGTTGCTTGCATGCCCGCGCGCTGCCACATAACCACCGCTTTACGGATCTGATTGCTCTGAGTGAGGTGGTGCGCAACCAACTCAGGCTGTCGGTTCAATATCTCTATGAAGTTATTTTCGAGCTCCGCGGCGACACGCGCGTGCAACTCTCGCCGCTTCTCGTTCAACAAGCTTTCATAGGCGGCATCACGTAAGAGAGCGTGTTTGAATCTAAAGGTAGAGCCTGTGCTTTCTCTGGCCTCGTTCACCTCGAGGACATCTGCGTCGACTAACTTGTCGAGAGATAATTCGAGAGGCGTTCCCACTGGAACGATCATCGCCAACAATTCACGGGAAAATTCCCTACCAAGCACAGAACCTATTTGCGCGACTTCCTTCGCGTCTGCCAACAAATCAAGGCGTTCCATCAACGAATCTTGTAGTGTGTTTGGAACGCGGAGCGAATCTAACGAAACCAAGACACTTTTCGTTAGCTCTTCGACAAACAGCGGAACTTTGTCCGCCTTTTGGATGATTTGGTCCGTAATGTCATCATCCAGCACCCCGGGACCGGCGAGTTGATCGACAATCTGCATACATGCTTCGTTGTCCAATCGTGTTAGCTCAATCTCGGTTGCATAGGACAGTTCACGCCAGGGTACCGACGCAAGTGGTCGAGCCGTTGTCAAAATGACGATTGGTAAATTTTCAATCTGCTGCGCAACTCGATGGATCAAGTCTAGCGTGGTGGCATCGCACCAATGTAAGTCTTCCACCAGAACAAGCAACGGTTTGGCCGTTGCCATCTTTAAAATCTGATTCTCGATTGCTTTGAGTGTCTGCTCCATCTGTTGGTCGGCATTGTCAGGCGCCATTTCGTATCTTTCGCCAAACAACAAAGACAACAACGCAGCGACGTAGCGCAGGCTTCCTTGCCCTGCGTTCTCCAGAAATTCTTCGAGCTTAGCCATCTTTTCATCAACGGTGTCGCCGTTGGCAAAACCGGATTCAAATTCCACTCGACTACTGACGGGGTATAGGGCGGTGTTGTTAAAGTGTGGTGAGCAGTTGAACTGAGCGATTTGCAAATTGCGATTGCCTAACCGTTGCTCAACCTCATACGTTAACCGCGACTTTCCCATGCCCGGTTCGGCTGTCACGGTAACTATTTGTCCGCGGCCTTCTAGTGCCGACTCGCATAGCTCGATAACGCCTTCCAGTTCATCTTGCCTGCCGTAGAAGGCGCCAGATTGTGATCGCTGGGATTCAAAACGACTGACCCCTTTCCGCTCACTCCTGACTTGCCACGCGGGCACTGGGTGCTCGAAACCCTTTAGTACCTGGTCACCGAGTTCTATATATTCGAACAACTCGCCGACTAAATCGTGTGTAGCCTGGGAGATGACAACCCCATCCGCAGGGGCAATAGACTGCATACGAGCAGCGAGGTTAGGGGTCTGACCAACTACTGATCGCTCTTGCGCACTACCAACGCCAACGATGTCACCAACAACAACGTCACCTGTCGCGATGCCAACCCGCAAAGAGACCTCTTCGGTGCCAGCGGTCTCTATCAGTTCCAAAGCACAACGGACTGCTCGTTCTGCATCATCCTCATGAGCACTGGGATATCCGTAATAGGCAAGCACGCCATCACCCATGTAGCGAGCTACAAAGCCGCCATGTTGATCGACTAACCGACTCACGTCGTCTTCGAATCCACGCATGATATTGCGTAAGTCCTCTGGATCCATACGCGTGGACATTTCTGTTGATCCCACAACGTCGCAAAACAAAACTGTCAAATGCCGACGCTCAGCGCCTACGCGTGCAGCCATAGATGCACCGCACTGTGCACAAAACCTATGAGAATCTGAGTTGTCTGCCTGGCAGGCTGGACACTGCACCTAGCCGCTCCCTAGAAAAGACCTATGGCGATTATTCTACATGGTCGACAATGCAACGAAAGGTAACTTCGAAGCCAACGCCGCATTTCGTCGCAAACACGAATCGTCATCAAAACCAGGACTAAACATCAAAAAATAACAGTGAATCCGTGGGTTTCGCGAAGTACATCACGGTCTCATTCTCGTGAAACGATATTCTCCAGCCCGAAATTTGAGTGGGTAGAGAAGTAACATGAACATCAAACTAGCGCTCGTCATTGCATTGACGATAACCAGCTCTTTAAACTGCTACGCAGAAGATAGCCGTCCAACACAGACCGCTGACGCCGATAAGTTGGCTGAGATTGTTGTTACAGCCGAGAAAACTAATCCAACTGACAGCGAACAGGTGCCTCAGCTAGCGACCGCCGAAGTTCAATCCCTCATTCTGGAAGAACTCTCCATCAGGCTACGCAGCGCTGAGCAAGACATCGCTTGGCTTGATATCTAGCAACCGCGCGGACTTTCTTTCACTCGATTGAAGTTAGTCCGGCAGCCCAAGCACTCGCTTGGCGACGATATTTCGTTGCACTTCGGAAGATCCACCAGCAATTAGAAAGCCTTTGCTCAGCAACCAACTCCGCGTGGTTTTAAGTTCTTCTTTCGTAAATACGTTACCAGACCAGCCGAGACCCTGAGTACCAGCCATAGCAGTGATCGCATCCAGACGACGGCTCTCTAGCTCGCTAGACAAAAACTTGAAAGTCGAAGTTGCGAAAGTCGGTGTGCCGGAGCTCATGGCTTCTTGCTTAGCTCGCCGTTTCGTTAGCTGAAATGCTGCATCATCCATCTCGATGCATAAGACATTGTTCCGAGCCGCAAAGTCATCTGCGGCATATTTTTTTAGTGCTGCTGGGAGGTTGCCGCCGCGTGGCAAGAATTCGCCCCGCGAAACCGAAGCTCGCTCAAATTGCAGGAGTCGCTTAGCAATCGTCCAGCCGCCATTGAGGTCTCCAAGCAAATCGTTTTTTGCGGCTTTAGCATCGTCAAAAAAGGCTTCGCAAAACTCAGAGCCGCCATTAATTAGGTCGATTGTTCGCACAGTGATACCCGGCGCGTCGAGCGGAAAAAGTAGGAAACTGATGCCTTCTTGATTTGGCACACTCTGATCAGTACGCACCAGACAAAATATCCAATCCGCCTTATAAGCACCCGAAGTCCAGATTTTCGAACCATTGATGAGATAGAAATCGCCATGATCATCTGCGCGCGTAGACAGAGACGCGAGATCCGACCCAGCTCCAGGCTCTGAGTAGCCTTGGCACCAACAAACTTCACCACGAGCAATTTTCGGTAGATGTCTTTTTTGTTGATCATCGGTGCCGAACTCCATGATAGTGGGTCCGAGCATAGCAATACCTAAACCAAATAAGGGCAGCGGCGCTCCAACCACTTCCATTGCGCTTCGAAAAGACGCGGCCTCATCGGAATTCAAACCGGCACCACCATGTTCCTTAGACCATTCTGGCACCGTCAGGCCCCGCTCAACACAAGCATCGAACCACGATTCAAATTCAGGGCTCGGCATCTTGTGCTTACTACCACCTGAGTAGCTAAGTCGCTTTCCTCTTATCGAAGAGGGACAATGCCGTTCAATCCACGCAACAAAATCTTCCACTCGCTGGGTCGCTCCTCTCCCGGGGTCAAACACTATTCAGCATGATCTCTAGTTCATGCGATCATCGTAGAACATGCAAAAAGTGCAGGTGTTTTTCATACTGCTCTAGAATGTCATGCAGAACTTGGCTCTGAGTCCAGCCCATGACGTCGTAGTCTTGGCTGCCTTCATTAAGCTGCACTTCCGCGCGAAAATAGCCATCCTCGGCATGACTCGAGTCTCCGCGTATCGCATCCGCAGGTAAACTATGCAGCCTACCTGCGACGGAGTATTGAAAGTCGATCTCGTCGCCATGAAAAACACTCAGTTTTGCGATCGTTGGGGATTCGACTTCGAGACGAGCATCAAGACCCTGTTTTTGTAGCTCTTCTCTGAATTGTTCCATCGCACTAACAACAGTACTCTCTATGAAGTTCCTAACGTCCTCCTGGGAAGGGTGATGCAACAAGTTACGCAACCTCAACTTCCAATCTGTCGACTGCGAACCGCCGGTTGGACCCACGTTAGTTAGCAGCAGGGTTTGCCGTTTAGCATGGTCAATACCGAGCGCTCGAACAAAACCCCAAATTGATACCAGAATTACCAATGAAAAGGGTAACGCACTGGCAATCGCAGCCGTCTGCAACGCAGGCAAACCCCCGGCGAGTAACAACAACAAAGCTGACGCGCCTATCATCGCCATCCAAAATATTCTTCGAGGCAAAGGCGTATCGTCCCGACCATTCGACGAGAGCATGTTTAAAACCATCGCCCCTGAATCCGCCGAGGTTATGAAAAATACAAACACCATCGCGATCGCGACGATGGATAGCACTGAGGAACCCGGGAAGTTCTCTAGAAACTTGAACAGCGCCACAGACTCATCCATCTGCACAGCAGTCGCAAGTTCGACCACCCCTTGATCGAGGATGAGCGCGATCGCAGAATTCCCAAACACGGTCATCCACAGCAGCGTGAAAAGCGTCGGCGCGGCCAATGCACCAAAGACGAACTCGCGCAACGTACGACCTCGCGATATCCGCGCAATGAACAATCCGACAAACGGTGCCCAACTTATCCACCAACCCCAATAGAAAATCGTCCAACCTCCGAGCCAGTCCGTTGGCTCGTATGCGTACAAATTGAACGTTTTGCCAATAATGTCGCCAATATAGTTGCCGGTGTTTTGCATAAACATCTGCAACAAATACACGGTCGGGCCAATGATCAATACTCCAATGAGAAGCGCTACCGCTAAAAAGATGTTGATCTCAGAGAGCCGCTTTATCCCCGCATCCAAACCCAGCACAACCGAGACAGTTGCCAAACCAGTAGTCAGTACAATCAAGCCAACTTGGACCGCCACGGACTTCGGCACGTCAAAAAGGAAATTGAGACCCGAGTTAATTTGTTCAACACCAAAACCGAGAGACGTCGCGACGCCAAAGGTCGTGCTCAAAATGGCAAACACGTCTACCGCCGTACCGATAGGACCGTAGATACGATCGCCTATCAACGGATAGAGCGCCGAACGCATCGTAAGCGGCAAGTCATGGCGGAAGGCAAAGTAGGCAAGTATCACAGCGACAATCGCGTAGGTTGCCCACGCGTGCAAACCCCAATGGAAGAACGTGAGATTCATCGCTTCTTTGGCCGCTGCGATTGTGCCGCCGTCGCCATGAGGCGGAGCAAGAAAGTGATTAACAGGTTCCGCCACACCGAAGAACATCAAGCCAATCCCCATACCGGCAGCAAACAGCATCGCAAACCATGAGAGCAGCGAATACTCAGGCTGAGCGTGATCTGGACCGAGTTTAATCTCACCGAAGCGCGTTAATGCAACGACGACAGCGCTGACGAGAATGACCGCTACGACGAGGACGTAATACCAGCTAGCGTTGGCGACGATCCCACTTTGGATGCTCTCGAACATGCCGCCCACAGTTTCCGGCGCAAGCGCAGCCCCGCCAAGAACTAGTACTAGGCAGACTACAGAACCATAAAAAACAGGCGGATTTAGGGGCGCGGAATTCGAGGTATCAGACTTCGCCTCAGACACTACTACTCTCCTAACGCTATTTTTAACGGATCGAGCCAGGGCTTAAAATGCCGCCATTGCTCCAGACTATCAGTGAATATAGGCTGGCGAACTTGTTCAGAACTCGGAGTCCGAATATTTCTTTCGGTCTCAAAAAAATTGAGACAAGCCTCCTCAAAGTCCAAACCAACAAAATCTAAAATTCGACGCACTTCACCTTCGAGGTCTACTACGACATCTTCGTGCTGCACCCGCAATACGAAACCTGGCAGAACATCATCCCAATGGGACATTAGGTCGACATAGTCACTGTAGTATCGACCAACGTCAGTAAGGTCGTAGCTGAATTCCTGCCCCTCAGCAAATAGTTGCTTGTAGCCACTGAAGCAACACGCCATGGGCTCCCTTCGCGCATCAATAACTTTTGGGTTCGGTAAGATCATTTTGATCAAACCTATGTGGCGAAAATTGTTTGGCATCTTGTCGATGAAGAAAGGCGCTCCAGCACGATGAATTTTCGTTTCTTCTATATACGCTCGACCGAATTCAGCGCACTCGTCGGCAGTCAACTCCGGCAGCACCGCCGGGTAGCCACTACCTGATCGACGCCGCAAACGTTGTGACAGTGATAAAACGTTCGGCAGCTCTAGAGTCCCATCAACCTGGCTATGGGACGACAAAATTTGTTCTAACAAGGTCGAACCGGATCTGGGTAGCCCCAGGATAAAAATTGGATCCAGGACATCCGCGCCAGAGGTGGCATGGTCTGCAAAAAACCTGGTATCACAGACCGCCTTAGTCTCCGCCATTTCTTCTTGCATGCGATCTGGGTCATAACGACTTTGAGCTTTTTTCAGACGATTGCCCTGCTCATAGTAGGCAAATGCTGTTTCGTACTCAGCCTGGTCTTCATACGCCTTTGCTAACGCGAAGTTTAGATAGACGCGATCCATAAACCCTAGATTACCGTCGGCCTCTACCGTCTGCATGTGACTAACTTCGGCGTCGTCGAAACGATAGACCTTCAGGTTTGCGAGAGAGTAATAGCTCTCTCCGTGTGCAGGATGTTCAGCAATCGCAGCGCGATACTTCTTGACCGCCTCTTCTGTGCGACCAGCCGTCTTAAGTGCATGACCGTACGTGACGAGCGTACGCGCATCTCCGGGCACATGTACAAGCACCTGATCTAACAGTGACATCGCAACGTCATAAGCCCCCGTCTGCATATGTTCTATCGCGCAAAGCGACTTTACTTGAGGGTTTTCTGGATAGGCGGACAACAGCTTCTGTGCTTGTTCTAGGGCTGCTTGAAATTTTTGCCGCTTACGGAGAATCTGCACGTACTCCATTCGCACCTGCAAGTCTGCGGGGGCAAAAGTCGCAGCACTTTCCAACAAGAACTCAGCGTCATGCAAGATCCCCAACCGAGTCGCGATATCCGCGAGGAGCCGTATGCCTTCTACATTCTCGGGGTGCTGTTGGAGAAAATTTCGACACAACGTTTCGGCTTTAAGGAGTTTGTTTTGCGCAAGTAGATCCATCGCCGCCACTAGCGGCTGAGGAGTTTTCAACAAGTTGTCCAACTGAACCTGCAACGCTATCGCTTGTCGATCACGACGCATGCCTTGCAACAGCGTAATACTCTCGCGCATGCTCGATGCCAATGCGGGGTTTAAGGCTATGGCTCGGCCATACGCTTCTATTGCCTGAGGTGGATTACCCAGGTCCCTATATACATGGCCTTCTTCTTGGTGCGCGCGACTATGTGAAGGTGCTAAAACTTTGAGACGTTCAAGTGTTTCGAGCGAATTGTCGTAGAGTCGAGCATAGCGACATGCGACGGCTTGGAGATACAGCGCTTCGAGGTCATGGGGATCTTCGTTGAGAAGATCCGCGAGCTGACTCAAGGCGAGCGGAAGCTCGCCTTTCGCAAGTATGCCTTTGATCTTTGCAAGATCAGGCACTGCGGCTAGAAATCGTAGGAGAAACGCAACCCAATCGTCTGCGGACGCGCATACGACACACGCTCTCGATCAAAGACAAAACTACGAGACAATTCCGCTTCTTCATCGAAGAGGTTTTCCACGAAAAGTTCTGCAGACCACTCATCGGAGGAAACGCCGACTGTTATGCCAGTCAAAACCCAACTGTCAGATTCCGAGTTGTTGATTACTATCACATCACTCTGTGCAGTTGATGAATAGGACACATGAGGCATCACATGGAAAAGCATTCCTGAATCCGAAGACCATTGGTACCGAGCCCGGAGGTTGCCTTGGAAGCTAGGTGCGAACGCCAACTCATCACCCTTACGCACATCATTTGTCGGTGTAAGAACTTTCGTAATCTCAGTATCTAAAATCGAAACTGCGCCAGAAACAGTCAAATTGTCAGTCGCGTTCCAAATGAAATCCCCTTCCATGCCAAGGATTTCCGCGTCTGCCGCGTTGTCGGAGAAAAACAAGTTAACGATGCTCGGGTCGAAAATCGTCGTTTGTAGATTCTCAACTTCCACATAGAAGACACTACCATTGAATCGCAACGTGCCATCCAGTAGGTCAAGTTTCCATCCTGCTTCGTAGTTAACAACATCATCAGTATCCAACGCGAACGGGACGGTGTAACCGTTAGGACCAGCAGCACCGCCAGGACGATTCAATAATCCAGGCCGAAACCCCTCTGACCAGGTAGCGTAAATCAAGGCATTGTCAGTTGGCGTCCAGCTCGCTGTAAATTTTCCAATTACGCCATCGGTTTCCGCCGCATCTGGTGCGCGGAGAGCACCCACGACGGGGGCAGGCGTTGCCGGATCATTTATATCAGCGGTTGTGTAAGTAATATGGTTGGCAGGATCGCAGCTGTTGCGGAAGGTGAATTGACCGTCGCCGTTGTAAAGATCGCTAATATCGGTACCAAAAGCGTTCACGTCTGCTGCCGCACCGGAGTTACAGAACGAACTGTTCGCGCTGCCATCAAAGTCCACCTCGATGTCATACCAACGTAAGCCCGCGGTTATTGACCACGTTTCACTCAAATCCCAAGAAACTTCGCCAAAAGCCGCTTTTTGTTCATCGGTTCTTCTGACGTCATTACGAAAGATAACATCAGCGGGAAACGGTCCAGCGTCTGACCGGTAACCTGTGGTGAATGGAAAATTAGGTGCAAACGCACCGAAGGGTGCAGACACCGCAGCGCCGGGATAGGTAAAGTCATTGCGCTCAGTGAGCTCAAGATCGCTGTAGAAAAGCCCACCCGTGAAACGCACCGCATGCTCGGCAGGAGTCGTGACACGAAACTCATGGGACCAAACTTCGGTTTCAGTAGTTGAATCCACAAACAAATTGGGTGCTTGGCAGACGCCGCTAGGTGCTGCTGCTCCCGGATAACTCACTGATCCATCACAGATGTAATACGGTAAATACTGACCAACGAACAAATAGTCGGTGTAATCTACAATTTGATCGGTCTCGCGATCTGTAAAAGCACCCGCATACAAGACATTCAACGCACCAACTCTACCTTCGATCGTCAGGCTTGAATTCGTAAACTCGTCCTCTACTTCGTCAGCGCCGAATCGCTCAATTTCCATATCCCCAAGTTCTGGGTCGGCAAAAAAGACGCCGTCTACATCCAACGACTGTTGCATAACAGACGCGTTAACGCTCCAGTCTTCATCGATGTCCCAGACCGCGCTTAGACGGCCACCTTGGTATTTCGCCTCATTCGAATCGCTATCTCGACGGGCATTAGCCTGCAGTAACGTAACACCACTTAGATCGGCACCCGCTTGGATTCCAGCCCTGCCCGCAGAAACGGGCTCACCATTTGCGCGCACCGCCCCAGCAGATCGAAATCGAGCGCTTTCGCTAACGTCTCGAGTCCCAGCAACCTGATCGATGTAGCCACCTTGAGTGTCGGTGTAAGCGACTCCCCGAATTGCAAAATTATCAGCCAGCGACAAATTCAAAACCGCTTCCAACTTGCTGCTTGGGTCGCCATCTTTTGTAACCGAGGTACCGAGGTCGATACTCCCATATGTCTCAGACGGATCGGGTTTGTTGGTTATCAGTCGAACATTACCTGCTTGAGAACTCGAGCCGAAAAGCGTGCCCTGTGGACCGGACAGTACCTCGATACGATTTAGATCCGCGGCATACACATCTAAGTTACGCCCTGGCTGTGACAGCGGCTGTTCATCAAGATAGAAAGCGACATTTGGAGCAAGCCCAGCGACACCGGCTGTAGTCAAATTTGGTGTAGTCGAGGCCAAGCCGCGAATATAAATCGTATTCTGACCTGGGCCGGATCCACCAGCAGTCACTCCAGGCAACTGAATGAGGTAGTCCTCAAAATTGTCAATGCCTAGATCGTTCATCGTGTCTTCGGTCAGGGCTTGTACCGCAATCGCTACATCTTGTAGTGGTACGGCACGTTTCGTGGCCGTGACGACAACTTCTTCAATTGCACGACTTTGCCCTGCGTCTTGGCTGATTGCCGGTGCTGCTGTCATAGAGGCAATAGCGGCGACCACAGCCTGATTGATCTTGGTACGTTGAAACTCCAATTTAGCTCCCCAATTATTAGTGCTCAAATCAAATTGCGTTCGAGCTTTATATTTCTGTTGACGTTAACCGTGCGATTATAGAGGTTTTCGCCTCGAAATTACACGCAGGGTCATAAGCAGCGAAAAAAACGCATCAATTAGATCTATAGAACACAAAAGATTGTCTTTTCGATCGCAACTGCGTAGACCTAGAGCCCACGGCGACCACCAATCGGAAGACCCATTTGAGACATGAGTGAAATCAATCAAGAAGAACAGGTACTCATTAGCTTGCGCCAGATCATTCGTGCCACAGACATTTACTCTCGTAAGCTCAGCAAAGAGGTAGGGTTAACTGCCCCGCAGTTACTGATCCTCCAAGCCATCAAAGGCCTTGGCGCAGTGTCGATTTCCAAGCTTTCGGAAGAAGTCAGCCTCAGTCAGGCAACAGTGACAAATATCATCGACCGCCTAGAAAGTAGAAGTCTCGTTGCAAGACACCGCAGCACCCAAGACAAACGAGTCGTGCATGCAACTCTTAGTGAAGAAGGCATGAAAAAAGTGGCGGAGGCGCCAACGCCCATCCAGAACACTTTCAGTAAACGTTACGCCGGTTTAGCAGAGTGGGAAAAATCAATGATTGTCGCCGCCTTCCAACGAGTTGCTGCGATGATGAACGCAGAGGAAATAGATGCATCCCCGGTCCTGCACGTGGGTGAAGCCATTGATCAACCTTCGACGAGCTAATCGCCAATCCTTAATCAATCAGTACATGTACTAACACAATCCCTCAATTGGGGGGGTTGTTTCTAACGACTATCAGTGACACCGTACTAGCCGAGGGCGCTGGCCCAAATAAGTGAAGAAACCGAGGAAAACCGAGGAAAACCGAAACTATGAAACGCATCATCGTCCTTCTAGCCGCCTTGCTGTGCGCTCATAGCGCTTACGCAGTCATTCAACAACAAGTGTCCGTAGTCCCGACCGACAAACCTGCTGTCCGTACTGCAACTGTCAGTTTCAGTAGTGGCGATGTAGAAGTCGATGATGATGGCGACATTGTTATTACCTACTCCGGCGACAATCGCCGAGGCGGTGTCCTAACAGTCACACCTGTTGATGGATCTCCTATTAACGTTACGATTCCCGCCAATGCTGCAGTCGTTGCGTTAAATCTACGAAATGGCACCGCGCTTCCGCAAAGAGGATCATCGCCTACATCTCGACCATCAGATAACCCCATCCGACTAGGCGTTACATATGGTATGGCGACTGGGGACATTCCCGCCATTACCTCCGGATTAGGAGAATCAGAGTCCGCGGGGCAAGAACGTACTGTCTTGCCATCCGAAGATGAATTCGACCTTGATATTGCGGGGTTGACGGCATCCTTTCCGGTTTTCGGTAACGCCACTTTGACGCTTCATGCCGCGTCCGGTGACGGTGACGATGAGGGTGCGGCGACAATCGCTCCCGGCGGTATAAACGCGTACGCTGTCGCAACAGGTGATGTACCCGGTGTCGGGACCGGGGCGTTCTTTGGCAGTGCTGGCGGCATGTCTTGGTCGTCACACGAATACGATTACGACAAGTTCCAAATTGGCTTTGGTGTACCCTGTGATCTCTTCAACTTTTCCGAAAATTCTCAAACCATCGCCAGAGTAGATCTTACGTTCGCACGGTTTGATCAAGAATTCGACGCGATGAATGCTCCAATTTCTATCAGTGGTGTGAGCCACATGCTGCATCAAAAGGTTGACAGTGACCTACTGCAGTTGCGTCTGGGTATGGACTGGGTAATGCCAATAGACAACGTTTGGTCGATTTCCCTTGGCGGCGGCTTGTCTTACCAACGACTCGACTCAGACTTCAAATCTCATGAAGAATTCGACCTGTTCGGCAGTGTAAGTTCGCTAAATCTTCGCGATGATGAAACGGAGAACGACTTCGGCGGGCATGTGAGAGCAGGTGTCAATGCAGACCTGGGGAGGTTTACGCTAGGCTTGAATGCAATGTATGAAAGTGGACTATCAACACCTGGCATTAGAAATCTAAATAGCGGCGACGATAACTTCCTCAATGGATTAGTCTCAGGTTTAACCAGCGAAGATTCTGACAATCTCTACTATGCACTGACTGTGGGCGTCAAACTCTAAGCCGGAGGGCCACTCAAAACCGAATCGAGCTTCGGCTCGATTCGGACATTACAAGGAACTGTGTGATGGACAGAGTTGCTGGAATATTCGCGCTGACAGCACTTGTCACTGTAACTGCACTCTCACCCAGCCTTGCCTTCGCAAACCCACCAGACGACCCTTACTACTCCTCACAAAATTCATGGCAGCAGGGCTATCCGGATCAATGGGGTTTGCACGCCATTGGTTTTACCGATACAGATGATTCTGCATGGAATATCGAAAATGGCATTGCGAATCCGGTCATCGTCGCTGTTCTCGACACCGGTCTAGACTATTTCCATCCAGATCTAGATCCCGCCAACATTTGGCAAAACCGTGCGGAAATAGACAACGGTATCGATGATGACAACAACGGCTATGTCGACGACATTCTCGGCTGGAACTTCGTTGAGGACAACAACAATCCGTGGGATTTCTCATCACACGGAACACACGTTGCGGGAATAATCGGCGCGGCTTCAAACAACGGCCAAGGAGTGAGTGGGATAAATTGGGGTGTCCAGATTATGGCCCTTAAGGTTATGAACTTTACTGGCAGAGGACGCACGGTGCCCTTGGCGGGTGCCATTTACTACGCCGTAGACAACGGCGCAAAAGTCATCAACCTTAGTCTCGGTGCCGTAGATAACTCTCTCATTCAAAAAGAAGCGATCGACTACGCACATAAGAACGGTGTGTTGGTTGTTGTCGCTGCCGGTAATGCCAATCAAGATACAGCGGTCGTTACTCCAGCGGGATTAGACAACGTTGTGACGGTAGCCGCAGTCACTCCAGATGGTGAACGCGCGGGATTTTCAAACTGGGGAGACGCCGTAGACATCGCAGCTCCTGGCGTCGATATACTATCTTTACGCGCGCGTCGAACTGATCTATCCCTCGTTGCCGGTCTTGAAGGCTATGAGCCAGGGCAGGCTTTTGTTGGTCAACAAAATAGATACTACAGAGCCACAGGGACATCGTTTGCCGCGCCGTTTGTATCAGGTGCTGCGTCTCTACTTTATGCACAAAGACCGAACATCTCTCCCGTAGAAGTAAAACGCCTGATTCTACAATCTGCGCAGGATATCGATACACCAGGCAGCGATCTCAACACTGGCTACGGTGCACTAGACATCCAAGCCGCACTTTCGGCAGACACAGAATTCTACTTAGACGCCGCACTAACATCAGTGCAAGTTACCCAACAAGGCAAGAAAGCCATCCTACAGACACTAGGTAGCGTAGCTGCTGACAAGCTAAAAAAAGCTTGGATTGAAATCGGCTCTGGAGAGCAGCCGAAGAAGTGGACAAAGGTAGGCAGCGAAATCAAGAAGTCCATAACAGAGGATGTTCTCAACGAGATTGATGCGAAGAACTTTTCAGGCTCTAGCGTTTGGATCCTAAAGCTAGTGGCAGAACATAAGAACGGACGTCAGCGTGAGTCACGATTTGTGTTGAATCTGAACTAACGTGTTAGCAACGCTGACAATAGCCTGTCGTCGTGCACTCTCTGCAACGGCATTTCTAGCTACTGCATCGTCGCTATTTTTGTCAATGCCTACAGTCGCCTCATCAGCCGGTGGCTCAGAGATTGGCATTATCTACCAAGGCAACACTAATCCAGAAATAGCGCTCGCTGAATTACTTGGCGAGTTCGGCTCTGAAGTTACAGGGACTGTGTTACGACCTGAGGGTGGCGGGTATCTAGTCAGCATCACCAAACCCGAAGATCCGGATGTCAGTTCAGCCTTAATGAGCGCGTTAGGTTCTGGCTCACGAATCAGGCATGTCGAGTCAAATGTCTGCTATGAGTTTTACCCGGAGCGTAGCCCTAACGAAGAACGAGCTCTGCACACACCTAACCCACCTACTCCGGCGGATTTCCTAAACGGCGATCGTCCAGAGTGGACAGACGAAGGACTGACCTCGTCTGAGACGGAAACCGGCGGACGCGAATATCATTCAACGACACGCACGAACAACTCACAGCTCCACCCAAACTCGGCGCACGGTAGGTTGGACCATGGTCAGGGATCCGGGCGGTGGTACGATTCCTCCCGAAACGCCAGGGGGATCGATACCTCCCGAATACGACTCCATGAGTTGTGATATTCCAACGTTCCAGAAACAGAAAACGCCGGATATCAAAACACTCCTCAGCCATGGGAATCCTAGCAATTTCATGTATCCGCGACCTATCCCGTTGCAAGTGCGCGCCGCGGATTTTGATGAAATCCAATACGCATGCAGCGGTTGTGGCGGTGAAAAGACCAACGATCGTCGCTACATAGAGGAAGCCATAGGCCTATACGATTGGAAGTTAGACGGCAAAGGCTCGCTAAACAAGCCTTACAAAGATCTTGAAGATGGCGTTCAAGACGAAATCGACCGCATCCGTAAGGAGATAGCGGCTAAGTCTGCGGCTCTAGCTGAGGCACAGGCAAAAAAAGCTGAACTGGATGCCACCCGACCCGCCCGTGAGGCGGCACTCGATGCTGAGATCGCCCGGTTGGAAGCCGACCTCGCAGCAGCTCAATCAGAGCTTGGGACGCTCTCACCTCAAGTCACTGCTAAACAGTCAGCCCTTGATGAAGCAACCCGAAAACTCAATGCTGCTTTGGCTGAAATCGACCGACTTCAAACCGAAATTGACCGGCTGAACGGTGAGATCGACGATCTCGAAGACAAAATCAACGGCAAACCATCCGGAGAAAGCGAGGAAATTTCAGCGAGATTGGATGCGTTAACAAGCCAGCTCGAAGCTCGCCAGACAGAACTCGCTCAACTCAAAATTCAAAACGAAAATACAGAGCGAACGCTTTCGGCCAGTTACGATCTTGCTGTCGACAGATTAGTAGCGGCTCGACAAAATTTGGCAAACATTCGCGCACAGGTAACCGCGAAACAAGACGAGATCTTAGCGTTGGAAAATCGCCTTTATGCGAACCCCGCTCTCCAAAGTGCAATGCTTGGCCAAGCAAACGTCTATCGACTCGCAAGGGATTTGCAAAACCAATTCTTTAGTGGAGGACTACCACCTACACAAGAATTATTGCGCTTCGCTCAAGAAGTCTTCCAATCGCCTTCAGCGAGTGCTCGTGAAAACGCTTTGGAGTTATTCGTCACCGAGCGGGACCGCTTACTCAATCAGCTTGGCCAACAATGCTCTGCGCTTTCACAACCAAGCCAATCAGAATGCGTCGCAATATTGGATGAGTTAACCAATGAAGCACAATCGCTGGCAGATACGCTAACAAATGCGCTCAGTAACCCAGAGGTGGGAGGGACACCCGAGGAATGGCGCCGCCTCGATGAGCTCCGAGATGAGCTGAAGGCGCTAGAAGCACAGATACGCCAAGCAGAACAAGCAGTTACTGCAGCTGAGCAAGCCGTGACTCAGGCTCAACAGGTTTATATAAACGGCATAGACGGGCTGCAACAGTCAGAAATCCGGCTGACTGTGGAAATCACCCGTATACAAGCGGAGTTTCAGACAGTGAGCGAGGAGCTGACAGCATCTCGTGCCAAGGATGAACAGGAGAGAATCGAGAAAACCCCAGACTGGCTGGACGAAATCGCAGCGCTACGCACGGAGATCGAGAGATTAGAAGCCGAGCTAGCTGCAAAACGCTTGGAAGCAGAAATCGCTCAAGTGGAACAGGACAAACTCGCAGATGAACTCCGCGAGCTACGAGCAAAGCAACGCGAGCTTCAAGGCCGAGTTCGGTATCTCGAAGCCCAATTGCAACGAAAACGAGATGAAAAGGCACGCCTCGCCGATGAAACGGCTGCACTTGAAGCTGAAATCAGAACTCTCGAAACGGCAATCGCCGCGCTAGAGGCAGAGCTCAAACGCCTGCTTGCTGGAATCACGTCGGGCACTCGTGGACACAAATCCGCGAACGGACAACAGGCCTTTTTCATTCCACCGCCACTGGAAGAGACAGACGGCTTTGATAAGGCTGGTTTCGAAACCGCAAAAGCTCTACTCGCTGAAAAGGAGGCTGCTTACGCCAAAGCGCGTGCAGCCAAAGGCCAGTTGCAGAAGGACGCATACAGCGTACTTAGAGGATTCACGGAACAGCTTTGGGCGCTCAAACTAGCGAAAAAAGTTTTGGCCGGTGTGGACGATGAAATAGCCAAACTTACCCAAAAGAAACAAGATCGCCAAGTCCAAGTTGTCGATGAACACAACGATGGCGTCGCGGCTGAGATGGCTCGCACGTCCGAGCTCGGCGACAAAAAAAACAGGTAATGAAGCTGATGTCACACGGGCCAAAGAAGTCGAGACCCAAGACAAAAAACAACTCGACGATCGCGAGGGGGAATTACAAGAAGCTACCCGAGAAAAATCAGATGCTGAGAAGGACGTCAACGGCAAACGAAGTGCCGCTGAGCAGGCAGACCAGGACCGCCGGCGCCTCCATGCTGACCAAAGCCGTTTGTTTGCCGAGTTTCAAACAAGCGTAAATCAACTGAAAGAAGCGGAGAGCCAGCTAACGCGCGCGAAATCAAGATCAGCGAGAGCCGCAGCTGCTAAAGACGACGCTGGTCTCAGCACAGCCACCGCGGAGATCAATCGCTTGGAAAGGGAGATCACTCGTCTAGACGGACAAGTCGAGGCGCAGCGTGGGCCGCTTTTACTGATGGACCGCCAATACAAGCAAGCGGTCGACCGTCAGAAACAAGCGGAGAGTGATCTCGCCGACGCGGAAGAGAACCTGCGAGAGATGAATACAGCGTTTTGGGACAAGGTGCGCTTTGTTAAATCAAGCCAGGATAAAGTTCGGGAGTCGCTTGAGGCGAGGCTCTCCGCTGAGCGGGAAGTACGCAAAACCGACGACGAGATAAAACGCCAGAACGAGAAGGTTAAGCAAGCCCAATCTGACCAAGCCAAAGCCGCCGATGAGGATAGTGAGGTTGTTGCGACCCAAAAGGAAATCGACAGCCAAACTGAAGCCAAGAACAAAGGTGAACAAGATAAAAACAAGGCGACCAATAAACTCGCTGCCCTAAAAATTAAGAAAGAGGAGTGGGACAAGCGCAAGTCCAAGGCGGACGATGATCTGACCAAAGCTCGCGACGAACGTGACAAAGCTAAGGACGACTTGCAAAAATTTCTCGTCAACCAATTCAACAACGTGCGTCACAAAGTCACGATTGATCTAACGATCATGGATATCTCAAGTGCCGCCAAAGCCGCCGCCGAAGCTGCAGGCGAGCCTCCACCTGACGAAGACAAGTGGCGGACAGCAGATGAACCCAGACTCGTCACCGTCACCATCGAGTACCGAAGTGCAGGCGGTTCCACAGTTGTCCGTGGTGCCGGTGGTCGAACACCGCAAATCAACGGTGCTTTCGACGATGACCTTAGTGCACCAAGCGATGTACCCGCCGCTGCCGCAATTTGCCAGCTCTCTGTTGGTTACATCAGTGAACCTGTCCCTACTTTGTCCATGGGCGTAATCAAGCGAGATACGGACGTTGGCGAGAAAGGTTTGGAGCCGAAAACTGTAGCGCTCTATTTCGACAAAGGAAGAGCGCTATACGACTATTGGCCACCAGTGCCACGGCCAAAGTCAGCAGGATCAGGATCGCCAAGTCCGACATCCAATTCAGGAAACCCGGGTGCGCCCCCAAGTGCACCAGATAACGCTAACGCAGGACCTGCGGGCGATGGTGATGCCGGCGCAGATGTAGAGGAAAAAGATGAAGAAAAAATCCTGGTACATGCGGCGACGCCATTTGTTACTGGCGCCACCGACATAGATGAAATAGCAGCACAATGTACGTTGGGAAACGCCACCGCAATTGCGATCGGCGGGCAAGAGAGCGCCGGGATGGAGTCCGAGTCCGTACCACAAATGTGTGAGGCAGGTGGTAGCACAGGCGGCGAGATAGAAGATGTTCCACACGCGAAGTGGGATACAAAAACCTACACGTCGGGCGTTGAAATGAAAACAACAATCAACGTCCCAAAAGTTAAGCCCGATCAGTGCGAGGGGGATGTTGACTTTCAAGTTGAGTACTTAGACAGCACCCGGCAGTGGAACGATACAAAATCCCAAAACCACATATACAAACGCCACGCCGGTCTGCTTGGCGATGCGCCACAGGAATACGGAGACTTTGGTAAGCAAAATAAAGTTCAACTTCGATTCCAAGTGTTCGAAGGTGGGCATCAGGGCAAATCAAAGCAGACTGTCGAATGGAGACTTGGCGGCGTCCAACCCGCTGTCGATAAGTCGAAGTACGGTCTAGGCGCCCTTGGTGTAACCGAACTGACCGGTCCCAAGGCGCTTGAGACCGATGCTTCAGGTTACTCCAAGGTGGACTTCCTATTAGAAGAGCGGTGGGGCACCGCAACAGCCACTGCCGAGTGGAAACGCGGCACTACGGTTTGCGCAACCGCGACTATGAAAATAACCCGGCCTGTAAGCTTGAACGAGATCCACATCGGATTTGCGCCGAAGAACGGTTGGGAGCAAGGCAAAGAGGCCTTTGGCGGCAACTTTAACTTTGACGCTTTGGCAGACGCGCTTGAAGGAGACGGGCCTGAGACTTCGTCTTCCATGGCTGTAGGGCTGCTCGACGATTGGATGGATCCGGTCGACGAAAAGAAAATTCTCTTCAGTCTGATCTCACCAGATGAGGCAAACATCGATCCGAGTGAAGTATCGACCTCGGTTTATGGGCTTGCCTGGAGTTTCGCCACTGACGTTCCGGAAGAGTCAGAAGTCAAGTTCCAGGCTGAAGTGGACGAAGCACTGAAACCGGTAACGACCCCTGCGCTACTGACAGGCGAACAATCGACATCGACATTGGACCAATTCCAAATTGGTCCAGAAGGCAAGCGCTTAACAATCAAGACAGATGAGCCGTTCGTACCCGGCCAAGCTTTCAGCGGTACAGCTAAGCTCGTTCTCTCTGCGGGTGAGCTGAACATTCCCCTAAAATTTAAGCAGCTTCAACTGGAAACAGAGGGAGTCGTCGTCGACGAAGACGGCATCGCAACGGAAGGGTCCGTGAATTGGTCTGTTAGCAGTACTGGCCAGGCCTCTTGGCCCTTCAAGGTCGAAGCCTTTGATTTTGAGTTCCGCCTTGAGAAGTTAGGGCTGAGTGCGGGTAGCGACGCCAAAATCACCGGTAAAGTAAAAGTTCCGAGGCGCGAGAACACCTTTGTGAATTTCGATGCCATCATCGGACCCAAAGGTTTTATCGGTCGCGTCAGCGACTTCCCGGAGATTGAGCTTGCCAAACTAAAACTAGAAAGAGGCGCCGCTTTCGTTGTGGATATGCACAGTGAAGAGGACCCCGACGACCTAGATCTAAAAGGCAATTGGCGCGGCAAAGGTCTAGTGGTTGTTCAAGCAAGCCTCCTGCTACCTGAGGCTCTAAAGGGTGACGCCGAAACGCCACCCAAAATATCCGTTAAAAATCTTTTCTACAATTCCACGGGGCTAAACGGCGGAATCGATATCGCGTACACAGTCTCCGCAAAGTTAGGCAAAGTCGATTTCGCCATCGAAAAAGTTGCGGTTGAATTCCAAGCCAACCAACTGCACAAAGGTGAGTTCAGCGGCAAGATGACACTAGCCGAACCTTTCCACGGAAATGTCTCCGCAACGATGAGCCTCGACCGGGCAGGCAAGTACAGCTTTGCAATCGGTACAGATAAACCTATCACGGCCCCAAGCCTCGGCTTAACTCTTTTGTTAGAAAAAGTTGCCGCAGAGTACGATCAACCAGCGAAGATCTTTACCTTCGAATTGGAAGCGCAAATGCGCTCAAAGACCTTTAGTGAAATTCGGGTGAATAAGTTCAAGGTCAAATCGACTGGTGATATTGAGGCTGACGTCGATCTAAATCTTGATATGGAATTTGGCAAGGGATTCTCCGCACACATTGGCAAGTTTGCACTCAAGAAAACTGACACAGAATTCGAAATGAAGCTTGAGACCATCAAGCTGCAGCTATCAGATGCCCTCAAAGGTGATATCGAAGTCATTCAAATTGGGAAAGGGCCAAAGATCGAGAAATTCTCAGCTACCGTAAAAGCCAACAAAGGACCGGTCACATTCGATGCGAGCGTCGATTACGAAGCAGATGTCTTTAACGGAAAACTTGCCGTCAAAGTCGAAAAGGTTCTAGAAATAGATGGCTCGTTTGTCCTTGGCACACAAAAACAGGAAGACGAATCGGAATTCACCTACTGGTATGTCGAGCTCAACTCGAAAGTCACTATCCCACTGGGTCCGCCGCCACCACCACCCTCTGCCACCGGACTCGCCATCACAAAACTTGGTGGTGGTATCGGCTATAACTATGACCCGCCAATCGGTCAGGCACCCGGAGCCGTGCGCAAGACAGATACATTCTCCCTCAAGGCAGCGATCGAGATCGGCAACTTCCCAGGCGGTGAAGTTTTCGCCGGGCGTCTGACCATGGTCTTGGTCTCGGATCGATTCTCAGTTAATGGGAAAGTATGGGTATTGGATCGAGAGTCCAGCCTCTTTGGGGAAGGTCAGCTGGACCTGTACTGGAAACCATCTGCGAAGCTAGAGGGCTTTGTACGCATGCTTATCGCACTCCCGGGAACGGACGGTAAACTTCTACGTCTGAACGGTCAGGTGGATTTCAAATACGCGGGCGGCACAGATTGGTTCATTAAGAGTCGAACCCTTGAGGGCGCCCTTCTCGAAAAGGTAATCGCTGAGGGGAACATCGATATTAAGTCTGGCTCGGCGTTGCTCGAAGGCAATGTTCGCTACGACTTGGACAAATCCATCCCTCTCGCCGTCGTGACGCTGCAGGTCAAAGTAAATCTACGAGCTGACGGCAAGCTTGAGTTTATTGTCAGCGAATCCGAGGTATCACTCACAACCGAGCTGAGATTTAGAGGAAACGTTGACGTCACGCTGGAAACACGCGTACGAAACTTTGACCTAGCAACTGTGTCTGCCGACGCTCAATTGAAGTTTAATGCCACCAACAGGACAATAAAGGTGGACGGAAGTGTCACCGTCAGCTGGGATACCTGGGTACACGCGGGTAGTCACGATGTCGACATAGGATATTCGAGATAGATATGAAGAAGCTGGCTGTGAACTGCCTTCTGGTTGCCACCCTCCTGCTTGCGAGCCAGCCCGTGTTCTCTCAGGGGAGTCTGTTTACGCACTCAACACCTGCAGCAGTTTACTTACGCTGGAACGCCCCTCTGGGTGAGGCGTTTGAAGGCTTCCACATCGAGCGGCAAACTAATCAAGACGGAAATTGGCAGCGCGTCACAAACGAGCTCATTGTTCCCATTCAGGATGTCGGTCAAATTCAAGCCTTGATGGGGGCACAAGCTGACAGTTTCCTAGCTTTTTTTGGAGACGGTCTGGTCACAATCAGTGCCAGTCAGTTTAGGGACGTGATGTCGGACCCAGTTGCTCGAGGCTTCATACAGTTCTTTTCAGTGCAGAACCCCAATATGGGTTACGTTTTGGCAGAACGTTACGTCGATCGGGACGTTGAACAGGAAAACACTGTGCAATACCGCGTCCAGATACGGCGCAACGGTGACGAGACTCTATGGGCAGAATCTTCCCTGCTCACCCCAAGTTCAAGCCAACAGGTACCCGTACCGAGGGACCTAAGTGGAGAAGGGGATGAATCTGTCGCGCGACTAAATTGGCGACACGACGAAACCACCTCAAGCTCTGGAAACAGTGTTGCTTATCGCGTTTATCGTTCGGATACGCCGTCTGGCCCTTTCACTCCCGCTAGCCTAGAACCGGTTATCCCGACAAAAGTAAATGGCGGCACACCCGACTACCTTTACATCGACCGCTACCTGAACAATGGTCAACCTTATTGGTATCGGGTCAGCGCATTAAACGTATTAGGTTTCGAAGGAGCACAATCAACTGCAATTAAGATTATTCCGAAGGATACCCGACGCCCACCTACGCCAATGGATTTGATCGCAGAGCTTCAATCTGAGGGTGTATTTCTACGCTGGACACCAATCATATCCTCCGATTTGGAAGGGTATCGAATCTACCGTGGCGATACGCCTCAAGGAGACTATGGACCGGTTTGGCCCGAATCGGATCAGCCACTCACTCCCAAAATAAGTCGTATTGAACCGCTCAGCGAAGGCCAAGAGTTTTGGTACTACGTCGTGGCAGTGGATCTCGCTGGTAACGAATCGCTACCCTCAGATCGAGTACAGGTTTTCAAACCTGACGCGACCCCACCAGAGCCGGTACAAAACCTAGTCGCGATTGCTGGCGATCGAGAACCCGTTGGTATTCACCTAACATGGCAGGCAAACAACGAATCTGATCTTCAGGGCTACCTTGTCCACCGGACCACTCGCATTGCGGACGACGTTGTTGACGAATCGAAGTTCTTTACTCAAAACGTCGACCCTTTGACTGAGCCAGCCTATCTCGATCCCGTGCCGCCAATTTCACAAACAAAATACGCTTATCGTGTCATAGCCGTCGACAATGCTGGTAACTACAGCGAGTCATCGGAAGTAGTAGTTGCAAGGATGCCGGATACTGTTGCTCCGACTGCACCAGCTCTGCGTTACGTCAGAATGGATAGTGGTGCTGTACAAATCACTTGGCAAGCCAATGGCGAACCAGATTTGGAGGGTTACCGTTTATACCGCTCCCTTGATGACAAACAGTTTGCTCCAGTTGGATCCATTGTCGTCGGGCAGGATACTTCCGATAATCCACCAGATCTCAATACGATCTATCACTACCATCTGACAGCATTGGATGAGAGCGGCAATGAAAGTGACCCATCGCAATCGCTCTCAGTGATGAACCGGGATAACGAGCCACCGAACGCTCCTGATGTCACAGCCATCCACGCGCCAAAAGAAGGACTAGAGATCGAATGGACATCCGTCCCAGGGGACGTGGATCTACTAATTCTCTATCGTGGTGTTGAAGACGCAGAGCCAGATGTCTTCGCCTACCTCTATGAACGTGAGCAACGATACTTAGACGTTGATGTCGATAGCGATAAGTCTTACCAATATTACCTACGCGCGACCGATGCAGCCGAAAACTTCAGCACACCGGGCAAGTCTATGAAGTACTCACCATAGATGTCTCATCTTTGGTCTACGCAAACTAACTTGGTCCGCATAAATAATTTGGTCCACGCAAACAAAGACGCCAAACACTTTGTAGAGCTAATCTAAACCCGACAAATCGAGGTCCATAACCAGCGCGGCGTGGTCACTGACAGCCTCACGGCGATGAGCTTGCCTCTCATCAGAAACCCAGATGTGCTGTGTACTCACCACACGGTCAACAAGCTGCGGGGATACGAACAACTGGTCGAGGCGAAAGCCGTTGTCATGCCCTGGCGAATACCAAGTGTATTCTCGTTTGTTGCCATGGAGCAGTCTGAATGCATCTCGCCAACCAGCTTGCTCTATTTGGTCGAACCACTGCGTCGTCTTCTTATTGAACACGCGGGTCTGTTCATCAATGCCAATTCGACCGGAGTTTGTATCACCTGCAAACACCGCGGGACCCCCGCGCCAGCCCCGCATAACTTTGATAATCGCATCGTGATACTGCGGTTTCCGACCCGTGTGCTGATTGGGGATATGCATACCGGCGATAGTGATAGCAGGCGCCTGAATTTTGATAGCTTTAAAGCGCCCTGGCTCGATTGGGCGATGCCGTACGTTACGTGGCAGTACGGGCGTGCGAGACGCAATCAACAATCCATTCGCAACCTTGGTAACTTCGCGGCTTGTGGACACTTGGTGACAAAGTCCATCACGGGCAAGCTCAGCAGCAAGAGTCACGCTTGGGGGCGTTGCGCGAAATTCCGACAAAAGGGCTACATCAGGAGCAAGCTCCACGATCGCTTGCCTTATCTTGTCGATACGAACACCGCCGCCAGCACGGATATTCCAAGCAAGCACCCTAAACATCGTAAGTAGAAATCGGTCGATCTCGCATGCCTCTCATCTTGCCGGTATACGTGTGGGCTTGGAACCATCGAAATCGCAACTCGTTTGTCGCCAGCGGGTATAATCAAGGCTCAACTATTGTCTCCCTTCGTTTGGTAGTGGAAGCCCCGTTATGTTGATTTTCAGGCAACTGTTTGACCCACAATCGTCGACCTACACCTATCTGCTGGGAGACGACGCGACGCATGAAGCAGTTCTTGTCGACCCAGTTTTTGAACAAGTTCGACGCGATGCCGCTTTGGTCGACGAGCTTGGCCTAAAACTGGTCGCCACCATCGAGACTCATGTCCATGCTGATCATGTGACCGGTGGTTGGCTGCTGAAACGACAATACGGCAGCGAGATCGCGATATCCAAATCAAGCGGCGCACAAGACGCAGACCGATACCTCGTTGATTTCGACGTGATCAAATTCGGCGGACGTTACTTGCAAGTCCGTTCGACGCCCGGTCACACGAATGGCTGCTTAACATTCGTCTTAGACGACGAAAGTAAGGCATTCACCGGTGACTGTTTGATGATCAGAGGCAGTGGGCGAACCGACTTCCAACAAGGGGAAGCAAGTGAGATGTATCGCTCAGTCCATACAAAGATATTCACTCTACCTGATGAGTGTTTGCTGTACCCCGGACATGACTATAGGGGTCTTACCGTAACCAGCGTCGCTGAAGAACGTAAATTCAACCCGCGTCTGGGCGGTCAAGTCGGAGAACAAGACTTTTCGGTTTACATGGAGAATTTGAACCTACCCCACCCCCAACAAATCGATATAGCTGTGCCCGCGAATATGCGTTGTGGACAGCCTGAGGGTGACGTGGACGCACTCGATGCGCAAACCTGGGCAGCGCTCAAATACACCTTCGCGGGTATCTGGGAAATCGAACCTCAAGCATTCGAGGAAGTCGCCGGGAAAGTACAACTTATCGATGTGCGTGAATCGATCGAGTTCGAGGGTCCACTTGGTCACATTCACGACGCGAAGCTCATCCCCTTAGGGTCACTTGAAGGGCAAATGAGCAAACTCGATCGAGAACTGCCAATCGTGGTCGTTTGTCGGTCTGGCGCCCGCTCAGCGCAAGGTGTGTTTCTCTTACAAAAAGCGGGCTTTGCAGACGTCGCTAATCTTGCCGGAGGGATGCTGCGTTGGCGCGCAGCAGGGCAACCCGTCTTGAACGGCGGCAGCTAAGTCAATCTAGAGGTCGGCGTAGACAGCCTGGTGCAAACCGGTGCCACGGGGATCGCCAACGATGTAATTGTCCATTTGATTCATCACATACGACATACACAGATGTGCATCCGTATCCACGCAAACTGTCGAACCACCCGCACCGCCCCACCACAGTGAGTTTGCATTTGGGCTCATCGGTATTTCAGGCGTTGGCTTCGCATAACCCATCGCAAATTGGACTGACAAGCCTAGAACCAAATCCGCTCCTTCGACTTGTGTCTGCAGAGCTCGAGCCACTGTGTTCGGCGAGAATAGTGTTTGGCCAAACGCCTTGCCGCTATTTGCCATCGCTGTTTGAGCCCGAACGATAGAACGCGCGTTACCGTGTCCGTTAGCAGCTGGGATTTCCGCCTGCCGCCATTCAGCGCTAGCAACACTCTCTGGTGGTAGGTTTAATCCGCCAAATACTCGACCGGGGATAGAATCCGGGTCCATTTCTAAGATCGGCGCTACTTCCTTAGCGGGCACAAGATCTGCAATTCGATCAAAGTGCTTTGGATCAACGCCAACATGGAAGTCTGCACCCACTTTCTCTGCAACTTCTTCCCTGAAATAGGTGCCAAACGATTTACCAGTAACTCGCCGGACAACTTCGCCAATCAGATAGCCTTGAGTTATTGCATGGTAGCCACTGTGGGCACCGACTTCCCACCAAGGCGCTTGGCTCGCGAGATCGGCACATGCAAGGTCCCAGTCATATAGTTCCTCTACGGCCAGGGTACGACTGAATCCTGGCAGACCCGCCGAATGCGAGAGAAGGTGTTTAACACACACACCTTCCTTGCCAGCTTGCGCGAACTCCGGCCAATATTTCGCAACGGGTGCATCAAGGTCGAGATCGCCCCGATCTTCAAGCATGAGTGCAACTAGAAACGTCATCGTTTTGGTCGAGGAGTAGACATTAATGATCGTATCTTCTTGCCACGGTATGGTCCGTGCCTCATCTCGATGGCCACCCCACAGGTCCACCACGTATTCGCCCTCAAGCGTCGCAGCGAAGCTTGCCCCAACGTCGCCGTTCTCGCTGAAATTCCTTTCAAACGCTTCGCGCACCGACGCGAACCGCTCATCGCAGTATCCTTGAATCTCCATGCCCCTCTCCTTGAAAATTGTCTGCTAGTTAGCTTAGCGTCATGAACGAATGCAAGCCAGTGATGCCCAACAGGTGCGTCAACTTGCAAAGTCGGACATGCAACCCAAGTCGGGAGCCTCAAGTCGAGAATGGCTAAAGGTCGCCTCGCCTGTTACGGCGACCCTTTTTAAACTTACCGCGGATGCCGGGCACTGATCGACTTGGTTACAATTCAACGCTACAGCTCTTTGAGCTTACCCCTGGCCCGTTCTTGCACTAGCAAACGACGCTCCGCGACTACCTCTGCTGGTGGGCTGCGATGTCGTCGACAAATATCGACTTCGTAGGTCATCGCATCACCCAACGCAAGATCATAGGCATGGTCTATCTGACGCTTGTACTCATTCATTACTTCCGGGACACAAGACAACATGTCTTGTGCAAGCGAGTGGCACGTCGGTAACAAGTCTTCGGCTGCTACAATCCGATTTACAAGACCCCACTCATAGGCAGTTTCTGCGGTTAAGAAGTTACCAGTCAGCGAAAGTTCTTTCGCACGTGCCAAACCGACGGCGCGAGACAAGCGCGCACCAAGTCCCCACCCCGCGATCAAGCCGACCCGCGCATGAGTATCCGCAAATCTTGTTTCTGGGGTCACCACTAACAAGTCGCAGGACAGAGAAATTTCAAATCCGCCAGTAATAGCAACGCCGTTAATTGCGCCAATGATGGGTTTGTTCACTGCTCGCATCAAAGAGGGCGGATCCGAGGGTTGTGGACTCTGATCACGCGAACTACTGCCCATCTCTTTAAGATCAAGTCCGGCACAAAAGCCCTTGCCCGCACCGGTCAATATAATTATACCGACATCGTCGTCGGTCCGTAACTCGGTTAGCACTTCCTGCAAAGCCCACCGTAGCTCCAGCGATAGGGCGTTCATTTGATCCGGACGATTCAAAGTCAAAGTGGCAACACCACCTTTTTTCTCAACGAGCAAGACCGACTCTGTCATCTCAATCCCCTATTAGTCATTTATATAAACAAAACCACATTTGTATAGCTCCGGCAAGACAGACCAGAATTTGCATAGTCAGGCAGGTCCATGGAAAGATCCCAGCTCCACAGCAAACGATCTTCAACATCACAACAGCCCAAGGTGGTAAAAATTGTCAGTTAATCTGAGGGGAAGTGTCGCAATAGTCGGCATGGGGGAAACAGAAGTTGGTGTATTACGCGGCCAAGGATCCACAGAGCTCTGTGCAGAAGCCGCACGACGCGCTTTGCTCGACGCGGCGATAACGAAAGCAGATATCGACGGCCTCGTGACCTGTAATCCCTGGGTCGAGCCGCATTTGTACCACGCGGAAATGTTTTCAGAGTATATGCAGATATTCCCAAGTTTCTGCATGACACTAAACGCAGGAGGTGCAACAACGCTCACTGCCGTCCTCCGAGCTGCAAGTGCCATAGTGACAGGTGTGTGCGATACGGTGTTGATCACACACGGAGATAATCCACGTAGTGGCATGACTGGTGCAGAGACAGGTGCCAAGATGACCACAACCATGAACCCGCAATTTGAACTGCCTTATGGTGTTCCTCTTACAAATGGTTATGGCATGGCAGCCCGGGCGCACATGCATGAATACGGCACGACCTCTGAACAGTTTGCACAAGTTGCAGTCTCAGCAAGAAGACACGCCAGCCTGAACCCAGCCGCAGAAATGCGCGACCCCATCACGATTGACGATGTCCTCAACTCTACTGTCGTAGCTGATCCTTTGCATGCGCTTGACTGTTCGCTGTGGTCAGACGGTGGCGGCGCAGTCATCGTGGTTGCTGCCGAACGCGCTAAAGACTTTCCAAACAAACCTGTCTACTTTCTAGGTTGCGGTGAAGGTCACTGGCACGAGCACTTGTTCCAGGCACGGTCCTTGACCACCACAGCCGCAAGTGAGTCCGGACCTCGAGCGTTTACGATGGCGGGTCTTGGTCCAAAGGACATGGACTTCGCTCAGGTATACGACTGCTTTACCCCGGTTGCGATCATGGAACTCGAAGATCTCGGATTCTGCGCCAAAGGTGAGGGTGGCAGCTTTGTGGAAAATGGCAATATCGAGCTCAGTGGTACCATCCCAGTCAACACACATGGGGGTCTCCTTTCCCACTCCCACACCGGACACCCGGGCACAATGTTTGCATTGACTGAAACAGTGACACAACTACGCGGTACGGGCGGAGAGCGCCAAGTTCCAGAGGCTGAAGTTGGTCTCGTGCACGGCCAAGGGGGCGTGATATCCAGTCACGCAACACTAATTCTGGGTACGGAGGCCACATTATGAGTAACAAACCAATTCCCAAGCCAACGCCAGAAACGGCGAACTTTTGGTCCGGCTGTGCAGCGGGCGAACTTCGCCTGCAGCACTGTACGAGTTGTGGCCATGTGCAATACCCACCTCGCAAACTTTGCTCAGGCTGTTTTAGTCAAGACGTTGAATGGCGACGGGCGTCAGGGCACGGCAAGATCCGTAGCTGGAGTGTTGTCATCGCTCCAGGCGCGCCCGGTTTCGAAGCCGAGGTCCCGTTTATCAGCGCGTTGATCGCGCTCGACGAGGGTCCGACAATGCTCTCCGTGTTACGCGAGTGCGCAGCAGCAGATGTGGAATTTGAGCAGCCCGTCGAGGTCATTTTCGAACAACGTGGTGAACAGTACGTGCCTTACTTCAAACCAGCATCCACCACATAGCGCATCGCCAACCACATCCGAGTCAACGAATGTCCAAACGGCCTAATATCGTCTTTATCTTTGCCGACCAACATCGTCATGACGCATTGGGTTGTGCCGGGAACGAGATCATACAAACTCCGAACCTCGATCGCTTGGCCACCAGTGGCGTGAGATTTGCAAACACGTGGTGTCAGTCACCTATCTGCCAGCCTTCTCGCGCTGCCTTGATCACTGGGCGTTATCCGCACGAATTAGGCGTGATGCGCAACTTTGGACCAGATATGGACAGTAGCTGGCCCACATTCATGAAGCAGCTTCAAAACGCTGGCTACAACACGGCTAACATAGGCAAAACTCATTACTACGCAGAAGGACTGAGCGAACCAGACGGAAAAAAGGACATGCGCGAGCACGCTGCAAGAGTTGCAGAGTTCGGTTTCGACCACGTGGTCGAAGAATTTGATCGATACGTACACGCCATGGATGGGGTCGACACGCCGTACACGGGTTATTTGAAGTCGGAGGGTGTTTACGAGACCTATCGCGATCAAATCAAATCTATATGGCGGTTGACCGACCAACACTGGAACGGTGTAACAAGCCCACTCACAAAGGAACAAGACTTAACAAGCTTTCTTACACGAGAGGCACAGTCGTGGCTCGCCAGGCAAACCGAGGCAGATCCTTTCTTTCTACAGCTTTCTTACGTACAACCCCATGTGCCGCTGATGGGTGACCCGGAGTGGGCTGACTATTACAAAGAAGCGATCATCCCAAGGGGTCCAACAAGCACAAACGATCACGCTGCTCCTGTTTGGCAAGACTATCTCTCTTGGTGCGGACACCATGCCAATGCACATCTCCTGAGTGATGACTACGTGTTAACAGGAGCGCGCCAGTATTACGCCATGATCTCCCTTATCGACGAATCTATCGGCCAATTGCTCGAACAGCTTAAAAGCCAATCGATGCTCGAGGACACCTGGATTATCTACAGTTCCGATCACGGCGAGATGCTCGGCGATCATGGCCTCATGGCCAAATTCAACTTCTACAAAAGCTCTGTCCAAGTACCGCTCATCATCCGCCCTGCCGGGGGCTGCGAACAATCCACAAGCGAGTCGTTGGCAGCAGTCGTTGATATCGGTCCTACTCTCTTGGACGTGGCGGGCGCACAGCCTCTGGATAAGATACGGGGTCGCTCTCTCCTACCCGTGATCACCGAACAAAAAGATGTGCACGAAACGCTGTTTAGCGAGATTCAGAAACAATCCCGCGAAGAAAAAGCGCCTACCTTCCGGGCCGTTAGAAACAGTCGCTATCGACTCACCGTAGAAACAAATACAAATACACCTTGCGAGCTCTTTGATTTGCATGAAGACCCATACGAGCTGAACAATCGAGCATCTGATCCGGAATTCAAAGCGCTGCGTTCAGAGCTCATAGACCTGCTATCCGCGGAGGTCACAACGGCTTAAAGATGGTCCCGGCTATCGCTCAAAGCCAATAAGCGTCCGTACGGGATTGTCTCGGTACTTCATAGCCACGCCTTTAGCTTTGATTGCAGCCTGAAACTGACACAAAACAGTTAGAATCACGCATAACATATGAATTAGGTGGCACATGAACAATCGACCATCGATTGAAGGCACAGTTGCATCGGGATTTGAGCGCGTGCGCGATTTGTACAACCACAATATGCACACGCTGCTTGAGCGAAACACCCAGCTTTGTGTCTACCATCGCGGTGAGAAGGTGGTAGATCTCTGGGGTAGCGCCATTGGTGACACAAGTTTTACGCCAGATACCCTCGTGAATGTGTTTTCCAGCGGCAAGAGTCTCGAGTCTATCGCGATGGCGTCATTAGTGAACGAAGGTAGGTTGGATTACGGCGCGAAAGTTACGGACTACTGGCCCGAGTTCGGTGCCAACGGTAAAAGTGAAACCACAGTCGCTGACGTCATGCGTCACGAGGGGGGTATGGCCTCTTTCGAAGTTAGTCTAAATCCGGAGGACTTGCTGCCTAAGAACATCAAACAGAACAAAATTGGTGCCTTGATCGAGCAACACGATCAAAAGTTTCGAGCACCAGACAAGCCCCGCGAATACCACGGATTAACGCGAGGTTGGATCGTTAATGAGATATTTCGGCGGATAGACCCTAACGGTCGAACCATCGGCGAATACTTGCAGGAAGATCTCGCAGGTCCGCTTGGCGCTGACGTGGTTATCGGCGTTCAGGAAGCAGATCTAGACAGACGCAGTCCTGTAGTTTTTCCAGGTCCAGCGCGCATACTTGGCGAGAGTCTTCGCCCTAAAGCTCTCGGCCGAAAAATGGAACGCAACATTTTTGAATTGGCTGGCTTGTTAGGAGGTATGCGATCAACACTTCAAGGTGGTTCCCGTAAGAACGCGCCATCTGCGTTCGAGGGTCCCAAAAGACTCCCCGACTTCAATTCACCCGAGATCGCGATGGGCGAAACACCATCAGCAAATGCTAATTGTACAGCCCGAGGCCTCGCCAAAGTTGCGGCGATGATGTCTATGGGTGGTAAATGGGGCAACGAAGAGTTCTTGAACGAAGAAGCGTGGCAAGCCGTGCACGGTGAAGTGCTTGATGGAGAAATGGGTTTCGCCTCCGCTCACTTTAGCCAAGGTGGCCTCGCCCATTTTGGTCATCTCTCAGAACAGAGCACACCAACTGATCGCCGTCTCAATGAAGGACGTGAAGGCTTCTACGGTTGGATGGGGCTGGGCGGATCATTGTTCCAATGGCACCCTGAACTTCAAATCGGGTTCGGTTATGTACCGACCTCACTCAATGCCATCGATTTTGTCAACGAACGCGGCAAGAGCTACCAGGCAGAAGTGTTGAATTGTGTCCGCAACTTAGTCTGAAGAGCGACTAAATTTGGACTTAAACCAGCCTTTAATGGCAGCCCAGCTATTGCGAATCACTGCTGCTATTTCAGGTCCCAGAAGCGGCATTGCACACCACCAAGCAATCTCAGCAAACACGATTAGACCGCCGGTCCAGACCCCCTTATCCGTCAGCTCCATAGGTAGGAAGGGGACGACCGGGAGCGCGAGCCAAGCCAAGCAGGATAACGTGATCAAAACCCAGCCGAGCCATTGCCGTATCGTTAACTCACGCAGCAGAGGATAACGGTCTAGCACCGAAGTCGGTCCATTCGAGGGTCCAAAATTCTATCAGTCGTCATGTCTCCAGAGCCGCTTCGGTTGTTTCATACGTGGTCTCAGTTTGAACCGTTCGGTAGGATGAACGGCTATGACAATCTCCTCCCTTCGACGCTCTTGGTCAACTTTTTGAAGTTGTCTTGGTTCGCGACCTGTTTCGCCTTAATGCTAGCGAACGTAGTGTATGCCGAACAGTCAAATTGGCCGGAGGCATGGTTTAAACCCGCGCAGACCGCTGGCCAGCTCAACATCAACACCTTCACTCAGAGCCCAAGTCTCGACGGCCTCGGGCTCCCTACAGTCGAACACCGGCTTCCCGACAATCCTGTTGTATTGGTTCCACTCGATGACATTGGACGCCATGGCGGAACCGCTCGAATCATCTCGCTAGATTCCGGCATGCTGTACAGCCCTGAGGGCTTAGTGACAATTTCGCCAGACCACAAGAGCATCCTGCCGAATCTGGCTGAATCTTGGCGGTACAGCGAGGATGGTCTGCAACTCACGATGAAACTCAGAAAGGGATTGAAGTGGTCAGATGGACAACCCTTGACCGCAGCAGATTGCTTGTTCATGACCAATGACTTGCAACTAAACCCGGACTACCAACCTGTCACCCCCCTTATTTTAAGAGGACTAGAACTCACAGCACCAGATCCGTGGACGCTTGTCTACAAGTTCGATCAGCCGAGCCCTTTATTTATTAACTACATGGCGCAAGTGCCGGAGCTCTTTTTGGCGCCGAAGCATTACTTTGCTCAACATCACCCGAGGTATAGCGACGCAGAACAAATATCAGAGCGAATGCGGGAAAAGGGTTTTATCTCCTGGTCAACGTTTATCCGCGCGAACCTGCAATTGCGTATCGAAGATTCTATCGAAAAACCGACAGTTCGCGCTTTCAAACCGAGCAAGTTCACACCAACGGTCAATCGTTATGATCGAAACCCTTACTATTTCAAGGTGGACCCCGAAGGCCAACAACTTCCTTATATCGATACGATCGAGGCAGAAATCGTCAGCGAAGGCGCGGTTGCGGTAGCAAAGGCATCGAATGGTCAACTGGACTTCGCAGCATTTACGATGCCTACACAAGACATTCCACTGCTCAAACTTGGCGAGCTGAGTAGTGACATCAAAGTAAACATTTGGCGGCGCCTACATGGCAGTGATCTGGTCATACAACCCAACTACAACCACAGCAACGAAAAACTACAAACACTTTATTGGGATGTGAGGTTTAGACGGGCACTGTCGATCGCCATCAATCGCATAGAGATGAACGACATCATCTACTTTGGTCGCGGTACACCACGCCAAGTCACAGTCATTCCCGAGAGTGACTACTTCGAGGCACATTTCGCCACTGCGTATACGCAGTTCGACACAACGGAAGCTAACAAGCTGCTCGACGAACTAAAACTGTACGACACGGATGGCGATGATCTACGCGAATACGCCGACGGCAGCAAGCTAACCATTACTGTCGAGTACGTTGACACGGAAACACCGAAACAGATGTCCATGGAACTTATCGTAGGCTACTGGCAAGCGGTTGGGATAGATGTTCGTCAAAAACTCATCGACCGCGGACTGCAGTACGTCCGCGCAATCGCTGGTGAGATGGAGATGACGGTGTGGCACGCGGATCGCACGACCGACGTCCTGTTTCCGATTACTCCTGACTTTTGGGTACCTCGCGTCATCGCTGCGAGCACCTCTATGTGGAACGAATGGGCTCGCTGGCACCTCACCGAGGGACGTTTGGGCGAACCTCCACCGCCTGAGATCAAACAGCTGCAAGACTGGGCTGACCAGCTCTCTAAGACCTTGAAACAATCTGAGCGCATTCGGCTGGGCAAGTTGATTCTGGCTTCAAATGCGGAAAATGTTTGGTCCATCGGTACGATTGGGTTAGCTCCACATCCGGTGGTTGTATCGGAGCGGTTAAAAAATGTTGTAGAGGAAGGCCTTTGGGGGTGGGACACTCGCTGGACGCTGCCGTATCACCCAGCTACTTGGTACCTCGACCGGTGACAAACATTAGCGAGTCCTGCCGTGTCTCAGCACCAACCCTGCTCGAGCGCCGGTTTGTTGATCGTTCTCCAAGACTACCGCACCGTTGCAAATCGTCGCTCTATAACCTCTCGCTTTCTGAATGAAACGAGGGGCACCGCCAGGCACGTCATGCACTAGTTCCGGCATACGCTCCGACAGAGTATCAAGGTTAATCACGTTCAGGTCGGCTTTCATTCCGACTTCTAGTCGACCGCGATCACCTAGACCAATAATTCTTGCCGGAGCCGCTGTTAGCTGATTGACCACTTCAGGCAGCGAGAATAGGCCCGTATCCAGATGCCAGTGCGTCATGACAAAGGTCGTCCAACCCGAATCCATAATTTGACTGACATGGGCGCCAGCATCACCGAGGCCAGGTAAGCAAAAGTCGCTCGCGAGTGCAGCAGCGAGTGCATCCAAGCTGCGGTTTAGGCTCCGCAACGTGAAGAGCGCATTACCACCGGAGCCGAGACTAATCCGTAAGTACGTTTCCGCTGGATGTTCGTCGTTATCTCTGGCAATCGCCTGCAAACTCTTGTTAGGTCCAGCGGTGTAGTTCGGTTTGTCGCCCTCGCCCAGGTAGTAAATCTGCTCTGCGGCGATGATCGGAGCATTTTCTCTAGCGAAATCTACAAGCTCCGAAACCAAGTCACCGTTTTGAATCGCGACGAGTCGATCCTTGAGCTCCATTTGAAGGAGCTTGTCCCAAGGGCCGCCACGCCACGGTTGATTGCAAGCTAACCCCGTGATCAAGCCAGAGCCTCTAGGGATGAGCATGGCATTCACGTCCATGCCTCCTTCACGCATAGCCATGACTTTAGCCTCAACCTTGTTACCGAAGCTTGTCGTCCCTCCGGTATAGTGGCTAAACAGAATACGTGCGTGCCGACCCTCCTTTTTCAGTAGAGCCATTTCGTCTTCGAATTCGGACATGTTCATGACGCTTTGCATGAGCGCATCTTCTGCACCCACCACCTTCGCAATTGCGACGAGTTCATCGTGCTCAGCATAGGTACCCGGTACTGAACGTCCGTCCGGAATAACATGACCAGGATTTCGGGAAGTAGAAAAGCCAATCGCACCATCTTTGATTGCACGGTGTACGATGTCTGCGATCTGCTGCTTTTCAGCGTCTGAGGCCTGCTCGGCAATACCTCGTTCGCCCATGACGTAATAACGAACAGCGCAATGACCGACCAAGCCTGCCACGTTTATCACCGGATCCAGGGTTTCCAGCGTATCGAGGTATTCCCCGTAGTGCTCCCAATTCCACGCGAGACCACTCAAAATAGCCTCCCGCGGGATATCTTCAACTGTCTCCATCATGGCGGCTAGGAACTCCGGATCACCCGGCTTGCATGGCGCAAACGTCACGCCGCAATTCCCGAGTACCGCGGTCGTCACACCATGCCAACTCACTGGGGTAAGCATTGGATCCCAACCAATCTGCGCATCGAGGTGCGTATGAATATCAACGAAACCAGGGGTGACAATATGGCCTTTGGCATCTATGTCGGTTCGCCCCACTGGCAGTGCCTTTCCTATCTGGGCAATTTCTGTCCCGTCAACCGCAATGTCAGCCAAAAACGGATCTGATCCGCTACCATCTACTATCAAACCACCCCTTATGGTGAGGTCGTGCATCGCTCTCTTTCTCAGAAACTTCCTTTAAGTAGATCAGCTTGAACAATTAATTCAAGAACTCTAGTTCGCGCTGACGGGTTCGAGTAACGTCTATTCCCTGCTCGTTAAAGTGATCACAAGCCTAAGATGACCGAAATTCAACCTTTCACCATCGACATCCCGCCTGCCGAAATCGAGGATCTTAAGACTCGACTCACCAAGGCACGCTGGCCGGAAGTGGAGCCAGTAGATGACTGGTCACAAGGGGTGCCAATAAGTTACCACCAGGAATTTTGTCAGTACTGGGCCAATGAATATGACTGGTTCGATACCCAGGATCGCCTAAATCAATATACACAGCACACAGCTCACCTCGATGGTCTCAATATTCACTTCTTGCACGTAAGAAGTAGCCACTCAACAGCTCGGGCGTTATTACTCACCCACGGCTGGCCAGGCTCAATCATCGAGTTTTTAAAAATCATTGGACCACTCACAGAACCAACAAAGTTTGGTGGTAACGCAGAAGATGCATGTCACATCATCTGCCCATCGTTACCGGGTTTTGGTTTTTCTGATAAGCCAACTAAACCTGGCTGGGACGTCCCTAGAATAGCCACCGCTTGGGACAATCTCATGGTCCTACTCGGTTATGACCGATATTACGCTCAAGGCGGCGATTGGGGGTCGGGGGTAACTACGGCGATCGGCATCCAAAATAAGGGCCACTGCCAAGGCGTCCATGTCAACATGCCCACCGCAGGACCAACCAAAGAAGCACTCAAGAACCCGACGGCAGCCGACCAGAGAATCCTGGATCGAATAGCTAAATTCAGCGCATGGGGAGCGGGGTATCACAAACAGCAATCTACCCGACCACAGACCCTGGGCTACGGGTTAGCAGATTCACCAGTGGGCCAGTCGGCGTGGATACTCGAAAAATTCTACGCGTGGACAGACTGTGATGGTCATCCTGAAAACGTGCTCGGGCGCGACGAGCTCATCGACAACATCATGTTCTACTGGCTAACTAATTCTGGCGCCTCATCCGCACGACTTTATTGGGAGACATTCAACCCGACAGTGGTACACGCAAAACCAGAAAAAGTGACGCTCCCCGCAGGTGTGAGCGTGTTCCCAGAAGAAACGATGGCGGGACCACGATCTTGGTCAGAACGCGGTTATACCAATCTCATCTACTGGAATGAGCTGGACAAGGGTGGCCACTTCGCTGCATTCGAACAACCTGAACTATTTGTGCAAGAAATGCGCAACTGGCTCCGCGTCTTACCCCAATAGTCTTGATGAACAGCGTCGATTAAGGCAAGTTCTAGGCTCAAGATTAGCCGAGAGACTTCGATATGCCGCACATTGAAGGGCGCGTCGTTCACGACGCCGACGCACACGTCATGGAGACACCGACCTGGCTTGAACCGTTTGCCGAGTCGAAGTTTCGCGCCGAGATCCAAGAACAGTTTGATAAAGTTTTTTCTGGCACGCGCAAAGAACAATTTCAATCCGTCGTCGCACAACACGCTGATAACGAATTTGCCGGTCGTGTCGAAACGGAATTCATGGCTCGAAAGAACCATCAAGCGCTCGGCTCCTTTCGCAAGGAAGATCGCTCTCTTGCGGTGGATTTACTCGGTGTCCAGCGGCAGTTAATTTTCCCTACGACGTCTAATGTCCTCATAGAGAAGTTTGAGTTCTCTGCAAACCAGGACTTGGTCTATGCCATGGCGCGTGCATCAAACCGTGCCCAGATAGACTTCTGCTCAGTTGATGAGCGTTTGTTACCTGTATGCAACGTTCCCCTAGCGAATCTAGAACAAGCGCCTCTCGTCGCGGCAGAGGCAATCGAAATGGGCGCTGCTGCTCTCCTCATACCTTGGGCGTGCCCTAAGAATCACGCGACGAGTCACATCGATCTCGATCGTGTTTGGGCGCAGGCTCAGGAGGCACAGATACCAATCTTGCTCCATGTCGGTGCTGCAGACTTTGTGCTACCTAAGGCACACGCTAAGAATGGGCTCCCTGAGATCCCAGATTTTCATGGCGGTGACGAAAACTTTCGGTCCATCTCCTACATGGCTATTCCGAGTGGACCACAGCAGGCATTGTCGATGTTAATTCTCGACGGTGTCTTAGATCGATTTCCTCAACTGATGGTCGGAGTCATCGAGTTGGGCGCTGTTTGGGTGCCAGGATTTATTCGCCAGCTCGACGCTGCGATGGAAGCATTTGGTCGACACGAAAAGCGACTGCAGTCTTTGGACTTAAAGCCCAGTGAATATGTGTCTCGTCAAGTTCGAGTTACGCCCTACCCAACGGAAGATGCTGGTTGGATCATCGAGAACAGTGGCGACAACATCTGCATGTTCAGTTCCGACTATCCACACGTTGAAGGTGGGCGTAATCCTTACGGTCGCTTCCAAAAGTCTACTGAAGGTCTGCACGAAAACACCCTTGATGCATTTTATCGAGGCAATTTCGAGCAACTTATGGGTTCCGCAATCTAGCCAGATGAGCCTTCCTTTAGTGAGGCGGCTTAACGGGTGACGAATGTGGCCAGTAGGGCTAGACTCGAGCGGTCGTCATCAGTCTTTAGGGAGCAAGCATGCAACGATTTCGAACTGGTCTCATCCTCGCAATCGCAGCCGTTCCGTTGGTCACATCTGCGGATATCCCCCGTACTGCATCTGGCCACCCTGATCTGACTGGTACATATGATGTCGCCACGCTGACACCGCTTGAACGTCCTAAGAAGTATGGCGACAAGGCCTATCTTTCCAAAGAAGAAGCGGACGCCATCCGTGACAAACGTGCAAACGACAGAGCGTTGGCTAACGCCGTCAGCAGCCCCGACAGAACTGCTCCGCCTCCCGGAGGCGATGGATCTCCTGGTGCAGCAGGAAACGTTGGCGGATATAACGACTTTTGGCTCGACTTCGGTGACGAAGCTGCCACCTTGGATGGCAGAGTGCCAACCTCGATCATCACGCAGCCAGCCAACGGGCGCCAACCGCAACGCACCGAAGTAGGCAAAGCACGTATGGCCTCCGCTAGACGGTTATTTAGAGAAAACACCGGTAGCGCTTGGTGGCTAAGCGAACCTGGACCCGGCCCCTATGACAATATGGAAATGCGACCAAACGCGGAACGATGCTTGCTCAGCTTTGGCTCAACCAGTGGACCGCCAATGTTGCCATCCGGTTACAACAATCTAAAACGCATCGTCCAAACAGAGGCTCACGTGATGATTCTCGCAGAAATGATTCACGATGCGCGCATCATCCGCTTAGCGGGTGAACATGCACCTGACAACGTTCGTGCATGGATGGGTGACTCTATCGGCCACTGGGAAGGAGACACCCTCGTTGTCGATACCACCAACTTTGGCGCGAAACCGGCGCTTCGTGGTGCGAGTCCAGACCTTCACGTCGTTGAGCGTTTCACCATGACCGACTCAGGCGACCTTAAATACGCATTCACCGTCGACGATCCAAAGTCGTGGACCGCTAATTGGAGCGGTGAATACCCATGGCCTGCAACCGAAGACAAAGTGTATGAATACGCTTGTCATGAAGGCAACTACGCACTGGGCAACATTATGCGTGGCGCTCGAATACTAGAACGCGACATCGAGCAAGGCTCAGCATCCGGTGAGTAAGCAGGTTTTAAGTCATTTTCCCTTGGAGGGCTTGGTAATGGGTTCGATTGATACAAAAGGCTTTGTTGCGCTAGGTCTTGTAGCCACGGCGTTGGCGAGTACCTCTGCGTGGGCAGAGGTCGATGCTAAATCACTCTGTCGCGAAACCGCACTCTTGTATGCACACTATGCAGATACGAATCAACAAGCCAAGTTCAATGCGCTTTTCACCAAGGATGGCACGCTCGCTACGAGCGCTGGCAGCCGCAAACCGGCCCAAATAGCAGTTGACCCAGCCCGTCCTGCTTTTACATCTAAGCACGTTGCGACCAACCACATTGTGCACGATCAGGACGGTGTGCTAACAGGGACTTCCTATTTCACCTACTACACCAGCCCCGAGAGCAAAGATGGGCCATTACCCATAACAGGACAACCTGCTGCCGTAGGCGTGTATCACGACAAGTATGTGATTGACGGTGGCGTCTGTAAATTCACAGAACGCATGGCAAAAGTTACATTCGCGGGCGAATAGATACAGCTGCTTAGACTCTCCTAGACCCAGGCTGCGTAACGATCGAGACGTCGAAGGGTCTCACTTTCGTCCTGGGGTGGCACTTGAAAGATAATGCGCTCGGCTCGCGTATCACGAAACTTCATCACCACTTCGTCCTTAGGTGGTGCCGCGAATATAGATATCGATATTGACGCAGGATCGCGCCCAGCCTCAGTAGCGAAATCATCAAGTTTTGCCATCTTTGCAATGATCGCTTCCGGGTTCGTTGTGATCGGCAACCAACCTTCTGCCACGCGCACGATTCTCCTGAGCGTATGGTCAGAGGAGCCACCTAAAAAGAGTGGCGGGTGGGGATCTTGAGCGGGTTTTGGCCAAGACCAAATATTGTCGAATTGCTCAAATTCGCCTTGGAACGATGCGCTTTCCTGGGTCCACACCTCTTTCAACGCCCGCATCTGTTCTTCTAATTTCTTGAAGCGCGTTGCATATTGGACACTGTGGTTTTCCATCTCCTCTCGGTTCCAACCCCCGCTTAAGCCCAACAGAACCCTCCCGTTGGAGACGTGATCCAAGGTGGCAACGGTCTTGGCTAACGTCAAAGTGTGATGTTCAACCGCTATACAGATTCCGGTCGCTAGCTTTAGATCCTTTGTCACCGCTGCAGCCATACCTAACGCAACAAATGGATCCAGTGTATGACTATATTCTTTCGGCAATTCGCCACCACCAGGATAAGCCGTGGCTCGGCTAGCTGGGATGTGCGTATGTTCTGGCACCCATATCGAGTCAAACCCACGCTCTTCGGCGGCAACAGCAAGCTTGTCGATCGGCATGGAGTATTCGGTACAAAACGGAAACAAACCAATACGCATAGGCTTTCCTTCTCACTGGATAAAATTGCTCTTACCGTAGCGGGAAAAGGTTGCGAACTCCAATTCCCTGAGCGGTGACGCGCAACGGAACGCCACAATTTCGGACTGATCCGTCTCAATATTTACGTAAGGAAGATGTATGGGCTCTTACAACATACGCCTACTCATTCTCATGGACAGTATCGATAATCTCTAAACACTTTTACTGGGGGAGACCAATGACTCTAAGAAGGCTAGTATTTACTCTAGCAGTGCTCTGCTTATCGCAAGCATCGTACGCGGCGATTATAACTTACGATTTGACCCAACCCACGATCATCCCAGTAAATAACGGTGAGACAGGTGAAGACCACGACGACAACTACTACTACCAGCAAACGAAGGACGGGGTCACTCTAACTGCTTTCGGATACGAAAATTACCCGAGCGAGGGCTTTTCAGACAGAGAACAAGTTACTTGGGGCGGTTGGGGACTAGGAGTCAATGACGACGACAATTCAAGCAGTTCAGATTCCTATCACCTGCTCGATGGTGAGGACGAGTCAATCTTGTTTAACATTGGTCGTGCAGGAATATTAACCGCCGTACAACTATCCGAATTCGGAGATGGTGATGATTGGAATCTATGGATAGATGGGGTCGAAGTATTCGTCGACCGCGCATCCAGCACCCTTCACCAGTCCTACGCTTTTAACAATTGGTTCATGATCTCAGCCGATGGCGACAGCGATGTTTTTGGAATTCAGAGTGTATCCGTCTCCGTGCCTGAACCTGGAACACTGGGGTTGTTAGCGTTAGGGATCTTTGCGTTGGGTCTGCAACGAAGACGAACGTAGTCAATTCGTTCTTAGTTCAAAGCCGCCAAGAGGCGGCTTTTTTGTGTTTAGAACACTTGGAGTAAGCGAACTTTAGCCCATTGAGCTCAGACTTAGCCACACAAGATCGGCTCGCTCAAGGTTACAAGGCTAATCATTCACGACTAAAATCTGACAGCTACGAGCGAATACGGGGAAGTCGTGTTTCTGCAAATCGAAGACGGCGTGCGACTACATTACGAATCCAGTGGTGACCCAAACCGTCCTACCCTCCTGCTATGGCATGGCGCCCGATGCACACTAAGACAGTGGGACCATGTTGTATCGAAACTGGAGGATCATCGATTCCATCTAGTCAGATTCGACGTACGCGGAGCGGGTCAAAGTTCTAGCGGTGCGGATGAAGACTACACTTTTGCAAAATATGCAACTGATGCGTGCAAGCTCTTGGATCACTTGAATGTCACCCAGTGTCATGTCTGGTCGATGGCTTGGGGCTCACGTGCTGCCTTCGCATTTTGTGCCACATACCCCGAGCGGATCATCAGTGCTGCACTTTTTGATCTAAGTATCGGCAAACCGGACGTCGCAGCCCAACGATCGGGTAACAAACTAGCTCGCGAGAAACAACGCGCGGCGGGCTACGTTGCCCCGCCCTTACCAGACGGATGGAATCAACACCGGGATGAGCAATCTCTGGCGAAAAGTCTTGCTGCTTCTGGACAAGTGGAACTAGCCAGCATGGCACATAAACTCACAATGCCCATTCTGGTCGCGACTGGTGACCACGATCCAAACCTTGCTTCAAGCCGAGAGGCCGTACAACTTCTACCTAACGCAAAGCTAATCGAACTCGAGAACGTTGGACACGGTAGTGTTTTAATGCAACCGACGCTCTGCACAGAAGTGCTCCTGGAATTTGTTGAGCGGCACGCCTGATCGCCAAACCCTAATCTGAGGACTAGACCATGTACCGCGTTTTCTGGGACGCAAACACCGACCCTATCTGAGGACCCGCTGCGGGAAACGTAAGCGCCCAATGCTAGCCTTTCTCCAGCGCGTCCAGCTCAGTAGCATCATGCCTCTCAGTTAACCCGCTCTTACTAGCCCTATTGACCTTGCGACCTCGTCGCACAGCAGGTCGATTGTGGATCTCAGTCGCCCAGCGCTGTAGGTTTTCGTAGGAAGCCACATCAAGAAACTCCTTCGACTCGTAGAGGCCAGTCAAAACAAGTTGCCCGTACCAGCTGTAAACGGCCATATCAGCGATGTTGTAATCGTCGCCACACAGGTATTGGCGCGATGCCAAGTTTCGATCAAGGACATCTAACTGACGTTTGATTTCCATCGCAAACCGATTGATTGGGTACTCCCATCTCTCGGGCGAATAAGCATAAAAGTGCCCAAAGCCACCGCCGAGGTAGGGTGCGCTGCCTATCTGCCAGAACAGCCAAGACAAACACTCGGCACGGCCCGGTTCCTCTATTGGCACGAACGCAGAGAATTTCTCAGCGAGATAAAGCATGATCGCACCGGACTCAAAAACCCGGGTTGGCGTCTTGGTGCTGTGATCAACCAAGGCTGGAATCTTCGAATTCGGATTGATATCGACAAAGCCACTACCAAACTGATCACCGTTGCCAATATTGATCAGCCATGCATCATACTCGGCTTCTTTTTTGCCAATGGCTAAAAGCTCTTCTAGCAACATGGTGACCTTCACGCCGTTCGGAGTCGCCAATGAATAGAGTTGCAAAGCATGTTTGCCGACCGGCAGTTCCTTGTCGTGAGTTGCCCCAGCGATTGGTCGGTTGATGTTGGCGAAGCGGCTCTCAGTTTCCTTTTCCCATTGCCAAACTTTGGGTGGGATATAAGCGTTCTCGTTGGTCATATCTGCTCGTCTCAGTTAAATGAAAAAATGTTGGGTTAGCGATGTTGGCGCATGCGCTTGTTATTGCGCTCAAACATCACGCCAGATTTTGCCTCTTTGTTGCACGGCTTCGAGCATGGACCAATCACCTTGCTCCACTTGGAAGCCCTTCGGAAAAGGCGGACGTGCTTCCATGCCCAGTGACACAATGACCCGATCATCGCGGTAGTAACACTGCAAGATCACCGCAACTAAAGGGGCGAGCTCAGACCGACCTTCAAGGCGGTCGTACGCATGTGTGTTAGTTGCGCTGAGTGTGGCACCTAACTCCTGCTCGACTGTGATCGCGAGCTGTAGAGCTTGCCGCACCGCCGTTTCATTACCTTGAGCCGTCGTTATTACATCTGCAAAGATAAGGTCGTCATCGGCGCCAGGCACCCTGTATTCCTCATTCGGCGGTATCACCATACCAGCCAAGCTTCGTAACACACGTAGCTCATCCTCTGTGAAAGGACTATCAGTTGCGATGGTGTCGGTCATGGATTTTTCCTGTTCAGGAATTAATCGAAAAGATTCGTTAACCGCTTCTTAATTTGGTCAGATATGTAGAGGGCGAGTGTCTGTATTGTTCGTGTCGGATTAACGCCAGCGCTTGTAACAAAGATACTCCCGTCAACTATAAATAGATTACGAACGTCATGACTTCTTCCCCATTCATTTACAACCGACTGAGAAGGGTCAGTGCCCATTCTGGCAGTTCCCATCAAGTGCCAACCGCCCACCGCAATCGGTGACTCCACAATCAAGTCCAGAGCACCAGCTGCCAGCAATACCTCAGACGCCCGTTCGACTGAGAAATCGAGCATTTTTTGCGAATTCTCGCTGATCGTATAAGTCATTTTCGGTGCGGGTATGCCATGCGCATCCTTCAACAAAGGATCCAACGTTACCGTATTGTGCTCCTCCGGTAGGTCTTCACAGATCGACACCATGCCTGCAATGCGATTGTGTAAGCGCCGATAGGCCTCATGATGGCCCTGCCCCCACGGGATACGACCCGAATTCACTCCGGTAAGTGCCGTCGCAAGCACACCTCGACCTCGGGTGAACTCATAGGTAAAACCGCGAACGAAGCCACGTTCCTCAGCTGTCTCGTAGAATTCCTGACTCCAAATACTGTCATGAGGACCGCGATAACCGTCCAACTCATCTGCAAAGATGCCATTGATTGATGCATACGGATGCAACATCAAGTTCTTGCCGACCAACCCGCTTGTGTTAGCCAAGCCATCAGGGAACTGATCCGAAGTCGAGTTGAGTAAAATTCGCGGAGTACCTACGCCATTGCACGCCATGATGACAACATGCGCTGCCTGGAATTGCTCGACGCCCTCTTCGTCAAAGTATGTGACGCCGTTAGCCATACCTTCGTCGTCGACATTAATTTCTTTAACGCGACACCACGTGCGAAGCTCCACCCCAGCGCGGATCGCCTCCGGCCAATACGTAATGTCGGTACTCGCTTTCGCACCCTGGGCACAACCATGCAAACAAGCACCCAAATTTATGCACTGATCGCGTCCATTGTAGGGCTGTGTCGCAATGGCCGAATCAGACGGCCACCAATGCCAACCCTTTTGATTGAATCCTTCAGCAATTTTTGTCCCAGACTTGCCCATCGGTAACGGTGGCATCAAGGATTGTTTCGCCGGATACGCTGGATCACCTGCAAGACCGGAGACCCCCGTCATACGATCATTCTCTGCATAAAAAGGCTCGAGCGTCTCATAATCGATCGGCCAATCGTCACCCACGCCATCTAGCGTATTTACTTTGAAATCCGAAGGATGGAACCGAGGGTAGTGTCCTGCGTAGAGCACAGTGCCACCACCGACGCCATTGAAGTTAGCAACGCTGATTGGGCTATCGTCGTCGTTGACCGGATAATCGCCAGGTTGCTGACGGCGATTGGGGTTGATGCTGAAATCGGACTGCGCGCGACTCTCCCAGTCTCTGCCAGTGGTCGGATATTGGGCAGGATTTGTCCAACCGCCCTGCTCTAGGCAGACGATGCGCATCTTCGTCTCAGCCAAGTTCCACGCCACAGTAGCGCCGGAAGCACCCGCGCCAATGATGAGAACGTCTGCCGGTTCAAAATTCAGTTCTGTAGTCATGGCAATGAGGTTACCAACTATTTCGTCCTGTTCAAATCAGGTGGTGCCCGCAGCTTAATCAAAACAAGAATGGGTAGCGCGACCACTAGAATGATCAGGAATTGTAGAAAGGCATTGGTGTAGCTCCCAGTCGTATCGTATATCCATGCCGCCAGGGGCGATGCAATCAGCGCTACCGGTAGCATAAAGGGTTGCATTAACCCATTGGCTTTCCCGTATGCAGCGGTACCAAATACTGCGGCCGTGGCCATACTTTGCAACGGCGTAACACTGGAGAACCCAAAGCCATAAGTAACCACGCCCAGAACTGCAAACAAATACGTATCACCGAACCAAAACAAGAACACACCTACGAGCTGGCAGATAAGCGCGACCGCTATCGCTGCTTTGGGCGTTGCCCAGTCAGCGAACCAACCCAAAATAGGTTTGCCACTAAGAATAAATAGACCCATTAAGGAAAGCAGTACACCAGCTTGTTCTGCAGTGAAACGACCGTTAGTGAAGTGGCCAAATAGATGCATGTTGACCCCCTGCCAAACGCAAAACATTGCGCTAAACAAAACAATCAACATCCAGAAAGCAGGAATTCTGAAAAGCTCCCTTGTTGTCCACAAACGTTCTTCGCCACGCCCTGCCTCACCCTCTGTCTCGCCACCTGTCTCAGCTTGCAGCGGCTCTTTGTCTCCGTCTGGATAGAGCCCCAAATCTTCAGGTGCTCGGTGGATAACAAACATGACCAACGGCACGACTAAGCCGATCGTGAGCACGCCAAAGGAAGCAAACCCAACCCGCCACCCGTACGTTGCCATTAACCAAACGGCAATCACAGGTACAAAGACCCCCGCGAAGGACGCCCCTGCGACATCCAAGGACAACGCAAGACCCCGTTTACGTCGAAACCACTGAACCAGCACCCGCGAAGTGGCAAAGCTCGAAATCGCACGCCAACCTGCACCGAACAACAGACCAAATATCGCATAGAGCATTAAGTAAGTACTGGCATACGCAGTCGCGACATAGCCCATCGTCACCATGACGGCGCCGCCTAGAAGTATGCGTCTGGGGTGGTGCTTGTCCAACAGATGTCCGATAACTGGCGCCGCAAAAGCACCTACTGCCTGCGCGATAGTGAAGGCCAAGGTGACATCCAAGCGACTCCCGCCAAATTCGTCAGCCATCTGTGGCAAGAAAATCCCGCGTGCGTAAAAGAACGCCCCGGAGACAATCGACATGCAGAAGCACCCAGCAACAACCACCCAACCAAAAAATACTGGGTATCCGAAGACGCTAAAGTCGGCCGCTCGTTTATGTTTGGCGTTCTCGCTGGTAGATCGCTCGGGGTTAGAGATCGCGACTTCCTCAAAATCGACCATGCTATGCGTTTAACGATGTCATTCCCAATCGAGATCTCTTAGAGCAACCGACGACAGTCCTCAGACAAGGGCTTTTCCGTTATGCTGGAAGCCGCGAAAAGTTGGAGCCAGAGCAGTAATGGACGCAGTTAAAACGCTCGAAGAGCTAGAGAGTATCTACGACGCAACCGTTCCCGGCGCTATAACAAAGGTTTCAACGCGAATCACACCTTTGTATCAGCAGTGGATCGACGCATCTCGCTTTCTGATTCTTTCCACTATCGGTCCCGAGGGGACAGACGCCAGTCCGCGCGGCGATGATGGTCCCGTCGTTCAAGTCGTCGATGACAAAACTATCTGGCTTCCTGACTGGCGCGGTAACAACCGGCTTGATTCGCTTCGCAACATCGTGCGCGATAGCCGCGTGAGCTTTATGTTCATGGTACCGGGCTGCAGAAACGTTGTGCGTGCCAACGGCTCAGCGATACTCACGGCAGACGTTAACGCGACAAGTCAGTTTATGAGAAATGGTAAGCGCCCAAGAACCGTCATCGTCTTCAGCGTCGGCGAAGTCTATTACCAATGCGCCAAAGCGCTGATGAGATCGGGTTTGTGGATTGCGGATGACGAAAGCGACCGCGTCCCGACTGCAGGACAGTTCAACAAAGAGTTCATATCCGATCTAGATGTCACGGCTTATGACGAGGGGTATGACGAATACGCTAAGGAACGCATGTGGTAGCCGACCCTTCGCCGCGCTTCGCAAATTTGTACCCACCCGCAACCAGGATCCATTGAACGGAAGGTAAGGCTTATATAAGTGGAAGAAGAACTCATAAAACAGATTATCGCCGCAAGACAAATGGTCGTTGCGGACGAGCACCAAATCGCCCCGCCTCCCCGCACACGTATTGAACGACTACTAGACCAAGATTCTTTCGTCGAATTCGGCGCTCTTGCTGGCCGAACGTCCAAAGCCGATGACCCGATAGCCGCAGATGGTCTCGTTGGCGGCATCGGTAACATTGCCCATGCACCGGTCGTTGTTGCGTGCTACGACACCAATTTGCTACACGGACAACAAAGCGACCGAAACCAGCGGAAGATGGCGAAACTACTCTATCTGAGCATGGAGCATCGTTGGCCGTTCGTTTGTTTTGTTGACGGCCAAGGCGCACGGACCGACGATCCGCTGCCACCACCCCCAATCGCTGTAACTCCCAGGGGCCGCTTTGATCTCTTAGATGGTCTTGCAGAACTAAACGGTTGGGCGCCAACAGTGTCCATAGTGTGCGGATCTTGTCATGACGGGCATGCGGCCATCGCAATGTTGACCGACTTGACGGTTGCTGTCGAAGACGCGACGTTTCAAGCCCACGGTGGACCGGATATCGCGGCAATCGATTATGCCCAAGCTGGCAACGTCGACCTCTTGGTCGCAACCGAAAGCGAAGCGATCGACACGGCGCGCCGCTATCTCGAGTTCTACCTGCTGAACAAGACAGAGACCGCGTCTCCTGCCAGCAATGCAGCGGCGATTGCTGACGTCATTCCAGACAATCGACGCCGACCGTACGACATGAGAAAGGTTATGGCTGCGTTCGTCGATGAGGGGAGCGCTTTGGAACTAGCCCCTAACTGGGGGCGCTCTATGTTGACCGCTTTTGCCCGCCTTGGCGGGCGCACTATCGGTGTGTATGCCAATCAACCAAAATCACCGCTCGCTGGTGCAATCGACGCCGATGCCGCAGACAAAGCCGCGCGCTTTATCGAGCTTTGCGATGCCTACGACTTTCCCATCGTCTCCTTAATCGACAATCCGGGCTATATGGTGGGACCAAAAGCGGAACAGGAAGGGATCGCACGACACCATGCCCGACCACTTTCGGCGCTTCATCATCGTAGTGTGCCGCTCTATTCGGTACAGCTACGCAAAGCTTATGGCTTAGGACCCTACGCGATGTCGGGCTGGGGCAGTGCTCGTCGGGTGCCTGAACTTCGACTCGCCTGGCCTTCCGTTGAATCAGGTGGTATGTCTTTGGAAGGAGCAGCCTACTTAGTCAAGCGCAAGGAAATCCACGCCGCCGAAAACTCAGAAGAAGCCCTGCGGATTCGAGATACATACGCAGAATCAATGCGCGATGCAAACTCAGGTTTGCGCGCAGCCCGCAGTTATCAATTCGACGACGTCATTTTACCTGCAGAAACGCGACCAAGAATAATCTCAATGTTGCAGAAGCTCCCGGCACGCGAACTACCCAAAGCCGAACGCTATGGTGGTCACAAACGTCACTCGGTTGATTTGCGATGACCGAACAACCAAACCCAAATGATCAGTTAGCCGTCGCCAAGCTCACAACCAAGGATGCTGCCAGGCCAGATATCGTCACAAAGATCTCGGCTAGCGGAAAAATGACAGCGCGTCAGCGCATCGCCGAACTGTTAGATCCTGGCTCCGAAGTTGAATTCGGTTCAATAGCAGCCGCAAGCTCTGACGGCGATTGGATACCAGAAGCTGGCGGCGTGGACTTCATCGGGACTGTCGATGGACAACCCACTATCGCGTCATCCACAGACTATACCGATCACGGTGGCGGCTACGGGGCAGGACGTCTGGGACGATTATTTGCTGTAGCCTTTGAGCGTCGATGGCCGGTCGTTTTATTCGTCGATGGCGGTGGTAGCCGTGCGCAACACCCAAGGAGTGGCTTGGGACACATCGAAACCAGCGGCCAAATCGGCAGATTTTCATTTTTGGATGGCCTCCCCGAACTTTCAGGTTGGGTACCGACCGTCGCTATCGTTTCTGGTCCTGCCTTCGCTGGGCATGCGAGCCTCGCAGGCTTCAGCGATTTTCTCATTAGTACGCCTGGCTCATCCATTGGTATGGGTGGTCCGCCCATGGTCGAGGCTGCTCTGGGACAACGCCTAACGCCTAATGAACTTGCAGGGTCAGAAATGCACGAGCTGAGTGGCGGCATCGATCTTCTTGTGGACAGCGAGCAGTCTGCCATCGACGCTGCACGGGAGTACTTGGGATTCTACGGAAACCGTGATACTCCATCGGCTGACCCTGTCAAATTAGACCTGAATAACCTTGGATGTGACTACGACGTTCGACTCGTGATCGATAGCATCATCGATAGAGATTCTTTTTTTGAGCTCCGCCCCAACTTTGCACCCAACCTCATCACCGCGCTGACCCGTATAAACGGTGCACCCGTTGGTCTAATGGCAAATCGAACTAGTGTTTTGGATGGCAGTATCGATGAGAAGGCAGCCATCAAGATCGGACGTTTTGTGGAACAGTGCAACACTTACGAATATCCCCTTCTGTCGCTTATCGATACCCCTGGGTGCACAACCCAACCTCGCAAGAAGAAAAAGACCGATACTCTCGCTAGTGCATCCAGCGATCTACCCGGTTTAACAAGGTGGCACACACGAGTACTGCTCGCACACCAACAACGGACCGTACCTCTTACATCGGTGCAACTTGGTCAAAATGGTGGCCTCGCTGGCACTTTGATGACCGGAGTCTCAAGCACGCGCGGTGTGCCACTCATGAAACTGGCTTGGCCGTCGGTGACCATTGGACAACGGGACGGTTTCTCAGCGGTCGTCGATCACAACGCTTTCGACGATGTAATCGAACCCAATGAAACTCCAAATCGAGTCCGTCGGCTACAGAGCCTCCTAAAAGGCTCGGGTGACACACGTCCACCTCGCGAACAAAAGAAACATTGGATCGACACCTGGTAGCGTTCTCGGTCCTTAGATGTCGCTAAAACTCATCGACTTGCCAAACACCCTATCAACACCTTGTTGTATGCTAAGGCGGAAATTAGAGAGTTGAGGCAGTCCAAATGAGCGGACCATTGAGCGGATTCAAGGTACTCGACATGTCGCGTGTGTTGGCTGGTCCCGCGGCAACAGTCCTATTGGCGGATCAAGGTGCAGACGTCATCAAGGTTGAACCTTTACGCGGCGACGTCGTGCGAGCCATGGGCGGCGGCGGATTAACGCCTGGATTCTTAACCGCCAACAGGGGTAAACAGTCTATCGCTCTGGACCTCAAATCCGAGGCCGGAATCAAGATCGTAAAACGATTGGCGAAAGACGCAGATGTATTCGTGCAGAACTTCCGTCCTGGCGCCATTGATGGCATGGGTTTGGGAGAACCGGTGATCCGTGAGATCAACCCGAAGATCATCTACGTTTCCATGAGCGGATTTGGCGAGAAGGGCCCCTATGCTCATAAACGTGTTTATGACCCTGTTATTCAAGCTTTGTCAGGTCTAGCAGATCTCCAAGCAACTGACGAAACCGATCGCCCACGCATGATCCGAACCGTCATTCCCGACAAGACCACTGGCATCACGGCCGCGCAGGCGATTACAGCTGCTCTCCTCTCAAGAGAACGCACCGGCGTGGGGCAACATGTCAAAGTCGCTATGCTCGATGTGATGATCGCCTATTTGTGGCAGGAGGGACTAGGCGGTCTGACTATGGTGGGCGAAGAACATCGTGTTAAACGCGGCCAACGCTCCAAAGACCTGATTTATGAAACCGCAGACGGCTACATTACCGCCGGTGCTGTGTCGGATGCAGAGTGGCGCGGGATGTGTAAGGCGCTAGACCGGGAAGAGTGGTTGACCGATGAGCGCTTCGCCACCCCGCGCGCCAGAGGTATGAACGTTAAACAACGGCTCGAAATGACCGCTGAGGTGATTTTGACCAACACGACAGCTTACTGGTTGAAGCGTCTGGACGAATGTGAAGTCCCAAGCGCCCCAGTACTGAGTAGACCGGATGTCATCGCGCAAGAACAAGTCCAGGTGAACGAAATACTCTCCGAATACGACCATCCGGGTCTTGGTCGCGTGCGCCAGCCTCGTCCAGCGGCTCGCTTTGAGACCACACCAACAAATACAGAACAGCAAGCTGCCCAACTGGGAGAGCACGGCGTTCAACTCCTGCAACAAGCGGGCTTTAGTGACGAAGAAATTTCCCAGTTCAGGGAAAGCGGTGTCCTCGGCACCCCACCGACATAAAACTTGAGCCAATGGAGATCAGTTTCGGGTTTCGGCGATTAACTTTTCTTCCGCCCGGGCACCAGAGAGCATGTTACGCATCGCGTAATTGCCTTCATGGCAAGCATATTCAAAAATCTTCTCGTTGCTTCGTTGCATGAGCAGCACACCCGTTATCGGCGCGGTGTAGGTAGCAGGATCACTAACAGTAAACTCATACCGCAACGTGTCTTCATCTAGGCGTTGAAACCGTTCTATGATGTTTAGCTCCGCGGCATTTCCTGCTGAGCTGAAAAAGCTACGCGAGAAACTCGACAGCTTCGGTGTGAAACTCTGCGTCGTGACCACCATCACATCGCCTTCCCAATGACCACGTGACTCACCCATCCAGGTGGTAAGGCCTAGTCTTGGCACTTCTTTTAGCGGCACGATACGGGCGTCATGAATCATTTCATTCAAGATCACAACATGGTCACTTGTTTGCGTGATGCCGATATTTTGGTTGTATCCACCAGGTAGGATCGGTGGACCAGAACTGAAACCCAACAGACAGCGCTCCGATATTCCCCGTTGCTCAGGACCTGCCGTCCCAACCCCACCAACTCGGAGTCGAGCAATCGCATCGTCACGTCTAACATCACCTATCGCCTGAACTTCGACACCAGCTTGATATGCTGGTAGGCGGCCATTCGCGGGATCTACAATCAGGGAAGTTCGGACATCAGACTCAACGCCAGCAGTGTTGTCGTACCAGAAACTGTTGTAAGAGCCGACATCCGTACCTTTCGGGGGTGCACCCCGATCTGCATCACTGGCCTTGTCCTGTTCTTTTGTCCTTCGTCTGGCTTCTGCCTGACGCGAGGCAGCTTCAGTCGGACTCAAACTTGCCTTTTCTGCCAAGCGCTCGGGTCGCTCCAAGGGTATAAGGCTCCGATAGTCCCAGACGCCCGACAGATTTGGGTGCCCATCTGTAGTTTTAGGCACACCGTCATTCGCGCTTGCTGCCGTTGGCAGTCCTACACAGACGATACAAATCAAGACTTTCCTAGACAGAGTGGCCATCAAATTGAGATCCATAAGGTTTCAGTAGGTCAGGTCTAAGCCTTCGAGTTCACCGGCCTCTCGCCAAGTTGTTAGCAGCGCGTTGAAAGCATTAGCGCCTGGCGCATAAGACTCGCCTTGGATACCGCCACCCTCTGTCGCGATTTTACCTTCATTGTTGTAGTAGCCCGGCGTGCACGCATCGAAGAATGCGATGTTGACCGCAGCTAAGCTCCGGATTGTTTCTACCCAACCTGCCTCCGCTTCTTCCGTAGGTTCTGCATATCGAGCCCCGCGCGATCTTATCTCGTTTATCAGATAGGAAACGTGTTGCGCCTGATCGTCCAGAACAGCAGTCAGATTGGCAGAGAACCCGTTTTGTCCCAAACCTACCTGGAAGCAATTCGGGAACCCGTTAATAGAGTAGCCGTGAAACGTCTTAAGACCCTCACCCCAATATTCAGATAATGTGCGTCCGTCGCGTCCCGTGATTTCATAACCCGCGCGTCTCGTATAAGACGTCCCGACTTCGAAGCCAGTCGCATAGATGATGCAATCCACTTCGTACTCGACCCCACCCACAACAACGCCCTTACTTGTGATGCGTTCTACGCCTTGTTCATCGCTTGTATCGATGAGGGATACGTTTGGACGGTTGAATGTTGGCAGGTATTCGTCGTTAAAGGTCGGTCGTTTACAGAATTGTCGATACCAAGGTTTTAGCACCTCGGCGGTTGAGTCATCCTCAACAATCTCATTCACTCGTTCTCGGATGCCATTCATCTTGCGCATGTCGGCAAGCTCGACCAATTCGACCATCTCATCCATGGACACTTCGGCTTCCCCGGGTTTTGGTGCCATGCTGGCGAACAATCGAAAGATCTCAGTCCAACCATCGTTGACAAGATCCTGCTCCACAGGCTGACCGGTCACCATTGCATCGAAGTTCTGGCGTCTTGCCTTCTGCCAACCTGGCTCTAGCGACTCAAACCATTCTTCATCTGTGGGTTTGTTTCCTCTCAGGTCTACCGACGAAGGAGTGCGCTGAAACAGGTATAACTGTTTAGCGTGCTTAGCCACATAGGGCACCGATTGAATCGTGGTAGCACCTGTTCCGATGACGGCGACACGCTTGTCTTCCAATCCAGTCAGATTGCCGTTGTGATCACCGCCGGTGTATTCATAGTCCCAGCGACTCGTGTGGAATGTATGACCCTCAAAGTCAGCAAGACCTGGGATCGCGGGAAGTTTTGGTCGATTCAACGGACCCGTCGCCATGACGACGAAACGAGCACTGATGGTATCTTCCCGATCGGTCGATATGTGCCAACGAGCGGAATCTTCGTCCCAACGCAGATCCGTCACTCGGGTCTGAAAAATAGCACCATCATAGAGGTTGAACGTCTCCGCGATGCGCTGCGAATGGGAATAGATTTCTGGCGCGTAGGAATACTTTTCCTTCGGCATATAGTTGAGCTCTTCCAGCAGCGGTAGGTAGCAGTAAGCTTCAATGTCACATTGAGCCCCTGGGTAGCGATTCCAATACCAAGTACCACCAAAGTCACCACCTGCTTCAATTATGCGCACATCGGTAATGCCAGCCTGTTGGAACCTAGCACCAGCGAGTAGACCACCAAATCCACCACCGATAATCACGACTTCCGTTTCCGACTCGATTGGATCCCGCTCAAGGCGCTCAACGTATGGATCTTCGATATAGTGAGCAAAATCGTCCTTAACCTCTACGTACTGCTCATTACCATCAACACGCAAACGTTTGTCGCGTTCGGCCTTATACTTCGCACGAATCTCTTCAGGGTCAAAGCCTAGGTTTGAATATTCTTTGGCCAACTTGCTCATATGTTCCTCCTAATTTAGTTGTTACCGTCTCTCCAGTAACAACGCTGATGTGGTGCGATGCTAAAAGATACACCCAGGCATAGACCGTTGGAAAGGGAGAATGGAGCGTAAGTCAGCCCAAAAGAGCGCTGCCAAATCTGCGCAGAAGGGCAGAATGGCTCTCTTGCGAAAGATCGTTTAAACCCACGTACAGCTCTTGCAGACCATCTAGACCCCGGGCCGCCAATACACTTTCAGCGCCTTGGTCAGACATACCAACCTGCCGGAGATTGATAGACTGTAGCTGTTCCGCCAATGGTGAATTAACAAGTATTCGAACACCCTTGTCGTCTATCTGGTTGTGGTAGAACCATAGCGTTTTCAAGCGCGGTGGCGCAGCGGTGACTAATCCCTCAACCGCTCGACTGGTTAGTTCATTGTGGCTAAGAACGAGTACCTCCACACGATCTAACATGTCGGATACACATAGGTGTTTGAATCCTTGGTAACCAAAACCGTTACCTTCCAAATATAGATTAGTGAGCTTTGTCAGAGACCTGGACTTTCCAAGCGCTTCAACACCAGCATCGCCGATGCCGTTGAAGTTGAAATCAAGCAAGGTCAGACCAGATAGTGATTCGCTCGTAGCGATGGCTTCAGCACCTTCCGCAGCAATTTCATTGTGCGAATAGCTACCGCCTCCAAGTCTGAGGTGTCGTAGGTTCACTAAACCCTTGGCGGCGGCCAGCCCGGCGGCGCCCTTTGCCCCGATCCGGCAATTGAAAAGCGCTAGTGATTCAAGTTTGCTTGAGAGCGCGGACTCAACAAGAACGCCGACCCCTTCATCGCCAAGCGCTGCCTGCATGTAGCCGCGCATCTCCAGGTGCCGCAACCCAGGCATCGATGCTTGCACGAGCAAATTCATGATCTCAAGCTGACTGTCCTCATCGCTCAGTGCGACGTACTGGATAGAGTCTAGGAAACGAGAACCAAACAGGACTGCTGCTCCTTCACGACCCAGAATCACTTCGCTCAGGTTTAGCTGGGTAACCGTTCGCAACTCTGGTGTTTTTGCCAACTCATCGAGGGTCTCGATTTCCAGAGAATCATCCTCTGAATCAGCGAGTACCTTCTCTAAGAGCTGCACTGCAGATTTGATGGGTTAAGCTTCGTACTCAAAATACGCATTGGAAACGACAACACGATCGTCAACCGATGCTTGGAATATGACCCGACCAGCACCATCTTGCCAAGCTGCCACCCGAATCGTGTCGTTAAGCATGACTGGTGCCGAGAAGCGAACCTTAATCTTGCGGAACCTCGTTGAATCCGAATCACAGATAGATGCCAACAGAAGCTGGCCACAATGGCCGAAGGTACATAGTCCGTGCAGAATTGGCTCATCGAAGCCGCCAAACTTAGCTGCTTCTGGATCAATATGTAATGGATTATAGTCGCCTGAAAGGCGATAGATGTGCGCCTGGTTATCTGCGATATGAGTATGAGTTTGCCAATCAGCTGTACCTGGTGGGGTTTCAATCTTCGCTGAGTAGGTTTGACCTGAGCCTTCGAAAGGTTCGATGTCGCCAAGTGTTTGCACGCCTCGGCGGAACGAGCCGTTCACCATACGCAGGTACACATCGCCATTTTCGTCGGTCACTTGGCTCTCGCACTCGACAAAACCATTGCCCTTGCCGCGTGGGTGAACCCCAATCAGCCGCGATGTCACTTGGACAGTTCCCGAGATTGGCAATGGCTTAACCATTTCAAGATATCTTTCAGCATCGATATTTAGTGGTCCTGGCGAACTTGGAATCTGATTGGTATCTATCGGTGCACCAGCGCCTCCCCACCGAATGGGAAAGGTTGGAAACACCGCAAATTGGGGGTGCTGTTCAAACACAAAGCGAAGATCTCTCGTCCCAACCCCGACGGCATACAACAATACATCGCGTTGGTCATAACTAATCGAAACCGGATCTCCCCATGGACCCGGTTCTCCACCAGGCAGCGCACCCTGCGCATCATATTTAGCCATCACTTGTTTCCTGTCGTTAACAATCTATTGCCTCCGTCCTCACCGGAGCATACCAACCGATGGGCAATGTTTCACCGATCTGTACCTAACCAGTCAATTCTGTGTGTCAAGAAGACACGAAAGAGCCAAATAGCCTATATTCGAGACGTAACGCCTGTGAGTAACAATCGATGTCGATCAGCGGTGGTGGTGTTAAAAAGGTTCTTTATACCCTTGCGACAGCAAGTAAGATCGGTCTGTTAGATTCGGCTAAGGCGCTAACAGCCCACAATACGTGCAAATCTTGCGGTCTAGGTATGGGCGGCCAACTCGGCGGTATGACCAACGAGCTCGGAGAGTACCCATCAGTCTGCAACAAGAGCGTGCAAGCTCAGTCAACAGACATACAAACACCCATACCAAGCGAGATTTTCAATCACACCATCGACGAGCTCGCAGAACTAAGCGCTCACGAACTCGAACACCTTGGACGCCTAGGTACCCCATTTACAAAGCTCGAGGACAGAATAAGTTTAAGGAAATAGACTGGGGTGATGCCATCGATCGAACCGTTGAGGCGTTCGTCAGTACTGTCCCTGCTAGAACTTTCTTCTACAGTTCCGGGCGATCCTCCAACGAAGCAGGTTTCTCACTGCAGCTACTTGCGCGCTTGTATGGCACGAACAACGTATCCAACTGTTCGTTTTATTGTCATCAAGCAACAAGCGAAGCACTTGAATCGACCATCGGCACAGGCACAGCAACCATTGAACTCGATGACTTAAGTAAGTGCGATTTGTTCTTTCTGGTCGGTGCCAACCCTGCCTCCAACCACCCACGCCTGCTCCATAAATTGATTGAGCTCAGACGACGTGGCGGACATGTCGTGGTTATAAATCCGATCAAAGAATCCGGTCTAGTTCGTTTCGCTGCACCGAAGATGCTCTCCTCCATGATTAAGGGCGGCGATGAGGTCGCAAGCCACTATTTACAGCCTCGCATAGGTTCAGACATCGCGCTGTTTACCGCGATCGCAAAAGCCGTGGACGAGCTTGGCGGGGTCAATGAGAGGTTTGTGCAGGAACACACAAACGGTTTCGATCAATTTGTCCGATCTATCCGTTCGGAGGATGCGGCCTCTCTTTCACGCCAATGTGGGGTCCCCGAAGCGGATGTCCAGGCAGTCGCAAAACTCTATAACAAATCTAATAACGTGATATTCGCATGGGGGATGGGGATGACCCATCACCTACATGGGGTCAAAAATATCGAGTCAATCAGCAATCTCGCCCTGATGCGCGGCATGGTCGGTAGAAGGTCGGCAGGACTCCTTCCTCTTCGCGGGCATAGCAACGTGCAAGGAATCGGTACAATTGGTGTCAAACCGGTATTGCCCACAGAAGTCTTTCACCGCCTGCAAAACGAGCTCAATGTCGCACTCCCAACCGAACCTGGGATGCACACGCTGGCATCTCTCGAAGCTGCATACGCAGGCAACATCGACGTGGCTTTGATGCTAGGCGGCAACTTGTTAGAAGCATCGCCAAACAAGGCTTGGTCAACGCAAGCATTAGATCGAGTAGCAACAAAAGTCTATTTAACAACAACCCTCAACCGCGGTCATATCGAGGGCGTGGATTCAGGCGACGTTATCATCCTCCCTGTATGTGCACGAGATGAGGAACCGGAGCCTACTACGCAGGAATCGATGTTCAACTACGTCCGACTAAGCGATGGTGGTATAAGACGGATCGCGTCCGTGCGGTCAGAAAGTGCCATCCTCGCGGACATCGGCAAGAGTCTTCTCAAAGAGATACCTTTCGATTTCGATGAATTTCGCGGACATCAGAAAATTCGAGAGGCGATTTCCAGAGTAATCCCTGGCATGGAAGATCTCGCAGACATCGACGTCGCCAAGCGTGAATTTCATGTTCGTGGACGAATTCTACATACACCGGAATTTCAAACCGCTGACAAGAAAGCAAACTTTGTCTCGGTTGAGGCAGCTACTGCTGATGACGCACCTGGCCCCACCTTTATGCTGATGTCCATCCGTAGTGAGGGCCAGTTCAATTCCATCATCTATGAGGAGAGAGACAGCTATCGAGGCGTCGACAACCGTTGGACTGTGCTTTTGAACCAGCAAGATGCTCTAGAAATTGGCGTCAGTGAAGGGAGTTTGGTTGACTTAGTTTCCGATCATGGCCGCATGGGAAAAGTCTCTGTGAAAATTTTTAGCATCGCTCGCGGATGCGCCGCCACGTACTATCCTGAAGCAAATGTACTGACCTCCCGTGCAAGTGATCCTCGAAGCCATACGCCAGCATTTAAGTCCATCCCCATCGCCATCTCCAAGAGCTAAATGTTAGAGTCGACAGCTTCCGGCAGTCCGAAGGACAACCCGGAATCCACAAGACTGTCTTAAGGGTAATTTTTGGAATCCAGTTTTCACGGCGTACTCGCGTTCGCTTTTCTCGGCGCAATGCTACTACTCGGTACCATTTTGCGGGCTCGGGTAGGTTTTTTACGCTCGGCCTTAGTGCCCGCCAGCCTCATCGGTGGCGTTATTGGCTTCACATTGATCGCGTTTGGTATGGCTTACGGTTACGAGAGCACTGATTTCGCCCCTTTCACCTTCCACTTCTTCACATTAAGTTTTATGTCCTTGGTCCTCGCCCGTGGCGAAAAAACTCAAGGCCCATCTGTGGTGTGGGGTGGTAGCTGGCTTTCAATGGTTTGGGTTATGAGTCTCGTATTACAGGCGCTGATTGGGCTCATTGTCATCGTCGCGTTCAATGCCGGGACCGGTGGCGACCTTTCAGAATATCTTGGCATCCTCGTAACTCACGGATTCACTCAAGGTCCTGGGCAAGCGCTTGCTATCGGTTCAATCTGGGAAGCTGAGTTCGATATTCCCGATGCGATGAGCTTTGGTCTTATTTACGCATCAATGGGCTTCATTGTCGCGTTTGGGATTGGCGTACCGGTTGCTCGTTGGGCCGTCCGTCAGGGCTTAAACGCTAACCGTAACGCTCGTATGGACGGTGAGTTTGTTTCGGGCATCCTTAACACAGATACCAAGTTGTCCGCAGGGAATCAGATCACCCACCCAGCCAACGTTGATACTCTCGGCTATCACTTAGCCATCCTCGCTGTTGCATACCTTCTGACCGACGCCTACATCAACTTTATGAACCCGTTGGTATCTCAGTTAGATTTAGGCGACATCAATCTCGCCGTAATTTTTAGCCACAATCTCTTCTTTTTTCACGGGCTGATTATATGCGTCGCTTTGCGTGCTTGCCTTGATCGGTTTGGACTAGGGCGTTTTATTGATGACGACACTCAACGGCGGATCACCGGTTCGTCTGTCGACTTTATGGTTGTGGCCACGATCATGAGTATTGAGTTTGCACTCTTGGCTGAGCACTTCGTACCGATACTGATCGTTTGCCTGACTGTCAGCGCTACCACCGCGTTACTTTGTTTCGGGTTTGGCCGACAGTTGAGTGAACACGGTATCGAAAGGGCGCTAACAGCATTTGGTTGTTGCTGTGGCTCAACCGGCAGCGGTATTTTGTTACTCCGCATGCTCGATCCAGATCTACGCACACCGATTGCGCGGGAGTTAGCTTTTTTCAATATCGCTATTCTATTCTTCGCGTTTCACATATTAACGATCATGGCACCTATCCTACCCAGCCTCAGTTTGGCTCTAGTCGTTGGTGTTTACTTAGCTACTTTCGCCATCTGTGCCATTGCAGTTCTGTGGGTAGTGCGCCAACTCAATGTGGCCCGAACGTCTCCTTAGTTGTTCTTTCTTGATCATCTTGGGTTCTCCAGGCAATCTCCAACCGTTTTCTGCCAAAGGACGATTATGTTTCTAAAGCGATTTTCTAGACTGTTAGCCACCGTGGTCGTAGTTCTGTGGGCACAGTTCGCGCAAGCAGAAAACGCCAGTTTTTCCTCGGAACAGGCAGAGCGAGGCAAAGAGAAATACGCCGAACACTGTGCCGCTTGTCATGGCGCAAACCTACAGGGTATCCATCTCTCCCCTGCATTAGTCGGTGCCAGATTTGATCAATCTTGGCGCAGCAAACCAATTAGCGTACTTTCCTTCCATGTCCAGCGAATGCCCGTCGCAGCGCCCAATAGTTTAGGTGAGGATACCTATACCAACCTCATCGCTTTCATACTACAAGCCAACGGTTTGCCGTCTGGGACACCGCTCCCGAACAGTCAAGACAAACTTGATACCTTGCAAATACCTGCAGTCACAGGCGGCGTAACAGACCCTTACACACCAGTCGTCCATTCAACAGAGCAGGCGAAACTATTGCAGAACGCAAGCTTGATTTCTGACGCCACAGCAGCGAACCCCTCTGCAGATGACTGGATAAGATGGGGTAACAGCGCCACCGGCACGAGCTTCAGCAGGCTCGATCAGATTAACCGAAAGAACATTCAGCGTTTGCAGCCCGCATGGCGCGCGCCGCTACGTAGTGGACCAAACATGTCTTCTCCTCTCGTACATCAAGGGATCATGTACTTGCATACCTACCCCGACACCGTCCTCGCTATGGATGCGGCCAACGGACAGGTTTTGTGGCGATACGAACATACCGGCGCACCACGTTCGAGCGCCAAAATGGGTATCGGTCTACACGGCGGCAAAGTACTCGTCCCTACCTCAGATCTTCGTCTGCTTGCACTAGACGCCAAAGATGGAAGCCTTATCTGGGATCATGCAATCGACACTCGCGCACCAGCTGCTACCGGACGGGCGCAGTATCAATTGCGCACAGCACCGTTGGTTGTCGGCAACAAAGTAATCCAGGGCGTCACTGCGAGCTTTATGCCAAAAGGGGGATTCATCGTTGCAGTCGACATCGATTCTGGCGAAGAGCTTTGGCGGTTTAATAGCATCGCAAGACCTGGCGAACCCGGCGGGGAAACTTGGAACAACTTGCCGCTAGATAAACGCAGCGGTGGTTCTGTGTGGCATCAAGGCACCTATGATGAAGAACTCAACCTCGTCTACTTCGGTATTGCACCAACCTATGATACTGGGCCCTTACTCCATGAATTGGATGCTGCGAACGTGTCGAATGCTGCTTTATATACCAATTGCACGGTTGCCATTAATCCAGACACGGGTGAATTAGTTTGGTTTTATCAACATATGCCCAACGACCAGTGGGACTTAGATTGGGCGTTCGAGCGACAAATCGTCACAATCCCAATCGACGGTCATCCCCGCAAAGTCGTTATGAACACCGGCAAGATGGCCGTACTTGAGGCACTCGATGCGCAGACAGGGGAGTACCTTTTCTCGATAGACCCTGGCGTGCAAAACGTAATCACAGCCATCGACCCTCAAACGGGGGCCAAAGAAATTGACCCCGAAAAAATGCCAGACCCTACCAGACCAACCACAATCTGCCCGTCCGCACTTGGCTCACGAAGCTGGCCACCCACTTCTTATAGCACCCAGACCGGCCTTGCGTACCTGCCCCTCTTTGAAATGTGCATGTTACTGAGCGACAAAGGTTCAGCTCTTCTCACCTCCGGGGTACGTATTTCTAACGCCGACCACCCCGACGCCCAAGACGGGAAACTCGCTCGCCTGCAAGCAGTCGATCTTGTGAACAAACGGCTAGCTTGGACTCATGACCAGGTCGCACCCATATCCACGGGTATGTTAACAACTGCCGGTGGCCTCTTGTTTTCAGGCGACGTAGAACCTTCGCTCAAAGCATTCAATGACAAAACAGGCGAGCTGCTTTGGCAAGCGGAGCTGAGTGAAGCGCCAACTGCGGGGCTAATAACGTATCGGGTAAATGGTATTCAGTACCTTGCGGTGATGGTCGGGACTGCCAACCTACATGTCGGATCACTATCTAGGACCGAGTTCTCGGGCAACCCAGTTACAACCGCGGTTGCGACCCGCTTAACAAGCAGACAGACGCCCGCCAATGCAGAAATTTGGACCTTCGCTCTAGCCGATTAGTTGATCGCTAGAGAGGACTCACCAATAGAGTCAAAGTACCGTTGTACGTTGCATTAGAAACCTGCTCGTCAACGACAACCGCTAGCCTCGAGCTCGATTTTTCACATGCGTCTGCGTCGACCGTTACTGGCGCACTAGGCAACAGATCGAGATCTCCATTAACATCCTGGTATGCCAATCCAAAGGTAACTTCGTCTGAATCTGAGTTCAGTACGAATTCGTTGTTCGCCCCATCTCCATAGGCGATGACGGAAAACTCATCCAAGCGCTCTGCACTTATGCATAGCTGAGTTTCTCCTCGAAGCGTTTCCCCTTGAGCAACCTGCAGAGAGACATCTTGAATGCTTTCAACTTGAAGGGTAGTACCGACCACCATAGAGACACCAATCGAGCCCGTAGATGAGCTCCCCAGATCGCCCTGTGAGGCGCCAAAGGCTAACGCGGACCATCCAAGCATTATCCCGGCAACCACGTTCGTTGGTACATTACATCGACCAGTCGACTTTTGTTTCGTGACCATCGTCACACTTTACTGGTCGCTGAGCTCCTCTATGCAACTTTTATGTAAGTTACTTGCAACTATATCGCTAGCCCAACCTCTCTTTGACCTGACGCGAAACGACCCTACTCCGTATCGACGACAGCGACCGCCTCAACCTCAATCTGCAACTCAGGCATAAACAAACCTTGGACACCGATCAACGTTGCCGCTGGTGGCGTTTTCGGGTCGATGCCTAATGTCGCCATACCTGCGAACGCGTCGCGTGCCTTGTCGGGTGAATAGTCCACCACATAGATTGTAAATTTAACGAGATCGCTGGGTGCGGCACCGGCGGTTTCCAACAGGCCCTTTAAGCTAGTGAACGCCTCTATAGACTGTGACTTTAAGTCACTGGAAGAACCAGTCTGACCAGAGATATAGAGGGTCTTCAATCCACCTTTTTCTACCGAGACTATTTGCGTAAACCCTAGCTGTTCGTTCACATCGACGTGTTCTCTTTTCATCTGCTTCCCTTACCTTCAGTTTTGATTCTTCTGTATAGCGTATGGCCGTCAACTTAGAAAGCGCTTGCGCCTTTCGCAAGCCACTCAAAAGGTCATCAGAACTAGTTTTACGCGGACCCAGGTATGTAAGGTATGTAAGAATGATGGACCGACCGGGTAAGACGACTTATGGGTTCAGGTATCGAAATGAGTGCGCGCCGCTTTGCCAAAGCTTATCGATCCGGAGATAAGACCTCGATCGAACAAGCTTCTGTTGAGTTGTGTACAGCAGTTGCATACGCGGACACTGATGGGGATAGAGAGCTCATTGATCGTTACCGCGCCAACGCTGAAGACCTCTGGGATAGAGATGATAACCAGATTGAAATTGACGCTGATGCAGTCGTGTCACTGGACGAGTCTGGCGGCGCCTTTGTTCAGGCTTGGGTTTGGGTAGGCGTGGATCAGATTTAGGTCCCGCTGGCGTTCATCACCTCAGGAACCTCGGAATGGCTGATATAGCAATGTGCTTTGGACGCGACTGCGACAAGCGAAAGGACTGCTACCGCTATCGAGCGATGCCTGATAGTAGTGATCAGACTTATGGCACTTTCGACCTTAGTCGATCCGCAGAATCGCACTGCGATTTTTATTGGGCCATCGAATTGGCAGAGGGAGCGTCGACAGAAAGATCCCAACAGCGGCCTGGACCTTGTGGCTCCTAAGTTTCGACCAGAAAATCAAATCCAATTGACACGGCTGCTCTAGCTGCCTCTCTCTGATAGCCCCGCTCGTACGCGAGTGCTATCGTGTGCACCTCTATGTCTGAACCAATTTGCCTCTGAATGCTAGTCACTGCGAACGAATCGACTGATTCAAGCACTCACCTTTTGTCCGTGATTGTTCCCTGCTTCAACGAAGAGTCTGTAATTGAGGCGATGTATCAAGAGTTAACCTTTACGCTTGCTAAAGAACACGAAGACTATGAGATCTTGTTCGTCGATGACGGCAGTCGCGATGAGACACTGAGAAGACTACAAACAATCCATCAAGCGGATAGTAATGCGCGGGTAATTGCCTTATCCAGAAACTTTGGTCACCAAATTGCGGTAACGGCCGGATTAGAATACGCGGCAGGGGATGTTGTGGTCGTGATCGACGCAGATCTCCAGGATCCCCCCAGTGTCATAAGCGACATGCTCGCACTCTGGCGGGAGGGTACCGATATTGCTTACGGTGTGCGAACAGACAGGGCCGGGGAATCGGGATTCAAAGTCTGGACAGCAAAATGGTTTTACAGGCTAATTAATCATCTTTCGGACGTACCAATTCCTCTCGACACTGGAGACTTTCGGCTCATGGACCGAAAGGTTGTCGATGCATTGAACGCCATGCCTGAACGAGACAGATTCGTTCGCGGGATGTCAGCATGGGTCGGATTCAAACAAGACCCAGTGCCCTATTCCCGAGCACCGAGGTCCGCAGGTCAGACAAAATACCCATTGCGAAGCATGTTCCGTTTCGCAATAGACGGCATCTTATCTTTCTCACGCGTACCTCTGCGTATGGCTGTTTATATGGGTCTCACTACAAGTCTGTTGTCTCTACTGGGAATCTTATACGCACTCTCTATGCGTCTGTTTACTGACGTGTGGGTTACGGGGTGGACTCTCCTTTTCATCGCGATGTTATTCCTGGGAGGTGTTCAACTGCTATTTCTTGGTGTCATGGGTGAGTACATCGGCCGAATATATGGCGAGGTTAAGCGCCGACCACTCTACCTCGTTCGCGAACAGATGGGATTCGTCAAACAACGACAAGGTCCTGAACCCATCAATCCACAGCGTGATGTCTAGTGCCAACTTGGCTGAAACTTGGGCTTGGATTTGGTACGACCATTCTATTTCTCTGGCTATTGCTTGCAGGGGTAGACTCGGCGGCAGTCGTGCAGGCCGTTTCGTCACTGTCTTTCCCGATAATAATTCAGGCTTTACTCTACCTAGGCTTAGGGTATCTGATCCGGGTAACACGATGGTGGTGGATGCTCAAACATATCGAACCTAAAGTACGAATGTCAGCTTGTTTCTGGCCATATATTTCCAGCATCGCAGTGAACAACGTTCTGCCTTTTCGCGCGGGTGATGCGCTTAGGGTTTTTGGCTTTCGAAAACAACTACATGCACCAAGAGCTTCGCTATTCGGAACGCTGATTGTCGAAAAAATACTTGACGTAGTAGTACTCATCGCAATCGTCGGCATAACGGTCTCTGCCTTCGAACCATTAACTTTACCGGCTGGATTTGAAACTGGGTTCATTTGGCTGTCCGCCATCAGTCTGTCCATGCTGCTAACCCTAATAGTTACGACGCCAAAACTAGGCTCGGCGTTCGAATATTTGTCAACACGCTCTCTGGTCAAAAGACACGGGTTTTCGATGGGGCTACAAGACATTGGGAGCCATCTCACAGCCACATTGAATTCAATACGAACACCCAAACGGTTGATCACAATGTTGATATTTACTGTTCTCGTCTGGCTTTGTGAAGGTGCAATGTTCGCGACGGTAGCAAGCTCAATGGCAAATTTGGCGGGCGTTGGTCCATGGTTATCAATGGCCAGCGGAACGCTCGCCACCATCATTCCCAGTTCGCCTGGACACGTTGGTACTTTTGACTATTTCACAGCGCAAAGCTTGGTCTTTGCTGGAACCTCAAAGACCGAAGCCATTGGTTTTGCACTTACAGTTCACATCGTGCTTTGGTTACCGATAACCATCTTAGGCCTGTCATACCTCACAATTCGAGGAACTCAGTTTTGGAATTTGCAGCCGCCCAAAAACCCTCCTTCCAGTTCGTACGAGTAAAGAGTTCAAGTTGACCCCGGAAGACTCCCCTCACGTTATCGTTATTGGCGCTGGTTTCTGCGGGCTTGCGGCTGCTTATGAACTAGCCAAACAAGGAGTTCCAGTAACGGTTTTCGAAAGTGACTCTGACGTGGGAGGCCTTGCCGGATCATTTGAAGTCAATGGAACACGGCTCGAAAAATTTTACCACCATTGGTTCACCAACGACGTCCACGTCACACAACTGATCCAAGAACTGGGTTTGCAAGATCGTATCTTGCTTAGGCCTACGCAAACAGGCGTCTACTACTCAAACAATTTCTTTAAGCTCTCCACACCCTTTGACTTGCTTCAGTTTTCTCCGCTAAGTTTTTTTGAGCGAATTCGATTGGGGGTGTTCACGCTAAGAGCCCAACGCATTCGTGACTGGCGGACCCTTGAAAATCAAACGGCGGCGGAATGGATCCGTACTTTGGGTGGCCCAAGAATATATGAAGTTGTTTGGGAACCTTTATTGAGAGGTAAGTTTGGCGAAGTAGCGGACGAAGTGTCTGCCGTCTGGTTCTGGAATAAAATCAAGCTCAGAGGTGGAAGTCGAGGCAAGGGGGGCGGCGAGCAATTAGCATACTTTCGCGGTGGATTTGCAGCATTGGCTGACGCGCTGCGTGATGCGATCAAAGACCAGGGCGGCAAAGTCTTGACTCGTCAGAGTGTAGATCAATTGGACGTGCGAAATGGAAGAATAATCGGTGTGGTCTGCGATGGAGTAAGATACAGGGCTAAAGCGGTTATAGCCACACCAGCTCTCCCGCTCGTAGCAGATCTGGCAGAACAAGTGACTAGTCAAGAATATGTCGATCAACTTCGTAGGATTCGATATCTCGCAAACACTTGCGTTGTTTTACAACTAGATCGCAGTCTCTCATCCACTTATTGGACAAACGTTAACGATCCAGGTTTTCCTTTTGTAGGAGTCATCGAGCACACTAATTTTGAACCGACAAAAACATACGGTGGCCGCCACATTGTGTATTTGTCCAAGTATCTTCCGGAAAATGACACTTTGTACCAAATGGCAGATAGTGAAGCAGTCGAATTTACAATGTCTCATTTGAAAATCATGTTCCCAGAGTTTGACGAGTCTTGGGTTATCCAATCTAACGTTTGGCGCGCCCGCTTTTCCCAGCCTATTGTTGAAAAAAACTATGGCCAGATTATTCCACAGACAGAAACACCCATATCAGGCTTCTATCTTGCGACCATGGCACAAATATATCCTGAGGATCGAGGAACAAACTACGCCATTCAACAAGGCAGGCAGGTCGGTCAGCTTGTAGCCCAAAAATTCTTCGAAAGCACAGTTGTTAGCTCTAACGAAACAGAATCGTTTGTATAGCGCAGAATGAGACCACCCCTCTCAGGTAGAGTTGACCGAATCGTTGCTGGGTTATGGGTTGTGCTCTTAGCCTGTCTTTTTATTTCGACGGTTGTGTCTATTCCTGCGTTTCCCGGCCGCGATTCTAGCGTCTTCATTTATGTTGGGGACGGACTTCTCGATGGCGCACTTCCCTACATAGATCGCTGGGATCACAAGCCGCCGCTCGTTTTCCTCCTGGATGCAATCGCACTGAGCCTTTCAGACGGGAGTCTTTGGGGCATTTGGGTCATGGAGGCGTTGTTTTTACTAGCAGTCACGCTTATTGCATTTACAACGATATCTAGGGTCTTCGGTCAATTGATAGGTGGTTTTGCCGTGTCAATGCTCCTACTTCAATTTGGTCAATTTCTGGACGGAGGAAATTTGACCGAGGAGTACGCGTTGTTATTCCAGTTTTTAGCGGTGCAAGTTTTCCTCCGAACCATTAATTCCAAACTAGTCGGATTCTCGTCTGCTATTGCCCTTGGCGTCTTAGGCGCGTTTTCATTTTTGTTGAAGCCTAGTTTGATCGGAATTTGGCTTGGAATCGGCTGTTATTGGCTCATGGCGCACCCTTGGAACCACACTATCCGTCTGGTCGGGAATGCAGTCGTAGGCGCTACCATTGTTTTTGCACTTTTTGCCGCTTACTTGCTGAGCTTCAGCAGTGGCACCGTTTTTGTCGATGCAGTTTTTAGCTACAGTTTGGCTTACACCAACGAAATTTCGGTGGCGCAACGATTCGACGTCATCTTGGCGCTGTTCGAAACTTCAGCTTTGGCAGAAATCGCCCTAGTCACCTGGTTGATAGGAGTGATACTAGTTGTGACGGACTCAAGTCGTAACAAACTAATGGATGCAATCCTGAAATTGGCGCTGGTTCTCGTACCAATTGAACTCATACTAATCTCTACGTCTGGCCGATCCTATCTACACTATTACCTTACCTCCCTACCAACGATGACCCTGCTCTTCGCACTGTTTGGCTATCAACTACACAGTATGTCCACATGGTTTCTCCCTTTCCTTAACGAGTCGAAGAATTTGCAAACATTTGCAAAAGCTTCGGTCCTCTTCCTGCCTTTGTTGTTAGTATCCTCACAAGTTGCGTCAATACACCCTACCTTTATGGAGAATCTTCGTAAGGGCACTTCTGTAGTGTTGGGCGACACGCCCCCGTTCACAACTAACGACCACACTTTGGTCGTCGAAGCAATTCGGCGGGGCTCATTTCCACAAGACCCGATTCTGGTCTGGGGCGCCGAACCGCAGATCTACTTCTTTTCGAAACGCAAAGCGCCTACTCGATTTTTCTATCAGTATCCGCTGGTAACGCCTGGGTACAACACAGACCAAGTGTTTGAGGGATTTCTTGCCAGTCTTACAAATGATAACCCAGTTTTTGTTGTGGATACCTACAACCCATACTTACCGCCATTAGATCCAGTTGCTCGACTTAACTGGCCCGGACCTGCAGAACCCTATGTATATGATCAGGCCAAGTTCGAGGATTTCTTCGCATGGTTTAACCGCAACTACGATCTCAAAGAAACGATCAACAATTTTACGATCTACAAGCGCGCTGATACCTGACCGTGTGCATTAGGCATCGACACGGACACTCACCGGCTTTACCAGCACAACCGTACAAGAGTCATCCTTGCAGGACGCCAACCCAAACTCAATTGGTTCACATCCTTTTCTGATTTACTCGCCACGATTGATATACGATCTTCTATCCCGAGCGAACGCCTTGGGTGCGTTACCATATGCCAGTTAAGAGTGGTATTGGTCAGCCAGTCTCATTGTGACAAAGGACATGTGGGGGATGAATGTTTAGACGAATTTTTGGAGTTTTCCTGACCCTCATTGGCGCAAACCTTTATGCACAAGATACCTCTCAAGACGAGTCACTTAAACTGAAGTTAGCTACTGGTAGCCCAGGTGGTGCATACGAAACTATCGCCAACCTCATGAACCAGCATCCCAACATCGATCTGCAATTAGTCCCCAAAAAAGAGGACGAAACTGGGGGAAGCGTCAACAACTTAAGGTTGCTGCGAGCCAACGAGGTAGACCTCGCGTTCATTCAAGGGGACTGGGTGTACAAGGCATTCCGCGGTCGTACTTGGCAAGCTGATGCGGACGAGGTCTGTACTAACGTGGAGAAAGCTGCAGAAACAAGCAGTGTTACAGACGGTCAAAGTTTCTCAGATATTCGTGTAGTCAGGCCGCTCTATCCAGCTTACCTGCAGATCATTGCTAGAGAAGGCATCGACTCTCTCGCTGATCTAAATGGTAAGCAAATCGCAATTGGTAGCAGCGACTCCTCTAGTCACTTCCACGCTAAACAGCTCTTTGCTGCTACGACGGAAATTACGACTGTCGAATGTATTGAAAAGGGATTTCAAAAGGGCCAAGTTCTTGCCGAAGACGCCAATATCCAGGCAGCGATTTTTATTGGCACACTGCATAACAACGCTCATCTGAAAGAGACACTCGGCAGCGGCTACCACAACCTGGAAATCAATCAAGAAACCATAAAAAGACTGGAAAAAACCTACCCATACTACGTATTGCATGATGAAAAAATATCTGTCTCGACCATGCTGGTCACTAGAGCAAATGTCGATCGCGAACGCGTTAACAAACTAACCGACAGTCTGATTGACTTTCCAAGCACGGCTGTCTCAAAGACTAGTAAGCCCCCGCGCGAGTACTTCCAGATTCGTGAGGAGCTGACGACACTTCAGAGTGTGGACATAGTGAGAAAAACCCCGGTTCTCAGAATACCGACACCATTCCACTCTGGGGCGTGCGAAGCCTACCAACGCATCGTTTTCGAAGGCCAGATAGAAGAGTTTGAGATTGCAGGAACTGAGAAATACACCTCCTACACGCAAATCATTAACTCTTTCAATGAACAAGCTTGCCAAGAACTATTTTACGACCCCAGTTCAAAGCTCGCAAAGTTGGTCATTCGCCAACATCCAAACAGTGACGGCTCGCGAGGAAATCTGAGCCTTTTCAAACAAGACGACCCTCCGCTTGAATTCGCCCTTGCGCAAAATGACTGTATCTATGATGCATCGCGCAGTCGGTTTCCGTGGTATGAAGAAGATACAACTCCCTGCGAAAGCCTTAGGCCAATCTCGGACTTACGGGCGGTTCTACCGATCTCCCGAATCCATCTCCAGTTCATTGCCCGCGAAAGTGCCGACATATCAGCGCTTGGCCAACTAAATACAATGCGAGTCCACACTGGCAAACCTAACTCAGTCGTCCGCATACACTCTGATCGAGTCAAGGACGAAGCTAGCATCCGCTGGGAAGACGTCGGAAACGGTTCGCAAACTTGGTGCGAACGTTTGAAAACCGCCGACGCCGATGCCGTGCTCTTACCAGGTTCCTTCCGAACCCCCGAGTATCTGCATCGAGAATGCGAGGCAGAGCATGTGCCAATGCCGCAACCGATAGTCAAACGTATGGCGTCAACCTTTCCTTACTATCATGAGTCAGCTGCCCCGTTGTCATTGCGGACTGCCGAAGATTGGACATTTTTAACCTTACGGCTCTTCCTAGTCACCTCTGAATCCGTTTCACCGGACCGGGTCGAGACCCTATTTTCAGCGCTGTGGGGAAGCTGGCCAGCAATACAACAACACAATGAGCACCTGTTCACCCTTCAAGAAGCCATCAGTGCTACGCCAATCGTGTATCACGATAAGGTTGAAGAGATCCTAATCGACGAGGAGCTTGTCACTAATACAGACTTGTACCTGTGGTTACTGGGCGTGTTCACCCTTTTGTGTGTCCTGGTCTACATCGCTACTCGCAACGAATCATCCTACAACCGATTGGGTGAAGTGGATTTCATAGCCCGCAACTATGGTTTCGTTCGAAGAAATCTCGACCGAATCGCCTCCATATCCACTGGACTGCTAATCGTGTTTGGCATGTTCATCTTGGTTATTGGCTTGAACTTCCTTATTCGTCTCGTCGAGATCTCCTACGCCGCATCTCAAGGTGCCAACAATGATCTCCTAGGCCTATCAGACGCTAGAGCGTTCACCTGGTTGTTCGGCTTCATGGCTTCCGGATACGAGGACGACATCTTTCCGAACTCCACCTTCGCAAAATTTGTACTCTCGGTACTCGCGCTAATCGGCGTCGTCGGACCGATAACGCTTGTATACGAGTACTTTAACCGCCGACGTGATCGCCAATCGCGCGAAGCTCAAGGCGAGGCATCCTTTAGAGATCGCCGTCATATTGTGATCTGTGGTTGGAATGACAAAGCCAGTGGCTTGATCTATTCATTGACCAGCGGACAAGCACCGCAGAAGAGAATCGTTATCGTCGTCGCGCAACTAGCTGAACAAGAGCCGTTGAAACGATGGAACTTTGACAAAGACCATGTCTTTTACGTACGTGGTCAGAGCTCAAAGCCAGGTGATCTGGATCGGGCGAATATCCACAGGGCGTCTGCCGTCATTGTTCTCGACGACCTTGAATCTGGCGCAGACCGTGCTTTCAATAGCGCGTTAACTGCTTTCGCTGTGCGTAAGATGAACAAAGAAGCGTTCCTTGCGGCAGAGTTGTCTGCACATACCAATCGAAAGAACTTTGACACGGCAGGTGTTAGCGCAACCATCGATGCAGAAGCGATCGGGAATCGCTTGCTTGCACTAGCCTGTGTGACTGACCATGCAATCGATTTCTTTCTGGACGCGATTACGTTTGATGATTTTGCTGAATGGTACACCGCAAGTCCGGAAAGGGTTTACCAGCTGCTCCCTAATGGAGATTCGATACAGACGATCCGCCAACTTGCTGAGGCACTATCAACTATCGGGATGAACCTTATCGCCATCGATCGTACTCCAAAAGCAAAGGGTGCTTTAACCCCTGCACCACTTTCCATCGATCGCATAGACCTTCTGCTGAGTGAAAGTGCACTAGACGAACAAATTCCAAACGATTGCCACATCATCTACGCCGCCGATTCCGTGAAGACAACAACCAAAAATATCGCTCAACGTTTTGCGCCACAATCTACCGTCTCAACGACGACCAGCCTCCCAACACCTACGAAACGCGAGTCGGTACTTATTGCGGGCACTGGAATACGACCCGAACGGTTACGAGATGTACTGAGATCAGAGCATCCGGAGCGTAACTTCGAAGCATACGCTCTGGCGGTGGATCCGGATTCCGGCCTGATACAACCATCGGTTGAATTCGAAGAACTATTAGAAAGAGACTGGGACCGAATTGTCGTTCTTGCCAACAGAACTGACTTCTATGCCGTTAACTACGACGCTGCAAATACAATCGATGGTCAGACGATCCTTCTAACAAACTCCATTCGTGCCGCAAAACCAAACGCAAACATCACCGCCACTCTGCAGCGGCTTGAGAACAGACCTTTACTGAAAGATGCTGGTGCAAATGCAATCGTACCGGTGCCACTTATCGTAGAACGTCTCATGAGTATCGCGATGTTTGGTCATACGTCTGCCGCTCGCACCCTTCTCGGGCTAATCGCCAAGGATCAAACAGGTGTTCTCCGCGAAATCACGGTCGCTCAAGAGGAGGGTTTGCTGGATGTGCCATTTTCTAAGTTATTGATGACAAGTTTCGCCAACGGTCGAATCATCGGTTGGTTACCGGCCAAGAAGGAGTTGCGGGATACTCTTCTTAATACCGAGGGAGACTTTGACTTTCACTTCGTTACCTGCCCTTCAGCTGAACATCCTAACGTCACAACCGGTGACCGACTGTTAGTAATTGGGAGGTCCAATCCGACGGCCAAGATCTTAGAAGTTAGAGAAACTTAGAAGTTAGAGAAACTTAGAATTTAGAGAAATGCAGACCGAAGACACACACTATGAATCTGCTTTGCTCGCGCCACTGGATCAGGAAATTTTTCTCGCAGTGCTCTAGAGCGAATCTCGAGACTGACATCTAGTTTTGAGCGACAGACGGTCTGGATATCGATCAGACTCGCTTCTCCCTCGCCGAGGTTACATCTAGAGTCCACAGCGGCCTCGATGTATGCATCACCAGTCATAGTTTTTGAAGATTGCCAGTAATCACAGGCCTGAACGTAAGAAAACACTTGGTCTTCTAACTCAGGTAATGCTTCACCCGCACGATTGAGGTGCATTAGGTCGACGAGGATGCCGGTAGCCTTGTGATCGACGGCGTTGATGAACTTGCTTGCAGCCGCGAGAGAACGAATATGCGTGAATTCCCCAAACTCTAGATTAATGCGAATATCTTCACCACCTAACTCACAGAGCTCATGGAATTGTTCAACGGACGCCTCATAGTCATCGTGAACCGATACGACCAGAACGTTCTTCGCACCCAGCTCCAATCCAGCTTCAATGGCCATTTTATGCGAATCAGTTGCTTTATGCCCTCCGGCAAGCCAAAGCGCTTCCACATCGATCAATCGTATTTCTGTTTCCTGCAAGGCTGATTTCGTTTTCGCCAGAGCTTTGTTGTCCCATGTGGTATTAGGATCAATCCACATCCCGCACGAGCTGAAACCTGCCGCATTTGCAATGCGCGGAATATCCCAAGGCAGCGCATCGGGCACACATCCAGCGGCCAAAGCCCAGTATGGATCAGACATCAATATTCCTAACAAATCTTTCAAGACCAAGTGTTACCTATCCAATCCCTGGCTACTAGGGACTGAACGAAACCAATTCACTGTCGCCTCAACGTCGGGAACCCTGTAGCCTTTCGCCTGAACAAAACGAAGCCAGCAACACATGAAACAAAGAACATTTGGACAACTCGCTACGCCGATATCTGCCATCGGCTATGGCGCCATGTCGTTAAGCGACTTCTACGGGCCCACGGGCGATGACAAATCGCACGCAGTCCTCGCACGGTGTATGGATCTCGGCATCACTCACATCGATACGTCCAACGTCTACGGCGGCGGCATGTCCGAGACGCGCATCGGCTCATTTCTAGCCAAACAAGGTCGCCAAGCAAACGACTTTTTTGTGATCGCGACCAAAGCTGGCATCACGAGTAAACCTGATGGCACTAGGTATTTTGACAACACTCTGGAACATCTAAGTGGTGAGTTAGACAAGTCTCTCCAGCGCTTAGGGGTCGACCAGGTCGAACTCTTGTACGTACACCGGCGAGATGACGCCGTGCCAATTGAAGAGGTCACAGACGCGCTAGCAACTCTTGTTAAGTCAGGCAAAACTCGCCAAATCGGTTTTTCCGAGATTGCTCCAACATCACTGGCTATCGCTCAGGACGTGCACCCTATTGGCGCTGTCCAGTCGGAATATTCACTTTCTACGCGGTCACCTGAGTTGGGCCTCGTGCAGAAAGCATCGGAGCTTGGTACGAGCTTCGTCGCCTTCAGTCCCGTAGGTCGTACACTCCTAACCGACACACTGTTGGACTACGAAACCTGTCAAACGCTTGCCTTTCTGAAGGTCAATCCACGCTTTCAGAAAGAAAGTCTACAACGCAATACACAGGTGACCGAGCCATTTCGGAAACTTGCTGCTGACATGGGCGCCTCGGCTGCAAGTATTGCGATCGCCTGGCTACTTGCCAAGGGTGATCATGTCATCCCAATTCCAGGGACAAGGTCAGTAGAGCATTTAAACGAACTGGCAGCTGGTGTCGATCTCAATCTGAGCAATACAGATGTCGCCGAGATTGAAAAAGCACTGCCGCTTGGTTGGTGTCATGGCGACCGCTACTCAGCAGGTCAATGGCAAGGACCAGAAAGATACTGTTAATTTTAGGAGAAACCGTGAGAATTTTTCTAACGATTTTTTTAAGTGGATTTCTGCTCACCACGCACAATTCCTTTGCGGCGGAACGTTGCTTAGGTGCAGATGCAACCTGGCCTGAGGATTGGACCGAGCCATACCCAGCACATCGTGTGATAGGTAATCTCTACGCGGTGGGCAATGCTGGGCTAAGCATGTATCTCATCACCACAGATGACGGGCATATTCTTGTCAATACCGGCTTGGCAGATTCGACAGCGATGATCAAGCGCAATATCAAAGCGCTCGGATTTCGCCTTCAGGACGTCAAGTTGATGCTAACCACACAGGCGCACTTCGACCACGTTGCCGCGTTTGCTGAAATTAGTGCGCTCACAGGGGCCATGGTCTGGGCAACCCCGGACGATGCGCGAGTCCTCGAAGATGGTGGCGTCAGTGATGCTCACTTTGGTGAGTGCCTAGAGTTTCGATTTGAACCAATAGAAGTGGATCGACGCTTGGACGACGGGGAGGTGATCGAATTTGGTGGTCTTGAAATTACCACTCATCATCACCCAGGGCATACGGAAGGCAGCGCCAGCTACTCCTGGACAGTCAACGAAGCGGGACGAGACTATCGTGTCGCGATCGTGAACATGGGTTCAATTAACCCAGGTAAAAAACTATTGATTGATCCCACGTATCCCGGTGTTGCTGAAGATTTCGCGCAAACGTTCCACAAACAGAAGAGAATGCAGATTGACGTCTGGGTCTCCTCACACGGATCACAGTACAACCTTGCCGACAAACACCAACCAGGTATGCCTTACGATCCAAACACATTCGTCGATCCAGAGGGGCTAGGGGTTGCCGTCGATGAGCTACAGGAAATCTTTCAGCAACAATTAAATGCTGAGCTTGACTAGCGTTAGCCTTCGCCCGTTGGGAGCCTCATACTCGTGATCCCAACGGGCGCGCTTTGGCCTCCTTGGCGCGCGGCGCCAACCACTTCGCGTAGCGTGTAGTTCGCACCCAGTTCTTCACCAGTAGAAGCAGAGCTCAGCTCACCAACACGCAAATATTCACCGGCATCTGCCGCCAACCGAAATGCTACTGTCGCTCCCGCCGCTTCCCCCGGTATTCCACGAGCGCCGAAGCCATGACCTTCATTGGTTTGCGTCCCGGTTGTTGCTTGATAACCCATACGATGGAGTAATTTGGGGCTGGCTCTGCGGAGTACTTCGGGGCGGACTGAAAGCATCCAGTTTTCCTGCTGTCGCATCCACGGTTTTTGCATACCGTTGAGCATTACGATGCGAGGCTCAGTAGTGTGGTTGATGCCAGTGCCGTGCAGTATGCGACCATCAGTAATGACTACCGTACCGGCTTTTGCATCCAAATTGATGGCTGGCGGCAGCTTGCCGACGGGTCTGTTTTCGCGAACAGCATCCGACAGTGCTGTGTGAGAACCGGGGATCAGTAATGTCCCCCCGTTGTTCTCATCTACATCAGTGATTGCAGTTAGGACGTTCACCGTCATCGGACTGCGAGAATCCAACGCATTGCCTTGGTCTTGATGCAACGCCTGCGGCACCCCGCCCTCCAATGAAATCGCTGCAATCAAAGATGTGCAGATCCAACCAACACCCAGTGCTTCTGTCACTAGCTGTTCTACTAATGGCCCCCCTTGCATCGCGGCCGAGTGCTGCTCTATGAGCTGTTCGAAACACCGACCTTTGTTCACACAGCAATTTATATTTTGCCCACTAGGTGTCTTTTGCGCGATACCAGCAAGCCTTTCTCCTTCGGCTTGCTCGAGAACCCGTTCCCTGATCACCGTGATCTGATCAACGGACAACGCATCTTCGATTTTGCAATAACCCCACTCGACCATATCTCTTCGAAGTTGCTCGATATCTTTACTGGGTTGGGGCAGAGAGTGTTGTGCCCACTCTGGGTGTTTTGCGCCTGTCGTGGTGTCGTAGTAGGAACCCGGTTGAAATTCCCACTCCCCCCACTGACTGCCACGCTGAGGGGGTACGAAATAGATCTCCGGATTACTTTCCAATACCGATTTCATGGGCTCAGCGGTAGAAACTTCCGCGCGATACATCCCCATTTCAGGTGCCGACTTGGCCTTAATGGATTCCGGATCAAATTCGTTAGGAACGCTCATTGATAACACCCCTCCCGTAGCGTGTTTAGCTGAATGATACCGCAGGCGGTATGGGCTGCCACCCAGTCTTGCAACTTTAAGTTACACTTATACTCACCAATTTGTGAGCCAAATTATGTCCGCCAATATTAATTCAGAGACAGTTCTCGGGCCATGGCGCCGACCCAAAAACACATCAGCCGATGAGAAGGGCGGTATCCATGACGACGACACAGCTCAGGATCTTGGTTTCCAAGGTGGCACGATCGCAGGCTCCATCCACATGGAACAGTTCCCACCACTGTTAGTTCAACACTTCGGCGACGCCTGGTGGTCACAAGGTGGGATGTCCCTCTACTTTAAGGCTGCAACAATTGATCACGAACCGGTCTGCTGCAAACTTGAACCGACCGGCGAAACAACAGCCCGAATTTGGATGGAGAACGAAGCCGGTACAGTCGTGATGGAAGGATCTGCCTCCTTGGGTGAAGACGAGAATTCCGAAGTGAGCAGACGCATCGAAGCCGTACGACCTCCTACCGATCTCCGCATGATGGCCGATGTGGTTATCAACGAACCATCTCCCCCATGTCCTGTCCGTGTACCCCAAAAGAGCATCGATGAACGTCTCGCAGTGATCACCGAACCTATGACGTGCTACACCGACGAGACGCTCTACGGTGGCAACGTCGCGCCAATTGCTCCTTTTGTGCACGCCTTCAGAGAAGTCGAGCCTCATATCATTCCTGTTAGAGGACCCTATGTAGGGTTGTTTGGTTCCATCGAAGTGCAGTACCTAGCCGGACCGATAGTCGCAGAACGCGACTACGTAGCCCAAGGTCATGTGGTCGCTTTGTCTGATAGCCCGAAGACAGAAATAATTTGGTACACGGCAACGTTAAGCGACCCATCTTCAGGGGAGAAAATCGCACGTATGACTAAGATGGACCGGCTGATGAAGGACGCCTCTCCTCTATGGTCAGACGCTTGATTAAGCCCTAGCCAAATCAAACAAATCAATACACACATGTTCTAAGGGAGACGAACTTTGACCACCCTAGCAATTAAGACCAACTCCGGCGTTCGAGTCGTTGAAATGAACCGCCCTGACTCACTCAACGCCCTCAACCCACAAATGATGGACGAGCTTGCGGAGATATTTATATCTACGGCGAGCGACGATGAGATCAAAGTCATTGTTCTGACAGGTGCAGGACGTGCGTTTTCTGCGGGTGCCGATCTTGCTGCGAGTCGCGATTACACCCCCAAGCACGGCCTAGCCGGAATGATCGATGCAATGGTCGACTTCCCGAAACCGTTTATCGCCGCGGTAAACGGCTTGGGCGTCGGTTACGGTGCAACCGTTTGTGGACTAGCTGATTTCGTGATCATGTCCGATAAAGGCCGTCTGAGAGCACCTTTCTCCGCGCTCGGACTAACGGCTGAACTGTCTAGCACATACACATTTCCTCGGCTCATGGGGCGCCAACGTGCAAGCTGGTTCTTATTGGCGGCCGAATGGTTAGATGCCAACGCCTGTCTAGAGGCAGGGTTAACAATGGAAGTAGTACCTTCTGACCAGCTGATGACCCGTACTGATGAACAAGCGGACAAATTGGCGAAACTGCCTCTAGCATCACTGGTCAAGACAAAACAGTTAATCATGGACCCTCTGCGTGCGCAGATGAAAGCATCAGTAATCGCCGAAAACGATGGCTTGGCGGAACTTCGAGGCGGTCCCGCGAACAAAGAGGCGGTTTCAGCCTTCCTCGAAAAGCGAGACCCAGATTTTGCGAGCATTTGACTCATCGTGGGTCAGTAAAGAACATAGAAAGATATTTACGGAGACAAGATCTTGGCTGGGAGTCTTAGAGACCAATTAGTACAAGCCGGTTTGGCAACAAACTCGCAAGCGAAGAAAGCTGAGCGCCAACAACGCGCCGAAGAGCAAGCCAAACGTCACGGCAATAAGAAACAAAACGAGGCGACGGCGTCAGAGGATCCTAGCACTGCCGCGGCGAAGGCCAAGAAGCGTGCATAAAAAAGAAACGCAGAAAAAGTAGAGAAAGATCGCGCCATCGAAGCCGAGCGCAATCGAAAATCTGCTGCCAAGGCACTTCGGGCAGAAATTAAGCAGCTCATCCTGCAAAACGACCAACGCACAGTGATGGTTAGCTGACTATTTGACTTAGGATCCGTCCAGCGCGACGATTAACGAAAACCCGTCGGAGAGGAATATGCATCGACTACTAATCTTGTGCGTCCCTGTCGTGCTACTTGGGTGTGGTAGTGAAACCATTAGCTTCGATTTGAAATTTACTGGGATGTACTTCGCTGCTCAACCTGATCCAGGAAACAACCACACTCCCATAAGTGTGATACACGTGACGCCAGACGACATACCTGTCGGTAGCACACCTCAAACGGTTGCGACGTATTGGACTACACCGACAGGATCTTTTCGGATGGGTTGGGAAACAGTCATTCGAGAACCTCTGGCAGACGGCAACAGGCTAGGGATCTCTAATGTCGGGATGGGCTCAACGACAGACGAAATCGACTACGATGCGCCTGCGCCAGGTACAAAGCAGGCTTCAATTAATGCCCGAGGAATTATTCAGCCCATCACAGACATGTTCCTGGTCTATGACGAAAATCTTCTAAAAAGAGACTTATACGAAGATGGTTTTCACACGCTAGAAGAAATCATGCAGACCTCCCTCGTCCAGTGTTCAGGAGGACCCACCAATGAATACAACCAAGTCGTCACTTTAAGCTCCTCGTGTTCGAATCAGGCGTTAACAAGCGCCTACTGCAGCGGGGCAAGTGGAATCTCCCATCTGCCGTGGACATCCACTGGATGTTCGTTTCGAGTAAGCCAGGATGTGGATCAGGTAATGGACGTTATCCTCCCGACTGGAGATTCTGCTGAAACCGCCGTGACTGGAACTCCTTCAGGATATTTTCGACCAACAATAAAGCCAAAAATTAGGATCATTGATGGACCTCGATCGCTAATTCGACCTTTAAATTTCGACAGCCAGCGTTGCCTCATGCGAACGCCTGATGGTGGTGAATCTGGTTGTGACACGGCGCATCTTTCTGCACTAGAGCAAGGCAGAGACTGTCGAGGCTTTACCACGGCGCCACCCCAACGCGGGCGATGGTGCGGCCACGGCTCACTTCCACTCGGCGGAACCCCATATCCGGGGCTATCCGAGGACATTGACTTCAGCTATGTCCGGAGCACTTGGAAGTACACAGTCGAGGACGCGAACGGTAATCTTGAGGAAGAATTTAGTCCCCGAGTGCGGGTCAATTGGGTCAGGATTTTTGCCACGCATCCTGAAAACGATCCTCCTTCACCCGGCGAAATCGCACCTCTTTCACCAGCCTTCCCGACAATAGAAGATCGTCGATACTTTTCAGCGGAGGAGCTATCAGAATTGGTTGTCGAAGGGTTTGAATACTGCGTTCTTGAAACACAACCGGGTACAAACATTGGTCGATTCAATCTGCAGGACTGCGTCAAATCGAGCGGCAACCACTTTCAGGCTCTGGCGACCCCGGCTCGCATTGATGGAAGTCTGACTGTTTGGTCAGTCCGATTCCAAGTAGACGCTACCGCTGATGCTAGCATTCCGACAGGCTACGTTGGCCCAGAACCCACATGTCTAGAAACTGACATTGGCACACTTTGTAATCAACCGGACATTCCTACAGGCGAAGAAGTATTCCAAGTCGGTGATCACGTCCTTTCTCGTGATGTACCAGTCAACGCTCGAGATCGATTGTGGATTGAATTCGAAATGTCACCTTCGTAAAGGAAGCGTCCGAAAAGTCCGCTTTTAAGACGCAATCAGACGTGTAGCTTCACAGGCAAATGCGTATAACCACGCACGAAGTTTGAAATAGCGCGGATGGGTGCGCCAACAACTTCAATCTGGCTGTACCGCTGTAGCATTTCTTCCCACAAAACTCTGAGCTGCAACTCAGCAACACGATTCCCCATGCAGCGATGCACACCGAAGCCAAATGAGAGATGCTGACGCGCGTTAGCGCGATCGACGTTGAGCACATCTGCATTCTCGAACACGGCCTCATCTCTATTCCCAGAGGCATACCACATGAGCACTCGCTCACCCTTTGGGATGACTGTGCCATTTATCTCCACATCTCTCGTCGTCGTTCGACGCATAAACGCCAACGGCGTTTGCCAGCGAATGATTTCGGCGACCGCGTTGGGGATTTTTGAGCGATCAGCTTTCACTTTCTCAAATTCTTCTGGAAAGCGGTTCATCGCTAGAACGCCGCCAGAAATGGAGTTACGCGTCGTGTCATTGCCACCGATAATGAGCAACAGAAGATTTCCCAGAAACTGAACGGGGGACATATTCTTAGTGTCTTCATTGTGTGCCAGCATGGTCAACAGATCCAAACCACCAGGGTTTTTAGCTCGTTCGTCCCGGAGTCTGGTCATGTACTCGAGACATTCGTTCAACTCTTGCTGGCGCTCTTCTATTGTGTCCCAAAGACCTGCTTTACGTGGCGAGGTTGCGATGTCCGACCAGCGCGTAAGCTTGTAACGATCCTCAAAAGGGAAATCAAACAGCGTCGCGAGCATCTGTGTCGTGAGTTCAATGGACACTTTGTCCACCCAGTTAAACGTCTCTCCAACAGGCAGGCTATCTAGAATCCCAATGACTCGTTCACGTATTTGAGGTTCTAAAGACGCCAAATTGCGTGGACCTGCAACGGGAGCGACCGCTTTGCGCTGCACCGCATGGTTAGGGTCGTCCATCGAGATAAAACTAGAGGCACTATCTTCCCCGGTTACTTCGTTGAGCCCGATAGTAGGTTCTGAGGAAAATTGCTCGGCATCAGAGTCAACCGCCTTATCAACTCATAGTTAGTCACCGACCAGAACGGGCCAACGATACTGTCTTTGTGGTAATAAACAGGCTCTTCGCGGCGTAGGCGCTCGAAATAAGGCCATATGGTGTCGTCCCGCATGAGATCCCAGTGGCCAACATCAATCTCTTCAAGTGATATTGAGGCCGCATGGTCCCGGGCATTCGCCAACCGTTGTTCTCGCTCAAGTTCGTACTGCTGCCACTCCATCACCAAACCTCACCAAAATTCGCTTTGGCGCGATCTTATCGCATATCGACGGTGACAAAGAAGCCGCGTATTGCGATATCTGCGCGGCTCCTACAATTTTGGCAAACCCGCTTACAGGGGCTTACTGCGGCAAGTTGGATCCGGCTGCATCGACATGGCGATGATCTGTACCACAACACCCGCCTATTACCTTCAGATTTGGCAGGCATTTGACGAGCAACCCATGCTGCTCGCCAAATTCCTGGGGATCACCCTCATCCAGCACATCTGCTTCATCTAACTCTGCGTGGCTCAGGCGCGAGGCGTTGGCCCGGACACCACCAATCCGGCCGTGCCAATCTGCTGGTTGCGCAAAAAGTGCGCCAAAATGGTCAGGATGCGCACAGTTGATCATGTAATAAATGGGCGGAGTTACGGCTTGTTCATCGACGTTCCTGATCGCTTCGTGGATGAGTTCACCCGTCGGCAACCGGCCATCAGTTTCTAAGGTGAAAGACACGACGCAATCGAGGCCCGCGAACGCGGCAGCATTGGCGATGCCAATCGCTTCCTCCGGATAAGTCATCGTGACTGCCGTCACCAGATCCACATCGGTCTTGGCGAACTCAAGTATCTGGAAGCTGCGATAAGCAAACGCCGCATCAACTGAAAGCTGCACATCCGGTTTATAGCCATCGTCCTGAGGCCCGATACAGCCGGAAATTAGAATCGGCAAATCTTCACTAACATAACTTTCACGTAGTTCCGCCAACATTCCCGCTGTATCCCGCAGCATCCCGGCCAACTCATCATTGCTATAGCCGATCAAACTGGCCCATCGTGGACTCGCGCGCCAGGTAGGCGCTTCTAAAATGAAGCCGCAACCATGCTTCTTGGCCAGCTGTAGATAGCGCTCATAATACCTTACGAGCGCATCACGCCCTGTTGGTGTGGAGACCAACGGAAATACCGCAAACTCCGGCAGGTCCCAGCCCTCATGGAATATCAACGTGGTTTCAATACCACCGTCGGTGAGGAAATATGGGCGTTTCGTTAAATTTTGTTGAGCGTTCATGTGCCGACTCCTTCTCTAGAAATTTCTAACCAGAATTCTTTGCTGTAGGGTTTTTCCACTGTTTCACCGTTGCCATCTTGCCCGGCAGTATCATCGGGACCTTAGTTTTGTATCGTTTGTACGCGATATGCTTCGCAGCCAAATCAGCTTCTTCAAAGTGGATCCCCACAAAGACATAAACTGTCAGCAAGACTGCAAAGAATAGGTGGGCCGCCGTCATGAAGGGCGTGCACCAGAACACAAACAACCAGCCCATATACAGCGGATGGCGCACTACGCTGTACAACCACGGCGTTTTGAATACGGGCGGTTCATAGCGCCTCTGACATGCTGCAAACCAAACCTGTCGCACTCCGAACAAATCGAAGTGATCGATCGAAAACGTCGTGGCGAGGACAAGAATCCAACCGGTCAAGTAACCGAGGTACATCACCGCTTTGCCTGCCACTGTATCGAGCATCCAGATATCCCCACCAATGGGCTCCCAGAAAACACAGACGGCGTTCAAGGTCAGACTCGCTGCTAGCACGAACGTGCTGCGCTCGATTGGCTGTGGTACATGGCGAATGAACCAAAGCTTGAAACCAGGTCGAGCCATAACGCTGTGCTGTAACGTGAAAAGCCCGATCAAACCGATATCGATCAAGAGTGCACGTAGATCAACGCCACCAGCCATAGGATCAACGACACTGCCGTCAAGGGTGTTGGTTAGACCAAATCCACCTACGAAGGCGGCCACGTGAACAAGCGTTCCAATAAAGACCAAGTAGCAGACCATTCCGTACGCAAACATGCACGCACGGGCTCCTGTACTGTAATGTTGTGAGTTCGTCATCTCTCTTCGCTCCAAAATTCCATTTTTTGTGCTTCCGTTTGTACAAATGTCGGTTGCACCGTCATTCGATACGCACACGTTACTGCTGGGCCGTGAAAGCAGACGGGTAATGAGCGTGAAAAAAACGTGAATTCTGGGAGAAATGCCCCTTTAATAGTTCAAATGGAAGTCTCAATACGACTGTTTGGCAGCCTTGAGTTGATGTGCGATGGCAACCCCATCGATATTCGCGGGAAAAAATCTCAAGCTCTTCTCGCGTGGTTGGCGCTTAACCAGCAAAGACCTGGTCAGCGAGATCACATCGCAAACTTGCTATGGCCTCGTTCTGCAGCGGCCAACGCTCGTACGAGTTTGCGGCAAGAACTAGCGGCTATTCGCCGCCTCCTACCCGTCGAAATACTGCAAGCTACCGGGCAAACAATAGGTCTCAGCCAAGATGTTTCGGTAGATACCCAGACCTTCCAAACCCTCGGCACAAGTAACGATCTCGACCAAATTACTCAGGCAGCAGAGTTGTACAAGGGAGATTTACTGCCAGACCTCCATACAAATCTAGAGACGCTGGAAGATTGGCTCCTGATGGAACGGGAGCGCTTTCGCCGCATCGCAAGGAAGATATTTGATCGCTTACTCGATCAAGCTCTAGCCGCAGAGGACGGTCAGCTTGCGACGGTTGCCTGTCATGCCCTGCTCCGGACTGATCCCTTACTCGAATCAGCCCATCAACAGCTCATTCGACTTTACGCACAATCAGGACAGATGAGTGCTGCGTTAAACCAGTTCGATCTTTGCCGAGACTTGTTGCAGCGAGAGCTATCGTCTCCCCCTTCACCCGAAACCATCGCCCTCATTCAATCACTTCGCGACGGCACTTTTTCTGCACCCTCCCACCCAACGCCCGCACCTCCTGGCGAGTCAGCACTAGACACGGGGCGTGAGCCAAGAGACCGTGGACCGAAGCTCCCATCAATTGCAGTGCTGCCTTTTACCAACATGTCTTCTAATCCAGAACACGGATTTTTAGCTGATGGCATGTCCGAGGAGTTGATCAACCTGTTAGCAAACTGCGTTAACTGGCGTGTTACTTCACGCAATACAAGTTTCAGGTATCGCGATCAGGCCGTAGATGTCCGCGAAGTAGGACAACAACTGGGCGTTGCGTACGTCGTCGAAGGCAGTATGCGTCGCGTCGGAGAGAGAATTCGGGTTAGCGCTCAGCTGGTCTCGACTCTGGACAGCACGCAAATCTGGTCCAACCGCTACGACCGACCCGTTGATGAAATCTTCGACGTTCAAGACGAAGTGATCCACGCAATCTTTCGGACGCTAAAAAACCGCATTGGTTTCGCCGAGCGCGAACGCGTAAGACGAACCCACAAAGCAGACTTAGACGCATGGGGTCTACTGGTCAAGGCTGGCCAAATCCGAGTTCGCGATGCAGCCACTCGTGATGAACAACGAGACTTGGCCCACGAGGCTTTAAGCATTGACCCAGACTATTCTCGCGCCCACGCATTTCTTTGTTGGGCACTGTTTTTATCGATCGCGCGAGGATTTACGAGTGATGCAAAATCAGACATGGCCGCAGCAAAAGGTCACGCTGACAAAGCTCTCGCCACCGGCGCCACGGACCCTGTCACATTAAAATCCTGCGCTGGTGGATACGCAGCGGTCGGCCAGAGTAAAGAGGCATTGCGATTAGCTCATCGGGCGTTCGAGATATCTGGCACGACTGATGCCCTTTACGTCGCTGCACTAATGTGGAACGGCCAATTGACTGAAGCGCAGGAATTTTGTGAGGCGCTTGTGGTAGCAACCGTACCAGGCACGCCTTCTGCACCGAGCGAACTACGCCCCGTATCCCTCTTAGCAAACCTGTACATGTTGCGCGAGGAATTCGATCAAGCGTTGGAACTGGCAGAGCGCGATTTGACTGAGAATCCTGCCAACTACTTTTCTCACGTCAATTTGGCGAACCTGAAAGGCTATTTGGGTCAGACAGAAGGTGCAGCGGAAGCATGGCAAAAAGCCAAGGACATGATGCCCGGCTTATCCTTGAGCCTATTTGAGTCTGGTTATCGAATGGTCTTCATAGATCCAAAACTTGCCGAACGATTCAGTGCGGGTCTGATTCTTGCCGGTGTAGCCGACTAGCTACCAGACAGGACCATGGGCCTTGTCGGCCCATAGTCGGTCTTGTCCTGACTTACTAAACGCCAGCCCTTACCAACTGGCCATTGAGAGCGCCAACGTGTTCACCGCCTTCCATGAATACAGCTCCATTGACGATCGTGTAGTCGTAACCGCTCGCACCCTGGATGTAGCGACCCGCGCCATTAGGTAGGTCATTGACATATTCTGGTTGCGGCAGAGACAAGTTATCAAAGTCGATGACGTTGATATCGGCATAGCCACCAACTTTGATACGCCCTCTATCCTTGAACCCGAAGAGATCAGCCGTATCAGAGGTCAGTCGTCGGATTGCCTGTTCCAGCGACCAGCGTTGCCGTTCACGCACCCAGTAGGTGAGCAAGAACGTAGGTTGACTGGTATCCATAATTTGACCAACGTGGGCACCGGCATCAGCCAAGCCGAGAGTGACTAAGTCACTATCCAGCATTTCCTCTACTGCGCTCAGCTGGTGATTCAGTATCGGATAGTTGAGGTTGAGCAATCCGTCGCGTTCCAAACAAAGATCGATGAACGCCTCAGCCGGAGGGCAGTTACGACGTTTGGCATGCGCGGCCAGAGAGTCTTCGGCCCGACAATCGTAGCGCGCGTCACCATCCGGCAAAATGAACATCGCTTCAGGTCGCGGTACCCGTTCTAGTTGCTCCGCATCCGTTATGAGTTGCGCACGTCGTGCTGAGTCACGCAGAGCCGCCAGCTTTCCAGCCCGATCTAGACTCCGCAGAGACCACCAAGAATCAGCCCGATCCCAAGGCGTTCGGTTGAATATGTTGTAAATCATACCGATGCCGCGGGCGGTTGTTTGCGGACGCAACAATGCCCCGTTGTCATTCTCTTCTAGATTGAATTCGATGACTTTCGAATATAGGTCCGGACGCCGATCCGATTGCACCAAGCCGTAGCTCAACGGACGTCCGGAACGACGACTGATTTCGCCCATTAGCGCTAGTTCTTCTCTGGTTTTTGTCAGCTCGTCGTCATCACGCTCACCAAGGCGCATCGCGCCTTCGAAAAGACCATAACCTGCTTTACCTAACACATCCCCAAATGCCAACAGCTCATCTGCCTTCGCAAAAGTCCCTGGAACCGGCCTGCCATCGGGCACTTTGTGTCCTAGCGTCCTACTGGTCGAGATGCCTAGTGCTCCGGCTGCCATTGCTTCTGTAGCCAGCTCCGCCATTTTTGCAATGTCCTCAGCTGTGCCAGACCCCTCGGTCATGCATCGATCGCCCATGGCAGCAACACGTAACGCACAGTGCCCGACAAGACCGCCGACATTTATGCCTTTCTCAGTGCGGTCCAACCAGCCAAGATACTCACCATAGGAGTTCCAATCCCAGGGTAGACCTTCGAGGATTGCCTCCCGGGGGATGTCTTCAACAGATTCCATCATCTCGGCTAGAAACTCTTTTTGTCCCGCTTCAACCGGTGCAAACGTAACCCCACAATTACCGAGAACCGCGGAGGTGATGCCATGCCAACATGATGACGTTGGCAGAGGATCCCATGCTAACTGGGCATCCAAGTGGGTGTGGACATCAACAAAACCTGGGGTAACCAGCTTACCCTCGGCATCGATTTCCCTATGACCCGTGCCTTCGAGGGCACTACCTACGGCAACGATACGATCGCCAGATATCGCCACATCGGCCTGTCGACCTTCTGCACCGGTGCCGTCATATACTGTGCCGTTGCGAATGATGAGCTCAGAAGTATTGTGAGCCATAACTATCCCCTAATAATTTGACTGAAGCCGTCAGATACTAACCCCGATCTACTCCGATAACGAGCCTTCTGTGCTGACTACAAGACGCGCGACAACGAGTTCTGACCGATCGTTCACGCCGCAATATCGCGTGTGTCATTTTGTTTTTCTGCACCTGCAGGATTATTGAAACCACGGTAATGTTGGCAGCCGCCCTACTTACCAGTGTAGATTAGCCAACTACTCGTGATCCGCGCGGATCACGTTTCGAAAACTTAATCGGAAGGAGACTGGTAGTGGAATCATGGAAAGTTGGTGAAGTTCAAATTCACCGTGTCGTAGATCTGCTCATGGACATGCCTCTCACATTCTTGTTTCCCGAAGGAACACCCGAGCAGCTCGCGCCTTTCAACGGTTGGCTACAACCCCACTTTCTTCACAAGGACGGCACAACGATGACCGTGTCAGTCCACACGTTTGTCATCAAGTCAGGAGATGCCACCATTGTTGTGGACACGTGTATTGGTAACGACAAAGAGCGAGATGCGCCAAACTGGAATCTCCGCACTTCAGACTTTCTCGACAATCTCGCAGACCGAGGCGCCGCCCGCGAGGCCGTGGATACCGTGTTGTGTACACACTTACACGTCGATCACGTCGGTTGGAATACAGTGCTTGAAAACGACCGATGGGTGCCAACGTTTCCAAACGCTAGCTACCTAATCGGCCGTGAGGAATGGGCTTTCTGGGAGCATGAGGATGACCCGTTCGGGAAACAAGCCAAAGCTGATTCGATCTTGCCCATCATCGAATCGGACTTAGTGCAGTTCGTAGAAACAGACCACCGCATCACGGATGAGGTTTGTCTCGTCCCTACCCCAGGTCACACACCGGGGCACGTGAGCGTCCTGATCAAATCCAAAGGTGAGACTGCAATCATAACTGGCGACTTGTTCCATCATCCGCTGCAGTTTGCATGCCCCGGTTGGAAAGACATCGCAGATGTAGATGGGGAAACGGCAGAGCGTACTCGCCTCAAATTCATGCACGAATATGGCAACGAAACTCTGGTGCTGGGGACTCACTTCGCTTCACCCACTGCCGGGCACATTGTTCGCGACGGGGAGTTTTGGCGGTTCGACGCGTAAAAACGTAAAGCAGAAGGGTCTACTCGATCGCTACAATCTCGTAGCCGTGGTAAAAACCTGCAGCTTCGGAGACCTTCAAGAAGTTATCTAGTCCAAGCTTACCCATATGCGCTTGGGCCGCCGTCTTATCCGCATAATAGACTTCTGCCAGTCCTGCATAGTGTGGTTCTGGTCCACCTAGCGTCGCGTGTGAAATCACATAGCGCAATCCACCTGGCGTCGCAGCAAGCGCACCGGAAACGTTTGGAGCGTGATCCTCAAGCCAACTCTTATAGAACGCACGAACATCGCCATCTGATTTTCGCCGCACTAAGCCTGTCACTTTAACGGCTTGGCTAGGTCTCGGTCCGTCAACGATGACATGCTCCTCGCAAGCCAAGACGGTTGGATTCTTGTCGGTCAACTCAAAGAAACCATCATTGAGCTCAGTTGTTAGATACGACGTTTCGCGCTGCGGCTCATAGAAAGATGACGCCCGCTCTGCGTCCTTGAACCACAACGTGGTCATACCATCGTATTGTTGATCTGGCTTTGAATCGAAGATAGTGACACTGCAGTGATCAGGTTGGAAACGCTTAACCACCGCCGGTGTATGTGCATTCAGCCAGGATTCAACGAGCTCATCGTGGCTTACGCCTTCCGCCCGCCGAACTAATACAATCAGCTTAATCACGACGTAACCACACCCGTGCCTCTTCTAGACCACGAAATATCTGCACCTCTCTACTTGTCAATTCCGCGCTCCATGCTGCGTACATTTTTGCGATGCCAAAGTGCAGATCCGACGTTCCTACGATCGCCAATCTTTCCCTCGAAGTAGGCACTTCTTTTTCAAATTCGCTCAGAGAGATGACATCGACATCACCAATTTCCAATTCTGAACCGTCGAACAACAGATCGAACGTTGCGTCGGCGCCTTCAGTCTCTTCAATCTCGCTCATCACCTGCCAAAGATATTCAGGCGAGAGTTGTCCCCGAAGTTTGAGTTCTATTCTTCGCTCCGATTCGACGATATCAATTTGCGCCCAGCTATCAGCCTGCAACTGAAACCTCATTAGTTCTTTAGCTTCTTAGCCTTTTAGCCTTTTAGTTACCTGACCCAGTAGGGTGCCTGACGCCACTACAAATTGTACCCGCGGACAGCCTCCGCGAACATCACTCCTCGCTCACCCCATCGTGGTTGATAAAGAAAGGTCCAATGGCAGCTACCGCAACACCAATCACAAGAAGCTGAAACGCAAAGGCATAACTTCCCGAGAAGTCATAGATCCAGGCCGCTACCGGCGAAGCGGCGAGTGTTAACGGCAGGATCGCAAAATTCATCAATCCGTTAGCTAGACCGAAATTTCGCTGTCCAACAGCCGCTGCTACAGAATAGCTTCGCAGAGGCAGCATGCCCGCGTATCCGAAACCGAAACAACTCATACCTACAATGACAGCAAAGTAACGGTCCGCCTCTGCGAGCACTAAAAGACCAATGGCCAACATCGCGAGCGACGACCAGATCGAAACCCGTACATTTGCTACATCCGTTAACAAACCTACCAACGGTTTTCCAAGCGCAGCACAAAGGGTCATAGCAAAGAAACCACCGGCAGCTTGATACTCGGTTAAGCCGAGGTCGGTGATGTGACCAAACGCATGCGTGGCTACTGTGCCGAACACACAGAGCATCACGCCAAACACTAGAACGATATTCCAGAACGAAACCCGTCGGACAATTCGAAGCGGCGGCCATAGCTCTTGTGCGGCGGCGACCGTTGTCGATACGGGTTCGCTATCGCTGCCTGTTGCTTGTCCGTCCACAGCCAAACCCAGCTGCCTTGGTGCATCTCTCAGGAGAAAGACGCCCAACGGCGTAAGCACTACTGCGATGAGGAGTCCAAGCACGAGCAGCGAATCACGCCACCCTAATACCTCAATGAGGTAGACACACACACTCGGCATGATCATCCCCGACATCGAGGCACCCAAAATCACGCAGGCAAGCGCAAAGCCCCGCCTCTGCGAAAACCAACTGACTGTTATGCGCTGCACTGTGAACGCACCCAGACTTGTCATCCCAAACCCGAAGCAAACCGCCATAACCGCGTAAAGCTGCCAAAGCGTCTGAACCAGTGACAGCAACACATATCCTGTCACCACTAACGTCAGGCCAAACAACAACATCTTGCGCGGTGAAAACCGATCCAGAAGAAAGCCAAGAAAAGGCGCAAAGCTACCCGCCACAACACCTTCGGCAGTGAAACCCAAAGTAATGTCATAACGACCGGTCGCAAACGCTTCGGCAAACAAAGGTAGGTAGATGCCACGCACATAAGTGAGCATCCCAAAACTCAGGAAGCTGACACAGAAGCCAACACCGACTATCACCCAGCCATAGAAGAATGGGATTCTGTTCACTAGTCCCTGCATCGATCCCCTCTTTTTGGCTGCGGGCTATGATGGCACGGCTGTGTCAAAAGGGGGAATCAAACCGATCAGCTTTCTTTCCATAGAGACTTTCTTCCCATGAGGCGCCCTCGATGGTCGATCCGGACTGAAACCATTAAGCACAAGCCATAGAATGAACAGCAGTTACACAACCGAGCGAAGGAAGAAAATCTGTGGGTAAAGAAACCGCACTTGTGATCGGTGGAACAGGACCGACCGGGCCAAGTCTGGTGAATGGACTCCGTGCTGAAGGATTCACGACAACCATTCTTCATACCGGACGACACGAAGTCGATACGATTCCGCCTGAAGTTGAACACATTCACACCAATCCGTTCAAGATAGATGAAGTCGCCACGGCACTGGGTGATCGGACTTTCGACATCGTGTACTCCATGTACGGCCGGTTACGCGATATAGCACCTTGGTTCGTAGGTAAAACCGGTAAGTTTGTCGCCGTTGGTGGCGTGCCAAGCTATTTGGGATACGCCGTGCCAAGCATGCTTTGGCCGCCGGGATTGTCCGTCCCAATCAGGGAAGACGCGCCGCGATCAGGTACGGACGAGAATGAAAAAACGGCAAAGATGGTTACCAGCGAAGATCTTGTCTTTGAGTACCACCCCACCGCAACGTTGTTTCGCTACCCGTTGATATACGGACCCGGCCAGATTCTTCCGCGCGAGTGGTTGGTGGTTAAACGCATATTGGACGGTCGACGCAGAATGATTGTTGCCGATGGCGGGTTGAGTCTGCGAACCGCTGGATATGGACCCAACGTTGGGCACGCCTTGTCGCTGGTGGTCAGCAACCAGCAGATTGCGCAAGGCAAAACATACAACGTCGGGGATGAAAATTGTTTTACCGCCGCTCAGACTATCGAAATCTTGGCAGCAGCCCTCGACGTAGAGATTGAATTGGTAAGCCTGCCGGTAAATCTAGCAACGCCTGCCCGGCCTTATCTGACGTCTGCCTACACCCTGCACCACCAAACAGGCATTGACGCGATCCGAACAGAACTAAACTATCGCGACGTACTTCCTGCCGTAGAGGCATTAGCCATTACAGCACGCTATCTCCGAGACAATCCGATTGCTCCGGGATCGATCACTGAACGGCGACTGCAAGATCCATTTGACTATGCTGCAGAAGACGCCTTAATTGACGCCTATCTATCTGCCACGACCCCGGTTCTCAAACTTGCCAAGGCCTATGACCCCGACTTTCGCGACCGTTACGCGCCCGGTTCAGAAGACTGGCGATTGGTGGATGCCAAAAACTAGAAACGTCAACACCCTATCTTTCACCCTTATCTCCCATCTCTATCTCCCATCTCTATCTCCCATCTCTATCTTCCATCCCTATCGGAGGGGTGGGGGATCAAAGCTATCGCCAGGAACCAACGTTTCGGTCAAACTACGTGCGTAAAGCCTTTCGGAGAATTGCTTGAACAGAACGACCCTGACAGCCCTAATTTTCTGCTCGGTGATCTGCCTGCTTGCTGCCCCCACGTACGCAGCCTCAGATTCTCCGTATCTGATCGAGAAGAAAGACTTTAAGAAGAAGATCAGCTCCGTCGCACTATCGCCACTAGACGTCCCGGATATGATCCCCCTCTCTGCAGATATGCGCACTTTCCTGGAAACCGAGGCAGTCAAAGCGCTCGCAAAGAAAAAAATAAACAACCAAGGTATGCCTGAGTATGCTGCCATCTACACCAATTTCACCAATCAGATTGGTGGCCTGCGCAATGCAGAGGGTGAGTTAGATGCCAAACGTAAGGCTCTTGTGCGCGATCATGCAAAGAGAGAAATGCGACTGCAGCATGCCATCGATGGGTTTGCCGAGATTGCGCTCGTCGCCGTCTCTGCCCAGTTCTCTGAAGACCGCGCCGAATGGGATGGCGTCAAACGCAAGGTGATCAGCAATGATCGCAACAGCCTGTTCGGCGGTGGGAAATACCAAGGCAGTATCGCTGGCGTCTCATTTCAACTCGCGGTCTATGACCGTAACGACAAACTCCTCTTCCTACAGAGGAGTGGTATCGACTTACTCCAAACAAGACAGGGAGACAGACTCGTGCTGCGCGACGACGACTTTTTGAACGATACTAAGCAGCTTAAGAAATCCGTGCAGTCAGCTTTTAAACCGCTCTAGATTAGGAACGCTCAATGAAAACCCTATATCTTGCAATCTTTCTAACGCTTTGCCTTCCCTGTGCAGAAGCCGCCCGCATCAAGCACGTGGACGAAATCACCGCGCTTCCCGAAAATGAAGCGGAAAGGGATCTATGGGATGTTGCGGTTGGTCATCAAGACAACATCCGCGAAGAAGATCGATTGGTCGACGACGCTGATCTTGAGGCTTACTTAGATCGTGTCGGCCAACGACTCCTTGGCAACCGGTTGGACCATCTCGGTATTCGCGTCAAATTCATCGTGGTGCAAAACAATCTGCTCAGCGCCTGGGTTTACCCATATGGAACGATCGCGGTGAACACAGGACTATTGGCTGGAATGGAAAATGAAGCACAACTCGCAGCCATTATTGGTCATGAGTTGTCCCATTTCATGCAGCGCCATTCTTATCGAGAGTTGATTGCTGACAAGCGCCAGTCAGTAATCGGCAAAGGACTTGGCATACTCGCCACGGCTGCCGTCGCCTCGCAAACAGGGGTAATTGACACAGATCTTATGAAAGCGGGTGGGTTATGGACTGATCTGGTGACCAGCGGCTACTCACGCAAGAACGAACACATTGCCGACGCCGAAGGCCTCGAACTCTTAGTTGGCGCTGGGTACGACCAAGCCCAGGCCATTCGTGCTTTTGAGATCCTTAAGCAAAATTCCGCATACGGTGTGTTAAGCCCAAGTCTTCTATGGAGCAGCCATCCGACGCTAGATGATCGCTTAAAGAATCTGACCAAAGCTGTGAAGAAAGCCGAGCGTAAAAAGGGCTATCAAGCGGGAGACATACCTTCAAGTGAGGACTATTACCGGGCGGTCGCGACCGCTATCCGCCGGACCGGCGCCCAAGATCTTCGTGAGCAATATTTCGAACGAGCCCAAACAGCATTCCAGAAATATACGATCGCCAAGCCCGATGACGCGCAAGGCCACTTCCTGCTTGCAGAGGCTTATCGCCTGGATAACCCCGATGGTCCTGACTTTAAGGCCCGTGAATCTAGCTATCAGGCGGCAATCAACCAAAAGACCGACTATGCACCGGCATATCTTGAGCTGGGTATGGTTGCCCGCCAACAAGGGCAAGTCGCTGCCGCAAAGCAAGCGTTCACACGTTATCTAGAACTCAGTCCGGACACCACTCAAGCTGACTTGGTGCGCTGGTATTTGGCAAATCTATAGGTTAAAGCCGGTCTTAGTCCGAAATTTCTTCCTCAACGATGTTGTGCTCTTCGAACTTCTCGTGGATGACATCCAAGAACAAATCTCTAAGAGAGAGAATTCCGACAGGTTTGCCAGCGACGACAACCGGTAAGTGCCGTATGCGATGTTTTCGTGTTAGTGCTATGCAGTGAACCACAGTATCTTCCGGCGTCACGGTGACAGGGTCCCGCGTCATGATCTCAGACACCTTTGTAATCTTAGTTGCGTGATGGTCTAAGAGAACTTTGCGGACATAGTCTCGCTCAGAAACAATGCCTACCAGATATCCGTCAATTTGCACCAAAAGTGCACCGATATCCTCTCGATTCATCATCTCCACCGCATCGAAGACCGATGCGAGAGGTTCTATCCAAACTGGTTCGCGCGTCACTACATCTATTAGATCTGATACATGATGCATCTAATCGGTCCTCCATCCAGCTGTAAAAGAAGCCCTCACCTTATATGGCGAGCCACATCTTTGACTTAACGATCCGCAGCCCGATTTATAACGTTATATTTTCGTCATTTGTTCGGTGTCGCGGCCAAATCATGCCCATAGCCCTGATTCTTCCGTTCTCACACGAATTGTCAAGGTTGCTGAATTCCTACAACCATGCGAGGAGGTCTGGCTGCCCATGCGATCAGCGGACCTGCAAAGCCTCACCGTACTCCTGGGCTTTTTCTTCCAAGTTCGCTTCTTGCGCGATGCTGTACGCAGCTTGGAGCAGTTGTCGATCTCGCCGTAACGCAAGTGTCCGATCGACCACCGCCAATGCATCCGAAGAGCGTCCAGCAGAATGCAGTGCCACTGCATGTACGTAGGCGTAACGGGCAGATTCAGGGGCAAGCTGCCAAGCCTGCTCCAACAGCGGTAGTGCGGTTGCAGCCTCGCCCTGACGCACGACCCACAACGCCTTACTCAGCAACACATCGGGTACCTCTGGCGCGAGTACATGTGCTTGCTCCAACAATGGGCCCCCTTGGCCGTCACGACCAGTGCTGCGATATAAGTCTGCCAGATTAATCAGACCTGGCACCCATTGTGGATTGAGCTCTAGGCTTGTTTTGAGCGCTTGTTCAGCGGCTGGGATGTCGTTTAGCGCCAGGTGCACACTGGCAAGCTCAGATTGACCTTCAGCCACATCGGCATTGAAAGTAACTGACCGCAAATAGTCGTCTAGGTATGGCCGAAACGCTTCACGTTCTACCTCCCCCAATTCCGGGAGCGTACTTACCAACCCGCGTACTGCTTCAACGCGTACCGCAAGCCTCTCATCGTCCAGCAAGCGTTTGGTTCGCTGCCACCGTTGTTCAGCTGGCCACCGCTGAGCACCGCGCAGCGCCCCCACTCGCACAAGCGCGCTTGTATCTCGCAGACCTTTCTCGATCGCAACCGATGATCCATGTAACTCGTAGCTCACCAACAGCGAAAGCGCTGTTGCGCGAACAATGGCTGGTTGGGATGAGTCCATCGCGATTTTAGTTAGCTGTGGTTCAACCGCTGGATCAGCATTTCTCCCAGCAGCAAAGATTGACGCAAAATGGTCATCACGCTCCCCGGGATACCAGTCTTCGATCGCACTCGCAGCCCACTGCGGCGTTTTGTCTTCATGGCACTGATTACACGCGTTGGGCGTTTGCAGGCTTACAGACAAATCAGGACGGGGAATTCGAAAACTGTGATCGCGACGATCATCGACCACCATATAAGTCTTATCGCTCATGTGGCAAGACACACAGCTCGGCTCGCTCTGTGTCTGTTCATGGAAATGATGTCCGGAACTATCGTAGTTAGCCAACGACAGGGATGGAAAATCTGGTCGTCCAACTGAGTTGTGGCACTGGGTGCAGAGGCCGTTGCCTGCAATTTTAATCTGATTGGAGTGTGGCTCGTGACAGTTGCTACAGGTCACGCCTTGTTCGTGCATCTTGCTTTGCGTGAAAGAACCGTAAACATAGACCTCGTCCAATATCTGGCCGTCGGCGTGATACAACCCCTCGTCCAAAAGTACTGGCAAGTAATAGTCGAAAAAATTCTGCTTCGACGTGAACCCGTCTGTGAGTTGCCCACGACGACTATGGCATTGGGCGCAGGTGTTCATCTGTTCTTGTTGGCTTGTCATCGGAACGACTTTGGTGGAGTCTGGATCGACCCCACCGCTCCGTGCCCATGACACGTGTTGCGAGCTCTGACCGTGGCAGGCTTCACAACCCACACTCACTTCCGCAAATTTAGTCTCGTAGGATCGTGTTCCTGCATCGTAATTTTTCTGCAGCCCGGTGGAATGGCAATCTGCACACATGAAATTCCAGTTAGCAGCAGGTTTCGTCCAATGCAAAACATCATCAGGACCCACCGACTCATCCGGATGAAGATGGAACCATCGCCCTCCTCCTTGTTCCTCAGACCGGCTATCCCAGGAAATCCCTAACGCTTGCAAACGGCCGTTGGCACCTTCCAGTAGGTACTGTTGCAGCGGCGCAACCCCAAAAGTATAACGAACGGTATGGTCCGCCAGTTCACCGCTCGCACCTTCCGTGCGCACTTGATAGCCCGATGCATCGTGGGTGAAGGATGATCTAATACCGGCATAGGTAAACTGTGCACCGTCAAAGTCGGCAACGACAGTTTTTGACGAAGCTGGTTGCATGGCCAACTGGTGATGCGATCCGAACCAAAGGTCATATTCTTGCGCATGACACTCAGCGCAAGTACTTGAGCCAACATATGCCTGCGCAACCTGAGCCTCAGCTTGCCCTGCTGGGACGCGCTGCTCGCCACACCCAGCGAGCCAACCCAACAGACTGATAAGCAAAACTGGCAATGAGATCCTATACAACGAAATTGCACCCCAACCTGAGACATCGATCAATCTAATCCAAACCTGTCAATCAACCACTATTCGGGCAACCAACTGGCCGAATAGTAAGCGCGCAATCCCTTCAAAAACAACATTAGGTGTTCTTTGCCGCGAAAACCTTGAGTCGCTCAACGGCTCTACTGGCTAGGTCAATCGTGAAGTCCTAGCAGAGATTGGTATCAATGAATGAACGCTACGTCAGTGGGAGTCCAGCGGAATTATGAGCAGTGATTAACGCTGCCAGCGTACATCCCTTGTGCTCCACCAAATCACAAACAAGAGGATGACCTGCACGACTAAACGCAAGGACAAGAAGAGGGGACCTACCTCAGGAAACAGATCCGGATTCATCCACATATGAACGTTTGCTGGCGTAACAGCGAGAGTCAGCAGGATCAGCAAGTTGCCAGCGAGTTGCCTGGTACTAGGCGGTAAGAGCATCCCCGCGAAGAGAACTTCTAGCACGCCACTGACGTAGACGATCTCTAAGTGCCAAGGCAGGTACGGCGGCATGATCGCGACAAAAAAGTCGGGATTGGTGAAATGCCCAATGCCACCAAACATGAACCATGTGAAGGCGATGCCTAACCCGAGATAACTAGCTGCTTTTTTCAAGCGCCGATCCTAGCAGTACCCCGAAACAAGTCCATTACGTGCCGGTTGTGATGTCCTCTACTCAGGGGTGTACCAAACGGGTGATGTGTAGGCCCGCTCCTGGGTTGTCATCCGAACCTCGGGAGGCATCTTGGTGCCGAAGAATTTAGCGTCGTAGGCAGGCCAACGAGGTGTCTCAATTTCAATCACCCGCACGTAATAGAAGGCAGGTTCCGATGGGTCAAAATCTGAATCCCGCCATGCTGTTTGCAATATTGGCGCGCCAACAGAATTCGTATAACTCGCTTCGGCGATATTCACAGTACTACGCAGCTTTGTCACCTTACCCGTGCTAGATGAGACGGCCCTGTCGTCAGACAGCGCAATATCAAATACTTTTTCATGCGTTTCACCCTGATCGTCGATCCAGCCTTTAACCATTTGAACGCGGTCCAGGTTTGCGCCCATCGGGTCCTTCAAAGCACTAATTAGAAAGCTAGGTGCCTTGCGATACGCACCAGATGCCAAGGCCAGCAAGTCACCCCCCATCGGTACGCCTTGTTGATAGCCGTATTCAATCCAATCTGGTCGAGCCAAATCCGCGGCGACGAAATCCCAACCAGCAAACAATCGGACAGACATGCGAGGTCCCGTACTGGCATAGGTCTCTTTACGTTTTAGAGCAGCGAATATGGATTCCCGGGTGTTTTCTTGGGCCCACACAGCTGCGTAACCGGAAGCCGCCATCTCCCACTCGAGCTGAACGATGTTGGGAATGTTCACGAACGGTTCAACTGCTCGTGTAGCACTCGGCTCATGCCAGCTAAATTTGCCCCAAAAGTTATTTTCGTCCGCGGACGGAATGCCCGTGTGAGAATCCGTACTGCCGATCATGCCGAACTTGAAAGGATTGGCGCCGACTTTCGTGAAGAGTGCTAAACCACGCCGTAAGGCAGGTCGAGCGTATTCTCCCGCAAACATGGAGTCTTCGTGCGGGTCGGTCGAAAAGCCTCGATAACGATCCCAAGATTCATAGTCGGCAAATTCATCGTCCGGCGAAACAAACGGGTGTGTCTCACTGTCACCCTTAAACTGCGTGACTTCCATCAGTGGTTCCCACCGGTTTCGGCTTTGCGCGTATTCCTTGGTCATCGCGTTCCCGTCGGAATCTGTCTCTGCAAAGATGAGCCCCGCACTGACATTAGAGTTATGTGGTATTGCCAAGGCTTGACCGCCTGTCAGGCGCTCGTATTGATCCAAGTAACGCCATAAGCCTCGCGGCCGATTGTCATCGTAAGCACTTAAGGGCACCACTTGGTTCGCCCGTTCTGCATCGTCTGCAAATATAACGATACGGTGCATATTCCCGCCGCCACGCCCAGAACTCCACTCATAGCCGATAAACGCCGTGAATTGACCTGGCTGGTTGTACGCATCTGCAGTCGACGTAACACGTTGCCAAACGGATTTTCTGTATTCAGGGCTATCGAGTAAGTCTTCGCGGCTACGCAGCGAATTGCCGAACTCAATGAGAATCTTGGCAATTTCTTCAGGACCCGACAGATACATCTGATACCACCGTTGCCCAGTTTCAGTTTCCAGCAAGCGAGGATCCGCAGACGCTAAGCCAGGGAACAAGCCCATAGTCTCTGCATGATCGGCAGCTACAAGGAAATCAAGCGGACGGTTGAGACGGACAGGCATACCGTTGTGAGCAATGATCGTCTCGCCGCGAGCTAGTCGGTACGCCTCGTTTGGTCCAAATCTACTGTTGCCTCCAGATGCGGCATCAACAGAGAGGTTTGTATGTAGATGCGTATCCCCCCAGAGCAGTTGTGTGGGAAACGTTTTGTTAGTCGCAGGCGAATAAGAACTGATTGTGGACTGCGCACCAACTGCTACTGCACTCAGACAACAAATTATCATCCCAACAACCGGTGATATCACCATTTGATGGGCTGACATTCGGTCTAGGATCTTAGGCATTACGGTGTCGCTCCCTTAGTTCTAAACGACCAAGAAACGTGTACCAAAGCGTTGAAAGTCCCTTTCCGCCGGCTCACCTGTCGCTGACAACGTTAGCGCCCAAATTCCTTCACCATGGGTGCGGAGATGCGTGTCAATTTCAGCGGCAAAACTTTGTTTTGTATCAACCGGGGAAACCAATTCGATACAACCACCCTTAGGTGGACGAACGACGATGCTGCAGACACCTCGTTTGGCATCCATCACCACATCGTTTGCTGCCAACCCTAAACCCTCCGCATAGGCTTTTGTCACAGCAGACGCATCTCGCGTGGCAACGACCACTTTTTGAATGCCTGAGAAGTTAGGCGCCCTACTGACAGGATGCTTCGGTTGCGCAACTGAATCGTTGGGATATATCCGAACGAGCACGCCGTGGGTTGATCGCGGATGAATGTCTCGCCCGCCTGCACCATGCATTAAAGGCAACACTTCAAGGCCGCGATCTAAGAGCTCCACGGCCTCTGCGTCAGGATTCGCAGCTTCCAACATCATTGCGTAGATACCTTCGCCCCTGTGCGCAAGAAACTTTTGCAAGGCTTGGCTTAACGGTTTATCTGGATCGGCAGGAGCCATCAGCTCTATATTACTGCCGCTGACGGGCTGACACATCGCGACATGAGCCCCCAAGGACGGCACCGTCCTTGAAGATAGGTCTGCTACTGGCATCCCGAACTCTTCCTTAAAAACAGACACAGCCTGTTCGAAATCATGAATCGCAATTGCTATGCGTGGCATGGCTGTAATCATAGCTCGGCTCCGTTTCCGACCGCTCGGTACTTATTTACACACATAACTTGAGGCTTGGTCTTCCGGCCCCTTGTCATACTGTGCGAGTTTTGGGTAAACACATTGCGGACGCGAAAACGCGCCATCTGGTCGCGAGCCGATGATCGTGTCTGGGGCCTTATTCTCTTCAACCCACTGCACGAGCGGATCGATGTAATCAGTTACCCACGCACCCGGTCCTCTTCCACAGTGGGTCATACCTGGGATCATGAACAGGCGAAAGAAATCTTTAGTCTTGCTCACGCCACCAGATTCAGCCTCAACTTTGTGTAGATATTCAATAGCGCGCTGCGCCCGCAAAGGATAGTCGTTCCACCCTTGGTACATAAGAATCTTGCCACCGTGGCCAGAGAACTCGGACAGGTCAGCGGTGTTCACATCGACGATGGCTGAGGCACGCTCTAAGTCCGCCCGATCGTTCAGCATATCGAATTCGTTGGGATCGTAATTGAGGTCACGATAAACCCATGTCTTCAACATTTCGGTGACCACTTCGTTAAGCGTGCCATCTAGGGCTTCGCCAGTTATCGGCATCGGCATGCCAGGAAGTCCCCATGTACGCCAATCGCCTGCGCCCTCAGCACCAGGCAGTAGTCCTGGGCTGATGACATTTCCACCTGCGTCGACCACGCCGCGGAGATGCGTCATTACCGTTTCGAGTTGCCCCTCAGTCAGACACGTCCCTTGCGTATCATCCGAACAGAGGAGACTTGTTGGGTCATAGTGCTCAAGTGTGCATTCACGCGGATCGTTGATCACACCATCGTTGACCCCATCGAGAGAATCACAAGCAGCGCTGGATGTCTGATCTAGCAGGCTCAGATGCGCTTCCGTAAGTGGGTTTGCCTCCTGCGCCCGATGTACATTTAGCGACCACAACAGAAATTCGCGGATGACCTGTATTGCTGGTGCACCTACGACGATGCCGTCGAAGTCGTCAGGGTAGCGCGTGGCTTCTATGAGACCTTGGCGCCCGCCATTGGAACATCCACGATAGTAGGCGTGGTCGACTTCTTGGTCGTAGAAAGCGCGAGTGACATCCTTAGCCGTGAGAGTCGCAAGGTGTACCCCACGAAACGCATAGTCGAGAGCAGCTTCAGGTTGCATTGCATAGGTAGGGTCTTGGCCTTCGTGCCCAGTGTCAGTTGAAGCGACAGCAAAGCCGCGATGCAACTCTCGCGTGGTGTCCGCAATAAAGCCTGATGCACCCCCTGTGCCTTCCATGAGAAACCGACCCGACCAGTCCTTAGTCGGCAGACGAACTTCAAATCGGATCGCACGATTGATAACACCGCGAACTGCACAATGCTCTGGCACACCGTCTGTAGCACTTACGATAATGCCAGGTTCAACAGCGCGCTCGTGATTGCTAAGTTTGTATGCGTTAAAGCAGTCCTGTTCAGTTGGAGCAGCACTCGCTGCGAACGCTTGCGAAACAAGAAAGAAAAACAGCACGATTTTAGTTTGCGGCATGGGGCCCCTTATTAGTGATCACACTGCCTCAGTTGTATCACTCTCGGCCAACCCAGTAAATCAACCGAATGGGACAATGCCTAACAGCCTCTCTGCGGATTATCCGCCGCGATGGTCAGAGGTTGAAAACAGGCTCTACAACACATGGTTAGCTCAGCGCAGACTCAAAGCAAGGTCTTGACTAGGATCCCTAGGGAGCTTCAACAATTTGGTAGATCCCACCGCCACCGTAGTCAACAACATATAGCTCACCATCCGCATCTTCACCAAACGATGAAATGTTAAATCCAGCATCACCAAGTTCATCAGGTGTGGTCGTGGCTGGGCTGTCGGCTTCTACGGCAAAGAGGACACCCGTAACAAAATCGCCAAATACGTACCAACCGACGAGATTCGGGATTAAGACCCCTCTATAGACATAGCCGCCTGTGACCGATTGGCCCAAGGAGTGGTCATATTCGGAGATAGGCTCTTCGAAGATGTCCGCACAGCCTGTGAGCGGATCGAAACAATGCGCACCTTCACGATCATTCCATCCGTAATTAAGACCGAGCCGAACCAAATCAACCTCTTCCCAATCACCCTGTCCGACATCACCCGTCCACAACTCACCCGTGATGGTATCGAAACTGATCCGCCACGGATTGCGAAAACCCCATGCAAAGATCTCAGGGCAGTCGGCCCCACCTGAAGGACCACTGGTGCATAGTGCGTTACCAAAGAATGGATTGTCTGCCGGAATTTCGTATGGCAAGGCACCGTCCACATCTATTCGAACGATGCTACCGAGCAGGTTCTGGGAATTTTGTGCATTTTCACCTGGATCCCCGCTACCGCCACCATCACCCAAGCTTGCATGCAACAGTCCATCAGAGGCAAATGCGAGATCGCCGCCATTGTGATTTGACTGTGGTTGCGGGACGGAGAAAAGAACCTGCTCACTCGCTGGGTCAATCGTGGTTCCGCCAGCAACTAGAGTAAAACGCGAGACTATCGTTATTAGCGGCGCTCCCGTTGCGGTATAGAGAACGAAGATATCGGGTGTTGCTGGATAATTTGGATGGAATGCTAGGCTTAAGAGGCCCGCTTCACCGAAGCTGTCGTTGATCACAGCCGATAGATCTAGGTAAGTATCCGTCGTACCAACCGCAGGATCATTATCGAACGCGTGAATTATCCCGCCTTGCTCGACGACATACCAACGGGATACATCACCAGGCGCTTGTCGAATCGCAACCGGACTTTGGAATGCAACACCTGCAAAGATGCGATCCACGGCCAACAACGGTGCTGGTGCGGGTAACGGCTGTTGAGGTTGCACGCCTATCGCCGGTCGTGAAGAAGATCCACCGCCACCGCATGCAATCACAAGAAACGCAAACGCTGTCGTTACACTTAGTCGGAGGGACACATTCTTCTCCAATAGCTAGCCACCAAGGATAACCCTGACACTGACAGATTGCCTGCACGCTTTGTCCGACAGCCTAGCTGTTAGCGTCCCAATCGCACCCGAACGCCAGCATTCGCAATAAACCCTTCTAAAGGTGCCCATGCATCCACTGTCCACTGTCCATTAGGCCGCCGGGTCGGTTGCAGCAACGTGTCCTCTCTGGTCTGACGTACGTTCAAGAGGTTCTCAAGATTTAGAAAGAGCCGGTATCGTCCCAACACGATCTCACCGAGCAGACCAATATGGAGATAGGGTTCACTGCTGTTCCGGTAGGGATTGTCTTGCAAAGACTGCTTTCCAGTGTAGTAGAGCTCCAGCCCAACTCGACCTCGATCATGCTGCTCCCACATGGCCACAAGTCCCAACGAATGTTGTGGTGTCAATGGCAGTGTGCGCCGATCACGCAAAGTTTCGCCCGGCTCACTGGCATCTAGGTTGAGATAACTAGCGGTAATCACATACGGTGTGCGACGCCAACGTATTAGGGTCTCAACCCCACGCGTGCGCGTTATGCCCAGTTGATTGATAAGCCGCACACTGTTGGGCGACGCGGTCTGTAACCTTACCGCGTCCTCGATGTTGGAGCCAAACAAGGTTAACCCCATTTCAAGCGCACCTGCTGAGTAGCCAAAATCGAGCGATAGAGTCTCCGCGATTTCCGCATCGAGTCCAGCAATTGCTTCCAAGCGCGAAAGCCCTGCTGCTTCGGTTTCTTCGACAAACGGGGTTGGCGCGTAAAAACCTCTGCCCCAGGACGCCCGAAAAGTCCACGAATCAGGACGATAGAGGAGCGACAAACGTGGACTAAACTGTCCCCCATACTCACTGTGATCATCCCATCGCGCGCTTAATGCCGCACTGATATCTGCACTAAAATCGTGTTCAAGCTGAGCAAAAACAGCCGGGGTTTCGTAGCTGTAGTTAAATGCCGAAAAGGTCTCCGGGTCGTACTCATCGGCCTGGTAGGTCACTCCACCCACCCAGGCAGACGTCGACGTTTCACCCGTGAGCGATGCTTCAACGAGCGCCGTTTCATGTTCGTCCTTTTCGAGCAGATTGCCAAAACGGTGATCATGGGATTGGCGCATACCGGAAGCACGAAACTGTGCGTAACCCCAATCTGCCACCGGTAGCTCACCTACAAAACCAACGTCGAATCGCCGCGTGTCCTGATTTTGTTCAAATGGTTCCAAACTCGCGACTACACCGCTACTGACCGTGCCTCCACGCCGCTCCTCCGTCATAGCACCGACGGTTACATAAGCCCTGGCACCATCAGATCCGTCGTAGAACAATCGCGGCCGAATCAAGAAGCGGTCGTAACCTGGCATATCAATCCAGTCATCGTCGTCCAAATCTTGGAGCGTCTGCCGGTTGAAACTTGATAGAACCGATCCACTCCAACCGCCACTTAGCGGACTGGAGAGATAAGCTGACAAATCCTGGGCGTCGCGTGTTGTGGTGTTAGCAATGATCTCCCCGCTCGCATCTGCGCTGGGACGTTTTGAAACAAGATTGATGACGCCCCCTAGCGCCTGCCCACCATAGAGTGCGGACGATGAACCTTTGATGACTTCTACTTGCCCGAGGTCGCTGGGTGGTACTTGTAACAAACCAAGAGACGCAGCTTGACCACCATACAGAGGCAAGCCATCAGCGAGCAGTTGTGTATATCGCCCGCGCATACCGTGGATTCGAACATTAGCAGAGCCTAGCGCTGGGGACGTGACTTGGACTCGTAAGCCGCCTGTTTCGTTGAGCATCATGGAAATATTACCGGGTCGCATCAGCAACTTTTCTTCGATTTCTTCCCCATCTAACACCTCAACCCGGATAGGTGCATCTTGCACACGCTGCCGCGATCGTGTTGCCTGAACGATAACTTCCTCGACCGCGCCATCATGATGATCGTGGTCGTCATCCCCCGTCTTGGCGACAACTTCGGTCGGCAGCCACAGCGTGAGCAACAGTGTCAAAGTTGCTACGGTCATTTGGATATTGCTAGATCGATACTGATTCATGGCGGCGCAACATACACCGATAGCCAATTGAAGTATTGGCCACGGTCAACCGAGGACGAATATCAATAAATTGGCATTGTCATAGACCGATCATGTCACCAACACCGCCGTAGAATGCCTCCCGCGTGGCCTTTGGTAGACTACCCATCTGTCCCTCGCAGATTGCGACAGCATCCGCCGTGCCTTCCACATGAGGATAGTCGCTTGAGAAGCACAGCATTTCCGGGGCTTTGTCCAATACCGGTTGCAGGGGTTCGTTTATAACAAGTGGTGTAACACGAACCTGCCGACGCAGATATTCCGACGGTTTGAGCGGCAGTTTATAGGCGGAACCAGCAAAGTCTGGTCGAAATTCACCATCGTTCAGCTCTTCGCAAGAAGCCTGGCCCACACCGTGATCAAGCACAGACAGCAAATGGGGGAGCCAAGTGATACCCACCTCCTCCACAACCACAGTTAGTTTTGGGAAACGCTCAAACAAACCATCAAACACCATTGCAGCAAGGAGCAACTGTGGCGCAACCTGTGGTGCGATCACCTGACTTAGAAAGGCGTACGTATCAAGATTGTTGCCGCCGTTGTTCGCCCAACCAAAATTGATGCGTTCACGGCCGAAACCCACATGCGCGAAAGCAGCCATGCCTAGATCCACCGCAGCCGCCCAGAGCGGATCGAAATCTGGATGTGTCAGGGACTTACCTGGTTTTGATCGTTCCACGGTTACCGGCGATTCAGGAATGGCAAATGCCCTGCTACCAAGTTTACGCATACGCGTCATCTCGGAGATCGAGCCCGCGATATCCGCAAGATCGATTTGGGTCACTGGAATCAACCGGTTGGTGTACCCCTCAACCAAGTTCATAGCCCAAGTGTTCCAACAACGACGGATATCTGGAATTAAATGATACTGCTTCGTTCGCGCAGCCTGAACGATGGGTCCAACCAAAAAAGATGGATTTAAGAACTGCACATCAATCCCCCTCTCATCGCAATGCGCGATGCGCGCCGCGGCGTTGCAGAAGGGATCTTCCAGCGTTTCAGCTTGCCGATCGTCGGTCATTTCCAAGTGCCTTTGAAATCCAGGCAAAATTGTCTCGTAGCGCGAGTCAGGTTGTTGCTGTTCTGGCAGCTCTCTGACGGCAGGATTACCAATCCCGAAAACCGAGTCTGATATCTCTAGAAACGTAGCTGGGGGACCAAGCGCGTCGGCGAGTCCCTGATCAACGTGTGCAACCCAGTCCACAGGCTCGTGTACGTGCGCATCAACATCAATGATCTTGTTCATTTTCCCTCCCAATGCTTCTCTCAAACACCTCCCAGAGGCTCGTCCCCTAGCTTGAAGCATAACTGGATAGTTGGCTAGCACCTGTCAATCACAAGACAGGTACAACCAGCAACTTCATTTAAACGTGTAGCCATGCAATTATTGATCGTGGCAGTAGATTGAAGGGAGACCAAAATGGGGGCAGAACAGACAACGCCGGGGAGTAATCGTACCCGAGGCAACGGCATAGTCGCGAGTTTGGCGGCGGCGGCTAGTTGGCTCCCTCGTCAGATTAGCAATAGGCACGCAGGTCCTGCGGATCTAGAAGAACTGATCGTACAAGTACCAAAGCGTCACCGACGCTGTGCCGTTATTGGCATCGCGATCAGCGGCGTACAATCTATGAAGAATTGTCTGGCCGAAGGCTTCGAGCCCGTTGGGTTCGAAGCGGACTCAGACATCGGTGGGCTGTGGCGCTACAGGGATGACCCCAAATTCCCCTCAGTTTACCGCTCCACGCACATTGACTCTGACCGAGACACGAATTCTTTCGGCGACAATCCCTGGGATCCGAACAGACCTCTGCTGATTCACAACACCGAGCTCATACGTTATTTACGCGAGAATATCGAGAAATTTGGGCTCATGGACAAGATCAAGCTCAACACCCGAGTGTCGCTCGTGACGCCAGTCGGTGATCATCTTGGCGACGAACAGTACCCAGGGTGGGAAGTCCATTACACACATACTGATCCAGAGACCGGCGAGAAAACGGATTCCATGGAGATCTTTGACTGTGTGCTCGTTTGCACCGGCAGGCATGGCGGCGGTGGGTTCGTACCGCACTACCCGAACCAAGAAAAGTTCAAGGGTCCGATCATGCATTCGTCCCAATATAAGTATCCAGAAAAACACAACATGGTCGGCAAACGGGTGGCTGTCGTTGGTATCGGCAACAGCGGCGCTGACATCGTCACCGAGCTTGGCATGTTAAATGGCGGTGGCATGCGCAAGGGTGACGGCGAGATCGTAAACGAACATCGTTCGGATACCTTTTTAATCGCGCGCAGTGGGGGTTGGGTAGCTCGTGCCCCACACCTAGAGATCGGCGCTGGCATGATTGCTGGCGAAGCGATCGTCGGAGATTTCATTAATCGACAGCCGTGGTTTTTGCGCGACACCGTGCAAGGCAACGGTGACGAGGTGGATGAGAATCAGGCGCAGCTCAATCGCCACGGCATGACCCCGGGACTTGGACACCGCCGCTCCCAACAGCACCCCATTATCTCGGGACTTGCAGGACAGGTATGGCTCGGCGATCAGCTCGACGACGGATGGATCAAGATGCATCGCGGCTTCAACATGGAAAAGGGCTTCACTGAAGACGGCACAGGCATTTGGCTCAACGACAGAGATGGAAACCCAATGGCAGAACCCACCCAGGTAGATGCTGTTGTCTATGCGACCGGATACCGGCAACAAGCTGGTTTTGTAGACCCAAAAGTTGTGGATATGCGGTTTGAACGCGAAGGCAACGATGTGCCCTTGTACAAAAGCTGCTTACCCATTTCCCAGTACAAAGGGCTGGGGTTCGTGAATTTCATCCAAGGTTTTACATTCCCTTGTGGTGAGCTGCAGGGGCGTTACTTGCTCAAGGTGTTCACTGGACAGTGCCAACTGCCAAGCCTAGAAGAACAATACGAAGATATGGAAGCTAACCGAAACGCCGTCAATGCACAGTTTATCGATCGATCACAACTGCGTGTATTGAACGGCAACTTTCTTCAATACTACCAAGATCTTGCCTATGAAATTGGCTGCTATCCGAGTTTTTGGAAGCTTCTCACACAACGGCCGACGGCAATTTGGCATGCCTATTTTGTGTTCACCATGGGTTCAATTACCCAACTCACGAATCGTTTAGTGGGCGATGGTCGGCTGGAAAACGCCGAACGTTGGGTCGAAGAAGCCTACCAGAGCCGCCACTTTGGCGAATACCAGGAAGCGGGTGCTGGTTACGACCATAACCCCAAGCGAGGCATGCCAAAAAACAAAGACGGCCTTGGTCCACTGAATCGTCGCGACAAATGGTGGTTATGGGAGTCCATGAAGGCATGGAACAAGTTCTATTGGCGCCAACGGGCACGCGCGAAAAAAGGTTACAAGTCTGCTGAGGGATTGCCAATGATTGGCCGTCCACAGGAGGCACGAATGCATCTCGAGCAGAACCTAGCCTTCGCCAAGGAAGATGAGGAGTTGCGTGGTATCACCCACTCCCTTGAACTAAACGCGCCAGTGAAGGATGGGTTTCAAGATGCGGGTGGTGCGATCTCGCATGCCTTCGCGACGGTCGCGAAGACATCGAAGACTGGCGGATTGGCAGAAGCGGATCTAACCGGCTTGAAGAACGCGGAGATTGTGGATCCCAAGGAATCAGAACCTGCTATCGCACGACTCTAGGTTCACTTATTCAATCAAAAAGTTCTTCATCACCTCAAACACACGCGGATCATCCCTATGCACGCCATGACCACTATTTGAGAATACCTCAAGGCGTCTAACCCCTTCAGGAATACAAGCGGCCATCTCTTCTACTGCAATTAGGGGCGTGATTGGATCGATATCTCCGGCTGTGACAAGTGTCGGACAGGTGACATCCGCAAGTTGCTGCCGAAAATCAAAGGTCCAATTTTCACCACCAGGTTTCGAAAAGTGTTCGATCACAGCTGGTGTCCAAATCGCTCTTTTCTCCAGGTTTTTGTCCGGTTCAGTGCGGTTGTAATAAGGCACGCATTCGCGGATGTAGTTCTCTGTGTTCGCTGCCGTTGGACCACCCCAGAATTCCTCCGCTGCGAGTCGTGCTGTGCTGCCACCAAATTGTTGAAAAGCATCGAAGACTCGCCCTGGTAACATACGCGCAACCGTACTGGCCAGTATTAGCTTGTGCAACCGGTCGGGATGACGAGCTGCATAGTTTTGCGCAACAAAACCCCCAAACGATAACCCCAACACAATCGGTCGCCGAACACCCAACGTATCAACTAAGCCCCGAAGATCGTCTGCCCATTGATCAAGATGCCAATTTTCTGATTTATCACTATCACTTCGACCTTGGCCCCGATGATCGTAGTAAACAAGTTGGGCAACATCCGCAAGAGGATTGAAGTCCGGTTTCATCGTCGTATGGTCCATCCCAGGACCGCCGTGCAATACGAACACCACCGGACGCTCGACCATGCGCGAGCTTTCGGCGACGAGACCCGATCCGACAACATCCACGTACAACCGACAATTATTGACTTCAATTAGCAAGCTCGTCTCCCTTCGATAGCAAACAACTCAAAAAACACATGGTGACATCATCTAACGATTATGATCCGCAGGTGCTAGTCGAGATAGCTTCCCTTTTAATCAACCTACCCCATCTCAGAGCCATTTTGCACAGAAAACACTTAGTGCTCAAACAGGAACCTCAGGTGCCAGACTTTATGCCTGCTCAGACCGTGCGTATCATGCATGTCGTATACCACACACCTCTACAGACCTAGTGAACGTGAAAGCGCTACTCCTCACCATCGCCTCTAGCATAGTGACCCTGATCGCATTGGAGGGCTTGTTACGGATTAGTCTGGATCACGAACAGCTCTTTTCAGCCTCTCGCACCCAACATGAGCAAAAGTCTTGGCAGAATGCGGTTCAATTTTGGCAGAAGCACCAGGAGGAACCTCCCAACGAAACGAACTTTGACCCGGTTCTTGGCTGGGACATCGAACGCCACGGGAATCGAATTCGTGGCTCGGCTACAATTCAAATCAGCGCACCCGCAAACGTAAGACGGGTTGTCTCCGTTGGCGACTCATTTACTTTTGGGCTCGATGTTGAAGAACCCGAAAACTTCACCTCAATACTGAATGAATGTGACGCGATCCAAGCACTCAACATGGGTGTGCCCGGATACGGCATTGACCAGAGTTTTCTCAAATACCGTGAACATGGCGCAAAATATCAGCCGGACGCTGTGTTGTTTGGAATCTATGTTGGCGACTATGAACGCACCAGACTGAGTTTCAACTTTGGTCCAAAGCCTGTATTTCAGACCTTTGATGGCCAACTCAGGTTAGCTAACTCACCTGTACCGCGTCCTTCCGAGGAGGTCGCACGCATATCCCAAGCCCTCAACGGCAGATCTTTTCTAAAGGAGATTGTTGTCAGCTCGGTTAATCGGATAGCCCAATCTGATTCCGACAGATTAGACTACTTCAACCAAACGGACGACATCATCCGAGCACTCTTGGAACGACTACAATCCGATCTTTCACCCAATCAACAACTCGTGATAATCCATATACCACACGCCGATGCGTTCTCAGAGCGAAACGAGTTTCGCGATGAAGCGAGCCAACGACTTAGGAAAATCTATGAACAGTTGGAAATAAATGTGATTGATTTGGCTACCGAGTTCCGCGACCCGAAATCCTCAAAAACCGCCGCCCAAGCCTATTATCACGATCGTGGAAATGGATCTTTCGGCCACCTTAACCCCACCGGCCACGAGCGAGTCGCGCACCTCGTCCTCGAAGCACTCAATGCAGAATGTCACAAAACGGAAGGTCGCAACAAAGTCACTGATGTTACGATTGCCATCAAACATAGCTGGCGACCAACATGAGAACGTTACTAGAGAGGTTGATCGGGTCCACCTTGATTGAGGTCACCCGCCGATGCCGCATTGGCCTGCTTTGATCGCAGGACATCAGCCCTTCAGAAAATCGATCTAGCGGCGTTCAGGTTAGAATGACCTTCTCCCAACCATATCGCTATGCGCTGTCGTTCCTCCTTGCTGTCACCCTCATCTTTGTACTGGTCTTCTTCGCAGGGTCTGATCTGCTTGATGTCGTCAAAGCGACCGACCGCTCTCTTCTGTTAACCGCACTGGTTTTATCCATGACTACCTATCCTATCGCGAGCCTGCGATGGTGGCTCATTAGTAACCATCTGGCGGGCGCGCGTGTAGACAGTTTCCTTGGATTTTTGCGAGCTCGGGTAACTCTTGGTTTGGGTGGATTAGTGGGACCGCGCGAGATCGTCGAAACAGGAGGCCGTGCTGTTTGGTTAGCGAAGTTTCGGCAACAAACGAACACGCGCGCTATGCAGAGCGTTCTCATCGATCGTGTATGTGACCTAGGCATCAGTGGTATCGCCCTTGTTGGGTGTGCCGCCTTGTTTCTCTCATGGTTGGAACCAGCTGAATCACTCTTGTTGCTCATCTCAGTGTGCGTGGGCTTTGTTTTCATAGTCCCCCTTGTACAAACATTCCTGCAAAAACAATTTCCCTCCCTCACACAGCAATCCCAAGACTCTTCAGCAATGGTGCCGACCGGGTTCAAGTTAGCTTTGTCCAAATTGAAAACCGCGGTTCTACAAACTCTCGCGATAAGTCCGCAAGTAGTGCTTGCCTCTTTAGCCCTTAGTCTGATCAAGTTTTTAATTCTTATTCTCCGTGCGGCAGTACTCGCCACGGCAGTGGGTGTTGCGATAGAGCCGACAGCGGTCGCCGCAGCTGCACCGGTGGGTCAACTAGCGAACCTACTCGCGATCACACCCGGTGGTTTCGGTGCATACGAAGCGAGCTGGTTTGGACTCTTACAACTCTTGGGTGTTGCAATCGCTCCAGCAGTTGCCTTTGTCCTTTTGCAGCGTGTCTGTGAGCTTTTTTCAGTATTAAGTATGCTGCCTGCGCTAATTGGTGGTCCGTCCACCTTTAGTATTAAGAAATAGATAAGGACGGTAGCCATGCGAGCTGATAACGACAAAGCTCTGTTCGACAGAATCGCGCAAGACTATGCAAGAAAAGACACGCATCCGTCTGCATCCATCGCTCGCAAGGCCCGGTTGCAGCAATCGATGCGCCCTCTTCTCCTCCCGGAGAACTCAGATGTACTAGAAATCGGTAGCGGCGCCGGTTTTTCAGCTGAATACCTAGCCGGACAATACGGTAGCTATACCGGGTTAGACTATTCTTCGGAGCTCACAACGTACGCACAACAGCTCAATGCAGGACCAGGACGAACCTTTCTTTGTGCAGATGCGTTTCAATTTGAGCCTGAAAAAGAGTTTGATCTTATTTTCGCAATTGGTGTTTTACATCATATCGAGGCGTATCAGGATCTTTTACTCAGGCTTAGCAGTTTCTTGCGCCCAGGCGGCTGGCTGATGGTTAACGAGCCGCACCCCCTCAATCCAATCGTTACTGGCGCTCGTCATCTACGCAAAAAGTTCGACAGTGGATATTCCGAAGACCAGGATGAACTTGGACCCAAGGCGATTGGCGATGCGTTTGAGGCTGCAGGTCTTGCCGATGTAGCGATATCTGCTCAAGGCTTCTTGGCTACTCCCCTTGCCGAAGTGCCTATCGATCCGCTGTGGTTAACGCGACCAATTGCCAATTTTACCTCAGCCTTGGATCGAGGTTTGGCTCACGTACTACCTGTTAGCGTTGGACTGCGCATGTCATGGAACGTGGTTGTAACTGGTAGAAAACACTACCCGCATACCTAGGCGTTCGAACGAGACTGACGGAGTCGGGACTCGTGGACCAACTTCTGTAGTCCCCTAATGACAAAGTAGAGGCAAGCGACAAGCGCGACAATTCTGAGTGGCAGTACCGGCACTGAATATCTCGGGATAAAGTGGGATACCAAGGCATAGACAGAATGTGAGTAGAGGGCCAGGAGAACGGCTAGGAACAGAACCGTTTCTCTGCGCAGCCATGCCAGTAGTGCTACGCCCAAAAGCGCTAAGAAGCTACCAATACCTAAAACTGCCTGAACAAAAGAAGGAAAGTGCACGCCCAGTCGGGGGAAATTGTCGAAGCCAAGCCCTTGCGCAATGGTACTGTTTCTCGATCGTGATTCGTGACCAAAGCCCTGCATGACAAAAAGCCCTCGATATGCCATCAACAACGAGATCTTTAGATGCTGTATTGGACTTTCAAGCATGTCCCGTTGCGCGTTAGCACTTAACTCAGAACTAACCTCAGCGGGCGATCGACCCTCGTCGCTCAACTTTTCACTTCGATCCTGATAAGCCCGTATGCCCATTTGCCGAAAGCCGTTGTCGGCCCGTATATCAAACCGCCCCATTAGATCTGGGTCTTTCTTGGAACCGGGCAAGTAATAGGTAAAGCCCGCCCGAAACTCTGCATCGCTCATCGAATTGTACGACGCGCGAATACCGTGCACGGGATAGGATCGATTTTCTACGAGGGCAAAGTCATTAGCTTGCAGAGCGTTGCGGGTCATGTAGCCGCCAACAAGAACAGCGTAGGCGGCGGCAAGTGCAGTGACCCCGACCAAGAAACGACGATCGAAGGTATCCTGTAACTTTGCATTCACGACCAAGGCAAGCAAGATGAATAACCAAGCATACGCAAACACTACCTTCGTCAGCGTCAGGGCAGCGAGAAGGACGCCTAGCCCAATCCCTTTTCTAATCGTTGCTCGATCTGCAAATCGTATGCTGACCAATGTAGCCGCAACTACCAAGAAGGCTGCTGGGACTTCAGAAACAAAGGTGTGAGTTTGCTCTATCAACGTTTTATCTAGGCCAATCCAAAGTGCCACTCCATAGGCCAGTACCCGATGCTTGGTTAGCCGCAATGTGAGCAGAAAGCATACGATTGGCAGTAACGCGAAGAAGAAAGCATTGAGGATTTTGTAGCTCTGATAGCTGGTCCGACAGGTCGATTCGGTGACATGTTCTGGAGACGCACAATCACGGTTTGCTCGGTCGAAGCTTAGTACGCGATGCCCAAGATCCATTAGAGCAATAAGACCTGGGATGAATGGCTCGCGCTGGTGATAGCCGATCGACGTCGGTGTGGGACCATAGACAGAGGTCTGAGAGAGGGTCAAACCAACTTGAAGATTTTCTTGCGCATCGTTTTGCGCGGCTCGGGAGTCTAAGTGAGCGGTCACGTAAATGAAGAGCAACACCGTAAGCAAAAAAAGCAGTACGAATTCCAACTTATGTAGTGGCGTTGCAGGCTCCGGCAGACTTTGCGCCATACCTGTGTCTACCAATGGAACCGTTTGTCTACCATATCGGCCAACAACGCAAACATCGCCGTGTTCATACTGAACAGAACCAGCAGAACTGACTTGTTAGTTAGATCACTGTTATAAACATCATTACCGATACTAAACAGCGCGCCCAGGGCAAGAACCCCTGACAAAGGGAGTAACACGCGCACCGGCGCGAAGTACGTTCCCGTACGAGCGATCAGCATAAGAAATCGAATCGTATCTCGAATTGGTCTTATTTTTGACTTGCCAACGCGCGGGGAATAACTGATCGGTATGAACTTGACGCGATAGTAGTTAGTTAGCATCAATAGTGTAATCGTGGTGGTGAAACTAAAGGTATTGGGCAACATTCGAATAAACGAAACCGCCAGGTCCTTACGAAATACTCGAAGACCTGAGTTTATGTCCGGCACCTTGACCCGGGAGATCCATGAAACCCACTTTCTCATAAACCATTTGGGGAACGCTCTTAGACTACTGTAAGTCACGTCCGCTCCAGTTCTTGCACCCACGACCATATCAGCGTCCTGCATTTCCTTAACCAGTTCCATCAGCCGGTCATTCGGATAGGTTCCATCCGCATCGGTTATCGCTATGTAACGTGCATCTGCTTGTTGCAGTCCTGATTTCAATGCAGCTCCGTAGCCACGATTTTCGTCATGTGAAATTACAGTCAGTTTTTCATATTTATCTTGAGCGGCCAGCAAGATTTGCTCAGATTCGTCACTCGAGCCATCGTTAACGACGATAACCTGGTACGCCGGTCCTTCCCCGAGTCCCTCACAAAGTTGATGTACGGTCGAGCTGATCGCCGCTTCTTCATTAAAGCAAGGAACCACAATGGCGAATTCGTATTTAGGCTGATTCTCGGTCACGATGACTTGGGCGGTGGGAAACGCAGCAACGGTGCCATGCTCAGGGTTGAAGCGCAATCGTTTCCGGTGTACAGAACTAGTTCCAACGTCATGAGCACACTGGCATCACATGAAAGGCCGTCTACCCCGCAACCCTTGCAAGTTCGAACAGAACAGATGTCGAATTGGTAGTGACCTGTTGATCCTTGTTACATTGCATTAGACGATGGAACGATCGCTAGACCTGGGGAGAAGCTGCAATCATGAGTAACCTACCAGAAGACTATACCGAGCGTGTGTACGCAGGCGTACTTGGCAAAGTCATTGGCGTTTATCTTGGACGCCCTTTTGAAGGGTGGACGTACGAGCTCATCCAAGAGCGGTTGGGAGACATCACCGACTACGTAAATGACAAACTCGATATCCCTCTACTCGTCACCGACGATGACATTTCAGGTACCTTTACTTTCGCCCGGGCGATGGCTGACAACAATTTTTCTCGCGACCTAACAAGCGCTGAGATTGGTCGCAGCTGGATGAACTACCTCATCGAAGAACGGACCATCTTATGGTGGGGCGGTCTCGGAAACTCGACAGAACACACAGCTTACCTGCGGCTCAAGAACGGCATCGAAGCACCGCTGAGTGGTTCGACTGAACTGAACGGCCAAGTGGTGTCGGAACAGATTGGCGCGCAGATCTTTATTGATGGCTGGGCCATGATGTCACCAGGGGATGCTGATCGCGCTGCGTACTTGGCAACTGAGGCGGCCAAAGTTAGTCACGATGGTGCAGCCGTTGATGGCGCGGTGATGCTAGCTGTCATGGAGGCGATGGCATTTGTCGAACGAGATACAAACAAACTACTCGACGGTGCACTAAAGTACATTCCAGACGACTCCATCATTCGTCGTCTTATCAACGATGTCCGCAACTGGCACGCCGGGCACAACGATTGGCGGGATACGCGGCAAAAGATTGAAGAAAATTACGGCTACGATAAGTATGGCGGTAACTGCCATATGGTGCCCAACCACGGGCTGATTATTCAAAGCCTACTACACAGCAACGACGATTTTTCGCTAGCAATGGAAATCATCAATACCAGTGGCTGGGACACGGATTGTAACTCTGGCAACTTGGGTTGTTTGATGGGCATCAAAAACGGACTCCCAGGAATCGATGCCGGGTTAACCGACTGGCGTGGTCCTATTGCTGATCGCATCTACGTGCCCACCGCCGACCCTTCTTGGGGAATTTCTGATTGCGTGCGCGAGGCAGACGCAATCATTGAGGCAGGAGTCCGGCTGTCAGGAGACACCTACGAACCACCCAAGAATGGTGCCCAAATGCACTTTTCATATCCTGGTTCAACGCAAGGTTTTACCGTCACCCAGGGGGAGGGTGAAATCGTTAACGAGCAGCATAGCGGCCGCCACCAATTACGTCTTTCTGCACGAACATCCGCCGAATTTGGCACCCCGGTATTCGCGCCAACAAAAGAGATCGCGAAGATGTTCGAGAACGTCGGCTATGCATTGCTCTGTGCCCCGAGGATTTACCCTGGCCAGGTCGTTACCGCAAACGTGACCGGCGAGACCCTAATGGAGGCCGCTCTCTACATGCGCTACTACGGTGAGAACGATCAACCCACAACCGTAATGGGTGAGAGCCAGAAGATCACCGGCGAGACGAGCTTGTCTTTGACCGTACCTGTTGGAGTACATCCCGTTTTCGAAGTCGGTTTATCGTTACCTAGCGGTGGTTGCTTACATTTGGATTCTGTCAGTTGGACTGGCGCACCGACACTAACGCTAACAAAGCCTAATCATCGAGGTTCTATGTGGCGGCGGGCGTTCGTCAATGGCGCAGATGTGTTTGATTCTCGGCGCGAATCTATGCGGATCATCCAGAACTCAGGTACCGGTCTTCTCATCCAAGGTACGAGAGAGTGGTACGACTACCAGGTTAGCGCAGACATCACCCCGCATCTTGTAGAGAGCGCAGGTCTCGCCGGTCGCGTCCAGGGAATGCGACGCTACTACGCACTCAGATGGCATCGGTCAGGTGAACTGCAACTCATCAAGATGCTCGATGAATCCACTGTATTGGCAAGCATCCGCTATGACTGGTCCTTCGGTGATACGCACGAGCTAACTCTGCGATGCAACGGTACCCAAATAAGTGCACTCATAGATGGCCAACAGATCCTCGCAGCAGAAGACAACACGATTGCATCTGGCAGTGTGGCTCTATTAGTTGAGGCTGGTCGCTCTGCAACTCAGACAATCCAAGTGGCGCCGCTAACGTAACCCTGGCTGGCCTCCATCGCCTTCTTCTCTTGACGCCGCAGAGTCGGCACAATGGTTCTATTAGTATGGGGAATTCGAATGGCCAAGGTTAAAGACAAAGACGACAGAGAATGGAAAGCAACGGCGTGCATCCTCTGTACACTAAACTGCGGTGTAAAGGTTCAGCTAAACGACCTAGGCACCGAAATTATCCGAACCAAGGGCGATGAGAACCATCCCGCATCCCTAGGTTATCTTTGTAACAAAGCATCACGCTTGAACTTCTACCAGAATCGGGAAGACCGATTGCTATCACCCATGAAGCGCAATGCCGACGGCGGCTATGACCCAATCGATTGGGATACCGCGATCAGCGAAATCGCGGCCAAACTCGGTGGGATACGTGACGAATTTGGTGGCGACAAGATCTTTTATTACGGCGGTGGCGGACAAGGCAACCATCTACCCGGAGCCTACGCTGGCACAACCCTATCGAGCCTTGGTGTGCAATATCGATCCAACGCGCTCGCGCAAGAAAAGACGGGCGAGTTCTGGGTCGCGCAGCGTATGGTCGGCGGCTACAACCACGCTGATTTTGAGCACGCCCAAGTTGTCCTGTTCCTAGGCAAGAATCCTTGGCAATCCCACGGTTTTCATCGAGCACGGGCTGAAATTCGAGAGATGGCCAAGGATCCAAATCGAACGTTGATAGTGCTCGACCCAAAGAGAACAGAAACCGCTGACCTTGCCGACATTCACCTTCCAGTAAAAGTGGGGCGTGATGCTTGGTTACTGGCTGGAATGGTTGCAACCATCGTCCAGGAGAGCTTGCAAGATGAGGACTGGTTAGCCGAACACACTACAGGCGTGGAAGCCGTCATAGATGTATTTGAGCACATCGATATCGCCGACTGCGCAGTCAAGTCTGGCATAGATGAGGCCATCATTCGTTCGACAGCAAGAACGATAGCAGGCGCCAGTAGCGTTGCTGTATTTGAAGATCTAGGCACGCAAATGAACCGGCACTCAACCCTCGTGAGTTACCTGCAACGCCTCACATGGATGCTTACCGGCAACTTCGCCAAGCGCGGAACCGCCTACACAGCCAACGGTTTGGGCAATATAGGAAGTGGCACAGAGGGCGGCAAAAGCCCAGTGCTCGGTGGACGCATCATCGCTGGCATCATACCTGCGGCAATTATCCCAGATGAAATCTTGGCAGGTCATCCAAAGAGCTATCGCGCGATGATTATAGAATCTGCCAATCCAGTGCATTCATTACCTGACAGCTCAAAGTGGCGTAAAGCCATGCGCGCACTCGATTGCAGTGTGGTCATCGACATCGCAATGACCGAGTCCGCGCGTGAGGCTGACTACGTGTTACCTGCAACGACACAATACGAAAAGGCTGAAGCGACTTTCTTTAACTTTGAGTTCCCGGAAAACTACTTCCATGTGCGAGCACCGCTCTTCACCCCACCTGAGGGCGTCTTAGATGAAGCGGAAATACATGCCCGAATTGCAACCGCGCTTGGCGCAATTCTAGAAGGTATTGAAGAAGAACTGAACACGGCTCTTACCCGACCGTGGCCGAGAGGGTTTGAGGAATTTTGTTTTCAAAAAACTCAGTGAAGACCCCTCGCTTGCCAAGATTGCGCCCGCGCTCCTCTATCGGACCCTTGGCAAAGCGCTACCGGAAGGCATGCAGAATGCAGCGGCGCTTTGGGCCGTATGCCACCAGCACGCCATGGCGAACCGAAAATCTGTCGAAGCAGCTGGGGTAACTGGCGAAGGAATGGATCTCGGTGACAATTTGTTCGACGCAATCTTAGCTGGACCGAGTGCGGTGATCATGAGTAAGGAAGAGTGGTCCGACGTTTGGCAGCGCGCTCCCGGAGGCAGTGTTAATTTCAACCTACCGGAAATGTTGGCAGCAGCTGCTCAACTCAATTCGACTAATCCTCAAGAAACGACGGCGGAGTTACCGTTCCTTCTTTCGGCCGGTGAGCGGCGAAGTTTCACCGCCAATACGATTTTTCGTAATCCTGAATGGCGCAGAAAGGACAAAGAAGGTGCCATGTATATCAATCCTGAAGACGCCGCCCGACTGAATCTCGGCGATGGTTCAAACGCCCGTATTAGTAACGATCGCGGTGCCTTGGAAGTGGTTGTGGAGATTAGCGATCGTATGCAGCGCGGCCACATTTCAATCCCCAACGGCTTGGGTGTCGACTATCCCGACGAGCAAGGCGATACGAAAACAACTGGTGCTGCGCCAAACGAACTCACCTCAACCGATCTTGCTGACGAGTTTGTTGGGACGCCGTGGCATAAATCCGTACCCGTGCAAGTGGAGGCAATCGGCTAACGCGCTGGTTGGGATCCTACTCTTAAAGGAGATGTCTTCGTGAATGGATCAATGCTGAACGAGGCGGTTTGCCATTGTGGCAACGTCACAATGCGTCTTTCGGAAAAGCCCGCTGAGATATTCGAGTGTAATTGCTCAATCTGCCGCAGGCTCGGCGTACTCTGGGCTTACTATCATTGCGACGATGTTAACTTCGAAAGTGGCGCAGGATCGACAAAAGCATATGTGTGGAACAACAAAGTGCTCGAGTTCCACAACTGCGCTCAATGTGGCTGTACCACGCACTGGATTGCAACCGACCCAAATTTTCGCGATCGTATGGGCATCAACGCTCGGCTTATCGATGGCTTGGATCGCCAAAACACCATCCTTGGTTACGTTGATCACGGCGAACTTGGCTGGTTTTGGTCACGCGAACAGAGCGAGAACAAGACGTGAGCTGCTGCGATCGACACACAGTGATACTGTAACCACAGCGGCAAGAGGGGAGCAAAATATGTACAAGAATGCCTTGGTCGTGGCGCTATTCATGGTTGTTGGGATTGCGCATGGGGCGCCAGTGACCTATACGGCAGACCAAGTTTCGAGGGTGGCAAAAGCCATGGATCTGCACAGATCCCGAGCGCAAGAAGTCTTACCAGCCATTATCAACCATTCATTGCTCGTGACTGATCTAGTTGCGTCAACCAACGCAACGCGTGAACTCTCAGCAAACTCATTTAGTGCCATACAGCGCAGTGCGAAACTCACTTTCGATGCGCTTAGACCAACTCTTGGTTTTGCCGAAGCGGCGCGTGTTGTGCGCAAGTTAAATTCGCGTTTGTTACCTGTTGCGATGGATCCGCAACGAAAGTTGCGTCGATATTGGGCTCATCAAGCTTTAAGACACACACTCAAATCTTCAAATAAATGCTTTCGATCGACACCAGAGCCGTTAGATGGATCGATTAGACGCGGCTGCCGCTAGCTGACCTACCTAACTCTTGCCACGACGTAGTCCCCCAAACTAGTATCTGGCCATCATGGACTTTGGTATCACCAAGACAATTCCTGCCTCACGCGGTGACGAAGGCATTGACTCACTATTCGACGGCTCAATTACTGAGTTTGAGTTTCATATGGCAGGGAACCCATCAAAACTATCGGTGGGTGACTACGTCTACACGATCTTTAAGGATGAACTCAGAGGTCGGTTAGTCATTACTCACCTCATTCCTGGTGCGACCAATCCGAACTCTGGAAAACCTCGAACGCTAATCATGGTCCGTTGCCCTGGCGAAAAAGTAGTCCAACCCATTCCCCACAAAGGTCACCGCGGTACACGCTACTACGATGGTGCCGAATGGCTCTAGCAGAGCCTCCGGTCGCGATCATAGAGCGCACCGCCCATAGTGAAGACTTCTAGAACAACAGTGAACTTCTATTGTCCCCACAAAGCGGCTTAGGCTCGTTCATTCATCCGCCTTCAAACCATCGCTTTGGCACATCGAAGTCTTTTATGCACTTGAGTATCGCACGACACGTCAGCTGTCCAACAACCTGGTTGTGGTCGTTAACGACAGGACGGCGCCGATGCTTGTGATCAAGCATGGACTGCGCTACGTCGATCACATCTGCGTGTGAATGAACGCACTCTACTTCACGTGCCATATGATCACCGACAATTATGGTTCCATGCTCGTCACCGTAATAAGTTCCCGAAAGAATGGCACCAAGACAGTCAAGCTCGGAAAGCATGCCAACGGGATGTCTGTTCTCGTCGACCACCGTGACACCTGATAGTTTGTGTCTGAGAATTTTATGAATTGCTTCGAATAGTTCCGTCTCAGGTGTCACCACGACGGGTCGTTTTACCATGTAGGAATTTACATCTACCAAATTTTTCATGCGTAATGCCCTCTACTGTTTTTGCTGTACAGATTTACGACTGCTCTGTTTACATCCCGAATTGCTCGAGTAACGCGCGAATTGCGCCGATAAGTGGTGCAGGAATCACACCTATGATGATCACTGTGGCCCCAAGTGTGGAGACAGCGGCAAGTCCAACACCCGTCGAAGAAGGATGTGGATAGAGTTCGCTAGGATCACGCGTAAGAGTCATGGCATAGATGACTTTGACATAGTAGTACACGCTAATTGCTGATCCGAGAATTAGTGTCCATAAAAGTAGCCACGCGCCACTCATGATGCTGATATTGACCAAATAAAATTTACCGATGAAACCAGCTGTCAAAGGCATCCCCATTAGAGAAAGCAAGGCAATCGTAAGTGCTGTTGCCGCAACGGGATTGCGCCAGAAGAGTCCTACGTAAGCTTCAATCGATTCGGCATCATCCCCACCCTCAGCGCTCGATAATATTGACACAACACCAAAAGCCGTCAGCGTCATCGCCATATACCCGGCCAGATAGATAAGCGCCGTTTCTGCTGGAAACGTACTTCGATCTAGATAGACGATACCTAACACTGCGATTATGAGGTAACCCATGTGCGCGATCGATGAATAGGCGAGCAGACGCTTAAGATTGGCTTGACGTAGCGCCAATATATTTCCCAACACCATGGACAGAACAGCCATTGCTGCAAGGAGAAAGGTCACCACCGGGATTTGTAGCGAGTCACTTGTCAAAGCAAACCTAAACAACAACGCAAACACCGCGGTTTTGGAAACCGTTGCAATGTATCCAGCCACTGGTGCTGGGGCGCCCTGATAGACGTCTGGCGTCCACATATGGAATGGCACCAAAGAGAGCTTGAAGGCTAACCCAGAAAACAGCATGACGTAGCCGACTTGTCTGTACAACATATCCTGTGGGGCGACTTTGCTTGTTGTGCTTACAAATTGCATATTCCCGGTCGCGTTGTAGATCATCGCCATACCGAAGAGAATCGTTGTAGAGGCAACCGCTGAAAGCACAAGATATTTCATCGCAGCCTCAAGCGGCGCGTGTTCTTCTTCCGGATAGGCGACCATTGAGTACAAGGCGATCGAAAGGATTTCGAGTCCAAGAATAAAGCTCGCAAAGTGAGTCGCGGCGGCCATGACAATGGCGCCGAGGGTAGCTATCACAAGTAGGATGTAGAACTCCTCGAGCTCGCCTCGTCTGCCTTGTAGGTAGCTATGGCCAAATAGAGCAGTAACGATGGCTGAAGTAACGAATAGTAAGGTGAAGAAATTTGCATAGCCGTCGATCAACAGCAGATGCATTGCTCTATGCGGCTCCATATTGAAGCCGCCAATCGTGATTAGCAGTGTAACTACGAGCCCTGTGAGGGTTGTAAGAAACGCCGTTAGGTGGCCTCGCGAGAATGCCACCACCAACAACAAGACAACCAACGCAGCTGCAATACTAATAAGGGGGGCCAAGGATGATATCGTCACGCCGCTCATGGGCCGCTCCGTAACAGCGCGTCGACAAAAGGCTGTGCGGTATCAAAGACAGGTTGGGGGTATACGCCCAACCAGATCAACCCGATCATTAACAAGCCCATAATCGTGAGCTCTCGAGCGCCGAAGTCGGCAATCGGTCCGATCTCTTCCGTGGGACTGCCTTGAAAAGCTCGCTGCATTAGCAACAGTGAATATACGGCAGATACAACAATGCCGATGGCCGCAATGGCTGTGAGCAGGACATCGGTTTTGAAAGCTCCCATTAGCACCATAAACTCACCCACAAAATTTCCCAGGCCAGGCATGCCAAGGGAGGCAACGACAAAGAAGAGCGTTACAGTTCCCATACGAGGTGCGCGCATCCACAAACCACCCATCTTTGACATATCGCGCGTGTGCAACCGTTGCTGTATCGCTCCAGCCATCATGAACAGTGCAGCTGTAGATAGCCCATGTGCGATCATTTGCATAATTGCACCTTGGATCGCAATCTGATTGGCCGCATAAACCCCCAATAGAACAAAGCCCATGTGACTGACGCTGCTGTAAGCCACAAGACGCTTAAAATCTGTCTGACTAAAGGCCAGATATCCGCCATAAACAACGCTAAGTGCCCCTAGCGCCATTGCCGGCCACCTAAAATCGATAGCAGCATCAGGAAACAGCGGTACGACAAAACGAATGAGCCCGTAGGCGCCAGTTTTCAGGAGAATACCTGCCAGAATGACGCTCCCAGCGGTGGGCGCTTGCGTATGCGCATCAGGCAACCAGGTATGAAAAGGGACACCGGGCAGCTTCACAACGAAGGCAATAAAAAAGCCCAGCATCAACCAGAATCCAAGCTGGCCTGTGATATCCGCTTCGAGCAGCACGTGATAGTCGAAGGTCATGACGCCGGTGTTCTGATAGTTGACGAACACGAGAGCCAGGATCGAGACAAGCATTAAAAGACCGCTGATCTGGGTAAAGAGAAAGAACTTCATCGCAGCATAGCCACGATTTTCATGGCCCCATACCGCAATCAAGAAGTACATGGGGATGAGCATGACTTCCCAGAAAACGAACAGCAGGAACAAATCATATGCTGTGAAGACCCCGACAACGCCCGCGAGCGTCCACATCAGGTTGAACTGGAAGAAACCAGTCCGAGATTCGATCTCTGACCAAGACGATACGACTGAGACAATACCCAGAAACAAAGTCAGACCAACCAACATCAAACTGAGACCATCCATCTCCAACTGGACACTGATCCCAAAGTCCTCTATCCAGGCGATACGTGTCTGTGCATAAACTCCTCCTTCAGCGCCTTCCAGCCATACGCTTATCAGCCACGCACCGGCACCAAGGAGGACTGCGATGGATATCCAGCGTGGTATGTCTTTGCTTACTCGACTACTAGAACCAGCAAGGCAGCCACCGAGGAGAAGTAAGAGGATTAGCCCAAGCAGGTTCATCCGAGCACCAGTGCTAAGAGGAAAACAAGAGCAAGCCCGAATCCCATGTTGGCCGCGTACCACCGCAACTGCCCGGTCTGTGTTCGTACGATGCTCTTGTTCAGAGTTTCGAAAATCGTAACAATCAAGTTATAGAGCTGATCGATCGGCTCGTTGCGAACTAGGTTCGCGAACCGCGTAAATGGATTGACCAAGGTCGCATCAAAGAGACGATCGAAATCCCATCCGCGACGTAAGAACCCTTGTAGACCCGTCTCTTCGGTGCCTTCAGTCGGTTGACGGTTCCGATAGAGCACGAAGCCTAACAAGACGCCGATAATGGGTATCGCTGCAGTTAACCAAACCAACCATGTGCCGTGGTTACTGTTACCCAAACCGCCATCGGGCAGAACGCCGGTCACCGCTGAAAGCCCAAACCACCCACCGCCAAGTGCCAGCATGGCTAACACGACCAATGGTAGGGTCATATTCCAGCTGCTGTGATCATGGGCCTCGTTCCGCTGCTCGCCAAAAAAAACAAGCATCATCATGCGCAAGGAATACATCGAGGTTAAAAGTGCCGCCAAACCGGCGATCGTCCAAAAGAACGGACCGTATTGCGGCAGATCAAAACTGATCAGCAATATTTCATCTTTGCTATAGAAGCCCGATGTGAGCGGTAGCGCAGCCAATGCAGCACTGCCGATGGTCATACAGAAGAATGGCACCGGCAGGGCTTTCCTTAAGCCACCCATGCGATACACGTTTTGTTCGTGATGGAGCGCTAGAATGACTGAACCGGCAGAAAGGAAGAGGAGAGCTTTGAAGAAAGCATGGGTCATAAGATGGAATATCGCGGCGGACCAGGCACCTACGCCCAACGCGAAAAACATGTAACCGATCTGGCTCATCGTCGAATACGCGAGAATTCGTTTGAGGTCGGTCTGCGTCATCGCGCTACAAGCCGCGATGAATAGCGTCAAGAGCCCGATCACAGCTACCATGAGTTGCGCCGTTTGTGACAGCAAGAAAAGATCATGCGTTCGCGCGATGAGGTAAACCCCCGCAGTCACCATGGTCGCCGCATGTATAAGGGCGCTGACTGGTGTTGGACCAGCCATCGCATCTGGCAGCCATGTTTGTAACGGAACCTGAGCGGATTTACCCATGGCGCCGCCAAGCAGAAGGCACGCGATCACGGTGTTAATGGATGAGCCTTCTGGCCAAGTATCTGTAGCCAAGATCAGAGCGGACTGAATCTCGATAGTGCCTAACTCTCTGAACATGAGAAATAAGCCAAGCGCCATGGCCGTATCTCCAACTCGCGTAACCACAAAAGCCTTGCGCGCGGCGTACCCGTTTTCTGGTTTCTCGTGGTAGAACCCTATTAGCAGATAGCTACAGAGACCGACCCCTTCCCAACCTAAAAAGAGAACCAGTAAGTTGTCACCGAGCACAAGCATCAACATGGCAAACACAAACAAGTTCATGTACGCGAAGAAACGGCTGTAGCCAGTTTCTCCTGCCATGTAACCGGTTGCATATAGATGGATAAGAAAACCAACGCCTGTTATGACACCAGTCATCACCATAGCGAGGCCATCGAAATACAAACGAATGTTGACTGTTAGGTCACCGACAGCAATCCATGTCCAGAAAGTATGAACATAGGCCGCCTGGCCAGATTCCATGAACGCCAGCGACACCAAGAGCGTGAACACTGCGGCAAGGCCTACTGACCCCGCGCCAACGAAGGCAACGATTCGATCGGGTAACCGCCCCTCGGTCAGGAACAACACAACAAAGCCGAGTAGTGGCAACACCGGCACCCACCCAAGCAACTCCATGCCAAACCCGCTCATCCGCTCAACTCGTTGATAGCGTCGATGTCGAGACTACGAAAGCGACGTTCGAGTTGGAGAATTAGTCCCAGAGCAAGTGCAGCTTCTGCTGCTGCAAGCGAAAGAACCAACATGTACATGATTTGCCCATCAGGTTCTGCCCAACGCGCACCGGCTGCAACAAAGGCAAGACCACACGCGTTGAGCATGATTTCAAGCGACATGAGCATGAAGATCACGTTGCGTCTGACCAATACACCAGTCAGGCCAATCACGAAGAGCGTCGCTGCTAGCAGCAGCACATGATCCAGAGCGATAGCAGTGCCCGTCATGTCTCAAACTCCTCACGACGAGCACGAAGGTAGCGCCGGCCTAGATGATAGGCACCGACCAAGGCGGCGAGTAAAAGGATTGAGGCAAGTTCTACAGCGAGTAAGTACGGTCCGTACAGCGCGATGCCCACCTGCTTGGGCGAGACTGGTTGGCCGGAGGTGTCGATCGGACTACCAAAAATTAGATAGCTCAACTCGAGCAATAGGACAAACGTTAGCAACCCCGGTCCGATCCAAGCTTTCGGATCGAGCCATTGGCGTTCTTGCGCAACAGAACTCTGCCCTAAATTGAGCATCATGACGACAAACAAGAACAACACCATGATCGCCCCAGCGTAAATCACCACCTCCAACGCTGCCGCAAACGGGGCCCCCAAGAGATAGAAGATAACGGCAATGGATAGCAGCGAAACGATCAGATAGATCAGCGCGTGAGAGGCGTTAGTGCGAGTAATTACAACGATAGTACTCGTCAACGAGACTGCGGCGGCGATATAGAAAAGAGTCGTTTCCATATTTCTAAACTGATCCTTTAATCAACACTCACAATCACGGCAGCAGGCTATGAACATCAACGGGTGGAGACTCACGCTCGGCTTGACCTTTGCCTTTTCCGGCTATCGTCTTACCTGCGACCTGCCAAAAGCTGTAGTCCGGATATTTTCCCGGCCCATCAATCAGCAGATGCTCCTTCTCATAGATCATGCTCTCCCGGTCGTATTCGCAGAGCTCGAAATCGGGGGTTAGCTGAATCGCATAAGTGGGACATGCTTCTTCACACATTCCACACATGATGCAGCGAGAAAAATTGATACGAAAAAATTCGGGATACCATCGCCCATCATCGCTCTCTGTTTTTTGCAAGGCGATGCAGTCAACAGGACAAGCGACCGCACACAAATTGCACGATACACAACGCTCCTCTCCATCCGGATCTCGAGTTAGTACTATTCGGCCACGGTAACGGGGTGCTAGGTAAGGCATTTCTTCTGGATATTGCACCGTCTCGTTGCGGGAAAAGGTATGCGTGAGAACGGTCCAAATAGTGCGTAGCTGACTTAGCATGTTATGTCTCAAACCATAATAGGAGAAAGCCGGTCACAAGAATGTTCAACAGTGTGATCGGCAGCAGAATCTTCCAACCAAGTGACATTAGTTGGTCGTAGCGTGGACGAGGAATGGCTGCTCGGAGCAAAACGAAAAAGCAGATAACAAGTCCAGTTTTGAGCGAGAACCAAAAGATAGGTGGCAAAAAGTCAGGACCCAGCCAGCCACCGAAAAAGAGTGTGACTACAATGGCCGACGTCAAAATCACGGACAGATATTCTCCGACCATAATCAAGCCAAACTTCATCCCAGAGTATTCTGTGTGAAATCCGGCTGTAAGCTCGTGCTCTGCTTCAGGCAAATCAAAAGGCAATCTGTGTGCCTCAGCAATCCCGGCAATCATAAATACGACAAAACCAAGAAACTGCGGTACTACGTACCAAATGTCTTTTTGCGCTACGACGACTTCGTTGAGGTTGAAACTGCCTGTTTGCATCACGACACCCATCAACGACAAGCCCATGAACACTTCATAAGTCACCATTTGAGCCGCGCTGCGAAGCCCTCCCAAGAGGGAGTATTTGTTGTTGCTAGCCAAGCCACCTAGCAGCACACCGTAGACTGCGAGGGAGGTCATCGCGAGGAAGAAGAGGATGCCGATGTTAAGATCTATGATGTGGAGCCCGGGACCAAAGGGTACAACCGAAAATCCCATGAGCATTCCAGCCGCAATCGCGAGCGGCGCTAGAACAAACACCACACGATCAGCAAACGGTGGCACCCAATCGTCTTTCGTGAGGAGTTTGATGACATCGGCGATGATTTGCAGGCTACCAAATGGTCCAAGTCGATTCGGACCCAATCGATCCTGCCAGAATCCCAACAAACGTCTTTCCCACCAAACGAGGACGGCCGCTGCGAACAAACTGCCTAGCAGTACCGGAAGTATCATAAGAAATTCAGCTTCCATTGTTCATCCTCTTGCAATGACCTCAGGTGGCCGAACAAAATTCTCATCTCGGCGCAACGTGACGCTATTGTCCGGAAGCCAGGCAGGTGCGTTTTGCAATCCACTCGAAACGGCAGCTGTGCCTGGTTCAATCGCTGAATTTAGTTTGACTAGCAACGAATAATCGAGACACACGACGCCGTCTCCGTCGCTGACGTCTAACCTTGCACCGTCCGTCGGGTGCAATACGATCATGGGACCCGTGCCTCGCTCTTGAATCGCGTCAACATACCCAGTCAACTCTTCACCACCAAAAAGCACGGGAAGGCTGAGCAGGCGAAACTCGCCGTTCTGAGCTTTTCCAGGGCGCACTGGCAGTTCCAGGCTGGCAGCACTAGAACCCAACTTCTCATAATCCGCCAATATGACGCCAGGATCCCCGCCACGAAGCGAACCACCAACCTCCGCCTGAAATTTGAAGATAGACTGGTTGGAGTTCCAACCTGGCGACCACACATAGGGAAGTAGCGCGCCAGGCTGATCTCTATTTAGACCTTCCATTGAGTAAGCGAGGGGCGTTTCATCATCGACAACGGATTTTGGCTCGTGCAGGGACTTGTCAGCGTACATAGCTGTTCGACCGCTGTAACGATGCGGCGCACGGGGTACACGCAGACCGGCGAGGCTACGATAGTCAGCGCTAGGTGCCACATCGCCGAGGCCCCTAAAGCTCGCTTGCTCTGCAAGTTCAATCACAATCTCATCGACATGGGACCAAGATGGCGCGCGACCCAACCTACTGCCCATATCTGATAGCCAGCGCCAGGACGGTCGAATGTCATCATTAGGGACAAAAGTCTGATAGTGACGCTGTGCACGCGCTTCATAATTAACCAAAGTACCGGTCGATTCAGCAGCCGTTGCAGCTGGAAGAATCCAATCCGCACAGTCCAAAGTAGGATTTTCCAAACTATCTATCACGATGACGTTAGTAGTCCGGTCTAAAGCCGCGGTTACTTTCTCTGGTGCTGCTCGTCGAAAGAGATCGTTTTGGAGTACTAAGAGGGTGTCATGGGTTCCACCCAATTTCATTAAGGCGTCTTCGAGTCCTAAAGCAGCCGGAATGCGCCGTACTCCGGTTGTGTTCGCCTCAGTCGGAACGACTATCAAGCGACTATTCTTCTCCAACGCTTTATTAATGTTGTTGGCTGCTGAAATGAGCGACGCTTCGCCACTGCTGGTACCAGTTATGATGATTGGGTGCCGAGCGGCTTCCAGCATCTGGGCACAAGCCGCAACAAATTCCTGCTCTTCTTCGGTCAGATCACTAACACCCGGGTGTTCCAAGCTAATTCGATTTGCGATAGCAAATCCGCACCGAGCAAGACTCTTTGGTTCACCATTGAATGACAAAGAGACAATGTCATCGAGCCGAGTCGGAAGCATGGTGGCACTCATAACCGAATTGCGCGCCTGCTGTGCGTGTCCGCGAACACCTGCGTCTCGCCAGAGAGGTATACCGGCATCTGCAGCCATTGTTAAGGATGTATTGCGAGTGGCTTGGCGAATCGACAACGCCAGTCTGGGTGCGGTGTTGAGGAGATCTTCACCTAAAATCAGTACAGCATCAGCATCCTCAACTTGAGCCAGCGTTGGTGAAATGTGTGCCGGGTCCGATTCAGCCAAACATGCCGATTCACGATCACTCAAGCCGCCGCAAAAGTTTTCTTTTCCCACCAAACGCTGCAATGCAAAATTGTCTTCTAGAGAAGCTCGCGGTGAGCCAATGCCAATAACAGACCCGCTACTTATCAACTCTGAGATTTGTTGGACAGCTATGTCCGGTTGTACTGGCTCAAATACCCCCGGCGAAGTTGCACGACCGGCTGTTCGAATGCGACGCTTTGAATTCGTATATGTCATACCAAAACGACCGCGATCACAGAGAAAGTAGCGATTCACTTCCGCATGATATCGGTTGTGAATCCGCTTTAGAGTCCCATACCGCTCGCTAGTAAATATGTTGCATCCGAGTGCGCAGCCGGTACAGATCGACGGTGCTGACTGAAGGTCCCATTTACGATTGTAGGTTGCACTAAACGGTTTGTCGGTGAACACACCAGTTGGACACACTTCCACCAAATTACCGCTGAACTCACTTTCGAGTACACCAGATTCACTGCGCCCAAAGTACATTCGGTCCCTGGAGCCAAGCGCGGCGAGATCTGAACCCCCAGCGTAATCACGATAAAATCTCACGCAGCGATAACATGTTATGCAACGGTTCATTTCGTGATTGATGAATGGGCCGAGATTCTGATTCTCAAATGTTCGTTTTTGTCCGCGATAGCGACGCGAGGTGTGACCCGTCATAACCGTCATGTCTTGCAGATGACATTCACCACCTTCTTCACAAACCGGGCAGTCGTGCGGATGATTTTCCATAAGCCATTCGATAACCGAGGCACGAAAGTCTTGCGCTTGGGGAACTGCAATTGCGTAGCGGGTACCGTCAGCCACCGGGGTCATGCATGACATAATCAATCGGCCCCGCGTGTCATCCTCGTCCTGATACTGAATCACTGCACACTGACGACACGCTCCGACAGATCCCATCGCCGGGTGCCAACAGAAATAAGGAAGATCTAGACCATGGGATAGACAGGCCTGTAGAACGTTTTCTCCAGCGGTGACTTCGTATTCCTGATCGTCGACTGTGATCTTGGGCATGACCTAACGATCCTCCGTATGGTAGGGGCAGCCGTGCTGTTCTATGTGGGCTTCAAAATCTGGACGAAAATACCGAAGGGCGCTGGCGAGTGGCTCTATAGCTCCGGTTGCGTGCAAGCAAAAGGTATTGCCCGGTGCGCCGATGAAGGCGGCGTTACGATCAAGTAACTCCAAGTCCCCAGGTTCGCCGCGACCTTCCTCTAGATCGGCAAGCAGTTTTTCAAGCCAGGGTAGGCCCTCGCGACACGGCGTACAAAATCCACAGGATTCCTGCGCGAAGAAGTGCTGTAGATTTTTCGCCATCGCGACCGGGCAGACAGAGTCGTCCATCAAAATCATAGTGCCGGTGCCCATACGACTACCGGCTGCCTGGATCGTCCCATAGTCCATGGCAAGATCGAGGTGTTCGTCAGTGAGGTAATCGGTCGATGCACCACCTGGTAACAAACCACGCAACGCAAAGCCTTCTTGCATGCCACCGGCGTGGACCTCAATGATCTCTCGGATAGTCGTACCGATAGGCAGTTCCCAGAGACCAGGATTTTTCACACGGCCGGAAACGCCGTAGATTTTGGTGCCCGCATCTTCACCTAGCCCCAGATTCTGATACCAATCGGCGCCGTTCCTAATGATGCATGGGACATTGCAGAGCGTTTCGACGTTGTTAACGATTGTCGGCCTACCCCAAGCACCACTCGCTGGCGGAAACGGCGGTTTTGTTCGGGGTTGGGCGCGTTTACCCTCAAGTGCATTCAGTAGCGCGGTTTCCTCTCCGCATATGTAGCGCCCCCCAGAACGGTGAATCGACAGTTCGAGATCGTGCCGCGTCCCGAATATCCGATCACCGAGGAAGCCGTGGTCATACGCTGAACGAATGGCTTCACTCAACTGCTTGAACGGCTCGTGATATTCCCCCCGCAGGAAGATATAGGCCCGGTCTGCACCGATTGCATATGCAGCAATAATCATCCCTTCTATCAACAAGTGAGGGTCATATTCCATGAGATAGCGGTCTTTGAACGTACCAGGTTCCATCTCATCCGCGTTGCATACGAGGTAGGTATGACCTGGTGTGGTGCGCTCGGGTGGGGGCACAAATCCCCACTTCACCCCAGTCGGAAACCCCGCCCCGCCGCGTCCACGAAGATTCGCGTCTTTGACCAGATCGCGCACATCTAGCTCACTCATTTCGGTCACTGCTTGTCTTGCCGCGGCATAACCCTGCGCCGATTCATAGGCGGCGAAGCTCACTAAGCCATTGGCAGCCTCGATGCGCTCTGTTAAGGGCCGTGGCGTACTCATTCGGTGAATCTCTTAAACACGCTGGCAAGGTCCTCGGTTTCTCCTCTACCAAAGAGAGTTTTATCAATCATGAGTACAGGTGCGCGATCACAAGCACCAAGACAAACACTCGGGATAAGTGTGAACTCCTGATCCTGTGTCGTTTGTCCAAGCTCCACATCGAGACTCTCGCAGACTCGCTGCATCAGCCGATCACTACCCATAACAAAACAGCTCACACTGTCGCATACATTGACGACGTGCTTACCTACGGGTAAGCGGTATAGGAGGTTGTAGAACGTTGCAATGCTGTCCAATTGTGAACTGGACATGCCGAGCATTTTTGCTACCGCTTGCAAACTTTCATCAGATATCCAACCCCGCGCATCTTGAATAATCTGCAGCGCTTCAATTGCCGCAGATTGTGCGTCGGGTAGCAGATCGATCTCGTGCTGGATGCGGCTGATTTCATCCTCAGACAGTACGTTGATTAAGTTAGTGACTTCGCTCATCGATCAACATCCGCCATAACAAAATCTATGCTCGCCACTATCGCGATCAAGTCAGCAATCATGAAACCCCGGCTGATTAGCGGGATCATTTGAAGATGGGCAAAGGACGGGGTACGAATTCTGGTGCGATACGACATACCGCTACCATCCGAAACTAAGTAGTAACTGTTCAGGCCTTTTGTCGCCTCCACCATCGTACAATTTTCATCTGGCGGTATGACTGGCCCCCAACTCACATTCAAAAAGTGCTGAATGAGGGTTTCAATATCGTGCATCGTGCGTTCTTTTGCTGGCGGTGTAGCCTGGGGATGATCCGCTTTGTATGGACCCGCTGGCATATTGTCGAGACACTGACGAATGATGCGCAGACTCTGTCGAATTTCTTCCACGCGGACAACCGCCCGATCGTATGTGTCGCCTTTCTGTCCTATCGGTACGTCAAAATCGAATTGATCGTAGCCGCCATACGGACGTGCTTTCCGCAAATCCCATTCAAGCCCGGTAGCGCGTAACCCGGGTCCAGTAATACCCCAGTCCAAGGCTTCAGCCGTGTCGTATGCGCCAATCCCTACCGAGCGCTGCTTCAAAATGCCGTTATCCATCGACATCTTCTGATAGTGGTCGAGGCGTTTGGGCATGTAGTCAATGAAGTCGCGCACCATATGATCCCAGCCTTGTGGTAGATCCTGTGCAACGCCGCCGATCCGAAACCAAGCAGGATGCATCCGACCGCCCGTAATCGCCTCGATAATCGTAAGCAACCGCTCCCGATCGGCGAACATGTAGAACACCGGCGAGAGTTGACCAACGTCTTGGGCAAAGGTCCCGTAGAAAACCAAGTGACTCGAGATACGGAAAAATTCTGCCAGCATGATTCGTATGACTTTCGCCCGATCTGGCACCTCGATGCCTGCCATTTTTTCGACAGCCATAACGTAGGGCAAGTTATTCATGACCCCGCCCAAATAATCGATGCGGTCTGTATAAGGGATGTAGGTATGCCAGGTCTGACGCTCAGCCATTTTTTCCGACGCGCGGTGGTGGTAGCCAATATCAGGAACCGCTTCGACGATCACTTCACCGTCCAACTGCAAGGCGATACGAAACACGCCATGAACACTAGGGTGATTGGGACCAAGATTGAGGAACATAAAATCGGTATGCTTGGCATCCAGACTCATACCCCATTCCTCTGGCTTAAATCGCAGATCGTCCTGTTGCGCGGTCTGAAATTCATCCGACATCTGAAAAGGATCCATCTCAGTTGCACGGGCGGGATGTTCTTTGCGTAGAGGATGCCCTTCCCACAAAGGCGGAGTCAGAATGCGAAGCAAGTTGGGATGGCCAGTAAACTCGATGCCGAACATGTCGAAAACTTCTCTTTCATACCAGTTGGCGTTGGGCCAAATCGAAACGGCGGAAGGGAGACTGAGATCACCTTCCTGCAAGGCAACCTTGATGCGAACATCTTGGTTTCGTGAAAAAGAAATGAGGTGATAGAAGACCGTGAAATCTGCGGTTGGTTGACCCACCCTGTGCTCGCGCAAGCGCTCGTCGATTGCTGAAACGTCGAACAGCATTTCGTATGCACACGACGATTCTGTTTTGAGTTTTCTCAGCGTTTCAAGCAGCTGCGATCGGTCTAGCCAATAGGTCTCGATGCCATCTGATGTTCTCTGTGCGACCGGTTGGGGATCAATATGAACCCCGAGGTGGCCCATCACCCCTGCTCTACCAGGTGCTTCTGCAACATCGGACATCGTAAAACTACCTTAGAACACTCAGGACTCCTGTTTACTGCGAAGGAGTTCAGTGGAGTCTGGCGCATCACCCACGGTGTCAGGTGTAGCCAGGCTTGTGGCCCGCATTCGCTCCGGCGTCCGCAAGTCGCGTTGACTCACATGTACAGGCGAAGACGGTGGTGGAACTGTAAGGCCTAGGGGACGCGGCCTATCGGCGATACTTTCTTGCAAAAGGACGAGACCCTGGAGCAAGGCTTCTGGTCTCGGTGGACATCCAGGCACATAAACATCAACCGGTAAAAACTTGTCTACCCCTTGGACCACAGAGTAGACATCAAACATGCCACCCGAATTGGCGCATGAACCCATAGAAATAACCCACTTCGGTTCCAACAGCTGTTCATAGAGGTGTTGTAACACTGGTGCCATTTTACGAAACACTGTGCCAGAAATGACGATCAGATCGGCCTGCCGAGGAGTGGCGCGAATAACTTCAGAACCAAATCGTGCGATGTCGTGGCGCGAAGTAAATGAGGTTGCCATCTCAACGTAACAGCACGACAAACCAAAATTAAAAGGCCAAACGGAATGCGAGCGCGACCAAGCGATCAAGTCTTCAAGCTTCGCGAGCATAACGCTCTTACCGGTCTGATCCTGATAGGCTTCGTCAGGCGCCACCATCTTGTCGCCTGGTGCTACGGGGATTGTCTCCCAACGCATTAGGTTATCTCCGCCGAAGATTGAGTAGCATAACTGGTACGTGCCCCGCGCTTTGTCGCGCCCCAATCAAGGGCACCAGTTCGCCACTCATAAATGAGCGCGACCAGGAGAATGAAAATAAAGAGGGCGGCACCAAAATAGCCGCGCCAGCCGAGCTCGTAGAACGACACCGCCCAGGCAAAGACAAAGATCGTCTCGAGATCGAAAATCACAAAGAACATAGCGATCAGGTAGAACTCGATTGTTAGGCGGGTTTGGTCCGCTGCGCCTACCGGCACAACACCAGATTCATACGGTAGATCGGTAGCAGAAGTATGATCGGTTTTGGGACTGGCGTAGTAAGCAATCAGCAATACGATAGCTAACAAGCCCACAACGGCGAGTGCGTATATCAAGAATGGCCAGAGATTCTGGCTTTCTATCATGGCGGTCTGAACTGCACCGTCATCTATGCCAATCGCCATACACCCACCTTTTCTTGTTGGTTTGGGAGCTTGGTACTTGGGCCACGAGATGCCTTCTACGGTTACAATAACGCCAGCATAGGTAGAAATACAAGATATGTTCGCGAGATTAAAATCGCGCCCACTTTGAGGCGTTAGGCAGATTCTAGGCTAAGCGTCCACAAAGAGGTTCCGGCGATAGACCAAGTAATCAAATATGGCACGAGCCGAGAATTAAAAAAAAGAAAGCAATTCAACTCCACCACACAGAATTCTTTGCAGCGAACTGAGCTTATTGTGTTTCGATTAGAACCACCCTGCCGTCCAGTTCCTGATAACACCCAGGATTAGCCTGGTTCTTGAATGTGCGTTGTACTTCGTTGATTTGTACAGTGACGTTGGCTCGAATTGCCTTGCTTGCAGATACCGTCGCAACGTGGGCGGTATCGAGTTCCGCCTGGAGAGCAGCGAGTTCCGCTTCTAGTGCCGAAGTTCGACTGCCAAGCTCATCTATCGCGTTGACTACCTTGTCAAAACTTGCTCGCTGTTGGGGCGTCAACTCGTCATCCTTGAATCTACTGCGTTGGCCGGCAAGCACATCAAGTTTGTCCTGCTGCTCAGCAAGCTCGTTAAGCTCCGCGATTAAGCTCGTTTTACGCACACTCGGGTGTGCTTTCTTACCCGCAGCGACCAACGTCTCCACGCTCGCGTCGCTACCTAAGCGATTTACAACAATACCCCCGACACCAAAGCAGGTACCACCAAACACTTGGCCTTTGCCTCCACCTTGGCCAACCAAGACTTTGCCTTCAGCGTACGTATCGCAATGTCCGATATATTCCTTTATGACGACATCCTTGCCAGCGCGGAGGATTGCCCCGCTGACAAAACGGGCCTCTATTGTCCCCCCGCGGTCAAACGGGTAGTCGCTTCGCCATCACTCTTATCGTCGCCTTGCTTGAAGATACCCGAGGCTATCAACAAGTCGTTGCCTGCGATAATCGTCGCCGCCTCGACGACTCCTTTAACGAACACATCTCCGGTCGCGTCGATAGTGACCCCCGAGCGCACGTCCCCAGCGATCTCCACGGAACCATCGAACTCGATATTCCCCGATCGTAGATCCACATCCTTCACTTTCAGCATTGGATCTACGCGCACCGAGTTGCTCGTCGCGATGGGGTGACCTTTGATCTCTGCGATCAAGACATTCGGGTCAGTATCGGAGATAACGGCCGCAACCAAATCGCTGAAAAATGGTACGTCAGCACCAGGGGTCGCAGGAATCGATACTCCTGTGACCGTTGAACCTGACACGCCCAGCGTTTGTGGATGTCGGCGCATCAACTCAGCCCCTGCTTCAACAACAAAGTCGGTTAGATCGTATTGATCGACGTTACCGATCTCATCTGACCTTGGCGCACGCCGAACGATACCCTCAACCAATGGCTCGAAGTAAGCGTCTGCGCCCTGCTCCGGCTCTACGCCAGCTGCGAGAACGCGATCCACAACGACCTTACCTTCAAGGACTTCCCGAACGGTACTTTCGTCGCACAAATCGGAGTCGATCCCGGCACTCGCAATGCATGTTTCAAACACACCTTGATTCATTTCTGCACCGCCGTACGGCTTTGTAGAACTGATCGTCGCGCTCATGAGATCCTCAGCAACGTCGATGCTCACAGTTGCATCCAACCGTTGCGCGACTTCAAAGGAACCGTGCTCACCCGTTTCGATCTTGGTCACCAAATCGTCTAGTGCGCCGTCGCGGAAGTAGAGCGAAGTCCAATCTCCATCGCTAATCAGACTGTTGATGTGCGCAATATCTATTACTTGCGAGGTTTCACTATCACAAACTATGGCGCTGAGGATGTCGGTCGATTCATCGAACACGAACTCAATCGACAGGCAATAGCCTTCACTCTCCCGTCCATCCGGGGTGTCGTTGATGTCGGTCGCTTGCTGATTGTCATCCATAGGATTGCGGAACTGAAAAAAACAGGTTCGGTTATAAAAGTGTAGACGGTATTAGAACGATGCGATGGAATGAGTTAGTGGCGACGTGAACTCAATTGAAGTCTCCGCATCGTGAACGGAGGGATGTTGGCCAAATTCGTACGAGTAGCCGGTGCAATCTCCAGTGAATCGACGACTACCGATGGTGGGACACGTGCGCGACCACCTCTTCCACTATCCGAGGTTGATCGTCCACCATCATCCAGTGACCGGCGTTCAATTCGACATTTCGATAGGGACCCTTCATAAACTCGCTCATGGCATCGATTGCCGCTCGACCTACCGCTTGGTCCTCGTTTCCCCAAATAAACAAAGTAGGGGTCGAAACATCAGTCGTACTGGCATCCACCTCTCCTGGACCCTGCGCCATGGCTCGATACCAATTCAGTCCTGCCTCGAGCGCACCAGGTTCTTTGAACACACCAATGTACTCATCTGTTTTTTCTGGACCCATACCAAAGTAGAGACCGCGGAGTAAGGCCAGATCGTTGAAGGTAAATGCCGTTTCTGGCAACCAAGGGGTTCGAAAGAAAGCGAAGTAGCCACTACGCGCCTGCTGATCGGGATCATTTGCAAGTGCCTGTTGAAATGCTTCTGGATGTGCGATTGAGAGACCAGTCCAACTGATCACACGGTCCGGTCGAGTCATGACGGTTGCCCACCCCACGGCTGCACCCCAGTCGTGCCCCGCAAGATGGAACCGCTCAGCACCAACTGCGTCGGCCACAGCGAAGACATCACTTGTGAGGTTACCGATCTCATAGGCCTCAACGGCTCCAGGTCGGGCACCCGTGCTGTAGCCTCTTTGATCAAATGCAACAACGCGTAATCCAGAGTCAGCAAGCGGTTCAATTAACCCAAGCCACATTGCGGACGTCACAGGAAAACCGTGCAGGAGAATCATTACCGGTTTATCCAGGTCACCGTCAAACCCAGCGATACGCGCTCGGAATGTCATGTTGTTGGCAGAAATGTTGACGAGACCTGTGCCACTCGTCTGTGTGAACTGAGGCAAGTCCTCGCTCGCTGTTGTGTGGGTTAGCTCTCTATCCATCGAGACCCATGAGCCGACCTGTAAGACCACTAGAAGAATGACCAGTAATGCGAGAATGCCGCCCGCGGCGTATTTCAGAATTTTTAGCACCATCACGACTGTCTCCTACACAAACTTATATTTCACCATACCGTCCCAAACGAACCCGATGAGCTTGGTGTTACGGATCGAGTCGACGCACTAGTTATTCGCTACCCCCGCGGTCCAACGATACTAGCCGTTCTGTCCATTCAGCCGTCCTGAACTGACAGATCGGATAGGAACGCGTCAAGCGCTGCAGCGAAATCGACGGGGTTATCACTATGAACATTGTGGGTAGCTCTAGAAATCGTAACCAACTGGCCTTTCGGCAACTCGCCAACCATCTTAGATGCTACCTCAGGTGACAGAATCTTGCTGTCTTCACCACGAAAGAGAATTGTTGGCTGCCTAATGCCGCGGACATCCTCCCACAAAGCTGCTTCGCGACCAAGGCGAAGACGTTCCATCTCGGTAGCAGACATTTCCTCCAGTGGTCGCGGTCGATGATCTCGTTTCCATGTATAAGATCCATCGCTGGTTTGTTTGAGACTATGGAACAAGCTATAGCGAAGATGTGCCTCAGCACGATGTGGCATGAACTTCTTTGAGCGATCGACAAAGTCTTCGAAGTTTGCGAGCACATCGGTAGCCTGCCGGTAGTCCGCCATCTCCTGCTGACCTTCTTGCATACTTACCGGCGCTACATCCACGATCCCTACAGCACGCAAATGATCACCATAGCGAGATACGTAGCGTATGGTGTTTATACCACCCATGGACATTCCGACCAGAACTAAGTTGGGCAGATCGAGGTGCTCGATGAACGCCTTGGTGTCGGCCAACATCAAGTCACCGTTATCGGCGGCAAGTCCAGATTCCTGTGTCCAGCCACTGTCTCCGTGACCGCGCTGATCGAGCGCAATAAAGTGGTATTTGTGGCGTAAACACAACACCGCCATGTCCCAGGTATGCGCAGTCAGCGATCCACCATGCAACAACAACACAGGGGCTGCATTCGGGTTGCCCCAGTCGAGCCAATGTAGCTCGATGTCGCCGAACTGACCAGTATGATCTGTGGGTTGCACAAACTCCTCAGGTACCACCCCGGCAGCTTCTGCACAGGCTTGCATGATTTCTAAATAGTCCGGCATCGTTTAGGCGGTCGGCATCGGACCGGGCTCGAATCCTTGAGCCGTTGTCAGGACATGTCCCGCAAACAAACGCATGCTTTTCTCAGCCTTGTCCACGGGCATGGACCCATAGGAAAACACGACAACAAAATCGTCGGTACCCATACGTTCATTTACAGCCCGCAGTTTTTCCAGACAGGTCTCTGGGCTACCCCAAATATGATCTGTCATATAGATGTCGTCAGGGTTTTGGTCGGCAGGCATAGCATTGCGCATCTTCGCCATCTCACCGTAGTACTCATAACCCTTGGTTTTTTGTAGGTGGTCGCCTAGGAATTGATAGTGGCGCAAAGCACTATCCCCGTACTCACCCATGTATTGCGCTGCCCCTTCGTTGGCTTCCGCATCAGTTTCGGCACAATACACCCAACACACCGCCGTCGGCCGCTCAGCGCCCCAATCGTGCTCGTCTGCTCGAATTTGGTTATATCCAGCAAGTTCCTCACGATGCGCATCCCACCCTCGCTGCGGAATAAACAGCGGTTTGGCCCCGGCATGAGCAGCAACGGGCATCGACTGTGGACTACCCCATGCGATGTAGAGGTTGTCCGCCAACGTAGAACCCTTCCGAGGTCTTGGGCGCAAGCTCGTACGGGGAATTTGATAGTGTTGACCTTCGTACGAAAACCACTCTTGCGTGATTGGCAACCGAACCACGTCAAGAGCTTCGTCAAAGCGCTCTCGCGATTCCTCCATAGGAATCCTTAAACCGTTGTATTCTCGCAAACCCAAACCTCGGCCGAAGCCCAGCTTCAAGTTTCGGCCATTCAGCATGTGATCGAGCATCACAAATTGTTCCGCAACTTGAACCGGGTCGTGCCATGGCAAGACGACGATCATCGTCCCCATGTCAATTTTGGTGGTTGTACCTGCAAAGTACGACAAAAACTGAACCGGGTTGGTGACCATCGTATAAGGTGTGAAGTGGTGTTCGATGGTCCACAACGAATCAAATCCTAAGGGCTCGACAAGGCGACCAAGGTGCAGCTGCTCCTGATAGATTTGCCCATCGTGTATGACCTGCGGCGTACCTTCGAGCGCTGGATCTGCTTCCACTGCCTCATAGCGGTCCCAATCTACATAATTCTGCGCGAACAGCGTGACACCAATCTTCATTCGTTGCGTCCCTCCCCAGGGTTGTTTGTCACAAGACTACGCTTCTAAGTAAGAAAGAAAAGTACAAGCTGTGTCCGTACAACGAGCCGTGCTCTAGACAGCCTCGGTTTGGAGATGCGGCAACCTTGACCCACCGAAATCAATCGTTAAAGAGCGCCTTAGGCGTGCCGATATCCACAACGCCAATACCGCCGTGAGCTTGGTAACCTAGGAGCTCTTGCACTCGGTCCGGCATGTTCTTAACGTTTTCAAAGGGCACAGTGAGAAACATGTTCTCCTCAGTGCGCAGCCACCCAACAACGTAGCCGTAGAACATGCCACGGCGACGAACGCTCTGCGTCAGGTTGGCGCCACCACCGTGCATCGTACTACCTAGGTAGTAGAGTGCCGACCCTGCTTTCATCTCGGCTTGAAGAATCTCGCTCGGTTGAGGCTCTCGATCTGGTTCCCAATTGTGGGATCCAGGTACCACTCGAGTGGCACCATTTTCTACAGTGAAGTCGGTCAGCGCCAACATCGCCTCGACTTCTAATTGAGGTCTGGGCACGGACAGGTGCGGCCAAGCGTCTTCGTCTCTATGCAACTCTTGTTCACTTTCGCCCGGACCGATTTGAATCAACTGCGCGGTGTTTAGCAAGTAGTCATAACAACTTGGTAACAAGAAGTGTGCGCACACCTCATGCATTAATGGGTCAAGCATGAACTTAACAAACGTCTCAGATTTGGCGGGGATACCATCCAGACGTATCGTTTTGTCCCCATAAAATTCTACGAAGCGCTCATGTGCCGGATTGCGTAACCCTGGCCCTGTCTTCGCGATCAATCGATCCAGATCGGTATTCATCCCATCAAGTAGTTCGGGACTGATGGCTTGCTCGACGATACAAGCGCCATCACGCTCCAATGCTGAGGAAATGGCAGCAACTCCAAGATCCCTGGAAATAGTTTCTAGCCTAGGACTCAACGACATTTTTACTCCCCCACATCATGCAAAGTAAGACTCCTCTTGAATAAACAGTCCACGCGCACCTTTTCTAAACCAACCCAAGTCAACACGCTAACGCGATACGCAAAACGCTACAAGATCGTCGGTGCTTTGATGTGGTTTGTCGAAGAAAAAATCAGAATGGGTACGAACTCAAGAGCACTCATCTGCGCGCTGTCCCGCAACGCATCGTAGGACTTCATCTTGGTAAGCCTTGCCCCTCTCGTTCACGATATCCAACACGTTCAGTGAGGTAGGGACGTATGCAAACCCAATTCTATGCTCAAGATGCCATTGAAAAATTGATCCCCCTAGACCGAACCAACCAACGTAACCCTCTCGTCCATTGTTCAGGGCGGTATCCATTGCTGAACTCGAACTCGACTCTGAGAACAGCGCGACCCCACCCTGGCTAAAAGTGGTGCGCATAAGACCCATATCATTTGTTGTCGGATTAGCATGCAGGGTCGCATGAGCTGTTTCACTCAGGACCTGATGATCTTGAAAGGAGCCTCTGTTTGCCATTACAGCCGCGAGCTTTGCTAAGCCACGAGCGGAACACTTTGCACCGGCAGAGGGAGATTCCCCTTTACATAGCTCAGGCGTATCGAAGCGCGATAGGAGTTTTGTATCTTTGAAGGGTGTCGGCGCCTGTTTGTTACTTCGATCTTTCATAGAGAATGCGAAACGCGTGAGTCGGGCGATAATTTGAAATACATTTAGTTCGATTTTTCGACCAAACGCTTTTGGAATGATGCTCTGTACAGCCTGGTAGCCAATACCCAGTGGTGTCACATGACTGACCCGAGACAATTCTTCATCACGCAATCCAATGAAAACATCCAGATCCAATGGCTGGCTGATTTCTGCACGGAGAAATTGCCCCATCGTGCGTCCAGCCGGTTCTACTCTTCGAAAAAGCTCGTTAGCTATCCAGCCACGAGTGATGGCGTGATATTCACGCCGAGAATCTGTTCCCTTTCGGAAGCGCTGGTTCTGCTGTTCAATTATTGGCGCAATTGAATTGTCTCGGAGTTGCTCCGGCAGCAATGCATCAATTGGCAGCGATATGTCGAAAGCTGCTAAACCGGCCTCATGGCGCATTAGATCGGCGACGCTGGTGTCGCCTTTGTTGCAAGCGCCAAATTCTGGCCAGTACACTGCTATCTTTGCATCGTAGTTTAGCAAGCCACGGTCGCACAACACGGCCAGCAGAATCGCCTCAAGGCTCTTACCACTACTAAAGACGTTAACCAAAGAATCGCCGTCAAAATCAGTGTCCGCAGTTTCCTTCGCCCATAGATCCACTACACACAATTCGTCAACGTAGACGCACAGTTGGGTGTTTCGCTCTTTGAGCGTGCTCATGTTGTGTTCGTATAGGCGTCTAACAGATTCGAAACCTGGCGCAACGGTGCCCTGGACTTGGATACTCACCCTACCTTTCTTTGGTCTGCACTAAACTTTTGCCGCCAATGCTGTGAAATCGTATGCAACACTTCACCGAACGCGACCGCGACAAGTCGATGTCCTAGACCCGTTAGTACTACGACTTCCCTATCAGCAAAACTGTCAGTTTGTTCCAACAAGCGCTCTAACGGAACGTTACTATCGTTGGCACCATGGATCAGTAAGGTCGGCGTCGTCAAGCCCTCCCAAGGGGGATCGGCGATCGCATCCTTATAGAGTTTTAGATGCTCGTGGGTCGCTTCTACACCAAATGTTGTACATCGCATCCACAGCGCCTTCATATGTCGCTGGTACAACGGGTTTTCATTCAGATCACGCTCAATTTTAGATAGACCGGAATCAACCAGGAACTGGCTTGGCCCTCGCACCATCAACTGGACGATCATGACCCGAAGCATTAGTCGTCCCATGGTGTCAGAGTTCCAGATGCCGTTATAAAGCGTGCGATAGAATGGATCGTGGCTCGCATGATCTTCAACTTGTTTCACTGGTAACCGACCGCCGACTAAAACGAGCAACTTGGCACGCTTGGCATCTAATTGCGTAACAGTGACCGCATCCCAGCTGCCCATTGAACGTCCAATTACAATGTATTCGTCAAGCTTCAAATGGTCGGCTAGTTGCACAATGTCCCGCGCGTACGCGTGCGGGCTGAAGTCAGTGTTGGGAGTCGATTCACCAACGCCACCCCGCTCAACCGCAATAAGGCGTATTCCGGTTCCGTTAAGGGACTGATTTTTCATGATCAGCGCGCCATCAAGGGTACCGTGTAGATAGAACGCAGGAATACCGTCGGCATCGCCGTACTCAAAGAATCCAAGTTTTCGATGATCACTCAGAGTGATCAATTTGAACTTAGGAGAACCGTGAATTTCCGGATCAAGATATCTAGTGAGAGCTGGCGCCTGCTGCCCGCTACCTGTGAGCTGTGCCCCTGCGAACATATTGTGCAGAACCACTGCGACTAATTCGGGTTGGCTATTTACAGACAGTTTGCCAAAACACCGGGCAAGTTGTGTGCGTAATGTTGTTTTCTTAACCTCTGCCGTGTCTGCTAGTTGATCAAGCGACATACCGGACGCTAACTTCAAACACAAGTTCGTCTCTGCCGCCGTCAAATCGTAAGCCTCCGCAAGCGCTTCCAACCCGTAGGTGGGAACGCTCCTGTGAACCAAAATTCCCATGTACAGTTCGGATTCAGTCTTACTCCGCAGCTGTATTTGGCGTAGCAACAGAGTCGTGGTCTCAGCATCGCCTCCTTGCAGAGTCGCATTGGATATCTGATCTCCATATAAGGCTAGAATCGCCTTGCGCACGATTCGCTGGTTCTGCGAAGCGTACGGGCTCGGGTCAAACCAACGAGAAAAGAGTGTCGAACCGACTTCATTGACATCGATGGGTTCTCCTCGTCGAGTAAAAACTGCGGCCGGTAACGGCACGCGATACAACTCAGATCGCCATCGTGTCTCGATTTCAGGCGCACGATCTAACAATGCGAGCGCTCGTTCAAAGTGTCGTTCGAGTAAGGCAATCTCTTGGGCGTCGCCGGACGAAGCCGGATTCGCCCAAAAACCGCACAGCGCTTCCTGTACCTGGCTCCAATGTCCACCAAACGGCAAGTCATAGAGTGACTCGATCACATCATGAGTGTCGCTTGTGGTCTTATCTTGCACTGCCATTTCTTTGTCCGGATTTCACGCTATAGATAGAAACAATTAGACCCGTCAATCAATCAACTAGCCTAGAAACGGGCTCGCAAACGTACGCCAGCGTCGTAGCCAAACGCGTCTTCGGTGCCGAGTTCTAAAGGTCGGTTTCGTATATGTAGATCATCCCCGGTTTGCGGCGCATTGTCTGGGACGAATTGATCCGCAACGTACCCTCCTCTTATATACGCTTCAAGATTCCAGCGCGGGTGTAGTTCGTAGGCCAGCACGACCTCAGCTTCCATGCCAAAACTGTACTTGTCATCCGAATCGTCGACCATAGCGGTTAACGGCATACCCTGAAAGTCGATTAATTGCATCGCGTATAGGTCAGCCGATGATCGGTGTAGATTGACATCGTAGCGCTGGATCAAATCAAAACGCTTAGTCAACTTTGTCTCGAACTGTACACCGGCGGACAACGTAAACGTGTCTACTTCGGTTTCAACACTTGCAGATCCGAAAATATTCGGAATGCTTGGGACGATCGTACTTTCATCGTAGTTCGTCTCGTCCTGCCGCCACGACAGTGAAACATAGGGCGACCAAAGGGAATTGAGTATAGATCGATGCTTGAGCATAAATTCGATCTCTAGCGTGGTCGTGTCCGCTTCGACCTCGCTGGCCGATTCAACATCATTGAAAAAGCCTAGTCCGGTTGTCCCGTTGGATAGATTGTCAAAGCCGACGATGTAGTTGTTAGCGCCACTTCTGGCAGCACGCGATTTCGCTGAATCGCTGGCTGACTCAAACAAGAACAGCGCACGAAATGTTTCGAAATCCATCCCACCTCCGATGTGGTAACCCGTGCGATCTACTGAGTCCGGCGAACGATGGATTGAACGTTCGCGACCACCATCTTGGATTCCAGCTCTACTGGGCAAAGCTCCGATTTCGGTTGGACCGTAGCCTGTTCCGAGAACTATATCGAAAAGTCTGTTGTGAAAACCCGTCCAACCTGGACAGAGAAGATCAGTAGGGTGTGGCAGATCAGCCAGAATACTGTCATAACGCTGGATTAAAGTTGAAACCTGAGAGTCGCTACCGCTATCTATCAACTCTTCTCGAAGGGTGGTCGCGGCTGCTCGCAGTTCTCTATAGAAACGTCCATAGCGTTCCCGCATGGATTCGTAGCCTGCCGCGCTGGCTTCTTGATCGGAACTGCAAAAATCTAGTATCGCTTGAAGTTCTCGAATGGAGGTTTCTGGGTCCGGGCCGGTATAGCCAATATCATCTAAGATGCTTACGTGGTCCATACCACCAGCCACATCGACCGACAAACTAGCCGGGTTCATAGCCCCTATCTTGCAACCACTCAACATCGTCATCGCTACAAGGATCACAGTGAATATTCTTGCCGACATGCTTTTCTCTCCACTTGTACAATCTAAGAGAGATCAACTTAGCCTCTGACGAAAACCCTGGCGTCATCCATATGCATTACGCTAGGTTCGAACTGAAGCTACCCGCCCGTTGATTGAGGGCATGTCGCACACCTATGATCACGCCTCGAAAAAGGCTAGTTTTAAGTGCCAATAGTGAATAACCCGTAGTGGTAGCGAATCCCGTGGTGGCAGCGAATCCGATAGAGCAGAGCTTACAGCGACTGGAAAGAGTCGCCCGTAAAATCACCACAACTTGCCACAACGGGGAGATGGTCTATCGCCGCTGGGAGGGTCCCGCTGATGCCGAGACAGTTTTGCTGGTCCACGGTGGTTCAGGGTCATGGTTACATTGGTACCGCAACATTGCGTTTTTACAACAGCACTGTCATGTGATCACGGTTGATTTACCTGGGTTAGGAGACTCCGCTGATCCGCCCCCCGATTACACTGCATCTGATGTCGTTGACATATTCGTAAACGGTACCGTCGATGTAATGAAAGGCACTGCATTTCATATCGCCGCATTCTCCTGGGGTTGTGCCATCTCGTCACAGGCGGCGATTCACCTCGGCACACAATTGCAATCACTGTTGTTGATCGGACCAGCGTCGTTGGGCGACATTCCTCGACGGGGCGGCATGAAACCACTGATCAGACGCACGCCGGAGATGTCGCCATCGGAAGTTCAGGCAACTAATCGAAGGAACCTAGCCAGATTAATGTTCTGTGACGAGTCTCGAATAGACGACACGGCAGTCTATATTCAGACGCGCAACACACAGAAGGCAAGATTTAACAGTCCTCAATTTGCTCGCACGAAACTAGTTCTAGAGGGCGTGGGTAGAACCCACTCACCTTTGAAGGTTCTCTACGGTCAATTCGATGCGCCTGGGTTACCTAACATCGCAGGCAAAGAAGACTTGTTCAAAGCAGTCAGGGACGATGTGGAGTTTGAGATTATCGCCGACGCAGGACACTGGCTACAATACGAACAAGCCGACGCCTGCAACGAAGCTATTCTGCAATGGCTGACAAAAAATGGTAGAACCTGAGCAAGCGATCACAACTGGCGTCGTCGCCAAGAAATAGTGCCGCATTTCCAACGTCCTTGCCTTAATTTCAAACGACACAATTCAACAGCCAGCAACGGAGCAACCAGATGACAGATACGCCATATGTTCTCACGACCGCCGATCGCGTCGAGATTCACGAACTCCCAGGCCGATACGGCGATTCAATCGATGACCGAAACTGGAGCGGTCTCGACAAGGTCTTCACTCAGGATGCGGTGTTTGATCTCACCGGAGTCGGCTCACGTATCTGTACCGGTCTCGACGACATTAAGTCGTTCATGGAATCAGAGGCCGCGCATCCCCGTACGCATATGATGACTAACATTTATACCGACTCAGATGAAGACGGCGTTACTCTGCGCTTTCGCATCGTCGCGTTGATCGGCAAGGGGCGCACCTCAACCGCGAGTTACTATGACAAGATAGTAAAAACAGATGATGGTTGGCGCACGCAACATCGGTTTGTTTCGTCCCGACGGCGTGACAAACGCGAAGCAGAAGTCGATATCAAAGGCATCGCCCTTTGATTCGGATCTTTGATTCGGATCTTTGATTCGGATCTTTGATTCGGACACACACAGAGGTGATCAATTTACCCCGGGATTGACTGCAACGTGAGTATCGGGATTTAGGTCTTGATTTGGATCGACCAGGTGTCCCGCAGGGAAACTGACCGAAACCGCTGGATCGACCGTATCGAGACACAAAAAGTGGTTGTTATCTCCATCGCCAAGATCTGCTAGCGCAACCGGAGCGATTTCATCGGTCGAGCCATCCTCTCGTTTTATAGCCACCCGATAGAGTTCAAGCTCCGCATCACCGGGATCCCCGCGGTTCGGTAGTCGTACGCCTCCAGCCCAGGTCACTCGGACCACCTGCTGAACGCCATCTGGGCAAGCACTACCCCGGGTCTCTCGTGGCAACTGATGCACCGGTATCCGCTCTGCCAACACTAGGGAAGGACCAGCTTCGAGTGGTATAACCGCCGCTTGAGAACCACGAAAATTTACGCGAACACCAGCCACTGACCGCATGCCACCCGAGAGCAGGTCTCCAACAATGCGTACCGTCGCCGGTGGATCATCACTCGCGTCACCGAACTCACCGGTAAGCAGCACAGTTCTAAGCTCGCCCTCGTCTTGGGCTGGTCTCAGGGTGACACAATGCGGTGTCCGCTTAACCCCAGACTGTGTGATGATTTGGAAATCCTCTGACTGCAGAGTTTCAGCGTCAATGGTATGAGACAACACAATCGGCATACCGTCCTTACCCGATGCGCCAAGGCAGAGGCCATTCGCTCGAAATGGCAAGCTGTTGTCCAGCCCAAAAAAAGCCGATAACAAACCTACTGGATGGCCAGTCGCGGCAAATGCAGATTGTAAAACCACTAACCACAGAATGACCGTAGAAAGACTGAACCCCAGCGTGTGTTTCAACACTTTCAAGGTAACCCTCTTAAAACTAGCATTTATACCACCACTTCGGTTCTCGACAAGAGTTGCTTTACCGCCGCATCGACGCGGACGGTTGGTCCACCGCCCAATTTCGCGGCCGGTTTTGTCGCCAATGATTCTGGTCAGCCGAATTTAGACCGACCTTGCTTTCACGAGATTCTGATTGATGCTATGAATACAATGCGGAGGCAGCCAACTTTGAGGAAGGACAATGCTGAATAGAGAAGACAACGAACTGCTGTGTCGTGTAGGTCCTGGCACACCCATGGGTAACTTCATGCGAGAGTTTTGGTTTCCCGCGCTACCGAGCAGGGAGTTTCCGGAAAGTGACGGCGACATTAAACGCATGCGGCTCCTTGGCGAGAATCTCGTTATGTTTCGCGATACCAATGGCAACATGGGTGCCATCGCAGAAGCATGTCCTCACCGCGGGGCGAGCATGTATTTCGGCCGCAATGAATGCGAAGGAATCCGCTGTCCCTACCATGGGTGGAAGTTTGATATCACCGGCAAGTGTGTCGACATGCCTACCGAGCCCGAAGGTAGTAACTTCATCAACAAAGTCCGAGCACGCGCATACCCTTGTCGCGACGTAAATAAAATGGTTTGGATATACATGGGGCCACGCGCGGAGCCGCCGCCATTTCCAAACTACGAAGTTAACACTCTCCCTTATGATCGTGTGTCTGAGCCTAACGTCATGATGGAAGAGGCTAACTGGATGCAGAACATGGAGGGCGATTTAGACTCGGTCCATCTGGATTGGGTACACAAACGATTAAGTAAAGACGCGCCGCCTCCACCAATCGGTACCCACGGGTTCTACAATCCTGACCCGAGACCACCCGAATTTGACGTTCACGAATCTGAATATGGCGCGTTCTACTCCGCGATGCGGAATATGCAAGACGGACAAGAGTGGCACAGGATCAATCAGTTCATCTTTCCCTTCTTTACGATGATCTCTGCCGGTCCGACCGTTAACTTTCGTTCGTTCGTACCGTTAGATGACCACCATGCAATGTTGATTACTCAGTCGGCACATCCAGACCAACCTATGCCACCGGGTACGGACGAACGCATGGTGAATGCGTTTGATGAGGTTGGCGGCTACATTGAGCGATCGCACGATCCCAGGTCATACTTCATGACGGTAGCAAACAAGCGAAACGACTTCTGGCTGGATCGAGAAGTGCAGAAAGATCGCATGTACAACGGCATCCCGTTTGTCATGAACTTACCCGACCGCGCTATGACGGAACTTATGTGTAGTGACGATGGCGAGCCCCTGTATGACCGAACCCAAGAACATCTGGGTACGTCAGATGTCTATGTCATCGCTGTACGCCGTCAGTTGATCCGTGCAGCAAAAGCATTTCGTGACAATGGATCCTTACCCCCTAACGTCGAGAACCCAGACACCGGACGTGTTCGGATGGGATCGTTCTTGCTTCCCAAAGGTAGCGACTGGCTCGCCGAAACTGCCGAGGCTCGATTAGCAGATGGCGGTCAGCCGATCGGCTGCGACGTACCATTGATTATCGAATAACGCAGGCCAAGTGGCCTCTACAGGAAATTCTCTGCATCGGAAGGAATACATGCAAACAACCCCCAAAGGTATCCACATCTACGGCAATCTTCGTGCGGAAGATGATTATACCCATGAACTCGGACCCGAAGAAAATTTCAACGAATCTGTGTATTTCAACTTCTTCGATCCCAGCCAGAATCGTGGTGGCTTCGTGCGCATGGGTAACCGCGCCAATGAGGGTTATGCGGAAATGACAGTAATCGTATGGAACCCGGACGGGTCTGCGATTTTCAACTACGACAAGCCTGCGATTAGCCACAATGACGCTTGGAGCGCGGGTGGCCTGAATATCGAAATCGTGGCGCCCGCCGAGTTGGTGCACACCGTCTTTGACGGTTCAGCGGTTCACCTAAGTGATCCCAAAGAGATGGCCGACCCAGGCAAGGCGTTTAAAAACAATCCACACGAGAATTTGCGCATCGATCTGCAACACGAAGCAGTCGGTCCTATGTATGGACACATTGGCGATCCCGACGACGGCAACCAGTTCGCCCGGGCGCATACCGAACAACATAGCCGCGTGAGCGGCACTATCGCGGTCGGTGATGCCTCACCTATCGCGTTCAACGGCTGGGGCCTTCGCGATCACTCATGGGGTCCACGATATTGGCAGGCTACGCCTTCGTATCGATGGATTACCGGCAATTTCAGCGATGACCTCGGCATGATCGTCCGCACCAACAACGAAGGCAAAGGTGGCGGTCTATTCCACGAAGGTCAAAAACTGGTACGTATCACGGAAACCACGCTCACCACCGAGTACGAACCTGGGACCAATTATCACACCGCGCTCAAGGCTGAGCTCAAACTGGAAGACGGTCGCACGCGTCTGTTAGAAGGTAAAGTTATGGGCTACATCCCTCTGCGAAATAGACGCAAAGGGGCAAAAACCCACGTCGGCGAAGGCATGACTGCCTACACACTGGACGGTGAACATATCGGTTATGGGTTGAGCGAGTACCTCGATCAGCCCGATTGAACCTCAGTCACGAAAAGCGTTGTAAGCCGTGGTGATGACTTCAACTTCCTCGGATCGAACACCCTCAGCCAAACCAATCTCAGCACCTAAAATCGCGGTCACTGGTTTCTCCTGCGTGTAGGCTGGCCACGCGAGCGTTCCTTCAACACTTGGGTTACCGGTTTTAGCAAAGTTCGTCCACATCTTGCGCATGGTGGCAGAGAACGCTTCATCTTCCGGCGTGACATCGATGCCGAACATGCTCCAGTTGCCAAAGACGTAGGGAATCTCAGCGGCATGGAAAGCACCATAGGCATCGCTGCCATTGATGACCGGCCGCCAATTCCACCAATACAGATATGCGGGACTTGTCGTATTACCGGTGTAATCCGCCCACAACCGCATGGGTTGCGTGAACATCGCGTCCGTGTTGAATCGGATGTAGGAATCTCGAGCAACTTCCTGTGATTCAGGATAGAGCGCAAGCACCTCATCGCCAGCCGCAGGTAGTGTGCGTGCAACGAGTTCGCTGTGTGCGGCAACATAGTCCGTTGATCCGCCGGGATTAAGCAATGCCGGGTCAAAGGTCGTTGCCTCATCGGCATTCGATCCAATCAGGACAGGCACATCGGTCTGATTTCCTGCAGCGAAGATTGTGTTCACTTCGTCTGGTAACACTTCTCCATCAACGATGGTCAGACGATCAAAATTCATGAGAATTTCTGGATCAGCAGCAAACGCATCCATTATCTCCTGTGCAGATAAGTCGCGTAGTGCCTCTAGATCTGGCGACTGGCTGCCGCTGAATTTTGCCGCAACGGTCTGCCCCCACGCCTCGCCCGAGGGTAGACCCCATCGCTCTTCGCGCAGGTCGCTGAGAGGAATAAAACGCGCACCACTTTGCCCAATCACTTTATGGAATAGACCACGGGCCAAAGGACTTGCCTGTAGTACAGACATGCTCCAAGCCCCCGCAGACTCTCCAAAGATCGTTACGTTGTCGGGATTGCCGCCGAACTGCACTATATTGTTTTGTACCCACGTGAGCGCCGCTATCTGATCTCTGAAGCCTTGATTGCCCGAGGTACCACCGCCCTCCTCACTCAATGAAGGATGCGCGAAGAAACCAAACGGCCCAAGGCGATAATTAATCGTCACCAATACCACGCCTTCCGCACTGAGCGGTGCGCCGTCGTAGTCACCACCCGAGCCCATCACCAATGCACCGCCATGCACCCAGACCATGACCGGCAAATCGTCAGCAACCGTTTCACCGCGCGTCCACACATTGAGTGTCAGGCAGTCTTCGCTCATCTGCGTATAAGTGCGATCGTAAAAGGCGCTAAGAGAACCCGGTTGATAACAAGGCAAGCCGAACTCTGTGGCAGCTAGCTCTCCTTCCCAAGGTGTCAACGGCGCCGGTGGTTGCCAACGCTTTGTTCCGATTGGGGGTGCGGCATACGGAATACCTAGGAATTCCTGCAATCCATCCTCGCGAACAGTGCCGCGGAGATTTCCGCCTGTCACCGACACCACGGGGCCGACGACTTCCGGTAGAGCTGGAGGTGTTGCCGATGCTGCACCCTCTTCTGGGCCAGCAGAGCATCCCAACAAAACAAAAACACTGATTCCGACCGCACAGATCCGTAACATTCCCTTCCCCTCTTTAACCCGTTTCAGTACGAATCACTTTGTACTGATGCATACTGCTCAACTATAGCGCGCTTCAAAATCCCCTGCAGAGTTGCTACCCGCAGCCTCCAAGCTGTCCTGCAGGTCCTGCAAATACACGTCCACTACTTCAGCATGAAATGGCGACAGCATGAGATGTAACGCCTTGGGTTGTGTGGTCAAACTTGTGAACCAGCCCTTGTCGAACATGTTTTTGTACACAGCGAATACGTCCGCCTCTGGATGACCGAACGCGACAATCCCAAGCTGTGGGTCACCGAGGATTTCAAACCCCATCTCGCGTACACCGGCTTCGACGGCTTCGCGAGTTCGTGTAACTAACGCCTGCTTCTCCCGATAACCCGCAATACCAAGATAGTTCATCACTGCCCACGCAGCAGATATGGCTCCACCTGGACGGGTACCCGCTAGGGTCGGTGTGACCATCCGCCCACCAGGCCAATCACTGCAATCAAACACCATATGCTCGTACAACGCCTTGTCACGATAAAGAACGCTAGACGCGCCCTTAGCACAGTAGCCATATTTGTGTAGATCCGCTGACATGGAATGCACGCCGGGGAGCTCGAAATCAAACGGTTGGATAGCCGCACCATTCATCCGTACAAAGGGTGCAAGATAACCACCAACGCACGCATCTACGTGCAGCCATATGTTTTGCGCTACGCCTAGATCGCTCAGTGCTTCGATATGATCAATCAAGCCGTACGGGAAGCAAGGCGCGGAACCGACAAGCATGATCGTTTGCTCATCTGCAGCTTCAGCCATGGCGTTCACATCGGATTTCAGATCAGCGCCCACCGGGATTCGGCGGACTTCGATGTTCATGAGGTGCGCGGCTTTGTCAAAAGCTGGATGGGCGGAGAACGGTGCGACCAGGTTCGCCTGCCCATCAACGCCGCGTGTTGCGCGTGCATAGTCTCTGGCAGCCTTGACCGCCATGGTAATGGAATCAGTGCCACCGGAAGTGATCGTGCCTGCCGCATCCTCGGCCGCGTGCAGCAGAGACAGGCCCATGGCGATCACTTCTTCTTCCATCCGCTTGAGGCTCGGAAACGCCGCCGGACCCAACCCGTTCTCAGACATATACAGGGTGTAGGCTTCTTTCTGCACCCGGGCAACATCCTCACCGGCATTGAAGACGTAAACGGCGGTTTTACCCTCGCGCCATTTAGCGTCGTCCGCGCCCCGCTCGATCATTTCAGTTTTTAGTAAGTCCCAATCTCTGCCTTCGTTTGCCATTTCATGCATCGCGCCGTCCTACCTTTCACTCCTAGTTGGGTCTTCATACCCGCTGGCACGTGGTGTGTCTAGCTCGCGACCGCTATGCGATGAATGAGGCGCCGGGCACTGAGGGTTATGGCCCCATATCAATCGTTTCGCAAACCTCGACAGATCCGCCGCCACTGAGTACGGGACACCCCTTGGCCTTTGCCAGTGCATCAGCCATATCGGCGGCATCGATGAGGCTGTAACCCGTAGCTGGATTTGCGCCGCCGCCTTCACTCGCGCCACCGCTCGTCAGAGTTTGCGCCGCCGCAATCGGATTGCCACCGTCAACCACTGCCGTGCCCAACTCGCCAAACCAGGCACCCCAAGCTGCCATAATCTCTTCGTCAGGCGGTCCATCGCTGGCGCCGCCACCGTGATACACAAGTAAGTACTTAGCCATGTTTCATTCCTTTTGGTCTTTGCCTGCCACCCAGCCAATCTGAGCGGCTTAATTATAAGACGAATGGCTCAGTCCCGAGCGGACAATAAGCGGCAGAGTTTAACGGCGACGGCTGTCATCACATTGCAAGACCGTTTGAAATCACGGCCGATTTCGGATAGTTCTAGTTCCTACTGATGTTTTCAATTAATTACTGGGGGGATCCATGTCAGCAACTACTGATCTATTTGACCTAACTATGTCTGAAGAAGCGCAACCTTTGATGGACGCCGTCAAGAAACACATCGAAGACAATGTTGCACCCATCATGGATGAGTACAACCGACTCGGCGAAGAACGCGAAAAAGAATGGGAACACCATCCAGGCCAGTTGGAGCTGCTTGAAGTAGCTAAACAAAAGGCTAAAGATTCTGGTTTATGGAATTTTTTCTTACCCGACGCTGATACCGGTGAGGGTTTAAGTAACCTCGACTATGCGTACCTCGCGGCAGAACTAGGCAAGTATCCACTTGCTTCCGAGACCCTTAACTGTTCTGCACCCGACACGGGTAACATGGAAGTGCTTGAGCGTGTCGGTACACCGGCTCAGAAAGAGGAATGGTTAGGACCACTGCTCCGTGGTGAGATTCGATCAGCGTACGCGATGACGGAACCTGGCTGGCCTTCTTCAGATGCTAAGAACATTTCCACAGAAGCCGTCCTCGATGGCGATGAGTGGGTTCTCAATGGTGAGAAGTATTTCACCTCGGGTGCAGGAGATCCCCGCTGCAAAGTGATGATCACCATGGTGAAAACCAGCCCAGATGCAGCCCCGCACAAACAACAGTCGCAAATTCTAGTCCCACTTGATGCACCAGGCGTGAAAATACTCGGTGCTATGCGGGTCTTTGGTGAAACTCAGGCACCGCACGGTCACATGCACGTACGGTTTAGAGACTGTCGAGTACCTAAGGACAACATTCTTCTCGGCGAAGGTCGCGGCTTTGAGATCTCTCAAGTGCGCCTAGGACCTGGCCGAATCCACCATTGCATGCGTTCAATTGGCGCCGGAGAAAGAGCGCTAGAGTTGATGATCAGGCGCGCGTCGGCGCGGACTGCGTTTGGCAAGCCGATCATCCAACTCGGCAAGAACATCGAAGTAGTCGCAAAGGCCCGCTACGAAATAGATGCCTGTCGCATGATGGTGCTGCGGGCTGCAAAGGCCATGGACGTTTTGGGTAACAAAGAAGCGCGAATATACGTCAGCGCGATCAAGGCCAATGTGCCAGCGAAGATATGCCAAATCGTCGATGAAGCCATACAGATGCATGGCGCCACGGGCGTGACCCAATGGACGCCACTCGCTCGGATGTATGTATCACAACGATCGTTGCGAATTGCTGATGGGCCCGACGAAGTTCATCACATGGTTGTGGGGCGAGCGGAAGTGCGTAAATACGAAGGGGAGGCGTACACGGTGTTGGATGACAAGCTTGGTCACGAGCACCAAGGCTTCGACCTCGGGAGATAGGCAGCATGTCAGAGCTCGAGTTCATCACACTAGAAGAAGCAGCGGCCATGAAAACTGGAACGAGAGTGACTTTCATTCCAGGGATTCCTGCTCTCTTTTCTGAAGCCTTAAAGAACATTTGCTACGTCAAGGGCATTCCGCTTATCCGCGCACTGCACCCGATGATGGGAATCGACGAGGCAACTGGAGAAGACCGGCAAGCAGTGCTTTTTAAGCTCACCAGCCAAACCGGTCTGCCGACCATGTTTCACAATGAGGAGCGGCCGCGGAACATCTGGATAGAGCAACTCGCATTGGCAGAAGAAATTGGCGCACCAGGTACACCAAATCTGATACCAACTGATTTCGAGGAACGAGCTACCGTATTCGGCCTTTGCGCTATTGTCTTGGCCGAGGACGGCTTCATCTGGAACATGAGAATCCTCGGCGACAGTCCACTCGGTAGAAAGTATGGATTCAATGAGAAGGCGAGTGCTGCGGCTCCACGCAAAATGGCCGAGGTCGTTGCTTTGATCGCCCGCCGCCTCGAGGCACAAGAACAGCTTGGGTCTCGCTATCTGGTCGGCACTTCCCTCTCCGCAGCTGACCTCTATTGGGCCACACTCAGTATGAGTATTCTTGTGCCCCCAGCCGAGATCATGCCGTTAACCCAACAGAACAAAGGCATGCTGAGATACTTCGCAAAAAACTCGGAGATCCCAGCGATTTCTGAAGTACTCACGGACAAGGTAGAAGAGCACCAACGGTTCATACTGTCGACCCATTGCGAAACGCCAGCAGTCTTAGGCGGGGATCTGTTGTGAGTGACAACACTCCGTCTCCACCGAGCTCGCCCTAGCGCAACGGTCGATGTAACGTTCACAGATCCGCAACAGGAGCTTCGGAAATGGGGAACCTAAGTAGCTATTTCGAAAAAGGGGCTGAGCGCGCTATGTCACTCGGCAATCGCGGTCCACTCCGATTTGCTGCGGACGGTGCTGTTCATCCAGACATCATCGATGCCTACTGGAAGTTCGGTTTTTATGTGTTAGAAGGCGTGGTGGATGCAGCAGAGGTGCAACGTCTGCAATCCGACTTTGCCGAGTTGATCGACCGCGCTCCCGCCGGTACCGACGCTAAAACAGACCATTTGGGTCGTCCATCAATACAAACTAAATACCCAACTGCGCGGTTTCAGTTTGCGAAACCCCTTTCCGATCCGATGGGCGGAATCGGACGATACCAGGTGAAGATGGAGGAATTGGAGAGCGCGGACGACGCGCCCGAAGAAACGCTGCTTCAGGTTAACGGCGTTCTGCAACTGATGCGATCGTGCTTGCACTTGTATGGCCACCCTGACCTCCTCGCTATCGCCGCTGCTATAAATGGTCCCGACTTCGTGCCATTTACCGATGCCATTTGGGTCAAAGAGCCTGGCCTCGGTCCGGCTGTCTCATGGCATCAAGATGGGATGACGCATTGGGACAGTCCAACACTCGATCGAGGAACACACGGTTTCAACTTCATGACTCAGCTCTATCGCACGACACCGGCGAGTGCACTATGGATCGTTCCAGGTACGCATGACATCGGCCACATCAACATCGCTGACCGGATCGAGAACAACGACGATTCGGTATTTCTACCTGATGCTGTCCCGCTGCTTGCAGAACCGGGAGATGTTGCTGTGTGCAGTCGACAGATGTTACATGGCTCTTTTCCCAATCCATCTACAGATGCCCGAGTCACTTATGTGTTTGGTTTCCATCGCCGAGAGTCGGTTGTTGGGGTCGAGGCTTTTAACTATGTACAGAAAAAAGAGATCACGTACGACGAAGAAAGAATAGCCGAACGGTCCAAGGTGATTGCCTTAGCAATTGACGCACGTGCTCAGCTTCATCAAGACGAGACACCCTATAGATACGAGCCCTGCGCAGATGTGCCCGACTTAACCTTCACGCCGGAGAATGAGCGAGACGTTCTGCACGGCTACAACTTGAAGGATCTGTTCATCTGATGAAGCCGGGAAGGAATGCCCGTAGATGACACCTATTAGACGCCGAGAATTCATCAAAGCCAGTGGCACTGCTGCGGCTATTGCCCCGTTCACAACCACCGCAAAGGCAGCTGCTAATCCTCCGAACATCGTCTTCATCCTAGCTGACGATATGGGTTACGGAGACGTCAGCTATCTCAACCCCGACTCAAAAATACCGACGCCAAATATCGACAAGATCGCACGAGAAGGGACGTACTTCAGCGATGCCCACTCACCATCATCGATTTGTACGCCGACCCGATACGGCATACATACAGGGCGGTATTGTTGGCGTACGAGAATAACCAACAGTGTCACTTGGGGTTACAGTCGGCATTTGATTGAGCCTCACCGGCTGACGGTTGCCTCATTGCTAAAACAAGTTGGCTACAACACCGGCTGTTTTGGCAAATGGCATATGGGCATGGACATGATGACCCGCGACGGTGCCGGTCTTCAGGCACCAGATAAGGAAGTGGATCGACGCGCGTTCCGTGCCGACATCGACTGGAACGCTAAGATCGAAAACGGTCCGCTCGACGTTGGATTCGATGAGTTTTACGGCATCTCCGCGTCTCTTGATATGTACCCGTATATCTGGATCGACGGCGATCGTTTTGTCGGTGAATGCACAACCGAACAAGATCTGCTCTTTAACACCCGCGATGCGATGCCTGCCGATCACGGCAAGAACATGGGACCTTCCCATGCAGACTTCGTGGCAGAAGACGTTCAAGGCGAGATAACAAACAAGACGGTCGAGTTCATCAATAAACAATCCGCGGATAAGCCCTTCTTCGCCTGCATGGCACTCGCCGCACCACACATTCCAATTGTTCCGAGCAAAGCCTACCAAGGTTTAAGCCAACTCGGGCCCTATGGTGATTTCTGTATTCAGGTAGACGATGACGTGGGGCGCATTTTGTCTGCGCTTGAGCAGAAGGGCGTAGCCGACTCGACGCTCATCGTTTTCACGTCGGACAACGGTTGCGCACCATACATCGGCGTTGATGAGATGAACCGCTTAGGTCATTACCCCAGTTACCTGTTCCGTGGTTACAAGGCAGACATCTACGAAGGCGGCAATCGTATCCCCTTTCTTGCACGCTGGCCTCAAGCCATAAGCCCAGGATCCAGGTCGGACGAAATAATTTGCTTAACTGATTTGTTAGCAACAACTGCTGCAATCACTGGACGCACCCTTCCCCAAAACGCAGGAGAGGATAGCTACAACATTTTGAGCGCCCTCCTAGGGCAACCCAGCGCGCAGCCCATAAGAGAAGCAACTATCGCTCAGTCCGCCACGGGTGGTTTCAGTGTTCGACAGGGACGCTGGAAACTCGAGTTAATACCAAGTTCGGGTGGCTACTACCGACTAAGCCCTGACCAGGTAAAAACGCAGGGGTTACCACCTGTACAACTATTTGACCTCGAAGCCGATATCAAGGAATCAAAAAACATTCAGGGAGATCACCCTGAAGTGGTCGCGCACCTCACGGGGTTACTGAATAAGTACCGCAGAGAGGGTCGTAGCACGTGAACTTGGTTCGCTCACCGCTTCCAAGTTTCTTCATGTGACCCAAGCGAAGAGTGGACCGCTGATCCAACCCGGGCGGCCACTAGCTCCATCTGAGGAGCCAATCTCTCCCCGCTGAGATCGCCTGCGCCCTTTGCCAGCGATAACCCTCCTCTGTTGCTGAGACGAGACCCAGTTAGAGCTGCCCTACCCTAACTTTTCAGCGCTTGTTACAGTGATGGGCGGAAGAGGGAGAATTTTATGTCAGAGGCGTCGCGTCATATTGCGGGAGAGCCGCCTGAGTCAGTGCCGTTTAAAACCAAATTTGCTTTTGGTCTGGGTGCGACGGCGGAGCAGGTCTGTCTGCGCTCGTTTGGGATCTTTGCGCTGATCTACTACAACCAGGTGCTGGACATGCCTGGCAGCCTGGCAGGTATTGCGCTTACTTTAGCGCTTCTGGTTGACGCCGTAAGCGATCCATTAGTTGGGTCATTCTCGGATCGATTCAAGTCCAAAAAATGGGGGCGCAGACACCCATTTCTGTTTCTAGCACCGGTTCCGGTGGCGGTCAGTTACTACCTGATCTTCAATCCTCCCGACCTGGGTCCATCTGGGCTATTTGTCTGGTTTTTAGCCTTTTCAGTCTGTCTTCGAACGTCCATGACCTTGTTTTTTGTGCCGCACCTAGCCCTGGGTGGAGAGCTTTCGAAGAACTACACCGAACGATCAAAGATCATGTCCTATAACAATGCATTCGGTTACATCGGCGCGGCCGGGGTGTATTGGATTGCTATGAGTACCTTCTTTGCATCAACCCCAGATGTTCCGAACGGCATGTTGAACGAACAGGGCTATAAGTACATGGGTATGATGTGTAGTGCCTTCACTTTAATCGTACTCTACGTTTGCGCCTGGAATACGCGCGATCGCATTCCGCTGCTCTCCCAGCCAGAGGAGAGCGCGCCGCGTTTTTCTTTTACAGAGTTCGTCAAAGACATCAAACAAGCGGTTACAAATCGGAACTATTTTTTTCTGCTGCTCGGATTTTTTTGCTTGAGTGTGATGCTAGGGGCTCGTGAAGGTTTCGATAATTACATGAGCCTGTTCTATTGGGAGCTAAAACCCGAGGAGATGCGGTTTTATGTCGTAGGCCAGGTGTGCGCTTACTTACTCGGGTTCACGATGACTTATCGGATCCACGAACTCATCGACAAGCGAGCTACTATCGTGATTTCTGCAGCGGGTCTCGCTATCTTCCCTGCGGCACCTTTTGTGTTCCGCATATTGGGATTGTTTCCTGAAAACGGTGAAGAAGGACTGCTGTTCTGGATTGTCGTTTTCAAGTTTTTGGGCTCAGCATCAGGCGCGGTGTTGAACATTAGCGTGATGTCAGCCCTTGCAGATATAGCGGACGAGAATGAGCTCAAATTTGGCGATCGCCAAGAAGGCATCTTGTACTCAGCAAGAACTTTCTTTGCCAAGGCAGACCAGGCTCTGGGATTGTTCATTGCCGGAGTTGTTATCGACATCATTCAATTCCCAATAGATGCAAAACCGGGAGAGGTCACCGACTCCACGTTGCACAGCCTGGGTTTCGTGGATGGGCCCTACATGGTGATTCCAGGACTGATCGCCGCCTGTTTCTATGCGGGTTATCGAATCAATCGCCGCAGGCACCGTGAAATCGCTTTTGCGTTAGCCGAAAAGAGAGCGCCAGGATGACCGGCTCGACGAGCTAGTCTACTAGTTGTTTTAGTTGGATCTGCCCCGAGCTTTCCAAGCAAGGTTCGGTCATTGGGTAGATCTGTGCGTGCAACCTGATGGCGACGTTACTAAACGTTTCGAATATCGACAGTGAATCGACGAACGTAGAGTTCTACTAAAATTCGACGTCGATATTCTCTGACGACCCGATCCCTTCTAGATATAGAAAATGTGATTGCCTATTTTTGCAACACGTTTTAAGCGCCAGCGGGGTTGTACGGCAGTGCTGTGAAAATATAAGGCACCGCGGGTCCGAGTATAGCGACGGCTGTGTAAAAGCTTGTCCGCTATCTCCATCGCTTGCTTCCAACTTGCTATATCAGTAGGTCGATCACTTTTGCCATCGCACCACCAAGAAAATTGACACGGAGGTGACTCGCCCCCTTGTTTAACGACACGACATACGGTGTCCGGAAATCGTTCGTCCGACACTCGATTGACCACTACCGAGCCCACGGCATACATCCCTGCTGCGCCCTCCCCCCGAGCCTCCCAATAAATTGCAAGCGCTAAGCATTGCTGCTCAGGCGCGCTGTGTGCAGAAGCAGAAACAGAAGCAGAAGCTTGGTAGGAAAAAAGGATCGTAATAAAACTGCCCAACAAATAGAGATTCCGAAACATCTGCACCAACCTGGTTTTCTAGAGCAACCATTCTTAGGTGCTGTGTCTGAACGCCAGTTAAACCAAGCAGACACACTTACAAAAGATGTTCAAAAGTGAGAACCACACCACACAATCATGGAAGGATCTCTACAGGCATCAAACCCAGAGAGATCAGATTGCGTTTCCGATGCGGCTCTGGTATCGAGTTTTGGTTGGGTGTCGTAATCGATCCAGATGAGTTGCTAGCAATAGCAATGTATTCAGACCAATGGCCCATAAACGGTCAAACAAGCTCGGTCCAACTAGGTCAACTACTTAGGTCTAGCGGCCGAGACATCTCTTTGCCTCGATTGGCAAACTCTCCGACCAACTTAAAGAACGACTCCCCACCGGAACCCTCTGTCGTTAGCGTCATGTCTTGGCGAATAAAATTGACACTATCAGGGTTTAGCGACTGCGCCAGTTTCCAGTATTGTTCGACCTTACCCACTTGACCATGTGCCCTGAAGAAATTCGCCAGCCGAAACGCTGCATCTGCACGCAATTGATCAACCGTAAACTGGCGGATGTTGTCAGTCACCTTATCGGCTGACTGTACATATTTACTACTCGCACCATTCTTTACCCAGTCTTGTAGCGCGGGTGCATAAATGTCATTGCCAAAGACAAATGCTGCATCACCCTCACCAAATTGGTGGGTTGTTGCATAAGTGCTTTCATCAATCCGAACAATTCGACCTTCTTCGTCAATCCAGGCCGCTGACGGCACATTCACAAAGTTAAATGCGCTACTAATTACGTGATCTTCATCAACCACTTGAACGTAGGTAGGGTTGGTTGCGTCAAAAATTGGCCCTGCGACTGCTTCACCGCCGGTATCTTGCGCGGCTGAGATCAAGACAAAGTTAGGGTCATTTATTTCTGCGTATATATGTTGCCACACGGGCACATCTAGTTGGCATCCTCACCAGGATGACCAGGTGACAATCAGTGCCTTCTTACCTTCTAGATCCGCCAAACAAACCACATTGCCGTTGCGATCAGTGACTTCAAAATCTGGCGCCAACCCATCCGCCAACATATTGCTCCGCTTGCCAGGAATTTCTGCGAAGCTCCACACGCGGTAATCGACATCAGCTACGTAGGGCTGTTCCAACAATTCTGCAAACGCAGTTAAGTCGAACCACTCCTGACCATCCCGCTTGACCAACAATTGGTCATTAAGCGGGATGCACATAGCGTCAAAACACGCGCCTTCTGGCTTCAATTCAAACCCGTTGATCTGCGTTAAGTCAGTCGGGCGAATTAACAAGCCATCACCAGTTGCGGTTTCAGCTAGGGTGATGGTGTTACCTTGGTAGAGGACTGTGGTTTGACCTGCATCATGAATCGGTCGCTCTTCAAATGGGTGCCGTAAGTCGGGATAAGCCGCAAATGCTTCTGTCATGACGCAACTCCTTGTTTGGAACAAGGCACTATCGCACAACACCCACGCCAATTCGCCTACAAAAAAGGATATTCAACCGCGTGGGTCCTGGGCTACTTGAAGATGTCGATTTTCTAAATCACCCCGGTTTTGACAATCCCAGAAAGGGGCAGGGCTACTTTTGCGAGCTTTAGAAGGCTTTTAGAAGGTTCTGAGAAGGTCTTTTCTGTATCCCCGTGCTAAACATCTTATCTGGTTAAGGGGGCCTACTAATGAAGACGATCTACGCTGTTTCAACCATCATTGCACTGCTGTTTTGTACCGGATACGGATGGGCAAAACCGAGTTGTCCCGGGCATCCAAGCTGCAAGCCTGACGACGGCGGTGGAGATCCACCGGTCAGTTCCAGCCCGAGCATCGTCTACACCGTCGGGTCCAATGGTTCCAAGCGAGACTTATACCTTATGAACGCTGACGGATCATCACCTCTGCTTTTTAAGCAAGGACGGGCGTCGAAAGGAAAACAAAGTTCGATCCGCTACCAGCACGGTGAGTGGTCGCCAGACGGTACAGAAATTGCGTTTATCGACACAGGCTATCTGGATGCGATTTGGGTCGGGCCCGCAGACAATCCATCCGAGGCAGTTCCGATTTTCGACTCAGAAGGCTTGAGTCCGGGTGCAGACCTTGCATGGCACCCAACAGAGGACTGGATCGCGCTGCAGATCTGGTCTCAGAGACTCGATACAAACGGCAACAACGTTGGCGATTCGGACATTTGGGTGACGAGTTCTTCCGGTGGAGTGCCGGTTAACTTAACGAGTTCGTTACTTCCAGCACCCGACTCAGAGATAGATTGGGGTTTGGAAGATCGCCCTACGTGGTCGCCCGACGGCACGCAGCTGCTAATCCGAGACTGGGTCTTGCTTCCGGGATTCCCTGATCGCGTACGGTTGTTGATTTGTGATTTCAATGGGAGCTCCCAACCACCTTCCTTAGCCTGCCCATCAACTTCATGGCGGGAACAAATTTTTATTGAAGAACCGGCATGGCACCCGGACGCAGACCTAATCGCCTATCCAGAATCGGTGGTTGAAGGCGGAAACTACACACGTCGAGACATTTTCATCGAGTCAACGGACTCGCCAACTTCTACTTGTCTACACATCAAAGCCGATGGATCAATGATCAACAAGCCCGGTTGCACCGTGCGTCGGGTGGGTGACTACTTGTTGAGAAACGAAGTTGCGTGGACTTGTGACGGTCAAAGTCTACTCGTCAACGCGCAAAGTTCTCTAACAGACGATCGTGCAATCTACATCATAAAAAATGTGCTTACAGCGACTCAACTTTCCCTTGAACCCCTCCGATTGACTGCAGGAAAACAGTCAAGCCTATCCGAGCAAGCAGCGCAGCGCACGTGTCCTTAGCCGTGTGCAAGAGACAGGGACGTCTCACCTACACAAGTCATGAAACGTTGCTCATTCACAACTAGGCCCCTATGCTCTGAGGAATGGATGATGTTAATCAGGGACTGGAACGCGACCACTTTTACCTGGGCGAATTCTGCATAGCCGCCGAAGAATGCACAGTTCAGAATGGTGAAATAAGCACAAAAATTACGCCTCGGGCGATGGAGGTCCTAAGTTATCTCGCGGCGAGATCCGGTGAAGTTGTTTCAATCGACGAGCTTCTGACAGAAATCTGGGATCAGCCCTATACCGGATCAAATGCTGTTTACAAATGCATTACCGAACTCCGTAAAGCTTTTGTTGACCCTGCCCATGAATCGCGGATTTTGCAAACCGTGCCAAAACGCGGTTACAAAATTCTCGTACCAATGCTCACTCAGCCTGGAATCGAAGCTGGCGTCGAATTGGATCCTACCGCAATCAGACCCTCAGAAAACAGTAGGCGAAGAATAGTATTGGTCTGTGCCACGGTATTGGCCATTGGCATGTTCGCCGGGTGGTATTGGAACCCTCTGGAACCTTGCTGGATGACCCCAGCAGGTTGTGGGACACCGGAATCGACCGTTCTCTTCGTTAGCTCTCCCAAAGGGGGGGCTGACCAAGCGCTATCAATAGAACTCAACGATTCACTCCTTGAACGTCTCACGGCGTACGAATGGATCATTGTTACTTCAGATGGAGCGATGAACGCCGACTACATACTTGAGAGCTCGTTCAGGTCTGACTCAGACGTGCGCTTCGAGCTCAAGAAGATTTCTGATAGCACACTTCTATACACCAAAAGTTTTACGTTGCTAGAGAACATCAATGGCGCCACTTTGGGTAGGTACGTTGGGGACGCCATGTCCGTTTTGCTTGATCCAAACGAGATAGAAATCATGCGTTATAACAACGTATCGGATGCAACTGCATGGCGCATGTACCGAGGTCTCCCGCGCCGGTATCCGCAAAATCTGGACGCAATAGTAGGAAGAGTGGATGTACTGCGTTCCATTCTGTTGCTAGACCGAGGTTTTAGGGAAGCCTATATCGGTCTAGCTATGAGTCTCCGTCAGCTGGTTTCACTCGATCAGCTGGAGCAGTTTGCGACTCGCCGGAACGAGACAATTCGTATACTGAAAACTGTGCAAAGCGAGGACGTCGGAACTGAACCCATCCGAATCGTGTCACTCATGTTAGCAGGCATGTTTGGAGATCTTTACGATCAGGAGCGACTGTTACGAGAGAGAATCCTCCAGGGACCAGAACCTGAGATTCCCGAGGGCGATATTGAATTTCGACACTATGGGTTTTACTACGAACAGTACGCCCAACTTTTGCGGACCAGTCACCGCCAAGATGCTGCCGATGCCTATCAACTAGCAGGAATACTAAAGTGTCGTGTGGATGATGAATGCGAGTCATTTGGTTCGAGCGTAGACGCGACATTCGAACGATTGGCTTTCGACCAAGATTGGTCCGGGCTTGAAAGCAAATATCGGGCAGTATTAGACGTCCAGTCCGGATCGGTCGAAGCCCTTACCGGGTTTGTGGGTTTGTTGGCAAAACTACACAGGTTCGAAGAAGCGGAGCGATTTTTGGTCGAGCTACAGCAAGTAGATCCGGTTGGGTTCTGGTACTTGCACGCGAACGCTTACTTGTCCTTCTACAAAGAACCACTCCGTCGTTCTGAGCATTGGTCAGAGTACAGACTCGGTGGGGGCTCGGGCCTTTCGAAAGGTTTGTTAGCGATCCGACTACAGCACTTCATTGAAGCGAGTGAAATCTTTTCCAACCTCTCCGTTGTCGAGAAACAACTAGCCCGAAGGACTTTCTGGATAGACCAATATGTTCATGGAAATCCAGAGGTGGGGAACTCGCCGGAATTCGGGGCGATTCTTAGCGCGCTTGGCCTTGGACAACAATGGCAAAATCACCTGGACGAAAAACTCCGAGAACTGGCTACCGCAACCGGCGTCCAGCCTGATGGTTCACTTAGCCCAAACCTCACAGAATTGCGAAGAAAGTACATGTCAAACTAGAGCTTCCCAAAGCGTGAATCCCTTATTACTGAGCAGTATTCGGATAAGCCCCGTTTGAGATTAACTCACGGTCATTGATGACACTCCCGTTAGGGTCGAACACGCGAATCGTGTCTAGCGTCCTGGGCGTAAAGCCCCCATAAATCACCTGGCCATCGCTTCGCCACATCGGTCTTGTTCCATTGATTTGCCCTGAATAAAGCGCTGGTACGTCCAAATGGCAATTCGTCCAATTTGCGTAGGGATCCGCGGCACATGCGTCCACATCGAGGAAGAATATCCGTTGATCGCGTAGTCCTTTTCGACCAATACCCAAACAAGCGCCAGCGGCGGCCACAACCTTACTCTCTCCATTAACAAGAATCGTGTCTGTGCTATGTGCTATCGGCATAGCCTCTGCCACGCAATCCCATGCCTGGCTGATATACAACAGGTCAGGCGGAACACTTCCCTGTGTCCACCCGCCAACTGGTTTAGCGATCCTAAATTGTGCTCGCCAATTTTCGACACTCGCGCCAAGAAAGTAGAGATGGCTACCATCGCTGCTAAAGTGGATTTCACTGCTGGGTACAAAACACGCATCCCCGCCAGGTGCGCGGGGGTCAAATGGCCCACCACCGACACAGGCAAACAACTCCGGTTCATCCCGGGAGAGCAAACGATTAACTGAAGACGGATCATTGATGTCTACGGTTTGAATTGAATGGATCCAGTCACTATCGCCAGGACCGGGATCAATCAAAGAATACAACGCCACTAGTTCAACAGGTTCGCTACCGGAATAGTCCAACAGCACATCGTGTGCGAAAAAGTGTTCTAGTGTTGGATCTGTAAGCGTAGGCTGATGCGTCGCTAATACGAGTTCTGGCGCCCCAACCGCCAACACCTGCTCTGACGTACCCGGTTGTACTGTAAATCGCAAGATGTATAGATCGGAGGTTTCGCCTTCCGCCCAAGCGACAACTCCTTCGCCAGCGACATATCCGAGCGACACACCATCCCTAGCATTAACATCCGCGAGCTTCTCGACTCGACAACCCTCGCTACTCGAAAGAAATAGTTCCTCTCCCGAAGCTTTGCCTTTCTTCTCGCGCGTGAACGTGAAAGCGGGGAACTCGTCACTGCAAACATCGCCTCCATCGCCTCCATCGCCTCCATCACCTCCATCACTACAGCGCGGATGTGTAGGGTTAGTATCACAAGACGGCTTAGCGCCCGTTGCATCGGGTACGAGGAGTACCGCTGTAGATACGACTACTAAAATTAATCCCAGCGCCTTCATATCTACCTTCCTGAATCAGTGCTATCAAAAGACCGATCGTAGATCACTGCGCGCAATAAATAGGTTCTCGTTTTCTTCTATTTTTCTGCCAGAAAGGGTTCTCCTCAATCCTTGACCATTCCACCGTCAACATTCAGGGTCTGCCCTGTGATGTTGGCCGCTGCATCGGAGGCAAGAAAGAGCACCGCTTCTGCTATGTCAGCTGTAGTTTGCTCACGCCGCATGGGTGTGTGGGGTAGACCTTCACCGAGATATCTACCTTCGCCAACCCCGATAAACCACTCACGCGGATCCTCTCCCTTGTAACGCGGATGATGCTTGACCATTTCTTCCGATATTTCTCGCCAACCATCGGTGTAGATTATGCCTGGACAGATTGCATTGACATTAATGTTGTGGCGCCCCAGTTGATCTGCAAGTACCTGGGTATAGCGAATCAGTCCGGCTTTCGTGCTGTGGTAACTAGCTGATAAGGGTACGAGGTCCACATGTGGCATTCCGGGTCGCCCAGCCATGGACGACATATTTATAATCTTGCCCGACTTCTGCTCGATGAGATGCGGCATCACTGCCTCACACATTAGGACCGGAGCCTTTAGACTCATCGCGTAGGTCCCATCCCAAATCGCCTCCACATCTGCAAGCGGATTGTCCTTGTCGTCAACATCACTTGCTGAGCCGCCGCCCACGTTGTTGACCACGATATCAATCTTGCCAAAAGCATCGATTGCCGCAGCAACCATCTTAAGGATCACTCTTGAACTGGTTACATCACCTGCGACTGCAACCACCTTTACCCCAAGCCCTTCTATCTCTTTCGCCAGTGCCTCGGTGTTCTCATCGCTAAATGAATTGATGACGACACTTGATCCTTCTCTTGCCAGAGTTAATGCGACCTCTTTGCCAATGCCCCTGCCACAGGCGGTAACGAGCGATACCTTGCCGTCCAATTTCATGAGTTAACTCCTCTGTTTTTTCAGTTCGTTTTATTCGTTCATTTGTCTGAGTATCGGCCCGCGATTCAGCGACTTCTACGCGTGCAAGAACTTCTACGTGTGCAAGAATAGAAGTGGCTCACTCAACAAACTCGGGTCGACCGTCCGCATCAAGTCGGACGGGCGTCGAGGGCTGCTGGAGTGCCCGTTGTGGAGAACTTAGGTCTTCTCCGGCTGGCAATGGCGGCGTGAAGTAGCCTAGGGAAGGTTCAGCGACTGCGTAACCAAGCAACGCCTGTAGCTTCGGGTCCAGGTCCTTCGCGATTTCCGGAGGACAAGAGAGGTACTGGTTATCCTCTTGGCGAAGCCAGCCGAGCGAATAGTCTATGTTGAGGCCGATCCGTTCGCGCTCGCTCATGTTGGCACCGGCGCCGTGAAAGACCGAGCCCGTGAACACGAGCATTGAGCCGGTGGTCATCTCGGCCGAGACGTATGCCTCTTCGGGTAACTTCGCGCTATCCGGAAGGTGGGATGAACCTGGCACGATGCGCGTGGCTCCGTTCTCTTTCGTAAAGTCCGTCAACGCGAGCATCGTGTTTAGCTGGGTTTCAACGCCGGTCAGGAGTGGGGCGATCACTGAGTTCACAGGAGGGTCCAGGTCGCTCGGGTCTTGGAGTTGACTCCACGCCCAACGATCGCGATGTGGCATTTGTACCTTCTCACCTGGCAGTACGCGAATCACCTGGGTGACGTGTAGCTGGAAGGTGTTCGCATAGGGAGCGAGAAACGTCTCGACGAGGCTAAGGATCCTAGGATCGATGGCCAACTCACGGCAGCGCGGTGATCGCGCCATTAGAGCGCCAGTCCGAGTGGTTTTTAGACCGCTGAAATCACTGCGCGCCTGCGATGAGGTATCGATGAAGGGTCGCAGGTCGCTCTGAATAGCTTCAATCTCTGCTTTCGAAGCGAAGTCCTTCAGGACAACGCAGCCATCACGTTCGAGGATCTTCGTCAGCTCTTCGCTCGGCGTATCTGCAGGTCGAATCTGAAGTTCGCGTCGGCTCATTGTCTCTCTCTGGTCGCTAGCCTCGATAAAGGCGTCTAGAAAATAGCATATCTCATACCGACACCGTATGGGTTCGCAATTCTTGATGCTATCGACGCCTGCAAGTTGCAAACAACATTACGAACAAAGCTCGCGTGACCTAGCTGTACTCACAATACCGGGGGTGCTAAGTTCCTGGCTCGACCTAGGGAGGCGAACATGAGCATACAAGGCCAGAACTTACCGGATTACCAAAACCCCGAAGGCGACTATCGCCATATTTTTTCCTACCACCCGATGAACGTGCAAATCGCGCGAGCGGAAGGCGTGTACATCTACGACGATGAGGACAACCGATACTTCGATGCCTCCGGTGGGCCGTTCTCGGTCAATTTGCCGCACAACCATCCACGCATGAAAGCTGCAATTACGGATCAGCTTGACAAGTATGCCTACACCCACCCGGTGCTCGCGGATCCACTAAGGGCAAAGTTCTGCAGGATGTTATCCGAGATCACGCCAGGCAACCTGGATCACATTTACCTGGTCTCCGGAGGATCGGAAGCGGTCGAAACCGCTTTTAAGGTGGCGAGGCAGGCACAGATTTCACGAGGACATCCTGATAAATATAAGATCATCAGCGTCCACGATAGTTACCACGGGATGACGTTAGCCACGCTCGGCGCATCAGGCTCACCCGGCTCTCACAAGCCGTTTATGCCGATGATTCCTAAGTGGCCGCAATACGACAGTACTCTGACTTCGATCGGCCTGAGGGCACGAGTCGAGAAGAATGGGGAGTCGTGTGCGCCAAAGCGCTCGAAACCGCAATTCACTATGAGGGAGCGCAATCAGTCGCTGCGTTCCTCGCAACACCTCACGGTTGTGGCCCTGACTATGCAGTTGTACCGCCCGCAAGTTATTGGCAAACGATACGGGAAATCTGCGACCGCTACGATGTGTTACTGATCACTGATGAAGTCGTGACCGGCTTCGGTCGCACCGGCGAGTGGTTCGCGATGGACCACTACGATGTTGTCCCCGACATAATGACTTTAGCGAAGGGTATCGCAAGCAGCTACATCCCGTTTGGCGCCGTTGCGGTTTCAGCCGAACTAAACGCACCTTTCGAAGCTGGTGAAACTCACTTCGTGCATGGGTTTACAAATGGGGGCCACCCTCTCGGGTGTGCAGCTGGCTGTGAACTGATTGAAATTATTCGTGACGAGAACCTGCTTGAAAACTGTCGAAAGCAAAGCGAGGTCTTATTCTCCTATAAAGAAAAGCTACTCGCGCATCCCACAGTCAAGGATGTTCGCGGCTGGGGCTTGATGATGGTTTTGGAGTTAATCAAGGACAAAGAGACTTTAGAGTTCTTCGACGAGTCCTTACAAGCCGAGAAGCTCTACTCGGCAATTACGCTGAAGCATGGATTGGTCATGTACGGAAGCTTGTATGGTCCTCGCAGACAGGCTGCATTCAAACGCGGCATTCCATCCTGGCTGTCACCGCCGCTAACAATCACATCCGACGAGATGCACGATATGGTCGGCCGATTGGATAGCGCACTCACGGAGTGGGAATCGATTGTGCTTTAGCACAATTCGCCAGCACAAACGGCGCCTGACTCAGACTCAGAGTTGCGCCTGACAAACACACCAGGTTGCTCGAAAAACGGCGAGCTTGCCTTGGTAAACACGCTCGCCAACACCGAGCATCGCACTGTTCAAAGTGCTTCGGTATCGGTAACCTGCAAATATCGAATTTCGAACAATAGATGAGCAAGGCAGATGTCAGAGAACGACAATATTGGAGAAGCCCCACGCTGGGAGGGGAAAAATAGAACACCCCTTTTTGTCAACGAAATGGTCGCCGAAGGCGAAGTACCCGCTCAGTGGCAAGGTGCAAATCGATCACACCTGTTTACGCCTGGGGAAAAAGACCCTGAAGATCATCAGGCAGACATGACCGTTGCCGCAATCGTTGCCGTATGCCTAGTTCTGTTGTTGCTGGTGTAACTCGACCACGCGACCTAATCTAGCCGCGATCCAGAACACGTCGACTATAAACGGATTAGTCGACCAGGGAGGCGTGCACTAGGGCAGCAAGCTCCCACCGCGCTTCTAACGCGAGGGGTACCGCTCTGTGTTGGGTCATGGCTACAACGACAAGCTCTTCTGCTGGGTCGATCCAGAACGACGTTGCCGCAGCCCCACTCCAGTAAATACTACCGTCTTGGTAAAGTCCGCCGAACACCCCCTCGTCGTTAATGGTGCCGAAACCGAGACCGAAGCCCGACCCGGCAATCCTGGTCGCGCGTTGTTTGTCGCTGAGACTATCGCGCGACATGATCGCGACCGTACGCGGTCCGAGGATGCGCTTTCCGTCTAGCTCGCCGCCATTGAGCATGGCCTGTGCGAACCGCCAGTAGTCCGCTGCCGTCGAGACTAAGCCAAAGCTACCGCCTTTGAACGCATGCTCCCCCTCATACATGTTGATCGACCAGGTTTGGTTCAAAACACCGCCGCCTGGGGTACCGTACTCGTCGTCTAGCGGCACGAGTTTACCCTCACGCGACCAGTGCACGGGCGCGAAACGCTGCACGTCTTTGCGTTGAACGACATAGCCCGTGTCGACCATGCCAAGTGGCTGAAATATTCGCTGTTGCAGAAATTCTTCGGCCGATAGATCGGAGAGTATTTCAACCAAACGTAGCGCGATGTCCGGTCCAACGCTGTATCGATAATGCTCACCTGGCTGATGGATTAAGGGGATGCCCGCCAGCAGGGTCATCATTTTTTTAAGCGAGTTCTCCGGACGGAAAATCCCCATATCAACCGCGTGACGATCGTACTCAGTGGTGCCAAGGAAATGCGAAAAACCAGCCGTGTGGCGCATGACGTCCTGCACTGTTGGCTGCCGCTCCAGCGGCACGATGTCATCCAATGTGCTGTCAGGGCTGCGCAGTACCTGCAGCGCCTCGAACTCAGGAATATACTTCACCACCGGGTCAGTGAGACGGAAACGGGCTTCTTCTCGCAGCATCATGAGCGCTGTAGACGCTATGGGTTTCGTCATTGAGTAGATCCGAAACATCGTATCGGTCCGCATGGGTACGCTGCGAGCAACATCCTGGTAGCCGATCGCCTCGTGGTGAACAATTTTTCCACGACGCGCGACAAGCGTCACAATCCCCGCGATTTCACCTGCGTCAACACGACTCTGGAAATGGCTAGTAATACGCGCGAGGCGCTCAGCGTCGATGCCAACGTCGGCTGGATTTCCGAGCGGCAGGTCCCCAGCATTGGTGGCCATGGCAACAAACAGCGCCACTACCCCCAACAGCTGATGCCACCGCCGCAAAAGCGTTTTCAACTGTGCTCCTCCTTATGACATAGAGTTTCCCGTCACAGACCTTAGGGTAACTCGCACCTGTGGTCCAATGCATCTGGAAGAACCTTTGGCAGCGTAGAGAGAAGCACTAACAAGACGGTCAGTGCCAGAGCACTATGCTCAGACTAGTCCTCATCAAACGCCTCTTGCGACAATATATGTCGAAACAGGGGTACCAGCCTTTGTCCACCGTGACTAGAGATATGATTATCGTCAAAGTACAGCGGCAAACCGTCGTCGTTGGTCACCTCGCAGACTCGTTCATCGCAGAAGTAATCGTGGGCTGCAAAATACTCGAACGAAGACTTCTTATGCGCTGCACGAAAGATCTCAGACACATGTTCTTGGCGCGCATCAAACAGTTCTCGCGGCACTGTCAGGTCGAGAGATCGACCGCGCCAGACACTTTTTGCCAACACATTGGGTATGTCATTTCCCGTTTCAGGCACCGGTCCTATGATCACAATGCGTCGATCAAGCGTTAGTAACTGGACCAACGTTTCTTGTAGTGCATCACTGAATATTCTTCTATTTTCCGTGGGCGTGGATGCGCTTGTTTGTGCATCTGCAAAGAACATGTTCGCTGCGTCTTCGTTGCCAAACACCGTGCCGTGCACATGCCTGGCCCATCGAGAAACGAAAATGATGGTGTCGATTTCCGGGTGTCGTCTAATTAGATCTAAGCTCGCCTCATTGAAAGCTACGCATTCCCGTTGTGCATCCCTAGCAGGCCGCCATAGCCCCAGCAAAGGAGTACAACCGTTAGACGTGATATTCAAACCATTTACATTCGTCTCTGCCGCCACGCGACCAATTGTGGGCATGGCCGCCATGGCATGGGAGTCTCCCCAGACCGCGAACGACGGCGGCTCTTCAATATCGTTTACCCGACACACGCGTTCAAACGACAATTCTTCAGGTGCAATACCCTCGCACCGTTTGCGCTCACGCGGTTTATCATCACTCACCGCTGCAATCGCGCCAACGTTGTCTGGCAATCGGCCGGGCAACCCATCGGTTTGGTCATATACGACACCAACCACGATGGCCGCCAACATGAGAGCCATTGACCCGCGCAGAACACCCGTACCGGTCAACTTGCCCTTCTTCCCTCGAAAAGGTTTTTCAATGAAGTGCCATGAAAAAATAGCAACGGCCACCGCTACCGTCACAAGCACCCACACCTGGGTCAACGACAACGGCGTAAGGAAGTAGTGTTTGGCGAACACTAGAATTGGCCAGTGCCAAAGATAGAGTGAATAGGAAATTAAACCGAAGAACACAACTGCGCGCAGCTCGAGAATTTTCATCGTCATAGTGGACTCACCCTCACGTCCGCAGGCAATGATAAGTCCGGCACCTAGACACGGCAGCAAGGCAGCTGCGCCCGGAAACATCGTCTGAGCATCAAACGAAAACACAGCGACAAAAATCAGCGCCAGACCCGCAAGTCCCGCCAACTCTCGAACGGCTTCTGGTAGACGCGGGACCGGTGCAAGAGCAAGCAAAGAACCGACTAGCAGCTCCCACGCCCGACTAGGCAGTAAATAGAAGGCCGCATCCGGACCGTTGGCAACACTCCACAGGCTAATGACGAAGGACAGTACAAAAACACCACCCGTCCACGCCATGAAATGGCTACGCAAACGTTTATGGATCAACAGCAGAAAGCCTGGGAACAAAAGATAGTATTGTTCCTCGATGGCTAAGGACCAGGTGTGCAGCAGCGGCTTTAACTCGGCCGGTCCATCGAAGTATCCTGCCTCACTGAAAAACAAAAAATTGGAACTGAACAAGGCAGTCGTACTGACACTCTTGCCAAAGTCCTCCAATTCCCAAGGCATCAACAATCCGAAAGCGGCAATACTCGATGCCGCAAGGACAGCAAACAAGGCTGGGAATAGCCTGCGAGCCCGCCGAATATAAAAACTTCGTAGGGCAAATTGCCCACTACGGATTTCCGATGCAAGAATCGAGGTGATGAGAAACCCCGAAATGACAAAGAAAACATCTACGCCAACAAAGCCACCGGAAAATGTTTCAAATCCGGCGTGATAGAACACCACAGGCAACACCGCCACCGCACGCAAACCGTCAATATCGGCACGATAGCCAAGATTTGGCATAGAGGAATGTGCAGATGCAGGCACTCACCCATCCTTTGTTGGTATAGTTTTGTTGTTATAGTTCTTACCGCAACGCGGCTGCGCGCTAAAATACCCTTTTTCTGAAGATGAACACAGACCAACAAGCTCAGGAACCTCAAATGCGCGTGCACATTGTGGGTTGTCCAAGAAGTGGCACAACGCTCGTCACAGAGCTCATGCGCTATGCCTTCGACTTTGCAGGTGCAGCGGATCACGAACAATCCCTCTTTGATCCGATTCCGCATGACCTTTCTCCGTACCTCACCAAGAAGCCAGCCGACACGATTCGAATCGGCCGGGCTTTCGAGGCTGACGAAAACCTGTACGTCATCGCCTTGGTACGCGACCCACGGGCTGTCATTACCAGCGTCCACTGGTCCCATCCGGATCTGTATTTTGTCGGCTTCTCTAGGTGGCAAACCTATGTACAACACATCCGCCGCTATGCCGATCATCCCCGCTACTTGGTCATTCGCTACGAAGATCTGCTGGCTGAACCGGCCGAACAACAAGCACGCATCGCACAGCTCCTACCGCAGTTAAAGCAGCTGAGGGATTTTTCCAATTACCCCGACGGCATCGAAGATCTTCATGAACATGCGGAAAAGGCATTGGGCGGCATTCGTCCTTTTGACAATACGCGCATCGATGCATGGCGCACCCATCTGGGTCGCGTACGTCGCGAATACGAGTCCAGTCCCGCTTTTCAGAAAGAACTTGAAGCCTTTGGCTACGAAGCCAATACCCAGTGGACCACGAGTCTTGCAGAGGCCGAGCCCTCTGGTGAGAGCTATAAAGACTCTGTAGACAAATGGCCTAATCGATGGGAAATTCGACTGCGCTACTGGTTTAAAACCCGTCGCTACTTAGACGCACTGCCAAAAATCTGACCCAGTAAGAAGCAATTTTTCCTGAGAGTCACATCCTGACCTGTTGCTCAGGTTGCATTCTACCCAGTGTCTAATGCGTGGCCCTCATTCAGCCCCTCGATAAAATTGACTCCCGCGCTTGAACGGTAACCAACCAATTGCCGCGCCTTTTTTGGCAAGGTTTCTGCGAGCGTTGGGGGCACTACGACAAACTGGTTTTCCTCAGCCATCATATGATTCACACCGTAGGAGAAAATGAGACCGCTGCGTGGCGTATCAGTTTGGTTGATCGCAAGCCCGTGATAGACACTGCCAAGCCAGGCTGCTACAGAACCTTTCGGCATTTCAGCCTGCTCGACCAAAGCTTCATCGGGACGTTGGCTTTCCGGCCAGTGATTGCTGCCAGGAATGAAACGAGTAGCACCGTTTTCAGTGCTGAAATCAGTCAACGCCACCATAAATGCCAGCGTCAGTTCGGGTCCTTTAGGGTCGCGCGTCATGTACGGCCGATAGCGCCACTCGTCACGGTGGAGCATCTGGTTGCCGCCACCTTGGCACACTTGCATCACCACCGATGCATTGACGTGGTAATGGTGACAATTGGGACCAACCGCTTGATCGATCACACTGAACGTGTCTGTTGGCGCTACCCCCGGCGACCCGGCGGCCATCGTATGTTCCGGCAACAGGATGCCATCGGCCAGTTGCAGCAGTTGCTCACTCAACAGCAGGTGTTCGCTGAATAGCTTACCGCGACCAAACAGCCCGTTAACAGAACGTTTACGGCTGCCAAAGAACTCCCCACCACCAGGTGTCTGGGCATTCAAGTCGTCATCGACAACGGCCAGCATCTCATCCATCACCTGCGGTGGAAATAAATTCTCAACAACAATGACACCGTTGCGTCGAATCTCTGCAACCGCAGCGGTGAGGTCATCGTCTTTTTGATAGCGCTTGATCATGCCTCTCCTCCCAGTACAAAAAACCGCGTTCAACCTGACCCGTCAGGCACCTGCTAGCGTTCCCGTTAGTTCGGCTGACATTCTCAGAACCATAGTTGGATTCAACGTTGAGAGCACCGCAATATAGCCGAAAACGCCATCCTGGCGAAAGCGGATGGTCAACGTCGGTAGTTGAGCTGGCTGACACAACGCAGGTGTCAATTTCTTTTCTACCATGCACTGTTGCTTCGACAACGACGATCGGCCTAGCGCCACACCCAGAGCTAATTGGATGCCAATGCATGGAAATCATTGAGACCGTCGTGCAGGAGGTGTTGGGATTCCTCAGAATCTCCGCAGCATGGGAGATCGTTACAACTGGAGAGATTCGTGCTTTCGCCAGCGTCGACGGCATCAGGGCGCTCATCTTTCCCATCATCCCACTGCTGCTCATCATCGAACTGGTACTAGGTCTGGTTCGTCGGAATCCGCAGATGAGGGTCTACAAGGTTAACTTCCTGATCTATGTCGTGAATCGCTTTGTGGGCCGATTCATCTCGCTCGGCATAGTCGTCCTTTGCATTACTCTGTTTCAGAAACACGCGCCGTTTCAGACGACCCTGACCTGGTACTGGTTCATCTACGCGTACATCGTCTGGGAGTTTGGACATTTCATCTACCACTTCACGACCCACAAGGTCCGGGTGCTATGGTGCCTCCACTCCACCCACCACGCGCCAGAAGAGATGAATCTCTCTGTGAACTATGCTCATTTTTTCCTCGAAGCGCCTTACGCCGACCTCATACGCACGTCCGTTTGCATACTGATGGGCGTGCAGGTCGAGCTGCTGCTGATCGTTATGTTCATCGACGGCACCTATGGGGCGTTCATCCACGTTGGGGAGAACATGATCCGAGACGCCCGCTTCGGCTTCCTCAAGAAGCTAATGCTGACTCCGTCCCACCACAGGGTCCATCACGCTCGAAACCCCCTCTACATCGACACCAATTTCTGCAACCTGCTGAACGTCTGGGACAGGGTGTTTCGGACCTACCAGGAAGAACAAACAGAAGTGCGCGTTGAATATGGCATCAGCCGGAAAGTAGACTCCGGAAGTTTTTTCGATGTGTATTTCGGGGAATTTGTTTTCCTTGCACAGGACATTTTCATGGCACCACGCATCCGTGACAAACTACTCTACGTCGTAATGCCGCCTGGATGGCATCATTCAGGCCAACACAAAACTGCCTCGACGATCCGAGGTGGTTACATCCAGAAATCAGAGATGCAATAACAGACAGCCATGCACAACTCGTTTAGCCATTTAGGTGGAATCTTAATTCTGATTCTTTGGCCCCCTTTGGGATTCGCAGGCACAGCAGACGCGAACTACAACGAGGCAAAGGTCCCTGGTTATTCTTTACCGAACCCGCTTGTCTTTGAAGACAGGCGCCCGGTCACCACGCCAGAGCAATGGCGCATCCGGCGCACAGAGATCCTCCGACTATTTGAGGATCACGTCTACGGCCGCACCCCGAGCGGGGTAACACCGCTTCGATTTCAGGTCCGCTCCGAAGATAAAAATGCCTTCGGCGGTTCAGCCACGCGCAAGGAAGTCACAGTTTACTTCACCGAAGACGACAACGGACCTCAGATGGATCTCCTCATGTACGTTCCGAAGCGAGGAGCCAGCCCTGCACCGGCGTTTATTGGTTTGAACTTCTACGGCAATCACACCGTACACAACGACGCGGAGATTACTCTCTCCACCCGATGGATGCGCAACAACGATGCTCTGCACGTCACTAACAATCAGGCGACTGAACAATCTCGAGGCGTTCGCGATTCGCGTTGGCCGATCGAGCGAATTATCGATCGCGGCTTCGCCCTCATTACGGCCTACTACGGTGATATTGACCCCGACTACGATGACGGCTGGACGAACGGCGTACACCGTCTCTTCTTCAAGCAGGATCAAACCGGACCGGAACCTGACGAATGGGGGTCGATCGGGGCCTGGTCCTGGGGACTGAGCAGGGCATTGGACTATTTGATCGTTGACGAAGACATAGATCACGAGCGCGTAGCAGTTGTGGGACATTCCCGATTGGGCAAAGCCTCACTTTGGGCGGGTGCTCAGGATGAACGATTTGCTCTTGTGGTTGCGAACAACTCAGGCGCTGGCGGTGCCGCACTATCGCGGCGAAGGTTCGGGGAAACGATCGAAGTACTCAACACTAGATTCCCACACTGGTTCAATGACAACTTCAATCAGTACAACGGCAACGAAGATGCTCAACCATTAGACCAGCATATGCTAATCGCGCTAATGGCTCCCAGACCAATTTACGTAGCCAGTGCGCAAGAAGACCTATGGGCTGATCCAAAAGGAGAGTTTACTTCTGCACTTCATGCCAGCCCCGTCTATCGACTTCTGGGTACCGATGGCCTGGCTGTAGATCAAATGCCGCCAGTCGAACAGCCCGTCACAAGCCGAATCGGTTATCACATTCGCTTGGGCGGCCACAATGTGACTGACTATGATTGGGATCGTTTCATGGACTTTGCGGATAAACACATGCAGCCCAAAGGAGACTGACAATGTCAAAATCAGCTGAACTGTTAACAAGGTACGAAGAACAAGTCGAATCCATCTGGCGCGACATGACACCCAAATCACGGGAACTATGCGATAGCGCGAAACGGTTCACCCCAGGCGGCGCTGTACGTTCGCATAGCACCGGAACCCATCTGCCCTATGGCGACCGCGTCGATGGTTGTCATGTTTACGACGTCGACGGTAACAAGTACATCGACTTGGTTCTCGGCATGGCGTGCATCATGGGTCACAACCATCCGGCGATTGTGGCTGCGATACAGGAACAGATTCCAAAGGGTTTGGTGACATACAAGCCAGATGTTAAGTGGGATTTGTTAGCCGAGAAGATGAACCAACGCGTCCCATCGATCGATAAGGTTTGGCCTGCATTTGGCGGCTCTCAGGCGTTCATGTGGGCTATTCGCGCGGCGCGTGCTCACACGCGTCGGGACAAGATCGTTAAGATCAGAGGTAGCTACCATGGTACCTACGACGATGCGTTCATTAGCCCTCCTCACGGTTCACCTGGTATTCCCAAAGATCGCCTGAATCATCTTCTGTTCGTCGATTGGAACGATAAGGAAGGAACCGAAAAAGTTATTCGTGAAAACAAAGACGACATTGCTGCAGTCCTGACGGAAGGGTTTCACACCGGCGGCGCCCTCGCGCCTCAGGATGGTTATCTTTCTTTCCTGCGAGAGGTCACTGAAAAATATGGCATTGTTCTGATCTTCGATGAAATCGTTAATTTCTGGCTCGATCATGGCGGGACGGGAAAGCTCTATGACGTCGAACCGGACCTGTGCTGCTATGGTAAAGGTATCGGTGGCGGAATCGCGATGGGTTTGGTTGCGGGCAAAGATGCGATCATGAATCTGTTCAATCAGGAAGAAAGCTATCGCATAGCCGCTATTGCAGCCCACCAAGGCGATCCTTTGACTGTGTCCGCCAGCCTCGCCTGCCTTGAGATCATGTCCGAGGACGAGATTAGCCGCATCAACGCGAATGGCGAGTACATGGCAGAAGGTATACGTAACGCTCTAAAAGACGCCGGACTCCGAGGATTCGTATCAGGTTACGGAAATCACCAGGCATTGCATCTGACGGACCAGACAGATGTCGACGATCCGGTTACCTATTTCACCAATACCAATACCCCGGGTCTAAAAGAGGCAATGTCGCTGTTTCGTCGATCCCTGATCAACAAGGGAGTAATGACTCTGGAGAACCTGATGCACGTGCGAGCCTCGATCCCACTGACGAAGGAAGAAATTGATTTCAGTATCGGTGCGATTAAAGAAACCTTCCTCGAGATCCGCCCAATTCTTGCAGAAACGACCCCTCACCTTGTGGTTTGAGCCCAAGCGGCTGGAGTTCATCTGAAACCTGGGGGCCCGGACATGCCTCTACCAGTAAAACGATCAGTGAACATACTAAATTCATTCACGATTCACGACAGCGCTAACTTCAGAGCTGCGACAACATCTCCCGCGCCCGCTTAATTGAATCGATATGCGCAGCCGGATCGGCTAGACCTTGATTCATCGTCACCATCGCGACATGAGTAATACCCATGTCCTGTACTCGCTTTATGTCGTCGACACTTGAGTTAGACGCCATGATGCATTCGATACCGATGCTTTCCGGATCGCGACCGGCTTGCTCTGCGCTGGTTTTCATCTGTGCGATCTGTTGCTCGAGATCTCTGTTTACAAAAGGAAACCATCCATCGGCCAGACGCCCAACTCGTTCTATGACTTGAGGCGCCATACCACCCAACCAAATTGGAATGGCTTTGTTTTCGGGTAGTGGATTAAGACCTGCTGCCGTGATGGTGTGGTGCTTACCCGAATAACTGATGACGTCATCACGCCAAAGTCTGCGTAAAAGGTCGATCTGCTCTTCAGAACGTTGGCCGCGATCACGAAAGTTTTCACCCAGCGCTTCGTACTCGACGTCATTCCACCCCGTACCGACGCCTAAACGCAAACGCCCGTGACTCAACACATCGACACAAGCCGCTTGTTTGGCCACCAGAGCCGTTTGCCGCTGTGGCAGGATAATCACTGCAGTGACAAGCTCTATGGAGGAGGTGAGACCCGCAAGATATGAGAAGAGAACAAAAGGTTCCTGAAACATGCTGTCACTGGTGTAGGGACCTTGCCAATCAGGGCGACTCGCGGTATCCGCCCCCAATACATGATCGTAAGCTAGCAAGTGATCATAGCCTAGTGTTTCTGCTGTGACCGCGTACTCGGCAACGGTGTCAGGGTCTGCGCCAATCTCAGTCTGTGGAAAAACGACTCCGATTTTCATTTGTTCAATCCTTCAAGTAGTGAGTTAGTCCTTAAGACGAGAGAGAATCTCTAGAGACTCCAGCGATTCTTCAGGTGCACTCTCTGACATTTCTTCTATCTCCCTTCCCAGTTCTTTAAACCTATCTCAGCGCGCGTATTCTGTCTCCTCATTGTTATCAGTTCAGCAGACAGTTTGCAGGCACGTCACATTAGTAGCTTTGGGCAGAGCCAAAAGTTCAAGTACGCCGCCAAGGCCACGATCGCAACGCTAAGCTGCGCCTCGGACCTATCGTGATTTACAAAGATCACAGGCTACTCATCCCTGCACTGAGGTGGCCAGAGCGCGTTATACTGCTACCAGCTGGGTTAGCCGGAAGGACGCTTACAAGAATAATTCCCAACACCTAGCGTACTCACAAACCAGAGATGCATATGGCGAGAATTAGATTACTACCCGATGAAGAATTGGATGAAGTTACCCGGACTTCTGTCCACGAGATGGAAGAGAAAGGGTTGGATACCTCCACCGCTAGGGGACTTGCCAACGCGCAAGACTTTTTTAACAGTTACTTCCAATTCTATGGACCAGCTCGTCAGGGTCGATCCGTGTCGGACGAACTTATTGAGTTAGTACGCTTGCGTATCGCGCGCCACAATGACTGCTTTACGTGACTCAACGTTCGGCTCCTGCAGTCTGCAGGTGAACTGACTGAACAAAAAATTTCCAATCTTGATTTAGATAAGTCAATGGACCCATTCAGCGATTCGGAGCGTCTCGCGCTCGAGTATGCTGATCGCCTCGCTGTTGATCACCACAATATGGACGATGGCTTTTTTGATCGACTAAAAGAACACTACAGCGACGAACAGATTTTGGAACTGGGCATGATGATCGGCCAGTTCATTGGCTTTGGACGCTTGTTGATGGTGTTGGACTTAGAGTCCAAGTTCTGCACAACCTAGCTCATTAATATCGCTAAGACGAGCGGCTTGAGCCGATAGAGCAACGACTTGCTTGGCGTGCACAAATACCTCCATCGATCAGACGCTCGGGCAATCTGAGAATTCGACGAAGAACTATTTCGAGAAGGTTTCAGCCAACGCCATCAAACAGTGCCCCAGAAGAACGGCTGTACCTAAACTGAAACGCTTTTACGAAGACACTCCCGATTGCGGTGGCGAAAATCAGCTCATCTGCCACCTACTGAAGCAGCAAAGCCCATGTGATCGCGGCTTTGTAGCCTCAGCGCCTCAGTGCGAGATATGCATCAGGGATGAGCGCGACCTATTCAGTAAGCGTAAAGAAGGCGCATTAAGTCGATTGGGGTATCGACCCCATATCTCAAAAATAGGCGGGTCCGTACCTTAGATAGGGTGAACAGCAAGAGTACAAGCCATGACCCTACCCGCCCTTCGACTCAGCGCAATCATATTGTATGCGCTTGGTGTCGTTCTCTTACTAGCGGCCGAACCAGCGGAAGCCTTTATTAAGAAGTACGACCCATCCAAGACACATTGCGGTGGTAACAATCAGAAGGTCTGCAAAAAGACAGAGCAACTGAGAGGTTGTGACCCTGGTTTTCATCGCACCAGCCCAGTCGGTGGGAAATGCACCCGAGAAAACAAACTCAAACCCATCATCGACAAAGCCAAACCCAAGAAGATGCATGAGCCATCGGAAACCAGCTGTGGAGGTGACAAACAACGAGTCTGCAAGAAAACCGAGCAATTGCGCGGTTGTGATCCTGGCTTTCATCGCACAAGCCCTGTGGGTGGTACTTGTACCACTGAAAACAAGCTCAAGCCGAAAAAGATGTTTGAACCTTCAGCGACCCACTGCGGTGGTGATAATCAGAAGGTATGTAGAAAATCTGAACAGCTGAGAGGTTGTGATCCTGGCTTTCATCGCACGAGCCCTGTAGGCGGCATCTGTACCACTGAAAACAAGCTCAAGCCGAAGAAGATGTTTGAACCCTCAGCGACCCATTGTGGTGGTGATAATCTGAAGGTCTGTAAAAAATCTGAACAGCTGAGAGGTTGTGATCCTGGCTTTCATCGCACCAGTCCTGTCGGCGGTATCTGTACGACCGAAAACAAGCTAAAGCCAAAGCGGTTCTACGAACCCTCAGCGACACACTGTGGCGGCAACAACCAAACAGTGTGTAAGAAAAGTGAGCAACTACGCGGTTGTGATCCTAATTATCATCGCACCCAGCCCGTGGGCGGCACCTGTACCACGGAGAACAAGCTGAAGCTCAAGAAGATGTACGAGCCTTCTGAAACCGACTGTGGCGGGTTGAATCAGCGCGTGTGCAAAAAATCGGAGCAATTGCGTGGATGTGACCCAGACCTGCATAGAACCAGTCCAGTCGGAGGCACCTGCACCGACGATAACAAGTTCATTCCCGACTTCATTGAAAATAAAGGTGAATGGAGTCCGCCAAAGTGGGTGCAAAACTTGTTTAAGAAGAAAAAGAAAGATGGGGCCATCGATATCCTCAAAGCAAACAAAGACAACATCGATGGTATGAAGCAGGTGGTTGGCAATCTGCAACGGAGCCATGGCGCACTTACCAACGCAGACGCGATCCGTTCTCTAACAGCCCAAGATCTAATCGATGCCGGTGCGAGTGACGTTCTGGAAAGTGCTTGCGGAAACAACTTCCTCTGCACAATTACCATCACCGCCGGTGCTGATGCATCCTACGTCGTCGGTGGTTCCGGTTCCGGCGGGATTGCATTTGGTACCGTTCACGAGAAAGGCGACCCCGACGGGAAAGACATTAAGATCACCTATATCTTGACCACCAACGTGACCGGAGGCGCTTCTGCAGGTGCTTCCGGCAACCTAGAAATCGGTTTCTGGAAATCTCGGTTCAACGAGATGGAAGGATTTGCTCACGGTCTGCAAGTTGGCGGCTCAGTTAACGGCGTCGGTGCAGGTGGGTCGGTCTGGTGGAACATCAACTGGTTTTGGGAAAATGACGATTGGAAGTTGTTCGACTGGAAGACTTGGCGCAGCGAAGAATCCAAGGATGAATACGGTGGCATCGTGGTCGGTTACCAGGGTGGTATGGAACTCGAAGTGGAGTACGCGTGGGGCTACACCTGGAACTGGGGTGAGGGTGTAGAGTTTCTAATGAAGAGTCGCACCAAGCGCTGTTTACAATTCGAAAATCCGGATCGTGAAGACAGCCGAGCTGAAATGTGGGGGTGCCACCGAGGCAGCAAGAGCCAGCTGTGGCAGCAGGTTGATGAGTCACTGGTCAACATCAAGGGCTTTTGCCTAACCGCGAACGAGCTGAGAAAGGGCTCCAGGCTATCCGCTCAAGAGTGTGATGGCAGTGCCGAGCAGAAATGGGTCAAAGAAAAGAGGGCCTTCAAAGTTGGCGGCCTCTGCCTCGACGTCCGCAAGTCACACATCGGCGAAGATGGGGGCGATGTGTTGCTGTGGACTTGTCATAACGGTAAGAACCAGCAATGGCGTAAAGATCTACGCTAGCGTCAGCTTCTGCCAAATGCCGTCGGTCATAGACCGGCGGCATTTAATTTTAACCTTTCCCTTGCTCTCCCTTGCTCTCCCTTGCTCTCCCTTGCTCTCCCTTGCTCTCCCTTGCTCTCCCTTGCTCTCCCTTGCTCACCTTGTCGCTCTCAATCGCTCTCTTTTAACACGCCCCTGATATCCTCTTTGCACCCTGCTATTTAGTTTCTAACCGTAATTCACATCCCAGCATGACTTCAATGGCACACTCGTCGATATACTGGTTAGTCGTGGTTGCGCCTAAGAAGTTAGGCTAGATTTCTTGAGAGCTTTGAGTATGGCGAAGGCACGGGACTAGGATACCCGTGACATATAGAGAAACTAATAGACCTGGAATCGCTCGCGCCACCTGCCAATGCCAAGGTGTACTCGTGTCTACAATACTGGAATAGGCTTGCGCCATCGCTAAGAGCCAAAGCACTAATATCGCGCCGACAGCGGCCACGATCTTGAGTGCATGTGTATTAATCTGGTTCGATTGACTCATGGAGTGTTACGAGTTTGGAATCAACAATCTGGCGGTCAACCCCTGCCGTGGATCCGTCTGTAAACTGAAGATCCAATCTTGCTCGTCTGCTTGAGCTTGCACAATAGCTAAACCCAACCCGCTTCCTGTTGAGTGTTCACCCTTGTATCGCAATTTTGTAGCCTGGTCGGCTTCTTCAGCAGTCATGCCCCGACCGTTATCAGTCACATCGATACAAAGACCATCTTCTTGCTTGATTGCTCTCAATCGAATCGACTTGCCGTCACTGTGAGCAATCGCATTGGATACTAAATTGGACACGGCACGCGTAAGTGCCAGCGGTTGCACCCTGATTACTTCGTCGCTGGCGTCGGCACCAATCGTCATGCCACTTTGCGCTGCTTCTTCTTGAAAGAGCGCCGTAACGGTGTTCAAGATGACATTTACACCAACCGCTTCGCGCGCAAGCTCATCCTGGTCAAGTTCGCGATGATCGTCTTCGGATTCAAGTGCGTCATCAATCGCTTTGTTACCTTCATCGAGGAATGTGCCCGTGAGTTGGTCGAGGTAATCAACCGCATCGCGAAGGCGTTGCATATCGCGCCCCTCTGCCTCAGCAGAACGTCGTTCTATGACTTGCCTTAGCGCGGTGATCGGTTGTTTTAGGTCATGTGATGCGCTGGCTAGCTGACGTGATCGTTCAGAGGCGACCGCACGAGCCCGTTCAAAGTTGCGTTCCGAACGCTCCAAGGCGAGCGCGGCTTCTGCCGCCTGACGCGCTGCATCAGCAGCCTCCTGTTCGGCTTCGATACGAGCACGGATATGCACAAGCACCGAGATACACACGAAAACCAAGAGATGCAGCAAGTGCATCGAGAAAATTACACGATTTAGGAGTTCCAACATCTCAATTGAAAATCCTGGGCCTGCGAAATGGATTACATACCCTCCAGCGCCTACAAGCGCTGTTGTTAGAGGCCAAATAATGGTGATCCGGTGCTGCCTTGTCGAAAATTCCGTCCATGTGATTGGCGGGAAGATCTGTGCCGTAAACATTAGCAACATACCGGTATTAAGCGTGCTATAGAGCGGCACTAACAAGCTTGGGGTCGCTTCCACGAAAAGAAAATACGTGGGAATGAGTATTGCCATCAGTACCGCAAAGGAGAGATTCAACCAGCGTGTATGAGCCAACCAATGACCATCTTCAATGCGGAATGCCACATGCCAGAAACCAAACGCTGCCGTCATTGCACCAGCGATCAACGGGCCGTCAGTCCTATACCAAGGGTCATTGAATAGATGCGCAAGCGTCCCATCGATTGATGCCACAAGCGTTATGGCCAGAAATCCATAAACCGAATAGGTGAGCCAATGTAACTCACGGCTAACAATCATACCGACGCTGAAAAACACCACTGTCGCGAGAGTCAACGTGTAGAAAACAACGTCTCCCGTCGAAATCACAGTCGCAGACTCGCTTGCCAGTGCTGGGACCGCGCCAAGAGCGAAAACAAGGCTCGTTACCAAACGGATAAACACAGAAATTTTCGAACGATTCCGACGCGCTATGACGTTTTTGCAGTTAACATTAAGCATGTTAACCAGAGACTGAGCGGTAATTGAACGTGTATAGCGTAGTCATTGCGGACGACCATCAAATCGTCCGCGATGGACTAGTCGACATGCTAGAGAGTGCAACTGGGCAGCTAGACGTAGTCTTTGACATACAAGCCCACGCGACGAATGGCTTAGAAACTTTAACTTGTGTGCGTGAACATCGACCGGATCTGCTCTTTCTGGACATCTCGATGCCGCTGGCTACAGGTGCTGAAATCATAACCGATATCAATCGTTGGAGCCCTGACACTAAAACACTGGTCTTTACCGGCGTGGTCGCACCTGGCGTGCTCGCAAACATGGTTGAATCCGGCGTACATGCGATCTTCAGCAAAGGGGATGCACCATCGAGTATTGCAGAAGTACTGCCTATCATTTTGGAGGGTGGCCACCATGTGGCACCTAGTCTTTTGGCGCTGATCGAGAAAGGCCACCAAGCTGAGAGTTTGACCGACAGAGAGCGCCAAACCTTAAACATGATCATCTCCGGCAAGTCGAATAAGGAAATTGCTCGAGCCATGCATATCAGCGCAAAAACGGTCGAAAAGCATCGCACTAGCCTCATGCAAAAACTGGAGGTTCATTCTCTGGCGGAATTGATGGCCCGCGCGCTGAAAGATGGCTTGATCGACCCGCACGGTAGTTAGAGCGCCTTTCTAAATCTATCGGGTTTGCCACGATTAAATGGTGGATGCCCGAAGGCGTTACGCGCTCTTTCACGTGCTGGCACATATCCCACCAATCGTCGCATTGTGACCATGGCACCCGCGCGACACTGGTCGCATTGCGGTTGAGTCTTGTCATAAGGTATACGCCTAATCGATAGATCATCCTTAGGCACCACCATCCATAGGACACCCGGTCTGGTAAACGTAATCCCAATTGGGAATGCATCCGGGACCCGATGTCGCTGTAGAAAGTAGCTCTTGCCATCGGTCTTAACAACGGCATCTGAACTCGAGTGTACATCCGCGTTCATCAAAACTAGCCGCTCTGTACTGAAATCCACGCCCCAATGCTCGTTCGACAAGTCGAGATACTTAAGTTCCACTTCGTCGCGAACGACAAACAACGTGCGACCTTTGTAGCGCAATTCTTTTGGATGAGCTGGCGGCGGCACATCGACTTCTGGCTCCAATACGCGCCAACCACTGTCCATCTGTGCCACGCCTATGCGACCGATAAAGGGCTGGACCCCAGTCGGTCCAACGCCCGTAATATATTCACCTGTTAACTCAAGTGCTCGGCCCTCATCCGCTTTACGCCATTGCGGTCGAAACAAGCCCTCAAACCACCAGCCTTCATGCAATACAGTTAGTTTGTCCGATGCCTTGTTAGGGTCTGCAAGATACAAACCGCCGGAGCAAGGGTGCGTGTACAAGCTGATGGTATCGACTGCCTCATCGAGAACCTGATGTAAAAAGCGCAATTTGCCGGGTTCATCCAGGACACACCCGCTCGGTGCTTTCAGCATTGATGTATTTGCCTCTCCACCGCCATGTACGTGGCTACACGCTGTGCATGCCAACATCAAAAAGGTGTGAACGAAAATATCGCGAATGATCCGCATAGGGAGACCAACCAACCTAATGAGTACACCTACTATGAGCTTAAGGACCAAGGCGCACGATGGGGTGTTCACCCCATATTCCAATGACCGCCGCCTGACTATTCTGAGCACACTTTCAACAACGCGTGTTTCAAGAAGTGAGTAACCTATGCGCTCCACAATCCTTATATGCCTATTTTCACTCTCTACTGCTTCGGTAAATGCTGCTCAAGGTATTCCCCAGATACCAGAGATCCCTGCATTCCTGCCTATGGCACACTCTGTGCCCGCGGGTGAACCATCGCCGATTGATGGCGAATGGGTGATCAGTTCGATTAGTAAACGGATCAGAATTCAGGGGGGACGGGCCTTTGCCCTCGATCCATGGCTCCACATGTTCGTGCTGAGGGTCAAACCGCTAATGGTGGTCATCAACAATATCTCCACCACTGACGGACAAAACTATGCCGGTAAAGACCTGCCTCTGATGGGTGCGTGGAATGCGACCCTAGATCGCGACGGCAATCTAAGCGCGTCTGTGCAGACTGCATTTGGCCCGATTAAATACGCCTTAATGTTGGTGCGCGTCGACGATCGAGAGCTCTTCGAGCTGGCTAAGTCCGGACAGTTCGGCAATGGCAATGCAAACTCGAGCGAAGATGAGTACTCATACGAGGATGAATATGAATACGATGATGAGGAGGAGTGGTAGGCGGTGTTCCTCTGTGCCTGCGCCTGGTGGCGAAAGATCAACCTGCAACGTTATTGGATCGTTTACCAACTCGCCTGCCACCCGCACAAGATCACTCGTGGTTCTGCCGCTGAGGACTTCCCTAGCACCCGCAGTATCCAACGCTCCCCATAGGATATTTACTCCTTCTCTCATGTGTGTTGGGCGTGTATTCAGTTGGGTTGCGGCCACAATTCCAGAAGCCGAGGTCAGACTCAACGAACACTCCCCATCGCGGCTCCTGCCTATTTTTCCGCGTCTGAGTTCTGCTTGCGCCAGTAGTCTGCGGTACGCGCGTCGGGATGCACCACCACCCCATCGTGCAGTGTATCGATAGGATCAAGACCGTCGACGCCATTGCCAAATGGATAGTAGCCAAGCAGGCGCTGTAACTTGTGTGGTAGCTTGCGGGCGATATCTCGCGGCACTGAAACCAATTGCAGGTCTGACGGTCGCATGTAACTCACCAGGTGACTGATGAAGAAACCCATGCGTTCTTCATCGGCAGCTCTGTTTGTTCCACCCCCATGCCAGAGACTGCCTTCCCAAAAGAGAGCACTTCCAGAGGGCATCTCAACCTGGATCGATTCAACATCCTGCTCAATCGCTCGGGTCCATTGATGACTGAAAGGCACCACGTGAGTTGCACCGTTTTCTTTTGTGAAGTCATCAAACGCAAACAAAACGTTACACAAAAACGGTGGATGTGGCCTGGGTATCGGCCACAGCCCATCGTCCTGATGTAAATCCTGCCTGGTCTCACCTGGCAAGGTGTTGAACATCGTCGTGATATTGACCTGACTATACTTGCCGATGACCCCGTCGATGATGGCGCGCAGCCTTGAGTCCAGGAATATGAAGTCGGCAGCACGGGTCTTGGCAAGGAGATTGTGGGAGCGCCAGGTTCTGCCGGTCTTCGTGCCTATTGCACGCATTTGGGTAATCGGTACCTCGGTCTCGAAAGCTGCACGGGTAGCCGCAATTTCCGTATCTTTAAGAAAATGCTCCACGACCGCGTAACCACGAGACTGAATCTCTGTGACAATAGAACCGATATCCAACCCGTTTATGACCACCCCTGATTGATCTACGGGACTATAAGGATGGTTCATCGTCCCCCCTTATCGTGCGATTGAAGCCTGAAGTATATCGACATCTCAGGCAGCGGACATATGGGAATTGAGCACCCGCCTGAACGAGTTCACCTCATACAGTTCAAAGTGTCAGAGATCCTTGGGTCGGGTATGTAGATTAGGGAGGGAGCGATCAAACTGTTGTGCACAGGGCATATGGCGCGCTTGTGCTTGGCGCCTTTATTGGTAAGTCTTTGAAAGATATGGCTCCGCCTCCTGGGCTTAACAGCCAACCGCGTTGCAGCGACCCGCTGACTAACGGGCGGGATCGACATGCTGCAAATGCCCATGCTACAGGCTATCAGTTTCTCCTCCGTACCACGCTTTTTCAGAAAAAGGCTCTAAGACACCCAATTTTTCCCCTCGGGGTACGCCCTTCTTGACCTGTTGTATTTTCGTTAACAAGCTCTACAACGACTCTCGCCACCCGCAGATCGGCTTAACCAATGTGTTGCACTATCGGTAGAGTCCGCAGCCTATTGGAGACATTTTGACGTAGCGCCATTGATAGCCCCGGTTTCAAGACTATTTAGCCGCTGCAGTTGCAGCGCTATCGAGAGCTTCCCACTGCGTCTCGCTGAGATCGATTTGATCCAACAGTTTCCGCACTCCGGTTGTCGACCGAGACCGATGCTGAATACCCAGATAGGTGGCGACCCGCATCCCCCGATCTTTGATTGATGCGAGCAATTTGGGTTGCTCAGCGGCCAAGGTCGCGTACGCTTCATCACGCAAAGAAGGACTGGTTTGGTTGGCAAGCCAACGCTCCATTGCTCCATCCTCCGCTCGCTGCCAGCGCCGAAGTACCTTGCGAAGGGTACGCATACGTATCTCTTGATCGGTGATTTCACCAATTAGTAACGCCGCTGATTCTGGTGTGTGTTCCATGGCGCGATCGATAAGTGATGACAGTGGTTTATCACGCAGTGAGAGCTTAAGGCTAAGCACCTGACTTAGTGCGCCTTCCGGATCTGTGTTGTAGCGCTGAAACGCCAAGCGGGTATAAATCCCAGCGGCGTATGGAGTATCGGAGAGCGCTTGCGCCAGAGTCTCGAGCCGATCCGGATCATTCAATTCGATCTGGGCAGCAACCGCACTGGTCCAACCTCCGCGGAGATCCTCTGGTAGAGTCTCCGCAAATTCCAGTGCTGCATTCAAGTCATGTTTGGCCCAACTGCTTGCGATGTTCATCAATGGATCATGAGAAGAACTTCGCGCTTCCGGTGTGCGCTCAATTAACCAGCGGGCTGCAGAAACCGGATCATCGTTGGCCCAGACTCGCGCGACCTCAGCGAAGAAACGTCCGCGAGTTTCAGCCTCTGCGACGGCGAGCTGCGGTTCAGTTGTTGCCAGCTGCCGCAATGCCGATCGTACAATGCGAGGTTTGTTACTGGCCGATTGATCGTCTACAAGTGTCAGTGCGGCCCTTGGATCAACCCGGGCAAGCCCCTCAAGCGCTGACTGCGCCGCCATACTCCGCTGTGGCTCACTCAGGGTGCTAGACCAAGCCAGCAGCCGACGGGGCACTTTGTTGGCAAGCTCTATGGAATCCCACTCCACAAAACGAAGCTGTTCGTTTTTCGTAAGCTCTGTGAGCGACAGGAAGAATTCGGGCATCTTTTCCACGTCGAGCGCGTAGGCGATATTACCCATGAGCGCTGGACGCATATCTGATGGAGGCATAGCCAAGATGTGCGGAAGCGTCGCCTCTGGGTTCGAGTTGGCAAGCGCCTGAAAAACCTCTCGGTAAAGTAGAGGATGAGATTCACGCCATCCTGCTGGTAAGTTGTTGACCAAGTCGACGCCTTCGCTCTCGATCCAGAAGCCTAGGAACTGACGCAGCACGGCCCGTTTATGTCGCGATATGGTTTCAACAATCAGTTCGGCGGTGGCAATTGGATCAATTAAGACCAGGTCTTCGAATTCGCGTTGAAGTTGAGATCTACCAGCCGGGCTAATTCGCCCCGCGTTTTCCAAACTGCCGAGTAGGTGTTGTAACTCCCCTAGCTGACGCTCTTGGTTGTCCTGTCGCGTCTGATTCATTGAGCCCATCTGGCCTTTAGGGCTCGTTGAATCAGCCGAGTTCGTTCCATTCTGGGATTGCGCAGTTAAGCTTGTGGACGGCTCAAGTAACACAACTGCTGTGAGCAACGCGCCACACAATGCTCCAAGTAGTGCGCCCAAAAACACCTTCCCCATGCCCGCCTCCTTCAGCACCAATCTGGTTAGTCGGTGATCCTGAGAATCTGATTATCCAGGCTCGCCAACGGATCAGAGAATTGATGTTAGGCATCCTATGGCAGTTCGCCAATTCTTTCCCGCTGAAATCCCCTCGTCGTACCACAGGTTCACCCTTGGTCTCGCAGCCAAGTCATCCCGGGATAGACAACATCACTGTCTTCGTACGCATAGCACACGAAGACATACGGTTGACGATCTGTATAGGCCGAGGACAGTTTTTCCAATGAACCTCCCAAACCTTCGCATGAGTCACTCTGCACTTTGGACAACATCCCCCTTAAGCGGTTGAGACAACCGAGATTGCTCTAGACGGGTAACAATTCTTTGGAAATAGGTATCCAAGCTCATTCCTAAGATCGTTGCTTCACGCTCCACCCCAACGCAATGACGACGGCCTACTAGCTGCCGACGAACACCATCCAGTTCCATGATGCGATTTGGCAGGCATGGGCGTGGTTCACGGTATCGGTTACGGGCTGTCCGGGCTCTTCGCATTACAGATTCCAGACGATGCAAAGGTTAGCTTTTTGGGGCGGTGCTGGTGGCTCTACGATCATGCTCGATCACACTAACCACGTCTGTATGTCGTATGTCATGAATCAGATGGACATGGATATGCTGGGTGATGAGCGCAGTGCGAGTCTCACAAAGCGGTTCTATGAGGGTTTAGGCTAGAGGAGGCTGGACGCCGAGCCCCAGTTTAGAGCCGCTTCACCGCTGAAGCGGAATCCAGGTTGTTTGAACTCTATAGCTATCCCATTGATGCAATCGGTGGTTGCAAGCGACATTGTCTAATTGTTTGCTGATCTGCGTACGAGATATTTAACCCGATTTTAATAGGGACGCTTTTTAAAATATTGATCCCTAGTTGTATTGGGCGTTCAGCTGGATTCTAACCGAAATATTTTCATGACAGTCTCAAGAAACGATGAGCATTGTCATAGAACATCGCCTTAAACTGGCTTTCGTCTATAACGCCCTCCTCTACTGCCCTTTCAAAGCTACGAGCAGAATCACAAAGATATGCATTGGCCCCTTTGTCTTTGGAAATCATATACCAATCGCTACCGTACGATATTTTGTCAAAAATGCTCACGCCGTAACTACGTTTAAAGCGCAGCAGATCGCTCCTCAACGTGTCGTAACTAGCGTACTCATGGTAGCCGAAATCTGCGTGGACATGCTCATACTGGTTCATCAAATTTAGGAACCCGTCTCGCCACTCTTCGCCAACGTTATCGCCAGGATCACCCATGTGACCAAAGTTCACTCGCATATCGGGACGACTCTCTAACACTTCATTCCAATACCGTGCTCCCGCCAGCGCCTCAGCGCCCGGCTCCGCCCCCTTTGAATAAGTTGTATGTGAAGTTACATACGCATCGTGAGAAGAAACGATCTCAAAAAGACGCTCCATACCTTCTTTAATAATGGAGGTGCTAACGCCCTTAGAATCACATTGACGATCCGTAATGCCTCGTCGAATATCCCCTGTCACAGAATAGCCAACACTAGGGTAAAGCTTGACACCTTTGAATACCCCTCTGGCCAAAGTTGCGTCAACTAGGTGCGCATAGTCTTGAAAGTGGTAGATCTTCCAGGGGTTAACGCCCAGGACCGGTATTGCATATCCTTGTGTATGCTCATACAACTTCTCATTAACCCTGATTTGATCTTCTATTATTGCAGTCATCGCTTAAAAAAAAGTCAAAATCGCACCCTATGTTGAGAACATGTCGCACACCGTACCCATCGATCGGCCTGAGGCTATAGCGATCATAGTAGGCTTGGATGTTTGTGCTTCGCCTGACAAGGGCACGCCCGACAAATGCAAGAACTCTAGATAGAAAGCCTGGATCGCGTGGACACACGCCGTTAAACTGAAAGCTCCTTACATCCGCTTGTTGTTCGTAAACGCTATATCCCGCGACTGCATTCAAGACAGTTTTTGGATCAAACTGAACGTTACTGCTTCTACTAAACAGTCGTTTTTCGGAATCCTGAAAGCCCCCACCTAATTCCGCAGCAGCGCTGTTCAGCGTGGTTTCAAATGTGGTGTTTATAGGCGTTCCCAGGACCTTGGTCGACTGGTTGGCATCTTCCGCACTTACGAACTCAAAGAACTCTCGTGATACTTGAGTATATTCATCTATGGGAGAACAACTCTCAGAACCGTTGAGCCATGCAAGCTCGTTAATTGCTCTTATCTCACGGTTGCGTCGATTAAGACCAAGTATGGCATTCCCAACGCGAGCCAAGAGCCTTCGCGTATGCTTGAACCGATCGCCGACAAAATCGTTAGTCGCGGGCCCTAGGACATATTCAACGGCCAATAGATCCGTGGCGTTAAAAAAATGCGCATGCATATCAATGACAGGATTATGAAGCTGGTTAAAGACATAATTAGCGCAGTTGGATTCGCGACCAGCTAAATGCTTGCAGGAAGGCATTGCAGACAATATAGCTGCTGTTGCCAAAGTTTTGATGGTATTGCGGCGAGTTATATCTTCCATGATCTAATCCATTTCTGCGTGTCCAGTATCATTCGGTAGGCCAAAATTCCACATCGGTCCACCTCTAGATTCGTATGTTACAACACTCAGGTTCAGCGTTCTCGTGGGTTCTAATCTAGCAAGTTGGCTCGCCTCTAGATTTGTAACAAGGTCGTCTCAACACCTCTTAGCCAGGCCGATAATAACCTTGAGGTTTGGAATCATTTGGCTCGCGGAGCCGTTCGCAAAATTATTGCTACGTACTGCCATTTATTGGAGGTTAGAGCGCTATAACTACTTCACACTCACGTATCGGCAATTTCCAAGTTCCGCCACCTTTTTGCCAGAAGTCTTCGAATGTTATACGCTACGAACCAGCACTAGCGTCTGGTTGGGATGAAGGGGGTCAGGTGCTTAGCAGAGTTTTTGCATTTCTAGTACTCGTTGTACCGGTCTGTCTAATGGCAAATTCAAAGAGCCCGGCAACATCGAATGCAGCCCCAGAGATCGAGCTTACTGCTCAACTGTTTTCATCAGCTAAACCACTCCCACCCCTGGTATCAGCAATTTCTGCTGAAGGATACGAAGCGCGCTTGGATCAAGCAGCCCTGGAAACTTGTTTTGGCGCTTCATCTCCCCGAGTTCTAGGAATCGTGGTATTCAAGTTGCTATAGAAAATGATAGAGACAATACGATATTAGTTCCCCTTCCAAGTTGGTCTGAGGTTGGAATGAGCGGCAACGATCGACAGGGGAATGTTGAGTTAACAATTTCTGCAGCTGAGGTCGCTCAGCCGCCGAGGTACCTAAGGGAGTCGAAGAAACTCATTCGAGATAAAGAAACGGAAATCAAGGAAATCGCCAGAATTGCTGCAAGGAGGATTCTAGGCGAGTGACAGTAAACCATGAGAGGACGAAACAATGCTTAAGAAAATAGTTGGGATTACCGTAGTGGTGATAGGGGTAGTTTCAGCGCTTTATTACGTCGGAGTAAACGCTGATTCTTCCATTTCACAACGAACGGTGGATATATCCGATCCGTACACTGTCTCGGCGGAGTCGGAAGGCGATGACGGCGGGGATACAGATGGTCACGAAGGCGAAGGTGGAGGTGGCGAGCCGGCACGTTGAGAGCGTCAAAAAAGGAGTGGGTAGCTAAGATGAAGCCAAACACGATGCCACCGCTTTCATTCTTTGCAGGGCTCGCACTGACTGTTTTCGCTACTCACGCGAACCCGAATCCCGAACTCCGCTTCGAGCTTGATCCGGGTGGTCACTCAGGCTTAATCACCGGTCTTCACTTTGAAGATAGCGGCACTCGGATTTACTCTGCCTCACTCGATCGCACAATTCGGGTCTGGGATCTTAGTTCAGGAAGGACCGAGGACATCGTTCGACCTTTTATCGGTGCAAACGGCCAAGGTGCGATCAACTCGTTCGACGTTTTGAACCAGCAAAAATTAGTGGCAATCCCTGGGTACGCGGATACCACCGGCTATCAGTTACGAATATTTGACATCGCAAATAGAGTCTTCAAAACCAGTCTATTCACGGATCGTGAGCGGCAGGAAGGCTCTCAAATTCGTGCAGCGCGAATCTCCGCGGATGGAACTCATATAGCAGCAGGTGATCGCAGCGGTAATTTTGTTGTGTGGGATGCTGAGTCATATCAGGAGCTACTCCGGAAAGACATAAATGACACCGTGCATGATGTTGAGTTTGCCAACCGTGGATCAACGGCACTTGTGGTTTCCAGCAAAACGCTTTTTGAATTTGACTTATCGAGACCCCAGGAGGCGCCGAAGCTCTTGAACTTCGAAGCTCGAATTCGTGACCTAGTCGTAGGCAAGAAATTCTTTGCATTCGGAGATCAAGACGGTTGTATTTACCTAGGAACGACACGCCCACTCGCCATTGCCGCAAAGCTCGGTTGCCAAAAACTCCCAATCGGGAGTCTCGCACTATCCCCGGATCAGAAGATGCTCGTCGCAACCTGCGGTTCCGGACGTTGCAGAGGGCATCCCCAAGTGGTTTGGAGTTTAGAAGCGCATCAAGAGTTGAAGGAACTTTGGGGGTTTGACAATGCCGTCGACGCTTCAGTATTTAGCAGTGATGGACGCTTGTTTGCTGCAGCAGGCGGGCTTGGTAGGGAAATTCGTATTTGGAGAACGGATACCTGGGAGCCCATCCAGACGCTCTCGGGAATCGGAAGAAGATTCTCCGGTCTCGCTGTTTCGTTGGACGGTCGAACGATCGCGTTCGGAAGTGAGGACCCGTGTCCGGAAATGAGAAATTGCCCAAATGGACCAGACGCAATTCTCACGCACAAGATAGAGCTACCTTCCCAGAACAGAATGAGTGCTGTCCCTTCAACCATCAACCTCGATGACGCCGATTACCTGGAAAACTTCACAGGCACGGTTCACAAAGTGGGATCGATAACCGCAATTGCGACAGACGAGATCGAGAAGGAGCTATTTAACGTTCTCCAAATCTCCCTTGACGGCGAAGTCAAGAACCGCATCGAACGGAAAGGTCAATCGGATGGGCGCCAACATATTTCATTCTCCATCTCCCCAGATGGTCAGAGTGTCGTGAGCGGCGGAAACAATGGCTACCTGGCTATGTACGACACGTTAAGTGGTCAAACATTTGAGTTCGAAAGGCGCCACAAAGGCATCGTTTCTGCCGTCGCAATTGACAAATCCGGAAAGCTTCTCGTGAGCGGTAGTGGTGATCGAACGATGCGACTCTGGAGCTTGAAAACCAAGAAACTTATCGCCTCTTTCTTCTACGAGGACCCAGAGCGTTGGGCAATTTGGACACCAGACGGGTATTTCGACGCGTCACACAGTCTTTCAAAGGTTATTGGTTGGCACCGAAACCGCGGTGAACAAGAACTCGCAGATTACATAACGGGCCAGCAAGTCTTCCGACGATTTCAAAACGCCGAATTGGTTCGAGATCGAATAGTCAATCTCGACGGTTCACCGACGAATAGCATGGAAGCACTCGCGTCCGTTTTTGATTCACCCCCCCCAAGAATCCGAGACGTCGAAATAGAGAGAAGGGTATTGGGTCGCAACGCGAATCTTCGATTTCATCTGGATCATCATCAAGATTCAACTGTTGATGTCTATGTAGACCAACACAGAGTAGAAACGTTAGAAGGACAACCGTTTCATTTGTTGGGAATACCTGTAAGAAAAGGAACCAATCAGGTACTCATCGTTGCGAGAAACGAGTTTGGCTCCCATGACAAAGAAGTACTGTTCGAGAGTCAGATAAAGGGAAATTTGGACAAGAAAAAAACGTTGTACGTCGTCGGTATTGGCGTAAACCTATACCCACAAGTCCCCCCAGAGCTATGCCCCAAGCAAGACTGTAATCTTGACTTTGCGGTCCGGGACGCGGCTTATTTTGTTAACAACGTAGCCGCCGCTGGCCGGGCAGACGGGCGCTTTAGTACAGTGATTCCTACGCTCGCAGTAAATACTCAAGTTTTGGAAAACAATTCATACCCGGTCCCTCAGGGAGCTGATGTTGTGGAAGCAAACAAGTCAAACATCGTAGACATTATGGATAGTTTAGTTCGGGCGCAGGATCAGGATACCACCATAGTTTTTTTATCTGGTCACGGAGCCGCAATAGAACCCTATGTTAGTGATGGTGGTTATCGAGCCAAACAAGTTAAGGAACAATACTATTTTCTGAGTACGAACGCGGAACCAAATCGGTTCGGCGCGGGTTGGAAGACTGACACTGTTTACCCGTGGAATGAGTTTCTTGCAGCACTCACGAAGGAAGGCGTAGAAGGGAACCTATTAGTATTCATTGATACTTGCCACGCAGGCGCGTTTAGACACCAACAAAGTATCACTGAAATCATCGATAGGGGTATCCAAGTTTTCGCCGCAGTGGGCAAACAGAGCAATGCGTTCGAGTCAACAATGGAAAACGACGATGGTCACGGTTTGTTCACATCCGTCTTACTCGAAGGTGTAAACGGCAATGCTGACGGATACGTGGGAAACAAGGGCAAAGATGGGGTAACGGATTTGAATGAATTAGATAACTATCTATTTTTAGAAGTGAGCACTCGTAGCAAGTCTCGCATGGTGCCACAAAACGAACTCGATCCTAGCCATAGACTAATACCTTTCATCCAACACAGAAAAGCGGAGCTCGACCATTGAGAATCGTAACGTTTGTCCTTGTTTTTTTTCTCGGTACGTTTTTCTTAGGTCGAGGAGAAGCACTCGACGAGTGCTCCGGTCCAAGACCACCTGACAACGAAGGCGTAAAGATTGTTGGAGGTAGTCCAGCGAGCATCTCAAACTGGCCCGGATTGGCTTTAATGAGAGTGACTAACGACGTGGGAGACAGCGTGTATTTCTGTGGTGGTGCTCTTGTGCACCCTTCCTGGGTCCTTACGGCGGCACATTGCGTCACTAATGATAGATTCTCAAACAAAGATGAGTTCAACACTTATTTTCAACCCGAAAACGATAAACTCGTTAGCTCTATGGAAGCCTTTGGATTTGATGAACTCGGATTCAAAGGTAAGGCACACATGGAAATCGTTCTCGGGACCGAAGATCTCGAAGAGGTCGAACAGGATCAAACTATTTCGGCAACAGAAGCTATTCCACATCATGAGTACTTAAACGTCGCACAGGGTGCAGATATTGCTTTGATACGCCTCGCGCATGCGGCAAACGACACGACGACGAGCACGGTGGTCGTTGACGACGAATCACTCCTACGTGGCCCGTATATGGTAGCGGGTGCTGGGTTGACACAGGAAGATGCCGTCTCGGTAATTCAAAAAGCAGACAACGGCCTCAGGTTCTTGTCAGGGTCAAGTGTCTTACTAGAGGCTTTTGTGCCTCATGTCGATGCAGATGATTGTGCAAAAAGTTATCCGAACGTAATCGACGGATCCTCTCAAATTTGTGCGGGCTACGAGTCTGGAAACATTGATTCATGCCAAGGTGATAGCGGTGGTCCGCTCATGGCTTTCGATTCCGAAGGCTGTCCCATTCATGTCGGTATAGTGAGTTGGGGGCATGGCTGTGCACAAGCAGGAAAATATGGCGTTTACACCCGCATCTCCAAATATCACGAGTGGATTGAAAGAACGATAGCAAACTCCAAAGCAGAGTAGCTTAACTCTGTGCGGATTCGCTTGTTGGCTATCGCGGGCATGGTCCCAGCTGTAGCTACCTTGGTAATTTTTCATCAATGGTATCGCCAGGATTTACACGATATTTCACCGTGGAAAGGTGGTGGCATGGGAATGTTTTCCAGCGTGGACAGCCCCGTTTCAAGGTCTGTGAGCGTATTCGGAGTTGCGCTTGACGGGGTTGAACACCAGATTAAGCATATTCGTCCGGACCAATTGAGAATCGTCGAGGAACTCCGAGCCGAGCCGACCATAGCTAAACTACAGAAGCTCGGCTGCTCTATTTTAACAACAGATTGGTGGCTAAACCTAGACTCGGCTTCTCCGACTCCGGCCAGCCGACTTCAACCTTTTCAGACCGGCGACAGTACGCGAGTAAAACTGCAAACCGTGGAACTCAAGGTCTACAAGCTTATTTATCAGCCAAAACGCCGAGCAGTCAATTCCGCACTTATTAAACACGCTCGGGTCAGCGATTGCTCAATTTAAAGCGATCTCAACTAGATCGAACAATCCTGGCCTTGACGCTCCTACTGGTGCTTATTTATGGTCCATCCAGCTGGTACGTGTCGCTGCCAATCCAAGCCTGTTTAGTTTGGATAGTCGTGCACCCACAAAGTCTAACGTCCCCACAAATGTGGCTTCTCGTATCTTCAATACTCACTGGAGGGTTGCTATCTAACTGGCTATTCGCAGATAACCATCAGTATTTGATTGTGTATTGGTGTTGGTCGATCGCCATCGCGCTTGCGCTATCTGGTCATAGCGGCCCATCTAGTTGGTTATTGGACAAACAAGCCAGAGCGCTGTTGGCTATAACAATGTTCGGCTCCGTCATCCAAAAGTCTGCCTCCACAGATTACTTAAGTGGCGACTTTTTTGAATTTACGCTTCTAACCGATCATCGGTTTGCATTCCTATCGTCTATGTTAGGCGTCACCGACTTCGAGCTGAGGACTGTTTGGCAGGGCGTTGAAGAGCTGCAGCAGGGGGTCTTTGATCCTAAAGAAATTTCTCTTCCCGCCAATGCAAACGTACGAACTGCCGCCCTAGTTATCACGTACTGGAACCTGGTGATACAAACACTCATCGGAGCACTAGCGCTGTTCGCTATCAGGAGAATGCTTCTCAAAAGTCTGTCGGCTCTTTTGCTTTTGTTTGTCGCCACAACTTATTTTTTTGCACCCGTGTTCGGTTTTGGATGGCTTCTGTGTGTTTGGGGGCTTTCCATTCACAACCCTGGTGGAAAACACCGGCCACTATTTCTGGCTCTAATCGGTTTGTTGTTATTATATCAGATCCCATTCCGCGAGCTCTTTCCCGGGTAGGTCGGCGCGGCTTTAGTATCAGGCAACCTCTATATGGCCAGCAGTCAAGGTTTGCTAGCAATTGGACTGGTTGGACTTGGATTGGCTAGACGTTGACATTAGTTCGATTCAAGGAATTGAAGAAGCCCGCTTTATGCGGGCTTTTTTGTGGGCATCCCAATGGTTAGCGCAGAGATTAAAGCTGTATTAGAGTCGCACGCATGGGACCACGTAAGCATATCCAAGTTTGACCACGCCCGACAAACCTGTCCTTGTGGTGTTCACACTAATGATTGTCGTTATCTCTTTTCTTATGTGGTGGTTTAGACCGGGGAACGAGCCCGTTTATTGCACGTTAACTTATGTCTTCGAAAAGGATGGTGATAGATGCTACAAATACCCCGATGGCTGTAGAGAGCCAGAAGACAGAAAAGAAGTAATGTGTGAGGGCATACGTGAGGGCTCACGTATCGTTAAACCTTCTCCACAAGTTAAGGCTAACAAGTGTAGAAATGGTCATCCTGATGCAATTCAAAACGAGTACATCGTCAGAATCAAAAGCGAAATTTTCACAGGGCTACCTGAAGCGAGTAACATTCGAAAGGTCGCTTATGACCTATTAGAAAATGCAAAAAAAGCAACTTTTGCATCAAGCTTCGAGCCCGACAGCGAGATCTATGGCGATATTCAGGCTGATGATTTTGACTGTATCCAAAACGTGCTTCTAGTCGTGCAAGGATTTTCTGCGCGGTTAACACCCGCCGCCGCGGAATCAATACGCCGCTCACCTTTGGTGGAATATATAGTAAAAAACAAAAGGGGTTACTTCTCTGGAAACCTTTAATCGAACCATTCTTTATGACTAACACACCCGACTTCCTTAAACCCTACACAGCACCAAGCCTGAATCAGAACTACCCTGGTTTGATAAAGACGAAGTATGGGTGCAGAAAAGGAAGGTAGAGGATGTTGAGGTAGAACATGGTGATTGGGACGAGTAGGAAAAAAGCCAGAACCATTCTTTACGTCCTCGGCGGAGCCTGGTGTTTCGCCTTGTTAGACCTGCTCACCCAGTATCTTTTCGGGAGTGCAATATTCCCGCACCCAAGTGGCAATAGAGACTACTGGCTTATTGAAGTCGCAGCCTCGACCACGATAGTAATCGGACTGTGGGAGGGGTTTAAGAGAGCGATAAAGTGATGTTGATGAGGGGGAGTGGCGCTCATCTACTTAGAAAAAATCATAATCATCCTAGGGTCAGCCCCCCCTACCGATTGAGCAATCCAACCTTCAGAGGCGATTTGGGCATACGTGCGGTAACGCTTACTGCTTGGCTCATTTCGAGTAACGCACTCCATCTGTGTCCCATCTAGGACCCAGCCATAGTGGAACACACAGATAAGTTGATCTTCGACCTCCAAAATTTGCAGTGCAGCGATCGCTGCTTCTGTTGAAGCAATCCTTGCGTCCTGCGCATTGCTTTCACTAGCTAGGCTCTCGAAGTTCTCATTTACTTGAGCCGACAAAATTGTCTCCCCCTGTGTAAAACTGTTTGGTATTGATAGTTCAGCTGCAAAAATGCTGATTGCGCCTAAAAGTACTACGCTCACTACCGCCCACTTATTTATCCCCATGTCGCACCTCCCCAACTACTCGAACCCCATACCCCTTGCTCAATAACAGCTGGACCCCTGGATGAGCTACCACCACCACAGCTTGTCGCTGCACAAACAAGCACAAAAACATATAACCGCCAATACTTCTTCATTTAGCCTTCCAGCTCTAGCCGGTGCTCACACAAAGAATTCGATTCTACCTAGAGGTGGAAACCTTTGGTACACCGTTGACCTAGTTTTCAAGTGGCACGTAACATTCGACGATGACTTGCTCTGTCCATATCAAGCCCTAACATAACTGGAGATGATGAGACGATATCTAACGCTTCGTATCGTTTGGAAGGTGTAATACGTGGTATCGACCCAATGTGCTACCCGACAGATAGGTAACACTTAATACCGGACACATAGGTTACACAATAGAGGTATTTGGGGAGGCCCCAGATGCCATGGAAGGAGTGTAATCTGATGGATGAACGCATTAAGTTCGTTGGCCGCTTACTCGAAGGCGAGAAAATGACAGTGATGTGTCGAGAGTTCGGCATCTCACGCAAGACCGGGTACAAGATCTTCAACCGCTATAAAGAGCTCGGACTGGACGGACTAAACGACCAGACTCGCCGACCTTTACGGTATGCCAACCAACTGCCGTTTCAGTTGGAAAGCAGGATCTTAGCCATAAAAAAGAGCACCCCACCTGGGGTGCACCTAAGATCAGAGAAAAACTGATCCGTGAGTATCCGCAGGTAAGAACACCTGCCAAGAGCACAGTGCATGCTGTTCTGGATCGAAATGGTTTGGTCAAGAAACGGAAGCGGCGACGCTATCGCGCTGAAGGCACAGCCCTCAAGGACGTCAAACAACCCAATGCCCTATGGTGTGCTGACTACAAAGGTGAGTTCAAACTCGCTAATAGACGCTACTGCTATCCACTGACCATCACAGACTATCGAACCCGATACCTACTGGCTTGTGATGGTCTAGATTCAACTAAAGAAGACTATGACCGTGTTTGAAAGGACATTTAGGGATTTCGGACTGCCAGATGCCATCCGAACCGCGGTATCCCCTTCAGTTCTCGAACCGCTTTCTTCGGCCTCTCCAAACTCTCAGTCTGGTGGCTACGTCTGGGCATTAACATTGAGCGAATCAAACCTGGCCATCCTGAACAAAACGGGCGTCACGAGCGGATGCATCTCACCCTAAAACAGGATGCGACCAAACCCGCATCGTTCAACTTTCTGCAACAACAAGAACGCTTCGATAAGTTCATCGATACGTACAACAACGATCGACCTCACCAAAGCCTGAATATGAAATATCCTGGTGAGCTGTATACACCTTCAGGCCGAGACTTTCACAAACCAGAGCCACTTGAGTACCCTTTCCATGACCGGACGATCAGGGTCACCCACTGTGGCCGCATCTGTTTCGATGGCCGGAAAATCAACTTAAGTCGGGTGTTTGCAGGACAAGATATTGGGATACGGGAGGTCAGCGACAAGATTTGGCTGGTCACGTTCATGGAGTATGATTTTTGATTCTTTGATCAGGATTTTCAGCGGGTTGAACCCGCTGAAAATCCTTTTGTACCGAAACTGTAACCTATGTCTTCGGTATGAAGTGTCACCCATGTCTCCGGGCAGCACCTCTATTTGAATGGCTCCGCCTGCTGGGCTCGAACCAGCGACCCGCTGATTAACAGTTGCGTCAACGGACTCGTTAGCTCAATACAATCAATAACTTACGGGGCGTCTGTTGCAACCAAATGCCTAACAATGCACAACCGTGCATAACTGTCCCCCGCAAAATCCCCACACAAGACGTGCATGACATCCAAGGCAGCCACATAATGTGTCCATGCCGAAAACAGCGCCAGACAGAAAGTTCCGCCCACATAACCAGGATCGTCGAATCCTGGAAGTGCTCACCCGAAATGCGCGGATTACCAGTCGCGACCTGGCCTGCGAACTGCAGATACCGGAGCGCATCGTCGCAGATCGTCTGCGTGTCATGCAGTCCAACCGCATCGTCAGGGCAACCGTACTACTAGACTACAGCTCATTTGGCTATCGTCCTTTTCTCAACTTGCGCTTAGCCGTAGATCCAGATCAAGTCGACGCTGCGGCCGCTTACCTGATCGATAACGAAAACGTATCGACCCTCTACAGCTGGGGAAGATTTGCGAAGCATCAATTCGGCTTACACATTGTGGCCCGCAGTCTTGAGCAAGGTCAGCAACTCCTGGCTAACGAAATAGCCCCATGCCCTGGCGCCCGTAGCTGGGAGGTGCACATCATGGCCGGGCGTTCGTCCTACAATCCATCGGTTGTGACCGCTGATACCGCGTCAGGTAGAACGCCTCCCATTCGCCCTTTTGCGGACATCGATGAGTTGGACGTATCCATCATTCATTCGCTGCGTGAGCAGGGGCGCAAACCTTACCAGGCAATTGCAGAAGAACTGGGGGTGGTCGAAGGTACCGTGCGGCGACGAATCGCTCGACTCGTCAATGACGGCGCAATCCGTTTCGCCCCGATTATCTCCGATCGAAACCTCATCTATGGCACCGCCATGCCCTCGGCAATCTGGATCGATGTTGAACCGGGCGAGATCGAAGCCGCCGCTCATTTCCTGAACACTGTACCCTACATTGCCGGTGTCGAGCGCATCTTCGGCTCCAGGGGAAGTTTTCAAACCGGTCTATCCATGCCCGACGATCAGCTTGAGGCTCACCTTGCCGAACTCACCGAGTCCATTCCAGGCTTGAGAGATATAATTGTGGAGCCGGTAAAGGAAATACTCAAGTTCTCGGACACCTGGCGCGACCTCGAATCTGTGCAGCCATTGCCGATGGACCTCCTATCTACCGATCCGATTTTGGACGGCGACGAAAGTTAACCCTACCTGCCGGTGTCCAGACTTTGGCGTATCTCGTGAAAACGCGCACGACTAATATCGTAGTTTCGAATACACAAATAGAACGGAACAAAACAGCCCGCGACCAAAGGTCCGGCGAGCAGCGCCAGATGGGTCAATACCTCAGGGGGTACATCCGCAGCGGTCTCAACCGCGGCACCAGTCGGCCAATCAATCAGATCGAGCATTAACCCACCCACCGCGACACCAGTCCCACCTGAGGCCTTGGCGCAGACTGAAAATGCGCCAAAGAACACCCCCTGGTTACGTCGTCCAGTTTCTAACTCAAACTCGTCCGCAACGTCTGCCATCATGCTGCTGACAGCAACAATCAGTTGCGCAAGCCCCAACCCCGTAACGACAGCGAAGCCGAACAACAATACAAACGCAGTGGTTGTTCCTTGCAACGGAAACAGGCCAGCAAAGTGTAAAAGTATCGGCAATGACGTACCCATCGCCCAGGCAAACATCCCCCAGATCATCACGGTTTTCTTTTCCATAAACCGACCGGCGACGGGAGCGATGAGATACCCAGCAAAAGTTGCCACTGCCCCGGCGATCAACAACAGGGATACCTGGCTCGGCGTCAATTTCCAGAAGAACGTGTTGACGTACAAACCGAACGCGGATCCAATTCCCCCAGGAATACCCGCAGTGATGAACGCGAGCACGAGCCACCGAAAGGATCGATTCGAGACAGAATCCCAAATGTCGCGCACGATCTTGGCTACACCATTTCCGGTCGATGCCTGAGCATCGCTGGGTACAGGCAAGTAAGGCACCACAGACTGCGTACCTAACGATGAAGCGAGAATCGATACCAGCACGCCCAGTGCGGCAAACGAAATGAAGATCGGATAATTCTCTGGATTCAATTGACCGTTTGGGAATGCGTCTGTCGGCGCAAAGAAATTTGCAAACCCCACTGCAACCAAGAGTGACCCTGCGACTCCGAACACCATCCGGAATGATGCCAGCTGCGTACGTTCGTCAAAGTCGCTCGACAGCTCTGCGCCCAGCGCGAGATGTGGAACGTGGTACAACGACTGTCCCACTCGAGTGAGCACGACAAAGACAGTCAACCAACCAAACAGCGCCCCTTCTGTCAAAACTGGGGGATTGAAGAGTAAAAAAAGGAAGCCACTGGCTGGCAATACAGAGGCATACATGAACGGGTGCCGACGGCCCCATCGGGAACGCCAGTTATCGGATATCGTGCCCATCATCGGATCAGTGACGGCATCCACGATGGTCGCGATCAGCAGGGCAATGCCACAAAGAGAGGCAGATAACCCCAGCACCTGGTTGAAGTAGAACAAAAGTAATATGCGGATAACACCGTCTATCAAACCCTCAGCCAACTGGCCAAACCCGAAGGCAAACTTCAAGGAGAAAGATAGGTTTAACTTCTCAGTTTTCAAGTGTCAGATGTCAAGACGACGCTTTAGTATCGGCGAATACCTACGGTCGGCGAATACAGAAGGTAAACCTCCAACAGAAATTCGATCGATCAGACGTAATGTAGCCAGATCTTTTGCTGCATCTATAGGCTCAGCTCGGTGCAGGGTCGCTGCACAATCCCAAATGAATAGATCATCCGCCCGGTGTTTGCGTTTAGTGATAAAGCAGGGTTGCAGCGCGTGCTCACACAAGCCTCGCAGCAGTTCAGCAGCTTCCTCCTGGGACATGCCTTCAATCCCGGAAGCCGTTCCAGCAATGGCGTACAGCGCTTTCTTCCCCGTCACCGGGTGCGGTCTTACCAAGGGATGTGATACGGGAGGATCGTCGTGCTCTATGCCTTTTGCCGGAGCGGGCGCGTGGTCCCCCCGCGGCGGCGCGATACCCGCCCCAAACTTGTGCAGCACGATCAGGTTTTCTAGTTCGCATTTAGTGCTTTCTGACAAAGCATCATACGCAGCCACCAGATCACAGATTTGCGTCTCACCACCTTCAGCAGGTACGTGCAGCGTATGCAACATTGTCATAGACGCTACGTTTGCGCGAAAGGACTGGTCGGTATGCCAGTGCGATGCATTGGTCACAGGTTTGTCTTCAACGCCATCTACGTTGCAAAGGACCAGTATCTCAGGGTAGTCCGGCACTACCTTGGGTAGTACAGGTTCGCCAAGCCGACGGGCAAAATCGACAAACTGTGACTTGGAGAGCCCGACTTCAGGTAACACTATGCAGCGGTGCTCGTAGAGCTTAAGCAAAACCGATCGAACGCCGTCGTCTGTCAAGTTTGCAACATCAACGTCTCTTATCTCGACGCCGCAACCTCCTGAGAGGGGTACGCTCAGCACGTTTAGCCCCGGCCGTGGCGCAACAGTTTGCCCGGCGTCGCTCCCGTTGCTTGACCGGCTTCAAACGTGAGTACGCCGTTTACAAAAATGGCTTCGTACCCTTCTGCGCGCTGTACTCGGCGCCATTCGTCACCTGGAAAGTCGTGCACGACCTCGCCTATCAATTTTGGCAAGATATCCAATCGATCCAGGTCATAAACGATAACGTCCGCAGGAGCACCTTCGGTCAATCGGCCGCGATCATGGAACCCTCCGGCTTGAGCTGGCAAACCACTGAGCCGGTAGTGTGCTTCCTCCAGACACATTTTCTTCTCATCCCGAACCAACCACATTAAAAAATCAGTGGTGTAGGAGCCGCCATTGAAGAACTTGGTGTGCGCACCCCCGTCAGACACGCCGGGAATCGTATAGATCGAATCTGTCATCATCTCAGCGACAAAGTCTGGATCCAGATGATCCTGCAAATAAGGGAAGAGGAATTCGGTATCTATCCCGGCTGCAACCACCAGGTCGAGCATGGCATCGATCACATGCTTATCTTGGTCACCGCTCACCTCGATCAGCGTTTTACCCACTAAGTGTTCAAGGTTTTCTTTGCCGCAGACGTCATGCACGATGAGCCCTTCTATGGTCGCACTCATGCCCGCCTGTGCCTTGCGTGCCGTTTCCACAGCACCATCGGTTTCCTGCTTTATGCGCTGGCGTATATCCGGATCGGCTAATTTCGCCAGTCGTTCCTCACCGGTCCCCATCAACGCCTCTTTCCACGCCGGACTTGAGTCCCAGAACGCCCAATTATTCAGCGAAAAAGCCATCCCCATACGCAACGTAAAGCTCTGTCCGAAGATACGACGACCTGCTTCGTTGTTTTCCTTAAGCCAACGCATTTCCTTCTGGTGAAAGTCGGGGTTACCTTTTTGGGTACTCACGAAATTGAAAATGATCGGACGGCCAGACACTTCGGCAAGCTTTTCGATGAAGGCTTTGTCTTCTTTTGGATTGCCGGTGACCTGACTGATCTGGATGAAACCTTCGTCTCTTTCTTTAAGCACCCTCGCAAGATTGAATATATCTTCATCAACCATAATGTCGGTGACCTGTGGCGTGCCGTCATAGTCACCCTGGGTGGAGTTGGGTCCGAGGCGTTGGATAGAAAAGCCGCATAGGCCCACATCCATGCCCTCGTGTAGGAGACGCGCCATTTCCGCGCGTTCGTCTTCCGTGGCGGCGCGAGTTTTCGCAGCTTCGAGCCCCATCACGTAAATCATCAAGGGTCCGGTGGGCATGTAGTGCAGGCAGTTAACGCCTTTTGGTGTCTTCTGCAGAGATTCCAGATACTCAGGGATCGTTTCCCAATCAAACGGCATTCCCGCTTTCATCGTCTCAAACGGGATCGCTTCGTTGCGGGTCATGGTTAGTAGTGATCGATCCTTCATGTCCGGTTTCACCGGTGCAAATCCAAAACCGCAGTTACCCAACACTACCGACGTCACTCCGTGCCAACCTGATGTGGTACACCAGGGATCCCAATGGATCTGCGCATCGTAGTGGGTATGTAGGTCAACGAATCCCGGCGCCACGATCAAACCATCCGCATCAATAACCTTCTTTGCGGTACCCCGGGGACGACCACCGATCTGCGCAATAATCCCGTCTTTGATCCAAAGGTCACCACGGTATCGAGGCGAACGTGCGCCATCAATGATGGTACCGCCCTTAATATGAACATCAAATTCTTGTGACTCTTCTTGTGACTGGGTGGCAGCCATATCGATCTCCTTGCCTATAGATTTATTCGAACAAGAAATCCAACTCGAATGAGCTCGATACTCATATCGGCTTTGCCGGTCGGCAAGGCCATCATCAGATCGATCACTGGTATGTCTTTGGGTCGAGCCATGTTTACGATGATCCTTGTAAGTTTGCGGATTCCATTTCCGGGCAATATGGAGGGGATGCATCGTAAACAACATTGCGGTCGTAAATTTCGATCAGCTCGTCACAGGGGCCGTAAACGTAGCCTGCGTTGTGAGCAATCGGGAAACACCATTGCCACTCACCGCTGGCCACCGTCGGTGGAACCAGTGGCACAACTGGATCCCCGACCTGCAAGGCAACATGATCCAGATCAATGTCGGTTAGCCGAAGGTAATTCGCGCCGGGATACCGCTTCCCTACCTGGGCCGTTGCGATGGGCGTCTCCGAACACACTTCGATCTCTACCCTCGCTGCCATATCGGCGAACACGAATCTTCGTGCCCCGGGAGACACCTCCGGCAATTCTTCTAGGTGGACACCAAGCTTGCTTTCGAAAGTTCTTTGTAACGATGCGAACGTATCCGGATGATAATGAAGGATCGCGTATGGCGTTGGCGAACTCGTTTCGTTTGTCAATAAATAGCGCTGACTGTCGATCAGGGCCTCAATGCCATTTCGCGCATCAATCGGGCGCGGCTCCGAAAACGAAAGTTCGCGCGCCTGTGCACGCATCTGTTGATACGCCTCCATAGGGGAGTCGTTCACCGGCACCACAATCGTTAGATCACTCTGGAAAGGCACATCGCTCGCTCTTGCCTGGCGAAGATGAGCAGCCGTCTCTATGAGAAAGAGTTGCTGGTGCGTGGTCGGATTCTCCAAAACCAAGGAGCGAAAATCACCAAATGCAGGTTCCATTTGCGCATGCATCCAACGCGCGGATTCTGGCATATCCACCGACCATGCAAGCACCCCACCGACGCTCTGGTGTGTGAAACCAACAGCGTTAAACGCCCGCTGGACGGATTGCAGATCGGTGACTGTTACCCCGTGATGGGCAGTGCGAAGCGTTGCCATTGCAACCACTCACATGACGTATTAATTGAATGTAATGTATCTATTCATATTCATTGGTTCAATACTAACCTGATAGAATCGTAGTATTTATACTATTTTATTACGATTGCTGATTGCGCCAATCTGCTGCCGAGCCAACTTGATACGGTCTACACCTCTCGAATGTACTTATCGGCAACCTGCTAGAATCGAACTTAACCTGAAATGATCCCGGGAGGATTCGATGGCCCGCACCGAGCGCACGGTTTGTGATCCCAACCGCCACGCCAATCCGCATTGTGGTCTCTCGGCGACGATCGAGGCTGGAAGAATCATCGGGGTGGACATTCTAAGGAAGTTCAAACCGAAGGAATTTCCACAAATCCCCGCAAGGGGAAATTTGATATCAGCGAGTTTACCGCTAAGTCATTGAAAGAGATGGCTCCGCCTGCTGGGCTCGAACCAGCGACCCGCTGATTAACAGTCGTGGTCGTAACTCATTGAATTTAATCAGGTTTCGGTGAAACTCAAGTAAACTCTACGATATAGGGAAGTTTGTGTTGAGGCAAGTTGAGAACAATTGAGTCTGCTTGAGGGTGTTGGGGTACCTGATTTAGTACCTCTTTTTCTAGCGTGCTAATAAACTCTTTCTGAGACCTACTTGGCTCCATACCTCGAATCGCGAAAACTCAATTTCGCTAGACCGACAACCAGGAAGTTTCTACCAATAAGCAACGATCATGGACGATTCAGTTAAACAACCAGCGAGAAACGTAAACATCGCGTCTGGCGCTATTTTAATCTACGTTTTGGCTGGTGGTGATATCACAGGCTTTCAAGCAGGGTCTTTTACGATGCCAGTAGAACGAACTTGGGTTCTCTCCTGGGCTGCAGTGTTAGTCTGGGCTTGGATGTATTATCAGTACTTTCTGGCGACTTCTGATCCCTGGAAGACCGTCAAAGAGAAGTTACATAGCTACGATCGTACCCACTCGTTCCTGGTTTCGTTCTTTCCCAATCAACCCGTCACTGAAGAAGACCTGGATTCAGCCACTCAGCACATCCTGACCCAGATGAATAATAGCCAGTGGAGACCCGCTGGTTGGGATCGAAACCTTGAAAGAGAGATGCAGCGCGCGCCACCAGCTGCCAAGGAAGATGCAGTCGAGAGGCGCTTAGCATTGAGCAATTCACTTTTGAAACCAATGAGAGGGCATACAATTCTGGCCCACCACTCGAGATGAGAGGTTTGAGGTTCGGAATAAAGGCGAACTCATCACTAACGATGGAGTGGAAGAATGGGTCACACACACTGAAGACCAACGGTCGAACCGGCTTTTTTCCGGTCCCGTTGTTTCAGTTCTGTAAGATAAAAGCAAGAAGCATTGGGCTTTGCATTAGGAATGACCACGAAATTAGTCAGCTCTTTGTACCCAACGCTCTCGCCTTTCTCGCCTTGATTTGTGTGCTCTTCAGATTGTTGACTCCGGATGTCAATCCTCCAGACTTTCCCTCTCTCGGTAGTGAGTAGAACTAGCCGTCAAGCTATGAGCAACGGCACAACAGGCACGTTAGTGTCCTTTCGGATGCGGGTATCTCGGAAAACTGACGTTGAAAGTTGCCTTCCCCCTTGTCTTCCTCGTCGCCAATCATGAGAGTGTAGCCTTTGCCCTTGATCTCAATCCCGAAGGGGTAAGCCGCACGAGGTTCGTAGACGGTGGCAAGTGCCTCGATGTTTTGGTCGCCGATCTTGAGGGGTTTTGGATTGGTCATTGCTAATGGTTGTGGGTCCTCAGTTTGGGACGTGACGTTTACGTTACCTTCTTCGATTGGAGTAGCGGCTACGCCGAATAGGTCAGACAATTCGCTAATCACGTGCAGGTGTTCGATGCACGCAATTCTGAACGCGCTAGAGCGGTCCCTGATTTCAGTCCCGACAATTTTCTCTGCTTTGGAAATGTGCTCTCTTAGGCTCTCTATATGATTTCGTTCGGATAGCCACCAGAATCCGCGTTTCCCGGCCAGGACAGGGGTGGTTGGCAAAAATACTGCGTCGAGCGTGCCAGGGTCTCGCGGTCTATTCTGAGGAAGGTTTTCGACCCTGACTCCCTTAAGCGTTAATCCACCACCTTCATAGTCTTTATCCAGATGCGCAACAATGGAGTTGCGTAATTCCATCAGTGCCTCGTGCTCATGGCTGTTCACTACCGGATCGAGAAATGGGTACTTCCACGGACCATTAGTTTTCTTTTGGCTTTTGCTTAGTTGCCCCCACGACGTTCCGTCTTGGCCAGACCTGAGCGAGTTAATCTCGGGACTGTAATTGCCAGACCAGGGTTTCTGATAGTCGACAACGAGACTACGGGTGCACGCGATCTTCAGCTGATATGAAAGCTCGTCGTATTGGTCTGCAAATTCCTCTGCTACTAAACCAGCCGATCTGAACATGTGCCACATCTGTAGAAGACCGCGAAGTGGAGTGACATGCGGTTCGAGTTCACTCTTGGCCGCTTCCGCATCATCTGTGAGATCAACGGACATACGAAGTACCGAGTTCCGGGATTGGTAGCGAACGCATAGTATCCTCAACCTTTTGACAAGAGCGAGCAGTCTATAGCCTGAATGATCGTTATTGCGTCCTAAGGCTCAGAGTAGGTTGATTTCTGGAGGTAGGCGCATGAGCTCGAGTGGTTGATCTGACGCTGATCCAAAATCAGTGAGACCTTCCCATTTCAAGCAGCCTTTAACCGTATTAGGTACCTGATCCATGACTGTCATCACCTATATGAGTCGCCAGTCAATTTCTTTAATTCACAACCCTTTTTGGTAATTAGCTTTGCGTTCGCTGTAGGTTAACCAGCGCAGTTTACGCCTGAATCGTAGATCTGCAGGACGCAATGCCATTGGGCTCAATGGACCTTAAACCTTAGAAGTAGGCTGTGATTCCGAGATTCTCTTAAACATAGCCAACGCTTGGCTAACGACCCCGGTCACGTCAAACATCTCACATCCATCTTCACCAAACTCAAACGAATGAAAAATCCCTCCCGGCACGAAGACAAACGAACCCGGCGTACATCTTTGCGTGTTTTCACCGCACGTAAAATTGCACTTCCCTTAAGTACAAAGAACGTCTTGTCCCAATCATGACGATGGAGTGGCGCACCTGCACCCGCCTTGCCAAACTGTAGCGCGATCAAAGATCAGCAAAATATTTTGGCCGTGCACCTCAAGCGCTCAAACGACACAGCATCATTCCAACAGCGCCATTGAACTGCCTACGTTGACAACGCCTAGACCAAAGAGAGGCTTGTAGCCGAGGAGTTCCTGCACGCGAGTAGGCATCTCCCGCACCTTCTCTATCGGCACGGTGAGAAAAAGATTTTCGGCAGTGCGCATCCAACCGACAACGAAGCCGTAACCCAGACCGCGTCGAGACTGATTCTCGGTTGTATTCGCTCCTCCCCCGTGCAGTGTGCCGCCGAGCCAGAAGAGCGAGTCGCCAGCATCCATCTCAGCATAGGTGATCTCGCTCGGTTCCGGGATACGATCGCGATCCCAAACATGAGAGCCAAGAACTACCTGGGTTGCACCATTCTCCCTCGTGAACTCGGAGAGAGCGAGCATGACCATTACGCTGACGTGTGGGCTATCGCTGCGCAGCATCGGCCATGCGTTTTCATCGCGATGGAGGCGCTGTGCCGCCTCGCCCGGACCGATCTGGATCAGTTGGGAGGTGTTGAGCAAATAGTCCGGACAATTCGGTTTGAGAAAATAATCGCAAACGTCGAGCGCCGGTGACTCACTTAGAAACTCGACAAAAGTCGGTGACTTGTATGGTATCCCGTCGAACCGAATCGTCCTGGAGCCGTAGAAGACCTCCATTGTCGGGTGGTTCGGATTTCGCGACTCCGGAGAGTTGGAGGCGATCACAGGGTCGGGGTCTGCGTTGAGACCGCGCAATTGCTCGGGTGTGAGCGCACCTGCGACCACACACACCCCATCACGCGCAAGGGCCGCATTGAGCGGCACGACTCCCTCACTCGCTGCAATTCGCACGATCTCAGTCATGTTTTCCTCAATGCCTAGAACCTGAAAGTAGCCTCGATACCAATAGTACGAGGACGATTGACCGCGAATGTGTCAGCAGCGAAATCAAGTTCTCCACCGGCATTTACGAAGGGCAATCCCAGATTTCCGTCTATCGACGTAAACTCAACATCGTTTGTCAGGTTCGAACCATAAGCAACAACGGACCAGGAATCGGTCTCAAGACCCACACGCAAATTTAGAATGCCCAATGACGACATTTCGCTCGATGGGAAGTTCGTCACCGTCGAGAACCGTGACCCTGTGTAGTTGAAGCTCATATGGCCTGTCAGCAACATACCACCGTCCGAGATTGGAAACGCGGCATCAGCACCAACGGAGTACGACCACTCAGGCGTGTTCGCACTCTCGTTGCCTTCACTTAGATCAAAAGCGAATCCGGTTGCCAAAGTGGCTGGCGACAACAACTGACTGTCCTGGAATTCAGTATCTTGATAGGCGCTACTGAAGAAGGTACTGAAGTTTCCATTCACTCGCCAAATCGCTTCTAGCTCGAGGCCTCGTATGTCCAACTCCGGACCATTGGCCACCATGACAAAGGGATTGGAAACCTGGACCTGTGGGTCATCGAAGGTGGTATAAAAACCTGCAACGTTCAAGGTCAAAGCATCGTCCGCCCATTGCGTTTTAACACCGATCTCATAGCTGAGCACTTCGTCTTCAGAAAAAGCACGAACGTTACTGAATACGGTCGGATTCCCGCCAGACGCGAAAAATGCAGAGCTCGACGGATTCAAGTTGCCGTTCCTGGCGCCGGTTGCAACACCTGCATAGATCATCACATTGTTTGAAAAATCATACTCAACAGCCACTCGTGGCAAGAATTTAGTCAGCTCGAACACACCCTTGTTCGAAAGCCCAGCGCCAATCACGAAATCCGTCAGATTGCCCAATACAAATGGCGGTGCCAGGCCGAAGGGGCCACCACCGAGTGCTAGGGTTGAGACGGTCGTTTCATTAACAATCTCTTCGTCAACGTAGCGCACCCCACCAATCAGCCGTAGGTTGTCGGTAGCTTCATAAGTCAGTTCGAAAAATGCCGAGAGCTGCTCTGATTCAACTGTGCTGTGCTGATTAAAGAGAGCATTACTACCAGCCGGTAGTACAACAAAATCACCAAACTCAACTGCCTCAGTGTCATTACCGGAATCTAGCTCGGTGTCCTGATAATAGAGTCCCGCTATAAAGCTTAATGGCCCTTCCATTTGCGAGACAATCCGAAACTCTTGAGTAAAACTTTGATCGTCGTTCATCACGACACTTCTAGGGGTTAACGCTACGGGTAAAAACAATCCAAATGCGCGGCATCCCGGGCAAAGAAACTCCGTCGCGGTCTCTCGCTTAAAAAGCCCTGTAACCGAAGAAAGCGTTACCGATTCTAAGTCGTAGTCGATTTTTGCGCTGTAAATCTCGAAGTCATCTTCATTGTCACCGTCAACTAGAGAATCTGAAACAAGGTCGTCTGCGTCGATTGGAGGCGCTGCAACGGCATTGCTCTCGCCGATGTCATCGTTCCCAACAAATGCCATAAGTCGTACACTGAGCGCGTCATTCGGTTCATAAAGAGCGACCAATCGCGTACTAACAGATTCATAGTCGTTGATATCGCTTGCACCAGTCGCAGAATTGTCGATAAACCCGTCATCGTCACGGTAGTTAACCACTGCTCGAATACCAAACGTATTGGGGGAAAGGATTAGCGATGTTGCAGCGGATACAGCGTAGTTCGTACCACCATCGTCAGTCGAGCCCAAACCCATCTTAACAATGCTATCGGAGATGCTTTCACCCGAAAGGTCTGGGGATCTAGTCGCGTAGCGTATCGTGCCACCTACCGAACCTTCGCCAAAGAATGTTGGTTGCGGTCCACGCAACACTTCAACTCGATCGAAATCAAAGAGGTTGAAATCACGTTGGCTTGCAGTGGACTGCGCCATGGGAATGTCATCTAGGAATTGGCTGACGAGTGGTCCGGACAACCCCGTGTCCGATAAGCCCTGCATAGCGCCGTTTGCAACTCCGCGAATACCAACATCGTTCTGATTAGGGCCGCGGTCATTCAGGTTGAGCCCTGGTATTCGCGCAGCAATGTCCTCAAAATCGGTGATCCCTTCCCGTTCAATCAAGGTGCTATCGAGAGCGGAAACAGCGCCGCCAATATCTTGCACGGTTTCCTCACGGAAACGCGCGGTGACAACAATTTCTTCGTAAACCAAAGCATCACTAGCCTGACTCGCATTCGCATCGGCACCTTCTGCGATTGCGACTGATGCGCCAAATCCTAGAATAAGCCCTAACAAAGACCCCAGGATTCGTTTGTTTCTAGGGGTCTGGCAATCCATTCGACCCTCTTGTTTTGCGTGACGGCACTTATGTTTAATTTGCATGGTTCCTCTCATTTCTCAAATTAGGTCATTTACGAAAAGGTCCTGGGTTAGCCAAGCACGCTATCTACCCACCCACCTCAAATTGGTCTAGCTCGATATTCGCAATCAACGAGCGATAGTCATCACTCGAACCCGGGGAAATGCTGTGATTGAAGCCTGTTTGATCAGACCACCACGATGTACAGCCTTTATCGTGTGTTGTGCCCTCAAATCGCCGCTCAACATCTCGAGTGAATTCATCAACGAATTCCTGCTTAGGGTTCAATGACACAATCGCCTCGCGTTGTAAGTGCTCAACCATTCGAACCACATAGTCGCCCTGTGCTTCTATCGTCTGTAGCGCAGAGTGCAATCCCGTACCATTAGGGCCCATCATTAGAAACAAGTTGGGGAAGTCATGAATCATGACTGTTTTGAAGGAAGTTACTCGATTCTTCCAAGCCTGGGTTAATTTCAACCCCCCAGCTCCAGTTAGATCAATCTCGTTGGCAATGTTGAACGCTTTAAAGCCTGTAGCAAAAACAATCACGTCGACATCGTAGCTTTCCCCGTCGGACACCAACCCACTCTGTGTTAAGGAATCCACGGCGCCCGTCACCAGAGTGACATTGTCTTTGTCGTAGGTTGCGTAGTACCTGTTAGATATCGTTGCGCGCTTACAGGTAAAGTTATGATCTGGTGTTAGTGCCTTAGCCACTTCTGGATCTGACACACTCCGCTGTATCTGCTGTCGCGCTCGCATTTCGGCATTCGTGTTCACCTCTGTACCGACACGATGAAGGTCGATACTGCTGGATTCCCAGGACTGGTAAAGGTCGTGACGCAGTTTGGTCACGGCCTCGGGATTGCTGCGAAATTCCGCTCGTTCTTCTTCTGTGTATTCGGGGTCCTTCTTTGAGCCGACCCAAACCGGGCTGCGCTGGAATACGAAAAGCTCTTCTACCTGATCCGCAATCTCCGGCACGATCTGCACCGCGGTGGCACCGGTGCCCACAACCGCTACACGCTTACCCGTCAAGTCGAGCTCGTCAGGCCATTCGGTTGTATGAAACTGCTGACCCGAAAAAATATCTTGGCCTGGGATGTCCGGCAGGTTTGGCGTGTGCAACCCCCCTAACGCTGAGACAATCGACTTGGCGGCAAAGGTCGAGCCGTTTGAATCCGTTAGCACCCAACGGTCTGTTTCCCAAACAGCCGATTCCACGAGCGTGTTAAAGGTGATTTGATCGTAAACGTCAAATTCCGTCGCGCACTTTTTAACATAGTCCCAAATTTCAGCACCTGGGGCGTACCATCGTGACCATTCCGGATTCGGCGCAAAGGAGTATGAATACAGATGCGAAGGCACATCACAAGCCACCCCCGGGTATCGATTGTCTCGCCATGTACCGCCTACATCAGCACCCTTCTCAAAAACGTGGAAGTTGGCAACCCCTGCCTCTTTCAGCTTGATCGCTGCACACACGCCAGATAAACCAGCGCCAATCACTACAACTTCGTAAATCTTCATTTCGTTCATTCTTTCATCTATTCCAACGACTGCCCGCCGTCGACAGGCATACGAACGCCGGTCACAAAGCTTGCATCGTCACTTAACAAAAAGGCCGCGACTGCTGCGATCTCTTCGGGCTTGCCATAGCGTCCTAACGGTATCGACTGATTAATCGTCGCACGCGACACCTCGGAATGGCGCGCATCAATAAACTCTTCAACTGCACCCAACATGTCCGTATCGATGGGTCCCGGGCAAATCGCGTTAACCCGAATGTTATGCTTTGCATATTCAGTGGCAGCGTTGAAAGTGAGGTTTGCCACCGCACCTTTGCTCATGCCATAAAGTGACAAGCCGCGGTTAGCTCGCATCGCGGCCATGGAGGCAGTGTTCACAATCGAACCACCACCATCACTGGCCAACATCGCTGGCTTGGCATACTTGATGGCTAACCATGCGGCGCGCACATTGACCGCAATTATCTGCTCAAACAACTCTAAGCTGTTATTTTCAAAACGATTATAAGCACCAAAAATCCCGGCATTGTTAACCAGACCATCCAGGCGGCCATGACTTTCCAGTGCGGTATCGATCATGGTTCTAACTGTACTCTCGTCTGCAAGATCTCCCACAACCATCGAAAATCTGGCGTCGTCATCGCCACCCGCTCTCTCTGCAAGCTCCTGACCAACAGCATTCAGAGCCGCTTCATCTCGGTCGACGACCACAACATCTGCGCCTTCGTCAGCACAACGCAGGGCGATTGCTCGACCAATACCATTTGCGGCACCCGTTACCACCACTACCTTCGCCGCCAGCTTTCTGTGATCTAAGGTTTCGCTCATCTTCTGCCTCCCTGACTTAGACATCGCTCTTTGGTTCTAGAAAGCGAATCTCGTTACCTTGGCCCGTAGTGCCGTGGTTCATACCGGCATAGTTCGGCCGATTTGAAACACCGGGTAAGGGATTAACGCCGAGCAGTCCGTTAGCAAGATACCCGCCGTCAACGAGCTGAGTCGTACCGGTGACAAAAACACTGTCGTCGCTGGCAAGGAAACGTACCATCGAGGCAATGTGCTCAGGCTCACCACGCAGCGTCGAGGGCTGGATTTTTTTGATGACCTGTTCAGCCTCTTCAGTTCGCCCACGATGCATCAGATCAGTAAAGATAATGCCAGGGCATACGGCGTTCACACGGATGTTCGACTCAGCCAGTTCAACAGCCGCATTCATGGTTATGTTCACCACAGCCGCCTTCGTCGCAGAATAAGCCAACGGCCCACCTTTGCCGCTGAGCGCAGCGATCGAGGCGGTGTTAATGATCGAACCTCCTCGACCTGCTCTTTGCATCGCCTTGGCACCGTGTTTAATCCCTAAGAAAACGCCTCTAGCCATCACCGCGAACGTCTGGTCCCAGTGCGCTACGTTGAGTTCTGTGATTGGACCAATAGCACCACCAATACCTGCATTGTTGAAGACAATATCTAGGCTACCGAAGTCAGACTCTGCAACCTCCATCAGTTCAACGACCTGCTCTTCTTCAGCAACATCGACACCCTGAAATCTGACTTTGTCTTGGTAACCTCGGTCTGAAAGATCTGACACAAATTGATGACCAGCATCTTGATTCATATCACCAATAACCACACTTGCGCCTGCGGCAAGGAATTGTTCTGCCGTGGCCGCGCCGATGCCACTGGCCCCGCCGGTAATCACCGCAGTACGACCTTGCAAGCTCCCAAATACTCTGGCCATTACTTTCTTTCTCTCTATGATTGGATTGCTGCGTAACATGCCTTTAAAAGATCAATCGCTCTCGGGTCCAGTGACTGAGGCTCGCGCATAAAATTCATCACATAGCTGAATGCCAATCCGGCTTCGGGATCAGCGAACCCATATGAGCCACCCCAGCCATGATGGCCAAAACTCTTGGCACCACCGCCATACATGCCTGTCCCGTCATCCAACCCAAATCCCACGCCCCAACTTATCGGAATGCGTATCACCAGATCTTCATTCGTGATCTGGCAGGCAAGCGTCTGACTTAAGGTTTTACGATCAGCAATGTTCTCGGTATTTCCGCGTACATCGTCAATGAGAACGTTGTACATGCCAGCGACACCTCGAGCACTCGCGGTTCCACCGGCTGAGGGAATACCCATGGCACGCCACCGACGTTGGTTCGCGAGATCAAACGCGACGGGGACATTAACCTGCGCAAGAATCTGATACTCGTTATAGGTCTCGATTCCACCTGAGAAGGGAAGCCCATCGTGCAGCATCTCGGCCACTCGGCCTTCTTCGTCCTCAGGCAAACCTAAAAATACATCCAGCCCGAGTGGGCCGGCGATTTGGTCGCGAAAATACTCACCCACCGATTGGCCAGTGACGCGAGAAACAAGTGCTTCAGCTAGGTAGCCGATAGTAATGGCGTGATACCCGGACCGAGTGCCGGGTTCCCATTGGGGCGCCTGGCCGGCCAGTCTATCAGCCATCCCTGCAACGTCGTAAACGTCATCAACGGTTACCGGCTCTACGGGCCCACATAGTCCGGCTTGATGGGAGAACAATTGAGCAACAGTAATTGTTTCTTTGCCAGCGGCTGCAAACTCTGGCCAGTAATCGGCAACTGGATTTTGCAGTTCTAGTTTGCCTTGCGCGACCAATCGGCTAATACACGCCGCCATCGCTCCTTTGGTCGTCGACCAAACATTGACCAGCGTATCTTCTTGCCACGGCTCAGCCTGCGCGCCGTCGCGATGACCACCCCAGATATCCACCACCTTCTCTCCCTGATGGTACACACAGACAGCTGCGCCTACCTCGTTTTGCTGCTCGAAGTTGGCGGCAAAAACTTCGCGCACCTTTTCGAAAGGTTGCGCAACCGCGCCATGAACTTCTTGAATTGACATCTAGACTCCTCAACCGGCTATCAACAACATGACAAATTAAAGAGTGGGGCGAGGAGCAACAAGGTCACTTCCTCTAAACCTCTAGGGGACAATTTCGCTCATCATTTTCCGATCTATTTCTTTAGATCTGAGGGGTTCTTACCAAACACTCGGCGGAACGCGCGCCGAAAGCTTCTGGAATCGCTATAACCCAGTTGCTCTGCAATCTCCTCAAATGACAGCCCGGTCTCCATGTGGTGAACAACCGTTTCGTACAAAACCATATCAGAGAGGGCCCTGAAAGATGTTCGCTCAATGCTGAGCTTACGACGCAACGTTGCCACGCTCATCGCAGCGGACGCTGCAATTGCAGACTGGGACGTAATTCCTTTTCGCAACGCACTCTCGACATAAGCCCGCATCTCGGAGGCAAGAAAATACTTCTTTCTCCAAACCATGTTCTGTAGAAAAATTTGATGAAGGTCATTTCGCCAACTTCGGAGGTTTTTCTGGATTATTGGCAAATTTTCAACTTTCCGTGGATAGCGGATTTCTACACCCTCGCCATGGAACTCCAAAGCGCAATCGAATATACCCAGCAGGCTGACCGTGTCAGAAGCACGAGATGTTGCAGTTCTTATCCGCACCGCCTGCAACGGAACGTCTACCGGCCAACAAAAGATCGAATGGTAGGGAATGCAAGTAAGTTCCAGCAAGATCTGCTTGGCGGTCGTGTCAGAATCTATAAACCTGAGCGATACCCTTGTTTCATCTTGTCGATGCGTGATGCGCATTTCGATGTTGCGGTAAACGATGTTTGGCTGCGTGCGCCATGGAAATCATGGCCTCACCCAAATTCTCCTCATGTAGTGCACGAGCTATGATTAACTCTGTGGTGCCGGATGGCATGGGGTATTCACCCAGGCCAAACTGCTCATCATCCAGTTCCACGCCCATGGCAGAAAATAGGCGCCAGAACTCGTCAGGCTCAGCATAACCACTGCTTCTTTCGAAAAGATTGGTCGGCATGCCTACCCTTTCCAGCAATCCCTTAAGGGAATTAGGTGTATAGCCTGCTTGAGTTGCTAGCTCAAATAGATCACTGGTGGGCATTAACGCGATCAGTTCGCTGTTAGAACCCCTGACTTCTTCCATTTCCAACGCGCCTGAGCTCAGCATTTCAACCATTTTGCCAAACAGACAAACAATAGCCAGCCACCGGGACTTGTTAACTTGTTTCGAAGATAACGGTCCTTTTTCTTCGAGCTGCTGACGTATCCCCATTTATTCCCACGCGAAATCATCATCCTATCTGAGCTGAAAATGTTAGGCGCGTTGTCCTTGCATAGAATCGCTAGCCTAGCCGAAAGCGGAAATGGTTACTTTGGAGTCGAAAGTAGACCTGGCATTGCCAGCTGACCCCAAATCAGTCGCCGAGCTAGGATCCTCGGTGCTAAGGAATGGTTTAGGTACCTAAAGAGGTACCCAAATAAGAAACAAGCCTACCCACTGATACCAAATCAGTGAGCAACCCCTGTTAGGCCAGGCTGCGATAGTTTTGACGCGACGTTGATTGAATCACTCGATAGCGTCCATGTTGACAATATCGACCGCTGAAAACCCACCGGTCTTTTTGAAATTCATATTGTGGACGAAGTTACCTAACGATTCGGATGGGTCAATTCGATCCATGTTCATTGTTTCCAAGGTCGATCTGGAAAGAACAACGGACAAGATTGGGGTATCTTCCTGGTGCCCCGTTTTGGTATCTAGTAACTCGTCGGTAGCAGTAACAACTACAACTGTATCGGGCAGAATTGCAAACAACTCACGACCAATTCGTAGAACACAACTGCAAACATAGTCTTGGTATGCCTCGTAGAATTTACCCCTTGGCAGTTTCTTTACAGACAACTTCCCACTCTGCAAAAGTGAATACGATTCGTCCGGAACTATGTCGGAACCGTGGACTTTTAATTCAGCGTTCAGTACACCCCCATCAGTAACGTTGAAGCTCACGTCTGAACCTAAATCCTCGATGTCTGAAAACGTCTGATATTTCTTGATGACTTTCAGCTTTACTTCCGACTCGCCTGCGATAAGTCTCTTGGCATACTCTACTTCCTCCTTCCATTTGGAGTGTTTTTCCTGCCACGATTTGTGTTCGTTTTCAGTAGTTTTTGCATCCTCAGATTTAGCCGCTTCAAGTTGTTCCTCAAGGCTTGCCATCTGCGACTCCTCTCTACGAAACAAGCGTGCAAACACGTTGGGGCGATATGTTTCAATACTGTGGAGCGCCTTGGATTGTTTTGCGAAAGTTGGCTCGGGTTCCTTAGGTTCTGATTGGCTCGATTTAACGATCCAATCAACAGGTTCAGAACAATCTTTGTGAATCGACTGGATTTGAACCATGTATTGGTCGTATGCGGCAGCGGTCTCTGCTGCGCGTTCAAGCTCCTCCATCTTCGCAAGCTGTTTTTGCTCACGCTCAAACTCACGTTCGCGCCGCTTCGATTCTCGCTCTGCAGCTCTTACCGCCGCCCCAATCGATCTGACCGTCCCTTTCCAACCCATGCCGCTTCCAAGCTGAGGTACAATTCAAAAATACTCAAAAACTCGTAGAAAGCCAATCGTGCAGCTTTCTTCGAGAAGCAGCCAATACCAGAAGTAATTTGTGACTCGCTGACAGTGAATCAGTGGTAAGGCACCTTCTAAGTGCGATTGCGTAGAAAGGGGTACTCGAACAGGTTGCGGGTGCCAGCGACCTACTGATGTTGAATCAGCCGGCCGATCACTTGCGAGGGTTTCTAAGGCTCATTAAGGTACCCAATCAAGTACCCAAATTCTCGACGCTGAACGGCCTCTGCATCCGCTACAGGCATCACGTAGAGGCTAGATGTGCTCGTTTCAAGAGCAATTGGTGCATGAATGTGGATAAAACACCGCCAGCTGACCCCCAATCAACCGGCAAGACTGACAATCACGGATCGCCAGACAAGAAACTGCAGGTGTGATGCTTGCCATACCATCTAATCGCTCCGGGTGCTTCTAGAGAATCTCAAATACCACGCTGCGGAAGCCGCTCGGTAATCGATACATTTTCAGGCTCCCTAGTCTCGGCATCACTAACAAGGCAACGACAGCAGACATACGGCGGGCCACTATAGCCAGACATAGGTTTATATACGCTCGGTAGCCAAAGTAAGCGGCTCATCAATCATGAATGGACAACAATCAGGCATAATGCCATGTAACGATAAGATTGAAGGCAACCTGCTCGATCAGAAATACGGATCAAGCTAAGTCTATGAAACTCACCAAATCTATTCTCTTCGTCATGTTCACAGCCCTCGCCGTGTTGCAGATCTTGATGACCTTTTGACCATAATGAATATTACGTTTAGAGGCGCACCGATGGACGTCTTAAACGAAGCACAATATCTTATCGATTCAACCCGACAGCCATGGATGGATCCAAACAGCCCATTGAAGTGACAACTACGCTGAGACTGATCAATGCTCTACCTACCGTCATTCCATGGCGGCTGTAATTCGCGGTGTTATCAGCTCATCCCATTGCTCAGATGCATAGAACCAATTGTCCTCAACACCGTGCAAGATGACCGCTGTGGATGCCAGCGGCAAAAAGATAAAGCCTTGATTACTCACCGAATCTGTAGCGTAGGTGAACGGATAAAGGCGTTGATTGGGACTCTTTCCAAGATAGAGGGTCACGTCGAATCGATTTGAGAGTACAGGCTTATCGCCAACGATCCCTCGGGGCCAATCAATGAACCTGCCTTCCTCCCTATCTGGATCAAGATATGCTGGCGGATTCAACCGGCCTTCTCCATCGGACGAAACAACTCCTGGTCCATTCCAAACACTGAATTCGATGATGATTCGCGGATCTGAAATCTCAATTGGCGTCGCCAAAGAATCTCCACGGATCTCTATGAGGACGATTTCCTGTTTGGCGTGCAGCGGAAGAGATACCGAAACCGCAAGTACAAATGTCACCATCAGCTTCACGACGGAGCCTTCAGGTTCATCGCTCGACTGCCGAAGAAGTCCCCATGCTCCCGAAAGAGATCCCGGGGTTGGATCGGGTTCCGTGACGCGTCGTTTGAAAGACTAGCTTAAAGGTGGCATCACCTTGTTCTATCACGCTTAAGACGCCACTGCGTTGTTCGTCGTCTGAGACCCAAACAGAGCCAGATGATCTTAGTCCGATCCAGGAACCGTCCAGAGTCCAATCTTGTTGTGTGAGCTGTTGATTGAAAAAAGTAAGTAGATCTGGGGTACTCAAGGAAGTTTCGAGTGCTATCCGCGTTGTGGCGCCATCGCCACTACTGCTGACCCCACCAATCTCATTACCTTTGGTTTTGGCGGCCTTCGGTAGCGTCAATGTCGGCATTGCTCGATCCTGAAAAATACGACTGCCCATTTGTTGGATTAGCTGACATTGCCCCGGCGAGTTTTGACCCGAGGCCATGAGCGTTATGTAAGTACTAGCGTGCGGCGCTTCGCCAAAGGTAGCACTTAGGTTTCCCTTTTCATCGTGACACATGCTTAAGACATCTCTAACTCGCTGGATCCGTTCACTTTGAAATCCACCCCGCCGACCAGGGACATTGTTCCGTTCAGGCACATGCCACTGTGCTTCAGCCATCCGTTTCCGCAATTTCGCTTTGGCGTCATCAACGGTGGTTTTATCGGCCCGGTAGGAAACCATGGTCAAGTACGGTGATTGCCGACTCCCAATCAACGTGAATTCGGAAGGTACGTCAATCGAACGGAAGCGATCAGGCAGGGATCGTGTGATCTCTAGTTGACCTTGGCCAGGCATACCGAGCAACGTATTCGCGATATCAGGGTCGACGCAATCTATGGGAGAATCCGCCGATGCGCAGAATATAAAGAGAGAAGGTAAGACAACCAAGATTCTTTGAAGTATGCGATGCATGAAGGTCCCTCCGACACATTTTTTGAATTCGATAAAACGAGCTTGGCTCAACAGTGACCGAATGCATACCTCTTGTAAGACACAGTCACAAGCAAAATCCATCACGCCCATTCACCGAGTGGGCATAGGGGGTGCTCCAATTTTTTTGCACCTCTAGCGATGACCGGTGGGGTCACCGGCTTATTTAACATGTCAACAATTTGGAGAAGACCCACAACAATTTTCGATTCGAAGCACAGCTGGAAAATCATCCGATTAGCTCTTTTAGCGAAGCGAGCCGCTGGTTACTTAGTCTTGCCAGCGCTCGAATCGAGTTGATCGGTGGAAAACTGACGGGAGTGGAATGCCAGTAGGTCTTGATCATGATTGGTCACACCCACACACAAATTGCTTTCACTTCGAACATTACGGGAATTGATCCGATTGGACTGATAGTGACCAGCCTAAGATCGGAAGACTAGAGAACCCGCTCAGCCCAAATATTTTTGATCTTATCTGTAATTTCTAAGGTTTGAGGATCATTTTCGTAGCTGGTGTCGGCTTTGATTAGGCGCCCTAAACCGAGAGGACCTAGATCAGCGTAGTCTCGACTGCCACTGGTTTGCGACTGCCTATTGTCACCCGCCACGCCGTCGAGGTGCCCAATGTGTCTTGTCCTAGCCTCAAAACGCATTATAGCAAGGTTGTGATCACATGAGCAGTGAACTTCAATAACTGAGACTTCGTTGCTTAGGAATTGTGTTATCGGCGTTCCCGAATCTTTCGAATCAGAACGAGGATGACGCCAAAAAGAGACCGCTACTGCCGAGCCATATTGGGAAAGGACTTTTAGGAATATCTCATCGCTTGCGCGACTTAGACGTCTTCGCCACTGATGGTCGCCAACTCCTAATGTGTCAAATAGGGATTCAAGTATGTCGTCTTTATCAATAAATGGGATAGAAAGTTGTTTGGCAATTTCCCTCCCTAGCGTGGTTTTCCCACTGGCCGCAGCCCCAGAGACAACAACGATATGCTTATCGGTAATCATCGATCTATTGTACTGTGAATGGCAGCTCAGGGTTGTGGATTCAACTGGTCGATGCAACGCACTAGTCTCATACGATTGAGAAGGAATGTTGTTGATGAAATACCGCACACGGATCTATTACTCAGAATCCCAGAAATCACTGACGTGGGATCGCTGGCAGGAAGGCGACTTAATCGCAGGGACTAACAACAGTTACACAGCCACAATGGTTGAGCGTCAAATTCGCTTTGTGATGTTGGCTCACGTTAAGAACAAGAATACAGGACCCGCAGAAATGCGGATGAATAAATGGCGTTACGCACAGGATTCGAATTTGGTTGGTTTTTGGCGATGAGATCATCTTACTTATTCACATCTGTGTTGTTCCTACTAGCGCTTTCGGCATGTTTCGACGGGGAAGAACAATCCTGGACGCCTAAGCAGATCCACCATTCAGACAGTTTCACTTATACAACCATCGGCGATGTATCTAGCGATCTAATGGACCGTATCGCAAAAGAGCTGCATGAGAATCGAGACCGCATAGTAGGTGATCTACGCATCGAAGAAATGCCACCCGCAAAAGTTCGAGTTTGGGCGGAGCAAAAGCCTTTTGCAGATGCTTTTGGTGGAATTTGGCCGGTGCCTTGGCGTACGTCAACACTGAGGATTGGGAGATAAGACTCTTAGCTGTAGGGCATACCGACATCGCCAGAGTATCCGTCCATGAGTTTGCCCACCTTGTTACTGCCAAACTGAATAAGGACATCCCAAGATGGCTCTGGGAATCAATTGCGATCTACGAAGCTGAAGAAAAAATTGAAGATGGAAAAAGTATATCGTGCATTACCCATACATCGTACCCGACGCTTGATGAATTGAATGCGAGTCATACGACGAGCGCTGTAAAGGTCTATCGAATAGGGTATTCCCTCATAGAATACGTTGTTGAAGTGTTCGGTAGAGACTCCTTGATCGACCTGATTAGCAATGATGGTAACGTCCAGGAGTCATTGGGAGTAGCTGAAGCTGACTTTGAAAATGGCTGGCATCAATTCGTACTAAGCAGGTACGACATCGTCGATGTCGGAGCTGCAATGAACAAAGATCAGCTTGAAGCAAACATGAACGGTAAGACATTCACGAACGACAATGACGCGTACGCATTTACGTTGAATGCTGACAACAGCATGGATTTCAGTAGTGCACTCACAACTAGATTTTTTGGTCTACCAGACACACCTAACAAGAAAGGTACTTGGGAAGCTTCTAATGAAGGCAAACTTTGTGTTAGTTCGCCTGATTTCGATCAGTCCACTTGTACACCGTGGTACCTGACAGCAAGAGAAACGTTTCGACAAACAATCAGTAGTGATTGTAAGTGGTTCAATTGGCATCGAACTAAATGACTGTTGTGGGTCGAACTCAGACTTTGAGTTGTGCAATGCACGAAAATTCATCGTTGTGCACTGCAAGAGGCAGCTTCCGGCCAGGAGCTGTCGTTCCGCCATGAATGCTGGATCAAATCGACTGCTGGCCTTGCCAGCTCGTCAACTTTCGACTTAAATCGGTTACGGCTGCCAGCATCGGTTACTTCCTCCAAGCGGAAAATTAGCGAAAGCTAGCGTATTGCAGCAGTTTTTCGAAACTCAAGCCCCTCGAATTCTCCAGATGTTCTCCACTCCTCAATGTAGTTGAAAAACTCGACGGCACCTGGCGGGTATCCATTCGTATTGAGCTTATGACGGCGACCTTCTGGTTTTCCCTCGTTGTTGTAGTAACCGGGTGTGCAGTCTTCCCCTCCTACTATTGTTGCGAACTCGGCTTCCTCAATAGCTCGAACCCATTCTTGCTCGGATGTCTTGAGACATTCGACCACGGAAGCACTTGTATCCTCAGCATGCCTAACAATTGCCGCAATCGTTTTTGCGGCGTCCGCCAGGTTGCTGGTTAAGTTGGCACCGAGGTTTGCCGCTTGCACAAAACCTACTATGAATAGATTCGGGAAATCGTGTACGTGCATTCCATGGAGCGTCTCCATGCCATCCTGCCAACGATCTGCAAGTGTGACTCCCCCTATGCCTGTAATATCGAATCCTGACCGGCGCGTATAATCCGTGTTGAATTCGAAACCGGAAGCGAAGACCAAACAGTCGAGTTCGTGATGAACGCCATCAACCCAGACGCCTGTTTCGTCGATGCGTTCGACACCTTTACCATCGGTGTCCACCAGGCGCACATTCGGTCGATTGAATGCAGGTAAGTATTCATCGTGAAAACACGGTCGCTTGCAAAACTGGCGGTACCACGGTTTTAAACTAGACGCTGTTTCTGGATCGCTGACGATGTCATCGATCCGCTGTCGAATCTCCACCATTTTTGCGTCATCAGTGCATTCGTAACAACGAATAACCGCATCCGGAGTCCACTTGTCTGGCCTACCAACATCTTCCAACAGCCGATCACGAATCCTGATGCCAATATCGGTCCAGCCGTCATGAACTAGATCTTCATCCGCAAGGCCGCTCGTTTGTAGTGTGGCAAAGTTCGTTAACCACTGGCCTTGCCATCCTTTCGGCAAATCTTTGAACCAATTGGGTTCGATGGGATGGTTGTTGCGCACATCGACAGCCGACGGGGTACGTTGAAATACCGATAAGCTTCCAGCATCACGCCCGAGCGGCGGGATGCATTGTATGGCAGTCGCGCCGGTACCAATAATGCCGACCCGTTTGTCCTTCAAGTTTTCCATCGGGGAGCCGGTCCAGTCCCCACCGGTATAGTCATAGTCCCAGCGTGCAGTATGGAATGAGTTGCCCTTAAAGGTGTCAATACCTGGAATTCCGGGGAGTTTGGGTCGACTTAGCGGTCCGGTTCCCGCAGCTACATACTTAGCTGTCATACAATCGCCGCGATCTGTTTCTATAACCCAAACCGAGTCGGATTCATTCCAAGTCAGGTTGGTGACCTTGGTAGAAAACACGGCGTGCGGAGCTAAGTCATACTGCTCTGCGATACGTTTCGCGTGCCCCCATATCTCATGCGCCTGGACATACTTTTCCGTCGGCATGTAACCCGTCTCTTCTAGCAGAGGAAGATAAACCATTGCGGCTGTATCACACATAGCGCCGGGATATCTGTTCCAATACCACACGCCCCCGAAGTCACCGCCACTTTCAATAATTCGAAAGTCTGAGATCCCAGCCTCGCGCAATCTCGCGCCTGCACAAAGGCCAGAAAAGCCACCGCCAATAAACGCAAATGTCACATGATCTTTAAGTGGTTCGCGCTCGGCTATTGGTGTGTAAGGATCTTCTTCAAGGTATGAAAATTTACCCGTTGGCTCCACGTACTGATCAACACCATCGTTGCGGATTCGCTTTTCGCGTTCTTGTAGGTTCTTTTCACGAATGGCTTCTCTTTCAGCGGGCGATAAGTACCCAACGTTGTCATTCATCGTCATCTCCGTGCATGTACTTAGTTTTTCGGCGCAAGCAAGTGCTGCCGGGTGTGGATCTGTTTTGCAGGGTTCTAGCTAAACTCGGGCTTATTCCTCTCGTTCCTGCAACCGGGCACCACGCAGAATGCCCCCCATTGCGTAATTGCCTTCATGGCAGGCGTATTCAAATATTTTGTCTGACGACGCGCTCATGAGAACTCGAAACGTAAATGGTTGGGCAAAACTTTTAGGCGCGCTGACGGTTGCTTCGTAAGCAAGTTCACCCTCGCCCAGAGGAGTGAAGCGTTCTACCAGATGCAGGTCGTTCCCAGACCCCAAAACCCCATTCACATCTGCGTTTGCTGGTTGAATAGGTAAGTGGAAAGCTGGTGTTTTGTCTGAAAAATTTCGAGTCTCAACAACCAGGGTCTCACCTTCCCAGCGGCCGCGTGAGCTACCGTTCCACTGGTCTATACCTGCGGGTAAATGCGGCCGTCCATCGGTCGGGATGATCCTCGCGTCATGCACCATTTCCGTCATCAGCATCACATACTTAGGTGTTTGTACAATGCGCAGATTGTTGTTGTACGCACTTGGCATGATTGGAGGACCAGCGTTAAAACCCAGTAGACAACGTTCTGATAGACCGAGCGTTTCGGGATGGTCATGCCGATAATCAGGACCAACGCTGTACGACAAAACATCGCGTACAGGGGCGGAGCGCTGTTTGTTCTGTGCAAGTCTTGCGGCATTGGCTTCTGGCAAGACGTTCGGTAGACGACCATTGGGCGGATCGGTAATCAGAGACGTACGCATTTCTTTGTCCAGATTCTCACCCGCGTCGAGCCAGAATGCGTTGTAGCCTTCCACATCCTCTTTCGCAACGCCAGTTGGTTCATCTACCTGGTCTGGCGGTGCAATCTTGTTCAGCAATGCTTGTGCTTCCTCCCTTGTTAGTATCGCCTTATCGCCGAACTCTATTGGGCGTTCCAATGGTGTAAGCGTACGGAAATCCCACACACCCTGAATATCTGGTGTATTCCAAGCAGTTTGCGCCGGTGGTAAACGGGTCTGATCAGCAATTACTGCTGCCGACGCACAAATGCTTCCAAGTTGGATCATCAATTTCAACAAAATCGGTGGTCGCATAGTCATCTCTGCGTTCGTCCTTTAGCTCGTAGTATCGAATCGGAATTCATAACTCACTCTCCCAGACACCCACGTATCCAGGCACCTGCTTCATCGATCGCCGACAGGCCTGCGGAAGGCATGAGAAAGTGGAACAGTGGCCACGCGTGCACCATGTCTTTCCAAACGCGCAATTGAACATCCACGCCGGATAGAGCGGACTTGTTCGTAAAAGTGATGGCGTCACTCAAAAGGACTTCATCAGTGCCAACCTGAATCATCATTGGTGGAAATCCACTAAGGTCACCGAAGATTGGTGAAACCAGCGGATTCCTTGGATCAGTCCCTGCGTAGTAACTTTTAGCAAGAGAACTGAGCTCGGAACGCGTGACCATCGGATCCTGATCTGCACAGGAGGTCATCGATTCTCCACTTTGGGTGAGATCCAACCAAGGGCTTAGTAGATAGCCTCCTGCAGGCATCTCTCTTTTTGTTTCGCGGAGCTTTAGCAACAAAGACGCGGTCAAGTTTCCACCGGCGGACTCCCCAGCAACGACGATGTCGTCTCCGGAGTAGCCCTGCGCACAGACATAATCCCAAGCGGCCACAGCATCGTTCAAAGCCGCTGGAAACGGTTGTTCCGGCGCAAGTGCGTAATCCATGTTGAACGCGGTTACCCCTGATGATTCCGCAAGTCGCGCAACCAAATGTCGATGGCTTAACGCGGAACCAAAACCGTGGCCGCCACCATGGTGATAAATAATGGCTTTGCCAGGGATAGCTGAGATTGGTGTGATCTTTTCACCCTTAACGCCCTCGACAGAGAATTCCGTTCTTGTACAACTTTCAGGAAACGGCACGGCGCCATGTTCATCGTCGAATGCCTTTCGTGATTCTTCGATGGATTGCTCAATCCCCTCCCCCTCTTTCAACCGCTCAGCCCAGAGCGTTTTAAACCGGTTACTTTCGGTTTGGAATTCGTTGTTCACTTCTTGGTTCCCCCTGCAGACCACCTTCGGCAGGCCTTGTGTATGCATTCGATGATCACGATCCTCGATGCACTCATATGTAATATTTGACATTTCAGTGTAAATATAAACGTTAAGATAGATTTATGTCAACAAGGAATAGTGAGGCGTTGCCATACAAACCCACAACGGAAGGCGTTTCAGTCTTTGTGGCTTATCTCGGCAGAAGGCCGACGCGATTTAATTTTGCTATTACGTCAGGCGCAATTGAGCGTTCGTGCTGAGAAAGTAGATCGAGCCATTTTGGTAGCCATTCAAATAATCCGGGATTAATGGCAGTTAAGGCTCGACTATTAAGCTGCCTTACCGAGCCCATTTTCTGGCCGGTATCGTAGAGGGTAATGAAGGAATCCGTCATGCGATCGCTGGATTCACTTATCTCCTGAAAAACGTCAGGCGGAAGTCTTTCAAGCCCGCTCACAGGCGCCAGGGGGGTAATTTCCTCGCTCAAGCTGGATTCTGCATAAGCCCGGTTGGCTGCAACGATAGCGTGCAGAGCCGGGCCTTCGTAGTTTTGGGCTGCGATTGAAACGTTTTCGTAGAGTTTAAAGGAGCGGCTGTAGCATGCGGCGACCAAGTCCTCTTTGTCCCCAACGTTGTGGTAGATCACTTTCTTAGTGACGTTAAGGCGAGCCGCAATCTCATCGAGTGATGTCGCATCAATACCCTTGAGATTAAACAACCATGACGCGGCAGCGAGCAACGACTCCTGCTTCGCTTTCGCGATCGCTGCATTGTCAAATACTTTGGTCACCGGCATGAGTGCGGTACGCACATCAATGGGCATGATCGCGTGATCCTCAGATCGGTCGTTGGCAATACCTTGCTTCAGAAGTCCTGTCATTGCGCTGATCAGGTCGGAGTCATTGAGCGGATCGCTGGTGCTCCAGTTTCTAGTCGAAGGAAACCATGCGATAAACCCGAGTATGGTAAGCGCGACGATGGAAGCCTCACAATGATCTATCTCTCCCTTGTGGGCACCGGCAAGGAGTAGGTTTTCCAACTTCAGCTTGATGCGTTCAAATTGGACAATCACGTGCTCTCGGCGGTCTTCGTTCAGATAGGCTAAATCGCTCAACGTAGCTAACTCCGGCGCGTTCGGATCCAGCGTGTTTTCAACAAAATGTTCGATCGTAGAAATAGTGGTGTCACCGCTCTCGATGGCACTCTCAAGGTGCTCATTGAGCAACTCGCAGGAACGGTTATAGCTCTGGAAGACGAGGTCTTCTAAGTCGCTAAAGTAGTAATAAACGGCTGCACGAGACACCTTCAACTCTTTACTGAGCATTGGCAACGAGCCGGACGAGATACCGTGGCGGTTCAGAACGTTGGCAGCAGCACCCAGCCAGACTCCTCGCTTTTTCGACTTCTTATTGCTCGCTTTCGACTTCTTGACTGATGTTTCCATACTGCAAGACTACTAGACCGGAATAAATTAACAACGAATATTCATCATTGCACTTAGAATTCAAAGATCGGAAACGGAGGGGTTTCTATCATGCTGAATACTCAAAGAGGCTATTTACTATTTACTGTGTTGCTCTCTACTGTGTTTGCCAACACAGGCTTTGCAGAAGAACGCGTAATTGAAGAGGTTGTAGTCACAGCGCACAAACGAGCGCAGACGGTACAAGATACGGCTGCTGCTGTGGCCGCGATAACTGGAGACGCATTGGATGACCAGGGCATTGACGGACCTTTTGGTCTGCAGTTCGTGACCCCGAGCATGCAAGTAGCTGACATTCTGGGGCGAACCTATATCACCATACGGGGTGTTGGGCTCAATCAAGGTTCTCCTGGCGTCGCGATCCACGTGGACGGTGTCTACCAACCCGACCCGAGAATGGGAGAGCTCTTACAGCTTGACCTGGAACGGGTTGAGGTGTTGAGAGGACCGCAAGGTACACTGTACGGGCGTAACGCCAATGGTGGCGCGGTGAATTATATTACCAAAGCGCCCGAGGATGAGTTTGACGCCTATGTGCTCGCGGGTGGGAACGACTACGACGAACTTCGAACCCAGGGTATGATCAATATTCCTCTGTCTGACCAGCTCAGTGCCCGCGTGATTGCTAGCTGGCGAGACCAAGACGAGGGATATGTAGAAAATATTCTTCCCGGCGGAAAAGATTTTGACAAAAGTGAATCGAAATCAGCGCGTCTCCGGTTGCGATATACGCCATCGGATACTTTTGAGGCTGATTTCTCCGCCAGTTTCTCTGATCTGAATGGCCCGGTTCAGTACTTTACACTGAGCACCGAACCCAACCCTGTATCAGTATTCTTAAACCCATCCCTCGGAACTGCGACAACCACCCAGGAGCCATGGAAATCGTCTGCCAACGATCGAATAAACACCGATCAGGAATATACCAATGTTTCAGTCAATCTTACCTGGGATCTCGATACGGTTACCCTCAAGAGTATTACCGGCTATACCGACTACGATGAGGTGAGCCACGCAGATGACGACGGGATCAGCATTACAATGTTCCCCTCAGTGCGCTCCTATGATCAGGAATCACTCTCCCAAGAATTCAATATTTCCTACGTTGGTGACAACATCGACGTCGTCGGGGGCGTGTACTATTCAGAGGACGACTTCAATCATACGCTGGACTACGACCTGCTCGAAGGTGTGGCAGTCACACTTCTGCCTGCTGCAGGGTTGCCAATAGGCAGTGATCTGCTGTTTACAGTTCCCGACTTTGATACAGAAGTCATGGCAGTCTTCGGAGACGTGACCTACCACGTCAACGAACAGCTCAGCTTAATGGCTGGTGTGCGATACACTGATGAGTCGCAGTCGCAAACCCAGGCTAATAGCATCCAAATTGGTGCAACAGGACCGGTTATTCCGACCTGTGCACTCCGGACTAATGATGCGGACTATGACGCTACAACGTTCCGAGCAGGCGCGAGCTATGCGTTCAGTGATAACGTCAATGGGTATTTCACCTACTCCGAGGGCTTCAAGTCGGGAGGCTACAACGCCTATGCCTGTGACGATAACTTCCAGCCAGAGGAGATTGAAGCCTACGAAGTTGGTCTGAAGACTGAGTTGCTAGATTCTGCATTAACCTTGAATCTTTCGGCCTTTTTCTATGACTATACCGATCTACAAATCAGTCAGGTGGTTGGCCTAACACGGTTAATCGACAACGCACCCAAAGCAGAAGTAAAGGGAGCGGAAGTAGAAGTTGCCTGGGTTCCCAACCAACATTGGATGATCACCGGTAATGTTTCTTGGCTGGATGCGACGTACAAGGAATTTACGAATACAGACGGTTTGAATCCTGGGATAGGTGATCAAGTCCTTGATGGGAATTACTTAAATCATGCGCCGAAGTTGTCTACAAATTTGAGTGTTAGTTACACCACGCCTATGACCGATATGGGGCTCGTGGTGTTTCGTGCTGACTACAGCTACCGAGACAACCTGTATTTTCGTGAGTTCAATGGACCGTTGGAAGAGCAGGAGTCCTACGCGATTGTGAACCTTAACGTGATCTGGGAGAGCCCCAGCGAGCAATACAGTGTTCGATTGTTTGCCAACAATCTGACTGATGAAGTATATGTTTCACAGATGGACGCCTCCGACAATTTTGGCGCCCGTTTCCAAACCTGGGGCCGACCCAGAGTTTATGGTGGCGAGGTCAAAGTTCGATTTTAGGTTTCGATTATTCCCTATCGATACCATTGCTCTGACCCGAAGTAATGCTGTCTGCACACAACAGGCAGCTAGGTCATTTTCCTGGGCGATTTCTCGAGGCAGCAACTTCGTAACAAATGAAATTTGATGTTTGGGCATCCATATCCATCAGTCGAGCTAAGTCAGTTTCGTCTGGTTAGGGTCGATTTGAGACCTCCAAGCCAGCTTAGCGAACGTCGGCTTTCATGATTCGCGTGAAGTGGATCACGAAACGATCTCAGCTTTCTACAAAGCCGACATTCAAGACGCGATATCTATGCGTACTTTCGGCTAGAAGCAGCCGGTCAGATCTGCAAACTTTCAAAATGGTAGGCTGTTCACCATGTCAACGCATTCGACTTTTTCACCGTGAAACTTGACGAAAGTACTGCCTATGGATTGAAAACCCATTGAAGAATTAAAACGCCAGCTGATCGATGCTGGAGTTGAAAAGAGGGCAGCGCACTTTGCCCGCGACGAAGTTGCAAACAAAGCCGCGATCTGGCAGAGCGTTACGCCGAAACCAGTTACAAACTGGGAGCTGCCGAATCCCATCTTAATGCACTGCGCCCAGCTAACGAAGAGGAAAGGAAACCTATATAACTAATTTTGGGATTCATCAGTTGAGAGTTAAAATGTCACTATTGATCGAAAATCGACCCCGCACGAAAAACACGGTGTCGAACGCTGGTTGCGTTACTTCGGTAAATCTGACTAGGGGCGTCAATCTTAGAAACAAATAATTCAAAACAATATGCATTCCAAACGACGAGTCTTCAAAGGTGTATGGATCCCAAAGGAAATCTGGCTTTCCGATCTTTCTGCACAAGAAACCATGCTTTGGGCAGAAATCAACTCGCTCGACAACGAATTTGGCTGCGTTGCAGCCAATTCTCATTTCGAAGAAACACTACGATTGAAAGAGCGTCAAATACGCGAGTATCTCAGACGCTTGAAGGACAAAGGCCTTATTGAAATTGATTTGAACAAAGCTAAGAACACAAGAACTATTCGATGTATTGGAAAGTACCGACGCACGCAAGACGAAGTGAGAAGGGAAATCGGAGACCGTGTTAAAACCGTTGTGGAAAACCTTCGCTACCAAGACTAGGCTGCGGCGGAAAGCTGCCAGACCTCCGGCGGAGTCCTGCTACAGGTGCGGTAGAACCCCGCCGCACTCTATTAGTGAACATTTAGTACTCATTCTAGTAACCAATCCTACGTCTCTAAATAAGGATGTGGATAATCAAACTCATGAGCCTATATCGAGCCTAAACAGGGAGGATCCAGTCCCTGTTTAATTCTAAGCTATTGATTTGTATGGCTCCGCCTGCTGGGCTCGAACCAGCGACCCGCTGATTAACAGTCAGCTGCTCTACCAACTGAGCTAAGGCGGAGTAGAGGTCATTGCCCATCGAACTGGGCAAGGGTCGGCTATTTTAGTGTCCTATTGTCCAATTGCAAGTAATCAGTCAACCACTGAGTCTGCGAGCACGGGCGACATAACCGGTCGTCAAACTATCCACATCGTGTCCTAACGCCTGCTCAATTTCTGCTTCCGTATCCGCGCCCCACGTCGACACATTAAGTCCCAGGTCGTGTGCCTCTTTCACTAAATCTGTTGATAGATCTTGGCAATACGGCGACCAATTGGTGCCACGCGCAGCGGCTATGGCGCGTGGTGTACTGTCGCCAAATTGTCGGGGTCCAAAATTGCCATACCAGCGCTGAAGCTTGGTCAGTTGGGCTTCATCCAACGGAGAACGACTCAGCCAGTTGAAGTCGACCGTGAGATACCCGGTTTGAATGCCAGGCATGGCAATTGCCGCGAGTTCAAGTAAGCGCCAATCAAACGCAATCAATACTGTCCGCGAGAACAGCGAACTGGCGCCCAGTACCTGGGTAAGCGCATCAACATAGACCTCTGCCATTGTGGTGTTTTCAACATCGAATGGGTCCGTTTTGGCTTCGAACCACAGCTCGGCTCCGGGGCTTGACTCAAATGCTTGTTCAATATCTTCGAATGTCGGCACGGTCTCGTGAACAAGCGATGCTCGATCCGGGTAGCGTCGCGCGGTCTTCGAATTTGGGTTTACCGCGCCGACGTTGAACTCGCGTAACTCTTGCAAAGTACTATGTTTGATAGTTGGTCCGGGATCACCCAACCAAGCGCCGTCCGCATCTCGGGTAAGTGCAGCATTCAGCGTGTAGTCATGGTGCGCGACGAAGACATTGTCTGCCGTCAGATGGAAATCTAACTCACAGCCGTCAACACCCTCTGCCAACGATCGCTTTACGGCATAAGCTGTGTTTTCCGGATAGGAGCCTGAGCCACCTTCGCTCGCTATCAGCGTCACTGCCACAAGTTTTGCCTGTCAACGCTACTGTGCGTTTGTTTTCTTGTTTGTCTTTCTTCGCTGCATTGCGCCATAGGCTTTCACGAGCTGACGCCCGGTGTCGCGTTCTTCGCTGATAAAACGTCCCATCAACGCACCGGTCTGCGGATCGATAGTTTTGTCCGCGAGTATCTGCAGTAGACCATCAGTCTCTGTACTGTCAGAGCCAGCGGCTTTCTCTCGCTTCACACCAACTCCGAACGATGCGAACTTCTCTTCGTCACTTGCATTCGACTTCAAGAAACGAACTTGCTTTTTCAGCTCCTTGTTCGTTGTTGGCCGCAATCCATAGCCGAGTTCCGTGAGTCGCTTCTCGAACGCCCAGCTATGTTCCATTTCTCGTACGGCGACCATATCCAGCGTCGGCTTCAGTGCTTTGTCCTTGGTGGTATCACCCCATGCCTTGAACAATTCATAGCCGCCACGTTCGCCATTTGCTACTGCGTTTAGCAATCCGATATAACTTGGTTTCTTCGCCACATCTCTCTCCTCAACTTGTTGCAGAGTGAAGCTTACGCCTTTTTTGTCCATACTGACTCAGCATTTGTTTTGGTTTTGCTTAGGAACATCCATGCCTCAATTGATCAAGCATGTGGCGACGATCGTTACGCTACTTCTCGCTCACACAAGCCTCGCCGTAAACATCTCGGCTGTGGACAAAGCGCTCGTGTATGACGTCTACAAAGAACTGGTCGAAACTAATACGACAAATTCAGTCGGCGATAACACACTCGCAGCCAACCGCATGAAGGCTCGACTGTTAGCTGCTGGATACGATGAGGCCGATATCTTTGTCGGAGGTAAGAAAGAGCGGAAAGGCAATGTTGTGGCTCGACTGCGCGGCTCCGGCGAAAAGGAACTAATGGTGCTTCTCGCTCACCTAGATGTTGTTGAAGCCAAGCCAACCGATTGGTCTATGGATCCTTTTACGTTGCATGAGAAAAACGGCTACTTCTATGGTCGGGGCACGTTGGATGACAAAGCACAGGCTGCAATCTGGACCACCATTGTGATTCGGATGAAGGAATCTGGGTATCAGCCTAACCGTGACATCATCCTCGCGTTAACCGCTGACGAGGAAGGTGGTGGTAACAACGGTGTCTACTGGCTGCAAGACAATCATCCTGAACTCATAGACGGAGCAATCGCTTTGAACGAAGGCGGCTATGGGCTTCTACAAAACGGTCAACGCATCGCCAATAGCATCCAAACTGCGGAGAAGATTTTCTTAAGTTACAAAGTGAGCGCAACCAACCCAGGTGGTCACTCGAGCATCCCTCGTGAAGACAACGCGATCTACGACTTGTCTCAGGCGCTGCTCAATATTCGCAACTATCAGTTTCCACTGGTCATTAACCCCGAAATGCGCCTGGGCTTTGCACGCCTCGCGGAAATAAGCCCAGGGCAGATGGGTGAAGATCTAAAAGGTTTACTCAAGCCAACACCTGACTCCGAAGCACTGGCGCGCTTGAGCAAAATTCCTTCTATCAACGCTTTGTTACGCACGACCGCTGTGGCCACGATGTTAGAGGGCGGACACGCGCCAAATGCCCTGCCACAAACTGCCGCAGCTGTAGTCAACGTCCGCATGATGCCAGGCAGCGATCCTGAAGACGTTTTGTCTGCTTTGATTGACGCTGTGGATAACAGTGACGTCAAAGTTGAGTTCCAAGGTGGTGGCCGACCCTCTGACCCATCACCTCTAACCGACGAAATTCTTAACGCTGTCGAATCGGCAACAGAAGAGATGTGGCCAGGTGTTGCCGTCATGCCAACCATGACCACTGGCGCTACCGATGGTGCGAAGATGCGGAATGCGGGCGTACCGACCTATGGTATCTCGGGTCTTTTTGTCGATCGCAATGACATCCGGATCCACGGTCGCGACGAGCGCTTGCTCGTCACCTCATTCTACGAGGGCTACGAATTTCTGACTCTCCTTGTGCATAAGCTAAGCAAGTAACCGTGAAGTAGCCGTTTTGCAGGAGCGTCTTTTATTGGTCGTATCATTTCCTATGGTCTGTGCACCACAGCGCTGGTTGAGACCTTCTATCTTATGCTGCAAGTTTATGCTGCAAGCCACCTTCGGCTAGTGCACGACGGGCGACGTAACCGTTTAATTTAGGCACAATACGAGTTCTAGTTGCTGCTTTGGGGAGTGCAGCAAATTCAATCGAGATTTTACAACTGGATCCGGCAAAGCTGTGTCGCGCTGACTCTGTGCGTGGTGTGCGTCTCTGCAAACGCTGAAGAACGTGTCGGCAGCCTCGTTTTCGGTAGCTGGCTCAATCAAGATTTCGCACTTCAAGCCCAATCGAGACTAACGGACGAACTCCAGATTCGGGTCGCTGTCACCCCAGTAGATATCGGGGGCCAGCGCTATTATAGAGTCCATAGCATGCCACTCTTGGAATCCGCCGCCCGAGGCTTGCAGAATACCAATCCCAATTTCCCCGACGCCTGGTTTGCCATCGACAATTCACCGAGCGCCAGGCGCTATATCGCAGATGAGCGCGCCGCGGGCGCTGATAAAGCCGCGGGCGCTGATAAAGCCGCTGGCGCTGGCAAAGCCGCAGGGAATGTAAGACAAGACAGTGGGACATCACAAATAAAGCCTCAGGCGGTACCTCCATCGGTGGTGTTGGCAAGTCCTGAACAAACTACACCTAGCGCCGCCACCGCAAACCCTGGTTCTGTCATAACGGCCCAAGGTCAGACAACCCAGTCTGCACTGCAAGTGACTTATCTCGAGGACAGCGATATCACTCTCGATGGCCACATCGATGAACCCATCTGGGACACCCTACCCGTGCACGACAACATGCGTGTGATTGATCCAGATTCGATGGCGACACCTGAGTATGAAACACACACACGCCTATTCTTTACCAACCGCGGACTTTACGTCGCGGCAGAAATGAAGCAGCCCACCGACACTCTCGTCGCGCGTCTTTCTTCACGTGACCAATTCATCAACCGGGATGCTTACGGGATCACAATCGATACGTCCGGTGAAGGCTTGTACGGATATTGGTTTAAAGTGAATCTCGGTGGCTCTCTTATGGACGGTCGGGTTCTCCCAGAGCGCACTTTTAGCGAACAGTGGGATGGGCCTTGGCGCGGTGAGAGTCAGCGGACAGAAGACGGGTGGAGCACAGAGATGTTCTTACCTTGGTCGATGATGGCCCTCCCCCAAGGCACCACCGATCGCGAAATCGGCATCTGGATTGAGCGCAAGGTCGCGCACCGAGATGAGCTCTACGGCTGGCCCGCGCTTCCTTTTACCTCTCCGAGGTTTATGTCTGCATTGCAACCAGCTGCCTTACCGAATCTCAAAGCCCAATCCCAGCTGGCCGTTTTTCCGTATATATCTGCAACCCATGATGCGATCGCGGAAGACGACGAATATCGCGTCGGCGCTGACGTTGCCTGGCGGCCCACACCGAATGCGCAACTGACCGCGACGCTCAATCCCGATTTCGGCGCCGTCGAATCAGATGAAGTGGTCGTCAATCTCACTGCTTTCGAGACTTTCTTTCCGGAGAAACGACTGTTCTTCTTGGAAGGTACTGAAGTCTTTATCACCACACCCCGATCGGATCTGCGCCGCTTTCGTTCATCGCGGCAAGGCAGTGGCGCGCGGGCTACGCCTTCAACTTTTACACCCGAGCCCACCACCCTGCTCAACACTCGCCGAATCGGCGGCCCCCCGCGGCAACTCAACTTACCCGATGGGGTCGAAGTGGACCCGGTTCAACGCGGCAAACCCACGGACCTACTCGGCGCGATCAAATCCACAGGTTCTCTCGGTAACGTTCGTTACGGATTTCTCGGCGCATTCGAAGACGACGTCGAGTTACCGGGCCGTGTGACCGCCACCGGGCAATCAATCAAAGTTACAGAAGACGGTCGAGACTTTGGCGTTGTGCGCGCTTTGTACGAGGCGACTGGCAAATCGCGTAAGAGCATTGGCTACATGGGGACGCTCGTCACCCTCCCGGAAGACGACTCAACAGCACACTCAATCGACGCGCACTATCTATCAGAGAAAGGCAAAATCAAATTTGATGCGCAGGTCATGAGCTCCGATGCGCGTGGCTTACAAGGCTACGGTATGCTCGCAGATCTTGTGTATACGCAACGACGCGGGCTGACCCATTTCTTTGGCTTCGACTACATCGATGATCAGTTCAACGTCAGCGACTTAGGTTTTATCCGTCAAAACGATATCTTCAATGGTCAATATGGCATCACCCTCCAAGGTGGCGGCCAGGAAGGCGATCGCTTTCGCTACACCCGCAATGCGCTTTTTATCAATGCACAAACCAATACGGAAGGGTTTCTCAATCGCTCCGGGATATTCTCCAACCATACCTATCTGCTGCAAAACAATTCTCAAGTTCGGTTTGAGGTGGACTATTACCCAGAACGTTGGGATGACGTAAACAGTCGCGGCAACGGATGGTACAAGACCGACGCGCGCTGGTTTACTCAAGTCGGGTACGGCACCGATTCATCTAAGCGCCTTTCCTTTAGTGGCACTATCGGCGCCGAGCAAGAAGAGCTGGATGGTACCTGGACCTACGCGACTGACCTCGGATTCACCTACACACCGACCGACAATTTAACGTTTGAATTCGACGTGACCTACAAGAAGAGAGACGGCTGGCTCGTCTATCGCACAGGACGCAACGTCACCACGTATCGCGCGAATGACCTCAAACCTCGACTATCTTTGGACTATTTCGTCTCCGCAAAACACCAATTACGTCTGACCATGCAGTGGGCAGGGATTCAGGCCGAGGCTCAAGACTATTGGTCCATACCTCTCTCTGACGGAGATTTGATTGCGCGAGCACTCGGTGCAGGTGATCCGAACGAAGACTTTTCTCTTTCTCGCCTGACCGCTCAACTACGTTATCGGTGGGAGATAGGGCCGTTGTCGGATCTTTTCGTGGTCTATACACGCGGCAGCAACCTTGCGCTGATGGATGACGAGGATGAATTCAGCACTTTGTTTAACGATGCCATTGACGATCCTATACTTGATTTTCTAGTCCTGAAGTTACGTTACCGTTTTGGCAGATGACGATCCGTGCCCTTCTCCTAGCCTCAACAATCAGCCTTTTCTCTCTTGTACACGCTGGATCTTTCGAAACCAAGGCGCAGCTAGGGGAGGCGTTATTCTTCGAAACCAGCTTATCGGGCAATCGAACACAAGCATGCGCGACCTGCCACATGCCTGCAGTCGCTTTCACCGATGCCAGACCCAATCAATTTGACCGCGCCGTCTCGATAGGTGCAGACGGCACAACCCATGGACGAAGGCATACTCCGACGCTCAGCTACATCGGACAAACACCCACCTTCCATCTGAATGATGAGGGGCTATACGCTGGAGGTTTCTTCTATGACGGCAGAGCCCACGATCTGCCTGCGCAAGCAGATGGACCCATCTTTAGCCCGTTAGAAATGGCGCTAGCTTCACCAGTAGTACTGCTTGACAGAATCAAAGAAAACGGTCCGTACGCAGGAGCGATAGAACGGCTATTTGGCAGCGACGTGCTGACTCAACCAAGTCGTTTGGTGACTGCTGTTGCTGAAAGCCTGGCGGCATTCCAACGCAGTGACGCGTTCTCACCGTTTAACTCGAAGTACGATCGCTTTTTACGCGGAGAAGCCGACCTCACAAGATTAGAAGAGCATGGCCGGCTCTTGTTTTTCTCAACGCTGATCAACTGTCACAGTTGTCATCAACTCGATCATCCCACTCAAGAAACCTTCACGGACTACACCTACCACAACATCGGGACGCCACAGAATCTAAGCGTAAACCAGGCCGATTTTGGGCTCGCAGAAAATCCCATTGTTCAGGGTCCGCAACACGAAGGAAAGTTCCGCATCCCAACTTTGCGCAACATAGCGATCACCGCACCCTATATGCACAACGGTGTTTTTCGCGAGCTGGAGACGGTACTGCGCTTTTATAACAAGTACGTGATGCAAGCACCAACAAATCCTGAGACAGGGTTTCCTTGGGGTGACCCAGAAGTCGCCGAGAACATCAGTCTTGATCTTTTACGTCGAGGTCAACCGCTGGATGAGTATCGCATCGAGTCGCTAATCGCTTTCCTCAAGACTCTGACTGACGAACAATTCGAGCATCTACTTGACTGAGATCACCTAGATTGGGTTTGATGTCTTATCAACAAAGCGCGTAACGGATTAGATCATGGCAGAACTTGACGAGAGCCTTGGCGACCAACTTTCGCTCGTAAATCACTTCTATCAGCTCGGCATCGATTACATGGTGTCGTACTCGTTCCAACTTTTGAGCGCCGTCATCGTCGTGCTCGCGGGCTTCTACATATCTCGCTGGATATCCAACCTGATCGCCCGAGTACTGGAAGCTCGCGAAGTCGACACCACTCTGCGCCAGTTCATCGGGTCAACTGTGCGGTTGATCATATTGATCATTTTCGTTGTCATTGCGATTCAACAACTCGGCATCAACATCACGCCGATGGTTGCCGCGATCGGGGGTCTTACTGTCGGGCTTAGCCTTGCGCTGCAAGGCCCTGTTTCCAACTACGGTGCCGGTCTCATCATCATCCTGACCCGCATGTACAAGGTCGGCGACACAATCACCACCCAAGGCTGTACGGGTATCGTGGAAGAAATCAGTCTTGCAGCTACTGAGATACGTGCAGAAGATGGCGAAATCATCGTCATCCCGAACAAACAAATTCTCGGTGAGATACATGCAAATTCTGAAGCCAATCGCATCGTCGAAGGCGCGATAGGGGTCGCTTACGATGCCGACATTGAACGCGCGATCAGCATCATCGTAGACTTGTTAGCAGCCCATCCAGACGTGTCTGAATCTTCGACACCGGAGGTTGGGATCTCCGGCTTTGGCGATTCGAGTGTCGACATCGAATATCGTTACTGGGCACCATCTGGTCACTACTATCCAACGACACATGGCGTGAACCTTGCGATTTTTAACGCGTTTAAAGAGGCTGGGATTGCAATACCCTTTCCGCAACGCGAGGTTCGTTTACTCGAAAACTGAGATATCTAACTGCCGTTTACCTCAAGTTTCCCGTAGTAGCTGACATTCACTTTTTCGGGCGCGGGGGAGTTCGACTTTTGATATTTTGCCGCGAGCGTCTCGGATCGTCGCATCAAGCGATCATCCCCTAGTTCTCCTGCGGTCGCCGCTCGGAATGCGAAGAAGCGTGCGTCATTACCACGCAAATCTATGGCTTGCTCTATCGCAACTAACGCTTCATCAAAATCCTCTTTTTCGAAGGCTAGGTTTGCGCGCGCATAGTGATAGTAAGGATTGCGCCGCTGATACCAGTACACCCGTCGCTCAAACTCGGCAGCCTCTGCAAGCTGGCCCTGTGCTGTGAGCGAGACTACCATTCCGGCGAGCGCGCTCTTGTCGCGATTGTCTATCGACAATGCCACTTCGTAGGCTTGTTGGGCAACCTCAGATTTACCCAAGCGAGAATAGAAGACACCGAGATTGTTCCACACGAATTTGTTTTCAGGATCCGAAAGCGCAGCTCTTTTCAGCTGAGCAAACGACCCCTCCAGGTCCCCAACGTTGAGCTCGTCGATAGCAAGATTTATGTGGTAGAGCGCTTCTGCGAAAGCGTCTGAGACTAGCGTTGGCCTGGCAAAATCAGCATCCGGTTGCACGATGTTGAAGTCCACAACGAGCTCGGCGGTATAGCGACCAGCTAGCCCTATCTCATCCACTATGACGTTGATGTGGTTGTTACGAACCAATTGGCCTGCATTCACATCCCAAGCTGGGTAGTTCTCAATCAGTTGATAACTTGCATTTAAACCGGCTGCCCGCGCTAGAGCAATGAACATGTTGGTATATCCCAGACAATTTCCTTCAGCGGATGCAAATGTCTGCTGGGCAGAATAAGTACCGTCTGCCCGATAGTGATTGGAGAAATAGCCACCGTCCACAAGCCCAGCCATAAGTCTACGAAATCGAGTGTAGGGGATCGTAGAGTCCAGGATCTTTCTCGCGGCAATAAATGCGTGCATCTCATCTGACATCTTGAGCAGATCAGCAGAAACGGCTGGCTCGATTTCTGCGCCGAAGGCGAGTTCCCCGCTAATGAGGGCAGGTATTTGTTCGGTTGCGGATGGAAAGGTGGGATAGCTCACACAGCCGGTGACGCTCAGCATGATGGCCAATAGCGCACTTCGTTTGAAGAAAATTCTGAATCTAGACATGTCCAGCACTCCTATCCAGCGCTCCTATCCAGCACTCTTATCCAGAACTCGTGGCTCGCTCAGCAGTGTAGAACGCCGCAACAATCGCCTCAAGCCATTGTCCGACAGCTATTTTCGGTTGAATATGCGCCGAACCGTGCGTTCTTCGTCGTCAGCCTCAATCGTGAGCTCCACTGTCATCCGGTCTCTTTTTACGATGTATCGCTCAAGTACTGACATGTCGGGCGCCTTAGAAAGAATGACCAGGTCTTGTTCCTCCCATCCGGCATAAACTTCCCACAGTCCTCTCTGCCGTTCACCCCAGCTGACATCTCGGTAAACACCCGGTTCGTGTGCAATACCCATAGAATCATGGTTTTGTTCAACGGTGATGCTGTCCGCGCTCAAAATTTGGAAATCATGCACGACAAACGCAAACCCACTTCCGAGCGCCCCAAGCACATCGTTGCGCTGCTTTATCACTTGGTCATTTGTGCGACGAGCGCGTTTACGTCCACCCAAACCTTGTTTGAAGTCTGGCGTCGCATCTGAGTCAGCATAATCGAGTACCCAGGATCCCGTCAGGTCTACTCCGATCGGATTATCCTCTACCAACTCTATCCCAGAGCAAGCTGCGACCAACACCGCGAAGAAACCTAAGGTGAGACAGCGGACCATTTCTATCTTGGGTCCCTGATCGTGCATGTACCCTGGGCCATGGCACAGGTGCGACCTTCATTTTCGAGATCTATCCGAACAATCGCCATAGTCCGCGTCATGTTAATGATCTCTGCCCGTGCACTCACGACGCCTTTTGATACGGGAGCAGTGAGATTGATTTTGAATTCTGTGGTCGCCGCCCATTGTCCTTTTTGCATCGCGGGATAGCACACACAACCCAATATGTGATCGCAAAACGCGGATAGAACCCCGCCGTGCATGTTGCCAAACCCGGTAATGAGTTCTTCACGCACGTCCATGGTCGCTGCCATCCAGCCAGGACCTGCATCCGTGATCTCAAAGCCCAAGAATTCGACGATGCCACCTTGGCCTGTAGCCGGACCTTTAAATCGTTCAGCAACTTTTGGGTTGAAAGCAATCTCAGACATAAACTCCTCTTTGTTGGCTTAGTGTTCAGGGATAAGACAGGAGTGAATAGACTCGTCATTCGGTATTTCACGAGCGAGGGTTTTGATCGCGAGTTCAGCATCAGGTAGGGCAAAGTCGTGTGTGTGCATCTTTAAGAGGTCAACTTGTCCCGATTCGATGTATCTAATCGCCGCTTTGTAACCGGTTGAGGTCACACCAATGGCGCCTTGAAGCTGGATCTCCTTGGTGACTACATAATCTGAAACGAAGTTCTCCACGTTTTTGAATCCCTTCATGCCAGCAAGGATGACCTTGCCCCCAGTTCTCACCATCCGTATCGCATCGCTGACAGGTTTCGTCGCGTATGCACTCACATCAACGACGACATCCGCGCCAACCCCATCGGTCAGTTCCTTGACCCGTCGAACCGGATCTTCGTTGTCTACATCGATCGTGTGATCGGCTCCGAAAAGTTTCGCTATACGCATCTTCTCAGCATCGGCTTCAATACCTGTGACGATGATCTGTCCCGCACCGACGGCGCGACAAGCGACAACACTTGCCAGGCCGCGCTGGCCTGGCCCTAGAATCACCACAGTATCACCGGGCTGTGTATTCGGAAGTTCTACCGCCCAACGAAAGCCTGCCCCTAATGGATTGAACATCACGGCGAGTTCCGGCGGCAAACCTGGGTCGACCCGATGCACGACCGAGTTTGGATGCAAGTACATGTATTGAGCGTAACCGCCCCACAGCCCGGGCCACTCTGTCGTGGGTATGTAGGAGTATATTTTGCGGCTATCGCATAGGTGATAGCGGCCACCCAAGCAAGGGTCACAGTGTCGACAGGACAGCATGGTCTCGACAGCAACACGGTCGCCGACGTCAACACCCCATCGCGCCGCAGCTCGATCACCAATCTTTGCTATCACGCCAAGGGGCTCATGTCCTGGGACCACTGGCATGGGTGTGCGCAACATATCTTCAAATTGCTCGTAGTCACTGCCACAAATCCCACACGCTTCTAATTTGAGTAGCGCTGCATCATCATCGATATCAGGGATCGCTATATCCATTGGGGTCAGTTCACGTTTGGCCGTCATCACCATTGCGAACGATTTGTTAGGTAAGCTCATGAGGATCTCTTGAGAAAGGCAGCTTGGTTCGCGAGCACTGTCGATGCTTCATCGACAAGGCCAGACATTATGTCTGCCACAGGTCGTACTTCATTAAAGTAACCTATGCTCTGACCGGCACCTGAATGAATTAGTGGCTCGATATCGTGTTCTTCAATCGCACCGAGAAGATCACCGACCAAAACATCTTGGTAGGGCATCTTTAGCGGCGCTGGCGCATCCTCCGCTTCCCAAGCCTGGCTCCAACCCGTCCGTACCTGACGGAATGTCTTGCCCGACTCCGAGCGAGTAATCACCGTATCGCCACTGCCCGCATCGATGAGCTTGCGAGTATTGACCGGATGCATATGCCCTTGGTGTTCTTCGGACAAGAGCCACGCCGTACCCATCCAAACGCCTTGTGCGCCCATTGCGAGTGCTGCAGCGATATGGCGACCAGTTGCCACACCACCGGCAACCAATACAGGCACATCTCCTGCTGCATCTACAATTTGCGGCACCAATGAATAGGTACCAACTGGCCCAGTATGCGCGCCTGCGTCATACCCTTGAGCGACTAGAAACTCGACACCAGCTGCAATCGCTCGCGGCACATGGTGCGGACTACCTATCAGGGCTAGGGTTGTTTTACCACGCGCCTTAGCTTCAGAGATAACTGCGGGCGGGGAGCCTATGCCACAAGCAAACATATTTACGCTCGAATCGAGCACTGCCTTGATCTGCGCTTCTTCGATTTCCGTCGAGCGAATAAAGCGAGTGCGCATACCTGGTTCGGTCGCTTGCGGTACTCTAAATTTCTTGATGAGCCCATCGACAAATTCTCGATGTGCGGTCGGGATCTCGGCCTCGATCGCCTCTCGCGAATTATGTTCTGGCATGCCAGGAGGCAACACCAGATCTACACCAAAGGGTTTATCTCCTACGAGGGACCGTATCGCGGCAAGCTCATCCGTAATTTCATGCGGAAATCGACGAGTGGCGCCATACACGCCATAACCACCTGCATTAGTGATCGCAGCAACTGTCGCTACGTCGTGAGCGAAGCCAAAAATCGGATATTGGATACCTAAACGGTCGCACACTGGAGACCAAAGTACCGAGCTTTCAGGCATGCTCAGCGGCCCTTGGTACCCGTATTTTGAATGTCATCGAAAGACTCGACATTGCCAGTAACCGTCTTTAACTCGACCTCGACAACCCGAGGTTCAATGTGTTGGACGACGGCTTCGGGAACGGCGATTTCGCTGGCTGGTGTGTCGTCCTCGATGGAATCCTTGGGCGCTGCTGATCGCAACGTCATCTCCGGCGCTCGGATCTGGTTTAGTGCAGTGTCAACAACCTCAAACGCATCTAGCGAACGAAGTTTAGGGTGGCCGCGCACGACCTCGAAGTAGAAATCTTTGTAGGTCTGGGACGGTACGACATCAAAGACAGGGTCATAGCCTTCTGGCTTAACGCGCAGAGATTCATGTCCGTACTGCTCAGGCCAAACCCGACACCACTCCTGCCAGAGACGCAATATTAGCTGTTGCTGCTGTCGTGTCACAGCATACCCCCATCTCCATCACCGGCGATGAGCCGGGACCTTCGAACCACCTTATCTCACCGTTCCTGTCGTTTTGATCTTCTTGTGTTGAGGTACGTTTTGTACTGTTGTGCAACGTGCGGTGAGACAAAGCAAGAATGCACAGGAATCATCCTGATTCCCATTACTCTAGCCACTATAGCACTTACCCAACGAGCCCGCACAGACTGTCTACACTGAGGGTATGGCGCGAATCGTTACCGCGATGCTGCTGTGCATCGGCCTCGTATTTCCAAGCGTTTGTATGGGTCCAGCCGGATCTTCCAGAGCGTTAGAACAACACGCATATGAGCGTCAAAACTTTGACGCGGTAGCACCAAGCCCCCTACTGGAGCAGGCCGAACACATCGCCGCCGAGTTAGATGTGCCATCCCAATCAATCGATTTCGGCATAACTGCAGTCAATCGTTTGCAGACACGAGGCGAAGCTACCCTTGAGCTTCCTGGAATGGCGCCGATAACCCTCGTTAAGACCCGCCAACAGAGCCTAAATGGCATGGTGACAATGACGTTAAAGCAAGCGCATGCGACTCCAATCAAAACACCCGAACTGGTGTCAACTTTGACCAGACGAGGTGACTCGTTCTTTTTAAGTCTTGCCACCGCAAACGGCGGATATCGCGTTGAAGGTCGGGGTACTCACAGCCAGATCACCCCAAACCGTGTTTTAGCCCAACGCCTAATTCGCCACGAAGCCGACTATCGCCATGCGCACTAAACGAATAATTCTCTCAACGGCACTCTGTGTTTCACTCACCGCCTGCGGCGGCGGAGGCGGTGGCGGGAGCAGCAACCAGGCGCCTGTGGCAACGACAACGCCTGTGACAACGACAACGCCTGTGGCAACGACAACGCCTGTGGCAACGACAACGACGCAACCACAACAGGAGGCCGGTCCTCAAAGTCCAGTCATCGTTAATGTTCTGTCTTTAATCACACCTGGTGTAGAGGCGCAATTCGTCGACCCAGATCTGCGCATTCAACATCTGTTCAATACAACTAACGATGTCTTGCAGCAAAGCGAGGTGTCAGCACAATTTCGCATCAATCATTTAGAAGTTGTCACCTACCCAGATTCGCTCCCTATCTCACAAGCGCTCGATGATCTCACTGCGGCTTCTCACATCTCACTCTCGCAAGTGCATAGCCTGCGCGACTCAACGGGCTCCGATCTCGTCGTTCTGTTTAGACCTTATGCAAACGATGGACATTGCGGTTATGCATGGGTTGGTGGCTATCAACGCGCGGGGGATTTCAGCCACCCGGACGAACCTTCCTACGGCTTCGCCATCGTCGCTGCCAATTGCACTGATTACACACTAGCCCACGAGTTAGGTCACAACATGGGACTCGCTCACTCACGACGCGAAGACCCGGAAGGCGGCACCTTTGACTACGCGACGGGGTATGGTGAAGACGGCGACTTTGTCACGATCATGGCAAGTCCGACCGAGTTTTCAGCAACCCAATTACCGCTTTGGTCTTCGCCAGATCTCACCTGCAATGGTTCGCCTTGTGGCATTGAGCATACTGAACTAGATGGAGCAAACGCTGTGCGCGCCATCAATATAACAGCCCCACAGGTCGCGGAATTTCGCTAGTCGGGACGTTTGATGTTGACGACTTTGCTCGACATCGGAGTCAACTCTTCAAGCTGAGTCTCTAGATCAGCACCTTCAACCAAGCCTTCGATAAACGCTTTTATCGCACTGTAATCGAAGGTTGCACACGCTTGCTCGAGGGTATTAAGCGCCCCACGCAAGTCAGTCCAAGGTAAGTAGTGTTCTTCCGCCCGCATGATCTTACGGTGATCAGTACCGGTGACATCACCACTGACCAGCAACTCTTCATGCAACTTTTCGCCAGGCTTCAAACCCGTGAATTCAATTTCAATCGCGCCTTCTGGGTAACTCTCATCGCGCAACGACAGTCCTTTCAACCGAACCATACGGTGAGCGAGGTCTACTATTTTAATCGGTTGGCCCATATCGAGAATAAAAATATCCCCGGAATCCCCCATACTCGCTGCTTGAAGTACAAGCTGGGCGGCCTCGGGTATGGTCATGAAGTAACGTGTAACCTCGGGATGAGTCACCGTTATCGGTCCACCCAGCTCGATCTGCTCGGTAAACAGAGGCACAACAGAACCGGATGAGCCGAGAACGTTGCCGAAGCGAACCATCGCGAACTGAGTAGTGTCACTCTCATCCTGTAACGCCTGCAGAATCATTTCTGACATCCGCTTAGTTGCGCCCATCACACTCGTTGTTCGGACTGCCTTGTCCGTCGAAATCAAAATGAACCGTTTTACACCACAGTCCATCGCCGCCTGCGCTGCATACAATGTCCCGAACGTGTTGTTTTTAACACCCTGGATGACATTGTTCTCTACAAGACTCACATGTTTATACGCTGCAGCGTGATAGATCGTTTCAATCTGGTAACGACTGAACGTGCGATTGAGTAAGCTCGCATCCGTCACCGAACCAAGCACGGTCGCAATTGGCACGGTGATTCCTAGCGATTTAGACGTGCTCACCAACTCTCGGTGAATTTGATAGAGCCCGAATTCGGACATATCTAACAACACCAGCATGCTTGGCTTCTGTTGCAGAATCTGCCGACACAACTCAGAACCGATCGAGCCACCCGCACCGGTGACCAAAACGTTCTGACTCTGGACTGAGCCAGCAAGAAGATGTGGTAGTGCTTCGACCTCATCTCGACCAAGTAGATCTTCGATCCCAACATCTCTTAAGTTTGCGAGATTGGCCGTACCCGACATGAGTTCACTTAGGTCCGGTATCAACCTGACCCGGACAGCAAGACCTTCCAGAAAAGCAATGATCTTTCGTCTTCCACTGACGTCATGGCTAACGGCCACCAACACTTCACTTACGCTGTGATCTTTGAGTAATTTCTCCAGTGCGCTGGGTGGATGGACGACAAGACCATCAATACTGCTGCGATGGAGCTTTTCGTCATCATCAATAAATGCGACCGGCTGATATTCAGATTGTTGACGCAACAGGCGTATCAACTCAACGCCCGTCGACCCAGCACCGTATACGATCACTGGCTCTCGGGTGGAAGACGTCACCAAGTTATGCAGGTAGCCACGCACTGCGAAACGACTCCCCGCTACATATAGAAGCGCAAGCAGCCAAAAGATCACCGGCACCGATCTTGGGAAGAAAGGATCTGCTGGTATGCGAACAAAATAGGTATAGAGCGCTATCACGCCAACCGCAGCTGCTGTGACAACAGTACCCTTGATCATGACAACAATGGCATGGTTACCCATGTACCGTACGACTTGGCGATACAGCCCTAAGCGACCAAATGTCGGGATTCCGATGCAGACGCACACCAAGAATGCAGACCAAAACGGTGCAACGGTAGGAGACCAGTCACCGAGTCGCAAAGCAAAGGCCAAATAAAGACACACCGGCAACATGACGAAGTCTGCAAATACAGCTATCGCCTGTTTTTTCCGCCTAGACAATTCTTCGATGAGGGATTGCATCTAGCTCTTATTCAACTTTTTGTTTTTCCAATTTTCTGGTTTTCCCAATTCGCTCTTTAGTGGAAGCCGATGAGCTGATTCAGCTCCGCATCCCTGCTCGAAATTTGTAACAAAGTATCGCAAGCGGTACCAGCGCGACGGTCAAGACGGCCAACTGCCATGCGGGGAATTTTAAACTCAGCCACGCGATCGGTAGCAACCAAAGTAGTGCAAACGCAAGAAATGCGTTGGTCGTCCATAGATGTCCTTTTCTGCTCGCTAACCTTTGGTAAAGATGCGATCGATGCGCCTCGGTAAACGGCTGACGTGTGACTATTCTCACACAAAGAGTATAGCTTGCGTCAAACCAAAATCCTGCCAACAGTATCAGACAGGCGACCAGCGGTAACTGCTCCGAAGTCCATGCCTGTATCGCTATCATCGCGATAGCTAAACCCAAGAAACCACTACCGACATCACCCATAAATATCTTTGCAGGTGGCCAGTTAAAAGCCAAGAAGGCTAAACTCGCACCAAGTAAAACCCATACAACTTCACCAGACCACCCAGTCAACCCACCACTTAAAACCTCAACTCCGGCGCAAAACACCAAGGCTTGGCTAGCTGCAATGCCATCTATTCCATCCATGAAGTTAAACAAGTTGGTGAACCAGACAACCGCGACAACAAATAGCAGGGAAATGACTAACGGTTCCGCTGGCAACAAAGCAGTGATGATCAAGCCTGCGGCCACGGTTTGGGTACCCAGGCGCAGGCGCGCACTGAGCGGGCGGAGATCGTCCCATAGACCGACGACGCCAACTAAACAGCAGGCGATGACAATTTCCCAACCCGGCGATATCCCCTCAATCGCCAGGTAAACCAAATAACTAAGCGTCAGCAGCCAAATAGCTACGCCACCCATGGTCGGTGTGGGTACATCGTGGGAGCTGCGGTCGTTTACTTCTGCAAGCCAATTCCGCTTGATCACAAGTTGCAACACACACCATTCCAAAATAAGTGTCGCGACAAGAAAAGTAACAGCTATGAGCGGCCGTGATACCAACTAACGACCTCCCGCATTGCGTTTGCCTGCGAGACTGGCGGGCTCCAGTCGAGCGCCTGCCTCGTCGCATCCATGTCGATTCTAAGAGGTGCCAACAACCGCTGCGCATCCTCTGTCCGTCCAACTACTCTCGCTGCCATACTCAACAGACTTATTGGGATGCCAAAGAGACGATCTGTTTGATTAGACAAGCTGGCGATACGCCGCAACATCCCAGCCACGCTTGTTTCTTCCTCATCGCGCACATGCCAAATCGTCTGCGGACCATGATAAGAAATGAGCTTCATCAACAGAGACACCAAATTTTCCACCGCGACCCATGATCGCGGCGCAGATGCATGGCGCAACGGCAACGGCCAACCACAACTCCCCCACCGCAGCATACTCAGAAAATTAGCCTTCACACCGGTGCCATATACTAATGGTGGTCGCACGATCGCCAGCGGTGTGTACTCGGCTTTTTGAGAGTCATTAAGTTCCTGTAACAACGCGCACTCGGCCTTCATCTTGCTCTCTGCATAGATATCTCCAGGCTGATACGGTGCATCAATATGGAGTGGTTGCTCCGCTACATCGCCGAGCACCTTAATCGAAGAAAGCCAAACAAACCGCGGCACGCGTGCATCGAGCGCTTGCTGAAAGAGTCGTCGAGACGCATCTACATTTACTTCATGCATGGTGTTGGTGGATGCATTCTGCGCTCCGGCGTGGGCGAGTCCCGCAAGATGGATAACACAGGCTATCTCGGCCAAATTTACCTGATCAATTCCAGTGACCACCCGGCTCGTTTCACCGCTCTGACCACCGCGTGTCAGCGCAACGGTGTTGTATCCAGATGCTTCCAGCGTTCGTAGCAGATGCTGTCCAATAAACCCGCTGGCGCCAGTGACCAATATTGTTTTACTCGATGTTTGTGCAGATGCTTCGTTCACGCTGGCTGACCTGCAACAGGGCAAAGCTCCTCGTAGACACGAAATGTATGCGTCACAACATCTTGTTCAGAAAAGACGGCAACAGCCTTCTCATGCGCAGCTACCGCCAAACGATGGCGTAGATCTGCATCCTCACCTAACCGCGTCATCGCTTTGACGAGGCTGCCGACATCCCTCGTTGGTACAATGACCCCAGTTACGTCATCCGTGACGACTTCCCGGCATCCAGCTATATCTGATGCGATCATCGCGCGGCCAACTGCTGATGCTTCTAACAAGACCTTAGGCACACCTTCGCGATAGTAGCTTGGGAGGCAGAAGACATGGCAGCGTTTAAGCAGTTCACCAACATCATCCCTATGCCCCAACCATTCAACACCGAAGTCCGTCTCAAGCTTGCGCAATTCCGCTTCTGTCAGAGAAGCGGGATTGCCATCATCCACTCCACCGGCAAGCTGGAAACGCCAGTCATCGTGTTCACCGCTCGCTCTGATCGCACCTGCGGCCTTAGCAAATTCTACGACACCTTTGTCCTTCAGCATTCTGGATGCCAACAAAAAGATGGGTGCACAATCTGGCTCTGGGCATATCGGTCTAGATCTACACCGGCTCCACGAATCAGAACGGTTTGCTCTCGTTGGACGATGGCATGGCCAATAAATCCTGCCAGGTCTTCACTGTTTTGAAAAATCACACGCATGTTCGTGTGCTGCAAAGCCAATCGGTACAGTAGGTTGACCCCTGCCCTACCGATCGAGGCGCGCGTCCCTCTTCTTGTGAAGACATAGCCCATGCCCGGAACCGCATTCACGACAGCTTTTACCCCGCTCGCGCGCGCAGCGAAAGAACCATATAAGACCGGCTTTATCGTGACGTGATGAACCAGGTCAGGTTGTTCTTCTTTATAGAGTTGTTTCAGCGCTTGGTAACTGCTGATCTCCGCGCCAATGCTAAATCCACTCCGCGTTAGATGAATCGCCCGATGCTTTAGGCCAAGCTCCAGCACTCGCTCTTCGCCAGTCTGAGGCGCTGTTGCAACGACAACGTCGTAGCCGCGTTTCCTCGCTTCAAGCGCGAGCGGCAATCGATGAGAAAGGAAGAACCTTGCCTCATTGACGACGTAAAGAAGTTTCAATTAGGTCGGCTCATTGGTGCCTACTGAGTGAGGGTTTGATACGTCGAAACGTAAGCCTGAGAACAGATGTCCATATGATACCGGGCTTGGACTCGTTGTCGATCACGCTCTGCTATCGCGGCGAGCTGTTGCGGTGGCTGACTCATCACTTCTACAACGATCGAACGTAGCGCCGCGACATCTTCTATCGGACATAGCCGCTCCGGGTCATCAATAATTGCACTGAGATCACCCACATTCGTTCCAACGACCGGTACCGCACAAGCCATCGCTTCAATTGCCACGTTTGGAAAACTCTCCACCCGTGACGACACGACTACGCAATCCAATGCGGGGAAAAATTTGGCTGTATCATTGATGCTACCGCAAAAGACTATTTGTTCGCGCGATACCCCTGTGTCCGCAACTTGCTTGGTTAAGCCTGGATCAGACTCGACCATGCCAGGACCGACCAAGGCAATCCGCCAGGATTTATTTGCTGTGAGTAGTGGTGCGACGGCAGACAAGAATATATCAACACCCTTGTGCGGGTGGTTACGTCCCACGACGCCGATCCAACGTGACTCCGGTTTGAGCCCATAAGACGCGCGAACTTTTGTTCGAACCTCTTGATCGGGATGAAAGTGACTGGTGTCTATGCCATTTGGAATTACGCTAGTGTCAGGCTGGTCGTAACCCAAGTAAGCATGAGTGTTTCGCGCAGTTTCCGAATTGAAAATAATTTTCGTACGGCGCAGCCGCGCTCCGAGCCACAACGCGAGACGAACCAACCACTTCTCACGCGTCTCACCTAGAGCATGCCGGACATTCCACAAGCAAGGGACATCACCTTTACCAAAAAACAGAGAGCACACTACATTCCCGTAGTACATCCACCCTTGCACTAGGTCCGGTTCGTATCTGCGAACCACATGCCTTAGTCGCACCCAGGTCAGCGGATTTTTATAATCCAGATAACAAACTTCCACACCGAGCTGGCTAATGGCATCGCCTATCGCAGTAGGGAAACCTAGACAGACCACCGTATGTTTGAATTCCTCTTGGGTAGCGTCGATCAACCGCAGTAAACTGCGTTCAGCACCGCCAGTTTCTAAGCGTACGATAATATGAACTATGTTCTGGCGCTTCGACATCGGAACATTGTCGCTGGGATTCGGCAAAATAGCACCCGCCGAAACGCCACCAGCGGGTGCTAAAGCAACTATTCAGTAAAGAATATCTTGTCACGGTTTGTCTTTATAACGTGTTCACCAACACCGCGAACTGCCATCAACTCATCGAGGTCTACGAAATCGCCATGCTCTTGTCGATACTCGACGATGGCCTCGGCACGCGCTTGCCCAACACCAGCGAGAGACGCAGCTAGTTCTTCAGCAGAGGCTTCATTCACGTTGATCCCACCTGGTGGTAGCGCCACGGCCGCCTCGAAAAAAAACAGCAGCGATAGTCCAACCGCCTTCATTGCATGTGAAAGTTTGGTCATAGTAGTTCCTAAAATTCAAAGGAAGGACAGCTTAGAGGGGTTGCAGCTTGATCGGTCTCAGTGATCGGTACCAATAGACGTAAGCTACAAACTCGGCGGGAGCGCGGAATTCGACTATGCCGACAGGGACGCTGGTGTTGAGAAAGAACCCCATCGCTTACAAGTTGGGCAGTGCCAAATGTGATGGTGCGAGGTAAACCCACAGTTGTGACATTGATGACCCTGGGTCTCTATAGCAATCTGTGCCAACAACCGCCGAACTTCCGCCTCAAACTCCGATCGAGAAATCCCGCCATCTTCCGCAAGCTGTGAACCTCGATTGAGCATATCTAGCAGGATCGAAAAGTGCTCGGAACGAGGCTGACGGGCGATCAGATCCAGGATCTCCTTGTAGTCGGTTTTTAAACCATGCTTGCGGCGATGTTCGATCGTCGCCTGCAACATTTTGGCATCGGCCGAACGCTGTATCCCTTCGACTAGAAAATCCAGAAACGCACTCTCCTGACCGAGACTTTCCGATGCTCTCGCATAGAGGTCTAACACCTCGATACCTAAGTCGGGCTGCAACTCGACGACCCGAGCCAAATAGCGCAAAACCTGTCGATGGTGTTTCTGAGCGTACTCCACCTCGGCGGCCAGCCAATGTCCGCGTGGGTTGCTGCCATCCATCTGTATGGCAGAACGCACACTCTCTAGGGCAAGTTTAATTTCGCTCTGCGCTAGATAGCCCTGCCCCAGCTCGCAATAAAAATGACTCAATCGAGCCTTGAGCGGTGTATCAGACCCCGCGAACCGGCGCCCGATCTCGATCGCCTGTTGCCAGTCCCGCTCTTGCTCATAGATATCGAGTAATAACTCTGCCGCTTGTTTTTCTTGGCTGTCGCGTCGACTTACGATATCCACCAACAACGCTTCTGCTCGGTCGAGCAACCCAGCAGCGTGGTAATCACGTGCGAGTTCGAATTCTATCAACTGTTTGTTGGCCGCTTTGAGCGCGGGACTTGCCAAGAGGTTCTGATGGATGCGGATCGCTTTTTCGACTTCGCCACGCCGACGAACCACCCCCGCTAACGCAAGATGCACGTCGATGCTCTCGTCACTAACCTCCATCGCTTGGATAAAGCGATCCACGCCGAGCTCTGGACGATCACCCAGAAGAAAATTGAGTCCCTGGTAATAGTCTTTGATAACCGCAGACTGCGCTTTCTTAGGATGACGCTCACGGCGACCCAAAAAGTATCCGGCAGCGATCGCGACTAAAAGGAGTATGTAGAGAAGGATACTGTGCGGCCAATCCATGACCTAGCCCTCGATTGTAACGCTACGCAGTCGCTCCAATTCCGCATTTGCCTGTTCGAGCGACTGACGCAAGCGTCGATTTTCCACTCGGCGTTTCAGGCCAACCCAGGCTGCGTTGACGAGCCCAACAAAAAGTCCTACTAAAAATGCGGCGAGCAACCACCAGAACATGCTCAAAACAAAGGGCGTCTGCCATATCGCAAACGTTAGCGCGATCTCGTGCTGATTCACTGTGAGAGCGGCCATCGCGCCTGCGATGAGCATCGTTAAAACGAGTGCAACTGTTTTCAGCCAACGCACTCGCTAAACGCCGTCCCCGTCAAAACGCGCACCATGACCATCGCCAGCAATCGCTGAGGATTCAGCAAAGCCAACACCATCTTGTTCAAGTGCTGCATTCACTCTATCCCTGAGTTCCTTACCTGGTTTGAAGTGAGGGACATATTTGCCGGATAGGCCAACCGACTCGCCCGTCTTCGGGTTGCGACCTATCCGTGGCGCCCGATAATGCAGAGAAAAACTACCAAAGCCACGGATCTCAATTCTCTCGCCACTCGCCAAAGTAAGAGACATCTGCTCGATCATCGTCTTAACAGCCAACTCAACATCTTTGCTCGTCAGTTGCGAGCCAGATGTTTGCGCCTGCTCAGTAACAATCCGCTCGATCAGCTCAGACTTCGTCATACTTACTTCGGTCATAGAGAGTCATCCCTCATACTTTCGCATCTCTGCAAATTAGCTGCCCAGAATGAATTCTGAGCCCGAACTAATTACTCGTCAGTTTTATCCATCTGCGCCTTGATCAGGTCACCCAGTGTTGCTGCTCCTGGGCGGTCTGTCTCGGTACGCTGATGCTCACGCACGGCCTGTCGCTCGTCCTCAATATCCTTCGCTTTAACCGACAATGCGATCGAACGATTCTTACGATCCACACTGATGATCTTCACTTCAATTTCTTCACCGACAGTCAGCACATTTCGCGCATCTTCGACGCGATCAATACTTATCTCAGAAGCCTTCAGCGTGCCTAAGACTTCTTCAGCAAGCTCAATGATTGCTTCTTTCGGCTCAACCTCAAGGATCTTACCTTTGATTATCGTGCCACGATCGTTGACGTTGGTGTAATCCGTAAACGGATCTTGGTCTAGCTGCTTGATACCTAGAGAAATTCGCTCTCTTTCGGGATCAACAGAAAGGATCAAAGTTTCGATCTCCTCACCCTTCGAGTAACGGCGAACTGCAGTTTCACCTGGTTCGTTCCAAGAGATGTCAGACAGATGCACTAGGCCATCTATGCCGCCATCCAAGCCGATGAAGATACCGAAGTCGGTGATTGACTTGATGTTGCCTGAGATCTTGTCGTTCTTAGCATTGTTAATGGAAAACTCTTCCCAAGGATTAGGCCGACACTGCTTGATACCCAGAGAGATACGTCGACGATCTTCGTCAATATCGAGCACCATGACTTCTGCTTGATCGCCTACATTGACAACTTTAGAAGGATGGATATTTTTGTTAGTCCAATCCATTTCCGAAACGTGCACTAGACCTTCAACGCCTTCTTCGATCTCCGCGAAACAGCCGTAATCCGTGAGGTTAGTTACCGTTGCAAGGACACGAGACCCTTCTGGGTAGCGGCGTACGATGTTCAACCATGGATCATCACCCAATTGCTTCATGCCGAGGCTGACCCGATTCTTTTCTCGGTCAAACTTAAGGATTCGAACACCTACTTCGTCACCAACGTTAACCATTTCGCTTGGATGTCTAATGCGTTTCCAAGCCATGTCAGTAATGTGAAGTAGTCCGTCAACACCACCCAGATCAACAAAGGCACCGTAGTCTGTGAGGTTCTTAACGATACCTTTCACATCTTGGCCTTCCTGGAGGGATTCGAGTAACGCCTCACGCTCATGGCTGTTTTCTTCTTCGAGAACTGCTCGTCGTGAAACAACAACGTTGTTACGCTTTTGATCTAACTTGATCACCTTGAACTCGAGTGGCTTACCTTCTAGGTGAGCGGTCTCGCGTAAGGGTCGGATGTCCACGAGGGATCCAGGTAGGAAGGCACGGATATCGCTGATATCAACCGTAAAGCCGCCTTTAACCTTACCGTTGATGACACCGGTGACAACTTCGTTGCCTTCGTGTGCGGTTTCTAATTTTTCCCACGACTCAGCACGTCGTGCTTTTTCCCGCGATAGTCGAGTCTCACCCCAACCATCGTCGACGACTTCCATTGCGACCTTAACTTGGTCGCCAATGTTTAGGGAAAACTCGCCTTGTTCATTTACAAATTGGCTTTTGGGGATCACTCCCTCTGACTTGAGACCTGCGTGTACTACTACCCAGTCGTCATCAATGTCTACCACCGTGCCGGTAACGATTGACCCGGGGGCCATCTCGATGGTTTGTAGGCTTTCTTCAAATAGTTCGGCAAAAGATTCGCTCATATATCTCGCTCTGCCTGCCTTGTACTGAGTTGTCAGTCGTCTTTGACTGACTTCTCCAGAAGGATCCTCAAACTGAGGGTCTCTATTCCAGAGAGTACTCGACCATCCGTGCTAGTCAGCCCGGGTGGATACAAAAAGGGTTACAGCGCGCTCCTGATTTTGGTTAGTTAATAAAATACACTGGTCTCGGAATCAGTGACCGCTTGAGCGCAAGAACGGATCAATCAGAGTCTATGGCGGGATCAGCTAGGGTTTGTTAACCCACGCTCTTTGACCCATACCATCACCTGATCGAACACCGCCTCTATTGTCATCGACGTGCTGTCAATAACTAAGGCATCTTCAGCGGGCTTCAGAGGTGCAACAGTGCGTCCTCGATCCCGAGCATCTCTTTCTTGGATCTGCTCGAGAAGGCCGGGCAAGCTAACACTTAACCCTTTGTTTTTCAACTGTTTATAGCGACGCTGCGCACGTTCCTCGGCACTTGCATCGAGGAAAACTTTGAGAGGAGCATCGGTGAAGACGACCGTCCCCATATCCCGGCCATCAGCAACTAATCCAGGTTCTCGACGAAACCCACGTTGCAGTGCCATCACGCTATCTCGAACAGCTGGCATAGCCGCCACTTTCGACGCCGCCGCGCCGCCGTCTTCGTTGCGAATTTCAGTCGTGATATCGACACCGTCGACCACTGCGAGCTCGCCAACAAACTCGATCTGCAACGCTTCAGCCATAGCAGCGATTGTCGGTTCCATCTTTGGATCAAGAGCCAGGTCACGATGCTGTGCTGTCACGCCAATGATACGGTAGAGCGCACCGGAATCTAACAGATGCCAGCCAAGTGCTTCTGCCAACTGGGCTGCAATGGTGCCTTTCCCCGAGCCGCTCGGGCCGTCTATGGTCAGAACGGGAATTGTCAAAATAGGCACACGGTCTAGGTTTGCTTGGCTATTGGGCAATGAGCTCAGGCTCTATCCCTCTCGTTCATTGAGGACAGCTTTAAACGCATCCAAGAAGCGTTCATTCTCTGCTTCAAGACCAACACTCACTCTGAGGTGACGCGGTAGACCGTATTCCGCCACGGGACGCGTGATCACCCCTTTATGCAGTAAAGCATCGAACGTCTCCGGTCCGGGACCGCCACAATCGATAGAGACAAAGTTGCCAACCGAGGGGATGTAATCGCAGCCGAGTGCGGCGACACCTTGGGTCAACTGGGTTAGACCTTCTTGATTGAGTGCGAGACTGGTCGCCACAAAGTCTGTATCGGCGATTGCCGCTACCCCAGCCGCGAGAGCGAAACTCGAACAATTGAAAGGTTGCCGCGCTCGATTAACTAAATCTGCCATTTCTGGACTAGAAATACTGTAGCCAAGGCGCACAGACGCAAGTCCATGAATTTTCGAAAACGTTCGCGTCACTATCAAGTTCGGGTGATCTGCCATGAGCTCGATCCCATTCGGGTAATCTGGCTCGTCTATGTATTCGAAATACGCTTCGTCCAGAACCACCCAAACGTTGTTGGGCACTTGCCTTAGGAAGTTAGCTAGTTCGGTTTGTGCAACCCATGTACCAGTCGGATTGTTGGGATTCGCAATAAAGATGATGCGCGTTTTCTCGGTAATCGCACCAAGCATCCCCTCAAGATCGGTGCCATAGTCCTTGGCTGGCACTGTAACAAGCGTGCCACCGGCGCATGTCGTGGCTAGTCGATAAACCACAAAACTGTGTTCCGAGATTATCGCTTCATAGCCCGGCTCAACGCTCACTCGCGTAACCAGATCGAGCACATCATTTGAACCATTGCCAAGTGTTATCTGCGAGGTATCTACCTCTAAGCGACTTGCTAACGATTCCTTTAAGAGATAGCCGCTACCATCAGGATATCTGGAAAGATCCCCCCGCACACTATCCAAAGCTTGCATGACGATCGGTCCCGGACCCCGCGGATTTTCATTGCTCGCAAGCTTAATGATGTCTGCAATGCCGAGCTCTCGAGTAAGCTCATCAATGGGTTTACCAGGCACATACGGATTGAGCCCGGCTATCCCCTGGTGAACATTTGCCAAACCCGTCGTCTTATTCACATCACCTCACACTACCGCTACTGGATAGGAGCCAAGTACACGAACTTCGAACGCGACGTCAGCAATGGCTTCCAGAACGACTTTTGCATTGTCGTCGCTGGCATGACCATCGAAGTCGATGAAAAAGACATAAGACCAGTCGCCCGTAGGTGCCGGACGAGTCTCAATCCGAGACAAACTAATGCCATGCTCATCAAAAGGTGCCAGAACTCGCAAAAGGGCGCCAGGTTCATTGCGTACAGAGACCAACAAGGAAGTTTTATCTTTACCACTTGCGCCCACTGTTTGGTTACCCAGAACAATGAAGCGAGTCTTGTTGTCGGGTTGATCCTCAATGGAAGTCGATAACAGGCGCAATTGGTAGCGCTCAGCCGCCATTTCTCCCGCGATCGCGGCCAACGTGGGATTCTCGGCGGCTTGTCGTGCCGCTTCGGCATTGCTGGAAACAACGATCCTCGGAACCCCTGGATAATTTCGGTCCAACCAGCCACGACACTGCGCTAACGATTGTGCATGGGAAACGATTTGTTGCACTTCTTCAGTAGCACTTTCCGAACGCATCATGGCGTGATGAATTGGCATCTCTACTTCGGCGCAAATGCTGACTTTTGAGGTCAGAAAGCAATCGAGGGTATGGTTGACCATGCCTTCCGTTGAATTTTCAACAGGTACAACGCCATAGTGAACCGCACCCGATTCAACGTCGCGAAACACATCACTGATAGACGCCAACGGTCTGGTTCCGGCGAAGTGCCCAAACTGTTTTATGGTCGCCGCCTCTGTATAGGTTCCTTCAGGACCAAAGTAGGCAACAGTTAGGGGCATCTCGAGGTTAAGGCAGCAAGAAATAACTTCACGGAATAGTCCAGCGACGTCCTGATCAGTCAACGGACCAGGATTCGCTTCCATCAGGCGGGTCAGAATTTGCGCTTCGCGCTCTGGTCGGAAGAACACTGGTGGAGTCTCACTTGAGCTGCCTTGTTTGACCACCCCTACTTCTAAGGCACATTGGGCGCGGTCGTTGAGCAAAGTCAGCAACTTCTTGTCGATGGCGTCGATGCGTTCCCGCAGCGGCCCCAACTTATCATCGTCAGTACTCATTGTTGAGTTCGTCAGTTATCTCAGGCGTGAGTTTGTTCGAACTCAGCCATGTAGTCCACCAGGACATCGACTGCGGCTTCGGGTACAGCGTTGTAGATACTCGCACGCATGCCGCCGACACTGCGATGACCTTTCAGATTAAGCAATCCACGTGCTTGCGCACCTTGTAGAAAATCTGCGTCCAGCTCAGCGTTCGCCAAAGTAAACGGTACATTCATATCTGACTGATAGGGTTTGTCTACTGGTGCTCGATAGAAATTGCTAGCTGCGATCGCTGAGTACAATTTACCGGCCTTGCGCTCATTGAGTTTGGCAATTCCTTCTAAGCCGCCTTGCTCTTTGAGCCAAGCGAACACCAAACCTGCAAGGTACCAAGCATAGGTGGGCGGTGTGTTAGACATGGAGTCGGCATCAGCTTGCGTAGCGTAGTCCAAAAAGGTCGGCGTCTCCGGCCGGGCATTCCCGCACAAACCCTTTTTGACGATAACAACGGTCAAACCGGCTGGCCCGATGTTCTTTTGCGCTCCCGCGTAGATCAAGTCGAACCGATCTATAGCTAGCGGGCGCGACAGGATGTCGGACGACATGTCTGCGACAAGCGGTACGCTCTTCTCCGGGAATGACTTAAATTGAAGTCCGCCAATGGTCTCGTTCGAACATATGTGCAGGTATTTAGCATCCGGACGTGTTTGCCACTGAGCAGGATCTGGAATAAATCCGTAGGACTCATCTTTACTTGACCCAACTACCTTCACATCACAGTACTTACCTGCCTCTTTGATGGCTTTCTGGGACCAGGAACCCGTGTCGAGGTAATCTACTGGGTCACCTGCACTTGTCAGGTTTAGCGGGATGGCAGCAAATTGACCGGTTGCCCCGCCTTGTAGAAACAAGACATGATACTCATCACTTATACCCGCTAGCTCGCGAAGGTCAGCTTCAGCTCGAGCAGCAATATCGACAAACTCCGAACTTCGATGACTCATTTCCATAACGGACATGCCAGTGCCACGGTAATCGAGCAATTCCTCGCGGGCCTGTTCTAGCACTGGTTCGGGTAGGGCCGCAGGCCCGGCAGAAAAGTTATAACTTCTCACGCTTTTCTCCAATTTGATTGTTCGCGGTCGTCGGCCCGCACCGATAAGTCAGTCTTGATCCACTACTTAATCGGGGTCTGCTTCGGAGCCTGAATCAGGCACCGCGTCTGGACTCTCTGTATCTGGATTTTCTGCTTCTGCTTCTGCCGCTTCGACAGTTTCCTCAGCTATCCGTTCGACACTGTTCAGCTGTTCACCGGCCTTTAAGTTAATCAGGCGTACACCCTGAGTGTTACGTCCAAGCACAGATATTTCATCCGCAGCCGTTCTCACAAGCGTGCCCATGTTGCTAATCAGCATGACTTCATCGCCGCTGTACACTTGCGACGCGCCAACGAGCGCACCGTTTCGGTCCGATGTCTGCATGGCAATCACACCTTGTCCACCTCGCCCCTTAACCGGGAAGTCAGACACTTCTGTGCGTTTACCATAACCATGCTCACTAGCGGTGAGCACAAAACCGTTATCCTGCGGGATTATCAGCGCGATCACTTGCTGATCGGCTCTCAGGCGGATGCCACGAACGCCACGTGCGGTTCGTCCCATAGCGCGGACGTCCGACTCTTTGAATCGTGCTGCCTTGCCAGAACTCGAAACGAGAAGGACGTCGCTAGTTCCGGATGTGATCTCCACACCTACTAACGTATTACCTTCTTCAAGCTCTAGCGCTATCAATCCGCTGGGACGAGGACGAGAAAATTGCTCCAGGGGTGTCTTCTTGACGGTGCCATTCGCAGTCGCCATAAAGACGAATTGGTTTTCTTCAAAATCTTGGACCGGCATGATCGCCGTTATTCGCTCATCACCAGCCAAAGGCAAAATGTTGACCATAGGCCGACCCTTGGCGCCACGACTGCCCTGCGGTATCTGAAATACCTTAAGCCAATAAACTTTGCCAACATTAGAAAAGCAAAGCAGCATGTCATGTGAATTGGCAATGACTAAGTGTTCTACAAAGTCTTCATCTTTTACGCTGGTAGCAGCCTTGCCGCGGCCGCCACGCCGTTGCGCCTGATAAGTTGTCAACGGTTGAGTTTTGCCATAGCCCTGATGCGAAATGGTGACCACCAGATCTTCTTCCGTGATTAGATCCTCAACCGAAAGATCCTGTTGGGTGGCGACAATTTCAGTGCGACGCTCATCTCCGTAGGTGTCCTTGATCTCTACAAGCTCATCCCGGATCACGCTTTGTAAACGTTCATCTGAATCAAGGATGTCGAGCAAATCCGCTATCTCATCCAAGACACCTTGGTAGTCTTCCATCAACTTGTCTTGTTCCATCGCGGTAAGGCGATGCAGTCGAATTTCCAAAATAGCTTGGGCTTGTTCTTCAGTAAGGCGGTACAAATTTTCGGTAAAGCCAAAGTCTTCAGACAAACCTTCTGGCCGACAGGCATCGGAACCGACCTTCTCTAGAAGCTCAAACAGGGAGTTTGCTTCCCAGCGACGCTCCATTAGCGCGACGCGGGCAACCGCAGCTGACGCCGACGCTCGAATCAATTCGATGACAGCATCAATGTTCGATAACGCAACGGCCTGCCCTTCTAAAATATGGCCTCGCTGGCGTGCACGCCGAAGCAGGTAGAGCGTACGTCTGATAACGACTTCGCGGCGATGCTTAAGGAACGCCTCGAGCATCTCCTTGAGATTGAGCAGCTTCGGTTGGCCATCCACCAACGCCACGCAATTAATACCAAACACTGACTGTAGTTGTGTTTGTGCATATAGATTATTCAGGATCACATCGCCCGAATCACCTCGACGTATCTCGATGACGACGCGCATACCATCTTTGTCTGACTCATCACGCAGTTCGGTGATGCCTTCGATCTTCTTATCTTTTACCAGCTCCGCGATCTTCTCGATCAAGCGGGCCTTATTAAGTTGGTAAGGAATCTCATGAATGATGATTCGTTCGCGGCCACTCTTATCTTCCTCGACCTCGGCACGCGCGCGCATGTATATCCGTCCGCGACCGCTTCGATACGCCTGCACTATGCCAGCCCGACCATTGATGATCCCTGCGGTAGGGAAATCAGGTCCGGTAATGAACTCCATAAGTTCATCGATGGAAATCTCTGGGGTCTCGAGTAAGGCCAGACAACCATTGACCACTTCGGTGAGATTGTGTGGCGGGATATTTGTTGCCATTCCTACCGCAATCCCGGAACTACCGTTAACTAAGAGGTTCGGTACTCGCGTTGGCAAGACCTCCGGCATCGTTAACGTATCGTCGTAGTTCGCGACGAACTCAACAGTATCCTTATCCAGATCAGCTAAGAGCTCACCTGCGATCTTGGCCATTCGAATTTCGGTATAGCGCATCGCGGCTGGTGGATCACCATCGATAGATCCAAAGTTACCTTGGCCGTCGACCAGCTGGTAACGCATAGAAAATTCCTGCGCCATCCGAACGGCCGTTTCGTACACTGCCGAGTCACCGTGTGGGTGATACTTACCGATGACTTCACCGACGACACGGGCAGACTTCACGTAGGGGCGGTTGTAAGTGTTGTTCAGTTCCCTCATCGCGAACAACACACGCTTGTGGACAGGTTTCAATCCATCACGAACATCGGGCAATGCGCGCCCAACAATGACGCTCATCGCGTAGTCCAAATAGGACTGACGCAGCTCGTCTTCGATGTTTACCGGGAGGATATCTCTACTAGGCTCAGAGCCGATTTCGGACATTAATTTTCGGGGAAGGTAAAAGCGGCAATTTTACATCATTTGAGGATTGGGGTCAGGGAAAATTGGTGCAATACTCACATCATGACAAGCTGTGATTTACTAGTAATTGCGCGATGGATGCTACCCATTGCGCCGGAAAACTGCGCCTTCGACAATTACGCCCTCGCGATAACAGACGGTGAAATCGTGGATCTCGGTGTTGCCGAAGAGGTGCAAGCCCGAGTCTCTCCGAGTGAGACCTTAAGCCTCACAGATCACATCGTTCTACCCGGACTTATCAACGCGCATGGTCATGCTGCAATGACCCTTCCGCGCGGTGCCGGTGAAGACCAATCACTGCAAGCCTGGCTCTCGGACACGATCTGGCCCCTAGAAGCCAAACATGTAAACGCAGATTTCGTCCGTCTCGGCACCGAAGTCGCACTCGCAGAAATGATTGCCTCGGGTACAACGACTTTTTCAGACATGTATTTCTTTCCTGAAGACTGTGCTGACTTGGTTGCTACTGTGGGGATGCGTGCACAGGTTTGTTTTCCAGTCATCGAGATGTCTAACGTGTGGAGTGACGGAGTAGTCGACGGCTTGCACAAAGGCCTCGCCTTATACGACCACTATCGGCACCACGAAAGAATCGATATCGCCTTTGGTCCACACTCCGCTTACACCGTGAGCGCTGCCAACCTCGAAAAAGTGGCTATGTACTCCAATGAGATTGACGCCCAAGTCCAAATCCACATGCACGAAAACGCTGAGGAAGTTCACGAAGCCCAAGCCCTGCACGGGCACACGTGGATCCAAGCCTTAGACGAAATCGGTCTCCTCGGTCCGAATCTACAGACCGTGCACATGACCCACGTATCAGACGAAGACCTGGCGACTATCGCTTCTTCGCGCACCAGTGTTATCCATTGCCCAGTTTCAAATCTCAAGCTGGCCTCGGGGTATGCCCACGTCGACAAATATATCGAAGCCAATGTGCAAGTCGGACTTGGCACCGATGGCGCAGCCTCCAACAATACTTTGGATCTATTTCACGAAGCACACACAGCCTCGCTTATCGCCAAACACGAAAACCGCGACCCGACGGCTGGCAATGCTCGCGATACCTTACGCATGGCGACACTTGGTGGCGCTCAAGCGCTCGGCTTAGAGCGCAAAGTCGGCTCACTAGAAATTGGTAAGCAAGCGGACTTCATAGCGATAGACACAAACAGTCTCAACCTAATGCCCCACTACGATCCTTTTGCTGCCTTGGTTCATGGCAACGCCGGACGTAATGTGAGTCACAGTTATGTGAGAGGTGAGGCGCTCTTGGCTGATCGGTCCCATACCAGCATCGACATTTCAGCACTGACCGAGAAAGTGCGACAATGGCAGATCACCGCGGTTTAATCGGCTAGGCGCTCTCACTAGGGACGTTCTCAGTTAGGGATTTATGCAATATACGAGTACACAGGCTGACGCCAACGTCGACCCAGAAGAGATCACCAAATTCGACGCACTTGCGGCGCGATGGTGGGATCCAACAGGTGAGTTTCGCGCGCTACACGATATCAATCCAATCCGCGTGCAATACATAGATGAGCGCAGCGATTTGCGTTGTGGACCTGTCATCGATGTTGGCTGTGGCGGCGGCATACTGACGGAAGCAATCGCCCAGATGACCGAGGAAGTCACCGGCATAGATATGGCTGAGAAAGCACTTGGTGTTGCGCGTTTACACGCGCTTGAGGCTGAGATCGATGTGAGCTACCTTGCCTCGACAGCGGAAGCCTTCGCTGGCGAACACCCAAATCATTTCGCCACAGTTACGTGTTTGGAAATGTTAGAACACGTGACTGACTATCCCAGCACCGTACAGGCTTGTGCTGACCTCGCACAACCAGGAGCCAATCTTTTTTTCTCCACGATCAACCGCAATCCAAAAGCTTATGCATTGTTAATTCTGGGTGCTGAATACGTCATGAATCTTCTACCCAGAGGTACACATGACTACAGCAAGTTCATCAAACCTGCCGAACTTTGCAACGCGATCACAAATGCCGGTTTAGAAGTCCGCGAAATTAGCGGTATGGTGTACAACCCCTTCTCGCACCAATGCGTGATCAATGACGACGTTGACGCAAACTATCTGGTGCACGCAGTAAAAGGACTATGACAGCACTGGACACAACCGACTGGCGTTTCGAGCCAAATTCCGACTTGTTTGAAAATCGGACGATACTCGTTACGGGCGCTGGTGACGGCATCGGCGCGACCTTGGCACGCACCATCGCCCAACTCGGCGGCAACGTCGTTCTGCTCGGTAGGACCCGCCAAAAGCTCGAGACAGTGTTTGATTGGATCGAAGCAAATACCGAAACCCAAGCTGTGATCGTGCCGTGCGACTTAGCGGAGCTCAATCTTGACTCAGTCAACGCGTTGTCCGATGCCATTGCTGATACCTATGGCCATCTAGATGGGCTCGTGCACAACGCTTCGATCCTTGGACCTCGACTGCCGATCGCTCACTACCCACATGATGCATGGCTCAAGGTCATGCAGGTCAACGTCAACGCACCATTCATGCTGACCCAAGGTCTCTTCCATCTGTTAGACAAAGCCCCAGAAGCTTCCGTTGTCTACGTTTCCTCTTCAGTTGGTCGGGAAGGTCGAGCTTATTGGGGGGCTTACTCTGCCTCTAAATTCGCTCTGGAAGGCTTAAGCCAGATACTGGCTGACGAAACCGAGCAAGCCGGTAAGATCCACGTGTACAGCGTCAACCCGGGTGCCACCCGCACCGCGATGCGGGCATCCGCCTACCCCAATGAAGATCCTCAAACTGTTCCAGAACCAACCGCCCATATGGATCTTTTCACATACTTACTCGGCGGGCTGAAGCATGGTGAGCCTCTGCCCGAAACGGGCAGTCAACTCGACGCTCGAACATGGCGTAAAGCTTAAGTAGACGCCCAAAAGTGGGCGCCAAATCATCAAACTGACAAGAAATAGACGCTAAACTGTCAAAAAATTGACGAACGCGCCCTCGGGTAACTACCAACCCTTTGATTTTATTAACGTTTTAATGTGGCACGGATCTGGTATGGGAATAGGTTCAAAGCCTTACCGACGAAGTTCCAAAACATGATGGCAACCGACAAAAAACAAGCTCTAACGATGGCCTCAGCCGTTCATTTCGATGATCGCACGGCACTTCACCTGACCCAGGCTTTTAACCAAGAAACGGATCTACCAGCCTTGCTGGCCCTATTGTTTTCCCAACTCCAAGCACTGTGCGGCGCCCACGGGGTGACGTACGACAATGCTGCCCTCGAACTTGAGTGTCGATTGGGACGAACCGCACACCATAACGCTGAGTACAATCTTGAATATGGCAAGGATCAGCTGGGTAGTTTGACCATCTTCTATCCGCGCAGACAGACCGAGCCCGAACTTCAAACCGGCGAAGATCTGGTTGCGCTCATGTTCACTGCCCTGCGTAACGCCGTTACCCTCCTGCAGGCGCGCCAGGCAGAACCTGCGCCACAAACCATTCCGGCAACTCCTGACATCGACGAGCTTAGTCGTGAAGAAAAAGCTGACACGCTCGTACTCATGGCCCTTGACGGCTACAGCCAGCTCGTTAAACAGTCAGGTGATGAGTGGGCACAGATACTCATGACAAGCGTGCATACACATGTTAAAGAAGGACTTCGGCAAGCGGATGGGGTTTACCAAATCTCTGACGAACTCATCGCCATATTGCTTCCGAATACAACCCTGACTCAGGCCAACCAAGTGGCCGAAAAAGTACGGATTCTAGTGGCCAGTTTGCATCTCACAGGCGCCTCCACCGAAGAACAACTTTCTGCATGTATGGGTATAGCTGATGCCAAGCTCGCTAAAACAGCAGAAGACGTTATGGCTCATGCCAAAATCGCTCTAGCACAGGCAAAGCGTGACGGTCGAAGCACTATTTGCGTCTACACAGAAGTGTTGGCGGAAACCAGCGAATAAATTAGCGCTCGTTCTTCTCAAGTTTCGGATAAGGAATTAAACAGCTTGTCTTCGCTGTTCGCGACACCTTCGACGGCGTTCGCTTCGGCGTCTCATAAGACATACCTAGCATTTTATAAGTATTTCTTACGTCTTTTTGTTGCAACGATGCCCACTGTCCATTGCGTAACCACGACGGCAATACAAAGGGTCCATATCGAACACGCTTTAACCGGCTGACCGTGAGACCGCGTGATTCGAACAAACGTCTAACCTCTCGATTCCTGCCCTCAGTGAGCACCACGTGATACCAATTGTTGCTACCGCTGCCGTTATAGAACCGTACATCTGAAAATCGAAGTGTCTCGCCATCGACCTCTATCCCTGCTTTCAAGATATCGATGTCATCTTTTTCCAAGATGCCATGTATACGAACCGCATATTCTCGATCTAAGCCAGTAGAAGGATGCATCAGACGGTTGGCAAGCTCACCATCGTTGGTGAATAGGAGGAGTCCCGATGTTTGTACGTCCAGCCTTCCCACGCTGACCCAGCGACCTTGCTTGAGATCCGGCAACTCTTCATACACGGTAGTCCGACCTTCTGGGTCGCGGCGCGTCGTCACTACTCCGGTCGCCTTGTTTAGGATCAGTATCTCGACCGCTTTGCTGACTGCGATGCGGACGCGTTCACCATCTACTTCAACTTTATCGCTTGTTTTAACCCTCTGCCCGAGCACAGCACGATCGCCATTAACGATCACGCGGCCTTCAGTTATCCACTTTTCGATTTCTCGTCGTGATCCCATGCCAATCTGGGCAAGCACTTTCTGTAGACGTTCGCCGGGACCGAGATCAGCCGCCTCTGTCTGGTCACGACTGCGCACCTGGCGCGGATTCGAACGATATTCGGATCGCGAAGCAGACCCCGACTCAGACCGATACTTGGGCGAACGGCTTGATCGCTGTTTCGAAGATTTCGTAGCGCCAGATTTGGCAGATTTTTGCCTCGAAGACCCTGGCGGTCCAGCACGTCCACTACGTCCGGATGTTGGTTTGGCCATCTGATACTGCTTTAGGGCGCTTTCGGAATGCTTTCAGGATGAAGCGGGACAACGTCAGCACCGAGACTCACCGGTTCAACCGAAATACCATCAGCCTCGACCTCGAGGTTCTGCTCTGCCGCATCGACGTCAGCGGCAGCTGCTGTGGCCTCAGTTACGGCCTCTACCGGCGAGGCTTCGTCTTTACCGCCTAGTTCTTCCTGCAAGACAGGCTCAATCAGCGCGCGAATTTCTGGCAATGGCGGCAGCTCAGCCAAGCTCTTGAGATTGAAGTAATCCAGGAATTCCTTGGTTGTCGCATAGAGCGCCGGTTTACCCGGGACCTCTTTGTAGCCGACAACCTTTATCCACTCGCGCTCGAGAAGTGTACGCACGATGTTCTGGCTGACGCTGACTCCTCGTACCTGTTCTATATCTCCCCGAGTCACGGGTTGTTTGTAGGCAACCAAGGCTAAGGTCTCCAGCAACGCGCGGGTATATCGGGGAGGCTTTTCATCCCAGAGACGGCTTACCCATTCCGAAAGCTCTTGGCGTACTTGGAAGCGATAACCAGAGGCAACACGTTGAAGCTCCACGCCACGTTCTTCTGCTTCCGCTTCAATTGTCTTTAGCGCCTCACGTACTTCCTTGCTCGCTGTATCGTCCCCCAGTTCGCCCGGGGCAAAAAGTTTAACTAGATTTGCAACGGTCAACGGGCCATCTGAGGCAAGCAGCGCCGCTTCAATAATCTGTTTGATTTTCGTGTCTTCCACTGCCCGCTACCTACTCTGTTTCACTACTATTGATCCAATCACAAGCCGCCTCACCAAGTGTGCTCGTCAATCAATCTTCCTCTGCTTCCGTGTTGTCTGTCTCACCGCCATAGTTGGTGAGGAATACCGGTGTTTGATCGGTCGCACTTGCAACCGCCCTGACGTGTATCGGTGCATACGGCTCTGCTTGGACAAACTCAACCAAGGACTCTCGAACCAGTTCCATGATCGCCAGGAACGTCACGATCACACCCATACGTCCTTCTTCCATTACGAAGCAATCGTAAAAAGAAACGAACTCTTCGGTATCGCGTACTCGTCCTAGGATCAAGCCCATGCGATCCCGCACAGAAAGAGGTTCTAGTTGAACCTCGTGCGACGCAAACATTTCCGCCCGCTTAAGTACCCGTGCCATCGCGAGCAGCACATCCTTAATATCAACTTCTGGATCGGCATGTTGCCGAACGAGTTCCGGCTTTGTGGCAGCGACGAGGTGAATATCTCTCTCTACCCTCGGCGCTTCACCAATATTCTCAGCACCTGTCTTGATCTGCTCATATTCTTGTAGTCGTCGTATAAGCTCAGCACGCGGATCACCTTCTTCTTCATCACCGCTATCAACTCTCGGCAGTAGCATTCTCGACTTAATTTCCGCGAGCATCGCAGCCATCACAAGATATTCTCCTGCAAGTTCAAGCTGGAGCGCATGCATCAAGTCGATGTACTGCATGTACTGCTTGGTGATCTCTGCGACTTTGATATCGAGAATGTCGAGGTTTTGTCGCCTGATCAGGTAGAGCAACAAATCTAATGGCCCTTGGAACGTCTCCAGAAACACTTCGAGCGCTTCAGGTGGTATGTACAGATCCGTAGGCAGCTCCTGCACTCGCTCGCCGTGGATCAGCGCAATCGTTGCACTCTCTTGCGCGCGCGCCTCGCTCAAATCTTCCGCTGCAGGCGCTGTCGCAGAACCGGAATCTGGCGATGGATCTACATTGTCCACGACATCATCTGCCATGTTTTCCTCTCGTAGTTTTTACTCGTCGCACTAGCGGTGGCTGATGCCGATTGCTTCTTTGACATCTTCCAATGTTTCGCGCGCTACTGCACGTGCTTTCTCAGACCCTTCCTGAATAATGGACTGGACGAGGTCCGGTTCTTTTTCGAATGGCTCCGCACGTTGTCGATACCCGGCCTGCTCTTCATTGATCTTCTCAATCAGGGGTTTTTTGCAGTCAACGCATCCAATTCCGGCAGAGCGACAGCCTTCGGCTGCCCAGGTTAAAGTGTCTTCGTCTGAATAAACTTCATGCAACGCATAGACTGGACAATTGTTAGGCTCACCAGCGTCGGTCAATCGAACTCGCGCTGGATCGGTTTGCATCGTACGTACTTTCTCTTCGACAACCTCTGGCGCTTCTCGCAAAGCAATAAAATTGTTGTAGGACTTGGACATCTTCTCACCATCCAATCCCGGCATTTTGGAGGCCTCCGTCAACAAGGACTGCGGCTCGGGCAGGATAATTCTACCGCCCCCTTCTAAGTAACCAAAAAGGCGTTCGGTATCACCGATCGATAGATTCTGCTGTTCCTGCAGTAACGCCCTTGCTCGCTCCAGAGATTCGCCATCGCCGCGCTCGAGGTACTCACGGCGAAGCTGTGAGTACAACCGCCCCGCTTTCTTACCCATTTTCTTAACCGCAGCCTCGGCATGTTCTTCAAAACCAGGTTCCCTGCCATAGATATGGTTGAACCTTCGCGCGACTTCACGGGTTAACTCAACATGCGCCACTTGATCTGCCCCGACTGGAACCCATCCTGCCTTGTACATCAAGATATCAGCGCTCTGGAGCAGCGGATAACCGAGAAAGCCATAGGTGGCTAAATCCTTATCATTCAGCTTCAGTTGTTGGTCCTTATAACTAGGCACACGCTCCAACCAGCTGAGCGGCGTGATCATCGAGAGCAATAGATGTAGTTCGGCGTGTTCCGGTACACGACTTTGCACGAATACTGTCGCAGCACCCGGATTGACCCCCGCTGCAAGCCAATCGACCACAGTTTCATGCGTAAATTGCTCTATGTTCTCAGAAGCCTCGTATTGCGTGGTTAGCGCATGAAAGTCCGCCACAAAAAAGAAACACTCGTATTCATGCTGGAGTTGGACCCAGTTTTTGAGAACGCCGTGCAGGTGACCTAGGTGCAGTTGTCCGGTCGGACGCATACCAGAGAGAACTCTCTGGTTCGATTCATTGCTGCTCAAGCGAGCGCCTTTCGTAATTAATTTTGCGGATTATACGGCGCTCAACGCTGCGGCGTACACCACCGTAGCCGCAATGCCGACTATATTTGGTTACAGAGTTTCCAGATCGCCAAGACCTTGCCGAATCGTGACAGGTGGCTCCTCGGTCAGATCGACAACGGTCGATACGCCAGTAAGTTCTATCCCGGCATCGATGACGATTTCCACCTGCTTACCAATTCGCTCATTGATCTCCCAAGCCGAGCTAAGCGGTTCGTCGTCCCCAGGTAGTCGCACCGTTGTGGTCAGCAATGGCTCTTGTAGGTATTCAAGTAGGGCGGTCGCGACACCTTGATCGGGTACGCGCATGCCGATGGTCTTACGCTTAGCTTGGAGCACGCGCCTTGGCACATCCCGAGTCGCTCGCATCACAAAGGTAAAGGGACCCGGAGTTGCTCGCCGTAACAGCCGATAGCCAGCATTATCGACTCGCGCATACACGCCGAGAGACTTCAGGTCATGGCAGGCTATCGTAAATTGGTGCTGTTTCGGTAATTGTCGTAGCGCAATGATACGTTCTAGAGCGGTCTTGTCTCCGATTCGACAGGCCAAGGCATAAGCCGTATCGGTCGGGTAAACGATAACCGTACCCGCCTCCTGCAGCTTTTCAGCCACGACGCGAATCATCCGGGGTTGCGGATGGGTAGGATGAATCTCTAATAACTGTGCCAACTGGTACCTGCCGTTTTGACCCTGAATCGCATATGATGCGCGCGACTCGCTTCATTCGCGGTTTGCAGATCGCCTACAATCAAACCGCGCAAGCATACGCAACCAGCTAGTAAAGTAGAATGCAGCAATTTATTGATTACATCGCCATCCTTGCCTTTGTTGTCGTTTATTTCGTCACCAAAGACATCTTTCTGGCCACTGGCGTTCTCATGGTCGCGGTGACTGTCCAAATTTGCCTCTACTGGCTGCTAAAGAAACCCATCGGTAACGAACTCAAACTTACCTTTTGGGCAAGCATGATCCTCGGCGGTATGACCCTAATTTTTCAAGATGAGACATTTATTAAGTGGAAGCCATCCATCGTAAACTGGTTGTTGGCCCTAGTTCTTGTTGGTGCGCACTTGTTCGCCAAAACCTTCCTCATCGAAAAAATGCTGGGTAAAGTCTTAAGGCTCCCGAACTCTGCTTGGCGCACGTTAACCTACGGGTGGGCAGTAGCCTTCTCCATAGCCGGTGCCGTCAACATCTACGTAGCATATTCCTACTCTCTAGATACTTGGGTAACCTTCAAATTCATCGGTTTGCTCGGACTCAATCTTGTGTTCTTGATGGCAACCTTCGCCTTCTTACATTTCAAGGGCTTGCTAACTGAAGAGCACCTACTTGATCCCAACGCCACTACTCAGTTGGACGATGCTTCCAAAACCGAAATTTGATTCACATACCCGGCCTGTTTGCGCGAGGAAAACCCCAGAAATGATGATTCGAACTCAACTAAGCGCCCTATTTTTCATAGCTACTTTTTGCGCGCCTTTTGCCAACAGCAACACCGTTTATATCTCTGACGAGTTAACGGTCCCTTTGAGAAGTGGTCCTTCCGGGAGCCACCGAATTCTTCACCGCGGCCTACCTAGCGGCACCCAGCTCACCATAGTCGGCGAAGATGCAGATGCGGGCTTTACCCAAATCCGGACTGCGCGCGGTACCGACGGCTGGATCAGAACCCAATATCTGGTCAAAGAACCGATTGCCAAACTCAGACTTATAACTGCTCAACGCGAGATAGCCAGACTCAAGCAGCAAGTACAGAGGACCGAATCTCAAGTTTCCAATCTAACCGAAACGAGCGGAAAACAAGCCAGCGCCAACAAGGCTTCAGCCAATGAGAATAACGAACTAAAAGCGGAGCTCGATCGAATCACTAGCATTTCCTCCGGCGCTGTAGAAACTCACGAAGAGAACCTCCGACTCAAAGACATAAACGCACGTCTGCGAGATGAACTCGATGACGTCGCCGAAGAACGCAACCTGTTGCTCGACAACGCCGAAAACGAGGGAATCATGTTGGGTGCAGGTTTTATACTTTTGGGCTTGATCGCGGGCGTTTTGATAAAGGCGCGACCACAACGCTCCGCATGGTCTTAAGATGACCGTCCTTTCGGTTAATCTCAACAAGATCGCAGTCCTGAGAAATTCTCGCGATGGGCATCGTCCTAGCATCGTTGCAGCCGCTCGGACTGTGATCTCAGCCGGGGTCAAAGGTATCACTGTCCATCCGCGACCAGACCAGCGCCACATCCGTCCACAAGATGTGTACGACTTAAGCGCACTTCTGAATGACGAGTTCCCAAACGTGGAGTTCAATATCGAAGGAAACCCACACGCAGCCCCAACGAGTGAGGGCTACCCAGGCTTTGACGCGCTCATCAGGGATACAGCGCCGGACCAAGCGACCTTAGTTCCCGATAGCGACGATCAGCTAACTTCGGATCACGGTTGGGATCTGAGTGCAAAAAATGAAGAGTTGGCCAGCAAAATTAGCCTGTACCAATCTTACGGGGCACGGGTATCACTTTTTATGGACCCGGAGCTGGAGCAGATAGAAGCCGCAAAGGCGCATGGTACGGATCGGATCGAACTATACACAGGACCGTTAGCCGAAACTATTTGGACCCACGGTGTCGCTGACGCACGCTCCCAAGCTTGCCTCGAAACCTATGCAGCCGCGGCGCGATATGCCCACCAGATTGGTCTTGGGGTGAACGCGGGACACGACCTCGATTTAGGCAACCTGTCAATTTTTTGTCAGCAAGCAGAGATAAACGAAGTGTCAATTGGGCATGCGCTTGTCTCAGATGCTCTAGAGTTCGGTTTGTTTGAGACAGCGCGCAAGTATTTGGCACTGATTCCACCGGACTGAACCATGCCTGGCTAGACTGTAGAAGTACTTTTCTATGGCCAAGGAAGGCAAATGCCCCAAGCTAAAAAACTCTCGTCCAAACCAGCAACAGCCCCTTCGAAAAAAGGCGGCGACGTCGACGAATTTTTGCACCTTATCGCCGCTCGCAACCCGAGCGAACCTGAATTCCTGCAGGCGGTACATGAGGTCGCACAAGATGTGTTGCCGTTCATCGCCGACAAGCCTGAGTACCGGGAACTTAAGGTTCTTGAACGGATGACAGAGCCCGACCGAATTCTGAGTTTCCGCGTTGCTTGGCAGGACGACGACGGCCACGTTCATATTAATCGCGGTTATCGCGTCCAAGGCAACAATGCGATTGGACCCTACAAAGGCGGGTTGCGCTTTCACCCCTCAGTCAATCAGAGCATTCTCAAGTTCTTAGCGTTTGAACAAACATTCAAAAACAGCTTAACCAGCCTGCCGATGGGCGGTGGCAAGGGTGGCTCCGACTTCGATCCCAAAGGTCGGTCTGACTCCGAAGTTATGCGTTTCTGTCAGGCTTTTATGACCGAACTTGTCAATCACATCGGACCAGATTGTGACGTACCCGCCGGGGATATCGGCGTTGGCGCCAGGGAAATCGGCTATCTCTTCGGCCAGCACAAGCGCCTCACCAGACAATTTCAAGGCATTCTAACCGGCAAGGGACCTTCGTTTGGTGGCAGCCTAATGCGTCCAGAAGCCACAGGGTTTGGCGTCGTGTATATGATGGATAACATGCTACGTCACGCTGGTGATAGCTTAGATGGCAAGACTTGTGTCGTGTCGGGCAGTGGCAACGTTGCAACGTTCTGTGTCGCCAAACTCAACGAATTTGGTGCCAAGGTCGTGACACTCTCGGACTCCAGCGGCTTCATCCACGATCCAGAAGGCATCGATGCTGAAAAACTAGCTTGGGTCATGGATCTGAAGAACAACCGTCGCGGTCGCATCGATGCGTACGCCAAAGAATTCAAGTGTGACTTCCAAGCTGATGCTAAACCATGGACCGTGCCTTGTGACCTCGCGTTTCCTTGTGCAACTCAAAATGAGCTCAACGAGATCGACGCGGCAGCGCTTGTTAAGAACGGCTGCCATGCCATCTCGGAAGGGGCCAACATGCCTACCACACCAGGTGCGGTGCAAGTGTTACAGGAAGGCGGCATCAGTCTGGCACCGGCCAAAGCGGCCAATGCAGGTGGCGTTGCGGTTTCAGGTCTCGAAATGAGCCAGAACAGCCAACGCTATGCTTGGACCAGTGAGGAAGTCGACACCAAGCTGAAGTCAATCATGGCAGGTATCCACGAGCAGTGCGTGACCTATGGCGAACCAGATCAATCGAACGTGAACTATCTAAAGGGTGCCAACATCGCAGGCTTCGTCAAAGTTGCCGAAGCGATGATCGCGCAAGGCGTTCACTAGAAACAGGCCATCCAAGGGTAGGTCTCTACCTACCCTTGCGCCAGGTCCGGCTTTACCGCCAGCCTTCATTAGCTACGACCAATATCTCGCTACCCAGGCGCGGGCGCGTCGACTATCATGTGCGCATGAAAATACTAGACCGTTCCAAACTGTTTCGAGAGCTCGCTCGAGTACTACCATCTGTTTTACTCGTGGCTTGCGTGAGTCTCTCATCACTCGCCCAAGCAGCAAATCCACGCGTCGCCATTGATACCAACCATGGCGTGATCGAAGTTGAGTTATTCGAAAAGTTAGCCCCACTCACAGTGGCTAACTTCCTGGGACTTATCGAAAGCGGTTTTTACGAAGGGCTCATCTTTCACCGCGTGATCGCAAACTTCATGATTCAAGGTGGCGGCTACAACCAACAGGTTAGTTACGTGCCTGGTCCGAAAACAGTCGCCAATGAGAGTTTCAATGGCGTTAAGAATACCAAAGGCACCGTCGCCATGGCCCGCTTGTCGGACCCGGACTCGGCGGATACACAGTTTTTCATCAACGTGAAAGACAACACTCATCTCGACGCAGCTGGCGGTCAGGCTGGATACACTGTCTTTGGTCGTATCTCAGCAGGTTACGAAGTCGTTGAGTCTATTGAGCTCGTCAGCACCCACTTAAGCCACGGTATGGCTGCGGTGCCTGAGGAACTCGTCATCATCTCTAGCATTACTCTTATCGAGTAACTGCTTACATCGGTGCCCTTCACCGACACCTTCAATTTGGGATCGTTCATGCAAAAAATAATAGCTATTTTCGCCAGCGCCTTGCTGCTGGGCTATCTGGTTACAGAACTTTCGGCGCGATTTTTCGCCGACAACTACTTCGCGCTGCTTGTCCTTGCCATCGCAGCCTTCATCGTCAACGGCTTCTTCGTCGCAAAGATGACGGCAAGCCCCGCACAACCTAGTCGCGCCGCCAAAGAGGATCGTGGCTCAGCTAACAAGAACACAGCAAGAGCAGACAACAATCGGCGCGGGTCTGGTGATCGCAATCGTGGCAACAACCGTAACCGATCTAATGACAGTCAACGCCAGCCTCGAAACTCCTCAGACAACAAGCGTGATGGACAGCGCCAGAATCGCAATCAAGGCTCTCGGTCCCAACCCGAGCGCGAAACAGATCGAGACGCTACACCACAACCAAGCGCCCCCAAAGGTCCTGTAGAAGAAGGCGAAGTGAAGTGGTTCAACCGCTCCAAAGGTTACGGTTTCATCGTCCGTCCTAACGAGGAAGAGATTTTTGTTCACCAGCGATCCATCGTCTCGGACGATCGCAGGACTCGGCCTGTGTTGCGAGACGGCCAACAGGTCAGTTATGTTGTGGTTAACAACGAACGCGGTGCACAAGCGGAGCACGTCACACCTCTGGATTAACTATGCAGATAAAGGCAACGCTCAGCGAGCGCATAGAACAAACGTTTGCCGCACTCGGTCTCCAAGGCGATGCCCTTGTGCAGGCAGCCAGCCGCCCAGAATTTGGTGATTATCAAGCCAACGGGGTAATGGCTGCGGCAAAACGTGAAAAAAAGAACCCTCGGGAAGTTGCGGAACAAGTAGTCGCCCATCTCGATCTAGAGGGGATCGCAAGTCAGGTAGAGATCGCTGGGCCAGGCTTTTTGAACATTACGCTCGATCCGAATTGGCTGTCGACCGCCGAACCCAGCAACATTCGCCAAGCGGCACCCGCGTCCACTGTCGTCGTTGACTACAGCGCCCCTAATCTGGCGAAGGAAATGCACGTCGGGCACCTGCGTTCAACAATCATCGGCGACAGCATCGTGCGAGTGCTTGAAGCCCAAGGACACAAGGTATTACGCCAGAACCATGTTGGCGACTGGGGCACGCAGTTCGGCATGCTCCTGGAATACCTTAACGAGAGCGGAGAAAGCTCAGATGAACTCGCCGATTTAGAGTCTTTCTACCGGTCGGCAAAACTTCGCTTTGACGAAGACGAGGTGTTCCAAAATCGTGCTCGCAGAGCCGTCGTCGACCTTCAATCAGGTGCAGAATATGCCGCCCTGCAATGGCAAAAGTTCATAGAGATTTCTATGTCGCACTGCCAAGAGCTTTATGAGCGACTCGGTGTGACTTTGACGCCAGAACATATTGCTGGCGAGAGTCGCTACAACGATGCACTACCCGGGGTCATTCAAGCTCTCGCAAGCAAGGGCTTGCTACAAGAAAGCGACGGCGCTCAGTGTGTTTTTCTCGATGAGTTTAAGACCAAGAAAGGCGACATTCTGCCAGTCATCGTGCAAAAGTCCGACGGTGGCTATCTGTATGCGACAACAGATCTTGCCGCGATCGAGTACCGTACACGCGACCTAATGGCCGATCGTATCCTCTATTGCACGGACGCTCGTCAGATCCTGCATTTCAAACAGATATTTGCCGTCGCGGGTCTCGCTGGCTTTAACCACAATGAATCAAGTCTCGAGCACTTACCGTTTGGCACAATGCTCGGCTCGGACGGTAAGCCGTTCAAAACACGCTCGGGCGACATCATCAAGTTGGCAGACCTGCTCAGCGAGGCAGAAGATCGGGCGCTCAAACTCGTAGAAGAAAAGAACCCTGATTTTGACCCACAAGATGCTCGTGAGCTTGCAAGAATCATCGGCGTCGGTGCGGTGAAATACGGTGATCTTTCCAAGAACCGTACGAGCGATTATGTCTTCGACTGGGATCAGATGATTAGCTTTGAAGGCAACACTTCACCGTATCTGCAATATGCATATACAAGAGTCCGGAGCGTGTTCAGCCGTGGTGAAATAAATGTGGCAAGCTTGCCCTTGCTAACCGTCGCAGTGGACGAACCTGAGCGCCGCTTGGCGGTGACCTTAGCGGCCCTAAACGACACACTGGATCAAGTCGCAGCAGAGGGCTATCCGCATTACTTGTGTGGATACCTGTACGAGCTGGCGACGCGCTTCACTCAGTTCTACGAGGCTTGTCCAATTCTAAAAAGCGATGGAGATGTCAAAACGCGTCGATTAGTCCTGGCACGTCAAACTGCTGATACTCTACAACTCGGCTTGTCGCTTCTCGGAATTCAGACCCCGGAGCGGATGTAGGCCGGGCTAAGCCGGTTGGGCTTGAGGCGTCGTGTACGACTTAAGTGTCTCCGCGAAGTCGTGCAACGCGTCCATGCCGGAAGCCTCAGCCTCCCTGCACCATTCAACCAACTCGGCAACGACGTCTTCAACATTGCCACCGCGTTTGGCCCAAATCTCTTGTAGTCCAAGATGGGCGTCATAGATCACCCGAAGTTTGGCGCTTTGTTCAACGACTGCAGACACTCTCTCTTTAGCACGAGAGTCTAAAAGGGAAGCCTCGCGACACATTAGCTTCTTAGTTTTCTTATAGAGCTTACGTGTTGCCGCATCCGCCTTGTTGTATTCATCTTCCAACACAGGCTGCAGAACTTCTTCTGCGTAACGCGCCATGACGCGGAAACGATCGTTCACTATGGCCCATGCGGCATCTTTATCTAAGCTGTCTTTGTCAGGCACTCGCTCAACAACCGGTCCGGTGCTAACAACTTTTGCCAAACCCAATTTGGCGAACAACTGTATCCATGCCCAACCCAAATCAAACTCATAAGGTTTGACGGAAAGTTTTGCGGAATTCGGGTAAGTGTGGTGATTGTTATGTAGCTCCTCACCGCCGATCAAAATACCCCAGGGCGATATATTGCGAGCGGCGTCTGGACACTCAAAATTACGGTAGCCCCACCAATGTCCGATGCCATTAATCACACCAGCAGCAAACACTGGAATCCATAACATCTGTACGGCCCAGATTGTGAGCCCAAGTGCACCGAAGAGAGCCACGTTGATAAACATCAGCAGAACGACGCCAACGGTGTTGTTTTGATATACGTTTCGCTCGAGCCAATCGTTAGGGCAACCTGCGCCAAAACGTTCTAGCATTTCCTGATCTTCGCCAGCTGCTTTGTAATTCTCAACACCACGCCAAAAAATCTCACCTATCCCCTTTCGGACAGGGCTATGGGGGTCTTCGTCGGTCTCACATTTCGCATGATGTTTGCGATGGATGGCTGTCCACTCCTTGGTCACCATACCAGTGGTTAACCAAAGCCAGAACCGAAAGAAGTGCTGCAAGGCTGGATGCAACTTGAGCGATCGGTGCGAGGAGTACCGATGCAAATAAACCGTCACGGAAACAATCGTGATGTGGGTCACGATCAACGCATAGCCAACTAGTGCCCACGCTGACCAATTCAACAACCCTTGGTTTAGCCAATCCAATATGCTCAAACCTTTCTCCTTCAGATAGCTCGCCTGATTTAACGGGCGAAATTTACGGGTTTAGTCCCGAAATGACCACCTCAATTTAGACATTCGACGCGCTAATTTTGCACAATATCCTAAGTGTAATGGACAATCAGAGCCTAATACGTGTCAAATCCCACGAAAGACCAGCTTCTTTAGAGGATTTACTTATATGACCAGCTCGATCAAAGCATTTTCAGACATTCTTAGCGTCTCAGATCTTGCAGCGTTAATGAGCGATAGTGCTGATCTCTCGCTCTTCGACTGCCGATCAAAACTTGGTGCGCCTGGCTGGGGACGCGGCGCTTATGAAGAGGGGCATATCAACGGAGCGTACTTTTTGGATCTTGACCATGATCTCGCGCTACCTCCCTGCGAGGCTGGTCGTCACCCTCTCCCACCACAGGCGCAGTGGTTATCGGTTGTTCGACGCTTTGGCGTAGAAAACCATCATCAGGTCGTCCTGTATGACGACGCCGGTGGCGCATATGCCGCTCGAGCGTGGTGGATGTTTCGCTGGCTTGGGCACGAGAATGTAGCTGTCCTCGACGGAGGCATAAATGCCTGGCAGCTCGAAATAGATGCATCTACGCCAACATCTACGCCAACATCTACGCCACCATTTACGCCACCATTACCTGAGCCTTCAGAGTTCCAAGCTATGCCGGCCTTGACCAAGTTAATCTCAACCCCGGATCTAGCAGTAGGCACAGCTCAGTCTTTGCTCGACGCGCGCGCTCAAGAACGTTTTGATGGCAGAGAAGAGCCTATAGACCCGGTAGCGGGTCACATTCCAGGCGCGATGTGCTTTCCATTCCCTGACAATTTGGGCGTAGACGGACTGTTTAAGTCGCCTGAGTTACTTAAAACACGGTTCGCTAACTTAGGCGACGAACCGATTTGCTATTGCGGATCCGGTGTGACAGCTTGTCACAACATCTTGGCAATGCACATTGCGGGTCTACCTGAACCGACCCTCTACGCAGATTCCTGGAGTGGTTGGATCACCGATCCCACTCGGGAAGTAGCTACCAGTTGAGACCTAGTGCGTCAGCGCCAAGACCAATGGCGCCAGCTGAAATCCAGTGGCGCGACGGGTGCCCGTATGCTCCAACATACGATGACACCTACTACAGTGAGCACTACGACCAACTCGGTATCGATGAAGTCCGTCGCGTGTTCTTACAACCCGCACACCTCGAAGAGCGCGCTCACCAGGATGTTATCACCGTGGCTGAGCTTGGCTTCGGTACGGGTTTAAACTTTCTCGTCACAGCTGATTGGGTCGCGCAAGAAACATCTGCACGCCTCAACTTCATCAGCTTTGAGTCTCACCCATTAGCGACTGCCGATTGGACTCGGTGCGCTGACCTGCGCGGCGACGCGCTCGATCTGGCTCGAGCTTTGTCGAAAGCCGCCCCCCCGCTTCTGACTGGTTGGCACCACCGCGTCTTTGCCGACGGCCGTATTCGATTGAGTATTTATCATGGTGGCGCCGATGAGGGGCTCGATCTCTTAGCCCAAAGCCTAAATGCCAATGACCCTCGCATCGACGCTTGGTATCTAGATGGTTTTGCACCTGACCGAAACCCAGAGATGTGGACCGAACCCTTACTGCAACGTATCGGTCAGCTGACTCGAAGTGGCGGTCACATTGCGACATTCACCGCTGCTGGCCGAGTGCGACGAGCCATGCTAAGCGCTGGCTTTGACGTCACAAAAGTCGACCAGCGACCGAATAAGCGTGAATCCCTTCTCGGCAAAAAGACAGCGGACAAGAATCCTACACAGAACCAAAATACAGAACGTCCAACGAGAGCCGTGCACAATGTGGCAATACATGGCGCCGGTATTGCTGGCGCAAGCTTGGCGCGACACTTCGCGGATGCGGGTGAAGCTGTCACCGTCTACGATCCAGAGGGTCCCGCTTCTGGCGCATCAAGTATTCGCCAGGCGATTCTGCACCCTCGCCTTTTGGGTGATGGGACTCCGGTGGGCGCATATAGGTTGGCCGCATTTCACTACGCCACGAATTACTTGTCGCGGTTTAAAGGCTACTCTCAAACAGGGGTTCTCCACGTTGAAAGTGACGATCAGCATCAACCTAAATTTGATCGTGTTGTCGATTTCTACGACGCCGATGCTGAAACACAAGATTGGTTAATCCCTCTCTCAGCTGAGGAAGCGACGGACAAATTTAGCACCCAATTGCAAAATCAAACTCTGTTTTTCCCACAGGGCGCCGTAATCGATTTACCCATCATTTGTGCAGAGTTACTTGACCACCCGAACATCGAAGTGCGTTCCGAGGCGGGCAGCGTCGATTCAACTGTGACCACATACATTTGCACAGCTGTCGCCGCCAACACACTCCCTGGTTTCGAATGGCTTGAGATGAATAGAGTCGCCGGTCGTCTACACGAAGTTCACCATGCCGAAACGGTACTCAGCATACCGATCGTCGGCAACGGCTACGCAGTCCCTTCTTCGGGTTCAACCATGGTTGGCAGCACATACGAATACTCGCCTTGGGATGATCAAGACGCTTTGGATCACAACTTACGCGAGAACAGTCCCTACCTGCCGAGCCAATTCGAGGTTGGCCAACACCAACGTGGCGTACGCGCACTCACCAGCGATCGAAACCCAATTGTAGGTCGTCTAGGCAAGAATCTTTGGATGTCGGCCGGGCACGGCTCTATTGGCACAAGCTCAGCCCCTTATGCGGCAGCTATCCTCACGCACCAACTATTGGGACTTGCACCCGTAGCATCTGATGATGAGTTGATGATGCTCGATCCGCATCGATTCAAAGAACGCCAACAACGCCGCGGCTTACTGACGCCTAAGAAGGGCTAGCGTCAGACGACAACCCGTACGCTAATGACACCTTCTATCGATTTCAGCGCGTCTAACAGTCCATCGTCAGGTGCCTTGGCCAAATCAATTAGGTTGTAGGCTATCTCATCACGACTTTTGTTGAGCAGATCGATCACATTGATGCTTCGTTCGGCCAGCAACGATGTCATCTGCCCTAACATGCCCGGTACGTTGCGATTAATTACCGCGACGCGATGACCCTCAGTGCGTTCCATAGAAACTTGCGGGAAGTTAACAGAGTTGGTGATGCTGCCGGTCTCGAGAAAGTGCATCAGTTGGTTTGCAGCCATGACAGCGCAGTTTTCTTCTGCCTCTTCGGTGCTCGCACCCAGGTGCGGCGTGAGCATGACTTTTTCATGGTCGATAAGACCTGGTACAGGGAAGTCCGCTACATAACGGCCCACCTGCCCGTTCTCCAGGGCAGCCGCTAACGCGGCAGAATCTACGATAGGTTGGCGGGCAAAGTTAAGAAGCACTGAGCCGGGCTTGAACGAACGCAAGCTCTCATCGTTAATCATGCCTTCAGTTGCAGCCAGCAACGGAACATGCAACGTAACGTAGTCAGAACGCGCAAAAAGACTGGGCAGATTTTCCATCCGACCTACTTCCGCAGGCACCCGCCATGCCGCCTCAACTGAGAGGGCTGGATCAAATCCAACCACGTCCATCCCTAAATCTAGAGCAGCTCTCGCGACCAGTGAGCCGATCGCGCCAAGACCAACGACACCCAAGGTCTTGCCAATGAGCTCTCGACCTTTGAATTTCTTCTTCTCAGCTTCTACGAGACTATTGAGCTCCGCTTCATCTGCGACAGCACTCAAGGACCGGACAAAAGATATACCGCCGAAAACGTCTCTCGAGGCCAACAGCAAGGCTGTGATAACAAGCTCCTTCACGGAGTTGGCATTCGCACCAGGTGTGTTAAATACAACGATGCCTCGATCGGAACACGCAGTTACAGGGACATTATTCACTCCAGCACCCGCACGTGCGACGGCGAGTAAATTCGGACCAAGCTCTTCTTCTTGAAGTTTATGGCTACGAAGCAACAACGCCTTCGGATCATCTTTTTCCGGACTGACATCGTAGTCTGCACCAAACCGATCGAGACCGACTTGGGCAATGGCATTATAGGTTTTAACTTGATACATCGCGTGCCTGGCGTCCAATTGCATTGCCTGAGGAGGCGCGCAACTTAGGGCTCGGGTCATTTAAAGTCAAGGCGATTTCCGTGCAGCGGCATGAATTTCCATCACGATTGCATGAGCCGCGTTTGGGGTCGCAAATTCTGCCAATCGAGTTGTCCACTGCTCACCTTGTTCGAGGAGTTGCCGAACCGCTGCCCCCAGGCTTTGCGGAGTCAAATCCTCTTCCGCAATAACTAAGCTCCAGCCACGCGCCTGCGCGTAGGCAGCATTCTCAATTTGATCTCCACGCGAGGCTACCTTTGGTAGGGGTACTAGCAAATTCTTCTTTTGCAAAGCGACCAACTCAAACAGCGCGTTAGCACCTGCTCGGCTAAGCACGACATCGGCCGCCGCCAAGACATCCCCCCAACCTTCCGCAACAAACTCAGCCTGAACATAGTCGGACACCTCCATCGCAACCAATTTACCCGGTCCACAAACGTGGAAAACATAGAAGGTTTGGGTCAATTCTTGGATTTCCGAACGAACGATTTCATTCAAGCGATCGGCGCCCAATGATCCACCGGTCACAACCAGTAGCGGCTTATCCGGCGATATTCCTAACCGCTGTCGGCCTGTGGTCGCAGAGCCATCAACGATTTCCGCTCGCAGCGGCGTTCCCGTATGTACGACGTGTGTTTTTGCCCCTTTGAATGCCGTATCCGCAAAACTTGTGCAGATCGTATTAGCAAAAGGTGTGACCAATCGGTTGGCAAGACCAGGGCTTATGTCTGACTCATGGGCAACAATTGGTACTCGACAAATCCACCCCGCAAGCACAAGTGGAAAAGACACATACCCACCCTTGGAAAATATCACCTGTGGTTTTGTTTTTAGCACAAGCAAGAGCGACTGGAATATCCCTAGTAACGTACGAAAGATGTCCAAGACGTTCTCCAGCGACAAATATCGCCGCAGCTTGCCTGCACTGATTGCGCGAAAGTCACAGGGCAGTTCAGCGACAAGATCAGCTTCCAGACCAGAATGCGTACCGACGAAGACGACATCGTGTCCTTCCTCCGCGAGCGCGGTCACAATCGGGACTGTCGGCAATACATGGCCTGCACTACCGCCACCTACGATAAGGACTTTCATCAGTAGCCCAGGACTTCTTTTAACAGCGGGATGGTGACATGGCGTTGGTGAGCGAGGGAGGCGCGGTCGAGTCGGTCCAAATCAGTTAGAAGGAGCCGAAGATCACGAGGACCGCGAGCGAGCCAATAGCTCAGCACGGTTTCGCTCAATTCATAACCTCGATGCTGTGCACGCGCCCGCAGGATTTCCGATTTCTCCTCGTCGCCAAGCGGCGTCATTTGATAGTGCATCAAACTGCGCATGCGCGAATTCAGATCAGCAATGGCGAAATCCGTGGCTGTGGCTGCAAGCCGGTCACCAACGATTAGTAAACCGCCTGAGGCATTGAGACGTTCATACGTCGCCATCAAAGCCTCTTCGCATTGTGAATTCATTGCAATCTTAGATGCCTCATCCACCGCTACGACTTCACCTAGGTGGCTAGCATTTTCGAGGTCTGCTAATACTCGTGACGACGCGCCATCGATAAACTGGCGCTGTTCAAGACCTGTGCCGATAAGGGTTATCGCCCTAAGTAGGTGCGTCTTGCCGGTACCTTGAGTGCCACACAACCAAATCCCTCTAAATCCGGGCCTGGGTTGCGTCACCATCGACACAATCTCTTTGTTGGGACCTTGAACAAAGCTCGACAACGTCTGCTCATGTGCTCGATCTATCGCAAGCGTGAGCTGTCCCGGGTCATCAAGCGCCACCTAGCGCGGCCTTCTCATGCTCGCCGGTCCATGCTTGTAGAGTTTGCGCTTCTTATCTTCTCTGTAGGCCTTAGATCCCCACGTAAAGACGTAGTCAATTCCGGATCCCAACCCCAACACTGCAAGTATGTAGAAACAATATGGGTCGACTACAGCCGTACTCAAATCACTCAACACACCAACTTGCAGCAGTCCAAGCAAGATCAAACACAACACGATGATCTGCATGGCGGTGTTTGCCTTACTTAGAAAGGTGGGGGAAATTTCAACCTCTTCGTAGAGGACTTTGTATACCCCTGCTCCGGCGACGATCGTGAAATCTCGAATCAGCACGATAATCGCGACCCACAACGGGATATGCCCTTGGAACGTGAAGACCACGAAAACACAAGCCACCAGCAACTTGTCAGCCAAGGGATCAAGCGTGGCACCCAACCGACTCTGCCAATTGAAACGTCTTGCGAGAAATCCATCGAACGCATCTGAAATACCTGCGATGACCATTAAGGTAAACGCATCCATATGCCGGTCATCCCAAAGTAGGAATCCGATCGGACCTACCAGAAATATGCGCAGAATCGTTATCGCATTTGGGATTTGCGCCAACATTAACCCCGCCAGACCAGCCGCACGCCAGGTTGCTCATCCAAATTGTCGACCAGGAACGAGCCATCGCTCGTAAGAAGCATTAGAAATTGATCCGCGTCGGCGCGGGTATCGAAAAGAAACGTGAAATGATCTGGTTCAAGTTGGCTGACGGTAACTTGATCAACAAAGTCCAGGTTTTCGACGTACCGTAGGAGCATTGCATAATCCGAGACATCATCGGCGCCAGCGATACGAACTTCCCAACGCCGTAAATCACGGGCAAGGACGCTATATTTGTCGACCAGTAACCCCGCAATACCATCAACCGCCGTTTTGGCGACATCGTTGAATTGAGGCGTCGAAAATGCATCAACGATCGGACTGTCAGCGAACCAGTAACGGCAATCCCCGTCCAGGGCTCGACCAGCCAGCGACAGCGCCGCTTTTAACCGACAAGTCATGACCATGTCAGCGTCGTAACGAGAACTGGCCGATTGCACACTACTCGCAACATCTCCCCAAACTGCTCCCGGCGTAATAGAAAGTTCGTCGTCCACATCCATTAATGGTAGCCGTACTTCTAAACCTCGACGCTTGGCATGGACTTCGATCTCACCCCGGAGGGGGTGATCGCTATCCGCCGCCAAAATCTGTCTGCGGCCATTCTCTTCCACTGCGACCCAAACAAGGACGGTTGGCCGAGACGTCCACCAGATAGGTAGCGCGCTCGTTCTTATCAGATTCATGACCGCGGTCTTCTGGAAGGTTATCCGCACCATCGCATCGCCGTCGTTGTCGAAGAACTTGTACTCGCTATAAAAACGCGATGGGTTTGCCAGGGCGGAACGAACGGGTTGACTCCGCGGTACGGACTCAAGACCCGTTAATCGGGATAACACAGTGAGCAAACCTTCACGTGCCACGCGTTGCCGTTCGCCTGCTGACTGGTCGGCAACCGTCTGCTCTACTGAATACAGCCAACTGGGGACCGACATCGCCATCGCTTCGCTGGGTAAAATCGAAGTCAGAGCAACGGCTACTAACAGCGCCTTCACCGTGAGCGCCTTCGTGCACAGAAAGACTAGAGTCCTACTCACCGGACAATACTCAGTTCTCCAGCCAACTCTCTCCGTATCTTTTTTTCGAATTCACTTCCCAACGTTTTCTCGAATTCTCTTTCTAATCTAGGAGCCAATTTTTTCACGCACTAACAATCGTTTCGCAACAGTATGATGAAACGCCATTCTAATCAAAATCCTGACAGTGATGAGAGGCAACTCTGCTACAATTTGCGCCTCACAAAATTGGAGCCCAGTCATCTCCCAGAACCTGACTTATAAAGACGCAGGCGTCGATATTGATGCTGGTGCTGCACTCATCGAGCGTATCGGAGCTGCCTGCAAAGCTACCCATCGGCCAGAGATGCTCTCCACCTTAGGTGGATTTGCAGCAATGACAGAAATCCCGACAGGTTACGATCAGCCTGTTCTCGTCAGTGGTACCGACGGCGTCGGAACAAAACTCAAATTGGCGATTGACCACGACCGACACGATGGTGTGGGTCAAGATCTCGTGGCGATGTGTGTGAATGACGTACTGGTGACAGGAGCAGAACCTTTTCTGTTTTTGGACTATTACGCGACGGGCCATCTCGAGGTCGACACAGCAGCTCGCGTAATCAAGGGTATTGCTTATGGCTGTGAACTGGCTGGGTGTTCCCTAGCTGGTGGCGAGACAGCTGAAATGCCTGGCTTTTATGAGGGTGAAGAATACGACCTCGCCGGTTTTGCCGTCGGCGTCGTCAACAAGCCAAACATTATCGATGGCAGCCAAATCAACGCAGGCGACAACATCATCGGTTTACCAAGCAGCGGTCCGCACAGCAATGGCTACTCACTCGTCCGCAAGGTTTTAGAGAACCAAACAACCCCACCCAACGAGAGTCTGTTGGACGATTTGCTCGCGCCAACCAGAATATATGTGAAGTCAGTCTTGCAAGCGCTCCGCGAACGACCCGGCGCAATTCACGGCATGGTGCATATCACTGGCGGCGGATTCTACGAGAACATTCCACGAATTTTTTCGGACGACTCTCTAGCTGCATTGATCGACACCGACAGCTGGGCTTGGCCAGAAGTTTTCAGCTTCCTACAACAAGCAGGCAACATCGAACACCGCGAGATGCTCACCACCTTCAACTGTGGCATTGGCTTCTTAATGATGGTCGATCCAACTCACACAGAGGCGCTACTGGATGTCTTGGTCACCGCTGGGGAAGAGTCGAGGGTCATCGGCCAAGTTGTCGATGCAGCTACCGAGCCGAGCGCGAGCCAGATTCTCGTTTCGTAGTTCTGATTTCCGTCACAACCAAAGCTTTGAGGGCTAGGTTTTTGGTAGCGTGACGCCCCGCTGCCCTTGATACTTGCCGCCACGATCTTTGTAGGTCACCTGGCAACGCTCATCTGATTGGAAGAACAGCATTTGCGCGACACCTTCATTGGCATAGATCTTTGCAGGTAAGGTTGTTGTGTTGGAAAACTCGAGCGTGACATGTCCTTCCCACTCAGGCTCCAACGGCGTCACGTTGACGATGATTCCACATCGCGCATAAGTAGACTTTCCAAGGCACACAGTTAACACATCTTCAGGGATGCGGAAGTACTCCACGGTACTTGCCAACGCGAAGGAGTTTGGCGGGATGATGCAGACATCGCCTTCTACATCGACAAAACTACGCTCGTCAAAGGCCTTGGGGTCGACCGTCGCTGAATGAATGTTGGTAAAGACCTTAAATTGAGCCGCACACCGTACGTCGTAGCCGTAGCTAGATGTGCCATATGAAATCACTTTCTGGCCATCATGACTGCGAACTTGGCCGCTCTCAAAGGGTTCAATCATGCCTTTCTTGGCTTGCTCAACAATCCATCGATCGGACTTAATGGTCATGGCGAAGTGGATCCTTTTTCTTATAGACGATTACTGGTCGACGCGCGGGAAACAACTCCCCAGCCTCAGTCATCGACCATGCGAATAGTTGGTTTTGATTGTTCACCCTGCCACAAACGAGCAGCCAAATGTCTCGCTGCCTCCCTATAAAGCTCGGCAATGCTGGAATCTGGATCTGCTTTTACGGTTGGCGTGCCGCCATCGGCTTGCTCGCGAATTTGCATCGCCAGAGGTAGCTCGCCAAGCAGAGGCACGCCTAATTCAGTTGCTACTCGTGCGCCACCACCAGCACCAAACAAGTGATGCGTCTCACCACAATTGGGGCAGGTATAGACGCTCATATTCTCGAGAATTCCCAGTACCGGGATGTCGACCTTGGCAAACATCTCGATCCCTTTGGCTGCATCAAGCAACGCTATGTCTTGCGGCGTCGTGACAATCACAGCCCCTGCCACTGGTACCTTCTGACTCAATGTCAGCTGGATATCGCCAGTCCCAGGTGGCATATCAACGATCAAATAGTCTAGATCGCCCCAATCAGTCTGCGTAAGAATCTGTTGTAACGCACCAGAGGCCATTGGCCCACGCCAAACCATCGGCGTTTTCTCGGTGACCATAAAACTCATCGACATCGCCTTTATACCGTGCGCACGAATCGGCTCAAAGACCTTGCCATCCTTTACGTCTGGGCGTTTGTTAGGATCGACGCCGAGCATCATGCCTTGGCTTGGTCCATAGATATCCGCATCCAAAAGACCGACTTTGGCGCCTTCTGCATCGAGTGCGAGAGCTAGGTTAACTGCGGTGGTTGATTTGCCGACGCCACCTTTGCCAGAAGCTACTGCCACAACTTGTTTTACGTGGTTGAAGCCACGGCCACTCTGCGCGGCAAACCGTAACTCCAGATCGATCTCAGGCACATTTAGAAATTCGGCCAAAGCAATGCTTAGCGCTGCCTTTTTACCTTCGGCAGGATAGCCAAGCGTGACCGCGACCTGATTGCCCGATGTCAGTATTCGCGCGCCTAGCTCACCCCAGCTTTGGTTTAGATATGGATCAACAAAGTCATCGACTTTCACACAAACTCTCCAAAATGATTCCAGCTAAGGGACGTTCAGCACGCCAAAAGAGCGACAGTATACGGATTGCGTTTAAGGACCTGAACCGCACAGCCGGAATACGTATACTAGCGCCCCTTTTACACTCTCTTAAACAATTGGGCAGATTAGGTAGACGACATGTCACGTAAGATTTTGGTAACGAGCGCTTTGCCTAACGCAAATGGACCGATACACCTCGGCCATATGCTTGAGCATATCCAGACAGACATCTGGGTTCGTTTCCAACGCATGCGTGGTCACGAAGTCTATTACGTCTGCGCTGACGATACTCACGGTACGGCAACGATGATCCGGGCTGAAGAGGAAGGTCTGACGCCCGAAGCCCTTATCGAACAGATGCGCAAAGACCATCTCAAGGACTTTCGTGGTTTTGGCATTGGGTATGACAACTACCACACGACCCACTCGGAGGAGAATCGACATTTCTCCGAGCTTATCTACGAGCGCTTAAAAGCTCGGGATCTCATTTTCACAGAGGAAGTCGAGCAGCTTTATGATCCAGAGAAAGAACTCTTTCTCGCAGATCGTTTTGTGGTCGGCGAATGCCCTCGTTGTAATGAGCCGGGGCAGTATGGTGACAATTGCGAGAAGTGCTCGGCTACGTACAACGCAACTGAGCTGAAAAATCCTCGCTCTGTCCACAGTGGTGCAGTACCTGAGCTGCGCTCTTCCGAGCACTACTTTTTCGATCTTGCCCAATACACTGAGTTTCTGAAAGAGTGGACACGGTCAGGTGCCGTGCAGAAGGAGGTAGCAAACAAACTTTCTGAGTGGCTCGAAGAAGGTCTGCATGCTTGGGATATCTCTCGAGACGCACCTTATTTCGGCTTTGCCATCCCAGGCTCCCAGGACAAGTATTTTTACGTTTGGATGGACGCACCGATTGGTTACATGGCTTCATTCCAAAATTACTGCGACCGCACCAACAACGTGTCTTTTGATGAGTTCTGGGCATCCACTAGCGAACACGAAGTCCACCACTTCATCGGCAAGGACATTATCAATTTCCACGCGCTCTTTTGGCCGGCCGTGTTGAGTGGCGCAAATTTTCGCACGCCGACCCGAATCCATACCCACGGCTTCATTACGATCAACGGCACTAAGATGTCGAAGTCACGAGGCACGTTCATCATGGCCTGCGACTATCTGGATCATCTCAATCCAGAGTACCTGCGCTACTACTACGCGGCGAAACTCAATGGCAGCTCTGATGACATCGACATCAATCTCGAAGACTTTGTCCAGCGGGTCAATTCCGATCTTGTTGGCAAGGTCATCAACATTGCGAGCCGATGTGCCGGTTTCATTGTTAAACAATTTGATGGCCAACTTGCAGCCGAAATGCATGACGAAGCGCTTTGGTCTCAAATCACGGCTTCTTCTGGTGCGATTGCCGATCTGTATGAGCTCGACGACACCAGCAAAGCTGTACGTGAAATCACACGTCTTGCTGATCTCGCGAACCAGTACATCGCCACCCATGAACCGTGGAATCTGGTAAAGGACGAGTCTCGCCGCAACGATCTGCACTTGGTTTGTACCCAAGCGATAAACATGTATCGCGCATTAGCAATCTACTTAAAGCCCATACTCCCCACGGTGGCAGAAAAGTCTGAAGCCTTTCTCGACGTTGCGCCGCTAACTTGGGCTGATTTGGAAACACCACTATTTGGCCACACGATCACAAAGTTCAAGGCGATCATGCAACGCATGGAAGGCAAAGTTGTCGATAAGCTCGTCGCCGCAAGCGTGGATGAACCGAATGCCGCCAAGACCGAAAAAACTGAAAAGACCGAAAAAACCGAAAAGACCGAAAAGACCAAGCAAACTGGGCAGTCTGCGGACAATGAAGCGTACATAAACATCGATGACTTTGCCAAAGTGAGCCTTAAGGTGGCCAAGATTGTCGACGCCGAGCTCGTAGAAGGCGCTGACAAACTTTTGCGCCTCACCGTTGATCTCGGTGATCATCAACGCAACATCTTTTCAGGGATACGCGCAGCTTATGAGCCCCAGGATTTGGTCGGCAAGCTCACTATCGTCGTTGCCAATCTCGCGCCAAGAAAAATGCGCTTTGGTGTTTCCGAAGGCATGGTGTTGGCAGCCGGACCTGGTGGAGAGGATATCTTCTTACTCAGTCCAGACGACGGTGCGATGCCCGGTATGGACGTGACCTAAGTACGCGATGGCCGATCTTGCTCTTTTGCTCATCGGCGCGCTGCTCGTAAACAACTTCGTTCTCGCCCAATTTTTGGGGTTATGCCCATTTATGGGTGTAACCAGAGGTTACGATACGGCGCTCGCGACAGGACTGGCCACAACATTTGTTCTCACCCTGTCCTCATTACTGGCGTATTTGCTCTTTCACGCTGTACTCGTGCCTTTGTCGCTCGAATATCTCCGCATCATCGTCTTCATCACCACTATCGCTGGCATCGTGCAACTCATTCACTACTACATACGAGCAACGTCTCCACTCCTGCACCAACTCTTAGGCGTTTATATCCCGCTTATCACTAGCAATTGTGCCGTTTTGGGTGTTGCTTTACTGGCGATCGATCAAGATCTTAGTCTGCTAGAAACCGGTTTTTTTGCAGTTGGCGCTGCCGCGGGATTTACTCTGGTGATGGTGCTATTTGGCGCCATTCGCGAACGCCTAACAAACGATGCCATCCCGTACTCCTTGCAAGGATCGGCTATTGCGCTCATTACAGCGGGGATCATGAGTTTGGCATTCATGGGCTTCCAGGGATTTGCAGGATGATCGCTGCCTTTGTCATCGCCGCCCTACTTTTCACCCTCGGCATTGTGGCGTGGGCACTCAAACAAAGGTATCCACACAACGAAGATCCAATTGTTACTGCCATCGATGCACTGTTGCCTCAGACCCAGTGCGCACAATGTGGGTACCCGGGCTGCAGACCGTATGCGGAAGCTCTAGCTCGCTCCGAGGCCGCCACTAACTTGTGTCCGCCAGGTGGTACGACACTGTTCGATGCCCTCAACAACTTGCTACAACCTGATACGGCTGTCCAACCACCAAGCAAGGTGCTCAGTCTCTTGGCCGTCATCGATGAATCTGAATGCATTGGCTGTGCATTGTGTCTGCCGCCTTGTCCCGTGGACGCAATCGTTGGTGCCGCAGGACAGATGCATACCGTCATCGATGCACAGTGCACCGGCTGTGAATTGTGTGTACCCGCGTGTCCCGTGGACTGTATCTCCATGTTAAACATCCCAACCGAAATACCCGCCAGCCCAATCCCAATCGATAGTGGACTCGGTTGTATCGCCTGTGGACGCTGTAACGATAGCTGTCCTCTTGACCTGCCTGCGCAGTCGCTCCTGTCTGCTATCGAGAATCAAAGTACGTCGATAACGGCGGGTCTTGATATCGACCGATGCATCGAATGCGGGCTGTGCGACAAAGCGTGTCCTTCTGCAATCCCACTCGCACTTATTTTTGGGACGGAAAAACAAAGCCGAGCTCGCAGCGTAGAGGAGACTGCGGCTAAGGCGAACCTAAAAGCACGCTATGAGAAACACACAGTCCGGCTTGAAAAAGCTGTAGCACAACAAAGCGACCGTCGTGCCGAACGTCTGGAAGGTTCGCGACCATGGCAGTAGACGGACTACAAGAGGCTGCGCAAAGATCGACGACAAGGATCATGGGCATAGTGCTTGTATCCCTCTTACCAGGAACGCTAGCGATGACCTACCTCTGGGGTGTCGGTGTGCTCTGGAATGTACTTTGGTTGCTGGCCTTCTGTTTTCTGACAGAAGTTATCTGCTGCGGACGAGATTGGCTAAAAGCAACGCGGCAAATTTCTGATCTAAGCACGTGCGTCACCGCCGTCCTCATTGCGATCTGCCTACCTCCGGATATGCCTGTATACGTTCTCGCCACCGCAGGTGTTGTTGCTATCGGACTGGCAAAACACGCCTACGGCGGCTTAGGGCGCAACATCTTCAATCCAGCGATGGTTGGCTTCGCCGTGGCGTTCGTCTCTTTTCCAGCCGCTTTTACCAGCTGGCCACTACTTGATGGACTCGTAGAGGGATCAGTAGACGTGCTGTCGGGGGCAACCCAGTTGTCAGAGTTCCGCTATCGCGATGGTGTGACAGTGCTCGAGTTTGATGCGCGCTATGCCAGTTTGCTCGAGGCGCAAACTTTGGTGGCTAGCTGCTTCGCTATCGGCGGCTTTGTCCTATTGGCATTGTCGATCATATCTTGGCACATCCCGCTCGGCTGCGTACTTGGTTTGGTGTTGGCCAGTTTGTTTGGGTACGATCAAGGTTCTTCCCTTAGTGCGGGATCGACGACATTTCACCTGCTGAGTGGTGGATTTATCGCCGCGATGTTCTTTGTTGCAACCGACCCTGTGACACATCCACGGCAAAGATCAATGCAAGTCTTGTTCGGCATGATGATCGGCCTTTTGACCTATTTCATCCGAGCATACGGCATCTACCCTGACGGCATCGCATTTGCAATCTTGTTAGCAAATTGCGTAACGCCACTCCTCGATCGCGCAAGAACGTCCGTAACGGATCGCGGACAACGTCATGCATGATCTAGCTAAGGGCATCATCTTTCTTGTGGCCATTGGTTGCGTTTGTGGTGGTGTGCTGCATTTTGCCAATGCCGCGACCAAGGAGAACATCGATACCAATAGAAAATTGGTTGAGCAACGGCTCCTCAAGGAACTCGTTGGACCGGACGGCTCCAGCGGCTTCGAACTCGGCAAGACACCCTCCGGTAACTGCTCAGATGGTTTGCTCCTTAAGCAGGTCGTACCTGGGTACGCTGGCCCTATCGAGTTTTTGCTATACCGCGGGTTAGACCCTGACATCCTTCGCATCCGCACACTTGAACATCGAGAAACGCCTGGCATCGGCGACTTCATCGACAGTCGGAGGGACCAGTACATCGTCGAAAAAGATGCCTATACCGCGGCTCAGTGGCAAACCCTTGACGCTGTATCTGGCGCAACGGTGACTAGTGGCGCCCTCAACATGGCGCTAGGAGAAGCGTTAGCCTTTGTCCAAATTCAGTGCCAGTCGCACCGTGGGTGATTTTAACAACGCGTTCGTCGCGAGAAATCCAGCCTGGGTTCAACTACTTGGTCTATGTCCGCTTCTAGCAGTTTCGAATTCTGTCGCTAACGCGCTAGGTCTGGCATTCGCAAGTACGTTTGTCGTCGTTGGCAGCAACGTCCTCATTGCCTCAGTTCGGCGGGGTATTCCAGAATTTGCCCGACTGCCTGTGTTTGTCCTGATAGTTGCGACTTTCACGACGCTAACGACCCTACTGCTGGAAGCATATGCGTACGAGCTCTATCTCAAGATTGCCCTCTTCGTGCAGATCATCGTGACGAATTGCATGATCCTGGGTCGCGCTGAAGCCTTTGCCAGCAAACAACCGGTTGGGCGAGCGCTCATGGATGCGCTTGGTACGGGACTTGGTTTCGCTGTCGCGCTCATTGTTCTAGGCGCTGTGCGGGAGATCTTGGGGCAAGGGACTCTCTTCGCGGGACTCGACGTTCTCATCGGACCAAGTGCTGCCAATTGGAAAATCGAAATCGGGGTTAGTCCTCTACCCATCGCGCAATACGCGCCCGGTGCATTCATCGTCGCAGGATTGTTGCTCGCGCTTGGAAAACGTGTGTCCTCCACGCCCGCCTTCTCCGCCACGGAGTCCTCCCCTCCTGATTCTCCTCGTTCTCCTAAATCTCTTAATTCTCCTAAATCTCTTAATCCGGAGACGCCACCTGATCGCGTCCAACAAGCAGAGGCGAGATCCCTAAACATCCTCGACCTGACGGAAGACAGTAAGTCATGAACAAAGATAAGCGCATCGAAATTTTCACCCGCTTGCGAGCAGAAAACCCAAAGCCAACGACGGAGCTTGCCTACAACAGCCCATTCGAACTACTCATCGCTGTGATCCTATCCGCGCAGGCGACTGATGTGAGCGTGAATAAGGCGGCCGGACCTCTCTTTAAGGTGGCCAACACGCCTGCGACGTTGCACAAACTAGGTGTCAAAAAACTCAAGGGGTACATCAAGACAATCGGTCTGTTCAATACCAAGGCAGAAAATGTCATTAAAACATGCAAGATATTGGTTGATGAACATGGCAGCGAAGTGCCAGAGGATCGAGAAGCGCTGGAGCGATTACCCGGCGTGGGGCGTAAGACGGCGAACGTCATATTAAATACCGCTTTCGGACACCCGACGATCGCTGTCGACACGCATATCTTTCGAGTCTCGAATCGAACCAAAATCGCACCCGGGAAGAATGTCCGCGAAGTCGAAGATCGCCTCATTAGAGTCGTCCCGGAAGACTTTAAAATCGACGCCCATCATTGGTTAATTCTGCATGGGCGGTATGTCTGCCTGGCTCGCAAACCTCGGTGCGGCTCGTGCACCATCGAAGATCTTTGCGAATTCAAAGACAAAACCGAACCGGAATAAATCTGAGCAAATTGACCGTATCAGAGATCGATTAGCTCAACCTCATCAATCGACTCACCCAAAAAGAAGCTACCGACCCGCTTGAATCGAGCAACACCATCCGTCGCTAGGAAGCTCACTTGGCCACGCAAATATTGTGTGTCCTTTGCGCTTTCTCCATCAAAACATTGTGTGTCCTCTCGGCTGTCTCGGCTGCCAGAGGAATGCGTGTCCGTTGTTCCAAGTTTCTCAGTTTGTGGATGACTAAGGACAGACGCGACAACCCGCGCTGTCGTGGCTGCGGAATCGACAATCTGGTGATTCGGTAGCCGCTTTTTCAGGGTCTCTGTAAACACGGGAAAATGCGTACAGCCGAGTAAGAGCGTCCGCGGACCGGTATGTTCGAAGCCACGCAAATCATGGCCGATTACTGCATCAGCTAAGTCGCCCTCAGAAATTCCTTGCTCGGCAACGGCAACCCAGAGCGGACATGCCCGAGCAAAGATTTTTGCATCACTTCTCGTGTTGGATATAGCGCGTTGGTAGGCACCCCAAGCCACCGTACTTTCTGTGGCTAGCACCAACACCCCTGAATCATCTACCACCTCACACGCAGCTTGCGCACCAGGTTCTACCACGCCAAAAACTGGCAGGGGCGCAAACCGAGACTGGAGACTTTCAAGCGCGATTCCGGACGCTGTGTTACATGCCACGACAATCGCACCAACACCGCGATCGACGAGAACGCTGGCAGCTTGCTCAGCATACTTCGCGACGGTTGAAGGGGATTTAGTGCCATAGGGAAGACGTGCGGTATCGCCTAGGTAGACAAAGTTTGCCTGTGGTAGTTGCTCTCGTAGCGCTCGGAGCACCGTGAGCCCGCCCATGCCCGAATCAAAAACACCAATCGCGTCTTGCAATCGATCCTCCTGTCGAAATTCTGGAATGTGTGTCCTGGAACCAACCCACTACTCTCGCTGGGCTACTAACTGAACCTTGTTACGTGCGTTTTAGCCAGCTGAGCATGCCTTTCTTTGGCTTCGATTTCGACTCTCTAATGTCGTAAACACCGGCTCTTGGCAGGCTTCGTTCTTCTTCTTGCAGTGGCGGCAAAGTCTGGTTGGATCTGCGTTCTCGCTCTTCTCGCAGCGCCCGCAGTTTCTTCTCAATCATCAGATCTTCGTTACGCTTTACCCGCGCGGCTTCTTCGAGGTCGACGCCACATCGAGCGCAATGGCTCGCGTCAAGTTGCATATAACCACAACGTGGGCATTCAAGGTGGGCCGCGGTGATGTCGCGTAGGGTGCGGTCGGGTTCCGAGTTTGCTTCCAAGCCGTCGCGGATCCCTAGCGGCTGCTCAGCCGGGGCAAGGTTTTTAATTCGGCAAATTGCGCCAAGTTCGGCAAAGCGTTCTTGCCAAGCTTGCGCTTCCGTTTGTTCCAACTGACTCCGAATAACCACCGTACGACCGCTAAAAAGCTGCTTTGCTTTGCGATCATCCAAGCCCAGTTCACGTGCCAGGTTATCGCGCACGGCATCGAAACTGGCGGATTCGACCAGTTCGCCGTTGAACAATACCTGATAGTTCGCCATGGCTGTAAATCTCTCAATTGCCTGGCTCTACTGTTCTAGTTAGCTGTAGTCACGACCTTTCTTCGCGCCCAAACGCAGACGTAAGGCATTGAGCTTGATAAATCCACCGGCGTCCCTTTGGTCATACGCCCCTTGATCATCTTCAAAGGTGACCACATCGGCGTCATACAAGCTGTCATTTTGTGAACTACGTCCCACAACAGAGACAGAGCCCTTATAGAGCTTGAGGGTAACGGATCCATTTACCGGTTTCTGTGACTCATCAATCAAAGCCTGTAGCACCTTTCTTTCGGGCGCCCACCAGTAACCATTGTAAATAAGCTTCGCGTACCGAGGCATCAGCTCGTCTTTGAGATGGCCGACCTCACGATCGAGAGTGATCGATTCGATCGCACGATGACCCTTGAGCAAGATCGTCCCGCCGGGTGTTTCGTAACACCCACGCGACTTCATACCGACGAAACGATTCTCAACGATATCGCTCCGTCCCACGCCATGCTTGCCACCCAGCTCATTCAAAAGCTTCAACATCGCGCCGCCAGACAGAGCTTCCCCGTTTAAGGACACAGGATCTCCGTTCTCGTAGTCCAGTTGTATTAACTCACCTTCATTGGGCGCATCTTCTGGACGCACAGTCCATCGCCACATGCCTTCATCTGCCGGTTGAGCAGGATCTTCCAAGCCACCACCCTCGTACGAAATGTGGAGGAGATTGGCATCCATGGAATAGGGAGATTTGTCCCCTCGCTTGTAATCCACTGGGATTTGGTGCTTTTCACAGAAATCCATTAACGACTCGCGGGAGTTTAGCTCCCACTCTCGCCATGGGGCGATTACCTTGATGTCTGGATCAAGCGCATAGGCTCCAAGTTCATAACGAACCTGATCGTTACCCTTTCCTGTGGAACCATGAGATACCGCCTGCGCTCCAGTTTCTCTCGCGATTTCAACCAAGCGCTTTGTTATGAGCGGCCGCGCAATGCTGGTACCTAATAGATACTCACCCTCGTAAACCGTGTTGGCCCGAAACATTGGGTAAACGTAGTTCGCAACAAAATCTTCCGTAAGATCTTCAATGTAGATTTCGTTCACGCCCATCGCCTGGGCTTTTTCACGTGCAGGCTCAACTTCTTCGCCTTGCCCAATGTCCGCAGTAAAGGTGACAACCTCGGCGTCGTAGGTTTCTTGCAACCAACGGCAAATCACCGAAGTATCCAGACCACCAGAATACGCCAACACAATTTTCATTTTATCAGCCACGAAACCTCCATTTGGAACACGCATCAACTTCATCAACTTGGGACACACGCGCGGGCCCGCAATGATATGCATCCGGACCTGCATTGCAATGCGCGCCGGTAGGAATCAACTAAGAATGTCGTGTTTTACGGTATAGGTTGGAGATTTTTTTTGAGTTTCGCAAAGGAGACCAAGTAGCTCGTACCATCAGCTGTCTGCGGTGCTGCGAATTCCGCTAGTTAGGCAATGCCAACTCGCGCAAAGACAAGCTTCGCTGATTAATCCACTGCTTTAGCAGAGCTATTGATCCGTATGCTCGCTGCGGTCGTTTTAGCGCCATCATTTGATCATGCCATTTGGAATACTTCGGAGATCGACGTTGTTCGTGAAGTTCAGTGCAAATTGACCTGAGCCGATCAACGTATTCGCGGGTCGTCATCGGCATAGTAGCTACTTCTGGTAAACCAACAACAACCGGCTCGAGATATTCAGCTAAACCGACTCGACTTGCAGCCTGCAATCGCGCCTGCACCGATGTGTGTTTGGCTTCCTCGATCGTGCGCGCAATTTTTGCGCGCACCGGGTTGAGATCAACATAGGCCATCGCCGCGAGTACGGCTTGTTCGTCCAGTAGTGCACCTGAATAGAATCGCTGTTCAAAGAAATGGCCCCGACACTCATCTTCTACATTCGCCCTCCGAGCGATGGGTTGTTTTAGCAACTTCATGAACACCGATAGCGATCCAAGACAGCCTCTGATGCGTTCAATCTGAGCTTCGTTCCTGATCAAAAGACCGCGCCGGATCTCTCGCATTTCTTTTTCATCAATGCGATTTGAGGTATTTGGCGGACACGCAACCAGCCAGCGATCTACAACTTCTTCGTTCGACCACCGCTGGTTTGCAGTGGGGTCGTAATAGACAACTAAGTGGAAATGGTTATTCATAATCGCATAGGCGTACACGTTTAGAGAAAACGCACGCCCAAGTAGGTGTAATCGACTCTCGAGCCACTCTTTCCTGTGAGAATAGTCTCGTCTCGTTTGCGGATCGTACCCGCACAACCAACTTCGCCTCACACAACGCGAAACGATGTGGTAGAACAAAGGCGTCTTGTCATCAACAAGTAATTTACGCGGAGTTGTCACCCACCCACCTTGCTATCGCGAGACAGTCCCTCAAAGACGAGTCGACCTCGTCAGCGCGTACTACTTCTCTGAAGCGTTGTGAGTCACCAAGCGTGTGTGTCCTCTTTCGAGACGGACAGTGGTGCGGCGGTTTTGGGCTTTTCCAGAAGCGGTTTTGTTGTCAGCGACGGGATATGACGCGCCGTGGTAGCGGATGACGAATCGATCCTCGCCAAGACCGGAGTTTTTGAAATAAGTCGCAACAGCACCGCTCGGCGTTTTGACAGTAGGCGGTTCGCTCGTCCATCGCCGGTCGAGTCCGTATGTCCATCTATGTAGACCTGTCCAATTGATGGGTCGTTTTGAACAAACTGCGCAACCGCATCCAGCTGCGCTAAACCAACATCACCTAGTTCATGGCTGTCTATCTCAAAAGGGATTCTGGTTTTGGAAATTTTTGCCCAGGAAACCTGGATATTTGTACGCGCACAATTCAAAAATTCGCTATACGCAGGCTGGAAATTCAGCGCCCTTACTTGCCAAGACATATCTTCCGACTCACTTACCACTGAGGGAGCCATCAGTTCGAGGTGATACCCATCACGGAGAGAGATGACCATCCTGTCCACCAGTGTCCCTCCTTGCACGCTACCACCGCCTGCCACATGGCGCGCGGCACCGATGTGATCACGTGTCGGAGACTTGGGATGCCAATCGGGTGCCTGGCGCCAAATCTCAAGGTCACCAGCTTGAAGATCTCGAAGGGCCTGAAATTCAAATTGCATCGGACTCGCGTTTGATGCGACAAAACGGACCTCACCATACGCTGGGAGTGCGAGCTCAAGCTCGCAGTAGCTATTCCTCTCCCGGTACGTCCACGCACTCTGCCAGTGGGTTTCATATCGGGGTTCGCCGTCCACAGCAGTGACCGGCAGAGGAGAAATCGCGAGTAAAAACCCAGCTAGAAGAGAATTTCGAGTCACACGCATTAGTGCGTCCAATGAAAGAACTACCTATTGCTCATCGGCCCGTGCGTGAAAAACTTGAGCTTAGTTAACCTTGTGCAGCATCGATGCCTGCCTTCAATCGCGCTATACCTTCATCGAGCGTGGCTCGGGGACATCCAAAGTTTAGTCTGATATAGCCTGAACCGTCGAACTGCGCGCCTGGTGAAATGCCCAATCCATGTGAGGCAAAATGAGCTTCTGGGTTCTCGAGCCCCAAGTCTGACACATCAATCCAAGCTAGATAGGTTGCATCGAGTTTTGCCAGCCGCTTTCCCAGAGCTTCTCTAAGCAAGTCGTAGTTTCCACTTAGATAACCGACCAGTTCAGGTATCCACTGGGTGGTATCGTTGAACGCAGCTTCGGACGCTACAAACCCCAACGGACCGATCCCCGAAACTAAGCCAACTCGGGCTTCTTTATACTGCTCTCGGATCGACGAATTGGGAATGACTGCCACTGCACAGCTAACACCTGGGATATTGTAGATTTTTGTTGCAGCAAATAGTGATATCGACTGTTGCGCGATTTCCGGATGGACTTGCGCGATAGGTTGGTGCCGCGTGCCTGGGTCTAAAATAATGTTGCAGTGAATCTCATCACTGACTAGCAATAAATCATTCCGTTCAGCAATGTGGGCAAGCTCGCCAAGCTCTGAGGTTGTATAGCATCGGCCAGTAGGATTCTGAGGATTACAAATTAATAGCGAACCGGTCTGCTTATCGATTTCGGCTCGCATCCGATCGAAATCCATTTCCCATCTCCCGTCCAACACCGCCATAGAGACACGTTGCTCGACCAAGCCGGAGTTTTGCCCGAGGTCCAAGAACGGGTGGTAAACCGGTGTTGGAATCATCGCCTTGGATCGATCTCCAAGTGCGATTTGCGTACGACAAGCGAGATTTAGCCCAGTCACCACACCTGGTAGCCAGACTAGCCAGTCTGCCTCGACCTCCCAGCCATAGTGGCGCTGGAGCCAACCTTGGAACGCAGTGTTTAGAGATTCTGGACGATCGGTATAGCCCAGAATTGGGTGATCCAGGCGCTCGCGGATCGCCGATATCACAAAGTCGGGTGCAGCAAAGTCCATATCCGCCACCCACATAGGGAGGACGTCTGGAGAGAATTTCTCCCACTTTGTACTACTTGTGCCGCGGCGGTTCACACCCTGATCAAAATTGAAGGTCATGGGACGAGTATACCGATGGTGTTTGCGTTAGTTCAGAGCGCATCAGTCTAAGCAATTCGGCTAAGAAGTCGCTACAATAGGCCCGTTAATCTCTGTTATTTGGGGCGATTTGCCATGGCCGAAGAAATACTGAACACCATTAAAGAACAAATTTCTGAAAATCCAATCATCCTATACATGAAGGGTTCCCCTCAGGCACCGCAATGTGGTTTCAGCGCGCAAACCGTTCAGTGCATGGTTGCCTGCGGCCAGAGATTTGCCTACGTCGACATTCTTTCAAATCCCGACATCCGCACCACCTTGCCTTCTTACGCAGACTGGCCAACCTTTCCACAATTGTGGGTAGACGGAGAGCTCATTGGTGGCTGTGACATCATTACCGAAATGTTCGAAGCTGGTGAGTTACAAACGCTGTTGGAAGATACCTCGAGCAAGTACGCCGAAGCCGGATAGCTCACGCACTTGGAACCCCCTCTTTCTTCCACGAGTCGGTATTGAGGGGCCAAGTATTGACGATCTCACAAAAAACCTGGGCGGTTCTCTCCGCATCGTATTTGGCACTGTGCGCGAGATCCCGGTCAAATTCGATGCCAGCACGCTGACAAATCTCACTTAATACGGTATGACCAAAGGCAACGGCACCAAGTGTCGCGGTATCGATGGTCGTGAATGGATGAAACGGATTCCTCTTCATATTTTGTCGCTTTAGCACTGCTGACAGAAATCCAGCGTCAAACGCGGCATTGTGCGCGACCATCACCGCGCGATGACAGCCCACGGCCTTCATCTGTGAGCGAACTAGCTTAAAGAACTCAGACATCACCACTTTTTCATCTGCAACGGAATCCGAACGGGAATCCAGATCTATACCAGTCACTTTAAGGCTGGCAGGGTCAATCGTTAGGCCGGGATAAGGTTCAACATCCCAACTATGCGTCTCGCTGACAAATAGATGTGTATCCCGCCAACCGAGGAAACTACAAGCGACTTCCAAGAGGGGATTTTGATCCGCATCAAAGCCCCCGGTTTCAAAGTCTATGACAACTGGTAGATAGCCTCGGAAGCGCTCTTTGAGTTCCATCGGCAGGGAAACTAATCCGATGTCTTACGCAAAACACAGCTCTTCGCGTATTCCGCAGCATCATTGATCGTCCAATCACCCTTCTCTTTGGCATCCATTTGCTCACACCACTCCAGGCTCCCAATCTCAGGGGCGCAACCACCAAGCGCAATAACTCCAGCGACGACCAGAATGCGCGCCAAGTTGTCTGTCCTTTTCATTTAGTTGTATGTCCTCTTGATTTTCAAACCCCGCCGAAAATTGTGTGTCCCTTGAAACTTGTCGCTACACTAGAATTATTGTGTGTCCCGAACGAAGGGGTGTTTATAAAGCTTCCGCACGCGACACACAATCGCCGGTTGATCGACCATGGGAGGTTTAGTATCGTTGCCGGTCCGTTGCAGGCAGCGCTTTTGCTGCCTGTTGTCTTTTTGGACTGAGGAAAAAGCGTCTTCGAGCGCTTATCGGAAAGAAATTGTGTCACATGTGATGAATACATACGCACGTCTCCCCGTGGCTTTTGCCAGCGGCAAAGGTGCGTACCTCACAGACACAGACGGCAAAGAATACTTGGATGGCCTGACCGGTTTAGCTGTCGTTGGCCTTGGCCACGCCGACCCAACCGTGGCTGCAGCAATCTCCGCACAAGCTGAGACACTCACGCACACCTCAAATCTCTACGAAATTCCATCACAGAGTCGACTCGCTGATAGACTCTGCGGTATTTCGGGTATGGAAAAAGTCTTTTTCGCAAATTCCGGCGCTGAAGCCAACGAAGCAGCAATCAAGCTCGCGCGCCTCAAGGGCAGCAAGGCAGGCTTAAAAAATCCATCAGTCTTAGTGATGGATGGCAGCTTCCACGGTCGCACCATGGCAACGTTGACCGCTACGGGAAACCGCAAAGTTCACGCTGGTTTCGAACCACTTCTCTCCGGTTTTGCGCGCGCACCATTTGATGATGTCGAAGCAGTTCAGCAAATTGCTGACAACAACCCAGAGGTTGTCGCACTGCTCGTCGAACCTGTTCTCGGTGAAGGTGGCATCTATATCGCCGGTGACGGTTACCTCGAAGCGCTAAGAAAAATTTGTGACGAGCATGGCTGGCTCATGATGCTCGATGAAATTCAAACCGGTAACGGTCGCACCGGTAAGTACTTCGCCTACCAGCACACCGATATCCTGCCCGATGTGTTAACTACCGCGAAAGGCTTAGGTAACGGCATGCCCATTGGCGTATGTCTAGCACGCGGAGAAGCTGCAGAGCTCTTCGTACCAGGCAACCATGGATCAACGTTCGGTGGTAACCCGCTCGCTTGCGCTGCAGGCAATGCTGTCCTTGATGTTATGGAGCGTGACGATCTCATAAACCGCGCTGCAGATCTTGGCGATCGTATGCTCAACAAACTGCGAACAGAACTTGCTGGGTCAAACCGAGTAAAAGAAATTCGGGGGTTGGGTCTCATGCTCGCCGTCGAGCTCAATGAAGACGCACCTAATCTCGTTACTGATGCGATGGCGCAAGGCGTACTCATTAACGTCACTCAAGGCAACATCGTCCGCATGTTGCCTCCCCTCACTTTGACAGATACAGAAGCTGACAAACTCGTCGACACAGTCGTCGAACTCATACGCGACTGATTCCACTGGATCTCTACTATGGCTAAACGGGATTTCCTGTCTCTCCTCGATTTTTCTCCGGAAGAACTGGATTATCTGATACGCCGAGCACGTCAGTTCCGCGAAATGCACGCCAAAGGCGAGATTTATCAACCCTTAGTTGGCAAGGTAGGCGCGCTGATCTTGCAGATGCATAGCACGCGCACACGTGTTGCTTTCGAGGCTGGGCTAGCGCAGCTTGGTGGGCATTGTATTAACATCGGTTCTACCGGTAGCCAGCTTAGTCGCGGTGAACCGGTCGAAGATATGGCCCGTGTGCTGTCAGAGATGGTCGACATCGTCATGGTTCGAACCCTGAGCCAAACTGACATCGAGACACTGGCCACCAATTCGACCATACCAGTCATCAACGCGATGAGTTCTTTTTTACATCCCTGCCAGCTGCTCGCAGATGTACAAGCTTTCGAAGAGTTGCGCGGATCGATACGTGGACGAACTGTCGCCTTCGTAGGCGACGGTTACAACATGTGCCACTCCTATATCAACGCCGCTAAGCAGTGGGGCTTCTATTTAAAGATCGCGTGCCCCAAAAACTACGAGCCCGATCGAGACTTACTCGCCAGTACCAACAACGCAGAACTCGTCGACACCCCTCAAGAAGCCGTTGACGGAGCAGACTTAGTGGTCACCGACGTATGGTCTTCCATGGGACATGAGGGTCAGGAATCAGATCGTCGAGCAACTTTCGCGCCCTATCAAATCAACGAGTCGTTGCTCGATCTCGCTGCCAAGGAAGTGATGTTTATGCACTGTCTGCCAGCACATCGCGGTGAGGAAATTAGTGAGACACTGTTGGACGATCCTCGATCAGTTGCGTTTCACGAAGCCGGAAATCGCCTTCATAGCCAGAAAGCACTGATTGAGTTCTTGTTGTTGGGCGAAATCGCTTAGTGAACTAAGTCATCGAGCAAACACGGTTTGCTCACCTGATAACCTTGGGCGAAATCTACGCCGATCTCTTTAAGGTTTTCGAGAATCTTCTCATCTTCCACATACTCGGCAATGGTCTTCTTGCCCATGTAGTGGCCGATCTCATTGATAGATCTGACAACTGCATAATCCGCTGGGTTATTCGCAATATCCCGAACGAAAACACCATCGATCTTCACGAAATCTACCGGCAAGTTGCGCAGATAAGAATAAGAGGACAAGCCTGTACCAAAATCGTCCAAGGAGAAACTACAGCCGATAATCCGCATACGGTTCATAAAGTCGATGGCGTTATCGAGGTTTGCGATCGCTGCTGTTTCTGTGATTTCAAAACAAACCTTGGCAGTTGGTGCTTGGGTACGACCAAATTGCTCAAGAACGAAATCTGGAAAGGTCGTGTCATTGACTGAGTGACCGGAAACGTTGATCGAAAAACCACCAAAGTCATCAAGAACATCTCGATGGCTACTCATCCAATCGAGTACATGCGAAATCACCCACCGATCCACAGTGGTCATTCTATTGTAGGTTTCTGCGGCGTTTATTAGCTCTGTTGGTGCCACAACATCACCTAGTTCGTCCAACATCGTCAGCAAGACTTCGTAATGAGGCTCAAGCTCTTCCAATTCTGAAATGGGCTCAATCTTTTGGCAATTTAGGATTAGGCGATCCTCTTCGAGCGCCTGGTCAAGTCGCGTCACCCATTCCATCGCGCCATGACGTTTGGCCATAACCTGGTCCCCGAGCTCATACTCTTGAACTCGGTTGCGCCCAGCATCCTTGGCTGAAAAGCAGGCCTCGTCAGCGTGTTGCATCAGCTCATCCACGCCTGCGGTGCTCGGGTCAACAAACACCAAGCCCATGCTGGTCGTCGTCGTGTAATTGCGACCTTCCCATTCAAATTTGGTTTCGCGGACTCTTTGCAGAACTCGATCTGCAGTTTCTCGTGCAGCTACTGATTCAACGTCCTCCAACAAGACACCAAACTCATCACCACCGAGGCGGGCGATACAAATTTCATCCTCTTTGAACAAATCAGCAATGGCCTCGCCAATAGTCCGAATCAGCTCATCGCCGGCCCTATGACCGCTGGTGTTGTTGATAATCTTGAACTGGTCCAAATCCATGTACAGCAAGGCGTGCTGCCCACCGCTGGATTTCACGCGCTGCAGGCACTCTTCGACGTTGCGTTCAAACTCACGGCGATTCATTAACTGAGTCAGATCGTCATGGCTGGCTTGGAACGCGAGCTGCTGATGCATGTCTTCCAACATGCGCTGCGAAGCTCGTTCCATCAATGGTAGGTCATAGTCCTCCAACAAGGTAATGTCACCAGCGTGAAGATCGTCTGCCATTTCTTGCAAAGAGCGCTCGAGAGACTTCGCACCCTTGCGATTAACCAATATAAATGAGGTCGCCTCATCACCCACAAAGGCGACGGACAAGATAAGTGGTCGGCCCTGTCGGTCAGATGCGGCGAGCCACTCACCGACCTGGATACGTCGCGCTCGCTCGACAGCCCGAGCGTAACTTGCTCGAACGTCTTCATCGCTCGTCTCAATTTTCGGATCGGCTTCCGGGAGCATGCCAGACAGACCGAGCAGCTCTTCCAGCTGTTCTGTTTCTACGCGGCGGCGGCGGATCTCTGATTTCTCACCAGTCGTGTCACCAACTAGCGCGCTAGACATGCGCATGATCAGAGGCGTACGTTTCGCAGGATCGAACGAAATACTATTCAATCCCTCGACTACCTTCCTGAGTAAAGATTCGGGCTCGACCCAAGCATCCGAGTCTTTAGCGATGTTACCAGTTAGTTGGCCGAATACTTGATCCACAACTGCGAGCTGATCGCGCCACGGGTTGCTATCAACACCTTGGCGCAAGTGGGTGTGGACTAACAAGTTACGCCACCCGGGGTTCAGCATCTCGATGAGCAATTCAGGAACTTCTTTGTCGCCAAGCCGGGCTTCCATCTCTTGCAATACTGTTCGGCGCGCTCTTGCCAACTTCTGCTGGCCTTCACTGGCACGTACGGTTCGCTCCACATTGCCGCGATAGGTCTTTGACTGACGATCTAATAGTGGATTCAGCTCATCAACAACCTCTGAGAAAACATCAGGATTGTCGTCGTAATCTTTGATAACTCTTTGCAGGAGCTCATCTACGCGACGACCAACCTCACGGTCGATGCCCTCGCGTATTTCCTTTGTGTTTCCCAAACGCGCCAGCTGATTCAACATCTGCACAGCGCTGTGTGGGTTGTCGGGGTCACTGCCTAGGAACGTGGGTTCGCGGGCTGCAAGCTTGTTCAAAGTCACTTCCAAACGAGCAACCCATTCACGCATCCCCTCAGTGAGCAGCTGATCACTAGATAGGGATCGCACCAAGCTTTCCATGACTTCTAACGTGTCATAGTCTGTTTCCGTCAGACCCATTTCCGCGCCGTATCGATCCCGCAAAACTTCAACGAGTTGCGATCTCAAGCCCTGGCCTTCTAGCGGCGCATCCCCAATCTGGCTCTGTATAGCAGAGAGCGCTTCGGTGATCTGTTCCGCGCCAAAAACTTCTTCTGGTCTTGCACCTTCCGCTGCGAGTTCCGCCGCCCGCGGCCGTCCCAGCATCGTCTGCGTACGTCTGCCTATATCAAGTATGGATCGCGCTGTGTTGTAGACTGGTGCGCCAACCCCAGCATTTTCAGCAAAGGGATTCTGGTCCACTCGACCGGAGACAACGCCATCGGCAGCCATAACGGCTTCGCGCATGGCCTGATCCATTTCTTGGTATTCTTGGGGTCGAACCGTTACACCCGCTCGGTTTTTCACCGTGTACTTCGGCTGAAGTTTTTCGCGTAACTCCTCAAGTGCAGGCATCTGCCCGCTGTCCTCGAAAAGCTTCGCCAGCGCCGTGTATAGGTTATCTAGACCTTTATGTAGCTCCGGCTCAAAAAGGTCGTATAGCTCTTTGCGCACGTGCGCCTGAAACGAGCCTGTGTTCAAGGCATCGTCAAACGCCCAGCAAAAAGCCGCTGGTCCAACTGGCAGAACATCCTTATGACTCCAAGGCTTTGCCAACAGACCAAATTGCGCGCGCATGTCGAGCAATGGGTCCTTGAAACGATTCTCTGCCTTGGAAATCACTTCGGCTACCTGGAGCCAGTCTTCAAACTGTTGCGTATCGACAAGCTCTAGTTTGGCCGTGTTACCTGACTCGCGTTTGCGTCGTCTATCAAGTGCAGCCTCGAGGTCAGATACTGACTCGACACCACTGACCAACGATGTGGTGAATGTGTCGACAATTGATTTTTCCGCTTTCTCTAACGAGTCGAGCGCTTCGAAATAACGAGTTTGCACAGCGTTTGTACCTGCATCTCGCGCTTTCAACAGAAACTCTTGTGCCGCCACCTTGGTGATCGCCGTGATTACTCGAGAAGAAGAGCGTGTGACGACTGCCAAGATCCTGGATTTAAGCCGGTCGGCTGCCTTTGGGGAGATCCGCGAATCGCGCAACGCCGCATCATCGTCTGATTTAACTTTGCCGCTCGAAGTTTTCGCTGCGCTATCAGCTCGCGATTGCTCGGCTGCGAGTGCCTCAGGTTCAGGTTCCGGCAGTTCATCAGGTACCGCAGTACCCGCTGCAACGGCATAATCTAGGAGTGCCTTAAATGCGCCATCTTCGATCCCCTCATCGAAGACAACACCCAAGCCATTGCCGCCATCAAGTACCCTTGCAATACGAGCTCGCGTTCTAAAGTGCTGCTGACCCGTTGGTGAGGCAACTGAGAAGTGCAAAGCGACATCGTCACCTGGCCCCGCTTCTGCGCCGGTCGCATCCCACGACCGAGTGCCACCGCCGCCCGATAAAAGCATGCCAGCTTCACAAAAGTCACGTATCGAACATAGCCACGAGCGCCCCTGATCTGGGTGCACCAAAGCGGACAATTGGATAGGTTGGCGAGCAAATTTTCTGCGGTTTTGTGTCATCCGATTACACAACGAGAATCAACAGATGACCTTAACGCATATCAAGAAACAACGAAACACAGTGCTTGCCGTGGGCTGTTCTACTGCGCACCAATTACGTGAACCACTTCACGAATTTCTTCAACCGTCAGCGACGACGACGCGATCTCGGCCGCCAATTTTTGCCGAGTAAAGTGCGCGATCTGCGCGATTAAGCGCATCTTCCACCCGCTCACCAGACCGAAAACTGGTAACCCCAATCGAGACATTCAAAACAAAATCATCTCTTGTACCAGGAATCCACATCTCACTGGTCCGGACTCGAAGTCGATTGGCAACATTTTCGGCCGCCACTTCATCTGCACCAACCAACACCAAGACAAATTCTTCACCGCCAAATCGAGCAACATAATCAATATTTCTGACGACGCCTGTCGCGAGTTCGGCAAATTGTCGCAGTGCTTTATCACCGGTCACATGACCAAATTGATCGTTCACCTGTTTGAAATGATCAAGGTCACAGTAGCAAACGGTGAACCCCTGCTGCTCCCGATCCGCAAGTGACTTCTGTCGATTCAAGACATCAAGAATGTAGCGCCGATTGTGTACGCCGGTCAGTTCATCACGTAGGGCCATTTCCTGCAGCCGGCCCATAGTTTCTCGCAGCGCTTCATTACGGTGCCTAAGTTCAGCGCGCAGCTCTTGACCTTCAAAAATCAGAATTGAGCCGCCTGCGAGGATGAAGCCGAAGCCAAGTCCGAGAAAGAACTCAAACTCAGGATCAGTTTCGGTGTAACTGGCAAGGCCCGCGCTACACAACACATAGAATAGATAGGTTAGAAAACCCATCACCGCAACGTGACCTCGATTGAGGTGCAGTGACGCATACATGAGTCCAAACAAGGTCACCACAAGCATGAATATGCGGACAACATCCGGTACCAAGACCGCCATGACAACCACACCAATGTTGCACCACATCGTCCGAATCAGAACAGTGACATTCGTGTCCAACCCTAAACGAGTATTAGGGATTATCGCGAGTGCAACGAACCCAATGGACCACATGGCAACGATTTGTAGATAAACGTCTTCAGTGGCTCGAATGAAACCGTTTTGCTGCAGCGCCCAGGTAAACACCACATAGGCAATCAAGCCCCCCGCTAACGCGAAGGGTCGGATAAACCGTTCGTAAATTTTGCCTAGAAAGTCCACTAATCCAGTCTACGCCCATCATGGGTCTGCAAAAAGCAGCGCCCTGTAACCATTCTGTAAAGCAAAGTTACCGTCTTTGGATCGGTTATGGGCTGGGCGATGCGGTCATAACCGCCTGGTTGTATCCCGAAACCAGCCTTTTGCGATCAGCTTCTTCCATACTTGGCACAAACTCGCGCTCGCTCGCCCACATCATTCCCGCGGTCTCGATGTTCGGAAAAAGCCCCGCCCCCAAGGCTGCCAGGATAGCGGCACCCCGCGCGGTCGTTTCAACATCTACAGGCCGCTCAACCACGACGTTCAGTATATCGGCGAGGAATTGGCATAGCTCATTGTTAACGACCATGCCGCCATCGACCCTTAGGCGCGATATCTCCGCCCCATCCTTTCCCATCGCCTGTAATAACTCTTCTGTTTGGAAGGCAACCGCCTGTAAAAAAGCGGTCACGATTTGTTCTCTGGAAGTATCGAGTGTCAAACCTGTGATCAGACCTCGAGCATCTGGTTGCCAGTGTGGGGCCCCCAATCCTGTGAATGCAGGAACGACAAACACACCGCCCGTGTCCCCCCCCTGTCGACTGGAAGGCATCGCTCGTGTCCGTGGTCTCCCGAATCAATCCCATCTGATCACGCAGCCACTTGATGGCGATCCCTGCGACAAAAATGCTCCCTTCCAACCCAAATGTAACCTCTCCTTCCAACCGATATGCGACTGTGGTTAGCAGCTGCTGGGTTGAGCGAACGGCCTTTGACCCGGTGTTAGATATGACAAAGCACCCCGTACCGTAGGTGCTTTTAACTTGTCCAGATTCGAAACAAGCCTGGCCCACGAGAGCCGCTTGTTGATCACCCGCAACGCCAGTGATCGGGATCGCTGCGCCGAATAAATCTTCAGTCGTCACGCCAAAGTCAGCGGCGCAATCTTTGACCTCAGGTAAAAGAGAAGGATCGATCTGGAAGTATTCAAGTAGCTCCGGACACCAACATTGTTGATGTATATCAAACAACTGCGTGCGACTGGCATTGGTGGCATCGGTGACATGCACGGCACCCCCAGTTAGGCGCCAAATCAGAAAGCTATCGACGGTGCCAAAACAGAGCTCACCCGCCCGCGCTTTGTCAGCCGCTCCTGCCACGTTCTCAAGAATCCAGGCGAGTTTAGTGCTCGAAAAGTAAGGGTCTATAAGCAATCCCGTTTTCGCAGATATCAGCTCTGCAAGCGTCTGCGACAAGCCTTCTAATTGTCGATCGCTACTTGCCATCTGTGTGCATCGCACGGCAGTCCTTCTGTCCTGCCAGACAATGGCATTGTATAAACACTCGCCAGTCACTCTATCCCAAACTAGCGTCGTCTCTCGCTGGTTAGTAATCCCAAGAGCTTTTACATCCTGAGCGGAGATACCACCATCATTGAGCGCACGGCGGGCTGATTGAAGGGTGGTCTCCCACAACACTTCAGGGTCTTGTTCGACCCAGCCATCGCTTGGAAATGACATCTCAAAGTCCTGCTGCGCGCGGGCGACAACGTCCCCTGTCGCTGTATAGATGATCGCACGACTACTGGATGTGCCTTGATCTAACGCTAAGATGTACTGAGTCATCGCTCTTTTTGTCGCCTCGTTTGCTAAGTTTTGTTTTATAAACTAACTGTTCCAAGACCTATTTCCCATGACTAATAGACTCGTTTTAAACTACAAATCCTTTGTCCGCATGAGCGCTGATTAGAGCTCAGTTCACGCACCAAAATAGTGCTGCTCAAAGCCCGTTTTGGGCGCATTCTACTCAACACAAGCTACACCCAAATAACTCACAGGTTATCCACAGGGTTTTCCTTGCAAAACAAAAATACACCCATTATCTTGTGTAGCTCGTCTCGAAAAACCCTATATATAGGGTTTTTAAATTTAGATCGAGTCCAAAAATATCCGGGCTTTTATAGAGGAAACCGGCACTAAAACCGCCACAGCGGTGCCGTCGACAGCTTTGCAAAATTGTCGATGTTAGAGCCGAACTTAGCCCCAGGATCAGACCGGAAATTGGGTTAAATCTAGAGTCGAATAAAGTCGAAATAAGGTTAAGACATAAGTCGAACTGAAGTCGAACGAAAACCAAAACGAAAACTAAAACGAGAACTAAAAAGAAAAACAGACGAGGTGTGGGAACGCCGAGTCTATTGGCAGCAAAGCTCAACGTAGATAGAAACGGTTAATGCCGTTCTGCCGCTATCCACACCGAACAAAGCCAACCAAACAAGTTAAGTCGCAAAACAAGTAGTCCAACGCGACACCAAAAACAAGAGACTTTTTTGAGGAGCAAAAAACAATCTCATGCAAACAGACAGGCAGGCAGAATCAACAACCGCACCAGTTAACCCGATAGAGGCAGACGCAATAGCAACACCTCTTTCGCCGTCGATTACGGCAACTGCACCCGGACAGATCAAGGTCATCAAACGCAACGGTACTGTTGTGCCATATACTAATGACAAGATCAGTGTAGCCATCACCAAAGCATTTTTAGCGGTAGAAGGTGGCACTGCCGCAGCATCTCCGCGCATCAGGGAATTAGTCGGCGTTCTTGCTAATCAGATTTCCGACACATTCGCTAGACGGCTGCCTTCAGGCGGCACGATCCATATCGAAGACATTCAGGATCAAGTCGAGCTCGCCTTGATGCGCTCTGGCGAACACAAAGTTGCTAGATCTTATGTTCTATACAGAGACGAACGAGCGCGAGTTAGAGCGGAGCAAAAAGAAGCTGCCGATACTGTTGTGCCAGAACTCGCCTCGCCCATAAGCGTTCTACTAGAAGACGGGCGATCTACACCGCTAGATGTTAAACGTATCCGTACGGTTATCTTTGAGGCGTGCCAGAACCTAAGCGATGTAGATGCCGACCGCATTTTCGAAGAATCACTAAACAATATGTACGATGGGATCTCGGCGACAGATGTCGCTACTTCAATCCTCATCACCGCACGAACGCTTGTCGAAGAAGAGCCTAACTATACTTATGTCAGCGCTCGGCTGCTGCTAGACGGGTTACGTACAGAAGCTTTGACGTTCCTCAATGTCGACGGAAGTGGTGAACAACAGTACGCGACTCAGTCGCAAATGCAGCTTGTCTATCCTCAAGCACTACGGGCATTTATCAACAGAGGCGTCGAGTTAGAGCTGATTAATCCAAATCTGCAGGACTACGATTTGGCTGAACTAGGAAAAGCTCTAAAACCAGAGCGAGACCTAAATTTCAGTTATCTCGGGCTACAGACACTCTACGACCGCTACTTCATCCACAATGACGATACGAGATTCGAGCTCCCACAGGTATTTTTCATGCGCGTCGCTATGGGCCTCGCTCGAGAAGAAAACGACCGTACGGCACGAGCCATTGAATTCTATGACCTGCTCTCGTCGTTCGACTACATGAGTTCAACGCCGACCCTATTCAACTCGGGCACTCTACGCCCACAGCTGTCCTCTTGTTTCCTAACGACTGTGCCGGACAATTTGGATGGGATATACAGTGCTATCCACGATAACGCCATGCTCTCTAAGTGGGCCGGTGGTCTAGGTAACGATTGGACACCCGTTCGTGCTCTAGGCGCTTACATCAAAGGTACCAATGGCAAGTCTCAAGGCGTTGTCCCTTTTCTAAAGGTGGTCAACGACACTGCAGTGGCCGTGAATCAAGGGGGTAAGCGGAAGGGCGCAGTTTGTGCGTACCTCGAAACTTGGCATCTCGATATCGAAGAATTCTTAGAGCTGCGAAAGAACACAGGCGATGATCGACGCCGCACGCACGACATGAATACAGCCAATTGGATCCCTGATCTTTTCATGAAGCGGGTCTCGGAAGACGCTGAGTGGACTTTATTCTCACCCAGTGACGCACCAGACCTACACGACCTCTATGGTCGCGCTTTTGAAACTCGGTATCTGCAATATGAGGAGCGAACTCGATCAGGCGACCTCAAGCTATTCAAGCGCGTCAAGGCAACCGAACTTTGGCGCAAAATGGTTTCCATGTTGTTTGAAACAGGTCACCCTTGGATCACTTTCAAAGACACCTGCAACGTCCGTTCACCACAACAACATATTGGTGTGGTGCACTCATCCAACCTTTGTACTGAGATCACGCTCAATACTTCCAATGATGAAGTCGCGGTCTGCAACCTAGGTTCGGTGAACCTAGTGCAACATATCGAGAACGGTGAGCTCAACATGAAGAAGCTCAAGAAAACTATCCGCACAGCGGTGCGTATGCTCGATAACGTCATCGACATCAATTACTACTCTGTCCCTCAGGCAAAGAATTCCAACATGAAGCATCGCCCGGTTGGGCTTGGCGTCATGGGCTTTCAAGATGCGTTGTACAAGCTTGGTATTTCCTATGCTTCTGACGCGGCGGTCGAATTTGCAGACCGCTCGATGGAGGCGATTAGCTACTATGCAATCGATGCATCAAGCAAACTTGCTAAAGAAAGAGGCGCCTACCAAACCTTTGCTGGGTCTCTTTGGAGCAAGGGTATTTTGCCCATCGATTCACTGTCTCTGCTCGCTCAAGAACGTGGTGAGGCTTACTTAGAGGTGAACACTGACAGCACCCTAGACTGGCAGAAGTTACGCAACAAGGTTCAAAACCAAGGTATGCGCAACTCTAATGTGATGGCGATCGCGCCAACGGCAACCATTGCCAACATCACTGGAGTTTCGCAATCAATCGAGCCCACCTACCAAAACCTCTACGTTAAATCGAATCTGTCTGGCGAGTTTACGGTCGTCAATGCCTACATGGTTCGAGACCTAAAGGCCTTGGGGTTGTGGGACAAGGTCATGGTCAACGACCTCAAATACTACGACGGTTCCATGCAGGCTATAGAGCGGGTACCAGCAGAGATCAAACAGCGATATGCAACTGCATTCGAAGTTGAGCCGCGTTGGTTGGTAGACGCCGCAAGTCGACGCCAGAAATGGATCGACCAAGCACAGTCGCTGAATCTCTACATTGCCGGTGCATCGGGTAAAAAGCTCGACGTCACATATCGTATGGCTTGGTTGCGCGGTCTTAAAACCACGTATTACTTAAGAGCTCTCGGTGCAACAAGCGCTGAGAAATCGACACTCGACCGCGGCACTTTAAATGCAGTTTCATCATCAGGTTCCACGACACCCACGGTCGCTGCACCCGTCCTTCCACCACCTGAGCCACCGCCTGAGCCAGCGCCTGTTGCCAATACAGGCGCGCTCGACATCGACCTAGGCGAAGCGACAGATGTACCGCTTGCTTGTTCGCTCGATGACCCTGATTGCGAAGCGTGCCAGTAGCGCGTCAAAGGAGATAACAATATGTTGAGTTGGGATGACTACAACGAAGAAGAGAGCCTTAAGGCGCAAGCACAGCAGGCAACTCAAGAACTAACCCGCGAGATCGAACCGGAGCCAGCCGTTGTCGTGCAGGAACCTGTATCAGTAGAACCTGAGCGCGCGATTGCGATGGAAGAGGTAGTGGAAATCGAACTACCCGAGCCAATGACGACCGCTGCGCTAACGCCAGACCCTGTACCTGTACCCGTGCCTGTGCAAGAAAACGCTCCCGTACAAAGCATCGAGCCTGTCCAACAACAGCAAGTCGAAGAAGTCGCGGTCCCACAATCGTACGAGCGAGTAACAGTTGATCAAAAAGCAATGATCAATTGTCGCGCTGACCTGAATCAGCTCGTACCGTTTAAGTACGAGTGGGCTTGGCAGAAGTATCTCGATGGTTGTGCGAACCACTGGATGCCGCAGGAAGTTAACATGACAGCGGACATCGCACTGTGGAAGTCCGAAGATGGTCTGTCCGATGACGAACGAACGATTGTTAAGAGAAGCCTAGGCTTTTTCTCAACCGCTGACTCTCTTGTCGCAAACAATCTGGTGTTGGCAATCTACCGGTTGATCACAAACCCGGAATGTCGCCAATACCTATTGCGTCAGGCTTTTGAAGAAGCGATACATACCCACGCGTACCAATACTGTATCGAATCCTTAGGCATGGACGAAGGTGAAATCTTCAACATGTATCACGAGGTTCCATCGGTCGCTGCTAAAGCTTCATGGGCGCTCAAGTACACAAAAGAGATCAACGATCCGACTTTTGACACAGGCACGATAGAAACAGACAAGGAATTGCTGAAAAATCTGATCGCCTATTATTGTGTGTTAGAAGGTATTTTCTTCTACTGTGGATTTACTCAGATTCTATCTATGGGTAGACGTAACAAGATGACGGGTACATCTGAGCAGTTCCAGTACATTTTGCGTGACGAATCGATGCACGTGAATTTTGGCATCGATGTAATCAATCAAATCAAAATGGAAAACCCTTCACTCTGGGATGCTGAGATGCAGACCTCGGCACGGGACATGATTTTGGAAGGATTGGACCTAGAAATCGGTTACGCCCGAGACACCATGCCTCGCGGTGTGCTAGGGATGAACGCCAACATGATGGAAGAGTATCTGCAATTTATTGCTAACCGACGTCTAGCTCAGATTGGTCTGGCCGAGCAACATGCCGGGGTGAAAAATCCATTCCCTTGGATGTCAGAAATCATGGATCTCAAGAAAGAGAAGAACTTTTTTGAAACACGCGTTACCGAGTATCAAACAGGTGGTGCACTTACTTGGGACTAGCCCGCCAATAAGAAGCCTACACAATTCATTTCGTAAGCCTCCATTCGTGGAGGCTTTTTTTTGCCGCGCTTTTCTCTGCTCCCACTTCAATCTTTGTTGACAATAAGTGTCGGGTAGATAGATTTCTAGCACCACAATGAAAGCCGCGCACATGAAACACACCAAATTGTCCATTTCGCTTCGTCTGCCAATGATACTAGGTCTGCTCGCCTTCACAGCTTCGAGCATCTCGGAAGTGAAAATCCAACAAGACGCTGAATACACAGTCGCCGGAATTACTGCCCCGGCCGAGATCATCGTCGACCGTTGGGGCGTGCCGCACCTTTATGCGGCCGATCACTACGATGCATTTTTTGTGCAAGGGTTCAATGCGGCTCGAGATCGTCTCTGGCAAATCGACCTTTGGCGTAAGCGCGGCTTAGGTCTCCTATCTGCAACATTCGGCGATAGCTTCGCCGCACAAGACGAAGCCGCTCGCCTCTTCCTGTATCGAGACGACATGTACATGGAATGGCTTGCATATGGCAATGATGCCAAACGCATAGCCACGTCATTCGCAGACGGTATTAACGCTTACGTTGCACTAACAGAGCGCGAACCACGCTTGCTACCACCCGAATTCAGCCTCATGAACTATCGACCAGAGCGCTGGTCGGCGGCGGATATCGTACGCATCCGGGGCAACGGTCTCTGGCGCAATGTCATTGATGAAGTCTGGCGTGCGCAACTGGCGTGCGCTGGTCAATTAGACACTGCCGCCCGTTGGAAACAACTGGAACCAACGTGGCAAACATCCGTACCTGAAGGTCTGGATCCGTGCGCTATCCCGGCCAATGTGCTCGACAAGTACAAACTCGCCAAAGCACCCGTCAGTTTCGACGCGCCCCAGCTCACCCTAAAAGAGGTCGCCTTACAAAAGGTCGCCTTACAAGACACATTTGATCATAGTCTCGGCAGCAACAACTGGGTGGTTGCCCCCTCTCGTACGACAACAGGCCGACCGATCCTCGCGGACGACCCTCATCGCGGCCATAGCACCCCTTCTCTACGATACATAGCCCATCTATCTGCGCCTGGTATCAATGTCATCGGCGCAGGTGAGCCGGCCCTACCCGGCATCTCAATTGGACACAATGAAACGATCGCTTTCGGGTTAACAATCTTTCCGATCGATCAAGAAGACCTCTACGTCTACGAGCGACGCGGCGAGGGATACCGTTATCAGGGTCGTACGGAACCACTTAAGACCCTGACCGAAACGATCGATGTTAAAGGAGCCGCACCTAAACAGGTGGAACTCCAGTTCACGCGTCATGGACCAGTCATCGCCATGACTAAAAAACACATCTTCGCGGTTCGAGCAGCGTGGCTCGAGCCTGGCATGTCACCTTATTTCGGTAGCATTGAATACATGCGCGCAAAGAACTTCCGTGAGTTCGTCGGCGCCCTGAACCGCTGGGGTGCACCGTCAGAGAACCAGGTCTATGCCGACGTTGACGGTAACATCGGCTACAAACCCGCGGGGCGCTTCCCTAAACGACATAATTGGGATGGTCTTCTGCCCGTGCCGGGCGATGGTCGATACGAATGGGATGGGTACTTCGACATGGATGTGCTGCCTGAGGAATACAACCCGAGTCGCGGTTACAGCGGCACAGCCAACTCAATGAATCTACCTCCCGACTATCCTATCGATGATTATCGTATTGGATTCGAATGGTCAGCCCCCTGGCGCTACAACCGACTCTGGGAAGTCCTAAAACAAGACGATCAACACACGATGCAAGGCTCCTTGGATCTACAGCGCGACTATCACTCCGTCCTCGCTCGAGAAACAATGGCTCGTCTGCCTGACATCGGTGACCAACCAGGCGGTAAGCTTCTCGCGCGCTGGGATCAAATCTTAGCCCCCGATTCAGCTGCAGCGGCTCTCTGGAACGTTTGGTATAACCAATTCTTAAACCCTGGACTCAGCAATCTGATCGGACCCCAACCCCCTGTATCGCGATCTCTAGATTCTCTGACGGTTTTGGAATTACTCGAGACAGAAGCCGGAAAAAATGTTGCCCGCTCGACACTGGCGCAAGCTCACACTGCTATACAGGAAAAGTTAGGCACAGACAGCTCGCAGTGGCAGTGGGGTGACCTGCATCAGATCAAGTTTGCACACCCGCTCCTGCACCTCGCTTCCGCCGAGTTGAAGTCTGCGATGCTAATCGACCCGTATCCTAGCGGGGGTAGCGCCAACACAACCAACAATACCGGCTTCAGGAATCCAAACACTTTTGACGTCGCCTCAGGCGCCTCGTTCCGTATGGTAGTCGACGTGGGAAATTGGGATGCGGCACTAGCAACGAACGCTCCCGGGCAATCCGGGGATCCGCGCTCAAAATTTTATGACAACCTGCTCGAAAACTGGGCTACGGAGCAGTCTTTTCCACTGCTTTACACGAGAGCGGCGATCGAGGCGAATGAAGCTTTTCGGATCAAGCTCAACCCAATTGAGCAAGATTAGTGAACTAAAATCGACGGTCTAAGACGGGCTTTGCAGCACGTTCAGCCGAGCCCTTTGACCATATCCCGTAAGGCATCGATAAAAGCTAGCGGCTGGTCTAGGAACACATGATGCTGTGCGCCTTCTATGCCGACAGCGGGGAATTCTTGCGGTACAAGCTCACGCATGTAGTCCAACGTACGCTGGGAGAACAGTTCGCTGTCATTACCGTAGATCAAACCTAGCGGGACGCCTATACCTCGATAATCTTCAGGATTCCGTTCGGTTTCCTGGATCGCTGACGGCAGATCATCATCGTACTTCCAAGACCAACCACCGCCATCCACAGGCATAACTGAGTTTTGCGCGATGTGCTTCAAGATGTACTCGTTGTCGCAAGACTGGGGTGGCTGTAATCGAAAGCGTTGGATTGCACCCTCTTTATTCGGATATACCTTTGAGCGCACACCCATCATCATCATGGCATGCTCCGGCGGCGGATCATCTGGGTGGCGAATACCAGAATCAACAAGAATGAGTTTGGCGAAACGATCGCTGTAGAGATTGGCAGCTCGTACGGCTTGGTAACCGCCGAAGCTATGGGCCACTACCGTTGTGTCTGTACCGAAACCAGCATCTGCGATGACCGCTGCGATCTCTTCTGCGTAGGTGTTGGAATCATACTTATAGCGATAGTCGGAATCGCCCATGCCAGTCAAATCCATAGCAGCCACGTCATACTCATCCAAAAGCTGCGGCGCTATGAAATCCCACCATCGCGAATGGGCGTACATGCCGTGAATCAACAAAAGCCCTGGCTTACCGCTCTTAGGGTATAACCGATACATCACATCGCATTCGTCGACTTCTACCGAACGCGTTTCAGCTTCCGTTTCAATCGCCTGCCAAAACCAATCAGGTATTGACGGTGCGCTATCACCTTTGTCCCATCGTGCCATGACTTACCTCTGTGCGTTCTACAAACGTCCAAACCGCTTCAAGTGAAAATCTACGTTACCAAAGAGTGTGTCGATGATGGTCAACCTCTTAAAGTAGTGACCGATATTCAGCTCATCCGTCATTCCCATACCACCGTGCAATTGCACCGCATTTTGACCGACGAACCGGCCTGATTTTCCGATTTGTACTTTGAATGCACTGACTGCCTTTTGTGCCTCCGGTCCATAACCTTCATCCATGCGCATTGCGGCCATGTACATCAGTGATTTCGATTGTTCATGCTCCATAAACATGTCGACCATGCGATGCTGCAGTACCTGGAACTTTCCAATCGGCTGGCCGAACTGTTCGCGGGTTTTGCAGTACTCAACGGTGTCCTTATAGAGTACTTCCATACAGCCAACCGCCTCAGAGCCGACCGCCAGAATGCCGTCGTCAATAACTTGCTCCACGATCTTGTAACCATCTCCTTCTGAGCCGATTAAAGCGTCCGCTGACACAGTGACACCATCGAGCGTCAGTTCTGAAGCCCGCAGGCCATCAACCGTCGGATAATCTCGTTTGCTCAACCCATCAGCATCGTTGGACACAATAAACAGAGAGACACCTGCTTCATCTCTTTGCGCGCCGTCCGTCCTCGCCGTGACGACAAAAAAGTCTGCAGCAGGCCCGTTGAGGACGACCGCTTTGTAGCCATTGATCACATAGCTGTCGCCATCTTTCTGCGCAGTCGTGGTCAAGTCCGCTAAGTTAAATCTGCCTTGTGGCTCTGCGTATGCGAGTGCCGCTTGCTTGGAGCCATCGATGACTCCAGTGAGATATTGTGTTTTCTGCTCAGCAGTTCCAGCGTGCTTCAACGCACCTCCCGCAAGAACGACCGTTGCGAGATAAGGCTCGACAACCAAGCCCTTACCAAAGTTTTCCAACATCAGCATCGATTCGATCGCGCCACCACCAAAACCACCATCGGCTTCAGAAAAGTGTACGCCTAGCCAGCCAAGCTCAGCGAAGGTCTGCCACTTAGCCGTGCTGAATCCATCCTCACCTTTGACTTCTTTTTGGCGATCGTCAAATCCGTAGTCGTTTTGGATGAACCGCGCGACGCTGTCTTCAAGCAGGGTCTGCTCTTCGTTGAAGGAAAAATCCATTCAATACCTCTTGTTCTTTTCTTTTTAAGTTAACTTTTACTTGTACTTTTACTTGTACTTAAACCGTTGCTTCGCGACTTTTATTTTTCTGGTTCACTCAGCAACACTTCGGCGGCGATATCGTACAGATCCCCTGCCAAGTTTGCATAATTTACCTGCTCTGTGGCTCTGAGCATAGCGCGACTCGCAGCCATTCCAGAAGACGAGCCTATCGGTCCTTCATTGTGCAGGCTAATTTCATCCGGATAGGGCAAGGCGTAGTAACCGAACGCATCAACTAGCAGTTCACCAACTTCAAGTTGGAGCGCTAGACCTCTCGCTTGTAGCAACGACCGAGGAATCGGCGGAGGTGTTGCGATCTCAGCGGCGGTAACGACTCTTGCCTCCATGGCGACTAGCGCTTGCAGACCTATTTCAGCCTCAGCCAACCTATTTGAAAATTCTGCTTCTAAACTCGCTTGGGTTTCAATTTGTTGCCTTGCGGCTAGCAGCTGTCGATCAATAGCGCCACTCCGCCCAAGTTCTAGGCTAACGGTCTGGTGACAAAGCAAACGCAGCGCCTCACTTGAATCGAGCTCACCACATATTTGTTGGGTAGTTACGGCCACGTCGTCAAACTTGACCTCGGCCCAGGCCAAGTTGCTCACGTCGCCGTTCAATCCTGCAATGGCTTCTACCTCGACACCTGGAGCATCGACCGGAACGTCGAGCAAAACAAATTTGTCCGCGAATCTTGCAGCAACCAAAAACTTTTCTGCACGCTGGGCAAAACGTACTTGCGTTTTCCTGCCCGACAATCGTCCAGATGCAGTGAGCTCCGTGGCGAGGTCGATCCCGTTAAAACTGCCTTCAAACAAAGCCAACGACCAGCGCGCCTCGAGATTCAATATCGCAGGTAGCAGCTCATGTCCCAGCTGGTTGCCCCACCGTTGTAAACAAGGACCGACATCATGAATTTCCGGGGGTTCGACATAGTCGTCAAAAATATGATGTACCGCGCTATACCAAACGAACTTCTGCTCGGATGACCAACCAGCTCCACCCCAAGCCATCGGCCAGCTTGCACACACCCAGTTATTCTCAAGCAGGCAATTTCGCCATTCCGGTTCATCCCATAGCGCAATGCCCACCTGCTTTGTGGCAAGACGAGTTAGGGTGTCGGTAATGTCCTGGCGGAAGAGGGCCATCGCTTGAGTTGCTTGTCTGCGCATTCAATCCCCATACGCCCATTGATAGTGTGTCATCGAATCTGCAGGTTGCTACTTCGATCCGCGCCGCTGCATCAGATAGCTATCATAGCAACTGGCTTCAGGTAATCACGGCCAGTAACATCCACAACTGTCCGCTGACAAAAGTGCATCTCTTCTGCACCAATTTAACGTAGCGACCACCCTCGCAACCACTATAGGAACACTATGGACTACGAAACAATTCTCTATGAAGTCGAAGACGGCATTCTGACCATAACGCTCAATCGTCCCGATAAACTGAACGCATTCAACGAACAAATGCGCCGTGACATGATTGATGCCTGTGATCAAGCTGATGCTGACGATGATGTCAAAGTCGTCATAGTCACCGGCGCAGGACGAGCTTTCTGTGCTGGCGCGGACCTGAGTTCGGGTGGTAAAGCTTTCGATGCCGACAAGCGCTCAGATCGTGCTAGTGGCTTGCATCCAGACGGCGGCGGACTACTCACACTTAGGTTGTACGAGCTCAACAAACCCATTATCGCCGCAATCAATGGTGCTGCGGTAGGTGTCGGGGTAACTATGACTTTGGCGATGGATATTCGATTGGCCGCCGATGTCGCTAAATTTGGTTTTGTGTTTGCCCGCCGTGGGATCGTACCCGAGGCATGTTCATCCTACTTCTTGCCGAGAGCAGTCGGCATCAGCCAAGCGTTAGAATGGTGCTATTCAGGTAAGGTCTTCCCAGCGGCAGAGGCATTCGAAGGTGGTTTGGTCAAAAAACTAATCCCTAAGGACGACTTGTTGCAAACCGCACGAGCCATGGCCCGAGAAATCGCTGACAACACCGCACCGGTTAGCGTCGCTTTAGTCCGTCACATGATGTGGCGAATGTTGGGCGCCGATCACCCTATGGAGGCGCACAAGATCGACTCGCGCGGCGTGTACCATCGGGGTCGGAGTGCTGATGCCAAAGAAGGTGTTGAATCGTTTCTAGAAAAGCGGCCCGCAGAATTTTCGGGCAAAGTCAGCTCTGATATGCCGGAGTACTTCCCTTGGTGGACCGAACGAGACTTTTCCTAGAGGATGTCTGCCTAAGATTTCCGGTACTATTCAATCCGCGAACATAACAGTCCAATGGAGAGGCCATGAGCGATCCGATCGTTGTCCAAAAAGCACCATACCCAGTCGATGTTGAGGAAGGGAAAAAGTACTTCTGGTGCGCCTGCGGCAAGAGTACCAACCAACCTTTCTGTGATGGCTCTCACCAAGGTGGCGAGTTCACTCCGTTCAGCTACACCGCAGAGCAAACCAAGACACTCTATTTTTGTGGTTGCAAACACACGAATGGTGTTCCTCTTTGCGACGGATCCCACAACGCGCTCGATTGAGTAGTCCTGTCATGTTCCGACTGTGGTTTAAGAAGGACAAACTTGAGAGCGACGAGGAGGAGACTCGCTTAGAGGGCGTTGCTGAGCTCAATCCAAGTCTAACCGACGATGCATCACGTTTGGTCTCGCTCGCTGAAAACGACCCCTCCGCGGCGGTTCGCCAAGCAGCATTGGCCTTAGTAGAAGACCCAACCACACTAGAGCGTTTGCTCACGAATCCGGACACCGCTGATGCTGCCGCAGCCAAACTAGGCCAGGTAGTCTCTATCGAGAAATGCGCTCACCTCCTGCAAGACAGTCGGATCCTTAGCGCCTATTTGAATCGCTGCGACGGAACGGAACTGGAACAGGTCTCGACAATCTTGGTTGAACCAGAGCAGGTCGCAGAACTTGCGATTCGCGCACGCGGTCAAGTCCGTGACAAGATTTTCGGCCACCAGGCACTACAAACAGAAAACGGTCTACAGACCCTTGAGCGAGTCGCGAGAAATCGGGACAAGAAGTGCAACCGCCATGCACGGGTACTTCTCGATGCAGTCAAAAATGCTAAACAAGGCTGCGCAGCAGTTCTGGCCCGAGTTAACGAGGTCGACGAGAGCCTAAAACGCGCCATTGCCGAACTAAAAGCTAATCCGGAACTTCCGACTGGTAGAGCGCGCATCGACAAAATGCGCCTCGGCCGGGAAGCGTGTCTACAAGACCTTAACAACCACAATCAGGTGTTAGATAGCTTTGGCGTGGCAACTTGCCAACCACCGCCGTCTCCGCTCATCGGCGAAGTACTCCCCAAGGTACCAACCACGCCATCCGCCGACCCTCGGCTGGTCGCGTTTGAACAGAGTTTTAACGAGAAGTCACCGGAAGTGCTCATCGCCAGCTGGCAAGAGCTCAAGCAGGCAATTTCTGCGGAATTCAATGACCTCGAACCCGCCCTAAAAGATCACTACCTACGCCTAGATGAGACGCTCGTCCAGTTAAGCGCCGCCTTCACGCGCCTCACCGAATGGCAACAACTGACACCACCTGAGCCGCTTCAGTTGGACAACGGCAGCGATGTCGCTAACTTAGAGAAGCGCTACAAATCTTGGCTCAAAGTCTGCAAACAAACTTCTGTCCAACTGCATTGGCCGCGGGATGTGCGGCCACCAGCTAGCGCAGCAGAGATTGATCGCGAGATCGACCAAGCAAACGCTGCCCTCAACGCAATCAAAGAAAAGCAAAGTAGTGCTCTACTCGAGCTCAGCGCGAGCCTCAAAGCTGTCGCAGACGCAGTGGCAGCTGGCCAATACCAACAAGGCGTGAGTGCGATCAAGGCTGCACGATCAGAGCTTGCCCGACACAAGCTCTCGCCTAAAGACAGACAAGATCATGAGCGCGAGTTGACCACTTTGAGTGCAAGGCTGGCCGAGCTAAAAGACTGGCAGAAGTACGCCACTCTGCCTAAGCGCCAAGCGCTACTGGACGAACTTCGAGAAATCGTAGACCAACCTCTCGAACCACCGACGCAAGCCACACGACTGCGTCGCATGAGAGATCAGTGGCGGGAGCTTGGGATCCCTTCGAGTGCTGATGAGCGGAATCTCCAAGGAGAGTTCGACCGACTCGCCGAAATCGCTTTTGCACCGTGCAAAGTCTACTACGCAGAACAAGATCAGATCCGCGCGCAAAATCTTGCGTCACGCCAAGCTCTATGCAAGCAGCTAGCGAGTTATCTCGAAGTCACCGATTGGCCAAATACCGACTTCAAGGCAGCCGAGAAAATCATGCGCACCGCCCGTGAAGAATGGCGGCGCTTTCATCCTTGTGAGCGTAAAGCGCTCAAACCCATCGAACAACAGTTCGAAGCCCTACAAAAACGCCTACATGAGTTGATTAAGCAAGAATGGGATCGCAACGTTGCCATCAAGCAATCCATAGTCTCTCGAGCAGATGAATTGCTCACCCTGGAAGACGGTCGCGCGATGGCAGAGGGCGCGAAAAACCTCCAAGAGGAATGGAAGAGCGTGGGTTCTACACCGCGCGCCATCGACCAACGCCTTTGGCGGACATTTAGAAAAGCATGTGATGACGTCTTCGCACAACGCCAAGCAGCACATGCCGAAGCGCAAGGTGAAGCTGCGCAAACACTGCTTCAGATCGAAGCTGCCATCCAGGTCTTCGACGCACTTGTGACAGCCGACGGCGAACCGTCTCGTCGGGAATTCGACGAACACAATAACGGCATCGAAGCGCTTCTTAATCAGGTAAGGGCGCCACGCTCGATCACAGACCAGCTCCGTGATGTACGCAACCGATACCAAGGCAAAATGCGAGCGGTTGCGCAGCAGAAGAAGGTCGCAGAGGTGCAGCAGCTGCTCGACTGGGATAAGGAAGTTTCGACCGCAGAAGCACAACAGCAAACGTTAGAAGCGCCTCATGTGTACTTCAATAATCGCAGCACTGATCCAATCTCTGCACAGGAGCTGCTAAATCTCGTTTTAGAAACCGAGATTGTTGCGGACATTGCGAGCCCTGATTCGGATCAAGGTGCGCGCATGGCGTTACAGATCGACTTGATGAACCAAGGTCGGCGCAACACCGAAAAGGTTGATCCTCGGGACTTGCTCAAACGTTGGTGCAATGTAGCTAAACCGACAGATATAGAAGACCTGCGCGAACGGTTCGCAAAAGCCATCAACGAATTAGGCTAACACGGCAATCTAACTTCGATCTGGGCACCACCCAGTTCAGATTCGCTGATTTCAAGGCTACCTGAATATAGAGCGACGAGCTCGGCGACGACCGCCAAGCCAATCCCCTGACCTGGCTGAATTTCATCAAGCCGTTTGCCTCGATTTAAGACGTCCGCTCTTAGGTCTTCAGGAATTCCGTCGCCATCGTCCTGTACAGAAACCACGGCTTCGTCATGCTCACGTCTGACTGCGATCGAAACCTGTGAGCTCGTATACTTAAAGGCATTTTCTGCCAGGTTGCCAAAGATCTCTAAAAAATCACTCTCATCCCCTCGCACCAATGGCGAGGCTTCTTTGACCAGGCTTACCGCAACCCCTTTTTCTATGTAGGCAGTTTGCAAAGCTCTAACAAGCCGCTCAACTTGTAGACCTATGTCGACGGGTTTACCCACGACCATCGGTCCTCTGGCAGAAGCCTTAGACAATTGATTGGTGACGGTTGATTCCATTCTCTCTAGCTGTTCGGTTAACAAGGAACGGTCAACCTGCGGTTCAATCAGCGTGTTGCGAATCACAGCCAACGGCGTCTTAAGGCTATGGGCCAGATCTTCCAACGCGTTGCGATAACGTGAACGACTGCGCTGTTCGTGTTCGATAAAGCGTTCCAGGTTATTGGCAAGGCCCTGTAATTCGCGGGGATAGCCGTCTTGCATTGTTTGGGCATCTCCCGATTCTAGCGCCTGCACTTCATCAGCCATCACACGCAGCGGCCGCAAGCCCCAACGTAGGGACAGGATTTGCGCGACCACAAAAACCAACATCGCTAACGCGAAGCCAACACCCAGGCTGCGTCGAAATTGTCCAATACTCGCTGCAAAAGGCGCTTGGTCAACCGCCGCACTAAACGTCACGCGTTCAACATCTGCGCCTTCCCAAATGACTGTATAACTGAGTACATATCTTGGTAGTGGCTGCGCCGATTCAGCAAACACGAATGCACCGGGTTCGGCTGCACCTGTGTCGAAGTTAACTTCGCTGGTTGTCGAGGGAGATATCCAGAGCGCACCATTCAGATCGTCAGCAACACTGGCATAGAGCCCACTGTCCGGCTGGCTAAGGCGGGGTTCAGAAAGATCTTCGCCAACTTGCAGCGATCCGCCTTCATCTTCTACAGCACCCATCACTGAATAGACCACAAGCCGAAGTTGTTCTTCGGCACCGGCGGTTACACTCGAGCGAAAAGATTGATCCAGCACCCATCCAGTCAAAGTAAGAAAAATCACCAGCACGCAAGTCGTCGTACCGAGCAGTCGGTTACGAATGGAATGCCTCAAGCAGTACTTTCCGCCACGAATCGATATCCTTGGCCACGAACTGTACGAATGAGATCGACAGGGTTTATTTTCTTTCGCAATCGACCAACAAAGACCTCAATGACGTTACTGTCACGGTCGAAATCTTGGTCGTACAGGTGATCAGTTAGCTCCATTTTGGACACCACTCGATCAGGGTTCAGCATCAGGTATTCCAGCACCTTGTACTCATACGCTGTGAGCTCTATCGGATGTCCTTCCACCCGTACTTCTTTTTTAGCCGTGTCGAGCTGCAACTCACCTTGGCTGAGTACGGGCGAAGCATAGCCAGCTGCCCTTCGGATTAGGGCGTTCAGGCGGGCGAACAGCTCTTCCATCTGGAACGGTTTCGCTATGTAGTCATCGGCACCTGCCTCGAGGCCTTCTACTTTGTCTTGCCAGTGGCCACGAGCAGTGAGAACGATGATTGGGAACGTCCGACCTTCTTGACGCAACGTGGCGATGACTTCAATGCCATCAACCTTAGGCAAGCCGAGGTCAACGATGGCAGCATCGTAATCATACTCTCTTCCATAGTAGAGACCTTCTTCACCATCAGCGGCACTATCGACCGCAAATCCATGTGATTTTAAATGGTCACTTAACTGATCTCGCAATGAGTCTTCGTCTTCAATGACTAAAACACGCATGACCTGCTCCTATTTTCTTAGCGACTGTGCAATCAATCTAATTGCGATGAACATTGCCATCACGATCAACTTTGACCGTCACAACTCGCCCGCCTTCAACCAGCAACCGTACGGAATATCCGGCGTTACCTTTCTTGATCGGCTTAATTGCAATCACCTTTCCTTGCGTGGCATTTCGAGCCTGTCGCGCAGCATCCTTACGCGTGAGTCCAGGTGCCTGATTGAAAAAGCTCTCAGATTGCGCATTGGCCTTTTTATACGGCTCTGCGTGCGCGATTGGCGTGAGTAAGCAAATGCTAATAAGGCTCACTACGAAAAATTTGCGCTGTTTCATGCTGCTAATTTTTCTTAAAGGGGACTGCATTATACTTCACTTTTCGCTGACAGAATTTGTTCTATTCCGCAGGACGAACACGTACACGCAAGGTAGGACCTGGATCGCGAGGCATGCGTGTTTGGTAAGTCGTACCACCATAAACATAGCGCACATCATAGCCCGCAAGTTGTTCTTCAGATCGCACCTCATAACGAGTGTCACAAACCTCCTCAGTACGGGTCCGTACCGGACCGCCACGTTGGCGTCGCGATATATCAGCGCCGATTGACCCGCCGAGCACGGCGCCAACAACTGTACCCACCTGCTTATTGCGCTTTTCATGCCCAACAGCGTTGCCAAGAGCACCACCGATAATTGCGCCTAGGATTGGACCCGTGGCGGATCGGTTGCGGCCGGTCTGATAGGTCACTTGTTCTTCTCGACAGGCCTGAACAGGAATTTCACGACTGACCGTCTCGTAGATCGGCTCCACGGCAACGACTTCCGCTTCGTCATAGGTTGACGCACTAAGTGCAAACATCGGCGCTCCAGCTATGACACAGCCCGCGGTGATTCTAACAATTTTCTTAACTATTGAGCTCATTTTGCCCCTCGTAAGGTTTACTTCACGTTGGCGGGCAGTTTAGGGCGATAGAACTGAACCAGATCTGAACACTTTTAGCCTTCTCGAGCTAAAGTGATGTCGCTCACATTGTGGTTGGCATCCAAATCGACCAGGAGTCCGGGGGCAAGTGGAGGTGAAGACCAAAGATGCCGGGTCAACCGCTCATAGTGTTGCACAAACCGTCGCAGCTCACTGCTGGACATCCGCTCTTCCACGGGTATTGATCGCTCCTGCTCTTCTCGCCACTCATAAACCTGGGCAAAAGAAGGCACCCGGAGTTGAATCCAATAATCGACTGCTTGCCAACTCGGGGAGTAACGTGCAATTTGATCGTTGACCCAGCGTCGCCAAACGCCTGCCTCGTCTTCAATCTGCTCAAGTTGATTTACCGGATCTAACAGGGCTTCACCGCTCTCAGGTTGGACACCTAAACACCATCCCTCAAGGACTAGGAAATCGACTTCAAGAGATACTTTCCCTTGCCGATCGTCCTGACCTTTGTTGAACCGCGGCACGGTAACGCTTCGACCCGTTCTGTGCGCGAGTAATGTATCTAGCAGCCACTCGGCATCGTGCGTTCCCGGCACGCCCCGAGTTCGCAGTAGCGGATGCACAGATTCACAGAGATCTATTCGCTCGGCTTTAGTGAGATAGAAGTCGTCCAGCGACAAGGTCGCAGCACGCGCTCCTGCAGTTTCCAGCGTTTCTACCAACACATTTGCAAAAGTAGATTTGCCGCTACCCTGACTGCCAGACACACCAAGCACTTGGATGGAGTCATCTAGCATCTGAGCACCGATGAAACTCGCAAGGGACGCCCAGTCAGGAAAAGCAGTGTTTGTGATCTCATCGAGCGCGGCACGTCCTAGACTAGCCTCAAACACGTGATCGAGTTGTCGTCGAAAAGACGCGTGTGGCGCGCGAAAGTCGGACTGGTTGGGAACCTTTGTCATGGCATGAGTCTAATAAATCTATGTCTCGATAGATAACTTCAAACAAAACCGAGGCTATTGGCCAACCAACATGGGGAGCAACCCACAATGAACTCAACTACAAACACGATCGCCGACCTATATGATCGCGCCGTCGGCCTTCTGGTTCACTTCGATGGTGTCGCTTCAATTTTGCTGCGGCTCATATTGGCACCAGTACTAATCGGGGCTGGTTGGGAGAAAATAAACGGCAACAACTGGTTTAGTCAGGATCTACTGCCTTTTCCCTTCAGCATAGTTCCTGTGGAGTTATCCTGGTTTCTGGCAAGTTGGACTGAATTTATCGGAGGTATCTGTATTTTGTTTGGTCTCGCTACTCGTATTTGGGCGGTTCCTCTCGCCGTCACGATGTTAGTCGCTGCTGCCTCCGTTCACTGGGATAACGGCTGGCCCGCCATTGCGCCCTCGACTCCGCCGAAAGTTTGTATCCAAGAGACGGACGCAAACTCAAATTCGTTCGAACGCTACATCAAATGCTACAACGTCAACGCCCGCACAATTGAGGCATCGGAACGCTTGACTAAAGCCAAAAGTATTTTGCGCGAACACGGCAACTACCGCTACCTGAATGGTAGTGGCTCGATTGTGAAACTAAACAGCGGCATCGAATTCGCCGCGATTTACTTTGCCATGCTCCTCGGGTTACTCATCATTGGGGGCGGACGATACTTCAGTATTGACTACTATCTACGCCGGGTTTTCCGATCTTGACGATCAACCGGTATAGTTCTCCCCTAATATAGGTACAGGTACTGTACCGAACCCACTAATCGTTAAGGACCTCAGTTGCAGAAGTTTGTTTGTCTGAATCTAATATCATTTATGCTGTTGGCAGGCTGCCAGCAGCTTCCTTCAGAAATTTCCGGCATCAGCGCCACAGCTGATGTTCGTAAGAGCCCCAACGATGACAGACTGTATCGCTACCTAACGTTACCGAATCAGCTCAAGGTCCTGCTGGTTTCGGACGCCGCGACCGACAAATCTGCTGCAGCGCTAGCGGTTTATCGAGGTAGCTTTCACGAACCAGTAGACAAAAGTGGTCTGGCTCACTTTCTCGAACATATGCTTTTCATACAGACCGAGACCTATCCAGAAATAGATGGATTTCAGACCTTTGTATCAGCCAACGGTGGCGCATCGAACGCCTATACAGCTGCCGATCACACCAACTACTTTTTCGATGTCAGACCCGAAGCCTTTCCTGAAGCTCTAGACCGGTGGGGACACTTTTTTATCGATCCGGTGATCAGTGCCGAATACGCTGATCGCGAGAAAAATGCTGTGCACTCTGAATATCAGATGCAAATCAAAGCAGACAATTGGCGCGGCTTTATGGCAGGTAAACAAGCGCTCAATCCCGAGCACCCTGCCTCTCGATTTACGATCGGCTCACTGGACACGCTTGCTGGAGATATCCAAACGGACTTGCTGAAGTTCTTCAACGAAGAATATTCGGCAGATCAGATGGGGCTGGTCGTCCTTTCCAATGACACTCTCGATGAGTTGGAAGCGCTAGTAAGGCCAATTTTTGAGCTTGTCGAAAACAAAGACATAGGCCCAAGACCAATTACCGGCGCTATGTATGAAGACGGCCAGCTGCCTGGCAGTCTCCAGTATCAATCGCAAAAGCAAGGTGCGAGCGTCACTTACACATTTCCGTTGCCGAGTACGCGTCCCCACTACCGCACAAAGCCACAACAATATTTCGCCAATCTCATCGGCCATGAAGGCAAAGGGTCTCTCTACCAAAGTCTTAGCCAGCAGGGGTGGATCGAATCACTGAGCACCGGTGTCAGCGATTTTGATGACGCCACGAGTATTCTAAACATCGGCATCGAACTCACGCCTAGCGGTGTCGATAAACTACCGGCTGTCCACGATTACGTCTTCCGTTATTTAGACATGCTTAGAAACACCGAACCCATGCCTTGGCTATACGATGAACAAGCACGGGTTACGGAAATGGGTTTTCGTTTTCAGGAGAAGTCGAGACCAACCGGGTTCGTCTATCAAATGGCACCACGTCTCAATCACTTTCCAGCACAAGATCTCCTCGTGGCGCCGTACCTTATGGAATCCTTCGACGCCGACGTGATCAAGGAATATCTCACCTACCTAACCCCAGAAAACGTGATGGTTGAGTTTTCATCGCCTGATGTCACGACCGATCAAGTAGAACCTTGGTTTAACGTTCCCTATAGCATCGAATTAGGACCGATTGGGAGAACGGGGACTAACGCCGGTTTCACGTTGCCACCGCGCAATGAATTTCTTCCTCAAAATCTAGAACTCAAACCGGCAGATCCGGACCGTTTAGCGCTCGCGCACGAAGCCCCAGGTTTACAGCTGTGGACTGATAGTGATGTCACGTTCGGAACCCCAAGAGCTAACCTCAACTTGGAGATCATCCTCCCCGAGGGCTTGAAGAGTCCAGTTGAGCGAGGCATGGCACAGCTTTATCGCCGTATGGTGAATGACAGCCTGAGTGAACTAACCTACCCGGCCTATTTGGCTGGTCTAAGCTATGGCATTAGCGTGCCTGACTCCGGTTTCGAAGTATCGGTCGGTGGCTACAACGATAAGCAACAAGTCTTGTTGGCAGCTGTGTTAGACGCCTTGGTTGCTGCAGAGTTGAATCAAGAGAGGTTCGATTTTCTCAAAGCGGCGTTGATCAAAGATTGGCAAAACTCCACTAAGGAGCGCCCCTACACACAAGTGATGAGTGCCCTGCAGGACACTCTCAGAACGGGGCGATGGCCACGCGACACGCTCGCGGAGGCACTCGCACCGATTACGCTCGCGGATCTGAAGAACTTTCAAGTGACCTTGTTTAACCAAGTCGCCATTAAAGGCATGTTGCATGGCAACATCGCGCAACAGGACACCGCTGCATTAGCAGGCTTGCTTAACGACACTTTTACATTGCGTAATCAAACCGCACATAGAGCATCGGCCCGGACCGTGTCTACAGCACTCATCCACAAAGTAGATATCGACCACAATGACGCCGCCATCGTCATCCATGTTCAGGATCCCGACGATAGCTTTGCAAGTCGGGCAAAATCGATGCTGGCCTCCCAGATCCTTAGACCTGAGTACTTCCGAGAATTGCGTACCGAACAACAACTTGGCTATGTCGTTAGCGCGAACAATCAGCCTGTCGTCAAACGCTCAGGCATCACGTTTATTGTCCAATCGCCTGCAAAGGGTGCTGGGTACCTCGAAGAAGCCACAGTCGAGTTCATGGACGGCTTCGTTGAGTATTTTGCAGGTATGGACGACGCTGAATTCGCTCAACACAAAGCCGGTGTCATCGCTCGCCTTCTCGAGGCGCCTAAAAATCTTGGCGCGCAGTCTCAACTCTACTGGCGCGATCTAGTAGACGATCATCTGACTTTTGATAGCCGTCAACAGATGGCCGACCTAATTGAACAACTGACGAAGGCTGAGATAGCCGATTTCTTTACATCGATTCAAGAACGACTTTCTGCCGATCGGTTGATTGTTTACAGCGCCGGTCAATTTGCAGATGAGCCGTCTCGCGGCGCCCGGTTGGCTCGACCGAAAGATGCTTTCTAAACCATGCAGTAGAGGCTTGTTAGTTCGCCAGCTCTCGCTTAAAGGGCGGCAGAGAATCTAGTAGCGCGCGTCCATAGCGTTGCGTGACAATACGTTTGTCTAGCATGGTGATGCGACCGTAGTCTTCTTCATGGCGAATCAACCGGCCACAGGCCTGTATCAGCTTGAGTGCGGCATCCGGGACAGATATCTCATAGAAGGCATTTCTACCCCGCGCTTCTGCCCATTCAGCCATGGCTTGGTCAATCGGGTCGTCGGGAACTGCAAAAGGCAATTTGCTAATAATGACATGCCGACAGTAGTCGCCCGGCAAATCTAGCCCTTCGGAAAAGCTCGCGAGCCCTATCAGCGTTGAGTGTTCGCCAGCATCTACTCGCTCCCGGTGAGTCCTTATCAGCACTTGCTTGGCAGACTCTCCTTGAATCAAGAGCTCCTCGGTGACCTTGCCGGGCAGCGCTTTCACCACCGCATTCAATTGACGCCAAGATGTAAACAAGACCAACGCGCTCTTTTCCTGCTTGATCAGTGTCGGCAAGAGCGCAACGATCTCCGCCGTGTGCGCATCAAAATCTCTTGGATCGCTGCTCATCGCAGGTACACAAAAGGTCGCGATCTCCCCGTAATTAAAAGGACTCGGAATGCGCACTTGAGTGACAGCGGGATTCAGTCCTGATCGCTCCACAAACCGGTCGAAACGACCGAGCGCGCTCAAGGTAGCCGATGTACAAATCGCGCCGTAGGCTCTTTGCCATAGGACCTCATCCAGGATATAGCCCAGCTCAATCGGCGCGCTAATCATCTCTACATCAAAGCCAGTCCGATTAACCCAACGAGCATGCCGATAAGATGAACCGTTCGCATAGTCTTCGAACAGTGCAAGCGTAGCCGCCGCGCGCGACTGCAATTGACCAACTGGTACAAGCCAGTCTTCGGCTTCGAAAGATTTTTCCCAGTTAACCTCTCCTGCCACGGCACTCTGTAGCAAAAGGTGCGTCTGATCTAGGTCGTTAGTTATCTTCTCTAAGCCCGGGATGGCAGCGCCAGCAACATCCTGCAGAGGTGTTGGAACGTCTCCCATTGCGAACCGACAGGTTTCTAAGTTCTCATCGCGCACTTCAAAGTCGAGCTCTTGTAGATGATCACCGACTGCCTCCAAAGACGCGCGTAGAGAGGCAACTTCAGTGGACACGCTCGTGGCAAGGGCGACCAACTCGTCCGGTCGCGCAAACCGCTGGGCCATACTACCCAGGACCGAATTGATGTGATCGAGCCATTGTTGAGTACCGTTGATCCTTGCTCTCGCCGAAAAGTGGTTCTGCGTTTTGTCTGCCAGATGGTGTGCTTCATCCAACACGAAAATACAGTCCTCGGGCTCAGGTAACACAGCACCACCGCCCAATGCCAAATCGGCGAGCACAAGATCGTGATTAGCAACGATCACATCGACTCCCTCTAAGGCATTGCGCGCTTTAAAAAACGGGCATTGCTTAAAGAACCCACAGCGGTTGTTACTACAGCCTCTGTGATCGGTCGTGACACCTGACCATGCGCCGTCAGGCATCTCTTCCGGCCAACTATCAAATTCACCATCCCACTCACCCTTACCAAACGTGTCCAACATCGTCTGATAAAACGCGGTGTGGTCTTCATCAAACTCTTCAAACAGCGGGATATCTTGCTGACCCTGGTATTTGAGATGGTCGTCTAAACGTTTTAGGCAGAGATAGCGGCCTCGACCTTTGGCCAAACTCACACTAAATTTGAGTCCAGCGTTGTTTTTAAGGTCAGGTATGTCTTGGAGGGTGACCTGCTCTTGCAGCGCAATCGTGGCGGTCGAGAGGACGATGGTTTTGTGCAACGCTTGCGCGACCGGAATGGCGGCCAAACAGTAACCGGCAGTCTTGCCCGTTCCAGTCCCAGCCTCGATGACCGCAATTCTGTTTTCATCTGCAGTCAGAGCGCGCGCAACATAGGCAATCATCTCCCTTTGACCCCGCCGAGCCTTAAAACCACGCGCATCCAACCACGCCCGATAGGCGCTTTGTATGGTGTCTTTGATGTCTTGGCTGAGTAATGCAGCGGTCGTTGCGGAAGGTGCGTTCATCGAGCTAGCTTAACTGAGCGGCCTTACCATAAGCCACTATTGAGTCGCCTTATCCCCTGTGCGAAATTGGCATTATGAAAAACACAAACCACATCGCTCGGCTTCTTCAGCCACTCCTCCATATGACCGCGGCAACGCTTCTCGTCGCATGCATGGACGTCGCTGCAACAGAACCAAACTTACAGGTCCCTCCTGGATTTCATGTCGAAACACTAAATCTCAGCGTACCAGGCGCACGCCAAATGGCCTTAACTGACGACGGCACGTTGCTAGTCGGGTCCATGCGCCAAGGTGCCGTCTACGCCATACCCAAAGCACTAACTCATCCTGCCCCAACTGTTGTATCGGTCATCAAAGATTTGAGGGTCCCGTCCGGTGTGGCGGTTTTTCAGGGAGATCTCTACATCGGCGCACTGAACGAGGTCATCCGCATCCGCGACATCAATGAAAATTTTGCCGACGCGCAGCCGGAGTACATAACCCGTGCGCTGCCCGACAAAACACACCATGGATGGAAGTACTTAAAGTTCAGTCCTGACGGAAAACTCTATGTCCCCGTGGGCGCTCCATGCAATGTATGTCTGTCCGAAGACCTACGTTTCGCCAGTCTTCTGACAATGGATACTGACACCGGCGAGACAGAAATTTGGGCTTCTGGTATCCGCAACACCGTGGGATTCGACTGGCATCCTGAAACAGGGGCGCTGTGGTTTTCCGACAATGGCCGAGACATGTTAGGCGATGATGTCCCGCCTGAAGAACTCAACGTCAGCACTTCACGCGGTCAGCACTTCGGTTTTCCCTTTGTTCACTCGGATGATATCGACGATCCGAAATTCGGCAGCCATAGAGCGAGACCTGCCACTCACAAGGGTCCGAACGTTGAAATCCAAGCTCATTCAGCCGCCCTAGGAATTGATTTCTATGCCTCAAAACGGGGCCGCGGCTTTCCTGAGAAATATAACAACGCTTTGTTCGTCGCGGAACACGGATCATGGAATCGTTCGAGCAAAGTCGGCTATCAAGTGGGCGTGCTCACCGAAGACGACTCATATCAACCCTTTGTGACGGGATGGTTGTCAGATGGCGACGTACTTGGACGCCCGAACGACGTATTGGTAACACCCAGCGGTGAACTTCTAATCTCAGACGACAAGCGTGGTGTCATCTACAGAGTTCGCTACGAAGGCTAAATTGCAACTTATCACGATACCAACGCTGAAAGCCGGATTGGCTGCGCTGGGGCTACGCAAGGGTCAGCGCGTCTTGATGCATTGCTCGTTGTCCGCGTTCGGTCGAATACAGGGCGGCGCAGAAACCATGCTCTACGCCCTGACTGAAACGATTGGCCCCGAAGGCCTGATTGCAATGCCTACTTTCACACCCGGACGCTTCGATCCTAGCGAGTGGACACAACCGCCCGTTCCAGAGAGCGATTGGCAGCGATATAGATTCGAAACGCCGTTGTTCGACTCGCGACGAACTCCGGTTGACTGGGATATGAGTCAGCTCTACGAGCTTTTCCGCACCTGGCCAAACGTGTTCCGCTCTAACCATAGCCACTCATCCTTTGCCGCGTGGGGAGCAGGTGCTGCGCAAATCCTCCATCAGCATCATTTGGAAGACAGATTCGGCGAGAGTTCACCGCTAGCAAGGCTCTATGACGAAGACGCAGAAGTTCTGTTTCTTGGTACCGACTACAGTACTAACACCGCTTTCCACCTCGGCGAATACCGAGTCGCCGACCCACCTCGTCGGTCATTTCTGAGCGTCCAAGAGACCGCCGGTAAGAAGCGCCTGATCCAGTACGAAGACGTGGCCACCAATAGCGGCATTTTTACGGAGATCGGTGCGGACTTCGAAACCGCCGGTCACCTGCTTGCAACTAATCAAATTGGTGCCGCCACATGTCGACGATTCAAACTAAGATCCGCAGTCGATTTCGCCGCCGATTGGCTGGCGCGAAAATACTAACGCAGAGAGGAACCTAGAAGCTCGCGGGCGATGACGTGCCGCTGCACTTCACTCGGACCTTCACCGATCCGACGTATCCGCATCTCCCTAAACCAACGTTCAAACGGCAGATCTTTAGCCACACCTAAGCCACCAAACATTTGCATGCAGCGATCTACTACCCGACCACCGGCTTCGGTAGCAACTAATTTGGCCATAGCAGCCTCTTTCCGAAACGGCTCGCCTAAATTGGCTTTATTAGCGGCTTCCAACGTGATCCAAATCGACTGCTTTATATCTATCTCATTGTCCACCAACATCCATTGTATGGATTGACGGGTCGACAAAGGTGCGCCAAATGTTTCTCTTTGGGGGACATATTCCAGAGCCATTTCGTGCGCTTTGAGGGCAACCCCAATGCATCCAGCGGCGTAGGGAATACGTTGCCGAGTCAATCGGTCGTTAGCGATGGCGAAGCCTCGATTCACTTCACCCAGAATATTGGTAGAAGGGATCCGCATGTCTTCAAATTGAAGTTCCGTCGCATAGTGTGCAGACCGCAAGGTGTGGACAATTCGTCTGACATGGAACCCAGGCGTATCTGTGTCCACGATAAAACAAGTCACCCCGTTACGGCCTTTGTCAGAGTCAGTCCGCGCGAAAACCAAACCAAAGTCCGCACGATCGGCGCCGCTTATCCAAAGCTTGCTGCCGTTAATGATCCAATCATCGCCATCCTGCACAGCCTTGGTTTGTATAGCGCGTGCTGGGTCTGAACCACCGCTCGGCTCAGACAACCCAAAGAAACCTCGTTTTTCGCCACGCAGGGTTGGATGCAGGTATCGCTCTTTTTGGTCATCGGTTGCCTCAAAGAGCTGGGCAAGCCCCGCGCCGCCAAATGTCCCGTAACAAGGGGCGTAGAGACCTGCTCTGTGTTGCGACATCTCCATCGCAATCAGCGTACGAGTCACCAGATCAATATCAGGACCTCCATAGGCAGGTGGGATATCTAGTCCGTAGAGTCCCATCTCTTTGGTTTTTTCTACTAAACGATCCCGATCTTCCGATTTAAGTTCATCCGCGTCTGGATCGAGGTCAAGCTCCAGAGGGAGGACCTCTTCTCGCACAAAACGTCGCACCATGCCGATGATCATGTCTTGTTCTTCTGTCAGGTTTAGATCCATAGTCTTCTCTTACGCGGGACTTAGTCGGCCGAGTCGAACGGGCCGGTGATTGAATTCAATATTGTACGGTGGTAATTCGCCTTGGTCCGCAACATGGACCATGAGCAATTCTCGGAAGCGACTCTGATAAGCAGTATTCACTTCATGTCTCACCTGCGTGGCGCTTGCAATGCGCGTAGATAAGTCACGAACTTCTCCTTTCAAGCCAAACAGACTCTTACCACTGGCAAAGCCGATGTAGAGGATTTGTCCATCTTTGTCGGCGAGTTCAAATACGCCTAAATTACCGCGCAGTAGCGGTATCGCCTCGTCAAGATCGCGCCAAGGTTTGGTTAATCGAATCGCCATAGATCGTTCGCCCTCGCGTTACTTGGACGCGCTCGCGCTTATATCAACTTCCTTTTTCTGCTTCGGCATGATCGATATTTCCATCGGTTTGAAGTGCTCCATATCCACATCGATCAAATAAGGACCGTCAGTGGCCATCCCGGTGTCAAACGCCGCTTCAAACTCGGCGACACTTTGGACCCGTTCTCCCGGTACGCCCATGGACCCGGCCATTTGCGCGAACGCAACCTTACCGAGATCCGTTTCATTTATGCGACCAAAACGATTGTCTTGCAGCCAGCGCAGGACGCCATACCCTGAGTCATTAAAGACACAGATGATGAGTGGCACTTTGTACTGCGCTGCAGTCGCGAGCTCTGTCGCGTGAAACATGAAGCCACCGTCGCCGTGGATGATGACGCTTTTTTTACCAATGGCGATTGCTGCCCCGACACTCATTGGGAAACCAGGACCGATTGCCCCTGAAGTTGGGTTGATCGAAGTGCGCGGCTCATAGATTGGAAACTGCTGATTCCCCCAGTTGTAGGCGGAGATCGTTTGATCGCGTACAAACGCACCATCACGAGGCAACTTGGCGCGTATCGCATCCATGACCTGTGGCCAATCTGAACCTAGCCGGTCGCGCATGGCTTTGCGTACGCCATCTCGCGCTTCCCAAATCACCTCGTTGAACTGACCATCATTGGGCTGAACTTCATCCAAGCTCGCGTTTATGGCAGTGAGCGCTGACTTGGCATCGGCCAAGACGGGTATATGTGCTTGGTGAGTCCGGCCAATCATGTTGCCGTCGATATCAATTTGAATCATATCGCCCGGTGGGGTCTGAGCCTGAAACTGACCATCCACACCGACTGCAAATTTGGTCCCGATCGCAATCGTCAAATCGGCACCTTGGATGGCGTTGTAGATTCCAGCACTGTTGTAGTAATTGCCAACACCCAATTCATCATCTTCTGGTAGCGTGCCACGCCCGTCCACCGTCGTCAGTACCGGACAGTCGAGCTTGCGAGCAAGCGCTTGAACTTCCTCATGGGCACCTGCTGCAATAACGCCACCACCTGCAACAATGAGGCGACGACCGCTTTCTTTGATTTTGGCAACGGCCGCATCTATCTGCTCGTCCGCAGGCAGAAATTCAGACTGAGGGTATGAGACATCGATCTTCGGGGCTTGGGCATATTGGATATCAATCGGAATCTCAAGAGCACCAGGGGCGCCCCGTCCAGTGAACATGTCGTTTAAGACAGCCGTGAACGCCGATCCGAGTTGCCCGACATGTCTCGGACTCTCAACACGACGACACACGGACGCAAGCATCGGCACCTGATTTTCTGCCTCGTGGACATACGACAAGCCTTTACCGTAAAACGCAGTCTCTGCTTGCCCGGTAATCACCATCACTCTTGAAGACCCGTATTGAGCTTCGTAGAGACCAGTAACGGTATTCGAGGTGCCCGGTCCGGTTGACGCAATCATGACGCCGAGTTTTCCCGTCGCTCGTGCATATCCGTCCGCAGCATGGGTTCCGGCTTGCTCGTGACGTACGTCGATGATTTTTGTTTTACCGAGACGATTGATGGCATCCATCATCGGCATGTTGTGAATGCTAACAATTCCGAACACGTGCTCTACGCCCAGTTGGGCAAGCGCATCGGCAATGAGATCCGCGCCTGTATAACTCATGCTGCTCCCTTAAGTTTTGATATATCTATGTTGTATAAGTCGGCGACGTTGTGACACAAAATCGCCCGCGTTTGTTCATCCGTTAGGTGCTGTGTTTGTTCCCGTAACACATCTTGTGACCAAGGCCAGGTCGAGTCGCTATGAGGAAAGTCATTCGCCCACATAAGTCTGCGCCAATTCATATGGTTGGCAGATTGGAAAGCAACCCAATCATCTTGGAAAGTCGTGTAGATGTTTTCTGAGAAATACTCAGACGGCAATTTCGATAGGTTGATACCCGGCGCTAACCAATTTCGGTGGCGTTTGTACGCGTGATCCATGCGGTACAAATAGTGCGGCACCCAACCGGCATCTGCTTCAACGCAGACAATCTTGAGATCCGGATACCGCTCGAACACACCGCCAAAGATCAGTGTCCCCATAATGTCCTGGTTACCACGAATGATCGATAGAAATGTATTGATGCGCGGACCGCGAGTATGGGAATTCTTCATCGTCAGGATGTGAAACGAGAGCGGCAGTCCGAGCTCTATCGCGGCTTCCCACACCGGGTTGTAGATCTCGGAATCATAGTCTTCCATTACCGGATCGCCAGGCATCATGACGCCACGCAAACCCAACGCCTTGATCGTGTGTAGATCCGCGATCCCTTCTTCCGGAGTCCGCATCGCAGTTTGACCACAACCCAGCAATCGGTCCCTATCTTCAGCGCAGTACTCAGTTATCCAACGGTTGTAAGCATCAAAGCAGGCTTTCTTGTAGTCGGCATCAGGGTGATTGCAGATCATCATACCGACGGTCGGGTAGATGACCTCGGCCGACACCCCATCGCGGTCTTGGTCCGCTAAGCGCGCAGTAGAATCCCACCCGGAGCGATGTAGATCCTCGAATTTCGCACCTGTCATAGAAAGCTCTTCCGGATCCTTGCCAGCTGCGGCAACGAGACCCATAGCAATCGGTCTTGATAGGCCATCGATAACAAACAAATCGCCCTTTTCTTCAGAACGAATCATCCGTGGCGCCTTGTCACGCCATTTTGGGTCAATGTGCGCGCTATACGTTTCAGGATGTTCGGTAATATGCGAATCCGCAGAGATTACCGGGATGTCGGTCACCATACTTACTCCCCCTCTATTTTATAAGAGAGCCCGCGTCCTCTCAGCGCAAGCCTCCCTAAGCAGCACTCGACTATCTCGCCTTGCAGCCGCTACTGTCAAGTCGCCCTCACTTTAGCGGGGCTTGTATGGCTTCGCCTTAGAGATCACACTCATAAAGACGTTGCTTAGTATCAATTTCTAAAGGGAGAGAACGTGAAATTTGGCATTTTCTACGAGCACCAGCTACCCAGAGACTGGGACGAATTCAGCGAACACAAACTGATCAAGCAATCTCTCGATCAGATCGAACTGGCCGACCAACTCGGTTATGACTACGCATGGGAGGTTGAACACCACTTCCTGGAAGAGTATTCACATTCTGCCGCGCCGGAAGTGTTTTTGGCAGCAGCAAGTCAGCGCACGAAGAACATTCGTCTCGGTCACGGCATCATTCAGCTCACTACCAACCACCCGGCTCGGGTTGCGGAAAAAGTCTCAACATTGGATTTAGTATCTGACGGGCGCGTCGAGCTTGGGTTAGGTGAAGGTGCATCCAGCACAGAACTACACCCCTTCAATCTAAAGTATCGAGACAAACGTGACGTTTGGGAAGACGCTGTTAGATGCACTCTGCCAATGTTTTATAACCACGGTTGGGAATACGAAGGTGAGTTCTTCAAGTTTCCCATGCGCGCGGTCATCCCGAAACCTCTCCAGAAACCTCATCCTCCGCTTTGGGTGGCTTGTTCGCAGCTAGATACTATTAAGTACTCCGCCCACCGTGGTATGGGTGCCCTGTGCTTCAAGTTTGTAAACCTAGACGCCGCCCAAGCTTGGGTGAACGCTTACTACAACACCTTCATCCACCATCAAGAAAAGCTCACTGACTACCAAACAAACCCCAACATCGCAGTCGTAGCCGGTTTTATGTGTGCAGAGACTGACGAAGAAGCATGGCGTAAAGCTGACGGATGGACATTTTTCCAGTTCGCGCTGCGTTTATACGGACAAGAAGGGCCCTTCGAGCCCGGCACGGTCAATTTCTGGGAACGCTATGAGGAATGGAAGGCCACCCCGGAAGGACAAAAACGAAGCGGTAGCGAGCTCATTGGCTCGCCCGACACCATCCGCGAACGTTTGCAGGAACTTGAGGACGCTAACGTCGACCAGGTCATCTTATTGAATCAAGCTGGTAAAAATACCCATCAGGACATATGCGACTCGCTAGAGCTTTTCGCTAACGAGGTGATGCCCGAATTTCATGGGCGTGAAGATGAACATCAAGCCTGGAAGCGATCCGTTCTGGCGGGAGAAACCATCCTGCCTGACATCGATACGGATCCTTTCAATTTCGAGCGAGGACGCAAACCCACTAAACCATCGACTAAACAAGCGCATAACATGGTTGCGGGTGTTGTTGGTCGTCCTGGCAGCGAGGCGGTGAATTAATGGCTTTACCAAGAGAGATTGCTCTAGATGATGAGCAACAGCAACAAATGTTGTTGGAAGATTGGAACTGTCGAATTGCGACGGTCGATGCCAAGGGGCGCGTTAATCTCACACCGATGTGGTTCGGCTGGGCTGCCGATAAGATCTTCATTTCAGCCCGTGGTCAAAAGGTGGTTAACCTGCGGCGCAACCCCAACTGTACGGTTCTCCTAGATCACAATGAAAAGTTCCCAGAACTACAAGCGATCATGATGCAGGGCACCGCACGTATCTTAGAGTCCGCTGAAGAAGAGTCTGCCGAAAGTGGTTTGGACGAAGCGAAAACGCAAATGGGTCGCAAGTACAACGGTGGTCACGGCAGCCCTCCGGTGGATGATCCGCCGCCCATGGCGGCTACTGCACGAGGGAGAAATCGACGCTGGATAGTCTTCACACCTGACAAGACAGTAACGTGGGACAATTTTAAGCTGGGAAAGTTAGGCTAGCCTATTTGCCATCGCTGAGCGGTTTCATCTTCTTGAGAATCCGCTCAGGGTCAGCGCTTGTGGTGTTTTTCATCGCTCGATCGACCATCTTGTCGTATTTCGGATCCAGTTTTTCAACCTTACTCATGTTTGAAAGATGCACGGATGGACGAGAAACTATTCGTCGGGCTTGTGCACCACAAGACTCACAATCTATCGGATCTTTGGATTCTGATACCTTCCGCAACGAGGTCGAGATCTCGCTGCAACCGCCGCACCTATATTCATAGATCGGCACTAAGAACTTTGCTTATGCCGCGAGTTTCGCACCGCGATCAACAAATGCTTGGATGGAGAGGTTGTAACGCTCAAACAACAACCGTTTCAATGGGTTTTGCGCATAGACGACAGGCGTTTCCACATCCACGCTCATGAGCGACGCCGCTTTACCAGCCTTGCGTTGACGAAGATAGGCATTCCACTCGCGAACAGACATGTTGATGACAAGATCCGCATCCCGCACATCTTCCGAATCCATCTCTAGGATCGAAGAAATTTCAAACGCTTCAAACGTCACAAGACGCGCAACGTCACCGATCAGCAAACCCAGCTTTAGGTCAGTGGATCCGAGCTTGCGGAACGCTGAATCCTTGTTGAGCTGCCGCTGTGCTTTGGTAAGCCAATCAAGGTTAGGTTTTGCTTTAGCCAAGTCTCTACTCCTAGTAACTCGTTTTGACCCGCGCTGACGCGTCAAAGAAAAACTGGAAGGTCTGGTTGTACCGGAAAAACAAATCTTCTCGATACTGATCGCCATGCCTTGACGTCGACAACCTTTCCTCACGATCCAGATCTAGTGTGTTGAGGGTGTAGTCCAGAGTTGCTCGATCGTTGGCTGAGATGTTCTTTAGCATCGCCCGCCAATCTGCTATCGGCATATCGAGGTAGAAGTCGACATCTTCAAGGTCTTTGTCTTTACCTTCCCGAGCCTCAATACACTCAAGCCCTTCAAAGGTCAGTATGAAGATCTTGTTACCAACTCTCATGCCGGCTATACAATTGCATTGGCCACCACCCGCGCCCTGATACGACTCGTCGCCGTTAAAGACTTTCCTTACCGCATCAAACCAAGCAACTGACGGAAACTTCGCCATCAGGTGGACTCCACGTAGGCTGCCATCGGTTCAGGCAGCATGGCCGGATCTCGTTTGATGCCAAGCCATTCACAAGTACCCAGATAGTCGCGCATGAAGTCGCGCTGCATCTGCTGATAGATTGCGTAGCCCTTATCTGGCGCCTTCTCAAGCCCACCCGCAAATACAATGCACAACGCCTCACGTAGCACATGATCAGCCATTTCTCGGACCCAGATCCGATCGCCAATAAACAGCAGCGTGGCCATGATCGCCTTGCGCTCCTCGTCATGGGCGATAGAGTACTGCAAATGTTCCAGCGCATAAGTCATCTGTCGAGCTTTGGCTTGGAGCGCGTTGGCGTAAATGCTTTGCTCCGCGTCGTTGTACGCGTATTTCTCAAGATAGCGAAGTAAAGTCATAGTGAACGTACCGCGCATGAGCATGAGGTAGGTAACCGCTTCGCTCCACCCACCTCGACTCTCGAGAATCATGCGATTAACTTCGCCCGGACCCTCTAGACCCAAGCCGCCGCCATTACATAGCGCCCGTTTGCGAAAAGCTTCATGCATACGCGCAGCGTCGAAGGACGCCGTAGCGAGATACTGCTTCACTTCGTGGTAGCCATATGACATTTGGTGTTGCCACTGTGAAATCGTCTCTACATCACAGTTGGCGTACTGACACAATTCGGTCAGCACCTGGCAAACTGCTCTTTCTAACGGTTCTTTTAAGGGCTTAACGGTCTCCCAAGGCACATCAGTTGCCGGTGCCCACTTTCGCTGTATCGCTTCTTCATAAAGATCGGCTGCAGAATCTGCCCATATATCAGCTTTGTCTCTGATCGAATAACCCAGCGGCGGAACACCTTTCCGCGGAATTGCACCACGCGGGTTCCGAGTCTGATCTTGCCATTGTTCAGGGATCTCGCCATAGATACCCACGTTAAGATCACCTAGCCGCAGCCCGTGCTTGCCAGGTTTAACTCGCGTGTCCCATTGGTTGGATCGATTCATCCAACGGTAACCTGGCTTTGGTATTTCAGCGGCATTTGCGACGTTATTGTCGCGCGCTGTTTTCTTAGCGGCCTTGGTTTTAGCTTTCGCTGCTGCTTTGGCTTTTACTGCTGCTTTGGCCATTCCCCCTCCTTTCGTCCCTTCGACCAATCAACTACGAATCAAGCAGCAGACGCTGCCAGCATCTCCTTGATCGGCGAACGACCGTTATCGAACCGCTCACCAAAACTAGCTGATCGAACACGCTTCTGATATTCCTGAAGTTGGCGACGCCGAATCGCAATCAACTTATTTACGCCTTCATCGTACTGATCTTTGCCACCCCCTAAGAGAATCGCGAGGGATTCTGAGCTTTCGGCTTGTGCCCCTGCGGGGTTCTGGCTGCCAGCAAGAATTTGGCGTTCCGCTTCGTCGAGATAACAATCAATCTCCTCCCGCCGTTCCGGCGCCGTTTCTGACATGTAGCGCATGTGCATGACACCAAAGGCAACATGTCGCGCTTCGTCCTGTGCGCACAAGCGATACATTGCTTTCTCGGCATCGTTGTAGGCCATGAGTTCACCCATGCGGAAGATGGTGAGCACCGCGCCTTCGCCAGATATGTGTAGGCGCGAGGACATTTCTGTGAAATCACGTGCAAGATCGATGCTACCGACGACACCTGCCGTACCACCGGTCGCCCCCATCAGGCCACCACCGTTCGCGAGCGCACGCTTGCGGAAAACATCCATGTGGCGCGCTTCGTCCATTACTTGGGCTAGCAGAACGTTGCGTGGTTCGAAAAAATCGGGTGTCGTTTGGGCAATCCAGCGCGCTGGGACATCTCCTGCAACAAACTCGACCTCCGTTAGAAACGTCGCTAACTGGCACTCAGCTTGCTCGATGTCATCTGGCAGAGGTTCTATGGTATCCCATGGGACATCTGTCGCAGAACTCCACTGGCGTTGTAGGGCTTCTTCGTAGAGGAACGAGGCATTTTCCAACCAGATCTCATGCTTACTCCGTACAGAGTAACCACCAATACGATAAGAATCGGGTCGCGCACCCGCACCCCTTGGGCGTCCTGTCATGTTGTCGCTCTCATCCGGCACATCGCCGTAAGCGCCAACTTGGATGTCGGCGAGCGTCAGCCCTTGCTTGCTTGGTTCTGCGTTCGCACCCCAACTACCCTGTTGGTCCATCCAATCGAGCTGCATGTCCAATACCGGTTCCATGCCTACCTCCTGGTGTTTGATTCTCAAATCCAACCCGTTGTATAGCCGATTTGGTGGATTTTCTCCACCTAGAAAAGCTTAGCGGGCAGCAAGACCTACTTGGCGGCTTGTATCGCTCGCCATACAGATTCTGAATTCAGTGGCATATCGATCTTCGTAACACCCAGTGGGCGTAGTGCATCAAGCACCGCGTTTACAATCGCGGGTGGCGCTCCACACGCACCCCCTTCGCCAATTCCTTTCACACCGAGTTCGTTGTTGGGATCGAGCACCTCATTGAAACTCACTTCGATATCCGGCATGTGCGATGCGCGTGGCATCGTGTAGTCCATCAGCGTACCCGTGATCAACTGACTGTCGTCGTCATAAACCGCGTGTTCGTAGATTGCTTGGCCAATTCCCATCACGACCCCGCCATGAACTTGACCCGCAGCAAGCAGCGGATTGATGACCCGACCGCAGTCGTCCACAGCCGTATACCGTGCAACTTCAATAACGCCAGTTTCAGGATCAACCTCAACTTCGGCAACATGACAGCCGTTGGGAAACGTAAACCCACCGCCTCGATTGTAACGATGGGTCAGACTAAGCCCTTTGCCACCAAACTGTGGATCATGCGCGGCGATCGCAACCTGGGCCAAAGTAACAGTCGATTCATTGACCTCGCTTGAGAAAATACCTTCTGCGTAAGCTACGTTGGTGCGCTCGCTTTGTAAGAGTTCAGCTGCCACGTCGGTGGCTTCAGCGAGTACGCCGACCCAGGCTTGTTTCACCGCGACGCCACCCATTTGCGATGAACGGGAACCACCCGTACCGCCGCCAAATTGAACCGTTTCTGTGTCGCCTTGGATAATATTGATCTTCTCGAAATCTATCCCCATCGCTTCGCTTAAGATCTGCGAATAAGTGGTGCGATGTCCTTGCCCATGACTGTAGGTACCGACAACCACATCCACGCCACCATCTTCACGCAGTGTTATCTGGGCTTCTTCCTCAGGTCCACCACCACTTGATTCCACGTAGTAACCAATACCACGGCCCCGGACTAAACCGTTTTCACTGCTGCCAACTTGGCGTTTCTCAAAGCCCGCCCAATCGGCAGCGTGCAACCCCTTATCAAGCGTCTCTGAGAATTCACCACAGGTCAGATCCACGCCCGATGGCATTTGATACGGCATCTCGGCTGGTGTCACAAAATTTCGTTTGCGAAGCTCAACACTATCCAGCCCTATTTGTAGCGCCGCCTCTTCGAGCAGTCTTTCCATGACATAACACGCCTCCGGACGACCGGCACCTCGATAGGCTGCCACTGGCATCGTGTTAGTAAATACAGGTCGCACAGAATGGTGCAGGTGTGGCACGCGATAGACTGTACCGACAATGCGTCCGCCAGCCATCGTGGGCACGAACGGACCGACCGCACTGCAGTAAGCACCTAGATTCGCAATCGTTTCCACGCGAACAGCTTGCAGCTTTCCATCCGCATCAAACCCGCCAATAACTGTGGTCAAGTTGTCTCGACCGTGGGAGTCGGCTAGAAACATTTCTGCTCGGGTACTCGAATACTTAACAGGACGACCGAGCGCTTTGGCTGCGACCAGGCAGATAGCTGCCTCAGGATGGACCTCGCCACGGACGCCAAATCCACCGCCGGTATCGAGTGAAACTACTCGAACTTCTTCAGGATCAACTTTTAATAGAGCCCCGGCGAGCACGCCCTTTTGCGCAACGGCACCCTGGCTTGGGTTGTACAGCTTGTATTGACCCTCTTCGTACACACCAACTGACGCCCGAGGTTCCAATGGGCTTGGGACCATACGATTGTTGACTAAGTCAACTTCGACCACATGGTGTGAGCTGGCGAGACCTTCATCGACTGTAATCGCGTCGCCAATCTGGTAATGCACACACAAATTCGATCCGTGCTCAGGATGGATCACAGGCGTATCTGGATCTAGCGCGAGTGCAGGAAGAGGATTTGCCGGGATGTCTTTGACATCGAGCTGGATAAGCTCACATGCGTTGTCTGCCGCTTCGACGCTTTCAGCCACAACTACGGCGATTGGCTGACCAACAAATGCTACCTTGTCTTCCGCCAGGAGTGCACGGCGAGGAATAAATGCCGGGTTGCCATCAGCATCCTTTAACACCGCTCGACAGGGCATACTGCCAAGTCCTGTTAGATCCTTGGATGTATATACGGCCAAAACACCTTCAGCAGTAGCCGCCTGGGCAACGTCCAATTGCACAATACTGCCATGCGCAAACGGCGATCTTAAGACGCGTAAATAGGCTTGATTGGGAAGATTGACATCATCGGTGAATTCCCCAGCCCCCGTGACAAGACGCGGATCTTCCTTCCGGGGCACACTCTGCCCAACCCCAAACTTCACAAAAGCCGCCTAGCGTTCAGCAATTATCGGATTAACAAGCTTGCCAATCGGCGTGACCTCTATCTCGATCTGATCGCCATCCTGCATAAAGACCGGCGGTGTTCGAGCAGCACCAACGCCACCTGGCGTCCCTGTCACGATGACATCGCCAGGTTCTAATTCGATCCAAGTCGAGCAAAACTCAATTAGCTCTTCGAAGCCATGGACCATCAAGGCTGCAGTCGCGTTTTGCATCACCTCGCCATTAAGCCGAGTCGTGAGTTCCATTAGCGAGAGATCGCCAATTTCGTCTTTCGTCATCATCCAGGGACCAAAGCCACCGGTGGCAGCAAAGTTTTTTCCAGGAGTGAACTGACTGGTGTGGCGTTGGTACTCGCGCACACTGCCATCGTTATAGATGCCAAATCCGACCACATGGTCTAGCGCATCAGCTTGGGAGATACGTCGCCCGCCCTTGCCAATGATCATGGCAATTTCGCCTTCAAAATCGAGTGAGTCTGACTCCGGTGGCTTGAGCATCGGTTGATTGTGGGCAACCTGTGCGGCTGCAAACCGAGCGAAAATAGTAGGGACGCCTTCGCCCCCTCTGCCGGTTTCCTCTTGGTGCGCTTTGTAGTTTAGTCCCACACACAGAATCTTCTTAGGATCCGTTATCGTTGGCGCGTACGTGATGCCCTCTAGCGGGAGATCAGCCACATCTCCACACTGGTCTGGCAGTGTTGCTAGTGCATCTGCCGCAATCACCTCGCGTAGAGTCGCGTACTCCGTTCGAGCACCGACATCGACCACACCCGCGCCGTCACTGGTCACATAGCCAAACGACACTGCACCATCGCGCTCAAAAGATAACCAACGCATACCTTCCCCTGAAAGATTCTTGTTTTTCTACTTCCAGCGCTGCTGTCAATCAAAAATGATGACGCTACGCGCAAGCTCCCCAGTTTCTAATGCAGCCATACCTTCGTTGATATCCGAGAGCTTAATGCGATTGGACACCATATCGTCCAGGTGCAATCGTCCCTGCAGGTAGAAGTCGACAAATCTTGGCATATCAACACGAAATCGATTGGACCCCATCATTGACCCTTGGATCTTTTTCTCCATCAAAAAATCAGGACCATGTAGCGAAACCATGTCACCTGGAGGGATCATGCCGATCACTGTGGCAGTACCACCGTTGCGTAGCATGTTGAAGGCTTGTTCTGCAGTAACTTTCAGACCAATCGCTTCGAACGAGTAATGCACACCACCGCCAGACAGCTCCTTCACTTGCTCAACAGCGTCACCAGAACCGCCGTTCACGACATCGGTTGCACCAAATTTTCGGGCGAGTTCAAGTTTTGAATCCACCATATCCACAGCGATGATACGAGCTGCTCCGGCGATCGCAGCGCCATTAATAGCTGAGAGACCAATACCACCACAGCCGATAACCGCGACTGTCGAACCAGGTTCAACCCCCGCTGTATGGATGACCGAACCAACGCCCGTGGTCACACCGCAACCAATAAGCGCGGCTCTATCCATCGGCATGTCTTCACGTATTTTCACAACGGCGTGTTCGTGCACCAACATTTGCTCGGCGAACGATCCAAGCTGAGCGAACTGCGTGAGCGGCGCCTCGTTGTGCGACAGTCGCGGCTCATCTTCTTTGCTGCGATTGGTCTCTGGCTCTTGGCACAAAGACATGTGGCCAGTTAGGCACTTCTCACAATGACCGCAAAAAACAGACAAACAAGTAATGACATGATCACCAGGCTTCACGTAGTGGACATCAGAACCAACAGCTTCAACCACACCAGCGCTTTCATGGCCTAACACCATCGGTACTTGGCCAGGATACGTGCCGTTGTAGAAATGCATGTCGCTGTGGCAGATACCTGCGGCTTTGGTGTTTACCAATACTTCTCGCGGTCCTGGCTTGGAGATTTGAATCTCCTCAATTTCCATCGGTACATTCACTTCGCGAAACACTGCTGCTTTCATGGTCTCCCCTCAATTTTCTTGTAGCGTTTGATGGACCGAACACTACCACAATCTTAAATCGCGATGCATCGCTCAGGCGAGCTCACCTTGGACAATCTGCTCTGCCGTTTGTATCGCTGCTACCAACCCACGCGGATTGGCAATTCCCTGACCGGCTATATCGAACGCCGTGCCGTGATCCACCGACGTGCGCACGAACGGAATCCCTAAAGTCGCCGTCGTTGACTCATGGAAGTTGTGGACCTTGATCGCAATGTGGCCTTGGTCATGATAGAGCGCGAGCACCACATCAAATTCACCGTTGATCGCACGCGTAAAGACAGAGTCTGCTGGAATCGGACCCGTGGCTTTTATACCCTGCGCAGAAGCTTGCGTGACTGCCGGGAGCAATTCTTCTATCTCTTCTCGGCCTAGGATGCCGCCTTCGCCACCGTGGGGATTTAACGCGGCAACCGCAATCCGTGGATCAGGTAAGCCCCAAGTTGAAAGCGTTTCGTGCACCAGGGTGAGTTTTTCTAGCGCCGTGTCTTGCGTGACATACTGCGCTGCTTGGATGAGAGACTTATGCGTAGAGAGATGGGCGACTCGAAGTCCAGGAGTCATGAGCATCGTTGCAGTCCATTGCGCACCGGTGAGTCTGGCTAGAATTTCTTGATGGCCTAAATCATCAACGTAGCCTGCGGCATGAATCGCTTCTTTATTCAGCGGACAGGTAACCATGGCACTGGTCTCTCCTGCCATACATGCCCGCGCCGCCCACTCAACAGACTGAACCGCTATACCGCCGCAGGTTGCTTGCACCGATCCATATCGGAAATCATCTGGCTTAGCGACACCAATATCGTAAAGAGCCATAGGTAGATTCTGACTTTGCATATCATCTGGATGTGAGACTCCTGGTAGCTCGGGCAACGTGACACCGGCACTGAGCGCACCCGCCTCTAAACTCCAGCGACTGCCAACAAATAGCCACGGCGTCTGCAGCTCCTCAGAGCTCGCAGCTTGATCCAGTACCTTGGCCGCCACTTCGGGTCCGATGCCAGCAGGGTCACCGAGCGTGATCGCTATCGGCTGCATCTCGTCACCTCCCTTCTCTAGTTAACTACCTGAACTGTATCCAACAAACCGTGCCAATAGCTGAAGTTTGACTCATTACTTTTATTCTTGCCTCAACCCGCATAGAACTTGCCTCAACCAAACATAGAACTTGCCTCAACCAAACTAGAACTTGCCTCAACCAAACTAGAACTTGCCTCAACCAAACTAGAACTTGCCTCAACCAAACATTGAACTTGCCCCAACCCACATAGATCTTGCCCCAACCCGCATAACTGTATATATATACAGTTATGCAAACTCTGTCAGATCTACTCGAGTGTTTCCAACTCTACGCCGTTTGTGAGCCGTGCCAAAGGGTTGAGGGGGTGGACCTTCCGACCCTCGTCAAAAGCGAGGGTGGTGACTATCCGATCGATCGGGTGCGGATGCGTTTGTACTGCAAATCCTGTCAGCAACGCAGTCAAGCATTGCGCATCGTCTATGTGGGTCCCGACGGCAAGGCTGCGTCGTTTCGCTATGCGCGATAACTGTCCGACTTATAGAATTTCGGTCGAATCCAGGGTCAAACCGAAACCAGTGACTCCCTTGTATTCTACTTCTCGACCAGCGATCAACTTGATGTGAGTGAGGCCTAAGTCGCGAGCAATTTGAGCCCCAACACCCACTTCCAACCACTGGTTGCGGCGCTCATCTTCCTTAGACTGATCTTCGATGGTCTCGTGCGGGACGCCGACGGTTCCAGTGCGCAGGTAAATCAAAACACCCCCACCAAGGGCTTCAATTTTATGCAGTGCGGCATTCAAAAGGCTTTCGTTGTGCTCGCTTTGCGGACCAAAAATGTCATCTAACAATTTTTCTCGGTGAATCCGTATTGGCACTGAATCCATTTTCGATGTATCCCCGAACCTTAGCGCGACATGTTCCGCATCTTCGAACATTGTTCGGTACGCGAATGCTCGCGCTGTGCCTATGGCGGTCTTTATCTCAAACTCATGGGTGCGCTCGACCAGTTGCTCGCGCTGTTGGCGATAGGCAATCAGATCGGCAATCGTAATAATTTTTAGCTGGTGCTTTTTGGAAAACTCGAGCAGCTGCGGCAATCGTTGTACGGTGCCGTCGTCATTAACCAACTCAGCCAGCAACGAAACTGGTGGCAGACCTGCAAGGACCGATAAATCAACACCCGCTTCGGTATGCCCAGACCGTACAAGAGTTCCGCCTTGACGAGCCACAAGAGGAAATATATGGCCCGGTCGAACAAAGTCTTGCGCCGACACATTACTGTTGGTTAATGCTTGCACTGTGGTCGCGCGCTCTTCCGCAGAGATACCCGTTGTGAGACCGTGTTTGTAGTCTATCGACACTGTAAACGCTGTGCTCATCGGTGCGTCATTTCGCGCCACCATTGGATCCAAATTTAACACCTGAGCTTGGTCTTCAAACAAAGGCGCGCACAAGATCCCGCTCGTGTGACGAATCATGAAAGCGACGGCCTCTGGAGTAGCCTTGCTAGCCGCCATGATGAGATCACCTTCATTCTCACGATCATCATCGTCAACAACCACAACCAATTCACCAGCTTGAATCGCGGTTAAGGCGGTATCAATGGAGTCAAACTTGACGTCCTCTTCGCTCATGTGTCTTCTCAAAAAAACGGCGGCGCAGGTTAACACAGAGTGCGCGTGGCATATATATCGATCGCCAGACGAGGTTTATCATCGCCTTAAAATAGACACGGTGAAAAAAAAGACCCACGCCTGACGTATTTCGCTAGGCGTGGGTGGACATGGGTCATCCAAGGGATATTAGACAGATTAGGAACCGGTGACAGATCCCAATCAGTCTGTCATTAGAGTCGCCATGCCAGAGAAAAAAGTTCTTATCGCTAGCGATTTAGACCACGAAACTGCAACATCCAGCAAAGCATGATGTCGCCCTCTTCACGGAGCTCTCGCCCGATCTATGGACTATCTCGTACTTCTCCGCGGTGTAAACGTTGCTGGCCACAACAAGCTAGCGATGGCCGATCTACGTGAGGCGTTGACCCAAGCGGGTCACGGTAACGTTCGCACATACATTCAGAGTGGTAATCTGGCGCTAACGAATAAGCGCCAAACTGACACCCAACTCGCCGCTAATATTAACGCTCTCCTTCAAAACGAGTTCAGTGTTAACTCAGACGTTTGGGTACTTAAAAGAGAAACGCTGCATAAAGTTATTGCCCAAAACCCATTTCAGGCAGCAACAGCACAGCCCAAGACGCTACATGTGTATTTTCCGAAAACTGAGCCGAAGGAAGAAGCGCTGGCTAAACTAGAAGCTACTGCGACCAATAACGAAAAGGTGCAGTGGGTTGCTCCCGCTCTCTACCTTCACGCGCCTGGTGGAATCGGCCGCAGTAAAATCGTCAGCCGCATGGATAGCTTAGTCGGAACACCGACTACGGGCCGGAATTGGCAAACAATAGAAAAGCTGGCGGCGCTCTAAGCGACTACTTTTCGTAAAGCGCTCGTTCCAATGAAGTAACCCGAGTTTCTAACGCGGAATTATCTTGGTTGAGAGACGCTACCTTGGTGGCGAGCAATAGTGCCAAGACAGTGACAACCACTGCTATCAAGCGCGTGCGATTAAGCCGGGTCTTAGATTGGTAGTAACGCGTTTTGTAGAAGTCATGACCTTTTTTGTGGTATCGCAGACCCTCTTCTCGACGCCGCACGTCAGCAGAGACCTCCTCTACTACCGGGACCTCTAAACTTGCTTCCCCCATCTGTCCACCGCTCCCAATTTCGCTAGAAAGTTCTCGATCCCTCGGCCGCTCAATCCATTACTCAATCCATTAGTAGAAAGAGCTAGTTGTTGTTATTTTTCGAGGGTTTTCGATCGTGCCTGTAAAGTAACTTAATTACAACAAGGCGTTTAAGCCCCAATTCCAGTCGGAAAAGGGGCTCAGATCAAGGATTGCTAGTCGAATAGCTCGCCACCGCAGGCGCCTGCAGTGGTGCCGTGCTCTTCATACGCCTTAATCACGTTCGCACCGGTACGCCAGCGATGAACCTCATCTGGACCGTCAACCAATCGTTGCGAGCGAATACCTGTATACCAACGAGCCAACGGGGTGTCATGGCTGTAACCGAGCGCCCCGTGTAACTGCAATGCAGTATCCACTACTTGGTGGACCATGTTGGCCAAGAACACCTTCGCGATGCCATTTTCTTGGCGCAGATCCATGCCGTGTTCCGCCTTATACGCGATGTGCAACAACATCAGCCGTGCTTTGTAGATCTCTGCCGCACAGTCGGCAAGCATCCAACGCACCCCTTGGCGGTCGGCGAGTCTCTTCCCGAAGGTCGTGCGATTGACGACTTGCTCTGCGGCTAAATCTAATGCGCGTTGAGCCATGGCGACGTTATGCATGCCGTGACGCAACCGTCCGTACGCGAGCCGATGTTGGCCCATGTTAAAACCTTGGCCACGTCCGCCTAAAATAGCGTCGCGCGGCACACGAAGATTCTCGATGTTAATTTCTGAATGTGAACCGCCGAGCTTCAACCCTAATTCTGTATGCGGTTGCATAGTTTCAATGTTGCGCACAATTTCGTACCCAGGATTGGGTAATTCCACAATAAATGTACTGTACTGCTCGTGACGTGGCGCATCGGGATCGGTCTTTGCCATTACTACCGCGATATTGGCCACACTTGCAGAAGAGCTGAACCACTTCTCGCCATTCAGAACCCACTCATCACCTTCAAGAATTGCGGTGGTTTGCATGCCAGTAGCATCTGCCCCCGCGGCTTTTTCAGTCATGGAATAGCAGATCCGCTTTTCGCCGTTCAGCAGTGGCTTCAGATACCGCTCTCGTTGATCGTCCGTGCCATGCTCTAGCAGTGTCAGCATAGTTGCGTCATCGGGACCCTGTGTATTCATCGACAAGGCACCTAGAAAGCTTTCGCCGAGCTCCATCTGTACGAGCGCATTCGCGAGCGGACCCAAGCCCATACCGCCATGCTCTTCTGGTACGAACGGGCACCATAGACCTTCAGCGCGTGCCTTGGCCCGCAAACCGGCAAGAACTTCATCGAAGTTATCCGCTGTGCACACTTCTTCTGCCGGGTGACACTCGCTGCGAACGAAATCGCGTACCTTGTTGCGAACCGCTTTTGCGTCTTCCGGGATGGTGAAATCGATCATGAGTCCCCTCTTTGCTTTTCTGTTTGACGGGCGATCATAGCGCGTTCGGGGCGAGCGATATAGAAACCGAAAAAGAAAGGTTGCTAGGCAGCCAGATCAGAAGTCGACCCTCTGGAAACCAGCGAAAATTCATGTACGATGCCAATCCCCAGACGGCACGTTTGTCGGCACTGGTCACGCACCCGTAGTTCAACTGGATAGAATATCTGGCTTCGAACCAGAGGGTTGCAGGTTCGAGTCCTGCCGGGTGCGCCAGCTCTTTAGCGAGTTTCCACTGCTTGCAGAAACTCTTTCAAACTACGCGCACCAGCTCTCGTTTAGGACCGTAGCAACCTGCCAGGGGTAGCGCCGCTATGGTCATTGTTTGAAAGCAAAATCTCGCCATTGACGACGGTATTCAGAATGCCGTCCGCTGTCTGTTTAAGCCGCGTCGCACCAGAAGGTAGATCGTGGACAACCTCTGGGAGTCGAGCGCCAACATTGTCAGCATCGAAAACCACAACATCTGCTGCCATACCTTCCCGCAACAGACCCCGATCGTGTAAGCCCCACAGGGTCGCTGTATTGTATGTAATCTGCCGAACCGCTTCTTCTAACGTCAACGCTTCCTTCTCACGCACCCAGTAGCTCAATAGGTGTGTTTGCAGGGAGCTATCCATGATTTGCGATACGTGGGCGCCGGAATCGGAAAAAGTCACAACTGAACGCGGATGCTTAATCATCTCTAGCACGTGGTCCTGATTTTCGTTAGCGATTGGCGTTCGAAAGTACATTTTGAGATCTTTCTCGAGGGCCATGTCGATCATCAGATCAACGGGGTCCATACCCCTTTGTGCCGCAATTTCTGCCATGGATGGCTTGTCGTAAACCATGTCGTCCATGGGATAAACCAAGTCCCAGTTTGGTGGACGCAACTCTGCACCAACAATTCGTGGGCCGTTGTACTTCTGATTCGCGATCTCAACTAACTTTCTGCGTATCTCTGGGTCGCGTAACTTCGCTGCTTGTTCAGCTAATGGCAACGCGCGTATGTCGCTCCACATCTCCCACTTGTCGTAGGGCAAGTTACTTTCGAAAGAGAGGATATTGTTCAGGCCTCGGCTATGCACCTGGGCGAACATCCGCCCACCGGCTGCGGCCGTTTCATCCAACAAGTCAAAATAGGGGCGCCATAGATCAGGCGCCGCTTTGACACTAAACATACCCCAAGTCTGAGTTACGCCTGACTCGACCGCCAGGTCTCGCAAGCGCTCGTGGTACTCGCGAATTCGTTCTGGATCTCTTCCTGGCGCTTCGCCCGCGATCTCAAACACACCTTTGCCGGTTTCGCCGACTGCGTTGACGATCGCTCTGACTTCATCCCAATGGGCCAAACGGCTTGCGACTGGTCGGTCATCTGCGGTCGTGTGATTAAACGTGCGAGAGGTCGAAAAGCCAATTGCGCCTGCTGCCATGGCCTCTTTGACCAGATGCTGCATTTGCTTTATCTCATCTTCACTGGCCGCCTCTTCAAAGGCGCGCTCACCCATTGTGTACGTTCTTAGAGGTGAGTGACCGATGTAACCTGCGTAATTAATTCCTTTCGGTAATGCGTCGATTGTGTCGAGGAATTCCGGAAAGCTTTCCCAGGTCCATTCGATACCCTCAAGCATCGCATCTCGAGAGAGATCCTCAGCGCGCTCGAGATTGCGAAAGACGAGGTCAGCATCTTCCTGTTTGCAAGGTGCGAGCGTGAATCCACAGTTTCCCATCACCACGCTGGTTACCCCGTGATAACACGAAGAGGAACCAATTGGATCCCAAAATATCTGCGCATCCATGTGCGTGTGTCCATCCACAAACCCAGGCGAGACGATATGCCCCTCAGCATCGATGTTCTGCTTGCCCTTCTCATTGACGCGACCGATCTTTGCAATTTTGCCGTCAAGCACCGCCACATCTGCGCGGTAGCGCGCACCGCCCGATCCATCAATCACCGTACCGTTTTTAATAACTAAGTCATAAGCCATGATGCTCTCCTTAATTCCCTAAACCCTATCGTCATATACTAGCACCGTTGTTAGCACCGTTCAGCGCTCATGATACGATGCGCGGTTTACCCCTCAGTCAAAAACGTGCGCGAAGAACCAGCCCTAAATTACGTTGTTCATCCCGGCCAAGGACCCTACCTCGGTCTTCTACACGGCTTCCTGTCTTCGGGACGTCAATGGCTGCTAAATCTTGAAGCTTTGGCGGAGGTTTGTACGCCGGTAACGATCGATATGTGGGGGCACGGCGATTCACCCGCGCCCGCTGATTTGGACCTATACCGGCCCCAAGCTTATGTAGATCAGCTAGAACGCATACGCCAAAACTTAAAAGCCGAGCAGTGGTTTCTGTGTGGCTATTCCTTGGGCGCTGGCATCACGATACGGTACACCCACCAGTATCCTGAGCGTGTCATTGCGCACGGCCTCACCAACTCAAACTCCGCCTTTGCTAATGAAGCGCTCGTAAGTGAGTGGCAAGCAAGCTCAGATGCAAGCGCTAAGAGCATCCGCGCGGGTGGCTTACCCGCTATTGAACGCATCGCGGTGCATCCGCGCCACGCTCGACGCCTGCCACAACCGGTCTATGACGCTCTTTTGCAAGATAGTAAAAAACTATCACCGGACGCTGTCGCCAATACACTTCTGCGGACCAACGTCGATGTATCGACTCGGGACATTGCACCGACCAACCCCCGCCCCGCACTGCTCGCGTTTGGTCGACACGAAAAACGGTTTAGCAAGGCTAAGGATTGGGCGCTAGCAAACATGGCAGACCTCAAAGTCATTGAGCTGGACGCTGGGCACGCGGTGAATATGGAAGACGCCGAAGGATTCAACTCAGCATGGATCGCTTTTATACGAGAGCATACGAGCTAACTTTTGGTTCACATAGTAGACACCCTCATAGAAGAGCGTGCAGAAAGGCTGCGCAATCATCCACGTGTCTGGCAATGGGTCCAACGCAACCTCTATCCAATCCTAGGCTATGACGAAGCGGTTTCCCTCATAGATTTTGTACAGAATCTCAGCGGTTTTGAGGTGTTCGAACACATCAGCCAGACGCTTAACATGAGGGTGACCGTTGATGGTGGGGACAACATTCCGAAAACGGGGCGTGCCGTGATTATGCCCAATCATCCTGCCGGAATCGCAGATGGCATCGCGGTCTTTGACGCACTCAAGGAAGTTCGACCTGACGTTGCATTCTTTGCAAATCGAGACGCAGTGCGATGTCACGAGCGGATGAATGAGATTCTCATTCCGATTGAATGGATGGAACAGCGGCGTAGTCATGCAAAAACCAAGGAGACCGTGCGCAACATGGTCCAGGCGTTCAGAGATGAGCGTCTGGTCGTCATCTTCGCCTCCGGTCGCTTGGCGCGACCAACGCCAATCGGTCTGATCGAACGGCCATGGCTTGCTTCAGGCGTGGGGCTAGCGCAGAAGTACAAATGCCCGATCGTACCAATGCACGTAACCGGCCATAACAGCGCCTTGTACTATTTATTGTGGTTTTTGAACACCGAACTGAAAGATATGACGTTGTTTCGAGAACTGCTGAACAAGACCAATCAAAAGTACCACATCCGTATTGGCGAACCGGTTTTGTCCAACGAGCACCCGGAAACCCTAACGCCTGCATTAAGGGAGTTTGTCACCAAAGAGTTAAAATACGGGCACACGGCGTTCCAAGCCATAGATAACTGAGGTCCGAGATGTCGAACGAAGTGCACAGCCAGGGTATACATCACGCCGCCTATCGCTGCATTGATGCAAAAGAAACCGTTGAGTTTTATCGCGATCTCCTCGGTATGGAATTTACAGTCGCTTTTGCCGAGAACGAAGTACCCTCGACAGGCGAACCAGATCCTTACATGCATGTCTTCTTAGATGCAGGGGGTGGCAATGTCATTGCCTTCTTTGAGCTACCTAACTCACCACAAATGGGGCGTGACGAAAACACCCCCGAGTGGGTCCAACATATGGCGTTCAAACTCGATTCACTGGCCGATCAGAAATTGATGCGCGCCCGTCTCGAAGCCGCCGGGGTCGATGTACTGGGACCAGTGAACCACGGGATATTCGATTCTATTTACTTCTTCGATCCTAACGGCCACCGCTTAGAATTCGCAGTAGATAAGGGAACCCCCGAGCAGCTAGAAGGTCTGAAAGTGATCGCTGAGGAGATGCTCGAAGAATGGTCGACAACAAAGAAGGCACCCAGACAGGCCGCGTGGCTACACGACTTGACCTGAAATCATGCTGCAGCTGGTTGCCGATTCCAATGATAGACCGTTTCCGCATCTAACATGAGTAAGCGTAGGACCTCCAAGTTTATCCAGCTGGTCGACGAGATTAGAGCCTGCACAGTTTGCGCTGCGCATTTGCCGTTAGGCCCAAGACCGGTGATACAAGTACATCCCTCCGCCCAGATTCTTATTGTTGGTCAAGCACCAGGCACCGCTGTCCACAAATCCGGTATTCCATTTGATGACCCCAGCGGAGATCGCCTCCGGTCATGGCTCGGCATCGACAAAGCCACTTTCTATGACAAACAAAAACTTGCCATCGTACCGATGGGTTTTTGTTATCCAGGTAAGGGCAAGAGTGGCGATCTGCCACCGCGTCCTGAGTGCGCTGACCTTTGGCGGGATCGGCTCCTAGCAGAACTCCCGAACATACAGCTCACGGTAGTCATCGGTCGCTACGCGCTCGACTGGCACCTCGCGCCTGACAAAAAAAGTACGCTGACGGACATCGTGCAAAGTTGGGAAAATTGGTGGCCGCGACTTATCCCGCTACCGCATCCAAGCCCTCGCAATCGCTTATGGTTAAAGAAAAACCCTTGGCTTGAGGTAGAAGTCGTGCCTCAGCTCCAGCAGCGGGTGCAAAAGATCCTAGCGGGAGACTGATTGTCACATTTGGCCCCTGCTAACTGACCGATTCAAGCAATCGTATCAACGGGGTGGCTTGCTGAGTCCATTCCATCGTAGACTCAAGCGACGCTGTAATCGGGAGTCTTATTGTGTCGCACGCTTCAGATCGGGAAACGAAGCCCTCAATTAGCACGCTGGGCAAGCTCAAAGAATCCGGTTACAAGCCCTGCAGCGTCAAAGAAGAGATCCGCAACAACCTAATTCTCAAACTCTCCCGCGCCGAGCCCCTTTTTACCGATGTGGTTGGATACGAGAATACCGTTGTTCCCCAGATCACAAATGCCATCCTCGGTTGCCAAGACATCATCTTTCTTGGCGAACGTGGCCAGGCGAAGTCTCGTATCGTTCGAGGCTTAACGTCATTGTTAGATGAGTGGTCCCCCGTCCTAGCAAACTCCGAAATCCCGGAAGACCCACTGCTGCCAATCACTATGGCAGGCAAGACCGCCGTCGCGGAACAAGGCGATGAAGCACCGATCGACTGGTTACATCGCGACGAGCGTTATGGAGAAAAGCTAGCAACGCCTGATATTACGATCGCAGACATCATCGGCGAGGTTGATCCCATAAAGGTCGCCGAGGGTCGCTACCTGTCCGATGAACTGACCCTTCACTACGGTCTCGTCCCTCGGATGAACAAAGGTATCTTCGCTATAAATGAACTGCCCGACCTGTCTGAACGCATCCAAGTTGGTCTTTTGAACCTTCTGGAAGAGCGAGACATTCAGATCCGCGGGCACAAGGTTCGTCTACCTCTGGATGTGTTCATCTTGGCAACTGCGAATCCAGAGGACTATACGAACAGAGGGCGCATAATCACCCCGCTCAAAGATCGCTACGGTGCACAGATTCGTACCCACTACCCAGAGCTCGTAGAACAAGAAATAGAGATCATCGAGCAGGAAGCTAATGTCCTTGAGCTTTCCGATTATCAACTTACCGTGCCAGAATTTATGAAGGAGATAATTGCCGAGGTGACTCACCACGCTCGCAAATCCCCGGACCTCAATCAGCGCTCTGGCGTGTCAGTACGAGCCTCAATTTCAAACTATGAAGCGATGGTGGCTAATGCCTTCCGACGCGCGCTCGTTTTGAATGAAGCAGAAGTCGTGCCACGAATATCGGATCTCGACTACATAACTGGTTCGTTCCAAGGAAAGGTTGAGTTCGAGTCGATGGAAGAAGGTCAGGAAGACAAAATTACACAACGAATCATTCACGCAGCAACCAAGGCGGTTTTTGATCGCCGCCACGAGCTCAATGATTTAGCACCCATCAGTGAAGCTTTTAATGAGGGCCTGACGATCGAGATTGGAGAAGCAGTGTACGCAGAAGACTACACAACCATTATCGAAAAGATTCCCGGGATGTCCGATCGCCTCACCACACAAACCCGAGCGTCCCGTGCATCGGAGGTTGAATTTATTCTTGAAGGACTACATCTGAACAAACTGCTCAACAAATACGCAGTCTCTGGCCGCGCCACTTACTCCGGTTAGAAGTAGATACATTATGTCATCTCGCAGAAGTCGATATTCAGCCTGGGACGGTTCTCAAGAACCAAGCTTTAACCCGGATGAAATCATGAAAGCTCTCGCCGACGACATGATCGAATACGGCGATCTCCGTTGGGCCATGCGTAACCTAATGTCGCGCGGCATGCAGATACCCCAAGGCGGATATATGCAGGGATTGCGCGACATGATCCGCGAGCTGCGTGAGCAAAAGCGCCGCCAGTTGGAGCGCTACAACCTCGATTCGATTTTCGATCAATTTCAAGAACGCCTCGATGAGATCATCGCGATGGAACGTGATCGTATTTCGGAGTGGAAAGACAAAGCCGAAGCTGCTGAGAATTTTAGCGACACGTTGCTCAAGGACATAGCAGAGCGGAACGAAGCACAGCTAAACAAACTACCGGAAGATCTACCGTCAAAGATCAAAACATTGGAAAAGTTCGAGTTCATCAATCCAGACGCACAAAAGAAGTTTCTCGAGCTCTTGAACGAACTCAAAAAAGCGATGACCAACACGTTCTTTCAAGACATCGAGAACATGGTTAACAATTTGTCCGACGGCGATGTTGAGCGAATGAAGGAAATGCTCAAAGCGCTCAACGATATGCTGGTCAAACAGATCGCAGGCGAAGATCCAGGCTTCGACGAGTTCATGGCGGAATTTGGTGACATGTTTGGCGACGACCCACCACAAAACCTCGATGACTTACTCGATCGAATGCGGCAGCAAATGGCCGCAGCACAGTCCTTGATGAATTCCATGTCGGCAGAACAACGCCAAGCCTTACAAGATATGTTTCAAGGTCGCTTTGGTGATCCTGAACTCGAAGCCGAAATGGCGAAGCTCGCCAAGGAGCTCGACTTTTTGAATCCTGACGGCAACCGCTACAACTTCAGCGGCGAAGAGTCAGTCGATTTCCAAGAGGCCATGCGCATTATGCAAGAAATGCATGAAATGGACGATCTACTCGAACAAATGCAGGGTGCTGAACGGCGCGGAGATCTGGACGGGATCGATAAGGATTTGCTCCGAGATGTTATGGGTGACGAAGACGCCGATAATCTGGAAGAGCTTGAGAAGCTCATGAAGATGCTAGAGGACGCAGGCTATGTACGATCTGATGACGAAAAGGGGTGGGAACTGACACCACGCGGTTCCCGTATGATTGGCCAAAAGGCGCTGGGCGAAATCTATGCGCGCCTTAAGCGCCAGAGTCTAGGGAATCATGCCATTCCAGAGGAAGGACGATTCGGCGAGCGCATCGAGGAAACTAAGCCGTATGAATTCGGCGACCCATTTCACCTACATATGCCCCGCACTATTCGCAATGCCGTCAATCGCAACGGTCCTGGCTCACCAGTGCAACTCAAGCCCGACGACTTCGAGATCTATCGCAGCGAGATGGTCACCTCGACGGCGACGGCAATGTTAGTCGACCTATCTTGGTCAATGGCCTTACGCGGATCTTTTCAAGCAGCGAAAAAAGTCGCGCTGGCTCTGCACAATCTCATAACGAGCCAATACCCTAAAGATAGTTTTTACATCATTGGCTTTGCAGCTCATGCCAAGGAACTGAAGGCACATGACCTGCCGTACTTACAGTGGGATGAATACGTGCTGGGCACGAATATGCAGCATGCACTGCTTCTAGCTGAACGTTTGTTGGCCAAACACCCTGGCGGAAGCAAACAGATCATCATGATTTCTGATGGAGAACCAACGGCGCATCTTGAAAACGGCGAGGCAGTTTTCGCCTACCCACCAACACCGCAAACCATTAGGGCAACCTTCAGAGCAGTTAAGCGATGTACAACAAAGGGTATTGCGATCAATACGTTTATGCTCGAGCAAAGCGAATATCTACGAGCCTTTATGCAGGAAGTCGCTCGCATCAATGGCGGCCGTGTGTTTTACACATCGCCTGACGATCTTGGTGAGTACATCTTAGTCGACTTCGTAGAGAACAAACGCAAAAAGCTCGGCAGATAACAAGCACATACCCAACTTAGCAATGGCACCTATGGAGCTTCTAACGCATCACTGATGTGGGTGAGCTCCGCGGCACTGGACAAGAACTCCGGATCAACTCGTTGCAGACTGGCTTGTTCGTATGCAAACGCTCCGGCCAATACGACCGTGTCCTCATTTGCAGATCCAATGAACGACAATCCGATCGGCAATTTGTCTACGGTCCCCATCGGTACGGTCGCGTGCGGGTAGCCCGCAACTGCTGCCATCCAACCAATGCCAACAAACGGTGGCCAGACATCCCCATTGATCGGATCCCTACGCGGGGCAGGCACACCTGAAGGCGCGACCAACAGATCGACCTCATATTCTTTAAGATACCAATCGATACCTTGTTCACGGGTCGCAGAATATGTGATCGCGCGCGCTTCCTGATAGGCCTCATCGGTGAGGGCACCTTTTGCCGCCGCAACTTCGAAGATGCTCTGATCAAATAGGTTGAGTTCACGGCTGTGGGCTCGATTGAACTGAATGAGATCAGCCAGTGACCGACTCCCCACTTCAGGAGGGGTATTGGCAAGGTACTGGTTGATGGACTGCTTAAATTCGTACGCGAGGACAACGAAGGTGAGGTCTCTAAAATTTGCAGGCATTTCGTACCGAGATTCGATCTCGACCAGTTCTGCCCCAACAGATTCAAGAACCAAAAGCGCTGCGTCAAATATCGGTTGTATCGAGGTGTCCTGTCCCACCGAGAAACGCGCGACCCCAATCCGTTTGCCTCGGAAGAACTCAGTGTCCAGACCCGCCACATAATCGGCGTCGCCGTTATCCATGGCACCCAACAGCATGGCAGCACCTACCACCGTTTTGGTCATCGGACCTGCTGTATCCTGGGTCGGCGAAATGGGTACGATCAGGTCTTGTGCAACCAACCCCACCGTTGGTTTAAAACCAACGATCCCATTGACCGTTGCGGGACAGATCACCGAGCCGTTGGTTTCTGTACCGATGGCCCCTGCGGCTAATGAAGCCGCAACCGCAGCGGCTGACCCTGAACTAGAGCCACACGGGTTACGATCCAGCATGTGTGGGTTTTTAACCTGGCCGCCCATGCCTGACCAACCGCTCATTGACGCTTGTGAACGAAAGTTCGCCCACTCACTGAGGTTTGCTTTACCAAGAATGATCGCACCTTGTTCGCGCAAGCCCGCGACCAAGGGTGCATCGCGATTGGTCACATTGTGTTCGAGTGCAAACGAACCCGCAGTAGTCGGCAACGGCTCTTTACTTTCTATGTTGTCTTTCAACAGGATCGGTACGCCGTGTAATGGACCGAGAACTTGGCTTTGCTTGCGCAATCGATCCAGCGCACGACTTTCATTGATTGCCTCTGGGTTCAGAGACAGCACGGCCCGCAAGTTTGGTCCATGCCGATCGATCGATTCGATTCGATCGAGATAGCCCTGCACCAATTCTTCTGAAGTTATCTCACCGGCATCCAACGCTGCTGTTATTTCTGGCAGAGTTTTGGCAAACCAGCCCGAGGCGCGATGGTCAGGTATCGGCTCTGGTTCTGAACAACTGCTTAGCAGCAGCACTAACAAAGCACCCAGCCCGTACGACAACTTCATTTGAGTCCCTCTTTCCAGAATTATTTAGTATGACCTCGGCAAGCCAAGCACATGTTCGCTAACAAAGTTGGCAATCATTTCCTGCGAGATCGGAGCTATCCGCATCAGTCTCGCCTCACGCCAATAGCGCTCTACGTGATACTCAGTCGCGTAGCCGAACCCGCCATGTGTTTGCATTGCTTGGTCCGCAGTTTGGAAGGCTGCATCCGCAGCTAGCCACTTAGCCATGTTTGCTTCGGCGCCACAGGGTATATCGTTGTCAATCATCCACGCCGCTTTGCGAATCATTAACTCAGCTGCATCGAGTCGCATCTTGGCTTCCGCGAGGGGAAACGCGACGCCCTGGTTCTTGCCTATCGGTCGGCCGAATACAACTCTTTCGTTGGCATAGTTGACGGCCCGCCGCAGTGCTGCACGACCAATACCTAACGCCTCAGACGCGATCAAAATCCGCTCAGCATTTAGTCCAGTCAGGATATATTTGAAGCCCTTACCCTCTTCGCCGACTCGGTCGGTGACATGAACCGGAAGATCGTCATAGACAACTTCACAAGTGGCAACCGCGTTGCGGCCAACTTTGTCGATCGCAGATATCGCGACTTCGTCGCGTTGCAACTCCGCCAACAAGAGCGTCAAACCGTCTGTGCGCTTCTCAACTTTGTCTTTCGCCGTAGTGCGCACAAGTAGGAGAACCCGCTCAGACTGGAGTGCCTTCGTGGTCCACACCTTGCGACCCTTTACAATATAGTGATCGCCCTCGCGGCGCGCTGCGGTGGTAATCGAGGAAGTATCCGTACCGGCGTCGGGCTCTGTCACGCCAAAAGCAACGTGCAGATCGCCTTTGGCGACCTGGGGTAGATATTTTTGTTTCATCTCCTCGGAACCAAATTTGACGACCGGCTCCATGCCGAAGATAGACAGATGCAGAGGCGTTGCCCCGTTCATAGCTGCACCACTGCCAGCGACTGTTTCTAACACTAAACTCGCCTCCGTGATGCCACGACCGCTGCCGCCATAGGCTTCAGGAATCGCAATGCCTAGCCACCCGGCTTCCGCCATGGCGTTGTAAAAGTCCCATGGAAATTCATGTGCACTGTCTTTGGCCGACCAATATTCGTCCGTGAAGTCCGAACACAGTTTGGCTACAGAATCCTTAATGAGTTCCTGCTCATCCGTCAGTTCAAAATCCATCTGTGCTTACTCCCATAATCTTGCTTTGGCTTTTTATAAGGAGGCATTGTAAGTTGTCCGTTTTAGGGAGGACATAGACAATGTCGGGGAAATTCTTCGAAGATCTCAACGTCGGGGATAGTTTCGCACATCAGCCGAGCCGTACGGTGACTGAAACCGACAACCTGTTGTTTAGCACCTTGACCCATAATCCTCAGCCGTTACACATCGATCGTGAATTCGCAGAACAATCGATCCACGGCCAAATTCTAGTCAACAGCATCTTCACGCTTGGCCTAGCCGTTGGTTTGTCAGTTTCTGATACGACCTTGGGAACGACGCTAGGCAACCTCGGCTTTGACAAAACAACTTTCCCCAACCCGGTGTTCATAGGCGACACTCTGACCGCGGTGAGTCATGTCAAAGACAAGCGAGAAAGTAAGTCCAAACAAGATCGTGGCATTGTGACATTTGAGCACACGCTCACCAATCAACGCGGCGAGATAGTCTGTTCATGTATTCGCGGAGCTATGATGTCGCGAAGAGGAAGTTGAAATGAGGATGTTGAGAAGGGATGAAGGGGAAAGAACAATGAGAAGAGGAAACTCCGTATGAGCGCGGATCGATTACGCCGGTCTTGCCACTTCGTCCCAGGGGCGAACGAAAAAATGCTGCAAAAGTCGATCGCAACGAATGCTGACTGTCTAATCCTGGATCTTGAGGATGCGGTAACACCGGATCGAAAAGATGAAGCCCGGGAAGTCGTTTCTGACTGGTTGGGTACTGTGGACTTCGAAGGCAAGGAGCGCACCGTGCGCATGAATCCTCTGGATACGCCTTGGGGCTTAAAAGATATCGAAGTCACGATGCGCAAACCCCCCGATTGTTACGTCGTGCCAAAGATTTCAACGTTGGGCGAACTCAACATCATCAGCGATGAGATTACTCGATGGGAAACCGAATACGGACACCCGCCGAAAAGTGTCGACCTGATTCTAATTTGTACTGAGACACCTCTTTCTGCTCTAAATGTGCAGACGTTTCCTGAGTGCGATCGGGTTGTCGCTTTGTCCTGGGGGGCAGAGGACATGTCTGCGGCGCTAGGCGCACCCCGTAACCGGCGTCCCGATGGGTCCTACCTTGATCTCTACAAACATTGCCGCAACATCACCCTTTTAAGCGCCGCTGCAGGTGGCGTGCAACCGGTCGATACTGTATTCGTTGATTTCAAAGATGATGAGGGCTTGATCGAAGATTGCCAGGAAGCCGCTTGGATGGGCTATACCGGCAAGATAACGATCCATCCCAATCAGATCGACATCGTCAACGAACATTTTTCACCAAGCGCTGCTGAAGTTGATGAGGCTGAGCGCCTGGTCGAGGCATTTGCAGCAGCACAGGCTCAAGGTCTAATGGCAATCAGTTTTGAAGGCAAGATGGTCGATGTGCCGCATCTAACTCGCGCCCAGAAATTGCTTGAGCGTGCAGCGAAAATCAAACGCCAACTCAGTTAATCGACGCAGCTGACTCTAACTGGAAGAAAATCATGACTGAACTTAATTTAGAAACCGACCGAATGCAGGCACGAATAGAGGACGGCATCGGCTGGATGACCTTCAACAACCCAGCACGCCACAATGCCTTATCCCTCGAAATGTGGCAGGGCATCGGCGATATCCTCGAACACTTCAGTGACAACCAGGACGTCCGCGTTGTTGTTATGCGCGGCGCGGGCGGTAACGCCTTTGTCTCAGGCGCGGATATTTCGGAGTTCGATCAGAAAAGGGCTAATGCAGAACAACGACGTACTTACGGCGAGGTGGCTGGCCGAGCAAGCCGATGGTTGGCAAAGATCGAGAAGCCGCTCATTGGTTTGATCGAAGGCTATTGTATAGGTGGAGGTTTGGCGACTGCGCTCGCTGCTGACATTAGGTTCGCGACCCCGGATTCAAAATTTGGCATTCCGGCTGCAAAGTTGGGACTTGGTTATGAATACGATGGTTTGGCGAAGCTTGCCCGCGTAGTCGGTCCCAGCCGCGCACGTGACATTATGTTCAGTGCGCGATTCATGGATGCCGATGAGGCCAAAGAAATGGGATTGTTGAACTTCATCGAATCACGCGGTGACATTGAGCCCAAGTGCATCGCCTACGCCAAGCGTATTGCAGGTAATGCGCCCTTAACCGTGCAAGCAGCCAAAGCAGCGGTCAACGCCTTCGAGCGGGGTGGCCGTGAGGATGAGTTGGAGCGTGTGAAAGAAATGGTCGATGTCTGTTTTGACAGCGATGACTATAAGGAAGGGCGGCGAGCCTTTGGTGAAAAGCGAACCCCACGGTTTAACGGTAGTTAACCTATCAGATTGCGCCGCCGAAACTGCGACACTACCCTCGGCGGCGTAGGAGTTCGATGCCACCTTCCTCAACTAAATAGCTTGTATAAGCCTGGGAATCCAGCCTTTGATCGCCTACGTTGGCGGCACGAACTTGGTTGAAGACAACCTGGCGAGATTTTTCTGGCTGACAGTTAGAAAGCTGACCGACCATCGATTCGGCATCGACCTCGGCATCAAACTCACACGAGTATGGACCGACATCGACACCTTCGCGCGTTGAGATAAACCAACCGCTGGCATTTTTAAAGATACGCGAGCAGCGGTACCAAGTGCGGTGTTTTTCACCCTGACGAACGACACCAAAGTCTTGAATCTTCTTTTGCATTGGGGGGTCCTACATCATCCAAGTTGATGGGAGGAGGATGCCAAGCGCAAAGAGAGATGTCTGTGTGCGGGATGTTCTCAGTTGTAAGTCAGATTTAAATCCGACCCTAGTTCAGGCGTTCCAGAAGAGTTTGAGCTTCCGAGCGGCCTTCAAAGTCACCATCATTCGCCAGAGCTCTTTGTAAAGCCTCCCGAGCCCCTTGCTGGTTCCCGGTCCTCTCGAATGCGACCGCTAGGTGGTATTGGATTGCCGGGTCCTGGGGCTTATTTCGTGCACTAGACCGTAGTAACTGCAAACCTTCTTGCTCGGAACCTTTTTGCACAAGAATCCAACCCAGTGTGTCTGCAATGTCAGCGTTGTTTGGTAGGACCGCGTAAGCCCGACGCGCTACGTCCTCGGCACGCTCGTCGCCTTCCGCCATATAAATCCAAGCTAGGTTGTTCAGTAGCACCGGGTCATCAGATGGCATAAGGGCTTCGTACTCAGCCTTGGCTTTGGCAAGCTCACCATGCTGGACGCCAACATTGGCCAGTGCCATGCGTACTCCGGTATCACCAGGATTCTCAGTTAACCAATTTTGCAAAATTGATTCAGCATCCTGATTACGTCCCTGGGACGAAAGCAACAATGCATAGCGAGTCGTGCCCACCCGCGAGCCACCTTCTGCAAGATTCGCAAAGTGCGCCAACGCTTCATCCCGATCGCCTGACGCGAGCAAGACCTCACCTTTCAGCAGTGCAATCTGTTCTGCGTTACCGCCTCCTGCCCCTTCCAACGCAGCGAGCTGTGCCGCTGCTCCTGATGCGTTTCCTTCTTGAAGCTCAAGTCTAATGAGATCAGCACGCACGCTTGCTGGCGCCTGGCCTAGCTCGATCACGGTCTCCAAGTTTTTTCGAGCTAAAGTGAGCTCGCCAGTGCGCAACTGCAAATTACCAACAGCTGCTAGCAATTGTGGGTTATTACCAAAACCAGCGAGTTGCGATTGTAGTTTGGCGACCGCTGATTGGGCGCCACTACTGTCACCAGAGGCGAGATCCACCTCAGCCTTGAGCAGTAACGCGTCTGGTAAATCTGGCGCCAGAGAAATCAAGTCTCGGGCAGCTCGTTCCGCATCGTCTACTCGCCGCGTTGCCAGCAAGAGCCGCGCTTGGCCAATACGGGCGCGCACAGATTCAGGGAACTGGCCAACAGTCGCTTCAAGCTGATCCAAAGCGCGGTCCACCTCACCACGACGCACTAGAAAATCTGCCAGGCCCAGCTGAGCCGCTTCATTTTCTGCATCAGCCGTTAACACTTGTGCGAGCACAGCTTCAGCACCGGCAAAATCCTCAGCTTGTTCCAACACCCGAACTAAGTTACTTGCTGCTGGGTAATAGGTAGCGTCTTTCACCAGCGCTTCGCGAAAACTCGCCGTTGCCGCATCGGTACTACCTTGGGCAAGTTCCGCGGCTCCGCGCAAGTTGTAGCCGATGGGGTTATCTGGGCTCTTCGCGATAATTCGTGCAACTGCTTCTTGAGCCGCCGCAAAGTTGCCTTTACGCGCTTCGACCATGACCAATATATAGTCACTTTGAAATTGATCGCCATCTAGCTCCACGGCAGCAGCAAGCTCGGATTTAGCCGCCTCTTCATCGCCGGATGACAACAGACTAAGCGCCAGCTGATTTCTAAAGGGCGCCATATCAGGAGCAAGCTCCACGGCCTTCTGAAAAGCATCTGTGGCAGCTCCCATGTCACCTTCGCGTAGCGCCGCGCTGCCGAGTAATGCCCACACTTGTGGATCTGCGTGCCGTCCTTCTAGGGGCTTAAGAAGCTCGACCACTTCGTCGGACTTGCCGTCCTCGGCGTAAATAGTCGCCAGAAGCTTACGCACCGATAAATTCTCGCCATCACGTGCCAGATAGCGTCTCAGGTTGTCTGCAGCTTGATTAAATTGACCTTGCTGAGACTTTACGACCCCCATGAGATAGAGCGTAGGCAAGTGGTCAGAGGCGTACTGTTGTACAACTCGCAGCGCCGCCTCGGCACCATCGATATCGCCTTGGCGAAATTTGATAAGTCCATTCAGATACTGTGCCGGGGGATATTCAGGCGCACGAGCAACCAATGGTTCCATTAGCGCTGCAGCTCCCAGCAAATCTTCCAACACCAACATTGCCCTGATCGCACCCATCGTGCCCGTAACATCACCACCCGGGAGGGAAGCCGCCGTCTCAAAACTTGACTTAGCTGCCTCGCCCGCGCCTCTCATCAGCTCGACCTCAGCTTTGTAAAGCCATGCGTTGGTGAGTCGTGGCGCCTTGGTCACGGACTGATCCAGATAACTCTGAGCCCGTTCCAGATCGTTTTCTACCTGCGCAAGCTTAGCCGCGCTCACTAACCCATCAGCAAGGTGCAAACCTTGTTCGACCAGTGGCTTGGCTTTCTCAAAATCACCGGCGAAGATGTAGGCATCCGCCAATGCAACCGCGAAGGGCGGACTCAATGATGATGCCTCTTCCAGTTCACCAACAACTTCAGAGTAACGTCCCATGGCGAGTTTGGTTTTCAAAATGTGCAGACGAGTCGTCTCATCATCCAAACCCAAATCCAAGGCACGCTCGAGCTCTTTAAGTGCTGACGGCATATCGCCGAGCATGAAGTGCATCTGCCCTAAGAGCGATCTGGCAGCGGCATACTGCGGATTTTTTTGCACAGCGTTCTTAAGTTCGATTACTGCCACGCGTTCTTCGGCGTTAGCTATGTTTAGCTCCGCATCCGCAAAGTGTTGTTCGGCCGTCTTAGAATCACATGCGCTTGCCACCAATAACAATGTAACCAACACAATTCCGCGTATAGAAGTCTGATTCAAACCAAATTGTCCTTTTCTAGCCTAGCCAGATGCAAATTTGTCAGAGAGATAATAGTAGAAAGCACTACAAATTGGGGGCTCTTCTCCCCCAATTTTGTAGCGAGAATGTGTCTTATTGTGCGGTCAATGTCACTTCGTTTGACAGTCCGCTCTCATCACCTTCGGCGTCCGTTACGGTCATTGCGATATAGTAGGTACCGACAGGTAGGGACAATGTGTGCGAAGACACAGCGCCCTCCACTTGCGCAACCGAGTCATATTGTCCGGAGCTCGTACCATAGTGGATGCGATAGCTCGTGAGCGCAGAAACCGGGGTGCCGTCTACATTTTCTGTTGGCGCCTGCCAACTAACCGTGAGACTTCCTATTGGCGCAACGCTAACCATCGCGACCGAAGATCCATCGCCATTAGAACATGTCAGTGTGTAGGTGACCGGTCCAGTGACGGAACCAGTCGCCTGTTGACCACTAAGCGCTTGGTTGCCATTCCAACCACCACTCGCTTGACACGAACTCGCGCCTGTTGACGACCATGATATCGTGACCGAGGCCCCCATGGCAGGATTTGCGTTGCTCACGGACAACTGAACGGTCGGCAGATTATCCGATCCGCCACCACTACCAGAGTCACCTGAATCGCCACCGGAACCACCAGAGTTGTCGTCGGATCCTTCATCGTTACCATTGGACCCACCTGAGTCGCCTCCCGTGCCGCCTGAATCACCGTTGGATCCACCACCGTTGCCGCCAGCGTCACCAATCTCATCGATCTCAGTTTCATCCAGGACTGCAACTCTATCTGGTAGGCCTTGTAGCGTGCTCTGTGTTGAACTATCCAGTTCCGCTTCCACTCTGTCGCTCACGTTGGTCGGATTGGCACTTTCCAAAGTTGCGCGCAGTGTATCGAGCTCACCATCAGGAAGCACATCTGCCAAAGCATCGATCGCCTGAATTGCCCCGTCTATCGAAGCCTGCGTAACCGGCACAGTATTAACATCTGCTCCGGTCTCCTCTGGCATGATCGTGCGGATCGAGTTATTCATCGCTTCTGTTGCATCTACACCGTCAACTTCCAAGGCTCCGGCGATAACCTCTAGCCGGATCGCGATTTCAGCAGACTTCGCCACTGCAAATATTCTAGGTTCGTCTTGACCAGTACTGCCTACAACCGAGCCATCAAGGGCTCCGTCAGCGATGTCACAAGCTAGCACATCGACAATGAGATCTAGAGGAATCGCACCACCGAAAGCGGCGCCTGTACGTCGTACCAGCTCACCTAAAGATTCATTCGCAAGTACTGCCGTTTCGACATTATTGCCATCAATAGTTTGCGTCATGGGATCGCCCAACTGCACAGTATCAAGGCCAATGTTGAGCTCGCGGGTTATGTCATCCCAGGAATCATTCAACCCATTGACGGTCGGTGTCCCCCGGCACTCTGCTGCCTTGACGGCAAAACTGGTGAGCGGCGAGACATTTACTGTCTGTAAACCAGTGGCGTTAACCATGGCAACCAACTCAAAATCAGCTGCTCGGTTTGTCACCAGATCAGTGCCGCCGGTCACGTGTACCGTGACTGGCAGGGCTGCATTGGTTGGTATGTCTATTGCGTACGCAGCTTGATCATCACTCGTGCCGGTAGCGACGACTTCACCGTTCGCATCACGAACTTCGATGTCGGCACCAACGATGGGGCCATCGCCAATGCTACCGCTTACGCTGTAAGTGCTCCCCAGCACTTCATCTGAAGAACCCCGTTCACTGCCGCTTGAACAAGCACCAATTAGAACCAGGGTAAGTAAAAGGCCCGCGCCTTTGATCGTTTGCTTTAGTCTCTCTCTGCTATCTCTGCCCATTGCCAAAATCTCTCCTTCCCCCGACGGGGTTACTACTGCCATGGCATGCTTCGGGTTCGAGCTAACATCTTAGAGACGCTAAAAAGGGCTACCTGTGACCCACTTAACGCGAAATTCACGAACTTGTAATTTTGTGAATCAATCGAGGTTTTCGCTGTGCGGTAGCGCAAACCGGACATGCACAATCACGCAATCTAGATCTGTTAAAATGAGGTTTTGCATCAGGTCAACCCATGAGTCATCCGGTCACAGCTTGCGTCCTCATCATCGGCAACGAGATCCTCTCGGGGCGCACTAAAGACGTGAATCTCAATCATCTGGCGGTCACACTCGGGGGGTGGGGCGTGCGGATCACGGAAGCACGCGTTATTCCCGACATCGAAGAAGTGATCGTGAACGCCGTAAACGAAACCCGCCAACAGTTTGATTACGTCTTCACAACTGGCGGTATCGGACCAACGCACGACGACATTACGGCACAATGCATCGCAACCGCTTTCGGAGTGCAACTTGTGCAAAGCGAAGCTATCGCCGAGCGAATCAGACAGCGTCCCGCACCGGACGATGTCATGGCGAACCGGTTGCTGATGGCTCGTGTTCCTGAGGGCGCTGAATTGATTGATAACCCCACGGGTGGACCCCAGGGTTTTGCCATAGAGAACGTCTATGTCATGGCGGGGATACCAATGGTCATGCAAGCGATGCTCTCTTCGCTTGACGGCAAATTAAAAACCGGACCTATTGTCAAATCACGGTCGATCCGGGCCTTTCTCGGTGAAAGCCAAATCGCAGGACCACTCGGCGCGATACAGAACCAACACCCTGACCTCGACATCGGCAGCTATCCATTTTACCGGGATGATCGCTATGGCACCGTGCTCGTTGTTCGGGGGACAGAGGATGCGGACATTGAAAAAGCCGCTGGCGCGATCATGGACGCGGTCGTCGCCCGTGGGGAGACGCCCGAGGATTTGGGTAGTAATGCTTAGATCTATCTTCATGAACCGTGCATGCGCTTTTTTGATCGCCACACAGCTTGGTTTAGCGCAGGTCGTTGTTGCGGCAGATTACAGTGCTGTTGCCACACACCAACCGACAGGTAAGACCTATCGCGTCGAACAACAAAGCAACCGGGTCGCTGCTAGTGCCCAAGCCACGCAAGCGTGTCGAGCAGCTCACTCGCAAGACCCACAGAGCTGTGCTCTCACTGAACTCGCAGACACACCCGTCATCACCGCGGTTGATATCAAAGCCCGCGTCTCCACCGATCCGCATCCACTTTACCTTTGGCGTTTCGAGGCCAACGGCTCCACCGTCTATCTGGCCGGTTCCATCCACATTTTGAAACCAGGGTTTTACCCGCTGCCCCGCCAATTTGAGCATGCATTTGCTCAGTCTGACTATCTGGCCTTAGAAGTCGATACGACACAAACATCGCCAAGCACAATGCAAGCCCTCTCCTTGAAGTATGCGCAATTGCCAGCAGCCACAAAGCTGAGCAGCGTATTGCCCGCCACCACATACACTCAACTTGCAAACATTCTCCGCGAATATGGTGTCGACCTGCAGTTCTTTGAGCAGCTAAAACCGAACTTTGTCACCCAGCAACTCGCAGTCCTCGCGCTACTGAGTGTTGGCTACGAACCAGAGTCAGGTCTAGAAAGCCATTTCCGAAGAAAAAGGGGGTCGCGGCCAGTTCTACAATTGGAAACTGTAGAATTCCAACTCGACTTGTTGTTCGACGTTGCCCTCGAAACCCAGGTGCAAATGACTGAGGCTATGCTCACGCAGATGCCGAACTTCGAAAGCGTCACTGCGGATTTGATCACTGCCTGGCTAGCAGGCGACGATGCAAGTTTCGCTGCGGCAACCGAGGCACAAAGCGGTGACACGCCAGAGCTCATGGCCTTCAGTGAAGCGTTGATTGAGGCAAGAAACCACGGCATGGCAGATGCAGTCACCGGTTACCTGCAACGACCCGGCACGTACTTTGTGTTAATCGGGTCAGCACATCTTATCGGCGACGAGGGAGTGCCTAAGCTTTTGGAGAAAGCCGGTTATAAGAGCATTCGCTACCAATCAAATTCTTCGCTATAAATATTAAGACCAAACCTGGCATGTCATCTTTTAAACCGCCATTGGGGCTCAGCAACCCGCATCTGCAAACCATGTGTTCAAGTGCGGTCCGCAAGTTGGTTTTGCGTAAAAGTCTCGCCCCTTTTCTGTTAACAAGTCGGTCAGCGACTTTCGAGGTTTTTGGACAAAAACTCTCCGCTGCCATCCACCGCCAAGAAGACCCCGAGGCACCAATGATCGCGATAGTGCCTGGTTGGCTCGGCAGCGCCGAGTCTTCCTATGCATTGGGATTTGCTCACGCACTGTGGAACACCGGTTACTCAATCGCGCGTTTGACGCTCCGAGATCATGGCGAAACCGCTGAACTCAACGAAACCATGTTCAACTCGTCCTTAACAGACGAGGTTGTGCAGTTTGTCCAGGCGAGCCTTGATGGCGCAAAAACTAGAGGCGTACTGGGCTTCTCTCTCGGTGGGAACTTCGCACTACGAGTCGCCCGTGCAGAACCTGACCTAACTGCATTAGCCATCTGCCCCGCCATCGAACCGCGCGACACCATGTTCCGAATAGATCGAAACTTCATCTACCAACGCTACTTCTTGAACAAATGGCGAGAGATCTGGCGGGCCAAGGCCAACGTATATCCACACCTGTATCGCTACAGTGACATCGCCCATCTCAATTCCATTCAGACTTTGACCGAACACTTCGTACAAAAACAAACCGTCTACGAAGATGTTGCCAGCTATTTCGCCTCCTACGATCTCTCTGGCGATGCCTTGGCAGGCGTCGATGCCAAAATCCTGGCCGCCGCTGACGATCCAATCATCCCTTTCAGTGACTTCGCAAACCTGCCAGACTCTTTGGACATCGACGTCACCCAGCAAGGCGGACATGGGGCATATCTCAAAAATTGGCAGATGGACAGTTGGTTAGATGACTATGTCGTCAAGCACTTCCAGCAACACCTCCCGATCTAGTTGGACCTGATGAACGCGGTACCTATCCCGCGTCGGACAAAACTGTTTTTCGGTCTTGGCGCCACCGCAGAAAGTGTTTTTCTTTACACTTTCGGGTTTTTGGCGATGCTTTATTACAACCAGGTGCTCGGACTCCCTGCAACGCTGGCCGGACTCGGTCCAACCTTGGCATTGGTGTTCGATGCGGTTACAGACCCGTTGATCGGATCTTGGTCCGACCGGTTCAGATCTAAGAAATGGGGGCGCCGTCACCCGTTTATGCTCGCAGCCCCTATCCCCGTCACCCTCAGTTTTTTAGCGATTTTCAACCCACCCGAAGGTCTTTCACAAACAGAGCTCTTTATCTGGCTCATCCTATTTTCGATTCTCATGCGATCATGCATGACCCTCTATTTCGTACCCCACCTGGCCTTGGGGGGAGAGATGAGTCGTGACTACCATGAACGTAGCTCGATCATGTCTTACAACAACCTCGGTGGTTACATTGGTGCTGCCGGTGCGCATTGGCTCAGTCTTACTTTCATTTTCATCGCGACTGCTGAATACGCTAACGGCTTATTAAATCCGGATGCCTATCCAAGGTTCTCTTGGTGGGCAGCAAGTATCGTCTTCATATCTCTATACCTTTGCGCTTGGGGGACTCGGGATCGCATCCCCCACCTCGCTCAACCTACTGACGATCAACCAGGTTTCAGCCTGCCCAACCTATACAGCGATCTAGCCGCCGTCCTTAAGAACCGTAATTATCTCTTCCTACTCTTGGGATTGCTGCTCGTCAGTATCACGGTCGGTATGCGGGCAGCATTTAATCAGTACATGAACATCTTCTACTGGGAACTGCTACCGAGTGAAATCCGTTGGTTCGTGCTTGGCAGCGCTACCGGATACATCGCTGGCTTTTTCTTCGCCTACAAACTGCATCGGCGCTTCGACAAACGGGCAACTATGCTCGTTGCTGTAACTTGCTATGCGTTCTTCGACGCAATGCCGGTGATCCTGAGAATTCTGGGGTTCTTCCCAGAAAACGGAACAGACGCATTGTTCCCCTCAATTTTAGTGTTTCACGCGTTCGGGGCCGCTGCCATTAGCATCCTCAACATAACCGTCATGTCAGCACTGGCAGACGTCGCAGATGAGAACGAACTACGTCATGGTATGCGACAGGAAGGCATACTTTATTCAGCGCGCTCGTTCTTCTCTAAGGCGGACCGTGCCTTGGGTACATTTCTTGCCGGAGTCACCTTGGACTTGATCATGTTCCCGGCAAACGCAAAACCTGGCGAAGTTGAAGCTGATGTGGTCTTCATGCTCGGAGTGATGGATTCACCGGTGACAATCGTTCCGGCATTGATCGCGGCGATGTTCTATGCCGGGTATAGACTCAACAAAGTTTCACATGCGGAGTTGCGCGCCAAACTTGATGCGCGCGCATCACAATCTGAAAGCAACGCCTAAATCCAGAGTCTGGCTAGACTTGGAACCTAAGGCTTAGGCAAAAAGTCCCCAGCCCGCAACAGACTCGACGGAATCGACTTGTCCAACACACCCTCCAACCACTGCGCGCTATCGATCAAGTTTTCCAGGCCAACTCCGTGCTCGATACCACTGCGATTCAACATGTACACCAAATCTTCGGTAGCGATGTTACCGGTTGCATTCGGTGCAAAAGGACAACCTCCGATCCCACCAATACTGGCGTCGAGAGTTTGTACACCGGCTTTGACAGCCGCATAAGCATTGCCGATGCCAGTGTTTCGAGTGTCGTGAAAGTGCGCGCGCAACGGGATGTCGCCAACAATATCTTTGAGTGCTGTGAAGGTTTCTTCAACCTGCTGTGGCACACCAACACCAATCGTATCGGCCAAGGCTATCTCCACTGGCTCCTCGACCACTAATTCTGTCACCATATGGACCAAGCGTTCGAGGGGGACATCTCCTTCGAAAGGACAGCCAAAAGCAACCGCGATCGTCACCTGCACCGGAAATGCTGAGTCACGACCTTGACGCAATATGTCTTTGGCCATCGCAAGACCGGCATCGATGTCCATGCCTTGGTTGCGTTCACCAAAAGTATCACTTGCAGCTATTACCAGACCGGCTTCGTTAAGACGTTCCGTGGCGCGGAGACGATCGTAGCCGCGTTGGTTAAGCACAAGTCCTGTGTAACGCACATCGCCACGCTGCGGTAACCCAGCGCAAACCGCTTCAGCATCGGCCATCTGTGGCACAACTTTGGGATTAACAAAGCTCGTCACTTCTATCCGCTTGCAACCGGCAACAAGCGCTCGATCAATGAGCTTTAGCTTGTCCTCAGTGCTTACGAGCGCATCCTCATTCTGCAGCCCGTCTCTCGGGCTGACCTCCATGATGGTCACACTGGTCACTTAAAAGCCTTCTCGCAAGGATACCGTCTTGTTGAAGCAGTTTGGGTTTTCAGAGTCTTTACAAAAATACCCTTGTCGCTCGAACTGATAATGCGTGTCTTCATGTGCCACGATCGCCGGCTCAACAAAGCCGTCCTTGATCGTCACGGATGCCGGGTTCAAATCGTCTAAGAAACTGTCTGCTGTCGGGTCCGGAACCCGAAACAATCGCTCGTATTCATGGATTTTGACTGCAACGGCCTGCTCTGCGGATACCCAGTGCACCACCCCATTCGGCTTCAGACCGCTCGTATCCTCACCGCTTCGCGATTCAGGGAAGTAGCTACATTTAAGTTCGACAACTTCATCGCCATCCACAACAACCTCGTCGCACCGAATTATGAACCCATAACGTAGTCGTACCATCTCGTTCGGCGCCAACCGCTTCCACTTCTTAGGCGGATCGAGGGCAAAGTCAGATTTTTCAATATACAACGTGCCCGAGAACGGCAACGTTCGGCGCCCCAACTCTTCATTCTGCGCATGCCAGGGTCCTTCCAAATCCAAGACACCATCAGTCCAATTGGTCAATGTGACTTTCAGCGGCTCTAATACACCCATGCCACGTCTAGCGCTTTTCTCAAGGTCATTGCGGACACAAAAGTCGAGTAGATTCATTTCAACGCGATTCTCTTGCTTAGTAACGCCAATGCGAGCACAAAAGTCACGTATTGCGGCGGGTGTTACTCCGCGACGACGCAAACCGGCAATCGTCGGCATACGCGGATCGTCCCAACCGGACACAAAGCCTTCTTCGACCAATCGCGCGAGCAACCTTTTACTCATGACTGTGTACTCGAGGCCGAGTCGCGAGAACTCAATTTGTGGCGGATGGTAGTTAACGTTGGCGTTTTCGATCACCCAATCGTAGAGCGGGCGATGATCTTCAAATTCCAACGTGCACAGCGAGTGCGATATGCCCTCTAATGCATCGCAGATGCAGTGCGTGAAATCATACATCGGATAAACACACCACTCGTCACCGGTACGTTGGTGACTAACGTGGCGGATGCGATACAACACCGGGTCGCGCATATTGATGTTCGCACTCGACATATCAATTTTCGCCCGCACCACATGCTCACCGTCGGCAAATTCTCCGGCGCGCATGCGCATGAAAAGATCCAAATTTTCGGCGACGGTTCGATCTCGGTACGGGCTATTTTGACCAGGTTCCGTGAGCGTGCCCCGTTGCTCTCTGATCTCCTCCCCGCTCAGGCTGCAGACATAAGCCTTACCGTCCTTGATGAGATTGGTTGCAAACTGATAAAGCTCGTTAAAATAATCAGAGGCATGGGTGAGGTGCGCCCACTCAAAACCGAGCCAATGCACATCTCTCTGAATGGATTGCACGAAAAGCTCGTCTTCCTTAGCCGGATTCGTATCGTCAAAGCGCAGGTAGGTCTTACCCCCATTCTCCGCAGCTACCCCAAAGTTCAGACATATGCTTTTCGCATGCCCAATATGGAGATAACCGTTAGGCTCAGGCGGAAAACGAGTAACGACACCGGCAGGTAAATCCCCCGACTTGATATCTTCATCGATTCTGCTGCGGATAAAGTCTCTTGATTCCTGGTCCATAAATTGACAACTAGGCACAATTTCAAGCGGGATGCGCATCTTGCACTACACTTGAGGTATGGAAAACCCCAATGAAGACAATCAGGCCCCCAACCCTTCTGGTTCAAACCCAGATGAGCCGCTGTTGATTGACGAGGTCAACCAACCAGATGACGGCGATTCCTTAGAGGATTGGATTAATCGTGCCAAGCGCGCGCACGAGCTCGTTGATGCTGTAGATCTGAAAAAAGTCACAGAGCACGACGAGATCGAAATCGCTAAAGTCGCGACGGTCGGCTCAGCACTACAAGACCTAGAACAGGGTCAAGATGTCGGTCACGTCGAAGGCGTTGACGAAGTCGTGCCCGAGATGGATGAAAGCATGCTACGACGGGCAGGGCTTATCGAAGCACTTAGTGAAGCTGGATTCGCTGACCGCATCAGCCGCGTACTAAGCGTTCATGGCGATGCAATGGACCTGCGACCCCTGGACCTCATTCCGCACAGCGAAGGACTCCCTGAATACGATCTATGTGTTGCCCCTGAGCAAGTTTCGTTGTCCGGACACTTCGGTCTTTTCGTCTCTCGTTCTGGAGTTTTCGCTGCGAGCATTGCCGACCCACCCAGCAAACACCATTGGCGCATAGCCAAAAGTCGCCCGTATGACAACAATCAGGAACTCATGGAGAACCTGGCCGTATTCGGGCAATCCGGCTTCGAATAGAGGCGTCTTTCAATCTCGAATAGCTCAATCCACCTGTTAAGATGCTTGGCTTACGGAAGCAGTAGCAGGTTGGAAGATCGTTCGCTCACAAATCAATCGCGTCCTAGTCCTGGCCGTCGGCCTCGTGCTCATTACGGGTCTCTGGTTTTGGAATGACCAAAAGTCATCAGTCTATCAACGCATAGCGGCAGGTATGGCAGGTGAAAACTGGTTCCGCATAGAACTAGAAAATCGCCATGTCGGCTATATGTACAATCAAACGAAGCAGGGACGAGATGGCAGCTGGACGTTCAGTTCTACCACACACTTTTTGTTGCAAAACAATTCTCCAAACACAATCAACAAGAAGCTCACGTTTGGCGCCTTTCCCCCTTACCCTCTAGAACAAGTCTTCTTTCAAGGCGCCAGCGGCGACACAACCGAAGTTAACCCGACTGAGAACGGCTATATCGCAACCGTGCGAAGAGGTACTCAGGTCAGTGAAGTCCCGCTTGATTGGTCCTTTACAATGGCCGACTTTCTAGCCTTTGAAGCGTGGCTAAGCGACGACCAACCAATTGCGGCGGCGAGCTTCTCTGTGCGCGACCCAGACTTCGAAAAACTACGAATCGCACAAAGGAGCTATCGCGTTCTCAACAAGAACGATCAGGGTTATCTGATAGAGACAAATTCAATGCTCGCACCCACCGTTACCCAACTAGATCAAGATTTTCGCCCCTTAAGTCTCACGATGTCAGGCGTGTTCCAGATCAAGCGGGTACCAGAAGTTGAAGCCGTCGCAATCCAAGAGATGCAGAGCAAAACCAGTTATCTCTTTCCGGTCGATCAACGACTAAGCGATCACACCCGCATAAACGCGCTCCGTTTGAAGACGCACAATGCGAACAACGTCCTGCCAGATGTCCTGGCTTTATCGCGTGGCAGCGCGAGTGCTCCTGCAGATCCAGGTTTACACATCGGTGAAGAACTCAACTACCCTGTTAGCGCGCGTAGAATACAAGTCTTATTACAACAGGCGGTCGCCAAGTCTGGCGCGGGATCATCAGATCTCGGGTCACTTGCTCACCGCCTCGTCGAACTCGTGCATCAAAAACTACAATATTCAGAGAACAACCCGGCAGGTGGCGTCTTAGAGGCACTCAGTCGAGGGTTCGGCGAATGTACAGATTTCGCTGATCTGCTCACGACCCTTGCGCGTGCCGGTCGCATTCCCGCACGGACCGTTTTTGGCCTGGCCTATAGAGATGGTCCCAAACCTGTATTCATGTATCACGCATGGAACGAGCTGTACGTCGATGGAAACTGGATCGCTGTAGACCCGACCTGGAATCAAACAGAGATCGATGCGACACATATTCCGCTATCGGATCAACAATCAGCTGCGATGATGCTCGCCCACGCCCGGAAACCCATTCGCTTTGAAGTGATCGACGCAAGCTATCTATAAAATCGGCAACTCATAGATATAAAGAGGGGGATGCGGATCGAAGTAGTTATGGTCGACTGAAACGTAAACCAAGCCCTCATCGACAGCCACGTCTGACGCCTCAATTGGATCAAGAGCAAACACGCCGTAAACACCAAAATTCGCGATCGCGCCTAACTCCGCACCAGCTGCGGGTCTCGCGACTACAAGAGAAGCGTAGTTTTCTGTGACCAGGTAAAAATTCTCATCATCACAATCCAAGCCCGAGAAGAGTAGCGCATCCAGATCATGATCTGGTTTTAAGTAACCACTCAGATCAAGGTCATAGGTCTTACCTAACGAAACCTCGATAATTTGCGCAGTTTCTAACGATCCCCAAACACCACGACTGTTTTGGCATAATCCCGTCAATTCCTGGGAGGCAACGGACGCCGAAACATCGTCGAGTCTTGTTAACTTGTTCTCAGTGAGTGACCAATGACCAATCGTATCTAGTTCACCCCCGGCGAGGAAGGATCTGCCATCCCGGACCAAACCCTCGACACTCCCTTGTCGAAACAACAATGGTCCGCCAAGTAGGTCAAACTTCTGTAGGAGTTCGCCCGCAGCTGAAATCGAGAACAGTTCACTTTGGTCAGTGCCAAGCCATAGTTCGCCGCTCCCAATCGACAAGCTTGAAATTTGTTCAATTTCCGCTGGCACCAGCAGACGTCTAAGAGGTTGCAAGGATCTATCGAGTCGAAGTGGACCCTGCTCAGCGTCGGTCACTAAGTTGTCAGTTGCCTCAAACAGATCGCCAAACACGTCGAAAACAATGAAAACCCCAATGCGCGTATGGGCGAGCATAAAAAGGGCCAAGCCGACAACAAGCACGAGAGAAAGATTTCGAGGGGTCACCATTTTCATAAGTACACAGTCGTAGTTAAGCGAAAATTGGTTCTTATTGTTCGTCCGAACGCGTTGGCCTTACCAATCCTTCTTGCGTCACAGAGGCAATCAATTGTCCAGCCTCGGAAAAAAAGCCTGCATGGACCATGGCCCTTGCACCATGTGCAACAGAGGTTCGTTTATGGAAGAGCATCCACTCGCCCATGGGAACACGCCGATGTATCCAAAGCGCGTGATCCAAACTTGCCATTTGCAATGCATCGCGCGAAATTTCCTCTTGATGGGGCAAATTGCCCGTCGAAACCATCCCCATATCTGAGGCGTAGGCGAGCAAACAATGTCGTAACGCAATATCAGTAGTTTCTGTTTCTACAGGAAAACGTAGCCAAACGGGATTGAACAGTCGAGGTGCCGCCGCTTCCTCGCTACCAAGTTTAAAAACGCTCCGAGTCTCGAAAGGTCGCGTACGTCGGGCAAAGGGACTTATTCGCGTATTCTCCGCATCGGCCAAAGCCACCTCGACATCGTCTTCTAACTCCACCGGCAAAGGCACATTTGGTACCGGATCAGCGTGTTCGAACCCAAGCTCTTCTTTTTGGAACGAGACATCCATGTTGAATATGGCTTCACCTGACTGAATCGCCACTACCCGACGCGTACTGAAGCTCTGGCCGTCACGAATACGCTCTACCTCGTAGAGCACTGGTCTCTCCGCATCACCCGCACGCAAAAAGTAACCGTGCAGAGAATGAAGGTGAACATCGGCAACAGTTTGATATGCAGCACGCGTGGCCTGAGCCAATACCTGGCCCCCGAACAAACGAAACCCACCGCGAGATTCATTCTGACCAAGATAGAGGTTGAGCTCGATTTGCTCGAGTTTAAGCAATTCGAGCAGCTTCGCCGCAGCCTGTGCATGACCTTTGGAAACTTCCATTCGAACCGACCTAGGCGCTAGAGGTTGTGCTGGTAGTCAGTTTCGATCATCTCATCAATTTGCTGCGCTGCATCTTTGTCACCACCACGCAGCTCCGCATACATTTCACCAAATGAAACTTTATGCGGATCAGCCCAACTTTCATGCTGCCAAATCTTGGAGCGAATAAAAGCTTTGGCACAATGAAAAAAGACCTCTTCAATCTTGATCTTGATTGCGACTGTGGCTGGTTTGTCACGTGCTGCAAGCTGTTGCAGAAGATCTGGATCCGCACTCAATGTGGCCACGCCATTTATCCGCAAAGTCTCACCAGTACCCGGAATCATCATCAACACGCCCACATGGGGGTTTTCGAGTACATTCAAGTGTCCATAAGCCAGCTTGTTGCCAGGACGGTCTGGTATGACGATTTCCTCGTCACTACGGACTAGCACGAAGCCTGGGGCATCGCCCTTAGGAGAGGCGTCAACTTTCCCATCACTTGAACTTGTCGAGAGAATCAGAAATGGCGACCGAGCGATAAAGTCTCGAGCAAAGCGATTGAGCTCCGGCAAATTCTTTTCCGCGAGTCCCGGGATTTCATTCCCGATGACCGCTCGCAGCGCCACTGCATCTCTTATCTCATGTACATCCGCCATTGCCTTGCTCCACATATATGATTGGCCTGTTAGACAACCAGGCGCTTAGATCGGATACTAAGATGCAATCAACGACCTGTCATGTCGGATTACGCTATGAGTAAATTTGTACAAGCCTGTTTGGACGCTGCCCAAGCACAGACCCCTTATCCTAGTTTCGTTGAACAGATATCCGACCCAACGGTTGATGCAGCGTATACGGAACAGCAGGAATTCGTTAAAGCCCAAAACCGAGATATCACTGGCTATAAAGCGGCACTCACAGCACCCCCTGCGCAACAAGCCATGGGCATCGACAGCCCGGTTTTCGGCGTTCTTTTTGACGACGGGCGAGCAAGCCCGGGTGCGCAGATCGCGGTACCTGGCGGCGGTGTGTTGGAAACGGAACTTGGCTTCACCCTCGCGCAAGACATCACCACACCTGTCTCACCAGATTCGGTCCTCGAGAAAATGGACAACTGCAAGATCATGATCGAAGTAGCTCGGCCGAATCTGCCGGGTAAGCCCAACGGCTTGGATCTCATTGCCACTAATTCCGCCTCGTTTCGATTTATCGAAGGGGGCAGTTTCAATCCACTAGCTACAGAGGTTGATGAGATCGAAACCTCCCTCGAATTTTCAGGCGAACGCGTGTTCAACGGTCGTAGCGGCGACGTGATGAGTGGCCAACGAGCAGCCTTAGCGTGGCTAATAAATTCCCTGCTCACCGTTGGATACGAGTTAACCGCGGGTAACATCCTGATGACAGGTTCGGTTGGAGGTATCGCACCAACTAAACCTGGGGATTATCGCGGCGACTTCGGCAGCCTCGGCGACATCCCCTTCAGCATCAGTTAGCGTCTCACGCCTACCAGGTTGCGATCAGATCATCGTAAGAGATGGTTTGGCCTTGAGGTTTTTCATTTGCCAATTTTGGTTTCGGTGCACCGGGCGCTTGTAGCCAAAAATCGGCCTCCTTTTCTTCATTCAACTTTGGACCGCATTCACCCATCACATCATGGCGTGCCAAACGCTCTAACACGCGGTCTTGTTGCTCGGCGAGGCTATCCATCGCCACTTGAGGAGAGACTTCACCACTCACGGCATTTGCAACGTTCGCCCACCAAAGCTGCGCAAGCTTCGGGTAGTCAGGCACATTTGTGCCCGTCGGCGTCCACAGCGTCCGTGCGGGGCTGCGATAGAACTCTACAAGCCCACCAAGACGCGGGGCCATATCTGTCATGGCTTGGGAGTTCAGGTCAGAGTTGCGAATCGGCGTTAAGCCGACGAGTGTTTTCTTAAGGCTGACCGATTTTGCAGTGACAAATTGGGCATACAACCATGCCGCCTTTTGTCTTTCTACCGGCGTACTTGATAACAGAGTCCACGATCCTGTGTCTTGATAACCAAGCTTCATTCCCTCTTCCCAATAAGGCCCATGAGGCGAAGGCGCCATGCGCCACTTCGGGGTGCCATCGTCATTAACGACGGCAAGGTCAGGCTTAATCATGTCTGCCGTAAAAGTGGTGTACCAAAATATCTGTTGCGCGATATGACCTTGGGCTGGGACTGGACCTGCTTCAGAAAAAGTCATCCCCGATGCCTCTGGGGGAGCAAACCGCTTCAACCAATCGATGTAACGGGTCAGTGAATAAACCGCGGCTGGACCATTCGCTGCACCTCCGCGAGTCACGGATGATCCTGCGGGACGGCAACCCTCCACACGGATACCCCACTCATCTACCGGCAGGCCATTGGGAATACCTTTGTCTCCGGCGCCAGCCATCGACAGCCATGCATCCGTAAATCGCCACCCTAGCGAGGGATCTTTCTTACCGTAATCCATGTGTCCATAGACTTTGACCCCATCGATTTCGTTGACGTGAACGGAGAAGAATTCAGCGATGTCCTCATACGCGGACCAATTGACAGGCACGCCTAACGGATAGCCATAAATCGTTGCAAATTGAGCTTGCAGGTCCGGATCACTAAACCAGTCATAGCGGAACCAATAGAGGTTGGCGAACTGCTGATCCGGCAACTGATAAATCTTGCCGTCTGGTCCTGTGGTAAATGAGATGCCAATAAAGTCATCAAGATCCAGTGTCGGTGAGGTCACCGCAGCACCATCGCCAGCCATAAAATCACTCAATGGCACTACATAGCCATAGCGAGCATGCGTACCAATCAAATCGCTGTCATTCACATAGGCGTCGTAGACGTTTTCCCCAGACTGCATTTGGGTCTGCAGTTTCTCAATGACGTCCCCTTCTTGAATCAAGTCGTGGGTCACCTTTATCCCTGTGATATCAAAGAACGCCTTCGTCAAAGTCTCACTTTCATACTCATGCGTAGTTAGCGTTTCGGAGACAACATTGATCTCCATACCTCGAAACGGTTTGCTCGCTTGCGTGAACCAGTTCAGTTCCGCTATCTGTTCACTCCGACCAAGGCTTGAGGGAGTGAATTCTGACTCCACCCAACGGACTGCGTTGGCGGCGTAATCGACCGAATCAATTTCAGGCTTTGGATCTTCATCCACACCGCCGCAGCCGCTGAGCAGAAAAACCGCGAGTACAAATGCGTTCAAAAGTCTCATAGATCTATCATTCCAGTTTGTTAGGAAACTTAACCCCAGCGCATGAGTATCCATGCCCACGCCGCAGCGAGCAATGACGCAAGCCATATGTATTGTCCGATTAGGCCGAGCCAAAGGAGGTGGATGAATGCTGCGCTCAACAAAGATATGAAAAAACGATCGCCCCGGGTTGTGTTGATAGGCAAAAATCCTCGGCGAGGTATAGTTGGCGAACGAATCTCCCATACGGTCATAACGATCAAGCCTATCCCGATGCTACAAAAGAAAGCGATCGTCGGACCTGTCCAAGCCATCCACGCCATCAGACCCTACCCAACGCAAACCCCTTCACGAGGTGTTTTCTAACAAACCAGACAACGAACACGCCAGGTACGACTGTAAGTACGCCAGCAGCAGCAGCCAGCACACCCCAATCAAGTCCTGATGCGCTAACAGTACGGGTCATCACCACCACCACGGGCTTAGCCGTGCTCCCAGACAGTGTGCGCGCAAGTAAAAGCTCCACCCAGCTGAACATGAAACAAAAGAAAAACGCGACACCTATGGCACCACGATTGACTGGAATGAAAATCTTTAAGAAGAACTCTATGAAACTGAAACCATCAAGATGGGCCATCTCGTCGAGTTCTCGCGGGACGGCGGAAAAGAACCCTTCCAATATCCAAACCGCTAAGGGGACGGTAAAAAGGCAGTGCGCCAACGCAACGGCAAACGGTGTATCAAAGAGACCAACTGCAGAGTACAACTGAAAAAATGGCAAAAGGAAGACTGCAGGTGGTGCCATTCTGTTCGTAAGAAGCCAAAAGAAAAGCTGGCGATCTCCTAAGAAACGATAGCGGGAAAAGACATAAGCAGCGGGTATAGCGACCAACAGCGAGATGCCGCTGTTAAGCACGACATAGGTCAAAGAATTGGCAAACGCGGATCGCCAAACCGCACTTGCACCAATCTCTGCAAAATTAGCGAAGGAGACTGCATCTGGGATGACACTAAAGCCACTCACGATATCCGTGTTCGCCTGTAGCGAGATCGTGACGAGCCAATAGAGAGGTATGAGCAGATAGATACCATACCCAACTAACAATACGCGACAAGCTCTATCCATCGTCTTCCCTCATGACACTCGTGTAAAAGAGCCAGCAAAACAAGAGCGTGAACAAAAAGTAGACCACCGAGAATGCGGCTGCAGGGCCAAGGTCAAACTGGCCGACCGCCATCGTCGCCAAATATTGGCTTAAGAATGTTGTTGTATTGCCCGGTCCACCGCCGGTCAAAACAAACGGCTCTGTGTAGATCATGAAAGAATCCATTAATCGCAACAGCACAGCGATCACGAGCACTGCTCGCAATCGCGGCAGCTCTACAAATCGAAAGATCTGCCAGGAACTCGCACCATCTATTTCCGCAGCCTGATAAAAAGCTGGAGGAATCGCACTCAAACCAGCAAAACTCAGCAGAGCAACCAAGGAAGTCCAGTGCCACACATCCATGGCAACAAGCGTGAGCCAAGCATCCACTGGATTGGACGTATAGTTGTAGTCGATACCAATGCCGTTTAACGCGACGCCGAGCAAACCAATATCTGAACGTGCAAATAGCTGCCAGATTGTCCCGACAACGTTCCACGGGATCAGTAGCGGTATGGCAAGCAACACCAAAATCACTCCAGTGTGCCTAGACGTGCGTGGGATACCTCTCGCGACCAAGATCCCTAATGGGATCTCGATCATCAAAATGGTGGCAGAGAAGGCAAGCTGCCTAAAAAACGCTTCTTGAAATCGAGGGTCTGTGAGCGTTGCTTCATACCATTCCAAACCGACGAAGAAACGGCTGTTAAAATCCAGAATGTCTTGCACTGAATAGTTGACCACGGTCATCAATGGAATAACCGCACTAAATGCAACTATCAACAAGACAGGCAACACTCCAAGCCAAGCTTTGTCGCGCCGAGGCTTAACGATCATCTATCGCCTCCAACCGACCGGCCACATAACGCGCCACTTTGTGGATACGCACGCGGACTTCGACGCCGATATCGTGCCCGCCACCTGCGACAACAATTTCGTTGTCTTTTGTCTCTATGTAAATCAAGCCCACTTCTTGTCCTGCTTCTGTGTGGGTAAGGCGCACATCTCGAACAACGCCGGTGACATCAGCTGCCTCGTCCGAGGCACTTCGGATGGACGCCCAATCTTGACGGAAACCAATCACTGCACCTGATTCTCGATCGATTTCCTCACCAGCAAGCGTCGTGGCCGGTAAAAAATTCATCCCGGGTGAGCCGACAAAGTGACCCACAAATGGAGTCTCAGGCTTTTCATAGAGCTCGTCAGGCGTGCCAGTTTGTGCAATTCCGTCTACCGTCAGGACAGATATCTTTTCTGCAAATGACATCGCCTCAGTCTGGTCGTGAGTTACATAGACCATGGTCAAACCAAATCTCGCTTGGATTCGCCTCAAGATTCGACGCATTTGCCATTTTCGAGTCGGGTCGACCGCGGTAAGTGGTTCATCCAACAGAACGAGACGCGTGTTACTGCGGACAATGACTTTCGCTACCGCAACCAATTGTTTTTGGTAAAGATCCAATTGACCGGGTTTGCTTTCTAAACTGCCTTCCAAGCCGAGTTCGCTAACTATTTCGTTGACCCGAAGTGCGGCGTCTGCGTCAAACTCACCGCGATTTTTCAATGCGAAAATCAGATTGTCATGAACAGACAGAGATTCGTAGAGCACTGGAAACTGAAAGACCTGAGTCAATGACCGATCGCCCGTGCTGACGCCCTGGACCGTTTCCCCATCAAAGAGAATCTGGCCCTGGTCTGGTTGCAAGATCCCAGATAACAAATTTAGGAGTGTGGTTTTTCCTGCGCCAGACGCGCCTAGGATGGCATGGCGTTCGCCATCTTCGATTGCGAGTGACAAGTTATCAATAACTCGGACGTCTGGACCTGCAGATGGGTATGAAAACGAAACATCAATAAGCTCTATGGACGCCATTACTTGCTGTCGAACCTATGCACATCTGCGCCGCGTAAATACACTCGCCTATGTGCGCCTTCCTGCCACTCGTTGCCGGGGAATTGCTGCAAAGAGCCAGGCAACCATATCGCCCAATGATCCTGTGGACACTCTCGGTCAGTTGGCAAACCAAAGACGAGAGTCTTAGCACCGCTACGCTCGATGCCCAGAACTTCAAAATCTATCCCGATGTCGCCTCCATCACCGTCCAGGCTAATATGTTCTGGTCGGACCGCTAACGTATCAGGACCATCTCGCCAATAATTCGCTTGCGGATCCGACGTGATCGCGAGGGATCGATATGAATTCGGTTCGCGGTAAACGGTCATGGGTTTACCAGATTGGAGCTTGGTCCCGGCATCCATGAGCAGCACCTCGTCGCCCATCAAATAGGCGTCACGCGGGTCACTGGAGGCGTAAACGACTATCGCTTCCGTCTCCTTCAGCAGTTCGATAAGCTCTCGGCTCAAACGCTCGCGCAGTTTGAAATCCAAGTTCACAAGCGGTTCATCGAGCACCAAAACCCGCGGTTCTTTCGCTAAGGCTCTTGCGATCGCCACTCGCTGTTGTTGACCACCGGACAATTCTCCAGGCGTCCGCTCTAAAAAGTCAGCAATGCCTAACATCTCCGCATACCGTCTTACCTTGGTACTGACTTCTGATTTTTTTATATCTCTATGTTGCAACGGTGCCGCGATATTCTCGAACACAGTTAAATTCGGATAATTGACGAACGCTTGAAACACCATCGCAACCGACCGCCGGTCACCGGGTGACAGGATTTGGCCGTCAAGGCGCGTAGATCCAGAGAATTTACTCGGTAGGCCTGCCAGATAGCGGCAGAGATCAGTTTTCCCCGCGCGATTACCACCCAAGACAACGCACACTTGCCCCGCTCGAAACTCATGATCGAAGGCCGCACGCTCAATCTGTTGGTCTCCCTTCTCTCCCATAGAAAGATCGCTCAGGGAGACACTCCGAAGTTCCAGCATCTACTCAATATCATTCAAATCAGATAAGCGGCTATCATGCCACACCGACCAACTACTAAGCCCGCGATGCACAACTTATCTCCTCAGAACGACATCAGAAACGGCCCACAGGGTCAGGCCGCTCACCCAGAGGCTATCGCCCACCGTGAGCGCCTTGAACTGAACTTCTATTCGGTCGGCGACAAAGCCTGGTGCTTGGTCGGTAACGGACTGTCCAACCAGACCTTTGTCCGCGGACCAGAAGGGATCATAGCGATCGATAGCGGTGAAAGCGTGGAGGAGATGGAGGCCGCTCTTAAGCTGCTACGCGAGGTCACAGCCGAACCGATCGTGGCGTGCATCTACAGCCATTTCCACTATGTCAACGGCACACAAGCCATTCTCAATGAAGGTAATCACATAGAGATTTATGGGCATGAGGGTATCGCTGCAAATCTAGCTCGCTTCGGCGGCGAAGTCGCACCTCGTTCTGGTCGAGGATTGGTGCAACAGTTTGGCACCATGCTGACCAATGACGGGGCGGATGGTCTCTTGCACTGTGGTTTAGGACTCTTCTATCGAAATCCTAGCCACGCGCCCTTCACAGCCGGTTATCTACCTGCAGGCGTGACGTTTACAGATTCAATGCAAACCAAAATTGCCGGGCTAGACGTGTTGATGAACCACGCACCGTCAGATGCAACAGACTCGATTACCATTTTCTTTCCAGAGCTGGGTTTGTGTGTTAACAACCTTGTTTGGCCAGCACTCTTCAACGTATTCGCTATTCGTGGTGAAGAGTACCGCGATCCCCGCATCCTCCTTACAGGTCTCGACCAGATCGTCGATTTCGAACCGCAACACCTGATCGGTGCTCATGGCCCACCACTTTCAGGCCCTAATCTCGACGCGAGTGTCCTTAACTATCGCGACAGTATTCAGTTCTTGTGGGATCAGACAGTTCGCCAAATCAACAAAGGGGCCACCCTGGCGGAAGCAGCACACGCGATCACTCTGCCCGATCGGTTTCTAGAGGACGACCTAACAAAAGAGTTCTACGGCGTCGCCGAACATCATGTACGGCAAATCCACGGCGGCCTCTTTGGCTGGTTTGATGAGGATGAATCTCATCTTTTCCCACTTTCTACTGTCGACCGCAATGATCGGCTTATCGAAGGATTTGGTGGGCACGCCCAAGTCGAGGCGAAGGTCACTGAAGCCATAGAAAACGACGATCTGCGCTGGGCGGTGGAACTCGCAACGTGGTTAGTACGATGTAGTGCCACAACCCAGGCCAACCGCGACACGCTGGCAACCTGTTTGCGCACAATCGCACAAAGAACAACTGCCGCAAATATTCGCAACTGGTGCCTGACACGTGCCTTAGAACTCGAAGGCACCATCAACTTAGATCGACACAGAACACACCGATTTAGCTTCGCCCAGGTGCTCGCCGATCCTGCACGCTCCATCGCCACCTTGCGCGTAATACTCAATCCAGATGCCGCAGTTGGCATCGAAGATGAAATCGCCTGGCATTTTGCAGATGGGAGTCGCTGTGGACTAAGAATTCGCGGCCAAGTCGCTGTGCCCACCGATGGCGCTCAAGCAAACCTAATTCTCACCATGAGCCCAGAGACCTGGGCGTCAATCTTGTCTGGAAGATTGCCTTTCTGGGATGCGGTTACTGAAGGCATCGTCTCAATCAGCGGGGCAGACGACCGGGTACGGGGCTTTTTTGCCGCCTTCGACCTCCCGGGTTTCGCCAACCGATAACATGCTCAAACGGAATATATTTCTTTTCAATTATTCCATTTATTTGAATCGATCTGATTGGTATTGTCCGCGCCCTGTTTCATAGGGAAGACCCGAAAATGACCGCATATCTTGATGAGATCGAAAGCGTCCGCCAAAAAGTTCAAGGCAAAGAAGAATGGCACGCCATCAAAGCCGAATACGTCGTCCGTATGAAGCTACAAAACCGGTTTGCTACTGGACTTGAAATCGCCCAGTACACAGCAGACATAATGCGCCGCGACATGGCCGCGTACGATGCGGACACCAGTAAGTACACACAATCATTGGGTTGTTGGCACGGTTTCGTCGCCCAGCAGGTAATGATGGGCGTAAAGCGTCATCAACAAACCACAGATCGTAGCTATATCTACCTCTCTGGTTGGATGGTCGCCGCACTCCGCTCCAAGTTTGGGCCCTTACCCGATCAATCGATGCACGAAAAGACGAGCGTCGCTGACCTCATCGAGGAAATCTATACCTTCCTCAAGCAAGCTGATGCGCGAGAACTTCGCCACATATTTGCTGACCTAGATGAAGCGCGTGCAAACGGCGGCGAGACAGACTCTATTATCCAACGGATCGACAACTATGAAACGCACGTTGTACCGATCATCGCTGACATTGACGCTGGATTCGGTAACGAAGAGGCGACGTATCTCCTCGCCAAGCGGATGATCGAATCCGGCGCTTGCGCGATTCAGATCGAGAATCAGGTTTCCGATGCAAAGCAGTGCGGCCACCAGGCAGGTAAGGTGACGGTTCCGCATGAGGACTTTGTTTCCAAGATCAACGCCGTACGCTATGCGTTTCTAGAACTCGGTATCGACAACGGCATTATAGTTGCTCGTACGGACTCCCTCGGCGCTGGCCTTACTCAAAAAGTGCCGGTGTCCATCTCTGCTGGAGATCTAGGCTCTAAGTACAATGCGTTCTTAGATACCGAAGAAGTTCACGACATCAGCGAGCTGGATGAAGGCGACATTACCATCCACCAAGATGGCAAGCTTGCTAAGCCTAAGCGCCTCGACAACGGATTGTATGCATTCAAAGAAGATACTGGCGTTGACCGAGTGGTTCTAGACTGCATCACAAGCCTTGAGCACGGTGCTGACCTTCTGTGGATCGAAACCGAGCGACCCAACGTTGCTCAGATCGCAGAAATGGTGAACCGAGTCCGTGAAGTTCGTCCCGAAGCGAAACTGGTTTACAACAACTCTCCGTCGTTTAACTGGACGCTGAAGTTCCGTGATCAGGTCTATCAAGATTGGAAAGCAGAAGGTAAGGACGTCTCGGCTTATCCTGATCCAGCGACGAACGAAAAAGGTTTGATGGATGTAGCACTCGATGACTCAGAGCTCGCCCAAGAGGCTGATCGTCTTGTGCAAAGTTTCCAACGCGACGGTGCTCGCGAAGCTGGGATTTTCCACCACTTAATCACGCTCCCGACGTACCACACTGCGGCATTGTCCACTGACAATCTCACTGAAGGTTACTTCGGCGATCTCGGCATGTTGGCGTACGTGCGAGACGTACAACGTCAGGAGATACGCAGTGATCTTGCGGCGGTTAAGCACCAAGATCTTGCCGGTTCCAACATTGGCGATGACCACAAAGAGTACTTCTTAGGTGAGAAGGCACTCCTCGCTGGTGGTACCGCCAACACGATGAACCAGTTCTAAATCTACCCTAAAAGCGGACACTCAAAGGGAGTGCCGCGACTAGAAAAACGGCGCCTACCTCTGGCGCCGTTTCTATTCTTGAACAACCGACGCCTCGAACAATCGCTGCACTTGCGCAATCAGCGCCTCGTAGTCGACCGGTTTGGCAAAAACAGGGTCGGTTGTAAGAGCATTGGCAAGGGCGTCATTTTGCGCATTGCCTGTGATATAGAGAACGGGTAAAGAACCCCGAACCGCGCGTAATTCACTCGCAACTTTCACACCCGTGAGATCGGGCAAATCTACATCCAATATTGCAACATCGATCGCGTTCGGAGCGCGAGCGAAAATCTCAATTGCCTCCCCGCCAGATGCAGCTTGGACGACTGTAAAACCCTCCACAGCAATTCGAAGCATGAATGAATCACGCACCAGATCATTGTCCTCAACCAACAGAACCCGGCAGACGGCAGGTGACTGTGATTGTGCTGCTTGTTCGACTGGGACCTCAGTTACGGGTTCACACAGCGGCAATTTGATCTCTACCTCGGTACCAACACCGAGTTCTGACGACACGGAAATTTCGCCGCCATGCGACTGAATGATACCGTGCACGACAGACAAGCCTAAACCTGTACCTTCGCCTTGTTCCTTAGTCGTGAAGAAAGGGTCGAAAACTCGGCTCCGGGTGGCTTCATCCATACCGATGCCATCGTCAGCGATAATCAAACTCGCGCGTCCGTCCCTGTGTTTGAGTTTGACTTCTAATGAGCCACCGTCGGGCATCGCATCTCGGCTATTGACGAGCAGGTTGATCAAGACCTGTTTAAGCTCAGTCGAATCTCCATGCACCCACAGCTCGTCACTATCCAAACTCAATATATCGATCGACGCAGACACAAGTTGTCGTAGAAATTTAACGTTTTGGGCCACCAGCTCATTGATACACAGCGGCTCACTCATCCCACCGCTACCTCGTGCAAACGTCAACAGCCCTCTAGTGACATCACGGGCTTGATCTATGGCAAGCTCGGCCTGTGTCAAAAATCCTGCTGCCTTTGACTCACCGACATCGTCATCGTCATCGTCATCGCGCATAGCCTTTGGCTTAAGCTCAAGACGGGCTAGCTCCACATACCCTTTAACCGCAGCTAACAAGTTATTAAAGTCATGCGCTACACCACTAGCTAGCGTTCCCACCGCCTCCATTTTCTGGCTTTCTGCCAACGCTATCTGCAGTGTCGCTCGTTCGCCCTGCGAAATTTTTAGCGCACTGATGTCCGTACCGGTACCGACGAACCCGCTAAAACCCTCTTCGCCGTATACGGGCAGCGCATGAAATAGGATCCAACGATCGCTGCCATCTGCGTGTTGCCAGCGATACTCACCACGAAATTCTTGTTGCGCATCGACCGCATCCCGCCAGGCACGCTCGATCAGCTCTTGCTCTTCAGGATGAAAAGCATCCATCCACTTAGAACCGCGCCAGGCATCTGGTCCTCGGCCAGAAAATTCCTGCCACCGATCCGAGTTAAAGAATATGGCTTTGCCTGCCTCGTCGGCTCGGAACACAAGTGCTGGGGACGCTTGAGTAAGCGTTCGAAAAGTCCGCGCTGTATCTACAAAAGCAAGTTCTGCACGTCGCCGGTCCGTTACATCTCGGTCAGTGCCAATTATGCGGACCACTCTGCCGTTTTCGTCAAAGATGCCCTTGCCGCGACCATGGATCCACCGCGGCTCGCCCTCTCGAGTACCAACGCCGGTAATGCGGTACTGCACATCGTAGAAACCGTCAGGTTGCTTCGCTCGCTCATAGCCACGCATAACGCTCGATCGGTCTGCAGCAACAACCAACTCTAGACTTTCAGCCCTCGTAATCACTATGTCGGAATAACCATGCAACCGCGCGCATGTCTCAGACAGCAACAATTGATCTGTCTCCAACTCAAGCTCCCAACTACCAACTTGACTTGCTTCCTGTGAGGCACGCAATCGCTCTTCGCTTGCAGCGAGCTGTACTTGCGTTGTTACCCGCTCATCAGCATCCAAGCCAATGCCAAATAGCCGTACTGGGGTACCATCATCTTCATAGTCCCAAACGCCGCGCGAATGTATCCAATGGGTTTCTCCGTTTGGCCAGCGTACTGGGTAGATCGTATCGAACACGCTATGGTCGTCTCGGGAAGCGATGACTTTCGCTTCGAGCGATCCTCTTACGTCGTCTGGAATGCGACTAAAAAAGTCACGATAGGTAATTGTTTGTTTGTCGAAAGCGAAGCCATGCAAACGGTAGCAACCTGGACTCCAGGTAAACGTAAAGTCGCGCTCATTCCAACTAAATGTTCCCGCTGAGGAAACTTCAAGTGCGGCATGGATCTGCGTCAACTCGTTCTCAAGATCGCTTGGCTGAGGGTAGTTCAGCCCCTGCTCACGAACCACCAGATTGACGGGATCCTTTCCTGGCTGTTCACCAGATTCAGGTCCGAGGTCTGACATTACCCCCCCACCGGCTTTTGTTGGCTGTTAGCCCTTTGTTTTTGCCGTTACTAGGGTCGACGTGCTGATCGCGCACCATGTTCAGCTCCCTGCTTAGAACATCCCTTTAAGATCTACTCTGAGGATACCTGCGAAAACTACCTTTCGGTATCTGCTTAGATCTGCCTATCACAACTTGTCCGACCATATCGGTCTTCATATCTCTGTTCTGAGCGTCGTTTAACTTGCGACCAAACACACAACTGTCGGACTCAGACAGGATAGCTCACCTTGCTTCTTCCGTCAGCGTCTTGATACATTCTCTACAGGGAGGAGGTATGCCAACAGAAGATTCAGTCTCAGAACTAGCTAATGCCGTACAAGATCTAGCCGCAGAGGGTGACGAGCTTTTTAAGCTTTTGGCGGAAATGGACACTGGCTATTGGACACAAGTCTCCAGCTTCAAGCATTGGACAACATGGGATGTTGTCGCACATCTGCATTTTTCAGACTACATGGCACTGACGTCACTCCGTAGTGCTGATGAGTTCCGAACTTTGCTGGCTAATATCCGCGACTCATCGTTAACAAACTACACCACAGATTGGCTCGCAGTTGACGGACACCCACCCACTGGACCTGAGCTTCTGGAGCGTTGGCGGTCAATGTTTCTTGAACTCTGCGAGGAACTTTAGCGCGCCGATCCAAATGAACGATTTGTTTGGGCAGGGCCCGGTATGAAGGCGCGCATGCTCGCCACCGCTCGGCAAATGGAAACTTGGGCCCACGGCTGGGAGATTTACGATCTGATGGGCGTTGCACGCACCCATTCTGATCGTCTGCGCAACATCGCCGAGATCGGGGTGAGAACGTTTGGCTGGGCATTCAAGAATCGAGATCTAGAAGTACCGGAAGATATCCCTTATGTAGAACTTACATCCCCATCTGGCGCCAAATGGCAATGGCATGACCCGAGCTCTGTACACACGGTCAGCGGCGATGTCGTTGATTTTTGCCAAGTCGTCACGCAGGTGCGTAACGTCGCAGATACCCAACTCCGCGTCACTGGCGACAACGCCATCGCGTGGATGCGTATCGCGCAGTGCTTCGCCGGTCCACCAGAAGACCCGCCGCCCCAAGGATCGAGAGTCCGCAGCCAGCCGAAGTAATCCGCTGAGCAAAATGCTGGCATCTCGACGATGATCAACTGGTAAACTGTCACCATTATTTTTTGCTTACCTAGGAAACCCTATGCAAACCAGAGCCGTTGTACTCAATGAGCGACCTGAAGGCATGCCGAAGTCTTCTGACTTTGCTGTAATTGAAACTGACCTCCCAGATCCGGGCGAAGGTGAAGTTCAAGTCGAGAACCTTTGCATGTCCGTTGACCCGTATATGCGCGGTCGGATGGTGGACAGAAAATCCTATGTACCGCCATTTCAAATCGGTGAAGTCCTCACTGGCGGCGCGATTGGTCGCGTCACCAAATCGAACAACCCAGGTTTTGCCGAGGGTGATCACGTTACAAGCCACTATGGGTGGCGAGAGGCATTTACGGCGAGTGCGGAAGGCATAGAAAAACTTGGCGATATTGTCGCTGAGCCTTCAGCCTACCTTGGTGCTATTGGCATGCCAGGGATGACGGCATACGTCGGTTTGCTCGAAGTCGGTGCTCTCAAAGAAGGTGAAACTGTCTTCGTATCCGGCGCTGCAGGGGCAGTTGGAAGTATCGTCGGCCAGATCGCCAAGCTGAAAGGCTGTCGAGTCCTTGGTAGTGCTGGTAGTGCTGACAAAGTTGACTTGCTGACCAACGAGCTCGGCTTCGACTACGCATTCAATTACAAGGATGGATCGATTCTCGGTCATCTGCGCGAGGGTGCACCTGATGGGCTTGACGTCTATTTCGACAACGTCGGAGCTGACCATCTGCAAGCGGCAATCATGCACATGCGCCAGTTTGGTAGAATTCCTCTGTGCGGCGCGATCGCCCAATACAACGATACAGAACCTCGCCCGGGTCCGAATAACCTCGCCGTCGCCATAGGTTTGGGACTGACCCTACGTGGTTTCATTGTCAGCCACTTTAACCACATGGCAGCCGACTTCCGATCAGACATGGAAGGTTGGGTGACAAGCGGTCAAATCAACTACAAAGAAACCACTTTCAATGGCATCGATCAAGCAGGAGAGGCGTTCATCGGTCTCTTTACGGGCGCCAACACCGGTAAAATGGTAGTCAACTTTTAGGCCGCTAACGAGCGAACACTGTCCAGTAACCAGCGAGCAATATTGTGTTTGGCATCATCCCGTTCAACTTTAGATTTCGCGGTAAAGTGCGGCGAATCTTAGACATCTACTACTGCTTTGTAGAAGACGACGGCCAAGCCCTGCATCCCACGCAGATTGCCCGCCGCACCGGCATAAGCTTTGCGGAGGTAGCTCGCCGTCTGGATGCAACGCCAGAACTTTTTGTCCGTTTACCCAGGCGTGACGGCATTACTCGATATCGCATTACAACAACCGCATCGACGCGAACTCCAGAAGAAACTGAGGCGCTTTTGTCGAAATATGCGAAACGAGAAAGCTATCTGTTATACGCCTTCGGCACGATGGTTTTGGCAATGCTACTCATCGTCGTCCTAACCATCGCCCCAAATATGTGATGACACGGTCATCTGAACAAGGAATCAAACATTGCCTGAGTCCCTAACCGCAGAACAAAATGCACTAGCAGAAAAAGCAAACCAACTTGCCCAGGACGTTATGCTAGTGCCCTATCCCACTCCGGAAAAGGCACGCGCAGCTGTCCGTGAGGCATCCAAAGCTGCGGGATTCTTCACCATGACCCAACCTGCCGCATACGGCGGCACCGAGGCCGATCAGCTTTCGCTCACGATCGTGCGCGAAGCCCTGACCTCACACAACGCACCGCTGATGGACGCTGTGTTTGGACCAAGCCCAGGTGTACTTGGGGGTGTCACAAATTCACTCAGAGAAAGCCATCTGGAGCCTTTGTTAGCTGGAGAAAAGCGATCGAGCTTTGGCTTTACGGAACCGGATAATGTGGCGCGACCGACGTTCGGCATTATTAGTGACAACAGGCTTTCAGTGACCGGGCAGAAGTCTTACGTCACTGGCGGTGCTGAAGCAGACTTTGTTAACGCTCTGGTAGATATCGAAGATCGTGGCCCCTCAATGGTCGTGTTGGACACCAATCTCGATGGCATGATCTTGGAGCAAAAGTTCAGCTCCCTCGATGGCAGTCACCACGCGGCTTTCCGCTTCGAAAACGTCGAGGTCCCAACAGATGCGATTATCGGCGAGCCCGGTAAAGGTTTACCACGTGCCATGCGGCAAATCGGTGATACGCGCATGCTATTCGCAGCCAATGCCTGTGGCTACATGATTTGGGTGCTCAACATGCTCAACGAACATTTACTCGCAAAAGACAAATCAGGTACACCACGTGGAGACAAAGACGTCGTCAGATGGCACTACGCCAATCTCCGTATCAAGGCCTACGCCGCGCGCAGCATGCTCTATCGAACTGCCCGACTAGCAGATTCAGGCGAGAACTTCGTCAATGAGGCCATGGCCTGCAAGGCGTTTGCCACAGAATCTATCGGCGAGATCGTCGATACTGCAATCCAGCTGGTTGGCGGCGTAGCATTGGTGGAGGGCCATCCTCTCGAACGTCTGTACCGACATGTCCGCGCATGGCGATTGGCAGAAGGCGCCTCTGACGTTCTCCGACTAAACATCGGACGCGGTATTCTTGAACTTGGCAAAGGGAGAATTTGATGACTCGTTCACTCCTGATCATCGCACTTATAACAACTGTTGGCGCGTGCAACTTTGTGCAAGTTAATGAAAGTGGCGCAATGGTTACCCAGGCAAACGCCCCTGACGTTAACCACTGCACCTATATCGGACAAATCGATAGCCAAACTCGCGCAAAAGTACTGCTAGAGAGGGGTTCAGAAAAAGTACAACAAGAACTCATCGATTTGGCGCGCAACCAAGCGGCGAGCATGGGCGCGAACGCGGTTGTCGCGATTGGTGTGCCAGAAAATGGCACCCAGAAATTCAGAGCTTATCGCTGCGACTAGCCTTTTTCGTGTAGTTCCCGGTTCAACTCGCTACTGGCTTTTGACTTACGAACCAAAACGTAGATTGAGCCCACTCCGCCATGCTGTTTCTGCGCCGAACAGAAGGCGATCACTTCCGGGTGCTCCTGCAGCCAATGTAACGTGTAGCTTTTGAGACGACCCGGAGTCTCACTGAACTCGCCCTTACCTGGGGAGATCAGCCCGCTACGATGATCGCGCGTGCTCATACCCCTAATAAAGTTGAATAGAAGCGTACGCGCTTCCTTCACTGTCTTGCGATGTAAATCCAACGCCGTTTCGATTGCATACCCGCCCTGCTGGAGTTTCTTGAAAACCGCGTTTTGCACCCCATCTTTCTTCCACTCAACATGAGCCAAGGGTTCAACCAAGGGCACTTCTGAAAGGGTCAAAAAGTTAGGATCAACGGTGTCCTTAGTGGCCCCGATGGCATCTTCTCGTCGCTGTCGCAGGCCTGGTGAATCCTGCACAGCCACTTTCTGTTCTTGCTTACGACCCTTACCAACAGGCGCTACATCCCGCATCGCCTCTAAGAAGAGCGCTTCCTCATCGTCATCTTTCATTTACGATGTCCGGGGGTGTCGTCTCAGACTCAATGGACAAACTGGGCAACGTCGCAGAACGGGTGCCTGGAATAGGTAAGTTAGACTCCCCGTGATAACTGAAGACCACACTAAACTTGGGAGTCTCGGTTAAGTTTTTACCCGCTGCATGAAAAAGCCGGGCGTGGAACAGCAATACATCACCACCATCAAGTTCAATTTCTTGCGCTTGGCGAATCAGCTGCTTGTTTTCTGGGCATTCAGTTCGTAAAAACAAATTTTTGTCTAACCGGCCACGATCAAGCTCTAGTTGATGGCTTTTAGGCAGCACCCGAAGCGCCCCTTTAGTACGCTCTTCCCGGTCAAGGGCGATCCACGCTGTGATCAGGTCAGGCGTATCGAACGACCAATACCGCACATCTTGGTGCCAAGCGGTGGCACTGGAAAACCCTGGGTACTTAGTCATGACGCAATTGTGGTGACATTGCGTCAGGCGTATCCCTTCACCCAAGAGAAATCGAACTAGGTTTGTGACCTTTGCGGATTCCGCCAGATCCCTAAATTCTTGTCCACGTGCATAGGCATGCAGCAACCTGCGCGGGGTTTCGCCACCAGGTTCCGAGCGATCAGTGGGGGCGCCCGGGTACCCTACGTCCGCCTCAAACTCGACCGGACCAACCAAAGGATCAAGCTCCTGCGCGAGTCGTGCCACTAAACTGTCGCATTGCGCCTCAGTCAAAACGCGCTTTATCACCACGAATCCATCCCGGCGAAAGCGGGCGGCGAGCAGCTCCTGATCTACTTGCTGGTCTAGATTTTTGTTTCTATCCGGGGATTTCACTCGAACCTTCGATATTTGCGCGAGACGTTCACGGGGAATTTTAGGTAATCTTGCGCGAAGTCCAAATTTCATTCCACTAAGTTCAGGCAATTATTATGCGCGCAGTACTCATGGAAAAAGGCAAGCTTTGGGTCGATGACATTGACTCGCCAAAGCCGGGCAAAGGAGAAGTGCTCGTCGCGACAAAGGCGTGTGGTATCTGTGGCTCCGATCTACATGCTGCCAAACACACAACCGATTTTGTCCAAACTAGCATCGAAACCGGCGGCGCATTCAAGCTAACGACATTCGACCCCGTTGTCTTAGGTCACGAATTCTGCGCCGAAATCGTCGACTACGGTCCAGAAACCGATAAAACGCACGCCACGGGTCAACTTGTTTGCTCAATACCCGTACGCTTGCAGTCAGACAACAACCATTTGGCTGTGGGCTACAGTACCGAAACTCCTGGAGGGTTTGCCGAACAGATGGTTTTGTCAGAACGCATGCTTCTCCCTGTCCCCGCAGGTACGCCAGCAACCGCCGCCGCCCTGACTGAACCTTTAGCGGTAGGATATCACGCCGTTATGAAAGCCCAACTGCAGGGCGACGAGGCCATCCTAGTCTTAGGTTGTGGTCCGGTGGGACTGGCCGTGATCACAGCCTTAAAAGCCCAAAATGTTGCGCCGATCGTCGCGGCAGACTTTTCTAGTGGTCGACGCGAATACGCAACCACACAAGGCGCCGATTGGATATGCAATCCAGCAGTCGAAGACCCTTTTCAGGTATCAGAATTGCGCAAGCGCAAGTTGGTTGTATTTGAGTGCGTCGGAGTCCCAGGTGTACTTGATGATATCTTCACAAAGGCACCTCACAACACGCGGATCGTTGTCGTTGGAGTTTGTCTGCAAACCGACCATATGAGGCCCTTAGTCGCAATTAACAAAGAGCTCTCTCTGCAATTCGTCTTGGGCTATACCCCGAAAGAATTCACGCAAAGTTTGCACGCAATTGCAGATGGCACTTTCGACGTCGGTGGACTTGTTTCACACGAGGTGGGGTTAGATGAAGTGGCTGACACTTTTGTCGCTCTGGCAGACCCGGAGCGCTATGCCAAAGTGATCGTCAATCCATCCATCTGACTCTTTAGCTAGTGAATTCGCGATTCGGGGTGCCACTTCTGCACCATGGCAGAAAGCAGGTTCAACTTGATCGGCTTACTCGCGTAGTCGTCCATCCCTGCAGCGAGGCAGTCTTGCTCGTCACGGGCCATGGCGTTGGCGGTCATGGCTATAATCGGTGTGGGGCCCTCGCGCCGATCATCTAACCACTCGTTCTCACGCTTACGGATTTCTGCCGTTGCCGCCAAGCCATCTAGTTCAGGCATCTGGCAGTCCATGAAAATCATCGCATAAGGGAATTGCTCCCACATATCGATCGCCTCTCTGCCATTTGCCGCCACGTCAACTCGACAACCTAGCTTTTCGAGCATCTTGACCGCAACTCTTTGGTTGACCGGATTGTCTTCCGCTAACAAGACCCGCAGGCTTTCGCCTGTTTGTTCTATTGCCTCATCGATACCACTGTTTCGATTGGTCTCTTCACCAAACAATGCTTTCTCCAACAGTCGTCCAAAACCGGCACGCATAAGCGGTTTCAATGCGTAGCCATCCAGTCCACTTGGTGAATTGAGGTCCGACGATGTTAGCAGTACGATTCTAGTATCAGCATTACGTTCATCATCTCGAATATTCGTCGCAACAGTGAGGCCATCAACTTCAGGCATGTTGTAGTCCAAAGCGACTACCTCATAAGATCGTTCTTCCTTGATCGCTTGATCAATCATGACCGGTACTTGGCGAGGATCTAGCGTGCCGTCTACTCGCATACCAAACGACTCCGCCATCCTCTTGACGATCGTGAGACCTACAGGATTGTCATCTACCGCCAACATCCTTTTGTTTTGCAATCGCGTCGGATCAACAACTTCCTGATTTTCGACCTGATCCGTCGTTTCTAACTCGAGCTCAACCCAAAACTCGGACCCTTCACCAGCAACCGATTCAACGCCAATGGCACCACCCATCAGTTCAACGAGTTGCTTACTAATCGCCAAGCCGAGGCCAGTACCGCCAAACTTTCGCGTCGTCGATGCATCTGCCTGAGTAAAGGATTGAAACAGCTTCGCTTGTGTTTCTTGTGGGATACCTACACCAGTATCTCTAACAGAGATACGAACACGGACCGCTTCTTCTGTGGTTTCCAACGCGTGAAATGCAACCACCACGTGTCCAGACTCCGTGAATTTTATCGCGTTACCAACCAAGTTAAGTAAAATCTGTCGGAAGCGTCCGACATCCCCAACAAATGCAAAAGGCTGCTCCTCGTTGTAGTCCACATACAAATCTAGTGCTTTGCGACGTGCGCTCGATGCCAACAGCTCCATAACTTCTCGGATGGCAGAGCGAAAATCAAACGGAATCGCTTCTAGTTGCAACTTTCCTGCTTCTATCTTCGAATAGTCCAAGATGTCGTTGATCAGCGTCAGCAACGACTCCCCGGAAGAAAAAATGACCTCTGCCGTTTCCCTTTGTTCAGCCGACAGATCCATATCGAGAAGGAGCTGTGTCATGCCAAGAACCCCATTCATGGGGGTGCGGATCTCATGGCTCATCGTGGCAAGAAACTCACCTTTTGCTTGGGTCGCCGCCTGAGCCTCTTCCATCGCCACGCGAATCTCGTCCTCGTGACGTTTTCGTTCTGCAACATCTCGAATGACGATCGTAAATCGCTCATCCGCTACGTTTTCCATTCTTCTAACGGCCAGTTCTGCAGGAAATTCTGTACTATCGTGACGAGTAGCTTGTGCTGCGCGAACGATACCATCCGACATCGCATCCCAATCAGGCCGTTCTTGCGTTGGACCGAGACGTAGATAGTCCTCGAACCGAGATCCAGAAAAGGTCTCTTTGTCGATTCTCAACATTTTCAGAACCGCGGGGTTAACCGTACAAATACGACCTTCTTCGGACACCGTGACGATACCATCGGCAATATGATCGAGAACCGCACCTAGCCTCGTTACCGTACCGTTGAGTAGGTTTTCAGCAACTTTTCGGCGTGTGATGTCAGACGCAAACCCGGATAGGCGAACGTGATCGACTTCGTCGATGCCCAATTGGCCACGAACTTGTAACCAGCGATAGCCACCACCAACAGCACCCATGCGAAATTCGACGTTGAACTCACTGCCATGTTGAACGCTGTTCTCCAGAGCTTCGGCAACGACACCGACTTCTTCTTCGTGCACACGGCGCAAGAACTGATCCAAGGAGAGTTTTTCTTCATCAATCGCGAGCCACTCTCGTATGAGGTCAGACACGTATATTTGTCCGCGCTCAATATCGTATTCAAACAACCCGTCGTTGGAGCCACGTAGCGCCAACTGCATCCGTTGTTCACTCGCACGTAAGACTGCTTCTTGACTCAGTCGCTCCGTTACATCATTACCAATAACTAGTAGGGTCCGTTCAGCGCCCTCAACTAGAATCGCCTTAAACTCAAACGGATAGCTGGAGCCATCCTTGCGAAAGTGTTGATAGGCGTGGCTGATTTCGCTCCTATCGTTGAGCTGCTGGGTTAGGTTTGCGGCGATCTGAGGGTCGCGAAGATCTGGTGCAATGTCGATGACTGACATGTCTCGCAACGCTTCCACTTCATACCCTAGATTCTGGGCTGCCTGCAGATTCGCATCGAGCACGATCAAAGAATCTGCATCAATGACCATGACCTCATTGCTGCCATTTTTTAGCGCGGTTGAGAGCACCTTTAGTCTTTGGCTGGACTCGGAAATTTCTCGCACGCTAGATTGCAATGCACTTGCAAGCTGTCCGATTTCATCAGGGAGCATGTATGGCAGACGCAGCGAGCTGTCTTGGTCCTTGTCATACTGCCTCAATGCATGATGAATCTTCTGCACCGGTTCTAGAACGTTACGTTTTAGCAAAGCAAAAAAACCGCTAAGTAACAGAACCCCCGCGAGCAAACCCACAAAACCCAAGGTAGTGAGCACCTCGCTCGTGTTCGCCGCGAAGAATGACCCATCGAGTATCACGATGGCTGAGTACTCGCTGCCATATTGGGCAGTGATCGATGGGTTTTGCACCGTTACAGGAATGACAAACGCGACCCGCTCAGACCCGGCTACCTTCCAAGTTTCTGCCCCGGTCAATGGACGTAGGATAGGAATCGATGTGGCCTTGTGCGAAATCCAATCATCAACGGTAGATGCGACGATTCTCTTCTCGGAAGTCTCTATGAGTGCAATGCTCTCCAACGCCGAAGTCTTACTTCCGAGCGTCTTAACATACTCCATGAGTTCGGCCGCACTACCGTGGAGGTTGGAACTGGCCTCGAGGGCACCAACGACAATCTGGGCCTGGGCTCGAAGCTCATCCTTTTCAATACCTTTTTGGACCGACCAAAGCGTACCACCACCCACCAATGCGACGGCCAACGCCATCAACATCATCGGGAACGCCATCCTTGAAAAGAGATTTTTTGAATCGAACAAAAACAGACTCACATACAATCCATTCTTTACAGACTAGACCGCCAGAAGAGCTCACGAGCCACAACTTTTCCGGTTTTCCTACAAAGATTGTTCTGCGTCACACAAACCCGTTTACCCGCCTAGACTGAATGGATGAGCAGCAGCATCCGGCCTCTTTGCGCCTGGCTACTCGTACTGGCCCAGGTGCTCTTAGTCCAAGTCGTTTTCGCAGCAACCGCAATCGACTTAACTGCCCCGAACACCGAACTGTCAAAAACTTGGCGCTATTTGGCGGCAAACGCGACAGCACCACCAGACACCCTGCCAACCCGAGCAGATTTCCAACCGATACCTGAAGACCAAACAGGTAGTTTCGAACAATTCGATCGTGGTTATTGGTTCAGCACTCGTGTGCACAACCCAAGTGACACTGATCAGCGGAGAATTCTGGAAATTTCGCACTACCACATAAGAATCGCTCGTCTCTGGGTAATTCAAGATGGCGAGATCACGTCTATCCAAACCGATGGCTTAGCAACGGGCTTTTCAGGGAAGCCAATCCCAACTGGCAATCCCCTCTTTGACATCACAATCCCCGCTCAACAAGAACTCGAACTGGTGGTTTTTGCACACACAGTGGATCGAATGCGATGGCATACGGAGTTATGGAAACCCTTGGCATTAGGTGCGAAATACACTAACCAGCGCTTTGTGTTGGGCTTACTGTTCGGGATTATCTTGGTAATGGCGATCTACAATCTATTCATAGCGGCGATCACCAAAGAGGGATCGTACTTTTACCTCGGCACGTTTCTGATCTCGCTTCTGGTCCTGCAGGTTGTCGCCCAAGATTATGGTTCAGTCTACCTCTGGCCGGATTATCCAGTTATCTCTGGAACCCTTATTGGCCCCGCATTAATCCTCTTCTGCCTATCTTGTTTTTTGTTCAGCCAGGAGTTCCTAGGTGTCGTACGGGAAGGGGTTCACAAGTGGATCTACAAAGCCATGCTTGGCTACGCGGTTATCATGGTACCCGTCAATATGCTCTTCACGAGCCCGCAATTGATGATTGCCTCCGGAGTGCCGTATCTCCTCCCGCTCCTGGTAACTTTCGCGATTGCTATATTTCGCGCGGTCCGCGGCGATAGTCTATCCCGTCATTTCATCTTGGCCTTCAGTCCTTTGATCGCAGTACTTGTCGCCATCACTGCAAATCGCATGCTCAATTGGGGTTGGCAAACCGAACTTCCACAAATGCTTTTGGCACTTGCTTGCGCCTTAGTTTCAGTGAGTTTGGCAATCGCTATGGCATATCGGATTCGTAGTATGAGGGAGCAGCACCAAGCTGCTGAACACAGCGCCCTGTTGGCCAGATTCAAAGCCAAAGAGGCGGCGAGTGATGCCGAGGTTGCGATGCAAGAAAATCAGGCGAAGTCTGCTTTTCTTGCAACGATGAGCCACGAGATAAGAACACCGATGAATGGTGTGCTTGGTATGGCAGATCTGCTCAAACAAACAGAACTTTCTCCGCAACAACTTAACTATGTGGAAACGTTGGCTCGCTCCGGAAAGAGTTTGATGTCGATACTCAACGACGTGCTCGATTACTCAAAAGTGGAAGCCGGGCACCTGGAGCTCGAGATCCAGGACACATCGGTCGACCAACTCATTGATGATGTGGTCGTTTTGTTCAGAGAACCTATCACTCGCAGCAGCCTCCACTTGTATGTGCTAATTGACGCGGCTGTGCCACTGTTTGTCCAGATCGATGCAGGTCGCGTGAAGCAAGTGCTTTCAAACCTACTGAGTAATGCCATCAAATTCACAAAAGAAGGCAACATTCACATCCGTGTGACCATGGAACGCGATGCTTCCGGACCGGTGCTTTCTTTCCAAATCGCTGATCAAGGGATCGGCATGGAGTCTGAAGTGCTCGCTGGCTTGTTCGAGAGATTTAAACAAGCTGACTCATCCATTTCACGTCGTTTCGGCGGCACAGGACTTGGTTTGGCAATCTCAAAAAGCTTAACTGAACTTATGGGCGGAACGATCAGTGCTGCAAGCGAGCCCGGCCTTGGCACCACAATGACTTTCTCGGTCACCACGACACTGACCGGCGTTGCGCCCACTCAGAGCCAGCACGCCTCGTTCGCCTATCTTGGCAAAGATTCTAATTTCAACACCGTGTTTGCCGCACTGGCGTCCCGACATCACCTTGTGCAAGTCTCACGCGAAGAGGCAGCTATCCTCATCTTGGATCCTGACCAAACCGACACTACAACAAGCCAGCAAACCGTAGTTCTCGGCAAGGACCTTGTCCTACCGATGACAACCACCGACCTGTTACATGCTCTCGTTCTTACTCCTCACGAACCAGACAAACAAATCGACACAGAATTGCCACTCAAGGACATCAAAATATTGGTTGCAGAAGACAACGCAACTAATCGACTCGTAGTTGGAAAGATACTCAGAAATTGGGGTGCTGACGTTGATTTCGCGGAAAACGGGATCGAAGCTGTCGCACAGTGGCGAACTCTTGGGGACGAGCTGAAGCTCATATTAATGGATTGTGAGATGCCCGAGCTTGACGGTTATGGCGCGACCGAGCAGATACGCGCCCACGATGTAGAAGTTCCAATTATCGCGCTAACTGCTCATGCACTTCCGGAGTTTAAGGAACGTGCGCTCAATTCGGGCATGTCTGAATACATTACCAAGCCATTAGATAAAGCACTGCTTTTGAACGCAATCGAAGACCTCGTACTCAGGTAGTCGCAGCCGCAACCCACGATTCACGCACCAGCAACTCCTCACCATTCACTGTTACCTGCAATCGACCTGTCGAGGCCCAATATCTCACCTCTATGTAGTGGTGTTCTTCCCACTCGAGCTCGACGTTGGTCCAGACGTATTGCGGCTCACGATCGCTGGCGTCGCGTCTTTTGCGTAGACATTCATCTAAATAAAGCTCGATGGCCCCATCATCGGTCAGCCTTAGTACAAATGTCTTGTGTCGATGCGGAAACGTTAAAGAATGTGCCACTACTACCTCCAGCTCCATTCTGACCCGTGCCTCGCTGGCATTCAAATCTCTTTCAACCTAAGCTCCGGAAATGACGGATACACAAACGTTTACCAAAGTCCTGAAGACCAGAGAGGTCGTCGCACTTTCGTTTGGTGCAATGATTGGCTGGAGTTGGGTCCTGATGACCGGGGTATGGATCACCGAAGCGGGTACGCTAGGCACGCTGATAGCATTCGCGGTCGGAGGTCTCGCGATCACCTTGATCGGTTTGACCTATAGCGAGCTTGCAGCGGCGATGCCAAAGGCCGGTGGGGAACATGTTTATACCCACAGAGCACTTGGTGCCAATTGGAGCTTTGTGTGCACCTGGGCGTTACTGTTCTCCTACCTCAATGTCTGTATGTTCGAATCGGTCGCCCTGCCGACGGCTATTGAATACCTCTTCCCTCAAATCCGCATAGGCACTCTTTGGTCAGTACTCGGCGCAGATGTAGATCTAGGCTTTGCGATCATCGGTGCCTTCGGTGCAGCTGTCGTAACGTGGGCAAACTATGTCGGAATCAGAACGGCTGCGTTTGTGCAAACAGTCGTTACCGCCCTCATCCTAGTGTCAGGTGCACTCCTTATCTCAGGTGCCGTCGTGTTCGGTGACACTGCCAACGCCCAGCCCTGGCTCGGAAGCGGCGTGAGCGGCATTCTGGTCGTTTTTATCATGGTCCCCGCAATGTTGATTGGCTTTGACGTCATCCCCCAATCAGCTGAAGAGATTGATTTGCCGCCCAACAGGATCGGTCGCCTTTTGGTGATCTCTGTGTTCTGCGCTGTCTTGTGGTATATCGGCGTTGCTGCCGCAGTGGGCTTTGGCTTACCAGGTCCCCTACTCGCTGAATCAACGATGGCCACCGCCGACGCTGCCGCACACCTGTGGGGCATTCCCGGAGCCGGTTATCTACTGGTGTTCGGTGGTGTTTGCGGCATCCTGACGAGCTGGAACGCTTTCGTCGTTGGTGCCTCCAGGGTGCTCTATGCACTCGCTAAATCGGGCTTTATTCCAGACGCGTTTGGCAAACTACACCCCAAATATCACACTCCCTATATCGGCATCTTGACGATTGGCGCGCTGTCCATGATCGCGCCGCTGTTCGGCCGAACAATCTTAGTCTGGTTAATCAACACCAGTAGTTTTGCCGTAACGATTGCCTTTCTATTCGTGGCGATTTCTTTTCTGGCCTTGCGCAGGCATGAACCAGAGATGCCCAGACCATTTCAAATTACACACCCACGCCTTGTCGGTTATGGGGCTATCGTCATGTCCCTCGCGCTCCTCGCTGGGTTTTTCCCCTGGAGCGATAGCGCTCTTGTCTGGCCCGATGAGTGGCTCACAATTCTCGTTTGGGTGGTGTTAGGTGCACTCCTCTTGTTTCGTTTCCAACGAAAAGAGCATCTCTAAGCAGTCTCGCTAACAAACATTCTCTCCAAGTGAGCCCGGTCCAACGGCTGCGTCAACTTGGAGACGACTACCGTCATGATTACGGACACAAGTTCTCCCATTGCTGCGCAAGACCAAGGATTTGGTGATTCAATCACCAGCCAAGTAACTGCATCTTGCATTAATCCTGGAGAAAACCACTCTGGCTGGATCATCGCATTGAACGTGATGATGAACACAAAGCCGCCCGACAGGAGTCCAGCAAAAGCCCCAGCCTTTGTGACCCCCCGCCATATGGCACCGAGAATCAGGGGTCCTGCAAAGGCCGCCATCATACAGCCAGTGCCAATCCAAACGATGAGGGTGACGTTAGTGTCTAGCATGGACCAAGCCAAAAGCGTACACAAAATCATGACGACCACAGTTGCTATGCGGCTGATCGTAAGCACTTTCGCTTCGACTTCTGCCTCACTTAAGTGGGATTGATAGCGGGGCACAAACGTTAATCGATATAGATCGTTGGCGATGATCTGTGACGAGGACACCACTAGCCCATCCGCCGTTGACATCACAGCAGCCAGAATGCCCACACCCAATAGTGCGGCAAACCAAGTTGGGAACAGCTCAATGAAGAGGAGCGCCAACGCTTGATTGCCGTTAACACCCTCGCCAAGTATGGCGCGTGCCATAATGCCGCCAAAACCGAGCATGCCCAGAATCAAGCCAAATGCAAAAGCAAGTTTCATAAATGTCATGCGCTGCTTTGGCTCTTTGAGTGCCCACAGCTTGTTACCAATGTGGGGTAGTAAGCCGAGCGGAATATGCGCAAGAAGAATCGCTACCACCGACCACCATGAGTGATAGAGCACGTCATTTGGGTTGAGCCAACCCACCAGATCAGGATCGTGCCCAGCAACTATGTCGAGCATTCCATCCAAACCACCATCCACGCCGAAACCCGTTATGAACATGCCTGTAACAAGCAAGCCAACCGCGACCATTATGAAGCCCTGCACTCCGTCCGTGAGGATATCTGCATGCGCTCCACCCATGACCACGTAGATCATTAGGACCGCGGCCGTAACCCCGAGCGCAACTGCAGGTGAAATACCCAACATTATTTCGAACATGACGATGCCCGAGACCAGTTGGCCCGCGAGATAAAAGAACAAAGATAAGGAGAAAACCGATACTAAGATTCGGATCCAGTCAGACTGGTAGCGCTGCCCTAGGTACTCGGGAATAGACCGACTGCCAAACTCATGACCACTGTTAGAAATTAGTCGTAGGCAAATCAGAACGCCGAGGTAAACACCGATCGGGTACAGGAATACAGACCAGATCGCCGCGGTACCCGCGTTGTAGGCAATCCCAGGAAAGCCCACGAAAGTGGCACCACTAGCTGTTGTAGCAGCAAAAGCGAACGCTAGAAAGAGAGGTCCGTAGCCACCGCGAGCAGTTGCGAAGTCATCTGCATTGCTAACTTTACGCTGCCCGACGATACCGAAATACAGCATCATCCCGATATAGCCCACCAAAAAAATCCATGACCAAGCAACTAGGTCCATGTGTCTCCCCAACATCGGCATTTCTATTGGCCGCTAGCTTAGCAGGTGTTCAGAAGAGATCCATTTGTCTATCGTTTGCGCGTGGCTTAATGCGGGCGGGTTTGTTGAAGAGGTCCAGCGCCAGCGGCTTCAGCTCTCGGCCATACAGCCCTTTGGCCCTGGCTGCTTTGTTAAACCTCGCTTCAACCAATTCGGCAATCTGGCCTTGGCCGCGGAAACGAGTGTGCCAGCCTGATTTGTATAGCTCCCCACCGCGAGTATCTCGGATTGCCGCGAGGACCCTCTTTGCACGATCCGGAAAGTGCAATTCCAACCATTCTGTAAATAGGGGTGCCACTTCTAACGGCAACCTAACGAGTATGTATCTCGCGGCCTGCGCTCCAGCATCAGCAACAGCTGCGACGAGCGCTTCAATCTCGTCATCATTGATAAAGGGGATGACTGGCGCGATCATCACGCCGGTGGCGATATTCGCAGCCCGCAATTCAGCCACGGTCCGCAGCCGGGCCGCAAGGGATGCAGTCCTCGGTTCAAGCTTTGTTTTGAGGCTATTGCTCAACGTCGTTACGCTGATATTGACTTGAACAAGGTCGTGTTCCGCCAGCTCCTGTAACAGATCCAGATCCCGCAGGATCAATTTGCTCTTAGTGACAATACTTACCGGGTGGCGCAGTTCCAGCAGGGTCTCAAGTATTTCTCTCGTTACCCGTTGTGAGCGTTCGAAGGGTTGATACGGATCCGTATTTGTTCCCATTGCAATCACGCTACATTCGTAGCTGGGTCTCGATAGTTCGAGTAACAAGTGTTCGCGTGGATCTGATTTTCGAAAAATCTTCGTTTCAAAGTCGAGCCCCGGAGAAAGGTCGAGATAGGCATGTGTCGGTCGGGCAAAGCAGTAGATACAGCCGTGTTCACACCCCTTGTACGGATTGATGGATTGATCAAACGGGATGTCTGGGGATTTGTTGGTCGTGATGAGCTTTTTAGTCCGATCTATAAAGAGCTCTGTCCCCGGTGCGCGATCATCAGCTCGCGGATCTATACCCCAACCATCATCCACAGCCACCGTCCGAGCTTGAACAAATCGGCTCTGAACGGTGTTCGCACTACCCCGGCCCTTTATAAGTGAATCGATAGGCAAACTTGGGATAGATGAATCTGAGATAGATGAATTTGGGATAGGTAAATCTGACCGAGTCTTGTCCTCCATGTCTGCTACCAAAACTGGAACGGCCGATCAGCTTAAGGTAATACTGTATGTATGTACAGTATTACTATGCCTTTCAGCCCGTTAATCCAGCAAACGCAATCCTTACAAATTCTGTGTTATGTTTTCTAATTACGTGTGAAATCGGGAAGTTTAAAAATGATCGTCGTCAACGCCAAAATAGAAAGTGATGTGCAATCAATCGCTGCAATGAAAGATGCCATCAACGCGATGGAAGCCGCTAGCCGTGCCGAAAGCGGCTGTCACGATTACACATTTAGCGTGGAGCTAAACGACCCGGCAGTTCTGCGCATAACCGAGCGCTGGGATACCATGGACGACCTCAATGTTCATTTTGCGACACCTCATATGGCCGAATTCCAAGCAGCGATGGGAGCCCATCCGCCAAAAAGTGTTGTCGCAACATTTTACGAGGCAACCGAAGTGGATCGTCCTGGCGCATGATTACAATCTGGGGTGGTGCCACAGCCCGCACCGTCCGTGCCCATTGGATGTGCTACGAGCTTGGGCTTGAGTACGAACCCAAACTCATAGGCTCGCGAACAGGTGCGACGCAGTCCGAAGAGTTTCGCGCTTTGAATGCGAAAGAGAAAATACCTGTACTGGTTGATGACGATTTCGTGATCTCAGAGAGCGCCGCGATCGTCACCTATCTCGGCGACACTTACGGTCCAGACACAGGGTTAGTACCAAAACCTTATACTCGCGAACGTGCCCTCTACAACCAATGGCTCTCATTCATCCAAATGGAACTCGATGCGCATACTTTATACGTCATGCGCAAACATCGTGACCTCTCTGACCTCTATGGCGAAGCCCCCGCAGCTATTACCACAGCGATAGAGGGTTTCCAAAAACAAGTGAGCGTTGCCGACACTGAGCTGTCCAACTCCGACTATCTTGTTGCCAATACTTTCACGGGCGCTGATTTAATGATGACAACGGTTCTCAGCTGGGCAAAGGCATATGGGGTTGCCATTACGCCAAGGTTAGACGCATATGCGAAATTGCATATGTCACGACCAGCCTATCGAACCGCAGCAGAACTAAACTTTAGTATCAGAGCTGGAGCTTGAAACACGCTTCGCTTTGCGACGGCAATACCACATCCACGCAAAGCTCGCTACTACGAGCAACGGAAATCCAAAAATCGACTTCGATATCCAACCCGCAGAGAGGCTAGAACCGTACAGCTTTTCGACCAACAGAAATCCAATCAAAATATCTAGGCACAGCAAGATAACAGAGAGCTGGATAATGGATGAAACTGTGCGCATTGCGCGAGCCGACGTGTTCTTTGCAAAAAAACCTAAAAACAAAAGATACAACGCAAACGCAATGAGGTGATACAAGTTACTAACATGCAGAAACACGGAAAATTACTCCCTAACAAGCACTGACTGGACGAACGCAACCCGCTCAGAGACAGATCCTTCTGGAACCACCTCTAACTCGAAATCCAGACTGAGATACCACTCAGACAACTCGGCGTACACCCGCCGAGAATCATCGAGCGATTGGTCACGTTCATTGTCTTGTCGGTATATTTCCGGCCACGTTGGAAAGATAAACACAGATTTATTGAATGCATAGTTCTGCAACCGTTTTGCACACTCCACTTGCGTCAACAAACCCGCGCCTTTACACATCGCTAAGCCATCCACTAAACCGCGATCAAAAAAGATCGGTCCTACATGATCTCGGAGGCGTTCGTACTGAACCATATCCTCGTCGAGAATCTGTTGTGCAAAATCAAGAGGCTCTGGACGCGGCGAAAGCCCCTTCTTATGTCTTAACTTTATGATTGCCCGAGCTGTCTCAGGTACACACTGGTAACCAAGCGTGGCCAATTCGCTCAAGAGCGTAGTTTTGCCGCTACCTGGTCCGCCAGTAAGAATGCACATTTGCGAAACAGTCACGCCAGTGTTAGGTGCATTTCGAGATTACCTCGCTCATAGCGCGAGTCGGAATATTGTGTCGCAACAAAACCTGCTGCGGTGTACAAGCCCAACGCCGGTGCAAGAATATCGTTGGTGACAAGCATCACCTCATCAGCCCCTTGAGCACGAGCAAAGTCTAAGCAATGATCCATCAGCAACTTGGAATACCCTCGGCCCTGTCGATCAGGGCGTACAGCCATCTTTGCCAGTTCAAAAACACACTTTGAAGCTTCTTTCGTCGGTTTCGGCATCTGTTCTGCCGCCTGTTTTGGAACCTCTTTTGGAACCTCTTTTGGAACAATAGCCACAGTTCCCACGGGCTCCCCATCCTCGAGGACAAAAAAAATTTCACCGCCGGGCTCAAGTGCATATTTAACGGGGTTATCGAGCGCTTTTCGGTCTTCCTCTTCCACTTTGAAGTAATGTTCAATCCACTGATAATTGAGCGCCGCGAAGGCGGCAGCGAACTGTTCGTCAAACTTCACAACCGACACGTTCATCGATCTAGCTGCCCGTCAACCAATCGAATATTCTGGGGTTTTCCTCACTCGGATAAGTGTGCGACAGATCCTCTATCTCGCGATAGACAACCTCAGCGCCAGCCGCCAAAAAGGAATCGTTAGCGCTGCGCGCCATGTCAACGGGAAACATCCAATCCAACGCGCCGTGCATCAGGTATATCGGTAGCCCCTTTAATCGTTCGGGATCAGCAACTTCAGTGAGCATAGGGTGAAAAGAGGCTGAACTCGGCGCGAGATGCGTAAATGGAGAATCATTCTGCAAGCCTGATACGTAGCTGAACGTTCCGCCATCAGACATACCCGTCAACAACACCTTCTCTTCATCAATCTGCCAATGCTCTTTCGCGTAGTCGACCATCGCCTGTAGGTTTGCCGAATCGATGTCTGGACCCATCAAGGACCATGTTGAATCTTTTGACGTTGGACTGATCAGAATCGCGTTGCGGGACCGTGCAGTTCGCAGCCACGTCCATAGAAAACTCCGTCCGTGGCCGCTGCCACCATGCATGGCGACAATGAGCGGCACTGTTTCATCGTCATAATACTCAGGCACATACATCGAGAAACCACCGCGCTCATCCGGACCATTCGCCGCGTGCATAACCCCTACATTTTCGCGCGAGGCGTCGGCTTGGCCGATCTTCGTCAATAGAGCCTCATCCTCGCGTTGCTCAGGATTGAGAAAAAAGCGACTGACAGGCGGCAACATTTGACCCACAGGGTAAATCGCTTCAAGCGCCTTCGTGTTGAAACCCATCGCCCGATAAGCGGCCATGACCGGATTCGATTGATTTGGCGCACTCAAGAATTCATTGAATGCGCGCATAGCGAGTTCACTGCTTTCTCGCACGTGGGCAGCAAAACCGCGCAAATGATCCGGCCACTCAATGCCGTTGAAGCTATCAAGCCCTTCCTTCAGCGGCGCTCGAAATGACTCTACTTCGCTGGTCAACGCTAATACGTTTGGCGGATGCAGGTGGCGCCCTGCTCGTTGTAGTACATCGATGCCCGTTAGGAGCGGTGGTACTAGCGCGGTGGTGGCTTCGAGTAAGGTATCGGTGTCGCTCGTGTTCTCTTCCGTCATAAGTATTGATCAACTCTGCTCGCAGACAACCAATATACTCCCATCCGACCACTGAATCCTCCGTCAGTGGGTTATCAACAGCCTCTGACCTTTCTAGTATAGTGTTGAGAGAATTCAGAGGAATCCAGAGCGAGACACAGTTATGGCTGAAGCAAAGTCACCTGCCCCTGCATCGTTTGATCGTGCCCAGGAAGACGTTGGTAACGTCCAATTGCTCGAACACGTGAATCTCACTGTCCCCGACCAGGGCATCGCGTCTATGTTCTACGTGACTGGTCTAGGCTTTACTCGAGACCCGTACATAGATTTTGGCACGCTCAATATGTGGGTCAACTTAGGAGACCAACAGTTCCATCTCCCCACCAACAAAGCCCAAGTCCTACGTGGTCATATTGCTGTCGTCGTACCGAGTCTCGAAGGCCTTCTGAAGCGGCTCAAGTTTGCTGGTCGGGGTCTAACCGATACGCAGTTCGCCTGCCAAGAAGCAGATGGCTATGTGCAGCTCACATGTCCATATGGAAATTCCATCAGAGCTTATGACCCGTCAGGCTTTGACCGTATGGATATCGGCATGCCTTACGTCCAGTTTGACGTGCCGCCAGGTGTCAAAGAAGGTATAGGCCGCTTTTACGAAGCAGTCCTAGACTGTGCGACCCGAATCGAAGGGGACAGTGTCAAAGTAGACATGGGCACCAACCAGGAGCTGATCTTCACTGAAACCGATGCACCAATCCCAGCCTATGACGGCCACCATCTCGCAATTTACGTAGCAAACTTTTCCGCTCCCCATGGATGGCTCGCTGAGAGAGATTTAATTAGCGAAGAATCGGATCAATTCCAATATCGCTTTGAAAAGATCATCGACCCTCAGAGCGGCGATCTACTGTACGAAATCGAGCATGAAGTCCGCTCTCTCAGTCATGCTATGTACCGACGCCCGCTCGTCAATCGCAACCCCGAAACCAACTTCTTCACCTACCGCAAAGGCAACGAACAGTTCAGCCCAGCGGCCCGTTCTTAGGACCCACATGAGCCAAGCAGTCGATTTTTTTACGGCCGACAACGAACCCTACTATTTGCCTCTAGGTGACGAGATTGAAATTTTTCGTGCCGCTTATAGTGCTCGTCTTCCCGTTCTGCTCAAGGGTCCAACAGGTTGCGGTAAGACTCGGTTCGTCGAGCATATGACCTGGCGGCTCTACCGAGAAACAGCTAATCCGTTGGATGTCCCATTAGTCACTGTATCGTGTCACGAAGACCTAACCGCGACAGACATGGTTGGGCGCTATCTATTAAAAGGGGATGAAACGGTCTGGGCAGACGGGCCTCTTACCCGGGCAGTTCGCACTGGAGCCATTTGTTATCTAGACGAAATTGTCGAGGCGCGCAAAGATACAACGGTCCTTATCCACTCTCTGACTGATCATCGGCGCATACTACCGATCGATAAAACCGGCGAACTCGTTTCAGCTCATCCAGAATTTCTACTCGTCATTTCCTACAATCCCGGTTATCAATCTGTGCTGAAAGACTTGAAGCCAAGTACCCGACAGCGTTTCGTCTCCCTAGAATTCGACTACCCTGAAGTCGAGACCGAAGCGAAGATTATCGCCCACGAATCTGGACTACCCTTGGATGCCGCAGAACGCCTCGCCGTTATCGGAGAGCGTGTGCGCAATTTGAAACAACACGGTTTCGAAGAAGGTGTGAGTACGCGGCTCTTGATCTATGCCGCCGATTTGATTGCGGCCGACATCTCACCGCGTCGTGCTGCAGAGGTGGCGATCGTCACAGCTATCTCCGATGATCCCACAGTACAGCAGGCTGTCGCTGATATTGTCGACGTTATCCTGCCTTAATGCAGATTCTGGCCGAGATTGAAGAGCCGTTAGCGCTCTTTACAGAGGGGATTGCAGGTAGGTACTTCCACATTCGGACTTCCGAGGAGTTTGCCTCCCACCGACGACTCGCTTTAGGCGATGATGGCACCGGTCAAACCAGCGACACGATTTTCCTGCCCGAATCCCTCGACTCACCTAGTGCGGCAAGCTATCGCGTCCTCGTCATGGAACAAATCGGACTGCGCGAATGCGGTACGTTCGGATTTCGAATGAGCACAGCGCTCGAGCAGCTGCCAGCACTTGCCGCTCGCTATACCGAACCTCGTGGTTTGACCGCTCGTACTGGGGACTTCCACCTGCTTTTCGGCGTGTTCGCACAACCCGCACTCGCAGCAGATATTTTTAACTTGGCCGAAAAAGCTCGGATTCTGGGTTACTTACTGCGTGCCTATCCAGGGATACGTCGCCACGTTGAGCAGTACCACGGCTATCTTCTTAGTCTGACTGGGCCAAGCAACGACGCCCTAATAGCCGGGAAACGCCAGGTCTGGGGCGAGTTCTCGGGTCTCTGGCCAGAATATTGCCAAAGCTTGGAGAGACTAGTAACCGAGGCCCAAACCACAGACAGTGTCTACACCAGCGTTGAAATTCTTCTCCAGTACTACGATCAAATCGAAGGTGCCTACGTTTTCACCGAGACGACACCCTATGCCCAACAAGAAGAATCGCTCCCAGACTGGTTAGCTCGGGAAGAACGTATCGAGGAATGGGAAGAGCAGGTTGATCAGCTTTCTATGGCCATGGCTGTAGAAATGTTGGAAGCAGAAGACGTCGAAGCCGAACGCGGAGAAGCGGGCGATGCCGCGGTTCGTGAAGCAGACGTAGACATCAAATCCCTAATTGATGAACGCGACACGATGAAGCGGCGCATCGACATGGAAAAGTCTTCGGTCCAGCATGCCTTAGGCGCGGATCGATCTAACGCGCGCAGCTATCGCTATGACGAATGGAACTACCTCGAACACCGTTACCTCACCCACTGGTGTCGCGTGTTTGAAGAGCCTCTTGTTGGCACATCTGATGATGATACGACAGAGCTGCAACAAGTCATTAAACACTTCCAGCCTCTAGTTCAAAAACAACTCGAGCAGATTCGCCCAACGGGTTTACAACGTGTCACTCGCGTTCAAGATGGTGATGAGCTTGATCTAAACGCAATCATTGAAGCACGTCAGGATATACGCGCAGGGCACAGTCCGAGCGAACGGTTCTATTCTCGCAAAGAACGTATGCACCGCGACGTATGCGCGATTTTTCTCGTCGATCTATCTGCATCTACCGACGATCCCATCGAGCCGCCCGAACCCTACGACTGGTCAGAGTACGATGAGGATGGGTTCCCAAATCTACGCGATCCTTGGGATACTTCGCTCGACGATGATGTTGAGGACGAAGAGCCAAAACGCAAAATCATCGACATTCAACGTGAAGCCATGGTCGTTATGGCCAGTGCCCTCGATTCGCTGGGGGACAGCTACGGCATCTACGGGTTTTCAGGATATGGGAAAGATTGTGTCGAAGTCTTTGTTGCGAAGGAGCCGAACCAAGGATTTTCTAAACAGTCTTTACAAGCAATTGCAGCCATGAAGCCCAAGCGCAGTACACGCATGGGTCCGGCGATCCGTCACAGTACACACAAGTTGATGCAATCCGGGCATGCCATGAAGGTACTCATGGTCATCAGCGATGGCTTTCCGCAGGACTCAGACTACGGTCCAGATCGTGGCAATCACGATTACGGTGTGGAAGATACGGCTAAGGCGATCGTTGAGGCACAACAAAAGGGCGTAGAAACTTTCTGCGTGACGGTTGACCGTTCGGGCAACGACTATTTAAAACGAATGTGCCCTGATTCGCGCTATTTGATCATTGAGGAAATGGAAGACCTCCCGGATCAGCTATCCAAAGTTTATGCGGCCTTAACCGGGCGCTAAAGTGTAGGGGTTAAAGTGACTTGGCGCTAAAGTGACCGGCCGCTAAAGCCTCACAGACGACACACAAAAAAGGCGCCTATTGGCGCCTTTCTTATACCGGTATCCGGTGTCTAGTCATCTCCACCAAAAGCCATTAGCAGATGCAATATAGACATGAACAGATTGTAGATCGTCATGTACAACGTCACCGTTGCAATAATGTAGTTAGTTTCACCACCGTGGATGATCGAACTGGTTTGCCAAAGGATCAGTGCACTCATCAACAACACAATGCCTGCGCTGATCGCCAACTGGAACGCGCCAAGATCAAACAACAGACCCAAGACAATCGCGCCTAGCATCGCAAACATGCCGACGGTGATAAATCCTGACAGAAAACTGAAGTCTTTCTTGCTGACAATCGCATAGCCACTTAGGCCAATGAACGTAAAGGCAGTCATACCCATCGCCAGAACGATGTTTGTCGCACCACCGGGTATCTGCGCGACCATCGACAGGACCGGCCCTAAAAAGAAGCCGATAAATCCAGTATATGCGAACACAGAGACGAGACCCATCGCGCTGTTCGCAGTCTTATGGACCAAGAAACTCAAACCTAGTACACCGCCCAAGAAGATCCAGGGATTGATCATCCCAACACCCATCACGGCGGCTGCAAATGCCGTTAAAGCGCTAAAACCGAGTGTCATCGCGAGCAGCATGTAGGTGTTGCGCAGTACCTTACTAACCTCTAACTGAGATAGTCCCGCGATCGAAGCGTTCGGCATTCTGCCGCCGCCTATTACTCTTTCGCCTATTCCTCGTTCGTTTGCCATAGACAATTCACCTTTATTGGATGCTACAAACCCTAATATTGGGACATTTCCAGGTAATTGCAAGTCCATGAAGCAACGCATAACGTGGAGTCCGTCACAGCACTCAGGACAACACGCGCGTTGGAAAAGTATGACGTCATTATCGTCGGCGGGGGCATTATCGGCGCGAGCATCGCCTATCACCTAGCCACAGAGACAAATCGTAGGATTTGCCTACTAGAACGCAATCAACTGACTTCAGGCACCACCTGGCATGCGGCGGGATTGGTCGCAGAGCTACGTGCTAGCGCTAATCTGACTCGACTCGCACGCTATAGCGGAGAACTTTACGAGTCGCTGGAAGATAGCGGTGAGGGGTTAGGTTTTCGACGTGTCGGCGCCCTAACCCTGGCCAAAAACGAATCGCGAGCTTACGAGTTAAAAAAACAGGCAGCGATGGCTCGGCACAACCAAGTCGAATGCGATTGGCTCACAGCAGCAGCGATATCTGACCGGTTCCCGCATATCCAGACGAAAGACCTAGTGGGCGGCGTTTTTATGCCCAATGACGGTCAGACCAATCCAGTCGACACAACCGTGGCCCTCGCCCGTCTTGCGAAAAACAACGGCGCTGACATTGTCGAACAATGCGAGGTCAGTGAACTCATCGTGGTCCGCGATCGGGTCAAGGGCGTCATCGCAAATGGCGAGCAACTTGAGGCAGAGCAAGTCGTGCTGGCTACTGGGCTTTGGACCCGCGATTTAGGGAAGTCTGTCGGCGCCGACTTTCCCCTATATCCCGCAGAGCACTTTTACGCCGTCACCGAACCTATCGAGGCTGCAGGCCCAATCGTGCGTATTCCCGACGATGGGATCTACGTCAAACCGGATGCAGGCAGGCTCCTCATCGGTAGTTTCGAACGTGAAGCAAAGCCGATCAGCGCAACTCAGTTACCAGACGAGGCCTTCATAGAGCTGCCATTCGACCTTGACCACTTTTTACCCTATTTAGAGGCAGGCTTGGCGCGTATCGAGGGAACCGAAAATCTCGGTATCCGGACCTGGTTCAACGGCCCTGAGAGCTTTACACCTGACGGTCGCTACATGTTGGGCGAGTCCCCTCAAGTTGAGCAACTTTTTGTCGCGGCAGGGTTCAATTCCATCGGCATCCAATCAGCAGGTGGTGTCGGCAAAGTCATGACCGAGTGGCTTGAAAAACGCAGACCTCCGCTGGATTTATGGGAGGTCGACGTTAGACGGTTTTCCCCGTTTCAGAACGAAGATGACTATCTCGTTCAGAGAACCGCCGAAAGTTTGGGTTTGCTGTATGCCATGCACTGGCCATACCACCAGCATGAAAGCGCGAGGCATCAACGTTGCTCGCCGCTGTATGAGACCTTGGCCGCACAAGGCGCTTGTCACGGCGAACTCGCTGGCTGGGAGCGACCAAATTGGTACGCAAGTCCAGATCAATCGCCAACCTATGAGTATTCATACGGCCCGCAAAACTGGTTCGAAAACGCGCGGCGCGAATGCGAAGCCGTTCGCAACGACGTCGCTCTGTTCGATCAATCAAGCTTCGCTAAATATCGCGTAACTGGGCTAGATGCCTGCGCGTACCTGGACTATCTATGTAGCGCTAATGTCGATGTCGAGCCTGGGCAAACGGTGTACTGCCAATGGCTCAACGCTGCCGGTGGCATCGAGGCTGATATCACGGTTACACGCCACGATGAGCAGGACTTTTGGGTCGTCTCCGCTGCGGCAAGCGTCGTACGTGACCTCCATTGGATGCATCAACACGCTCGCCGTTACAATGTTGAAATCACGGATATCACGCAGGATTGGGCAGTCATTGGTGTCATGGGGCCCAGTGCTCGTGTGCGCCTTCAGCCTTATGCCGATGTCCCACTGAACAACCGAGACTTTCCCTTCGCAACTTCCCAACAAATCGAATTAGCAGGCCACGAAGTAGTCGCGACTCGACTGACCTACGTAGGCGCGCTCGGCTGGGAACTCTACATCCCCAAACAAGATGCCTTAGCGGTCTACCAGACAATCACTCAATCACCCATACAACACGCCGGATATCACGCCATGGATTCTTTGCGAATAGAGAAAGCCTACCGACACTGGGGACATGACATCTGCGATGAAGACACGCCGCTAGAAGCAGGGCTCGGTTTTACGGTCGATTGGAGCAAAACCAAAACTCTGGGACTAGCCGCACTCGCGGCGCAAAAGGAACAGGGGCTAACTAGGCGTCTCATCCTCTTTAAGCTCATCGACACCCAAGCCCTAATGACGCACGAAGAACCGATCTGGAGCGACGGAAAACGAGTTGGCAAAGTCACTTCAAGCGCGTTTGGCTATAGCGTTAATGCTAGCCTTGCCTTCGGCTATGTGGAGACCGAGCAAGGTGTGACACGCAAAGAAATTCTAAACAAGTCATACACAATTGAGATTGGCGACCGCCACTTCGAAGCGATACCTCAGCCACGCGCGGTCTACGATCCAGACAACGAGGAAGTTCGGTGCTAGCGAGAACTAACGTACTGTGAATCCCGTCTATTTTGCAGACACTCGCCGTGCTGTTATGGATGCGGCCTTAGTTATGGCCGCGCGGGAGGTGGAATATGTCGTTGAGCAAACCGGCAACGGCTGGGCATTGCTCGTCGCCGAAGAAGACTTGGCCCGCGCAAGCAGTGAACTGCACACCTACTGGCGCGAGAACGCACCACCATCAATCACACCCCGAGACGTCGAAATTGTGGACTCTGGCTGGTTTGGCGTACTCGGCTACTTAGCCATTATTTGGTCTATCCCCGCCATTCAGTCATGGACCAACTTCGACCTGAGCGACGCAGGACATCTGCACGCCGAGGCAGTTCGCTCGGGTGAGATTTGGCGCGTGATTACCGCCCTCACCCTACACGGTGATCTCGGCCACATCTTTTCTAATTCTTTGTTTGGCGCCTTGTTTGGCTTGTTCGTAGGCCGCCACCTTGGTTCTGGCTTAGGTTGGCTGTTGGTCCTCGGCTGCGGCGCGATCGCAAATTTCACTAATGCCTGGATCCAGCCAGATGCTTTCCGTGCTGTCGGCGCGTCGACCGTAACATTTGCTGCCTTAGGTCTTGTCCCCGCTTTTGCTTGGCGACGCGGTTACTTTAGAGGCAACGGTCTGAAGCGCGGCTTCGCCCCTATCTTTGCCGCCATATGCATTCTGTCCTATACCGGTTTTGGGAGTGAACGAGTCGACGTTGGCGGCCACGTGTTCGGCTTTACTTACGGGATCATCGCCGGACTGCTCTTTGCTGAAATCAACCTCAAGGCGCGCTCGCGTGGGGACCAACAGCGAGCCGGGATCATGGCCCTCATAGTCGTCTCAACGGCTTGGCTTGTAGCACTCTAGGCGAGCGAGCGAATAAACTCGACCACCGCAGTTGGTGCTTCAAGGGGCAGCATATGACCCGCATCTAATTGGGACAAATTGCAGTTGGGGAAAACGGTTGCGATCTGTTCATAGAACTTGAGCGGAAAGTGGCCGTCTTTTGCGTGTACGAGATCGACCGGAATGTTAACCATGGGTGCATAATCAAACAGACCTAGCGATCCGGTCGTTGCGAAAATGTGGGCTTCGACGGTTGGATGGCATTTTAATTCAACCTGACCGTCATCACGATCGCGCATACCCTCATCAAGGTAAACGGCAAAGGCACGGTCGTCCCACGGTGCGAACAGAGGTTTCTCTCGCCATCCGGCGTGAGCCGCCTGTCGTGACTCCCAGATATATTTCCGCTTCAAAGTTTGCTCCACCAGCCCCGCTCGCATGGACGGCGTGGTTTGCCACTCGATACCCATCTGTGCGGCAAGTTCTTCGGTTGGGTGAATGGGTGGATCCAACATCACGAGCCGGTCCATTAAACCCGGCGATTTCGCCTCAGCACCGGCGAGGAGTATCCCGCCAAACGAGCTACCTAATCCAAGCGCTATCCGTTCGTGTTGTGTTTCTACAAGAATCAATTCAGTCACACTGATGATGTCCTGCACAAACACGTCCCAGCCGTAATCATCCGGGACCGTTAGATGTTCGCTATCGCCATGCCCCCGCGCATCGATCGCGATGACGTGGTAGCGATCCGTTAGCTGGGTTGCGACAAGTGCCCAAAGGGCAGCGCACATACCATTGGCGTGCTGTAGAACTGCAAGCTCACCACTGCCGCCAAAGTCCCATCCGCCAATCTCAATCTGACCGCCTGTCTGTCCGGCGTTCGCTATTCGCCAATTTCGGCGCTGCGCTATCTCATCCAATTTCATGCTTTTCCTTTACGGCCTCATCCGCCCATTCACACAGACGCATGAGCGCCATTCCTCGGGCCCGGTATTGTTCGTTCACGTCTACTCGATCAGCTATCGCTTCTCCACCATAGCTAAGCTGATGCGCGTCCTTTGCTCTCGCTAGCAACAGCGGTGCAAGCCAAACATATTTCACAGCCGAGGCATGGAGGTAACGACGCAACGGCAAGTCTAAGCCAACGTCGAAGTCAGCTAAACCAGCCGTGTAGGCACGCCACATCGTTGACTCAAGGACACCGATGTCCTCTCCGGCAAAAAAACCATCGAAAATCGCATCAGGGATGAAATTACCAACATCCTCTACGAGCGATCCAGAACCAAAGAACGCCCAATCTATGAGCACCACCTCATCACGCTCAGTAACAATCACATTGTTCGGCCAAAAATCTAAGTGACACGGTGATTGCGGCGCACTCTCCAACAATTCCCATAGAAGCTCTCGATTCGCATAAAGCGATGCCAAGCCGTCGGCAAGCTCAGATGGCCAATTTTCCTTTATCAAGGGTTGCGCCCAGGCGCTACGTCCTTTTTGAGTCCGGGTGGTTAATAGCTCGTAATCGGCAGGTTTCGACTGCGCATAGTTACGCAAGAACCGCTGGCTGGTCCACTCTGGCAATGGCCAATCGTCGTCAAAAGCTGGCCCTGTGCATGGCCCCAAGCCTTAGCGATCAAGCCACAATCTTGCAGTGTTAGATCACTGCCTGTACGGCCGATGACGTCTTCCATCGTAAGCTCGATCGTCTCCTGCGACCGAACGAGAGAAATCATCGTCGGTAGTCGAACACCGGTACCCACCATATGATCGTTTAGTCTACTTTCGTAAACATTTGCCTCTCGCGCCCAGTAGTTCCAATGGCGCGGCTCAGTACTAGCACGCCACTCTACAGGTGTATCCTCACGATTCTTGCAACTGAAGGCTTTGACGACGACCGTTTGACCATCGACCACACGCCGCTCAATCCTCTCTGTCACAGCGTTCTTAGGGTTGTGCACGAGGGTTTCTGACATCTAGCAGACCTTAATCTTCGTTCACTTTTGGTTCAGCTTACTTCTAGTATCGTGCTAACTAGGGACATCAGGGCAATGAAGTAGTGGGGAACGCTCATGCGCATACAATCTAGCTATCATACGGTTTCACCAATATACCGACTGCTCACGCTACTCGGGATCTTTTTATTCGCCCCGCTTGCCTCAGCCCAAGCAACAGGCACCACTGACGCCGAAGTAGTAGTGGTTGAACCAGCTCCTCTCTTAACCACCGATGAGCTCAACAAACTCGTGGGGCCAATCGCTCTGTACCCCGATGATCTACTCGCGATTGTCTTACCCGCCTCAACCTATCCTCTGCAGGTCGTAGCCGCCTCCCGGTTTCGTGCCGACAGTAAGAACGATGCACTGGAACCGAACGAAGATTGGGACGAATCGATTGTCGCCCTACTAAACTACCCTGAGGCGCTCGCCCTCCTGAATGATGACATCGATTGGACGTGGGAACTCGGCCAAGCAATCTCTGATCAGGAAAGCGACGTAATGAATGCGATTCAATACGTGCGTAAAGAGGCCTACGCCGCGGGCAACATCGACTCTGACGACAAACAGAACGTGTACGTCAAAGACGACTCCGTCATCATAGAACCTGCTGACGATGAGGTGGTTTACGTACCCTACTACGAGCCAGAAGATGTGGTTCGCCATCAAACCACTCGGGTATACCACTACTATCCAACGCGTTATCCGGTCTATTACTACCCCTATCAGAACGATCACCACTTTTACGATTACGGCTTCTGGGGTATCAGCTCTTTTTACACCCTGAGCTGGGGGCATCGCCATCTACGCCACTACCGTCATAATCATCACAGCCATCGCTACTACGGGCATCGCTATCACGATCGCCACTATCGGTATACGCGACATTATGTAGGTACGCCTGCGTTCCATCGCCGTTGGGCACATCGCCGAGCACATAACTATGCCTACAACGGCCACTGGCGCCCAAAACATCACCGTTATGGTGCTCGGCCGAGATATGAGCGCAACAAGCGCCAACACAACCGTCGTCACTTTGATCGCCGCGGACGTCACCACTACGCAGCCATCAAGAAAAACAGATCGGCATTTCGCCCGGCAAATCTCGACCGTCGTCGCGGCGACCGAGAGCGCCGCCAAACACAACGACAAAGACCTCGCGACCGAGCATTACAAGACGGTGTTCGAGGGATTAACTCGCAACGAGCTGCCGCTAATCGTGATTTCCGTGGCGAACGTCGCGCTTCACAAAGGGCAAATCCCCAACGAGCCGAGCGGCGTAACAATCAACGAGCCGAGCGGCGTAACAATCAAAGAGCCGAAAGGCGAAACAATCAAAGAGCCGAAAGGCGAAACAATCAAAGGGCCGAGCGACGTACCAATCAAAGGGCCGAGCGACGTAACAATCAAACGCGACAACAACGGCAACAGAATCGCCAGGCTAACAACGACGCTCGACCGAATCGCCGCAATCAGGCCTCCAGCAATGCACAGAGGCGGCTCGAGCGCCAAAGATCGGCGAACCGAAGTCAGCGCGCTGTTGAACGGCGGGTGGACAACGGTGGGCGACGAACCCAAAGCCGTGATCGAGTTGCGCAGCGGCGCGATCGCAACCGAGACATGAGAACATCCGCTCGATCAAGGCAGCAAGCCCGTGCAGCAAACTCGCCGCGAGAACGTCGAGCAGTCCAACAATCTCAGCGTCCGAGAGTTACTGCCAATAGAGGAGCCAACTCTCGGGCGCAAAACAGATCACCTCAGAATAGACCGCAACGGGCACAAAATAGACAACAGCGGTCACAACAGCCTAGGCGCCAAGCGCGCGTAGGCAACAACCGCTCGCGCCGTTCGGAATCGCGAGGTCGCCAAGGTGGCGGTAATCGATCATCGTTTGGGAATGGCGCTGAGCGTGAAGGAACCAGTCACTAAACTGTTACAACACCTCGCCACTCAGGGCGTTGTCGTTCTATCAACAATACGGTCGCTACCATCGTAAGACCTGCGGTCGGACACCAGAAAAAGAACGCGACGTTTTGGCTACTCAGCCAAAGCGTCACCGATATCGCGACCACAAAACCAACTGCGACACTACCAATGCGTCCGATACCAACTCGAGCTAGGACTATGGCGCCTAACATTGCACCGTACACGTAGTTTGGTAGGCGGAACGTTAAGTCCAATAAGCCCTCCCCTTGAAAGCGACTGAAGAATACTGCTGTCGCGAGAAACACTAGTCCCCAGGCGACCATTAGCCACCGAGATGCCGCCACGTACTGCATTTCGGTTTGAGCAGGCAACAAACGGGCATAGATATGCGTCACCGAAAGATCAGCACTCTCCGCTAGCGCTGAATCCAGGGTTGAAATTGCGGCGGCAAAAATGGCCGCTATGAATAGTCCAGACAGACCTACTGGTATCTCACTCAAGATAAAATACGGAAATATCCTATCGCGGGCTTCCGCAATAGCCATCGCGGCGGTATCAGGAAGCGGTTGTTCCGCGTAGAACACCACCAATCCAAGACCTACGCCAAGGATAACAAGGTGCATCACGTAGAATAACGCGGCAAAGTGATATGCCTTCTGGGCATCATGCACACTGCGGCATGCTTTAACGCGCTGCCACGTACCTTGCGTGCTACCAGTTGCAATGTTTAGAGCAATCCCGCCGATGACTGCCGCCCAGATTGTGTAGCGCCGCTCAGGATCAACCGAAAAATCAAAGAGAACCAAGCGCGCTTGATCATCAAGAAAGACAAAGGCATCGATTAGCGACATCTCGATTCGAAAGCCGATGTAAACCACGGCAAACACCGCACCTAGCGCGAACAATACGAAGAGCAGGAAGTCCGTCCAGATGACCGTTTTGATTCCAGCGAGGGCACTCCAAACGATGCTGATACAGACAACGAAGGCTGCACATCCTGGTATGCCCCAGCCTGTGATGACGTCGAGGACCAGACTCGCGGTCAGAAGCTTCACACCTGAGTTGATCACCGTTAAAGCCAAACCTAGATACATCGAGAGCTCGCCAGTTGGCCTATCTAGTCTCGCGCTCACGTACTCATAGCTCGTCCGTACACCGCTAGATTCATAAAAAGGTCGCGCAAGAATCCAACCTACTGCAACTTTGCCAAGGGCGAGACCGAGAATAACTTGGAAGTACCTGAGATCGCCTTCTGGCGCGAACACGTTGGCTGGCACAGACACGAACGTGACTGCGCTCACAAGTGTGGCGATTATGCTCGCGGATACTGCCCACCACGGCAGAGAACCATCCGCTTGGAAAAATGCACTGCGACTGGTGACACTGCCACTCAGTCGATGCCCCATCCACGTCACGGCAAGCATTACGCCGATAATGATCGAGAGGTCTAGGACCCCCAGACTCACTCCCATGCTTTAGATCTAGTCTAAGCGGACCACACGTGTGCCAATATTTCCGCCACTCAACAAATCGACAAACGCAGCGGGTGCTGCCTCCAAACCCGATACCTCATCGGTCAGCGCTTGCATTTCTCCAGATTCTAACCAGCCATGGATTTCTGCTCTGGCTTGATCGTACTGATGGGCAAAGTCGAAGACCAAAAAGCCTCTCATGTTGATTCGCTTGTTGACGAGCAATCCAGGGATACCCTTAGGCCCGGGTTCCGGTCGGTCCGTGTCGTACTGAGAAACCACACCACAGCATGCAATCCTTCCGCCGACATTGAGACGGAACAATGCAGCGCCTAAGATCATGCCCCCGGTGTTGTCGAAATACACATCAACACCATCTGGTGTAGCTCCTTTTAAGGAGTCACGGAAACCATCGTCTTTGTAGTTAACCGCCTCATCGAAGCCAAGGTCGTGAGTAAGGGCGATACACTTCTCTTCACTCCCGCACACGCCGACAACTCGACTGCCTTTTATCTTCGCGATCTGGCCTACCATGTGACCGACCGAGCCCGCCGCTGCTGAAACCATGACGGTTTCTCCAGACTTTGGCTGTCCGACTTCCAACAAGCCAAAATAGGCGGTAAGCCCATTTACACCTAAAGGTCCAAGATAATGCAGTGGGTTGTGTGAAGGATGGATCGCTGTGACCGCTTTAGCTTCATGAGCTGAGTAACTCTGCCAGCCCGTTGGTCCTACTACCATCGAGCCCACTGGAATATCAGCGACACCGCTTTCGACAACCTCGCCCACACCTGTGCTATTCATCACAATGCCCGTGCTTGGTGCCCCGGCGTAGCTAGCGCTTCCCTGCAGACCAGCCCGCGTACCAGCCGTGATCGCGAAAGCACTCGTTTTAACGACAACGCCGTTCTCTGGCAGTTCGGGCATCGCGCCCTCTTCAATCCTATAGTGACTCTCTTCCAACTTACCTTCTGGTAAGGCCGCGATCAGTACCTGTGTATTCGTGGTCATCTCTTTCCCCTCTTTGATTCGTATTGTCTGTTATGTGCGGTCACACTAGCCTGAGTTTTGGGCGGTGACGAGCCACGCCCCCGCGCGCAAACGCACGCCTGCATCCGTTTCATGTTCTGCCAAAGCAGATCGCACTGCAGCCATGGCTTGCTCGCGAACATCCTCTTCTAACTCAGACAAAACTCTGGCCATTGGACCGATCCGACCTTGAATGTACATGGCTTCTTCAACATCTTTGCCGACCGTAAGCGTTGGCGTCAGAGCCTCGACGTTGACATTTAGGTAACCGGAACTCTCTAGAATTTCGTGGATCCACTCACGATCCGCAAACGCAAACGGCCCCGGCGCCCTCGGGTCTTGAGCTTCAGCTTCCGGCAAAAATGGTTTCGCAGCGCGTCCGGCAATAGACATCCATGGATTTTCAGACGGCTTCTGCCAACAAATGAAAACCAACCTTCCGTTAGGTTTGAGGCTTCGTCGAATGTTAGTGGAACGCCGCTTTAGGGTCGTCAAAAAACATCACGCCAAAACGAGAAAAAACGATGTCGTGATCGGGCGTGTAGTCTTGGCTGGCAGCATCAGTAACAGAAAAGGCAACGTTTTCGATCCCTTGCTCTTTAGCTCTTTCCTTCGCCTTAGCCAACATTGGTTCGGAGATATCGACACCCCAAACCGCGCAACCGGAATCAGCAAACGCAAACGTTGTCGCGCCGCAGCCACACCCGACATCTATCGCGCGCTCATTCGCTTGGCTGGCGGCATGGGTCGTTGCAAGCTCAGACAGCGGCGCCAATATCTGGTCCATATAACCCTGTGCTTCAACCCACACATCACCGGCGGGTCCATTCCAAAAATCCTTTTGTGCTTCGTTGCTCATGCGACTTCCCTACCTAACTTCTTCCGATACCAATTGAGATAGCTACCCATACGCTCCGCAAATGCAGGCTCCGCACTCAGCGTTAACATGTGTTCAAACGACTTTGGATAGATGCTCGGACCATCAGCGCTAATCAACGTTTTGGATTGGGTGGCTAGAGCTTCCTCATAGTGACCTTCGCGAAGAAACTGCGCAAAATCGCATACGAATGATATATCTGCGATCGTCAATTCTTCCCCGACGAGATAAGGGCTATTGGTTAGCGTCTGCTCTATACCTGACAAATAGAACTCATAAGCCGCAGCCATTCTGTCATAGCTTTCCTGGCTGAGACTTTCCATACCTAGCAAATAGACTTGAGCTTCACGCGCGAACACCAAATTCGCGTCCAAAAAACTGTCGATCCGGGAAGCCTCATACCCATCCTGTCCGTATAGACCTTTTCCTGCGCGAGCCACCGCTCGCAGAATACTATTCGATTCAAAGACACCAACGGCTCCGCCTGGCGAAAAGGCAGCGGGAACAGTCCCGAAGGGGTGTGCTTCGAGAAAAGCATCTGTCTTCCAGAGCGTCCCAGAAAAGCCTCGACGCCCTGTACGGGCATGCGGTGAATCATCAACCCTTTCGCTCTCGGTTAGAGGCTTGGCATCGTAATCCCACAACCAGGTACCGAGTTCCGGTGGCTTCGCACCGACAACTTCCACTTCAACGCCGCACAGGTCTGCAGTTATAAGCGACTTCCATACACGCGGATTCGGTAGATAGGAAAAAATTTTCAATACAGACGTCGTCATGTCGTTCCTCCCCAAACAAGACCAGAGAGAGTACGTGCAGCAAGCGTTCTCGCCAAGCGTTCGTTACAATCGCTCATTCTAGTCCAAGCAGAAACAGCTCATGTCGTACACGAAAGCGCTTCTCACGATCACATTTACGATGACGCTCTTAGCGTGCGGAAACACACCTACCGATCCGGTTTCAGTAACTACCGGACAGCTTCAAGGCATCGAAGAAGATGGCCTCGAGTTTTATCGCAACATCCCGTACGCCGCTGCTCCGGTAGGCGATCTGCGCTGGCGAGCCCCACAAGCGGCACCTTCATGGCAAGGCATTCGTGACGCGGGCACCTTTGGACCCGCCTGTTGGCAAGATACTGCCGGTGGCAATGCGCAATTTATGGACCGGCTCAGTACTGGCTCGGGCATGGGCGGATTCACCTCTTGGATTTTGACAACATTTGCGGCTCTCGCTGAGCCCGAGGTCTCTGAAGATTGCCTATCCCTCAACGTGATGGCACCCGAGAATGCAGAGAACCTACCAGTAATGTTCTGGATACATGGCGGTGGTCACCAATTCGGATCAGGGGGTCAACTATACGAATCACCCAGCCTTACAAAGAAGGGTGTTGTGTTGGTGTCGATAAACTATCGACTCGGTATGTACGGATTCCTCGCCCATCCAGAACTCGAACAAGAAGATCCACACGGCAGCAGCGGTAACTACGGCATGCTGGACCAAATAGCGGCGCTCGAGTGGGTACAAGAAAACATCGCCGCCTTTGGCGGTGACCCCAACAATGTCACAATCTTCGGAGAATCCGCTGGCGGCCATTCAGTCGGTCAGTTGCTAGCTTCACCACTAACCATAGGGCTTATCCATCGCGCCATAGCGCAAAGCGGTACCGGTTTTCAGCAATTCCAAGCGGTTCACGCTTCATACGAGCGAATGAGTGGCAACGATGCAGGGCGCCAGGTCGCAAAAGCGGCTGGTGTTAATGGTAACGACGAAATTGCAGCCTTGCGCGCAATGACACCAGAGGAGCTACGGCCTGTTGCCGTTGACGCAGTGATCAGCGGGACTTTTCATCCACAAATAGACGGCTATGTGTTGCCAAAACCAACCGCGCAAGTATTTGCCGATGGTGAGCAACTGGCCGTGCCACTAATCGTCGGTAGCAATGCCGACGAAGGCTCAGTTCTATACTATCTTGGCCTATCGCCGGTCGATGGTGGACCTGAGGGCCAGCCTGAAACGGAAAGCGAATGGAATCAGCTGTTGGCTGATCAGTTCGAAGACAACGCTGATGCTGTTGCGGCCGCCTACACTGTCGATCGCGATGTCGATGTACCAAAAGCAGCAGAACAACTCATGGGTGACAGTTGGTTCGGACGCCACGCTTTCTATATGGCTCAGCGACACAGCGCTGCTGGCAAACCAACCTATCTCTATTTCTACGAACGACACCCGCCAACTGAGAATCAAACCGTCGGCGCAACCCATGCACTCGAAATATCCCATGTCTTCGGTGGCTATATCCCAATGTGGCCGCCTGACGAACGTGATGGCGAACTGGGCGAACAAATGCAAGGCTTCTGGACTCAGTTCGCGCGAAGTGGTGACCCAAATAGAAGTGGTGACCCAAATAGCGGTGACTTACCAATCTGGCGAGAATTCACTGACCTGGAAGCACAAGAAATGGCTTTTGGGCATGAGCAAACCTATACCCGGAGGGTGGCTCGCGAAGATCGCTATCGAGCGATGGCTGGTCAATTCGCGGCTAGAGAAGCCAGCGCAGCAGCGGGCGGCGACTAGACTATTTAGGGACCTCGTATTGCGGGCCAGTCTTCTCGCCGATTAACTCTGGTGGCGTGGGAAGTTGTTCCGGTGCTGGCCACAACACGGGCATCCCATCCCCTCGCATCATCTCGCCCACCTTGATCCCTTCGCGATCGAGTGGGTATGTTGGCCATTCCTTAACTCGGCGCGCAGCACTCGAGATGTAAACTACCGTAAAAGCACGTCGGGTCTGATTCGATGTGTTGGCTGCTGCTTGATGCACGGTCATGCCGTGATGCCAAATCACCGAACCTGCTTCCACTTCAACAAACTGCGGCTCTCTACCCTGGAGGGCTGGATCTTGCAAAATGTCATAGGGTTCTGATTGATGCGTAATGTCTACAACGCGCAAAGATCCTGCCTTGTGCGATCCGGGGACATAGGCCATTGCACCGTGTTCGAGGCGAACATCCTGAAAAGGAATCCACGCGCTCACCAAGGGCTCATCACCTATCGGCCAAAAAGTCTCGTCTTGGTGTGGCGTCGTTTCTCTACCACCGGGTTCTTTATATAACGCCTGATCTTGCCAAAGGCGTACGCTTGCAACCCCTAAGAGCTGAGTCGCAATGCCCGCAAGACCAGTGTGACAACTCAGTAGCCGTACCCCCTCGTTCGTCTCCCACAGGCGCATACATTGGATGAAGGACTGCTCATAAGTTGTCTTCTCAGCTATATCTCGCTGGTCATCCGCGGTTCGCTCTGCGACCTCTGCGTCGACAGCAGTAGCGTAGCGATCGAGCTCACTGGCTGTTAATACCTCTGGGGTTACCACAAAACCGTCCGCGCGGAACGAGGCGATAACCGAGTCTTCAAGCCTGATGGGGAATTCGTTCATATCTTTAACCCAATGTCCGACAGCGTCAGTGAAGGAGCGACCAGTCTGGTTCGCTCTCAGGATGGCTGAGTTCACCAAATGAATTTCGCACAACCCGGCGCTGGTCATCAAGCCAGTGTTTCCAAGCCGTGCAGGCCACCAACTCATCCTGGCGTTGTTTCTGATGGAGGCGGAGCTCCTCTTGCAGGCGCGCCTCAACTACATTTCCAGAACCAGCCAAGTTTGTCATCTGTAACGGATCTTCCAGGAGATCATAAAGCTCAACCTTACCGTTTAACCACTCTGCATAAGTATATTGTTGGGTGCGTACGCCACGCCATTCGGCGCCATCTTGGAACCAATCAAACCATTTCGAAAAATTCATCAGAAATGCGCTATCAGAATCACTATCAGCACCCTGTAGTTGCGCAGCCCTGCTCACGCCTTCAACACTACGTGGTATCGGCACTCCCGCCAAATCGCATAAAGTTGGGAACCAATCCACCATAGACGTCACCGCATCTGTCCTACTACCCGCTTGCAAAACACCCGGATAGCGAACGATACCTGGCACATGTATAGAGGCATCATACGGGTTTTTCTTTGACCACGGATTCACGCCTTGTGATCCACCCTGAGTGCCATGGTCTGAGGCAAAAAGTACAATCGTATTGTCAGCCCGCCCAGTGCGGTCCAAATAGTCTAACAAATGACCCAACATTTCATCGACTGCAAGAACCATGGCCAGATAGTGCCGGTACATATCTTTACCAGCGACTTGCATAGACGCAGGCACGTTGCCCGGCATCTCTAGCTCGTCAGGGAGCATCTCGTAGAATTTCTTGGGCGCAAACTCAAACGGTGTGTAGTGTGGCGGATGCGGAGAGAGAAAAAGCAGAAATGGATCGTCCCCGGCTGCGTCCATAAACTCGATGCCATAGTTCATCAGACCGTCGGTCTCGTAGCCATCCCACCGCTCGTAATTCCAATCATCTTTGTGCACAAAACCATCAAAGTAGACCATATGCTGGTTGTAAGCCCGCCAGTACTGAAATCCGAGTCGATCTCTGCCTTCGGGTACCCAATCTGGATGCTGTGGCATGCGGTCGAGTGCAGGCCACAAACCTGTGTGCAAATGCCATTTGCCAACCCAGGCTGTTTTGTATCCCTGATGTGCAAAAGCATCTGCAATCGAGATTTCTGAGTGCCGCGTTCGAGTCGTATTGATGAGATGGCCTGTGGTCTGCGGATACCGCCCGGTCACCAACATAGCTCGCGCTGGTGTGCAAACGGGGCAGTTGGAGATTGCTTGGGTGAGCAAGGTGCCTTCTGATGCTAACCGATCGATATTGGGCGTCTCAATCTGCGTTTCTCCGAACAACGGCAGAGACAGCGCTCGGAGTTGGTCTGGGAACAGTACAACGACGTTGGGTTGCGACATGCTTAGGAAACCAATCGTTCTGTTAACAAATCTAGAAACGCATCTTTGTCACGCCAAGCCATTGCACAAGCAACTGGCTCGCCTGCCTCATCGATGATGGTTTTGCCGTCTGGCGTCACAACAATTGGGAGTGTTTCCATTTCGACAAACTCCGTACTGAAGGCTAGATAGACCGCTACGGAGTCATACAACACAGAGCTTTGCTCTCGAGGGTTTATATCTTTCAATAACGGCCAGTCCTTTACCGCTTCAAACCACTGAAGGTGGTTGTCGATCGAGATGGAACTACTAATACTCTCCTCAGCTGCGTCGAACACGCTGGCAAAACGATCACCTTGCAACATGACCGTGCCACAAGTATCAAGCGGAGTAATAATCTTCTCCCATGACGCCGAAAAAACTGCTCGGCACGCCAGCGCATGCTGTTTGACGTTGTATTCGCGCATCGGCTTCGGCGCATCTAGATACCCTTTCCTTATGCTGCCATGCATCCCGATGAAACGAGCGTTGTTGGTGATTTCCGGCTCACGAGAAAGTGCTGCTGCTATGTTTGGCAGAGGACCGATGCAGACGAGTGAAATCGTTTCGTCCGATTCCATGATTGTCTCGCACATAGCGCCGACTCCATCCCGGAGCACAGTACCGGCATACTCGCTCAACTCATAATCCCCAAGCCAGCTATCGTGGGTATGTGGAGTTTCGTCTAGCGGAATGCCTATCCCAATACTGATGTCTTCGCGACCCATCATTGCGAGTATTTTGGCGACGATACGCGCGCGGTAAACCGTATCCCCAGTCGTCGTGGTAATTAGCTTCACGTCAAGTTCGGGACAACGCAGAAGAAAAACGAGTGCCCAAACATCATCAACATCAAAGCCAATATCCGTATCGAGAATAACAGGTATACCCACGCTTAAACTCCCGCTGCTAATGCTTGAATGTAGTCAGGTCCGATACCACAGCAACCACCAATGATCGTAGCACCCTGATGGCGCCATTCATGGGCGAACCCGACAAAGTCTTCTACTGCCAATTCCCGATACCCTGCGGATACTTCGTTATCAAGTGTCCAGTCCTTAGGGATATGTAGCAAGTTGGGATAGACACCGATAGGCTTATCCGTCAGCGCCCGCAACTGCCCGAGAGCTGGCGTAATCGATTCCGGAGTGGAACAGTTAAACAAGTATGCTTCGGGATTGAACGGTGTCAGCGCCGCAAAGGCAGCAGCAATACTCTCACCGCTACGCAAACCCGATCCCGGCTCTTCGGCAAGCGTCCAAGCGACCCAGAAAGGCTTGCCAGATTCCAATGCTGCCTGGGAGGCATTGCACGCTTCTCGCACACACGCCATGGTTTCGCAGACATAGAGATCAACGTACGGATTTAGCGTTTCAGTGAGCGACCGGTAGATTGGCAGGGCGTCTTCGTCCGCAGGTGCCAGATCATAGCGATAGCTTTCATCTAACGGTGGCAAGGAACCCGCCACCTTGACTTGTCCATCAAATTCGTCGGCGACACGACGAGCTATTTCGCCAGCAACCTTTGTGTAACGTAAGTACTCGTTTGCCAGTCCCGCCTTTTCGAGGTAGCTCGGGATCGTGGAATACGAATTAGTAATAATGACGCGGGCCCCGGCCTTAACATAGTCACGGTGTACTTCGGCGACAGTCTCTGGGTCATCCACCAACGCCTGGGCCGACCATAAGCCATCTTTACTGGTGACACCTCGAGCAATGAGTTCAACACCCATACCCCCATCAAGAATTGTCAGCTCCGTCATTGGTTAGTCTCCGCTAAATTTTTTCACATCGATGATCTCCACGATTGATCCCGACGTGTGCAGCGGCGAACTATGCCATAAAATACGTTACGGGCAGAGCGAAGAACGCTTGCCATTTAGCCGCGATCGTATGTAGAGAAGCGTCCCCAGCACTCTTCCCATACCACCCCTTTCCATACGAGGTCTTGGATATGAAGGCACGAAGCACAAGACGCCACTTTCTGGCTGGCAGCCTCGCGGCTGCAGCCGCTCAAGCATCCGGTAACACCGCTCAACCAAATACAGAATGGTCCGGTGGTCGCGTTCAGCACTTGATACCCGTCGCCAATCACACCGAGATTCAGCTGAAGGTAATTTTTCGAGAAACGCAGTCCGCACCTAATTTGCGCGTCGGTGACAAGTTCGTGCAGGGAGTGCCGGGTGACACTGAACAAACCGGCTGGACGTTCCACAGCACTGAACTGAATCCGGATACCGTATATGAACTTTCCCTTTGGGATGGGCAGGGGCGATCCGCAAAGCGGCTCAGCGACCCGTGGCCTTTGAAGACGTTTCCACATCCCAATGCCAAGAAGGAACACGCTCGACTGTTGGTTTATACCTGCGCTGGCGGCCATCCTCTAATGTCCGAGGGGGAAGGATCGAGCTTCCTGCCCATGGCGACCCGACGCGCACTCTTAGATCGGGGCCTCTCGTTTCAGCCAGACGCTGTGATCGCAATCGGTGATCAAATCTATTGGGATCAACGAACGATTCTCGATTCAACTTCTGATTTGCGGCGAGAGCGGGGACTTGCGGTCTACGAGAAAGCTGGCCTTTTAGACCGAACTCTGGCCGCCGCCGGGACCAGAAACGAAGACGTCCTTAAGCTCGTTGCTGGACAACAAATACAACCTTTGTACGGCGTCAGCCTGCGGTCTACACCGGCGTACTTTATCAACGATGATCACGACTATTTCGAGAACGACGAGGCAACCAGACGCTTCGTCACACTACCGCCATACAACTACCAAATTCGCTTTAGCGACTACGTACGCAATCTCTACCTACCGAATTACCTCGCTGACCCGGGACGATCCAAACCGATATCCGGGGATCGTTCTGACGGCAGCAACTCAAGCTTTGGTACTTTGCGGTGGGGGAATTTGTTAGAAGTTTTGATGTACGACTGCGCAGGGCACCTCAGCCTAAAGGGAGAAAATGCTGGCTTGATCCCAGGCAACGTAGAACGGTGGCTGCAGGCTCGTACCGCCAATTCTGATATTCGCCAGCTTCTGCACATACCTTCTCACCCGATGGGTTGGAGTGCTGGCAAGTGGCGGGAATGGTACCCCGATGTTGCCAACACGGGGGATGATGGCGAACAAATTGCTCAAATAGGTACAGAAGGTAAACAGTTTCGTCTAACGACAGATAAGCCGAAGTTCATGTGGCAAAAGGGCTGGTGGCTACAACACCAACGACTATTGCAGGCCCTAAGTGAACAAACCAAGCGCGCACCGGTCATGATGAGCGGTGATCTACACGCGACAGGCCATGCCCAAATCACGAGATCGGGCAACCTCAACCTCGCGGCAAATCCAGTTAACACGATGATTACAGGTCCCTTAGGGACAGGTACCTACTGGCCTTCCCGAGCCCGTGGAATAATGCCCACATCCGCGATCGGATTAGAACTCACCGACCAAGCCCCAATCCAAGAAAAAAACGGTTTCACGATAGTCGATGCGTATCCTGATCATCTACGGGTTCGTCTGTTTGCCTGGCGACGAGAAACGAACCAAACAAGCGAGATCGAGAGCCTAGCGCCATATCACGACACCATTATCACGCGCTAAGAACGCCTCACAACTCGTCGAAGCCAAGTCACGCACGCGCTCGCCGATACTGCCGCTGTCGCAGCCAGAAAGTTGAAGAGCATGTCGATGGGATCAAACACTCTGCTTGGAATGAACCATTGCACGCATTCGTCGAGCACGCCCAACAGACTTGTGATGACGATCGTCATCAACGCCACATACCGAGCCGTTCCGCCAGCCTCTCGTCGTTCGAGCAAGGCTTCATAGATGAACAGCGCGAGAACACTGTATTCGATCAGATGTGACCGAGCTTCAGGCGTCACCATACGACCTACAACGATCAGATAAGTCGCCGCAACACCAATCCCAAGAGCTATCTCCCAACCCCTCGGCCGAAAGCGCAAGCCCTGTACAACGATCGATGTGGCGACAAGGATCAGACCTGTTGAGAAAGTGAGCTGCAAGAGTCCTCTTTCGCGTAACTCACCAGCCAGAGATTGCGCCCATCCCATTGAAAGGACAATTCCACCGATGATAACGGCCACCCAGATCCAGAGTCGACGTTCTCGCGCCGAATGGAATGTCATCTGGAGGTTATTCGCCCCGTAGTGCAGTCGTTATCGGTAAGCGAGCTGCTCGTATGGCCGGGAACGCGCCGCCTACAATACCTAGAACCAACGCCCACGTTACGCCCATCTGTAAAAGGTCTGGCGTGACTGCAAAGTCGAAAGCCACTTGCGAGAAGGAGGCATTATTTAACGTTGACGCCGAGTAGCCATCAAATGCGAGCCATACTAGTCCGCCCCCCAACAATCCGCCCAGTAATGCCAATGTAATGGCTTCAATCATGACTGAAAACACCACCGGTGCGCTGCCAAAGCCAAGAGCTCGTAGTGTAGCAATCTCAACTGTACGAGCACTGACCGCCGAATACATCGTGTTGAGCGCAGCAAAAACTGCACCGATCGCCATGATGACGCCCACCGCCTGGCCAAAGCTGTTTATTAGTGTCGCTCGAGCTTCAGCTTGGGCAGCATAGTGGTCAGCCTCTGAGCGCGCCGTTAAATCGAAGCGTGGATCTGCCTGCAGACGATCATCCAACGCGGTCACTGCATCTACAGATTCCATTTGAACTCGCATCGTTGTTGCAAATCCACCCCGCCGGAATGCGGCTTGGACTCCGGCAAGGTCAGCCCAAATTTCCGATCCATAAGCAGAGCCACCCGCATCGAAATGGCCGACAACAAGCCAAGTTTGATCTCTAACGGGCACCTCGTCTCCAATCTGCAAGCCAGAAAACTGTTGTACAGCTTGCACCCCGACTACGACCTCAGAACGGCCTGGTTCGAAGTTGCGCCCAGCGACTATCTGGATTTCCGGGCGTACAGCGAAACTGTCTTGCTCTACCCCCCGGACAACAACATTCGCATCGATGTCTGTGCCGATCTTGCGCAAGTCGACGACAACATACAGTTCACCACTCCCAACGACGACGCCTTCCATCGCACTAATGATCGCTCGTTGATCCACTGTCAACGAACCATTCATCTCACTGGTTGTACCATCTCGCATGATAATCGCCCGATCCGGTTTGCCAGCACTCTCCAACGCTTTGGTAAACCCAGTCGCCATCGATAACAGGCCAACTAACACAGCCACCACGCCAGCAATACCAACAATGATAACGGACGAAGAGCCTAGTCGACTTGGTAGGTTAAGCAGATTGAGAAGGGTTATTTCTTTGATCTGAGACAGCATGCTTATTTCCTTAGCGCATCAACGATAGCAAGTCGTTGCGCGCTGACCGCGGGAATGATCCCTATCACCGTGCCGATGAGAACACTCAACACCAAGGCTTCCAACGCAGTTGTTAGATTGACTTCAAAACTGCCGAAGATACCTTCAAGCGCTGTCACCAAGCCCGGGCCGATTAAGAAAGCCAGAGCAACGCCAAGCACTCCGCCTACGAGGCAAAGCAGTATCGCTTCACCCAACACCATCAAAGACACAGTACCGTCTTGAAACCCCAGTGTTTTGAGCACAGCGAGCTCAGGGATACGTTCTCGCAACGCCTGCGTCATCGTATTGCCCGTGAGCAAAACGATGGTGAAGAAGACCGCTGACATGATCATTGTGGTGATAAAGCCCATATCTCCAAGTTGGCGCGCAAACTGGCGGTTGTATTCCTCTTCTGACGCGGTTTTGGTCGGATCAGCTGAATTCTCGAACAGCGCGTCAATCTCTTGCGCGATAGCGTCAGCTCGTTCAGCCGAACTTGGTCGGATTATCCAATTGCCTACGGCATCTCCGCCAAAGGACGCTGCTTCTTTGAAGTACTCGTAGTGGAAAAGGAACAAGGGAAAGCTTGAGGACTCACCCTTCTCAGTAAACTGTCCAACAATCTCAAATTCCCAGAGTCTCGATCCATCTGTCTTCGCATAGATCGTGCCCTGAATCGGTATCACATCACCGATTTCCCACCCATAGTCCTGCATCAAGCCTACATCGACGACAGCCGCAGTTCGTTCTCGAGTAAAGCGCTCTAAAGCATCGGCAGGCTCCAAATCGAGTTCCGAATAAACATCGAAATAACTCAAGGGATCCACTGGATACTTGGCAAAAAAGTTCTTCGGGTCTTGGTAGGTGCCACCAAACCATGACGTATGAGCGATTCCATCGACCCCTTCTATGCGCAGTATTTGCTGCTTCTGTGCAAAGGGTAGGCTATCGACCTGAGAGTACTTCGGCATCACCATCAAACGATCAGTGGCAGTGACCGCGATCCCAGAATCAAACGCTGCAGAAATGGACCGCAGCAACATGAACAAGAGAAAGGCAACGGTAACGGATGCAAGGGTAAGTGACGTCCGAGTCGGCTTTCTAAACAAGTTCGCCCACATCAGGCTAACAATACTCATGCACTGACTTCCGTTGCCAGTTTGCCTTTGTCCATGTGGAGCGTTCGGCGAGCATGATCGGCAGCACGGGGATCGTGCGTCACCATGATGATGGTTTTGCCATGGTCCTTGTTAAGCGTCTGGAGGAGTCCCAGGATTTCATCCGCGGTTTCACGGTCAAGATCCCCCGTCGGCTCATCGCAAACCAACAGATTCGGATCGGCGACCAACGCACGTGCAATAGCGACACGCTGTTGTTGTCCACCTGACAGCTCATTGGGTTTGTGTTTGCCACGATCGCCCAAACCGACTATCTCAAGTGCTGTACCGGCATTTTTTTGTCGTTGCTTGCGGGACAGCTTTGTCAGCAATAGGGGTAATTCGACATTTCTCTGCGCGGAAAGGACAGGTAACAAGTTATAAAACTGGAAGATGAAACCAACGTTTTCGGACCGCCACTTCGCCAGTGCTTTGGCCTTCATGCCACTCAGGCTTTGACCGCTGACTTCGATCTCGCCGCCGGTCGGTTGATCCAGACCACCAATCAAGTTGAGCAACGTGGTCTTGCCGGATCCGGATGGTCCCATCAGTGCAAGGAAGTCGCCCTCCTCGATATCTAAGCTAATCCCGGTGAGGACGGGCACCACCTCTTTACCCTTCGTGTACTGTTTCTCAACATTTTTGCAACTAACGGCCAGTGCCATACGCTCTCTCCTTGATTCTCATCTTTGTATCGAGACCGATGCACCTTGCTTAAGCGCATCTATATTCTCAACTGCCAACGAAGCAACGATTCGTTCGCCGTTCGCCAATTCTGTTAACACTCGGACCCGATCACCTTCTTCACCTGCGACGCGGACAGATCTACGAGCCGTCGTATCCCCCTCCACAACAACAACAAAACTGCCAGACTCATCTTCCCCTACGCCTAGGCTTGGCACTAAAACACCTGCTGGAGCCTCAACTGGTTCGATGTCAGCTTGCTCGTCTAGGAAAGCGACGCGAACACCCATGTCCGGGAGGACACGTGCATCACGCTCAAGCAAGCCAACACGCACACGCACGGTCGCCTTATTCCGATCAGCTGCCGGAATGATGGCGATCACCTCAGCTGGATAGTTGTCATCTGGATAAGCATTTAGAGTGACCTGAACTGGCTGATCTGTGTATACGCGGTTGATGTAGGACTCGTTGACGTCGACTTCGATCTCGAGCGAATCCATATCCACGATCGTGCAGATACCCGTGCGAGTGAAGCCTCCACCGGCAGACACTGGTGAGATCATCTCGCCCGGTTGTGCCGCTTTCGCGATCACGACACCCGCAAACGGCGCGCGAATTTGCATGTCATCTAACACTTGTCGTTGCACAGCCATCGCACGCTCAGCGACGACAATTTCTTTCTGTGCGCGTTCGAGCCGGGCTATCAAAGCTTCGACAGACAGCGAGTCCCGGTCGAGATCGGCTTTGCTGGCTAGATTGCGCGTTGCAAGACCTTGGGTTCTGTCTAAGTCCAATTGCGCCTGCTTAATCGCGACTCGCATCTCAACCAAGCTTGCCTCGGCAGATCGAAGCTGTGATTCCGCCAGTTCAAATTGTGCTCGCGGTATCGAATCATCCAATGTTGCCAACAATTGGTCTTTCGCCACGATGACGCCTTCCTCGATCAAGACTTCCACTACTTTTCCTGTCGCTTTGGAACTTACCGTCGCTTGACGCCGTGCCACGACATAGCCTGTCGCATCAAGGACACTAGCCCCAACTGGACTGGAAGAAGAGGCCCTAGCAACGGCTGTTTTTACCGGCAGGAGCTCACCTGAACTTAGTAGATCCAAGAACCATAGGCCGAAGACAACACCACCGATCAAGGCAATCAGAACAAACCATTTAGTCGGTTTGCCCCCATCACTAGCAGGTTCATCCCTATCTATCTTCAGCTCATTGAGGAGCGCCTTTTTGTCAGCGCCCTCTGACTCTGATGCCATACCGCAGTTCTCTCCTTGTTGAGACTTTTCCTTCTTGAGACTTTCCGTCCCGCTGTGCTGCGACGAGTCTCTGTATTACGTCGTAGAGCATTTTTTATTACAGCTCAGCTCATTACAGCGCAGTTTTAGTTCAGATCGGTCTTCATCTGCCGATCAATCGCCGTGTATGCCTGATATTGAGGTAATCAGTCTATCCCTCGTTCTAGCTCTGAGTCTAATGTCGCACCACGGCCGTCGGAGCCTGCCCTGACGAAACGGAAATTACATGTCTAATAGGTCGTTTCTGGCGATAAAATGGTTCTACGGCAATTTTTAATGGTGGAGGGAATAGAATGGCACTGAACAGATATGTGACAGAAATGGGTATGGGCGTTGACGTCCACGGTGGCGATTACACAAAGGCGGCGAAGCGTGCCGTTTCCGACGCGATTAGACACTCAAGCCTGAATTTCTTTCGTGTCACCGACAAAACACCCGATGACATGAAGATTACGGTCAAACTTGGTTGCGGTGACCCCGGTGCGATCGATTTGGCCGCAGTCGCTGCGGAACTTCCCTACGGCACGGCAACGATCGAGCCTGAAAAGGGTGGGTTGGACGTTCCCAGTGATTCGGGACCGGACCTGATGGTCATCGTGAACGCGGCAATTTTAGTCTGTTTCGAGGAGTGACTTAGACATCTCCATCGGCGTGAAAGCAAGTCCGTGCTCGAAACTCTTAGGGCCAGTCACAGTGAAACCCCACCGTTCATAGACCGGAATCGCGAACGTTGAGGCGTTTAGACTGAAACGCCCGGGATTGCCTCTAGCCAAACAAGCTTCACGAGTCAATTGCCACAACCGGTTCGATATGCCGCGTCGATGCCATGCCGAGGCGACGAAATTGTGTGACAAGTGTTCACTATCGCGCACACCGGCGACGCCGACGACTTCACCTTCTCCCTCCGCAACAAAGTAGACATCGCCGCGATTGATGTAGCCGCTAATTGCCGGGACACTACAAAGCTCCTGCATCAGCTTGCGACCTTCACCCGTGTATTCATGAAAGCAAAATTCACGCTGGGACTCGATAATCAGCTTCGATATCGCCTCAGCATCGTCTGCAACGGCTTTTCGATAAGTGATGTCCACTTGGTACTTAGATCGCCCACTCAGCCCAGAGATTGCTGCCCGTGGGCGCAACGTCTTCGCGATAGTTGCGAGTATCTATCCACCACTGATATTTCTCGGAGGGTCCGTATTCCTCGTCGTCGAAAAAGCTCTTATCACCTCGCTGGTAGCCACAAGGCACGATGATGCGCACGAGCGGGCAACTACTATCTGCTGTCCGGTTGATCCCCGCAGAATGGAGCAGACGGTGGTGCCAGAAGATCACATCGCCGGGGTGGCCAAACGTCTCAACCGGTACCGTATCCGATAGGATCTCGTCGCGACACCTTCGGTACGCGTCTACCCCTTCACCGGTTATGGAAGATCCATAACAAGTATCCCAACACTCGTGTAGGCGAGTATGTGAACCTGGCCAAACAGTAAATCCACCCGCGCCAGTTGGCATTTCATCGGCCACCACCATGGCACCAAGCTGCCCGGCAGCATAATCACAATGCGGACCTAGGGCACCCACGAGATGCTGAGGTTTTGGCAAGACGGCATAAACACCACGAACCCGGTTCACCGATTTCAACGGCCCGCCTAGAAGCTGCTCAGCCAGTTGTAACATGGTCGGATGGCGCGCGATGCCATCAACGAGAAACGACTCTTTGCCAATGCGGTCGGCGGACCTCATTTTCCAATTACCGCTGTGCAGCAGACCAACCATTTCATGGTCAGATGCTGTCCAACGTTTATGTGGCGAGTCCAACCATGTGTGCGGATCATCGCGTTGTAATATGTTGCGCGGCACGTTGTTCCAAAGATAATCAATCACCCGGCAAAAGAGTTGATCATCATCAATGACCCTTCGTTTAATGAGATAGCCGTTGTGTTTAAAAAAGGAAATTTCTTCAGGGCTCAATCGCGTGCTGTTTTCAGCAACGATTTCCTTGTGGGCGACAGCTTCTGCGATGGATACCGAAGAGTCGATCGCCTGGGTGGTTGCATGCCCTGTGTTGTAGTCCACGGAACTAAGGACTTGCCAATCGAACGATTTGACCGCCGGAGCGATGCTCAAGCAGTAGGTATACCTCACCAGTTGGACTGACGTCGATATCCCTGATTCGACCTATGTCCTGCAACAAGATCTCTTGTTCCACAATTTGACCTCCGTCCAAGCGGATGCGAAACAAGTCAGTCGCTTTTAATGATCCTACCAAGAAGTCACCTTGCCATTCAGGAAACATCTCACCCTGGTAAACCAAAAGGTTCGAGATCGCTATCGATGGCGTAAATTCAACCGTGGGCTGTTCGGTGTCTTCTAGCTCCAGCTCACTTGTTGCCCGCCCATGGGATACCTCTGTACCGTCATAATTCTGGCCACCCGAAAACAAAGGCCAGCCGAAATTGCCACCGGCTGTGAGCAGATTGATCTCATCACCACCACGGGGGCCATGCTCAGTGCCCCACACTTGTCGTGAACTCGCATCAAAAGCCAATCCCTGCGGACTCCTATGTCCTACCGTCCAAATGGTTGGATATGCGCCTTCAACATCTACAAAAGGATTATCAGATGGCACACGCCCATCATCATGGACTCGATGTGTCTTTCCATACGGCGAACTAAGATCCTGAATCCCATCCATGTCACGCATGCCAACCGTCATGAACATATAACCTTCTGGGTCAAAAGCTAACCGGCCTCCCGCTACCACATCGAGGTAAAAGTTAGCCTCGAAATCAGGTGCGCTCCAGATGACTTCATGATCTCCCCATTGGCCATTCTTGACTCGCCCACGCACCACAACATTCCTCGATGTCGGTGGATTATCATCATCCATAACATCGCCACATTCCTGGCAACGTTCAGTGTAATGAAGATAAACCCAGCCATTCTCTTCGAATCGTGGATGCGCTTGGACGTCGAGAATCCAGCCAGCGCCAAATTCGATGCCTTGCTCGGCGAGCACATAGACATCGTTGTGAGTCTCCGGCGCACCGCCGATCAATTCAGAGACTTCACCTTCTGCAGACACAGTCCTGATGCCAAACATCTTCTCCGTAACTAAGAGAGAGTGATCAGGAAGAACAGATATCGAGTACGGAAAAGGGTCAAGTTGATCGGTAATCCGATCTACCTTAAAGCTGTGATGTGCTGACAAAATCTCGCCCTGCGGAAGTTCGATTTCTTTCGTCAGGTCAATTTCAACGAGCCCAGCGCGATATTCTTTAACCATGAGAGCAAGCGTTTTTATCTCAAGGTCACTAAGTACTGACTCCCACGCGACCATCCCTTTCTCAGGCATGCCCTTGGCAATACTATGAGTTAGCGCCTCAAGAGTCTCACCGTGCTTGAGATCACCGCCTATCAAGGGCACGCCCTGTGCTGCTCCCTCTAGCTGTTCACCATGACAAACGGCACAGTTTTCCTCATACAGCGCAGGACCCGCAAAATCGCCACCGGCCATGAGGTTTTCAGGCTCCGAGAATGCGGATGGCCAGACGACACATAGAAAAATACCAGCCGCAAGCTTAGTCCAAACCCTCAACATACCCGTCCCCTCAAAGATCTCGTTTTCATAGTCTATGAAAAATACTACCCCCTGTTGACTGATTTCTGCACAATCCCGAAACGCGTCCTAACGTACAATTAGACAACCCAACGCTTGAAAGGGTTTGACGGGCTACCTAAGCCACGCGCGTCAGCTGCGACTACAGGAGAAGAACACCATGAAGATCGGTTACGTGAATGTCTTTGTGTCGGATATCGAACAGTCGAAGAGGTTTTTCGAAGATAGTATCGGCTTAACCTGCCAGGTCGCAGACGCGAGCCATGGGTATGCATCGTTCAACGCTGGACCCATCAGTTTTGGCGCCGCTCAGACGGATGACGCGGACAAAATCGGCAGGCTTACGGGTATCGGCTTTATCGTTGACGATATCGATCAGACTTACAACGAGTTATTGGCTAAAGGCGTTGAGTTCGAAATGCCGCCAACTGCTCAACCTTGGGGAGGCGTGTTGGCGTTATTCAAGGATCCTGATGGAAACGTCTTCTACCTCGATCCGGGCATGCCTCACTAGAATTCTTCAGTTGCGGGTACTTCCGTTATCGCAGCTAAATCCGAAATTCGGCGTACAACTTCGACCCGAGCTTGACGTGAGGGTGCTTGCACATCAGCAACCAAGAAGCCTCGGTACGCTTTTGCTGCTTCGTCGTAGTCGCCTAAGTGTTCCAGACTGTAAGCTCTGTTGAGATAGATTTGACCTTCGCTTGGGTCTACTTGTTGGGCGATATCCAAATATTGAATCGCGGCGGCATGGTTGCCAAGTTCTTGTTCAACAACAGCGAGCTGTATCCAGGTTGCAACCTGTTCTCGCCCCTTACCCAAAGAAGCTTCAAGGTCTTTTCGTGCCCGTGCCAACTCACCCATCGCCAATCGAGCCGTCCCTTGCCAGAACCAAACTTGCCAATCTGGATGATCTGCTTCTAGCAGCGGCGTAGTTAGCGGTTTCAACGTAACCAAAGCCTTCGCTGGTGCTGCATTTAGTATATGCAATCTCGCCAGTGAAATACGTGCATCTCGATATTCCGGGTTGTCCCGCACCATCATTTCGAGCGCGTGTATCGACTTAGCACCGGCTGTGATCTCAGCAACCAAACTGGCGAGTTGTTCGACTTTGGTTTGGCCAAACTCGACGCCACTAACCGGTAGCATTTTGACAAAGCTCTCTTCGTCCTCACGCGATTGCGTAGCTCGTTCTGGCGTCGACGTAACTGCAACATCAGTTTCCGTCTGAGTAACTGGGCTCGTTACTGCCACGGGCTTGTCAGTTTCGACTGCTTCCGGTTGCTTGTTTGTTAGCTTCTGTAGAGCCTCGACCCTATTCTCATGCTCACGCAGTTCCCCTTCGAGCTCGCTTAGGTCGCCATTCACCAGATCAGAAGCGCGTTCCACTTCTGCGACAGCCACCAAGGGAAACAGCACGATGATGATGATGAGAACCACTATTTGCCTGAGCATTTCTTTCTGCATTTTTCTCTCCGGCGCTTAAGACTCTGAGGGCACTACAGTAGGCGTCAGAACCATGATCAATTCCTTTCGAACAGTACTCTTGTATTGGCCACCACCAAATGCGCGGCCAATGGACCCCAGCTTTGTGAGCCCCGGTATCCCTCTTTTTGTATGTGATTCCTGAGTCTGTATCAGACCGCCAATCACAACCGTATCGCCACTCTGCGCACGTATTAGTGACGAAACCTGGGCGACGTCCAAATTGGGTGCGGAGCTCTGGATACTGCCATTGGCGCCCTCGACGACGCTCACGCTAGAGACCCTTGTCACAACCGGTGATACATCCATCATCACCCAGCCACGCTCTCCAATCTGCGGAGTAATGGAAAGAACAACACCTTCTGTGACAACTTGAGGCACATCTGATGAAGTTGTAATAGACCCCGCAGAGGTTGAATCGGTTGACTGCTCACGTCGGAAAAAGGTTCGATCGGTGCCGACCTTTATCAACGCGGTCTGATTGTTCAAAGTTCGAACATGCGGCTGACTAACAACTTCCACATCACCCTGTTGTTCTAAGGCTTGGATTACAGCTCCCAATCGAAGGTTACCGTCGTTCTTTAAGTTGAATCCATCCATGCTCAACACACTTCCCATAGCAGAGATGCCACCAGACGGAGCAGAGACGATACCGTCAATCGAGAAGTCGACGTTCACGCCAGAATCTAGTACTTCGGAAACACGCGACCAATTGATGCCCAAGGCCGTCGTGTCATCGAGCACCACTTCCAAAATCTTGACTTCTATATCTACCTGACGATGAATCGCACGGTTAATGTGATCGATGTACGCGCCAATCTCGTTCACGTGGGCATGCTGATCACTAACCTGGACAGTCCCCGAAAGGCGGTTAACGACAATATTTCCAGCAGGACTTAAAAGTGCTCCCAGCTGACCCTCAAGTTCGGCCCAGAACTGAATCTCATCCTTCTGCTCAATACTGATTGAGCCTGAATCCTCACCACCGCCACCGCCGCCACCCCCGTCGGATTCGCCACCACCGCTAGAGGCAGAGGAGACGGTCGCTGTGCTCGAGCCAGTCCCTGATCGAATCAAGCGTAAGTAATCTACGGTAAACCTTCGCGTTTCCTGCGACCGAACTCGGATGACACCATCGGCGCTTTCCCAGTAGTAGTCCAAACTATCCAGCATTAACGACATCGCTCGCTCAAGGGGGACATCTCGAAATTCCACATCTAGCACGCCACTAACGTCTGGGTCGGCGGCTATGTTTAATTCATAGGCCCGCGCAAAGAGCCGTAACCCTTTTTTGACCGGCATGTTGCTGATCATGAAACTGTACAGAACTTCCTTTTCGTCTAGAGCTTTAGTCGCGACTGGATCGGGGTAGACCATGCGCACGCTCTTTTCGACTTCAACTGGCTCCGGCGCCAAATTCACCTCGGGATTTTCATGATATCGAGGGAAGTCTTGCTCATGGCTAAACTCTATCGTTGGGTTCAGAGCACACCCGCCCAGAACGAACAACAAAGGCAACACGTTTATTATTCTAAAAGAAGCCATTAGCCCGCCTTAGGTTCTAATCGAAAGTGTCGGCCGTAACGACTGACACGGACAAAGTTTTCACCGATTTCGGTGATGCGGAAATGCGCAACAGTGTCACCCACATGGACTAAACGATTTTCGATAACGGCAGCCTGCACACCATCGCTCAAAAATAGCGCCTCTAGTGTGGGCAGCTCAGCATTTCCTGCGTTCTGTACAGCGAGTGGTGAGTTGGCAAACGGGTCACGTTCAATGTCATCAAGCCATCCGATGTGTCCGCGTTCCTGAATGACAGCGGATCTATCTACCGGTGTTCGCCGCGCGACGATGTCACCGTCTTCATCATCCTGGTCGTATTCATCTCCATATGTGTCATATGCCTCGGAGTCTTCATCGGCAAATGCTTCGCTACCGTCACTGTCATCTGACTGTTCGACAGTGTCTTGCACGACTTCGATGTTGTCGTCAAAAAAGATTGGCTTGGCGATCGCCCAACCCAGATAGATGGAAGCACAGACGCCTAGCGCACCTATGAACCATGGGTTGTTGAAGAGATTTTTAAACACTGAAAATCCTTTTCGTTGCTGAGGGCCATCCCTCAGTGCTGGCACAAACGCGGCTTCCTGCCTCGTTTGCGGTTAACGTTTTAACGCCTGTACGTCTACAAACCCAAACATGTCTCTAACCCAAACTTGCGCTCTAATAGTCACAGTTTCGAGATGCATCCCATTGCCTTTGCCTTGGGTCGAGATCACATCGATGTGCCAGTGATCTTGCAGTAACACACCAACCAACTGCATAGAGCCCATAAATAGCTTATCGGCACTTTCCTTCTCAGCTTTAAAAACCAAATCTATAGGCACTTCGAGTACACCAGGGACCGCAGACAAATGGGGTTTCTGCACGGTGTAAGTCAGAATAATGTCACGCTTCTTCGCGATATTGCCTAAACTTTCAGTCCAGGCGGCGAGATCTGGAAATCCTTGGAATACCTTGCTGTTCTCGCTTTCCAGGTCAGCACTCAATTGTTCTGCGTTGTAGTTCGAGAGCTGCAATTCCAGGTCACTGAGCCGGTCGTTTAGTTCAAACTCTCCCACCTCTAGTGCGACGATCTCGTCAAACACCCTAAGACGCTGTAAATTCCAATTAATCAGAACCAGACAAGCCGAAACAAGACAGACAGTTCCAGCCACTCGCTTAGGCGTTCTAAACCAGGCATCTGCCAACAACTGGACATAACGCTTTAAGCCCTTGTGTTTTTCGATTTTGTCTTCAAAGTCAGGTAGTTCTATCTCAAGACTCATTGCAATGACCCCGCAATGAAGAAGCCAGCTTCGGCAGCGCTACCCATTTTTCCTTGGCTAAATTGTTCCATCCAGGTGCTCTTGAAACTCTGATGGACATGAATTTGCCATGGCGGACCACTGATGCGATTCTCAAAACCAGCAAGAACGCGTGCCCCGTGTCGCATGTAACCGTGTACTCTACCTTGCATCTCAACGTGCCAACCGTCAGGGGACTGATTTACTGACACACTCGTTAAGGTTACATCTTCAGGCACCAACCGGCTCAGGTGCAGCATTAAGAGGGAGGGCAAGTTCTGACTGGTCGCCCTGAGGCGGTCTAGATGCCCTTGTTGGGTAACCAACTCAGCCAGCATCATTTCCTTTGAATCGATAGTAGTTCGAACCGCATCAGACCGCTGCATGATCTCTTCCATCTGATCATTACGATGCGCAACCAACGCACTAGATAGAACTGTCATCAGGGCGGACAAAACGATGACGGCGGCCGTCGTGTAGACGCCAACTCGTCGAAACATCTCCACGTTGATGTTCTTCTGTTCGAACGCTGAGATAAAGTTGGCTGATAGTTTTCCGGACAAGCGCGTCGCCCACAGAGACCAGAAGTTAGGATCCGAGGCATCTGCGTCAAATTCAACGGGGACCTCGACGCCTTCTCGAAGTCCTTCAACAACCTGCCACTCCGGGTGACCCATAACCCACGCGACATCGACACTTCGACCGACCTGCTGTTTGGTATATCGGACCGTACGGTTTACATCCGTAACAAGCCTCTCAACCATATCGGCGGTAGCGCCATAGTTTAGCTCGCGGACAAACAGCGCTTCACCATCGCCGAGGGCTAATATAATTTCGACTCGCTGATCAAAACAGGCGAGCACAATAACCATCTGCGAGGGTTCAATATCGGTCGTCGGTATATAGTCCGAGACAATCTCCGTAAGCGGTACATAGCGCTTAGGTGCAAGACCAGCTGCCGTACAAGCGGCTACTGTGGAGTCGACAATATTCCTTGGTAGTTGGTGTAGCAATACACCTTCTTTCCCACCTTGGTGACGGACTTGGTGATAACACCAGGCCGCGTCCTCTTCGAAGTTCTTGTTCTGCTCGACTTTCCGGGCTAGATATTTTTCTAGGTCCCGCTTCTTCATCGTCGGGACTTCTAGGTAGTCATGGGTATGCAGGTCGTGTTCGTGGACTACGGTGACATCGCCTTTGACCGTCAGATCCATGTGGTTACAGGCTTCGTCTAACGCTCGTATCAATCCTGCTTGAGTGTTAACCAGCTCTTCTGATGCCCATTGGGCATCAAGCTCGCCTTTGATAAATCGTGCCACACGGAATTCTCCGTACAACCACGAAATTGCATAGTTTGCGCGTGCCATCAGCCTGCCCAGTACCAGCCACTGCCACCAATTTCAAACCGCAACGACATGTCTTGGTCCACAATAAGCTGGCGTTGAGTCGTACCTCCAGGGTAAGGCGCTGCTCGCAAGCTGAGTTTAGATCCTGCCAGAACAAAAATTGTTCGCACCCCATCACTACCGCCACTTGCGGCCGCGACCGAAGCTTCGGTTCCGCTTTCAAGCAAATATCCAGCTTGGCTCGTGTTGGCATTCGAAAGCACAACCCGCATGAACAATGGTGCTAGATTAATTCGTTCGACAAATAGCGTTTTCGATTCGACAATCTTGCTGTCTGCAGTTTGGTTCCACACATCGTCAAAATCAGATGCACTCTTAAGCTTCGGCTTGATTTTCCCTTCCAAATTGGACACCAACATTATGCGCGGTGATGACGGCATCGTGTCCAAGCCTTGGTCCTGGCTGTAAAAGATAGAGGATCCGCCCGATCCACCACCGGCCAGAAAATCAGGGTCTATAAATAGTTTGCGCTCGAAATTCTTGTCGTTCTTGAGGACCCGGTTTGGAGAGAGACCTGCATAGTCTGCCACCGCGGTTGGCCATTTCGATGACTTCGCGGCAGGGATCGATTTGGTATATCGCGCGTAATCCTGCAAAGCCTGCGCTACCGTATTTACGCTCTGCGCTTCCGCACCTTGGTAACTTTCTTCAATCATTTGGAAAACGCTGGGCGCCAGCGCCCCGGCAAAGATGGCCATAACGGCCAGCACACCAATCATTTCTAGCAGTGAAAAGCCCTTCGCTTTTGACTTGCGGGAGAAGTTGTTTTGCTCAGTGAGGGAGAAGTTTTTTCGCGGCAAGATCATTAGCCGATCCCCGACATCAAACTAAATAGAGGCAAGAAAATCGCGGCAGCAACAAGTCCGACGATGCCCAGAAGGGTCAAAATGATCATCGGCTCTAGAACCCCAAACAGACGCTTGATTCGTCGCGGTATTTCATCGTCCATTCGTTCCGATATTTTTTCGAGACAGGAATCTAATCGCCCCGTTTCTTCGCCGACGACAATCATCCGCATTACCATTGGACTCACAACATCGTGCTCTGCAAACGCCTCAGACATCTTCCGACCTTCTGTCACTGCGAGTTCCGCATTGGCGACCGCTGCCGCCATCACTCGATTCGCAACGACTCCTGCAACCAAATTGAGTGCTTCTACTATCGGCACACCAGCGCGCAACATTAGCGCCATGTTGTGAGTAAACCGGCTCAGGACCAGCAACTGATTCACTTCACCAAAGATCGGCATAGTGAGTTTGTACTGGTCCAGCCCCATCGCCAGACCTGGAATCCTGCTTGGACCAAATTTAAAAAAAGCGAACAGCGCTCCGATGAATATCAGTATTGCCCACCAGTAGCCATTACAGAACTCGCCTACGATAACGACACCCTTCGTAAGCGCAGGAAGTTCCATATCCAAACTATCGAAGATGATCGAGAACTGAGGAACGACAAAGCTAAACATCACAAAGACTAGCCCTAGAACCGCCGTTGCGATCATCGCTGGGTACATCGTCGCCTGTTTTACATCCGCCATGAGCTGATCAACCCACTCAAGATGTTCGCTGATGTCTTTACAAGCCTCGACGAGAGAACCCGAATGCTCCCCCGCCTTGATCAGGTTGCATATCTCCGCAGTAAAGACTTCAGGATGTGAAGACATTGAATCAAAAAAGGTCACACCGCTTTCTATGTTGAGGCGTACATCTTCGAGAACTCTTTGAAAACCATCGTCGGTGGTTTCGTTAACGAGTACCTTCAAACTTTCTGCAATGTCGATCCCTGCGCCCACCAATGTTGCTAGACCGTTGAAAAAATCGACCAGATCTTTGCGCGTGACATCAACTTTAGTAGCTTGTGCAGCAACTTGTTTGGGCGTGTGTTCAGATGCCTCGATTAGCCACAAGCCGAGTTCGGATATACGCCGTTCCAACATATTTGGAGTATCGGCAACCAATACTCCCGTCATCATCTGACTGTTTTGATCTATTGCTCTGTACGCATACTGAGGCATCGCGCTACCTCAAAACTCGCAATACTTCCGTAACCGTAGTGGATCCTTGTTTGGCTTTGTCGATGCCGTCATCGAACATGCTGGTCATGCCACTCGCTTTTGCAAGCTCGACCATCTTGGCCTCGACGCCACCTTCGAGAATGACGTCATGAAACGATTCATCGAGTAGTAGTACTTCGTAAACAGCGATCCTTCCGCTGTAGCCCTGACCATTACAAGCATCACATCCGACTGCCTCCCAATGGCTACTACCGGCCTCAGGTGTGAGTTCACCGTCTTGTAGTAGGGGATCTGGACCGTCGACTTCTTTGCGACAAACTGGACACAGTTTTCTTAGCAACCGTTGTCCCACGATACCGACTAGCGCGGAAGGCAGGAGATACCGGTCAATACCCATATCAATGAGACGTGGGATTACACCAACGGCACTGTTGGTATGGAGCGTGGAGAAGACAAGATGACCGGTCAATGCTGCTCTTGTTGCAAGCTCTGCTGTTTCCGCATCTCGAATCTCACCCACCAGGATCACGTCCGGATCTTGTCTCAGTAACGCACGTAGCCCAGCCGCAAAGTCCATACCCACTTCTGACTGAACCTGTGTTTGGCGAATTAGTGGCAACGTGTATTCAATGGGGTCTTCCAACGTGAAAATACTGCGGGCCTTACGATCGATCGTCCCGAGTGCTGTATACAAGGTAGTTGTCTTACCACTACCGGTCGGACCAGTGACCAAGACCATCCCGTATGGATGACTAATCGCTTGCTCAATTCGGCTGAGATCAGTCGGCGAAAATCCAAGCTCACCCAATGAAAGCTGAACAGCACCGCCGTCCAAAATACGCATGACGATACTCTCGCCATGGTTGGTCGGTAGCGTTGAAACTCGGAGATCAACGTAACCTGAGCCGAAGGTAAATCGTATGCGTCCGTCTTGCGGGACTCGTTTCTCAGTTATGTCCAAATTCGCCAGGAGCTTTACTCGAGCGAGAACTGCAGATTGAATAACTTTTGGTATGACAATTTCTTCCCGCAGGATGCCGTCGACACGCAGTCGTATTCGCATATTGCGTTCTTCAGGCTGCAGATGGATATCTGTCGCTTTGCACTTAATACTCGTAGCAAATATTTGATCTACAAGCCGCACCATGGGTGACTCTTCGTCGGAGTAATCTAGCGAGTCTCCTGATAGGACTTGTTCGATCGTGTCGTTAATGCTCGAAGTTCGAGAGTAGTTTCTCTCGATAGCCTCAAGGATTTGCGCTTCCGGAGCTGTAACCACCTTGATGGTGTGTTTGCTTTCTCGTTCAACCATGTCTTGCGCGACGACGTCCAAAGCATCCGCAAACACAACAGTTAGCAATCCATCCTCACGGGAGAGGGGGATTACACGATGGTGCTTTGCAGTGTCGTAACTAACAAGATCTAGAATGTCAGGCGAGATTTCGATGTCCTTGACCACAACCATATCGACGTTGTGTTCATCCGCAAGAACCGCGGTGACATCCTCTTCATTGACAAAACCGAGCGCGACAACCACCTGACCAAGAAAACCCCCGCTCCGCTTTTGTTCGCGAAGCGCGAGGTCGAGTTGTGACTCGGTCAGCAACCCGGCTTCCACCAGGCGCTGACCTACAGGCTTACTGACTCGCGGACTTGCCGATCCTTGGCTGTCCCTGTTATTTGTCATTAGGCGTTATTTACACCCGGGCCAGACACATAACTAGGCGTGACCGGTGGTTGCCATTGAACCGCTTTACGCGACCCGAGGTTTTCCACTTGTTCGTATCACCGTCTTTGTCGAGCATCTGCGAAATTTCTTTCGCGAGGTCATCACTAACACCGTCCACACGGAGTGTAATGAACGTGCCATCGGGTTTTTTGTCACCGTCGAGATCGCACGCCAAGCTCTTGTGCGAAGTCACGTTGAGGTCGAGATAGCCGCCAGTAACAATAGGGTTTTGCAATTCAGCTTCAAGATAGGGTCCATCCCATCCAGAAATTTTCTTACCCTTACGGTCTTTGTTCACCATGAGCTGGCGGAAACCATTTTTCTTGTTCGTCGGGATATGTCGTGGCCAGGTACCCGTGTCTTTATAGTACCGAGCAACAGAAGATTTCAGATCATTCGCTTCTTGTACGAGGGCTGTTACCTTCGCATCTTGAATAGCCTGAAATATTTGTGGCGTTGCAACCGCCGCAATGATGGCAATCACGGCGAGAACGCCGATGACTTCCATCAATGTAAAGCCTTTGCTTGTTCCTTGCATAGTCTTGCGTCCTTTCATTATCAGTAGCCTAAGTACAACTAGTCGACAGCCCGTCGACCTCTAAAGCATAGACACGAATTTGGACACGCAAGATTAATTTTAGTAGGAACCCACCTACGAATGGGCACGCGTTCACAATTTGATGAAATCGGAACTCTGACAAGCGTTTTTGCCGTCTTTCCTGCGTAAAGTATAGCTATGTCCCCTAACAATTGGCTAACGAGAACACTACCCGGCGCCGTGGCTGGCATATCTTGCCTTTACCTCTCTTGGGTACTAGTCGGTGTCTGGCTGGATCCCATGGCGCGGGACAACGGCAGCTGGGTGCCGTTCGCGGTTGGTCTACTTGTTATTGAGTTCTTAGCTCTGCATTCATCCGTTTTCATCACCAACTTGATGGCGGAGCACGAAACTTTGACACAGAGATTGAAATTTGGCGCCGGTTTAACGGCGTTCTATCTATTAATGGCTGTAGGCATTGCTGCCGGAGTTGGCAGTCCGTCGTTAGTTCTTATACTTGCCTCCATAATGGTCTCTCGCATCATCTCCGCCTTTACCGCCAGCCCGGAAACCAAAGCCCACAACAACGCACGCGCCGCTGTTGGTATTGTTCTATACGTAGGTCTTGCTGGCGCAACCGTGTTTGTCGCGGTCCCAGAAATGGGCATCACAACGAGCGTTCTAAACGAGGTATACCCGAACCGCGGAGGCGGAGTTTGGGAACGTTACCCCGAACGACCTATCGTCGCAGGAGCAATTTACTTCGGGCTGATCGGTCTAGCTGAGCTTTATTGGGCTCTCAAAGAAGGTCGATAATACGACTGTATTTAATGGCAAATTCACGCCGTTTTTCCATGGGACCGATAATGCTGTCATCGTCCACTTCGTTGTACACCAGATAGAGACCCGCATTCGCAGCTTGTAGCCAAGAGAAGCGGATATTGGTTGCCACTAAATCGCGCTTGAAGCAATATCTTGGGTGAGAAAGAATAAGATAGCCGCAACTGCCCAACATTCACTTCAAAGTTACCATTAGCTACGGGTAGATCAATATCGTTGTAGTTCCAACCAATTGAGGACGAAAACCGATCACCAGAACGGAAGTTGATACTGGTGTTGAGTTGATCTCGGTCACCCCCGAAAAAGCCGCCATGCGTGTAACGACTTTCAAAGCTAATCGGCTTGCCCTGATCGGTATCGAACACAAGTTGCAATTCCTCGTGGTCATATTCCCCAGGAAGTACAAACGTCCCTTCGTTGATCTCGAACGCTTGTTGCACACCTTCGTGCGTAAAATTCACACCAGTATGCACTTCGATCCCGTTGCGCCATTCCCAATGGCTATCAACATGGAGAAATCCAGTTTCCCAAAAGCCTTCATCATCCCAGAAACCACGAAACGCAACGTGGGGGCGTATTTCATGCAGCCCTAACAGATCTGCAGGACGGATTCGCCGCAACACGAAAAAATCTGCCTTTTCATAGTTTGTACGCTGCAGGAAGCCGACTTCAGGATTAAAGTCCTCACCGACCTTGGTATACCCCGCTGAGTGAGACCAAGCGGGCGTGTTGCGTCGGATCCCCAAGCGATATGCCTCATCGTCTCCACGCATACCAGGCGTCTCGGTCTGCGCGTAGTAACCCTCAACATCGACAAACTCTCCAACACCCCACTTACCATCGACAGCATAAGTTCGGTTGTAGTCAGAATCCGCATCCCCGGTGATACTGCCATCGCCATCTCGGTTAACAAAAATCCCACCGATCGATGAGCGATTGGCAAACTCTTGACGCACGCGCGCAACGGTGAAATCGTTCTCGGCAGCGAGACCGTCGACCCCATCAGCTCGCATGTGCAGTAACCCTAGATTGGTCGCCTCACCCATTTTTCCAGATAGCCGAACGCCACCATCTAACGGCTGCAAGACACCACCAGCGCCAACGCCAATCCGACGGGAGAAAAAGAGTTCTACCTCTCGCGGCGTGCCGACAGAAAACTGACCCGCATTCTCAAGAAAAAATGGTCTCTTTTCCGGAAAGAACAAGCTAAAGCGATCAAGATTCACTTGTATCTCATCCACTTCTACTTGCGCGAAATCAGTGTTGTAGGTTGCATCCAGAGTCAGACTTGGTGTGATCGACCACTTAGCATCGATGCCGAACTCTTCCTCATAATCGGTTCCGTCTATTGACCCACCACGCCGGGCTACACCCAACCCGTAGGGGGTCACTTTCAGGTTTCTTTGCGCTGGCGGTTGCAAGTTGACGAGTGAACCAGCTTCCGACACACGATGTAGGTTGTGCTGACGTGCCAAGGGTGACCAGAACACAATCTCGTTGTTGCGTCGTATATTGCGCTGGAAATTGAGTCCCCAAGTTTGTACATCACTGCTCGCATAACGCAGTGATTTGAACGGAATTTCGAATTCGGCGCTCCAACCAAACTTACCTATATGAGATTCCACAGACCACGAGGTGTCCCAATTTAGGTTAAAACCACCACCACCGGACCTAAAACTACCCGCACCTTGATTCACCACCTGACCGTCATATTCGACCGCGGTTGGCGTCGTGCCAAAAACAAAGCCATTCTGTTTGTCATTAAACACGTCGAGCAATATCTGAAAGCTATCAGTGTCATCCATCGAGCTATCCCGACGACTATCAGAGATAACAATCTCTGTGGGTGCTTCGTCATAACAGACCACGCCGATATAAAGCGCATCATCGGTAAAGGCGATAAAAACTTCTGTCTTTTGACTTGCGGGCTGGCCTTCGAAGGGTCGAACTTGGGTAAATCCTGTCGCTGGCTGTACGCCCTGCCACGCCGCCTCACCAATCACCTGACCGTCGACAACAGGCGGTGTCGTAAGCGCCTTGGCAGAAACGGATGGACCAGCGGCAAACACGAAAGTTGAAATGCTGGAGAGCACACTCATATAAAGGAAGGTGAATAGATGGGAGCGAATCTTTGTTGGCAAACTAATGTGCCAACGCGGAAACTTCGCGGCCTTAAACAACATGAGTAATCCTTAGCAGGCGGAATCGATCTGGGGCGCGCACTATGCCGATTTTGGCCTTCAAGCTCAAGCCAATCGCGTTTTCGAACCATCCCCTAACGAAGTCAGACTAGGAAATCACAGCTGCATTACTTGAGCCAAGAAATCGTCGATGCTCATCCCTTCGTCCAACAATCCACACACAACACCCACAAATGGGGCTGCAGTGCCTTGCGTTGCACAAAGTACTTTGAACATTCGAGCAGCGCGCACCCCCTCGCTCACCATCACCATGGCCTGCTCGGCTTCAGCGAGCGTTTGCCCCTTGCCTAACCTTTCACCCATTTCCCGGTTCCGGCCGTGTGGTGAAGTCGCTGTCACAAACAAATCACCGATACCTGCGGCGCTAAGTGCTGTTTCTTGCTGGGCTCCAAGAGTCGGTAGAACTTGCACGCCCTCGCGATAACCCGCAGCAAAAATCGCTGCCTTGAGATTGTCACCACCACGACCATCTTCTTTCAGACCATCGACAACACCACACGCCAACGCAATCACGTTCTTAAACGCACCCCAAAGCTCTGCGCCACGTGGATCAGTTCCAGCTGCCAAACCCAGTGTCTTGGTACTGAGTGTTTCGGCAATCGACGCCGCGACCTCGGCATCCTCACTCGTCACCAAAGCACTGGTGTAGACGCCTCTTGCCAATTCCGGTGCGATCGTGGGTCCCATCATCACGCAAAGCTTATTGGTTAGATTCACGGCTGCCAATTTCGTCTCGATCGCCTCGGAGATGAGTTGATCACCCGGCGCCAAGCCCTTGGCGAGGTCGATCAAGATCTGCTGTGACTCGAGAAATGGCAGTGTTTGGTCCACAACGTCGAGCACGACACTCGACGGTAAGGCAAAAACCACAATATCTGCGCCTGTTACCGTCTCCTCGATCTGCATCGAAACTCTCATGCCGGGAAGTGCTAACCCAGGTAAATATTTGGTGTTTTCACCGTTGTCCCGGATCGCTGCAAAGACCTCATCCTCGACAGTCCAGCCGACCACTTCCATACCAGCATCAACCCAATTTTTGGCGAGTGCTGTGCCAAAATTTCCAAGTCCAAGTACCGCAATCTTTGTCATCTCAATGCTCACTGCATGATTGAGCGGCGATTATATAGCTGCGGAGGCCTCGGCGGGGAAACATCAACATAGTCGCACGTTACTGGGATGCTTACCCCACCTACAGAGGCGGTGAATAGCTAGAGCGCGTTCAAGCCGCCATCGATAATGAACTCACTACCCGTTGAGTAGGAGCTTTCATCACTGCTTAAAAACAGCGCCATGTTCGCGACCTCATCGGCACTGGCTATGCGTCCCAGCGGGGTTCGGCGCGTCAGCCGTTCAGGGCTGACACCTAACTCATCCGCCATGGGGGTTTCGATCAATCCAGGGTGAATCGAATTCACTCGGACGCCCTTGCGCGCGAGCTCGACCGAAGCAGCCTTAGTCATGCCGCGTACAGCCCATTTTGAAGTGCCGTAGGCCAGCGCCCCTGCAGATCCTCGCAGTCCAGCGAGGGAAGAGATGTTGACTATGGATCCACCACCACTTGCAATCATTGCCGGGGCTGCCGTACGCATCCCAAGGAAGACACCCGTACAATTTATGTCCATCACCAATTGGAACTCATCCGTCGGCGTGTCGACGAGTCTGTTCGAACGAAAAATACCCGCATTGTTGATCAATACATCAAGACCACCATCAGCCTCGACAATTTCCAATAACAAAGACCCCCACGCATCTTCCTCGCGAACATCCAAGTGACGGTACTGCGCGCCTAGCTCATCGGCTAGCGCCTGTCCTTCTGGATCTAAGACATCCGTAATCCAAACCTTGCCGCCCTCGGCATGGAACAAACGCGCTTCCGCTGCCCCTTGCCCTCGCGCACCACCGGTAATCAGGCAAACCTTATCTTGCAATCGCCCCATGATTTTCCCCTTCTAACAAATCCCTAAGAAGCCAGAGGATACTCCAAATCACGCGCCGACATACGCTGCAGCAGGACGGTAGATACGATTATCCACTGCGTTTTCAAGGAAATGGGCGACATAGCCAAAAGCCCGAGCCATCGCAAAGCAGGCTGTGAAGTAATCGTTTGGTAGTCCTAAGGCTCGATAGACGACGCCTTTGTAGAACTCAACGTTTGCGTGCACATCCTTGCCTCGATCCCGCATGGCCTCAGCAAACACCTCCTCTAACATACGTAGCTTCTCAAAAGTCTCTTGATGCACAGTTCCGTCCGCAAGCTCCTGCGCCCACTTTTCCAAGTGCCCTGCTCGCGGATCTTTCACTCTATATTCTCGATGTCCCATGCCTGGAACCTTGGAACCATTCAGGAGTGCATCCTTTACATAAGTTCTAACGCTCGCTGCATCCCCAAGTTGGTCAACGATTTCTATGGCCGCTTGATCAGCACCGCCATGCAGAGGACCGGATAGTGCGCCGATGCCTGCCGAAATCGCGCACTCGATGTCCGCAAGGGTCGACGCGACAACCCGCGCAGCAAAAGTGCCTGCATTAAAACTATGCTCAAGCTGGAGGATCTGAGCCACGTTGAAAGCTCTCACATTGGCTGAACTAAGGTCTGTGCCAATTGCCGCCAAAAACCGACTGGCGTAGTCCAAGTCCTCAGCCAGTTGGACAGGAGTACCGACAAGATGCGTCGCAACAATGGCTGGGAGGCGGGCTCCGATCAAAAGTCCTCTCAAGCGTGGATCAAGCTCATCCAACTCCGCTGCTAGTAAGGGCACCATGCCTTGCAGCACACGCATTGGGTGCATGCTGCGATCAAGTGCAAGAATTCGGTTCGACTGCACTTCGGTTAGATTGGCATGTCGCGCCAACAGATGACGCACTTCATCATTCTCATAACCATCGACGACAAGCGCTGCAACGTCGACAAAATCACGATCCACCAGATCCTCTATTGCCTCCCCTCGGAAGACAAGTGAACCACTTGCCTGGACATCAGAAATTTTCGTCTCTGCAACCACCACCCCGGCTAAACCCTTATGCGCCGGTTCTAGTATTAGATTCGTCACGGTCGATCTCCTTGCGTAAATACGCAGTACGTGAAGATCAAACCTATCTCACCCAATACCGCCAAACCAGCAAGCAGTCCTTCTCAAAATATAAGAAGAACGGGATTATTTTCCAATTATTAACCTATAAAAGACTAACTATCACAAATACTAATAGATTTTTATGTCGAGTCTGATGCACTGCCGCGCATGCCAACCACTGATAGCAGCCTACGTATAGAAAGACACGAGGCCCGTGTTTTTGAGGCAATTATCAGCGCAGGCGGCTTCAGCCGCGCGGCTGAAAAACTCCATATTTCACAATCTGCAGTCAGCCAAACCGTAGCCAATCTCGAACACAAGCTAGGGACTGGTCTGATCGTGCGCGGACGTCGCCCGGAATTGACCGAGGCAGGTAAGCGAATGTACAGCTACGCGCGGTTGTTGATGTCAGAAGAATCCCAAGCGTTGGAAGACATCGAACAAATCCGAACAGGCGCACTCTCGACCCTTAACCTCGCCACCAACTCAATGGTCAACAGGTACCACTCGCAAACACTGCTTTTGAAGTTCTGTGAGGACAATCCACTGACTCGACTAAAACTGGACGTGGTGCCCAGCAAGGAGATCATCTACGGCGTCGATGAGGGCCGATGGGAGTTAGGCTTCGGCCCCTTCCAACACGAGATGCCGCGAAACTTCGAAACCAAGCCATATTTTGATGAGACTAGAGTTTTGGCGGTGCATCGCAATCACCCAGATTTTCGAGCACTGATGCACCAGCCCACCGAAGCTCTCGCGAACACCACGCTCCTGACGTCCTACCTAGACGACGCAACAAAACGCGCCGACAGTGGGCGCTTGCGCAGTCAGTTTTCGGCTGTTTGGGAGGTGAGCAATCTCGAGCTACGCCTTGGCATGGCGGCTAGCGGCAAAGGGGTGATGTATCTGTCCAACTATCTGCTCGACGATACACCAGACATGGTCGCGATCCCGGGTCTCGCTTCAGCCTCCATACCTCGCCAGGTGGGTATGTATTATCGTAAACACGAGCCCTTGAGCACCGGTGCCAGACTCTTCATCGCGCTCTGCGACAGGCACTTCGGTAGCTAACCTCAATAAGAGACTGTGATCTCGATCACTTCCCCAGGCGCCAAGTTATCGACACGCGTTTTGAATCCGCCAAATCTCTGACAAAAGTGACCTAGTTCGCGTCACAAAACCCGCCGTTCTCGTACATTACGCCCAGCGAAAGGTGCTGGATCACCAAAGATCGTCACCAAATTGACTTATTCTCAAATCATGGAGTATCGAAGATGAGAACAACTATTGCTAAAGCATTAAAAGGAGTGGCGCTTGGCGGCACTTTGGCGGCGATTGCGACAACAGGGTTTGCTGCGACCGATGGAAGTATTGGCTACAACTCTACTGGTACGCTCAATGTGACAATGACTGTCACAGACGAAGTGCGAATTACCAACCTTGAGGATGTTAACTTCGACCTACTGGTCGGTGTTGGCGGTACAGTGACGTCTCCTGCATGTATCTACCGGAACACAGCCCCCGGTGACTATCTAATCACTGCTGTTGGTGACGGCCCTGGTGGCGCATTCGTCATGTCTGGACTCCTACCAGGACCCCCTCTTCCATACAGTGTTGGCTTTGCGGAAGTAACTGGCGGTACTCCGGGCTTACCATCTAACCTCTTTCCAAACACACCACTACCGAGCACGGGCGCAGGGACTGACGACACTTGTGCTGCTGGTGACAACGGCGAAATTCAGGTGACACTCTCAGCTGCTGCTGCTTCGACGGCTCCTGCAGACAGCTATACAGGCGTATTGTCTCTGACCATCGGTCCTAACTAGTCGACCGAATGGTGACAAAGGCTCCTTAAACGGAGCCTTTTTTTACATGTAAATTGGCTAAGCTCGTGGGATGAAGACATCTCTCCTCATCGTTGTAGCTTTACTCTTGGTCACACCTTGGACAACCTACGCCGCCTCACTGCAAATCACTGAACTCGAGGATGTGAATTTCGGAAACGTCGTTCCAGATGCGCGAAACGTGCGCGCTCAAATCCGCTTCTGCGTTGTTTCAGATCCTGCCGGACCCTTTCAAATCACAGCAATCGGTAGTGGTGCAGGAGGTCGCTTCGAAATGAACCATCCAGCCCTCCCCAACGTCATAGATTACGACGTCTATATTCAGCGCATATTTGGTTTGTTCAGACGCCAGTTGCAGCCTGGCATCCCAAACACAGTGTTCTATGCCCGTCCTCGCCTAAGAAATGGTCGCTGTGCGCCACCGTATATTGGTTTGTTAGTGGACATCAACGAAGACGCACTGAGTAGTGCACCTGGCGGAGACTATGCCTCTATCCTGCAGCTGACTGTGGCTCCGGAATAGTTACGCATGTTAGCGTATCAACCATAGCTAGACTCTGTTCTACACGGATTTCGGGAAGCTCGAGCATGCAAATATGTCCATCTTTGCGTCGGAGGATAAGCGGATCCAAGTTTTTAACCTCAATCTGAAACCAGCCAGAAGCGTCTGTCAGTCCCAAGCCCACCGAGTTTTGGAACCGAGCCAAAGCTAAGGGGTGGCCCTGCTCATCAACGGCTTGCCCAACTAGAACCGTGAGCTCATAGGCAGCAAACTCGAGCACTTCAACATTGCCCGGAAAAATCGTAATTTCATGCTCTGATTCATCAAAACCAACGATGTTGTCGCTGATTGCGTTTAGCTTGATTTGATAGGTCTCGTACGGGCGCAGCGAAATTACGTTAGCACGGTTTGCCCACGCATATCCTGCAACTCGGTTATTCACACGTACTTCAAACTGTCCTTCCACAGGTCCCTTTACGTGGACAACGACAGCCCCTGCCGTGGACCCACCATCACCAATGGTGGTTCGATTCTTCGTCCGGACGACGCTCATCGTGTTGTTCATGGCATAGAAGAGTTCTGCGTTTCGGTTCTGCCTTCTTTGTACGCCTAGCTCTAAATCTGAGCCAGGAAAGTTTTCCGGCATCAGTCGCGTACCAAGACTTGATCGATCGCCGTCATGATTTAGATAGCTTGACCGCTGAAACTTGCCAATTCGATCCCACTCATGCATACCGTTCCAATAACCGTTGAAATTTCCCTCCAGATCCGATCCGTTAGCGCCATTGGAAGATCTTACGCTTGGCCCGAAAATCGTAGAGTCAGATCCTTGAATTCGTCGGAAAGTAACCCCGGCTTTAATCCACGATTCATCTTTGGCGTAGTGACTGTCGATTCTGATATCGGCTCTGAATCCCCACTTTTGAAACAACGGTCCTAAATAGGAAACCCCGAAACCCTGGACCTTCCTCGAGGATTGCTCACTAAGGGTGCCCCGTACGAACATTCGACCGCTACCCAAGGGAAAACCAATCGATGCGCTCCCTTGTAGATAGCTGCGACGTAGCAAGCGGAACTCGTCAAACGCTTGAAGATCATTCTCAGTCTTTACATGTCGCAGATCAAAGTGCGCTGACACATCGCGGTGAAAGTAACTGGCGCGAAGCAGCTGACCAAGGTCACCTCCAGTTGAGGCCATCAAACCAGCGTAAAGTTGCATCTTCTTAGTTAGGAAAAAGGATCCCACTTGGGCAATCGTGCGGTCCCCTGCGTAGAGGAGTTCTGTATCGAGAGACATGGTTTGTGACAGGCGATGACTCGCGCCGCCGCGCAACCACGCACCACCCCCCACGCTTGGCAGCGAAGATTGCTCTTGCAACATTCGCGCTCCAACCTCAACAAAATACTGTGGTTCCCCCATCGGCGGAAAGTTATGACTGCGAACAAAGAAGTGAGTTTGCACATCTCTAACGCCACTCAAACCGACTGTTTGGATAGAGATATCGTAAGCCCCAGAAGGGTAGTTCCGTGTGTCGAGCTCATGGTTCCCAGCATCCATGAAGCTAGAATCGATCAGCTCGCTGCCGCGATAGACATTGATCTGGCTACGCTCATCAAGAAAGATCAACACTGGTGTAGCGGTTGCTTGTAATAGATCGGTGCGTGTTTTGGTCGAGGTACTAACTCGAGCACCTAGGACAGCATTGTCCCCTACAAAAGCCAGTTCTCGAGAAGAAGAACGGAAGCTGCCTATCTCGTACTCCACATCCGGGTCGTCTCGTTGCCATGACAGCTCATAGAGTGCCGGATCGCCATCTGCGACCCCAAATCGACCACGCAACCTAGAATTGCGCCAAGACAGATAACTTTCACTGCCAATATTGAAACTTCGTCTATCCCCTACCCCAGACATGTTCAGACGCAGATTGTGCAGGGTCGAACGATCAACCCCAGGGGGCGGGAGGTATTTATCTTGCTCTAGTTCGTGGACCAACAGCTCATGCTGCGACACAAATAAATCCAAGCGATAGGTTGAGTCATCAAAGATCACGCCGGAAACTTCAGGTTCAAGCTTGCCGCAATCTGAGATCACTCGGCTGCTGCAGCGAACGGAGGCGTTATTGGCTAACGGACCTGAAAGACTCTCGGTGAGCTTCTCGGGATTCTTTACATTCGGCACAGCCTCGACGACCGCCACCGGGTCTCCGAGCTCGACCTCCATGAGGTCGTAGGTGACAAACGTTGAGAGTAGAAAGATACCCCCGTAGTAGATATCTGCTTGTGTTTCTTGTTTCTCGGCGAATGCCTCGAAGCCTGGCGGGACGGTATCGCGGACTTTGAACAACTCATCACTTTGAGCTTCTTCTGCGTGCGCTAAACTCGCCCCGCATAGCGCGGCGAACCAAAGCACGTAGCGCATCCATGCGCCTGCAGTCCGCAAACCGTCCATGGGCAATGCCTACGGATAGGTCTCCACGGAATGACGAGTGCCGACGCTTTGGTAGTAGGTAACAGGCGTATTAAGCGGCAGCTCCAGCTCCCATGTATTGCCCGGGTAGAGACGCTTGCCCGGCAATTGCTCACACTCTTCTTTCTCAAGATCCGGCGTTTCACACTGATAGCCTTCACGCAGTAGTACATTGGCGTTGCCCGTATTCCTGAACAACATGCGTTCACCGGCTCGCTCAACCTGTAGATCCGATTTAGGATTGTCAGGATAGACGATCGCTAGGATTTCATAACCGATCAGGATCTTGAGACCGCTGCTCTCACTCTCGATGCCATCAACAACCGGTTTGGCACCGATCCGATACACGCGTTCCTCAGCACTGCTGCCGAGTTTCACCATGCGCACTACTTTCGTGCCGCCCGGTGGAATCACGAGCTTGTTCGGGGTGACTAAGAGTCCTGCCTCACGCGGGTCGGTGATGGGGGCGCGATCTTCCGTCTCAGCGCCCGGCGAAAGCACCCGCTTCGGCTCTATCTGAACATACATCGGCGTGTCGCCCGGGTTGAAAATTTCAACATCCTCGCGACTCGCTTCACCTGGTTCAAAGTGAAAAATAACGTTGCTAAGTTCCATAGACGCCCAGGTCGGCAGAGCGACCATGGCCAAAACATAGAACAAAAATGTGCGCATTAACTTCATAGTAATCCCTGACTCGTTCTTATACCGAAATCCTGCTCGGCGTGTTGTTACAAATATTGAGTTTCATACCCAATAGACACCGTATTTTACGGTCGGCGCACACTCGAAACGTGCACGGCGTCACAGTTTTGACGCTGTGCGTCAAGAATTGATTCTTTCGTCTAACTCGGTGACGATGTTTTTTTGCCCACGAGTGCCTATGTCTAGCCGCACCCAAAGATTGCTCGCGTCCGTAGAAACCGTCGGTAACCGGCTACCGGATCCCGCCATGTTGTTTCTCGGCGCGCTGTTCGTCGTTTGGCTAGTTTCTTGGCTACTATCCGGTCACACGTTCTCTGTCCCAAGCCAAGACGGCATACGAGAACTGGCGATCAGCAATCAGTTATCCGGGTCGAATTTCGCGCTTTTCCTCTCCTCAATGGTCAAGACTTTCACCAACTTTGCGCCACTGGGTGTGGTCTTGGTTGCGATGTTGGGTGTAGGTGTTGCTGAACACACCGGTTTTATCAACGCCGGGCTGAAAAGCTTATTGAATCTGACGCCGAAGAAACTACTCACACCGATGCTGCTACTCGTCGCGATCGTGAGCCACACGGCGGCGGATGCTGGTTACGTTCTAGTCATCCCACTTGGCGGGATTATCTTCTACGCGGCTGGACGTCACCCTCTTGCGGGAATTGCCTGTGCATTCGCAGGAGTATCCGGGGGATTTAGTGCCAACTTCATACCCTCAGGTATCGATCCGCTCTTGCAGGGATTCACACAACAAGCGGCGCAAATAATAGATGCAAACAGAGAGGTTAACCCGCTGAGCAATTGGCTCTTCACCAGCGTGTCCTCGATTCTCGTGATTGCTATCGGTTGGTTCCTAACTGATAAAGTCATCGAGCCACGTCTCGCCAATACACCTATTGAAGAGCAGGACCAAGCCGATGACGAGCTTGGTGCTTTGTCGCCAGCTGAGCGGAAAGGCCTGACTGTCGCGACAATCGCTATGTTGGCCGGCGTATTTGCACTTGTTATGGCGGTCTGGCCGGCCGATTCACCGTTACGGGCACAGGATGGCTCGATCACTGCGTTTGGCGCGCCTATCATGCAGTCCATCATCCCGCTCATTTTCCTCCTCTTCATTATCCCAGGTACGATCTACGGGTACGTCGCAGGCACGGTCACAAGCCACCGAGACATCATCGCAGGCATGACACAATCCATGCAGACGATGGCGTATTACTTGGTCATGATCTTCTTTTGCGCTCAATTCACCTATGCTTTCGGCCAATCAAATCTAGGTGCATTGATGGCTGTAGAGGGAGCGGATTTTTTGCGTGCCCTTGCTCTACCCGGCGCCATCACACTTTGTGGCATCATCTTATTAACGGCGTTGGTGAATTTGTTTGTCGGTTCCGCATCCGGGAAGTGGGCATTGCTCGCACCCATATTTGTGCCGGTCTTGATGCAAATTGGCATGTCGCCAGAACTCACCCAAGCGGCTTATAGAGTCGGTGATTCCTCCACGAATATCATCACCCCACTCATGCCCTACTTCCCATTGGTCGTGGCTTATTGCCAACGTTGGGTAAAAGACACAGGCATTGGCACGGTAACTGCTCTGATGCTGCCTTACTCAATCACCTTCCTCATTGGCTGGAGTCTATTTCTTGTGATCTATTGGAGTCTCGGCATTCCGTTAGGTCTCGCTTCCAGTTATACCTACCCATAGTCCGAATCCTTTGAATTAGGCTTAGTTAATGTCCAACTTCGATACAGAAACTGTGGTAACCGCAGACGGGGATCTATACCGAGGCCATTTGAGTCCCGACTGGAACATCGGTGACAACCCCAATGGTGGATATATGGTCGCGTGTGCACTGCGCGCGGTTGCTGAATGCGTACCCCATGAGGACCCGATATCAATCACCACCCATTTTCTGAGACCAGGCTCACCCAACATGGCATTCGAGGTGCGAGTAAATATTGTGCGTATCGGGCGCATGTCCAGCGTTGCGCGGGCAACCTTCATCCAGGCAGGCAAAGATCGGCTTGAAGTGCTGTGTGCATTCGGTGATCTCACATCAACAGTAGGAATCGATACGGAACTCACTATCCCATCGATCGACTTACCCGCACCCGATGCATGTCCACAACGGTCAGGAGAAAGTCAGGGTATTCACTTACCGATCTTAAAACGCTTGGATGTACGCATCCATCCTGAACAGGCCAAGGCAGGGACTTACCCGACAGCCGAAGTATCCGGCTGGATACGCTTCAAGGACGGCCAAGACCCGAACACGTTCGCTTTACCCGTATTCGCAGACGCGTTCCCGCCATCACCGTTCGCTCTACTGGGTGTGGTTGGCTGGGTTCCGACTCTAGAACTAACGGTTCATATACGCCGAAGGCCGGTGTCCGGCTGGATCAAAGCCCAACTCATCACACAAGACCTCGATCGTGGCCGCATGATCGAAAGCGGTCTGCTATGGGATGAATCCGGCGCTCTCGTCGCTCAATGTCGTCAGCTCGGCCTAGTCATGCGCCAAGACAGCTAAGGGCAAGCCACGTCGTATTTTCGGTATTCACGTACAGCGATTTTTTGTAGCCAGTAACATACTTCGTCCGTCGAAAACGATGGAGAAAACGATGTCTGTACTACAGCCCTATAGCGCCTTCGAAGATCTTTATCGACCTTTTGAAGGACTGTTCAACCTCAATCAGCCCACAATGCCAAACAGCCCGAGTCGATGGCTACCTGCGGTCGACATCAAGAGCGGTGAGCTCGGCTTCTCGCTCGAGATGGAAGTCCCTGGCTTTCAACCCGACGAAGTCGAGGTTGAAGCACATGACGACGTCCTGACTATCAAAGGTGAACGCGTTCGCGAAGAAGCGAGCGACACTGAAAACATGGTCCGCAGCGAACGTTGCCACGGCACATTTTGTCGCAAGTTCACACTGCCAGATGGCACACAAACAGAAGAGATATCTGCCGAGGTCAAAAACGGATTACTGTGCGTCATGATTCCTCACGTGCCACCAGCAGAGCCTAAGAAAATTAGTGTTAGCTAATCAGAGAGAAAGGAGAATTCGATGACACAAGTCTCTGTGCGTTCACCCGGTGCCCTACATTGGCTTGCTGATGGTTGGCACTCGCTACGTGACAAAGCGCTCCAAGCACTGACCTATTTTAAACCAGACAACGGCGAACCACCCAACGACCAGCGTTGGGGTGTTATGGCCGCCGATCTCATTGACCACGAGAATCACCTTTCCTTGGAACTCGAAGCGCCAGGTCTCGACAAGGATGGCATCGACATCAATTTGGACGACGGTTTCATCACCGTTACAGGTAACAAGAGGAGCAGCCAGACAAGAACGGTCGGTTCAACGGTCATCACCGAGCGTGCATACGGATTATTTAAAAGAGTTTTGCGTCTACCTTGCGAAGTGGATGACGCTAGGACCACCGCTCGATACATCAACGGCATACTCACCGTGAGCATTCCTAAGACAAATGTTTCTAAGCCACGAAAAGTACCTGTCAAAGCTCGGGCGTAACCGCTATCGATCGAGGCTTAAGGCTAATTTTCCAGGTATACTGGCCGCACCCTCGATCCACAGGCATGCAGAAACAATGGGCATCAAAACGCACCAGCTTACGGTCCTCGTCCTATTTTTGTCCCTTCCATTAACCGCTCCATTAACCCACGCTGCGTCAAAACTCGAGCTTGATACTCGCTCGGCGGCAACGTTGCAAACTTTGTTCGACAAGGAGCCAGCAGCACGAGATCTTGCTAACAAAGCGGCGGGCATGCTCATTTTTCCCCGAATCATCAAAGCGGGCATCGGTGTTGGGGGCGAAATTGGCGAAGGGGTTCTCTCTATCGGAGGCCAAAACGCAGCTTATTATCGGGTGACGTCACTATCGGTGGGTTTCCAACTCGGCGGTCAGGCGAAATCTGAAGTGCTAATGTTCATGACGAACGACGCGCTGCGACAGTTCCGCGAGAGCGACGGCTGGGAAGCCGGTGTTGACGGCTCTGTTGCTGTAGTGGAATTCGGGGTGGGCAAAGAGATCGATACTAACTCTATCCGCGATCCGATCATCGGTTTCATATTTTCGAACAAAGGCCTCATGTACAACCTTTCTCTAGAAGGTTCCAAGTTCTGGAAGATAAACAAGTAAAGTCGCTTCCGGCTGGTCTTCTTTTTTTAGTCACGCTGATCCTCTTCGGGATCAGCGCCTTCTCGGCACCTTTGATTTCTGGAGGCTTCCTTTGGGATAGCGCCAACGCGCTTGGGCTTCTTGCCTTCGCAGGATTGCTGTACTTGTTCCTCTTCATTGGCTCTGGACAACACGGCCGCATGCATCGTGTTTTGAGCTACGCGATCATCGTCTGCACGGTCGCGCACGTCCTCTTACTCTGGATCCCCGACCAGACCGTTTGGCACTACCTCGATACAGACATGCCCGACTATATGTGGGTGGGTCTCGGCGCACTCGGCGCGCTTATCGCGACTACCTTTCTCGCCTTGCCTCAATTTAGACGATATTGGCATACGCGCTACAAGCATTTCCGAAACTGGCATTACTATCTCTCGCTCGCCGTTATTGTGCTAAGCGTATGGCATATCACAGGCTCAGGCTTCTACTTTTCCGTGGCAGAGAGTTGGTGTCTAGCGATCTTCACTGGGGCATTCGTCTTGGCACATCGATCGAACGTGAAAGTACGACCGAACCTATCAAATGCAATGCTCGCCGGAACCTTTTTAATACCCGTCGTCTGGCTTACGGCTCGCCTGATCTAGCATGAAGCCTTTGATCCTAATTGGTCTCGTGATCGGTGTTTTCGCAGCGCTGGTCGCAATTGCGAACTATGAAGCGGCAAACCCTGACGGACAGCATCTCGTTCCACACCCAGAGGGCCCTATGCTCGCAGTGAGTTTTGCCCACGCCGACCACGTCGATCAATCTTGCATCGAATGTCATCACAACTACGTCGACGACACCGGTGCTGGCATGTGTTTTGACTGTCATAAGACCGATCCAGAAGTGAACGAACTGATCGAGGAGCAATTTCACGACCTATGCCGAAACTGTCACATCGAAAAGCAGTTAGCCGGAGAAGAACATGGCCCAACTCGTCAATGCAACGCGTGTCATATCCCTGACACCAAACCTTAGCCGTCTTGTTCGGATGCCTCGATAAGCCGGACGAGCTGATCTCGAACCTGTAGTACATCCGCCATGGGATCTTGGCGCAGCGGCTGAATCTCAGATTCGGTGTAGGGCTGGAATGACTTCGGAAGCTCTTGCGGGGATACCGTATGCAACATCCAATTTAAGACTTCCGCTAGATCTGCATCACTGAGCGCTGCATTCGCAGAACCAGGGACCTGGACGAGAAAGGCACGCCCACCAGGTACACTCAAAAATTTACCGACGAAATCCTTCATCACAGGAACAGCACCGTCCACTGTGCCCGCTCCATCCGGACCGTGGCAACCTTGGCAATTCAACATGTAGTTAACGCGGGCGCGGTCGGTATCTGCAACCCCAGCCATGTCTTGATTCGCGAAGACTGGGATTGTGACGAGCAAGCCAACGCACGCAATTAGGCGAAGGCTCGTCACGAGCGTGCTAATCGTCGACCGCGAGCCCGACAACGATTGCCGTAGAACAATGATAGATACTGCTCTCAGTCCCTAAGCACCAATTGATGTCGTTGCTCTTAGGCGGGTTATACATAGGACGGTCGCCTTCATTGCGATTACACAGACAGTTGCCGCATCCAGACTTGCCGCAACAGTCATTGTACGAGATGACATAGCTCTTACCGTCGACGGGATTCTTGCAAGTACCGATCCATGTAATCGGGGACATTTCAGTCCCGGGAGGACAGGACATGACTGAACCACCGCAACAGGTGCACAAAAACCCATCGATCGCACAGTAACGCCAGTATTCACAGGTCGTGTCGTCGCCTGTATCGGGGATATCACTCTTTTTCGGTTGATGATGATCGGCACGTGCAACTGGTAAAAGTGGCAAAGAGGCCGCCCCTACTGCCGTAGCCCCCAACAAACCGAACAAGCCGCGCCTGGACGTTGCGCGCGCAAGCCCCCTGCTCAGCTTTTCCGTCACTTTGTCTATCATCAAGTCACTCATCTACTTTTCCATCTTTTTCTGGTCACTACGACTACCCGAGACCAATATATTATGACTTTGATCCTTCAACTCGCTTGCTTGGGATCAAATTGCGTAACGCCTTCCCCACCTGAGTCCGGAGGATTCAAATACTCTTGAATCGACGCTACTCCAAGTTCTTGTGCTTCAAATAGGCTCTCTAGGTGCTCACGAGAATTGACTATGCCCAACGATGCAATCACACCGCGGCCATCAATCAGTACACCATAGGGTAACTTGCCAACACCATAACTCCGTCCGACGACTTCAGAGAGCACATAGTCAAATTTTTGTAGACTTTCTTTTTCGACAAACCTTTCGTGTTCGGCGACGTCATCACCGTCACTCATAAGCACAATCTCAACCGCTTTTTCCGATTTCAGCATCGTCTTCAGAACGGGTAACAACGTCTTGCAGATCGGACAGTCTGGGCTCAAAAAGAACAAGAGCTGACCCGAACCTGCGACCTGTCCAATAGTAAAGTTCCGCCCGTTCAAGGCTTCTACACCAATCTCTGGTGCAGCATCGCCAACCTTAACCTGTTGGTTAATCATGAGCGCACCAGCAGGAGCCACTCGCTCGTAAAGCACACCAATTTGGCGGGCCAATGCAAAGACAACAACGGCAAGCACCAGCACCAGTACCCATAAAACAACCACCGCACCAATCAGCATTTCCACTACGCTTCCTCCGCGTACAAACGACGATGCAGGCTAAAATTTGAAATCATTTGATCTAGCGCCGAATAAAGTAAGTAGGCAACGACCGATAAACAGAGGCCAATAGCCAAGAGTCCAAGTGTCAAATTCGCCTGCATAGATGCGCCAACGGCAGCAATGACGACAAGGACCGAATTGCGCATAACAAGCCATTGAGACAAACCAGTCGGCTCATCGCCACAACCACAATCGATGAATGCGCGTCCACGTGCCAAATTGACCCCGATCGCAATAAGATAGCTCGCAAATAGAAGCGCCGCTATTAGAAAACCGAGTGGCTGCACGAAAAGCAAACCAACAATCGTGGCCAGCTCTAGAATGATGAGAACACCAGCGGCGGGCTTCGTCAATGAGTCAGGGACCAGCTTATACGCGGCTAGACTCGCACAAAACCTAGGCCATGCACCGATCTTGTGCTTCAACGCCATCGCAAATATGCCAACCATCAACCATGCCGCACACACTGCTAGAAGCGACTGCGTCACTTAGTTGTTCCCATAAACGGTAAACGGCGTCTGGGCACCGGTGTTTAGCGTTTTGACATATTCGCCACTGGGTATGCTGTAGACATCGAGCGCGAGATCGGCATTGGTCACGACCATTAGTCGACCATCACCAGTACCAGTGCTCCCCAAGGATATCCCCCAGTTTTTGAGTTCAATGCGTGCGGTCCGCTTCTGTTCGGTAAGATCAATGACCCACACTTCACTACCACCATCTTTATGCGTGCCTTCACCGCCTTCAGGATTCATGAGCACGTAACCGACGCCACTGCTATCCGCCATTAACGGGCTCATACCACCTGGCCGCCAATTGCGTTCCGATTCAGCCGATAGCCACCACGCCTCACCCACTTCTGGTTCATCGTTGCTCGTGCCGATGGGTAGGATCTTTCCTTGGAAGGTCGCGAAGTAAGCCGTGTCTTTAGCGACCCCTGGATTCTCAAATATAGGGTCGTTTTCTGGATCAAAGACAACGCCAGACTTGGACGTGCTTTGCAGGGTGCCATCCTCATTTAGATGTGACGTTAGTAGAGAACCGTTTGAACAGATCGATGAGAAGCTCCTCTGCCCAACCGGCAACATGAAACCACACCCGGGCGTCGGTATCTCAGCAACGAAAGATCGATCCTCTAAGTTAACAATGCTAATCGATTGTGCAGGGGTGAAATTGTATACCCCGATGAACTTGTCGTTATCTAACAAACCGCTCATAAGCCTCTTCGGCATGCCGGTTATTCTCTTTGCCGGGATAACTACTTCACCCTTCACCTGGAGTGTTGCTGGATCCCAGATCGTGAGCACATCAGTTCGCTCGCCACCACGTGCACCGCGCGAAAAGAAGCTCTCAGCGACGTAGTGTTCATTGCGCTGAGCACTATATTTATACGTTGCGATAAAACTCGCTGGAAACATACCTTTGTATTGCCCGCCTAGTGTGTCCGCTAATGGATCCACAACCTGTATCTCGCCTTCAGACATATGAAAGAAGGAGAAATCGTGTACGAGCATCCAGTGTTCGGGATACACGGACGGTAGAACTTCGACGGTGCCTATGGGTTCCGGCGCGAAGTCTGCTCGTACGCCAGCGGTGGCCAACAACAATGCAGCGAATACGCTTCTTTTTAGTAGTTTCATGTTCAGTTATTCCGTTGCCAAGCCAAGGATGCCCGCAGTTGAGCAATTGTAGACACTGCTAGCTGTACCAATACACCAATCGATGTCACACCAATCGATGTCGTTATTCTCCTCTTCCCGAGGTCTTAGAACTACCTCCAAAGCCAGCGCTTACTGGGTTGAGGCGCCAACTTTGTGTTCAGCACTACGACAAACAACTGGTGCTTTCGCTTTTGCAAGAATATAGTACGCTCGTACTAAGTTTGCAATTGAGTACCGTGGACAAAGTGTCACCGACAAACCTTCCGCCTAGCCCTCAACCAAACGGCCAAAAGCAACGCTCCGGCACTGCATCGTATGCTAACGGACAGGCAACCGCGACCAGCATTCTAGATGGTGCGAAGGCGCTAGTAATCGAAGAGGGTTTCGCCAAACTAAGCATGCGCGGCCTTGCACGTAGCTTAGGGATGTCCCCCGGCAACTTAAATTACTACTACAGCAGTAAGTCTGACCTGATCCAAGACCTCTGCGCGTTCGTGGTCGAACCTTATTTGCAAGAATTCGAAAAACTCAGGCTGCGCTCGGCAGCCTCAGCCAGCAACCAACTGCGTTCGGTCTTGGAATTCGTCTACAACGACCTCGGTAACCGAGAAACCACACTATTTTTTCCAGAGCTATGGGTCTTGGCGCTTCGAGATTCGGGCGCTGCGGAGCACATGGACTCTCTCTATAGTTCTTACCGGTCGGTTATCCAGGACATCATTCAAGACACTAGACCTGACTTAGACCAACAAACTACGGAGGATCTAGCGCTCTCTATATCTGCCTCTATCGAGGGCCACACAGTATTCGTTGGACATCGGCGATCTCACGCAGATCGCGCTGGTCCAATCGGGGAGCTCATTATTGAGCAGCTTATTGAAATGGTAGAACGTGCGCCCGCACGCCAACAATACGTTTAATTGCGGTCAAAGGGGACGACCATGAGACGCACAGTCTGAGCAAATTCCGAATAGAGAGATATAGATGATTCCATGGTTCTTGGCTGCTATCGGAGTATTTCTGGTCTTTAAATTGCAATTCATCACTCGAAGTTCACCAAAATCGAAACTCTTCAGTTCACCACTTTGCCCGATGAGATAGTCGAACTCGACGAATACACCAACATATGCTGCTTTTCCTTAAGAACCTCTCTTTCACTCTGATTGTCCCAGGATCGGTCGCTGTGATTGTTCCGCTCTATGCCTTCGCGCACTCCGAATTGGTGTTCTCGGCATTTGCTTTGATCGGAGGGGTTCTACTTCTCGCAGGCGGACTGATATATCTATGGTGTGTCTGGGACTTCGGCGTAACCGGACGCGGTACTCCAGCTCCCATTGATCCAGCCAAGCAACTTGTTATTCGAGGACTGTACGCATACGGCCGTAACCCTATGTACGTGGGTGTCCTTAGCGTGATCTTCGGCTGGGCATTCCTTTTCAGGTCTGTGTCGATCACCATTTACGGAGGCTGTGTTGCGATCGGCTTCCATCTCTTTGTGTTGTTGTATGAGGAGCCTTATCTAGAACGTGTTTTTGGATCAAGTTACAAACACTATTGCAGCCAGGTAAATCGCTGGCTGCCAACCCGAAAAGGGTGATAATACCAGAGCCGGTATTGAGCATTGCAGAGCGTATGACCGAGCTTCGACCACAATAAACTCTTGTTAGGCGCCTCTACAATGTTTGAGGATCTAAATTTTAGGGTTGCCAAGCACTCCGATATCGAGTGGCTTGTGAAACTCCGAATCAAAACGATGTCAGCATACCTCCTTGCTGCCCATGAATATTTATCCGAAGAAGAGCAGAGAGCTCGCGTTGTTCAAGATTTCGAATCCATCCAAATTATCCTCAGGAATTCAATGGATATTGGCATGCTTAAAGTTGTGAAACACCCATCAAACTGGAAGCTGGTACAAATCCAGTTACAGCCAGAGTCTCAAGGTTCTGGAATCGGCAGATACATTCTCGAGCAACTGATCGAAGAGACGCGCGCGAAAGCTGTGTCGCTATCTCTGAGTGTGCTAAAAGTGAATCCTGCAAAACATTTGTACGATCGACTCGGATTTTATGTAGTCAAAGAAAAGAACGAATCTTACGAAATGCAGATCGATCCTTAACAGGTGAATTGGCTAGTTTTGTGAATGGGGGCGCGGAGACGCAGCTGCGGTAGAACGATAGCGTTCGTGTCTCCATGTTGGCGAAGTCGCGCGCGAATCAGCTCTGAAACATAAGGTAACTATGAACAAGAATTTTCGATTGCATCTTTTAATACTGCTTCTTTTTACACTTCCTATAGTTTCGATAGCAGATGACGACTTCTCCAACGAGGTACTTTTAAAGTCGAAGCTAGACAGAATCTCAGATACTGAAGTAATCGTGAGTAGAGTAATCGTTCCTCCGAATATGACACTACCGACCCACTGGCATCCCGGTGAAGAATTCGCTTACGTCTTATCCGGAACAGTCTCGCTGAGTCTCGAAGGGGAAGAGGCGTTAGTGCTTAAAGTCAATGAACTTGGGGAAGTGCCCCTTAAGAAGATTCATTCCGCAACGGCAGGTTCGGACGGGGTCGAATTGATCGTTTTTCGTGTCCATGAGATCGGCCAACCTGAAAGAGTGTTGGTTCTAGACAACGATGGCTGAGCCTCGCAACCGTTCTACTTCCGAGCCTCGTCATCGACCCGCTTTCAAACAAAGGCTGATTGGCACTGCCAGAATTCTCGTGCTATGGCTGCTCCCGATTCAATACGCCGTATCGGATGACTCGGCAGCGAGGTTGTCTCGCTTGCTCGCAAGCCACGCTTACACTCTCCAAAATTACGACAATCTCTTATCTCAAACCGGTTTGCGTGAATACGTTCCGATGAGTGCCAGCGAACTCGCCGAGGGTCATCACGATGCCCTCACATCACAGATAAAATCAGAGTTTTCTGGACGGGAACTCGCAAACATCCTCGAACATGAACGCAGGAACCAAGAGGTACCCGCATACGTCGTGGAGTGGTATAGCCAAGTGTCAATGCAAACGCTCTTCTGGTTCGCAAACGACAAGCCGCAAATTATGTTTGACCCATCAGGAGTTGTTGAATGACAGTCTTTAACGCATATAGCGCATCGATCTACGCCATCGGCGCTACCGCGGCACTGATGTTAATCCAGCTATTGGTGGCCGACGTACTCGGAATAATCCGCAAGCACACACCCGGCACGTCTGTTCAAAGTGGTCACAGCGATCCTCTTTTTCGGGTCACTCGCACAGTTGCCAACACCAACGAGAGCATTGGAATATTCGTGTGCGGGTATTGTTTTGCATCTTTACTTCCGCGTCCCCACTCATGACCGCCTTTTGTGCATGGACTTACGTTACAGCTAGGTCTGTGTACGCGATCTGTTACTACGCAAACTTACAAGTTCTGAGATCGATATGTTTCGGCGTGTCTGCACTATCACTTGCAGCGCTATTGGTCGTAGGCGGCGCGACTCTCTTCTAGTAGTGCCGCGCTTCTTGCATACCACCACTAATCTAGTGGTGAGAGCTGTCCGTTAAGAAAAAAGGGGCTGTTGGAACTAGTACCTCAAGGTCTGCAACTCTCCTGAAGGGAAGCTGATGACGAGATCGGGCTTTTCCGATGCAACTAACCCGCCATCTTCGCTAGAGAAGATAGTCCGGGCCAGATAGGTTGCCAGCTCGCCTTGATCTAAGAGTTGTTGAAAGATCAAGTGTCTGAGTTTTTCATCCTCATGCTCGATCTCAATTCTTCTACCGCCAGAAATGCCTGTAATGATCTTTGCAAATCTAAGGTCACGAGGATTTTCGGGGGGCGTAGCTTAGAATAGCCCGTGGTCCCTTTTTTGAACGAGCAGCATTCCAGATTGCTATCACCTGATCTAGATTCTTAAGGATAAAACGTTTGCGGTGAAAACGACCGCTCACACTAAAGGCGATTTCAGCGTCCAGCAAATAACCTGCAGCAATCGCCGTACGTCCTCCCGCGCTGAACCCGAGTGTGCGTACTTGACGATATTTCTGAAGCCAACTATTTCCATTCAACCAACCACCGAACTCAGCCAGCTCCTCTTTAAACTGAGACCGACCATGCCGGTACCCCGTCTCGAATGGGCCAGATACGACTAGCACATCGAATTGTTCGGCGTCCGCGTGTTGCAGAAACACCGCATTGGGGATCCCCATCTGACGCAGACTTCTAGGTGGAAAGCAGATCAAGAGAGTCTTGCTCGAAGAAGATCCCGGACCGAAAAAATGGCATATGTTTGGAGCTAGCCTACGTAAACTGTATGGCTCTGGGCTTGCCTTGCCACTACGCCCCATCGAGTCTTTCATTTCTTGCAGCCAGTTAGTCATAGCTACTTGGAATTTTGGTGCAGCATCAGCTGGCAATAGCTGATTGTTGCTGTCGAAATCGTACAAGCTCTCGACTTCCAATGGAGTTATGCGACTTTCCAATATCGTTAGCGCTTGGTTCAGTTGCGCAACCGTGTTGCAGTATCGAAAGAAGCGTTGCACAAACCGCGTAACAAAGGGAATGTTGGCAAGATCCGTAACCCTGTGCTCCGAACCGTTTTGTCGCGTTGGCGGATGCTGTTCGTCTTGGCGGTCCGGTGACAAAATGCGGGCAACTACATTACCTAAATAGCGGAACCGGCGTAATTCTCTGGGTGTGATAATCGTGTCGTATTCTAATTCCACGGATACCAAGAAGTTCATGCGGTCTAGCGAGTCCATCTCCAACCGTTTAAACAAGATGTCCTGATCGCCTGTTTTGAACGCTCTGATCTGCGCGGGCTTTAAATGATCTATCGCGTCAGCGGGCAGCATGCCGAGAATGTCGGTCCGAATTTCGCCGCTCTTATTTGGCAAGTGAATCGCTTTGCTTCGAGATGTTTTGCCTGAATCGGTTTTTGGTATTTCCGGCACAATGAGGTATTGGCGAGGACTGCGTACCCCGACCCGCTTCTGCACAAACTTTTCTATTTCGGGAAGACGTTGTTTAACCCCTTGTTTAAAAACAAGCAGGGCAACGGGAATGTTGCCGTGCACCGGTGATGCTTTTGGAATGACAGCCGCATCTACAATATCTGGGTGTTCAAGAATGGTGGATTCAATATCTTGGGGGTAGATGTTCATACTGTTAAAAACAAACATGTCGTCCGAGCGTCCGCATAAATGGATTCGCTCTTGTTGATCTACATAACCTATGTCACCTGTATAGAACCAGCCATCTACCAATCGCGCCGCAGTTCCATCTGAGTTATCGAGATACTCTCGAAACATCCCTTCGCACCGAATAGCTATCTCACCTCGTTCACCGGTCCCAAGGGGGTGTCTATCTGGGCACACGACCTGTACTTCGATGCCCGGCAGTGGCTGGCCAACGCTTTCGCCCGAATCAGCATCTTCCGGATCAGTAAAACCGATGGCACCTGTTTCGGTTGTACCGTATCCCGCTTGGAGATCTTTGGTGATATTAGTCCTCAATTGCTGCCGTAGCTTAATCGGGACATGTCCTCCGCCTAGTTTTAGCCGGATGTTGGCTAACTTCTCGATCTCGGGTACCGCTAGCAGTTCTTGTGCCTGAAATGCAGATACGTGCAGAACGTTAACCGCCATGGTCAAACTTTGCGCAACCAGTGACTCACCCGTAGTCTCAAAAAAGATGTTGGTCGCCCCTGCTGCTAAGGCGTACAGGCGATGCCGCTTAGCAAAGTTGTGTTCCATGGACGCAAGGCAGGCGAAACGTTCCGCGTCAGAACCTACATGCCGGTGAGCCTGGGCCACAAGATCGCAGTCTTGGTGGACCACCAACTTAGGTTCGCCCGTAGTCCCTGAGGTAGAGAACAGCAGGCGGGCAGTTGGAGCTAGAGTGATTTGGTCGGATGAAGTCACGGCATCGCATTCGGGAACTTCGGCCACTGGGATGGGGACGACACTACTGGTCTCTACTAAGTGCGTGACCCCGCAACGTTCGCTTAATGATGTCTGAACTTGCTTTGGTTCATGGCTAGCGATCGTGCAGGAAGTGGCACCAATTTGAGTTGCAGCCATGCACAACACCAGATGCTCTATGTCATCCGCACACTTTATGCCAACGACAGAACTGTTCGAAATTCCCTGATTTGCGAAGAGTTGAACCTGCTCGCTAACCAACCTTGCCAGTTGACCATATGAAAGAGTTGTTCTCAGAGTAACAAGTGCGTCGTGTTTGGGGTTGTTCTCCGCGTAGTAATAGAGGCGTTCGACTAAGGAGCTGGGTAAAGACATCACACGGACAGAGGTTGCATGACCATTACTTCAAGACGTTGAACAACAGATGTAGCGGCTGGTTTAACAGCGGTGTGAAAAAAGCTTCATCTTCTGCCACCAGTTCTGGCGTCACGGTTAGTTCTTTCATCTCGGGTATCTTGGCAAACCCTGCGGACGTTAGACTATCGAAGGAGTCACTAACAGTTTTATGAACACATTGAACATGTAAGGGCTCACCGCTGTGCTTCCAGATCTGACCTTCGAATTGCTCGTTTACGCCAGCGAAACAGTTTTTGCCGACGCCATCGAAATTAAAAGGTTCGGATTGTTCTGGGCGAACAAAGGAAAAAAAAGGATGCGGCACACTAAATACGAACTGGCCATTGGTCGGTAACACGTCGTAGACCATGGAAAATAGACCCCGCAACATTCAGCTAGGCAAGCACAGATTCTACTCACTATTACAAACAGCTTCCAACAGAGTTTATCAACTACGCGACAAGTGTTTGGAGTGGCCGCTTGCAGGTTGCTGTCCGGTCAACGCAGTATTCGGTATCGTCTAGAAACGTTGCCTCATCTCAATAGCCACCCGTCAGGTCAGCACTGCAACCGCACAAGGAATTGCATCATGCGAACGTTTTACGGAATCCCTTGGGCGCCGCTCACGAGTATTGCGATGGTTTCTTTCGCCTACCTGAGCATCCTCTTCACCACCTTACAATTCGGTCTGATTCTTTCTCCGATTGCGTTCCTCATCTACCGCCTCACACAAGCAGATAACGTCGCCCGCTGGTTCGCCTCTGCTCTGCTAGTGTTCCTGGGTGCGAGTTTGTTCCTTCAAGTTCAATCAATGCCTCATGGGGGATTCGAGCAAGGTTCGAAGGCTCAGCTTATGGATACCGAGGTACGTCGTGCGATAACAGATTCTAGAGACAGGACGCTTATGATGGTGGGCTTTTTGGTACTGTCCGCGGTCCTTCTACATACACCATCGAGCCGTAAGTGGTGTCTGTCGCGCTCCTAACAGATATCATAGGAACGCCAGAATTAGAGCAATGGGAATGGATAAACTTCTAGGAAGCTGCCTTTGCGGTACCGTGTCTTTCGAGATCGCAAACGGGTTCGAGCATTTTCAACTCTGCCACTGCAGACAGTGCCAAAAGACCACGGGGTCGGCCCACGCATCAAATCTTTTCACCGATCCGAGTCACATTTCGTGGCTTTCTGGCCAAGGCGCCATCGTTCGCTTTAACCTTCCGGGGAGGAGAATTTCCAATGCGTTCTGTAGTAAATATGGATCGCGAGTCCCATTTCTTTCTCTGAGTGGCGAAATCCTAGCGGTTCCCGCAGGATCCTTAGACGGAACCCCATCGATTGCCCCGCAGGGCAACATTTTCTGGTCCGAACGGGCGGATTGGTACGATCAGGCGGCGGGCACGCCGAGATATGACGCATTTATCGAGTAGAGTACGCTCGCAAAAATTAACCAACTGGATTATGCAAGATGCTGGTGTTTGGAGGTCTGAAAGAGGTAGGATTTAAGCGATCTCTCCAACACAAAGCAGTGACCTAGAGAATTCGTCAGATGCTATTAGAACCGAACAGGAGTGCACCGATGATCTTCACTAAGCGAACCCCAGAATCGTTCAAAACGACCGGCTTCAGTCCATCGATTCAAATGGTTCTCGCCACGGCGCTGTTAGTCCTGTTCTCACCTAGCGCAATGTCTGACGGAACATGTAGTTCTGTTGGCGGTGTTTCCAATCAAGGTTTTGGCTTCGCTAATGTCTCATTCGATAACAGCCGAGCTGCATTCCATGCTCGAGGAAAGAATGGTAAGCGCATCAAATACTGCGTTCTGGTCGACGGCGAACCCAAGCGCATAAGCCGTCCGCGACTACGTGCTTATAAGCGCGCGTATGTTGAGGATTTCCTAGGCGCACTAGTCGACTGCGACAACCCAACACAACTTGCATTGGCCCGAGTTAAACCACGAAAGCTACCGCTTGTACTGACGTATTTGTCTCAAAACTATCGGTTGCGCCTTGCCCAGCGATCACCTGAAGAACGAATCGCGCGCCATCAACAGAATATGGGTATCGACCCCACCGTTGCGGCGGCTAACTAAGCGGGATCGCGACATCGCGAGGCCTGGGGACACCGATTCTCGCGACTGTGATTCCAGTTCGCAGCAAACGCGCCTCGACAAGGCCCTCAAATGAGACATACCAACACTGCGAAAACCGTCTTTGGATTTTTCCGGGCCGTTCTAAGTCGATGGCTGCCGTTCTTAACGAGCAGCAGTGACTTAAAAGACATCTACAACTATTTGCCCATTGATGATTTTTACGCAACTTCGGGCCAACCCAGCGAAGCACAGTTCCAACTCATAAAAGCTGCTGGTTACAAGACAATCATCAATCTAGCACCAACCAGTGTGCTCGAAAATTCAGTGATCGAAGAACGAGCGATACTTGATCAGCTTGGATTGAGCTACATCCACATTCCTGTAGATTTCAAAAACCCTACTGACCAAGATTTCAAAAAGTTCGTTGCTAACGTCGGTGAGCCCTCGAGCACCTGGGTTCATTGCGCAGCAAACATGCGAGTATCCGCGTTCACTTATCGCTATCGAACCGAAGTTCTCGGCCACTCAGAACAGTCGGCCAAGGAAGATCTACAGCAGATTTGGGAACCCGTTGGTGTGTGGTCAAAGTTCATCGAGAAGTGATATCGAGCAATGGGGCTGCAATGAGTTTTCAGTACCACGTTCTGAATTGTGGGAGAATTCTGCTAGCTCAAACAGAGGCAACAAAATGACAGAAGAGAACGATCAAGAGGAAAAGGTAACCATCGAGACACTCGAACACGCAGACACCGAAGAATCGTATCGCCAATTGTGGTGGACCATTGGCGTAACGGCAGTCAGCCTCGGTATCATTTCCTACGTCTACTTGTAGACCTTAATCCGATCCGGTTTTGAGGAAACACACTATCTCAAACCCATTGCTTCGGCTTTGGAATTAGAGTGCGTATCCATATCACCGGTAACGCTGGCGCCGGTAAGACAACCCTCGCCAAACTCTTGGGAGAGCAACTTGACCTCCCAGCCCATCATCTAGACACGGTCGTTTGGGGTCCAGGCTGGACGAAACCGAGCTCCGATCTAAAATTGCAGGCGATCTCAAAATTAGCTGCGAACGATAGCTGGATCATCGAAGGGGTTTCCGAACAAGTTCGCAAACGAGCGGATTTCGTCATCGTCCTCGCGACACCAACCTACAAGTGTCTGTATCGGTGTGTTAAACGGTGTTTTCAAGTTGGTTTTCGATCCCGCCCTGAACTGCCTCCGAACTGTCCCGAAATTGCGATTCTGTTCAGAGCTATCAAGATCGTCTTGCGGTTTCAGAGATCGATCGGTCATCAACTCCAAACCGACGCAATCCACAATGACAATTACATCCACTGTGAAGATCCAGTATCTGCCGTAGAGCAACTTCAGTGTATTCTTAGAACCGCGAATACAGGACGATAGGCAACATGAGTACTCAACTTGAAACGTGGATCACCGGCGGCTGCCACTGTGGAAACGTGCGATTCAAGGTATGGATTGAGTCCGTCGAGGCGATTGAATGCAACTGTTCAATTTGTCACAAAAAGGGATTCATCAACCTGATTACAAAGCCAGAGAATTTCGTACTTCTCCAAGGTGAAGACAGCCTGGCGACTTACCAGTTCAACACAGAGATCGCGAAACATCAGTTCTGTAAGAACTGCGGTGTTCATCCTTTCAGCAGACCGCGCTCACATCCTGGTAGCTATGACGTAAACGCGCGCTGCTTGGACGACGGTTTCGATTTCCTCAACCGTCGGCCATTTGACGGCCAGAACTGGGAAGAGAGTGTCAGTTCAATTCAGTAGTGGTCTGCCCACCATCTTGTCGCGGCTTGGGTTGCCAGATTAGCTAAGTAGGCTTTCCACACGTCCTACCATTTCATCTTTCGGATATAGGTCATAGTAGATGGAAGCCATGACGTTCTGCGGACCGAAGAAAAAACGCTCGTAAAGTACTTGTCTGTTGCCAAAGCCTGACACCGCGACATCATGCGCGAGCCTGAACAGCGCGACTCGATCCCGACTTTCCATGTTGGTCAGCTGGAAATACCGCTCCACATCTGCAGCGATATCGCCGGTAAAGTCTGCTTCGCAGGGCGTCGCCATCAGGGAACTCGAACCTAACATATGGATCGTCTCGATCAGCTTAGGATAGATCTTGGGAAACATGTTCCTCGAGGTGTCGAGGGATGTTCTAGACGGCACAAACAATCCCCACTGGTCCTCTTCCGCATGTGCTTCCGCGCTGAAGAGTAAGGCTCGGATCGTTTCGGCGGCCCACATGGCTTCGGCTATCTGTCCCTTAACATTCATGTCGGAATCTTTGCCAGAGGCTTGCGCCATTGCACACAGTAGTCCGATGATGAATTCCACCTTCGCCAACTTGCCACAAGCGACTTGGTGCATCATGTGGACGACTGCATTCGTCTCTGCAAAAGCTCGGTTACAGAGCAAAGGATCTTTGTACATAAACACCCGGTGCCACGGCACCAGCACGTTTTCGAAGATCACAACCGCATCCATCTCTTCGTACCTGGAGGCTAGTGGGGCGTCGAAATTCGACTTACCCTCATCGTAGGTATCCCGGCAGATGAGTCGCAGACCCTCTGTCGCTATCGGTATCGAGAAGGCAAACGCGTACGGAATATTCTCTTCCGCAGCACGCAGCAGTGTCGATGGAAAGACCTCGATTTCGTTAGCGCTAGGTCCCAGCGTCGCAAGTAACCTCGCGCCACTTACACGAATACCTGCCGACGTTTCTTCGACCACGCGCAATGCCACTTCAGGTGAGGAGAGCCCTTCCCTGGCTAGCTGAGCATTGACCTGCGGATTGACCAACGTATGCGTGAGCACATAGTCGTTGGACCGTGCCTCTTGGTAGTAACCGCGCATATTCGCGGCAAAGTCAGTAGGACTCTTTGCCGTCTGATTGCTGTTAAGAAAGTCCGCAGCCCCAGCAAACGCCATGACGGACGCATTCTTGTAGTCTGGTGTACGTCCAAACATACCATTCGACCACTTTGCCCACTCATAGTAGGCCGCACCCCTCCTCTGCACATCCGCAACAGATTTTGGCATCAGGAACGACATCGAATAACGCTCGCCATCCTCCTCAAAAGTCAGCTTTTCCTGGACGTCAGTCCCTTGTTGACGATCCAAAAAATCTGCGAGCGTTTGCGTCCCCCGTCCGATACCAGGTTCGGCGGTCACGTCTTCGACCTCTCGGCCACGATGCCACACTGATCGGCCATCTCGAAGAGACGCTAAATATTCCGGACCTGATCTGATCGCCATAATTCCTCCGTTAGCCATTCACCGCGAGCTTCTCTAAGCTCGTCATTAGTTGCTGCCATTCCTTCCTTCCCACCCGTTTCTCGAGCGCTTGGTATGCCGCCTCCGCCTTGGCGGAAACTTCGTCTTCCAACTTCGCACCTTGGGGCGTCAGAGTGACGCAGACAGAGCGTCGATCTTGTTGGTTCTTTTGACGCTTGACCAACCCGTCTCGTTCTAGCCGGTCGACGACACCGACCAAACTAGGCGAAGAGATCAAGGTCTTTGCTGCCAGTACCAGGAGGGGTTGTTCATCGTCTTCCCACAACACCCGGAGCACTCGCCACTGTTGTTCGGTTAACCCGTGTTCAAGAAAGATACGGCGGAATTCAGGCATGACAACGTCAAGCGCTCGGTACAACATCATCGGTAAGGAATTGTTAAATTCATTCATATATTAATTATTAATATATTAACTAATTTAGCAAGCGAAAATTTCCACAGACTAAGTGCAGCCTTGGAGAGCACGAAATTTGGAATGTCCGCGACGACGGGTCCGCCGTCAGGTTGGTATGTCAGATGCGCTGCTGGCTTAGCGAAGGTTGGGACGCGTGCCGATCCTGTGGGTTCGTGGCGTCTTCGTTAAGCTCTCTCACTGTCGGGCCGAAAGCCCGGCTTAGCCGTAGGCCATCTCAAGAAGTTCTATGACACCCATTATCTGGACTGACCAGAACCACGCAGCTGCGATGATGATCGCGCCGCCAAACCCGATGGCGATCTTCTCTACAATAGATTTATTCAATACATAACCCCTGGGAATTAGGAAAAGCCGATCCAGCGACCGCAGGCGGCAACCGTCACCCAAACAATGATTGAGCTGATCGCGGTAATTTTTATGGCTAAAGGACTGACCCCTTCAAGGCCACCTCTGAACAACGGCCGACGTACAAAATAAACAAAGGCCATACCCGCAAAAAGTCCGGCCATCTTCGCCCAGTACATCTCACTGTAGTAGAGCTTCATCGCAACGGCGCTCGCCATGAATACACCGCTCACCAAAAGCACGATCAAAGAGTAATCAAACCACCGATTGGTGTTAGCCAAGACAACCTCGGATGGCACATCACGCAACAATACGTTTAAGAGCCGCAGGTCACTTGCCATGACCATGCCGCCCATCACAGCAAGTGCTGCCAAATGGAACATTTGGATGACAGCAAACACACCGCCGTAAGCCTTAGAGATTGTTGCCAAGAAAGAGGTGTCTAACCATTCAAATAGAAATAAAACATCCATCTTCTACAGACCCCTTATTGTGGCAGCGCGGCGAGTTCGTCGACGCAGCCCGCGGCCCAATAAACAAACTCGCTTTGTGGCTTGTGACAGTCATACCAATCGTATGCAATCGCTCGCCCTGTGAAGACCACACCTAACCACAGCGTCAACGATGTCGCTGCACCTCTTCGTATGCGATCAGGCGGCACCTCATCTTGGCCCCAAGTGTCGACTGAATCGCGCATCGCTCGATGGAATAACCAAGCATTGATCCCCGCCGCAACAAGCAAAACAACCTTGATCCGAAACCAAATACTCTGGGTCGTTCGCACCGGAATGGCGTAATAAAGGAGAAATCCAGTCACAACCATGACAACAAAGCCGATCACCATCGGGCGATTAAGGCGCTCAGCGAGCTGTGCTGCTGGGACACCAGTGAAGCTCTTACCCATCATGCGAAGATCGATGATGACCAACATACCCAGGAACAACATGAGTGTCAGGACGTGGGTTGTTTCTATCCACGAGTATAGGTAGATGGACTCATGGATTTGGGTACTCCAATCCTGTGTATCCACCCAACGGGCTAGTCCCAGCAACAAATCGTTCAAAACCGCTCCACACCTCTCCGGAAGACAGCAAATAGTACCCGAACTGGAACTAGTAGTAACATCTCGGGTATTACTGATTGCCTAAGTTTTTTAAGTAGGTGAGTTTTATGAAGATGCATGCTGTGAACAGCCGCGCACTCGTTGTGCTGCTATGGGTAAGCCTCTCTTTTTCTGTCGGGGGTGTTTACGGTGCTGATGTTACCGCCAGCGTACAGCCGTCATCCCAACCCAACATCGTGTTCATTTTTGCCGATGATCTGGGTATCGGCGATGTTGGGACCTATGGTGGCACCGTTATCGACACCCCACAGATAGACGCACTCGCAAGATCAGGTGTCCAGTTTGCACAAGCCTACGTTACTCATCCTGTATGCAGCCCGAGTCGGGCCGGATTGATGACCGGTCGCTACCAACAACGACATGGCTGGGAGTTCAATCCAGCTGGACGTGACGTGACGAATGGGATGGACCCAAACGAAATCACACTCGCTGACATGTTGAAAGCTGAAGGTTATCGCACTGGGATGGTTGGCAAGTGGCACTTAGGCTATCAGCCGCCACATGACCCCCAGTCCCAGGGTTTCGACAGCTATTTCGGCGTCCTTGCTGGGGGTAGTTTGTTCATCGATCCCGAGACACAGGGCGTCGAATCCCGAGGGGCTCTACCGCGAGAACGCAGCGCCAGAAACGCAGTCTATGATGGCCGTACTCCAATCGAGGTTACTGACTACCTCACTGACGTTTTCACCCAGCGAGCCGTCGAGTTTGTCGAAGATTACGCGGGGGCGCAGCCTTTCTTCCTCTACCTCAGCCACACAACCCCACACACGCCCTTGCAAGCAACTGCTGAGTATCTCGATCGCTATCGACACATCGAAGATCCGGCTGCTCGCATTTATGCAGCCATGGTCGCATCCCTCGATGACAGCGTCGGTGCGGTTGTAGAAGCACTCCGAGAAACTAACCAGCTTGAAAATACCTTAATCGTGTTCTCAAGTGACAATGGATGCGCGTCCTACATTAAAGTCTGTTCGAATGCCCCCCATGCAGGGTTCAAGCGCTATCACCAGGAAGGTGGCATTCGAGTACCCCTCATAATGTCTTGGCCAGGGGTGCTTAAGGCAGGTAGCAAATACGCTCAGCCTGTAGTCTCACTCGATCTAATGGCAACCTTCGCCGCGGTTTCAGGCAGCGAACATGGCACGGAAGACAGCATTAATTTGATCCCTTATCTCAAAGACAAAGCGGGCCACCCGCATGATTATCTCTATTGGCGTTCTGGACCGACCATTGCCATTCGTGACGATCGTTGGAAATTGATCGCTTACAACCGGACCGATTTAACATCAGCGGATCTTGGTGCTGACGGCCGATTAGCCGCCCCACCTAACGGTTGGCCTCGTACGTCACCGCATGGCCAGCTTGTACTGCTATACGACATGCTCGACGATCCAGGCGAGACAAGAAACTTGGCTGAGCTGCATCCAGGCGTCGTTGCCCGGTTAAGACAGGAACATGCGAGGTGGAACAAGACGCTCCTGCCAGTTGCTCTCATGCCTGGGATACGCTCGACCTTGGCCGATATGCACGGAAAAAGTGTGCAGTTGATTTTTTAATCGTCCTACAAGTAATCCTACATAGACACGGGTGAGTGAACATGTCAGATTACGGCAAACATGGACGTTAACTGGGAAAGTCATGGCCACAGGAAAAAAGTCTCCCACAGTTCGCAGGAAAGCGAGCAGCAAAGCTTCTACAAGCAGGAGCGCGCCACAAAAGACATCGACCATGCGCGCCAAAAAGCCCACACCGGAACGAGAGCTGCCGAACCGCAAAGCTGAGTCAGCTACCGGCGAAACTATTTCTAATAGCGTGCGCAGCGCCTATGAAGTGATCGACCGATATATGTCTGAAGGTCAAAATATCGCTCAGGAACTGAGCAAGTCCTACTCCAAGCTCGCTATGGAAGCAGTGCCTAACGAATGGCAAGCACTCCAGTCAAACTGGCTACGCGCTTCTAGTGATCTCATGGCGGGTTGGATGGACATGGTCGGTTCGACCTCTGAGCGTTACAACGACGCGTTTAGCCAACAAATGGCCAGCAACTCGGCAACAACTTTCTCCAGCGCGAGTCCAACTTTTACGATCACGTCGGCAAAAAAGACTACGGCTACGGGCCGTTTGAGTCCTGGGGCAACTCGCTTTGAGATCAAGTCGGGCAACCTGACAAACGGCAGTCACACAATCGCCTTTCAGGCCGTTGGATCACCGGACACCGGCGTCACGATCGAAGTAGACGTTCCTGCTCGCCAAGCGGGTGGCACTTACGCGGCAAATCTGGTGAACGCTGTCACCGGCGAAATTTTGGGCGATATCTCCCTAGACATCGCTTAGTTATGACCGCAACACCCGCTCTGATTCCGGAGCTACTTAGTTCGTACGGCGATCGAACGCGCACGGTCCTTGCGCAATATCTTCCGGATCACGAACCGAAACGTCATCTCTACGATTTGGTCGCAGACTATCCCAAACGGGGTGGAAAAATGATGCGGCCAAGTATGTGTATCGCCACGACCAAGGCGCTCGGCGGCAGTGAGGAAGACGCTCTTTTAAGTGCCGCTTCAATAGAGCTTTTCCACAACGCCATGTTGATCCATGACGACATAGAGGATGAGAGCGAAGAACGACGTGGGCGTCCGACACTACACGCCAAATGGGGGGGCGATCGCCATCAACGTTGGCGATACTCTTAGCCTTCTGAGTTTTCGTCCTCTCCTCGACAATCACCACAGACTCGGTTTTGGCTTAACACACCGACTCGTCGCAGAAGCGGAACGCGTTGCGCGTGAGTCGGCAGAGGGGCAGGCTCTCGAATTGGGCTGGCGGGAGGACAATAACACCACCGTCACTGAAGCTAACTATCTTGAGATGGTGCTCAAAAAAACCTGTTGGCTCTCTACGATCTATCCACTGCGCTTGGGCGCACTGATTGCATCACGCGGAACTATCGATCTCGATCGATTCATTAAATTTGGCTTCTTCTTAGGTACTGCCTTTCAAATTCAAGATGACATGCTCAACCTGCGTGGCGATAGAAGCTATGGGAAAGAGCACGCTGGAGACATTTGGGAGGGAAAACGCACCATTCCTCTAATACATCTACTCTCCCAAGCCACAGAAAAAGAACGCACCCGCATCGCCAGGAGTCTAGGCCAGAGCCGCGATTCAAAATCGAGCGTAGACATTAAGTGGATTAGGATGTTGATGGATAAATACGGGAGCATCGATCACGCAAGCCAGATTGCACAAGGACTAGCAGGTGCAGCGAAAGCCGAGTTCGCAATCGCCTTTGAGGGCGTCCAACCAAGTGCAGACCTCGCTTTCTTGGAAGGGCTCACAAGTTGGATTTTCGAACAGAGTTAGGAACAGTAAGAACTTATTCGCTATGGAAACAAGACCTCTAACGGACGCTGAGAAAGCCCAGCACAACCCACCGTTTAACTTCGCCCGAGCGACAGCCACGGTTACCACCGCGCCGCCTTTCACGTTCGATGACACCACCATGATGTTCTTCCCGCTACGCGCAGACATCAATACATTACAAAGCCTGATCGATGATTACTTAAATCTTGCGCCTGAGTTCGCGTACTTCCGAGCAGCCATGCCATACGTCTTCATGATGGTGAATCACTACCCCAAAATGGGTTTAGCCCATGGCAACGGTGGCTGGATCTCACAAGACGAGGTGCTCTTCCTCACCCCGGTCGAATGGTATGAACGAACCCCCGAGGGACTCAAATATCGCGCAACTGCGCAGTTCTCACCATTCGCCTTCGTGGACAAAGACGCTTCTCAAATTGAAGGGCGCGAGGTCTATGGTTGGCCTAAGGTGCAATGTTGGATTGAGTCTTCACCTAGTGCGTGGCTGACAAACCCGAGGCAAAACCGCACGTTGCTAGAACTTAACGCGAACGGATTTGAAGCGCTATATAGCGACGATTACGATGAAATGCTGCCCCTCATCGACGTGCGACAAGCAGCTCCGCCTGCCATTTCAACACTACCTCCAGACCCAACCGGCCTTTTGAACCCTTTCGCTGCGATCGCTAATACTGTCGCCGATTTCAACCGTCTAACAGTTTCTACATGGCAATGGGCACAGCACAACATTAAATCCATGGGACGCATTGGCGTAGCCCAACTGAGCCAGTTGTTCTCAACTAGTGACACTAATAACCCTTTGCTATCAGCTTTGGTTGGCAACTCGATTAACCTCAAGCAGCTGCGCGACGCGCAAATGTCCTTTTCCGCGTGTTACCAAGCCATCACCAACGTCGAAATTGAAATGATGCGGTTCAACCGTGGCGGTCTTTTAGGAGATGCCTATCTTGCCACGGGAGATCTATCAGGAGGCTATGAGATCTTGGTTCATGACTACCCCTCCGTACCGATAATCGACACACTAGGGATTCAGGTTGAAGACAGTCCGCCTGGCGGACCCATTCGACTGCGGCCAGTTATGCCGTTCTGGACACAGATGGATCTCAACTATATGCGCGGCGAGAATATTGCTTGGCGCGGATGGGATGGCAAAGATGCGCTTTGGCGCGATCACGAAAAGATCCAGGTTCGACCATCCACATCGCCACCCCACCCAGCACCTTATATGACTGACGCCGGGGCAAATTTCCAGGTCGCTGAGGGTCCGTTCAACATGCCCGGTGCGTCTATGGAAGTGTTACCCCTACTCGCGGACAGGGACACGCTAAATCGGTTTTTGCAGGGTGGTCACGACGATACCACTCTCGATAATATCGACTGGCAACTGTCCGACGCCCTCTTACCCAAGTCGCTACTCAGCCAACTCCCCAAGGAGTTTGGTCATTTCGAAGCATGGGGTGAGTACGTCTACATGGTCATCAGCCATTTCGACAAGGTTGAGTCACAGACAAACGACTTTGGCACAGTGTCCGAAGATAAAGTTACTTTCTCGATTCCAGTACGCTATTTGAACGCCAACGATGAACTGGTCGGGACAGGCTTCGTCGTGGCATACCAATACTCAAACAACGACATTGCCTCCACCACCGGTCGCGAGCTTTATGGCTATCCCATGATCAGTGCCGGGGTAGACGCGCAGGTTTCGAACTGGCTTGACGGGCATGGACCATATGGACCGCAGACATTAGTGTCCGTGGACGTCGACATGCCTGCGGCACTTCTCGGCGATCAACCGTTCGAATGGAATACATTGTTGGAAGTCGTAGAGGGCAACGTCATAGATCAAGACGACGCCTATCGCTGGCAACGCACCAGAGGATTCAATTCTGCTGCAAAAGAAAGTCTGGCAGCATTCCAAAGCGCACAAGCTGGCGCCCCGCAGGAGTTCGAAGACCTTCTCGGTCTTGCTAGCAACCTCTTAAGCGGGACTGCACTGCGCCAGTTTTCCTTTAAGCAGTTTCGTGATGCAGCCGTCCCAAGCGACGCTTGTTACCAAGCCTTCGTCGAAACGGGTTTGTCTGTCGATCGGGTCTATGAGCAGAAGGAAATTGAACAACCCGTACACGTCAATATTTTTCGCTATCCCACACAACCAATCGCCGAGTCGTTAGGTCTGAAGATCAAAAGTTCACATGAGGACGAACGCGGTCGCTGCGATTGTGTACAAGCCATTCGGCCGTTCTATTTGCGAGCAGACATGAGCACGACTGCCGCGCGCAACTTGTCGTGGCGAACTGGTACCAGACAGTGGCAGCCTTTGAGTTTACCCCCGCTCAGGCGATCAACCTACAGACCATCGGTGCTCAGCGCACTTAACGATAACCCTATGCATCTGACGCAGGACCTACCCTCCTTAGCCAACGGACCAAATCGCAACATCAATCCGTCGCGTCTGCCTACACTAACCGCAAACCACCAACCCCAAGCCATTCTAGGTGCTGTGTTGTCTAGAGAATGGGGGTCGACGTGCAATTCACGGTATCGCAGACAAAAAGCGCTTGCCGCTGAGATAAGCGCAGTAGAGGCCCGCCTAGCGACACGGGGCGTCCACTCCGACGAGCTCATGGCACTGGAAGCTCGTCTCAACCATCTACGTCACTGTTCGCATCAACGCCTTCCCGATCACGTCCTATGTACCGCAGGAGCAGGTCCTGTTACCGGCCGTGACTTTCCAATCCAGGAGTGTCTCCCGACAGAAGACAACCCGGGCTACTGGACACCCTCCTCGCCCAGATGAGTAGTTCGAAATACAAAGTAGCCATCGTTGGCGGTGGGTGCGCCGCCATGACCGCCGCGTGGGAACTTACGCAACCTCACTTAACCGACCAATACGATGTGACGGTCTACCAACTTGGTTGGCGCCTCGGCGGCAAAGGCGCGTCGGGCCGCGGTGTGAACGGTCGCATTGAAGAGCACGGCTTACACCTGTGGCTCGGTCACTACGACAATTCATTCGCGCTCATGCGGGAGGTTTATGCCGAGCTTGCGCGTGATCCGGAACAGTGTCCTATCGCTACTTGGCGGGACGCCTTCGAACCTGCTAATTGGGTCGGCTTGACCGATCCCAATGACAAAGGTGAGTGGCGCAAGTTTATGGCTAACTTCCCGCCTCAGCCCGGTACGCCGGGTGATCCGCGCCCAAGCGGGTTTGTTAGCTTCGCGGACTTTCTTCGCCAGACTGTGAACCTTGTGTTGGCGCTCATTAATGGTGCAGCCGGGCTTGAAAAAGTACCTCCGAGGCCCGTATCGGTCGACTCGAGCATGGATCTTGTCGCCGAAGTGCTTAGTTATGGACAGATCGTGACGTTGGCCGCTTTGCAGCACGCCCTCCACGTACTCGATATCGTTCTTGAAAAAAGCCAGCTGCTGCCGAAGAAAATCTACAGTGATCTGATTGAGATTATCGTCGCTGCAACACATCGCCTAATTGAACCACTGTTAGTCGATAACACCACAGCGCGTTATACCTGGGAGATTATCGATATCGTCCTCGCTTGTTTTCGCGGCAGTGCGCACCACGATCTGATCAACGATCCACGCGGCTTCGATGCGATTGACGACTACGATATTCGAGATTGGTTGATTGAACATGGCGCAGACGAAAGCTCAGTCAACTCGGCTTTCGTACGCGGTCTCTACGATCTCGCCTTCGCGTATGACAACGGCGTTCCAAATGGTGCCAAACTGGCTGCCGGACAAGGGCTACGCGGCGGTATGCGTATGTTTTTTTACTATCGCGAAGCCATTTTCTGGAAGATGAACGCCGGTATGGGCGACATCGTTTTCGCACCCATGTACGAAGCGCTCCGCAAAAGAGGCGTGAAGTTTGAGTTTTTCCATCGTCTAGAAAATGTGGGTCTAAGTTCGGACTCAAGAGAAGATGAAGACGATACGCCGCATGTTTCTAGCCTAACGTTTGATATCCAAGCCGACCTCAAAGGCCGCGAATACAATCCGTTGGTAGACATTAAGGGACTGCCCTGTTGGCCGTCAGTACCGCTATGGCAGCAATTAAGGGAAGGCGACAAACTCGCCGCCGAAGCCGTTGATTTCGAGTCGTTCTGGAATCTCGAATATACGGGCAAGAAAACCCTTCGCGTACAGGACGACTTTGACTTCGTGGTGCTCGGCTTAAGTGTTGGCTCGATCCCCCACACTTGCAGTGAAATCCTAGCCCACAACAAGCGCTGGCGAACAATGGTCGAGCACGTTCGAACTGTGCCTACGCAAGCTTTGCAGCTTTGGGTCGACGAAGATCTGCCGGGCTTAGGTTGGAAGCATCCGTCAGCCAACGTGTCTGGATTTGTCGAACCTTTCGATACTTGGGCGGATATGTCACATCTACTGCCTTATGAAGATTGGCAAGAAGCGCCTGGTTCTCTGGCCTACTTTTGCAATGTTCTTCCCGCACCAGACATCGCCGATTATGACCGCAGTGATGCAGGATTTCCGCGCCGTTATCACGAGCTGGTGTTGCAGAACTCAGAGACTTTTATGCGAGAGCATCTTGGTCATCTCTGGCCAAATGCCGTGACCGATAAGGACTTCCGCTGGTCCCTATTGCACAGCGAGACGCAAGGCGGTTCCAAACAAAGGCTCTCGAGCCAGTTTTGGACAGCCAACATCAATCCTAGTGACCGCTATGTCTTGTGTCCTCCTGGCAGCATCGTTCACAGGCTTTCACCGTTGGACAATACCTACGACAACCTCACTGTGGCTGGTGACTGGACTTCCTGTGGTTTGAATCTTGGCTGTGTTGAATCTGCAGTCATGTCGGGTCGTCTCGCAGCCCACGCCCTATGCCAATCGCCACCTCTAGCTAGCATCTCCGGCTATGACCATGTCTAATCCATGGGTTTGGGATCAGACCGCAATAGCCCCTTTTTACGATATTTTTTACTCCGATCCAATTTATCAAGCTTTCTATGACAACTCAGGTTTTGCCAACTTTGGCTATTGGGATACCGGGATCACCTCTGGTAAACAAGCTTCTGAACGTCTCGTTGAAATAGTTGCCGCTCAGATCGACAAACCCAACGGTGTATTGCTCGAAGTCGGATGTGGTGCCGGAGCCAGCACAAAGTGGCTATGTGACAATCTTCCAGGTCTAGACGTTGTCGCGATTAACATCGACCCCGCTCAAGTTCGACAAGCCCGCGAACGCGCTCCTGAGGCGGAAATACTAGTCATGGATGGCGCTAATCTTGAATTTGAGGATGATCAATTCGATGTCATTCTCTCGGTCGAAGCACCTTTCCATTTCGATACGCGAGAAAATTTTTTTTCGGAAGCTCATCGTGTTCTAAGGCCGGGCGGGAGAATGGCAGTGGCGGACATTCTCTTAGCGAGCGGTTCCCCGCTATCGCCTAGAGCCAACCACGTGACTGGCGGCGCCAGCGGATACGCACATAAGCTCGCGCTGGCTGGATTCCAAGAAATCAATGTAGAAGATGTGACGCAACGGACGTGGCGTAGTTTTCGACGTCATTTCAGCGATTTCATCACCCGCGACCCTGCAACAGCACTGTCCATGGGTGGCATGCGCGCGCTGACAACGATCAACGTCAATAGTAGTTACGCTATCCGCAACTATGTCATAGCGAACTGTACAGCTTTAGCTTAAGCCGGACCGATCACCCCAAGAGGCTAGCCCTCGCCCGGTCTAGGAAAGGCCCCTCAGCACCCGCTTCAACAGAGGCCAAGCAGTCCTCCTGGCAATCAGCATATTTAGCGAACTCTTCAGGTACATAGCGCTGCACATCCAAATAGAGGCGTAATTCCTGAGCCACCGTTCTTCGTTCACTCGCGATCGCAACACCTTGTGCAAAAAGCTGTTTCGCAAGTCTCCTATCACCGTCCATGAGGGCGAGGATTGCTTCGATTCTCAAAACATCGGCCAAGCTAAACCCACCTAACCGTTCGTCCGCGAAAGTTCGAGCTCGTTGCATTATCAGTGCTGCGGCTTGGACCTCATCTAGCGCTATCAATGTCTGCGCGCTTCTCGAGATCTCATAGGCTAGCATCACACTCGTGTTTTCATGCTCAGGGACGTAGTGATCGAGACACTCAGGTAGCAGCGCCACCTCACCCGCCTCAAGTCTGGCCCATTCCTGCATCCGTCTCGATGCGAGATGCCATTGATCGAGCCCATGCTGTTCCGACAAATCCATTGCGCGTTGAAGGTTGGTTGTCCTAGTCGGCACATCCCACTCTAGTTCCCGATGAACGAAATCCCGGTGAATCAGCGTCTGGGTAATCCCCAGTGGCGAATCGACCCGATCGGCAAGCGCTAGCGCCTTATCTAGCAACTTAAGTGCTTCGACATATTGGCCTAACAGACATAGCTGAAAACCGCGTACCAAGAAAGCGAGAAACGCTGGGCTGTCTATGTGCTTGCGCTCGGTACCGAAGTCGTCGGTATCGAGTACTTTTATGCTCATATTCAGATAATCAGTCGCGGCACTGAACTCCCCCGCATACAGATAGGTCGAGCCAACGGCATAGCCCGCACTCGCTGCCACTATCGGCGGGAAGCTCTGATCACAAAAGGGTTTCAATCCCTCGCTGAAGTGCCGCGTTTCAACTTTGTGCCCGAGCATGGCGTGAAAACCCCACTCCGAAATGAGTGCACCAAAGCGGGCAACAGGGTCTTTGATATCACTGTTCAGAACCGATATACGATCTAGATATGGGCGCGTATCTTCAGCCCCATAGCCACCTCTGGCTGTCAGAGTACTCACCAGATTTCGCAGGAGACGACTCTCTTCATCGTCCCTATTTTCGAGATCAGTTGCGAGTTCGAGCATTGCGAGCGCTTGCCGATAGGCAGCGGCAGCTTCATCGAAGGCAGATCGCAGTTTCGCGCGTTGACCCGCCATTCGGTAAGCCTGCATCGCATCTCGATATCGTTCGGTGCCTTCTAAATGCCTCGCGACGATCTGTGGTTCTTCACGAAGGACTTCTGGAAAATCAGTTTCCATGACATTGGCCACCCTGTCGTGCAGTGTCTTTTGACGACGTCGCAAAAGAGAACTGTAGGCAATGTCTTGGACTAACGCATGGCGAAATCGAAAGCGTGTCTGATCGCCATCAATCACCCGTGAAACCAATTCTGAATCGAGTAGCGTGGCTAACAGGCGGTTAAGATCGGCGTCTGAGTCATAGACAGCCCGTAGCAGATCTGGGGGAAATTCACGGCCTAACAGCGCGCCAATTTGAGCCACTTCCTTAGCGTCACCTAGGCTATCTAGCCGAGCATTGAGCGCACTCTCGAGGGAATCCGGTACTACTTCATCAACTTCAAGATCACCAACTGCTCCCGAAGTGAGCTTTTCTGAAACCACCCGCGTCAGTTCTTTTACATAGAAAGGAACGCCCTCACTCCGCTCGATCAACTTGCTCAAAATCGGTTTCGGAAACGCCTTCGCGTGCAGCCCTTCAATGAGTTCCTGGACATGGGCGTCAACCAGATTACTGAGCTCGGCGTGCATCTCGACTTTCGGCAATGGTGCGCTACTGGGACGGGTTGTAATCAATACGGCGATCGAACCAGCGTCAATCAACATGGACGTGAGTTCCAACGAAGACGGATCTGCCCAGTGTGCATCTTCAAGCACAAGACAAACCGATTCTTGCTTGGCTAGGCCGCCCAGACAAAGCACGAGCGCTTCAAATGCTGCCTTTCGATTGGTAACTTCAGTGCGTTCCCGCAAGCCCAACAACTCTTCAATGTGAGCAAGTTCTGTTGTCTCAACCCCAATCTCATCGAGCCAGTTTTGCAACGATCGGCGTTGATGCAGTTTTGCATCCTTGTCACTGATTTTGGCGAGATGTTTTAACAACTCACCATAAGGGTATAGATCCTCATTGCTGTGAAACGCCGAGCCACGTACAACGACACATCGTCGATCGACCCTCTTACTTAGTTCTTTGACTAAACGAGTTTTGCCGATGCCTGCTTCCCCGATGATCGCGACGGATGGATTGGCGCCTGCCATTAAACCAACCACGCGGGAAAGCTCCGATTCACGCCCGATTAGCGGTGCTGCGTCAGTACTTTCGACGTATTCATCTGAGAGGACATGGAATAGTTCCAGGGGTTGGCTTACGCCTTTGAGTTCTTGCTGACCAACTGATTGAATCGAGATATTTCCGCGCAGCGCGTGGTAAACCGTCTCCGAGATAAAAACCTGCCCCGGTGCAGCCTGTGCTTGTACACGTGCGGCGACGTTGGGTGTTGGACCGAGCGCCAAACGGTCCGTTTTCTCCCCTTCACCTATATCGGCTGCGACAACATTCCCAGTATGGATACCCACGCGTACCTGCATATTCACACCGTAGTTTCGCAGAAACGTCATGCTTAACCGTTCAGCCGCTCGTAACACACCAATACCGGCGTGTACTGCTCTGTCGGCATCATCCTCACCGGCTACGGGATAGCCAAAATAGACAAGCACTCCATCACCCAGATATTGAGCAATGTGACCCCCCCAATCGTTAACAATATTGTTCACGCGGTTTTGGTAGGACTGGATGAGCTCTAGGTAGTCCTCACCATCGAGACGTTCAGATAGTTTGGTTGAGTCGACAAGATCTACAAGCATGACACTCAGACGATGTCTGACTACACCCCGAGTGACTGGTTCGTTCAGTGGTTTGCCACACGCACCGCAAAAGGAAAACCCTTTCGGATTGGTTTTGTTGCAATGTTGGCAAACTGGCGCCAAGGCGTCGCCCCTCCACTTGGTCTAGTTCTTCTGCGTGGTTCGCGCTGGAATGCACAACACTTTATCATGGCTTAGTTCGCCAAAGGAGCCGAAGAACACCATGAGTGAAAGCCATAAAACACCGAGCGACCTAACTGCATCAATCGCTGATATGGAAGGAGATTTGACCGCCTGGCGACAACATATCCACGCACATCCAGAACTCGGTTTTCAAGAACATCGGACCGCAGATTTCGTGGCCGAAAAGCTGGAAGAATTCGGCGTACAGGTATTCCGAGGATTGGGCAAGACCGGACTCGTGGGCGTACTCCGGGAAGGCAATGATACTCGGTCAATTGGCTTACGTGCCGACCTCGATGCACTTCCTATTCAGGAAGAGAATGACTTCGCTCACAAGTCTACACACGAAGGAACAATGCACGCCTGCGGCCACGACGGGCATACCGCTATGCTACTGGGAGCGGCCAAGTACTTAGCCGAAACGCGGAACTTTCAAGGGCAAGTTAATTTCATCTTCCAACCGGCCGAAGAAGGCATAGGTGGCGCAAGGGCGATGATCGAAGACGGACTGTTCGACCAATTCCCGTGTGATCAGCTTTTTGCAATACACAACGCACCTGGATTACCCGTAGGCAAGTTCGGTGCCAGCCCAGGCATCGTGACCGCAGCAGGCGCATTCTTCGATGTTAAGTTTACCGGACGTGGCGCTCATGGCGCATTTCCGCAAGATTCGATTGATCCAGTGGTCCTTGCCTCACAAGCGGTCAGCACTCTGCAAACCATCGTGTCGCGCAATATCAAGCCTTCAGATACGGTAGTTCTATCCATCACGCGCATTCACGGCGGGGAGGCGTATAACGTAATTCCTGAAACCTGCACCATAGGCGGTACAGTACGCACCTTCTCACTCGATGCGCTCAAGCGTGTTGAGGAACGAATGAACGAAATTTGCCTAGGGCTGGCCGCGACACACGGCGCTCAAGCAGAAGTGGATTTCCGAACTATCTTCCATCCTGTCGTCAATGAACAAGCTACCACACAGGTTGCTGGCGACGTTGCGGCTTCGATTGTGGGAGAAGACAACGTCTTGAGAGACTTACCGCCAGGTACAGGGTCCGAAGATTTCTCTTTTATGTCCGAGCAAGTGCCATCGTGCTATCTCCTACTAGGTAATCGAGACGACCAGCACAAAACACCCGTACACAACCCCAGCTATGACTTCAACGACAAGGCAGCAGTCTACGGCGCATCATTTTTTGCCCGCGTGACGGAAGAGACCCTTACAAGTGGCGGGGGTTGATCTTGGCAGTGAGGATATGGTCCCGCCATCTGCCCCCGATCTTGAGATACGACTGCGCCAAGCCTTCCCGTTGGAACCCTAGATCTGCAAGGACGCGCGCGCTGCGTTCATTCTCCGGCATATGGTTTGCCATCACTCGATGCAACTCGAGCGTATTAAATGCATAAGTCACGACTTCGCTGACAATCTCGCGCATGAGGCCACGGCCTGAATACACCGCACCGATAGAGTAGCCCATTATGCAGGCCTGAAAGACGCCTCTCGAGATGTTAGTCAGATTGCAAACCCCTGCGACCCTCTCCAGATCATCGGCAGGACTAAAGGCCACAAAATGACACGTTGTCCCAGCCTCGGCTGACTCGCGAACTTCCCCTATCCAACGTTCCCAGTATTTGTGGGTATAGAAGTCAGCATCCCGATTAGGTTCCCATTTCGCCAGATGCTCGCGATTCGTTGAGTAGTAATCCATCAACAACCCAGCATCCGCCGGTCGTGGGGTCCGAATCAGCGTACGTTCAGTTTTTAGTTCAACAGAGCTCAACGATACGCTTGCGGCGCTTGGGACTGGCGAACCGTTACCCGCTCACCGCTGCGAGATTCAGGATAGTAGTCCCAGACCGCATGATGATGAACAGCCCGGTTGTCCCACAGCACGACTGTGTTGAGTTGCCATTTCACTCGACAGTGGAAACGGGTGTTGGTCTCGATATGGCGGTACAGCATATCTAGGACCGCTTGGCTTTCTTTCGGTGGGAGTTGCTCAATGTGACTAGTGAACGGTTCGTTGACGAAGAGAACGGGGCGCTCAGTTTCAGGGTGTCGAGTCACCACAGGATGCGTAGCACAGGGATAAGTTTCATGTGGTTTAGGTTCATAGCCATACGCCTTCAAATCCTTGAACCCATCGTGATAAGCATCCAATCCTTGCAGCATCGCTTTCACTTCGTCGCTGAGAGTGGCGTAAGCTTCATACATGTTTGCAAATAGCGTATCTCCGCCGCCAGACGCTGGTATTTCAGTGATATACAGCGCAGAGGCTAAGGGCGGAATTGGTTCGCAGGAAAGATCGGTATGCCAAGACTCTCCGTTAGCAACTTTGGTCTCAGGCGTTATCTTTATATCAAAGATCTCGGGGTCGCCTGGCCTGCCGAGGTGCGTTTTCGCGGGATGGGTCTGTAATTCTCCCCACAACCGGCCGAACGCTTTGTGCTGTTCCCGAGTCATCGTCTGATCACGGAAAACCAGGACCAGACGATCACGGAAGGCGGTCTTGATCTCTTTGACCTGGTTCTCATCCAAATTCGCCAAATCCACACCATTTACCTCACCGCCGAGCTTGGGTGTGATCGTCGAGACCTCAATCGACTTATAATCCACGGTCAGGTCGCACAGTACTTAGGTTCCAAATCGAGGACCTTGAGTAACCTGCCGAAGCCGATGTACTGTCCAATCATCATGCCAAGTTCCAGAATCTCTGGGTCGTTGAATTCCGTGTGCAGCTCGTCGCTGACCAGTTCTATTCGTGCCATCGGTCCTCAAGAGTTTGTGCTTGTCCCGTTCGTTCAGTTCAAAACCAGAACTAACCAATTCGACGAGAGTGCGTTACATTTATTATATCGGAACATTTTGCGGGAGTTACATCGGTGTCTGAACATCCTTTGATCACTAAGTATCGCGAGTTCTCGCCGTCCTCTGGTGAACTCGGAGAAAGAGCACGCACTGTATTCCCAGGAGGCGATACACGATCGAGTGCGCACTACGGTCCCTACCCACTGGTTATGGATGAAGCTTCGGGATGCCGCTTGCGTGATATCGATGGCAACGAAGTTTTGGACTTCATGAACAATTTCACGTCTCTCATACATGGTCACGCCCAACCTGATGTTGTCGCCGCAGTACAAAATCAAGTCGCCAAAGGATCGGCCTACGCCGCGCCCAATACCGATCAAATAGAACTCGCCGAACTCATCGTCGACCGGGTACCTTCAATCGAACAACTGCGATTCACAAGTTCAGGAACTGAAGGGACTTTGATGGCCATTCGTTGTGCCCGTGCAGCGACCGGCCGCCAGAAAATCATGAAAATGGAAGGTGGCTATCACGGCAGCTATGAACTCGCAGAAGTCAGTCTCGTACCTTTCCCAGGTCGGCGAGGAGATCTCGACGCACCCGCCTCGACTGCCGTTGACGGAAGCTTCCCGGACAGCGTGCTCGGCGACACCGTCGTCTGCCCCTACAACGAACCTGCCCTTGCCAACGCGTTAATTGATGCCCACGCACAAGAACTTGCGGCTGTCATAGTTGAACCGGTACTCGGTTCCATGGGGATGATTCCTGCAGACAAAGAATTTCTCACAACCTTGCGAGAAGCGACCGCGCGCCACGGCATTGTCCTCATCTTTGATGAGGTGATTACGTTACGTTTGAGTGAAGGCGGCGCGCAGAAAAACTATGGCGTCACACCGGACCTGACTTGCATGGGCAAGATCATTGGTGGTGGGCTACCCGTTGGCGGCGTCGGGGGTGATAAGGCGTTGATGCAACTTTTTAGCCCTGACCAGAAAAGTCCAGTCATGCACGCAAGTACCTTCAGCGGCAACGCGTTAACAATGGCGGCAGGACGAGCAGCCATGCTGGCCTACACGGCAGTGGAAGCTAAGCGGCTCAATACGATGGGGGAAAAGCTACGCGAAGGGTTTAATCAAGCCTTTGCCCAAACAGGACTAAGAGCACGGGCGCTCGGTTCCGGATCTTTGACGAATCTACATTTCACCACGGACGAGATACATGATTCTCGAGATGCGTTTACAGGAATGGTGGCTGCTGGAGAGCTCACAAATCTGCTCCACCTAACTATGATTCGGCACGGTGTCATATCAGCAACAAGATTGATGTACTGCACGAGCACAGCGATGACCGATACCGAAATCGACACGGCAGTCACAGCGCTGCATGAATCCCTAGCGGAGCTCAGACCTTATATAGAGGCAGATTGGCCGACGTTACTCGCCTCATAGGCTGTTACCTCCGTCAGTATTTGGTCAACTCTTTGCTGCCAAGCTTCTGCGTTGGTTAACTGCCAATCCTCGCCTAGACAAGACTTGGCAACGCTGACAACGGCCTCGAAGAACGCTTGGTACATGCTCGGCGTCGCCCCGTAAGCATCCAGATGATTCTCAAGCTCCCACTGCAAATAGCAGCCCGGGCCAAAATGGTCATCTGTAAACAGTAACTCCAGCACTTGCTCAAACATCCGACCCTGCATGTGAATATCAGAGTGCCCCATCAACATTTTGCCATCATCGCTGACGTCGAAGAACCGTTGGTACACCAATGGGACTATATCCCCGTGTGATTCGGCGATGGCCTCCAAATCATTAATGACAACTTCAATCGCGTTGGCGGATTCCATCGATCTGTTCCTTAGCCGCCGTGGGCGGGTTGCGTAGCCTCAGGACCTTTTAGGTAACGTCGTAATGCAATTCTTAAGTCATATGCGATCAACAGATTGACTGGAACTAGGATCAGCGTTATCGCAGTCGCAAACAAAATTCCGAACCCGAGTGAGATGCCCATGGGGATTAAAAACTGGGATGTCGTCGATTCTTCAAGTAGCAAAGGCATCAATCCGAAAAAAGTGGTTAAGGAGGTGAGTAAAATGGGTCGGAACCTGACGACGCCTGCATTTAGAATCGCTATTTTGAGCTGCTCCCCTTTTTCTAACTGTTTGTTCACGGTATGCACCAAAACCAGGCTATCGTTAACAACGACTCCGGTAAGCGCGAGAATGCCGAGCACACTCATCATCGACAGCGTATAACCCATAATGAAATGCCCTATCACGGAACCAATAACCGCGAATGGTATGACAGACATGACTATGAGGGGTTTGCCATAAGAACGTAGTGGCAGCGCTAACATGCAGTAGATTGCAAACAGCACCATGGTACTTGCACCCCACAGACTATCGAAGGAAGCTCGGCGCTCCCGTTCCTCACCTTCCATCTCGTACTGAACTCCCGGATATTGCGTGAGGAGCTCGTCCATGTAAGTTCGCATCTCGCTCGTCAGCACCGTCATGTTGGTATTCTCTTTTTCAACTTCTGCAGTAACGTTGACCGTGCGATAGCGATCAATTCGCTTGATCTGCTGAGGGCCCTTTCCGGGCGTTAGGGTTGCTACGTGAGACAGAGGAATGTGTCGGTTGGCAGGTGTGCGTATTAACATTTCATCCAACGTTGAGAAATTTGCTCGTTCGCTAGCAGGCAGTCTTACCAAAACCCTTATGTCGTCGCGCCCCCTTTGTATCCTCTGTGCTTCAAAACCTTTGAACGCCTGGCTCACCTGACCAACGATATCCGTCCGCGAAAGCCCCAGCACATGACCTTGTGGTTTAACCTCGATGCGCAACTCTTCCTTGCCGTTGGACAACGTATCCGCTATTTCATAAACGGTGGGATAGTCCTGCAGCCGTTCCTTTACTTGATCTGCCGCCAATGACAACGTCTCAAGTGAATTGCCACTAAGCTGTATATCGATGGGATCGCCCATGCGAAAGAAGTTGGCCCGAAAGGTCAGTGTTTCAGCGCCAGGGATCGGTCCGATTAGGCGACGCCACTCGGCAATGACCTCGTTGGTCGTAATCTCGATCTCCCGCTGCTCGGGTGGTACCAACTCAAACTGAACACGCCCGTATTGGGATCCGGAAGAGCCGCGCCGAGAACCTGTACTGGAAAGAACGTGCTTTACGATGGACCGCCCATCTTCTTCGACATACTTAGACTGTATGTCTTTCGCTGCTTGGAACATCTTTCCGACATGGCGATCGGTGACCGCGAACTGGGTTCCGACCGGCATGGCCAACACCGCAGTCGCCGTTTCCCCTTGTATCGATGGCATGAAGGTAAAGCGCATCCAACCACTGCTAATCAAGGCACTAATAATCAACAACACCCCAACAAAGCTCGCGACGGTCGCATAGCGGTGCGTGGTTAAAAAGTCGAGGGCAGGACGATATTGCGTTCGTATGCGGGTCTCAAAACCATCCGCAAAGTTGCGCTGCCAAGTTGTGAACCGACCGAGCAAGCCGTCGTAGTCCTTGTCGAACCCTTTGCCCATTCCTTTCAGGTGAGCGGGCAGTACAAGTTTTGATTCAATCAGGCTAAAAAGCAGCACCGACATCACTACCGCCGCGACAGGTCCCATGATCGTGCCGAAACGGCCTTCGATATATGTCAGCGGTAAAAAGGCAACCATTGTGGTCAACACCCCAAAGGTCACTGGCAACGCCACATCCATCGTCCCCCGAACGGATGCTTCAATATCGGTGTCCCCGGATTTCAGACGCTGATAGACACTCTCCCCCGTCACGATCGCGTCGTCGACGACAATTCCGAGAACGACGATAAAGCCAAACGCGCTCATTAGATTGAGCGTGATACCAAACAATGACATCACAGAAAACGCACCGAGAAAGCTAATCGGGATCCCAATGAATACCCAGAACGCGATTTTTGGTCGTAAGAAGAGTGTGAGGAGTCCGATGACGAGGAAGGTTCCTTGCAACGCGCTGCTGCCAAGAACCCCGAGACGATTTTTGAGCTGCTGAGCGTCATCATCCCAGTACGCCAAAGCCATACCATCGGGCAACGAATCTTGCCGATCTGCGATGTATTCGCGGACCAGCCTAGATACCTCAAGCGCGCTCTCGCCGCCAACACGCTCCACTTCAACCATGGCTGCGTATTCGCCATCAAACAGGGTTTTTACCGCATCTTCCTGGAATCCATCCTGCACTTGCGCGACATCCGCAACCCGAATGATGCTGCCGTCTGGATTGGTTTTGACGACAATACTCTCAAAATCCGCTTGCCGATAAGCCTGCCCTTTTGAGCGGATAAGGACATCGCCACCTCGTGTCCGGACGTTTCCTGCTGACAAATCAGCAGAACTCATGCGGATCGCCTGGGCAAGTTGTGCAAGCGTTACATCAAACTCTCGGAGACGGTCTTGAGAAGCTTCAATCGCGATCTCATAGCGACGCACAGCGTCTAAGCTCACTTGGCTAATGCCGTCGATCCGCAGCAGATCATCTCTCACGGTCTCGGCAAAAAGGCGAATCTCGCGCTCGGAATAATCTCCAGAAACGACGGCACTGATCACGTCGTATTTTCTTTGCGCCAGACTTATAACGGGCTTTTCTGCATCCGCGGGGAATGTGTTGATCGCGTCAACACGCGTCTTCACTTCATCGAGGATCACTCTTGGATCGTAGTCCTCATCGACCTCTACAAAGACACTACTACTTCCCTCGACAGAGGAAGACACTATTCGCTCGATGCCTTCCAGCCCCTGTAGGGACTCCTCGATCCGAACAGCCAGGCCTAATTCAGCATCTTCAGGCGTCGCGCCACGTAGTGGTACGGTTACTCGAATCGTCTCTGGATCAGTAGATGGGAATATCTCGACACCTGTCTCATAAGTTAACGCGTATGCGCCCATCACAAGAACACTAACCATTAACAAGTTCGCAGCAACACTATTCCGAGCAAACCACTCGATCATCGTGCGACCCCTTGCCTTGGCCTAGGCTGATTCGTTGGTCTTCGCTCCGATCCCCTCTCTAAGCTAGGGTCAGATCCAATTCCCTGCCCATCCGCTTGCCTGCCCGGGCTCTTTCTGGCGACAGACGACTCACCTGCGATACGAACTCTAGTTCCAGAGGTGACCTGTCCAAGTGGCGTTACGACGAGTTTTTCACCCGATTCCAAACCAGTCGCGATAATTGACTCGCTCTCGTTTTGCCAGGCGATTTGTACATCCCGCCGCTTAAGCACGTCTTCTTCTACAACATAAACGTAACTATTTTGGTACACACTATTTGCTGGGATGACCAACGCATCAGGCATCGATCGACCTGCAATTGTCGCTATTACATATTCACCGATCTTGAGCGGCCTCTCTTGTCGCGCGAAGGGATCATTGATCTGGGCAACTGCGTGAAGTTGTCGAGAGACCTCGTCAATTGCACCCTCGGTTCGCACAATTTGGCCTTGCCAATGAACCACTCCGCCCAAATCCGAGGTAAATCGGACCTCTGGTTGCGCATCTCCAGGATTTTCTGGCAGGTCGACAAACGCCAGATCTGCGTTCCTGATCGGCAAGCGGACTTCCACATAATCAGTCGCATATACTTCCGCTAAAGGCGTACCGGTGTTGACCACCTGTCCCAAGTCAACAGCTTGACTCAATACCCGTCCCGAAAAAGGCGCTCGGACTTGAGTACGTTCAAGATCAAGTTTTGCTTTCTCTAGATTCGATCGCGCAGAACTCACCCGAGCCCTCGAAGCTTCCAGTTGCGGGATGCGTAGAACCAAATCCGAAGCCTTCTCGTCTTCGCCGCCTAGTCGCTGCCAGTCGACTTCGGCTTGTTCAGAACGCGCCTGCTCTTGTGCTTGGGCCTGTAGCGCATCCATCAACGTCGCATCAGCGATCTTCATGTTCGCCTCATAGTCACGTGGATCAACCTGCAACAACACATCACCTGGCGAAAAGAAACCTCCAGGACGAAAACTTGGGTTGATCGACATGATCTGACCGCTGACTTGCGCGACCAGAAAACTCTGCGTTCTCGGTTGGACTGTGCCGTAGCTTGGCACTGTGATGGCAAAAGGTCGGCGCTCCGTGCTGACAACTTCTACCACTGTTTGCGGACCAGACGGTCCGCCACGACGCTGACTCTCTGGCGGGTTGTCGAAAATGAACCACGCGCCAAGCCCGAGTACAACCAAAATAACAACTGGCACGAGTATCCTAATCACAAGTAGCTACCTCCCAATGCGAGGTAGGTGGCGACTCGTACTTGCGCTGCTCGGCCATTGAGTTGTACCACGGTTGTTTCAGCATCAAACGCTCTTCTTTGCGATTCAAGCACAGTTGTGTAGGTCACAAGTCCTCGCTGATACTGATCGTTGGCAAGGAGCAGTGCGTTCTGCGCATTTTCATTCGCTGCCTCAAAAGCAGCAAGCCGCGCGACCACCGCATCGGCTTCACGCAGCGTCGTCTCAACTTCTGCGAAAGCATCATAAACCGTACCTAAATAGCGCGCCTCCGCTTGTTGGACACGTGCTTGTGCCTGTCGCTCTAATGCCAAAAGTCGTCCGCCTTGAAAAAGTGGCTGAAAAAGACTCGCAGACACCGACCAGGCGAGCTTCCCACCATCGAGCAAATTTCCAAATTCAGGGTCATTGTCCCGTAGCGACGAACTTATATTCAACGCGGGAAAGCGTTGACGGTGGGCGACAGCAAGCTCGGCATCCGCTGCGAGCAAGTCGGGCCACGCACTCTGTACATCCAGCCTACGCTGCAGCAGTTGTGCGGGTACGCCAACACCTTGTAAGGCCTCGAGTTCTGGTAGGTCGTTTATGGGCAAGTCAACCCGACCGTCGGGATAGCTTCCAAGTAGCAAGTTTAGAGCCACCCCGGCATCAAATACCGCCTGGTCCTGGCTCGCGACATTGGCCCGTTCTTGCTGCACCGTGTTTTGCGATAGATAAACATCAAGGGCGCCATTCAGACCACTACGATAGCCTCTTTCGATGACATCGAGACTCTGGGTCAGACTCGACAAACGCTGGGCGAAGACTTGAGCTAGGTGTTTAGCGGTCACGAGGTCGAACACGGATGCCACGACGCTCGCGACAAGTCTTTGTTCCTCGCGGCGATAAGCCAAAAGGTCAGCTGCGTAGGTCAGGCGCGCTGCCTTGTGGTCCTGTGCAAGACGACCCCATATATCGAGTTCAAAACTCAGGATCGCGCCAATCTCGTAGTTCTCCTGTACGCTGCTGGCCGACGTGCGACCACGCTGCCCGGTGCTGCTTGCTGTTAGCGTCGGAAATCTGGGCGAGCGAGCGATGTTTGCACTTTCTCGAGACGCTTCGACGGATTGCCATCTCGCTCGCAGGTCAAAATTCTCGACGAGCGCTTGATCTACGAAAGATCGAAGGGGTGCCTCTGCCCACCGTTTCAGCCACGCCGATCCGGAGAACTCTTCAAACCCAGACCATTGTGAAAAATTGTCCGGCACGACTTCTATTTCAGGCATGACCGACCGCTGATTGCTACACGCGCTCAGCAACAAACTACAGCTCAGCAAAACTACACATTGAGCATACATTTGGTCAGTATAACGCTATTCATCACGACCACGGGTTTGCCCATGCAGTTCGGTATCAAGACACCTCCACAGCAGTGTTCTTGGCAGGATATGGCGGCAATCTGGCGAGCCACCGATGAAATCCCTACTTTCACTAGCTGCTGGAATTTTGATCACTTCTACCCACTCGTCGGCGACGAGAACGGTCCTTGCATGGAAGCGTGGGTAACGCTATCCGCACTTGCGGCAATGACCAAGCGAGTACGCATCGGCTGCATGGTCAACGGCACACCCTACCGCCACCCCGCAGTCATCGCCAACATGGCCGCGACCCTGGACATTGTCTCCAACGGGAGGCTCAACCTCGGTCTCGGAGCTGGTTGGCACGAGGGGGAATCAGCAGCTTATGGTATTGACCTCTTACCCATCGGACAAAGAATGGACCGCTTCGAGGAGAGCGTACAAATCGTCCGTGACCTCCTCACACAACAAACCACGACCTTCGCAGGTACTTACTATGACCTTGCAAGCGCAAGATGTGAGCCCAAGGGTCCGCAGCAGAATGGGCCACCGATTGTCATTGGCGGTGGGGGTGAGAAACGCACTCTGCATATCGCGGCGCAATATGCAGATCACTGGAACTTGCCCTTTGCGAGCCCAGCCCAATTCGCGGCCAAGTACGAGGTGCTAGAACAGCACTGCGCCACTGTTGGACGCGACATCGCCGAGATAGAGTGCTCTGTCCAAGTCGCTCTCCCACCGGATCAAGACCCGGGTGTGTCGGCGGGAATTGCAGCCGAATTACGCGCCGTTGGCGTTGATACGGTGATCTATACACTACGTAACCCGTATCGCGTAGACATACTCGAACCACTCGCAACCGCACTCGAGCGTATCTAACAACAACCGATTCTGGAGCCCAATTGCAAGAAATTAATCGAATGGACTCGCCTGTATGCCCCGCGAGGCTCGCGGATGCGACGCTGGCAGACCCCGAAGTCCTGGAGTGTCCCTATCCAACGTACGCCCTACTACGTGAGGAAGCACCCGTTTTCAAAGATCCTAATACCGGCATATATGTCGTGTCGCGCTACGAGGATCAGCGCAAGATCGCCTTGGACTACGACAATTTCTCAAACTTCAGATATTCCAACGACCACAGCTCGCTCAAAGGTAACGCACGTTTGGCCCACGAACGATTTTTAGAGAAAGGTTGGGTTCCTGGTGAATCCTTGGCCGCTAGGGACGATCCCAATCATAAGCAGATGCGGTCGATCTTTGATCAAGCATTCCGACCTAAAAGAATCAACGCTATTGATGCGGATGTGGAAAAGCTTGCCTATCAACTCATGGCGGAATTTGTCAATGATGGGCACTGTAATTTTGTGCACCAGTACGCGGTGCCATTGCCACTGTTCATCATCTGCCAGCAAATGGGCGCGGACATGGACGATGTTTGGCAAATCAAAAAATGGACCGACGGGTGGATCAAGGGTCTATCGATTGGGTTATCCGAAGAAGAAACGATCTACTACACAGATTTAGAGATTGAGGCACAACACTATTTTCAGGCCATCTTCGAGCGACTGCGCAAGACGCCGGATGACTCTCTGTTGTCAGACCTCGTCAACCTAGAGGTGCCTGGCTGGGGCCGGACTTTGACAGACAACGAGCTACACGCCGAGATGATGCAGGACACCTTTGTGGGTGGTTCCGAGACCACAACCAATGCGATGGCTGCAGGTCTTATGCTCCTAGATAAGGACAAATCCGCTTGGGAGCAACTGAGCTCAAACCCAGACAAATACCTGAAGACCTTCTGCGACGAAGTCGTACGCCTAGAAACCCCAACCCAAGGCATGATGCGCGTTGCTAAGAACGACTACGAGTTACACGGCGTCCAAATCCCTAAAGGTGCACAAGTCGACCTCCGCTACGCATCCGGTAACCGTGATCCACGCCACTTCGAAAACCCAGAGGCGATAAACCTCGAACGCAAGAACGCGGGTAGCCACCTCGGTTTCAGTACCGGCACACATTACTGTCTCGGTGCTCCGCTTGCGCGACGTGAGCTCTACTGGGGGTTCAAAGCTTTCATTGATGCAGTAGAGGATTTTTCAGTCATTCCTAACAAAAATAATCTGCGACACTTGCCCAACTACAGTTTGCGAATTTTGAAAGAACTACACATCGAGTTTACTGCGCGAACATGATGCGAACCAAAACCCAAACTACGCTAGAATACCCGCCGCCTATCTTTTAGCGAATTTCTATGGAATTGGTTTGTAACCCAAAAGGGCACGCCCCCGTGCGCCGTCCTAACAGTGTGCGTCGCACATCAACACTGGATTCGACATGGCCCAAAGGCCATGGCGAAACCATGCGCATCGAAGGGCGTTGTCGAGATCTTATTACGCGAGCCGATGTTGCGAATCACGAGGTAGCACGCTATGACGAGATGCTAGCCGAACTCAATCAAGAGCGGCTCATAATGAGCGTGCACAGTGACCGTGTTGATCTGTCAGCACTCGTCGGTGCACGTGGAGGTGGCCACCTCCGAGCCGTATTGGACGAGAAGATTCATGAAGAACGAGTCAATGGCACGCCCCTTTATCTCCTCCTGGATGACATCTCTGGTGTGAGCTTGGTCTCTGGATGGGCATGGTCTCGCTGGGATTCAGATTGGATGGACGACAGCGATTTCGATAACTTTGAATCCCGTCGCACGATGATGGAAAACGTCTGTACAGGTTTCGCGACTGGCAACAGCGCACTCACCGAGGTGCGACCACCGGACAATAATCCCCAAGTGCTACCTCTGCCAAACCCAGAAGACTTATTGAGTTGGCATGACCTCCCAACAATCAAACATGCAGGTTTTCGCCGCGCTCGTCGCATCGATGTTTGGCTGGACGATAACGCAATCCAGATCGATGTCGGATTTCAAGACAGCGCGAGTGATCCAGAAGTCGATCGCGTCGCGATCCATGAGTATCACGTTACCGGAAGCGCAGATCTCGAAACTCTAGAGCTCACCCGAATCGACGCAACGCCGCATGTATTGCCCTTTCCAGAGTGCCCAGGTGCGATTGCCAACATACAAAAAATGGTCGGGACATCCTTGCTCGAGATGCGGGCGAGAGTGATTGAAACATTGCCTGGGGTGCTGGGCTGCACCCACTTGAATGATGTTTTGCGTAGCTTGGCTGAAGTTTCCTCTCTCGCTGAGCGAGTTAGCCGGGACTAGCAACAGCTTGTTAGGCCTTGGGGTGTACCTGGACCATGATCTTTGAGTAGCCATTCACAAAGTTGGACAGCACCCTTTCCGGTGGCTCGAGTACCTCTACCCGATCCCATCGAGCAAGTATCTCCTCCCAAAGGATCTTGAGCTGTAGCTCTGCCAAACGCATTCCGAGGCAGCGGTGAATCCCAAATCCGAACGAAAGGTGTTGCCGCACGTTTTTCCGTTCAATGTTTAGATCGTTTGGATTTTCAAACGCGTCTTCGTCGCGGTTGCCAGCGTAATACCACATAACGACTTTATCGCCTTTACGTATCTGCTTGCCGCTAAGTTCGTAGTCAACATGAGCGGTTCTGCGCATATGCGAGAGCGGCGTCTGCCAACGAATAATCTCAGAGACCGCACCTCCTAAGAGTTTCGGGTTCGCCTTGAGCTTGGCGAGCTGATCAGGATACTGATGAAATGCATTGATGCTGCCGCTCATGCTGTTGCGCGTTGTGTCGTTGCCGCCGACGATCAGGAGTAGCAAGGTACCCAAAAACTCATGGTCGGATTGGTCTGCTGTCTCTGGGTCGTTGGCAAGCATGGTCACTAAATCAAAGTTACTACCACCACGTCTGTCATCGCGAAGCGCTTTGAAATATGCCAAACATTCCATCAACTCCTTTATCCGACCCTCTTGGCCGTCAACTAAGATTGGCGAGTCCGCTTCCGCAGTTGTGACATCAGACCAACGCGTGAGTTTACGGCGATCTTCAAATGGGAAATCAAACAATGTCGCCAACATTTGCGTGGTTAACTCGATCGACACCTTATCCACCCAATCAAAAGGCTCGTTGAGCGGCACGCTATCCAGAGTTTTTTGTGCGCGCTCACGAATCAGTTTTTCAAAACTCATCAGACTATCGGGCTTAACAATTCCGCTCACGGATTTTCTTTGCGGACCGTGATTCGGTTGATCCATGGTGATGAAACTCGAAATGAAGAACTCACTATCTGCATCACCGACAATCTCGTCATCGACGATGATGCCGCCGAGATATGCGCTGGACGAGAAGGCCTCGTTATTCGTATCGACTTCCTGGATGTCTTTGTATCGGGTGACAGACCAGTAAGGTCCGTAGGGACTCTCTTCACAATAGTGCACAGGATCATTGGCTCTGAGTTCTGCGAACAGCGGCAAGATCTCCTGATCTGCAAATCGTTGCGGATCAGCTGGATGGAGGTTTTCTGAGAGATTTATCGCTTCGCTCATGATGACACCCTGTACTAATAATTATTCGTTTCGACACCCTACTCCTGCGTAAAGCGCAATGCGAGTTGGCTAAACAACTGGCGACATCCCGCCATCAACATTCACCGCCGTCCCTGTCACGTACCTTGCACCCTCGGAACACAAGAAGGCGATAACGTCGCCCGCTTCGCTCGCATCGCCAACACGGCCCATTGGAATCATGCGGTTAAATACAGCGTAATGCTCATCAAGGGTCAAATCTGGGTTTTCGGCGTGTGCCTTTTCGAACCGCCTTTCGTGCTGACGACTGCGCAGAAAACCGACGCAAACGGTGTTTACCCGAACGCCATCCGCCGCGAACTCTGTGGCCCAAGTTTTCGTGAGCGAAATTCCAGCTGCCCGAGACATCGCCGTTGGCTGTGATGCTCGACCAGGCGCTTTGCCACCGGGGGTTGTCGTGTTACATATCGCACCACCATCTTTCTTAAGGTGCGGCAGCGCGTAGCGCGTGCAATAGATCGCACCTTTAACCTTGAGCGTAAAGTCATCATCAAACTGATCGTTGGTCATGTCTTCGAACCGCGCTGCAGAGGAGGTCCCTGCATTATTCACGAGAATGTCCACGCGACCCCATGAGGCGACTACGCTGTTTACCATCGCCTCACAAGCGCTTTCATCCCGAACATCCGTGGCGATCCCTATCACCTCGTTACCTGTCGCCGCGCTAATCTCAGTCGCCACCCGGTCTAGGTCCGCCTGTGTACGCGACACTAAGACAACCTTTGCTCCCTCTGCTGAAAGTCTCTCTGCAGCCGCTCTACCTATCCCTTCGCTACCGCCGGTGATGATAGCCACCTTATTCTCGACACCTAAATCCATGTTACTTCCCCCAAGTTAAGAGCCCGAGTCTACTCGGAGCCCAGTCATGTGCTCAAACAAAAAAAGTTAAGCAGAATTGTCTAAAAAGGTCGCCCAACGGGTCGCCCACTCATCCAAAAGTGTGTCCCGCACCGGCTCGACTGGCGCATCCCGCTGTAGCATGGACAAATAGAACAGCCAGCCGCCGAGCACACTGATTAACAAGGCTGAGATCTGCAGTCGTGACAGTCCCTTAGCCGCCGGTTTGCCTTTAGCCCAAGTCGTGAGACCCGCTAGCATGTCGGTATCTAGTTCCTGTTGCAGATCAGCCCCGAAATCAAGCAATCGGACCTCTTCGATGAGACGGGCGTAGGGTCTCTGGCGAATTGCCGCCTCTTCGTATTTCAACGCAATGGCAATGAGTTCGGCGCGTGTATCGCCAAAATCTGCGAGTCGATCTATCTCAAAATTGTCTGGCGTTTCGGAGAGCCGTGACTTCGCAATCTCAATCAATAGCGCTTGCTTACTCTCAAAATGGCGATAAAAAGCGCCAGCCCTCGGGACTAAACCGGCACCCATTTCGATATTTCCAATCGACGTCTTTTGGTAGCCCTTCTCTACAAAAAGCTCGAGCGCGGCTTGCACGATGCGATCTTTAGTGTTGACTTGTTTCATATAACAGTGTTATTTATTTTTTATAACGTTGATATTGTACACCAATTTAGAGGTCCGTTAAGCATGAATCATACAAGCTTGTCTGCAGAGCCCCGAGGCATCACAGCATCTCTTAACCCTGTCGTCGATATCGCTGCCGTAGCAACAGTCTCCCTCATCGTTCTCTTGCTTGAAGATTGGGCACGCGCTCAAGGTCTACTTGGCATTGGTGAGGACATGCGCGCGGTCACCGCGGTGATAGCCGGGGCTTCCACGGCCGTTGGCATCAACTATGCGCGCGGCGGTCGACTCTCCGACCTCGGTTTCAAAAAACCAAGCCGCTGGTCTCATGTGCCGCTACAGGTCTTTGGTATCATCGCTGCTTTCTTCGCCGTTCAAGGACTGGCAGCTCTAGTTGTCGCGCCTTACTTCGACTTGCCCACACCCGACTTATCGAAGTATGAGGGTATCGCAGGAAACTTAGGTGCCGCAGCTGTGATGTTTCTGCTACTACCTCTCACGGCTTCAATACCTGAAGAAATCATCTACCGTGGTTTTCTGATCGGTCGTCTCGAAGCCATCTTTGACCAGAGCTTTAGTGGCGTTTGCGCCACCCTTGGTATCCAAGCGCTTATCTTTGGTGCCATACACTTCCAATGGGGCGTCGGCGGTATGATCGTGACAACCATGATGGGACTTGTTTGGGGTACAGCTTATATTCTATGCGACCGCAATCTGTGGGTGGTGATCCTTGCCCACTCGGTCGGCCACCTGTTCCTCGTCACGCAGTTGTACCTAGCTGACACAATAGTTATCTGGTGAGCGCGTGCTTGTGAACGAGACGGTACAATCTAGCGATGTCACGAATTGTTCTTGTCATCGCCTGGGCTTTCTCTCTCATTCTTGCTGCCTACGCGGGCATGAGATATGAACAACTAAACGCGCCGTCTGAAACTGCGCAACCAGTGACCACGACTGTGAAAACGACAGTGCCTGTCAAAAAGACAGCGGAACCACTGGATCAGGTAACAGGATCAAGCGAAGAACCGATACAAGCCCTTATCAACGGTGGCCGGTACTTCGCTGCCATCGAGCTAATATTGGCTGCATTATCTGAGACGCCGGACGATTTTGACCTGCGCTTTCTGTTAGCGAGTCTATACAACGAGACGCATCAGTTCGATGAGGCCATTTCAGAACTACTCACAATCAGATCGTTGTCTCTGGACGATCAAGAACTTAGCCGGGCACGTCGGGAAATCGACCAGATTGCACGTAGTGCGGATCAGAGATTTGTCACCAGGCGTGCAAGCAACGAAGCGATAGCTTTCTTTGAACGCCAGACGGTGCAAGAACCCAGCTACGACCTGCACCGTTATCTGCTCGCCAAGTGGTTGTTGAACTCAGGCGTCACCTCCAGTGCAGAACGCTTGATTCAAGAACTAGGTTTATCAGGCGTCACGAGCAGCGAAAGGGATGCTCTAAAGGAAAAGCTCGTCCAACTCAGGTCAAGGTTACCTATTCGTCGCGAAGGTAGCGCGATGTACGCCGATGTCGAAGTCACGACGCCGACTGGTACCTCTACCCTCACGCTCCTTGTCGACACAGGCGCGACTTTAACGGCCATCTCTCAACTGCAGCTGCGAGAACTCGGAGCGACCCGTACGCCACATCGCGTTCAAGCCCAGACTGCAAATGGAACCATCGATGTAGCAGTTTACGGACTTCAATCCATATCAGGTGGTCCCCTCACTCTCGATTACTTTTTGGTTGGCGCGTTGGGCGATCTCCCGGACCATGTCGACGGTCTCCTTGGTTTGGACTTCCTAGACCAGCTGCCGGTGCCTATAGTAAACACTCAATAAGTCGGAGGGCGAAATGGCTAACGATCGCGATCTTGGTCTACACGCAGACATCAGTCGCCGTGACTTCATCCAAGCCTCAGCGTTAGGCACCGGTGCGTTTTTGGCACCGTCCGCTAAAGCGAACGTTTCGAGCAATTATCCTCCGATGAAAACGGGGCTGCGTGGCAGTCACGTTGGTTCCTTCGAAAATGCTCATGCGCTCGTCACCGGACAAGACCTGCTACGAGGCGCTGCAAATACAAACGAGGAATACGACCTCATTGTCGTCGGGGCTGGAATTAGTGGCTTGAGTGCGGCGTACTTTTATCGCCAAGAGCACCCAGATGCTCGGATTTTGATTTTAGACAATCACGACGATTTTGGCGGCCACGCAAAACGAAATGAGTTCAATGTGGACGGTAAGCCAGTCCTCGGTTATGGCGGTAGCCAAAGTTTGGAATCGCCAGGTGACTACAGCCCAGTCGCGATAAAGCTGCTTACAGAACTCTCTGTCGATACTGACTTTTTCTATGACGCGTTCGACCAAGACTTCTACAAACGTCATAAGCTCACTAGTGGTGTCTACTTCGACAAAGCGACGTACGGTCGCGAAGAATTTGTCGCGGCTCCGTTCATGCTCGACGCGCCCCTAATGGGATTTGATCCGAGAGAACAGGATGCCAAAGAGGTTATCGACAAAATGCCGCTTTCGGATGCATCTAAACGTGAACTCATCAGCCTCATTACCCAGTCCGAAGACAAGCTAGCAGACGTTGGACTAACGGACGTTCCTGACTATCTTAGCGGCAAGAGCTATGAGGCTTTCATCACCGACGACGTTGGGATCCAATCACAAGAGCTCATCAAGCTTCTGCGTCGATACTCGACCGGCTACTTCGGTGGTGGTACCGACCAAATCCCAGCTTTGTACGCGCTTGGTTTTGGTCTCCCTGGTATAAAGAAGACCGGCGTCTGGGGCGTTGAGTGGCTCAAAACTATGGCTAGCAGCATGGTCGAGCCCTATATTTTTCATTTTCCAGACGGCAATGCGAGTATCGCGCGGTTGCTTGTCCGTTCGCTCATCCCGGAACTCTCAAGCTCACGCAAACCCAGCGACGTTCTGCTAAAACGCTTCGACTACAATTTGCTGGACCAATCGAACCACGCGGTGCGAATCCGTCTGGAAAGCACAGCGGTTCGCGTCAACAACATTGATTCAGGTGTTGAAGTCTTTTATCGAACCGCCGGTCAGACCCATCGAGTCTCAGCTAAGAAATCGATTCTTGCCTGCTACAACGCCATGGTCCCATTTCTCTGTCCCGACCTACCAAGAGGCCAGCGAGCCGCCCTCAGCGAACTGGTCAAAATTCCATTGGTCTACACAAACGTCGTCTTGCGCAATTGGCACGCTTTGAAAAAAGCGCACGCTGGTTTTGTTTATACACCATCATCCTTTCACTCTTACTTCATGGTGGATTTCCCTGTGAGCTTCCCGGGTTATCAGTTTTCAGAGTCTCCGGACGACCCCTTGGTCCTCCACTTTTCGGAAGCCCTAATCGAACCCGGTCTGCCTCCGCGGGCTCAGTCTCGAGCGGGTCGTGGCAGGTTGCTCGCAACTCCCTTTACAACCATCGAACGTGACGTAAGACAAACGTTAGCTGGTACGCTTGGCGCACACGGCTTCGATCCCGGGAGTGACATTGCCGCTATCACGGTCAATCGATGGCCGCATGGCTATGCCTATACTTACAATCCGTTATTTGATTCTGAATACGATGAAGGAGAGGCCCCGCACGAACGGGGCAGGATACCTTTTGGCAATATTGCTATCGCCAACTCTGATGCTGGCGCACGAGCATATTTGGATGAAGCTATCGATCAAGCACACCGCGCAGTTTCAGAGGTCGCGTGATGGGTAACAAAAAACCACCCTTTCGAGCCGATCACGTCGGGAGTCTTTTGCGTCCGCCTGGCATTAAGGATGCCCGCAGTGCAGCAGGAGCCACGGAGCTGACAAAGTCTGGGTTTTCAACCAATGAGGCGTTACGCCGGGTTGAGGACGACGCGATAAAGAATGTCGTGGCACTCCAAGAAAGCGTGGGGCTTCAAGCTGTAACCGATGGCGAGTATCGACGCTCTTTTTGGCACTACGACTTCATGGGTGCGCTCGATGGTCTCGATCTCGTCGAAAGAAGCGAAGCCGGTGTGCAGTTCCACGGCGTCAACTTGAGACCCATCTTCCCAACGATCTCAGGCAGACTCAGTTTTCCAGACAACCATCCGATGCTGGGCCACTTCCGCTACCTCGACTCGATAACGGCATTGACCCCAAAAATTTCTATCCCCGGACCCAGTGCCTGCCACTTTCGAACCGCACCGGATGACATCGCGCCGGATGCATACCAAGACCCTGAAGTCTTGTTCGATGATATCGCCCAGACATACCGACAGGCGGTGCATGCATTCTACGACGCAGGTTGTCGCTACCTACAAATGGATGACATATTTTTCGCCTATCTTTGCGATCCAATGCAACGAGCCGAAAAGACCAAACAGGGTCAGGATCCAGATTGGCTTATCTCGAAGTACGCTGAAATGATGAACAAGGCGATCGTCGATCGTCCGGATGACATGGTGATCGCGATGCACCTGTGTCGCGGGAACTTCCGTAGCACTTGGGCTGCTGATGGCGCCTACGATCCAGCCGCGGATGCCGTGTTCAACCAGACCGACGTTGATATTTACTTCATGGAATACGACTCAGATCGCGCTGGCGGCTTAGAACCACTACGGCTCCTACCTAAGGGAAAGAAACGAGTGCTGCCAGGGTTCATCACCACCAAGACCCCTGAACTTGAGTCCATCGACGGCCTAAAATGCCGTTTCGATGAGGCTTCTCAATATGTCGATATCGATCAACTAGGTATCGCACCACAATGCGGATTCGCTTCAACCGAAGAAGGGAACGAGCTCAGTGAAGACGACCAGCGGCGCAAACTCGAACTGGTCGTGCAGGTTGCGGAAGAAATCTGGGGCGGCGTCGCGCAATGATGCGATTCGCGATCATCTTGCTCGTTGGTGGGGCTATTTTATTTTTCACCGCACTCACCACCTCCGCAGTTCTAAAGCCAACCCCAATCGGCCCCTCTGTCGCACCAGACCCGCAAACGCATCGAGGTGCTGTCGTGCAGGTTTATGGCGCCGACGTATGGGGAGTTCGCGGACACTTCGCGATACACACTTGGATAGCTACGAAGGACGTGGACGAGAACACTTACACAATTTATCAAGTCATCGGCTGGCGCCTACGCCGTGAGGGCACTGCCGTTAGCATTACCAAAGGAAGTCCGGATCGGCCGTGGTTTCGATCCTCACCATTGTTGTTACATGAGTTGCGTGGCGTTGAAGCCGAGGTACTGATCCCCAAGATCTCTGAAGCCGCCAAATCCTACCCTTACGACCGGGAGTACGTTATGTGGCCGGGACCGAACAGCAATTCGTTTATCGAATGGATTGCACTCGAAGTCCCTGAGCTAGGTCTTTCTCTGCCAGCCAAGGCTATCGGCAAAAACTGGATGCAGGATACTTACCCGAGCCTTTCTGCCAGTACGCACGACACCCGCTAAAAGCTCGGTTTGGTCGCCGCCGGAGTGAGTTGTAACTCGTGTGTCCAGCAAGATTGGTCCTGACAGTGTAGGTAGTAAAACGCATCCGCAATCGCCACAGGACTCATGATGATATCCGGACGCTTCTGCGCGATGGGCAGCGCACGCGTTCCTGGCGAATCTATCAACCCATCGACGATCACATTCGCCACATGGACACCTAGCTCCGAATACTCCTCTGTTAACACCTGCGCCAGCGTGCGCATCATGACCCGAGGATAATACAGAGACTGGCCAGTCTGACGCTTGCGGCCTCTCAGAGAAGCTGCGTTGTTAGTAATGAGAAACGAACCGCTGCCGCGTTCACGCATCGCGGGCATTACTTCTTTGGCAACGAGAAACGGTCCACGGCTAGCGATGTGCTGGGCGGTATCGAACATTTCCGTCGGGATATACTCTAGGAGCTCTTGGCCAGCGGGTAGATCTCGTCCTTCAAGATAACCGGCGTTCAAGATAACCGCCTGAGGATCACCGACACTTGACCTGATCTCAGAGAACGCAGCTTGTATAGACGACTCTGATACCAAATCCAGTTCAACTGTCGAGCAAGACCCACCTTGGCTTTCTATCGCTGCTTGCAAATTTGCTGCATTGCTCGCCGTTCTCGTAGTCAGGACGACGTGAAAATTCTCCGCGGCAAACTTGTGGGCGATGGCGCCGCCGACGCCTGACCGGACTTCGACCGGTAGATCGCCATCATCAATGTTTTGTCCGTGAGCGAGCAACGTGTTCCGACCATCGGCTTGCCATTTGGAAGTGGCGCCAATGACCACCGCCACTGGACGTTTTTCTGCACTCACGAAGCTACTCCCCTCCTAACATCGGGTTCTGGCGAATCGCCTTCATGGCGTACGCGACTGTGTCTGGATGCTGCGCATCAGTGAAGTCACTAATTTTCTCAAAGGCGTCAGCCACATCATCGACATCAAACCCGGCAGGATTGAAGTACTCACCTTGGGTCCTCTCCCAACGCAGTCGTGAGATCCAGCCCGCTCCGACTTCAAACAAACCTCCTGTACTATCGCAAGTATCGTGACTCAGATAGACGACCAGAGGACTGACCAGGGCAGGGTTGAGCATCGCCATCTGCTCTTCAGTCATCACAGAACCTAGCAGGCGTGAAGCTGCAAGTGGCGCAATGGTATTTGACTGCACACCCTTGGCCCGTCCTTCGATAGCAATCGTTTGTGACAATCCGTGCAACGCAAGTTTGCAGGCACTGTAGTTAGCTTGGCCAAAGTTACCGTAGATCCCAGCAGCGGAAGTCGTCATGACAAACCGGCCATAGCCCTGTTCGCGCATATACGGGAAAGCAGCACGACTAACTTTATACGCGCCCTTTAAGTGGACGTTGTAAACTAGGTCCCAATCATCATCTGACATTTTGTGGAAGGACTTGTCACGCAGGATGCCTGCATTGTTGATGACGATATCGACCCGACCAAATGTATCCATTGCGCATTGGATGATCTTATCGCCATCTGTGACGCTGTCAGGGTTCGCAACCGCATCGCCGCCAGAAGCTTTGATCTCAGCAACGACGCCATCAGCTACAGTATTGTCAGTCCCCGAACCGTCGGTCGCACCACCGAGATCATTAACCACAACTTGTGCGCCAAGAGATCCGAGTAAAAGAGCGTGCGAGCGACCAAGACCGTTACCCGAACCTGTGACAACTGCGACTTTGTTTTCGAACGTAAGAGCCATCTGTTTCCTCCCTAATTTTAATTCTTGTCCAGAAATGGCGTCCGTGCCATTTCTTACCGTCGGTCTTCTCGCGAAAACCCCGCAAAAAACCCAAAGCCGGGATTTTTTTGGTTCGCGCCATCCATGCGCTCGAAGTGCCCATCCAACAACAGGCGTTTCTGGATAGGCACTAACTTCGAGCCTACCACAATCCGATTTGACCAATCCTCATCCTAAGCTCAATACTCCGTGACCGAAAAAGCCAACGTTGTTTTGTTATGGATTTGGAACACATATTCCTCGAGATAGAAGACCAAATCGCTACGATCACTTTGAATCGTCCCGATACTTTAAACGCTATGGTCCCCAAAATGCGCCATGAGCTACTCGCAGCAGTAGAGGCGGCCAACGATGATGAACACGTCCGCGCTGTTGTGATTACAGGTGCAGGTCGAGGTTTTTGTTCTGGTCTCGATATGAAGGCTAGCCGCGTCCCAGACACCATGGCGGAAAAAATCTCCCCTGTACGAGACGCCGTAGTACTTGCCATCCGTGATGCAGGCAAGCCTTATATCGCGGCGGTAAATGGTGCGGCTGCTGGGGGCGGTATGGGTATCGCGCTCGCATGCGACATTCGTATCGCTGCAACCTCAGCCAAGTTTGGTCAAACGTTCGCGAAACGTGGTCTCCACCCAGACTGGGGTGGCACCTACTTTCTGCCACGCTTAATCGGCATGGCAAAAGCTGCAGAACTTATATGGTCTGGTCGGGTGATTGACGCAGCGGAGGCACTCGAGCTCGGTGTCGTTTCAAGTGTTGTCGACGATGCACTCGCAGAAGCTCAGTCTTTGGCCAAGACATTCGCCGCAGGGCCACCGGTTGCGATTCAACTATCCAAGCGCGCGCTCTACCGCAACCAAGACGCTTCCTTGAGGGAAGCGCTAGAGTTCGAGTCCTACGCACAAAACATCTGCTCTCGCACCGAGGATGCGAAAGAAGGGATCAACGCCTTCTTAGAAAAGCGCGAACCCAAATTTAACGGGCTCTAACCTTGGCCCCGAGCCAAATCGGTATCGATCATCGAGCTAATTTCATCCTCAGTCCGTCCGATGGATTTTAGAATCTCGATTGTGTGCTCACCGTGTGCAGGACTTGCAGCGCCCGGCTCTACCCGCTCACTTTGAAATTTGGCGGGCGATTTAACACGAATCATATTACCCATCAGCGGGTGGTCGAACTGATCAATACTCTGATTGGCTTCGTATTGAACATGACCTAGGACCTCATCGTAGTCCATGCATTTGGCTGCAGGTACGTCGTTCTCTTTGAGCTTGGCAAGCAAGGGTTCCGTCTCATGCTCAAGAAAGGCAGCAGCTAAAATCTCACGCAGATCCGCGATGTTCTCGATCAGTTTTTCAGCGCTGTTAAATCTGTCGTCGGCAAAGAGATGTAGCATGTCGAGGGCAGTCAAAAGCCCGACCTGCTGTGCCTGATTCGCGGCAGACATAGTGATGCCACCGTCTTTTGTGATCGTTAGGTCATAGAGGAGTTCGCTTAAAGGCATCGCATGTTCGACGTCATCGTCCAACAATGTGCGATGCATAAACCCATCCGGGAACAAGAAGAATAGCCCCGCATCCATCATCGACAGATCGATGTTCTGTCCTTCGCCGGATCGTTCTCGGTGGAAGAGTGCTGCCGTTACCGCTTGACAAACCGTATACGCCGTAACCTTATCGCAGGTTAAGTTGCGCACAAATTCTGGGCCTTCCTTACCAGCACCCTGAACTGCCGCAAACCCGGATTGCGCCTGTATAACAGGATCATAGGCCGGCGTCCCTCGCTCCGGTCCCTCAGTACCGAACCCTGAAACACCACAGTATATGAGCTTCGGATTGATCGAACGCAGGTGATCGCTGCCCAAACCAAGTTTATCCATCACTCCGGGGCGGTAGTTGCAAAGTACAACGTCGGTTTCAGTGATGAGATCTTCGATGATTTTTTTACCCTCCGATGACTTGATGTCGATACGAAGAGACTTCTTACCACGATTACAGTTTGCGAAAAGCGCCGAGATGCCGCCTTTTCTCGTACCAAGAAATCGCATCGGATCGCCCAGTTCAATTGGCTCGACCTTGATGACATTCGCTCCCTGCTCACCCAACATCATCGCCGCAAACGAAGCGGTGATCATCGTGGAAAACTCTAAAACATTGATCCCGGTCATTGGTTGCATATGAACCCCTCAACTAACTTCTTTTAACATTCTACTTATTCGAACCCTCTAACACTGCAACCTGATCAACACGCGATGCTCCGATCGGACGTCATTGGCCGCAAGTTCACGGTCAGGATAGCCCATCGCGACACAAATCATAATCACTTGGTCATCCCTGATATTCGCACGCTCGGGAGTGGCTGTGACCTTTTTTCGCAAAGTGGCAGCGTACTGAGATTTAGGCAACACTGTCTCAATCTTAGATTTGAGGGAAGTCCAGTGGTTGTAGAATTCGAAAAACAAGGTCGCATCGCGATCATCACACTCAATCGTCCCGATGCGCGCAACGCCGTCAACGGCGAAGTTGCGCAGCGGATGGAAGAGATCCTCGACGAGTACGAGGCGGATGATGACCTGTGGGTGGCCATTCTGACTGCCAATGGCTCGGCTTTCTGTGCGGGTGCTGATCTCAAGGAGATCGCTGCCGGACGTGGCAACACATTGGCAACTAGGAAAGGCGGGTTCGCCGGAATCGTACGCAGAGAACGTCGCAAACCGTTAATTGCTGCCATTGCTGGTAGCGCATTAGCAGGTGGGACAGAAATCGCTTTGTCTTGCGACATGATTGTTTGCTCGACCGCAACCAATTTTGGATTGCCGGAAGTGAAACGATCATTAGTCGCAGGTGCTGGTGGCCTGTTTCGACTACCGCGAGCGATCGGCATGGCACCTGCGCTCGAAGTCATTATGACAGGAGATCCGCTCTCCTCTGAGCGCGCGTATCAATTGGGTATGGTGAATCAAGTAGTGCCTCCTGAAGAGGTTATGACCGCAGCCAAGGCTCTAGCAGATCGGGTCATCGCCTCGGCCCCGCTAGCCGTACAAGCCAGTAGACGCGTGGCAGTGCGTGCATTTATGGATACCGATGACGACCTTTGGCGCGCCAGCGGCAAAGAATTTGCTGGTATCGCAGATACCGAGGATTTCCATGAAGGTCCACGCGCGTTTATCGAGAAACGTGAGCCAGTCTGGAAAGGCAAATAGCGATCACGGCTTTACTTGGCACGCAGGAACGCCATTTTGGACGGGAGCTAACTAGAACGCGGTCCAGCGACAAGGCAACGCCAACGGACCACGGAACGCCCATCCACCAAAAGGTACTTCACCGGTAAGGTGCACGTCGGCAAACTTTTCAAAAAAGATCGGTAAGGCTACGTCCGCTATCAACGCGCGCGAAGCCCACGCACCAGCACAGAAATGTGGACCTGCGCCAAAGCTCAGTGACTTGCGGATGTCCCTCGTCACATCAAATTCTTCTGGCGAGGCAAAAACCTCTCGGTCTCTGTTCGCCGCACCGAACATAAAGAACACCCTATCCTCAGGCTCAAACCGGACACCACCATAGTCATAGTTCTGGGCAACACGTCTGGGCGACATCCCGATTGGCGAGATCCAACGAGCATACTCTTCAAAGGCTTGAAGCCAGCTCGTCTCGCCCGAAAGGCATTTCTCAAGTTGGTCAGGATGGTCGAGCAAGGCCCAGATCGTTCCCGCTATGGCATCCCTAGGTTCATTCTGACCACCGGAGATCGATAACTTTATGTTTGCGCGCATTTGTTCAAGACTCAAACCCGCTCGAAGTTGTACACCCAGGAGCGACATGTCGTCGTCGGCAACGCCTGCCATTATTTGGGCGTCTATATGGGCATCGATACTCGCGGTGCATTCATGGCAATGCGCTTCAACAGCCGCATCCCCACCGTAGTTGGCGCAACCATCAATCATGCCTTGGCTGACACGATTCATCTCATCGACAGACATATCCGTAAGGCCGGTCATCACCCGCAACGCATGCGCTGAGACAGGCATCGCATAGCGCCAGAAAAGATCGCCAGAATCTTCGCCCTCGAGATCAGCGATCACGCGTTTTGTGTATTCGTGGAACTGTTCACGCCAATGGGATTTGACCGCCTGGGGCGACATACTCGGGTATATCGCCTTACGCTCGGTCATGTGATCGCGGCCATCTTTGCGCATGAGATTTTCACCCATCAAGACCGTCATCAACCCCTGTGGCTGCCAAGAAGAAAACACATCCGTCTTTTTTTTCGTTCACTGCAATATCAGCATGTCGCGTGATCAACGTGGCGTCGAGCTCTGGTACGTAGGCGATCGGCGGCATCTTCGCAAAATCTGGATAGGGATCGGTCCAGAAATTTTGCGGCTCGATAGAATAAGCAGGTGCATTAGACATGGCCTGAAGTATACATGGGGTTCAGTCAGTCACGAGCGCAGGCTAAAGGAGTCTGGTAACGTACCCGGCTGACCCACGAGTGAGCAGATATGCAAACAACTCTTAAGAATGATATCCACGGCAACTTGCCGGAAAACGACGACCACCCTTATCGCACTGGTGCCTGGACGCCGAACACACGCGAATACGAAGTCATCGAACCTGAAGTCATTGGAGACCTACCCAGTGATCTCGCTGGGGTGTACATCCGCAACACTGAGAACCCACTGCACGGCGCGCTGGGCCGATATCACCCGTTCGACGGGGACGGCATGCTGCACTCGCTGTATTTCGACTCGGGTCACGTGGAGTATCGGAATCGCTTTATCCGCACCGATGGATTTGAAGCTGAATTGGATGCCGGTGAACCTTTGTGGGCGGGCTTGCGAGAAAATCCGAGCCTTTCCAAACAAGATGGTTGGGGTGCACGAACCCGACTCAAGGACTCTTCAAGTACTGACGTTGTCGTTCACAACGGCATTGCTGCAACCAGTTTCTATCAGTGCGGCGATGTCTACGAGTTAGATCCGCGTACTTTAGAACACAGAGGTAAAGCCGACTGGACTAAAGACGTTACACCGGGATGGGGGGTCTCTGCACATACGAAAGTTGATGAAGCCACTGGCGAGATGCTTTTCTTTAACTACTCGAAAGAAGCGCCGTACATGCACTATGGCGTCGTCGACAATAAGGGACAGCTCGCACACTACATTCCAATCGAGCTACCCGGGCCCAGACTGCCTCACGACATGGCGTTCACAGATCGCTATGCCATCTTGAATGACTTGCCACTTTTCTGGGATCCAGAAGCGCTTACCCAAGGCGCTCACGCAGTTCGGTTCTTTCCTGAACTTGGCAGCCGTTTCGGTATCGTGCCCCGCCGCGGATCCAGCGACCAAGTCGTCTGGTTTACCGCCAAACCAACCTACGTCCTACATTGGATTAATGCCTTTGAAGATGGCGACGAAATTGTCCTCGATGGTTATACACAAGACCCTCGACGAGGCATTCGGACTAAGGGTCTACCTGAAACCCTCACCCCGTTCGCGATGTTGGACATTAACGCGATCGGTGCACATGCTTATCGCTGGCGTTTCAATATGAAGACCGGTGAAGTGCAAGAAGGTCCACTCGAGGAGGGTATTTCAGAGTTTGGCATGATAAACCCGAACGTTGCCGGAAAGCGTTACCAATACACATGGGGTATGACCGCAAAACCCGGTTGGTTCTTATTCGATGGCATGATGCGTTTAGACGTTCATAGTGGTGACATAGAACGCTATCAATTCCCTGAAGGCGTCTATGCAAGTGAAAGCCCTATGGCGCCACGCGTGGGTAGTCAGGCGGAAGACGATGGCTACGTCATGACCTTTACAACGGATATGAATACAGACTCCTCGGCTTGTGAGATCTTCGCCGCGGACAGCATCAGCAAGGGTCCGATCGCCAAAATCAAACTGCCACAACGTATATGCGTGGGCACTCACTCGTATTGGGCAGGGAAAAACGCCCTGTAAAAAGAGTTAGGCGTCTGGCTTGTCTTTGGGAAATGGCCGCGGCGACCTTTTCGCCAACGCCGCCCATTCTTTAAAAGGTGCCGCGACATTCTGCTGAAAAGACCGGCACTCATCCTGAGTCTCAGGGCCCAATCCCCAAGGCGTGTACTCATCCTTCTCGGGAATATAAAACGTGCCAAACATCCGATCAAACACACTCGTTACCGCAGCGAGGTTGGTGTCTCTGTGCTTGTCTAAATAAGAATGATGAGTGTGGTGCATAGCTGGGCTTTGCAGCCACATACATAACCAGTTCGGATAGTGCAGTGCAATATGGTAGTGGCGGAAGTTCCCTGTCAGCCCGAACAAAAAGGCGAACAAACCCATCCCCAACAATGTCGCCTGATTCAGTTGGCCGTCGAAGAGATAGGCAAAGAACGCACCAGGAATCGCAAAGCCGAGCGCAGCGCCAGCGGCCCATATCGGACCTGCGATAAAGTGTTCGCGCGTGCGCGTGAGCGGCGTGAGAACTTCAGCAGAGTGATGCACTTTATGAATCGCCCAGAACGCGGGAACTTTGTGCATCGTATAGTGAATCGCGTAAAAGAACGCGTCGTAGAATAAGAGAACTATCAAGCTATACAACAGCATCCATGCATAGTGAGGAGCCAACTCCGGGGATGAACCAAAGCTCGTCTGCAATAAACTCATGAGACCAGATTCGATGAAAGGTCCAACCGACACAAGGAGTAGTCCGATCCACAAAGGTCTTAGAAGCCGCTCCAAGATCCACAGCCATATATCCACGCGCGCCGATTCGTGTGTATAGACATCTTTCGGCAGGAGGAACTGTAGGAAAGGCATCTCCTGCATCCGCCCTTCTGCGTTTTTTGCGCCGCGCCCTCTTCTAAGGAAAAAGATTCCGGATGCAAGAAGTAGCGTTATTGCGATCGTCTGCCAAGCCAACGCCGCAGGAAGGTTATCCGCAAGTAGCGGCAAAACAATCTCTACCAATTCCGAGATTGGTCCCGTGGGCACTTGCTGAGTCATGCAACAAGCAGACTAAATATCTGAAAGATTCCTCGGCACATCTCGAAATGGACCCGTATCAAACCTGGGTTCTTTCGGCAGTTCGAGCACCCGCTCGGAGATAATGTTCTTTTGGATCTCGTCCGTACCACCCGCTATCGAAATGGCCGGTACTGAAACCAAGATCTCAGCAATCACTCCATCCATCGGTGAATCGGTGCCCTTCAACATCGAGTCTATACCTGAAACAAGTGTATGCACGTGAGAAGCCTGGCGAGCAATAACACTTGCAGCTAGCTTACCGATGGAACCTTCTGGGATCACATTCGAGTTACCTGCTCTGCGCTTTTGCGCGGCACTCGCTGCAGTAAGATCTGACGCCTTTTTCATGGCGATCAACTTTGCCAACTCCTGGCGTACTTGTGGATCAGAAATCGCCCCTGTCTCTATCGCTCGCGGCATAGCAAGGTCTACCCGACCCGCTCGTTGTGGATACCAGGTGTAGGGTTCTAATGCGATTGCAAGCTCGTCTCTATATTGCTGATAGATCGGACCCTGCAAATCTTTGACCTTGCCGCCACTACGGTCGCCACCGAATCCTTGTCGTTCTGCCGACAGAGTGGTTGCCGCGATCTTCCAACCTTCGCCTTCAGCACCGAGCAGGTCCTCGGCTAATACCTCAGCATCGGCCATAAAGACTTCATTAAACGACGCATGTCCATTCATTTGCCGCAAAGGTCGCACCTCCACCTCTGGCTGGCGCATGTTGATGAGGAAATAGCTGATGCCTTGATGTTTGGGTACATCCCAATCCGTGCGTGCGACTAAAATTCCGAAGTCCGCGTGGTGAGCACTGGTATTCCAAACTTTCTGGCCATTTACGACCCAACGGTGACCGTCTTTTTCGGCTTTCGTGGTCAGTCCAGCGAGATCTGAACCACTGCCCGGTTCACTGAAAAGCTGACACCAACTGGCTTGCCCAGTGAGGATCGGGCGCAAGTACTTCTTCTTCTGTGCGTCTGTGCCGTGCACCAATATCGTGTGCGATGCGAGGCGTCCTGGACCGCCTTGTGCGACCCCAACTGCACCGTGGTCATCAAAAGCTTGATTGACCGCACCCGCTTGCTCGATCGAGAAATTTCGCCCGTAGTATTCTTCTGGCCAAGTGGGCGCAGCCCAACCCCCTTCCACCAATATCTCTCGCCACGCTGCCAAGCCGCGTTCTGGATCCCAGTTTTCTCTGAGCCAAGCGTCGGCGTCTCGATATATCTCGTCATAACTCAAATTAGGATGATCAGACATTTGCTGTCGCCTCCATACGTTGCATCATGCGTTCCCTGTGCCAGTTTGGAGATCCTAGGAACATTTCAGACGCTTTGGCCCTTTTAAACCAAAGGTGGGTGTCTTCTTCCCAGGTAAAACCAATACCACCGCGAAGCTGTATCGCTTGCTTCGCAACACTCAAATAGGCATCACTGGCCAATGCCTTAGCCATATTTGGCGAGTAGGCATCGCCTTCACCACTAGCCATGAAACGACCAGCTTCATGCGTCATCGCTTTGGCAAGCTCCAGCTCCAGTAACAAATCAGCACACCGATGTTTGAGTGACTGAAACGAGCCAATTTGTCGTCCAAATTGAACCCGCATCTTCATATATTCGATAGTCGTCTCAAATAATCGCTCTGCGCCGCCAATCATCTCGTGTGCAAGGGTTGTGCTCATTTGATCCCACAAAAGGTCGATATCTACAGTACCAGGCCCAGAAATAAGCTCGCCTTCACAATCTTCAAAACTCACTCTGGCCAGCTTCCGGGTCGGATCAATCGCATCTAGAGCGGTTATCGACACGGCTGCTGGTGCCACTTCGTAGAGCGACAGTCCATCCGATGTCCCGGCAACAACGATGAGCGAATCCGCGACGTGTGCATCTACCACAACCGCTGCAGCCCCATTTAGCCGACCGCCACTGGCCTTAATACCGTCACCCACAGCGTCGGCACCGCTTAGATCATCCAACGCCAGTGCCGCAATCTTGGTACCGGCTGCTATTTCGGGCAGCAATCGTTCTTTAGCCTCTTCTGTCGCCGAATTCAAAATCGCGTATCCAGCCATCACAGCGGAGGCGAAATATGGTCCACAGTACAAGTGTCGCCCCATCTCTTGAGCAATGATGCCGAGCTCGATAGGACCAAACCCGAAGCCACCATACGCTTCGGGAAGATGTGTACCGAGCAAAGCAACTTCTTGGCTTAATTGTTGCCACACCTTGGTGTCATACCCTTGTTCCGATTCCATCAATGCACGCACCGCGGTCGGTGGTGACTTGTCGTTCAGGAACCGGGACACCACATCTCGAAACTGAAGCTGATCTTCTGTAAACCCTACCTGCATCTGTTACCCCCAATTACAGGCAAAGATTCTACCTACCCGTAACAGATTTAATAGGGAGCGTTTGTACGGGTTGAATCCCATCCAGGTCTCGCCTAGCCTCGGTAACCTCGTCAAAAACGTTAGGGGAGCGATATGAGTGAATTTGAAGACAAAGTCGTGGTCGTCACGGGCGCGGGTGGTGGATTAGGAAAATCACACGCACTTGAGTTCGCGGCACGCGGGGCAAAGGTCGTGGTAAATGATCTTGGTGGCAGTGGTGACGGTGTTGGCAGCAGTGACATGGCTGATCAAGTGGTTGATGAAATCAAAGCGTCTGGTGGTATCGCCATCGCAAACAAGGCAAGTGTCTCTGACAAGGCTGGGGCGAAATCCATCATCGATGACGCAGTCGCTGAATTTGGCACCGTCGACATTCTCATCAATAACGCTGGCATCTTACGAGATAAGAGTTTTAAAAAAATGGCGCTTGAAGATTGGGACATCGTGATGGATGTGCACCTCAATGGTACCGCCTATGTAACTCACGCCGCGTGGCCAATCATGTACGAAAAAGGCTACGGGCGGATCGTCATGACGAGCTCAACTTCCGGCATCTACGGTAATTTCGGTCAAGCAAACTACGGCGCCGCGAAAATGGGCATGCTGGGTTTAATCAACGTCCTTGCAATCGAGGGTGCGACCAAGAACGTTCGCGTTAATGGTCTAGCGCCAGGTGCCGCGACACGCCTCATCGCCACGATACCTGGTCGTCAGGACCTTGATCCAGACAACCCCGATCCGTCAGCACATCCGAAACTTGTCACACCTGCAGTGATTCTCATGTCGAGTGAAAATGCACCGACTGGCAAGATCATCCAAGCGAGTGGCGGTCATTTCTCGATGTGTGCGATCTTCAACAATCAGGACATTGATCTTGGGCTCGATGTGACTTTTGAAGATTTAGAGGCAAACGCAGAACGACTCTATGACATGTCGAGTGCGCAGGAAGGATGGAATCGTCGCGGCGGTAGTTAGGAACCACCTAGTTTCTACCGGCTTTCCACCGCTCACTTCGCTACCAGCCAACAAACACGCCGCACTTCGCAGCGTGTTTGTTCAGTAGATAAATCAAGGCCACATATGACGATCACTATTTACCAAGCACGCAAAATCCTGACCATGAATCCTGCCAATCCTGCGGGCACACACATCGCGGTTCGTGACGGCTTGATTCTTGGGGTGGGTTCGCTCGATGAAGTTGCTGGCTGGGGCGACTATGAGCTCGATGACACGTTTAAAGATCATGTGATCGTCCCTGGTTTCGTCGAAGCCCATGCACACATTATGGCCGCTGGGATCATGCAGCTCCCTTACGTTGGCTTCTTCGACCGAAAACTAGCTGACGGTGCAACAGCACCTGGCATCAAAAGCTACGATGCCTTGATCACAAAACTTCAGGAGGAAGATCAGAAACTTGAAGATCCAAACGCGCCCCTGGTCGCCGGTGGCTTTGATCCAATCTACTTTCCAGATGAGCCGAGGCTGACGAGGCAACATCTCGACCAAGTCTCTTCAACCCGGGCAATCTATCTGCATCACGCAAGCGGTCACTTGGCCACCGTGAATACAGCCATGCTCGCGCGCAATAACGTCACAAAGGATCTCAAGATCCAAGGCTTAGGTCGTGACTCCGATGGTGACTTGGACGGTGAGTTGCGGGAGCCACCCGCTATGGGCACGTGTAAGGATGCTATGCGTATCGTGCACTTCGCGAACTCAACAGAATCTGCGCTACGCGACTTCGGTGCGATGGCGCGCAACGCGGGAATAACGACCTGTACCGATCTCGCAGGACAAGCAATTTTGGCGCCCAAGGTCCTTACCATGTGGCGCACCATTACAGCGGAGGATGCTTATCCACTACGCATCGCGCAGTACAACATTCCCGCCATACCTGGTTCAGAGACCAATTTTGAGAGCGTCGCCGACCAATTCGTCGATCTCAAGAATAGCGCTAGCGAAAAACTTCGGTTTCCTGGCGTCAAATTCGTTCTAGATGGGTCCATTCAAGGGTTCAGCGCGTTAATCAAAGAGCCGCGCTATTTCTCGGGCGAGGATCATGGCCAACTTCTCACCGTGCCAGACCAGTTCCTTGATTGGCTGCGGCCTTTTCACAACCGCGGGTTGAATGTACACATGCACTGCAACGGCAATCTGACTCAGGATCTTGCCATCGAGACAGTCGAGAAGGTCCTCCGTGAAGACCCTTGGCTCGATCACCGCCATACCATTACCCACGCGCAACTGACCACCCAAGCGCAGTTAAGAAAGATGGCGAAACTGGGTTTGTGCGCCAACTTCTTCTCCAATCATCTGTGGTACTGGGGAGACCAACATTATGCAATCACTGTCGGACCGGAACGAGCTAACGCACTGGAACCTTGCGCATCGGCTATCCGCGAAGGGGTTTCCTTCTCAGTCCATTCAGATGCGGGTGTTACTCCTTTGGGCTCACTACACACCATGTGGTGCGCTGTTAATCGAGTTACTCCAACAGGTCGCATCCTCGGCGAGGTCGAGAAGATCACACCCTACGAGGCGCTAAAAGCCGTGACGATCAGCGCTGCCTATCAAATGCACCTAGATGATGAGATTGGCTCCCTCGAGGCAGGCAAGAAGGCTGATTTCGCCGTGCTCGAAGAAGATCCACTAAGCGTCGATCCCATGGCCATCAAAGACATCGGCGTATGGGGTACCGTGCTGGTCGGACGCAAGAATCAGGCATCCGCCTAATGACCAAGGGACCAGGGCCTCAACAGTTGCGACGCCCTAACCAATGACCGGGTTCACGGTTCTAGGCGGATACCTGGGCTCTGGCAAGACGACGCTCCTCAACCACATATTGCGCGACGACCACGGTCTTCGACTGGCACTTTTAATCAACGATTTCGGCAGCATTAACATCGATGCTGCATTGATCGAATCTCAAGACGAGCAACAAGTTAACCTCGCGAACGGCTGCATCTGCTGCAATTTAAGCGACGGATTTTTCGAAGCCCTAGACACTTTGAAGACAATGCAACCGCCCCCAGACCACATTATCGTCGAGGCAAGCGGCGTTGCGGATGTGCATAACCTGGGTCAGTACGGCTATACCGCTGATTTAGAACTGAGTGGGCTCATCGTGCTTGCTGATGCTGAAACGGTTGAAACTAAGGCGAATGACAAATACGTCGCTGAGACGGTGCGCCGCCAGCTGCGGGCTGCCGATCTGATCGTGCTAAACAAACAAGATCTCGTGTCACCAGCCCAACTCGCCGACACTCAAGAGTGGCTCGCGCAATTCAACACCTGCCCTGTTATACCCACACAACAAGGACAGATACCTCTAACGGCGTTACTGGGCATCGACAGTAAGTTCCAGGGGTATGTTGCTGGCCAACATCAGCAACACGCACACTACGAAACTTGGCAGCTAGTAAACACGCAACAGTTTACCGAGCAAGCATTGACGTCTTTCGTAGAACGAGCACGCGGCATCCTTAGACTCAAAGGTATCGTTAGAGCTAAGGAGGGATCTCTCCAAATTCAGGTCGTTGGCAGGCGAGTCGAATTCACAGCAAAAGAGACGTCCGTCGAGCAAAGCCAGCTCGTCGCGATAGGCTTAGCACAAACATTCCATCCACGCGATCTAGATGAACTCGCTAGAAGTATTTTTAGCGAGATGGACCCTGCAACGTAACACCACCGTCCACTACCAACACCTGACCGGTCACATAACGAGCAGCGTCAGACAATAGGAACATCACAGCGTTCTCAACATCCCAACCGGTGCCTTCAACCTTGAGCAGCGTTGCCGCTTTTCTGCTCGCTCTGCGCTCCTCACTCATTCCATCTCCCTCAACCATGGGAGTGAAAACAGGACCAGGCGCAACACAGTTGACCCTAATTCCTTCGCCACCATGATCGACCGCCATCGCCCTGGTTAGGGCCATAACAGCCCCCTTGGAGGTGCTATAGGCGGTTAGACCGCGGGGTCTCAGAGCAGATATGGACGAGACGTTGACGATCGCTCCACCGCCTCTCCGCACCATCTCTGGGATAGCAGCTCGAGACATGTTTACCATCGAATCAACATTGACCCGCATAACCGTTTCCCAACGATCTAAGTCCTCGGTAACAACCGTACCCGTGCTACCTATCCCCACATTGTTGTCGAGTAGGTCCACGCCACCATACTTCTTGCAGGCATAGGCAACGACAGCCTCACAATCAGAGAGCGTGGTGACATTGGCTTGTGCCGCTTCTGCAACGCCACCGGTTTCTCTGATCATTTCCACAGTTCGCTCGGCAAGTGCGATGTCGCGATCAACGGCGATAACCTGACAACCAGCCTCCGCCAGTAAAAGAGCCGCCGCACGCCCATTACCTATACCATCGCCACGAGCACCCGCTCCTGAGACGATCGCCACTTTGTCAGCCAGACCTTTCATACATCCTCTCCCATGCTCGGGCTGAGTCTTAAGAGGTACGTTTCACTCACATCGTCGTTCCAAGGTCGGTTGCCATATTTGGCCTCCCAACCTTGGGCAAAGACTTCGAATTCATCAGCATCATGAACCTGACTAGCCGTCAGCTCGTAGATTGCCGCGCCTATTTTCATCCGCACATTCGGGTTAACTTCAATGTGTTCGACCCAATTTGATCGTGAACCCCCTGCGAAGACGTACAAACGGTCACCTTGACCCAAAACCCACAGATTGACCGAGTAGGCATCCGGTGCCCTCGTTTCGAATTGAACGACTTCGACCGATGCAATTTCCGTCCAGTCGGCTGGTGCTGGCGTCACCACACCGGTCAGCTCACCACTCGAAAATGGCATGTTCTCTTCTGAACAACCAGTCAACAACGCGCACAAAAGCAAGACCGTGGTTCGCATACTTCCCTCCAAGTTTGGCCAAGATTTTACCTGTAGCGCGCTTGGATTGCTCCTTGCCCGACTGCACAATGGCAGGCGAATCAGTTTAGGTCTCACAGGAGATATTGTGTATCCAGGTCATTGGGCAACCGTAAAACCAGACACGATAGCAGTAACAAATACCGCAACGGGTGACTCGTACACGTGGGATGAACTCAACGATCGTTCTAATCAGGTTGCGCAACTCTTGACGCGTTGTGGCCTCGACCAGGGCGACCATGTCGCGCTCATCATGGACAACCAGCTCGCGTTCTTCGTCATCGCCTGGGGGGTACTACGTTCTGGAATGTACCTCACCTGTATCAATCGTTATCTCACAGCTGAAGAAGCTGGCTACATCGTCAACGACTCAGAGAGCACCGCGCTTTTTACCTCAGACGCACTAGAAGTTACCCCGCAGTTGCTGGCGCACATACCCAACTGCCCAAACAGATTCTGCACCGGTCACGCTCCGCAAGGTTTTCAATCCTTTACCGAGGAGTTGGCCGCTATGTCGATTTCGCCCATTGCTGACGAACGTATGGGCGACTCCATGCTCTACAGTTCTGGCACAACTGGACGCCCTAAGGGCATTAAGCGGCCGTTAACAGGGCAACCGATCTCAGATGGTATCCCTGGCGTCAATCGCGCTAACGCATATGGAATCGACGAAGACACCCGTTATCTCTCCCCTGCACCTTTGTACCACGCAGCACCATTCGGCTACTGCATGCGCACTCTTTCTTTGGGTGGTTCAGTATTTATGATGGAGCGATTCGATGAAGTGCAATCGTTGGTAAACGTCGAGAAGTACCGGATCACGCACTCACAGTGGGTGCCCACGATGTTCGTTCGTATGCTAAAGCTGCCAGAGTCGGACCGGACCCAATTCGACTTATCTAGCCACAAGGTTGCTATCCATGCTGCGGCCCCCTGCCCGGTCGCTGTTAAACAGCAGATGATGGACTGGTGGGGTCCGATACTCTGGGAGTACTACGCTGGTACTGAACGTAACGGCACAACGATCATCAATCCGCAACAGTGGTTGGCGCACCCGGGCTCTGTTGGCCAGGCCGTCAGCAACCCGATTCGCATCTGCAACGACGAGGGTTTCGAACTCCCCACAGGTGAAGCCGGAACAATCTATTTCGAACAGCCCGAAAAGTCATTCGAGTACCACAACGCTCCGGATAAAACGTCAGCAGCCACGCATCCAACAGAGCCAAACTGGACGACATTGGGTGATGTCGGCTACCTCGATGAAGAAGGCTATCTTTATCTCACCGATCGCAAAGCGTTTATGATCATTTCGGGTGGCGTGAATATCTACCCGCAAGAAATTGAAGACGCGTTGATCCTACATCCCGACGTTCAAGATATCGCGGTCTTTGGTATCCCCAATCCGGATTTTGGTGAAGAGGTCAAGGCGGTGATCGAACCTGCTGATCGCAACGCCGACACAACACACTTAGCCGATACTTTGGCTGAGTACGCCCGTGAACACCTGGCCAGCTATAAAGTTCCGCGCAGCTTCGACTTCATCGATGAAATGCCTCGCCTACCGACGGGCAAACTCTACAAGCGTTTGCTCAAGGACAAATATTGGCCAGCGAAGACATGATTTTGCAGGTTGTCTCGCATAAGAATCTCTTGTATTGATCACCTTGCAAATTGATTAAGATCAACACAACACAAATCAAGTTGGGTACAGATGTCACGAGCACAACTGGTAGAATTGGCACGGCAAGATCTGGCGCATGGCCGCAATGGCACCCTAGATCAAGTCGACGAAATCGTGCAAATTCCGGTAGAAAACTACTTCGATCAAGCACGATTCGATGACGAGGTCGCAAAGATATTTCGGCGCATGCCCCTTGTCCTCGGTGCCACAGCAGAGCTACCCAATCCGGGTGACTATAAGGCAATGGATGCAGCCGGTGTCCAGGTACTAATAAGCCGCGGTCGAAGCGGTGAGATCAAAGCTTTCGTCAATATGTGTAGCCATCGCGGCGCGCGACTGATGCCTGAAGGCACTGGCACCGCACACAAGTTCTCCTGTCCTTACCACGCTTGGACCTATAGTCCAGACGGCGACCTAATCGCGATTTACGCAGCCGACGATTTTGGTGAGGTCGACAAGTCCTGTTTGGGTCTTACCGAACTACCCTGCCTCGAAGCCGCCGGGATCATCTGGGTTACATTGGATCCCAATTCAACCCTCGATATCGAAGACTTTTTGTCCGGCTATGACAGCATGCTCGGGGAGTTCGGACTGGCTAACTGGCACCATCAACATACTCAAACTGTGCACGGCCCAAACTGGAAAATCGCGTACGACGGGTACTTGGATTACTACCACCTACCCATCTTGCACAAAGAGTCTTTCGGTACCGAAATCGGTAACCAGGCCAACTACTATAGTTGGGGTCCACACACCCATATGGGTCGACCCGACAAAGGCTGGGAAAAGTATGAAAAACTGCCCGACGCCGACTGGCCGGTTGACCAACTCTTAGGTGGAGTTTGGACGATCTTTCCACACATCTCGATTGCCACATTCGGCGGCGGCGGTCGGTCTATTATGTTGTCGCAACTATTTCCCGGAGAGACACCAGAAACGTCTTATACCAACCAGATTTTCTTGATGGAAAGTGCACCCGATACCGACGAGCTTAAAGCCGAGGCGCAACAACAGTTCGACTTTCTCAAATACGTCGTTCAAGAGGAAGACTATGCAACTGGGATCGCGTTGCAGAAAAATCTAGATGTTGGCGCCAAGAGTCATGTGATGTTCGGTAAGAACGAAGGTGGCGGTCAGCGCTTTCACCAGTGGGTGGATACGATCCTCGCCACCGCCGACGAAGATCTACCGGAGCTATTTAAGTCTGCAAGCAACTAGCCGCCACACGCCAATCAAACTCAATAGTAGATTGGCGTTTCCGGCAAAATGACACCCACTTCGTCAGCATAAGATTGCCACGCTTCGATTAACTCTGTGCGGATCTCTGGAAACTCTTCACTGAGGTCCTCCTGTTCACCGACATCTTGCGCTAAGTTATAAAGTTGCCAATCTCCTGTTCCTAACGGCGGTTCCTGCAAGAGAATTTTCCAATCTCCACGCCGGGCGAGCCGTCGCCCATAGGTTTCCGCAGCTACGATTTCACTATCCGGATACGGGGCAGCCCCACCCCGCCAACGTTCCAGCAAAGATCGCCCCATCATTGCATCTGGCGCGTGACCGTTGGCAAGCTGTAGAAAAGTCGGCGCGAGATCCATCACACGCATATATGCGCCGTCTAGACTCGCGGCTTGACCAGGAATGTGAACAAAGGCTGGTACGCGAATCCCTCCTTCTGCCAACCGTCCTTTGGAATCTCGGAACGGCGCCGCATGCGCTCGAGCCCATGAAGGACCCAACGTGACGTAGGAGTTTTTGCTGCCGATCGAATCGAGAGAATTGTCAAAATTTGCCGGAATCCAGGTCGAATTGGTTCGGGCATTTTCCATCGCATGGCCTTCAGCACCGTTGTCCGCCATAAAGAAGATAATCGTATTGTCGATTTTACCGGTGCGCTCCAAGTACTCGAGCACGCGACCGATATTTTCGTCGAGTCGATCCACCATTCCGGCGTAAACCTGCATGATTTTGGTTTGCCGTGCCTGCTCTTCTGGTGCGAGCGTTTCCCAGGGTATCGAACCGCGTTCTTGGGCGACGCCTCGTGCCGCGTTATCAACTACACCGGATCGTTTCGCGCCCGCTAATCGTTGTTCACGCAACAGGTCCCATCCCTCGTGATACTGATCTTCGTATTTGGCCGTTGACGTCTCTGGTGCCTGTAACGGCCAATGTGGTGCCGTGTAGCCAAGATAGGCAAAGAAAGGCTCCTCAACAGGACCCGCGTCAATATAGGTCAAAAGTTTGTCCGTCATGAGGTCCGTGGTGTAGAACTCTTGAGGCAGCTCAAATGGTTCCCCATCTTCCCGCCAGTCTGCTACGTAATGTTCAAACAACGGAGTGTCGTCAAAATGCCCGGCACCACCAGGCATCAGCACAAAGCTCTTGGCGAAGCCACGCTCACTTGGAAGTGCATCCCCATCACCTAGATGCCACTTCGTAGATGCGACTACGTGATAACCAAGATCTCGCATTTCTTCCGCGATGGTGGGAACGTCGGCGCGGAGTCGATTTTGATAGTTTCGGCTGAGTTTTTGCTGCTCGGTTTCAAGACCGGATTGGGAGCCCATCCCAGCCAAATGGTTGTCTGTACCGGTCAACAACATCGCTCGCGTTGGTGCACAACTTGGACCGGCATGAAAGTTCGTAAAGCGGATACCGGCCAAGGCGAGACGATCTAGATTCGGTGTAGAAATCTCGCCACCAAAAGAACCCAAATCTGTATAGCCAAGATCGTCAGCAACAATGATTAGAACATTCGGACGTTCTGTTTCTGGTTCTGGTTCGAGTTCGGGGCCTGCGTCATTGCTGCAACCGGCCACAGATACGATTAACAATATCGCTAACCTGGCACAAGCTATTCTTAAGAAACCTAATTCCATTCGTTAACTCTCCGTTCGCAGAAACGACAACGCTACAAAACAAACTACCGAACCCGTCGCCATGAGCACAGCAACGGTATCGAGACCGTAGCCTAGCGCAAACATGAGTCCTGCCACTATTGGTCCGAGCGTCGCTCCACCTCGCCCGACACCAATAACAAACCCGGTTCCCCCGGCACGCAGGTGTGTTGGGAAAACGTGCGTGAACATGTAGTACATGCCGACTATGGCGCCGTTGGTGAAGAACCCTGCAGCACCGGCGATAAAAGCGAGCTCAACCAAGTCGTTTTGTCCTTGGCCAAAATAACTGACCATGACAACGGACCCCACCAACACGATTAGGATCAGTTTTTTAACTGGGAACTTTAAGGAAAGAAGCCCTAACAAAAGGCTACCCGCCAAACCACCGACGTTCGCCCATACCAGAACCCCGCCAGCTTCCGAAGGGTGGAACCCCATGTCGACTACCAGCTTCGGTATCCACTTGATAATGAAGTAGAACGTCATGATGTGGGCGAAATACGCCAGTGTCAGCAAAGTCGTTTTCGACTTCAGCGTACCGACAAACAACTCTCGCGTTGAACTGCTCACCTTCTCAATTCGGTTGGGCAGCTCACTAACAAGTTCGTGCTTCATCTTGCGTAACATCTTATTAATCGCCGACAGAGCTTCAGCATCGTCGCGTTGCGCCAAATATACGACCGACTCAGGGACGAAAAACCAAACCAGTGGGAAGAACACCGCAGTCATGACAGCGCCAAAATGGAACACGGCCCGCCAGTCGTAAGAAATCAATAGATCCGAGGCGATCGCACCGCCAACAATTGCGCCTAGTGGATAGCCAGAGGCCATGACAATTACGGCTAACGCTCGATGTCGATTGTTCGAAAACTCTGCGGTCATTGCGTTGGTGGCTGCCAACATCCCACCTATGCCTAGGCCGGTAAAGAGTCGATAGACGGATAGCTCAGTAACACTGTTCGCGTACGCTGCTGCTAACATGCCTACCGACATCACAACCAGACAGCCAAGAATCGTTGGGCGTCGTCCGTACTGATCAGCCACTCGCCCCAACAAAAACGAGCCGAACGCCATGCCAAAAAGTTCCATCGACAGTACGAAGCCAAGACCCGCCCGCTCAATCCCCCATTCCGCACTGATGCCGGGGGAAGCGAAACTAATCGAAAGTACATCGAAGCCGTCTAGCGCGTTGAGTAGCACACACATCACAACGACAGTGACTTGCAGGACACTCATGGGCGATTGATCGATTACTTCTTGTGGTGTTCTGCTCATGATCGTTGTTCTTATTTTCTAGATTTTGCGGCAGCACCAGGCTGGCCATCAAACCACACTCAGTGAAAGGCTGTAAATTGGGCCAATGCTACAGGTCATTGGCAAAGTCGTTATACTCGAGGGTTTCGTCAGTACAAAGGTGTCTCAAATGGCAGAAGCAACCGAAACCCGATTTGATCCCGACGCACTCCGAGAACGCTATCGGATCGAACGGGACAAACGTCTGCGTGCCGATGGCAACGAGCAATATATAGAGATGACCGGCGATTACGCGGACTATCTCGAAGATCCCTATATCGATGAACCTATCGATCGCGATCCAATCACGAAAGAGGTCGATGTCGTCCTGGTGGGTGGGGGTTTCGGTGGCATGCAAGCAGCTGCGCGTCTGCGCGATGCAGGTGTGGATGATTTCTTGCTGATCGAAAAAGGCGGTAGTTTTGGTGGAACCTGGTATTGGAACCGCTATCCCGGCGCGCAATGCGATATCGAAGCTTACTGTTATCTGCCTCTGCTCGAGGAAACCGGATATGTGCCTCGAGAAAAGTATGCCTATGCCAAAGAGATCCTTGAACACAGTGATCGCATAGCGACACACTTCAATCTCTATGACACCGCACTCTTTCAGACCGAGGTGACGGAGCTTTGCTGGGACGCGACAACAAATCGCTGGATTGTTCACACGAACCAGGGTGACGCAATCAAAGCTCGCTTTGTTTCGATGGCAAACGGACCGCTACATCGACCCAAACTTCCAGGCATTAAGGGTATTGAGAATTTCCAAGGCCATAGTTTCCATACCAGTCGTTGGGACTACGAATACACAGGCGGTGGGCCCCTGGGTGGGTTAGACAAGCTTGGCGACAAGCGTGTTGGCATCATCGGCACCGGCGCAACATCTATCCAGTGTGTGCCTTTCCTTGGCGAAGCTTCCGAGCAGCTCTACGTTTTCCAACGTACGCCTTCAACCGTTGATATTCGTGGTAACGCACCAACCGATCCTGAATGGGCAGAGTCTTTGCCCGAGGGCTGGCAAAAAGCACGCATGGAGAACTTTAACGCTCTGATCTCAGGCATCCCTCAAAGCGAAGACTTAGTTAACGATGGCTGGACCGATCTCATCGGCAAGATGATGAATCAGTTCCAGAACATGAAGGAAGGCGACAACATGTCGCTGGAAGAAATGATCGAGATGGCTAACTTCGAAAAGATGGAAGAGATACGTGGCCGCGTTGATCAACTTGTTGCAGACCCTGACGTAGCCGAGAAGCTCAAACCTTACTATAAGATGTTTTGTAAGCGTCCGACCTTTAACGACGATTTCCTGCCTACTTTCAACCGATCCAATGTAGAACTTGTTGATACGGACGGCCAAGGTGTGGACGAAGTCACCGCAAAGGGTGTCGTAGTTGGGGGTGTAGAATACGAGATCGACTGCCTGATCTACGGCACCGGATTTGAGGTCGGCACCAGCTACACCAGGCGTTCTGGCTACGAAGTGTTTGGCAAGGACAACCGAGCGTTAAGCGAGCATTGGCAGGAAGGCACGCGGACGTTGCACGGCATGGGCAGTCACGGCTTTCCAAATCTTTTCATTATGAATACATCGCAAGGTGGTTTTACCGCCAACTTCCCACATCTGCTCGACGAAACCGCAGTGCACCAGGCGCACATTATTGGGCACGCGTTGAGCGCAGGACACACGACAGTCGAGGTCACACCGGACGCAGAAGATGATTGGGTTAAAACGATCATCGGATTCGAAGGTGGACCGTTGGGTGGTCTCGGTGGCCCAGATTGTACGCCCGGCTATTACAACAACGAAGGTCAACCGAATCCTACCGCCGCTCAATCCGCTCCCTACGGTGGCGGCTCCATTAAGTTCTTTCAACTGTTAGAGCAGTGGCGCGAAGACGGCAATTTCGAAGGTCTAGAGTTCGGATCGAGCTAAGCTCAAGTTTTAGGTTCTCTTAGCAGTCATGATTCAGACGTTCCCGTTTCGTCGTGAGGTATGGCGCGCAAGCCGCATACTGGCTACTTAGCAGTGGTGCGCGAGTGGCAACAATACCTGCTGCTTCTAGCGCCGTGACCTTTTCGGGATTGTTCGTCAACAAAACACACTGCTTGACCGCTACCAATTCAAGATATGCGGTTGCCGGATCGTAACAGCGTGCATCCACAGGCAACCCCAATGCCAGATTCGCATCCACCGTATCCAACCCACCTTCCTGCAACGCGTAGGCTTGGATCTTGTTTTCGATACCAATGCCACGACCTTCCTGTCTAAGATAGATCACGATACCCCGCCCAGCACTCGCTATCTTGCCCATTGCGTCGTGTAGCTGGTCGCCACAATCACACTTGATTGAACCAAACGCATCGCCTGTCAGACATTCTGAGTGGATGCGAACAAGTGGTATTTCCTTCGAACCCGCCCCTTTGCCAAGTCTCATCCCAAAACTAAGCGCTAGATGCGCGGGTTCTGTCTCAGCAAAGCGATAGCTCTCGAGCTTGAAGTTGCCAAAACGAGTGGGCAAATTCGTCGTCGCCGTGATGCGAATCTTGGCGGCCACCTTCAAGACTCTTTTATGACGGTTTCAATGTTGAGTCCAAAACTAGCAATGCCAGGAAAGGTCATCTCGCGACTGGCTAACAGATGGATCCTTCGAACACCTAACGAGCTCAATATGTAGCTGCCGAGACCAACTTCTCGCCAAACGGCGCCTTGTTGTTCATCTTCTGCACTATGTTCACCTGGGGGCAAATAGATAAACACACCTTGTTTTGCCTCGGCTATCAGTTGCATCGACCGATGAACAACATTGCCGGGTACGAGAGCACTTGTCAGAAAGTCACGATCCCGCACACCTTTAACAACTCTCACCATAGTTGGCTGCGATCCGTCAATCTGTCCCTTTACAACGGCAGTGATGAATTGATCACCAAATACAGTGCGGTATACATGCGCTGTTAGGTTGCTATCACCGAGGCTAATCGTCGTCTCCGCAGCATGTTCAACCAACACATCGTTCTCCGTCCTGTACCGAATCAACGATTCGATCGAAATGATGGGCAGATCATGTTCTTGCGCAAACTCCAACAAACACGGTAATCGTTTCATCGTGCCGTCATCGTTCACCAACTCACACAAGACGCCTGCTGGAGTCACTCCAGCTAACCGACAAAGGTCCACCGTCGCCTCCGTATGTCCGGATCTGACCAGCACTCCTCCTCTCTGATAGCGAAGTGGGAAAATATGACCCGGGCGCACAAAATCTTGAGCTGTGGCATCACCTTCGGCCAGCGCGTTGAGCGTCTTCGCGCGCTCCGCGGCTGAGATCCCTGTGGTCATCCCCGGTAAGTAATCCACCGACACTGTGAAAGCACACCTATGCGGTTCTTGGTTTTTCTCGACCATAGCTGGAAGGGCCAACGCTTCTAGGCGCTCAGGTTCGCATGGGGCACAGATCACACCACTTGTGTGTCTGATCATGAAGGCCATCCGCTCTTGGGACGCAAACTGTGCCGCCATAACAAGATCACCTTCGTTCTCTCGGTCTTCGTCGTCGACAACAATCACGAAGCCGCCTTGACCTATTTGTTCGATGGCAGACTCGACCGTGGACAATTGCGCCATGACAGCACCTGGTTCTTAAGTTGACGGCATCTTAGCTTGACCAGTACTGTTCATATATAGACATTAATAAACTTTCAACGTTCATATATGAACAATAAAATGAATTGGGACCACCTTAGGTCTTTCATCGCAGTAGCCAAGGCTGGCTCAGTTATAGCTGCTGCAAGCACTCTTGGGGTCAGCCACGCCACCGTCCTTCGCAACATCTCAAAGCTCGAAACTACCTTGGGGTCCAGACTTTTCGATAGATTGCAGACGGGCTATAGCATCACCGAGCAAGGCCGCGAGATATTGGCGCATGCGCTTGAGATGGATGAGCAAGCCAAACTCCTCATGCGTCGTGCAAGCGCTAAGAATCCAGCGCCAGAGGGTCTCCTTCAGATTGTTTCGCCGAACAATGCACTTTTTAACCTGATGCCGGTCCTATCCAAGTTCCAAGACGAATACCCTAGGATCACAATTCGCAATGAGCATCGAGCGCCTCAAGCCATGCTCAGATCAACCGCCGACGTCGCCTTGGCGATCACCAACACGCCACCCGACGATCTCGTTGGCCGGCAACTGCAACGCCTAGAATTCGCCTACTTTTCTGCCCGCGACTATCCCTTGCTCAAAGGTGCCGCGCAAGATCCTAGCATCTGCGACTGGATTACATGGGGTGAAACCGACGATACGGATCCTGAACTCAATAGCGCCGCTCAAGAGCGGGCACTTAGGCATTTCGCAAAGCGACCCATTGTAAAAGTTCAGACTGCAAACTACGCAGATGCATTGTCCGCGACCAAGGCGCGTCTAGGCGTATCACTACTGAGAAAGCCGCAAATCGAACTAGAAGAACTGCCTTTTAGATCTAATCTTGGTCAATTTGGGCTCTGGATTTTGACTCACCAAGACCTACAGCGATCCGGCAAAGTTCAAGCGTTCATGGATTTTGTAGTCGCGTACTTCGAAGCCAATAGTCGGAGTAGCTTAAGGTCCTTCCGCATCACCCTCAGCGGCACAAAGGCAAGAAGACGCAATGTCTGCCTTGATACGCACCCAGCCCACGTGACTCCCTCCATCCATCGGATAGTCCTTCGAAACAAGCACTGGTTCTGCTGAATTACGCTGCCAGCGCTCATTGACAGTGCGGGTCACGGGTTCAGAACTGCCATCCTCGCTCTGTTTGTACGTTCTAATCCGTAGCGCATATTCACCAGAGGACGGACCACAATCTTCATTGTTGATTGTCGTATCCACGCGTATCAGATCGTTGCGCTGCATATACGATATTTCAAAAGCGGCTTGGCAGTGTTGTTCAGTCAGTAATTCCTGACCCGGCAGAGTGAGCTTGCGCACCAAGGGGATCGGCTTGAGCTTGATCGATTTAGGGGTGCCTTCGAGGTTGGGCTTATCTGCCGGGTTACGGCAATCCTTCTTTATAAAGCCACCCGTACAATTGAAGTTTTGCGGATCTGCAAACGAACTGATACCCGGCACAAGCGCCGCCAAACTAGCAAAACACAGACCAAAGATCGTCTTTTTGAGCATAGCTCGATTCCGTGAAATTAAGACCATCCTAGAGCGTCTAGCGCCGATCGTCCATCTAGTAGCCAGCCCGTGTGAGATCTGTTAATACAGACCACGTGTAGCTACATTTGAGGAAGACATGGCGGAATCAATTCTGTCTAAAGACAAGCGTTTAGATATGACGCTCGACGACCGCCTAACCGTCGAGGAAGGCTGGGTCTATATGACCGGCATGCAAGCTCTCGTGCGCCTCCCCGTGCAGCAGCGTATTCGTGACATCGCCCGAGGCTTAGATACCGCCGGTTTCATTTCTGGGTACCGTGGCTCACCTCTCGGCCGATACGATATGGAGCTTTGGAACACACAGGAGACCCTAGAAAGCTACAACATTGTATTCAAAGCTGGCGTTAACGAAGACCTCGCCGCAACTGCCGCTTGGGGATCTCAATATGTTGGCACCTTCCCGGGCGCGACCGTCGACGGCGTGTTCTCCATCTGGTACGGCAAGGCACCCGGTATGGATCGATCCATGGACGCACTGCGCCATGCCAATATGGCTGGTACTTCACCCCTCGGCGGTAGCCTGCTGTTGGTGGGAGATGATCATGGCGCCAAGTCGTCCACGCTAACTTGTTACTCAGACTTCAATTTCGTATCTGCTGGCATTCCCTTGTTAGCACCCTCGAATGCACAAGAAGTCCTAGACTTCGGACTCCAAGGCATCGCCATGTCCCGCCATAGCGGGCTGCTGTGCGGCATCAAACTCGTTACCGACGTGATCGAAGGCGGAGGTTCGATTTACGTCGGACCCAATTCGCCTGAGATTGTGACACCCGATGCGAAAGAAGGCCTTAGCATTCAAACCTTCACGCCGTTTGTTCAACAAGAAGAGGTGTTGTACGAGCACCGCATCGACGAAGCACTTATCTATGCAAGACAAAACAAGCTAAACGCCATAACACAAAACACGCCTGGGGCGACTCTAGGGATCGTGGCGGCAAGTAAGGCATACCAGGACCTTTCCCAAGCACTGCGTGCGCTCGGGGTTAGCGATGCCGATCTTGGCAGCATCGGTCTAAAGGTTCTAAAAGTAGGGATGGTCTGGCCACTAGATGACCAAATCGTTCGCGAGTTCGCCCAAGGCTTGGACACTATTTTGGTCGTCGAAGAAAAGCGTCCATTGCTTGAAGATCAGATACGCTCCATCCTCTACGGGGAGCCCAAGGCACCAAGTATCGTCGGTAAATTCTTCGACGGCCAAACTTACGCGACCAACCGGGGCGACCAAGCGTTTCCAAACAGCGGTGAAATCAACCCGTCAACCATCGTTCGGGTGCTGAGCAAAACCGCACTAAACGTCGATCCAAATTGTGGTGTGTCGTTACCCAACTTCCCCGACAAACCAGCGGCTGGCACTGTCTCCCCGATTCGCAGCCCCTCTTTCTGTGCCGGTTGTCCCCACGGTCGCTCGACTCAAGTTGTTGAGGGTAGCCGTGCTCTTGCAGGAATCGGATGTCACAGCATGGCTATGTTTGTCGACCCCTCCACCACAAACACCATCTCCCACATGGGCGGGGAAGGCGCAATGTGGATCGGCCAACAGCCTTTCACCGACGAAAAACACGTCTTTACCAACATGGGTGATGGCACTTACTACCACTCAGGTTTCATGGCTATTCGCGCAGCAGTGGCCGCGGATCTGCCCATCACTTACAAGCTTCTAGTGAATGGTTTCATGTCGATGACAGGGGGGCAGCCCATCGAAGGCGAACTTTCCATCGACCAAATCATCGGCGAGCTCTACGCAGAGGGCGTGCGAAAAATAACCCTCGTAAGCGATGAACCCGAAAAGTACGACACACAAAAATTACCTGGGTATGTAGACATTTACCCACGTACAAAGCTCGAACTTGTACAGAAAGACCTGCGCGAGTATGACAACGTTTCTGTATTGATTTACGAGCAACCTTGCGCGACGGAACGTCGTCGTCTGCGCAAACGGGGTAAGTGGGAGGATCCGGACAAAAGAGTTTTCATCAACCCAAGTGTTTGCGAAGGCTGCGGTGATTGCGGTGCAGTTTCCAACTGCATGGCGATCGAACCGTTAGAAACAGAGTTCGGGCGAAAACGACAAATCAATCAGTCCTCGTGCAACAAAGACTTTTCTTGCGTAGAAGGCTTTTGCCCAAGTTTGGTAACGATCGAGGGCGCTACACCGAAAAAATCCGAAGCAGGGCCGAACGTCCGCTCGTTTCCCGAAGTACCGGAACCAATACTCCCCAGTATCGACGGCTCTTGGTCCGTATTAGTGGCAGGCATCGGTGGGACTGGGGTGGTAACCATTGGACAAACGCTAGCTGTCGCTGCCCACGCTGATGGTTTGTTCAGCTCCAATCTAGACGTCACTGGCCTCGCGCAAAAATATGGCGCCGTCCTCTCACATATCAAGATCGCAAACGACCCCGTGCAACTAAATTCAACCCGAATCGCGACCGGCGAGGCGGATGCGTTGATTGGGGCTGACATTATTGTCTCAGCAGGAGACGAAGTACTCGCTACCCTCGTTCCTGGTCAGAGTAACGGCGTCGTCTCGACCCACCTAATTCCGACGGCCGAATTCGCTCGTAATCCAGATTGGAACATCGATGAGCGAATACTGATCCAGCGGCTAGACCAGGCATTAGAAGGCAAGCTACTTAAACTCGATAGCATCCTCCTCGCTGAGCGAATCTTGGGTGATGCTGTCTATGCCAACACCCTTTTACTGGGTGCTGCTTGGCAACTCGGTGCCATCCCAGTCAGTCTGGAAGCACTAGTGCACGCGCTCGACCTCAACGGTGTTGCCGTCGAGATGAACATTCGTGCTTTCGCCCTCGGACGATACGCGGCGCACGACTTAGAGGGTGCGCTCGCGCTCATCCAAGGTAGTGCCTCACACGACAAAGAGGCAACACCTGATCTAGACAGTCTCATTGAACGACGTGTGGAGTTTCTCACTCAGTATCAAAATGTGGAGCTCGCAAACAAGTACCGTCAACTCGTCGACCAAGTGCGTCGAAAAGAAGCGGATCTCTCTACTGATCTAACGGTCACCCACGAAGTGGCTCGTTACTACTTTAAAGTGCTGGCCCACAAGGATGAATGGGAAGTTGCTCGACTGTACGCAGATCCGACCTTCACCAAAACGCTGGCCGAAAAGTTTGATGGAGACTTGAAACTCACTTTCCACGTTGGTGGTTGGCCTTTCGGACAAAAGGTACCCGATTCCAAGAAAGTGATTAAAAGGGCTGTCGGCGGCTGGATGATGAGCGCGTTTAAACTCATGGCAAGCCTGCGTGGTTTACGCGGCTCTTGGCTGGATCCATTTCGCAACTCAAACGACGCGCAGGCAGCTCGAGCACTGATCAAACAGTATGAGAGCGATATAGCAAAGATTCTGGATACCCTAAGTCCACACAATCTGGAAGCAGCAACGCGACTTGCAGCAATACCTGATCAAATTCGTGGCTATGGCCACGTTCGAGAAGAACACGCCACTCGTGCCGCGACTGCTCGATCGCTATGTCTTGCAGAGCTCTTAGGCGCACCAGCTGAAGACAATTTGATCGCCAAAGCCAGTTGAACCCTCTCAGATGAGCGGCGACGCCCCCCTGAGGGCTGACTACGTCATCGTTGGTGCAGGGTCGGCTGGTTGCGTTATGGCCAATCGGTTGTCGGAAGATCCGGATGTGTCTGTCTGTCTACTCGAGGCGGGGGGTCATGATCGGTCTTTGACCATTCGTATGCCTGCAGCGCTGGGTGTTAACACAGCCGGTGGGCGCCACAACTGGGGTTTCCAAACCACACCCCAAACACACCTCGACAACCGCAGCATCTACACACCTCGGGGCAAAGGCTTGGGCGGCTCATCTTCAATCAACGGGCTCGTCTTTGTTCGTGGCCACGCCAACGATTACGATCGTTGGGAGACTGAAGGCGCTACGGGTTGGAACTTTCAAAACGTCTTGCCTTACTTTAAGAAGCTAGAAAACTGGCACGGTCCCGCCAGTGACCATCGGGGCACGTCCGGACCCGTTCACGTCACCACACGACCAGCCGACAACCCATTAGATCGAGCATTTCTCGCCGCCGGACCACAGGCTGGTTACGCCACGACAGACGATATCAACGGGCGGACCCAGGAAGGGTTCGGCTACTTCGACACCAATATTCATAACGGCGAACGGCAACGTGCGTCCGCGGCCTACCTCCACCCAGTGACGCCAAGAACAAATTTGAGCGTCAAAACAAACGCAGCGGTCACTCGCGTGCTATTCGAAGGCGAACGCGCCGTGGGAGTGGAATTTGTCAGCGGCGGCAGAACCTATGAGCTCCGCGCAAATCGGGAAGTCATACTGTGCGCAGGCGCCATTAAAACGCCGCAACTTCTCATGCTCTCGGGTGTTGGTGATCCGAAACATTTGGCAGAACACAACATCCCGGTGATTCATGATCTACCTGGCGTAGGCCAAAACTTGCAAGATCATTTAGAGATTCATCTCCACTACAAAGCACCCGCTACAGCCGCGCTTAACCGTGAGATGCTACCCCACCGTCTCGCGAAAAATCTCACTCAGTGGTTCATGAGTCGGACAGGACCGGCCACTTCTAATGGCTGCACCGTAGGGGCATTTCTTAAGACGGACGACAAGGCCACTCACCCAGACGCCCAGATACACTTCTTCCCCGTCTATCTACAGGGCTGGATTCCAAAACCGCGACCCCATGGCTTTCGCTTAGGCATCGGCACCTTGCGCGCAACAAGTGTTGGCACGATCAAACTCAACGACGGCAATCCCGCATCTTCGCCAAAAATCGACCCTAACTATCTCGCCACAGAGCAAGATCGGACTGACTTGCGTCGTTGCGTCGAAATGGCGAGAGAGATTGTTGCGCAAGCAGCCTTTGATGGGGTGCGTTTCGAAGAGCTCGATCCCGGGCAAAGCGTGCAAACATCGCAAGACATCGACGCATATATTCGGAAGGAAGCGGGGACCGCTTATCACGTGTCTTCACGTGCAGGATGGGTACAGATGATCTTGCTGTTACGGACTCGGATACCCGAGTGCGTGGCATGATTGGACTGCGCATTGTCGACGCATCAATAATGCCGAGCATAACGAGTGGGAATTTGAACGCCCCGGTGATGATGATGGCAGAGCGTGCGGCAGATTTGATTAAGTCTGCTGGATAGTCTCGCTACTGCGTTCCCTACCATTCTCCGCTGACTCGGTCAGATTGCTTATAGTGTCCATACGCAACTAACTTCTCTAATCCAAATACCAGCGGCGACATGTCTCGAGTTACAATCTCTGATCTGCTATCGACGACTTGCGTTCGGTATTCACAGAATTCGAATAGTGGGGGTCCTCGATCAAAATGATTTCAAAAATAGAGGGGCTACTAGGAACAACTTCCCTGCACTACCGGAGTTGGGCATCTCTGGCGACACTTGTCTCACTCTTACTGGCAGGGTGTGAACAAACACCAAAAACCCTTTGCGACCGAGTCACGTCAGGTGACGAGCAACAAAAACTCGCACTCCTGGTAGGGATCAGCCAATACAAACTGCCCGGTATCAACCTAAGAGGTCCTACCCGCGATGTCGCCCGTCTGAAGAACTTGCTAATCAATAAGTACGACTTTGCAGAGTCAAATATTTGTGTCCTGACCGATGAACGAGCAACGGCAGCAAACCTTATCACTGCGTTCAATGAACACCTAATCGGAAATGCTGACAAAGATGACCTCGCCATCTTCTACTTCGCCGGTCACGGATCACAAACTAAAGATGACGGAGAAGATGAGAGTGATGGCTGGGATGAAACTATCGTCATGCACGACTCACGGGTCGATACGTCCGATTTTCGCGACGACAACCTACGAAATTTAGTCGAAGGGCTCCACTCGAAAACGGAAAATATTTCCATAATCATGGATAGCTGTCATTCAGGAACTGGCGCTCGTACCTCCGACTCGAGCGTTCGGAGCCTGCCTCCAGAGGGCATGACCAACTGGAGGTCTGCTCGCGGCACAACAGATCCATCAGAACTCCTTTTACCTGGTATCACGGAGCTTTCCGCAGCTATTGATGGCACAGAAGCAAAGGAGGACGAAGACACGGGAGTATTTACGGATTCCCTAATCAAAACTCTCGCATTTGAACGACAACCTCAATCATACGCAGCACTTTTTCGAGCGATGTATCCACTAGTCGCAACCAGAAGCAACCAAATTCCAGGACTTTCGGGTGAAAGTTCCAGGCTAGTCTTTGACCATCGTAAATCGACCCGTCCGCTGACTTGGGAAGTCTTCGATGTCACTGAGAATGCAGTGCAAGTGGGTGGGCCACCACTACCCGGGTTGGGGGTTGGCGCTGAGCTCGTTTTGTTTGAAGAAGCAGACCAAAACACACCGGTGGGCGTCATGATTCTTGATACCTTCGATGGGTTGTCTGGCTTTGGTCGGTTGCACAAAGGTCACGCCAAACTTGGAAATCTCGCGAGCCTATCTACCCCAAGCCCTTCTGCGAACAAGTTATCATTCAAAATATCTCTTCGTGCTCACGATCGGGAACCAACACTCAAAGAAACCTTGAGTCAATCCGACCCCAGCCTCGTCTACCAGGAAGATGCTCTTTTTGAGATCGACACAGAACATGACAACTGGCAAATTCTTGACAGCGCAGGCGAACATCGAGCGAGTGTCTCTAGTCACACTCAGCTTCCAGCTACAATGCAAAAATTCCATCGGCAATACAGCCTCTTGCAAGTTATTAACGCAAACTCGTCCGGCTCCGACAGGGAATTCACGATCTCCCTAAAAGAACATATCGATGAAAATTGTTCGCCGCAAATTTCGTCACCTGATCTTGGCCCATTGCAACAGCTCACTGAAAACTCCTGTTGGGACGTAATCGCAACTTCGAAAGTGTCCCATGTGTTAACTGTTGGTGGCTTAATCCTCTCATCGAATGGGGAAATATATCCTATGAGGGAAACTGCCCTAAGGCCGATGCAAGAAAGTCGGCTTATCCGATTTCAAGCAGCAGCTCCGTTCGAAATAGCAGATCACGTTGTGGCTATCGGTACCGCAGGACCACTCAATATAGACTGGCCAGCATTCGCAGACCCTAAAAGATCGATTAGCGGTCTTGGGATCACGTTAAACGAGAGTTTCGAGATGGCACGAAGCGGCATAGACGCAAGGTGGACTCACTCGACGTTAAGCGTAACGATTCAACCGCGTTAGACTTCACCCTGAATAATGTCGATTGGGCTCTGGTTTCTTTCCGTATCTTCGGGCAATAGGGATCGAGAAGCCTGCCCATCAAACCAAACCTCAATCTCCTTTTCTCTTCGTACGATAAGGCCAGGCAGCTCTACTCTATTCGCGAACCGCCAACGACGAAGTTCCGAGGGTACAACGACTAGATTTTCGGTATTAATTTCTCGCAACAATGTTGAATTCTTGAAGTTACCGCTTCCCACATTGAACACAAAGTCACATAGCGCGCTATATTGAGCGATATCCAAATCTACGGTTACCAAAGCAGTAACCGCTATCTCTGCTTGCCGCATGTCCGCCCGTAGTAATTCCTCTCCCTGCTCCTCAGCAATCCCGGGTTGGTAAGGATCCCCAGACGTGCACGGAGATTTGTGCAGGAGGTGCCCGTAGCCGATCGTACAATAGCCAGCAGGGTCATTGTAAAGTTGAGGCTCCCAACCCTCTGATACTTTGGTGACACCCAATCCGGTGCTACTAATCTGGCGAATCTCGACTCCCTCTGGCGGAAGGATTCGGGTCGCATCTTCTGTAAGGATCCCAGGAGCGCCTTTGTTATGTAACGTGGGGTACTCTTGCGAACAGCCCACGCACAAGCCAAGTAGGACAATCGTTACAAGGTCATTCCGTCGCAATTTCATCTTTTCTTGTCCAACTCTGTCGAGACAGCAAAGCCGCCTCTTGAAGATCCGCAACCTGCTGTCTGGATCGAACCAGCCTCTTCCAAACTCTCGACTCATTACAACTCGTATAGGAGACCATCGCATCTGTAGGGAGGAATTCCCCGACCGAGGCTCTTTGTTGAGCAGGAACACAGAGATCAAAGAGCAGCACTCTCCGTTCAGGTTCTGGTAGGACCTCCAGAATCTCATTCAAACTTGCGCCAGTTATACGCATTCTGTGCGGGACGCTGTCATGAGCAGCTAAATAGAGATCGCTCTTGCCTGTAACTACATGTCCAGTGAAATACACGAGGCCAACGCCCTCTTTGTTGTAGTAGCTTCGAGAGCCTATCTCGTACAGCGCTTCACGAATTTGATCAACGGTGGCCTCTTCGTCTCGTAACATAAACAATTCACCTACGGGCACTGCATTCTTGCGACTCACTCGAGACAGCATGAATCCCTCGTCAAGATCGAAATAGTCGAACGTACGGTAACGCGCAATCGCAATACCCAACGCATACACGCTCCGCTCAACCGCCCGTGTCACAGTTAGCTTTTTCACCGATCTTTGATTTTCACAATCGGTGACCAGGACTGTAAGTTGATTTGCTCCTTCTTCTAGCGGCACTTCAACAAGCTCGTCAGTGAAGACGACGTCCACATCTCCATGGCATAAGCTTTTTTGGATGTCGTGATTGAACCCCAAGGTTTTGTTGGAAACTCGTATCATTCCAAGGCCGCTTAGATCGTCTGCCATAAACCGCAATGGATAGACACTCGCCGTAGTTTCTATCGTTCCCGTATCCATGGGGTCTAGCGGTGCCCTTTCTTCTCCTGATTTCGCTTCTATTGCTGCCGCAAAAGAAATTGTTGGCTTCTCAGAAACCTTGCGTGAACCAAAAAAATTGCTCGACTTGAGCTCCCGCTCAACGACGTTGAGATCTGTTTACAATGCAAATGACAATCTCGTGGAGTCTGCATCAAGTCGTCCGTTGCCAGAGATGTAGCGACGTGAGATTACTAGCCTTTTTTCTGGGTCTTCTGAATCGAAGAGGGAGAGGCGCAAACCCAGACTAGCATCACTGAAATCCGAACCAAGTGAACGCTCGTAGACTGAGACGACCACAACCGCAGAAATGTCCGGAGATTTGTCAAAAAGCGCCTCTACCTGTCCGCGATCCACCGGGTAGGTAAGTGGTAGGGAAAGTTGCTTTGGCGTTGATATTTCTCTCAGCCTCAGCGATAGCTTCAAACTATCCGCCGCTAAGCGCTGGAGTTTACGCGCCTCACTCCGACTGAAATTAGCCGCATCGCTGACAACAACCGGTAGTACATGGATTTGCTCTTCGCGATATTCCTTGAGATCAATATTGTCCGCGACCAACCACAAGGGTCCGCTTTTGGACAAACACCCCTGAGTGAGCAAAACCATACTCACTAGCAAAATATTGGACACAAACCGTTTCATCTCGGTGCTACCGCCGGAAGATGCATATCCCTTATCGCACTGCCTCCTCGAGTCGTCGGCTTCTGAAACTTTGGTCCAGAAAACTCGTCTTTAAAGAATTGCTCAAGCTCGTGGTATGCCTTCCCTTTGTCGTGCATCTCTTTCAAAAAGTGAGTAAAGACGCCACTTTTATGCTCAGGGTGCTCGTAGCTCGGTTCGCCATCCGTGGAAGAAGCAACCCACAGCAAATTGCTCGGTGTATCTGGCGGTGGCTTGTTGGGTATCTGGCTGTAATTAGTGCGACCTTTGAACAGAGATTTTGAACGCGCTTGTTCCGGTACTGGGGCCGCTTGTGGCTCATCTGAAGCCGCAGAAATTCCGCTGGCAGCGTTAACCAATCTTCTATCGCCGCTAAAACATGCATCCGTTAACAACACTCGGCGGTCGGCTAAAGTCAGTTCCTTCAAATCTTCGATTACATCCGTCCTTGAATAGAGCTCCGTGCCCTTATTGTTGTCAGCGCCATAAGGAACGAAGTAGCTTTCGATTGCGTGTCCTCGCTTAATCTTGGTTCCGTGACCCGAGAAATAGAATATTAAGGTGCCATATTTCGATAAGCGTTCGCCTAGGTTGGTGAGCGTTTCGCGGATATTTGTGAGCGTTGCGCCACCATCCAAAAGCACCCGGACGTGTCTGTCTTTATCCTCAAACGAATTCAACATTAGATCTTCGAACCAAAGCGCATCACTAACCGCATATTCCAGTTGATCAGCTTCCGCAGGATAGTCGTCTATCCCAACCACCAGCGCGACGACTCTAGAATCTCCGACAAATACATTTGTTCTCACACGAGCAACACACTCTCCCGCTAATCGAGTCTCAATCTGTAGTAATCGCGAACCCTGGGTCATTTCGAGACTCGCCTCAGACCTCCTCGGTCCGATCAGCGCATCGTAGATCATATCTTGGCTGCTGGAGATATCCTCGATGTGGAATTCCTCTCCAGGTACATCGGAACTTAGCACTACTTCCTCATATTCATGCTCTTTGATGTTAAATTGGATCGACAAGGTATCAAACAGCAAGGGCTCATTGTGCCCACGCAACTCATTAGTTAAAAAACGAATTCGATCGTCTGGATTAGTACAGTTAGCATTAGCAAACGAGGACAGCAAGAAAGCAAAGAGCCCTACGGATCGAATAAAAATCATAACTCATCAACCTCCCGCACCTTGTCAATCCACTCGCGATAGCTAACAACGTCCGTATACACGCCGGGGAACTGTTCGAATGCGCAGCCGTAACCAAAACTCACAATGCCAACCAGATTGAGTTGGCCATACCTATTCTGCTGAAAAGCACCACTACCGCTATCCCCTTGGCACGCATCCTTACCTGGTTTACTTGCGCAGAACATCCGTTCATCAAAGTTTTCGTATTGTGCATGACAATACGTATTCGCATGGATCTCAAGATCGACTGACTGTAGATCTTCAACCATCGAGCCTCCGTAGTGCGTTGCTCCCCAACCGACCGAAGTTACAAAATCACCAGCCCGTAGCGGTTCCTCCCAAGTGTGTGGGGTGTCGTACCCGCTCACGGGATCTTTGAGCCGTACCAAAGCGATATCCGCTTCGAAGTGACCTTGATTGTCGAAACCAATATGGCGCCAGACACGTAACGGAGAATTTTTTTCTCCCTGCCTTTCATTTGACGCTGGGTTCAAGTTCGTCCGCCCAATAAGAATCGTTGACTCGCTTGTTATCGCGCAATGGGCTGCTGTTAGAACCCAATAGGGATCCAGCAAGGTACCCCCACAGAAGTTCTCGTACCGCTCTCCCTGTAAAGTTGAAAACGAAACGGACCATTCCATTTGCCCATCTTCTACCTTGGAACCGCCGACTATTTTCGGACTACCGTACTCGGCTCTTATTTGCGGGTCGTCTTCGACGATCGCAGTCCATAGTGGTTTTGTGCGAAGTGTGCCTATGTTTTGATAAGCGATCGGTTTACCAGAGGCATCATATAGCAGCACCGTACTCGCATTCGATTGTTCGGAGACGGGGTCTAGATCATCAATCGGAGCTATTCCACGAGCAACGGGTCGACCCTCGTGCAAGCGAGGCGAACTACGGAAAGTAACAGATGTATCGGGACAAAGTTGAAGTGCAGTTTCTAACTCCGGCCCCAAGTTGCTCGCGTTGGCAGCAGAGAAATCAGAGTGCTGCGAGAGCCAGCGACCAATCAGAAAACGCGCACCATCATCTTGTGCCCATTCAATCAGGTTGCTCACTAACGGTTCGAGTTCGCGTGCGAGCGCATGCCCCGGGATACCCTTAAGCGAAAAGGAGCTTTCATCACTAAAACCTAATGGTTCGTCAATATCGAATTGGGCTCTATCGGCCGCAACTAAGCCCGTCGCCTGACTTGCTTCCAACCCGACTAGCTCGCTCGCCTTTGCAAATATGGGTATCGTGATGCGAAGTGGTTTTTCGGTTCTACAGGTATAAAACTCAAGACTACCCTCTACGCTGCGATCGCCACTTCGAAGCTCATCCATGAGCGTCGCAACATCAGCATACACACCCTGCAATAGGCAGCAGGAACAGAGGATTGAAGCGAGGATGCGAAATTTCATTCGTTCAGGCTCTTTCTCAACGTTTCTGATAGATCAGCATTCCTAAGAGTTTGTGCTGCAAACTCAAGGTGCCCATGCTCATTTCCCGCTCGTGCGAGCCTATTGAGCGCCCTTCGTACCACTTCATTCGTACTGTAGTGATAGAGGACTTCCGTTTCGAATCGAGCAGAATTCTCTGCCTGCTTGAAGAGCGATTCGTAGTCTTCGATGATATGATCAATTTCAGTACCTTCATCGTACAGCGTTCGAAAAAGAGGTAGCCGGTCTTCGTCGGAAAGACCGGAACGAGACTCAAATGACCCCAACGGTGCCTCAAGAAGACGTTTAGCGTCGATAATTCCTGAGCCATACCAATCTGCTCGCCATTCTTTGTCAGCACAAATCACGCCTTCAGGTCTATTTGTATCTTCGGCGGTCGGTCGCCAAGTTGCTGAATTTGCAGCCGCTCGGAATGCCCTAACCACATGACCTTGTTTGACTAACTGGCGGAATGCAGGAGAGTTTCGGTGTTTCGCAACCCAAAGCGCAGCAACACCAGTCGTAGTCGCAGTTGCGAAGGTGGTTCCTGTACCCATACCGATTGTAAACCCGTTCTCTTCATCAGCGCTTCCCCGCCAAACTGATTGTCCCGGCGCACTGAAATCGATTCGCGAGCCGAAAGAGCTGCCAGACCACGGCTCACATTGAATGTTGATGGCAGCAACGCCTATCGTCGAGTTGAATCGAGCTGGCCAAACTGTGAGGCCGACATAGTTACCAGCGGCTGCAATCGTTAGGTAACCGTTCTTTTCTGCCTTCTTAACAGCTCGCCATAGTGTCCACGACGGTGGGCCACCCATGGCGATCGAGATAATCCGCGGGTTCCCTCTCACACGATTCTCGGCAACACGATAAATGGCCTCTGCGAGCTTCTTCTGGTTTAGAACCACCACAGAGGTGTGAACACGAATAGGAATCAATGACGCCCCAAGCCCCACACCCGTAACACAAGGCTCATGTACGTTGGGTTTCTGACACTCGCGAGGACTGACTATTGCAGTCCCGCTAGCTGTGCCGTGACCGGGGTTAGGAATAAAGCCGCCATCATCTAGCCGGTCTGAAGGATCTTCATCTCTTTCCACCAGGTTATACCCAAATTCGGGTAACACGGTTCTTGGGCCAGAACCTTCCTGAACGAGCTCCGGATGCTCCGTGTAGCCTGTATCTAGGTGCGCAATGTGAACCCCTCTGGCTTCCTCACCGTGAACTGCAGAGTTTGTCTCTTGCAGTAGCTCCCACGCACGCATTGCATTGACATATTCCAAACTCCATCTCTTGTTTGCTTCAGCGGCGGGATCGTTTTCGATCTCACCACCACTTCGCGTTTGAGCCACATGATGCTGTTCGCTATCTATCGCAACCTCAAAGAGCGGTTCTACTTTGTCGAGGCCTAGCTCCGATTGAATGTCATATGCCTCATCGAATGCCTCACCGATCGACACAGCTCCGGGTGCGGTACGCGCCAAATCTGTGTCCAGAAACGTAACGCCATCTTCGTACGAGATGGTATTACCACGCCAACAGGTCCGACCAGATTCAGAGCAAACTTGCGAACGACCGAGACTACGTTGAGGTGTCCCTATTGCTCCAAAGCCAACCAACCGTACTTGGTCCTGCGTCACGGTGAAGCGTTTCACGAGCGTTCCCCACTCCCCACGACCAAAGTCCTCTTCACGAGGCTCCAAATTCAGGATCGACTTAGCACGAAATTTTCGGGTGGACACAAACACTTTGATATAGTCTGTCTCAGAGAAGTTATCATCGCCAACAAATGTCATCAGTTGCTCGGATATTGATTCACCAAAGCCAAGTCTTTTGTTAACTCGCTTGTCCTCTACGATGTTCGACTTGCTGAGAAGAAACGATCTTACCCATATATCTTCCGTGTGATTGTTTGTTATCGTATATCGCAGAAACTTACCAGAAGGCACTTTCTCCCTAAGGACCTCGCCTTTCTCATCATCGACGATCACGCGCAAGCTAGCGAGTCCTGACGGCGTTGCGTTGTCCGCATTACTAAATCCGATAGTCTTCAGCCACATGACCCGCTTAAAAACGGCTTGTGGAAGTTCATCTAATGAATAGCGGGAACTGAGGATCGAGCCATCGCTCGCACTCAACCAAAACCCAGCATCGCTACTTCCATGCAACAAGACCTGAGCACCACGCGCTTGATCGATTTGCAAAACATCTGGATGCTCCTGAATGACCTGGCGCAATTTCCGCAACTGACCATCGTCTTCAAAACCGCTTGGATCTACCCAAACTGAGATACTCTCGTCTACGCGGGTATCTTCTAGTACCGCAACGGCACTACCACCTATCGAGCCTCGAACAAGAAAGGCCTTAGAAAACAAAGCCTCTGACTGCTCAACTTTGAGTTGGGCGATCGGATCAGTACGTGCGGCGTCTCCTAAACTTTGATAAACGTCGAGGATATGATCCTGTTGAATTCCAACGGATGTGCCACCCCGAATGTCGAACATTCCCTCGTTGGCACTGTCTGGGGAAACTGAAATGTAAAAGTCGGAGGCAACGTCATAGTCAAAAAAGACTGCGGGGCGTCTGCCGACGCCAGCGACTTCAAAAACGGGTGATTGATCAGGAAAACGTTCAGCGACTCCCGGCACAACCAAAGACTCAATTTCGGCGATAGATCTCGCACCCTTGAGATCCAATAGCGTCCGAACAAGAGTATAGGTAAATGCACCGTGTTCAGTGCCGCCGGAGTAGGTTTCATAGGCTAACCCACCTACTTGCGAAGCTGTGTAGATGGGATATGCCGCTCTTTCCTCCCAGGGATTTGCTTGTACGTGACGATAACTCTGCTGCATCGAGTACTTTCGTTGGTATTTGTAATTCGCCTGGATCTCCAAGCATTTCGGATTGGCACTACCGCCTGCGGGAACTGGGCTAAAACAGGTGTCGACGATAACCGTGAGTTTGTTTGAGCTCTCCCAAATTTGGCGAAAGATTTCGTCCAAATCATCATCCGACACAACTTCTTTACGATCGTTCGCTAACCAAACTTCGTCCAGCGCATCAGCTTCGTCTCCATTTTCATCCGGTATTTGCGACCCGTAACCCGAGTAATAGACTACGGTGATATCACCCTGCTCAACAACTTCTGCTAGCTTTGCAATTCCAGCGAGGATATTTGCCCGGGTCGCGTTAGCCCCTTTAATTTTAACGATGTCCCGAAAATCATGACGACCAGAGAGAAACGTAGCCATCAGGTCAACATCGTTAGACGTGCTGTAAAGTCGGGGTAGACCTTCAACAGGAGTGTCGCCTGCACCAATTAATACAGCCCGTTTCTTACCAACGGGATCTATTCCCCAAGCCGATAAAGAGTAAGACACCAAGATCAAACTTGCCGCAAAGATCTTTATCAATCGTCGACTCTTAAACTTCATTCAAGCGCTCTCCTCGCACTCGGAAAAATCTGACTCTCGACTACACCTAAACAAATTCTATCTTTGTTTACTTACTTGTTGTGTCACTTAGTTGACACACTAACGCACGTTGTTCGATGTTACTATCACCACATCAACTAGTAGGGACCTGGCGGCCGATCATGATTCTCAAAGTCGCATCTAGCTGGAAATTACGACACCGTTCGACCTTAGCTCTCTACTTTTTGTCCGCACTATCGCTATGCTCTAGCGCATTCGCTTCTTTCGACGTAGCCTGCGTCCAAGGATGCATACAGCGACCCGACCTGAATAGAAGTCTCAACCTATTGTTTTTGGGAGAACACACACAAGAGGTTCAAATTCGTTGGGAGACAGAGTCTCCACCTCCAGATCAAAGTACGATCTTTCTATACGAAGGCAATCCCGAGCAAACCGATAGTCTTGCAAAAAGAACTAGAGTTGAGCTATCACCAAACGGGGAGACCTTCAGCTTCCACAGAAATATCTCAAAGGAACAGTTAGGTCGCGGAACATATATCGCCGTCCTCGTCGACGAGGGTGAAGAAGAGCGAATTCTCGATTGGCGTACTTTTCGAATACAGTACGCCAACAATGCCTCCGAGGAACCAACTACAATTGGTGCGAATTCAGTCGCTGTCATCCCCCAATACCTTCAGGTCCAGTCTGGACATGGCAATCTACCGAAGCATGTGGGTGGAGACGAGCATGCATGGTGGACCCTACCCGGTGGCGCCGTCACAAACCTGGATCTAGATGGTGAGCACACAGGAGTACCCGGACTTAGCATTGCAGTGTCCAGTACTTGGAAGATCGATGACGATTGGCAATCCAGACTGACCGATCTTCTGCCAACTATTTCAGGTCACTTCGTCGACTTTGGCGATCTAAAGATTTATCAAACGCCAGATAGAACGCTTAACCTACCCGATACGGAAGTGATTATCGGTCACTACTACGGGGCGATCACTTTTTTCACAAATGCAAGCCACGCGAAAATCGGTGCCAGCGATATTGGTCGCTCAGGTAACCGTAAGTACCTGGCGCACGAAACATCAGCCGAAATTCGCCAACCCCAGCATCCCAGGCTGTGGTCCTCCTATAGTCGTAGGGAATACTCGGCCGATAGCCGACTACTTAAATTATTGCAAGACCAATACGACGAGGCCGGAAACGTACCCGGCTTGAGCCATCTCAATAGCAGCACAGGAGATGGGGGTAGTGTTATCTACCGAGCTGGGTTCGACATCAACATTCGACCTTGGCTTGCAAACGGAAGCCAAGATTTTGTTGCTGGGTTAGTTGGTATTGACGTTGTTGGAGTTCGCACTGGTTTCGGTGACATCCGTATTCGTGACGATGGTCAAGGAAAAGGGCTATGCCAAATCGTGAGTTGCGATTCTTCAACTAGGCTTGGTCTGAACGAAGACCCGCGTGGCTACCGACTAGAATCACCGACCGCAATAGCTACAACTCAATCTGGCGCACTAACTCTACTGGGCGAGATTCCATCTGCTAGTAGAGATCCACTCCAGACAGATTTGCCAGACTTACCCACGTCGGCGACATTCGCTCTGGCGGCGCAGCTACGAGCTGGGGCACTTCTCGAAAAAGGCGGCTTTGTGCTAAATCGAAAAATCGTGGAACTAATACCGATCAATAGCTATGCACAATTCGTTGTGAAATACACTGTTGCGATGATCCCCGAAGCTCGGCAAGCGGTTGTGGTTTCGACGGAGCAGAATCTTCCTAGCCCTGATCAGTTCGACACAAGCGCAATCGTCACTCCCGGCAAATCAATATGGGGGGCCATCCAGCGGTTGTTTGGAACGCCACTCTTACTCTTGATTGGCGGTGTTCTTGTTTTCGGTTTGGCGCTTCTCTTTCCTGGTGTACGCAGCGTTGTAAACGCCTTGTTACAACTTGTCGCGACCGCTCTAAATTGGCTAAACCGTTTACTGAAACCTGGTCAGAAAGGGCCGCCGCCGCCAACTCAGCCCGACTAGAGCCGATATTAGGTCGTGCTCGCCCGTATCCAAGGTCACGAACTAAAAGACATCGCTCACCTCTTCTATCTTTTTGACATGCCTTAGCCAAAGGCCACCGCCTCCAGCTTTCGTCGGCTGGTACGATCGATGACCCAGTAACATCTGCACTCGGTCAGATTGTCCGGCGAGGTCCTCATCAGAATAGTCAATGGGACTGGATTCTTCTGGCGTTAGCCAACCCGCAACAAAACTCAAGTGCATCGCGTTACGCCATTGATCAGCGGTCCGGTTAGCACCTCCACCGTGGATTAACTTACCAGCGTAGATTAACGCATCACCCGGCTGCATCTCTGCTGGGAAGGATTCATCAGGTTTGGCTACACGTGATCGATCAGACCATCGGTGGCTTCCGGGGACCACGCGCGTTGCGCCAAGTTCTTCGGTCATTTCATCCAACGCGATCATGGCGCTCAACGTCACCTCAGGACCGTTGGGCCAATCGATAGCGGAGATGGAGGGCCAGTTTTCACAGTCCCTGTGTAACATCTGTGCCTGCGAATTGGGCCCAATCAACATAGCTTGACCGGTATTCACCCAATACGAACCACAGTTAGGCAAGAGCACGGCGTCCGCAAGTGCGGCGTAGGTAGGATTGTCGAGCAGCTCGAAATACGCGGGGGAAACCCTGCCCAATGTCGAGAAGCGTATCGTGTTCGCACCGACGAAATATTTGCCAACCTCGCCCAAACCCTGGTCCGCTGCACCAGCCGCAAAGCTTTGTGCGTGATCCAAAATCGCTTCTCGCATCGTCGCTATAACATCTTCGGGGAACATACCCTCGACAATCAAACCGCGGTCTTCTTCCAGGGTTGTCAAAATCTCTGATAACTCGTTTGTCGCGCTGACCCGTCGCAATGCCATACTCACCTCACCTAAATCCCGGTATCCTGATCATAATCTTATGGGAGGATTATTTTGAGCGTTACTTTTTCAACCGTTGGCGACGTCGGCCACATTCAACTCGACGATGGCGCTAAGAACGTCATCAACCATGACGTTCTGGACGAACTGGAAGCCTGTTGGGCAGAAGCAAAGTCAAATTGTGGTGCAGTCGTACTATCAGGGAGACCTGGTAGTTTCTGCGCCGGTTACGACATCAAGGTGATGACCGAAGGTGGCGCAAAAGCGGCAGGAGAACTCGGCAGTCGCGGTGGTCGTTTTGCCTTGGAACTCTTCGGCAGCGACCTACCGATCATTGGTGTAGCACAAGGTCATTGTTTCACCATAGGAGCAGTGTGGCTTGCCTGCTGCGACATTCGAATTGGCGAACCCGGACCTTACAAGTACGGTATGACAGAAGTCGCTCTTGGCGTCGGTTTTTCCGATTGGCCGCTGGAACCATTTCGTTCTCGGCTGAAGCCAGAACAACTCATTCCAGCCATCCTGCACTCTGAACTTTACTCGCCAGAAGGCGCAGTCGAGGCGGGGTTCATCGATCAATTGGTAGCCGAAGGGGAGGGACTCGACATCGGTCTAGAAAAGGCAGCGCAACTGGCAAAACTACCTCGCAAAGCGTATGCAGCCACCAAACAAGTTCTACGACGTAAGTCCCTAGACATCATGGCAAAAGAGCTTTAACTCGCGTGAAAATATCAGTCGTCTTCCCGAACGTCTTATATCGAGAAGGGCCCGAAGGTGTTCTCAAACTCATCAAAGCCATCGAGGCAATAGGCTACGATGAGTTGGATATGTTCGACCATGTTGTCATGGGGCATCCAACCGAGACCCGCCGTAAACCGTTCTATTCACCGACGATGCCCATCCTGGAAGCATTTATGGTGTTGTCATATGCAGCTGCAGCAACGACTAAAATAGGACTCGGTGTTGGCGTGCTTGTTTTACCCCAGCGCCAACCTACTTTGGTCGCCAAGCAGGTCAGTACACTCGACACTCTCTCCGGCGGGAGAGTCCGCCTGGGTCTCGGCATTGGATGGCAGCGTTCAGAATTTGAGGCGCTCGGGGAGGACTACGACACCCGTGGCCGCCGAATGGATGAGGCCATCGATCTTATGCGAGCCTATTGGCAGGATGAGCATGTCAATTTCGACGGTACCTACTATCAAGCGAACGACATGGCGATGGAACCCAAACCACCACAAGGGGCAAGCATCCCAATATGGATCGGCGGGACTTGGCCTAAGTCATTGAAGCGTGTCGTGACTCACGGGGATGGTTGGTTGGGGATGAACGCCCCGGGAGATCCACCTTTGGCAGAAAAACTGGCATCTTTGTACCAGTTCGCGGAAGAACTCGGTCGTGATCCAGCCACAATTCGCCTGCAGATGGGATTGTCGCCTGACGCACTCGATCGAGAGAAGCGCACACGCTTCTATGCCGAACCCCAACTGTTACTAGACAGAGCGCTACAACTCAAAGAGATGGGCTTTGAACAAACCTCAATCGATTGTGTGCCGATTTTCCAGCAAGGCTACCGGACGAGCGACGCCATGATTGAGTACCTGGCTCAGATCCATGAGACGCTCGCGCCTGCGCTCGCGGACTAAATCCCACCCATACACAGATATTTAATTTCCAAATATTCGTCTACGCCGTATTTAGAACCTTCCCGGCCGTTACCTGATTCTTTCATCCCACCAAACGGTGCCATCTCGTTTGAGATCACGCCTTCATTGATGCCAACGATGCCGTACTCGAGCCCTTCTGCGACACGCCAGATTCGGCCTATATCGCGCGCGTAGAAATAGGAGGCCAGACCAAACTCTGTCTTGTTGGCGAGTTCAATGGCTTCACCCTCAGTTTCAAATTTGATCAGTGGCGCGACGGGACCAAAAATTTCCTCGTTGAACACGCGCATTTCGTCAGTGACTTCTGTAAGCACAGTCGGTGCAACAAAACGATCGCCTAACGCAAGTCGCCCACCGCCTGTAATTACCTTTGCCCCGCTAGCTGTGGCCTCATCAATCATTCCGATGACGTCGTTCGCTGCCGTATCGTCGATTAGTGGACCGATCTCGACACCAGGTTCCATGCCATTACCGACTTTAAGTTGCGCAACCTTTTCAGCAAGGCGTTCGGCAAACGTCGCATACACACCAGCTTGGATGAGCATTCGATTTGCGCACACACAGGTTTGCCCAGCATTGCGATACTTAGACGCGATCGCCCCATCCACGGCTGAGTCAATATCAGCATCATCAAAGACGATGAATGGTGCATTGCCACCGAGCTCCATCGACGTTCGTTTGACGGTCGCTGCACATTCTTGAATCAGCGTTTTACCAACTTCAGTGCTACCCGTGAACGTAAGCTTGCGGACGATAGGATTGCTTGTAATTTCAGCACCTATCTCTGCCGTATTGCCTGCTAGGATATTAATGACTCCCGGAGGTATCCCCGCTCGCTCAGCTAGTTCGCCAATCGCTAGTGCGGACAGCGGCGTTGCATTGGCCGGCTTACACACCACCGTACAACCAGTTGCTAATGCCGGTCCAATCTTGCGAGTCAGCATCGCGTTGGGAAAATTCCAAGGCGTTATGCAACCGACAACACCCACCGGTTCTTTAACGACGACGACCCTACGATCACCCGTAGGACCTGGAATGGTGTCCCCATACACCCGCTTCGCTTCTTCGGCAAACCATTCAAGAAATGCAGCGCCATACGCGATCTCACCCCTGGCTTCCGCCAGCGGTTTTCCTTGCTCTAACGTCATGATGGTGCCCAGATCATCTTGGTGCGCCATCATCAAATCGAATAGGTTGCGGATAAGCCGACTCTTTTCTTTCGCTGGAACAGCCCGCCACCCAACTTGAGCACGTTCCGCGGCTTCTATCGCCCGTCTTGTTTCTAGTTGCGCACAATTGGCAACTTCTGCAATCACTCCCCCAGTCGCGGGGTCAGTGACGGTTCTGGTTGTGCCATCGTCGGCGTCGATCCAGGCACCGTCCACATAGGCTTGGGTCCGAAATAGTCCTGAGTCTTGCAAGTTCATTTGCACCCTCTTCTCCAACATCTAATTTAAGTGGCGAAAAACATCTAAGTCTAGCGAAGCTATCGACTGCCGCGCGACCATTTGCGACATCCAGCTGAAGGCTCGCTCGTTGTGCACATCAAGCGTTCCAGCCACAACGCCGACATAAACCCAGTTATAGAGAATTGCTAACTCATAGTCCTGCCAGGCACGTGTCTCATCATAGCCAACGACACCCGCGTTCTTCAGCCCTCGCACATAGCGTGACACTAATTCTCGCTCATGGGCCTGACGGACGCCTGTTTGGGTATTTTGTCCAAGCAAAAGCGCAACATCGACGATACCCATACCGACTAATGGACCCTGCCAATCGATGATGGCCATCGGACGATGATCAGGCGTCACGCCAAAGAAAAGATTTTCGAGACGAAAGTCCCCGTGCAGCAAAGTGATTGGCTGCACCATCATTTTTTCCTGTAGCCCACGGATCCCTGCGATAAACGCATCCCCTTGGGCCGCGATCTCTGGGTCAATGAAATCACCGAATATCTCACACATATTGGGCCACCCAATCGCTATCAATGTGGCCATGTTGTCAGCGTGATAGCTCTCGGCAATTCCAGGTACCCAATCGAGTTCCGTTACATCATTCCAAAACGTCGCGTGCAACTTGGCAAGCTCGTCCATGCATCTCGCGGTATCTTTTAGGTTGGCTCCAATAATCTGATCGCCGACGCGATAGTCCGACATGTCCTCCATAAGAATGACAAAGTTGTCACCACTCAGCTCTGTTATGTAGGGTCGCGGTGAGTAAGCGGTTGTCTTTGGGTCAAGCTCAGCAAAGTACCTTACTTCTCGCTCGTACAAGTTGTACGACATGGCGATTTCACGATTGGTTTTGTTTTGTGATGGGTACTTCACAACAAAGGAATCGGGTAAGGCGTCCACGCTACCGTCATAGCTAACACACAGGCGAGAAACCTCACTCATCATGCCCACACCGTCACCGACCTGTTCGCGTGTCACGCTTACAACCGAACTGTTGCTAGCAAGATAACCTTCGCGGCGAAGAACTTCTGTTAGCCATTCAGGAGAAATACCATCCGGCATACTTGGCAAGGTCATGCTCGATACACCTCTATATCATCTTGTCGATAACGGCATCACCACCCGAAAGTTGTACGCTCCCCATCGACATCGCGCCCTTATCGGCGTTCAAAAACGCGTGGTTGGTCGCCGTGTGAATGTCTCTAAAATACCGCTGCAAAGGATTGTCCAAACGCATCGCTGAACCTCCACCTGCCTTCATGAGGTCGGTCACAGATGCGGCGTTGTCATGAGCGACGCGTTGCACTCGCCATTTCAGTTCTGCACGAAGTTCAATCGAGAGTGTGCCAGTGTCTGCGAGTTCCGCATCCATCTGACCAAACGCATCTACAATGGCACGTCGATTCAGCTCGATCCGATGTTTGGCGTTAGCAAGACGTTGGAGAACAAAAGGATCTTCGCTGACCTTGGAGCCATCATAGGCATGAAGCTTCTTGCGCATAATGTCCTCGGCGACCTCTAAAGCACCTTCAGCTATGCCTTGGGTGACAGAGGTGAGGCAGTATCCGAAGACAACCCCGAACGGGTAGCGATAACAGGGGGCAGTAAAGTGCGCGCGACCTGGGTCTTGCATTAAAAAGGACAGAAGCGAATTGTGAATTCGGTGTTCCGGAACGAAGGCGCCATCCACAACGATATCCTTGCTGCCGGTACCTTTGAGACCGGCGACAAACCACGTGTCGTCGATCTCGTAATCAGATCTAGGGATCAATACGGACAGAGGCGGTAAGTCTTGCCCCCGCACACCAACGTTCACCCAACTGCAGTGATCACAACCCGATGACCAGGGCCAGCGGCCTGTGACCTCGTAACCGCCATCAACTTTGATCGCCTGACCAAAGGGCGCGTAGGAGGAGGAAACGCGAGTACTCGAGTCTTGGGCCCACAAATCTTCGGCAATCTGTGGGTCTAGTAGTCCCATTTCCCAGTTGTGTACGCCGATAAGGCAGAGACACCAACCGCTGGAAGGACAACCCTTCGAGAGCTCCATTGCGACTTCAAAGAGTATCAGCGGTGACAGCGCGTAGCCGCCATACTCCTTTGGCTGCGATATCTTGTACAAGCCCGCGGCCTCAAAGTCAGCAATCGTCTCATCCGGGACTCGACGCAGCTCTTCACAATGTTGTGCACGACCTTTAAGCACTGGGATCAGCGCCGTCGCTTGCGCCAACATTTCGGCTCGTGTACTCATGCGTCCCTTCCCAAGCAAAGTCGTGTCTGCGTAGACTACCTCGCAATAGAAGGAGACGCACCGTTATGCAACGCTTAGCAGAAGCTAATGCTTCAATAGACACAGAAAATCCTCGCGGCGGCATTAATGTGCATTTCGACCTCGCATCTAATGAGCCGCTACAGCAGTCACCCACTTGGCAATCGGCAGGATGGTCAGTGACCTACCTTGTGTTGTCCGCACACACCGAGCTCGATCTCGTGAGCGGTGATTTCCATGCCAAAGTCATCACCGGTCATCTGGCAAATCCCAATCGTCGTTGCTTGGGCGAACCGATCGTCCCTCGATCCACCCAACTGATAGATTCAGTGATACAAGCTGGCGATTTGCCCTGCCTGTTCGCCCTCATGGAACGCACACAGGCATGTCCTGAGAATTTGACCGACATCGAACAACTCGTCTGGCGTGGCGATTGTGCCGAGGCTCTCCGCTGGCAGACCTTTGAGGCACGTTTCGCAGGGTTGGTTGACGCTTTCGATGGGCAAGATTGTTACATGGCAAATGGGTTTCATCTTTTGGACCGCGATGGCACCGAGATTGTTTATGTCAATCCGTGGTGTTGCGGCAAAGGCGTGGATTTAACGACACATAATCATGCTCAGTCCCCTCGGACAGCATCACCGGCTTTTGCGGAGATTCACTGGGTTTTTAACAACGGCACTGGCTTAGGGGGTATGTATGAGATCACCGAGCCCGGCGCCATAGCAAGGACATCGCACCCACTGCAAGCAGGCGAAGAACACGGCCCATACTTCAAATTCGATGAGAACGGTCGGCCGAGCAGACTCCCCAATGGCGCAGTTGTGTATCCCTGGCACGGCTGGCAGGGCGGTCAGGATGAACTACCTGGGCAGACCTATGACTACATCGCGGCGTTCGAGATTAACCCTGACTACATTTCACGGTAACGACTAGCCCTTTACGTCGAAGACCATCAACTACTTGTCGGTGCTAACAAATATTTCCTTTTGTACGCGACCCATGAACAGCAAGCCAATCACAGCGTTGAAGAGGATGAAGAAGTTGTGCTGGACAAGACCAAACGCAGACATCTCAGCCGGATACTCTGGAAACAAAATCACCCATAGTGAAACGGCCACTGCACGGAACGGTCCTGGAATAGAAGCGCCAAAGAAAATGACGGGCAGGATGCCGAGCATCTGCAGATAACCGAATTCAATACCGAATAGCGCCAGTGCCTCGCTATACATGAACACTGCAAGTATTAGAGCAGGCGAGCGTAAAACGATGATTATCAGGTATTGCGACAGCGTCGCTTCCTTAAATGCCTTCAGAAGCTGTCCGTCTCGGAACTTGTTATTCGGCATGATGTGGCCGCGAAAATAGAGATAGAAGAGTGCGAAGACGACAAATATCCCAAGTCCGACCCAAGGCAGCGCGCGAAAAACAGGTGGCAGAGTATCCCACTGGAGCAGCAGGCCAATGTTTGCCCAAATCGTGAGATACAAAAGCTCACAAACCATGATGAACAACATGCTAGAGCCAACTTGCCAGGCAGGTACCCCATCACGGCGGTTTAGGTAGAGTGCCATCGCGCCTTTCCCCACCTGTTCATTCAAGATAGAGATGATGTACGCGCTGGCACGTACTGGCAGTATTTCTTTGTAGGCGATCTTGGTGTTAAACCAGTTGATGATCCGCCAAACAATCATCGAATCGATCAGAAAAAACGCAATCGAATACGGAATCATCAGCGCGAGCCAGGCGAACCAATTGACCTCAGCAAACACGCTCGCCAAATACCCAAGCACGCTCATACCTTGGCCGGCTGCAGGACCCGCGATTCTTGTGTATAGAAATACGAAGCAGCCGATGGTGATCAACCAAGGTAACGCTTTTTTCCACAGCGGCGTCTTAGGTTTAGCCGCTTCCGGTACTGGCGTCTCGCTCATATTTTTTTCCTTTTCCGATCCCGGATTTAGCATCAGGTTAACAGTTGACCGGCAACACGTCATTGCGGCATGGGCAGAGATTTGGTCCAGAGACGAAGGTGTTGCTATGCCTGAATGGCTGTAAACTCGTGCTCAAAGAATGGAGAGGTATCTATATGAGTTTGGCTGGCCTTGTGACAATCTGCCTTGGCGTCTTGGTCGTCTTGTCCAGAGGGGTAATGCTCGTTGCACCCGCGATCAGTCTTGGATGGTTCCAGGCAGCCGTAAAGACTCAACAGCGAACACGAACTCTAGGAGTGGTCGCTCTGCTCTTGGCATTCGCGATGATATGGCCAAGCTTTTCCGAAGAATCAGGGCTGGCAACTGTCCTATTCATCCTCGGCATCTTCCTTCTATTCGTTATCGTTCTAGGCCTGTTCGTGTTTCCAGGGTTCATAATGGGGATCGCCAACCCCATAACACCGCATCGAACAGCAGAATCCCTCGCCCGCTGGCGCATCGTTGGTCTGTTCGGAATGATGATGGGCGTGTTCATCATCTTTATTGGCCTAGACTTTCTTTAACCGGCTACCAGTAGGCTTTGTACGCCAGATAGAGACCTATTAGACCCCAAAAGATACCCGCTAGCCTTGTCATTGTTGGTCGATTCGACATGGTCTCCCCGACTTCTTCGACGAAATTCGGCAGGATAATCCGCACGGCACCGCCCATAGTTAGTGCCCAGCCAAACAACGTGACAATCACAGGCCAGTCCAGCACCCAAATATTGTGAGAGTTAATCGTCGCGAGACCAGCGACCATGGCAAGCACACCAGATATCAAGATCAACGGGCGATCCTCCAAGAACCGTTCAGTTGTCTCTTGAAGATGCTTAGGTTTGAAAATCATGGCCATGCTCAACGCGACCAAGACGGGAGAGATGAGTTTCGCGATCCAGATGGTTGTCATAGTTTCCTTGTGTCGACTACCCGTCGTCCGCCAGCACTGCCTGCGCCATAGCTAACCTATCTTGCATTCGACCGGGCATTTTGGCCCAATAATAGGTAAAGGCACCAAGCGCTATCCCCAACGCCCAAGCTCTGCCGCGCGCCCATTGGGCATCTTCAACGTTCAATCGGCTACGCAGTATCTCCCTACTCGGCGAGTCTAAGATCTCCCACATCCCATGTAGGTCGATTGTTGGATCGCCCACGGCAAGCCCGCCAAAATCAAGCACAGCGCTAAGCCGACCATCTGTCACGAGGAGGTTTTCCGCCACAAGGTCACTGTGATACCAACGAGTAGGCCCCGGCTTATGCACGCCCGGGAGCTGCATTGCCCGATCCCAATACGTTAGTGCAGCATCAAGATCGAGTCCAAGATCCTCAATGCTGCGACATTTTTCGATGTTACGCCGAGTTACCTTGTCAAAGTCTGCCAACGCGCCGCCTCGATACCAGCGCAAGCTTGGGTCTCGAGACGCTTCCTCAGATACTTCCACACTCTGCAGAGCGAGAATCACATCTGCCAAACTGTGCGCAAGCGCGTTTCTGTCAACGTCTGTTGGACGATCTCCGGCATAGGCTTTAACCAAGTCGCCTTCAAGCCAGCGTACGATCGACCACTGCTCGCTATAGCCAAATCCAGGTTTACCTACCTCTAACACTTCAGGCACTGCAACCGGCAAACGTTGCTTAAAATGCGGCAGCCAACGCCGTTCTTTAGCGATTCCATCACCACCGCCGGGTTGTCGCGGTAGGCGCACGAGCAGGTCCTCACCCAAACGAAACAACACGTTACTCGATCCTGATGCCGGTAACCGGCTCAAGGTCAGCTCGGCGAATTGCGGGAACTGTGCCACTACTAGCTGGCCAACCAGCTCGATGTCCACCGGAATTTCATTGTCGTGCAGAACCGAATCCATCAGCCGATGATGGCGTATCTCACCCCAAGGTCAACTAACGCTTTGCCACATAGTCGGACGCTGTGAGCATTGGCGGTTCAATTTTGATACGCGTTGCAAATTGACCCTCTACAGGGGCAGGTGTAGCGTTACACCTTTACGACGATCGGGCTGGAATATGAAGCAACGGGATATCGATAACCTACGCGCGCTGATGGAGTTTGAGGCTGCTCGCACAGAACCGCCCAAGGCGTTTCCCGCGTTGCCTGACCTGCCCGCAGGACGCTACATCGATCCTCGCTTCTACGAACTTGAGAAAGAACACATTTGGCGCAAAGCCTGGCTCTTTGCCGCTCACATCGACGAACTACCAGAGCCGGGGTGCTTTCAGTTATGGGACCATACCGGGCAACCTACAGTCATCGTCCATGCACAAGATGGTTCGATTAATGCCTTTTACAATACCTGCCAACATAGGGGCGCACCTGTCGTTCTAGAGCAATCTGGACGTCGTTCCAGTCTGACCTGCAAATACCACGGATGGTCATACAACTTCCAAGGTGAACTGATTTCAGTACGCGACCTGGAGGATTTTCGTGAACTCGACTTTACCTGCAGAGCACTCAAGCCCGTACGTTGCGAACGCTTCGGCAACCTGATTTTTCTCAACTACGATGAAGACGCCCCGTCTTTGCTGGATTGGCTCGGTCCCGTGGCGGATGAGTGGCGAGAGTTTCAATTTGATCGCTGCCGCCTGCTTTCCAAAGAGGCCTTCGACCTCGAATGCAATTGGAAGATCGCGATGGAGGCGAATACCGAGGTCTATCATGTACCTAACATACACCCCAACACAGTAGCGCCATTCCTAGATGATCGTCGTAACGTTAACACTTTCTATCCCAACGGTCATGGCCGCATGGTGGCACCACAAAAGATGACCTACGAGGAACGCCCGGATGGCGGCGGCCGCACCGGGTTTCCACAGATAGACACTGTCAGCGAAATTGGCCAGACCTGCACACAATCCTATGGCGTCTTTCCAAACTGGGTTTCACCACTCAATCAGATGACGATTCCGCCACTCCTCTTTTGGCCAACTAGCATTCGCACCACTCGTTTTGAAGTTTGGACTTTGTGTTTTGAAGATGATCAAGGCAACGTGCCGGGAGATGTTCAAAACATTTGGACTTCTCCCGACGGTTCAGAGCTAAGCCAAGTCTTGCTCGAAGACACACAGTTCGGTGCTCGCATCCAGAAATCCATGGAATCTGACGGTTTTGAAGGCGTACCGTTATCCTACCAAGAGGCTCGAATCTACCATTGGAACCAATGGGCAGATCGACTCATCGGGATCGAAAACATCCCAGAAGAACTCCGCGTGGCGCAAGTTCTCAGCGATGACTGGCTGATGCCTAACGATCCGCGCCTTGACGAAATTGGCATAAACGTCTCAGCAGGCTAAGCATGATCGAACGACAAATTGATATAGAGACCCCTGACGGCATCATGCCGACTTTTGAATTTCACCCTGAGGCCGGTGGACCCTACCCGATCGTGCTCTACCTAATGGACGCTCCAAGTATTCGCCCTGCGTTGCGTGACATGGCCTCTCGGCTTGCTAGCGCCGGGTATTACGTGCTCCTACCGTTTCTATATTATCGCAAGACGCCCTATCGCGAATTCGGCACGAGCGATGAAGACATGCACCTACGTCGCGAGCTCATGCAAAGCGTCACACGCGAGGGCATGATTCCCGATGCTGAAGCCTTACTCGCTCACGCAGCCACTTCTGACAAAGCCGACAGCGACGGACCCATCGGAGCGGTCGGATTTTGTATGAGTGGGCCGTTGGTTATGGGATTGGCGCAAACGATGCCTGAAAAAGTTGCCGCTATTGCGTCGGTCCATGGCGCCTGGGTGGTAACTGATAAAGATGATTCGCCCCATACTCAGATCGATCAAATCAAAGCCGAAGTCTATTTCGCCTGGGCGGACGATGATCCCACGGCTACAGCCGAAGAGCGCGAGATCATGGACCAAGCCATGCGTAAATCAGGCATCAACTACAACATCGAGTTTATGGCTGGCGCGTTACATGGTTTTGCCCCACCAGGTGGCGAGCGCTATGACCGCACTGCTGCTGAAAGACATTGGGAACAAGTGCACGCACTCCTACAACGCAACTTAGTGGGTCGGACAATCTAAACTGTCCGTTCACTCGAAAGCACGAATACCGTAACGTCACATTTAAACGGGAGAACACTAAATGCTAGGACGCACACTTTTGCTCTGGTCCATATTCGGCACAATCGCGTTCACTTTGATCGGCACGACTAGTCTTGTTACTACAGCTAACGCAGAAGTTAACAAAGGGGTTCAAGCACCTGCATGGTCCGGCACCGATTTGGTCAATGGGGAGCGAGTGGACTTTCCATCTGTCCTCAACGGCAAACCTGCCGTTGTGCTCTTCTGGGCTACATGGTGTTCTTATTGCAAGGCCTTCATGCCTTCCGTTAAAGAAATCCAAGCTGACTACGCCGACCAGGGAGTGCAGATAATCTCGCTCAATGCCAAAGAGCGAGGGCGTGGTGATCCAAAAGCCTACGTCGCTAGTTTGAAATTCCCAATGGTCGCTGTCGCCGACGCTGATCCGATCGCGGAACTATATAACGTGAACTTCATCCCCGGACTCATGGTCGTCGACGGTAGTGGTCAACTCACCTATCGTCGCCGTTCAACCGATCTACCGGCAGGTAAGACCGTTGCGGAGCAATGGGACGGCGAAGTGCGCGCGGCACTAGACGCCATCATCGAAGGTTAACGCTGCTGCGTTAAAGTCGTTGCGCTAGCTTTTGATGTAGCTCAAGGAGCTCTGGAATTGACTCAGCCGGACGACGGCCTAAACCACATTCCGTCGCGATACCAAAATCAGCACAGAACTTCTTAGCCGCCTCTATCCGGGCTATCCCACCCGCTTCGCCATCAGACGCGTGAATCAATCCTAAATAGAGTTTCGTTGCCGTATCTAGGGTTAGTTCGCTAAGTGGCTGGAAGTAACTATCATCAGAACGATTTCTGGGTACGGGCATGTGGATCCAATCGATCGATCTGGTCAGCGCAGCACTAACAGCGTTCGCGATTGCAACCAGCTTACTCATATCGTTGGGCTCAACGAAGTGCTGATGCCCTGCATCGCCATAACAAAGGTGATAACCCAACTCGACTTTGGCGGGTATGGCCTCACCAAGTCGCACAAGACGTTCCGTTATCTGTCGACTTGGATCGGTCAGATATGTAGGAAACACGCCTTCAAGCACACCAAACTCGATAGCGGTGTCCCACTGAATTGCGAGCTCGTTGTCAGGAATCGCACCGATTAGTTCTCCTACCTCTCGCAACAGTGCCGCTTCGTAAATCTCTTCTAGCACAACCCGGTCTTTGGGCTGCACGTACAGATGGACCGGCGCTAGGGGCGTTGGTAGACACACCTGGAAACGGCTCCCTGCGGCCACAACCCCTTGGGATTTTAACTCAGTAAACTCGGCGTAGGATGCAAGAGCGGCGTCTCTATAGCCGAGATTCGTAATCTCTACCTCCGCGTCAGATCCGGCGAGACCCACAAGTCCTGTCGTCCCATAATCGTGGTCTTCTGCAGCAACCGACACTAGACCTTTGCTCGCGGCAAGTTTTGGTAACTGCCAGCCGATCCAGTTCGTCCGATCACCTGTTTCACCGTCAGGATACCGACAAATGTGTTGGTCAAGACGTTCCGCCGAACGTCTAAAGACTTCGGTCGCGCTGGCAAGTGGCACGCTACCGACAAGATGAACGTCAGAATTAGACTTAGGCAACTTCGTAAACTCGCATGCTATTGATAAACGGGTCGCGCACCGCTATGGCTTGCGCCGCACTATTCCCCTGCCCCTGCTCGAGGTCCGTCATATTCAGATTCCAGTATCCGTGCACCACGAAGGATGTTACCCATCGCATAGTTACCTTCGTGACAGGCATATTCATAAACCTTGTCGGTACTCGATTTCCAAACGAACGCACCACTCCACGGTGCTTTCCAGATCGTCGGATCAGTTACCGTAAAGTCATAGTGGAGATTGCCATCCTCCAGCCTAGAGAATTTCTCGACCAGGTGCAGGTTTTCATCACCGCCGTAGAGGCCTGTTCTTTCTTTGAAGTTAGTCGTTTCGACAACCAAGGTGTCGCCTTCCCACCAACCGATGGAATCACCCAGCCACTTGCGATTACTGTCTGGTGCGTGTTTAGAGTCAATCCGAATCACCCGCGCATCGTGCACCATCTCCAACAATATCATTACGTGATCTTCAGTTTGAATGATGCGCTTAAAGTTATTGTAGAGACCGGGCAAACTTGGGGGGCCTGCGCTAAATCCGAGAAGACAGCGTTCGGCCAACGCCAAAGTCTCTGGACCATCGAAAGGTCCGTTACCTGTTTTTGCGAGCCAGGATGCGGAGCCATCATTCTGATAAGCAAAAGAGGCAAAGTTTGCTGCCATTGCAGCTTGACCCTTTGGGGTCATCGCTGGACGCCGTCCATTTGGCGGATCGTAAACGATGGAAGTTCGAAATTGGCCATTCACTTCAGAAACAAAACTACCTGGATCTACCCAAAATGCGTTGTAGCCACCGACACCACCTGCGCCTGAGCCATTGTTACCATCACCACCTTGAACGGGCGCTTCGCGGTTGGGATCACTTTCTTGATTAGCTGCCGCAAGGCCACTCTTGGTGCGTTCAACGATCGCGGCCGCCTCTTCGGAAGACATGAACTGTTTATCACCAAATTCCTTTGGTCGATCTACCGGTGTTAACGTGCCACTATCGTAAAATCCGGATAAGTCAGGCTTTCCGCTACTCGTCCGCTTGATCTCCGCGCTGGCTGAACCTAGCAAAAAGATTCCTACCAGCGTCATCACTAAATATCTCATGGATACCCCTCTCTCTCTTTTATCCAGTCATCACCAAATCATCGTGAAACGAAGGATACCGCCTTTTACATTATAATGGCGCCACGTTAGGGGAGAATTACATGAGTCAGGTCCACGCTTTTATCCTAGGCCACGCGCAGCAGAGCTATCACGACGTCGAATCGGTTGATCATCCGCTGATTCTGATGCAGTCGATCGCGAGAAAGGCACTCACCGAGGCTGGCATACAACCTGAGCAGCTCGACACCATCGCGTGCGTTGACCCCTTCTCATGGACTTACGCAGATTTAGGTCAGACCCTGGCCAACGACCTTGGCTGTCGCGCGGAAATCCGCGACATTTGGCTTCCTGCGGGTGGCACAACGCCACAAGACCTCCTGCATCAAATCACTGCCTCAATGGCAGCTGAAGAAATGGACGTTGCACTCATCGTTGGCGCTGAAGCAATGCGTACTCGCCGTAAGGCGACCCGCGCAGGTGAACAGCTACCGTGGCCTCCAAGAGACAAAAGTGTCAGCCCAACCCGGGGGCAAAAACCTTTTTCGTCCGAATGGGAAGCCAAGCATGGCTTACGCCTACCTATCCAATCGTTCCCTATACACGAAAACGCAATTCGTCACGCGCACGGGCGAACAGCCAACGAACAGGTTCAGGTTGCCGCTTCTCTCCTTCATAAAAATGCACTGGTCGCAGCAGACAATGAACACGCGTGGTTTCAAGATGCGCCCTCTGTCGAACTCATTGGCTCCGTTACGGAAGAGAATCGCCTTATCTCTTATCCATACACGAAGCGTATGAACGCCATCATGGACGTCGATCAAGCAGCAGCAATCGTAGTGGTCTCCGAGCGCGTGATCGATCAGCTAGGCAACCGTGACAGCGCAGCAGCAATTCTCGGCGGCGCCGGGGCGGAAGAAATCTGGAATCCAATCGAGCGCCGTTCACTCTCGACTTGCAAGGCTATGGAAGTCGCGTTCAACGCCGCACTTGCCTCAGCAGGTCTAGAGGCTGCGGACATCGACGCATTTGACTTCTACAGCTGTTTCCCCAGTCCGATACAGATGGCCCTCGACGCCCTCAACATTCCTGTGCAGGACCCTCGATCCTTTTCGCTCACGGGCGGTCTCGCCTATGCAGGTGGTCCGGGTAACAACTACGTGATGCATTCACTAGCCACCGCGGTAGAAAAGTTGAAAGCAATCCCAGAGCAGACGCTCATGGTAACTGGCGTCGGTATGGCGAATACCAAACACGCGGCGACCCTCCTCACGAGCGGCGCCAACATCCCTGAAAGCACAACGGGTGAAACTGAGTATCGAGTCGCGACTGGTGAAACGCCCTTGGCGGTTGCCGAAAAATCTGCAGGTCCTGCTGCAATCACCAGCTATACCATCGAATACGATCGCAGCGGGCAACCAACGAATGTGATCTATCTCTTGGACCTAGCCGAAGGCGCTAGGGCCATAGCCAATGCCCGCGATCCAATCAAAGCTGCAACCGAACTGTTGGTTGCAGATCCAATCGGCGCGGGTGGTCAGTTGGAATGGGACGCTGAGGCAGATCGTCAATTTTTTACGCTCGGCATCTAGCCGCGCAACGCCTGACCTGCCAAGTCCGTAGCGGTCGTTACTTCGGCTGCATCCGAATACCGCCATCCATGCGGATGGTTTCACCGTTCATGTAATCATTCTCGATGAGCATCTGAGCGACTTTGGCAATTTCCGTTGCTTCACCAAGTCTCTTCGGAAACAGCACTGTTGACGCCAATGATTCACGCGCAGGCTCCGGCAAACCTTGCAACATAGGCGTGTTGATCAATCCAGGTGCAATCGTATTGACTCGAATTCCCATACTCGCAAAGTCTCGGGCAATCGGTAGCGTCATGCCGACCACACCGGCTTTCGATGCGCTATAGGCTGCCTGTCCGATTTGGCCATCAAACGCAGCAACGGATGCTGTATTGATAATCACACCACGGCAGCCATCGGCTGTAACGGGATCGTGCTTGAGCATGACTTCGGCAGCTAAGCGAATGACGTTAAACGTTCCTATTAGATTGACATCAATGACTCGCTGAAACCAATCAAGAGGGAGTGGACCATCGCGTCCTACTGTTCTACCAGGAGTGCCGACACCAGCATAGTTACAGGTGATGTGAACGGCCCCATACGTTTCGACAACGGCCGCCAAAGCAGCTGAAACCGATGCTTCATCAGTGACGTTAACGTTGTGATAGCTGACGCCATCGCCAAGTTCATTCGCTACTTGCTGACCTAACTCATCGTTCATATCGAAGATGGCGATCTTTGCACCTTGACTATGTAACAGCTCGCTCGTGGCGCGCCCTAAACCCGACGCGCCACCCGTGATAACCGCGACCTTGCCTGCTATGTCCATTCTTTCCTCTGTCTTATCTGTAGTTGTGTTTTAAATTCTTGTTCAAGCTGAACAGTTAAGGGCGGCGAGTATAGAGGAAACCCAATATACTTCCGAGGCACTTTGGAGATAACAATGCGTCGATTTCTGACGACTCTAACAGCCGTTCTTATCACTCTTTGGCTGCCCGTCACCCTTGCGGCCGAAGCAATTCCACTCTATGAAATCCCGCCTGACACAGACCAATGGACTGGGCCAGAACACGCGTACTTTTCAGAGATTTTTCGCACAGACGTTGTTACAAACGTCTCTACGCCGACGATCACAGCCTTCCTTCCTCCAGCGGCTGACGCTAACGGTATTGGCGTCGTGATCGCCCCCGGCGGCGGTTTCCACGCACTGTCGATCAATAGCGAAGGTAACGACGTGGCCAAGTGGTTAAACGATCGAGGGGTGGCAGCTTTCGTCCTGCGCTATCGCTTAGTGCCATCCGGGGAGGACGGCGTAGAAGAAATGATCTCGAAATCCCAAGAAGAATCTTTCAAGGCGATGAGCCAAATCGTCCCGCTTGCAGGTGCCGACGGTTTGCGCGCAATGGCTCTTGTCCGCAAGCGAGCTACAACTTTCAATGTCGATCCTAATCGCATTGGTTTTATGGGTTTTTCGGCAGGTGGCGCGGTTACGGTCCACGTCGCCTACCACAGCGATAGCCAATCGAGACCAGCATTCGTAGCGCCAATCTATACAGCGAACCGCTGGCTCGCTGACACCGCACTGCCCAATACGGTCCCACCTGCGTTTATCGTCGCGGCCACAGATGACCAACTCGGCCTCGCAATCGATAGCGTCAATCTATACACCCAGTGGTTGCACGCTAAGGTACCTGCCGAACTGCACATGTATTCCTATGGTGGTCACGGCTTTGGCATGCGCAAACAGAATTTGCCATCAGATTCCTGGATCGAGCGATTTGGCGATTGGCTCGATAACTGGGCCACCAAGAATCCCTAAACCGTCACTTAGGCAAAACAAGCACGCCAAAATTCCATCATGTCCACATGAAATTGATCGGCAAAGTCAGACGACGTGCCGAGGCGTGCACCTCGATTGCCGTATCCCGCTTTGATGCCATAGAGCATGAGCTCTCTTTCTTGGGTCTCGATCGCACAAGGTCCTGTCACCGGATGGATGCAAGTACCATCGTCCTCGATATAGATCGTTGGCGCACCCGGAGCAACCGAAGCCTCTGCAATCATTTCAACTGGAGTTGCCCTGTCAAAGCTATGATGCGCACCAGCAAAAATCCGCCAGCTGGTTTCACAGCCAGACAATCTCAGCGCCTGCATGTGTCCCTGAACTTGTTGGGGTGAACACCACTCATCTTGATCACCCACGACAGAACGAACTTTAGTGTCACCAACATCAGGGTTGAGAAATTGCTGTCCTGACCAAGGGTAAGCTGCGTAAGCACCTGCCATGCGACCTTCAAAATTAGAGAATTTCAGCATGGAAGCCGCAGACAGAATAGCTGAGCCACCACGACTATGTCCTTGAGTACCGATTCGCGCTGGGTCCACTCTGTCATTCCGTGAGAGCGCCTCGACCGTTGCAAGGACATCCCAAGCACTCGCGGCAAAAGAAAACTGGGCTTGATTGGCCACAGTGCTCGATACCTCCCGAGCCCCAAAGGGATCAAGCAGGCATGTTGCAAACCCTGCGTCCGTGAATAGCTTCGCTTTGTGCACATGCGAAGGTGCAATCCCCATGCTGCCAGGAACCACAACGACAATTGGTGGCTTTTCGCCATCTCTTAACAAGTCGTCAGACGGATAGAAATTCTGGGCGTATATTTCAGTCACTGGGACGCTTTCTGGCTGTGATATGGCTTGGTAGAAGGTCTCTGGATTAGCCGTGCTAACCGTCCACATTTCGCCTCGGATGCCGTTGTCTAGCGTCAACTCGCCTTCATGCAGATAGTCAGCCATTACAGGTCCCCAAAATCACTATTGTGACCCGTATCATCTCAAGCGAACAACCCCAATGGACTCCCGCCACCACTGGTATCGTAAAAGCGACCGATGTTCGGAAGGACGGTACTCAGTTCTTCTGGTGCCACGCCGAACCAAAGTGCTAGGTCACCATACAATTCATCCGTACTCATCGTGGGTAAGAACCTACCACGGCCTAAGTCGAGATCAGTTCCCAAGGCAAGGCTCGGATAGTCACCAAATATTTGCCCGCCGTTTACACCGCCGCCCATCACAAATTGATTGCCACCCCAGCCGTGATCAGAGCCACGTCCGTTTGAGGTTAGCGTTCGGCCGAAATCAGAAATCGAGAACGTGGTGACTTGATCGAGTACGCCCAGTTCCGTAAGCGCTGCATGGAATTCAGCAAGACCTTGGCTTATGCCAGGCAACATACGGGCTTGGTTATCAAGCACTTCATCGTGGTGATCCCAGCCGCCGACCGTCACAAAGAACGTCTGTCGCTCAACCCCAAGAGCACCACGCACGGATATCACGTTCGCGATTTGCCGCATCGCCGTTGAAAAGTCTGTATCCGAAAAAGCCGTGCTCAAAGGCGGCGCGCCGGTTAACGCGCTACTCAACTCAGCACCCGAATCTATGGCATCTCGAAGTCCGTTCGCGTAGGTAGAACGAAAAGGATCGCCATAATCAATCGCCAACAAATTGTCGATGATAGGCACCAACGTCTCAGAGCCATCCCCATAACCAGCAACGGTACGTACGCCCTCGCCAGGATCCATCACATAACCCGTGATTTGTTCGCCGGTTTGAAAGAGGCTCGTGCCTGACATGGAAATATTCATCGAAACAGGTCCTGTTGCGATGCGTGGTTCCAGAATATCGGCAACGCGTCCGGCGAATCCGGTGTTGACGCGGCTCCCCGCCGTCGCAGTCTGCCAAACCGCTATTTGGTCAGAATGCGAGAAAAGACCTAAGGGCAACTCGACCGTGCCAGCATCATATGCCGCACGCGATGTTGGTTCAGCTAATGGACCAATGTTTGCGAGAAAGGCAAGATCGCCCGAATCGAATAGGCTTTGTACCTCAGACATCCCTGGGTGCACAGCAAACTCAGCACCTGCACCGCCAACAAAACTCAACGGCAGCAAGTCCTCCTGCGGTAACGCAAGGTCCGACCGCGTGGTCGCATACTCGGTGTATCGGTCATCATCGTAAGGGGTCAAAATATTGAACGAATCAGCACCACCCGCCAAGAGAATGCAGACCATCGCACAGTAGTCACCACCAGGCGCGGCGTGGGCAACTCGCGCAAACGTGCTGAGTTGTGTTGAACCCGCCAGAGCGATACCTGCATGCCCCAAAAACCGCCGTCTATTCATGGAGAGTTTCATAGATCACCTCCGTTAACCGCGTAGGCCGGTGAAGTTAGAGAAAGATAAAGACCGACCTGTGCTGTCAACGTGGTGTCGCCTGAGCTACTAAACGTATCACTCACATACTGCGTGATGATCGCTCGCGTTTCGTCGTCCATCGCACCACCGAAAAAAATAAGGTCGATGCGGTCGACCATTGCCGCCCCATCACTCGCCAACGATTCGAACTCGCTAAGATCTGGAACGATTCGGGTAAAGTTGTTCGGTGTATCCAGCGATTGTTCCGAAAACAGCGCATAGGCAACAAGATTGGTCATCCCGATAATCGTCGATGCATCCGTGATTTGAAATTCCGGTGCTGCGAGACCGGCATCTTTGATCGAACCCGCCGGGGAAAATATGGGTAGGTAGAAGTTAAAGACGCTGGGTGCACTTAAGACGTTCTGCCCAGTCAGAAATTCAGAGACAAAACCTAGACCCGGATAGGTCCCGTCCTCACCCACAGAATGCAGGGACCGGTTGAGAGCAACATATCGCCGAAAAGGCTCCCTTAAACGGATACCCTGCGCCACTTCCGCATCGGTCAGAATCGCTCTAATGACTGCCCGCATATCCCCTCGAACCCCGGCACCGTTATCGGCAAAAACCGCACTCACACGGCTCACGTACTCAGGTGAAGGATTAGAAGTCACCAAACGCTGGATCAGCTGTTTGCCAATAAAGGGGCCAACATTGGGGTGATTAAAGAGGTTGTCTATCGCGTCATCGAGATCTTCCATCCCACTCTGACCAGCTGGGACAACGAAGCCGTTTAGCAGCTGTTTGTCGCCCTCTTCGTGGAAATCATCGAACATCGTCATCGGCACGTGCATCACCGGATTCCGCTTACCGAAGAAACTCGGCCCGCCAGGAAATTCAGGACCGTAGCTCAAACCAGTAAAGATCTTCGAAAACTCGCGTATATCACTGTTGGCATAAGTTGGTATCGGGTCACCACCGTCAAGTACGCGTGTACCATCGGGATTCAACTCAAACAGTCCAATCGAGAACAGCTGCATCACTTCACGTGCATAGTTCTCGTCTGGGAAGGTATTTGTGATCGGATCAGATTTGCCATTGTTAACGTGACTCAAATACAACCCCATTGCCGGATGCAAGGTTACAGCTCGCAACAGGTCTCGATAGTTACCGAAACCGTGCTCCATCAGAAGATCGTAGTAGCTGCCTAGCGCCCTCGGGTCATTAACAATTGCGCCCACGTTATCGCTAACAACAAAAATCTGCGTGAGTGCATAAGCCACAAGTTGACGCAGCTGATCGGGAGCGGTCAACGCCTGCTCCCAGAAAGCAAACCGTCGATAGAACCCCGGGAATGGGTCCGCTGACAAATCGAAGCCATACTCAGTTATATAGCGTTGCACCACTGGCATGTGCTGACTCGCAGGCATCACCAATTGGGCTTCTAGCCATGCATCTGCACCTTGCACCGCAGCATCTTCGATCTCGTCGTAGGTCGCACCGAACGTTGCTAGATCTAGCAATCTTGCCGCCGCTGTCATTTCCGCGGCGGTTGGTCCTGCTGGTGGTGCCGGGGGAGTCGTTGTAACTGGCGGGTTCTGGGGTCCACCCCCTCCACCTCCGCCGCCGCCTCCACAGGCGAATAACAGTCCAATACACATGACATAGTAAAAAGCTTTCATGACGACCTCCGCTTATCCCTCGGTCCAACCGTGGTCTATCTGATCCCGAAGGAACGCTATCTGTTCACTGTTCAGCATGTTTCTAACTCGGATCAGAAAACGTATCTGCTCCAACTTGATGAGATTCTCAGTACCCACGGCGGTTTCAACTAACGATAGAGTTTTGTCCTCATCGATCGTCGCTTCATCAAGTTCTTCGATGAGATCGAAATAGGCCGCCTGCATCTGCCACTGTTTTTCAGCGACACTTTTCTGCAGAGCGACCACCATTTTTCCAAGCGCCCGATTCTGATCCTTACTGAGATCAATCTCTTTCCGAAAGCTCATCGCCAACTCGAGCGGTAAAAGGCGTCCTTCAAAGGGGTCCGGTTCGGCTGCAAACACAACAGACGACGCCGAAAAATTTCCCAACAACAGGGCCACCAATAAGATGTGTTTGATCATATTCTTCTCCTAAGACTCGGTATCAAGATCATGCTGAGGTAGGTCAAAACTTGTGGTACCCCAAGCTGGTAGTTGCATATATTCTTCGGTAAGCCGATCACTCGGCGCTCGCCACGCTGACGAACTCGCGAGCTCTAGAAATAACTTATTGCCTTGTGCGAGCACCTGGTCAGCGTCCAGCTCAGATTGCTCTGACTGAGAGACTAAGCTGGTGACACCAATCAGAGCGACCGTAGCCGCTATCGCTAAAATTCCCATCGCACAGCGATACCTGGTTGGCTTCTGATGCTCGGTCTTTTTCCATAAGGACGTAAATGGCGTCGGTTCTACTTCCTCCCGGGCCGCAAAGTGCTCCCTGATCGATGCTTCAATCTGGTCATCATCTACTGTCTGCTTAGTCATTGACGCCTCCTTGTTCGAGCCACTTACCCACGGCTTCTTTTGCCCGATGGTAGTGGGTGCGTACCGTGCCAACGCTGATCCCGATAATCTGTGCACTCTGTTCGAGTGTGAATTCTCTATAAACCACCAGTTCGAGGACCTCTTTCTGTCGAGACGGCAATGCCGCGATCGCATGCGCTAGAGTGGGTTCTTCTGATTGGTTTCGTATTTGTTCACTGGATGGCTGGTGTTCGGCACTGTTGGCATAATCGCGCACCAGGGCGAGCTCTCGTTGCGCTGTGCGGAGATGAGATCTGGCGACGTTGCGAACGACATCGTAGAGCCATGTTTTTAGCTGGCTACGCCCGTCAAAATGCGCGGTGCCAGCAACTATTTCTACATATGCCCGTTGCACTACGTCATCCGCCACTGTTCGGTCACCGACCAGCGATCGAGCCCAATGCCAAACGCTGTCGTGCAAGGCTGCCAACTCTGCGGTGGTAACCTGCGGATTATTAGGTAGTCCATGCTCACTCATCTGACACTAACCAATTACTTGGTAGTTAGTGGCCATGAGCACTGATATATATGACAACGCTAAGAACTTTTTTAGCGGCGCCGGCCTATACCGGAGCGCGCCTTTCCAGTCTCGGCGTCCGCTTTGTCGGTAACCGCTCCTGCATGAGATCAACAAGATCGTCCCGTATCCCCTGTGCAGACTGTTCCGCCCACAGATTCACCGTTTGCCCGGGGTCTTCAGACATATTGTAGAGTTCGCCTTCGGTACCGTCATAGAGGGCGCTTTCTCCATAACTCGTACATAGCCAGCCAGATTGCTCATAGATCGAGGCTAAGTGCATGCTGATGGGCCCATGCTCAGAGTCCCATTCTGTTAGCACACAATCGCGAGTTTGGGCTGTCGCTTCGGCATCACTGCGCGGCAAGACCTGGCCCTGACAGTAATCCGGAATCTCGATATCAGCGATCGCGCAAAACGTACTCGCAAGATCCAGGTGCCCGACAGGCGCCGTGACCGTCGATGGGGTTTCGCTACCTGCTGGTTTCCAAATGAAAGGCAACCGCATGAGAGCGTCAACGTGGTAGGGCCCTTTGAATAAGAGACCGAAGTCACCCTGTAACTCGCCATGGTCCGTCGTAAAAATAATATCCGTATTGTCGAGTTGACCTTGTGCAGCCAACTGATCGAAAACGCGTTGGCACGCTTCATCGATAAGCTCATTTTCAATATGGGTCATAGCGTTGATCTCTCGAAGTTGATCAGCGGTCATCTCCCGCGGTACATAATGACGAGGCGATTCCAAATTCGTCCACAACGAACCCTCATAGTAACCGCGCCAATGTTTCGGTTTCTGATCAAGCAACGCTTCTCGCTCACTGGCGTCCTCGCGGTACAGTTCGGGTAGGGGGACATCACGCCAATCAACTCTATCTAGTTCAGATTTAGGCACATCCCAAGGATGGTGTGGGTCTGGAAAGCTCATCCAACAAAAGAAAGGTTCATCGGTTTGTACATCTTGCAACCAGTTGATCGTGCGATCGGCAACCCATTCAGTGTGATAGAGCTCCCGAGGGACATCCATCGGCCAAACTTGCACAGCCCCGGTTGCTCCTTTGCTCGCCGTATTCTGCCCGGAGTCAGTGATCATCGGATAGAACCGCGTCTTCAATTCGGCGTGCTCGTTCATCCAAATGTCGTAGTGCGAATGCCCCTCAAAAAAATGATTCGCAAGTTCCATATGATCAAATCCGCGGTGCGGTCCGGTGGAGCCCAACGCTGCCATGCGATTCTCAAAGAACTCCTCTGGTTGACCAAGCCACGGCTCAAAGTGCGCTTTGCCAAGAAGCGCGGTTCGATAACCATTTCTTTGCAGATGGTGCGCGATCGTTTCTTGATCCTCCGGCAATGACACACCATTCATCCAAACACCATGACTGGCCACATGCTGTCCGGTCATCATGGTGGCACGCGCGGGCATACACCCAACGTTCTGATTGTGCGCCCGTGTGTAGTTAATGCCTTCTCGAGCTAAACGGTCTAGCGCAGGCGTTCGAGCAATCTGGCCACCATTGCACCCCAACGCGTCAAAGCGCATTTGGTCAGTTGTGATGAAAAGGATGTTTCTAGGCATATGTTCGTCTTAAGTTTTAGTCAGGTGGAAAACGTTATCATGCCTTGTCGCGCCCCAGGAGTGATAAGAGAAGAGAGCTGGGGATAATATGAAAAGAATTATGAGAAGAGTCTTGAGAATAGACAGTTAGCCGAGACAATAAGGAGAGATAAATGACCTACGCTGCCCGCACAGGACCGCTGGAAGACGTCACGATCATCGATTGTTCAATGGCTTTCGCCGGACCATTCGGTACTGCTTTGCTTGCTGATCTCGGCGCGAACGTGATCAAAGTGGAGCCGCCAGGCGGCGACGGTTTTCGTCCGGTACCGCCATTCCCACCCAACTATCACCACGCCTTCAAAGACAGCAACGAAGGCGCTGATTACGGTATGGCCTTTGCTGGCGTAAATCGCAACAAACGCAGTATTTGCCTCGATCTAAAACAGGAGGAGGACAAAGAAATATTGCTCCAACTGTGCGAACAGGCGGATGCAGTTGTCGAGAATATGCGCACTGGGGTGATGGATGAGCTCGGTCTGAGCTATGAGGTCATCAGCGCCCGCAATCCGCAGATTGTTTACGGTGCCGTTCGTGGCTACGGCGACCCAAGAACTGGCGAAAGTCCTTACAGCGATTGGCCGTGCCTTGACGTCGCGGGACAAAGTACAGGTGGGTTGGTAGAAGCTACCGGAGACCTATTTCCGGTTGCGATCGCAGACATCTATCCGGGCACATTGATGGCGCTCGGTCTTGTTTCGGCTGTCCACAAGGCAAGACGCACTGGCAAAGGCGAATTCTTCGACGTGGGTATGTACGACGCGGTAATGACTTTGCTGCGGTCTAACATCGCTGGATACAGCGTCACGCAGAGAGAACCCAAGCCCGGGATCAGTGCACTGGTTCCCTTCACTCTGTTTCCAACAGCCGATGGCCGTGTCGCAATCGCGGCTCCCGTCGAGCGTCACTGGGTATTTCTTTGTCAGGCGATGGGGCGGGAAGACTTAATCGAGGATGAGCGTACCAGTAGCAATGCCAAGCGAGCCGCAAATCGCGAATTTACCGAAGGTGAAATTACTGCTTGGTCGACGACTAAGACCAAGCAAGAAGTCGTCAATCTGCTCGGCGGCAACGTACCTGTGGGTCCAGCCAATTCAATGGCTGAGGTGTTCGATGATCCACACGTCGCCGCCCGGGCAATGCTGGAAACCTACCAGATACAAGGCGAAGGCAACCCAATGGCGACGCTAGCTGCAAACCCGATTAAATTCGCTTCAACCCCAACCGGACTGCACCACCCTCCACCTCTAAAAGGCGAACATGCCGACGAAATCATGCGCGAATTTGGCATTGCGCCTAAGGACTAGGCAGCTGCTACTGGAGGATCGCTCTCCATCGAGTTGTACATCACCTCGTCAGGCGTGCCCATGATCGCTTCATAAGCACCCGCAGGGTAATTTGTCATGTGCGGGCCCGGAGCTTCAGCGACGTTTGGTTGCGCGATCCCGCCGCCCTGATCCTCAAAACCAGCTGGTTTCTTATAGCGAGCTAGTTCTTCTCCGTTGATACCAGCAAGCTCAACAACCTCAGGGTCAATCCATGCTTCAGCGTTGATGGGTTCATTTGAGTAACTAAATTCCAACGACAGATTCTCGGGACCAGCAAAGTACATGGAGCAACACATGCCATGATCAACAGGCCCCATTACTGGCACCCCCTTAGATCGAAGACGATCTCGCATCGCCATCATCTCTTCGTGATTCTTCACTTTGAAAGCGAGGTGCTGCATCGTGCCAGCGGCGCTGTTCGCCCCTGGGTTACCGGCGTAGGTTTCACCAGCCACACGAGGGATCTCGCCGATATCAGGATTAGATACAAACGCGATCGAGCTCTCGTCATTTAGTCGCAGGAAACCGTGCCAGGTATTCTCTACGCCATGCATCCAATACAACGCTTGTAGTTCCATCCCTAACTTGTCTGTAAAAAACTCGATCTGCTCTTTCATGTTGGCCGTGCAAACTGCCAAATGGTGCAATCCTTCTACCTTATTCATCTCGTATCCTCTTCTGTTAGTCGCCTAATCTTTTGGTAACCGACCTTCAATGTAGTCGTCTATCAATTCATGGTAGCGGCGAATTCGTTTTTCCTGATTGGATAGGTATACCCCTTTGAATCCCCTCGAGCGGAAACCTTTTTGTTGGGTAACAAACACGCGAACGTCATCCTCAATTCCTGGACCAATCGACACGTCTGAGCCGAACTCCAGCATGGTGTGAACAACTTCTTCGCCCTTTCCATGGTCTCGTTCCACGCCCGACTCGAGCGCCGCTGGACTTGAATACCAAAAGTTGTCGAAGAGACATTGTTGCGGATCCGTTGGATGCGGGCGAGCGCGCAAGAAATGAAAACCATCGGACCACAACGACACTGCGAAATTAGGGAACAATGTGTAATGGAACGCATCTGTCAGCTGCTCGGCCGGAATGTGCGCATAGTGTTTAAACCCACGCGATGGACCTATTTCTCTTTTTGCATTTTGTAGAGCTACGCGCGTTTTTTCTGGTTCGGCTTTAAAATCGTCTGGATCCAGATCCCAATATCTAAGCTGACTCGCGAGCGGCTCCAAGATGTTGCCTTCTTTGTCCGTAGAACCGACACCGTAGCCACCTTCCATGATCATCCGATTATGGCCTTCATTGGACAGATCGAACTGAGTCTCCTTAAAATAGGTGTTGATGTGTCCACGCAGTTCTTTGCGGTTGGTTTCAGTTGTTGCACCCATGTGCACGGTCGGCACGTGATAGGACTCGTTGAAGTTATCTAGAACCACTTTCCAGTTACAAGGCAGCCACATGCTATTAGCCATCGTGCGTTGCCAAGAAGCTATATCTCGAGCTTCCCATTCATCCCAGATAGGGCCCAAATAATCTTTCAAACTACCGCACTTCGGATCCATGTTGACCCAAACAAACCCTGCAAACGTTTCACAGGCGACCTCCTGTAACCTCACTTTGCCGCAAGGATTGCCTTCAGGAAAATCTTCTCGGTCGGGCGCGAAATTGAGCTCTCCGTCGGGCATAAAGGCCCAAGAATGGTATTTGCAGACAAATCGCTTAACTGATCCTTTCGGCCCCTCGACCAAGGGATTACCCCGATGCTGACAGACGTTATAAAAGGCCTTTATGCTGTCATCAGCCTGGCGAACCATGAGAATTTCTTCGTCACCCACCGATTCCATCTGCCAGTCACCTGGATTGGGTAGTTCTGAAGCACGGCCAAGTAGCAGCCAAACCTTGGTCCACATGCCTTCCCATTCTTCCGCGAAAAATTCTTTCGAGGTATAGCGCTTGCCTTCCAACAACGAACCTCGAGTCTGTTGCTCAGGGTAGCGGTCAATGGCGATGATGTTTTCAGACATTGGTCGGACGTCACAATTGATACTCAGGACCGACCAGTATGCCCCCAAAAAACCCTTTAAAAAAGTGAGAGACCCGTCCAATAATGACTCTCAACTTAGAACCGGATTTGGACATGCTATCCGAAGCGCTTATCGATCAGTTCCGCGAGGAGGGCTACGTCGTGATCGACAATCTCCTCACGGAAACCGAAATCGATCGCTATCAACCAATCGTGCGCGCGGCAGTGTCCTCACGGAAACGTTTCGACACCCGCGCTTTGGCCCAAAAGAGCGCGTATGAGCAATCTTTTCTACAATGCATGAACCTCTGGGAGGACTTTCCAAAGATCCGACCACTGACTTTTCATCGAAAAATCGCCCAAGCGGCCGCCACGCTGCTGCAGGTAAGCGCGGTCCGTCTGTGGCACGATCAGGCACTATTCAAGGAGGCAGGTGGGCGAGTCACCGACCCACACCAAGATCTTCCATATTGGCCAATGACCGAAGAAGACGCCCTTACCGCCTGGATCCCCTTCGATGGTTCAACCCGAGGGAATGGATGCATGTACTACATTCCTGGATCACACAAAGTGTCTGATCGAACTTTTGTGGACATTTTTCGCCGTGGTGATGAGGACCCAATGGATCAGGCGAAAGATCTGCTAACGGCTGAACCGGTTAACGTTGAGGTGCCACGTGGCAGTGTGGCGTTCCATCACGGTTTAACAGCACACGGTGCCAACGCCAACTGTTCAGAACAAACGCGTGAAGTGCATACGATGATCTACTTCAAAGATGGCACTACGCGCAGCGCAACTGGCAAACACCACGCTGTAGATCGAAGCGACATCAAACCGGGTGCCGCTATTAACAGCGATGTCACCCCAATCGCCTGGCCGCGTGAAGACCTACCCCAACCACCACCGCCCTTGCGCCTAAATCGAGCCGTGGCTATTACCGGCGCCTTCCCACAGAGCACGGATCTCGATTGAGCATACTTGTACTCAGCCAAGACGCACTTGACTACACAGAGTTTCTCAACAAAGAAGCCGACATCTACTTCGCGACCGACGCGAAGCAACTTAACGCCGATCAATTTTCGTTTGATATCTTGTTAGCGCAACCAGATCTAGCAGCACAATATCTTCAATTAGGCGGTACTGCGAGTTGGATACAGTCAACTTGGGCAGGGATCGAACCCTTAACCAAAGAGGAAAAAGCAAAGAGTCTGCTGGTCACTGGGGTCAAAGAGATATTTGGCCCACTAATAGCACAATACGTCTTCGCCTATCTCCTTGACGACGTCCGCGACCTCGGCCGCGCTTTACGCGCTCAAACTGACAAGCAGTGGCAGCCTTATACCCCTGAGACTCTACAGGATCGGCATCTTGTTATCCTAGGTACTGGCTCGATCGGGGTCGAAGTTGCGGCAGTTGCGAAATCTTTTCGAATGCGCGTAACGGGGGTATCTCGATCCGGTCAAGTTAAGCCTGGCTTCGATACCGTGCTGCCGATAGACCGGCTGTACCATGCGACGAGTGATGCCGATTACTTCTTAATTGTGCTACCCGGCACGGACGATACTGCTGGTCTCATAAACGCTGACGTACTCGCAACGCTGCCAAGTACGGCTATGCTGCTAAACGTTGGCCGGGGTGTCACCTTGAACGAAGATGCACTTGTCACCGCTTTGCAGTCCAAACTTTTGCGCAAAGCGGTTCTGGATGTATTCCAAACTGAACCACTGCCCGCAGAAAGCAGTTTATGGGACACGCCGAACACTTACATAACCCCACACATATCAGCTGTTAGCTATCCCCATGAGGTAGCAAAAATATTCTTGCACAACTTAGACCTCTACCGGGCCGGTGAGTCACTCGATTACCTAGTAGACCTCGACAGAGGGTATTAGCTACCCTGTATCTGATTGGATCGGTGAAACAACTGGAGCGCGCATGCCTACCCACCCAGGACCTTATAATCTTCAAACCCAACGTCCAGTCTTCAAACCCAATAATCTGGCGCAAGTTCTCGACGTCACGCAGAGCTTCTATCAAGACCTTGATCAGAAGTTTGACTCCTTCGCTGACCATATTCTGGTCCAACAGTTTTCTTTTGGCGAAGCCTGGCCAACCTGGGAGATTCACCCAAAGGGTGATGAGATGGTGTACCTGCTCGAAGGAGATACTGATCTGGTTCTTTGGATAGACGGAGCTGAACAAGTTGTGCGGGTCAACGAGCCAGGCGGCTACGTCATTGTGCCGTGTAATACCTGGCATACGGCGCGTCCGCACACACAGACAACGATGCTTTTTATTACCCCCGGCGAAGGGACGCTGAACGCAGACCATCCCGAGTGACTCAAGGTCGCTCCGTGCGTCGGTACCTGCCAGGAGCCGTACCAAAATAACTTGAGAAAGCTTTCCTGAAGGCAACCTCAGATTCGTACCCGACATCGGCCGCAATGGTAGCCATCGAGTCGTTGCTCTCTCGCAAAGCGCGTGCCGCTAATTGCAGCCGCCATTGTCGCAGATACGCTCCGACTGTAACGCCAACCTTTTCTTTGAAACGCTTAGCGAATGCAGATTCACTCATCCCCGCTTCACGCGCCAAACTCGCTGCCGTGTACGGATCTTCCGGTCGACGGTGAATCATTGTCAAAATTGCACCTAATCGTTCATCTCCCAACGCGCCAATGACACCTTGCAACTGTCCTCTCTGCGCCTCACTGCGTAACATTTCCAGAAAGACCAGTTCCGCCAACAGGTCGACAGCAAAATCGGAACCCAGTTGTTCATCTCGAGACTCCCGTATCCAAAGGTTTACCAGCTCACGCAACGTGCCTCGTTCAGAACGACCAAGGTCGACAATCATCGTCGCAGGTAAGCCAGCTAGAAAAGGGCTTGCCGTTTTACGATCAAACTCAAAGTATCCACACACTAACCGCGTCGCCTCACCGCTAATGCGGTCAGGCGGTGGCAGATTGATCTTCTGAACAGCAGGCTTCACCGCTGAACTGGCTAGAACATGAGCATTATCCTGGGGAAACAAGACAAGATGACCTGCCATCAATCGCATTGGTTCAGCATCATCGCTGTGCAGCCAACCCTCACCTTGGCAAACCAAATGGAACGGCACCTGTTGATCCCCAGACGTGTCCACCGCCCATGGCCCGCAGTATTCAGAACGAAAGAACACCCGCGCCTTAAAACGTATTTGGCGCAGATATTGGCTCAAACCATCTTCTTTTTCCAAAACTGTTTCTGACATGTTTAGGACCTTTTAAGGCATATTTAATTCATACAGTAATCGTTACTGTAACCCCATCGTCCAGAAAGGACAATTTCAGAGGAGAAGAAAATGCTTAAGAACGTCACGTCAGAAACCTTCACCAACGAAGTTTTGCAGGCGGAAGGTCCCACTTTGGTAGATTTCTATGCCGATTGGTGTGGCCCATGTAAGGCCCAGGGAGAAATTCTCGAGTCTGTTGATGCAACGGCCTCTGACTCGGTTTCGATTGTCAAAGTAAACATCGATCGGGACGTGGAGCTGGCACGGAACTATGGGGTGCGGAGTATACCAACCCTGATCTTGTTCAAAGATGGCGAACCGGTTAGCACCCGTGTTGGGCTCAGTTCTGCCGCGGATCTGCAAACCTTAATCAAAGACTAACCACACAAACTTTGGAGCACCAGATGAAACTAATCTATAAGTCGCTACTTCTAATCTCGACCCTCGCCACGGCATTGTTTGCCCACGCAGGTGTCGAAACATCAACAGATGGCAACGATGTCATTCTGGCTGGGCATGACGCTGTTGCCTACTTTACAGTCGGCAAGCCAGTACGCGGTTCGAGTGAGTTTACGGCTCAACACGATGGAGCGGTTTACCGCTTTGTCAGCGCAAAGAACCGAGATCTCTTCCGCGCAGATCCAGACAAGTACGCACCTGCCTACGGCGGCTACTGCGCCCTTGGGACGTCGTTCGGTAAGAAGTTCGATATCGACGGCCAGGCTTTCGAGATCGTTGCAGGTCGCCTTTACGTGAATAAGGACTTAAGCGTCTACAAGACCTGGCGTAAAGACATCCCTAACAACATCGTGAAAGCCGAGGGTCAATGGCCAGGTATAAAGGACATCCCAGCCAAGGATCTGTAAGGAAACAAGAGTCGGACCAAGCAAACGGGTGCCTGGCACCCGTTTTTTTGTATCAGTCATCAGCCTAAGCCGAGAGCTCAAACCCCTCATAGTCGTTATTTGCCACTTCAGCACACTTTTCCGCATAGGGAGGAAAGCCTAGATAAGGCAGGAAGACCCGCGATTTGCCGGGTACGTTCGAGCCGAGATACCAGGAATTGCACTGAGGATAAACGGACGTGTCACCAACTTCATTTACATGGGCAACCCAATCTTCTTGCGCATCCGCCTTGGCTTCAATCCGAGCTACACCACGCTCTTCTAAATACGATATGCAGTCACCTATCCAATCCACGTGATGCTCAATACTCGGTAACATATTAGTCAACACAGATGGGCTACCTGGACCGGTGATGATAAACATATTGGGAAAGCCCTGGACTCCTAAGCCGAGAAAGCTCTTGGGTCCTTCTGCCCAGGATTCTGAGAACCGTTCACCACCCCGACCTCGTATGTCGACCCTCGTTAATGCACCTGTCATCGCATCAAACCCTGTCGCAAACACGATAATATCCACATCACAAACGCCTTCATCAATCTCCACGCCATTTGCGGTGATTTTCCTGATTGGCGTCTCATTGATATCGACAAGTGACACGTTATCCCGATTGAACGTGGCAAAGTAGTCTGTATCCACACACAAACGTTTACACCCAACTACACCATCGGGTTTGAGTTTCGCTGCTAAATCAGGGTCGCGCACTATCTCATCAATTTTGTCATGTAAAAATTCCTTTGCTGTTGCGTTGGCATTCTTGTCAAACATAAGATCGGCGAAGGCAGCCATGAAAGATATACCGCCTTTGGCCCACCGTCGTTCATACTCGTTCGTCCGGTGAGCTGGATCGACATCTAGCGCATTCTCCTCGTTGTAATCGAAGTCGGCATGAAACGCCGTTAGACGATTTTCGTCTCGAAACGCTCTATAGCGCCCTTTGATCTTTGCGACAAACCCCGGATCAAGCGGTTGGTTATGCGCTGGGATAGAGAAATTCGGTGTTCGCTGAAAGACCGTGAGCTCATCACATTCCGCGGCAATAATTGGGATACTCTGAATGCCAGATGATCCTGTACCAACGACCGCGACTCGTTTGCCACTGAAATCAACGCCTTCGTGTGGCCACTTTCCAGTGTGATAACAAGCACCAGAAAAGCTCTCAAGCCCATCAATCTGTGGGTAGTTCGTGCTAGACAGACAACCGGTTGCCATAACCAAATACTTCGCATCGACGGCATCCCCCTGATCTGTCGTCACCTGCCACCGATTGGTTCCTTCATCAAACTCGGTACGCCCTACCCGGGTATTGAGTTGGACGTCTTTCATAAGATCGAACCGTTCAGCAACATGCTCGATATATCTCAATATCTCTGGTTGTGTCGCATACCGCTCAGTCCACTCCCAGTCTTGCGCGAGTTCATCAGAGAACTGATAGGAGTACTCCATGCTTTGGATATCACAACGTGCGCCGGGATAGCGGTTCCAATACCACGTGCCACCAATGCCATCACCTGCTTCGAACACTATGACGCTATAACCACTCGTCCGGAGCTTGTGCAACATGTACATGCCACTAAAACCACCCCCGACAACGACCACATCCATTTTCAAGTCTGCCAACTGACTGACCTCCGAATAATCCAGATGGTCCGCACTATAGCAGAGCTTCTAAAACCGATAGGAGCTGTCAAACTAGGCTCTTAGACCAGCGCTAACTCAGGAGCGCACCATGCTTAGACACCCTCTACTTCTTCTACTTTTGGTTATTGGTCCGCCCGCCATGGGTGAAGAGAGACCTTGGACAGACCCTGAAGTGTTGCAGGCTGCTTTTTCAATCGCGATGACAGCAGAACAACAACCGCAGTTCCGCGCAGCGGTTGCTGACTTCCTGCAAGGGTACGGCTCGGATGTTCGCAAGCTGTTGAATGGTCGGAACAATCTGCGGATTGAGAGAAAGATCGCCAGCAAACGCCGCAATAGGGTAAAAACCATGGACAACGAAGTGGCGACCTTTCTTAGCGAGGCACAGTTGGGCGCTTACGAGAATTATCGGGCCACGCTCCTGGCAAAGATGGACGAGCGCGCGAAGGCCCGACGTCAAAATACGGTCGATCAGCGTGGCCGATGAACCCCCAGTTCTAGCACCTGCGCGTTTCTAGCACCTGACTAAAGGCCATGACTGGCGCGATAAGCAGGGCGTTCCCTGATTCGTCCAACGTAGTCAGCAACTAACTGGGACGGCGGTGCAAGCCAGCCAAACTGAATGGCAAAATCTAGTATGCCGCCGAAAACTACATCCGCCGCACTAAATTGCTCACCTAGTACCCATCCGTCCTTCGGCACGATCACCTCCAGAGTATTTAGACAACGTTCCAAATCACCCCAGCCCATGGACTGTGCCGGATAGTCCTTTATCCCCATCTGTTCAACCGCAAATGCAGTTTCTAGCGTCGTGCCGGAGAAAAACATATAGCGGTAATACTTCCCACGCTCCGGAGAACTTAGCGCCGGTGCAAGCCCACGGTCTATAAATTTGTCAGCAAGGTAGGCGTAGATGGCAGCTGTTTCTGTCACCACCAAACCGTCATCGACGAGAACAGGAATTTTACCCATCGGATTGATCGCTCGGAATTCTGGCTTTTCAGCATCCCCTGCCTGGATATCGATGAAGACCTGCTCATGGTCGACATCAAGTTCCTTCAACGTCCAGTCGGTCGACGCTGCGCGGCTCATTGGGTTGAAATAGTGCTGCATTTGGTACCCCGTAGTGTATGTGCTGATCACCCTAGCATAGGGCTACTGACACCAGTCTGTCAGGAGGTGTCATAGTGATTTCAGGAAGAGTGCTCGGGTCCAGTCGCTTCATACACCCAAACACCGGCAGTGCGCTTGTTCAATGCAGCACTCTGCTGACGTCCATCGCGGGTGCTATTGAGGGTATCCAGGACTTCTTGGGCACTGCCAGCCTCTGCCTCATAAGCTGCCATATAGGGCAGTGGGCATTCAGCGCCCACTGTTTCAGACAGACGGAACCTTTGCGCACGGCCCCATCCCGTCGTCGCGATGACTTCATCTAGGTGCGTATTCTCATACCACTCATTGAATTCATCTTCTTTTCCTTCTCTCGGTTCTGACAGGACAAGCACTTGAAAGGTGGGCATACGGGTCTCCGTTTTTTAGTTTTCAGCGAGCTAAGCACGCGGGCTTTTACCGTCCCACTGTACCGCGGCGGCTTTTATTTCACCGAAATAGGCGCGAGTACCACGCGTTAGATCAGCGATCTCCATCATCGTGCCGAAGTCGAGAACGTCTGCAAAGTAGGCAAAACGAGTGCCACCACCACGTCCTGAGAATGCCACTCGATGAGTCTCAATTAGGGTGTCGAATTCTTGGCTCGTCGGCCAACTAGAAACATGTTGTAGACCCCCACGACCGCCGTTGTCTTGTAAGAAATCTCGATAGGGCGAAGGTCGCTCGTCTATCGGTTCGATGAGCTCGATTTGCAAGTCACCGCTGTTCGCGAGTGCAATGCGCACCCGCATATCGGTCACCTCTCCCCGATAGACCATCTCCTCAAAGATCGACGTATCCATCTCGAACCAAGGACCGACCCCCAACTTGTTCGCCCAATGTTCAATCGCCGCATCCAGATCTGGCACGACATAGCCATTCTGCGCAATGGGTCCAAAAATTCTACTCACGCCACACCTCCTTCATTAAGTCTGCATTATCCGGCGCTAGCGCTTGCGACACAAAGACCTTGCAAGGCCGGAACAATCTGTAAGAATCCCGCTTCCGTTTTTCGCGCACCACAGTCGGTGCTTGAGTCAATTTACCGTTTACCGGTAACAAGGAGTAATCATTGAGCAACAATCAAAAGTTCTACATCAACGGTCAGTGGGTTGAGCCACAATCCGCGACCACACTAGACGTCATCAATCCAGCCACAGAAGAAGCGATCGGCACGATCGCCCTGGGCAACGAAGACGACCTAAATAGTGCTGTCGCTGCAGCAAAAGCAGCGTTCGAAACTTTTTCTCAAACAACCCGGGAAGAGCGCGTTGAGCTTCTCGAGCGGATCATCGCTTCGTTTCAAAAACGTCTACCTGATCTCGGCCAAGCTATCAGCCAAGAAATGGGTGCACCATTGGGGCTGGCAAATGCTGCACAAGCGCCGTCCGGACTCGGCCACTTCATGTCCACACTCGCAGTGCTAAAGGACTTTGCATTCGAAGAAGATATTGGCAACGCTCGGGGCATCAAAGAGCCTGCTGGCGTCTGTGGCTTGATCACACCTTGGAACTGGCCAATCAATCAGATCACATGCAAAGTTGCCCCTGCATTGGCGGCCGGTTGCACCATGGTATTAAAGCCCTCAGAAGTCGCACCATTCAACGCAATCATATTTGCTGAAATCATGGACGATGCGGGTGTCCCACCTGGCGTCTTCAACCTTGTTAACGGCGACGGACCCGGAGTTGGTACCTCACTCTCCTCACACCCAGACGTAGACATGATGTCTTTCACCGGCTCCACCCGAGCGGGTATCGAAGTTGCGAAAAATGCCGCACCGACCGTCAAGCGAGTAGCCCAGGAACTCGGTGGTAAGTCAGCCAACATAATATTAGATGATGCGGAGTTCGCTAAATCGATCTCTAGAGATGTCTTTGGTATGTGCATGAATTCCGGACAGTCTTGCAACGCACCAACCCGTATGCTCGTTCCGCAAACTCGTATGGACGAGGCAGCAGGCATCGCCAAAGCTGCTGCTGAACAAGTCGTTGTCGGTGACCCGACGGCTGAAGGCACAACCATTGGCCCTGTTGTCTCAGACATACAGTGGAACAAGATCCAAGACTTGATCCAAAAAGGCATCGATGAAGGCGCCAAGCTCGAGACAGGCGGCACTGGCAAGCCAGAGGGTCTGAACTCAGGATATTACGTGCGCCCAACCGTGTTCTCACATGTCACTAATGATATGAGCATCGCGCAAGAAGAGATCTTTGGCCCAGTTCTTTCACTGATCGGCTATGAAGATGATGATGATGCAGTACGCATCGCCAACGACACCCCATATGGGTTGTCGGGATACATCTCCTCATCCGATACTGAACGAGCACGTTCTGTCGCGCGACGTATTCGGACTGGCAATGTTCATTTGAACGGAGCAGGTCCAAACAATCAGGCGTCGTTTGGCGGCTATAAGCAATCCGGCAACGGACGAGAATGGGGTTCGTTTGGTTTTGAGGAGTTCCTCGAAGTGAAAGCGATCCTGGGCTACTCATAGCTTACTGTCAGGCTTCGGAGGGGCATTTGCCCCTTCGGAACCGCGATCAGGATGTCTAGGGGCTCAGCTCACCCCCAGAGGCTTTGATCGTTCCTTCAATTTCATCCATCGCGTGCCGCACACTATCTATATCGTCTGAGGGTACTCGAAAGGTCACACTCTCAACGCCCAACGTTTCATAAGTCTCGTACGACTCGCGGTCCAAATATCCTGATACGACGAGGCGAGGTCGAGGTCGACCGGCTTCAGTCGCGAGCTCGTTCAGCCTCGGCACCATCGTTTTCAGGTCTGCGATCGGCGTCATCCGTCCGGGTGATATTTCGTTAGCCTCTGGTACCACAACAGGCAGCCAGCCGTCTCCATACCGAGCCACACGCTCAATCACCCTCGCGCTCGCTCCTGCTACAAAGACTGGTGGATGTGGTTTCTGTATTGGTTTTGGCCATTGCCAACTCGCCTCGATGTTGACGAGGTCACCGTGATATTCGGCAACGTCTTCCGTCCACAGCTGGCGCATGGCTTCGACTCGCTCACGCATGAGCTTGAACCGGTTTTTGGATCGATCCGATGATTTTCAAGTTCCGGCACGTTCCAACCGGCACCGATCCCAAACAGCATTCGCCCATTGGAGATTTGATCAACTGTTGCGACAGCTTTGGCACAATTGATCGGGTCGTGTTGCGGAAGGATCACAATCGCAGTACCCAGCATGATCCTCTCAGTCACTGCTGCCGCTGCTCCAAGTGCAACAAATGGGTCCAACATGCTGGAATATTCTCGCGGCACCTCGGCGCTCAGCGGGAAGTCAGTATTTACTGGCATGTGAGAGTGCTCTGAGACCCAGTACGCGTGAAAGCCTCGCGCTTCTGCTTCGAGCGCAACGGCGCCTGGTCCGGCGCTCCGGTCGGTTGGAAACATGCTGATACCAAACTTCATGATGTAACCTCTAGCCTTGTTTTCCTAATTTCGTGCCCGCGAATAGAAACTGTTTGCATGCTTTGCGAATTTGCGTACGATACGGTTTTTGAGAGGTGCCATTTATGACTTTCACGTCTCGTTCGCTCCCTACCCTTTTCCCCAAATCTACTTTCGCTCTATCTCTCAGCCTTGTTTTACTTACAGCTTGCACGTCCGAACTAACGGATCAACAGAATTCATCTGCCTCAAATACTCCAGTGTTTGAAGTCCCCACGCTCCAAGGCGCCAAACCATGGACAGATCTGAACGCGGAAGACGCCGCTGATGACTTCCATTTTGTCATAGTCAGCGACAGAACCTGTTGCGCTCGTCCGGGTGTGTTCGCCGGTGCGATGCCTAAGGTCAATCTCATGTCCCCAGCATTTGTTGTCAGCGTTGGCGACCTTATCGAAGGCTACACAGAAAACCAAACTCAGCTTGACCGTGAATGGGATCAGATGGAGTCGTTCATCGGTACTCTGGACGCGCCATTCTTTTATACCCCCGGCAATCACGACATGAACAATGCCGTGATGGCTGAAACATGGCAAAACCGTTTTGGTCCAAGCTACTACCACTTCCTCTATAAGGAGGTGTTATTCGTTGTTATCAATAGCGAACTGTTTGGCATGGTTGGCCAGCCAGATACCCCTGTTCCAGGACCGTGGCAGCAAAGCGAACAAATGGAGTTTGTCCGCTCCGTGCTCGCCCAACACCCAGACCCAAGATGGACCATCGTTCTGCTGCACCAACCCTTGTGGAACAGCAACAACATCAATCAGGACTGGTTAGAAGTCGAGGGTCTCCTTGGCGAACGCGACTACACCGTATTCGCTGGGCATTTCCATCAATATAGCCGAGTCGAACGGCACAACCGCAACTTCATCACACTGGCCACTACCGGCGGCGGCAGCGATCTGCGCGGCACAGCGTTTGGTGAATTTGATCACGTTGCTTGGGTCACCATGCGTGATGAAGGCCCCCGTATCGCCAATCTACTTCTCGATGGTATCCATGATGAAGACGTGTCCAATCCGGAGCTTCTGGGTGCTCTGACAAATATCGGCAGCAGTATCAACATCGAAACGACAGTCGCCGAAGGAAGCCTATTTTCGTCAACCAACCAACTCGTGACGATCGCAAATCCAACGGATGCCCCTCTAGCGATCTCTCCATCAATTCATCGAAAAGCAAACTTCGAAATTGACGGCCTAGTACCGTTAACCATTCCTCCGGGCGCGCAAGTCCAGATGTCGATGCGCTTGTCGACAACCGAGCAAGTGCCTTACCACAAACTTGGCACCGCCGCCGTACAGTGGGTTGTTACTGGCACTGTGAATGGCCGGCCTGCGCAGTTTCCTGTCACAAAACCTGTTCTACCCCTTGCGAAATACGCGATCGGTGCTGCTACGGGTTTGACGATCGATGGTGATCTATCCGATTGGGGTTCTCTGACCTATAGCAGCAATGGCCAAGGCGACATCTTGGCGCCTTTGATCGACCCAGCTGATGCGTCTTTCAACTTCGACGTGCGCTCAGACAATGACAATCTCTACATCGCGGTAGAAGTCACGGACGATGATGTACAAGACCACGCAGAACTGATTCCCAGAGCCCAAGACTCAGTGCGCATCTTTGTCGACCCCCGTGCCCCTGAAGAACGAGATCAACCGATGGGGGCAGGAGCTGCAGTCTTAGGTGGCGATATGGCTGCGCAAGTTGCCACTATTTTGCCAACAGGCGAGGCAACACCTGATGAATTGCTTGGTTTTGTGGCTGAAACAAACGCGAATATCGACTATCGCATCGCCCTTACCGACAATGGTTATCTCGCCGAAGTTGCAATACCACTCGAGTACATAGCATCCAAAGCGCCGAATGGAAACAGTTGGAAAGAAGCTCGCATCTCGATCGGCGTCTATGACCTCGACGGTACGGCACACGGAGCGGACGTGTTGCACTGGCAACCCTATCGTTACGGTAGTGCGGCGCTCCCCGGGTCGCAAATCTTCGTCAGGAAGTAAAACTTCCGGCCGCTTCGGATTCTTCCGTTCCTACCCCGACGGAACTACCGCTGACGTCTAGGTATGTTGTTCAGCTCTTCTTGGGTGAAGATCTCTTCACTCTGGAAAGTCGCACGCAACCACTCTTTCAAATGGAACGTGTCCTCGTCGCACGTCAGACGATAACCCGCTTCCAACCCACAATCCCAACCATCCCGTCGCCAACGTTGCTTAACCGTTTGGGTCCAGACCGCACTTTGCGGGTCGGTTTGCACGATTTCACTGATCTCTTCGGTTGACCGGGTAATTTCAACTTGGCCAACGGCGCTCGATACAATGTCCACTGTTGGCCCAGAATGGTTCTCTAAGCGAAGTCTGCCATCCGTGTCATGCGGTTGAACCGCATAGTCTGCGAGCGGGGCACTAGGAAAACTTTGTGTCTCGAGATCAAGGTCTACTCCTGAGCTTGTAGCCTCTGGCAACGTGATAGTCCCTGCCCTCAGAGTCATCGTGGTTGCCTGTGCTAGCGGCCAGACTAGTGGCCACAGACTTTGTGAAATTGCGACTCTGATCTGACTACCCTTGGCAAATCGATGCGCTGTCGCACCAAGCCGCAAAACAGCCGAAGTTTCCCCATCGACAGACAACTTACCGCTTAGATTCTGCACCTGGTTTGCGATCAACCAAGATTGTCCGTTCGGCTTAACTTCACACAAACGAACCGCGACGCTTGCTGCTGTTCCGCTGACCGTAAGACCCAGCCGCACGTCGATCTCACCGAGAATCGAAACCTCACTCAGCAATGGCTTGCTGTCAAAAGTCACTGACAGTTCATCGTCTGGTGACTGCTCAAGGGGCGCCCTGTCGAGCCACTCTGGTTTGCACTGACCGACCAGGTGATCGCTTTCGATCAACTCACCCCGCAGTGGACCAGGCTCAACCGTCAGTCCATCGTTGGTAAGATGCCACGTACTTACCTTGCTCTCGATCTCGTCTGTACTGATCAACCAATGACCCATCACAGGTTTGGTACCGGCTTCTCTGATGGTCGCATGTGGAACGAAGACACGCAGCTTATCCTCATGTGGTTCGGCGTTAGACGTTGATGATGCAAGCCACCGCTGCCACCACGCCACTTCTTCAGTAACCCAAGCCAAGCCAGACGGACCGCCAAAGTACGGATAGGTATGACCCCAAGGTCCGAACAGAGCTTTCTTAGGCACCGCTAGATGCTGCCACATCCGCCACGTGGGTACGGCGTACGTATCCTGCCATCCGGCGACTAGGTAGGTTGGGACTTTGATTTTCCGAACATCGAGCGGCGGCCAATCCGCGGGGCTTTGAGCCAACCAGTTGGCGAGAATCGGCTCCGCCGAATGCAATCGCGATAGCCACGTGTCATACCATCCACCGCCAAAAACTTCGGGGTCAGGGGGGCCCGCCATCACCATCTTAAAAAGTGTCCCCCACTGGAAACCGGTGTGTGCTACCAAACCCCCAATGAAATGTGCATCGTCCGTATATTGATCGTCTGTGCCAGCGATGGGCATGATCGCTTTCAGAGCAGGCGGGGTCTCAGCCGCGACCAACAGTGTATTTATCGCTCCCCAAGAGATACCTCGCATGCCCACATGACCATTACACCAACTTTGCTCCGCCAACCATCCAATGATCGCGACACCATCTGCAATTTCCGTGTCTGTGTACTCATCAAGCAACAAACCTTCGGAGTTGCCGCTACCACGAACGTCTACACGCGCAAAAGCGATGCCGTTGCCAGCTAGTTTGGCACCCCAATAGTCATCAGCTCGACGATATGAATCGTCTTTCCGATATGGAATATACTCTAGGACAGCAGGACTAGTTTCGGCTTCAGGTAGCCATAACCGCGTGGACAAGGAGATGCCATCGGACATCTCTATAGAAACGTGCTCGAGAACTTGGGAGTCCACTAGCTTGACCGTGGTTGGGTAACCCCGAGAGCGACGCCATCTAAACCTGGGTCGGCACCACCGCGCAATCGACCATCCACCGACTCGACGCCATGCACACCTGCAATGCCATACGAAAACGGTGAGCGCGCGATTTCGTAACCAGCTTCTCGTAACGGTTCAAGAGTGTAGTCGGGAATCCGGTTGGTCACATCGATGATCGCACTTGTGGCCGAGAAGCGCGGCGCCGCGACCGCTTCCTGGACGGTCATGTCAAAATCAATAATGTTCAGCAGCGACTGCAATACACCCATCGCAATCTGTGTACCACCAGGTGCACCGATGACTACGCGCGGTTCTCCCGCTGCAAAAACAATAGTCGGACAAAGAGAAGAGAAGCGACTTTTGCCTGGTGCGATCGATCCTGCGCGGTTGGGTCTCGGGTCAAATACACCCATACAACCGTTGTACATAAAGCCAAGCCCATCAGTGATCACTCCGGAGGGCATCCCTAACGAATGCGTCATGGTGACGCAGTTCCCAGCACTATCCATTACAGCGACATGCGTCGTATCAGGCGGCTCTGGAGCCTTGAAACGTTCAACCGTCATCCGCTCACCAGCCTGAATCCGAGCTGCTAGGTCACCTGCGTACTGCTTATCCGTTAACCGTCCCATAGGGACGTCAACAAAGGCAGGATCGCCGACGTGGGCCTCCTTGTCTGCAGTCGCCGCCTTCATTGCTTCGCACACGGTACGAATGTAGTCAGTGGAGTTGTGCTCGAGGTTTCTTAGATCAAAATGTTCCAAGATGTTGAGCATCTCCACCAACATGACACCCCCACCTGGCGGTTGGTTGGTAGCGAGATCTAAGCCTCGATAGCTACTTTGCAGAGGATCGTTCCAAGTTGTACGGTAGGCTGCCAAATCTGCAGCGCTCAGCAATCCACCATTTGCGGACATGTCGGAGGAAATCTCCTCAGCGATCTCACCTGTATAGAAAATGTCATGTCCATGTTGCGCAATCCGTTTCAAGGTTGTGGCCATGTCCTTGTTCGTAATCCGCTCGCCCACCCGCTTAAGACTGCCGTCCGAGCGAAAGTAGAGATCTCTCCCGGACACAGTCAAGCCAAGACGATCCAGCACATCAACACGACCAAGAATCGCGCCACTAGTCCACCACGTATATATTTGTGGTCGTATCACAAACCCCTCGTCGGCGTAGCGAATGGCTGGTGCTACTACATCTTTCCAGTCGCAAGTCCCGAACTTGCTCACTGCCTCTGCATACGCCATCAAACTGCCAGGTGTGGTGACCGATTGATAACCCAGATCATTAACGTTGCCTTCAAGCACAAAGCCAAATCCGTCCCTGGTCTCTTCGATTAGACGGTCCTGCCACATGTCCGGGGTGGCGCTGAGCGGGGTTTTGCCATGAAAATCGATGCACTGGTGGACGCCTTGCTGGCGCATGTATATCTGGCAATTGCCAAACCCGGCGATCCCGGTCATCTGTGGATCGACTACTCCCTGAACGAGGGCTGCGGTCATAGCCGCATCAACGGCGTTGCCGCCTGCCCGTAGAACACGAGCACCCGCTTCGGCAGATTCAGGTTGCGGCGTTACGATGATGGTGTTGCTCATGGGATCCTCACTTAATCGATACCTCTATTCCATACCTCTTCCACAGGCCTCTTTTCCTGGCCTCTATTTCAAGCCCTCTATTCAAGCCCTCTATTTCAGGCCTGGGGGATCATAGCGCCAATCAGTCCCTGGCACTGAATTCGGTTGCGAGTTAGTCTCGTCGGCCTGATCGAAAACCTACGGAGACTGGCATGGCGTATGTGGAAAATCGCACCATTCATGATGCAGACAGCCATGTGATGGAATTTCCAGACCGGATTGGCGAATTCGTATCTGATCGGTTCAAAGATGCATTCAAACCGTACATGCGAAAACGCGACGCAGCGTGGATTGCAGAAATGAAAGCGCTTCACGATGACGCTGAGTTTCTTTCCGGGGCAGAAACAGAAATTATGCTAAGACGCGGGCATACCGCGTTAGGTGCGTTTCGCAAAGAGGATCGACCGAAGACTCTAGACTACCTCGGTTTTACTAGTCAGCTCGTTTTCACCTCTGACGCGCTCGACAACTATGGTCTCGAGAATGGTCAGAACAACGCACTTGCGTGCGAAGCAGCGCGTGCGCACAACCGTATGATGGTGGACTTCTGCAATGTTGATAAGCGCTTGCTCGCGACAGGGTATGTCCCGCTAGTTGATCTTGCAGAAGCACCGAAGATTGCTAAGGAAGCCCTTGAGCTCGGTTGTAAAGGACTAATCATTCCCTCCCGGTGTCCACCAGGACACAGTCCAAGTCACAAAGCATTCGAACCGCTCTGGGCAATTGCTGAAGATGCGGGTATACCCATCCTGTTTCATGTCGGTGGGGAACACAAAATGAACGTGGACTACCACAAAACGGAGAACCTCAGGTCCTCGATTTCCATGGTGGTGCGGAGAATTTCACATCCACAAGCTTCATGACTATCCCACTCTCTTTATGGCAGACCATGTCAGTGCTCATCATCGATGGCGTGCTAGATCGCCACGAGAATTTGAAATTCGGTGCCATTGAACTTGGCGCTGGATGGGTGCCTAGTTGGATGCGCTTCATGGATTCCGCTGCAGATGCGTTCCGCAAGGGTGAAGAACGTCTAAAGAATCTTTCCGCAAAACCCAGCGAAATCGTGCAGAGACAATTCCGGGTAACGCCTTATCCGCATGAACCAACTGGATGGATCATCGAAAACTCAGGACCCGAAGTCTGTCTTTTTTCCTCAGACTTCCCCCATGTTGAGGGTGGACGCAACCCTCTGAAACGATTTACCGACGCGATTGCGCATGTATCTCAGGCGGATCAAAACCGTTTTTACAGAGACAATTTTATAGATTTGATGGGTAATGGACTGGATGCTTCATTGCACGACCATCCATCGGTCGCTGCGATCTAGAGATCGCAGCTTCAGAGGGCAGGTGCTACTCGCCTTCGTCTAGACCTTCGATTGGCTTGTAGTACGGCTTATCACCGAGGGTCTGGACTTTTTGCTGCCAGTTGGCTCCAGCTTCTTCTGGTGTGTAAGCCCAATCTTGGCGATGGTAATTCCAACTATCCGGATTTAGCTGTTGCGCAAGCTGCCAGTATTGCTCCGCACGACCTTCATCGTTTTGCGCTTTGAAGTGATTACCTAATCTAAAGGCTGCATCCGCGCGGGCGGCTTCATCGGATTTGGCCGCAATCTGCAGCTCGCCTGGCTCACTGACATGCTGGCTCTGATCCCCGTTCGCCACCCAGTCAGCAACCATCGGCGCGTAATCAGCACGACCAAACTCAAAGTCGCCCATTTTGTTCACCGCGGCATAGGCGCCTTCGTCAATTCGTCGTACACGGCCACTTTCATCGATCCAAACGGCTGATGGAACATTGACCAAATTGTACAGTGCGCTGATGCTATGTGTTGGGTCGACCAAGCCTACAAACGTGGTCTCCGCTCGTTCATACCAAGGTGCTGCGGCTTCGGTGCCTTGTGTGTCCTGCGCTGCCGCAAGGATAATGAAATCTTCGTTCTCTAACTCTTCGTAAACTGCCTGCCAACCTGACAGGTCAAAACGGCATCCTCACCAACTGGCCCAGGTAAGGAGCATGATCTTCTTGCCTTTGAAGTCACTGAGTTGATGCGTCTCGCCGCGAAAGTCCGTCAGTTCGAAGTCTGGCGCCAAGCCATCACGCACAAAGTTCTGACGTTGCACGGGTATTTCACCCAAACTAAATGTCTGGGTGGCGTGGTCTGACACGACAGGTTGTTGGATCCGTCGCGCAAGCTCCAGGACATTCACCCAGCCTGTGTCCTGTCTTGTTATGAAGATATCGCTATCTTCGTTCTGCCGTATCGGGATGCAGATCTCGTCAAGACAGGCACCTTCGGGTTTCAGCTCGAAGCCATTAACCCGGGGTAGATTCGCCTGTGTCACCCATAGATCTGTGGGATCAGGCAGTGTGTGTTCGACAACCACCGTACCCAAGTTGGATAGGACTGTTGCAGCGTTTGCAACGGCGCCGATAAACAGCACTGTCACAGCCATTAGAGATTTTAGTCTCAACATGTCTCGACCAAATTAGAAATGTGGTTAAAGTATATCTCTTACACCCACATTAATCGCACTAAGTGATGTGTAGGGGTAAGCGGTCAAAGCCGCGTAATGTATTGTTCACCCGATACTCGGGCTCTCCGTCCAGCTCGATAGAGGATACCTGGTCAATCAACGCTTTGAGGATGGCCTCGCCCTCAAGACGAGCAAGCTGCTGGCCAACACAGACATGTATCCCATGGCCAAACCCGACATGACCAACTGCGCGCCGATCAACCTGAAACTCATCTGCATCCTGCCACTGACGTGGGTCTCTGTTAGCGGCTGCCAAACACAAAAGGACCTTCTGCCCCTCCGGAATTATGGTCCCGGCGACATCTGCCTCAGCATTTGTGGTTCGATAGAATGTTTGGGCTGGCGACATATAGCGAATCACTTCGGTGAACGCAGATCGCGCTAGGCGCGGTTCCGCCTTTAACTTCGCCCACTGCTCAGGATGCTGAGCAAGACAGTACAGCGTCGCTCCAATACCAAAAATCGTTGTATCAAGTCCTGCTGTAAGGAGAGAACGAACCAGGAGTCCGGCCTCTTCTTCGGAAACTTCACCCCGATCCGCCGCGGCGTACACGCTGGCACCAATTCCGTCTTCGCTCAAATTCTCACGCTCACACTGCTCTGCGATCCAAGCCGCCACAGTCTGTGCGTTCGCAAACGACTTTTCGAACAGTTCATTTCGGGGGCCAAAAGCGTTAAACGCCATATCCCCATAAGGTAGGAGGTTCTCACGGCCTTCTTTCACCACCCCAATCGCATCAGGGAAGACCGACAACGGAAACGCTTCGGCGAGATCCTTGATGCCATCTATATGTGCGTTTCCCAAGCGCTGCCAGCGCACTGCGCGAGAGCGCTTCGTTCAGCACTTTCCGGGTTTTTGTGTGCAACGGCGCATCAGCCTCTAGAATAATGCTGGGCAGACGCCAAGGTTCTTCTAGGTGGAAGTCAGACAGACCTACCCCTCGTCGTGAGCAATAGGTACCCGGATCTTCCAACGCTGTTCGGACATCTTCATAGCGCGCGAGGACGACCACATCATATTTCGGGAGGTAGACCACCGGACCCGCATCGCGCAACTCGGTATGAAATGCATACGGATCGCCAAGAAACTCTTCTCCATAAGGGTCAATTTCAAGGCTAACTGCCCCATCTATTGATCTGTCTCGATTCATTCGTTCCGACATAAAACCGCACAATCCCAATAGTGAACCTACATCCTCGCTGTTATGAATGGATTTATCTAGATGAGCTTGGGAGGCCTATTGATAATTCGTCCTAATAATATCCCTATTAGTAGTATTTATTACCATATAAAGTCAATTTTACGGATTTATTAGAGATATATCTCCATTCATATCGGGATATTATTCATCCATGAAATCCATCTTACAGGCTAACTTTCGGGCTCATCCAAAACAGGTTGGCGAGACCTATTTACAACACATGCAAACGGCGTTTGGTTTCGCCCATCAGTTTATTAAGTGCACCTTTTTCTGTTCGGTCCACGCCATTTTCCCGTGGCTGTACACCACTAGGGCTTCGAGCGAAATGACGGACCTACACCAAAAGCTCGTTCTGCAGCGAACGCAACAGAGGAAACCTCACGATTCGTGACGTATGAGAGAGCTTAGTACTTACCGACTACATTGAGGAACCAACCCTCGTGATCGTAATCGAGTTCAGTTAGGTCATCGCTGAAATCGGTAAAGTTATAGCCGATTCCAATCTTGAAATTGTCGGCAACATGCCGGTTAAGAGTGACTAGGTATCCCCCACGCTCATTGTTTGCTTCTTCTTGTTCAAGCCAGCGATACTCGGCCATCGCATCCCACTTTTTAAGGACATGCCACCGCGCTCTAAGCGCGGCAAAATTCACCGTGGATTCAAACCACGGCCCAGAATTTCTGCTTAGGCGCAACTCACCCACTCGCCGCGCGACCTTAGTGCCGACATCCCATCGACGGTTCACTCGGTAGATCCCTTCCCAAGCCACAATATGAGATCGTTGGTCAGTTTCCGAATCTAGCTGACCATAACTCTGCAAGTCGTGTAGATAGGTGTACTTGGCCAACCAATTAAACCTGTCGTCCAAGTGCGGGCGTCGCGCTAAGCCAATCGAGCCTTCTAATAGCTTTGCATCTTGATCGTTGTCACTTTCATACTCCGACTCGGAGTAGTTGAGTTTCGCAGCAAGGCGATAGGTTTCGTTCAACTTGAAGTCGAAGCGGTTAGTCGTCAGCCACTGCTCTACATCATCGACGCCCTGATCGTCGCGCCATTCCAGTTTTGTCGCATACTGAACTTGGCTTGATTGATAACCTGCCGCCACACTATAAGCCTGCCGCTCGATAATCCCGTTGGGATCGGTCAAGTCGCCATCCTGAATCGTCACGCCATAGTGCCAGCCGGATGCAGTCGCATACTCAAGACCGAACACTTCGCCGGTACCTGAAAATTCATCATTTCGGCTGAACTGCATTTCACTGAATAGATTCGCACGATCGGTCAAGTTCCATCGATGGCCCGCGGCGAAATTCGTACCCATGTTATCGAGCATGGATGCACCATTTTCTGGACCTGCCAACGGATCTGTTGTGTTATCCGTCGATTGAGTCGCCGTTCCATATATGGTGTGGCTTCGATTCAGGCGCCGCTCAAGACCTGCTAAAAGACCATTACCACGGTGGCCATTGCGCACCTCCAACTGGCCTTCCGTTGCTTCGTTGAGAGCAAATCGCGCACCCAATGCCAGCTGATCGTTGTTTTGATACCCGCCATCTGCGGTAAGCGTCGATTGGCCAGTGCCGTATAAATCCAAACCGGGGCGAATTTGGTGTTCGTACTGCAACCCCATAAGCACCGCGTTAGTGGTACCAATCCCTACTCGGCTCTCGCTAACGCCTTTTAGCTCACTGGTAAGTTTGCCTTTGGCGCTTAGGCCACCCTGGATCTGCGCCGATAATTCAGTAAGGTCGTACTGATCGACCATTTCAAAGTAAGAAGCTCGCGTTCCAAACACCCAGTGCTTACTAACAGGAAACTGACTCTCAAAGCCATACTCCATTACGTCATTGCCATCGTCACGCCGCGCAACAGAGTACTGATCATCGACTTCCTTGAACCAAGCGTTGCTGATCCATCGCTCTGAACGACCAAAGTCACCAGAATTGACATGAATATCAACGCTATAGGCATCGCCCGCCCTGTCTTGAGTGCTAATCGCAGCCGCATTCACAAACGACAAACCGCCATTAAAAGAGAACGGACGCGCTGTCTGAGTAGCTTCAGTGCCTGCCCACTCTATCCTCACCCAACTGTCTTGTTTAGGTTGAATGGTTAGATCCAAACCACCCAGCTGATAATCCTCACTCTGGCGGCCTTCATTTACATAAGTTGTCCCAATGCCTAGATGGTCGCCAAACCAGCGCTTGGCGCGTGCACCACCTATGAGGTTATCCGCGTCAAAGTCGTCGGGTATGTACTCGTAATCAACAACCAGTACATTGATGTTACCGTCAAGTGGACCGTCTACGATCAGTGATGGCGACTGCTGCGATGTTTGCCGCGAAGTTTGCATCAGAGGCTTGTTAAGGATGATCCGTCCTTGGAAGTCGTCCACCTCATAATCAACTTCGCGCGCAAGGACAATCCTGTCTTCAACCCGATTTGTACTCGGATCACGGACCTCGATGGCGATCTTGTCTGACCCGGGCAAGATGTCGGTGTGGCGTAAGTAGTAGAGCGAACCACCCGTGCCAATAAATTCAGAATGACCAAGGGCGGTCTGAGATTCGGAGACAAACCCGCTTGCCTGGAACTTCGTCTGATCGAACTTCGTGGTCCGTAGACTTGCAAAGTTTAGCTTAGCCCCATAGAGCCCTCTGTTGTATTGGCCGAGTTCGTTACCGGTCATGCCAGTTTCAAAGTTGCCCCAACCAGCTTCACTCCGATCCCACTCCAAGCGCACAAACATTCGGCCCTGGCTGTTTACATCAGACACCGTCGTAGAATCATCACCGTAGACAGGATAATAGCGATCGGGATCTAGTCGCCTGAAGAGGCTTTGCGGGTCCTTCTTGTGTATCTCAGAGAACAGATCGTCCAACTGCTCTTCACGCGTATCCATCTGCGCCGTTAACAGGTATTTACCTTTGATCTTGCCCTTCAAATAGAACGCAAGTCGCCCTTCCGTGAGTAGATCTTCTTCATAACGTTCATCGCCGGTGAGCGGCAGCACCGAGCCGGATGTGTCTTGGCTCGCAATCGTCAAATCAGCAAGAGCAACAAGAAAGCGGTACTTGCCCGTCACCTCAACGGTTTGGGAACTGTTAGTTAACAACCCCGACGGATCTGCGATACCGACATCAAACGCATGCACCCCAATAGGCATCAAATACTCGACTGCAAACTTGTCCTTCCGGTCAATCGGTATTCTCTCTTGGTTTAGCAGTACGAGGTAACCAGCACCGATATTATTGCCCTGGAATCTAACCTTGGATCCATAAATCGGAATGTGTCGTCTTTCTAAGTCGTTGCGTCGGAGCAATCTATCGACCTTGCTTTCCACGTCCATCTGCCTACCGTCGAGGGCTATCGCAGCTGATCGCACGTTCAATGTGTCCGAAAGCCTGTCAACGGTGTGCACAGTCTCAGCAACACCGCCTCGCCCACCTTCAATCAAAACCTCGGCACGCCGATTAAGAGCGCGGCCGGTTTCGGTGTTGTTATTGGCTATTGGTTCATCCGGACCCATGCCTGAAGCTTCAATACCAAGCACACGCTCGTTGAGACCGCTGGCTATGTAGTTTGCAACGACCTGAGCTCGCGCCCTGGAGAGCGCGTAGTTATCAGCAAAGATATGTTGGCTACGCTGGGCTATACCTGAGCTCGACGTATGTCCACTGACGTTGATTTTAACATTGTCGGCGTCGAGCCAATTTTGAATGATCTTATCGAGGATTTCTCTGTCTGCCACAGACAACTCTGTCCCCAACTCGTCAAATTGTGGACGAAACTCAAAGGCTTCAATCTCATCGCGGCCAGGCACAAACACCACGATCCCATCGTCTATACCTGCAATGCGGAAGCTCTTTGGTTGGATCGACAAGCGCCGCGCTTGTTCAATCTGCTGTTCATAGAGATCGGCGTCAATCGCGAAACTCCGCTGATCAATAGTCTCGTCAACAAATGCGTCACTGTTTCGAATACGCGCCCGATAGACATAACTCTGTGCTGCGACGGTCCCTTCCAGCGGCCAATCAACCACGTAAAAGAGCTTCTTGTCTTCACGCGTGTCGACAACAAACTGATGGATCGGTTTGCGGCGGTCAACGTCTGCTTCCGCGAACACCTCAATCACGAACTCGTCGTGAAAGTGCGCGTAGTTACTAAAGACCACAAATTTCTGATCCTGAGTAAAACGGCCATCTCTGACTGGCAAATGACTGGGCCCCTCTAAGGCAAAGCGCGCCTCAAGGTTGGCCGGATCTTCCGTCCACCAGATCACGCCACCATCGGCCAACCGCGTAACCGCCTCCCCGACGAGATCGACTCGCCCTTGATCGCCCAATTCCGAAGAAGGCGCAAAAACACTAGGCTCATGAGCGCGCACGCGCGCGCCTGTATCATCCTCGGAGCCAGGGTCCTCCGTTTCATCAACGGCGATGGCCCCATCCAGGACTGCCGATGAACAAAGTAGGCCATCGCATTCAGCAACCGCCTTTGGCACTAACAAGTCCAACCCCTGATCAAGCAACCGCCCGAGGGTTTCCATCGCCTGATCAGTGAGTCCTAACTCCTGCCGCGCTTGTTGTTGAGGAATTGGTTCGATCACAGTTTCTAACTGCGCACTAACATCTTTTCCCAACAAATCACACAACGCGCGGCGCAAGGCTTCGGCACGCCGCGTAGCCAGCTTCTTAGCTTCTGGATCAGTTACACCTGGGGCTGTAAACGATTGTATTTTTAGAGTGATGAAGCTGCCGCCCCGCAATTTCTCAGCCAATGCGGCAAGGGCACTGCGATACCCAGGCAGAACTTCCGCACTACCCGGTTTGAAGAACATTTCCGCAATCTTTATCTGTAACCGTTGTTCGGGTGGTTGCAGTTCGTCAAATTTCACACCGAAGTCAAAACGGTTCATCAAGCCTTGCGACAGTCTCTTCACCCGTGGGTTTTCTGTCGTAAATCGTGTTGTTTTAGGCAATGTCGCTCGATCAACCTTGACGATGTAGTTCCGACCGCGCTCCACGAACCCTCCGTCGACACTGGCAATGTGATAACGACCAAACGCATCTGTTTCTATCAACAACCCTTCGACTGTTGCTAAACGCACCCCCGGCAGGCCAGGCTCATTCAAACCTCTGTTGGTGACCGCTATCCTCAACTCATATCCGCGGGACGTTTCCTCTTGGAAAACGTCGACCGACAAATCTTGACTCGTTAGTCCCCCGCGCTTCTTGCCGGTATGTTTCGTCTCGATCTGACCATCGCGCCAAGTAAGTGAGGTTCCTTCTGAAGATTCGAGAGAGAGCTGAGATAGGGTTACGACCTCAGGGTATATTGCCTTGATCACGGCAACGTTCGCTTGCGAATCGTCACTCAGCCCGTACCTTCCCGGTAAGCGCTCTATCGCGACCGCGCTATCTGTAAACACGGTCTCACTAGACTTTTGCTTGAGTGACGTCAGTCTGAGCAACAACTTCTCGGGTGGCACATCCCCGCCGACATCGAGCGTAACTCGAATGTCCGTCGCTACCGCGTTGTCTTGCCAGCCATCTTCATCACGGTCATGCCAGACTTTGCCAATTACAGTTGTTTGTTCAAAATCGGGGTCTGCCACCAAGACAATCCGCGCGTCATCCGTATTGCCAATCTGCGCAGGCCCCACATACGGCGTCGCCGTATTGATGTACTCACCATGCGCTAGCCCAACTCCTGCCCGTAGTACGTAGCGCAAGGTAACTCGTTCACCTGAGGCGAGTGTTAACCCACCAAATCTAACTGGACGCGTTCCTGTTACCACCAGCTCGTCTGATGCGTCACTCACAACGGCAGAGCCATCGACGTAACTAAAGCCAGGGGGCAGGGAGTCCACTACCGATATACCCGGCAACAAAACTGGACTCAGGTTTTCGAGAGTAAGTGTGTACGAAACAAGCCCGCCAATGCTGGTCGTTCGTTGATCAACATCCTTAACTAGTCGAACACTGAAGCCACCAACGCCGACTGGATCCAAAGCAATATGATTGAACACAACATCAGGATCCCCAGCCTCCAGCACAAAGTTCACGTAATACGTCGTAGATTCATTCAAGGTTGGTGCAGTGGCACTGTCGCCGACACGTACAGGATTACCGAGTCCTGTCGGATCGAACGGATCACCTTCTGGTGGTAACAAGGCAGACAAACCTGGGTTAAATCCGCTTGGGGAAGTAAATACAATCGTGAATGTATCACCGGAAGCACATGCTGGATCGGCATCAGTAACGACATCAAAGCGGTACATGCCATCGGGAGCTGAGACCTGATTCTGTTGATTCGGCAATAGACAAATTTCAGGCAACGGCGAACCGCCGCCATTCAAAAGAGTCGCTGTGACCCCTTCTATCGGCGTTCTATCAACACTGTTATAGAAAACACCTGATGGATCGATTGGCATGTTCTGATCGATCAGATTGGCTTCGGGCGCCAGCGTAATGTCGGCGATGACACCAAATGTCGTTCCCGAGTCCGGGTGCACTAGCACCACCGAGTAGTCAGATCCTGGGATTAGATCGGGAATGTTGTAACTGCCATCTGGCGCGACCGCACCTTCGGCAATCAATTGACCATCTCGCTCTACACGGATCACCCACCCGTCCAACGGCGCTTCGCCCGCATCAAAAGCATCATCCGTATCCGCGTCTAACCAAGCATTACCTTCGATCGACGCATAGCCAAGCACGACCCCTGTGTCAGTCCGATCCGCGACACCGCCAGTACTTGTTAACCGATCTGTGTAGGTAGCAGTCACTGTATCGTCCAATTGCGTATTCAACTCACCGTCATCATCTACGCCAGCTGTGGCCCCGAACGTCGTGGTTAAAGTAGCCGTGAACACGCCAGTATCTGGACCTGTTTCCACAACCGTGATCACCTCTCGTTCGCCAGTCATATCGTTGGTGACTATGACGGTAAAGGACTCCACCACCCCGGCGGCAAAATTCTCATCAGGATCCGTGACCGTCACGACAAGATCTTCGCCCGGGGCACTTTCATCCGAGATGTCGACAATTCCATCCGTACCAGTCGGAAACTCTATGGGTGTGGGGCTAGCGTTATCTGTGGGATCACCGTTCCCGTCCGGATCGGGATCAGCCCCGGCAACGGAATCGTCATTTACGTTTGGTGTGCCGGGTGTCAGATTCGCCGGACTTTCACCTGTAACCTGAGCAACGTTGCTAAACGGACCGGGATTGTCATCAGGGCGAAAGGTGAGATCGAATGTCACTGTAGCTGACCCACCAACTGCCAACGTTTCACTAGCATCGGTAAGCTCGACGTCAGCAACCCCGTCGAAGCCAGGGTTGATTGCAGTAAGGTCTCCCGTAATCGCGAGGTTCGCTACCGACTCCAGGATCGCAGGACTTATCTGCGTGACAACATCGTCTGTAATGAGGATATTCGAAACATCCACATCGCCCAGATTCTCGACGACAAGCGCCACTGTAGTCGTAAAGGTACCGTCTAGATTTGCCGTCGCAAGCGGTGCTGATTTTGCAATCCCAACATGGGCATTTTCCGTAAAAGTAACCGGTGTGACACCAGCGTCATCGGTTGGGTCTGAGTTGCCATTGGCATCGGGCACAAGCCCATCGATTGAGTCATCCGCAACACCGACACCACTGGGCGTGTTTCCCGCCGCCGACGCCGTATTGTAATATGGTCCAAGATTGACGCCGGGGTCAATTCGCAACTCGAGTTCAACAGCCGTCGTGGACCCTCTTGTTAAAGTGTCGCTGCCGCTAAGTAATCCCTGGTTCGGTGCGATCCCGGTAAAACTGCCACTCGCGGTTAGCCCCACACTCGTTACGCCCAGTACCTGGAAACTGACGGCGCCGGAGAAAGCGGTAGCAATGTCATCAGTTACCTGGACCGACTCTATATCCACGTCACCAGTATTCGTTAGATTGACAACATAGGTCAGGTCATATGTTCCGTCGCCGTTGCTCGTGGGGACGCTTTGCACTGCTTTGGAAATGCCAAGTACAGGGCTTTCTACAAATGTGACGATGGTCGGGTCACTATCGTTCGTGGGATCACCATCTCCATTCTCGTCGACGTCGGTGCCGTCGTCAGAAGTGTCATTCACGGTCACAGCGCCAGGAGATTGAGCGCTGGTTAACGCACCATTGCTGTAAGGACCGAGGGTTGCACCTGCAGCAACGGTAACCGTGACGTCGATTGTACCGCTCCCGCCGAACAGCAGTGGGTCGGTACCCGCCAGTAGGTTGAGACCGCTATAAGGGAAGACGACGGTGAAATCCGGGCTCGTGATCGCGTCCACCGTATAGCCCGTGGCTGCGGCGAAGACCGCGGTGAAATCTTCCGTCACCTGCAAGTTTGTTAAATCAATGTCACCGGTGTTTTCAACGAGCAACCTGTAGGTCAATGTATACGTACCGTCACCATTGTTGAGGTTGGTAACAACGGTCTTTGCTAAGCCAATTTCTGGGACCTCAGCAAAAGAAACTGGCGTGGGATCCGAATCATCTGTGGGGTCACCATTACCGTTGTCGTCAGGAACGACGCCATTGTCTGAAGTGTCGTTTGCGGTGACATCGGAAGGCGTGTCACCAGACGTTGTAGCGCTGTTCGCATACGGCCCTAGGTTTGCTCCCGGGGTGACTGTGACGTCGATCTGAACTGTACCTGTCGAACCAGCCGTTAATATGTTCCCAGCTGCCAGCAGCGTCGGCGTGCCACCAGGCAAGCCGTCGTAGCCAACATCGACGACAAAGTCCGTGCTGGCGATGCTATCAACCGTGAAGCCTGTGACGCCAAAGGTCGCGGTAAGATCGTCGGTGATCTGCAAGTCATCGAGCAGGGTGTCCCCAGAGTTCTCCAAGGTGAACAGGTATGAAAAGGTATACGTGCCATCAGCATTGTTCACGGGCGCAGTCGGCACTGATTTGGCCAAGCCAATCTCAGGGGCTTCCGCGAATGTGACGTCGACAGCGTCAGAGTCGTTAGCGGCAACCGTACTCCGGTCGGATTCTGAAGTGACATTCGCAGTGTTTGTATAGGGTCCCAACACGAGGGCTGGTGTCACAGTGACATCTATCTCGATACTGCCGTTCTCACCTACACCCAGCGTACTACTAGATGCATCCAGCAAGTCGATCGTTGCCGGTGCACCGGTAAAACTCACGTCTTCCGTCAAAGTCCCCGAATCACTGGTAACTCGCACGTCGTCAAGTGTGTAGTTACCCGCTCCGAAGGTCGTATCAAAGTCATCTTGGACGGCGATGTCTTCAAGACCCACATCCCCTGAATTGGCCAAACCAAGGGTGTAGGTCAGCGTATAAGTCCCGTCGCCGTTGTTGGCTGGACCCGCGCTGATCGTCTTAGTGACGTCCAAGGTTGGGTTCTCCGCGATGGTCGCTAAAGCGAGCGAGACCTCGGTTCGATAGTCGTTAAGGTTAGCGGTACTAGTGATCGGTGCGTTACCAGAGCCGGAGGCGATGTCCGAATCATCACGTATACCAGTACCTGCACTACCCGTATCCGAAGACGCATAGACTGCCTCATCGATCCCTGCCAACGCGGCACCTGGCAGGATGGAGGACAGCAACTCAGTATCGAACTCTATAAGCAGAGAAGCACTGGCATCGATTTGTAACAATGTAGTGAACGTAATCGTATCGTTCGGATTATTGGTTGTGGAGAGCGTAATGTCCCCCAGGGAAACTGGCGTCGTCGTACCATTGAGAAACACGTTGCCCGTTAAGGTCAGACTCAACCCTGTCATAGTTTCGAGGCCAACCGGTAACACGAGCTGCCAGCCTCCGCCGGAATCACTGCCGATCTGCATCGCTGTACTCGTTCCAGAATTCCCAAGGGTGATATCCCAGGAGACATTCGGGGTGGTATCCACCCTATTGTCGGTAGGGTTCGGTGCCGCAACGGCGGAGATGGTCAACTGGGGTTCGGCAACCTCGGCAAATACTGAGGTAGAAGTCTGACCAGTCGCGTTGACCGAGAGCTCAAAGCTGTTCTCGAGACTGACACCGGCCTGATTACCCACCTCATTTAGTACAATCGCATCGAACTCTATGACGACGAATTCCTCGTCAGCATCCATGTCGGTATTGGTGAGGTCACCAAGATCCCACACGGGATCTGTACCTGAACCAAACGGGCCGCCCGACGGGGCCAATATACAGCTTGGGGTGATGCCACTAATCGTGGACTCATCACCTGTTTGGTTCGCAGTGCCGCCTCCACATGCAATCGCTGGAGATGCAGTGATCGATCCAGCACCATCAAAAACAAACGCGACTCGGCCGGTACCCGCTACGTACTCGAGTCCAGGAGGTAAAAAATCGGTGACTTCAAAGTCCGGCGCACTCCCCTCAGGCACGCGCATTTGTAAGCGGTAGGTCAGGGTTTCGCCGATCGTCACCAGGCGAGGATCTAACGAACTGTCAGCGCTACCTTCTGGTGTGTGCGTAAGGCTTGTAGAGACGATTGTTTTGACAATGCTTAAAGCATCTATAGTCAAAGAACTTTGACCTTGCGAGTTGTAACTCCCCTCAGCCCCAGGTGCAGAGCCGGTAGGGTTGATCGCCGTGCCAGAACCAGGCAATGAGCTGTAATCCATATCCACCGTGTTGGTAATCACCTGCCCCGGCAGAACAGATCCATCTGTACTCGCTTGATACCGGACCTCACAAACATCACCTGGTGCCAACTCATCAAACGTAATCGTGATCCCAGCACCAGCGGGATCAGCATCATCCACAGTCAGGGAACTAATCGTACACGTATCCGTTCCTGGCACTGCTGGCGGCGCTGGTCCAGTCACACTTGCAAGCACATAGGTGAGCCCAGGTTGAATCACATCGTTGAACGTCACATCGTATGCAGCAACCTCGTCGCCAGTACTCGTGCTGTGTTCAAACAATACCGAGTATCCAACGGTGTCATTCGCGTCAGCCATGTTTGGTGTCACCGTCTTGGTGACTTGGACATCTGGTTCTAATTGTTCGGCATAAACTCGCGGTGACGTTGAAATACCGTTATCACTGACTATTCGAAAACGATTATCAAACTGTGTGCCTGCGACTTGATCACCTACAACTCTTGCGTTTATCTCAAGCACCACAAGCTCTTCGTTGGCATCGTCTTCCGAGTTTGTCACATCACCAAGACTAAACACCGGGTCTGACCCTGACCCGCTACCACCACTGCTTGGTGCGATGACACAATCGAGACCAAGCGTAGAGAAATCTGTACTTTCGTTACCAACCCGATCCGGTGTACCGCTTGAACAAGTTAGTCCAGTCGCGCTCAAATCTGATCCAGAATCACTAACAAGGCCCACCAGAGTCTGCGCACCAGCGACATACTCGAACCCGTCCGGCAGAAGATCCGTCAGCTGCGCGCCGTTAACTACACCTTGGGGTAGATATCCCCACATGCGATAGCGAGTAATTTCTCCCGTAACAACCGGGCGCGGATCACCACTACTATCAACCGTGGCTTCACTTGTATGAGCCTCTGAAGTCGCAACAATTTCTTTGTACGACTCGGTTTGACGTGTCGATATAGAGGCGCTGTTCTCAACTATCGGAAAGGCTGTTGCGCCTGGTTGCCCCGCCCAAGTGGCACCTGCGGTATTGTCAATCGACGCATTGTTCTCTGCCGTTGCGGCCAAGTCACAGCTTATTGGCAAAGTGACCGAATCACCCGGATCGAGGGCGGTTGGGGTTGTGCCTGTGAAACTCGAAAAGGTATAGCCCGCCGCGAACAGATCGCCACTACCACTACCGCCTACAACCGCGCCTAGGCTACAACTCGTTAGATCAGTTGGTAGCGTGTCGGTGACAACAACATCGTACGCTTCTGCGCTGCCATCGTTGGTCACCACAATGTTAAAAGAGACACTGTCGCCAGCTTCTAACCCGGCGTCTGCAGAAGTCGCCGTCTTTGCAACCGAAAGACTGGGTTGCTGTAACGTCAAGTTCGCAATGTTTAGGCCAGATCCGCCATCAACAACCGAGTTATCTGTAATTGCTTGCAACACGTTAGAAAGCACTAGTCCATCTGCAAACGGTTCGTCTGAGACTGTCATCACGACGTCAACTTCGATCACTTGCGAGCTTGCGCTCGAGAGGTCTGGCCAATCTATGGTCAGACGATTTTCCGGTCCATCCACCGTTATCGCTGTCGGATCAACACCCACAGTGTCTCCCGCCGTTAAGCTGATGCTCGAATTGCTAGAGAGAGGCAAGGTGGTGTCGATGCCAATGACGCCGTCGTCCACATCGAAAATAGGAAGCGGGAAAAAATCGTTGAACTGAATCCCTTGTACGTCTCCCGAGGGGATCTCTAAACGGAGGCGCCAGGTTACTGTTTCACCAGGCTGAGCGGTTGCTGAGCCGATGATCGCTTTGCTACTCGTAACGTCAGGTATAGTGATTGTCTCTTGCGAGTCGTCGGTACAATTTGACGCACCGGTCACGATGTCATATTCGCCAACCACATTATTAGTCAGAGCATCACGTGCTCTTACTGGTTCACCAGCCAGAACCCCGTCGTACGTCTGATCGATTGTTGCTGTGTAAGTAATCGACCCACTGGATGCAGGCGTTAGATTCCCCGTTACGGCAACAACGTCATACACGACCGTAGTCTGACCGGTACTAGGGGAATCGTTTGTTATCGTCGGGGAGATCGCAACCGGTCCACCTCCGTAGGTAACCGTCGGGGTATTCACAAACGAAAGTCCATCTGGCAAGACGTCAGTCAGTTCCAAGCGGTCAATACCTGCAACGAACTGCGACACCTGGAAATCTATCGTGTACGTAATCGTACTACCAGGAAAGCCTCCGCCACTCGCGCTCTTCCTAATCGTTACGTGCTTTGCTGTATTAATCGCTCCTTGTGTGCTGCAAGAATTCTCATCTAACGTATCCACAATGTAGACCGGAAACGTAGCCCTGATGTCTTGGTCAGCCCCTATGGTCCCACCACCGGCATCGCACAACAGATCCAACGTCCCGCCTGGTGTTAGCGTGGAAGGCTCACTTGTAGCGCGGCAGTTCGTGTAGGTGCCAAAGAATGCAACAGGACCTACGTATTGAACATTCGCAGGAAGCACGATCGGCAGTGAAATCTACTGGCGTAACTGTTTTGTTTGATGCGATATCCGCAAAGACATCGATGTTCCACACCCAGGCTGGTCCCGGGGGGTTTTCCATTTCAGCGGTGACATCTGAAATCGAGTATCGAATGACCATGGGCGTAAAATCAAAGCCTGTTCGCGTACCAAAAGTCGGCCCGTTCGTCCCAACCGCTGTATCCCCAAACTCGTAGACAGGCACTATCTCAAAGGCGCCAGACTGCAGAACGTCAATCACAGCATTGGTATCAACGTCCATGCACAGAGTCATGTCTAAGCTAGGCTGACCTGCCACAACAGAACCAATCGGATATCGAACGACGTTTAGCTCCCCGCCAGTTGGACCGGTGACGGTTTGGCCGGAAATCGGATCGATGAGCTGGTTACTTGGCAGCGCAAAGGTGCCTACACTAATCGGTGTCAAACCGAGGCCAAGAAAATCTGCACTGGACAAAGTGAAATCGGGCTGGGTGATGATCTGATGGTAAGGTCCAAACCCAGGCGTACCGCTATTAGTAAGCCCCGCGTCAAAACAGAACGCCTCACCGACAAAGTCACTCGTCGGTGGCGATGCGCTAAGCGTCGGGGTATCCGCGATTACCGCGCTGGATAAACTAACCGTTAACAATATTGTGCAAGCAAACTGCCTGCACACTGATTTTGACAACATGCTTCTACTTTCCAGGCCCAAATTTCAGCCGCGCGCGCGTAAGCCGCCACACGGTGCGGGCACTAGTTAGAAGTGTAGTAAGGAATCAGGGAAGTTCTGGGCCATAGCGCGCTGCAGAAAGGTGCTAATCCACCGATGTTTCAAGGATCGCTTCGCCATGTTTGGCGACAATATCGGCACGCTTCTCGTCCAACCGCGCATAACGGCAATAGTTCTGATCTTCAATGTCGAATCGAGGTTCAGCGTCGATTACCACCTGTTCGCACACACCTACAGCAACAAAATAATTCTTAACATCATTCGGCAAAGTTTTAGGCATGTGTGCATACGCTTGTTCCATGCGTTCGGAAAAGTTCTGGTGCTCCGTAAAGCAATCAGCGGCTCCCGTTTCCCACCTTGTTGGCGTCTGGTCTTCGTACAAACAAGCCGAAAATAGAGGTACAGCATCCGGAGCGTGTTCTTTGGCATCGTGCAAACTGGTCGTGAAGTACAACGCCAAGTCTTGATAGTTCGGGTTCTGGTTCGGATGTTGCATCGACATAAATTCCAATGCCTGCAACCGTTGCTCCTCCGTGAGCGACTCATGACGAGTGTATATCCAATAGATTGCGTCACCTCGTTCGGGTTGGTAGGCCATACGCCCGTGCAGGAAGTCTGCCCCCACCCGATCGTTGCCTGACAACGCAAATATGATGTATCCAATCGCGGGGGCTGCCAAAACGCCTAGCACTCGAGCACGATCGAGATCACCACGACGATCAAATTGCGTCCACGCCCAGGCGACGAATGCATCGGATGCTATGAAAAGACCCATATAGTTCTTATGCATTCGAAACGCACTCGCTTCCATATCCGTCGTTAGCGCCAGAAACAAGCGTTCGAGATTGATTAACATCAATACGCCGACCAGAGTTGCCGACAACAGGACGGTTCGCAAGACTGCTGCTGTGGCATCCGGCGATTTACGATAGGTATTCAGCAGGGCCAGTGCGACAACCATGCTCGGCACATGCAAAATACCGCCGGTAATTGGCGCGGGTACAATTAGGTCGCTGAATGCGGAACCACCCCCCCCAAATACCACGCCACCCAAAAAGTTCCGCAAGTATCGGTGGCAGGACCCACATCACCAAACCAATGAGTACTAGTCCTCTGGATTTTCCTGTCGCCTCAGTCAATGTGACCCCACGCGCGCTTTGTATCTTAGGAATCCCCTTATAGAAGATATTTTGATAACAATCTCGCTCAGGGGTCACACTTTCACAGGCCCTATATCGCAAAAGAGATTAACCGAAGGGTCTATCTCGGAAACCGCTTAGTGCCTTATAAACTCAAACCCCTACCCTGAGCTGACACAAACCAGCAACGGACCAATCGAATGCACCAATCAAGATATGGGAAGCGCGCAGCGGTCGCACTCGCGTTTGGTTTGTTTCTGATAGTGAGCGCGTGCGACAAACCGTCAACTTACAACCAGGCTGAAGCCAGCCTGCCGGTAACCTACAAGCTCCCAATCAGCATCAACGATGTCATGGTCGCGTTAGTCAATGACGCGGCCGACCCGATTTGGATGGCCGCTTGGCAAGAGCCAAAGACCGACGAAGAGTGGCGCGAACTCGAGCGCAAAGCCTATCAATTACAACTCGCAGGCTCGCTCATCGCACACCCCGGAACAGGAGCACTCGATCATAAGTGGACCGCGAAACCAGGCTGGCAACAGTGGTCCAATCAGCTACATGCCACCGGCGTTGATGCCATCGCGGCTGTCGAGAACAGAGACCTCGCCGCTATCGGAAATATCGGAGATCAACTGGTCGAAGTCTGTGAGGGCTGTCATCGAGACTTCAAACTACCATTCCCAACTGGGGGAAAGTTCGGAGAACTTTCCCCAGTGCCAAGCGAATGAATTTACAAACAATTTCAGAAGCCGGTCAAACGGAGTTCGACAACGCCGCATTAGAAGTGTGATATGAACTAGACCGACGCCGCTGCCACCACAACCCAAGACCGCCGACGAGCAGGAGAGCCAGTGTGCCAGGCTCATCAACTCGTGTTGGATTGATTGTGAGTTCTGCCAAATCTAAGGAAAGGTCCACGCTCCCGCCACTGTCATCCATGGTCATAAAGCTCGCCAATACCGGATCAAAGTTGAAAACCTGCCCCGCATCCAACGTAAAGATGCTACCGAGATCAACAAGACTGGCCAGAGCTGAGTCTAGCGGGGTGACCGCCTCATCAAATAGTGCAGTGAATACAAACTCAACCTCGCCGAGCAAATCAATACCGCCAGCCGTCGCGATAATCCCATCGCTCTGAGCTGTATCGACGGAACCGTCGCTGTTAATCCCCAGTTCCAAAATGATCTTAGAACCAAGATTTAGGACAAATTCCTCGGCAACGATCGTCCCAGGTGAAAAGCCAGGGTCGATCGTTCCACCGTCCGCGATAAGAGTGCCATTGATTGTGCCAATGCCATTGAGCGTGCCGTTGTTATCGACAATAACGTCGCCGTTGACCACACCATCGTTCAGTGTCAACGTTCCTTGAGCACTTCCTAGATCCGCGCCCGCCGTTTCAAAATCGGTATGGCCCACAATAACCCGATCAGCGGTTAGCGAAGACGCCGCGCCATTGATTTCTACTGTAGCATCGTCACCGTTTCTTGGTGCGATAACGAAATCGCCATTGTTGATCGTGACTGAACCGCCATCTTCGATAGTGAGCGTCCCCGTTCCAATGTTCGAGACCGCTGGGATACCGAATTCGGTCTTGCCAACCCGAGCGCCTAGCGCGTTGTCAACAACGATACTAGATCCGTCACCACTGACCCTTACTGTTGCACTTTGAGTGGGCCCTGCTTCGGGTGTCTGACCGATGATCAGTGCTGTGTGCCCGGTTCCCCGAGAATCGGTAATGTTCACACTACCGCCTGACAACACTTCCAAATTTGTGTTTGAAATCACTGGCAGACCGAGGTCGCTCACTACTCTGGTATTGTGAACGTCAAGGCTCGCACCAGAGTTACCGCTAATCAACAACAGCTGAGAATCGACGTTCAAAGTGCCGCCGTCTTGTACACTAACAAAACCGTTGGCGACTCTGGATCCACTCACTTCGTCTAGGCCAGTATTCACGGACAACTCGCTGCCGCCGCCACTGATCAACAGGAGGTTGGACCCGCCAGTAGTCGGTGCACCGACATCCGTTTGGCCAAGATAGAACCCGCCTTCTTCGCCTTCGGCTGCTGTGACGCTCATCACGCCACCGTCGGTGATAATAAGATTACCGCTAGCGCCGTTGCCCTCACCGACGTCCAAAGTTGTTGCTTGGCCCGACGGGGCAGCTACTTCCCATGTAGCATTGTCGATCAACGCCGTCGCTTGAACTTGCCCATCTGTGACTACCCAAGTAGCCGCGCTATCGCCGCTTGCAATGTCAGCTTGTTGAGAACGGACTAGACCGCCATTCTGAATGACGAGCGCATCATCTCCTCTCACTGTATTGCCATCGCCATCGAGTTCAGTAGGCAGTACTGCAAGCGCCGCACCCACAACAAACTCACCGTTATTGTTGGATGCATCAAATTCAGAACCAGCGCCAGTAACTATGACAACAGCATTCGAGGCCCCATTGAAACCCGAAGCGCCTGAGGAGTTTGAACCAATTTTGACATCGCAGTTTGTAGCACCACAGGTGTTGTCAGCAGCCCATCCAACTGTGGCGCCGTCAGAGATCACGAGATCGGATTTACCGCCGAGATCGATGCGACCACCAGAAGGAGTACCCTCACTACCCATTTCGAGCCGGGACCCAACGCCACTCACAGTGACTTCATTGAGTTCCAACGCGTCAGTGATTGGGCCAGAATGACCCGGTGGTAGATCCGTAAGTAGACGGAGCCCTGCATTTAGTTTTGAACCACCATCAACTGTCAGCACAGGCTTTGAGAGCGGCGCAGCGGTGGGCCGCAGGAGCACAAATCCATCGCTGCCGACATCGTAACTGGCGCTCCCAGTGGTGACGGTAGAGTCTGCTTGACCTTGCGGAGTGATCACTGGCCCAGGTGCAACAGTATAAAACTCAGCGGTAGGACCACCTTCTAACATAATTCCAGCCCACGCCACCTGCCAGCATGTGCATAACCCAAAGACCCCAACAACAACAATACGCGTTATTCTAGGCATCGCGACCCCCTTTCAATTCCGTTTTTTTCCGCTACGATTTCCTTGTGCCGTGTGTGTTAGATTGACCGAATGCAAAGTCCTCATCGCGATAGTCAATCATTGGCACCGTTGGTGCTTAGTTTGATTCTTAGGTGACGAATTGCGACTAGAAAAAAATAGATGGCACTTAATCTGCACAATCGTGTTTATGGTTTGGCCAGCGTTGGTACAAAGTGAAAGTACCTACGCAGTCGTGGGTTCTCATGCGGACAAGACGATCGGTGAATTCGGACAGCGAGTTCAATTCTCCCAGGAACCTGTAGCTGGTTGGACGCCTTTAGAAGCGCATACCAAGCTACTCGACGCACCCTTCTATACGAGCGATGAGCTCAATTTCGGGTATCAGGAGCGGCCCCACTGGTTGAAGTTTGAGTTCCACAATCCATCTCCCGAGACTCGTCGCTGGGTACTGATGACCATGCGGACATCATTGGAATTGTTGGAGATCTACCGAGTTGATCATGATCGAATACAACTCCTTTTCGATAATGCAGATACCCAACAAAGAGTTGATGCTTATGAGCGACACTTCGGTTTGGCAGCCGATATCGTCATGCCCCCAAATGCGAGAACGGAAATTCTCCTTCGATTTAGGGCTTCGGCGTCGGGCTGGTTACCGATGGTCCTCGTTCCTGAAACTCTGACAACATCGGTCCTTGTAGGGCGCGTTTTCCTTTCGTTGTTCTGCGCAGCCGCAGTTATCACCTTGCTGGCGGCGAACTTCCTCTACTTTTTGTTCACGCGTCGCGCTGTCTTCGGTTGGTACTGTTTGGCGAGTCTCGGCATATTGCTCGGCGGCGCGCATTTGCAAGGTGCCACGACTTTGCTTTTCTTTGGCGAGAACCCTGCTGATGGTCGGATCTTTGGTTCGTTAGCCATGGTCACTTCGACTGTCTTTCTAATGGTGTTTGCAGGAAAGTTCCTACGAATGCCAGATGGACTGTGGCCGCCATTTGGACGCATCTATCAGGCTCTAATCTGGGTTGGCAGCTCTTATATTGCGTTTTTACTATCGCTGCGTTTTGCGACTGCAGTGAATCCCGATCCGTACGTGGTGTTTGGCTGGGGATTCTCGATCTTTGTCTTGTTTTTTTTACCTGCTCACGCCCTCTGGGCTTATCGAAACGGTCAGAGTTCAGCCTGGCCCTTACTGTTGTCCTGGTTTCTCTATTTAACCTTCACCGCGGCAACGGTCCTTTCCACCGCAGGTTTGATTGAACCAATCTCTGCACATTGGCTACTCCTAGGTCCAACGGTTGTACTCGAAACCGCGCTAATGACACTGGCCTTGGCGTTGCAAGTCAGAACAGACGATGTAGAGCGTTTGAAGCTGCGAGATGACCGCGAGCGTGCACTGGATGAACTAGCGAACAATGCCCGCATGGTACTAGCAATCGGTCACGATAGTCGGAACATGTTAGCCGGTATCGAGCTCTTAGGACGCGAGCTTGAGCGGAGTGGGACTTCCGACTCGAGCGTCAGCAAGCAGATAACCACTCTCTCCTCGACTGTCGCCAATATGCTGTCCTTACTAATTGACGAAAGTCGTTCAGGTACGCTTGAGAGTCCAGCCGAGGCAATTGAGGAAATCGAGTTGGAGCAACTCTTCAGCGCAATTCTTATTCTTGCTCAAGCCAAGCTTCAAGCTAGCGGCACACAACTCGAGTTTCGTTCGCAGGTCACCGTGTTTGCAGCTGATCGAACTATTTTACTGCGCACGTTGTTGAATTTGGTCGACAACGCCATTAAATATGGCACTGGTAACCGAATACTCGTCGCCGTCCGTGAACGCCATGACGCGATTTTGTTCGAAGTTTGGAATACCGGCTCTGGTTTAAGTGCGACCGACATAAAGGGGTTGCTCAAGACGGTAAACCACGGGCGTGGGTTCATCCGCTCTGATCAATCAGGAATTGGTAGCGGACTTAGTGTTGTCGTCAAACTCCTGAACAAGTCCAACGGCATCCTGTATGGCAGCAGCGACTCCGATGGCGCAACAGTCTTTGGTGTTCGTATACCTCACGTCGACCTATCAGCCATACGTCGTCTAAGCATATCGGTCCTAGGTCCCGACAGCGATGTTAAGGTGGTCTCAGGGCTACTCGAGGAATTGAAGGTTGAATACACAGATCATCCCGACGCAGACATTCACATATTGATTGCTGACCAATCGATGCCGGAACTGGCTCCAAAGAGGCAGCGAAGACTCATAGCAACCTACGATCGAGGCAGGGAATTTCGCCGTACATGGCAAAAGGATGCGGACGTCTTTGTCTACCTACCGGCGATGCACGATTCTCTACTGCGCGCATTGTCCAGTGCAGGAACCAGTTAGTGTCCGCCGTACATAAAAAGCTAAGCATTCTTGTTTTAGAAGACCATGCGTTAGTCGGGCAAGGCATTGTCCGAGAGTTAGAGTCAATGGCGCACGTGGATACGGTCGTAACGCTAATCGATGCCTCACAGTACGTTGAAGAGCACGCTATCGACATCCTCATCATCGACCTCTGGATGCCGGATGGAGACGGCTTGGATTGGTACTCAGACAGCGCGCAAAAGACACCGACAATTCTTCTGTCCGGGCAGCTAAATCTTGCCGAGATTCAAAGAGCGCAACAACTCGGTGTCCGGCATATTGTCAGTAAGTCTTCAGCCGCAAGTGAGTTAAGAACATGTGTCGAAAGTATCCTCGCCGGTGAGCCGTCCTATTATTCAGACGATCTAAAAGCGATGGCTGAATCACTTGAACAAGGGAATCAACTTTCTGAAAACGCGATCGCAGTACTTCGCGGGCTTCAAGAGGGTCTCGCCAACAAACAAATCGCGAAGAAACTGGAGATTAGTGAAGCTACGGTTTCTTTCCATCTCGGACAGCTAAAGAAGATCCTAAAAGCACGAACAAATCGTGAGCTGGTATTCAAGGCAAGTCGCTTAGATCTCACGAAGTAACGGCATAGAGCATAGCTCGCCGAGGCAATTCGTAAACTATTTCGATTCGAAAGTCAGTCAAAGGGAACTTTGGACTCCGCCTCCAATCCGCATTTGACTGGCGCTCAGAATGGGTAAGTTGAACGGCAGCTTCCGACCCATTTTGACCGTTCGCTATTCGAGCTGAATCCACTAACCTACCCTTTTTGCCATCGGACACCACATGGAAACGAGCAAGATTGGCCACTGGCTTCAAGTTGGGGCAAATATTGGAATTTTGGCTGGTTTGATAATGGTTGGCTTACAGATTAATCAAGCTAGTTATCTCGTTCGTAATCAACTAGTCAGCGATCAGGCGTCAGATCGCATGTCTACTATGGAAAATATGCTGGGAGAGAATCCCGCCGAGATATTCGCGAAAGCCGTTACCACACCAGACCAACTTACAGATGCCGAGCTTGTGGTAATGGATTCTTGGATGACGAGAGAGATCATATATGCGAGACGAGTCCGGCAACTTGTAGATTCCAATATCTACCCATCGGAGGCTTGGGAAAATCATCGAGGTGTAATTGACTATGCGTTCGGATCGAAATTTGGACGTAAGTGGTGGGAAGTATCTCGAAGTCAGTTCGTAGAGAGCGATCCGAGGGTGGTCGAACTGGTGGACTCTGTGATCGAAAATCTTCCGAATGATGACGATTGGAAGGATTACCTTGCAGAAATTCAGAGTGCTCTTCACGAAGAGTGAATGAAGGCTATTGGCCGAAACCGACTGAAAAATGTCTACGGATTTTAGTCGAGGAGGAAGACCGCGTATCTGTGGTTTGCGACGACTATGAGTTGTTTGACTGGATGGACGACCTATTCGCCGAAGAGCACGATCTTGATGATGTGGTTTTCTACAGCTCTTCATCCGGGGCGAAGAGCGAGTACCGAATCACTTTTCCACCTTCCGTAGATTTGGGACTCGTCAGGGAAATTATTAGCGGGCTCGATGAGTTGAAATCGAGCGGGTGTATCTGCTGAACAATACCTATGATTGAGGCGTTTAGTCCGTAGTTGGCCGCAAGCTGGCGTAGTTATCCCAAACCAAGCGTCCGCTTTGGAGCGAGTTACTCAATTGTTACCCAGGATTGTTACCCAAAATCGTAAGCGTTTGATTTGATTGGTAGCTAGGGGGAGACTTGAACTCCCGACCTCAGGATTATGAATCCTGCGCTCTAACCAGCTGAGCTACCTAGCCATCGTGGATTCCGCATTGGACGCGGGGGGCGCATTTTCCTCAGCTCTGTACTGTGTGTCAATCGGCTGGTACCGCGAAAACCATCGTTAGTTTTAGACCCACCACAGCAATACCTATCGTTGATCAGCCTCTCTAGTCAGGCACCTAGCAATCGCCACTAGTCCTATGTCGCCTTCTGTGCACCCCCTACATAAGGGGTTATGCCTATGTCACTTCATGAATATCGTAGCACTGCTAGTTCATGCTCAGTGCATGACAAGGCAAACAACCGCCAATCCTGACTAATTGGAACGAAACATGAACAACGAAATGAAACCTTTTGGCTTAGCAAGAAAACCCCTCGTACATTCAATGGCTGTCCTAGGTCTTTGCGGAATCAGTGCAAGTACTCACGCCGCAGAATGGGACGTCAAATTCGGTGGTTACTACAACGCAATTGCCGCGTATGCCTCCTCTGATCCAGCCGATGTTTCAGGCACTGACTTTGACGGCGTCGACGTGAACACTGACGGAGAGGTGTTTTTTCTTCCGTCCATCACGCTCGACAATGGGATTAAAATTAGCGCAAACATTCAGCTCGAAGCCGAAAGTGGTGGTAGCGGTGACCGCATCGATGAGGCTTTCATTCACGTAAATGGTTCGTTTGGCACCGTCGAGGTGGGTAGCACCAACTCAGCGGGATACAAAATGCACTATGGTGCTCCGGACCTCGCGCTCCTCAGCGGCGATGATCCAAGTTCCATTGCATACGTGAGTGAATACATTCCGTTTGATGGCAGCATCTCAGATGGCGCCACCTCTGCCAGATACGGGGACGACGTATTTCGTGCCACGCTGGGCAGCACCCATCTTGAGACCAACGCGAACAACGACGCGCAACGCATCACGTACTTCACACCACGCTTCGCCGGATTCCAACTCGGTGTGTCCTACGCGCGAGATGGTGATGAGGATAATCGAGTACGCGACTGTAACTTCGGCGACTGCAAATATTTTGATGTCGCTGCCAACTACGTCCAATCGTTCGGCGACATTGACCTCGGCGTTTCGGGGCGCTGGGGTATTGCAGAAAGTGGCGAGACTTTTGGCAACCCAGCAACCGGCGACGATCCGACGGTGACCGGCTTTGGCATCAACCTCGGGTTCGCGGGGGTAACTGTTGGCGGATCTTGGGCCGAACAGAATGACAGTGGTGCCAGCGATGGCGAAGCCTACGATGTAGGCGTCAGCTACGATAGTGGTCCCTGGCAATATTCGTTTACCTACTTCGAAGGCGAAAACGTAGACAACGAACATGCATTTGTCAGCGACCAGCACGACGAAGAACTTTCGGCGTTTCTCATTAGTGCCAACTATCAAATTCACGAGAACATAAAGTTAAACCTCTTTGGCGCGTATCTCGATTTCGATGAAGATATCGGCGATGCAGGTGTTGGCTCGCGTGGCAATGGTTTGGATGGTTTCGTCATCGGGACCGGGATCGGCCTCAGTTTCTAGACTCTCTCCAACGGTCTTACGGGGGGCAGTAGCCCCCCTTTTTTATGCACCATGCAGTTCTTTCTTGGTTCGATACCGAGCCACAGCGGAGCTTCTCAGAAACGCCATGTCATATGTGTTTAGCGTCTTGTAAAAGGCTTCCAATGCTCTCAATACATCCCGACGTTTCGCTTTACCCCGCATAGTCGCACGCTTAAGGATTTCCGCGATCGATCTTTCTCCATCCGTGTGCTTTAACGCCGCAGCGAGTGCTTCGCTGGGTTCCAAATCAATCGAATTGTTTTCGTGCGAGAACGAGACTTTTGGCTCGCGGAGGTTCTCAACGATCAAACGATGAAACCTCGAGTAAATCGAAGTGTCGTTGCTCAGCGTCAACGAAATGACTTTATCGAGCCCAAATTCGGGTTCTGCACAACGATTCTTGTGCGCATAAAGGGTGTGCGTCTTTAAAGTACCACTCACAAGTTCAGCGACGGACATTTGCTCAGTTGGATCTAACGTCGCGATCTGCGTTTCGAGATCTTCAGATTGCAGATAGCGGCCTGGATCATAAAGCCATGAATCCACCAGTTTGCTCAGCATCAAACCATGATCGCCCAGAAGTCCGATGAGCTCCGCTATCGTGTAAGCGCGATCCTGCTCATGCAGCAACAGGTCATATATCCCAGCGTCCCCCAACCGATGATCACCGAAAAGTTCGCTACCGCGCTTGAACCAGTTTGTATCGGGTAGCTGCGACAATACGCTCTTGGCATTAGAGACCTTCTTTTCTTGGTCGGCGTCTTTGTTGAGATGACGCAGGAGGTTTTGCAGTTGATACACGCCAGTTCGCGCATATTGCCCATATACCATCAATCCAAGAACGCCATCGTCTTTTAAGAGTGAAGTTATGGATGCTAGTCCCATTGACGGATCTGGAAGGTGGTGGAGGACCCCCGTGCAATTTATATAGTCGAAGGTGCCAATCTCACTCGAATTCAAGTTCAGGAGATTGGCCTGGCGCCACTCAATGTTGGTCAATCCGCGGACTTGAGCACGCTCTTTTGCGACATCGATCGATTGTTGACTGATGTCGACGTGAACTACTTTATTGCTCGTAGACTTAAGTTGTTCCGCCAAAAAGATCGTACTGTCACCGGTGCCACCGCCCGCTACTAGAACAGTAAATTCATCTTCAAAATCTCGTGCTCCGCCAAAGCCATAGTGATTCAACATGTCAAAACAATCCAAAGCGGGCGTTAAAAGCCTGTGCTGCTCATCAGCTGGATCGCGTGGTGGATAGGGAAAGTTTTCGTAGTGGTCTCTGGTAGTGTCGATTTGATTCGCCTCGCTAAACGTCCAGGAGAAGCCTACTGGCCAGACTCCATTCATCATCGTACGGCAGCTCAGACGTGTTCACACTCCCCTGTTTTAGGGGCTCACGAACTAAGCCAATCCGAGACTCGCGTCCCACCAAGTGAAGGGGTATAACCAGCTCTCCAAAGGCGAACCAGCTTCAATGCATTTAAAACGACTGTACTTAAGCGTTTTACTGACAACAGGATTTCTCATGTTGTCTGGATGCTATGCCGTTGAAACCAAGCAGGGTGAAGTTCAATTTAAGAGCGTGGAACCCCAACTTCTCCAAACAGGGGAAGTACGCTTCATACCCGATAGTTCAAAAAAGTGGTATCCGCTCGACGGACCCTTACTGTTTAAAGCAGATCAGTATGGGACATATAGCGGCGCAATCATCCGTTACGTACTTCCCGGTCGTAGTGAGTTAGTTGCGGAACCCGCAATCCTCTTGTGGCGGTACAGCATGAACGCGACCCTTTCATTGAATGGCGACATTGTTAGTGAAGCGGGTCAGATGCACCCGCCCTCTCGCAACCTTCACCTTCCACAGCTAGCACGACTTCACGGGGCAGCCTTGAATGAAACCCAGAACCTATTGGAGGTCGAGATCTCTGTCGTCCCCGGCTATGGTTACTTACTGCCGCCAGCCTATGGCGAATTTGCGCAACTTAAAGACCTGTACGAGCAACGCTATTTCAACCAAATCGTGTTGAATCAGATCATATTCGGGTTTTCGGTTTTTCTTGGGCTGCTTGGCTTTTTACTTTGGTCCTTTGATACCCGCAACCGAACCTATCTCTATTTCGCATTAGCGTCTCTGGTTTGGTCTGTCTACAGCATCAATCCGTTCATCCAAGACATTCCAGGAAGTACCCACAACTGGCTATGGATACTGCACACGAGCATTGATCTTTTCGCGTTGTTTCTCGTGCTTTTTGTGCATCGACATTTCGAGCTTTCGCGTATCCGACTGGAGCAGATCCTCATCCTTTATGTGTGCATCGCATCAGCCATCTATGCTTTTGTGCCGATGGTCAATTTCGCAAGACTAAGCACCGTCGTTCATCTTGGGGCTTTGCTTTCATTGGCTTACTGCTTCGTAACAACTACACACCTGGCAATTCGACAGGATCGGAAGGATGCAATTCCATATGTCATCAGTATTGGTCTCTTCATCGGCTTAGGGGTACATGACGCCCTACTTAATACAGGTGGGATTGAAACCCTTTGGCTCAATTCCTTTTTTATGTTGAACCTGGGTGCGCCAGTCTTACTTCTCGCTGCGCTGACTCAACTGATGTGGCAATTGCGTCGAACCAATATCCATCGCGAACGCAGTCTCAGAAAAGCGACCACGGAGCTTGAAGAAAGTTACTCAGCCCAAAGAGGACTCGAGCATCAGCAAGCTGCGAATGAAGAGCGCGCACGGATATACAGAGATCTGCATGATGACGTCGGCGCCAAACTTCTAGACCTTGTGTATCTGGCCAAAGACGATGGTTACGCGCAGATTGCCCGGGACGCTTTAGGTGACATACGATCAATGGTCTCAATGCAAAATCACCCAAGCCTGTCACTTTCCGACTGGTGCACCCAAGCCAAAATGCAAACCGAGGTGAGGCTAGAAAAATATCCAACGGAATTAATCTGGGGAATTACGGATGATGCAGCTATGTTGTCTGGCGAGCAGCAATATCATCTCACACGGTGTCTACGTGAACTTGTTACAAACGTGCTAAAGCACGCCAAGGCAAGCGTCCTCACTATCTCAGTGTCGGTTATCGAGCACGACTTGCTGATTCAAGTCGCGGACGATGGTCTGGGTACAGCTCCTTCGCGCTCTGGCGGATCCGGTCTCCAAGGCATACAACGTCGCGTAGCAGAGCTAGGCGGGACCGTACAGTTCCCCGACTCGGCTAGAAATGGATTCGTGGTCGAATTATCGCTGCCGTTGACAACTACCGTCGATCCCTGATTTAGGGGGTTTTTACCGAGCACCGCGGCTTTAGAATGAAATCACTATAAGAGGTTAAAAATAGATGATTCAATTGCAGAAGTGCGCGCTCATCGAAGACCACGTGAATGCGTACACATGGATGGAAGACGCACTACAAAGCGCTTTCCCCCAAGTTGAGATTATAGGTGCACGATCTATTGAGGAGGCACAAACCGTTCTATCCTCGTCCCCAGACCTTGCGATCTTGGATTTGGGCTTGCCGGACGGTGATGGCACATCTTTGATCGAACCCCTCGTCGCAACCGGCGCTGAAGTCGTCATTGCGACGATATTCGGTGACGACGAACATTTGTTCCAAGCGCTCAAAGCCGGTCCTCGCGGGTACATTCTCAAAGATCATCCAAAAGAAGAACTGGTCTCAATGCTAAAGGGGATACTCGATGGCCACCCACCGTTGTCACCTAGCATTGCTAGACGAGTCCTGGAACACTTCACCGCACCCAAGAAGCATGTAGAAGAACACGACAATCTAACAACACGAGAACGTGACGTTCTCACGCTACTAGCCAAGGGTTACACCGTTCGCAACGTATCTGAATTGTTAGAAATCTCCTACCACACTGCCGCGGGTTATGCTAAATCCGTATACCAAAAGTTAAACGTCTCCTCCCGTGCGGAAGCAACAATGGAAGCAACCCGCCGGGGGTATGTTTCATAGCCGATTAGCCAAGTACTGTGCCGTAGCAGCCGCGGCTCGACCCTGCATGCTTTCAGCCGCGACGCCTAGGCATTCGTAGAGCGCCTGGAAGCGCTGCTCATGGGCATCGAACAAAGGGTCGTGCAGTTCTGAGAGGCGGCACGCTATCTCGTGTTGATCAAGGGCTACTAGATTGCTCTCTATTAGAGGAAACACGTTAGCCTCCTCAAATTTCATATGCTCGAGCTGAGCCTCGACATAGGCTCGCAGGGTGTCGCCTATTGCGTCGACATCAATCGAATCGGTACCAACACTCTGTAGAAGATCTGAGGTCGCTCGCTCCAAGAAATCATGCTGGCTCCGAACCCGTGCCAAATCTACTCCGAACTCTGGAGACGGTTGTTCACCAAGTGCGGTAAAAACCAACTCTTCAGTCGGGTGGTGAACAAGATGTGGGTACTCACCCAGGTAGTCCAAGAGGCAGTACAGTCGATCTTCTGCGGTAGTGCTGCCATCAGAGACATCGTCCAACGCTTCCAATGTTGCGCCTAACACGCGTCTCAACCTTTTGTGGTCTAGTTTCAGTCGGTCAATAATTTCCGTCATGAGTACCCGATTTCTCGCTTCAAATTCGACCACCTTAGGAGGGCCTTTCCTCCCTCGCCATTAGGGGATCCCCGTAACGACATCTCGACGTCGTTCGTGTTCCATCACTGTGCAATTTTAGTGAGGGGTAGGAAACTGAGTAACGATGCTCTCGACAGCTGGCAAGTTTTTGATCTTCATCAACTCATAGATGCACGACAAGAGTCGAACGTCAGCTTCCAGGAGTTTCTATATGTGGAGACGGTGCACTGTGGTTTGTACCACCTCAAAAAGGGTTCCAAAGATATGCAAACCCCACATGACGAGGATGAGATGTATTACGTTATAAGGGGTCGTGCCAAATTACACGTCGGTGGTACGGAGCAAAGTGTAAATCCGGGTACCCTGCTCTACATCAAGGCTGCCGAAGAACACTCCTTTTTTGAGATAGAGGAAGACATGACGCTGCTAGTTGTTTTCGTATAGATCTATCGCGGCGCGCATCAGTCCTTCAGGAATGACCACCACCACGTTGGATTTCAAACTCACCACCACTACCAAGACTATCAATCTCATACTCGAGTACTCCGCGCACAAACGGTGCCCCACCCTCTTCCTTCAAGGTTTGGACCAGCGAGACAAGTAGTGCCTCCTGCGCTTCCGTGCAACCGATGCCGTCCGCGTTCGCTGCTTGATTGAGCTGATCGATGGTCACTTTGGCGAGACTATATTTCGACACGTAAAACTCCGTAGTTTAGAAATACTTGGCGACGAGTCCTCTAACCATTTACTACTGGCGCCAGGGTATCCGGTCCCTCGCCGCCAGCTTGGGTACATAGGAATCCTGTCACCAGGCCAAAAACACCACCATTGAGTACAAACCAAAAAGGCGACACATTCTGGTGAAAGATCCCATCCAATATCGTCGACATCTGCTCATGCGCAAAGAACGCGAGGACAAAGTTCATCCATGCGCCAACGAACGTAGATCGGAACCACCACGGTAAAGGCAGGTTCAAGATTGGATGCCAATTAAAGACTCCGAACACCGCTATGAACGCGCCGATGGTTGGGTACCAACAGAGAATTCCGAGACGGGTCATCATCGAAATTTCTTCGCTGATGAAGGGCGCGACACTAAAGCCAACGATTCCAATGACAAAACCGATCGCCTTTCCCACCGCGATGCGGGTAAGGAGAGACGGTTTACCAAACGGTGACAAATCCATATCGAACCCAGCGTCTGAAAATACGCTTGTATTCAAACGCTTCCGAACTCATCCCACTATCCGTAATTTCCGAAGGTTTGACGGAGTCGGTTAGAGGGACTTACGCTTCGCTGATACGCATGCGCATATAGGTAATGCCTGGAGTAAGCGCCCAACACCATGCGAGGAGTGTCGCCTCGTCCGCTTCGGGATCAAGCGCCTTAACTGTTCCAATGAGTGCCTCTAACCAATCGTCAAACATCTCGGCTGAGACGTTGATCCCTTTGTGAAAAGTCGCGAGTCGCTCTAGCTCTGCGGAGGGATAATTCGCAACATAGTACGACACCAAATGAAAAAGCGAGTGCTTGAGCATGGCGATTTGCCTCGCCATATCGGTGTCGGTAAAAAGCGCACCGATCGCAGAAACCTCCAAAAAACGTCGATAAAACTCAGCAAAAAAGGGATCCGCCGTCTCATCAATCGAAACGTTCGGCCCAAAAAGCCTGCCATAGCTATCTTCAAACTTTGGATTGGCCAACGACATGTCACCCAATCTACTCCGCCAAGCCTAGTTTTCAACTGTGGAAATCACCGACTCAACATGTTGTCTGATCGGCATGAAGACTTCGAGATACCGAGTTAAGTCTTCATCCACCAGAGAATCAGCGTGATACACCTCCAATATAGGACCTTCGTCAAAATCCATACCTCTGAGTCCAGCCACTTGGACTGCGATCTGAGAATAAGCGTTCGACAGATTTGCAAATGATCCCGTGTACAAGGTAACGGCCCACATTCTTGCCGGAAGTATCAAGTCGGCTGATTCGATTTGCGCGATAAGCAACCCAACATCAAACCGATGCTCGACTTCTGGGGTAGTAGCCGGATTGTCCCAGCCCAGGCCAACGAGCGCGCCATGCGCAATCCCCTGCTCGTCGCACTCATATTGCAGGACCTGCCAGTGTTCCGATCCGACCTGTTCGTACGCACCAAGGAGGCGATGGGTTTTCAGGTGCAGATCTTTGGTTCGCTGCACGCGCGTCTTTGATATCTGCCAGCTGCCATAGCTCTGTGCCTCGTCATCTCTCTTTGGTGGAAATCCAGTCGAGAGCAACGTCCCAGAGGCTCGATAGTCGCGGGGTGAGAGCTGGTACTGACGCCGAAAGGCGCGCGTGAATGACTCATGATGGTTGTAGCCGTGGCTCAGAGCCACATCGAGCACTGAATCGACTTTCATCAGCAGTGAGTTTGCTGCTTTTTGCAATCGGACGCGTTCGAGATATTTAGTCGGACTCTCACCAACGTGTTTTTTGAATTCCCTCTGTAGATGAAACCGTGAAACACCTGCCCAAGCAGACAGCGCATCTAGCGTCAGCTCATCTTCCTGTTGGGCGAGAATAACTTGTTTGATCGCGTCGAGTTTACGCGGCTCCATCAGCAGCTTGCGTCTTGTCTGGCCGCGTACCCCAGTACGCACCGCCAATTTTTAGAATCCCGGAAATTATCGAAAATGGGAGAACGTAACTAAAGTTCTCATCGAGTGTCGACAAAACCGCGACCTCCATTATCAAGTTGGCAATCACAACGCCTGCTGCGACGGCAGCTGCATTCGCGACCTGACGACATAATGATCGCCCCATCAAAAAAAACACCGGCAAAGCAGTTGCCACCGCTACGAATGGCGAAGCCATCTGAGCATACTGCTCGTAGAACGCTTGATCGCCAGAAGAATTGATAGCCACTGAATAGATGAAGACCCAGAGGTAGGCTGCGCCAATCATTAACGCCATTGTCGCAACAAACCAGAACAAGCCCCACGCCAAACTTTTCATCCCGCTCATATCTGTCCTCCTAATTTGAGGATTTATTATGGTATTCGCGGGATATCATATCTTGACGATTGTTGCTGTGGTACATCGACATGCCTGAGGTACCATAGGACAGCACAAGGAGGAGCCTACCTTATGTTTCGAAATACTATTGCCGCCCTAGCGTTTTTGTTCACCGCCACCTTAGCGAGCGTTAGTAGCGCGGAAATCAGCACCTTTGAATCTTTGATTGATTCACAAGGTTATCCGCTCGACGATCCTCTATATGAAGAGATCCGTGGTTGGGTTGAGCAAGAGCACCGAGGTTTGAACCTCTTTCGCTCAAAAGAGTATGAAACGGCATACCCCTTACTTGCAGGTGTGGCGAAACACGGATTCAAACGAGCGCAGCACAGTCTGGCTGTTATGCACGCGAATGGTTACGGCGTCGATAAGAATGTCCTCGTTGGCGTTGCGTTACTCGGTCTTGCTGCCGAAAGCGGCGACCCGAAGCTCGAACGCGAATACAAAAAAGGGCTCAAAGCGATCCCTGAAAAGTACCGAGAACTAGTCGGGGAACAGGTCAAGTTTTATGTCGCCCGTTACGGCATGGAAACTCAGGGCATAAGTTGCGAGCGAATAGAACGAACCGGTTCCAATTTGAAGCAATTGCTCTGTCTCAAGAGACCAGGGGATTATCAAACTTTCGACTGGGCGCCATAAAAGAGTGTCATAACTTAGATGGAGCACCTCTCCCTCGGGGACACCATCGTCTTTCTTGTCGCTGCAGGACTGGTGGTCCCCGTATTCAAATCGCTGCGGTTGAGCCCTGTACTCGGCTTCATAACAGTCGGGATATTCGTAGGTCCATATGGCTTGGTTAGCCTAACAGGCAACACCACCGTGTTGGACTACCTACTAATTACCGATCGTGAGGGCGTTCGCGCTCTTGCAGAACTCGGCGTCATCTTCTTGCTCTTCCTCATCGGCTTAGATCTCTCGTTCAACCGTCTTTGGGGGATGCGCAAACTAGTCCTAGGCATGGGCAACGTTCAAATTCTTGTGACTGCGCTTGTCATCGGGTCGATTGCCTATGCCTGGGGTAACTCGCTAGAAGCGGCGATCATCCTCGGCGGCTGTTTGGCCCTTTCATCTACCGCGATCGTACTTCAGTTGCTTGTCGATCAAGGCAGGTTTAGCAGCCCAGCAGGGCATGCTAGCTTCGCAATTCTGCTCGCTCAAGATTTGGCAGTTGTACCGTTGCTTTTTTTGGTCGGCTCTTTTGTCAATACAGCTGCGACATCCACCGGCACAGACGCGAGTATCGCCATTGCGCGCGCGCTTATCACAATGGTCATCATCTACGCGGTGGGTCGCACCCTGCTCCGACCGCTGTTCCGATTCGTTGGACAACTAAATACGCCTGAACTGTTTATGGCAACCACGCTACTCGTCGTCATAGCGACTGCAAGCATTACGCACCAGGTTGGGCTATCTGCTGCGCTCGGCGCGTTCCTCGCGGGTTTGCTGCTCTCCGAGAGCGAGTATCGGCACGACATCGAACTCTATATAGAACCATTCAAAGGTCTTCTGCTCGGTCTGTTTTTCATCTCTGTGGCTATGGATATAGACCTCAGTAAAATCGCTGCAAACCCGGTCTGGATACTCTTATCGGTCATTGGCCTGATCGGAATTAAGGCGACGGTGACCACGTTGTCGGCTCGGCTTTTCGGGTTTAGCTGGCAGCACGCTACTGAGACAGGCATTTTGCTTGGCCAAGGTGGCGAGTTCGCGTTTGTCGTCATCGGACTCGCACTGTCTTTTGCACTCCTTCCCAGCGACACGGCGCAGTTCATGCTCATTGTCGTCAGCGCGACAATGTTCGTGACACCGCTACTCGCTGCTGCATCGGGTCGTGTAGCAAAGTGGGTAGGCAAGTTCGCTGGAGAGGGTTCTGTGGTAAATCTCGGGGATGTACCGTCAGAACAAATCGAAGATCACGTCATCCTCATCGGCTTTGGTCGTACCGGGCAACTATTGAGTCATATGCTCAATCAGCACATGGTGCCTTTTATCACCATCGATCGGAATCCTGACCTGACTAATGGTGATGCCGAGACGAGCGTCCATATCGGCGATGCGGCTCGTATTCAGACCCTGCAAAAGTTCCAAATCGATAAAGCACAAGCGCTCGTGATCTGTATCAACGAGGCTGACACCGTAAAGCACATCATTGCATCCGCCCGTCGCTTGGAACCTGACATCCCCATATTGGTTCGAACCCGAGACGAACACCAAGCACAAGATCTACTGCAGAGTGGCGCATCAGTGGTCGTGCCAGAAGTGCTTGAATCAGGTCTACAACTGGCCGGAGCCCTGCTTGCTCAACTGGATGTCCCAAAACACGCGGCTGGGGATATCGTCGCGCAACTACGCGAGCAAGCGCAGAGTAAGATTTCTTAACCGAAAGATAGGTCGTGTGGCGAAGGGCTAGTCGTCTGTTTCTGACAAAGCCCTTAAGATGCCAACGAGATTAGCATCTCGTCGTTCGGCGAGCTCTTCGGTGGAGTCAGTTCCCGCTTGGTCGTCAGACTGTGTAGCTATCTTCTCGATAAACGCTGCGTCCATATTCGGGACATCAGTAAGCTTCGACCAAGGCCACTGCAAGGCGGGTCCGAACTGCGCCAAAAAGTGGCGCATCCCTTGCTCGCCTCCACCCAGTCGGTAGGTCTCAAACAGCCCCATTTGCGCCCATCTGAGTCCAAAACCGTTTTTTATCGCCGCATCCACCTCCTCGGTGGTGGCAACGTCATCGTGAATCAACCAAAGCGCTTCGCGCCAAACCGCCTCAAGTAGTCGATCCGCAATATGCCCATCAATTTCCCGTCGTACGTGTAACGGTTTCATCTCTAAGTCGCGCAATATGCTCTTCACATCTGCTAAAAGCTCCGGCGCTACGGTTGGATGTGGAACGACCTCTACCAAGGGAATCAAGTAAACAGGGTTGAATGGGTGGCAGACGAAAAATCGCTCTGCTGACCCTAAACCTTCGCCGAGAACTGACGGCTTGAATCCTGACGTCGAACTACATATAGGAACCACTTGCTCGGTTAGCGCATCGATCTCGGAGAGAATCTTGAGCTTTAACTCCACGCTCTCTGGTAAGGACTCTTGCACCCATTCGGCTGAAAGAAGCGCTTGTGGCATCGTCTCGACGAACGTCAATCTGCCTTCTCGCAACGGTTCGGTGCGCAAATTTCCAACATGTTTGCGAGCCCGCGCGAGCGTCTGCTGTACAGTCGCTTGCGACGTTGGATTTGGATCGTAGATCTGCACATCCCACCCGGACAAAGCGAAACGTGCGACCCAACCAGCACCGATCACCCCGGCGCCTATAACTGCTGCGGTTGTCATAAACGTCCTACTTGCGGGGCATGCGCTTCGTTAGGCCTAACTTCGCACGAACTTCCTGTGCAGTTAATACCTTCGAACCCATTCCTTGGATGAGCTTAACTGCCCGTTCCACCAAATCGGCGTTGGTAGCGAGCTGGCCACGACCGAGAAATAGATTGTCTTCCAAGCCGACTCGAACGTTGCCTCCGGCCAAGACCGCTGCACAAACATACGGTAGCTGATGCGCGCCCAGACTAAAGGCCGACCAGTGCCAACTCGGCGGCACATTGTTCACCATCGCTAATAACGTATTCAAGTCGTCTGGAGCGCCCCATGGTACACCCATGCAAAGCTGGACAAGTACTGGCTCGGGCAAAACACCCTCTTCGACTAACTGTTTGGCAAACCACAAATGCCCAGTATCGAAAGCCTCGATCTCCGTCTGAACGCCAAGCGAAGTAATCGCACTACCCATCGCGCGCAGCATGCCTGGTGTATTGGTCATGACATAATCGGCTTCGGCAAAATTCATCGTGCCACAGTCGAGTGTGCAAATTTCCGGTAGACACTCAGCGATTGGTTGCATCCTCTCACTCGCACCCGCCATATCTGTCCCTCCGCCCGGCGGCAGAGGCTGCTCAACATCGCCTAGAATCAAATCACCACCCATGCCAGTCGTGATGTTTAAAACAACATCTGTCGCACTTGCGCGTATGTATTCTGTCAATTCTCGGTAAAGCAGCGGATCGCGACTTGGGGCACCCGTTTCGGGGTCTCTAACATGGCAATGAACAACTGCAGCACCAGCCTCCGCGGCAGCTATGGCGCTTTCAGCAATCTCTTTTGGTGACCGTGGCACATGCGGACTTCTATCCTGGGTGTTGCCTGATCCGGTAACGGCGCAGGTGATGAACACTTCGTTGTTTATGGCTAGCGGCATGACTTTCGCCTTTTTTAAGAGTTTGACTCAGGATCAACATCGCAGCAACGGCTAGGAAGTCCGGGTCGAAAAGGTATAAGTTATCAGTATGCGTATACAGAATGTTTTGATCGTTATCACTCTGGGGTTGGCAAGTCATACTTGGTCGGCCACGCCGCTGTTCCCTGATGACCCAAGTTCAGCCATAGCACTCTCTGCAACCCTGGAAGTGGATCTTAAAGCGTTGATGAAGGCTGGCGCGGAACTCCCTGGTGTATTCAAATTGCAGACAGCCAGTGGCGCTGATCAATCGTTTGCGGTCAAGGTTTCTCCACGCGGCAAAAGTCGTCAAGAACGATGTAGCTTTTATCCCTTGTGGCTAGATTTTAAGAAATCAGAGCTACCTGACACCGTGCTTGCAGATCAGAACAAACTAAAGCTGGTCACCCACTGCTCGCGGTCCTTCTCCAGCCGCGGCTATGTTGCAGCCGAAATGCTCGTTTATCGCCTACTTAATTTAATGACTGACGCGAGCTTTCGAGTACGCGCGATCAATATGACTTACCAAGACTCGAACACAGGAAAGTCGAGTAGCCATCCAGCTTTCTTCATCGAGCACAAACGAGCGATGGTAGAACGCCTGGGCGCCAGCTTAGTAGACCAGCCAAAATTAAAAGTGCGCGATCTCGATCCAGAAATGTCGGCAAGACTCGCTCTATTCCAGTACTTAGCGGGCAACACTGACTTTTCCATGACCCAAGGACCAGACCCCGAAGAATGCTGTCACAACGCCGTCCCGATTGCATTGACGGACAGTGCAAACACTGGCGTGGTCTCAATACCGTACGATTTCGACGTGACAGGGTTCGTCAACGTTCCCTATGCCGCTCCAGTTCCGAGTCTTGGTATTACCAGACTCACACAACGGCTCTACCGGGGTTACTGCGCGCACAACGAGCACTTGGCTAACGCGATCACCGAATTTCGAACACGCCAAGCAGACATCATCAATATGGTGGAATCTTTCGCCGACCTAGACGGGGTGCGCACCAAGAAACACGTCAAGTTCATCGAAGGGTTTTTCAAAACGGTAGGCAATGAGCGCACACAACAATCTCGTCTTTACAGAAAATGTCGTTGAGCTGTTACACTGGCAACTCAGGCAGTCAGGCTCTTATCCAATCAGCTAGAATTTTTGCCATGCGCGGATGGACGAGATAACCAACACTACTATGCGCGTTCGAACGTCCATAACGGACCGCGAGATTGTAGATTGTGAAATCCTCGATCTCGCTGACCATCCTGTGGTCAAGCATCGCTTTGAAGTCATCTCTTACCGTTTTGTCGTGACAAACGTAGTCATCTTCAGCGGATAAGTTGTACCAGCGCGATATGTTGTTGGGATACCGCTCAACACCATTTTTGCTACTGCCTTGCAGCCGCCCCTGCACACTTCGATCACTCAGCGGTGAGCCCATGGAGACAAAGACAGAAACGCGATCCAGCAGTTCTTTTTCTCTACTAAGTGACCACAATGCATCAAACCCAATCACTGAACCAAGACAGTGACCAATTACTAAGACGTCTTCACCTTCGGCAAGGGAACGCTCAAGGCTTTCCTGCAGGCGGACTCGTACTTGCTCACCCCACGCGCCGCCACTCAAATAGTCGTGCAGCTCGGGTAATTTCTTCTTCACCAGCAGCCCACCCAGACCAACACTCGCACCCGCGTCCATCAGGAATTCTTTGGCTGCACTCTTGCCAGGTAGTGCGTCATAGTTGCGACGTCTAAACTCCCGCGCTTTTTCAAGGTTGACGAGTTCACGCAGCGCTAACCGCCGATTTTCCATATCTAACGATGGATCAAACTCAGGCTCCATGAACGGCTCGAAATTTTCAGCGTAATGAAAGAACTCTGAATCAACATCGGCGAACTTGTCCTTAAGCTTGGACTCGTCTCGTTTGAGGCCCTCGAGCAAAGCGTCACGCCACACTTGATGTAGCTCATCTTCCACAGGCTTAGGACCGCAGCCATGCAACAGTAAGATTTTCTTTTTGCGACCACTCATACCCAACTACAAACCTCCCTCGTAGCGGGTTACCGTACCATGCTTTTTGCCTTCGTCTGCAATGTAGGTGGCGCCACCAAATACGGCCAATCCTTCCGCTTGCGGGTGGGATTTACGATTAGGGAGTTTGCCACCGCGCAAATATTCGCCGCGCGCAGATATGACCAACCACCTTTTTTCCCTGGCCGCCAGAATCAGAAAACCGCCATCGACTGTGGCAAGTGCTGAGGGGTGCAAGTCACCGTTTCTGGTCTCACCCAAACCAAGTGCACTCCACGGCACCGTTAAGTCTTGGCTCTCCAGACGCTCATTGTTTGCAACGTTCCAGACAAATATATTCAGGCTGCCGACTAGTGACTCATCTAGTGGTGTTTTGCAGAGGATGTAGGCCAAGTCATCTTGCAGTTCCAAGCCCTCGATCTCGCAGAGTGCCCCGAGGCCAGTGTCTACTTTGTCAAAGACCTCGTCTTGTGCCTCTATCGAACGTCGATAAAGAAGGCCATCACTGGTTACGACATAGATTGAGTGTGTGTTGGCAGCAATCCCTTCGAAGTCACCTTTGATCGGCTTATCACCAAAAGCACCAATGCGCTCAACCGTTTGGTTGGCAAAAGAAATACGGTAGATGCGTGCCTTTTCGTCTGCGATCGCAATTAAATCGTTACCAAATTGAGCGAGCCCAGAGATTTCTTTGAGTGGTTTTGGTAGACCTATCCTTGTTACACCTTCATCTCCGCCACACCCAAACATGAGTAACAACGGAAGGAGAGCAAACCATCTACTTGAGATCGTTATCGTCACGACCTCGTCCTGTTAGGAACGAGAAAAATGGGGTTGTTAAATCAGAGCCGTAGTTCAACTTCCAGAGCAGCAAGTTCACGTAAACAAACCCAATCGAAACCACATAAGAAATCCCTAAGGCGCCGATACCCGCCCCTAAGCCGACGGCTATCGCGAGAAAGATATATAAGGCATGGGCAGGTTCTTCTAGAGAAAACCGAAATCTAACGGCAGCCACCACCCCCGCCAACGAGAAAGCCAAGGCGAGGCTGTTCTGCACAATCATCGCTATGCCCGCAACAATAACTGGTAACACCATTATCGTTTGCGCAAAGGACCTATCGATCTGTTTGGTTCGCGTAGTGATGAAGTACACCCACGAGACGGGGACCATGATCAACACTGCCCCGGAAATCGCGAGCGCCAATGTCAGCGCTTCTATGTTATCAACAGCAAGCGGCGTGACCATTGTCGTCAGAACTTCTACATCGCTCGCGCCTTCAAGTAGATTCTCTACGCCACCGAAGGGTAGATACATCGCATAAGAGGGAAACGCCCGGACAAACCCTTCGACGAGTAGCCACAACAGCACGAAGTACACGGTAAGTGTAAACAGAGGATTCAGAACAGGCGTAGATCTACGCATAGACTCGCAACCGCGCAATAGCTTTTACTAGATAATACGGGTTCACTCGTTGCTTGCCCACTGCAGGATCTTGTCCCTCCGCTTGAGGATTGCTTTGATCTCTTTCGTGGTTAACAAATCACCCAACAGTTCGGCAAGATTCGTTTCACTCAACTCTAACAAATCGTTACGAAAGCCTGCGGCGGCTAACCGCGGTGGTTTGGAATAGACTGGCAACTTACTCGATGTTGGAAAAGCATTTGCATTCTCCAATGCCCTGATGCGCCAATCGCGTCTATCGTAGGTAAGATTGTCTAGGGTGCGGTCTACTTTGCCGATTAGCGAATCAAAAACTGCTAGTAAATCGAAGTCAGAGCCTGTCTCACAGTGGTTCGGCCGATAGAGATTTTTCTCCTGACGTGTCCTTTCTGACAACAGCCGCGCTTTGACGCGGTGAATCCCCTTATCAACCACCTTGGTTGGCAACACCATGTTCATATCGAGATGTTCCGACAAAAGGAAGGCTGCTCGTGCCTTCTTCGCCGCTTTCTTGCTCATCTCAATAAACTCATACTCACTCTGGAGCTCTGCGTGAGCCCGTGCTCTCCTACCCTCGCGCCCTATCGGCGGGATCACTTCTCCCGTTGGTTTTAGCACTGACAGGACGGTTTCACCCGATTCCGTTCGAATCTCCAAAGCACGTGGCTGGCCCCGATATACAGACGCTAGCATGCCAGTGTCGATAGCAAAGACTTGGTTATCTAGATATCCCTCAATCTCACGGGAGCTTGTTGGCGTGTGGCCCACAACAAGGCGACCAACACCGTGGTAGCTTAAAATGGTTGCCACGCTATTCATTTCTAACAAAGGGTGGCACGCCGTATTACCCCGGTACCACACGAGGCTTTGCGGACCTAGCTCGGATGCAGCCGTCGCTTTCTGCCACGCAATGTGGGTTTCTGGCAGAGCTTCTTGATAGGCACTTGCGTCTAAGAGACTCTGATCGGGACTCAATAGTCCTGACTTTTGCAGGCGGTCACCTTCAAACTCAACGCGACCAAACGCTTGCCAAAACTCACGGTTGAGTTCATTCAACGGCTTTAAACTTTGGCTAGAAAAACCACCATGGCTGAATAGCGTGTCGTTGATCCGGACGACAACGGGCAATGTTCGTAGCCATTTGCCGTAAATTCCAGTTTCAGAAAACGCCTGGCGATGACCCTCTCGGCCACCGACGGCCGCGAGTTCTTCGGCACTCACATCTCTAAGATCTCGCCCTAAGTTCATCAACTCATGGTTACCAACGAGAACATGCACCCGCCCTCCGGCTGCAACCGCCTCGTTCTGCAACCGCATCAGGAGATCCATCACCGCCTTCGATTCCGGTCCCCGATCAAGGAGATCGCCAACGCTAACGAGGTGCGTCTTTCCCGCACGCCAGTGGCCAGCTTGATCAATGATCTGAGTACCCTGCAAAAGTTCAATCAAGCTGGCATAGGCACCATGAACATCGCCGAATGCGACCACACGTGACTCGGTATCGTAGCTCTCGGTCCAGGCGAGGCTCGGTAGTAGGCAGAAAAACAGCAAAAAGAGACGGTTCATGACGACAACATATCCATCGCTTCACGGGATCACAAGGCAGTAATGTCTAGCTAATTTACGAAAACGTATTGAATACCCAACAATCCTCAAGGTCTTCTCAGCCCGGCCGATGAATCGGTTATCCAGTGCTTCGCAACAAGGAAGGTGCATGCACCCTACAGAAGAAACTAGCCCACGTTTTAAACTGGGCCTGCAAGACACATTCCGGATCATTTGGCCGTATGTCCGCCGCAACTTTATGCAGCAGGTACACGGTATTTGGTTCATCGTGACTTATCTGGTCGTGTTCCAGCTACTGGTGCTGCAACTGCCTATCGTTCATGCGGGCATGGTTGCAGCCGGTATCTTTATCGTCGCACTCGGCCTCATGTTCTTTATGGAGGGGCTACGTTTAGGTCTCATGCCCTTTGGCGAGACTATCGGCAGCACGCTTCCAGCAAAAAGTAATATGGCCGTCATTCTACCCTTTGCCTTTCTACTCGGTGCGGGTGCAACATTCGCCGAGCCGGCTATCGCCGTACTCAAAGCTGCAGGCGCTGGAGTTAAGCCGACTGACGCGCCATTGCTTTATTCATTGCTCAACGATTTTTCCACTCAGCTTGTCAGCGCAGTGGGGGTAGGCGTTGGGTGCGCAGTTATGCTCGGCGTGCTCAGATTTTTCTTTGCTTGGCCATTAAAAAACTTAGCCATACCTAGCGTCGGTCTGCTCCTCGCACTCTCAATGTACTTTTCACAGAATCCACTCCTCGCAGACATATTGGGGCTCGCCTGGGATTGTGGCGCCGTCACCACTGGGCCAGTCACCGTACCGCTGGTGCTTGCTCTCGGAATTGGTGTCTGTCGGGTTGTTAGCACGGGCACCGGCGATACTGGACATTCAGGCTTCGGTATCGTTACGTTGGCCTCTCTGTTTCCGATTCTTGCGGTTCTACTTCTGGGCCTCTACCACTACAAGGCTGAAGACTATTACGGTGCAGCCCACTACGAGGGTGAGATCGTCGAAGTGAGTCACGAAGACACCGTCGCAGCACCGAAATTGGATAAGCGCCTCGAACCTATCACGCTGACCGAATACAAACGCTTCAGTGAATCAGGACGCCTTCCCAACGACTATTCACTTGAACTTGTGCATGGAGAACACACTCTCCAAGACGGCAAGATCATCGTCGACAATCCTGAAGTGATCGTCACCAAACTCTACAAGCGCGAGTTTACTTTCACCGGAGAAGAAAACTGGGATCGCAACCTTGGATTTATGGATAGCCTGCAGACCGCAGCCCTCGACGCGTTACGAGCGATTGTGCCACTGTGTTTATTCCTCTACCTCGTTCTTCGAGTCGTCCTGCGCCAAAAACTCGAGCAGGCCGCCGACGTCGGTATCGGCATAGGCTTTGCTTTAGGTGGTATGGCGTTGTTTGGCTTAGGTATCGCTCTAGGTCTCACCCCGCTCGGCAGTCAGTTGGGCGCGAATATCCCCATCAGCTTTGCCGAGATCGTGCCGCTAGGCCTGAACCATGTTGAAGGCCCTTTCTTCGACGGCCACTTGGGTAAGTTCTTGGCGATCGGTTTTGCCTTTTTTCTTGGCTACGGGGCAACTCTCGCAGAACCGGCCCTCCACGCGCTGGGCGATACAGTGGAACGCATTACGGTTGGCGCTTTTCGCAAGCGTTTACTGATGCAATCAGTGGCGTTCGGCGTCGCCGTTGGCATTGCTGCGGGGATCTTTAAGATGGCCTACAACCTGCCTCTCTTCTGGATGCTCCTACCCCCGTACACATTGGTGATCGTGCTCACCTGGATCGCACCTCATACGTTTGTGAATTTCAGCTGGGACAGTGCGGGAGTTACCACGGGCCCGATCACCGTGCCTCTGGTGCTGGCCATGGGTCTTGGCGTCGGATCTAACATTCCAGGGGTATCGGACGGTTTTGGCATTCTTGCGCTCGCATCCGTCGGACCTATCCTGACAGTACTCACCGTTGGGCTATACACACAACACCAAGAACGCAAAAACGCCCGATCTCTCCAAGCCGAGGCTCTCGCCGACGCGTCCATACCAGCAGCAAAGGCAGCCACCAATGTTTCGTAACGATCATACCCTTACGACCGTAACCTCAGTGTTACCCACGCGAACAGCACAAGAAGTGGCTAAACAGATAACGGCCGGACAAGACACCAACGCTCTATCATGGAAAGCGCGTGGTACGTTGTTGCACGATCACTGGCTGAAGAAATTTCTACCAGCCATTAGTCCGGCAAAGACAATGCTGCAGATGGTTGTACCAGATACGGCGGTCGACCCGATCGTAAACAGCGTCATTCAAATAGGTAAGTTAAATTACCAAGCTACTGGCGCTGTATTCAGTACTCCGCATGACCACGCTTTCGTAGGGCCAGAATTTCCCGTCTGGCCTGGCGAAGAAAGCGGTCCAGGCCAAGAACACAAACTCAGCTCAGATCTTTGTCTCATCTTTTGTATCGTTAATCACGCCTTCAGCGAAAAGATGTCAAAGGCGGCGATTAGCGTTGGTGCCCACGGACCCATCGTCTATTACTGCGAAGGTCGTGGTTTGCGAGACCGACTCGGTTGGCTGCGCATCACGAAAGAACACGAAAAAGAAGTTTTGATGGTCATCGCGGATCAAAGCGAAGCAGAAGATATTTTTGATGCCATGTCCAAAGCCGGTGAACTCCATCTGCCTGGACGCGGATTTATGTTCCGGCTCAGTATCGACAAAGGGCTGTTCAACATTCCAAGCCGCGTCGCGCATCACCATTACGATGCATCTATGCAGCAAGTCATCAACGCGATAGACCATCTGCAAGGGCATTCTCATTGGCGAGACCAGTCCGTCTTTGAGGTGGGTGCGCAAGGTCGAGGCACCGGTATCGATTTAGAAAGACCGTTAGTCGAGGCAAAGCCTAAGACGTGTCTAACGACAATTATACGCCGAAGCCAAATGCAAGATATGGTCGATCTCTTACTCGATCATGGTGTACCCGGACTTAGTTTCAGCTTTGCCAGATACATAGATTTCGAAGAAGAAAAACGAATCAACCTTGCCCATGTCACGGAAGAATATGCCGTGATGCGCTCCATCACAGATGAAGATACTTGTGTGAATGTGTGCCAAGAGATTGAAGATCACGCTGAAGGTTTGAATCTCTCAAACTTATGCGTCACCGTGAACTCTGTGGATCGGGTTGCCACATACGTACCAGGGCACATCGACTATCGTTCAGACGACGCTGCCTAGGCGCGAGCTTCAGACTGTTCTAGACCTATTTTAAGTCGCACCAGTTCAGCGAGCGAACGAGCCCCTGTTTTGTGCATCACCTGGCTGCGATGTATCTCAACCGTGCGTTCGCTAATTTCCAGCTCGATCGCAATCACCTTGTTCGCCTGACCCAGACAAACGCGTTCAAATATTTCGGTTTCTCGGGGTGTCAGCTCAGCAACCAACTTCTCGGCTTCGCCACGATCTGCGCTGAGACTGCGACGCTCATCATCCAACGTCAATGCCTCTGCGATTCGGTCCAAGAGTTCCTGATCCCGAAAGGGCTTACGGATAAAGTCGACTGCACCGCGTCGCATAGCATCGACGGCCATGGGAATGTCGCCGTGTCCGGTAATGAAAATAATTGGTATGTTCGCGCTTCGCGTCGCTAACTCGTTCTGCAAATCCAACCCACTCATACCGGGCATTCTGATATCCAGAACTAAGCATCCATTGCGGCCCGCATCGTAAGCCGCTAAAAATTCATCGGCGCTCGCAAATGCTTCATGGGCGATGTCTACAGATTCAAGCAACATACTGATCGAATCACGTACGCTCTCATCATCATCTACCACAAAAACCGTATCTACAGTTTCAACGAGATTATCCATCGGGGGTTTCTCCAGCTGGCAGCGTGAACGAAAAGGTCGCGCCAAAATTACGATTGTTCTCGAACCTTAGGACACCACCGTGGTCTTCCACGATGCTACGACAGATCGAGAGCCCCATGCCCATACCATTCCGTTTAGTGCTATGAAAAGGCGTGAAGAGCTCGTTGGCAACCTCGTCCTTAACACCCGGGCCACAATCTTGAACACTGATACTAGCCGCACCATCTTGCGCCTCGCTAATGACGCGAACCGAACATCCGTGTGCGCATTCGATTTCGAACATCGCATCGATTGCGTTGCGAACAAGATTCAAAGTGACCTGCTGTACTTGGATGGGGTCACAAAAAATATTTGGCAAGGATCTATCCAAATTCAACTCTAGCTCAATGCCGTGTAGTCGGGCATCTCCAGCAGCCAGGCTCTTGATTTCACTCAGCAACCCATTGATATCCACAAATTCTCGATCGCCATCGGCGTGCTGGACAAATCGTTGAATCCGCTCGATGACGGCTCCTGCTCGTAGGGATTGCTCGTTCAGCTTACCTAGGGCATCCAGAATTTTGTCGGCATCCACATCGTCTCGACCCATGAGTCGAATCACGGCTTGCGCATACATTGAGATCGCGGTCAGGGGTTGATTAATTTCGTGCGCAATAGACGCAGTCATTTCACCCATTGTGGTCAAGCGACCCACCTGCGCTACCTTTTCTTTTTGCTCTAGCAATGCATCCGCAGCCGCTTTCTCGGCACTGAGATCGCGGATAATGCCAACGAAAAACAACCCCTCATCGCTACGTATTTCACTGACTGCCAAATAGATCGGGAAAGTCTGACCGCTTTTCTTTACAGCCAAGAGTTCACGACCGACGCCAATTATTTTGGGGTTGTGGGTCCTGATGAAGTCATCAATATATCGTTGATGTCCTGAGTGATGGGGTTCTGGCATCAAACAGATTAACGGCGCGCCGATCAGTTCACTCTCGGTATAGCCAAAGATCTGCAAGGTCGCACTATTGACCGACTGAATTGAACCTTGAGTATCGATAGTAATAATCGCATCAACGACGGCATCGAGAACAGCATCAGCGTTCTCCGCTAACCACTTCTGTCGCTCTAGATCCATTGTGAAATCCGAGAAGGATTCATTGACCTGCCACTGACCACTTCTTCGTGCGTAGCTTAGGGTTTCGTTCATCGCACGCCAAGCTTTTCAATTTTTCATAATCCTGCATTGCTGTATCGGTGCCGTCACTAGTGGAAATCACCTAGTCCTTCAAGGGGCTTCCCCAATGTTGCAAAGCGATGCCCCGGCACAAGATAGACCCATCATTTAAACAACCAGGGGAGACAAATGTCCCTCAGCGAAATCTCACAAATTGAGCCTTCTAGAATAATGACCATCGCCGGGATCGCGCTCGTCGTAGGTGCCGCCGTCGTCATCGTTGGTCTCAATGTCCTTCACTGGACACTGGGCACTTAAACCCGAGCCCGCCATCAAGGAGCATCACTATGACCTCAACGAACATCCTCGTAGCCGCAGAGCCGACTTCTGAAGGCAAGCACATTTGGCAGGTCGCGACTCGCGTCGCTAAACAACGCGGCGCACAACCGCACCTACTGAACATCGTCGAACCTGCAGTAGCTGTCTATGCAGACCTGAACTTTACGCCGTTAGCAGAGTGTGCAACCGACTGGCAGCGTGAGCTGATTGCTGCAAACCGAAAATTCCTCGGTAACGTCGCACCCTGTGCTGATAAAAATCTCACCGTGCTTGAGGGGTACCCATCCCAGGAAATCACCAAGGCGGCAGAGAACCTCGACGCTAATCTGATTGTCATGGGTGTCCACAACCGTCGAGGTTTGAAACGGCTTTTGGGATCCACCACACATGCTGTTCTCAACTCTTCCGGCCGAGATTTACTAGCAGTTCATCCCGATGGCAAACTCAATGGTTACAAGCGTATTGTTGTGGCAGTCGACACAACTGATCTGATCGATACTGTACTCACCCGAGCGGAGGAATTTCTGGAAGGTGCTGAGCTGGTCAAAGTTGTTTCAGTAATCATCCCACTCACGAAGGTCTTTGCAGCCCCCGAGGCAGGACATGGTTTGGATTGGTCATTCGCCGAACTGGCTGAAGACATACGTACGGAAACAAGATCCAAGGTGTCTGCGGCCGTTGAACGGCACGAACTCGACGCCGATGTCATCGATCTTCGCAGCGGCGATCCGCGCGACGAAATAGTTGCAGCTGCAGAAGAATACGATGCCGACCTCATCGTGATTGGTAGCAACAAACGTAACGCCTTGAATCGCCTCCTGCTCGGTTCAACCGCTCGCGGTGTTCTCAACCACACTCCCTGCGACGTTCTCGTCTGCCGTTAGGGTTTTCCTGGCACCCTCACCTCTTTCTCTCCGAAGATGCTCCCGAGGTGAGGGTGCCAGATTTCCAAGTACTCATGTAGAGTCGGGCTATGCGCCCGACATTTCATCCCCAACTCACCCTGGCTCACATAGAAGCGGCTGCACGGCGCATTCAAGGTCACGCAGTCCGCACAGCCCTAATTGAGAACGAAACCCTAAACGAGATGACCGGCGGCCGTGTATTTCTGAAAGCGGAATGCCTACAAAGAACCGGGTCATTCAAATTCCGGGGCGCATACAACAAAGTCGCGCAGATTTCTCAAACGCAGCTCGATCTCGGCGTCGTCGCGTGTTCCTCTGGTAACCACGCCCAAGGTTTGGCGCGCGCCGCTCAGATTTACAAATGCAAAGCCACGATCGTCATGCCACAAGACGCCCCAGCGCTCAAAATCGAGAATACAAAGCGCTACGGAGCCAAAGTCGTCCTTTATGATCGCAACACCGAGTCTCGTGAGGCGATTGCCCAGTCAATTGCAGCGAAAAGTGGGGCTTTGTTCGTACCACCCTATGATGATTTCGACATTATGGCTGGACAGGCACCTGCGGTTTAGAAATCATGCAACAAACGAGCGAACGCTCCATCAAGTTACACGCTGTTCTAACAGCGGCTAGCGGCGGCGGTCTCACTGCTGGGGTCGCTACAGCCGTTCGCGCGACCGATCCGCTGCTCCAAATCTACAGCGTCGAACCGACGGATCACGATGATCATGCGCGTTCTTTCGCCGCTGGGAAAAGCCAAAAAAACGAATCGCCTCCCCCATCCATTTGTGATGCGTTGCTCGCACCTGAACCCGGGGAGCACACTTTTGCGGTTAACCAAGAACTTGTCCATAGCGGTTTAACAGTAACTGACAGTCAGGTGAGAGAAGCGGTTCGTTTTGCTTTTACAGAGCTGGAACTTGTCGTCGAACCTGGCGGTGCGGCAACCCTCGCAGCGGTTCTTAACGAAAAACGCCTACGCGGCAAAAACGTTGCGATCGTTTTGAGTGGGGGCAATATCGACCCTCACGTTTTCAGCGACATAATAACGACCCAATAGTTCAGGAGAACTAGTATGCGCGCTCTTTTAGCTCCTATTGCTCTACTGTTTGCTGCGGCCATGCCATCCCTCGCTTTCAGTGAAGAAGGTGTTGATGGCGCTCGTTTCGAGGCTTATTTAGACGGCTTGGTGAAAGCCCAGTTTCACGATTACAAGCTGGCTGGCATGACTTTCGTTTTGGTTCAAGGAGCGCAGGTTACGCTGGCGAAAGGGTATGGTCTGGCAGACATCGCTTCAAACGAACCGGTCGATCCCAACCGACATCTCTTTCGACCGGGGTCGGTTTCGAAACTATTTACATGGACCGCTGTGATGCAACTGGTCGAGCAAGGACGGCTCGATCTCAACGCTGACGTTGGACAGTACGTTGATCAATTTGAGATCCCGAACGAGTTCAACCAGCCACTGACGCTACGCCACATCATGACCCACGCGCCAGGTTTGGAAGATGCCGCTGCGGGCATACTGTTCAAAGAATCCGCGGATGACTTGATACCTTTGGCTGATTCGCTGGGTGCCAATGTGCCCACCCAAGTCCGGGCACCGGGAACTCACGCCTCCTACTCCAATTGGGCGACCGCCCTTGCGGGCCTCATAGTTGCAAACATTTCCGGCCAATCATTTGAGTCGTACGTGCGCGACCACATCCTCACTCCATTGCAGATGCCAAACGCGACTTTCGATGAACCACTACCCGCGCACCTTGCCCCGAATATGGCGACTGGGTATCTCAATAAACAAGGTACTCTCGCTGCAACCGGTTTTGAGTTTATAAAAAACTTCGGACCTGCAGGTGCGCTATCGGCTGCAAGTGCAGACATGGGCAATTTCATCATCGCCCATCTTAACGACGGTCGATTTCAGCAAACCCAAATTCTCAACCCCGCTACAACACGCCTCATGCATCAAAATCTTTTTTCCCACCACGAGGCCGTTACGGCAATGGCGCATGGCTTTTGGGAAAAGTGGCGGAATGGACAGCGCTTTGTTGGACATGGTGGTGACACAATCGCTTTTCATTCCGAGCTCGTACTCGATCCAGAAAACGACCTTGGCTTCTATTTGTCCTTCAACGCACCGGACGGAGCCCGTGCGCGAGCTGCAATCGTTGACGGTATCATCGACTACTTCTATCCCGAGCCACCGAAACGCTACAGTTTCGACCCCATCGAAGGCAGCGCTGAGCGTATCGCCCAGGTGGTCGGTGCGTATCGCATGAATCGTCGCTCCTATACCAAACTCGAGGGTATCGTCGCTTTAGGCGGAGATATACCCATCACCCCGGCAGGCGAAGGTGCCATATATCTGCCAAGTGCCAATGGCGGCAGTAAATTCTTTGAGGTGGAACCGTTTGTATTTGATCAGGTCGGCGGTCAGCGTCGTTTGGTTTTCACTGCGAATGCAGATGGTCAAATAGCACATCTGCTATTAGCAGCAACGCCTGTCATCGTGGCTGATAAGGTAGGTGCTCTGGAATCCGCGGCAAACCACCAACTGATTCTTGGACTCGCCCTGTTGGCAAGTCTGTTTGTCATCATCAACACAATCCGCAATCGCAAAGATGGCATCACAGGCGTTGCTAGGCGTGGGCGCAGACTCGTTACCAGCGCAGCCGTATCGAATTTGGTGTTTATTGTTGGTCTCGGCGCCATCGTCGCCGGTGTGGACATGCAGCGTGTGGTCTATGACTACCCTCCAGCTGGACTGCCTTTCATTCTAATATTCCCGCTGTTGAGCCTTTTCTTTACTTTGGGCTCGCTGTATTACCTTTGGCCGGTCTGGCAATCCACTGAATGTAGTCGTTGGGCGAGCATACGCTATAGCTTCGTGACCATTCTGTTCGTACTATATCTTGCGATACTGAATTACTGGCACCTGATCGGCTGGAACTACTAGTCGAACCATAAACAAACCGGACTAACCACTGATGCGAATTGCGACCTGGAATATCAACGGCCTCCGCGCGCGTATGGAATTCATGGCCCTATGGCTGAATGACAGAAAGCCAGATGTCGTTGGACTACAAGAGTTGAAGACCCCTACAGAAGAATTCCCCCACGATTTTTTTACAGACCTTGGCTATCACGCGTTGGTGCACGGGCAAAAAAGTTGGAACGGTGTTGCGATCTTAACGAGATCCCCGTGTGAGTCGGTACAAATTGGACTACCGGGCGAGGACGACTGGGGATCGAGGTTGATTACAGCGGATGTCGGCGGCTTAGAATTCACCACAGTTTATTGTCCCAACGGCAAATCCGTTGAGCATGATGACTACCCGAACAAACTCTCCTGGTATGAATCTCTCTGTGCACACTGGTCCTCAGGTGATCACACTAAAAGGGTCCTTTGCGGAGACTTCAATATAGTGCCAGAGGCACTCGATTCATGGCGTGGGGAAAAGGCTGACGGTGATGTGTTCCACACCGTTGCTGAGCGATCTCGTTTTCAAAACCTTTTGACTCTAGGTCTAACCGATTTGCACCGACATTTGCAGCCAGAAGAGCAAGTTTTTTCGTGGTGGGACTACCGAGGCGGCGCATTTCATCGTAAGCAAGGGCTCCGCATCGACTTTATCCTTGGCAACGATTCTGTGCGCGATCTAGTCGATGATGTTGTCATAGACCGCGACTATAGAAAGAAGAAAGACGGCCTCACAGCGTCCGATCATGCCCCCGTTTACGCGGATCTCAGAATCTAGATAACCCTCTTAGATTTCGCGTGAGCTTTGCCGCGTTCGATGGTAAAGTTCGCGCTCCAGAATTTCGCCTCATAGAAATTCCTTTATTTTTCAATAAGTTAGGTTTTCAAAAGAGGTGTGTATCCAGACTTTTTTTGAGAAACGACATGACTGATTTATCGCGCTATCGAAATATCGGCATTTTTGCCCATGTAGACGCTGGCAAGACCACCACTACAGAACGCATTCTGAAGCTAACCGGCAAGATCCATAAGATCGGCGAGGTTCACGATGGAGCGGCCACAACCGACTTCATGGAGCAAGAACAAGAGCGCGGTATCACTATTCAATCCGCTGCAACTTCAGCATTTTGGGACGAACACCGCCTAAATATTATCGACACCCCAGGACACGTCGATTTCACCATCGAAGTTTACCGATCTTTGAAAGTACTCGACGGCGGCGTTGGTGTTTTTTGTGGCTCCGGTGGGGTCGAGCCTCAGTCTGAAACCAATTGGCGCTATGCCAACGAATCAGAAGTGGCACGACTTATCTTCGTCAACAAGCTCGATCGCTTGGGCGCCGATTTCTATCGCGTCATCGAGCAGATCAAAAAAGTACTCGGCGCCGTACCAGTCGTCATGACCCTACCCATAGGCATCGAAGACGACTTTGTTGGCATCGTCGACGTCCTGACACGCAAAGCCTATGTTTGGGACGACTCGGGTGAGCCAGAGAACTTCGAAATCAAACCCATCCCAGAAGACATGGTGGATAGGGTCGAGGAGTTCCGCGAAGCGTTGATCGAAACTGCCGTTGAGCAAGACGATGACGTCATGGAGGCCTATCTTGAAGGCAATGAGCCATCCATCGAAGACCTGAAGCGCTGTATCCGTAAAGGCACAATCGCTATCGATTTTTTCCCAACATTTTGTGGTTCTGCGTTTAAGAACAAAGGGATCCAAAATGTTTTAAACGCGGTCGTTGACTATCTACCGAACCCAACCGAGGTTGAGCCGCAGCCAGAAGTAGACCTGGAAGGTACCGAAACTGGCGGTAGAGCTGTGGTTGATCCCGATGCGCCCTTGCGCGCTCTCGCGTTCAAAATTATGGACGATCGCTACGGCGCACTTACATTTACGCGAATTTACTCCGGAACGCTCAAGAAAGGCGACAACGTCTTGAACACCTTTACCGGTAAAACTGAGCGTATTGGACGTATCGTTGAAATGCACGCTGATGACCGAATTGAGCGAGACAGTGCTCAGGCGGGCGACATTGTCGCCCTCCTCGGAATGAAGAATACGCAGACTGGACACACACTGAGTGATCCAAACAACGTAGCTACACTCGAACCTATGGTGTTCCCTGATCCGGTCATTTCTGTAGCGATCGCACCACGTGATAAAGCCGGTGCCGAAAAGATGGGTATCGCATTGTCGAAAATGATTGCAGAAGATCCTTCTTTCTACGTCGAGACTGACGAAGAATCCGGTGAGACCATCATGAAGGGAATGGGCGAACTCCATCTCGACATTAAAGTCGACATCCTTAAGCGTACCCACGGCATTGACGTTGAAGTTGGTAAACCGCAGGTCGCATACCGTGAAACGATCACTAGACTCGTCGAAGACACCTACACGCACAAAAAACAGACCGGTGGGGCAGGACAGTTCGCCAAGATCGACTACATCGTTGAACCTGGTGAAGTCGGTTCAGGCTACGAGTTCGAGTCAAAGGTATCGGGCGGTAATGTGCCACGCGAATTCTGGCCTGCTGTACAAAAGGCTTTTGGCGTCTCAATGGACGAAGGTACCCTCGCAGGTTTCCCCCTCCTCGACGTCAAGGTGACACTAACAGACGGTGGCTACCACCCAGTCGACTCTTCGGCTATTGCTTACGAGTTAGCTGCGAAAGCGGCGTACAGACAAACGATACCGAAAGCCGGGCCCCAATTACTTGAGCCTGTGATGAAAGTCGACGTTTTCACACCGGACGATCATGTCGGTGACGTTATCGGTGACCTGAACCGTCGACGTGGCATGATTAAGTCACAAGAAGCCGGTGCAACAGGTGTCCGCGTTAAGGCAGACTGCCCACTTGGTGAGATGTTTGGCTACATCGGCGATTTACGCACGATGACGTCTGGTCGCGGACAATTCTCGATGGAATTTTCGCACTACGCACCATGCCCTTCTAATGTTGCCGAAGACGTAATCGCTGAAGTTAAGGAACGCAAAGCTAAAGCCTAAGCACTTCCTGATGAACAAACCCCTGCTGGCAACCTTCGCCAGCAGGGGTTTTTTTTCGTATGCTCTACACAACCGAATAAGTCACTGAAGTAACTATGGCAAATTATGAGAAGGGTAAAGTCGGCAAAGCCATGGCGCTCGCACCTCTTGGCGCAGTGGTGGGATTACTGCCGTTCCTTGTGTTTCTAAACCTGAGCGTTGGCCAGTGGTTGGCAGTGATCGCCTTGAGCATAGTTCTCTCGTACGTGGCCGCACTCATTATTGGGGGTATTGGTTACTTCGTGCTGAAGAAATTAGGCTTTGAAGAGAACAAGTACCTCTATGCCTACGCTGGTACATTGGTTTTGCTGGTCGCGATCGCCTACGCTGACTTCTATGCTTTCGTTTCTTTCGCGCCACCCGTCTTTCTTGCGACAGCTGCCTTTTGTTACTTCCGGGGTAAACCTGTCGGCTGAAGAGCGGTGAGTCGGTGATTCGCCTTAAACGTTAAATCGAAAGTGGACAACGTCCCCGTCAGAAACGACATATTCCTTTCCTTCGAGCCGCCATCGCCCAGCGTCCTTAGAACCTTGCTCACCTTTGAACTCGACGTAGTCTTCATAGCTGATGACTTCGGCGCGAATAAAGCCTTTTTCAAAATCGGTATGTATCACGCCTGCAGCTTGTGGTGCTTTCGCACCGATAGGTACGGTCCACGCACGAACTTCCTTAGGGCCTGCAGTAAAATACTGTTGCAAACCCAACAATCTATAACCCGCACGAATAACGCGATTCAAACCCGGCTCCTCTATACCAAGCGACTCCAAGAATTCTATCCGCTCTTCGTCTTCCAGTTCAGCGACTTCAGCCTCGATTTGATTACTAACCACGACCACTTCCGAGCCTTCTGCCTGGGCAATATCGCTAACAACGTCCACAAGAGGATTATTCTCCAATCCATCCTCAGCCACGTTAGCAATATAAAGAACTGGCTTTGCAGTAATGAAGTGAAACTCACGGATCGCCAATCGATCTTCCTTCGACAGCTCGACTGAGCGGACTGGGTCACCACTTTCTAGCTTGTCTTTGAGCTTGTCTAAAACTGCTAAAAGCGCCAGTGCATCCTTGTCTCCGGAGTTCGCCGTCCGGCGAGTTCTTTCATAAACTTTTTCCAGCGTCTCGAGATCCGCGAGAGCAAGTTCGGTATTTATAATCTCTATGTCATCGCGTGGCGAAACACGCCCAGAGACATGAACAATGTTCTCATCGTCGAAACAACGAACAACATGGGCAATCGCATGCGTCTCGCGAATATGGGCTAGGAACTGATTCCCCAAACCTTCACCTTGAGCTGCACCGGCAACCAGTCCGGCAATGTCGACAAATTCCATCGTTGCCGGGATAACTTTTTCCGGATTCGCGATCGCGGCAAGTTCTGTGAGGCGGCCGTCGGGTACCGGAACAACACCTGTATTGGGATCAATCGTACAGAAAGGGAAATTCTCCGCATCAATACCCGCCTTTGTCAGCGCGTTGAATAGTGTCGACTTACCTACGTTAGGCATGCCGACGATACCGCAGTTAAAACCCACTTAAGTTCCTCACTTCTTGTTGCTACCCGCCATTCCAACGAGCACTTTATGTCTCAGAGTCTACACTTCCGGATTCGCGTGAAGCGCATTCATCGCCGCCTGCCAATCCCCTTTGACCATATTGGCCAAGATGTCACTCGGAATTTGTGTTGCGGCGTCCACAAGAGAACGCTCTGTTTCCGGCATTTTGATCTGCGTTAAATAGGCTGTTACACGAGACCTATCGCCCGGATGGCCTACGCCGATACGCAGCCGATGAAACTCAGCATCGTTGCCACACCCCGCTCGGACACTCTTGATACCATTGTGCCCATTATCGCCACCACCTTTCTTAAGGCGAACAATACCTGGTTCAAAAGCCATCTCATCGTATCCAACCAAGATCGATGCAGTTGTCAATTTGTAGAAACGCTGCACAGCTCCAACAGATTCACCACTCAAGTTCATGAACGTACTAGGTATGAGCAGGCGCACCTCTTGATCGCCGACAAGACCACGGCCAATCGAGCCTTTGAACTTGCTATCTTGGCTGAGAGATATGCCACAGGAGTCAGCCAAGGCTTGCACCCAGACTGCACCAACGTTGTGACGCGTCCGTTCGTATTGCGGGCCAGGGTTACCTAGCCCGACAATAAGCTTAAGTGGCTCCATCGTTCACTCGCCACTCGAGGAGGTTACTCCTCTTCTTCGCCTTTATCTTCGCTGTCACCTTCTGCTGCATCAGCATCATCTGCTGCATCATCGGCACTCGCTTCATCGCCTTCACCCTCATCGTCTTCGGTCTCAACTCTGCGAGTTGTGACACTGACGACGGGAATGTCTCGATCTTCACCGTGCGTAAGCGCGACAATCACGACACCGTCAGGTAACACAAGATCACTCAAGTGAATAGAGGAGCCAGTGTCGACCTCTTCCATATTGATTTCGATGTACTCGGGCAGGTTGGCCGGCAAACAGCTAATCTCAACTTCGGTGAGATTGTGAGTGATCGCACCATTGTTAAGCCGGACCCCAACACACAGATCTTCATTGATGAAGTGTAGTGGGACACTAACCTGCATCTCTTTGTTGGCGCTAATGCGCATGAAATCGATGTGCTGCACATTGCCGCTCGCAGGGTTCCTTTGTAGATCTCGAACAACGGCCTGGCTGGCTTTGCCACCAATCATTACATCAAGAATCTGAGAATAGAACGCTTCTTGCTCCATGGCTTTAGTAAGCTCATTGACTGCAAGCGTAAGGGTAATAGGTGCTTCTTCTGCACCATAGATTATCGCCGGAACTCTGTTTCCAAGTCGTCGTAGGCGGCGGCTCGCACCTTTCCCTACGTCTTCTCGGAGTTCGGCAGTCAGGGTTATATTGTCTGACATACTCGTCTCCTAGTTTAATTGTAATTCACTTCGACCTGCGACCAGTCGAAGCGACTATGCAATCACGCGGTGTTAACGGAACATCGCGCTGATTGATTCTTCGTTGCTGACTCTTCGTATCGATTCAGCTAACAATTGACACATACTGAGCTGTGTAATTTTTTCGCATTCCATAGCCTCTTGGCTAAGCGGAATCGTATCTGTAACAACAATCTCATCCAGCGCGGAGTTCGCGATTCTCTCCACGGCCGGACCCGAAAGAACAGGGTGGGTGATGTAAGCCGCGACCGCTATGGCACCTTCATCCTTCAGAGCTTTCGCTGCGGTACACAAAGTACCTGCGGTGTCGACGATATCATCGACCATGATGCAACTCTTGCCAGCTACATCACCAATCACATTCATCACCTTGGTTTCATTCGCTTGCGGACGTCGTTTGTCGATGATCGCCAGATCTAAGTCGTCTATCTGTTTCGCAATCGCACGCGCCCGAACTACGCCACCTACGTCTGGTGATACAACAATCGGGTTCTCGTAGTGCTTGGTCACGATGTGATCCAACAACACCGGCGACCCATAGACATTGTCTACCGGGATATTGAAAAATCCCTGGATCTGATCCGCATGCAGATCGACCGTTAAAATTCGATCGATGCCAACTGCACCAATCATATCCGCAACAACTTTTGCGCTTATCGCAACCCGCGCTGATCTTGGTCGCCGATCCTGTCGTGCGTAGCCGTAGTACGGAATGACCGCGGTCACGCGCATTGCAGATGCTCGGTGAATTGCATCTGCCATGATCAACAATTCCATTAGGCTATCGTTGGTCGGTGCACACGTCGACTGCAGCAAAAAGACGTCCTGGCCACGGACATTTTCATGAATCTCAACAGTCACCTCGCCATCGCTAAATCGTCCGACGTCCGCACGGCCTAGTGTCACGCGCAGCTCATCAGCGACTTTCACTGAAAGCTCAGGATTCGCTCCACCTGAAAAAAGCATCAAGTTGGCCAAGTCAGATTCCCCTGTTTGCCGTTCATGAGATTTGTTGAAATTGTTCAGTCGTCGTCCAAACTGGCTGGGGTGGCAGGATTCGAACCTGCGCATACCGGGATCAAAACCCGGGGCCTTACCGCTTGGCGACACCCCAATATTGAGAGCGCGCTATTGTCCGTATCCGACCTATACCTGTCAAACAAAGAGTGCAGGAATGCGCGATCGGACGAATTAGGTCGGTAGCCTTTAAAATCAACGGCTTATTGCTCAATTTCGCGGACAAAAACAACGATTCTCTGTGCCTCTCGTTGTGCCTCAATACGTTGTGGTCGACGCGCCTCGCCAAGACCTTGGAACCGACTAAACTCGACGGCCCAACCGCCAACTTCTTGGGTTGGAGACGTTTCGTTGACGTCGGTGCCGAGCAGCCACTGTGGCAGAAAACTCACTGGTATTGACCACCCAAGGTTTTCAAGCATCACTGCCTCTGGATCACCTTGAGCAAGCACCTTGTCACCCTTTGAAACTGTTAGGTTGTTTTTGTCGCCGACAAACTGGGTTCTTCCTTGTCCGAGAGGACCCCAAACCTCCACAGCATAGGTTCGATCAAACTGTCGCCAACTGAAATTCGCAGTGTGCTGATCGTTGCCGGAACGTACGGAGAGCTTACCCAGCGCCACGAAGTCAGGGTCGCGGTCACCGAGGTCAAGTCCTGGTTGCACAGCACAGCCAGACATTGCGCCACTTAACACTAAAATCAGTAAGTAAATGAAATACTTAAGGCCGGTCTCGCGGCCCCAATCTGCTATCATTCGCATGTATTTGCCGACAGTTATTAGCTCGAACGCAGCCTTCAAAAGCGTTGCTCTAACTCTAGGTAGATCAAGCGTAATCAAAGCGTAAAGTGAACAACGTACAAAAGTCATGACCATACTCGCATACGGATTAAACTACCGCACGGCCTCAATAGAGCTCCGTGAGCGGGTTGCGTTCCCAGAGGAGAATATCGCGAGCGCTGTGAGTCAGGTAGTTTCGGAAGTGCGTGGCTTACGCGAGGCTGCCATTCTCTCTACCTGTAACCGCACTGAACTCTACTGTGCCCTGGAGCCTGGCACGGAACCTGAGATTGCCCAATGGCTAAGTGATCATCGCAACATCAGCGCTGATGAGCTAAACGCCGTCACTTACCAACACTGGGATCAGGATGCCGCTAAGCACCAGATACGCGTGGCCTCCGGCTTAGACAGTCAAGTGCTCGGCGAGCCGCAAATACTTGGCCAGGTTAAAACAGCCTACGAGATCGCTCGACAAAGCGGCACTCTCGGACCAGAACTCAATCTCCTTTCACAGGTCATCTTGCGCACAGCGAAAGAAGTCCGCACCCAAACTGAGATCGGCAAAAACCCAATTTCAGTTGCCTACGCTGCCGTTCAACTTGCGCAACAGATCTTCACTGACTTATCGAAGAAGTCGGCACTTCTACTCGGAGCCGGTGAGACGATCGATCTCGTTGCAGAGTACCTTCGCGCACAGGATGTTACCCATATCGGTATCGCCAACCGAACCCTCGCGAACGCCGAAGTTTTGGCCGCCAAATATGGCGCCGAGGCCATGCAACTCACAGACATTTCCTCGCGCCTTGCAGAATTCGATATTGTGATTGCCTCGACTGGCTCAACACTACCCGTCGTTGGCAAGGGTGCAGTCGAAGCGGCGATCAAGCAACGGCGCCGCAAACCCATTTTCATGGTCGATATCGCCGTGCCTCGAGACATCGAGGCAGAAGTTGGCAGCTTACCCGATGTCTACTTGTACTCGATCGATGATCTCACGCAAATTATCGAACAAAACATGCAACAACGTCGCGTCGCAGCCGCCGATGCGGAAACGTTCGTTGTCGACGGCGCTAGTCACTATCAACGCGAGCGTCGAGTACAACTTGGCCAATCCGTACTAACAAGTTTTCGTGATCAAGCACAAACGCTACAAAGTACTGAACTCGAACGCGCTTTGAAAGACTTGGAGAACGGTACACCACCAACAGAAGCTCTAAGTCGACTAAGCCACAATCTCACAAACAAGTTAATTCATGCACCAACGATGGCAATTAGGAACGCAAGTGCCGAGGGCCAAGCAGATCTCTTAGAATACTGCCGCACAATCTTCGGCTTACCGACCGAAGATCACTCGCACACCAAAGACCAAAAACCACCAAAGACGGATAAGCAGTAACTCATGGAACTCAGTCAGTCCATGCTCGCCAAACTGGCGGGTTTAAACGACCGGTACGATGAAGTCTCAGCTCTGCTATCAGACCCGGAAGTCATGGGCGAACGTGAAAAATTCACCGCCCTCTCCAAAGAATATGCAGAACTTGAACCCGTCGTGAAGTGTTATCGCGATGTGGCTAAGCTGGAGGAAAATCTAGCAGAAACTCGCGAAATGCTTGATGGCGAGTCAGATGACGAGATGCGCGAACTCGCACAAGAAGACATCAACGAAACGACCGCCGAGATCAGTAGACTCTCTGAGGACCTAACGGTCCTCTTGCTACCAAAGGATCCAAACGATCACTCCAATGTGTTTTTGGAAATTCGGGCTGGTACCGGCGGCGACGAAGCAGCCATCTTTTCGGGAGATCTCTTTCGGATGTACAACAAGTACGCTGAAACAAAAGGGTGGCGTTTAGAGGTGCTAAACGAGCGCCATGGTGAGCACGGCGGCTTCAAAGAGGTTATCTCACGTATCGAAGGACAGGAAGTCTATAGCCAGCTCAAGTTTGAATCTGGCTCCCATCGCGTGCAACGGGTGCCGGAAACCGAATCCAAGGGACGCGTGCATACTTCTGCCTGCACGGTTGCGATCCTCCCGGAGGTCGACGAGATAGATTCCATCGAAATCGAAAAGAAAGATATCCGCGAAGATACCTTTAGAGCTTCAGGTGCCGGTGGTCAGCACGTCAACAAAACCGATTCAGCTATCCGCCTAACACACCTACCAACCGGTACGGTCGTTGAATGCCAAGACGAACGCTCACAACACAAGAACCGAGCACGAGCGATGTCGCTGTTACAAGCAAAGCTGCTCGATTCCGCACGAACCGCGCAAGAATCAGAACAAGCCGAGAACCGTCGTCTGTTGGTCGGTTCTGGCGATCGTTCGGAGAAAATTCGAACATACAACTTCCCACAAGGCCGTATTACAGATCATCGTATAAATCTCACTCTGTATAAACTCGATGAAGTAATCCATGGTGACCTAGACTCCGTCGTCCAGCCCTTGATCCAGGAACACCACGCCGACCAGCTGAAGAGTCTCGGTAACGACGGATGATTTCCGTTGGGAGATGGCTGGCGACCTGTCAAATTGACCGTCGTGATGCAGAAATACTTCTCGGCGAGTCCCTGGGTATCTCGCGCAGCAAAATAGTCACCGAGCCAGAGGCGCTAATATCGCCGACCAACGAGTCGAACCTCAATGCACTCGCAAAATCAGTCCAATCCGGTTTACCCATTGCCTACGCTATCGGTCACTGGGAGTTCTGGGGACTTACCTTAAAGCTCAATGACGCGACGTTGATTCCCCGTCCCGACACTGAATTACTCGTTGAACTCGGCCTTGATCGAACGCCTACTTCCGCTTCCGTCCTCGAGCTCGGTACTGGATCCGGTGCAATCGCAATCGCGCTGACCAAAACACGCCCTGACATACGCCTCACCGCAACCGATCTGGCGCCAAGTGCGATAGTAATCGCAAAAGAAAACGCCGATCACCATAGTGTCCACATCCAGTTTAAACAAACGAGCTGGTTCGACGGACTCAACGACGTCTGGGATGTCATCATCAGCAACCCTCCCTATGTCGCCATGAATGATCCGCATCTGGCCGGGCTCAGCCATGAACCAGTTACGGCCCTCGTCTCCGGCCCAGAAGGTTTAGATGACCTTCGCCACATCATCGCAGAAGCCCCAGCTCACCTAAGTCAGGTGGGTCAACTGTTCCTCGAGCATGGTTACGACCAGGGCTCTGCAGTGCGTAAGTTATTTATCGAAGCGGGTTTCCAAAAGATCGAAACTCACACCGATCTCGGTAACAATGAGCGGGTGACGACAGGCCAAATTCAATGAACGACGACGAGTTACTGCGCTATAGCCGACAAATCATGTTGCCCGACTTCGATGTGGCAGACCAGGAGCAACTCATCAGTGCTACCGCCCTGATCATCGGGCTCGGCGGTCTCGGCTCTCCGGCATCTCTGTACTTGGCATCAGCCGGTATCGGCCACCTAATTTTATGTGACGACGATGAGGTCGATCTATCGAACTTGCAGCGACAGATAGTTCACACAACTAGTCGCATTGGTATGAACAAAGCGGAATCTGCTCGTAGGCAGTTATTGGAGATAAACCCAAACTGTCGCGTCACAACCATCGACCATCGGCCTAACGAGAGCGAGCTCGATTCACTAATAAGCCAAGCCACAGTTGTACTGGATTGCACCGACAACTTCGGTTCTCGTTTCGCAATCAATGCGGCTTGTTGGCAGGCGAACACACCGCTCGTCTCAGGTGCTGGTATACGTTGGGAAGGTCAGGTAGCCGTATTCGATCCAAGACAGGACAGCGCTCCTTGCTACAACTGTCTTTACGACGAAGAAGACGACTCAGCGCTCAATTGCTCCGAGAATGGTGTCATTGCGCCGCTAGTGGGAATCATCGGTGCCTGCCAAGCCTTGGAGGCGATCAAAGTGGTCACTGGTGTAGGCGAAAACTTAGTTGGCAAGATTCTCTACTTCGACGGGAAATACATGGAGTGGCGAACACTAATTCTCACCCGCCGGGCTGGCTGTCCAGTATGTAATCCAGGCTAACCGACAACCTCGAGTTTGTATTGAGCCAGTAGGTTTCCTAACAATACCGACTTCACGGCATCGATCGAGACTGGCGTAAAGTTCGCGATTTGCGTCACCTCTACCCCGAACAGTCCACATGGATTGATCCTGGAAAAAGGCTCTAAGTCCATATCCACGTTGAGACTCAATCCGTGATAAGAACAGCCGCGACGTACACGAAGTCCCAACGACCCTATCTTGTCGCTATCTACGTAGACACCTGGGGCATCAGGTCGCGGCGCGCCTTTTATCTCATACTCCGCGACAGTCGCCACCATCGATTCCTCTATCCCAGTAACAAGTTCACGGACGCCTATCTTCAAACGGCGTAAATCAAACATTAAATAGCCGGTTATCTGGCCTGGGCCATGGTAGGTCACTTGACCACCTCGGTCAGTTTGCACAACAGGGATATCTCCTGGGGCTAAAAGGTGTTCTTCCTTACCAGCTTGGCCCTGGGTGAACACAGGCTCGTGCTCTGTAAACCAAATTTCGTCGAGGGTCTCGGCACCACGCTCTTCTGTAAACGTCTGCATCCTGTGGAAGATGGGCTCATAGCCCGTGAGCCCAAGGTCTCGCACTCTGACTGGCGTTGTCACAAAACGAGCCTCACACTCGGAAGTGCGACAAGGTCTGTGTGCAGAGCTTTAAGTTGAGTCTCACCGGTAGCGATGATCGTCACACGTATAGATTCAAAATTACCGTTACGACTCTGTCTCGTGCTGACTTGATCAGGGGTCACCTCGGGCGCGTATTGTCGAACCACCGCGATAATATCCGCAACAGATGCCGGGTCTCGTTCACCAATAATTTTAATCGGATAGTCGCACGGAAACTCGATTTGCGGCTGGTCGGTCAATCGTCGCCACCGAGCAACTGTGAGAAAAAGAGCGATACAAAGTCGCTGAGACGACCAAAGATGCCAGCCTCTGGCACATCTTCTAAGGCAAGGAGCGGCGCGCTATAGAGTATTTCATCACCCAGCGTCAGAGTAATCTCGCCTACCTCATCGCCCTGCGCGAGCGGTGCCTCGAGTAGTTTCGGCACTTCCAAGTTTACTTCGATGTCTTTGTAGTAGCCTCGTGGAAACGTCAAGGTCACGTCCTCGGCTAAGCCTAAGCTGACAGTTTCGGCTTCACCGTAAAAAAGTTCGTGTTCTTTTAACGCAACGTCTTTTTCGTACAGCGTCTGCGTTTCGAAATACCGGAATCCATAGGAAAGTAGTTTTTGGCTTTCGCGCATCCGCGCTTGATCGCTTTCTGTACCCATGACAACTGAGATCAGGCGCATGCCTTCGCGCACTGCAGAAGCGACCAAACAATATCCAGCCGCACGTGTGTAACCCGTCTTTACCCCGTCGACGGTTTTGTCGCGCCACAACAGATCATTGCGATTAGGCTGATCAATGTCGTTGAACTTAAAGGAGCGCTCACTATAGGTCGCATAGTGTTGTGGGAACCTATTTATGAGGTCACGGGTAAGCAACGCCAAATCCCATGCAGAGCTGAAGTGTTCGTCATCTGGTAAGCCAGTGGCATTGCGGAACTGAGTATTCGTCATACCGAGCACGATTGCCTGTTGGTTCATCATATCGGCAAAGGCACTTTCGCTTCCGGCTATGTGTTCAGCGACAGCAATGCTGGCGTCGTTTCCGGATTGAATGATGATCCCTTTCAGTAAGTCCGACATCAGCACTTGTGTGCCTTCACGGATGAACATCTTCGACCCGCCCGTACGCCAGGCTCGAACGGAGATTGATACCTCGTCATTGGGAGTAACCCGACCCGCAGCAATTTCTTGCTCTGCAAGGTAGGCAGTCATAATTTTTGTCAAGCTTGCTGGAGGTTTCTGCTCATGAGGGTTGTGCTCAACCAAAACTTTTTGCGAAGTGGCATCTATAAGTAGATAAGACGTCGCATGAATTGTCGGCGGCGGAATGATCGGCGCGGCTGCACCGACGAATCCGGCATAGCAGAGGGCTAGCAAGCTACACAAAGATGTAAAAGTCCCTCTCGCATAGGATAGATCAATGACCCGATTTTCATGGAACGGACCTCGATCGTTTACCCGCACTACGGTTTGTTTACCATTAGTCAAATTCGTCACCCGAACATAGGTTGGTAGCGGCAGGTGTTTATGCGCAGCTGTAAGCTTGTAAAGATCAAAACGCTCACCGTTAGATGTCTGGCGACCATGGAACTTGGCGCCGTACCAAGAAGCAATACCTTCTTGCTGAAAACCGCGAGCTGACTCCATAACCCGATACGACTTGCCCCAAACCGTATAGACAGGACCGTTGCCGCCCCGGCTTTTAGCTACATCCAAAATTTGTGGGTCAGGCAATCTCGCAAGCCGTTGAATGGTCTCATTACTCGTTCGGGGCGCTCTATCCTGCTGTGGCTTCGGCACCGGCGAGGTCGGCGAGGATGCGCAACCGAAAATCAACATCGAGAGGCAAAACAAACTCAGCCGCTGGTTTAGTATCGACACATTCATTTCATCCAGCTGCATAGCGCGCCTTGATCAAATCGGCCAGATGATGAACGGCCAAAGCATAGAGGTGGCTGCGGTTGTATCGTGTAATCACATAGAAGTCATGCAGCGCTAACCAATACTCAGGTCCGTCGTCACCGATCACCTCATATAGTTTGGCAGGCAGACTTTCTGGAAGACCGTTTATGCGCACGCCTAGCTTGGCATAGTCGGCAACGGTTAAGGTCTGATCCAGTCCGTTGTCCAAATAGACACTATCAATCGGCCGCTCTAGTTCTACCTGGACGGCGCGAGGTTGTTCGCCCTGCCAACGGTGGCGGTGAAAGTAGTTGGCAATGCTACCAATCGCATCGACCGGATTGGCCCATATGTCGCGCACACCGTCGTCATCGAAGTCGACGGCGTAGTGGCGGTAGCTTGATGAGATAAATTGACCGTAGCCCATCGCCCCCGCGTAGGAGCCAGTAACGGTCGTTGGATCCTTACCTTCTTCACGCGCAAGAACCAGAAATTCTGTCAGTTCTTTGCGAAAAAAAGCAGCTCGCGGCGGATAGTCGAAGCCTAGAGTCATTAGCGATTCGAGCACTGGATAGGTCCCGGTAATGCGTCCATATCTCGTCTCGATACCGAGAATCGCAACTATGATCTCTGGTGCTACAGCGAACGTTTGTGCGGCTCTTTCGATCGTCTGGGCATGCTCAGCCCAAAAAACCGCACCTTCGGCGATGCGTTGCTCATCGACCAAATGGCGTTTGTAACGCCCCCAGGTCCAGACTTTTTCCGCCGGTTTGGATATTCGTTCGATGATATCGCTACGAAATTCAACCGCACTCAACAACGCCTTTAACTCATCAGCGCTGAAGCCATGCTCTGTTGCTACTGACTGAACATATTCAGCGACATCCGATCGGACACCGTAATTCCCACCCTCTGCAGCCGCTTCCGCCCAAGCGGCCGTATTGACGAAAATAAAAATCAGTGCCGAACCAATTAGGCGTACAAACATATCGATTTAACTACCAGGCTTTGTGAGTTCGAATGGCCATGATGAGGCCAAAACCGGCCATAAGCGTGATCGCAGATGTGCCGCCATAACTAACCAACGGTAACGGCACACCGACTACGGGGAGAAGCCCGCTCACCATTGCAATATTAACAAACACATAGACAAAGAACGTCAGAATTAGTGCGCCAGACAATAGGCGACCAAACGTTGACTCTGCGCTTACAGCTAGGAAGAGGCCGCGAGCGATGATCAGTAAATAGAGAACCAACAACATTAGAACGCCGACTAAACCCAGCTCTTCGGCGATCACAGCAATAATGAAATCTGTCTGCGCTTCGGGTAAGAAATCTAGATGGCTTTGTGTGCCTTCCAACAGTCCCTTACCCCAAATCCCGCCTGAACCGATCGCCGTGGTGGACTGCATTATATTCCACCCGGCCCCAAGCGGATCACTTTCTGGGTCAAACAAAGTCATGATTCTCTGGCGTTGGTAGTCTTGCAACGTATACCAAAGGCCGGGTGCGGCAGCCGCGAATCCTAAGGCCACGTATGCCATCCATCGCCACGGCAGTCCTGCCAAAACAACGACTGCAAAGCCAGCTCCAGCAACCAAAATACCGGTACCAAGATCTGGTTGCATGATAATCAAACCGGCAGGAACAGCCACGATACCCACAGCGACGCACACGTCTTGGAACGAGGGTGGCAACGGTCTCTCATGGAAGTACCAGGCAACCACCAGCGGGACCGCAATCTTCATGAGTTCAGATGGTTGAAAGCGAGTAACCCCAGGTATCTCAAGCCAACGTTGACTGCCCTTAACTGTAACTCCAACAAACAACACTAAAACCAATAACAGAACACCGAACACATAAACGAAAGGAGCCCATCGGACATACAGCCTCGGGGGCAACTGGGCAGCAATAAACAAACCTACAAACGCTAATCCGAGGCGTAACAACTGTGCTTGAAACAAACTTTGATTTTGATCGACTGCGCTAAAGAGAACCACCAACCCATAAAAGACGACCAATCCGAGTAGCAACAACAGCATCGGGTCGATGTGCACCGAGTGTAGCCAATTGTTGGCGACACTCCGCTCATGCTCGGGCAAACTTCTTATAAAATCTCGTGCCACTTATCGCGCTGCTAGCTGAGGGAGTAAGTAGGCATCAATCACTTCTCTTGCAACCGGTGCGGCCACGGAACTGCCACCGCCGCCGTTCTCAACGAGAACTGCTAAGGCAATCACCGGTTTTTCTATCGGCGCAAAAGCGATGAACCAAGCGTGTTTGCGATTGAACTCTTCTAACTCTTCTTCTTTGTATTCTTGGCCTTGTTTGATTTCTACGACTTGGGCGGTGCCAGATTTTCCAGCCATCCGATAGGAAATATCACGACCGATGTACGCCCAAACCGTGCCGTTTCCCCGAAAACCTTGATTACCACGATGCACAACGGCTTCCATTGCGGAAGCCATTTTCTCCCAATCTTCTGGGGTGGGCCCGCTTACGCTCGGTATGGCACTCGTCGCATCCGCTTCAATCAGCACGGAATCTGACGCGAGTAACATCCGTGGTCGCACCACCCGACCTCTATTGGCCAAAGTTGCTGCAACCGTCGCCATCTGCAGTGGTGTGACTAGAAGGTCCCCTTGTCCAATCCCCATATTAACGTTGTCACCCGGATACCAGATCTCGCCTTTGTAGGCTTTTTTCCAAACCGGGTCGGGTAACAAACCACCACTGGCGCCCGCTACGTCCACGGCGAGATCACGTCCAAAGCCAAACTGGTCCGCAAAATCGATCAATTGCTTTGGCTCCATACGACTAGCAATGTCATAGAAAAAGACATTAGAGGAACGGTAAATCGCACGAAACAGGTCGACCTCTCCTTGCCCGCCAGAATTATTGGTACGCCAACTCCAATCTCGGTAAAGGCGCTTGAGCCCGGGTAACCGGAAAGCGCCCGTATCCTGGATCACTTCGTCCCAGCTGGTGACTTCGCTGACCAAGCCAGCCAAACCGACAACCGGTTTAAAAGTCGAGCCCGGCGCATATTGACCGTTGATCGCGCGATTGAAGAGCGGCTTGTACTTGGACCCACTGATCTCGCCAAATTCATTACCTGACATCCCGGTAATAAAAAGATTCGGGTCGTAACCTGGCTGGCTAACCATAGCGAGGATACCGCCCGATCGCGGATCGAGGGCTACAACGGCACCTCTACTTTGACCCAGAGCCGCACTGGCCGCGATCTGTAACCGGTTATCGAGGTGGAGAGTAATATTATGTCCAGCAATGGGTGGTTGGATATCCAAAACTTGGCGGATACGACCGTGCGCATCAGTTTCCACCTGTTGGTAGCCAACTTCGCCATGCAGTGATCTCTCGTAATAACGCTCTACGCCCAACTTGCCGACAAATCGTGTGCCGCTGTAGCGGACTTCATCTAAGGTTTGTAGATCTTCTTCATTAACCCGCCGCACTGAACCAATTGCGTGTGCCAACAGATCTCCAAAGGGGTATTCGCGTACCTGCTCAGCGATAACTTCGACGCCCACAAATTCGTGGCGGTTGACGGCTAAGAGGGCAATTTCTTCTTCGTTCAGCGCATCACGCAAGACAATTGGTTGGTAGGGTCTGCGTTTTCGGGAAAATCGTTTCTCAAACTCTGATATTTCGGCTGGTGTAATGCCAACGATGACGCTGACCTTCTGAATAATCGAAGCAAGATCCTCGATGCGCTCTGTCACTAACGCTAAGCTTGAGCTAACGCGGTTGTCTGCGATCACTTCGCCATGGCGGTCAAAGATCAAGCCACGAGGTGGTGCTAGAGGTTGGACTTGAATTCGGTTCTGATCCGAACGTGTCTGATAAGCTTCAAACTCCCACACTTGCAGCTGCACCATGCGCAAGACCAACATCCCAATCAACGCAATCACACCAACGAATAGAATCGCGGCGCGATTGAAAAACATTTGTTTTTCGCGAATGGGATCTTTTATCGCAAGTTTTACCACGATGTACTCTTAAGCCCTGTGGTAGGGATGCCCGGTACTAATCGACCAGGCCCGATATAGTGCTTCAGCGAGCACGACCTTAACCAAATGATGGGGGAGCGTTAATGCTGACAGTGCCATAGTCTCATTAGCCCTAGTTTTAACCTCATCTGCTAAGCCGTCAGAACCGCCAATTGTAAAGATCACGTCACGACCCTGCATCTGCCAGGCCTCTATGCGTTGGGCAAGTTCATTGCTGGTATACGCCTTGCCACGCTCATCTAGTGCAATAACCCAGTCCTGATCCTTAACCTTAGCAAGAATTCGCCCCCCTTCCTCGCTGATAAATCGTTGTGGGTCGCGAGCGTGCTTTGATGGGGAAATCTCTATCAATTCGATCTTGAGACTCGTGGGCATCCGCTTCGTAAAGGCATCAAATCCGGCTTGCACCCACTTAGGCGCTTTAGCGCCTACCGCTAGGATCTTTAGTTTCATTGATCTTTGGGCGGCTACGGAATCTTTTCGGTTTCTGTACCAGCGGCATCGGAGTCCAACGCTGTCCAAAGCCTTTCGAGATCGTAAAACTCTCGGGCTTCCTTTTGCATGACGTGTACGAGCACATCGCCCACATCTAGCAAAACCCATTCCATCGATTCTCGCCCTTCGACCCCGAGTGGGGGTTGGCCGAAGGCCTTTGCCGCTTCAACGACCTCGTTTACGAGCGCTTTGACATGGCGGTTAGAAGTTCCACTAACAATGACCATAAAATCGGTGATGGATGTTAACTCGGAAACGTCTAAAGAAAGGATGTCTTGGCCCTTCAAGTCTTCCAGGGCGCCGACTAGCTGATCACGAAGCTCTACTGCACTCAAACAGAAGCCTCCACATACAGGTTGTGTTGCCTAATATAGGTCCATACGGTCTCTTCTAGCAAATCTGAAGCATCCCCACCTTCCCCAATAATCTTGCGGATATCTGTCGCGCTTATCTCAAGCATTGGTATGTTCGTGCGCCAAATTTGTCCTGTTCGGCTGAGGTCCAAAGTCGCCACACTGTATCTCTCTTCAAGTTCCATGACATCTGCGGGCAATGGTACAGCATCGCCCGGTCGTTCGATCACTACAAAGTTGCAATAGTGCAACAGTTCTCGCCAACGATGCCATTCAGCCAACGTTGCAAAGGAGTCTTGCCCGACAATCCAGCACGGTATAAGACCTTCCGCATGGTATTCACGCACAGTCAGAAAAGTAAAAGACTTACCGGGCCGGACCACCTCTCGATCATCGGCGACCAACCCTTCGATATTTGCACAGGCGCGCTCAAGCATGCGCCATCTATCTTCTACCGAGCAATGCGGTGTACCACGATGACCAGGACGCGCGGAAAGCACCATCTTGATCTGATCAAGTCCCAGTGTTGCCAATATAGTTTGCGCAGCATGCAAATGGCCTTGATGAACCGGATCAAACGTACCGCCATATACTCCGACGGGATTATCTATGGCGAAGTTGTCCTGTGCCGTAAACGACATACTTCTGAGAAGTGAGTCCTTCGAGCCCGACTGGTCCGCGCGCATGAATTTTATCCGTCGAAATGCCGACTTCCGCGCCCAAACCATATTCAAACCCGTCCGCAAATTGCGTCGAGGTATTGACCAAAACCGAGGCTGAATCAACTTCGGCAACAAACTGTCTGGCTCGGGTGTAATTTTCCGTAACGATACAATCAGTATGTTGGGAACCGTATTGATTGATGTGCGCAATCGCGGAATCCAACCCGTCAACTACGCGCACAGCAAGGGTTGGTCCTAAATACTCCGCATACCAATCATCTTCTGTCGCCTCTGCCATCGCACCCACAAACTGACGTGCAGATTGACAGCCACGCAGGGCTACACCTTCTTCACTGTATCTTTGCGCGAGCTCCGGCAGCACGTCTCCAGCGACTTCTCGATGGACCAGTAAAGTTTCCAGCGCGTTACATACCGCATACTTTTCAACCTTGGAATTGAAGGCAATATCTTGCGCCATGCGCACATCGGCGGCTTCATCCACATAGACGTGGCAAATTCCATCCAAGTGTTTGATCACAGGGATCATAGACTCTCGCATGATGCGCTCAATCAGACCCTTGCCGCCCCGAGGGACGATGACGTCAACATAGTCATTGAGCTTGAGTAGCTCACCCACCGCTGCCCGATCTGTGGTCGGAAACAGCTGTACCGCTCGCTCAGGCAGCCCTGCCCGTTTAAGTCCTCGCGACACACACGGTCCGATGGCTTGATTAGACTCGAAGGCTTCTGAGCCGCCGCGAAGTAAACAGGCATTACCTGACTTAACAGAAAGAGCAGCAGCATCTACGGTTACGTTGGGGCGTGATTCATAAATCATCGCTATAACGCCGAGCGGTACCCGCATTTTACCGACCTGGATACCACTTGGCTGGTAACTGAGATCCGTAACTTCGCCTACTGGATCTTTCAAGCTGTCTACTTGATGTACACCTTCGATCATCCGATCGATGCCTTTGTCATCTAATAGGAGCCTGTCGATAAGAGGCTGATCAATGCCATTTTTCTCGGCATTGCTCATATCGATGGCGTTCGCAGATTTGATAGCGACCCGGTCTTGGTCAACTTCATCGGCAATCGCACGCAACGCCTCGGACTTTGCTTCTGTGGATGCAGAAGCTAGATGCCTCGACGCCGCACGCGCCGCCTGACCCATTTTTGTCAGCTCCGTTCGGAGGTCTGCGTAATCTGTAGTTGTGCTACTCATCAGTCGCTACTCGCTAAACTAATCTGCGTGGCCACTGGCACCACAGTCAAAGTCGGGCGCGAATTATACGCTATTGCTGGAATTTTCCGACTATTCGCTTCAGCTCCGTCAAACGCTCCCTCGGCCATCGCAATTGCAGCAACGACTGCTTAATCTCGGGTTCAATTGGCAGGAGATCGGCCAAACGCAAGCTGACAGACCTCGCTTGCTCAAAATCTACTTCCAAATTGAGTTTCTGAACCAGTGGATGTTCTGTCAGCTGTTTCAAAACGCTGACAAGGGGCTCGTGTTCTGACAACAGCTCACCCTCCGGCTCCTCCGGTAAAAACTCAACATCGCCAACCAAGAGATGGTCAGCCTGCTCTCTGGTCGCCCTGACCGCAAACTTCCGACTCCCATGTGTCACGATCCCGAGCAGGCCATTGTCCGCTTGGTTGAAATCAATTATCCGCGCCTCGGTCCCCACCTCGAAGATATCTGGTTGACTATCATCCCTGGAAGAGCGCGCCTCGACACCGGTGCGAATCAACACCACACCGAAACCAATGCCTTCCCTCATGCAATGGCCAACCATATCCACATATCGAGGTTCGAAAACACGCAACGGTAGCACCCCTCCAGGGAACAGTACGGTGCGCAATGGAAACAAAGGTAGCTCTTCAATCATTTTCTATCATTTTCGATTATCCTCTCCAGGCAATCAGCTCACCCAAGGTTAGGATGACAGAATTACCATGTTAGAGGGATACGAGAAACACCATTTCTCCGCTCAAACGGCCCAGCACAAAACTATCGGCCACGATATTTACACCTGCGGCGACCAACGCCCAACGATTGTGATCATACAGGAACTGCCAGGTATCGGACCTGAAACACTGGCGCTCGCCGACCGTTTTACCGATCAGGGTTACCGCGTCGTCCTCCCGCACCTGTTTGGTCCACTCGGCAAGGTTTCCCTCGGCGGCAATTTGCTGCGCGTGTTCTGCATGCGCAAAGAATTCCACCTGTTCGCAAAGAAGAAAAGTAGTCCGATCGTCGACTGGTTGAAGGCTCTTTGCCGAGATCTGAAAGACAACCATGGCGCTGGGGGCATCGGCGTGATCGGCATGTGCTTAACCGGAAACTTCGCAATGTCGCTTATGGCCGACGAAAACGTTCTCGCTGGGGTGGCAAGCCAACCGTCCATGCCGCTCAACAAACAGTCTGAATTACACATGTCTGATACAGAGATTACTTCTGTACGTCAGCGGTTGGATCAGCAAGGCTCGATGATAGCCCTGCGCTTTGCGGGCGACGTACTCTGCACAGCGGAAAAATTCAAAGCCATCGATCGCGCGTTCAACGATGACGCCGAACGGATACGACTGATAGAACTACCCGGCAAGGGACACTCGGTTCTCACATTGGATTTTATTAAAGGGGGGCAACTCGCAGAAGATGCCTTACAAGAAGTGTTGTCCTACTTTGCCAGCCAATTGAAAACTGTCTAGTTCATGGATTGGATCCAGATCACTGTCCTCAGCCTGATCCAGGGAATCACTGAGTTCTTGCCTATATCGAGTTCGGGACATTTGGTCTTACCCGCTCAACTCACAGATTGGCCTGATCAAGGATTAGCTTTCGACGTCGGCGTACACTTCGGCACTCTGCTCGCCGTCCTTTGGTATTTCCGGATGACCCTGACAGAGATGGCGGTCGATTTTGCCAGCTATCCAGTAAAGCGACTCTATACCGAACAAATCGACTTAGCGCTCAAAATTGCCGCGAGCACCATCCCGGTCATCATCGTCGGCTTCTTGTTCCGCGACTTCGTTGCAGCCGAGCTCAGAACCATACCGGTCATCGCCACAACAACCATCCTCTTCGGCCTCGTTCTCTACTGGGCTGACCGAAACCCCGGCAGTAGCGACAACATAGATTGGCGAACCGCTCTATTAATTGGTTCGGCACAAATCCTTGCTCTAGTTCCCGGCACCTCACGCTCGGGTATTACGATTACTGTGGCATTGCTGCTTGGTTTGTCTCGAACGGCGGCTGCTAGATTCTCTTTTCTCTTGGCGATACCAACGATAGCCGGAGCCCAATTCTTACTGACTTTAGACGTTCTCGAAGAAGGCGTCGGAAACTGGGGTGAGTTATTCAGCGCAGCTGCTCTCTCTGGCATTACCGCCTACTTCTGCATCCACTATTTCATCGCGCTCGTTGAGCGCACCGGCATGCTCCCCTATGTCATCTATCGACTATTGCTTGGGACAGTTTTATTCGCTTTGCTTCTGTTTAGTTGAGACCGTCCCTCAACAATCGATGACCCATAGCCCTTGAACTCCTCCCCATAGGTAGCGTTATGCTTAAGAGAACCGATTCATTAACAAAGAGGGTCGTCGATGGCTAATGAGCTGACACTCGAACAAAAGCGCCAACTTTTTCATGATGGCTATGTCGTCATACGCAACGCTATTTCACAAGATCTGGTGGATACAGCGCGGGCTCGAATCAAAGCGGCAAAGAAAGGCGAATCTCTATCACCCGCCCCTGAGATCACTGATCTCGTTAACAAGTCTTCGGTTACACCAATACTGCAAGACGCAATGGGACACTTCGACCCACCTTCGCGCGGTCAGGTTGGCATCATAAAACAAAGCCAGCCAGGTGATCAGTTCACCCCCCTAGGCTATCGCGACAAGGACCTACCTTATTTTGGTCACACCCTCCACGCTGAGGGACTGTTTACAGCACCCACACCCCAAGAACAGCTGCAAGGCAGTCCCGACGACATCTATCGGCAGATGCTCGCTACCTGCCCAACGGGCGACATAGGTCGGTCGGCGGATGTAGTCGGTGTGAACACCGATCCGCTATTCCAAGATCCCGAAATGACTTTGGCGGTTGGGAGTTTTACAGCTTTTGTGATCGCGGCACTCAATGACCAGAGCAAAGAAGGTTGCGGACAAACTGCAGTCGTGCCTGGTGGTCACCGAGTGCTCACCGCTTTCTACAAGTGGCAGCTCGAGCAAGGTGGCATCGTTGGTCCAGAAGGACCAGGCTGGCCCCGTTTCAACCACGATGCACCGAATCGGGCAGGACATGTCTATCTTCCGCAAGCCGTTCAAGACAAGCTGATGTCACTGAACGCCGAACAACCGGATACCACACCCGATGGTCGTGCTTGGCCAAAACCCAAGCAGATACTAATGGAACCCGGCGACGTCGCGATTACGCTTTTTCAAATGCCGCACACTGGCACGCGCAATGAATATGGCACAGAGTCGCGTAAAAACATGATCTTTCGGATCCGCAACAAAGCGCGTCAGCCTAATGTGGTTGTCACCGGCGTCTCTGATCATCCTGATCGTGGTCAGATGGGAGAGTGGTTAGATTTCGAACCTGGCAACGACCCTTGGCAAAAGTCGAAACACGCACTGACCAACATGTGGACGGAATGGGAAGGGATGCAAGATATCGTAGCTCAGGAAACACCTAACCTTGAACCCGTGGAATTTGGCACCTAACGGTTCGAGCGGCGTTTAAGCTCCTGCCAAAGGGGACCTTTCAGAATTGATGAAGGCGGCCCATTGGGCCCTGACGACCAGGCATCGCTGTTATCAAGATCAAGCTGTAGCATATTTTCCATACGCTCGCGAATGATGCCTTCAGCATCAAAGGGAAACTCATGGTCAACATATGGCGGTTCGTTTTCTGTCACCATGTAAAAGTTACCGGCGCTAACGTGGTTAAACACTTGCTGCGCATGACGATCCGGAGTCTGTGCTAGACCTAAGAGCTCACTTGTTTTTGCAGGTTCAATATCATCTGTGGCAACAACTCCCCGCGCAACTTGGGCGTTCGTGATACTCGTGGCACCAAGGGCAGTCCCGACAATGCAAGGACACAAGACATGTATGCGGACTTGTGGAGACTTGCGCGCGAGCTCGAAGCTGAGTGCTTCGGTGAGTGCCACAACCGCATGCTTGCTCGCTTGATAGGATGCTGCTCCTCCATCTCCACGCACGAGACCACCGACTGATGCGGTCGTACAAAAAACAGATTCTTCGGTCTGCGCTTGTAGCGTAGGTATAAAAGCCTGGATTGTGTTGACGACACCGATCACGTTGACGTTCAACGTCGTCGACCATTCTTCTGCAGTACTCTTAAGTAACGTGTGATTGAAAATCACTCCGGCGTTGGCAAATACAGCACCGATAGATCGATCGGGGAAGTGTTTAATGACGCTACTAAGCGCTTCTACTAACGACTCTGGTTTGGTGACATCGCAGCTAATACCGATAGCGCAACCTTCACCGAACTCATCGTTCAGGCGTCTCGCTGCGTCGACTACGAGACGTTCATGTAAATCTAGGACCGCGACTCGCATACCAAGCGACGACACGGCATGGCGACAGATCCCCCAGCCGATACCGTTATTTCCAGCACCGGTCACGATCGCAATGCGATCGACCAGGTTGGTTAGCTCAAAGGCTCCTTGCTGGCGACTCATGATCTAACTCTAGAAAGGGATGTCGTCCTCAAAGTCAGTGTCATCTGTCAGGGTTGGGCTATTGTCAGAAGGCGGCATAGAGTTGCTACCTTGATCAAAACCCGTCGGCGCGCCAGATGGCTCACTACTGTATCCACCGCCCATTCCGCCACCCTGTTGGGCACCACCACGGCTGTCTAGCATTTGTAGCTCACGTGCCATGACCTCAGTACGGTAGCGCTTCTGGCCATCTTGTTCCCAACTTGTCGTACGTAGGCTACCTTCGATATAGACCTTGCTGCCCTTGCGCAAATACTCACCAGCAATTTCTGCCAGTCGCGCAAAACAAACAACATTGTGCCATTCGGTACGATCCTGCTGTTCACCCGAAGTCCGGTCACGCCAACTTTCCGAGGTTGCGACACTAAAGTTGGTAACCGCACCGCCGCTCTTCGCATAGCGCGTCTCCGGATCACGACCTAGATTACCGATCAAAATGACTTTATTGATTCCCCGCGCCATATCGTTGTCCTCGGCCACTTATCTTTCTAATAGCGCAGTAGTGTAAAGGAATCCCTAGTCCCACCCAATCAGAAATGTCTGCCGCTTGCCTACGATTGCATCAATTCGGCAATTCCGCCAAACGCTTCAAGTGATCTAAGAACCTTATCCACATCGCGTCGGTGTTCTCATTGAACACCACACTCTTGCGAGTCACCAACAACGGATTCTCGCCATCTTCAGTCCAGGTATATCGACGGCTCATGATCAAGCTCAAGACGGTCCCTCCGTCGTTTTCGACCAATTGCATAAATGCCACACCTTGGGACAACTCGCCCTGAAAAGTGAGCGGCAAGTTCGCTATGCCGAGCAAACGCGGAGGGTCGGCTGCGATGATTTGGATCTGGAATTCCTGGCCTTCATAGAGTCTTAACACTTCGCCCGTCTGACCGGGTTCACCACTGATAGAGGACAACTCGAAATCAACCATCCAGCTACGAAGGTTAGAGAGATGCGGCCAGACGTCTTGAGGAGTTGCGCTGATTTCTACCTGATAGCTCTTCACGAAATGATAACTCTCGCTATCTGGTTCCACAGTGACGGTTGCGTGTCCGAAGACCGCCACCAACAAAACAGAACTCAGACTCCAACGCATTACACACCTCGCAAGAAAGATGGCGCCATCATGCCACTATTTTCGGTTTGTCAGCATCTTTCATGACTATGGCAGTTGCCCGTAAAACCTGATCACGCTATTTTGGTCGGCTCGCTTTAGGGGATTCGATTTGGACACCATTTCCGTTCGTGGGGCTCGCACCCACAACCTCCGAAACATTGATTTGGACATTCCCCGCGACCAGCTTGTGATCGTGACCGGACTGTCAGGCTCGGGAAAGTCTTCTTTGGCGTTCGACACCCTCTACGCAGAGGGACAGCGCCGTTACGTCGAATCCCTTTCCGCATACGCGCGCCAATTTCTATCTATGATGGAAAAGCCCGATGTAGACCACATCGAAGGACTCTCGCCAGCAATTTCTATCGAGCAGAAATCGACTTCTCATAATCCTCGGTCAACCGTCGGGACGATTACGGAGATATACGACTACTTGAGACTGCTTTATGCCAGAGTCGGCGAACCGCGCTGCCCAGACCATGACCAACCTCTCGCGGCACAAACGGTTAGCCAGATGGTCGATCAAGTTCTGGCTATGGGCAACGACAAACGCATCATGATCCTGGCTCCCGTTATCAGCGAAAGAAAGGGAGAACACCTCCACGTCTTCCAAGAATTACGCAGCAACGGTTTCATTCGCGCCCGCATCGATGGAATTGTCGTTGATCTCGACTCGACGCCTGACCTCGACAAAAAGAAGAAGCACACTGTCGAGGCTGTCGTTGATCGATTGCGGGTCAAAGAAGACATGCAGCAGCGGCTGGCTGAAAGTTTTGAAACCGCGTTGCAATTGGCTGATGGCGTCGCGCTAGTGCGAGACATGGATGACGAGAAAGCTGAGCCACTTGTGTTTTCAGCCCGCTTTGCATGCCCTTCCTGCGGTTATGCAATTTCCGAGTTGGAGCCGAGAATGTTCTCCTTCAACAACCCAGCCGGGGCTTGCGAGTCTTGTGATGGACTCGGTGTCACCAACTTTTTTGATCCAGATCTTGTCATCACAGACGAAGATCTGACGCTTGCCGAAGGTGCCATCCGGGGTTGGGATAGACGCAACGTGTACTACTTCCACATGTTGAATTCACTCGCAGATCACTATGGATTTGATGTTGAGGCGCCGTACAACAAGCTCGCAAAGAAGCACAAACAGGCGATCCTCTATGGCAGCGGGCAAACTCGGATCGATTTCAGCTACGCGAATGATCGAGGTGACGTCATCAAACGTCGCCATCGCTTTGAAGGGGTCATTCCTAACATGGAACGGCGCTACCACGAGACCGACTCAAATATGGTGCGCGAGAATCTGCAGAAATTCTTGCGTATCGCTGACTGCCCGTTGTGTTTGGGTACACGCCTGCGTAAGGAGTCACGCCATGTCTTTATCGGTAAAAGCAATCTGCCGGAAATCACTCACGGCTCCGTTGAAACGACTCTAAATCACTTCAAAAAACTTAAGCTCAAGGGCCAGCGCGCAACGATCGCAGACAAGATTCTGAAAGAGATACAAGCGCGGCTACAGTTCTTGGTTGACGTTGGACTCAATTATTTGACCCTTGATCGGCGTGCAGAAACTCTGTCAGGCGGAGAAGCTCAACGCATCCGCTTGGCAAGCCAGATCGGTGCTGGGTTGGTTGGCGTGATGTACATTCTCGATGAACCAAGTATCGGTCTGCACCAACGCGACAACGAACGCCTGTTGCGCACCTTGGAGCACCTGCGGGATCTAGGTAACTCCGTCCTCGTGGTCGAGCACGATGAAGAAGCAATTCGAGCGGCCGATTTTTTGATCGACATCGGACCAGGTGCGGGTGTGCATGGGGGCAAAGTTGTCGCCTTCGGTGGCATCGATGATATCGTCAACACTAAAAACTCGATAACCGGGCAGTACCTTTCTGGTAAAAAGTCCATAAAGATCCCGAAGAAGCGAGTAGAGCACAACACCGAACAAATGCTGACACTAGCCGGTGCGAGCGGTAACAACTTACAAGACGTCACAATCTCCATACCATGCGGTCTCTTTACCTGTGTGACAGGTGTTTCAGGGAGCGGTAAGTCGACCCTAATCAACCAGACACTCTACCCACTTGCAGCGACCGCGCTGAATAAAGCGTCCACACTGAAACCCGCGCCCCACGATTCAATTGACGGTCTGGGGCATCTCGACAAAGTCGTCGACATTGACCAAAGCCCCATTGGACGGACACCACGCTCGAACCCAGCGACTTATACTGGGCTATTTACGCCAATTCGAGAGCTTTTCGCTCAGGTCCCTGAGGCACGCACACGGGGCTACAAGCCTGGTCGATTTAGCTTCAACGTTAAAGGTGGTCGTTGTGAGGCTTGTCAGGGCGACGGCGTTATCAAAGTGGAAATGCATTTCCTACCCGACGTATATGTGCCCTGTGATGTCTGTAAGGGCAAGCGTTACAACCGCGAAACTTTAGATATTCGCTACAAAGGTAAAAACATCCACGAAGTGTTGGACATGACAGTCGAGGACGGTCGCGCGTTCTTTGACGCAGTACCGATGCTCTCGCGCAAACTGCAGACGCTGATGGACGTTGGTCTTTCCTACATTAGACTCGGCCAGTCAGCGACGACTCTCTCTGGTGGTGAAGCCCAACGTATCAAGCTCTCTCGCGAATTGTCGAAACGAGACACAGGCAAAACCCTCTATATTCTAGACGAGCCGACCACGGGACTGCACTTTCATGACATTGCACAATTGTTAGATGTGCTGCATCGACTACGGGACGACGGCAATACCATCGTGGTTATCGAGCACAACTTAGACGTCATCAAAACGGCGGATTGGATTGTCGATCTCGGGCCAGAAGGAGGCTCTGGAGGCGGCATGATCGTCGCGACCGGCACACCCGAACAAGTCGCTAAGAACAAGAAATCTCATACTGGGAGTTTTCTGCGCAACACGTTCCGTAACAAAAAGGCTGTTGCCTGATAGGGCTAACTGACTTTAGCGAGCCTACCTTCGTATTCCACATCGGCGCCTTGCACGGCAATGATGTATTTTTTGAGTTCTGTTTGGGCTTGTTCTTCCGTATCAAAAGGACCGAACTTTCCTTCGCGCGCTTTGTAGAACCAACCGCCTGCTTCCTGACTAACACGACTCGCGGTTTCTTGGGATTCCAGACCGTCTAGTATCAAGTGATTGCAGGCACCGACCTTGGCGCCAATTTCGTGAACCGGTAGTTCAACCACGGTCTGCCTGCCATCCTCACGCACACTGACTCTGGCAGTGCCAGTTTTCCGATCAACATGTAAGACGTAGTAAAGTCTTCCATGTTCAACAAACAGACGACCTTCAAGACGGTTGAGAAGCATTGAATTCGCATCAGCCATCGCATATTCCTTTGCAAAAGCGAGAGATGCTATTTTGCGAACCAGACGGGATTTTTTCTGTGAGCTACCTCACAATTTCCCTGGCATTTGTCGGATTACACCGACAATTGAAGCCTGCTGGGCGCGTGATCCGACCTAGAAAAATCTATGCCAAACAGTGTCTCAGACCACTGACGCAGAGTTGTACATTCTCTGATCGAGCCGCGTAGCCCATTAAGCCAATGCGCCAGACTTTGCCAGCAAAGACACCTAGACCGGCCCCAATCTCTAGATTGAATTCTGCGAGCAGCTGTTTGCGAATATCTGCTTCGCTCACCCCATCTGGCGATTGCACGACGTTTAGCTGTGGTAGTCGATAAGCTGCATCAACAACAAATTCAAGGCCAATACCCTCCAGCCCGTTGACTAAGGACGCGTGTTGGCTGCGATGGCGCTGCCACGCATTCTCAAGCCCTTCCTCGTGCAGCATGAGCAATGCCTCATGCAACCCATACATCGCGTTAACCGGCGCAGTATGATGATAGCTTCGCGCACCATCGCCTTCCCAATACGCCATCAACAGAGACAGATCAAGAAACCAACTTTGCACTGCTGTATTGCGTGACTTGACTTGTTCTGCGGCTGCCTCACTAAAGGTAATCAGGCTGATTCCAGGAGGACACGACAAACACTTTTGTGTTCCTGAGTACACAACATCGGCACCCCAGTCATCCACAGCCAGTTCAATACCACCCAGCGCGGTCACCGAATCAACAATTGTCAGTGCACCTGCTTCCTGTGCAATGCCACACAGGGTTGCTACATCCGAGCAAACCCCAGTGGAGGTTTCGGCGTGAACAAATGAGACAACTTTCGTATCCGGGTTCGCCTTCAACGCGGCGCGTAACTTCTCAGGATCAACTTGGGTACCCCAGTCGTCTTCGACCGTCACTAATTCCCCGCCCATACGCCTCACATTTTCGGCTTGTCGCATACCGAAAACACCGTTAATACAAACGATTACCTTGTCACCTGGCTCCAACAGATTGCAAAAAGCAGCCTCCATACCGGCCGAACCCGGTGCAGACAGCGGGACTGTAAGTGCGTTTTTGGTCTGGAAGGCGTAACGAAGCAACGACTTTATGTCGTCCATCACGCCAATGAATTCAGGATCGAGGTGACCAATCGTTGGCTGCGCCATGGCAGCCAAAACTCGTGGGTGAACGTCTGACGGTCCGGGCCCCATCAGCGTGCGGGGCGTCGGATGGAAGCTCGTATAGGTCATGGGATTAGCTCTTGTCTTTGGTCTCGTCTTTCTCGTCGTCTGAAGGTTCCGCTTCAGCAACAGTTTCTTCTTCTACCGCTTCTTCAGCCTGTGTTTCACTCGCGTCGGCGATCACCTCTTCTTCAATGATCTCGGCATCTTCAATTTCAGCTGTACTCGATGTTTCTAGCTCATCATCATCGTAATCAAGGTCATCCGCGATCGGTCGATCAACCAACTCGATGTACGCCATCGGGGCCGCATCACCAGCTCGAAAGCCACACTTCAAAATGCGCGTATAACCACCAGGCCGACTTTCGTACCTCGGACCAAGCTCGGAGAAAAGCTTGCCTACGGCAGCTTTGTCGCGCGTACGTGAAAACGCCAACCGCCGGTTCGCGACCGAATCTTCTTTTGCCAGTGTGATCAGCGGCTCAGCAACCTTACGCAACTCCTTCGCCTTAGGCACAGTCGTCTTGATGATCTCATGATCGATCAACGACACAGCCATGTTGCGAAACATTGCTTCACGATGGGAGCTGTTTCTGTTTAGTTGTCTGCCACTCTTGCGATGACGCATGTTCTCGTTCCTATAACTTCTTTGTCGCTAAGCCGCTCAGCCGATAGTTCGACCGGTACTTCCGTGTAGGTTTGCTGGCGGCCAATTTTCTAGTCGCATGCCGAGCGACAGGCCTCTTGATGCCAGCACGTCTTTGATCTCTGTCAAAGACTTCTTGCCCAAGTTGGGAGTCTTCAGTAGTTCAACTTCAGTGCGTTGTATCAAATCGCCGATGTAGTAAATATTTTCGGCTTTCAGGCAGTTCGCAGAACGGACGGTCAGCTCAAGATCATCTACTGGTCGTATCAGGATCGGATCTATCTCGTCTTCTTTCTCTTCAACGACTTGCTCGCCTTCGCTTTCAAGGTCAACAAACACTGCGAGCTGGTGCTGCAAAATAGTCGCTGCGCGGCGGATCGCTTCTTCCGGATCGATCGTACCATTGGTTTCAAGATCAAGAATGAGCTTGTCGAGGTCTGTTCGCTGCTCAACCCGTGTGCTCTCAACAGAGTAGGCCACACGACGCATTGGGCTATAAGACGCATCGAGTCGAAGCACGCCAATTGGTCGTGTGTCCTCTTCGTCATTGATTGAATCAACCGGGACATAACCACGACCACGTGTCACACGAGCCTCAATCCTGATTGCTCCATTATCATTCAAAGTACAAACGACATGGTCAGGGTTCGTGACTTCCACATCTTGTGTCAGTTGGAAATCGCCAGCTGTGACTTCTCCAGAACCATCCTTCACCAGGCTGATGATGGCTTCATCTTGGTTGTGCAAAGTCACCGCGATACCTTTGAGGTTCAACAAGATGTCGATAACATCTTCTTGGACACCTTCAAGGGTGCTGTATTCGTGCAAAACTCCATCGATTTGGACTTCCGAGATGGCGCAACCTGGCATCGACGACAGAAGAATTCTGCGTAGCGTGTTTCCCAAAGTGTGGCCGAACCCGCGTTCCAAGGGCTCCAGCGTGACGCGCGCGCGTAGCGGGCTGTCAGACTGAATCTCTATATTTCGGGGGGTCAAAAAGTCATTCACCAACTGTGACATTTATTTGTCTCCTAACGCTTAAGCGCTTTTTGTGCTAACCCAAGTAACAGTCCACAAAGGGACCAACGACGGCAAAAGGCCGCTACTTCGAGTAAAGCTCCACAATGAGGTTTTCGTTGATTTCTGTTGGAAGTTCTTCGCGATCAGGTAGTCGCTTGAATGTGCCTTCCATCTTCTCCGAATTCACATCTACCCATTCAACCGGCGTACGTTGGCTAGCCAACTGTAGCGCTGCTTGAATACGTAGTTGGCCTCGGGATTTCTCCGCTACCGCGACGACGTCATCAGGGCGAACCTGGAAAGACGCGATATTGACGATACCGCCATTCACCGTAATCGACTTGTGCGATACGAGTTGGCGAGATTCTGCGCGCGTAGAGCCGTAGCCCATGCGATATACAACATTGTCCAATCGCGACTCGAGCAACATCAATAGGTTCTCACCCGTTGCACCTTTGCGACGATCGGCTTTCTTGTAGTAATTACGGAACTGCTTTTCTAACACACCATATATTCGGCGTACTTTTTGTTTTTCACGCAGCTGTACCGCGTAGTCGGAGAGTCGACCACGACGTATGCCATGCTGACCCGGTGCATGATCAATCTTGCACTTTGAGTCAATCGGACGGACACCGCTCTTCAAAAATAGATCGGTACCTTCCCTTCGGCTTAATTTGAGTTTGGGTCCTAAATACCGGGCCATACTCTATACCTCTTCCTGGAAACCTTTGTTGCTAAACCTAACAGTCATACTTCGAGAATCGATCGCGCTAAACGCGACGTCTCTTGGGTGGACGACATCCATTGTGAGGAATGGGTGTCACATCCGAGATGCTGTTTATCTTCAATCCTGCTGCGTTCAAAGCACGTACCGCTGACTCTCGCCCCGGCCCTGGTCCTTTGACAAACACATCAACACTTTTCATGCCAAACTCTAACGCGGTGTTACTTGCGCGCTCCGCTGCCACCTGAGCGGCGAAAGGTGTGCTCTTACGTGAACCACGGAAACCTGAACCACCAGATGTCGCCCAACACAGTGCATTACCTTGACGATCAGAGATCGTGATAATTGTGTTGTTAAACGATGCGTGGATGTGGGCTACCCCATCAATCACTACGCGCTTGGCTTTCTTTCGTTCTGCCATGTTTTTTCTCTATTCTTTCTTCTACTAACGTCTATTTGCGAATGGGTCGCGTGGGTCCTTTACGCGTGCGTGCATTTGTTCGAGTACGCTGTCCGCGTACCGGTAAATGACGACGATGGCGTATGCCCCGATAGCACCCCAAGTCCATGAGACGCTTAATGTTCATGGAATTTTCTCGACGAAGATCGCCTTCTACCGACAGCTTCGTTACTTCGGAGCGTATTGCGTCCAAAGACTCTTCTGTCAAATCACCAACTTTGCTGGCAGGGTCAATCCCTGTCGCATCACAGATTTTTTCGGCAGTTGTTCGTCCGATGCCAAATATGTACGTCAGCGAAATTCGCGCGTGCTTATTATCTGGAATGTTAATACCGGCAATACGTGCCATATGATGCCCCTGTTACTCCGTGCTTTACCTAACTACTTCGCGCTTAACTGCATGACTCGCATGCTACCCTTGCCGCTGCTTATGGCGGGGTTCCGCGCTGCATATGACGCGTACGACGCCACGGCGTTTCACAACTTTGCAATTGCGACACATTTTCTTTACTGATGCTCTAACTTTCATTTCGTTTCTCCGGACAGGCTAGCTGTCAACCGCCTCTTTTTTTGCCGTAGCTTTGCAAGTTGGATTTTTCCATTAGCTTGGCGTACTGACTCGACATCAGGTGAGACTGCACCTGTGACATGAAATCCATCGCGACGACAACGACGATCAGTAGCGCTGTGCCACCTAACTGGAACGTTATGTCGAAAGCGACAACCATAAACTCGGGCATCAAACAGACGCTCGTGACGTAGAGCGCACCAAAAACTGTTAAACGCGTAATAACTTCGTCGATGTAACGCGCCGACTGTGCGCCTGGACGAATGCCTGGGATATACGCACCCTGGCGCTTCAAATTATCTGCGACGTCTTTCGGATCAAACATGATCGCGGTATAGAAGAAGCTGAAAAAGATAATCCCTGCTGCAAACATCATGATGTACAGCGGCTGTCCTGGTGAGAGCACAAGAGAAACCTCTTGTAACCAACCCATACCTTCGTTCGTACCAAACCAGCTCGCCATCGATGCCGGAGCAAGCAGCAGGCTGGAGGCAAATATCGCCGGGATAACCCCTGCCATATTTATCTTCAGCGGTAGATGGCTTTGTTGGGCTTGATACATGCGACGCCCTTGCTGGCGCTTCGCATAGTTAACTGTTATTCGCCGCTGAGCTCTTTCTACCCGTACGATGAACCAAATGACGCCAATCGCTATGACGCTCATAAAGAGTAACGCGATTATATTAATCTGATCTTGTCGCGCGGCTTCGAATACCTGACCAAGCGCCGAAGGGAAACCGCTCACAATCCCCGAGAAGATCAATAGCGAAATACCATTACCTACGCCCCGTTCGGTAATTTGCTCACCCAGCCACATCATGAATATTGAACCAGTTACGATCGATAGTGCTCCGACAAAATAGAACGTGAAACTCGGATCGAACGCCAACCCTTGATTCGCAAGCGTTACAGTCAGCGAAACACCCTGAATGGTCGCAATACCTAGCGTGAGGTAGCGCGTCACTTTTGTGATTTTGCGCCGTCCAGCATCGCCTTCTTTACGCCACTGCTGAAATTGTGGATACATCATCGTCATCAAATTCATGATGATGCTTGCCGTAATGTAGGGAATGACGCCTAGCGCGAGAATACTCATACGTTCCCAAGCTCCGCCTGAAAACATATTGAAGAGTTCTAAGATGCCACCTTGATTCTGATTAAACAGAGCCTGCAGCTGACTCGGGTCAATGCCAGGCACAGGGATGTGCGTGCCAACCCGATAGACGAGCAGCGCGAATAGAACAAATAGCAGGCGACTGCGGAGTTCCGCTATCCCTGCTTGATTCCCGGCCAATTGATTGGCCATTTCGCCGGCATTTCGTGACATATCTGTCTACCTGCTCGTTAAATTACTCAATGGACCAGTTCCTCAGGAACTAGCCGATTGACCCACCGGCTGACTCAATGGCTTCTTGCGCACCCTTGGTCGCCTTGATGTCATCACCACTAATCTTAAAAGCGCGGCCAACTTCACCACTCAACATGATGCGAGCCCGCTTCATGTCTCGGCGAATAACATTCGCCGCTTTAAGGCTGTCCAAAGTGATGTCATCACCCTCAACTTGTACAAGTTCACTTGTACGAACCTCTGCGGTGACCGCACCAATGCGCGAACGGAATCCAAATTTTGGAATTCTCATTTGCAGCGGCAGCTGCCCGCCTTCAAAACCTGGTCTTACTCCGCCACCTGTACGTGACTTCTGACCTTTTTGACCGCGTGCCGCCGTCTTTCCCCAGCCTGAACCAGGACCACGGCCGACGCGTCGCTTACCTTTTTTGCTGCCTGCGGCAGGACTTAAGTCATTCAAACGCATTACGCTTCTCCCTCAACCTGCACCATGTAGTCGATGCGATTGATCATGCCGCGCACTGAAGGTGTATCTTCTACTTCAACAGTATGGCCAATCCTGCGCAAACCAAGACCTGCCACGCACGCCTTATGCTTCTTAAGCCGTCCGATTGGGCTCTTCGTCAACGTCACTTTTATCGTCTTGTCACTCATCGAACTTCTCTCTCGCTATCACGCAACGACATCTTCAACCGGCTTGCCGCGCTTTTCTGCCACCTGATTTGGCGACTTAATCGAGGTCAGCGCTTTAAACGTCGCACGAACGACGTTGACCGGATTCGTTGAGCCGTAACACTTAGCCAAAACGTTGTGTACACCGGCTGCTTCTAAGACAGCACGCATCGTGCCACCCGCAATTACACCAGTACCCGAAGATGCAGGCTGCATGTACACCTTGGATGCTGAATGCCGACCTGTGGTTGCGTACCACAACGTGTCGCCATCAAGCTCTATATCAACCATGTTGCGACGAGCAGATTCCATCGCTTTCTGTATTGCTAAAGGCACTTCACGAGCTTTGCCTCGACCAAATCCAACCCGGCCATTACCGTCACCAACGACTGTAAGAGCGGTGAAACCAAAAATACGGCCACCCTTAACAACCTTGGCCACGCGGTTGACCTGGACCAGCTTTTCAACCAGACCTTCTTCTTTAACTTCGTCTGTATATGCCATCTAAAACTCCAGACCGCCTTCACGAGCGGCTTCCGCCAAGGCTTTCACCCGGCCGTGGTACTTGTAACCAGATCGATCGAACGCAACCGCGGTCACGCCCGCTTGTTTAGCCCGATCAGCGATAAGAGCGCCGACTTTAGATGCAGCATCGGTATTACTCGTAGCGCCATCACGAAGTGCCTTGTCTAGCGTCGATGCCTGGGCGATGACGGTACCGCCATCAGCCGTCGTCACCTGTGCATAGATATGACGTGGCGTCCGGGTGACGTTCAAGCGCGTCGCACCCAGCTCTCGAATCTTCATGCGTCCACGCTTGGCCCGACGCATTCTGCTGATTTTATTCTGGTTCATAACTCGTCTACTTCTTCTTGGCTTCTTTACGTCGTACGTACTCGCCTGCGTAACGAACACCCTTACCTTTGTAAGGCTCCGGCGGTCTAAATCCTCTGATTTCAGCGCAAACCTGACCCACCAACTGCTTATCGATACCTGAAACCACAATTTCAGTTTGGCTGGGTGTTTCAGCGCTTATGCCTTCTGGCAATGCGTATTCGACAGGGTGGGAAAATCCCAACTGTAGATTCAGCTTCTTACCTTGTGCCTGCGCCCGATAACCAACGCCCTGCAGCTCGAGCTTGCGTGAAAAACCATCTGTCACACCTGTCACCATATTGGCGATCAGAGCCCGCATGGTACCGGCCATCGCATTTGCGCTACGATCTCCGTTGCGCGCAGCAACTTTCAGCGCATTGTCTTCCTGGGTCAGCTCAACCGTATTGTGTATCGCTAACTTCAGTTCTCCTTTCGCACCCTTAACCGCAACGTCTTGGCCACTAACTTTGACCTCAACACCAGACGGCAGCTCAACAGGAGCATTTGCCACTCGAGACATCGTTCTCTCCTAAAAGACCGTACAGAGCACTTCGCCGCCTACGCCTTGCGCACGCGCTTTCTTATCAGTCATCACACCCTTGTTGGTGCTAACGACCGCAATTCCAAGTCCACCTCGAACCGCGGGTATTTCGCGCGACTCTTTGTAAATTCTTAAACCCGGTCGTGAGACACGCTGAATTTCTTCAATCACTGGCACACCGTTGTGATAACGCAGCTCTATATTCAGTTGCGATTTCATATCATCAGTCGCGCTCCAACTATTGATAAAGCCTTCGTCTTCGAGCACTTTTAAGATGCTTCGCTTGATTGACGAATTTGGTACCGCTACTTCAGTGTGACCTGCCATTTGAGCATTACGCATGCGAGTTAACAGATCAGATATGGGGTCCTGCATTGTCATGACAATCTCCTACCAACTAGCCTTAACAAGGCCAGGCACGTCGCCACGCATGGCTGCTTCACGCAGCTTGTTGCGAGCCAAACCAAATTTTCTATATACAGCGTGAGGGCGGCCTGTGAGTCCACAGCGACGTCTCTCACGAATCGGACTGGCGTCTCTTGGCTGCGCTTGTAGTTTCAACTGCGCATCCCAACGCTCTTCGTCCGACATATTTCGGTCAGCAATAATGGCCTTCAGGGCAGTGCGCTTCTGAGCATACTTTGCTCGAGTGCGAGCGCGCTTCTTCTCCCGTTCGATCATTGATTGTTTAGCCATATAACTCTCTTTTTGCTTTAACTGCTAACCATCGAAGTTAGCTGCTTATTAAACTTGTTCTAACGCTATGTCCTAAAAGGAAAGTTCAGCGCTTTCAAAAGCGCCAACGCTTGTTCGTTCGTGCTCGCGGAGGTCGTAATACAAACATCCAAGCCGCGAATCTTGTCGATCTGGTCATAGTCGATTTCAGGGAATACGATCTGCTCCGAGAGACCCATCGCGAAATTTCCTCGACCATCAAACGACTTCGGGTTCAGACCTCGAAAGTCTCTGATTCTTGGGATTGCTATGCTGACCAAACGCTCAATAAAGTCGAACATGCGCGCTTGGCGCAAAGTGACTTTGCAGCCAATCGGATAACCTTCCCGAATTTTGAAACCCGCTTCAGACTTCCGCGCGTTACAAACGACTGGCCTTTGTCCCGCTATGGCAGTCATATCCGCTACCGCTGCATCCAGAACCTTGCGATCACCTGTTGCTTCGCCAACACCCATATTGAGCGTAACTTTCTCCAGGCGCGGCACTTCCATGACGTTGGACAAACCAAGGTCTTTTTGTAGCTGCGGACGAATCTCATCTACATAGTTTTTATATAGATTCGTCATGTCTAAACCTCTATCTCCTTTCCAGTCGACTTGAAGACACGTGTTTTCTTGCCTTCATCGACCTTATAACCGACCCGATCCGCGCGCTCTTCTTCATGGTTCCAAATCGCAACATTAGAAGCCTGGATCGGTGCTTCTTGATCCACGATGCCGCCTCGTTCTCCAACATTTGGGTTCGCGCGCGTATGTTTCTTAACCATATTGAGGCCAGCGATCAGCAAACGTCCGTCTTTGAGGACATTTAGAACTTCGCCTCGACGACCTTTGTCGCGACCCGCAATAACGACGACTTCGTCGTCTTTCTTAATCTTCGCCATCAGATTACCTCCGGAGCGAGGGACACAATCCGCATGAAGTTTTCAGTTCGTAGCTCACGGGTTACTGGACCAAAAATCCGCGTGCCAATTGGCTGATTCTGCGGGTTGAGTAACACTGCTGCGTTCTGATCAAACTTGATCAAAGAGCCGTCAGCCCGTCGCACACCTTTTCGTGTACGCACAACTACCGCATTCATCACCTGACCTTTCTTGACGCGCCCACGGGGGATCGCCTCTTTCACGGTCACTTTGATGATGTCGCCAATACCTGCGTAACGACGTTTCGAGCCACCCAGCACTTTGATGCACTGAACTCGACGCGCACCGCTGTTATCGGCGATCTCTAACATGCTTTCAGTCTGAATCATCGGTCCTAGACTCCGCCTGCTCGCTCATCGATGCTTTTAAGCATCCACGTTTTAGTTTTGGACAGTGGTCGGCATTCGATCACTGTTACCTGGTCGCCTACGTTGCAACTATTGTCTTCATCGTGCGCATGCACCTTAGATGACTTGCGAATGTACTTGCCGTAGACCGGATGCTTTACCCGTCGTTCGATGCGAACGGTGACGGTTTTATCCATCTTATCGCTCACGACAACACCGCTCACCGCACGAGGGCTTGTTGTGCGTTCAGCTGCTTCAGCCATTCGCCTTCTCCTTCTGTTTCTCAGCCGCCTTCTGCGTTAAGAAAGTCTTTACGCGCGCGATGTCACGCCGAACTTCAGTGATCAAATGTGTTTGACCAAGTTGGCCGCTGGCAAACTGCATACGCAGCGAAAACTGCTCTTTGCGTAGACGCACTAGCTCGCCGTCTAGTTCGTCTGTCGATTTTTCTCGTAGTTCTTCCGCGTTCATTACATCGCTGTCCGCTTAACAAATACTGTTTTAAATGGCAGTTTTGCTGCTGCCAACGTGAGAGCTTCGCGCGCCACATCTTCCGGCACACCCTCCATCTCATAGAGCACTCGACCTGGTTGAATTAGTGCAACCCAGTACTCCACACTACCCTTGCCTTTACCTTGACGTACTTCCAACGGCTTTTTCGTGATCGGCTTGTCTGGAAAAACACGAATCCAAACTTTACCGCCACGGCGAACGTGCCGTGTCATCGCACGTCGTCCGGCCTCAATTTGTCGCGCAGTTAATCGACCGCGACCAACCGCTTTGAGTCCGTATTCGCCAAAGCTGACCTTGCTGCCGCGCTCGGCAAGACCGCGATTACGGCCTTTATGCATCTTTCTAAATTTTGTTCTTTTTGGCTGTAACATCTTCTTCTATCCAATCTGCAACCCGGCACACCAAACCCAAATGGGTCTACTAGCTTTGCTGAGTAGCCTCCTCCGTTTGACCGATAACTTCGCCTTTAAAGATCCACACTTTGATACCCAGGATCCCGTACGTTGTTAGCGCCTCTGCCGTTGCATAGTCGATATCTGCGCGCAAGGTATGCAAAGGCACTCGACCTTCATGGTAGACCTCGGAGCGTGCAATCTCGGCACCACCCAAACGTCCGGCCACTCGCACTTTGATGCCTTCGGCACCAAGGCGCATGGCGTTCTGAATCACACGACGCATAGCACGCCTGAACTGAACACGTCGCTCTAACTGCTGTGCGACATTTTGCGCGACCAAATCTGCATCCAGCTCCGGCTTGCGAATTTCTTCGATGTTCACGTGAACTGGCATACCCATTCTTTTTGCCAATTCAGCGCGTAGGCGTTCTACATCCTCACCTTTTTTACCGATCACAATGCCAGGGCGGGCTGTGTGAATCGTGATCCGCGCCGTTTGCGCTGGCCGCTCAATATCTATTCGACTTACTGACGCGTCGGAAAGACGCTTACGCAAATAAGCGCGCACTTCTAGATCATTGATCAGGTATTCGGCATAGACGTTCTTGTCGGCATACCAAACAGAGGTGTGCTCTTTGACAATGCCAAGTCTTATGCCAGTCGGATGTACTTTTTGACCCATACTTTTCTCGCGCTTATACGTCAGAAACGGTCACGGTAATGTGACAGCTTCGCTTTAAAATTCGGTCGGCTCGGCCTTTAGCGCGCGGTTTAATGCGCTTCATGGTCAAACCTTCATTGACGAAAATCTCTGAGACATTCAGCTCATCGATGTCCGCACCTTCGTTGTTTTCTGCATTCGCGATCGCAGACTCGACAACCTTACGAATCAAAACAGCACCTTTCTTCGTGCTGAAAGTAAGAATGTCCAATGCATCAGCAACAGGCTTTCCTCGTACTTGATCTGCCACTAAGCGCGCCTTCTGCGCGGATATTCTTAGTCGATTGGCACTTGCACTGACTTCCATCTTTAACTCCGAGCCTTCTTATCTGCCGAATGACCTCTGTAGGTGCGTGTCGGTGCAAATTCGCCCAACTTGTGTCCGACCATGTCTTCATTGATCAGAACAGGTATGTGTTGGCGACCGTTGTAGATCGCGAGCGTCAACCCAACCATGTTCGGCACAACCATTGACCGTCGAGACCACGTCTTTATCGGTCGTCGCTCACTATTCGCTGCCGCCACCTCAACCTTCTTCATCAGGTGAGTGTCAACGAATGGTCCTTTAAATAACGATCTTGGCACTTATATCTCTCCGCCTAATCTTATTTGTCTAATTCTCTATTGCTCGGCTTTAAAACGGTCGGCAACGCGTCTAACGCTTGCCTCTTCTACGAACAATGAGCTTGTCCGTTCGCTTGTTCTTTCTTGTCTTGTAACCCTTGGTTGGGACACCCCAAGGTGTCACCGGATGACGGCCACCCGACGTTTTACCTTCACCACCACCATGCGGGTGATCTACCGGATTCATAGCAACGCCGCGTACCTTCGGTCGACGACCACGCCATCTGGTGGCACCAGCCTTACCTAGCGATTGCAAGTTATGCTCACTGTTGCCAACTTCACCAAGCGTTGCTCGGCATTCTGTTAACACACGTCGCATCTCGCCGGAGCGCATCCGCAATGTCGCGTAAGCACCTTCGCGAGCAACGAGCTGACAAGAACCACCGGCACTACGCACCATCTGCGCACCTTTGCCCGGCTTGAGCTCAACACAATGGATAACACTACCAACAGGTATGTTACGTAGCGCCATTGCGTTGCCCGCTCGGATCGGCGCAGATCCGCCGCTCATAAGCTCATCACCAGCCGCCACGCCCCTGGGCGCGATGATGTAGCGACGCTCGCCATCTTTGTACTTCAGAAGCGCGATGTTCGCGGTTCGATTCGGATCGTATTCAAGACGCTCTACGACGCAAGGGATGCCATCTTTCGAGCGCTTAAAATCAACAATACGGTAGTGCTGCTTATGACCGCCGCCACGATGACGTGTGGTAATACGGCCCGCATTGTTGCGCCCACCAGTCTTACTTTGACGATCAAGCAGCGGCTTGTGTGGGCTACCTTTGTGCAGGTCTTTGTTGACAACCTTGACGACAAATCGACGTCCCGGCGAGGTCGGTTTTGCTTTTACAACAGCCATGACTATTCCGTCACCATGTAATCAATTTCTTGGCCTTCCGCGATCGTCACGTAAGCCTTCTTCCAATTTTTCTTGCGCGTGACACCACGTGCGTTGCGCTTCACTTTGCCTTTAACGTTCGCTGTAGTGACTTTGCGCACGTCGACTTTGAAGATCGTCTCTATCGCTTCTTTTACTTCAGCCTTCGTCGCATCTTTCGAGATCTTAAAAGCGTACTGATTCACGCGATCACCGAGGATCGCGACCTTCTCAGATATATGCGGCTCAACGAGCACTGTATAAATGCGTTCCGGATTCACGAGAGCGCCTCCTCTAATGCCTTGAGCGCAGCAACCGTCACCAACACTTTGTCGTGGCTGATCAGGCTAACCGGATCAACGGCGCTCACATCACGAACGTCTATGCCTAAGACATTGCGAGAAGAGAGATAAAGGTTTTGATCAACCTCTTCGGTCACGATGAGGACGCTGGAGAGGTCTAGGGATTTAAGTTGTTCGAGAAGGGTTTTGGTTTTGGGGGCGTCAATACTAAATGATTCTACGGCGACTAAGCGGTCTTGGCGGATGAGCTCCGACACGATGCAACGCAGGGCACCGCGATACATTTTGCGATTGACCTTTACCGAATGATCTTGTGGTCGCGCTGCAAAAGTGACACCACCTGAACGCCAAATGGGCGACCTTGTCGTACCAGCTCGGGCTCGACCGGTACCTTTTTGACGCCATGGCTTACGCCCACCACCACGCACATCCGAACGATTCTTTTGCGCTCGACTACCTTGACGAGCACCCGCCATGTGGGCAACAACCACTTGATGCACCAATGCCTCGTTAAATTCACGTGCAAATGTAGCGTCCGACACTTCTACGCTACCACCGTCTGCCGCTAGATTTAGATTCATTAACTATCCCCTCCGGCTTTGGTCTTTACCGACACGCGGATGAAAACATCCCCGCCCGCAGGTCCAGGCACTGCACCTTTGACCAAGAGCAAGTTTTTGTCCGTATCAATGCGGACAACTTCGAGATTCTGCGTGGTCACATTCGCGGCGCCCATGTGGCCAGACATCTTCTTGCCTTTAAAAACTCGTCCAGGTGTTTGGCACATGCCAATGGATCCTGGCACACGGTGTGAAATAGAGTTGCCGTGTGTGGCGTCTTGTCCGCGGAAATTCCAACGTTTGATTGTTCCAGCGAAGCCCTTACCTTTAGAAACGCCGCGAACATCAATTTTTTGACCTTCGCTAAACTGCTCAACAGTCAACTCACCGCCGACAGCGAGTTCGCCAATCTCGTCTGAGCGAAATTCCCAAAGTCCACGGCCAGCGCCGGTATTAGCCTTTGCGAAATGACCCGCTCGTGGCTTGCTTACCCGATTTTGCTTCACTTCACCCGCAGTCACTTGGATGGCGTTGTAGCCATCTGACTCGTCTGTCTTGATTTGCGTAATGCGGTTTGGGGTGGCCTCGATGACGGTCACGGGAACGGATGCACCGTCCTCTGTAAAGACGCGCGTCATGCCTGCTTTTTTACCAACCAATCCAATTGCCATCTTCTTATCCAATTCCAGCTCTTTTCCAACTCTTTCTATCGATACTGGCTAACTTCGTCCAAAGCCCGTATCTACTCAACGCCCTCCAAGGGCGATCAAACAAAACAGCGAAACAGGCCTACGCCCTCATCTCTTAAGAAGGCTCGACCTACCTTTACTACCGCCGGCTACCAAATCGGAGCCTTGTTGTTTCACTCCCAGTGCAAATTTGCTTCTGGAAGTCCCGCGTACTCTCTCTGTGCTTAAAGCGAAACAGATTTTCTGCGGATATAAAAACGCTGGCTAAGTTCGCCAGCGCTTAATTCAAACTTATCTGAACCTCTACACCTGCCGCCAAGTCCAACTTCATCAGGGCATCGACAGTTTTTTCGGTGGGTTCAACAATATCCAGGAGACGTTTATGAGTACGAATTTCGTACTGATCGCGAGCATCTTTGTTCACGTGAGGTGAAACCAAGATGGTAAACCGCTCTTTGCGGGTGGGTAGAGGAATCGGTCCCTTTACCTGCGCGCCGGTTCGTTTGGCCGTATCCACAATTTCCTGCGTGGACACATCAATTAAACGATGATCGAACGCTTTTAAGCGAATTCGAATGCGCTGGTTCTGCACCTACTAAGACTCCATCTCGTCACACATTGAGCAAAACACCCATGCATGCATTTTTTTCTACTGACCATCTTCGTCGCATGACGTTGGTGGCCAATGCCTCGCGAGCTACTACTCTTATATGAAGCCTTTAGCGGCTATATGAAGCCTTTAGCGGCTATGTAAAGCCTTTAGCGGCTTACAAGCCTTTGGCGGCATATATTGAGTAGGCTCAATCTTCTCCTGTTAAAGAGCGCGTTTCCGACAGTTACAAAGTTCCTCTCCAACCGCTAAGACCTGTTTAGGCTTCGCTAGGATCTAACTTCTCGATAATCAAAAACGGCTACCCGCTTCCACCCTATCGGTGATGTTTAGCCATATCTGTCCAAAACAAACACCGCATAGCAGGGCACCCCGAAAGCGGGACGCGAACTATACCTACCTACATAGGTGTTCGCAACCTCCTGATTATTGAAGATTAGGGTACTAAAAAAGACTGCTCAAACCCTGCAAATCGCAGCTACAACCCATACAGCGCGCTAATATATCTGCACCGAATTTTTTCGTTGGCGACAGATATGCTCAAGATTTACGGCGTTCCCAACTCACAACCGGTCAGAGCCGTCGTTTGGCTCTGTTTGATGAAGAAGTTGCCGTTCGAATTCATCATGACCAGTCAGAACAAAGCCGCAAAAGCACCCGAGTATCTAACCGCTGTAAACCCGCGTGGCACTATCCCTGCAATAGATGACGATGGCGTCATTTTATGGGAAAGCCACGCGATTCTTATCTATCTATGTGAAAAGCATGGTTGGTCTGACTTGTGGCCAACAGATCTCACCCAACGCGCCCAGGTAAACCAGTACCTTCATTTTCATCACCGCAACACTCGAGAAGTCGTCATTCAATGGAGCCGCACGCTCTGGCCAGCCGTTTTTGGCGTGACCAATCCAGACAAAGCTTGGATAAAACGTAACACCTTCCCAGGGCTGGAAAACAATTCGCAGATCGTCACTCAGGCATTACAAATCATCGACGGCATGCTCGCGACCACCCCCTATCTTGCGGGAGACACACCAACGCTTGCTGACATCACCGCCTACGAAGAACTCGGTCAAAACCAAGCGAAATATGCTAATTGCACAGACTTTTCACAGCACACACACATTGGCCGTTGGTTAGTCGCTATGGAAGAAATACCTGCACACGAAACGACCCACGCGATCTGGTCGCTCATTGGCAATATCGACAAGTTCTCTGGCGGGATGCAGGCGATCGCGCGTGCCAACAAAGATGCCGCCCGTTTAATCCAACAGGCAGCACTAGACTAACTTTTCGCTTACCTAGATTGTGTGCTCACCCAAATGGGCGAGCTCCACGCACGTTCTTGAATCGTTTGCGGCTTGTTCTCCGGCGGTGCTTGGCCGATCCGGATAGCATCCCACGTACTCCATCGACAGGTTGGGTTTTCGAGGACCCTAACGTAGTAGGCTGTACGATTTTGAGCATCATAGTCATCGTCCTGCCAACTGACCCGAAGCTCACCAGCACCATCACCGACCAATTGGCAAGTCTGTGTATCAACGCCAGCCGCTGACTTTGGACACTGCTGTGTGGTTGGATCAGGTATTCCGACCGCACAGGCCACATCAAAGATGGCTTCGCCATCGGCTGTTACTCGAATGATTTGCATCCTTTCGAGCGGCGCACTGTTTGGATCTTGTTGGGCCCAAAGGTCGAAGGATGGCAATTGACGTTCATCAAGCGTAACGGCGCTCCCCATTGGCTCACCATTCGACGTATCGAATCTAAGCCGGATGCGCGTACCTGACGTGGCATACGTCTCTTTTCTTCGTATGGCATCAAACAGAGCCCCGCGTGTATTTTCGCCAGCCCATACGGCAGCTAAGCCCGAAGCACTAAAGTTCAGGCTCGATGCAGTGAGCGTTGACGCTTTGCTGTTGAGCCTAATTTCAGGCGTCGCATCGGCATTACCATGCCCACCAGTAAAATTAAATTCTTCTACTGCTGTGCTCGAGTCATGGCTATCAGAACTCCCGATGAGGCCAAACTCAAACGGATTAGTGCCCAGATCTGCTTCAAGAGCCAAGCCCCTTTGATAGGCCGCACGCACATAACTCCCTGGAACCGGATCGACGGGCATGGTGCCGCCGACGACGGTATTCCAAAGTTCGAAGTCGGCGAACTCATCTAGCGGGGACAGAACAGTATGTGTTTCCGAAGTGCCCTTGAACTGAGTGATCTCCGTTATAGGCTCATTGCGCATTCGAAGATCTGCATACTCGACATCCACCGCCATGCCTTCAGAATCGACCAGCGGATACATCAGCCCACGACTGGCGTTAGCGTTGTGCGGAATCGCGAACGCATCGCTGCCCTTCGAACGCCATTCATCTAAATGCCGCCAAAGATCTTCCGGCTTGTTGGACATCCCACTTGAGAAAGGCACGGCAGGTACATCCGTGCCCGCAAATACGACGTTACGATGCAAATTGGATAGGTTCGGCATCGACGACCATTCGTACGCTACAAAAGTTGTGAACTGACCGGGTTGATTGTGATCTTCAGCGGCTTGAATAATCGTTTGCCACGCATCACGAGTCGCACGTAGCGCTTCTTGAGGGTCCATCAATTCGGCAAATTCTCCAGTCGCTGCTGCACGGATGACCCGTTGGAATGCACCATGGGACCTTGCGTAGTCAGAACTAGAAATGTCTCCAGCAAGCTCTCCTTCGGACAAAGGATCGTCGGGATCACCCATGGCCATTGCGACACCTAGCATCTCTGCGTGATCGGTGACGCCCATAAAGTCCAACGGAGTTTGCAGCTGTATCTTTTCACCGCTGACATGCTCGATCGGCTCACCCTTGGCATAGCGGTAAGCATCATCAGGCATGGTGCGTGTGTTTGTTATATAGGCATCTACGGATAGCGCGGTATGCAAATGAAGATCACCAAAAAAGACCTGCTTACCAGTGGATACTGTGGCGAGCGCGTCAGATGATGAACTCTGCTCAACGGCCTCAACCGTCGAAAGTGGCATCGGCTCGCTTGATTCACCACAGGCAACCAAAAAGCCGCAGCTCATCAAAAGTAGAATTCGCATCGGCTTCATTTGGTTTTCTCGATAATCTTGGTCAGGCTTACTCGATGACCTTAGTGACGACCCCGGCACCTACCGTTCGACCACCTTCTCGGATCGCAAATCGTAGACCATCATCCATCGCAATCGGGGCAATCAACTCAACAACCATATTAATGTTGTCGCCAGGCATCACCATCTCAACATCTTGAGGTAGCTCAACCGCACCCGTTACATCCGTCGTTCTAAAATAAAACTGCGGACGATAGCCTTTGAAGAATGGCGTATGTCGACCACCTTCATCTTTGCTCAAGACATAAACCTCTGCCTCAAACTTCGTATGCGGTGTGATCGCACCAGGCTTTGATAACACCTGACCACGTTCAACTTCTTCTCGCTTCGTACCACGCAACAGAACACCAACATTCTCACCTGCACGACCTTCATCGAGCAGCTTTCTGAACATCTCAACACCAGTACACGTTGTCGTCTGCGTCTCTTTGATACCAACGATCTCGATCTCGTCGCCAACATTCACAATGCCGCGCTCTACCCGACCCGTCACAACCGTGCCGCGTCCAGAGATGGAGAACACATCTTCAATCGGCATCAAAAACGGTTGATCAACTGCTCGCTCAGGCTCTGGAATGTACGTATCCAGGGTCTCAACCAGCTCTTTGACTTTCGCTGCATGATCCGCATCGCCTTCCAGTGCTTTCAGTGCACTGCCAATCACGATCGGTGTGTCATCACCTGGGAACTCGTATTGGTCTAGAAGTTCTCGAACTTCCATCTCAACCAGTTCTAAGAGCTCTTCATCGTCGACCATGTCCGCTTTGTTCATGAACACAACGATACGAGGGACACCGACCTGACGAGACAGCAAGATATGCTCTCGTGTCTGAGGCATGGGGCCGTCTGCTGCAGAGACCACCAAAATAGCGCCGTCCATCTGGGCTGCACCTGTGATCATGTTCTTCACATAATCCGCGTGTCCGGGACAGTCAACGTGTGCGTAGTGTCGAGCCTCACTCTCATACTCGACGTGAGAGGTCGCAATCGTGATGCCACGCTCGCGCTCTTCCGGTGCATTATCTATCTGTGCAAAGTCGCGGGTTTCTCCGCCAAACGCTTCTGCACACACCTTCGTCAACGCCGCTGTCAGCGTCGTCTTACCGTGGTCCACGTGTCCAATCGTTCCTACGTTCACGTGCGGTTTATTTCTCTCAAATTTCTCTTTGGCCATTATTTACCCTTTCAGTCTGTCCAATAATTAAAAGCAATTCTTAGCGGTTGATGATGCGTTCAGCAACTTGTGATGGAACCTCAGCGTAGTCACTAAATTCCATGGTGTATGTGGCTCGCCCCTGAGTCGCAGATCGAACATCAGTCGAATAACCAAACATCTCTGAAAGCGGCACTTCAGCTCGTACAACTTTACCCGCGGGATTTTCGTCCATGCCAGAAATTATTCCACGACGGCGATTTAGATCGCCAACAACATCACCCATATAGTCTTCCGGAGTTACTACCTCAACCTCCATGATCGGTTCTAGCAGTACTGCGCGAGCCGCCATCGCGCCTTCTCGTAACGCCATCGACCCAGCAATTTTGAAGGCCATCTCGTTAGAGTCCACATCGTGGAAGGAGCCATCGAATAGCGTTGCACGTACGCCGATCAATGGGTAACCAGCGACAACACCGTTCTTCATTTGTTCTTGGATACCCTTGTTCACTGCCGGTATGTACTCGCGCGGTATAGCGCCGCCGACAATTTCATCAACAAATTCGTACGCAAACGCACCATCTTCATCCTTGAAGGGTTCTAGCTTCACATAAACATGTCCGTATTGACCACGGCCACCCGTTTGGCGAATGAATTTTGATTCCTGTTCGACCGTATCTCGAATTGTCTCTCGATACGCGACTTGAGGCTTACCAATGTTAGCCTCGACACTGAACTCCCGTTTCATACGATCGACAATGATATCGAGGTGGAGTTCACCCATGCCTGAAATAATGGTCTGGCCAGTTTCATCATCTGTCTCGACACGAAAGGACGGATCTTCTTGTGCGAGTTTACCTAGCGCGACCCCCATCTTTTCTTGATCCGCGACAGACCTGGGCTCGACGGCAACAGAGATCACCGGCTCCGGAAACTCCATTCGCTCTAGCGTTATGGGTTTGTTAATCGCACACAGCGTCTCACCAGTTGTCACATCTTTCAGACCGATCGCCGCCGCAATGTCTCCTGCGCGAACTTCTTTGATCTCATTGCGATCGTTTGAATGCATCTGCACCATTCGACCAATTCGTTCTTTACGACGCTTTATTGGATTGAATATCTGATCACCGGTCTTCAGTACACCGGAGTAGACTCGGAAAAACGTCAAGGTGCCGACAAAGGGGTCGGTCGCGATCTTAAATGCTAGCGCCGCAAACGGCGCATCATCATCAGCCTCGCGCGTCTCAACAGACTCGTTTTCGAGGGTGCCCTCTATCGCTTTAACCTCAGTTGGCGCAGGCAAATACTCGATGACAGCATCCAACATCGCTTGCACGCCTTTGTTCTTAAACGCGGAACCGCACAGAGCTGGGACAATTTCATTTGCGAGTGTTCGGATTCTTAAGCCGGTCTGTATGTCCTCATTGGAAAGCTCTCCTCCTTCGAGATACTTATCCATGATTTCTTCGTTCGCTTCCGCAGCGGCTTCGACCATCTGTTCGCGCCAATGATCTGCTTCTTCTTGCAAATCTTCGGGAATATCTTCTTCGTCATAGGTTAGGCCCTGGTCTGCTTCATTCCAGATGATCGCCTTCATCTTGATCAGATCGATCACACCGCGAAAGTTCTCTTCGCTGCCAATAGCCAACTGAATCGGTACCGGATTAGACCCTAACCGATCACGAATTTGATCGACGACGCGCAAAAAGTCTGCGCCTTGCCGATCCATTTTGTTGACGAAGACCATTCGTGGCACTTCGTACTTGTTGGCCTGACGCCAAACGGTCTCGGACTGGGGTTCGACACCTGACGTTCCGCAAAATACAACGACTGCGCCGTCAAGAACGCGCAGGCTTCGTTCTACTTCAATGGTGAAATCAACGTGGCCGGGGGTATCGATAATATTGACGCGATGCTCATCGAACTGCTGGTTCATGCCGCGCCAAAAACAGGTCGTAGCGGCGGATGTGATGGTGATGCCGCGCTCTTGTTCTTGATCCATCCAATCCATGGTTGCAGCACCATCGTGGACTTCGCCGATTTTGTGTGACAAACCGGTATAGAAAAGCACCCGCTCTGTCGTCGTTGTCTTGCCCGCATCGACATGGGCAACAATGCCGATGTTTCGATATTTAGATATTGGGGTTGAACGAGCCATGTCTATCCTCGAACCAACTTAATTAACAACACCCTTCGCCATAGCGCGAGGGTGTCGAGAAGCGAGCTTATCGGCGTCCGAAGATTAGTACCTATAGTGGGCGAAGGCTTTGTTCGCATCAGCCATCCGATGCGTATCTTCCTTCTTCTTAACTGCTGAGCCACGACCTTCGGCCGCGTCCATCAATTCACCAGCTAATCGCGCAGCCATCGACTTTTCACTCCGAGCACGAGCACTCTCAACCAACCAGCGCATCGCGAGCGCAGCTCGTCGAGACGTTCTTACTTCTACAGGCACCTGATAGGTTGCACCACCCACACGTCGAGACTTAACCTCAACCAGTGGAGCAATCGCTTCGAGCGCATTGTCGAAGACCTCAACGGGATCCGCTGATGCATCACGTTCCTGAATACGGTCGAATGCACCGTAAACGATTCGTTCGGCCACAGCTTTTTTACCGCTAACCATTACATGGTTAATGAACTTAGCTACAGTTTGATTGTGAAATTTGGGATCGGGAAGAATCTCCCGCTTGGCTACAACGCGACGTCGTGGCATATGTCTATCTCCTTACTTCAGGTCGCTCCCCACATCGGGGACCTTACTGAGAATATTGTTGATGTTTTCAGCCGAGGCTGAAAACTTGTTATTTAGGTTTTTTGGTGCCGTATTTAGAGCGACCCTGCTTACGATCAGCAACACCAGATGTATCCAAGGTTCCTCGGATCGTGTGATAGCGCACACCAGGCAAGTCTTTAACTCGGCCACCACGTATTAATACAACTGAGTGTTCTTGCAAGTTGTGGCCTTCACCACCGATATACGAAGTTACTTCATACTGGTTGGTTAAACGGACACGACATACCTTGCGAAGCGCTGAATTCGGCTTCTTAGGTGTGGTCGTATAAACACGCGTACAAACACCTCGACGCTGCGGACACGCTTGGAGAGCGGGTACGATGTTCTTGGTCACTTTCCGTTTGCGCGGCTTGCGCACTAGTTGGCTAATGGTGGCCATAAATACCTATCTAATCCTATCCTGTGAAACTCTTTAGAATTTCTATCTATTGCTTATCCCACTTACCCTCATGGTCGCAGTGGGGGCGCCATTATAGGCACCGATTAATGATTTACAAGCTGGGTGGCGAACCGCCACCCACTTGAAATCGTTTCAATCTACTCTTCTTCTTGATCACTCGACTGTGCATCACTCTGAGCAGACAGCGCTTCGGTCAACGCTGCTTCCACTTCATCCGCTGATGGCCCTAAAGATGCAGTTTGTTCCTGCTCTTTACGAAGTTTACGCTCTGCGTGATACGTCAATCCGGTACCTGCTGGAATCAATCGCCCAACAACTACATTCTCCTTCAGACCACGTAGCCAATCTTGCTTGCCGGTGACGGCAGCTTCGGTCAGCACGCGTGTGGTTTCTTGGAAAGAAGCCGCTGAAATGAACGATTCGGTGGCCAACGATGCCTTCGTTATACCGAGCAAGATGCGCTGGAAACCAGCTGGCTCCTTGCCTTCCTCAGACAAAGCATTGTTGATGTCACGAATTCTTGTGAACTCAAGTTGCTCACCACGGATGAGGTCAGATTCACCAGAGCTTGCAACCTCGACCTTACGCAACATTTGCCGACAAATGACTTCGATGTGCTTGTCGTTGATTTTCACACCCTGGAGGCGATATACCTCTTGGATCTCGTTGACGATGTATTTCGCCAACTCGGCAACACCTTTGAGGCGCAGAATATCGTGAGCCGACAACGGTCCATCACAAACCATTTCGCCCTTTTCCACATGCTCGCCATCGAATACACCAATCGTACGCCACTTCGGAATCAGGGTTTCAACCGGATCACTATCCGGCGGTGTCACGACTAAGCGACGCTTACCCTTGGTTTCTTTTCCGAAGCTGACTGTTCCTGAAGTTTCTGCAAGGATCGCAGGTTCCTTCGGTTTCCGTGCTTCAAAGAGATCCGCTACTCGAGGTAGACCACCGGTGATGTCACGAGTCTTAGACCCTTCCTGCGGAATTCTCGCAATGACGTCACCGATACCGATATGCGCGTTGTCCTCTAAGTTAAGGATCGCGTTGCTCGGCAAGTAGTAGTTTGCTGGCATGTCGGTACCAGGCAGGTTCACCTGCTCACCTTTTTCATCAGCCAAGCGAACCGCTGGACGCAAATCTTTCGCCGCGCTCGCTCGATCTTTGGGATCGAGAACACTGATATTCGTCAAACCCGTGAGTTCATCCGTCTGACGATTCACGGAGAGACCTTCTTCCATCTCAATAAACTGCACAGTACCTTGGACTTCTGCAACGATTGGGTGTGTGTGTGGATCCCATTGAGCAATCACTTGGCCCGCTTCAACTAAATCTTCTTCAGCGACGGATATGACCGCTCCGTAGGGGAGCTTGTACCGCTCTCGCTCACGACCGTGGTCATCTGCGACTGCGATTTCACCTGAACGGGATACTGCAACTAGCTCACCTGACTCGCGGGTCACGGTCTTCAAATTATGCAGACGGACCGATCCACCGTGCTTAACTTGAATATTGTCGACCGCTGTCGCTCTTGAGGCCGCACCCCCAATGTGGAAGGTACGCATCGTAAGCTGAGTACCTGGCTCACCGATTGACTGTGCTGCGATTACGCCGACACTCTCACCGACATTGACCTGATGCCCTCGGGCAAGATCACGTCCGTAACAGGTCGCACAAACACCATAGGAGGTCAGACACGTAATTGGGCTGCGGACGAACATCTCGTCTACACCCAACTCTTCTAACTCTTCGACCCAGGCTTCATCGAGCATGGTGCCTGCGGGAATTAGCACATTCTTGCCGTCTGGGGCGAGAATGTCTTGAGCAACAATGCGCCCAAGAACTCGGTCACCCAATGCCTCAACAACATCACCACCTTCAATGATCGAAGTCGTGAACAGACCTGCATCAGTCCCACAATCGATGTCTGTTATGACGACATCTTGCGCCACGTCAACCAAGCGTCTGGTTAGATACCCAGAGTTCGCGGTTTTGAGCGCTGTGTCGGCCAGACCTTTTCGAGCACCGTGCGTCGAGATGAAGTACTCATTTACAGTGAGCCCTTCACGGAAATTAGCGGTAATCGCATTCTCGATGATGCTGCCATCTGGTCGCGTCATCAAACCACGCATACCAGCCAGCTGGCGAATCTGAGCAGGAGAGCCTCGTGCTCCAGAATCGGCGTAGATATAGACGGAGTTGAACGAATCCTGCTGCTCGTCCTCCCCTTCCCGATTCTTAACAATCTCAGTAGAGATGCCATCCATCATGGACCGCGCAACAAGATCGTTGGCTCGTGACCAAATATCTACAACCTTATTGTACTTCTCACCTTGTGTGACGAGACCCGAAGCGTATTGAGATTCAATCTCTGCAACTTCTTCTTCGGCTTCACCAATAATGGTCGATTTCTCGTTCGGGATAACAAAGTCCTCAACCCCGATCGACGCGCCAGAAGAGGTTGAATGAGCAAAACCGGTGTACATCAACTGGTCGGCAAAGATAACGGTGTCTTTCAAACCACATCGACGATAGCAATCGTTGATCAGGTTCGAGATTGAGCGCTTATCCATTGGCTTGTTAACCATGTCGAACGGCATTGCATTCGGCACAATGTTATAAAGCAATGCTCGGCCTACGGTTGTCTCATACAACTTGCGTCGCATCTGTAGCTTGCCGCTCTCATCCGCAACATTCTCATCGATACGAACTTTGACCTTCGCATGCAGATCAACTTGCTGCGCGTAGTACGCACGGTGTACTTCTTCGATATCCGCAAAGATCCGGCCTTCGCCCCCGGCGTTCACCATTTCCCGGGTCATGTAGTAGACACCCAAGACAACGTCTTGCGACGGCACAATGATCGGCTCACCCGATGCCGGAGACAGAATGTTGTTGGTGGACATCATCAATGCGCGGCTTTCGAGCTGCGCCTCTAACGTCAAAGGTACGTGTACAGCCATTTGGTCACCGTCAAAGTCAGCGTTGTACGCTGCACAGACAAGTGGGTGTAGCTGTATGGCTTTACCTTCAATGAGAACCGGCTCAAATGCCTGAATACCTAGTCGGTGCAGAGTTGGCGCACGGTTTAGCAGTACTGGGTGTTCGCGAATAACTTCTGCCAGGATATCCCAGACTTCTGCTGTCTCGCGTTCAACCATCTTCTTGGCTGCTTTAATCGTCGTCGCCAACTGGCGGTCTTCAAGTTTGCCAAATATGAATGGCTTAAATAGCTCCAAGGCCATTTTCTTAGGTAAGCCACACTGGTGTAGCTTAAGCGTTGGTCCTACCACGATCACCGAACGACCTGAGTAGTCCACTCGCTTACCGAGTAAGTTCTGACGGAAACGTCCTTGCTTACCCTTGATCATGTCAGCCAATGATTTCAGCGGTCGCTTGTTAGACCCAGTGATCGCTCGTCCGCGACGACCGTTGTCGAGAAGCGCATCAACGGACTCCTGCAACATACGCTTTTCGTTGCGCACAATGATGTCTGGCGCACTTAAATCGAGCAGGCGCTTCAGTCGATTGTTTCGATTGATCACACGTCGATATAGATCGTTTAGATCAGAGGTTGCGAAGCGTCCGCCATCGAGTGGTACCAGCGGTCTGAGATCTGGTGGCAGTACGGGTAGTACTGTCATCACCATCCACTGTGGCTTATTACCAGACTTCACAAAGGCTTCCATCAGCTTCAAACGCTTTGAGAACTTTTTGATCTTAGTTTCAGAATTGGTCGCCGGAATTTCTTCACGCAGGTGCGCGATCTCGGCGTCCATATCGAGTTGGATCAAAAGTTCTTGTACCGCCTCCGCGCCCATGCGGGCATCAAATTCGTCGCCAAATTCTTCGAGCTTGGTGTAGTACTCCTCATCCGTTAGCAGCTGACCAATCTCAAGATCTGTTAGACCCGGATCGATCACGACAAACGATTCAAAGTAGAGCACGCGCTCAATATCGCGCAGCGTCATGTCGAGCAGCAAACCGATTCGAGAAGGCAATGACTTCAGGAACCAGATGTGAGCTGTCGGACAGGCAAGTTCGATATGACCCATGCGTTCGCGACGAACTTTGGTCAAGGTGACTTCGACACCACACTTTTCACAAATTACGCCACGATGCTTGAGACGTTTGTACTTACCGCACAAACATTCGTAGTCCTTCGTTGGGCCAAAGATCCGCGCGCAGAATAATCCGTCGCGCTCTGGCTTGAAGGTTCTGTAGTTGATGGTCTCTGGCTTTTTAACTTCGCCAAACGACCAAGACCGAATCATCTCAGGGGATGACAAGCCGATTCGCAAGGAATCGAACTCGTCCGCATTACCCTGGGCCTTCAGTAGGTTAAGTAGGTCTTTCATAAGAGCTTCTCCTCTATCAGTTCAGGGTAATGTTTACTCGGCTTCCAGTTCTATATTGATACCAAGAGAGCGTATCTCTTTGACCAATACATTGAACGATTCAGGCATACCAGGATCCATTTCGTAGTTACCGTCCACGATGTTTTTATACATCTTGGTACGGCCTTGGACATCGTCTGACTTGACGGTCAGCATTTCTTGCAGCGTATAAGCTGCGCCATACGCTTCAAGTGCCCAGACTTCCATCTCACCAAATCGCTGGCCACCGAATTGTGCTTTACCACCAAGCGGTTGCTGTGTGACTAGACTATAGGATCCCGTCGATCGTGCATGCATCTTGTCATCCACCAAGTGGTTGAGCTTCAACATGTACATGTAACCAACCGTCGTAGGTCGGTCAAAGGCATCACCTGTCCGTCCATCAAAGAGATGTGCTTGGCCTGTAGTCGGTAGACCAGCAAGCTCAAGCATGCCTTTGATCTCGTCTTCGGAAGCACCATCAAATGCTGGCGTTGCCATCGGCACACCACCACGTAGGTTCTTAGCCATCTCGAGAACTTCTTCATCCGTTAGAGACGGCAAATCAACACCAGAGTCGCCGATCTTGTTGTAGACCTTGTCCAGGAAGCCGCGAATTTCTGCAACTTTCTTCTGCCCTTCAAGCATTTCATTAATGCGGTCACCCACACCACGAGCAGCCCACCCAAGGTGCGTCTCAAGAACCTGCCCGACGTTCATGCGCGAAGGCACGCCTAGCGGATTCAAGACGATATCTACCGGCTCACCATGCTCATCAAATGGCATGTCTTCGACCGGCATGATGACGGAAATGACACCCTTGTTACCGTGCCGACCAGCCATCTTATCGCCTGGTTGAATGCGTCGCTTGATCGCGAGATAAACCTTAACAATCTTGAGTACACCTGGTGCAAGATCATCGCCACTCTCGAGCTTAGCTCGCTTGTCAGCGTAGATCGCATCAAGTGCTTCTTTGCGTTCCTTCAACTGTGCATCAGCCCGCTCGAGCTGGGCATTGAGTGAGTCGTCCTGCATTCGGATCTTGAACCAATCATCCAACGCTAGCGTCGAAAGATAAGCCTCGTCGATCTTAATGCCTTTGCTTTCGTTCGGGGCGCTTGCAGCCTGCTGACCCATAATGGCCCGCTGTAACCGCTCGTAGGTCGCTGTTTCGACGATACGATATTCGTCATCCAAATCTTTGCGGATCTGGGTTAGTTGAGCGCGTTCAATGTCCAGAGCACGTTGGTCTTTCTCAACCCCATCGCGCGTAAAGACTTGGACGTCAATCACAGTACCTTTAACACTGGTCGGGACACGTTGAGAGGTGTCTTTCACGTCAGACGCCTTCTCACCAAAGATCGCCCTCAGGAGTTTTTCCTCGGGGGTAAGTTGCGTCTCACCTTTCGGCGTGACCTTACCTACGAGAATGTCACCAGCACCAACCTCGGCACCGATATAGACAATTCCGGATTCATCCAGTTTAGAGAGTGCTCCTTCACCGACATTCGGTATATCGCAGGTAATCTCTTCCGGTCCAAGCTTAGTATCGCGAGCGATACAGGTGAGCTCTTGGATGTGAATACTCGTGAAACGATCTTCCTTAACAACTCGCTCTGAGACCAAAATCGAGTCTTCGAAGTTGTAGCCGTTCCAAGGCATGAAAGCGATGCGCATGTTTTGGCCAAGTGCGAGCTCGCCCATGTCTACTGAGGGACCATCCGCTAACGTATCACCGCGGGCAATAATGTCGCCCGGCTTGACCAAAGGTCGCTGATTGATACAGGTGTTTTGATTCGAGCGAGTAAATTTAGTCAGGCTGTAGATGTCTACGCCTGCTTCACCAGCTCCCGTTTCTGCATCGTTGACGCGAACAACAATTCGCGCTGCGTCGACAATGTCGACTACACCACCGCGGTCGGCGATGACGCAGACGCCTGAGTCACGCGCCACATCACGCTCCATCCCTGTGCCAACCAACGGCTTTTCAGCACGTAACGTTGGGACGGCTTGGCGTTGCATGTTGGAACCCATCAACGCTCGGTTAGCATCATCATGCTCTAAGAACGGAATGAGCGATGCTGCAACAGAGACCACCTGCTTCGGTGAGACGTCCATGTGGTTTACGTTTTCCGGTGCCGTCTTGGTGAATTCGTTTTGGTGTCGAACGTCGACCAAATCTGTATCGAATTGACCTTTGGCATTTAACGGAGCACTAGCCTGCGCGATAACGTAGTTCGCCTCGTCGATCGCAGATAGATACTCAATCTCATCGGTAACCACACCATCGATAACCTTGCGATAGGGCGACTCCAAGAAACCGTAGCCATTCGTACGCGCATAAGTCGCAAGGCTATTGATCAAACCAATGTTCGGTCCTTCAGGTGTCTCGATTGGACAAACACGACCATAGTGCGTCGGGTGTACGTCTCGAACTTCAAAACCGGCCCGTTCGCGGGTAAGTCCACCCGGTCCTAATGCAGAGACGCGTCGCTTGTGCGTCACTTCGGACAAAGGATTGTTTTGGTCCATGAACTGCGAAAGTTGTGAGGAGCCGAAAAATTCCTTGATCGCGGCTGCCACTGGCTTAGCGTTGATCATATCTTGGGGCATTAAGCCTTCGGATTCCGCAAGACTGAGACGTTCCTTAACAGCCCGCTCTACTCGGATCAAACCGACGCGGAACTGATTTTCTGCCATTTCGCCAACTGAACGCACGCGTCGATTACCAAGGTGGTCGATATCGTCGACCGAGCCTTTACCGTTACGAATGTCTAGCAATGTCTCCATGACGGCAACAATGTCATCCGCGTTCAGAATTCCTTCGCCTTCGATCGCTTCGCGACCAAGACGGCGGTTGAACTTCATGCGGCCTACTGCGGATAGGTCATAGCGTTCGTTTGAGAAGAACAGATTGTTGAACAGGTTCTCTGCAGCTTCCTTGGTAGGAGGCTCACCAGGACGCATCATTCGGTAGATCTCAACCAGCGCTTCTAACTTGTTGCGCGATGGATCAACGCGCAGAGTGTCTGAGATGAACGGTCCACAGTCGAGATCATTCGTATAGATTGTCTCGACGTCTTTTACGTTCATTTCGAACAGTTGCTCGAGCACTTCTTCGGTGATGATCGTGTTGCAAGGTATCGCAACTTCACCTGTACTCTGATCGACAAGATCCTTCGCTGTCACTCTCTCGAGCAAGTACTCGCGCGGTACAGCGAGTTTCTTCATGCCACTTTCTTCTAACAAGCGGACGTGACGCGCGGTGATACGACGGCCACTTTCAACAATAACGGTGCCTTTGCTGTCAGTTATGTCAAAGCTTGCAACATCGCCTCGCATGCGCTCAGGCGTGAGCTCTGCGGATACGTTCTCACCATCAATATAAAATTGATTGGTTTCGAAGAACGTTTCCAAAATTTGTTCGCTTGTGTACTCAAGCGCACGCAACATTATCGTCGCAGGGAGTTTGCGCCGACGGTCGATACGTACGAACAAGCAATCTTTCGGGTCAAACTCGAAGTCGAGCCACGAACCTCGATATGGGATAACCCGCGCGTTATAGAGCAGTTTTCCAGAAGAGTGAGTTTTGCCTCGGTCGTGGTCAAAGAACACGCCTGGCGATCTGTGTAACTGAGATACGACAACCCGCTCGGTACCATTGATAACGAAAGTACCGTTATTCGTCATGAGCGGAATTTCGCCCATGTAAACTTCTTGCTCTTTGACGTCCTTAACCGCTTTGTTGGACGACTCTCGATCGTAAATGATCAAACGCACTTTCACACGCAGTGGTGCTGCGTAAGTAATACTCCGCAATACACATTCTTTCACGTCAAAGGCAGGTTCGCCCAAACGGTAGTCAACGTATTCCAACGCAGCGCTACCAGAGTAGCTTACGATCGGAAATACAGAACGAAATGCTGCATGCAACCCAGCTTCATCCCGGGTGTCCGCTTTTGTGTCTACTTGTAGAAATCGGTTATAGGACTCCGTTTGGATGGCCAATAGGTATGGCAATTCCATTGATTCCGATAACTTGCCGAAGTCCTTTCGGATCCGCTTTTTCTCAGTAAAGCTATACGCCATGCGAGTCTCCCATGCCTATTAGGCAATGCATTTGCGAGTATTGGTCGTAGATGTCCTGAAAGGCTTCTCTCCAACCACGAAAGGGCCGACTCCCAATTCGCTTTGCGAATTGAGCGTCCGCCCAATTTGACAGCACATCTGTCTTATCAAGGTGCAATCGATAAGGATTGCCAAAGCAATCAATATTGCGTTACTTGAGTTCGACTGATGCGCCGGCTTCTTCCAGCTGCTTTTTAAGGTCTTCAGCTTCTTCCTTGGTTACGCCTTCTTTCACTGCAGAAGGTGCTTCGTCTACTACTGCTTTGGCTTCTTTCAATCCAAGGCCTGTGATCGCACGTACTGCCTTGATCACGTTAACTTTCTTGTCACCAGCTGCCGTGAGCATGACGTCAAATTCGTCTTGTTCTTCTGCTGCTGCGCCGCCAGCGTCAGCTGCTGCAGGTGCTGCCGCGACAGCAGCCGCTGCAGAAACACCAAACTTCTCTTCCATCGCTTGGACAAGTTCAACAACGTCCATGACGCTCATCTCTGCGATGCCATTCAAAATATCGTCTTTAGACAATGCCATTTTTGTATCTCCTAATAACTAAATCGTATTCAAAGTCATAGAGTCTATGGAGACTCTAAGCTTCCGCTTCTTTCTGATCTCTGACAGCAGCCACCGCTCGTGTCACTTTGCTAGGCACTTCATTCATCGTGCGTGCAAGTTTTGTGATCGGTGCAAGCATCACTGAAAGCAACATCGCTCTTGCCCCATCCAAGGTAGGTAACTTGGCCACACGATCAATCTGATCTGCGGTTAGTAACTCACCTCCGATAGCGAGCGCTCTGACTTCCAATGCTTCGTGATCTTTCGCATAGTCTTTCAACAATCGGGCAGCAGAACCTGGGTCTTCTTGCGAAAACGCCACCAAGGTCGGACCAACAAACGCGTCATCTAGACACGCATAGTCCGTTCCCTCTACAGCTCTCTTAACCAATGTGTTGCGAACAACTCGCAGATAAACGCCTGTTTCACGTGCCTTCGCACGCATCTCAGTCATTTCTGCGACCGTCAGACCGCGATAGTCTGCAACGACTGCCGACAAAGCAGATGCGGCAATCTCATTCACTTCAGCAACAATCTGTTGCTTTTGCTCGAGCCTTAATGCCACTTGCTTACTCCTATTTTGCACCGCAAATACTGCGGTACCGTTTACTTATGAGACTCAAACACAAAGTTTGTGTCTCTTGGCGTTTCTTCGTTACAGAGGACGACCTCATTATTCGAAGTTACTGTCTAAGGTTCGCATTAACAAACCAATCGACACGCCGTCTACGTTAGGTTCCCCTTGCGGGTCATTTAATGATTGGTTTCGCATCAAAGCGAAACCGTTCACCTAAACGGTTTTTGACAACCCTCGCCTACATCTAGCTGGCGAGGTCTTCAAAACTTTTCTGGCTTTTCTCCTTAGAGAAAAGACAATTACACCTCTAAGGAGGCTTGATCGATTGACACACCCGGACCCATGGTCGTCGAGAGCGTCACTTTCTTAAGATATATACCTTTCGCAGTAGCTGGCTTAGCCTTCTTCAGGTCATTCAGCAACGCTTCCAAGTTTTCCTTGATCGCGTTTGGATCAAAACCGACCTGACCGACACTGCCATGCACGATGCCTGCTTTGTCAGCGCGAAACTGAACTTGTCCTGCTTTTGCGTTCTGGACAGCCGCCGCGACATCTTGCGTCACGGTGCCTGTCTTCGGGTTGGGCATGAGACCACGAGGACCCAATACTTTGCCTAGTTGGCCGACGATACGCATCGCATCAGGCGTGGCGATCACAACATCAAAGTCCAGGTTGCCACCCTTGATTTCTTCACCTAGGTCTTCGAAGCCAACTTTGTCTGCGCCAGCCGCCGTCGCCGCATCAGCGTTGTCGCCTTGTGCGAAAACTGCAACACGCACAGTTTTACCGGAGCCATGTGGTAGCGTAGTTGCACCACGTACTACTTGATCGGACTTCCGTGGATCAACGCCCAGATTAATGGAGACGTCAAATGACTCCTTGAACTTCGTCTTTGACAAGTCATTCAAGATCGTCACGGCTTCATCGATAGCGTAGGCTTTTTCCGCTTCGAGTTTCTCGGCGAAAAGGCGCTGTCGTTTGGTTAATTTTGCCACTAAACAACTCCCTCCACATCGATGCCCGAAGCTCGTGCGGTACCGGCTATCGTCCTAACCGCAGCATCCATATCGGCAGCTGTTAGGTCAGGCATTTTAATCGTCGCGATCTCTTCGAGCTGGGCTCGAGTGACTTTGGCCACTTTGACCGTATTCGGTGTCGCGCTACCTTTCTGAATCTTGGCTGCCTTCTGCAAGAGAACCGCAGCGGGTGGCGTCTTGGTGATGAACGTGAAGCTGCGATCCGCATAGACGGTGATGACAACCGGAATCGGCAAGCCTTGTTCCATAGATTGCGTCTGTGCGTTAAACGCCTTACAGAAATCCATGATGTTAACGCCGTGTTGACCCAAAGCTGGGCCGACTGGCGGACTCGGGTTAGCCTGACCTGCAGGGACCTGCAGCTTTATATAGGCTTCAACTTTTTTAGCCACTCTCTCTATCTCCTGTATGGGTACCAACGCTTGAGCAACCTAGATGCTCGTAAGCTCCCCGTTAATGTGAAGTTTACTGCGTAAACTTCCTAAGTGTTGGCTCAAGCCAACACGGCCTCCTGTATGGGTACCAACGCTGGGACCTTACCTTTAGTCGGTCAGCTTCCCTGGTTTACCGCGAGATTTCACTGCGCGGTAATTTGTTGAGTATTGGCCAAAAGACCAATACACCTCTAACTCTAAACTTTCCTAGATCTAACCTTTTTCGACCTGGCCGAAATCTAGTTCGACTGGTGTGGACCGGCCAAATATTGTCACGGCAACATTGAGTCGGTTCTTCTCGTAATTCACTTCTTCAACGACACCATTAAAGTCATTGAACGGTCCGTCTATGACCCGAACAATCTCGCCCGGTTCAAATACCGTCTTCGGCGTTGCTTTCTCACTACCTGCGGCAACTCGATCTAAAATTGCCGCCGCTTCACGATCTGATAGCGGCGCGGGCTGATCCGCCTTGCCACCGATAAAACCCATCACGCGAGGTGTTTCTTTTACTAAGTGCCAGGTATCGTCGTTAAGCTCCATCTCCACCAGCACATAGCCTGGAAAGAATTTGCGTTCACTACGGCGCTTTTGGCCACCACGCATCTCTACGACTTCTTCCGTTGGCACCAATATGTCACCGAAAAACTCGCCGAAATTTGAAAGTTCAACGCGCTCTTGTAGAGCACGAGAAACATTTTTTTCATACCCCGAGTAAGCATGCACAACAAACCACTTTTTAGACATCTGCTGCTCCTACCCGATGATGGAACTCACGATCCATCCTAATAATGAATCTAAGCCCCAAAGAATCAGTGCGAAAATAACAATGAGTACCAAGACGACTAACGTTGTCTGTGTCGTTTCTTGGTTACTCGGCCAAACGACGCGACGAATTTCGCTACGCGCTTCTTTTATTAAACTCCAAGTACTTCGACCACGCTCCGTTTGTAACGAAACAAAGCCGGCCACAGTTGCCAACACCAGGAGTCCTACCACTCGTAGCAGTAAGGATTCTTCACCGTAGTACCAATTGGCATAGACGCCACCGCCCAAGATGGCAGCTACCACGAGCCACTTCAGCCAGTCGAGGGTGCTACCTGCTGTTGTGTCTGTACCTGTACTCAAAGAATCGTCCCTTCTTTTCTTTTCCTTCTGAGCCGTGCCATCTAAGACAGCGCTTTCCAAAAGTGGGCTCTCGCAAGCCGTTGTCGACACCAGTCACTGCTCTAATGGCAGGCCAGGAGGGAATCGAACCCCCAACCTGCGGTTTTGGAGACCGCTGCTCTGCCAATTGAGCTACTGGCCTAATACTTGACTTCGCTTCTGTATTTTTTGATTCAAAAAATCAGATGCGAAGTTTAAGTATTTTGGGAGTTTTGCTGCGCAAAACTCCACGTTCTCGTGATTGTTACTCGATGACCTTAGTGACGACCCCGGCACCTACCGTTCGACCACCTTCTCGGATCGCAAATCGTAGACCATCATCCATCGCAATCGGGGCAATCAACTCAACAACCATATTAATGTTGTCGCCAGGCATCACCATCTCAACATCTTGAGGTAGCTCAACCGCACCCGTTACATCCGTCGTTCTAAAATAAAACTGCGGACGATAGCCTTTGAAGAATGGCGTATGTCGACCACCTTCATCTTTGCTCAAGACATAAACCTCTGCCTCAAACTTCGTATGCGGTGTGATCGCACCAGGCTTTGATAACACCTGACCACGTTCAACTTCTTCTCGCTTCGTACCACGCAACAGAACACCAACATTCTCACCTGCACGACCTTCATCGAGCAGCTTTCTGAACATCTCAACACCAGTACACGTTGTCGTCTGCGTCTCTTTGATACCAACGATCTCGATCTCGTCGCCAACATTCACAATGCCGCGCTCTACCCGACCCGTCACAACCGTGCCGCGTCCAGAGATGGAGAACACATCTTCAATCGGCATCAAAAACGGTTGATCAACTGCTCGCTCAGGCTCTGGAATGTACGTATCCAGGGTCTCAACCAGCTCTTTGACTTTCGCTGCATGATCCGCATCGCCTTCCAGTGCTTTCAGTGCACTGCCAATCACGATCGGTGTGTCATCACCTGGGAACTCGTATTGGTCTAGAAGTTCTCGAACTTCCATCTCAACCAGTTCTAAGAGCTCTTCATCGTCGACCATGTCCGCTTTGTTCATGAACACAACGATACGAGGGACACCGACCTGACGAGACAGCAAGATATGCTCTCGTGTCTGAGGCATGGGGCCGTCTGCTGCAGAGACCACCAAAATAGCGCCGTCCATCTGGGCTGCACCTGTGATCATGTTCTTCACATAATCCGCGTGTCCGGGACAGTCAACGTGTGCGTAGTGTCGAGCCTCACTCTCATACTCGACGTGAGAGGTCGCAATCGTGATGCCACGCTCGCGCTCTTCCGGTGCATTATCTATCTGTGCAAAGTCGCGGGTTTCTCCGCCAAACGCTTCTGCACACACCTTCGTCAACGCCGCTGTCAGCGTCGTCTTACCGTGGTCCACGTGTCCAATCGTTCCTACGTTCACGTGCGGTTTATTTCTCTCAAATTTCTCTTTGGCCATGACTCTTTCTCTCAAATATGCCCAGATAGTTAATACACTCAACGAACAAGCCGTTGAAATCTCTCATTTTGACCAGCCTTATATAAGGATCCGGTCGTTCTTCATTGTTCGGTCCAGCTTCGTCGCATCGACTAAGCTCAACCGCATCAATACTGGTGCTCACAATCGGATTTGAACCGATGACCTCTTCCTTACCAAGGAAGTGCTCTACCGCCTGAGCTATGTGAGCTACAACTTGATAGTTAATAGTTGGTGCGAATCCACCCCAACTATTAACTATCAAGTTGTTTAGGAGTTTTTTCGCTCCGCGAAAAACTCCGCAGGCTCCGAACCTCACTACCAACCCGCTAAACTGTTCAAACCTTCATCTACGAGCACTAACTTGCCAGTAGACCGAGTTTGCTTTCTGCAAACTCGCTAAAGGTTTGCCGAAGCAAACCCGACCTGGAGCGGGTAGCGGGAATCGAACCCGCATCATCAGCTTGGAAGGCTGAGGTTCTACCGTTGTACCATACCCGCGGTAACCTACTCTCAATGCCACCTAGTGGCTGAACCCGTGGCAACACCACACTCTCTCTTTTGGTGGTGGGGGAAGGATTTGAACCTTCGAAGGCTAAGCCGTCAGATTTACAGTCTGATCCCTTTGACCACTCGGGAACCCCACCCGCAACCATCTGTGTATTTCTTATCCAATTTCAAAATACACTAAAGCACCACAAGGCCAGTTTCCGTTTTTCTTAACTGCCTCATCGTGCATAACTAATTTTTCCAAACCCATTTTCGCCGATTTGCTTAGCAATTCGGCACCACCCGAAGGCGGAAATTGGTGCCGCCACCACGAATCGAACGCGGGACATGCTCATTACAAGTGAGCCGCTCTACCAGCTGAGCTATGGCGGCCAAAATGGGAGCGCGATTCTATAGAAACTATTAGGGCTATGCAATTGCAATACTTCCCTAAGAAATATCCGTAATCCTGTAACTGAAGCGCATTAATGAAGTGAGTACTGACTAACTTGATCGCCCTGATCAAGGCTACATTCGTGACTCGAAAGGACATAGTGTGGGGAACTGGCGTCAATGTAGGCCTGGAGCGTAAAAACCGTCTGACTTCGTTCCATGACTTCAACATCTGTTGGGTAACCAAGGTCCGCAACTTTTTGCTGTTGTCGATCTGCTAAATCTCGGCGCGAAAAGACGCCGACGGAAATGATATCTCCCTCCTCTCGTTGGATGCGAAAATTGTCCACCTCTACGGCTTTGAGCTCCTGCATAATCTGCCGACTCTGCGAACTTCGATCACGCGCATCGACAAAAACCATATACGTCGGCGCCGCTTGAACTTCAACGGATTTGACCTCTGGAAATCCTCCATCAGAGTCTAATACAGTCACCAGATCATCAAACTCTTTCACAGTTGAACGCGGACCCCAAACACGACACTCTCGGATTGCTTGCTCGACCATCAGGTCAGCCGTGAGAACCTCTAGGGTAGGCAGTTCGGAGAGAAGGAGTATATCTGCACTAGCGTCTTCGACATTTGCTGTACTTGCGGCGATTAATGAGCCCGAATTAGCCGGTGTAGTGAGATAGGAATACGTACCGGCAACGAAAATGTTGACGATGAGCAACGCTGCAATCAGCGGTCGGCTATAGATCATCAACCAACGAAAAACGGCCGTCTTGCGTTTGTCTTGAACACCACCCATAGGTGAATTGACCCCTCTCTACGCCAATTCCCGTCCCGGCTAGATCCCGCTAACTTCCGCGTAAAGAGACCTCGCCACCGTGAAACGTGCGTAAACCTGTATCAGTAGAAAGAATGAGCGCGCCATCTACATCAACGCCCTCGACTTGGCCGCGTATTATCCGGTCACCTTGGTGTATAACGCAAGACTTGCCGTGATAGATGTGAGTCTCGTTAAATGCGTCTATGAAGGGCTCAAATCCCACTTCGTCAAATCGAGCAAGAAACCGTTGCAAAGATCGCACAACACTGATTAAGACCTCAGTCCTCGAGGAGCTGATTCCAAGCGTACGTAGATCAGTGACATCGCGATCAATATCCACCCGATCCGCATGATCCAAATCTACGTTTACTCCGATACCAATAACGGCCTCGACGACATTTCCGTTCTGTGCCAGTTCAACCAAGATCCCACAGAGTTTTTGCTCTCCCACAACAACATCATTCGGCCATTTCACGTGCACATGAGCCTCAGTGATCGTCCCGAGAGATTCTGCAACGGCAAGGCCGACAACTAAACTTAGTCCACCCAGCATCGACATTGGGATGTTGAAACGGTGCCCATAGCTAAATGCCAGATTGCGCGCAAATGGAGAAGCCCACGTCCGGCCTCTACGCCCGCGCCCCTGAACTTGGCATTCTGCAATATACAGTTGTTGGTGGACAGATTGAGTACCAGCGACGCGCATCATTTCAGTACTAGTCGACCCTACAACGTAGTAGCTCTGTAACTTATCGAGACGCAACGCGTTTGTTATGGCTTCTAGTTGGTAAAGCTCAATTTTGCGACGCCAACTAAGTCGTCCTGCTTCACTGGCCAATGCGAAATGTTCGAAAGAAATCTCGTCTGGCCACGCAGACATTTCAATCGCGCCTTCTTCAACGATTTGCGCAAACAACAAGTTGAGTTCAAGAAAATCCACAGCCCACTATGCCCTGGACAAAAATCCAACGCAAAAAAAACCGGGCAGCGCCCGGTTTCTTACGAAGTTAAAACTTCCGAGCTATCCTTTCCGTCCTTTCCGAGCCAAAGAAAGTCCAACCAGCCCGAGAACAAGCAATCCAAGAGTGCCAGGCTCCGGCACTTTCGTAATTCGAATATATTTCAATGCAAACGCAGTATATCGACCATACCAATAGTCATCTCGCTCCGTCAGCCTACCTCTAACACCGTAACCGAGATCTGGACCGCGCAACATGGCAACTCCATCATCACTCAAATCTCGCAATAAGCGCCCGATATGGATATCGGTGAGTAGCAATTCAAAGCGGAATAGATCAGGTCTTTGGCCACGTCTATTGTAAGCGGTATTCAAGATTCCAGTAATTCGCCCCGAATCCCAAGCCACGGCATCAAACCCTGGACCCTGACGTTGATCGATGAAATTTCCAAAAATACCGTCTTCAGTAACGCGATAGCCATCACCGTCCAAACGAAGATTCATGCGTCCTCGAATCCAGTCTCCTCGGTTCTCCGAGCTATGATTCTCTGTCCAAACCCCACGCTCCGAGGCACCAACATTACCTTGAGAGTGGATCATTCCCCCATATTGTATTTGTATGAGGGCAGCGTTTGCTGCCATCGGTAGGAGCGCGACTATCAGTAAGAGCTTTTTCATTCGTATCAACACTAAAAGTTAAATCTATACCAGCTATTAAGCAACTTACGTGCCAAGAACAAATTGTTTATAAATCAATATGTTACACGTTAGCAATAATCAGTTGCATGAAATTCATACACATTCGTGCAACATTAAAAGGAAAGGTGTAAAAAAATCGAACGATCCATTAAAAAACCCCAGGTATTACCTAGGGTTTTGGATCAATCCTGACGATGACCTACTCTCACATGGGGAAACCCCACACTACCATCGGCGCTGAGTCGTTTCACTTCTGAGTTCGAAATGGGATCAGGTGGTTCCAACTCGCTATTGTCGTCAGGAAAAACTGTGAACAAAGAGGAAATTCCTCTTCGTCGCAAAACTGTTTTTCTTGCCAGAGCCCAATAGGGGCTCAATTTCACATACGTGAAGGCTTTAACAAATCCAGAGATTGATGTTTTTGAACTTTCAAATTCGAGTCTTTCGACTCTACTTCAAATGATCAATATGCGTTTCTATTCTCGACAATCTGAAAACTTTGTACCTGCTTATCTTGTCTCCTCAGTTTTACCTGTGGAATCAGTAAGCCAATCAGCGTTATACGCTCGATTATATGGTCAAACCTCACGGGCAATTAGTACAGGTTAGCTCAACGCCTCACAGCGCTTACACACCCTGCCTATCAACCTCGTAGTCTTCGAGGGCCCTTCAGAATCGCAAAGATTAGTGAGATCTCATCTCGAGGGGGGCTTCCCGCTTAGATGCTTTCAGCGGTTATCCCTTCCGAACATAGCTACCCGGCAATGCCACTGGCGTGACAACCGGAACACCAGAGGTTCGTCCACTCCGGTCCTCTCGTACTAGGAGCAGCTCCTCTCAAATCTCATACGCCCACGGCAGATAGGGACCGAACTGTCTCACGACGTTCTAAACCCAGCTCGCGTACCACTTTAAATGGCGAACAGCCATACCCTTGGGACCGGCTTCGGCCCCAGGATGTGATGAGCCGACATCGAGGTGCCAAACACTCCCGTCGATGTGAACTCTTGGGGAGTATCAGCCTGTTATCCCCGGCGTACCTTTTATCCGTTGAGCGATGGCCCTTCCATACAGAACCACCGGATCACTAAGACCGACTTTCGTCCCTGCTCGCCCCGTCGGGCTCGCAGTCAAGCACACTTTTGCCTTTATACGCATTCCATGATTTCCGACCATGGTGAGTGTACCTTCGTACTCCTCCGTTACTCTTTAGGAGGAGACCGCCCCAGTCAAACTACCCACCACACACTGTCCTCGATCCAGATAATGGACCTAAGTTAGAACCTCAACGTAATCAGGGTGGTATTTCAAGGGCGACTCCACGCTGTCTGGCGACAACGCTTCAAAGTCTCCCACCTATCCTACACAAATTAAGTCAAAGTCCAGTGTGAAGCTATAGTAAAGGTGCACGGGGTCTTTCCGTCTAGCCGCGGGTACACGGCATCTTCACCGCGATTTCAATTTCACTGAGTCTCGGGTGGAGACAGTGTGGCCTTCGTTACGCCATTCGTGCAGGTCGGAACTTACCCGACAAGGAATTTCGCTACCTTAGGACCGTTATAGTTACGGCCGCCGTTTACTTGGGCTTCGATCAAGAGCTTCGCTCCTCAATAAAGAGATGCTAACCCCATCAATTAACCTTCAAGCACCGGGCAGGCGTCACACCCTATACGTCCACTTACGTGTTTGCAGAGTGCTGTGTTTTTAATAAACAGTCGCAGCCACCTGGTATCTTCGACCGCCAAAAGCTTACGGAGCAAGTCCGATCACCATCAGCGGCGCACCTTCTCCCGAAGTTACGGTGCTATTTTGCCTAGTTCCTTCACCCGAGTTCTCTCAAGCGCCTTGGTATTCTCTACCCGACCACCTGTGTCGGTTTGGGGTACGATCGCTCATAACCTGAAGCTTAGAGGTTTTTCTTGGAAGCGTGGCATCAACTACTTCCCGATCCTTATAGGTTCGGTTCGTCGTCGCGTCTCGACCTCTCTACTTAAAGAGGGGAAATCGGATTTACCTAATTTCCCAGCCTACATGCTTAAACCTGGATAACCATCACCAGGCCAGCCTAGCCTTCTCCGTCACCCCGTCGCAGTTATGCGCGGTACAGGAATATTAACCTGTTTCCCATCGACTACGCCTTTCGGCCTCGCCTTAGGGGTCGACTCACCCTGCGCCGATGAGCGTTGCGCAGGAACCCTTGGTCTTTCGGCGAGGAGGATTTTCACCTCCTTTATCGTTACTCATGTCAGCATTCGCACTTCTGATACCTCCACCGAATCTCCCGATTCGACTTCACAGGCTTACAGAACGCTCCTCTACCAACGCACACAAATGTGTACGCTCCGCAGCTTCGGTATACAGTTTTAGCCCCGTTACATCTTCCGCGCAGGCCGACTCGACCAGTGAGCTGTTACGCTTTCTTTAAAGGGTGGCTGCTTCTAAGCCAACCTCCTGGCTGTCTGGGCCTTCCCACATCGTTTCCCACTTAACTGTAATTTTGGGACCTTAGCTGGCGGTCTGGGTTGTTTCCCTTTCCACGACGGACGTTAGCACCCGCCGTGTGTCTCCCTCGCTGTACTCGTCGGTATTCGGAGTTTGCATGGGGTTGGTAAGTCGAGATGACCCCCTAGCCCAAACAGTGCTCTACCCCCAACGGTAATACGAGAGGCTCTACCTAAATAGATTTCGAGGAGAACCAGCTATCTCCGGGCTTGATTAGCCTTTCACTCCTAACCACAAGTCATCCCCTCATTTTTCAACATAAGTGGGTTCGGTCCTCCAGTTGATGTTACTCAACCTTCAACCTGCTCATGGCTAGATCGCCCGGTTTCGGGTCTACTCCTACCGACTGATTCGCCCTATTAAGACTCGGTTTCCCTACGGCTCCCCTATACGGTTAACCTTGCCAGTAAAAGTAACTCGCTGACCCATTATACAAAAGGTACGCAGTCACCCCTTCCCTCCTCGAAAGAAGAAGAAGAAGCTCCCACTGCTTGTATGCATCTGGTTTCAGGTTCTATTTCACTCCCCTCACAGGGGTTCTTTTCGCCTTTCCCTCACGGTACTGGTTCACTATCGGTCAGCTGAGAGTATTTAGCCTTGGAGGATGGTCCCCCCATGTTCAGACAAGGTTTCACGTGCCCCGTCCTACTCGATTTCATTTACGGTCAGTTTTCATGTACGGGGCTATCACCCTGTATCGCGCTACTTTCCAGAAGCTTCCACTAACTAACCTTAAACTTAAGGGCTAGTCCCCGTTCGCTCGTCGCTACTAAGGGAATCTCTGTTGATTTCTATTCCTCTGGGTACTTAGATATTTCAGTTCCCCAGGTTCGCTTCTACACCCTATGTATTCAGGTGCAGATATCCCACAAGTGGGATGGGTTTCCCCATTCGGAAATCTCCGGATCAAAGTCTGTTTGCCGACTCCCCGAAGCTTATCGCAGGCTACAACGTCCTTCATCGCCTTCAGCTGCCAAGGCATCCACCAGATGCACTTCATTGCTTGACCATATAATCCAACGTACTTTTAACTTTTTAACCGGCTTTACAGCCTGCTAACAAGACGTCTCACCCCCTTTTGTATCAATCAGGTTCGACTCGCTAAACTACATGCACATAAGTCTTCAATTGCCATTGCACTCGCTTTTTTGCCGAAGCAAAAATATTGAGTACGTTTTGAATATTAGACACATTTTGATCTCTAGTTTGGGCTTACACCCTCGCTAGATATCGCTTTGAAAGAATTCAAAATTGCCACATGTATGGGTATACATGCAGCATGTACCCGCGTTGATATTTTCCAATCGTCTCTCTTGTCTTTTAGAAGAAATCTCGAAAGAAAACTTCATCAAAACAAAAGGGAAAGTTGGAGATAACAATGCGGCTAATCGTATGTGTTAGCGTCTTTCTAATTAAGCAGTCTGCAATGCAATCTGCTATATAAACAGCCCGCAAAGCAAGCTGCCTAAAGAATTTGCAGAGCAAATTCTGACACTAACAGCGATTAATTCATCAATCTCTGAATTGTTAAAGAACTTTGGACCCTGAATTTTCATAAGAAAATCTAGGTTCCAGCTTTCACCTTAGAGGTAAAAGCCCACATTCAAAGGATCAGCCTTTTTCCTTTCGGAGGGATCTCTTAAATGTGGGCTTTGAAAACAAATTCAACTCGTCAAACGAGTTGTGAATGGTGGAGCCGAGGAGGATCGAACTCCTGACCTCCTGCGTGCAAGGCAGGCGCTCTCCCAGCTGAGCTACGGCCCCGTCGGAATTTGCTTGAGCAAATTCTGTATGCAGTTTTCACAGAAAACTGCGGTCACTAGCAAACAACGCTAGTCGGGCCTGATCGGACTCATATTGGTGGGTCTGGGTGGATTTGAACCACCGACCTCACCCTTATCAGGGGTGCGCTCTAACCAACTGAGCTACAGACCCAGGTGCTCTAAGTTACTGATAAGTGAGTTACAAACCATTCGTGTGGGAACATAAAAATCTAACAAGTTAGATTTGCGCAGTTCGAACAAGAGTTGGGCTTACTGTTTCTCTTTTAATTCAAGGGCGTTTGCACTTACTAGTAGATAACCAGCAGTTACGTACGCTTGCTCAAAAATCATTACAGAGGCGAAATTGCTTCTGTTGAAAGAGATCAAAGCCGATCTTTTTAAGGAGGTGATCCAGCCGCAGGTTCCCCTACGGCTACCTTGTTACGACTTCACCCCAGTCATTGACCACACCGTGGTAAGCGCCCCCCTCTTGCGAGGTTAGACTACCTACTTCTGGTGCAACCAACTTCCATGGTGTGACGGGCGGTGTGTACAAGGCCCGGGAACGTATTCACCGCGACATTCTGATTCGCGATTACTAGCGATTCCGACTTCATGGGGTCGAGTTGCAGACCCCAATCCGGACTACGATTGGTTTTTTGGGATTCGCTTACCATTGCTGGTTTGCAGCCCTTTGTACCGACCATTGTAGCACGTTTGTAGCCCACCCCGTAAGGGCCATGATGACTTGACGTCGTCCCCACCTTCCTCCGGTTTGTCACCGGCAGTCTCCTTAGAGTTCCCACCATTATGTGCTGGCAAATAAGGACAAGGGTTGCGCTCGTTACGGGACTTAACCCAACATCTCACGACACGAGCTGACGACAGCCATGCAGCACCTGTATCTTGGTTCCCGAAGGCACTAATCCATCTCTGGAAAATTCCAAGTATGTCAAGGGGTGGTAAGGTTCTTCGCGTTGCATCGAATTAAACAACATGCTCCACCGCTTGTGCGGGCCCCCGTCAATTCATTTGAGTTTTAACCTTGCGGCCGTACTCCCCAGGCGGACAACTTATCGCGTTAGCTTCGCCACCAAGGCCTCTAGGGCCCCGACGGCTAGTTGTCATCGTTTACGGCGTGGACTACCAGGGTATCTAATCCTGTTTGCTCCCCACGCTTTCGCACCTCAGCGTCAGTATTGGTCCAGGAGGCTGCCTTCGCCATCGGTATTCCTTCCTATATCTACGCATTTCACCGCTACACAGGAAATTCTACCTCCCTCTACCATACTCTAGCTTGCCAGTTTGAAATGCAGTTCCCAGGTTAAGCCCAGGGCTTTCACATCTCACTTAACAAGCCGCCTACGCGCGCTTTACGCCCAGTAATTCCGATTAACGTTCGCACCCTCCGTATTACCGCGGCTGCTGGCACGGAGTTAGCCGGTGCTTCTTCTATCGCTAACGTCAAGACCTGACGCTATTAACGTCAAGATTTTCTTCGCGATTGAAAGTGCTTTACAACCCTAGGGCCTTCTTCGCACACGCGGCATGGCTGGTTCAGGCTTGCGCCCATTGACCAAGATTCCCTACTGCTGCCTTCCGTAGAAGTCTGGACCGTGTCTCAGTTCCAGTGTGGCTGATCGTCCTCTCAGACCAGCTATAGATCGTAGCCTTGGTGAGCTTTTACCTCACCAACAAGCTAATCCAACGCAGGCTCCTCTAATAGCGTGAGGTCCGAAGATCCCCCACTTTTCTCCCTTTGTCCGAAGACGCAAAGAGTGTATGCGGTATTAGCTCGAGTTTCCCCGAGTTGTCCCCCACTACTAGGTAGATTCCTACGCGTTACTCACCCGTCCGCCACTGTACTCACACCCGAAGGTGCTTTCTCGTTCGACTTGCATGTATAAGGCCTGCCGCCAACGTTCAATCTGAGCCATGATCAAACTCTTCAGTTTAAGAAGTGTTGCCGAATTAGATCTCGGCGAAATCATGAGCTCTTGTTTTTTTGTCCTTCGTCAGCAAGCTGACTCAAGACTCTATCCGCCTATCGCCAGCAAGCTGACTATAGGCTTATATGAATTACGTGTTCCCACACGAATGGCTTGTCGTACTAAATTAACTAAGACATGACGCGCTTCGACCAAGGTAGTGGTCTTCACACTTCCGCAGATCGTGTAAACACGACAGCACGGGTGTCATGTACTGTTACGATATCAGTGGTCATTAACCCACCAATACCTATTAGTACTTTCACTTTTAACTGTTAAAGAGCGACCCCGGGACAAAACGCCCCGTGGCAAGGGAGGCGAATTATACGTAAGCGCGTTCGACGTGCAACAGGCGATTGAACTTTTTTTCACTATTTCTGTAATTAGTCATTTTTACTATTTACTAATAGATGGTGGACCTTTTTGCCACGCCGCAAAACCAAATAACTGCCGTAGAAACCTGTCCCGAAATCGATTGCCTGTTGATGATCAGTTACGACTTCTCCATTTATCCTAACGCCACCCGCTTGAACAAGTTTGCGAGCTTCACCCACAGACTTGGCAAGACCAGCCTCCACCATCACAGATAGCAATCCATCACCGGTGGCCGCTGAAGAGGCATCAAGCCCGTCTAGCGTCAGTTGTTCGAAGTCATCGCGCGTTAACTCTGCCAGCTCACCGCCGAATATCGCCTGTGTTATGCGTTCAGCCGACTCAAGGTTTGCCTGGCCGTGCACAATTCGAGTGACCTCACGAGCCAGGCGGAGTTGCGCGCTACGCTTTTCTGGCGCCGCCTGCATCTCTTCTAGCAACTCACTAACTTCTGCCTGGCTCAAAAACGTGAAGAGCTTGAGATAGTTTTCCACGTCTGCATCTGCTGCATTTAACCAAAACTGATAGAAGCTATAAGGCGAGGTCTTCCGTGGATCGATCCACACGGCACCACCTGCTGTTTTACCAAACTTTGTGCCATCCGCCTTGGTGACCAAAGGGAGCGTTATGGCGAAGACTTCCTTTGAGAGTTCCCGCCGCACAAGGTCGACACCTGAAACGATGTTCCCCCACTGATCGCTGCCACCTATTTGCAACGTACAGTCATGGCGCCGAGCAAGTTCGAGATAATCCATGCCTTGCAAAAGCATGTAACTGAATTCTGTATAGGAAATACCTTGATCGGCACGTTCGAGCCTGGTCTTGACCGATTCGCGCTGGATCATTGCGTTGACGGAAAAATGTTTACCCACGTCCCTAAGAAAAGAGATAACGCTCATCTCCTGCGTCCAATCGAGGTTATTGGCGATGATGGCGCTGCACTCACCCTCAAATGACAAGAAGGGTTCAACCTGTCGACGCAGCGACTCAACCCAGCTACCCACAATATCGGCGCTGTTCAAATTACGCTCGTCATCTCGAAACGAAGGATCGCCGATCAATCCGGTCGCACCACCGAGCACCAATATCGGTCGGTGGCCCATCTCTTGGAAGCGACGCAAAGTGAGCAACGGCACCAAGGAGCCAATGTGCAAGCTATCTGCGGTGGGGTCAAAGCCACAATAAAGTGTTCGCCCTTCATCTAAGTGTTCTCCGAGTCGATCGATATCGGACGACTGAGAAATGAGTCCTCGCCAAGAGAGTTCATCAAGTAGCGCGTTAGACATGGGTTGCGTTGTGGCTAGAAAACGGGTGCGCACCATACCAAATCGCGTATGACCAATGAAGTCTGTACGCAGAAAAGGGCTAGCATCGGAACAACAAATTTGTATACTCCGCAACCTGTACGAGCATTCTTTCGTAAGCTACGGTTTTAGAAGGATATTTCTGTTCGAATCTGTTTAGGCTTGGGAAGGGCCTTACGCAGAGTAGTCGGACCCGTTCTAATTAGTTGAACGGCAACCCAAACAGGTACACGGATATACGATCTTGCAGTTTCCTCGCGCCCATCTCATCTTAATTTTTGTCCTTAGCCTCGGTTTGACGGCTTTCGTGTTCGCTAAGCTCACGGAAGATTCTGAGGATATGCGTTTCAACACCGATGCAACGCTTGCGGCCATTCCAGATGCCGCAACTCTTTCAGAAGATACCGCGATAGAAGAAGCTGCCCTCCAGACTGGAGAAGTGAACACTGCAATCGAGCCTGCAGACGCGGCGCCACCAGCACCGCCGAAATGGCAAGCTACTAGAACAGAAGTACGGCCCGGCGATAATTTAGCCCTGATCTTTAAACGTCATGGCTTGAGCCCAACAGACGTTTATGCTGTCAGCAACGCGCAGCCTCTGGGTAAGCGGTTGCGCAGTATTTTTCCTGGTCATGAACTCACCCTTTATCAGGACGAAGCAGGTCAATTGATGCAAGTCGATTACGCATCGGGTCCACTGGATACTTTGATCTATGAGCGGGAAGGCAAGCTCTTCACATCGCACCAAGTCACCGCAGAGCCCGATCGAATCCTCGCCTACAAACACGGCGTCATAGACCACAGCCTTTTTGTTGCCAGCCAACGTGCAGGGCTAACCGACAATCTCACGATGCGTCTCGCGCAAATTTTTCAGTGGGATGTGGATTTCGTTTTAGATATCCGACCGGGCGATGCGTTCTATGTACTCTTCGAGGAGCTGTTTCACGAAAACGAATTCGTCGGCTACGGCGAGATTCTTGCCGCAGAGTTCGTGAACCAAGGTGACCATCATCGAGCAATCCTTTACACCGATGACGCCGGGGATAAAGACTATTTCTCTCCCAACGGCACAAGTATGCGGAAGGCTTTCCTCCGTGCACCGGTTGAGTTTTCTCGTATCAGCTCAAACTTCAACTTACGCCGCGTTCACCCTCTCTTTAAGACCGTGCGGCCGCATCGCGGTATCGACTATGCCGCCCCTCGAGGTACGCCGATCCTGGCGGCTGGTGACGGGCGGGTCACGCGCGCTTCCCGCACTAAACCGAATGGAAACTATGTCGTCATCCAGCACGGCGAGCAGTTTGTCACAAAATACCTTCACCTTTCCAAGTTTGGCCGCGGCATTAAGTCCGGCGCAAAAGTTCAGCAAGGACAAACGATTGGCTATGTCGGTGCCACGGGTTGGGCAACTGCAGCCCATCTCCACTATGAATTTCTGGTCAACGGGGTGCACCAAAACCCGCGGACCGTTTCTCTTCCAGACGCTCAGCCCATCGCCAGTTCTGAAATGCCGAGATTTAAACAACATGCCGCCGAGTTCGCGGCAAAACTAGATACTTACAAAACCCAAGTGGCCGTGGCCCTAGCGCGGTGACCCAAAGACACTTGTTCCTAGGCACGATCTCAGGGACCAGCGTTGACGGTTTGGACATCGCACTTTTAGAGGTTGGGGCGGGCGGCGCAAATCCTCAAATCTCAATTCTCCAAGCAGAAACAATTCGCTTCCCAGAGACCCTCACGAGCGAATTACGTGCGTTGGCTAATCCGAGCCCAGGCGAAATGGATCGTCTCGGTTATGCAGACGCGACTCTCGGTGAATTCATTGGTCAGGCCTGCCAACAGTTTTTAGTTAACCACTCATTGGCCTCGCAGGAGATCACTGCGATCGGCTCACACGGTCAAACAGTTCGCCACCGTCCGGGCAAGGCAGACGAGAACCGCTTTACCCTGCAAATCGGGGACCCGAACCGTATCGCTGAACTGACCGGCATCACAACGGTCGCCGACTTTCGGCGAAGAGACATCGCAGCTGGCGGTCAAGGTGCACCTTTAGTGCCGCCCTTCCACCAAGCACTCTTTAAGGATCGTGACCACACTGTCGTCTTAAACGTTGGCGGCATTAGTAACGTCTCCATACTCAGTGATCCACCATCTGGCTACGATACTGGTCCCGGCAATTGCTTGATGGACGAGTGGTGCCAACGACACGATCATGGCGCATATGACGAAGGCGGACGTTGGGCATCAACGGGCACTGTCAACGCTCCATTTTTAGCGTCTATGTTGTCGGACCCCTACTTTGCTGCACAGCCACCTAAGAGCACCGGGCGGGAATATTTTCACGAAAAATGGCTCACAGCTCATCAACCGGACAAGCTTACTGCTGCAGATGTTCAGGCGACCCTGTGTGAGCTGACAGCACAATGCACGGTCGATGCAGTTATTCACTGCGCGCCGGATACTCAAGAACTCATTGTCTGTGGCGGCGGTCGTTTAAACGATCACTTACTCAGTCGTTTGGCTGCGATCAGTGGCTGGGAGACTTTGAGTTGCGACGACATTGGTATTGATGGGGATGCGATCGAGGCAGCTGCATTTGCTTGGTTTGCACACCAAACGGTCAACAATCAACCTAGCAACGAGCCAGCCGTTACGGGTGCCGCCGGTTATCGAATCTTAGGGGCAATCTATCCAGCCTAATTCAGCAAAACGGTATTAGATCGCGAAAGAGTTTCCGCAGCCACAGGTCGAGGTCGCGTTTGGATTGGTCACAACAAACTGAGAACCATTAAGGTCCTCAACGTAGTCAACTTGCGAGCCTTCTAAATACGGATAACTCATTGAATCGACCACCATGGTCACACCTTCTTTCTCGATCACTGCGTCATCTTCAGCAACGTCTTCATCGAATGTGAAACCATAGGAAAAGCCGTTGCACCCTCCGCCAGTCACAAACACACGGAGTCTTAACGAGTCATCGCCTTCAGATTCAATCAGTCCGAGCACTTTGGCAGCCGCTCGGTCGGAAAATTCGATATTGGTATCCATAAGCCTATTATCCGCCTGCGCTACGCTAGGCGCAAACTGGGTTTAACTCTCGCCCTGCTGCGGAGTTTCAGCATTGAGAGGGAGCACATTGTCACCCCCAGGCTCAAGTTCGTGGACAAGTTGGCCATCTACCATTGCACCCAGCTGCATTTCGATGAGTTTGTAGTGCAGATTGCCGCGCACTTTAGCCGCCGGTGCGAGTTCGACTTTGTTGCTGGCAAAAACATTGCCTTCAATCAAGCCGTTGATCACGACATTTGGCACTCGAACCTCACCGGATACGCAGCCCTCTTCGCTGATAATGACAGTCGCTTTTTCATGTTCGGCGAGCACATTGCCGTTAACCTTGCCACTGATGTAGAGCTGATCGGTGAATTTGATATCCCCGATGACCTCTGTATGCGACGCGACCAATGTCACTCCTTTATCCATACCCTTACCTTTGCGCGCCATGAGAACCTCTTTACCTATCCTTTACCCATCTTCGTTGTTTCGACTCTGCAATTTGCACTCGATTCTTTGCCTGAAGTCCGGCTGCCGCTTACTTATCACCTCAAGCAGCATCTGGCCACGGGAAAGTTGAGGTCAGAGGATCTTTGCCGTTCTGTGTTGCCGTCACGACAACTTCATTAGCCGTAAAATCTTGCGGCAATGTGAACTGACCTGTCAAATCCTGAAAGAATCGGAATTTGAATTTCAGAGGATACTGAGTGTCGTTTACCAAATCTGTGAACGACTTAACTACCACGCCGCCGCCCGCGTCTACGCCACGAACTTCTACAGCAACACTACCGCTGATGAAACGTCTCCGGATCGCCTTCTGAGTGAGTAAAATTTCAAAGTGATAGGCATCCGCAGCGCGAGGGGTGATATCAAGTTCAGCGATTTGCAATCCCGCCGCGAGCTCGCTTGGTGCCATCAAACTTTTATAGAATGTAACTTCCTCACTCAGGGTTTCGACCTGGCCTAAAAGTCCGGTCATGTCATCTCGCAACTGATTACCAGCAGAACGCTGCACGCGTGCACTTAGCTCCGCATCGATTAGCCTCTTTTCTCAGTCCTGTATGCGCGCGTTTGCAGATTCGAGATCTCCTGTGAGTAAGGTACTTGATGATCGCTCAGCAAATACTTTGTTTTCGCCCAATGCATAACCCGTCACTAGACAAATCACTCCGATTAATCCAGATAACACAACCACCATCGGACGCCGCCAAGGTCGATACTCGACAACTTGGTAGCGAGGCTGTTTGCCACTTGGCTGTTCCGAAATTTTGCTTCCTTAATGGATGTGTAGAGGTCTGTATACTAGCAAGGCCAACTAGCGGGATAGAAGTTCCAACAAATCGGGCAGACTCTTACGCGTTTGCCAAGAAAACTATAACAGGATCGAAATCTGAAACTGCCAGCTAACATCTCGATAGAAGCATTTCGGCGCCGCCTCGCCACCGCTAATGCACTGCCACAACTGGCACTTCTTGGATTACTAACGGGTTTGGTGACCGCCCTTGTTATCATCTCGTTCCGTTACCTCATTGAATATAGCGGCATCTTTTTGTTCGGCATGTCGGATGCTGAAAATTTCGAGGGCTTGGATATCGTGACCAGATCTAGCTTGGTCATCGGTGGCGCACTGTTGCTCGGTTTGCTTATGCAACGTTACAGTCCTTCCGCACGACGAGTTGGCGTCGTCCACGTCATGGAGCGTTTGTCACGCCACCAAGGCTACCTTCCCTTACGTAACGCAGTCATCCAGTTTTTCGGCGGCGCGATTGCTCTCATAAGTGGCCAGTCCGGCGGTCGTGAAGGTCCGGCGATTCATCTCGGAGCTACAGCTGCAAGCCTGCTCGGCCAACAATCCAAACTTCCCAATAATTCAATTCGAACGATGGTCGCATGTGGCACAGCAGCCGCTATTGCTTCGAGTTTTAATACCCCGATCGCTGGGGTCATCTTCGCGATGGAGGTTGTGATGATGGAATACACCGTCGCGAGCTTCGTCCCGATTATCGTCGCGTCTGTTTCATCCACGTTAATTACACAATATTTTTTTGGTGGCGAGCCTGCATTTACGGTCGGCTCTGAACACACCTACTCTGTACTCGAAATCCCCTACCTTGTTCTTGGCGGATTAATCATCGGGGCCTTCGCTGCCGGTTTCATTCAGCTGATCCAGGCTTTCGCACGTCTAGTGAAATGGCCCTTTTGGTTGCGCGTCACCTTGGCTGGTGGCATTACGGCTGCTTGTGCGCTCGCTCTTCCTCAAGTCTTAGGGGTTGGCTACGACACCGTTAACCAAATAATGGTCAGCGAAGTCTCCATGCTGCTCCTTATTGGCCTGTTATTCGCTAAAGCGCTTTGTAGCGCCGCGACCGTTGGCATGGGCATGCCAGTTGGCCTTATAGGACCTACAATGGTGATTGGCGCCTGCCTTGGTGGCATCTTTGGCAACGCACTAAATTTCTGGCAGGGGATAGACTTATCCATCGGTCTCTACGTCATGATCGGCATGTGCGCGATGATGGCTGCAGTTCTGCAAGCGCCGCTCGCAGCACTCATGGCTGTTCTAGAGATGACCGCAAATACCAACATTGTACTGCCCGCCATGGTGACCATTGTGGTCGCAACGATCGTCTGTAGCCAAGTCTTCGGTCAACGATCGGTGTTTATCTCAACATTGAATACACTCGGACTGCAGTACCCGCCGAATCCCGTGACCCTCCATTTACAACGAATTGGCGCCGCGGCCATCATGGATCGATCTTTTGTCAGACTACCAAGCTCCATCCCGCACGCCCGAGCCAGCGAAGTTATCGAGAGCGGTGCTCGCTGGATTCTTGTAGAAAGCGATGAGGGTGATAATATCCGCGCCGCATTGAACTCAGCGGACCTCGCCGCATTTGTTCAAGAACGTGACACAGAGGAAAACGAGGTCCACTTGCTGGAGTTACCCGGTGAGCGGATGGACGTGACAACTATTGATGCCCAAGCAACCGCGGCCCAAGTACAGGAAGCGTTGGCAGAGGCACACGTCGAAGCCTGTGTTGTACAGAGAACGACCGCGCCCTTGATCACTCCCGTCATCGGAATCGTCACGCGCCGTCATTTAGACAATTATCGGAATCTCGTCGAATGACCCTTTATTTGTGGCTAAAAGCCTTCCATATCGTCGCTGTTATTTGTTGGTTTGCTGGGATTTTCTACTTACCGCGACTCTTCATCTACCACGCTGCCGCATACGACGACGTGAGCAAAGAGCGGTTCCAGGTCATGGAGTCAAAGCTCTATCGCATCATCATGAATCCATCCATGCTCGTCACATTGGTTCTGGGGACCTGGATGCTTGTTGAGCGATGGCAGGCATACAGCACGCACACCTGGATGTGGTTAAAGATCGCGCTCGTTGTTGTTTTGGTTGGCTACCACCATCACTGCCTAAAAATCATGAAGGAATTGGCAGCCGGAAACTCACCCCACTCCGACAAGTTCCTCCGCCTATTCAACGAGATCCCGGTGTTGATTCTAATTCCCATTGTTATCCTTGTTGTTGTCAAACCTTTCATCTGAGATCAAAACTATGGACCGAACAAAATCTAGTGAATTGATCGCGCGCGCGAAAAAGAGTATCCCGGGTGGTGTTAACTCCCCTGTCAGAGCGTTCACTGGCGTCGGAGGCGACCCCGTCTTTTTCACTCACGGCGAAGGCGTCTATTTGTTCGATGTGGACGACAACCGATATATCGACTATGTGGCCTCATGGGGACCAATGATCCTCGGCCACAGTCACCCGGACACAGTCCAAGCTGTTGTCGCCCAAGCTACTAAAGCGCTCGGTTTTGGCGCGCCGACGGAGGGCGAGATCACGCTCGCCGAAAAAGTTATCGAATTAGTCCCCAGCATCGAGCAGGTGCGCATGGTTAACTCTGGCACAGAAGCTACGATGTCCGCCATCCGCCTGGCTCGAGGTTTTACCGAGCGAGATCTGATCCTCAAGTTCGCTGGGTGCTATCACGGTCACTCCGATTCTCTACTCGTCAAAGCTGGCAGTGGCGTGCTCACATTAGGCATTCCAAATTCACCGGGAGTTCCGGAAGGCACCGCGGCCAATACGCTGACAGTTCCGTTTAACGATCTGGCCGCAGTACAAGAAGTTTTCGCGAAGTATCCAGGTCAGATCGCGTGCATCATTTTAGAACCCGTAGCCGGAAACATGGGCTGTATTCCGCCCGTACCCGGTTTTCTCGAAGGCCTACGCGAAATCTGTAACGATGACGGATCCGTGTTGATATTCGATGAGGTAATGACCGGCTTTCGAGTCTCCCTCGGTGGCGCTCAAGGTTACTACGGGGTTACGCCAGACCTAACCACGCTTGGTAAAATTGTGGGCGGCGGTCTCCCGGTCGGCGCCTTTGGCGGGCGCGCGGACATCATGGCACGGATTGCACCCGTAGGACCCGTTTATCAAGCAGGTACACTCTCAGGCAACCCCTTGGCAGTCGCCGCCGGGCTCGCCATGTTGAACAATCTTGAACCCAGTCTCTACGAGGGTATTGAACAAAGTACTGCACAACTAATCAGTGGTCTGGTAACTCGCGCCGAAGCTGCTGGCTTAAAAGTCACGAGCAATCATGTCTGTGGCATGTTTAGTCTGTTTTTCGATATCAACCAAGCGGACAACTACGACCACGTAGCCAATAGCAACGTGGACCGATTTAACAAATTCTTTCACGGGATGCTCGACGAAGGCATCTACCTCGCGCCATCCGCCTTCGAAACAGGCTTCATCTCTACGGAACACAGCACAGAGATCGTGACTGCCACCCTTGATGCAGCCGAACGAGTCTTCGCCACCCTCTAACCAGACTCACTCTCTAACCAACTTTCTCTCTAACCAGATTTAAAGGAACATTATGTACGACGTCTTTGGCCTCGGAAACGCCATTGTGGATACAGAACTTCGGGTCGACGAGAGCTTCCTCTCCGACCAAGATATCGCCAAGGGTCATATGACACTAGTCGACACGCCTCGCATGCACGACCTTCTGGAGGCGTTAGAGGGACAGCCTAGAGTTCGTTCTAGCGGTGGCTCGGCTGCCAACACCATCGTTGCTCTACAGTCACTTGGTTACAGTACAGGCTATGGGTGCAAGGTTGCCAATGACGAGACAGGGCGATTTTTCCTCGAACACATGGCTGAGTGTGGGGTCGACATAAACACCAGCGCCGCCACCACCGATAATCACTCGGGGCAATGCCTGATATTGATTACGAGTGATGCTGAGCGAACAATGAACACCGATCTCGGTATTTCGGCCGCCTTATCTCAAAGTGATATCAACTTTGAACGGCTTGCTGGTGCAAAGTACTTTTATGCAGAAGGCTATCTCAGTGCATCACCAGACAGCGCCGCGGCAGTCCGTGCTTGTCGCGATGCTGGACGAGAGACTGGTGTGGCCACCGCAATCTCTCTTTCTGATCCATCAATGGTCGAGATATTTCGAGATCAGCTGACAGACATGATGGGCAACGGCGTCGACTTAATTTTTTGCAATGAAGAAGAAGCGCTAACTTGGGCCAAGACGGATCGAGTAGATCTAGCGGTCGCAGAGCTCAAAGATATCTCACCAGAGGTGTACGTCACCCTCGGTGCACGGGGTTCAATCGCGGTAACCAATGGAAACGCACAGGAAGCGGGCGGCTACGAAGCTAAGGCAGTTGACACCACAGGCGCAGGTGATATCTATGCGGGCACCTGCCTCGCAGCGCGTCTAAGTGGTGCAGAACCCGTTGCAGCCGCAAGATTCGCAAATTTCTGTGCAGCAGAATTGGTCTCGCATTACGGCGCGAGGCTGACAAACGCGGATGACTATCTCGCATTAAAGGAAAAATTCACCGGGTAGCGCATATTCATTGATGGAAAAATCTAGCTTTCGATCAAGAACAACTGTCCTCAAGTCTGTCGACATACCGTAAGCGCGAATCTCGATGCCAGCCTCGATCGCCGTTCGTAAGGCATCTGCATAGGCTGGATGTATGTCACGAGCAGGTTGTACACGCTCGATGCCCAAGTGCTGAACACAGAATATCAGCACACCGCGGCGGCCATCAGCGACCATGCGCTGCAGTGCGTGAACATGCTTTAGCGCTCGCTCGCTCACGGCATCCGGGAAGGCTCCAAGTCCATCAGCGAGAGCCAAAGTAACTGACTTCACTTCGATGTATGCGTCGCCCACTTGGAAGTCGAAGCGGCCACCACCACCCGGAATCGCAGCTTCCGCTTTAATCGTCCCCGCAAAGCCATCTAGCACGCCGTTGCTGAGCGCCTCACCCACTAACTTGTTGGCACGCCCCGTATTCACGCTGCACAAGCCCTGGCTCGTATCCACAAACTCCCACGTGGCTGCATGTTTTCGTTTTGGGTTGTCTGACAAAGAGTACCAAACGGGCCACCCTGGATCTGCGCAGCCAGTCATCGCGCCGGTGTTTGGGCAGTGAGCTGTGATGACACCATCGGCGGTTTCGATATCTGCAAGAAACCTCTTATAGCGCTTGATCAAAGTCCCTTCGTATAGGGTTGGTAGTTCCATCAACTACCAGGCTTGCAAAGCCTGAGCGAGCCTATCCAATGCCAGATCGATCGACGCCATCGATGTTGTGTAAGCAAAGCGCACATAACGGTCGTTCTCGTTGGCGCCAAAATCTTCACCTGGGGTCACTGCAACAAAATACTCATCGAGTAGGCGCTGGCAAAACTCCGTACTCGTCAAGCCTGTATGACTCACATCGACGTAAAGATAGAAAGCGCCGTTAGGTCGAACCGGAATTTGGAACCCCAACGCTAACAAACCCTCATAGAGGCGCTCACAGCGCGCATCAAATTCTCTCGCTCGCTCCTCATGAATCTGCATCGAATCCAGATCAAACGCACTAAGCGCAGCATATTGCGCTGGCGTACTCGGACAAATAAATAGGTTTTGCGCCAGCCGTGTCACGTACTCAATGGCCTGCTCTGGAACGACGATCCAGCCTAGCCGCCACCCAGTCATCCCGAAGTATTTGGAGAAGCTATTTAAAATGAATAGCTCTTGGCTAATCGATAGACCCGTCCGATAGACCTCACCGCGCACCAATCCTTGATAGATCTCATCGAGAACGAAGAAACCATCTTGATTTGCGACGTACCCGGCAATCTCTTGAAGATCAGAGCTGTGGAGCATAGTGCCAGTCGGATTTGCCGGGGACGCTAACAACACACCCTTCGTTCTCGCGGTCCATGCGTCCCGAATATCTGTAACCTTCGGTTGAAATCCGTTGTTTGCAGTCACAATCATCGGCCGCGGCACACCTCCAACCAATTGCGCAAAAACTTCGTTGCACGGATAACCCGGATCAGTAATCAGAATTTCATCGCCTGGATTAAGCAGGAGTGCTGACAACAATGTCAGCCCGCCACTTGCACCGCTGGTGATGATTATTCGCTCTGGGCACACCTCAACCCCTAATTCGGCATAGTGGGCAGCAATTTTTTCTCGCAGCGGAATGATCCCAGTTGCGGCTGTATATTTGGTTTTTCCATCCGCTAGTGCCACTCGACCTGCTTCCACAATCGGAGCAGCCGTCGAAAAGTCGGGTTCCCCAACTTCCAAATGGACCACTTCATGTCCCGCCGCCTCTAGCTCTCCGGCGCGCGCGAGAACTTCCATCACCCTAAAGGGTGCTATCTTGTCTAATCGTTGCGCAAACATGCGCACTTAATACCAGCCTGTGCTCTCGCCCACAACTTAAGAATCCCACATAAAATTCCGCCACTTCTCCAGTTAATTAATATGGAGTTCCGCAAGTTGTTCTGGTAGCTTACGCGCCCTTCGAAATATGAGGGCGGCTAACCGCCTGCGTACTAGGACTTCAAATGGCTACAAAAGCAAAGACCCCTGCTAAGAAGACAAAAAAGGCAGCGCCCAAGTCGAAAGCGTCCAGCAAAAAAGCTGCCGCCGCGGCCGGTGATTCAGCGTTTCGGAACTACACGCCGTACGAACCGAAAAAGAGCGAAATCTACATGAACGACCAACAACTCGTTCATTTCAAGCAAATACTGATGAACTGGCGCCAAGAACTTATGGAGGAGGTCGATCGGACCGTCCACCATATGCAAGATGAGGCGGCAAATTTCCCTGATCCTGCTGATCGAGCGACCCAGGAGGAAGAATTCAGTATTGAGCTGCGCACACGAGACCGCGAGCGCAAACTGATCAAAAAGATCGATCAAACTATGGAGCGAGTCGATCAAGAAGATTACGGCTACTGTGACACCTGCGGCATCGAAATCGGTCTCAGACGACTTGAGGCTCGTCCCACCGCAACTCAGTGCGTCGACTGCAAATCGCTAGATGAGATCAAGGAAAAACAAATCCGCGGCTAAGCTAGCCTATGCCACGTGAAGCAATCTCAGTGGGACGGTTCGCGCCGTCCCCTACTGGACCGCTTCACATGGGTTCACTGGTTATGGCGACAGCCAGCTATCTAGACGCTAAACAACGGGCGGGCGATTGGTTTATTCGCATAGATGACATTGACCCACCGCGCGCCCAAACTGGTGCGACAGAACGTATCCTCGCAAGCCTCGCTGCACATGGCCTGCACTCAGACCAAAGCATCCAATACCAATCAAAGCACAGCCACCACTACCAGGCTGCTTACGAAGCGTTGCAACCTGACCTGTTCTATTGCACCTGTACTCGCGCCGTCCTCAAAGATACGCCAATCTATCCCGGCACATGTAGATCACAACGAACACCTATCGAAGGCGCCGCAACACGCATAGATGTTTCAACCTGGCAGCCCATCGAGATTCAAGATGGCTATCTTGGCAAGCAAATTTTCACAGCCAACGTTGATTTTGGCGACTTCATTATTAAGCGCAAAGACGGCTTGTGGGCCTACAACTTTGCCACGGCGGTCGACGACAGCCGCGACGTAAGTCACGTCGTTAGAGGGCAAGATTTGGCAGAACTCACAGGACCACAAGTCGGCTTAATACGGGCGTTAGGAAAATTGATACCTTCCTACAGCCATCTGCCTTTACTCAAGTTCCCTGAAGGAGACAAGCTCAGCAAGCATACCCATGCGCCAGCGATCAATGACAACGACGCGATAGCCAACCTCCGACTTACACTTGCGAAACTAGGTGTTATCGCAGCCGACGCTCCAACTATTGAGCAATTACTAGAAAATGCAGTAAGTTTTTGGCAATTGAGCCGGATCCCCAAATCACTTGAGCCCTTCCCTCGCGCGGAGAACGGTTGCTAATATCACACTATGACAAATATTCTCGTCATCGATAGCAATTCGGACCGCGGCACACGTCTCGCGGAATCACTCGAGCAGCTTGGATTAAGTACTACCTTCACTACGGCGTTACCTGACGTCATGCAAAACCTAGATTGCTTAGTCGCAATCAGTCCGCTCGTAGAAGAAAAGCTATCGGAGCTGACCGCACGTGTTCCTGTTGTTGTCATGGCCGAACGAGGCACGATTCCTGATGCTGTGGCGGCGATACACAGAGGCGCTGAGGACTATCTGCCACTACCTATCGAACCAGAACATCTGGTTGCAGCTATAGAACGCGCAACTACTAAGTCACAGATCAAAGATGATCTCGCTGTCACACAGTTCCCGTTGATCGGCTCTTCCGAAGTCATGTCTGAAGTGAAGGCCAACATCACAAAGGTCGGCCCAACCGACTCCACTGTCATCATTACGGGCCAGTCTGGGACCGGCAAAGAAGTAATCGCGCGCGCACTACACGCATCCTCAAATCGTGCAGGCGCTCCATTGATCACAATTAACTGCGCTACCGTTCCTGGCAATTTAATTGAAGCTGAACTTTTTGGCTTGGAGAGCTACGACACTCGAACCACGCAACGTCGCGGCCTTATCGAAGCCGCTGAAGGTGGCACACTATTTTTAGATGAGATCGATGAGCTACCTGCAGCAGCCCAAGCTCGCTTGTTGCAAGTGCTCAAAGGTGAGAATCGAAGGGTGGGAAGTTCCGCAACCAATCCGGTCGATGTACGCATCATTTCAGCCACACACCGCAACATAGAAGAACTCGTGAAAGGCGAACAATTTCGCGAAGATCTTTACTATCGGCTGAACGTCTTCAACTTCCGCTTACCGCCACTACATGACCGAGAAACCGACGTCATCGAAATAGCCCGTTGGCTGTTAACTCGAACCGCCCAACGCCTCGGTAAACTCGGGTTGAGCTTTGCCCCAGACGCAGAACAAGCGATGCTGACCTATGCTTGGCCTGGCAACGTTCGCGAGTTGGAAAATGCCATCGAACGCGCTGTGATACTGAGTGACTCCAATACTGCAATCACCCCACAAGCGCTAGCTATCGAAGCCACATCTCCGATTGATGTGACTATAGACGCCACCCAGTCGGGCGATCTAACCAGCTTGGAGGACTACTTTGTTAAGTTCGTCCAGCAACACCAAGACCAATTGACCGAAACCGAACTGGCCGAAAAACTCGGCATCAGCCGTAAAAGTTTATGGGAGCGACGGCAGCGTTTGAATATCCCGCGTCGCAAGACCCGCAAGCGCGGTCGACGCCAGGATTCAGCATCTAGCTGAGGATTAATTTGCAACAAGCTGTACCCGATCCCATTCGTATCTCCGACCACGCCATCAATCAAGATGACCTCGATCGGCACGCACTAGAAGTCGTAACAACGCTGCATGAGAACGGCTACGATGCCTACCTCGTTGGTGGTTGTGTGCGCGACTTGCTCTGCGGGGAAAAACCAAAGGACTTTGATGTCGCCACGGACGCAACTCCCGAGCAGGTGAAAGAGCTTTTTCGCCGCTCCCGACTAGTTGGCCGTCGATTCCCGATCGCCCACGTTCGCTTTGGGCGTCATATCATTGAAGTATCCACCTTCCGACAAGGGCAGCTCGAAAACGTCGAAACCACAGACCAAGGGCTGATCCTAAAAGATCATGTCTACGGCAGCATTGCGGAAGACGCGTTTCGACGCGACTTCACGATCAATGCGCTCTACTACGACATTCGCGAACACGAAATCATCGACTACGTCGGCGGTCTTGAGCACATTGCTGACAAGCAGATTCAATTTATCGGTGTACCGGCAGAGAGACTCGCGGAAGACCCTGTGCGCATTCTTCGCGCGATCCGCTTCGCCGCGAAACTTGATTTCCAATTGGACCCAACCCTCGCGGATCTTCATGAGGACACAGCCGAACGTTTGGAAGAAATTCCAGGCGCGCGGCTATTTGATGAGTTTTTGAAATTGTTCTTGTCAGGCTACGGTGGCAATGTCTGGGCTGAGTTACGCGAAACGCCTCTCGCGCGCAGCCTTTTTCCGAGCTGCAACCCCGACAACGATTTGGTCCTAGCTGCGATGCGTAACACAGATCAACGCATCGCAGACGATCAGCCGGTGACACCAGGTTTCTTAATCGCGGTGTTGTTGTGGGAAGATTTCGAGTTTCGTAACAAGAGAGACAACGAAGCAGGCAAGCCTGAAATCGCTTACGAGGTCGCCATGGATACCTTGGCGATTCAACAACAGCATATATCGGTGCCTCGACGGTTCAGCATTTTCGCCCGCGAAGTTTGGCAGCTCCAAAGCCGTTTGGAAGAACGTAATCCGCGTTTTATCAAACGAACGCTGGGGCACAAGCGGTTTCGAGCGGCCTTCGACTTTCTCGTCCTGCGCGCCGACTATGACAATAGCCTAAAATCAAAAGCAATTTGGTGGGAAGAAATACAGGAACTAGACGATCAAGCCCAAGAGAAGTTGATCTCCGAATTGCCAAAGAAAGGTGGACGTCGCCGTAACAATCGTCGCAAGCCACGATCGAACGACTTCAATCAATATTGAATTTTCTTGGATTCAAGTTGATTGCCAAAGCGAGGCGGGCCACACTAATCCAAAATCAAATGATGGCAGTGGGTCTGACTAAGAGGCTTTTAACAAGAGACCTTTCTTAGAAGGCCTCTAAGAGTGAGAGTCCTCTAATAAAGAGTGAGAGTCCTCTAATAGCCTCAAAATATAGTCTTTCACAAACAGCTCTTAACCGACGGATACACCCTGGCATTGACCGCTAACCCCAGTCTCAACATTTCAGGTCAAATCACACGCAAAGTTGCGCACGCCGCGGAACAACATATCCTGCCCCGTTACATCGCTGTTGAAGGCCCAATCGGTGTTGGCAAGACGACTCTCGCGCAGAGAATCTCTGATACCTTGCGCTACCCTTTGTTGTTGGAGCCGGTAACGGAGAATCCCTTTTTGGATCGGTTCTACCGTGAGGGGCACCGTCACGCCTTACCTACGCAATTATTTTTCCTCTTACATCGCGCACGGCAGGTTTCAGACCTTCCTAAAAATGACCTGCTTGGGCCAACGATCGTAGCGGATTTTCTAATCGAGAAGGATGACCTGTTCGCGAAGCTCACGCTGGATGACTACGAATATGAGCTATATAGCCAGATTCACCGCAATCTCCAAATCGACCCACCCAGCCCGGACTTGGTCATCTACCTCCAAGCACCGGCGAACACGCTTCTCGAGCGAGTACAACGCCGTGGACTCGACTTCGAACAACCAATTGAGCTCGACTATCTGAAAAAGCTTGCAGAGTCTTACACAGAATTTTTTCACTATTACAACGACGCGCCGTTACTAATCGTTAATGCCAGCGAAATCGACTTCGCCAACAATGAGACCCACTTCGAATTGTTACTTGATCAGATGTTGCGAATGGATGGAAATCGCCAGTTTTTCAACCCAAATCCCACTCTTCTTTAGGGATCTTGCTAGGGTTACAGAGTTAAAGAAACTCAACTCGACCCACCCAAATTCATGCTAATTGCGCACACGCCAACGACTTTGCATCCCCAGTTAGATCAATTGCGCTACCAACAGGGCAAGCGGCGGACGATTGCACTAGTCACGACTCGTGGCGAGCTGCATGACGGTCATGGCGCGGTGATCAACGCCGCGGCAACGGTTAGTGACCATGTCGTCGTTGCCAAAATGCCTATGACGGTTGATCAAGACGAAAACGTAGTTTCCGCTACCGAGTTCCAAGACATTTCTTTTAGCGACCGCCACCAAGCTGACGTCGTCTATGCACCGACTGCAACCGATCTCTTCCCGCAAGGAACTGACCTGGCTGAAGAGTTTCCCTTCCAAGTACCGCTTTCTGAGCTCGAACATGACGCCGTTGCGTTGCTGACCCACCTAAAGATTATCAATGCAGTGCAACCGGACATTATGGTGTGGGGGGAACGAAACTTCGTTGAATATGCTCAGGTCAAAGCCCTCATTAAGGTCTTGGACATACGCACACAATTGCATTGTGTGCCAACGGTTCGGCATTCGAATGGCACCGCAGTTGCTACAAGCGTCGAAGACATGGACACCGAAACTGCTGCAACGGCACAAGTGATCTATCAAACACTCGAGAACGTGACCCATGTGATCCGATCAGGTGGACGCAATTTCGAAAATATCCGTCGAACTGCGCGAACCGCGCTGAAGGGAGCAGGCTTCGCCATCGCGTATTTTGAAATTTTGGACGAGCAGACATTGGCCAATGCCGATGAACAAACCGAGTCTTTTCGCCTCATTTGCCAGGTGACTCTCGGGGACATCACTATCGCTGACGGCATGGGACTAACGCTATGAATCCAGCTAATACGGCTGCGTGGAAAAACCTCGCCAAACTGGCTGCGCAAGATGTGTCTTCTCTGGCTGAACTCACCAAGCAACCAACGCTAGACATCCTAGAGCTTTCCGGATGCCAGTTTGACTTCGGTAAGCAGCGTTTGAATCAGGAAATTCTCACCGGTCTGATTGAGCTTTCCGAAGAATGTGAGGTCTTCGCGCATCGTGACAAAATGCTGAACGGAGAGGCAATCAACAATTCGGAAGACAGAGCGGTCCTCCACACAGCACTACGGCAAGGCGCGAATGTGGTTAGCCCAGATATCGCCAATGCTGTCCAAGACGTGCAACGACGCATGGCTACCATCGCGGAGGCAGTCCGGAACGGGACTTGGCTCGGGTACACCAACAAACCCATCACTGATGTTGTTCACATCGGTATCGGCGGGTCGCACTTGGGTCCTGAGCTTGTCGTTCGCGCGTTAGCTGACGACGGCAAACGGTCATCGAACTTAAAAATCCACTTCGCTGCCAATATCGATGGACACGATCTATTTGCGATTTTGCCGCAATTGAACCCCGAAAAGACCCTGTTCATCATCGCTTCCAAGTCCTTCACGACCCTGGAAACACAAGTGAACGCCCAGTCAGCCAGAAGCTGGTTCTTAGAACGAACATGTTCACCCGACGGAATCGCCAAACACTTTGTCGCTATAACGACCAATATCGGCGAAGCGGAGTCTTTCGGCTTAGCCGAAGAGAATTTGCTACCCATGTGGGATTGGGTCGGAGGGCGCTATAGCCTTTGGTCAGCGGTTGGGCTCCCCATTATGATCGCGATCGGTGTAAGCGGGTTTGAGGAGCTACTCGCCGGTGCACGAAGTGCCGATCGACACTTCGCGGAGACCCAAGCACAGACGAACATCCCTCTTCTAAGCGCTTTGTTGGCGACGTGGAATTACAACTTTCTCGGCGCTGGTAGTCTGGCAGTACTGACGTACGACGAACGTTTGGCCTTGCTCCCTGACTATCTCCAACAATTAGAAATGGAGAGCAATGGCAAGTCAGTCACCAGAGATGGCGATGCAGTTGGGATACACACGATGCCAATACTGTGGGGCGGCACCGGGACTCGGGGTCAGCATGCTTATCACCAGCTCCTGCATCAAGGCACACGAGCCTTCACAGCGGACTTTATCCTCGTTGCCAGCGACGACCTCGACCAAGCGGAACACCATAATTGGCTAGCCGCGAATGCTCTGGCACAAAGCCAAGCGATGGCTATCGGTTATGACGCTCCGGCGAACCAACCATACCGCCAAGTCCCTGGCAATCGTCCAACATCTACCATTCTCATCGACGAACTCGGACCAAGACAACTTGGCGCCCTTCTCGCCGTCTACGAACACAAAGTCTTCTGCCAAGGCGTGGTGTGGAACATCAATTCATTCGATCAGTGGGGTGTGGAGCTGGGTAAAATGCTGGCAGAGCCAATCTACGAAACCCTGTCAGGTCAACAAGATCACAAACAAGATCTGGCCACCCAAAGACTCATCGAAACCATCCAGTACAAGACCCCCTAAGCACGACTGACCCCGAACAATTGCCTGGTTAAATGTGGCAAACTCATCGCTTACAGCAGTGATTTAGAGGAGCACATCGGTGAGCCAGGTCTATCCCGTCCCTGAAGCAATGGCAGAACATGCCTATATCAACAATGAGCAATACCTCGCTATGTACGAGCGCTCAATCTCGGACCCTGACGGCTTTTGGTCCGAGCAAGCAGACAAATTCCTGGACTGGAACGAGAAGTGGCAGACTGTGTCCAGCGCAAACTTTGAAGCCGGTCAAATCGGCTGGTTTTTAGGCGGCAAGCTCAACGTCACGGTTAATTGCATAGATCGGCATCTATCCGAGAGAGCGGACCAAACCGCGATCATCTGGGAAGGTGACGACCCCAACGATGATGCATTGATCACCTACCAAGATCTTGCCGATGCCGTAGGTCGTCTCGCCAATGGGCTCCGCGCACGCGGTGTTAAAAAAGGCGACCGTGTCTGTATTTACATGCCCATGATCCCTGAAGCCGCATACGCCATGCTTGCTTGTGCCCGTATTGGCGCAATCCATAGCGTTGTGTTCGGCGGATTCTCGCCACAGTCTCTCAAGGACCGCATTCTTGATTCTGATTGTCGCGCGGTCATCACCGCCGACGAAGGTGTCCGTGGTGGCAAACCTATCCCGTTAAAGGAAAACACAGAACTAGCCCTTGTTGACTGCCCTAACGTTCACACAGTTGTCACTGTGAAACGGACTGGTGGGGATATTGCCTGGCATGAAGATCGCGACATTTGGTATCACGACTTAGTCGCAGATCAATCTACCTACGCAGAACCCGAACTCATGGACTCGGAAGATCCGCTCTTCATTTTGTATACGAGTGGCTCGACCGGCAAACCTAAGGGTGTCCAACATGGTACAGCTGGTTATCTCCTGCAAGCTGCCATGACGCACAAATACGTTTTTGACTATCACGATGGTGATGTCTATTGGTGCACCGCTGATGTCGGGTGGATTACAGGTCATAGCTATATCGTCTACGGACCGCTTGCTAACGGTGCAACGACCTTGATGTTCGAAGGGGTGCCGACTTATCCAGATGCCTCGCGTTTTTGGCAGGTCATTGATAAACACCAAGTCAAAATTTTCTATACAGCACCGACCGCGCTGCGTCAGCTGATGAGTCAAGGCGACGACTTCGTGACTAAAACAGACCGCTCTTCTTTGAGTTTGCTGGGCTCCGTTGGCGAACCGATCAATCCCGAAGCCTGGGAATGGTATCACCGGGTCGTTGGTGATCGTCGTTGCCCTATCGTTGATACCTGGTGGCAAACCGAGACCGGCGGCATCATGATTACACCGCTACCAGGCGCGACCGATCTAAAGCCAGGATCTGCCACACGACCTTTCTTCGGCGCGAACCCTCAGCTCATGGACCCTGACGGCAATATCATCGATACCATGGAAGCTTCCGGGAACTTGGTTATATCCGGATCTTGGCCAGGACAAATTCGCTCTGTCTACGGCGATCACGACAGAGTCGTCGAGACCTATTATTCAACCTACAAAGGCCACTACTTTACTGGGGACGGCGCCAGGCGAGATGCTGACGGCTACTATTGGATAACTGGGCGGGTCGACGATGTTTTAAACGTTTCAGGACATCGGATTGGTACGGCCGAGGTTGAAAGTGCGTTGGTGTTGCACCCATCCGTCGCTGAAGCAGCCGTCGTCGGTTACCCACACGATGTTAAGGGCGAGGGAATCTATGCCTACATCACGCTCATGGTGGGAGACAATCGCGATCCTGAGGAACTCCAGGGCGAGTTGATTGATATGGTGCGAACAGAAATCGGACCGATTGCGAAACCAGACGTTTTGCAGTGGGCACCTGGGCTACCCAAAACACGTTCCGGTAAAATCATGCGTCGTATCCTGCGCAAGATAGCTGCCAACGAACTCGATAGCCTTGGCGATACCAGCACGCTTGCTGACCCTGGTGTGGTCGACGATCTTATTGAGAATCGCGCCAACCGATAACGGACTCGAATAGCTCAAACAACCCAACACTCAATCAACCAGCACTCAATCAACCAGCACTCAATCAACGCAACACTCAATCAACCTAACAGAAGCCACAAACAAAAACGGGACGGCAAAGCCGTCCCGTCCTTTGTCACTAGCTAAATTTTAGCCAGCAGACTCTTCTGCGTTTTCGTTACCATCTCCGTCTTGGTACTTAGACAGTTCCTTAATCGAAAGCTTAATGCGCCCTCGCTGATCGACATCGAGACAAACCACATCAACTTCCTCGCCTTCGCTCAGATAGTCGGTGACTTTCTCTACGCGCTCATCAGCGATCTGTGAGATGTGTAGCAAGCCATCTTTGCCAGGCAAAATATTCACGAAAGCGCCAAAATCGACAATCCGCTCAACCTTACCGTGGTAAATCTTGCCAACTTCCGCCTCTGCCGTAATCTCTTCGATTCGGGCAACAGCAGCATCCTTGGCCGCACCGTCTTCTGCATAGATGCGCACTAGACCATCATCATCGATATCGACTTGAGCACCGGTTTCTTCGACGATCGATCGAATTGTGGCTCCACCCTTACCAATGATGTCGCGGATCTTGTCCGGATGAACGTTCAGCGTGACCATCGCTGGCGCGTTGTCAGAGAGCTCCTCACGAGAGTTACTGATAACCTTGTTCATCTCACCCAGAATGTGAATGCGCGCCTCTAGCGCCTGCTGGAGAGCTGCCTCCATGATTTCCTCGGTGATGCCATCAATTTTGATGTCCATCTGCAGTGCGGTAACACCAGCTTGTGTACCGGCAACTTTAAAGTCCATGTCACCTAGATGATCTTCATCACCAAGAATGTCGGTCAAAACGGCATATCGATTGCCTTCTTTCACCAAACCCATGGCTACACCGGCGACTGGTGCCTTGAGTGGTACACCAGCATCCATCAACGCCAAGCTGGTGCCACAAACACTGGCCATCGAACTAGAACCGTTCGATTCAGTGATCTCTGACACAACTCGGATCGTGTATGGGAAATCTTCGCTATCAGGCAAAACTGCAGCAACACCACGTCTAGCTAACTTGCCGTGGCCAATTTCTCGACGCTTAGGGCCAGACATGAAGCCCGCTTCACCGACACTGTAGGGAGGAAAGTTGTAGTGCAACATGAACTGGTCTTTGAATGTGCCTTCAAGCGCATCGACTAGTGCCGCATCTCGCAGTGTACCTAACGTCGCTACAACCACAGCCTGTGTTTCACCGCGAGTAAAGACCGCGGAACCGTGTGTCTTCGGCAGTACACCAACTTCTACTTCAATTGGTCGAACTGTACGTAGGTCACGGCCATCGATACGCGCTTCACCTTCAATCACTCGCTGCCGCACCAGGTTCTTTTCGACTTTACCAAACATGTCAGCAACGTCTTGACCGTCAAACTTCGCATCTTCGCCAGCACCAAGTGACTCAACGACTTGTCCACGAAGTTCACGAACTCGATCCTGACGCTGCATTTTGTCGCTGATTCGATAGGCTTCACCGAGGTCAGTCTTTATGGCGCCTGATACTGCCTCTTTAAGCACCTCATCGGTCTCCTCCGGAGCCCAATCCCATGCTTCTTTAGTAGCTTCAGCAGCCAATTCCTTAACCGCCGTGATGATCGTTTGCATCTCTTGATGGGCGAACAGTACAGCACCTAACATTTCATCTTCAGTGAGTTCTTTCGCTTCAGACTCAACCATCAGGACTGCACTTTCAGTCCCAGCAACCGTCATGTGCAACATCGATTCTTCGAGCGCGGCATAACCTGGATTCAGCAGGAACTCACCATCTTTGTAACCAACACGGGCAGCACCAATCGGGCCATTAAAAGGGATGCCAGACAGCATCAGAGCGGCAGATGTGCCGATCAGTGAAGCTATATCTGGATCTTGGTCCTTGTCCGCTGACATCACGGTACAAACAACCTGCACTTCGTTCATGAAGCCTTTTGGAAACAACGGCCGAATTGGCCGGTCGATAAGGCGACAAGTTAAAGTTTCCTTCTCGCTTGGACGACCTTCTCTACGAAAAAAACCACCGGGGATTTTACCCGCTGCGTAGGTTTTTTCTTGATAGTTTACCGTCAGGGGAAAGAAGTCCTGTCCGGGTCTAGCGCTCATGTTACCAACAACGGTTGTTAACACAACCGTGTCGCCCATTGTCACTACAACCGAGCCAGTTGCCTGCTTGGCGATTCGATTTGTCTCTAGGACAACTTCTTCGTCGCCAAATTTAAATTTCTTAACTATAGGGTTCAAATTTATTTCTCCGTTTTCTTTACGCTACTAACGTCTTAGTTCTAGCCGCTTAATCAATGTGGTGTAGCGCGCGGCGTCTTTACTCTTTAAATAATCCAACAATTTTCTTCGCTGATTCACCATACGGATCAATCCGCGACGCGAATGATGGTCCTTGTGGTGATCATTAAAATGGCTCTGTAACGCATTTATGTTATGCGTTAGCAAGGCCACCTGTACTTCCGGCGACCCTGTGTCGCCCTCTTCAGTCTGATATTCCTTAACAATCTCTGCTTTAGTTTCGGCGTTTAATGCCATCGTTTAGTTCTCCTTTAATATGCGTGAACTTTATGTTCGTGAGCCAACCGCGCATATTTACAGTCGGCTCCTCCTTTAAGACGGATCCTGTTAGACGGACCCTACATGTAAGACGGATTTCCTAACCCGCCACCAATCGTCTAGGCGCAACGCGCCCATCATCCAGTACTTCACCAACGCCCAAGAAGCTTTCTTCCTGACCATTCAGTTCACAGAGCCGTACCCACCCACTACTTGGGGCATGTGGGACTAGGGCCGGTTGACCTTGTTTTAAATAAAACGAAGTCGCATCCGTCAGTCTCACTTCCGGCCACTGACCTACCGCACTGGCAGTAGGCATCAAAAACTTATCTAACGATCCACTTTCCCGCTCTGTTTCGAGACGATCAAGCGAAATGAGGTCGTCTTCATCAAAGGGTCCGGCACTCAAGCGGCGCAACGCCGTGACGTGCGCACCGACGTTCAGTGCTTTGCCGATTTCTTCCGCAATCGTTCGAACGTAGGTCCCTTTGCTGCAATGAATCTCAAGTTCGAATTCACAATTCCCAAACCCAACCAATTCATTGCTAAAAATATGCACACATCGTGCGTCGCGTGGCACTTCAATGCCCTGACGCGCAAGCTTATACAGTGGTTGGCCATTGTGTTTCAAGGCCGAGAACATAGAAGGTATCTGTTCTATGTCACCACGGAAGCTGCCCAACGTCCCTTCTACGTCTACAGCGGTGACATGGGAAGCCTCACTTTGAGCGATCACATCACCATCCGCATCACCTGTATCGGTTGCGACGCCGAGTTTTATCCTGACCCAATATTTCTTATCTGATGACAATAAGAACTGCGAAAACTTCGTGGCTTCGCCAAAGCACAACGGCAATACGCCGGTCGCCAACGGGTCTAGGCTACCGGTGTGGCCGACCTTCTGTGCGCCAAACAATCGCTTAGCCTTCTGCACGACATCGTTTGACGACAAGCCTTGAGGTTTGTCGACTATCAGCATGCCGTTAACCGGGCGACCACGCCTACGTCTGGCCATCGTCACTCTCTCCACCCGATACATCGTCGTTAACTTCGCTGTCTAGATCCTGATTGCTCGCGACTGCGTGAGCGATTAGCGCCTCGAGTTTTGGTCCGCTTTCGACTAACGCGTCGTAATGGAACCTCGGCTTCGGCGTTGTACGCATGCTGTGTCGTTTAGCCAATGTCGAGCGGAAAAAACCAGCTGCCTTGTTAAGTACATCTATCAGCTCTCGTTGCTCTTCGGCTCCGGTTGCTTGTAGCGATGAAATGTAAATATCTGCGAACGACAAGTCCTTGCTCACCTTGACGTCATTAACGCTCACAAACATGCCAACGCGAGGGTCTCGCATTTCCATTTGGATAATTCGCGCAACTTCATCACGAATGAAGTCGGCGACTTTAAGGTCCCTAGACATGGCTAACATATGTGCGTCGCTCTACTACAGCGAACGAGCAACCTCTTTAGCGTCATAAACCTCTATCTGATCGCCAGGTCGAACGTCGTTATAATTGCGGACACCGATGCCGCATTCGGTACCACTGCGGACATCGTTGACGTCATCCTTGAAGCGCCGTAGTGATTCAAGTTCGCCCTCGTAGATCACTATATTGTCACGCAGAACACGAATAGGTTTATTTCGATGCACCGCGCCGTCGATGACCATACAGCCTGCGATGGCGCCGAAACGTGGCGATTTGAATACGTCTCGCACTTCTGCCACACCAACGATTTCTTCACGCAACTCTGGAGACAGCATGCCTGACAACATAGCTTTCACATCGTCTAACAACTCATAGATCACACTGTAATACCGAAGGTCGATGCCGTCTTTTTCGAGCGCTACTTTCGCGGTCTTGTCTGCGCGAACATTGAAACCAAATACGATAGCGCCATAAGTGACAGCCATGGTCGCATCAGAGCCAGAGATTCCACCGACACCAGATCCGAGCACCTGCACACTCACTTCATCGTTACCAATCTCTGCTAGCGCTTGCACGATAGCCTCTAAGCTGCCACGAACGTCTGCCTTAATAACGACTTTGAGGATGCGTTTTTCGCCTTCACCAATATGGGCAAACATATTTTCGATTTTTGACGCTTGTTGCAGCGCCTGGCGATGTTCTTGGCTTTTATCCGATCTAAACTCCGCCAGCTCCCGAGCTGACCGTTCATCTGCAACTACGGAGAAGTCGTCGCCAGCATTTGGCGTACCATTCAAACCAAGCATTTCGACAGGTTGGGATGGACCTGCGGACTTTGCGTTCTTGCCTTGGTCATCGAGCATTGCTCGTACGCGACCATAAGCCTCCCCCGCAATAACAATATCTCCTTGGGCAAGCGTTCCATTTTGCACCAGCAAGGTGGCTACCGGTCCACGACCTCGATCCAGTCTAGACTCGATGACAACGCCCTGGCCTGGCGCTTGCTCTATAGCGCCGAGTTCCATAATTTCTGATTGGAGGAGAATCGATTCTAAGAGGCTATCGACGCCCTCACCCGTTTGGGCTGACACTTTAATAAACTGGGTGTCTCCGCCCCACTCTTCAGGGACCACTTCTTTGGCAGAAAGCTCATTCGTGACGCGTTCCGGATCAGCGCTTTCTAAGTCAATCTTATTGATAGCGACAATCATCGGCACCCCAGCTGCTTTCGCGTGCTGAATGGCCTCTTCGGTCTGAGGCATGACGCCATCGTCAGCCGCCACAACAAGAATGACAATATCTGTGACTCTTGCGCCACGCGCGCGCATTGCGGTAAACGCTGCGTGGCCGGGAGTGTCGATGAAAGTGATCACGCTACCTTTCGATTCCACGCTGTACGCGCCGATATGCTGAGTTATCCCACCCGCCTCACCGCTTGTTACACGTGTGTTTCGGATGTAGTCGAGCAATGATGTTTTGCCATGGTCAACGTGGCCCATCACGGTAACGACTGGCGCCCGTGGAGCGGTATCACCTTCGATTTGCAACGACGCGACGTGTTCTTCTTCTAGCGCATCTTCAGAGACGATCTTGATTTTATGACCCATCTCCTCGACGACGAGGGTCGCCGTATCTTGGTCAATCGTTTGGTTGATCGTCGCCATCACACCAAGACCCATCAATGTCTTGATGACCTCACTCGCTTTAACCGCCATACCCTGGGCGATATCGCCAACGGAATTGATATCACCAACTTCTACTTCCCGGGCAATAAACTCTGTCGGTCTGAACTCGCCACCTTGTTGGTCAACCTGCAGCGGTGCTTGTCGATGATGTTGCTTGCGTTTGGTGCGTCGTTCGCTCTTTAACGAGAGCTCTCGTCGACGATTTTTACCATCGCCAAAGTCATTACCGCGCCGTTCCTTTTCCTTGCCCTTAGTACGCTTACCGCCTTTTTCAGCAGCCTGTTCTTTGGCTTGCACATCTGCGGCTGAGACGTCTTTAGCAGGCTCCTTGGTTTGCTTCGTTTCTCGCGCCTGTTCTTCAAGCTTGGCGGCTTCGAGTTTTGCAGCTTCTGCCGCGCGTTCTTCTTCAGCCTTTCGTTCAATTTCTTCCTTGCGCGCCGCTTCCTCTGTACGCGCTTGTTCTTCGGCCGCCTTACGCGCGAGCTCTTCTTCTCTAATACGTAGCGCTTCGACTTCTGATTGGGAAGGCTCAGCCGCTGCTGCCTCTTCCTGCTCTACTTCTTCTGGGGTCCGGCGCTCGTATGTACGCTTGCGTCTGACTTCCACGGTAACGTTGCGACCGGCACGACCCTGGCCCGCCTTCAGCGTGCCTGTGCTTTTGCGCTTCAGCGTGATCCGCTTCGGCGCGTCGTCCTTCTCACCGTGGCTGCGTTTCAGATACGCGAGCAACGTTTGTTTCTGTTCTTCAGAAACAAGCTCATCCTCTGCCGAGTGCGGCAAGCCTGCCTCAAGCATTTGTTTCAATAGCCGGTCGGTTGGTGCACCTACGGTATCGGCGAGTTGTTTAACTGTTACGTCTGCCATCGATAATTCCTTCTCTGAACTGTTAGCCTGTCAAATCGCTCAAACAGTCCTATTCAGCAGCTGCCTTTGTTTCATCCGCTTCTTCAGCAATCCCTTCCTCTGCAATACCTTCCTCTGCAAACCAGGGTTCACGAGCTTTTAGAATGAGCGCAGCTGCCACTTCTTCGCTTAAATCCGGTTCTATATCCAACAATTCCGGAATCGACAATTCCGCAAGATCTTCCATCGTGACAACTTCATTTGCTGCCAACTTGAATGCCAATGGTCGTTCCATGCCTTCCATTTCCAGAAGATCGTCTGCCGGTTTCTGATCTCCTAACGCTTCTTCTGAGGCGATCGCCTTGGTCAGCAACGCATCTTTCGCTCGATTGCGGAGCTCCTCAACAATTTCTTCGTCGAAGCCTTCGATTGCCATCATTTCTTCTATTGGCACGTAGGCCACTTCTTCTAGGGTCGAGAAGCCTTCTTCTACTAAGACAATTGCTACGTCTTCATCCACAGATAAGGCTTCTTGGAATTCTTCTATAAAACGACCGGCTTCTTCTTCCTGCTTCTGTACGGCTTCTTCCTCGGTCATGATGTTGAGTGACCAACCACACAGATCGCTCGCGAGCCTAACGTTCTGACCACCACGACCAATCGCTTGCGCTAAATTCTCTTCAGTAACTGCAATATCCATTGAATGAGTTTCCTCATCCAGAATGATAGACGCGACTTCTGCCGGAGCCATCGCATTGATCGTCAACTGGGCTGGGTTATCATCCCAAAGAACGATATCTATTCGTTCACCCGCAAGTTCTCCGGAAACGGCTTGTACTCGTGAACCGCGCATGCCGACACATGCACCAACAGGATCAATGCGACCGTCGTTCGTCTTCACCGCGATCTTCGCCCGTGATCCTGGATCTCGAGCTGCACCGCGTATCTCAATCACATCTTCCGAAATTTCCGGAACTTCCACCTTGAACAGCTCGATCAGCATTTGCGGTGTGGTGCGAGACAGAATTAGTTGCGGTCCACGATTCTCAGGCTTTATTTCCGTTAGCAGTGCTCGAATCCGATCACCGACACGGAATGTTTCGCGCGGAATCAAATGCTCTCTGGTCAAGATGCCTTCGGCATTGTTACCGAGATCAACGATCACATTGTCGCGCCCGAGCTTCTTAACCGTGGCACTAACCAGTTCGTTCATACGCGGCAGGTAGGCATCGACGACCTGAGCCCGCTCTGCTTCTCGTACCTTTTGCACGATGACTTGCTTGGCAGTCTGAGCTGCGATCCGACCAAACTCTACCGATTCGACCTGCTCCTCGAGAGTATCGCCAAGCACAGCACCTGGCTTTATCTCTTGCGCCTCTTCAACGTTGTACATCGCATCGATGTTCGGCTCTTCTTCGTCCTCATAATTGACCACAGCCCAAGTACGGAAAGTCTCGTATTCACCCGTGGTCCTATCAATCGCGACGCGAAATTCGGCATCTTCGCCATAGCGTTTTTTGGTCGCCATCGCCAATGCCGCTTCAATCGCCTCGAAAATGACATCTTTCGAAACGCCCTTTTCCAACGAGACGGACTCAACAACTAGAAGGATTTCTTTAGACATCGTTTAAAAACCTAATCAAATACTGGCACTAGCCGTGCCTTTTGTATGTTCTCAAGGGGAAGCAAAAACTCTTCCTCCTCTACCTGTACGACCGCGTTCTGATCTTCTACACCGGCCAAAACGCCAATAAATTTCTTTTTCCCTTCAAAAGGAAAGTTCAGTCTCACATCGACTTGTTGGCCAATTGCTGATTCATACTGCTCTTGCTTGAACAAAATCCGATCGAGCCCTGGTGAGGAGACCTCAAGCGTGTAGGCGCTATTACTAAATTCCTCAACATCAAGGATATCGCTCACGTGTCGGCTAACTTCGGCACAGTTACCCACGTCCACGCCGCCGTCTTTGTCGATGTAGAGGCGCAGTTTGCTGTGTTTGCCTTGGGACAAATGTTCAACACCCCAAATCGTGCACCCCAACGATTCCACCGTTGGGGCGAGCAATTCTTCTACTTGGCGCTCTCTTCTGTTCAATCTGCTGTGTCTTTAACTATTCGTTCTATTTGCTATTTCTTCTCTCGCCTTTCACTTCTTCTCTTGCCCACTTTCGATAGAGTCTCTACTGGGCAGGCCATTTTCTTCAAGGCACAAAAAAAGGGCACCTAGGCCCCCACACAGACTAATTGTGATCCTCTCTGCGAGAGCCCGCCTCTATGCGGGCCACCAAAGTGTGCACTTCCTCGAGCACTCGCAAGAAAGCGCGAGCACTCAAGGTAAGTACTAAAAAGCCCCAATAAGGGGCCTTTCTTCCTTTGGTAGCGGGGGCAGGATTTGAACCCACGACCTTCGGGTTATGAGCCCGACGAGCTACCAGACTGCTCCACCCCGCATCAGCAAGGCGGGGGATTATAAGGACGGACTAACCACCCTGCAAGCCCCGATATCAATGCATTTTCAGGATCGGGTTAAGTGTGGGGAGCGCGGTTCCGGTATTAACTGCTCAGTCTAGGAAAGTCTTTGATCTCTACTTGACAAAATCACGAGCCAATACTCCTGGCGTAACGACATTTTGGGGGCAGCAACCAACCGAGTGGCGGTCGCGCTATCGCTTTTGTAATGGTGCCGAAGGCGAGACTCGAACTCGCACGAGCATAAGCTCACTACCCCCTCAAGGTAGCGTGTCTACCAATTTCACCACTTCGGCATTCGATAAGGTCTAGAGATCCGGCACATCGCCTTCGCGTGACTCTTCGACCGTTGGAATAGTATCGTCAGATTCGACAGGTATGGTCAACTCCACTGGTACATCCGAAGTTGCTGTCGGAATTCCCAAAGACCCTGCAGCCCCTGCTTTTTCCTTAGCAACGTAAGCCAGCGCGAACGTAATTAGAAAGAACCCGATCGCAAGCCAAGCCGTCGCTTTCGTAAAGAAAGACGCGGCGCCCAGGCTGCCAAACATCGTGCTCGCAGATCCACTACCAAAGCTTGCACCTACATCAGCACCTTTGCCTTGCTGCAGAAGAACCAACACCGTAAGAGCAATCGCATCTACAACCAGTAGGGCCAATAGAATGCTTTCAATCGTCGACAAGTCCATCAAATTCTCTCTATCACTATCTATCTTCTATCTATCTCGTTTCGTCTTTCGCACGTCACTCATCGGCTTGCTGCATGCACAATTTCGGCAAATTGTATGGGGTCCAAACCTGCCCCGCCAACCAAACTGCCATCAATGTCGTCTTGACCAAATAGCTCTTCGGCATTTTCTGCCTTGACACTACCGCCATAAACAACGCGGATCTTTCGTGCTATCGCCGCATCAACGTGCGCTATCTTGTCCCGAATAAACGCGTGCATTTCCTGCGCCTGCGCGGTCGTCGCCGACTTTCCCGTACCTATCGCCCACACAGGCTCATAAGCTATCGCTCCGCTAGCGAGTCCATCGAGGTCCACTCGATCGACAACAGCTTCTAACTGTCGTTCCACCACGGCAATCTCATGCCCGGCTTCTCTCTCTGCAAGTGTCTCGCCAACACAAACAATCGGCTTTAGCCCCGCGCGTAGTGCTGCCGCGGCTTTCGTGGCAACGAGATCATCCTTCTCATTCTGGTCGATGCGTCTTTCTGAGTGGCCAACAATGACCCATTCTGCACCCGCATCCGCAATCATTTCCGCTGCGATCTCGCCCGTATGCGCCCCCGAAGGTTGGATACCAACATCTTGTGCACCGCAAGCCACGCCGGTTTCGCGCAGAGCACGGACCAATTCGGCCAAATAGATCGATGGAGGACAAAGTACGACATCGATCTTGAGTGGCTGGTCTAGCTCGAGTCTCTCCGCGTAGTCGCGTAGAAAATCTCCAGAGCCATTCATTTTCCAATTAGCGGCTACTAGGCTCGGTCGCATTCAGCTGCCTTTAGCGAGGGCGCGCAATGTTATGCCAACTCCGGACGTGTGTAAAATAGGAAATGAATACAGCGGATAGCTATATTTTTAGTTCTGACCTTCAGCAACGATCGCCAATCGGTTAGCGATCTCTTGTACTTCGTCCCCATCTTCACCTTCGACCATCACGCGCAGCAAAGGCTCAGTTCCGGACGCACGGACCAAAGTCCGGCCGCGGCCACCAAGCTGTGATTCCTCGCGTTCGATCGCTTTCTTAAGCTCATCACAGACAGCGACGCGTTTGGGGTCATCGACTGTCACATTGATCATAACCTGTGGCAATTTGCTCATGCCGCTCACCAGGTCCGCCAACGAAGCGCCAGACTCGACCATCGGGCAAAGTACCTGTAGTGCCGCGATGATCGCGTCACCTGTTGTATTTAGGTCTGTGCAGAGGATATGGCCAGATGACTCACCACCCAAACTCCAGCCCTTTTCATTCAACAATTCGGTAACGTAACGGTCTCCCACTTGAGCACGCTCGAACGGTATCGACATACTGGCAAGCGCTTGTTCCAACCCAAGGTTGGTCATTACTGTGCCGACGACTCCGCCGTCTAGTTGATTATTTTGCTGACGATGTTTAGCAATCACATAGAGGAGCGCATCGCCATCAGCAAGCTGGCCGCGATCATCGACCATGACTACCCGATCGCCGTCGCCGTCAAATCCGATGCCAACATCCGCTCGAACCTCCAAAACCTTGGCCTGCAAGTTTTCTGGTTCGGTGCTGCCGTACCCATCGTTGATGTTCTTGCCATTGGGCTCAGTGCCGAGCGCGAAAACATCCGCACCGAGTTCTTCGAACACCCTCGGGGCAACGTGGTACGTCGCACCGTGGCCACAATCGACAACAATCCGTACACCCCTAAGGCTAAAGCCCCTTGGAACGCTGGCTTTGCAAAATTCGATATATCGGCCAGATGCATCTTCAAGACGAGACGCGCGCCCTAGTCGATCAGAGTCGACACTGATCATTTTTTCTTCAAGCTTCTGCTCGATCTCGAGCTCTAAGTCATCATCAAGCTTAGTGCCAGATCGATCGAAGAATTTGATGCCATTATCGTAATACGGGTTATGCGAGGCGCTGATTACAATGCCTGCATCAGCACGAACAGTCCTTGTGAGATAGGCTATGGCAGGCGTGGGCATCGGCCCGATAAGGCTTACATCAGCTCCGGCAGAAACCAATCCTGATTCAAGCACAGATTCCAGCATGTAACCCGAGATCCGAGTATCTTTGCCGATCACGATATGAGCCCGTCCGCGTTGTGCGAACACCGTGCCTACTGCCCAGCCTAAACGCAGGCAAAATTCTGGCGTGATCGGATACTGTCCAACACGACCGCGAATACCATCTGTACCGAAGTATTTCCTGCTCATTCGCGAAGTTTAGCGACTTTTGTGATGCAAGATTGTGGCTTAAGTCTCTTCCGCTGGACCACCAATGGGTGATTCTGGCGAAGAATCAGGGCTATCGCTTGGCGGTGGCGACTGATCAGTTGGCGCACGCGGCTTAGCACCCGCCATGATGTCATCCAATTGGTCTGCAGATAGCGTCTCAAGTTCCATGAGGGCATCGGACATAGCATGCAGCTTATCCACATTTTCTTTCAACAATCGTTCGGCGGTGCCGTAGCACGAATCGATAATCGACCGAACTTCGTTGTCGATAGCCTTTGCGGTTTCATCCGACAGCGGCTTAGGTTTTACGCCTGCGGACATACCGAGAAATACCTCTTGGTCATCCTCGTCATACATCAAAGGTCCCATAACGTCGGACAAACCCCATTTTGTAACCATGCTTCGGGCGAGTGATGTTGCCCGCTCAATGTCGTTAGACGCGCCAGTCGTCACTCCATCCTTGCCAAGAATCATCTCTTCGGCGATGCGACCCCCAAAAAGACTACATATCTGCGAGAAGATCGCCTGGCGACTCAGACTGTGTCTATCTTCCTCGGGTAAAAACATCGTGACACCTAGCGCACGACCACGGGGAATGATGGATACCTTATAAACCGGGTCGTGCTCGGGGACTAATCGCCCGACGATGGCATGACCAGCTTCGTGATAAGCCGTATTACGTTTTTCCTTTTCCGACATCACCATGGATTTGCGTTCAGTACCCATCATGATTTTGTCTTTGGCTTTGTCGAACTCTTCCATTTCGACGAGACGCTTGTTCGCACGCGCGGCAAATAACGCAGCCTCATTAACCAAATTCTCGAGGTCTGCGCCAGAGAACATCGGTGTACCACGAGCGATTATGCTTGGGTCAACATCATCGGACAGAGGCACTTTGCGCATGTGTACCTTCAATATCTGTTCACGACCACGGATATCCGGCAAACCCACAACCACTTGGCGATCAAAGCGGCCGGGTCTTAGGAGCGCTGGATCAAGCACATCCGGACGGTTCGTCGCGGCAATCACGATAATGCCGTCATTCGCTTCAAACCCATCCATTTCTACTAACAGTTGGTTTAAGGTCTGCTCGCGTTCATCATGGCCACCACCAAGTCCTGCGCCGCGGTGTCGACCAACCGCATCGATTTCGTCGATGAAGATGATACATGGAGCCTGTTTTTTGGCTTGTTCGAACATGTCGCGCACACGGGATGCGCCGACACCCACAAACATTTCAACAAAGTCTGAACCCGAAATGGAGAAGAACGGTACTTTGGCCTCACCGGCAATGGCTTTGGCTAACAACGTCTTACCCGTACCAGGCTGACCAACCATCAGGATACCGCGAGGTATATGACCACCGAGTCTTTGAAACTTGCCTGGGTCACGAAGAAACTCTACGAGTTCTTGCACCTCTTCTTTGGCTTCGTCGACCCCAGCAACATCAGCAAAGGTCGTCTTGATTTGATCTTCTGAAAGTAGGCGAGCCTTGCTCTTGCCGAAAGCCATCGGTCCGCCACGCCCAGAACCACCACCCTGCATCTGGCGCATGAACAACATGAACACAGCAATGATGATCAGAATCGGGAAACTAGCTATCAGTAGTTGGCTCCAGAAACTTTGCTTCTCTTCTTCAACAAAGTTCACGTCGACATTGTTGTTCAGCAAATCGTCTTGGAGCTTCTGATCATTTTCCGACCAAATCACTACGTAGCGATTGTCTGAGCCATCCCGGGCATAGATTTTGTCACCCTGGATATTAACTTCCTGGATATTGCCCATATTGATGTTCTTGACGAAGTCGGAGTACGACATCGGGTCTTGCTTCTGCTCAACGTTAAAGTTATTGAAAACCGTCAGCAATACCGCTGCGATGATCAGCCAAAGCAATAAGTTTTTACCCATATCAGACAAGGGACATACCTCTTGTGTTGCGACAGTGACGCTTTAGAACCAAGCCAACGTCAAATATGCTGCCTATAAATACTTTGGTACCGAAGTGAGTACCAAAATTTCACTGTGTTTTCTAAATATAGACCCTGCAGCCTACACCAAATCGTTAAAAGCGTCCCGTACCCCGGAAAAGCCCTTGGCGACGACAAAAACCTCTCTCGATTCAGTTCGAGATGACTTCGGCTTCGTGATGACGACTTTTTTAAAGCACTGGCGCGTTTGAGCAACCCATTCATCCAAACCTTCACCTTGAAAGGCCTTTATTGCCAAGTGACCCCCGGTTACCAGCCATTTCGCCGCAGCCATTCGCGCGACATCAGCTAACTCCATGGCTCGGGCCTGATCCACAGCCCGTATGCCAGATATATTGGGGGCCATGTCCGATAAAACAAGGGTGAGGCCGTCGAGCTCAGCCGCTAACCGATCGATCTCTTTATCGACCTCTTCGTCCCCAGCCAAACCCACCAGAACTTCTGTATGTACCCCTGCAGTAATCGGCAAAGGATCAACCGCAATCAATGCCCCCTTATTAGAGAGTTTGCCTTCGAGATAGTTCGTCCAGCCACCGGGAGCTGCACCTAACTCCAATATTCGCGCATTACCGGCCAGCAATTTGTATTTTTGATCTATTTCGACCAGTTTGAAGTGCGCACGCGAAACTTGCCCTTGCGCATGTGCCGCACGAACAAAATGGTCCTTTTGTTGGCGTCTCAACCAACGATCACTGGATTTGCTGCGCTTACCGGCCATAAGTTAAGTAGAATACCTGAATGAGCCTATCTAGCAGTCAGAAAAAAACACTTCGCCGAATCGCCCATCACCTCGACACTGTTGTCCAAGTAGGCGACAAGAACGTCACTGAAAATGTCGTGGCAGAAACCGATCGCGCTTTGCGGGATCACGAACTCATTAAGGTTCGTATCAACAGCGGTGAGCGAGGAGACCGAACAGCTTTGGGGGATGAGCTCGCAAGCGCATGTGAAGCCGACATTGTGCAACGAATCGGCAAGGTCGCCGTGCTATTCAGGGCTAACCCAAAAGCCGATCCAAAACTCTCCAATTTGCACCGACATGCGGGTGGTGCCTAAGCACTCCAGAGTGTGAGCTAGCCGTGCTCGACACCATCAATTTCATATTCTTTGTCGCCACCTGGTGTCGCGACTGAAACCGCATCGCCAACGCTCTTACCGATCAGTGCTCGCGCGATTGGTGACATCACCGAAATCTTTCCTATTTTCAAATCGGCTTCGTCTTCACCGACAATTTGGTAGCGGATCTCCTCTTGGGTATCGACATCAAGCAATGCGACAGTCACGCCAAAGATCACTTTTTCACCAGGGGGTATCTTCTTGATGTCGATGATCTGTGCATCAGCGAGTTTGCCCTCGATGTCTTGGATGCGTCCTTCATTAAAGCCCTGTTGCTCTCGTGCTGCGTGGTATTCAGCGTTCTCTTTTAGGTCGCCATGCTCGCGCGCTTCTGCAATCGCCTGGGTAATGGTCGGTCGCAACTTGCTTTTTCGATCTTGTAGTTCCGCCCTTAGCGCTTCGGCTCCTTTAACGGTCATCGGTATAGGCACGTTATATGACTCTCATGTGATCAAAAGATCGCGAGCACTTATCCACCACTATCACCTTGCAGATCGCTACTGACATTTACTTCAACCAGTGATTGCTTTGTGGAGGTCTTGCAGTCGATGGACACGGTCCCCGCGACCTTGTTTGATAGCAATGCTGATGGCTTCGCCTCCCGCTAAAGTAGTGGTGTAGCACACTTTCTTTTGCAGCGCGAGCCGCCGGATGACTGCCGAATCCGCGATAGATTGGCGACCTTCGGTCGTATTTACGATGAGCGCAATTTGCTCGTTCTTGAGCATGTCTGGAACATCAGGGCGTCCTTCGTTAACCTTGCGTATCAACTCACATTCCAAACCTGCCGCTTGGAGACCTAAGCGCGTACCTGGGGTCGCGACTAAGCTAAACCCTAGTTCGACAAAAGCTCGTGCGACCGGTACGAGTTCCGCCTTATCAGATTCCTTCACGCTCATGAAAACTCGGCCAGATGTCGGGAGCACTTCGCCTGCTCCTAGGGACGCTTTCGCGAATGCTTCACCGAACGTTTCACCGACACCCATGACCTCACCGGTAGACTTCATTTCCGGTCCTAGAATGGGATCGACACCTGGGAATTTCGCAAACGGGAAGACGGATTCCTTGACGTTAAAGTTCTTGGGTATAACTTCTTTCGTGAAACCTTGATCAGCTAGGGAAGTCCCTGCCATGCAACGCGCAGCAACCTTCGCAAGCGATGTACCAATGCACTTAGACACGAACGGCACGGTACGACTGGCTCGAGGATTAACCTCAAGAATAAAAACATCTTCTCCTTGCACAGCCATCTGAACGTTCATGAGGCCAATGACCTTGAGTTCAATCGCTACCCGTTTTACCTGGTCTCTAATTTGATCTTGGATGTTAGCCGCTAGGTTGTATGGCGGCAGTGAGCACGCGGAATCACCCGAATGCACGCCCGCTTGTTCAATGTGTTGCATGATCGCGCCAATCACGACCTGTTCGCCATCGCTCACCGCATCGACATCAACTTCCAACGCATGATCTAAGAACCGATCGAGCAGTACGGGTGAGTCGTTGGATACATCTACCGCGTTCTGCATGTATTGCGATAGTTCATCATCGGAATAAACTATTTCCATGGCACGGCCGCCCAGAACGTAGGAGGGTCGTACGACGATGGGATAGCCGATTTCCTGGGCCCGTTCGACGCCTTGCTCAGCGCTCGATGCAACTCGGTTTGAAGGCTGGCGAATCCCTAACTTTTCGACCAATTGCTGGAAACGTTCACGATCTTCAGCTCGATCTATGGCATCAGGACTGGTGCCGATGATCGGTACACCCGCAGCCTCCAAATCGTTAACGAGCTTCAACGGGGTCTGTCCCCCAAACTGCACGATGACACCAGCTGGTTGTTCAACATCAACAATCGCGAGCACATCCTCCAGCGTAACCGGTTCAAAATAGAGGCGATCAGACGTGTCGTAGTCTGTCGAGACGGTTTCCGGATTACAGTTGACCATGATCGTTTCGTAGCCGTCTTCGCGCATCGCGAGGGCGGCATGTACGCAACAATAGTCAAACTCAATGCCTTGACCGATACGATTCGGTCCACCACCGAGCACCATGATCTTCTGGCGATCACTGGGGTTTGATTCGCACTCTTCCTCATAGGTTGAATACATGTAAGCGCTAGTTGCGGGAAATTCTGCAGCACAAGTGTCTACTCGGCGATAAACGGGTCGTACACCGAGCGCTTGACGAAGACTACGAATCTGTTGCTCGTCGCTTGCCAGCAGCTGTCCAAGCCGCGCATCAGAGAATCCTTTACGCTTGAGTGCGTACCAACCCGCCTTGTCGATCGCCTCAGCTGCCTGGTTCTCGAGATTCGTCTCTGTGTGCAGAAGATCCTCGATCTCTGCTAAGAACCAAGGATCGATACTGGTTAGATCGAAAAGTTCCTCTAGGCTGAAACCCTGACGGAAGCCGTCAGCGACGTACCAAAGTCGTAACGAGCCAGGTGTGGCAAGCTCCCTCTTTAACGTCGCAAGCCAATTGGCACTTTCAGTATCGAGGACTGAATCGAAGCCAACCATCCCCGTTTCTAAACCGCGTAACGCTTTTTGTAGAGACTCTTGGAACGTCCGACCTATGGCCATGACCTCCCCAACAGATTTCATCTGCGTGGTTAGGCGCGGATCTGCCTGCGGAAACTTCTCAAAGGTGAATCGAGGTATCTTGGTAACTACATAATCGATACTTGGTTCGAACGACGCGGGCGTAACGCCGCCGGTTATATCGTTCTCAAGCTCATCCAGCGTGTAACCTACAGCGAGCTTTGCTGCGACCTTGGCAATCGGAAAACCCGTCGCTTTGGACGCAAGCGCGGACGACCGGGAGACCCTTGGGTTCATCTCGATTACGACCATCCGGCCATCTTCCGGATCGATCGCAAACTGGACATTAGAGCCACCCGTATCAACACCTATCTCACGCAACACAGCGATCGATGCATTACGTAAAAGCTGATACTCCTTATCAGTCAGGGTTTGCGCCGGTGCAACAGTAATGCTGTCTCCGGTATGCACTCCCATCGGGTCTAGATTTTCAATCGAACAAATGATGATGCAGTTGTCGCGTCGATCCCGGACCACTTCCATCTCGAATTCTTTCCAGCCGACAAGAGACTCATCAATAAGAAGTTCCGTGGTTGGCGATAGTTCGAGTCCCCGCTCACAGATCTCGACAAACTCTTCTCGATTGTAAGCAATACCACCACCACTGCCGCCCATCGTGAACGACGGGCGGATCACACATGGAAACCCTAATTGGCTCTGCACCTGCAATGCCTCTTCCATGCTGTGAGCAATGGCAGATCGAGGGGTATTAAGTCCGATGCGTTTCATGGATCGATCGAAACGTTCACGATCTTCCGCTTTGTCTATCGCATCTTGGCTGGCACCGATGAGCTCAACACCATGCTCCTCGAGGATGCCTTCACGCACTAAATCTAACGCACAGTTTAAAGCGGTCTGGCCACCCATTGTGGGTAGCAGAGCGTCTGGTTTTTCGACTTCAATAATCCGTGCAACCGTTTGCCATTCGACAGGTTCAATGTAGGTTGCATCAGCCATCGAAGGATCAGTCATTATGGTGCCAGGATTGCTGTTCACGAGAACGACCCGAAACCCTTCTTCGCGCAGGGCCTTACAAGCTTGCGCACCCGAGTAGTCAAACTCACACGCCTGGCCGATGACTATAGGCCCTGCTCCTATGATGAGGATCGACTTGAGATCTGTACGCTTTGGCATTAGCGGTTACTCCAGGTCACGCGACCTGACACGATCGCTATGGGTCACGCGACCTGACACGATCGCTATGGGTCCCGCCCCACCAACGAATATCGACTCTAGATCTATCCGCTTTGGCATTACGCTTCCTTCACCGAGTCCATATTGCGAATGAACTTATCAAATAGGTAAACGCAATCTTGCGGTCCAGGACTCGCCTCTGGGTGACCTTGGAAACCAAATGCACTGACGTCGGTTCGCTCAATCCCCTGTACTGTGCCGTCGAAAAGTGAAACGTGCGTACATCTCAGGTTATTTGGTAGCGTCTGCGCATCCACGGCAAAGCCATGATTCTGACTGGTAATGATGACCGCCTCTGAATCTTGATCTTGTACCGGGTGATTCGCGCCATGGTGACCGTGGGACATCTTCATCGTTTTCGCGCCACTCGCCAGAGCCAATAGTTGATGCCCCAAGCAAATCCCAAAAATTGGTAACCCAGTTTCTAGCAAGGCCTTGATCGCATCTATCGCATATTGACACGGCTCGGGATCACCCGGCCCATTCGAAAGGAAAATGCCGTCTGGATTCATCGCCATGACCGCACTTGCTGGTGTTTGCGCTGGCACAACCGTGAGGTCACAGCCACGATCAGCCAACAATCTCAATATGTTGCGCTTGACACCAAAATCGTAGGCGACGACTCGGTACTTAGACTCAGGGCTTTTTTGATAACCATCCTCTAGAGTCCACGTGCCTTCGCTCCACGTCCTCTGTTCTCCAGTAACGACTTTGGCGAGATCCATACCCTTGAGACCTGGAAAAGATTGCGCCTGCTCGATCGCATTTTTTTGACCAGTTACGGTCGCAGCTTCATTTCCTGCAACGATGCATCCAGCCAAGGCACCTTTCTCACGAATCAGTTTTGTTAGGCGACGAGTATCCACATCCGCGATCGCGACCACACCTCGTTCAACTAGATACTCTGGGAGAGACATCGTCTGGCGCCAGTTACTGTTTCGGCGTGGGGACTGACGAATAACTAATCCTGCAGCCCACAAACCATCAGACTCGTCATCCTCAGGGTTAACCCCAGTGTTGCCGACCTGAGGATAGGTAAGCGTTACAATCTGCTGGGCGTAGGAAGGATCGGTGAGGATCTCCTGATAACCAGTCATTGCAGTGTTAAACACTACTTCGCCAACGGTGCTACCTTCGACCCCAATTGACTGGCCGAGAAATACACTACCGTCTTCTAAGGCAATTAAAGCCGGTATCAAATAAGCGCCCTCAAGTTTTCCAACATTTGTCTAGATAGCGAGATCTTGTTTGGGGATTGCACCGTTATCTAGGCGCCGTTTTGGTACAGCGTGGACCGGGCTTGGGGCGTTTGGGCTCATCATGTAGTGTGACGAACCGCCCTCAGCTTGGGGGCGGTAGTGTACTCACATGTGCCTCAGAAATAAACGCCTCAGTAGCATTAGCACACACTTTGCAGTCTGTTTTTTGAGGTACCCAAGTAATTCGAATTACTTTAGGCCGAGGATCGTTTGCATATCGTAAAGACCGGCATCCTGGGTCGAGACATAACGGACTGCTCTGAGCGCACCTTGCGCAAAATTCATGCGGCTTTGCGCTCGATGGGTAATTTCAATCCGCTCTCCTTCGCCCGCGAACATAACAGTGTGTTCGCCAACAATATCGCCACCCCGCATCGTGGAGAATCCGATCGTCTTTCTATCGCGCGCACCAGTGATTCCTTGTCGTCCGTAGATCGCATCAGTTTCTAGATCACGATCCAACGCATCTGCCAATATTTCCCCCATGCGCACAGCGGTACCTGAAGGCGCATCAATCTTATGCCGATGATGAGCCTCAAGTACTTCAACATCGACGCTGTCGCCTAAGATTTCTGCTGCTAACTGGATGAGCTTGAAAGTCAGGTTCACGCCCACGCTCATATTTGGTGCCATGAAGAGTGGTACGGCTTTCGCGTGCGACTGTAAGGTCGAGAGCTCGGTCTCGGTAAAACCCGTCGTACCTATGACCATCGCCTTGCCAGCAGAATGACAAACCTCTGCCAACGCAAGAGTTGCTTGGGGCACTGTAAAGTCGATAACTACATCGAAGTCTGCGACCGCGTTGCTCGAATCACTCTGGACGGTGACCTGTAAGTTACCAACACCCGCAATCTCACCCGCATCGCTTCCGATACTGGGACTATCCGGGTGTTCGAAAGCGGCGCCCAAGGTTAAGTCGTCTGCGTCGTGAATGGCCTGGACCAACGTCTTGCCCATGCGCCCGGCGGCACCGGTAACGGCAACTCGTGTCATGTCTGTCTCGGCTGTTGAAATCGGGCTAAGACTTTAACCCGTCAAAGAAATCTCTTACACCATCAAACCAAGACTTTTCTTTCGGTGAATGTCGATCGCTGCCACCAAGCGAATCCTTAAATTCACGTAGAACTTCTTTTTGTTTGTCGGTGAGCTTCACAGGCGTCTCGAGGACCACTTTGCAAAGAAGGTCACCGACACCGCCACCGCGTACTTGTGTCACGCCTTTGCCTCGCAGGCGAAAGACTTTGCCGGTTTGTGTCTCTGCGGGAATCTTAAGTTTGACCCGACCATTAAGCGTCGGTACTTCGAGCTCACCGCCAAGGGCTGCGTCAACAAATGAAATCGGCACTTCGCAGTAAAGATGCCGCCCGTCCCGCTCAAAAATTGCATGGCTATTTACCTCAACTTGTACGTAGAGATCACCAGGCGGTCCGCCATTCACACCAGCTTCGCCTTCACCAGTTAGTCGAATGCGATCTCCTGTGTCTACTCCAGCAGGAACCTTAACTGACAAAGTCTTGCGTTTTTCAGTACGCCCTGCACCACCGCAAGAGCGACAAGGATCAGTAACAACTCGACCTTGCCCGCGACACCGTGGACAGGTTTGTTGCAATGAGAAAAACCCTTGTGAGACTCTGATTTGACCAGCGCCTTGGCAATCCGGGCAGGTTTGTGGGCTTGTACCTGGAGCGGCACCAGAACCATCGCATTCTTCACATCCGGCTAACACCGGGATGCGAATCTCAATCGTGTCGCCGCTGACTGCCTGCTCGAGGTCCATATTCAAGTTGTAGCGCAGGTCTGAACCGCGCCCAACACCATTGCCACCACCTCCCCTACCACCGAAAATATCACCGAACACATCACCGAAGATATCACCGACGTTGCCTTCAAAACCGAAGCCACCGCCGCCCTGACTCGCATCAACACCGGCGTGACCAAATTGATCATAGGCCTGGCGTTTTTCTCCATCGGTGAGGACTTCATAGGCCTCAGACGCTTCCTTGAATTTCTCTTCAGCATCCGGGTCGTCTGAGTTGCGATCCGGATGGTATTTCATCGCCAAACGTCGATATGCCTTTTTAAGGTCGCCCTCATCAGCATCTCGACCTAAGCCCAGCACCTCGTAGTAGTCGCGTTTGGACATTTAAATACCCATTTTCCTTATCGCAAAAAGCCAGAGTCGCTAGACTCTGGCTCTCGAACATTTAGTAAAGCCCGTCGGCGTTTACTTGTTTTCGTCATCCTTAACTTCTTCGAATTCCGCATCGACTGCATCGCCATCAACGGGCTCTGCGCCATCGGGACCACCACCCATCTCTGCGCCCATGTCCGGTCCTCCGGCAGCAGCGGCTTCCGCTTCATACATTTTCTGCGCAAGCCCTGCTGAAGCTTGAGACAAGACCTGCATCTTGGCTTCGATGTCATCCTTGTCTTCGCCTTTAAGCGCCTCTTCAAGGTCTGAAGCTGCAGCTTCAATTGCAGTTTTCTCTTCGTCAGTAGCTGTATCACCAGCATCTACAACCGCTTTGCGCGCGCCATGGACGAGTCCATCAGCCTGGTTGCGAAGCGTAACCATCTCTTCGAATTTCTTATCTTCCTCAGAGTGCGCTTCAGCATCGCGAACCATTTGTTCAATTTCTTCGTCGCTTAAGCCTGAAGAAGCCTTAATGACAATCGATTGCTCCTTACCTGTCGCTTTGTCCTTCGCGGAAACATTTAGAATGCCGTTCGCATCCAAATCAAAGGCTACTTCTATCTGCGGCATACCGCGTGGCGCTGGTGGTATGTCTGCCAAATCAAAGCGTCCGAGCGACTTGTTTTGACCGGCTTGTTTACGCTCACCCTGCAACACGTGAATAGTCACAGCAGTTTGATTGTCATCCGCCGTCGAGAAGGTTTGTGTCTTCTTAGTTGGAATTGTCGTGTTCTTTTCGATCAAAGCACTCATCACCTGACCTAAAGTTTCTATCCCTAGGGAGAGGGGTGTCACATCTAATAGAAGTACGTCGGTGACATCGCCAGAAAGTACGGCCGCCTGTATCGCTGCACCCATAGCGACAGCTTCATCAGGATTCACATCCCGGCGCGCTTCCTTACCAAAGAAGCCTTTTACCTTGTCTTGCACAAGTGGCATACGTGTTTGACCACCGACAAGAATCACGTCGTCGACATCATTCACGGTCAAGCTTGCATCGTCTAAAGCAGTCTGAATCGGCGCAATAGTTCGTGCCACCAAATCCTCAACGAGAGACTCGAGTTTTGCCCGAGTAAGCTTCAGGACAAGGTGTTTTGGACCTGTTTGATCAGCCGTGATGTACGGCAAATTTATTTCGGTCTGTTGGCTGTTAGACAACTCGATCTTGGCTTTTTCTGCCGCTTCTTTAAGTCTCTGCAGAGCGAGAGGATCGTTGTGCAAATCGACACTGTTTTCTTTCTTAAACTCGTCCGCTAAGTAGTCAATGATTTTGAGATCAAAGTCTTCCCCACCTAAGAAAGTGTCACCATTCGTAGACAAAACCTCGAACTGGTGCTCACCATCGACTTCTGCGATTTCGATTATCGAAACGTCAAATGTTCCGCCGCCAAGATCGTAGACCGCGACTTTAGTGTCACCACGCTGCTTGTCTAAACCATAAGCTAGTGCTGCTGCGGTAGGTTCGTTGATGATCCGCTTAACTTCGAGCCCAGCAATTTTGCCTGCGTCCTTGGTCGCTTGTCTTTGCGAATCGTTAAAGTAGGCCGGGACCGTGATAACCGCTTCACTCACCTCTTCGCCCAAAAACTCTTCCGCTGTCTTCTTCATTTTCTTGAGAATTTCAGCAGAAACCTGAGGCGGTGCTAGCTTTTCACCTTTGACCTCGATCCAGGCATCACCGTTCGTGGCCTCAGCGATCGAATAAGGCACCATCTTGATGTCTTTTTGGACAACATCATCTTTGAACTTACGGCCAATCAGACGCTTAACAGCGAAAACGGTGTTGGTTGGATTCGTTACAGCTTGGCGCTTGGCATTCTGACCAACCAGAATTTCACCATCTTCTGTGTAGGCAATGATCGACGGGGTGGTGCGATCGCCTTCGGAGTTCTCGACAACCCGTGGATCACCACCATCCAATACGGCAACACACGAATTCGTCGTGCCGAGGTCTATACCAATGATCTTACCCATGAAATTTCTCCGTTTGCCTGATTTGCAGGCTTTTGTTCTACAACACCCTTTATTTGGCCAAACTGCCTACTTTCAAGGTGTTCAAAGGTGTTTTCTTTCTGTTTTAGGCGAAAAAGAACTGCAAAACGCGTTAATCGCCCTTCACAACAATGACTTTTGCAGCTCTCACCAATCGGCCATTCAATACATAGCCTTTGGCCATCACATCCATAATCGAGTTTGGCTCAGCATCTGGGTTCGGTACCATCGTCATCGCTTCGTGCAATTGCGGGTCGAACGGCTCGCCGAGTGGATCTATTTGGTCGACGCCCGATTTGCCCAAGGTGTCGACGAACAACTTCAAAGACAGAGCGACACCCTCAGATATCGACTCTGCGCCGTCGATGGAGTTTGCTGTTTCGACTGCTTTTTCCAAACTATCAATAACCGGGAATAGGTCATTGATCAGCTTTTCCGTAGCGAATTTGTGCGCATTTTCAACGTCGCGAGTCGCTCGACGTTTCACATTTTCGACTTCCGCCAAGCTGCGTAACACCTGATCTTTTAGCTGCGCGAGTTCTGCTGCCAATGTCTCTGCGTCAGCCTCAGCTTCTTCGCCATCGAGCTCTGCTTGCGACTCTTGATTGTCCACGGGATCTTCAGCTTTCTGTTCCGTTCCTTCTTGTTCCGCTCCTTCTTGCTCCGCTGCTTCTTGTTTCGCAGGAGGGCCTTCGTCCACGGACGCCTGTTTTTCCGGGTCTAATTCGGAATCGCGCCCAGGATTTTGCTCTTGTGTCATCTGTTAACCCACACACATAAAGTCCGGCGACTATATGAGGTTCAAAGGAACAAATTACAAGGGGAAATTCGAAAAAAGATTTTAGCCGTTGCGCATCGCAGCACTCAACAGCCGCGCGGTGACGTCCACGACCGGGATCACATCCTTATAATCCATCCGTGTCGGTCCAATTACACCAAGGACACCGGCGATCTCACCACCCACTTCATAAGATGCGGTAACCAGGGACATATCTCCGAGTGGACCATACCCGGATTCCTCGCCGATGAAGAGCTGCACACCCGAGCTCTCTAGACAACGATCCAGTAAATGCAGCACTCTGCCTTTCCGTGAAACAGCATCAAACAGCACTTTGACCGTGTGTGTGTCATCACTGAAATCAAGCAAACGGCTCTCACCACGAACGACAAGCTCCTGCCCGTTTTCCTCATCCTCCGAATCACCAAAGACAGCACTCGCTACATCAAGGGCGGACTGCATGAGCCCGTCCATCTCGTCTTTATCAGCCTGCATACTGGCAATGATCGAACGCCGAATTTCAAGCAGTGTGTGGCCGCCAAATTGTCGATTGATGAAATTGGAAGCTTGGGTGAGATCGATGTCAGAAAATTCTTTATCTGTGTGGATGACTCGATTTTGAACTTCACGATCGTTCAACACCAAAATCACTAGAATACGTTCGGCATCCAGACGCACAAACTCTATGTGACGAAGGCTGATTTGGTTTCTCAATGGGGTAGTAATCAAACACGTCATTTGGGTGATCTGGGACATGATGTCTGATGCGCTCGTGACAAGATCTGTCGGTGACAGGTCCGGATTGAGCTCCGCCTCTAATTCACGTACCCGCTCAGCGCCCCAAGGCTCATAACTCAACAATGAATCGACGAAAAATCGATAGCCTTGGTTGGTTGGGACTTTACCCGCAGATGTATGAGGGGACTTTACCAAGCCGACGGATTCTAAATCCCCCATTATGCTGCGTACGGTGGCGCTAGAAACACCCACCTGTGGCAGCGTTGCCAAAGCTTTGGAAGCAACAGGATTGCCGTCGGCGATATATTGTTCGACCAACAACTTAAACAGTTGTTGGGCGCGATCACCAACTTGGCTTTGCAAGTGCTTATTTATCGACTCGTTCGTCATTACCTGAGAATATAGCGCAAATTTCGGCGGCTCGTTGTGGTTAATGTATTTCGGCGATTCGCACATCTAGGATTAATATCCGATCTGGCCAAAGATCCACCAAAGTGCACAACTAGCTGTCCATGCTTAAACAACTCACGCTCAAGAATTTCGTCTTAGTCGAGGCTCTCGACATCGACTTCAATGTTGGTTTTACGACCATCACGGGCGAGTCAGGTGCGGGTAAATCGATTTTACTTAGCGCCCTTGGCCTACTGTTGGGCGAACGGGCGAACACTGAAGCGATCCGACCCGGTGCCGCCAAAGCTGATGTTTCAGCGGAGTTCGATCTCTCCAAGCTCCCGGCTCTTCAAACCCAACTGGCAAGCGACGAACTCGAAGGCGATGAACCTACGCAGTGCCTCGTTCGGCGTGTTGTCTCAAACCAGGGTCGATCCCGAGCCTTCGTTAACGGGGTACCAGTGACGACCCAGTACCTGCGCCACATGGGACAGCAGCTGGTCGAGGTACATGGCCAGAATGAGCATCAAAGCCTGAGCAATAGGACCAACCAGCTGAGCATGCTCGACGACTTTGCAGGACTGGCCAACAAAGTAGACAAAGTCCGAAAGGGTTGGGTGCAATGGCAAAATGCACTGCAAAAAATCGCTGAGCTCGAGGCAGCCCTAAACTCAGCTGCAAATCGCAAAGACCTCTTAACTTATCAGCTCGACGAATTGCAGACGCTGGCATTGGCAGCCGGTGAGTTCGAGCGCGTCGATAAAGAGCACAAGCGGCTCGCGAATGCACAAACAACGCTCGAGTCTTTGTTTAGTGCAAGCCAGGCTTTGGAGGATGTTGACCCTCTAAGGCAGGCAAGTTCAGCGCTTGAAACGATCCAAGACGACCATGATGCACTTGTGTCCGCCAGGGCTAACCTCACGGATGCACTAAGTCTCATCGATGATGCGGTACACGACCTACGTCAATATCAAGAATTGGTAGTCATCGATCCAGAAGCGTTACGCGCGATGGAAGATCGTTTAAACGCCGTCTTGGATCTAGCCAGAAAGCACAGGGTAGAAGCCTACGCTCTCCATCACCAGACGGATCTCCTACAAGAGGAGTTAGACGGGCTTGAAGCCGACGATTCAACGCTCTTGAGCCTAACTGCTGAACTAGACGAGTTGGAAGCAACGTATCGCAAAGCCGCCAAAACCCTATCGAATGCCCGCCGCAAAGCAGCGCCTAAGTTCGCCGCGATGGTCGGACACTACATGCAACTCCTCGGTATCGGTGACGGCGCATTCGCAATCGAATTTGAAGATGTCGAATGGGAACTCGGGACAGAACGCGTAACCTACATGGTGACGACGAACCCAAACTTCCCCGCAGGCAGCCTCACACAAATCGCATCAGGTGGTGAGCAAACACGAATCGCGTTAGCTATCCAGATTGTCGCTGCGGAACACAGCGCACTGCCGTGCCTAATATTGGACGAAGCCGACGTCGGTGTTGGTGGCACCACAGCGGATACGGTCGGGCGAATCTTAAGAAACTTAGGGACGCACACTCAAGTCATCTGCATAACGCATGCCCCTCAAGTCGCAGCCCTCGGCAACAATCACTTCCGAGTCACTAAACAAGACGAACATACGGACATCGAGAATCTGGATGATGCCCACCGAATAGACGAGTTAGCTCGAATGTTGGCGGGTTCAGGGATCACCGATCAAACTAGAGACTACGCCGCCTCTCTCTTGAAAGCTTCTACCGAAGAGCCCCACTAATGAACGCTTTCAAAGATGGCAATCGAGCGCGCATTCGCTAATATGCCGCGTCAGCTTAAAGCCATCAAAAGGACGAAGACTTGATCGGTTATCGACTTGCCAAATTTTGCCTCATTCTCGGTGTGAGCAGCATCGGTCTCAGCGCCTGCAGTTTTTCTTTACCGACATTCAAAATGCCGAGAGTGCACAAGATCAGTGTGCAGCAGGGTAACCTCATCACACAGGAAATGGTTGACCAACTGAAGCCGGGTATGACCCGCGGACAGGTGGCCTACATTATGGGAGAACCTATTTTCCGTAATACCTTCAACGAACAACGCTGGGACTACGTTTATACGATTAGCGTTCCGGGATATTTCGAGACGGACATGAAGATGAGTCTGTTTTTTGAAGATGACTCACTAGCCTATTTCACAGGGGATCTTGCACCCACTGATCCTACAGACGTAGATGAAGTCCCCGAAGATGTAGAAGAAGAAGAAGAGGAAGAGCCCACCACCTAAGATCTTGGTGTACTAATCTGCTGTTCGAGTGCTCGCCTACGCCGCGCTTCCTTGGCATCAATCTCCAGCGGTCGATAGATTTCGACTCGATCTCCATCACTGAGAACTACTGACCGGTCTTGTACCGTGCCATAAACGCCTACAGTGTGGGTTGATAAATCGAGCTCAGGCAAATGGCTTTGCGCCGCCGCAAGCGCATTCTCAATTGTGTCACCAGCGGCTAGCTCGAGCATCACGACCTTTTGCTCGGCTGGTGTGGCGTAAACAACACTCACACCGATTGTAGTTTGATCCTCACGCATCAATGAGTCTCGTCGGATGCGGCTTCCTCAATACGGTGAGAAAACGCATCGACCATCTTGTTAGTGAGGGGGCGGACCAGGCCGCCAAGCATCAAATCTAGACCACCCGCCAGTTCATAATCGATTTCAATCTCTACTCTACAGCCGAGGTCACCGATGGCTTTGAACGACCACGCGCCAACTAGTCTTTTAAATGGCCCTTCTTTCAGGACCATCTTTATCGATTTACTCTCATTCGTATTCGTTGTCACAAACGCATGAGTCATTCCGGACCCCTGCACCGTGACCTTGGCTTCTACTACGTCTTCTTCGCACTTTCGAATTTCAACTGTGTGACAACCTGGCAAGAACTCGGGATAACGTTCAACATCTGCAACAACTTTGTACGCAACTTCCAGTGGTGCTTCGAGTAGCGCCGATTTTTTGACCTTTGTCACCCCGCGTTCGTAAACAATGGCATGACTGTATAAACAAAAATCACAAGCACGCACACGGGCGCGACAAGCCCGCCTAGGAGTTTCCAAAGCACACCGAGAAATCCACCCCTAATACCCAGTTGCTCACCAACTGTGGTCTGCGGCAATACCCAAACCGAAAAAACAGCGATTAACATTCCGCCCAACGGCAGCATGATGTTCTGTGAAACATAGTCCACAAAATCAAACACTGTCATTTGCCCTATGATGTATCCCGTGGACCAAATGTTGAAGGAAAAGACAGTCCCCAAGCCAAGAATCCAACACATCACACCGAGACTAATCGCAACCCTTTTGCGTTTCGCGTTGTACTCTTCAACGAGATAGGAGAGTGCTGGCTCGGTCAGGGATATCGCGGATGTGAACGCCGCGAAACTCACTAAGACAAAAAATATCGTGCCAAATATCTCGCCCATGGGGAGCTGACCAAACGCCAGCGGGATTGTGACAAACATCAATCCTGGACCCTGTCCCGCCTCGAGCCCATTGGCGAAAACAATCGGAAAGATAACCATTCCGGCAGCCACCGCCACAAACGTGTCCAACAAAGCGATTATCATCACGGTCTTACCGATGCTGACGTTCTCCGGCACATAGGACCCGTACGCCATCATCGCGCCCATGCCCAGACTCAGGGTAAAAAATGCCTGGCCCATGGCGACAAGCCACGTTTCTCCTGACACCGCTTCAAAGCGTGTGTCGAACATGAATTCCAACCCCTGCGCAAAACCAGCAGATGTGAATGAATAGCCTAGAAGAACCAGCAGCAGAATGAACAACAGAGGCATGAACCAACGAATAGCAAATTCAAGTCCTTGGCTCACGCCGCGACCAACGATCCAAATCGTCAACACCATAAACAGCGTATGCCAGAAAATGAGCTGTAGGGGACTTGCCAAGAATTCGTTGTAGGTTAGTGCGGCGCCGTCGGCACTGATCTCAGTAAAAGTGCCTTGTGCAGTCAGCAAAATGTAGTTCAACGCCCAGCCCGCAATTACTGCGTAATACGAGAGGATCATAAAACCCGCGACAACACCCATCCATCCGATAAAGACCCATTTGCGGCTCGCTCCGGCCAAATCGGTGAGCTTACGCATCGCATGTATTGGACTCGATCGTGCTGTACGGCCCAACATGACCTCAGAGATCATGATCGGGATCCCAACGAGACCGACACAAACCAAATAGATTAGGACAAACGCACCACCACCGTTTTCACCAGCGATGTAGGGGAATTTCCAAATATTGCCGAGGCCGACAGCTGAGCCCGCTGCGGCGAGTACAAATACCCAGCGGTTTGACCACATACCGCGACCAGAATCTGAACCCAGTGCCATGGCGAATCCATCAGTGGAATTGGGCCAGCATTCTACCGAAGAGATCGCTCGCTACGCTACGAGTTTGCGGTGTTATACTTCGCTCCCCGCTCTGAATCACTAACCCCAAATAGCCCCAGATAAGCGATGAGCAGTAAAGCCAACGGCAGGAAAAAATCACAAGCGAACGCAGGCACGATTGCGCAAAACAAACGTGCTCGCCACGACTATCTGCTCGAACAAAAATTTGAAGCGGGAATTGCTTTACAGGGTTGGGAAGTAAAAGCTATTCGAGACGGGCGCGTACAATTGACAGAAAGCTTCGTCAATCTCCATCAGGGTGAAGCCTATCTCGCGAGCGCAAACATAACCCCTCTACTCGCGGCCAGCAGCCACGTTGTACCAGAACCGCAACGCCTAAGAAAATTACTTCTCCATGCGCGAGAACTTGCGCAGATTTTTGTCGCTACCCAACAACGCGGCTATACCTGTATCCCAACCGCAATGTATTGGAAAGGCAACCACATCAAAGTCGAGGTCGCACTAGGCAAAGGCAAGAAACAACACGACAAGCGTGCCTCTACCAAAGATAAGGATTGGCAGAGAGACAAAGAACGTTTGATGAAAGCAACACACCGCTAGATCGGGTATTACCCTGTCCTACTAGCCCTTGTTGCTGGCATGCGTCCGCCGCCAAGCGACCATTTCTATCGCTGCCGCAGCCGCTTCGATGCCTTTATTGAATTCATCATCAGCTGCGCGTTCTGCAGCCTCTTTGATATCGAATACCGGAAGTACCTCGACAACTACTGGCCGACGAAAGTCTTCCATCACTTTGCCGAGCCCACGCATGCATTCGTAACTGATCATTTCAAAGTGCAGCGTGGCGCCTTTGACAATGACACCAAAACAGATGATTGCATCTATCTGCCCGTCATGGTCTTCACTCAATAGATCTCGAGCCGCCAGCGGCAGCTCGAGCGAACCAGGTAGAGTGTGTTGGTCGATATGTTTGTAACCATATTGGCTGAGCACGGTGGCACAAGCCTCGGCCATGTTTTCAACATACTCTGGGTACCACTTAGACTTAAGGATCGCGATTCGGCCGGGTTGCTCAATCGGGGGGAGGTCGGAAAGATCGACCTTGGTTTTCATCTACTGCCTACCCGGTCTCTTTGAGGGAGGAGTTTTCTGTGAGATGCCAGTCACCGGTCTCAGGATTACACTCAAGCGCCGCTTCTCGCTCTAGACGATAAACTCAGCTCGCACCTCCCACGTTCCCATGGGCATCCCCCGGGCTCGCAACACGCTATTCACATCACCTGGCCGAATTGACGATTTGCCCTCGGCAAACAGTTCCTGGATGACGTCGTAAACTGTGCGCGTTCTTCTCTTCTCGAAGCTCAATCTGTTCTCCGCCCATGCCTATTAGCACCGGTCCGCAAAAACCCATGCAAACGATTCTAAAATGATTGTTTGACTAGTCTTGTCCCAAGCATCCATCGCACGACTCACTCGAGGCGCGCGTATTTTACCAGAAAGTTATTACTCTCGCCAGGGTTGGCTGCGTTGATAATACTCCAATCGTTCTTGCAATTCGCCCCGCAAATCAGCTTCGTCATCGGTTATCGCCTTGAGCGCCTGCTCTTGCACCGCGATCGCTTCTGCAAAGTTGCCCACTTCAGCATACGCTGCGGCCAAAGTATCTAAGTACGCGGCATTCTGAGCACTATCGACTGCCTTTTTAGCTTGATCTAAGGCCAATATCCCGTTGCGATCACCTTCAAACTTAGACGTCGCTAGAAGCCAGGCGTAGTCATTCAGCGCCTGAGCAATACCGCTGCTGGCCGCCTCCCGACCCCAATAGATCGCTTGTCGCCGCGCTATCGCAGAACCTTCTTTGAGGTAGATACCCACCATTCGAAGCTGCGCATCGACATTGCCAAGACGCGCACTCCGCTCATACCAGGTTTTTGCCACGCCAGCGGACTGTTCTACACCAATGCCGTGCTCATAGAGGTGTCCAAGGCCGAGAAACGCAGCGACATCTCCACCGGCGGCCGCCTCGCTGTAATGATCGAATGCGGCACCAGGATTTTCTTCGACTCCGGCACCGGTTAAATAAGCATACGCAAGGCTGGTATGCGCCTCAATGACACCCGCCTCAGCTGCTTTACGAAAAGCAGCTAGTGCTTGTTCTGTATCAGGCTCGCCAACCTCGCCGTTGGCCCACATGTAACCAATCGACAGCAACGCTTTGCTTTCTCCGGCGTCATAAGCCTTTTCGTACCACTCGATCGCGAGTTCTGGGTCAGGTAATGAAACATGCTCTTTGCGATAACTCGCAGCCAAACTCATCATCGCAAAACCATGGCCCTCGTCAGCCGCCATTCCTAGTATCTCGCGAGCTTTGAGAAGGTTTTTCTCAACACCCTCGCCAAGTAAGTAGGCATAACCAATATGAAAATGTCCCGGTGGGTAATCAAGATCGGCTGCCTGCTGGAAGAGCGCGACCGCTAAATCAGCATCTTTCTCGATGCCTTTCCCCGCCATGTGCAAGCGCCCTAATTCAACTAGAGCAGCTGGGTTTACTGGGTTAAATTCCAACGCACGATTGAAGTCTTTCCGTGCTGAAACGGGCATGTTTTCCGCCAAGAATGAGAAGCCACGGAGATAATAGGCGCGCGACCGCTCGCCACTAGAGATATAGGGCGAGATTAGGCTAGGTTCGAGATAGGAGCGGGCAAATGAGTATTGCCTTGCCTCCATCAGCTCAACAGCTTTCTCAATATCCCCACGTGGATCTAGGCCGTAGGCTGAAGACCAAGCAACCAAGGCAACAAATATGACTAATACATGTCTCAACATGGCGTCAGTTTACCGCAGAGCTACGATTCAGGCATGTGAATCAATTCTTATGGAGACAGTCTAAGGGGCGTATACTGTATCCATAGTGAAAATCACGGAGACACTGACGCAGCCCAACCGGCTGTTATGTTTAAAGTGAAACTGGGGGTGACTTGGTTTCGACGCGAGTATCAAAACTTGCGGTGCATGTCGAGAGGGTAGTGACTCTCGTAAAACAATCGCTGTAACTTTTTAGTTGCCAACGACGAAAACTACGCACTAGCGGCCTAAAAAACCCGCTTACGTCGATGATTCGTTTCCTGCTAGGAGAAATCGACGGCAAAGCAGCAGGATCGCGCGGATGCCTCGCCCGGGGCTGAAGCGTCAAAACCAATCGGGCTCGCTGAACACACCCTGACCGTCGGGTCGTAGGACGCTAAATCAATAGACGGACCCTAAGCATGTAGAGCCAATAGCAGCGAACTAGCGGACGCGGGTTCAATTCCCGCCACCTCCACCAATTAGATGCCGTGGATATAACACGGCCATCCTTGAAACCCCAGCCTGCCTGGGGTTTTTTGTGTCTTCGGGAAGAGTTACCTTATGCGCCGCGATCGGAGTTACTTTAACAACAATTTAATGATGGAAGGACAAGGGTGAGAAATCTCGTTTTGGTTGGATCTTTGCTATGTCTCTTGGCGGGATGTGAAGTTGAGATCTACAAGGGCGAATTGATTGAGCGTGATGGCCGGTACTATAAACCTACCGAGACCGAACCATTCGCGGGCGAACATCAACACATGGATACCGATCGCAATCTCGAGGTGCGCAGGCGGTGGCACAAAAACGGTCAGCTGCGCTTTGAGGCTACCTACCAGGATGGCAAACAAGTAGGCATGCGACGATCTTGGCACGACAACGGTCAACTAAGGGTCGAAACGCCGTACCGAGACGGCGTCCAAGAAGGGATGGAGAAGTGGTGGCTCAAAAGCGGCGAGCAAGGGCACGAGATTTGCTACATCTATGGTGAAGAAGAAGATTTGGAACACTGCCAATGAAGATCACCCTCAACTCATTTTCTTCGGTCTTCGTCGACTAGCGAAAAATACGCGGACGCCTCGTTCCGATCACTCCATATTTCCCGTTCGAATTCTTGTTTTTTTAGCCTAACCTGTACCGTCGCCGACGCCACAGAATAGCCTCTGTGAACTATTTCTAACTAGAGCTTGTGATAAGGTTGTCCAACGTAGTTCCACAGAGGCATCAAATGCAAATTCTAAAGATCATTGCGCAGATCGTCGGTCTGCTAGCTTTGCTGTTTGGCATCACACTTTTAACGCTAAGAATTGATAACCAGGACGCTGATGGTCCATCCATTTTGTTCCCTGGTGGCAAGCTAGTGTCAGGCGATATGCACACCGGACCTGATCCCGACTGGTCCTTTACTGACGATGCTTTCACCATCGAGCTTCAACTCGATGATCCCTTGAGCTCGCGCACCATTTTCATCATGGAAAGCGACGGCAAAATCTATGTTCCGTCCGGGTACATGCGTTCTTTCTTGGGGCGGCTTTGGAAGGACTGGGCATTCCAAGCGTACGAAGGCGATGGCTTAGGCGTCTTGCGCGTGAACGGCGTGCGCTATGAGCGCCAACTTGTTCGAGTAATGGGCGATGATCCAGCACTCGATGGCGTAGCTCGCAAACTCGCCAAAAAATATGGCGGCAGTGATGCGCCAGAGGCAATCGCTGGGACCAAACAATCTGTTGTGGACGGCGACACCTGGATATTCGAACTCGCACCGAGAGGGGCTTAGCAATGAACTTGAAGACATATCTCGCAGTCTGTGCAATCGCGTCGGTTATCTGGGTAATCGCTTTGCTTGCCGTGCCAGGACTATCTGACACGGTCGAGCAATATCTGCTGTTCTTCCTATCGACGAACGCGCGCTAAGCCATGGCTGAAGCGTCCTGGGAAGAGTATTGCGCCACAGGAAGAGCCCGTGCGATCGCCCTCGGTAACCGCGGCCCAATGAAATTTGATGCAAGCGGGCGCCTCCATAGGGACATTATCGACGCCTACAACGCTAATGGATTCTACGTGTTCACTGGTGTGCTCGATCAACAGGAAATCGACGAGCTTACAAGAGAGTTTGATGAACTCTTGGATAATGCCCCAGTCGCTCGAGGCGCGACCATTGACAAACATGGACGTGATGTTGAGTTCCCAGGTTATTACTCCTTAGCGCTGGATGAAGTCTTCCGCAATCACCAAGTCGATGGAGAGAGCGAAAACGAAGCAGTTGTGGGCTTAGTCTCACATCCCTTAATGATGATGGATTCAGCGCTACGCGTTTACGCACACCCGCAAATCATGAAAATGGTCGCAAGTATCAATGGCGATGACTTCGTCCCATTCCACGAGAGTATTTTCCACAAAGGCGCTGGCGAAGGTCCTCCGACACCCTGGCACCAAGACGGCCGCACACACTGGGATGAAACGGGTCGTGCCCTGGAAGGTTCTGACGGATCCGGCAAAACACATGGTTTCAATCTTAGTGTTTCGTGGTCCGAATGTACGCCTGAAAACTGTTTATGGGTTGTACCGGGCAGTCATAAGAAGTGGTTACTCGCTAATGATGGTACGTTTCCAAAATCTAATCAGCGCCTTGATGACGCTGTGCCGATGACGCTTAATCCCGGTGATTGCGGTATGGTTAGTCGTAGCTCCCTACACGGTTCATACCCCAACAAATCTGATACACGGCGCATCACTATGGTGCTGGGATTTCACAAACGCGATTCGGCAATCGGCGCCGAAACAACCAATGTCCATGCTTTTAGACTGCCTGGAAAACAACGCCAAGTTAAATACGATACCGAGTGGGTTGAGACGCGAGCGCGCATGATCGCCTTGGCAATAGATGCACGCCGTCAGTATTACCCTGATGAGGAACCTTACGAATACTCGGGCACTTATCTAGGTGATGGAAACTGGAATGCTCAGTCTCGCGCCGAGATCAGCCAAGAGGGCGACGAGTACTGGCAGCGAGACATCACCCTCTAAGATCTGTTGAGCTTTTTGTTAACGCAGATTTAGCCAGCGCTTACTTGCTCGTCTGAACTCGGGTTGGAAAAGTCCAAGGCATCATCATCGAACCCTAGCTCTGGAATAATGTCTTTTTCTTGATAATAGTCTTGGCTATTCACCCACGGACCGTCATCACTTTGGCGCGGAAGTCGATGGACACCACGCCGTAGATAACCCGGCGCAAAGTCATCAGGATCGATGAAACCTTTGCCATTCATACCAGAATCTTGCGGGCGCAGAGTAGGTGTGCATTGCCGCACACCTACGCGTCCATGTGATTGAGTAGTCGGCAGACATAATGCGCGATCATATCTGACCGCATCGTCCAAGAGGTTCGAATGTAACCCCAGCTCCACGCCATATTTGGTAGACCAGAGACGAGCATCCCGTGATAAGTGAACGTGTCGTTAATCTCAATTGTCTTACCGTCAACCGAAAACTTCACTCCGCCCATGCCACACACTTCAATGCCAGTCGCTGCCACGATGATGTCAGCGGGTAGAAGCTCACCTGACTTTAGTTTGATGCCATCCTCTACGAAGCAATCGATTTCGTCTGTCACAATTGATGCTTTACCGCTGGCTATGGCTTTGAACATGTCGCCATCTGGCAGTAAGCAAAGCCTTTCCTTCCACGGGCCATAGCTGGGAGTGAGGTGCTTTTCGACATCAAAGTCGTCAGGCAGCTCAGCTTTCGCCAGGTCAATCAGTTCCTGCTTCATCAACTCTGGTTCTTGGAACGACCGTGCCGCAATATCCTCACCAAAATTCAAGGCCAGATCGCGTTTAACCTTATAGATGGTGTCTTCCGAAACCTTCAGTTCTCTGAGATCGAGGATCACTTGCTCTTCGTTAGTGTTGTCCATCGCGTAGTAGTAACTTGGCGAACGCTGCAACTGAGTAACGTGGCCTATCTTGTCAGTAACAGCAGGGACGATGGTGGCCGCTGTAGCCCCAGAGCCGATAACGACCATATTTTGGTCGCTATAGTCATAATCTTCTGGCCACTTTTGTGGGTGGATGATGGGACCTGAGAACTCTTTTTCGCCCGGAAATTCTGGTTGGTACCCTGCTTCGTAGTTGTAGTAGCCCTGGCACATGAAGAGAAAGTTGCCGCTCACCGCCGTGCTTTCGCCCCCCGATTTGGCATTCACCGTCCACAGCGCATCATCACTCGACCAAGAAGCTGTCTCGACCCAATGATTGAATCGAATGTGCGCTTCCACGTCATTTTCATCTGCAACTTCGTGGAGGTAACGCATTATTTCTGTTGCGGTCGCAATGGGATTGCCATACCAAGGCTTGAAGTCGTAACCGAACGTATAGAGATCACTATCTGATCGGATTCCGGGGTACTTAAAAAGAGACCAAGTGCCGCCAATTGTCTCTCGGCCTTCTAAGATGACATAACTTTTGTCGGGGCATTCACGTTGAAGATGACAAGCAGCACCTAGCCCGGAGATACCTGCACCGATAATAATCACATCGTAATGCGCTTCTTGCTCTTTAGCTTCAAGCATGGGCTTTCCTTTGAAGAAAACCATCATTGTAACAACTAATTAGAATCTCAGCCCGCCTGACTATGTCGTCAATCCAGGTCGACCAACACTGCTATTTCTTAGCAATTATCCAAATCGCATGCACGATGCCAGGGATGTAACCCATGAGCGTCAGTACGATGTTGATCCAGAAGTGCAGGCCGATTCCCACCTGCAAAAAGACGCCGAGCGGCGGCAAAATGATCGAAAGAATGACGCGAATGATGTCCATGATGACCTCCCAGTTGTTCTAGCGCACGAGCCTATCTTAACAACGGCACTTTTACCGCCTGTAAACCTTTCGTAAAACTACTGGATACCCGCATTCGCACGTTCATGTTCGTTCCACTCATCGACGTTCGTGCCAAACTCCAACATCACGTGCTTCTGATAGGTCGGTCTCGAAGTCAAACGCTCATACCATGCTGCAAGGTTTGGTAGATCAGGACGCTCAATATCCAAGTTCATGTAGCGATACATGATCGCGCCATTAACAATATCAGCGCCCGTGATCTGATCCCCGCAAATAAACGTTTTGCCAGCCAGCTGCGCATCGAGTTGACCGAATATCCGCCCGCAGTCGGCAGACATCTGCTCTTGCTTCTCCGTTGGGATTGGTAAGCCCCGAATTTTTGCCTGGAACAAGGGGAAAAAAGCAGAAGAGATATCGCTACGATGCCATTCCATCCACATATCCGAACTGGCAAGTGTTGCTGCGTCTTCTGGCCACATCGAACCAACACCATACGTACGAGCAAGATAGCGAACACACGCCGCGGACTCCCAAACGGTCACATCGCCATCACGAATCGTGGGCACCACAGCATTGGGATTGGGATAGTCATCGGGATATCCAAACGAGCCACCGATATCATGCCGCGTATAGTCGATGCCTAGTTCACCCAGCGCCCACATGACTTTTTGAACGTTGGCCGAATTGCGCCTTCCCAAAACCTCGATCATCAAGCTATCCCCCGTTAGTAAGGGAACCACTATAAGATAAGCGGCTTCGCAGAACCAAGCCTGCCACCCATTAGAGCCTACATCGGTTCTAACACCACTTCGTTAGAAAGACCGCTCTCATCTCCTTCCATATCTACAGCGGTCATCGCGACATAGATTGGACCACTTACTGCAGTAATGGTTGTGCCAGACAATGCACCATCTACTTCGACGACATCGTCATACGCTCCAGGACTCGAGCCACTGTGAACCCGATAAAGTGCAATCCCACTGACGGGTGAGCCGTCGACGTTTTCCGTCGGCGGTGACCAGCTGACGGCCACGCTCCCTAGCGCCACAACACCTGTTAGTGCAACTGCTTCGCCACCTGCACCCACACAGTTGAGCGAAAACGTCGAACTTTCTTGAATGGGGCCTATGGTTTCTACCCCGCCACTCGCTTTTTCGCCAGACCAATCGCCGCCAGCTTGACAGTAATCGGCGTAGGAGCTTGTCCAACTGAGATTCACATAGCCACCAGTTAAGACCTCGCGCGCATCAGAGCTCAACACTACGACAGGCGCAAGCTCGGGTTCGGGTTCGGGTTCGGGTTCGGGTTCGGGTTCGGGTTCGGGTTCGGGTTCGGGTTCGGGTTCGGGTTCGGGTTCGGGTTCGGGTTCGGCGCGAATAATGCTAAGACCGATCGTCTGAGTCACCTGCGCACCACGTTTATTCTTACAGGTCAGTACAAATTGGCTGTCCCTGTGTATGGCGTGGGTAGCCCACGTACCGCTTGTTGCTTTCCTGCCATCCCAATCGGCCGACGCCACGCAATTGCGAGCCCCACTCGATGCCCAGCTTAATGTTGTCTTGTCTCCAGCGGTCAATTCCGTTTTTAAAGCTTGGAAAGAAAGAAATATCCCTGAGTCAGGCTTCGTTTGTGATTTACCTTTGCCATTTTTGGCACCAGCAATCCCTTCTGTCGCCATCGAACATAGCACGACAATTAGTAACAGCAATTTCACGCTCAGATCTCCACAGTCGCGATCTGCCGAGCCTAAGCGACAAGCGATCTGACAAAAGTGAAGTGGCGCAGACTCCCATTAGTCCATCCTCAAAATTGTCTTAGCCGTCACACTTCATCCGATAAACGTGTACAGTTGGCTTACTCGTCTGAGCAGAAAAGAAGAAAAAATGAGTAGTCCAGACATAGGGGTGAACCCTTACGTAAACAAATCCGCTCGTTATTACGCCGTGGGTGTTTTAACGCTTGTTTATACGTTTAACTTCGTCGACCGCCAGCTACTGGCGATCTTGCAAGAGTCCATCAAAGCGGATCTAAGCCTGATGGATTGGCAGCTCGGGCTTCTGACGGGCTTTGCCTTCGCTCTCTTCTATGTCACTGCAGGGATTCCAATCGCCCGCTGGGCGGATCGATCTAATCGACGTAACATTGTTGCGCTCGCTGTTGGTACCTGGAGCCTCATGACCGCGATTAGCGGTCTCGTGCAAAACTATTCCCAGCTACTGCTCGCCCGGGTCGGTGTCGGCGTTGGTGAAGCTGGCGGTAGCCCTCCGGCGCACTCGATCATCTCGGATATTTTCCCCCCGGAGAGCCGCGCAAGCGCACTCGCGTTTTACTCCATGGGAGTCAACTTCGGCATCCTGTTTGGGTTTCTGGCTGGCGGCTGGTTAAACGAGATATTTGACTGGCGGGTGGCTTTCATGGTCGTAGGCTTACCAGGCCTCGCAGTCGCGCTCCTTGTCCGTTATACCTTGGCCGAACCAATCCGCGGTTTGTCCGAGAATCGACAAACAACTGATGAGAAGCAAGTGCCATTCCAGGAAGTCTTAAAGCTTCTATGGAGTCGCATGTCTTTCCGACATATGGCTATGGGTGCCGCCTTGAATGCTTTCGCGGGCTATTCCACGAGCAACTGGACCGCTTCCTTTTTTATACGTAGCCATGACATGACGACAGGTGAGTTGGGTACATGGCTGGCAGGCATTATGGGGCTCGGTGGCGCTATCGGTGTTTTCTTTGGCGGCTTCATCGCAGAGAAGTTAGCGGTCAAAGATGTCCGTTGGTATATGCGCCTACCAGCGCTCACCGGCGCGGTATGTTTGCCGTTCATGGTCGCGATCTATCTCGTAGACAACGCCTATGCCGCACTCCTCCTCTCGATCGTCCCAGGGATCTTGTTCAACGTTTACCTTGGCAACACTTTGGCGATGACACACGGGCTTGTCGGCTTAAGAATGCGGGCGCTCGCATCGGCAATTCTCTTTTTTTATCCTGAACATTATTGGTCTCGGCATGGGACCTTGGGCAACTGGCGTCTTAAGTGATATGTTGGCGTCAAGCTATGGCCAAGACTCGCTTCGGTACGCGATGCTATTCCTACTTCCAGCAGCGATGGCTTGGTCTGTGGTGCATCTATTCCTTGCGACACGAACCCTTGAAAAAGACTTGGCTGCCGCTCCGGATTAAGTCAGTTAGAAAACCATGCGGCCGAGGCTTTCTGCCACAAGTGCAGGTTTGTCTTGGCCTTCTATTTCCACCACCACCTCGTTCATCGTCTCGATCATGCCACCCTTGACCTCTGCACGTTTTAGCGTACTAGTGGCGCGAACTTTGGACCCCGCCTTCACTGGTGATGGCATACGTATCCGGTCAAAACCGTAGTTTATCGAGAGCTTTTGTCCCTCAAGCTTAGGACCTTCTTCTCTTACCGATCTCGGCAAGTGTCCCATGATGGCGATAGTTAGATTGCCGTGAGCGATAGGCGCACCAAAGGGGCCATCTTTGGCTCTATCAACATCCACATGAATCCATTGATGGTCCATTGAAACATCGGCGTAGTCATTGATCCGGTCCTGGGTGACTTCGAACCAATCCGTTGGTGCACTAGATTCACCTATTCTCTCCTGCAACACGTTTAGCGCGTTTGCTATGTTTGTTTCACTGTCGCTCATCATTCACTCCACTGTTTCTGTTTCACCTATACGCCACCAGGCCTACACCACACATTTACACCACGCCATCTGCGATCAGTTTCGCGATGGTCGCTTCGTCATACCCTAACTCAGCCAGAATCTCTGCATTGTGCTCTCCCAATTCTGGAGCTCGCATCGGTCCCACCTGCGGGACGCTTGTGATCTTGACCGGGTGATTGATGATCCGCGGCACGGGATGGTCAGGGTCCTTCGGTTCCACTGCCATTTCATTCAAAAGAATTTGTTCATCGCGAGGTGTCTCTTCAACGAGCGCAATACGGTTTACTGGCACATCGAATTCAGCAAATTTTGCCAACCACTCTTCAGACGCCTTGCTTAAAATTACCGGCTTCAACTCATCAATCATCGCACCGCGATTTTCATACATGAGTTCGAGCGATGAGAACCTTGGATCCGTTAAGAGATGCAAAACGTCCATCGCGGCGAAAGCGAGGGAAAGGAGTTCTTCGTTGCGCACCATGTTGAATTGAAGCCAGCGCCCGTCTGCACATTCGTAAACATTGAACATGCTGGAGTAAACCTTCGCGTTATTGCGATAGGTCTCCATATCGCCACCTGCCATCGCACCTTGTGCCACTCCGGCAACACTCCAAAGGCCATTGGCAAGCAACGACGTATGCACCATACCGCCAACGCCGGTACGTTCTCTTTGCAGGAGCGCCGTAACAATACCGGCATAGATTGCCACACCCGTCGGGTGATCACCCATGCCTGCCAATCCTTGAGTGGGTCGAGTCCCTCGTTCTCGCATCAAGTCCATCAACCCGCTTCGTGCCCAATAGGCGAGTTGGTCAAATCCCTTGCGGTCGCGTTCAGGCCCTTTCTCGCCGTAAGCGGTCAAAGAGGCATAGATCATTTTCGGATTCAGTGGCTGCAAGTCTTCGAACGTCAGCTTGAGTGTCTCGCGAACTTTGTATGGTTGATTTGTTATGAACACGTCACATTCTGCGACGAGCTTACGCAAAATTTCTTGTCCCTCGTCAGACTTGAGATCTAGCGTGAGTCCTCGTTTGTTACGGCCATCCATTTGCCAAAACCAATCGCTCCCTGCTTTCGGCGCTTGGGGCAGATCTGAGAGCAGGCGCAACATATCCCCTTCACCGGGCTGTTCGATTTTAATCACGTCGGCACCAAAGTCGCCCAACATCATGGCCGCGACGGGCGCGGCGATGACAGTCGCGCAATCAATAACCTTCAAACCAGAAAAGAGATAATCGGCCATAGTTATTCCGCTTGTAAAACACCAGCAGCGATTAAGCCGTCAATTTCAAATTCGGCAGTGCCAATCCACTCCGTCAGCACTTCCTTATTGTGCTCACCCCTATGTGGGGCGGGTCCGCGAACACCAGATTTCGCCCCAGAAAATCTATAGGGCGATTGCGTTATCGGCCGAGTGCCACCGGCACGGTTATCAATGTCCACTATCGCGCCTCGTGCCCTTACCGTGGCTTGCTCGCGGATGTCTATCGGATCTCGCACAATTCCCCAAGCGATGTTCATCTCTTCCATTTTGGCTTCAACTTCATCCCAGGAATTGAGCCGCGACAAGTAATCCGACGCAATCTCTCGCCGTATCCGAATCTTGTCGTCTAGTGCCATATCTTTTGTCGTTGGATCTACCACGCCCTGCTGGGTGGTTAAAAGGTGCCAGAGATAGCGGAAGTCAGCAGACACAAGTACCGGTCCAGCGCCAGTCTCCCAAGCGTGATTCGGTAGCGGTCCTGTGTCTTCGGAGTCTTCTAACGCGTAGTGAATCTGATCATCGGTGCAAACTGTTGCATCGATCATCGCGATGTCGATGTGCTGTCCGGAACCGGTACGCCCTCGTTGTATGACAGCGCTCAGTAGACCGACCAAACCATGTAGCGACGCATTTGTATCTGCAACAGAGAGCGGTAAATCTCGGAACGGGATTTCGCCGCGTTGTGCTTGCCGTGCCATCTGGCCGGTCTCAGCGTGAACGATTGGCGCGTAAGCGGGTCGATGGGACTCTGGCCCATTGTGTCCAAATCCTGAAATCGACAGCATGATCACTTTAGGATTGGCAGCTGCCAAGGCTTCATAGCCTAAGCCGAGGCGAGGCATGACATCTGGCCTGTAGTTTTCAATCACAATGTCCGCTTCTTTAACCAGACTGAGTACAAGCTCGCGCGCACCTTCTGCACGCAAATCGACGCAAATGTTACGTTTGCCTGCATTTTGCTGGTGGTAGTAGCCTGGCACATTGGCAACGACCGCGCCCCAGAGCCTCGTAACATCGCCGTCCGGTGGCTCGATCTTGACCACATCGGCACCTAAGTCACAGAGCATTCGCCCTGCAAAGGGCCCGGCCAATACACGTGAAAAATCGAGGACCTTTAAGCCCTCGAGCGGATAACCCAGTTCGCTCATGTCTCTCTCCCAATCCCACTCGTCCCAATACAGTCCGAGTATATCAAGTCGACAGAGAACCGTTTTCTTGCCTAGTGCGACTTAAAGGGCCAGATGCTCCAGTTCTCACAGAGTGTGTATACCCCGTTTTGAACTAGAGTTATCAACATTGATGTAGAAAAGAACATATGCTACTTTTCTACACACTCCAAGTTTGCTAACTTGAACAAACGTGCCTCTATCGTATTGGGAGATCTGTATATGATTCGTTCTCGAATTATCACACTAAGTGCATTGTTGGTCGGTCTGGTCGGAATGAATTCCGCATGGGCAATTAGTGTCGGCGATCGCGTCGATAACTTTCGCCTTCTAGACCACACTGGTGCCTCACACGAGCTGTATTATCACAGCAATGCCAAAGCAGTCGCTTTTCTTGTGCAAGGAAATGGCTGTCCAATCGTGCGCAACGCAATGCCTCGCTTCAAAGAACTGCGCGACCAATACGCAGCACAGGGCGTTGAGTTTTTTATGCTCAACACTAACCTGCAAGACAATCGCGAGAACATCCAAAAAGAAGTTGAGAAGTTCTGCTACGACATCCCAATCCTAAAAGACGAAACCCAAATTGTCGGAGAAGCCCTGAGTCTCGTTCGGACTGGCGAAGTCTTCGTGGTTGATCCGAAGACTTGGAAGGTTTCCTACCAAGGTGCAATTGACGATCGACTAACCTATGAAAACCAAAAGAAAGAAGCACAGAACCACTTCTTAGCAGACGCGCTCGACAACATGGTGGCCGGAGAGGCTGTTGAAGTTGCGAGCACCAACGGCATTGGCTGCTTGATCAACTTCCCTGAGCAGCAAGCCATGGCAAAAGCCAAGCACGCAGAAATTAGCTACAGCCAAGACATCGCACCGATCCTTCTTGAGAATTGCGTTGCCTGTCACCGCGAAGGTGGTCTAGGTCCTTGGGCCATGACCGACTACAACATGGTTCGAGGCTTTTCACAGATGATCCGTGAAGTTGTTCGCACCAAGCGCATGCCGCCTTGGCACGCAGACCCAGCGGTTGGGCACTGGTCAAACGACCGCAGCCTTTCCAACGAAGAAGTTAAGACGCTTGTCCATTGGATCGAAGCTGGCGCGCCTAGGGGTGAAGGCGAAGACTTCCTAGCAACCAACGATGTGAAATACTTCGACTGGGATGCAGAAGACACAATGGGACCACCCGACTTTGTCATCGATATCCCGGGTACGGAAATCCCTGCCGCAGGCGTTGTTGACTACCAGTACCACTTTGTTGAAAACACAATCGGTAAGGACGTCTGGATAAGGGCCGCCGAGATCATGCCGGGCGACCGTGAGGTCCTCCACCACGTGATCACCACATTCGGTTACGACATTACCGAAGGTAAGCACAAAGGCAGATTCAACCGTATCGGCGGCCTACGCGGTTACGCGCCAGGTCTAAACAATGATGGCTTCCCAGCAGATACGGGTGTCATGCTCCCCGCTGACGCCAAGATCGAATTTCAAGTGCACTACACCCCTGTCGGACGCGCGACGGTTGACGAATCTAAAATGGGTGTTTGGGTCTACGACGAGCCACCGACTCACAAAATGGTGTCCATGTTCGTTGCCAACCCAAAGATCAAAATTCCAGCTGGTGCAAACAACCACAGGGAAACTGTTGATCAAGTCATTCCGAAGGACGCGTGGCTATATAGCTTGATGCCGCACGCTCACTTCAGAGGCAAAGCGGCCGAGTTCAGAGCCGTTTATCCTGATGGATCAACTGAGTTACTGCTCTCTGTGCCTAACTATGACTTTAATTGGCAAACCACTTATGAATTTGACACGCCCAAATTCATCCCAGCTGGCACAAAGCTTGTGCAAGCTAACTGGTGGGATAACTCGAGCCAGAATCCAGCCAACCCAGATGCGTCGATTGACGTGACCTGGGGTGAGCAGTCATGGGAAGAAATGCTCTTCGGTGCTTTCACGATGCGTTTCCTAACTGAAGAAGAATCGGCTGAGCAAAAAACTGCTCAAGCTTCTGAAGCAGGTTCGGCTTCTAACGCAAGATAAGTCCTCCGTCTAACTTTCGGTTAAAAAGAAGCGCCGATCGAGAAATCGATCGGCGTTTTTTTTGGTCATCTGCTTTTCTTTCGCCATACTACAGTCATGTCAAACGAACCCGACTTAACCCAGGGCCTGCATGGTAAGGCCGAGAGCCTCTTGCCCATGCTCAGGGAGCGAAGCCGTGAGATCGACGCCAATCGATATCTACCGCAAGACATTGCGGAGACCATGGCTAAATTTGGATTCTATCGTCTGGTGACTCCAACAGAACTGGGTGGCCTTGGCGCAACGCCACGGCTCTTGTGTGAAGTGTGCGAGATTCTAGCGACCGCAAATGGGTCTGCGGGATGGTGTGTTTTTATTGGGTCAACCAGCCAGTATCTCTTTGGTGCGCTAGGAGAGCCGCAACTCGAAGCGATGCTACACAACCCCAACATCATCACTTCTGGAGTTTTTGCAGACAGTGGAACAGCGCAGGCGGAGCTACGCGACGGACAGGCCGGGTTCGTGATCAACGGACATTGGAGGTTTGGGTCGGGATGTCAGAACGCGGAATGGATATCCGGCGGAGTACATGAGATCGATGCAGGTGGACAGGCCATTATTCGGGATCCGCCTATCGCTCGCGTATTTTTTAAGCCCGAGGAAATCGAGTTTATCGACAACTGGCATGTGTCCGGGTTACGCGGAACCGGCTCATGTGACTATCGCGTAGAAGACTTCTGGGTGCCTGCGGAGAGAATGTCCACCACGATTGAGTTTACTAAGTGGCATACGGAGCCTATTTATCAATTTCCTCACTTCGGCCTTCTCTCGATCCCATGCGGGGCGATCGCGCTCGGCATGGCGCAAGCCGCGATCGATGAGCTCATTGCGCTAGCGCAAGAAAAGACACCGACGGGTAGCCGACGTACCTTGGCGATGCGTGCAACATTGCACCGAGACATAGCCATCCACGATGTGGCGCTGCGAGCCGCTAGAGAGCTGCTGTATCAAACCATCGACAACGCTTGGCAATCCGCGCAAACACAAAAGGAGGTTCTCGAGGAACGTCGCAAGCTGCGCACTGCCAACATACATGCCGTGACGACTTCGCTCGATGTGATCGACCGACTTTATACCGTTGCTGGGGGTAGCTCGATCTATGAAACGTCCTGTCTGCAACAACATTTCAGAGATGTCCATGTTGTCTCTCAGCACATGATGGTGGCAGAACCTGTTATGGAACTTGCTGGGAGGGTCCTCTTGGGACTCGACCAATCCGCGCCAGGTCTTTAAACGACTACGCTCGCGCTGTTGCGCCTTGTGTCTCGTCGTCCTTTGGTACACGGTGAGACCCGATGTCACCCAATATTTTGTACAGACACGGAACGAGTACTAGGGTGATGACGGTAGCAAACAAAATCCCAAACGCGAGAGAGGTTGCCATTGGCACCACCATCTGCGCCTGCATCGAAGTCTCTGACAAAATAGGCAACAACCCAAAGAAGGTAGTCAAAGACGTTAACAAGATCGGTCGAAACCTAGCTCCACCGCCATCAATCGCGGCAGACGTCGCATCCATACCTGCTTCAACTTTCTTATTAACATGGTCAACAAGTATCAGGGAGTCGTTCACAACCACGCCGGACAACGCAATTATGCCGATCAGAGACAGGCTGGATACTGCAATACCTAGGACCCAGTGACCGACGACAGCCCCGACGATACCAAACGGAATGACGCTCATAATGATGAGCGGCTGCAGATACGAGCGAAGTGGAATCGCCATCAGGACGTAGATACCGAAGAGTGCAGCGATAAAGGCGTACCACGCTTCCTGCATCCCTAAACGTTCTTCCATGGAAGATCCATCTAGATCCACCGATACACCCGGATAACTCTGCAATAACTGGGGAATATAATTCGCTAAGAGGTCGTCGGCGATGCGTGCGGGCTCAACGACGGCGAGGTCGGCATTTGCTGAGACCGTCACTGTTCGGTTCCCATCTAGACGGCGTATGGCACTAAAGCCGGGCTGCATTTCAAATTCAGCGACGGCACTGAACGGCAACTCGCGCCCATCCGGCAAACGAATCCACATGCTTTCCAGATTTCCGACACTACCTCGCTCGCTCTTTGGAAAACGAACCATAACTCGGAGATCAGAATCGCCACGTTGCACACGTTGCGCTTCAGCACCGTAGAAGGATTCGCGAACCTGTCGACCTAAGTCTGAGAGGGTGATTCCCAACGCTTCCGCTTCGGGTTTGATTCGCAGTTTAATTTCTTCTGGTCCGGAGTTGGCCGACATCTCAACTTCGTAAAGACCATCAACACCACGCAAATACGCTTGCAGCTCAGTCGCCGCTGCCTCTGTTAGATCGTAATTCTTGCCTTGCAGTTTCAACGCAATTGGGGGGCCGCCACCCATATGCTCACTTGATGAGAAACGTAGCTCTTTTGTGCCAGCGACTTCGCCGACCTTCTCGCGCCATCTGTTTTCAACATCTTTCGGCGTAACAGGCCTGTCCTCTTTCACGAGTTCCACTTGGAAGCGACCCATCGTGCCATTACGCACATAGGCAAAGACATGTTCGATGATATCGTGATCAATACCCAACTCTGTCTTCAGATCGGCGTTCACTTCTCGAAGTGCTTCATCCATTCGCGTGATAATGCCCACCGCCATGCTCTCTGGAACACCCTCTTGTAGCTCCAAACTACCGCTTACATAGTCGTTTTCCATCTCTGGAAAAAATACCAATCGGACCATGCCGCCACCGACAAGTCCCGTCGACACGATGATCATCGCCAGAAACAGTGCGACCGTGGCATAACGAAATTCAATCGCCCGGGTGAGAAGCGGCTTATAGATCTCGCTGATAAAGCGCTTAAGCTGCCTATCGACCCAATCCGTAACCCCCTTTTTCTTGCCATGCGACGAACTCATCATCGCGAGGTGAGATGGCAATATGAGCTTACTTTCTACGAGTGAAAACAACAGGCAAAAGATAACGACCCAACCCATCGCCGCATTGATGTTTTGCGTAGGACCCGTGACAAAAAGCTGCGGCGCAAAAGCCATGATTGTGGTCAACACACCAAAGGTCGCGGGCACTGCAACGCGCTGAGCACCGGCAACGATGTTCGGCAGCGTATAACCCTTCTCTTCTGTCTCTGTGTAGGCTGCTTCGGCGATGATAATCGCGTCATCCACTACAATGCCCAACACCACGATAAAGGCGAAGAGCGACATGATGTTGATCGTCACCCCGACCAGCGGAAGCATCATCATGGCACCCAGGAAAGCCACAGGGAGACCAACTATTACCCACGCTGCCAGTTTGATGTGCAGGAACAAACCGAGAATGACAAAAACAAGGATCGCACCCATCACCATGTTGTCGAGCAACATGTCCATGCGACCTTCCAGGTAGTAAGTGGAATCCGCCCAGACCGTTAACTGGACTTCCTTCGGCAACGATTGGTTGCGCTGGTCCACATACGCTCGAACTGCCCGACTGATCTCAATTTCACTTTCATTTTCGGTGGACGAAACGTTGATACCTAAACTGGGACGACCATCGAAGAAGGCATAACTCTCAACTTCAGAGAAGCCGTCCGTGATGGTCGCGATATCGCCCAAACGCACTCGTGTACCGTCTGGGTTCGTGAGCAGCACGATGCGTTCAAACTCATCGCCTCGATAAGCTTGTCCTAGCGCACGTAGCCGAATATCCCCCGAGTCCGTTCTAATCGAGCCACCAGGGAGGTCCACTGACCACTGACGAATAACCGCTGCTACCTCAGAGAAGGTCAGTCCATATTCCCGCAGAGTGAGCTCTGGTATCTCCACTGCGATTTCGTACGGCCGCGAACCCCATAGCTCGACGGTGGAGACTTCCGGCAACGCGGCGATCTCTTCCCGTATGTCTTCTGCCAGCGACTTCATTGTCGCCTCATCAAGATCACCGGCAAGTTGCACGTTGAGCGCACCTTTGCGGAACTCTTGCTTGGAGATGATCGGTCGCTCTGCATCGAGAGGAAAGGTGTTGACGCCATCGACCGACAACTTCACTTCATCCGTGACGTCGCCTATTTCGAAACCATTCCTCACTTCGATAATGACTTGGCCATTACCTTCATAAGCGACACCGCGGTACTCTCGAATCCCTTCGATATCTTTAATCGCCTCTTCTATTTTGACGACGATACCTTCTTCGATTTCTTCAGGCCCCGCGCCCGGGTACGGGACAGCAACCGTGATCATGTCAAAGTTAAAAGGTGGAAAGCTCTCCTTTTTGAGCGTGAAAACCGCGTACAGTCCGCCCATAACAACAAATATTGCGAGCAGGTTGGCTGCCACGTGGTTCGAGGCAAACCATCCGATTAAGCCAGGCGCGTCTTGTTTCATAGACATCTTAAGGCCTTAGCTACTCGAGCTCGCGACGCGTATTTGCATACCAGGCAACGGCTGGTCTATGGGCGTGAGGCAATATCGTTCGCCGATTTCGACGCCTTCCGATATGTAAACAAAATCCTCATCGCGACGGACAACGTTCACATCACGCGGATAGATTTTCATTGCTTCATCAACGATCCAAAGCGTCGAGCCTCTTTGCATGGCATGGCGGGGCACCATCACGAGATTCCCTGCGGCTCGGCCCTGTATTTCTGCCGACACAAAAGTGCCCATTAGCAGTGGCATGCGCCCACTCTCGGAGAGGTCGTACGGATCTTCAATCTGTGCGACCAAATAGAGTACCCGGCTAGTTGGGTCAAACACGCCCTCTGAGCGGTCAATTACACCCACCCATTCAAACTCCCCTCCACCTAGTTTCGCTTTGAGGCTAACGTTCAAATCTTCATTGGCTCTCAGCTTGGCGATGTCCAGATATCTAAGGTCTTGCTGCGTGACCGGAAGTCGAACCTCAGCAACGTCAACCGCAAACGTTACCGCAAGCTGCCCACCGACATTTACATATTGACCTACGTCCGCAATTTTTTGTCGCAACAAGCCATCGTACGGTGCTCGAATGACCGTACGCTCTAGATCTCCTTCAGCTTTTTCTAGATCAGCCTGAGCTGATTGCACCATCGCTATAGCTTCACGCAGTTGCGGCTTTCGTAGTGCTAAATCTGTACCCGCGCCTCTAGTTGGACTTACGGAACGCAGCCGTTCCCAATCAGACTTAGCGTAGGCTGCTAGCCCACGCTCGGTTTCGAGTTGAGTTGCTGCGCGCGCCACATCAGCTTTAGCACGTTTGACAGCACTCGCGTAATTACGCGGATCGATACGAACCAGTAAATCACCCTTGCGAAAAAAGCCGCCACTGACGAAATTGGGCGACACCTCAACAATCTGTCCCGCTGCTTCTGCAATGAGGGTGGTCTCTGTTCTTGGTGCGATCGAACCCTGCGACCGAACAATATGTGTGACCGGTTTGCGTCCAATCTCAGCAACTTCAACGAGCAAGGTCGGTGGCGGTGGTGGTACAAACTTTGCCTCAGGACGCGAAGCAAACATCCCCATCGCGACAAGCGCGGCGATGCCGAGAAAGACAAAAGGTAACGAAATTTTCAGAAACTGCTTCATTTAAATTTTCTACTACGGATCCTGAATTCTAGCTCTGTTCCGATGATCCGCGAGCCTCCCGACGGAGCGCGTTGCGCCGCTCGAGATAGGGATCTTGCGCATCTCCAGTGCCATATCTACGGATCATTTCTTCCCGGGGATCAAGCGCAAAAATGTGTCCCGCACCTTGGCAGATTTTGAGTCCTAGAATGTCCTGTAGTTCCGTGGGAAAGCTCATTAACCGTTCTTGCCGCACGCCCAGCATCAAATTCTCCTGCTGCCGCATGCGCCCGTTACAGTAGTTGATCGTCAGCGCGTAACGCGTGTCATTGCTCTGGTTAGCACCCGCGCCGTGATAGGTCGTGCCCAGCACAAAAGCAATACTACCCGCGGGCATCTTAAGGCCTATTGTGTCGAAGCTTTCCGGCGGTTGGGTGGCCTCCGGATCAGTTTCGGCGAGATTGCTTCCTGGAACGATGCGAGTGGCGCCATTTTCTTCCGTGAAATCATCCAATGCCCACATGGTGTTACACACCAAGTTCGGGTGGGGACGAGGCAACATGTAGACCATGTCATCGCAGTGAATACCTTGTGCCTCTTCGCCCGGACCAATAACGGCCGTGCCCATCGTTGATAACAGAAAGCCATCACCAAGCACTTGTGATAACACGGCTAACACCCACGGATGGATCCCCACCTGTTGCCATATATCGCCGTCGTTTAATAGGTCAAACCATCTTCTGGTATGGAAGCCAGTAAAAGGTGCAGGTGGAATATCGCCACCGGGCCGTACCTCTTCCAAAAGCTCGAGTTCTGCCTGGAGCGCCGACAAGAAGTCTGCGTCAATAGCATTTTCCATGATGGAAAAGCCTTGCTTGGCAATGTTCTCTTGGTGCTGGCCAATCTCATCAGCAGATAGTTCTGGCAAAGCTTGATAGTAATTTGGCATCAGTGCGCTAGCCCTCTCACCGGTAGTCCTGCCGCCTCATAAGCACGATCTATGACTGCCATTTGACGATAGCCGTCCCACGCATCAGTGAACAGTGCCTCACCCTGATGAACGGCTGCTAGAAAGGCATCAAGCTGATACCCATAGGTCGCGCGCCGATCGAAGGTTTCGACCCGGTCTCTCGATGAGCCAGTAACCTCAATTGAGTTGCCGTTTTGGGGCACCAAAGGATTGTTGACTCGCATTGTCCCATTGGTGCCGACTACTTCGAGCCAAGCTTCGAACTTAACACCTTCTCGCATATCACCAGAGGTTGTCGCGACAACGCCGTTTGCAAAATGCTGTTCTGTTTTCAACATAACGTCGACTTTAGGTGGACCCTCTTCGGCTTGAGCTGAGATGGCCTCCGGTTCCAAACCTGTAATATGGCGAACCCAAGATATCGGATAACATCCAATGTCCATCGTTACCCCGCCACCTAGTTCATATTTCATTCGGATGCTGTCGGGGTCTGTCACCGGAATGTGAAAAACACCGGCAATGCGGGTAATTTCCCCAAGCTCGCCAGAGTCGTAGATCTCCTTGGCGCGGATGAAGATTGGGTGGTACCGGTAATGGAACGCATCCATCACTACCACGCCCGCTTTGTCTGCGGCTGCAGCCATCTCTTTTGCTTCTTCTGCATTTGATGCGAAAGACTTTTCGCACAGCACATGTTTTTGTTCTTTGATTGCGGCCAAAGTCCATTCTCGATGTGCGGTGATGTGCAGCGCGTTATACACCGCATCGACTTTAGGATGAGTCGCCACGTCTGCATAGCTGTCTAACACTTTTGGGATTCGGTGCCAGCGCGCAAAACCTTCCGCACGCGACCGATCACGCGCAGCTATTGCGTAAATCGTCGCCGCCGGTTCGTCGATACACGGATAGACAAGCGCACGAGGCGTTATTAACGCCGCGCCCAAAGCGCCAAAGCGCATGACCGTGGTCATACGTGTAACTTAAAGTAACGCATGGGCAGAAGATTACACCGTTTTATCCACTGAAGACACTTGAAGCCAGGCAGCCTTTCATACGGGTTGCGGCTGTTGCGACCTATTAACATCAATGTTGGTATGTAATAATCGCTCGACAGGTCTGCTTAGAAGTTCACTTGGGGTTGGATAAAAACAACTAGAAACCCTATGACCGTTCTAGCAATAGAGATCTATAAAAAGAAAAAAGAAAAAATAGAGAACAAGAAGAACTTTAGAAAGCGGACGACCCGCGTTAGCGAAAGGGACTGCTAATTTAGACTTTAGGGAAATAGGCTATGTTGATTCTCACCCGGCGCATTGGCGAGACGATCAAGATTGGCGACGAAATCACCGTCACCGTTTTAGGCGTAAAAGGTAACCAAGTCCGCCTCGGCGTTGGCGCACCACGAGAAGTCGCCGTGCATCGGGAAGAAATTTACGATCGCATCCAATCCGAGAACGAAGACCCCAAGGTTTCCCGTCTACCTCGCGTTTAGCCCATGCTTTGCATAGGTTCTTTCCGGATCGGTAGACGCACCGGTGGTGCCAACATATCCCGCAACCAATTGTTCCGATCCTGCACGCTCTCCGCAGCCTTAGTTCTAGCCGCTTGCAGCACGCCTGAAGAAGGAAACGATATGTCCACCAATACTCCGACTTCGAAGGCGTCATTTGAATCCGCAACACCAGCATCAGCCTCATATGGACCGGGACCGACCACAGAAACACTCTACGGCGAATTGCAGGGAGCGATGGTCACCGAAGAGATTGCTGTATTTCGAGGCATTCCCTACGCGGCGGCACCTGTTGCCGAAAAACGCTGGAAAGCACCGCAAGCCCCAGAGACTTGGCGTGATGTTCGCGACGCTACAGCGTTTAGCGATTCGTGCATTCAGCCGACCTTTACCAGCAACTATGTTTGGCGAAGGGCAGATTTTGCCGTTTCCGAAGATTGCCTCTATCTCAACATATGGGCTAAACAAAACACCGACAATCTACCCGTTATGGTTTGGTTTCACGGTGGCGCACATACATCAGGACAAGGACACTCAAAGATTTTCGACGGCACCACCCTCGCTGAACACGATGTGGTCCTCGTTAGCATCAACTACCGACTTGGCGCACTCGGCTTTCTCGCCCACCCATGGCTAAGTGAAGAATCAGCCCACGATAGCTCCGGCAACTACGGCCTGTCAGACAAAATCTCTGCCCTCAATTGGGTGCGGGACAATATCGCTCAATTTGGCGGGAACCCGGACAACATTACGATCTTCGGCCAATCAGCTGGATCCCAAAGTGTCTGTTCTTTGATGGCATCACCCTTAGCCCAGGGGCTGTTTCATAAAGCTATCGGTCAATCGGCGGCTTGCGTCGGCCCCGCCCCGCAACGTGACCCAGCAGGATTAGAACGTGGCGAAAAGCTGGTCGACTTACTGGGAGCGACTTCCCTCGAGACACTTCGAAACGTACCGCCAGAAGATATTCTGAATGCGACTGAGGCGAGTGGTTGGACAAATGACTCACGCATTGTCATCGACGGATGGGTTCTCCCTGAAGCACAGATCGAGACTTTCCGAGCGGGTCGGCAGTCCCCGGTCCCCTTGATGCTAGGTTGTCTTGCAGACGAAGGCGTAAACCTGTTCCCAGTTAACGCAGATTTGACAGATGATCAACTCGCCGAGTACTTGAGTCGCACGTTGGGTGATCAGGCCACTGCGATCAAGGCAGCGTACGCTGCAGAACACAAACAATCTCCCGGGACCGCCCAACATGCGATCGCCACGGATCTCTTTATGGCTTTTGCCATGCGTCGTTGGGCTGAATACCAAGTAGCAGTGGACCAACCTACTTACCTGTATTTCATGGATCACATTCCACCAGCGTTCCATCTCTATATGCCGGAAGACCCAAAACTCGAAACACCAGAAGGACCTCGCCACGCCGCTTATCACTCGGGCGATCTTGCCTATGTGTTTGGCAACGTCGACAAAGTTGGACTAGATTGGACGCCCGAAGACAGAGCGCTGTCCGACTTGATGGTGAATTATTGGACAAACTTCGCGCGGACGGGTGATCCCAACGGCGACGCGCTGCCAGATTGGCAGAGTTTCAACTCTCAGAGTTTCGCAACCCAAAGATTGAACGCCGAAACCCAAACGGTCGACGGCATCAGACGCGACCGCTTGGACTTAATCGCAGAAGCTTTTCCTCGCTAAGCTGCGCGAATTAGTCTTCTTCGTCGAACACTTCTTTGGCGACGGCCATGCCTTCGACAGATGTGGGAAAACCACCGTATATCGCCATGTGCATAATAACCTCGCAGACTTCTTCGCGGCTAAGACCATTGTGACGCCCGCGGCCAATGTGCAATCTCAATTCGTTGGGACGGTGTAGAGCACACAAGGCAGCAATGGTAATCAGCGAGCGATCACGCTTATTAAGACCCTCTCGCGACCATACACCGTTGGGTAAGACCGTATCGATGATCATCTTGCCCCAGTCATCTCTAATCTCGTCGGGGGTGGTCAAAGTTTCGGTGATGGTTCTAGCGAGCTCTAACTTTTCTTCTTCGTTCATAACCTAACCTACTCGTGTCGGTCGATTAGGATAACCTAGAAAATCTCCTCCGGTGAGAGCTCAAACCGCTGCAGAAGTTCTTGGCGGACATCCTCATACAGCGCCGGGAATTCTTCCTTTAACACCTCGAGCTCACCTTGCACTTCAGAACTCAGCCCTTGGTTCACAACCACTTCCACGCGCCGATTTCGTGATTTACCTGCCGGAGTTGAATTGCTCACCAACGGTTTGGTTTCCGCATATCCGGTTATCGTGAAACGATCCTGATCAAGCTCCGGATCTTTAAATAGTTCATGGGCAACGCTGACTGCGCGACCGCTGGAGAGCGCCCAGTTCGACCGGAAACGAGCCGTATTAATCGGGTCATCATCCGTATGGCCTTCCACAATTATCTGCCCTTCCATATCTCGCAACTGCTCACGAACGATTTTTAGGACCGGCAAAAAGTTGCGGGACAAACGATCGGTACCTGACGGGAAGGTGCCATGCTCTTTGATTCTAATGGTGATCCGCCGTCCTGATGTTTCAACTTCGAGCACACCTGCTGCGATCTCCTTTGAAAGCGCTTCGGCCATCTCGATGGCATCTTGTTCGGTTTCACCGACGAGATCTTTGACTTTATCGACGATAATCATCTGTTGCGCATCACCAGACTCGCCGGTGTTGCTCGAACCCTGATCCTGACAAGCAACGTCTAGGCTATTGCTCGACTCATCCGTCGTTTTCTGCCATATCTCATTCAGCGGTGTTGGCTGCGGGGTACCTGGTGAAAATTCTTGCGCGATGATACTAGTACCCTTGGGTGGATCATCTGCCCGAAACTTCTGCTGCACGCCAAAGGCTTCGCTCATCGATCCAGCGAGGCGTTTAAATTTGAGGACATCCATTTCCGAAAATGACAAAAGCAGAACGAAAAAACACATGAGCAGGGACATCAAGTCTGCGAATGTCATGATCCATCCGCCACCCCCGTCTTCGTCTGAGCTTTCGCTTACTTCTTCGTCCATAATCGACTCTGCTTGGCTTCCCTAACTACTCGTCTTCTTTGCGTTGAGACTCAGGTAAATAGGCTTTCAGCATCGAGTCGATAATGCGTGGGTTTTGACCCGCCTGGATGGCAAGCAAGGCATCGATCGCCATGGTTTTTACTCGCCCTTCTTCGGTACGCCGCAGAGTTAGTTTGTCGGCAACCGGCAAAGCGACCATATTCGCGAACATCGCGCCGTAGAGTGTTGTCAGAAGTGCGACAGCCATCGCAGGTCCAATCGATTTCGGATCGTCCATGTTTGACAACATCGCGACCAAACCAACGAGAGTACCGATCATGCCCATCGCGGGCGCAACATCACCTAAAGCAGTAAAAATCTTCGCACCCCACTCGTGTCGCTCCTGGGTTTGTTTAAGATCTTTCCACAGCAAAGTTTTGACAACGTCCGCGTCATGTCCGTCGACCAACAGCTGAATGCCTTGGCTTAGGAACTTACTGGAGGTTTCCTTACCTTCAAGGGAGAGCAATCCCCCCTTGCGTGCTTCATCTGCCAGTTCGACTACTTCCTCAATCAGAACCTCTGGATCAGTGAGTTTGAAACTAAAAGCTTTGACGGCCACTTTGAGTGCACCAATGAACTGACCAAGATTGAACTTCATCAGTACTACAAATAACGAGCCTATCAATACAATCATCAATGATGGCGCGTTTACAAACATGTCGAGCGAGCCACCTGAGAGCATCGCGTAAATGACGATACCAAAAGCGCCCAATATGCCGATGAGTGTCGCTAGATCCATCTAACGTATTCCCTGAAGGATTTTCCTGATTTAAGTCTAGCAGCCTGGCTAGAAACGCCAGGTTGATGAAACACGATGCTCAAACCAGCAAAAGTCTTTATGCTTGGCGCTGCGAATAACCATCTAGTTCAAGTAGCACAAGCCCCATGCCTAAAGCATCCGATAGCTCGGCCGACGCAACCGCCAACAATTTGACGCCCGAGAATGAGCCAAAGAACTTCGAAACCGCACTGGCCGAACTAGAAACCTTGGTGACGAGTATGGAAAGCGGTGAGCTGACTCTCGACGAGTCCCTGAAAGCCTTCGAGCGTGGCGTCAAACTCGCACGTCGCTGTCAAACTGAACTAAAACACGCTGAGCAAAAAGTTCAAATTCTAAACGCAGACGGCGCCCTCGAGGATTTCGATCTCAGCGATGGTGACTAATCTTGCAGATCTGAAGGTTCGAATTGATTCTGCCTTAGCCGAGTACTTACCCACTGACTCCGCGATCGCCCAGGACGTCGTCGATGCGATGCGTCATGGGGTTCTCGGCGGGGGTAAAAGACTGCGGCCAATGCTGGCGTGCGCCACTGCCCAAGCCAGCGGTGCGAACCCTGAGGTCGCCCTCTCATCAGGCTGTGCAACAGAGTTCATCCACGCTTACTCCCTGATTCACGATGATTTACCTGCAATGGACGATGACGAGTTGCGTCATGGCTTACCCAGTGCACACGTAGCTTTTGGCGAGGCAACCGCAATTCTCGCGGGCGACTCTTTGCATTCGATGGCATTCCAGCTCATCGCACAGGATCACGACTTAGCCGCTGAGACAAGAATCGAAATGATCAGCCTCCTATCTCAGGCTGCCGGGTGGGCTGGGATGGCAGGCGGTCAGTGTCTAGACATCATGGCGGAAGGTGAGAATCTCAGCTTATCTGAACTGAAAGCCCTCCATGCCGCAAAAACCGGCGCACTCATTAAAGCGTCTGTCCAACTTGGTTATTTGAGCGCCTGTGGAACAACGGCCGGTGATCCGAAGTTCACGCTGTTGAGTGACTACGGCGAGCAGATTGGCTTGGCTTTCCAAGTCATGGATGACGTTCTAGATGTCACTCAATCTACCGAGCAGTTGGGTAAACCGGCAGGCTCCGATGAAGCCCTGGAGAAAAACACGTTTCCAAAACTCATGGGCTTAGACGCTGCAGTCGTTTTTGCTGCAGACCTGATCGGAGAAGCCAAATCGAAGATCGAATTTCTAGGAGAAGATGGACGCCTGCTGGCAGATCTTGCCGAACTGGTTGTGAACCGGAACCACTAGTGGCGTGCAGATAACACCAGGACACCGTTGTTGTTCTGCATGTTGAGCTTGCTTAGAAACGACATCCCTAGAAGTACGTCAGTCGGGTACCCGCCTTCGATCACGGTTGCCTGAACACCGTTAATCGTAATGCCGCCGAGGGTCACTTCCGAGAGCCGCAAGAAGTAAGCACTCGCGACACCTTGAGCAGTTTGCACAGTACCCTTTTGGGCACGACGATAGTCCAGATTGATCATCCGCGCGTGGTGCTCACTCATGGCAACAACGGATGCCCCGGTGTCCACAAGGAAGTTCACAAAGGTGCCGTCAATCGAGCCTCGCATGCGGTACTGACCCATGGAGTCTTCGTTCAGTCTCACTGACTGTATCTCTGGCTCGACAAACCCGCCTGAGACCCGAGTCGACAAGCCGACGTTATACAACTCACCCTTATAACGCACTTTCGCGGTGTGCGGATCGGCTGAAATCAAGTAAGCACCAAATTTGGAAGTCTCGCCGACTCTAAGCATCGCTTGGCCCTCACTAGAACGGATCACCGCGCGATCTTTAAAGAGCGCGACCACCTCAACTGGCGCCATAGCGTGCGCAAAGCTCGAAACCGCTAGAATTGTCAGGCCAATGAAAGACTTTAGTGTGTTTGTGCTCACAGCAACTCGTCGAAATACTATCCGCACCAGTTTATTCCCTTAGTTCAAAGCACATTGATACTCAGCGCACGGAAAATGATAACCAGTGCCCAAATGCCAAGACAGGTTAGGGCGCCTGCGACTAGATCATCAACGATAATCCCTAGGCCCCCTTTCAGCTCCCGATCTAGGCGGCCAATCAGCCACGGTTTTCTAATGTCGAGAAAACGAAAAGTCACAAAGCCAAGGATCGCAATCCACCAAAATTGAGGCAAAGCGAACAATGCCACCCACATTCCAAGAACCTCATCCGCAACCACCTCCCCAGCATCATCAACGGCAAAAAGCTCACAGACTCGTTGGCATGCCCACCACGAAATACCAAAGTACGTGGCAATGATCACAAGCTGGGTCAGCGGGTTGAGATCAGCAATCACAAACCACCAGACAAGCAACGCACCAAGACTTCCCCATGTCCCTGGTGCGCGAGGTAAGAAACCAAGCCCAAAGCCGCTCGCCCAGAGCAGGCTTGGGCTGCTTAGGTCCGATGCTTTAAGCGCGGAAATGGTCATACCCCTGAGGTGTAATCTCCTCCCCGTCCAAACAGAGAGGCAGCTCTACAGTGACTTCACCGATAACCCTGAAACCGGCGAGTCCAGCTGGCGCTGTGACCAACAGTTCGTAGTCGTCACCACCCCAGAGCGCGTCCTGAAGCTCAGCCCCCTCCGCCACAGGGATTAACGCACCATCGATAGCTGCACCCAAATGGGATGCCTTGAGGATATGTCCTAAATCTTGGAGACAGCCATCTGAAATATCGATCGCTGCATGGGCGCCAGCCACAATCCCGCGAAGGTCTACTCTCGCATATGGCTCGAAGTACGCTCTCTGCAAAGGACCAGCAACCGCGTAACTACCCGTTCGCACACAAGCTGCCGCAGCGCCAAGATCTCCGCTGACTTGGACTAAGTCACCTACTTGAGCTCCCGAGCGGACCACACTCGTACCGGCGGTAGCCTCACCATGAACGCTGACAGTAATACTTAGCGGACCCTTCGTTAGATTGCCTCCGCAGATCGCCATATCACACTTCGCGGCGGCTTTAGCCATGCCTGCGCAGAGGCCAAGGGCAAATTCTCGATCAAGCTCAGGCAAAGACAGGGCGACGAGTGCATACCGTGGTAGTGCAGCCATCGCTGCTAGATCGGAGGCAGCTGCCATGAAAGATCGGTAACCAATTTGGCTGGGAAATGCATTACTTGGAAAGTGCACATCTGGTGTAAATGTGTCGATCGAGGAGACAACTTCTGCACCGGGCGAGACCGATACAACCGTGGCGTCATCACCTGATGCAACGGCGATCCAGCTCGCCCTGGCTACCTCGTCTAACGAATCAACAATGTCATCGATGAGGGAAAACTCATCCACGAGACCCCACCTCAACCGTTCTGACCGAAGAAGCAAGGTTGTCGAGGACGCCGTTTATGTATTTGTGAGAATCTTGAGCGCCAAACACTTTAGCCAACTCCACATACTCATCGATCACAACTCGGTAGGGCACGTCGATCCGTTCTGAAAATTCGAACGCAGCCAGCCGTAAAATTGCTCGCTCCACTGGGTCTAGCTTATTCACTTCACGATCAAGCAGCGGTGCGTACAACGCATCGAGCACATCCGTCGTATCAGTAGACCGTCGCAAGATTTCTGTAAAGAATTCGTCATCCGCCTTTTTTAAGGCATCACCCGTCTGAAAATCTGCTATCACGGAGCTGACCGAGTTTGCGGACAACTCCCATTGATACAGCGCTTGGACTAAAGCGCGACGCGCACGCCTTCTTGCCCACACATTTGTCTTCTTCTTTGAACCTTCACTCATTGAGTTTCTGGCACCATTGTTATGCGCACGTCTTCGCCTATTGGTTGAACATCTACAATCTTACCTCTAGGCACATCTGGCATCTCTGCAAATGTCGATGTAATGAGATTTCGCGCGTCACCGCCCATTACCGCTGGGGCTACATAGGCGACCCACTCATCCCACAGCTCTTGCGCTACAAAACTGCCCACGAGTTCAGCCCCCGCCTCGAGCAAAACTTCATTGCAACCACGATCGCCGAGTTCGGTCAGCAACCCTTCAAGATCACTAGTATCCCGAGCCAAGAATTCGGTCATCACCCCTTCGGCTTGTTCTATAGATGGCTCACTATCTGCGTTATGGACTATCAGAGAGGGATAAGAGTCGGTCAAAATCTGGGCTTTCGGCGCTATGCGAAGCCTCCGATCCAAGACCACTCTAACCGGTGCCTCGGCGCTATGATCTCGAACAGTCAATGCTGGATCATCGGCCAACACGGTACCAATGCCTGTAATGATGGCGTCGCTTCGAGCTCGCCAATACTGAACATCTGCTCGAGCAGCAGAACTCGTAATCCATTGGCTGTCGCCGTTCGCCAGTGCTGTGCCACCATCCAAACTAGATGCGCTCTTGATGCGGACAAAGGGCCTACCTATCTCAACCCGCGAGCGATAACCACGTATGAGCTCTAGCGCCTCCGGTTGAACGACAACATCAACCGTAATGCCCGCTTCTCGCAAAAGACGGATACCCTCGCCAGAAACGCGAGGATGTGGATCGGTTGCCGCAATTACAACGCGTTCAACTTGCTCTGCGATCAGGGTTTTAGCGCACGCGGGAGTCCGCCCCTCAAATGCGCAAGGCTCAAGACTGACATAAACCGTCGTGCCTCTAACATCGCCTGCGACAGATCTAATCGCTTCGACCTCGGCATGACCTTCGCCCGGCCGCATATGAAAACCGCGACCAACAATTAGCCCATCGCGCACAATCACACAACCTACGGCGGGGTTCGGCGCGCAAGTGAACCGACCATTGCCTGCGAGCGCCACTGCAGCTTCCAGAAACAGGCGGTCTGAATCTTTCATCGCTGATACATGAGCTTCTGGATTTCATCAGCAAATTCGCTGACATCCTGGAAATCCCTATAAACAGACGCGAATCTCACATAGGCGACGGGATCGAGGCTCTTGAGCTCCTCCATCACTTCCTCACCAACCTGCATTGACGGGATTTCACGCTCCCCAGTTTCACGCAGTCGGTGCTTGATGTGGGTGAGCGCGGCTTCAACTTGATCGACGCTAACGGGACGTTTTTCAAGTGCCTTGGTTAGCCCGAACTTGAGTTTCTCTTCATCAAACGGCACACGCGACCCGTCTCGTTTGATTATCCGTGGCATAACGAGCTCGGCTGTCTCAAAGGTCGTAAATCGCTCACCACATGCTTGGCACTCACGACGACGACGAACCGCGTCTCCATCCGCGACCAGACGCGAGTCGATTACCTTGGTGTCATCCTGAGCGCAAAATGGACAGTGCACGGCACGCTACTCGCCGGGGTAGACCGGAAACTTGGCACAGATTTCTTTAACCCGCTCTTTGACAGTCAAAATCATATTGTCGTTTTCGACGTCGTCGAGAATGTCGCACATCCAACCTGCTAACGTCTCACACTCTGGTTCCTTAAAACCGCGTCTTGTCACCGCTGGTGAGCCAACTCGTAGGCCACTGGTTACAAAAGGCGAACGTGGGTCGTTAGGCACAGTATTTTTATTGACCGTTATGTTGGCACGACCGAGTGCTGCATCAGCATCTTTGCCTGTGAGCTCTTTGCTGATCAGATCCAGCAAAAAGAGATGGTTATCAGTACCGCCAGAAACCACGTCATAGCCCCGCGCCACGAAACCTGCCGCCATCGTCTGGGCATTCTTGAGCGTTTGCTCTTGATAGACCTTAAACTCTGGCTCCATCGCCTCCTTGAAACAAACAGCTTTTCCAGCAATCGCGTGCATAAGCGGACCACCCTGACTCCCCGGGAAGAGCGCAGAGTTGAGTTTCTTCTCGATATCGGCGTTCGCTCGAGCCAAGATCAAACCACCGCGCGGACCACCCAAGGTCTTATGCGTAGTTGAGGTTGTGACATCTGCTATTTGGACCGGATTAGGATAAACACCGGCTGCAACCAAGCCAGCGACATGAGCCATATCGACAACCAAGTACGCGCCGATCTCATCGGCTATCGTGCGGAACTGCTCCCACTCGATCCGGCGACTATAGGCAGAGAACCCGGCCATGACCATTTTCGGCTGATGCTCCTGTGCCATTGCTCGGACCGCATCAAAATTTATCAGCCCGTCTTTGGGGTCGATACCATATTGGACCGCGTTGTACATCTTCCCAGAAAAATTTACTGCAGCCCCGTGGGTCAAGTGGCCACCGTCAGCCAAGCTCATGCCGAGCACAGTGTCACCAGGCGATAGCAGCGCCATATAAACCGCGGCGTTTGCTTGCGAACCTGAGTGAGGTTGCACGTTGACGTAGTCTGCGCCAAAGAGGACTTTCGCCCGCTCGATGGCGAGCACCTCTACTTTGTCAACGTATTCACAGCCACCGTAGTAGCGCTTGTGGGGATACCCCTCAGCATATTTGTTGGTAAGTTTGCTTCCTTGCGCTTCAAGAACTCTTGGGCTCGCATAGTTTTCCGATGCGATAAGTTCTATATGTTCTTCCTGTCTACTGGTTTCCTCAGCCATCGCCAACGCCAATTCGTCGTCGAAGCCGGATATGGTCTCGTTTCCTGTAAACATCTACGTCTCTGATTTAAGTTAGTGAAATTAGTTGCGTCGAGGCGGTTGCCGTTGTGCGCGAACGCGACGCATTGTACCCGATCAACTCCACGAAGGAGAGAGAGTCCTGATGTAAATTGCTCATCGCGAACATCAATTTGGCTCGCGTTTTAGGCAAACCCGAGCTTCTTATCTTGAGCGCGATGAGTATACTTCCGGCCGAAATTTCGTTGAGGCTGAGTTCAAACAATGGCGCAGTACGTCTATACCATGCAGGGGGTTTCCAAGATCGTCCCTCCCAAGCGAACGATCTTGGAAAACATCAATCTTTCATTTTTCCCTGGCGCCAAAATCGGTGTCCTTGGTTTGAACGGCTCCGGAAAATCCAGCCTATTGCGCATTATGGCCGGAGAAGACACCGAAATTGATGGTGAAGCCAGACCACAAAAGGACATCAAGGTCGGCTACCTGCCGCAAGAACCACAACTGGACGACGACCTAACTGTACGGGGTAATGTCGAGCAAGGTGTGGGGCAGATCATGGCGATCTTGAACGAATACAACGAAATCTCCGATAAGTTTGCCGAACCGATGGCAGACGACGAGATGACTAAACTGCTTGAACGCCAAGGCGATCTCGCAACCGAAATCGACGCGGTCGACGGATGGGAAATCGATCGCACGCTCGATATTGCCGCTGATGCATTACGACTGCCTGATTGGGACACGCAAGTGAATGTGCTTTCAGGTGGCGAGCGGCGCAGGGTCGCGCTGTGTAAACTCCTTTTAGCAAAGCCTGACATGCTGCTGCTAGATGAGCCAACTAACCACCTAGATGCAGAAAGCGTTGCATGGCTTGAACGCTTCCTCGATGAATATGCGGGCACGGTCGTAGCAGTGACCCACGATCGCTATTTTCTCGACAACGTCGCCGGATGGATCCTAGAACTCGACCGCGGTCGTGGGATTCCATATGAAGGCAACTACAGCAATTGGCTTGAGACCAAGGAAGTACGTCTTGAACAAGAAGCCGCGCAAGAAAAAGCCAGGCAACGGTCAATCAAGTCAGAGCTTGAATGGGTTCGCTCCAATCCAAAGGCACGGCAATCGAAGAGCCGCGCTCGACTACAACGCTTTGACGAATTGGTTAGCCAAGAACAGGGAACACGCCAGGAAACCTCAGAGCTTTTCATTCCAACCGGCGAGCGTCTTGGTGAGAAAGTGATCGACATTTCCGGTCTCAACAAAGGCTTCGGTGAACAGTTTCTGATCGAAAACCTAGATGCCAGCATTCCCCGCGGTGCGATCGTCGGCATTATTGGTGGCAACGGCGCAGGTAAAACGACTTTGTTTAAGATGCTGACCGGCGAGGAGAAGCCTGATACAGGCTCGATTGATATCGGTTCAACCGTTGAGATGTCTTATGTCGATCAGAGCAGGGACGCGCTAGAAGCCGACAAGACAGTCTGGGAAGAAATATCTGAAAGCCAAGACATCATTCGCATCGGCAAGCACGAAATACATAGCCGCGCCTATGTTGGGCGTTTCAACTTCAAAGGTACCGACCAACAAAAACGCGTCGGTGACCTATCGGGCGGTGAACGCAATCGTGTGCACTTGGCCAAGCTTCTTCGCAGTGGCGCCAATGTTTTGCTACTCGATGAACCTACCAACGATCTCGATGTGGAGACACTCCGCGCGCTCGAAGACGCGCTTCTGAGCTTCGCAGGCTCCGTGCTCGTTATCTCGCACGATCGATGGTTTTTGGATCGGGTCGCAACGCATATGTTGGCTTTTGAGGGTGACAGCCATGTTGAATGGTTCGAAGGGAATTACACAGACTATGAGGCCGATCGAAAACGACGGCTAGGTGATGCTCAGCCAACGCGGGTGAAGTACAAACCGATTCACCGTTAGGGTATCAAATTGCGACACAAAGGTTGAGAGTTCATCAACGTCGCCCTTATTGGCCAGTATTCGGAACACTTAAGAGCGCCGCATTGGTCTTTGAAATTTCAGGGGCGTTTGTGCCTATGTTAACGACGTTATCTCTTGCTCGTCGATGTCGTGTGGTGCGGATGTAGTAACAGGTGCAATATCTCCACGGCACTTTCTGGGTCAGCTGGTTGCCCGGTGATGAGATCTGCGTACAAAAAAGATTCTATGATCCGTGTCAGAGCATACGCCATTGTTGAAGGTTCCACCGGTAGGGTCATGTGACCTTTGTCGATTTCCTCGCTGATTAGCGCAGTAAGGTTGTCGATGGTGCGCGCTTGAACTGGACCATGTTTCGATGCCACCAGTTTCAAGCCGAGCTGCGGGTTATTTTTTAGGAATAGCCGCAGTGGTTGAAATGCATGGGCAGCACGCATCCCGCTCTCGACGACTTCGAGCACCCTTTCGCTGCCTTCACTCTCAGTTCGATCTACAATGCGCGAAAAGGTGTCATCGATCAGCGACGCCAAAACTTCGCCAACCAATTGCTCGGCACTACCAGCCCAGCGGTAGGCGGTCGCGCGTGAGATACCGAGCTCTACGGCGAGTTTCTGCAGCTCAATGCGCCGAGCTCCTACAAACCATGCGCGAGCTAACCGGTGCAGGTCAACTGGTTGACAATTATGCCAGCCGCGACGAGTCACGTTTCAATCGACTGGTCACCATTGCTTTGCAGCTGTGCCCGTCCATACACCCAGGCGCGCCAGCTGTGCCGATGAAATGGCTGCCATTCACCTTCGGGTAGGGCTAGCCGATCCGCGATGGCAAACAAAACTGTTGGGCTGAACCCTAAACCCAAGTGAGAGGCAAAAACCTCTATGTTCTCAGCCAGCTCGCTGGGTTGTTCAACTGCCATTGGCCACGGCACGACACCGTCGGACTTGCTAAAGATCGCCGTACTTGGGATACCAGGTAAAGGTGTGCCAGCTAATTGCCGTAAAGAATAGGTCGGGTGAGCCTCTAACTCTACGCCGCCGTTCAAACGACGAATTACGTCGTAAGCGCGCGTAGAGCGCGGATTGCCACGAATTGGGCTGCCTAGCGTAATCACCTGGCGAACCTTCTCTGTTTCTAGGTGCGCCAACAAGCGGGCATAGACGCCGCCCATGCTCCAGCCGATAATCGTTACCTTACGCCCTCCGGACTCGTCAAACACTGCACTGAGCCGTGCCACCAATCGAGCCCGAAGATCCGGCATAGCTGGACCTAGGTTGCGACCAAGTTCCCACGGACGCGCTGCATACCCTAAAGAAGCTAGGTATTGCCGTAGCACCACTGTTGAGGCATCGCTGGCACCAAAACCAGGCATCACAAGTACGGGATGTGCATCTCCCCGAGGCGCCTGTCTTAACAAGGGAGCGTTAGCCAGTAGTGCGGCGAAATCGCCAAGCGCGCGAGGCACGTCTGTTACCGCCAGGCGAGCACGCGGTGAACGGTAGTTAGTTTCCAGCATGGCAATGTAGCTCGCAAATGATACAAAAAGATATTTTGTCTCAATATTGAGACATATTCAATATTTATCTCATTTACTTTTAGAAGCCAAATGCTTCTAACACCGACACTGCGTGTAGCCAAATGCTTCTAACACCGACACTGCGTGTAATAGAAGTTGGGTTCTGCGCCGAATGCCGTGCTTCTCGGACTGGGTTGCGATCTGCTTGCCGTGCGGCTGCAACAAGGTAGCCACTAATTTGCACTACGTCGTATCGGAACACACGTCACGATCTGCGAACTGAAGCCCCGGCCTAAATTTTGAAAATCGTTAGCACGTCAAAACTGGGACAGAATCTCGAGCGCTGCACTGAGGTTCTGCACCCCGTGCACCCGCATACCGGGGAGCTTGTACTTGGGTCGATTGGCGTAAGGTACAATCGCTTGCTTGAATCCATGTTTCGCGGCCTCCCGGAGCCGTTCTTGGCCGTTAGCAACCGGTCTTAGCTCGCCAGTCAAACCAAGCTCGCCAAAAACGATTAGGTCACGGGGCAATATGCGATCCCGAAAAGACGACAACACAGCGAGGAGCAACGCAAGATCTGCGCCTGTCTCCTGAATCCGCACACCGCCAACAACATTGGCAAAAACATCTTGGTCACCGAGCGTAATGCCACAATGCCGGTGCAAAACCGCGAGGTGCATCGCGAGACGTTGATGATCTAAGCCGACTGCAACACGTTTCGGATAACCTGCGGCAACTTCATCGACCAACGCTTGTATTTCCACTAACAGCGGTCGAGTGCCTTCCCACGTTACCGTTGCGATACTGCCGGGCGAATCGGTCTCACCCCTCTGCAGAAAGATCGCTGATGGGTTGGCAACTTCCTTCATCCCCACGTCGGTCATGGCAAACACGCCAAGCTCATTCACCGCACCAAATCGGTTTTTGTTACCACGTAGTGTTCGGTACCTAGATCCAGCCGGACTGTCGAGCATCACGAAAGTGTCGATCATGTGTTCGAGAACCTTCGGACCGGCCAATCCGCCCTCTTTCGTGATGTGACCAACCAATATGACGACCGTGTCCGTCTGTTTGGCTAACCGAGTGAAGAAGCCAGCTGTCTCGCGAACCTGTGTGACCGATCCAGGAGTTGAATCAATCGACTCCATCTGCAATACCTGCACCGAGTCCAGGACCACAATCTCTGGTCGATTTAGCTCAATATGAGATGCGATCACCTCTGCTCGAGTTTCGGCAGCAACATCTAAGCCATCCATCGGCAGTTCCAGCCGTTGAGCGCGCATCGCGAGCTGTTGCAGTGATTCCTCGCCGGTCACATAGAGCACACCTCGCTCTTTGGCTAGTTGAGTGCAAACCTGTAACAAGAGGGTGCTCTTGCCAGCACCGGGGTCACCGCCCATAAGCACCACAGAACCCGGGACAAGGCCACCACCGAGAACGCGGTCCAACTCAGCGAAAGGTGTGGGTATGCGCGGGGCTTCCTGTGTTTCTACGTCACCGAGCTTTTTGATTTGCGCCTTGGTTCCCGCGAAGCCAATGTGTGCTTCTTTAATCGGTCCCACGCTGACACGAGAAAGGGTGTTCCAGGCCTGACAAGCACCACATTGCCCTTGCCACTTGGCGAAGTCAGCCCCGCAGTCGCTACAGACATACGCCGTCTTAACCTTAGCTTTGGCCACTAAACAAACTCGTTGTATACATCGGAGGCCAGATTCTCGAACTTGGTGAGATTGCCCGTAAACTGAACTCGCACTTTGCCAATCGGTCCGTTCCGTTGTTTACCGATGATGATTTCTGCGACACCTTTTTCTTCAGTGTCTTCGTTGTAAACCTCGTCACGGTATATGAAGAGGATGACGTCGGCATCCTGCTCGATTGCACCAGACTCGCGCAAATCCGACATCATGGGACGCTTATCGGGTCGAGACTCAAGCGCTCGATTCAACTGAGACAAAGCGACCACGGGACAGCGCATTTCTTTCGCCAAAGCTTTTAAAGAACGAGAGATCTCAGATATCTCTCCTGCGCGAGATTCGGAGCGCTCCGCCGTTCGCATGAGTTGTAGGTAGTCGACGACAATCATGTCGAGTCCGTCGGACTCTCGAGAAACTCGGCGCGCCCGTGCTCGGACCTCGCCAGGAGTCAGAGCAGGGGTATCATCCACATAGAGGCGTTTGTCTCGGAGTTGGCTAACCGCACCTGTAAAGCGCGACCAGTCATCGTCTTGTAGCTCACCTGTACGCAGTCGAGTCTGATCAATGCGGCCGAGGCTTGAGAGCATTCTCATGACAATTTGTTCTGACGGCATCTCCATTGAGAACACGAGAACTGCTCCACCGCTCATCACAGCATGTTCAGCGATGTTGATAGCGAAAGCAGTTTTACCCATTGAAGGTCTGGCCGCGACGATCACCAGATCTGACTTCTGTAGACCTGCGGTTCTTGAATCTATATCAGTGAACCCAGTTGCAACGCCCGTTATTGCACCCTTGGTATTGAATAGGTACTCGACCCGCTCAAGTGCCCGTGTGAGCAGGGGTGCGATTTTCTCTGGTCCACCGTCGTTGCCTCGATTCTCAGCAATTTCGAATACGGTCTGTTCAGCCATTTCGACCAACGTATCGGCATCTCGCCCTTCTGGCGTAAATGCGGCGTCTGCTATCTTGTTAGCAGCACCTATGAGTTGCCTCATCATGGAGCGTTCACGAACGATGCGTGCATAAGCGAGGACGTTGCTCGCGCCAGGTGTCGACTCTGCAAGCTCCGCTAGGTATCCGACATCACCCGCCTTCTCCAGCAGAGCCTCAGAGCGCAGTCGTTCTGATACGGTCACGGCGTCCAACGGCTCATCGCTGTTTGCGAGGGACATCATCGCTTCAAAAATAATCTGATGTTGCGGCCGGTAGAAATCGCGCGCGGCGACTATCTCAACAAGGTCGAACCACGCCTCGTTATTGAGCATTAGTCCACCCAATACCGATTGTTCAGCCTCTACAGAATGAGGTGGTACTTTAAGGCTAACGGCTTGGCTTTCAGGTGCGTATTGAGACATTGAACGGGGACAACTTTGGACAGGCAAGCGTGAGCGCAACCGGTATCGATTGCAAGAGAATAACCTGTGGAAAAGCTGAGGAAATCAAAGCGCGACTATGTGCGCGCTCATCATGTCCTCGGGAGGTGAGTTACTCTGGGACTACCGACACAGTTATTTCAACCGTGACGTCAGAGTGGAACTGCAGACCGATTTGGTATTCACCTGCTTGGCGGATAACACCCTCAGGCATGCGCACTTCACTACGCAATACTTCGTGGCCTTCTTCAGTCAGCGCTGTGGCTATATCCTGTGTGCCCACGGAGCCATACAACTTGCCCTCTTCACCGACTTTCACAACGATAGTCAGTGTGTGTTCCTCGAGCGGTGTGGCTCGAGTTGTTGCTGCACTTAACTTCTCGTCAGCTGCGGCTTCAAGTTCTGCACGACGACCTTCAAATACGCTGCGATTCGATTCATTCGCTTGCACAGCCTTTCCTTTCGGGATTAGGAAGTTTCGAGCGAAACCGGGCTTCACAGCAACTTCATCGCCGAGGTCACCCAGATTGTTGACTCTCTCTAATAGAATTACATTCACGGGGCTTCCCCTTACTTGTGCTGATCGGTGTAAGGCAGGAGAGCGAGAAAACGTGCTCGCTTAACCTCTGCTGCTAAACGGCGTTGGAAACGGGCCGATGTACCAGTAATTCGACTTGGCACTATCTTGCCGGTCTCACCGATAAATTGACGTAGCGTATCTAGATCTTTGTAATCAATTTCGGATTCTTTTTGGGCTTCTCGGATTCTTCGTCTACTCATTCGTTTCTCTCCTCTTCTGCCTCTACTTCAGCGTCGCCCTCGGCCGCCACTGCCTCACTAGGCTCTGCACTAGCTTCGCTCTCGCTTCCTGCACTGGCAGCATCATCTGCGGGTGCGCCTTCTGCGGGTGCATCTTCTGCAGGCGTTTCGTCGCGCGCAGATTGTGCAGCACGTGCTGCATATTCTTCTTCTCGTCGCTTATCGCGTTCTTTCTCTTTCTCTTGTTCCTTGAGTTCTTCTTCATAGATCTTCGACGTACCCGTTTCAGGTGCCTGACGTCGAATGATCATGCTGCGGATAACCGCATCGTTGAATCGGAAAGCGCTTTCAAGCTCATCAAGGACAGTTTGGCTGACCTCAATGTTAAAAAGTATGTAGTGGGCTTTGTGAATTTTGGAGACAGGAAAGGCCAGCTGTCTGCGCCCCCAATCTTCGGTTCGGTGCACAACGCCTGCACCGCGCTCAATCATTGCGTGGTAGCGTTCGATCATGCCTGGGACTTGATCACTTTGATCCGGATGGACCAAAAATACGATTTCGTAATGTCGCATTACGTCTCCTTTTGGTTTTGTCGCAGAGCTTGTGTTCTGAGACAACACTTCCGTGGCATTACACGACTCTCAGTCGCGACCTACGTGAAGTAAGGTAAATGTATCCGCTGGTGAGCGGGCCGCGCATTGTAGGGGTCCGATGAGGTCAACGCAAGCACGCTAACGGTTCAGTTCCTAGCCAACTGGCGCTGCCTCTCGTACAGAATGACGCCCGTCGCGACGGAAACATTTAGGCTCTCAACCGACCCAAACATCGGGATTTTTACCAATTGGTCACAAACTTCTCGCGTCAGTCTGCGCATACCCTTGTCTTCACTGCCCATGATGATGACCGCATTTTGCGCAAAGTCTGCGTCACTGTGCAGCACGTCGGCTTCGCCATCCGTGCCAATCAGCCAAAAGCCCTCTGCCGCGAGTTTTTTCAGACAGCGAGCGAGATTCGTAACCTCCACCACCATGATGCCATCCATCCCTCCTTGCGCGGTTTTTAACGCGGCTGCATTAAGGGGCGCACTATTGCGCTTAGGCAAGACTAAGGCTTGAACGCCTGCGCCATTTGCAGTCCGTAAACAAGCGCCCAAGTTGCGCGGGTCGGTGATGCCATCAAGGACGAGAATCGTAATTGGTCCATGCCACGTTGGAATCGTCTCGAAAAGCGTTTCTTCCGCTGCCAAACTGATTTCTAAAACCTCAAGCAAAACACCCTGATGCGTTTCACCCTCGGATAGGCGCCGACGAAACCAGGTAGATTCGACTGTCTGGAAACGGACCCCATGTTCGCGTGCGAGTCCAATCAACTCATTGATTCTCGCGTCGCGACGCCCTTTTTGTAGGTATAGGCAACGGGCACGATCCGCTGAGCCTCGCAGCGCTGAACGCACCGCCTGGATACCAAAAACGTCGCTCACCTGCGTCGACCTTTGCCACGCCCACGGGAACCTCGATTGCCTGCGTTGGATTGTCCTTTGCCATTTGGACTGCTTTCCAAGAGCAAATCAATTTTCCCCTGCGTCGGTTCCACAGACTGGACCCGGACACGCAACTTGTCTCCCATAACAAAGCGTCGGCCGTTCTTTTCTCCAACAAGACTCATCGACCGCGCATTGAAGTGATAGTAGTCACCCCCAAGCGAGGAGACGTGCAACAAGCCTTGGACAAAGTAGCCTTCCAATTCAACGAAAAGACCAAAATCCGTGACCGCAGCGATCAAGCCATCAAGTACTTCGCCGACTTGATTCGAGAGGTAGTCACACTTCAGCCAGCCATCCACCATCCAACCCGCGCTTTCAGCCCGCCGCTCGTACTGCGATGTCTGCTCACCGAGCCAGGCAAGTTCGTCCGCGTTTGGTGCGGTTGGCTTCTTTTTAGCGACAGATACCAAGCTCTTTAACGCTCTGTGGACTAGTAGATCTGGGTATCGGCGAATGGGAGACGTAAAGTGCATGTACTCCTGCAACGCCAATCCGTAGTGGCCTTGATTGTTAGGGGTATAGACTGCTTGTTGCATAGTTCGTAGTGTCAGCTGACCATACAGCCAGAGGTTTGCAGTTTTAGGCAGGCGCAACAGAGCTTCTTGTAAATCCTTCGGTGCTATCTCACCAGGTGCCAATCGAACGCCCGCATATGACAACATCTGGCGAAGCTCATCGAGCTTCATATTGTCTGGTGGTTCGTGCACTCGATAGAGACTCGACAACCCCGCTTTTTCCAGAAACTGTGCGGCACTGACATTGGCCGCGATCATCGCTTCTTCGATCAGTTGGTTTGCGACTAGCCGCTCGACCGGAGTTACGTCAGCAACAGCACCGTTCTCGAGGCGCAGTGATCCTTCATGCGTTGGAAAGTCCAAGGCGCCACGTTTTTCTCGGGCATCCCGCAATGCTTCATAGACACCCTGTAACGCGGTAATTGATGCAGTGACTGCATCGGACCAAGCTAGCTTCTTGCCGTTGAGAAATTTCTCAACCTCTGTGTAGGTCAGTCGCGCGTGCGAATAGATGAGCGCTTCGTAAAAGTCATGCCGAAGTACCTTCCCAGAAGAAGAAATTTGCATTTCGCATACCAGCGCTAATCGATGCACTTCTGGTTTCAGAGAACACAACTCGTTGGAGATTATTTCCGGCAGCATCGGTATCACGCGTTCAGGAAAATAGACCGAGGTGCCACGTACAAGAGCTTCTTGATCAAAGGGACCACCAGCTTTGACATAGTGCGCAACGTCAGCAATCGCAACGATCAGTCGCCAACCGTTCTGCTTAGTGCCACCTTTTTTTGAGCCAGGCGTGAGAGGTTCCGCATAGACCGCGTCATCAAAGTCTTTAGCCGTCTCACCATCTATCGTGACCAAGGGCAGATCGGTCAGATCAACTCGATCTTTGAAACGCCCAGGTTGAACGGTCTTTGGTAGCTTGCCACTGGCACTCAGTACACTGTCCGGCCATATAAAGGGAATCTCGAACGCAGCTATCGCGGTCTCAATCGCTTGGTCAAGGACAGACCCGCTTTCGAGGACGTCGGTAACTACGCCTCGGAGACCTCGTCGCGACAATCCAGTAACAAGAACCGACACGGTATCGCCATGACGACCGAACCCAGGTCGTTCATCCAACTCAATTCGACGTCTAGATTTACCGAGCCCTTCAACGTAAGCGAATCGGCTATCAGTGTTCAGAATGCCGATAACGGGCGCAGAACTGTGTTCGACAACGCTCGACAACACGGCTCGGTCACCGACCAGGGTATAGGCAATCTTGTCTCCGGCGCGGAGAGCAACGCGACTCTTTTCCATCTCATGACCGTCGACTGTCGTTCTCGATCCAGCCTGTTCAACAAGTCCGGTGAAAAGTGCTTGTTCAGCACCTACGAGATGATAGAGCCCTCCGAGATCTTTTGAAATTTCACCGGATCGCTCAAGACCTTTGAGCATTTGACGGAGCTGTGTGATGTCTCGCGGTGAATCGGCGCCACTTTTTTCAACTAAGTCTCGCCAGTCGATTTGACCGTCTGAATTTGCGATCAGATTGCGCACCTCCGTCGAGGTATATCGCGTCGCGCCGCGTTCACGTCGGTTCGACGCCTGCTTTTTCTTTTTTACCACGCGCGTAGTAAACGTGTTGTTGCACTCAGACACAAGCCAGAGTCACAAACAATCGGCGCGAGGTTAGGTGCGCTGTGCGTGTTTGACACTCGGACGCAGATTTAAGTACAGTGCGCGGCCCTATCGGACCCACAATGCCCAGGTGGTGAAATTGGTAGACACGCTAGCCTCAGGTGCTAGTGAGCTTCGGCTCGTGGAGGTTCAAGTCCTCTCCTGGGCACCATGATCTCGCTTACGCGAGCTCTGTCGAGTTTCGCCTCCGTGTGGCAAAACGTCGCTCTAATCTCCAAGCAGCATTCGCGTTGAGAACTAGTTGGGTCAAGGTCGGTCGGATCTTTCGGAACCATGATCTCGCTTGCGCGAGATTACTACTCGTAAATCACCGACTTAGTTCTCAGGAAGCGCTTTCGAGACCGTGATTTTCGGGGCGTTCTGCTTCGACAAAGACCCGCTTAATTCGATCGTCAACAGATTTGATGGCTCCATTGATTTCTGTGACTGCAGCTTCCAGTTCATCTGAACTGATTTCGCTGACGAAGTCGGCCGAGACGGTAACGACGATAAAGTCAGGACCCATGTGCAGCGTGGCGACTTCATTTGTCGAGATGATGCGAGGATCGTTTTCAAGTTTCACTGATATCGCGTTCCGCACATCAATACTAGCGCTTTCACCGATCAGCAAATTCTTTGACTCCAGTGCGAGGAAGAAAGCCGTGATGATCAAGACCACACCAATTGCGATCGACGCCACCGCATCAAAGACCGCATTCCCAGTCAGCTGAAAGAGCACCAAGCCAGCCATTGCTATTAGAAGACCTAAGGTCGCAGCAGTATCTTCGAACACAACGACAAACAAGGTCGGGTCTTTGCCATGTCGTACCGCCTGGGCAATGCTCTGGTTGCCACGGCTCTTATTGAATTCCTTGAAGGCGACATAAAGCGCGCCGAGCTCAAACACAAGCGCAAACCCAAGCACCAAGTAGTTAATGAGCATGTTGGTTATGGGTTCACTGTCAGAAAGGTGTTGAACACCTTGGTAAATCGATGCAGTGCCCCCTAGCGCAAAAATCAGCATCGCAACAATAAAGCACCAAAAGTAGATCTCCTTGCCATGGCCAAATGGAAACTCTGGTGAAGCTGGTTTGATCGACTGGCGAATTCCGAACAACAGAAGCACTTGGTTGCCCGTATCGACTAAGGAGTGGATGCCTTCACTCAACATTGCGGCGCTGCCCGTATAAGCTGCGGCACCAAATTTGGTAACGGCGATAAGCCCGTTGCCTACCAACGCGGCATAGATTGCCTTCTTAGATGATCCGGCCATATGTGGTCTTCGTTAAAGCTTGCGCAAAACTAGGGAGCCTATGGAGTAACCAGCGCCGAACGAGCACAGCACGCCGAGGTCTCCGCTAACCAAGTCTTCGTGATGGAGGTTAAACGCAATTATCGATCCAGCTGATGCTGTATTGGCATACTTATCCAGAACAATCGGCGCCTCGTTTGGTTTCGGATCGCGTCCGAGTAGGCGACGCGCAATCAAATCATTCATATTGATGTTGGCTTGATGGAGCCACCAGCGTTTTACATCCGCTACTGCATAGCCGGTCTCTTCCATCTGACGAGTTAGATGCTCCGCAGCCATTGGACAAACCTCTTTGAACACCTTGCGTCCGTTTTGGCGAAACAGTTTGCTGTCGCCAAATGGGTCAGAATCATCAGCGTAAGAAAGATAGCCAAAATCGGAACGGATGTTGTTGGAGAACTGCGTAATCGCTTTAGTCCCCAACACTTCATAAACGTGATCCGCAGTTGCTGACTCTGCGCGTTCCAAAATCATCGCCGTTGCTACATCGCCAAAGATGAAATGCCCATCTCGGTCACGAAAGTTGACTTGAGGAGTAGTCAGTTCTGGATTGATCACGAGCACACAGCTTGAGGAGCCAGCCGCTATCGCGTCGTAGGCGCGGTGCAGTGCAAATGTTGCTGCCGAACACGCCACCAACATGTCAAATCCAAATCCTTCGATGCCAAGTGCCGCTTGCACTTCTATAGCGATCGCTGGGTACGAACGTTGTGTATACGCGCAGGAGACAACCACCATGTCGATATCGGACGCGGTTTTACCCGCCGTTTGCATCGCGTCGCGCGCGGCATGCAACGCCATTTCCGCCTGGTGGGAAAGTTCGTCTGGCGACCGCTCGGGTATGCTCGGGCCGCATACGATCTACATCCAGAATCCCTTCTTTACAATATGTGTAGCGTTGCTTGATACCACTCGCTTTTTCTATGAATTCGGCGCTGGATAGCGGCTTCTCTACACAATCTCCTGCCGCTATCTCTGCCGCGTGTTGCTCGTTGTAGCGACTTGCCCAACCGTTGTACGCCTCGACCAATTCTTCATTGGTCACGATCTCATCAGGGGTCCATAAACCCGCGCCACTAATTACGACTGAATGCATAAATTTGCTCTAGGGGATCGGCAGATAGCCGTCTTTTTGGCCTTTAGTAAAGACGCCCACGGCATCATGTGCATGCAAACTCTCATGGTGTTCTATCCGTACCCAGAAATCGCACCAGCGTTCATCTTGTGAAAAAGCGGACTTTAAACGTCTGCCCGCATCCTCAACAAACATCAAGTTCGCCCCATTGAGGCGGGCAAATTCTTGTTCGTCTTCCCTTTTAACTGCGGCTTGAACCGGCGTTTTCAGGACTTCTTCAACCTGATCTACGAGATCAGTAATCGGAAACTCATCCATGTCAGAGGCAAGACGAACAAGCACCTTTGCCGTACTTCTTTGGCTGTGCGGGGTCGCCTTGATGCCTTCCTCTGTGCCGAGCCAGGCCCGCACGTCCGAGAACTTCACATCAGCCTTATCCGCGAAATCGGCTTCAAACTGCTCTTGGATAATTTGCCGAGCGAGCGCCGCTGAACATGGGCAGGTCGAGGAGTATTGCACTTCGACCGACAACTCCAACACGACTTCGCCGCCTAACAAGGTTCCTTTCACCATCACGGGGTAAGATGACCAGCCCTGGTTATCGCTGATTAGCGCATCGCGACGTACGAAATGATCAAATTCAAACTGCACAAAAGCGTTGGTGCTCAGATCATGGTGTGACTCTAATATCGAACCTAACAACAGTTTCAGTCCTGCTGCAGTTAGCGGTCTTGTCTCTGCGTGTTCATCCAGCAACAAATACAAGCGCGACATGTGAATGCCCTTTGCATGCGGATCCGCAAGATTGACGTAGACCTGCACCATCGCTTGGACGGCCTTTGACACGTCGCCATCTTTTACGAGCAGCGGCTGGTGGACATGGCTCATCCCTACCCAATCTAGAGTTGCTTGGGCTTCACCGAAAGAACGGCGCGCGATATCCGGCATATTCTGGCTTACGACCAGTGTTGGCTTTGTCATAACAGCCCTTAGGCATTTACAAAAAAAGGCCATCGATTGTACACAACTCGAGGATCGAACGCCTGTTGCGGCGAGGACCCAGATATAGCCACGATTTCGAGCGATCGCCTATCTCAGAGTGACGTATTCCTCTTCAACGAGAGTTCGTGCTTCGGCTTCAAGCATCACAGGCATGCCATCTCGGATGGGATAGGCCAGTCGACTCGCTCGGCACCAAAGTTCTTGGGCATCTTTTTTGTAAACCAATGGGGCTTTGGTGACAGGGCAGACCAGTATTTCAAGGAGCTTCGAATCAACCATACAGACCTCTATAGAAAGGGATCATTCAGGACAATAGTCTCATTTCGATCGGGGCCGGTTGAGATTATATCGACCGGTGCACCAACAGCCTCTTCAACCCGACGAATATAGGCTTGGGCATTTGCAGGCAGTTCTTCGACTGACTGCACACCCAGTGTCGATTCCGACCAACCGGGGATCTCTTCGTATACGGGTGTGACAGACTCATAGTACTCGCTACCGAAGCTCGCATCGGCTGCCATACCATCGGTTGTATCGTAGTCGACGCAAATGCGAATCGTCTCGAGCCCATCAAGCACATCGAGTTTGGTGAGGCACAATCCTGAGATGGAGTTGATCCGTACAGCTTGGCGCAGCGCCACTGCATCAAACCAGCCACAACGTCTTGGCCGTCCCGTGGTGGAGCCAAATTCATTACCTCGCTCGGCCAAACGAGACCCCGTATCGTCAAAGAGCTCTGTCGGAAAAGGTCCAGAACCAACTCGGGTCGCATAGGCCTTGGTGATCCCGAGAACATAATCTAGGTATGTGGGGCCAAAGCCACTACCGATGGCTGTGCCACCAGCGGTGGTATTCGATGACGTGACATAGGGATAGGTCCCCAGGTCAATATCGAGCATGGCACCTTGGGCGCCTTCGAAGAGGATGTTGTCGCCAGCTTCTCGCAACTCGTGTAGCACGGGAACAACGTCCCGAACCATGGGTTTAATTTGTTCCGCGACAGCGGCACAGTCGTCCAAGGTTTTCTGAAAGTCGACTGGCTTAGATTTGTAGTATTCGGTCAGCATGAAGTTGTGATACTCCATGACTTCATTCAATTTGGCGCCGAACTCCTGCCAGTAGAACAAATCGCCAACGCGCAGTCCGCGACGTGCGACTTTGTCTTCATAGGAAGGTCCGATACCACGACCCGTTGTACCAATTTTCTTGTTACCGCGAGCCTCTTCCCGGGCGAGATCAAGTTGCACGTGGTAAGGCAGTATCAATGGGCATGCAGGTGAAATCAGAAGCTTGTCACGAACCGGCACGCCTCGTTCTTCTAAGGCGCACACCTCTTTTAGCAATTCATGCGGCTCCAACACTACGCCGTTGCCGATCACACACTGCACGTCCTCATGAAGGATGCCAGAGGGGATGACGTGCAGGACGGTTTTTTCCCCGTCGATGACCAGCGTATGGCCTGCATTGTGACCACCTTGAAAACGAACGACCGCAGAGACTCGCTCCGTTAAGAGATCAACGATCTTGCCCTTACCTTCGTCACCCCACTGTGTACCGATGACGACTACATTTCGACCCATTGTTAACTACCGTTTAAGTTTAGTGCTATGTATTTTCTGTGCGATCAATCACCTGCCAAGACCCATCGACAACAACTAATAGTCGTCGACAATCTTTCGGGATTTCTTCTTCATCTGTGAGGGCAACGCGCACCCTTTCGCCCGCGGCTCGAAGTTCAGCTACTTTGGCCAATTGTTCACTACTCTCATCTGCAAGCGTCGGTCTTACGGACGGCGCAAAGATAATGTCCTGGCTTTGCTCGATTTTCGATAGCAAAGACTTTAGATCCATGTCGAAGCCAGTGGCAGGCCTTGCTCGCCCAAACGCCTCGCCGACACCGTCATAACGACCACCCTGTGCCAGGGCTCGACCGTGCTCGGGATGGTAGACCGCAAAGACCGGACCATTGTGATAACCGTATCCAGATAACTCCGACACATCTATCCGCACGCTCACCTGGCCATCTTTGGCCCGCACCAGTAGTGCCAGCTGCTCGAGCTCATCTAAGGCGGCAACGACGGATTCTCCAGCGCCAGCAAGACGCTCTCGTGCATGGCCGATGCTCTCAACATCGCCCATCAGTGATGGCAGGTCTACTAACATGTGAGCCAAAGTTGATTCTGGCAACAATGCCGCTATGTCCGCTTGAGACTTACGTTGAATGCAGGCAAAGAGTTCGCTTTCGTCAAAGACCTCGCCAGCGGACACAAGGTCTGCCACCAAAGATCGATAGATACCCATATGGCCAATCAACAGAACCGGATTGTCGACACCGGCACTTTGTACCGCAGCCATCATAAGGCCAATCACCTCTGCATCCGCTTCTACAGAAGGGGACCCGAACAGTTCTGCGCCCGCTTTGATCGGCACCCGCGAGCTTTCTGTCAGTTGAGGGTTCGCAAATACCACATTGCCCGCATAGCAAAGTCGTTGGATATCATCCGTGACTCGACTATGTGCATCAATGCGGACAGCCTGAGAGGTCATATCAGCGCGGACACCGAGCTGTTTTCCCGTTACTTGATCGACGGCTTTGAGAGTTTGGAGATCCAGATCCTCACCACTACCAACAAGCAAGGCATCTAAGTATTCGACGACGGGTGGCTCTATGTAGTCGTAACCCCAGGAAACAAATAGGTCTAGAACTTTTCGCCGAAGTGCTTCCAACTCCCACGCATCAGGCGGCAACAGTTCATCTACCCCACGGGGCAGGCGCCAGTAAGTCTTCATGTCGCTTTGTTGAGTTGGTGTTGGCTCTTACGCGTAGACGCTCAGAATGTTCTAACCGTCACCATTTTCCAAATATTTGAAAAATTCGCTGTTCGGATCCAGGACCAGCAAATCACCCTTGTCCTTAAAGACCGTAGTATACGCATTGATCGACCGATAGAACTCATAAAATTCAGGGTCTTTGTTAAACGCAAACGCGTAAGTCGACGCGGATTTGGCATCGCCATCACCTCGAATCTGCTCACTCTCGCGATATGCTTCAGCTTCAATCACTACCGCTTCCCGATCAGCGCCAGCTCTAATTTCTAGCTCGCGCTCCCGGCCTTCGGCGCGATATTGACGCGCTTCAATTTCCCGCTCTGAGTTCATTCGATCATAAACAGCGGTAGAAACTTCGACAGGTAAGTCGATTTTCTTTACACGAACATCCACTACCTCAACGCCGTACTCACGCATTACTGTGTCTAGATCGAGACGTAATTCACTCATCAACAGGTCTCGTTCACCGGATACCACTTCATGCATATCTCGTCTAGAGATCTGGTTACGTAAACCTTCATTGACCCGTTCTTGGAGTAAGCGCTGTGCTCGTTCAATTTCAAAAGACGCACGTTCGTAGAACTTCTTCACCTCCGAGACTTTCCACTTAACAAATGAATCCACTATCAGTGGTTTCTTTTCGAGTGTGTAATAGGTTTCAGGCTCGGAATCGAGAGTTAGCACACGAGCGTCGAACTTCTTCACTTCCTGCGCTATAGGCAATTTAAAATGCAGCCCCGGCTGAAGATCCGCCTCCACGAGATTACCAAACTGTAAAAGGATGGCGCGTTCAGTAGCGTGCACCCGATAGAGCGTCGACGACGCCAAGGCGACAGCCGCTAATATCAATACAATGCCGATCAGTGTTTTTGTAGACATATTTATACCTTTAGTTTCTCAAGCGGCCATTGGCGGCTCGGTTACCTGTCTGTTCACGCAGTCTGCGCTCAACCTCATTTTCGATCATCGTTTCATCGATTCTATTTGTGGGTCGCTGCTTCGTGAGTTGATCGAGTGGTAAGTAAAGTAGGTTGTTGCCACCCTCGACATCAACCATCACCTTGCTGGCGTTAGAGAACACGGTCTCCATCGCATCTATATACAAACGATCGCGGGTCACGTCTTTCGCTAGAGCATACTCCGTTAGGAGCTTCTCAAACCTATTCGCCTCACCTTCTGATCTAGCAACTACCTGGTCACGGTATGCATTCGCCTCTTCGACTTGTCGTTTTGCTCGCCCGCGTGCTTCGGGAACTACTTGCTCTAGATAGGCCGTGGCTTGGTTAATGTAGCGTTGCTGATCTTCTTTGGCCTTCTGAACATCGTTGAACGCATCCTCCACTTGAGATGGCGGCGCGCTTCGATCGATGTTGACCTTTTGTAGAAAGATGCCCGTGCCGTAGATGTTGAGGTAATCCTGCAGTCGCGACTGCACCTCTGCGGCGATTGCCTCCCGACCATCGGTGATTACCTGATCCATCGTGGCACTACCGACTACGTGTCTTAACGCACTTTCTGTGGCGTGTGCCAAACTGGCTTCAGGGTTGTAGACGTTAACCCGATACTTTATCGCGTCATCGACAACCCATTGTACGGTCAAACTGACATCAACGATGTTTTCATCCTCGGTCAACATCAAGGATTGATGCCTATGTGAGCGCACCTGTGTGACGTTGACCACATCGACTTCATCAATCAGCGGGGGATTCCAATGCAAACCCGGACCTTTCAAGTCATCCAAGACCTCGCCGAAACGAAAAATCACGCCACGTTCCTGTTGGTCCACCTGGTAGATGCCCGTGAAGGCATAGAATGCAATTAATACAAACGCCGCGAGCGCAATGATGCCACCAGACAGACCACTTCCACCCCCGCTTGATCGACCACCACCGCCACCAAAGATACCGGACAGCTGGCCTTGCAGTTTACGGATCGCTTCATCCAAATCCGGCGGTCCTTGATCACCGCGGTTACCCCAGGGATCTTTGCCGCCCGAGTCACCACCGTCATTCCATGCCATCTATTTTCTCCGAAAGCTCAAGTTAAATTTCTGATCGGTCTAGTTCGAAATTCTAGGGAGCGGGGTTCTCGTGCGCAACAATACTTGTGGCGAGTTTTCGAGTTGATCAATAAGTTGATTATCCGCTTGCAGGGTCAATTGTAGACTACCATCCTCTAGTAGCGCCTCATCTAAAACAGCTCCAGAGCGATAAAGCCAAGCTCTCGTTTTACCATCTGCCGAGTCAAGTACAACCTCATGTGGGGATGCGACCCCAAGCGAGTCGCCAATCGTCGTGACCAGACGGTCCAACCCAGCACCAGTCAATGCGCTCACAGGCACCGCATCGATTTTCCGCCCGGACGTGCAAGGTTCGAGGTGTGGCCGTTGTTCTACCAGATCGGTTTTGTTGAGTGCGATGATTTCTGGCACAGAACCAGCGCCAATGTCTCGCAAAACTTGTCGCACTTGACCCACCCGTTCGTTCATCAGTGGATCTGAGGCGTCTACGACATGGAGCAATAAGTCCGCCTGAGCGACCTCTTCAAGCGTGGCCTTGAAAGCCTCTATTAAAGCATGGGGCAATAAACTCACGAAACCAACCGTATCGGCGAGCACGACATCAGTGAGTCCAGGAATCAAAATCTTACGCGTAGTGGGGTCGAGCGTCGCAAACAACTGATCCTCAGCGTAAACATCTGCGCTCGTTAGTCTGTTGAAAAGCGTGGATTTACCAGCGTTGGTATAACCAACAAGCGTGACTGTCGGGACACCCCGGCGATATCGTCCACGCCGGTTTTGCGCTCTGCGCTTTTCTACATCGAGCAGCTTTTTTTCCATCGCTTTAACGCGCTCGCTCAGCATCCTCTGGTCCATCTCGATCTGCTTCTCACCAGCGCCGCGAAGGCCAATGCCCCCTTTTTGCCGATCGAGGTGAGTCCAACCTCGAACCAGCCTGGTTTGAGCATGTTTCAATTGCGCCAGCTCGACCTGCAACTGCCCCTCATGAGACCGCGCGCGATCGGCAAAAATGGTGAGGATTAACTCTGTTCGTGTAATGACGCGACACTCGAGGGCTTGTTCGAGATTTCTCTGTTGGCCTGCATTCAGCTCGTGATTGACGAGCAACAAATCCGCCTCATTTTGCTTGAGCAGCAACTTCACCTCAATGACTTTGCCTTTGCCGATAAAGGTGTGTGGATGAGGGGCATCGCGTGGTGCGACAACTGCGGCTACCACATCAATGCCTGCTGATTTCGCCAGTTCAGCAAATTCAGCTTGTTCAGGGTTGACCCCACGCTTGAGTTCAATCTGCAGAATGATCGCGCGGTCACCAATTTCGGGACGTTCAAACAACATGGTGGTCTTTTAGTTACTCAGTTGTCGTTCAAACGCCCGGTCGTTCCTGCCGAGAACGCGTTCCAAATCGGAACGGGTGGGTTTGAACTATTCTTCTTCGCTGCCAGCAGCCAGCTTTACGTTGCGAGCGGGTACAACAGTAGAAATCGCATGCTTATATACCATTTGACTCACTGAATTCTTGAGCAGCACAACAAATTGATCAAACGATTCAATTTGACCCTGCAATTTGATGCCATTCACCAGATAGATCGATACTGGGACGCGCTCCTTGCGCAAGGCGTTTAAATAAGGGTCTTGTAAGCTGTGCCCTTTTGACATTGTGTTCTCCTTTCACGCTGCACTACACCAAGTGATACAAAGGGTAACACACGATGTTTCGAGATGTACTAGGTCTACCGTTTGCCTAGTTGTTCGACAACCACCGACGCTATCTGTTCCGGCGCTTCACTTTCTATCGGAATCAAGTCTTGCCATTGGCGCAGCCATGTCATCTGTCGCTTAGCCAACCGGCGCGTGGCAGTTGCCGCATCAGCGACGAATTCGCCATACGTTAGGACCCCTGCCAAGTGTTGCCAGGCTTGGCGGTAACCCACAGCACGCATCGATGGCAGATCTAAGTGGAGATCGTCTCGGTTTTTTAGACCTTCTACTTCGCCGAGAAATCCAAGGGCTAACATCTCCTCCAAACGTCGTGTAATCCGCTCGTGAAGTCGCGCTCGATCCGGTGGCATTATGCCGAAGGTTTGCACAACCGCTCCTAACCGCTCCGTAGCACTCGCCCCGGATTGCTTGCGCCACAATTCAGAAATTGGTTGACCAGTCATGCGAATGACTTCCAATGCTCGAAGTAGCCGCTGTGGATTGTTCGGATGGATTTCACGGGCAGCAACAGCGTCCCGATGTTCAAGCTCTGCCCACAGCGCCGCGTTGCCTTTTTCTTCTAGCTGAGCCCGAAGTTGCTGCCGTAACTCCGGATCTGCTCGGGGAAGTTCCGCAATCCCTTCAATAAAGCGCTTCGCATAAAGCATTGTGCCGCCGACCAAAACAACGGTCTTGTCTTCGGCCACGGCGCCAGCAACTTCGAGATCAGCATCTGAGACGAAGTCCGCCACTGTGTAAGGGTCTGCTGGATCTCGCACATTGATGAGGCTATGAGGATAAGCGGTGAGTTCGTCTGCGGTGGGTTTTGCGGTGCCGATGTCCAGACCTCTGTAGACCAGCGCCGAGTCGACACTAACAAGGGCTACGTGTTGCGTACCCCCTAGAGCATCGAACAGTTTCATTGCTGTGGCTGTCTTACCCGCGGCTGTGGGACCGAGCAATAAGATTACGCGACCAGCCATTACTGACCTCGATAGAAAAGCTTATCCAGGTCATTCATGCTCTGCGTGAAATAAGTGGGTCGGCCGTGATTACAAAGCCCAGCGTTCTCAGTCTGTTCCATCTCTCTCAGCAACGCGTTCATTTCCAATATCGACAGCTTTCGATTGGCCCGAACCGAACCGTGGCAGGCGACACTCGCAAGCAGGTCGAATTGACGGCGACGCACCTCGTCACTACTACCCATCTCCCCTAAGTCGCTGAGTACATCAACGACCGCAGCCTCTATATCCCGCTGCGGCAGTAGGGCGGGGATTTCTCGAACCGTAACGGCTTGCGGACCCGATCGTTCGATCACGAGCCCAGCCCGTTCCAGTTCTTCAGACATATCCTCAACGATGTCAGCCTCAGCCGCAGAAATATCAAGTGCGATCGGCACCAGCAGAGGCTGACGAATCATGCCATCGCGCTCAACCTGTGCTTTCATCTTTTCATAGGTAATACGCTCATGGGCAGCATGCATATCCACCATCACCATGCCGTGTGCGTTTTGTGCTAAGACATAAACACCGTGCAACTGCGCAATCGCGTAACCGAGCGGCGGCACTGTCCCAGCGTCTGCAACGTTAGACGTCGCCATCCATTCTGGCTCAGCCTCTGCAACCAGCTGAGCAATACCTCCGGCTGGGGTATCCGATCCTTTCGCATTGGTCGAAGCCAGGGCTAATCTATCTTGTTGGAAGCTACCTTGGCGAAAAGCTTGCCTTGCCAACGCGTTTTGATGCTGGTCCACCGACTGCTGTCCGCCTGGAACCCCTGACTCATCTGTTGCGTGATCTAGCGAAGGCCGGACGTCACGCAACGCGCGATTGAGGCTACCGAAGATAAAGTCATGGACCCGTCTAGCGTCTCGAAAACGAACTTCGTGTTTCGTTGGATGGACGTTCACATCTACATAGGCTTCCGGTAACTCTAGAAAAAGCACAAACACCGAGTGTCGGCCATGAAACATGACATCTCGGTAGGCTTGCCGGATTGCATGGCCAACCAGCTTGTCTGTGATCGCTCGACCGTTGACGTAAAAGTACTGTTGGTCGCCTTGGCGACGATGATGCGCGGGTTCCCCGACCCAACCATGCAAACGGTACTCACCACGTTCCTCGTCGATCACGATGCTCTCGTCCACGAAAGATTTGCTCAACACGGCACCAAGCCGTTCGTTGATCCGACCTGGTGGGAGCTGCAAACTCTTGGCGCGCGAAGCGGACGACATCTGTTCCAACTCAAAGCCGATATCCATATGTGCCAAACTTAGGCGACGCACAACTTGGTCAATGCGCGCGATCTCCGTCCGTTCAGTTTTGAGAAACTTGCGACGCGCAGGAGTGTTAAAAAAGAGGTCAGAAACTTCAACGGTTGTTCCCACTGGATGAGCCACGGGTCGTTCAGCCATCAGCTGGCCGCCGTGTACTTCGCGCAACGCGCCCATCTTTTCTCCAGCGATCGCGGCAGTGATTCTAACTCTCGAGACTGAGGCAACACTCGCTAATGCCTCCCCACGAAATCCTAGGCTGGCAACGCCAAGCAGGTCGCGGGCATCAATAATTTTGCTGGTGGCATGGCGCTCAAGCGCTAACGCCAAGTCATCCTCTGGGATACCAAACCCGTTGTCGCGAACAGAGACCAACTCACTACCACCGCCACGGGTTCGAATCTGGATTTGACTCGCACCAGCGTCAATACTGTTCTCCACGAGCTCTTTTGCTATGGACGCCGGTCGCTCAACGACCTCCCCGGCCGCGATCTGATCCGCTACGAACTGCGACAGTCGACGAACCCGACGTGGATCTCCGGTTACACCCAAATCTACGCGCCTCCAGGAATGCGCAAAACTTGGCCAATGCGGATCTTGTCTCCCCGCAGCCCATTGTGACGGCGCAAATTACCTGAGCTAACCCCAAATCGTTGTGCTATCGCGGAAAGCGTATCGCCACGCACGATCGTGTATCTGAATTCGGAACCTTGTGTGCGTTGCGCGAGGAGCGTGCCGGGCGGAGGATTGGCTCGCATGAATTGTTCGATGCCGCGGGCGACAGCCCGGGCAACTTTGTCTTGATGCTCAGCTTGGGACAAGCGTCTTGCCTCGTCTGGATTGGAGATAAACCCAGTCTCCACCAGTATCGAGGGCATGTCTGGAGACTTCAGCACGACAAATGCTGCTTGCTCGACGCGGCTTTTGTGCAATTTCGTGATTCGTCCCAAGTTAGCTAGAACCGCTTTGCCTGCATCAATACTCTGTGAGCGATTAGCATCCATCGACAGATCAAGTAGCACTTGAGCAAGCACCGGGTCCTTGTCACCAAGGCTCACATCACCGACCCCACCCAAGAGATCAGAACGATTCTCCCGTTCCGCCAACCAAGCGGCTGTCTCGCTCGAAGCACCTCGATCAGACAGCGCGTAAACCGAAGCACCTTTTACGTTTGCCGATTTAAAAGCATCCGCATGTATGGAGACAAAAAGATCAGCACGACTCTCCCGAGCGATCTGAGTTCGCTTACGATGACCGAGATAGTAATCGCCCGTCCGCGTCAGCACGCCATCGAAGCCGTGTTTAGCATCAAGCTGTTGCACGATGCGCTTCGCTAGCTGCAGGACAACTCGTTTTTCGTAAACTTTCTTAGGGCCGATGGCACCAGGATCGTCACCGCCATGCCCGGCATCAATCGCTATGACTATATCGCGACTATCGGATCGACGCGGCTCCGGTGCCACCACAACTTTTCTATTCTTAACAAGCAAGTCCACAACCAAACGGTGTCCGTAAGGTTCGATGGGGCGAAGCGTAAATGCTTTTGGATCTAGCGCCTCTTTCGTCTCGATGACAATCCGATAATTATTCTTTCTCTGCCCTGCGCGTAGTTGCGAAACCCTTTTTCTACCTACGGCAACAACGCTAGGGTCAAAACTAATCTCGGGCTGCACATCGATTAAATCGACAACCACGCGTTCGGGATTATTGAGAGTAAAAACTTTGTACTGCACCGATTGTGAAGTATCAAACACAACCCTTGTCGAGTCGGGCGCCTCGTGCATGCGCACGCCTTCGAGGGTCACCGCACTCGCGGCCGTTGAACTCAACGTGAGCGCAACCATGACTAGGAAGTTACTCCAAGCGCTCGTCCAGTTCCGCTGTTCAGACGTCAGAATCATTAAACTGTACAGTTACCTTGCGTTCATCTATGGCTTCGGACAATTCCAACTTCACGATTGTTTGCGCCTTGGGCAACCAGCCGTCAGCCCGCTCTGGCCACTCGATTAGTTTGAGACCCGGACCATCGATGATTTCATCAAACCCAACAAACAATAGTTCCTCAGGGTCGTTGATGCGATACAAATCAAAGTGGTACGCATCTTGACCGTCAAGACTATAGGGTTCAAGCAACGTATAGGTTGGACTCTTAACGACACCTGAATGTCCCATCGATCGCAGCATTCCCCGAACCAGCGTTGTCTTACCCGCCCCGAGCTCTCCGTGCAGCAAAACCAGAGCGGAACCCGCATATTTTTCGAGAAGTTCTTGTCCGAGGCGTGCGCCAAATTGAACTGTCGCATCCTCGGAGGTAAGTATTTCCATCCACGTGCTAGACATTAGTCGCCACGAATTGTTCTGGGTAGTGCCCGGATGACGTCGGTTGCGAGCAAACTACGCATGCCGATCCTTGCAGCCGCTTTGTCCGCTGCCGCTGAATGTAGCGCTACTCCCACAGAAAACAAGCTATCAAACACTTCCTCAGAGCCTGCCTGTCGCGCTGCTGTTGCAAGCAATCCTCCAATAACTCCGCTCAGCACATCTCCCATCCCGGCTGTGGCCATGCCTGGGTTACCGTGTTTGCAAACCTCGACCCTGTCCGACAATCGAACGATCGAACCTGGTCCCTTTAGGTTAACGCGAGCGTGGAAGCGTTTGCCAAGTTCGCTGGCAGATCCAACTCTATCGTTCTCAATCTCGTCGACCGCCACACCCAGCAGTCGCGCCGCCTCTGCACTATGCGGGGTGACAAATAGTCTCCCGCCGCGCCAAGCTTGCGCTTGCGCTAACCAATACAAGCCGTCCGCATCTAGCACTGTTGGCTTACCAGACGCTTCAACCAAGTCATAAAGCGACTTAGCCCACATTCCGCGGCCTAAGCCGGGACCCAAGACAACCAAATCAATCTGCTCAAGTTTGGCTTCCACCGCGCTGCCATCGGGATCGATTGTCATCGCTTCCGGAATACGAGCGACGAGCGCCGCACTGTGTTCCGTTCGAGTTGCAATACTCACCATCCCGACACCAACACGGAGCGCAGCCTCGCCCGCCATCGCTACCGCACCAGGCATCCCAAGGTCTCCACCAACTACGAGCACGTGTCCTTGCTCATGCTTGTACGCGTTATCAGCCGCCGAGCCCAACCTCGATGCATCCCAACGACATGGGTAAGCTGACGGCGCAAAGTAGAGGCCTTTAGGTATGCCTAGACCTGCAAAGTGCATTTGGCCGGTTAGGGATTTACCGGAGCCGGTAGCAGTGCCTAGTTTCTGAGAGATAAAGGTCACGGTGTGGTCCGCTTGGATCGCGGCTCCAGCCCGTCCGGTGGACGCGTCAACACCAGAGGGTATATCGATGCTAACGACAGGCACTCTACACGCATTGATTTGCTCAATTGCCCCTAGATAGACCGGTCTCACTTCGCCCTTAAAGCCGGTACCCAGCATAGCGTCGACGACAACATCGTATGCTGTTGGATCTAGGTCTCCTACAAGTATGACGACACCGGCATCTCTCGCTCTTTTTTGAGCGACAACAGCATCACCTTGCAACTCCGCAACCGGAATCAACGCAAGCGCTGAGGGTTCGAGACCTTGCTCCCTAGCAAGTGCTGCGAGCAGGTATCCATCTCCGGCGTTGTTTCCTTTACCACAAACCACGAGGATCCTAGTCGCTTGAGGATATTCAGAGACAACGACGTCCAATGCCGCCCGTGCAGCCCGGGCCATCAAATCTATCCCAGCAATGGGCAGACCGACTCGCGCCGCATCATCTAGTGCTTGGCTAGCAGGACCGTCATAAAGCCCTTCAATTGGGTCGCCACTTGTGGAGATATCGTTAATTTGCTCATTCACTTGGCCTGTGAAGCTGCACATTATACTGTGCACGCTCATGGATAGTGGCAATGAAATAGATCTCCCTACCCGAGCCGATCTAGCGAGCTGGGCAGCTGAGCTCGGGTTCGATGCGCTCGGTATAACCAATGTTGATTTGTCCGATCACGAACCTCACGTGCAGGCCTATCTTGACGCCAAGTTTCACGGCGAAATGGGTTACCTAGAAAGGAATCTGCAAAAGAGGTTACATCCCGAGCAACTCGTCCCAGGCACGGTCCGGGTCATCAGCGCCCGGATGAATTACCTCGCTGCCGATACGCGACCGCTGGAAATCCTACAAGACTCCCGCCGCGCCTACATATCCAGGTACGCTCTGGGACGTGACTATCACAAAGTTCTACGCCGAAGACTCGCGAAACTCGCCTCGCGCATCGACAGCGCGTTGGCAAGTCACCAATATCGCGCTTTTACTGATTCAGCCCCGGTTCTCGAGAAAGCGCTCGGTGTGAAAGCTGGTTTAGGATGGATGGGGAAACACACACTACTTCTAGATCAGAGTGTCGGATCCTGGTTCTTCCTCGGCGAAATCTATACTAATGCCCCTTTACCAATCGACACGACTCAAGCCACAAGCACCGACGCATGCGGGAAATGCAACGCCTGCATAACCGTGTGTCCGACAGACGCCATCGTCGGACCACGGGTGCTAGACGCAAGACGATGCATCTCTTATTTAACGATTGAACACAAAGGTGTCATACCTGAGCCACTGCGTGAGCCGATTGGGAATCGAGTCTTTGGCTGTGACGACTGCCAGCTATTCTGCCCGTGGAACCGCGACCCGCCAGAATCCACCGAAGCAGATTTCAAACCTCGCCATGGTCTAGACGATGTTGAACTGATTGATCTCTTCAAACTATCAGAAGCTCAATTCCTAAAGCTCACGGAAGGCAGTGCCATGCGTCGTATCGGTTATGAGCAATGGCAACGGAATTTGAGTGTTGCCCTTGGTAATGGACCAGCCACCTCGGAGGCCATCAGTGCTTTGTCAGTACGCGTAAGAACCGCATCGCCCTTATTAAAGGAACACATCGACTGGGCACTGTCACGTTTGGCGAATCCTGCGAAACCAACTAGTCCAACTTAAAAAAGTGTTCTCGATAGTGTCTTAACTCGCCAACTGACTCTCGAATATCTGCCAAAGCCGTGTGCTCATTTTTCTTCGAGAAGCTCGCAGCGACATCAGGACGCCATCTTTTAGCGAGCTCCTTCACACTACTCACATCGATCATTCGATAATGCAGATAGCTCTCAAGCGCCTTCATGTATCGGGAAAGGAAACGCCGATCCTGCCAGATTGTGTTGCCACAAAGTGGCGCACTGGCTTTTTCAACATATCGCTCTAAGAAAGCCAAAGTCATGGCTTCGGCCTCTGTTTCTGTAACGCCTTCGCTCGCGATTCTTTTAAGTAGCCCGGATTCGCTATGATGCTTCTGATTCCAGTCATCCATGCCGTCTAACAAACTTCGTTCCTGCGTAATCGTAAAGACCGGACCTTCGGCAATCACCTCTAAATCAGAATTGGTGATAATCGTCGCGATCTCAATGATCCGATCTCGTTCAGGGTCAAGACCCGTCATTTCCAAGTCCATCCAAACTAGATCAACGCTCAAAATTCACACTCCACAGAACCTTCAATGAGCTAATATGCCTCCCTCATCGCGAATGTGAAAGAGAGTTAGGAATTAAGTGAGTACAGAATCCGGCACATCGTCCACACAGAACCCAGGACAGGTGACAACCGTCGATCCCATCGAACTGTCTGAGATTTTACAGACCCAATCTATCCTGCTCGTCCAAGTCACATCTGCCGAAGTTTTTGCACAAGCTCACATACCGGGCGCAGTCCTGGTCACGCCAGCGGAACTTGTTTCCGGAATTCCCCCGGCTACGGGCAAACTACCCGACAGGGATCGGTTGGTTAGCTTGTTTGATCGCATTGGTTACAGCACGGATAAAGACATCATCGTTTACGATGATGAAGGCGGTGGTTGGGCTGGCCGTTTTGGCTGGACACTCGATTGTATCGGGCATCGCGACTGGCGATACCTCGACGGCGGTTTACACGCCTGGGCAGCTTCGGAGCTCGAGTTGGCAGCAGGGGGGGAGCAGACAGTCGCGCCCACGGACAACTCATCACTCGAGATAGACCAAAAACCCATTGCAGAAATCCCCGACGTTCTTGCCGCTATTGAGGACGGCAGCGGCGTGGTACTTGACGTTCGATCCAAAGAAGAACATATCGGTTTAAAACAAGCATCTGCACGTGTCGGCCACATACCAACAGCGGTCAACTACGATTGGCTACTGATGAAAGACCCACAGAACCACCAAATTTTGATGCCTAACTTACAATCTACCTTGACAGGAATCGGTGTGGATGGGTCCAAACCGATCATCACTCACTGCCAAACGCACCACCGCTCAGGCTTGTCCTACATGGTCGGTCGCATCTTTGGTTACGACATCCGCGCGTACCACGGCTCTTGGTCAGAGTGGGGCAATCGCGAAGACACACCGATCACCAATCCGAGTGACAGCTCAGGCGGTTAGGCGTGTCCTCAAACGATACTTTTCTTACTTCTCTTTTTGCCAGCGTCCAAAGAGCGGTACCACAACATGGTTTAACACGCTTGGCTGGGAAGCTCGGCGCCAGTCGTACACCTTGGATAAAAAAAACCTTCATTGAGAACTTTGCTCGGGTGTACGACGTCAATATGAGCGAAGCCGTCAACGACGATCTTGCCGCCTACCCTAGTTTCAACGATTTCTTTACTCGCGCACTCAAGCCAGGTGTTCGTCCCGTAGATAGCGATCCATTGGCCGTCGTGTCTCCGGCGGATGGCTGCATCAGCCAGATCGGTCAAATCGAGGGCGAAACGCTGCTGCAAGCAAAAGGACACAGATACTCAGTACGTAGCCTTGGGGGGGAGCTGGGTCATGGCTTCGATGGTGGGTCATTCTTAACTGTCTATCTTGCTCCTAGTGACTACCACCGAGTGCACCTTCCATTTCAGGGAACACTGACTAAGACGCTCGCGATTCCTGGTGCATTGTTTAGCGTTAACGGCGCGACGGAGAATGCGATAGAGGGGCTGTTTTGCCGCAATGAGCGTTTGGTTTGTCGCTTCGAAACTGCACTGGGCCCAATGCTCGTGGTCTTGGTGGGCGCGATGATAGTCGGATCTATCGACGCAGTTTGGGATCAAGTGCCGACGCCTTACCGCGGCCAAGTCTTACAGAATCACTCCGAGGCTCATTTGACGTTTGGCAAGGCTGATGAAATAGGACGTTTTTTGTTGGGTTCAACCGCGATATGTTGCTTCCCGAAAGGGCGAGTGGCACTCGATCCATCCCTAACACCAGGTACGGTTGTACAAATGGGTCAGACAGTGGGCTTGGCTAATTCCTAAAGCTCATCACGTCATCCAACGCTGAAACACCGCACGCGATCATAACAAGCCTATCAACCCCTAGAGCTACGCCAGAACACGATGGCAAGCCAACATCCAGAGCAGCGAGAAAAGCCTCATCCACATCCCGGTCCGCAAGACCGCGCGTGGCACGAACGGCAAGATCAGCGTCAAAGCGGGCGCGATGCTCGTCGGGATCTAAAAGCTCCCAATAGCCATTCGCAATTTCTACACCGTCGATAATCAACTCGAAGCGCGCAGCCGATCCATCTTCATTCAGTCTTGCAAGAGCGGCTTGGTCTGAAGGGTAGGCTGTCACAAAAACCCTGCCTGACAAACGCTCGCATGCCTCAGCAAAAGCGAGATCGAGCTCAGCACGAGGTCGATCAAGGTCACGGACCAATTCACCGTACTCGACAGTTCGGTACTCAGCTGGACCGAGCACCGCGTCAACTAGCTCGCGCACTTCGCCCATGAGCTGGTGATGGTTGAAACCACGGCGGTACCACTCAAGGAGAGTGAATTCTTGGTTGTGCAAACGACCTTGCTCGTCCGCCCGAAAATTAGGGCCCATTTGATAGCAGTCAGGGAATCCAGCGGCGAGGAGCCGTTTCAAAAAGTACTCGGGGGAGGTCTGGAGATATCCGTAGCCAGGAACATTGATGCCTTCGACATCTGGATCAGTCACCGTCTCGCGACCTAAGACTGGAGTCTGTACTTCTACGACACTTCGATCGCCAAAAAATCTGCGAACTGTCGCCAGACACTCGCTGCGCTTTAGTAGCGTTGCAGTGTTGGCCAGTGGCTGCCAATCGTCCAGCTATCTCACCCGGCTGACGTACTCGCCTGTGCGGGTATCAATCTTCAGCACATCACCGATGTTTACGAATAATGGGACACCTTTGATGATTGCCCCTGTTGAAAGCGTGGCTGGCTTAGTACCGCCCTGCGCTGTGTCTCCCTTGAGTCCCGGGTCTGTATCGGTCACCTCTAGTTCAACAAAGTTTGGTGGGGTCACCGCGATCGGATCTTCATTCCAAAGCGTGACTTGATAAACCTCTTGTTCCTTTAACCACTGTTCGCACTCACCAACAGCCGCCGCCCCAGCTCCGAGCTGCTCGTAACTCCCGTCGGTTTTCATGAAATGCCAGTATTCGCCGTCGGTGTACAGGTACTCCATATCTGTATCCATGACGTCTGCGGCTTCGATAGATTCACCCGACTTGAAGGTCCGATCCCAAACGCGTCCGGATTTTAGATTCCGAAATCTAACCCGACTAAACGCCTGACCTTTGCCTGGCTTCACAAACTCGTTTTCCAAGATGGTGCACGGGTCACCTTCAAGCATTACTTTCAATCCGGATCTAAATTCGCTGGTAGAATAGCTCGCCATATTTCCAATTCAGAGTTAACAAACGGCGCGAATGGTACCTCCGAATGCCTCCCCATGGGAGTCTCGTGTATGGCGAGACGAGCTCGCCCGCGCATACCGAAAGCCAGAGGAACTACTTTCGGCGTTGGACTTACCCTGTGAGCCAGAACTCGACGCTTCAATCGAACGAGGCTTTTCGACGCTGGTACCCCGCACTTTCGCAGCCAAGATGCGCCCTGGCGTCAGAGCAGATCCACTACTTCGTCAGGTGCTACCTGACGTCGCCGAACGCGCAGACAAACAAGGCTTCACAACCGACCCTCTAGCGGAGCAAGCAGCGACCGTGACCGGTAATCTCGTGCAGAAATATGACGGTCGCGCCCTACTTATCACCACACCTGGATGCGCTGTCCATTGCCGATACTGCTTTCGGCGTCACTTTCCGTACGATGAGCATCGACCCGGGACCCTAGATTTGGCTATGGCTGCCATTGAGGCTGACGTGAGTCTTTCGGAAGTTATTCTATCCGGAGGCGATCCACTACTTCTGCCTGACGATGCACTAACAAAAATCATACGCCGACTTGACAGCTTCCCACACTTAAGACGGCTTCGTATTCACACCCGCTTACCGATAGTTTTGCCGCAACGGATCACCGCGCAGCTTCTCGATCTTCTCGGCAGTTGTCGCGCCGACATCGTCGTTGTTGTCCACAGTAATCACGCACAAGAACTCGATGATGTGACCCAACGAGCGTTTGCTGCCCTTCGCCAAACCGGACTTTGGCTACTTAACCAATCAGTTTTACTGCGGGGCGTCAACGACACTATCGAGGCTCAAGTAGATCTCCAATCCGCAACTTTCGCTCAAGGTGTGCTCCCTTATTACCTACATTTACCCGATCCTATTGCAGGTACACATCACTTCTTTGTCGATGAGCAAGCAGGACAAGCATTACACCGAGAGATGCAAGCCAAACTACCTGGCTATCTGGTGCCAAGATTAGTCAAAGAAATTGCCGGTGAGCCCAACAAACTGATTGTTTCCAGCAAGGACTAGCGCACCAGGGTAAATCCCAGCTCGATTCAGAAAGTAGTCACAAGACAAGCATTAACCAATACGGCATAGTCCCCGGCTTTGATGCATCATCCCTCCTCTGACCAAGACGGAGGACCAAGAGGGATGAACATGAGGGATGACCAAGAGAGAGGACCAAGCGGGATGACGAAGAGCTATCACCAAGGGATATGAATAAGGGGTATGACTAAGAGGTATGACTAAGAAGTATGGCTAAGAGCAGTGGCAGTGATATGTCCTCCCCTCCGACTTTAAGTTTTTGCGCCGCAGAGACTGCAGCGCTTGAGCAATGGACTGCTGAGCTGCCATTGGTGAATACCCAAGAAACGACCCGCCTTCTTGCCCTGGCTGCAACAGAACTTTCTGAAATCGAATTGAGTCCGCAACAACGCCTAGAACTCCTTGACGTCATCCGTCCTTCGCTTCGCTACATCTGCACCAGGATCGATCGCGCCTCCCTTGGCAAAGGGACACGAGATTCAGGCACCGCCTCCCAAACGCTGCAACGTCATATGTGTAACGCCTATCGTAGGGCGTTCGACCAGACTCTCGTTGCGCTGGAGAAAGACAAGCCACCGAGCAAAGATCTCCTATCCCGCATCGGCCACCGTCTAATCAGCGAACTGTCTCTCACAATGTTGCGCAGCTTTCAGTACTACATCCAGGTGCCTGAGACCTTCTGGTCACAACTACACTCCGCTTACGCAGAGCTTGAGCGGCGTGAGCTTGAGGACTACAAACTAAAGGACGGCGAAGCGGTTGTTCGCGATCTCACCATCCGGGAAAGCTACCTGCGCATCTTGTTGTTGCAGACTGGAAAACCAAACCAACTCAATCACACCGAGCTTACTAATCTCTATACCGCCCTCGAGGAATGGAGCAAGCATGCGAGTCTGGTTGATCCGGTGTCCGACGCCATCTTTACGGTCGATCTGACAGGTAACCAACCCGCACAGTTTTCACAGCTACAACCAAAGACCGGCGCTCTTCGGGGCTTGCGCACTGAAGTCATCACCTATGAACTGGAAGCCTATCTAAACTCGGTTTCGAGCACTGTGGTCGTACCCGAAAATGTCAGCAATGAACTGATCCTGCACGCGATTGCCTCCTGGGGCACGATGCAACCCCGTGCTTACAATCGCATCGCTTCAGAGACGCCCATTCGTCTTAGCATTGGTCTACGAGCCACCCACTACTTCCTTTCCGGTGGCATCGACTTCACTGAGCAAATTTCAAACGCGGACGCTCTTCTACGCCGAGAGGTAAATCCGTTTCTCGAGGTCGACTACGAGCCCATGGCTGCACCGGCAGACGATGACCCATGGAGCCAGGCACACGATTTGAAAATCAAGATGCCTGAAAATCCAAACGTCGAAGAACCTAACCGAATTCTGCTGGAATCCGCCAAGCAAGATACTGCTCAGCGGAAGTATGACCACTATGAGTTAGTCGCCGCCGACACCAGCCCAGGTGGTTACCGCGTGCGTTGGCCCGAAAAAATGCCTCGCGAAGCCCGTGTTGGAGAACTTGTTTCACTGCGCGAAGAGAGCGATCCAAGGTGGTGTGTCGCCGTCGTCCGATGGATTTCTCGCTCGGGAGAACACGCCGAAATGGGCGTGGAATTTCTCTCGCCAAAGGCGATCCCTGTTGCGATTCGGAATATTCGAAAAATGGGCGGGGGAACCGAATTTCAGCGCGCCCTCCTGTTGCCTGGTCTAGACTCTATAGACCAACCGGCGACAATGATCACCCCAAAGCTGCCTTTTGCAGAACAACAGAAGATCAGCGTCCAGCGCCAAGGCCTGCAAACCACCGGAATGTTGATGGATCTGGTGGTAAACACCCAAAGTTTTAACCAGTTCACATTTCGTGTGTTGGATGGTTACTTGGAAAGCTCCGTTTCGCCAAGCAAAATGTCAGACCTGTCAGCCATGAACAGAGAGGACACTACCCGAGGTCCTTAGCAGTAACCGCCTTAACCGGGCAGACCAAGAAGGTCACAATAATCGGTAAGGTAAACGGGTCTCCAAGCCATCGCGTCGGCGACTTTTGGAGAAGCGAGGGAGCGCTACGAGAGTACCTTGGGGGCTAAAAGGAATTATGTCGGCCCAACCATCTCAGCATGTTACAACGCGACTTCTTATCGCTGAGAAGTCAGAAAACGCCGCGCACACGTTGGATTCAACCCTCCGTGACGCAGGTGTTGCCACCAAACTGAGTATATCTGACGACCTGGCGCACATTGCCCAGCTCATCGCTAGCGATGAAATCGATATCGCTCTGCTCACTGACAAACTTCCAGGCTTAGAAAATATTCTGCCACGTATCAAAGAAAACGCCCCGCATGTACCCCTGCTGCTGCTAACGAATCCGGAATCAGATCAGGATTGGTCTCCGTCTGACGCATTGCGTTTGGGAGTCACTGATATCGTCCCGGCTGATCAACACGAATACATCTCGCTCGTCGTGCAACGCGAGTTAGAACATATCTGTAGTCGACAACATACGAGCCAACTACGACGTGCATTGACCGAAGCAGAGCAACGCTGCCAGCTTCTCCTGCAAGGATCACAAGCTGCTATCGCCTACGTGCACGAGGGTATGCACATACATGCTAACGAAGGCTACCTCAGTCTATTCGGCTACACCGATCTTGATGATCTTTGCGGTGCCTCATTGGTCGATTTGCTGAGCACTGGGTGTGCTGATGAGCTCAAACAAGCGCTTAAAGAACTTCGCAATGGTGCCGACGACATATCGTTAGACTTCGTCAGTGCAAACGATGAGCGTTCAGGTTCCATGGCTTTAACCCATTCGCAATACGAAGGGGAAGACTGTCTGCAGGTCACAGCTCGGACAGACACAACTCAGTCGAAGTTGGCAACGCAAGCAAATCCAACGCAGGAGCAAGAGTTAGGTCTACCTGGCTTTGTCAGATCGGCTGAAACGCTGTTCGCCTCCAGCCATGATCAGTGTTATCTCATGTGTGTCGCGCTGGACAACTACAGCGCAACACAGCAGGCGTATGGCCTACTCGGCGCTGAAAGCATTTCGCGCAAAGTCTGGATCCAGCTGAGTGAGTCTGCAGCTGAATTCCCAACAGTTAGATTAAGTACCCATCAGTTCGCGCTGGCGGTGACAGCAGCTACCTGGGATCAGGCAAACGAGTTAGCGGAAAATCTGCGAGCAGAAGTCGAAGACCAGATTTTCGAGGTTCAAGATCGAACTGTTCGCCCAACAATTTCCATCACAGGTACCAGGTTCAACCCCGAATTGGGTATCGGTTCTTGTCTTGATGAATCCTATGCGAGCTTTCTCGAGCTCATGGAAGAAGAGCAATCTAACGTCGTACGCATAACCGACCCTGACGCTGAACTGGAAGACGACGCGTCTGACGACGCCCGAATTGTGTTGCGCCAAATTACGCACGCGATAGAAAACAAGATGTTCGTACTGCTTTATCAGCCGATCATCAGCTTGCGCGGCGATTCAGACGAACACTACGAAGTTTTTCTTCGCATGGTCGACGACAGTGGCAGTCAGATAGAACCGGGTCGGTTCTTACAGACAGCCATAGATAACAACGTGGCTGGAAAAATTGACCGCTGGGTAATTCTACAGTCCATCAAAATGCTCTCAGTCCATCGGGCAAGAGGCAACGCGACCCGGCTGACTATCAACCTGACTTCGAATACGGTTCTTGATAAAGAGTTTCCTCAGTGGCTCGGCGTCGCTATGAAGGCAGCTCGGCTACCGGCTGACGCGGTCATCTTCCAGATCACGGAAAAAGACGCCATCGGCTACCTGCGACAAACACGTGAATTTGTGGAACGCCTTCGCAGCATGCACTGTCGTTGCGCGCTATCGCGCTTCGGTCTGATCGAAGATCCGTTCGAAACACTACGTCACATTCCGGTAGACGTCGTCAAACTCGATGGTTCATTCATCGAAAAGGTCGAGACCGATGAAGCAGAACGCGAATCGATGATTAGCTCGATCCAGAAATTGCAATCGATGGGTAAGCTCACTGTTGTGCCGATGGTGGAAAACGCCAACGTCTTGTCGACCCTTTGGCAGGCAGGCGCAAACTATATACAAGGGCATTACTTGCAAGAGCCGTCCGTCTCAATGGACTACGACTTCACCACTGAAGAATAGCTTTATTCGCTCGCGCTAATCGCCTGATCGATGTCTCGATCGGAAAATCCAATAAGATACAGCACTGCATCCAGACCGAAGTTGGAAATGGCATGCTGTGCACTTTCTTTCACGACACGTTTGGCGTGGAATGCAACACCTAAACCTGCGCTCGTCAACATAGGTAGATCATTTGCTCCATCACCGATGGCGATCGTCTGTTGGAGCGCGATACCTTCACGATCGGCTGTCGCTCGCAGTAACTCCGCCTTTCTAGCAGCGTCAACGATAGGACCAGATACCGCTCCGGTCATGACACCGTCTTGCACTTCGAGGTTATTTGCGTAGACATAATCTATGTCTAGATCTCGAGCGAGGTACTCACCGACATATTGAAAACCCCCTGAAATAACTGCCGTTTTATAACCAAAGTGCTTGAGCGCTCTGAGTAATCGACGCGCGCCTTCATTCAACTCTACCGACTTAGCCACATCTTCCAGCACAGAGACCGGCATACCCTTTAAGAGGGCAGCGCGACGGCGAAAACTCTCCTGGAAATCAATCCGACCGGACATCGCATCTTCTGTGATGGCCACAACCTGATCTCCAACACCGTGGCGTCTGGCGAGCTCATCTATCACCTCTTGCCGGATCAGCGTGGAGTCCATATCGAAGGCGACCAAGCGGCGGTTGCGCCGAAAGACAGTATCTTCCTGGACGCTAAAATCAAAATTAAGAGACTCGGCAGCTGTCATAAAATCGCTTTCGAGAGCATTCATGTCGCCAATCTCACCGCGCACTCGCATCTCGACACAAAGTTTCGACTGGCTCGACTCGGCCGCACCCCGGTCGGTTAACCGCCGGACGGTGTCAATGTTGAGGTCAAACTTGCGAGTGATGTTACTGATGGCATGCAGCGGTTCGCTTCCAGAGCCACTCGCGAGCAACGTAATGATATAGCGTGTCTGTCCCGAAGCCTTTAACCAGGCTTCATACTCAGCTCTCGTCACATTGGAAATGCGGACAGTCGAACCGACTTCATTTGCCTCAAACATTGTGTCTTTGACCAAGCCACCCGCATGCTCGGGCGGCACGCTAACCAGAATACCGAGCGCGAGATCTTCATGGATCACTGCCTGGCCGATGTCCAACAATTGCGCATTGTGACTTGCCAATATCTCGGTGAGCACGGACATCAACCCAGGTTTATCCCGACCAGATACATTGATCAGAACAATATCGTCTGCCAAGCAATTCTCCTTACGCGCTTTGCCGGACTGTTTGCAGCGCCTATTCTAGTCTGTGCTTCTGTCTTTGTGTGTTAAATTACCCGCCCACTGACGCACCCGGGAAACCGTTTGGCCCTCTGGTTCGATAGACTTAAACCCAGTAAGCAGAGTCTTCCGATCGCGGTTCTTGCGACCGGCATCACCGCGGTAACCTTCTTGTTACTTTGGTACCCCAGCCACAATGCCGATGCCGAAATGTCGCGATTTGGCGAAAGTCTAGCCCGTAGCGTGGCGCACATGAGTGCCGGCCATCTCGTACACAAAGATCGTATCGAACTGGCGGTGCTTGCCAACGAACTCATTACCCAGCCGGAAATCGCGGGGGTCGCTTTCTACGACACGACCAATGACATCTTGGCTATGAGCGGTACGAGCGAGTTGATTAACCAGTACATGGCGCCCGCGGCACTTGATGACACGATCACAGGCTATGTCAGCATTGTTCTCGACAAGTCATCATTCCAAGCCGACCTAGAACTTGGCCGCTGGCTCTTGACCCTACTCACTGTCATCGCGGTACCTTTCTTATCTGTCGCCGCGCTCCAGTTTTCCGCTCGGGGCAATAGATCCCTACCGATTGTGACAGTACCAGACCAGCCATCAGGCGCAGAACCCCAACAGAGCTTCGCGCTCTACATCAACCTTCACAACCAACTCGCGCTGTCCCATAACGAGGCCAAACAAGCCCTGCAAGATGCGATGTCGATGGCCCAGGAAGTCGGAGCTGTTCACCACGGAGTCGCAGCTTTACTAGCGAGCCGTGGGATCGTCCTGCTCTTCGACCGCACCAGTGTTGACGCCGATCAAGCGTTGTGCGGCTCTGCACTCATTCAAAGTTTGTTGGAAGAGTTCGAAACAGCAGGTGAGTTTCGATGTTATCTCGACACCCTCAAATGTCCGTCAGCACCGACGGACTTGTCCCCCGATGAAGTCGACGAGCTTCTAGCAGAAAAGAGTTTCGAGGATCCCCTGATGCTTGCTGCGATTGCACGACCGGGATCAATTCTTTTCTCCAATAGCGTCGCCGAAGTACTCGGTACACGTGAGTGGGTCAGAGCTTTTGATCACCCTATCCTCGACGAAGCGCAGGAGAACGAGGTGTACGTCGTCGATGCGCTGCCTGATTCCATGGCCGAACTTGTTACGCGCCAGAGCCGCCTTATTCTCGGGTTTGCCTAAGCGCTACCCCGATAGTTCACCCTTCAACCGTCAGACGATCCACCTTCTGGAAACCGCGCGGTAATTTGCGGCCGCGTCTCGCTCGCTCGCCAATGTAGTTTTCCAGGTCTTTGTGTTTTAGACGAAGATGACGTTGGCCTGCGTGCACGAGAAGTTCTTGATCATTGGAAAGCGCCACATTCGCGATCATTTTTTCCTCACCAGCTTTAAAGGCTGCAGTTGGAATATTGATGAGTTTGTTGCCCTTACCCCTGTTGAGTTCTGGCAGCTCTTTGAGTGGAAATAGTAACAATCGACCTTGGTCCGTGACTGAAGCGACCCAGCCGGTATCAAGCAACGCCTCATCGAGCGGCCACGGTGCGAGCGCGCTACCACCCTGAGGAACGGAGAGCACCGCCTTGCCCGCTTTGTTCTTTGTCACCATCTCAGTTAGTGGACCTATAAAGCCAAAACCGGCGTTGGAAGACAGCAGAACTTTGGCTTTCGCATCACCCATCACGACACCCACAAAGCGTGCACCCTGCGGCGGCTTAAAGCGTCCTGTCAACGGTTCGCCCTGACCTCGTGCCGAGGGTAATGTGTGCGCTGCCGCGTTATAAGCTCGTCCTTGGGAATCGAAGAAGACAAGCAGTTCATTTGATCGACCACGGGCGGCTTGCGCGAAACTGTCGCCACTACGGTAACTAATTTCGGTGGGATCCATCTCGTGACCTTTCGCCGAACGTACCCATCCTTTCTCAGAAACGATAATGGTAACGGGATCGTTGGTGAGCAGATCTTCCTCACTAAAAGCGTTCGCGTCATCTACTTCGATCAGTGGTGATCGACGATCGTCACCGTGTTCCTCTGCAACCGCTAATAGCTCGTTCTTCATCAATGTGCGCATCCGCGCCTTTGAACCGAGGGTTTTTTCCAAATCGGCTTTCTCGGTAGCAAGCTCGTCCTGCTCGCCCTTCAGTTTCATCTCTTCGAGCTTCGCTAATTGTCGTAAGCGCAGATCGAGAATTGCGTTGGCTTGGATTTCGCTGAGCTTGTACGCTTTCATCAACTCATTTTTCGGCTCATCCTCTTCACGAATGATGCGAATGACTTCATCGATATTGAGGTAGGCGATCAGCAAGCCTTCGAGGATATGCAATCGATCGTTGATCTTCTCGAGCCGGAAGTTCAACCGTCTGGTCACCACATCTAGGCGATACGACAGCCACTCCTTCAAAATCTGCGCGAGGTTCTTAACCTGCGGGCGATGATCGAGACCGATCATGTTCAAATTGACTCTGTAACTGCGCTCTAAATCTGTGGTCGCAAAGAGATGGCTCATCATCCGTTCTAGATCGACCCGGTTAGACCGAGGTACTAGAACTAGGCGGGTCGGGTTCTCATGGTCTGATTCATCCCGTAGGTCTACTAGCATGGGTAACTTCTTGGCATGCATTTGCTGGGCAATCTGCTCGAGAATCTTGGCCGGTGATGCTTGATGAGGCAGAGCAGTGATGACAACTTCGCCATCTTCTTTGTGATACACCGCCCGCGCTTTAATACTGCCGCGGCCCGTCTCATAGACTTCTCGAATTTCCTCAGCCGGCGTGATGATAAGCGCCTCTGTCGGATAGTCAGGACCCTTGATATATGTCATGACATCGGCAACAGTTGCCTTCGGCTTGTCTAACAAATGAATACACGCAGAGACAACTTCGTTGATATTATGCGGCGGGATATCGGTTGCCATCCCTACAGCAATACCCGTACTACCGTTGAGTAAGACAAAAGGTACCTGGGCAGGCAATAACTGTGGCTCGTCAACGGTACCATCGAAGTTCGGAGTGTAATCGACAGTCCCTTGCTTGCTTTCCGCTAACAAGAGTTCGGCGTACTTCGACAATCTGGACTCTGTATAACGCATCGCGGCGAACGATTTGGGATCATCAGGAGCACCCCAATTACCTTGGCCATCGACTAATGGGTAGCGGAAGGAGAAGGGCTGGGCCATGTGCACCATAGCTTCATAACAAGCGCTGTCACCGTGAGGATGGAACTTACCGAGAACATCACCCACAGTCCGCGCGGACTTCACGAACTTGGCTTGAGGGTTCAAACCAAGCTCACCCATAGCAAAAATTATGCGCCGCTGGACAGGCTTTAAGCCATCACCGATGTGCGGTAACGCACGATCATTAATGACATACATCGAGTAGTCGAGGTATGCACGTTCCGTATAAACCGCAAGCGGGATCGATTCCACCGCATCTGGATCTTGAACTTCTTCAGTCATTCTAGTTTCGCGTATTAGTTAGTGGTGAGTGGGATGTGGAATCCCACGCAATTCAACGTCAAAGTTAGCTCACGAGCGCAGCCTGATCGCCATTCTTCTCTAGCCAAGCACGCCGATCTGATGATCTTTTCTTGGCGAGCAACATGTCCATCATCTCTTCGGTCTTCTTACTCCCTTCGAGCGACAGTTGCACGAGACGACGCGTATCTGGATCCATGGTAGTTTCTCTAAGCTGCAACGGATTCATTTCACCCAGGCCCTTAAACCGCTGCACCATAGGTGTGCCTCGCTTTTTCTCAGCTGCAATACGATCGAGAACACCGGTTTTCTCTGACTCATCGAGGGCATAGAAAACTTCTTTACCGAGATCTATGCGGTACAAGGGCGGCATCGCGACATAGACATGTCCAGCATCCACCAAGGCTCGAAAGTGTTTCACAAACAAGGCACAGAGCAGAGTTGCGATGTGCAGACCATCGGAATCAGCATCTGCCAAAATACAAAGCTTGTTGTAGCGTAGTCCGCTGATGTCCGGTGAACCGGGATCAACCCCTAAGGCCACCGCGATATCGTGCACTTCTTGAGAGGCTAGGACTTGGCTGGAATCTACTTCCCAAGTGTTGAGAATCTTGCCCCGTAGCGGTAACACCGCTTGGAACTGTCGATCGCGCGCCTGCTTCGCCGAACCTCCGGCTGAATCCCCCTCTACAAGAAAAAGCTCGGCTCGATCGGCATCCTGACCAGAACAATCCGCAAGCTTCCCCGGTAGCGCCGGACCTGCAGTGATTTTTTTGCGCGCGACTTTTTTCGCCGCTTGGGTCCTTTTCTGTGCATTGCTGATCGCCAGTTCAGCAACCTTCTCTCCTTCACTCGGATGCTCATTCAGCCACAAGCTGAAGGCGTCTTTCGCAACGCCTGAAACAAATGCGGCTGCTTGGCGTGAAGATAACTTTTCTTTCGTTTGGCCAGCGAACTGAGGGTCTGCCATCTTCGTGGACAGCACATAGCTACACTGCTCCCAAAGATCCTCTCCAGTCAGCTTGATGCCACGCGGGATAAGATCGCGAAACTCACAAAATTCCTTCAAAGCCTCACTTAGCCCAGAGCGCAAACCATTAACGTGGGTACCGCCTTGAGGAGTCGGTATCAGGTTCACATAGGATTCGGTAACAAGCTCACCGCCATCGGTGACCCATTTCAAGGCAAAGTCCGCGGCTTCCTGATTTCCTTCGGCGCTATGGAGAATAATCTCGTCTGGAATAGATTCAGCACCGGCAAGCGCGTTGGCCAAGTAACTCTTCAGTCCGTCTTCATAGAACCAGCTCTCGGTCTCTGTCTCTTTACCCGCGTGCACGGACAACGATACCCGAAGCCCAGGGCACAGCACTGCCTTGGCGCGCAGTAGATGCTTGAGTCTGGGGACGGAAATATTCGGCGAGTCGAAGTAACTTGCTTCCGGCATAAAGTGAATGCGTGTGCCGGTGTTCCTCTTGCCAACCTCACCGCTCGCTTTCAGCTTGCTCTTCGGCTTGCCTTTCTCATAGCGCTGGCTATGAATCTTACCTTCTCGCTTAACCTCAACCTCAAGCCAAATAGACAAGGCATTCACGACCGATACGCCAACACCGTGAAGTCCACCGGAAAAGCTGTAGTTTTCATTGTCGAACTTGCCGCCCGAGTGCAGCCTCGTCATGATCAACTCAACACCGGAGACTTTGTGTTGTGGGTGCATATCGACTGGCATGCCACGGCCATCGTCTAGCACCTCAATTGAGCCGTCTTTATTCAGTGTGACTTCTATCTCGCGCGCATATCCCGCGATAGCTTCGTCGACACTGTTATCAACCACTTCCTGAATGAGATGGTTGGGGCGAGTGGTATCGGTGTACATTCCTGGACGCCGCCGCACGGGTTCCAGGCCTGAGAGAACCTGCAGTGATTCTGCAGAATACTTTTTTTCAGCCATTAGTTGTTAGCTGGGTACCTCTAAATAATACTGTTGGGAATCACGACGTTATCGCCGCAACTCCGGTTCAATCAAAAATTCTTTCGCGCGTCCGACTTGCGTCGTCACCGCGCCATCTTCATCAAGCTCTATCCAACGGAAACCTGGGTGACGTCCATCACCCTCATCATCTATCGCAAAGGTCTGGCTACGCGGCTTGAACTGAAAACAAGTCGACGGCGCACCATAAACGGGCACGTTCTCACAGTGGCCACTGACTTCTTGGTGCGCATGTCCAAATACAATTGCTCTGATCCGCCCAGCGGATTGCGATTCCGCAGGATCCGAATCTGAACGACTACATTCGGCGAGCCATTTTACCAGCTCTTCAGGATTTTGGATCCTATCTCTGTCTAACCACGGCGCACCAACAGCGACAAAAGGATGGTGGGTGCTCAGCAAAACATGATCCGCATCCGTCTCTGCAAAAGCCTGTTGCACTCGCTCCCGATCCTGCGCGGAAACGCTCGCGGGCGTTGATTCGTCTTCGTGCGAATCGAGATTCACGATCGCCCAGTTACCAATCTGCAGGTCCTTTTGGGGCAACCCAGACATCGCGGCTAGCACATCGTGATTGCCGGGTGCACAAACAAGTGGGGCGTCTGTGTGCTCCTGTACCGTCGTTAAAAATCGCTCGTACACAGCTGGCATAGGATCGTGGGCTAAGTCACCAGAAGCTAACACAGCATCTGGTTTTCGCTCCGCGGTTGCCTGGCGCAGTACGGCCTCAAGCGAAGCCTGAGTATCAACACCAATTAACAGAGCATCCTCGACTACGAGATGGCAGTCGGTGATTTGCAGTACGTTAATCACTCAGTCAGAAAGATATTGGCTGGTTTGATGCACCGTGCTCGAGGCACAGTGTCAAAAATTCACCTAAGAATCGGTTCACTTGAACTTTTTCATCACGCTGACGCATGCGGGTATTCGGGTAGTCGTATTTACCATGGAACCGATTTTGATTCTGATAGGAAATTACTTCGGCACTCTGCGCATCGTGATAGACCCGTATGGTCATCTCCGGCATCGTGGCCATCCCCATCCACTTTTGATCAGAGCCGACAGCCATATGCAACACGGTCGTGTATGGCCCTTTGTCGCCAACTGAAAAAACCACATCGGCTTTGAAACTAGGTAAGTAGAGCGCAAAGTCAGCTGAGTCGCTCGTTCGCAAATCTGGGAATAATCGCTTCAAGCGATGATAGTTGGCGTCACACTCGGCCATATGGCTGCCTAGATCGACGCTGTAGCCACGTCTTCCAGCAGGCGCATCCGTAACGCTATCGCCCAAAAGTACTTTGGATCGACTCACAATATCCGCGCTTGTTTCCGGCCGTTTATCTGACAACTGTAGTCCCCTGGGACCTCGGTATCGAAGCCCCAATATACCCACCCGACCTGTTTTGGTCACCCCAATTATCGACCTATTCCACATCTTGACCGACAAATAGAACCAATTTACGAACTGCAACGACTTTGTACTAACCGGTGGTATAGAATACGGCCTGCAGTCGGAGTTTTGATTTAAATGATGTCCCTTAAGAATTCTCTTCCTCAATCGTACTTACGTAGACTTTTGGGTAATCGAGCAATTTTCATAGCGCTGTGCCTTCTTGTCGCAAGCCCACATACGAAAGCTGCAAACTTGCTGAACGTTTACGAGGCAGCAAAATCAAGTGATGCCGTTGTGGGCGCTGCGCGTGCGAGCTTCGCGGCTACTCGCCAAGCAATTCCTCAAGCGCGATCTGCGTTAATGCCACAGTTAAACGCAAGCGCACAGACAACCTGGACAGAGCGTTCTTTCCCTGGCTCGATGATCACAGACCCGTTGAGCCCTCTAGCCGGTCAAGAACTCCCTGATCAGGAATTCAACGATCACAATTACAACGCCCAATTACGCCAACCGCTCCTCGACATGAACGCTTGGTTTTCACTGGGCGGCGCAAAGGCTTCAGTCGGGGCAGCGCGATATGATCTTGCCGGTACCGAACAAGAACTCATCGTACGCGTTGTTCAGGCCTACCTTGACGTTTTACGCGCACAAGACTTACTCGACTCAACGACTTCAGAAGAGACCGCTGTAAAGCGGCAACTCGAACAAGTCCAACAGCGCTTTGACGTTGGTCTAGTCGCCATAACTGACGTTCTAGAATCTCAGGCGGTCTACGACAACGCGGTGGTTCGCCGTATCCAAGCGGATGGTGATCAAGACATCTTCTTCGAAACATTGGGGACTCTTTCTGGGGATTCATATGACGTTCTCGATCGCGTCTCTGAGCGGCTACCGATAGTTGATCCAAATCCTACCGATGAGGAGGAATGGGTCGACACAGCGCTGACCCAAAACCTCGGCATACGTGCCGCGCTAGAACAACTGACAGCAGCTCGCCGTACAGTCCGAGCACGTCGAGCAGGACACTACCCGACTATCGATGCGACCGTCACTCAGGTGCATAGCGTTACGGGTGCGCAAAATTTCTTTGGTGCAGATACCACGGACCAAACGGTCTATGGATTGCAATTTAACTTGCCGCTTTACTCCGGCGGTCTCACCCGGTCGAGAACAAAGGAAGCACAAGCGCAGAAAGATCAAGCTCAGGAACTACTGCTCAATCAACAACGAAACGTTATTCGCGATACACGCAATCTCTATCAAGCAGTGGCCACTGATGTCGTTCGTGTAAAAGCACGCTTAAAAGCGATTCAGTCTTCGCAGTCCGCGTTAGAAGCGACCCAAACCGGCTACGAAGTCGGCACACGCAACATCGTTGACGTCCTGCAAGCACAACAACGCTTGTTCTCCTCTCAGTTTGACTACGCCGATTCCCGCTACAACTACGTCACCGATCTTATGCGCCTGAAGCAAGTCGCTGGTAGTTTGATCGAAGCCGATCTAGCTGAACTCAACAATTTCATGGATGCCAACGATCAAGTAACTAGATTGGTGTCACTCAGGAATCGTACCGGCAATACGAGCCCTAACTAGCTCTCGGACCTTTTCCTGCGCACCGCGGTTCGCTGCAACCACACCTGCGACCGCTTCTCCAGCCTGAGCACGCAACTCATCGTTCCCGAGCCAATCGCCGACAACTTGCGCCAAGTCCGGCGCGCCGGTCACAGTCACGAGCCCACCCGTCCGAGACATCGCCTCCATCACATCGGTGAAGTTAAATTGATGCGGACCGGTGACAATCGGTATCTGGCAAAGCGCCGGTTCTATCGGGTTGTGTCCACCAACCTTCTCAAAGCTGCCACCAACAAAGGCGACATTGGCCAACCCATATAAGTACTGCAGAGAGCCCATCACATCACCCATCACGATATCTACATCATGCTGTGCGGTTGTCTCGCTTTGCTCGCCGACTGTATATCCAGCCTTTTGGCACATGGCTGTTACCTCATGCACCCTAACTGGATGTCTAGGTACTAATATCAGACGCAGCTTTGGGATCCGTTCTCGGAGCACTTTAAGTGCTGCGATCACAATTTCATCCTCCCCTGCGTGCGTGGACGCGGCAATCCACATCGGCTCACCGGCCACGATGTTAAACTGAGCTCTCAGTTCATGGACGCGCGCATCGAAGTCTGCGGGTAGATACTGATCATACTTAACGCTCCCAGAGACAATGACACGATCCGGGTCAGCTCCCAGGCCGATAAAGCGATCTCGATGAGCCGGTGTCTGACACGCAAAAAGCTCAATACCACCCAGCATGCCTTTGACGAGATTCCCTAGTCTTGCATAGCCTCTTGCCGACTTGTCTGACAGCCGCGCGTTCACCACCATGATCGGAATATCTCGACTTGTCGCGCGCTGTATCCAGCTTGGCCAGAGCTCGGTCTCCATCAAAACCAATGTTCGTGGCTCTACCGCAGCAAAGAAAGAATCGACCGCACTGGCAAAGTCGTACGGGGCGTAGCAGTGCGAAACGATATCACTCAGTCGCTGTTGTACTTGGGCGGATCCTGTCGGGGTCATCGTCGTGACGAGGAAGGGTATATCAGGAAAGATGCCTTTCAATTCACGGATTAGAGATGCGGCGGCAATAGTTTCTCCAGCAGATACAGTGTGGAACCAAACAGACCCTTTTTGCACCGACGCTGGGACGTCACCAAAACGCTCAGTTTGGCGCAATCCGTACTCTGGCTCGCGACGTGCACGCAGGCGCAATCTCACTTTAACGAGGGGGCGAACGAGAAACAGGACAAGTTGGTAGAACATCATGCTCATAGCTTGCAGACTGATAGGTCACGTTTAAACTGTCAATGCACTCAACTGAAGCGAACTCAGGACAGAACCTTTCAGAAATGAAACCAAATGAATAACCAGCAATCGCAACCTGGCGTTGATCTTGTACAACCTGGCGTTGATCTTGAAGAAGGTCGACAAGTTAGCGAAGTGGCGGCAGACATCGCCATAGTGGGCGGTGGTATCGCTGGTTGCTGGTTACTCAGGCTCTTATCGAATAGCGGTTATCGTGTGATCCTGTTCGAACAGGAAGAACTAGGCTGTGACCAGACCCTAGCCTCTCAAGGCATGATCCACGGCGGGCTCAAATACGCACTCGGTGGCACATTGAACGGCTCCTCCGAGGCAATCGCAGGGATGCCTCGTCGCTGGCGCCGTTGTCTAGCCGGGGACGACGACGTCGACCTTCAAGGCCTCCCGCTCCTGGCGGACACCTATCACATGTTTGCCCAACGCTCGACCTTGGGGCGTTTAACAACCTTTTTTGCAAGCAAGGCATTGCGTGGTCGAGTCAGTCGCCTCGACTCCGAACAATGGCCAAGCGAGTTCACGGGTTTTAACGGGGTCGTTTATGACTTGAACGATTTCGTTGTAGATGTGCCTGCTTTGTTATCTCACCTTGTCTCAGGGCTTGAACATTGCACCTATCGACAACGTATCGACGCGAACAATCTGATGGCCACTCCAAACGGTTACCAGGTCAAGGCCGGGGACACGACCTATAACGTTGGAACTCTTGTCAGTTGCGCAGGCAACGGTAGCAGGGAGCTAATCAACACCCTTGGTCTGAATGATCTGCAAACGCAATCCAGGCCGCTTAAACAGGTGGTTGTACGCCCTAAACACGGCGTCAAACTGAACGCGCATTGCGTTACCGGTGTCACTAGTAATGAACCTAGATTAACAATAACTAGCTACGGTCAAGGTACTGATCTGGTTTGGTATGTCGGCGGGTTGCTCGCAACTACAGGTGTAGATCGCAGTGACGCGGAGCAGATAGCGTTTGCGCGCCGCGAGCTGGCGCATTGCGTTCCATGGTTGGACTGGACGGGCGCTGACTACTCAACATTGGATGTCGATCGCGCAGAGCCTTATCAAGGTGGTGGTGTTCGGCCGGACGAAGCTTATGTAACAAAGATAGGCAACTTCATTCAGTGCTTTCCGACCAAGCTTACCCTCGCACCGGATCTCGGAGATCGAGTTTTGAGCGAGCTGCCACCGGCATCGACCAACTTACCTTCTTTGCCACCAAATCAGCAAACCGTCGATGTAGGTCATTTCCGTTGGTAACACCCCTGCCAGACCTAGCCCTTGGTAATACCGGGATGCGAACTGCACGCCTCAGTCTGGGTACCGTTAAGCTAGGGCGAGACAAAGGGGTTAAGTACCCGACAAGTTTCACTATTCCTGATGATAAGGCTGCCAAAGCACTGCTTGCTACAGCCAAAGAACTTGGCATCAATATGCTAGATACCGCTCCCGCTTACGGTAATAGCGAAGAGCGTCTAGGTGAGCTTATCAAGCGGCAACGTACTGATTGGCTCATCTGCACCAAAGTTGGTGAAACCTTCGACGGCAATCAGTCTAGCCACGATTTTAGCCCTGAAGCAGTTCAAGCTAGTGTCGAACGTTCCCTTGTGCGCTTGGTCACCGACTACCTAGACATCGTCCTCATACATTCCGATGGGCAAGACCGAAAAATTCTCACCGAACTCGGGACGCTCGAGGCCCTCAAGCAAATGAAAGTAGCCGGAAAAATTCGCGCGGTTGGTATCTCACACAAATCCGTAGAGGGGGCTGAGCTTGCGTTGAGCCAAGGGGTTGATGTGATCATGGCGACGCTCAATCCCGATTATCTTGATGATCGGGCTGTGATCGCTTCAGCCGCACAGCAAGGGTGTGGTGTTTTGATAAAAAAAGCCCTCTCAAGTGGACACGGCAGCGCCAGAGATCTCGCCTTTGTCGCAGCGCAAACTGGGGTGCATAGCATTGTGGTCGGGACGACCAATCCCGAACATTTGATAGAAAACGCCCGTCAGGTGGCGTCCGTCTGAATCCCTTCCGCGATTCGCTCGACAATCGCACTCGTCGACACTTCTTCGACCAGGCTTAAGACCTGAACTTGGCCGCCGTAGTTTTTAACTATATCGGCGCCAACAACTTGATCAGGACCATAGTCTCCGCCTTTGACCAATATCTCTGGTTGCAAAAGCTCTAGCAGCGGTATTGGCGTGTCCTCAGAAAAACTAACAACCCAATCAACACAGCCCAAACCTAGTAGGACGCGACTTCGTCCCTCTACCGGGACGACCGGCCGGCCTTTGCCTTTTAGCTTCGTCACAGATGCATCGTCGTTTATCGCGACAATCAATCTGTCGCCTAGCGCTGCAGCTTCTTCCAAATAGGTCACGTGTCCCGCGTGCAACAGGTCGAAACAACCGTTTGTGAACACAATACGTTCGCCTGCCTGTCGAGAGATGTCTACTTCCCGTGCAAGCTCATCTCGATCCATGACACCTTGGCTGCGTCGTCTCTGGCTCAATGCACGATTCACTTCAGGTCCGGTGACGGGTGAAGTGCCAGATTTTGACACCGCGATACTCGCAGCCACATTCGCTACCTGGGCTGCGTCAAAAAGGGTCCAATCCAAGGCTACGCCGATCGCGAGCCCGGCAATGGTCGTATCTCCGGCACCAGTGACATCATAAACTTCAACCGGTCGGGCGGGGATATGGCGAGATTCTGCGGCGCCACAAACTTCCATGCCGTCGCCGCCACGCGTCACCACGACTCCTTCGAAGCCTAGATCAGTACACAGGCGAACAGCCTCTTGCGCTAACTCTTCACCAGACACGTCAGCACCAACGTTGTGCAAAAACTCTTTTTCATTTGGCTTGATGATCGAAGCGCCGCGGTACGTTGCGAGCGGTTTCATTTTGGGGTCGACAACGGATTGAACACCGGCCTTTGTTGCTGCGGCGAGTAAAGCGGCAGGTTCATCGAGGACACCTTTGTCATAATCCTCCAAGACGAGCACATCACAATCGGAGAGATATTTTTCAGCTTTGTTTTGCAGTACCGCTAGGCGTTCACTCATGCCTACTGCGGGTACTGGCTCTTCAAAATCGGCACGTATCAGTTGTTGCTGTTGCGAAAGCAATCGGAGTTTCACGATCGTTGGCCAATCCTCGACTATGACAAAATCACACTGCACACCAGCAGCTTCAAGGGTTTCCGTTAGAGATTGGCCGGGCTCGTCATCGCCAACATAGCCAACTAACGTACATCGAGCACCCAGACTGACAACATTCAACGCCACGTTCGCAGCGCCACCGGGTCTACCTTCCGACGTTTCAACTTTGACTACGGGCACTGGCGCTTCTGGCGAAACTCGGTGAGCAGGTCCCGCCCAGTATCTATCCAACATCACATCGCCTATGACGAGCACGTGCACTTTCGACAGGTCAGCTGGTGCCAAATATAGAGCGTTCGAATCTTCGGCCATGTTCACTATGTTCTGGGCAGTGGAGCCGCGATCTTACCACGGCTAGTTCTCATTCAGCCCAGCCCACCACCCAACTCGCAGCCCACACAGCTACCACTCTTACCATTCGTACGAGGATTCTTGCGACACCTCTTACTACAACCGCAGCCCACAACCGCAGCCCACAATGCGCTACTATCGCGTCAATTAGATTGCTCAGCCAACATGCCGAAACGAAAGCGACGCGTACATAAGAAAGATCGAGCGCCCCACCTACTCGCCCCGGTTGTCTGGCCGACATGGATCCTGATTGGCTTCGTATGGCTCATGGTCCGGCTGCCACTCAGTTGGATAAGTGCCCTAGGTCGATCTACCGGTAGACTACTGTATCGGTATGGACACTCGCGCAGGCGCATTACTCTGCGGAACTTGGAACTGTGTTTCCCAGAATTAGGCGAGCAAGCGCGTGTTGCTCTCGCAAAACAAACATTCGAACACGTTGGCATCGGAACCCTCGAGCTCATGATTCCATGGCTCAACCCTAAGAAAGATTTGTTGCCCTACTTCTCTGTCAAAGGTTTGTCTCATTTAAGAAACGCTGTCGCGTTGAACCGAGGGGTCCTATTGCTGGGTGCGCACTACTCTGTGATGGATGTTATCAGCGCGCCCCTCGCACAGTGCGGTCCAATCGATGTGATGTACCGCTTCAACAAGAATCCTGCATGGGAATGGCTCCAGCTCAATGGGCGCAAGCGCTACTTTGACGGCGTCATTGAGCGCGAGAATACCCGCCAAGTCTTACGCAGGCTGAAACAAGGTCGCGTAGTCTGGTATGCGCCAGATCAAGACTACGGTATTAAACACTCTGTATTCGCGCCCTTTTTCAGCATCGAGACTGCAACGATTACTGCCACAGCTCGCTTTGCAAAACTCAACAGTTCACCGGTTTTGTTTGTCCAACACACAAAGAACCCAGCCTCTGGGCAGTGGGAGATTGAGTTCCATCCTGTTTTAGAGGGCTATCCCAGCGGCGACGATGTCGTCGACGCGGCGCGCGTAAATCAACAGATCGAGCAGCTTGTGCGCGAAAGACCAGAACAATATTTATGGCTCCACAAACGCTTCAAAACGAGACCGCCGGGGGAGCCATCTCTCTACCAATAGTTTACGAAAAACTTGTTAACTCGCTTTAGTCACCAGCCAATCCTCCAAAACGAGATACTGAAGATCCGACCCAAGAAACATTCGTAGCGCATCGACCGGCGAGCACACCATCGGCTCACCACGTCGATTGAGGGATGTGTTGAGTAACACGCCATTACCGGTTCGCTTTTCCATCGCCTCCAGCAAGGCGTAGTAGCGAGGATGCGCATCTTTAGATACTACTTGGGCGCGTGCTGTCCCATCTTCGTGAACGACTTCGGGAATACGATCTCGCCAAGCTTGGGCAACATCAAACGTAATCGTCATAAAGGGCGCCGGGTGATCCGTACCGAGAATTTCTGCGGCAACCCGATCAAGCATACTCGGACAAAATGGTCGCCACCGTTCCCTGAATTTAATTTGCTCATTGATCCGATCCGCGATGCCTTTGGCATTTGGACAACCTAAGATGCTACGACTGCCAAGTGCTCTCGGGCCGAATTCCATGCGCCCTTGGAACCACGCTACTGGATGACCTGCTGCCAGAATATCAGCGGTTGCCGCGACCGTGTCTGTGAGAGCTTGCACGCTCACCGCATCACCGGCCGCATCAATCGCAGCCTTACACTCTTTCGCTGTGAAGCTCGGGCCAAGATAGACATGCGTCATCGGCGCTATCCGGTCACCTCGCGCGTGTGCAACATAGGTCGCCGCACCCAGCGCTGTCCCAGAATCACCCGAAGCGGGTTGCACAAAAAGCGTGTCTATATCCGCACGGTTGAGCAACCGCTGGTTGAGCTTAACGTTTAATGCGCCACCACCGGCGAACGCAAGCTTGCCCGTTTCTGCCAACACATCGCCAAGGTGCGTGTCCACCAAACTGAGCACTCTTTCCTCAAAGAGATGCTGCATGGACGCGGCATAGTGTATATAGGGTTCGTCAGCCGCATCGTCTCGTCGACGCGGACCGAGCTTATCGATTAACTTTGTGCTGAAGAAAAAACTCTGACCTTCATCTTTGTGGCGTCGCAGCCCAACCGTATTGACCAGCTGTGTATCCACCCTTATCTCACCGTCCTCTATCTCGATCAGGTCACTCAAGTCGTAGCGCGCGGGATCTCCATATGGCGCCATCCCCATTACCTTGTACTCACCATCGAGCATCTCGAAGCCTAGATACTCAGTGACCGCCCCGTACACGCCGCCAAGAGAATCTGGGTCGTAGAATTCCTTGATCTTATGGATCTCGCCATGGTCGCCGTAGCCAAAAAATGTGGTCGCATACTCCCCCTTACCGTCTACACCAAGAATCGCACACTTACTGTCGAAGCCGGATAGATGATAGGCGCTAGATGCATGGGCAAGATGATGCTCGACGGGGATAAACTCGGTGCGGTTCCAGTCTATGCCGAGCTCGACACCAAGTTCATGAACCGATTTCTTATGCGCACGGAAGCGTCTGTTTCCGTTAAACAAGGCATCCAACGCGCGATCGGGGGCATACCAGTATCTACGCGCATAGTGCCAGCGCGCCGGAGAAGACAACGGGATGTGGGCATACGGAAAAGCAACGTAGTCAATCTCTGACGGCTTAACACCAGCGGCATCTAAGCAGTACTTCGTTGCTTCTTTCGGGGTTCGCTTCTTAGCGTGTTTGTCCCGAACAAAGCGCTCTTCTTCTGCAGCGGCAACGGTTTCGCCATCGATCACCAATGCTGCAGATGGGTCATGCTGTAGTGCTCCGGATAACCCTAAAACGATCAAAACTTTTCCTTCTCTTGCTCCGGACTACGTCGGTGCTTCGGTCTCGGAAGACTCCGACTCTAGATAGTGCTGCCACGTTGCCAACAGCTCCGGATTGTCTGCCCAGTTTTCCAAAAAGCGTGCGACATCTCGTTCAGAGTCGCCTTCGCGGACGGCATCGTAGTCAATCAACAACACATCATCGCCGTTGACCATAAAATTGGTCGCCTTGAGGTCTCCATGCGCAAGCCCGGCCTGGCGTAGCTTTTTAAGTAGAGCGACAACCTTTGGTGCAAGCACCTCCAACCGTTCCGGCGCATTGGCTAGAGTATGGACGAGATCTCGTTCTCCACAGTCAGGCATAACAAGATAGGATACACCGGCGAACCAACCCCATCTTTGTTCAAGCAAGGCGACCGGTTTAGCAGTATCGATCCCCAGGAAATCCAAGCGATGGCCATTCATCCACGCGTTCCGCGCACGACGTTTGATCCAACGTTTTACCCGATGCGCGAGATCCTTAATGTTGTAGCGCTTGATAACATACGCGTCGCCATCTATGACACACCGCACCACTGTGGCGCTGTTACCTAGTTTCAACGGCACCCCGGAAGTCATGAATTCCTCCGGGAAGACCATAAATCGTTGCAGCCGCGGCCAATGCTGCCGATCGCAAAGAAAATCCCGAGTGAACTTTTGCCGCTGGACAAACTCGGTGCACTCACGCTGCGTCTTCTTGAGGTAGCGGCGCACCCGTAAATGCCGTTCGCGGCGAGTCAGTCTTTGTACCTGTTCGGTTGAGCCCATGCGCGCGACATACTCACCACGCTCGTGGGCATAGCTCGCCCAAATTTCACCAATCTCATCATCAAATTCCGGAGCTCTTTGTGCAAGCATCGCGGCTAAGTTGGTTAGGTGGTGTCGAACCAGCTGAGCCCGTCTTAAACTATCCGAGTCAACGGCATAAACCACCCCCTCCGATCGGATAAAATTATCCAGGTGAGGGTCAGATTGGACAAGATTGGCATCGTGGAGTCGGGCTAGGCAGTGCACCGCCGCGAGAATCTCTCCGTGGTCTGCAGCGGATAAACCAACGGCGCCCGGTAGGGCTTGATACAGAGCAATATAGCCCCCTTGATCCACAGTGGCGCCCTGGCCAATAACAGGAGGTGATGGCGCTTCAGAACTGGCCATGAGAGCAGCGCCGTTTAGCTCCCTACCCCAATATCGGCGCGCTTGTCGGCCATAAAATATCTTCGCAAAAACGGTTCGCCCCTCGCATAGAGCGATACCAGAGACCCGCCGTCCCGGCAGAACTCGTGTGACTTGCTGGAACTCTAACGTTTGGATGCTGCTGTCACCCACGTCCTTATCCGGATCCAATTGGACGTCTATCTGAAAAGGCGCATGCAAGTTCATCCCTGCCTTCTTCAAGCCTTCGGTCGTAAACCTCAACTTGCGCCTCCACCGTAAAGTCCTTTCACTAGTCCTTTTCTGAGTCCTTCCTGATACAAATTCTCGGCGCGAAGATAAACACTCTGCCAAAAGTCCCCACGTTCACGAAGCTCTGCACGCAAAGGTCTGCCTGTATAGACACGAATAAAACGCAGCCAGTCTCGCCGCGTGTAGCCAAGGTCCAATGTAGAAAACAACAACGCCGCAAGATCTCTGCGTAACCAGCGCTCGGGGACAACGTCGAACCGCCGAGCTCTGTGCAGGTCGAGCACAGCAAGATCAAATTCATCGTTCTTCAGTGCCACTCCTTCAGCCAGCAAGTGACAGATGTAGAAATCTCGGTGGATGAATCCGTGCGTATGGAACTCCCGGGCAAATTTGGCGACTGCCACGAGCATGCGCAGACGGGTGAGCGGTGAAGCCATGTGCTCAAACCATGGCTCAACCACATCTTCGAGGCTGGTGTGATCTTTCAGTTCATCGCAAAGAACAAAAGAACGTCTCGACGCATAAGAACCATCGTCCGTTGCAAATGCAGCGGCCAGCGGTGCTCGAATACCCACCTTCTCGAGATCCCGGCAGGCTTCGTACTCGTTTTCTGCGCCCAAGATGGGGCGCTTAAATTGTACCCAGTTCTTGATCACTTCGAGCCAGCCCACGCCGTCATGGAGCTTCACAAAATAAGCTCTACCATCAAGTTCTACGCGCATCGTCTTGCGCCGAGCGACCTCGCGGAAGACTTCACCATCGAGTGCAAACGCTCGCTCCAAAGCCTCCGTTTCGGACCACAATTTCGATACATCTGCGCGTAGATAAACCGTCACAGCGTTTGGTTCCGCTGCCTGTCAGAGTATTCCGAGATGATGGCCACTGCGTTGGACGACATGTCAAAAAGCTGATCGTTGGCTTGCCCAAATGCCACTCCGTTCGATGACCATGAAGCACGAAGCGCGCCATCCAACAGTGTCTCCGATACCGCTGTATTCAGATTCGCTTGCTCAAACGGTTCATCGATCACCACGCCAGCACTAGCCTCTTCAACATAATGTGCAAAGCCACAGACAGAAGTTGCGATTACCGGCAACCCGGCGATGATCGCCTCGATTAAAACTAAGCCACCACTCTCCATGTAGGCCGGGTGGACCATTAAATCAGCTGCCTGCAGCACATCGGGGATATCTGTACGTCCTTTCTGGACCGTCAGTTGTTCCTCTATCCCAAGTTTTCGTGCCTGACGCAAGAAGGCTTGCGGATTGTCTTGACCAATCACCAAGAATCGAGAGCAGTCGCGAATGGCTTGAGGGAGCGACGCAAACGCTAAGAGCGCGCGATCCAGACCCTTGGTGATGAAGCCGCTGCCTACCAATAGCAGAAGATAGTCATCGTCCGCTAAACCCAATTCAGTGCGCACACGCTGACGCTGAATCCTCGCATCCGGACCACGCGCTCGATCCCGACTGACCCCAGGAGGCAATAAATGAAACCGTCGTTCTTGGGTATCATAGTATTGCTGAAACTGTTCTTGCTGCGTATCGGTGATTAATAGAATCTCTGTGTCGCTTTCCTTGTTGAATACAGCGCGCTCGTATTCTGCCATTTGCTTGTAGCGCTTGGTCCGACGGTACAGCGCCGTTCGCATCGCCTGAGCTTTGTGTTCAAAGCAACTATCAGCCGCATAATAAATGTCTAAGCCCGGAATTTTGTTGAACCCGATATGAGCAACAGGTCTTCGCCATCGCGCCGCCTCGGCAACGTATTCTCCAAACTGTTGATACCGGACGTGATTTACCACCCCCTGTACACTAACGGTTTCCACGCGAAAGCCTTCGGGTACTTCACCTATCCACGCAAGACAGTAGACGTATATCTCATAACCGGCGGCTTGGCAGGCCAGGGCAATCTTTAAGAAGTCACGTTGCAAGCCACCATAGTCAAAATATCGAAAGAGCGAGAACACGAGTAGGGGTTTGCGTTTTTTGCTAAACGTTTCTAAATAGTCGATCGCTTCCGGCACCAGACTAAACAGTGCAGGGTCTTCTTTTGCGGCCATGCCACGTAAAGACCAGGCTTCCCGCTCGTCAGAAGTTAGCAAACGGATGAGTTCTGAATTGAGCTCATCTTGGGTTGGGTTCGTTAGAACAATGCCGGTGTCGTGCTCGATCATGTATCGAGCATAGCCACAGTTTTTAGTGATCAAGGCTGGCAGACCGGCAAGCATCGACTCGATAATTACCATCCCGGCCGTCTCATCATATGCCGGATGCAACAGTGCGTCCGCGGCGAACAAGAACCTAGGCACATCATCTCGACCTTCGGCGAAGAAAGTTATCTGTTTCGAGATCCCCAACCGCATCGCCATACGTTCAAAACTCTCCGCCTTATCCCGACCGATGACATATAGATGCACTCGATCACGTATCTCCCGCGGTAGGGACGCGACGGCTATCAGAACGCGATCGAGACCCTTCTTCTTGAACCCTGAACCAACGAACAACAAGACCAAATCATCTTCAGATTGACCAAGTTCCGCGCGCATTTCGCATCGGATCTCAGTTCGATTAGGCGGCGCGATTCGATCGCTTTCAATACCCGGTGGAAGCGCATGGAAACGGTTTTCTGGTGTTCGGTAGTGATGCCGATAGCGCGGCACTTCGACATTCGAAATCATCAAGATTTCGGTATCGTGAGCCGCGCCAAAGACCGCTTTCTCTGCAGCATAGAAACTTTTGAATCTTGGTAACAAGCGGTACCACGCGTCTCGTTGGGAGTGCGCCTTTTCGATGTAGCAGGAGTCTCCGGCATAGTAAACATCAAGGCCCGCAATCTTGTTGAAGCCAACGACCAGATCAAAGTCACCGGCGCGGACCTGATGCAAAACATCTTCCGCAAAATTGTCGTACTGCGTGTGCCGATTGAATCCGACAATCGGCAGTTCAATGAAATCAACATCATCGATGATGGGACCCTGCCACCTAAGAGTGAAAACTTTGACCGAATGACCTCTACGCTGACACTCCTGCAGGAGTTTCATCATGTCTCTCTGTATTCCTCCGTATGGGAAATACTTGAAGATGACAAATGCAAACCTCATCGCTGCAACTGCCCACGACTGGAGACAAAGACTCTCTCCGGCGTAATCGACGCAAAACAGGGTGGGTACACCGTTGCATGCTGCCAGACCAGATCTGGCCCTACATACTGGGTGCACTTTTTGCGCACACACGGGGAACACATAGTATCGCCCTGGATAATTTTAGCTTGCTTGCCGCGGCAGCCAGTTAGGTCACCACTCGTAGCGCCATACAATCCTGTTGTTGGTACACCCAGGGCAGCAGCAAGGTGGCCGAGCCCGGAATCGACCGTCACAACCAACACACTTGCCGCTAGGATCTCGATAAGCTCATCCAATGGGCGTCTGTCGATCATCGTCGCCCCTGCCTCAACGAGAAGTTCTGCTCGAATCTTTTCCGATTCGTCTCCCCACGTCACGATCGGTTGCATCCCTTCTTGAACAAACCTCTGCACCAAGTCGATCCACATGGCTTCGGGCCAGTGCTTCGTCGCCCAAGTGGTGCCGTGCAGTAAGAAGACCTGATTGCCTGTTGCAGGTGCGCGCTCTATTCCGGAACGCCACGAGGGTAGAACGTCGTAACCAAGGACGGCACTCAACAGTTGACGCTGCCTGTCTATTGCATGACCACCCTTTTTTATCCGGCAACGGTCTGAGTAAAAGAAAGCGCTCCAAGGCTCTCGCGCCGAGGTGTGTGAAAATCCTGCTTTCGGTCCACGCGCACAAGCCGCAAACAGCGCGCTCTTAATCAAACCTTGGGAATCAATCACCTGGTCGTAGTGAGATTCACGCAACAGTGCAACAAAAGCTTTTACTTCCTCGCGATGAGCAAAGAGGTTCTTACGCCATCGACGCCAAGCTACCGGAATAACTTTGCCGACACCGGGATGTTGCCGAGCGATATCTGCAAACGATTCTTCGACAACCCAATCGACGCTCATGCCATTGTCGATGGCGTCGTTAACTGCAGGCAGCGCGTGGACGACATCCCCAAGCGAGGAGGTTTTGATGAGTAGAACTGACTTACGGGACATCGTGACCGTTAGGAAGTGATCCGCTCTATCACCCGATCAGGCAATAGAGCGTTGAGGCAGCGCCGATGTTCGAGCGGACACTCTCGCTGAAAACAAGGACGGCAGTCCATCTCGAGCTCAACCACTTGGGCTGCCGTACCTAATGGCGGTGTAAATCTGGGTGAAGTCGAGCCAAAGATACCGATAGTAGGGATACCTAGCGCGCACGCTACGTGCATCAATCCTGAGTCGTTGCAAACGACGCGCGTACAAACTGCGATTAGATCAATTGCATCCAACATCGACGTCTTGCCAGCCAGGTTAACAACTCCGGGCACACGTTCAGCAATTTGGTCGCAGTCCCGCACATCCCCTGGAGAGCCCAGGAGCCAAACATTGCTACCTGAGTCGATCAAGGAATCGGCGAGCTTCGCATAATGTTCAGCGGGCCATTTTTTAGCCGCGCCAAACTCTGCGCCAGGACAAAGAGCCACGACATTCGCTGGATCCAAATCAAGCCGGCTTAGGCACTTCCTCTGATTTTCTGCATCTACAGTCAATTTAGGCAGAGGATAAGGTTGATTGGGTAACTTACCCGCTGGATCAGCCAGCGCCATAAAGCGTTCGATCATAAGCGGATATTCGCTCAAATCGCGCAAGCGTCGGTTCAGCAACCCGAAACGGGCTTCGCCGTGCCAGCCAATTCGTTCGGGTATGTTCGCAAATACGGGGTAGAGCGCGGATTTCCAACTGTTCGGCAGCACGTAGGCAGCATCAAAGTCAAAGTCCTTGAGGATGCGTCCCATCTGCCATCGTTTGGCGAATGCCAATTGCCCATGTGTAACATCGATTGGCAGGACCCGTCGAATTCCGGGCATCCGTTCGGCCACCGAGACTGTCGCTCGCGGCGCCGCCATATAGACTTCGTTGTAGCGAGCAGCTAACAATTGCACCAACGCGTGCGACATCACCATGTCGCCTACCCAGGCTGGCCCAATAATTACTGCCCTATTTAGACCTTCGTGTGCCACTCAGGAAAACTGTTTCGCTGACCACGTACCTGATCAAAATAGGCCGTTTGCAACCGTTCTGTAATGGGTCCTCGGCGACCAGCACCTATGGTGCGCCCGTCAAGACTATTAATGGGTAAGACCTCTGCGGCAGTCCCAGTAAAAAACGCCTCGTCAGCGATATAGACCTCGTCCCGCGTTATGCGGCGTTCGTGGATTGTAAGGCCAGCTTCAGCAGCAAGTGCAAACACGGTGTCACGAGTTATGCCGGCTAAACAGGATGTGAGCTCGGGCGTGTGCAGTTCGCCGTTCTTAATCAGGAAAATATTCTCACCGCTGCCTTCGGCAACATATCCTTCATTATCCAACAAAAGGGCTTCGTCGCAGCCGCTATCCAGCGCCTCGTGTAGCGCCAGTATCGAGTTAGTGTAATTACCGTTGGACTTCGCCTTACACATGGTGATGTTGACGTGGTGGCGCGTGTACGACGAGGTTCGCACCTTAATGCCTTTTTCGCGGGAATCAGCGTCCATATAGTCAGGCCACGGCCAGGCAGCAATTGTTAGATGGACCGATAAGCCCTGCGCTCGCAAGCCCATCGCCTCAGATCCAAGAAATGCCATTGGTCGCAAATACCCTTCATCGAGCTCATTCGAACGAAAGCAATCTCGCTGAGCTTCATTTACTTGTTCTGGCGTGTACGGAATCGTCAGCCCCAATATATGGGCTGAGTTGAACAGACGTTCTGTATGTTCGTGCAGTCTAAAAATGCACGGGCCTTGAGGTGTGTTATAGGCACGCACACCTTCAAATACACCGAGCCCATAGTGCAGCGTATGCGTGAGCACATGCACCTTGGCATCGCGCCACGGCACCAGCTCACCATCCATCCAGATGAATCCATCGCGGTCTGCAAAATTTGGGTCGGTCATGTATCTACAGGTCAGTCGTCACGGCGCGGTATTCCACCATAAATCGCCTAGCAATGCAGCCAGAAACCCGCCGAGGTGGCGGTGTAATCAGAGGTCTTGGGAGACCGGTGCGACGCGCAACACCTCAGAGACAGTCGTCAGACCAGCGCCCACTTTCTGGGCACCTGACAATCTGAGCGTACGCATACCTTCCGAAAATGCCGATTTGCGCAACACATCAAGTTCGGTATCGGCCCTGATTTGAGATTGGATCTTCGCTGTCATGGGTAAAATCTCGTATATCCCCATCCGCCCAAGATAGCCAGTATCGCGGCATTCGAGACAGCCCTTTGGTATGTAGAATCGCGCCGGTGGCTTGACTCGGAAAGGTTTGGTCAACAATGCCCAAGCCTCCGGATCAACAGGTTCTTCTTCTTTACAATGCGGACAAAGCGTACGCACCAGACGTTGTGCCATGACACCCAGAACAGTCGCTCGAATCATGTAGGCGGGTACGCCCAGATCAAGCATCCGACTGACCGCCGTTGGTGCATCGTTCGTGTGTAAGGTGGAAATGACCAAGTGGCCTGTTAAAGCCGCCTGGATCGCCATTTCGGCCGTTTCTAAGTCTCTGATCTCACCAATCATGATGATGTCTGGGTCTTGGCGCATCAGGGCGCGGACACCTGCGGCAAAAGAGACATCGATATTGTGTTGGATCTGCATTTGGTTGAAAGAAGGCTCCGCCATTTCGACGGGGTCCTCGATCGTACAAACGTTCACTTCGTCCGTAGCAAGTTGCTTGAGCGTGCTATAGAGCGTCGTCGTCTTGCCCGAACCGGTCGGTCCGGTCACGAGCACAATGCCGTGTGCGGAGTGGGTCATGTCGCGCCAACGACGATAGTCATCGCCGCCTAAGCCAAGTTCCTGGAAACTGCGCAACAGCACATCCGGATCGAAGATCCGCATCACCATCTTTTCGCCAAACGCAGTCGGTAGGGTCGACAAGCGCAATTCAATCTCATCGCCGTTCTGGCTCAACGTTTTAACGCGTCCATCTTGCGGCCGACGTTTTTCAGCAACGTCCATGCGGCCTAGAATTTTCAATCGGCTGGTCACCGCAGCATTCACGGCTGTGGGTAGTTCGTATACATGGTGCAAGATACCGTCGATGCGGAAACGGATAAGACCCTTGTCTCGGCGCGGTTCGATGTGAATATCACTCGCGCGCTGATCGAATGCATACTGCAAGAGCCAGTCGACGATGTTGACCACATGAGAGTCATTGGCTTCGGGCGATTTGAGCGCACCGAGTTCCAACATCTGCTCGAAGTTGGTGATCGTCGAGACTTCCATACCCGCTTCTTCGGCCTTGGCCGCAGAACGAGCAATGCTGTAGAACTCAAGCTGATAGCGCGTTAAATCCGCAGGATTCGCAACCACACGATTGATCCGACGCCCACGCAAGGTCTGCGTCAGCATGGTCTCCCACTGATACATATAGGGCTGGCCACTGGCGATCACTACATGATCGTCAGCGACTTCAAGCGCCAAAATGTTGTGCCGCACAGCAAACGCATAGGACATCACTTCGGTCGAGGCGTTCACGTTCACATTCAGGGGATCAACTCGGATGTAGGGTTGCGACGCCTTCTCGGCTAACCAAGAAGTCAACGTCTCTAGATCCAGCACATGACCAGGGTTGGTGCGGTTTTCATACTCTCGAGATGCAACGATCTCGAGTGGATGCATGTTGAGTTCTTTCTTGGTTCGAGGCGCAATGAGGATGTCTTCGGCTTGTCGCTGGCTAATGAAACCAGCCTCAACAACCCACTCAAGCACGATGGGGAGATCCAGGAGCTGTTCTTGCACACCATCGAAAGGATTGTCCCCATCTGGGTGCGCGTCATTGCCTTGGCTGGTGACGACTTCAAGTCCCTGAGAATCTACGGGATGCTCCGCATCGCCCGAACTCTCACCCGCTTGGCGATCACTCGAATCCAGCTCGGACTCTGGCTGATGTTCCGACTCTGCCACGCACCTATCCATTTATGCTCTACATAGAGCCTCGAGTATCCCTTTCAAGCATCATATTGCAAGCATTTAAGCGCCTAGGTAAGACGCTTGTCACATAAGAAAAAAGCCTGAAATTTAAACAACTTAGATGCATTTAGGCTAACGTTGAGACTACAATACGTGGCTTTCGTGCGCATCTAACATTGCGTACGACTTAAGCGTACCGACTGAGTTAACTGGGCTAAGTAAAGGCAGACAAGTGCTACCCAAATTCGACGATATGTTGACGACATTGGTGTCAGAGCCGTCTGTGAGTTCAACAACACCCGATATCGATCGCAGCAATCTGCGCGTGATCGAGCACCTGGCCAATTGGCTTGACGACATCGGCTTCGATACCGAACTGATGACGCTGCCCGATAATCCCAAAAAAGCGAATCTGATCGCGAGCTTCGGTCCGACACTGGATGAAGGTGGTGGCTTAGTCCTGGCCGGACACACCGATACCGTGCCGTACGATGAGTCGAAATGGCAAACCGATCCCTTCACGATCACCGAACGAGATGACAAGCTCTATGGCTTGGGTAGTTGTGACATGAAGGGGTTTTTCCCCGTTGCACTTGAAGCTGTAACCACGTTCCTGGACCAGGACCTTAAAGCCCCGATCACGATCGTTGCGACATCCGACGAAGAAAGCTCGATGGCTGGCGCCCGCTATCTCGCAGCGAAGGAGAAGCCAAAAGCTGACTACGCCATCATCGGCGAGCCTACAGGTCTACGACCAATTTACGCCCACAAAGGCATCGCCTTTATGTCGGTTAAACTACAAGGTGAGTCCGGACACTCATCCAACCCAGACTTAGGCTGTAACGCGCTCGACGCGATGCACGACGTTATGGGTGAGCTCATCCAATTTCGCACCGAGCTTGCGAAACAAAACCAAAATCCTGCCTTCGAAGTAAACGTACCGACATTGAACCTCGGTTGTATGCACGCTGGTGACAGTCCCAATCGAATCTGCAGTCACGCCGAGCTGCAAATCGATCTCAGACTACTACCCGGCATGGACACACATGCGACGATCGAGATGTTGCTCTATCGATTGCAACAGGCCATCGCACACTGTGACATCAAACTCGAGCTGAACACCCACTATCCGCCCATTCCGCCTTTTGAGTCGGACATTGATAGCGACTTGGTGCAAACACTCGCCAAGCACTCGGGCAATGCGCCAGGAACAGTAGCGTTTGGTACCGAAGGGCACTTTCTGCAAAGTCTTGGCATGGAAACCGTTGTCTTCGGACCCGGTAGCATCGACCAGGCACATCAACCCAACGAGTATCTCGCACGAGATCAAATCGCTCCCGCAGCCGAAACCCTGCGGCACGTGATTCAACGCTACTGTGTGGGGTAACTATGGCCGCCAACGATTACGCAAGGTGGTTTAGAGGCTCCACCCCCTACATCAGCGCACACCGCAACAAAACGTTCGTAATATTGTTAACGAGCGAAGTTCTCGAGCATGTCAATCTCACCAACATCATCCACGATCTGGCACTGCTCCATGTGCTCGGTGTCAAACTAGTACTCGTGCATGGCGCCAGAGCACAGATCGAACAACGCCTAGGCGGCAAGGCCAGCAAATTCCACAATGACCGCCGCATTACCGATGCGGATGCCATCGCGACAATCGCAGAAATCAACGGTGGCATACGCACCACCCTGGAAGCCTTGTTCTCGACGGGTCTGCCCAACTCACCACTGCACAACGTCGACATACCTGTGATTTCTGGCAATTTCGTCATCGCGCAGCCAGTCGGCATTGTTGACGGCATCGATCACCTCTTCACTGGAGAGGTACGAAAAGTAGAGAAAGCGCGCGTTCGTACTACGCTCGATGCAGGCGGCTTGCTGGTCCAGTCTCCGATTGGCTTTTCAAACTCAGGACAGGCGTTCAACCTGTCGGCCGAGATCCTCGCGGCTGAAATCGCAATTCAAATCAAAGCTGATAAGTTGATCGTGCTCGACGATTTCATCGTGACCAACAAGGCGGATGAAAGGGTGAGCACATTCACGCCAACCACACTGGAACAAGTGAAGCTCGACCACTCGACCGAAAGAGGGCGCCGACTTGCTGCGATGAGTCAGGCAGTTCGAGGCGGCGTATCTAAATCCCATCTCATCAATTTCGAAGACGACGGTGCTTTGCTCGCGGAACTTTTCACTGCTGACGGGATCGGCACACAAGTGCTAGAACGAGCACCGCAGCCGATTAGACGGGCTAACGTGCAGGACGTGGCTGGTATTATCGAAGTGATTCGTCCGCTAGAAGAGCGCGGCATTCTCGTTCGCAGAGAGCGCGATCGACTCGAACAAGAAATCGAGAACTTCTTAGTCGCAGAACTGGACGGCATCATCGTTGGCTGCTGTGCCATCTATCCGTACGATGATCATGGCGAGCTGGCTTGCGTCGCAGTACATGAAAACTATCGCGCACAAACTGCTCAAACCACAGGAGGGAATGGTATCGGCAAGAGCCTCCTCATAGCCGCGGAAGCGCAAGCGGTACAAAACGGTCTGACACAGCTATTCGTGCTCACGACACAGACCCAAGAGTGGTTCAAGGAACAGGGCTTCGAACCTGCCTCTATTGACACCCTCCCAGAGTCAAAACAAAGTCTGTATAACTGGCAGCGTAACTCGGCTGTCTTGACTAAACCGATCAGCTAACAACCAACAAGGCCTTAACAGGAAGTAGCCCATGGCAGACGACAAGCGTCCCTATTCATCCATCGTAGTCGATGGTGTCGAACAAGCACCAAGCAGGGCCATGCTCTATCCAGTGGGCTTCACTGAAGCCGATTTCAAAAAGCCGCAGATTGGTATCGCATCGACTTGGTCCATGGTGACTCCCTGTAACATGCACATCAACACATTAGCCGATGAGGCGGTCAAGGGCGCAGATGATGCCGGAGCCAAAGGCGTATTGTTCAACACCATCACAGTCTCCGACGGTATCAGCATGGGTACACCCGGGATGCGCTATTCGTTGGTATCGAGAGAGGTCATCGCTGACAGCATCGAAACGGTGGTTGGGGCACAGGGCTTTGACGGCTTCGTCGCGATTGGTGGATGTGACAAAAACATGCCTGCTTGCGGCATGGCGATCGCTCGTCTAAACCGCCCCGCAGTCTTTGTCTATGGTGGGACGATCATGCCAGGCGCCGAACGGCGCGATATCGTATCGGTTTTTGAAGCCGTCGGCGGTCACGCAGCCGGAAACGTCTCCGACATTGAACTCAAAGAAGTAGAGTCTACGGCGATCCCGGGACCAGGCTCGTGCGGCGGCATGTACACCGCCAACACCATGGCATCAGCACTGGAAGCGCTAGGGCTCTCTCTACCCAATAGCTCCGCACAAAATGCGACGAGCGAAGCCAAGAAGCAAGACAGCTTCCGAGCCGGTGCTGCCGTACACAACCTCATTCAGCGTGGTATCAAGCCTAGCGATATCTTAAGCCGAGAAGCGTTCGAGAACGCAATCACAGTATCAATCGCCCTAGAAGGATCGACCAATGCCGTTTTGCATCTTCTAGCCATCGCACACTCAGCGGGAATCCCATTAGAACTAGATGATTTCAGCCGAGTCGGCGAACGCGTGCCCGTGCTCGCGGATATGCGACCCGCTGGTCAGTATGCAATGAGTGAACTGATCGAAATCGGTGGCATTCGCCCACTCATGAAAATGCTGTTGCAAGAAGGGCTTCTCCACGGCGGTTGCATGACGGTCACAGGACAAACCATGGCTGAAAACCTAGCCGATGCGGAAGACTATCCTGCCGGTCAAAAGATCATTCGACCATTAGATAACCCCATCAAGAAAGATAGCCACCTCGTGATCCTCCGGGGCAACTTGGCACCCGAAGGTGCAGTCGCCAAAATCACAGGACATGAAGGACTGGAGTTCACCGGCACAGCTAAGTGTTTTCACGGTGAAGAAGCTGGGATGGCTGCCATCATGGATGGCACCGTCGACAAAGGCGATGTCGTTGTTATTCGATACGAAGGACCTCGGGGCGGACCCGGCATGCGGGAGATGCTATCCCCAACCAGCGCGATCAATGGCAGAGGCCTCTCCGAGCACGTCGCGATGGTCACCGATGGTCGATTCTCTGGCGGCTCCCACGGATTCGTAATCGGTCACGTTACACCTGAAGCATATGAAGGCGGTCCAATAGCGCTTATACAAGACGGCGACAGCGTGACGGTCAATGCCGAAACAAAAGAGCTCACGCTCAATATCAGTGATGACGAGATGCAAACTCGCAAAGCTGCATGGCAACGCCCGGAGCCTTACACAACCACTGGGACACTCGCGAAATACGCAAAGCTTGTGACAAGCGCAAGTGAAGGTGCTGTCACGGATAAGTACCTAACCTAACGACTATTATTCGATGTGCAACAAGGGGTAGATGTCTTCAAGAGGACTACGTACTGCAAGGCCGCCTCGCATGAGTACATGCGTATAGATTTGGGTCGTTCCAAGCGACGCTCGGCCTATGTATCGCGAGCGGAAAAGTGACAATCCGGTCTTTGCCACCCTTCGCGTTATGTAAATGAATGCTTCGATACTGAAAATTCAAATCCTTAATCCGCAAACGCAAAGCTTCCATCAATCGTAATCCAGATCCATACAGCAGGGCGCCAATGAGCTTATGGGTCCCGAGCAGTCCATTAAGCACATCGCGCACTTCATCTCTATCCAGAACAACCGGCAATTTCTGCGGCTTTTTAGCCCGTATCGCGTCAACAGAATCAAGCGGTCTCTTCAAGATCCATCGATATAAAAAGAGAATAGCAGCCAACGCCTGATTCTGCGTATTGGCCGCAACGTTTCGATCTACCGCAAGGTGGGTAAGGAACGCATTGACTTCACTCGACCCCATCTCAGCAGGATGCCGGAAACCGTGAAAGTGAATGTATCGACTAATCCAGCTAACGTAAGCTTTCTCAGTTCTCAGGCTATAGTTTCGGGCTCTTATCGCGAACCGAACCTGATCTAACAATTTGCTCGCCATGCAGACACGATACAAACACCAACGGACTATAGATGCACGACATCGACGACAAGAGCAGACAGAGCTTAGCTCCCAGCTATCACGAACTTGTCCACACTTGGTGTGCGTTGTGCGCTAAGGAGACCGGTATTGCTAGGAACAATTCCACCTTATAATGTGGAAAAATTGCATCTTTCAAAACAAAACTAATGTTGGATCAAGTACTTAGGTTAGGGAACATGGTAAATCCGAGGTTAGGTGGAACATTTCCACCCACTAAGTGTTAGGCGTCATGGAGCGATCTACAAGTCTAGGAGTACGGATAGTTCAGCTATTTCTAGCTTATCAGCCTCTTCCCTCATTAGCTGATTCCTGCAAGTCGCAGGAGCGCATCCTCGCAGAGGCTGAAGCCGTCTTTGCGGTAATTCCGATGAAAGGAGAGTTATCGCTTGATCGCGATCTCACACAATTCGAGGTCGACGTCCACCAAGTTTGGAGAGGCACCGTCAATCGTGTAGAGACCGTTTACGTCGCGATGCCAAGGATGCTTTCACTCGGAGACGAATTTGTACTCGCTACTTCCCGCAACATAGATGGCTACTATTATGTCCAGTCTTGCACACCAATAATTAGTACGCACAACCAAGACAAATGGATTGAGGACAACTTAGGGCAACCTATCTATGAGTATTTGCCAGACATCTATGTACCGAGGGATGTTCGATGACGCCTAACGAGTGCATAGACTGGAACGTTGACTGCTGGCTCCCCTTCGCTTCCGCTACGGTCGCCATCCGTCAACGTCCAGTCATACAGTGGTGTTAGGCGTCGTAGGTATGGGATTCCATGAAACTTGAAGAACTAATCAAATGGCTTGGGGTGATTACCAATCTAGGCGTAATCGCTGGTTTAACCTTGGTCGCGTACGAAATTAGCCAAACCAACACTACGATGGATCGAGAGTATAGGTCTTGGGGTACAAACGTTTTTCAGCAGAACCAACAAATGTGGGTGGACTGGACCGCTATCATCACTAGCAACGAGAACGCCGATATTTGGTTCCAAGGATCTATCGGCGAGAAACTAGAGCCTACTGAAAAGATGATTTTCTCTCGGCTTACTACTACATACTTCTTTCTTTTCTACACCTTGTACCAATCTGGCGAATCGAGGGAGCAAGGAAGCGCAGAATTTGCTCCGCGTGATCTAGCAGCGGAAATCCGTCGCCACCCTGGTTTGATCTCAGCATTTAGAGATTTCTGTCAACAATACAAGTTAGGTGATTTTTGCGAACGCTCATTTAATCAGCTAGAGGAGTCTAATGACGCCTAACCAGCATTTGGAGTGGACGGCCTACCCGTCATCACTTTTGCAATTCACTCCCTTCGGTCGTGGCAAAAGTGACGCCTGGCTTTACGGCCGCAACTCAACATGGTGTTAGGCGGCATGAGAGACAGCCTGCTCAAATTCGCAGAAGTCCTCGCAAGCGTTGCCGTGATTCTCAGCTTAGCAGTGCTGATCTACGAGGTCCGTGAAAACTCAAGCGCGCTTGAAAGAAACAATTCTATAGCAAAAGCAGCCGCACTCGACGAGGGTTCCGAGCAGTATAGCGAGTTTCGCCGCCTCCTTATCGGAAACCGAGACCTTACGGAACTCTGGCTGAAGGGAAATCGGGGCGATGAACTCGACGAGGTAGATTCAGACCGATTTGGTAGACTCGTGGCTGAGTGGACGATAATCATGAGGAACCACTACGTCAGAAACGCGACGGTCGGCAACTATGAGATTGCAACCCTCACTGTCAGCCGGCTAGCTGACAATCTGCTCGCTCGGCCTGGACTTCGAAGCGCTTGGGAATTGCTCCCTCACTCAAAGGAAGACCCTACGGGGTTCGCGGCGGCAGTTGAACTGGAAGTCAGAAAGCGCATGAACAGTCGGGGCGGCGGTTGAATCTCAAAGTCAGCAATCGACCCAAACACCGGAACGAGGAGTCGCGGCGCCGCCTAACGAGTAGTTGGAGTGGAACGTTTGACAGTCGCTTCCTCGCGCTGCCGCTCCAGTCAGCGCCGGTCAATGTCCACTCAACATGGTGTTAGGCGTCATGGATCGATCTTCGTGAATTGGGAAGTTATCGGAGCTACAGGCGAATGGGCTGGTGCGGTTGCCGTCGTTGTAACCCTGGTTTACCTCGCTAGACAATTGAGAGCGAGCAACGACGCTACGGCTACGGCCGCTGAGAACGCCTTAATCACCGACTACAATCGTTTATTGGAACACATGTATAGCGATCCCAATTTGTGCGACCTAGTCCTGCGAAGCTCGAGGGATTTTCACAATCTAAGCACGGTCGAAAAACTACAAGTACACACATTCTTAACTTCTCAGATCTTCACTGTGCAGAACATGTATTTTCAGAGAAAGCGAGGTCAATTGGATCCCGCAATTGTCGACCCACTCATCGCGTCAATTACAGCAATACTCAAAAATCCGGGAAATCTTGAATGGTGGGCAGACGCAAAGAATGTGCTAGACCCAGAGTACGTGGCATATGTAGAGGAACAACATAAGTTGGCTTCTGTACAACCGTTTATAGACACTTTTCCATGGATGTCTCAAGAATGATTGAATCAATCAAATTTTACGAAAGTTCTGTTCAGCTGACGCCTAACGATTACATGGACTGGACGACTGACAGCAATGCTCGGTCTGCTTCCGCAGCCCTGTGCTTCTGTCAATCGCCAGTCATACAGTGGTGTTACGCGTCTGAATGAGTACATCTAAACACTCATGGGTTGAAGTGCTTGGCATCTTCGGAGTGATTGCTGGGCTTGCATTCGTTGGCTTTGAGTTAAAACAATCAAGAGACATTGCTGTAGCTCAGATGTACCAAGATCGTGCGGCTTTAGATATACAAATCCGTACTTACTTCGCACCATCCGAGGCAGTGTATTCGGCATTTACTAAATTCCAGGATGGAAAAGAACTAACCGCTCAAGAACGTACGTCTATTGAGCGAGCTTTCGGCAACATCTTGATTTATTGGGAGAGTAACCATCAATTGTATGAGATGGGGATGCTTGATGAGGAACACTGGACTGCCAGTATTGAATCTATGAACTTGATCTCTAAGCATCCACTGTTCATATCGCTATGGAATGCCGAGAAAGATTCTTATAGAACCACCTTTCGAGAGATTGTAAATGCCCAAATTAGTCAATAAGCAGCCGACGCCTAACGATTACATGGACTGGACGACTGACAGCTGTCCTCACTGCGCTTCCGCTCCGTTCCGGCCCTGTCAATCGCGATTCATACAGTGGTGTTAGGCGTCATGGATAAACCGTCAAGACCTGAGATAATCGTATGAAGCTATCAGAGGGTGCACACGTCGCTGAAATTCTCTCGGGAATCGCTGTGGTGGTTTCGCTTGTGATTTTAATTCTTGAAGTCCAAGAGAACACTGAAACCCAAAAACTAGCAGCAGCTCAACAAGTCTTGGGATTGTCAGCAACCAACAATACAATACTCACTGCGGATGAAAGCCTCAGCGACCTCATGTCAATCGCTTGGTCGGGAGAGAAAGAGCTATCACCATCGCAAGACGCGAGGTTCAACTCCCTCTTACTTTCGATATTTGCGGCTCATTGGCAAGTCCACTATCAATATGAGAAAGGATTTCTAGATCGGGATATTTTTGATGCTTACGATCGAAGAAATCGTCAAATTGTGTCATCGCCGCGGGTGCAAGAGTGGTGGCGAAGCAACAAGTTTAGATTTTCAGAGTCTTATCAGGACTATGTCAATAGACTTCTCCCAGCTGACGCCTAACGAGAGCATGGACTGGACGACTGACAGAAGTGCTCTTTTCGCTTCCGCTCCACTCCGCCTCTGTCAATCGCCAGTCATACAGTGGTGTTAGGCGTCATGTTTGAACTAGCCACGATTACACTTTCGGCACTCTTTGGTGGTGTCGCTGCATACTTCGGAATCGTGTGGCAAACGAAGTATGGCGCCAAAAAGCACATTCACGAGCAGATTCATGATAGAAGAGCAACGCTTTATCCAGAAGCATGGCAAATCACAGGTCGCCTTCCACGGAGGCCAACTCGGCAGTTACCCTTTGAGGAGCTAGCGAAAATCTCAATGGAACTTGAGGCTTGGTACTACAAAGAAGGCGGCATCTACAGGAGGAACGCGGCGAGCATACTCCACCGCTCTGGATCGGTTTCAAGAAACTCTGAAACAACCTCGAGAACAACCTGTTCTATCAGACCAACAGTATGAGCAAGTCCGAGCTGCCGGTAGCCAACTTAGAACTTGGCTAACTAAAGATCTCCTGTCCCGAAGTCGCGCCCCTACTGATCAAGGAAGGTTCCAAGATGACGCCTAACGAGTGCATGGACTGGAACACTGACAGCCGTAGATCTACCAATGCAAGCGAGGCTTAGAATGCTAGACTCTAAATTGCTCAGATCGACGCCTAACGAGAGCATTGACTGGACGACTGACAGCAGTCCTCATTTCGCTTCCGCTTCACTGCGGCTTTATCAATCGCCAGTCATGCTGTGGTGTTAGGCGGAATGCCGTTGTTGCTACCACACGAACCGCTGTATCTACTAGCAGAGATCTCCGCCGTTTTTTTGGGTTTCGCGATTGTCGCATCCTCGGTCAGTCGTGATGGTTTCGATCGAGTTCGACTTGTAGCAATTGTTTTATGTGCTTCTTGGATCATGATTGGAGTCTTCACACCCATATGGCTTCAAAGGGCAGGTGTTGCCGAGCTTCTGTCCATCAGAATCTCAGCAGGAGTTTTTCTTTTCGCGAATTCACTGGGTTGGGTTCTGCAACATCTTGCCTTAACGAAATTCGGGTCCGCTCTGAAAGAATGGCGTACCACGATTCCTCTCTACATTTTCGAGGCCATCGTTTGGATTGGTCTAGTCTTCTCCATTTTTTTCAATTCCAACCTGATCGGACCCATCTATCTACTATGCCTACTTTCAGTATTCGCCCAATCCGTAGTCTTGGTAATAACTATGGTGCTCAATCCGGATAAAAATTGAGGTCTAGTTACATAACATTCCAATAACGTTATCCTGACCACATGACAAGTGCTGCACCTATCCCCAGTCTCCGCCTAACGTGTAGTTGGAGTGGATGGCCTGACTGCTGCCTCCTTTCGCTACCGCTCCAGTCGTTGCCGTCAAGCCACCACTCAACATGGTGTTAGGCGTCAGAATCGGCATCCCCAGATATTTGGAGTACTAAATGGTTCCATGGTTTCTAGCGGCACTTGCCGTATTTCTAGCATTTCGATTCATTCCCAGGCTGCGAGCGCTCGAAGTCGACGGTTTTATGTCTATCGCCTTCGTTTTAGTCCCTGCGATTGTGATGTTGATCGTTCACGCTATCATCCCAGCGAGTCTCGTGACCTTCAGTATTGGTTTGTTGCTATCGTTTGTAGTACCCGCGCTAATCTTTAAGAAAGGCTATAGCATGTCGTGGGGAGACGCTTCGAAATATGCCATGATTGTTGTTGGTATCGTGTTCTTACTCGACGTCATACTTGGTGTTCTATTCTCAGCTGGAGGAGGGTAAACCCAGAATGCTGAAGCATTCGGATGCGATAGACGCCTAACCTGTAGTTGTAGTGGAATGATTGACCGCTGCCTCCCTGCGCTACCGCTCCAGTCGTTGCCGTCAACCGTCCACTCAACACGGTGTTACGCATAACAGGGAGATCATTATGAACTGGGAAGCTATAGGAGCAGTCGGTGAGATTCTCGGCGCGATAGCTGTATTAGCGACCCTTGTCTACCTGGCTATTCGGTTCGTGAGGTACGCAAATCGACTCTGGCGCGAGGAACAGAAGTCTCGATGGAGGTATTTTCAAACTGGCGTAGAACGTTACTAGAAAGTGAGTCTACTGTTAAAGCGTTAGCCAAAGCCAACCAGGGCCAAGAATTGACAGAAGAAGATCGTATCGGCGTACAAACTCTAGCAGACGAGTTCTTTTTCGCTGCCGCCGTGTCATATACTTATGGGCGACATTCTGGATCGATGCATGAAGAGACTGCTGAAATCCAGTACACCATGACTAATCTGGAAAGTAATCCGGGATTAGTTGGGGAATGGAAACGCTTTAGACCTGCTATTGATTGGTTGTCACCAGAATTCGGGGAGGCGGTGGATATTAAATTGAAAGGCCTAAACAAAACAGAGTAGGTTTATCAGATTATGCCTAGCCTACAGCTCGCCCCGACACAGCTATTGGTATCGTTAACCGCATCTGTCTCCAGTCTCCGCCTAACGTGTAGTTGGAGTGGATGGCCTGACTGCTGCCTCCTTTCGTTATCGCTCCAGTCGTGGCCGTCAAGCCCCCACTCAACATTGTGTTAGGCGGCAATTGAGAATCTACAGGATTGTAGGCGCTAGCGTCATCGCACTCACGCTTTTGTCAGTCGCTGGATATTCACTCTATCAATCGATCTCTTCTGACGAAGTCGTCATTACGGACGATTATCTGGAGCACCCCGAAGGAATGGGAGAACAATGCCGCATTGCCTCAAGTTTAAGGGAATCAATTGAGGTGAATCTTGAGTCAACTTGGGGAGAATGCCGATTCCATGAGGATTGTGTGGTCGTACATCAGCCTTGTCCCCTCGGATGCTCAGTAGCAGTGAATCGCGAGTACGAAAGCATCCTCAAAGAAAGCAGTGCTAGCTATTTCGAGCTATCTGAAAGTGCGCAATGTGATACATGCAAGTACAGGTGCATGCCTCCATCCACAGCGGAGTGCGATGGCGGTAGATGTGTTGTACCTAGCTAGCTCTGTTACCCTTCGTTCCATGAAACGTCCTGCACAGATCTCCAGTTCCCGCCTAACGTATTGTTGGAGCGGACTGCAAACTGCCCTTCCACATGGTGTTAGGCGGACAAACTTTGCGACCCACACTGCGACAATCGGCAACACCAAAATGCCGCCCTCTTGAATTTCATAGTTTCGACCTCATTTATTAGTACTACTCAGATAGATCGTTTGGAGCGGCCGAATCGACGGAAATACCGACAATTTGTTAGCACAGCTTGCAGTTATTGGCTCGGTCGTCCTTCTGCTAGTTCTCGCTCTAAAATACCGGCCGCGTAAACACCGTTTTCCTAGAAATTTGTCATCTAGCGCATTGATCATCTTCACCGGCTTGTTCTCTAGCATCAAAATCGATCCTCCTGAGCGAGACAAGGTAATCAACGTTCGAAAAGAACCTGAAGACTACGATCCACCTGACACTAACTAGTAGTGAGATTGCAACTCATGCCACCGAATGTATGCTATCCACCATGAATCGTACTGCACCTATCTCCAGTATCCGCCTAACGTGTAGTTGGAGTGGATCGATTGACAGTCAGCCGTGGCCGCTGCCGCAGCCACACCTGCCGGTCAACGACCACTCAACATGGTGTTAGGCGTCTAGATGAAATCAACACTAAACCTCAACTATTTGTCCTTATGTTTTCTACTTCTTTTTGCGGCCTCATCATCCGCCGCAGACACATGCCTTTCCGAAACCAATTTACGCAAATTAGATGCATCCTATGAGCTAGCCGTGCTGACGAGCGACGTAGAATTTGCTGAGGCTAAGATGCACCCGAGTTTCGTTTGGGTTCACAACCATGCGAGCTCAACCCAAGATTCTCGGAACGAGATTATTCAAATGTTTAATAGGACCAGCTCGCACTACAAGGAAGGCGAAGATCGGGGAGATAGGACTCAAGAGGATGTTGAGATTGTGATCGCGGGTAATACTGGAGTTGTGCATGGATTTACCAAGGTTCGGCGCTCAAAGAAATTTATAGATCTCTTTAATTCACCTGAATTTCAGCGCTATCACTTCATGCGCACTTATACTTTCTTAGACAATAGTTGCTTCCTACTCTCTAACCATACAATGTTGGTATCGGAGGGATCATGACGACGCCTAACGATTGCATGGACTGGACGACTGACAGCAGTGCTCGTTTCGCTTCCGCTCCACTGCGCCTCTGTCAACCGCCAGTCATACAGTGGTGTTAGGCGGATAGGTAGCTTCAATCCAAGATATATATTGAAACCTGTAACGTTATAGGTTACATTTACAGCATGATCACCGGCTTTAAGCATCGAGCACTTAAGCGCTTCTTCGAAACTGGCTCCAAACGCGGTTTGTCTGCTGAACAAGTTCCTAAGATCCGACTGATACTTGCACGACTTAACGCATCAGTGACACCAAAGGATATGAACTTACCAGGGCTCCATTTACATGAGCTTACCGGAAAAAGAAAAGGAACCTGGTCTGTTCGCGTATCAGGGAATTGGAGGATCACCTTTAGATTCGAAACTCCTGACGCTTTCGACATTGATTTGGAGGATTACCATTGAACATGCATAACCCACCCCATCCAGGCGAGATTCTTAAGGAATTCTGCTTAAAGCCCTTGGAGCTCACGGTTACCAAGACAGCTCAGGCCTTGGGTGTCAGCCGTAAGACACTATCCGCCATCCTTAATGGCAGAGCAGGTATAAGCCCCGAAATGGCTATCCGACTTGGCAAGGCATTTAACACCAGTGCTGAAAGTTGGCTCAATCAGCAGTTGCAGTATGATCTGTGGCAAGCTCAACAGGCTGTTGGCGACGTCAAGGTTCAACCTCTTGTCGCAGCTTAGCCCAACATTGTCCAGTCTCCGCCTAACGTATAGTTGGAGTGGATGGCTGACCCTAGCTTCTTTTTTGCTGCCGCAAAAATTCGCTAGCCTCAACCACCACTCAACATGGTGTTAGGCGTCATGCCTACGTCAACAAGAATTTTGAGCACTGTTGCATGACAATATTTGAGTACCTTTCCGTAGCAGTTTCGATAGTACTTTCCCTGAGTGCGACACAACTTCTCCTAAACGTTCGTTCTATCTTTGACTCAGCAACTCGATATTGGGTACACATAGTCTGGGTGCTAATTTTACTCTCAACTCACATTCTTACCTGGTGGGGATTGTGGGCATATCGAGTTGTAGAATCGTGGACACTGTTTACCTTCTCACTGCTACTCGTTAATCCTGGAATACTATTTGTCGCATCTAGCACTCTGGTCAACAAGCCCTCTCACCAGAACTGGGAAGAACATTTCTATTCTATTCGTACTTCGTTTTTTGGTTTCTACATACTGATCCCGATTGGATCAGTGTTTAGAGACTGGGTTTTGCTAGATCTACCGATTCTAAATCTAGTTCGAGTACCAGAATTTGTAATGACCGCTATAATACTCACAGCATTGCTATCTAATCTTCGCAAAATCCAAGCATACGCAGCCGTGGCGGCGAGTTTGTTATTCTTTGTATTCTCTGCATTAATCTGGCTTCAGCCAGGTGCCGGTCGAATATTGGTAGGGTAACCACCAACATATGGACAGATCTATAAAGACGCCTAACGAGTGCATAGACTGGAACGCTGACAGCAGACTTCGTTGCGCTACCGCTCCACTCAGCCTCTGCCAACATCCAGTCATACAGTGGTGCTAGGCGTCAATCGATGAGTCCTACTGTTTTCAGAGAAAGAGGTTACAGGTTCTTCTTTTTCTCACTCGAGGAATCTCGTATGCACATCCACGTTCGCTCTCCAGATGGTGAAGCGAAGTTCTGGCTTGAACCTGAGATAGAACTCGCGAGAAATCACCGGTTATCAGATGTACAATTAAGGCAGATTCGAAGCATCGTCGAGGCACACAAAGATGAGATCATCCGAGCGTGGAACCAACACTTCGGGAGTAGCGGTAACTGACATCTCTCCTGACGGTATATGGATACTCGCATCAGGCGAGGAGCTATTCATGCCTTTTGATCAATTTCCTTGGTTGCGATCCGGCACCGTAGATGCGGTTCTAAATGTCATCGAAGAGGCACCTGGTACCTATCACTGGCCAGATCTAGACATTGATCTCGGAATTGACTCCATTCGAGATCCAGGTCAATTCCCTCTCCAGGCTAGAGTTGACGCCTAACGAGAGCATCGACTTGACGACTGACAGCAGTCCTCACTTCGCTTCCGCTCCGCTGCGGCTCTGTCAATCGCCAGTCATACTGTGGTGTTAGGCGTCTTGAGTGACTAGATCCAGTAAGAGACTAAAACCCCTAGTTTGTGCGGTACCAACGATTTGGCTCTTCGCGACAGCATACGCGAATGTTCGTATTCTCTTCTCTGATCACCCCTACTTGGATCAGCTCGGATCCCTTCAGTACTTTCTTACCTCCTCAATGTTATTCCTGGTCACGCTAGTAGCGGTTGTCAGCATAATGAGGGACTACCTTGCCACTGGTTATGTTTGCCTAGCTCTACTTGCTTCTTATCAGCTATACATCATAGGCGGTGAGGTACTAAGAGACTCATTCCATCCGATCTATCTCGCGATACCGGGAACATTGTTTTTGGCGTACTCTGTTTCATCGTTCTACGTGTACGGTGCAAAAAAACAAAAGTGAACATGACGACGCCTAACGAAAAGTTGGAGTGGAATGTTGACAGATGACCTCCCTTCGCTGTCGCTCCGGTCAGTCCCCGTCAACATCCACTCAACACCGCGTTAGGCCTCTAGATGTGTCTATCCAGCGACCAGAGGTACTGATGAACCAACGATTAAGTAGCTGGCTACAGGTCATCGGTAACTTCGCATTACTTGTCGGCTTGGGATTGGTAGCAATTCAGATTAATCAGGCAACCGAGTTAACTCGTATCCAAATGGACAACCAGTGGCTTGGCCGGGCGGATCAACGTCTGATTGCCTTTTTAGGTGAAGACCCAAGCGTTGTGCTTGCAAAGGCCATAGATTCTCCCAATGAGCTAACAACCGCTGATATTCTAGTTCTGGACAATTTCATACAGACTTATGTGGACTACTGGTACACGATAAAAAGAAACGCGGATCTGGGACTAGTGGCTGATGCAAGGTGGCGGGAAGTCATCGGATTGGGTACCAACAACTACGCGTTCGGTCATGAATTTGGACAAGCCTGGTGGAAGAATTTTGAACAGCATGGTGCTAAATGGGGAGGAGACGCAGAATTTACTACAGTAATGTCGGAGGCAGTAAGACAGGCGAAACCCACTTTCATGCGTGGGTGGATACAAGGTATACGCCAAAATCTAGGGGAGCAAAAAAGTAGTGCCGCAGACGACCTCTAGATTCAGATTCGAAAGGCAACTCGTGACACACGTTCCTGCTGCCGAGGGGTTCATTCGACGCCTAACGTATAGTTGGAGTGGATGGCCTGACTGCTGCCTCCTTTCGCGCCATCAAAGGCTCAACACTCAATTCGATCACTGAGCATAAACAGTTCGAAATTCGCTGGAGCAGTGAGATAGGCGAAGTCTACAGAAAAGCTATCGATAACCCTGCTCGCCTAACTAGAGTCGAAGAGTTCATTATGGCTGATTGGCTCACCTCTTCGCTGGTCGCTAGAGAGAATGAGTGCTACCAATACCGTCAGGGCTTACTCGACAAAGACAACTGGGAGAGCTCTGAAAAGGCAGTTCGAATGGTTTTGGGCTTCGCATGGTCACGGAATTGGTGGGATGAGGTCGCACGGGTAAGTTTTGGCGACACATTCGTGGATTACGTAAACGAGAACCTCATAGAGAACGTCACTGACTATGGTGAGTTATTATACAATGTCAGCTTCACAAGAGGAGCTTCAGATGACACCTAACGAATGCATGGACTGGAACATTGACCGCTGGCTCCCCTTCGCTTCCGCTCCGGTCGCCATCCGTCAACGTCCAGTCATACAGTGGTGTTAGGCGCCTGATAAAGACGATCAATGACCGAAGGTTGATTTTGGAAACACAATACATACAATGTATGTATGATTAGTTTTGATTGGGATTCCAAAAAAGCCGCTTCAAATCTCAAGAGCCATGGGGTGTCATTCGAAGAGGCCGAGTCTGTGTTCTACGACGACTTTGCAGTCCAGTTCTTTGACGATGGCCATTCTTCGAAGGAAGATAGATTCGTTATGCTCGGCATAAGCAATGTCGCCCGGTTACTGACTGTTGTTCATTGTGTGCGTGAATCGGGCAGTATCATAAGAATCATCTCCGCACGCAAAGCTACTAGGACTGAGTCTAATTACTATAAGGGCCCAATATGAAAAAGGAATACGATTTCTCGAATATGAAAAGCCGCAAAAATCCATTTGCCGCCAAACTCAAAAGACAAGTCACAATTCGTATGGGTGATGACGTTATTTCCTATTTCAAAACATTATCAGACGATACAGGCATACCCTATCAAACACTCATCAACCTCTATCTGAGAGATTGTGTCGCTAATAACCGCAGACCAGATCTAACATGGAAAGCCAACAGCGCCGCCTAACGAGCAGTTGGAATGGAACGTATGACAGCCGCTTTGGCCTGCTTTCGCAGGCTGGCATTGCAGTCAACGTCCATTCAACACGGTGTTAGGCGTCGAAGCTAGATTCGCCAGGCGTCGCGTTTTGCTTTGCCTCATCCTTCTGGCTGTTAGTCCATATCTATCGGCAGCACAAGACATACCATGCCCAACGTTCGAACGCCGCTCCGTGAACTGTACACAACAGACTCACCTGGGCTCTCCATCGCCGATTTCAATTCTTAGCACAGACCAGATCGAGGATTTCACAGTCGTTGATTCCACATCAGCAATATATGCGCAACATCCAAGTCCCATACCGCCAATGTGTCATCTGATCGGTACTATAGATAAGCAGATCGACCTATCTGATCACACCGATCAGAATATTGTCGTTTCCGTGTCTCAAATCGTCGACTATCTAGGTGCGAGCTTTGTTGCGTTTCAGAAACCACCTAGCAAAGAATGGAGCAAGATATATTCATGCATTCAATGACGACGCCTAACGAGTATATGGAGTGAAACGTATGACAGCCGTCTCCTTTCGCTAGCGCTCCAGACTTGGCCGTCAAGCCACCACACAACATGGTGCTGGGCGGGTTAGCCGCATCATGCTAAAGCTGAACGAAGGCCCATATGATCGATCATCGGCTGGAAGTCCCGATCACGAAATAAAAGAGGTAGCGATTCATCTACGCAATATGTTCCGATGATCAGATCGTTCGTTTTACGGATGGTGACGCCCTTCTTCCTTAGTGCGCGATAGCTATCGGCTGCTCTGACAGCGCGATCACGACCTAGCAGTTCAAATAGCGTGAGCTCGAGCATCAAGTCTTTAACTTTTCTATATTCTGAGTCGCTTCGAAATCCTTGTAGCACTTCGGTCAGGATTAAATCACCAATACCGAGTGGCTCTACCCCTAGTATCGAATCGAGGAAGTCTGTTTCGGTTGTAGGTGTTCCATTGAAATAGTCTATCCAAACACTGGAATCAACGAGGATCACGCGGCACTATTTCGCATCTCTTCAAGATCGCCCGTCCACGTTACCTTTCCGCGCATTGACCTAAAGTTCTTTTGCTTATTTAGCTTTACTAACGCCGCCAGCCCCAGCTCCACAGCCTCGCGTTTTGTTTTTGCGCCGGTAGCCTCGATAGCCTCCGCAAGAAGCTTTTCATCAATTACTATGTTCGTTCGCATGGTCAATCCAATGTGTATGCAATACACTTATTATACACATCAAACGCCCGTATGCAGTTCATAGACGTCGCGACGAATGTGGCGCAGTATCACGAAATCATGCTTCGACCCGCACCTATCACCAGCTTCCGCCTAACGTGGAGTGGATGGCCTGACTGCTGCCTCCTACCGCTCCCGTCGCGGCCGTCAAGCTACCACTCAACATGGTGATAGGTGGCTGGAGAGACTGTTATGAAGCGGGTTGATCGTGCAGCGATTATACGAATACCAAATCAGACTATCGAGAGTACATAGTGATCGGATACGAAGCAGTCTCAGGGTTCAATGATTTAGTTGCCAATTTAAACAATCTCCTCTTTGGCTACATTAGCATTCTCTCGGCTTTTCTGATCATGAGCTATTTCGCTGCAGGCAAACTTAGCAACGGATTAGCGCTAATTGTGATAGTTCTTTTTTCTCTAGCTTGTCTGATGCTTATCATTCAATTCAACTTCATGAAGACTGACATGGAACATCTCTTCCGACACATAATTGATCTGAAAGCAGCAGGAGATCCAACCGTAAGTTGGTTCGGCCATAATCCAGGGTGGGCTGTTGGAGTGTTAACGATTATTCAGAACCTAGTTACAATCGGTGGTTACGTTGGGTGCCTACTATTCTTTTTTAGCAACAAAAAGAAATAGAGGAGCAGTAAGATACACACTGCACTTATTTCTAGCTCCCGCCTAACGAGCAGTTCGAACGGACGCATTGGCGGCCAGACGTTCGTGCTCCCGCACGCCCACCTGCCAGTCAAGCGTCGCTCTACATGGTGTTAGGCGTCACGGCATGAGTATTCAAGATTTAGGGGCAATCGGAGAACTATTAGCCGCAATCGCTACACTTGCGACACTCATATATCTCGCGCTCCAGATTAAACAGAACACAACTGCTGTTCAAAGCAGCGTCGCAGACAGCATGATCAATTCGGCACAAGCGACCATGTCCACAATTACTGGCTCCGCTGCCAATGCTCATGTGTTCAACGTTGGTGCTACCGATTATGACTCCTTAACCGCCGACCAACAGGTGCAGTATCGATATATTATCGTTTCGCTCCTGAACACCTCTGACCTTATGTATTGGAACTTTCGTCGCGGGACACTCGACCACGAGCTATGGTCCAGACAAGCGACATGGATAACGGCATGGCTGTCCCACCCTGTTGGGCTCGAATTATGGGATGGATACAAAACATTCCTAACACCAGCATTCTCTGAATACGTGAATCAACATCTTCGTGTAAAAACACAAGAAATTTCAGATGCCGTGAAGAAGTACGAACAACACAATAGGGGTGTTACAAGTGACGCCTAACGAGCAGTTGGAGTGGAACATTGACAGTCTCTTTGGCGCGCGAACGCACGCTCGCATCGCTGCCAACGTCCACTCAACACGGTGTTAGGCGGATAGAACAACCGCCAGGACCCAACGGCGTTACAAGGAACAAAGTGACAGAATCAGAAATATGGGAAGTCATTCAGACAGGCAACGAAATATCAGTAATGCGTACGGAAGTATTCATTACCATTACAGTGGGTGTCTTAATTATTTCCACGATCGAAGCAATCAAATTCACGAAATCCTTGCTATTCATATTGCTCGGGACCTATCTTATTTTCGGCTACATAAACTTCACAATGCTCATAGCCGAAATGGAAATACTGGCTAGCGGGATCAATCAAATACGTTCAATGGTCGATGCTAACCAAGACGTCAGTTACATGGGTCACTACCTCGCATCTCAGGCTAACGCTCCAACGACAAGGATTCTGATCCCCTTACTGCAAACCGCATTTTGGATAGTCACTGTTAGCACAATTTCTTATTCAATTTGGCGCTACATCCGCTCAAACAAAAACTCATAAACGATAGAAAGGGAGATACACTCCGGAACATGATTCTTACTGTACCCATCTCACGTCTCCGCCTAACGTGTAGTTGGAGTGGATGGCCTGACTGCTGCCTTCTTTCGCTACCGGTCCAGTCGTTGCTGTCAACGTCCACTCATATAGTGGTGCTAGGCCTCTGATAAAGTGCAAGAGAACCCCACCGAGATACTCCATACAATCGCTGAAGTCGCCATTGCATTTGTCGGCTTCTCAACCGTCGTTGCTGCACTGCGCGCCCGAAATGAAGCATCATTCAGAATCTATTCAATCCGTGATGTGGCCATCGTTGGACTTATCGTCTTGGTGGCGCCCTGCTTCCATTGACGGTCAATCTTTTCGTTGAGAGCTCCGAGAATGTTTGGCGGTACTCAAGCTTAGTTTTTTGTGTCGTGTGGATCATTTCCGCGAGCTGGGGAATTCGTAGCTACGGTCGCGCTGTACCTATAGACCAAAGACACGGAGCACTATGGGTAGGTCCTTTTTTGTTGGCAACGGATTCCTTCTGTACAACGTGATTCTCCCCACAATTAAGTCGCCAGCTTACTATGTCGTTGCACTCCTCCTACTGTTGCTATTTATGTCGGTTAGTTTCGTCGTAGCAACTTTCCATAATCTAGGGGATAAAGATAATGCCGACGACGCCTAATAAGTGTTAGGCGTCATGAGCCAGATTGACTCGCACACTCGTTTAGTGGATTGGATTCAGATGTTTACTGGTCTCGCGGTAATTGTCGGCTTAGTCCTTGTGATTTGGGAGCTCCAACAAACAAGAGAACTCGCTAGAGCCCAGCTTGCAGCAGATGGCTGGAATGAAATGATGGAAACCGGACGAAGTACCCTAAGCGAGACATTTGCTCAAGTTAGGTATAAGTCCTGCGTCTCTCCCGAGAAACTAACAGAAGCAGAAATCCAAGAAGTTCTTTCATGGTTCTACATACTTCGCAATGAAGCTGCTCGCATGAGGGGATACTCAAATATCGGCACGTACGAAATTACCTGGAGAGACCTCGCAAGAAACAACATCCGAGTTATCCTCGGTCACAAAGCGGGGCGCGCACAGTACGAAAAGGGTAAAGGCAATTGGTGGCCATGGTATGAAAAAATTGCGGACGAGATGATCGCGAAAAATCAGATAGGATCTTGTCGTGATTATCTTACCCCCATCATAGAGGCTACGCGAAAAGGTTCGGTATGACCTTAGATATGCAGCCGACGCCTAACGATTGCATGGACTGGACGACTGACAGCAATACTCGTTTCGCTTCCGCTCCCCTCACGCCCTGTCAATCGCCAGTCATACAGTGGTGCTAGGCGGCTTTGCGCACTTTTTGTCCAGGCTGCAACGTTAGACTACCCAAAAGGTGGGATCGTACATTACCCGACACTTATTCCTATGTTTGCTCCTGCGGGTTGTTCCTGAAATACAGATTTCCGTCTTGGATACCAAACACGATTCTGATCGCCTTCGGACTTATTTTGAGCAATCACGTTCGAACCTCTGGATTTGGCTTCGAACTTTCACTCGTGGTTACCATCAGTCTAACTATGCTTATGGGAGGCGTCGCTTTTTACATTTGTCATCTCCCTACTCCTTGCACAAGGCATGATGAAACAGGTTCATCTACAGATACATAAGTCCTTGCATTGACGCACAGCTACAAGCCGATATTCTGTTACTCATGAGTCGTACAGCACTTATCTCCAGCCCCCGCCTAACGTGTAGTTGGAGTGGAATGGAGCGATCGCCATGAACTGGGATGCAATTGGAGCTATTGCCGAACTTGGGGGCGCAATAGGCGTAATCGGATCCCTCGTATATCTTGGATTTCAGATTAGACAAAATTCTAAACACATTGAATCTTCGATATACCAATCTACCAATGATGTATTCGTAGAGTTTTTCTCAAATTTGGCCGCTGATTCGCACCTAGCGGACATTTGGTATTCAGAGATTGTGCGGGACAATGTCTCTAGTGAGAATTTGAACCAAGCGAGGGCGCTGCTGGTTGCATATTTCCTGGCACTCGAAAACAACTACCAGCATGAACAGGCAGGGCTTACAAACCGAGCAACCTTATCGCACGACGTATACGCCTCCTTGTTCAAAGTGCCCTTCGTTCAAAATTGGATTAACCGTGAGGGCCGTGGACTTCTGACATCAAATTTTCTTGCCAGAATTGAAGAAATTCAAAATGCGACGTAGATATGCTCATCGCGAATCAAACTGCTAATTTAGGCAGCTCCCGCCTAACGTGTAGTTGGAGTGGATGGTGTTAGGCGGAATAGCAAAGTCCACACGGCCGTATGGTTAAGCAAACAAGAAAGAGGGTTTTCAAATTGCTCCACATAAACATCTATCCAATTAGAAAGGAAAAAGAATCGCGACTCCGAGCGTGGTTATCGGAACTCAACAATCGCGCCGATGAAGTTCGCCAGACTTTTGCGGATGAGTCCGTCCGCGCCGAACAGGCATACATCGTTTCAACATCCGATGGTCCACTTTTGATCTACGCGATAGAAGCAGAGAACTTCGAGCAAGGTGCAAAGGCTTATGCATCGTCTACACATCCAATCGATGCCCAGCACAAAGAAATTAAACTTGAATGCCTTGAGGCCCGCCTAGATCAGTTGCCAGACTACAGTGTGGCAATGCCATGATACGCATTGCACCTATCACTAGTTTCCGCCTAACGTGTGGTTAGGCGTCATGAGTAGATCTTCATGAACTGGGAGGCAGCCGGCGCTATTGGGGAAATCGTTGGAGCGTTCGCGGTCGTCGTGACTTTGATTTATTTTGCTCTCCAGCTAAAACAAGCTCTGAGAGCTAACGAGACGCAGGGTACAGTCGTATCAAGCGAGTTATTCTCGAAGTGGAGAACTACCTTACTGGAGAATACCGACCTGGCTGTTACGCTTTCGAAAGCGAATCATGGGTTAGAACTATCAGATGCTGAAAGAACACAACTCTATGCGCTAGCCGACGAGCTGTTTACAGCAGCAGCCGTATCGTATGCAATCAGCCAGCACACGGGAGCCACCTATGAGCAGGCCGGTGAGATTAAGTACACGATGAGTGTCCTTGAATCAAATCCTGGATTGATACCGGAATGGATGCGCATTCGTCCTATGGTGGAAATGGTTTCATCCGATTATGCAATTGGCATTGACGAGCAGATTAGTAATATGCACATATTCGAACACCGAACCAGACAAACGCCTAACGAGTGCATGGACTGGAACATTGACTGCGGTCTCCCCTTCGCTTCCGCTCCAGTCTCCATCAGTCAACGTCCAGTCACATAGTGGTGTTAGGCGTCTTGAGTGACTAGATCCAGTAAGAGACTAAAACTCCTAGTCTGTGTGACACCTAACGAGTGCATAGACTGGAACGCTGACAGCCGACTTCGTTCAACGTCCAGTCATACAGTAGTGTTAGGCGTCATGGATAGATCATCATGAATTGGGACGCTGCTGGCGCCATCGGAGAAATCGTCGGTGCAATCGCGGTAACCGCTACGCTGTTCTACTTAGCTCTACAGACAAAACGCGCCCGTCAATCTGCTGACGCGCAAGGCACGATCCAAAGCGCCTCAATGCACGCTGAATGGCGTAGAGCGGTAATGCAGAACTCAGAAATCTCTCGTCTCATCGCAAAGGCAAATCAAGGCCAAGAGCTCACCGAGTCTGAGGAGATTCAAATGAGAAATACAGCTGAAGAGCTATTTGTCGCGGGTTGTACTTCCTACGTAAACGGTAAACTATCCGGTGTCGCGCATAACTTAGGCGCTGAACTGGAGTATATGGCAACTATGCTCATTGAAAACCCAGGACTCGAACCGCATTGGGAAAGATTCGCCTATGTAATCGAAGTAGTATCGGGGGAGTTTAAGTCAGGTGTCGATGACCTTATTATGAGAAAGAAGGGAAATGATGCTGACGCCTAACGAAAGCATGGACTTGTCGACTGACAACAGTCCTCACAGCGCTTCCGCTCCGCTCCGGCTCTGTCAATCGCCAGTCATGCTGTGGTGTTAGGCGTCTTGGTATAAGTATTCAAGACATAGGCAGTATAGGCGAGCTACTCGCTGCTATAGCTACACTTGGCACACTTATCTATCTTGCGGCGCAAATCCGGCAGAACTCTAAAATGATGCGCGCTAACACTAAGCAAGCGATTTCAGATTCAACACAAGCGCTTCTCTTTACGGCCAATGAAAACCCTGACACTTTCGGCAAACTCGTTTTCGGAGGCGAGCTCAACTTAACTGAGCGAATGCGCGTTTATATCTTTATACGGGCAACCTTGCGCGGATTTGAAACTCAACTCTTTCACTATAAATCGGGTCTTCTTGATGAAGAAGAGTGGCAAACACTCCAAAATACCATTCATACCACTATGGCTTATCCTGGCGCAGTAGAGGTCTGGCCGGAACTCAGAGATGTGATCTCTCCCGAGCTTCGGGATCTAATCGATAAGGGTAAATCAGATGACGCCTAACGAGAGCATTGACTGGACGACTGACAGCAGTCCTCACTGCGCTTCCGCTCCGTTGCGGCTCTGTCAATTGCCAGTCATACAGTGGTGCTAGGCGGCTTTTCGAGCTGTTAGCGCGCGGCTGATGTCTTTACGCGTTGCTCCAAGAGCAAACATTCCCTTAAACAGTAGATCCGTACTCACACTAGGGTCTCCAGCCTCCATCTTTGCAACTCTTGATTGACTCGACCCAATCATTTTTGACATCTCAGTTTGGCTGACCCTTTTGGATTGCCGAAGCTCCTTGAAAGACTTCGCCAACAAAACTTTCGTTTCGATGTAAGCACTTTCTTCATCCGTGAGCCCAAGGAATTCCTCGGTGCTACTTACCTTGTATCCCTTACTTTCGAGTAGTCTCTTTTTACCTTGTTTCATCGTCATACCCTCGTGTTCGTCGCTTGCATGTATCTACAACCGATTTTGGTGTTTTGCGGTTTTCTTCGAAAACACTTCCAGAATCACAATCGCGTCATCGTCAGTTCTGTATACAATTCTCCAAATCCATCATCGTCCGTGATTCTAAGTTCATGACACCGCTTACCAATGCTAGGTATTGGTCTGGAATGTGGGATTCCAATACTGAGTCTATGTTGTAGTAAGCGTAGTAAGTATCCAGCTTCCATCCGGGCTGTGCACGAAAACGGGGGTGTCTCTACTTCTCCATGAAGCCATACTAGTGGCTTATCGCTTTGACTCATTGAGCAATACCATGTCATATATGACATATTCACAACCTACCTTTTGCTTCAGTTCATGAAACGTACTGCACCTATCTCTCGTCTCCGCCTAACGTGTAGTTGTTAGGCGACTAGGCTAGGCGATGCTAAACATTAAGGTCTTATTGGTGGCTTCACTCACCCTACCAAGCACTGTCTTTGGCCAGGGGAACAGTGTTAGCTGGCCAGAACTATCAAATTTCAGTTTTGTCTCTGGCCGTGCGGCTACAGATACGGACGCAAAGGCAGGTAGCGCAGCTTTCGTGCTAAAAGCGAACGATGTCGTCGTTGGCGAGCCATTGGATCTCGAGATCCCTCAATACGCAGTACACGTTAATGTGGAAACGGGAGCGAGAACCAGGGTAGTTTTAATTCAGGCGGAGGGTTTTGAAGGCATGAAAATTCTCGGAGCGATTGAGGTTGATTCAGGCGGAACGATGGCAGGCCTGTTCACTGAATTTGAACTGCTCGGGACTCGTATTCCATCAGATTAATAGCGTGAATTCGTCTAATCTTGTTCGGAGGGTCCCGATATCCGCCTAACGAGCAGTTGGAGCGGAACCATTGACCTTCTCCTTGGACTGCTTCCGCAGTCCGTCATCGCTGTCAACCTCTACCCCAGCATGGTGTTAGGCGGATAGTTTGGATACCCAGGCGATCGAAATATTCGCTGAGATCTCAATCGCAGTACTGGGCTTTTCCGGGATTACAGCAAGCGTGAATACTGCACCTATCTCCAGTTTCCGCCTAACGTGTAGTTGGAGTGATGGCTGACCCCAGGTTTGAAACAGGACGTAACCCATCAGCAAAAGAATTATGGGAAGCTGAAAGGGTTCTTCAGCTCCATCCCGAACAACAGCGGACACATCCTTCAGCGCTCTCCGCAGACCCAGAAAAACTGCTGCACATAAACACTTATGGCTGTGTACCCGATTTTTATGTTGATCAACCTTTTATTTGCAGAGGCTGTGGTAAGCAAGAGATTTGGAAAGCTCGGAATCAAAAATGGTACTACGAAGAGGCCAAAGGTCACACCGATGCAAAAGCGGTAGAATGCAACTCATGTCGAACGCAGAAGAAGAGCGTATAGAAATTGTTTTACCTGCCATGAAACGCACTGCACCTGTTTTCAGTTTCCGCCTAACGTGTAGTTGGAGTGGATGGCTGACCTCAGGTTCGGTTTCGCTGCCGCAAAACCTCCCTGGCGCCTCAACCACCACTCAACATGGTGTTAAGCGAATAGGTTTGCGACTACCAAGATATAGAGATTAGTATGGCTAAAATCTGTAACCAAGCGCAAGACTGGCTTGATCATCACTATTCATTCGGCCACGCCATTGCGTTGCGTTACTTCAGTATGGAGTGCACCGGGCGAATCAATAGAGATGACTTTGATCCAAAAACTGATACGGATCTACTCGCACACGTAAAGGAATGCTCAGAATGCTACGCTTGGATCGTCGAGAACGTCGGTCTAGAACTACTGGAGCGCCAAAAACGCCTTACCGAATACTGCTGTCCAGTCCTATTTGGAGCTGTTGAGGAGCCGAAGGGTGGCAACCTGCAACTTAAACTCACCCCCTACCCACAGCGCGACGGCGGCCATAATTGGAGTCTTTCATTGGATTCTGGTTCCGGCGAGGAGAGTACTTTGATAGTAAATTTTTGCCCATTCTGCGGCAACCTAATCCAAACTGCAGACCACAGTTCCCTTTGAAGCTATGCTTCTTCTCATGATTCGCACCGCACCAATCTCCAGTCTCCGCCTAACGTGTAATCGAATGGATGGCTCAACATTGTGTTATGCGTCGTTAAAGGAACTGCCGAGCCCAACTGAGCGAAGGTTCCGTATTGGTTAAATGCTACATGGCGCTCCGATGAGACTCCGAATTAGCAAAATTATCCTATTGGGATTGATAACCAATTCTGATATTCACGCCAACGAACCTACAACGACATCTCCTGCTCACTTCGGCGAGAGCGCGCCGTCAATAGTAAACAGCTTTGAGTTTCCAAAAGTGGAAGGACACATAAATCAATTCGTGACTTGTGCAGCCTATGTATGGGTGAATGGCAAAATAGGCTCTCCGATTTGTCAACGCGATAGCGAGAACGAGTGGTTCGTACGGGAGGTTATGGGGCGGGTATGGGGTAAGAAAATTTCTCCCGCTCGTATCGATGGCAAGGGTCGACTCGTCTGGTTCCAATTTTCGGTTTGGTTCCAACGCGATGACTCCGGAGAGCGAGTCATCCTAAGCCCTAATAACGGTGCGGAAATGTCGCGGTTAGGTCAGTCGTACATCTCTGCGCAAGGGTACGGCCGCGTTCTCGCGAAGTTTCCTCTTTGCGTAGTTCGGGCAAATAATGCATGGGTAGAGGTTGTTATAACCGCGAATGGTACGCCCAAGGATTCAAAAGTTATTAGAGGTCAGCTGTCGCCAAGTTGCACAAATCGACTTCTCAAATATGTTTTGAGCAGAAAGTACATTCCTGCGTTTTCCGAAAACAAACCAGTCGAGAGCCGGTTGGTTGAGTGGTACGGGAAGGCCAAAAGGAACACGCGAATGTAGAGGCCTCGCCGCTACTGTGGTCTCTGTACGCAGGCGTTCAGAGAGAGCATGATGAAGATCAGCGTAGTGGCAGTGGCATTTAGTGACACAAGGAGAAAGTGTGACTAGGCGAAACTACCATATTCACTATAGTGAGAGGTCGCTGGCCGTAAGTTCAATACCCGCCTAACGTGTAGTTGGAGGGGGTGGCAGAATGGAAACTATGCTCCAAGAAATCACTGATCGATTCACCGCACGATTAGACGCTTATACCGATCTGGCAGATCTTCTGGACGACAATTTGCTCGGTCAAAGAATAGATGTACCCAAACACAAGTCCCTCGCCGAACACTTATGGTGCATCGTAGGCGCAAGGGAAAGCTACTCAAAGGCTATCGACGAAGGCGAGTGGTCTGGATTCAGTTGTTCGCTACAAGCGCTTACAACTAAAGACATTCAATCTAAGCTAATAGAATCAGCATCACGAGCTACGGAAGTTATCCTTGCTGTAGAGGACTGGACTCCCGAACGCACTAAACTCCTGGCCACACTGGTTGAACACGAGACAATGCACGAAGGCCAAATTATCCGTCATATGTACGCCATAGGTCGTACGCTCCCGGAGTCATGGGTATGGGCATAGAGTCACTAGTATCGACAGATCGCGAGGTGAGATTTATCAGCCCCCGTCTAACGTGTAGTTGGAATCGCTCAACATTGTGCTAGGCGTCATGAGTAGATCACCATGAATTCACAGTCAATAAACAACTGGATTCAGGTTGTCACAACACTATCCGTTGCCATCGGTGTTGGCCTCGTTCTCTTTGAACTACGACAGGCGGAACAAATCGCGAGGACTGAGATCGTCTCGAACCTACAACGCCTTTTTGTGGAAACTCCCAGGGCCGTCGGCGGTGAGCACTATGCCGAGAGCATAGCCAAAGCGTGCATAGATCCGAGCCAGCTGGTCCCTGCAGACTATGTAGTACTGAACAGTTACTTCGAGATGATACAGGCGCACACCAATTTGTATCGCTCGACCGAAGCGCATGGGGAGTACGGCATACCTTGGGAAGCTTACGCTAGAGGTAATTACTCCAAGATCGCCTCATCGAGGCATGGGAGATGGTGGCTCATCCACAACATTCAATCTAGAGACCAACTCTCACCGACTCACCGTAGGCTCATCGCAGCCGCGCTAAAAAAAGGTGAGCAAGAAGACTGCTCAGAATACTACCGAGAATTCATGCTACTTGACGGAGCGCGTGATGGGCTGTCTGATGACGCCTAACGATTGCATAGACCGGAACACAGACAGCAGTCTTCGTTGCGCTGCAGCTTCACTCAGCCTCTGTCAACGTCCAATAAAGTGGTGTTAGCGTTAGATTCCTCGATTCCTTAGATGCAGCTTTCCAGCTGGTCGCCGAAAATCCCCTAGCATTCCCAGATGTCATAGACGACGTTCGCAGATCCTTGACCAAATCGTTTCCTTACTTGGTACTCTTCGCGTCAGATGAAGAATCAATTCACAAATTGGCGGTCATTCATGCAGCCCAAGATCCTGACCACATTGCATCTAGGCTTTACGCCTAACGAGTTGTTGGAACTGACGGCCTATTCGCCACTTCGTTTGCATTGGCTCGCTTCGCTCACCGCAACTTCCCTCGGCTCATGGACGGTCGTAGCTCAACACGGTGTTAGGCGGATATGACGACACTAATCCACGAACGAGTAGAAATGTGCAGAAAAGGGACGAATCCAAAGGCGATCTGTCGTGTCTCCTCAGGTTGGGTTGTTATTGGCGATGTACAATTCGTGCGCGGATACTCGCTGATTCTGCCTGACCCCGTTGTCCCAGATCTAAACTCTCTATCGATTCCAGATCGAGAAAGCTTCTTGCGAGAGGTATCCATTGTAGGGGACGCACTACTCCACACAACAGAGGCATATCGAATCAATTACGAGATCCTCGGAAACACAGAAGCTGCGCTTCACGCTCATATATTTCCTCGATACGAAACTGAGCCTGAAGAACTACGCAAACATCCGGTTTGGTTCTATGATTGGCAAAACGCAGTCAAATTTGATGAGATAACGGACGGCCAACTTGTGGCGAATATTCGAAATTATCTTCAAAAAGAAGGTGTTGCGATATAGCGTGTTAGGACAACCATTAGGCTCACGCTACAAGATTTGCGCTGCACAGGTTTTCAGTTTTCGCCTAACGTGTAGTTGGAGTGGATGGCCGACCCCAGGTTCGGTTTTGCTGCTGCAAAACCTCCCTGGCCTCAACCATCACTCAACATGACGGTAGGCGTCATATAACGACGTTCAGAGGACTCATGACCGGATACGAACTAGCTGGCTACGCTGCTAAAGGTGCTACGGTGCTGAGTAACTTCCTGTCATCAACTACCATTTACTTTTCTGTGATCAGGTGACGCCCCCAGCGGGAACGAAATTCAACTGATGGGACAGATCTCCAACGATCTAAGTGGTAAGGTCGTAGACGATGAAGGAGCGACTTACTAGTGACGCCTAACGAGTGCATTGACTGGACGACTGACAGCAATGTTCGATCTGTTCCCGCAGCCCTGCGCTTCTGTCGATCACTAGTCATACTGTGGTGTTAGGCGTCATGGGGCACTCAACAGAACTGAAAAAGGATGAATGCCCGCTATGCCAGTCTTTGGCTGACGTCCAGCTTCCTGACTGGTCAGGTGGGAAGCTCTTGGTTCGTTGTGACACCGGCGGAAAATTTGCAACTAACTACCCAGCGATCGCTGCATTCCAGGAGCTCGGCGAGGATCAAAGAATTCTACTTCAATGGCTTAGAGATCAAATTAGACGCTCACCTGAGATGGTTAACATTACAAAGAATGAGCATGGCGTGATCACCGCAAGATCTTCAAAGCCTTTAACTAAGTTGCAAAAGAAAATGAGAAGTAGAAGGGTCACGAGACCGAATGAATCGACCACTTCAACCATGATTTACTTCGCAGGTTCACCAGATTCTAGTCCCAATGAGTCACGTGATGACTGATGACGCTTAACGAGCGACTGCGGATGGAACTTCAGGGAGATGAATCTGGCGCAAGAGAATGCTTAGGGAGTTTCCATGCTAGCCCACCGCTACCGGGACATTTGATGGCATACATATCCCAATGCGAACAGGGAGCAAACAAGGTAGAGCCTATGTCGGAAACCTACGTGTTCCTTAAGGCACAAGATTGTGTCTAACGATGATAGAAACCTTGCACGTACCCACGCTCAGCTCGCTCCTTACACCAGCTCTCCACTCAAGTTGGAGTTAGGTTGATGGATCCGCAATCAGCCCTAACAACTGTTGCAGAAGTAGGCATCGGCATCGCCGGTTTTTCTACCATCGCAGCTGCATTTGCATCTCAAGCCCAATTCGCACAAAGAATTGTGGTGTGGGTGAAGCTGCGCACCCTACTCGTCACCAGTGCGGCTGTAGTTTTCTTCTCATTCCTCCCAATGATCATGTTCCGAACAGGACTCGAGGAAGCGACAAACTGGACTATATGTAGCAGCGTCTACATCGCATGGATAGTGGGCGTTAGGGTTAGTCTATTTTTCGACACTGACTTTGAATCAGCTGACTACGTAACCAGTCGATTTTACGGTTCGGTCGGAATGGTCAGTTTACTCTTTCACGCGTACAACGTTGTTGCCGGTGCCACCGATTGGCCATATTTGGCCGCGCTTGTAACTGGACTTTTCATCGCATCCTTCCATTTTTTCCTGCTGATTAGAGATCTAGTTCGAGGATCGGACCCAACCAATCCAGAGGAAAAAAAGGATGCCTAACAAAGGCACGGATCAGCACTACGAGTACAGACGAAGCAAATCCTGCGTGTATGTCCATTTGGGCGCATTTGGGCGACACGCGACATCAATTCGATGAGCGTACTCGAGGCGGCGTTTAGATGGCGATCACAAATGCAAGGAATCCGCCATGACCATGCTTGAAGTATTACTAGCTTTCTCAGCAGCGTACTTCACTCTTCTTCTCCTTCTAGAGGTCGTTGTGTGGAAGACACAACCCAACATGGAGAACGCCGTGACCTTGTTTGTGCCTCAAGGGGATAGTGTACTTACTCGCAAACTTTACGGTTTTGATTACAACCACAAGCTGTACGTGTCTTCTAACCACTGGTTTCGTCATTGGTATCACGCCATTCTTAGGAACCCGCAGATTGATGTTGAGCATGCGGGGAATGTTAAACCCTACACAATCATCCCCATTGAGGGAGACGAACGGGCGGAGATCGCTCGTGAGTACAAAATGGGGTTCGTGCTCAGATTGATGTGTGGATTCGCACCTAGGCGCTTTCTTAGACTCGACCCTATGGGCGGCGAAGATGGCGTCTGACATTCATATTGTGTCGCTGGGCATGATGGCCCCGTTCTCAAACATCGAAAACACTACATGAGCAACTACGAACTAGCCGATTATACGTCCACGGTGACGAGTAACTTCTTGACCTGTATCACCATCTACTTTTTCTATCATAACCGCCAACGATGACCGCCATCGCTCGAATCAATGCCGTCGCAACCCAATCACACTGCAAGCCATTGCGGGCAAACTAGCGTTAGGAGAATAGTTAGTGCATGCCAAACATCTGCCGCTATCCCACCTTCCAAGCCTGGGCGCCACATCGGCTCAATTGTTAGCCGAAGTAGGGATAGAAGATGTGCATTCACTGCAAGAGCACGGCGCGGTAGGCAGTTTCACCGCGTTACGAATGCAATTTGGTAAGCGGATAACGGTCAATTGGATCTATGCACTAGAGTGCGCTGTACTGGGGATTCACTGGCGCGTATTGAGCAGTGAACGCAAAGCCGAGCTTCGTTCAATAGCCCATCAAATCATCGCTGATCTTGATAGAGTGATATGACGTTGCCTGAAACAATCCAGAACAACCACACTTGGTTGTTTGGTACTTGGCAATGTTACGAAACTCATCAAATGCAATCACGAACGGAATAGAAGATGACCTCTGAAGGTGAAATCCTGAAACTGATGAACGACTACTGCTACGCAATCGACAGCGGCGATCTCAAAACTTTCGGTCAGCTGTTGAAGCACGCAGAATGGATTGCTGAAGGGAAAAAGCCAGGTAAAGAATCTCAATCAAATCTGATTTTGTATGAGGATGGCACCCCTCGGACAAAACATACCCTAAGCAACATCAGTATCGAGATTGATGAAGCAGGAGGTACGGCCAAAGCACATAGCTATGTCACCGTATTCCAACAGACCGAAGCGTTGCCTCTTCAGCCGATCTACTCTGGTGACTATTTTGACGAGTTCGAGCGCGTTAACGGTATGTGGCAGTTTTCTAGAAGAGAGATTCGCAATTCATTGATCGGCAATATGAGCGCCCATCTCAAAAATCCGTCAATAACAATACCGGGGGCATGACGTGCAAACTACGGTCTATCGATCCATCATCAACGCTCGCAGGAAAGAGGGAAAAACAGCGCACCACGTTCCTTTTCGACCTCGATGTGGAGAACGACTTCTTTAACGCCTAAACAACAACTCCTAGCCGAGTCGCAAGTATTGATAGCGGGAATCTTCCGTCTACAGTGGTCTTCTTCTCGGAGAAGTTAGTACAATTAGCTCAAATCGAGGAAGTAATTTTGAAATCAATCACACTCACAATCGGACTTTTCGTACTCCTACCCGTTATTGCACAGGCGGAAACCCACGCAGAGGTGCAAGCGGCACTGGATTATCAACTACCCGCAAACACCTGCGGCAAGCCGATCGCAGTATCTGGTGACAGCAGTAGCGCCCCACCACCAACACAGTCCAGCGGCAGCGTTGCGGTGTTTGAGGGCACAAGCTCGGCATCCGTGAGCGACGTTGATGGCTACTCGCGTAAGCGACTGGAACGCAAAGAAAAACGGCGTAAGAAGTGCGTGGCCAGTTACAAAGATGGTCTGCTGGGCGATATGGAAACATTGAAAGACAGCGCCAAACATGGGCTGACAGAAGGCCAGGCAAAAGCCATTCTTGGTAGCATGGCACTCATCCAAAAAGTTTACATGACCCAAAATGGTGTTCTTGAGGCTGATCAGAATCAGTAGAGTGGCCCACGGCATCGTTCTCACACGAGCGGGTTTGGCCAGATGATTGGTTACATAACCATTGGGACCAACGACCGCGAACGCGCCGCCGTCTTTTACGATGCCCTCCTGGCAGAAATTGGTGCGCGACGTGTTATGACAGATGAACGGATGCTCGGCTGGGCACGATCTAAGGATGAGCCGATGTTTTCCGTGACCACGCCATACGACCAAAACCAAGCAACCGTTGGCAATGGCGTGATGATCGCACTCGATGTGGACAGTCCTGACAACGTTGACCGCGTTTACGCCAAGGCTATTGAGCTGGGAGGGAGTGACGAAGGCCACCCACATGACCGTGGTTCAACGATGGGTTTCTATGGTGGTTACTTTAGAGACCTCGATGGCAACAAACTCGTCGCTTACTGCCTAGTGCCTACTTCTGGGTAGGAGGGTGCGTGAAACTAGCTAAGCTGGTTCTCTGGGCAGGTGCAGGATTCTTCCTCATTTATGGTCTGATATTCTCGATATTCCCTTCTTCATTTTCAGACTTAGTGACCGGCAGCTCTCCGAATTCCGTCTCTGGCATCGTCGATTTTCGTGCCACGTATGGTGGTATGACCCTTGCTGTGGGACTTGCGCTCGCGCTGGCCGCCCGACACCCCAGCGGCGTGAAGCTTGGCCTATGGGGTTTCGTCATTTTGATGCTTGGGATGGCGTGCGCGCGCTCTATCGGGATTGTCGTTGATGGCATGCCAAACACGTTGATGTTCGTCTATCTTGTGGGAGAACTACTGAGCGCAGGTCTCGCCTGGTTCGCGTTGACTAGACTCGATGACCGAGCTTCTTAGAATCCGTTTGTCTCACCAGGAGTTAGACAAGTGAATTGGGAAGCCATCGGCGCTATCGGAGAAATCGTAGGGGCACTCGCCGTCGTCATCTCGCTGGTCTATCTTGCGCTACAAATTAGAACTCAAAATCGGGAAGCTAAGCTTTCCTCAATCCACGAGATCACCACCGCCCACCGAGATGTACTCTCGCAACTGCAAAACCCAAACATCTCTGACATATGGGTTGAGGCGACGACAGATTTTGAGAATCTTGAGCCATCAAAACAAGTTCGTTTCGTCTCTGTCGCCGTCAATATCTACAAAGTCTCTGAGGAGGCCTACTATCAAGCCCAATCAGGCCGCCTGGAAAGCCACATCTGGCAGGGAATGGTGGCACAGCTGAGTGAATTCCATTCATGGCCAGGCGCCCAACAAGTCTGGCGGTTTAGGCAGTCAAACTTCAGCCAGCCGTTTATCGATTTTGTCGATAGCATCGCACCACCTACTCTTAAAGATAATTAGATAGCTATCCTGCAATTAGCGGTAGATAGACTTCTCTGACAATTTTCCCCTCAGCTACCGTGAATAGTCCGACTTCTGTCATCTGGTTGCGACTGCCTTCCATCGTCACATCCATCCAAAACTTAACGACAAACTGATCATCACCGGAGCCAGCGTAGGGACCTTCTGCTGTCGTCTCGTGGGTGGTTGCTGCGCTATCCCACCAGGCGTGTTTCTCGCGTACGGCCTCAATACCTTCCCAGGTTTGAGCTTCGCCACCATCACTTCCTCCCTCGACACTGACGATGTTGTCCGCATAAAGTTCATCGAGCGCTTGCGGATCTTTGCCTGCACTGGTGAGCTCCACGAGTCGCTTGCCTACCGCTGTTGTATCCATGACTTCATCTCCGGGTTTATGAATGACCACTATACCTAGGGGCTCCTGACAGGGCCTGTCAGGAGAGTGACAGGAATTAGCGAAAGTTCTGTTTGGGATTTAACACGCGTCGCAACCTGGCTTACAGTGAGCGGCGTACAAACGATGCCACCATGATTAGATGCCACGATGATTAAAAGAACGGGGGACAGAGCTTGAACTTGACAGACCTTGGTGGCTGCCAATGCGGCGCCTGCCGATATGCGGTAAACACGACTCCGTTCATTGCCTACACTTGCCACTGTCGCGCGTGCCAGAAATTAACGGCAAGCGCCTGCCTTGCCTGTGTACAAGTGCCTATCGAAGACGTTTCTCTTCGCGAAGGAAAGCCAAGCAGCCATGTCCGAATGGCTGACTCGGGCAATCAATTGCAAACTTTCTTCTGCCAAAGTTGCGGCTCAACGCTGTATGCTGAAAACTCTGCAAGACCTCGTGTTCGCACATTACATATCGGCTCCCTAGACCATCCACACAAAGTCGAAGTCCAAGCCCACATCTGGACGAGCCGAAAACTGCACTGGGTTGTTCTGCCTTCTGAACATCGCGTGTACCCAGAAGCTGGAGACTGGACCCAGGACTACGCATCTGACCCTACTCGATATCATTCATGAGGTCCGGTGGGTCTCGAGATCGAACGCTCTCGGTGAGACAAGAGTCATCAAGGTACACTCGTCTAATCTTCAAGGTAGTTGAAACATGGACGCAGCCTCTTCCTCTCATCCATCATCGAGGTCGCGATCGGTATCGCAGGTTTTGCCGGTATCATTGCCGCAATTCGCCAAGGCCGAGTCACGAACTGGCCACCGGCGCACCGCATCATGCTGCAAATTCTCTTTTTCGCTGCAGCTGCCACAATTTTCTTCGCCTTGTTGCCAGCTGTGCTCAGCGAAACCGGAATATCTGCGCCGCTGGTGTGGAAAATTAATGGTGGCTTACTCATCTGCTGGTATGTTTCTGCCATCACATTCCGCACTCGCCAAAGTAAGGATGGCGTTGCGTGGCCATTCTTGATCGGGGTGTCGCTTCTAATCGTTAACGGCTTCTCCATGTTCTTACTCTTGTTACTCAGTCCCATCTCGGAAGATGAAACATGATCCGTGGGAGCTGCCTATGTGGTGCTGTTCAGTTTGAATTGACCAAGGCAGTTGGACCGTTCGAGATTTGTCACTGCAACCGCTGCAGAAAAACAAGTGGTACTGCGGGCATGGCGGCACTTGGCGTACTCTCAAGTGACTATCGTATGACCACTGGTGTGGAATACATTCGAGTCTATACAGCGCCGATCTTGTACGAGGCACCTGCTTATGAAGTGTGTTTTTGTTCGATTTGTGGCAGCCCAACACCACCGATTGATCCGCCCGACGATTTCTTCGAGATACCAGCGGGACTTCTTGACGATGATCCAGGCCTCAAGCCTGACAAACATATCTTCGTCGACTTCACGCCAGATTGGGACGTAGTTTCAGACAAATTGCCACAACTGACTCTCAAAGAACTCTACCTATCACGGCATGGTAAAGCCCTACCGGACGACTTTGAGGTGAAGACTCACCAAGATGGCATGCGAACGAAGTAGGGTACTACGTGCCTGTGTGACCAAAAGTGTTATATTGCGAATATCGAGCGTGAGGCTAGAAATGGACAGACCCACTTGGCATAGAAAACTAAACCGAAAAATGCTCTTTCGTGTTTTCGCTTACGCCTTATTCCTTCTCTTTGCTCCTTTTGCTGTCGAACTCGTGATCATGGCCGACATAGTTGGCGTAGAAGCAGCTATCGCGTTTCTTTTTGTTTACGGCCGATCGATCACTTACATGGCACGCGACCGTGTTGTCATCACTTACAACCTTGCACGCGAAATACTGGCGGCTCATCCCAAAAGCGAACTCTTTAACAACAAAGTCTACGCCTTTGGGTCGATAGCAAGTTTAGTGCTGTTCTGGGTCACGGGCTCAGTTTTTGTCGCAGCCTGCGGGTGGTTACCTAGTCTCTACTTTATGGGACAAGTTTAAGAACACACTTCTAAGAGGTCGATATGGCGCAAATCCGATATATCGTAAACGACGTGGATGCTTCCATTGAGTTCTACACCAAACGTCTCGGCTTCGAACTCAAACAACAGTTCGGACCCGCTATGGCAATTCTGCAACACGGAGATATCGATCTATGGGTCGCCGGGCCCCAAGCTTCAGCTTCTAAACCTATGCCAGACGGTTCCCAACCTAGCCCCGGTGGTTGGGCTCGCTTTGTCTTAAGCGTTACTAATCTAGCCGAGCTGGTAGAGCGCTTACGAAACGAAGGCGTGACCTTTCGCAACGATATCGTTGTCGGCCCGGGCGGCTCGCAAATACTCTGCGTCGACCCTTCTGGTAACGTCGTAGAACTCTTTGAAAGCCGGTCGAGTTAAGTATGCAGACTACCAACATCTTAGAATTACTGGCCGAACATCCGGAAGGCTCATTTTTATCTTTCGCGAATTTTAACGACGCTTCATTTGGCACATGCTCTATCGAGGGAGTATCACCGGGCTGGGAAATGCACCCTGACACGGATGAATTTTTCTACATTATTGAAGGGGAGGTCCAGATGACCCTTCTCGAGTCATCAGGTGAAACCCTACATCGGGCTTCTGCAGGGAGCGCCTTCGTCGTCCCACAAGGGATCTGGCACAAGCCGGGGGCACCTGACGGAGCAAAGTTCATCTACTTTACGCCTGGAGAGTCTTTGTACTCAGAAGCTGACGATCCTCGGAAAGAAAACTAGGGTGGCGAGTACTGTCGATCGCTCGTTTCGCCGGTTGGTCGAGGAGGATTTTGACCAGCTCATGACCCTGTACCGAGCTCTCCAACCAAAAGATCCTGTACTGACTGACGGTAGTGATCAGCGCCTCTTGGCCGAAATCACCCAATCACAACATTTCTTTTTATTCGGTCTATTCGAGACCGAATATCTCTTGGCATCAACTTACGTCAACATCATTCCTAACCTGACTCGCTCCGCCTCGCCATATGCGGTTATCGAGAACGTCATCACGAAACCCAGCTTGCAGAATACGGGGCTTGGACGAGAGTTGATGGCATGCACGTTGTCGTTCATTTGGGAGCGGGGATGTTACAAAGCCATGCTGATGACCGGTTCAAAAAAGGAATCGACGCACGCTTTCTATCGTGCCTGTGGTTTCAACGGCACCGCAAAAACTGGCTATATCACCTATCCGGGATAAGTTATGACAAGCGCAACGAGTACGTGTACCTGTGGAACTTTCACAACCACAATCACAGGCTCCTTTGGTGATGTCCGCTATTGCCATTGCAGCCGGTGTCGATCCAAAACAGGTACCGCCTTCACGGCTAACGCGAAGATTCACCGATCTCAGTGGCACTTAGATGGACCGCCTCAATCGATCACCGAGTTTGAACACACACCCGGACTCTACAATGCCTTCTGTTCCCGCTGTGGCACACCGCTATATGCCCGCTCAGACCAAGATCCTAATGATATTCGGATTCGTATCGGCGGGTTTCAGGGCAACATCGATGTGACAATTACCGGGCACGTCTGGGTTAACTCAAAAGCCACTTGGTACGAAATCGAAGACTCTTTGCGTCAGTTTGATGAGGCCTATGTGGATGCCTCAACAGACTAGACGCTCCAGAATATCGCGCCGATCAACATAGCCCACATTCCTGCGGAACGGCGACCGGACCTTTTTAACATCGCGAGAGTAGTGTCATCAGCCATGGCGCGATGGCGCCTTCCGCCTAGCCAGGCAGGGCGCTTTAACGTGCTCACAAACAGTGCCGCACCGAACAAAAATATCACGCTACCAAGACCCAACTGTTAATCCTCTCTTAGGAATGGGCTAGAAACGGTTTGGTATTTCTTTGCTCATCATATACAACTGTGTTTCCCGGACAATCAACTGACTGAGGCTCGGTATGCCAGATCCTTTTGATACGCTTACCCTAATCGCAGAAGTATCTGTTGCTATCATCGGCTTCTCTGGAATCGTTATTGCGGTCGGCAACAGGTCCCGAACAGTCCTCACCGCGCTTGAGTTACGCCGGTTATCCAATCTATTTGCGTTTAGTGGCTTAGCACTGACATTGTCGCTAGTTTGGATGTCGATCGGACATCTGCCACAAATCTCTCAGGAGGTACTGTGGAGTGTTGGTAGCCTTGTTGTCCTAGTGCTCGCCACGCCCTGGTTGATCCGCGACGTCATTCGCGTACGCAACCTGAGCACCAAAGAACGCGAGGAGGTCAGCAACCCCCTGGTCGCTACTTTTATTGGCATTGCTGGAGTGTTATTGCTAGTGCAAATCGCTAACATCGCGATCTGGCAATCCTCCTGGCCATTCTTGTTAGCTCTTGTGCTAAACATCGTCGGGGCTTTGCAGCAGTTCATCTTGTTGATCCGCTCCGGTATACAAATCGATAGCGTTGGATAATTTCTATGACGATTTTCTCATGAGCAAACAAATCGATGTAACGCGTGTTGCCGCCTATGGCTTGGTCACACGCTCGGACGAAATCTTGCTGTGCCGAATTTCTGAGCGATTCCCAGCAAAAACAGGTTGTTGGACGTTACCTGGTGGCGGAATCAATTTTCGGGAAGACCCAGTCGACGCAATGATTCGAGAGGTTCAAGAGGAGACAGGGCTCATCGTGGAGAGCTCTGGATTGGCTGGCGTAAACGCCAATTCCGTTGACACTGACGATGTGCGCTATCACGGTATCCAAGTTCTCTATCATGCACGGGTGCTTGGCGGCGAATTAACCAACGAGCTCGATGGTACGACAGACCTGTGCCAATGGTGGCGCGTGGGAAATCTCGGCGAAATCGATCTGGTCGACCTCGTAGAGTACGGTGTTGGGCTCGCATTTACCGATTAACATTTCGGTCGCGACTAACCCGCTCGCGGTTAGTCGGATTCTGATGGAAGCGTCGACCTGGATGGAATCCGTTCCACCTTTTCAATCTCTGTGGCGCCCTCAAGACTTAACGGTCGAAGCTCTTATTGATGACGTCGCGCAAGGACACTACTTCCTCATCTCAGCTGGTAAACACGACGACCCAATGGGCACTTTTCAGCTAACGACCGAAGATTCTGTTTTCTGGCAAAACATGCCTGGGGTCGCACTCTATATCCATCGTATCGCGATACGACGCCAATACGCCCAAAATACGAGTGGCGTCTCCTTAATCCCAGAGATCTTCTCGTTCGCCGAGCGACAGGCGAGAATGGCGTCAGCGGGCTGGCTGCGTTTGGATTGTGACCGAACCCGGACCCAACTTTGTGAACTCTATGAGCGCCATGGGTTCCAATATCACAGTGACGTAGATCTAGCGGGCTACGCAGGTGTTCGATATCAACGGAAAGTCGCTTCCTGAAACAGAGATTAGTAGATGGCAGATTTCACGACCCTACTCATTCTGGCCGAACTCGCCATCAGTCTGATCGGTGTTTCTGGCATCGTTGCCGTGTTCCTAACCGCGAAACCGATTGGATCGTTGGACTCGGCAAGATTTCTCGCCATCGTCGCGACCGGTTGTTTGGTTGCGTTTCTCGCTTTTGTCCCGGTTTGGATCAATCGGCACTTTGCCTTCGACTTTGATATATGGCGTGCCTCTTCCATAGTCGCACTGATAAGCGCGGTCGTTGTGAACCTTGTCGTCGGTGCCTTCGCACATACATCAATCCGGCAAGTCGCTCAGTCTTTCTCAGGTACCCAGGTCGCCTCTCGTATCGGCGCATCTGTTATGACAATTGCTGTCATTGTACTTATGTTAGTCAATATTTTCGGTTGGCCGATTCCACCAAACGGCACGGTGTATGAGGTCATGCTATTCGTCGGACTTGTGCAGATGGCCATCGCTTTCGCATCCCTGGTACTCTCTACTGATCACGATGAATAATTGAGGAACGAGGTTATGAACCTTGAACCTATCCACGGCTTCGACGCGTATCATGCCCATGTTTACTTCGGCGCCTCCACCTCTGGAGCTGCCCAAAAGCTGTGTGAGCGCGCAGGTAAGACTTTTGATCTCACCGTCGGTCGTCATCACGAAAAGCCAGTTGGCCCCCATCCAGAGTGGAGTTGTCAGCTGGCATTTCAAGTAGAGATCCGAGATGCCCTTATACAGTGGCTGGACGATAAGCGAAGGGGCCTAACAGTTTTCATCCACGGTTTGTCTGGTAACGACTTAGACGATCATACCAAGCACGTCATTTGGCTTGGAGCGCCGGTCGCACTGAACTTAAAGGTTTTCGAAAACACGGAAAATAAGGGTAATAAGGGTAATAGGTCATGAGTGAGTCTGTAGCAGAAGTCTTCCCGCTAATTTGGACTGACGATGTCGTCAACTTAGTCGATTGGGCAGTCAACGCACTCGACCTTCAAGAGTCTTGGCGCGCACCAGGGGAAGACGGCACGGTAGAACACTGCGAATTGCATTGGCCTGGGGGCAAGATCTCCATCAATATCAAACGTACTGAATTCGTCAATATGGGTCCGTCTGGCATCGCGTTACGCATCGATGATCAAGATCGTGTCGATGCGCTCTATGCGCGTGCTCGCGACGCGGGCGCATCCGTTTCTCAAGGCCCCGAAGACAGCCCCATCGCTTACAGCTTTACCGCGACAGATCCCGACGGGAATCAGTGGTGGGTACATGCTGAGACAGGATTGTTAGACCAACTTAGATCGTCTTCTTAAACCCCTCACGATAGCCGATTTCGATCAGGTAGAAATGTCATCACATCGGTGGATTGTCGCCTCGGCAATGCACTCCCGCCGAAGTCTAAAGTTCTCATCCGCTCCCGGTGCAGCGGGTAGATCCAAGAAGGATTGGTGAGTGGGGTACCACGCTGCGAGTACCTCATCCACGTCTTGTGCGCCGACCGGTTGTCCATAAACCTGGGACCGCCACAAGATCCGTGCACCGATCGTCGGCAACAGCGCCTCAAGGACCCGCATGTAGTCGCGATATACCTGCCCTTCAGGAAAATTTACTTCTGGTTTGTATCGATTAAGATTGATCATAACCACTGGTCGATCATCGTTTCCGGCGGCGATCTCGCGAATCAGATCGAGTTCCTGTTTATTGCGTTCAGTCGAAGCGTTAACACTCAAGGGGGCCACCTATGAAGTTTGAGAAACGATCTATTCTAATCGTTGGTCTAATCGCACTGTCAATCGTCGTAACACTCTCTTTCTACCGGGAAATCGAGGCAAATCAGATAATCGAAGCCTCCGACATTGAACTGCAAGCATTCGACCGGACCCCGGTAGATGTTACAACCGCAAACCTGCAAAGCTATGTCGGTCGCTACCAACTGGAGCCACGGTTTTATATCACGGTGACTCTTGAAGGCCAGCAGCTCTATGCGCAAGGCTCGAATCAAACTCGCGTCGAACTGATTCCTGCGTCGACGACACAATTTTTTAACCGCCATACCGAGGCAATCATCACCTTCCACCCTGACGACAACGACAAGGTCGATAGTTTTCGACTACAGCAGGCTGGGCGGGTACGCGTAGGCGCGCGGGTTCATCCTTCGTGACTTCGAAAACCGGCGGTGTTCGCTATCCAATCTTTTACACTTCTGCCAAATAGGGACATTTGATTTGAAAACCCTAGTTCGTTTAGCTATTGGTCTTAGTCTCGTCGTAGTCACATTGGTCGCAGTAACCTATACGGCGTTGGAGCTCAGTGAGGTTGCCATCGCGACGACATACGATCAGTCCGGCAAGCCCAGAGAAACTCATATCTGGTACGTTGAAAAAGACGGTGAGCTCCTCTTAGAGGCCGGCAATCCAGTTAACCCATGGGTTGTCGAGCTGCGGCAAGGCTCTACCTTGAGTCTTGCGATCAATGACCAGACGAAAGCTTACACATTCAAATTGCATGACGGCCAACAAAACCACCAATTGATCCGATCGCTCATGCGAGAAAAGTACGGCTGGCGTGACGCGTGGGTTGTGATGATCTCCGACGTCTCAAAATCGGCGATGTTAAAAGTCTCTCCAATCTAAGTGCAGATCCATTTACGGCGTTTCGGCGAAACGGACCTCGCCGCATTCCAATCCTATCGAACAGATCCCGACCTTGCGCGCTACCAAGGATGGCAAGTTGAAACCGACATAGAAGCCGCACGGTTTCTCAAAACGATGTCAGGCGCGCCCGCCTTGCAGAAGGACGTTTGGATCCAGCTAGCGATCTGTCGCTCCGACTTGGACGAGGTTATTGGCGATGTTGGGCTTTGTCATGACGGCACAAATCTAGAGCTTGGGTACACCTTAAACCGCCATTTCCAAGGCCAGGGACTCGCCACCGCCGCAGTTCGGATGGCTGTGCTGTGGGCCGAATTCACATGCCGCGCTAACGCCTATATCGGTATTACCGATGCGCGCAATACGCCCTCAATAAACCTTCTAGAGCGCTTGGGTTTCGACTACACAAGGCGGAGCCGAGACGGAAATATTGTGGCGCTTCATTACGCTTTGACGCCACAACGAGGCTAACCTCCAGCAATGACGATTGATGGTCGATAAGGCACAATCGAAGCTTAAGGCATCGTCGGAACACACCGTGGACACAGCTATTTTCTCGCCCATGTTTGGCATGTTCATTTTGACCTCAGTCGTCTGGGTATACATGTATGCAAAGCGGATCCCGTGGATAACTCAAGCAAATCTATCGGACGAAGATCTAACACCCGCTCGATTTATGGCTTTGCAGCCGCCCGAAGTCGCAAATCCGTCGGACAATCTCAAGAATCTCTTCGAGATGCCGGTGCTATTTTATGCCCTCGTTCTCTATCTATACGTAACGGGTCACGTGGACCAGATCCACGTGATTAGCGCTTGGACTTTCTTTGTACTTAGGGTGGCCCACAGCATCATGCACTGTACCCGCAACGTGGTGATCGTTAGATTTTGGATCTACGCGCTCTCATGCGTTGCATTCTTTGTTATGCTCGCTCGAGCCATAGCCCAACACCTAGGATAGCTTCATGAATGCTTTGGAACTTCGCAGCCAACATGACCTGGAACTCTTCGAGCAACTCTTGAAGGACCCAGATGTTGTGCGCGTTAACGATCAGATTGCAAAACAAACAGAGAAAGGGAATCTCGGGGTCAGGAGACGCCTACTTTCAACCTCTGTTCGCTTAAGCAAGACAATGGCTCGTGATCTCCATGCAACGGCCGATGCCTGCAGTGAACGTTTAGGTCTCGATATTCCGCTCGAGCTCTACGTCTTCCCGAGTCCTTCTTACAATGCTGCCTGTGTAAAACCTGAAGCGGGGCGGCTGTTCGTGATGTTCAGCTCTTCCATCCTTGAGGCCTTTACCGCGCAAGAAATCAGTTTCGTAATGGGCCACGAGCTAGGGCATCACCTATATGATCACCACGATGTGCCAATTGGCTACATCATGCGTGGCAATACAAGGCCTTCACCCCGATTGGCACTCACCCTCACTAGCTGGTCCCGCTATGCCGAGATTTCAGCTGACCGAGCCGGGGCATACTGCGCAGATGATCTAGAATCCGTCGCTCATGCGTTGTTTAAACTAGCGAGTGGTTTGAGTGGCAGCTACGCAAAATTTTCCGTCTCAGATTTTCTCGCCCAAGTGGATGAGATGCAGCTGGAAGATGGCCAGCCAGGGCAGGGCGCTCCAACAGAAGACTGGTTTCTCACGCATCCATTCAGCCCCTTGCGTGTGAAAGCACTAAAGCTATTTCATGGCTCTGAACTGATGAGCGCTGACAACGGCGAATCAATTCATGACCTTGATCTCGGCGTTGAAGCGTTAATGAGCATGATGGAACCCTCCTACATCGAGGGCAAGACCGACATTGCCGAGGCTATGCGGCGTTTACTCTTTGCGGGAGCTATTGCAGTAGCGGACGCTAGTGATGGCATCTCCGATGAGGAGAAAGAAATTTTCGAAGAATTCTTTGGTCGTAACTCGCTGACTGACAAACTCGACATCGAAAAGCTCAAAGCGGAACTGCCTGATCGTATTGAGCAGGTCAATTCCCTGACCTCCATCCCACAGCGCATGCAGGTCGTGCGGGACCTTTGCTTGGTTTCAAAGGTGGATGGCAGTAGCGAAGCTGAACGTGAAATCCTGTGCGAGATTGCACAAGCTTTACAAATCCCTAGTCTGTTTGTCGACAAAACACTATCTGCGGATGTGGAGCTGGATTGATGCGTGGGTTAGGTGTGTGTTGCAGCGCTGCGCTCTTGTTTGCCGGTTGTTCAGCGCAGGATGTGTACGAGTTTGGCCATGACATCGGAGAGTCCAAAGCCGATTGTGAGGCGTTGACGAGCGTCGACGAACGCCAGCAGTGCGAAGACCAGTTTGCTCGTAATTATGAGACCTACCAGCAGGAACGTGCGGCGTTGTGAGCGACGGCCTGTGCCACCTATGCCTAGCTGGTCCTAGCCTCCACAAGGTATCTGGCTATGCAGTTTGGGTCTGCTCAAAGTGCTGGCGCGAAGCCGCGATTGGATGGCCTGAACGATGGGAAGCAACTTTGTTTGCCGCGCTTGGCAGAGCTAGCTTGCTGATCCCGGATCGAAATGAAAGCGGTAGGCTGCCGCGCGAATATAGCCCGCCAGGAGATTTCGCTCTATAAAAGTCTAAAGGTCTGGAATCTCTACTCCGACCGGTTGAGTCGTACTGAAATCGCATCGTTACGGCTAGACATCATGCCTACGAACTTATCTGCCCAACCGTTTTTGGCATTCCTTCTCTGGAATATCTTTGGTCAGCGACTGCTCGCGGTGTGCACGTGGTCGACCAAAAACTTCACATTGTCTACCGGCGTTTCAGGAATGATGCCATGCCCTAAATTGAAGATGTGGCCGTTTCGCCCCTCGACGTCTTTGAGGATCTGATCAGTCTGCGTGCGTATAGCCGCTTGATCTGCACACAACACAATCGGATCGAGGTTACCTTGGACTGCTGTTAGATCAAGCGCATCCCAGGTAGCACGCAGTGGTGTGCGCCAATCAAACGCAATCACATCAATACCGAGATCCGCCACCTGCGGTAGGAGATGCACATTACCCGTGCCGAAATAGATGATCGGCACATCGCTCTCCGCCTTTATCGCCACGATCAAATCCTTGAGATGATGACGGACATAGGTCGAAAAGTCGTAGGGTGAAAGGCTACCAATCCACGTATCAAATATCTGTACGGCATCCACGCCACTGGCAATTTGCAATTTTAGATAGCTCGCAACCTGGGTGACTAGCTTGGCTAACAGTTGGTGCCATAGCGCTGGCGCTTCATACATCATCTTCTTCACATGCACGTAGTTACGCGATCCTTGACCCTCAATCGCATAGGAGGCCAAGGTGAAGGGCGCTCCCGCAAAACCGATCAGAGCAATGTCTGCTGGGAGGCCGGAGACGATGTTCTGTACTGTCTGGCTAATGTAGGGTGTAGCTTCTTCAGCTGGTGCGACACGCAGCGCTTCGACATCACTGGCGTTGCGAACGGGGTTGGCAAAAACAGGTCCCTGACCGGGTAGGTAGTCTAACGCCAAGCCCATAGGTTCCATTATCGGTAACAAGTCAGCGAACATGATCGCCGCATCGACACCAAGAATGCGCTGGGCATCTAACGTCGCCTGGGCAGCTAATTCCGGATTCTTGAAAAAATCTAAGCTGGGGGTATCACCTTTTACCTGGTGGTACTCCGGCATATAGCGCCCTGCCTGCCGATTCAGCCAGATCGGCGTGTGTGGTGTGCTCTTGCCGTGACATGCGTCTATAAATACCTTGGCCATAATTCCCGTCTGCTCGAAAACCGCCGCACAGTATCAGCCCTGAGCTTTCAGAAGCAAGCATCTCGCCGGGGCATAAGCTTCGCGCAAAGGGATACCCTTAAGAGAAACCGGGATAGGTCCCTCCAACAAGACGCTCCCATCGAGTAGATCCTTAGTCACCGGATCAATCAGAATCGGCACATCTGCGCACACATCTCCCGCCGCGTTCTGCAGCCGGTAGGCGAGATTTACCGGCGAACCGATGACCGTGTAATCCACCCTTGCACCACGACCCCATTCTCCCGTCGAGCAATACCCCGAAGCGACACCGACGCTCAATGAAAACTCCACCATTGCCCCGCGAGTGCGGGCCATGCGGTTAAACTCCGGTATCCACGCAAACACAGACAGCACAGCCCCAAGGCATCGCCCTGCCACCTGCGCTCGATCTGTTTGATCTGTCGATAGGAATGTACAGAGCACACCATCACCGAGAAATTTTTCAACTGAGCCATCAGCGTCGCCTGCCCGCTCACAGACTTGGGATAAAAACTCGTTCAACACATCACGAACAACCTCAGGTGCAAGTCGCTCGACTGCGGCCGTGAACCCACCGAGGTCTATGAACGCCACCGTCAGCCATTGACGCTGGTGCGCTGAACCTGTTTTCGCATCAAAGGCCAACGGCAGAAATCTCAGCGTGTCCTTGTGCCGTTCGCGTAGAAGTTCTTTACCTACTATTTGTTGCTCCGCTCGCTGGTTAACCAGGATCGCCAACCCGATGGTCCAGGAAATGATGACAAGCATTTCTACATCCCAAACCTGGCGCATCGCCAGTGACAAGATTAGGACCAGAGTCGCGAGCGCAGCCGCCCAACTGCGGATACCCAAGAGTGAGGTGTTACACAAAAGCGCGAGCCATGCGAAGACCGTGATTTCGCTCATCCCTAGCCCTACAGCCTGCATGAGCAATGGGGTCAGTATTGCCTCTACAGCGTAGGCTCTTTGTATTCCGACATTTTCTTGAGCGGCCAATTGGTGAAAGACAATGGGTAACACGATAAAAAGAGGCACCCACCCAGAAACATCCAGCATTTGAAGATATGCGTTGTAGAACGTGAGCAACGTCAACGTGGCATAAACTAGGTATCGAAAGACGCGCACCTGGACAAGAAATCCCGCGGGGAGGACAAGAGTTTCGATAGCAGAGTTCACAAGCGAACCATGCGCCGATTGAGCGACACCCAACACGGGTTGTCGCTTAGATTGAAGTAGGTGTTTGGCTAGACTGCGCGTCCGAGGGTTGGGTCAACATCCGCTTCGTAGTCGACGCCCGGGAAGCCGAAGCCAAAGATCTTAAGAAAATCTTCCCGAAAACCGGTCAGGTCGCCAAGTTCATCTAGATTCGCTGTATTAACCAGCGGCCAACGCTTTAACACTTCTCTTTGTACTTCTTCCGTTAGTTCGATGTTGTCCATCCTTATACGGCCATCATCATCCAAGCGAGGTTCCGCACCAGTGGACAATTGTGTCGCGAACATGCGGTGTATATGGGCAATGATGTCTTCGTGACAGCCTTGTTCCTTCATCACTTTGAATAGCAAGGCAACATACAACGGCACAACCGGAATCGCAGAGCTCGCTTGACTGACAATCGCCTTAAGTACCGCAACCCTGGCCGAGCCGCCGATACCAGCCATACGCTCTGAATTGGCCCGACAAGCGCGATCCAAGTCAATTTTCGCCTGACCGAGTGTGCCTTCCCAATAGATCGGCCAGGTAAGTTCTGTGCCAATGTAGGTAAACGCGATCGAACGACAGCCTTCGGCGAGCACATCAGCTTGAACCAACGCTTCTATCCAAAATTCCCAGTCTTCACCGCCCATGACCGCGACCGTATTGGCTGTTTCTTCCTCGGTAGCGGGATCAAGATTGACCTCGATTACCTCACCGCGATCCACATGGACCGACTTTATGTTGAGGGCTTCACCTAGCGGCTTGATCGTTGAACGATGCAATTCGCCCGTTCGTGGGTGCGGGCGAACTGGCGAGGCAAGACTGTAAACAACCAAATCTATTTTGCCGAGATCAGCTTTTATAGTGTCGATGACTTGTTCACGCATCTCATCCGAAAAAGCATCCCCATCCAAACTTTTGGCGTAGAGGCCTTTTTCTGCAGCGGCCGCCTCGAATGCAATGTTGTTGTACCAACCAGCACTTGCTGTCCGTTTCTCTTCGGGCTGTTTCTCAAACGACACGCCGAGTGTGTTGGCGTTACAACCAAAGGCGGATACGACTCGACACGCTAAGCCATAGCCACCGGAGCATCCAAGCACGAGCACATTCTTAAGCTCACCCGATGAGATTTCGCCTTGCCCTTGCACGTATTCGATTTGCGTTTGCACGTTAGCAGCGCAACCGTCCGGGTGCGCAGTTGTGCAAATAAAGCCTCGTATACGGGGTTTAACGATCATCATCGGTCCTGGTCAAATTGGCAGGCGCCATCATACCTTGTGCCACTGCCCAACGCATGGTGGCCTCAATATCTATCACGTGTGGACCATCTCGCCGCAGCGTCACGGTCGCGGTCTCACCTGCGGCGATCCAAATATCTCGATCGCCATCGAGCGCGAGCACGCCGGGACCACGAAAGGGAACTGCGACTTCAAAGTTTATGTCTGTCGCATCAGACACAACAACCTCACGGAATAAACCGGGAGACAAAGGCGCGAGCAGCCCTGGACCATCACCACCAGCCGTAACCAACATGCCATGGTCATCGTCAGCGTAAACTGGGCGTATCAATCCGCCGATCGGCGACATGCCAATCGAATTCGGTTCGGCACGTGATAAGAACACCTGCGCAATACGATCAGCATCAAATGGAAGCAAGTTGCCAACATTATCGTTTTCTAAGAGCACCGCATCGATTAAACCCACATCACGCCTTTCACCGGCTTTCACGTGTAGAACTTTTACGCGCGCTTTGAGTTCGGGAGCGGCGTCAAGTTTCCCGCAGGCATTAAGACCAGCGACGACCCCCGCAATGGTGGGTTCCGCCAAGACAGGAAAAACGTTGTTGGTGCCTGTTGATAGAGGAACCAGATCGATCTCCGGACAGGCACGCACGATGGCGCGATTCGTACCGTCCCCCCCAAGGGAAACAAGGGTCGAACAACCCGCAGCAACAAATGCTTGAACGGATTGCTCGGTATCGCTCGCGTCGTTCGCGTCGTTCGCGTCGTTCGCAAGAGGGTGTTCGATAACATGTACGCGCGCTTTCAAACCCATGTGGTCGAGCGCCATAGACGAGATTTGAAACGGTTCCTTTGTGATATAGATATCCGTCACACCCGCGGCTTCCGCACCCGCTGCTACTCGAGCAACGATGTCGCGCTTTGCCTCATGTGTCATATTTGTTGCGCGGGCGGCTAGGCGCCGCACATCGCGCCCTGACATCGGGTTAACCGCTAGCCCTAACTTGCCATTGCTCATTTAGTCCCTCATCCTCTTAATCCTTAACCATCCTTACCCCTGAAGAGCACCATCTAGCCTAACTCACCATGACACCCACAGCGCCTTGTGCCCACATCACCTTACCGAATCCCGAATTAGAAACGGTATTCGTCATAGATGCACACTTGCAAATGGCGGATGGCTTCGTCAGATGCTGTCACTGCAATGCGCACTATCTCGTGGAGATGATGGACCTACAATCCGCGACTGTTTTGTATCGTGTTGCTCGAGTCGAGCCGGATGCTGTTGCTAAAACGGTCCGATCCTTGACCCGCGGCTCTTGCGATATCAATAGAGCTCGCAGCGAAGTGTTTAGTGTTTCGAATGCAGCCGTAACCCTGGACGGCTTTCTCATTCTTGAACAAGGTCAATTCTCTCGTTGGTACGATGCTTCGTCAAAAGATATCCCAACTGGGAATTGGCGGGACCTACCTTGCGATGGCGCTCTGGTTCAGGCAACAATCAACCAAGCCAACTAGGCTCTGATCAAGGTCTTAATCACAAACGCTGCATTGTGACGATCGTCTTGCGGGTGCTCGACAGCGGACACCTCTCGCCACTGGTCTAAATCAAACTCAGGGAATACAACGTCGCCCGCCACCTCCATATCAATGTAGGTGACATAGAGCTTGGTTGCATGCGGCAGAGCTAACGCGTAGATGGCCGCACCACCGATCACCATGATTTCGTCAACTGTCTTCTTCTGCGCATTGACAGTCGCCGCATCAATGGCAGCCTGTAACTCATGGACGACAATGACATCTTCACTAGTCGCCGACCAAGATTTATCGCGCGTGAGTACAATGTTCAAACGCCCAGGTAATGGCGCCTTCATCGATTGGAAAGTCTTGCGCCCCATGATGACCGGCTTGCCCACGGTGGTATCCATGAAGTGGCGCATCTCGTCCGGCAGACGCCAAGGCAGGCCACCATCGGTGCCAATGACTCGGTTTTGGGTCATCGCCCAAATCAAAGAGAGATCCATTAATTGTGCTAGACGGCGATCGGCGCTTTGATGCCTGAGTGACTTTGATAACCCGTCAACGTGAAGTCGTCATAGGTGAAACCGAAGATGTCTTTTACCTCTGGATTAAGTTCCATTTTAGGCAAGGGCAACGGTAGTCGATCTAGCTGCTTATCCACCTGCTCGATGTGATTGGCATAGATGTGCGCATCGCCGAACGTGTGGACAAAGTCGCCCAGCTCAAGATCTGCAACTTGCGCGATCATCATGGTCAGCAAAGCATATGAGGCGATGTTGAAGGGCACCCCTAAAAAGATGTCCGCACTACGCTGGTAAAGCTGGCAAGACAATTTGCCCTCCGCGACGTAGAACTGGAACAGCGAGTGACAGGGCGGCAGTGCCATGTTGTCGACTTCAGCGACATTCCATGCGCTAACAATGTGTCGGCGGCTGTCCGGGTTGTGCTTGATGCCGTGTACTAAACGAGCTATCTGATCTATGGCCTCACCGTCTGGCGCAGGCCAGGAACGCCATTGAGAACCATAGACTGGACCAAGCTCACCGTCCTCATCCGCCCACTCATCCCAAATGTGCACATCGTGATCGAGGAGGTATCTAATGTTCGTTGAACCGGACAAAAACCACAGTAGCTCGTGAATGATGCCCTTAAGGAACATTTTCTTAGTCGTAACGAGGGGGAATCCTTCGTTTAGGTCACAACGTAGTTGGTGGCCAAAGACACTATAGGTACCAGTACCGGTGCGATCATCTTTGTAGACTCCTTTCTCTCTAACATGTCGCATAAGGTTCAGATACTGTTTCAAGAGAAGGCACCTCTTTTTTTGTACGTTAGCTTTTTAGTAAATCGGCTGGTTAGCCTGGTTTGTTTGCTTCTCGTTGTGTTCGAGACCAGACGATAAGCAGGATACCAGCGATCAACATCGGGAGCGACAAAATCTGGCCCATGGTTAACCAATCAAAAGCTATAAAGCCGATGCGCGAGTCTGGTGAACGGAAGTTTTCCGTCATCATTCGGAAAGCGCCATAACCCATGAGAAATGTCCCTGAGACAAATCCTGCTGGTCTAGGTTTAGCCGAAATGATCCAAACAAGGATGAACAACAACAGCCCTTCGGTCAGGGCCTGATACAACGGTGATGGATGGCGCGCGACTGTTTCCCATTCACCAACACAAGTCTGCGTGAGACCGTGCACCTTGTCGCATTTGTAGAAGAACCCGAGCGCGCTGTCAGTGACCCGCCCCGGGAGCTCCATGTTGATGAAGTTACCCATGCGACCAAGGCCAATACCGATCGGGCACAACGGTGTCAGAAAATCCGCGACATCAAGCCATTCGCGATTGAATTTGCGCGCAAACAGCAACACACCGACTGCGACGCCAAGCAAGCCACCATGAAAGGACATGCCACCTTCCCACATACGGAAAAGGTAGAGCGGATCGCTAAGAAAGACGTCTAGGTTGTAGAACAAGACATAGCCGACTCGTCCACCAAGGACCGCGCCCATCGCTCCAAAGAACACGAGATCACTGATTTCCTGCGCCTGCCAGTTACCTGGATGCGTCTTGGCTCGCCGATTGCCAAGAAACCAGACCGCGGCAAACCCTAAGAGGTACATCAGACCATACCAGCGTAACGCCAACCCACCACCGAGAGATAGAATGATCGGGTCTATAACAGGATATTGCACGTTTGAGCGGCCTCGCAGAGATTAGCGCTAGGATACCGGAAGATTACCGCCAAACCAGCTGGTACACTCAGCATTTACGCTGCACCCTCAACAGTCCCATGTGTTTAATCCTTTTCGGCTACCGTATCGACCCGAACCGGCCTCTCATTGTCGCAGCTAATCGCGATGAGTTTCATGGGCGAGCGGCTAAACCGGCTAATTTCTGGTCAGAAGATAAAAACGTCCTTGCGGGTAGAGATGAGGTCGCTGGCGGCACCTGGCTCGGCTGCACGCGTTCTGGGAGATTCGCTGCTCTGACTAACTTCAGTCATCCAGACGACCCCGAGGCACCTCGGTCTCGCGGCGCGCTCGTTCAGGATTTTCTCGTAGGCGAGTCTGAAGCAGAACACTACGCTCACCATCTGGTTGGCTCCGAATACGCTGGCTTCAATCTACTTTTGTTCGACGGCACGACTCTGGTTTGTACATCCAATAGAGGCACAACTGAAGTATTGAGTCCCGGCTACTACGGCCTATCTAACGCGGAGCTTGGTGCCGAATGGCCAAAATGTGTCCAGGGCGCGCAAAACCTAGAGCTGTGGGTCAAGCAAGGATTCGAACACGATAATTTGGTGGCGATGCTAAGAGATCAATCGATACCGGCCGATGATCAATTGCCACATCGAGGCCGCCCGATCGAAATGGAACGGCGTGTTGCTCCCTGTTTCATCATTGGCGATGAGTACGGCACTCGCGCAAGCACAGTGCTCGAAATAAGCACTGACACGATCCATTTCTCTGAACAAAGTTACGTGGCGGGCGGGAAAGCCGTCGGACGCGTAAGTTATCAGCTAGATCTCGAACGATAAAAGACGATGCGACTGTCTGTCGGAGAAAACACGGCAGTTAGTCGTGGTGGTGTGGCAACGCCTTGGCGAGACCCACATTTCGCAACTGTTCATCCATAAACCGCTCAATGTCCTGAGTATTGTCCATACGCAAAACCCGAGCGAGCATGCGACGCGCATCAGAGCGTTTGATATTGCGAATCACCCATTTAACTTTCGGTAGGTGGGTCGCGTTCATGGATAAGACGTGATATCCCATAGCCATCAGAAGCACCGCGCCGATCGGCGTCCCGGCGAACTCTCCGCAAATTCCAAGCGGTGTTTCTTCGGCGTGGGCGGCTCTTGCGACTTCTCGCAACGCCGTCACCACTGCTGGATGCACGTCTTGATAGAGCTCAGCGACCCGCGCGTTATTTCGATCCACCGCTAGCATGTACTGAGTGAGGTCGTTGGAACCCACCGCGAGAAAATCAGATTCCTTTGCCAGCTGGCGAGCTTGGTATACCGCAGCAGGAACTTCGATCATCACGCCAACTTGGGGCCGCTTCACGGTCACGCCTTCTTCGATGACCTCGTCGTAGGCTTGGTTAATGAGCCCTTTTGCAGACTGCAGTTCTTGCAGACTGGAAATCATTGGCAACATGATGCGCAATAGACCTTTCAAACCTGCGTTCGCCTTCAGCATCGCACGTACTTGGACCAACATGATCTCTGGGTGGTCTAACGTCACTCTAATGCCGCGCCACCCTAAGAACGGGTTCTCCTCTTGGATCGGGAAATAGCTCAGCGATTTGTCACCACCGATGTCCAACGTGCGCATCGTCACCGGTCGTGGTTCAAACGCTTCCATGTGTTCCCGATAGAGGGTGTACTGCTCAGCTTCCGTTGGAAACGAGTCTTTCGACATAAACGGAATCTCGGTGCGAAATAGCCCAATACCTTCCGCACCCCGATCGAGACTGCGCGTCAGATCGCCAGTTAGACCGATATTTACCCACAGAGCCAGGCGCCATCCGTCGCGGGTAATACACGGCAGTTCTTTGAGCTCATTGAGCTCTTCGTCAAACGTTCGCTCTTGTTCTATCAGTTCTCGACTGAGCCTGATACGAGCATCGGAAGGCCGAGTATAAACTTCACCATAGTGACCATCGACAAGGAGCTCTTCTCCCTCGAGCTCGAACGCCGGAAGTTCGACAGCGCCCATGACCGCTGGGATATCCATAGCCCGCGCCAATATCGCCATGTGCGAGTTACGCGAGCCGCGCATGGAGACAATGGCGCGTAGACGGTCAGCAGGTACATTCGCAAGGACCGCCGGGGTGACTTCGTCACCAACCAGCACTGTGTCTTTGGGAAAATGCGTCTTCTTGTCGCGAATGTCTTGCAGGTACGCAAGCAACCGCAATCCAAGGTCTCTAACGTCAGCACCTCGTTCTCGCAGATAGGGATCTTCCATCTCCTCGAACCGGTTAACGTGCTCTCGTATAACCTGTTTTAACGCACCCTGTGACCATTGCCCATGTTGTATACGTTCGCGGATGTCACCCGCTAACGCGTTCTCATCCAACATGTGCAGGTAAGCTTCAAATAAGGCCAGTTCCTGTGCGGGTAGGGACTCAGAAAACTCTAGAATGATATTTCTAATATCACTACGGACAGATTCCAGTGCGCGGTCGAATAAAAGAAGCTCGATCGTGACATTCTCGGCTTCTTTTTCTGGCACTGCTTCCAGGTTGGCGACTGGGTGGACAACGACGGCAGTACCGATGGCGATACCAGGTGCACCAGGCGCACCGGTAAAACACGTATCCTTCAGTTCGCCACCTTGCACCCCAAGTGCACTCTCCCCGACAGCATCAGCATGAGCGACCACCGTCGCAAGCTGAGCCGCAAGCGTCACTAAGAACGCCTCTTCAGATTCGTCGAACCGCCTAGCATCTTGTTGTTGCACTACCAACACACCGAGAGTGCGGCCTTGATGGATAATCGGAACACCAAGAAAGGAATTGACTGCCTCCTCTCCGGAATCGGCCAGGTAAAGGAAGCTTGGATGACTGCGCGCATCGTTCAAATTTAAAGGCTCAGCACGTCGAGCAACTTGACCGACCAAACCATCTGACAGAGAGATTTCCGCTGAGCCAACTTTCTCGAGATTCAACCCATCAGTTGCAGCCAAGACAAAGTGGGTCCGAGCCGGGTTGATGAGATAGATCGTGCAAACATCCGCTGCCATTGCCACTTTGACTTCGGTCACCAATGTTTGGACAGCATTCGCAAACCGAGCCTGGGCCGTAACGGCCTGAACGATGCGGCGCAGTGTACCGAGCATCGACTCCATGCTAGTTCTCTAGCACCGTGTGACTGACGAGTTCGGAGAGTGCTCGCCGATAGACGTCTTGTTTGAAGTCGACCACTTTGGTCAGCGGATACCAGTAGCTGACCCAACGCCAATCATCAAACTCTGGCTTAGGTCCGAGATTCATATCGATGGCGTCTTCTGATCCGATCATTTCCAACAAAAACCACTTTTGTTTCTGACCAACGAAACCGGGAGTAGAGTTATGTCGACGCAAACGCCGCGGCAGTCGGTAGCGTAACCAACCCTTCGTGCGGCCGAGAATTCGGACATGCTGTTCGCGCAAGCCTACCTCTTCATGCAGCTCTCGGTAGAGCGCATCCTCCGATGATTCGCCATCATTGATTCCACCTTGAGGAAACTGCCACGCGTCGTGCCCACCGACACGCCGGGCCCACAGCACCTGCGTCCGCCGATTGGTGATAACAATTCCAACATTAGGTCGAAAGCCGTCTGCATCAACCATTACTATCCTTCTGCGCCGCGTTTCCCGACAATCCCTGGTGACTTCCACCACCGTCTCGAGTCTGCTGACCGGAACTCAAGCCTTCCCAAACTTAACCCCGAGCCCAAACCCGATTCAAACCTCAACCTCTAGCGAGGGAGTATCTCGTAGCAGCGCGCTACCCCGTTCATTACTTTATTACAGCAATTCTGAACCTTATTACAGGAATTCTGGCAGCTTTACAGTAAATATCTCGAGAGAACAAACCCGGGTAGAAACCGATACGGTACACTTAGCAATTATGACAAACCGCCTCTCTTTCGAAGCCAGCCCCTATCTCAAGCAGCACGCCGAAAACCCGGTTGACTGGCACCCATGGGACGAAGAAGCGCTCGAACTCGCCAAGTCCGAGGGAAAGCCTATATTGTTGTCCATCGGTTATTCGACCTGCCACTGGTGTCACGTGATGGCCCATGAATCGTTCGAGGACCCCGCAATCGCCTCGGTCATGAACGAACATTTCATCAACATTAAAGTGGACCGCGAAGAGCGACCTGATCTCGACAAAATTTATCAGATGGCACTACAACTCATAAACCCACAAGGCGGTGGTTGGCCGCTGACGATGTTCCTAGATCCAACCTCGCTACTGCCATTTTTCGGCGGCACTTACTTTCCCAACCAGCCGCGTTTTCAGTTGCCTGGTTTCAGTGATCTCTTACTCCGCCTGACCGACGCTTTCCAGAACAAACAAGAAGAACTCGCTGAGCAAGGAGAGAAGCTTCAAGCCGCCCTTGCGCAAATGGTCCCGCCACTGCTCGACCCGAACTTAAAGGACATCGAACTCCTGCAGGCTGCGCGCGAGCAGCTTGGTCAGCAGTATGACCCGCGTGACGGCGGGTTCGGCGGTGCGCCGAAGTTTCCGATGCCGAACGCCATCTCGCGGCTGCTGCGCCACTGGCGCTACACCCGAAAGTCTGGGGGCAATGACAAAGAAGCCCTCGACATGGTGATGGTCACTCTGACCCAGATGGCTCGCGGCGGCATTTTCGATCATGTAGGTGGCGGTTTTTGTCGTTACGCCACCGATGCGAAATGGATGGTTCCGCATTTCGAAAAAATGCTCTACGACAATGCCTTGTTGTTAAAGCTTTATGCCGCCGGACTCTGTTTTGGTCCGGATGAGCTGTTTGAAGCTGCGATAAGAGAAACCATCACTTGGCTCGAGCGAGAAATGCGTCATGAGAGTGGCGGTTTCTACGCAGCCCTCGATGCGGACTCAGAAGGGCAGGAAGGCAAGTTCTATGTCTGGCGACGAGAACAGATCAAAAAACTTCTCACTGATGACGAATACCTTCTCGTTGAGACTTTGTACGGCCTAGATAAACCCGCCAACTTCGAAAACCATTGGAATTTTCACCGTTATGACTCTTGGCGATCTGTGGTCGAGCGCCTTTCGCTGGAACGAGGCGAGGCAGGACAGCTACTGGCCACTGCCAAAGGCAAATTGTTCGAGGCGCGCTCGAAGCGGATTCGACCAAGCACTGATACCAAGATATTAACCGCTTGGAACGGATTGCTTATCAGCGGTCTAGCCGCAACCGGATCGCAACTCAATGAAGCGCACTGGATTGCGCTGGCACATGAGACAGCTGACTTCCTGCGCGAGTCGTGCTGGGTGGATGGTCAGCTGTACGCGACATGGCAGGACGGCGAAGCCAAGCACGCCGGATATCTCGACGACTATGCGAATTTGCTGCAGGGACTGCTAGATCTCTTAAGTGTCTCCTGGCGTGAGGTTGATATTCAGTTCGCCATCGAGCTGGCAGACGCGCTCGTGAAAAACTTCTATGACTCGGACGAGGGTGGTTTTTATTTCACGGCTCACGACCATGAGAAGCTGATCCTCAGACCAAAACCCACAGTCGATGATGCGCTCCCACCTGGCAACGGCATCGCTGCAATGGCTCTTGTTCGCCTGGGTCATCTGCTCGGTCAAAGCGACTACTTAGATCCAGCTCATAACACCCTGCGCTGGGCACGCGGGATCATGGAGCGAGTCCCGGCTGGACATTGCGCCTTGTTGGGGGCGTTGGAAGAGACAATCTATCCAGGCGAACAAATTGTTTTACGCGGGCCGATCGACCTCATGCAACAGTGGGCGGATGAATTGGCTGTGGGATACACACCGGAACGGTCCCAGTATCTCATCCCCTATACGGATACGACTACTTTGCCTGCCTACTTGCCGCGACTCGTGTCTAGCGAGCAACAAGCGTTAGTTACCGCCTATGTTTGTACCGGCTTAAGCTGTTCACTTCCGATCACCGAACTTGACGAAGTAAAAGCACTGCTTAACTAGGCTGTTGAACGCCACGTTAGGTTCAGCTCTCGGGCAGCCTTCACGTCATCAAGTCGCCGCACTGGTAGTGAATGCGGTGCCTGTTTAACAACGTCGGGCGTCGTCTCAGCTTCTTGTCGAATGTCGATGAGCGCTTGCACGAATCCATCCAACTCGGCTTTGCTCTCCGTCTCCGTCGGTTCGATCAGAAAACACTCTGGTATGAGCAGCGGAAAATATGTCGTCGGCGAGTGATAGCCAAAGTCGAGCAGACGCTTCGCAAAATCCATTGCGTTAACATCGAGCTCCTTGGCTTCGCGAGCAAAAGTCACGATAAATTCATGTGTTGCTCGTCGATCCGGGTAGGCGAGTTGGAACCCTGCTTTCTTTAGTCGAGCAGCCATGTAGTTGGCATTCAGCGTGGCAAACTCGCCAACACGATGCATACCTTCACGCCCCAAGAGAAGTGCATAGGATAACGCCCGAATCAAAATGCCCGCGTTGCCTGCGAAGCCCGACAATCGGCCGATCGATTCAGGCAAGTCATCAGCGCCTTGCCAAACGAATCTATCCGTTCCCGGGCTCGCATGCTCCGGGCTGATCTTCGCAACTATCGGTAGTGGTAGATGTGGCAACAAGCGATCACCAACGCCGACCGGACCAGCACCGGGACCACCACCGCCATGTGGCGTGGCAAAAGTTTTATGCAGGTTCATATGCAGAACGTCGAACCCCATATCACCTGGGCGCACCTTGCCCAGAATCGCGTTCAAATTCGCGCCGTCGTAGTAAAGGAGGCCACCTGCATCGTGCACCGTTTTAGCGATTTCTTCGATCTGTCGTTCGAACACGCCGCACGTGGACGGGTTAGTCATCATCAAACCCGCAGTCTGTGGTCCAACTGCGTTCTTAAGCGCCTCTAAATCAACATCGCCACTACGGTCAACGGCAACTTCAGTGACTTTATAACCGCACATGACCGCGGTGGCAGGATTGGTACCATGAGCCGCGATCGGTACAAGAATTTCTGTGCGCGCATCATCCCCGCGCGCTTCATGATAAGCGCGGATCATCGCGACACCAGCAAACTCACCCTGCGCACCAGCCATCGGGGTTAACGACACACCCTGCATTCCAGTGACATCTTTCAGAATCTCCTGCAGGTCATACAGGCAAGCCAGAAAACCCTGACTCGCATCTTCTGGCGCTAACGGATGCCGACCAAGAAACCCTGGCAAACTGGCCGCCTTGTGCGCGCCACGCGGGTTGTACTTCATCGTGCAGGAGCCAAGCGGATAAAACTGGGTGTCGATCGAGAAGTTCTTGCGTGACAAATTCGTGTAGTGTCGAACCGCTTGGAGTTCAGAAACTTCAGGTAGGGCTGGCAGCTCGGCCCGCAACAGGTTTGCCGGTATGTCTCGCAGCGCTTCAGCGTCATCGAGGTCTACACGCTGAGCAGTCGCCCGCCGACCCGCTGTCGATATGTCGAATATGGTTTGGTCGTTCATGCGGCTGACCTAAGAATACTTGCCATAGCGTCCACATAAGCATCGATTTCATGATCGGTGCGCTTCTCTGTCACCGCCACTAAAAGCACTTGTTTGCCACCTTCTACCGCAACGAAGTCGTGCACATTGAGCCCGGCGAGAATCCCGTGTGCGCGCATCGCGGTAGCCACTTCAGCTGCATCTGTGCCTAAGCGTAAAGTAAACTCGTTCAAGAACGGCAGGTCACTAAACGCACTCACGCCCGGAATTTGGAGCAGCCTTTCTCGCAAGGTTGCCGCGTTACGGTGACTTTGTATGGCAACGTCACGTAGTCCTTGCGGACCCATCAACGCCATGAAAATCGTCCCGGCGGTCACCAGCAAACCTTGGTTAGTACAGATATTAGAGGTGGCCTTGCCGCGGCGGATATGTTGCTCACGTGCCTGCAGGGTTAGGGCATAGCCGTCACGACCTTCTAGGTCTACGGTCTTGCCGATAATCCGGCCGGGCATCTGTCGAACAAACTTGTCTCGACAACACATGAACCCGAACGACGGTCCACCAGATGCCATCGGCACCCCAAGAACTTGGCCATCACCACAAACGATGTCCACGCCATCCCCAGAACCCCACTCACCAGGCGGTTTGAGCACTGCAAGCGTCATCGGGTTTACGACGGCGATGACGAGGGCGCCCAGACTATGTGCCCAATCCGTCAGGCTATCGATTTGCTCTAGACAGCCAAAGAAATTTGGCTGTTGGATGACAACGGCTACGGGCGTACCCGCGTCCGGTAAGGCTGCCATATCAACGCCACCATCGGCAGCGGCGATATCTACCAAGGTGATACCCTGATTGCGAACAATATTTCTGGAGGCTTCTGCGTAGTGCGGGTGCACTGTCCCGGCGACCCAAACCTCACCGGACTTGTTCTTCTTGTTTGATCGCATCGCCATCAACATAGCTTCTGCTAAGCCGCTGGCGCCGTCGTAAACAGAGGCATTGGAGACATCCATGCCCGTCAACGCGGCCATCATCGATTGATATTCGTAGATCAGCTGTAGCGTGCCTTGGCTCGCCTCGGCCTGATACGGGGTATAGGCCGTCATAAACTCACCGCGGCTTGTGAGATCCCAAACAGCGGCAGGAATGTGATGGTCGTAGCTACCAGCACCAAGAAAACAGGCATAGCCATCATCCTGGCGGGCTCGAGCTTCCAACATCTGCAACATCGCGAGCTCACTCATACCTTCTGGCACTTGGGTGAGTTTGCCAGTAGCTAGGTTTTGTGGAATCTCATCGAAAAGTGCTTCTATGCTCGGCGCGTCTATTTCGGTCAACATCGCATCGACGTCGGCCGCCGTGTGGGGAACGAAGGGCATGGGCTTTAGTGTTCTTCGTCTTCGCAGACTTCAACGTAGGCGTCGGCGTCTAGCATCTCATCTAGCTCACCGACATCGGTGGGCTGCACTTTGAAGAACCAACCGTCACCATACGGATCTTGGTTAACTTTCTCTGGCTCATCATCGAGAAGTTCGTTGATCGCGATGACCGTTCCCGAAACCGGTGCGTAAATGTCTGACGCTGCTTTAACCGACTCGACCACACCCGCCTCATCACCGGCAGCAAGATCCTGTTCTTTTTCTGGTAATTCAACATAAACCACATCGCCGAGCGCATCCTGGGCATGATCTGTAATACCTACAGTCACGCTGCCATCTTCCTCCAGCCGTGCCCACTCGTGGGTTGCTAGATACTTAATTTCGCTGGGCGCCTCGCTCATGCCGCAATCCTTCCCTATCGATGTCTCGTTTGTTGTTATGCCTAGCTGTTTACACGCTAGCTGTGTTTTGTGCCGTAGCTTTCTTGCTGAAGCCTCTCAGCTAGACGCGTATTTTGCCATTTCGAACGAACGGTGGCTTCACAATTGTCGCGTTTTTTTGTTTACCACGAATGTCGACCTGACACTCGCCTGTTGCCTCTGTGGGGATTCTGGCTAACGCGATCGCGCACTGCATGGTTGGTGAGAAAGTGCCACTGGTGATCACCCCTTCGCCAGCTGATGTGATGACAATTTGCCCATGCCGTAGAACCCCTTTCTCGCGCATGACGAGGCCGGTCAATTTCTGAGGACACTGCCCTCGCTCGCGATTTATCGCTGCACGACCGACAAAGTCACGGTCATCCGGCTGCCAAGCAATCGTCCACGCAATATTGGATGCAAGAGGCGACGTCTCCTCGTCCAGATCTTGGCCATACAAGTTAAGCCCAGCTTCGAGACGCAAGGTGTCTCGCGCGCCAAGACCACATGGCGTCACGCCCGCAGCAACGAGCTTGTCAAACAGAGGCGTGGCCTCATCGTGTGGCAACATGATCTCTAAACCGTCTTCACCAGTGTATCCCGTCCGCCCAATCATCCAGCCGTTGTTAGTCGTCAAAGCAGCAAAGGCTCTGAGGCCAGCGAGGTCTTCGGCACCGCTATCGACTTGGATGCCCGCTTCTTGCATAACCGTCTCGCATTTCCCCACGGCATTTGGGCCTTGGACCGCAATCATACTCAACGGCTGTTCTGCAAAGGTCGCACCTGCCAGCCCGTTCGCTTCGAACCAGGCCAGAACTTTCTCGCGCGTTGACGCGTTGACAACACACCGATAACCCTGAGGCGTGCGGTAAACGATCAGGTCATCGATGACTCCTCCGGTTTCATTTAATAGCGCGCCATACAACGCACCCCATAAACTCAACTTATCGACATCATTGGCCACCAAGCGTTGTAGAAAACCGCGTGCTTTGTCACCGCTGACATCAATGATCGTCATGTGTGAGACATCAAACATGCCCGCGTCTGTCCGCACCGCGGTGTGTTCGATAATTTGCGAGCCATAGTTCACCGGCATATACCAACCAGCAAAATCAACCATCTTGCCACCGGCAGCGATGTGGGCATCGCACAGGGCGGTGCGTTTCGGTTCGCTCATCGTTTAGTCCTCACGCCCGCAATCTCATAAGGTTAGTTGCGCGGCTTGTTGTATTTATAGATTTAGAAATGCCCGAGACCCATGGCCTCACGCATTATTTGGTGTTTGACACCACTCACGTTATCCACCCATCGAACACCAAGGTTTCGGATCAGACCAATGCCGGGATCCTGAGCACCGTAAAGTCGATTCAACCCTTCCAGTATACGAATCATCGTCTTGGCTCGAAACGCCCTTTCCCGGCTAAACCGCCGCCACACATCAGGGCGGCATAGATTATCCGTCTTTTCGGCTATCGCAAGAAGCGCGCTCACATCTTCAAACCCCAAATTTACGCCTAACCCTGCCAACGGGTGGATAACACGCGCTGCATCCCCGATGAAAACGACTTGGCTGCCCATCACAGGATCAGTGACATGCTGTTGGGTAAGCGGGAAACTGACCCGTGTATCCACAGCGATCACGTCGCCTAAACGCGATTCAGAAGCTTGGGTTAACAGGCGACAAAACTCAGTATCGGTTAACTCGACACGCCTTTTTGTTTCGGCAACTGAGCCCGTCCAAACAATGGACACTAAGTCTGGCTCTATCGACGGGAGCAGCGCCAAAGGTCCATCTCTAAGAAAACGTTGCCATGCCGTATCACGGTGTGAAAGCGATGTGCGAACTACAGTCGCTAACGCCATCTGATCGACTGGACGCTCGTCCACGCCTACGCCTAAACCTCTGCGTATCGCCGACTGCCCCCCGTCTGCAGCAATCAACAAATCACAGACAGTCGTGCGATCACCGTCTAGCTGAAGCGTCACCGCATCATCGACATCAAGAGCTTCGACACCACCCTCTATCAGCGTGACCCGGTCACCAAACGCTGCCCACATTCGAGTCAGCAGCGGGCTAACTTCAATGAGCCAGCCTAACTCTGAACGACCAAGCTCTTGTGCATTGAACGTCACCCTCGCGGTCCCGCGTTCTTCCCATACAACCATGTGTTTGTATGGCACTACCCGCTCGAGCGTCCATACATCAAGATTTTCGAGCAGGCTCTGGGAGCGGGGGTTTAACGCAACGTTACGTATGTCTGCGCCTAATTTGCCTGCGCTAACTTCCGGTCGCTTGCGATCTATCAGCGTCACTTCTCGACCATGTGCCGCCAAACCCAACACTGTTGCAGCACCCACGAGTCCGCCGCCAACGACAACAATTCGTTGCTCTTTGGTTTTGTTCATAAGTTCAGCACTAAAGCCTAGCCGCCAACACCGGCCATCACGGCTTCGATCTCGTCAGCGTCTTTAGGCACATCAGACGTTAGGACCTCGCAGCCATCCTTCGTGATCAGCACATCGTCTTCGACCCGAATCCCAATCCCTTGGAATTTTTTTGGTACATGGTTGTTGGCTTCGATCCTGGGAATGTAGATGCCAGGCTCTATGGTCATAACCATGCCAGGCTCTAGTTCCCGCCAACTGTCTTCAAATCGATAGTCGCCGACATCGTGCACATCGATCCCTAGCCAGTGCGAGGTTTTGTGTGGAATGAACTGACGATAACTTTCAGAGGTGACGATGTGATCACGATCACCTGACAAAATGCCAAGTTCGAGGAGCCCATCTACCATTACGACGACTGCAGCCTCGTGAGGATCATTGAAGTTGCTGCCTGGATAACAGGCATCGATTGCGGCTAGATTTGCCGCTAACACAATATCGTAAAGGACCCTTTGCGATTCACTGTAGTGACCGTTTGCTGGAAACGTCCTGGTTATATCGGAGGCGTAATACTCAAACTCACACCCGGCGTCGATCAAAACGAGATCACCATCTTGGATCTGGGCCACGTTTTCAACATAGTGCAGAACACACGCATTTTCACCGCTACCCACAATGCTAGGGTAGGCCGGGCTGCGCGCACCATGCTTCATAAAGACATAGGTCAACTCAGCTTCGAGACGACCTTCTATCATGCCGGGCTCGCAAGTTTGCATCGCTTGTATATGCGCTTCACAAGTTATAGCTGCAGCCCTACGCATTAAGCCCAACTCTTTAGCGGACTTTTTCAAACGTAGTTCATGCAAAAGGTGTTTGAGCTCAACAAACTCTCCAGGTGGCTGCGCACCACCTGACTCGCGAGCGCGAATGTTCGCTACCCAACCCAGGAGTTGTTGATCGAAGTTCGGATAATCGCCGAGGTTAATGTAAATCCGATCCCGACCTTCTAGCAGTCCCGGCACAATCTCTTCCACATCGTTGTACGGAAACGCATCGTCAACACTTAACGCTTGGCTTGCTCGATCTGGGCCTAAGCGCTCGCCATCGTAGAGCTCTCCACGAGCATCTCGATCACGGCAGAAAAGAATTTCTTGGCCTTGCGCACGTCCAGGCACCAGCACTAACAGACTGTCTGGTTCACAAAAACCGGTGAGGTAAAAAAAATCTGAGTCCTGGCGGAAGGGGTACGCGATGTCTCGGTTACGTCTCTTTTCTGAGGCGCCGGGAATCAACGCAATCGCTCCAGGTGCCATCATGCTCATCAATCGATCGCGTCTCTTCTTGAGCTCACTTACCGGAATGGCTGCCATCAGTGGATAGTTTCCTCCGAGTTGCTTGGATCGCCATCATCGGCAAAATCGTGCATTAACGTGTGGATGAGAATCGCAGCGACCCGTACATACTCATACACTTCCATGAACGCGGACTCGTCTTGTTCGCCAGCGTCTGGATCGTCTTCGTCCAGCTCGTCCTCGATCCCACTGAGAGCAACAAAATCGCGCAATATCTCCTGCACATCATCAGCGAGTTCCCCATGTTGGCGTCCAAGGTTGCCGAGACCGATACCAAATGCAGACAGAAACGCGGCACACCAATTGGCAGTCGCAGCAACTCTAGCTCCGAGCGATTCTTCGTCATCTGGGACTAACAGGTGGAATTCCATATCTTGGGCATGCAACTGATCGAGCGTGGCTGTGACAAATTCTTGCGTACTCATATCGTCAGTGAGTGTGTCAGCACCGACCAGGTCAATGAATTCAGGCATCGAAAAAGTACCTGGATTGGCTGAAGCTAGGCCACAAACGAGGCCGTGCAATTCCGCGGGTTCAATTAGAGTTGAGGCAGCGTGCGCTTTATTTAGGAGTTCTGGGTCCATAGACTTGGTACTTATATCGAACTTGTGGAACTTGCCAACGACGCTAACCGAGGGACTACACAAAACAGTGCAAACGGAGCAAACTATCGTCCAGAACAATGATAATACCAGGATCTCTCGTGCAAGCAGAACAACAACCTGAAACCGAGCAACTAAATCAGCTCGAGCAGCAAATGGACGAACTGCTGGTTTTGACCCAAGTGTTATCCAAAGAGAATAAAGCTCTACGGACACAACAAAAATCTTGGTCAACCGAACGCGCTAAACTGATCGAGAAAAACGAGTTGGCTAAGAATCGAGTGGAAGCGATGATTACGCGACTGAAAGCCCTCGAGAAAGATTAGCAAATCGAATCCCACAATAAAGCCCAACAAGAAAGCCCAAAAAGAAAGCCCAAAAAGAAAGCCAAAGAGGAAATAGTTTGAGCGACACACCGCAAACCGTCAGTGTTCATATTCTGGATAAAGAGTATCAAGTGGCCTGTCCCGCTGACGAGGTTGATTCGCTAACTCAGGCAGCGAAATATCTAGACAAACGAATGTCAGAGGTCCGTAATTCTGGGAAGGTGGTCGGTCTCGATCGAATCGCTGTAATGGTCGCTCTCAACATCACCCACGAATTTCTGTCTGGCGTTTCCCAGCACACCGAAAGCCAGAGCAATCTGTCGCAACGTCTCGATAGACTCAATGAGCGCGTCGGCTCAGCACTGGCTGAACATAAGCAGCTCAACCTGTAAAGCAATCCTGGCAAGAGAAGTGTTGATTCGCTAACCCGGTCCCAACACAGGCAATACATCAATTACAAGTCTTGGCTAACTAGAACCACGCGCTATACTGCAAACAGCTCCTGGGATGTTTGCCAGTTGGTCGCGTCCTTGAGCCGTTAGAGATAACCCAGGAGACTCTGGGGACAGCGTCGGTGTGCAGGCCCAATCTGATGGGTAGCCTTAGACGTTGCACAGACCTCCGCCTTGAACCATAACGGTTCAGGGCAAACCATCAGCGGCATTTCCGGGAGCTATCCCTCTCTTCCCTAAGTAAGATTTTAGGCAAGACCGCAACTAAAAATCTAGAAAGTCCCTAGAAAGTCCCCAGACAACCTCTAGAAAATCCTATGCCGTTAAGCGAAGAAACTCGAGTCAGCCTCCGGCAACGCTACAAGCTCGCTCGCCGTGAAGTCTCCGATCGAAAAGAACGCGAAGCCGCCATTAGCCATACGTTGTCCACGATATTAGGCACATTCAAATTGTCGAGCCCCATCGCGGCTTATATTGCGTTGCCAGACGAAACGAGCCTCGAACCCCTCTACAAACGCCGCATGGACCAACTATGGGCGCTACCAAAAACTGCGGTTGATCGTGCAATGACGTTCCATGAATGGCGTCAATCCGATCCACTTGAACCGGTCGAATTTGGTATTCTCGCGCCGAGTTCAAATGCCACGTTAGTGCCAGCAGCGCAAATATCTGCCGTCCTGATGCCACTGGTCGCTTTTGATAGAGACGGTGTGAGACTTGGTATGGGCGGCGGATACTACGACCGCTATCTGATAAATCTCGCCCCCAATACACCTAGGATCGGTATCGCGTTCGACTGCCAACTTTCCGCGACATCGCTACCCAAGGAAGATTGGGATGTGACCTTGTCCGCGGTGGTTACTGAATCAGGCATGGTAGAGTTCAACAAATAGCGCAGTCTTCGCGAGGTTAAGTTGGCCGTTAGGAAAATCATTCGCATGGGACACCCGCATCTTCGCCAGGTGGCGGAACCGGTACCCAAAGAGTTGATCGGCACCCCCGAGCTCTCGCGATTGCTCGACGATATGGTCGATACGCTTCATGATTACGGTGGCATCGGGCTTGCCGCGCCACAGATCGATGAAAACCTGCGCTTGGCAATTATCGAAATCCCTGGCGGTGAAAGTCGCTACGGTGAAATCGACGCGATGCCGCTCACTGCGTTCATAAATCCCGTCGTAACGGTGAACGATCCTGCGACTACGGGCTACTGGGAAGGCTGTCTGTCGGTCCCTGGGCTGAGGGGGTTTGTGGAGCGGCCCCAAGATGTAACGGTTTCCTATACCTCTATCGAGGGACAAGCGGAAGAGCTGACTCTCACCGGGTTTTGGGCAACCGTGTTCCAACACGAATTCGATCATCTCGACGGCTACCTCTACATAGATCGTATGCAAGACTCGCAACGCTTCGTGTTTGAAGAAGAGTTCGCACGCTACTGGACAGAGCCCTAGACTAATTTGGGATGGCGCGGGAAATACGCCGAATTAGACTAGCCGGATCTGTTTAAGCTGATCTATTTGGGTAGATCTCTTTAGGTAGATCTATTTAACTCGAACTGTTTAGCTCGATCTATTTAGCTCGATCTATTTAGCTTGATCGATTTAGCTTGATCTATTGCAAGAATATCTCATACGCAGGATTGTCAGTCTCCTCCCAGTAGCGATATCCGATCCGTTGTAAGTACTGTTGTAACCGGCGTCGATCTCGTCGTGCCGCAGAAAAACCAACTAAAACCCTACCAAACGCTGAACCGTGATTGCGGTAGTGGAAGAGGGTGATGTTCCAATCACTGCCGAGCCCACCTAAAAACTGCAGGAGTGCGCCCGGTCGCTCTGGAAACTCAAAACGAAATAAAAGCTCATTGCCTCCGCTTTGCTGACGTCCTCCGACCATATGACGTACATGCAGTTTGGCTGCCTCATTGTGCGTCATATCTAAGACGGAGTACTTTCTTTGCTCCAGATCAGCCAAGACATCATCTCGATCACTAGGGGTTGCCACCTGCAGACCGACATAGACATGCGCGGGTTCATTCGCGCCCGCATAGCGGTAGTTGAACTCAGTTATCCCGCGTTTGCCTAGCGCCCGACAGAACTTCAAGAAACTACCCTTCGATTCATCGATGCTAACCGCCAATATCGCCTCGCGCTGCTCGCCCAATTCAGCTCGTTCTGAAATGTGTCGCAGCCGATCAAAATTAACGTTAGCACCGCTCACCACGGCAACCACCGATTGTTTGCCTGCTACGCCGTCGAGGTAGCGTTTCATACCAGCAATGGACAATGCACCGGCAGGCTCCGCTATGACCCGTGTCTCCTCAAAAACATCTTTGATCGCTGCACAGATTTCATCTACCGAAACCACAACAACATCGTCAACGTAGGTTTTGGCTATTTTGAACGGCTCCTTACCAACTTGGGCGACGGACACGCCATCAGCAAAAAGATCGAGGCTCTCGGCAGGCAACTTGACCCGGCGTCCTTTTGCCATTGCCGCGGCCAGGCAGGCCGAGCCCTCAGGCTCAACGCCAACAATTTTTGTCTGCGGGTAAAGGTATTTGATGTAGGCGGTTATCCCAGCTATCAGACCGCCGCCACCAACAGGGACGAACACTATATCTGGACGACCTGGATGCTGGTTGACGATTTCCATCCCAACCGTACCCTGACCCGCAATGACATCTTTGTCATCGTAAGGATGGATGTAGCTAAGACCCTGACTGTCGGCGAGCTCGTGGGCGTGAACGGACGCTTCATCGTAGCCGTCACCAAATAGCACTGCCCGCGCGCCATGGCTTCTCACAGCGTTCACTTTGATGCTGGGTGTATTTCGACCCATTACAATCGTGGCCTTCGTATTTAGGTGTTTTGCGGCAAGGGCGACACCCTGCGCATGGTTTCCTGCAGATGCGGTAATGACACCGCGCGCCAGTTCCTCGGCGCTCAATGAGGCCATCTTGTTATAGGATCCTCGGAGCTTGAAAGAATAAACGGGCTGAAGATCCTCTCGTTTGAGGAAGACTTCATGACCCATGCGCTCAGACAGGAGCGGTGCTTGTTGCAACGGCGTTTCCTGAGCGAGGTCGTAGACGCGCGAACCTAGAATTCTCTTTACATAACTTTCGAGCATGGGCACCATCTTTTAGTCTTCACGATTGAGCAAGCGTATCTCCGCTTCCACTATCATCTCGGATCAAAACGAATTAAAGCAGGCTGTGGCAAACGCCGCACTTGACCTGATCACACCTAAGCTCAACACCAAAAGTATCATCGGCGTTGGCACCGGCTCTACGACCAATTGCTTTATCGACGCACTGGCAAGCATCAAGGGTGTATTCGATGCGGCAGTTTCATCATCCGACGCATCGGCAGAGCGAATGCGCGCGCATGGTATCCATGTCATGGACCTAAATGCTACCCCGTATGTCGACGTTTATGTCGATGGTGCCGACGAGGTAAATCCTGCCAAACAATTGATAAAAGGCGGAGGGGCAGCATTGACCAGGGAGAAAATCGTTGCTGCAGCATCTGCGGAATTTGTCTGCATCGTTGATGATTCAAAGCTCGTGCCAGTACTCGGTCAGTTTCCTCTACCGGTTGAAGTCATTCCAATGGCTCGCAGCATGGTCGCGCGACGACTTGTCGACCTCGGTGGGACACCCGTTTGGCGAGAAGGCACAACCACAGACAACGGCAATTGGATCATCGACGTACACGAATTCATGATCGAAGATCCGGCCAGCATGGAAATTGAGATCAACAACATTCCTGGCGTTGTGTGCAATGGCTTGTTCGCAAAGCAAGCCGCACACGTCGTCCTGGTCGGAAGTAGTAGCGGCGTAGAAACTCTCTAAACGAGCAGCTTGCCTGGATTTAGTATTTGGTGTGGATCAAATAGATCCTTCAAACCGCGCATTAGGCTTATCTCTGCCTCGCTCCGCGTATAGCCCAAGAAGTCCTTCTTTAATAGGCCAACCCCGTGTTCGGCAGAAATACTCCCTTTACGTTCCTCTACTAGCGCAAAAATACTGGGGCTCATCGCGTGTCCTTGTGCCATGAAATCTTCCACGCTCATGTCGTCCGGTTTTAGGATATTGAGGTGTAAGTTGCCGTCACCAATATGGCCGTACCAGCAAACCTCAAAATCCGGATAACTCTCCGCAACGTAACGATCCACGTCGCGCAAGAACTCTGGCACTTGTTTGATCGTCACTGACAGATCGTTCTTGTAAGGCGTATACGGCGCGATGCTCTCTGAGATCCCCTCACGCAATCCCCACAGCGCTGCGGCTTGCGCGTCCGATTGGCTGATGACGCCATCGACAACCCAACCGGCTTCCATGCAGTCGTTGAAAGCTTCGCTCGCAGCATCCAAACCCGAAGTATCGAATTCCATCAGTGCATAGAAAGCGACCGATTCAGCCAACGGTGATGGTAAATCCCGATGGGCTTGAACCTTTGCAAGTGCGAGATCCGAGAAAAATTCAAACGCAGAGAGCGTGACATTCTTTGAGAAGGCCTGCAGTACGGCTAGCAAATCTTCAACTTTTGGCACACCGACAACCATCACCGTCTGTGGTTCCGGCATAGCGGCGAGACGCACGTCAACTTCGCAAACGAGACCCAGGGTCCCTTCGGCGCCGATCATCAAATGCCGTAGGTCATAGCCTGTGGCGTTTTTAACAAGGCCTGCGTTGCAGTCTAGAAGCTCGCCACCGCCAGTCACAACGCGCATTCCAGCAACCCAATCCCGAGTTAACCCATATCGAATGACCTTGATCCCACCCGCGTTAGTCGACACGTTACCGCCTATCTGACTCGATCCCGCAGACGCAAAGTCGACTGGATAAAACAGTCCCTGCGCTTCGGCAAACTCCTGTAGCGTTTGGGTGATGACACCAGCCTGACAAGTGACGAGCCGGTCTTCGGCATTGAAATCTAGGATCTTGTTCATTCGATCGAAAGAAACTACCACTTCACCCTGCCCAGCGACCGCACCTCCCGAAAGGCCAGTTCGGCCGCCCGAGGGTACCAACTGGACATTCTGATCTATCGCATAACGAACAAGATCAACAACTTGATCATTCGATTCCGGGAAAACAATGGCAGACGGGGCCACAGTGAAACCGTTCGTCCAGTCTTTGCCATAATTCTTCAAACTTTCTGGATCAGTGCGAACCTGTTTTGAACCTAACAGATCACTCAATGCCTGAGACATGTACGACTCTCCAAAGAATTCACCTACGCCAACATCGCTAGTATTGCCGAATTTGGGCCGCTATCGCCACTGACACTCCGAATCTAGCCACGCAAACATTTTCGCACGAATCGCCGCCGACTCATTGGCTAGATGATGAGATGCCTCAGGAATCTGCAACCACTTGGTATTTGGGTATCGGGCATCGATCACCTTGGCACCATAGCGGCGATCGATGGTTCGATCTTGGTGACCTTGAATTATCTTCGGCGCGCGGTTCGATACTGGGTAGTGCACAAAATCTTCAAACCAATGCACCATCGCCTGAACCCATGCCACCGGCAGCACCTCAGCTTGAAGCGGATCGTGATGCTGGAGATAGAGGAACTCTGCGTTGCTGGCATTGCTGGTGATCGTTCTAGGGCGCTCCGTGATCATCTGTTTGGCAAGCCAAAAGTAGATCCGATTGACTGCCCACGCATACGGGCGAATGAGAGGGGCGAAGAGCACCAGTTCTTTGATCTGGCGGTCGGGGTGGCGCTGCAAATATTCGAGCAGTATCGCGCCCCCCATGCTTTGGCCGAGCCAGTGCGGTGTCGTTTGAACAGCTCTGTCGATCTCGCCCAGTACCGCGTGCAGAACGTCTACGTAGTGGTCAAAATTCTGCACTGTCACCCGCTCACCGCTACTCAACCCATGACCTACCTGATCGAAGGCAAAGACGCCGATGTTCCGTTCAAGAAGATAGTCAATCACGTGACCGAACAATCCAACATGATCGAAATAGCCATGGTGAAAGATCGCCCAGGCGTTTGGTTTCGCGGGACTGAAACGCTGCAAAACAATACGTTCTCTTCGATCGGCAACATCAACAGAAAGCACCTGAGCGCGATGCTCTGCATGTCTGGCGAGGCCATAAAAAGCGAGATATTCGGTAAAGTCTGGCTCGGTTTGGGTGTCCGACGATTCGCTCGCCGCGTCAGAGTTGGCGAGCTCGTGCAGGAGGCGCTCGTGATCGAACGCACTCCGTGCTCGAGCTTGATCCATACTAGATCGAGTTCTTGAAGCTAGTGTATGACCGGGTCTAGTTCACCAGTCTCGTATTTCCCAAACATCGCATCCAAGGACACAACGTTAATCTTGCTGGCCTGGCCGGCCGTCGAAAAAGCTTCATAACGCTCAATCACGACCTTCTTCATCGCATCCTGCGAGTCTTTCAGGTACTTGCGTGGATCGAACTCAGCCTTGTTGTCAGCCAAATGTTTTCTGATCGCCGCGGTTGAAGCGAGGCGCAAATCCGTATCAATGTTCACCTTGCGTACACCGTGCTTAATACCTTCTTGGATTTCGCTCAAAGGTACACCGTAGGTTTCTGGTATCTCGCCGCCGAACTCATTAATCATGGCCAGCAGATCCTGCGGCACTGATGAGCTGCCATGCATCACCAGATGAGTGTTAGGCAAACGCTGATTTATTTCTTTGATTCGCTCGATGGCCAAGATGTCACCGGTGGGTGGGCGGCTAAACTTATAAGCCCCATGGGAAGTACCAATCGCGATTGCAAGGGCATCCACCCCGGTCCTTTGGACAAAATCTGCAGCTTGCTCAGGATCAGTCAATAACTGTTCCATCGACAACACGCCTTCTGCACCAACCCCATCTTCTTCACCCGCTTCCCCGGTTTCAAGCGACCCCAAACAACCAAGCTCGCCCTCGACACTCACGCCACACGCATGCGCCATATCCACGGTTTGCCGTGTGACATCAATGTTGTAGTCATATTCTGCAGGCGTTTTTTGATCTTCTAATAGAGACCCATCCATCATGACTGAGCTGAACCCCAATTGGATGGAGCGTTGGCATACCGCAGGAGATGCACCATGATCTTGGTGCATGACGACTGGAATATGTGGGAACTCCTCTATCGCTGCTAGTATCAAGTGGCGCAAAAAGTTAGGACCGGCATACTTTCGCGCACCAGCAGAAGCCTGCACGATCACTGGGCTATCGGTTTCATCAGCGCCCTCCATAATCGCTCGCATCTGTTCGAGATTGTTCACATTAAAGGCGGGGACACCGTAATCATTCTCCGCTGCATGATCGAGCAGCTGTCGCATACTTACTAAGGCCATCTTTTTCTCCGTCTTATCTTTCGTTTCTTGATTGTAGTATTTCTACCGCGGGTAGGGTTTTGCCTTCGACAAACTCCAAAAACGCACCGCCGCCAGTAGAGATATACGAGATTTTCTCGCTAACTTCATATTTGTCGATCGCGGCTAAGGTGTCGCCGCCGCCAGCGATGGAAAACGCCTCGCTCGCCGCGATCGCTTCCGCCAAAATTCGCGTACCTTCGCCGAACTGATCAAACTCGAATACGCCAACAGGACCATTCCAAAGCACCGTCCCCGCGGTATCCAGCATAGAGGCCCAATCGCGCGCGGTCTGTGGACCAATATCCAGAATCATCTCATCGTCCTGGACTTCATCAATGAGCCGCACAAGACCTTTCGCTCCCTCATCGAAGGCTTTCGCCACGATCACATCGACAGGGATTGGAATCTCAACTCGAGCTGCAATCTCACGAGCAATATCAACCAACTCTGGCTCATGCAAAGACGTCCCTATGTTGAACCCAGATGCTGCGATAAACGTGTTCGCAATGCCCCCGCCAACGATAATATGGTCCGCAATTTCAGCCAAGGCGTTCAAAACCTCAAGTTTTGTGGATACTTTGGATCCACCAACGATCGCGAACATCGGCTTCTGGGGTGCGGCGAGGGCTCGATTAAGCGCCTCGAGCTCGCCACCCAGCAGTAGCCCGGCGCACACCGAAGGCGCAAATTTGGCGACGCCATGAGTCGAGGCTTGGGCGCGGTGCGCAGTGCCAAATGCATCGTGCACGAACACCTCACACTGCTCGGCATAGCGCTTAGCGAGAGAGTCATCATTGGCTTTTTCACCTGCGAAGAATCGCACGTTCTCAAGCAAGGCAATTTCGCCGTTAGCCACGTCCGCGCAGTCTTCGACCCGTTCTAGTAATCGAACGGTACATCCTATGAGTTCACCCAATCGCCGGGCGACCGGAGCCAAGGAACTTTCTGCATCAAAAACGCCTTCATCGGGCCTGCCGAGATGCGACATCACGACGACGGATGCATTTGCGGCCAGCGCATGCTCAATGGTAGGCACCGACGCACGTATCCGCGCATCGCTCGTCACCTCACCTTTACTAACAGGTACATTAAGATCCGCTCGGATCAGCACCCGCTTACCTGTAAGGTCTATCTCGCCAATTTGTGGGATGGCAATTGCCATGTGCTATCTCGAATCCTCTTTCGTCACATCCGAACCGCTAAACCGTTCAATTTACCCCAACAAAGCCTTCGCGCGTGTAATCACATTGTCAGCACTTATGCCGAGGGTTTTCATAGCTTCAGCACCCGGCGCAGACAACCCATATCGATCAATACTGACGGTATCCCCATCCAGACCGACAAATTTGGACCAAAAATCACCGTGACCCGCTTCGATCGCAAGGCGCGCCCGTACAGCTGGCGGTAGGACTTCGTCTCGGTAAGCCTGATCTTGTGCCATAAACACTTCGCAACACGGCATGGAAACAACCTGGACTTTAACGCCTGTCTCACTCAGCGCTGCACAAGCAGCCATAGCTAACTCAACTTCCGAACCGGTACCAATAAGAATCAGGTCGGGAATTCCCTCGCAGGACTTCAGGACATAGCCGCCGCGTTCAATATTCGCGAAGGTCGCTGCGTCTCGGGTTTGCGCCTCAGTATTTTGGCGTGTGAATATCAAGGCTGAAGGGGTACTTTGTTCTTGTACCGCGCACCGCCAAGCCACAGCGGTTTCCACTGTATCGCATGGCCGCCATGTATGCAGGTTCGGCGTCGTTCGAAGATTTGTTAATTGCTCGACCGGTTGGTGGGTAGGCCCGTCTTCGCCAACGGCAACCGAATCGTGTGTGTAGACAAAGATGTTCGGAATCCCCATCAACGCCGCCAACCGCACTGCGTTACGGGCATATTCCATAAATACAAGAAAGGTGCCCGTGAAAGGTCGAATCCCGCCGTGTAGCAAGATGCCGTTGCTGATAGCTGTCATGCCGAACTCTCGCACCCCGTAGCTCATGTGCTGCTCGTCTGTAGCACCACTCCATTTGGTAAGATTGGAACTGGTCAGATCAGCGGAGCCCCCAAACAGCTCCGGGAGTCCTTCCGCCACGGCACCGATAACGCGCTGGCTGGATTTTCGAGTCGCCAGTGTCGTCGGTTCTGCCTGTTCAGTAGCCGCCAACTCATTGACAGCTTCATCCCAACCGTCCGGCAATTCTCCGGACATTCGCCGTGTGAATTCACTTGCCAATTGTGGATGTGCTTCGGCATAGGCATCGAACAAAGTTTGCCAATCCGCCTGACGGCGGGCACCTGCCGCTTTCTGATCCCAGTCCGCTCTGACGTGCTCCGGTATCTCAAAGGCATCAGCATTCCAATTGAGCTGCTTTCGGGTCAACGCAATCTCTTCATCCCCAAGCGCTGCGCCATGGGCAGATGCTGTACCTTGTTTGTTGGGCGAACCAAAACCAATCGTCGTCCGACAACAAACCAATGTAGGGCGTCCATCCGAGGACAAGGCGTTGTCCAAGGCTGCTCGGATTTCATCGGCGTCATGACCGTCAACACTCCGGATCACACGCCAGCCGTAGGCTTCAAACCGCGCCGGTACGTCTTCACCAAACCAGGCGTCGGTTTCGCCGTCGATAGAAATGCCGTTGTCATCATAGATACAGATGAGCTTGCCTAAACCTAGCGTTCCCGCCAACGAGGCTACTTCGTGGCTGATGCCTTCCATCAGACAGCCATCGCCCACGACAACCCAGGTGCGATGATCAACGACATTATGCCCATCGCGATTAAACTCATGCGCAAGCTTCGATTCAGCAAGCGCCATACCTACGGCATTGGCTAATCCTTGGCCCAGCGGTCCCGTAGTCGTTTCAACACCAGGACATTCTCCCCACTCGGGGTGTCCTGCAGTTTTGGCGTGCAGCTGGCGGAAGTTCTTCAGCTCATCAAGCGACAACCCGTACCCCGTCAGGTGCAGAAGGCTATACAAAAACATTGAGCCATGGCCATTCGATAGCACGAACCGATCACGGTCCGCCCAGCCAGGATCGTTCGGATTGTGTTTTAGGAGTTCACGCCAGAGAACTTCGCCGACGTCGGCAAGTCCCATGGGCGCACCAGGGTGACCACTTTTTGCTGCCTGGACCGCGTCCATGGCAAGCACGCGAATCGCGTTTGCACGTTCGATGTGTGAGGAGGACATTGGGAGCCTTTATTATCAAGCGGCGCTATTGTCTTCACTCCTATGCACTGGCGCAAACTTTTCCGCAAAAAACTCAACGAAACCCGTAAAATGCTCGGCTTGGCTAGAACGCCGACCTTCGCATGAAACGTCAGACAGTAAAGGAATCAATTCATGGCAGATTACTCAGTTTTCACTTCCGAATCCGTTTCGGAAGGTCATCCCGATAAAGTTGCGGACCAAATCTCGGACGCGGTCCTCGACGCGATGCTCGCCTCGGATCCCGATTCACGGGTTGCGTGCGAAACGTTGATCAAAACTGGGATCGTGGTCGTGGCCGGTGAGATCCGTACCAACGCTGATGTGGATATCGACCGTCTCGTGCGCAACGTCATTGCTGAAATCGGTTACGACGGTCCTGACGTCGGTTTCGACCCAGAAGCATGTACGGTGGTTAACGCTCTTGGCGTGCAATCATCAGACATCGCCATGGGCGTGGATGAATCAAACGAGCACGAGCAGGGTGCCGGGGATCAGGGTCTAATGTTTGGCTATGCGACAGACGAGACTGACGTGTTGATGCCAGCACCGATCACCTACGCACATCGTCTTGTCCAGAAGCAAGCTGAAGCACGCCGATCCTCGCTGGGCTTCTTACGCCCAGATGCAAAAAGCCAACTTTCTTTCCGCTATGACAGCGAAGGCAAGCCCATCGCGATCGACGCGGTCGTTCTGAGCACCCAGCACTCTCCCGATGTCGATCAAGCGACCCTACGCGACGCCGTCATGGATGAGATTATCAAACCAACATTGCCAGCGAATTGGGTTTCCAGTGACACGAAGATGTACATCAACCCGACTGGCCAGTTCATTATCGGTGGACCCGTCGGGGATTGCGGGCTCACCGGACGGAAGATCATCGTTGACACCTATGGCGGTATGGCTCGTCACGGCGGCGGTGCGTTTTCTGGCAAAGATCCATCCAAAGTCGACCGCAGCGCGGCCTACGCTGGGCGCTATGTGGCAAAGAACATTGTTGCTGCAGGTCTCGCGAGCCGCTGCGAGATTCAGGTGAGCTATGCGATCGGTGTCGCAGAACCGACTTCCATCAGCATAAATACGTTCGGTACCGGACGGGTAAGCGATGAGCAAATTGTTCAACTTGTACGTGAGCATTTTGATTTGCGGCCAAAAGGTTTGATCGACATGCTAAACCTCAAACAGCCAATCTATAGAACGACAGCTGCCTACGGGCACTTTGGTCGAACTGAAGAGAGCTTTTCCTGGGAGCGGACCGATCGCGCCGAAGCCCTGGCTGCCGCCGTATAAACCCGCTATCGAAGTAAGACGGTAGCAAGGACGCTTATGTCATGACAAAACTAGGAAGCCCAGAACTCAGCATCGAGTTTTTCCCCCCTCGGGATGAAGAAGGCCGTGATCGTCTGGTGGAAAACGTCGCGGTAAAACTCGCGGCATTGGGTCCGGAGTTCTTCTCTGTCACCTACGGCGCTGGTGGATCGACTCGGGACGGGACCCGTCAAACGGTGCTTGCCTTACAGAGCTCCGGACAAGAAGCCGTGCCGCACTTATCCATGGGCGCTGATGACCAGACTGCCGTACATTCTCTGCTCGATGACTATCGCAGCAACAATATCCGTCGGATCGTCGCACTGCGCGGCGATCAACCGTCTGGAATCGGTTCATACAAATTCAACAATGCCCAAGCCCTCATAGAAGTCATTCGCCAACACAGCGGTGACTACTTCGACTTGATCGTCGCGGCTTACCCGGAAATACACCCAGATGCAAAATCAGCGTCCAGCGATATGGATTTCTTTCAGGCTAAGGTCGCGGCAGGTGCCTCACGAGCAGTCACCCAATACTTCTACAACGTCGACGCCTATGAAGACTTCTTAAATCGATGCATGCAGAAAGGTGTGAGCATCCCGATTGTCCCCGGGATCATGCCTATCACGGATTTTCAGTCCTTAACCCGCTTTTCAGACAAGGCAGGCGCCGAAATCCCGCGCTGGCTACGTCATCGATTGGCGGAGCTTGCGGATGACCCTGAAGGAACGAGGGCGCTAGGGGTTGAATTTGTGACAGGGCTCTGCGAACGTCTCTTGCAACTCGGTGTCCCTGGATTTCATTTTTATAGCTTGAACCGGTGGGGTGCTACGACCCAAATTTGTTCAGCTCTAGGATTCGCGGCTAGGGATTAGAAAGTAGCCAACACTATAAAAGGAGGCGATGAACTAAACCTCATACCCAATCGGTTCTCCACCCAATCGTTCTAATGCCTAATAGTCCCTATACCTAGTCGCCCCTATACCTAGTCGCCCCTATACCTAGTAGACCCTATGCCTAATCATCTATACGTCGACGTCCCCGATGGTGAGCTTAACGTTGGTACCAACCTAGCCCTCAACCGTGATCAGCACCACTACCTAACGCGCGTCTTAAGATTACGTAGCGGTGACACCTGCGACTGTTTCGACGGACAGGGGCTCAAGTTCAAGGCGGTTCTGGACAGTTCGAGTCGAGATGCCAAGTTGACAGTCACGATCGTCGAGCCGCGCGAAGCGCCAGCCAGCCACCGCAATCATCTCGCTATGGCTCTACTCAAGGGCTCCGCCATGGATCGAGCCATCCAACTTGCTTGCGAATCTGGCGCACATGACATCAGCCTTTTTAGCGCTCAACGTAGCAACGCAAAGCTCGATGCAAAACGCTTCGAAAACAAGCGTGAACACTGGCAAAAGATCATTATCGGTGCGTGCGAACAGAGCGGTCGTGCCTATTTGCCGACGTTTGACCCTGACGTGAGCCTCGAAGCGCTTCTTGCAAGCGACACGAACACCTACGTGCTCCACATGGACGGCGGGCCGTTCAATTTCCAAATTGGCGCAGATCGACTAATGCTCGTCGGTCCAGAAGGTGGCTGGTCCGAGGCGGAACTTAGTTTGATGGAATCTGCTCGCGTGCAACGCGTGTCAGTCGGACCGACCACCTTGCGGGCTGAATCAACCCCGGGTGCGGCTTTGGCGATTCTGAACTATCTGGACGGAACTGGCGGTTAGACGATTTTTAGCCCGTTGATGAGGTCAGCAACCTGGCTTTCTACGTAAGCGAGATCTGGAATGGTTGCGGTTTCAGTGCCAAACGAGACGTGCATTGAATCTGCGGTACCTAGGTTGCCACCTTCGGTTTTTATATCCTCTTCAACAAGCTGCACCATTCTAGGCAAAGAATCCGCAACCAAGGCATAAAACTCAACACCACCTGAAGTCCGCGCTCGATTCATCACTATTAAGCAGCGAGGCGTTTGCATGGGATCGGACTCTTCATTGAAACCACCGTAGTGCACAACGGGAAGCGTTAGACCACGCCAACCCATGTACCCTAAACACCAGGCCGGTCCGTCATCAAGCACTTTGATACGCCGCCACGGGAGTATCTCTGCAACACAGACATTGGGTAAGAGCAATTGGTGACCTGATGTGGGGATCACCACACAGGAAAGTTCGTTTGCTTCGTTACCTAGAACCACCGCTGCATCCGTCATCGCTGCCTCATTAAATCCTTGTTACCAACTCATCGATCGTCGCTAGAAGTTCATTTTCCTGAAATGGCTTACCTAAGAATCGATTCACACCCAGTTGGTCCGCGTGTTCTTTGTGCTTATCACCCGTGCGGGAACTGATCATTACGATCGGTAGGTTTTCCAAGCGGTCATCGTGGCGAACCTGACGGGCGACTTCAAAACCATCCATCCTTGGCATTTCTATATCCAGCAACATGATGTCAGGTCGTTGCTCCTGTAAGAGTGCAACGGCCTCAACTCCGTCTTTAGCAACCAACACATCCATACCCTGTCGCTCTAACAAACGCGATGTAACTTTCCGAACCGTCACACTGTCATCGACAACGAGCACGCAGCGAGGTCGTCCTAGCCCAGCGCTAGTGACATCTGCACGTCGTGAACTCAGGTCGCGCTGAGCGCGAATGAGCGCAAGCAGATCGAGAATGACGACAACATTGCCATCTCCAAGAATAGTCGCTCCTGAGATACCGCCGACCCCGGCAAATTGAGGACCCAAACTCTTAACCACAATCTCACGGCTGCCTTGAACTGTATCAACATGCACAGCTACCGCATGGTCTCCAGAGCGCACGAGCACAACCGGCACACTGTTCTGACCGACCTGAGGTCCTCGATACTCGCGGCCCAGGTACTGCCCTAGATAACGAACGCGATACGGGACGCCCGCATATTCAAAGGTATTGTCGTCACCCGCGTGTAAGCGCGCAATTTCATCTGCGTTCAGTAAGACGATACCTTCGATGTTGTTGAGTGGGATCGCATACATATCGTCCGCGACCGACACCATTAGCGCGCGGTTAACGGAGACGGTGAACGGTACTCGCAGAACGAAGCGGCTTCCTTGACCGGTACGAGACGATATCGAAATACTGCCCCCCAGCTGTTTGACTTCGCTGTGCACAACATCCATCCCGACACCACGACCGGATATCTGTGTAACCGACTTTGCGGTAGAAAACCCCGGTGCCAATATAAACTGTAGCGCTTCATCATCGCTCAACATCGCCGACGCGGTCGTTAAGCCGCGTTCGACCGCTTTTTCCCGGACACTTTCAACATCGATACCAGCGCCATCGTCACTAATCTCGATGACAATATCTCCGCCTTCGCGCGAAAGTCGTAGATCAATGCGACCTGTGCTTGGCTTACCGAAGTTGCGACGCATCTCCGCAGTCTCTATGCCGTGATCGACCGCGTTACGCAACATGTGCTCCAGCGGCGGTACCATACGCTCTAGCAAGTTACGGTCTAACTCGCCCTCTGCATTCTGTACGTGGAATTCCACTTCTTTACCGAGCTCACCGGAGACCTGTCGCACGATTCTGCGTAACCGTGGTAGCAAACGGCTGAACGGGACCATCCGAGTCCGCATCAGACCTTCTTGAAGTTCCGTGTTAATTCGCGCCTGCTGCAGAAGAAGCGTTTCTGACTCACGCGCCTTGAATAGCAGCGTGTCCTTCAAGTCGAGCATGTCCGAGGCACTTTCCGTCAATCCGCGCGACAACTGTTGGAGATGCGAATAGCGATCCATCTCAAGTGGATCGAAATTTTCATAGTCAGGGCTATCGCTACGTTCATGGCGGAAGAGAATCTGTGTTTCTGTTTCAATCTCAAGGCGGCGCAACTGTTCGCGCAGCCGTTCAATCGTAATTTCCATTTCATCTAGCGCACCCGTGAAATCGCTCATCCCCTGTTCGATACGAGCGCGGACAATGGAATTTTCCCCGGCTAGATTGACCAGTTCTTCAAGTAACGCCGCACCGACACGAACCATTTCTGTGGGTGGTCGCTCTACTTTTTCTGGCTCTGCACTTTCTGAATCGCGTAGAGAGCGCACGGCAGGTTTCGCGGGTACAACTTCAGCCGTGCCTTCTTCTTCTACCGCTACTTTATCGCTTTCCGTCTCAGGTGCTTGAGCTGCTTCGATGCCATCTTTGGCATCATCTACTTCTGCCTGGAGCGGCAAGGTCAAATCTTCCACCGAAGGTAGCGGTTCGGTTTCAACTTCTTCAGCGCTCGCGATTAGCGCATCCGACTCTTCTTCATCAACGCCTGTATTGAGGAGTGCAGCTTTCACTTCGGTAAGGTGCTCTACAATTGCGTCGTAACGCGCGTGTAACGTACCAAAGAGTTCTGGATCGACCATCCGATCGTCGTTTTGCACTTCGATCACAATGGATTCAAAATCGTGGGCCATATCACCTAAGGTCATCAGGCCGCAAAGGCGCGCGCCGCCTTTGAGTGTATGCAAGCCGCGCAGGAGATTTTCCATGTAGAGACGGTTTTCCATCTCCTGCGACCAGCTCATGATACTGGTTTCAACTTCCTCGTTAATCTCTTCAGCTTCTTCGAAGAAAACCATGACGAGATCTTCATCGATGTCGAGACCCGCTAGGCTAAGTTCCTGACTGGACGCAGTCTCCTCTACCGCCAGTTCTTCATCAGACTCATCTTGAGAAAGCGCAATCTCGTCTACGCGTACTGCCTCTTCGAGCTCATCAAGATCCGCTTCCGTTGGTTGCGCGACAGTTTCTGCAGCATCGATGAACCTAAGAATTCGCGCGACATCAGGGGATCCCGTTCCAGTCGCCATCCCGTTCAGCTGATCTATCAGTAGTTCATAACCCTCAACCAAGCGAGCTGTCGACAATGACCCACTGACCGAGCCTACAGTTAACATATGCAGGAGCGATGCCCCGAGGTCGGCGAGCGCAACATGTTCGGAATCTTTTGCGACCTTGACGAAGTCGCTAAACGTATTTAGTAGAGTCTCGCTATTCTCGATGGGCTGCGCGATTACATTTTCAGCGCCAAAGAGTTGATCTATGGCGGGCGCATCGAGGAAGCTTGGTTCCGTCGTCTCGAGCGCCGCACTCAACAATGCCTCTGCCTGCTCGAGCAATGATGCCGGTACTTGCCAGTTGGATTCTTCGGATAGAGCCACCAAACAGCTTGTGAGGTTATCAAAGGTCGCGGCCAAATAGTCCCGTAGCGCTTCGGTAGCTTCGCGCTCACGCCAAGCTTCGACAACTTGATTGGCCGGATCTATAACCGTGCTAACTTCAGCGCATCCAGCCGTCGCAGCACTACCGGCGAGCGTATGGAAAGCTCTAACAACAACTTCGCTCAGCTGCCAAGGCTCTTGCGCTAACTCTTCAGCGAGTACAACGAGGTACTCCTCAGCTTCCTCAACAAATATCTCCAGCGCGGTGGGTTCTGAAACCTCGACCACTATGTCTTCAATATCTTCCGGCGCATTGCCTGCAGTTATAGCCCCTGCTGCAACTTCTTCGACGACTGCCTCATCAACAATCGGTTCATCAACAATCGGTTCATCAACAATCGGCTCTTCAGCAATCGGCTCTTCAGCAATCGGTTCATCAGCAAAGGTTTCTTCATAACTTGGTTCGTCATTTGCCTGATCACCTGCCACATCAAGCACTAGAGTATCGAGCGATGTGCTTTCGGCGTCTGGTTCAGGCACAAAATCTTCGACGGGGCTTGCTTCGCCAGTGATTGAGGCAAGGTCTACCTCACCGCCAGAAGCCAAAACATCCGCCGCATCAACAATCGTACTAACGCGATCAAGATCACCCATGGCACCGACTTTGAACGATTCGATCAAATCCGGAATGAGCCCACAGGCTTGTTCTATAACGGCTACAAACTGCGGATTAACGTCGACCGTGCTATCAATGACCCGGTTAAGCATGTTCTCCACGCCCCAGGATACTTCTCCAACAGCGACGGCTTGGACGATTCGTCCGCTGCCTTTGAGAGTATGGAACGCCCGGCGTACTTCAGCCAACGCATCGGCATCTGCAGAGTTCGCGGCCCACTTGGGTAGTTCAATGGAGATGGTCTCGAGAACTTCCTCAACCTCCTCGATGAAGATCTCGACAATTTCTGGATCCGGCAGCTCAACATCTGTTGTTTCAGTTGTTTCGGCTGCTTTTGCCACTTCTACCTGGCTGGGCGGCTCTTCGTGACGCGCCTCAACAGGTAGCTCAACGTCCTCGGATTGGGGCTCGCCTATATCATCAAGACCGAAAGCTTGGTCGGATTCATGGACTAATTCTTGTTCAAGTTCTGGTTCTGGTTCTGGTTCTGGTTCTGGTTCTGGTTCTAGTTCTGGTTCAATATCCGTATCTGACTTACTTTCAATCGCGCCTTCGATTTCACCATAAGTTTCTGCACCAAGATCGAATGCGTCATTGTGTTCAAGCTCAAGGCTTATCTCTTCGTCATCCATCAGTACGCTGGATGCATCCAAGGTCTCTTCTGCTGGTGTTTCGTGTTCAAGGACTTCGCTTTCAGCGCTCTGTTCTTGGGTCGTTAACAACGGATCGTCTTCTGCTATCTCCAAAGGAGGTAGCTCTATTTCACTCTCAGCTCGATCGGTATCTGCAACGAACTCTAGATCGTCGAGCGCAATAACCGCTTCAGAGACTTGCGTCTCTGCCACTTCGACGGCATTGGTTTTGGTTAGCTCCGACATCGCTCGTTCAGCAACGACGAGTACATCTTCGGCGCCCGCGGCATTCACTTCGGATAACCGCTCTAAGAAATAGTCGACACCACTAACAGTATCGGCAAATTTGTCTAACTCTTCCCAATCCGGTCGATGTCCCGTCATGAGCTGATTCTCAACGTACGCACCGACCGCTTGCAAAAGGCTTGTTACCCTCGTTAGGGGAACGATCTCAAGCGCACCACAAATTTCAGCAAAAGTTGCGGGTACCGCCTCAAGGTGGCGAACATCCCAGTGAGTACTGACAAAATCCACGACCGCGGTTTTCACAAGGTCCAGACCTTTGCGGGCTTCGACCAACAACTGCAGCTGCGCTTCTTCTGTAATCTGTTCAACTTCAGATCGCTCGGAAGAGACGCTGTGTAAGTTCTCATCGATCTGGACGAGGGCGGCAGCAATGCTGTGCACACCCGCTGGATCAGCATCACCTAGCACAACCAGGTTTTCAATCGCTTCGACTTGATCGCTAACGATTTCTCGAGAACTTTCAAATCCTAATAGTGACAGGGTACTACCAATCTGCTGAAGCGGTGCCGCAAGCTCACGCAACGCTTCAAGATCAATGCTCGGCGCTCGTGCTAGAAGGTCTAGCTTGTCTTTGATGACGGTTAATTCTTCACGTAAAGCAACCGCTGCACTGGCCATGGCTTGACGACCCGATATCGCCAATGTGTTGTTCGTGGTATCACGGCTAACGGCTTGCCTGAGTCCTTCAGCCACATCAGATGAATGTTCTAATTCTCTCGCTGCATCGAGCAGCTGATCCATGAGCTCAACGTTTGCCGGACGCCGCAACGCCTGTTCACCATCAAGGGCAAGACCCTTCAACTCTATATCCACTCGTCTGAGTAGTTTGACGGCTTCAGCCGCCAACGCACCGCGCTGTTGGCCAAGGCTATCGACAAATTCTCCAAACGCCTGCCACTGACGCTCCAGTGCAGAGCCTTGGGTCAGTCGTTGCAAGCCTTCAGCTATCTTTTTAAACGTGACGACGGCTTCTTGGCGGTCTTCACCTTTCAGGATGGTCAACAGGACACTCTGATAAGCCGAACGCATGCGCGCGACTTTTTCACTGCCTTCGAGACGTGCAAACTTATCGACTATTGCCTCGGATGCACCTGCGTTTAAACTTCTACCTGCGGGATCATCTATCGGCTCGGCAGCCAAGAAGACGCGAAGCTCGTTGACGAGAGGTAGGAACGTTCCCTCCTCATCATCCCCGCCGCGTTGCAGCTCATCGAGATAGCCAGGCAACTCTAAGATGCCTTGCATCAGCGCTTGGCTACATTCAGGTTTAGCGGCAACCGCGTTATTTAGGAGCGCTTGTGCAGCTTGCTCCAGGTGATCAGTCAGGAGAGTCACACCCCTGAGCTCAAGCATCAATAACGTGCCATGAACTTGGTGCAAACTTGTCAGACAAGCTCTCAGTCGGGTTTCGTCGCCCCCTTGTTCGGCATAGTCGTCCAGTGCAAGACGCGCATCGTTAAGCGTCTCCAGCAGGTCGGACTTAATCCAATCAAGTGCAAAATGTTCGCGCGCCGATGCCATCTAATATCCTTTCTAGTGTCCTTCTAGTTCTGGCCGAGAATCGCCAGGTTAGCCGTTAGGGAGTTTGAAGCCCTCAACGGAGGATTGCATTTCGTTCGCCATTTGTGCGAGTTGCCCGATGTTGCTCGCGGTTTGATCCGTCGAATCAGCTGTGTTGGACGTAATCTCTTGAATTACGTTCATCGTATTGCTGACGTGTCCCGCAGTCGCTGCCTGTTGTCGGGCCGCATTCGAGATGTTCTGAATCAGCTCTGCCAGTGACGTAGAAACTCCTTCAATTTCTTCAAGCGCTACTCCGGCATCCTGCGCTCGTTTTGCGCCATCAACAACTTCTGCTGTCGTTTGCTCCATCGAAATCACAGCTTCGTTCGTGTCTGTTTGGATCGTCTTAACAAGGGCTGCTATCTGTTTTGTCGCTGCCGAAGATCGCTCCGCGAGACGCTGAACCTCGTCAGCAACAACCGCGAAACCTCGCCCGGCATCACCAGCCATGGACGCCTGTATCGCTGCGTTCAAAGACAAGATGTTAGTTTGGTCAGCAATATCGTTAATCAACGAGACGATGTCCCCAATCTCTTGGGAAGACTCACCCAAACGCTTAATGCGTTTCGCCGTTTCTTGGATCTGGCTGCGAATGCTGTCCATGCCACCAATGGTGTCCTGCACAACATGCGACCCTTTGTTCGCGATCTCCACAGCACGCTCGGCTACTGAGGCAGACTCAGCTGCGTTGGAGGAAACTTGGTCAATCGACACTGCCATATCATTTATCGCAGTAGATGCTTGGCCAATTTCTTTCGCCTGGTTTTCTGCCGCAGAAGCCAATCCACTCGCAGTATCCTGACTGTCGCCCGCAGCTTTCGCGACTTGGACTGACAGATTGTTAATGTTTGAAACAAGTCCGCGCATTTGATCGATCGCAAAGTTAATCGAATCGGCAATCGCACCCGTAAAGTTCTCAGTCACTGAAGCGTGGACGGTCAGATCGCCTTCAGCGAGATCCGCCAACTCATCGAGTAACTGTAAAATTGCTGCTTGATTCCGCTCATTTTGAGCCGCCTGCTCATGCAGCTGCTGGCGTGTGCTGGTAACCATGACCATGCCGATGACTGCCATGACGATGACACCGCCAAGTGCCAGCAACGTCGGTGGACTCTCTAGTACTGATGCACCTTCTTGTACAACGAAATAAGCCATCCCGGCTAAAATTCCCGCCATCAAGGTCATCAATGCAACCAACAGCGGAGATAACTTCCCTGATTTCATATCCTTATCCTACCTACAATACTTGCTTGTCTTACTTCGATTTATCCTGAGCGACGTCGAAAAAACGTTCGTCACGCAGAATCGCCTTCAAGTGCACCTCGTGAAACACGCGGCCACCATGCCGAAACGCACCTTCGGCAAAGGGCTGCAATCCAGCCAACCCTTCACCATCGTGCGCTTCAAAACTTTCTTCTGAGAAATGCTGTATCCCTAACGATTGCTCCACAAGAAGACCAGCAACCACGTCTTCATCTTCTACAATCAACAACCGCCATTGACTGGCGGGCATCGTCGTGGGCATTTCCAAAAATTCATGCAAATCAACGATCGGTACCAACCGACCTCGAATATTCGCGATGCCCCGCACCCAGCTTTTAACCGCGGGGAGTGGTGTGAGCTTAGGCATCTGTAAAAGCTCAACGACGTCTCCGATCTTTGACACCAATCGAGTGCCACCAACCAGAAAACCTAGTCCCTGCCATTGTGCCTGGGACTCTTCCTTGCGCGGCAGCGCAGCTGCGTTCTTGAAGGTCGCAGCCTTAATGTCATAAAGAACGTTTATCGCGTCGCTTGGCATTCCTTGTTCCTCTACCTAATCCCTGTTGTCACCTAAACCAACAATCCATTGACGGTGCTGATTAGGGTTCTATCGTCGACGGGTTTAGTTAGGTACCCACACGCGCCTTGGCGTTCACCCCAAACTCGGTCAGCGTCTTGGCTCTTGCTAGACACTATGACTACGGGTATATGCGATGTGTTATCGCTGCGGGTGATTTGTCGGGTCGCTTGAAAGCCATTTATCCCCGGCATGACAACATCCATTAGGATGACATCGGGTTGTTCTTCGCTGGCCATGCTGACGCCGTCTGAGCCGGTCGCTGCCGTCAGCACCTGATGGCCTTGACGCGATAGCGTGTTCACTATCTTGTGCGTCTCAGTGGGCGAGTCGTCTACAACAAGTATCCTTGCCATTGATTCTTATCCTCGAATCCTTGCTCGGGTCATTCGCCTAAGCCCTTAGTGGACCAACGTGCGAATCGTGCCGAGCAACTCGTCACGACTAAACGGTTTGGTTATATATTGGTCGGATCCAACAATGCGACCCTTGGCCTTATCAAAGAGGCCATCCTTGGACGACAACATGACAACTGGCGTCGCCTTAAACTCACTGTTGTTCTTAATTAACGCACAAGTTTGATACCCGTCTAGGCGCGGCATCATAATGTCGACAAAGATAATCTCAGGGCGTGCGTCAGCGATTTTTGCTAAGGCATCAAACCCGTCGGTTGCTGTAATGACATCAAAGCCTTCTTTTTTAAGAAGATTTTCAGCACTGCGGCGAATCGTCTTCGAATCGTCAATGACCAGAACCTTTACACCGTCATTACCATTCGAATCGGTCATTTGGAGAAGCTCCTCTTCCATCTTAGTCCCTTCTGTCCTTTGTCCTGTCCGTTATCCTTGCCAGTAGCCCGCATTTCGGCGGCGCGGGCTCATCCAGTCTCTCTTAGTCCGCTGAGTCGAACACGCCTCGGTCTTGATCGGCGATAGAGTTTCGCACGCAAACAGCCCGTAGAAATGGAACTCTCGCATACTTTTCCAAACTCGCCAGCCTTTGTAACACGCACTCTTCGGGCCGACCAGAACCAGCCCCTCAGAAGGGGATTTTGTTCTCATTTTTATTGCCTATTTCGTCCAGGAATGGGTAAGTTAGGCCGACTTTCGGTCTCGATGGATAATCCGAGCGCTGACATGGTTTCAGTACGGATCCAGAAATCGGAGTGCTAAAATTCGCCCGCTTCCTCGAAGCCTAATTACAAGTAAGTAGCGTATATGACAAAAATCGCTTTCGTTATGGATCCCGTTGAGTCGCTTAACCTCAAAAAGGACTCAACTCTGGCCATGATTAAGGCCTGCCAATCCCGCGGATTGGAGGTTTTCTACGTTCGACAACAAGACCTCGCTCTTTGGGCAGGGGAGGTTTGTGGCTACTTCAAGCCGATCACGCTGCGCGCCGACTTCGCGGCAACTTTGGACCCAGCTATCGCAGGTGATGATTGGATTACGGTCGGGGCTGAGTTTCGAGCGCCGCTCGCTGAGATGGATGTCATCATGATGCGAAAGGACCCCCCTTTCGATATGGAGTTTATCTATACGGCATATCTCCTAGAGCGAGCCGAAGAACAGGGCGCTGTAGTCGTCAACAAACCCCAGAGTCTGCGCGACTGCAATGAAAAATTCTTTGCCACCGCTTTCCCAGACTGCGGTCCAGCTTTGGTAGTCAGCCGCCGATACGATGTTTTACGCGCTTTCCACGCAGAACATCGCAACGTGGTGTACAAAAAACTTGATGGTATGGGTGGGGCCTCGATATTTAGAATCATGGACGACGACCCAAACTTGTCCGTTGTGCTCGAGACTTTAACTGAAGGCGAAACGAGCCAGATCATGGCGCAAGTCTACTTACCGGAGATCGTCGACGGTGACAAAAGAATCCTCCTGATAGACGGCGAGCCGGTGCCATACGCACTGGCTCGAATACCGTCGGCAGGAGAGACCCGTGGCAATCTCGCCGCCGGTGGTACCGGTGAGGGACGACCGCTAACCGAACGCGATCTTTGGATCGCCAATCAAGTTGGTCCTGAACTTAAGCGCCGTGGACTCACTTTCGTCGGTATCGATGTCATCGGTGATTACCTGACGGAGATAAACGTTACCTGTCCAACATGCATACGCGAACTCGATGCACAGTTTTCCCTCGATATCGCCGGTAAACTCATCGATACAGTTTTGGCTAAACTGACATAACACGGTCGGGACAACCACCACACGTTTGACGCTATTAGAGAATGAGCACCGCTACAGTAACTTCGAAAGATAGATTTAGTTTCGCCGTATTCCTGGCGCTCTCCCTCCATGCACTACTTATTCTCGGTGTGGGTTTCTCGTCGGATCAAAATATGCCAGAAACGATCAGCATCGACGTTACTCTGTCTCTGTCCAACGATCTGATTGAGCCAGAGGAGGCTGACTTCGTAGCCACCACGAATCAACAAGGCAGCGGTACCGAAGCCGAGATTTCTGAGATGACTACCACCAGCGATGCAGACTTCGATAGCAACCAGTTTCAGACGGTGATGTCTCAGCCATTACCTGTACCCGAGGAGACTGCCGCAAGCGACCCTCTGCTCACCACCGATGCCGAAGCGCTGGACCAGGCGGCAAAGGAAGAATTAGATCCGACCGAGGCAATCGATCCGATACCGACCAATCAGTTTGATCGAGAAAAAGTAATCCAAGAGATTGCGAGCTTAGAAGCACGCATAGCGGAAGATCAACAAGCGCTGGCCAAAATGCCGCGAACCAAGCGGATCAATTCCGTTTCCACTCGAAGCGCATCCGAAGCCGCCTATTTAAGTATGTGGCGAGAGAAGTGTGAGCGTATCGGTGCTATAAATTATCCGGCAGGTCAGCTGGAAGGTGAAGTCCTGATCCTAGTCTCCATCCTGTCTGACGGTACGCTCGAAGAAGTTCGAATCCTCAAGTCTTCTGGCCACCGCAAGTTAGATCAAGCAGCCCTCGCTACTGTTCGCCAAGCGGCACCTTTCCAAGCTTTTAATATCGAGATGAGGAAGTCTTACGACCGACTCGAGTTTACGCGCTGGTGGCAATTCTCCAAGCGCCGCTCAAGGTTAGCCTCCTGAATCTACAACACAATTTCCTTCTGGCAATGCCTGGTCTGGTTGGGGACTACTTCGCAACCAGTCTTACCTATGTTTGTGAACACACTGAGGACGGCGCCTTAGGTGTTATCGTCAATCGACCTACGGATTTGTCACTTCTCGAGCTCTTGTCACAACTCGCCCTCCCGACAGATCCCAGACAGGTTGATGTGACAGTTTATGAGGGCGGTCCCGTATCTCGTGAACGCGGTTTCGTGCTCCACAGCGCGGACGCCACATTCGAGTCCACCACACACATTTCAGAAGACGTTTTCATGTCGACCGCGTTAGACGTACTTGAAGCGATCGCATCCAACAAAGGACCGGACCAGTATCTCGTTGCACTTGGTTATGCTGGATGGGGAGCTGGTCAGCTAGAAAGCGAGATAGCTGATAACGTTTGGCTTACAGCACCCGCTGAGGCTTCGATTCTCTTTGAACTGTCGCACGAACAACGTCTAAACGCCGCCGCGAAAACCTTAGGCATCGACTTTAACTTAATAGCCGCGCGCCCAGGACACGCTTGAGCACGGACACCGTAATCGCATTCGATTTCGGTTTAAGGTACACCGGAGTCGCAATCGGTCAAACCCTAACGGGTACCGCAAGGGGTGTCGCAACTCTACGTTGTCGAGATGGGAAGCCGAAGTGGTACGAGCTAAACAAAATCGTGGATGAGTTTCAGCCACAGCGTCTCATCGTCGGTCTACCACTGCACATGGACGGTCAAGAATCGGAGATGTCCGAGCTTGCTCGTGCCTTTGCCGAGCAATTGCGGCAACGGTACAGATTGGAGATTACGCTTCAAGACGAGCGGCTCACTTCAAAAATTGCGGCGCTTAAACTGGCGGACGCCAAAGATATCGGGATCGCACAAACAGACCATGAACTCGCGGCTTGCATGATCTGCAACGACTGGCTCCAGCAACAAGCTAGTTAGGCTTTAGCGAAGACTCCCAAAAGACATCGGATCGTTGTCTTCTTCAATAGACAGGCTATCGACTGCGTCCATTGGATTGGGGGTCGCGTCTGCGCCAAGTTTTATCATCAAACGCAGATCGTTTGGCGAGTCGGCACTGGCTATGGCAGCGTCATAGGTTATTTCACCCTGAGCGTAAAGTTGATACAGCGCTTGGTCGAAGGTCTGCATACCTTGTTCGGTACTTTTTGACATCAACTCTTTGAGCAGATGAACCTCACCTTTACGGATGTGGTCTGACATCAGCGGCGTGTTTATCAGAATCTCAACCGCGGCTCTACGCCCCTGGCCATCCACAGTTGGGATTAGCTGTTGTGCAACCATAGCTTTGAGATTCAATGACAAGTCCATCCACGTTTGGTTATGCCGCTCTGTCGGGAAAAAGTGAATGATCCTATCCAATGCTTGGTTAGCATTGTTCGCGTGCAGCGTACAAAGGCAGAGATGTCCTGTCTCGGCAAACGTCAGCGCGTACTCCATCGTTTCCTTGCTCCGTACCTCACCAATCATGATGACATCAGGCGCTTGTCGGAGGGTATTCTTTAACGCTATTTCAAAATTCTCAGTATCGACTCCAACTTCACGCTGGGTAACGATGCAGCCCTTGTGTTGATGCACAAACTCAATCGGGTCCTCGATACTAATTATATGACCACTAGAATGCTGGTTTCTGTGCCCGATCATCGAAGCTAGCGATGTCGATTTACCCGTTCCTGTAGCGCCAACGAATATGATAAGCCCACGCTTAGTCATTGCTAACTCTTCGATTACAGTTGGGAGACCCAAGTCCGAAACCTGGGGGATGTTGACTTCAATACGACGCAAGACCATGCCAACCAGATTGCGTTGATAAAACGCACTTACTCGAAAGCGGCCTAATCCACGTGTATTAATCGCGAAGTTGCATTCGTGTTCTGCGTCAAAAGCTTCTTGTTGGTCAGGATTCATTACCCCGTAGACCAACTCACGTGATTGCTCTGGTGACAACTCGCTTTTACCTGCGGCATAGAGTTTGCCGTTGACTTTAATGGTCGGCGGCTTGCCTGCCGTTATAAAGAGGTCCGAACCTCCTTTCTCAACCATCAACTTAAGCAGCTTGTCGAATTCCATTGCGCCTTTTCCTCTTAGCTTTTAACCGCCCAGCTAACTCTACTCCCTCGCGTGAGAAAGTTGTTAGAAGTTCTCCGGGGTCTTCGCTTTCTCTCGAGCCGCTTCACGAGTAACGGTCCGTTTCTCAACTAGTTCAATCAAGCATTGATCAAGCGTTTGCATTCCAACTGAAGCACCCGTTTGTATAGCCGAGTACATTTGTGCGACCTTCGCTTCTCTTACCAAGTTCCTGATCGCAGGCGTGCCGATCATGATCTCGTGTGCAGCGACTCGGCCACCATTGACCCGTTTCATGAGTGTTTGCGATATCACCGCCTGCAAAGATTCCGAGAGCATGGACCGAACCATGTCTTTCTCTTCAGCCGGGAAAACGTCTATCACACGGTCAATAGTCTTTGCAGCGGATGTCGTGTGGAGAGTACCGAATACTAAGTGCCCTGTTTCTGCTGCTGTTAGCGCTAACCGAATAGTCTCTAAGTCACGGAGCTCACCAACCAGAATAATGTCAGGGTCTTCCCGCAGAGCCGCTCGCAATGCTTCGTTAAACCCATGGGTATCGCGGTGTACTTCACGTTGGTTCACCAGACACTTCTTAGACTCGTGGACAAATTCGATCGGGTCTTCGATGGTCAAAATGTGGTCATAGCGGTTGTCGTTGATGTAATCAACCATCGCCGCCAACGTTGTACTCTTACCTGAGCCGGTGGGACCGGTTACAAGTACGAGCCCTCGAGGCACCATCGAGATGTCCTTGAAAACCTGGCCTAGGCTCAGATCTTCCATAGTTAGGACTTTTGACGGAATGGTCCGGAAGACAGCACCGGCGCCTCGATTTTGATTAAAGGCATTAACGCGGAATCGAGCCACGCCAGGTACCTCAAAGGAGAAGTCAGCCTCGAGAAATTCTTCAAAGTCTTTGCGCTGTTTGTCATTCATGATCTCATAGATCAAGCCGTGCACCTCTTGATGTTCAAGCGGCGGTAGGTTGATCCTTCGCACATCACCATCCACCCGAATCATTGGGGGCAGGCCTGCGGAAAGATGGAGGTCAGATGCACCTTGCTTTGCGCTGAAGGCAAGGAGTTCAGTAATGTCCATGAGCGGTCCTTGTCAGGGGAACGGCGCTATACTATGCCCAGAACGCAATAGGCACCACGCCTTGTGTACACAATCCCAGGCTAACCCTGTAGAAGATCTCCGATATGAGACCTATGCCTCAAAGGCTGTGAGAACTAAGTGAATTCAATTGCAGGCAACCTTCTTGCGCTAAATAAGCAGATCGGAGCGGCAGCTTCAGCGGCGGGTAGAAATGCCACCGAAATTACCCTTATCGCTGCCAGCAAAACGCAATCTGCGGAGACGGTGAACGAAGCTTTTCAAGCCGGGGTGCGTCATTTTGGGGAGAATTATCTCGATGAAGCCCTCGCTAAGTTAGCGCTGGTAGACACCCCCGGGGCTACCTGGCACTTTATCGGACGCGTACAAAGCAACAAAACCCGCCTCCTCGCCACACACTTCGACTGGGTGCATACGGTCGATCGCCTAAAAATAGCACGTCGCCTTTCCAGTCATCGTGAGGGCGATCCGCTCAACGTGCTCATCCAAGTCAACATCGATGATGACCCAGCTAAAGCGGGAGCCCAGCTTGGTGACACTCAAGTTCTAGTCGACGAAATAACAAGACTGCCGAATCTCAGACTCCGCGGGCTCATGACCATTCTCAGCCAATCTACGGATCCTGCTACTAGTTACCAATCCATGGCACAATTAGCGGCTCGATTGAAAGAGCAGCTTGCGGCTGATGACGCGATGTTTTGGGACACCCTGTCGATGGGGATGTCAGGCGACATGCCGTCGGCCATCGCAGCAGGAGCAACCCACGTTAGAATCGGTACGGCTTTGTTCGGCCCACGTGACGTATAGCAACGCGAGCTCAACCAGTCAGCCGCTTGCTAGCAACAACACAGGAGACGGCAATTCCAATGTCGCAGGATAGAGAACCAATGCAGCCTACTATCGCCTTCATTGGTGGTGGGAATATGGCATTTAGCCTCGTGCAAGGCATGCTCGCCGGAACGACGGCGGCTGCCTCGTTGCGTGTGGCCGATCCCTTCCCTGAAGCGTTGACCAAATACGTCGAAACCGGCGTGCCTACTTTTGCAAAGAATGATGCCGCCATCATCGATGCTGACGTGATCGTTCTCGCTGTTAAGCCCCAGGTCGCGTCCCCCGTTGTGAGCGATCTCCATCTCAAATCCAACCAGCTTCTGGTGTCAATTGCGGCCGGGATATCGCTAACTAGCCTCACCGCCTGGACTAGTTCCTCCCAGCCCATTGTCCGCTGCATGCCTAACACACCGGCTCTCCTTGGCGCAGGGATGAGTGCCTTGTTTGCAAACGCAGCTTGCACCGAACTACACAGATCATTCGCGACAGACATTCTCAATGCCGCCGGGAAAACGTTGTGGGTCGCGAGTGAAACCGAACTAGATGCCGTCACAGCAGTAAGCGGGTCTGGACCTGCCTACTTCTTCCACCTCATGGAAACAATGATAGAAGCAGGCGAAGCACTTGGGCTCAGTCGAGAAACTGCCACAGAGCTCACTTTACAAACGGCCAGTGGGGCAGCGCTCATGGCGAGCCAGACATCGGATGATCCAGGCACCTTAAGGCAAAATGTGACTTCGCCTGGCGGTACAACCGCGGCGGCTCTCGATGTGATGACGGCAGAAGATTTACGTGGCACTGTTCACCGGGCTCTTGACGCCGCTCATTCTCGTTCTATATCACTTGCTCAGGAATTTGGCGCCGAAACATGATCAACACCCTATCCCTGGTTTTAGAAATAGTTTTTGGCTTAGCGACACTGTTATTCATTGCTCGCTTCCTTCTACAAGCCGCTCGTGCTGATTTCTATAACCCTTTGAGCCAAGCCATTGTGAAAGCATCAGATCCGATTTGTGGGCCTCTGCGTTCGTTCTTAAAACCAATAAACAATTTCGATATCGCGTCCATCCTAGTTGCATGGCTAATCGCTTGTCTTTATTTCACGCTCACGCTTTGGTTGCGTGCGCCTGAGTTTTTGAGCCCTGGTTTGATTGCTTGGGCAGGTCTCATCGACACACTCATGACACTACTGCAATTTTACATTTTCTCGATCATCATCATTGCCATCGCAAGCTTCGTCGCCCAAGGCAGCATGCACCCCGCGCTGGGTCTGCTACACCAATTGAACGAACCACTGATGACACCATTGCGCAAGATCTTGCCGTCGTTCGGACCGCTAGATCTAACGCCAATGATCGTTTTGCTCATTCTGTTCGTTGTCCGTGACGTGTTGAGTCGCGCGTACTAGCTGACTAGCAATGAACCTTACCAACGCGTCAGTCGGGCTTGTCGCCCCAGAGATCTATCGCCACGAAGCACCGTTCGTACTCCAGTGCGGCGTAACACTCCCTAGTTATGAATTGGTCTATGAAACCTACGGGACTTTGAATAACGAGGCAACCAACGCAATTCTTATCTGTCATGCTTTGTCAGGACATCATCATGCCGCGGGCGTACACACAGAAGAAGACGTCAAACCCGGTTGGTGGGATAGCTGCATAGGCCCTGGGAAACCGATCGATACTAACCTCTACTTCGTGGTGAGCCTGAACAATATCGGCGGCTGTCATGGAAGCACCGGACCCCGTTCAAAAAACCCAAAGACCGGTCAGGCATATGGGCCCGAATTCCCAACCGTATTAGTCCGAGACTGGGTAGCCACTCAAGCTCACTTGGCAGATCACCTTGGGATCCGTCAGTTTGCTGCGATCGTTGGCGGTTCCCTAGGCGGTATGCAAGCGATGCAGTGGGCAATCGATTTTCCGGATCGTATCCGCACCGCCATTGTTATCGCGAGCGCGGCCAAGCTCTCTGCGCAAAACATCGCCTTCAACGAAATCGCCCGCCAGGCAATCACCAGCGACCCAAACTTTTTCGCCGGTCGCTACGCCGAAAACGAGAGCAATCCCGATCAAGGGCTGATGTTGGCGCGCATGATCGGCCACGTGACATATCTGTCAGACGATGGGATGCGCGAAAAATTTGGTCGAGAGCTCAAGTCAGGCAATCCGCAAAAAGGCGATGACGTTGAGTTTCAGGTGGAAAGTTACCTGCACCACCAAGGTCGATCGTTCTCACAAGTATTCGATGCCAACACTTACGTCCTGATGACTAAGGCTTTGGACTTTTATGATCCGGCTAGCGAGCACAACAACGACCTCGCGACAGTTCTCAAAGACGTGAGCGCGCGTTTCCTCGTCGTCTCTTTCACCAGCGACTGGCGCTTTTCAGTGGAACGCTCACAAGAGATCGTTAACGCCCTGGTTGCCGCTGGGAAGAACGTCGCAACAGCGATAATCGAGTCGGAGCATGGCCACGACTCCTTCCTCTTGCCTATACCGCGCTACTTTGACGTGTTGAATGCTTACTTAGGACATCTATACGAAGAGCTCGACCCAAAGGTGAGCAGCTCTTGATTTCTCTTCGACCAGATCTGGCCCATATCGCGGCGCTGATCAATTCAGGCGCGCGCGTACTGGACTTGGGCTGTGGCGAAGGCGATTTGTTAGCCCACCTGCAAGAAGATAAATCCGTAAATGGATACGGATTGGATGTCGATCCAGAGAATATCCGCATCTGCATGGAAAAGGGTGTCAATGTCATCGAGCAGAATTTGGATGAGGGTCTCTCCAACTTTCAAGATTCTAGTTTCGATATGGTCGTTATGACGGAAACGTTACAGAGTGTTCGAGCACCAGATCATACCCTCAAAGAAATGCTCCGGATTGGAGAAGAGTGCATAGTAACATTCCCTAACTTCGGACACTGGCGATGTCGCGCTCAGCTATTAGGTTTGGGGCAGATGCCCGTATCCCGCGACCTTCCACATACTTGGTTTGATACACCCAACATTCACTTATGTACGTTCAAAGACTTCGAGCAATTGTGCGGTGACTTAGGGTTGCGGATCATTCAACGACGAGTGGTAAGTCCGCACTACAACGAATCAAATTGGATCTCACTGTGGCCCAATTTGCTCGGAACTACCGCATTCTACCGCCTGGGGCGAAGTACATGACCAAACTGTTGCGTGGGGTTCACCTCGTTTGCGGACTAATAGCGCTTGGCATTTTGGCGCCAAGTTATGCCGAACAAAAAGTCACTGCCGGTGACCACGAAATTCACTACATTATTTTTCCGACAACTTTTTTACGCCCGAACATAGCGAGTCAATACGATATCGCGCGTGGCAAGAACCGCTCCCTCGTAAACGTCTCAGTACTTAACAAGGATGGCAATGCAGTAAGAGCCGACGTCACCGGCCGTTCCCGCAACCTGCTGGAACAGGGTCAAACTTTGAACTTCTCAATGGTTGAAGAAGGTTCTGCGGTCTACTATCTCGCTTTGCTCAGCCACGGTGACGAAGAAGTGCACCGAGTTGAGATTGAGGTCGAACTCGCGGATGGCACCCACAAGACCATCTCCATGCAACAAAAATTGTATTGGGAAGAGTAGTGCGCGTCGTCCTCGCGTCGAGGAACTCAGGCAAGCTCGAGGAGCTTCGCCCCATTCTTTCCCCGCTAGGCTTAACTCTCGAAAGCCAGGCCGAACATGACGTCCCTAGCCCCGATGAAACCGGGACTACTTTCGTTGAGAATGCCATTATCAAAGCTCGAACAGTTGCCGAGGCTACCCGCTTACCTGCTGTGGCAGATGACAGCGGCATCGTTGTTCCTTTGCTAGGTGGTGCACCAGGCATCCATTCAGCTCGCTTTGCGGGAGTTGGTGCGAGCGACGACGACAACAACCAAAAAATGATCGAGTCGATCGCGACACTCGAAGACCCAATCACCGCCTACTATTTTTGTGCCATTGTTTTCTTCACCTCGGCGTTGGACCCAACACCCCTGGTCGCAACAGCTGCCTGGCACGGCACACTTCTACACGAGCCAAGAGGTTCTAACGGCTTTGGCTACGACCCATATTTCGTCCCCGACGGTTACACGGTCACCTCAGCGGAGCTCGCGCCTGAGGAGAAAAACCGAATCAGTCACCGTGGACTGGCTTGTGATCGCTTGATCCTTCAACTCCAAGATCAAAAGCAGGATCAATCGAGCGCTAACTCGAGCTAATCCATGCTGACCAACCCAGGCCTATACATCCACCTTCCCTGGTGCATCAAGAAATGCCCCTACTGTGATTTCAACTCGCACCCTTTGAAACCAGAGAGCGACCTCCAGTCATATACCGAAGCGCTTGTTCTCGAGTGGCAGCATCGACGCGATAGCTTCGAAGAGCCGCAGACCTTCGCATCTGTTTTTTTTGGCGGCGGCACACCTAGTCTTTTCGCACCAGCGAATTTTACCCAGATTTTGGGTGAGGTATCCCTACAGGTTGGTGCCGAGGTCACCATGGAAGCTAATCCTGGCACCGCGGAGCATGTTGATTTTGGACTTTATTTACAGGCCGGCATCAACCGCCTCTCCATAGGTGCACAAACGTTCAACAATCTTCATCTGGAAGCACTTGGGCGTATCCACGCCGCTGATGAGTCAAAAAGCGCCTTCGTTTCCGCCCGAAAATCCGGCTTCGACAACATCAACATAGACCTAATGTGGGGTCTACCTGAACAAACGTTGGCTGACGCGTTGCATGACTTGACCATCGCCATCGATCTTGGCCCAGAACATATCTCCTGGTATCAGCTGACCCTAGAGCCTAAAACAGAGTTCGCTGTTCGGCCCCCCATACTGCCAAAGGAACCCATACTTGCAGAAATAGAGACCAAGGGTCTCGAGCTACTCGAAGAGGCTGGATATGCGAGATATGAAGTTTCCGCCTTTAGCCGCGATCGCCCCTGTCAGCACAATGTGAATTATTGGCAATTCGGCGACTACATTGGTCTAGGTGCTGGCGCTCATGGCAAAGAAACCAACCGGTCCTGTCCGGAACGCACACAGAACCCCCACCAACCCCGGGTTTATACAGCGTCCGCCACTAACGGTGAGCGTCGCGCCATCCCAGCGAACGAACTCCCTTTCGAATTTATGTTGAACGCACTGCGCCTCCAAGACGGTGTGCCATTTTCAATCTTTGGGGCTCAAACTGGCTTGGCCTGGGAACGTGTTCGGCCAACTTGGGATAGCCTCGTGGCTCGAGAGTTAGTGCGGGACAACCGCATCGCCACCACCCCCCTGGGGTATCGCTATTTAGACTCTGTGGTTGCGGAGTTTTTGCTCGATTGATAGCAGAGGTCGTGGATTCGATGCCCTAGACTCTGACCTCTCTGCTCAAATTTAGTGGTCGTTTCACGGACACTCGAGTCTTCGCTTTCCCTAACCCGGTCTTCCACCAAAGTGAGGCCTTCTACACCCGCGATAACTTCTCTGATCCACTCTCCATAGGGATCCCAGTCAGTCGCAATTCGCAGTACTCCCGAGGTTGTTAGGCAGCGCGCAACATCAGAAACAAATTCGGTCTGGATCAACCGCCTTTTGGCATGCTTTTTCTTTGGCCACGGATCAGGGAAGAGAATTCTGACCTCGTCAACTGAGTCGTTTGTCAGCTGCGAGAATACTTCTTGTGCGGGTAGATTGGCGACTCGTACATTAGCGAGCTCGTGAGTCACCAGTTTGTTAACAAGAGACCCAACACCAGGCCGATACAGATCGATGCCGAGAAAGCGCCATGTAGGCAAAAGTTTTGCCCATTGAGTGAGCGCATCGCCCATCCCAAAACCAACCTCAATTCCAAAGGAAGCAGGGCTCCCGGGCATCGACTGAATCTCATCCAACGTCACGGCATATCGTTCGAACTCTTGTTCAAGCGCTCGTAACTGACCGGCGGTTGCTCGCCCACGTCGTCGAACGTAACTATATTTTGAAAACGGGCCGCTAGACACTTCGCTTGATCCCTGGTTCAGCCACTCTACCGAGTACTACAAACTAATCGTTTTGGTCCCGGGGCGCAGCTGTGTGCCATGCACTCAGAAATAAACCAACCCAGCCTAGGACGAAAGCAGTTCCACCGATCGGAGCGACTGCACCAAGCCAGCGCTGCCCCGTGGCAACCAGCAAGTAGAGTGATCCTGAAAATAAGAGAATACCGAGCGTGAACGACCAAAGTGCTATTTTTAGCCGAGGTGAGGGCAAGATTGTGGCCCAAAGACCAGTAAGAATAAGTGCTATCGAGTGGACGAATTGATAAAGCACCGCCGTATCCCAGGTTTCTAACTCGTCCGCCGAGAAATAGGCTTCAAGGGCATGGGCGCCGAAAGCACCGAGTATAACGGCGGTCATACCGCCGATCGACCCAATCGAAAACGCGGTTCGAATCAGGCTTCTATCGCCTTACGCATTTTCTTCATCGCGTTTTTCTCTAACTGACGAATTCGTTCAGCGGACACGCCATACTCATCCGCTAGCTCATGCAAAGTCGCTTTGTCGTCCTGCAACCATCGTCGAGCCAAAATGTCACGGCTACGCTCATCAAGATCTCTAAGAGCAAACGCAAGGCGCTCATTTGAGTCTCTAGCTTCATCAGCATCCGCGACCAGATCTGCAGGATCTGCAGTAGGCGCGGTTAGATAATGGGCAGGCGCTGAGACTTCGCCATCATCGGAGTCATACCCATCAAACGCCATGTCGGAGGCCGCTAGGCGACTTTCCATTCGATTAACTTCTTTTGTTGGAACACCAAGATCATCCGCAATAGCTTGCGCTTCTTCTGGAGATAACCACGAGAGTTCTTTCTTCGCGCTACGCAAATTAAAAAACAGTTTTCTCTGCGCCTTGGTGGTCGCTACTTTTACGATCCGCCAGTTGCGCAGTACGTACTCGTGAATCTCTGCTTTGATCCAATGTACTGCAAAAGATATCAAACGGACGCCAACACTCGGATCAAAGCGCTTAACCGCTTTCATCAGCCCGACGTTACCTTCCTGAATGAGATCCGCCTGGGGTAAACCATAGCCGCTGTAAGAACGCGCAAGGTGCGCCACAAAACGTAGGTGACACAGTACTAGCTCTCGGGCTGCGTCTAGATCTTCTTCATGGTAGAAGCGATCTGCTAAGACTTTTTCTTCCTCAGCATTCAAAACCGGCAACCCTGCAATCGTATTCAAATACGCATCAAGGTCGCGCCCCGGCGACAGGCTCGGCATTGCAATTAAATTGGTTGTCATGTGATACCTCCGGTAACACTCATAACTCGATCTTAGCACTCTCTTAGTGAGACTGCTAATCCAAAATAAAGTTCTGTGACGCTCGTTACACTGAGTAAGTCATTGATATCTATGCATTTAGAATATTTCTAAGCCAACCAAACGCTGTCTGACGGCTAGCAGTGCACCGACCACGCCGAGGCTACCACCGACCACCAACAGCAATACTAAGAAATTGGGGTCGAAACCCACCATATTCAAGGCTTGGTCGTAACTACCAAGCAGCGATTGTAGCGGTGGTTCAATCACCACGACCGTGATCGCGATCAACATCGCCGCGATGACGCCACCGCCAAAACCATATATCGCTCCGAAGTATAGAAAAGGACGGCGAATCTGCCCGGCTGTTGCGCCAACCAGCTTTAAGACTCGCAGCTCATCCAGCCGAGCTTCTATCGCAAGCCGTACGGACGAAGCTGTAACTAACACAGCCCCCACTCCAAACAGAATCGCAAGCACCACACTGAGCCGACTGACAACACTCGAAATGTCATTCAACCGTTCCAACCACGTTTTCTCGACAACGACTTCACTGACCCCATCTTGCTTGGCGAGACGATCCGTCAATGCATCAACAACACCACCACTAATGCCTTCAGCAAATTGCGCCTGCAACGAGGCTGGCAATGGGTTTTCATTCAGAAGTTCTAACGCATCCCCTAGACCGCTATAGTCCTTGAACTCAGCAAGTGCATCCGCAGCACTGGTCATTGTCACTTTGTCTACGCTTGGCGCTTGAACAAGGTATCGCTCGACTTCGTCCAACTGACCTTCGCTTGCGCCTAGCTCAAAATACACGCTCAATCCGGGGCGGCCTTGCCATTCGGCTGTCATCTCTTCCATGTTGACCTGAACTAGCCAGAGCCCAGCCGGTAAAGCCAGCGCGATCCCAACCACCAACCACACCATGAAACTGGTGCCTAGCCGCGACCCAACGAAATGATAGGACTCTGCACTTACGCGCAGATGATCTCGAATCCAGGTGAGTGGCGAACGCTTGCCTTCATCCCACGGATGTTTGCCCTGTGCTTTGTCGCTCGCTATGTCGTTTCTCCCGCGGAACTTTCCGTCCCCGACGGCATATCGGTGACTCTGTCACTGACAATCCGACCGTTTTCTAAATTCAGAATGCGCGCACCCATTGTCTCGATCAGAGATACATCGTGACTCGCCACGATCACAGTCGTACCCACTTGATTGAATCTCGCAAACAATTCCATTATGTGGCGAGAAAGATCGGGGTCGAGGTTACCAGTAGGTTCGTCGGCTAAAAGAATCTTAGGTCGTATCACAACCGCCCGTGCTATTCCGACTCGCTGCTGTTCGCCAGTGGAGAGATGTCTAGGATATAAACCCTCTTTGCCATCAAGCTCCACCGTCGTGAGCGCGGGTCGCACGCGCCGGGCCACATCTTTTTCCGACAAACCCGCGACGCGCAACGGCGTTGCTACGTTGTCAAATACAGTCCGCGTTGAAAGCAAATGATGGTCCTGAAAAACCACACCTATGTGTTGTCTGTATCTAGGCAGACGTCGTTCCGGCATCTCGGCAATATTGATATCATTTACGAGAATCTTACCCCGGGTTGGCTGCTGTGCTCTGATCAGCAACTTTAAGAAGGTACTCTTACCGGCACCTGAGTGGCCTGTTAGGAAGGTCATTGATCCTTCTGCAAACGACGTCGAAATATCCGCCACTGCTTCGTGGCCGTTCTCGAACCGTTTAGTCACATGTTGCAGTTCAATCTGGCCCATGCAATCAGTCGTCTCCAGGTTTCAACAACGCGTCAACAAAAACATCCGCTTCGAAATCGCGCAAATCGTCGATGCTCTCGCCGACGCCAATATAGTGGACTGGAACAGTGATGTCTGGCATCGCGGCAATCGCAAAAAGCACACCCGCCTTGGCACTGCCATCGAGCTTAGTAATGACAAGTCCGGTCAGGTCAACAGCCTCGTCAAAAAGCTCGACCTGACTGAGGGCATTCTGACCAACACCACCATCAAGCACTAAAATCACACTGTGGGGTGCGTCACTGTCTAGCCGCTTAACGACACGATGCACTTTCTTTAACTCGTCCATCAGTTGCGTCTTCGCTTGTAAACGACCAGCCGTATCAACCAGGAGCACATCTACATCCCTCGCACGCGCCGATTCGTACGCATCGTATACAACTGATGCGCTGTCCGACCCTTGTCCTTGGGCGATAACCGGCACATCGTTTCGATCTCCCCAAGCTTTGAGCTGCTCGACCGCGGCTGCTCTAAATGTATCCCCGGCCGCCAGCATCACGCTCCTTCCTTCCGCCTGAAAACGCTTGGCAAGTTTGCCGATCGTCGTCGTTTTACCTACACCGTTGACGCCAACAAAAAAGACCACGTGTGGCTGGTGACTGATCTCCAATCGTCTTTGCAGTGGTTCGAGTCTTTGCACGAGTAGGTTTTTCAGAGAGGCATACAAGGCTCTGGTATCGTTGAGTTCTTGTCGCGCTACTTGGCCCGCCAGATCCTTCATGATCGCTTCAGTCGTCTCAATCCCGACATCTGTTAACAGCAGCGCAGTTTCAAGTTCTTCCAAGACGTCATCATTGATCTCACGTTCACCAAGCAGCAGATTGCCGACACCTACTGCAAGCTGGGCTCTAGTTTTAGCGAGCCCTTTGCGCATCCGCCCCCAGAGCCCTGCTTTCTCAGCACCATCTTTATCCGTCACACCGCTCTCTGATGTATCCTCGCTCAATGTTGTCCGATCCTTACTTTCGATCTTTGTTTTCCATCAATAGGTTAAATAATGGGAAAGCGTAAATCCCAAGAGGTGCGCATTATCGGTGGTAAGTGGAGAGGACGGAAGCTCCGCTTTCATTCAACACCCGATTTAAGACCCACTTTAGGTCGAATGCGCGAAACACTGTTCAATTGGTTGCGCCCAGAAATAACCGGCACGCACTGCCTCGACCTTTTTGCTGGTAGCGGGATTCTTGGCTTTGAAGCGCTTTCTCAGGGGGCAAGCAAGGTCACGCTAGTCGATTCACACAGAGCAGCCACTGATCAAATGAGGCTGTGTGCGCAGACCCTTCAGACAACGGCGTCAGTCGAAGTTAGGTGTCAGGATGCCTTGAGTTTTTTGCGTCGGTCGGCGGACACTTATTGGGACATCGTCTTTCTAGATCCGCCATATAAAACACCCGGTTTGCTGATCGACGCGATCACAGTACTGGCCACAAAACCCAAGCCTCCGCGTTGGCTCTACATCGAATCCCGAGATGTTGAAGCGATCCAGCTGAATCTTGCCGGGCTTGGATTTGATACAACCAAGTCCACTCGAGCCGGTGACGCGCAAGCTCTCCTCTGTCAATTCAACTCTGCTCGTGACGCAACACCCTAGTCCCTGTTGCAGGGGGTGGAAACGGCAGCTAAGATCGCGCCTCGCCTCGTGAACTAGACATGCGGCGAGCAGGGGGCATGGATTCTATTTGAATCACGCAAGGGCAGCAGTAAGGGAGGGTCGTAGGTGAAGACAGTCATCTATCCAGGTTCATTTAATCCGATCACCAACGGCCACACAGATTTGGTTGAAAGGGCGTTAAGTCTTTTTGATCATGTGGTTCTAGCCATCGGCACATCCGCGCAGAAAAACCCAAAGGTTGATCTCAAAGATCGCATCGATCTTTGTGAAGAAGTGCTTAGCCAGTATGGCGACCGAGTATCGGTAGATGGATTCAACACCTTACTGGTGGACTACGTTCGTTCCAAGGACACACGTTTTATCCTCAGAGGACTCAGAACAGTGACCGATTTCGATTACGAGTTTCAAATGGCCGAGATGAACCAATCTCTGGATTCGGACATCGAATACGTCTTTTTGCCGACTTCCAAGGAATGTTCGTTCATTTCTTCGACGTTGGTACGTGAAATCTCGAGTCTCGGTGGAGATATCGCCCAGTTTGTCCATCCCGCCGTGGTCCAATCATTACAAGACAAGGCATAGTTAGCCTTAACTTAAGCAAATTCTAGATAGGTGGCTGAAAACTACTGTGACGCTGGCAGGTCGGACAATAAACTGAGCTCCGGTTGCCAATATTCACCCCTTTGAGGCGAGTCGCACAAACCTGACATGGCTCACCCTCCCGACCATAAACATAGAGCGACTGCTTGAAATAGCCCGGTTTGCCATCAGAACCAACGAAATCCCGCAAAGTCGTGCCGCCCTGGCGAATCGCATCGGCCAGCACACCTCGGATCCGCTGGCTCAAATCTTCATAGGCCTGGCGTGTAACCTTACCCGCAGGTACCGTCGGTCGGATCCCTGCTTGAAACAGGGACTCGGCGGCATAAATATTGCCAACGCCGACGACGATTTTGCTGTCCATGATGAAGTTTTTGACCGCAAGTTTGCGGCGGCGCGACAGTTGGAAAAGATACTCACCGGAGAATTCGTTGCCGAGAGGTTCCACACCAAGATGGGCAAGTAATGGGTGCACTTTTGGGTCATTACCTGATTGGTAGAGCACACAGCCGAACCGGCGTGGGTCGTTTAGACGAATTAGCTTGTCTTCCTGGGCACTTTTGCTCTTGCGCGGCCCTGAAACCACCAGCTCAAAATGATCATGCTTAAGCCTGGGCGTATCCACGGCCAATACGCGAAGGCTACCCGACATGCCAAGGTGAACAATCAGCGTTCCGTTGTCATGATCGTCACCTAGATCCAAACCAAATAGTAAGTACTTACCTCGCCGGTAGACCCCATTAATATTGGCTCCATGAAGAGCTTTGGGTGCCTCGATAGGCCACCTCAGTGAGGACTGATAGGTGCGAGTGGTCTTGAGAGTGCGGCCAACTACCCACGGTTCAACGCCACGACGGGTGGTCTCCACCTCAGGCAGTTCGGGCATCTAGAAGGGGCGCCTACTTAATTTTGGCTTCGGTATACAGCACGTGCTTACGAACAACTGGATCGTATTTCTTCATTTCCAGTTTGTCAGGCGTCGTGCGCTTATTCTTGTCAGTGGTGTAGTAGTGACCGGTTCCGGCACTCGATACCATTTTGATTTTTTCTCGCATTGGAATTCCTCGTATTGCCTGGCTTAAGTTGCGTTTCCGTTAGACCTTCTGGCCACGCGCACGCAGATCTTGGAGCACACCATCGATACCTTTTTTGTCGATGATCCGCATCCCCTTAGATGAGACGCGCAGTCTCACATAGCGCTTTTCAGACTCAACCCAAAATCTATGGTAGTGAAGATTAGGAAGAAAACGGCGTCGATTCTTATTTTGCGCATGGCTGACGTTGTTTCCAACCATTGGACCTTTGCCTGTGACTTGGCATACCTGAGACATGTTCCTGGCACCCAGAGAAAAAGAGGCGCGTTTATACCAAAGCAGCATGCCGAGCACAAGACGAACTGCATTTGAATCCGAGTCGTCTATCTCGGCAACAAGCCCCGAGTCGCCAAAGATACCGTTTGCGCATTTGCGACGACGATATGGTCAAGTACTTTCACATCTACATGTTGGAGAGCGGTGACCAGCGTGCGTGTTATGGCCAAATCCGCTTGGCTCGGCTCAGCAATGCCTGAAGGGTGATTGTGGGTCAATATGACAGCAGCCGCGTTCAGATCGATACATCTCTTAATCAACTCTCTGGGGTAGATATGCGCGCGATTAATAGAACCTTTAAACAATGCTTCAAACTCTATCAGCCGGTGTCGAGTATCAAGGTACAAGCACCCGAACACTTCCTGGTGTGAGACTGCGAGTTTGCGCTGCAGAAATCGACTTACCGCAGCAAGATCGTTCATTTGTTCACACGTTTCGTTAGACGCAGCGCCGACTACTCCATCCACAGAGTCCAAACTTAGCGGCTCGGACTGAAATTTTTCTTCACTGTAGCGCAGAGTTAGCTCATGCAGCGCTTTTAACTGAGCTACCTTGGCCTCGCCAAGACCATGAGTCGCAAGCAATTCTGTTGTCGATGCCTGCAGTAGACCGTCGAGATCGCCGAACTCTGAGAGCAACCTAGTACACAACATCACCGCACTCTCACCTACTGACCCAGATCCCATGCAAATCGCCAGTAGCTCGGCCAACGTCAGCGCCTCGGCGCGACCGTTGAGAATTCTAGTTCGCGGTTGCTCTGATTTTCGCCACAAGCGAACTGGTAGCGAAGATGTGTCCTTATTCATTTAGATCTATCCCGAGTCGAGGTACCCTTACGCCTTTTCACACGCACCTAAACGCAGCACGATCGCGTAACCAAGTACGAATACGCGCTACGTGATTAGACGAATATGACGAAATCAAACGCTCTAGCCGATAAACAAATTATCCTTGGCGTCTCCGCCGGGATCGCGGCCTATAAGGCACCATTGCTCGTGCGAGCTTTGACCGCCCTTGGGGCAGACGTCCAAGTTGTTTTGTCAGCGAACGCTCACCACTTCGTCACCCCAACCTCACTGCAAGCAGTTTCAGGTCACCCAGTCCGACAAAATCTGTGGGACGAAAGTGCTGAGGCTGCGATGGGTCACATTGAACTCGCTCGCTGGGCTGATATCGTCATTGTGGCGCCAGTGACTGCCAACACTCTGGCACATCTAGCTCACGGCTTTGCCCATGACCTGCTAACCACTCTTTGCCTGGCGACCGAAGCGCCGATCTTTCTGGCCCCAGCCATGAATCAGCAGATGTACCAACACCCTGCAACATCAGCCAACCTCGAAACAGTCCGATCATATGGTTATCAGCTCATCGGTCCAGAATCAGGTGAACAGGCATGTGGAGAGTTCGGTCCTGGCCGCATGACAGAACCAAATGATATTGCTGGCGCTCTCGCCTTCTCTGTCGCGAACATCGATCAATCCACCTCCCAGACGAAGATCCGACCCGACTTGCGAGATGATCGACTTAGCGGACTGACAGTCACCATTACTGCCGGTCCCACCGTCGAGGCAATCGATCCGGTGCGCTATATCAGCAACCACAGCTCTGGGTTACAAGGCATCTGTCTTGCAGAATCGGCCTTACGCGCTGGTGCGTCAGTGAATTTGATCGCAGGACCAAGGGTCGCTCAAACACACCCTGATATAAACAGAATCGACGTGATCAGTGCGGAAGACATGTTTAACGCCGCCATGGCATCGATTCAGGAAACCGATCTATTTATTGGCGTTGCCGCCGTAGCAGATTATCGCCCAGCAGTGAGCGCAACAGAGAAGATGAAACGTTCCGGGGAACCGGGTGCAGGGGTTTCCCTAGAATTGGTTGAGAATAAAGACATCATTGCCCACGTTGCAGAACATCCAGATCGCCCCTTGGTCGTCGGCTTCGCAGCTGAGACTAACGACACGCTAGCGCACGCTCGAGCCAAACGGATACGAAAAAAATTGGACGCCATCGTGTTGAATGATGTTTCCGATCCAACAATCGGTTTTAACAGCACACACAATGCGGCGACCCTGATCTATGATCACGGCGAGGTCACGTTACCAAAGCAATCCAAACAACAACTTGCCGACAATCTCATCACAAACTTAGCCGAGATTTTCGGTAAAAAGTTAGCAGATACTAAGCGGCAGAGTGTGACAAACTAAGCGATTCGGGAGCGGGAAGAATCCGTGGCAACAAAACGAGCCAAGAAAAACAAGCAGTCCAAAACGAAATCGAGCTCCGGCGACGACTCAATCGGCCTAGCAATATTAGCCAGCGCATTCGCCGCGGCCGGGCTTGTCGCCGCTTTCGCGCTGGTTTGGTACCTCGTTATCCTCGCGCCTAACCAAGGTGACGAGGTCTTGAAGCGCGAAGAGGTACTCAACCAGTACACACAGCTTTTTAACGGCCGTATCGCTGAGCTTCGCACTCAAGTTGGCACAATGGCCCAAGCGTCCCAGACTCTAGATGCCATGACTGACCCAGACGGCCAAGCTCGCATCCTTCATGGCGAACTGCTCGCAAGCCAACATCCCTTTATTCTTCGAGTCGACTTAATTGAGCGCGGCGGTGCCGAAGTTGACTTAAATAACGAAGTGCCGATTTCATTTGCCGCGCTAGATCTCATACGACGCGCCGAGACTCGCGAGTTCGTCGGGCCAGAAGTTAGTCTCAACCAGCGTAATCTGATTTACGCTGCCCAGCCTATTACCCCGGATGGGATGATTGCTGGGGTGTTACTTGTGGTCTTCGACAGCCAGTTTTTTCTAAATCCGCTGTCGCACTTTGAAGCCACGCAAGGCACTTTCAAGATTGAGCAAACTTTCGCAGGCAATCCGAGCACCGAAGTTATGCAATGGGGGCGCGGTGGTTCAGAAGCCTTAAAGATAGAAGCCCAACTTTTCGCGCCTCATTGGGCGTTAATCTTCGAAGCCCACCCCGACCTGCTGCCTGACAAAGTGAGTCTAGGCACTCTCCTTATACCGCTACTCGTCGCAATCGGACTGGTAGTCGCCGTTATATTCACATGCTTTGTGATGTACGGCGGTCGTATTCGCCGCGATGCAGACCTCCTGGCTGACATTGCTGTACGCGTGGCTCGTGGTCGTACAGTTCGCATTGCTGGGTTCAACCTCGGTGTCCTCGAGCAAGTTGCAACTACGCTTGAGCCTTACGCCAAGACGGCGCAAAGAGATGAGGAGCCGGTTGATGAGGTAGCGGACGAGTCCGAAGAAGAAAAGAAACCAAGCCCTAAGGCCAGCGAGATCGCCGATGACGAATTCTTAGAAGTCACCAACGTTGGGAACCGAGATAACTTCGGTATCGAAGTCTCAGAAGAATCTGGCCCCATGGCCATGGGGCTCGACCTCGACCCGGAGATATTTCGCGCCTATGACATTCGCGGCATTACGACGAAAAACCTAACCGAAGACATCGTTTACTGGATCGGTCGGGCATTTGCTGCTGAGGCGCTAGCCGCCGGTCAACCACGGGCAGCCGTTGGTTGGGATGGACGACATTCTAGCGAACCGCTCAGAGAGAGCTTAACCCGAGGATTGTCCGAAGAAGGGATGGAAGTCATCACCGTCGGGCAGGTGCCAACACCTCTACTCTATTACGCAACACATGCCCTAGAGACAGGCACCGGCATCATGATTACCGGTAGTCATAACCCGCCTGAGTACAACGGCTTAAAAATGATGATCGGTGGGGTGACGTTGGCCGAAGAGCGAATTCAAAATATCTATCAGAGGCTGATAAACAATCAACTGAACGAAGATGCAACGCCTGGTGAGATTGAAGCCGTGGATCTCGACGACAGCTATATCGATAAGATTGTCGACGACATCGCGGTGGCTCAACCCCCCAAGGTCGTGGTCGATTGCGGCAATGGCGTTGCTGGCAAGCTTGCACCCCGTTTGTTAGAAGAGCTCGGATGTGAGGTTGTTCCCCTTTATTGTGATATCGACGGTGATTTCCCAAACCACCACCCAGACCCGGCCGAACCCGAAAATCTGGCCGATCTGATTACCGTCGTACAGGCCGAGAAGGCCGACATAGGTTTGGCATTCGACGGTGATGGAGACCGGGTCGGTGTTGTCACCAGTAGTGGTGAAATTATTTGGCCTGACAAACTCATTATGCTGTTTGCCCAGGATATCGTGAGTCGCAATCCGGGCGCCGACATCATCTACGATGTTAAGTGCAGTCGTCACCTCAACACCATCATCAGCGAGTTGGGCGGTCGTCCGATCATGTGGAAGACCGGACATTCCCATATCAAAGCTAAGATCAAAGAAACTGGCGCCCTTCTCGGCGGCGAGTTTAGCGGACACATCTGCTTCGCTGAGCGCTGGTATGGCTTCGATGACGCCCTCTACAGCGCTGCTCGTTTATTGGAGATCGTGGGGTCTGGCGGGGAAACGGTGGACGGTCTCTTTGCTCAGTTTCCAGTGACCTTCACAACCCCAGAACTGAAAGTTACGACCACGGACTCCGAAAAGTTCGAAATTATGGGTCGCCTCGAAGTTGAGGCAGACTGGGCGGGCGGCGCGTTGACCACCATTGACGGCATCCGTGTTGATTTCGACGATGGCTGGGGGTTGATACGACCCAGTAATACAAGCCCGGTATTGAGTCTACGGTTTGAAGCCGATGGTCCTGCGGCCCTCGAGCGCATCCAGGAACTCTTCGCGGGACAGCTCGCGGCGATTGATCCAAACCTCAGCTTTCGCTAACGGTGGCGATAGATATGAACGACTTGGAATCATCCACAACCGCGCGCGTTTTAACTGAAGCACTGCCTTATCTACAGCAGTTTCACGGCAAGACTGTCGTCGTCAAATATGGCGGCAACGCCATGACTGAGGAAACACTCAAGCATTCATTCGCTCGGGACGTCGTTCTGTTAAAACTCGTCGGCATCAACCCAATTATCGTCCACGGTGGTGGCCCGCAAATCGGTGAGCTGCTCGAAAAACTAAACATCGAATCACGGTTTGTGGGCGGCATGCGCGTGACTGACGCGGCGACCATGGATGTTGTGCAGATGGTTCTCGGCGGTCTGGTTAACAAAGAAATCGTGTCTCTCATCAACCGTAATGCAGGTCGCGCGGTCGGCATCACAGGCAAGGACGGACAATTAATCCGCGCTCGGAAACTCAAGATGAAACCAGAGCTCAACGCTTCTGAAATCATCGATATCGGCCACGTTGGCCAGATCACAAAAATCGACGCACAAATTCTAAACGCCCTCATCGACTCGGCATTTATTCCCGTGATCGCACCCATCGGCGTCGGTGACGACGGCGAGTCATATAACATCAACGCTGACATTGTAGCCGGTAAAATCGCCGAAGAGCTGCGCGCGGAAAAGCTGGTACTGCTCACCAATACACCAGGTATCCTCGACGACAAGGGTGAAACCATCAGTACGATCACGCCAGCGCACGTTGCCACCCTCATCTCCGCCGGGACAATCAACGAGGGGATGTTACCGAAAGTACAATGCGCCTTAGATGCCGTTGGTGGCGGTGTAAAGAGTGTACAAATTGTGGACGGCCGAGCACCTCACGCATTGTTATTGGAACTCTTTACCGCGGTCGGTGTGGGCACCCAGATTCTTCCCAACCCTGATGGCACAAAAAATCCAGACCAAACAGAACGCACACGTTAGATGACCAAGGTCAATCGACGCCAACAAATTCTGGAAGCACTGGCTCTGATGCTGCAAAACAATCCTGGTGACCGGATTACGACAGCCAGTTTAGCCAAGGCCGTTGGCGTCTCAGAAGCAGCCCTCTATCGTCACTTTCCGAGCAAAGCCAAAATGCTGGAAGGGCTCATCGCGTTTGCTGAAGACACCCTGTTCTCCCGCATCAACATGATCTTGAGTGAACAACCTGAAGCGTACGACCGTTGTCGCAACATTATCTTTCTGATTTTGAGTTTCGTTGAGCGCAACCCCGGCTTCGCGAGACTGTTTGTCGGCGATGCTCTCGCAGGGGAAACAGAGCGACTCAGAGCGCGGATGCATCAACTCATGAATCGTGTTGAGACCCAGTTAAGGTTAGTGCTCCGTGAGCACAACGCACGCCAACCATCATTGCCTTCGATCCAGATCAACGCCGGAGCTAACCTATTGCTTGCCTATACCGAGGGTAGAATTCTGCAGTTTGTGCGATCGAACTTTGACGATCCTCCCACGAAAGAATGGGAAAACCAGTGGGCAACCATCTCCAAGGCACTGTTTGACAGTTAGCGCTTATCGCTCGCGCTACCGACCAGCGATTTCCCGGTCAGGCAAACCTCGCTCGCAATCGGCGAGCTCAAAAACTTTCCGTTCGAAGTTATAGTCTTCGCGCACTGTCAGTTTCTCGGCATACCGCATTTCAACCTGCTCTTCGAAATTTTGCTCTTGGGTCCGCGCAGATTCGATGTTATCGAGTAACGCGTTAGAAATCGCCTTACCGGAAAGATCCAATTGGGCTGCTTGCGTCTCCAGCTCCTCTCGCTGATTGCGCAGATGTACTAGATTGGCCTTAGTGTTCGTAATCTGGTTATCGATGGAGGTAAGCGCTTGTTCTTCGGCGTAGTCGATATCGGTCTGTGATTGAAATAGGTTCTGCACTCGATCGATCGCTTGCCGACACTCTTTTAAGGCCGCTTCCACGCGCAACTTTTCCCGGTACTGGGTTTCAGTAAGTTGTGGCTCTATTTTTTGTAAGACTCGTGCAGATTCATCGACCACTTCATAGCCGTACTTAACTCGATCGTTAGGTATCGTATGCGAGAGAACAAGTTTGCCGTTCTCGTCGACATATCTGAAGAACCGAGCTGCATGACTACTCGTTGCAGTAATCAACAAACTTAGAGTTAGGAGCGCTATTGCGCTCCGCTTGATCCCATTCCCACTCTGTCGCTTCTTTAGTTTTTGCATCGTCTTCACTTAACGTTGGTTGTATCCACCTACAGTCTGCAATACTCCGCTTGATAGCTGCGCATGCGCCCAAGCAGTCCTGTTTGGGCAGTATCTTGCCCAAGATACTCTATTAAATCCTGCATATTTGCGATGCTTATCACACTCGCCTTAAGCTCTTCGGCCAATGCACCGACCGCGGTCACGCCGTCAAGGTTGATCTCTTGTCGATCCATCGCAATCACAGCGCCGACAATTTTAGCGTCAGTTTCCTCAATCAATGCCACCGCTTCGCGTATTGCTTTGCCAGATGTTAAGACATCATCGATCAGTAAAACTCTACCGACCACATCCGCCCCAACTAACCAACCACCTTCGCCGTGGTCTTTAGCTTCTTTGCGATTATACGCGACGCCAACCTCGACTCCCTTTTCTGCAAGCGCAACACTCGTCGCCACAGCGATGGGTATCCCTTTGTATGCTGGTCCAAAAAGCACATCGAACTCCAAACCCGAAGTAATAATCGCTTCTGCGTATGCCTGGCCTAACTTGGCGAAAGCTGCTCCGGCGGCGACCTTACCAAGGTTAAAGAAATAAGGTGATTGGCGCCCAGACTTGAGCGTGAACTCACCGAACTGCAGTACATCCTGGTCGAGCATGAACTCAATAAACGCTGCTTGGTTCGCCATTGTCACGCCGACTCCAAACCAAGCGCCGCACGCTGCAGTACAACCAACTCACTCGTGCCCTTCTCCGCCAAGCTGATTAACTTGCCTAACTCAGTGCCATCAAAAGGCGCCATCTCAGCTGTACCCTGAATTTCGATAAAACCACCAGAGCCCATCATCACAACATTCATGTCTGTCTCAGCGTTGGAGTCTTCCGCATAGTCTAAATCTAACACCGGCTCTCCTTTGTAAATTCCTACGCTTATAGATGCCACAAGCTCCTTGAACGCACCCTGAACGGGAAGAGTGCCAATCGCGTCTGCCAAGGCGACCGCGCCACCTGTGATCGACGCTGTACGAGTGCCGCCATCTGCTTGTATGACATCGCAATCTATCCGTATGGTGCGCTCGCCAAGCGCCTTCATATCAACCATGGCGCGCAAGCTGCGTCCAATTAAACGTTGTATCTCAACTGTGCGCCCACTTTGCTTGCCTCGCGCGGCCTCTCGGTCATTTCGCGTATTGGTGGCCCCGGGTAACATTCCGTATTCAGCCGTCACCCAGCCCCGCCCTTGCCCGCGCATAAACCCAGGCACCGATTCTTCCACCGCAGCTGTACACAGTACTTTCGTATCACCAAATTCCACCAGCACAGAACCTGCTGCGTGCTTGGTAAAACTACGGGTAAATTTGACCGCGCGCAGTTCATCACTAGAGCGTCCACTTGGCCGCATAAGAAGTTCCTTGTTGAGATTTGCGCACATTATAAAAGGACGCGGTAGAATCGCACCCGTTCTGACTAATACGAGTATTAATAAATCTTGCCAGCCTTACATTCTGAGCCACTGGTTCCGCATAAAGACCAAAGGCTGTGAACATGATGTACAGCATGACTGCCTTTGCCCGCGTTTCGAAGGTTGAATCAGACCGAACGCTGGTATGGGAGCTTAGATCGGTCAATCACCGCTACTTAGAGCATCAGTTTCGTCTGCCTGAAACTGCTCGCGGTGTCGAAGGCAAGCTTCGCGATAGTATTCGCAAGCACCTTACCCGCGGCAAAGTGGACTGCACGCTACGCATCGAACAAGCCTCGGGCGATGCAGAAATCCGCCTGAACCATGCCCGCCTCACAGAGCTGGTTGCTGCGATGGACCAAGTAGATGCCAACACAACCAATCTCGCTAAAACGACTGCCTTGGATATCTTGCGTTGGCCGGGCATCCTTGAAGAAAGGGAAACCGATGAGAATGCGCTCCAAAAAAGCATCGTTGAACCTTTCGATGACGGCCTAGCAGAGCTCATCAACGCTCGGGGACGTGAAGGCGAAAAGCTGAAAACGACCGTCACTAACCGCCTAGATAAAATCGAAAACCTCGTCGCCGAGCTTGAACCTTTCTGCCAAGACTTGGCGAACGCACAAAAGGAACGACTCATCCAACGCTTATCGGAACTATCCGTTGAGCTCGACAGCGGTCGCTTGGAACAGGAGGCTGCACTTCTCGCCCAGCGGGTAGACGTCGCCGAAGAGCTCGATCGACTCAATATCCATGTACAAGAAGCGCGCAATAACCTAGATTCTCCAGGCCCCCACGGCCGACGCCTGGACTTTTTAACCCAGGAACTTAACCGCGAAGCGAACACGCTCGGGGCCAAGTCGATTCTCGCAGAAACGTCACAGCGCGCGGTTGATTTAAAAGTAATCATTGAGCAAATCAGAGAACAGGTGCAAAACATCGAATGAGTGAAGGGCTGCTAATTTTGGTCTCTGCTCCATCTGGCGCGGGAAAAACCAGCCTCGTCGCGGCGGCACTAAAAGCCGACTCACAGTTGGTCGTCAGCGTGTCACATACAACTCGCCCTCAGCGTCCGGGTGAGGAAGACGCTATCAACTACCACTTCGTCAGCCACAACGAATTCGACAAAATGGTCGGGAAGGGCGCCTTTTTAGAGCACGCATTGGTTTTCGGTAACCAATATGGGACCTCAGCCGCCGCAGTCAGCGCGCTACGTCAACAGGGTCGGGACGTCGTCCTCGAAATCGATTGGCAGGGTGCAGAACAGATTATGGGTAAATATCCCGATGCACTTTCAATTTTCATCTTGCCACCCGATGAAGCAACGCTAAGAGAAAGACTCACCAGCCGCGGACAAGACAGCACTGACGTCATTGAACATCGCCTCTCAGAAGCGAGGTTAGAAATTAGTCAGGCGCCAAAATACGAGTTTGTCATCATCAACGACGACTTCGAACAAGCCACAGACGACCTTGTGGCGGTTATCCGCGCCGCTCGACTGACAGCGGCACGCCAAATTGAGGGCAACCCGGCGGTGCAAGCGATCTTGTCAGGTTCGTAGCAGATCTGTACACTCCGCCGCTCTTCGCACACCAGCCGTCCTATACGGAGGAATCATGGCTAGAATCACAGTAGAAGACTGCCTTGAAAACGTCGACAACCGCTTCGAACTTGTCATGTTGGCAACCCGTCGTGCGCGGGGACTACGAGCGTACGGCAACGACCCATTGGTGCCTGAAGAAAACGACAAGCCAACGGTTATCGCACTGCGCGAAATTGCTGAAGGTCTGATCTCCCATGAAATGCTTGACAGCCAGGAAGTCTCTACCGACGATGAAGAAATCGAGGTGAGCTTTAGCCTAAACGCCGGATTTGGCGATGATAGGCTAGAAGAAGGAGACCGATCACGAGACCGCAGACTAGGGGACGGCAGGTTAGGAGATGACGAGCCAAGGTAGGCCCGAACCAACCACACAATCTTATTTCGTAGGGCAGCTCGCAAAGACTGCCAAACGTCGCAAGGTAGCAGCCCCTGCGACGATCGAAACCCTCTCAAGTAGCCTAGATTATCTAACCCCGGATCAGATCAGCGAGGTCGTTGAGGCCCATGAGTACGCTGAAGCTGCTCATGAAGGTCAGTGGCGCCGAACCGGCCACGCATACATTACCCATCCCACTGCTGTCGCTGCCATTCTCAGTGAGATGCGCATGGACCATCAAACCATCATGGCCGCGCTCCTCCACGACGTCATTGAAGACTCCGATACGAGTAAAACCCAACTCGGCAAACAGTTCGGTGAGCAGGTCGCCGATCTTGTCGACGGTGTGTCGAAACTGTCCAAGATATTCTCGACCCGGGATGAGGCCCAAGCGGAGAACTTCCAAAAAATGGCCCTCGCCATGGCCAAAGACATCCGCGTCATTATGGTAAAAATGGCGGACCGTCTACACAACATGCGCACGATCGGGGTCATGTCAGACCAGCAGCGTCGTCGCATCGCCCGTGAAACTCTCGACTTTTACGCACCTATCGCCAATCGACTCGGCGTCCACACCATGAAGACTGAGTTCGAAGAACTCGGTTTCAAGGCACTCTATCCTCTTCGAGCAGACCGCATCGCACGTGCAGTCCAAGCCGCGCGAGGTAACCGCAAAGCGCTGATGGAAGAAATCGCTCATACGATCACGGCGGCGCTCAACCGAGATGGCATCAAAGCCTCCGTCATCTCCCGGGAGAAACATCCTTACTCCATCTACCGCAAGATGAAGACCCAACAGAAGCCCTTCGCCGAGATCATGGACGTCTTTGGGTTTCGCATTGTCGTCGATCAAGTCGATGACTGTTACCGCACCCTTGGTGTCATCCACAACCTCTACAAACCCCTGGCCGGTCGTTTCAAGGACTACATCGCGATTCCCAAGGTCAACGGGTATCAATCGCTGCACACCTCTGTGTTCGGTCTGCACGGAGTTCCGATCGAAGCGCAAATAAGAACCAAACAAATGGATGCGGTCGCAGAAACTGGCATCGCAGGCCATTGGCTGTACAAAGCCAGCGATGGTTCTGATTTCGAACCGAGTCAGCAACGCGCTCGCCGGTGGGCGCAAGACCTATTAGAGCTGCAACGTCAGGCGGGTAATCCGTTGGAATTCATCGAGTCTCTTAAGCTCGATCTGTTCCCAGACGAAGTCTATGTATTTACCCCAGAAGGCGACATCCTAGAGTTGCCACGCGGCGCATGCCCAATCGATTTTGCCTATGCGGTGCACACAGATATCGGCAACCGCTGTGTCGCATGTCGGGTCGACCGCGCGTTGGCGCCCTTGTCGTTGCAGTTACAAAGCGGCCAGAGCGTAGAAATTGTGACATCGGAGGATGCCCGTCCGAATCCGGATTGGCTTACGTTCGCCGTGACCTCCAGAGCTCGATCAGCCATTCGCCTCGCTTTGAAGCAACAAAAAGGTAACGAAGCGATCGCCCTTGGTCGGAAACTCCTCAATCGCTCTCTTGGTAACGCAAACAAAAGTATCAACGATTTCGACTTCAGGCGATTGCGCAAGGTATTCGGCGAACTTGGCGTACGCCGTCTCGACGAACTCTTGGAATCGATCGGCAATGGCAACATGATGGCCTACGTAGCCGCGCAAAAACTTCTTTCGTTCGATAATCCTGATTACGAATCAGTGGCCGTGGAAGGTGGCGGACCAATCGCCATCCGAGGCGGCGAAGGCCTTGTAATCAATTATGGTCGCTGTTGCGGTCCCGTACCTGGCGATCAGATCGTTGGTCACATGACACCGGGCAAGGGTTTTGTGGTGCACATTGAAACCTGTCCCAATATCAACGAAATCCGCCGACGCGCTGCACGAGAAATTATCCCAGCCCGTTGGACGCTATCGACCGAAGGCGAATTCTTTACCTCTCTCAAGGTCGATGTCAGCCGACGCAAAGGTATCCTCGCCGAGATAGCCTCTGAGGTGACAGCTGTAGACGCCGGGGTAGATCACATTCAGGTGGAAGAACGTAATGCAGAGGCAAGTACGATGATGCTCGGCCTCACCGTCAAAAACCGGTCCCACCTCGCACGCGTGATGCGGCGACTTCGAAACGTTCAAGCCGTAATCAACCTTGCCCGCACTGGAAACTAATAGCGGTATGACAAAAGAAATCATCGCAACAGACCAAGCGCCGGAAGCAATCGGTACTTATTCCCAAGCTGCTAAAAGTGGTCAGCTTGTTTTCATCTCAGGCCAAATCCCACTTAACCCAGCTACGATGGAAATGGTATCCGGCGACTTCACTGAACAGGCTCACCAGGTTTTCAAAAACCTAACGGCGGTAGCAAATGCGGCTAATTCAAGCCTCACCTCTGCTCTGAAGTTCACCGTCTATTTAACCGATCTCGACAACTTCCAACTCTTGAACGAAGTCATGGCGACGTACGTCAGCGAACCCTACCCAGCTCGTGCAGCGGTAGAGGTCTCAGCTCTACCAAAGGGGGCGCTGATCGAGATCGACGCCATTCTCACGGCACATTGATCGGTGAAAATGGCTGGTGATTGACCCAAATCAAGCCGTAAGTTCGCTTAAGGGGGTCGGTCCCAAGCTTGAGGAAACCCTGAACCGCCTGGGTATCTTCCGCCTTATCGACTTGCTGCTCCATCTACCGCTCCGGTATCAAGACCGGTCTCGACTAACGCCACTCAATCAAGTGCAACCCGGTGAAGCTTTTTATGTCGAAGGACGCGTCGCGAAAGTCAGCGTGGTCTTTGGCAATCGACGTAGCCTCAAGGTTGCCGTCGAGGATGATGGTGGACGCGTCTATCTTCGGTTTTTCTTCTTTTCCAAATACCAACAGAACGACTTTGACAACGCGCAATACGTTCGCGCTTACGGGGAGTTTCGTTTTTTTGGACGAGAGCTATCTGTTGCTCACCCAGAATACGAGACATTTAGCGACGAACCAGCGCTGCCAGTCCCTGGACTCACTCCGATCTATCCAGCCACTCAAGGACTAGGACAAGCACGGCTGCGCAAGCTCGCTGACGCAACTTGTAACTTGGAGTGGCCTTTAGCACCCGGCACACCATACGAAAAACTTATTTACCTGCACCGTCCCGACGCCTCAGCTTCGGCCGAAGAGATCGAAGAGGTTCAGGGCGAGGTTGCACTCGACGAGCTGACCGCTTACTACCTTGTCATGAAGGGGCGCGCGCTCAAACGACAGAGCACACGTGCTACTGCACTACCGCGCGGTCAAGGTCGAGGCAGAGAATTGCTGAGCAATCTTGGCTTTCGATTGACCCGAGCCCAGGCGCGTGTCGTTAGTGAGGTCCTAACCGATCTAGAACAAACGGTTCCAATGCTACGGCTGGTACAAGGCGATGTCGGATCAGGCAAGACCATCGTCACTGCTTTCGCGGCAATTCGCGGGGCAGAAAATGGTTTTCAAACCGCTCTAATGGCGCCAACAGAACTCCTTGCCGAACAGCACTTTCTGAATTTCCAACAATGGCTCACACCTCTCGGTCTCGAGGTTACCCTTTTAACAGGCCAACTCACGACTGCTGAACAACGCAAGCGCCGCGAAGCCATCGAGTCAGGTCGAACCAACGTAGCAATCGGCACCCATGCTCTATTTCAAGGCAAAGTCGTATTCGATTCTCTCGCTCTGGTCATCGTTGATGAACAACATCGCTTTGGTGTCCACCAGCGAATGTCACTCCAACAGAAAGGAAAGACCACCCACCCACACCAACTTGTCATGACGGCGACCCCCATCCCTCGCACTCTAACGATGGCGCTCTATGCAGATATGGCTGTATCTGTAATTGACGAGCTACCAAAGGGGCGCCAACCCATTACAACCTTCACAGTCGAGGAAAGTCGGCGAAGCGAGGTCGTGCAACAGATACACAAGGCGTTGCAGTCAGGCCAACAAGCTTATTGGGTGTGTACCCTGATCGAGGATTCAGATGAGATCGATGCGACCTCAGCCACGACCTTACACAACCAACTCATCGAGGCGCTCCCCGACCAGCGCGTAGCACTCCTACACGGGCGCATGAAAAGTGAGGAAAAGGTCAGTGTGATGAACGACTTTAAAGCCGGAGGTATCGACTTGTTGGTCGCGACCACCGTTGTTGAAGTTGGGGTCGACGTTCCTAATGCGACCCATATGGCTATCGAGAACGCGGAACGGCTGGGGCTTGCGCAATTGCATCAGCTCCGCGGTCGCGTAGGGCGCGGTCAAATTGCGAGCAACTGCTATCTGCTCTTTAGCCAAGGCTTATCAGTGCCTGCCAAGACTCGACTCACCGCCATGCGCGAAAGCCAAGATGGTTTTTTTCTGGCAGAACAAGATTTGAAGCTTCGAGGTCCAGGCGACATCCTGGGCACACGTCAATCTGGCGATCAGTCGTTCCGTATCGCCGATCTTTCCAGCGACGCGCACCTCATCCCTGAGGCTATGCGCCGAGGAGACCAGCTTCTCGCGACCACCGACGACTTGGATTCTGCTCGTACTCTGCAAAACCTCCTCGAGACTTGGGCACCGGCAGATTCCGGTAACTTGACGGTTTAGGACCGGTAAACTGTGCGCTGCGCCCTGTTCCAGAAGGGTCCTGCTCACACTTATCTGAGGCTTTCCTATACTCAATGACGACAACTCAGTTTGCTGAACCTATGAATTCACCTCGAGACCTACCGGCGTATGACAATCCGCCGGAAAATACCCGGGTTCGCGCCCTGCTCTGCGAAGACAAACAAGGCCAAGTGCAAGTCATCGCACCTGAAGGCGTGTTGGTCGACCCAGATCCAATTTGCCAAACCACTGCGCGAGATTTACGCAGTTTACCTGTTGCCGAAGACGCTCCAGTCTGCGCGATACCTGGCTTTTACGGCTTACCATCTGTCGTCCATGACCAGCTAAAACGGGCGGATGTACTTGCGCTCGCAACCGAGACACCAGACCAATATGTGCGCACAACTGGCGCCGAACTGCACCACATGTGTTCCTCGCATGCGTCTTTTGAAGCCCAATTCTGCGAGGAGCTCTTGCCGACGCCCATCCAACGGATGGATGATGAACAGGACATTCTTGCGGCAGTGGATGCCTTCACAGCGCGCCGAATTGAAGCTCGGTTAGATGAAACTTTGCACATACCGCCTTTACCGGAAGCAGCCCGCCGAATTATCGCCTTGCAACAAAACCCAGATTTTGATCTGTCTGAGCTTGTGCAGATCATTGAAACAGACCCGAGCCTCTCTGCGCGCATTATGGGCTGGGCAAATTCTGCCCTATACGCATCGCCAACACCGGCAAAAACTCTCAGCGACGCCATAATGCGCGTACTGGGTTTCGACGTTGTTTTCAACATGGCCCTAGGGATGGCAATCGGTGCAACCCTTAAGCTACCAAGCTCTCATGTATCCGGTGCAAGCCCATATTGGCTGACTGCGGTCTATACCGCAGCCACCATGGAGGCACTCGCTCACCAAGCCAAAGGGCAGGACCGAGCCAACCCAGGCACCTGCTATCTAGTAGGTCTTCTGGCAAATTTTGGTACGTTGGTGGTCGGTCATGTCTTTCCACCCCAGTTCGAGACTATTTGCCGATTACAGGAAGCCAACCCCAAAATTCACCACGCCCATGTGGACCAACATGTGCTATCCCTCAACCGTGAAGTCATCGCCTCGACGCTACTAGAGCTTTGGGAACTGCCGGATGAAGTCACCACCGCTATGCGTTACCAGTACGTGGCTGACTACAGCGGTGAGCACCAAACCTATGTAGACCTTTTGCGTCTTTCCCATACTTTAAGTGCACAAGCTGAGGAGGGGGTTAGTTCGCTCGATGAGTGTGAATCGCTGGATGAATTTGATGCACTAAATCTAGATTGGGATGGGGTAGAAGAGGTCATGGAGACAATTCACGACTCCAAGGTCGAGCTAGGCGATATCGCAAGCTCGTTCTAGCTCACTCCAGTTTGTAGGATGCAACCGTAACGCCTGGTCGTTGCGCTCTGGGACGTTCAGCTAGGCTCGATTATTCGACCTGCATTTGGATCGTCAAACTTCGATTGATCAAGCTCTCCTTCAGATGCGGCCACAACAGTCGCAACCATGCCGTCACCGGTCACATTGACCGCCGTTCGCATCATGTCCAGTAGTCGGTCGATACCAATGATCAGACCAATTCCGGCAACCGGGAGCCCGACTTGATCAAGGACCATCGCAAGCATCACGAGGCCAACACCGGGCACAGCTGCCGTACCGATACTTGCCATGGTTGCGGTTAACACCACCATCAAGAGTTGTTCAGGTCCGAGCGCGATCCCGTAGTACTGCGCAATGAAAACCGTAGCCACGCCTTGCATGATCGCAGTGCCGTCCATGTTGATCGTAGCGCCCAAAGGCACTGCAAACGAAGCCACGCTGTTGCTAACACCTACTCGATTTTCCACAGTCCGTAGTGTGACGGGAAGAGTTGCGCCCGATGAGGACGTCGAAAAGGCAACCAACATCGGCTCACGCATCTTCTTCAAGTAGGTGATCGGATTCAGGCCTGACAGAAGCTTAAGTAGCGTTGGATAGACCACCAACATGTGAATGGCGAGCGCACTAGCAACGGTCAAAAAGTAGGCCAAGAGCTTAGTTATTTCTGACCACCCAACGGTTACACCCAGCTTCACCATGAGGCAAAAGACGCCGTATGGGGCAAGCTCAATAACAAGCGTAATCAGCTTCATGAAGATCGCGTTTAAATCTTCGAACACACTCTGGATACGCGCTCCCGCCTCACCCACCTGACTAATCGAGAAACCAAGCAGCAGGGCAAACAAAATTATCTGCAACATCGCGCCGTCCGCCATCGCGGCGATCGGATTTTTCGGAACAATGTTAACTAGCGTGTCTTTGGTGCTCGGCGCTTCTCGCGCTTCGTAGGAAATATCTGGGATCTCACCCGCATCAAGTCCGGGATCAACAATCAGCGCCAAGCTCAAGGCTAGCGTCACGGCAATGGCGGTCGTAACGAGATAGAGGCCGATGGCCTTGCCGCCAAGGCGACCGGTAGCACCTAAACTCGCGGCGCCACATGTGAGAGAAACCAGGACCAGCGGAACAACCATCATGCGCAGCAAGCTGATGAATATCTCACCTCCGCCTTCGATTAGGCCAAAGGTCAAAAACTCAGAGACGACATGCTCTTTTGGTAGTGATAGCCACTGCAAGAGCAATCCCACCGCCAGCCCGGCGACCATGCCAATGACTATGCGGTAGGTAAGTGTCATAGACTATCCAATCTCGATCATTTCGAAGTCTTCTTTGCTCACCCCACACTCGGGGCAGACAAAGTCCTCAGGAACATCCTCCCACGCAGTGCCGGGCTCGATACCCTCTTCATCACAACCTTCGGCCTCATCGTAGATCCAGCCGCAAACAATACACTGCCATTTTTTCATGGACTCAGAAAACTCCCAGAAAACTCAATTGAACACACGCCTTCGCGCATAGGAATGTTATCGGTTCCGCCAGCTTCAGCAAAGGCTGACGAGCGGCGATAAACTACTGATGTCCCTGGAAAAAATCAACGCCTGAATCCGTACTACCTTGTCGGCCTGCGACGATGGTCTACCTGGTGGCAATTGACTAAACTGCGTTGTTTTCCTGATTAGGTGCCTTGCTTGCACGCATATCTCCGTTTGATGCGGTTAGATAACCCCGTCGGTTCACTTCTATTACTCTGGCCCACCTTGGCGGCACTCTGCATGGCAGCGGGAGGAGCTCCGCCCATCATACTGGTGCTTGTCTTCGTTGTGGGTACGGTCGTGATGCGCTCCGCCGGTTGCGTGATCAATGACTACTCAGACCGCCATGTCGATGGCGACGTTGAGCGCACTAAGCATCGACCGCTTGTAACCGGTGAGATCTCCCCACAGCAAGCACTCATGTTGTTTGCTGGTCTGGTGCTCGTTGCTGGCATGACCCTCCTGTTACTCAATCGTGCAACACAAATTCTTGCCGTCGGCGGTTTACTTATCGCCACTCTCTACCCATTTATGAAACGCTGGACCCATCTTCCCCAAGCCTTCCTGGGCGCAGCCTTTAGCTGGGGAATCCTGATGGCTTGGAGCGCTACCGGCGCAGGTTTGCCACCTGAAGCCTGGCTCTTTTTTTCGGCGAGCGTAGTTTGGATCGTGGCCTACGACACCATGTATGCGATGGTCGACCGGGAAGATGATTTGAAGATCGGCGTTAAGAGCACCGCGATCTTGTTCGGGGCCTTGGACAGATTCATGATCGGCATTCTGCAGGCGATCACCATCGTCGCATTAATATTGCTAGGGCAACGGTTAGAGTACGAGCACGCCTATTTCGTCGGTATTCTCGCTTGCGTCGGTTTCTTCATATACCAGCAACGCCTCATCCGAAGACGAGAGCGAGGCCGATGCCTAACCGCTTTTCGCAACAATACCTGGGTGGGTTTCGCCATATTTGCCGGTACCGTGGCAGAACTCAGCCTGAAGGCGTTTCTGTGATTATGGGTCTTGCACAGGTCATCGACGGTCTCAGCATCAAGCTAGCCAACGCAATTCGGTGGCTCGCTCTGGCAATGGTTGTCGTCACGCTTGCCATCGTGGTCTTGCGTTACGCCTTCGAAATTGGCGCTATTCCTTTACAAGAATCTGTCATGTACATGCACGGTCTGCTCTTCCTACTCGGCATACCGTACGGTATAAACAAGAACTCTCACGTTCGAGTCGATATCTTATATAGCAATCTCTCGCCAAAACGACAGGCGATGATTGACCTAAGCGGGCACGTGATTTTCCTTCTCCCTATCGCAATATTTATTCTAGTGACAAGTTGGCCATATACGCTTGCCAGCTGGCGTGTATTTGAAGGATCCGCAGAAGTTGGCGGGGTTCCGGGAGTATTTCTGCTGAAAACGCTTATCCCTATAACGGCTGTCCTAATGGCGTTGCAGACGTTCGCGGAAATCATTAAGCAAACCGCAAAGATCCGCGCCTAATGGATTTCACCCCACTCATCATGTTCGCGGCGACGTTTGTCGCCCTCAGTTTCGGCTACCCCGTCGCGGCAACTCTCGCTGGCGTAGCACTACTCTTTGCTTTCGGCGGTATATTGACTGGTGCCTTTAATCCAAATGATCTCGGTTTTTCAGCTGGCCGTCTTTTCGGCATCGTTACGAACCAAACTCTGATTGCGGTGCCGTTGTTCGTGTTTATGGGCGTTGTCTTAGAAAAAACGCGGATCGCTGAAGACCTTCTATCCAGCATCTCGTCACTGCTCAGTCGCTTCCGCGGCGGATTAGCATTGACCGTTGTATTCGTTGGCATGTTAATGGCGGCTTCAACTGGCATCGTTGGCGCGACGGTCGTGACCATGGGGCTCATGTCACTCCCTACGATGTTGAAACAAGGCTACAAACCATCCTTGGCTACGGGAACCATCAGCGCCACGGGTACCCTCGGGCAGATCATCCCACCTTCCATCGCCTTGGTTCTATTGGGCGACGTCTTGTCCAACGCATACCAACAAGCGCAACTTAATATGGGTGTGTTTGCTCCCAAGTCCGTGTCTGTGGGCGATCTCTTTGCTGGGGCGATTGTGCCTGGGATGATTCTGGTAGGTTTCTACTTCATCTACGTCATCGTCCGCGCTTTTCTTGATCCAGAAAGTATGCCGCCAGTGCGAGATGACGACACTGAGACTGCGTCCACCATCACTGCCCTCAAAACGTTGTTCCCACCGTTGATTTTGATTTTCGCCGTGCTCGGTTCGATTCTGATGGGTTGGGCCACGCCGACAGAAGCGGCGGGAGTTGGTGCCGGTGGCGCTCTCCTCCTCGCTTTCAGCTACAGGCGAGTGGACATTGATACGCTACGCGGAACTTGTGAGTCGACACTGACGACGACCGCGATGGTTTTTTTTATATTGATCGGGGCGTCTATTTTTTCGCTTGTCTTCCGAGGCTATGGTGGCGATGAGCTTGTGCAAACGATTTTCGAGTCGATGCCGGGTGGTATGTGGGGCGCGCTTGCCGTTGTTATGGTGGTGATATTCCTGCTCGGGTTTATTCTGGACTTCATCGAGATCACCTTCGTGGTCGTTCCTATCGTGGGTCCAGTTCTGCTGGCAATGGGCATCGATCCGATTTGGCTCGGGGTGCTAATCGCAGTGAATCTACAAACCTCTTTCCTGACACCACCGTTTGGCTTCGCGCTCTTCTATCTACGCGGTGTTACACCGCCATCGGTGACCACCTCAGACATGTACCGTGGCGTTGTACCTTTCATCGGCCTACAGCTACTTTTACTTGCCTTGTTGCTAATCTGGCCAGGTCTCACGACCTGGCTGCCAGGAGTTCTCTATGACTGAATCGAAGACCTTTAGTGGCCTCAATATATGGGATGGCACTGGGATAGCGCAGGCAGACGCGATCACCGTGACAGGCACCAAAATCACCTGGATAGGGGATAAAGCGGACGCGCCTAAGGATAGCCAGCAGATAAATTGTGATGGGCTTTCTGCAATTCCAGGACTCATCGATGCCCATGTACACCTCGAACTCAATCCCGATGAGAGCAAGCCACCGCTGCGCACGGAGGAGCATGTCGTCCCACTGATGGCGGAGCGCGCACAAAAAATGGCAAAGGCTGGTATCACCACAGCTCGAGACCTAGGAGGCGGTGCTTGGTATGAGTTAAGTCTGCGAGATGCCATACACAGAGGCGAAGTAACCGGACCGAGGCTCGTATGTTCCGGCCAACCGATCACCTGTCCACAGGGGCGGGGCATTGTCACTTCTGGGGAGGAGAAGCCGCTAATTTGGATGAAGCGAAAGCCGTCCTCGCGCGACAGGTCGATCACAACGTCGATTTAATAAAGATCATGGCGACCGGCGGGCGACTCACTGCTGGATCCGAACCTACCGATGCCCAGTTTTCTCAAGCCATCCTGGATGAGATCGTTGCCACTGCGCACAACCTTGATTTACCTGTAGCCGCTCATTGCCACGGTACAGAAGGTATCCACAGGGCAGCTCTTGCAGGGGTAGATACGATCGAGCACTGCAGCTGGGTCGGACCAGACGGCTGGGCATCCGACTATCAAGAGGAGGTTGCGCAAATTATCTTGGACAACGGCGTGTGGGTTTCCCCAACCGTGAACAAAGGTTGGCAACGCATGCTGGACTCAAAAAGTGGCAACGTACTGAGTCGCGTCCGCGCCGCCTACCGACAGATGATCGATATGGGTATCCCGATGCTGGCGAGCACCGATGCTGGGATTCCTGGCGTCTACCACGAGGAGTTACCGGCTGCATTGGTCGTCTTTGGCAAAATCGCCGAACTAACCAACGACCAAGCTCTGCGTTCAGCGACTTCAGATGCCGCAAAAGCGCTTCGTTTGGATCAAAAAACCGGTCACTTGAAAGTTGGCTACGATGCCGACCTGGCGATTCTCGATGGTGATCCGATAGCGAATCTCGAGGCGATCACCAAGCCAGTACATGTCCTCGCTCGCGGCGCCACAGCATTGGCCGGATAGACTCCGGCCGAGACTGACTTCTATTTCAGAGACGGCCACTCTGGCGGTCGTTTCTCGACAAAGGCGCGCACGCCTTCTTTGTAATCATCTTCACCCATCATGCTGTCTAACAGGGCCTCCGATTCAATCACGGAGCTCGCCACATCCCGGTGCAAATCTCGATAAATTTGCCAACGCGTTTGGCGCAGAGAGTTGGGAGAAACGGTTGTGATCAAATTCTGCGCATACTCATAGGTCTTTGCCATCAGCTCGTCGGGTTCTGCGAGTTGGTTAACAAAACCCAAAACGTAAGCCTCATCCGAGAAGAACACACGACTGGTCATCAGCAAATCGTTAGCACGCCCTAGGCCAACGATCTTAGGCAACATCCAAGACAGCCCATACTCCGCCGGTAGATTCAGCTTTCCGTGGGCGGTCGTGAATTTCACATTCGGTACAGCAAAGCGAATGTCAGCAAAACAAGCCAACGCAAGTCCAACGCCAGCCGCAGGTCCATTCATGGCTGCGATCACCGGTTTGGTCAGCCCAAAGTGGTAGGCAAACGCTGCATCAAATTCATCGGCTACGCCGTAACCTGGATTCGCAAGATCTCCGCCTGTTCCTGGGTCATAGCTCCCACGTTCAGAGTGCCCCTCCAACGCTTGAGAGTCGCCACCCACACAGAACGCGCGCCCCCGACCAGATACAACGATTACCTGAACGGTCTTATCAGCATCGGCTTTGGCTAAGAGATGCCGATATTCTGTATGAACTCGCCCGGTCCATGCGTTCATTCGATGCGGCCGGTTCAGCCATATCGTCGCAATCCCGTCGCAAACTTCGTATTCAGTATTTTTGAGTTCCATCTCACTCATCGGATGTTGACGTACTCTTGTTCGCTAATCTCGTGATACGCACGGACGTCGGCCAAAAACGCCATGTAGGAATCATATATGCGTTGCGATAACTCATCGGTGCTCGCGGCTTCTGCCACAACTTCTAGCGAGGCTGTTTTTAACGCGGCAATCACGTCATCCGGCAACCGACGCAACTCCACGCCATGCTCATCCACAAGTGTTCGAAGCGCCGCATTGTTCCGCGCGGTAAATTCGCTCAGCATGTCGTCGTTCACCGAGCGACTGGCAACCTCAATCATGACCTGTAAGTCTTCTGGCAAACTTTCCCACGCATTCTTGTTCACTATCGCCTCAAGTGTCGGACCTGGCTCGTGCCAGCCAGGATAGTAGTAATACTTGGCGACAGTGTGGAGCGCGAAGGCGAGGTCATTGTAGGGTCCCACCCATTCGGTCGCGTCGATGACGCCAGTTTGCAGCGAGGTAAAGACTTCACTACCGGGCAGCGCCACAGGTATCCCACCCGCACGCTTTAAAACTTCTCCTCCGAGTCCGGGAATGCGCATCTTTACCCCCTCGAGATCGCTTAGGGAGTTAATCTCTTTGTTGAACCAACCAGCCATTTGCACACCAGTATTTCCTGCTGCAAAAGGAATTAATCCGAACGGTTCATAGAGTTCCCGCCACAGTTCCATGCCGCCGCCGTACGCGAGCCAACCATTCATTTCCTGCGCATTCATCCCGAAAGGCACTGTCGAGAACATCGCGGCTATGGGAATTTTGCCGCGCCAGTAGTAGGCCGCACCATGACCCATCTCTGCGGTTCCTTGGCTTACCGCATCAAACACTTCAAAAGGTCCTACAAGCTCACCAGCGCCATACACTTTGATGTCCAGGCGTCCACGACTCATCACACGGAGCTTCTCTGCTAACCGCTCTGGACCCGTGCCAAGTCCGGGTAAGTTTTTGGGCCACGTGGTGATGAGTTTCCAGCGATAGACTTTTTCAGGCGCGGCTGGCACGGCACTTCCGCCATTTTCGCTCGTGCCACTCCCGTTCGGACCACACGCCGACAAGCTGACAATAAACCCCGTCATGGCCATGAGCATCACGACACGTTTGAAAATACCCTTCACGCCCTTCTCCTAATTTTTACCCTAGTCGACAGCTTGCAAGTTGGCGTATCCAACCATTAGCCATTTGGCACCTACACCTGGGAAATTAACTTCTACTTTTGCCCGATCGCCACTACCTTCCATCTGGATAATGACACCTTCACCATACTTACCGTGCAACACGCCTTGGCCAATGCGGAAGCCAAACTCATTTTCTTCGGCAAACAAGGAGCCTTCGCTTGGGCTGGTGAAGGGCCGCTCAACAGCACCATTCATTCTGACTTCGCTAACAAGCTCCTGCGGAATCTCCAACAAAAATCGGCTCGGTCGGTTATAAGAATCCTGCCCATGCAAACGCCGTGTTTCAGCATACGTGAGATATAGCTCTTTCATCGCGCGCGTTATCCCGACATAGGCAAGCCGTCGCTCTTCTTCCATTCGGCCCGGCTCGTCCGCACTCATTCTGTGCGGGAACAAACCCTCTTCGAGACCACCGAGAAAGACCAGTGGAAACTCCAGCCCTTTGGCCGAGTGCAAGGTCATCATCTGTACCGAAGGTCCCTGATTCGCCTGGCGATCTCCCGCGTCGAGTGCAACTTGGTCTAAAAACTCCTGTAGGACGGTCACTTCCCCTGTTGTTGAGTCTTCAAAAGGAAAAACCAACTCACCACTGAACTGTCGGCAAGCACTAACAAGTTCTTCTAGGTTCTCTTTGCGTGCGAGCCCTCGCTCACCACGCTCCTGGCGATGATAGGCCATCAAGCCACTAGCTTCGATGATGTGATCGGCAAGCTCGTGGAGCTCCAGGGTCGCGACCGCCTCCGATAGATCATCGATCAACGCGATGAACGTCGCGACTGTTGTCTTTGCACGCCCTGGTAGTATGCCCTCGTTGAGCCCTTCTTTTGCAGCCTGCCACAGCGACGTACCACGCTCGCGTGCGAGACTGCGGATCGCTTCAACCGACTTATCACCAATCCCACGCGCCGGTACATTGACCACGCGTTCAAACGCCGTATCCGAATGCCGATCGTCCATCATGCGCATATAGGCAAGCGCATTTTTTATCTCGGCACGTTCAAAAAATCTTTGTCCGCCATATATCTGATACGGGATATTGGCGCGCAACATTGCCTCTTCAAGCACCCGTGATTGGGCGTTGGAGCGATAGAGAATCGCAACTTCGCCCGGGCTCCCACCTTCATCAATATGGCCTTGGGTCCGCTCAACAATGAAACGTGCCTCGTCCAGATCGTTGTACCCGGAGTAGATCTTGATCGGCTCACCGGTAGGACCATCGCTCCAGAGGTTCTTCCCTAGTCGATCCGTATTCCTCTTAATAAATCCGTTGGCCGCATCAAGTATAGTCTGGGTCGATCGATAGTTTTGTTCTAAACGGATCGTCTCGACGGGTTCAAAGTCAGTCGAGAACTGATGAATATTCTCAATCTTCGCACCCCGCCAGCCGTAAATAGATTGGTCGTCATCACCGACCGCCATAACACTACCCTGTTTCCCGGCTAGCACCCGTAGCCAAGCGTATTGGATCGTATTGGTGTCCTGGAACTCATCGACCAACAAGTTCTGAAAACGTTCTTGATAGTGCGCCAGAAGTCCGGCGTTGTTCAGCAACAGCTCGTGGCTGCGCAGCAATAACTCGGCGAAGTCGATCAAACCACCTTGGTCACAGATCTCTTCATAGGATTCATAGATTTTTTTGTGCGTGATCTGAAACAAATCATCACCGGGTGCCACCTGGTGCGCTCGCCGGCCTTCGTCTTTCTGACCATTAATAAACCAAGCAGCCTGGCGAGCAGGCCACTTTTGCTCATCAATATCCATGGCGCGCATACAGCGCTTAACCAGTCTGAGCTGATCATCCGCGTCGAGAATTTGAAAGTTTTTGGGTAGGCGCGCTTCTTGCGAATGCATGCGCAACAAACGGTGTGCGAGGCCGTGAAAGGTGCCTACCCACATAGTGCGCACCGAGAGGTTGAGCAGCTCTTCGATCCGGACGCGCATTTCAGCCGCGGCTTTGTTCGTAAAAGTCACCGCCAATATGCTCTGCGGCGACAAACGCTCTACATCTATCAGCCAGGCGATTCGATGAACCAATACGCGCGTCTTGCCACTACCTGCGCCCGCTACGACAAGTGTATTGCCCACAGGCGCGCTAACGGCGTTACGCTGAGGTTCATTTAGTCCCTCTAAAATGTGGGTAATATCCAAGCGAGTATCGGTGTTGCAGCAGATCAGAAAGTCTACCGAATTTTACCTTCCGCAAGTAGCAGATGAGCGCTGGTCGTGGATAATCAACCCAATGCAGCACCGAACGTCTAACCGAACTTCTATGGAATCATCCCAACAGGTCCGCAATACATACTTAGCGCTCGTCTGCTTCGTTCTTTTCGTCTGTTCATCGCTGAATGTGAATCCGGTACTGGCCGACACCGAAGACGCAAGTGATTTCCAAGCGTGCGTGCAGACCCTCCGGACAGAGGCCGCGAATCAAGCGCTTCCACCGGATGCCATCAACTCGGTCTTCGCTTCAGCAAAGCGCCTAGCACGAGTTGTCGCGGCCGATCGAAAACAGGCTGAGTTTATACAGTCCTTTGGGACTTATTACGGCAACCGCGTGACAACCACCCGCATCGAGAAAGGACGCGAGTATTTAGCAGAACATGCAAAACTGCTGAATACCGTCCGAGCGACCACGGGAGTGCCGCCCCAGTATCTAGTCGCGCTCTGGGGCTTAGAAACGAACTTTGGTCAGTACTTCGGCAAACTTTCCATCCCCAGCGCGCTTGCAACACTTGCCTGCGACAAACGTCGCGCCCAGTTCTTCAAAGAGCAGCTTTTCGCGCTAGTGACGCTCGTCGGAGAAGGTCACATGACTGTCGACCAATTGCGCGGATCTTGGGCTGGCGCGATGGGTCATATGCAGTTCATGCCAACAACCTATCTTGCCCACGCGGTGGACGCCGATGGTGACGGCCGCAAAGACGTCTACGCGAGTCTCGCCGATGCCTTAACCTCTGGCGGCAACTACTTACAGTCTGCTGGATGGGAATCCGGCTACCGTTGGGGTCGCGAGGTATTGCTGCCAGAAAACTTTGACTACGCGGAAACCGGCTTTCACAACTGGGCACCGCTTTCCCATTGGGCATCTCTTGGGATAACCGACACTTTTGGTAAAGACCTGCCGGTCATTGACTATCAGGCTGCGATACTTTTGCCAAGCGGCCATACAGGACCTGCATTCGCGGTCTACCCAAACTTCAAAGTCATCATGAAATGGAACCGCTCTACTCACTACGCCCTGTCCGTTGGACGGCTTGCAGACCGCATCTCAGGTGCTGGACGCCTTGCCCGAGATTTGCCGACCGCATCGCAGTTATCCATTAGCCCAGATCAGTTGAAGAAGATTCAGTCTGGGTTAAATGAGTTGGGAATCGATGCAGGCAGCGTCGATGGCATCTTGGGGTCGGGTACCCAACGCGCGATACAACAGTTCGAGCGTCAATCCGGGCTGATCGCAGATGGTTTTCCAGATGCACAGGTGCTGGGCGCGCTGCTCAACCCGTAGGTTAGCGCGTCGGAATTTCCAGATCGATCTGCACACCATCGACACTCGACTGCAAATCTTGTGCATCCTCTTTCGTCAGCACCTTGCCACGCAGTTTGGCTTTCTTCTCGGTCTGCTCATCAAAAAGATCGGGTAGCACAGTCTCGACGTCGGCTGACGCCCCACCTTGAAGTTCTTCGGCGAGCATTGTTTCTGCTAGCGCTTCGCGAGACAAATCGAGACCAGGCTTTGTCGTGCCTTCTTCTGCTGACGGGCTTTCAATTGACCGGCTTTCAGTCGGTGGGTTCTTAGGCAGCCCAGAATTTTGTCGAGATTCAGGCGAACAGGCCGCCAATAACATGCCTGTGGACAGGGTCACTACCAGTGCCTTTGTCGATGCTCCTCTCGATGCTCTTATCGATGCTGCTCTCGATGCTGCTCTCGATGCCCTTATTGATGTCTTGATCCACGCATTCGTGGGTCTCTTTGAGAGCTTCAGTCGAACAAACCTATTCGCTACTAACATCTTCGTCCATGTCTTAGATCAAGTTGCGCTATCCTAGCTGGATTCAGCGTCTGTTGTAGAGAGGAGATCACAACCTATGCCTAACTTGGTGCGCCCATTTCGGGCCTGTACTATCGCGATCCTGTTTTCCTATGCCTGTGCGCCTACCGCGCTCGCAACAGAACTGTTTGCGTCTACCTATCAAGTGCCCGACACAGCTGCGCGCCTATTTACAGACGTTCATCTGTACACCGGTACCGGAGCGGCAAATGGCAATACTCAAGTCCTGATCGTCGACGGTAAGATCCAGGAGATCGGTACCAACATCCAAGCACCCAATGTCGAAGTTATCGAAGGCGGGGGCAGATGGCTTACACCAGGGATCATCGATGTCCATTCACACATGGGCGACTATCCTGCACCCGCTATAGCTTCCACACGGGATGGGAATGAAGCTACCTCGCCAAACACAGCACGCGTTTGGGCGGAGCACTCCGTTTGGCCGCAAGATCCCCAATTCGCACTCGCTCTGGCAGGGGGAATCACCACGCTGCAGGTCCTTCCCGGCAGCGCAAACCTTTTCGGCGGGCGCGGCGTAACGCTCAAAAACGTCCCATCGCGCACGGTTCAGGGCATGAAATACCCAAACGCCAAACAAGGTCTCAAGATGGCTTGTGGTGAGAACCCTAAGCGCGTTTATGGCGGCAAAGGTCAGGCACCAAGCACGCGCATGGGCAATGTGGCGGGCTACCGAGAAGCTTGGGCGAAAGCCACAGACTATCGACGCAAGGTCAAAGCGCACGAAGCAGATCCCTCCAAGGCCCTTCCAGACCGGGACCTCACCATGGAAACTCTAGTGGGTGTTCTGGAGGGCGACATCATCGTACACAACCACTGCTACCGAGCAGACGAAATGGCCAACATGATCGATGTGAGTCGTGAGTTTGGCTACCAAATCGGCACTTTTCACCACGCAGTCGAGTCCTACAAATTCGCCGATCAACTAGCGCAAGAGAACATCTGTTCGGCGATGTGGGCTGATTGGTGGGGATCAAAATTAGAGCTGTTCGACGGCGTGCAGCAAAATGTCGCGTTGGTGCACAACGCCGGAGCCTGCGCCATTGTCCATTCCGATTCAGCTTACGGCATCCAACGGCTCAATCAAGAAGCTGCCAAAGCCCTGGCAGCAGGGCAGCGGATGGGATTGGAAATAACGAAAGCAGAAGCGATGAGCTGGATCACCAAGAATGCCGCTAAGTCTTTACAAATCGATGAGCAAACAGGCTCTATTGAAGTCGGCAAAGCAGCCGATCTCGTACTGTGGAACCAAGACCCTTTGAGCGTCTACGCACTGGCAGACCTAGTCTTCATTGACGGACACCTCTATTTCGATCGTAACGACCCTGACGTGAGGCCCGTCTCTGATTTCGCGTTGGGGCTATCGGTGGAGGGTCAACATGAATAAGCATCTGTCTTCTTTTTTCCATGTCATCCGTTTTTTACCCGCAATTCTGATCGGAACTGGTCTACCCGTTTGGACACTCGCCGAATCGATCCTTATTACAAACACAACAGTTCATACTCAAACTGAGTCTGGCGTCGTAAGCGACGTCAGTGTTCTGGTGCAAGATGGGCGTGTCACAGTCATTAGCCCTAACACCGTCGACACATTGCCTGACGACGTACGCATTGTGAACGGGGAGGGAATGGTTCTAACACCCAGCCTCATATCCGCATATTCACAATTGGGTTTAGATGAGATTGACCTTGAGGCATCAACGGTGGATAGCTTGTTAGATCCACTTATACCAGCTGTTGGTCCCGCATTTGATGTGCAGTATGCATTCAACGCACGAAGCGTGGTTGTCGATGTCAATCTGGTGGAGGGCGTCACCCACACCATCATTGCACCACGCCCTGGATCAGATGTGATGGCGGGCCTTGGCGCTTTCGCCAATCTGGGCAAAGGCCGGGTTGATGCAGCCAAAATTGCGATGTTTGGTGACGTAGGTGCCAACGCTGCCGCCAAAATTGGCGGAAGTCGTGCCGCAGCGATCGGTAAACTTCGCTTCGCGCTCGAAAACCTAGCGAGTTTTAGACCTCGCAACCATAATCCAGGCACTGGCGAATACAGTAAGCGCGACCTCATCGCGTTGAAGTCTCATCTCGATGACGACCGCCCACTCGTGATAACCGCCCACCGGGCGGTAGAAATATCTCAACTCATCACCTTGGCTGAGGACTTTGACCTTAACCTGGTAATCCGGGGGGCGACTGAGGCTTGGCAAGTCGCCGATGTTCTTGCAGCAGCCGACATTCCTGTGATCATCGATCCTTTGAGCAATATTCCTATTTCATTCAAACATCTAGGGGCGCGCCTAGACAATGCTGCATTGCTCGAGCGCCAAGGTGTGCGCTTTGCCATTGCCGTTCCAGACACCCACAACGTCCGTCTTATGCGCCAACATGCCGGTAACGCCGTGGCGAATGGTCTGTCTTGGTCAACCGGCCTTCACGCCATCACTCGGGCAACGGTTGAACTTTTCGACCTTGATGACGCGCTTGGCAAAGTTGAAGTTGGCAAGCCCGCCAATTTTGTGCTCTGGACAGGAGACCCTTTGGAAGTGACGACGTGGGCTCATCTTGTGGTTGTCGACGGCACTATTGTTGACCCAAGCTCCAGACAGACTCAACTCTACAAACGCTACGAACGATTGGATCGTCCGCCATTTCAATACGGCTACGAGCACTAGAAAAAGTAACGGGCGCTGGAATATTGAAAGTTTGCGCAGCGTAGCACCAGGTCGATGAACGCATCTACGGTATCCGCTCTCTTACCGGCGAGTTACGCATTTTCGATATTCCGATCGTTAACAGGGGTAGCGCATAGACGAGCATAAAGGCCCAAGCAAGGGTGCCATAGCCCGCACCAATGAGTGCGATCACACCGACACCCGAAGCGAGGCTACTGATGATCAGTACTAACCCACCAACAAGGCTACGCACTCTAGAACTCAGCGGCTGTTGTTCTCGATCGTGCAGAAGGCCATTCACCCTTTGCACGACGCCTTCCAACACGCCTATGGCAGTCTGTACGATTGTGCCAATGAGTAGCACCGCATAAACCACAATCAACCAGGACAACTCGAGATCTTCAAGGAAGACCAAAAACGGCAGCGGTTCGGCCAGCAACTCAGGCAAATGTGGAACGAAAAGAATGTGCATAAGTAACGCGGGCACTGTAGCCGCGATAGACGCGACCAATCCTGACAAAACAGCTTCGCGGCGCGAGCTGATCTCCTTTAGGGTGTAGAGTAAGACCGGTATAGCTGCGATGTTATACAGCGCGTATTGGAAACCCTTTAGGGGATTACCGCCCTCCCAAGCCTGATTTCCGGCATCGACCATCAGCCCTTGGCTGAGCACAGTGAAAACCGTAATCGCGACGATGAAGATTGAGAACAAACCCGCCCAGGCGGTGAGAAGTTTTTCAACGGCACTTTGTCCAATATATAGGACAAACATTGTGACAAGGACTGCGCAGATTGTTGTCACCCACAGGGGCACACCCAACCAGTCATTGACCATGGTACCTGCCGCTGAAATGACCACCGCGAGTACCAAGAGCAGTAACACGACTGCGAGGATCTCATAGACCCACCAGGGCTTACCCAAGAGCTCCTGAAAGAAACGTCTGTAATCAAATACACGAAAGATGCGAGCAAACTCGAAACTCGCGATGACCACAGTCAGCATGGCGACAAAGAAACACCCTACCGCAACCAGGCCGCCGCGCGGTCCAGCCTGGGAAATAAACTCAACGACCTCACGTCCAGTGCCGTAACCACCGCCGATTAAGACCGATTGAAATACCGCACCCGGGACCAAATACACTCGTATCCACCTTGGCAAAGGTCACTCCAAAAAACCCACTTGCCTAACTATAAGCTGCAAGGAGTAAATGTCTTCAGGCAGGGGAGACTGGTTTCAAGTGAGGGGGGTTATGCTTCGACAAACTCAAAGACATTACCTTCGGGATCCGCAAGGAAGGCGAGTTTCACGCCGCTATCGTTAACAGCGAGTGCTCTTTCCGACAACAACGTTGCACCGTTCGCTTCCGCCACTTCCATCGCACCGGCGATGTCATCGCAATAGACGGTAAAGTAGGCAATCCCAGTTGTTTCTGCCGCAAACTCCGGACGGTGCTGCTGTTTCGGCGCTGTGGGCGGACTTACGAGCTTTACGATCTCACCGCCAGGAAATTGCAGCCATACGTTAACGTATCCATCTCGCGAGACTCGAATCGGTTCACTCAAGGTCGCAGGAATGTCCGCTCTACGTATTTCATCGCACCCGAAAACGGCGACATAGAAGTCGACCATCTGGACTAGGTCCATTACCGGGATACCGATCTCTAAAGGTGCGGTTTGTTTCATCTGACGGTCTTATTCTACTGTGACTGATTTCGCAAGGTTGCGTGGCTGATCAACATCAGTCCCTTTAAGAACCGCAACATGATAGGCCAACAGCTGCAACGGCACGACATAGACTAGAGGCGCGAGCAATGGGCTAACTTCAGGCACGTGTACGACCGTCACGCCGGGCTCTTCTTTAAACCGACTTTCCTCAGAAGCAAACACAATAAGCTCACCACCCCGGGCCCGCACTTCCTGCAAATTGGAATGCAATTTCTCGAGCAATGCATCGTTTGGTGCCACCGCTATAACAGGCATATCGTCATCTACCAGCGCTAGTGGTCCATGCTTAAGCTCCCCTGCCGGGTAGCCTTCCGCGTGTATGTAGGAAATTTCTTTGAGTTTTAGCGCACCTTCCATCGCAACCGGAAACATGGTGCCTCGACCCAAAAAGAGGGCGTGATCTTTGTCCATGAATCGTTCCGACATCAACATGATTTGCATATCGAGCCCAAGCGCTTGCTCGAAGATGTCGTCCAACTTGTGCAAATCCGCGACAATCGCACTCTCGTCCTCCCGGCTCAAGCCATGGCGGCGACCGAGTAGCAGAGACAACATCATCAGGTCTGCAAGTTGTGCAGTGAACGCCTTGGTCGACGCGACCCCGACTTCGGTCCCGGCTTGAATCATCAGCGCCAGATCACTTTCGCGTACAGTAGAGCTCGTCGGCACGTTGCAAATCGTTAGTGTGGCAAAGTAGCCAACATCTTTCGCTATTCTCAGCGCCGCCAATGTGTCAGCGGTTTCGCCAGACTGTGTGATCGTGACGAACAAATTGTTGTCCGTGACGGCGATTTTCCGATACCGGAACTCACTCGCTATTTCCACCTGACACGGAATACCAGCAAGCTCCTCAATCCAATAACGTGCCACCGACGCTGCATAAAAGCTCGTCCCGCAGGCGACGATAGTCACGGCTTCGACCCGATCGAAGATACTAGGTGCATCTACGCCAAAGGCTTGTTCGAGAATTTGAGTACGACCGAGCCTGCCTTCCAACGTATCTCTCAAGACCTTCGGTTGCTCGAAGATCTCCTTCTGCATGTGGTGTCGATAGTTACCCTTGTCGATGTTGTCATGCCCGATCTCGACTCGGACATCGGATCGGATAACTGACTGATCGTCCATGTTCCAGATGGAAATGCTCTCTCGTCTAAGCTCAACGAGATCGCCTTCCTCTAAAAAGATAAACCGATCTGTAACTGGCTTCAGCGCCAAAACATCCGAAGCAATGAAGTTCTCGCCAATACCCTTACCAACAACCAATGGGCTTCCCGCTCGCGCGGCAATGATTCGATCTGGATCGTCTGTACTAATGACGCCAAGCGCATATGCACCATCTAACTGTTTGATCGTATTCCGGACCGCGTCGAGCAGGTCCTCGCCCTTATTGAGCTCAGCATCGATAAGGTGCGCTACAGTCTCGGAGTCTGTGGCAGATTCGAATTCGTAACCAAGACCAATGAGTTCTTCTCGCAAAGCTTCGAAGTTTTCTATGATGCCGTTATGTACGATGGAAACGCGGCCTTTCGAGGCATGGGGATGCGCATTCACCTCAGCTGGCTGACCATGAGTCGCCCAACGCGTATGCGCGATACCAATATGACCATCGATGGGTTCGCCTTCGATTCGATCAACTAACTCTTGTACTTTGCCGACTTGGCGACGACGTTCGAGCGAGTTACGTTCATCTAGGACCGCAATCCCAGCTGAGTCATAACCCCTGTACTCAAGGCGCCGTAAACCCTCCAACAGAATCGGGGGCACACTACGTCGCCCAACCGCACCTACAATGCCGCACATCGTTCTACCCCTTACTTCTTTTGTTGGGTTCTTTGGTCGGGTCTCGTCCAACCCTTGATATTGCGTTGCTTGCCGCGACCTACAGCGAGGTCACCAGCTTCAACAGTGGAGGTCACGACAGAACCTGCCGCAACGAAGGCGCCGTTCTGGATTTCGACGGGGGCAACTAACGTTGCGTTTGTGCCGACAAATACTTCATCACCGATCTCCGTGCGATGCTTGTCTACACCGTCATAATTGCACGTCACAGTACCCGCGCCGACATTGCAATCCGCACCCAGGCTTGTGTCGCCAAGATAAGTGAGATGACCCGCCTTGGTACCCGGTCCGAGATGTGCCTTTTTGGTTTCCACGAAATTACCGACCTTGACCCCATCTTCTAAAACGCTACCTGGACGGATGCGCGCAAAAGGTCCGACGGAACAGTTTTTTGCAATCACCGCTCCATCCACAACTGTGTGTGGTTGTACGATCGATCCGTCGCCGATCTGGGCGTCAGTGATCACCGCACCAGCACCAATGCGGACATCGGCACCAAGCGTCACATTACCCGCCAAAACCACATTAATATCTATGAAACAATCCCGGTCACACGTTACCCGCCCACGAATATCGATTCGCTGTGGATCAGCAATCGTCGCACCCATCTGCATCAGCGCTTCCGCTTGGGCTCTTTGATAAGCACGCTCTACTTGTGCGAGCTGCACTCGATCATTGATCCCGGTCACCTCGTCTTCGTCGGCGCCTATCGCCGATACACCCACGCCATCAGCAACCGCCATTGCAATGATGTCAGTTAGGTAAAATTCGCTTTGAGCATTGTTATTCTTAAGCCTACCGAGCCATCCGGATATTTTGCCCGCAGGGATCGCCATGATGCCGGAATTGATTTCACTAATTGCGCGTGTCGCCGCATTCGCGTCTTTAAATTCGACAATCTCTTGCACGCGGCCTTCACTGTTACGAACAATCCGACCAAGCTCTGCTGGGTCTTGCATATTCGCTGTCACCAAACCTACCTCACCACCTTCCGCAGCGGCCACCGCGTGATGGAGTGTCGCTACCGTCACTAGTGGTACATCGCCGCAAACGACAAGCGCGACGTGGTCATCGTGGAGTTGCGGCAACGCTTGTTGCACTGCGTGTCCGGTCCCGAGTTGTTCTGTCTGTGCCACCCAAGTGATCCCAGTATCAGGTGTTGCCAGCTGGATCTGTTCGGCTTCAAAACCTATCACTACAGCGGTTTGCGCCGGTGTGAGTTGTTCCGTGGTATCGAGGACATGGTTTAGGAGTGTACGCCCCGCCAGTTCATGCAGAACCTTAGGGCGATTGGAATTCATTCGTGTGCCTTTGCCAGCCGCTAGCACCACGACATCGAGTTTGCGCATTGGAATCCCTGCCTATCTGAAGCGCTAATTATAAGAACAACCAAAAAAAAGGGGGTGACGTTTGTCACCCCCTTTGTAAGCAATTGTTACTTCAGAATGTCAGATACGTTGCTTTAATTTACGTAGTTCTTCAATCGTTCGTTGTTGCGCGCGTGCCTCGGCGAGCACAGTGGCGTAATCGATTTCTGACGCCGCATCTGAGCGGGCTCGCTCAGCCGCTTCTTCTGCTTCCTTCGCCTGGGCTTCGTCAATATCCTCGGCACGGATGGCCGTATCCGCTAGAACGGTGATGAAGCCACCCTGAATCTCAATGTAGCCGCCGGAGGCGAAGAAGACTTCATCCTCGTCGTTTTCCATCGTGAGTGTCACAGGACCCGGTTGGATGCCCGTTAATAACGGCGCATGGCCCGGGTAAATGCCTAACCCACCGATCGTGCCAACTGCCGTTAGCTTCTTTATCGCACCAGAAAACAGAGACTTCTCTGCGCTAACGATTTCACATTGCATAGTTGCCATAGTTTTCTCTTTGGCTAAATCAGAGTTCTAAAGAACTAGCCTTCTAGCGTCTTTGCTTTCTCGATCGCGTCTTCAATACTTCCTACCATGTAGAACGCATCTTCCGGAAGATGGTCATACTCGCCAGCTAAGATCGCCTTGAAGCTGCGGACGGTGTCGGCGCTACTCACGAATTTACCTTCGTTACCGGTGAACTGCTCGGCGACAAAGAAAGGCTGGGAGAAAAATTTCTGCACTTTACGTGCTCGATAAACCAGCTGCTTATCTTCTTCCGACAATTCATCCATACCGAGAATTGCGATGATGTCGCGCAGTTCTTGATACCGCTGCAACACTTGCTGCACATCTTGCGCCGTATTGTAGTGCTCTTCACCGACAATTAATGGATCAAGCTGTCGCGACGATGAGTCAAGTGGGTCAACCGCAGGATAAATGCCCAAATCGGTGATTGCTCGAGACAAAGTAACCGTTGAATCTAGGTGGGCAAACGTTGTTGCAGGCGACGGGTCGGTCAAATCATCCGCAGGTACGTAGACCGCCTGAACGGATGTGATCGCACCAGTTTTAGTCGTGGTGATTCGCTCCTGTAGCGTACCCATCTCCTCAGCGAGGTTCGGTTGATAACCCACCGCTGACGGCATACGACCTAGCAGAGCCGAGACCTCGGTTCCGGCGAGCGTGTATCGATAAATGTTATCGACAAACAAGAGGACGTCTCGACCATCATCTCTAAACTGTTCGGCCATGGTCAATCCGGTAAGCGCGACCCGCAAGCGGTTACCTGGAGGCTCGTTCATCTGACCGAATACGAGCGAGATTTTATCGAGTACTTCGGCCTCTTCCATCTCGTAGTAGAAGTCATTACCTTCCCGAGTACGTTCGCCAACACCCGCAAAAACTGAGAGGCCTGAGTGCTCTATAGCAATGTTTCGAATGAGCTCAAGCATGGTAACAGTCTTGCCAACACCGGCACCGCCAAACAGGCCAACTTTACCACCGCGAGCGAACGGACAAATCAGGTCGATAACCTTAATACCCGTTTCTAGGATTTCGTTACCACCAACTTGATCTTCGTACTTTGGTGCTTTTCGGTGAATTGGCATAGATTTACGCGCGTTCACCGGACCCTTCTCGTCGATGGGTCTACCAAGGACATCGACAATTCGTCCCAGGGTTTCTTCGCCAACGGGAACCATAATAGGTGCACCCGTATTTGATACTTCCAAGCCACGCGACAATCCGTCCGATACGCCCATGGCAATCGTTCGAACCACTCCATCACCCAACTGTTGCTGAACCTCTAGTGTGATACCTGTATCCGATACAGTTAGAGCGTCATAAACCTTTGGCACATTGTCCCACTCAAACTCAACATCGATCACCGCGCCAATGATTTGAACTATTCGACCGCTGCTCATGTTCTGCCTCTACTCTTCTATCAATTTGTTAGGGTTAGAAGAACTTGCTCATAACCCGTGTTTCGTTGAGTGCCGCTCGGGTTATACCGCCGCGGCGCCACCGACAATTTCTGCAATCTCTTGGGTAATCGCCGCTTGCCGTGCGTTGTTGTAAATCAACTGTAATTCTTCGATCGCCTTTTCTGCGTTTTCTGTCGCGTTTTTCATCGCGAGCATCTTCGCAGCTTGTTCACAGGCGCCATTTTCAATGACAGCTTGGTATACCTGCGACTCGATGTAGCGTGTCACCAAACCTTCTACGAGCTGTCGCGCATCTGGTTCATAGATATAGTCCCAACGATGGCCATATGCCTCATTTTCTTCCGGATCCAGAGGTAACAACTGGCGGATAACAGGCGCCTGAGTCATGGTGTTAACAAACTCATTGCTTGCCAGAAAAAGCCGATCGATTTCTCCAGCTTCGCATGCATCCAGCATGACTTTGATGCCGCCGATCAGATCTTCTAGCCCAGGCGTCTCGCCAACATCGTTCATCACAGCTTTGATGTTGCCACCCATCGATCGAAAGAACGGTCCGGCTTTATTGCCTATAAGGCCAAGATCGGCCTCGATACCTTTGCCGTGCCATTCCGCCATGTCTTTAATCACAGCTCTGAACAAATTGACATTCAAGCCGCCACACAAGCCCCTGTCAGTCGAGACGACGATATAACCAATTCGATTTATCTCTCGCGCCTGCATAAAGGTGTGTTGATATTCAGGGTTAGCGTTAGCCAAGTGGCCGATGACGCCTCGTATACGCTCGCTGTAGGGCTTACCTTCAGCCATGCGCTGCTGGGTGCGGCGCATTTTGCTCGCCGCCACCATTTGCATCGCACTGGTGATCTTTTGCGTGTTTTGCACGCTACCGATCTTATTTTTTATCTCTTTGCCGACGGCCATCGAAGCTTACCTTTGAATTAAAACGTCTGGGTTTCTTTGAACTTCTTAATCGCGTCATGCAGCGTCGACACAACGTCGTCGTTGTATGTGCCGTTCTCATCGATGTCATTCATGAAGTCAGCATGCTCAGAACGCATGTAACCGACGAGCGCCTCTTCAAAGTCGAGTACTTTGTCGACTTCGACGTCGTCTAAATAACCTTCGTTCGCCGCAAACAGTGCTGTGCCCATCTCAGAAACCGACATCGGCGAGTACTGCTTTTGTTTCATGAGCTCGGTGACCCTTGCGCCGTGCTCAAGTTGTCGACGAGTCGCGTCATCCAAATCAGAAGCGAACTGAGAAAAAGCCTCAAGCTCCCGGTATTGCGCAAGCGCAAGTTTGATACCGCCAGAGATTTTCTTCATGAACGGCACCTGCGCCGAACCACCTACTCGAGATACCGAAGTACCTGGGTTCATAGCTGGGCGCAGCCCTGAATTGAAATTCTCAGTTTCCAAGAAGATCTGACCGTCTGTGATCGAGATGACGTTGGTCGGTACGAAAGCCGAGATATCACCTGCTTGAGTTTCGATGACAGGTAGTGCTGTGAGAGAGCCGGTCTTACCTTTGACTTTTCCGTCAGTCATTTTTTCGACATAAGCTGCGTTAACGCGGGCGGCTCGTTCTAGCAAGCGAGAGTGCAAATAGAAAACATCACCGGGGTACGCTTCACGTCCTGGTGGCCGCTTGAGCAGGAGTGATATCTGGCGATATGCCCAGGCTTGTTTGGTGAGATCGTCATAGATGATCAACGCATCCTCACCGATATCTCTAAAGTACTCACCCATACTGCAACCTGAGTAGGGAGAGATGAATTGCATTGGCGCCGGGGCAGATGCGCCAGCCGCGACAACAGTCGTATATTCCATCGCGCCATGCTCTTCAAGCGTTCGTACAATGTTTGCGATCGTTGACATTTTCTGCCCAATCGCTACATAGACGCACTTAATGCCGCTGCGCTTTTGATTGATGATGGCGTCAATCGCGATAGCGGTCTTACCGATCTGGCGGTCTGCGATAATAAGTTCGCGTTGACCACGACCGATTGGAACCATGGCGTCAACACACTTGAGCCCGAGTTGGACAGGTTGATCGACACCCTGTCTTTCGATCACACCTGGTGCAACTTTTTCGATTGGCGCTGTCGCGGTAGCGTTAATTGGTCCTTTACCATCAACCGGGTTGCCGAGAGGGTCGACCACACGCCCAAGCAGTTCCGGTCCAACAGGTACCTCAAGAATACGGCCGGTACAACGAGCCGTCATACCTTCCGTAAGATCTTCATAGTCACCTAAGATTACGACCCCGACCGAATCTCGTTCGAGGTTCAACGCCATGCCGTAAAGACCACCGTCAAACTCGATCATCTCACCATACTGGGCATCGGCAAGACCATGGATTCGCACAATACCGTCAGATACACCGACAATAGTTCCCTCGTTCTGGGCTTCCGCTTTGACGTCCAGGCCTTGGATTCGGTTCTGGATAATCTCACTGATTTCCGATGGATTCAGTTGCTGCATGCTCTCTTCCTTTTAAACTCGTCGTGTCTTCTATATCGCTGTTAGGGTTTCAGCCAATTTGGCCAACTTGCCTCGAACAGAGCCGTCGATAACAACGTCTCCTGCCCGGATGACAGCACCCCCTATCAGATTTGCATCAACACGAGTCTCTATCGTGATTTCTTTCTCGAACTTTTGATTCAGCGATACTTTCAGCGCTTCACTCTGCACATCACTCATCTCGTAGGCTGAAACAACCTCTACATCTAAGCTCTTCTCTTCTTCGGCGCGCAGATCTTCAAACTGAACACGAATCTCACCAAGGAGATCCAATCGATCATTGTCCGCCAACGCCTGCAAAAATTTCTTACCGCGATCATCTAGTCCATCACCGCATATTTCGGCGAGCCGAAAGGCTTTGGCACTGCCCGCAAGGTCTGGGCTTGCGAGCAGCATGCTGACTGACGGGTGATCCGAAGTCGCTGCTATCACACTCAACATTGACGACCACATGTTGAGCGAGACTTCCCTTTTCGCAAGGCTAAAAACTGCGTTCGCGTAGGGCCGAGCAATTGTGGCAAGTTCGGCCATAACTACAACTCAGTCGCAAGCTTATCGAGCAGCTCGCTGTGCTTGTTTGCATCTACACTGCTTTCAAGCACTTGCTCGGCGCCGCTAATCACAAGTGCTGACACCTGTGCCCGCAATACTTCCTTCGCGCGGTTTGACTCTTGATCTATTTCTGCTTTCGCAGCCTCGATCAGACGTTCGCCTTCGTCGCGAGCATCATTCTTTGCATCTTCAATCATTTGGTTCGCACGTTGGCGTGCTTGTTCAATGATCACAGCCGCTTCTTCTTTAGCCTTTGCGAGTTCGGCTTCAGCGCCAGTCGCAGCTTCAGTTAGTTTTAGCTCGGCCGCTTCCGCTGCTGAGAGCCCTGCCGCGATAGCTTCCTGACGCTCACGCATCATGTCTTTCAAAGGTGGCCATATGAATTTCATACAAAACCACACGAACACCATAAATGTGATCGATTGACCGATTAAGGTTAGGCCTATGTTCATGGTCTTTCTCTTTTTACCGTCTTACTCGACTTCTCTTACCGTCTTATTCGACTCTTCTTGCGGTCTCATTCGACTTGGCTGTCTTGCTCGACACACGCGTCCAATGAGACTTGCATTCATAGGCGCTTGTTTTGCACCCATGAAACACGTTATGCCTATCCGGCAAAAATAACGTACAGACCGATGCCAACAGATATCATTGGTACCGCGTCGACCAGACCCAAAACAATGAACAACTGCGTACGCAGCATAGGCATCAACTCAGGTTGGCGCGCCACTCCTTCGAGGTACTTGCCACCCAATACACCTACACCCACAGCAGCACCCACCGCGCCGAGACCCAGGAGCAGTGCCCCAGCGATATTCATGAGTCCTTGTAGTTCCATACTTACTCCCAGTTACGAGTTATTAATCTATCGAGCTAGTGCTCATCAACTTCGTGTGCTTGCGCCAAGTACACGATCGTCAATACAGCAAAAATGAATGCTTGGAGTGTAATTATTAGCACGTGGAACACAGCCCACGCCCACTGCAACACACCACCAAACACAAAAAAGACCGCGCCCGCTCCGAACATGAGCGCAATCAAAATAAAAATCATCTCTCCGGCATACATATTACCGAACAGTCGTAGCCCCAAAGACAACGGCTTAGCAATCAACGTGACAAATTCCAAAACGAAATTGACTGGCATAGCCCAAACCGAAGGAAATGGGTGCATGGTTAGTTCTTTAAGAAAACCCAATAGCCCTTTGCACTTGATGCTGTAGTACAGCACTAAGCCAAAAACCGTGAGCGCCATTGCCATGGTGATATTCGGATCTGTCGAAGGCACGATTTTCATATGCGATACGCCGAGGGCTTGGGCCAACATTGGTATCCAGTCAACTGGGATTAGATCCATCAGGTTCATCAAGAAGACCCAGACAAAAATAGTCATTGCGAGCGGCGCAATTAGATCGTTCTTATATTCAAAAATGCTCTGTGTCGTGTCGTCGATGAATTCCATCACCATCTCGACCGCATTCTGCAACCCACCTGGTACACCGGCAGTTGCTGTGGTCGCGGCTCTGCGGAACAGGAAGGTAAAGACGAGGCCAAGCCCAATCGACCAAGCCATGGAGTCAACATTGATCGACATGAAGCCCATTTGCGCAAGCTCTTCAGCGGTATGCGCAAAACCCCAGGACCCATCCGGCAACTGACCATAGGCCAAGTTGGTCAAATGGTGTTCGATATACTCTTCTGTGGTACCTGCCATTGGGCCTCATTCTTTTCTTTCTTATCGGGTCTTTGTCACATCTGACCTACCTATCGCGCGCGCTTTGTCGTTAGCGATTGGCCTTAGAGCTTTGTCGAATTCTGATCGAACCAGACGCGCACCAGATAACCAAAATGCATCACTGCAAAAGTGACAAAAAACCCTACCGGGTCAATGCCGATGACAACAATGCACGACGCCATCATGAAAACGGTCAGCGCCATTTTTATGACCCCGTGGGCTAATGCTCGGACCGCGTTGTAACTTTGCGCTTGCTGCCAAGCGTAGTACATCGTCGGTAGCAGGACACACAACACAGCCATTAAAGCCGATTTTCCTGCCGCAGGATCGGTGAAAAAAAACACCGCCGAACTCACCAAACCGAGCCCAGCTTGCGCCACTACAACTCGTGCTGCTGGGCGTATGGCTGCGTTCATTTTCGGCTCATCACCTTGTCAAAGGCGGCGCGAATTATACGGACGCGCTTCCACGCATTCAATGAAAAGCCATTAGAAAAACAAGTTTTTTACGCAGGAAACAGAGAATGAGGACACTCGCTCACTACGAACTGGTCAAGGTAATATTTGCCAGACTCATTGTTCATCCTCTCCGCCCAACCCCAAGTGACGCAACACACCCTGCAACTCGTCCAGCGACCCATAGTTAATCTTTAGCTGCCCTTTGCCTGACGCGGTGTGACTGATACTCACCGGCGCGCCGATGTGATCCATGAGGCGTTGTTCCAATCGCAACGTTTCTGGATCCTTATTTGAATTAGTCTGCGCCTTTGTATCCTTTTCCGGATTGGCAATTTTTCGGACTAAGGCCTCCGTTTGGCGGACAGACAAACCCTGCTCGACCACCGCATGAGCCCCTCGGTCTTGGTCCACGCCCTCCAACGCCAGCAGAGCACGAGCGTGCCCCATCTCCAGATCGCCATTTTCCAGCATCTGGCGAGCGAGCGCGCCAAGGTTAAGGAGGCGCAAGTGGTTCGCCACGGCCACACGAGATTTGCCAACAGCATCCGCAATCTGTTGCTGAGTTAGCTCAAACTCGTCTCGGAGCCGTGCCAGTCCTAGCGCTTCTTCAAGGGCGCTCAAATCTTCCCGCTGCATGTTCTCAATCAGGGCAAGCGCCGACGCTTCTTCTTCGCTTACGGCACGGACTAGTGCTGGAATGGTATCCATACCTGCGAGTTTTGCGGCACGGAGTCTTCTTTCTCCGGCGATGAGTTCGAATCCGCCCTGCGCGCGCCCCCGGACGACAATTGGCTGCAATAGGCCATTCGTCTTAATCGAGTTTGCCAAGTCAGCTAAGGCCTCTTCATCAAATGCCTGCCGCGGCTGATAAGGGCTTGGTACTACCTCGTCGATCGACAGTTGCGCAATACCGGATCCTGCACCAACAGTAACAGCGCCAACCGCGTCATTGCTGTCGTTTTGGGCCTGGGTGGGTGTGTGGATTGGCGCGGGCTGCGTCTGACTCGACAACAGGGCATCGAGACCTCGGCCCAATCTTTTCTTGCTCATCTAGAGATCTCTATCTGTATTTAGGTCTGAGCGAACTTCGGTGTTCGGCTCTGAATCGGCGCTCTCGTTTGCAGTGGGAAGCTCGCTGTTCTGGTGTGACATCAAGCGCGCTTCGCGTTCATGTTTTTGTCGCAATTCGCCAGCGAGCGCCATATAAGCGACCGCTCCACGAGACGCTCGGTCATACAGAATCGCGGGCAAACCATGGCTCGGCGCTTCGGCCAAACGAACGTTGCGCGGAATCACCGTGCGAAAAACTTGATCGCTAAAATACTGGATGAGCTGTCTCGAAACGTCTCGCGTCAAACCGTTGCGCGGGTCGTACATCGTCCGCAAGATGCCCTCAACTTTAAGCTCAGCATTACTGTGGGATTTGATGCCCTCAATTGTGTCCAATAGCGCGCTCAAACCTTCCAGCGCATAGTACTCACACTGCATAGGAATGAGCACACCGTCAGCTGCTATGAGCGCGTTTACCGTGAGGATGCTCAGGCTCGGAGGGCAGTCGATGATCACGTATTCGTATTCTGTGGCTTCTTTCTGTAATCGGTTGCGGATTTGGTATTCGCGTTCAGCCATTTGCATCAAACTAACTTCTGCTGCCGTCAGATCCAAATTAGACGGCACGAGTTCAAAGCTACCATTACACTTCTGCACGACCTGGGATAAGGGTGCATCCTCTAACAACCATTCATAAATGGTGTTTTCGACACCATTTTTGTCGACACCCGTGCCCATTGTGGCATTTCCTTGTGGGTCTAAGTCGACCAACAGAACACGGCCACCCGACATCGCAAGCGATGCGCTTAAGTTAACGCTCGTCGTGGTTTTACCAACGCCACCTTTTTGGTTCGCCACCGCGATCACTCGCGTCATGCCCTCTCCAACCCCATCAACGTATGTACTTTTTGTAGTTGTGCAATTTTGTACTCATGATAAGTCACCTTCACCCGATTGTCCGGCAAGGCACTTTTTTCATCATCGTCAGCGCCTGTGGTATCAACCTCAGAGTCGGCCTCATCCCGCCTGGTGTTGGCAAACACCAGCAGCCGACCGCCGGTTTCCAACAGGTCCTCAACCCAACCCCACAAAACCGCGGGACTCGCCACCGCCCTAGCAGTGACAACATCAAACAGACCCGATACCGCGCTGGGAACCTCTCCTTCAACGACGCCGACGTTGTCCAACCCAAGTTCGCGAACCACCTGGGTTAGGAACCGACAGCGGCGACCCATCCTGTCACAAAGCACAAAGTCTTTATCTGGATTAACGATCGCCAGCGGTATTCCAGGTAATCCTGCGCCACTGCCGAGATCAAGAATCTTATGCCCACGCAGCAGTCGCGCGATAGCCAAACTATCCAACAAGTGGCGGTCTTGTAGACGCCGTATATCGGGTCGAGCGATCAGGTTGAAGTGTTTGTTCCACTTAACAACCAGCCCAGCATAGAGCTCAAGCTGATCTATTTGTTTTGGACTCAAAGAAAGGTCGAAAACACTCGCATCCAATACCAGTCGGGCGCTATCCAGCTCGCTCACGTTCTGAAACTTTTGCTGATGATGTTCCCAACTCCCTATCCTGTGCTCGCTTGGCATGAACTAGCAGAATCGATAGCGCGGCCGGTGTCATACCCGGAATCCGAGCCGCACGGGCCAATGATTCCGGTTCGCTTGCTTGGAGCTTTTGCTTAAGCTCGTTCGACAGCCCTTCGATCTCTGCATACAGCAGGTCCCGTGGCAGCTTCAAGGTTTCATGACGGCGGACGCGTTCGATCTCAACATTTTGCCGCTTTATGTAACCTTCGTACTTGGTTTCGATCTCAACCTGGCCGAGTTGCAAAACCAAATCACTCCCAACGTATTCGGAATAAAGCGCTTCAAGCTTGTGAGCTGACACCTCGGGTCGCCGTAGCAAGTCCAACAACGTTGTTTCTTTTGAGAGCGATACGCCGATTCTATCCATGTTTACGTCCCCCGGCTGGACCCGTATACCTGCCAACAAGGACTTCAACTCTTCGCGCTGTGCCGCGCGGCGTTGGAACACACCAAAGCGCTCAGACCCTACAACGCCTAACTTGTTGCCAAGCTCGGTTAAACGCTGGTCGGCGTTGTCCTGGCGCAATCGCAACCGATACTCCGCGCGACTGGTAAACATCCGATAAGGCTCGCTCGTACCAAGTTGTATCAGATCGTCGAGCAAAACCCCGATATAAGCTTCATCCCGTCGGGGCTCCCATGGCGCCTGACCGTTCACAGCCCGGGCCGCGTTCAGTCCCGCCACTAGCCCCTGTGCACCCGCCTCTTCATATCCCGTTGTGCCATTGATCTGTCCAGCAAAATACAAGCCAGAGACAGCCTTGGTCTCTAAGCTGTAATTCAAATCACGGGGATCAAAGTAATCATACTCGATGGCGTAGCCGGGTCTTGAAATGTGTGCCTGCTCAAAACCCTCTATTGAACGAACGAACTGCAATTGCACGTCAAACGGCAAGCTCGTTGAAATCCCATTTGGGTACAGCTCCGTTGTACCTAGCCCCTCTGGCTCAATAAATATTTGGTGCTGCTTCTTGCCAGCGAAACGCACAACCTTGTCTTCTATGCTCGGACAATATCTCGGACCGACACCTTCTATTGCACCCGAATACATCGCTGACTGGTGTAGGTTGTTCGCAATCAGTTCGTGCGTGTGTTCATTCGTATGCGCAATATGGCAGGCAACCTGGCGAGGGTGTGTAGCCGTCGACCCATAGGCAGACATCGTCGGCCTAGGCTCATCTCCCGGTTGTTCTTCCAATCTGGAAAAGTCCACTGTCCGCCCATCGATACGAGGTGGCGTTCCTGTCTTCAAACGACCAACTCGGAAAGGCAGAGCACGAAGACGATCGGCAAGCGCTATCGACGGCGCATCACCTGCACGCCCTCCAGCATGTTGCTCTTGTCCGATGTGAATCTTCCCGCCCAAGAAAGTACCCGTCGTCAAGACAATCGCCGAGCAAGCGAACTCAAGCCCCATCTGGGTCACGACACCAGCTACTCGATCGTTTTTGATGACGAAGTCGACCACCGATTGTTGGAATATCTGTAAGCCCGGGACATGTTCGAGTACGTCGCGAACGGCCGCCTTGTACAGAGCGCGATCTGCTTGAGCACGAGTGGCGCGGACAGCTGGCCCCTTGCTCGCATTGAGTATCTTAAAGTGGATCCCAGAGCGATCGGTTGCTTGCGCCATGACACCACCAAGCGCGTCAATTTCTGCGACCAAATGACTCTTACCAATCCCGCCGATGGCTGGGTTACATGACATCTGGCCGATTGTTTCGATGTTTTGGCTTAGTAGCAGCGTGCGTGCACCGCAACGGGCAGCCGCAGCCGCAGCTTCAGTACCGGCGTGCCCGCCACCAACCACAATGACGTCAAATTCGTCTGGATACTGCACTACTGCACCTGTAGAACAAGTTCATGTTTTGGTTCTGCCGCCTTCGCGCTGGGCGGCCAAGTATAGTGTCGACCAAGGCGAATGGAAGCGTTACTTACCGATGCAAAATTCGCTGAAAATCTTGCCTAGAAGTTCATCTGGGGTCGTTTTGCCAACGATCTCGCCCAGGGCATTGTGGGTTTCTCGAAGCTCCTCCGCCAATAATTCGAGTTGCGCATTCGGCACAGTCTCTACTGCCGTATCCAGATGCTCGGATGCGACTTTTAGCGCGTCAATGTGTCTTTGTCGCGCCGTAAAATCTGTACTTTCGCTCGTCAAGCCAACACACCTCCGCACGGTTTCGATGAGAAGTTCGACCCCTGTCCCGGTTTTCGCCGAGATCGGCAGGAAATCAGACTCGACGGGCTGGCTAATCAGATCGCACTTATTAATCACTGGAACTAGTACCGGGCTCTCGACTGACTCTGCCAAACCAGCCATCTCGAGCAATCGCTCGTACGCGCGCGCCCAATTTTGTGCTGTCGCATCAACTAAACAGACGATTACATCCGCGCGGCGCGCCTCGGTTCGTGCGCGCGACACGCCTTCACGCTCAACGGGATCTTCTGTTTCGCGCAACCCCGCCGTATCTACGAGCCGTACCGGAAGGTCGTTAAGCACGAGATCGACCTTTAGCAAATCCCGGGTCGTACCAGGGATGTCCGTAACGATGGCCGCGTCCTCCCCGGCCAATCTATTCAACAAACTCGATTTACCCGCATTCGGTGCACCGATAAGCGCGACCGCTATGCCTTCGTTGATCGTTTTGCCACGCCCACTCTTCGCCAACAGCTCAGCAAGCTCCACTTGCAAGCTCGCCAGTTGTTGCGGTATCGAATATCGAGCCAGGAAATCTTCTTCCTCCTCGGGGAAATCTATCGTGGCTTCTACAAGTATTCTCATCCGTTCGGTTTTAGCGACAAGCGAGCCAACATGGTTAGAAAACTCGCCCGATAACGCACGTACCGCAGCACGTGCCGCACCCTGTGAAGCACTCGCGATCAAGTCCGCGATCGCCTCGGCTTGGACAAGGTCGATCTTGTTGTTTAAAAAAGCCCGCTCACTGAACTCACCTGGACGGGCAAGCCTAGCGCCACTTGCTCGACAGGCATCGAGGGTCCGTTGCAAGGTTATCGGGCTTCCGTGCAACTGAAACTCGACAACGTCTTCACCGGTGAAGGAATTAGGGCCAGGAAAGTACAACAGGAGGCCATCATCGATGGCTTCTCCGTCATAGTGCAGGCTAACTCTTTGCGCTAAACGTGGTGTTGCTGGTTTGCCGCCTAGAACAGAACAAAGAACACCACTTATGTCAGACGACTGAGGTCCGGATAGACGTACGACACCGATACCTCCCTGTCCGGGCGGGGTCGCCACTGCGACGATCGTGTCGGTATCCAACGTCGTCACTCTTAGTCCTCTTTTCCTCGTTTACAGCGGCTAAGCCTGCTGTGCCTTTTCAGCTTGTCGGTACACATATTGTTGCTGCGCGATAGACAGCAAATTGTTGACCAGCCAGTAGAGCACGAGGCCCGCAGGGAAAAACAAGAACAGCACGGTGAACATGATGGGCATCATTTTCATCATCTTTTGCTGCATGGGATCCCCCACCTGAGGGTTGAGAGACTGCATCATGTAGGTACTTGCCCCCATGAGAAGAGGCAAAATGAAATACGGATCCATCTGTGCCAAATCGTCGATCCACAACATAAAGGGCGCCTGTCTAAGTTCGACTGACTCGAACAACACCCAATACAGCGCAATGAATATCGGCATCGGCAGAAGCATTGGCAAACACCCACCTAACGGGTTTGCACCTTCCTTTTTGTAAAGCGCCATCATCTCCTTGGAGAGTTTTTCACGGTCGTTGGCGTAGCGTTCTTGAATTTTCTTGAGCTGCGGCGCCACCCGTCGCATGTTCGCCATCGATTTGTACCCAGCTGCGGACAGCGGATAAAGCACAGCTTTCACCACAATCGTGAGCAATATAATCGCTATACCCCAATTGCCTACCAGGTCGTGCATCCAGTCCAGCAACGAAAAGAGCGGTATCGCCACCCACCAAAGGAATCCGTAGTCTATGGTCAGGTTGAGATTCTCTGCTATTTCCTCCAGGCGCTTTTGATCTTTGGGACCAGCATAGAACTGGCTCTCCCATACGCCCGTTGCACCGGGTGCCACCGTCGTTAGTGGCCCTGTATAGCCGAACAGGTAACGACCGTCGCTGCCCTTGCGCCCGTAAAATCTATTCGGCTGCCCTTCCGGAGAAATCCAAGCGGAGAGAAAGTAGTGTTGCAAAAACGCGACCCAACCGCCTTCAACTCGTTCGTCCAAGCCCTCTTCATCAATGTCTTCGAAGTCGACTTTGAGGTATCGCTCTTCGGGGGTCGTGATTGCGGCACCCAAGTAGGGTTGTGGCGCCAGCGAGAAGGATTCGTCTGTAGAGGGAGGTCTGTCATCTCTTTTGATCTGAGCGAACATGGCCGCCTGCAAAGGCTGACTACTCGCGTTTTCCATTTCGTAGCGGACCCCGAGTAAATGGTCATCCGGTTGAAAGCTGAAAATCTTCCGAACAGCATTGCCTTTGAAATTGGTGGTCAACACAACTTCGCCAGGCGCTTCGTTAAGCTCGTACAACTCCCGGCTCGTTGCGAACAAAGGTCGGCTCGCACTGTCAGGTCCGTCCGTGCCAATCAACCCACTCTGTGCGGTATAGACCCGCGATGAGCTTCGCTCCAGTAACTGATAGGGAACGTCAGGTTGGTCGAGTTCGACAGGGAAGCCCTTTAGACGAACGCGCACCAAGTCACCGCCTTCGAGGTCTATCCACACACTCAACGCGCGAGTGTTGACCCTGACCAAACGTGCGCTATTGGCGACGCTTAAGGTCGGTGCTTCCACAGCTATGGGTGCATCGCTAAGGAGGCTCGCGTCGGGAACATCGGAGTGGCTGCCCGTAGGTGAATCGGTTGCCCCTGGAACAGGATTCGGTGTGACAACACCGGGTACGGGTGCAGCAAGATCAGCCACGATGGGGTCGTCAGCATATTGCACAGGTGCCTTTGTTTGCTGGCGATCATCGTTCCACGCCAAAATCATCATATAGCCTGTCGCCGCGAGACCGATCAGCAAAACTATCCGCAAAACTTCTGGGGGCAGCATTACAAGTCTCCGATCATGTGGGTATCACGGTGTTCGCAAGTAGCGACCCCGCGTTTAGCTAACGGGTGCGGTGGCACTTCGTCTATGCCGCCCGCATGAAAAGGATGGCAGCGTGACAGTCGTCTAGCGGTTAACCACAATCCCACCCAGGGACCGTGGGTCTGGATGGCCGCGATCGCGTAGCATGAACACGTCGGATGAAAACGACATTGCTGCCCGACCCATGGACTTAAGGTCAAACGATAGAGTTTTACCAAGCCCACGAGGCAAAATGCCAACCACCCCTCGACCCGCACAATGAAATCCCTAATCACCACAGCTCCTATCGTTAAACCCGATTCGGTTTTTTAACACCCTGATTACTCGTCCACTCGTTTCCACGCGCGTTACCCATTCGCTCTCGCCAATCGACCGGCAAACGCTCGCGCGAACAAACCTTACCTGTCAGTAGATTCAAGCTGACCGAACAACCTATCCAAGCCCGCATTGAGCTTCGCATCATCGAGCTCGCCAAAAACCTGGATGACAAGGTCGTACCCGGCGAGCTTCGCTTGGCGATGGCGAAACCGCGCACGGATGATCCTCTTGATTCGATTACGTCGCACAGCAGTTCGGTTACCCTTTTTCGTAACCACCAGTCCTAGCCGCGCGACCGGCATTCTATTCTTTCTCGCGCGTAGACGTAACGGTCCAACCGCCTTATTTATCTCGGCACGTTTGAGCACAGGAATATAGTCTGCCGAGTTCAACAGACGGTAGGATTTAGGGAAGTGTGTCAGACTCAGTGGTTCACTCAGTCTACAAAGCAGCCTATACCGCTAGGCGTTTGCGGCCTTTCGCCCGTCGAGCGCTCAAAACTTTTCGCCCGCCCTTGGTCGCCATGCGTGCTCGAAAGCCGTGAGTGCGCTTACGCTTCAAATTACTTGGCTGGTATGTCCGCTTCATTGGTTCAGTTCTCTAAGAATTCACAAGCATGTCGCGATGCTGGCGATCTGATTTCAGGGCGAGCGATTCTATGGACAGGCCCTCACCCTGTCAAATCTCCTTTTTAGCGGGAGTTGCACGAGTTTCCCACAGTCTTAATAGAAGAAGGTTAAATATATAAGATTGTTATTGTTGGTTGTTAAGGGGTGGTTTGCCTGTGGGGAAGTACTCTAGATGCTTGATTGTGTGCGATAAATCCAACGTTAAAAGGTGTGGACATTGTCTGATTAAAACGTGGGTCGATGCTGCATGGAATGTGGATAACACGGACACCAGACCTTTCAAGGAAGTTATCCACAGGTTCTCCAGTGTGTTAGCCACAACATGAGTTTTCAATTGCGCACGTGATGTGAGCTGTTGGCATATCGTAAGCGACTGATAAACCAGGCTTTCAGAAAAAGCTGCAGGAAATGCTAGGTTTTTAATAGCTATTTGGTAGCGCTTCAGCTTAAATATTTCCTGGTTCGATGCAGTCCCTTTAGCGGACTTGACCGGCAAGATTTGATGCGTTTATTGGTTTGTTAACAGAGTCGCGTTTGTTAGCAAAGCATCAAGCAGTTCAACCGAAAAGCGTCTAACTCAAATAGAAAAACAAACATAGACAGTAAGAACCGCATTTTATGATCGCATATCCAGCACTTTTTTTCGGGGGCGCAAGTTAAGTGGGAACGGGCATTTGGCAGCAATGCTTAGCCAAATTGGTTGAAGAAGTAGACTCTGAGCAATTTGATACCTATCTAAAACCTCTCCAAGTTAGGATCGAGGATTCAACGGTGGCGCTGATGGCGCCCAACATCTACGTTGAGGAGCAAGTCCGAGGTGTGTATTTAACACGCATCAGAGATTTGGTGAGCCGGTTGTCTGGGTTGGATGAGGTGGCGGACATCGAGCTTACCGTGGGTGGTGCCGAGGTTGGTCAGCCACTACGAGCAGATGGCAGCGGTCGTAAGCCGACACATAATTTGAACAGTGAGTTTAACTTCGACACGTTTGTCGAAGGTAAAAGCAACGAGCTTGCCACGGCGGCGTCGTTGCAAGTCGCCGGGAACGCCGGGAACTCTTACAATCCATTGCTGCTCTATGGTGGTGTAGGTCTTGGCAAGACTCACCTGATGCAGGCGGTTGGCAACGAGATTCTGAAAAGAAAGCCGGAAGCCCACGTCGTCTACCTACACTCACAACGTTTTGTGCAGGATATGGTGAAGGCGCTCCAACAAGGCACCATGCAGGACTTTATGCAGTACTACCGCTCGGTAGACGCATTGCTCATCGACGACATTCAGTTTTTCGCAAAAAAACTACGCTCACAAGAAGAATTCTTTCACGTGTTCAACGCCCTTCTAGAGCGAGATCACCAAATGGTGTTGACCTGTGATCGTTATCCACGAGAAATCGATGGGTTAGAAGAGCGTCTAAAGTCGCGTTTCGTTTGGGGTTTGACCGTTGAAGTGGAGCCGCCTGAGCTTGAGACTCGCGTCGCCATATTGATGAAGAAGGCAGAAGCAGAGCAAGTCGATTTGGACCCAGCTGTGGCCTTTTTTATAGCAGAACGCATCCGATCGAACGTTCGGGAACTAGAGGGTGCTTTGCGTCGAGTTATCGCCAACGCCCGCTTTACAGGGCGCCACATCAGTATTGAGCAGGTTAAGCGCGCCTTAAGAGATTTATTTGCGATTCAAGACCGACAAATCTCCATCGACAATATCCAGCGAACTGTGGCTGAGTACTACAACCTCAAGCTTAGCGACCTCTTGTCAAAAAGAAGAAACCGTACAGTTGCGCGACCAAGACAGGTCGCAATGGCGCTATCAAAAGAGTTAACCAACCACTCTCTACCTGAAATTGGTGATGCCTTTGGCGGCAGGGACCATACGACTGTCTTACACGCTTGTAGAAAGGTTGCTGAGTTAAGGGATTCCAGCGCAGATATGGCTGAGGATCACAAAAACTTGTCTAGGTTGCTTTCCGCATAAAGAGCAACGCTTTGTTTATGTGTTTGGGCTCAAGTGCTCAGGCACAGCCGTTTAGTAGGTATTAAACATGAAATTTACCATCCAACGTGAACAGCTACTCAAGACCTTGCAATTGGTGACTGGTGTCGTCGAGCGACGCCAAACACTGCCTGTGTTGTCAAACTTGTTAGTTCGCGCGACGGATAACCACTTGGAGTTCACCGGCACCGACCTAGAGGTAGAGCTTGTCGCGGAGTGTGAGGCTGTCGTAGAGCAACCCGGCGAGGTCACACTACCAGCAAGAAAGCTAGCTGATATATGGCGCTCTCTCGCGGACGGTGCTGAAGTGAGTGTCAATGTCGAGGGTGATCGAGCCGTTGTTCGCTCCGGGCGGAGCCGTTTCACCTTGGCAACCCTTCCCGCAGCAGATTTTCCAAAGGTCCCAGCTGGAGAGGCTGATGTGACTGTCGAAGTTGCGCAAAGTGATCTGAAAACGCTAATCGATGATGTTGCGTTTGCCATGGCGCAGCAAGATGTACGCTACTTTCTGAACGGGATGCTGCTAGAAGTTACGTCCGATCACATTCGCGCGGTGGCAACGGATGGACACAGGTTAGCAATGGCAACCGCTGAAGGCGGGGCAGATGTGCCGAGTCGAGTTCATGCAATTATTCCGCGAAAGGGTGTACTTGAAGTCAATCGGTTGCTAGACGGCGAAAATGATACCGTTCAGTTGCAGTTAGGAGGCAACCACCTTCAGGTGCAATCGGGTGCTTTCACGTTGACGACTAAATTGGTAGATGGGCAGTTCCCCGATTATCAAAAGGTGATTCCGGCGGATGCTTCTAGATCCATGCGCGCAGACCGAGAGACGTTGCGCCTGGCGTTTCAACGCGCCTCTATTTTGTCGAATGAAAAATACCGCGGTGTGCGGCTAACGATAGATCCCGAGCAGCTTACGATCCAAGCAAACAACCCTGAGCAAGAAGAAGCCGAAGAGGTGGTTGCTGTGGAATTTGGTGGCGATGTGCTGGAGATCGGATTCAACGTCAGTTACCTGCTGGATGTGCTGGGTGTTCTAAACACCGATGACGTTCAACTTAGTGTGTCCGATGCAAACAGCTCTGCGCTGATTGAGGGTGTGGGCCACGAGTCTGCGGTCTATGTGGTCATGCCCATGAGGCTCTAACGCCGCCGTGCACCTTCAACGGCTGCACATTGACGGGCTGCGCAACATCTCCGCAGCCGATCTCGAGCTTGGTGCGGGATTCAATTATCTATATGGCGATAATGGCGCTGGCAAGACCGCAATCTTAGAAGCGGTACACGTGTTGGCGCGTGGACGCTCATTTCGCTCTAACTCCCTGGAAAGACTGGTTAACAAAGAGCCGGGTTCCTTATTGGTTCGTGCGGAGGTCAGTAATCGGTCTGGCACACATCGTCTCGGTTTCGCCAGAACGGACGCTAAAAACCAGTATCGAATTGATGGCCAGCACGCTGATGGGTTTGCGCGGCTGGCCGGGCAGATTGCCGTTCAAACATTGTTACCCGATGCATCTGATCTGGTATATGGCAGCCCCGGTGAGCGGCGCCGTTTTTTAGATTGGGGGTTGTTCCACGTGAAACACGACCATCTGTCGTTAGCTCGCCAATACAATCGCGCATTAATGCAGCGAAACGCTTGGCTGAAAAGTCAGGAGTCGAGTGGAGCGACGTGGCAAGAAGATCCTTGGGTAGAGTCTGTCGTCGATCACGGGTTGCAATTGAACAAGCACCGATCCGAGTATGTACAACGTCTTCAGCAGCCGTTTCGTGAATCACTTAGTGCATTGAGCGTTGGGATCGATTTGGCTTTGGCATATGGGTGGGGCGGGCTGCAGGATGAGGCGGAAAGTCGCAAAAAGATGAGCGAAAGCTTTGCGCGCGATGTAAAATTCGGTGCGACTCAACGCGGTCCTCACCGGGCAGATTTGTTGGTTACAGCCCAGGGTGCTGGTAGCCCAAACGGTGTCGATCCGAGTGATGGTTCGAGCCAAACTGCGAAGATTGGTGGCGCTAAAGCTAGTGAGATCCTATCTCGGGGCCAAGCAAAAATTGCAGCGTCAGCATTGGTACTCGCGCAAGTTGAGTTGCAGCGTCAGGAAATCGGGGAAAATAGTATTGTTCTCATTGATGACTTCGGAGCGGAGCTGGATGCTGAGCATTGGCGGCGCTTTTTAAGCACGCTTGAGCGCCTAGATTGCCAGGTCATCGCGACATCGACCGAGGCGCCGGGGAATCTGGGTTGGTTAGAGCAAATAAAGTGTGATGTGTTTCACGTGGAACAAGGCAAGGTTGGCGCCGAGTCGTCATCCTAAAAATCGACGGTAAGATCGGGTGGCTGTCCAAAAGGCGGTTTTGGGCTAACAAGTAGTGCTGATACGAACAAGCCCGTAAAGAACCGAACTCTAGATACTAGAACGTACAGGGCCGAACGACTGGGCAACAAGCAATCAAAGAGAGATAGAACAAATTTATGTCTGACGAACAAAGCTACGATTCTGGCAGTATTACAGTTCTTCGAGGGCTGGATGCGGTACGGAAGCGCCCCGGGATGTACATTGGCGACACTGAAGATGGCACCGGGCTACATCATATGGTGCAGGAGCTGGTTGATAATGCTATCGACGAGGCGTTGGCTGGCCATTGTGATGAAGTATTTGTGCTGATTCACCCAGAAGAAGCAATCACGGTCCGTGATAATGGACGCGGTATCCCAGTGGACATTCACCCGGAAGAAAATGTTAGCGCTGCTGAGGTCATCATGACGACGTTACACGCGGGCGGCAAGTTTGACGACAACAGCTATAAGGTTTCCGGCGGTTTGCATGGGGTTGGTGTGTCTGTGGTGAATGCCCTATCAGAAAAGCTCAAATTGACAGTGCGTCGAGATAGTCGGGTTTACGAGCAAGAATACCGACATGGCGTACCGGTTGAGCCGATCAAAGAAGTTGGCGAAACCAACGAAAAAGGTACGGAATGCTACTTCAAACCTTCGCCAGAAACCTTCTCTGACGCCAAATTCTCCCACGAAATCCTCGCTAAACGACTTCGAGAACTGGCGTTTTTGAACTCGGGCGTAAAAATCAACCTGATCGACGAGCGCACTGGTAAAAGCGACGTTTTTGTTTATGAGGGGGGGTTGCAGGCGTTTGTGGAGTTCCTCAACCAAAACAAAACACAATTGAACAACGTTTTTCACTTCGATGTTGAACGAGAAGATGGGATCGGGGTAGAGATTGCCATGCAATGGAACGATGGATTCCAGGAGCAGGTGCTGTGTTATACCAACAACATTCCCCAAGGAGATGGAGGGACGCACATGGCGGGGTTCCGGGGCGCGTTGACCAGGACTCTGAATACCTATATCGAGCGCGAATCAGCGTTTAAGAAAGCCCAGGTCTCGACGACGGGGGATGATGCTCGTGAAGGGTTAACTGCGGTTGTTTCGGTTAAGGTGCCTGATCCTAAGTTTTCCTCCCAAACCAAGGACAAATTAGTTTCGAGTGAGGTTAAGTCTGCTGTCGAGCAAGAGCTAAACCGGTTTTTCGGGGAATACCTTGAGGAACACCCTCAAGATGCGAAATCGGTTGTGAACAAGATGATCGACGCCGCGCGCGCGCGCGAAGCTGCACGAAAAGCAAGAGAAATGACGCGCCGAAAGGGCGCTTTAGACATTGCTGGACTACCCGGCAAACTAGCAGATTGTCAGGAGAAAGACCCAGCATTGTCGGAGCTCTTTCTTGTCGAGGGGGATTCGGCAGGCGGATCTGCCAAGCAGGGGCGGTCTCGTCGAACACAGGCGATCTTGCCGCTGAGGGGTAAGATCCTCAACGTTGAGAAAGCGCGTTTTGACAAGATGCTGTCTTCTCAGGAAGTGGGCACCCTTGTTACCGCCTTAGGCTGCGGGATTGGCCGAGATGAGTTCGATCCCGATAAGTTGCGCTATCACAGTGTCGTCATCATGACAGATGCTGATGTCGATGGTTCCCACATTCGCACGCTGCTGCTGACCTTTTTCTTTCGCCAGATGCCTGAACTTCTTGAGCGAGGGCACATCTTTATCGCCCAGCCGCCACTCTACAAAGTTAAGAAGGGCAAACAGGAGCGGTATGTAAAAGATGATGGGGAGCTAACAGACTACTTCATCGAGCTTGCTCTGCAGGCGTCTAAGTTGCACGTCAACAGTGAAGCCCCGGCGATGGGAGATGAGGCGCTTGAAGCGTTGGTTCACCGTCTACAGAGTGCGCACAACAAACTGGAAAAGATCCAACGCAAGTTCCCGATGGAAATAACAAAGCCGCTTTTGCGCTTGCCAGAGGTTACAGAAGATACGCTGAAAGATCAGACTGGTATGGAAGAGTGGGCTAACCACTTATCAGAATTGTTGGAGGGTGTTGCGGATGCCAACCCTCAGGTCGAAGTAAGCTTAGATGCTGAACACCAAGTCTATATACCTGTGATATCGCTCATGTTGAAAGGCATTGAGCGGCGCATCTCACTAGATCGAAATTTCTTCTTGGGATCCGATTATACCGATATTGGTGCGATTGCACGCGACTTAGATGGATTGTTGGAGTCGGATGCGTATGTTCAGCGTGGTGACAAAACTGAAACAGTAGAACACTTCGTTGATGCGTTTGAATGGTTGTTAAAGGAGGCGCGTCGCGGCTTAGACATTCAGCGCTACAAAGGTTTAGGTGAAATGAATCCAGACCAGTTGTGGGATACAACTATGGATCCTGAGGTACGACGTATGTTGCGAGTCACTGTAGAAGATGCAATTGGTGCAGACCAGATGTTCACGACCCTCATGGGTGACCAAGTAGAGCCGCGGCGAGCGTTCATTGAAACGAACGCGTTGTCAGTCGTTAACCTCGACGTTTAGAAGCGGTCACTGCCGCTGCGAGTTCGGATAAGTCGTCAAAAGTGACAGGCGTTGCCGGGAGGCTCGCCAGCGCGTCGTTACCGTTTCCGGTGCGGAGTAGGATCGGCAAACAACCCGCCGCCTCTGCAGCCGAAAGATCTCGCACTGAGTCTCCTGCGAACAAAGTTGAGCTAGGGTTTGCGTTGAGTTCTCTCATCGCGGTGAGGAGTAACCCCGGATGCGGCTTTCGACATTCGCAGCCAGTGTCAGGGCCGTGCGGACAGAAGTAGATGTTGAGCGGCGATCCACCGGCTGCAATTAACTGAGACTGAAACTTTTCGTGGATTGCACGTAGATCGCCAAGAGAGAATAAGCCACGGTCGACACCTGACTGGTTGGTGCAGACAGCAACTGTGACGTGTAGTTGCAGCTGAGCGATCGCATCCAAGGAGCCTGGAATCGGCAACCACTCTGCAGGATCTTTGATGTAGTCTTTGGAGTCTGCGTTGATTACGCCGTCGCGATCGAGCAAAACAAGCGACAAGTCAGGCGATAATTGTGCGTGGCTCATAGGCGCAATATATAGGTGCACGGAAACTCGCGCAATGTAACTGCCTTGCCATAGCGGCGTACAAACAAGAGATCGCCATAGTCGAGGTTAGACGAAGTTAGTCGAAGTAAGACGAAAGAGAAACTCAGGAAATGACTGATAATCAAATTCGGTGTGGGTGGTGTGTTGGCGATGCTGAGTACGTTGCCTATCACGACGAGGAATGGGGGGTGCCGATAACGGACGCGCCATCCCTTTTTAAACTTCTAACATTGGAAGGTATGCAAGCCGGGCTTTCGTGGTTGACGATTTTGCGCAAGCGAGCGGCCATGGAGGAAGCGTTCTACGATTTCCAGCTCGACAAGCTGGCAGCAAGTGGGGAGCCAGAAATTACTCGGTGGTTAGACAACGCCGCAATTATTCGTCATCGCGGCAAATTGCAGGCGATGATTAATAATGCGCGTCTCGCCCTCGAGACGGACAACTTTGTGGAACTCATCTGGCAATTCCGGCCAGCAAGCTCAAGAAAATATGCATCCCTCGCCGACGTACCGGCGTTAACAGACGAATCAACTGCCATGTCAAAGACGTTAAAAAAGGCAGGATTTAAGTTTGTTGGTCCGACGATATGTTATGCGTTTATGCAAAGCGCAGGGCTCGTTAACGATCACACCAAGGATTGTTGGCGTTTTGCTCCGTGCGACTCGCTCCAAGCGCGAATAAAGTAGTGGGGTGTGAGGTAGACCAGCTGAGACTGATCACGGATCGACTGTCATGAGTGAATGGGTCGCGAGCTTCTTCCGAATGTTGCTGGCAACGGTTGCGCGCTTCAGTCGTTCTCAATCGGTCGGGGTTTCCCGTTTTCTCGTTAAGTTCGCCGGTCGCAGTGATTCACTGAAGGTGACCGAGATCAACTTGCGGACATGCTTTCCCGAGCTCAATGATGATGAGATAAACCAGTTGGCGAAGGCGAGTCTGGAGCAGATGTTCCTGATGTTCTTCGAACTTGGGCAGCTGAAGTATTGGTCAAAGGAAGAACTTCTGGGATCGGTCGAAATCATTGGGGCCGAGGTTCTAGATGATGCCGTCGCCGCAGACGCGGGGATTTTGTTGCTTGTCCCACACATCGGGAACTGGGAACTAATGTGTGCCTATCTTGGAGAAAGACATGAACTCAACGCTTTGTATGACCCGCCGAAGGTCGCCGGTCTTGAGAGCGTCATTTTAGAAGCCCGAGAGCGTTTTAGCGGCAAGATGCATCCCATCGGGATTGGTGGTTTACGCGCAGTGATCAGAGTGCTTCGCAGCGGCGGGCTTTTGGCGGTTCTGCCCGATCAAGTGCCAGAGAGAGGCTCCGGAGTTTATGCAGAGTTTTTTGGGCAGACTGCTCTGACGATGAATTTGGTGGATCAGTTGGTGACTAAGACTGCGCCCAGGGTTCTCCTAGGTTGGGTCCAGCGAGTCGCAATTGCCGACGGTGACTGGCGACAAGGGTATAACTATCGGCTTTCATTTAGTGCCCTGCCGCTTTCGCACCTAGCGGATCTGCCTACCGAGTCGGAACGCCAGGTTGCGACAGCTAGAGCTGTGAACGCGGCGATTGAGGACGTTGTGAAGATTGCACCTGAACAATACCAGTGGGAGTACAAGCGGTTTAAAAGGCCGCCAGAACTAGGCAAGACGAATATCTATCGTCGCCAATAACCCGGAGTTAACAGAACTAAAACGGTAAAGATCTCGAGACGACCGAGCATCATCGTAAACATTAAAAGCCACTTTACGGACGCGTCTAAGCTTGAGTAGTTCAACGCGACGTCACCGAGACCAGGTCCCAGATTATTGAGGCAGGCGCCCACCGCTGAAAAAGCAGTTGTGAAATCAAGGTCTCCCGCGAGCATGATCAAGGTCACCATCAGCAGAAATACGATGACGTAGACGCTGAAAAAACTCCAAACAGCTTCGACCAGGCGATCACCAACAGGGCTTGTCCCAAGTTTTATCGGGAAGACACCGTTTGGGTGAATGAGTCGTTTTACTTCACGCATACCCTGTAGATAAATCATCAATACGCGAATCATTTTAATGCCACCCGCTGTCGAACCAGCACAACCTCCCGCAAAGGCAGCAAGCAAGAGTAAGACCGGGGCAACTGAAGGCCACGCGCTGAAATTTTGCGTCGTGAAACCAGTTGTCGTCGCAATCGAGATTGTTTGAAAGAGACCATCTCGAATGGGTGCAACACCCTCCGTTGGGTAAAAGTAGAGAACACTACAAACAACGGAGGCCACAAAAACGAGGACGAATAGGTACATCCGTACTTCCATGTCCAATAAGTAGTGAATGGGATTGCGGCGGCGCCAAACCAGGAAGTGGAGTCCGAAGTTGATTCCCGAAAGAAGCATAAAAAACATGGCAACGCTTTCGATGGCCGGGCTGTCGAAGAAGCCGATGCTGGCATCGTGGGTTGAGAAGCCGCCGATAGCTACGGTGGCGAAGCTGTGGGAAACGGCATCGAAGACACTCATACCAGCAATCCAATAGGCCAGTGCGCAAGCAACCGTGAGGCTTAGATAGATATACCAGAGCGCTTTAGCCGTTTCGGTGATTCTCGGTGTGAGTTTGTTGTCTTTAACAGGGCCCGCTGACTCGGTTCGATATAACTGCATCCCGCCGATTCCGAGTATCGGAAAGATAGCGACCGCGAGGACAATGATTCCCATGCCCCCCAGCCACTGTAGCAACTGACGGTAAAACAATAGTGACTGAGGCAGTTCATCCAATCCCGTGATGACTGTAGCACCCGTCGTGGTCAAGCCAGACATGGACTCAAACGCAGCGTCGGTAAAAGACAGATCCGTGCTTGCGCTCATAAAGAGCGGGATTGCACCGAACAAACCCAGACCGATATAGAAAAGTGCGGTGATAAGAAAGCCATCGCCGCCGCGTAGTTCGCGTTTACCTCGTAACGGTAGCCACATGGTGAGCCCGACGCCGAAGGTGATGGCGAAGGCGAGACCGAAGGTGCGCACGGTGGTCTCGCCAAGGAAAAGTGCGATTAGGCCAGGCACAAGAAACGTAAAGCTAAAAACCGTTAGGAGGGTCCCGGTAACACGAAAAATAACGGCGAGATGCATGTGGTGGCGCGTTTGCTAGAAAAAGGTCAAACCGACCTGAAAGAGACGCTCTACTGCGCGAACGTGCTTCTTGTCGACCAAGAACAAAATGACATGGTCGTCCTGTTCGACCATCACATCATCGTGTGCGATCAATACATCTGAACCTCTAACAATGGCGCCGATGTTTGTACCAGGTGGTAGAGCGATTTCGCTGATGCGTCGTCCGACGACTTTCGAGCTTTTTGAATCTCCGTGCGCTACCGCTTCGATCGCTTCTGCTGCCCCGCGTCGCAAACTGTGGACGCGAGCAACGTCGGCGCGTCGCACATGGGATAGCAAACTGCTGGTAGTGGCTTGTTGTGGGGATATAGCGATGTCGATTTCGCCGCCCTGGACGAGGTCAACGTAGGCGGGTTTAGAGATGAGTGCGATCACTTGCCGGACGCCGAGGCGTTTGGCCATCAGAGAAGACATGATGTTCACTTCGTCATCATTCGTGACCGCGCAGAAAGCATCGCACTGTTCAATGTTTTCCTCTAAAAGGAGATCTCGATCTGTCGCACTACCTTGGATGACGACCGTATCAGCGAGCTGACCGGCGAGGTGTTTGGCGCGGTGAGCGCTGTACTCTAGAAGTTTGACACCGTATTCATCTTCGATTTCCTCTGCGAGAGACGCGCCGATGTTGCCCCCACCGGCGATCATGATGCGTTTGAACGGGCGCTCAACTTTACGTAACTCTGCCATCACAGCGTCGATGTGCTCACGCGCGGCGATGAAAAATACCTCATCATCCACCTCAATGACTGTGCTGCCTTTTGGAATGATTGCCTTGCCGCGCCTGAAAATAGCCGCGACTCTCGTATCGACCTTGGGCATGTGTTCGCGCAAGAAGCTTAAGGCTTGGCCGACCAGGGGGCCTCCGTAGTAGGCGCGCATGGCCACGAGTTGCACACGCCCATCTGCAAAATCTAGTACCTGCAAAGCACCGGGGTGTTTTAGCAGTTCGTGAATGTGTTGTTTGACAACACGTTCGGGGTTAATCAACACATCGATGGGCATATGCTCTTTGCTGAAAAACCCTTCCCGGCTTGAGTAAGTGGCAGCACGAACTCGTGCGATTTTGGTCGGCGTTCGGAACAGCGAGTAACAGACTTGGCAGGCGATCATGTTGACTTCGTCACTCGAAGTGACCGCGACAATGATGTCCGCGTCATCGGCACCGGCGCGGCGTAAAACATCAGGGTGACTCGCCCAGCCCTCTGTTGTTTGAATATCTAGGCGATCGGCAAGTGCTTGCAAACTAGCTGGATCGTTGTCGACCAAAGAAATGTCGAAAGCTTCCTTGGCCAAATTTTCAGCGAGTGTCCCGCCAACCTGTCCCGCTCCAAGAATGAGAATTTTCATGGTGTTTCGAGCGGCTTTTTAAGAAGAGCGAAGTAAAACCCGTCAGTGTCTGGGTTGGTTGGTAGTAGTTGCCAACCAAATTTGGTTTGGCCGCCGGTCGGCAGGCTGATGGGTTGGTTGATTGAGCTCATGCTAGACCTGGAAAGGGGGGATTGTAGAGCCTCAAATTGCTGTGTCACGAATGCCTCAATGACGCTATCGTTTTCTTGTTCTAACAAGGAACAGGTGCAGTATAGAAGAGTACCCCCGGGTTGCAGCGTTGACCATAAGTTGTTGAGTAGTTGCAGTTGATTACTGTGATGGGTGTCGATACTCGATGGGTCTAGAAGTACTTTGATGTCTGGGTGACGTCGGAGAGTGCCGGTGCCGGAGCAGGGTGCGTCGAGCAAAATCTGGGAGAACTTCTCGCCCGACCACCACGCCAGGTTTCTAGCGTCGCCCACTGTCACAGAGATTTGGTGGCCAAGTCTTGTGGCGTCGGTATCGATGAGGGTGGCGCGTCGTGCTTGTGACTCGAGCGCCACGAATTGATGATCGGAAGCCGACAACTCCATCAGGTGGAACAACTTACCGCCGGGTGCGGCACACGCATCTAAAGTTTGTCCTTGTGGTTGCGCCAATCGGTCGATGAGTAAATGAGCGGCGTATTGAGCGCCCACGTCTTGGATCGAAACCAGTCCTTTGTCAAAGCCGGGTAATTCCTCGGTACGACGAGGTTGCGCCAAAATCACCGTTTCGGGAAATGGCCCCTCTCGAAACTCAATGGCTGCATCGGCAAGGGTAGTTTGGTATTCGGCGGCTGAGACTCGCCTGGTGTTGATCCTAAGCGCCATGGGTGCCCGCGTTAAGCAGGCGGTAAAAAGCTCGCTCGATTGATTCGGGAACTGCTCAATGATGTGTTTTTTTAACTGCTTCTTAAGGTGTTCCTTGATTAGCAGGGTCAAGCCCGGAAGATAACGGATGACCCCGTAGATGGTCTCTCGTGCTTCGGGAAATATCTTGTCATTTAACGACCTGATCGATCGTTCGGTTATCTAGAATGATCGCGTTGAGGCAACGGGCGCTCACCGCGCGCTGGCCAGTCAATTGACTACTGTGCCGTTGGTCAGCAGGGTGCTGAAGCCGTTGACCAAACTTTTGCCATCAAGGACAGTACCCTTACCCCCTTCAAATTTGAGCTGCTTGATTAGCAACTGTCCGATTGCACATTGAATGGCGAGGCCGTCTGCGGTCAGACCAATTATTGTGCCATTGGTTTCTGCGGTCCCATCCACGCCAGCGTCTAGCACTGTAGCGGCTAAGAGTTGTGCGGGCTTGTCCTCGAATCGGCAGCGCACGGGCATGCGTGCTGCCAATGCATTAATTTGTCTGGCGAGTTGAATAGCCGACAATTCGAAGTCGAGCACGCGGTCGCGACTCGTGAGTTTGCCAGCATAGTTCGCGCCCAATTCAGTTTGGGCGGTTGGGGTCGGTGCTTGAGAGCTATCCGCCTTAGCCAACGCCAGGGTTTGCAGGACATCGATTAAGTCCTTGCTCCCGACTTCCGCGAGTTGGAGCTCAAGTGCTTCAATACTTTGATTGTCAGCGATGGGCACTTCGGAGCACTTATACACAGGTCCGGTATCTAGCCCCTCGTCCATCAGCATGATGCAAGCCCCCGTCTTTTCATCACCTGCCATATAGGCCCGTTCTATTGGGGCGGCACCCCGCCATCGAGGCAATAAAGATGCGTGCACATTGAGGCATCCAAAAGGCGGTACTTCAAGAATAGGAATCGGCAATATTAGACCATAGGCGACGACGACCAAGACGTCGGGATCATAATTGGCAAGGGTCAAGGCCGCATCTGCACCACGTAGGTTGGTTGGCTGTTCTACGGGTAACTGTGCCGCTGCTGCAGATAGCTTGACCGGATTTGCCTGTAGGCGGCGCCCTCTGCCCTGCGGGCGGTCTGGTTGTGTGTAGACAACGATTGGCGTGAGGCCCGCGGCCATAAGGTTGTGCAAGACAATTTCGGCAAAGTGGGGGCTTCCCGCAAAGGCAATACGCAGGTTGCTCGAGTCAGGTTGAGTCACGCGCTTAACTTTTGTTGCTTCAAAAGCTTCTTACGGATGCGGTTTCTTTTTAAGCCAGACAGATAGTCGACAAAGAGTTTCCCTTCTAGGTGGTCGCACTCGTGTTGAATACAGACTGCCAATAAACCCTCAGCATCGAAAATTTGCTCAGTGCCATCGACATTGAAGGCAGAAACTGCAATTTTTTCTACCCTCTCCACGGTTTCATAATATCCGGGTACGGACAAGCAACCCTCTTCCGCATCGAAGCGGTTGCCGATTAGAGTCAGCTCGGGATTGACTAGAATGTAGGGGGCGTCTCGGGCGTCCGAGACATCTATGACTATAATTCTTTGATGAACATCCACTTGGGTAGCTGCTAGACCGATACCAGGTGCCTGGTACATTGTTTCGAGCATGTCCTCGGTTAGCGTCCGTAGTGATTGCCCAAATTCAGAGACGGGTTTTGCCTTGGTACGTAAGCGCGGATCCGGGTATTGAAGGATGTTAAGTAAACTCATGAATAGCTATTTGAGCGGTGTGAACTGTCTCTAGTATTGCTCTAAGACGTGCTGTTAAGATGGCGCGATTATAGCTGTTAGCACGCTTGTCTTTGAAGTTCTGAAGGTCTTTTTTGGACTTGATTTGGCTTCCGACAACGTTCTGGACAGTAACATGGGCTGCCAGACAAAGCGCCCTGTAATTGCCGCCTTTATAAGGGGGTCGAAACAAAGGATGTGTGCAGACGTGTATCTCGGGAAGAACAAAATGCCTAATTCGCTTCGCAGAGTAGTATGTAAGTACTTACTAACAGTATCGCTTATAGGTGGTAGCATCTTGGGGGTTACGTCAGCGACTGCTGAGGACATCGCCCAATATCTCAAACCCGGACATCCCGACGTCTATACCGTTGTTAAAGGTGACACGTTATGGGATATCAGCGGCACCTTTTTATCCAGACCTTGGCTGTGGCCTGAGATCTGGCAAATCAATCCTCAGATTGACAATCCACACCTAATTTACCCAGGCGACGAAATTTCGCTAATCTATGTTGATGGTCAGCCACGCTTATCGTTGCGACGAGGCGATGCGGGTAGAACATTCAAAATGACCCCATCTGATAGCGTGACATTGGAACCTCAAATTCGGGCGACGCCGTTAGAATCTGCGATCCCGACGATTAGTCTCGATGCGATACAAGGTTTCTTGGTGCAAAACCGAGCCGTTGATGACGCGATGTTGCTAAGCGCGCCCTACGTCGTCGAAGGCGAAGGGGAGCGTTTGGTCCTCGGTGCCGGGGACAGAGTTTATGTTCGCGGTGTGCTCACAGATGGTGAGTCCTTTAGTCTCGTGCGCCGTGGTCCGCTGTATGTTGACCCCGAGACGGAAAGGTGCTTGGTCGCGAGGCAACCTACATTGGCATGGGGACATCTGTTGCTCAGGATGCCGATGTCGATGTATCAACACTCAGGGTCACCAGCACCCGCGAGGAAGTGCAGATCGGCGACCGTGTACTGCCGACAGAAGAACGCAAAGTCGACTCCAATTTTTTCCCAAGCGCCCCTGAGGGCGAGATGCGGGGCGAGATCATCTCTGTTTTCAGTGGAGTCACTCAAGTTGGTCAATACGACGTCGTAGTACTTAACAGGGGTGAACGAGAAGGGCTGGAGGTCGGTCACGTTCTAGCTATATATAAGAAGGGCGCTTTGGCGCGAGACCGAATTGCGAAAGAGACGATTCAACTGCCAAGTGAACGTGCAGGGTTGCTGATGGTATTCCGCACTTTTGAAAAGTTGTCATACGGCCTTGTGCTTATGACCGAACGCCCACTCTCAGTGAGCGATGAGGTGAGAAACCCCTAGTTCTCAAAGCGTAAATAGCTGACGACAGGCGAGGACATCCTCGCCTGTTTTCGTTCTAGCCTGCGACAAATAATCAACATTCTGTCGCAACCAAGGCTTTGCCCTGACGCCCGAGACTCAAACATTAATCTCGTTGCTAGGACGGTGGACTCGTCGGGCAATCGTTGCGGCGCTGGAAGCAACGCAGGACAGTCTTGACGCAGCTGTTGCGCTACTTTGCGACGACAAGCAATCGAAGGCGCGTTCGAGTCACTGGGCTGGTATGCGTCCAACACCAGCCACCCAAGTCGTCGGCTACCTTGATCCAGAGTATCCAGCCTTGCTCAAAGTTATACCCGATCCCCCGCTCGTCCTCGAATTATTTGGTAACACGGCATTGCTTGGTCGTGCGAGTGTTTCTGTGGTTGGCGCGCGGCGTTGTACTCTCGCCGGTGCTGAGATAGCTCAGAAATTTGCCCAGGAAATGGGTCGGGCGGGGGTGGTCATAACGAGTGGCCTGGCAATTGGGGTCGATGGCGCGGCTCACAGGGGCGCGTTGACAAGTTCAACAGGAACCATCGCCTGTCTTGGCTCAGGAATTGAGCAGATATATCCAAAATCACATGCTCGGTTAGCGGAGCAGATATGTGCGGCAGACGGATTAATCATTAGCGAATATGCAGCGACGGTATTGCCGCGCCCTTACCATTTTCCGGAAAGAAATCGACTGATTAGCGGTCTTAGTAATGGCGTTCTGTTGGTGGAGGCTGGTGAAAAAAGCGGCTCGTTGATTACTGCACGCCTGGCTCTCGAACAAGGCAGGGATGTGTTCGTGGTTCCCGGCCCCATAAACAGCCCGGTCAGTCGAGGGTGCCATCGCTTGATCCGACAGGGAGCTGAGCTTGTGACTGAATCTAGTCAGATTCTTGAGTCGCTCGGTATTGAGGCAGTGGCGAATGCGGTGTCTCCACCACTCCCAACGAATAGTCTAAGTGGTGATCAGGCTTACCTTGTCAAACTGGTATCAGGGTTTGCGATTCGATTTGATCAGCTGGTTGAGCTAACCGGGTGGTCTGAAGATCGATTAATGATGGAATTGGCTCGACTCGAGCTGACTGGAATTGTTCGACGGGCGAGCGACGGGTATATTGCCACGTCTTTAGCTTAGGGAGTCTTGTTGAGATGGCATGGGTAGGAATATTGATGGGGTCAGAGTCCGATTGGCCCGTGATGAAAGGAACAACGACTGTACTCAAGGATCTGGGGATCGAATTTGAAGTTCGCGTCACGAGTGCCCACCGCACCCCAGAAGAAACGAAACAGTACATCCAGGATGCCGAGGCACGTGATTGTGGGGTGTTCATATGTGCCGCAGGAATGGCCGCGCACTTGGCAGGTGCCGTCGCCGCTCACACAGTGAGACCTGTCATCGGTGTGCCAATCGACAGTGGTCCTCTACAAGGCTTTGATGCGTTGTTGTCGACCGTGCAAATGCCAGGGGGCATACCCGTCGCAACGGTTGCTGTTGGCAAAGCTGGGGCGAAGAATGCCGCGTATCTCGCCGGACAGATGCTTTCGCTAGCCGATGAATCTTTGGTGCAAAAACTAGTCGATGATCGAGCCGCAAATAGAGCAAAAGTTGCCCAACAGAACGAATCTGTGCAGGCAGATTTGTAACGAATCCAAACAGGCGATGTAGGCGGCGGCAATGAATGAGCTAAACCGCAGCGTCTTAGATCCTGCGATAAAGGTCTTAGCGGAGGGGGGTGTCGTCGCCCACGCCACCGAAGGGGTCTGGGGTTTTGCGTGCGACGCCAATTGCAAAACGGCGGTTCAGAAGATTCTCGCGATTAAGCAAAGAGGTGGTGAAAAAGGGCTCATCGTGATCGCGGGTTCAATAGAGACGTTTGCTCCTGAGCTTGAGAGCCTCTCTGATGAACAGGTGGCGGCAATTAGCGCCACTTGGCCGGGACCCCATACTTGGATACTACCTAACCAAAGGTTCGATGAGCAGGTTACCGGTTCGAGGACGACGATCGCTTGTCGTGTTCCAGGTCATGCTCAAGCGAGGGCATTAGCTCGGATGTTTGGCCACCCTTTGATATCGACGTCTGCGAATCGATCTGGTCAACCTGCAGCAACCCTGGAAGGCGAGGTCCGGGGTTTGTTCGCAGCAGACGTCGACTGGATCCTATCTGGGGCAGTACAAAATGCTGGAGTACCGAGCACCATCCATCAGCTTGATGGTGAGATACTACGGTGAAAGATCTATAGGGATGATCAAGTGAAGACTCGATTACAGGTCGTCGGTGATCCAGTGGGGCATTCATTGTCCCCAGATATACACCAACTCTTTGCAGCGCAGCTTGGCGACCACGTTCTTTATGGGGCAGAGGCTGTACCTAGCGGCCAATTTGACCAGCGGGCTGACGCGTTTCGTCGAGCGGGTGGGAAGGGTATGAACGTCACCGTCCCGCACAAAGCGGCCGCATTCGCGTATGTGGATTTGCCAAGTGTTGAAGCCCAGGCTGCTGGGGCGGTCAACACGATTCACTTTTGCGATGATGGTATTTGCCGTGGCTACAACACAGATGGTCAGGGGCTGGTTCGTGACCTAGTTGCTCGCTGGGGTGTGGCGCTCGATCAGGCTCGGGTGATTATTCTGGGCGCAGGTGGAGCGGCGCGCGGTGTGGTTCTACCGCTATTCGAAGCGGGAGTTGGGTCCATACTGATTGCCAACCGAACACTGGATAAAGCGGACACGCTTTGCGCCGAGTTAGAGATGCACTTGCAAGCAGGCGCCGAGTTAAGAGGCGCCGCGTTAACGGCAGATTTGACCAATGAAGCCGTCGACTTGGTGATCAACGCGACGTCAGCCGGTTTGGCCGGTAAGCAGCTGATTTTGCCCGTAAGTTCTAAACAACTGCGGTCGACGTTTTGTTATGACATGAGTTATGGCAACAACGCTGTCTTTCACAAACAGATCAGTCCACAAGCAAAGCAAAGTGTCGATGGACTCGGCATGCTGATCGAGCAAGCGGCGTTCAGTTATGAGCTTTGGCTCGGTCATCGTCCAGACACCAATCCAGTTTACGATGCCATTCTTGCCAAGTTAGCTGTCAAGGACGATTTGTGAAACGGAGATTCATCGCGGGTGCAGTCTGTCCCGAGTGTCGGGCGCTCGATCGGATCGTTGTAGAAGTTGATGAGGCAGCGGAAACAGAGTCCCAGCGCTGTGTTGAGTGCGGCTATGAGGCACACCAAGTTGTAGGGAACGCACCTGTTGCCAGTATTCCGAAAGGGAAGCCGGAGCGCCGCAGCGGCAGCACAAAGTCGACAACCGCACAAACCGTAAAAATCATGGACTTGCATTCGCAACCTAGACCAGCAGATAAGCCAAAATAGCCTATATTGAAGTTGCTGTTGAGAATTCGGTTGCTATAATGCCGCGCGTTGGGGGGCAGCCAAATGCTGCGATCACGCCAACATCTACCAATTAGGCATTCGCGAAACTCATCTCGACCCAGGTCGATGTGGCGCAATTTGCGCCATTTTTTTGGTTACGTTTTGCTCAGTAGAGAAGCCAAAACAAAAAATTTAAGCGAAGCCGAACTCGGTACGGCGCCAGCACGGTCAGCGGTAGTCTGATCGAGGCGAAGACTAAGACCTAGGATAAAAGACCTAAGACAAAAAGAAGTAGTAGATACAGAAGCGAGACTTTACGGGATGAAACAAATAGGAAAGTTTGCTGGCGCGCTTGGCATGCTGTTACTAGCAGGTCGTTCGTTTGCGGATGAGTTAAATATGCCAGTGGGCGTGACTGATATCAGTCGTCAGGTCTACGATCTTCATATGACCATTTTCTGGATCTGTGTGATCATCGGCGCGCTTGTGTTTGGTGTTATGTTTTGGTCGATTGTTAACCATCGACGTTCAGCAGGCCATGAAGCCGCGCAGTTCCATGAAAGCACTCGCCTGGAAATCGCCTGGACTGTGGTGCCAACCCTTATTTTGATCATCATGGCCATCCCAGCAACGCAGGTTCTGATAGCGATGTATGACACTGGCGGTGAGGACATGACCGTTGAGGTTCGTGGCTACCAGTGGAAGTGGGAATACAAATACTTAGATGATAATTACAACCAAACGTTCTCCTTCTTTTCTTCGCTGACTACCTCGCAAGATGAAATTCAAAACCGCTCTAAAAAGGGCGAGTTCTATCTACTCGAAGTGGACAACCCCCTGCGAATCCCAGCAAATCGAAAGGTTCGATTTTTGGTTACAGCAGAGGATGTGATCCACGCCTGGTGGGTTCCCGATTTTGGCATTAAGCGTGATGCTGTACCCGGCATGTTGAACGAGCTTTGGACGATCGTGCCTGAGCCGGGCATCTACCGGGGGCAATGTACGGAGCTTTGTGGAAAAGACCACGGATTCATGCCGGTGGTCGTCGAGGTTATGGAAGAAGAAGCCTATGACGCGTGGTACGACGAGCAACTTAGACTAGAAGTGATTCGCCAAGAGGCGATCTCACAAACGCTAACAACAGACGAGCTTATGGCCGAGGGTGAGCAGGTCTACATCAGCTTTTGTGCGTCTTGTCATCAGGCCAATGGAGCGGGAATTCCGCCCGCATTCCCCTCTCTCGTCGATACTGCTGTCACCACGGGTCCGCGGGATGAGCACCTTCGTTTAGTGCGTGATGGGGTTGCCGGTTCGGGTATGCAGGCATTCGGAAAACAACTTGATGCACGTCAACTTGCTGCAGTTGTTCACTATGAGCGTCACGCTTGGGGCAACAACGCGGGTGATGTTACGCAACCTGTTGATGTCGTTAACTTAACTGTTGGCCAATAAGGAGACCTGTAATGAGCGAAGCAATCCACACAGATCACCCCACCAGTGCCGACCTGATAGACACACACGCGGATGATCATCACGGGCCGGAAAAGGGCTTGTCACGTTGGCTCTTTACAACGAACCACAAAGACATCGGCACGATGTATCTATGGTTTAGTTTCCTGATGTTCCTTATCGGTGGCGTCATGGCGCTCATCGTGCGGACTGAGCTTTTCCAACCTGGGTTGCAGTTTATAAATCCGGAATTTTTTAATCAAATGACCACCAATCACGGCCTCATTATGGTCTTCGGTGCGATCATGCCGGCCTTTGTTGGTCTGGCGAACTGGTTGGTACCGATGCAGGTCGGAGCGCCGGATATGGCGTTGCCTAGAATGAACAACCTGTCATTTTGGATACTGCCTTTCGCGTTCGGCATTATGATTTGGACGCTCTTTTCAGATGCCGGTGGTCCGAACTTTGGGTGGACGTTTTACGCGCCGCTTTCTACAACCTATGCGCCTGACTCGGTAACGTACTTTATCTTTGCCGTACACATGATGGGTGCCTCATCCATTATGGGTAGCATCAACATTATCGCGACCATCCTAAACATGCGTGCCCCAGGCATGACCTTGATGAAGATGCCGATGTTCATTTGGACCTGGCTAATTACTGCCTATCTACTATTGGCCGTCATGCCCGTTTTGGCTGGCGCAGTCACGATGATGCTCTTCGATATCCATTTCGACACGAGCTTCTTCAACGCGGCTGGTGGTGGCGATCCGGTGATGTTCCAGCACATTTTTTGGTTCTTCGGTCATCCCGAGGTCTACATCATGATCTTGCCTGCGTTCGGTATCGTGTCGCACATTATCCCGGCGTTTGCGCGTAAACAGTTGTTTGGCTACGACTCGATGGTATATGCGGTCGCTTCGATTGCGTTTCTGTCGTTCATCGTTTGGGCGCACCACATGTTTACGGTAGGGATGCCCCTGGCTGGTCAGCTCTTCTTTATGTATTCGACGATGTTGATCGCAGTTCCGACTGGCGTGAAGGTCTTCAATTGGATATCCACGATGTGGAGAGGGTCCATGACCTTTGAGACACCTATGCTTTTTGCAATCGCGTTTGTTGTCTTGTTTACGATGGGCGGTTTTTCGGGGTTAATGCTTGCGATTACACCCGCGGATTATCAATATCACGACACCTATTTTGTTGTCGCGCATTTCCATTACGTTTTGGTACCTGGAGCCCTGTTCTCGATCATTGCCGGGGTCTACTTCTGGTTTCCAAAGTGGACTGGAAAAATGTACAACGAGTCGTTGGGCAAGATTCACTTTTGGCTATCGTTTATTGGAGTGAACGTGACTTTCTTCCCGCAACACTTTTCTGGTCTTGCTGGGATGCCGCGACGGATTCCCGACTACGCGCTACAGTTTGCTGACTTCAATATGATTTCCAGTATCGGCGCGTTTATTTTTGGCTTCTCCCAAGTGTTTTTCCTCTTTGTGATTTTGCACGGAATTAGGAGCGGTAAGGCTGCTAGTGCTCGACCTTGGGAAGGTGCTCGTGGCTTGGAGTGGACACTGCCATCTCCCGCGCCGTATCACAGCTTTACGCACCCGCCGGTGGTGACAGATGAAGAAGTGCACGGGTAGGCGGTCTGGGTGAAGAGCGAATGAGTAACTCACAACAGCAAGAGATAAAGAAGACGGTCAAAAAGCTATGCCTGATCGTCGTTGGCATGTGTGGTTTTGTTGTGGCCCTCGTACCGCTTTATGACCTCTTTTGTGAGGTCACTGGGCTGAATGGAAAAACGGGTGGTCCCTATACGTATGACCCCGCGACTACTCAGCCTGACACCTCCCGGCTAGTAAAAATTAACTTTATAACCAATACGAACGGTGGCATGAGCTGGGACTTTTGGCCCGAGCACGGCGGTGTGAGGGTGCATCCGGGTAAGCTTGAAGAAGTTAGTTTCTTTGTGAAGAACACAACGGATAAAGTCATGGTAGGGCAAGCGATACCTTCGCTCGTACCGGCGTCTGCAACTCAGTATTTCCACAAAACAGAGTGTTTTTGTTTCGAGCAGCAAGTGTTGCAACCTGGCGAAGAAATGGAAATGCCTATGCGTTTTATCGTTGGCCGCGAGCTGCCGAGGAACGTGCAATCAATCAGTTTGAGCTACGCATTATTTGATGTCACCGAGTCGATGCAGACTGGTGAGTTGGCTGGAGGCTAAGAGGAGTTAGTTATGGCGAATCCTGCAGGAGATTCATCCATCTATTACGTGCCGCACAACGGATGGTATCCGGTGGTGCTCGCGGCTGGGTTGATGGTGATGTTGACCGGGTTAGGATCCTACCTAAACGCAATGTCTGCCGGAGAGGCGGGTAGTCTGACTCAGACCATGATCGGGTTTGGCGTGGTGGCTGTTGTTCTGTATTTTTGGTACGCCAAAGTTATTTCAGAGAATCGGCAGGGCTTGGCCAACGATGCGCTTAAGCGTAGTTATGTTTGGGGAATGGGTTGGTTCATTTTCTCTGAGGTTATGTTCTTCGCAGCATTTTTCGGAGCGCTTTTCTATGCGCGAGTTCTGTCTGTGGCATGGCTTGGTGGAGAGGGCGCCAAAGGGCTGACGGGTGACTATTTGTGGCCCGACTTCGAAGCAGTATGGCCGGTAATGAACACCCCGAATCCAGCCGTGTTTCCCGGCCCTGATCAGAATATGAATGCACCGGGGAGTGTTAGTGGTTGGACGGGCTATCTTCCGTTCTACAATACGGTAATTCTGCTAACGTCGAGCTGGACTGTGCACGTGGCTCACAGTGCCATCAAGGAGGCTAACCGCACCAAGCTTAATATCTGGCTTGGCCTAACCGTGTTGTTGGGGATTGTGTTCCTGATACTCCAAGTCGAAGAATATGTAGAAGCGTATAATCATATGGGCCTTACGCTTGGTACTGGTATTTATGGGTCGACGTTCTTTCTTTTGACTGGATTCCACGGCTTTCACGTGACGCTCGGCACCGTGATTCTACTCGTTCAATTCTTACGCGCGCTTAGGGGCCACTTTACTGCCAAAGACTGCTTTGGTTTCGAGGCCGCGAGTTGGTATTGGCACTTTGTTGACGTCGTTTGGGTAGGGCTTTTCGTCTTCGTGTATATCGTCTAACGACTCACGAACGATACAGTTAAGAAAAGGGGCTTTTAGCCCCTTTTCTTGTTCGGTTTACTGCTTTACCTGCTCCTGGGGTACTGCGCCGTGCCATGGGGCATTGATCCCCATCTGCAGTTGTCCGGTATATAGACCGTAAGAAATAGTGAGTATCAACAAGGAAGCTAGCGTCACGCGGATACCAAGAGCGTAAAAGGTTCGCTTTGAATCGGTACGATCTGTGTCCTTAAAAAGGAACACCAGACCGCTAAATAAGCTGATGATGACGCCTATCAGGAGGACAATGATGAGTACTTTGAGCAAGATGATCGTTCCAGATGGTGAGCGCAGTTAAGCATCGATCAAGATACTTTGGAAGGTAGAGCCGAGACCTATGGTGTTTGCACGATCCGTTAAAATGAATCTCTTTGTTGGCGCTTTTGTCCCAATAACAATACTGCTAGGTGTCTGGCAGCTGGACCGCGGAGCTGAAAAGAGATATCTCGAAAATGCCTACTTAACCCAGCTGACAACACTGCCTGTTGCTCCGACGAGCTCGAACACGCAAGAGCCCTTTAGTCGCTTAAAATTAACGGGTCAATTCTTGGCTCAGCACTACCTTGTGGATAATCAAGTTCGATCTGGACAAACAGGCTATTGGGTAGTGCAGTTGTTTCAGACTGAAAATCGAACTCTGCTGGTTAATCGAGGCTTTGTCGTAGCACCGCCTCTACGCGAGCAGTTACCGGAGGTTGATTGGCCGCGAGGCATAGTACACACGATCGGCACTGTGTGGCCCGATACAGGTCTGGTACCTGTGTATGATCAAAACGAGTGGATCGGTGGCTGGCCCAAGAGAGTTCAGCGCCTTGATGTAGCTCGCATGGCCGAAGAGGTTTCGGCGGAACCAGTAGAAATCCGGCTGGAAGCGGGCCAATCCGGGGCGTTGTTAGCGGCGCCATTTGCGGAAGTTCTCAGCGACGCAAAACATCTAGGTTATGCGGCCACTTGGTTCGGACTGTGCGGGGCTTTGGTGGTCCTATATTTTTACTTTGCATGGCGGCAGAAATTCGAGCATGAGTGAAGAAGCGGCGAATCGAGGTAGGCGACAACTACTGTCCATCATGGGTATTGCTTTGGCTACCCTCGGTGGATCATATCTATTGTTCTATTCAGTAAGTGGCAACAACAGTGGCTGGGCGACGACCAACCACGGAGAATTCGTTTCACCGCCGCGGACGACTATTGAGCTTGGCTGGCAGCTGAGTGAGCAGGACGCTAGACACTGGTGGCTCTGGGTCGTCGACCGGGGCTGTGAGAGCGACTGTCGTCAGATGGTCAAAGACCTGCGCGCACTGCATATATTATTGACCCGTGAAGCTGGCCGCGTGCGACGAGGCTTTACGGATCTTGCCGGTGAACAGCCGGAACTTGGAGAGCCTTATCCCAAACTACAACGGATCCAACCGGGTCAATCGCTTGTACCACGAGGGGTATACATCGTTGATCCGAATGGAAATCTAGTTTTCCACTACCAGATGGACATCAATCCGAAGCTTATCTTGGAGGATTTGAAGAAGCTCTTGAAAGTGTCCCAAATCGGGTAAGCACGCGCGGCGACTAAGTAGTCTGTTAGCATTTTTCTCATTTTGGGTCTGGTTCCTGTAGACTCCGAAACCTCGGAAAATCCAACAAGAATAGTTAGACTGTCCCAATGACTGAAATGACCGTTATCCAAGCCAGTTGGCGCGATTACCTGGAGATGACTAAACCCAGGGTCGTGCTGTTAATGCTTTTATGCGCGGCCGTTGGCATGTTCTTGGCGACACCGGGCATGGTGCCAATCGACGTGATCGTGTTTGGCTTGACCGGTGTTACCTTGGTAGCGGGATCGGCCGCAGTGGTCAACCACATAGCAGATTCTCACATCGATGCGCGCATGGCGCGGACGGAATCGCGACCGGCGGCAATGGGTCGTGTCAGCAATTTCCAGGGTCTCGTTTTTTCAGCGCTCACAGGCATTGCTGGACTGCTAATACTCTGGTTTTTCGTTAATCCATTAACCGCATGGTTGAACCTAGCCTCGTGGATTGGGTATGGCTTGATCTATACCCTGTACCTCAAGCGAGCGACGCCGCAAAATATCGTGATTGGCGGATTGTTTGGTGCGGCACCACCCTTGTTCGGTTGGACGGCGGTTACCAACAGCATCGATGCGGGAGGCTTGTTGTTGGTGTTGATCATCTTTGCTTGGACACCGCCGCATTTCTGGGCCCTAGCCCTCGAGCGCAAAGATGAATATGCGGAAGTTGGCATACCTATGTTACCGGTAACTCATGGTGAGAAGTTCACTCGCCTGCACATACTCCTCTATACGGTCGTCTTGGTAATTTCCTCCGTACTGCCGTTTTTAATCGGCATGTCCGGTTTACTTTACCTAGCTGGCGCTCTTGGACTGGGTGCCGGATTTATCTACTGGGCGATAGTTTTGGTTCAAGCGCGTAACCCTAAAGCCCCGATGGAGACCTTCCGATACTCGATTGTCTACCTTGGGGTCCTGTTCCTATTTCTGTTAGCTGACCACTATGTATTTGTGCCGGAAGAAGCGCTGCAATTCATTGAATGGCAGTCTATTTCGGCCTAAAGATGAGTTCAGTAGCAAAAACGGTCAGTCTTTGCCTGGGTTTCATCGTCATTGTGGTGATCATGTTCGTCTACAGTACGATGCGGACGCCACAACTTTCAGATGACGAACTTCGCGACAAAGGTGTGTTCTTACTACCAAAGCCGCGGGATATCAGTCCATTCTCTCTCCAACTTGCAGACGCAGACTTCTCAAACGACGACCTCAAGGGAAAATGGAGTTTTGTTTTCTTTGGCTTCACACACTGTCCCGATGTGTGTCCGACGAGTATGTCGGAACTCGGCAAGGCAGATCTGGCGCTCCAGGATACGACCGGGGAAAGGGCTAATGCCTTCCAAGGGGTCTTGGTATCTGTCGATCCTGATCGCGATACGCCGATGGAAGTCACAGAGTACGCCAAGTTCTTTTCGCCACGGTTTCTAGGCGCTACCGCGCCGCGAGAAGTGTTGGCCGAGCTAACCCAGCAAGTGAATGTCGCGTTTGCCAAAGTACCGGATGGTAATGGCGGATTTACCGTCGATCACACCGGTAATATCGTATTGATCAATCCTCACGGTCACTATCATGGGTTCATGAAGTTGCCGCATGACGCTGAGACCATTAGGCTTACCTATCAATCGTTGGACGCCCGTTTCTAAGGAGCCGAATGACGGCGCAATCTGCGGACGCCGTGACACACCTACTTGATAGATATCGCGCTGTCCGTGGGCGGAGTGAGTATCTTTGTGAGCCTTTGGAAATAGAGGACTACGGCGTCCAATCAATGGACGACGCTAGCCCCATCAAGTGGCACCTCGCGCATACAACATGGTTTTTTGAGACGTTTGTTCTTAAACCCTATCTATCGGGCTATACCGCGTTTCAGCCTGAGTATGAATACCTTTTTAATTCGTACTACAACGGCGTTGGACAACCGTTCCCTCGATCGCATCGCGGGCATCTATCAAGACCTACAGTGGCTGAAGTTTTTTCCTACCGTGAGCGCATTGATGAGGCAGTCGTTGGGCTCATTATCGACACGCGCGATGATAGTGAGGCGTTGCTGCGGGTCGAACTTGGTTTACATCATGAGCAGCAGCACCAGGAGCTCATGCTTACTGATATCAAACATCACTTTGCACAAAACCCACTTTACCCAGTTTATCGTTCGACCAATGTTGCGCAGGAGCGGCAGGTCGGGCCTTTGCGCTACCAGTCAGTTGATGGTGGTATTGTGCCGGTGGGAGCGGCTTCAGGTTTTTGTTTTGACAACGAACTGCCCAGGCACGACGAGCTCCTACCTTCTTTTCAATTGGCCGATCGGTTGGTGACAAACGGGGAGTTTCTCGAGTTTGTCCGCGATGGGGGTTACCAAGCGTCTAACTTATGGTTGTCAGAGGGTTGGTCGATCATACAAGCACAACATTGGCAGCATCCTCGCTACTGGCGTGAGCAGGATGGAGAGTGGTTTGAATTTCGGCTCAGTGGCCTTAAACCATTGCAGGTGTCTGCCCCGGTAGTCCACCTTTCGGCGCACGAAGCGTTTGCTTATGCAGCCTGGGCTGGTGCTCGGCTGCCAACGGAATTTGAGTGGGAAAAAGTCGCGGTAGACGCGGAGCCAATGGCCGCACCAGATAATTGTTTCGTGGAGTCTGAGTCGTATCACCCGGTTGGCTGTGACCTTTTGGCAGACGACCTGGGTTGCCGGGAGCTATTTGGTCAGGTTTGGCAATGGACCAGTTCAAGTTATGCGCCCTACCCTGGGTATAAAACACTGCCGGGCACGCTCGGCGAATATAACGGCAAGTTTATGAGTAGCCAGCTAGTGCTTCGAGGCGGGTCGATTGCCACTCCCAGAGAGCATTTGCGTGTGAGTTATAGAAACTTCTTCTACCCGCCGGATCGATGGCAATTCAGTGGGCTTCGATTGGCAAAGGATGGTTAGGCGTTGAGCAACACAATGAATATGGGTGATCGGGTCGGAGAATTTGCTTTTTTTGACTATGAGCCCGGTGAGGCCGACATGGCTTCGGAAGTGATCGAAGGGCTCAAAGGGGAGCCCAAACAGATCTCGCCTAAGTACTTCTACGACCAACGAGGTTCGGAACTCTTTGAGGCGATTACAGAGCTTGAGGAATACTATTTGACGAGAACTGAGCTCGGTTTGTTCGAAGCACACCTCGATGAGGTCGCGAGCTTGCTGGGCGACAATCTATGCGTCGTCGAATACGGCAGTGGATCTTCTCTTAAGATTCGCAAACTCCTTGAGGCGGTGACGCCTAATGCATACGTTCCGATCGATATATCCCAGGAACATCTGAAGGCCAACGCACAAAGGCTTTATGAGGATTATCCTTGGCTACGGGTTTATCCCGTCTGCGCAGACTTCAGCCAGCCATTGACGCTCCCTGCGGTTACGGATGGATTGCGCAAAGTAGGCTTTTTCCCTGGCTCGTCGATCGGCAACTTTGAACCGTCCGCGGCCTGTCAGTTTTTGACCAATGTACACTCAGAATTGGGTTCCGGCGGTGCCCTGCTTATCGGCGTTGATCGGAAGAAACCGGTCGAGATTTTGGTCGATGCCTACAACGACGCCAAGGGTGTGACGGCTGAGTTTAATCTGAATGTTCTGTCCCATTTGAACGCTCGGTTGCGAGCCACGTTTGATATCCAACAATTTGATCATGACGCGCGCTATAACGAGCACGACGGGTGTATACAGATGTTCTTGCGCAGCCGGACAGATCAGGTGGTAGAGGTCGACGGGCAACCCGTTCGCTTTGATCTCGACGAAGAGTTACATACTGAAAACTCTTACAAGTTTCACCCTGAAGAGTTCCTGGCAATTGCTGCCGAAGCAGGCTTTAAACAAACACGCCAGTGGACTGATGAGCAGGATTGGTTCGCGTTGTTTCTCTTGGAAGCGCTTTAAGGACCCTTCGCAACTCACCAGCTCTTGTCCGGAAAAGTTCGGCCGAAAACTGTGTTTTGGATACGAACTAACTAGATATCGAGGATGCGCGGGTCTAGATAGAGTGAGTGGCGAATGTGTTGGGCGACAACCCGTTTGAATTCCTCAGGGTTCTTGGTCCGAACGCCTTGTTCTAACCTTGCGGCTAAGTTAACCGTGAGCCGAGAGACCCAAAAACACAGTGCAGCATAAAGCGCAAAACCAGAGAAGAACCACAGTTCCTGCTCTGTAAGACGTCTGATCTGATGGTAGCTCTTTAACAGCGCTTGTGTTCGATCGGGATCGAGACGCCCTTGCGAATCAGTACACCAGTCATTCGCGATCACTGCCAAATCGAACAGCCAGTAGCCCGATGACGCGTGATGAAAATCGAGAACACCGGTTAGTCCGCGTTCATTGAAGAGCACATTGTCCCGGAAAAGATCACCGTGGATCATGCCGGTAGGTAGTGATATGACATCTCGCCGCTGCAGGAGTGCTGCTACTTTATCGATTGTCTCTTCTAGAATTTTACGGTCCGTGAAAGAGACTGATGTCAGCCAGGGCTCAATGCTATCTCTCAACCAGATAGGTGTCCTCGGAAAAGCAGGTAGGGCAACCCCGGACTCGGACATGCAGGTGTGCATCCGCGCGGTGAAACGACCAAGGCTTTCGATTTGGCGCTGAGTTGGATTGACGATGTGGCTACCGGGTAAACGCATTTGCAGCAAAACGGGCTCTTGTTCGTTTGCGCTCTGCCCGCTGCGCTTTAGCGGTGGCGCCACTGGCAGACCTTGGACGTAAAGGGCATCCATCATGGGCGAGTACAGGTGACCAGCGTTGGATGGCTGCTGGATAAACGTCAGTACGTAGTTACGTGACCGATCGTTTTTGCGCGCCTTGATGAAATAGTTGGCATTTTCGATGCCATGGCTTGCAGCCTGAAATTCAATCAATTCGCCAACGTCAAACGGCGCCAGTGCCTGAGCGATCTCAGTTTCTGAATTGTTGAGTACTGCACTCATTCGAATTCCGCGATGATCCATTGTGGCAACAAGGTCTCCGCACGTTCCAGATCGCCAAAGCCCTTGGTTGGGTCTCGAGGGACGAGGTAGTACGGCTTACCCCAACTTGGCACGATACGGATCATTCGCAATTGACCGTTCTGACGGAACTCATAAACGACTCTGTCCTCTCCCTGGATAACGACCACATCGGGACCACGATCGAATTCGTCTGCGGCGCTATATGCATAGCTCGTGAGGAGGCAAAAAAAGAGGAATGATGCGAATCGGGTAAGCATGGTCCGGTATAGTACAGATCAGTGAAGAGCGTGTCATAGGAGGCAACGTGGCCGCGGGCAAAGAAACAAATCCTTTGGTGTTAGTAGATGGATCGTCCTATCTGTTTAGGGCGTATTACGCACTGCCTGCTCTAACAAGTGCTACCGGTGAACCGACCGGCGCCATACGAGGTGTGATCGCGATGATCCGCAAACTTGCCAAGGACTATTCGAACGCCACGCTCGCGGTTGTCTTCGATGCGCCAGGCAAGACTTTCCGCGATGACCTCTACTCCGAGTACAAGGCGAACCGGGAGTCGATGCCTGACGACTTGCGCCAACAGATTGAACCCATCCATCAGATTATCGCGGCGATGGGCCTACCTTTGTTGGTCATTTCAGGTGTCGAAGCTGATGACGTGATTGGCACACTGGCTTCTCAGGCGACTAAGAAAAAGCGAGAGACGGTCATATCGACGGGTGATAAGGATATGGCGCAGCTCGTGACAGAGCATGTCACGTTAGTGAATACGATGACCGAAACGACCATGGATAGGGATGGTGTGGTTGAGAAGTTTGGGGTAACGCCTGAGCAGATTATCGATTATCTCGCCTTGATGGGAGACAGCGCCGACAACATTCCGGGTGTACCGAAGGTTGGACCTAAAACGGCAGCAAAGTGGCTAGGTGAACACGGTTCGTTAGACGGTGTGGTCGACAACGCCGACCAGATAAAGGGCAAAGTCGGGGAAAGCCTCAGAGACAGTTTGGAGCAATTGCCGCTATCACGTGAGCTAACTACCATTAAGTGCGATGTCGAACTCCCGCTTGGTTTGGATGACTTGGTGGCAAAGGAGCCAGATCAAGCAACGCTCAATGAAATATTTGCGCGCCTTGATTTTAAAACCTGGCTTGAAGATGAGGCCGGGGCAGCCAGTGCCGTGGCTGCATCCATGGCAGACATACCTGCAGTCGTCGATGCTCAAGACTATGTCATGGTTAACGATATCGATGACCTCAAAGTTTGGCTGGAAGAAGCGAAGCGCATCGGCCTGTTGGCTGTTGATACCGAAACCACCAGCGTCAACTACATGGAAGCGGAGCTGGTGGGATTTTGCCTTGCCCATGAACCTGGGGCAGGCATCTATGTCCCGGTCGGCCACGACTACATTGGCGCGCCAGCACAGCTTGCGTTGGATGATGTGTTAGAACTGATCAAACCCATTTTGCTCGACGAGCAGGTCACGAAAGTTGCACAAAATCTCAAATATGACATGAGCGTGCTAGCCAAATATGGTGTAGCAATCGAGGGGCCCGTCAGAGACACGATGCTCGAGTCCTATGTTCTAAATAGTGTTGGTTCGCGACACAACATGGACGATCTGGCCAAGAACTATTTGAATCGAACCACGGTCAAGTATGAAGAAGTGGCTGGTAAAGGCGCGAAGCAGCTAACCTTCAATCAGATTGATCTAGAAAACGCGACTCGCTATGCAGCGGAAGATGCCGATATCACGCTGCAACTACATAAGCACTTTTGGCCACAGCTACAGGCAGAGAAAAAGCTCTGTTCCGTCTATGAAGAAATCGAAATTCCACTTGTGCCGGTTCTTTCTGCTGTTGAGCGACATGGCGCCTTGGTAGATGGCCGATTGCTTGCGCAACATAGCGCAGAACTTTCTGATCGCATGGCGGAACTGAAGGCTGAAGCGTGGCGGTTGGGTGGAGAAGAGTTCAATCTCGATAGCCCGAAGCAGTTACAGGAGATATTTTACGAAAAACTCCAGCTTCCGGTCCTCAAGAAGACCCCCAAGGGGGCACCATCCACGGCTGAACCCGTGTTGGTTGATTTGGCTCGAGACTACGAACTGCCCGCAACGATCCTCGAATATCGTGGCCTGCACAAACTAAAGTCGACCTATACCGACAAGTTACCGTTACAGATCAATCCTGAAACAAAGCGTATCCACACCTCGTACCACCAAGCCGTCGCCGCGACGGGCAGGCTTTCTTCTGCTGACCCAAATCTACAGAACATCCCAATTCGCAACGCCGAGGGACGACGTATACGGCAGGCGTTCGTGGCACCACCTGGCAAAGTGATGGTCGCTGCTGACTACTCGCAAATTGAATTACGAATCATGGCGCACCTATCTTCAGATGAGAATCTGATGGCGGCGTTTGCAAATGGTGAAGATGTCCACCGAGCGACGGCTGGTGAAGTGTTTGGTAAAAGCGGTGATGCCGTCACGGATGAAGAGCGGCGGAGCGCCAAAGCAATTAACTTTGGCCTGATCTACGGTATGTCCGCCTTTGGCTTAGGACGACAACTCAGCATTTCGCGCACCTTAGCTGCCGATTATATTGAGCGCTATTTCACACGCTACCCGGGTGTGCGTGATTATATGGAGCAGACTCGCGCACTAGCGCGGGAACAGGGTTTTGTGGAAACGGTGTACGGGCGGCGTCTCTATCTACCTGATATCAACGCAAAACACGTACCACGCCGACAGGGTGCTGAACGCACTGCCATCAATGCGCCCATGCAGGGTACGGCTGCGGACATCATCAAACGGGCCATGCTCAGTGTTTACGCTTGGTTAGAAAGCGGCACGCTGGATGCCGCAATGATGATGCAGGTACATGATGAGCTTGTATTCGAAGTTGACGAAGCCCAAGCCGATGATCTGATTGCAGGCGTAAAGTCGTTGATGGAAGGGGCGGCGGATCTGTCAGTTGAGCTTATCGTCGATGCTGGCGTTGGATTGAACTGGGACGAAGCTCACTGAGGGTCATCTAGCCAGGCTAGTAAACACTCGATAAGTTGGTTTGTTCCTGTGCCGTTCATGGCTGAAAAGCATTGAAAACTTGCGTACGGATGATCTTTATATTTCTTTTGGAAAAGAGCCAATGCCTGTCTCTGTTTGTTTTTGGAGAGTTTGTCGGCCTTGTTAAGCAGCACGCGGATCGGTAGCTCGGATGCTTCAGACCAAATCATAATTTCCTCGTCGAACGAATGACCAGGATGACGGATGTCTGTGACGAGGATCAAGCCAGCCAAGGAGTCTCGTTTAGCGAGATAGTCATTGACCGACATTTGCCACTGCGCCTGTGCACTTTTGGTTGCCTTGGCGTAGCCGTAGCCGGGTAAGTCGACCAGTCTGCCGCCTGTTTTGACGTCAAAGAAATTTAGAAGTTGAGTTCGCCCGGGTGTCTTACTGACCTTCGCCATGCGACGATTACCCGTGATTCGATTCAACACAGAAGACTTGCCCGCGTTGGAGCGACCGGCAAAGGCAACTTCCGAACGATCGGGGGTTGGGCACTGTTTTAAGCCTGGTGCGCTTAAAAGAAACTCTGCGTGTATTCGTTCTGCGTCTGGCACGGTAAAAATCCGGGTGAGGGCGGTAGATAGTTGTTATATAATCCGCGCCGCTTTTGGTCTGTCGTGAGCGCAGGGTACAAGATTTGAGCTCTGCGGGCGAAGTTAGGCGCGAAGTTAAGGACTGATAAGGAAAAACAGGCCGAAAAGCGTACAAAAAGATCAAAAGAGATCAGAGAGATAAAGAGTTAGAAGATTTGAGAAGTCATAGCGAATTTGGAACCTAGCGGATGTTGAAAATATTTTCTCGAACACTTGTGCTAATTACAGGCCTTTCACTGTCAGGGCTCGTTTTTGCGGCAGGAGACCCGGCGGCAGGAAAAGATCAGTCGATTGCCTGTGCTGCCTGTCATGGTCAGGATGGTGCCACGGGACTAGATGGTACTTATCCAAATCTGGCGGGACAGAATGAAAAGTACCTGTTGCAACAGTTGAAACTCATTCAGAGCGGTGAGCGACCCATCTTGTTGATGTCGGGACAGCTCACGGGCAAGTCTGAACAAACGATGGCAGATATGGCCGCCTATTACGCAAGTTTGCCTGCTAAGACGGGGCAGGCGAGCGGCTCAGACGAAGACATAGCGAAAGCCCAGCAAATCTATCGAGGCGGCATTGCCAGCAAGAGTGTGGCGGCGTGTTCCGCCTGCCACAGCCCAACTGGTGTTGGTAATGCTCAGGCAGGCTTCCCTAGAATTTCTGGACAGCCGCCCGAATATACAACGGTTCAGCTCACAGCTTATCGAGAAAGCCAAAGAAGCTCGGATGAATATGTGGGTGGCATGATGCGAGATGTGGCGCACGGTCTGACAGATGGTGAAATCGCCGTCCTAGCGGATTATCTCCAGGGATTGAACTAATCCAAATGCAAGTGATCAACTGAAGGCTGCGCCGAGGATTAAGCGTAGATTCAGGTTGGCCACGTATGCTCGAATTCTAGATTTCTAGCTATTCTTCTAGTTCGCACGCTCAAAAAAAGAAATTTGAGACAGAGTTAATTTGCTCACGTTAAGGGAGTGTTTATGAAAAGATCGACAGTCCAGTTCTTATGGCGCGGTATGCTGACTGCAGTGACGCTGTGCCTTGCAGTCGGCGCTACTGCCGAGGAATCCGTTCTGGGTGAGCGATTTGTTGCTGGAACCCACTACGAAGTGTTGGAGATCGCCGTTGATACACGGGACTCAGACAAAGTAGAGGTCGTAGAGATGTTCTCCTACGCCTGTATTCACTGTTTCAACTTCGACCCGTATGTGAAGGCTTGGCATGCACGCCAGCCTGATAATGTGGACTTTCACGCGGTTCCGGCGATTTTTAATGACGATTGGGAGCGCCTCGCACAAGCGTTCTATACCTCCGAATCCCTGGGTGTGACCGAGAAGGTGCATGAGCGAATGTTCGAAGGGATCCACAATCTGAACGAAGATCTGCGCCAGGCAGAAATCTTAGCCCCCATATTCGAAGAGCTCGCCGAAGTGAATGAGTCGGATTTCAATGCAGCACACAAGTCTTTTTCTGTGCGCAGCCGCGTCCAGCAAGCCAAAGCGTTGGTACGGGCTTACAAGATTACAGGCGTTCCGACCATGATCGTAAATGGCAAATATCGTATCGATGGTCGGATGGCAGGCGGTAACGCCAAAATGATTGAAGTGGTAGATTTTCTCGTCGCAAAAGAACGCCAGAGCCAATAATAAACTCCGTTAGTAGTAGGAAATTAGAAAATGCAGCTTAGTCCTCAGTTTCAAGGCAAGAGACGCAATAGACTTGGGCTTCCAGGATGGGAGCACAACATGGTTGCATGGGCCAGACGCTGGGAGAAAGCGTCCGTAGTTGACCCGGTAGCGAATCAATACTGTCAAATTCCAGAACGAGAAGTGTCTACGGACACAAGTTGCGATGAGCCATCTCTCAAACTCCTTTCCTTCAATATTCAAGTCGGCATTAAAACCTCTGCCTATCGCCAATATCTGACCAAAGGCTGGAAACACGTGTTCCCGCATGAAAATCGGTTCAAGAATTTGCGCCGCATTGGCCGAGTTGTTGGTGAATACGATCTGGTCGCCCTTCAGGAAATCGATGGCGGCAGTATTCGGTCAGGCTTTGTGAATCAAGTTGAGTATCTAGCTCAAGCCGCGCACTTTCCGTATTGGTATGCTCAGCTGAATCGCGACCTAGGGCCGATTGCCCAACACGGCAATGGTCTATTGTCACGAATCGCGTTGTCGGGCTTAGAAGATCACAAGCTGCCTGGCGCGTTGCCGGGACGAGGCGCCATGATCGTGCGAGTGCCCTATGCGGGTGATGAGCTCGTGGTGGTTATGCTGCACCTATCATTAGGTGACCGATCGCGTCAGCGTCAGCTGGCCTACATTGCTGAACTGATCGCACACGAGCGTCAAGTGGTTGTGATGGGCGACATGAATACCCATGCGTCTCAGCTAATGGACCACTCTCCTTTGAAGAGCCTAGATTTGACGACTGCTGAAGCAACCTCGCACACCTATCCGGCTTGGCAGCCTTCGCAGACGCTAGACCACATACTGGTTTCGCCTAACTTGGCGATTAGCCAGCACCAAGTCCTGACCAATCGTATCTCGGATCATTTGCCGATCGCGGTAGAAGTGACCGCACGAAAGCGGCCACTCATCCAGTAGATCTTCGCATTCGCAGGCGTTACTGACCGCCTGCAGCTGCGGCACCGCCATTAACTTGTGGTATCTCACACGCGGTATCGAGAACTTCTGGATACTGCTCTCGATAGACTGACTCACAAAACGCAATCACGGTTTTCGCTCGATCGACAACGTAGGCGCGAACCGCCTGGGCATCTGCCGTTGCCAAAGCGTGGCTGAAACTCGGCATACCTCTGTTCGTGTATGCACCACCTAAAACGATGCCATCCCATGCTGCGTGTGTATCAGCGGTGGCGAACATCAAGTTCTTGATGGGGCCTGAGGTCCCCACGCCAGGACCATGGCATACGGCACAATACTGATGAAAGAGATCGTTGCCTTGAGTGACTTGTTCTGGGGTGTACTCCATTTCTACTGGGGTTGGTACAGCGAGATAGGTCACTTCCGGTTTAGGTAGCTGTGCTTTGCCGCCAAGTTTGTAGGTCAGGATGCGGCCATCTGAGAGTACATTCTCGCGATGTCGAGGTGCACCAGTAGCCACGCTGTATGCACCACCCCAGCCAGCAACTACTGTAATGTACTGTTCGCCGTCGATGCTGTAGGTGATGGGTGCTGCGATGATACCCACGTGGACTGGGCTTTCCCAAACGAGCTCACCAGTGTCGGCGGTATAGGCTGCGAATTGACCATCGGCACGGCCTTGGAAAATGAGATTTCCTGCCGTGGATAGCAGCCCACCATTCCAAGCTGTCGCGTGCTGTATTCGCCAAACTTCACGTTGTGCAACCGGGTCCCAAGCTGTGAGAAAACCTTTGATAGCTTGTAGATTCTCGATGTTTTGCTCAGCTGATGCTGGTGGTGCTTGGGTGCGGAAGTCGACGCCAAGGTTCCAATCTTCAGCAGAGTGTTTGAACGCGTTATCTTGGGCGTAGTCGAAAGCTAGGTCCAAGGCAGGCACATAAACTAAGCCGGTGCCTGGGTGATAGGTCATCGGATGCCAGTTGTGGCCGCCCAAGGGTCCGGGTTTGATGTTCTTTACTTCGTTCGCGTAGTGCGCATCTGGGTTCTCCACGGGCCGCCCAGTTTCAGGGTCGACGTGGGTGGCCCACGTAACCGGCACGTACTTTTCGGCAGAAATAAACTCGCCGTTCGTGCGATCCAATACATAGAAGAAGCCGTTTTTCGGTGCCTGCATGATCACTTTGCGCATCTCACCGTTTAGCTCGATGTCAGCCAAGATCATGTGCTGCACAGCGGTGTAGTCCCAGGTGTCACCAGGTGTGGTTTGGTAGTGCCATATCTTGAGGCCTGTTTCTGGATCGATTGCGACCATGGAGGAGAGGTACAGGTTATCGCCGCCGCCAGGGCTGCGTATGTAGCGATTCCACGGCGCGCCGTTGCCGGTGCCGATGTAGAGGAGGTTTAACTCCGGGTCGAAAGCCATTGAGTCCCAGACGGTGCCGCCACCACCGACTTCCCACCATTTGCCACCGCGCCAGGTAGCTGCGGCTTCTTCCATATCCGGTGTCTCGAAACCATCGTCTGGATTGCCGGGCACTGTATAAAAGCGCCATTGCTCATCGCCCGTTGCTGCGTCGTATGCGGTGATGTAACCACGAACACCATATTCAGCGCCGCCATTGCCGATGATCACTTTGTCGTTCACGATTCGCGGGGCACCGGTAATTGTGTACGGTCGGTCGGGGAGAATCGTATTGGTATCCCAGACGACTTCACCTGTCCCTGCGTCTAAAGCGATCAAACGACCATCGATAGTGCCGACATAGATTTTGCCTTTCCAAGCAGCGACGCCCCTGTTCACTACATCACAGCAGGCGTAACGAGCCCACGAACGGGGTACTTCCGGATCATACTCCCAAAGCAGTTCGCCGGTTTTCGCGTCATGCGCCCAGACGACTGACCACGTACCTGAAGTGAACATGACGCCATCGACTACGATTGGTGTGGCTTCGAGTCCGCGGCTGGTGCCGGTATCCCAGTACCAATCAAGTCCCAGATTGGCCACGGTTTCGGTATTAACTTGGTCTAAGGGACTGTGCCGTTGTTCGTCATAAGTCCGACCGGTACTCAGCCAATTTTGCGGCTCAGCTTTAACAATGCGGGCTTCGTCAACGCTCGCGGTTGAAGCCTGAATCTCCGCGGCTCGTGTTGACGGTGGCAGTTCCGTGACAGCTGCTTCATCAGTCGCAACACTAGGTGTTTCACTACAAGCGGCAAGTAAGCCTGCCACGAGTATCGAATAGCCGATGCGCCCAAGGTATCCGGGTACAAAGAATCCGGTGGAATGGAACACGACGTCTCCCCTCTTTGTTGTTTGAGGCTGAGTTTACCGAGGGGGGGAATGAGCGCAACTAGAACCGAAACGTCTGGGATTGGGTGGAACCCCTGAAATGGGCGCAGCGGAGTTTGGCTCAGGCGCATCCGTGGTGTTTGGGTTCGCGTACCCCTCTGTTGTTAAGGGGTATCTTCTTTGAAAAGTGAGAGAGGAGCGCTTAGAAAAATGAAGACTGCCAAGTAGGCGATCAAGATGTCTGATCCAGACGAAATCGAAATTCGGAAGTAGGAGGCGATTGCGAAGGTGAAAAGCAAGTAATAGCTGAGGCCTGCGAACAACCCAACTCGTATCAGTAATTGACCCCAAGCGCGTTTGAATCCCAAGTCTCCAAGTAGACCGATCGCGAAGCATAGTGCGATAACAGAGTGCGAAAGGACGGCTGCGATGGTAACAACTTTGTTAAGGTGCAGAACGTTTACGGATCGCCACTGGTCATGTGGTTGTGCAAGCCCCATCCTTAGAAATGAGTCGATCATATTGGTGTGACCACCCAGGTCAGAAGCAACATTGAGAGCCTGCGCTAGCTCAAAGACTGTTAATGCCAAAACCAATACAAACCCAAAAAAAGCTTGAATGTGCCGACTAACTTTGTTCATCCAGGAATCTCTCCGATCGATCCAGCTGACTACGTGGGAAGGTTTTGGTGACAATTATACCTTGCCGTTTCAATAGTACCGAAAAGTCTGGTGGAGGTACCCCTCTCTAACGAATCGATCTAAACGAGTAGTTGTGGCGCTAACCTGTAAGTGCTACAAATATAGCACTGTGCTAAAAAAGCAGCATTCGAGGAGCGAATAGTTGCATAGTTGGCGCAAAACTCGACCGGGGTATCGGTCAAAGTATTAGAGAGGTCAGTATGTTTCACGGCAAACACGTTCATCTAACCCGGCGCGAACGCCAGATCATGGATGTTCTTTATGCAAACGAAGAAGCGTCGGCGCTGGACATAAAGGAACAGATTCCGGATTCGCCGAGCTACTCAGCGGTTCGCGCGCTGCTCAAGAAATTGATGGATAAAGGGCATATTGCGTACCGACAGACTGGCGCAAAGTACTTTTATCGACCGGTACTTCCGAAAAGCGATGCCAAAGTAAGCGCCATTAGACGCTTGTTGGATACTTTTTTTGACGGCTCGACAGCGAGCGCTGTGGTCAATCTTCTCGGCGATGGTGGCAAAGATCTGAGCGATGAGGACATTGCTCAAATCGAGGCTGAACTCAAAAAATTGAAGTCTCGTTAAGCGAAACGGCTCAAGCTCATGGAACTTTTGACAAACGAACTCTTGGGTACCAGCTGGCTCAGCTTGCGTGACGTATTTCGATTGTTGCTGCTGTCGGGATTGTTCACTGTCGCGACGCTCTTAGCGTTTCCGCGAAACGCGCCAACGCGTAGAGCGCTGCTGCTGGCCGCTGTGACGGCTTTGACGGTTATACCTGTGGTGTTGGCGGTATGGCCAACGCTTTGGACAATTCCCTTGGAAGAAGTCCCGATGATAACTTTGAATGCTGCGATCCCCATGGGTGTTGTGATTGTTTGGTTAGGTGTCGCTGGATTGTTGGCGGGCACTCACCTGGTCCGAGCAAGGGACGAACTTTCGTTGCTACATGCATTACCCGGTGTGACGGGTAACGGCGAGAAGGTGGCAGCGCTTCTAAACACTGTCGAGGAGATGAGCGCGAGTGTAGTGGTAGCTGCCCCGAAAGTTAAAGAAGGCGACCTCGCATGCGCAAGTTCGATAAAAGAACCTACGATTGTCTTGCCGTTCGAGTGGCGCGAGTGGGATGAGACCACGCTGCGGGGCGTGATCGCACATGAGTTAATTCATATCCAGAGGCGCGACGATGTCTGGTTGATGGTTATTCGGCTTTTGCGAATCACGTACTGGTGGATGCCTTGGTTACTCAAACTCGAATCTACCTATGTGCGGGTCATGGAAGAGAGCTGTGACGACGCAGCTAGTGAACTGGTGGGTCACGAAGTGCACTATGTTGATGCACTTGTTAAAGCTGCAGGCGTTAGTGGCGCAAACACTACATTTTCCACAGCTATGCATGCACATCATCTCGTTGGTAGGGTTGGACGCTTTACCCACCACCGTATGGTCGAACTTGATACGGGCGGCGTTTACTGGTGTGTAACCGCGATCGTAGTCGTTGTGGCTTTGTTGACTAGCGTCGAGCCGGTACTCAAAACGAGTCAAGGGCTACCGGGTGTGACCTGGATAAGTGCCAAGGAGACGCACACCACCGCGCGACAAAGGACACAACCCAGCTATATCCCCAAAGTGTTTGAGCACGCTGAATTGCCTGTGAATGTGGCGAAGGTGGATCGAGAAAGACTCATGAATCCTGAGTATGCCCCACCTGTTATCTACCCAGGTGCTGCCATTCGCCGTCAAGAAGAGGGAGAGGCTGTGGTCCTTTACGAGGTGGGGCGGGACGGCGGGGTTTCCAAGGCAAGGCTGGCTTCTGCGTCTAGCGAGTTATTCGGACGAGCAGCATTGAGGACAGTCAACCAAACTCGATACACCAGTGGATACACCACTGGACGACTAATAAGAAAGAACCAAGAGCCGCAAATCGAGGTCAGGCGCATATTTCGTTTTCGAATGGCGTCTGACTGAGTAAATGAACGTGAAAGGAGCGGCCATGTCTGATTACCTCAACCCAGTAGAAGTTTTTAACCGTTACCTCGTTGCGCTCGCAGCGGCGTTTACGATCACCGGTATCTTGCTGTATGTGATGCAAGCGGCTATTAGCGATCGTGAAGCGACGATTACGCCAAGAGCGAATCTACCCATCGTAAGTATCGTGCGCAAAATTAAGGATGTCCCAATTGAGCTGCCGGACAAGGTGCGCGTTAAGCCGCCGAAGGTAGAAGAAATGCCACCGATGCCAATCGCTGATCAACAGATAGGTGGTAGCCCACACATTGGTATTGTCATTACGCCGCCGCCGAAAGGACGCCCAGATGTCGGCGGCGGCACGGGCATCGCTGATGGAGATCTTATGCCGATCATGACTGTGATGCCGGAATACCCCGAGCGTCTTTTAGCGCGGGGCATTGAGGGCTGGGTAGTCATTGAGTTCATCGTGGACAAGTTAGGCCGGGTTTCGGAGCCGCGCGTTATTGATGCGAGCCCGCCAAACGTCTTCGATCGATCGGCTTTGCGCGCAGTCCTTCGCTACATGTACAAACCACGGGTAATGAATGGCGAAGCCCAAACAGTTCACGGCGTTCGCCAGCGAATCGTATTCGATATGACCTAGCGCCTGCCAACCCCTCAAAAGGAATTTCCCCAGGCGGCCTTGCCGGTACCCGAACGAAGTGAGGGTACCGGCTTTTTTATTAGGGAGAGGTACCCGGCGAAGTGAGGGTACCGGCTTTTTTATTGGGGAGGGGTAAGGGTACCGGCTCTTGTAATAGGGGCAACGGCTAAACGATGTTCCACATTCATTTGAAACGCAGGGCTTAGCGCCTTCTCCGCAAGCTGTGACGTCGTTCGCACTAATCTCATTTGGAAAACCCGAGAATTGGCGAGATTGAGCTCGCATACGGATACATGGACTTAGATTTTCGCTTTTCTCCTTTTGAGATTCTGACTGGCTCAGGCACGCTGATTTTGTGTCTGTTTTTCGTCTGTGTCTTTTCTGAAGTATCTGCCATCGAGGAAGAAGTTGGGACGTCGGTAACGGCGGCCGTGAACTCCGATGAACTTTATTGGACGAGCGTGGAAGCCAATGGTCAAGGGATTGTCCTTACTGGCGCCGCGCCTGATGTACCGGCACGTGACGCCGCAGCTAAACGAGCCATGAAGGTTTGGGGTGTCACAAGTGTGAGCAACGAGATCAAGGTCATCGGTGAAGATGGTACTTGTCAGCGAGAACTTAACAACTATGCGAACAAAGAGAGCATTCGATTCAAATCAGGCAAAGCGGAAGTTGCCGACTCGAGTTTCAATACGATTTCAATGCTTGCGATGATCATCCGCGCGTGCAACGCCCCGGTTGAAATAGCCGGCCATACCGATAGTGCGGGTGACTCTGAAATCAATCTGCGCTTAAGTCAGCGTCGGGCTGATCGAGTCGCTAAATACTTGGTGAACCATGGTGTGTCTGCCGAACAAGTGCGAGCTGTCGGTTACGGCGAGAGCCAACCGGTTTCTAGCAACGACACAAGTGAAGGTAGAAAAGCGAATCGAAGGATTGAATTTCGCGTGCTTGGAGGCACTGCATGACATTTCTGATTATCAAAATTTTTGCCTACCTGGTCCTTGCTGGTGTCATTGGTTTTGGCGCTGGGTGGTTGTTTCGAAATTTACAGGGTCAGCGTACCGAAGAGCGTTCGCAACGGGCGATGCACGAGGCAAAGTCAAAAGTGCCGCAATTGGAGTCACTGCTTCGCGGCCGAGACGATCAAATTAAGAAATTGAAATCCGAAATCAAAGAACGTCGCGAAGAGTTGCAAGGCAAAGATCAAGCGCTAGGTGAAAAAGACCGTGAGATTCTTGAACAGAAACGTGAACTAAATCGATTCATCCAGGCAGACGATGCTGCGACTTCTTTGTCGCTAGATGGCGACGCGGAAGATGACGCCAGTGATCTCATTGCTGAATTGTCGCGCGAGATCACTGTGTTGAAGGCTGAACTTGAACAGACGGGTAGCGCTCAAACGAGCGATACTCAACCCAGCATTGGCGCGGAAGCGCTAGAAACAGAAGTTATGGCGCTCCGCGAAAAAACAAGTCGGCTAGATCTGGAGCTTAGAGAAGCGTCGGCGGATCTTGTTCGCCAACGTGCAAATGTGACAGAACTCGAACGTGAGCGAGAACTTCAGAACAAATCGCTTAAGGTTCTGCACCAACAACTCCAGCTAGAACGCTCCGACAAGCCGAGCGCAAACCACTCTGGTTCTGCTGGTACTGACCAGGCGGCGAACGTCTAAGAGGTCAAAGCCACCCTTGTGCTCTCGCAGCCTCTTCGCGCACGAGCTCTGGCGCCCCAAGCAATTGTCGGTCTAGTCCGATTCGTTTAAACCAATAGTGCAAACCAAGTAAATCGGTCATACCCATACCGCCATGTACTTCAGTGGCGGTTCTCGCTACGAATTGTCCAACTTCCGAAAGGTGTGCTTTGGCGTGACAGGCCATGAGTCGTGCTTCGTCCGGCATCGCATCCATCGCATGCGCGGCATACCAAACCATTGAACGGCACGGCTCGAGTTGGGCTGCCATCTCAGCGCACATATGTTTGACGGCTTGGAATGAACCGATGACTCGATTGAATTGACGCCGCTCTTTTGCATAAGCAATGGAATCGTCGACCATCTTCTGTCCGGCACCCAGGGTGTCGGCGGCCAACATCACGCGCCCAGCATCGATCATTGCCATGAGTGGCTCACGGCTTGTCGTCGATCCAGGCAGCAGCTCTGCGGGTGTATTGTTGAACTCGATTTTTGCGACAGATCTGGTGCGATCTATCGTTTTGAGAGGGGTCTTCTGAACCGCGCCTGCGTCCACTAGGTAAAGTGCGCCAGAACTATCTGCGACGATAATTTGACCAGCATCCATGCCTTCGAGCACAAACATGGCTTGGCCTTGGAGTTGCCCATCGGCGGCGGTGATACCGTCGCTATCCCGTCGACCGATTTGTTCGGTCACAGCAACACCGTACACAGCTTCTCCAGCCGCAATCAAAGGAAGGTGCGTTTCTTGTTGTTCTTCGGAGCCTGCTTTTAGTAGTGCGACAGGGGCCATTACTGCAGTGCTCGCGAATGAGACTGGTGCAGCGACAGCACCTAGACTCTCGGCGATCAAAGCGGCTTCGAGAAATCCGAGTCCAACACCGCCAAAATCCTCGGGCACCAAAATACTGGTGACACCGAGTTCGGCGAGACCTTGGGCGAGCATGGCATTGTGGGTCTGACCCTCTGCAGCAGCTTCACGGACGACATCAATGTTACAGGTACTGGCCAAGTAGCCACTCACGCTGTCGTGGAGCATGCGTTGTTCTTCGGTAAGTGCGAAATCCATGTGTGCTCCCTATACCTGCTGCTCGTACTTGGGTTCTTTGGGCAAACCAAGCGCGCGTTCGCCGATCATGTTTTTTTGAATCTGTGCGGTACCACCACCGATGATCAGTCCGAGATCCAACATGTAACGCTGTTGCCACATGCCTTGGTCTCGTAGGTGGTCGCTATCGTCGTACAAAACACCCAGCTCACCTAGCGAGTCGATCGCCATGTTTGCCATCTGGTGATTAAGCTCACAGCCGTTCAGCTTGACAATCCAGCGCGGCAAGCCTGGCTCTTCATCCTTGGCAAAATGAGAAAGTACCCGCATGCCGTTGAACTTCATCGCCAGCATTTGGCCTTGTAGCTTTAAGAGTCGGTCGCGGTAGATGGGATTGTCGAGGAGACGTTGCCCATCGATTGTCTCTCGTTTCATTATCTCGACGATATCGTGAAAGCGGGATTCGGCTTGGTTCGGATCGCCGAGCCCACCTCGCTCATGCTTAAGAGTATTGTTGGCTACAAACCACCCTTCGCCACGACGCCCGATAATCTGATCTTTAGGGACCCGCACGTCCGTGAAGAAAACCTCGTTGAAAATGGCTTCGCCTGTCATTGTAACAAGCGGCCGTACGTCGATTCCGGGCGTATCCATGGTGAAGATGAGGTAACTAATGCCATTATGCTTCGGGGCGTCGGGTTCCGTGCGAACGAGACAGAACATCATATCTGCGTGTTGGGCGCCTGAAGTCCAAATCTTCTGGCCGTTGATCACCCATTCACCACCATCGAGCTCTGCCTTGGTCGTCAGCGAGGCAAGGTCACTGCCGCTGCCGGGTTCAGAGTATCCTTGGCACCAGTTCATTTCGCCGCGTATAGAGGGAGGAATTAGCCACTGTTTCTGCTCTTCTGTACCAAGTTCTAAAACTGTTGGCACAAGACGGTTGTCACCATTGTGACCCATACGAGCGCCAACTCGAGCAAACTCTTCCGCAATGATGTGTGCTTCGAGAATGTCTGGCTCAGCGCCATAACCGCCGTATTCCTTGGGAATGGTCCGTGCAGCGTAGCCGTGTTCAATTAGTTTCTGTTGCCATGCCACAGCCCGTGGTGAAGGTTTGCCGCGCTCATGGGCTGGTGGTGACTCATCACCATGGCTTTTTAAGAATGCTCGAAGCTCGTCCCTAAACTCTGTGTACTCTTGGTTGTATGCTAAATCCATATCAATTCCTCCCTGAATGGATCCTACCTTGTGTGTTGCGACAGTGCACATGCCTACTTAGGATGATTGCATCAATTCGTGGGAAGCAAGATGGCCAAAGTGGAAGGCGTAGATATTCGGCCACAATATCACTTTCGAAAAACCTCGACAGGCCTCTGGGCATGGGATGTGCGTCGTCTAATTACGTTAAGTCACAGTTTTCCGGTGACTTCAGTGCAACTACAGAAGATCGATGAAATCGATAAAAACCACTGGTACTTTGCGGGTGCGGTAGAACCGACGCCCAGGAGCATCATCGAGCATGCGGACCTTATGGATGCAGCGGATCTTAGTTATCCAATCATCTTAGATAGCGTGGGGCGAGTCATGGATGGCATGCACAGAGTGTGTAAGGCCTATCGGCTAGGTCGGGAGCATATTGATGCTGTTCAATTTGCTATAGACCCGGAGCCAGACTACGTTGACTGCGATCCGGACGAGCTCCCTTATGACTGAGACTCAGAGGCATCTGGGCTAAATAACTCCTCTATTTGGCAGTCAAACAGCGCGGCGAGCTTGAAAGCCAAGGGCAGACTCGGATCATAACGCCCAGTCTCCAACGCGTTGACGGTTTGGCGTGAAACTTCGAGAAGTTCACCGAGACGGCCTTGAGACCATCCTTGTGCTTCACGGCGGCGCCGCAAACTATTTTTCACGATTAGCGATGTCGCAAGAAGGTGCTCAGCTGGCCTGCGACCCAGGCGACCATCATGAGCAATATCGCATCGTTCGATGTAAGCGGTGGCAGGCCGATCTGCTCTAGTAGAGCGTACGCCATAAGTGCAATCAGGCCGATCGCGAACGACCAGGCGATGGCTTCGAGCTGCAGACCGCGCATGAACTCATCCATGTTCGACAATAAGCTCAGGTAGGCTTGAATCATCCATATTGAGATCGCGATGGGAATTGCGATAGCCAATGCTGCAACTAACGGTGCTGGGTCTGCGACCAAGAGCTTTGATGCACCGACATAGGTAATTGCCCAGAGGAGGGTAATTGCTGAGACTCTTACTTGAAATTTCCTTTCGCCCGGTTTGAGCCCGAAACCGCCACATGCTGACAACCATTGGCGAATCGATAAATTTGAATTTGTCATCACAACCTCCTGAATACTGTAAAGGGTCCTTTACATGAAGTGTTTGCAAGTTAATGGATGAAACAATGTGTGTCAAGGTCACTTTACAACCCTGCAGGGATAAAAAGTCCGAGCGGCGAACATTCACCGGAAGAAGCGGGTCCGGGCTACACGGTCGGTTGAGTAGGGTAAGATTTGCGGATGAAGAAGGTTGTATACGTCATAGTCGCCTCGCTCGTACTCTACCTCGGAGCGAATTTTCGGTGGGTCCATGCGGCAGCTGTGGTCGCTGTCTCACCGGCAGAACAATGCGACCAACAATTGCTTCATGCTGCTAAAACGCGAATCGCGGGTTTGTTTGGTGGAGAGGAGTCGTCGCCTTGGCTGCGTTGCTTGGGCAAGCCTGTCTTGGGCCAAGGCGTGGTTATCGGAACCACCAACTTCATGCCCGGTTTACCATCTATTATTCTGTTGTCGCCGGAGGGATCACAGCTTGACGTGATTGCTCATGAGTGGGCTCATGCGGAACTTGCCGAGAGAGTTGGCGTGCTGGTTCGTACTTACCGGGTGCCCACCTGGTTTGATGAGGGACTGGCAATGCAGGTGGACGAGCGCTCAGCATATGGAATTGCAGCGTTGGCGCTTCTGAGTGAAGACCGTCACGTTGACGCGCCCAGTCGAGAACAGCTTACATCGCCGTCAGGGTTTTTCTTTCCCGGGGCGCAAGGCGTATTCCACTATGCGTGGAGTCGTCAAGAAGTGGCCGATTGGTTGCGTGACAACGACCTGGCGAGCTTTGTGGACACAGTCTCCCTGTTTAGGCAGCCAGAGCTATGACGGTATACAACGGTTTTATCCTACAGGCGACCTACCGGATTCAGAATGGTGTGCCGGTGGTCTATCTGTTTGGGCGCCTAGACAGTGGTGAAACGTTCACCTTGCGAGATACGCGCCAGAGGCCCCACTTCTATGTCGAAAAGGACAATGCAGAAGCAGTTGAAGGTGCCAGTGTAGAACCCTCGTCTAAAACGACTTTCGACGGCGACGCACTCGTTGAGGTAGAGGTGAAAGTGCCAAGCGATGCCCCTCGGGTGCGAGACAAGTTGCATGGGCGCGGATTGAAGACGTACGAGGCAGACGTACGGTTTGCCATGCGATATTTGATCGATCGTGACATCAAGAACGGCATTCAAATAATTGGCCACCGGTTACCAGGAACTAGCACGACATGGGTCTTCGAAAATCCGGAAGTAACCTCGGCAAAGGTCGATGCTAGTCCTCGGGTTCTGTCCTTTGATATAGAGACCACGCCGGATGCGAAAAACCTACTCGCAATTTCCTACTTTGGACTCGGTCAGGACGAGGTGGTTGTGGTCGACCCCACAGGAAGGGAGATGCCTGATCGTGCGATCAGTGTACCTACCGAAAAAGATGCCCTGCATCACTTCGCGACCCTAGTGCGAGAACTTGATGTCGACATCCTCACTGGGTGGAACGTTATCGATTTTGACCTTACGGTTCTATCCAACATCGCATCTAAGGTGCGCTACGACCTACAGCTGGGTCGGGATAACGGCAAAATGCGGATACGGCCAGCTGAGGGATATTTTGGCAGCGGTAGTGCGATGATTCCAGGGCGGGTTGTCCTAGATGGCATGGACCTTGTCCGCGGTGCTTTCGTGCGGGTAGATGACTACTCGTTGGATGGGGTAAGTCACGCGATTCTCGGGGAAGGTAAAACGCTTGGTCATAACGAAGACGGGATGGATAAGGTCGCGCAAATATTGGATACCTATGCTAACGATCTGCCTAAATTTACTGAGTATGCTCGCACAGACGCACGCCTAGCGTTAGAGATCGTCGAAAAGCTTGATTTGATCAAGCTCGCATTTGCTCGCGCATCTCTGACAGGGATGACGCCTGACAGGGTTGCCGCGAGTATTGCCTCTTTTGACTTTCTTTATCTCGCCGAGCTACACAAACGCCATGTCAGTGCCCCAAGCGTTGCCTCTCCGGGTGCCGGTCGAATAGCTCAAGGCGGTGGCGCTGTATTTGAGCCACAAGCGGGCGTGCACGAAAATGTTTGGGTTTGTGACTTTAAGAGTCTCTATCCCAGCATCATCAGAACTTTCAATATCGACCCGCTGGGCCATAGCATGGCAAAACGCGAAGGAAAACCGGTGCAGACACAGGACGGGACGGCGTTTAGCACAGCCCCCGGCATCTTACCTAGCATCTTGGATGCCTTGTTCCCACAACGAGCGCAAGCCAAGGCAAGGGGGGATGAAGTAGCCTCCCAAGCTATCAAGATTCTTATGAATTCGTTTTACGGTGTTCTCGGTACACCAGCGTGCCGCTTCTATAACCCAAACATCGCTAATGCGATTACAAGCCAAGGACGGCATCTACTGCATTGGAGCAGGGATTGGTTTGCTGCTCGAGGTTACAACGTATTGTATGGAGATACTGATAGTGTATTCGTCTCGTCTGGCGCTCATGATACACAGGAAGCGGAATCAAGAATTGCAGGTTTAGTCGCCGACTTTAATCGGGAATTGACGACCTATCTTGAAAACCAGTATGGCGTCCAGAGTCGGCTTGAACTCGAATACGAAAAACTCTACACCCGTCTCTTTCTCGCTAAGACCCGAGGTGGTGGTCAGGGTGCGAGGAAACGCTATGCAGGCGTTAGAGCCGGAGGTAAAGAGGTTGAATTTGTAGGCATGGAGGTAGTCCGACGTGATTGGACAGATCTTGCTAAAGAGGTGCAGAAGGCGCTCTTTACGCGTCTGTTCAATGGCGATGCTGTGGCGGACTATCTACGCGAGAAAGTGTCTGTGGTGAGGGCGGGTGGATGTGACGATCAGCTTATCTATCGTAAGGGACTGCGTAAGTCTGTCGATACCTATACGACGAACATACCACCCCACGTCCAGGCCGTTAAGAAGAGTTCATTGCCCCCGCCTAGAGTCGTTCGTTATGTTGTTACCGAACACGGACCAGAACTTGATGCTGAGCGAACTCATTCGCCGGATCGTGAGCATTATGTGCAAAAGCAAATTCGACCTGTGGCTGAACCAGTACTGGAAGCGTTGGGTTTGAACTTTGCGCAAGTAGTCGGTGATGACAAACAAATCTCACTCTTCTAACGCCAGCCGCACCAAGGATTTTGCTTGGGTGGCCCTTGCCTACCTTGTCGCATTTGGTGTTGCGTGGGTTGTTTTTACTCTCTCAGCAGGAGAGTCGACGCTGTGGCGGTTGGCATGTGCAGATATTGCAGCAACTTTGGTCATTTTTGTTTTCGCCCGCTTGTTTAGCAATTCAAGTTTCTATGATGCGTATTGGTCGGTCGCACCACCTGTGCTCATCGGATATTGGCTAGCGTCACGAGGGATTGACCTGCGTTCGCTTCTGCTCTCGGTGCTTGTCCTTCTTTGGGCAGTACGCCTGACTCACAATTGGGCCCGTGGCTGGAGGGGTCTCGGCCACCAAGATTGGCGGTATGTGGATTTGTCAGCAAAGACTGGCAGGTGGTACCCGCTGGTGGACCTTCTCGGTATACAACTGCTGCCTACGATACTTGTGTTCATCGGCTGCCTGCCATTCTACATCATTGTTAACAACCCCAGCCCGATCTCATGGCCCGATGCGCTGTGGCTACTGGCTGGTAGTTCTGCCATTTGGTTGGAGTTCAGAGCTGACAACGTCTTGCGCACACATCGCCTTGATGAAAATAAAATCGGCCAGGTCCTTCGTGAAGATGTTTGGGGGTGGTGTCGACATCCGAACTATTTAGGAGAGCTTGTCTTTTGGTTTGCTCTTGCGCTCTGCGCGTTTGTGACCACCGGTCTTTGGTATAGCTGGCTTGGCTTCGTTTGTATGGTGGGTCTATTCCTCGGCGTGAGTATTCCCATGATTGAAAAGCGCGAGCTCATTTCAAAGCCTGGCTATGGCCAGTATGTGGATGAAGTTCCGATGCTGTTGCCGACGCGACTTAGGCCCCAAGCGTAGGGTCTGACGGGAGGTTAGTTGCCGGGATTGTCCATTCTATAGAGAGCGACGTCTTTGTGTCGCGCATCTAGGATGCGATGCTTCGTAGCCATATCGGTGATGAGAACAGCTCTGCGAGGGAAGAGTTTGTCCTCTACCTTAACTAAAACGTTGGGATCACTTGCTACATTCTTTGGCCAGCGCTTGGTTTCACAGCGACCACAGGGAATGTATAAAACGCCGTCGTCGACAAAGGTAATGGTCGTGACAGAGTGGGGAATGCCGTACCAGGTATTGGTTTGCACATAGACCTGTGCACCCGAAGCAAGCGTGGACCAGTCGACGTCCATAGGTTCTGTCAGAGTTCCAGCTAACCCCGTACCCGGTCGCTGTTCTACGGGATCGATAGGCACTAGTCGAAGTAATGCGTAAATCAAGATGATCAGGATGCCCAATCCGTAAGCAAGTTGTTTCAATGTGGTTCCCTTGGTTTTCGCAATAACGTGTTAAGCGTCTTTTTTTACAGTCTCTCTTTTTGGGCGAACGCGCAACAACCCTTCTTGAGCAACGCTCACGATTAGTCGTCCCGTTTGGTCATACATGCGTCCTAAGGCCAGACCCCGGGCATTACTCGCTGCGGGACTGGTCATGTCATATAGTAGCCAGTCGTCGAATCGCGGTGCGCGATGAAACCACATCACGTGATCCAGGCTTGCGCCAGCGTGGTCACCAAGGCTTGCATGTGGCCGCCAAGCTGTGTCGAGCAGCGTGCGGTCGCTTGCGTAAACCACGAGGGCGATGTGTAGGTGTGGGTCGTCCGGAATTTCACCATTTGCTTTCAACCACACGCGCTGTTCAGGTGGTAGATCTTTGTCGGCAGTAATTTCAGTGGCCATACGTACGTCAATCGGCATTTTGCTTGGATCACGACCTCGCAGTTCGTCTCTGTTTGGGCAAGCTTCAGGGCTGACAACTTCGGGTGCTGCAATAGCGTGCTCAGGACCATCCTCTGGCGCTTGGAAACTCGCTTGGAGTTGAAAAATGGTCTCCCCGTTTTGCTCAGCGTATACCGAACGCACTTGGAAGTTTTTTCCTTCCTTGGTGCGTAAAACGCGAAAAGTGATGTCAAGTTCAGCCCGCCCTGGTCGCAAAAAATAGGCGTGTAGTGAATGGAGAGTCGTTGGCGGAGCAACCGTGCGCAGTGCAGCAACCGTGGCTTGCGCAGCGACAAGACCGCCGAACAGGCGTGCATCACTTGTGACGCCACCTTCGCCGGAGCCACCGACAAAAGTATCATTTTCACTGGGCCTTAGATCCAGTCTCTTTTGTAAACGTTCAAGAAGAGTCATTACCTGTCGCACCTATTCGAAACCTGGTTTCTGCCGATTTACTTTCACTTGACCACGCTTTTTCTTCGACTGCAGACGTCTCTTTTTGGCTGACTGAGTCGGACGCGTGGCAACACGGCGTTTTGGTTGGATCATGGCTTGGTCAATGACAGCCTGCGCGCGCTCTATCGCGGCCTTGCGATTCTTTAGTTGAGAACGAAATTGATCAGCTTGAATGACTAGCGCTCCGTCACGATTTATCCGATTTCGGTTGGCTTCGCGCAAGCGATGCAGCGCCCCTGGCGGCAATCCTAACTTCTGTAGGTAGACCTTGAGTTCAACCGCGGTCGATGCTTTGTTGACGTGTTGTCCGCCAGGACCAGATGCGTGGACAAAACGAGTCTCACAAGCGTCGTCCGGTATTTGGAAAACCACTCGAATGTCCTTAAGCGTACAAGGTGATGGGTTGCCAATCCCCATCGAAATCTAGGGTGTTGGCAAATATCCGGCCTGGCGGATTACCCAAATGCAGGCTGCGTACCTGGCGTAACTCAGGATAGAACTCGAAGCCTGCCAGAGTCTGGTTTGCGCAGTCGAGGATACTAAAACCGGGCCGATGATCTCCTTTCAGCGTTCCCGCGTTGAACAGCGTGAGCTCATGGAAGTTGATCATCGTTCGATAGTGAACATGACCGTTGATCATATAAGTAAACTCGCCGCTCGCGATAATTTCGTCGAGCTTGGCACTGCGCTCGATGGGCATTCTTGCGGTGCCGGGCCAGATTTTTTGTAAATCGTTGTTGGCGACTCCATGACAGAGTAAGAGTTGTCCCTGGGTAGTTTGTAGTCTTATTTGGGTCGGCAGGTCGGTGAGGAAGTTAAGGCTGAAATCATCCAGATCGGATGAAAGGTGTGCGTTCGGAACGTGTCGAGCCTTACCTTCCATTAACCAGCGGTCGTGATTACCCCGCACCGTTTGCACAGCGTGCGCTGCGAGCATCGCGCAGCAGCGGGAAACACTACCTTCGCCGTCGACTATATCACCAGTGCACACGATCGCATCGACGTTCGCGTTCTGCAGGTGGTCGAGTGCAAGTTCTAGATGTGCATGTTCTGCATGCACATCTCCGATGATGCCAAGGCGAGAAATCATAGGCGCGAGACGATAGGGCGGTTTGCGTCGAAGTGCAATTGCGAGGTATTTTTGGTGCAAAGGTTCGCGAAGAAACAAATTGGGAGACGACATGGCGGAGTTAGATGATTTTCGTGCAGAGACAAGAGCTTGGTTGGCGGAGAACTGCCCTCCAGGCGCAAGAGGTCCAGGGCCGGTGTCAAACGGCAGCACAAAAATCAAGATTACAGATCCGGATACGTTGCTCTGGCTAGAGCGTATGGTCGAGAAGGGTTGGACGGTGCCAAACTGGCCGGCTGAGTACGGTGGCGGTGGCCTTTCCAACGACGAATACATGGTATTGCTAGAAGAGATGGTCGCTGTCAATGCGCGACCGGCGCTTTCTAGTTTCGGCACGTCCATGATCGGACCGACCCTGCTTGAGTTCGGTACGCCAGATCAAAAAGCCCGACATCTCCCTAAAATTGCACGAGCGGAACACGAGTGGTGCCAAGGGTATAGCGAGCCAGGGTCAGGCAGTGATCTGGCTAGTTTGTCTACCCGCGCGGTGGACAATGGCGACCATTACCTGATTAACGGCCAAAAAATCTGGACATCAGGGGCACATAACGCCGATTGGATGTTCTGTTTGGTGCGTACAGATCCGGATGTGCCAAAGCACGACGGGATAAGTTTTGTTCTCCTGCCCATGGAGCAACCAGGCGTTGAGGTTCGACCGATCCGGATGATTTCTGGTGAGTCGCCTTTTAACGAGACATTTTTTACGGATGCCGTTGCGCAAAAGGCTGATCTTGTCGGCGAACAAAACAAAGGTTGGACCGTTGGTAAGCGCCTTTTACAACACGAACGATCGGGCATGGAAAGTTTGGTCAGCGGCGGCGCCAAGGGTGGGGAAATGACCTTGGTTGGCGAGGCAAAGCAATCTTTGGGCGAAGCGAATGGGGCGATTGCCGATCCGGCTTGGCGTGCGCAGATATTGAAGTACGAAATGGACAATGGCGCATTCCGCCTGGCACAACGCCGGGCTGTCGAAGAATCCGAAGGTGGAACGCCGGGTCCGGTAACGTCTATTTTCAAAGTATGCGGCACGGAGCTCCAGCAGACTTACTACGACATGAAGCTGCAGTTGCGTGGCATACGCGGTTATCCAGATACGATCACGGATACCGAAGATTTCTATGCAGCTGATGAGCTCGAGACCACTAAGAATTGGTTGTTTTATAGAGCCGCCTCTATCTACAGCGGCAGTAATGAAGTGCAGCGAAATATCATTGCTAAACGAGTGCTGGGTTTGCCTGATTAAAGTACGGGGAACCAATTCGACTTTGTTTCGTCCAACAATCCACAAGTAATCAGGACGAGCTAAATGGAAATGTCTTTCACACTGGCTGTGTTTACCTTCATGGCACAGGTGTTGCTGTGGTTGTTGGGGATCGGGATTTTGGTCGTCGCGGTGCTCTATGTCATTGATCGAACGCAGACAGAGCACACGGTTCGGCGTAACTACCCTGTCATAGGGCGGTTTCGATATTTGTTTGAACACCTGGGCGAGTTTTTCCGTCAGTACTTTTTTGCGATGGACCGCGAAGAAATGCCCTTTAACCGTGCCGAGCGGAGTTGGGTTTATCAGGCTGCAAAAAATGTCGACACGACCGTAGCGTTTGGCTCGACGCGCGACCTGCGTCCTGTGGGTACTGCGATGTTCGTTAACTGCCCCTATCCGACGCTCGAAGAAGACAGTGTCGGTACCAGTGATGTCACCATCGGTCCCTTTTGTGAGAAGCCTTACACAACTGATTCAGTTTTCCATATCTCCGGGATGAGCTATGGAGCGATATCAAAACCGGCAGTACTAGCGCTGTCTCGTGGCGCTAAGAAGGCAGGTATTTGGATGAACACTGGTGAAGGGGCGCTGTCACCCTGGCACCTCGAAGGTGGCGCGGACATCGTCCATCAAATTGGTACGGCTAAGTATGGTGTACGGGATGGGTCAGGACAGATGAGCGATGATCGCTTGCGCGAGGTCGCTGCCCACGAACAAGTCCGTATGTTTGAGATCAAGCTGAGTCAGGGTGCCAAACCGGGTAAGGGTGGCATCCTTCCAGGTGAGAAAGTGACTGAGGAGATCGCAAAAATTCGTGCTATTAATGTTGGCGAGGATTCTATAAGTCCGAATCGACATCCAGAGGTAGATTCAGCAGATGACCTTCTCGATATCATCGCTCGAGTGCGCTCAGTTACCGGCAAGCCTACTGGTTTTAAAGCGGTTATTGGCGCCTATAGCTGGGTTGAGGAGCTGTGCGAGAAAATCCTTGAACGAGGTATTGAACACGCCCCCGACTTCATCACGATCGATTCTGCAGACGGTGGTACAGGCGCGGCGCCAGCCAGCCTGATTGACTACATGGGACTGCCCCTCAAAGAGAGCCTTCCGCTAGTTATAGATATCCTCAAAAAATATGAACTCAAAGACAGAATCAAAGTGGTTGCTAGCGGCAAACTCATAACCCCGGGACAAGTTGCGTGGGCGTTGTGCGTCGGTGCTGACTTTGCAGTGACTGCCCGCGGCTTTATGTTTTCGTTGGGGTGCATTCAAGCGCTGCAATGTAATCAAAACACCTGTCCTACCGGGATCACGACCCACGACAAGAAGTTGCAACGTGGTCTCGACATCACCGACAAAGCCGAACGCGTCTATCAGTATGCTAAAACTGTGCGCAAGGAAGTGGGCACGATCGCTCACTCCTGCGGGGTTCCGGAGCCTCGCCGGTTGCAACGCTTCCATTGCAGAATTGTCCAAGCTGACGGGTCCTCAAAACCAGTGGATGTGCTCTATCCAGATGTGCGCTCTGCCTAAGTGACCGACGAAGAAGTCAGGAAGTACTTTTTATCCTTGCCTGAGGCTTGGCAGGACTTTCCGTTTGGACCGGATGTGTGCGTGTTCAAAGTTAGAACCAAAATGTTCGGCACGCTCGGCTGGGAAGATGGTTTGGCGCGAATCAATTTAAAGTGCGAACCCGCACAGGCCGAAATGCTGAGGGAGATTTTCCCATCGGTGTTGCCCGGTTATCACATGAACAAAATCCACTGGAACACAGTGCTTCTCGACGACAGCGTGCCGAGGGGCGAGATTGAGAGAATGATCGATCATTCTTTTGGCTTGGTTGTGAAGAAGATGGCTAAAGCAGAACGTCTTGTCCTTGAAGTCACCTATGGCAAAGAAACGTTGTATCGTGGCTTGGCGATGATGTCCGGAAAAGCTACCTAGAACCGTTCTAGTAGTGCGACGGATAAAACAGATAAAACAGAAACGTATACAAATAGAGGGGAACTCTGATGACAGTACCACTGTGGTGTTTGATCGGCGGGCTGATATTGCCCTATATCTGGGCTGGTGTGTCTGTGCCGTTTCGCAGTAAAGAACTCGGCACAATTGACTTGGTGCAGCCGCGGTTACAGGCGTTATCTCTGACGGGTGGTGGAGCCGGTGCGTGGGGCGCGCAGATGAATCAGTGGGAAGCGATCACTGTCTTCATGGCGGCCAATTTGGTGGCATTTATGCAAGGTGTTGATCCGACCGGCGCATGGGCGACGGCGAGTTTGGTTTGGCTCGTTGCCCGCATTGCGCATGGCGTTTTCTATGTGATGGAAAAAGCACCTTTACGGGTGGCTAGCTTCGTTGCCAGTTTGGCAATGTCTGTGTGGATCCTGGTGCTTGGAGTAAGTGCTTAAGGCGTATTGCTGCCCACTTGATCAGAAACTTCGGCTGTTGAAGCTGGAATGGGATCGGGTACCAAATCGAAAACGCGTTTGTAGGTACGAGCTCGATCCTTTGGTGGGTTGAGCTTAACCTCTACGAGAAGTCGTCCATCTTTGCGGATCGACCAGGTTTTGGTCACTTTGCGATCAGGCGTCTTATAATTCTGACGGATACCTTTTTTGCCCCACTCGCTGGTTCTACCGCGGTAATCTCCTTTGCGCATGATCTCTTTTTCGCCGTCGTCGTAAACCAACGTCAGTCGATTGCCATCCGCTTCAATTGCCATGACGTTACAGAGCAAGACTTCGGGATTCTTCGGTGCCATTCTGGACTGAGAAGGGACGCGTCCACCCAAGGAGGGTAGCGGCAGACCGCCGATAGAAACGGTACCACTTTGAATCAGGTTTCTCCGTCCGGTCCCAGAACCCTTCGTGTACTTTACCGCGATCTTGTCTGACTCTTCGAGATTGAGTTGCCAGCGACCTTCGAGCGCAAAGTCCGCCCCATAAGCGCTGCCAGCAAAGCACGCGATGGCCAAAACAAGTGTGGTGTAGAGGTGTGTTGGTCTTGAGCGCATATTCCTCGAGTCCGTTAGATTTGGTGTTCGCTTGCCATTTTGATCACTCTTTGCGCCTTTGGTTCAAACCACACTAGCCGTGATTCGGCATCACCTTACGTGCAAACAAGTCGAGTGAGCCGAGCAATTCGTTTGGTGTGTGCAACCCTTGAGGGATTAAGAGAAATGCCTCCTTAATAGGCACTGCCTGACTGACTTCTTCAATGCGTTTGTTGAGGGTATCGGGAGAGCCGACGAGCAAGCCAGGCATGCCCTGGCCAAAAGGCGTTGGCCAGGTTTTCCAAAACCATTCGTAGTCCTCAAACAACTTCTGCGCTTTGGCGTCTGTTTCAGCGCAGATCATCACGCCGCCCCAGCAAGCCTGGTCGCCTGGCTGTACATCGTGTCCGTGCTGTTTCGCTTCTTCAGTCCACTCTTGCCATAACATTTGCAGGAATTCGATGTTACTCGTCAGGATAATTGGCCGACCTTTGTATTTGGCCCAGAACTTAGCCGTGGTCAAACTTTGTGAAAAGCCTCCGTATAAAGGTATGTTGGTTTGATAGGGACCTGGCGCTATGCCAACCGAATCTACCGCCATGTTTTGATCTACGCCGTGGCCATAGTTTACGTAGACAGGGTGATCGTGTGGATTGACGAAGCCTTCTGGTGGGAAGTTCCAGAATTTGCCTCGATGTTGCAGAGTTTCTTGCCCAAGCGCTTTGACCACGACGTCCACGAATTCGGAGAAGTACTCTCGGTTTAAATCGTCTTCGGGACCCTTGGCATTCCATGGACCTACTGCGTTTAGCTCTGGCTTTACCTTGTAGTTTTCTACCCATCGAGCTTGGTAGCCGCGCACAAGACCGACGCCGAACCGTCCGCCTAACATGTGATCCAACGTAGTAATTTTTTCGGCAACCTGGAGAGGGTTATTGGTCGTTGAGACGAAACCACAAGTAATGATCTTCATCCTCTTCGTGTGTTGTCCGAGCCACATGGCCATCAAACAAGGATCATTCGAGATTTCAAAACCCTCGATCTGAAGATGATGCTCAGGATGACCAAAACCAAAATAACCAGCCTCGTCGGCGAAAGTAGCGTACTGGGCGATCTCATCCAACATACGTTGATAGAGCTCATTGTTACGACCAGCCATCCCTTGTTCGAGTTCGTGGCGCCTGCCAATGGTGCAGTACATAAATAGTCCGAAATCCATTGCGCGCTCCTATTCGCTGATTGCTTTGGTCAATTCGGCAAGTGGGTCCGGCGCAGTTCCGTCCTTTTCTCCTTGCAACTTAACCTTGGCGTTGGCCAGAAATTGAGCAAGACTCGCCTGATAACCATCCGGATCGACAAAGGGGTGTGGCTCGCCAGGTTTGCGAGAAGTTAGGCGCGCTGCACGCTGAAAGACATCCCCCATCGCTGCGTGGTTTGGCAGACTCACAGCAATGCCGTCCTGCAAAGTTTGCAGGCGTTCATAGCTTTTGATGTACGTTTCGGTCCGCTCCACGCCACTGAAATTCAATCCTACGCCGCCCAAAGTGATTGCGGTGTGTGTGTCGTTGCCATCTTTAACTTGATAGCGCAGGGTCAGCACGCCTTCAGTGTGCCCCGGCGTGTTGAATAGATCGACTCTAGTGTCGCCTAGAACTATGGAATCACCGTCACGCGCGACAATATCGTGGCGGGGTATCGAGTTGTAGAACAGGGACAGCTCTGGGACCGTTTGCGCGATTTGCCAGTCTTCTTCGGTCATAACAATCCGCGCCCCAAAGTTGTGTTGGAACAATGCGGATCCTCCTGCGTGGTCGAAGTGCCCGTGTGTGTTAATCAGGTATTTAACGTCGTTCGGATCGAAGCCTAGTTTGCGGATGTTACCCACCAGTGGTTGGAGCCAATTGCCGTAGAGTGAATCGATGAGAATCAAGCCATCGCTGGTAACCAGCAGATAAGCTGCAACCCAATCGATGCCCACGTAGTAAAGATTGTCGAAAATCTTGAACGGTTCGACGTACTGGGTTTTCGGATCTTCCCAGCTATCCCATAGGGTTTGCATAGCGGCAGGGAGTGCAGGACCCGCGAACTCCTCCTGCGTGCAATCTCTACATTTCACGTCTTCAACGGGTTTGCGCGCGACTAAATCAGCGACCCAATCTCTTATTGCTACGCCGTTTGCTGCAAACGTGTAGAACTGTGGTCGCAATAGAACCGTATGTGATGGGCCACCCGCAATGTAAGTCCGAAAATTCGACACTTCGGCGCGGATATCATCATGGTTCGCTTCTAAGCTGGGTAAGAGGCTTCCTTCGGAGATGCCGGAGTAGTTTAAAAAACGTTTCTGGACTGCGTCTTCTGCAGCATCATATTCGGCGAATAAAATATCGGGATTGGCTTTGGCGGCCGCGATATAGAGCCGCTCGTAGTTGAAGTTCTCAACCTGCTCTTGAGCGAACCCTGGTTCTGAATTGAGATAATTAAATGTACTCCAGACATCGCGGTTTGCTCGTGTCTCCGCCATGCCGCGATAGCCGCCGGAGCCGTCGCCGAGCTGGGCTAATTTAGCTTCCGGGTAGTGCGCAGCAAGGACGGATGCGTAGAGTGGTGATGGGATCGATCCTGCAGAAGAGCCAGTGACAAAGATGTCCTGCGGCGCGGTGACGTTCTCATAGGTCCAATCGAGCACTGCTTGGACGTTCGCGCGGCCTTGGTGGTGAATCGTCAAAGGCACTTGACCATCTTCGACTGCTTCGTAAGCGCGGTCGACGGCGCCAATGTGTACATCAGCCGTGCAATAGGGCGCCATCACGACACTGTGGTCGAGAAATGGATTATCCGGATGGTTGAAGTTGAAGATACCGCTGAAACGAGGCTTTTCGGCTGCTGGAACTGTGGGCTTGTAGGTGGGTTGCATCTCTGGGTCACAGCGCTCTCGATCGGCGCAGCCACCACCACCTTGCAGATAGAACAATAGTTTTTCTGGGTCACCTGGACGTACGAAGAATCTATAAGGCGAGCCATCGGAGCACACTGTGTCGCCCTTGGGTTCTATTGTGTGCCAACCCTCGGGTAGAGATGCGATACCTGTCGGCGTCGAGATTTCGGTTGCTGGCGCTTCGGACATGCTGTTGCCTGTCGTAGGGGATGGTGTTTCGCCACAGCTTGCCAACGTCAAAAGGGCAGCCAAGGCAAGACAGATTGTCAACAATGTTGAAGCGACATTCTTCGCAGCGTACATCGACATGTCCTCCCCTTGTTTTTATGATGTTATCGATTCTACATGTTTAGCGGGAACCGGGGATGACCTCAAGGGCGGAAACGAAATCGGTAGTTGAGCAATGGCTGTCGGGGGACATGCACCCGGAGGCGGTTTGGAAGTGGGCGTTAGATGCCAAAGACAAGCAAAGCCAGGGCCAAAGATCCGATGATGCGCTGGTGCGGGATGTTATCGATGTACTTACGGGATTGCCCTTTGACATGATTATCAAGGAGGACGCTGAGGTTATCGAATACTGCCTGAGTAACCCTGTGAACGAAGCAGATCTTGGCCAAAACCTCCTGTGGAACCACCTGGACAACGTCGATGCAGATGGTCGCCGCAATGCGCTCGCGGATGATCCTTTTTATGGACCCTACACAGGCGGCATTGAGTAGGTAGACCCAGGCTAGTAGGCGAACTGATCCACGCGACTTGCTGCCTGGCTGAGCCCTTTGCCTCTGATGAACTTTGGATCTAACCAGCGCTCGACAGCTTCCAGCTCCCAACCCAGAGAAAGTTGTTCTTTGGATATCTGGGACAGCGACAACCAGACACCGTTGTAGGCGACGGGAAAGCCGTTGTCATTGAAGGTATAGCCGTATGTACGGCACAGACCATCCTCTTCCTCGAAGTCACCTATGTAAGAAAGCCATGGAACCTCGATGGACACTTGTTCGCGTAGATGTTGTTGACATGGGGCGATGTGGTTGCCGAGATCCCAATCTGGGATCGCTCGTTCGTCCTTAGTTAGTCCGCCCGGTAAGTAGAGCCCGTTGGTCGTCTCCAGAAAAAACACTTCGGTTTCTTCTTTTTCTCTGACAAGCACAGAACGGGTCGTGGTTATGTCGCGCTTACTATGCACGGCGATCAATTTCCGACCTTCCTCACTCAGCGCCTCGGCGACATCATCGTGGTAGAGGTAGTATCCAGTTGCTGGCGGGAACGACGCCGCTGCGTACTTGTTGAAGAGGCCGAGCCGGTGTTTGTCCGAACGATTGGGCTCTGCGCGGTGCCATAAATGCATGTTCATTAACAAAAGATCACCACGCTTGAGCCCGGGGTCGATGAAGTCTTCCGGTTTCGGACGTATTGCAGGGCCAACTTCTAAACACGGAGTTTCGCCATCGTGTACGCGTTCTGTCCTATGGGAACCTGGTGCGATGTAGAGAGGTCCGGTCATCTCGTCAAAGTCGCAAAACGGCACTATCGTGAACAGCCAGTGCATAGAGCTCCCGACGGGCCGCCATCGTTTGTAATCGTGGTGCGGCGGTAGACCGGCGCCTTCGGGCGTACGGTCGTAGATAACGTACGCCGTGAGCACCGGGTCATCTTCGAGTATTTCTCGTACAGCACCAACGATGTCCGGATGTTCGATAATGAAGGCCAAATCTGGGTCACGCGCGGATTGTGAGGCAAGCGTGTAGCGCCCAGGTGCGGGATAGATAGGTGCGTTTGGATCGAGCGTACCGTCTAGCGGTGGGTTGTTGGCGACCCCGCGCTCAAGACGTGTTATCTCATCATCAGTGATAGCACCTTTCAGAATTAGATAACCCTGTTCGTTGTATTGTCGGATTTGTGCTTGATCGAGCATGTTGCTGTCCCCTCCCAAAAATGCCACAGCAGGGAAAGATACTGCGGATTACGATTGTGGGCTACCTCAACCCTCCATTGGCGTTTTGGCACAGCTTGGAAGATTTGGCTAGACTCTGTCGATTTGGGCGAACTAAATTGCAGCTTGAAGAGCTATTGGGGTTGCTCGATCTTGAACAGGTCGAGGAGAACCTATTCCGAGCATTTCATCCCGAGGCAAGAGAACGACGCCTATATGGCGGCCAGATAATGGCCCAGGCTCTGGTAGCCGCAGCTCGAACTGCGAGCGAGCGTGTTATTCATTCCGTACATGGTTACTTTTTGCGCCCAGGCGACCCAAAGGTCCCTGCCATCATCAAAGTGGAACGGTTACGAGATGGCGGCTCCTTTAGTAGTCGCCGCGTTGTGGTGGTCCAAAATGGCGAGGCTATATTTAATATGGATCTTTCTTTCCAGGCTGAAGAGGCCGGCCTGGAGCATCAGGATGAAATGCCAGATTTGCGCCCGCCTGTCCCGGAAAAAATTCCAGAGTATCTGTTTGCAGATGCCTTCGTGACCTGGCGGCATGAGTTCCGAAGGTTGCAATCAAGTGAGCCCCAGCCGCCTGAACAATTTGTGTGGTTCAAATGCAATGGTGAGGTGCCGAACGATCCTCTGATTCAGGCAAGTCTGCTCTTGTATGAATCCGATAACACCCTTTTAGGCACGGCGCGGTTGCCACATCGGGGCAGCTACGATCGAGAGTCGATGCAAGTGGCGAGCCTAGATCACGCTATGTGGTTCCATGGTCCCTTCGACCTATCCGAGTGGATGCTGTACGCCCAAGACTCCCCAAGTACGTCACAGAGTCGCGGGCTGACACGAGGACGTATTTTTACTCAGAATGGCCGTCTTGTTGCTAACACCATCCAAGAGGGCTTGATTCGAATCCGGTGAATGGGCAAGGTCGAGGCTCGACCAATAAGACAAGCACAAACATGAACCCCACCTCAGCGCCACTCGCCCGTCCTCTAATCATTGCTGTTCTCGCTATCTGCGCCGGTTTAACTTCGACTAACGGATGGTCTAAGGATGTTGGTGAGTTCGCAGAGGAAGGTGTGCAACGCCTGTCTAAGTACCTACAAATAGACACTGTGAATCCACCTGGTAATGAAACTAGGGGTGTCGAGTTCTTAGCAGCAATTCTGGATGATGCTGGTATTGATTATGAAACTGCCGAATCGGCACCAGGGCGGGGTAACTTGTGGGCAAAGCTCGAAGCCTCAGGCGGTGAAAAAGAGCCCGGGCTTGTGCTTCTCCATCATATCGATGTCGTCCCGGCGAATCGGAAGTACTGGAGCTTTGAGCCGTTGTCCGGTGATGTTAAAAATGGCTTCGTCTACGGCCGAGGGGCGATAGATACAAAGGGCTTGGGTATAGCGCAACTACAAGCGTTTCTTGCGCTCCATGCGTCTGGTAAACCTCTTAACCGAGACGTTTGGTTGATCGCGACAGCGGACGAGGAAGCAGGGGGTTTCTTTGGCGCGGGCTGGTTAATCGAGAATCGACGTGAACTATTTGATGGCGTTGGCTATGTCCTCAACGAGGGCGGCTCGGCTCGCGCTTTTGGGGATACGACGGCGGTTTTGGTAGAAGTCACTCAGAAAGTACCTTTATGGCTTAGGGTAACCTCCCGTGGCACGCCGGGTCATGGATCTGCGCCACGCGTTGAGACGTCTGTTACCAAAATGGTCCGCGCCTTGAAACGCATTAGCGAAACTGAATTTCCGGTCAGGGTCTTGCAACCTGTCGCTGACATGTTTGAGGGGATCGCCCCATTTCAAACGGGGGAAGATAAGGAGGTCTTCGCATCTATAGGCCATACGCACCCAAGCAATGACTATTTAACTGGGTTAAAACTTCGCAATCCTGGAGCGCATGCGTTGCTTCGTAACACCTGTTCGATCACTCGACTAGAAGGTAGCTCGAAGATAAATGTGATTCCCGCTGAAGTGCATGCAGAACTCGACTGCCGCCTGTTGCCTGACCAAAATCCGGAAGCGTTCCTCGCCGAGCTGCAAACAATCATCAATGATGGCGACATCAGCATTGATAAAATTATGGGCTTCACCCCAGCGGTGAGTAAAACAGAGACTCCGCTATATAAGGCGATTCAAAAAGTGTCGCGGAACTACTTCGATGCAGAGGTTATTCCGACTGTCTCAGGTGGATTTACCGATAGCCATTTCTTCAGAGACATTGGCGTGACGAGCTATGGGTACTCACCCTTCGCTTTCACCGTTGCGGAATTTTCGGGTGTGCACGGCAATGACGAGCGGGTGTCGGTGTCCAACATCGTGAATGGGGTGAAGATTTATTACGAATTGTTAGAAGAATTTGCCGCACGCTAATCAAAGTTGTCTAAGGAAGCATTGCAGACATGAACAATGAATTAACAACGGTCTCGCACGAGCTTGACTTCAGTCCGATGCATCGTGCGATGACCAAGTACATCGACGATGAAATTTTGTCGTGTATGACGACCTTGGTGCTGCGTGGAACCGATGTCCTCGATTACAAGACGTATGGATACATGGATCTGGAAACGCGCGAACCGTTGCGCACCGATGCCATTTTTCGCATGTATTCCAACACCAAGCTTGTGACATCTGTTGCGTTAATGATGCTGTACGAGGAAGGACGGTTTGGATTAAACGACGAACTCGCCAAGCACATGCCCGAGTGGGGTGATATGCGGGTTCTTAAAGCTGGTGCTCAAAGTGCTGACGATGTCGAGGCGCCGTCGGAAGCAATTCGCATCAGACACATATTGAGTCATAGTGCGGGCTTGAGCTATGGCTTCATCGAACCTGAATCAGTGGTAGATCAAGCGTACCTTTCGGGCGGCTTAGATGTTTTGTCAGAAAGCAGTTTGAATCTAGAAGAATTTTGTTCTAGAGCTGCTGACCTACCCTTGGCTTACCAACCCGGTAGTAGTTGGCGGTATTCCATCGCGACGGATGTATGCGCTCGCCTGATTGAAGTGTTGTCAGGCCAATCGTTCGATGACTTCTTGGCTGATCGAATCTTCCGACCGCTCGGAATGGTGGATACAGACTTTTGGGTGCCCCCCGAGAAAGCAGATCGGTTCACCACGATGTACGCACCGGTCGACCTTCTTGATCCCATGAAGTCGGGGCTGAACAAAGCGGATGATTCACGTGAGGGTCAATACAACAAGAAGCGTGCCTTTCTGAGTGGTGGTGGTGGCCTCGTCTCAACCATGAGTGACTACATGGCGTTCACGAGAATGATCGTGAACGCAGGTGAATGGCAAGGCACGCGGATTTTAGAATCCTCGTCGCTAGAGTTGATGCGCACCAACCAACTTGCCCCTGGAGTCGGTGTTGCGTTTCCGATGTGGGCCATGCCAGGTACGGTATTTGGTCTTGGTTTCGCGCTCAAAGCCAAAGTGACGGACGATGAGCCCACCGCTGCACTTGACGAATACCACTGGGGTGGCATGGCCGGGACCCATAGCTGGATGGCGCCCAACGGCGGAATTTCTGGCTTTTGTGGCACGCAGCGCATGCCTGGTTTTTGGCACCCCTTTAGTCACGAGTTTAAGACGCTCGCCTACCAGATCGCGACCTAAACGTGTCTCGGAGCATCGACATTCTCGGGCTCGACCATGTGGTGTTGCGTTCGCCAAACCCAACTGTGTTGGTGGCCTTCTATCAAGGGTTGTTTGGTTGTGAAATTGAGCGCGAGGTTGGTGATTTTCTTTGGCAGTTGCGAATTGGCGATAGTTTATTGGACATCATCCGAGGCGAGCGAACGGGTGCAAATATGGATCACTTTTGCTTGCGGGTGGCAAATTATGACGAACAGAGCGTGCTAAGTGCGCTTACGGCCGCTGGTGTGGAGGGCCAGGTTGCTGGTGAACTCTATGGCGCTCAGGGGATCGGTGCTTCTATCTACTTTGCTGATCCAGAAGGTAATCGCGTCGAGCTTAAACGCTCGATTTGATCAGCGCGCGTAGTCGATCTCCAATGGAGATTAGAGATGTGAAAACGAGTAGCCATGCCAGCAGTTGCACGGGCAACGCTAGAAAGTCCCAGTTCAGGGCATTGCTGCCGATCGCCGTACCGACCAAGACAAAGTACGCAATCCCGTTAATCCGACCAATTTGTGAGGCGCGTAAAATTTGCCCTGCGAGAGCTCGAGAATCTAACGTGTATTGGATGAACGCGACCGCAATCAGTGGTGCTAACCACGGGTTGATCAAACCCAGTTCGGCTAGAACCCAAGCAGAAATTGAAACGTAAGTGGCGTCAGTTGCATGGTCGAGCAAACCGCCCAAGGGTGAAGCTTGGTTAAAAGCTCGTGCCAATTTGCCATCGACGACATCTGAGATCACCACAAACGTGAAAATAGCTGCGGCTAAGATCCAATCAGCATTCAGGATCGCGAAAGCAGTAGCAGGTATGAGCGTTAGCCGGAGCGAGGTAACCAGGTTGGCCCACGTAAACCACAGGGTCATAGGCGGCTAACGCGGAGAAAGTCGGTACAACGTGCCGCCGTCTTCCATGAACGTTTCTCCTTCCTCGCGTTCCATGTCGTACTTCTCATGGTAGCGTTGCCCAATCCTATTCATTAGCGCTACCTCGCTGACTGGGTGCGCGCGACCGCGATATAGCTCCCCAGTCACACTAATCACCACATTATTGTCCTGGGCTAAGTTCTCGGCCCATTTTGAGCTCGGATTGACTGCGGCGATGAAGAAGTCGTTATCGAGAGATACTCCCCAAAGTGTCACTGAATACGGGTCGTTTGGGTTCGTCTCTAAAAAAATGTTGTCTTCGGAATCAGTAAAAATCCAATCTTGCGGCCATTCTGCTTCAGTGCCTTCTAGTTTCCCGCCTGCGATGGGTCCAACTGGGCTACTGCACGCGCACAGCAAAAATGCTGTTGTTGCCACTGAGATTGCATTGCGCATGCACGACCTTTCGAATAAGAATGAGGGTGCCTATGCTATCGCTGGCATCGAATAGGTGCCAGTAAAGAGATCGCAAAGGTTGGCAGAAAAGTAAATAAATTTAAGGTCGATAATTGGCTACTAAGTGGGTGATAACAGGGGCGAATGGCAATTTAGGTAGGCGATTGGTCGCAGAGCTTGCGGTTGAAAACGATAACGAGGTCCTGGCGGTTGTGCGTAGTGAGCGTGCCGCGGCCACGATTGCTTCACATGAGGCTGTTACGACCAAGGTACTAAGTTACACGGATGTACCAGCCTTGAGTGCAGCGTGTGCCGATGCAGATTGTGTTGTCCATCTTGTTGGTATAATTAAAGAAGGAGGGGGAGCGACCTATCAAGACGCGCATGAGGCCAGTACCACGGCACTATGCGAGGCGCTGCAAGATCGACCGGACGTGCATGTCTCCTATCTTTCTATCGTGGGTTCCGAGCCGCACGCTACCAATACGTGCCTTGCGTCAAAGGGACGTGCGGAAAAAATATTACAGGAAGCACCGAATCCAGCCTGCACAATAAGGGTGCCGATGGTATTGGGAGAGCAAGATTATGTGAGCGGTTCGTTGCGTCAACGGGTGCTGAAGGAGAAAGCAGTTGGCTTTCGAATGGCAAGCCTTGAGCAGCCAATCTTCGCAGGTGACGTTACTGCCGCAATCAGGGCGGGTGCCGCGGGCAGGATTAATGCTGGGATCGATTTAGGTGGGCCAGAGGTACTTTCGCGTGCAGATCTTAGTCGTCGTGCCGGAGCCGTATTCGATCGCACGGTTAGAGTGAGGTCGCTACCTGTCGCCTTAGGGAAGATGTTGGCAACGTTGCTGCAGGCAGTGATGAGCAACCCGCCAATCACACCCGCGATGCTTGAAATCCTTGATCACGATGACAACGTTGACAACACGAATGCATTTACCACATTGGGAATCTCGGACCAGACCAGCTTGGACGAGATGTTGCGAATAGCCTTAACCGGTGACGGGTTACCGTAGCGTTCGTGCCAGAAACGGCAGACTTCGGTCCATGCGGTAGTCGACGCCGCTATGGGTATCATTAAATTCCTCATACGTGTGTTTGATCTTCATTTTCTTCAACGTGGCGCTGAGCTGTCTTGAACCAAAGTGGATATGGTATTGATCGCGCCAACCGCAGTCGATGTAAATGCCCTTCAAACTCGCTAAATTCGATTTAGATGGACGCGCTAGATGGATTGGGTCGTGTCGTAGCCACCGCCGCCACCGAGACTCGATGAATACACCTGTGTTGAGGTCGTAGGGGAGTCGGAATCCGAGAGGCGCGCGGGGATCCGGGTCATAAGTCGCCGCCATACAAATCATCATTAGGACTGTGATATCGGAACCGTTGAGTCGCTCGGTTTGCCAGATATGGTCTAGAAAGCGTTTGACGCGACCGTCATCATGGCCGGGTTTGGATTGAGTCGTTTTCGGCGGGGTTTTTTGCTGTGCAAAACGCTGTAAACCAGAGAGCGCGCTAGGCCATTCCGCCTTATAGATGAAATCGAAGTACGCATCACCCGAGTGAGAGGCGATCGCTCCCCAATACTTGGCGTACTTCATCCCATGGATGAGCGCGCCGTAGCCACCGGAAGATTTCCCGTAAACACCCCGGTGGTCGCGCTCTGGCTTGGTGCGCAACTCTTTGTCGATTGTTGGTATGAGCTCGCGTGTCAAAAAGTCAGCATAGCGACCGACCGCGCTAGAATTGATGTATTGGTTACCGCCAAGTGCGGTAAAGCAGTCAGGGAAGACGACAATGCAGGGTGGCATTTTGCGATTATGGATCAGCCGATCTAAACGCTCAGGGACGTTTTCATCGAAACTCCGCCATCCAGTATGGGAGCCGCCGCTCCCGGTGTAGCCCACGAGGTCATATAGAACGGGAAATCTACGTCCGGCTGGTGCTGTGTCGTAATTAGGTGGTAGGTAGACGGAGTGTGCACGATCATTTGGGTCACCCCACGGATTGTCTTTGAGTATACGAGACTCGTGTTGAATCTGAACGATCGACCCATCCAGGGTGTGCTGTCTTTTGCGGGCCATGTGGGGTCACCTTCAGTTGTGTCGTCCTTTAAGTGCGACAGCATTTTGCTTGCGCGGGGTCGCTCCAGACTAGACCCGCAGCATACCGCAAAGCGCGGCTTGTCACGGTTTTAGCGATCCGGGTGATGAATCGTGCATAGATCACGAAATCGCGCGTAATGATCAGGTAGCGTGCTTATTGGAAATTTCTATGCATGGATTCATAAGCGTGTCTGAGCACCAAACCCCTGTGGAGAGAACGGAGTTGAATCAGGAAACAACGGTTTACCCTGGACCCACCGATGCCGACGTAAACGCAGAAGCGTTGCGAGCCGAAGTGGCCAAATGGCAAGAACGTGTTCCTAAGCTCGCCGGTGCGCTAAGAGAAAGAACCGATGAGCTGGCTCAAGCGCGCGACGAAATTCGAACGCTTAAGCAGCAAGCAGGCGGCGCTAACAGCGACGTAACTGTGCGCGCGCGTGATGAACTGATTGAAGAACTCGAGTCCAAATCCAAAGAGCTAAAAACCAAAGTTCAAACGCTTGCTGGCGAACTTCGGAGTATGGAAATTGCGTTAGGCGAAGCGCAAGAAGATGCCGAAAATTGGAAATCGAAATGGCGGGGAGTGACCGGCTCTCTTGACGAACTCTCTGCGGAAAAAACGGAAAAAGAATCGAACCACCAAAGCGAGCGGCTATCGTTTGACAGCGAACGGGCAAATTGGGATGAGCAACGGACCCAGCTTGCGATTGATCAGAAAGAACATCTACGCCTTACTGACGAAATTGGCACTTTGCGCAAGCGTAATGAGCAGTTGGTTGAAACGACTGAAATGGCTAACGTTCAGATTGTGACACTGGGCGAAGAGCTCACCAGTCTCGTGGCTAGGGCTGAACAGGCAGAGTCGTCCAGTCAGGACCTCATAGCGCAGCATGCCGAAGCGGAAGGCGCATTAGAAAAGGTTGTCAGCGAGCTCGTTCAGAGTAAACGTGAGTTTGCCATCGAGCGGTCCGAGTTGGTATCTAGTCACCAAAGCGAAGTCGCGAGCCGGGACGAAGCATTGACGAAAGCGCTCGACGATGTGGATGGTCTTAGGCGGGCGGCAGACGAAGCGTTCAAGAAAGCAGAACAAAGTGGCGTGGCGCAACGCTCAGAAGTTGCAAGATTGGAAGGGCTGCATACGGTCGCCATCAACGAACGGAACCGTGCACTGGCAGAAGTTGCCGAGGCCGGTGAAGCGCTGCAGAACCTGAAGAGCGAACATGAAACGCAGCTCGCCGAAATTCAATCTACGTCTGCTCAAGCGCTGCAGAGTAAAGAAGAACAATTCGGCAATGCCCAGAACCAGGTAACCGCGCTTCAGACGGAGCTGGCAGCTGCTAAGGCACGGGTTAGCCAGGAGCTGAGTGACTATGAGACAGCCCGCACAGATCTCGAGCAGAGCCTAAAAACCACGGAAGATAAGCTCTCTACGACCACCGCCGAAGTATCCCGACTTGAAGGGTGCTTGTCTGAGGCGATCGAAAACCAGAATCGCTTCCAACGTGAGCGGGAGATCCAGACGCAGCGCATCATCGCGCTCGAAGAGGAAGTCGCGCAAGTTGAATTGGATGCTGAGCAGAAGATCCTTGGCCAGGAGGCGCTGCAAGCTGAGTTGAAAAAGTTGCAAACAACACTGCAAGACCGAACCCAGCTGGTCCAGAATCTGGAGGAGGAGCGCAGCGAACGGCTTCGCAATGGTACTCATTTGCAGGGTACGGTGGATCGCCTCGAGCAGGACTTAACCGCAGAACGACAGAGAAACGAGACGTTAAAGGCGCACGTGGCCACAGTCGAAGCACGGGTCAACGATCAGCGCCAGCTGATGGAACAGATCGAAAGAGAGCTGAGCGAAGAACAAGCAAAACTTGTCGAACAACGCCGGTTGTTGGAAGTCGAACAACGGCAACGCCAGGACACCGAGAATCGGTTAGCTAGTGGCGATGATAAACGCATTGCTGAAGAAAAAGCACGACTAGCCGAGGAACTAAAACGACAGTCAGATGAAGAGATCGCGACGCTGAATGGCCAGCTAATGGCGATCAGTACTGAGCACGAAAGCGAACGCGATGAGTTGCAAGAGAAGTTGCGGCAAGCCACGGCTACCCAAGAGGCTGCTGTGCTTGAACGCGATCGTTCGCAAAATCGGATCGAAGAGCTAACGAACGAATTAAGTCGACATTCTAGTCAGGCAGAAGCGCTAGCAGAAACTCTGCAAGACAACTTGTCAGAAATGGAAACTGAATTGCACAAAGTGCGCTCTGACGCAAAGGCGGTGAGCGAACAACTAGGTGCCGATCTCACGAGCGCGCAAGAAGAGCGTGCTGCAGCAGAACAGAATCTCGAACTCAGCCAGGATCGTGTAACAGAGTTGGAAGAAGAGGCGAGAGCAACTCAAGCGGAATTTGTTGCGTACAAAGCGGAAACGGTTGATGCAATCGAAGTGCAAGCGCTTGGTGAACAGCTACGAGAGCTAGAAAACAAGTTCCGTGAACGGACTCGGGAACTTGACGAATTGCGCTGGCGTACTGAGCAAGAAAAACAACAAAGTACCAGTTCCAGTGACGAGAAAATGGTGTTGGTGCTGAACCAACAGCTAGAGGATGCACGCGCTGAAATTGAGCGTTTGAAAGGCAAAGTGAGTAAGTCAAACACTGCCAGCGAACCAGACTTCGTGGATGCAGATTTAACGCAGCTCAAGGGTGTGGGCGACAAGCTCGCGCAACAACTTCGAGCGTTGGGAATTCAAAGTGTTTCGCAGATTGCAGCGATGGACGAGTCGGACTTAGACGACGAAGAACATCTGCTGTACGGCTATCGAAGCCGCCTCCTACGTGACGAATGGATTGCCCAGGCACGTGGAATTATCGACAAATAAACTCCGTATCCAGCGGCTTTCAAAATCGCGAACGGACGGCTATTATCGCGCGTGAGTACTAATATGAGCATGCGCTCTTATGATGACCGAAGCTGAAAATCGTCGCGCAGAAGAAGATCGGAGAAATGCCGAGGACCGACGCCGCAGTGCCAAAGGCTTATTTGAGCTTCGGGCGCGTCGCGATCGCGTAACTTCTGATAGACGCCAAACTGAACGACGTGCCGAGTCTAGATTTCGTCTCGCGTTCTGGCGACGCCGTGACGCCTAGGCCATCGAATAAAGAGGATTCTCTCGATAAAGCGGTTTCCTTAAGTTAAAGCGGTTCCTCAAAATAAAGCGGTTCCTCAAAATAGAGCGGTTCCTCAAAATAAAGAGATCTCAAGATAAAGAAGCCTCAAAATAAAGAAGCCTCAAAATAAAGAGACCTCGAGAGTAAGGTGCCGAAAGGCGACACGTAGCGCTAAATCAGACCAACCCGTCTCAGATCTAAATTAAATATACCGTGCATGATGTACGGAGAATATGTTCGTTAGGAGAGTTGTAAACATGAACAAATTTTTGCCTGCCTGTATTTTGGCGCTGATCGTTTCATCGCTGTCAGCCGAGGTGCTTGCTGAGGGAGATGCTGAAGCTGGCCGTGCACTCTTTCCCGTCTGCACGGCTTGCCATGGTCCACAAGGCCTAGGTAATCAAGCGATGAATGCACCTAAGATCGCAGGTCAAGAAGACTGGTACATCGTTAGGCAGATGGAGTTGTTTCAAAACGATGCACGAGGCACAGCCCCCGGTGATATGCATGGTATGCAAATGGCCGCGATGGCGAAGGGACCACAGCTAAAAGGCGATGAGGCTTTAGCCAATCTCGCCGCTTACATAGGTACCTTTCCGAATCCTACACCCGCGCCAACGGTCAGCGGTGATGCAACAGCAGGGGAAAAACTGTACCCAATTTGCGCTGCCTGCCATGGCCAGAAGGCGGAAGGAATTGAGGCGATGTCTGGACCTAAGCTCGTTGGTCAGAACGACTGGTATTTAGTCAATCAAATCAAAAAGTTCAAAGAAGGAAAGCGCGGCTACCACAACCTTGATCATGGTGGTCGACAGATGCGACCGATGGTTGCCACTCTAACGGATGACACGTCTATCAATGACATTGTCGCTTACATCAATACGTTGAATTAGCGGCAATGCCTGGGCGCCTAACCGTTTCTACAGGGGCGCTTGCGCGAAATTACGGATCGATATGCGCATCCACCGATTCTGAAGTTGCGGGTGTGGTGAAGGCGAATGGCTATGGCATTGGCGTGGTGGATGCGGTGCAGTGCCTCGAGCACGCGGGCTGTAAAACCTATTTCGTAGCGACCCTCGTAGAAGGGATTCGGGTGCGCCAAGTCAGTCCTGGTTCCCAGATCTACGTGCTTGAAGGTTTGGTACGGGATGCAGACAGTGGTGTCTTTTTACAGCATCAGCTTCGTCCGGTCATCAACAGTCCTATGCAGTTATCGCGTTGGAACAACGCCGGTTCGTTTGCGCTACACATCGATACGGGAATGGAGCGACTCGGCTTGAGCATAGTCGAAGGTGACGAAGTCTTAGCTCAGGGCGCGAAACCCAGCTTGGTTCTGAGCCACTTTGCCCGAGCAGATGAACCCAGTGTAGGAATCACACGACAACAGATTGAGACGATGTTGGGGTTCAGTGCGAGACATCCAGACATCTCCCTTAGCCTAAGCAATTCCGCGGGCGCGCTTTTACACGATGTTCCAGAGGTGCTGGTTAGAGCTGGCATCGCGCTCTATGGCGGCAGCCCAACGGGCGAACAGGGCGACGCGCTTGAAGCGGTTGTTAAGTTGTCTGGCGATGTCATACAGGTTAGAGATATTGAGGCCGGTACCTACGTTGGGTACGGCGGCACCTATCAAGCGGCAGAAAAGAGTCGTTTAGTCACGGTGGGCATTGGTTACGCGGATGGTTTGCCACGGCTGTTGTCGAATTGCGGCAGAGCTTGGTGGCGGGGCGATTACTACCCTTTGGTTGGTCGAGCGAGTATGGACTTGATCCATGTGCGTGTTGATCTGTCAGTCGAGGTGGAGCAATTCCAAGATGAAACTTTTGAACTGATAGGCGCTAACGTTCCTGTTGATGAAGTAGCGCGTCAAGCACAAACCCTTAGTTATGAAGTGCTAACGGGACTGGACGCGGCGAGACGCCTTGAAAGGGTCACCACCGAAACGTCGATCTGACTGACGACTAAACTCTGGCGGCCCATAGATGCCAGGTCTTGTTTCCCGCGCGGCTACGTGACCCATCAACGTTTGATAGATTGCAAATGCCTCTGCAGCATTTCTGTATTCGCCGGTGCCTCGGGCAGCGAGCGCTCGGTTGAGGTAAAGGTCGGGTATAGAGAGGTTACTCCTCGTCGCGAGAACGATAGCCCGCTCAGTAGCAGCGACCGATTGCCCAAACTGTCCGAGGTAGAGGAGCATAGTCCCGTGGTTGGCGTGTGCCACCCAGCTGTTGGGTTGTTCTTGGAGAAGTTGGTCCATGACCTCCCGAGCTTGCGTTGCTCTATTAGTGCGTGCATAGCTGATGGCTAGCAACCCAGTCGCTTCTGCGATTGGATCTAACGTCGTATCCGGCGACTCTCTAAGAGCCCCTAGCGTTTGTTCGCAAATCTCTGGCTGGATCGGGTAGGACACTACGGCATCGCGGCATTGTTCAACGCCTAGCGAATCGGCGCTATGAGCAAAAGGCATGGGTAGAGCTGCAAACAAAGTCGTCAGTAAACAGAGCTCAAAAACTATGGACCGGTTGTGCGCAGGTGGATTGTGCATAAGTGGATTGTGCATGGGTGGATTGTGAGCCAGGCGTATCTGGGCCGCAATCTTTTCGCTAAGCTTATGAGCTTGAGAAGATCTAGAAAAACTGAGGGGAATCATGAGCGTTAACAAAAACGGACTACTAGCGGGGCAAGTTGCGATCGTGACTGGAGCAAGCCGCGGCATTGGTGAAGGAATCGCGAAACGATATGCAATGGAAGGCGCAAAAGTAGTCGTTTCAGCACGCTCAGTCGAAGATGAGGATCACTATCTGCCAGGCACGATCAAGCATACGGTCGATGCGATTAACCAAGCGGGTGGCGAAGCGATTGCTGTCCGAGCCGACCTTTCCGTTGCAGAAGATAGACACAACTTGGTTAAGGCGACGGAAGAAGCGTTCGGTTCTGCCGACATTTTAGTGAACAACGCCGCTGTCACTTACTTCATCCCGGTTGCAGAATTTCCGGAGAGACGTTTTCAAATCATGATGGATGTGCAGGTGTGGGCGCCATTTGAGCTCTCACAGCTCGTTTTGCCAGGCATGAAGGAGCGTGGCGCCGGTTGGATTCTGAATATTTCTTCAGGAGCGGCAATTCACCCCGACCGAACCGCAGGTGGACGTGGAGGCACTGTATACGGCATGTGCAAGGCGGCATTGGAACGTTTTACGACGGGACTTGCCCAGGAAGTTTATGACGATGGCATTGCTGTGAATGTCATTTCGCCTGGCTTGGTAGCCACCCCTGGGGTGGTTCATCACAAGCTAATCACGGAGGAAACCAAGGATCGAGTAACGCCAATGGAGCACATGACAGAATCCTGCCTGCGCTTGGTGCACGGCGATCCTAAAGTGATGACGGGCAGAATCGACTATGCCGATAAAGTGATGACAGAGTTCAATCTAGATCCCGCAGCGCTGATCTAGTCAATCTGCTCTTACTGGCACTTCCGTTTTCTTGATGACGGTGCGGAGTGCGAAGTTTGACTGGACCCGGGAAACCCCAGGCAGCCTTGTGAGGTGTTGGCTGTGGATGCGCTCATAGTCACGCGCATCCGCCACGATCACCCTAAGTAAATAGTCCGCGTCGCCACTCATTAAATAGCACTCCATAACTTCGGGTAGTGCTGCGACTGCCTCTTCAAATCGCACAAGATCGTTCTGTTGTTGGCTATGTAGCGTAATGGAGACAAATACGTTGTCTGGATAGCCGACTGCCGATTGGTCAACCAAACCCACGTAGCCGCGCAGGATGCCTGACTTCTCCAGTGCGCGAACGCGTCGTAAGCAGGCCGATTCCGATAAGTTAATCCGCTCAGCAAGTTCAGCGTTGGTAATGCGCCCGTGCAGCTGGGTCTCGTGCAAGATAGCGCGGTCTTGGCGGTCTAGTGAGCGTTGTTGAACCAGTTGGCGAGTAGTTCGCTAAAATTGTCTGATTAAAGAAAATATTAGCATAATATTGCGTCTACGGATGAATTTATAGATGTATACGCAATTTGTGAGCCTGATATTAACTTATCCTAGTTCGAACTAAGTGTAGGTGTATGTGACATGCTGATAGGTGTTCCTAAGGAAACGAAGAGCGAAGAATATCGAGTCGGTCTAACCCCGGAAGGTGCAAGTGCTTTGATCAAACGCGGACATGCCGTTTGTATTGAGCATGATGCAGGCACGGCGATTGGTTTTACTGATGCCGACTATTTGCAGGTGGGCGCGAAAGTCGGCGACGCTTTCAGCGCAGACCTAGTGGTGAAAGTTAAGGAACCCTCTCTAGCGGAATGTGCGCGGTTTAGGCCTGGCCAGGTGTTATTCACCTTTCTTCACTTAGCTGCAGCGCAGCAGCAAGCCACAGCGCTGTTAGCCAGTGGTTGTCGGGCGCTCGCCTATGAAACCGTTGAAGATGAGTTTGGCAGTCTGCCCTTGCTAAAACCAATGAGTGAGATAGCTGGGCGTATGTCAATCCAGGTTGGTGCGACTGCTTTACAGAACGTTCACGGTGGGCGTGGGATATTGTTAGGTGGTGCTGCCGGTGTTGCGCCTGGCAAGGTCGCCATTCTTGGCGGTGGTGTTGCAGGTAGCCATGCGGCACAAATGGCGGTAGGTCTCCAAGCGAATGTCACGATTGTAGATAGATCGTTGCAACGGGTCGGAGAATTGACGGCGGAGTTTGCCGGAAAAGCGCAGGTTCTAATGGCCTCAAAAGAGAATGTAACCAGCGTGGTTCGCTCTGCTGATCTTGTGGTGGGCGCCGTCTTGATTCCTGGTGCGGCGGCGCCAAAGTTAGTTGATCGCAGGCTCCTGAACCAGATGAAACGTGGCGCTGTATTGGTTGATATCGCGATCGATCAGGGCGGTTGCTTTGCGAGCAGCAAAGCGACAACCCATGCCGAGCCCACGTTTATCGATAGCGAAGTTGTCCACTACTGCGTTGCGAATATGCCCGGTGGTGTCGCGCGTACGGCAACCGAGGCGCTCTGCAGGGTGACGTTGAGTTACATCTTGTCGATCGCGGATCAAGGTTTGGACCAGGCGATGGCTACCGACCCGGGACTGGCGCGAGGACTCAATGTGGATAACGGTCGTCTCGTGCACCCGGTGGTCGCAGCTGCTGTGGCACAGAGTGTAGCCGCGTAAGGCGCGCGATTGGTTGTACCGCCAGCTTAGGTATGGGACATTCCAACTAAGCTATTGCACTCAGGCGATAGCGGAGCAGGGAGATCGGCATGTCAGAAGCGCATCCATTACACAACGAGTTTCCGGAAAACTCGATTGAGGCGAAAGACCTCAAACACGTTCTACATCCCACCACGAATCTCAAGCAGCATGCAGAAGTTGGTCCGACTGTTCATGAGCGAGCCGAAGGCGTCTATCTTTGGGATAACAAAGGCAACCAATACCTAGAAGGTATGGCAGGGCTGTGGTGTACCGCCTTGGGGTATGGCAACGAAGAGCTTGCGGACGTTGCTGCCGAACAGATGAAAAAGATGTCGTACTCGCAGCTCTTCGCTGGAAAGACGAATGAGCCGTCCGTGTTGCTCGCAGAAAAGCTGATCAACATGGCCCCGTTTGATGCGAGTCGTGTGTTCTTTGGCTTGTCAGGAAGCGATGCCAACGACACACAAGTCAAGCTCATGTGGTATTACAACAACGCGATCGGGCGACCAGAGAAGAAAAAGATTATCAGTCGCACACGCGGCTATCACGGGGTGACCGTAGCCAGCGGCTCGCTGACTGGACTGGCGCCGTTCCACAACGCCTTTGACCTACCAATGGCCGGTGTTCTGCACACAACATGTCCCCACTTTTATAGCGAATCGGTCGCTGGTGAGACGGAGTCTACATTCGTTGATCGACTTGTTAGCGACCTTGAGGATCTGATTGCTAAGGAAGGTGGCGAGACTATTGCAGCGTTTATCGCTGAGCCAATTATGGGTGCCGGTGGGGTGATTGTGCCACCGCCCACATACTATGAGCGAATCCAAGCTGTCTTAGCTCGCCACGAAATTTTATTTATAGATGATGAAGTAATTTGTGGTTTCGGCCGAACCGGTGAGGCATTTGGCGCACAAACATTGGGAATTAATCCCGCAACCATGAGCGTTGCAAAGGCTGTGTCGTCGGCTTATCTGCCGCTGAGCGCAGTGTTGGTTCCGGAGTACATGCACGAAGCGTTTATGGGTGTGTCAGATGAGCTCGGCAACTTTGGCCATGGTTTTACCTATAGCGGCCACCCAGTCTGTGCGGCAGTTGCATTACGCAATCTAGAGTTGATGGAAGAACAGGACTTGTTCGCTCATGCGGCCAAGGTTGGTGAGCTCCTGCAAACTCGTCTGCGAGAATTCAATGACCATCCTTTGGTTGGTGAAGTGCGTGGTATGGGCTTGATTGCTGCGGTTGAACTCGTCAAGCAATCTGATCCACGTGCGCCTTTTGCACCCAGCGATGGCGTTGGCGCGTACTGTGCCCAAGCCTGTATGGATCGCGGCGTGATCTTGAGAAACATGGGGGATGCGATCGCGTTTTGTCCTCCATTGATCATTACGCCGGATCAAGTTGATGAACTTTGCAGCAAATTTGCCGAAGGTCTTGATGCGACTGAAAAATGGGCTCGTCGCGGAGGTCTAATCTAGTTTCCTAGTTTATTGAGTTGACCACATTTGCCACCTTTCGGGTTGAGTTTCTTGCTGATGATATGAAGTGAGACGGGTTCTTAGTCGTAGCACTGTAAAAATCGTCCCGGAACGCTATAATCCCGCGCCGAAATCCTAACCCCGGCCTATCGCCTATTAAGGAGAGAATTTTGAAGCGAATTTTGCTCGCCATGACGACCGCAGTGCTCGCATTGGGAATTTATGCCATCCCGCCGGGTACCAATGATGAAATTGCAGAACGGTTAAAACCCGCGGGTTCGGTCTGTAGAACCGGTGAAGGCTGTGGTAGTTCCGCAGTTGCAGTTGCTACCGGCTCAATGAGTGGAGAGGAAATCTACAAACAGTTCTGTTTTGTTTGTCACGCAACGGGTGTGAGTGACGCACCGCGTTTAGGCGACACGGATGCTTGGCAGCCTCGCGTCGATAAAGGTGTTGAGACACTCGTGACGACAACGTTGAATGGCTTAAATGCGATGCCGCCAAAGGGTACTTGCATGAGCTGCTCTGACGATGAATTGGGTAGCGCCGTGACCTATATGTTGGATCAACTGTAGGCACAATCTAGGGGCGGGCATTCAGCCCTCCCTCCCAATCTAGTGTTCGAAAACCCAGCGCTTGTAAGAGGTGTTCGTCGGTGATGTCTTGTGCGTTAGCCAGATCGGCGATCGTGCGTGCCACCTTCCAAGTCTTGTGCAGGCTTCGAGCTGAAAGCTCTTTTTCGGCCAGGGTCTCGAGCAGCACAGAGCTGACCTGTGCGGCTCGGATCATTTGTGTGACTTGGCGCGGAGTAAGTGACGCGTTATTCACACCTTGCCGATCGATCTGAATCTGATGAACCTTTGTGATGTGTTGTCTGAGACTTTCGAGGTCAATGTCCGCATGCTTGCCATAAAGAAGCTCCGCTTGAGGCACCTCCTGAACGAATACCTGTAAATCTATGCGGTCGAGCAACGGCCCCGAAATTCGACTCTGGTAGCGACGGACCTGTTCTTGGTTACAGCGACAAGTATGCTCTCGACATGATCGACCGGTAGGGCAAGGGTTCATGGCTGCGACAAGTTGGAAGCGGCAAGGGTAGCTGACACGGTAGCCGACCCGAGACAGTGTCGCGGTTCCAGCTTCAATCGGCTCTCGAAGGTTGTTGAGCACTGAGGGTTTGAAATGTGGCAACTCGTCCAAGAACAAAACACCATGGTGGGCCAAAGCGATATCTCCCGGCGTCGGAATCTGGCCGCCACCGAGAAGTGCATTACTACTGGCTGAGTGGTGGGGCTCGCGAAAGGGGCGGTGCGGTGGTGCCTCTAAGCCGGTGCTTGAATAAACCGCGGCAACCTCCAGCGACTGTTCCGACGTTAGTGGCGGCAGAAGTTCATTGAGAGCGCGAGCTAACATGGTCTTACCGCCTCCTGGCGGACCTACCATGAGCAGGTGATGACCCCCTGCGGCTGCGAGTGCGAGTGCACGCTTGGCCAACGTCTGACCGACAACGTCGTTGTAGGTGCTATGTTGGATCGGGATTTCTACACGGACGGCTTCAGCCAGTTGGGGCTTATCAGATTTGTTGAGGATAGCGGTCGCCGCGTTTAAGGAGGAAGCTAGCACCACAGATACTTCCTGTTGGTGGCGGATGAGATGACCAAGTTCTCGAGCGGCTTCCCGTGGCGCGACTAGGGTTCGTTCGGAGTGATAGGTTGCTAAGGCACAGATTATGTTGCCGTGTGTTTGGCGTAACCGGCCGTCCAGACCCAATTCGCCAATCCACTCGAACTCTTGCGCCCGCTCACCGGCAACCTGCTTAGAACTCACAAGAATACTTAGTGCTATGGGAAGATCTAGAAAGCTGCTTGATTTGGGTAAGTTACCGGGCGCGAGGTTTATGGTCACTTTTCCATTTGGGTATACAAACCCGGAGCTGCGCAGCGCAGCCGCGACGCGATCTCGGGATTCACGGACAGCGCCTTTAGGCAAGCCGACGATGGTTGTACTTGGTAGACCGGCGGCGATCTGGCATTCGACGGCCACGAGCGGGGCGTGCATACCGACCACGACTCGGCTGTAGATCACTTCGCTCAATCAGGGAGATCTTTTAAACGGGCTTCCAGTTGCGCAACTTGCTGATTGAGTTCAGCCAGCTGCTGCGTCAGGGCGTCGTAATCGCTCTTAGAGACGAGCGCGAATTGCTCCGAAAATCTTCTCAGTTCTGCCTCTAGGTCAGGGTTGCGACCGAGTATCGGTGCGAGACGTTCTAATAACAGTTGTATTGGATTCATCAAAGATGTTCTCGACAGTGATATTGCCATTCTACGATGTGGTGGCTGAGCCGGGCACCTGAGAAATCTCTACCTTGCCGCCGAGGCGTCTGTCGGTATGCACCATTATGGTGCAAGCAGGCCTGAAATGGTGCGTGTCCAGCTTTGAATAGGTTGGCCAAGCGCACTACTTACCCTCCTATCGTTCTAAGTCCTTGATAGACAAAGATAGACAAAGATTTACAAAGTTGGCCCGGCGTTTGCAATGGACTCGGGTGTAACTGTGCGTGTGCTTTGCATGCATGAAGCGAAAATCAAAGAATCGAGGAAATCGAGAATGAACAGACTAACGAAAATCGGCTTACTGACGTTGATGAGCATAGGTGCCGTCGCGACGACAGGTGTGGCGAGTGCCGATGTTTCCTACAACGTGGGTTATGCATCTGAGTATCACTACCGCGGGATCATGCAAAAGAACTCGTCAGCTAGTGCTGGGGTCGACTATGAAGAAAGTGGCTTTTATGTGGGCGCATGGACAGCCGATGTCGGCGACGGTTTGGAAATTGACGGCTACTTCGGTTACGGGATCGAAACTGAAGAAGGCTTTACAGCATCTCTTGGTTTCACCGGGTACTACTATACGGGTGAATTTGATGACACCTATGAAGAGATCAATCTTAACTTAGGGTATGGCTTATTTAGTCTTGAGTACTCTGTCGGTGAATGGGACGGATTCGGCGCTGATGCAGACTATGACTTCCTGGCTGGAACTGTGGAATTTGAAAACGGTGTGTACGCTAAGTACGGCACGTTCGGCGATGACTTTGACGGCGACTACGTCGAACTCGGTTGGGGCACGACGGTTTCCGAAATCGACCTCGGCATCGCAGTGATCCTTTCTAGCGATGAACTCTCAGATCAGCTCGATAGCAGTGGCAATCCAACTGAGAGCGAAGCGCTCATTTTCACTATCGGTAAAACGTTCTAACGAGCAGGCGGTCTTGCATTAGTAGAACAATGCCGACAGTCTTGGGTGCGGTTGAGTCTTCCACGGAATCACCGAAGTGCGCGACGTATCCCAGACCGAGGCTATAGGAGCAATTTATGAAACTGATAACAGCAATAATTAAACCCTTCAAACTAGATGACGTGCGCGAAGCATTGTCTGAGGTCGGGGTCCAAGGGATGACCGTCACCGAAGTCAAAGGGTTCGGTCGTCAAAAAGGGCACACTGAACTTTATCGAGGTGCTGAGTACGTCGTCGATTTTCTACCTAAGGTAAAAATTGAGGCTGCCATTGACGATGGTCTGCTAGACCAAGTTGTCGAAGCGATCACGCGGTCAGCCAATACTGGCAAGGTCGGTGATGGCAAAATTTTCGTATCAGCGCTTGAAGACGTTGTGCGTATTCGAACTGGGGAAACCGGCGCGGACGCCGTCTAACCCCCCCAAACCCGGAGAACATCGTGGAAGATTTAACCCAACTGAGTTACTCAGTGGATACCCTTTACTTTCTATTAATGGGCGTACTGGTCATGTTCATGGCCCCTGGCTTCGCCATGCTTGAAGCTGGCATGGTACGAGCCAAGAATACGTCCGAAATTTTGACCAAGAACGTGGCGCTTTTTGCGATCGCGTCGATCATGTACCTGCTCGTTGGCTACGCCATTATGTACCCGGGCGCCGGAGAAGGGTCTTGGTTTCCGATCCTCGGTAGCTTGATAGGTGATGAACATACAGTAGAGGCGGTCCTCGCCTCTGGTGGCGAAGTTTACTATTCCGCTCGTGCAGACTTTTTCTTCCAAGTGGTCTTCGTTGCAACTGCAATGTCGATAGTTTCAGGGGCGGTCGCTGAACGGATGAAGCTATGGGCTTTCTTAGCTTTCGCCGTAGTTATGACTGGCTTTATCTACCCTGTCCAAGGGTTTTGGAAATGGGGTGGTGGCGCGCTCGATACACTAGGCTTCCTTGATTTTGCTGGGTCTGGTGTCGTGCACATGTGTGGTGCAGCCGCAGCGTTGGCGGGTGTGTTACTACTGGGACCGAGAGCGGGTAAGTACGGCAAGAACGGTGAGGTTAACCCGATCCCAGGTGCGAACATGCCGTTGGCCACGCTTGGCATGTTCATACTTTGGTTTGGTTGGTTTGGTTTCAACGGCGGCTCAGAGTTGATTTCGAGCAACATTACCGAGGCGAATGCCGTCGCTCAGATTTTCGTAAATACCAATACGGCCGCCGCAGGTGGTCTGATCGCTGCCCTGATGTTGGCACGGGTTCTTTTTGGCAAGGCAGATCTGACTATGGCTCTCAATGGTGCGCTGGCTGGACTGGTCTCGATAACCGCTGAACCACTCGCGGGGACGGCCATTCAGTCGCTGTTGGTGGGTGGCGCTGGTGGTTTGTTGGTCGTCTTCTCGATCGTTGCTTTTGACAAGCTCAAGATCGACGACCCGGTCGGCGCCATCTCAGTCCATGGCGTCTGCGGCGTTTGGGGATTACTTGCGGTCTGCTTTACGAATGCCGATGCGACTTGGGTCGCACAGCTCACTGGAATCGCTGCAATCTTTGCCTGGACCTTCGGTGCAAGCCTGGTTGTTTGGTTCGCCTTGAAGAGCATTATGGGCATCCGGGTCTCGCAAGAAGAAGAATATGAGGGCGTCGATGTAGCGGAATGCGGAATTGAGGCTTATCCGGAGTTTTCTCGAATCGGCTAGTTCTTAATGTAGCTACCAGAAAATGGGTATGGAATGGGACGGTTAGTTGACCGTCCCATTTTTTTTGCCCTGATTTCTGGCGCAATCTCAGATTTGTTCTATTAATTAGGCGACAAAAATCTGGGTGCAAAATAGATCGCCCAATTATTTACCGGTAGGAGAGCCGATATGGATCAAAAAGCAACACAAGAAGCCGTTTATAGTCCCGAGGCACGTGCTTCAGAACGAGACCAGTTAGAAGCCGATATGGAAGCATTCTTGAAAAAAGGCGGTGAAGTGAAATCGGTCGAGCTGGGCGAGCGGGCTGACCCACCTAAGAAGCCTGAAAACAACTACGGACGTGGCTCGATCTAGCGCAAGGTAACATTTAGAATACGCGCCTTTTGTGAGTCGGATTGGCCGATACTGATTCCGACATTGAGTCCGTATACAAACAGAGGCGCGTCATGAAGTACTGCAGCACCCGTGGTGGTGTTAAGGGTGTTAGTTTCAAGCAAAGTCTCCTGATGGGGTTGGGATCAGACGGGGGGCTTTTAGTACCTGAACAAATTCCGGACGTGACGCCGCAACTCGAGCATTGGCGTGCATTGGACTTCCCGTCTTTAGCGAAAGAACTCATCAGTATTTTTGCTGACGACATTGATCGGGCGACGTTGGATCGACTCGTTGATCAAGCCTATTCCACCTTCGATCATCCAGACGTGGTACCCATGCGTGAGCTTGGTGACATCACGTTGGTTGAGTTGTTCCATGGTCCCACGCTCGCGTTCAAAGACGTCGCCTTGCAACTTCTAGGGCAACTATTCGAACACGCGCTCGCGGAGGATGGACGCCATTTAAATATCTTGGGTGCGACATCTGGTGACACTGGAAGTGCTGCAATCGCGGGTGTGCGAGGACAGCCGAACATAGATATCTATATCCTCTACCCGAACGATAAAGTGAGTCCTTTGCAGGAATTGCAGATGACGACAGTGCCTGATCTAAATGTGCACTGCGTTGCCGTGAACGGCAGCTTCGATGACTGCCAAAGTCTGATGAAAGCCGTTTTTGCAGATCTTGAATTCAAGGAAACACACAGTTTAGGTGCTGTTAATTCTGTTAACTGGGCACGTGTAATGGCCCAAGTTGTTTACTACGGTTACATCAGTCTGAAGTTCGACGAGCCAGTATCTTTCTGTGTTCCCACCGGAAATTTTGGTAACGTTTTTGCGGCGTTCCTGGCGAGAAAGATGGGCTTTCCGATTGCCGAGCTTGTTGTAGGCACAAACGAAAATGACATTCTTGCGCGATTTTTTCACTCAGGTGAATATGCGCGTGGCGATGTGCACTACACCTTATCGCCCGCGATGGACATCCAAGTCGCAAGTAACTTTGAACGCTTTCTGTACTACTACTTTGATTGTGACGCTGAACGCTTGCGCGCCTTCATGAACGATTTTCAGCAGAAGGGTGAAGCTCACCTTGAGAGACCGCCAACCGATGCAGGCTTCTTGGCCACTTCAGTGAACACGGAAGAAACCGTGACGACGTTGCGCGATGTGTACGCTGAGTTTGGCTATGTGCTAGATCCGCACACCGCTGTGGGCGTATCGGCAAGTAAGAAATGTGCTACATCTGGACCTAAGGTTTGCATAGCGACTGCCCATCCGGCGAAATTCCCCGATGCGGTCAAGCGAGCGTTACCAGAAGTAGACTCGAGACATCCAACGCTTGACGCATTGACGAACAAAGCTGAGCGTAAGGTCGTGATTGAACCGACCGTAGAAGCCGTCAAGGCGTTATTCGATTAGTCTAGCCCGCAGCGATCTCCGCGATCGCGGTAGAGAGTTGATTAAGATGTGAAACTTCTTTGTGCAAGACTGTCTCGTCTGCTGGCGAGATGGCATTATCCCCCGGTTCCGAGGAACCCTCCAGGTTTACCCAAACTGTATGCATGCCTACGTTACGCGCCCCTTGTACGTCGTCAATGGGATTGTCGCCGATATGTATGGCTTGCCCCGCATTGATGCCAAACTGGCTCAAGGGCGCGTGGAACATTTCAGCACTTGGTTTGCTTTTACCGACGTCCGCCGAACTTATAGCACCGCTCAGCCAATCGCTTAGACCAGCTCGTTCGATGTCTGCATTGCCGTTGGTCAACGCGATGATGGTATAGCGAGCGCTCAACTCAGTAAGGCTCTCCACCGCACCGGGAAAGAACTCGACCCGATTACGACCTTGAAAAAACACGTCGAAAGCAGCATCCGCGAGATCTCGACTACGTTGCGCTTCGTAGCCCGCCGCTTCCATCACGAGCGTGAGTACTTCAATACGCATAAAACTGAGGTCATGAACTTTATCCGGAAAACGATCGACGACCTGTTGTCGGAAACTTGGTAGGTTCTCTTGGTTGTAGTGATCAAGGCTTTGTGGCGCCGCGTCAGCGAGCCACTGCCGCATCTCTTTTTCTGCGCGAATGATGATCTTGTCGACATCCCAAAGAGTATTGTCTAAATCTAGAGTCAGTAACTGTATGTCTTTGGCCAACGTTCAATCCTTAGACTTTTGCGCGCGCGGGTGTGCCGCATCATAGACTTTAGCGAGATGTTGAAAATCGAGATGTGTATAAATTTGCGTGGTCGCTATGTCGGCATGCCCCAACAATTCTTGTACTGCTCGCAAATCCCCAGAGGACTCCAACAAATGCGTCGCGAAACTGTGTCTCAACATGTGCGGGTGAAGTTGATCGGTGCCAAGTTTCTCAATGCCGATAGCTTTAAGACGTTGCTGGACAGTTCTTGGTGAGATCCGATTCTTGCCTCTGCCGGTAAACAACGGCGACTCCGGGATAGGATTAGGGTGGAATACAAGCCACTCCTTTAGCGCCTGGATGCAAAGTCTGCCGAGTGGGGCGTTGCGTACCTTGTTACCTTTGCCAGCGACACGTGCGAATCCTTGGTTGAAATCTAGATCCGAAATATCTAAGCCCACAGCCTCGCTGAGTCGCAACCCAGAGCCATACAAGATTTCGAGAATCGCCTGATCCCGCACTAGTCGGGGTTCTGTTTGGACTTGCTCTTGGACGAACAGCGCGGAGGCTTGATCTGGGTCCAAGACGCGGGGTAGTTTTTTGTCGCTTTTTGGCACTATGGCCGCTACTGCGGGATTGCTTTGACACATCCCTATCTGCATTAAGTAACCAAACAAGCTGCGCACCGCAGAGACTGATCGTTGGATGCTGCGAGGCTTCAAACCGCGGGTATGAAGCTCAGTAATGAACTGGGTAATGTGGTGTGCCTTGACGGCTTCTAGCGGGGTGTTGCAGATAGCTGCGAAGCGTTTGAGCTCTCGCGTATAGCCGGTGATGGTGTGGACAGAATACCGCCGCTCGGATGCTAGGTGCTCGAGATAGCGATTGATATGCTGTTGCATCGAACCGGCTTAGGACAACAAATGTCGGACGACTTTAGCGAGTACGTCGCAGATGTGATCTAGAAAGAGCGTGTCCATGTCCGAGGTGAAATGAGCTGGATCGCGACTGCCAATGGCAAGCAAACCATGAAAATTTGACTGAGCAAGTGGCATTAGCGCTGCGCTGCCAGACCCGTCATGGGTAGTGACGGGAAATATTTGATCAAGCTCGCCAGCCCTGAGGGTAGTTAGAGTCGTCATCTGGTTTTGCACCAGTTGATTGAATTCAGCTTCTTCTTCGTGAAAGAAAAAGTGGTCAAGCGGTCCTGACTGTTCAGGTTTAGTGACGTAAAGATGACAAGCGACAAAGTCTGCTTCGAAGTCGGCCAGGATGTGGGTTGCGAGAACCTCATTCAGTGCCTGCAAAGAGACGGTATCAAGGACTGCCAGCGTTAGGGAGCGGGTCTTTGCAAACAAAGTGTCGTTGATGCGTGCAGTTTCCAAGAGATCGTTCATACGACGTCGCATATCGACATTCCGCTCGCGCAAAATATCTACCTGGCGCTCTACGAGCGAAACAGTTTTGCCCGGGCTATGTGGCAGATTTAAGTCAACGAGCAAGGATTTGTGGGCGACAAAGAAATCAGGGTGATCGCGTAAGTAAGCTGCAATTACATCTGCACTGATCTCAGTGTCTTCTGCCAAAGTAATGGGTGCGTCAGACCCGGTGTGCTCGAGAATATTCGAGCCTCCTGCTTGCTCTTTGTGCTCTTTTTTAGGGGTGCCTTCTTCCTCCGTCCCTTTTCCCGCGGTCATAGTAAGTTCACTTCTCCCTCGTACACTAAGGTTGACGGTCCTGCCATGTAGATTGGGTTGGCACCGCCACGCCACTCTAACTTTAATTTGCCGCCAGGGAGTGAAACTTTGACGCGTTCGTTAACGTGGTCGAGTAGATGAGCGGCAACGACCGTAGCGCATGCACCGGTACCGCATGCACGTGTTTCACCAGTGCCGCGCTCGTAAACGCGTAAGCGGAGGAATTGTCGATCTACGATCTGGCAAAATTCGACGTTAGTGCGCTCTGGAAATGCTGGATGATCGGTTATAGAGCGCCCGATGCGATCTACGTCTAGATCGAACAAGTTGTCGACAAACAGAACGGCGTGGGGATTACCCATTGAAACAGGTGTTATCTCATATGTTTCGCCACCCACATCGAGTCGATACACGTGAGCATGATCTGTGCTCGTTGCGTGAGACGGATCGAACGGAATGGCAGTGTTTTCGAGAACCGGGACCGTCATTGTTGTATTGAATTGACCGTTACGGACTTCCGTCTCGAAGCGTCCCGCCAATGAAGCCCACACGAGGTTGTCCTTCTTTGTTAGACCAATGCTACGTGCAAGTGCCGTGACGCAACGCGTGCCGTTACCGCACTGTTCAGCTTCAGAGCCGTCGGCATTAAAAACTCGGTAGTTGAAGTCGACGTCTGGATGCTCGGGAGGCGCAATGACAAGCAATTGGTCGAAGCCGACACCGGTGTGGCGGCAACCCCAGCTCTGTATGAGCTCCCGATTTGGCGTGAAATCCCGATTTACACCGTCAAACACCATGAAGTCGTTACCGAGACTATGCATCTTGTAGAACTTTTGTGTCGCGGAAGCGCTCATAGCTGCTCGCGTTCTAACCGTAGTTGGTCAGAAATGGTCTCACGTCGGCGGATAACTGAAAAGGTGTCGCCATCGACCAATACCTCGCAAGGTCGGCCACGCGAATTGTAGTTTGAAGCTTGGACCATACCGTAGGCACCTGCCGAGGTCACAGCTAGCAAATCACCTTGTGCGATAGGGAGTTCGCGGTCTTTGGCCAGAAAGTCTCCTGATTCACAAACCGGACCTACGATCTGCCAAGTCTTCGCGCAAGCACTCTCCGCTGATTTCAGGGGGAGCACGTCGTGCCAGGCTTGATACAGCGCTGGACGAATCAGATCGTTCATTGCGGCATCGACAACTGCGAAATTTGGTGCATCTTCAGCGCCTGGCTTTATGTACTCCGCCCGTGTGAGCAGTACCCCACCGTTCGCAGTTAGTGATCGACCAGGCTCAAGAAATATGGTCTGCTCTCGACCACCGAGGATTTGTGCGACACCACCGCCGTAAGACTCGATATCTAGTGGGTCTTCGTCTTTGTATTGGATGCCCATCCCACCGCCAAGATCAATGTGTTCGAGCTTGATACTTTGACGTTCGAGATCATCAACTAGTGTTAACAGGCCTGTTAGAGCTTCCAACAATGGCTCGGTCTGACTAATCTGCGAGCCTATGTGACAGTCGATCCCTGTTGGATTTAGATGTGGATCCTCATTTGCGCGTTGATAGAGCTGCATCGCTACCGCCGCGCTGACACCAAATTTGTTTTCGCGTAACCCGGTGGAAATATAAGGATGAGTTTGGGCGTCTACGTTGGGATTGACGCGCATGGATACGGCAGCAACTTTTTGCAGGTTTCGTGCCCGCTCGCTGATCCGGTTGAGTTCTTGTTCACTCTCGACGTTGAAACAATGTATGCCAAGCTTCAACGCGTAGTCGATTTCTTCCACGGTCTTGCCGACTCCGGAGAAGATGACCTCGCCTGGTTCGCAGCCAGCGGCGACCACTCTACTGAGCTCTCCGCCGGAAACGATGTCGAAACCACAACCGTGCGCAGCCATGACCCTCAAGATACTTAAGTTAGAGTTAGCTTTGACTGAATAGTGAATTTTCGTCGGAGTGCCCGCGAAGGCAGACTTTAATTGCTCGACAGCTTCGTCCAGGTATCTTTTGGAATAGACGTAGCTAGGCGTACCAAGTGCTTCGGCGATTGTCGCGAGTGCGACTTCTTCCATATGAAGCTGGTTGTCTTGATATGACAGTATCACTGGGTGGACTCGTGCAACACGACAATACCTACCTGAGATTCGGGCAGTTCGAGCGGACCTTTTTGGCCGCAAGTCGCGACACTTAATGTAATGGCGGCGAGGAGAAACCAACGCATAGGTCACCTCCGAAATAAAAGCGGCGCAGTATACCGTGATGCTGGCTGGGATATCAGTCTAAAGCAGGACGGCTCACAGGAGAGACTGCCAAAGTTAAGAAAAGTGTGAGAGCGCCTTCTCGAGCCTTAGCTTAGCCATTAGGTGACTGTGGAAATCAGCGCCGCTGAGGATGACGTCGGTCAGATAGATTGGATAGCTGTTAGCGCCTTCTCTGAGCGCCAGGATTCGATCGCGGACGCGTCTGATCAAGCTTCGGGAAATGACTTCTTCTGGCCAGCTTTCAGGTCCAATGTGGACTCGCCAGAAAGAACCGACTTGCTCGAAGATCAAGCGATGTCCAAGTCCATTTCGGTCTGCACCCACGGCTAACATTTCTTCATCGGGGGCTATCGTAAGATTCGGAGTTGGCACATTCCTACGGGCTAGAAGCATTAGAAACAGGGCCATCGAACGACTGAAATTGTACATTGGCCGGCTCGGCGCTGTGACCTGGTATTTAGTGTTGTGATCCCGGTAAGTAATCTCGATACCGCTAATCTGCGACTTTAACCACAAGGTTGGTCCGCTCAGTATATGGTCGATTGCAGGCCAGCGTTCAGGTTGCTCGTTGATCCACATCGGCCCATCCACACATGGCATATCCGATATGCAACTGTGTAGTGTTTGATATCTTTGCCCTTTGATACCGTCCTGAGTGGGGTGCCATGCGCATAGCTCGCCCGCGATAGTCGTAACGCAAGCAGTACCGTTGGTGGAGAGGTGATCGCTAATAATTTCAACCAGCGCCTGGATTCGTTGGTTGATAGTTGCAGCGCGAAGGTTACCCATACTGAATATTTTTAGGTTGTCGTTGATAGCGGTCGTGAGGGCGTCGACCAAGTTAAGCGATACGCAGGTAATTTGCCCCAAGTCGTTCTTCGCGAGACGGTGAACGCTTTGCACCAGACAGGTTTGATCTGCTCCGTAGTTGAGCGGGTCGTCATGGTCGGTGATCAGCTGTTGGTCTGTATCTGTGGTGGTACGTTCGGCATTTAAAACCAAACAAGCGCCGTTGCTGGTGCCGAGAATTGTCCAGATGTCTCGAACCCAACTGGACCTACGTTGTTCTGGATCAAGCACCTGCGGAGTTAGACCGCGGTTGTGCATCCAAACAATTATGTCGAGACGGTCGTCACAGCGCACGATCTGGTGATTGCGGTCTGACAGCGCCCATCCCTTGGCATCCTTGGAGATCGCGGCTGTGCCGAAGTGTTTCTCAGGTGGTAAAGGATGCCAATGTGCATCCATCTGAGTCATCTGTTGTGTCTCGTTCAACAGCACCTTTCCGGCGCTCGCCAAATCGAGATCCTGAGGGTGCTGTTCAAGCAAAGTGAAAATAAACAATGAGAGGTGTTCGTACACGCGCCGGAACGAATCGCTCTCGACACGAAATTCGGTCAGGTTCCAGGTTTCCGGCCAACGGAGGCGCTCTATTTCGGCTTCGTTGTAGTTCCAGCGCTGGGCAAAAACCCTCAAGTCTGTATTGATAGCCAGGCGAGAGTTTCCGCGGGTGGTCTTAGTCAGCCAGGCACGTCGTAAGAAATCTCGTCGCTCGTGGTCTCTCGCGTAGTGCTTGTCGAGGTGATCCGCTAACAATAAATAAGCATCGACGATTGCAACATCCGCTTGCTCGACCACAGCGCGAGCTGAGGAGCCTATAACCTGCTCCTTGAACGTCGTTGAGAGTGATTTGGCGCCAGCAGCGTAGCTCTCCAGCAGTGCGAGCTTTAAAACGGTTTTATGTGGGGTTACTAGTCTTTTCGCGAACTCCCGCTCAATTGCCGGGAGTAAGGCTTGGGGTGAATGCGATAACACCGGACCAAAGTCGTGAAAGACATCCTGTTTGACCAAGCCGTGCGAAACCAATTTGTCTAAGCTGGCCGAGTAGCCTTTTGTTGGGACATTAGGGGCAACCAGCCACCATAACGGGTATCGCCCAGCCAGATGGCAGCTGCTGCGGTAAAACTCATCGAGAATGAGGCTAGAGTAAGCTGGTTCGGTGCTCGTCTGAAATTTACGCGGATCGACGGCGAAAATTTGTAACTCGAGGTCCATGGTTGCAGCCCAAGCCTCTAGTGCAGTTAGTTTGGGGGCAATTGCGATGTGGAGCGTTTCAGGTAGGCAGACCCAAACATCCAAATCGCTCGACTGAGTTTGTGCCACGCTCCCTGCGGATCCCATGATGTGCACCGACTCGATGGCTTGTTGTTTACTGTGCGCTTGAAAACGATGCGCGGGGGCGAGCTTAAGAAGCGCCCGCTTCTCGCTCTGGCTAGGTGTGTAAGCTTGGACGCCAGAAGGTGCGTCCTTGACCCAACCATGCAAGCCCGGTGAATTCGTGTGGATGAGGTAGGGCAGTGCGTCCAGCACTATCCGATGCGAACCAGGTAACCGGGTCCGTATGAACTCTCGGCGTTGTTGATGTTGTCTCAGGAAGCGATGGAAAGCGCCAATTGCGGCTTTACACGCGTCGTCTTCTAGGTGTTCGTCAAGGGGTGCACGGCGCAACGCATGCGTAGCGTTCGATTGTGCAGAATGGGCTTCGGAGTGTACGTGTAGAGGTATTTTGGCTGCCATAATCTGAGTATAGGCAGCCCTGCGGATTCGGCTGGTTTACAAGATAGAGCGGGCTCTTTCGATGGCTGCGCGTACTTGGCCAGGAGCTGTGCCACCGAGATGATCGCGGCTCGCGATCGAGCCGTTAAGCGACAGAACTTGATAAACGTCTTCTGAAATCGCGTCGGTAAGACTGCCGTTGAGATCCTCGACGGAGAGCGCGTCCAACGGGCAACTTTTACTCACGGCGAGTTGCACTGCATGGCCAACGATCTCGTGGGCGTCGCGAAACGGAACGCCTTTGCCAACCAAGTAGTCAGCAAGGTCTGTCGCGGTTGTAAAGCCGTCTAAGGCTGCTGCGCGCATCGTATCTACGTTCGCGATGATGTTTGGGATCAGTCCTAGCATTGCAGTCAGACAATCTCTCAGCGTATCTACAGCATCGAACAGAGGTTCTTTGTCCTCTTGATTGTCCTTGTTGTAGGCCAGAGGTTGGCTTTTCATTAGCGTCAACAGAGCAATAAGGTGACCATTCATCCGGCCGGTCTTGCCTCGCACAAGCTCGGGCACGTCCGGGTTTTTCTTTTGTGGCATGATGCTTGAACCCGTGCAGAAACGATCTGGGAGTTCGACGAAACTGAATTGTTGGCTCGACCACAAGACCATTTCTTCGCACCAGCGCGACATATGTGTCAAAGCGAGTGCACCTATAGCAGTAAACTCAATTGCAAAGTCGCGATCGCTCACGGCATCTAGAGAGTTTTGACACACACCATCAAAACCCAAGATGCGAGCGACCATTTCGCGATCGGGTTTGTAAGGGGTACCAGCGAGTGCTGCTGCTCCGAGCGGTAAGACGTTCGTACGGGTGCGACAATCCAACAAACGCAATCGGTCGCGATTCAGCATTTCGTACCATGCCATCAAGTGGTGGCCGAACGTTATTGGCTGCGCTGCTTGCAGATGGGTGAATCCCGGCATGATAGTATCCGCGTTCCGCTCGGCAAGATCAAGAATTGCATGCTGCAGCTCTGTTGTCAGTGACACTAGGTCGTCGATCGCCGTACGTAGATAGAGGCGTATGTCGGTCGCGACTTGATCGTTGCGAGATCGTCCTGTGTGCAACTTCTTACCCGTATCCCCGATAAGCTCGATTAGCCGACTCTCAATATTCATGTGCACATCTTCGAGTGCCACTGACCAATGAAAGGATCCTGTTGTAATCTCGGACTCGATCTGATCGAGCGCATTCTGGATATCGGCGCATTCCTGAGTACTCAAAACATCAATCGTTGTGAGCATCTGGGCGTGTGCTTTCGAACCTGCTATGTCTTCACGGTAGAGGCGGTGGTCGAAGCCGACTGAGGCTGTAAATGCTTCGACGAATGCGTCTGTTGCCTCGCTGAATCGGCCGCGCAGTAGCCCCTTTGTTTCGTCCTTCGGTGTAGAATTACCAGCCATGGTGGTCCCGTTGTTCGGATCCTAAAATTAACGCGCGGAGTATAACGGAATGAGGGTTTAATTGAGCGACCAGCCTGAGCAGTTTGTCATTCCGGAACTGTGCAACACAACATCCCTCGCCCTGTTGATAATTTTTAGTGAACTGCTCGTCGTCGTCCTGCTCTTTGCCGGAGGCGATATATCCTGGGTACAGCTTGGCTTGATGTCGTTGTTCGTTCAGTGGATTGCGCTGGTAAGCGCGGGTGCTCTTTGTAGTATCCGAGGTTGGCTCCTACAACTAAATCTTCGACTCGGTGCCACGATCGCCTTTGTTGCTGTCCAAGTTGTAGCCCTGTTGGTCGGTCTGATGGCTGAATGGGTTCTTGAGAGAGGCCCTGGCATGTTTGAACGGCTAGCGGGTGTAGTCACGATTTCCAGTATTATCACAGGGCTTTTGCTGCGCTACTTTTACGTGCAACAGAGATTGCGGATACAAGAGCAGGCGGAACTCCAATCGCGCATACAGGCCTTGCAGTCACGGATTCGTCCCCACTTTCTCTTTAACTCGATGAACATTATCGCGAGCCTGATCGCCGTCGATCCGGATACTGCTGAGACCGTCGTCGAAGACTTGTCTGAACTCTTTCGAGCAAGCCTCAACGATGCGGGTGGCCAGGTGCCAATTGGTGATGAACTCGACCTTTGTGAACGCTATATCAGAATCGAGGGGTTGCGTCTGGGTGATCGTTTGCGCATGGATTGGCGTTTGGAGGAAAACGACAAAACTGCGTTGATTCCATTGTTAACCCTACAGCCGCTATTGGAAAATGCGATTTATCACGGCATACAACCGCTGCCTGAAGGCGGCGTAATAGTTGTTGAGCTAAAGTATATTGAAGACGCTGTGCACATACGCATCGAAAATCCGATTCCTAGTGACGCATCTAGTAAGGCGAGCGCCGGTAACCAAATGGCGTTGCAGAACATTCGTAGTCGTCTAGCAGTGCTATATGGCAGCAAGGCCGAGTTGAGCGCGGCGGCAGAAGATGATCGATTTGTTACCTTGCTGCATTTCCCTAAAATGCCCATCTCCGTTTAATCGAGCGCACTGTGAAGATCCTACTAGTCGATGATGAGACCCTAGCCCGAGATCGTTTAAGGCGATTGCTTGAAGCGAATCCCGCGCATGAGGTTGTGGGTGAGGCAGCCAATGGTGTTGAAGCGGTTAAACAATGCGCAGCCTTACAACCGGATTTGGTTCTACTAGATATACGTATGCCGGGCATGGATGGTTTGGAGACTGCTCGGCACTTTTCAGAACTTGAGTCTCCTCCAGGTGTCATCTTCTGTACCGCGTACGAGGAACACGCGATACAAGCATTTGACCTGCAAGCAGTCGGCTATTTGCTAAAGCCCGTACGTCGGGAAAATTTGTTCGAAGCGCTACTCAAGTCGGTAAAGCTAAATCGTGCCCAAATAACCGCGCTACGAGCAGAAGAAGATGGCGGGCGATCCCATCTTTCTGCCCGCACCCACAAGGGCGTAGAGCTGGTTGCGATAGAAGATGTGCGCTATCTGCAGGCGGATCAAAAATACGTCACGGTTCGATTCGGTGATGGCGAGGTCATTATCGATGAACCGTTGCGAGACTTAGAGGATGAATTTGGCGATCGTTTTGTGCGAGTGCACCGCAACGCTCTGATCGCTCGGAACTTCGTCGAGGGTCTTGTGAAGGATGGCGAGGGTCAAATGTGCATACAACTCAGTGGCGTTGAGGACTTGATTGAAGTCAGTCGACGACACTTGCCGTCAATAAGAAAACTCATAAAGACACTTTAAGGAAGTAACCAACAACGTGCTAGACCGTATTCGCATTGCAACAAGGCAGAGTAAGCTCGCGCTCTGGCAAGCAAACTTTATTCGCGACCAATTGCTTGAGAGCCACTCGGGACTGGTTGTCGAGCTTGTCGGGATGACCACGAAAGGAGACCGTTGGTTAGATTCGCCATTGAGCGAAGTCGGTGGCAAAGGCTTGTTCGTCAAAGAGCTAGAAGCAGCCATGCTAGACGGGTTGGCCGATATCGCGGTTCATTCTATGAAGGATGTGCCCGCGGTGTTGCCAGAAGGCTTTGCCATGCCGGTAATGGCATACCGTGGTTCAGTCGAAGACCTGCTCATCACACGGGCAGGTGATCTTCAGTCCTTACCACAGGGTGCGCGGGTTGGCTCATCGAGCCTAAGGCGGCAGGCGCAGCTATTGGCGGTTCGTCCGGATTTACAAGTCGCATCGATCCGCGGCAACGTCGATACCCGTCTGGCCAAGTTAGATGCCGGTGAGTATGACGCCATCGTGCTTGCGCGAGCTGGTGTTGAGCGTTTAGGTCTTGATGTTGGCGATGCACATATTCTTGCTGTAGACCTAAGTTTGCCAGCCCCAGGGCAAGCTGCTTTGGGTATTGAATGTCTGGTTGGTAGTGCAGTCGAAGAACTGCTCGAGCCTTTGCAGGATGGCCATGTCGCTGCTTGCGTGCGCGCGGAAAGAGCCGTGAGCGCTGGATTTGGTGCTGACTGCAGCCTTCCAATAGCAGCGTATGCGACCAGGACAGATGAGTTGATAACGCTTAGGGCATTGGTCGCCAATGCGGATGGTAGTCGTATTGTGCGGACTGAGAAGTCTGGGCAGGATATTGATGAGCTCGGTGCGTTGGTGGTAGCAGAGTTGTTTGATGCTGGAGCCCAAGCAATTCTCGACTCACTGGTGAGCTGATCATTGCGGGTTTGGATCACAAGGACCGACCCAGGGGCAGGGCGTATCAAGGCAGCGCTCGTGGCACAAAAGATTCCCTGCGATATTGTTTCCGCGTTAGCTATAGAGGCAACTGTACCCGCCAAACTGCTGAGCCATGATGCACATGGAGCAGTGACCACAGGTACAGATAGCCCTGTTGAAGCTGATATCGTCGTTTTGGTCTCCACGCATGCAGCACGACTCTACAGCGAGTCCGGATTTTTCGCGCCCAAGTGCAAACATTTGGCGATAGGTGGCGCGACCCTAGAGGCGCTGTCTGTAGATGGCGAGGTTGCGGCACGAGCTAGTTCGGAAGGACTACTTGAACATCCGCTTCTCCAACAAGGCACAGAGCGCGTTTTGGTTGTCGCGGGCGAGGGTGGTCGTGCAGATCTAGTGCGTGAGTTGTGCGCACGCAAGAGTGCCGTATTTAAACTCGAGCTTTATAAACGGGTCGTCCAAAATCTAGCCAGGCTTCTCCCGACAGAAGGCGATATCATAGAGATAAGTTCGGTCGCCGCCTTGGAGGCAGTGGATTTGGCACTTAAGGCAAATCGCGTCGAAGACGTTAGCGACAGCGTGCGATTGGTGCTGCCCTCCAAGCGGTTAGCCGCGGCAGCAAGTGCGCTTGGGTATGATGAGACTATAGTTGCAGCGAGCGCGAATGTGCCCGATTTCGTCAAGGCCTTATCAAAATGCTGAGCCGCCACATTGAAAGAATAGGAGTAGCGCAAGCGCATGGTGGATCGTAAAGATGAGGCACCTGGGGATGAGATAAACTCCGGGGATGAGACAAAGCTCGGGGATGAAATAAACCCCGGCGATGAAATAATCAAAGACACATCATCTGATGACGACAACAATTCACTGGCTGAAAATAGTGGTGATGATTCGCCTGACCAGGCGCGTTTAGAAACAGACCCGCAGAAAGAAACTGAAGCTAAAGACAGCGCTCAAAGTGATTCGGAGACACTTGAAACGGACCAAGCCGACAGCCCAGTCTCGGAGACCCAGTCAGAACGAGAGTTAGAACCAGAGCCAGAACCAGAAGAACAGGAACCAACGAGTCGCGATGACGATCTCAGAAACGAGCCTGTAGTCATCAAAAGTGGTAAGGGGCTGGCGTTCTTTGCAGTGCTGCTTGGGTTGATTGGGATCGCCGGGGCGGGCTTTCTCTACTACGAACTGATTTTCAAAAGTCCAGATGCGCCGCTCGTCGAGCAAATTAGCAAACAGGAAACCGAAATTGCGGATGTGCGCAGAGAGTTAGCTCGCGAATTAGAAAGTAGTGAGCGAACCCAGGCTACAGCCCTGGAAGAGGCTATGTCAGCTCAACAGTTACACCTGAGTGAAGTCGAACAACGTACCACGAAGACCCTCCAGGAAGCGTTACAAGCAGCCCCGCCAGCACAACGAGAGTGGAAACTAGCCGAGGCTGAGTACTTGCTGCGCATAGCGAACCACAGGGTTTTAATGGAACAAGACAGTTCTGGCGCCCTGACGCTTTTACTGGCTGCGGACCAAATCATTGCCGAGCTAGACGATTTTTCTTTGCACCCGGTGCGCGCCCGACTTGCCGATGAAATGATTGCGCTTAAGCAGGTACCGTCGGACAGTTCGCAGAACATTTATTTGCGGCTTGAGGCGCTTAAGTCAGAGATGGCTGGCCTCCGTCCGGTTGCGCCGGAATATCAAGAAGCGATAGCGGTGCCTGAAACTGCTCTAACAGTTTGGCAACAGATTGCAGCCGCAACCAAGGATCTAGTTCGGGTTAGAACGCTCACAGAGGGTGAGACAGTGCGGCCCTTGATTGCACCGGAGGAAGAAGCGTTTCTACATCAACATTTACAGCTCGGTCTATCTCAAGCGCAGCTAGCGGCACTTAAGCGCCAGCAAGCGGTATATGAATTGGCGTTGACAAGAGTGCGAGAATATCTAGCTAACTACATGGACCTGCAGGCGAGAGAGGCTTTGCTCACTGAGTTGGACGCGCTTTCGCTGTTGGGGTTGGACCGACCTCTACCAGATATCTCCGGCTCGCTGAATGAGCTATTAGCTGCGACAGGCAATCCGTAATGGTGCTTGGGATTGCGATCCTTGCTGCAGTCGTCTTAGGGGGCTTGCTCGGAATGTGGATCGTCAGAGACGCAGGCTACGTGCTGATCGCCTACGGCCAACAAACTGTTGAGACTAGTCTTTGGGTGGCGATTGCTGGCTTGGTGGTTATCTACCTGTTGCTCAGAGGCGTCGCTCATATCACACGACGATTGTTGAACAGTCAGTCTCTGGTTATGACCTGGCGATCAGGACGAAAAGCGAACAATGCGCGACAACTGACCGTCAGAGGTATGTTGTTTATGGCAGAAGGACGTTGGGAAGAAGGTAAGAAGGCATTACTGAACGCCGTGCAAAGTGTCGACACGCCCTTGATCAACTATCTTCAAGCAGCGCGTAGCGCGCATGAGCTGGGCGACGCAGATGAGCGGGATAACTTGCTCAGATTGGCCCATGAATCTACGCCTGGTGCCAAGTTTGCGGCGACGCTGACGCAAGCTGAGTTTCAAATGAGCGATGGCCGTTACGAACAAGCGTTAGCGGCACTGCTGACCTTGCAAAAGCGGGCACCGAAACATAAGACGGTTCTTTCGATGCTGGTGGGCTGCTACGAAGCATTGGCCGATTGGCAAGGGTTGCACGACGTATTAGCGGAAGCCGCTGATCGCAAGGCACTGAGTGAAGCTGAGGTGCGACGTTTATCCCGCCTTGTGTGGGACTCTTTGTTAAAGGGAGACGAGAAAGTATCTGCATTGTGGAAACGGTTACCTCGCTCGCTGAAGGAGGATCACACCCTTCTTCAAGAATGGGTTGAGCATCTGATTGATAACGGGCGGGATGATGATGCTGAAAGTGTTATCACTCTCGCACTTGATCAGGTATGGATCCCGGAGCTTGTAAGGCAGTACGGCACGCTTAAGGGTGCCGATTCGGCGAGGCAACTCTTGGTTGCCCAGGGTTGGTCTAAAGCCAGGCCCAACGATCCCGATCTTCTCCTCTGTTTAGGCCGCATAAGTTTATTGTGTGAAGAATTCCCGCAAGCGAGAGAGTACTTTGATGCTGCTTTGAGGTTGTCTCCATCCTCAGACGTATACGCCGAACTTGGCCGTTTATGTGTGGCGCTGGGTGATGAGAGACGTGGTAAAGACTACCTTCTGCAATCGCTTAGCTATTTACCTGAATTGCCGATGCCTCAAACGCCGACGATAAGAGGGTAGCTCACTAAGGTCGTGGTGCGTAGTCGTAGACGTCGGAGCTGAGCTGACTCAGCGAGAAATTCAGGCCAAGTAATGCATCGGTCGCGGCATAAACAAAACCAGGGCTTCCGGAGAGAATAACGGTCTGATGTTGGTTCGGATCAGCATTGTCGACCAACCACTTTATACCGGTGTTATTTTCATCTCGTCGGCTATCCACAATCGCTGCAAACGTCGTGTTGGCAAGATTGCTTAATGTCTCGGTCGCATAAAGATCTTCGCTAGCGTCTGCACACCAAAATATGGTGGTGGGATCTTTGCACGCGATGTCAGCTCGATATCGACCTAAACAGAATGCGGTCGATGCGCCTGTGCCCCCAACGATGATTAGAAGGTGTCCCGTGTCTGGGCAGCGTAGCCGCCCTTGCGGTGCGGAGAAGGAAACGCTCTCTTGTTGTAGCAGCTCGTCAAACGCTTCGGCGAGCGGATCGCCTGGCGTACTGCGATAGTGCAATTCAAGCAGAGGCAGAGCATGCGGCGACGAAGCGATAGAAAGAGGCACTTCAACGCCATTGGGATGGCGAGCAAGAAGGTACTGCCCAGCTAAGAAAGTAACTACATCATTGGTTTCGAATTGAATCCGCTGCACCGGCTTGCCAGTGCGGGAAATTATGCGCGCTGCGAAGGACTTAGTCAGTCGAGTCTCAACGTCTCATCGAGTTGAAGAATTCTTCGTTTGTCTTGGTTTCTTTGAGCTTGTCCAAAATAAACTCGATTGCAGCTATATCGTCCATGTCGTGGAGTAGCTTACGAAGGATCCATACTCGTTGCAGTTCGTCTTCGCCCATGAGGAGCTCTTCTCGACGTGTCGCAGATCGACGGATGTTGATGGCCGGGTAGACACGTTTTTCTGCAATCTTTCGTTCCAGATGCAATTCCTGGTTACCGGTGCCCTTGAATTCCTCGTAGATCACTTCGTCCATCTTAGAGCCAGTGTCGACCAAGGCGGTTGCGACGATCGTCAGGCTGCCACCTTCTTCGATATTTCGAGCAGCGCCGAAGAATCGCTTAGGCCGTTCCAATGCGTGGGCATCTACGCCACCAGTGAGTACCTTGCCTGATGAAGGCACAATGGTGTTGTACGCTCGAGCGAGTCGAGTAATCGAATCGAGCAGGATTACAACGTCTTTTTGGTGCTCAACTAAACGTTTTGCTTTCTCGATGACCATCTCAGCCACTTGTACGTGTCGCGACGGGGGTTCATCAAACGTTGACGCCACAACTTCGCCCCTGACGGAGCGCTGCATTTCGGTCACTTCTTCTGGGCGCTCATCGATCAGCAAGACGATCAACACCGTCTCAGGATTGTTTGAGACGATCGATTGAGCAATATTCTGCAGGACTAGAGTCTTACCTGCTTTCGGTGGCGAGACGACAAGCGCTCGCTGTCCCTTCCCGATCGGTGCAACTAGGTCGACGATTCTGGCGGTCAGATCCTCTGTGCTACCGTTACCACGTTCGAGCTTTAGGCGGTCGTCAGGAAATAGCGGCGTTAAGTTCTCGAAAAGGATTTTGTGTTTTTTACTGTTGGGTTCACTGAAGTTGATTTCGTCAACCTTCAGCAGCGCAAAGTAGCGTTCGCCGTCCTTCGGTGGGCGAATCTTGCCCGCTATGCTATCCCCGGTGCGGAGATTGAAGCGTCGCACCTGGCTAGGTGAAACGTAAATGTCGTCTGGGCCTGCGAGGTAGCTGCCTTCTGGTGAGCGTAAAAAGCCAAAACCATCCTGAAGAATTTCTAGCGTCCCTTCGCCGTAGATATCCTCGCCATTCTTAGACTGCTTGCGGACGATCGCGGCGATAACTTCTTGTTTGCGGGACCGCCCGACATTGTCCAAACCCATTTCCCGGGCCATATCAACGAGTTCGCCGACGGGTAGACTCTTAAGGTCTGTAAGGTTCATTGCCATGATTACTTATATCTCTTTTTTTGACGTTTTTTTCTAAACGCGATTTTTGTTCTTACCGGAGACAAGACAATAGGGTCTGGTCTGTGTGGCGTAAGAGGGGGTTTCGAAGGTGCCGTGAGGAAGTCACAGCGCAGTCATCTGCAGCTAGAGTGTAGAGGTTTGATGCAAAGGGTCAAGTGACTTTTCAGCTAATAGTATGCAAGTAATGCACCTAAATACTGAGAATTCGACGTGATTGTGCTGGCGGTAGACCACGACCGACCCTGCTCGATCGTGGTTTTATACAGCCGCGATGCTAGATATTGCTGTCTAGGAACGCCTGTAATTGCGACTTAGAAAGCGCACCAACCTTGGTTGCTTCTACTTCGCCATTCTTGAACAACATCAGTGTTGGGATACCGCGAATGCCGTACTTCGGTGGTGTGCCTTGGTTGGCATCGATGTCGATTTTGCATACTTTGATACGATCAGAATACTCGGTAGCGATCTCATCGAGGATAGGCGCAATCATTTTGCATGGTCCGCACCATTCAGCCCAATAGTCGACCAGGACTGGCTTATCGGCCCCAAGAACATCTGTATCGAAGGCGTCGTCGGACGTATGAACGATGGATTCGCTCATTTAAAATCTCCCAAAACGTATTGCGAGTGAGTGTAGCACTATGGTCGTGCGACCAACTAGTACATAGCTGCGAAAAGTTGCGGAGACTCACATTGATCAACGCTATGGTGGCGAAGCGATGCTAGAAAGAGGGTGAACAAGTACCAATCATCTGCGTAAAAGGTTGGCTAAACTTAGGCTATTTCCCAACGGACTTTGCTCAGGTAACCAGCCTTATAGCCAGGCTAGATAGCTTAGAAATCCAATTAAGGTCCCACAAAGGACATTCGAGGAGAAACACTTGTCGCGAGACGCAAGCGAGCCGATAGATTCCGAGCTGATTGCCGCGCTAGATCTAGGCTCTAACAGTTTTCACTTACTTTTGGCGAGGCCACGTAACGGTAGCTTTCATGTGGTGGAAACGCTCAAAGAGAAAGTTCAGTTGCTTGCAGGTAGCCGTAAGGGTGAGATACAGGAGGCTGCGTTTAAACGTGGGCGAAATTGCCTGCTTCGTTTTCGCCAGCGACTTGCTGCGGTGTCACCTGAGCGCATCTTCGTGCGCGGCACGCATGCGCTCCGCCAGGCGGTAAACGCGGATAAATTTGTCGCCGAACTGGGTGATATGTTTGGTCCGCAAGTAGAGGTGATTTCTGGAGAGCAGGAGGCGAGCCTCATATACCAGGCGGTGGCTCGTGGCTTGGCGGTCGACACAGATAAGCTGGTCATCGATATTGGTGGTGGCAGCACTGAGATTGCCCAGGGTATCGGAACAGAGGTGACCGCCTGTGCATCTGTCAGCGTCGGCTGTGTTGCACTCACCGACAAGTACTTTAATTCTGAACACCGCCAAGCAGATGCCTTTCGGTTGGCCAAACGAGACGTGGTTGTTGCCCTGAAGAATTTGCGAACTAACCATCCCGAACTGTGCGGGAATCATGGTGTGATAGTCGGGACCAGTGGGACAATCGAATCTGTACAAACCGTGCTTAAAGCCAATGGATGGATTTGGGACGCTTTGACTAAGGAGGGTGTTGCTCGGCTTGAAGAGGCTATTGTCGAGGAACATTGGTTTGTCGAGGGTGGCTTGCCGGGCTTGTCACCAGACCGGGTGGATATCTTCGCAGCCGGAGCCGCGATTTTGTGCGGCGTTTTCGAAGCGCTAGAAATAGAAGAAATGGTCTATGGAGATGTATCCCTCCAACACGGGGTAATGTTCGATGCTCTGGATCACATCGCCCCAGGCGATCGCATCGCCGCCGATTTGGCGCAAAACAGCATCGATAATTTACAGGCGACATTTGAAATAGACATGGCCCAGGCAAGACGGGTGCAACGCCAATGCGAATACCTCTACTCGAAAACAACAACGGCACAAGCGGCTGATAATTGGGCTGGTGATGAGGAGGCTCGTCAGATCCTAAGTTGGTCGGCACAGCTGCATGAAATTGGACGCCGAATTAATAGCGCTCATTACCATCGGCATGGCGCCTACGTAGTGAAGCATAGTCACTTACCGGGCCTCAGTAAGGTGACGCAGGAGACCCTGAGTTTGCTGATCCGAGGCCATAGGCGAAGTTTGCCAAGGCTCGCCTTCCAGACTTTTGAGCCAGCGGTTGCAGTAAGACTGACCCACCTTCTCAGCCTTCTAAGAATTGCTGTGATTCTTGAGCGTAGCCATAGTGAGCTTGATTCCCCACTGTACGAAGTTCTCAGTGGCAGTGGTTCAATCCACTTAGGGTTTTCGTCAGATTGGTTGAAGAGTCATCCCCTGACAACCAGCGAACTTGCGGTAGAGGCGGAACAGCTTAGAACTGCCGGTCTAAAATTGACGTATTGTGACGTCGCTCAAACTTAACCGAACAACGTCTTGGCTTAGCTGGCATTAGCCTGGGCAAAGGCTTTGGCAAAGTAAGTCAGGACACCATCTGCCCCAGCTCGTTTGAAACATAGCAGAGACTCGGCAATAACGGCCTCTGTCAGCCAACCGTTCTGAATCGCAGCCTGGTGCATCGCGTATTCTCCGCTGACTTGGTAGGCGAAAGTTGGGACCGCAAACTTTTCTTTCACTCGCCTGACCACGTCAAGATATGGCATCCCAGGTTTGACCATCACCATGTCGGCGCCTTCGGCGAGGTCGAGTTCGATTTCTTGCAGTGCCTCATCACCGTTGGCTGGATCCATTTGGTAGGTAAACTTGTTACCGGTGCCAAGGTTTGAGCTCGATCCGACCGCATCTCTAAAGGGTCCGTAGTAAGACGAGGCGTATTTTGCTGAATAGGCCATGATTTTTGTGTTGATGTGACCATCGGTATCCAGGGTTGAACGAATGGCACCCACCCGCCCATCCATCATGTCTGAGGGCGCGATGACATCGGCACCCGCTTCAGTGCAGACGGTGGCTTGCCGACAAAGGGCGTCGACCGTGATGTCGTTGGCCACATACCCAGCACCGTCGAGAATGCCGTCTTGGCCGTGGGTGGTGTATGGATCCAGGGCAGCATCCGTTATCACACCAAGCTCCGGGACGCTCTCTTTGACCGCGGCCACAGCGGCAGGCACCAGGCCTTCGGGGTTATACGCTTCCGCGCCATCGAGACTTCGAAGCTCGCTATCGATATTTGGAAACAACGCAATTGCAGGAATACCTAGCGCCGCGATTGCTTCCGCCTCAGCGGCGAGCTTGTCCACGGTATAGCGCTTGATACCGGGCATAGATGCAACGTCATTAACACGATTTGTGCCCGGAATAACGAACATTGGGTAGATAAGATCTGAGTTCGTTACTTCGTTTTCGCGTACCAACCGACGCACAAAATCATCAGTTCGATTGCGACGTAAGCGGGTATTTGGATAACGGCGCATGTTAGGTCCTCACGGATAGATCATTGTTGAGTGTTGGTTAAGCGTCATAGGCTCTGGAAAAATCCTTTTGAATTCGTTTCACAGCGCGTTCGAAGCTCTCGGGTTTATTGTGCATTTTTGCTGTGAGGAGTGCACCGTAAAGGCTCGCGAAAAGTTGCTGTGCCTCGCGATCAGCGCGCTTTGGTTTGCAGCCGAGTGCAACGTAGGTCTGGACTAGGCTTTGTTGCCAGTCATTGAACTGCGAGGCGATGTCATCTTGCAGCACGCCAATGTCTTCGTGAGCGGTAAGGTGACGTCCCAAGATACTGAGTATGCAGTCAGACGCACCGTCCTGTACGTAGTCGGAAAAGCCGGAAATAAACAACACAATCCCCTCGCGTGGGGGGTGTGTTTGCAGTGGTACGAAAGCTCGGGCATGTAAGTCTGCGATAGCGTGGCGGACGAGAGCAGCAGCCATTTCGGCTTTGCCCCCCGGATAGTGGTGGTAGAGCGAGGCCTTCGATAGACCTCAGCCTGCGCCAGATGCACAAGTGTTGCGCCGTCGTATCCGCGCGCGAGGAACACGTCCAAGATGTTAGGTAGTAGGTCTGACTTTGCCACAGGCATACGCCATCATAGTCAAACCGAACGATCGGTCTAGTTGTTATTGGGTTCGGTCGTCATCATCCGCACGTCGCGCACACACAAAACGCAGGCAGTTGGTACCACAACGGTCGCAACCGCGATTGCCAAAGTCGTTTGTGCACCGTACAGCTCATAAACGATACCAGCGACGACCACACCTAACGGTGCCAGTGCGACGGAGCCTAGATGGTCGTAGGCGCTGACGCGCGAGAGCATTTCTACAGGCACCTTCAGCTGTAAGGTCGTGTACCACAGGACCGCAAATATCTGGCCAGTTAGACCGCTAAAAATTGCTGAGCCGATAATGATCCAGAGCGGGGCGGCAAAGTAGAGTGCTATCGAGACGCCGGAAAAAGCGAACACCAGGATGGTCGCGAGCCGCATAGGAAACCGCGGACGTATGCGCATGGCCACCAAGCCACCTAACAATGTACCGATACCAAAGCCTGAAGCGATGTATCCCCAATCTCGTGCACCGTCCATTGTATCTCTGGCAACGGCCGGACCAATTAAACCAAAGACAGCTTCTGTTGCGGCGACGATTAGCGAGAACTGTAGAACGATCGTCCACAGCCAAGTATGGGAAGTGAATTCGCGCCATCCCAATTTGAGATCCATGATGATCGATGCGGCTGGAGTGGGTTTTTGCGGATTGGGTTTGACTGTGAAGATCAGGATTGCGGAAAGACCGAAGGTTAGCGCGTCTATCAGGAGCGTGTATCCCGCACCTACTGTGGCAACCAAGATGCCACCCAGAGCAGCGCCTCCAGCGACTGCACCGTTGCGTGCGGTGCCAAGTAGGGCGTTCGTACTTTGCAATTCTTCCGCGCTCACGAGTTGGACGATGAAACCCATCAGTGCTGGCATATGGAAAGCAATAGAGACGCCGTTCAGCAACATGAACAAGGTAAGCAACGGTATCGTCGCGTGACCCGAAAGGAACAACCAAGCGAGACAGAGCTGGGCAAACATGGACAAACCGTCAGCGATATAGATCACTTTGTGTCGCGAAGTTCGGTCGGCGATAGCCCCGCCTATTAACAAAACGATGATCGAGGCGAGTGTAGGAGCGGCGATGACGATTGAAGCGTCGGCGGTCGAACCCGTCAGATCTAGGACACCAAAGGCCATGGCGATCGGTGCCATCGCTGACCCGGTATAGGTGACCATGTAGGCGATGAACATCTTCGCGACGTTAGGTCTCGCCATTAGCTTGAGGCCAGCGGAAATCGTCGCCTCGTGGGATGCTACGATTTGGCATCCTCCATGGCTTGTGTTGCCGTCAGCCACTCTTCTTCTGTTTGTCCGAGTTGCTTACGTAGTTGGCCGGTTTCTTTCAGCAGTTTATCGAGCTCATCTTTGCTTAGACTTTCGTAGGATGCCTTGTCAGCCAGACGAGTCTCAATGTCAGCAAGCTGTGCGCCACTTCGCTCCATCTTGCGTTCAAGGCTGGTGATTTGTTTGCGTAATGCTTGTTCTTCAGCTCGCTTCTTTGCGCGTGCCTGACGGTCGCCTTTCTTGGAATGGGAGGTCTTTTTGCTCGTCCCCGACGTAATGCGCTCGAGATTTGCGTAGTCGTCAAGGTCGCCCTGAAATGAGGTCAACTCACCTGCGCGCAAGAGCCAAAAATCGTCAACTGTCTTTTCCAGGAGCGCCCTATCGTGTGAGACGATAACGACGGCACCTTCATAACCCTGGAGGGCCATTGCCAGCGCATCGCGCATATCTAAATCAAGGTGGTTAGTGGGCTCATCTAGGATCAACATGGCCGGTCTGTGTAAGGCGATCTTGGCGAGGACCAGTCGAGCCTTTTCTCCACCTGACAGTGTGCTGATAGGTCTGACCGTCATGTCTGCTGTGAAGCCCCAGCCGCCCAGGAAGTCGCGTGCCTGTTGCTCGGACCAAGCAGGGTTCTCCTCCAAGATAGCCCGCAGTCCTGTTTGGCTGGGGTCTAGAGATTCAAGCTGATGCTGGGCAAAGTAGCCGACAGCACAGTGTAGCCCCAGGTGAAGCTCTCCGGATAGCGGCTCGAGGTCCCCAACGATCGCCTTGAGTAAGGTGGATTTGCCCGCGCCATTGTGGCCGAGGACACCGATTCTGGCGCCAGGAAGCAATGTTTGGCTAAGCCCTTTGAGAACCACGCTATCATCGTAACCGAGCTTTAAGTCTCGAAACGAAAGCAAGGGGTTGGAGACCTTTTCTGGATCCTTAAATTGCACTCGGTACGGCGAGTCGACGTGTACAGAGACTGTAAATTGCAATCGCTCTAGGGCTTTGATGCGACTCTGCACCTGTTTCGCTTTGCTCGCCTTTGCTCTAAAGCGGTCGACGAACTTTTGAATGTGCGCGGCTTGCGTAGCCTGTTTGGTGGCGATTGCCTCTTCTTGCTCAAGTTGCTCCGCGCGTTGCCGTTCACACGATGAGTAGTTGCCGGAGTACAGGCGGCCAGTTTTGCCAGACAAGTACAACGTGTGGTTGGTAGAGGCATCTAGAAACGCTCGATCGTGAGCGATGATTAACACGGTACCTTCGAAACGACGCAGCCAACCTTCAAGCCACATGATGGTCTCGAGGTCGAGATGGTTGGTTGGCTCATCAAGTAACAGTAGATCACAGGGTCGCATTAGCGCTTGCGCAAGGTTGAGCCGGATGCGCCAGCCACCGGAAAAATCGGAATAAGGCTTCACGAAGTCCTCGCCAGAGAAACCTAACCCGTGCAGGATTTCTCCGGCTGTCGCGTGTGCCTCATAGCCGCCAAGGTCGTGGAAGTCGCTATGTAGCATAGCGAGCTTGGTCTCGTTTTGTTCGGTGGCAATACCTCGTTCAACTCGACGTAGTTCTTTGTGGCCATCGATGACGTATTCGAGAGCAGGGCGATCAGTGACTTCAGCTTCTTGTTCCATATAGCCGATAGACCAACTGGCTGGAAAGGTGAGGTCGCCGATATCTGAGTGCAGCTGTCCTAGGATTAGCTCGAAAAGGGTTGATTTGCCCACGCCATTGCGGCCCGCCACAGCGACCCGTTGTCCTGGGTGGACGACAAAACTGAGATTTTCAAAAAGCAGTTCATCACCGCGTTTGAACTGCAAAGTCTCCGAACGCAACATGGATGTTCCCAATGGGCTTCACAACGTGAAGTCCTTAGTTTAAATGTGAAAACGATGTAGGTGTATGCCGCCTACGGGCGAGCCCTAATTCACGTGGTCGACGGTTCGATCTAGGCGGATGTCGCCGAGATTGATGTCGGTTTACGTTCTGCCGCTTTAGGTGCTTTGCGAGCGAGAGATTGTGGTTGTATGTGCTCGTTTATCCACGAGATCAACTGCTTCCACTGTGCGGTTTCTTTGCGCGCAGCTCGACAATCAACCATGTCGACGACACCTTGGCCGACTTCTGCGGCATCGGTGTAGACAGGAGAATCACGGAATTGCGCAACTGCTGGGACATCCAAACAGTCCAAGAAGTTCATGAGCTTGTCATGAGTCTGAGTGTTGGGCTGAATTCTATTCGCGATGACTCCTACTGGTCGCGGTGCTGCGCGAAAGAGTCGATGGGTAAGCAAGTCGGTGATGAATTGTCCACCTGCACGAATGTCAATTGATGATGGCAGGATCGGTACGAGAATGATGTCAGTTTGGCGCAACAGACTTTCTAAATCACGGCCACGGGCGTTACTGTGCCCATCGACCACAATCATTTCTGTGTCTGTAGGTAAGCGGTGGTGGAATGCTTGAGTTTGGTACATACCTGGACGTTGGTGCTTTGCCACGATCTCTACGTGTGGCAGCTCAGGGTCCCTTTGGCTGGCCCAGTATGTACTGCTGCCTTGCGGATCATTGTCCATGAGCGCAACGTTCGTGCCTGAACACGCGTAGGCTACCGCCAGATTTGTTGCGATGGTGGTTTTACCGCACCCACCTTTGCCATTAATGACCAGGATTCGGCGTGTCGGTGATTCCATAGTGTCGTCCCGCCCAGTGCTTCCCATTTACAATCAGAGGGTGAACACTAACGGCGACTATTATTGTTTTGCGTATGCCGTAAGTCCTGTCTACAGACGCTCACATTGACCGGTTTTGTACCAGTTTGTAGAGATGCGTTTGTATCGCGCTATTTTATTTTTGTAGTGCGCGCTAAATCCTTCACCCTTAGCTGTGGTTGTACCACGGCCTGTGGATAACTATACAAGTCATTTTTTTCAATTGCACTATCCACTTAGGGCTTATTTGTGAGCATCTTTTTAGCTAATTGCGCTAAAGAGCAGATGCTGTTTGAGGATTTTGTTGCTGCGCGAGCAGTCAGATCAGCTAGTGCGGAACTCGAGCAAGCGGCCGTCGCCAGTTAAGGCGAGAATTGCATTTGCGTTCGCGCGGAAGCCAACAGCGAGAATGGTGGCGCCTGTAGCCCGTAGCTGGTGTTTCACACCTGGGTCCCAAGTGCGCAGCAGCTGCCCAGTTGCAACGTCAAAAAGCGAGACTTTGCGATTGGTATACCCAACAGCAAGGAAACGTTCGTCTTCGGAAAACTCAGCAGTCACTACGCCGTGATAGTCGCCGTTGTGCAGTTCGTGCAACTTGGTGCCGTATTGATTGTCCCACAAAGCCACAAGATCATTTTGGGCGGCAGTAAAAGCAAAACGTCCGGTTGCCGATAACGCGACCGCGCGGACAGGATTATCATGTTTGTACGTTTGCAGAGGTGCGGCTGTATTGAGGTCCCAGTACACCGCTGTGAAGTCATCGCTCCCGGTGATTGCCGTGTTACCGTCTTTTGAGATCGCCACTGAACCCACATCGCCTTCATGGATCAACGTTTGCTGATAGGCACCCGTTTCTGCATCGAAAACGAGCGCCGTATGATTGTCCAACCCTAAAAGCGCCTGCCGGTTATCCGCGAACATGGCAACATCGAGGACTGCGCCGGGGGTACCCCAATAGTTGATTGCCTCGCCAGTAGCCGTATTCCACAGCACTAACGTACTCGGATCGGTTGTCACCGCGCGGGTCCCGTCAGGAAAAAATGAAGATGAGACGAGCTCGACGAAATCGCCAGCTTTGTGGCGCCAATTGTATAGGCGTTCATGCTCCGGAGTTTTCCAGAGACTAGCGCCGTGGTTCAAAGAACCAACGATAACCATATCTGCTTGGCTTGAGAGGGAGCCGCTAAATGCGCCTTGGGCAGCAATTTCCCAGCTGCGCGTCGGTGGTTCAGACGCAGAGCAACCGATCAGACTGACGATTAGCAGACTGTAAATCGCAATTGTAGTCGTTTGCCTATTCACCTTTTTATCCACACGCTATCCACATGTTTTTCCGCGTGTTTTTTCCGCATGAGGCAAGTTAATGACTAATGATGGTAATTTCATCTTCGACTTCGAAGCGCGCTTCCATCGCCAGTGCTAGTTCCTCTAGGTCATCGCGTAGGCGCGCGAGATTGATTGTAGGTTGACTGCGATAGCGGCGATCAAATTGCAGTGCCAAGTTAGTCACATGTTCAACAGTGGTAACGTGGTGAGGCTCCGGATCGTAGACCTCAAAAAGCCGGAAGTGGCCGTAGGAAATGTAGTCGATCAGGTATTCTCTAAAGCGGGTACACAATGCTTGTACAAGATCATCGTGTTGCGCGTCGATACACTTTTTAAGCTTGAGCAAATAGCTCAAAACTAGCGCACGACTACGAGATATCTCCTTCTGCGTTGCCAGTCTTGTGGTCTGCTGCTGGAATAATTGACCGGCAAATTGAGCGTGAGCGGTTTTCGCCTTCTCGGTGTGGGTGGTATGAGCGGTGTTGGAATGTGGCATCTATGTTTCCCTTAATCCCGTATTGAACAGTCATAAGGAAAACATAGCACTTAGGCCCGAAAGCGCGAGTTGTTAGCGTTTTAGACCGGTTTTGAGCTGAAGAAAAGCGCAGACAGCAATGGCAACAAAGCCAATGAGCGCCCACCCGGGCAGCGTCACGCCGACAAAGGACCAAGCCGTTTGGGCACAGTCACCAGTTCCTTGAGTCATTGCGACGAGCACGTCACCAAGGGGAAAAACCTCAAGCATGTACTGAAGGTCAGGGCCGCATGCCGGTACCTGATCTTCAGGGAGGCTTTGTAACCAAAGCTGGCGGCTTGAGAAATAGCCTCCAATGGCGGCGAAAATGAAACTTAGTAAGGGGTAGATGCCTAAGCGGGGGCTGTGTAGCAACGAAACGTAGGCCGTTAGGGCTGTGAGCACAAACCAAATTCGTTGCATCATGCACAGAGGGCACGGCGCTAGGCCTAAGACAAATTCGAAGTACAAGGCACCCGAGAGGAGCGCGCCTGACAAGAAGCAGATGAGTAATGCCCAGGTTTGGGCTGTATTCAAGGATTGTGTCGTCATTAGATTTCCAATACCACTTTGCCGAGGGCACGACGTTGGTCGAGACAGTTGAGCGCATCAGCGAACTGTTCGAACGCGAAGCTCTGTCCAACCAACGGGTTTACTTGCCCAGATTGCACGAAATCCATAATTTCGCGGAAATTTTGTTCGTTTTCGGTCGCAAAGCGACCCGCGAAAGCACCATAAAAGACGCCAATCACTTGGCAGCTCTTTAACAGAACGAGGTTGGTCGGGAGCTTCGGAATGTCCCCGCCGACGAAACCGACAATCAGCACTCGACCATACCAGTTAATGCAGCGCATACATTGGTCAAACAGAGGTCCACCTACTGGATCGTAGATAACATCGGCTCCTGCGCCACCTGTCACTTCTTTTACTTTGTTCTTTAGTTCCCCATCTGCGTAGTTAATGCACTCGTCTGCACCTGCTTGTTTGGCGATGGCTAGTTTTTCATCTGCACTTGCTGCCGCTATCACTCGTGCGCCCATGGCTTTGCCAAGCTCCACCGCGGCTAAACCCACTCCCCCGGCGGCGCCAAGTACCAGCAGATTTTCCCCTGCTTTTAGGTCTGCCCGTTGTTTAAGAGCGTAGTAGGACGTGCCGTAAGTTGTGGTCATACCAGCGGCCTGCGCGAATGTGAGGTTCGCAGGTTTTGCCCGTAAGGATTTAGCGCTTAAGGCAACTTTCTCTGCGAACCCACCGTGACCGCAGCCAGCGAAAACCTCGTCGCCAATTTGCCAATTTTCGACACTTGTTCCGACTGCGCTTATAACACCCGCAACTTCGCCACCTGGGGCAAAAGGGAACTCTGGTTGCGACTGATACTTACCTTGGACCATGAGAACGTCAGGAAAGTTGAGGGCGCTAGCGCGTACATCAACGACGACCTCCTGAGCGCTGGGGCTGGGATCGGGCACTTCTTCGACAGTTAGATTTTCGGGTGGGCCATAGCTTCTGCAGAGGACGGTGCGCAATTTGGATCCTGGTCAATTTTTGGAAGCGCTAGGTTACTGGAGCAAATGCTAGCGTCAACTATCCTTATAGAGCTTAAACGGATAGACAAACTCGGAGACCATGATGCGAGCTGCTAAAACAACGATAATTGTTGTGATATTGAGCCTCTTTCTAGGACTAGTTGCTAGCGCTGAGGAGGCTGAAGCACCGGCGACGCCACAACATGTCATTCGCTATGTTGAACTCAAGCCCACGTTTTTAACGAATTTTGGCGTGTCAGACAGTGGGCATCTAAAATATGTCAAAGCCGATGTGACGGTTTTGGTGCACAACAAAGAGGCTGAATACGCGGCGCGTTACCACCTACCCGCACTCAGGAATAGTTTGGTGATGTTGCTGGCGAGACAAGATGAGTCGACAGTTTCCTCAGCGTCTGGCCGGGAAACGATAAAGGCAGAAGCGATGGCTGAGTTTCGGGAAATCCTTGAGACCGAAGAAGGCGAAGGCTTTATTGAAGATCTGATGTTCACGAACTTTATCGTGCAGAGATGACGTCAAATGCGTTCCATTCAGTAAAAGCACTGCGCAAATCCGGGTAAAGCTGTTGTAGCAGAACGTCCGTTTCCCCGACACGCTCGGCGCAATGTGTGAGCACGTGCGTCAAATCCAAATCTTTCTTAAGACGCCGTACAACGGACCGTATGCCTTGTTCGATGTGGTGCCAATCGTTGTAGTTGGCGAGCAAATCTACATCTTGCATATATGCGACAAAACGCGTGGCATTGGCTGAGACAGCACCGTCCTTGTGTCGGCGATTATAGGAATCAGTGGCCTCATAACAGGCTTTGGTGAGACCACCTATCTCTACATCGTAGTAGTCGGACCAGGAGCGTGCCAAGCTGTGGTCTGCCAGAAGATCGAGAAAAATTGGTGCAAATCGACGCAGGTCGTCCGGATAAGTCCGACAGGCTGTTTGAATAGCAGGGTGAAGATTGGATAGTGCGTCGATCTTTCGGTGCAGCGCGACTCCGGCGCGAAGCGGGTCTGGCCAGTCTTCCGGGATGCGACCTTTTACAAAGTCGCCGATGATCGCACCAGCCAGCAAGCCCTCAATTTCTTCATCCTGACAAGCCCATACACCGCCTGCGTCCAAGGCCAAGGCAGTATGAGCCAAGAAGTTCATTTGGTTATTCTGGTAACGCTAAGTAATCGACCAAGAAATCGTCAAAGCTAACTTGGTCGGCAGCCTCGGCTTGTTGTTGCGCATCATGAGATGTTTGGGCGATGTCGGTCATCTCTTGCATCGTTGCGGCTGTGAGTGGCGCTGTCGCAAACTGGTCGCGAATGATGTCAGCCTGGTTCATCGCGAAACGAAAGAAAGGAATTTTTTCATCGTTCATTCGGGCTAACGAAAGTGCCGAGGGTGTCAGACTCGCATCATTCACTTTTGCGACTTGGTTGGCGACCGAGGTGGTGTAATTAGTTGACTCGTTAGCCTGATCTAAGAGTTGGGCAACACCCTTGCAGGTCGAGAGCAGCTCCTTTGCCCATTCAGACAAGGGTATCGTGTTGCCCTCATCCGTCTCGAGAAACAAGTCAGGATCTCGTCCGCGCTCGACAACGGCAAGCTGATTGCGTGCGAGCCGCATGGATTCTTCGACGCTGTCCAACGGGCTGTCGGCGAGCAGACAGGTTAGGAGAAAAGTGTCTAGGAAGCGGATCTCTTCGGCGTCGATACCCAATGGCAGGAATGGATTGAGATCAATACACCGCACTTCGACATACTCAACGCCACGACTGAGTAGAGCGGTCACGGGACGCTCACCCTTGTTGATGGTCCGTTTCGGGCGGATGGTGCCGTAAAACTCGTTCTCGATCTGGATAATGGAAGTAGAAAGTTGCTGGAACTCGCCGTTGTCATCTTTCACGCCTGCTTGGGCGTAATCCGGGTAGGGGGTAGTGAGTGCCTCGACCATCGAATCAGTGTAGGCATCCACAGAGTTGTAGGAGATGTGGAGCTGGGTTTGGGCATCGCTTTGATAGCCCAATGGACCCATTCTAAGGCTTGTCGCGTAAGGCAAGTAGTGTGAGCCTTCATCCAATTCGCTCAGACGGTGCGCAATTTGTCGGGTGAATGACTTGCAGACTGCAGGGGATGCTCCAAACGTGTACAACAGGAGCCATGACCATCGCCGAAAGTTACGGATGAGACCAAAGTAGGCATCCGTCTTTGCGGCTTGGTCGTTGATCCCTAGGGCATGCCAGAGATGATCTGGAATAGAGAAGTTATAGTGGATGCCTGAGATAGTTTGCATCAAGCGTCCATAACGGACGCCCAATCCACGTCGATAGACAGTCTTTGCCATACCGATATTCGACGTGCCGTACTGGCCGACTGGAATGCCTTCATCAGCAGCAACAACGCAAGGCATGCTTGTTGGCCAAAGTAGTTCGTTGTCGAGATTGGCAAAGACGAAACTGTGAACCGTTTCGAGCTCCTCTAAACATCCTTCAGGGGAATCGTGTATGCCTGTAATTAGCTCGAGTTGCGCTTCTGAAAAATCGGTCGTGATCGAGGGGTGTGTGAGCGCCGAACCTAGACTGGCAGGATGTGGTTGGCTGGACAGACTGCCGTCATTTGTGACACGCAAACTCTCCTTTTCGATGCCGCGTATCAAGCCGCGCAACACCTCTGGATGTTCACCAAGAATGTTCGGTAGATGTGGCAGGCCCGTGCCCCTAAATTGCTTTTACGCTTGCGGACCAGCGGCGATGATGCCGTCGTCAACTTCGAACTTGTGGAAGTTTTCAACGAACTTCGCGATCAAACTCTTCGCTGCTGCATCGTATGCAGATGTGTCAGCCCAAGCATCTCTAGGGTTGAGAAGCCCTGCCTCTACGCCTGGAACGACGGTCGGAATATCCAAATTGAAGCCGTCTAAGTGCGCTGTCTCGACGTCTGCTAGGGCGCCAGACTGTACTGCTGCGATAATTGCTCTTGTCACCGGAATGCGGAAGCGAGAGCCAACGCCATAACCGCCACCTGTCCACCCGGTATTCACAAGATAGACTCTAGAGCCAAATTCTTCGATCCGCTTGATTAACAAGTCTGCGTACACACCTGCAGGACGAGGGAAAAAGGGTGCACCGAAGCAGGTGGAAAATGTTGCAGCATAGGCTTCGGTCGATCCGACTTCGGTCGATCCGACTTGGGCTGTGTAACCGGACAAAAAGTGATAAGCCGCCGCTTCTTTGCTAAGAATCGAAACCGGCGGTAGTACTCCACTGACATCACAAGTTAGGAAGATGATGTTGTTAGGTTCGCCGCCCCGATTTTCAGGGACTGATTCAGCAATGTTATCGCGCGGATAACAAGCGCGGGTGTTCTCAGTGAGAGTAGAATCGCTGTAGTCCGGAGCCCTGGTTTCTTCATCGATCACAACATTTTCAACGATCGCACCGAACCGTATAGCGTCATAGATGACAGGCTCGTTTTCCCGACTGAGGTCGATGCATTTAGCGTAGCAACCCCCTTCGAAGTTAAATACGGTGCCCTTACCCCAGCCATGTTCGTCGTCGCCGATAAGGAGACGTTGTGGGTCAGCAGAGAGAGTCGTCTTGCCGGTGCCGGAGAGACCAAAAAATAGTGTCACGTCACCGCTGTCGCCCATGTTGGCTGAGCAGTGCATCGGTAGGACATCTTTCTCTGGGAGTAGAAAATTCAACACCGAGAACATCGACTTCTTCATTTCTCCGGCGTAACGCATCCCAGCGATGAGAACTCGACGTTTGGCAAAATTGATCATGACAGTACCGTCCGCGTTGGTACCGTCTCGGTCAGGATCGCAAACAAAATTTGGCGCGTTAGTGATCTGCCAAACTTCTTTGTTGTGTGGGTTGTAATACTCTGGAGAGATGAACAGCGCCCGGCCAAATAAAGCATGCCACGCGTATTCGGTGGTCACCTCGATGGGTAAATAGTGCTCGGGGTCTGCCCCAACATGGAGGTGCGATGTGTAGGTTTCGTGATCGCCGATGTGAATTTGCACGCGATCCCAGAGCTGATCGAAGACATCCGGGGCGATGGGTTGGTTAATCGGTCCCCAGTGAATTGACTCTGATGTGGACGGCTCATCGACGATGAATCGGTCTTTTGGAGAGCGCCCGGTCCGCGCGCCGGTTTCGACAACTATTGCGCCGTTACTGGCGAATCGGCCTTCGCCGCGAATAACGGTATGTTCTGCAAGCGTTGCAGACGTCAAATTCTGATAGTTATTCGTCTTCGTCGTGGTGTCGATGTCTACGGCCATTATGTTTTATCCCAGAAGCTCTCTGCATTATGCCAGACCCCGCTAGTCAGTACATTGATTTTGCTTTTTGCTCTGTAAGGCTGCGGTAAGGAAAGGTAACAAAACGTAAAAAGTACCGGAAAAGAGCCATGGACTACGGGCAGGTGAAGACTCAGTGGACGGTCTTCGATCCTGTTGTCCCATCCCGTTCGAGGGCCGCGACGTCAACGGCGTCGTAGGTGTAGCGGGCACCACAAAATTCACAGTCCACGTCTATTGATCCCCGCTCGGTGAGGATCTCCTGCAGTTCTTCCTGGGCGAAGGCACGAAGCGTGTTGTCGGTCTTAGTTCGAGTACAAGTGCATTGGTAACGCAAGTGTCTGGGTGGATGGAGGCGGCAGGGAAATTCGGAGAAAAAACGGCGTAGGAATTGTTCCGGTGGCAGTGCAGCGAGCTCCTCGAGTGTCAGTGTTGCGATCAGAACTTGTATCGTCTCCCAGGCATCCTCCCAGGTTTGGCTCGCAATTTCGTGTCCAAGGTCGTCATCGGGTAAACGTTGCAGGAGTAGGCCCGTGGTAGCCGTTGGGCTATGAGCGAAGAACAGGCGAGTAGGTAGTTGCTCTGATTGATGGAAGTAGTGCTCGAGGTTTCCTTCGAGATCTGGGTGGGCAAGCTCGATCATACCTTGATAGGTTTGTGCGCTGTGCAGCTCCGGTATCAGGGTTAATGCAAGCTGCCCGCTGCCAAGCCAATCGTTCAGGTGCGCCGCTTGTGGCACGGATGCTTGGTCCTCAACTTGTTCCCTTAAGTGAGCGATGGCGCGGAGATTTTCTTGCTCTCGACACTCTGCGAGTGAGCGGATGAGGCGCCCTTCGCCTCGCGATTGTAGTGCCACCGAGCCGTTCATTTTTAGAGTATCCGCAAACATGGCGACCGCCGCGAGTTGTTCGGCGAGCAACGATTTGATCGGCAGTGGATAGTTATGATGGGCGTTAGCATCAGCCAAAACGCGTTCAAGCCGGACCCATTGTCCCCGGATAGGTAGTTCGTCGAAGGTAAAACGAATGAGTTGATCGGCGACTGAAGCGAGTGTGGTTGGTTTGGCGCCAGCCATTAGATGTCTCCAGCGTCCGATTTTGTCTTGAGTCTACGTAGGTCGCGGCGCTGTTTCTTGCTCGGTCGAGTGTCCGGAACCTTTAAGCCTGCACGCTCCATGCGTCTGCGTGCAACGTCTGCCTCACGACGTTCGATGCTTTCCTCGGTCTCACGGTAAAGGGTTTGTGCCACCGCGGCAGGTCCTCTCTTCTCCGATAATAAGACGATGACGACCTCGAACTGGATGTCGCCACGTCTAATCTCCAGCGTCTGACCAATGCGGACCTCTTTGGCCGGTTTTATACGCTGTCCGTCCGCGTGTACTTTGCCGCCCTCGATCGCGGTCTTTGCTAGTGACCTGGTTTTGAAAAATCGGGCGGCCCACAGCCAACGATCGATGCGCACCCCCGCACCGTTCGGCATTGCCTGGTTGACGTCAGTTTCAGACATGCTCAGAAGCTGGTAGGAGTTCGTTGAAGTGATCCAGAGCAGCAAATCGGTGCTGATCTGGATCACGTTTGGGTTTAGCAGAATCAGGTTTGGCGATGGTCAAAACGTGTTGGATGCCATACCTCGACGCGCAGGCCAACACCGGTTCAGAGTCATCAACGAAAAGTGCGCGGGCGGGGTCGAAGGGTTGTACGCTCTGCATCCCATTCCAATACGCAACATCCTCTTTCGGCGCGTTGAACTGGTTGCTCGAAATCACGGCATCGACCTCAGCCGAAATATTGAGCTGTTCATCCTTGACCAACAAAGAACCTGGATGGGCATTGGTGGCCAATATCACTCTCTTGCCAACTGCTTTGAGCCAGCGCAAAAATGCCAAGGCGCCGGGTCGGTAAGCGACCAGGTTTGCCTTCTCACGATGAAGGGCAATCATGTCTAGGCCTGTATAAGCTGCCCAATAATCGAAACTGTAAAAGTCGATCGAACCACGTATTTTACCCATGTGCTGGAATAGGGTTTGGCGTGCTTGTTCGAGATCCAACGACTCTTTCTTGGCAAACGCTGCCGGGACTGCGACGTTCCACACTTCATTGTCATAGTTCAGATCAAGCAATGTGCCGTCCATATCTAGGAAGGCGACGTCTATTTGATCCCAATCAAGGTGGATCGATGAATCTGTTTTTGCCAAAGTTGTGTTTGTGGTGATGATAGGTGGTCAAGAACGCATGATATCTGATTGCGCTCACGTATTGGTTATCCAAAGTGAGTCGTTAGCCATGGGACAATAGAAATGGCACAAGAATGAAAGCGGGTGGAAAGGTTAAGGTTAGGAGTTAGGGGTAAGGGGATAAGGGATGGACAAGGACAAGGACAAGGACAAGGACAAGATTAAAAGAATGGGAACGGAGACAACGGAGCGAACATGGAACTGAAGCTAGAAGCGGAATTGATCGAGATCACTAAGCAAGCCGGGGATGCCATCCTTGCGGTCTACAGCAGCGATTTCGAGGTAAAGAACAAAGCAGACGAGTCACCGTTGACCCAAGCTGACCTCGCGGCGCACGAAATCATCGCCGCTGGTTTAGCCCGCGTAACACCTGACATACCTGTGATCTCCGAAGAATCTGAACCGCCCAGTTATGATGAGCGCAAGACCTGGGGTCAGTACTGGTTGGTCGACCCGCTGGATGGGACGAAGGAGTTTGTGAACCGCAATGGCGAGTTCACCGTCAACATAGCGCTCATTCAATCCGGTCAGCCAATTTGGGGCATCGTCGGAGTACCGGTACAAGAACGGATTTTTATCGGCGACGTCGAGTCCCATAAAGCAACGCTAATCGATGCTAACGGCGTTCGCGAAATTCGTGGCAGAGAAATGTCCCGGGACACAGATGAGTTAGTGGTGGTGGCGAGCCGCAGCCACGGCGGAGAGCGATTGGAGACATATTTGGATGAGTTAGCAACGCGAGTGAAAAGCCTTTCTCGCACCCCCGTGGGGAGCTCGTTGAAGTTGTGTGTACTCGCTTCGGGCGAGGCCGATTGTTATCCAAGGCTTGGTCCTACGAGTGAGTGGGACATTGGTGCTGCGCATGCGGTGCTTCGAGCGGCGGGTGGTGACGTCTATCAAACCAATCAAGATGCACTGACCTACAACGCCAAGGAGAGTTTCCTCAACCCAGAGTTTGTGGCAGTGGCGGATTCAAGCTTTGATTGGTGGGGGCTACTCCCTGATATCCCGCCTATGGATGGAGCTTAAGCTCAGAACATAGGTGCGATATTTGCCTGACACGGAATCGTTTGAAAACACCGATTTCGTACAAATTGTGCGCCTTAAGTTGATTGTTGGCACATTTGCGGGGCGCGCAAAGAATTGATGTTGAACGGGCGGAGCGGGGAAAGATGCAGCAGGTCGGGGTTTGGCCTCAACTAGCCGAGCTGTACGTTGGCGTACTCGCCCTGCCGAGGAGAATAACACTGTATATACATACAGCTTCAGCTAGTGAGGGTTGCTAGGATACAGAAAAAATCTGTAAAAAAAAAGGCCTTTTGGAACGCTTTTTTTTACCGCCAGAAAATCTCTTTGCGGTTCAACCATTTACCCTTTGGGCTTCCATAATTCTTTCACTTTTTGATGTCGTTCAAAGTGAGGAAAACTTACAAAACTCAGACACTTTCGCTGGTAACAACCATTCTTTCTGATGGAAAAGTCAGGCACACTAACTGACAAATGTCCTCACGACGAGGGCAATAATACCTGCACTATGGGTCGAAAAATGGGCATTCAAGGGACCAACAAAAAGAGTCTCTAATTGTCGAATTAGATAGAAAATACAAGGACTTACACTCTGTACCCGGACGCACAGGTCAAAACCAGTCCGCCGTGGGAGACGTCCGTGGACCAGTTTGCTGAGGAGCACACAGAGCTGCGAAGGCTAGAAACGCTAGATTCGCACACCAGTGGTTATGCGCATGGGGGAGAAGTATCTGAGGCGCCGAAAGAGGGCGTTTACAGGTTTGTCGCATACGCGAGCCCTTACCTATTTTGGGCCACTGTGCTGGGACTCAGTGCGGGGATTCTATTGATCTAATCGGCTCGACGAATTCGTTGCGGATAAGCCATCGGATTGCGTGATCAAAATAGTCGAACAACTCCGTCCGCGGCAGCTGACATGTGAGATGAAAGATCGCAGCCATACGGAACCGATCTAGCTCATCGTCCACCAAAACCGCGATCGATGCCTCAATTTTTGGCCGATAGGTGCTGAGCAAAAAACGCTCGAGCGTCAAAAAATCGTGCGCAGCTGGCGCATTACTCGAAAGCCCGCGAAGGTCTATGAGTTGGGGAAGGCCAGGGTCAAATTCAGGATGTTCCAGGACCGACCGAAAGGTTGAAGTGGCCTCGATAGCATCGACATCTTCTGAGCCTGAGACGGTGATTAGCCCGTCGTCTTGATTGATATGGAAGCCGGTTGGCATCTACGTTGAGTCCTGTTGCAACGATACTATCAATATAGTTGATAGACTCAGAAAAACTGTGCGCTTGCTTCCAGAGTCATAGCTTGCAAAATTAGAGCCGCTCAAACTAGTTAAGCAAATCGCGACAAAGACGGCTAAGTGATCCCCGGCAAACCCATGGCGACAAGATTCCCGGCAGCTGGAAATCATTCCGCAAGATAGAAGGTACCTAGAATTCAGGCTGCTAGATAGCGGGCAGTTAGATATAAAGCAGAAACACAAATAGCAGAATCACAAATAGCAGAATCACAAATAGCAGAAGGATATGTGGCGGCAAGATGGTGACAAACACACTTCGAGAAACACTCGTCGCGAACGCGCAAGGCATTGCTGACACGCTGATTGAGCATGCGCCATGGGCTGAAATAAACGGGCGACTTCATGATGAAGCAGTTGCAGCCTTGGTTGGCGCGGGGATCCCTCGGCTTTATCTGCCTGAGGCGTTAGGTGGCTTAGCTGTTGATCCTGTCACTTGTGCGCAGGTCGCAGAGACGCTCGCTGACGCAGACACCGCTGCAGCCTGGCATGTCATGGTATTCAACGCCGCAAGAATTATGGGCGCGAGTTGGCCAGGGGCGATGGTGAGTCGCCTTTGGCTAGAAAATCCGGACACGTTGGTGGCTGCAAGTGGCCATACGCCATTGGTCGGCAAACAAGAGTCAGGTGGCTATCGAGTATCCGGTACCAATTCTTTCGTTAGTGGTTGCCACCATGCCGACTACATGATGGCGCCGATGATATGTGACGGCAATATGAGCTTCGCCGTTGTCCCGATGACTGAGTGCCGCATAGAGGACAACTGGGACACGCTTGGTATGCGGGGCACGGGGAGCAATGATGTCACCGTTGAAAACGTACTTATTGATGCCGATATGGTTGCTTGGCACGGCGAGGCAATCACGATCAACGAGTACTACGATGGCCAGCTGTATCGCTGCCCATCACGCTTGGTGTTTGCGACCTATATTCCAGTTGCGTTGAGCCTCGCTCGTAGGGCACTGGCAGAGCTTGTTTCGTTGGCCAAGAACAAAGTGCCGTACGCGAGCGACGCAAAGTTGAAAAATCGCGTAGTAGCACAGATGCATTACGGGCGTGGCCTAGCGAAGTTTCGTAGTACGCATGCGTATTTTTACGCGACCTTGGACTCAGTGTGGCAGCAAGCTGGTGAGGGACATGAATTTAACGCTGAGGACCGTGCCGACTTGTACCTTGCTGGCACTCACACCATGCAAGCTTGTGCTGAGATCGTGCGGCATGTTGCTGATGCGGCTGGATCAAGCGTACTGACCAGAGGCCAGCCGCTGGAACGGATCGTCCGCGATATGGAGACGCTCAAACACCACGGTTTTGCTAACGAGTCTCGTTACGCCAGTGTGGCGCAGGTCCTGTGGGGCGCTGAGCTCGATTACCCGCTCCTGCTTAGATAGGGCCAACATCAAGGAACACCGAGACATGCATTTCATCATCTACGGCGCAGGCGGAATTGGTGCCACGATTGGCGCTCGTCTTTTTCAGCAGGGCGAGCAGGTCACCTTGATTGCTCGTGGTGCGCACAAAGAACGTTTGCAAGCAGAGGGGCTCAAGTTTGTGAGTCCTGATGGGCAAGTCCAGCTTTCGATTCCCACTGTCGGCCATCCTGAGGAACTGGACCTTAATGACTCAAACGCTTTCGTCATGCTTTGCATGAAGTCTCAGCATACGGAAGATGCACTGCGTGCAGTGGCAGGACGACTGCACCAACAAGCGGGGATTACTTGCGTGCAAAATGGTGTAGCGAACGAGCGAATGAGCCTGCGCTATTTCAAGAACACCTATGCGACGGTTGTGAACCTCCCCGCGATGCACTTAGAACCTGGAGAGGTCGTGACCCATGCAACTGGAGTCGGAGGCATTCTGGATACAGGTTGTTATCCTGGCGGTGTTGATGCTCGCGCGGAGGTGGTCACACAAGCTTTGACCAAGGCAGGATTTAGCGCAGAGCCAGATGGTCGGGTCATGCGCCAAAAGTACGCCAAGCTCTTGGTGAATCTTGGCAACATTGTTCAAGCGGGTTTCAAGGAGGGTGAAGACACCAAACGAATCACCAAAGTGATGAGGGATGAGGCGCTGGCTTGCTATGAGGCAGGTGGCATTGATTGCGCATCACGGGATGAGGTACGTGATCGTCGCGCGGCGGGCTACCGTTTGGAAGACATTCCAGGCTATGAGCGAACGGCAGGTTCCTCTTGGCAATCTTTGGCTCGTGGCACTGGTGACATAGAGACGGAATTCCTAAACGGTGAGATCAGCCTGTTGGGCAGATTGCATGGTGTCGACACACCCTATAATGATGCGGCGGTCGAAATCGCCCGACGAAGTGTCACGCAGTCTCTAGGTCCTCGATATTTTTCCCAAAACGACTTCATGACGATAGCTCACCAACTGTAAACGACTGTGGTGAGCTAACAGAATTGGCGTTTGAGAGATTTGTTTCGCGCCTCATCTCGATCAAGGCTTGCCTCTTCACTGATTCGATATCCGCTTCTCCTTTGCGCACGAAGATCTTTGAGTGCGGCCGTCGCGGCTTGGCACTTGGCTTTGTTTTCGTTTGGAAGATATCGACGTGTGGACTTCGGTCGCGGCACGCGCTTTGTTTTATCAACTGAAGTCTTTGCGAATTCAAGGATCGACAACTCTCCCTTTTGCCAGGGAATCGAATGTGCATCGACTGGACAGGGCAGATCGGTAAAGAGCAATGAACCATCTGCTTGTGCGCAGTGTGTGATGTCGCCTGCCCTCAGATTCGTTGCGTGGGTAGTCGCGTTATTGGCCGTGAGTATGATGACTAGGATGAGCGTGTTCATCTGAATCCGATTTGATGGAAAGCTCAAAAATAGTAGAGGTCTGAGGATTCGTCGCGAGGCGATCCGAGGGATCGTCGGTCAGAGATCGCTGAATTTATTGCAGGTTATGTCATGCAGGTGACATACAAGCTGTTCGAATGTATTCAATATGCGCTTGCAAGGACACACCACCACAGGGATGTGGACCTCTTCAAAGCACAGGGTCGATTGGTAACGTGCATTTGAACGAGGCATACAGTGAGTGGATGGTCTTGTTACAACACCTCCGAAGCGGGGGTGTTCTATAGAGTGGCTTGGTTTAGGCGTGACAAATCAACGAGGCATCAGGTAAGTGAGCTTACGCACCCGCAACTTCTTATTCGCTCTGACGCTCGTTGGGGTTGGGATAAATGCGGGGCTGATGTTCCTTTGACGGGTTACGGGCTGATCAAATTGTGTTGAGGCCAACTAAATTGCATTGCTGATCAACTTAGCTGATCAACAATGTCCGCGCTTTCGCGAGGAGACGGGTAGAGCCCCTCAGTTACCCCAAATGCCTCATTTATTTAGCACCGACCCCATGCCGGTGCTTTTTTTACCGATCGTTACAAACCTTCGAGCCAATCGTTATCAGACCCTTCGTTGACCCCTGCAAACAGTGGCGTCGATAAGTAACGCTCGGCGGTGTCCGGCAGCATCGCAAGGAGAACTGATCCTTTTTCTGCGTTAGCTGCGACCTTTAACGCGGCGGTCAACGTGGCGCCCGCTGATATGCCGACGAAAATACCCTCCTCTGCAGCAAGTCTAAGGGCATTGGCCATCGCGTCGTCTTCCCCGACTAAAACGATTTCGTCGGCAATGTCTCGCTCGAGCACGCCCGGCACAAAATCGGGTGTCCAACCTTGAATCTTGTGTGGTGCCCAGTCGCCACCCGAGAGTAAGGCGGCTTGCTCGGGTTCTGTGGCAATAACCTTTAGACCGGGACGAGCCGCTTTCAGTACTTTCCCTGCACCAGAGAGCGTGCCCCCTGTACCCCATCCGGTTACCCAGTAGTCAAGGCGCTCGCCTGCAAAGTCTTGCAGAATTTCCGGGCCGGTTGTCGACGCGTGGTAGGCCGGATTAGCTGGGTTCTCGAATTGTCGGGCTAGGAACCACCCATGTTGCCCAGCTAATTCTTCTGCGCGCTTCACCATCCCTGAGCCTCGCTCTGCGGCTGGCGTCAGGATCACTTTGGCGCCCAAAGCCCGCATGATCTTGCGCCGTTCGATACTAAAGGTCTCTACCATGGTGGCGACAAAGGGGTGGCCCATGACCGCACAGACCATCGCCAGGGCGATACCCGTGTTACCGGAGGTTGCCTCGATCACTGTCTGACCAGGCGCCAAGGCACCGCTATCGCGGGCGTCTTTAACGATGGCGTAGGCGAGCCTGTCTTTCACAGACGCCATAGGATTAAAGGACTCTACCTTGACGTACATATCAATGCCGTCCGGCGCGATGCGATTGAGGCGTACGACCGGCGTGCTGCCGATGGTCTCGAGAATATTGTTGTATTTCATACTGATCCCTACGTCCTTAACAAAATGCACTTGATATGCTCTACGATATCGCTCGTCGCGTAAACAGGTAGAACTAGATAGATAAGATGAACAAGACTGCGAATCACAACACGGTGCTCGAAATCTTGCGGGCCGGGAGCTGGTTTCGTGGGCTAAACGACGACCTGCTGCGGGAGCTTGCAGGTATCAGCGTTAGTCGTACCTACCAACGAGGTGAGGTGTTGTTCGCCCGAAGCGAGCCCGGTAGTCATATTTACGGATTGGTGTCTGGCTCAGTGAGAATCACCACCGAATCGGAAGATGGCAGAGAGTTTGCGTTGAACACCATTGGACCTGGAGAGGTCAGCGGCGAGATCGCTGCCTTGGATGGCGGCGTTAGAACAGCGACAGGTACAGCCACGGTGGCCTCCCAAGTCTTTGTTATCTCGAGAGAGCATCTTATGTCGTTAATGCTACGACGCCCGGAAATCGCGATTCACATGATTGATGTGTTGTGTGAGCGGGTACGAAAAGTGAGCCGGACTGTTGAGGAAACTGCGTTTCTAAGTGTCCCCGAACGTCTCGCCAGCCATTTGAGTGTGATGGTAGCAAGCGTCGATACACCGCTGCCTTGTCGTCTTAAGATTTCACAGAGAGAGTTGGCTTCTTTTTTAAACACGACGCGCCAGAGCGTCAACATCACGCTCAAGCGTTGGCAAAATATGGGTCTCTTGGAGATCGGTCGGGGTAGCGTCGAGGTGATCGACCTCGATCAGATTTCAGCGGATGCACGCGTCGACCGTCAGTGATGTTTCCTTAATGGTGTTTTAGGGTCGCGATGGTGTTCCGTATATGAGCGAACATGACTGCGACGACGCCAACTACAGTAAAAGGCACTTCGAGAAGTTCTCCTGCTAGGTGGGATACACCGAGAAACATGAGCAGTAAGCCAATGCTGCCGGACGTGAGCGTGACGAGGCTTCTGTGGCTTTTATAGCCTCGCCTCAGAGCCCAAAAGCTGATGGGTAAGGCTAGTGCCAGCAACAGCCAATGAACGTTTGTTTCTGTGTCGAGTAACCACTGGCCCAAAACGGGCCCCAATAGGACAGCGAACGGCAGCGCTAGACAATGCAGGAGACAAATACCCGATAGAACGATCGCCCAACGGTCGAGTGCGACAGCTTTGTGCTTATCTTGGGGATGTTGTTCGAAGGTTTGCACTGGTGCGTTGAACTCAGGTAGCGGTGTCGAGTAAAAAGGGCGCTTACGCTAGCGTGGTAGTAATCGCTCTGCAACGGTTTATTAAAATACCTTAAGCTTGAAACGACCAAAGAGAACAATAGCTTGAGGGGGAAAGGATTGGGATAAACAGGACCAGGTTAAAGAGGATCGCGTTAAAGAGGATCGGGCTAAAGAGAATCAGGCTAAAGAGAATCAGGCTAAAGAGGACCGGGTTAAAAAGAACCGGGTTAAAGAGGACAGCGGATGAGTAGTTCCGACCAAGAGCGCTGGAATGAACGATATCGCGCAGGTGCTTACGCAGAGCGACAGCATGCCAGTGACTTTCTTGTGCAGCAGGAATCAAAATTGCTTAGTTTGGCAGGACGCACAGCTGCTGATATAGCTTGTGGTCGTGGGCGCAACAGTCGATATCTTGCGCGTTTAGGATTCAGTGTGGATGCTTATGATGTTTCCGATGTTGCGCTCCAACTTGGCGCTCAGGATGCATCATCTGAGCACTCGCCGAGTGGCGGTGAGATCAGTTGGCATGAACGAAATCTCTTGGCGGATGAGTTTGCCGTAGAGTCAACTTATGATGTGATCATAATGGTCAGATTCGTGGCACTTTCTTTGCTGGCGACGCTTGCAGAAAAACTGCGGCCAGGTGGTCTTTTACTCGTCGAGGAGCACTTACAATACGACGGACCAGAGGCGGTTGTGGGACCTCGGAGTGGACGTTTTCGGGTAAAGTCAGGGGAACTTGTATCGGCAGTCGGACAGATGGATGTAATGGAGTCCTTTGAAGGACTCGTGACCGACCCGGATGGCGCGCGAGCTGCTGTTGCCCGCTTGGTGGCCAGGTCTGTCTAGTTTTAGATGCGCCGGAGAGGTTGGCATATCAGAGGTCGTGCCGCACGAGAAGAGATCGAGGAAGTACAGATTGAGGCTAGCTTAGGAGTCAAAATGCAGGACATACCGATTATCAGCCTAGCGCGGCATCGCGGTGGTGAGATGACAGCTGACGAATATAAAACGTTAGCGGTCGCGTGCGAGGACCATGGCTTTTTTATCCTGAAAGATCACGGCAACGATGAACTGATCGAGCATGTGTTTAGGCAAAGTGCTGATTTTTTTGCAGCACCGAAGGCAGAAAAGCTAAAGATCTTTCGAGATGAAGCAAACCCGTTAGGTTACTTCGATCGTGAGCTCACTAAACAGAAGCGGGATCTCAAAGAGGTTTTTGATTTCAAAGCGGGTGGTTATATATCCCGCGACCCAGCTAAACAGACCCGTTGGCCTGAAAGCCGAAAAGACTTTCGCGACGCGCTAACTGATTTTTTTGAGTCGTTTACGGAATTGTCAGACATTACCATGCGTATGGTGTTCACTGCCCTCGGGACGCCTAAATCAGCGATCGACCAGATCATGGCTGATGGCTTTGGTGATCTGCATTCCAGTACCGCGAGATTGAACTTCTATCCTGCGGAAGATCCGGTTCCGGATGAGGAACGACGTGGGCTGAACAACCTCGGGGATATGGCGCTGCACCATCACACTGACCCCGGAGCTATCACGCTATTACTGCAGGATGATCATGGCGGCTTGCAAGCAAACTCGAAAACACATGGGTGGATTGATGTGCCGCCACTGGCCGGGTCGATCGTTGTGAACATTGGCGATGTGTTGCAGGTTTGGACGAATGATCGCTGTACGGCGGGTATGCATAGGGTATTGCCTGTTCGATCCGAGACGGGTCGGTATAGCACGCCGTTTTTCTACTCACCCAAATATGATGCGCAAATTACGCCATGGGTAGATACAGGTGATGAAGCACGTTACAGGAGTTTCTCCTGGCGTGAGTTTATTCGCGGTCGTGTGACAGATAATTTTGCCGATTATGGGGCTGAAGATATTCAAATTGAACGTTACCGAGTGGCTTAAACGCAAAGGACGTTAGGCCCATTTATTCACACATTCTATTTGATCACGACGGCGTCTTGGTCAACACGGAACACCTCTATTTCCGAGCGACCCGAGAAACACTTGCGACCCTCTCGATAGACCTGACGCTTGAAAAATACCTCGCGATCCAAGCCGAAGGGGGAAACGCGTGGGTGGGAATGAATGAACGAGGTCATTCCGAGGAGGCGATAGCGGCTAAAAGGAGCGAACGTAACGATCTTTATCAGGCCTATCTTCGCAGTGAAGATATTGATATTCCAGGTGTCGAAGACGTGCTCGCGACTCTTTCTGCGAGATTTGCGCTCGCTATCGTTACCACGGCAAGGCAAAGCGACTTTGATTTGATCCATGCCGAACGAAAGATCATCGCACCATTTGATCTGATTCTGACCAACAAAGATTACGCCCGCAGCAAACCCCACCCGGACCCGTACCTTGCCGCGTTGGCACACTTTGGCATTACGCCGAAGGATGCCTTGGTGATTGAAGATTCAGAACGGGGGCTACGATCTGCAGTGGCAGCCGGAATTGATTGTGCGGTGGTTTACCATCCCTTTACAGCACCGCAAGACTTTTCCGCTGCGACTTATAGCATTCAGCAACTCTCTGAACTTCTGGATATTTTGGCAGCGTGAGCGCTATCAAACGAGGTGGTTGAGGTGCGACTCAGTAGTAGTCGTCGAAACTTGGTTCCGGCGCAAGTTGTACAAGCAGGATGATCACGGCCGCACAGACCAAGATGACGCCCACAGCTTTGAGTGCAGATACTGGCAATGCGCTTTCGAAGGAAGCTCGTTTGTAACCAAGCAGCATTGGCATCACTAAGGCTTCACGTTTTCGTAGCCGATACCAAAGGATGGCGACAAGGTGTGCTCCGACCATGATTTGCAGCAGCGTGAAATTGAGACCATGAAACCAAGCCAGTGTCCCGGCTAGGTCGTTGCTAACGACACCATTGTAGGGCCCGGTATATAGAATATCGTCGCTGATGAACAAGCCCGAAGTTGCCTGTGCGAGTGCAAAATAGAGTAACAGTACGACCGCATAGCCGCCGTAAGGGCTATGCCCAGCGTGGCGCTCGGAGGTAGTGTCTAACATTTCTGGGATCGATTTAGCGACTGTACTGGGTTTCGCAACAAAGTTAGAGAACCGCGCGTAACGGTTACCAAGAAACCCCCAGCTGATACGGAATAAAACTAACCCAAGCGTGGTGTAACCGAACAGGAAATGGATTTCGGTCCAGTCGAAGCCTGCCTCAGCCGTGATCCATGATCCGGCGAAACAGGCGACTAAAAGCCAATGGAAGAGACGGGTAGGGAGATCCCAAATGAGCGCTCCCTGCGTCTGAGCGTTACTCTTGTTCTCGGTAGTTATCGTGGCATGCCTTGCAAGCTTGGCCCATGCCACCGAAGGCGGCTTTGAACGCATCTTCGCCAGTAGAACCCTCTTCAGAAAGAGTCGCTGCCCGCTCCGCGAGGGTGGCTGCCTTGCTGGTGAAATCGTTCATGTCTTCCCAAATATCGTCGAGCGCTTCGGTGTCTAGATCGTTTTCTCGTGTATCGACGACGAAGGCATCAGGAATCATTTTGGCAAGTGCTGAGATCTGCGCTGCGTTGTGCTTCACAACATCTGCGTCATATGGTGCGCCGCGCATCATGCCGTACATTGGCCCGAAATACAGACGCACCATGGCGAACAAACCGTGTCGAGATTCGTACGCAGCTGCTGCGCGCTCATCGTCGACCGCATAAGTTAGCGGTGCAGCCATCAGTGTCGCCAACAACAGGGAAACCTTTGTCAGATTGCTTGTTTTTAGGCTCATGCTGGTCCTCATTAGTGTGTTAATAAAACTGTGTGTTCTCACCGAATCTCCCCGTGGGTGAACTTCTTTACGCTCGACAACCTATCAAGCTGTGACGCGATAAACAAGGTAGCCAGCGTAGGTGAGCAACAACGCCACGCCTTCGCGGCGAGAGATACGCGCCTTGCTGAAGAAAAAGAGCGGAATCACAACTAAGACGAAGCCAAACCCAACAGCCAAGTCGAGGGTACCACCCTGCGGAATCGGCAGTGGTCGGATGAGCCCCGCAGCGGGTAAAACCACGAGAGAGTTAAAAATGTTTGAGCCAACAATGTTGCCAAGGGCTAAATCGGTTTCTTTGTTGTATGCAGCGATTGCCGAGGTAACCAACTCAGGCAAGCTTGTGCCAACGGCGACCACAAAAATGCCAATGACCACTTGTGGCACGCTGTGAAGTTTGGCGATGACCGCACCTTGTTCGATGGTCAGTTGACCGCCATAAGTTAGTAGCGCGAGACCCATTAGAACGAGGGCAACATGCCAGACTGAACGTCCCCGAGATGCTCCTCCACGTGCCCCAGTCGCGGGAAATGTTTCCGCCTCACGAAGAATAGGATCGCCCTTTTCACGAATAATATCTCGCACCATGAAGTAGACGAATACGGTGAAGAGCAAGAACAGGATGATAGCGTCACCTCGGTCGATGAGTGGTGACGTGCCCGACAACGGACCGTCCGCGGCCATAACCATGAGGATGGCGGTGACTAAGAGCAGAAACGGGACCTCGCGACGCACGACCTGACCTTCAAGGTAGATCGGGGAAAGTAAGGCTGCAGCGCCAAGAACAAGCCCAAAGTTTGCGAGGTTAGAGCCGACTGCGTTGCCGAAAGCGAGATCAGTCTCGCCTTGTAAAGCACCTGTAATGTTCACGACAAGTTCTGGTGTTGACGTGCCAAAAGCGACGACGGTGAGACCGATAAGCATCGGCGAGACTTTAAAACCACGAGCGATTCCAGAGGCACCTCGCACAAGGACTGTGCCACCTACAAGAAGGACAACGATGCCAGCAATCAGAAGCAGATATGGCATTTGGGCGGATCAAACCAACTAAGCGGAGGCGCAGTATGGCGGATGGAGGATGTGAATTGAACTCGAAATCCGAGCGTGAAAAGGCTACAAAGAACGAATCCAATTCGGCGAGATTTTTGTCATGTCCTTAGCCCAACAAATCGGTGGCATTGTATTAGCGTTAGTCATTTCCTTAGTCATTGCATACATCGGGAGTGATCTTGGCGCAACTGTCGCCGGACTCCCTCTCTTTGCCCTGTGCATGTTGATCGCATTTGGGGTGAATTGGTTGTTGTTCATCCATTCCTGGCTCAACCGATCGGAAAAATTATTCGATCTGATCGGCAGCTTCACGTTTGTCCTTGTCACCCTTACAGCGCTCGTAGCCCAAGGTCACTACGACGTGCGTGTGTTGTTGATCAGTGTGGCTATCGTCGTGTGGGCGTTACGGCTGGGTCCGTTCCTACACGGTCGAATTGTTAAATCAGGCGAGGATCGACGTTTTCGTTACATCAAGCAGTCGTTTACGTGGTTGTTGATGACATGGACGATGCAAGCCAATTGGGTTTTCGTAACCGCAGCGTGTGGCTTGGCAGCGATAACTAGCTCCGTGGTTGCACCACTCGATTGGACGTTGTTGGTGGGTTTTAGTCTTTGGCTGCTAGGGTTCGGCGTTGAGGTGATAGCAGACCGACAAAAGTCAGCGTTCAAAGCGGACCCAGGTAATGACGGTCGGTTTATTCAATCTGGGCTGTGGGCTTGGTCGCGCCACCCAAATTATTTTGGCGAGATTCTACTTTGGGCCGGTGTTGCCTTGATGGCGTACCCGGCGTTGATCGGCAATCAAATTTTTACATTGATCGCACCGCTCTTTGTGATTGCGCAACTGACGCTTGTTAGTGGTGTCCCGATGCTCGAACGAAGAGCGGACAAGGTTTGGGGGGAAGAGGAAGCCTACAGAAAGTACAAGCGGCAGACTCCAGCGCTTATGCTGTGGCCGCCTCGTTAATCTGACTTTCCCAGCGTCCGGCGATGCGTTGCATCCAACGGCCGGTCGCTGAAATTTGCCGTGGATCGACAGCAAAAAGCACCTCGCGACCAAAGCGGGCCCTGTTCAGCAAGCCTGCATCTGCCATGATCACAAGGTGTTTGGCGATTGCTTGCCGTGAGATTTGGGCGTTGGCAGCCAGTGCTGACGCGGATTTGGGGCCTTCGTTGCCGAGCGTTTCTAGGATGTGTCGACGGGTGGGATCGGCAAGCGCATGAAAGATCTGATCGACAGCGACGGGGTTGCTCATCTGGTGTTCCGCTAACGTGCAATGCAGAGGTTGCAGAATACCATAGCGAACTTACGCTTCAAATAGCAGTTCGAGGTGACCTTCCTGGAGTAGCGTACCGCGCGTAATTTGCATGCAAACGAAATTGTCTGCGATGACTTGTTGAGAATGCGCAAACGGGAGAGGGGCTGGGTCGGGGGTAATGGCAACTGACTCTTCGTCACCAATGGCATAAACCCCACCCCTAATGGGCTTGTCAGAGTGCAAGCTACCGAAGCCGTAGCCACGACTTTCACGATGAACGTAGGGTTGGAGCGCACTGGATAAGGCCTCGATCACGCTGGGCTCAAAATAGTGCAGATAGTCCCACATGAGCAGGTAGTCAATTTGATCGCCCGATTGCAGCGCGAGGTGACTTTGCCAAATTTGTACGGTTTGGCTGAAGTCGAAGGGCTCATCGTCCGTAGCTGGCCGTAGTTGGCCGGTTAGATCGAGTGCGTCTGCGAAAGTAATTTTTGCTGGGGTTTCTAGTTGTCCAAAGAAAGACAACGTTGCAGCTGACCCTGCGCCGAGATCAAGCACGCTGATGTGCGCTCTATCGTTGAGACCGGCGAATAACTGAGGCAGCAGACGGCTTTTAACCAGTTGAGGTGCATCTGCTGTGCTAGCTTTTTCGTCCGGCGAAGGTTGGCGACGCCGGAAAGCCACTTTAGGACGCTTCTTGTTTCACTCCTGCAGAAGGCGCTGCCGCTTTCGGCTCTACCTTTGCAGCAGGCTTGGCAGTCTCACCCGGGTCCATGTCGATGCTGCCCTTGAACTTAGCGCCATCTTCAAGTGTCACTCGTGGGGCAGTAATGTTGCCGCGCACACGTCCTGTTTTGGAGATGACTACTTTCTCTGAGCCTTTTATGTCGCCGGTAACCTGGCCGTCGACTTTGACGTTCTTGGCGTCTAAGTCTGCGGTCACCTGGCCGGATTCACCGACTGTAAGATCGTGGTCTGGCAGCTCAACCGAGCCTTCAATTGTTCCCTCGATCACTAGGTTCTCGGCGCCCGTGACTGTGCCTTTTATCTGAATTGATTGTCCAATCATGGCTGTACTCCTAGGTAATGAGTGATTAGAGGAGAAGGTTGAAGAAGCCGATTGCTCGGTTGCGCCGTCTGAATCTTCTTTTATTCGATCGCCGTCTTTTTTGTTCGATTCTTTACTCGAATCTCTACCGAACATGACCGCCTCCTGACAGGAATGGGAACTTAAATTTTAGCCGGTCTAGCACTCTATAACAGGAAGTTGTTCAACAAAACGACGTTTTGTTGTCGAAACGGCACAGTAGGTGGGGCGTCGGTGACGCGGGTCACAGCAGAATGGGCTCAGTCAGCCCGCTGCTTTGCCGTCACCTCTATTTCGACTTTCATCGCTGGATCAAGCAGATCGGCAACGATCAAGGTCGCAGCCGGTGGGTGCGAAGCAAAGACTCTGGCGAACACTGGCTTGCAGGGAGGAAAGTCCGTTCGGTTGGGGAAAATGTAACGCACACGGATCACTCGGCTCAAATCACTTCCCGCTTTGGTTAACGCATCCTCAATATTGGTTAGCGCTTGTTCGGCTTGGGCGACGACGTCTTCAGGTAGAGTCATCGTGTCGTAGTTGTAACCGGTGGTGCCTGAAACGTGCACATAGTCGCCGTCGGCGACGGCTCGACAGTAGCCGATCTCCTGCTCGAATGTGGACCCACTCGATATTCGCTTCACCGAAATATTGCCGGGTCGTTTTTAATCGCGAGAGTTGCCATCGAGGTGGGCATGTATCTATTCAAAAGGGAGGCCTCGTTGCTCCAGCGATCTTCATAGAAGCCCGCAACCACAAATCCAGCAGCGATCTGGCCGCCAATCTGATCCTCCAAGGAGTGCCCAAACTCTAAAGCCTCGCCCTCGTTGATGTTCCTTGATATCTCCTCATCGCTTAAATGGTCAAGGTCGCTATACGGCAGTTCGAAGACCACTTCGATCGGGCTATCAGGGCTCATTTTTTCATGGTCAAAAAGAAAGAGGTCAGGTTTCATGAAGCCCGCTAAAAGACGACCGCCGGGTTTCAGGACGCGGGCGCACTCTTGCCATACAACAGTTACGTTCTCCGCAAAGACATTTGAAACAGGATGAAAAATTAGATCGAAGCTCTCAACAGGGAAGCGAGTGAGGTCGGCCATATCGCCTTGTTCAAATTGGATGTCGAGCCCGTCACGATCGGCAACATCGCGGTCCTTTTGTAGCTGCGCGGGTGAGTTGTCAAAGCTGGTGACACTTGCACCTGCAGCCGCAAGAGTAGGGACCTGCTGACCGCCACCGGATGCTAGCGCTAGTACCTCCTTGCCTGCGATCTCACCAAACCAGTGCGCCGGAACCGCCTTGGTTGGGGTCAGAATTACCGACCACTGCCCAGCTCGGGCTGCGGCGACCTCGCTTGATGAGATGGGTTGCACCCACCGAGAATCGCCCTGGATCGACTGTGTATCCCAAGCCTTGCGATTGAGAGAGACAACATCAGTCATAGGGGCTAGTCGCTTTCGTAAGCGGTTGGAAGCACACGTGTGGAAAACAAAATAACGGGGTTTAACAATGCGGCAAACACGGTTGCTAAGGCTTTTGGGTTGTTCCGCTCGGACCGAGCACGCGGAGGTTTGAAGCAAAAATGAGCAGCGCTATGATGGCCAATGAACCTGCGATGATGAAAGCGATACCGGGTAAATATACTGGCGCTTCCGGACCGGTAAAGAAGGTAAACGACTGGGTCATCAAAAGTGGGCCGATAATGGCAGCGATGCTGCCCATGCTTGCGTTGATGCCCTGCAACTCGCCTTGTTCGTTCTGCGGCACTTGATTTGACATGATGCCTGCTACAGCTGGGCCAACCAGACCGGCGAAACCTGAGATTACACACCACATATACAGCGCCATAGAACTACCTGAAAAAGCGATACCTAAGTACGCCAGAGCCTGGGCGGTGAAGCCGATAAATGCGGTCACTGGTGCCCCCCATTTAGGTATCACGACTCGAATTAGATAGCCTTGCACAAAGATCGCAAGAACTCCGACTAACCCCATGGAAAGCCCGACTTCGAGCGGCGTCCAGGAGAATTTTTCGATGGTGTAAAAGTTCCAATTTGAGGGATATACATGATGCGCGATGTTGTAGATGAACATCACCAGGACTAGTCCGACGAGGATTGGGTATTTGCGCACTTGCATCAGCATCCCAACTGGATTGGCGCGACGCCAGTCAAACGGCCTACGTCGATCTTCAGGCAGGGTTTCGCGCAAAACGAAGAAACCGTACATGGTGTTCAGTGCTGCTAGTCCCGCGGCGAGGAAGAACGGCAGCCTTAGATCGAAGCCGCCAACCAGCCCACCTAGACTTGGTCCGACGATAAAACCAAGGCCGAAGGCAACACCCATTAGTCCAAAATTCTGAGCGCGTTCCTCTGGCGGGCTCACATCGGCGATTAACGCGCTTGCCGTCGCGTGAGTGGCACTCGTGATCCCCGTCAATATGCGACCAATAAAGAGCACCCACAGCGTGCCTGCCAAGCCCGCGATCAAATAGTTAACCGCGTACATTGCGAGCGACACGAGCAGCACACGTTTGCGGCCATAGCGGTCGCTCAAATTACCCAGGATCGGTGCGAAGACAAACTGTAGAAGTGCGTAGGAGACGACTAGATAGCCAGCAATTCCTGACGCTTGTGACAAGTTAATGTCAGCCAATGACATTAGAAACTGAGGCAAGACTGGCATGATGATGCCGAAACCGACGGTGTCGATAAACACGGTGATTGTGACGAAGGTCAGGGCGTGGCGTTTACTATCCATATATCTCTTCGCTCGTCTCGTGCGTCATTTGGCCGCAATGCCGGATCTTGAATTGGACCGCTACCAGAGCGGAGGGCCAAGCACCATGCGGCAATTCGGCCGTTTTGTAAACGTCAGCGGCAGTTACGTCGTTCCAGGGTGATCGTGCAAAGACCGATCCAAACCGTTACCCATAAGACTGATGAAGTTATCGCGGTAGAACTTGCGTTTTTCTTCGTCCGTTATGTCAGCCATGTTGTCTTCAAAACGTTTTAGAGGGTTGCGGCCACCTTCGACATGGGGGAAATCCGATGAGAACAATAACATGTCCGGACTCGTGTTCTGCATGATCCAGCCGGTCGGTTCGTGCGAATAGGGTGTGACTCTAAATTGCTGCTTAACGATATCGCTGGGAAGATCGTTCAATTTTTGCAACCGTTCCTCACCTTTGCGGAATGCTTCAAAACCGGAGTCGAGGAATTGCATCCAGCTCGGTAGCCAACCTGCGCCCAATTCGATGGCGCCAAACATAAGGTTAGGGAAGCGGCTCAGCACGCCATCGAACACGAACGCCGCCATGGTTTGCCACACAGCCAATGGGATCGACATGAACGATAGGCCAGTAAAATTCTCATCGCCCCCATGGAAGTCTTTGACCTTGGCGAGACCGTTCTCTGTATAGGCCGCTGGCATTTTGGTTTCGCCACCGACGTGGAAGAGAATCGGAATCCCTGCCTCCTGGGCTAGTGCCCAAATCGGATCAAAGCCGGTGCGGGTTGGGCTATGTGTGTCAGGGCACTTCGATGGAATGATGAGACCTTTGCATCCTAGCTCTATCGCCTCTTTGGCAATCGCGGGTGCAGCGTTGATATCGGACAAGGGGATGTAACCCGTGGCGAGCAAGCGTTTATCGACCGAACAGAAGTCAGCATTCATGCGGTTGTGCGCGCGGGCGGCGTGACCTGCGAGTACGGGCTGGGAGTCATCCAAACCGTAGTTACCCAGTGCGGCTGTCGTGAATACCAATTGGCTGGTGAAGCCCAATAGATCTAAGCACTGAGGGCGGTCTTCGTTGCGAAAGGATCCCAAGGCGAGGTGATTCTTGCGCAGTAACAATTGCGCTTCATCGTCCGCACGGAAGTCAGGGTCATCGTGTTTGGTAACAGCTGCATCTAGATCTTTGGTGACAGTGATCGCCTTGTTGGCGTACTTTGCAAAGTCATCGAGGTAGGACTGCTCAAAGTAGTCGACGATTTTGGTGGGCAGTTCCATCACGTGAGAGTCAGCATCATGGACCGTTTTAGTGGTTAGGCTAGCTGTCTCAACGTAAGACAATGCAGATTCTGACAATGTTGGCTCCCTATCGCTTGATGACTCTTTTTACCACTCTAATTTTCTTTTTTGTAGGGACAGCGTAAAGTGAAAAATCCGTACAGTTGCTACTCATGAGGAGGCAGGCTATGCCAGCGGAACAAGATGACATTCAAGCCATCGAGATGGAAATCTTCGAATTAACCCAACGTTTGACCGAACTTCGTAAACAAGCCCCTGTGACTAGCGTGCCGAACTACTCGTTTACGACTGCAGAAGGCGAAGTTTCACTCGATGACTTGTTCGGGGACAAAGACAAGTTGTTGCTTATCCACAATATGGGACAAGGATGCCGTTACTGCACGCTTTGGGCAGATGAGATAAATGGTGCACTAGCGCACCTTGAAGCCGCAATGTCTGTGGTTTTGGTATCGAAAGATGAACCTGCATTGCAACGCAAGTTTGCTAACAGTCGTGGTTGGCGGTTCAAACTCGCATCCCACAATGGCGGTGCCTATATTCAGGAGCAGACCGTCATGGCTGGAGGGGGAAACGTTCCAGGTTGTGTAGTCTATGCAAGAGATGGGCACGACATTGTTCGAAAAAACAGCGCCATTTTTGGACCGGGTGATCTCTACTGTTCTACCTGGAATTTCTTGGCGCTAGCGGGCTTAAGTTCTGCTGAATTCACGCCACAATATGATTACTGGCTGCCGCCAGCAGAGATGGATGATGGTGGGGAAAATCTGCTGACCGGTACAAGTTCTTAGTCCCAAGGTCGCAATTGAGGAGAGTGCTGGATGTTAGCCCAAACAGAGACGATCAGGATTATTGAAGGATTGTTAACACACCTGGATAACGACACCAACGTCGATGCCGGTGTTCAGCTCAAGAATCCCGTTTCCGCCTATACATCGCGAGATATCGCTGCCCATGAGTGGCAACAGTTTTTCCAGGACTATCCGCACTTACTTGGTTTGTCTCCAGATCTTCCTGGGCCAGGTAGCTTCATGACAAGCACTGAGCTTGGCAAGCCGATACTTGCGACGCGCGACCAAGATGGTCAATTCCATGCTTTTTTGAATGTTTGTCGACATCGAGGCACCGTGGTTGAAAACCAAGAGCGCGGTCAGAAGCAAACATTCCATTGCCCGTTTCATGCATGGGGTTACAACACACAGGGTGAGCTGATCGCGGTCCCGAAAGAAGACCATTTCGGCGCGGTGGACAGATCTTGTAACGGTCTCGTCGAACTTCCGGCAGAGGAGCGATGGGGGATCCTGTGGGTACATCCAAACCCCAATGGGGTCCTCAATCTCGATGCACAACTTGGCGACCTCGGTGCTGAACTCGGCTGTTGGGATCTTGAGGAACAGACTTACCAATCAACCACGACCTTCCCTCACGAGATGAATTGGAAACTGGCGATCGACACCTTTGGCGAGACGTACCATTTCAACGCTTTGCACAGAAATACTTTGGCGCAAGACTTCTATGGCAATGCACAGATGTACGATCGCTACGAACGCAACCACCGCATGATGCTGTGTTTGAAAAATATCGATACGCTGCGTGAGGTCGACAAAGTCGATTGGAATGTATTGTTAGGCGCCCTCCCGGTGTACTACATATTCCCCAATGTGCAGCTCATCATCGGCCGAGCGGGCCCGACGTTAGTCCGTGTTTATCCTGATAAAGACAATCCGAATAGTAGTTTTTCTAAGGTTAGTTTTTATCTAGATGAGACCCAGATGGAACTCTTGCAGAGCAGTCTCGATGGTGACTTAACGGACGCCCAAGTCAGGATGCAAGGATTTGCGAACGTGATCCGTGATGAAGACTATGTCGCTGCCGCGTCATCGCATGTCGGCGCGATGTCCGGTGCGCAGGAGCACATCATCTTCGGGCGTAATGAACCTGCGCTCCATCACTACCACAACACTTATCGCGAAGCGCTCGGCATGGAGCCATTGGAAGTTGCTGACTAAGTAGAACTAGCCGTTTAGGAGTGCGACGCAGCGGGTCCAACCAGCAGAAGCCCCTGCGATTTTCACCGGGAAACATGCAACCGTAAATCCGTCACCAGGCAATGCATCGAGGTTGTTCAGCTTCTCCATTTGCCAATATGGGATTTCCCGCCCTGCTTTGTGACCTTCCCAGATCATTGCTGGGTCTCGATTCTCTGCCCACTTCTTGGCGGTATGGTTAAAAGGGGCATCCCAAGACCATCCATCGGTACCAACCACGCGAACCCCTCGTTCAGTTAGGTACATGGTCGCCTCACGACCCATGCCGCAACCCGCGTCGACGTAGCCGGGCTCACCAAACACATTGCCCGCTCGTGTGTTGACGAGGGGCTTGAGTTCGTGACCAATGCGGTTGAGTTCATCTTCGATATCCCGCGCGCTGACAAGATAGCCATCTTCATAGTTGCGGAAATCAAGCTTTACGCCGGGTTGGAAACAATACTCTAAAGGGGTTTGATCGATCGTAGGCGCCGGGTCAGCACCGTTGTTCGTGGTGGAATGGAAGTGCCAGGGCGCGTCCATATGTGTGCCGTTGTGCGTAGAAAGCGTGATGGTCTCTACCGCCCAGCCCTCGCCGTCCGGTAGTTCGTCTGGTTTCAGACCAGGAAAAAAGTGCGCCAGTCCTCCAGCGGTTTCCTGATGGTTTCGGTAGGTAACCTTTGGTGCACCGCCAGGATGGTCTGTGTGCTCATTATTGTCGATAGCGACAGATAGATCGATGATTTGCATGGATCGGCTCCGGCAGAAAAAACGAAACGTTGATGCTAACACTCATTTAAACTGGGTTTCTAAATGTTGGTCCGGAACGGTTATTAGGAGGGGTATGTACACACTTTATGGTGGTGAGTTGAGCTTGTTTACCCGCAAGTTAGAGGCCGCGCTTATTTTCTACAAAGCCTCTTATGAGTTCGTACCTAAAGCGAAGGCGGACGCCGCTCTGCTGGAGGCGCGATCTGGTACCCATCAGGTCCCGGTTCTGACTACACCTGAGAATTGGGTGATTGCAGATACGACGCCGATCATGAGTTTGCTGGATGGGCGATTTCCAGGCCGTGAGATGTTTCCCGCGGGCGAGCATGGTGTTTTGGTACACATTCTTGAGGAACACCTGGATGAGTGGATCGCGAGAACCATGGTGCACTACCGTTGGCACTATGCTGAGAGTGCCAAGTTCGCCTCTATGCGTATGTCGATGGGTAATGAGGAAGCAGCTGCTCGTGTGGCGGCTTGGGGGCCGCGCGCGTGCCGGGCCACGGGTACCGATTCCGAGCAACAACGTCAGGCTGCGGAAGACGAATATGTACGCATGCTGACAGCCGCTGAAGCCCAGCTGCAAGAAACAGAGTTTCTCTTGGGCGATCGACCAACCGCGCTTGACTGTATTGTCCTCGGTGGGCTGCGAGCGCACACCAACATGGATCCTGACCCCAAGCGCGTCGTTGCCAATTTTCCGGTAGTCGTAGATTGGGCGGAGCGCCGTGCGGATACTTGGACGGGGAGCGGAGAGCTTGCGCCACTGCCTGCAAGCACAGCGTTCGCGCGACATCTATTGGGCGAAATGGCGACAACTTACGTGCCCTATGTGCTTGGCAACCAAGCTGCACAGAATGCTGGTGCCAAGGCATTTCATGCCGATATATACGGTGAAGAGGTCAGTTATCTCAGCAGACCGTATCCTGAACACTCGAGACAAATGGTGGCGAATCGAATCACCGCGTTAGATACTCCAGAAGTGATTGCGGAGCTACTAGGGCAGTACAAACTTGCGAACGCCTTTAGCGATTGAGTTTCTTGGTGTTGGGGATAAATGATGACCAGAGAAGTTAAGACAGATTTAGTAAAGCCAGGGGCTTTTGCCCATTACGTCATTCGGTGTTCGGACAAAGAAAAGTCGGCACAGTGGTACGCGTCGGTGCTTGGCATGGAACCCGTGCATGAGAACCCGATGCTGACGTTCATGACCTATGATGACGAACATCACCGTCTCGCGTTGGTGCAAAATCAGGGCGATGAAAAACTCTCAAAAACGGCACCCGGTATGGACCATGTCGGGTATACATTAAATTCTCTTGGGGATTTGATGAGTACCTACAAGCGGCTGAAGGACGAGGGCATCGTGCCTGTTTGGCCGATCAATCATGGTGTAACGACTTCGCTGTATTATGAGGATCCGGATGGTATGCGGGTCGAGTTCCAAGTCGAAAATTTTCCGACTAAGGCAGAGCTGCAAGGGTTTATGCATTCTGAAGCTTTTAGCCAAAACCCCATCGGCGTAAATTTTGACCCAGATAAAATGCTCGAGCGGTATGAAAACGGCGATCCGATAGAAGAATTACTGCAGCAAGGCTCCGCCTAGATTCGCGACGATGACCTATGCCAAGGGTCATTCAAATAGGCATGCACCCTCTTTGACTGCATAAGGTTTGTAGTTTGTCGCGTTTGGGTTAGTACAGCCTTCTAGCGGCAAAATGCGAACGATCTCAAAGTCGATTGGATGTGATTCGCTTTGCAGTGCCAAATAGCCTGAGCTGAGATATACGGTTGATTCGCTCTGTGCAGTACTCTCATCGAGTTGAGGTCTTGCGTACGTGAGTACCTCTGCACCGTTGACTAGGTGGCGAACCGTACCTGAGCCGAGCACTATGATCGTTACGTCCACCCACTGATCACCATGCAACGTTTCGGAACTAGAGTACGTGCAGTGCGGGGTGAAGAGTTTCCCTTCTATTTCTACATGTGTTCCTGGGGTACACAGATTGGCGGTAGGTCTAGGCTTGCCGTCGCTCAACCCACCCAGAAATTGAGCTTCTATCGAGTTCGGGAATTCCTGCCCGAGCGTCATGGTCTTGGGATCTTGCGAATGAAGCATCACGCCACTATTGCGCACCGCCCAACCCTTTGGACCATCGTCGACCTGTTCGCCGATAAACCGATAACGGATGTGTAGAGCATAGTGTGAATAGGCGTTTGCGAAAAACAAGTGGCCGAACTGATTGTCGAAACGTTCGTATTGATCGTACCGTACCTTGAGTATTCCATCTTCTACGCGGAAGGTATTGGCGAAATTGTCGCCCAATTCGTGTCCGCGAATCTTGGCGGTCCAGCCTGCTAAGTTCTTGCCGTTAAAGAGGTCTATCCAATCACCAGACTCTAGATCCGGTTCCGCCTGGGCCGATGGGATGATCGCGCTAAACGTGAGCGTGAATAGAAAGAATATGCAGCGGAAGCGTGGCATCTGCCGTCCGACGGAAAGTGGAACTAGAGACTACACGGCGAAGTCCTTCGTTGTGAAGCATGTCGTTGTGAAGTTCTTCGTTGTAAATCCTTTGGAGGCAGTTGTCCTTTCAGTGCGACGGTGTAACGCTATCAAATAGATCTCTTAATTGGACTGAACAAGAGTGGTTGTCATTAATACAGTTTGTGTCTTCGCAGGATCCAGTCTTGGTGCTCGAAAAGAATTCGCGGCTGCCGCGCGTATGTTGGGCGAGGCCATCGCGACGCGTGGGGCCCGCTTGGTCTTTGGTGGTGCATCTGTTGGTTTGATGGGAGAAGTAGCGGATGCGGCGCTTGCGAGTGGCGGTGATGTGATTGGTGTTTTACCAGAGTATTTGCAGCGGGTCGAACTCGTGCATACGAATCTCACGGAACTGATCATTGTAGACAGCATGCATACGCGCAAATCGACGATGGCCGATTACGCAGATGCTTTTATCGCGTTGCCCGGAGGGTTGGGCAGCTTGGAGGAACTCTTTGAGGTTTGGACGTGGACCCAACTTGGTCTGCATCGAAAACCCCTCGGCCTTCTGAACGTGCAAGGTTATTACGATGACTTGCTCGGCTTTCTAGATCACACCGTTAGTGAAGGTTTTGTGAAGTCGGTGCACAGAGATATCCTGCAAGCAGATGAATCTCCAGAGACGTTACTGACATTGCTCGAGTCGACGGCACTTCCCGATGAGGGTAAATGGATCAACTGAAAATCTTCCTTTGCAAGATCCACCCGACGAGAAAAAGTATCCCTATTGGTGTCGCGAGATTATTTACCGCGTTTGGCAGATTGTCGGTGATCGGTGCTGATGCGAGAATGAACAGCCCAAGTCCCACTATAGTCATCAGGGCGACGTAGCCGACGATCATGGTTAACAGCCTTCGTTGGTTTGTTCGCTGGTGGAGGCGCATAACCTCAGTTGCAACTTGTTGGATGAATTCTTCGTTGTCTGTCGTGGATTGTGGTATTTCGTCGAGATCCTGTCGAAATAGTGCCATCAGGTTTGGGTCGCGATCATTCATGGGCTGACTCCAAGTCTAAGTCGTAGCTCGAGAGATAGGATCGTAATTTTTCGGATCCTCTTCGTATGTGAGATTTAACTGTGCCCAATGGCAAGTCGGTTGCCGTCGATATTTCTTCGTTAGTCATGCCTTCGAGATAGGCGAGTACGATGCATAGTCGCGGCGACTCATCGAGCGTTGCGAGGGCTCTCGACAGATCATCTACGAGTGTCGGGTCGCGAAAATCCGTTGGCGTTTCTACTGGTTCGGATGCATCGGGTAGTTGTTTTTTCCGGACGTGACTGGTGAAAGTGTTGACTGCCATCTTTTTTAACCACCCCGGAAAACGTTGTACATCGCGCAGGCTGTGGATGTTTTGCCACAACTTGATGAACAGTTGCTGGGCAAGATCTTCCGCGAACGAAGCATCACCCGACAGGCGGTACATGAGTTGCCGGACGCTGGTTTGTCTGCGCCGTACAATTTCAGTAAACGCGTCGACGTCTCCGTGTTGCGCGAGGGAAACGAGCACCGCTTCTGCGTGATCCATGCTCACAAGTGAGGTCTAGTCTTGCTTCACGCTACGAGCGGCGTACAGCATGCCAGCCGATATACACACCAGGAGCGCCGCGACGCCGGTTAACAATGTTAAGAGCTCTGTTGCGAGGGCGCTCATGAACCACCCCAACAGAACCAGCCCCGGAGCTATGGCAAGACAGATGTAACCACCAATCCTGAGGTCCCGAGCGACGTCTTTGTTGCCCCCGGTTAGCTGTTCGAACAATGCTGGATCGACCGCTTGGCCACTCTCGAACATCCGTCTGAGTGTTTCGTGTTGTGTCTCACGTTTGCGTATGGAATCCCAAATGCCGCCTAGAACAGCCATACCGATAAAGATCCATAGACCAAATGCTGCGAGACCTGCGCCAAGACCAATACCTTCCATTACGTACTCCGATTTAACTGTGTTCTGTACCTTAAGACGCGAGATTTTGCATTTTGGATGCAGGTAGGTTATTCAATTCTTTTTGCAGGGGATCGTGATGTTGCATCGGGTGAAAGGCATTGGGGCCATCGCGATAATGGTGATGTCCACGTTGGTGTTTGCCCAATCGAAGCCCAATCTCATCTTTATCTTGGTCGACGATCTGCGCTATGACGCGCTTGGCTTTGTAAATCCAGATGTGCAAACCCCAAATCTTGATGCGCTTGCCGCGGGTGGGTTGTATTTGCCCAATGCAGTGGTCACGACCTCTTTGTGCTCACCCAGTCGCGCCACAATACTGACGGGCCAGTCCGCGCGCAATCACCGCATAGTGGACAACAACGACGGTTCAGAGGCAGGTCTCACGTTCTTTCCATCCTATCTTCAGGACGCGGGGTACGAGACGAGCTTTATCGGCAAATGGCATATGGGCAGAGCGAGTGACGCCCCCCGACCAGGCTTCGATCACTGGGTTAGTTTTAAAGGGCAGGGCGTGTACAACCCTGTTCCTGGTTATCAGCTGAACGTTAACGGACAACCTCAAGATCAGCGTGGTTACATCACTGATGAGCTGACTGAGTATGCCCTCGAATGGTTGGATGGCCGTGAGTCAGAGAAACCGTTCTTCTTATACCTGTCCCACAAGGCAGTGCACGCAGACTTCAAGCCCGCAGAGAGACATAAGGATCAATACGCTGACGTCGACATAACGTTACCCGATCCAGATGGCGATGTAGGTGCTCCCGGGGCGGGTAAACCGATGTGGGTACACAATCAACGTAACAGCTGGCATGGCGTCGACTTCCCTTATCACTCAGAACTCTCAATCGAAGACTACGTCCGCGAATACTACGCGGCTCTTTCCGCTGTCGATGATTCCACTGGCCGAGTAGTCGAATGGTTGCGACAAAACGATCAGTTAGAAAATACAGTGCTTGTCTTCTTTAGCGACAATGGCTTTTTGTTTGGTGATCACGGCCTCATTGATAAGCGTAATGCCTACGAACCTTCAGTGCGGGTTCCGATGGTGGTATATGGCCCTGGCCGTGTTGTGCCTGGTGTGACAAATACTCGGATTACCAATCTAGACATCGCACCGACTATGCTTGGGTTCGCCGGTGTTGCTCCTGCGAGCCAAATGGAAGGGCAGTCGCTCGTCCCGCTTTTGACGGGCGCGATCGCGGAGCGGGATTGGCAAGCGCAGCCGTTTGTTTATGAATACTATTGGGAGTGGACGTTCCCGCAGACACCGACCACGTTCGCGATCACCTATGACGAAATCAAGTACATCCAGTACCACGGCCTGTGGGATCTTGAGGAGCTTTACGATCTGACAAAGGATCCGGGGGAACGGGTTAATCTAGTGCACGAGCCAAAGTATATCTCGGCGTTAGTAGAACGGCGGAGCAGGTTGTTTGAAAGCCTCGCTAACAAAGATGGGGAACGCTCAGTGCCCTTCCGCGAAAAACGCGCCCAGGGCATTAGATTTAGGCGCCGAGATGGTGCCGAGACTGCGGATTTTCCAGAGAGCTTTGTACGCTCTCTTGATGCACCAGACCTCAGGAGCGGTTTTATGCCACCAACACCAACACCAACACCAACACCAACACCAACAGCAAGTGAGCAGGAATGATGGAGACGTTAAACCGATCTGTACCCAGCGGTACGATTCAAGGCGCTATGACGCTAAATTCGGCAATTTGGTCGAGGCTTTCGATCGGAATTTTACCGCGGCTGGCGAAATCGGTGCATCGCTTTGCGTCACGGTTGAAGGTGAGACGGTAGTGGATGTATGGGGTGGCAGTGCGAATGAAAAAGAGGCTAGGCCTTGGCTCGAAGACACGTTGGTCACAGTGTTTTCAAGCACCAAGGGTGCAACCGCGCTAGCGGCGCATAGCTTGATTAGTAAGGGTGAGCTACAGCTGGAAGAATCTGTTAGTCACTATTGGCCCGAATTTGCGGCGAACGGTAAAGAAGCAGCGACGGTCCGGATGATGCTCGACCACTCGGTTGGGATACCTTGTTTGCGCGACCCAGTTAAAGACGGAGGCGCACACGATTGGGAGTACATGGTTGAGCGATTGGGGCAAGAAGAACCATTTTGGAAGCCAGGGACTCGGAACGGTTATCACATGATCAATTTTGGTTGGACCGTTGGAGAGCTTGTCAGGCGGGTTTCAGGCCAGTCTCTGGGGAGCTACTTTCGGGAAGCAATTGCTGATCCGACAGATGCTGAATTCTGGATCGGTTTGCCGGAGGAGCACGAGACGAAAGTAGCGCGCGTCGTACCTTATAAACCTAACAAGAGTGATCCAATTGGAGAATTTACCCAGGCCCTCATCAGTGATCGTCAGTCGATCCAAAATCTAGCCTTGTTCAACCAAGGCGGGTTTAACCCCAACGACAGAGCGAGTCATGCTGCAGAAATTGGTGGCGCCGGTGGGGTTGGTAACGGCCGCGGCTTAGCTCGCATTTACGCGCCTTTTGCTTGTGGTGGGACGTTGGACGGCACCGAATTTGCGACTGCTTCAGCCGTGTCACGTATGTCCGAAACAGCTGTTGCGACCAACGAAGATGCGACGTTGCTCATTCCAACTCGTTTTGGTCTCGGCTTTATGAAATCGATGGATAACCGTGTCCGTAAAGCAGTGGACAAAAGCAGCGCCATTCTCGGCTCGGCCGCGTTTGGCCATGTTGGTGCGGGGGGCAGTATTGGCTTCGCCGATCCTGAAGCACGCATGAGCTTTGGCTACACAATGAACCGTATGGGTTCGGGCATCTTGCTGAATGAGCGAGGCCAAGGGCTGGTAGACGCAGCGTATCTAGATCTTGGCTATGTCAGTAACGACTCAGGTGTCTGGCGCCGTTAGACGGACCTCTGGTGGGCAGTCCTAGGTTAGAGACCTAGGACCAGTTTGCTCATGATGTTGCGTTGTATCTCGTTGGAGCCTGCGTAGATACTCACCTTTCGAGTATTGAAATACTCTTGAGCGACGCCGTTTGCCGCTTGCGGACCGACGGCTTGGTAGTTGTCGCCGATCGCAGGGGTGCTCTGGTCGAGTGGACTGACATAGTTGCCCGAGATCTCGATGGCGAGTTCCGTGACACCCTGTTGCAGCTCTGTACCGCGTGTCTTTAGCATCGAACTTTCTGGCCCGACATTCTGACCTGCAGACAGAGCGCTGAGAATTCTGAGCTCGGTATATTCCATCGCAAGAATCTGGACTTTGATGTCATTGAAACGTTTTTGAAAGTCCGCATTCTCCCAGTAGGAGGCATCACCGCTACCCGCTTCTGCTTTGGCGAAGCTTTCAAGATGGCCCATCGCGCCATTCAGCGATGGTGAATAAGCGTTACCGCGCTCAAACTCGAGCAAGTACTTCGCGCAAGTCCAACCCTTGCCCTGTTCGCCCACAAGGTTACTTTTGGGAACTTTGACGTCGTTGAAATAGACCATATTGATTTCTTGGAATCCCTCTTGAGGTTCGTCCAAGGTAATAATTGGTTTCACTTCGATACCAGGTGTATTCATGTCCATCAGAATGAAACTGATACCAAGCTGGCGAATGTCTTCATTGCTAGTGCGCACCAGGCAAAACATCCAATCGGCATATTGCGCCATCGTCGTCCAGGTTTTCACACCATTGACGAGATAGTGGTCACCCATGTCCTCAGCCTTGGTGCTGAGCGAGGCTAAGTCTGAGCCAGAGCCAGGTTCTGAATAACCCTGACAAAACCATATGTCAGAATTTAGGATTTTGGGCAAAAATTCATCTTTCTGCTCTTGCGTACCAAACTTCATGATCACAGGTGCGACCATCGTGATACCAAAGGGGATAACGTTCGGGGCGCCTACGCGGGCACGTTCCAAGTCAAAGATATAGCTCTGAGTGGGAGAGAAATCGGCGCCACCGTGTGCTTTTGGCCAGTTCGTTGCAGCCCAACCTTTTTCCGCAAGACGCTTCTGCCAGGCGACGAAGTCGTCTTTTGACAAGCTACCGCTGGCGCTCCGAGCTTGCTTGTCTCTTATTTCTTGCGGCCAAGCGTTCTCTAGCCAACTTCTAACTTCACTCTGAAATTCGCGATCGGCCTCTGTGAAACTAATGTCCAAATCTTCGTCCTCTACGTCTTAGCCCGCTATTGTAAACACCATCGACCCTAATGTAAGGCGGTTTAACCGCGTGGCTCTAGGGATAGTTTGGTGGTGCCTTAAAGCCGCCGAGTTCTTGTCCGATGAGACGGGCAAAGTCTATGCAAGTGTAGTCGTTGAATTCGGCGCTGACTGCTTGAAGTCCTATTGGTAGGCCAGCCTTGGAGGGGCCAGTTGGGAATACCGTGCTCGGCAGGTGTGCGACCGTTATTGTCCCTGACCAGACGATTTGTTGGAAATAGTCTTGTGCGACGTTGTCGACCATCAAGGATCGACCCATATATTCGCCGTGATCATGAGGAAACGCCTCAGTCGCCATTTGGGGGCAAATCAAAATGTCCCAATCGTCGAAGAAAGCGTTCCAAGCTCTGCGGAGCAGAAAGCGTCGATTGTTGTAGGCAAGCCACTCACTGTGTTCTTGGACGACAAAACGGTTTGCCGTCGCGTTTATGGAGCCATCATCCGGTTCTGTCCGTTTTTGGCGCGCCAGTTCTTTCATCTCCTCGGTAAAGCCTTCTGCCATAACACCCCAGAGCAGGCTGGAGTAGATTTCGTAACTCTCATCCAAATCGATATCTGGGCGAGCGTCTGCAGAAACCGTTGCACCAAGTCCTTCAAGTAATTTGCCGACCAATTCCACGCGCTCGGCCATTTCGGCTGAAACGGGTGCCATTTCCAACGTGGGAATGATCGCGACACGATAGTCGGCAAGCGACGTCTTGGTTGGTTTTGGTAGATGAAGTTGCCATCCTCTTCGATCTGGCTGTGCAGTACCGGCGACGATCTCCATCGACACCCGCAAATCTTCTGCTGAGCGAGCCATTGGTCCAACGACCGCAATGTCAGCCGGTGCAACGCTACCAGGTAGCGCATGACCCTCGTCAGGAACAACGCCCCATGTTGGCTTGTGACCATAGATACCACAGAAGTGCGCGGGGTTACGGATGGAGCCACCGATATCTGAACCTGCCTCGAGTCCTGTCAGTCCGGCGGCAAGTGCGGCGGAAGAACCTCCTGACGAACCGCCAGGTGTTCTGGTCAAATCCCACGGATTATTAGTCTGGCCATAAATGTCGTTGAAGCTTTGAAAGTCGCCAAGATTCAGTGGCACGTTGGTTTTACCGAAAAACACCGCGCCAGCATTTTTGAGACGACGGACGCTGTCTGCATCGGTCGTTGCGATGTTGTCTTTGAACTCCGGAATACCCCATGTCGTAGGCAGGCCTTCGATGTCATAAGCCTCTTTAATGGTCATTGGTAGACCGTGTAACGGTCCTAAATCGTCACCGCGAGCGAGGGCTTCGTCAGCCGCTTTGGCGCTAGCGCGTCCACGTTCGAAATCGTGGACCACCACCGCGTTAATCTGGTCGTCGTATTCTTCGATACGAGATATATATAGATCAGTCAGCTCGAGAGAACTGACGTCCTTGGCTTTGATGGCAGCGGCGAGTTCAGTGGCAGAAGAGTATGCATCGACCATGGTGTATCTCCGATGTTTGATTCACGAGTGTACCAGCCCTTGTGTGCTTGAACAGAAGACAGCTTAAAGCTAGGGTCGCGTCTTTCGCCCGCCGTTGGGTGCCGATACCCTAAAAGTTTCCGGAACTATGTCTATGCACGTCTCGTTTGACTTTGACTACACCTTGGCAGAATCCTCAGAGGGAACTGTTGTTTGCGCCCTGTATGCGCTCGGTGAAATGGGCTACGCCTTGCCGACGTCAGATGCGATACGTCGCACAATAGGGTTTAGCCTGGAGAAAACTTTCCGCATCCTGACGGATGACACAAATGAAGATGCTGCTGCACGTTTCAAGAAACTATTCTTTGCACATGCTGATGACGTCATGCTCGGGCATATCCACCTCTACCCAGAAGTACCAGAGCTTCTCAGACGCTTAAAAGAAGAGAAGCACTACGTCTCGATCGTATCGACCAAACTCAAGTACAGGATTGAGGCTGCGTTACAGCGCGATCAGTTGTTTGATCTTGTTGATGACATTGTTGGCGGTGGTTGCGTTGTAAACAACAAGCCGCATCCAGAGCCGTTGTTGTTGGCTTGTCAAAGGTCTAACGTGCCAGCAACCCAAACGGTCTATGTGGGAGACTCTGTCTCCGATGGAGAGTGCGCACAGCGGGCCGATGTTACTTTTGTCGCTGTTTTAACAGGCACGACGACGGCTGAAGAGCTACAGGAGTATGACCCCACGATCATCCTTAGCAACGTTGGTGATTTGCGACCGACGAGTCTTCTCAATCGGACTGCTAACTAATTCGTTCTGTTATCGCCTCGGCTTCATCGAGCCAAGAAGTGATAGATGAATTTATTCCTTGGCGCCAAAAGTCAGGATCACGGGGATCCAATCCAAAAGGTGCCATTAGCTCCACAGCATTCTTGCTGCCGCCTGCGCGCAAGAGGTCAAGATACATAGACTCAAAGTCTGGACCGAATTCACTCCGTCTAGCAAACAGCGACTGGGTGAAGAGCTCTCCGAAGGCATAAGCGTATACATAGAACGGTCGTAGGAAGTGCGTGACGTAAGACCACAAATTCTCAACGTTATCGTACGTAAATAACTCTCCAGGTTTGCCGTAAAAGTCTTCAGTGACACTCATCCAGGCGGCATTGAAATCATCGACCATCAGTTTACCGCTCCGGCGCTGTTGATGAACGGCGCGCTCAAAGTTTGAGAAAGAAATTTGGCGAACGACGGTGTTGACGTGATCTGCCGACTTCTCCATCAGGAGTGCGAGTTTTTGTTTTTCATCCGTTGTGCGGGAAAGAACGTATTGGAACGTTGTCATTTCACCGAAGATCGATGCTGTTTCGGCATACGCCATAGGCGCTCGAAACATGAGGGCACCTTGCGTATCAGCTGCCAACATGCCGTGGGCACCGTGCCCGACTTCGTGGGCCATGGTCATGACATCGCGCGCTGAACCCATATAGTTCAGAAAGTTGTATGCGCGTGATTCACCATTCGGTAGAAGCACGGAGTAGTTAAAAGCGCCACCCCCTTTCCCTTCGTAAGGTGGCGCGTCAATCCACTGTCTATCTAGCATCTTCGCGACTAGGTCGCGCAAGGTTGGGCTGAATGAACCGTAGGCTTCCAGAACCGTCTCGACACAATCTTGCCAAGGCACAGTGTCCTTGTTGGAGAAAGGCAAAGGCGCGTTGCGGTCCGACCACGCAAGCGGCGTTTTGTCGAGGTGTTTGGATAAGAGCCGGTAGTAGCGCTGGCTTTGTACTGAACCAACTTCAGCTACAGCGGCGTGCAGAGCCTCAACGGTATCATCATCAACTTGGTTGGAGATGTTGCGGGCGGACATGGGGTTACCGTAACCACGCTCTCGATCCTCCACTGACTTGGCACCCAAGACGACGTTCAGCGTGCGAGCCATCAACTTATCGAAACCTTGCTCCTTGAGCCCTTTGCTGAAAGAACCGAGCGCACTAGCTCGGCGCTCTGGATCGGAGTCGTTGTTGGCGATGTGCAGAATCTCAGGCAGAGTCTGGGCGTTGTCATCGAAGTCGAAACGAAGCTCTGCTTCACGTTCATCGATGTAATCTGACCATTCGGATGCGCCGAAAGGTGAGCGCAGCTGCAGGGCTCGCTCTACGTTCTCTTCGAGCAAGAACGCTCTATTGGCTCGGATGAGATCCAACATCGGTTTGTGAGTTGCAACCTGTTTGTCGTTGTTGATGAGGTCTGCGTAGATCCCATCATCCATTTCTGCGACTTCGTGTTCGAAAAAGGTCAGATAGTTCGCGCTCGCCTCCGCGAAAGCTTCCTGCACTTGAGCCAGGCGCTGTTGTATACGCTGATTGGTCGCGTCCGTGCTACGTCTCAGAAAAAGGTACACCATCAGTTGGTCGGCGGCGCTAGTAATGCGAGCTTGATGCTCCAAGGCATGCCCAAGTGTCTGCGCAAGTTTACCCGCGTGTGCATTGTGGAACGCTTCAAGCTCAGCGAGCAAGGCAGCTAAGTCCTGATCGAGTTTTGGATCTTCAAGATCTGTGTAGAGGTCTGTTAGATCCCATCGCACGGTCTCGAGGGATTCATCGATGTCAGCTTTTTGATTCACTTATCACTTCAACGTCTGATTACACGAATGGTCATTATAGACTTAAGCGTTGGTCTTTTTGTCGTGGCGCTCTCGCTACGCAAGACTAGCTTTAATCTTGGCAATACCGTCAGCTCTACTATCCCGCTTATTTTTTGCATAGGCCTCTGTGGGTAGCTGTCCTAACTGGTTCGCGAGGGCGATGGTATGAGTGAGCACGTTATCTGCTGCGACTGCTTCGTCTAAGAAACCGGCGTCAACTGCACCTTCGGGATCGTACAAAGTTGACTGTACGATTGCTGCTGTTAAATGGCGCTTGGATAGCCGCGCGGAAGCCAGTTCATGACCGAACACGGGCAGGCTCATGCCGATCGCGGTTTCGTTGAGCCCAATTTTGAAATCACCAAGACTGCCAACTCGTGTGTCACAAGCAAGCAACATGAAGGCACCTGCAGCGATAGCGTGTCCTGTGCAAGCTGCCAACAAAGGTTGCGGGTGGCTATACATCGCGAGTAACATTTCAGCACCGCGATTTACCAACTTAGTTGCGTTGTCAGGGCCTTTCTTAATCTCATCCAGATCGAAGCCAGCTGAGAACAACCCAGATCGACCTGCCACAACGACGGCCTCCGCATCTTCTGTGGCTTGGCTTAAACCTGCCATAACTTGATCGATAAGGGCGTGGCCGACGACGTTGGCTTTGCTGTCGTCAAGTTTGATGAGAGCAACCCCATCTTTGATTTCTAGGCTCAAGTTCATTCTCCAGGTGTAGATCGGACAGGGATTCTGCCATTCCGCTGACGCTTTGTAATTACCACGCGCTCTTGTAGAGTTCGCCTCTCGTTTTGGAGGGTATGACGTTGTACAAAGAGTATTTCAGCATTTGGGATGAATTGACCGCTCCTGGTGCGGATTTTGAAGTCGACACGATTGAAGTGCGGGGCAATCCTTGCCGCGTATACACCAATGCCCCAGGTTCGTTGCGAGACCTGTGGCTTAGCTCAACCCAGTTCGCTGAGCGCGAATATCTGGTTTACAACGAGGAACGCCTGACCTACGGCGAAGCGCATCAGCAGGTCGCTAACCTCGCACAGAACCTCGCTGATCGAGGTATCGGTTCTGGTGACTATGTCGCCGTCGCGATGCGGAATTACCCTGAGTACATGCTCGCCTACTGGGCGATTCTAAGTACTGGTGCCGCTGTCGTTGGCATGAATGCATGGTGGACGACGCCTGAAATGAGTTATGCGCTGAAGGATTCCGCGCCGAAGGCGGTCATTCTCGACCAAGAGAGATACGATCGAATCGATCCAGCAGAGCGGAACGATTTGCTCATCATTGGCGTTCGCTTCGAATCCGAAGCTAATGACGTGGTCAGATGGCAGGATTGTGTGACTGGTGATGCCAAGCCCCTCTCGATAGAAATTGATCCGGATAGCGATGCGTGCATTTTCTATACCTCCGGTACTACTGGTAGGCCTAAGGGTGCACAGCTCACGCATAGAGGTTGCGTATCCAATGTCTGGTCTCTGATCTTTGCGGGTTCAATCTTGCGTGTTTTAGGGATTCGAAATGGTGTGGTAGACCCTGATGTTGAACCACCTGTTTCTGCAGCGCTCGTCACAACTCCTTTGTTTCACGTCACTGCCAACAATTGTGTGGCGCAAGGCACAACGCTTGGCGGCGGCAAGCTTGTTCATATGTATAAGTGGGATGCCGGACAAGCGCTGGGTCTGATCGAAGCTGAACGTATCACCGCCTTGACCGGTGTACCTGTTATGGCGCGTGAAGTGATCGCGCATCCAAAGTTTGGATCAACTGATACGTCCAGCTTGCAGAGCCTTGGCGGCGGTGGGGCGCAACTGCCACCCGACTTAGTCGGCAAGATTGATCAATCCGTTGCGACGGCTAAACCCAACACGGGTTATGGCATGACTGAGACTTGTGGAATCATCACGTCCATCGCTGGGGATTTTTTCGTTGACCGCCCCGAGAGTTGTGGTCCAGCGATGCCGTGCTACGAAACCAAGATTGTTGATGCTGAAGGTAACGAAGTCGCCGATGGCGAGAACGGTGAACTGCTCGTTCGTGGCGCACAGGTCATTCGTGGCTATCTAAATCGAGAAGATGCGACGGCTGAGTCGATCCATGAAGGATGGCTCCGCACCGGCGATGTCGCTCGCAAAGATGCTGATGGATTCCTCTACATCGTCGATCGAATCAAAGACATGGTGCTGCGTGGTGGTGAGAACATCTACTGTGCTGAGGTCGAAAGCGCACTTTATGAACATTCAAGCGTTGCAGAATGTTCAGTTTTTGGTGTACCCGATGATCGCTTGGGAGAGGAAGTAGGCGTTGCGATCTACTTTGGTGACAAGGAAAACGTGAGCGCAGACGATATACGCGATCATTGCCGTGCACTCATATCTGCGCCCAAGATCCCTCGTTACATTTGGATTCAAACAGACCCGCTGCCTAGGAACGCATCGGGCAAGTTCCTCAAACGAGAACTGCGTGAGACCTTGGATACGGAGCTCGCGATCTAGACTTGCGCAACATCGCAGCCCTTGTGCTTATAATGCCGATCGAAGTCAGATTGGAGGGTGAGCGATGACTGCGATATCTGCAGATTCCCACGTGGTTGAAGGACCGGGTGTCTTTGCCGGTTTAGATGACAAGTTTGGCGATGAGGCACCACGTGTCATGTCCTTCGAAGGTGATGGTGACCACATCGTTATTCCAGCGCGCGGCGCTACTGGTGTCAATGTTGCCCGAATGGGTTTAGCGGCGACGCGACTAGATCGCGACACCCCCCTCAATCGCAACTTCGCGCACAAGCCAGATGTTAGCGGCTTGGAAGACGAAGAAATAAAGGCTTACTTCACGGGTGGTTACTCCGCGATGCGGGAGGGTCTCACCAATGGTGCGCGACGAGGTGATGATCAGGATATCGATGGGGTTGAACTTGAGTTTCTATACCCAGGCTATTTCGCAATGTTCAGCATGCCTAACGTTGAACTGCTTGTTGCGTTACAGAAAAACTACAACGATTGGCTGTTTGATCACTGCGCTGCATCGAATGGTCGGCTCCAGGGTTTGGCGGCTCTACCCGTACAAGATGCGGAAGTTGCTGTAGCTGAGCTCGACCGTGTGATAAAGAAAGGCTACAAGGGAGCAGTGATTCCATGCACGTCTCCAGCCGATCGCCCGTATTTCGATACCGTCTACGATCCGCTTTGGGCACGCGCGGCTGAAGCGAATTTTCCACTTTCGATGCATGTTGGCTGCATGTCATATATCCCGAGAGAGCAGCGCGTCAACAAGGTGCGAGACGGCATAGCGATGTACGCGGGAGCCGCGGCGACCATACAAGATACACTGATTGAATTTCTCTGTCGGGGAGTCTGTGCGCGACATCCTGAACTGACAATTGTTGTGGCTGAGTTCAATGCAGGGTGGATTGCACACTGGTTGGATCGCGTCGATCAAGGCTGGCAACGCGAAGTTAGGGGGGATCAGTCTGGCACCAAATACCAGCCAGTCGACGAAATCTGGCGACGTCAATTCTATGCAACGATCGAAGACGACCAGCCAGCACTATTGACTCGAGAATTGATTGGCGAGGATCGGTTGATGTGGGGGTCTGACTATCCGCACACGGATTCAACTTGGCCATGCTCGACAGCTGTTCTCAACGAAATGTTTACAGGTTATCCAGCCGAGGCGAAAGAGAAGATCACTCGCACAAATGTGGTCGAACTTTACGGTCTTTAGAATCCCTAAAGGGACATGAGAAGCGGACATAAAAAAGGCGGGTTGATCCCGCCTTTTTTGTCGAAGCCAAAGTGCGGAGAGCTCCGCACTTTTTCTACCTTCGCTTTAGAGTCTGTAGCGATACTGTAGGTTGATAGTCCGACCGAGCTGCGTGGTGGCTGCTTGGTCAAGACTGTTTGGCCCCGTGTTGTTGGCAGGAATTCGTCCAGGGATTGCACCTGCGCCGATTGCGTAGATCTCATCACCTAGGTTGCGTCCAATGAGGCTAACAGTATGCTTGTAGTCCTCAGAGAAAATGCTTACCGCTGCATCAACTACCCAGAAAGAATCCTGGATGAATGGGTTGAGCGTGGCTGTGATCGCATAATCGTCTGTGAATCGTGCGTCTGCAGATACACTGTAGCGCCAGCCGTCAGCAAAGTTACCTTCGTAGGTCGCACCTACAAAGCCTGTGATTTCAGCATTTCCTGCGCCATCTGTGCCTTTTAGGTTTTCACCGGTAGCGTTGATGAAATCTTCGGAGTATTCCGTTTGCGTAAATGCCCAGGCACCGCGTACGGATAAACCCTCAATTTCTGTGAGCCAAGTGAAATCGAATTCTACACCTTCTGTTTCGAGTGCCGACGCGTTAAACGTCTGGAACTGAATAGTGGTGGAATCGAACAACTGTACCTGAAGATCTGAGTACTCATAAGTAAAGACAGTTGCGTTCACGCGGAGAGCGCTATCGAGGAAATGACCTTTCATGCCGACTTCAAATCCATCAGACTCTTCTGATTCGTAAATAAGGAAGCCAAAGTCGCCACCGTTTACCGCTGGATTCAGAGCTGCTGTTGGTAGCGCGCTGTTGTCCACGCCGCCTGACTTGAAGCCTTCTTTGTACGAAGCGAACACACTAATGTCGTCAGTGACGTAGTAGTTGATCGCGACTTCCGGCGAAAGGTTATCGTCATCAAACTCTAGACCTTCGATGAGGGGTGGTGCACCGAAACCAAACAGAGCCGCACCTGCGTGCAGGTATGGAATCCGAATCTTGCCGTCTTTTTCCTCTTCCGTGTAACGAGCACCAAATGTTAATTCGGTTTTCTCGTTGATGTCCCAGTAGACCGCTAGGAACGTAGAGATGACGTCTGTATCAAGAAAGTGATCTTTGTTGTAATCGTACTCGTTACCTGTGAACGGGTCGGGGCCAACTAAGCCATTGGTAGGTACTGGCGATATGATCGCCTGACCTGTCGCGGCCGAAACGGCATTCACAAGATCGTTGTACGCTGGGCCAAAGATGTTAGGCATGATCGGCAGGTTGAATGCGTACTGGTACGCGTCAAACTCTTGCTCGATTTCCTGCCAATAAAATCCTAGCTGGAAGTTCACAGCACGGTCTTCGTAGTGGCTTGCGAGACGAATTTCTTGCGAAAGACTTTCGTATTCGTTGTTATGCAAACCGCCGAAAACTCCAGGACCGTAGCTGTAGTCGTCGAGTTCCCAGTGTGAAAGCTCAACTAAACCTGTAACGGCTGTAACGGTGTAGTTTTCGTTCACATCCCAATCCATGCGTAAGGAGGTGAATTCTGTGTCCTGCTCGAGGCCTGCCTTGCCATCGTTGAAGCCGCCGGGTAGTCCAGCACGCAATCCAGGATCAAGATAAATCTTTGAAGCGTTACCGTTGAGGCGACAATCGTCTACCCCTTGATAGACGGCAAATGCCGCACCACCTGATGGAACTCCTGTTGGCTGGTGTGCACCTTCTGGGCAAATTTCTTCTGCCCAAGAGTTACCACCGTCGTTTTCAAACTCGGAGTAGTTGTACTTCAGTTTGGCAGTGAAGGTATCACTTGGTTGCCAAACAAGGGTTAGTCGAGCATTTACACTCTTTTCACCAAACCACTCGTCAGCGCCGTTAACAGCCGCCTGGGGGTCGTTGCCAAATGAGTAGTTCTTGAACATCTCATTGTTTTCCGAATGGCCGACTGCCAAACGTGCACCTAGCGTTTCGGTGATTGGTCCGGAGATGACCATATCGACAAATGTGCCGTCATGTTCGTTTTCAACACCGCCGCCGAATTCGAATTCGAATTCATCGCCTGGGTCGTTGGTCGTGATCGAAACCACACCCGCGGTTGCCGACTTACCAAAGTACAGAGACTGGGGTCCTTTGAGTACTTCGATCTGGCCCATATCAAGATAAGCGTTATGAATAAACCGACCGCGGTTTACAACAACACCATCAAGGTTGAGTGCAACGGAATGGTCAAATGCGGCTGAGATTGAGCTAGAGCCGATACCGCGTAAACGCAGCGAAGAGCCGTTACCTGATCCGCCGTGAGCGATAACCATGTTCGGTACCATCTTAGCGGCGTCCACTAGGTTGGTAATGTTGTAGCGCTGAAGGTCTTCTTCGGTGAGCGCTGCGATGGTAACGGGTACGTCTTGCAGTGTTTCTGACTGCTGACGAGCCGTTACGATGATTTCTTCCATAACTTCTTCGGCGGCGAAGATGTATGAATAGGGCATGGCGATTGCCACGCTAACAATGGCGAAAGCCATTCTTTTCAAAACGGTCGGATACATTAGATCCCCTCTCCAGTTTTTGATAGTCGCAAAGTGGGCTATTCTCAATTTTTTCTCCACTTTTCCGGTTGCGGACAATATCGAACCCATCCACTTGGGTCAAACGTTTAGTTTGGTAGTCGGACGAGCTCAATCATGCTAGGCAAGGCTCACGAGGTTGAATCTAAACTGCTGAATTAATAGGAATTTAAGTTTGCGTCGTGGGTTTAGCCTTTGTTATGAAATAGTGGGGAAGGACTTAGCGGCGATGCCGAGTAAGCACCGTTTCTTAGACGGCAGAGGCTAGTGAATCTAGTCCGCCTATTCGGCTCTAGGTACCTGGCCCATACCTGACCACAATAGAGCGGTGATTTGATCGATGACCACGTTGATATCCGCGGTCGAATCGCGAAGCCACCAAAGTGTTACAAAGTGCATTGCCCCTAAAAGACCATAAGACCAAACGATCGCAACGTCAGGGTCGGCGCCATTTGCCTTTCTATAGGCGGCTATGGGTTCTGCGAATTGCCCGGCGGCCCCGTCTGCAAGTAACAGCGACTGTTGTACCCGGTCATCCCCCGTACCCCCGGCAGTCACAAATAGGTAGACATTGCGGTCTGTGGCCGCGAGCTCTAAATACCCCGCTACTAAATTCCGCATACCCTCCCGAGGGTCGCTCGCCTTCGCCACCATTTGCGATACAGAACTGGCCATGCGCACTGAGAGTCTTTCTGCCAGCGCTTTCACGAGCGCATCGCGATCGCCGACCTCTCTATAAAGGGTGGGCTTAGTTACCCCGGCCTGCTCGGCGATGGCTTGCAACGAAACCGCCGGACCTTTTGCGCGGATCAGAGCCTCAGCGGTCTTGAGCAGTGCTTCGCTATTGGCGATAACGCCGTCCGCACTGGTACGACCAGCCGGTCTACCTCGTGAACGGGTTGTCGTTTTGTTTGAGTTTGAAGTTGGAGCGCCCATTGCATTAAATTACCATGGGTAGATTTATCTGGCGAGTCGAATTACCATGCGTATTCAATTGACCAGATGGAGATCCCAACATGGCCGCTGTACTCGATAGCACCCCTGCGCACTTGCGTGGCAATGGACGACCGGTAACGGAAGAACTGACGGTAACAGACTTGCAAGTGACCGGGTCTATACCGAAAGAGCTAGATGGTCGATATCTGCGCACCGGACCAAACCCCTTGAGTGGGACGAGTGACCATCCTTTCTTCGGTGACGGCATGACTCACGGTGTGCGTCTGCGTGATGGTCAGGCGGAATGGTACAAGAACCGATATGTGCAGACGCCGTTCATCAAAGATCCGTCTGTCAACATCCTAGATCCATCGGTGATGATGGATATGACCTCCTCCAAAGCGAACACCCACGTCATCGGTCACGCGGGCAAAATTTTGGCGCTCGAGGAAGGACACTTTCCCTATGTGCTGGATGGCGATCTGGATACAGTCGGACCGACTGACTTTGACGGCGTGTTAAAGGGTTCGTTCACCGCGCACCCCAAGATCTGTCCAGTGACCGGTGAACTGCTGGCATTTGGCTATTCTGCGATGGAGCCCTATTTACGTTACCTGCGAGTTTCTGCAGACGGCGAGATGGTGCAAACGGAGAATATTACGGTCGGTGGTCCAACGATGATGCACGATTTCAATATCACGGAAAACTACGTGATATTTATGGATCTTCCAGCGTGCTTTAACATGGAACTCGCAATGAAAGGTGAGATGCCAATCCGTTGGGACGATAGTTACCCAGCCCGCCTAGGTGTCATGCCGCGCAATGGTACCGATGCGGATGTGACTTGGTATGACATCAGCTCTTGTTATGTCTTCCATCCGATGAATTCTTATGAAGAAGGCGACAAAATCGTTCTCGACGTGGCCCGTTTCAGCCACATGTGGCGAGAATCTTCCATGGACTTCCCTTCGCCTGAACTCTGGCGATGGACGATCGACACCAAGACTGGAAAGGTACACGAGGAACAGATTGATGATCGATCTGCAGAGTTCCCTCGCGTGGCAGACAGTGTCATTGGTCTGAAGCACAGATATGGCTACATGGCTTCGCAGGACTTTGCTGGTGGTGATCCTGCCAACGCATCAGGTGCCATCTTGAAATACGATCGGGAAACTGGAGCGCGCAGCGACATTGAATTTGGCCGGGGTTGTGTTGGTGGTGAGCCAGTATTTGTACCCTCTGCAGATCCTCAGAACGAGGATGACGGGTATCTGATGACTTACCTCTATGACGCAGATGCAGATAGCAGTCGCTTCGTGATCATGGATGCGGCGAGTATGGATAACACGCCAGTAGCCTCAGTCGACTTGCCACGTGTGCCAAATGGTTTCCACGGAAGTTGGGTTGACGCCTCTGTCGCAGATTAAAAGGTTCTAATCCCGGCGATTCCGATGAGTCGCCGGTTTTTTTATCAGAAGAAGTGACCGAAGAGGATTCTTAGAGAGTCTCTGATGTCGACTCTCATTGCTTCGATCGCAGCACCCGTGTCGCCGGATTGAGTACCCTCACGTTTAATGAGCAGGAGGGAGGCGATACCATGCACGCCTGCCCATATCACGCCGCCAAATCTGGCTGGGTCTACTTGTAATTCTTTGGTTTCAATGAGTTCAGCTTCGCAACGCTGAACTTGAGCGTATGTATCGGAAGCTGCTCTTTGCAACATGTCGTACTCGGAAAAGTCTGCCAGTACTGACCCAAACATTAGATGGTAGGTAGTTGGGTTTTCTAGAGCAAAATTGACGTAAGCAAAGCCCATCTGTTCGAAGCGTTCCTCGATTGGCTGACTACTATCGATGATGATGCGAAGTTGCCGACCTAGTTCAGAGAAGCCCTGAGTGGCTAAGGCTGCAAGTAAGCACTTTTTAGTTGGAAAGTGGCGGTAGGGTGCGGTTTGCGACACACCAGCTTCTCTGGCTAGCGCGCGCAAACTCAGCTTCTCAGTGCCCTCGCGCTCAATGTGTGCAAGCGCGAGCGACATGATCACATTTGGCAATTCACCATGATGGTAGGATTCTCGTGCTCTGCTGTTGTCTACGGCTGTCACTAAGGTAGGCCAATTCAAGTTTGCTGAAGTCATCATTGTGCAGTTCTAGATAAGACGGGTAAACGGGGCATTCGTCTAGACATCTCTTCACAGACCAATTTGTTACTTTAGGTAACATAAATGTTGACAACGAACACATGATTCATACACTAATGATCAATGTGTTCAACGTCAACATGGTGGAAGATGCGAAATTTATTGGTCACCGCGTTTGTGTCCCTACTCAGCACGAGCGTTGCAGCTGAGATCAACGTTTCATACACAAAGCTCGCTCAGACCACAGCTTATGAATCTGAACGCGTGTATGCAGGCCGGGTGGTTGCATCACGCGCGGCTGAACTCGGTTTCAAGGTAAACGGCCGTATCGCCAATGTGATGGTTGATCTCGGTCAATCTGTGATGCGGGGGCAACCGTTGGCGCAGGTTGATGGTGCTGAACTTGCAGCAAACAAACGCAATGCTGAAGCAAACGTCGCCTTAGCATTGGCCAACATTGGCGCGATGGAAGCGGAGGTTTTGCTTGCGAGGAATACGGAACAACGTTTTCGTCGGTTACGCGAAGCAGGTCATACGCCAAAACAAACTTATGATGAAACGTATCTGAATCTCAGAGTTAAGCGCTCTCAACTAACGGTTGCAAAGGCCCAACTTAAGGGCGCTGAAGCAGCTCTCGATGCGAGCAGCATTGCGTTGTCTGAAGCAACGATACTTGCGCCGTTTACAGGTGTCATCCAAGCGCGTTACGTCGACGAAGGGAGTCAAATAAGCCCCGGCCAACGCATTCTAAGGATCGAAGAGAATGGGATTTTAGAGGCTCACATTGGCGTCCCCGGAGAAATTGGTGCACGGCTTCTTTCCGGTGGGGACTATATCGTTCGTTGGAATGGCAATAGTCACTCTGCACAACTAGCTCATGTCTTACCCGAAGTTGATCCAGCAACTCGGACACAGACAGCTGTACTCAACATTGTCGATGCGAATATACCCTTGGGTTCATCTATCGAACTTACCGTGAACGAAACTGTTAGTGAGATTTGGTGCATTGACTCAAGGCGATCAAGGCCTTTGGGGTGTCTATGTGATCGATGACGAAAGCGTTGTTAATAGGAGGCTGGTCGAATTGATCCACACGGAGGCAAACCGAGTTTACGCTAGGGGTACATTGGCTGATGGGGACTGGGTGGTGGATTCCGGTGTGCACCGTATTGTTCCTGGGCAAAAGGTGCTCGCGACAGAATCGGAGGCGGTGCACAATGCGGGCTAATCTCTTCTATACGAATCCGCGCTTAACCATATTGTTGGTTATGTTTGTCTTGATAATGGGGAGTGCGGCGTACCTTGGCTTAGCGCGCCAAGAAGACCCTACGATGACAGAACGCTGGGCACGAGTAACAACGTTCATGCCTGGTGCTACAGCAGAACGTATGGAAAGCACGGTTAGTGAACGCATCGAAACTGCTTTGCGTGAAGTACCAGAAATTAACGAGATTAGTTCGACGTCCAAAGCAGGTCTCTCGCAGGTCAGCATTGAGATGTACGACTCAGTCGGCCCGGAGCAGGTCGATGCCATTTGGTCCGAGATTCGTGACAAGCTTGGCGACATGGCAACAACATTGCCGAGTAGTGCTACAGAACCAGAGCTCACAATAAATAAACCTTTAGCGTCGACGCTCATTGTCGCTCTACGTTGGCAGCAAGATTCTCCTGTGCAAATCAACTTGCTGTCGCGGCTTGCTGAGTCTCTTCGGTTGCGTCTCGCGAATACTCCTGGGACGGAAGTTGCCGAGTCTTGGGGGGCGGCGGATGAAGAAATTTTGGTTTCGCTAAACCCGTTTTCACTTGCTGAAACACATCTTACCGTTGGTCAGGTGTCTGCGCGGATACGGTCAGCTGATACCAAACTCCCCTCAGGGCGATTGAATAGTGATACGTCCAGTCTGTTGGTAGAGGTGAACGCAGAGTTGAACAACCCGGAACGCATAGCGCGTATTCCGTTGTCGACCGCGAGAAATGGCTCGTCTGTTCGTGTTGCGGACGTAGCTACGGTGACGAAGCGAGCCAAAGATCCTGCTAACTCGATTGCGTTGCACGACGGTAATCAAATCGTTTTGGTTAATGCCAAGATGCAACCCGGACAGCAAATTGAGGAATGGACGGCCTCGGCATCTGATGTGATCGCCAAGTTCCGTGCCCGGCTACCCAATGAAATAGGTTTGGAGGTGGTCTACGACCAAAGCCAGTACACCGGGCAGAGAATGAATGAGCTAGGGGCGAATCTGGCGTTTGCGTTAGTGATTGTGCTCGCCGTGCTCGTTTGGTTTATGGGCATCAGATCGGCGCTAACGGTGGGCATAGCGTTACCGTTGTCGGCTGGAATGGTGCTCATCGGCATGCAGTTCTTGGATATCCCTTTACACCAAATGTCCGTTACGGGCCTCATTATTTCGCTCGGTTTGTTGATCGACAACGCCATCGTCGTCGTCGAAGACTATAAATTGCGAAGGTCTGTTGGTGACAAAATAGGCGACGCAATCAATAGAGCTGTCCGCCATCTACTAATACCCTTGGGCGCATCAACTGCTACGACCATCTTTGCGTTCATGCCAATTGCCTTATCTCCAGGTGGCGTTGGAGACTTTACGGGTACCGTCGGCGTTAGCGTTGCTTTGTCTGTGGGTAGCTCATTTGTATTGGCGATGACGGTAGTGCCAGCTATAGCGGGATATCTAGAACAACGGTGGCCGAGTTCAGGTTCCAAATATCGTTGGTGGCAGAGTGGTTTTAGCAACCCCGCACTAACGAAAGCTTATCGACGAACGATCAAAACCGTTCTTCATAAACCCCTATTAGGGATATGCGTGGCGTGTGTCCTTCCACTCATAGGTTTCGGGTTGGCGCCTACTCTCACCCAACAGTTCTTTCCACCGGTGGATCGTAATCAATTCCAAGTTCAATTAGCGCTCCCAGCGCACAGCTCCCTTGCTGAGACACGATTAGCAGTGGCAAAGGCCGATAAGATATTGCGCTCAGATCCTCGCGTTACTGATAGTTTTTGGTCCATTGGCCAGGGAGCCCCGAGGGTTTTCTACAATGTAGTGTCGTTGAACGAACGCGTTAGCAGTTTTGCCGCGGCTTGGGTCAATACAGAATCTGCAGAAGACACGCTTGAGCTTCTGCCAGCCTTACAAAAAACCCTTTCACACGCACTGCCGCAGGCGGAGATTTTGGCGATTCCCTTTGAGCAAGGTCCACCCACAGATGCGCCGATAGAGATGAGAATCGTTGGGGGTGACCTGGGTATTCTGCGTGAAAGAGCAGAAGAACTACGTCGAATACTCTCCTCCATCGAAGAGGTAACTTATACCAGAGCTACGCTGTCGAGCACTGAACCTAAGCTAACGTTTGTTCCCCGCGAAAATGCCGCCGCAGTGGCGGGTATGTCAACCGGTGAACTGAGTCATAGATTGCAAACTGCATTGAGCGGGGAAATGGCCGGTACAGTTCTAGAAGGTCCTGCTGAGTTGGATGTGAGAGTGAGGCTTGCAGATCGATTTAGAGATGATGTCTCTGATTTGTCGACGTTACCGCTCTTAACGAGTGGCGGAAGAGGTATTCCGTTGGGTGAATTGGGAGAGTGGCAGCTGATGCCAACAGCCACCGCGATAGACAGACGACAAGGTGAACGGTTGAGCACGGTGCAGGCTTACCTAGTGCCCTTTACTCTCCCAGGTGGTGTCATGAAAGTAGTGCGTTCGAAAATAGAAGAAGCTGGTTTTGAAGTACCTGCTGGATATGAGTTACAGATTGGTGGTGAGGCGGAGCAAAGCTCAGAGTCCATGGGTAACATATTGAGCGTATTCCTGTTTTTTGCGCTAGCGATGGGTATCGTCGTAATCCTTTCTTTGAACTCATTTAGACAGGCTGCGTTGATTGGCGTAATTGCCATACTGAGCGTTGGACTTGCTCTGTTTGGTGTGCGGCTGTTCGGCCACCCGTTTGGGTACATGGCACTCATTGGCTCTTTGGGAATGATGGGATTGGCGATTAACGGCGGCATAATCGTTTTATCTGCTTTGAAAGCAAACGAAGCCGCTTTAGGCGGTGATCTCGAGGCAACAGCAGATGTCGTCGTGAACGCCACACGACACATCGTCTCAACGACCGCAACCACTATAGGCGGGTTCGTCCCATTAATCGTCGCCGGAGGTACCTTTTGGCCGCCACTGGCGACAGCGATTGCGGGTGGGGTTGGCGGATCCGCAATAATTGCACTGTACCTAGTTCCAGCTTGTTTTCGATTGCTAACTAAAGCCGAGGAGCATCCGGTGTTGTCCGTCGCGGGCGAGAAAGAGCAAGGCGCGAAAGTGACCGCCCCAGGCAGGCTTGAATCCGCACTTGTTCCGAGAGCCGCAGCAGGATGACGACGTTGGAGGAATGTTAGAGTGGATACCGTTTCACGTGGGGACGCAGTACACTCGCGGTTTTCTCAGCACGGTGAACAAATATGAAGTTTCTCAAAATAGGCGCAATCGTCTTGCTGGTGGTCGGCGTCATCGCGGCAATCGCCGCACCCCTTGGGCCGATGCCTGGGTTGCTGATTGGCGGTACAGATTCTGAAGTACCTTCTTCTTGGGGAGATACGAAATCCATTGATGAGATCCATTTACAAATTGGCGTAGGTCCCATTGGTCGGACCGTAATCATTTGGACAGTACAGGTTGATGGCGACTTGTATGTAACTGGGCAAAAAGACAGTGGTTGGACCCAAGGGATAGGTTCTGGCGGACCGGTTCGTTTGCGGATGGCGGATAAGTTGTATGAACTTAACGCGTCACCTGTCACTGAAAACCAGGTCGAGATACTCAATGCCTGGTTAGCGAAATATGCGGTTAACTATCCTGAGATCACCAGTGCTTTTCCGGACCCGGAAGAAAGTTTGCAGACTTCGGCCTTGTTCCGGCTCTCTGCTCGCAGTTAGATGAAACTCGCCGAATGATGGTTGTGCTCTGAAAGCTGACGGTCCGATTGGGATCGCCCTAGTCGGCATTGGTAAAATCGCGAGAGATCAGCATGTCCCGACGCTAGCTCGGAGCAGTGACTTTGAGCTGATGGCGACCGTGAGTCGGAACGCTAGATTAGAAGAGACTCTTGGGTACAAGTCGTTATCAGACGCATTTGCGCACCATCCGGAGATCAACGCGGTTGTCTTGTGCACGCCACCGGGTGTGCACTACGCACAGGCGTGCGAGGCTCTCCGAGCCGGGCGACACGTGTTTTTAGAAAAACCGCCGACTGCATCACTGGCTGAACTCGCGTCGCTCAAACGGCTGGCAAAGAAGACTGGGCTTACTCTGTACACCAGTTGGCATTCACGTTTCGCCGCTGCCGTTGCACCTGCTCGAGAGTGGCTCGCTAATGGCAAGATACAAAGTGTCGTCATCAACTGGAGGGAAAACGTTCGTAAATGGCATCCAGGACAAGACTGGATCTTTGAACCTGGCGGCATGGGCGTGTTTGATCCTGGCATAAATGCATTATCGATAGCGACACAAATCCTCCCGTGGGATTTCAAACTGCAAGACGCATCGCTAACCGTGCCGAAGAACAGGCAGGCTCCGATAGCCGCATCGCTTCGCTACGCGGGCGAAGACGGCGTGCCAGTCGTCGCAGAATTCGATTTTCGCGAAAATAACTCTGAGGTCTGGGAAATCACTGTCGTGACTGATCAAGGCGAAATGAAGCTATCTGCGGGGGGCGCCAAAATGTCGATCAACGGAGACGCTTGTCTCGTAGATTCCACTCGCAGTGAGTACGAGGGCTTGTATAGCCGTTTTGCTGAACTGGTAAAAGAACGGACCAGCGAAATTGATGCGACACCGCTCGTCCATGTTGCAGACGCTTTCCTGATGGGTAAGCGAATTGTTACGGATGACTTTGATTGGTAATAGTCGTTTCAGGCGGAGCAAATTCTAAAGCAAAAATTGCCTAAGACGAATCAAAACCACAATACGCTCGTTGGGTTTCTCTATCCCTCCTCTGGCCAGTACAGTCCCATCGGATTGTCGATTAATAGCGCTTGTTGCAAAGCCTGCGTCGGTGCGATGCGAGGGATGATGTTGACCAAGTGGCCGTCGTCTGGCATGTGGGATTTCATGTTGGGATGTGGCCAATCTGTTCCCCAAAGTACTCGATCCGGAAAACGTTCGACTAGAAGGCGGGCGAAGGGCACGAAGTCATCGTAGTTAGGCGGTCCGTTTTTCGATAGTCGCTCCGGACAAGTTACTTTGCTTAGAAAATTCGGAAACATCTCCATCAGTTCGATGAACTGAGCAAACTTTTGGCCCTCTGCGGGTTGGCCGACATCAGGCCGGCCCATGTGATCGACAACCACTTTTGTTGGTAGTGCAGTAATTAAATCCCATATTTCGTCGAGTTCTTCCGCTTCGGAATAGATCACGATGTGCCATCCCAACGGTGCGATGCGTTCGGCTATGGAAAGTAGGTCATCGGTGGGTAGTTTGTCGGCGAGGCGTTTAACGAAATTGAAGCGAACGCCACGGACACCAGCGTGATTGAGCTGTTGTAATTCCTCATCCGCAACATCTGCGCGGACAGTCGCGACACCACGGGCCTTACCCTTGCTTGATTCCAGAGCATTGACCATGGCTCTATTGTCCGACCCATGACAGGTGGCCTGGACGACAACGTTGCGAGTAAAACCTAAATGGTCGCGCAGCTCCCAGAGCTGGTCGCTACCGGCGTCGCAGGGGGTGTACTTCCGCTCCGCAGCGAACGGAAATTCATGCGCGGGTCCGAAGACGTGACAGTGGGTGTCGACCGCCCCTACCGGTAGCTGAAAAACAGGTTTAGACGGTTCTGGATCGAAGGGTAGCCAATCTGGATCCATGGCAATGCTCCTAACCTAAGTATGGCTATGCGTTTTCTAGGATCATATGTCCAACCGCGGTGTTGGATGCGGGGACATGATAAAAGCGATAGAGCTCCTTGGCTTGTGGACCAAGTGCACCACGCATGATTAGCCACATTACAAGCTCAACACCTTCAGAACCTGCTTCTCGAAGATATTCGACGTGGGGTTTTTGCATCAATACTTCGGGGTTGGCGACGAGATCATCCATAAACGCCTTGTCGAACTCTTGGTTAATCAAACCAGCGCGGGAACCTTGTAGTTGATGGCTCATGCCGCCAGTACCCCAAACCTGAACGTTTAAATTAGGCTCAAAACTCTCGACCGCGCGTTGGATCGCCTGTCCGAGATGGTAGCAGCGACGCCCAGATGGTGGTGGATAGACGACAACGTTTACTGCAATTGGAATGACTTGGCACGGCCAGCTCTTTGGCTGACCAAACATCATTGATAACGGTACGGTTAAGCCGTGATCGACGGGCATGCGGTTGACGATAGTCATGTCGAATTCGTCTTCGATAGCGCTTTGGGCAATATGCCAGGCAAGCTCAGGGTGTCCCTCTACTACAGGCACCGGTCGCGGACCCCAGCCTTCGTCCGCTATTTGAAATCGATCTGCACACCCTATGGCAAAGGTCGGCACCAATTCCAGACTGAATGCAGAGGCATGATCGTTGTAAACAAGTATGACGACGTCTGGGGTGTTCTCTTGCATCCATTGACGAGAAGGTTCGTAACCTTTGAAGAGTGGCGCCCAGTAGCCTTCCTTGGTTTTACCTTGATCCAGCGCGGCGCCGAGTGCAGGAACATGGGATGTACTTATGCCTGCGGTGATCTTGGCCATCTAACTGCCTTCCTGCGTTTTAGATCGATTCCCAACGACAGAACGACCGCCGTTGATCATCATCGCTCGATAATCCGCCTGAGGCATGCCCGCCATTTGTGCTGCGCATTCCTCAAACGACTTTTCGTCGGTAAAAAATAGCTTACTGAAGAAGTAGACGTTGCCGCCTAGGGCGAGAAGCGTGTTGTAGTCGCGTGCGAGTACAGCGGCTCTCTGCTCGTCAGTCATTTGCCATTCTTTGAGGTATGCGGCTTCATCAGCTAGAAATCGAGAACGATTTTCTGCAGTCACCAGAGACATACAAAATTGATTGACCCAATAACCCTTGCGGGCCATGTCACCATCAAAAATCGTAGTCCCGGGGATATCGTCGTAGGGCTTGTTGCTCAATTGGTCTTTCCGATGTCAGCGCCCAATAAGTGTGCCACGTGAAGACGCTGCAACGCCATGGGCTGAATAAGTGGCGGAAAGTTGCCGCTCACAATCGTCGCAAGGAAAGATAAGATGTCCGCATGCGGAAGGTAAAGACACAGGTTGCCATCATCGGCGCTGGTCCATCGGGACTCTTGCTCGGACAGCTTTTGACCCGGTGCGGGATAGAGAACGTGATCGTCGAGCGCGTCTCTGGCGAGTATGTACTTGGTCGGATCCGTGCAGGGATTCTGGAACAAGGTTTCGTCGAATTGGCGAGAGAGGCTGGTGCCGCTGAACGATTGGACCAAGAAGGCGCGGTACACGAGGGCTTTTCGATTGCACAAGGAGACCGAGTGCATCGGATTGACCTTAAAGCCCTGACAGGGGGTGATGTTGTTGTCTGTTATGGCCAAGTCGAGGTAACCCGCGACTTAATGGGCCTTCGAGCAGACGCTGGAGCGATGACCTTCTATCAAGCTGAAGACGCAATGATCTATGAGCCGTTGTCGTCCAGTCCAAGAGTGAAGTTTCGACACGAAGGAGAAGAACTCGAATTGGCTTGTGATTTTATTGCGGGCTGCGACGGCTTCCACGGGATTTCTCGCCAGGTCATCCCAGCGAGTACGCGCACCGAGCATGAGCGCGTCTACCCTTTTGGATGGCTCGGGGTGTTAAGCGAAACGCCACCAGTTGATGACGAGATTATGTACTGCAAATCTCAGCGTGGCTTTGCCTTGGCGAGCATGCGCTCAAGTACGAGATCTCGGTATTACCTACAGGTGCCGATGGATGAAAAGGTCGAAGACTGGAGCGATACGCTATTTTGGGCGGAGTTGCGCCGTCGCTTGCCAAAGGTTGCGGTTGAGCAGTTGGTCACGGGACCTAGCATTGAGAAGAGCATTGCTCCCCTTCGTTCGTTTGTTTGTGAGGAGATGCGCTATGGCAACCTCTTCTTAGTTGGAGATGCAGCTCACATCGTGCCTCCAACTGGTGCCAAAGGACTGAATTTGGCTGCGTCTGACGTCGCCACCCTATATCGAGTGCTGCGGATGGTTTACGAAGAAGGTGACCGTAGTGGGTTGGCGCGATACAACGAAGTCGCGTTGCGCCGCGTCTGGCATGGCGAGCGTTTTTCTTGGTGGATGACGAACATGTTGCACGATTATGGTGACATGGCAGTGGACGGAATGGCAGGATCAACTTTCTCGCGATTTATGCAATCACAGTTAGATTACTACTTGGGTTCAGAGCACGGTCAACGAGTTATAGCCGAGCAGTATGTGGGTCTACCTTATGAGCAAATTTGAAGCTGCCAGCAGAGGCCGCAAGAAAAAGAAGCAGGGGGTCTGAGTATGATTATCGACTGCCATGGACACTACACAACGGCGCCAGAGGAGTTGGGTCAGTACCGTGAATCGCAGCAGCGAGAGCTCGAGGGTGATCCACTTGCGCTCGGCAGCAAAGGTCATATGGCGATATCGGATCAGCAGATCCGCGACAGTTTGACTGGCAATCAATTAAAGATGCAGGCTGACCGAAACACGGATCTGACGATATTTTCTCCGCGGGCTTCGTGGATGGGCCACCACATAGGGAATGCCCACACGTCCAAACATTGGACCGAACACTGCAATGAGCTCATCTATCGCATCACTGAGCTTTTCCCCAAGAACTTCGTCGGCGTCGCACAGCTACCACAGTCTCCGGATGCATCTATGGCACATTCAATCACGGAGCTTGAGCGTTGCGTTAATGAGCTTGGCTTTATTGGCTGCAACCTAAACCCTGATCCGACGGGCGGTTACTGGACGGGCCCTGAGTTGGGTGATCGATACTGGTATCCTTTCTACGAAAAGATGTGCGAACTGGATGTCCCTGCCATGATTCATGTTAGCGCAGCATGCAATCCGAACTTTCACACGACGGGTTCTCACTACCTAGGCGCGGATACAACAGCCTTTATGCAGATGCTGACTTCTGACCTTCTGCGTGATTTTCCGACCATCAAGTTCATCATTCCCCACGGAGGCGGCGCGGTCCCGTACCACTGGGGTCGCTTTCGTGGTCTTGTCCAGGCGATGGACGACAAACCTGAACTCGAGGAGCTGGTCCTCAACAATGTGTACTTCGACACCTGCGTGTATCACCAAGCTGGTATCGATCTCCTGCTCGATGTGATCCCGGCAGAGAATGTTCTGTTTGCTTCAGAACTTCTTGGTGCGGTTCGTGGAATCGACCCAAATACTGGCCACCACTTCGATGACACTAAGCGTTATATCGACGGTTCCAAAAATGCCGACGATGCAGATAAGGCGCTGATCTTCTCGGCGAATGCGCAACGCGTGTTCTCTCGGTTGCAAGTTTAGAATGAGCGCGATCCCGTGCTTCATGATTCGAGGCGGCACTAGTCGCGGAGCGTATTTTCTTCGAGATGACCTACCCGATGATCCCGTGGCGCGAGATAGTGTTCTTGTTCAGGCGATGGGCGGACCAGATCCGCTTCAGATTGATGGTATCGGCGGCGGTCACCCGCTAACGAGCAAAGTGGCGGTCATTAGCGTCGCATCAGATGTAGATGTGGATATCGACTATTTGTTTCTGCAAATAGACCCAGTTGGTCAGACTGTCAGTGATGTGCAAAATTGCGGGAATATTCTTGCGGGCGTGGGTCTTTATGCGCTTGCGGAAGGGCTTGTTGAGACCAAGGACCCTGTATCAATTGTGCGAGTAAGGATGCAGAACACGGGCGCGCTTTGTGACCTTGAGATACCTTCTCCAGGCGGCATTGTTCAAGTGGAGGGGGACACGAAGATTGATGGTGTACCTGGCACCGGCGCCGCAATTGTTTGTAACTATCTCGACATTGCCGGTTCAGCTTGCGGCGCTCTGCTCCCAACGGGTAATGCCGTGGATGAAATAGACGGTATCCGCGTGACGTGTATCGACAATGGCATGCCGGTAGTGACGATTCTCGCTGAGGATCTGGGGATCACAGGGTACGAGCGGCCAGAAGATTTGGATCAACACGAAACGCTGAAAGCCCGCTTGGAGACGATTCGCCTCCAAGCGGGACCTACGATGAATCTTGGTGATGTGAAAGAGAAATCAGTGCCGAAGATGTGCCTTGTTAGTCCAGCGCAACAGAGCGGGCTGGTGATGACTCGGACCTTTATTCCTCACGTTTGTCACAAAACGATCGGTGTATTAGGCGCCGTCTCGACTGCGACCGCCTGTCTGTTGCCAGATAGCTGCGTTGCTAGCGTTGCGAATTCATCCTTTGGTAATCCACGACTAGTTACCGTTGAGCACGCTGATGGCTCAATGCAGGTACAGCTCGATATCAATCAGGCAGGGGATGTGGTGCGTGCCGGAATAGTTCGTACTGGACGGATACTCTTCAAAGGTGAAATTTACATATAGGTTGCGACATGAAAAATGTAGCGGTTAGAAACATAGAGCGTGCTGACAGCCAGGTTATTTCTGGGCTCGCAAACCATGGTGTCGCGACAGTGCATGAAGCCCAGGGTAGGTTTGGTTTGTTAAAGCCCTACCTGCGCCCGATATACCCAGGTGCGCGTATCGCGGGCTCGGCAATTACCGTCCTTACGCATCCAGGTGACAATTGGATGCTGCACGTGGCTATCGAGTTGTGCCAGCCCGGTGACGTTCTCGTCGTCGCGCTGTCAGCAGATAACACTGATGGTATGTTCGGCGATTTGTTAGCGACATCCGCGCAAACTCGAGGTGTTCAAGGGCTGGTTATTGATGCTGGTTGTAGAGATATTGCTGATCTTAAGGAAATGGGATTCCCTGTCTGGGCAAAAGCGATTTCTGCAAAAGGTACGGTCAAGGAAACAACCGGTTCAGTGAACGTTCCCGTCGTGTGTGCAGGTTGTCTGGTTAATCCCGGAGACGTTGTCGTTGCTGATGACGATGGCATCTGCGTAGTGCCGAGGCTATCGGCAGACGAGGCGCTCGAGAAATCAGAAACAAGGACTTCAAAGGAAGCCGCGACAAGGGCTCGCTTAGCTGCTGGTGAGTTAGGCTTAGATGTCTACGGTATGCGCGAAAAGCTCGCCCAAGCGGGTCTCGAGTATCAAGACTAGAGGGTCTGCGATGAAAATCTGCATGGTTGGGGAAGGTGCTTTCGCACGCAAACACTTGGATGCGATAGAGCGGATTGATGACGTAGAGGTCGTTTCTATTTGTGGCGGGGTGCAGGAAGTTGTTAACAGTGTTGCATCGGAGCGAGGAATTCCACACGTGACATTGGATTTGAACGAAGCTTTAACCCAGCCTGGTGTTGAAGCGGCGATCCTCGCTTCGCCAACACCAATACATGCCGCTCAAGCCACTCAAGTACTGCGCGCGGGCAAGCACGTCCTTGTCGAGATTCCGATGGCAGATACGCTTGCTGACTCGCAGGCACTGGTGAATTTGGCTGCTGAGACAGGATTGGTGGCGATGGTGGATCACGTGCGTCGTTTTAACCCTTCGCATCAATGGATCCACAACAAAATCATCGCAGGCGAGTTGGCGATTCAACAAATGGACGTTCAGACCTACTTCTTTCGTCGTACGAACACGAATGCCAAAGGCGAGCCGCGCAGCTGGACCGATCACCTTCTCTGGCACCATGCATGCCACACGGTGGATCTCTTTCAATATCAAACGGGTGGTGTGGCGGAAGCCGTCACGGCTCTCCAGGGTCCGATCCATCCAGACCTAGGCATCGCGATGGACATGGCCATTGGGCTTAAAAGTGCCTCTGGTGCGATCTGTACTTTGTCCCTGTCATTTAACAATGAAGGGCCTTTCGGCACGTTCTTCCGCTACATCTGTGATGAGGGCACTTTTGTCGCGAACTACGATGATCTCTTTACAGGAGACGGTGAACAGATTGATGTGAACGATGTGGCGGTTAGCTCGGATGGAATAGAACTTGCCGACCGAGAGTTCTTTGCGGCGATTCGAGAAGGGCGAGAGCCGAATTCGAGTCTCGCGCAGGGGCTTGATGCGATGGTGACACTCGACAGACTCGAGCAGGCGCTTGGCGTGAGGAATACTGCGCGGGTGTAACGCCGAGGTAGAAGTGTAGTCAGGGCTCTTCTCCAGGATCTTCGTTTCCTAGAAGTAATTTGCCAAAGAACGGCTCCCACCGGCAGGGAGTGTGATCGACCGTACCTAGATGTCTAAAAGATCGAACTTAAGCTCTTGTAAAAGAGCTTGGAAGCGTGGATTTGAGCGGAGTGGATCCCATTTGGGACCTCTACCCAGATCCAGAATTTGGCGTTGTGCGGCTGGTAAACTCTGGTACAGCGCGTCTATCGCTTTTTCGTGCTCACCAAGGGCAACATAGATCCGTGCTAGCCGTCCTGCCTCAACGTCGGTTTCCATCGTTTTATCGCGTATTTCAGTCATGATCGACTCGGCATCCTCTATTCGACCAAGACGTACGTACGCGTGTCCGAGGTGAGCGAGAAACATCGGGTGACGACGCGTTAAAGTGGCGATACGTTCGAAGGTTTCAGCAGCTTCAAGGTTGCGATCGGCGGCGAGGTAAGCTTCACCTAGATGCCACAAGGTGGCTGGGAAATCAGGGTTGAGTTCGAGGGCTTGTTTAGCGATCGCGATCGCACGTTCCGGTTGACGTCGATAGTAGCTGAGCTGCGTCTCGAACGAGCCCGCAAGCGGGGTCAGGGGATCGATTCGACGAGCAGTCTTGAGTGCGGCTTCTGCGCTATCCATATCACCCACCCCCAACAGATGCACAGCGTGAAACACATGGGTGTTCGGATTATTTGGACTGAGTTCTCGTGCGTGCAGATAGGCTGTATCGGCTTGATCCCAGTCGCGATCAACAAAACTGTAAACCAGTCCTAGCGCTGCGTGCGGTTCGCCTATCGTAGGGTCGAGCGCGATTGCAGCAGAGGCCGCGGAACGTGTCCGTGCATAGGCTTGTTTGGGGTTTTCGTATTCGTAGATTGCCAAAAGGCCGTACGCGTCCGCAATCGCGGCATGAGCCGCGGCATAACCTGGCTCAAAGGCGATGGCCGTGTCGAAATACTCAAGAGCGCGCCTAAAGCTAGGTTGGGTCCGTTGTTCCCAGAAGTGGCGACCGCGCAAGTACGCATCGAGCGCCTTAGGGTCGACGTTGGTTACAGACGTCAGCACTTGGCGTTCCGACGGCGTCAGGACCACGTTAATTTCGCGGGTGATATCAAGCGCTACACGGGCTTGAAGCTCGAGGACATTGTCGAGGGTTTGCGTATAACGGTTCGCCCAAAGGTTTTCGTCAGAGCGTGCATCAATGAGCTTCGCAACGATGCTGACGGTTTCGTCATCGCGTTGGACGGAGCCTTCAACTAGTGCGGAAACGCCAAGTTCTGCCGCGATCTCTTGAAGAGTTTTTTCCGACCCTTGATAACGCATCACCGATGTTCTCGAAACAACTCGTAAGCTGCTCACCCGCGTGAGCTCAGCAATCAGTGATTCCGTCATGCCATCGACGAAGTAGTTCTGTGAGGCGTCGCTAACTATGTTAGTGAATGGGAGCACTGCAATCTTGCGGATCGATACTTTATCGTCTGGAAGACCGGCCAATGGCATGTCGTGACCGGTGCCGATGGTGTACCAAGCGGTCGACCCGATTAGTGCAGTGAGTAGAATCGATAAGATTAGTCCAAGTCCGAAGCGGCCTCGCTTATCAAACGCGATACCTTCGGCCGACATCTCGAAGACCCAAGCCAGGAACGCGACAAGCGGCACTAGCGTGACCATTCCGCCCAGTAACAGTTGAATCGCGTAGTTTGAAAACCCTAGCGCATCTCCAACCGCATCTATTATTTGTGTGATAACGAAGCAGGTAACTGCATAGCCAATTAGTACCCGGACTACTTTTCGTTCCCTCAGCTCTCGCCAGAAATTGTTCTGCACAACCCTTCCGCCTTACTCCTGGCGTCCATCCTACCTGGGTATTCAGGGCCGCGCATGACTCGGTGCAGCCAACGATATGGAAACGACCCTTGGATGGAATGTCAGTTCGGTTGTTACGAGCACTTCTTTCTAGTGGCACAATTCGACCAAGGGCCAGCCATCGCCATCGAGTCAGTTACGTCTACTTTGGCGGTCCTACTGGCGTAAACGGAAGTGTGCGGGTGAGACTCCCTCCATTAATTTGAAAGCCTGCGAGAAGTTGGGCGACTCCGTATAACCCAACAGATAGGCAATCTCCTTAATCGGGAGCTTCGTATCATTTAGCATATCTACGGCAAGGCGATGTCGAAGTCGATTCGCAACGTCTCGATAGCTGGTACCCAGTTCTCCAAGTCGGCGTTGTAGAGTTCGTTCACTTAGAAGTAACCGTTCCGCGATCGTCCCTACTGACGGGAGGCGGTGACTCGTTGACAAAATGATGCCTTCGATCTGATCCAGCAAGCTTGCGCCGCTGGTAAGTTTACGGACCGAGGCCTCGCATTGGCGCTTTGCTAACGAACACACGGACGCATCAGCCGCGACCTGCAGGGTATCGAGTATGGCGGCATCGAAGATAACGACGTCCGCCGTCGCGTTGAATGTGACCGGACATGCGAATGTTTCTTCATAAATTGTTAAGTGTTTTGGCACGGTGTAACTGAGCTGCACGCTTTGAACGTGTTGGCTCATTCCAACGGTTTGAAACATGGCGTAAACGGACGATACCAGCGTTTCGATGGCCCATACTCGATGCCAAGGTTCGGGGTAGCGAGCTTCATGTTGTAGTTTTCCCAACGTAAGCCTTGCAACCTGGCCCATCTTGTTTGGCGCTTCTCGGTTCAAGCTAAGGGCGACGGGAACTGCCATCAAGTTTTGATACCTAAGAACGACTTGTATCGCTTCGCCAACGGTAGCGCTCGTTGCAGCCGCCAAACCTGCCGCGCCGGAAGAAAGAAGCCCGATATTTCTTTCTTGAATGAAACCAACTTCTGGGACCTTCAGCGTATTGATGCAATACGCGATAATCCCGTAGTACTGATCGTATGTGACGTATTTGCCAGGTTGTTCGAGGTTGTCCCGTCTTAGACCAAGCGACCGCAAAAACTGAGTTAAGTCGTGTCCCAGCAGTTCAACCCGGGTGATCGCATCGAGCAAATAGACCGCGGGTGCTAACGCCCACAAGTCTGACGACGCAGTATTTGGCGTAAATTCATATCTCATTGGCGGAAAACCATACCACCTACCCACGCTGGAACAAATAGGATATTTCTCAACAAGGAGAAGCTCATGTTTGCAACTCAGAACTGGTATTGCGCCGCTAGAAGTGACGATGTGCTGAACAAACCGATAGCCAAGAAGATTGTGAATACGGAGATGGTGTTATTCCGAGACTCTGAGGGGTTCGTCAAATCCCTAGCCGCAATGTGCGCCCATCGCGGCGGTAACTTGGGATCCGGGCGTTGTATTGACGGCAATCTGGAGTGTCCATGGCACGGTTGGCGATATGACGGCGAGGGTAATTGCACACATGTCCCTTCACTTGGCCCCGATGGAAAAATCCCAGGCGCGGCCAAGGTCCAAGCGTATCCGGTGCACGAGGCGCAAGGCTTCATCTACGTTTGGCCGAACTCTGAAGCCATACCAGATTGGAAACCTGCCCATCATCGATTCCTAGACGCCAAGTACCACGTCAAAGGCGCTTGCCGTCTACAGAAGGGTAACTTCATTAACACTGTCGAGGGTTCCATAGATGACAGCCATGTGCACATTGCCCATCGAAAGACAATTGGCGCATCAACTGCGGTTGCCTTAGCACCAATCCAAAACGTGACGGTCGACTCCGACAATCGAGGCGTAGAAGGCTTCATGAAGTGGGACACAGCTGCTAAGAGGAAAGCCTCTCGCGTAACTCAATGGATGAATAAGCACCTCTTAGGCGTGAGCGAAGACCCGGCTACTCACGATAAATCCTTTCGTGCGGAAATGACTGGGTTGGTGATCCATCGTTATCGGAAACAGGACGAACATGACTTTGTCGTCTACGGGATAACCACTCCAGTCGATGAGTGTCACAACCTGTTTTTTGCGGGTTTTATCGACACCAATCCAAGTCGGTCACTTATTGGCAACTTAATCTACTGGTTGGGGTTCCGGTCGATCGGTCCGAAGGTGTTTGACGAAGACGAAGGTGTGATTACAGATGCGATCGCCGATCGCTTTCCAGGCGGACATCCCCGTCCGATTTCAGTGAACGCAGATACGATGGGCTTAGCCTTTCGACGGATGTATGCCAGCCATGTTTTCGCTGAAGGCGGCGAACCTGCCTGGCCTGCAGCGAGGCCAAACTGATGGCGTGGTCCGACGAGGGCAAGGTGTTCCCACCTTATGCGTACACAGATTCCACAGTCTTTGCTAAAGACAGTGAACTACTTCTGAGTGAATGGTTTGCAGTCGGTCGCACAACAGATTACTCGCCAGGCGCTTATCAAACCGTTGAGTTGGTGGGTCAACCGATCATCGTGTGGTGTGGGGATGATGGCGAGATACGAGCGTTCGAAAATGTGTGTCGTCATCGAATGTCTATTCTTGCTCAAGACAGCGGTGAGTGTCAGTACCTGACCTGTCCCTTCCACGGTTGGACGTATGAGAGTAGCGGACAACTGCGCTCCGCTCCTAAGGTAGACAAAAATCTGCTGCAAGGGATCCAGCTTCCCGAGTTCCAGGTGGAGATATGGCTCGGATTCGTATTCGTTAATTGCGATAGAAATGCAGAGTCTTTGGCGTCCAAGCTAAAGGGTGTTGAAAAACTTGTTAACCCACACGAAATAGATTCGTTCACCTTCAGCTTCATGCAGACAAGCGAAAGGGTCGTCAACGCGAATTGGAAATTGATGATGGAAATTGGCTTGGAGTCATACCACTTCCCGTTCGTTCATCGTGAAACGCTGGCGCCGCGACTCACAGGCACTTCGGATTCACCTGCAGGGAATGGGGCATGGACAGTCTCAACCGAGCCAAGAAAACAGCCATTAGCGCCTCGAGATGACGATCCTTCTGCCTTAACGGATCACGAACGAAACACAACGTATACCTTCGGGTTGTTGCCGAATACGGTCTTCAATATCGATGTGGATAACATTGTTTGGTTTTCTGTACTTCCAATTGCGCCTGAGCTATCGAGCGTGATCTACGGCGTTGCGGCACGTAACGAGCATTGTGTTCGCCCGCTAGGTGGAACGGAAATAGTTGGGGTCGATGAATATCAGGCCTGGGGCGATCGCCTAGGTGCAGAAGACAACGCGATGTGTGAGCGTGTGCAAAAAGGACTTCGGGGAAAACACGCTGAGCCTGGGATGCTCATCCGCGATGCTGAAAACTGCCTGTACGAAATGCAGCGCTACCTCGAGTCACACATTCCGAATTATCCAGAGAGCACCCGCTCATGAGTTCAATTGCAAACATCATTACTGAAACTCTGACGCCTGAAGTAAGGGACGCAGTTAACGCGCCCATAGAACAAGCGAGAACGCTGCCTCGACAGGCGTTTACTTTGGATGCCTTCGCGGCGGCAGAGCGAGAGTATGTCTTCTCTGCAAATTGGTGCGCGTTGTACTTTACTGAACTCCTAAAGCCTGGCGATTTGGTGCCCATTGAGTTTGCGGGCGTACCGCTTTTTATGGTGCGAGATTTTGACGATACCCTCCGTGTCTTCCACAACATCACCCCATACGATGGATGCCTCGTTGTCATAGACGCAGCCGTGGGTGTCACGGAAATTCGCACTCCGTATCACGGTTGGCGTTATGGCCTGGATGGCCATCTCATCGCTACCCCTTATTGGGATGGTACCGAGGAGGGCACCGATCTCGGCGAGCTGGGTGATCGTCCGCATCGACTGGTCGAAGTGGCATCTGCTGTTTGGGGGCCCATCCTTTTTGTGAACGTTGATGGCCAAGCAGGGGAATTTGAAGATTCTGTCGGATCATTGCAGAAGGCGTTGGGCGGGTGGGATTTAGATTCGTTGAGCGTGGCACGCGACGAACAGGGATTGCCATTACTCGATCCTGAAAACCTTGCTACTAATTGGAAAACGCATCTAGAGAACTGGGGGATTAACGTACTGCATGAAGCGTTTGTGCATGACCTCTATAACCAGTCTCCAGAGGTGCCGCGCATGAACTTAGAGGGGAAGACAACTTTCGAACACTACATCGATGACCGGGTGATGTCCTTAAAGTACCAAGAGAGTGACTTCCCGCAAACCTATCCTGAGCTGCCGTTTCCATCTTTGGTCAAGGACACTTCCGATTCGTTGGACACGGGTTATTTCGGTTCGTTTTTGCCTAACCTCCATTTTGGCGTATTCAGTGGCTTGATCCATTTCATTGTGAGCCTGCCTGAAGGTGCAACTCGCACACGAACGATCCGTGCGCAGTTTTACGCGCAAGATGCCGCCGCGGGATCGGAATTCTTGGAGTTGCGATTGATGTTGGCAGCAGGTCTTGCGGAGGCGGGTAGGGAAGACGCACGAATTACCGAGGCAGTCCAGAAAGCCCGTAGCTCCCCAGCTTTTGATAGCCAGTATTACTCAAAACGTTGGGATACGATGCACCATAAGTTTAGCCAATGGGTGCTCAGCCAATTCCCGGAATAAATTGACCCCTAAGTACACTTGTCTCTGATTGTGCTAACCGTAATCTCAGATAGATATGCGTCTTTTTCTGTCCCGAGTGAGGCATTGAATTCGCGCAATTCGCCTAGAGCCTCAGCCATCGGCAGCACGGTTTCGCAGGGACTGTCTAGCCATCCCTCATTGAGGACTCGTACTTGCAGCATCTTTTCTTGCATCAATAATTGATTTGCTTCACGCGGAATGTCTTCCAAGACTGGTACCGCTACCCTAAGGTGTTCGCGCGCCGCCTCCATATCGTGGGCTGGTCCCAGTGCAAATTGAATCCGCGCCTTAAGGATCTGTTGATCAATTGCATCGATCGGCCGAAGGTCTTTTGTCGCGACGGTTTGTGCAACACGAAGCGCGTCATCGGTGCGAGCTTGCAATAAAAGCGCTTCGGCCAGGGCATTAAGGTCGTGACGCTTCAACATTTCTGGCTGGTCCGCCCAAGCGATGAACACGGTGTCCGTTAGTCGCGCTATCTGACCCTTCTTGGCTTCGATCAAGGCGAAGGCTACGTTGCCATCTCCACGCGTCTGCAGTTGATAGATCTCACTGTTGATCTCCTGCAGTTGGTCGAGCCGAGAGATAGCGATGTTCCGCTGTTCTTCCAACCTGATTTCCTCTCGACTAAGGTAATACTCGTCAAATTCATGGAAGGCCGTGAATAAGAAGGCGGGAATGCCAATGATGGTAATTAGATCCCGAATCTTGTCGATTGGCACCCAATCCCAAAGAGTCTTTGGTTTGGGTATCGACTGCTTTGCGAGTAGCAGTACCGCCTCTTCAATCTTCTCTAACCGGTCACCTTCGGAATTTTCCGTCATAGTTATCCTCCGACACCTTTGGTTACCCGACCTAGTCTACATTCCAGCACCGGGAATTGCGTCGTCACACGTGTTTGAGGCCAGGCTTCGGTGCAAACGCAATGTGCACGCTCACAACTAGAGTGTGTGGAAGGTTTCGAAAACAAATCACGGTTATCTCATACAAATGTAGTAGGCGTTCAGTAATCACGAGCGAACCCATTGATCTTGAAGGGCCTATTGACCAGCCAGTTGGCGTATCTCTCAGAAGCAACCCATATGCAGTATTCCAGACTAGGAAAAGTGCCCTTCTTATGAGTTTCCCTTCTGCTCGCGTAGACTATCAAGCTAGGTGTAATGGGAAGCGATCATGAGTACAGAACTTAACTTTCAAAATCGGGTGGTTGTCGTCACCGGCGCAGGCAACGGTATTGGCCGTGCTTACGCGCACGAATTTGCACGGCGAGGTGCTCGGGTGGTCGTGAATGACTTAGGAGGTTCCGTCGCGGGCAATGGTCAGGATCGATCCGCTGCAGACGCCGTAGTCGAAGAAATCACTGCGGCTAATGGTCACGCGATAGCCAACTATGACTCGGTGGTGGATGGAGAAAAAGTGGTTCGGACAGCCTTGGCAGAATGGGGCAGGGTGGACGTGCTCTTGAACAATACTGGTATTGCCTACCCAACGTCCTTCTCGGAAATGACGACAGAGTCGTGGCGGCGTATGTTAGACGTGCACATAGAAGGTAGTTATGCCTGCACCAAAGCTGCGTGGCCACACATGTTAGAAAACGGGTTCGGACGTTTGTTATTCACCTCCTCACCTTTCGGATTGTACGCAGCGGCAAATTTCTCCCACTATTCAGCAGCTAAGGCTGCAATGCTGGGGTTCTCCAAAGCGCTGGCATTGGAGGGGAGGGAACATAATGTACGTGCTAACGCAGTAGCCCCATTTTCGGCGAGCCGGATGACCGGGCGCACGAACGAAGAACAAGCTACAAGTCCGTTTGGTCCCCGCTATCTCTCTCAACTGGCTGTTTGGCTATGTCACGAGGACACGCAGGAGTCGGGAGGTGTATTCGAAGTCGGCGGTGGATATATACATCGTGTACGCAATGAGTTGAGCCGAGGTCTGCATCTCCCAGACGAACAGCACACCGCAGAGAACATAGTTCTGGGCGTCGCTACGCTCAGCGACTTTAGTGAGAGCATTCATCCAGCGCTTGGCGAATCCTGGACGATCGGGCGCGATGTTTTTGGCGACGACTGGTCGGAAAACTTTTGAGATCTGATCTGCCCAGATCAATAGATCAAGACTTAAAACTCTGGAGAGATTGGCTCAAAATTCCTGGTCGTGATGGCTGGCGATATTAGACAGTTTATCGAGACTGGACTCGTGTTAGGCAATACTGTATTCCGTGATCCGGTTGAGCACACGCGAACTGAAGCATTTTAAGTCGGCGCTATCGATCATCGCTGACACCTTTTTAAGAGATACATTTGTATGACAGCAGCAACCGTCCACGAAGAACATAAGGCACCTGATCAAATCACAGGGTTCGGTACTAAACGTTACCGAACCTATGTGCTCTCAGCCCTCACGCTAATCTACATAATGAACTTTGTGGACCGCGGCCTACTCGCAGTGGTCGGTCCTGATCTTGTGCCCGAGCTAGGTATATCCGATACCCAGTTCGGTCTTCTTACTGGTTTCGGTTTTGCCCTTCTCTACACCATCGTTGGTATTCCTCTCGCGCGCTACGCAGATGCGGCTCACCGTGTGTGGATTATGACCGTCTGTGTTGCTCTATGGTCTCTCATGACGGTGCTATGTGGGCTCGCAACCGAAGTTACCATCGGCTCGGTCACAATTGGTGCGTTCTGGATTTTGTTGATGTGTCGCGTCGGTGTAGGTATCGGCGAGGCCGGTTGTACACCGCCAGCCAATTCGTTAATCGCAGACTATTATGCGCCGCGTGACAGAGCCCAGGCGCTTGGCGTCTATGCCATGGGTGTAACCCTCGGCGGCATGTTTGCCAACTTGATAGGTGGTTGGGTGACAGACGCATTCGACTGGCGAACTGCATTTTATGTCGTCGGGCTGCCTGGCTTGTTGATTGCTGTGGTTTTTAAATTGACGGTGAAAGAGCCGCCGCGGGGCTTTACTGACCCGAAGGAAACGCAATCGAATGAACCGGTTACGTTGCGCGAGGCGATCCGCGAACTGACGACGAAGCCCGCGTTCTGGCTAATGACGGCTGGAGCCACGGTCGCTGCGTTCTGTGGTTACGGAATCTCCTCGTTCCAGTCCATCTTCCTGGTTCGTGCTCACGAAATCACAACCGGTGAAGCCGCCATTTGGATCAACACACCTGTGGCGTTGTCAGCTGCCCTCGGCACGTTTGCTACAGGTTGGCTTGCAACCAGACTTTACGAAAAACATCCGGGTGCCATCGCCTGGATGCCAGCGCTGGGTTTGGCCCTGTCGATCCCATTCTATGTGTTTGCTTTCACGACAGAGAATCTACTCTTCGCCGCCATCGGCTTGATCATCGGTGGATTCGTGAAGTACGGCTATATCGCCGCTCAGTACACCATCGGTCAGGGGGTCGTAAATATGCGCGTGCGTGCGATGGCAACTGCGGTGCTGTTGTTCATCGCCAATTTAATTGGCTACGGCTTTGGCCCACTATTCATTGGTTATACGTCTGACGTCTTTTTTGTCAGCGGCGCGGCTGAACTCGGCGTTGCAGCAGAGGAGCTGGCTCGCAACCAGTGCCATCCGCGTGCCATCGGAGAGTTGAGCGAAAATCTGCAGAATGTGTGCGGTGCGGTCTACTCTCAGAGTTTACAGTCGGCAATGGTCATCATGGCGATCTTATACGCTGCAAGTTCACTGTTCTTCTTGTTAACCTGGCGTCGGCTGGATAAGGATATGGTAGACAGGAACTATAGCTAAACAGCATGCCACGAACGTGGACTATGCAGATCAGTTTGCGATGTCCCACGCTTCTGTGAGTTGCTCTTGGGAAATTGCGATCTCGGATTCCGACCTTCCCAACTGTGTCGCACTGCTAGTGTAGTATTTCAGTTGGCAATACAAGTTCTAACGATCGCCCAATGGGAGGTGTGATGTCTGCATGGATCAAGATGATCAGTGACGAACAGGCTGCAGACGATCTCAAGGAAATCCTGACGCTTTCGAGGACACCGCACGGGACAGTCGACAATGTTATGCGAGTGCATTCCCTGCGTCCTGCAACAATGCGAGGCCATGTGGTGTTGTACCGCGCGGTTCTTCACGATGACGACAATACATTGCCAATGTGGCTCCAGGAATGCATCGCGTCGTGGGTGTCATTGTTGAATCGATGTAACTATTCATTTGCCAACCACTGGACGAATGCTAAACATCTTATTGGTGATCCTGGACGAGCTGCGGAAATTGAAGGAGCGCTGCTTGCTCGCCGCCCAAGCGAAGCCTTCGCGACCCCAGAGCTAGCTCTGTTTGAATATGCAGAAAAACTCACGCTAAACCCAGGTGACATGATCCGGAGTGATGTGGAGAAAATGCAGAAAGCTGGGTATGACGATGGCGAAATTCTAGAGGCGAATCAGATCATCTGTTATTTCAACTATGTGAATCGGAGTCTGAATGGGCTGGGTGTAACCACGGAAAATGATACTGTTGGTTACTACAGTACCGAAGAGCCAAAACATTCACAGTGAGCAACGTGGCGATTGGTGAGAATGCGATTCCGGTTGTCGATTTGGAACGCCTCGTACGGGGAGTGTTCGTAGCAGCGGATCTCCAATTGTTACGACAAGCGGTTGAGCACTTCGGTTTTTTATATGTCATCAATCATGGCATTTCTGACTCTTGCATTCGCGATGCGCGAGCGAGCGCTCGGTTGTTTTTCAATCAAACGTTGGCGGCAAAACAAGCTCTATCGATCTCGAGACACCATCGGGGATGGCTAGCCGCCGGTGGTGCTCAGATGGCGGCGGATGTTTTACCTGACATGAAAGAAAGCTTCATTTGGGGGGCTGCGTTGGATACCAATCACCCATCTGAACACCGGCTCCGAGGTCCTAATCAGTGGCCGGAGCACTTGCCCGAGATGCACGGACCCGCCGAGGTATGGTTTGAGTGTGCGGAACGTTTAGCCTGTTTGTTATTGGCGGGCTTGGCCGTGTCTTATGACCTCGACGCCAAGTACTTTCTTAGGCATAGCGATCGCCCCTTGAGCAGAGCGTCATACGTTTACTACCCGAGTAGAGTGGCTCGGGTTGGTTTAGAGGAGCAGTTTGGTGTGGGTCCACATACTGACTTTGGTGTCTTAACAGTGCTCAGCCAAGATGCTGTCGGAGGATTGCAGGTGGAAGTTGGTGAAAACAACTGGATCGATGTGCCGCCAAAGGAAGATGCGCTGATTGTTAATGTTGGGGACCTTCTTTGTCGTTGGTCCAATGGTTGTATGCAATCCGCTCGCCATCGTGTTATTCGACCCGTCGATGTTGATCGTGTTTCGCTTGTGCTGGCTTTTGATCCAAATCCAGAGACCGTGATCGATCCGGTAGATTTCAGATCGAATGAAGCGCCAAAGCCAGATACGGTTACCTGTGGTGAATATTTGGACTGGCGTTTTTCGAAGGCATTTGCTTACCGCCGAACGGGTGAAGCCAGGTGACTGATTTGGCGACCAACCAATCAGCGCTCAGAGGAGCGCACAATCTGTTGTTCAACTGTTTGGAACTCAATGCCGGTGACCATCTCCTCATTGTCCAGGAAAATCCAGATCTTGGATGGTATGACCGTGAGGTCGTTGAGTTTGTCTCGAACGTTGCGCGGGATATGAGTGCTAGTGTCACGCTGCGAAATGTCGAAGGTCCTGACAATAGATACGTAAGTGATGATGCCGCAACGGAAGACGCTCAGGCTATAGATAGCGACTTTGATTGTTGTCTTTTCTTTTCCCGTATTGGCGATCAGATGCGATTTGATCCTAAGCTCAAGGGTAGCAGACGCATTATGTGCTACGTGAGGTCAATGGAAAGCCTCGCATCAAGTTATGGCGGGATACACTACCAGGCGTTGGCTGAACTGAAAGCCATGATTGACAGAGTCTTGTTTGGTGCACAAGACATTGTGCTCACCTGTCCGCTTGGCACGTCGCTGAAAGGAAGAGTTCAGGGTGGGGTGCCAGCTGAAGATGTGACCGTTCGGCGATTCCCACTCGGGGTACACACACCCTTGAATGCTGCGGAGTTTTCAGGAGAAGTGCGGCTTGCACGCTATCTGACGACAACAGGGTCACGTGTTTATGCACCCGCGAGCATAGTGATCAATCAGCCAGTGACCGCGAACATCTCAGCAGGGCGCATTGTTGGTTATGCTGGCGATCCGAATGACCTGCAACAGATACACTCCCAATACGCTAACGTCAGTGAGAAATTCGAAATCGACGCTGACAGCGTACTCTCGTGGCATGCAGGACTACATCCGGGGTGCCATTTCTCTGGTCGAGCAACAACGGACCCTGACAAGTGGTCTAACACTGTATTTACTAGTCCGAAGTTCCTGCATTTTCACACCTGTGGTAATGCCCCTCCGGGAGAGATCTGCTGGATGGTGCTGGATCCGACGATTTCTGTAGATGGAGTAGCCTTGTGGGATAGCGGCAGGCTTTATCCGGAGAGATTTCCGGAGCTGTGTGGGTGTCTCAGTGAATGGCCAGAGTTGAAATCGCTCTATCGTGGAGCCTATGGTTCTGTGGGTCTGGTTTAACGATGGTAGCGCTGCTAGCTAGTTCTTGTCCGTACTAGCCATTCGGTACGGGTTGTGACTAGCTCAGGATTTCGTCAATCATTCTCTCGATATCGGTGATCCCATTAACCTGCTCTAACCAGCTTTCTGGGATGCCTTTATCCCCGCCGATACCATATCGCGCACCCGCAACGGCACCTAGAAGGATTGCACGTCCGCAGTTGTCACCACCGGCGTAGATGTTGTGGCGTATGGCGTCGGTGAAATTGTTAACAGTTTTAAGATTGTACAATATGCTTGGTACCCCCACACCCAAATCACAATGCAAGCCGAAGTGTTTGCTGACTTCGCGAACGGAAGCCGTAGCGCCAAGTGCTGTTTGTAACCGCTCTTTTATGGGGTCGGGTGCCACCTGTATCGCAGCACTTAGCGCATCGCTTGGCGTCTCTCCTCTCAGTGTTGCCGTTAGAAGGGCGGCGCAGACACGACCATAATCCACGGCGCGGGGCGCATTATTTGTCACCCGAATAGCAGACTCGCAGATCTGATCTAAATTTGGATCCGTTAGATGGCAGGCAATCAGCGGCGGGAGCTTACTGATCGCCGGTAGCTGTTCATCGATTGCTCCCGGATACTCATCCGACGCGGACAGTGCCTCCACCAATGCTAGACCATAAACCCTGGAGTTTTTGGGATCTGGCATCTGGTTCGCATACCACTCTACTCGGTCCCGCAAGGCGATGCCGTCGTACTGTTTGACGGCAGCTAGGACCTTAGTCAGCATACTTTGCTGATCTTTACTTGGGCCATCGTAGGGGATGGCATCGACTGCTTCGATGGCTTCGTGCTCGTCTCGATAAATACGATCCAACGTTTGTCGGGTTGGCCTGTCGATGTAGCCAACAAACCCTCCGCCGTAGCCAAAGTGTCGCCTAAACGCTTCGGTGTATTGAACTTTTTCATAACGACCAAGGTTGTCTGCCAGGCTGCGCAACATAACGATCATCTGCTCACCATATTGCGAAAGGTCACCGGCTTGCTTGTGTTCATGCGCGAAATAGCCGACACCGCCTTCATAGTCACGCGCATCCGGCGTTCGGAATACGGGGTCTGTTGGGGCGAGGTCACTGATCCTTCGCTGGCTGTAAACCCAGTGAAATCCAAGGGATGCAGCGTCAGCGACGACCGCACCGAGAATGCTGCTGCGTGCCCGGATTTTGATTTCCTGGTTCATATCTTGCCTGTACGTATAGGTTCAACCAGGACATTACTCCGATGGGAATTGAGAAAATAGGTAGCGCGTGAAAAAACTCGAAGCAGTATTTAGCCATACGACTTAGCGCTCTTCGGCGGGTAGATTCCTGGCAGGGCAAGTGCTGCAATCTAATTGTGCTGGCCGCAGGATTCCAAACAGAACGGTATCTGTACCCGGGTGACTATGTGAGTTGCGATGGTATTCGGGTGTACGATTTGTGAGGCAAAGACGGCGCGCGTGCCTACCTAACCATGACGATTCTCAGCTGGTCAGATTGGCACTAAGTTGGGCACAGTTTCCTACTTTTCTTTGGCGTACAGAGGATAATGTATCTATGGAGAGAGGCTGGCGATTACATAGGGTCGTGCTGATCAGCCTCGAATCCAATGCTGACCATATAGGCATGTTCGCTATGTTGTGTGAAATCGCCAGGTCTCGCCATAAGATCAATCTTTCAAGCGGCGTTGAAATACTCTTCTTGAATTACTTTGCCATCTTCGCTCCAAATCCTGCGGATGACCTCATGCCAGAAAATTTTGCTTCCGTCTTGCATATCGAAATCGAAGGTGAACTCTGAGGCAGAGAAGTTACCGTCCACGATCGTGTGGTGACGCTTAATTCCATTCGCTTTTGCTATCGCTCCGGCAAATCCTTCCATTTTTGCAACCATTTCAGCCTTGTTCGCAGTAGAACCATTGCCATAGTCTTTCGTCGCAGCTTCTTCCGAGAAATGTTCTTTTACAGCATCAACGATCGCACCCGTTTCGACAGTAGCGTCCATCTTCTCGACTTGTTCTCTAATATTCATATTCTCTAATTCCTTTATTGGTTGGATATTTTGTTAAACGATGTTTGCACCGATAACGAGTATTGCGGCCCATGAGACGAGGTACACGGGTGTTCTCAAATAAGGAATACCGAGCGTGTAAACGACTGCGTGACCAAGGCGAGCCAGAAAGAAAATCTGTGCCCACATTGCAATGCTTTGATAGGAGGCCTCCGACGCCAGATGACCAGCCGCGATGATTACGGCAGCAAACGCTGGTAACGTTTCCACCATATTGAGGTGAGCACGTTGTGAGCGTTGTGCCCAAAGTGGTACCTCAGGTTCGACTTTGGGGTAACCCTCAGGGTAGTTGTTCAGGAACGTAGGGATACCCCAGGTAATAGCGCGTGAAAGAATATAGGGTGTCCATAATAGGACAGCGAGCATGCCGCTCAATCCTAGATACATATATGCAGTTTCCATCTTTATTTCCTTTTCTAGTTTGTGTTGGAGATCGTAAGGTTGGGGTTGAGCAACCCCGTGACCACACGCTCAATTGCTGTGTCCAACGGGTCGGGACTTACCGTGCCAAACACAATCTGGTTACTGCCATCGAGCACGACAACAGTGGGTGTTCCTGGAATTTGAAGATATTCCGCAAGTCCATCCCCGTTGTTGAGAACATCCATCGTTAAGCCGCGTTGTGTGGCATATGATTTGGTATCGCCCTCATCGAAAACACTGATAGCGACGACTTTAAGTCCGTGGTTGTGATATTTGTCGTGTAATGACTGGATGGTTGGGAAGAGCTTTTTACAATGCGGGCACCAGGTGGCCCAAAACATGAAAACTTTGGGATGTCCGTCATAGGTCGAGAGTGACCACGTTTGTCCCTGGGTACTAGTTAAAGAAAAATCCGGCAGCAAGGTGTTAGAGGCCGCTGAAGCGGAACCCACCCAGAATAGGGACACACCGACCATGAGGATAAACATCCGTCGAATCACCCATATCGGAGCTTTCATGGACGAACTCCCGACAATCGATGTTTTATCCAATAATCTAAACTGGTGTAACGCCCGCCGCCGGTGAAAAACAAAGACAACAACATGGCAAAATAGGTGATTGCGAACTCAATACCATTGTTGAGAATGGTGATGGAGCCAGAACTGGTCAGCCATCGATAATTGCCATGTTCTTTAAGAATGGCGATTGCTCGAGCCTTTTTTTCCACTGCCTCGAAAACACGGTCATTGGCCAACCAACTGGTCGCATCAGATAGTACGAGCCATCCGTTGTCCCAATGCACCATGAATGCAGCAACCAACATAACAATCATTAGAGGTATTGATATCAGGCGTACGCCTAGCCCAATGATGAGAAGTACGCCACCTATTAGTTCGGCTCCCACGGCCAGCATTGCCATAAACACTGGAAACGGTAATTCCAATGAGTGTTCAAACCAACTCGTGACACCGTTAAAGCCGAGGTACTTGTTCCAACCTGATTGGAGCATCACAGGCGCTAAATAGAGTCGAAGCGCGAGTGGTGCGAGCCCTTCGGCGACTCCCAGGCTATCGATCCAGCGATTAAAATGGGCTGTTAAGTTCATCGGTCGCTCCTAGATTTTTTGTTCAACGGCAACAAGGTTCGTCAAAAGTGCGCTGAGTGAACTCACAATGAGCACTGTTTCGCCTGCGCTGAGAACTTCGTCGTCGAGCAGCGAAACATGTTTGTTAGTGCGCATTGGGAGGTCTCCTAGAGAACAATGAGGAAGCGGTTAGGCCACCCCAATGTTCTCGGCAGCGCCTATAGAGAAGCTGGGTTCTTATTCTTGATCTTTCCCCACTTGCTGTTCGCGGTCTTAATGCGTCCAGGAACATCCTTCAACCAATCGTTCTGGATGCCGGAATCGAGGTTGAGGTATGTTTTGCCATCGATGACGCGCCATACTTCTGGGTCACCAATGAATTTCTTGCCAACTGATACACCAAAGGCGCAGTAGCCATTGTAGGCAGGCGCGTATTTGGCAGGATTAGCTTCAAATGTCTCCATGTTCTCTTTGTTCGAGAACAAGTACGTGGCACCGTCATGGTTTGCAACGTAGTTGCCGTTACCGCGCAGCGGGCGCTTGTCGGTTTGGTAAGTCACTACGTCGTAGCCTTGTACAGCTGGGGTGCTATGGGTGTAGTCGGCGGCCATTACACTGCCTGAAAAGAAAAGGGCTGCAATTCCAGCAAAAATTAGTTGTTTGATTTTCATCGATAAACTCCAGGGTTATTTTTCAGTTAGATTCCAGAAAGCATCAACTTTCTTGGGCACTATAATCTCCGAAGATATATCGACGATAAATAATCAAATGAACGAAAATTATACTAAATCGTACTTAAACGTACCGTTTCGACTAAATCGTATTTGTTTACTACTGAATCGTATTTCATTTTGGATGTTCAGCTGCTTAGCCTGGGAAGAGTTGGTAGTCTGTCGAAATAATGTAGCCCTTCTCCAACAGAAAGTTGAATTTGATGGACGCACTAACCGATATTTTGAACACGCTCCGACTGTCGAGCACTTTGTATTTTCGAACCGAACTAACCGCGCCATGGTCGATAGGCGTGCCTGCTCAAGCGAAGGTTGCAAGATTTCATATTGTGATTCGAGGTCAATGTTGGCTACAGGTCGATGGTGATGAGGGCGTGCACATGTCCAACGGTGACTTGGTCGTGATCCCCCATGGAGCCGGCCATGTGATAGCTGATGAACCGACGATGGATTCACGCCCTCTGTCAGATGTTTTGGAGGAAGTCGAATATGAGGGTCGTGGCCCCCTGGTCTATGGCGGCGGTGGCGCGGGATGTTGTCTAGTCTGTGGAGAATTTGCGTTTGACGATCTCGGGAGTCACCCTCTACTTGAGAATTTGCCTAGTAAGCTCTACGTAACGGGAGACAGCAGCTACAACACAAATTGGTTAGACAGTGCCATGGGGTTTATCGCACACGAAGCCGCGAAGCTTGAACCAGGCGCACACGCAATTATTGACCGGCTATCCGAAATCATTCTAATCCAAGTGATCCGGGCTACGTTGGCGTCGACAAAAGAACTTATTCCTTTTCTATCCGTATTTGCGGACTCACGGATTAATCAAGTCTTATCTGCAATACACGCCGATCCCGCTGAAAACTGGAGTGTCGAGAATCTGGGCCAACTCGTTAACATGTCGAGATCATCTTTCTCCAATCGTTTTACCGAGTTGGCGCATATGACGCCGTTGCAATACGTAATTTTTGTTCGACTTGAGAAGGCCAGTCGGTTGCTCATCGAGACCGACACACCACTCATTTCGGTTGCAGAACAAATCGGCTATCAGTCCGAAGCAGCCTTCAGCCAGGCGTTTAAGAAACAATATGATATGAGGCCAGGGGAATTTCGTAGGGTTCACACGCAAATCGCGGCGTAAGTTGATTGGGTTATGCCCCATGCAAAAAACTTGGCCAGCAGGCTATGTCGCACCTACAGATTTGTCTCTCATGATCTCTAGAAATTCTTCGAACCATAAAGGGACTAATCGCCCACCACAGCGTTCGAATTTTTCATGAATTCTAAAGCCACCTCAAAAACACTTTACAAGTATCCTCAGCTACTTTGTTGGTTTCTGAAGTTAGCTTCAGAAATTGACCATTCAAATCAGTAGGCGGCCTATCATAGGGTGTAGCTCTTGATTCAGGAGTAACTATGCCCTTACCCGTAGCAGACCAGTGGTTCGTTCGAAAGAGTCACGATGACGATGTGACACTGATTACAGAACCTCACGTCCACCCCTTTCTGCGCTGCAACATCTGGCATATCCAGGGTCGCGATGCTGACCTTTTAATTGATACGGGCATGGGCATCGCCGACCTAACCTTGGCAGCACGTGATCTTTTCACAAAGAAGCTAAACGTCGTTCTCACGCATTCTCATGTCGATCATTCGGGCGGGGTCCACGAGTTTGACAACTGCTTCATGCACAAGGAAGAAATGGACCTAGTGACACGTATTGATTCGCAACTGCCATTGGCTACACAGCACTGGCCTGAAGACATATTGGCGATGATGAAGGAAGACGGCGCGGTCGATGAGTATGTGATTACAGCGCGACCGGATACCAAGTTTGAACCCGATGCGTATCAACAACTATCAGCAAAAAAAGCAACTGTGATCGGCGAGGGAGATGTCATCGACCTTGGCAATCGAGCCTTCGAAGTAATGCACTTACCGGGACATAGTCCCGGTAGCATTGGTCTTTGGGAAGTTGCAACGAAGACGCTTTTCTCCGGCGATGCGATTTATGACGCACAGTTACTCGATGAGCTTCCCGGAAGTGATCAGAGCCACTATCAAGCTACCATGCGACGTTTGTTGGAGCTGCCAGCATCGGTCGTTCATGGCGGACATGATGAGAGTTTTGGGCGGTCCCGGTTGATAGAGATTGCGACTGACTATCTAAATGCCTTTGAGTCGGCCTGAGAGGGATAGAGCGTTGGAGTTTCGCAAAATCATCGCAGCATTGCCTGGAATTGCTCTGGGCAACTTCGCGATATTTACTGCGCCCATATACATTGGCAGCCTAGTCGATGGGCTGGGATACGACGAACGCCAAGCCGGTCTGATAAGCACTTTGGAGATCGGCGCTGTCGCCTTAACCTGCTTGATGCTCTCCAATATTCTCAATCGATTGCCGCTCCGTAGAGTATCTGGGGTAGGCATCATTATTGTTGTTGCATCAAATGTTCTTACCTATTGGGCAGATCAAATTATCCAGGTTGCCACATTACGCATCCTCGCAGGGCTTGGCGCAGGCCTCTGTCTAGCCATCGCTGGCAGCTTGATCAGTAGAACCACAGACGCCGACCGTACTGTCGGCACGCTTCTGGCGGTCAATACACTCCTGATGGTCGTCATACTTATGCTGCTCGGATGGGCAAAATCAATCTGGATGTTTAACGGTTATCTTGCCGTCTATGCTTTGCTAGCAGGACTGTTAGTCCCCCTGCTGATCTTCATACCTCAGCGTTCGGGCGACGCGCCACATTCCGCTTCAATTCCACCGTCAGAAGCTCGAATTGGTCTAGGCTTGCTAGGCCTCGCAACTTTTACCCTATTTTGCGTGCTCGAGGGCGGAGTTTGGTCGTTTAGTGAGCGCAGCGGGACCCAACTGGGTTTCACCGATCCAGAAATCGGAATGTTCTTGGGATTGGCTCAGGTCGCCGGTTTAATAGCCGCATTAATTGCAGCGATATTCGGGGCACGTATTCCCCGCATCTATCCAATTATTACGGGTATTCCGCTAATGGGGATCGCAGGGTTTACAATTTATCAAACTGCCTCTCAAGCAGTCTATGCGATCAGCCTAGCGTTGTTTCTCTTTGGATTCTTTTTTGCATTCCCGTATCTGCTGGGCGCTTTCGCTCGTCTGGACATTCATGGCAGGTGGCTCGCCCGCGCAAACGGAGCAAACCTACTGGGAGGCGCAATCGCTCCAGCCATTGCTGGAAGTGTCGTGAGCACGACGGACTTTCAAACACTCGGCATTTTTCTGACGGGGGTTGCGACCATCACAGCAATCCTGGCGGTGAGTTTCTCTGCGAATCTAACCAGAGATACTCTGACGAGAGATTATTCTGAATCTGCTTCAGGATAGAGAGTCCTTACTGCTGCTAATACAGTATCCGTGATCACACTAGTCGGATCATTGATCGGGTAGATAAGTTCAATGTCGACGTCTAGAACAAGCTCCTCCAGTCCGAGCGGTCGAATCAACCCTTGCTCAACCCAACGGGCTGCAAAACTCTCAACCAACAGTCCCAAGTGGCTCCCGCCGAGTACAAGCGCCAGAATGCCCCCACCACTTCTCGAACAAGAGTCGTATTTAGCAAACAACGGGACGGTCGCTTTCTCGCTTTCAAAGAGATCATCATATCCAGCAATCTTATGGTTCTGTAGATCGTCCAATTCAATTTGACTGTCAGGTGTGTCGAACAGCGCGTGTCCTTTCCCGCAATAACATCTGTGCTTCTGCTTTGTTATAAACTCTCGTTTGATTTTGTCCTCTAATTCATTGAAGTAGCCGAACGCGCAATGCAGTTCGCCAGACGATACTTTCTCTTTAAGGTCTTCAACGGGTCCGAACTCTAGGGAGAACGTGCTCTTGGGCAATGACGCTTCCACGTGCTGGATCAATTCATGAAGTCTGACTGTGCCTTCGACGAATAACTCGGACAGCACGCCAATTCTAAATTCTTTGTGCATCTGTTCTGACAGCGCATCAATTTTGTCCCGAAAACGATCCATTGATAGATCCAGTTCCTCGCTGGCATCCAGTAGACCTTCTCCTTGAGGCGTCAGCCGAAACCCCTTAACACCCCGCTCGCACAATCGCATGCCAACGCGGGACTCCAGCTGGGCAATGTTCATGCTCACATTCGAAAGACTAGTTCCGAGAGAGTCTGCAGCCAACGAAAAGCTCTTCTGCCGAGTTACTTCGCGGAAAATTCTCAAGAGCTTAAGGTCTACGTCGTACAACTGTCGCGGCATATGAAACTACTTCATCTGTTCGATAACATTAGTTCAGAACTCCAGTATTCGGTCCTTCACCCACTTCCTCTACATTGGATGCACACTGATTGAGGAGAGTAAAAATGGAACAGTCGCTTGAGCTCGTAAGCTTTAAAACGTGTCCATTCGTACAGCGTTCTGTCATCACGTTAGCCTACAAAGACATTCCATTCAAAGTCACTTACATCGACCTGGCGAATCCGCCAGATTGGTTTTCAGCCATCTCACCACTTGGCAAAGTGCCAGTCTTAAAAGTCGGCAATGAAACGCTTTTTGAATCCGCCGTGATCAATGAATACATCGACGACATATCTGGCGGACAGCTGCAATCTGAGACTCCACTCGAAAAAGCCAAAGACCGCGCTTGGATAGAAGTCGCCTCTAGCATGCTCGGTAACGACTATTACCTGAAAGTCGCTATAGACAAGGCTGCGTATGAACAACACCGCGATGCGCTTGCCCTTCAATTCCATCGTCTTGAGGCACACTTGGGTGAAGGACCTTGGTTCAATGGTAGTGAGTTCAGCTTGGTCGATACCGCATTCGCACCGCTTTTTACCCACCAAAACATCGCTAATGCTCGGTACTCAGTGATTGATCCCACAACTATGCCCAAAGTGGTTGATTGGTCAGAACGTCTGCTGTCATTGCCTTGCGTACAGGAATCAACGGTAACCGAGTTCGGTTCAGTCTACTTGTCTGATCTCGAAGAATACGGAAGCTACGGTCTACAAGCCTAAATCGGACTCGTTTGAGCATAAACATGACAGACATAGACATAAGCAGCTTACTAACGGAAGCTGAAATAGCGCACATCAAAGAACCCATAGAACAGGCAGGAACGCTACCCGCTAGGTGCTTTACTGATGATGAGTTCTATCAGCTCGAAATCGATCGTATTTTCGGGCGGCGTTGGGTCGCTGTTCTATTTGAATCAGATGTAGCAGGCATTGGGGATCTGAGACCTTTTGATCTATGTGGCGTTCCACTTCTGGCGGTGCGAACCTCAAGTAATGACATCAGTATATTCCATAACATTTGTCCATATGATGGCTGCCTGGCAGTCATTGACCCCATTAGCGGGGCTTCACAAATCGAGACGCCTTATCACGGCTGGGTTTATGACTTGAATGGCACGCTGTTAGAAGCGCCAGTTTGGGGTGGAACGAAGCACTCTTCGCCTGACTCTCTAAACGGAAAGGATATCAACCTGCAACAGGTGTACAGCCGTAGCTTTCTAAACACGGTATTTATTAATCTTGCAGATGCTCCGTTAGGTTTCGATGACCACATCGCGCCCCTTCATCGCGCCTTATCGGAGTACGACTTCTCAATTGCGCGGCCAGGTGTGAATGAGCAGGCTCGTGTTCAGGTGAGCTCCCTTAACGTTAAGACAAACTGGAAGACTCATTTCGAAAACGCGTGCATCAACGTGTTGCACGAAAATTTTGTACATGAGGGGTACAAGGTATCTCCTGAGATACCACGCGTGTCTGATGAGGGAGTACCCACTTTCCAAGCAATCATCGACGAAAAACTTCTCGCACTAAGTTATAAACATCAAGACTTTTTGCAGACGTATCCAGAAATGGACATTCCGCACTTGGGTTTTGAATCATCCGGACAGCCTGAAACGGAGACGTTTGGAACGCTCTACCCCAACTTCTTCGTTTCCGCCTCATCCCAGTTTATTGAAGTGGGTTTTGCATTGCCCGATGGCCCTGAGGAAACCAATCAAAGGATGATCTATCTGTACGAGAAGGAGGTTGCGGAATCCCCGGACGCCCGTGAGCTGCGAACGCTAGTGGCAGAAGGTTTCGCCAGTGCGGCGCAAGAAGATGCCCGGATTTGCGAGGCGGTTCAGCTTGCTCGTAGATCGCCAGTGTTTAACCAAAAATTCTATTCACCATTCTGGGATCAGATGCACTACGAGTTCAGCAACTGGGTTCTGGCTGATCTTGAGCAAGCATAAGCCGCCACACCAAAACCTAAGACACTACAAAGGAGATTGAACGATGACCATGAACATGACCAAACCAGAACGTGAAGCATTCCTACGGGACGTCCACGTTGGCGTAATTTCGATTGAGATCGAAGGCTCCGCGCCGTTGTCTGCACCCATCTGGTACGACTACGATCCAGCAGTCGGGCTCTGGATACTTACAGCCCCCGATAGCAAGAAAGGTAAGGCACTAGCAATCTGCAACCGATTCACGTTAGTCGCGCAGACGGAGACTGCCCCTGCCTACCAATATGTGTGTGTCACTGGGCGAGTGTCCGAAGTGCGAACCGCGAACTTCGAGACCGATACCCGGCCTATGGCCGAGCGCTACCTCGACTCTGACACTGCCAACGCGTACTTGGAGATGAATGCTGATGAGGTATCCAACTACTATCTTATGCTGCCAGAGCAATGGCTGACCTTCGACTACACAAAGTTACCAACAGCCGCTTGAGCGGCCAAGACTGGAGGAATTCCTATGACCAATCAAATTGTACTGAAGATAATCCTTGCTCTTCTAGGGGTGTTTGTGGTCTTTTCCGGCCTGGATATGACCCTGGGAGGCTTCTTCACTTTGGGTTGGATGGAGCAAGTAACCTTCTTCGAAGTTGTTGACGACGCTAAGTTCCAAGAGGCGGACAACCATTACCGGTTTTTGGGTGGTGTTTGGACAGGCATGGGTGTCCTGCTAATACTATCTGTCACTAACCTGAAAAAGTACCAGAGCATGCTCACACTAGTCTTTGCCTGCGTATTTTTAGGTGGACTCGCTCGTTTAAGTCAAATGAACGCGGAGGTCCTACTATCACCGGGGGTCCTTTGGGCTTTTGTGGTTGAGGTCGTGGGTATGCCGCTGCTGTACCTCTGGCTTTCCAAGAGTGTTGTAGATGGCATCAGTTCGGAAGTTTAGCTTCGGGTATGCCCGCTCGCCTGAGGGATCATGTCGATTTGTACCGTAAGTAGAAAGTCAGCGTGGCTTGTCTTCATGATAACGCTTGCGCTGCCGGTCTTCGGTTCGCCCTTTGGTCCGATCCCGGGCGGGAAGTTGGAAGGTAGTAAAGGAAAGCCGAGGCCATCTCGCCGTTAGGGCTCCGTTTGTATCTAGCACCCGTCATGCTCCAATCCGATTGGAATAAGTACATCGGGTTTGACGGTATGTCAGTTCGTATGGATTGCGATCTGACACAACCCAAGGCTGCTGCTTTTCCTGATGTTAAGCACTATTGTTGTTGACCCAATCCTGTTGTTAGGTAGCCGTAGGTGGTATCAGATTGACACTAAGTTGGGCACTTTGTAGGTTGGCTTCTCGAATAAAGCTGCCGTTTCGATGGCATTTAGTTCAATGCGTGCAATCGACCCCAAGCCGACAAGAATTGTTCAGGTTAGATTTGTAGCCTTGGCGATAAGATTGGCTATCGACAGAAGGCTGGTTTCGAAATAAATTATTTGTCATTGACTAATTTTAGTCGATGACTTAATTTTAGGTCTCCCTATCGTGGAGAACTCCGAATGCAAATTCCTGTTCCTAATCTACTTTCTATCATGCGTCCAAACCCGGTGGAGAGTGATTACAAAATCACAACTATTGAAGGCAATCTCCCCAGAGATTTGAACGGGGTTCTTTATAGAAATGCCCCCAATCAGAGAGTGTTGCCAGATGGTGGTCCTGGGGCTTTACACCTGTTTGATGGTGATGGGTATATCAGCGCTATAACTTTTTTGGATGGTGTGGCCCACGTTAGAAGTCGCTATGCGGCTACACCAAGTTTCCTGTTCGAGAAGAACGAGAATGCATTCTGTCTAGGAACTCTAGGCGCGGAAGCTGATGTAACGGTTAAAAACGTTCCACCCAACTATCAAGCCAACACAAACGTTGTGTTTCATGCGGGACGGTTATGGGCAATGCAAGAAACCATGCCGCCCTTTTTTATGGACCCAAGAACTTTGGAGTCCAAGGGGATGTGGGACTACAACGGTCAAATGTTAGGTTCCGCTTCGAGCGCCCATCCAAAGATCGACCCACTTACGGGGCAAATGATCCAATGTGGGTATCAACCTCAAGCACCCAATTTCCAGCTTTATGTTATTGAAGGGGACGGCGAGGTTTCGTTAGCGGAGAATGTGCCAGTACCGTGGGCGAGCAAGTTCCACGAGGTGGCCATCACCGAGAATTTTGTAGTGATTCCTGTTGGCGCCGTTGATATTGACTCGGGTCAGCTCAATGAACGAGATCCGCTAGCCGGTCTCAAGGCATTGAGGGCGCGACCAGATCTAAACCTGCAGTTTGGAATTAAAGCTCGCATTGCCGGTAGCACAGTACGATGGTTTGAAACGCCCTCAAGTCACTACATTTTCCATACTGGCAACGCATTCGAAAAGAACGGCAAGATCTACATGGATGCGTGCACGTTCGTAGACATGGAAGGCATGATTGAGAACCTAAAATGTCTACGAAGCGGGTATGCGGACATCCGGTCAGGTTCGTTTCTTTACCGCTATGAATTCGATCTAGACAAAGGCACGTGTATTGCAACTCAACTGAGTGACCTTCTTGCAGAACTCCCACGCATCGATGACCGACGACTGGGGTACGAAAGCAATTTTGGATACGCATCAGTTGGCAAACCCGGCGCCGGAACGTTTCGCGGCTTAATCAAATACACCATGCAGGGTGAGATTCTAGCTGAGCAGAGCTACGTAGATGACCAGTTCATCAGTGAGCCTGTGTTCGTCCCCCGAAGTCAAGATGCGGCAGAAGATGATGGATACATCCTAGCGCTTCGATATGACGCGCAGGCTGATCGCTCAGGTCTCGATATCCTAGATGCGCGGGAGATAGATGGCGAGCCGGTTGCACGTCTCTGGTTTGATGAACGGACTCCGTTCAGCGTACATGGAAGTTGGGTGGATGCCCCGCAGTTGGAAAACTTGGGAGGTTGCTAGTGGAATCATCACAAGCATTGCCCAAAGAAATTCTCGATCACATACGCCCCTACGAAGAAGATCCAGAAAAAGCACACCTCTGGGATTCGTCTCCATTTGGTGGTCCTGGCGTTCTTACCACGTTGTTATTGAGACAGTGGGCCGTCCCTCTGGCGAAGACAAGTCGACACCATTGCTATATCAGCGCGTCGAAAGCGGGTTCTTGGTGGTCGCCTCAAATTGTTGCGGAGTGTGGAACTGCGTTAATGGGGTCAGCCCTACCTGATGCACGTTGGGGGATGTTTGGTCTTGTCACCGACTGAGCGCTGAATATTAAAGCGCGGTCAGTTTCTCTATTAGTTGCTTGTGAAATGATGGTTTCGCGTCTGCTGCGAGTGTGATGTACATGGAGCGAAGCATTTGCTTACGAAACTCAGCTAGGGGGATTAGTCGCAGTGCCCAGTCTCTTGAGGCAATGCGGACAGCGGCAAGAGTCTGTTCGGCCAGGTCCTCTGCTTTGATTTTTCCTTTCGTCTTTCCTGTTTCCTGCGCTCTCCGGTACATATTGATCGTCAGGGGTAACGCCCAGCTCGTGAAGTATCCGTTCTTACCCCAGATCATTTCCTGATCTGAAAAATATTCATTGGCGATAAGCGCACCTCGATAGAAGTCTTCATCTTTTCCAAAAAGTGTTGTGGAGTCCTCTGCGATAACTTCAGCCATGGTTAACGCGTCAACATCTGGCATCTCGTCCCATCGACCATCCAAGGTTTTCATGGTCTCGGAGATGAGGAGGAGAAGTATCTGATCTTTATTGCCGATCAGATTGTAGAGAGTCGGCTGGCTCACGCCCGCTGATTTCGCAAGTGATCGGGTGTTTAGTTCTTGGAAGCCGTGTTCCGCAATCGCACGCCGCGCTTCAGCGAGAATCCGCTGACGGCGTTTTTCCATATTGACTTCTCTCGTGCTGGTCGAAGGCAAAACAGCATCCTCTGATTTTCTCACATTAATGTCTTAGTCAGTGACTAAAGATCGCCAATTATGAAATTGTCCCGCTCTAGGATCAAGGTTTCGAACGAGAGATGCATGAGTTAACGCAGTAGGTTCGAACTGTGCGTACGCTCGTGGCCGTGAGCTGCCTTTTTCCGGGAGTTTCAGTAGGAGATTGATTTGAACTGTTCATCTATGCCTCCAAGTCAGTGGCCGCGTGCGTAATAGCACCACGAATACAGTGGTAGGCCGCGATGGCTGCTAACATGATTTGTGATCGGCCTTGAGAATCGCCCGGAATTGGCTGTAATAAAGGGGGCGGTAAGTTGAATCCCAACAATTTCCCCACATCGGCTGGAGGTAAAGAATGATGGGGTGTAATAAGTCACTGCTTTATATGGTGGCCAGAGACAGAATCGAGCCGCCAACCGCGTTGTGGCGACACGTGTCGGCAGTAAGTTTCTAACGAAGTGAATACTTTAAAGAATATGGTGGCCAGAGACAGAATCGAACTGTCGACACGAGGATTTTCAGTCCTCTGCTCTACCGACTGAGCTATCTGGCCATATGCGGGCTGCGGCGAGCGGCGTATTAAAGCGGGGTCGTTCAGCTGCGTCAACTCAATGTTGTGTCTCGAATATCACGCCTCCGGCGCTGTGGGTTCAATGTACCCTTCAGCGCGATCGACGGCTTCGTTATTAAAGTAATGCCACATTTGCTCCGTGAGATATTTGCGCGCCTCTGGATCAATGAGGGACAGATGTTTCTCATTGATCAGCATGGTTTGTAACTCCTGCCATTCATCCCAAGCGCGTTGAGAGACCATCGCAAAGATCTTCTCCCCATTGGCGCCTGGCACAGGTTGTTTTTCTAGTCCGGGTAGCTCGGTCTTGTAGCGAGAACAGACGACTGTTTTAGGCATTTTCCGCGAAAGGTGGTTGTAGACTGGCGATGAGTTTAACCGCTGGGGCGGAAAGACCAATACGTTCATTTCCTGAAGTTAAGTGTTCGGGAAAGACCCACCGTTGCTCTAAACCCTCACGAACGAGTGACGGGTCTCCGGCTACTTGGATGTAGACCGGCTCGATATCCAGATGAAAGTGCGTGAAGGTATGCCTAAACCGTGGTGCGATGTGGGCTGATTCCATTTGCTCCGACGAGTAACCCAACTCGGTGATGAACGAGTCGGGGCTTTGTTCGATTGGACGTTCCGGTGGTGTCCAAAGCCCACCCCACAATCCATCGGCGGGCTTCTGTTCGAGCAGCGTCGCGCCGCTTTTTTGTGTGACCACGAAGAAACGCGCTTCGCGGATAGGCTTTTCAGTCTTTGGTTTTCGTTCAGGATAAGCCTCGGTCGTGCCTTCGCGGTATGCCGCACAGCCACTGGCAACTGGGCAACTACCGCAAAGCGGTTTGCGGCGACTACAGATCGTTGCACCGAGGTCCATGATCGCTTGTGTGTAGATATTGGTTCGTTTTTTCGGGGTGTGCATCTCTGCATATCGCCACAGCTGCTGCGCGACTGCAGTAACGCCGAGATACCCCGCTTGCGCGTGATACCGGGCTAGAACCCTCTTCACGTTGCCATCAAGAATGGTGGCGTGCTGTTGCATGGCGATCGCTCTGATCGCTCCTGCTGTCGAACGTCCTATACCCGGTAGCGCTTCGAGCTGGTCTTGAGAATTGGGAAATTGACCATCGTGTGTTGCAACGATTGTGACAGCGGTTTTGTGCAGGTTGCGCGCGCGCGCGTAATAACCGAGCCCCGTCCACAGGTGTAACACCTCATCCAGATCAGCCCTGGCTAGTTCATCTACAGTTGGGAAGCGATCGACAAATCGGTTGAAGTAGCCGATGACTGTTGCAACCTGAGTCTGTTGCAGCATGATTTCGCTCAGCCAGACCCGATAAGGTGTGATGTCTTGTTGCCAAGGGAGATCTTTGCGCCCGTGTTGGTCGTGCCAAGTTAGCAGGCGTTCCGCGAACTCATCCATCCTTGCGCTAATCGCGATCGAGAGCGCGGCCGATGGCATCCAGAAGACTTCGAGCAGTATCTCGATATTCTTCCGGAACCTTTTCGTCGATCTTCTTTTCCAACTTGCGGCGCAAACCTGTGTCGCTGTCGCTCTTCAGCGCGCTTGCGATTAGGGTTTTAGTAGCGTCATTGTCGAGTTTGCATTTGATGTCCTGCGAAGCACCGGAACATCGCATCGGCAGCGGTGTATCTTGCAGGATAGGGTTAACAACATACGGGCTACCTTCCGGCGCCTCTCTAAAAGTCACGTTGGCAAGCATGTTAATCTTGTCCGTTGTGTAGTCGTAGATACCTTCGCCATCAATGAAGAGATTGTCGAGTTGGATGTTGAGGACTTGATTTTGGCCACGCGTCTCGAGTTTGCCAATGAAAGTCTCATACACCCAAGTATCGGGCCATTTTGCAAAAGAATCTGAACTGCGGGTGATAGCCGCCAAATGTGCCATTTGTTGTTTTAGTGCGGAGACATCGAGCTCACCCTGACCGCCATCAAACACTTGGTCTGACGATATGGAGTTCATGAGCTCGGCTTCAGTATTGCCCTGCATCGTGATCTCACCAGTTAACCCGAGCGGGGCGACCCAGTGTACAGAGCGGTTGGTCCAATCGATGAGCCTCTTGCTGTCTACACCATCAACTTCTGGCAGGATACGCCAACGGATAGGTTGTGCGGCAAGGTCGACGTCGATTTCGGTGATCACCGAGCCGCCCAGAAAATCTTTGATCTCGGCGAAGACGTTGAGGTTGTCGGTTAGGTTGGTGATTTTGAGGTCGCCTCCAGTGAATGTCTCTGTGCCCACAGTGAGTTCGGTCATGACACAATCTGCTATGACATCTAAACCGCGCAAGGTAGCCACCGGCAACAACGCCTCATCTGAAACGCCTGCCTCAGGTGGCGAGCTGCCGTTGTCCAAAGCGTCTATGTCACAGACTGCTGTAAGTTGATCGGAGGTAATCGTCGTGTCGGTCAACTTGATCGCTTCGCGAGACATTTCGGTGGCGGGCTGATAGGTAATGGTGCCAACCAACGTACCTGCGATTGGTATCTCTTCACCTGCGGTGAGGTGGTTGCCCTCGATACTTAAGCTAGCGGGCTCACCGGGTGTGAAGTCTGTTAGAACGAGCTGAGTAATTTTCGTTACGTTGCCGTCTTCAGTGATCGAAGTGTTGGTCAGCTGGAGTGCGCTAACTTTCCATTTGTTGACGTCCTGCCACATCGCTGACAGATCCAACTTCAGGTCCAATGCGGCAGCGCGCGTGTGCCGTCCGGCGTCGGTGACTTCCAAGTCTTCGATTTGCAGGGTGAGCGGGGGGAACAGTTGCCAGCGTAAGTCGCCGTGAATCTTGACGTCAACGCCGGTTTGATCAGCGATCAGCGCCTCTACGTCGGGCTTTAACCGGTCAGTGTTTTGCAGATAAAAGTATGCAGCCACGAATGTGGCCAGCACGATCGCTACTGTAAAACTGACGAATCGTATGAAAATCCGCACGGCACGCTCCTATCTCAGAAGCGTGCAGTATAAGTCTTAAGTCTGTCGCGTTGCTGAACGGCGCAAAATTCTTCCTGGATGCCAGTCTCTTGGCCAAACGGCCGCTGGTCCGGAACGACCAGTCCAAGTTTTGAGCTGACGGCTCAGTTTTGATTGCGCTTCAGAATGGGATTCGAATGGTCCAATGGCTTGATTGCCGCGCACGCGGTAGTACCACTGGTTATCTTCTCCCTGATATATCCGGTCACTCATACCGGCCCCCTTGCCTTTCATCCCTTCGCGGAAGTCCTGTCGTGAAAGGGCAAATTTTTCCATTTTATAATGTTGAGCTTTTGTGCGAATGCACCCCGAAAGGCGTCGCTGCTTGTTAGTATCTGTTTTTTAGCTCAACAGTGTCCCTATAGCCGCTCGAGGATCGCGCATTTTTAGGGTAACTGCAAAGCTTTCTTGTGAAGCAAATGTAAAAAAGGATGACATATTATGTCCGTCGGTACCTTTGATCCGAATGCTGCCGAAAACTCGTTTGATATCGAGCTCGCAAGAGAGCTTCTGGACCTGTTTGATGGCGAAGAGATCACGCTGGGTAAGGCTGGGGAGCTGCGTTACGCCATTCTGGGTCGCCACGCGGGTTGGGCGGGTGCTTCGGATAACCTTTTGGATGAGGAGCTTATTGGGCTGGCCAAAGTGTTCACCCTGCTCGAGCACCAATATGCGACGTTCAAGGCAGGATCAGATTCGCCTGTTATTGCCATGGTGCGTGCGTTGAAAGGCCGTGGTCAGTGGGATAAATCGCTGACCCAATGGATAAAGGCACATACAGACAACCGATTCTTGCCCCATGGCAGCTTGATGGACCGGCTATAGAGGTCTAATTCTTGACTGACATGCGTCGAGCATGTCGCTGTTAACCGTTGTCGGATATCGCTAGAATCCGCGCCACTTAAAGTTAGGGCCAAACGTATGAGCGCAGATCGCGTCGCGACTGTACAAAGGGATACCTCAGAAACCAAAATCACGGTTACGGTGAATCTCGACGGTACGGGTCAATCTCAGCTGAAAACGGGCATCCCGTTTTTTGAACACATGCTCACTCAGATCGCACGACACGGTTTGATCGATATGACGATCGACGCTGACGGCGACTTAGAAATTGATGCCCATCACACCGTAGAGGATGTTGGGATAGTGCTTGGCCAAGCTTTTACTCAAGCCCTTGGTGATAAAACGGGCATTGTTCGTTATGGCCATGCATATGTGCCACTAGATGAGGCGTTGTCACGCGTTGTCATCGACCTGTCTGGACGTCCTGGTCTTTTTTATGATGTTGCCTACACGCGTCCTCGCGTCGGAGACTTTGACGTCGATTTATTGCGCGAGTTTTTCCAAGGTTTTGTGAACCACGGTATGGCGACGATTCATCTGGATAATCTCAAAGGTGAGAACGCTCACCACCAGGCAGAGACTTTGTTCAAAGCCTTTGGTCGCGCATTGCGCGTTGCCGTGACACCAGATCCGCGTATGGCGGGTATTGTGCCTTCAACCAAGGGCGCGCTTTAGTGCTACTGATTCCAGCCATCGATCTCAAAGAAGGTCAGTGCGTGCGATTGCGCCAGGGGCGCATGGATGATGCAACAGTATTTTCGAAAGATCCTGTCGCGATGGCAGCGCATTGGCGCGATCAGGGTGCTCGTCGCTTGCACATCGTAGATCTTGATGGGGCGTTTGCAGGTCAGCCTAAGAATCGTGATCTCATTGAACAGATGGTCGCCGTCATGGGCTCGATACCCGTGCAAGTTGGTGGCGGAATTAGGACGCGAGAGACCATCGCTGCTTACCTCGATGCAGGGGTTAGTGCGGCGATAATTGGTACGAAAGCTGTTGAAGATCCAGAATTCTTGCGACAAGTAGCGTCTTCGTTCCCTAAGCAAATTATTTTGGGTCTCGACGCGCGTGCGGGAAAAGTCGCGACCGAAGGATGGGATGAAACGTCGACTGTTGAAGCGGTTGATCTCGCTATCGCGGCCAAGGCGCTAGCCCTTGCCGGGATCGTCTATACCGATATAGATCGAGACGGCATGATGACTGGGCTTAATGTTACGGCGACTGCTGAGCTCGCTCGACGGTCAGAAGTCCCTGTAATTGCCTCTGGCGGTGTCACGACCCTGGAAGATCTAGCTACTCTGAAGGACGCCTTTGCCGATATCCCGGAGCTGCTATTTGGGGCCATCACTGGCCGAGCGATATACGAAGGCTCGTTGGATGTGACTGCCGGACAAGCCCTGCTTGATGCATAGCAGCTCGCCGTTTGGCGGCTAAAGTAGCGATGCCGACGAGATTGATGTCAGCCGGTGTTTCCAACAAGGCCGATTCTAGAAAATCCAAAGTCACCGGGTAAGGGTGTCCTACCAATACTGCAGAACCTTTGCGACGCGCGACTCGAATCGCTTGCTGAAAAGCGTTAGCGATCGCCACAGCGGATCGGTCATGGTCGAGAAAAACATCTCGCCGTAAAATTGTTACGCCAAGCTCGTCCGCCACCTTGTCAGTAACTGTCGCGGCAGTAGTTCTCGAATCCAAAAAGAACAATCCACGGTTACTGAGATGTCGCATAAATCGTCGCATGGGTCCGTACTGGGTAGTCAGAAAGCTGCCAGTATGGTTGGAAAACCCTAGTGTCTGGGGGATCGCTCGAAGTGCTCGCTCGACCATCGCATCAAATTCCTGCACGCTCATTGCACTAGTCAGCGTGTCGGTTTCGTAACGCACATGCGTTGATGGCACGGGTTCCATAGGTTGATGAATGATGAGATCTTTTCCAGCTTCTGCTGTTTGGCGTGCCAAAAATTGTGTATGAGGGGCGAACGGTAAAACCGCGATTGTCACAGATGCGGGTAGGGTCACCGCGCGTAGCCCCCGGGCTTTGTTGTAACCCACATCGTCTATCACCACGGCTAGATCGGCGGCACTGACTGGCAGTGCCACAAGTCCAAGCAATAAGACTTGTGTCAGTTCTCGTCGTAGTGAGAGCGCAATTTGAAGTGCTCTCAAAGTGTCCTGTTTCCCCAAAATTGTCCGCGTCTATCGGCGGACTGATCTGATTTCCAGTCTATTCGGGGGGTGGGCTTAAGTAAACGTGCTGGGCTTGGGTTTCTGCTTTTAAGTGTTGCACGGCCTCGTCTATCAGCAGTTCGTCGTCGAGACTGAGCGGCATATCAGGCTCAATCCCCTTTTTGTGAATCGATGTGCCTGCAGGCGTGAAGTAGTAGGCCGTGGTTAATTTGAGTGCTTGTTCGTCGTCGAGAGGGAGCACGGACTGGACAGACCCTTTGCCATAACTCTTGCTGCCGATCAGCGTCGCGCGCTCATGATCTCTGAGAGCGGCGGCAACAATTTCGGACGCAGATGCTGAACCCCCGTTGATGAGAACGACCATCGGTACGCCCTGCAACACATCACCCTTGGTCGCGCGGTATTTGGCGTAGGACGACTGTAACCGACCTTCCGTGTACACGATCAGACCATCGTCAAGAAAGTGATCAGCGACCTCCACTGATGATTGCAAGGTGCCACCGGGGTTGTTGCGCAGATCTAAGACCAAACCCTTCAGTTGGTCGCCGTCCTCTTCGACAAGAGCTTCGATTGCAGCAACGACATCTCTACTGGTGTGAGTTTGGAACTGGGAAATCCTGAGATAGCCATAGCCGGGCTCTAAAAGCCGGCTTTTAACCGAAGCGACACGGATGATCGCTCTCTCCAGAGTGACATCGAACGCATCTTCTTCTTCGCGGAAGATAGAGAGCGTCACTGGTGAGCCAGGCTCACCACGGAGAATTTTGATCAGCCGTGACAGCTTCATACCCTTAATCGGATCGTCGTCTACGGCCGTGATTCGGTCACCTGGCTCTAGTCCTGCCGCTGCCGCGGGCGTTCCGTCCATTGGGGCGACGACAGTGAAGTAGCCATCGACCAAACCGAGCTCGATCCCGATCCCGCCAAAGCGTCCTGAGGTTGTGGATTGCAGTGATTCAAAGGAGCCAGCATCCAGGTAGTCGGAGTGCTCGTCTAAACCGTTCATCATGCCTTCAATCGCAAAGCCCAATAACTCTTCTTCACTCACCTCAGTAACGTAGCTTTCGGAAACCTGACGGAGAGCTTGCGAGAGGGTGCGTGATGGGTCGGCCGGTGTTTTGGCTCGCGTATAAAGGTGAGCGCCAACACCGAGAGCGAGTCCGCTAACGATACTTAGGATGATCCCAACAAGGGTGAGAGGTCGCAATACCATGCGGCGAGTGTGGCAGCTTAGCTGCGATCGATCCAGCCGATGGGATCCTTAGGTTCACCGCGGAAACGGACCTCAAAATAGACGCCAGGGTTTTGTGAGCCGCCGCTATTGCCTGCATCAGCGATAACCTCGCCACTTTCAACCAGGTCACCGACCTTTTTGTGCAGTACGTCGACGTGACCGTAGAGGGTGAGATAGTCGCTACCATGGTCAACAATGGTCAAAAAACCAAAGCCACGCAGCCAATCCGCGAAAACGACTCGCCCGCGAAAGACAGATGTCACGGGACTGCCGTGTGGTGCTGCGATATCGATGCCGTGCCAGCGCAATCGGTTGTCCGCGCGACGACTGCCAAAGGCGTGGCGAATGCGGCCGGGGACCGGCATCGGTAGTGCACCACGGGCCGCGACAAACGCTGATCCGTCCAACTCACTTGCCCTGGTTCGCAATTGTGTGAGTAGCGTTTCCAAACGCTCCCGGTCCCGAACGAGGCGGTTATGTTCTTCTTCCTTTGTTTCTTGTTCTGCTTCGAGGGCCGCCACTAACTTGCTGCGTTCACCGCGCTGCACTGCCAGAGTTGATTGTTCTTGTTGTAAATCATCCCGTCGCTCGTCCAAGCTTACTTGTCGGTCAGTCAAAGCGGCATTTGTATCAGCCAGCTTTATTAGCGTTTCTTTATACTCAGCCATCACGTCTAATCGTGAAGCACTGAACTCGCGGTGATACCGCATCATACGGTCTAGCGTATCGGGTGACTCTTGATTGAGAAGCTGCTTGAGAAAGTCCTGGCCAGTCAACCGGTAGGCCGCTCCGACGTGTTTCGCGATGTGTGCTGCTTGGGTTTGTTGCTGAAGTTTCAGCTCTTCTGCTTCAGCAGTAAGTTCTTTGAGCTCAGCGCGAAGGCTGGCCAAGTCTCTGGTAGTTACGTTGACTTCTTTGTTGAGCCGAGAAATGTCTTTGTCTTGTCGCTGTATGTCTGCCAACCAGCGCGTGCGTTTTTTCTCGGCCTCGGAGAACCATTCATCGAGAGCGTTGAGGCGCGCGACCGTTTCTTGGAGTTCTTTGGCTGTAGCTTGTGTCTCAGGGTCGGGGGTTTGCCCAAGTGTGACGACTGCTATCAGAGAGATTGCGAGTGTGCTGGCCTGTTTGAACAAGCTGGCGTACGTACGTTTGCTTATGCTAAGCAAGTATCGTTGCCTGTCTGCGTCGCTTAAGCGGTCTGCGCAGTTTCGATTGTAGCAAGCGAACGGCCGGTCATTTCCGTGGGGATTTCGATGTGCATCAGGTCCAAAAGAGTTGGTGCGACATCCGATAACGTCCCGTATTGGCGCAATTGGATTTGTTGTGGTCCAACGTACACGAGCGGTACCGCGTTGTGTGTGTGAGCTGTGTGTGCTTGTTTGTTTTCGGTATCCAACATCTGTTCACAGTTCCCGTGATCAGCCGTGATGAGCATCTGCCCGCCAGTCTCTTCGATTGCAGTGCGTAGTTCACCTAGGGCAGCATCTAGAGTTTCAACGGCGATTTTCGCTGGTTCTAGTTGGCCAGTGTGGCCGACCATGTCGCCATTGGCGTAGTTACAAACGATGACGTCGTGTTTACCGGCCTTGATGGCAGCGACCAATTTTCGAGTCACTTCGGGGGCACTCATCTCGGGTTGTAGATCGTAAGTTGCCACTTTCGGGGAAGGGACGAGCTCCCGCTCTTCACCCGGATAAGCAGCTTCGACCCCACCTGAGAAAAAGAATGTTACATGGGCGTACTTTTCGGTTTCTGCGATGCGCAGTTGGCGCTTGCCCAGATTGGAGAGATATTCACCAAGCGTGTTGTTGAAACGCTGTTGGTCGAATGCGCAGGGTAGCTCGAGGTCATCGGCGTAACGCGTGAGCATGACAAAGTCAGCTAGTTTCACTACAGAGCGTCGTTTAAAGCCGTCGAAGTCGGGATTTGCGATCGCTCGACTGATTTGACGCGCTCGGTCCGCGCGAAAATTCATAAAGACGATTGCGTCGCCGTCTTGCATCGTGACTGGTGTTTCATCGAGCGCATGTATCGCCGTGGGTTGGACAAATTCATCGTTTTCGTCTCGCCCGTAGGCGCTCTGGAGGGCGGCACTCGCACTGGTCTCATGGTAGGGCGCTTCACCGCGAACGACTAAGTTGTAGGCTTGTTCGACACGGTCCCAATTGTTATCGCGATCCATAGCAAGGTAACGGCCAACAACGCTCGCAACGCGGCCGTTGCCAAGGTCGGTAAATAAATCTTCAGCTGCTTTGAGAGAGGTCGCCGCTGAGCGGGGCGGTGTATCACGCCCGTCTAGAAATGCATGCAGATAGACTGTTTGCACCCCTCGCGCCGCTGCCGCTCGGATGAGTTCAAGGATTTGATCCTCATGACTATGTACGCCACCCGGGGATAGTAGGCCCATGATATGGAGGACGCCGCTAGACTTGTCGACTTTCTTGAATGCCGCTTTGATGGCGCGATTGTTCTTAAACTCGCCTTGGCTGATGGCACGATCGATGCGCGTAAAGTCCTGGTAGATCACCCTCCCGGCGCCGAGATTCATATGTCCAACTTCAGAGTTGCCCATCTGTCCTGGGGGTAAGCCGACGTCTTCTCCGGATCCGGATATCAGCGTATGAGGTTGTTCAGCCCATAAACGATCCCATTCTGGTGTGTCTGCCAGGGCGATAGCGTTGTGCTCTTCTGCCTCTCGATAGCCAAAGCCATCGAGAACGACGAGTAGATTCACCGAGGACATAGGCTTCTCAACACGTTTAATATGGGCCGCGATTCTAGCAAAAAAATGTTTGCTACCGATGTGTATAATCGCGCGTTTTCGCGCTTGTCCGGAAACCCAGACTGAGAATTATGGAAGACCTTTTTATCTACGTCAGCAATCACCCCTTCTTGGTGGGTACCTTTGCCGTTCTGCTCGCGCTGTTCATTCGCAATGAGATGGGCCGCGGTGGGTCAGTCATCGGCGTGCAAGAAGTCGTGCAACTCGTTAACAATGAAAACGCGGTTGTGGTCGATGTGCGGGACAAATCCGAATACGACCAAGGCCATATTGTTGAGTCCATCAACATTCCTTATGCCTCAATCGATAGTCGTGCTGATGAGCTAAATAAATTCAAAGAACAGCCCATCGTAATCGCCTGCAAAATGGGCCAGCACTCTGGCGCTGCAGGTACAACACTGCGCAAGAAAGGCTTCGAGAACGTTTCGAGGTTGCGGGGCGGAATTGCCGAGTGGCGGGGTCAAAACCTCCCTGTAGTGAAAACCTAGTGAGTGAAGCGGTTCAGGTTCAACTTCGAATTGAACGAATCTACGTCAAGGATGCGTCCTTTGAGTCGCCGGGTGCGCCAAGCATCTTTACCCAGCAGTTCAAGCCGGAAATGAAGGTCGACATAAATACCAATGTGAATAGCCTCGGCGATGATCGTCACGAGGTGGTGTTGTCGGCGACGGTTAATGCGATGCGTTCAGAAGAAAATCACGCCTACATTGTTGAGGTACAGCAGGCGGGGATCTTTGTCATTGAGGGTGCAGAAGGCGGCACACTGCGGCAGGTACTCGGCATCGCGTGTCCGAATGCGCTGTTTCCTTACTTGCGAGAGACGTTAGATACACTAGTCACCAAGGGTGGTTTTCCACCATTGCATCTAGCACCGGTGAATTTTGAGATGCTCTACTCGGAGGCCATGCGACAAGCTGGGGCACAAGGCGAGAGCATACCCAGCGCAGGTGAGACGCAGCACTAACGACTGTCTACAAAGCCGACCTGACGCCAAGCCTCATAGAGGGCGACGGCCACAGAGTTAGCCAAATTCAAACTTCTTGATTCAGGGTGCATCGGTATTCGAAGCCGATTTTCCTTGGGTAGAGCCGCCAAGAAATCGGCCGGCAAGCCTCGTGTCTCTGGACCAAATACGAAGGCGTCTGTAACGCTAAAGTTCGCCGTTGTGTAGTTGTTCGTTGCCTTGGTTGTAAACGCGAAGGAGCGAGGCGGCTGAACCTGCGCAACGTATTCGTCGTAGCTGTCGTGCAATGTGACGTGCGCCAAGTCGTGGTAATCGAGTCCTGCACGCTTCAGCCGTCGATCTTCCCATTCAAAACCAAAAGGCCTGATTAGATGCAGACTGGCGCCAGTATTGGCGCAGAGGCGGATGATGTTCCCTGTGTTAGGCGGAATTTCTGGCTCATAGAGCACGATACTGAAGGGCATCGACGGATTGTGCGGTAAAGCGTTCCCTCGTGCTAGGAACCCGCTTCTGAAAAGCCGGAAAACCGGTGGTTGGAGGTAAAAGAGCGGGAGAAATGGCCTCTCAGGCGAAATCGTTAATCGTTCCTATACTGCTAGACACATAGAAGTTTAATTTTGAGGTCCTATGAACGGCCAGTGGCTGCGCAAGATCGTGGGCTTTGGTGATGCAGCCAAGGCTGAGACAAGCCATACGTCCCAGACAAGGAACTGTCTGATGCGGTTAAGTGGCTAATTCAAGAGCAAGTCGATTTTCCCGTCGATCAGGCGAGCATTGATACGTTTCCAGTACCAGCGGCGGCTCAACGAGATGGTGCATCCATCTTTGTTGTGTCACTACCAAAACCACGCCTAGGCGCGCTTGTTTCAGGAATCAACAATCTTGGCCTCGACGTCACGAGTGTTGATGTTACTGAACTCGCGGTACGAAACCTCGCTTGGCAGTGTTTTCCCATGGCCGACCAGAACGTAGCGATGCTCAGACTGACAGCGAATAGCGGCCTACTTACTGTGTCGCGTGGTTCCGACCTATATGTGGCACGGCGCATTTCTGGCGTGCCAGAACAGTTTAGTGCGGTTGCTCTCGAAGAATTTCGTGAACGCCTGTTGCTGCAAGTACAACGTTCGATCGATTACTACGAGAGCGCTATGGGCCAAGCGGGATGTGACTTACTGATGGTCGCCTGTACCCAATCCTGGACTGGTCCTGTCACAGAATTTCTACGAGACGCACTCTCGATTCCCGTGCGGGCAGTTTCAGATGCGATATCCGACGAATTCTCCGTGGAGCTCTATAACCCTCAACGGGGCAAAATTGATTGGGGTTCGGTGACAGATGATGAAATGAACGCGCTGTGTGCGTCGCTACCAGCACTTGGCGGGGCGCTCCGTCCGATCATAGAAGCGGAGGCGGCGTAGGTGTTACAACAAGTTAATCTGCTTAGTACTGACCTGTTACCGCAGCAGCCGTTGCTCGAGTTTCGGCAGATGTTAGTTGCCTTGGCGGCCTTTGTGGTTGTGCTATTGACGTTGTCTAGCGTGAAAGGCTTTGAGGTGTGGCAAGGATTTGTGGACACGGAGGCGCTGGAAGAGGATTTGGTTCTTTTACTCGCGCAAATCAAAGGCGTTGACGCAAAAACGGCATTGCAGGCAGAGCTCGATGCATTGAACACGAGTAAGGCTGATCGGCTCGCTGAGCTTGATGTCTTAAAGGTTGCTAAGCGAGTTGGTGGGTTTTCAGATCAATTGGTGGTCTTGGCCGAGAGTCGGGTTACTGGTCTTTGGCTCACGGATTTTTCATTTGTCCAGGTTGAAGGTAGTGAGCCACACCTGAGTGTCGTGGGCGTTGCCCACCAGCCTGAACTTGTGGGTCAATTTTTGCGAGAGCTCCAGAGCCACGGTGGTTTCTCTGGATATCAGTTTTCGGAGCTGGAAATCCAACGTGAGGCAGAAGAGAAGCTTGCGCACTTCAGCCTTCTAGGTCAGGAAATTGACGTGGACGGAGCGCCCGGATGAGTTCTCGTTTCGCGCAATTAAAAAATCTACAGGATTGGTATCAAGCGCTGAGCACTCGAGAGAGGGTTCTAGTTTTGGCCGCAGTTGCGGCAGGTGTTTGGGTTGTTTGGTTGTTTGCCATTTGGGAGCCGCTTCTCAATACCAGTGTTAGCGTGCAGCAGAAAGAACAGCGTCTCGAGTCTGAAGCGAATGCTGCTGGCAATAGTCTAGCGATGCAAGTTCAGGTGGATGCGGAAGTCGCTGACTTGGAGTCAGACCTCGGACTTGTTGCTGATGAAATTGCACAGCTTGAGCTAGACCTTGAACAAGCGATGCGCGCCTTTGTCCCGCCTGAACGGATGGTGGGTGTACTGAGAGACGTGTTAGTCAAAGTGCCTGGTGTTCACATCGTCTCTCTAAGAAGCCAACTACCAGAGGCTGTAACGAACGGCGATCAAATTGTCTTCTACAGGCACCCAGTCACATTGGAGATAGAGGGGCGCTACGCAAACTTGCATGACTATTTGGTCGCCCTAGAGTCTCGGACAGAAATGTTGTCCTTTCACTCGCTCGATTACCAAGTTGTCGAACACCCGTTAGCCCGGGCTACGTTGAAGCTATCGACTCTCAGTAGATCTAAAGAATGGTTGGGGGTATAGGGTGACGCAGATTAGTAAATATTTTTTTCTAGCGTCCGTTCTGGTTATCTTTCTGCCTGCCTTAGTATATTCGTTGGAAGATCCAACCCAACCCTACATTGGATCGTCTGGCAGCGTCGCGCCATCCGTGCGTATTGAACTGTCGTCGGTACTAATCAGTGAAGAAAGAAAGCTCGCAATTATAAATGGCGAAGTTCTTCTCGAAGGAAGTTCTAACGAGGAATTTACCGTCGCACGTGTTCATCGAAACGGTGTCGTTCTGATGCGGCATGGTGGAGAGATCGAACGCATCGAATTGGAAGGCGCGAACGTTATGCAGGTTAAAAAGTAATGGCTGAGCAGATAGACCAACCACTAGCACAAGCCATGACAGAAAGTCATTGGCAGACCTATGAGCGAAAAAGTATGCACAGGCTTAAAGGAGTCTTAGTCCTCTTGTGCGCAGCTTTATGTTGGGGCTGTGTTAGCACGACTCCGCAAGATGTCCGGCGAATGGACAGTCTGGAGGAGGCATTGCTCACACTCCAGGCGGGCGTCACTTCGTCCATAGCCGAGATTGATTCAGTCGAAGCAGAAACCGAGGCGGTAGACGATTTAGCTCCTGAAATAGAAGAATCACGTTTTGATGTGAGCGTCGCCGATGCGAAAATTAGCGCGTTCCTGCGCGGCATCGTCAAAGGCACAAGTTTCAACATGGTAGTGCACCCTGACGTCACGGGAACAGTTTCCTTGGAGCTCACAGCTGTGAGCGTCGCCGATGTAATGAGTGTTGTTCGCGATGTATACGGTTTTGACTATGTACTCGAAGGTAATGTCTATCGTGTGTATCCCGACACGCTCAGAACAGAAATATTTCGACTCAACTATCTCAATGTCGCCCGTTCTGGACGGTCTGAAGTTCAAGTTAGTGCAGGAAAAGTGAGCGACGCGAATAGCCAAGGACAGAACAGAGACGGTTACGAGTCCAGCGGTCAAGAGCAACAACGCAACAGTAATGATGTGGTTGGCACAATAGTGAACACGAGTGCGGACGCCGATCTTTGGGCTGAAGTGAGTGCAACACTGCAGGCACTGACCTCTCTCGATGAAGGCAGCCATGTGATGATCACACCCCAAGTAGGCTTGATTGTTGTAAAAGCAAAACCAGGGACGCTGCGAGCGGTTACTGACTATCTCGACCGAGTGGAGAGCAGTATTAGTCGCCAAGTTATTTTGGAAGCGAAGGTCGTTGAAGTCGCTTTAAACGAAGGCTTTCAGTCCGGTATCGATTGGCATACGTTCGGTCGGGGCTCCGATGGGTTAAGAGTAAATTCGCAACACCGATTTGGTGGAGAATTGAGTAGTGGTGAGGATGACTTCTATAACCCACTTGGATCTGTGTTTGCATTGTCTGCAGATGTTGGGGATTTTGCCGGTACGTTGAACCTGCTGCGAACCCAAGGGACAGTCCAAGTACTCTCCAGTCCGCGCATAGCAACAGTTAATAATCAGAAGGCCGTGATCAAAGTTGGGAGTGATGAGTTTTTTGTCACTGACATCAGCTCCAACACAATCACAGCTGGTAGCGCGATCAACACTAATGACTCCCCTGAACTCACACCGTTCTTTTCGGGAATTGCGTTGGATGTGACGCCACAGATCAGTGCAGAAGGCTACATCGTTCTGCATGTGCATCCGACAGTGAGTGAGGTGACCGAGCAGCGTAAAGAAATCGGTGGAGAAATAGTTCCGCTTGCTGCTAGCACGATCCGGGAGTCCGACAGTATCGTGCGGGCCAAAAGTGGGCAGGTTGTGGTGATCGGCGGTTTGATGCAGAACAGCGCCAACGACGAAAATGCGGGTGTCCCCGGGTTTCGCAAGTTACCTCTCTTGGGTCATCTCTTTAACCAGAAGAACCAGAGCAGTGTGAAGAGCGAACTTGTCATTCTGTTAAGGCCGGTGATCGTCGAAGACCGTGTGCAATCTGAATTTTTATCGCAGAGCAACGATCGAGTTCGTGCCTTGCGGGACGGGTTGAACTAGAACTGTGTTGAAGCATGGCGCAAAGATCAGAATTGGCGATCTGCTGGTCGACAAAGGGGTCATCAGCGACGTGCAACTGTCGGACGCGCTGGCCGAGCAAAAACAAAGCGGTCACAAGCTTGGTCGCATTTTGGTCGATCGCGGTTACGTGGATGAACAGAATTTTTTAGGATTTCTCTCAGACCAACTTGGGGTTCCATTTGTAGATCTCGCCCAGTATCAAATAGATGAATCAGTGGTTGCTCTCCTACCGGAGACCTACGCTCGGCGCCACCGCGCCATCATTCTAGAACGCCAAGGTGCAGAGCTATTGGTTGGCATGACCGACCCCATAGATATCTTCGCGTATGACGAAGTGGCACGGCAGGTAGATACGCCGATAAACATTGCGGTCGTCAGGGAGAAGGATCTGCTGGAGACTCTTGATCGTGCCTACCGCCGTACTGGTGAAATTGAGAGCTTTGCGAGTGAGCTAGATGGTGAGTTGAGCATCGATGAGTTTACGCTTAAAGAGTTTCGCAAAGACTCAGAAGACAGTCCGGTTGCAAAGCTCCTACAGTCGATACTTGAGGATGCCGTTCAGATGCGCGCGTCTGATGTTCATGTAGAGCCAGGTGACGGAGTCCTCAGACTGAGGCTTCGTGTGGATGGATTACTTCACGAGCAAGCGCTTAACGAAGTGCGTATTGCCCCGGCCTTAATCAGCCGCTTAAAGCTTATGGCTGGTTTAGATATCTCTGAGAAACGCTTACCCCAAGACGGTCGTTTTGAATATCAGATGAAAGACCGAAGTCTCGATGTGCGTCTGAGTACGTTACCGGCAAGCCACGGTGAGAGCGTGGTTATGCGTTTGGTCGATCACAGCCAGGGTCTTACGCAGTTAGATCAAGTTGGGATGCGACCAGAGGAAGTGGCAAAGTTTCGCAGGCTGATCAAACAGCCACACGGACTCATTCTTGTCACAGGTCCCACTGGTAGTGGTAAAACAACAACGCTCTACGGTGCCTTGCGCGAACTCAACTCAAGCGAAAAGAAAATAATTACTGTCGAGGATCCAGTAGAGATTCAACAACCTCGCCTAATTCAAGTCCAGGTGAACAGTCGCATTGGATTAGATTTTGCCAGTGTGTTGCGCGCCACCCTGCGACAGGATCCCGACATTCTTCTAGTTGGGGAAATACGCGATCGTGAAACTGCCGAAATTGCCTTACGCGCGGCGATGACCGGACACTTGGTCTTATCGACACTACACACAAATGATGCGGTTTCCTCAGCACTTCGTCTTATGGATATTGGCATTGAGGGTTACATGGTGGCGGGCTCCGTGCGTGCGATCATCGGACAGCGACTCGTGCGCAAGCTCTGCGAGAACTGCAAGGTTGCCTGTGAGCTTGATAGTCAACTGTCGTCTTGGATAAACGGCATAGCACCAGAATTGAAAGAGCGCACCTTTTACGAGAGTACCGGTTGTTCCCAATGTGGCAACAGCGGTCACGTAGGACGAATCGGTGTGTTTGAACTACTCGAAATGACCCCAGAACTAGGTGATGCCTTGCGTGATGATGATGCGGGCCTGTTTAGTCGCCTCGCGACTTCGCAACCAGGCTATAGACGGTTGGTATCTGGAGCGCTTGAATACGCAGTCGACGGAGTGACTTCGTTAGCCGAGGCTATGGCTGTATCAGGACATGAAGAAGAGGTCATTGTAGCACCGTCTCTGGAAGCGACCCTTGCGGTCGCGCAAGCCGGACGTGAACCACCGCTACAAACTAGTACACCTGATGCTGCGCACTGATGCCTGAGTTTTCCTACAGCGCAAGATCGGGCGATGCCAGGATTTCAGGCAAACGGCTAGCGGGTAGCGCCAGCATGTTGGCCGCGGAACTGTCCAGAGAAGGGTTAATACCCCTGACGATCGATCCGATTCAGCAAGCGGGTCGCAGAATTGGGGCACAACTCGCGCGACGTTCAGTCTCTCTATCGGAACTAATTGTGTTTAGCCACCAGATGGCGAGCCTAGCTAAGGCTGGTATATCTATTGTTAAGGCCGTTCATACGCTGGCTGAAAGCAGCAAAAACCCGACTATGGCTGACACTCTGACAGACGTTGCCGCAGGTCTGGAAGCGGGACTGGACTTCGCCAGTTGTCTCGGACGGCATCGATCCACATTTAGTGAGCTCTATATCAACGTTGTCCATATTGGCGAGAACACAGGTCGTATGGACGATGCGTTCCAGCGAATTGCTAAGTACCTGGAGCTCGAACGTGAAACACGCCGTCGCATACAGGCAGCGACGAGATATCCTATGTTTGTCTTGTGCGCAATTTCAGTCGCGATAGTGGTGCTCAATATTTTTGTCATCCCGGCTTTCGCAACAGTGTTTTCTAAATACGGCGCAGCGCTGCCATGGCAAACGCAGGCGATAATCGCCGTATCGGACTTCTTTGTGGCGTACTGGCATGTGCTCGGTCTGCTGTTGGTGGTTGCGCTTGTTGCGGCTATTAGATCGATGCGGAACGCAAAATTTAGAATTTTGTGGCACCAGTGGCAACTGCGGATCCCGATCTTGGGTTCGATTCTAGAACGCATCTATTTGACCCGTTTTTGCCAATCTTTTGCAATGGTTAGCCGTTCAGGTGTGCCAATTGTCCAGGGGTTACATGTCGTTTCTAGAGCAGTTGGTAACGATTTTATGGCAGGACGCATTGATGAAATGCGCGTTTCGATAGAGCGCGGAGAATCTATTACAGCAACTGCCCGAAGTGCCCAACTGTTTTCACCAGTTGTATTGCAGATGATGGCCGTTGGCGAGGAGACAGGGACCATGGACGACCTGTTGGAGCAAGCGGCATCGTTTTATGAAGAGGAAGTTGAGTACGAACTCAAAGGGCTCACTGATGCGCTTGAACCGTTGCTAATTATCGGTATTGCGATCTTGGTCTTGTTCATGGCGTTGGGTGTATTTCTACCGCTCTGGGACCTCAATAGTGTTGCTCACTAGCGGGTTCTTGGGGCGACTTAAACCCGCACAAGAAGCGTGGTAGCCGACGTTGCACATCGCCAGATCCGAACTACGCTAAATGTAGCGAATTGAATAGTGAGCGCTGACCGGACTTTACGGGACAAGCACTCCGAGACAGCTCAAGGAAGAGGAAAGAGGATGAACAGGAACAAATTCACACAGGGCTTCACAATCGTCGAACTCGTCGTCGTGATCATACTGTTGGGCATATTGGCTGCAACAGCGTTGCCGCGTTTTATAGACGTGGATGATGATGCGCATGCAGCAGCCTTCGAAGGTGTAATGGGTGGTTTTCAAACTGGTGTGGCGCTTTATCATGCGCAATGGGTAGCAGATGGCCAAGATCCTGCAGGCACTGCAATTCCAGAGTTCGCTAATCTGCGGACCAATGCCACCGGATTTCCTTATAGCACCACAGCAAATGCTGGCAATGCTCCTGCAAGTTCCGGAGATTGTGTCACGGTATTTACGGGCGTTATGCAGGGTGGACCATCCGTCGCAAGTGTTGCCGCATTGGCAAACTTGTCTGGTCTAAACGCTGACTATGGTGCTTTTGAGAGTGCCAACATCTGCAACTATTACTACACCGGACAGAGTAACTCCTCAGGTGTAACGATTCCCTTCTTTAGCTATGCGCCCGTAACAGGCATCGTCACACGCAGTACCCAAGCTATTCCGTAAATGCTTCGTGCGTTCACGGCGTATCTAGGTCGAGGTCCTGCATTTTTCGGGTGAGGGTATTCCTTCCCCACCCGAGCAGATCCGCAGCATCCCGCTTGCGACCGCCAGTTTTTCTCAATGCCACTTCGATCAGAATTCTCTCTAGTTTGGGCAGCGCGTGATCTAGCAGAGGTGCCTCGGCGTTGTGGTCAGCAAGCTGTGTCGCCCAACGTCTGAAACCGCTTTCCCAATCTTCACTAGTCTGTGTCTCACCTTCTAGTTTTAGTTCTTGTGGAAGATCCTCAATCAGAATCGTCCGAGAACTTGCCATGACGTGCAGCCAGCGACAGGTATTTTCGAGCTGACGAACGTTTCCCGGCCAGGGCAGCATGGTCATGTAATCTTCGGTTTCTGCTGCTAACCGTTTAGTTTCGTCGCCGAGTTCTCGTGCGGAACTCTCCAAAAAGTGTTTGGCAAGCTCTGGTATGTCTGTGCGTCGGTCGGCGAGAGACGGGACGTGCACGCGGATGACATTGAGACGATGATATAGGTCGTCTCGGAACGCACCCTTGTTAACGAGCTGTTCAAGATTCTGATGAGTGGCGGCAATGATGCGGACGTCCACTTTGACGGACGAATGCCCACCGACGCGGTAAAACTCGTTTTCAGCAAGAACTCGGAGCAGCCTGGTCTGTGCCGTCGCAGGCATGTCACCAATTTCGTCAAGAAACAGAGTGCCGCCGTTGGCTTGTTCAAAGCGGCCAAGACGGCGTTGATTGGCTCCGGTAAAAGCGCCTTTCTCATGTCCGAAAAGTTCGCTTTCGATAAGATCTGAAGGGATTGCGGCGACGTTGAGTGCGACGAAAGAGCCGGTAGACCGAGGGGAGTGTCGATGCAACGCCTTGGCGACTAGTTCCTTGCCAGCCCCAGACGGACCATTTATTAGTACGGAAACGTTTGACGCCGACAATCTTCCTATGGCGCGAAATACTTCTTGCATCGCTGGCGCCTGGCCAATGATTTCAGGCACAGGTTCGCCAGGTTGGTGCACGAACCGATCTGAGTCTTGGGTGTGACTGATCGCTCTTTGTACAACCGCGACGGCTTCGTCGACGTCGAATGGTTTAGCAAGAAACTCGAACGCGCCTTGTTCGAAGCTGGCGACAGTTGATTGCATATCTGAATGCGCGGTCATCACGATGACGGGTACTTTGGGATGATGGCGTTGCATGTGTTGTAAGAACTCGAGACCGGAAGTGCCCGGCATACGAACGTCGGTGATGATGGCCACGGGTTCGTCGGTGTGCAGATGGTGCATCGCTTGATCTGCAGTGTTGAAGGCAGAGATCGGAATTCCCGCCTTGCTTAAAGCGCGATCCAAAACCCATCGAATCGAGCGGTCATCATCGATGACCCAGACATTTTCACTCATGTGTGTAGCACCGTTGGCTGTATCGAAATTTAAAGAGGGGCAGGTTCATAGGTAAAAGGTATGTAGATTGAAAAACACGTTTTGCCGGGTCGACTGGTAACCTGAACCGATCCACGATGTTGAGAAATGACGTTCTGCGTGATGGCGAGACCAAGGCCTGTGCCTTCGGCGCGACCAGAAATCATTGGGAAAAAAATACGTTCCTGCAGAACAGGGTCGATTCCAGACCCGTTGTCTGTAATCTCCAATTGCAGAACGATCCGGTGTCTAACGTTGCCGATCGTAAATTGTCGAATTGCGCGTGAGCGAAGCTGAATCTCCGGGTCTTCAACTTCTGCCAGTGCGTCACATGCGTTGCGAACCACGTTCATCACCGCTTGAATGAGCTGGGTTCGGTCACCTTCGACGTGAGGCAGGCTTGGATCATAATCCCGGCGCCAGGTAATGAACCCAGGTCGCTCGGCCTGAATCAACCGTATCGTATGCTCGAGTACTTCGAGAATGTTGACCTCGGATATGTCCAGTTGCCGTTGTGGACCGAGCATGCGATCGACAAGGTCCTTTAGGCGGTCGGTCTCGCTAATGATGACGCCGGTATATTCCTTGAGTTCGGGATGTTGCCCTTCTAATAGTTCTCCCTCTAGCAGCTGAGCGGCGCCGCGGATGCCGCCAAGGGGGTTTTTTATCTCGTGAGCTAACCCCCGAATAAGGCGTCGGGTGGTTTCCTGGCGCTCAACACTTTCGTCGTCCTTGTTTATGCGCTTCAGGCGGTTGAGGTGTTGCAGCTCGAGTAACAATCGAGCACCGGAACGTTCATCGTCAAGAATATTGACTGTAAAATCGACTTGCTCTGAAATGTTGTCCGGTAGACGGATTGTGGCTTCGCGTTCGGTAAACGGCTGGTCGTTTTCTAACGCGATGGTTAGTGCGCTCAAAATTCGATTATCGAGCAGAATTAGGTCTTGTATTGATTGACCGATCGCGTGAGAGGCAGAGGTTTTCAGCAAACCCTCCGCCGCAGCATTCAGGTACTCAACGATTAATGCACGATCCAACACCACCACGGCAGTAGTCATGGAATCGACGATTGAGCCCAACATTCGTTTCATGGCTTTCTTTTAGGCCTATTCCGAGGTCAGTAAGTGTTCACTAACTGTTTTCCACAGTTATGGTCACTTAGCAGAGATCGGTATTTGTCTGCATTAGAAACATCGATCAAGAGCACTTTGCTTTAGAGCAAATTAGGTGTGCGGTTCGAACCGATGCGAATTGCACCAAAATAGTGCATGCACCAGAAAAGGTCAACCGGCTTTGCGGCGTTTTACGCTTAGTGCTGAGAATCGCAGCATGTGGAAGGTTTGATCGGGGCCTTGGGCCACGATGGTCATGTTTTTGTCTGTGATTCGGGCACTTAGAGTGTGGGTGCCACGATCGACGTTTTCGAGTGTAAACACGCCGTCACTTGAATCGCCGACAGGTTGGCCGTCTAGCAAGAGAGTGTATGTGTGTCCTGTGGCCAGTCTTGGCGCTGAACGGACGGTAACGGTGACGTTGCCCGAATTTTCTCGAACCGCTTCTTCTGGCGCTGGCGAACTGATGCTGACAGTTGAATAGGTGGTTGGCTCAGCCTCTTCATCATCCTCTTCATCTTGGGGCGGTGCTGATTGGGTCGAGGCGCTATCCTGTGCTACGGGTGGGGTGTAGTTACTCGATTCGGACAACTTGACGGTCTCGGACTGGTCCTTGGGTGGCACATCGGTGAATACAACATTGCCTTGAGCGTCGCGGGTTTTGTATATCTCTGCCGTCACCAGAGACGGAGCGAGGATGGCCGCTGCACCAATCAGGTAGGCGGCAATCGAGGACAGTATTTTGCGGTGGTGTTGGATCATGATCGTTCTCACAAACAGTCTGACAAATAAAAAAGCGAATAAACACGGCAGACTCCCCATATTGGACCACAAAAGTCCGACAAAGAGCCTGAGTCAGCACAAAAAAAGCCCCCAAAGGCATAGCCATTGAGGGCTTAGATGCTAAAACCAGAGAGTTAGCAAGTGCTTACATACTGGCTAAGCCGTTAGCAGCGAAGGTTTTAGACCAGCGCTTCTTTGGTCGTCTTAATAATTGCCGCGGCAACCTTGTAAGGATCTGCATTCGATGCGGTTCGACGGTCTTCTAGTCGGCCGACCCAGCCATCAGTCATTGTCGTGATTGGAATTCGAATCGATGCGCCTCGATCGGATACACCATAGCTGAATTCATTGATCGACTGAGTCTCGTGGGCACCTGTCAAACGTTGGTCATTTTCAGCACCGTAGACTGAAATGTGGCGTTCGATGTTCTTACCAAAATGCTCACAGATCGCGGTAAAGATCTCTTCCTTACCGTCATCGCGCATTGGGCTGTTGGAGAAATTGGCGTGCATGCCGCTACCATTCCAATCTAGCTCGCCGAAGGGCTTGGGATGCCAATTGATTGAGTAGCCATACTTTTCGCCGGTACGCTCAAGAATGTAGCGTGCAACCCAAGTTTCGTCACCGGCCTGCTGAGCGCCTTTTGCAAATACTTGGAATTCCCACTGACCAGCTGCCACTTCAGCGTTAATCCCTTCGACATTGATACCTGCTTCGAGGCAGAGGTCCAGATGCTCTTCAACGACATCGCGGCCATAGGCGTTGCGGGCACCGACTGAGCAGTAATAGGGGCCCTGTGGACCGGGATAACCGCCATGAGGAAAACCTGGAGGCAAGTTAGTGTCGATATCCCACAAGAAATACTCTTGTTCAAACCCGAACCAGAAATCGTCGTCACCATCATCGATGGTGGCACGACCATTTGATGGGTGTGGTGTGCCGTCAGCGTTCAGCACTTCAGTCATCACGAGATAGCCGTTCTTGCGATCTGGGTCTGGATAAATCGCCACTGGCTTGAGCAAGCAATCAGAATCGCTACCGTCTGCTTGTTCAGTAGAACTGCCGTCAAAAGACCACATGGGACACTCGTCAAGCGTGCCACCGAAGTCTGATTCGACGCGAGTCTTGCTACGCAAGCTTTGCGTAGGGGCATATCCGTCTAACCAGATGTATTCAAGTTTCGCTTTCATTATTGGTATTTCTCCTCTCTTTACCTTTAATCTTCTTGTCTTTCGTCTTTGTATTTATCTTGATCCGTCGCTCACAAATCGGTGCCGCCTTAGCGGGTACCAAGCGATAGAATTTTCAAAGTCAGTGTCCCTCAGGGGGCAAGAAGTGTGCCACGGTGCGCGCCGGATTTTAAGGCCTTTCAAGGCGATAGTTGTGTGGTTTTGCACCTGAACTGTGCGAGCCATCGATATATGACTCGTTATGGTGCATATAGCGTGCACCGACCCCGTGTTTGGGTCTCCACTTCGTCGCGAGTGAAGCGCATTGATCAGGCTGACTGAGGTTAGGTCGCACGGAGTCCTTGAAGGGTGCTTGGCCGGGTAGGTTACGGCTCGAACAAACAGCCGGTGTGCCCATGTATCAGATCCTTCTCTACACTCACCTCAGTTCCGTGTTGATGGCTTTCCCTATTGGTGGATGGCTGCTTTTAAATCCGAAAGGCACCAAGTCGCATCGTCTTCTCGGTAAGCCTTATATGGCTTTGATGTTCATAACCGGTATTGCCTCGCTGCTCATGCCAGCAACACTAGGCCCAACGCTGCTCGGCCACTTTGGTTTCATTCACATTTTTAGTTTGATGGTGCTCTACAACGTGCCAATGTCGATCTATGCAATTCGCCGAGGCAATGTCCGCGCGCATAAAAGTAATATGGTTGGGCTTTACGTGGGTGGAATATTGATCGCAGGGTCGTTCGCTTTTATGCCCGGTCGACTGATGCATCAAGTCCTATTCGGGTAACCTGACCTACAGCTGGGTTGCGTTACGAGACGCGAACAACGAATGAATAATTGCGACCTTCTTCTTCGGCTTGCAGCAGTTCGTGGCCGTGCACGCGACACCATGCGGGAATGTCGTGCATCGTACCTGGGTCAGTCGCAGTGATTTTAAGCGTGTCGCCTGAGTTCAGAGACTTGATTGCATCCTGGGTGCGGATAACCGGTAAGGGACAAAGTAACCCGGAAGTATCAAGAATCTGCTCAGACATGCCATTTTGGATCGATTTGGTGCCCAGCAAGCGGGCCTACCGTTAGCTCCTTAAGTTGGCCGTCAGGGAAACGAATTTCCGCGGTGACCGACTGTGCATCTTTGCCTTGGCCGTAGCGCGCAACAATTTGTGCTGCAAGTTCGATATCTGCCTCGTTCGCTTGTCCATCGATCAGCGCGAGGGGACCTTTGTGGCTGGTTGCGCGGATCGAGAGAAAGGTTTGGCGATAACCTTCGAGATACCGGTTCTCGCCTTCCTCGCGCCCGACGATGACCTTAAAGTTAGGCTTTGGACGAATATGCCGCCCTACCTTCAGAAGCATGATGCCGTCGAGTTCGTATTCACGAGTCCCGCGTGCCTCCCACAAATCGACTAATTTGTTTGAATAGACCTCGTCAGTCAAAAAGCAGCAACCACCTGCCGGTTGCGCCCAGTCTGTAAATCCGTAGCTCTCTGCAAGTGCAATTTGCGGTTTCCTGTTGCGGCCTTGAAAATCGTGCAGATCTTCGCGATTAACCCAACCTTCACGTTCTGGCAACGTCGGAGGTAGGTGTTTAGCGCACAAAGGTCTAAGCAATCGATCCTCGACACCTGATTCTCGGGCAATTATCGGCATCGTCTCACGACGTTGGCTCTTTGGCCTCTGACCGATGACTTCACCGGTAATAATGAAGTCAAAGCCATTGTCTTCCATGAACGACCAAGCTTCGGCCTTCTTGACCATAAATATTTTGCAATCCAGACAGGGATTCATGTTGGCGCCGTAGCCGTGCTTAGGATTTAGCAGGACGTCTTTGTACTCATCAATCACATCAACGATGTGTAATTTGATGCCTAGTTGTTCGGCAACCCACAGCGCATTGTTGCGCTGCTCCTTCTTTTGCTTCTTCTTTCTAATTGCGTGAGTGTGGCCTTCTACGCAAAAGCCAGTGAAGAAATTCACCCCTTCAACGTGCACACCTTGCTCCATGATGACCTTTGCGGCCAACATTGAGTCCAATCCACCTGATATAAGCGCGACAGCACGCTTTTGTTCGGCCATAATCCGCGCCTTTCAAAAACCGCGCGCAGTCTAGTGCCCAACCCTCAAGTACGCAACGTCGCTATTATCGCTCACGTCGACCATGGCAAAACCACTTTGGTCGATCGTCTGCTCAGCCAAACCGGATTCTTGATAGATCAAGGTCAAGAACGGGTTATGGACAGCAATGACCTCGAAAAAGAGCGCGGCATTACCATCCTGTCAAAAAACACCTCCATCGAATATGAAGGCGTGCAGATCAATATTGTCGATACCCCCGGACACGCGGACTTTGGCGGTGAAGTCGAACGCATCCTGTCGATGGTTGACGCGGTCCTTCTGCTGGTCGATGCGGTCGACGGACCGATGCCGCAAACTCGATTTGTCACACAAAAAGCGTTTGGTTTTGGCTTAAAACCCATTGTCGTTGTAAACAAGGTCGATCGACATGGTGCTGAACCCTATCGCGTTATCGATGAAGTTTTTGATCTCTTTGACAGTCTTGGCGGCTCCGATGAGCAATTGGACTTCTCTGTCATTTACGCCTCAGCACTACAAGGGACCGCTGGACGCGAGCCCGACGAGCTTGTCGACAACATGAAACCGTTGTTGGACCTGATTGTCGCTGAAGTACCGCCGCCCAAAGTAGATTCGGATGGCCCCTTGCAGATGCAAATTAGCTCGCTAGGGTATTCGACTTACGAAGGTGTTATGGGAGTCGGTCGGGTTACCAGAGGATCTATCACACGCAACCAACAAGTGGTTGTAGTGGATCGAAATGGTAATGAACGTCGCGCCAAAATCATGTCGGTTAAAGGTTATCGCGGACTTGATCACGTCGAACAAGAATCAGCCCATGCAGGCGACATCGTGTGCATTACTGGTGTTGCGAACGTCGGTATCTCGGACACTATCTGTAGTCCAGATCATGTCGAGGCTTTAGAGCCATTGACGGTTGATGAGCCGACTTTATCGATGCTCTTTTGTGTGAACAATTCGCCTATGGCTGGTAAGGAAGGTAAGTACCTCACAAGCCGCCAGGTTAGAGAACGCTTGTTTACTGAGGCGTCTCATAACGTTGCGTTGTCCGTGGAAGAAACCCCAGACCCAGATCGCTTTCGTGTCGCAGGTCGTGGCGAGCTGCATCTTTCTGTCCTGATAGAAACGATGCGACGTGAAGGTTACGAGATTGCAGTATCTCGCCCACAGGTGATCTTTAAGGAAAACGAAGAAGGTCAAATTGAAGAACCCTACGAGCACCTGAGCCTTGATGTCGAGGAGCAGCACCAGGGCAAAGTCATGGAAGCCCTAGGCGATAGACGCGGCGATTTACTGGAGCTTGCGCCAGACGGTGTCGGCAGAGTGCGTTTGCTGTTCCGTATTCCAACAAGGGGAATCATGGGATTTCGCCCACAATTTTTGTCGATGACATCAGGCACAGGGATCATGTCGTTTGCGTCAGCAGGTTTTGGTCCGCGAATCAATGATCTCGTGGGACAACGAAGTAATGGTGTCCTAATATCAAACGCGCAAGGTAAGGCAGTCGCGTTTGCTCTGTTCAATCTGCAGAATCGTGGCCGCATGATGGTCAATCCCAACGATGTTGTTTATGAGGGGATGGTTGTTGGCTTACACAGCCGAGGCAACGATCTGACGGTTAACCCCCTGAAGGAGAAAAAACTCACCAACGTCAGAGCATCTGGCACTGACGAGAGCATCATTCTCTCAAATCCAATGATCCTCACCTTGGAACAAGCGCTTGAGTTTATTGAGGAAGATGAGCTCGTCGAGGTAACTCCAGCTTCGATTCGTATCCGTAAAGCCCTGCTCAAGGAGCATGAACGAAAGAGAGCTTGATGCGGGTCTTAGTACAAAGAGTTAGTCAGGCCGCGGTTGACGTCGGTGGCGAACGAATTGGCGAGATCGAACGTGGATTGCTTTTGTTCGTGGGGGTATTCCCTAATGACGGTGACGCTGAAGTCGAATGGCTTGCAGCCAAGACTTTGGGGTTAAGAGTTTTCCCTGACGGTGACAAGAACATGAACTTGAGCGTGGTTGATGTTCAAGGTGCGTTGCTAGTCGTGTCTCAATTTACCCTGGCTGCGGATACAGCAAAAGGCATGCGTCCTGGATTTAGCCGCGCTGCAAGTCCAGCCTATGCGCAGACGATTTACGATCAGTTCGTCATTAGACTCGGCAAAGACGCACCTGTCGCCACAGGTAAATTTGGCGCGGATATGCAGGTATCATTGGTCAATGATGGTCCTGTAACTATTCTTCTCGAACGGTAGCGCTATGTTCAACACGCCTGAGACTCTTCTAAGCCTTGCGGAAGTCGCAATTGCACTCGCAGGTTTCTCGGCCGTTGTCGTTGTTATGAAGCGGACGACTTCAGGGAAGTGGACACGAGGAGACGCAGACCGTTTTCACGGTATGGCGATTCATGCTGTGTTCGCTGTCTTGTTTTGTTTCCTCCCAACGTTAATAAATGTCTTGGTCCAGGATCCTGTGGGTACAATGCATGTAGCTTGTGCTGTGTTAGGCGTTCAAATCGTTGGGCATTGCATCGGGGCGATGCGACTCGGTTCTAGTGGTTTAGTCGCGAAGATAAGTCTCTTTGTGGGCGTGTTGTTTGGTTTGCTGCAGTTTACAGTCTTTACCGATTGGGGTGTGCAACGCGAGCTTGAACTTTATATTGTTGGCGTTCTCTGGCACATCTTGCAGGCAGGGATTCTTTTTGTTGGTTTGATCTGGATCGCGGCCGAGCGGATAGAGGACTAGGTTTGGTGAACTTAGTAGCCCAGGTCTTCGACGAGTTTAAAGAGAGTTGTCGCTGCCGGATCTGGTGCCGCTGGATCTGACACACTTTCTAAGACGCATGCGGTAACTCCTGTTTTGAGGAAATGCATAGCCGCTGCCGAGTACCCCGGACCGCCACCATAGTGGCCAAAATGCTCTCCTGGTTCGATCATCAAACCGTTACCGTAATGTGGGTCATGCCAGGTTGGGTGCATTTCACCCACAGGAAATGCATTGTCCATGTATCGCTCGGCGTCGAGTGAGCACAAAAATTTCGCCACGTCTAATGCGTTGGACATGACCAATCCGTGCCAGACCCATCCGGCCGGATATCTCGGCAAGTTAGGCGCAAACTGGTCTTCGGCAACGTAGGCTGAGTTCATTTCGAGCGGCTCAAAAATTAGCCTTGAGATGGTTTCGGCAAATGTCTGATTGGTAACTTGCTCGATGATCTTTTTAAGGAGCCAATAGCCGGGATTGCTGTATGCGAATGCGAGTCCTGGGGTCGTCAGTAAGGGTCTTTGCAGGGTATGTTGCCCGAAGGTCTGGTCGTCCCAAACCACTCCGGCTGCAATTGCCTGGTTATAGGCAGGCAGCGCGCCGTAGTCGATGAGGCCACTGGTGTGATTCAGGAGTTGTTTTACCCTAATTGGGTGTGGGCAGACGTCCTTCTCGATCCATTCAGAGATGCGCGCGTTAGGATCGATTCCAAGGAGATGAATGGTGCGCGCAATAATCGTCTTGGTGGTGCTATAGATCGGCAAGACATCTAGCGCTTGATGCAATACGCGCCCGTCTCGGTGTAGCACACAAAAACTGATTCGCCGATTCGAAGGATCTCTGGACATAAAGTCTGGATTCGGGAATGAAAATTTATTGTAAAACTGCTGATCCAAAGTTGTTAGCCCGTTCAGCAGTGTCTATGGTTAATTTAGAAGTAATAAAAAGGAGCGCGATCTCGCTACACGCTCATGTATCACGGTGAATACGATTCAAGTACAGGTGTTTTCTACGCGACGCTTAGTGGTGATGTGACGGTAGAAGAACTAGCTGAAAGTTTGCGCGTATGTTTTGACCAGGATTATGGCGGTCCGATGAAGTCGATATGGCGAATTTCGGATATGCAAATTAACTTTGCGCTTGCCGACGCCACGCAGCTCGCCGCTATATTTCAGGCAGGTGGTGTCCGTTCAGGCAAAATGGCTTTTGTTAGCGGCGATCAGGGTTTCGTTAAGAGCGTTGTTGAAACAGTGCGTTCATCCCGGAGTGATTGGGGTACCGACTGGCAGACGTTTGAGAATGAAGAAGACGCCCTACAGTGGGTTAACCAGAGCTAATCAAACTTAATCAGAGATTGGTTAGTCTTCTGTACTTTCTGATCGTTTCTCGACTACCCGCGCAAGCAAAATACCCAGTTCAAAGAGAAGCCAGGTTGGTATAGCCAATAGTAGCTGCGAGACCACATCGGGTGGTGTCAGCAGCATTCCGACGATAAAACACCCCACTATTACATAAGGTCGTTTGTGCGCCATAGTGTCTGCAGAGGCCACCCCGGTCATTGCCAATAGCATCGTTGCAATAGGAATTTCGAAAGCAATCCCGAACGCTATAACCATCTTTAGGACAAAGTCTAAATAGTAGGCGATGTCCGTCATCATCGGCACGCCTTCTGGACTCACACTGACAAAGAAGGTGAACACCAAGGGAAAAACCAAGTAGTACACGAACGCCATACCACAATAGAAAAGCAAAATGCTCGACAGTAAGAGAGGTACTGCAAAACGCTTCTCGTGTCGGTAGAGTCCCGGCGATATGAACGACCACAATTGGTGTAACCAAAATGGCACGCCAACAAAAATTGCCGCATAGATCGCGAGTTTAAAGGGGGTGATGAAGGGGGTCGCCACTTGAGTTGCGATCATGGAGGAGCCTTCCGGAAGTGCCTCCATTAGCGGTGCTGCGACGAAGGAGTACAGGTCGTTAGCGAAGAAATAGATCGGTACGAAAAGGGCAACGACGACCATGAAGCTACGTAATATACGAGCTCGCAATTCAATCAAGTGGTCGAGAAACGGCTGCTCATTGCTATCGACCTCGAGGTCGTGCGGGTCACGCTCGTCGTTATTAGCCTCTTCTGCCATTAACTCGAGTCAGCTTCTTTTAAACGTTTTTGGCGAGCTTCGTGCAAGGCTTCGAGTTCAGCCTCGCTTCGAGGTAACGGCGTGGCTGGTGTAGCTTCTGCGGGTTCCGGCACCACATTCTCTACCGGGGGAGCGATGGTCACTTGATCTGTCTCGAACTCCTCAGTCGCGACGTCCGTTTTTGCATCTGTCTCTTCATCTACTTCGTCAGTTGTCGATGCTGTTGGAGATTCGGTTTTTTCCTCAGCAGAGCGGGGCGGGGTATCGTCGCTATAAAGGGGCGGACCTTCGTTTAGCGAGATCGCAGGATCGACGGAAGATTTCACCTCCTCTTCAATCTTTCGCATTTCCTCCATCACAGCTTCGTTGTGAAGTTGGCGCCGAATATCATCCATACCGATTTCTTTTTCGATCTCAGTTTTGACGGAGACAAAAGAACGTCGTAGCCGACCCATCCACAATCCCAGTGTCCGTAAAGTTTCTGGCAGGCGCGCGGGGCCGATGACGATCAGACCAACGACCGCGATCAGCATTAACTCCTGCCACCCCATGAAATCCATGTACGGCTAAACTTTGGAGTCTTGTTGTTGAGTCTGGGTGGTTTCGGCGCTTTGAGCCTCACCCTCGATAATTTTTGCTTCGGGGGCCCCTGGCTTCGCTTCGTCTTCGGACACAGCAGTACGGAAGCCTTTTATGGCGTTGCCCAGATCAGAGCCAATGTTTTTCAAACGTTTAGGGCCAAAAATGAGCAAAACGATGGCCAGGATCACCAGTAATTCGGTCATACCTAGTCCAAACATAGTCGTCTCCGCAGAGAGTTAAGGTTTTGCCATTATAGGGAGTTACTGCAGGTGTTACAGCGACCAAAGCGCAAATTGAATTCTTGTCAATCAAGCGTGTTAGTAGGTCACTTAGGCGTCCGTGCTGCTTTTTCGTCTAACCCACCGATGCCAAACCGGCGTCCCAGCTCATTCAGGACATCGTTAGGGCCTAAATTAAGGTGAGTTAGTGCAACCATAGAGTGAAACCAGAGGTCTGCAACTTCCTTAACGAATTCTTCTTCGAGTTGGGCTTGTTGGTCTGTTCCGCCAGCTTCTAGGTCTTTTGCGGCAATAATCGTTTCGGTCGCTTCTTCACCTATTTTTTCGAGTATTTTGCTCAACCCCGACGCGTATAAACTGGCAACGTAGGAGTCGTCGGTTGATGCCGACTTACGTTCTTCGAGAACGTCGGCGAGTTCAGACAGTATCGACATTTAAGTTCCTCATGCGGTCTGCGCGCGCTTAGAAGATGATTTAAGCACGAATTAAAAGCGTTGAGCCTAAGAGAGCGCCAACGATACCAGCGAGCATAGAAATATCACCTCCACCGATGCCGTCGAGTAACGGTCGCCACAAGAGGGCAACGCTACCAACGATGAGCGCGGTGCCACTCCAGCGGCGTATTCGTTGTTGGGATAATCGCTGCCTATGGGTTGTGTTTTGTATGGCGGTCAAATGGTCGAGTTGTCCTTGCAGGGTTTGCAGATTTGTTTGCATATCGGCAATCGTTTCTGGCAGACGGATTAAGGGGCGCCATGCCTCTGGACCGGCATTGATCCAATCGATCAAGCTCGATATAGGGTTCAGGCGTTCGGCAACCCAGCGCTGCATAAACGGTTGTGCTGTAGCCCAGAGGTCTAGCTGCGGATAAAGCTGGCGGCCCAGACCTTCGACGTAGAGTAAGGTTTTTTGCAGGAGGGCGAGTTGTGGTTGCATTTCCATATCGAACTTTCCCGCCGCTCGAAACAGGTCGATAACGAACTCGGCGAAGGAGATCTCCGCAAGCGGTTTGGCAAAGATCGGGTCGCAGATTTCGCGGATCACTGTTTCGAACTTAACGAGATCAGTACTGCGTGGCACCCAGCCGCATTCACGGAAAAGCTTGGCCACCGTTTCATAATCGCGCTTGAAGAAAGCAACCAAACTCAAAGCGAGATAACGTTGATCGCGCTCAGGCAGGTTTCCGATAATGGCACAGTCGAGGGCAATGTAGCGCGGATTGGTCGGATCCCGAACGTCGATAAGTATATTGCCAGGGTGCATATCTGCATGAAAAAAGTTCTGTTCGAAGACTTGCGTGAAGAACGTTTCAACGCCTTTGTGCGCGAGGACTTCCAAGTCGACGTTCGCCGCGACAAGCTGATCGATGTGGTTGATTGGTATGCCCTCCACATACTCCATCGTTAACAAACTTTGGCGGCACCATTCTGGATAGGTACGTGGCACATAGAGAAGATCGGATTCTGCGAAGTTGCGGCGCAACTGTGTTTGGTTTGCTGCTTCTTTGAGCATATCCAGCTCTGATACGAGGATGGCGTAGTGGTCGCGCATCAAATTCGGAAGGTGGAACCGTCGGGTCGAGCTGAACTTGGCGTCGATCCATTCCGCTAATCTGACAATGTGCTGCATATCTTCATTGATACGCGCCTCGATGTCTGGACGAACGACTTTAACCACAATGGTCTCACCGGTCGTGAGCTCACCCTTGTGCACTTGTGCGATAGAGGCGGACGCGAGTGGGTGATCGTCGATAGAGGCGAACGCGTTCTGCCAGGGTTGTTGCAAAGCCTCTGTGACGTAGACCTTGATGTCGAGGTTCTCGATCGGGGGTACTCGATCTTGCAATTCAGCGAGCGCATCCGCCAATTCGTTATCTATGAGGTCACGTCGAGTCGACAGAAGTTGACCGATCTTGATGTAGACAGGACCGAGATCGAGACAGAATTCCTTGATGCGTGTGCCTCGATCAGCCTGGGGTTTGTGTAGTAAAAAATCGAGAGTTCGAAGCAATGCTCTTGCCACGAAGCCCAGAGGCTCATGTGGCAGTAGGAGATCGATACGGTGTTTGCACGCCAGGCTAACAATGCGGAGAGATGGGCGAATTAGCCCGGGCATGGGTGCTACTCGCCTTCTCGCTGACGCAAATTTGCTGAGAGTCGATCCACGCGCAGGCGAAGTTCGTCAATGCCATCAAGAAGCGTGTCGAATTCGTCCTTCTTGACGAAACGGCTGGAGGTGCTGTCTTGGATGGAGCTACCCACGCCTTGTACGATCGACTGTAATCCGCGCAGGCCGAGTTCAGCAGTTCCTGCGGCGCGCGAGGCGAGGTCGCGTCCGAGGATTGTCGCCAGAGTGTTTTCGACGTCTGGATCGAAGGTTTGCGCGAGGTTTAGAAATTCCAGTAGAACATTGTGGTCACCGTCGATAATCAGATCTTCAGGTTCACGCTGACTGAGCCATTTGATTAAGTTGTTCGCGCTACCCTTGACTCGGACGTGAGGTTGTTCAGCGGAACCGGTTGCAAACAACAGCTTGCCACCGGAGACGTTGAAATGCCCAACCACAGCAGGTGCCGTGCATTCGATTTCTACGGTGCGGCCATCAAGCTCGCTAAGCTTCTCGCGCAGGTCCGGGTCCGTGTTTAACGCTTTGTTTGAGATGGAAGTAGCCATATCGGCTAAGAATTGTTCGATACTAATCAACTGTCTGCCTATAGAGGTTTCGTGCCGCGGTGAATTGCTGCGATACCGCCAACCAAGTTATGATATTCGACATCCTCAAACCCTGCATCGAGAAACATTTGTTTCAGGGCCTTTTGATCGGGGTGTACTTCGATGGATTCAACGAGGTAGCGGTATGAGCCGCTGTCACCCACGATAGCTTGCCCTGCTAACGGCCAGAGAGATTGAAATGCGCGATAAGCGTTTTTAAGAAGAGGTTCTTCCGGTTTAGAGAATTCTAGGACTAACAAAGGAGCGCCAGGCTTGAGTACGCGTAGGAGTTCCTTAAGAGAAGCGTCTTTGTCCGTGAAATTACGAATGCCGAAGCTAATGCACGCGACATTAAATGTAGCGTCTGCAAAGGGTAGTGCTTCGGCTGGTGCGCGACACAGTGAGACGTTAGCGATACCGCCGTTGTAGAGCCGCTCTTTGCCGACAGTCATCATTTCTGAATTGAGATCTGTTAGAAAGACATGACCTGACGGTCCAACTGCGCGAGCAAAAAGTGCACTCATATCGCCTGTGCCACCAGCAAGATCAAGGACCTGATCGCCAGGACGAACACCTGAGCTTTCTAGCACCATGCGTTTGAACAACCTATGGGTTCCAAAAGACATGAAGTCGTTCATGATGTCGTAACGGCGTGCCACGCTGCCGAAGACCTCGCCAACTAGCTCGGTCTTCTCGTCAGGACTTACTTTTCGATGGCCGAAGTTAACTTCAGTCACTACTTTTCTCCGGGACTAGAGGTCGGCTGCCACTGGCCCACAGCAACCGCCGGTAGACGAGATGCGTTCGCGGTTTTAAGGTCGGCAAGATAGTCTTGCCAATAGCGATCTAGGTCGCTGCCTAAGTCGTGCAGGAACTCCCATGCGAAAATACCTGTGTCGTGACCGTCATCGAAAACAATACGAATAGCGTAGTTACCAACGGGTTCGATGGACTTGATGCCAACATGTTTCTTGCCCGTTTGCAGCTTGCGCTCCTCCGAGGAATGGCCTCTGACTTCAGCGGATGGGGAATACACCCGCAACAGTTCCGATGGAATGTTGAGTCGGGTCTCGCCCCAAGCAAGCTCAAGTGTATGCGCGATCTTGTGATAGGTTATTTCTGTGGGTGATTGCATCGCTTCTTTAACTCAAGTCCATCAGAGGATGAAGCGAGAAAGATCAACGTCACTGACTAGATTTGCTAGGTGACTCTCGACGTATGCGGCATCCACCATAACTTCGCTGTTAGCTTGCTCGCCAGACTCGAACGATAAGGTTTCCAACAGACGTTCCATTACCGTGTGCAGCCGTCGCGCCCCAATGTTCTCTGTGCCTTCATTCACCTCCCAAGCGAGTTGTGCGATCCGCTCAATGCCGTCCTGAGCGAAGCTGAGCGAGATGCCTTCGGTCGCAAGCAATGCTCGGTACTGCTCCGTTAGGCTGGCGTTCGGCTCGACCAAAATGCGTTCAAAGTCAGCGGGAGAAAGCGCCGTTAGTTCCACACGTATCGGTAACCGTCCTTGAAGTTCCGGGATTAGATCTGACGGCGTGGCTAAGTGGAAAGCGCCGGATGCGATAAACAACACGTGATCGGTCTTGATCATCCCATATTTAGTTGAAACAGTGCACCCTTCTATCAGGGGTAGTAGGTCGCGTTGCACGCCTTCGCGAGAAACGTCTGTCCCACTGGTTTCAGAGCGCTTTGCGACTTTGTCGAGTTCATCGAGAAATACGATGCCGGTCTGTTCGATCTTATCTACGGCGCGTGCCTTTAGTTCATCCTCGTTGATCAGACCAAGAGCTTCCTCGTCACGCACCTTGCGGAAAGCGTCTTTAATTTTCAGGCGTTGAGTAGACTTGCGTCCGTTGCCGAGGTTGCTAAACATACCTTGCAGTTGATTGGTCATCTCCTCCATGCCGGGTGGTGCCATTATCTCTACACCCATCGCGACTTGTTCGAGCTCGATATCGATTTCTTTGTCGTCCAATTCACCTTCACGAAGCTTCTTGCGAAAAAGTTGGCGGGTAGTGGTACTACCACTCTCAGCTTCTGCGTCTGCAAACCCAACACCACGAGCTTCGGGTAGAAGGGCATCGAGAATACGTTCTTCCGCTCGATCTTCTGCCTGAGTCTTTACAGCTTCCATTTCTTGGTCGCGCAACATGTTAACGGCGATGTCTGCCAAGTCGCGGACGATAGACTCCACGTCACGACCGACATAGCCTACCTCGGTGAACTTGGTGGCTTCTACTTTGATAAACGGCGCATCAGCAAGTTTGGCCAAACGCCGAGCGATCTCAGTCTTGCCCACACCAGTTGGTCCGATCATGAGAATATTTTTCGGGCTGATTTCCTCACGCAGTTCCGGCTCGACTTGCATCCGACGCCAACGATTTCTAAGCGCAATCGCGACTGCGCGTTTGGCTTGGTCTTGGCCAATAATGTGATTGTCGAGTTCATGCACGATTTCACGTGGCGTCATCATAGTCATGTGGGTTGCTCTTACTCCTTGCTACTCAGCAATATCTAAAACTTCGATCGTATGAGACTGGTTCGTGTAGATGCAGATCTCGCCTGCAATGCCGAGAGCCTTTGCCACGACTTCTTTTGGTTGGAGATCTGTGTTTTCAACTAACGCCGTAGCGGCTGCGCGGGCATAGCCACCACCTGACCCGATTGCGAGTATTCCGGCTTCTGGTTCGATCACATCACCCGTACCGCTAATCAAGAATGTCGCAGTTTTGTCAGCGACGACCAACATAGCTTCAAGGCGTCGGAGAGCTCGATCGGAACGCCACTGTTTGGCCAGTTCAACGGCTGCACGAGCGAGTTGGCCAGGGTGTTTGCTTAGTTCTGCTTCGAACTTTTCAAACAGAGTGAACGCGTCTGCAGTGCCACCGGCGAATCCTGCCATTACCGAATTATTGTGCAGTTTGCGTACCTTAACGGCATTACCTTTCATGACCGTGTCACCAATAGAGACCTGGCCGTCACCACCTACCGCGACTTGAGTAGAGTTTCGAACGCTGACGATTGTGGTGCCGTGAAAATTCTGCATCGGTAGGTGTCTCCGACCTCCAAAATTGGGTTGGCTAGAATAGCTCGTAGCCGCGCAAAGTAAATGAAAGTAACGCGTCTAGCCTAATAGAATATTGTACTGACGCGCGACGGTCTCTGCTTCAACCGTTGTGATCGTTTAGCCATATTGGGATTAGGCGCATCTCACGGAGTCGTGTCATCGCTCGATCTGCTTCAACCTTCCTTGGAAATGGACCAACCGTGACTCTGAACCAGACTTTGTCGGAGACTAAGCGAGTATCGATTTGTGCAGGTAGATCGTTTAATAGAAGGTCTGCGCGAAGCGTCTCGGCATCGGCTCCGTTACGAAAAGAGGCTGCTTGGATCGTATAGAACAGGGCCGCTGTCTTTTCCTCCGGTTGCGGCACTTCGTATGCGGTGGGATCAGCAATTACCTCTGACTCCCTAAGGAGTTTTGGGAATTCGAATTCAACGACGGGCTGGGTAGACTCGACCTGTGCGGCCGCATCTGTTGCTTGTGTGATTTCGGCATCGAGAAGTTCTGGTGCATAGGCAGCGAGTACCACAATCGCGCCACCCACTATCGCCCCTGATGAAAAACTAGGCCCATGAAAAAGGACGCGACTTGGCGCGGCCTTCTTTTTTCTCTTTGTGGGCGCGCGCTTTTGAGGACGGGTGGGTCCACGCGCAGCAAAGTCTTTTGGCATAAAGGTGGTGTGGGGTCGTTACAACGTTGAGGGCGAGATCATACCGCAAGTAGGCGCAGTTCGGATTAAAGACTGTCGTATGGGTCGATATCGATAGACCATCGCAGGGCGCGATTCGCTTTAGGTGGATTTAGTCCTCGAAGCGCCGCATGGAGGGTGGCGCGTTGTGGTGAGAGGAGCATCAACTGATAACGGCTACGGTTGGCGATTCGGGCGAGAGGTGCGGCTACCGGCCCCATCACTTCAATGCCACGCAGTGAGGCTTTGCACTGCTCTAGAAATGCTTGTGCATCCCGTGCGTCAAAGGCGTCCGCTCGTAACATAGCCATCGCGTACTCAGGCGGCATCCCAACGGTTTGACGAACCTTGAGTTCGTGTTCTGCAAAACCGCCATATCCTTGTTCGATGAGTGTCCGCAGGGTGGGGTTGTCAGGCTGATAAGATTGAATCCAGACTTCACCAGGCTTTTGTGCCCGTCCGGCTCGTCCAGCAACTTGTACGATCAGCTGCGCGGTGCGTTCCGGCGCGCGAAAGTCTGGACTTAGAAAACCAGCGTCGGCATTTAGAATGACCACTAATGTCACATCGGGGAAGTGATGTCCCTTGGCCAGCATTTGTGTACCAACCAAAATACACTGGCCGCCGTGGTTGATGCGTTCAAATTGTGCTTCTAAGGCGCGCGTTGTTCGGGTGGTGTCACGGTCGATACGATGTACGGGAATCTCCGGAAAGAGGGCCTTGAGACCAGCTTCGGTTCGTTGGGTACCAAGGCCCACTGGCATCAGCGAATGCTGATGGCATTGCTCACAGGATTTGGCAACTTCCAATACCGTGCTGCAATGGTGGCAGATGAGTTTGGGCGGTGCTTGGTGCAGTGTCAGGCGGGCATCACAATGGGGGCACATCGCCTGCCAGCCACATGACGCGCACAGCAAAGTTGGGGCGAAGCCGCGCCGATTGAGAAAGACGAGAACCTGACTGGATTGTTCTAGGTGACGGCGTATGACGTGCTGTAGTGGTGGCGACATACCGTCGGTCAATATCTGACCGCGTAGGTCAATCAAGTGGTACGTCGGCAGTTGCGCGCCACCTGCTCGCTCGGTGAGATGTAGGTGCTCATAGCGCTGCCTTTGAGCGTTGTGTAGAGATTCCAAGGATGGCGTGGCGGTACCGAAGATCACAGGCACCTTGAGAGCGTGCGCGCGCTTTGCGGCGATGTCTCTGGCTGAGTAGCGCAAACCATCCTGTTGTTTGTATGAGCTATCGTGTTCTTCATCGACGATGATCACGCCGAGGTCTCTGAAGGACGTGAAAACAGCAGATCGAGTACCGACCAAAACGTCGATCTCACCAGTGCCACACTTGAGCCAAGTTTGTAGTCGCTCATGGTCTGTCAGACCGGAATGAAAGACACCGACACGCGCGAACCTGCGTTCAAAACGACCGACGGTTTGTGGTGTGAGTGCGATTTCGGGGACCAATACCAAGGCTTGTCGACCCGCAGCGATGACTGCAGCGATGACCCGTAGATACACTTCAGTTTTACCACTGCCGGTAATGCCATCTAATAAGTAAGCGGCATAGATAGAGGAGGATTGGCCTGACTCGACAAGACTTTCGGCGAGAATCTTCTGGATTGCGGTCTGTTGCTCAACGTTTGGTTCGGGTCCAGCTTCAAGGTCCTGGTCGAGTGGTGGTCGAGTTCGACTGACAACTTCCGTTTCAGCCAGCTTTCGTAGCGTTGCCCGAGTGTGTCCAGTTGCCACCAACGTTGTACCGGAGGTTGGACCATTTTCTCTAAGAGTTGTCACAAGGGACATCTGGGCTTTGGCTCTGGGCTTATTGAAGTCTTGCTGATCGAGTTGCCAAAAGTCGTACGGATCGATCGTCGTTGATGCCCCTTTGCGCGCGGCGGCAGGCAAGATCGTTGCCAACACCTCACCTAGTGGATGGTGGTAATAGGTGGTCATCCAATGCGCAAGTTCCAATAGCTCGGTGGCGACTATGGCCTGTTCATCAATTACAGCCAGTACTGACTTTAGTTTGGTATGTGGCTGCGCAACGTCCGTGTTAGTGCAAATCCCAATCGTTTCTGTGCGACCGAACGGAACTCTTACGCGTGCTCCGACTGCTGGCAAAGGCATATCTGCAGGCATAGTGTAGTCATAGACCGCATGTAGAGGTCTAGGCACGGCTACTTGAATCACGTGATTTTGGTCGGCTTGAGGGATAGCGTCGCTCATATTTCGATTGTCGCATGAGACGGCGGCTTGCTGGGGACTAGTCGGGTACTGGCTGGCTTGGATTTGGTTAGCCGCGATCGACGTGTGCAAGAAAGCCGATCTAATTGCTGTATTGTCTTTGCCTCACCGTCTGGTACACTGCGCCGCCCCGAAAATTGATGCAGAACGAACCATGAAGGCGGAAATCCATCCCGAGTACAACCTAGTAAAAGCGACCTGCAGTTGCGGCAACGTGATTGAGGTGGGGTCAACTTTGTCAGATGATTTCCATGTTGATGTGTGTTCGAAGTGCCATCCTTTCTATACCGGTAAGCAAAAGATTCTTGACTCTGGCGGCCGTGTTGAGCGATTCCGGCAGCGTTTCGGCGGACGTGGAGGCAGCTAACTCAGCATTCCTGCTGACAAGCTCAATTTCTCCTATTCTCAATTTCTCGTATCCTCGAGTTCACCTTCGAGGGCACCTCTAGCGAAATTTGCGGTCGAAAGCTATAGACTGCCGATAGAGGTAAACGTCCAATGGCGACATTGACGCATCATGATAGCCCCCAAGCACGTCCACCAGGCCTTTTAGCCCGTGGGTGTCGTACGCTTTCGCCCTTTCTGCGGTCTCTTCGCGCGCTATTACCGCTCCTTCTCATTGTCGGTTCGTCTGCGTCGGCCGCCGGTCCAGGAGCGCAGTGGTATAACGAATATCTAGAAAAAGACCTCCTCTATCCAGATGATGAGTGGCACGATTATGTGACTGAAATTGGCGAGCGCCTGCTCGCCGTTTCTCCCCACAAGGGTCAAACCTATACTTTTGTGGTGACCGATGAGCCCTTCGTGAATGCATGGGCGACACCGGATGCGTACATATTCGTGACTCGCGGGATCATTTCCCAGTTTCAGAGTGAAGACGAGCTGGCGGGTGTGCTTGGGCATGAAATCGGCCACGTCGTAGGCAGGCACACAGCAAGATCGCGAGCCACCAGCCGAATCGGCCAATTGTTGAGTTATCTAGGTACTTTCGCCACCGGCTCAAGTTCCATGTTCGGACTTTCGCAGAATCTCACTTCAGTGATCACGGCTGAGTACGGTCGCGAACATGAGCTGGAAGCCGATGAATTTGGTACTGACTATTTAATCCGTGCTGGATACAACCCGCATGGCTTACTGGACAGCATGTATCAAACGTCCAGTTACGAGAACTTCCAAAACACGGTGAAAAAATTACCAGTCGTGTATCGCGGAATAACCAGTTCGCATCCGGCAACGCAGAAACGGATAAATGACTTGATCATGCAATCGAATCATTTAGTACCGGATGAGTTGGCGGATCCAGAACGTGATTTTTTTGCCATGATCAACGGCATGACCTATGGCGACGAATCCGCCACAGGCATTGTTAAGGATGGCGTCTTCTATCACGGCTCCCTGCGCCTGACAGTGGAGTTTCCGACTGGGTGGGATGTGCGCTCCACTGCCAGCGAAGTTTTTGGCGTGCCACCAGCTGGGGACGCGCAAATCAACCTGAAACGACAATCACCGCCCGAAAAAAACCAGACACCCGAAGAATACCTGACAGAGACGTTACGCCGGGATGATTTAGAGAATGGCGAAGAAATTCAAGTTGGTCCCTACATCGGTTACATCGCGGATGTGAAAGTCGCCAGTGGCAATGCACAAGCTAGAACGATTGCAGTCATCTACAAGGACGGCGGTGTTTACCTCTTCAACGGTGAGCTCGGTGCAACAGGTGATGTTGCGACGTTCAAGAAGGATTTCGAGGCGACGGTAGGCTCCTTGCGTGCAATGACGGGAGATGACCTGCGTCAGGTCAACTCCCAGAAGATTCATATTGTCACGGCTAAGCCGGGCGATACCTACGCTCAGTTGGCGCGGAGCGTACCGTTGAGCAAATATGCGGAAGAGACGCTACGTCTAATCAATGGTGATCACCCGCGGGGGGAGCCTAGGGCAGGAGACCCGATCAAGATAATTCGATAGTGCGTCGTACTTAAATCCTGCAGAGATCAGAATAGATCTATAGCGTTGACGTCACTTTCATTCTGAGAGGGGGTCGCATCGGTACGGCTACGGGCTTGGGGTGCGTACTCTTCAAGAAAATATTCAAATATCGCGTTGTTCTGTCCTGGTTGAGCAACCTCACCCGTTCGCGGATCGACTTTGATGCTCACCACGCCCGCTGGCTGCGGAGGAAACACCTGAGGCACGTCCCGTAATGCATCTTCCATAAAGTCGATCCAGATTGGCAGTGGTGTATTCGAACCAAAGGCGCGTGCACCTAATGCCGCGTGGTTACTAAACCCGACCCAAACTGTTGTTGTGAGTTCTGGGGTAAAACCGTTAAACCAGGTATCTGCAGCATCGTTCGTAGTACCCGTCTTGCCGCCGATGTCTTCCCTTTCTAGAGCCAGTGCACGCCGACCTGTGCCGCGGTTAATCACGTCTTTCAGCATAGAGTTGATGATGAATGCGTTTCGCTCATCCAAGATTCGTTCGGCAGGAATAGGCTCCCGCGGTAGGTCGAGGGGATTGATGTCGGCGGTCTCTGATGAACTTAACGTTTCTTGTTCTGGAGCAATGCCTAAAGTCTGAATGTCTCCAACAGTTTCTTTCAGTTGTTGTTCAGCCGCGGTTTCTGCCTTGCTATCCTTGATCAGCTCGGCGAGGGAAGTCACTTCTTCGTCAAGCCGAACTTCCTCTGCCTCTTCTTCGCACTCTCGGCACACGACTGGATGTTGCGGGCGAAACAGAGTCTCGCCCTGCGCGCTGACGATGTGGTCGATAATGTTGGGTTCGATGAGATAGCCGCCGTTTGCGAATGTTGTGTAGGCGCGTGCCATTTCTACTGGGGTCACCGCCATAGTGCCGCCACCGATCGCGAGCTGTGTATTGCGAGGAAATCTGTTGGTTGTAAATCCCAATTGACCGGCGTGCTCAAGGACGTGCCCCGCGCTGACTTTGAGCAGAACACGCATTGAGACCAGGTTTATCGAGCGGTAAAGCGCTTCTCTCAAACGCGTTGGGCCGTTGTACTTGTTATTATCGTTGTCAGGACGGTATTGAGACTCTAAGTTGGCGTCGTCGAAAACTAAGGGTGCGTCCATGAATATGTCAGCTGGCGTGACGCCGGCCTTGAGTGCCGCAGAGTAGACGAACGGTTTAAATCCAGACCCTGGTTGACGTGCGGCTTGCAGCGCATGGTTGTACTGATTGTTGTAGAAATCGAAGCCGCCAACGACTGCTTTAACCCGCCCATTTAAGGGTGAGAGAGAAACAAGGGCGCCTTGTATCTCTGGCAGCTGAGCGAGAACAATTTTCTCTCCTCGCTGTTGCAGGCGGATGATGTCTCCAGCAGTGACGATGTCGTGAAACGCACTGGGAGCAGGGCCACGCAGATCAACATCTATATATGGTCGAGCCCATCCTGCGTCTTCGAATGCGAGAGAGAGTGTGGAGCCGTCACCCCGTAACACTTCGGCCTTCTCCTCGTTGACAGAAAGTACTAGTGCGGGCTGCAAATTACCGTAGACGGGATATTCGTTTAGAAACGCAAGTGCTTCCTCTGTCAACGCTGCTATTTGCTCCACTTCCGGTTCGTCCGTTAGAAGGTTTGTTAGCGTGTCCACTACCTCTTCAGCCAGTTCGTCAACGCCATCATCGCCGTCATCGCCGTCATCGCCGTCATCGCCTTCAACGCCGTCATCGCCCGGGGCATCGGACTGTTCGGAGGCGAGCGCGTCTAGTTGTTCAACGAGTTCGGGTGGTGCTTGATCTTCGAAGCCGCGATATCCGTGTCTGCGGTCATAGTCGATGAGTCCCTTGCGTAGAGCTTTTATCGCTTCGCGCTGCAAACGGCTGTCGATGGTTGTATGGATTTCATAGCCAGCCGTGTAGATGTCTGGCAAAAGATTGATGGCTTGTGCGCGGACCCACTCAGCTGCATATGGGCTAGCAACATCAAGCTCCCGCGCAAACACTCGAGCACTTATCGGCGCCTTGATCGCGTGTTGGTACTCTGCCGGTGAAATTGACTCTTGGGCGAGCATACGGCTCAACACGACATTGCGACGGGCGACAGCACGCTCGGGCCCGTTGATTGGGTTGGCGGCCGATGGGGCCTGCGGAATCCCAGCAAGCATTGCGAGCTGAGGTAGGCTCAGTTCACGCAGCGGCTTACCGTAGTAAGTCATCGCTGCAGCTTCGGCGCCGTATGCCCGTTTGCCGAAGGGGACAACGTTTATGTAAAGCTCGAGGATTTCGTCTTTACTCAGCTGCCGCTCAATTTTCAGAGCGAGCAGCATTTCTTTAAACTTTCTTAAGAAGCGTCGCTCCAAAGAAAAACTGACGTTGCGTGCGAGCTGCATTGTGATCGTGCTCGCCCCGGGTCCCAAACTGCCCTCTGAAATCAATGTTCCGATCAACCCGACCATATCGTTGGCCAAAGAGATGAAATCTATTCCGCTGTGTTCGTAAAAACGCTTGTCTTCTGTATCTAGGAGAGCGCTGATGAAGTATTGCGGAACCTGGTCTAGGGTTATAGGTATGAGGCGTCGTTCGCCAAATTCAGCAAGTAATGCACCATCTTCTGAATAGATACGAAGTGGCGTCTCTAACTGGACATTGCGATAGGTCTCAGCCTTGGGTGTTTGTGGATCTAAATACAAAAACACGCCAGCTAGACTGAGGACTGCGGCACATAAACCCGCACCGCAGAGCCACATAATACGCTGCATCCAAATTTGGGAAGGTTGTGTCAGCTTATCTGTCAACTTAACCCTAAGAACTGAGAAAAAGGAATTGTAACTTCATGTGGCCAGTCGACACACGGACTTACGAACAAGCCACAATTATGGCCCCTGCCAGATTGCTCTGTCGTCTAGTCTGTTATTTAATGCAACGCTGCATGTATAGGACGTAAGTGCCCGCGCCATCAAAGGAAAATCAACGTGGCTTTGTTTGGAAAAAAATCGAACGTACTACTAGGGCTCGACATAAGTTCGACCTCTGTAAAGCTCTTAGAGCTATCTCAATCCAACGATAAGTATAAGGTCGAGTCGTACGCTGTTGAACCTCTCCCGCCGAATGCTGTTGTGGAAAAAAACATCAGTGACGTCGAAGGTGTGGGTGAAGCGGTCAAGCGTGTGCTTAATCGATCCAAGTCGGGGCAGAAGACTGCAGCAGTGGCAGTAGCGGGCTCCGCGGTAATTACCAAGACGATCGAGATGGATGCTGAGCTTTCCGACGAAGATATGGAAAACCAAATCACCGTCGAAGCCGATCAATACATCCCATACCCGCTCGACGAAGTCGCGATCGACTTTGAAGTTCTGGGCTTATCGGATAGAAACCCAGAGCAAGTAGAAGTGCTGTTAGCTGCTTGCCGACGCGAGAATGTAGAAATGCGTGAAGCGTCTCTTGACCTTGGCGGGCTTAAGCCGGGTGTGGTGGATATCGAGGCGCATGCGATGAAGCGCGCCTTCGATCTCGTCAAGCCGCAACTCGGTAGTAATGCAGACGATCTGGTTGTGGCGATCATCGATATCGGCGCGACCATGACGACTCTTTCAGTATTAGCAGATGACAAGGCGATCTACACGCGCGAGCAGTTGTTTGGTGGCAAACAGCTAACCGAAGAAATCCAGCGTCGCTACAGCCTGTCGTTTGAAGAAGCTGGTCTTGCTAAGAAGCAAGGTGGCTTGCCGGATGATTATGACGAAGAGGTGTTGCAGCCTTTTAAAGAAGCTGTACTCCAGCAAGTGACTAGATCCTTGCAGTTTTTCTTTTCCTCATCTCAATATGACGACGTCGACTACATTGTTTTGGCCGGTGGTACCGCGTCAATCGATGGTCTCGGTGAATTGATTGAAAATAAACTCGGTACGCCAACCATGATCGCTAACCCGTTTGCGGACATGTCACTGGCCTCCCGGGTTGACGCAGACGGGTTGTCCAACGACGCCCCAGCACTGATGATTGCGTGTGGCTTAGCCATGAGGAGCTTTAGCTAAATGGCGAATATCAACCTATTACCCTGGCGCGAGTGGGAACGCGAGCGCAAGCAGAAGGAATTTCTAGGCCAGGTTGTCGGTATCCTAATTGTTGCTGTCGTGGTTGTTTTAGGCATCGGCCAATATCTCGACACAACGATTGAAAGCCAGAATGGGCGCAATAGTTATCTTGATCGAAAGATCAAACTTCTCGACGAACAGATCGCGGAAATTCGCGACCTACAGAGACAGCGTGATGATCTCTTAGCGCGTATGCGGGTTATCCAAGAACTCCAAGGTAATCGCCCCGTAATCGTGCGGGTGTTTGACCAGATGGTGCAGACCCTTGCCAAAGGCGTGCACTACAACAAAGCTGAGATGGCTGGCAATACGTTAACGGTTGCTGGTGTTGCCGAATCAAATAATAGAATTTCGGCACTAATGCGTAACTTGGACGGTTCTGACTGGTTTACGGATCCCAATCTGAAAGGCATCAAGGAAGATCCGGAAAACTCTGACTACGGTGAGCAGGCATCTACCTTTGACCTGAGTTTCCAGCAGATCAATCCGAATGCTCCTAAAGAGGAGGATCTGTAATGGCCTTGCAAGACTCATTTGACCAGTTAAAAGGCTTTGATGTTGCGAGCCTTGATGTCAACAACATTGGCACATGGCCAGTACTGATCAAAGTGCTCGTGATGATCGTGCTTTTCGCAGCGGTTATTGGCATCGGCTACTCCTTCCACATCACCGATAAGCAAAAGAAGCTCGATCAGGTGGAGGCGCAGGAAGTCCAGCTGAGGAAACAGTACGAAGACAAGGCACAGCAGGCAGCTAACCTTGAAGAGTACCGCCAACAGAAGCAGGAAATGGAGGCCGCCTTCGGTGCGCTGCTCCGACAGTTGCCATCAGACACTGAAGTGCCAGGATTGTTGGAAGATATAACCAGAAGCGCGCTTGATAACGAGCTGACCATCGAAAGTATCGATCTGCAGTCCGAGAATCGCACGGAATTTTATGTCGAGCTGCCGATCAAGATTGTCGTTGAAGGCGATTACCACAAAATAGGCTCATTCGTGAGTGGGGTGGCAAACCTGTCGCGTATCGTGACTTTGCATGATTTTTCAATCTTGCCTGAAGCTGGCACTGGCATGACTATCCTGAAGATGGAAATTTTGGCCAAAACTTACCGTTACCTTGAGGAGGCAAACTGATGCGCATGCTTAGGGTTATTATGCTTGTGTCGATTGCTCTGCTTGTTGGGTGCAGTCCGAATACAGATTACACAGATTTAGAACAGTTCATGGCGGAGGTGGATGCTCGACCTAAGAGTCGTATTAATCCTTTACCGCCGATTGAGACGGTCGCACCGTTTGCTTACCAAGCAAGTAACAAACGAAGCCCGTTTGAACCACCTATTTTGGTAAAACGTGTCGACCGTAAAAGTGGTCCGAAAGTCACGCCAGATTTTAACCGCGTAAAACAGTTTCTTGAGCAGTACAACATTGGCCAGTTGGCTATGGTGGGTACGTTGGCTCAAGGTGGTAGCATGTTTGCGCTCATCAAGGATTCCGACGGCGGTGTTCATAGGGTTGTGAATGGAGATTTCATGGGTACTGATCATGGGCGCGTCCAAGTAGTAGATGAATCCGAAATTGAATTAATCGAGATTGTCCCGGACGGAACCGGTGGCTGGGTTGAGCGTACCCGTACGGTAGCGCTGGCGGGTGGAGCTTAGAGGATGATGAATATGCTTAAACGAAAGAAAGCGTGGATGACTAAAGTAGCTGGATTGTTGGCACTCAGCCTCGCGTGGGGAAGTGCATATGCAGTTACCATGCAGGATATTGAGTTCTCTTCACTACCTGGTGATCGGATCGAAATTAGAATGGAATTTGACGGCACGCCGCCAGATCCAAACGGTTACACGATCGAGCAACCAGCTCGAATTGTGTTAGACCTTCCCGGGGTAACGAGTGAGCTCGATGAGAAGCACCATGACCTTGGCATAGGCAACGCGCGACGCGTGTCGGTCATAAGCACGAAAGATCGAACCCGTGCGATCGTCAACCTCACCGAACTTGTGGGCTACGAGACAAACGTAAGTGGCAACACGCTCTTTGTGATGGTCGGTGGTGGCGCGACTCCTGGTGAACCTGCGCCGTCGAACATTGCTAGCGCAGACGATCAACGCGTTAGCTCGTCGAACATCAGTTCTTCGATCAGTAACGTTGACTTCCGCCGTGGCAAAAACGGTGAAGGACGTGTGATCTTCACGATGAGTAACCCCAAGGTTCCTGTTGATGTATCGAGTGACGGAGGCAAGATTCGTGTAGAAGTTCGCAATACCGACCTACCTGCAAACTTGCAACGCCGTCTTGATGTCACCGACTTTGCTACACCAGTACAAATTGTTGATGCCTTACAAGAAGGTGACCACACAGTATTTACGATCGCAGCTGAAGGCAGTTATGACTACTTGGCGTATCAAGCTGACGGCACGATGTCGATCGACGTCACGCCATTGACTGAAGAAGAAGTCGAAGCGCGGGATGACATCTTTAAGTATACCGGTGAGAAGCTATCCCTAAACTTCCAGGACATTGAGGTCCGATCTGTATTGCAGCTCATTGCTGATTTCACAGATCTGAACTTGGTTGCTAGTGACACGGTCAGCGGCCGCATTACTTTACGTTTGAAGAACGTACCTTGGGATCAAGCGCTTGAGCTGATCTTAAAAACCAAGGGTCTAGATCAACGTCAGGTAGGTAACGTCTTACTCGTTGCCCCGGCAGCCGAAATCGCTGCTCGTGAAAAGCTTGAACTTGAAAATCAGAAGCAGATTTCTGAGCTAGCGCCGCTTCGCACTGAATTCATTCAGATTCGTTATGCATCTGCATCGGAGCTATTTGAACTTTTCAACAGCTCTGGTAACGGCACGAGCATGATGTCCGATCGTGGTGGCGTCATTGTTGACGAGCGTACGAACTCAATCATTCTGACCGATACCGCGGATCGTCTTGAAGAATTCCGTCGCGTCATCGCTCAGCTTGATGTACCGGTACGCCAGGTTTTGATCGAGGCACGGATTGTCACTGCTAACGCGACCTTCACCGAGCAGCTTGGTATCGCTTGGGGTGGTGGTGCACTCGATATGGAAAATGATGTGATTCGTGTAGGTGGCTCGCAAGAGACATTGACCGAATTGCAGAACATCCTTGTTGAGGGTGAGGGTGACATCACGACACCCGGCAGCCTCGTCGTCGACCTCGGTGTGACACAAGGTGGTGCAACAAGTATTGGTGTCGGTCTCACCTCTGGTGAGTTTTTGATCGACCTCGAATTGTCAGCTTTGGCTGCCGATGGACATGCGGAAGTTGTCGCTCGACCGAAGGTCATCACAGCGGACAAGAGTCCAGCGGTAATTGAGTCAGGTGTGGAGATTCCTTATCAGGAAGCCACCTCTAGTGGCGCGACGTCAACCTCCTTTAAGGACGCCGTTCTTTCGCTAGAAGTAACGCCGCAGATCACGCCAGATGATCGGATCATCATGGAGTTGAACGTGAAGCAAGATACTGTCGGACAGGTGTTTAACGGTGTTCCGTCAATCAACACGAACGAGATCCAAACTGAAGTGTTGGTGGACAACGGCCAGACAGTTGTACTCGGTGGTATCTTCCAGACTGATAAGAACATCTCGACAACCAAGACGCCGTTCTTCGGTGATCTGCCATACGTTGGTCGTCTGTTCAAACGGACTATCGAGCGAGATGACAAGCAGGAACTGTTGATTTTCATCACCCCTCGTATCATTGCTGACGCCCTCACGGATCGATAAACAGAGGGATTGTTATCGTTCGCGCGGCTAGCGCGATTCCATTACACTCAACGGCGCCATAGGCGCCGTTTTGTTATGCACGCTCAAAATATATATGTCATAGGGTTAATGGCCGTGGGGAAGAGCACGGTCGGTCGGCTGCTGGCCGAAAGTTTAGGCAGACCCTTTATCGATTCTGATCATGAAATTGAAGCGCGAGCAGGTGCTGAGATTTCCTGGATCTTCGATGTAGAAGGCGAAGAAGGTTTCAGGGATAGAGAAGAACAGGTGATCGATGAGTTGTCCCAGCGCGATGGTTTGGTTTTGGCGACCGGTGGTGGCGTCGTCAAACGCCAGATTAATCGAGAACATCTCGCAGCACGCGGGATCGTAGTCTACTTGGATTGCCCCATAGAAAAGTTGTTGGAAAGGACTAACAAAGACAAGCGACGACCCCTGCTAAATGGTCCCAATAGGGAAGAAGTTCTGCGCTCACTTATGTGTGAGCGCGGACCACTCTACGCTGAGATAGCTGACTATCGATTCGTATCCGGGGATAACAGCGCAAAGTCTCTTGTTAACAAAATCATTTCGAAACTGCAGGGTGATGGAGTCATCTAGTTGTCGAACGCAGTACAAACAATTTCAGTAGACCTTGGCGATAGGAGCTATCCGATTCACATTGGGGATGGGCTTCTCGGCCAAAGGCTTAGACAACTCGTTGGTGAGTTTCGGAGTAAGCAGGTTGCGATATTCACTAATCCAACAGTTTCGTCTTTATACCTAGAATCGACGCTTGCAGGCTTAAGCGATTTCAATGTGGACGTCTTCACGATGCCCGATGGTGAAGCGCACAAAAACCTGGACACTTACAACGACGCGATGGATTTTCTGATGGATCACCGCCATAACCGAACAACCTGTTTGGTCGCGCTTGGCGGTGGGGTGGTTGGTGATTTAACAGGTTTCGTGGCAGCAACTTTCCAGCGCGGCGTCGACTTTGTGCAAATTCCGACGACACTGCTTGCTCAGGTTGATTCATCTGTTGGTGGCAAAACGGCAGTGAACCACGCGAGTGGTAAGAACATGATCGGTGCGTTCTATCAGCCACAAAGCGTTGTCATCGACATCAGTGTGTTGCGTACATTGCCTGATCGTGAATACGCAGCAGGTCTTGCCGAGATCGTTAAGTACGGTGTGATCTACGATGCTGAGTTCTTTGCTTGGTTGGAGGCAAATTCCGAGGCAATTTCGGCTAGGGAAACGCAGGCGCTCATTCACGTTATTCGCCGTTCTTGTGAGATAAAAGCAGAGGTTGTGGCCCAGGATGAGCGCGAAGCGGGCCTACGGGCGATCTTGAACTTTGGGCATACCTTTGGCCATGCGATCGAAAACCTGTCTGGCTATGGGACGTGGTTGCATGGTGAGGCTGTGTCTGTCGGGATGGTGATGGCGGCGCAGTTCTCGGAACGGTTGAACCGCTTGCCGCAGGGTGGCGCAAGCCGTATTGCGGAACTCCTCGAATGCATGGATTTGCCGGTGACTCTCACCGGAGATGTTGAAAGACAGGCAATGCTTACAGCGATGGGGATGGATAAGAAGACTGTCGACGGCCGTGTGCGGTTTGTCGTCGCAAATGCGATTGGCCAAGTAGACTTGGTGGCGGATTATAGCCAGGCTGCGCTTGATGAAACGCTAGCCGCGTTTTGTTCCCGTTAGCGGGGTGTAAGTTTGGTGCAACGAACCTTTCTTGAATTGACCCACAACCCATTCGCACCGCCGCGCGAGGGCTTCTACAGTGGTGCGGACCGAAAAACCCATCTCGACCATATTCGTCACCTCAGTCAATGGTCGCGGCGTGTGCTACTGGTTACGGGCCCATTCGGAATCGGTAAATCCACGCTGTTCAAAGAGCTTTCGACAAGCCTCCCGGGTAGCGCCAAGGGCGCTCGAGTGTCTGGTGCGGTTGTCACTGGCGAGAGAGAAGTGCTTCTCGCGATCATGCAAGGTCTTGGCATGGCGATCGAGCAAGACATGCATATGGAGGACATTATCGTTCTCTTGGTCCGCCATGTGGACGAGGAAGCTAGTCGCGAGCGGATGTGTGTCGTGATGTTCGATGATGCGCACCTACTGGCCCACACTGCTGTGTCGCTCTTAATGCGGCTTGTTGCAGAATCTGCCATCAGAGTGGTGATGTTTGCTGAGCCGAGTCTTATTACAAACGTTAATCAGTCAGCCAAAAAGTATGAGGTTGAGTGGTTTGAGATCAGGTTGAGTGGCTTTCCAGCTCAGGATGTCCGTGACTACCTTGAGTGGCGGTTTGCCCAAGCCCAATACCGAGGCCGGTTGCCGTTCACGGATCCGCAAGTGGCCAAAATTGCTGAGCGTTCAGGCGGTAACCCGAACGTCATCGACTTTATGGCCAATGAATTGTTGGCTGACTTAGAGACAGGGCAAGTGCGAGAGCTGGGTGGACGGTTTCCAAAGAGGCATGCGCTCCTCGTGGTGATACTTGCGATCCTCGTTTTCCTCATCTACCAACTCTACCTGCAGCCACCGCTCGAAGATGGCGCCCCGATCGAAATTGCCTCAATAGAAAACGAGGTCTCGGTAGCGGGGCAGAACGATAGCCCAGGAACTGAAAAGGATACGGATGCGCTAGACGGGGCGGACGGCGTGGTTTCGGAAGATGGCATAGAGACTGGACTTGAAGAGGGTCCAGGCGTAACAGATGCAACAGAAGTAGAAAGTACTGACGAATCCGTTCTTAGTGAAAGTGCAAACTCCTCTGGCGAAAATGGCGTAGCAGAATTCGTCGCTGCGCCTGTGCTAGCCCCAGACGAATTAAGAGATGAGTTAAGAGACCAATTAAGAGATGAATCAAGAGACGAACTTTCGGTTAGCGAGGAACCTCTGGAGCCTCCGCTTCCTGACGATGCCCCACCAGAAATAACCCCCGAGGAGGTCGTTTCGGTTCAGCCGCCTGTAAGGGAGTCACCGATACCGGTAGTCGATTCCATCGCTCGAGAACGTCCTTCGACAACCACAATCCCAAGTGTGATAAATGGTCCTGCGTGGCTACGAGGGCAAAACGACGCCCATTACACGTTGCAATTGATGACGTTGTCGCGACAGCAAGGTGGCGTCGACCTCATTAAAAGACAAAGTGATTCTGCGGAGTTTGCCATGTATCCACTGCGCAGGAACGGTAAAACGATGTATGTTGTCACTTACGGAGTGTTTTCCAATCAAGCCGCAGCCCAACGAGCGGCATCGGGTCTCACCGGAGAGTTGGCTGGAATCACGCCTTGGGTTAGACCATTTTCTGCGGTACAAGATGCGATCAGCGACTGATATCAGTGACCGCGGTGTGAAAAGGAGAGGTCGGTATGAATAAACTAGGTGTTTTGGTATTGATGATTGGATTTCTGATAAGTCCAGGCGTGGCTGCCGACACTCATCCTGAAGTCGCATGGTCACTCGGTTACAGTGTTCCGGAGCATAAGTGCGTTAAGCCGCGTATGCGTAAATCCAATACAGAGGGACAAACGGACAGATTCCAACGCAAGGTGGCGCGATTTGCTAACTGCGTTAAGAAATACCAAACCGGGTTGATTGCCGACCATCAGCGGATACTAGCCTCGGCTGAACATGGTCTAACTAAGGGGCAAGCGGAGCAGCTCGTCGGAAGTCTCAAGTCTATTGAACAGTCGCTTGTCTCACTGGGCGAGGACTTTGTTGTTGAACAGGACTATTCAGATTTGCAGCGAGTACTAGTCATGGGCAATCGCTCAAGCATCTAAGTTCCTCATCAACCGAAGAATGATGTTAGCCCGGATGTTTCCCGAACAAATCGTACGATACCAAGAAAAATCCTACGTTTAATAGCATTGCCCCCGCCGTGATGATCAGTGCCTTCCACTTGAGTTTTGACCACCAAATGCTGGTATAGAGGACAATCAATATCGGGTAAAGCAGAAGTAGGTCAATGCGTATGTTCCCTTCAGCCTGACTTTCCCAGATCCAATATAGGACAGTCACGACGAGGGTGGTGAGGAACTGTGTCACGAGAGTTTTCTCGCGATTATAAATACCGCTATCCCGTTTTTGCCGTGATGCCACTGGCTCTCGAGGCTAAAACCGGCACTTTCGATTTCGGCACTGAGTTCATTTTCTGTGAAGATGTAAAGATCGGGCATGAGGCCGAACAACTTTCCAATTGGGACGACAAACTTGATAAATCGCAGGAGCGAATTGCCGACGCAGACGCTGCTGCTGACGAAAACACCTCCAGGTTTAAGAATCCGCGCGACTTCCGCGATCACTTCCTGACGGTTCGGTAGCAGGTGTATGACGTTTAAGCCGAGCACGGCGTCGTAGCTTTCGTTGGCCGCATTGAATTCTGAGAGGGTGCCCCGAGTGAAGGTGACGTTGGTGATGCCTGCATCGCGAGCCTTACCGCGACCAATTTCGAGCATTTTTTCCGAGATGTCGATCGCATCAATGTGTGTCACGTGAGGCGCATGATGAATGGCTGTGGATCCTGTACCGCAGCCAAACTCCAGCAACCGCATCTCTGCGCGGAGATATTCTTGAGTCTCCGCTAACTTTCGATTGTAAGTAGCTTCATCGGAAATAGGACTCTTAGCGTAGCGCTCGGCTGACTTATCCCAGAACGGATCGGACTTAGACATCGGTTTCTCCCATGTGGTCGGCGCGACGCTCAGCATGTGCCAGCATTCTGCCTCGCTTGGAGGTATCAAACAATGAGAGGCTGAGGGCGTGTGAGAATGCAGGAAAAAGGCGTGGGTCTTGGCTTAAGCCCCACGCGGTGTCGGAACTTCTAGTCGACGTTTGATGCAGTAAATTGCTCGACGAGAACCCCTGATGGGTTTTTGTTTTGCTCATCCATATAGGCCGAGAACTCAGGGATTGGCGCACCGTGAAACTTAGAGTACGCATCCCAACTGTCATATTGCATGACGTAGAACATCCGATTCAGGCGATCTACAGCCACCGTTACCCGGGCTCCTGCTTTTTCATGAATCGGTTTCGCACCGAGGCCGCCTTGAATCAAACGAGAAAGCTGACCAGGTAGCGCCTCCCATATGTAGACTTCTCGTACAGCGCCGCCTTCTCCCGCAGAAACCGTCTCAAGCAAATAATGATCGATTCGCTCTGCTTGGGGGTCGGCATTTGCATCTTTCCAGAATTCCGCCTGTTTTGGATCCTCGCCCACCGCCTTATAGAAATTGTTCCACGCGGCGTAATCGGTGTGGATGGTTGCGTAGTACATCCGCCCTACCAAATCAGTAGAGACGACGATCGGTGTGCCATGCTTTTCTTGAATCGATTTTGACTTTAGGGCGCTCTGGACCATACCCGGATTTGAATTTGGCTTGCTTGCAATAGCTTTCCAAACGGCGACTTCTATTATGTCCGCCTGTGCTGAAGCTCCGAGTAAACACAAGCTGACTAAGAACGCACTAATTTTGGTAATGCTCATATCTGTCTTCCTTCCGTTGTTCGGACCGGAAGGTATAACACAGAGAATATTGTAGGACAATCTAAAGGCTGGCAGGTAAAGGCAGGGACATGCACAAAAGACGAGCAAAAAAGACGAGCAAAGACACAGAAAATCAGGCGCAGATCTAGCTGCGCCACTTTAGCCGCGGTAGGGGCGACTCGGTTTGTGAGAATTCGAACCCGAACTATGGCAGTTCGGTTGACCCCATGAGGTAGCGGTCGATCTCGCGAGCGGCTTCTCTGCCTTCGTTGATTGCTCGAACGACCAAGGATTGACCGCGTCGACAGTCACCTGCTGCGAATACACCATCGACGTTAGTGTTATATGTTCCGTATCCAGCGAGGTAATTCGAACGCTCGTCATACTCGATATTCAGGGGTTCACTCACGGCGTGTTCTGGGCCTAAGAAGCCCATCGCTAACAGAACGAGGTCTGCTGGCCAGTCTCGTTCTGAGCCTTCAATGTTGCGAAACTGCCCGTCCACCATTTCCACATCGACCGTTCTCACGCCAGTGAGGTTACCGTTGTCGTCGCCGACGAAATTCAGCGATGAAATACTATAAACCCGTGGGTCTTCACCCTGGATGTGTTCTGCTTCTTGGTGACCATAGTCGACGCGGAAGATACGTGGCCATGTTGGCCAAGGATTGTTCGCCGCGCGATCTTCCGGTGGTCTCGGAAAGAGTTCGAAGTTCACAAGGCTCTTGCACCCGTGGCGCAAAGAAGTACCGATACAGTCGGTACCAGTATCACCGCCGCCGATGACGATAACGTCTTTGTCTTTGGCTGAGATGTAATTGCCATCTTCGTGGTTGGAGTCGAGCAAGCTCTTTGTATTAGCCGTCAAAAAGTCCATTGCATAATGGACGCCGTTGAATTCCCGCCCAGGAATAGGTAAATCACGAGGTACTGTCGCCCCGGTTGTCAGTAAGACGGCGTCTTTTGCTCCCTTGAGATCACTCACTGAAACAGATCCGTTAGATCCATCGCCGACTGGCGAGTTGACAAGAAACTCAACGCCTTCATCGCGCAGGATCTGAACACGTCGTTCGACGACTTCGTTCTTGGCAAGTTTCATGTTGGGGATACCGTACATGAGTAAACCGCCAACGCGATCGGCACGTTCGTATACTGATACTTGGTGGCCTGCTTTGTTAAGTTGATCGGCAGCCGCGAGGCCCGCAGGTCCGGCTCCTACGATCGCGACGTTCTTACCGCTACGCGACGAAGGAGGGGTAGCAACAATCCAACCTTCTTCATAGCCGCGATCAACGATGGCCATTTCGATGTTTTTAATCGTAACAGCCGGGTCGGTAATACCGAGGACGCAGGAGCCTTCGCAGGGCGCAGGGCAAACGCGCCCAGTAAACTCCGGAAAATTGTTAGTTTTGTGGAGGCGATCTAAGGCATCGCGCCACTGACCTCGGTAGACGAGATCGTTCCATTCAGGAATGAGATTATGAATAGGGCATCCGTCTTCCGATTGACAGAATGGCACACCACAGTCCATGCAACGGGCACCCTGTGTGGTAAGACGCTCGACGTCGTGTGCGGTATAAATTTCTTTGAAATCCAGCAGTCGCTCGGCGGGATCGCGATAAGGCGCCGCGTTGCGAGGGAATTCCATAAATCCAGTTGGCTTACCCATAAATTCTTGTTCTTAGCTGTCTTCTTGTGTCTAGTGAGGTAGCTGCTAGAAGCTATCCGGCACTCACTTGCTTGCGCTCTTCCAAGACGCGTTTGTAGTCGGTTGGCATTACCTTGATGAACTGTTGTAGGGATTGTTCCCAGTTATCTAGTAAGGCGCTTGCGACCGTTGACCCTGTATAGGTCTGGTGATTTCGGATCATCGTTTCTAGCTCGGTAATGTCTGCAGCAGACTCCAAGCGTTCGAGCTCCACCATCTCCATATTGCATTGGGTGTCGAATTGATTCTGTGGATCCCAAATATAGGCGATACCACCGCTCATGCCTGCGGCGAAGTTGCGACCAGTTGGTCCGAGAACGGCAATTCTTCCACCAGTCATGTATTCACAACCATGGTCGCCAACACCTTCAATTACGGTTGTTGCGCCCGAATTTCGAACACAGAATCGTTCTGCTGCCATGCCCCTAAAGTAGGCTTCACCAGATGTCGCCCCATACAAAGCAACATTACCGATGAGGATATTTTCCTCTGGCTTAAATTGTGAATTCTTTGGTGGATAGATAATGAGCTTTCCGCCTGATAACCCCTTGCCTGTGAAGTCGTTCGCATCGCCCTCAACTTCCAAGGTGACGCCTTTAGCGAGCCAACAACCGAAGCTCTGTCCGGCACTACCGTTGAACTTAAAGTGGATGGTGTCGTCGGGGAGCATTTGTGGACCTACCTCGCGAATGATCCTGTTCGAGAGCATCGCGCCGACTACGCGGTTGGTATTGACGATATCCATTTCAGCATTGACCTGCGTGCCATCCTTAAGAGCAGGTGCCGCAAGTTCCATCAGCTTGTTGTCGAGTGCACGATCTAGTTGGTGGTCCTGGTCATGTTGAGCGAAAGCGCCAAGAAACTCAGATGGCACCTGGGCTGGGGTTAGGATCTCGGTTAAATCAAGGCCAATCGCCTTCCAGTGATCAACCGCTGCATTGACGTCAAGAAGATCTACCCGTCCGACCATTTCGTTGATCGTTCGAATGCCAAGCTCAGCCATAATCTGCCGTAGTTCTCTTGCCACCATGAACATGTAGTTGACGACGTGCTCTGGCGCGCCAGCGAACTTTTCACGCAATGCTGGATCTTGAGTCGCGATTCCGACTGGACAAGTATTTAGATGACACTTACGCATCATTATGCAGCCAAGTGCAATGAGTGGCGCTGTCGCAAAACCGAATTCTTCGGCGCCCAAGAGGCATGCGATAGCCACGTCACGTCCAGTCTTAAGCTGACCGTCAGTCTGCAATACGACGCGCGAGCGAAGATTGTTCATCACAAGTGTTTGGTGGGTCTCGGCTATGCCTAGCTCCCAAGGGACGCCTGCGTGCTTGATAGACGTGAGCGGTGAGGCTCCCGTGCCACCGGTATCCCCCGCGATCACCAAGTGATCTGCGCGTGCCTTGGTGACACCTGCAGCGACAGTCCCTACACCAATTTCGGCACCAAGTTTGACGCTGATGCGAGCCTTAGGATTACCGTTTTTGAGGTCATGAATGAGTTGCGCCATGTCCTCGATTGAATAGATGTCGTGGTGTGGCGGCGGGCTGATTAGGCCTACGCCAGGAGTTGAATGCCGCAACCCAGCAATGTAGTCGTCGACTTTACCACCTGGCAGCTCGCCGCCTTCGCCAGGCTTGGCGCCTTGGATGATCTTGATTTGCAGTTCATCGGCGTTGGTTAGGTAGTTGATCGTGACACCAAAGCGGCCGCTCGCTACTTGCTTGATGGCAGAGCGCTTGGAGTCACCGTTGGGTAACGTTTTGAATCGCTCTGGATCTTCTCCGCCCTCGCCTGTGTTGGACTTGCCACCTAACCGGTTCATGGCGAGTGCCAAAGACTCATGGGCTTCAGCACTGATCGAACCGAAACTCATCGCACCCGTCGCAAAACGCTTGACGATATCGGATTCGGTTTCCACCTCGCTGATATCTACCGCTTCGGTCTCTTTGAAGGTCAACAACCCGCGCAGGGTGGACTGACGCGTGTTCTCATCGTTCATGTGACTGGCGAAAGTCCAATAAGCGTCTTCGCTATTGGTTCGTACTGCATTTTGCAGTGAGGCTACAGCCTCTGGATCCCACATGTGGGTATCGCCATGGCGGCGCCAATGGAAGTCGCCAGGGTTTGGTAACACGCTGAGCGGAATCACGTTACGGTCTGGGTAGCCGAAGTCGTGGCGCTTTTGCATTTCTTCGGCTAAAACTTCGAGGCCCACACCTTGTACACGTGAGGCGGTGCCGGTGAATGCAAGGCTGATCACGTCGTCTGCGAGACCTACAGCTTCGAATATCTGCGCCCCCTTATAGGATTGCAGTGTTGATATACCCATTTTGGCCATCACTTTGAGCATGCCTTTGGCAACGGCCTTGCGATAGGCAGCAACGATGTCGTCATCGCTTTGAACATGAGCTATACCGTCCAGGCGCCCCATTGCACGTGCATCCCATAGAGACTCGAACGCCAAATAAGGGTTAATCGCGTCTGCACCGTAGCCAACCAACAAACAGTGGTGGTGCACTTCGCGGGCTTCACCACTTTCGAGGACTAGCCCGATTTGTGTGCGGGCATGTGCTTTGACTAAGTGTTGATGCACGCAGCCGACGGCGAGCAAAGAACTGATCGCGATGCGGTCTTGGCTTACTGAGCGGTCGGAAAGCACGACCAAACTAAAGCCTTCAGCGATAGCGCTATGTGCTTGTTCACTGATCCGTGTCAGCGCTTCGACCAATCCTTCCCGACCACTCATACTTGGATAGGTGATGTCGATCGTCTTGCTGCGCCAACCCCTGTGATCCATGTCCTTTAGGGAAGTGAGTTCGGAGTTGGATAAAATCGGATGCGGTATGCAGAGTCGATGCGCATGCGCGGCTGTCGTTTCCAGCAGATTTTTCTCGGGTCCGATGTAGCAATCGAGTGCCATAATGACTTCTTCACGGATCGAATCGATCGCGGGATTAGTCACTTGCGCGAAACGCTGTTTGAAGTAGTCGTACAGCATGCGCGGCTTGGTGCTCATAACAGCAAGGGCTGCGTCATTACCCATCGATCCCAGTGGATCACGTAGCTCTGAAACCATCGGTTGCAACATGAACTGCATGGTTTCTTGGGTGTAGCCAAACGCCTGCATACGTTGTGTGAGTGTACCTTTGTCTAAACCGGCACCGATGGCCTCTGGTACGTCAGCCAGATCAAGGCGCTGTTCAGCTAGCCAATCTGCATAGGGACGACGTCCGGCGAGGTCTGTCTTTAGTTCTTCGTCAGGGATCATTCGTCCTTGTTCGAAGTCGATCAGAAAGATTTTTCCAGGCTGTAAGCGTCCCTTGGATATCACGCGTTCTGGATCAACCGGCACGACACCCACTTCAGAAGCCATGATGCACTTGTCATCGTCGGTGATGTAATAGCGCGACGGGCGCAGTCCATTTCGGTCAAGTACCGCACCTATATAGGTGCCATCAGTAAAGGCAATCGACGCTGGACCATCCCAGGGTTCCATGAGTGATGAGTGATACTCATAGAAAGCTTTCTTATCTTCGGTCATCGTCGCGTGTTGTTGCCAGGCCTCGGGAATCATCATGAGGACCGCTTCTTGTAGCTTGCGGCCTGACATCAGCAAGAATTCTAAAACGTTATCGAAGTTACCCGAGTCAGAGCAGTCCGGTTCGACGATTGGAAAGAGCTTCTCAAGATCCGCGCCGAACAATTCTGATTCGGCCACACCTTGGCGTGCGTTCATGCTATTAACGTTGCCTAGAAGGGTGTTGATTTCTCCGTTGTGGCTCATGAAGCGATTAGGTTGCGCTCGATCCCACGAAGGAAATGTGTTTGTACTAAATCGAGAATGGACCATAGCGAGATGACTTTCGTAGGTCTCGTTTTGTAGGTCCTTAAAGAAAGGAAATAGCTGATCTGGGGTCAGCATGCCTTTGAAGATGATTACTTTGGATGACAGTGAACAGACGTACAAAAGCTTACGCTCGAGTAGGCTTTCGTCGCTCCGAAGTACATGGGAGCTGTGTTTACGGATGAGGTAGAGCTTGCGCTCGAAATCATCGCCAGTGAGCCCGTCTTCTGCTGCGATATACAGCTGATCAAAATGTGGCATCGCTGAGCGGGCGGCATTGCCGATATCGGCTGCATCTGGATCAGTGGGTAGCGTTCGCCAGCCGATTAGAGTCTGCCCAGCAGCGACTATCTGTTCCTCGAAAACCTGACGGCATTTAGCGCGCTCGTCTGGGTCATTAGGCATGAAGACATTGCCGACACCGTAGGTCCCTGGACTCGGCAAGCTCGTCGCGAATTCTTTTTCGGAAACCTCATTGAGTAACTTGTGGGGAAGTGCGGTCAGGATACCGGCACCGTCTCCCGTGTTCTTTTCGTAGCCGACGCCACCGCGGTGTTCCATACAGCAGTTCATGTGCACAGCATCCGCGACAATTTGGTGGCTCGCCCGACCTTTGATGTCGCATATAAAGCCAACCCCGCAGCTGTCTTTTTCATTGCTGGGGTCGTAAAGGCCATGCTTTGCGGGCAAGGCGCCGATTAAACTCTGCGTCATGTCTCTACTCATATTGCTCAAATCGGGGAGTTAAATTTGGGACACTGCAGCCGACATATATGCCAATCGACAGTCCCTGATCTCCCAATCCTGTGCACTCAACTCGTCATCAAACGCGGCCGGGTCTTTTTCCCGGAGGCGACGAAGCCCGTCTGCTCAAATTTTTGAGCGGACTCTGAGCCTGTGAATTACTGCCTGCGGATGCTTAAGTCTTTGTTCTTATTATGTTTTTCTTACGTTTTATGTACGCTTTTACAGCGTTATCGCTGGTCGTGGCCGCAGGCAAACGGCGTGCAAACAGTGCGAAGGGCGAAACATCTCAAAATTCGGCCGTTTAATCAAGTTTGACCTGGTTTTGCCTCTCGGAGCGCTACTGCTAAGCCATTGATTTTGGGGAATTTAGGACGCGATTCGGTACCAATACTCGTGGCTATGTTTGAAGTTGAGCTCTTCGTACAGAGCGTGGGCTGGGTTGTTGTCATCCACGACCTGTAGATAAGCTCGATGAGCACCGCGACTCTGGCCCCAATTGAGAAGGCCAGTTACCAAACGGCGCCCTAAACCGCTGCGTCTTTTTTCTGGATGCGTATAGATGTCGAACAGACCGATGAGTTCATGTTCAACGACGCCGAGTCCGCAAGCGACAGGATTGTCGCCCTCCATCATCACTGCGAAGGCACATTCTCCGGCGATGCCCTTGAGAATTAGATTATGCAGGGTTGCGGCCGGATCCCCCATCCCAGTCAGGTAGCAATAGACCTTCAGCCATTGTTCTAAAGTGAGCAGCGTGATCGCAGAGCCTTGGTCGGTACTGGCCAATGGACAGGTGAGGACATCGCAACGCTCCCGTATCTCGTAGCCACGCTCCGCTAATAGCTCATCAAGCTGGGCTGTGTTGCGGTCGCTGATGGAGGTGAGTCTAAAAACGGTTTGTAGCTGCTCGCGGGCATACAAGTTTTCGCAGTAGCGAATTTTGTCCAGCAGCGTCTCTTCGGTTTCAGTCTTAAAGGCTGGGTAGACGGGCACGATGCTATTGGATCGCTTAGTGAAACCTTTACTAAAACGCAGTACCCACCCGTCGAGCAAAATCTGCTGCATGGCGGGCCAGGCATTCATAGACGCTTCCTCGATTCGGTGAGCCAAGCGTCTGTTGACCGGTGCAGATGGTATCGAAGTTATCGAAGAGGCTTTGCTCATAGAGTCATCATACTCAATCACTGGGATTGGTGGGGTAGTTTCACTTACAATACGCGCCCGCAAATTTTCAATCGAAGAACAACTCAACCGAGAATAATTATGAAAGAACCTGTACGCGTCACCATCACCGGACCTGCTGGTCAAATTGGCTATGCCTTGCTTTTTAGAGTTGCCTCTGGCGCCATGCTAGGACCCGATCAACCCGTTATTTTGCAGCTGTTGGAAATCACTCCTGCATTGGATGCGCTGAAAGGTGTGGTGATGGAGTTGGATGATTGTGCTTTCCCACTGTTAGCTGGTGTCGTGCAGACGGATGATGCGAACGTTGCTTTCAAAGACACAGACTATGCACTTTTAGTTGGTTCTCGACCTCGCGGTCCGGGAATGGAACGTAAAGATTTGTTGGAAGCGAACGCCGCTATTTTCTCTGCGCAAGGTAAAGCGCTCAATGACCACGCGTCGCGTGATGTCAGAGTTTTGGTTGTGGGAAACCCTGCAAACACGAATTGCTTGATCGCACAGCGCAACGCACCGGATCTAGAGCCGCGTAATTTTACGGCAATGACCCGGCTCGACCACAACCGTGCCATGGCGCAGTTGGCCCAGAAGGCAGGCAAGCACGTCAGCGACGTTGACGGTTTGTGTATTTGGGGTAACCACTCGGCGACACAATATCCTGACATACACAGAGCGAGTGTTGCTGGGACGGCAGCGATGAGCCTCATTGATATGGATTGGTACGAAAACGATTTCATCCCAACAGTGCAGCAACGCGGTGCCGCGATCATTGATGCGCGAGGAGCTTCTAGTGCAGCTTCAGCAGCCAATGCAGCGATCGATCACATGCACGACTGGGCACTGGGTGCGGACGGTATCGTCAGCATGGGTGTCTTTTCCGATGGCAGTTACGATATTCCAGAAGGCTTGATCTACTCGTTCCCTGTGCGTTGTGCAGGTGGAGACTGGGCCATCGAACAGGGAGTGGACGTTAACGACTTTAGCCGTGGCAAGATGGATGCAACGGCGAACGAGTTAGCTGAAGAACGCGACGCAGTCGCACACCTGTTACCGTAAGTTAGAGCTGAAAGAGAACCTGTTTCGGGGAGACGACATGAGCGAAATACGTGAATTCAAAATTGCCGCCACAGATGCGGCTCTGGATGATTTAGAGCGACGGCTAGCGCAAACGCGTTTCCCTGATGCACAAACCCCGGATGATTGGAGCCAGGGAGTGCCTCTAGCCTATGCCCAGGAACTCGTCAGCTATTGGCAGGGGAAGTATGACTGGCGCGCGCGTGAGCAGTACTTCAATCGCCACCCGCAATACAAGACGGAAATATCTGGTCTCGATATTCACTTCCTACATGTGGTGAGTCCGCATGCCGAAGCGCGTCCGCTGTTGATCACACATGGGTGGCCTGGTTCAGTGGTGGAATTTCACAAGGTGATTGATCCGTTGGTTGATCCAGTTGCACATGGCGGTGACGCGGCCGATGCATTTCACGTGATCTGTCCGTCGCTACCGGGTTATGGATTTTCCGATAAACCAAGCGTGACCGGTTGGGGGGTCGAGAAAATTGCGGAAGCTTGGGATGAACTGATGCTGCGGTTGGGCTACGACCAGTACTTTGCTCAGGGTGGCGATTGGGGTTCAGCAGTGACGACCGCAATAGGGATACAGAACAGAGGAGCTTGTGTCGGTATTCATGTCAACATGCCCAATGCGCGTGCCACAAAAGAAGCGCTATCTAATCCCGATGAAGCAGATAAGCGCGCGCTGGCAGGCGCTGCGTACTATCAGGAGTGGGGTGCAGGCTACTCTAAGCAACAAAGCACTCGTCCACAGACGTTGGGTTATGCGCTGGTAGATTCTCCGGTCGGTCAAGCGATGTGGATCATCGAGAAGTTCTATGAATGGACTGATTGTGATGGGCACCCTGAAAGTGTGTTGAGCAAAGAGGAGCTCCTCGACAACGTCATGTTCTATTGGTTGGAAGGCAACGGTGCGTCCTCAGGACGCCTTTATTGGGAAAGCTTCAATCAAGCCTTTGGTGGTGATGGACCGAATACTGTCCCCCTTCCCACCGGGTGCAGTATTTTCCCTAAGGAAATTGTACCGACACCCAGAAGTTGGGCGGAGAAACGCTACACCAATATCATTTATTGGAACGAGCTGGACAAAGGCGGTCACTTTGCCGCCTTCGAGCAACCGGAACTCTTCATTGAAGAACTCCGGCGCTGTTTCAAACTTATGCGCTAATGGACCAGCTAGCCGACGCCGTGACGGAGAAGCTGTCCCGGTGTCGCGCCAGTGCATTGTCCGTCGGTGAAAGTGACTTCGCCATTGACGATGATCGCCTTGTAGCCCAACGCACGTTGGACACGACGCCACTCACCGGCGGGTAGATCATGTTCGACGTTACCTATCCAAGGCGGATCGATTGCGAGTTCGCCGAGATCGTAAACCACAACATCGGCCGCCGCGCCCTCAGCCAGGGTACCGCGATCTAAAAAGCCAGCTGCTTGAGCGGGTAAATTAGATAGACGGTAATGCGCCTCTTCCAGGCTCACGACTTGTTCATCGCGCACGAGCCAGGTCAAAAAGTCGGTGGTGTAGGAGCCCCCTGTAAAGAACTTAGTGTGAGCGCCTCCATCTGAAACACCAGGGATCGCGAATGGCGAGTCGTTCATCATCTCAGCCATGAATTCGGCATTGGAGCCTTTGTCCGGGCCGAGGAATTCGACATTGAGATCACCGGCTAAAGACAGATCGAGAATGACCTCAATGTGGTGCTTATCCTCTTCCTGGGCGATGTCGCCAACCGACCGACCGACGTAGTGCTCAAGCGCATCGTGTCCTGCCACATCTTGGACGATGAGGTGGCGAGGATTGCCGCCGACGCCTGCTTGAATCACCTGTAAACGTCGATCAGCGGCTTCCGCTTCTTCGACAAGACGTTGGCGCAGCTCTGGATCTTGTATCTTTTCGATCTTCTCCGGCTTAGTCCCGGTGGTAACCGCGCGCCAGGCAGGGGATGCATCGTACAAGTTCCAATGTTCCAGGGTGAAGGCAAAACCTGACCGTCCCGTGCCACATTGTGCGTAGATAGGCAGACCGCGCTCGCGGCAGTCTTCAACCCATCTCAGTGGCCGTCGGTGAACTTCGGGATCCCGTCGTGCAGGAGCAATAACGTTGTGCAGGATTGGTCGTTGCGCGGTAGCTGCTAGTTTTTCAAGGAAAGCCAAGTCTTTCTTAATCGGTCCTTCGGCCTGGGTGATTTGGATAAAACCCTCACCACGTTCTCGCAAAACTTCAGCTAGCGCGAGAATATCCTCATCCACCATCGTGTCGGTGACCATGGGAGAACCGTCGTAGTCCGCCTGCACTGAGTTAGGACCTAGGCGTTGAATGGAAAACCCACAGAGACCCGCATCCATACCTTGGTGCAGAAGGCGTTTCATCTCCTCGCGTTCATCGGTGGTTGCTGGGCGAGTCTTCGCCGCTTCTAGACCCATGACATAGGTCATGAGCGATGCTGTCGGCATGTACTGAATTACGTTGACACCCTTGTCAGCGCGCTCGAGAGAATCGAGATATTCTGGAATGCTCTCCCAATCCCAAGCCATTCCCTCTTTCATCGATTCGTAAGGAATCGCTTCCGTGCGGGTCATCATGAGCATTGACCGATCGCGAAAATCGGGCTTAACCGGCGCGAAACCAAAGCCGCAATTGCCTAGAACAACGGAGGTGACGCCATGCCAGCCAGAAATAGTGCACCAGGGGTCCCAGCGAATTTGGGCATCGTAGTGGGTATGCAAATCGACGAATCCAGGCGCAATGATGAAGCCGGTCGCATCGATGGTTTGGTTTGCGCTGGCGCCTTGGTCATCGCCGATTTTGGCGATCTTGCCATCCTTAATCCAAACGTCAGCTTGATAACGTGGCGCGCGGGTGCCATCGACAACTGTTCCGCCCTGCAAATGTAGATCGTAGTTCTGCATGTTCCCCCCTTGAATTACAGTTCTGCAAATACTAACGCCGATCCTATGGTGTGGATTAGAACAAAATCCTATGAAGAGAGAGCGTGTTAGATATTGTTGCCTGATTCGGGTTCGACATCTTCGTGGATATAGTCGTCGAAACGATTGGCTAATTCGATCGCTCGTGAACGCTCCGCTCTTGGAACTATGAAATTTGCAGTCAGAGCTTTCGCCCACGGTAGTCTCTGTAAACTCTCTAAATAAAGCGCCCGTAACTCCAAACGTGCTCGAAAAGGTAGACCGACATAGCGAATAAAGTCGATGTCGTCGAGCGGGATGCGCACTTGGGCCGTTCGGTGCTTACGCAGGAAACGTGGCTCTTCGAACTCGACGGTTAGATAATCGAAATCGATATCCAAGATACCTTCGATACTGCCTGTCGACACCGGGCTCTTGAACTGCACGGTCATGAATTTGCCCGGCGGTAGAGTAAAACAAGGATAGGTGGCACTAAGAGCTCAAGCGCGAGCAAAAATAAGACCATCGAGCTCGGCCAGCCGGTGTTAATAATCGCCAAAAGCCGAGCGAGTCCCGCGGTAAAGAAGATGACCTGGCTCACGACAAAGATGGTTTGGTAGCGAGCAAGGTCCTTGGCAGCCAACCACATAACTGCGCCATAAAGCGCGAACGCACCGCCGTAAAAACGGTTTTGACTGTCGAGAACAGGATCCCCAAGGCTTTGGTCCGACAGCACAGCACCGAGCCATGTTTCCGCTGTTGGACCAAAAAGGACATGTATGGTCGCAATACCGAAAATCGCGACAGCAACAACACGCAGAGTTTGGGGAAATAGACTCATCTTTGTACGGTAACCAACATCAGTTCAGCTTTGTAGTGGAGAATACGTTCGCGTTAGTCTTAACACCGGTTAGTACACATGAATTGGGAGGAAGGAAAATGATGCAGACAGGAGCATTTACAGGTTTCGAGGTGGAGTTGCGCGAGCCAGGTATCGCGTGGATTGAATTCAACACTCCCGAGCGCCTTAATGGGCTTACCCAGGCGATAAAGCGCGACCTAGTCGAGACGATTACCCAAGCACAGATGGACAACAAAGTACGTGTGTTGGTATTCACCGGCCAGGGGCGGGCGTTTTGTGCCGGTGACGACATATCAGGACAAGGCAAAGCGATCGGCGGTGAGCCTCTAGTACCACCAATACCACCGGGTCATGACTCCGATATTGGTACTTATGAAGGCTTGCGGGTTCTTTCCCAAACGCTGAATACCGCGATCCGAAGCTGTGACAAAATCTCGATTGCAGCCGTCAATGGTGTGGCAATCCAAACAGGGATGTCGATGGCGTTGTCTTGCGATTTCCGGATCGCAGCAGAAAGCGCACGCCTCGGTAGCGCGACACTTCGCTTTGGTTTATTACCGGACGAAGGTGGTCAGTATTTGTTGGTACAAATGATTGGTGTGCCTAGAACGCTCGATTTTTTGATCAACAAGAAAATCGCAACTGCGGAAGAGTGTTTGGATCTTGGGTTAGTACACGAAGTTGTGCCTAACGATGACTTGCAGACGCGGGCGATGGCTTTCGCGACAGAGATTGCCAATGGTCCTCAGGTAGCGACACGTCTACTCAAGCGTTCAATCTACAACGCCTACGACTTGAGCTGGGAACAGTCGCTAGATGAAATTGCAGCTAAAACCGCTGTTTCGGACCATCACGCGGATGCGCGTGAAGGCGGGCTTGCGTTCCGGGAGAAACGAAATCCCGACTTCAATTCTTGGTTGAGCGGCGAGTCCTAGATCTCGTACTACGTAATGATTCCGGCGGCGTAGGCCGCGGCAATTTCGTCGTCGGGCAGTTTCACGATCTCGCTCAGGACCTCGAAGCTATGTTGGCCAAGGCAAGGCGCCGGCCCCTGCGGACTGTTGTCATAGCTCGAGATGCGATATTGGTGCCCAGCATATGGGATGTGGCCCATCTCTTGGTGATCGAAATACCGGTAAAACTCGCGATGTTGATACTGCGAGTCTTGCATGAGATCGCTACTGCGTTGGACTTTACCCGCAGGCACACCAGCGGTTTGCAGGAGATTCATGACATCCGTCGCATCTTTGTCTCTGGTCCACGCCTGGATGCCCTCATCCAGGCGATCGTGGGCCTTGAGGCGACCTGCGTTGTTCGCCAAACTTGGATCATTCGCCCAGTCTAAACGATCCAGACTTCGGCAAAGCGCCTGCCACTGGTCATCTGTATCCACCGCAATCGCACACCAATCGTCATCTCCTGAGCATGGATAGCAGCTTTGTGGCGCCGCATAAGCGGAGCGGTTACCTGCTCGATTGGCGAGGTTGCCACTAGTCTGCAAATCCAACAGCTCTGGTGCCAAAAAGTGTAGCGCCGTTTCGATTTGTGCCACATCGATAAAACACCCTTCACCCGTGCGGCGACGATGATCGAGCGCCGCTGAAAGCAATGCTGATATAAATCGAGGAGCGATGGTGTCAGTGTAGGCGATCCACGGCCCAATCGGACCAAGATCTGGCCAACCGGTCATTTCGTAGAATCCAGCGATTGCTGCAGCGTGATAGCCAAAGCCGGCCATCTCTGCAGCGGGACCCGTCTGACCCATTAGACAGGTACTGATCATTATGAGTTTCGGGTTGAGCTTACGCACTTCCTCATATCCAAGCCCCATACGTGATATGGCGCCAGGTGCGAAACTCTCGATCATCACGTCGGACTGTGAGATGAGTTGTTTTGCGATCTCGATCGCTTCGGGTTGTTTGAGGTCCAATGCGAGACTTTGTTTTGACGTGTTGAAATCACCAAAGAACTGCGAGCGATTCCAACCTTCGATATTGTCCTTATATGGTCCGTTGGCTCGCAGAACATCTGGACGTAGTTCGCTCTCAAGCCGCACGACAGATGCGCCATGGTCGGCTAAAAATTTTGAAGAGATAGGGCCAACACCAACCCATGCGAAATCGGTAACCTTCAATCCTGTGAAAGGCAAAACGTCATCGTCACCAACGGGTTCCTTGTCTTCAGCAGGTCTTTTGAGTTCGGCGCGTATTTCTTCATTGTGTTGGCCGAGCGTGGGTGCGCTGTGACGAACGGACAGCTGCGAAACGGTCGGCTTGGCCCACAACCCCGGCGTGTTTATTGTCTTGTTATTGTTATTTGAGTCCCTGACTGAGAGATCACGCCAATAGTCCCTTGTCTGGATGTGGTCGAGGGATAGTAGTTCTGCCAGTGTGTTGATTGGCGCCAGGGTCACGCCGTTTTTCAGACCAAATTCGAAAAGCTCTTGCTTTGTGTGTAGGCGTAGAAAAGAGGCGAGGAGATCTTGCGCTTGGTAAAGGTTGATGGGTTCATTGTCGAGCTCCCGTATGTTTAGATCGTAGTTCTGCCAATCGATATCGCGCAGAGATGCCTCGGCCACGCCATCCTCAATCATCCAGTCAAGACAACCCACTAGGACCGAACTCGTTGGCAATGCGACTATCCAGCCGTCAGCCGTCGGATAGACCAGTTCCATTTTAAGTTGGCCGTTATTGATCGTGGATCCGCCACGTTCAAAATCGAAGCCTTGGATGGCATGTGCATCCATGGCGTTCAACATCGTCCAGGTCATTACGCTTTGAGCGGATAGATCCACAAATTGAGCACCGCCACTACGCCGCGTTCGTGTCAGTGCCACGAGTGCGCCGGAAGCTGCTTCGATACCCGCATGGCGCCAAACTTGGGGCACACTAATACGCACAGGTGCACGGTCGATGGGTCCCTGCAATGCCACCGGACCACCCATAGCCGCGATGACCAGATCATTGCCGTGAAATTCTGCATGTGGCCCCGTGCTGCCAAAGGGTGTTAGACAGACGTGGACGATGTTGGGGTTTAGGGCGGAGGTTTGCGCAAAATCGATGCCCAGATCGGCCAGGATACCATTGGGTGCTGATTCAAAAATAATGTCTGCTCTACGGATGAGCTCAGCGAGAGCGTCTCGGTCGCTCTTGTCAGCTGGATCCAGAACGATGCTGCGCTTGTTACGGTTAAAAGCAACGAATTGCAGGCTGGCGAGGTCGTCGCTCGCCTCGGAATCACCCCCTGTATCTCCGCCAGCTGAATTGGAACTAGGCAGGAAGGGCGCAGCGCGACGTGATGAGGCACCACCGGGAAGCTCGACCTTTATGACCTCAGCGCCGAGGTCGCCGAGAATCATAGGACCAATTTCACCACGTTCGTCTGTGAAATCTAAAACGGTGTACGGCTCTAGCACCAGCCCTCCCCAGGGTTCATTGAATGCTTAAATGGAGGCCAAATCTGAACAAACTTTGGCGTCGGTGTCTAGAAGAGGCTCAACTCGGCACCCGCGTAACTGTACTCGAGTTTTTGCGCGACTGCTTGTGATGCCGTGTTGGACCAAGATGTGCTGTACAAGGCTACTGCGCCAAGTTTGAGAACTTCGTTAGTCCAGCGTCTGACGGCTGTGCTTGCGTATCCTCGTCTGCGAAAATTGAGGCTCGTTTCGACGCCTGCCTCATGAGCCGCGGCAGTAACTCGTGAGCTAGCGCATACAGCGACCGCCTGTCCGTTGGCAACGGTTGCGATGAACAGCAAACGGTGACCCACATCTACAGACCAATCGCCCATTTCGTGCTTCAGTAGATGAGCGTTTACTTTATTGATAATCGTTGTTTCCTGCTCAGCCTCAGTAACAGAATCGGTGCGGTAGTAGATAGGTCCGCTGGAGACTCTGACGACTGGATTGAGGCGTTCTACAACCAACTTGCAATCGTTAACGACGCTTGGTTCCACGCTATTTGATGGTAGGGGCGCTTGGTTGAGGAGAGCAGCGAGCTCCACGCAAGTTTCTGTCGGCAGGTCATCGCGAAAACGATACACAAATCCGGTCTCATTCCATGCCAGATGTACACGCGGCACCGCTCCTCCATCCCACTGGTTCACGGCCGTCATGCGCTCGCGTTGGTCGTATGCGTACAGGGCATCAAGGTGAAGTCCCAGCGCTGTGTTTGCAGAAATATCGGGCAAGACCGAGCCTGGTTTGTATACTGGCTCCACAATATCAGGAGAAACTAATGTCCACATCACTCTACGACGCAAGCGTCGGTACGTTCATTCAGATCGTAGGCGCAGTTGATAAGTTTATGGCAAAAAGCGCTGACCATTGCGCAGAAAATGGTATCGATCTGGAAGAGATCGTTGGCACATCTTTGCGCGACGATATGTTGCCCTTTCACTTTCAGGTGGTCTGCGTCGCTGCACACTCAACTAACGCGGTTAAAGCCGTCATGTCTGGAGAGGCTGGGCCGCCAACGGGGTTTGACGATACAGATTACGCTGGTCTGCAAGGGTACGTGGCGAACGCGCTTGATGAGTTGCAGGCTGTAGACGAGGCGGCTTTGAATGACCGAGCAGGTCAGCCGGTCGTGTTTAAAATGGGTGGCAATGAACTGCCGTTCACGGCCGAAAACTACATGCTTTCGTTTTCGTTACCAAATTTCTACTTTCATGCGACAACCGCCTACGACATTCTGCGATTGAAGGGAGTGCCGCTAGGCAAAATGGACTTCTTGGGTCAGCTGCGTATGGGCTAACTTGTCAGTTACAGGTCGAAGGTGTACTCGGCGTAGCCTTCGTCCTGTTCCAACCGCTTTAACTCTGCTGCGCCGTAAGCCACAGTCGAGACAAAATTGAAAAGCTGGTCCTGGCTGTATCTGTTCTTTCGCATCCACGTTTCACAAATCTTGACCTCGATGATGCCGTAGCCACTGAGTTTCGCGGTCTGGTCAACAATGGATTGATTGTCATTGTAGTTCGCCCGTAAAAAGCGAGCGGCTTCCGGCCCGTGCAACATCATCAGAATCGGTTCGAGGTTTTCATCGTCTGGTACTGCGTCCAAATTATTGTCGAGCGTGTTCAAGACTTGTTGAATTTCATCGATGGATTTTGGAAAGATGTCGACATATTGGCCGTCGGCCCAAGAAGAGGGCGACGCTAGCGCAATAACGAAGACGAACGTGATTTGCAGAATTGGCGACCGCAACATTTAGCGACCCCTAAATTCCGGCGTACGTTTTTCTGCGAAAGCTCGACCACCCTCGGCACCATCTTCGCTGTTGCGGACTCTTAACAACTGTTCGCGAGATATGGCACCAGCCTCGGCTGGGCTCTTTGGCAATGTGGCCAAAGAGAATTTCTTCACCGTCTCCAGTACAAGTGGGGCTGATTCGGCAAGCACCTTGGCCCAGGCCTGGGCTTCTTGGAGCTCGGTTCCAACTGGGACGATCTTGTTTACCATGCCTGCCTGTAACGCCCTTTCTGCAGGGAAATCTTCCCCCAATGTCATAAATTCCATCGCTAGCTTGTGGGGTATACGCGCAACAGCGCTTGCGATCAAACCACCTGTAAAGCCTAGCTGGGCTTCAGGGTACTTAAAAATTGTGTTTTCTGAGGCAACGACCAAGTCACACATTTGTACGATGCAGTAAGCCCCGCCAATGCACCAACCATGCACCGCGGCGATGACCATCTTCGAAGTCGTAGCGCCAACACTAGGGACGCCTTGCCACATTTCCTTCGGTGGTGCTTTGACATCTGCACCCACGCTGAAAGCACGATCTCCTGCAGCGTGTATGACTCCTACTCGGTCGTCACTGTCTTCTAGCCGTTGCCAAGCTGATTGCAGGCCGACGATGACGTCTTCGTTCAGTGCGTTCATGCGGTCCGGACGATTAATCGTAATCGTCGCGATGCGATCTTCGGAGGTGTAGGTGACTAGGTCAGACATGCATGCTCCCAATAACTGAGTTTGTGACCATAGAATAAATACGCAGAATAAGGAATGTTCTGGACTATCCGCCCATGATGCTGCGCCAAGTTTCGATGTCATCCATGCGCAAATAGGGGTTCATCTCCTTGGTTTCACCCATGGTTGCGTTCGGCACGTGGCCATAGTTGTGACCAGGTAGGAGCAAGGTGTCGTCGGGTAGATCGGCAAGCTTTCGCATAGAGGCGAACATATCGTCTGAGTTACTACCTGGTAAATCTACGCGGCCACAGCCGTTGATAAAAAGGGTATCGCCGGATACAAGCGTGTTCTTAATTCGAAAACACTGACTGCCGGGGGTGTGTCCAGGGGTATGTAAGAACTCCACTTCGATGGGTCCAAGTTTAAGCGTATCGCCCGAGTCAACTTTGACGAGATCGCTATCCGATACCTCAGTTACCTTTTTAATACCGTCCGCTTCGTGTTTGTTCGCGTAGATTTTGACGGGTTTTAAATTCATGAGTTCGGCAATACCTTCCACGCTATGACCGCCCATAGAGCCGCCGACATGATCTGGGTGATAGTGCGTGGCGAAAACAGCAGTGAGGTCATATTCGCGTTCGGCAAGATGATCGAGAATGCCGTTGATATCCCAGGCCGGATCTACGATCGCGACTTCGCGGGTTTCGCGGCTGCCAATTATATATGTGTAGTTCTGCATAGGCCCGATTTCGATCTGCTCGATAATCAATTCCGATTCAGCACCTAAGCCGCTTGCTTCTGCCACTGTCTTGCTCCCGCTCTATGCCCGTTTTTGGCGACCTACATTAGCTCAATTAGGGCAATTTCGCACTTGGAACCGAGGCGCATAACGGGACCCCAAGTACCCGTGCCGGGGGAGACATAGAGCGTCATGTCGTCGATCTGGTAGTCGCGGTAGAGGCGAGGAAATACCTTTTTGACCAAGAAGTTAAATGGCACGAGCTGACCACGATGGGTGTGGCCCGTCAGCATCAAATCGACGCCCCAAGCAGCAGCGTCTTCACCACCATCGGGTCGGTGGTACAAAAGGATTCGATACTTTTCGGCTGCCGGTTGTAGCTTGCTGATTTCGGTCGCGACCTGAGATTTTGCTTCAGCGTCATCGATACCGATGAATTGCAAGTTACCACTCTCGACGGCTTGGTTGCGCAGCACTTGCACACCGCAATCGCGCAAGCGTGTGCAAATGTCTTCTAGATCGACATAGCGTTCATGGTTACCGATACAGAAGAAGACCGGCATTTCGAGCGAGGCGAGGGGCAAGAGATCGTCTTCAGTAATTCCGCGCATGTCCACGATATCACCGGTAAGAACGACGTAGTCGGGTTGCAGTGACTGCGTTTTGGCAACTGCCCGTCTAAGTAAGCCTGGTTGACGGGAGCCGAGGTGGAGGTCAGATATTTGCGCGATCCGAGTCCCAGCGACGCCGCGCCCGTTAGCAACGACTAAGGGTTGCACGTGCAACGGGTGTGCGTTGTAAAGAGAGTAGATGCTGACGATCGACAAAAGAACTAACGCTGCGGAGCCAACGCTCGGGGGCGGGACCAGGTCGAATAGTAGGATCAGTTCGAGTGGCATCAAGATACTCAGACCTAGGAATGAAATGCCAATCCAGGTGAGCACAGTTGCCGATAGCGCTCGCGTGAAGGCGTTTGAGCTCCGCTCGTGAATGAAGCGCACAATGAACGGGGTGATAAAAAGCGCACCGGCGACGGCGAAGGGTGCCGGTTGTTCCGGCAGCATTAGTGACCAAAACCGTAGAGGCGGATAAACGAGCACCGAACCAAAGACGATGGTTACAACGAGAAGAAAAATTGCTCGCTGACCGGACACCTACAACCCCGGGGCTGCGATCAAGAATCTCTGGCCTTGGATGGGGTGGTGCAGCGCACTGACTGGAACGAGGGCTGCCTCTTCGGGCCCAAGCTGTAGGTCCTTAATGTTGAGGGAGCCTGAGAGGTTCATGACAACCGCGTAGGGTAGGTCCCTGGGTAGCTCAACTGGATGCGGGTTGAGCCGATCGATACGCCATACATTAAAATCGTCGAAGCGTGCTATGCGCTCGACACCGTCTGATACTGGTTCGAATACTGGGGTAGTAGGCGCCTCCATCGTCATACGTTCAACGGCTTGTTTGGTGTCCCAATGTCCTTGGGTGAGAACTTTTTGTGCGAACGATACGATCAATCGCTCATAGACTGGCGTTTGAAACTCGACGACGCGAACTCCGTGTTGCAGAGCATGTGGCGTCCATGTGGGTACGGAAACGACATCGCCCACGGCCAGGGATTCTATAGCGGTATAGTTATCCATTTCTTTCCGAGCGATTTGTTCTTTTTCGATGAGCTGACTTCTGGGACCATCTTGTTGTGTATCTTTTGTTTCATCGATAGAACGGCGCACGCCTTCGTAGGCTCGTACTGCCTGCAGGTACGCTACACGAAAGTCGTCATCATTTTCATACGCACTACGATGTTCTTGATTCATACCAAACCGAATCTGACCTTTGCCATCGGGCCAGGCGATGGGGTCAATATGAGTCACCACGTAAACTTCTCGTTTTTTTTCGTGTACCTCAAAGTACAGATCACCCACCACAGACACCGGGCTCGGGTCGAGGACTTTCAGGAGAAGTACTTCCGGCAGGCCGATGCCGGAAAGATAGTCAGATAGAGGGATACGAGTGTTGGCTATCTCCACACAGCTCTCGCCGCGAGACTCTATGCCGCTGTACCAAATTTCCTGTCCCCAAGGTTTTGGGATTTGGATCGGAATGAGTTTGGCGGGCGCTGTGTAGTCGATGTCAGTAGTTTTCAGCAAATGTCCGAATCCGGGCAGTTTTGCGAGAGAGCATGGATTATAGTCCTTCTCGTGAACGGATACTTTGACAAAGCCAACGAAACAACTGTGCAGCAGGAAAGCGATCTACCGGTCAGCGTGCTGCCACCGGGAGATGTCTGTCGTCGAGCACGGGAAAGTCGAGATGCTCGATTCGACGGTCGTTTTTTTATCGCGGTTTTAACGACGGGCATTTATTGTCGGCCCACTTGTCCTGCGAAGACGCCAAAAGAGGAAAACATACGTTATTTCCCGACCGCAGCTTCTGCGCAAGATGATGGTTTTCGACCCTGTCGTCGCTGCCGACCCGAATCTGCAAATCGATTACCTGAGTGGACCATTTCTACCGATACGGTGCTGAGAGCTTTGAGGCACATCGAGGCTGGATACTTAAACAACGCGACTGTTGCCAGTCTTGCCGCAGAGCTAGGCGTTGGCGAGAGACAACTGAATAGGTTGTTCGCGGCTGAGCTTGGTGCAGCGCCCTCGGCGATTGCCCAGCTGTGTCGCGCAAAACTTGCCAAGAAGTTGTTGCTGACGAGCGACCTTAAACATACAGAGATTGCCTATCACGCGGGATTCGGCAGCGTGAGTCGATTCAACACGGCAGTTCGAGAGATATATCGTCAAACGCCGAAAGAGATACGTAAGCAAGCAAAGTTATCCAACTCAGCGTTCATCAGCGTGCAGCTACCGATCCGAGGCCCGTATGACTTTGATTGGATATTTGAGTATCTAAGAAAACGCGCTCTTGTTGGTATTGAAGAAGTTCTAGGCGGACCTGGTAGCTGGCAGTATCGGCGCAGGTTGCGCGACGATTCGTTCGTGAGTGTTCGTCAAGAGAACGTAAAAGGTACTGATAAACTCATCGCTGAGTTACCGCTCGTCGAAGAACCAATCCATAGTCTGTTGTCTCGGATTCGACGGGTCTTTGATCTAAACGCTGACGGTGATGCAATCCATGCGCACCTAAGTACCGATTCTCTTCTAGGTGATTGGGTTAAGCGGGTACCAGGCTTGCGGGTGCCAGGCGCCTGGGACGGTTTCGAGATGGCAGTGCGGGCTGTGCTTGGGCAACAAGTTAGTGTGGAGCGAGGCACGGATCTCGCCAACAAAATGATTGAGCTGTACGGCGGTGGAAATTTTCCAACGGCTGCTGAACTTTGCCATCAAGACATTGCGGAGATCGGTATGCCGGGGCAACGCGGGCGAGCTATTGCTGCGCTTGCGGATGAAGTGTTGGCCGAACGGTTGCTACTCGATGATTGCCAGGACTATGAGGCCGTACAAACTCTATTGCAGTCTGTGCGTGGTATTGGACCTTGGACTGCGAATTACATACGTATGCGGGTGCTTAAGGATCCTGACGCATTCCCAGATAATGACTGGGTGGTGATCAAAACGCTCGACTGCACTCCAGCTCAAGCACGCAAACGCGCAGCGGATTGGGCGCCTTGGCGAGCATATGGATTGATGTACCTTTGGTTTGCGAGCACGACGATCCGCGCGCAATCCGTCGAGAAGACTGGAGCCAAAAAGTCTAAGGCCAAAAAGACTGAAGCTAGAAAGTCAGATAGCAAGAAATCGATTGCACAGAAATCTAGTATCAAGAAATCTGTTTCAGCAGGCGCTGCTGTGCGAAGTAAGTAAGGATGTAAGGGGCGTGAGCATGTACTATTCCTATTGCGAGAGTCCAATTGGACCGTTATTGCTAACAGGCGATAGAAATGAATTGTCTGGTTTGTTTTTCTCTACAGGTAGCAAAGCACGTGGTGCTGATGAAAGTTGGGAGCGCTATGACGAGCCGTTCCGAAAAGCGGCCAAACAGATCGAGCAATATTTTTCAGGGCAGCGCAAGTCGTTTGACTTAGACCTTGCCCCCCACGGCACCGAATTCCAGCTCGATGTATTGACAGCTTTGTTAGAGATCCCCTTCGGGGAAACGCGTAGTTACGCAGATATTGCCGAGCGAGTCGGCAGGCCGAAAGCGGTGCGAGCCGTCGGGGCGGCCAATGGCCGCAACCCAATTGCCCTTATCATTCCGTGCCATCGAGTCATTGGCAAAAATGGCTCACTTACTGGCTTCGGTGGTGGCTTGGATGCCAAGCAATACCTACTCGAGCATGAGCTCGGACGGTCTGGACTTTTTGCCTAACCGGTAAGACCCACGGCCACGAACTGTTCTTGGAGCTTGTCAAACCGCTCGGGATCCTTTGTTACTGGAGCTTCGGTTTCTGCGTAGATTTGCAGGTGCTCCACAATCTCATACCAACCTGCCGCCGCAGGCACTGCGTGGGCTGCTGGAACATTTTGTGTAAGGGTAACGAGTGTGCTGTTAGCGCTTAAACTCATCAGATCGAAACGGACGATACCCGCATCCGGATATTCGCCATGCCATGTGTACTCTAAAACATACGGTGGGACGAACACTTTTATGATGCCATCTAAGCCGGGGCCCGCATCTTCATTGCTATTGTCTTCGTTGCAATTGTCGTCCTCCATTCCGCCTAAGTGGTAGCGCCCACCTTCGCGAGGTTCAATCACCCCCGCAGCCCACCAGTGTTTGATCTGTTGGTCATCGGTTAAAGCATCCCAGACACGCTGAATGGGTGCAGCAACCTCTCGTTTGACGCAGATTTGTCGAAAATCGCCGTGCCCGACGACAGAAGTATTGAGATCTTTGTTCACTTTGAGTTCCCGTTGATTAGTTAGTGGTCTTCTACGTAGTGCGCCAAGGCGTCTAAGCGTGCTTCCCAAAAGCGTTTTTGCTCTCCCATCCAATCCTCAGCGTCAGACATCGCGTTCGGGTTGAGTTGGCAGGTGCGCACACGTCCTTGTTTCTGCGACGAAACGAGTCCGGCTGCCTGCAAAACATCTAAGTGCTTCATAAATGAAGGCATCGCCATCGAAAATGGCTCCGCCAGACTGCTCACTGAAGCGGGTCCAGAGGCTAGTTGCTGGATGACCGCACGACGGGTGGGGTCAGCAAGCGCTTGGAATACGGAATCCAGGTTGGTTTGTGTTGAATAGTTAGCCATATGGATAACTATAGTGGCGTACAATAGTTAGGTCAATGGCTAAGTATAAAAATCTTCGCTGTCAATTCTAGTTGCAGGTGAGTAACCAAATGGTTACATTTGGACGGCAATGGAATTGAAAAGTAACTAATTGGTTACCATGTAGCTATTAATGAGTTATTAATGAGTTAATAACGGCCAGCTGCTGACCTTTCACACTGTAGGACTGCACAATCTTTATGGCGCGGGGATCGGGTCGAGAAAGAATACTGACGGCTGCTCAATCTGAGATTGAGAAGTACGGTTGTGCAGGCTTAAGAATTGATCGGGTTGCTGCGGCCGCAAAAATCAATAAGCGCATGATCTACCACTATTTTGACGACCGAGAGGGTCTTGTTCGTGCGGCGATGGCAGAGTTTGTGCGCGCCCTTTTGCGCGCTGGTGTGAGCGAGGAGCTAGCCAATCTGATTCAGGCGCTCTGTGGGCCATTCTCCGAATCGCTAGACAGCCCTGAGAAGACAGTCCTCAGGGCCGGTGACCGGGCAGAATCTGCTCCATCGCGCGGACAGCGTGCGATGACTGTTTTGTTGGCGGAGCTATTAAATGGTGGGACCCATTTAGAAAGTGAACACTTACTTACGCCATCTGACCAGCGACGTGTAGCGGAAGAGATAATGCGATTGGTTCTGCCGCGAGTCTTCCAGACGCAGCGTAAACCTGTCTATCGCTTGCAGAGTGAATCTAAGCCTACGACTATTTAGTGGTAAACGACAGGGAGTCCAAGAACGTCGCAAGATTGGGGGCGATTTCTCTAATAGGCGGTTTTGCAGGCGTTTCGAGTTGTATAACCCCAGTGTCGTTATTCACCGTCAGGTAATAATCGTCAGGATCTTCGGTACATGCGAAAAAGACGGAAAATGGGGTTTTGTTAACCTGGCAAGCAAAGGCATGGCCAATGAGGTTTTCAATCAACCGATCGAGATCTTGTGGTGACCAGATGAACAGTATGCTGCAGGGGCCATCTGGCGCCTGGAGTGAAATATTGTCTGCCCAGTATTTGCCGAAATAGGTTTTGATATCTGGGTGTACCTCATGCTCGATTGCGTTTTCCAAGCCCGCAAAGTCTCCGTCGGCATGATGTCTAGCCACAGGTTGCCACTGAATTTTTTGTTCTGTCGACCCGGGGGATGCGAAAGGGGTTCCTATTTCGCACGGGGACGGCCAGTCGGCATCCCACTGAGTAACAGGTTTTGGATTGTGCGTCTGAAACTCACGAAAGAGGCGACTAAGACTGAGATTTAATTGTTCATTCAAGCCGCTAGTTTAGCTGCTCCGACTGTCCTGTCCTACCATTTGGAGAATTTGAGATGCGATTCGATTCATAGGTGTAGCGATGCGCTCGATGTCCTCGGGCTAAAGGCGAAGGTCTTTTGTGCGTAATCTCTTGCGCGTCACGGCAGTGGTGATAGGATCACGCCGTCGGGAGGACAAGCTCAATCGCGAACGTATCTGCATACTTTTCTGGTGTCTTCGGCAAGTCACCATTTCCAGCTTTGCGCAAGCACGGGCTTCTGTGCCTCGCAGCATCTCGCCAACTCCATGATCTCGTCGTTGCAGCGAATGACGGTGATTGGCCTACCGTCGAAGAACACTATAATCGGGTGACGGAGCTCGAACACAAAGCCGATTTGCAAAAACGCAAAATTCGACGTCGTCTCCCCCGTGGATTTTTCCTCCCCGTTGCTCGCGCGGATCTCCTTAACCTGGTGAGTCGGCAGGACGAAGTCGCGAATACCTCTCGAGACTTTGCCGGCCTCGTTGTTGGTCGCCGGTTGCAGTTTCCAGAACCGACCCGTCAAGCATTGCTGGAGCTTACCGATGCGACAATCGCCACCTGTGAAGGTGCGGCGGATCTCTTCGGAGCGTTTGATGAGCTGCTCGAGTCGGGGTTTAGCGGGCGCGAAGCAACGAAAGTCAGGGAGATGACCGAGCAAGTGGAAGATTGTGAGGCGCTGACCGACAAACTCGTCGTCACGCTACGAGCCGAGTTGTATCGACTGGAGGAAGGCTTACCACCGGTGCAGGCGGTGTTCTTTTATCGTGCACTCGATTTGATCGCTCAGGTGGCCGACGATTCGGAACGCACGGCCCATATCGTTCAGCTTTTAGTTGCTAGGTAAACAGCTCTAATCATGGAATACACGACGATTCTGCTCGCACTTGCCCTCATCTTTGGTCTCTATATGGCGTGGGGGATCGGCGCTAACGACGTTGCAAACGCGATGGCTACCTCGGTTGGCGCCAAGGCCTTGACCGTAAAAAAGGCGATTTTAGTCGCTGCCGTGTTCGAGTTTCTCGGCGCGTTCCTCGCCGGAGGTGAGGTCACTGCTACGATTCGTAAGGGCATCATCGATGCCTCCATGATTGATGACGCAAACATACTACTGTTCGGGATGTTGGCTGCGTTGTTAGCTGCAGGCGTATGGCTCACGATCGCGTCGAGGTTTGGCTGGCCGGTATCTACGACCCATTCAATCGTCGGCTCGATTGTTGGGTTCGCGCTGGTCTCTGTCGGAATGGAAGCTGTTAAATGGGATCAATTGTCCGCGATCGCGGCAAGTTGGGTCGTTTCACCGGTGCTTTCGGGGACCATCGCATTCATACTCGTTAGCTCGGTACAAAAACTGATCTTCGACCATGAAGACCCGGAAGTGCGTGCCCGGCGCTATGTCCCTTTCTATATCTTCTTGGCGGCCGCAGTTATCTCTCTTGTGACTTTCCTCAAAGGTCTCAAACACGTTGGTTTGGACTTCACGGGTATTGAAGCCGTGTTGGCATCATTGGGAATAGCCGCACTTGTGACTGCAGTAGGCGTGTTTGCTATCAAGCGACTCAAGCCGGTAAGCACCGCCGAGCATCAGCATGCGAATGTCGAGCGAACGTTTGCCGTCCTGATGGTGGTTACAGCCTGTGCCATGGCCTTCGCCCATGGGTCAAACGATGTGGCGAATGCGATTGGGCCCGTGGCTGCGATTGTTTCCATAGTGAATACCGGTGAAATCACGCAGACATCGCCGGTTTCGATCTATGTACTGTTGCTTGGCGCGGTAGGTATCGTCATCGGTCTAGCTACGTTCGGCAAGCGCGTCATGGCCACCGTGGGGCAAAAGATAACCGAGCTTACCCCTAGTCGCGGATTTGCGGCTGAACTCGCTGCTGGTACAACCGTGGTACTGGCGAGCGGCACTGGGTTGCCAATCTCAACAACTCACACCTTGGTCGGTGCTGTACTCGGCGTAGGGATTGCGCGAGGCATTGGTGCCTTGAACATGGCAGTTATCCGCAGCATCTTCATGTCGTGGGTGATCACGCTCCCAGTTGGAGCCGGTCTGGCCGTTATCTTCTACTACGTGCTGCGGGCTATACTCGGTTAGCACTTACGGTTGCTCAAGGTTTCGATCCACTAAGTAGCCGTCCAGGTCCCCGACCTAGTAGAGCACCTACTCGCTGATAGAGCACTTACTCGCTGATGTTTTAGTTGTGTGATTGGCTCGCCGTCAATGGTCGAGCCAGACACGGTTCGATCGCCCGAAGCAGAGAGCCGTTGGCAGGCGAGGCTGCTCAGACTGAGATCTATTTGTTCATTCAAGCCACTCGTGTAGCCGCTCCTAATGTCCTGGCTTCTTACCATGCGGGGGATCGTTTAAGGGGTTTGAGATGCCATTTCGAGGTCGGAACCGGGGTTTACCTAAGGGACCACGAATGCGGTGCTTGCGCATGTCGGCGGCGAGGCTTATGCGTTCTTCGCGGGAGAGTGAGGCGACGAAGGTTAGGAAGGCGCCGTGACTTTGTTCTTGGGCTAAGAGATGTGCTTCGCGCATTTCCTTAAGTATCTCGGCTAGTTCAGAACGATCCAAGTCAGTCGCGCGAATGGTCTCTTTAAGCGCGCGATTCTGACCGCGTAAGCTGCGCATGTGCCTGCGATGGTCACCAGCGTGTGCGCGCATCACGCGACGTAGCTCAGTAGCTCTTTCTCCATCCAAGTTTTGCGACCAAGCGACAAAGGACCGCGTTGGATCAAATGTTGGTGGGGGTGCATTCTCCCGACCGAGGAGGAACCCGGCGAAGGCGAGGTTGAGTGCGACAGACGCCACCAGAATTCCGATGGTCACTCTATTCATCATTCTGTCCTGCCTGATCGAGTGAATAGATTGCATCGCTCAGGGTCGTATCGTGATACTCCGTTGCGAATAAAAGATCATCGACGTCGTAGATATTACCTTCCTCTAAATCGAAGAAGCCCAGACCGAAACCAAACAAGAGCGGTAACGCAGCTGCATACACAGGACGCCAAAACGAGCCTCGGTACCAGCCAAGAAGATCTAACCCATTTTGGCGCGGTAGATTCGTTAGGATGGCCGCATTTAGTCGCGCGGGAGCTAGAATGCGATCGTTCTTGAGCTTTTCCAAGAGTTGCTCGAGCTGATCTTGTTCCTCATTCGTCATTCGTAAATTTCTCTTGTTCGTAGGCTGATCGTAACGTTCGGCGAGCACGCGCAAGAAGGCTCTCCACCGCGCGAACACTGGTGCGCATAATTTGCGCGATGTCTTTGTTGCCGAAGCCTTGTGCGTGTGCAAGGAGTATTGCTGCTCGTTGAGATTCTGGTAGGTGATTGAGCCTGGTGTTAAGCCATGCCATGTCAGAGTCTGGAACCAGTGTTGCGCTCTCTGGCATATTGTCGGGCGTGAGTTGTTCGGTTTCGAATTTGTTTTTTCGAAGAGCATCGACAAACTTGTTATATAAAATACGGTGGAGCCAGGTAGTCAGGGCGCTAGCGCTGGATCTGTAGGTGGACGCCTTTGTCCATACGACTAGCCAGGTTTCTTGTACAAGATCGTCGGCGAAACTTCGAGAGCCGGTAAGGCGTGTTGCATAGTTGTATAGGGCGTCAACGTGACGCCCTACGAGTTGAGCAAATGCGTGCTCATCACCCCTTTGCACTGCTCGCATGAGGATCTCGTCTGACTGCGGAGCCAAAGGCTACAAACTACCCGGCTTTGTTCTGCTGCCCAGCGCGCGTTGCGCGTAGTGAACGTAGTTCCTCTCGAGTGACTTTGCCGTCATTGTTTGCATCGGCCTGGCTAAGACGCGTACCTCTCCCAGGCATTTCGCTCGGTACGAGTACGCCATTTTGGTCGGCGTCTAAGTGTTTGAACGTGGCTCGTTGCCGCGCGAGTTTGCGCATGCTCCTGTCGCTATTGGCAAATTCGTTAGCGCTCAATTGGCCATTGCTGTCTTGGTCTAACAGCTCGAACAGTTCGCTTTGTATGGACTCGCGCAAGGAGCCAGCGTTTTTTGCGTTACGTGGGTTTAGTCGTTTGTGATGTGCGCCTTGCATACGGCGGTTACCCTGTCGGAAACGCTTGTGCCTTCTGGCTGGCGCAGGTGCTGCTTCGAATTCGGCTAGATCGACCTCACCATCGCTATCGCTATCGATAGCGCGAAATTGGGCGGCAGATCTGGCTTCGATCTTTTCTAGATCGATAGGAAACCGATCACCTCCAGGTGCGGCATACACGTTCGCCGCGACAAGCGAGGCAAGGACGAACGAGACAGGCAAGGTCAATTTTGGTTTGAATTTAGATCGCAATAATTGTTTCAACATAGGTCTTCCTATAGCGCTCCGCTAGTTAACAAGGGCTCCCTGTCTATCTATACGCAAGAAGGATGAGATTCCGTCGCTCACTCATAATTTATTTCGGTCACGGTGTAGTTGAACTCCAGGATGTTCTCGTCTGTTTTTAGGATCCGAGGAATTCCGCCTTCGCGCTGTTCCCCAAGGATGACTTCGTCATCTATTTGTTTGCCAATAAGAGCACGGGCTAAGGGCGCGTCGATAGAGATATATTGCGGGTCTGCGTCAAACTCGTCGGCGCCGACTATCCGATAGCTCTGCGTGGCCCCCGTTGCATCCTCCAATGTTACCCAGGCGCCAAAGAAGACAGAATCTTGGTTAGGCGGCGATCGATGGATCACAGTAAGTTCGTCCAGGCGTTTGCTCAAAAACTGAATCCGTCCGTCGATCTCCCGCAGCTGGCGTTTGCCGTAGATGTATTCGGCATTTTCAGAACGATCCCCTTGCGCAGCGGCCTCTGATACTTTTGCAGTCACCTCTGGACGTTTCTCTTTCCAGAGGTAGGTTAATTCTGCCTGCAAACGATCGTGCCCTGCTGGTGTGATGTAGGGTGAGCCCTTGGGTCGAGGTGGTCGATATCGACTCACAGGTACCGTCCCGTGCTCACCTACTGCGAAAGTCCATCCAAGAAATCGAGAAACGCAGAATTCGTATCCGTTGCAGCCTCTTGTTGAACCCAGTGTCCAATGTTGGGGATTAGCTTGATCGTCAGATTGGGTACCATGGGCCCCATTCGGGATCGTATCTGATCAGCATTTGCCCCGCCGATTACCATGTCCTGCTCTCCGGCAAGGAAAAGCGTAGGGACCTGAATAACTGGGTTGGTTATGTCTGCGGATGCCTCCCAGTTGCCATCGAAGTTTCGGTAATAATTGACGCCGCCACGAAAGCCTGAGCGTTCAAACTGGCCAACGTAATAATCGAGCTCAGCTTGTGAGAGCCAATCCGGTAGCCCTAACGGCTCTCCCATCCTAGGTAGCCAGCCGCCTGCCGCTCTCTTTGGGTCTGTGATTTCCGGTGGCTTTCGCGGCGATGTTGGAGACTGATAGATGCTGTACAAAAATTCGCGGGCATTAGCATCATATTCAGCTTCAGCGACGCCTCCCGGCTCGTTGTGATAGAGCATGTAGAAAAAATTGTCGCCGACGCGTTGTTTCATGCCAGCCATTGGCGGTGACGGCGCACGGGGACCGTAGGGTACGCTCATTAAGGTGAGGCTCTTGAACCGATCGGGATATCGCACCACAGTGTGGCTTGCTACAGGAGATCCCCAATCATGCCCTGCCATATGGGCTTGCTCCACATTCAGTGCATCTAGAATCCCAACCATATCCGCAGCGAGGATATCTAGCAGGTATTGCTCCGGTTCAGCGGGGGCTGAGGTTAAGCCATAGCCACGCATGTCCGGGGCAACAGCATGGAAGCCCGCCGCGGCCAGCGCTTTGAGCTGATGGCGCCATGAGAACCATGATTCTGGAAAACCGTGCGCCATCAAGACTGTCGGACCGGTGCCTGCCTCGGCGATTCGCATCGTAATGCCGTTGCTTTCAACGTACCTGAAACTAATACCGTCTATCGGCGGAGAATCGTCAGCTGGTGCGGAATCAGCCGCAGTAAGTGTTGTTGTTGTCAGGAAGAAAAACGCAAATAAGACGGCTAAGAGGTGCATAGATGCTCTCGAACTTGGTGTGCCTAAACCCTACCTGATCTGTGTGGGTTAGTCAGCGTCCGGCTAGCCGCACGCAGTTACCAAGCGCAACTTGCCGGGTCTAGTTCAGCCAATAACTCATCGCCATTCGGGCTAGAGGTGCGCTCAAAACAGTTGCCGTTACGATCACGGTATAGGTGGCGCGAAACGCGATCATCGCTTCGTGGTGTCCGGACGACTCGTGTTTCGCGAATTTCTCTGGTATCGCGATACACGTGATGGTCCTGATTGCGATGAATCGCGCTGGCGATAATCCCGCCAAGAACTAAACCACCCACAAGATAAGCACCACGGTCGCTACGATGACGACGGTGGTGTCGTCGATAGCCGTGTCGATATCCATGTCTGTAGCTATGTCGATTGTAATAGTCGCCGCCGTGGTAGCCACGATAGTGTGGTCCCGCCTCGGCAGGTGCGCTGAAGGCTGACGAGAGCATAACGACTGAGCCAACAATGGCCAGCTTGGTCAGCAGCTTTGACGAAAATCGCGCAGCTAACTTGGCTAAGAAGTTAGGCAGAACTTTGAGTTTCTCTACGTCATGCATGTTGTTTCCCAGAGTGTATGATCGCAGAGTAAATCTTACGCATCGCAACTGAACAAAATATGAACAAGACCATCCGTTTTTATTGGGATATTGGCTCAACCAATACTTACTTTGCCTTCCACCTTTTGCGCCCGCTGGCGGAACGATACGGTGCGAATATTGATTACGTCCCGTTTAATCTTGGTTACGTCTTCCGACATCATGACTATGCGCTGACGCAAGAACCTGCCGCCAAGATGAAAAATCGCAAGGTTGATCTCATGCGGTGGGCAAAACGCTACGACTTACCGTTCCAGGTACCGAGAGAATTCCCGATTAAAACAAGTCGCGTCTTAAGAGGTGCGTTAGTGATGCGCGAGCATGACTTAGAGGTTGAATACATGGATGCTGTGTTTAGACGTTATTGGGAAGAGCAAGACGCGACGATACAGACCTACGACGGTCTAGCGAGCACCGTAGAAGCGCTAGGCGTTAAAGCGTCCGAATTTGAAGCGCGTGCTGAGTCCGACGAGATGCAAAAGCTGTTTATCGAAACCACGCAAACTGCACTTGCTGATGGCGTCTTCGGTGCACCTATCATGGTGGTGGATGGCGAGATCTACTGGGGTAAGGATCGATTAGAGTTTATCGAGGATCACCTAAAAGCCGAGTAGTCGCGCGGGCGAGTAGGGCGAGGGTGAGAGTAGGGCGGGGGCGAGAGTAGAGGTAGGGAGAGAGCAAAAATGAGTGTGACCGTGGACAGACAGGCGTTCTCTAACAAAGACGAGGCGATTGCGTGCATAGAATCCCTATCTTTGTTCAGGCGTGACGGTGCTTTGGCGGCAGGTGATTTGGAAGATGTCCACTGGCACAAAACGAGTCTTAGGATATTTGTGTTGGAAGGAACGTTTGAGACTAAGGATGTAGCGCTAGACCAACTGCTTTTAGCGGGTGCTGGTGATGTAATATCGATTCCGTCTGCGACATTGCATGCGGCAAGGTGCCCAATACCGGCGAAATATGTCGTTGGTTTTGAATCGGAAGAAGCTGCGAAGACGTTTCGTCCTGAGTCGCCGGGAGACTTGCCTGAAGCAACCAGCTAGCGCCCTTAGTTAGATGGCACCACGTGAATGTTGAGAGGGTTTCATGCCTAAAATTAGCAACCAACCAAAGCCTGAATGGGCGAGCTTACCGCGCGCAGGTTGTCTAAATGTAGAGTTTCGAGTTCTGCTTAATCGTGATGGGCTGACTGTTGCGAACTTGAGGTTTGCGCAGAATGCGAACATTGATGAGCACGATGCACCGATGGATATTGATGCGATCTGTGTTTCTGGTTCAGGGTTTGTTTCTGTGGCTGGCGAAGTCAGCGAACTTAGTGCGGGTCAAACTGTGCATTGGCCAGCTAACGAAATGCATAAGCTCTGGACGACAGATACGACCATGGAGACGATCATGGTGGAAAGGGTTTATCAGGTTGGAACGCAGGATGGTTAGGTTAGGCGAGCGCGATATCAGTTCCATGAAATCGCGCTCGAGATTTTGGTACTAATCTGCTGACAGATTACTCCACGTATGTTGAACGAGTAAACCAAGCCCGAGTATTGTTAGAAGCGCACTCACTATTCCACCGATAAACGGTACATTAACCGCCACGGTTACTGCAGTCAGTCCTGCCAGCAGTGCAACGGGTTGGTTGTCACTGTCGCCGAATATCATGCCGCCGACGATCACTCCAATCACGATCTTCGCCAGATAGATCCCTACAACCCACGCGATGAATATCAAGAAGGTGAAGGGCAATCCGACTAGGGTTATGGCAGCGATGAGCGCGATAGTTGGCATGCTGACCAAAGCGAGAAGTCCGACGCCAGCCGTCTTAACGCTTTCGATGCCTGCACCTATGGACAGAGAACGCACAGATGGGGCAAGCCATAGTAGTGCCATCCCAACAAGGAAGGCGCTGATTAGCCCGGCAATCTCCCATAAATAAAACTGTAGGGTCGCGTACTTGCTCTTCTGCTCTAGTGCTTCAGGCAGAGGCAAAAATTCCACCTCACCGTCCACCTGCACACTATCGTCTTTATGCAGCCCGTCCGGGTTGCCGGAGCGCCAGCGCACGTCACCGAGGATATGTGCCTCACCCAACAAACGTATGCGGTTAGCGAAACCTTCTAAGTTGCTGCCAACTTTGCCAGTCACTTCCAACAGTTCAGAGAAACCGTAGAGATCTTTGCTTACCCCGCCCTCAACAGAAACGGTACGGCCTGCAAGTGTCGCGTTTCTTGCTACCTGTGTGGTTCGATCGAGCACAATGCGTTCCCCACCAACCCAAACATCGCCGCTGATTGTGGCGCCGTTCAATGTATAGCTTGATGCTCCGCCGATCGCAGAGCCACCCACTGTGCCACGGATATTAATCGACTCTGCGAAAACGATGAGATTACCGCCAATGGATCCGGAAACGTCGACACTGCGGCCAACGGCGATGACATCACCTGTCACATCACCTTCAATCCGTACAGTTTCCGCTGCCACGATGAGCGTGTCATCGATCGTATCTGCGGCACTGATGGTCAACACCTCGTCTGATTGGCGAACATCGAGCGCGTTAGCTGTTTCTGGCGTCAGCAGAGAGCCCGAGCTGATGACGAGTAGGCAGGCGCCGATCATTGTCGGAGATGTGGCCCGGGATCTGCGAACAATGAGCGCTGCGCAGAGCAGGGTCACCGTTATTAGACAGATGAGAACGTAGGCTTGGTAGGTATCGAACATAGCTGTTCCTTCCTCTAGTAAATACAGTAAGGCGGTATTGGTAATTTCGTAGGCGTCAGGGACGTAGATCGACGTGATGCGTGCAGCTGCATTCATGATTAATTCGCCGAATAGGGTTTTCCATAAGAATTGGGCAAGCCAAATCACAAGCCCAGTCGCGATGTTTGCCATAGCGAACCCGCGCAGGCTAATGGGTCGTTTGAATTTTGGGATCACGACTTCAACCGGGGCTTCTTCCTTGATCGTGCCAGTCAAAACCCGGCTTTCCTGCTGGAAAGCAACCCATTGAGTGCGACAGTCTGGACAGCTATCTAAGTGTGCTTTAGCCGCGGCTACTTCCTCGCCAGATAACGCGTTGTCTGCGTACATGGAAAGTTGTAGCTGGGTGAGATGACTCATGGCGTACCCCCATGTGACGCTTCGTTTGTCGTCGGGGGCGCCGTCGGGGGCGTGAGGGGCGTCGGGGTGTTAATCGTTTCGCGCAAGTGTTTCTTTGCGCGCAAGAGCAATACGCCCACGTGACTGCGGCTCAGTTCTAGCTGCTCTGCAATGTCGTCATAGCTTGAGTCGTTGAAATAGGCGAGTACCAAGGGGATACGGTACTTGTCCGGAAGCGCGGCGATTGCGTCGTTTAAGGCATCTGCATCTTCGTAGGCGATCAAGTGTTCGAGAATTGGTTGATCCTCAGCGGCGAGCTCTTCTAATTCGGTTGTCTCGTCACCGAACAGCACATCGGTCCGATTTCGTTGGCGCAAGATATCAATGCAATGGTTGTTCGCGATGGTCGCGATCCACTGCCAAAAGGGCCGTTCGGCGTCGTACTTGTGAAATTTCCGATACGCGCGCATAAAAACTTCTTGGGTTGCATCCTCTGCTTGTTCATTGAAATTGAGTAAGCGGCGGCACAGCCCAAAAACGCGAACGTAATATTCTCGATAGAGAACTTCGAAAGCTGTATGTCTCACCACTTACTGATTCCAGGGTCTTAAACAGGTATACGTTGCAGAATTTTTTTTATTACACGAAACAGGAAACTAGTCTGATATTTGGTGTATCGAGTCGACATTCGCCTGCTGGCAGTTCCAACCCAAGCGCTACTCTGGATTGATCCAAATTGGTGATGACCAAGCACGCTCTTGAATTGTCAGCTTTAATCCTTCTCGGGGCGGGACACCTGCCCTGATTGCATCCCAGGTTGACCACCGGCAGGTTGGATTTTCGAGCACTCTCGCGTAGTAAAACGCAGCATATTCGGCGACGTAGTTCGGGTCAGTCCAAACCGTTTTGATTTCCGGAGTTCCAACGTTGGCGCTAAATGAGCAATCATCTAAGTTTACTGTTGCGCCGTTGTCAGGGCAGCGATGAGTCGTTGGGTCGACAATGGCACCGTCTGAACAAGCGACATCAAAAACCTGCTCCCGAGGTTCACCGTTTTCCCGCCAGCCCTTGATAATTTGGAGCCGTTGTAGAGGTGCTGACCTTGCATCCTGTGTTGCCCATACCAAGAAGCTCGGTTTTTGACCTGGTTCTGATTCTGCGAAAAGCTCTGAGCCCATGGAGACGCCAGACGAATAGGCATTTGCGAGGCTGTCACTTTGTAGTTCGAAACCGGCAAAGAAACGCAGACGAATTCTAGGACCGGATGTTGCGAACGTCTCTTTGCGACGAAAAGCGTCATAGATCGAGTCACGTGTGTTCGATTCCGCCCAGACGCCGGTGAGACCCGAGGCACCCCAAGTTTCGAAAGCGCCTTGTGTATACATCCCTTGTTCAGTAGGTACGATGTTGAGTCGGCCAGCCTCGGCAACGATTCTCTCCTGTTCTGCGTTCAATGGCACTGAACCTCTGTACCCCGGTCGACCATCGATCAACGCAACTTTGGAAAAATAGTTGTCTTCCTCAACCGCGGACGCTGCGTTGTGTGTGTCGGATGCGCCGATGAAACCGAACTTGTAGGGATTGATTGTATTTTCTTCCGCCAGAGCTAACCCGTTGAGTAGAGCCTCCCGAACATAAGAACCACTGGGTTCGCTCTGCAGCTGTGTGGCGACTCGAAAAGGCATAATCTCAAAGTCTGCCCACTCGTCGGTTGTTGAAAGCGCGGGGTGTGTCTCGCTAGTGCCTTTTACCTGGGTTATTTCGACTAAGGGCTCATTGCGGATACGTTGTGCGATGTACGCCTCATCCATGGGATCCCCAACCCAGTCCACCAGTTTAAACATCTGGCCATTGGATCCGTTGGAGTTGTGAGGGATGGCGAGCGCCTCGACGCCCTCTGCGCGCAACTTATCCATCCAATTCCAAAGCCCTTCTGGGTCTTGGCTATGGAATCGCGAGAAAGGGACTGCTGGGAGTCGGTCGGCACCCCGGAAAACGACGTTACGATGTAAATTGCCCTGATCATTGGAAGTTGTCGTGTATTCATACGCAACAAAAGTGGTGAACTCATGAGGCATATTGTGCCGTTCGGCGGCCGCGACAATGTCCTTCCAAGCGTCTCTGGATGCCTCCAAAAGGAGCTCGGTATCCAAATCCCCTAACATTAACTCACCGATGGCAGCGCGAAGGTAGCTGGCGAAAGTTTGGCCGCGAATACGGATGCTGTCATCGCTCAGATTGTCTTGTGCATTTAAGTTGTGTAGCGGCTTGTTGAGCTCCAATTGTCCCAGGGCACTAGACGGATCTGCTCCTTCTTTCAGCGCACCCAGGAAACCGGCATGGTCGGTGATTGCATAGAAATCTAAGGGATCCTTCAACTTGACGTCATATCCTGAGGGATGCCGGATGGCTTCGCCTTTTGCATAGCGGTAGCCATCATCAGGTGTTGCGATAGTGCCGAAGGCAAATGCGTCAAAGGAATAGGCCGTGTGAACGTGTAAGTCACCGAAGTAGGCTTGTCGACTAGCGTTGTTTGCTTCGTCCGCAGTGAACAATTCTGGATTGTCCGCAAACGCGTTCTCAAGGAATTTACGCGCGGCGATCTGTCCCACGCTAGCGTCGGGAACTACATCGAGTGCTGGTGGGGTGGGTTCCTCTTGTGTGCAGCCAGCTAGTAGAAAAACCCACAAGAGAACTAGGAATAAAAGAGATGGCTGCATAGCGGGGCCAGTCCAGTAGCGATTGATGTCCGTATTATGCCTAGTGGACCGATTGAATGGGCGAATAGCAGTTGGAGCGCTAAGAGGCTAAAAAATCAGCGATGCCTGCAGCCGGGGTAATCCCTTTCTCAGTAATGATGCCCGTTACCAACGCGGCTGGCGTGATGTCGAACGCAGGATTCAATACTTTGACCGTTGCAGCGTGATCCCCCAATACTTCTTGTTTGTCACGCTGTTCGATGGGTACTTTTTGTCCAGAGTCAGTGTTTCGGTCAAAGGTCGACGAGGGGCACGCGACATAGAAAGGTATGCCAAAGTGTTTGCACAATATCGCGACGTTGAGCGTCCCGATCTTGTTGATCACGTCACCGTTGCGTGTGACCCGGTCTGTGCCGACGAGCGCTAGATCGATTTTGCCAGATGCCATTGTTGTTGCTGCCATGTTGTCGCAAATAAGTGTGACATCAATTCCTGCTTGATCGAGCTCCCATGCTGTTAAGCGAGCGCCTTGGTAGAGGGGCCGAGTTTCATCGGCGTAAACTCTGAAGGGAACTCCGCGACTGTGTTGCTCGTACATCGGCGCGGTTGCGGTACCGAGACGGGAAACCGCCAAGGATCCTGCATTGCAGTGAGTGAGGACGCCTTGGTTGGATTGGATTAAATCTGCCCCATGTTTACCAATGTTCTGACAGATCGCGAGATCTTCGTGATAAATCGCAAGAGCCTCACGCTCTAAGGTCTCAGTTGAGGGAGATTCGATCCATGACTCAACAAGTCGATCTACGGCCCAAGATAGATTCACTGCGGTTGGGCGAGCACTCTTCAAGTATTTAGCGGTTTGTTCTATCTCTTTTTGAGACGGCTCAGAACTTGTGAGCATCGCTTGGGTGAGAGCGAAACCGGCGGCGACACCAATAGCCGGAGCGCCTCGCACGGCCAAGGTATTGATCGCTTGCCAGGCGTCTTGCATCGTCTCGATCGTAAGATAGCTTTGTTGGTGCGGCAGGATTCGCTGATCTAGCAGATGGAGTTTGCCCCCCTCCCACTTCAGAGTTTCTGGTAAGCCAGGGTTCACGATGTTAACGCCCGAGCCTTAGCGAGGTACGAAACAAGTAAGCCACCACAGTCGCGCGCGTGATGACCCAGAGCGAAGATCCCATCTTCGTGCCCAGCAGTCGCGAAAACCAATGGTCTTGATTGGTTGTTTGCCAACAGTTGGTTCACGGCGCCTGCCATCTCTCGTGAACCATAAGCAACCTCGCTTGCTGTTTCAGGCAAGTTGAGTTCAGCTCGTGCTGACCAGATTTCCGTACTGTGGATATGAAAAACGAAGCGAGATCGTTCGTCTGCTTGATAGATCATGGCATGGGTTATCGATTCCGATGACGGAGGTTCACTACCTTCGGCTTCGATCCAAAATCGCTCAAGATTAGCATCAACGACGCGCACGACATGTTCTGGGATCAGCTCTTGGGCGCCACTTGTCTGGCTAGCTGTGATGGCGAATCCGGATTCGAGGGCGCAACTCAAGTTGCCATAGGCATAGCCGCCATATTTGTCGGGAGTTTGACCCAGTAGATCCAGGGCAAAAAGAATGGAACGCCAAGCAGCGAGCTCAGAAAACGCAGCTTGATCCAGTATGTCCTCATCGGAGGGGCTTAGGTTGTAAGCGAATTGGATAGTCCCTTCAACTTCGGACAAGTGTAAAATACCTCGTTTGATCCGGTCGTAAGCATGCCACGGTAAACAGCATAGCTAAATCGATACATCCGAGGAAATGAGATGGAAGTTGAGAGAACATGAAAGTCAGGAAGGCGGCTGGCGCGTTGGGTGCCTACGTTAGTGATGTCGACTTATTCGATATTGTCTCCTCGAACAATCTGTTTGGAGAGATTCGCGCTTTGGCCGTCGAGCACGAAGTGTTGTTCTTTCGTGACCAGGAAGTTGAACCCGCGGTCTACCAAGACTTTGCTCGCAGTTTCGGCGACGTGCTTGGCCACCCAGCCTATGCCATTGTGCCCGGTACCAGTGATGTTCAGGTTCTTGAGAGTACCCCTGAGAACCCATCCAAAATAGAGGTCTGGCACTCAGACATGACATTTGGCAATGAACCGCCCAGCTTTACGTTGTTGCATGGTCAAATCATTCCAGAATTTGGCGGCGATACGATGTGGGCGAGTGCGACAAGCGCGTATGAGAATTTGTCGCCTCAGTTACAAACCTTTTTCTCTTCGTTGACGGCAGTACACGACTTCCGACATGGATTTAAGGAAAGCCTTGCTGAGTCTGGCGGTAGAGAGCGGCTTGCAGATGCTATTGCTGCTAACCCACCGGTAGAGCATCCGGTCGTGCGTACTCACCCTGAGACTGGCAAGAAGAGTCTCTACGTGAATGCGCTATTTACCACGCATATCAAAGAGCTGGAGAAGTTAGAAAGCGAGCAGATGCTCCAGTTTCTGTATCAGCACATTGTTAGCGAAGAACATACGGTACGGTTGTCATGGGAGCCGTATACGGTGGCCATCTGGGATAATCGATCCACGCAACACAAGCCTGTGAACGATTTCTTTCCTCAACATCGAAAAATGCATCGCGTCACGATCTGTGGAGATCGCCCAGCGTAACGCTATAACGTTTCTAGGAAAGCGATCAGCTCGGCTCGCTCGGATTCAGTTAACTGAAACTCAGGTACTCGTTCTGCACTTGAACTCTCGTAATGATGGATGACAGCTTGCAAAGTGGGAAGCTGTCCAGCGTGCATATAAGGCGCAGTGTGACGGATTGCGCGTAGAGTCGGCGCTCGGAAAGACAAGCTCGAACCATCGACTTCAGTGTTGTGGAAAACCGGCGTAGTCTCCTCTCGGGCGTGTTGAATGGGTCCTGAAAAATTGAAGCTACCGTGGCAGTGTGAACAGGCGAGGCGATCAGAAAAGAAGAGACTCATGCCAGCCTTAGATTCGTCACTCAGGACAGACTGTTTGTCGTAGTAGAGGTACTTGTCCCAAGCCGATAGAGGTGGTCGGATTGTCCGTACGTAACTCGCGATTGCCATGACGATATTGTTTAGGGTCAGTACTCCAGCCGAAGTTGTTTCATCTGAGAACACTCTAGCAAAGTCTGTTTGGTAACTTGGGACCGCTTGCAGTTTAGCTAACAACTCGGTTGAGAAACCCATCTCAACGGGATCCTGATTCAACAGCGGGATCAGATGCTGGGTTTCCAGGCTATAAAGTCCGAGATCCTCCCAGCCAAGACTTGCGTTGTAGGCAGAATTGTAAAGCGTAGGGGTGTTGCGAGTGTGGCTATCCCCTGTTGCACCTATGGCGACCTTGCGACCATCCGTAAAGTGTTTGTCCGGTTGGTGGCAGCTTGCGCAACTATAGGTGCCTGTCTGCGATAGCGCGGGATCGCTAAAAAGGCGTGCACCAAGTGCAACTTTTTCTGCTGAACTCGGATTGTTCTTCGGTTCTAAGGGTTTAGGTAACCAAGCTCGCTCAGGAGACTGGCTGTGTGCAAAAGGGGTTGTTAGTAAGAAGCATAGTGCCGCACAGAGTGCGACACTAGGCAGACTCGTTACCAAGATCGAGTATTGTTCGAGGAAAGGTCTTGTGTCGCTGTTTGGAGACGTTTGCGTTCTTCGACCCATGCGACAAAGCCAGTCTCTGGTTCTGCTAAATCACCTTCTTTAGCTGCGATCCACTCCTCAATTGCGGACATCAACTGATCCGCCAACTCGCGATCGTTGCGGAACAAGGACATGTAGGCCTTCTGCACATGGCCGTATTCACCGATGGCTAGTAAAGCCTCGGCTCGATACTCAATGGCCTGATTAAAGTTGGGATTAATCTCTAGGGCGTAGTTATAGGCGCCGATGGCTTTGCGGAAATCGCCTGTCTTTCGCAGCGCGTAACCAAGCTCGTTCGCCGCTTTGTAGTTTCTGGGATCAAGACGCAACGCCTTGCTCTGCTTCTTCACTGCCTTGCCGTACTCTTTTTGCGCTTTAGCCAATGCTTTCTCACGTTTTTTGTCCGTTGTGGCTTTGGCTGCGCGGGCTTCCTGTTTCCAGGCACGGTCCCGATGTCGTATCCCAGACGCCAGTGCCTTAGCCGCTTGTTGCTCTGGGGTTAGGGCAGGTGCCGATTGTGTGGGGCTCATACCACCACCACCGCCGCCTGAGCCTGCTGCGAAAGTAAGGGGTGCCGCCGCTGAACCTATGATAAGTAGCACGGGCAACAACAAATTTTTCAACCGTAATGACATGAATGACACCTTTCTTCTCCCGGGTTTGTCAGGATTTGCTTCCGCACTTAAAAATACTACGAGGTGGACTGTGCGCCTAATTCTACTTTTTGCTTGTTTAACAATTCCCGGCATCGGTTTCGCGCAGGAGTCTGAGGTTGCCGCCCGGGCTGTTATGGATGAATTTTTGTCTGCTTTTAATGCGCGTGATGAGGTTCGTTGGGCAGACACGCTTCATTTTCCACATGTGCGCATAGCGAGCAATGGGGTATCCGTTGAACCAAGCAAGCAGTCGTTTGTCGCCAAAACCGATCTTGAGCAGTTTGCGATTGATAATGATTGGGACTTCAGTGAGTGGGACAGTATGGAGCTGATACAAGCGGGTCCCGACAAGGTCCATTTTAAGGTCGTGTTTTCTAGGTTTAATCCCCAAGGTGAGCGGTACGTGACTTTTGACTCGCTCTACATACTGCAAAAAATTGACGGTAAATGGGGTATCAGGGCGAGGAGTAGCTTTGCCCCCTAAGCCATCACCTAGCCCAATTACTTACGATTCATTAGATAACCACATCCCTTACGCATCGGATATCGGCCAAGCGGCTGTTCCGATGGGGATGTTATTGGCTTGGTCTGTCCGCATGGGTATTGTCAGCCAAGAATTTGAGCGAGAACACGAGAGCTTGGTGCTTCGTGTACGAATGGAGGAAGTCACTGGCAGTGAACTGCTGGTTGCCGCTGGTGGTGATCTCACCTGTGGACTGTTCTCACCACAGGGGCAGGATTTCATGGCTCGCTATTACGCTGGCTTTGATAGTGACTACCAAACTGTTTTCGGCGTCGAGAAGTCAACGATGTATGAAGTCAAAGACACGTGGGCAAACTATGCACGGCTTGCTGCTCACTTGACGCCACTTCTGCTCGGATCAAAGGCCGTAAGAGGGCAGCGGGGGTTGGGTCTGTTCAGCAGGTTGAAGAAAAAACTGTGGCATTAGATCTTCGCCAAATTGAAGTCTTTAAACCCTACGACCAAGAACTTCCCCACAGTTTGCTGGAAGAGGAAGCGTTTAGTGACGAGACGATAGCGCGTTGGTTGGATGCCGAAATTTTACGGGTCGGAAAACTTGGCTCTGAGGTCTTGGGGGTCTACGCGATGGAGCGGGCTGATGCCACGCGCTTCCTACTTCATGGCGTAGTTGTGAGCCGATCGACCCGCAAACAAAGGCTGGGACGGTGGTTAGTTGGTCACGCTATTGGTGTGGCTGAATCAAAAGGTGGTCGCCACCTGCAGGCAGCTGGTAATCGTAGTTCTCGTTTGTATATGCGAATGGGATTTACGCAGCGTGATGGCCAGCATATATTCGATATGATTCAGGAATAAAGTTACAAGAGGTGCGGCATGTCACGGGTAGATCAAATCAAGGCTGAAGACTGGCCGGACGAAATGAAAGAGATGCTTCACCCGGAGCGGATGACAGATCTCGAGCAAGGGCTCATGCGTTATTGGGCGCATCGACCTGATCTGGTTCAAGGTTTGGCGGCGTTTTCGGGCAGCCTAAAAGTGAATCGTAAACTCCCAGAGAAATTGGTTGAGCTGGTGCGACTGCGCATTGCGTTCTTTAATCAGTGTCGTTCATGTATGGCGATCCGATATACCGATGCCTTAAATGATGGGTTAACTGAAGATTTGGTGTGTTCTCTCGAACGACCCGAGGAAGCGGACAACCTCACAGATGCTGAGAAGATTGCGATTAAGTTTGGCGAGCTAATGGCAGCCGACCACCTATCTGTAGACGACGCGATTTACTCTGAATTGCGCGAGCACTATAGCCAAGAAGAAATTGTCGAGCTGGGGATGACGGCAGCGTTTTTTGTCGGCTTTGGTCGACTAGCGGCCACCTTTCATATGGTTGAAGAATTGCCGACTGCATTCCAAGGAACCGAGGCAGTCTCACCTTGGAACAACGAGGCGGTTGTCGTTCGCTAACCTGGTTTTCTAAACAAACGAAAAATAGAGAAAAAGAGAGAAAAAGAGAGAAAAAGAAAAAAGGCGAGTATGAACTCGCCTTTTTTGGGTGCTAAAGGTCTGAAGTTAGGCGACAGCGCCTCCACGTACCAACTTACCGGGCAAAGCGCCGGTATGCTCACCGTTGTTAAAGATCTCCTCACCCCGTTTGATGATATGGCGATAGCCGTCAACGCGTTGCACTAGGCGTTTGCCACCAGTTGGTAAATCAAATACCGCCTCCGGACGATGCAGTTGCAAGCCTTCAAAGTCGATGATGTTGAGGTCAGCTAGACATCCTTCTTGTAGCAGCCCGCGGTCAAACATGCCAAATGCTTCGGCCGTGTCTCGAGACAATTTTCGAACGAGAAATTCTAGTTCGAGTTGCTCACCGTTAGTTCGGTCCCGCGCCCAGTGTCCCAGGATAAAGCTTGGCATTCCGGCATCCGCGATAACCCCGCAGTGCGCGCCACCGTCGGACAGCCCGAACAGAACGTTGGGATGCGACATCGACTTCTTAAAGAAATCGAACGTGTACTGGCTGTACCCACCAAGTGGCTGGTAGAAGAGTTCCTTACCGCTGTTATCAACTAGCATGTCGTACATGAGAGAGAACGCGTCTTCATCTCTGTTGGCCGCGAGTCCAGCAACACTCTGTTCGCGTGTTGGCTCGTAGTTTGGCTTGTCGCCAAGAGGGAAAATCTGCCATAACAGATCGTTCAGCGAGCCGTTTAGTGGCATTGGTCGATCCTTGTCGACCTCGCTCATAATCGTTGCCTTGGTCGCGGGATCGCTCAACCTCTCGACGAGCTCGTTTAGGGGCAAGTCTGCAAGCGCTGCGAATGATGGCGCGAATGAGAAAACGTGGAAATTAGACTGTAAGCCGTGCAATACACCTGTTGGCCGTCCCGCAATTTGTGGCCGTACCTCGATACCCTTTTGTCGAGCTGTTTCAGCGATGTTGTACATCTTGTTACCCTCAAAGGCTGCTGCAGATGTTGCCACGAGGGTAATGGGACGACCGGTTTCTGCTGCAAACTGCTCGATCCATGCCCACTCATCATCATCGCCTAAGTGGTCCGATACCATTTCAAAAATACCGTGATCGAGACCTTTCATGGAAAGACCCAAGGCGAGCATCTCATCGCTACCGGCAAACGTGCCAGGGACGTGTACGCCGTGTTTGTCTTTATGCAGCCATGTGCGTGAACTTGAGAAACCGACAGCACCGGCTTCTATACCTTCACGAACTAACGCTTGCATGGCGACCAGCTCATCGTCCGTCGGAATGTCGTCTTGAGTGTTGCAACGCTCACCCATGACGTAGGCGCGGATTGCGCCGTGTGGTACCTGAGCAGCAACGTCGATTGTGCGTTCCTTGGTTTCAAGCGCATCGAGGTATTCCGGAAAAGATTCCCAGTTCCAGTCGATGCCTTCTGCTAGTGCGGCCCCGGGAATGTCTTCAACACCCTCCATCAATTCAATGAGGTATTGCTGGTCGCCAGGGCGGACTGGAGCGAAACCCACGCCACAATTGCCCATGACTACAGTGGTTACCCCATGCCAGCTCGATGGTGCGAGGAGTGGATCCCAAGTCGCTTGACCATCATAGTGCGTATGGACATCTACCCATCCGGGGGTCACCAGCAAACCAGTGGCGTCGATGGTGTTCTTGGCATCGCCTTCGATGTTACCGACAGCGACAATTTTTTCACCTGTTACGGCTATGTCGCCTGTGAATCGAGCTTCTCCGGATCCATCGACAATGGTGCCGCCGCTGATAATTAGATCGTACATGTCCATACCTCCCAAATAACGAAGCCGTCAGGTTAGCCGTTACGGGAGACATGAGCAATTAGAGGTCAGGGTTACTGGTCTGACCTCAGCCCGTCGACAATGTTCATTCTTGCAGCGCCAATGGCTGGGGTTAAACCCCCGATAAAGCCAATGACGAGACCCCAGACTAGACCTGTGGTCGCGATTTCTGGTGTGACTTGAATGATCGTAGAGATAGTTGTGAGGTTGCCGGAAGTGAAGGTTGAGCCTTGATAGAGAATTGTCGCGACGAGCACTCCCAACGCGCCGCCAATGAGAGCTAAACACATCGCTTCGACAAGAACACTTGCGATGACTGGGAAGCGCCCGAAGCCAAGAGCGCGGAGAGTTGCGATCTCACGTGTGCGAGCGCTAACGGCCGAGTACATCACGTTCAGTGCGCCGAAAACTGCACCGACTGCCATGATACCGCTAACGACGTAGGCGACGATGGAGATCAACTCACTACTGGTGCTGTTCTCATAATATTCGGACTCCCACTTCGCTTCGAGTTTGAGACGAGGGTCAGCGGCGAGACGTTCGGAAAACTCTTCCACATCTAAGCCAGGCTCGAGTTGGACCCTTGTGGAGCTGTAGCTCGTACTTTGCATGCCAGACATGACGGCGGTGATGTCACCGATAAGTTCTGACTCGTATGCACTACCTCGTGCGGTAAAGATGCCGGTGATTTGCCAATCAACACCCTTGTGTAGAATTTCATCGCCCACATCAAGTCCTGTGAATTCTGAGTTTGCCAACCTGCCTACGACGAGCTCACGCAGGGCTGGATTGATCATCCGACCTTCGATGATCTCTAGATCAATCAACGCGAGCCCCCTTGGGGTCAGGCCACGCACGATCATCGAGCTGGAATCGACAAACTCATCAGTGCGAGGCAACGATATCGAAGTGACATAGTGTGGGTTGAAGGCAAGTTCCCCGCTCTCATCCAAATCGATACCCGGGACGCTTTCCACCGCAACAAGCGAGTCGCGGGTAATGGTACTCACCGTTTCTGCGAAAGCACCTTTTCGGATCACGATGGCCCAACCGTCTTGGGCGGTATTGAGTCCAGCACTTCGTAAACCCGTGGACATTGCGAGGACAGATGTCAGAACTGCAACAACACCGGCGACGCCGATGATGATGACGATCGAAACGCCCCAACGGTGTGGCAATGAAGAAAGGTTGTTCAGCGTAATGGCGAGTATTTGTTTCACTTTTAGTCTCTGCGTAGAGCGTCAACGACTGAGAGGGACCCGATATTGTATGCGGGCAGAGCAGCGATGATTGCAGCGAGTCCTAAAGCGATGGCAATGCCGACTATCCATACAGTTGAGCTGAGACCAAGACCAGGAACACCAATCGCGGAAAATACGCTCGGGAAAATGAGGGTCGCTATCGATAAGCCAATGGCAGCAGGAGAGCAGACAAAGAAGAAGAGATTCACCGATGACCATGCTGATAATGAGCCCATCAGCAAAGCCGACAGCTTTGAGTACGCCAAACTCGCTGGTCCGCTCCCGTACCGACTGTGTCATGGTCGACCCCGTGATGAACAACAGAGTAAAGAGCACTGCAAACTGAATCGCAGTGACGAACCCAGCTATGTCGCCGACGCTCTGGCTTTGGTTAGCTAGGAATTGTTTTTCGTTCATGGTTTGTGTTTCGTCAACTGAGTTCGCAAAAAGGGCGTCGATCTTTGCCGATATAGAGCCCGCGAGTTCTGGTGTTTCTATGACACTGAGGAGCAGGTTGATTGTATCTTTTTGGGCGAGTCGAGATTCGTTTAGGTAGTCGTAGTGAAAATAGAGTTCCCCGGCAAGGAGCTCTTCATCTTCTTCCGCATCATTGTGAATCGACACGATATCGAACATGAGCGTGTTGGACCCATCTTTGAGACTTGTGAAATAGCCGATCAACGGAATCCGATCACCGACCTGCCAGCCGTAGCGCTCCGCTAAGGTTGCCCCGACGGTGGCACCCGTGCGGGTTGTGCGCATTCTTGAGAATTCCTCGTCGGAGAGGCTGACTTCTGGAAACACCGTAGTAAAGGTCTCTATATCGACGCCAGCTGCGACGACATTGTTAACCTGTTCTTGATAGTAGGCAGGGAAAATTGAGATTGGGGTAGCGGCAACAACCCCGTCGATATCTCTCACTCGATGGTAATGGGCGAAAGGTAAGGGTTCTGCCATGTTCGCGCGGCTGATGGTACGCAGACGAACGTCGCTCATCTTGTCTAGCGCGTCATTAAACCCAGCGGTCACGCCGTTCATGATCCCGAACAAAAGAAACGCGATCACGATAGAAATCCCCGTCAAAATGGATCGGAGCAGCTTGCGCCGCAAGCCGTCAATAATGAGACCGAAGTATTTCAAATTCGTTTAACGCTCCTTTTCTTTGCAAACGAGATGAGATCGCTTAATAGATAGGTCGTCTGAGCGGCAAAAAAGTTTGCTTACGCGACTGCCGGGGAGCTGGATCTTTTCAGGGCAAGATACCACTCAACCAGGATCAAATTTGGTACCCAACTTAGCCAGGCAACCACAGGATAGGCTTCATCGAAGGGGACCTCCAAAACCGCAAACACCCCCAGGTAGACACGCAACGTCACAGCCGCGAATGTCATCGCGAAGCTGCGCATCATCCATTCTCGGTGGGTTTGGATGTCGCGACGACGGATGGCGGCATAAGCCTGCCAGCCACTAAAAAGCCATAACACCCCAAGCATGAAGAACCCGATTTTGGCGACCAACCCGCCGTCTGCTGCAGGGGCGAGGAACAAACTTCCAGTGCCGCCCAGGGCGACTAATATTAAGTAAATACGGCCGAGATTACGGTGCAAGGCCGTGTATCGGGTGCGCAGACGCTGACTAAACTGGAAGCCGCCGATAAGTAGAACCGTGCCACCGCCAAGTACATGTAAGGTACTCGCCACAGGGATTGTCGCGAACCGTGCCCGAGTTTCCGGGTCACCGGAGATACCGAATTGGAAGCCGACCGCATGCAGCGCGATGGCGAACGAAGTGAGCAGAAGTAAGCCAAATAGAAAGGTCGGGATGACTCGCTGCATGAGTTCTCCTTAAATCACTTCTCTTCAGGGTGAGGGACATTATCGGTGCGTGCTGCACGGCCAAGGTAGCCACCGTGATGACGTAGACCGTACTGTTCCTTAGTCACGCCTTTCTGCTCCATTAATGCCAGGGATATCGCATCTGTGATGGCTTGCATTACGGCCATCGAAGCGCTGGGTGTGAGACCAAGCGGACAAGGTTCTTTGATGACACCCATATCTAAAACAAAGTCGGAAAGATCCCGCAAATCGGATTCCGGGTGTGAAGTGACGCCAATAATGGTCTCCACGCCTAAATGGCGGGACAGCTCCAAGATCTCTATGACTTCGCGACTCTTGCCGCTGGTAGAAAAGGCCAGCATCACATCGTTTGTTGCGACCAAACCTAGATCGCCGTGGGCGGCTTCTGCTGGATGGATAAAGACTGCTGGGGTTGCTGTCGAACAGAGGGTCGCCGCAAATTTGTGGGCAAGGTAGCCAGCTTTACCCATGCCTGTGGTCACGATTTTGCCTTTACAAGCTTGCATGATTTCAACGGCCTGAATAAAGGTGTCGTCGATCTCGATTGCGTTGATGGCCGCAGCTTCGGCGTGTAATACCGCTTGCATGCGTTCTTTGATGTCCAATAGCATCCCTCGAATGAATTTCAAACGCATGGTGTCACGGGCAGAAACGATGAACAAGAAGATGAGGGCTTAGGTGCTTAAGACTCTGCCGCGTCTGCACAAGGTCGAACTCGACGCACTTGGGCGCATACCCGCCGGACCGTTGTCGCTGCAGTGGGTAAGCGATGCCAATGCGCCAATCGAGGCAAGAGCCGCTGCTTGCCTCAATGCGTATGAGACTGGGGTGATCGAGATTGATATTGCTAGCCCCGTTGGCGATGTGCCGATGTTTGCGGTTGATGAGAGTTACCGTATTGATAAAACTGAGGCGGGTTGGCGGGTTTCAGCAGAAACCCAATATGGCGGGTTGCACGCCATCACGACGCTCGGTCAGCTCTATCGACTAGGCGGCTTTGACGAGGTTGAGTCAATTGAAGATCAGCCGCGCTACCCTTGGCGTGGCGTTTTAATCGACGTCGCCCGCCACTTTTTGTCTGTAGTTCTTCTGCGGCGAGTTATTGATGGTTTGGCAGAACTCAAAATCAATGTGCTCCATCTGCATCTGACCGATGATCAGGCTTTTCGTTTTGAGTGCGTTCATTTCCCTAGACTGGCAAGTGTGGAGCATTATTCTCAAGATCAGCTACGAGAACTGGTTGTCTATGCCGCTGCCAGAGGGATACGGGTGGTTCCGGAACTCGATGTACCAGGGCATGTAACAAGTTGGTTAACAAAATATCCTGAATGGGGTTTTCAGCAAGTTAACACGACAGATCGCTTCGGTGTGCACAAAGCCTGTTTGGATCCTACCAGCGCAATTGTCTACGATGCTGTGATCCAAATTTTCTCTGAACTCGCAGATATTTTTCCTGACGAGTATGTCCACATTGGTGGCGATGAGGTGCACCCAGCCTGGTGGAGTGAAGATCAATCTGTCAAAGCATTCCAGGCTGAGAAGGGTCTGGTAGATGGACGTGCTGTGCAGAACTATTTTACAACACGCATCGTTGACGCCTTACGCGAGCGCTCCAAGAAGGCGATTGGCTGGGATGAAGTGTTACATCCAGAAATGCCTAACCTAGTGGTACAAAACTGGCGTGGTGCAACATCCAGGGATCGGACGTTGGATAAAGGTCTTGGCTGCATTGTCTCGGCGCCGTATTACTTGGATTTGTTCTACCCAGCTGATATGCACTATGCCTTTGACCCAAGTCGACCCCAGGCAGAGTGGGTCGCGCTTGAGGATGATCAACAGCAAGATTTGCGGCTGCGCCACGTCGCAGAAGGATTGGAGTGGACGAAGCAGTGGCGTGACGAGGCGATTGCGACTGATCCCGACGTGTCTGGCGTCATCGGCGGCGAAGCATGTCTTTGGTCTGAACTCGTTGACGAGCAAACTCTTGAAACGAGGTTGTGGTCGCGTCTGCCCGCTGTCGCTGAACAGCTTTGGTGTGATCCGGATGGTGATGTCGTTGAATTTTATACGCGTCTCTCGAGTCTGTTGTCTGCAGCGCCGTTCAAGCAAACTGAGGAGGTGTCCCGCAAGCTCGTAGGATTAGGTCTGACTGACGCCCAAGTACAAATAGCGTGTTATTTGGAGCCAGTGAAATGGTATGGGCGCTTGCTAGGGCAGCAAGCCCTAGAAGCACGTATCGCGGGCTCCGAGATGCCGCAAGCAAGGCCGTACCAGGTCGACACACCGCTAGATCGTGTCATCGATTTTATTTCCCCGGAAAGTCTCAGCGCACGAGCCTTACGCGATGCGGATGAGGCGACCTGGCTTTTGTTTGCAAAAAGCGTCTTGGCGGAGGATGTCGGGGCATGGCCAGAGGATGTGCAGGCGGCGATTACTGGGTTGCAAGAATTTGCCCAGCTTATCGTTGCTGGGACGCTTGATACTGAAAAAGCTGATGCATACTACAGTCCTTATGGAGAGTTTATGTTGGCACCCGTACATGCATGGTTGCTGCGTGGCTGATATCGAAGACAGTGCACTGACGGCCGTACTACAATCGTTTGATGAGAGCTTGTTCCAAGCAGCGAAGGTCCAACCTCTCGGTGACGGCCACATCCACGATACCTATCTAGTTACACCTTCTCTTGGTGCGGGTCGCTTCGTGCTGCAAAAAATCAATGAGTTTGTTTTCAAGGATGCCGGTCTTGTTATGCGGCAGACAGAACACCTGCTCGAAAGCTGGTCTCAGCAAAACGACTATGTTGTACCGAAACTGCTGCGTCAGCCAGACGGCAGTAACACAGTTCGGGCAAACGACGAGTTGTGGCGGATATGGCACTACATCGAGGGTGGTAAGACGATTGACCCACTTCAAACGCTGCAACAGATAGAAAGCGTTGGGTGCGCTTTTGGCCGATTGCAGCAGGCCGCCGAATCGATCGATGCACCTTTCGAAGACACGATCGAGGGTTTTCTAAATCTTGGCTACTACTTAAACGAGTTTTCGGAGGTTAGGTCGACGGCACCCAGTGAGCTCGCAGCATTGGTCGATGAAAGCTCAGGGTTAGCGGAAAAATTGGTCGAGCGACATTGCCATATACATGGTGACTGCAAGGTCAACAATGTGCTTTTTGATGAGGCCGGGGCTAACGTCATCGCGGTGATAGATTTCGATACCGCCATGTTCGGACACTGGGCTTGGGACTTTGGAGATTTGGTTCGCTCGGTGTCTTTTAGCGCCGGAGGCTATGACGGCGATCGATTTGCGGCCTGTTTCGCTGGCTTTACCACTGCGCAAAAACGCTCGAACCCGGAAGATGCAGCGGTAGCACCAGCCTATGTATCGTTAATGCTTGGGGTCCGTTTTTTAACCGACCACTTGCAAGGGAATGTGTACTTTAAGACCACTGAGCATGGACAGAACCTTGCTCGGGCACAGGAACAATTCGCACTGTTTCGCCAATTTGATCAGGCGCGAGCACAAATGATTGGCATCGCGGAAAGGATTCTCGGCACCTGAAGTCAACTCAGAATCAGGGTCACAATGCCAACCATCACCAAGACGAACACAACGGTAAACCCAATACCCATGAGGATAAACTGACTGGCTTTACCGCGGGTGAAGTCGCGCTCGCGATTCTTGCTCGATTGCACACCAAACGCTGCCGCCAGCGTACTGTGTAGCACCTGCCAGAATGTGAGCGGGGTCGGTTCGTCCGTTTGCGGCGTTCGTTCTTCGGTCATTTGGTTCCCAGGTACGCGAGTTGTAAGGGGTCGCTCGGTCAAAAAGTTGTCTCATCTTCACGGCGAACAGCCACCGAGCCGTTCATCGGGTCAGAACGCATGACGATAGGCTGACAGCAAACTTGGCAGTCCTCAGTATATTCATCACCCACCTCTGATGGATCGACCAAAATACCGATCGACTCCCCGCAATACGGACAGTCTACCTGTGTCTCGGTCAAGTCACTCATAGGGTGATGGGGCTCAAATCGAAGTCAGATGAAATGACCACCAATGATCAGGCCTTGGCGTTGGCTCGCGTTTGATCTTCGCCAATCGTGCAGTCCACGCTATATCGAGCTCGCTGGCCTCGATGACTCGGCGAACTTTAACCGGGTAAACCGTTGCGCCCATGCGGATACGTGCGACTCTATTTTCAACCGCGGCTTGAGACCAAACCTTACCCGCGCAATTGGAACAGCTGACATACAAAGTGCCGTCGTCAGTGGACATGCAATTTAGATTGATCGAGTGTGGTCGCCAGGTAGTCACCTCGATCTGGCAAAGCGGCACATCGTTTGCAAAATTCCAATCGGTGACTGCCACATTTGATTCTTCGCCGAACAGATACGCGCCAGGTACTCGAGTGCACGGGCAAGTTGTGGTGAAGATCAACAGGCCAGCGATGAGCAAGACTGCACTGATAGTGATGATTTTTGCGGTTAGATTCATTAGCGACCCCTGTTTCTCGTTCTTAGTCTACCGTGGACTTGGCAACGGACCTAGAGATGGGTAATACTTCTCGAAGGCCGTTAACCCATGCCTCCACCCTCCCGAGGGGAAGTACTCAACGTGCGGGGTTCTACTACACAACTTGGTACTTACTGTACGAGTTCTCGCATAAGGAGGGGTTGCGCGATGCACTCGCATAGGAGGTTATCAATGAAACTATCTGCACCCATCTATCGGCTCAAGCGTGAAGCAAAACTCATGTCGCGTGCCGAACGTATACCACTTCACGAAGCCTTGGACCGGATTGCCCGGACAGAAGGTTTTGGCAGTTGGAGTTTGCTTTCAGCAAAGGTGGCGGAGAATAAACCAGCTTCTTCTGTCCTCTCGGAACTCAAAGAGGGCGAATTGGTATTGCTCGGTGCAAGGTCCGGGCATGGTAAAACCTTGCTGGGTTTTGAGATCATGATCGAGGCGATGAAAGCTGGTCGCGATGGTCGTCTGTTTACGCTGGAGTACACGGACGAGGAAGTGCACGGACTCTTTGGGCATGTTGATGAGAAGGCGTCCGATTACGGGAGCCGTTTCGGCTTTGACAATTCCGATGAGATCAGCGGCGACTACATTGCTGATAAATTGGCCGGAGTCAGTGCTGGCGCTGTAGTGGTCGTCGACTATCTACAAATACTCGACCAGCGGCGTGAGACACCAGATTTGGCAGCCCAAATGCAAACGCTAAAAGACTGTGCCCGTGCGAAGCGGGTGGTGATCATTCTGATCTCACAGATTGATCGCGGCTATCGTGCGCAGACTGGGGAATTGCCGGGGCTTAGTGATGTGCGGCTACCTAATCCGCTAGACCTAGCGATCTTTGATAAAGCGTGTTTCTTGCACAACGGAGAGATGCAGCTTGAGGAAGTAGCCTAACCGATTGCGGCGGCACTCAGGTGCCGCCTTTTTCAAAGTGGACAACTTGCTAAGCAATGATGCGCCTAGACTGGTTGGGCTTAGCCAGCATATTCGTTTTCAACCCTCGTTATCCAATAGTCGGCGTCAAAATTCTCATCACCGGTGAGATAGCGCCAAAACCGAATTCGATTTAAGAACTCCAACCGTCCAGTATCTAACTCGAACCATTTTTCTGGTCGGGTGAGAATAGTGTGGAGGTGGTGCGAATCCGGCTTCTGGCCATCAGTCCAGAAGATCGCTCGTTGAGCTTTGTCGTAGCTGGCATCTGGGTCCTATAGGCGCAATTGTCGTTTCGCCGGACACAAACGGATCTTGAACATGTAGCGCAACTGGTCAGAGCGGTTCATGCCGCCGCCATGCCAAAGGCCCATGTGGAAGAACATGACCGTACCTGCAGGACATACAACGTGATGTTGTCCCCGAATGTTCTGATAGCGCCCGATGGATGCTTCCGAGACGATCCGGAAGTGGGTACCCGGGATGTATCGAGTGCCGCCCATTTCCAACGTGACTTCGTGTGGAAAGTAGAAGACTTGAACATCGAATGCCTGGCGCGGATCGATGGTGGAATCTTGATGGGTGTTTTGGGATCGGACTGGCTGCATCGTTTCTGGATACATCTCCTCTGGAAAAGTGATGTGCAAAAAATGGTGATCGAAAATGCAATCCAAGCCGACAAGATTTTCGATCGCACCAGCGACGTGCGGATCCGCGATGAGCGTGGCCAGTGCTGAATTCATGGGATAAGCAGCCTGCAATTTAGTGCCCGCAGGCACGACGGGTATCGTGCTTGATTGTCGGATCGAATCGTAGTGACCGGCGATTGAATCTGGGTGCTGAGAAGTCTTGCCGATGTCAGTAAGAAACCGTTTGTTTAAGGTGTCTGGTAGCTGTGTGTCGAGTTGTAGAAATCCTCTCGCGGCGAACTGTGCCATTTGGGTTGTGGTGAGAAGTTTGATGCCAGTCATGGTTGATACTGACGATCTTTTCAAACAGGAATTCATACTTTAGATAGCTGGTCCGAAACTCGTCACCCGAAACGTGTGGCTGTAGTTGGCTCGCTTGGAATAGACGCCAACCATCCTCTAACGCTCGAACGCCTGATTTGTATGGGGGCTTGTCTTCGTCTCCCGCCATATGGACAGTTCGCCCCGTGCCATCGTAGGTTGCCCATGCGACGACGCCTGAATCCAACGCTGATGAACGTAGATAGAGGACAAGAACTTGTTGCCTGTCTGAGTCTGAAAGCGCTTTAGACATTTGGCTGGCTAAAAAAAGAACAATGCGCATTATTGCGTAATGTTTTGTCTAAACCCATAGTTAGATGATGAGTGAGAATTTGAGAAAACACCCGCTTAATAAAGACTTCGTTTGGCAGCAACCGGATCCGCCCTACGAACTTGTTACCGATGAACAAGCGAGACTGTATCGCGAGCAAGGTGGCTTCGTTCTTTACGATGCTTTCGATCAAGATGAATTGACCGCGTTGCTTGCGGATCTGGATGACGCGGAGAACGCAGCAAACGAGTTCAACAAATCTCTCTCTCCAGACCAGCCATCGATCTCGCGCGCAGACGAAATTGTCTTTTCTCCGCACTTGGTTGCGCGGAGTAGCATCGCCAAGTCATTTGCTCAGCATCCGAAACTCGTTGCTCTGTGCCGGGATTTAATTGGTCCACAAGTGCGCCTGTATTGGGATCAGCTGGTATATAAACGGCCTGGTACGCCCGATGAATTTCCGTGGCATCAGGACAATGGCTACACCTTTGTGGAGCCGCAGCAGTACCTAACCTGTTGGGTGGCTCTAAATGATGCGACCGTTGATAATGGCTGCCCTTGGATTGCGCCCGGTGTGCATAAGCAAGGTACGCTGTTTCACAAGTGGACTAACCTAGGCTTTCAGTGCTTCGCCGAGTTTCCGGATGCCGTGGCAACGCCGGTGCCTGCTGGATCCATCGCTGTCTTTTCAAGTTTGACCCCGCATCGAACAGGCCCCAACTTGACCGACGGTGTGCGCAAATCCTACATATTGCAGTACGCACCCGATGGGGCAGTGGTGTTTCCGCGAGTCGCTCGGGGTAGCGAGACCGAAGAAGCCGGTGTTCTTGATGACGCTATCTTAGCGGATGCGCCGGAACGGCAATTCTTCGTCACTGGCGATGTGGATCGGACTTAAAATGCGCTCGCGTTCGATTCTGATTGTGACGTTGATGACTTTGTTGGCCGCTGCCTGCGCTAGCCAAAATCGACCAGCCCTCTTAGTGAGCGGTAGCGGCCCCATTTATCCGATTGAAGCGAAAGAGCAAGGCATTGAAGGTGCAGTCACTGTGCGTTATGACATCCAACTGGATGGTAGCGTCACCAATTTAGTGATCGTCTCTAGTGAGCCAGGTGCGGTTTTTGATGAAGCGGCATTGACTGCGGTGAGAAGTTGGCGATTTAACCCTAAGATTGTTGATGGACAAGCCGTCTCGTCGCGCCAACAACAAAGCACTGTCGGATTTAGGTTGGATGGAGCGGAAAGATATGACAGATACTAAGTCATTAACTCCCTATAAATGGCTGGTTTTGGGTTCGTGCGTTGCTATGTTAGCTCTTAGCTATCTTGCCATGCCAACTTACGAAGAGATCGGTGACGAAATCGGTTACATGCTACGAGTCACGGCGCGGATCGCTTTTCTATTCCTGATGCTTGCGTACATTGCCCGCCCGGTGAGGATGCTTCTGGGCAACGTTAGCTCCTTGCGGACAGGAGTGCGCCAGTACATGAAACATCGGCGCTTCTTGGGCCTAGCGATGGCCATCGCTCACACGGTCCATGCCGGTTACATCGCATCACTGCAATTGGTCTTGGGCCAGGAACTAGGTATTGAAATACTAGTGTTAGGCGGTGGTGCCCTTGTGTTCATGTGGTTGATGGCGGCGACATCGAACGGCCCTAGTGTTGACTTACTTGGTAAGAATTGGCGGCGACTGCACTTGTTTGGTCTGCACTACCTCTGGTTAGTTTTTGTGTACACATTCGCAGGTCGGATAGCGGAAGATCCCTGGTACATAGTAGCTGTCGTCGCTGGTGTCCTAGGATTGTTGCTTCGATCTTGGGTTTATTGGTCTGTTCGTTCCAAACGTGCAAGGTAGTCGCCACTGAATTGGCTCGCAGTGCCATCCACAGTTTGTACTGTTGTTCCAATCGTGAGTCTCGTCTTACCTTGTTCTGCCAGTTCATCAATGTGATTCGTAAGCTTCGAAAAGTCTGAAACGGCGACGATATCCTCATTGACGGTCTTCGCGAAATCGATGTCGCCGTGCGCGTGGATAATTGATGCGCTCAACCCCGCGCTTTCTATTTCTAGGTATAGAACACCCCAAGCTGTCATTGCCTCAATTGCATAGAGGCTTCCGGCAAAAGCTGTATTGTGAATATTGGTATTAGGCGTCAAAGGGGCGCGCGTGGTTAACACGTGGTCAGAAAAAGAAACGACTTCCAATCCCATTGCTTTAGAGAGTGGGAAGTTTCGGTGCCAGAGAGATTGCAGTTCTCGGCAGAGGTCTTCAGAGTTGGCCATCAGAGTGAGTTAGATTCCGTTGGGGTGATAAGACAATGATCGGTGTGAACATGGTTGATTCGAACGTGTACGAGGTTGTTGTCGAAGGTGATCAAGAGACAACCCATCGAGTACATATGAGCCAAGAGTATTATCGGGACCTGTGCGGGGCTACGGTAACCCATGAGTTTGTGCTCATCTCCGCTTTTCGTTTCCTGTTAGAAAGGGAGCCGAACACCGCAATTCTGGCGGAGTTCGACGTCCAAGACATCAATCGTTACTTCCCTGAATTCGAAGAAGACATCAAAGACCGATTGAATCGATAGAGGCTACCATTGATTCCAGTGCGTGATTCCTGCGACGGGATCACGTGTCGCTCGTTTGAAATCGGTCCCGATCGTGTGGGCGACAGGCAGAAGTGCGACCTGTTGTATGTCTTGCGGTATACCCAAAAGATCTTGGGCTTCTTGTTCGCACGCCAAATGTAGAGTGGTGAGCGCCGTGCCTAGACCGCGCGAGCGAGCCGCAAGCTGGAAGCTCCAGATGGCTGGGTAGATAGATCCAAATAAACCTGACAGCGCTGCCGCTGGCACGGGTCCTTTGGGGCGTCCTTGGATGCAAGGAATAAGATGCACGGGCACTTCATGCAAATGCTCCATCAGGTAGGTTGCAGAGCTGAACACACGTTGTGTTTGTGCATGTCCCGCCTCGTCTGCTTGCTTGCCCGCCTCTGTAAGATAGCCTTCAGCGCTCTTGCGATACATATCGGCCAGCGCTTTGCGCTTATCGGCGTCGTCTACCACGAGCCAACACCATCCTTGAGAGTTACCCCCTGTCGGCGCCTGGATTGCTAGCTCAAGACATTCGTCGATGAGTTCTCGAGAAACCGGCTTAGTAAGATCTAGACGCTTGCGCACGGCCCGAGTTGTGGATAACAGTTCGTCCGTCTGTGAAAGATCGAATTGCATGCTTTCTCCTCGTGAAAAAAATTGGGCGCCAAGTGTACTCTATCCTGCCGCGTGATTAAGCTAGGGGTCTTAACCGTCTCAAAGAGAAAGATGAAAAACATACTCTTGTTTGCCGTAATGCTTGGCGTCCTTACCCTCAACTCAGCTCAGGCTGATCTGAGTGAGGCGATTGACGATGAAGCGAACGAACTGGCGCAAAAGGTGGTTGCTTGGCGGCGGGATATTCATGAGCATCCGGAGCTTTCGAACCGTGAGTTCCGCACAAGCAAGCTGGTCGCGGAGCATCTTCAAGCTCTCGGTATTGAAGTACAAACTGATATCGCGCACACGGGTGTGGTTGGGATTCTAAAAGGCGGCAAGCCTGGCGGTGTCGTCGCGCTTCGTGCAGATATGGATGGCTTACCGGTTGTTGAAAAAACAGGCCTGCCCTTTGCGTCCACACAAACTTCAGAGTACGAGGGTAATACAGTTGGTGTTATGCATGCCTGTGGGCATGACAATCACGTGGCGATCTTAATGGCGGCAGCCGAGGTACTTGCCAGCATACGCGAGGAGATACCCGGGACGATCAAGTTTGTCTTCCAACCGGCAGAAGAAGGTGCACCCAAAGGTGAAGAGGGTGGTGCCAGCTTAATGATTGCGGAAGGCGTTTTGCAGGAACCGGCGCCATCGGCAATTTTTGGCCTGCACATCGGCCAACATGGGGTTGCTGGAACCGCCAACTATAGACCGAATGGGTTTCTCGCCAGTGCCCAGCGTTTCGATATCGAGATAAAAGGCGTTCAAACACACGGTGCGCGGCCTTGGGCGGGCGTTGATCCAGTCGTGGTTGCTGCACAAATCATTAACTCCCTTCAAACTATCGTGTCGCGGCAAATTGATATCACGCGTGCACCGGCAGTTGTGACGGTTGGTTCAATTCATTCGGGCGTGCGCAACAATATTATTCCGGAGACAGCTAGCTTAAGTGGCACTATACGGACGTTTGATCCAGATGTGCGGCTAGCAATCCATGAGAAGATTTATCGCATTGCCACCAATATCGGCGAGGCGCATAGCGCTCAGGTAACAGTGGATATTGATCCAGGCGTGCCTGTGACCTTTAACGACGCCGAGCTAACGGAATCCATGGTACCGACCTTGCGACGGGTCTATGGCGCTGAGAATGTGTTCATGAGTGGACGGATTACTGGGGCGGAGGATTTCTCTTTTTACCAGGAGCAGATCCCAGGTTTCTTTTTCTTTATTGGTGGTCGCCCTCCGGAGATTCCGCCAGGTCAGGCAATTCCAAATCACTCACCATATTTTTACGCTGATGAGGCGGCGCTTGTCCCTGGGGTGAAAGCGATGAGCCACTTGGCCGTTGACTATCTGGAGCAGATCAACACGGAACAGTGAAGAGACGGTTACGCAGGACTGGTCGACGTTTTTTTGACAAGCCGCAAACCTTCACGGACGGATAGCCCGCTTAGATTGTCTTTGTACTTCTTGACGTAGCTGATAACCCAGTCGGGATCTGTTCGAGAATATTCGCGTAAAACCCATCCAATAGCTTTGCGAGCAAAAAAGTTGTCATCACTGATTGAGCCTTGGATCGCATCATGCAAAAAATCCAAGTCTGTTTGGGTCTTAAACTTCAACTGGGCAAGGATTGCCGACCGTCGCACCCATAGGTCTGGATCTGTAATCCAATTTCGAAGGATCGGCTTGATCTCTTCTTCGTAGTCGCGGAGCAATGGCCCGACGTGGTTTATTGCCAGTGCGTCCACGTAATCCCACCAAGCGCCAGATTGAATCATATAGTGGAGTTGTGACAGACAATCAGGGTGAAGCCACTCTTTTTGCCAGCGAGGTATGGCGAGAAGCTCGATGGCTGCATGGCGCTCTTCGCGAAACCTAGCGTTGCGCCAGATAAGATCAGCTGTGGTTAACCACTCTGTTCGATCGGTTGGTGGGTTCTCTTTGTATACAGCTCGGCAAAACTTTCTGACCTCGGGCGCGGTAACACCAGCGAATGGCATTTCCGATTTCATATAGGCCTGTTGTTGTTTGGCGCGCTCGGGCTCACCGCGCGCGACTAATCCGGCGTGAATCTCGTTCGCGATCTGAGCCGAACGCCTAGTTTTGACCAAATCCGTCTCCATCTTCGACAAACGCAGCCTCTGCGGTAGACGAGGTCCTACCTAGGGTGCTGTTGCGATGGGGGAAGCGGCCAAAGCGGACGACAATGTCCCGGTGCTGCTGTGCAAAACGGAGGCTGTTACCGGTTTGGCTGCGGAGGTGTTTGGGTGAGGAATCGCGCAAAGCCGTAAACAAGCCAACTGCGGTGTGTTGATCAAGGATCGACTCACTGTGCTCAAATGGCATATAAAAGAATGCCCGTTCGTCTAATTCGAGTTGTTGGTCTGTGCCTTGCTCAATGCCGCGCTTCGCTGCCTCGAGAGCGTAACTGTCATAGGCGAACGCTTCTGGCCGGCCTCGGTAGATGTTCCGCGGCATTTGGTCACAAAGCACAATGTACGCGAGTTGGGCTCGAGGTTCTTCACTCCAACCGAGCTGCCCGCCTTCAACCTCTTGGAGCAAGCTGCCAAATTTTTGGGTACATTGTTGGTCAAATTCGACGGATGTCGCGAACCAGTTCTTTCGATGTGACTCGCTCGCGACGCCATCCGTCAGCTCCCCGAACCAAAATTCTAAGAGCTCAAGATAGCCACTCACAGCCCCCAGCACTCTCCATCATTCGCGAACAACACATAACCATCATAGGCTTTAGCAATGTGTTCGCGTGTTTGTGACTCTCGTCCGCGGGTACGGTTCATGCGGTGTCCCAACACCACCATACGAGCTTCTGCTTGTGCAGCGATCCGCCCAAGCTGGGATGGAAGGATGTGTAACTCACGCTGATTGCCACGAGAATTTTCTGGAATCGCATGATTGGCGACCAACGCGTCTGCCCCTTTTGCAAATTCAGGCATCACGTTTTTGAGGTTGTTGAAATCGCCAGTGAATACAACTGAGGTTTCGCCGATATCCACACGCCACGCGATGGCAGGTACTTCAGCGTGGTTGACTGGGATTGCTGAAAGTTTGAGTTCTTCGTTGCCGAATCGAGCCCAACGGCGTTTGCCGATGGAAGGCACGTTCCTCGCTCTGACCCGGTAACCGCCGCTCGATTTATGCGTTAGAAAGTCAGCTAAGTAGGAATAAGCGCCAGATGGACCGATCAGACGATCAACGAAAGTTTCAGTATCTGGGTACGCAGGATTACTACTGTCTGGACCGAAGATGACCAGGGGTTGTTCTCGATCGGCAAAGTAGGATCCTTTGATATAGCTAGGTAGATCAGCCGTATGGTCGGCATGCAGGTGGGTGTACGCGATGGCATACAGATCCTCGAATTTTGCTTCTGCCTGGTCGAAGGCGACGGAGGAACCTGGACCAGTATCGATCAGCACACGGGCTTTGTTGTCGCTCCAGATCAGATAGCTGGTTCCAGCCTGGGTATCATCGAGTTCAGGACCACCCGCCCCGAGGATTTGGACCCAGACTCCAGTCTCACCGCAAATCTGGTCTGCTTGGGCGCCTACCGCGTATATCAAGCCAACGCACATAAAAACTGCGCGTAGTCCGTGTTGAATTTTAAGAGTCATAGTTGTTTCGCTCCTGTGTAGCTGTTTCAGAGCGGCAGTCTTGTGTTGATTGTTCTTATCATTTGTCGGCTCATTGTGAGCATGGCTTCTACAGTTTGTCCACTCGGACCAGAATTTGTTCCGCAGATGCTTCGTCGGGCATGCGCCAATCGCCACGAGGAGAAAGGCTGACACTGCCAACCTTTGGTCCTGGCGGCAGGGTCGTGCGTTTGAACTGTTGGGTGAAAAAACGCTGAAAAAACTGTCCGAGCCAACGCTTGATCACTTCACTTGTGTACTCACCTTCAAAGGCGATCTCAGCCAAATAAAAAATCTTCTCGGGAGCTGCGCCATGGCGCAAATAGTGATAGAGGAAAAAATCATGTAACTCATAAGGCCCGACGATGTCTTCGGTTTTCTGGCTGATCTCCCCTTCAGTGGGTGGGATTAACTCTGGGGAGATAGGCGTATCTAGGACATCTCCGAGTACTTTGGCTAGATCTGCATTGGCGCGATGTTCTGCATACCAACGGACAAGATAGGCCATCATTGTTTTTGGCACGCTGGCGTTAACATTGTAGCTCGCCATGTGATCGGCGTTGTAAGTACACCAACCAAGTGCCAGTTCACTCAGATCGCCAGTACCCACAACGATGCCGTTTACTTTGTTAGCGTAGTTAAAAAGGATTTGAGTCCGTTCACGGGCTTGTGCGTTTTCAAACACGACGTCGTGTTCTCCGCCGTGCTTTAGGTCTTTGAGGTGTTGCGACACCGCGGCGTCAATGGAAATTTCGGTAATTTCAGCCCCTACCGCGGCAGTGAGCCGCTGCGCATTTGCGAAAGTTTTCTCGGTGGTGCCAGGCCCAGGCATGGTGATGGCGCATAGCTGTGTATTCGGTACAGCAAGCTTTGCCAGCGTGTCCAAACAAACGAGGTAGGCAAGAGTTGAGTCCAGCCCTCCTGATAGGCCTATGACTAAACGTTCCGCACCGGCTGCGCGAACCCGCCGAGCAAGCCCGGTTGCTTGGATACTTAAAATTTCCTGTGCACGTGCTGCAAATTCATGTTCATCCGTTGGGACGAACGGGTGTTTCGCCACAGGACGATCGAGTTGGAAAGAGACTGGCGTAATGGGATTGGCAATTGTCGTCATTCGATAATGATGCGCACGATCGGCGTTGCTGAAACTACTATTCTGGCGTCTGTCGTGTTGGAGAGTGTGGAGGTCAATTTCCGCGATCACGGTCTGGCCGTCTAAGTTAAAGCGCTCAGACTCAGCCAGAAGGTGGCCATTCTCTGCGATCAAGCAGTGCCCACCAAAGACGACGTCCTTGGTTGACTCGGTCGGACCCGCGCTGGCATAGGCGTAGGCACATAGGTTGCGAGCACTGGCCATACGCACAAGGTCTCGTCGATAGTCAGCCTTCGCTATGAGTTCGTTGCTAGCACTTGGATTCAAAATAAGGTTTGCACCGGCTAGAGCCGCGTTAGTACTCGGCGGGACTGGCGCCCACAAGTCTTCACAGACTTCGATGCCTACCGAACACTCGCCGAACCTAAAAAGCTGATCACAGCGACATTGGAACTGTCCAAGTTCGGAGTCGATGATGGTTTCGTTTATCTGCGCCCCTGGTGTAAACCAACGTAGGTCATAGAACTCTCCGTAGTTGGGGTGGACAGATTTCGGCACCATGCCCAGGACGCGTCCGTCGCCGATCGCGACGGCACAATTCAACAGACGTCCATCCCGCAGTTGCCATGGTGCGCCGACCACCAGTAGTGGCAAAGGGTTTTGTGCGGCGAGAGTAGCAAGTCCCGCTCGCGTGTCAGTAAGCAACGTTTCGGAGAAAAACAGATCCTCAGCTGAATACCCGCTGAGACAGAGTTCCGGTGCAACAGCGACACTCACACCCTGTGATTGCAGTTCAGCTGCAAGCTTTAGAATCGCGACCGCATTGGCGGCGGGTTGTGCAATTTGGACGTCGGTTGAGAAACTAGCAACGCGCACAAAGCCATGTTTTTCAGCGCTCATGTATCATCGACAAGCGGTTAGTTAAGACCGACCCAGCATACCATTTAAAAGCGTATGGCTAGTGGCTGGCGAGGAACGTTTGGATCAGGGTACTGAGTTCCTCGGCCACCGCATCGAAGGAAATATCACCAGCTGCTGGATCAGGCAAGCCCCAATGAATTCGGTCTGCTTTGCCTGGAAGCATAGGGCATGTCTCTGCTGCGGCACTGTCACATAGTGTAATTACCCAAGTAATGTCTGGTCCGGTAGTGAACTCATCCCAAGACTTGCTGCGAAACGCCGTCGGTTCGTAACCTTGTTTTGAGAGCCAGGTAGCTGCGCCTGAATTGATCGCACCTGTCGGTTGACTCCCAGCACTGTAGGCGCGGATCCCACCGGTAGACATACGATTAGTGAGTGCTTCGGCGAGGATAGATCTCGCGGAGTTACCCGTGCAGAGAAATAGGATGTTCCTACTGGGTTGGGACCCCCATGCAACAGGCTCTCGCGTGTCGGCTGTGAATCTCGGTAAGTTGTCTGATAGCTCATAACCTGCAACGTGCTCATCGTAAAAGACGTGTTTGGACGCTCGATAGCGTGCCGGGTCGTCATAGATACCTAGATACAAGTGAATCTCTTCGCGGTGTACTGGTCGGTAGTGGATCGCTGATCCACAGTTTGGACAGAACGCACGGAAGATTCCTGGCGAACTTTCGTACTCTTGAGGCGAAGTGTTCGGGTAGCGGACACAACTGTCTTCGTACCCTACGAAAGTTGCTGGGATTGAACCGGTTTGGCGGCGACAAGATTCGCAGTGACAGTGAGCGACCCAGAGAGGCTGACCGACGACTGCGAAAGTTACTGCTCCGCAGAGACAGCGTCCGTCGGTCATTACAGTAGTTCCAAACGATCCCCGACTGACACTTGGCCAGGTTCGATAACGCTGGCATACAGGCCTAGGTTGCCATTGTTGCGTTGTACTAGTTGCCGCATGATTTTCGGATCCTTTGGCAGTTCCCCAAAGCCGTGGGTTGTCATTACGCAGCGGGGGCAGGCCACTTCTAGTTTGAGGCGAGCTTGTCCTAGCCGTGCCTCTCGGCCTTCCCAAGCATCTTCTGGAAATCCGTCTTGTTCGAGGTCAATGACTAGGTTTGGGCGGAAGCGTCGAACATCGAATTGGGATGTCTCCGAAGCCGTTTGCATAGTCGTTAATGATGACTCCGACATGATCAGGAGTGGAAAAGCGTCAAAGTAAGTACCAGGAGGCGATTCGTAGGCAATGAGAATGTCAGGGAAAACGCTGAGATCCGGCAAAGGTTCATCAGGGGTGCGGGCAAAAACCTCACGCCAAGCCGCATCCAAATCGGTGCCTTCCGGTGGGGGAACGCGCCGATAGTGTTCGAGCTGGTCTTCAGGCAGTAGTGGCCAGAGGCTAACGCTGGAACCCACAACATGAGTGAGCCGTTCGTTCGCATCGGCATCACCTGCTTCGACCGTGCTGCCATCGGCGAGGGTAATACGTACTGGTGGCGATTGATTGTCAGCGTGTGGCTCGGTAAGCAGCTCTGCAGCCATACCCATTAACTCAGGGAACCGTTTACCGCCTTTAATGCCACCACGAACTTCGTCTTTGACCGTCCAACATCGATCACCTGGAATACCTTTGTCAGTCAGAGTAGTGCTTGTCATGGCATGACCACCCATGCTTTTAACAGGATAGCGGTAGATCGTTTTAAGCTTGATAGCGGTCATAGGTTGCCTTTTGATAATGCTCTTGCGATCAATGGTATCTGGGTTCGACGCCTTCTAGTGCTTTGACAAGCTCAGCAGCCTTTTCCTGAATGCGTTCGACCAGCACGTTGGCATTGTTCGAAAATTGAAAACCGAGCGCTAAGCTCGAAGAGAGCTCAATGATTGGGGTAGTTAGGTCGTAGTCGTCGTATGCGTGCTCAAGGTGACCGCGAACTCGACAAAAAAAGGCTTTCTGAGTCGAAGAACCTTCCGCATCTAGTTCGCTAATCAGTTGGTCGAGGAGTGGGCTGATTTGATTGCGCGCGATCGTAACTTTGTGCAATTTAGGCATAGGACACTCCATTCCTGACTCGCACCCATTCTGCCGGTCACAACTTCCGTTGCCAACCTTTTGCACGCACACGCCTGTTAATTTTTCGAATAGCCCGGCGTTGCGTAAAAAAAGGCGGCGTCGAATGCGTCTGGGAATAGGAGTGCGGGACCTAAGGTGGAAGGTATTCGTAGCAGTAATCGTAGACCACGTTGGCACCGGCTTCAGTCAGTGCGGCGCGATCGCTGCTACCTGAGCAAACGCCAACACACAGCATGCCAAGCTCACGGCCAACCTGCATATCCATCCGGCCATCACCGACCATCGCAGACTTGTCCACCGTCGCACCCATCAGGTCCAAACAATGAGTGAGATGGCGTGGATCGGGCTTAAAGTGAGGGACGTCATCTCTAGCACAGATCGTTGTCATGTGTGTGTCGATGTCAGGAAAGACCTCATAAACTGCCGCGCGGCAGTTCCTTGTCACAACGCCAGTCTTGATCCCATGGGTCTTTAATTCCGCCAAATACTCGGGCACTTGGGGAAATGGATTGGTTTTAACCGCCTCCCCTAGTTCTATGTCCAGGATGACTTGATGGGCATCTGCGTAGTAAGCCTCTGCTTGAGTTTGAGACCCTTGTTGCGTTAGCCAGGCACTAGCCGCGTCGATGATTTCTACGATATAGCAGTCAGCAAAAACCTCCGCCGGGACGTTCTGGGATTCTGTTAACGCGATAACCTGACGACGCATGTCGGGTAGATCGAGATTGGGGGCTAGAGTGCCGTCAAAATCGAACAGAATGGCATCTACTTTTCTGGTTTGGATAGGTGGGCGCATTGGCACTAGCTATCGTGTGAGTCGCGATGTCGCCATCGCTCTGCACGGGTCTCTTTAACTCGTGAAAAGAACCTGCTAACTAGTGAATAAGTAGCCAACGACCCGGACGCAATCATCATCACAAGTATGGCTTGATCAGTGTTCCTTCCCGAAAAGTAGAGGGCTAATGACACTGCGAATACAGTAAATACAATCGCAAAAAAAGCCTGGGTGATCAGGTAGGCTCCGGTAGCCATGAGGATCCAACTTGCTGCGTTGAATAGGGTTTGATCGCTATAACCGTAAGTTAAGATTCCTAAGAGCAATATGGCTCCGCCGAATGCGTGGCGGATCTTGTTTTCGGTCACGACACGATATCCACTGCACCACCATCAATCCGAAAGTTCTGCCCATGAATTGCATCAGCCAAGGGGCTACACAAGAACGCCACAAGGTTGGCCACTTCTTCGCGCCGAGCGATTCGCTTGATCGGGATGTCTTTTGCAATGTGCGGTTCCACCTCAGCCCAGGTCGACCCCCATCCGTTCTTTTCTCCCTGGGCAAGGTAAGCTGCCTCGACTTCAGGCGTTAGGATCATTCCTGGAGAAACTAAGTTGACGCGCACGCCGCTGTCAGCCACCTCTTTGGCGAGGCTCACGTTTAATGTGGCTAGTGCTCCTTTGGCTGAATAGTAGGCGGGCATACGTGAGTTTGGGCGCGTCGAACCAACGGTGCCAAGATTCACGATCCTCCCCCAGCCACGATCCTGCATCCCGGGGAGAAAAGCTTGGACCATGCGTTGTACGGATAAGACGTTCTTTTGATAAGACTCAATCCAATCTGCGGAAAGACTCTTTTGCCAGGAGCCTCGGTCGGCGGTCCCATAGTTGTTAACAAGTACATCCACGGAGAACTCACGACACGCCTCGATAAGCAGATCGGAGCCTGCATCGTTGGTGATGTCACCAGTCACCGGGGTACCCGCACCTATGGTGGCTACTGCGTCCTCAGCTTGTCCGGGTTCTAAGCCATGTATGAGTACGTTTGCCCCTTCGTCGAGCAAGTGTTTGGCGATGATTTGCCCCGTGCCTCGATATGAACCGGTGACGAGAGCTGTTTTGCCTGAAAGTTGAAGGTCCATCCTGTTCCCCAATTGGTCGGCCTGCGTCGATATACTGCAGGGATGGAACTTACGTCAATCCTGCTTTTTGCGGCCATCGTATTTATCGGTAGTTATGTTCAAGCCGTCGCTGGATTTGCGATGGGCATGATCATTGTAGCCGTTGCCGGGGGTTTGCGTCTTATGGACGTACCCACTTTAACGGCAGTCGTAAGCCTGATGACGATGCTCAATGTCTACATCGCATTACGCGGTCAGACTCATGAGATCAACCGGCATCTCTTTAAGTGGCTAGCCTTGGGCCAGGTCCCAGCAATTTTCTTTGGCTTCCAGCTGATGCAGTGGCTTGATGGCAATACTCGCTGGCTGTTGGAACTTGCTCTCGGTCTTTTCATCTTGATTGGCGGACTGTCAATGTTCCTCCGTCCCAACCCTTGGTCGCGAGTGACACCATGGCTAGGCACTTGGGGGGTTGGCTTAACTGGTGGTCTAGTCGGTGGGATGTTCTCCGCCAGCGGTCCTGTGCTTGGCTGGTTTGGCTACAACCAACCTCTCCCAGTTGCTGCGATTCGCGCGACCTTGCTGGCGTGTTTTGCGCTCACGACCGGTACGCGCACGATCGTCGTCGGCTTCACCGGAGGGCTTACTGAAACGGTTTTCACATATGCATTAGCAGGATTACCAATCGTCGTTGTTGGAACTTGGCTTGGTCGACATCTACCGCCACCGGTCACCGAAGAGAGCATCAAGAAATTCGCCTACTGGCTTCTCATCACCATGGGCATCTGGATTCTATTTAGTGTCCTGGTGTAACGATTTCTGCAACCACTGCACGTCCCAGAACTTTTCGAACTTGAAACCAACTTCCTGAAATAACCCGCAGTTTTCAAACCCAAAGCGGGTATGCAACGCGATTGAAGCCTCGTTGGGTAGGGTCACACCTGCATAGATGCGGTGCACTGGCTGCGAACCTAAGTACTCGAATAACGCCTGGTACAGAGCCGAGCCTAAGCCTTTGGCTGTCGCTTCTGGGTGTAGGTAAACACTGGATTCGACTGATGTCTGATAGGCCGCCTTGGTTCGGAAGGTCGCTGAGTTGGCGTAACCTAAAACACGTCCCGCTTCAGTGGCGACCAAGCAGACGTGGCGAGAGCCTTCGCGAAACTGCTCGAACCAAGGCATGCGCGATTCGGTGGTGTACAAATCCAGATCGAAGGTGATTGGCGTGTTTTCGATGTAGTAGTTATAGATCGCGACTAGGTCGGCGAAGTCTGACTCACGGAGGTGTCTTATTTCGGGCATGAGGGTCTCTCCCGATGTGATTCTAACAGTTACGGTGACTTGTTTTCTTGCCGGAAAACGATACTGTGCAGCGCATGTCCGACTTCGATCGAATTCGACCCTATCACGACCACGAAGTCCCCGAAGTGGTACAACGCATCGTCAATCACCCCCAGCTCCCCACCGCTGCAGCAAAAATCGTAATGCCTGAAGCTCTCAAAACGACTGGCATCGGGGCTTGGCTGGCAAGATGGTTAGTACAACAGAAAACCAGGAAGCTCACGACCGTTGCAGACTGTCAGCTGCTAATTGCGGAGTACTTTGAGGATTTGATTGCCGCGACTACCCGCGGGTTGACCGTTTCAGGTCTAGAGAATCTAGATCCGAAACAACCTTATCTGTTCACGTCTAACCATCGTGACATTGTGATGGATTCAAGCTTGATGAATTATCTGTTGCATGAGGCCGGTTTTCCAACTTGCCGCATGGCCGTTGGCGACAACCTTTTGAAGCATGAGCTTGCGGCGGATCTGATGCGGTTGAACAAGAGCTTTGTGATCGAAAGAGATGTGACCGGGACCAAAGCCGCCTACAAAGTGTTACACCGCACGAGTCGCTACATCCGTCAGTCCATCGAAGAAGGCGTATCCGTTTGGATTGCGCAACGGGAAGGTCGGGCGAAAGATGGTTGGGACCGCACAGACCCAGCCATACTGAAGATGCTCGGCCTCGCGCACAAAGAAGTCGGTGGTAGCGATGGTGTTGAGAATATGGTGGCACGTTACACAGTAGTTCCGGTCTCGGTTGGCTACGAGCTTGATCCATGTGCCGGTGCCAAAGCCCACGAGCTCTACCTTACGGATCGTGACGGCGGCTATGCAAAAGCCGACGAAGAAGATGTACAAAGCATCATAACCGGGCTCGTCGGACAGAAAGGTCGGGTGCACATTCACTTTGGTGAACCAATCCCCGAGTCCTGCGACTCACCGCCCGTGCTCGCGGATGCGATCGACCGATCTGTGCTCGGTAACATGCGAGTCTATCCAACCCAGGTAAAAGCAGCGCAGATATTGGGCGAGGTCGAACCAGAAGGTGCTGAAGTCTCGGAACTGCCTGACGTCATGAGCAATTTCGACACCGAGCTGGCAGCTTGCCCGGACGAAGAGCGCCCTTTTTTCTTAATTCAGTATGGTAACCTCATCAAGAATCGCCGCGAGCTGTTTGGGACGACTTTGGCCTAGTTACCGCGGGATTAGTCTCTGTTCGAGAGACGCAACACGGACGTAGAAAAGAGTGATACAAAGCGATTGTGCTATTTCCGTTCCCCTAAAATTGAGGGACAACGAGAACTGTTCATCAGCTTGTTCGACCCTTTTTTACATTGACGAACAGTGACGGTGGATAGAAGAACTACAGGTAGGTGAGCGGCGGCTCGTCAAGAATCGCCATCTGTTCGCGGAGGCTCAGCAGGTGTTCGGACCAATAGCGAGAAGTTTCAAAGAAAGGAAACGCTCGCGGAAAGGCGGGATCATTCCATCTTCGTCCGATCCAAGCGGCGTGATGCATGATCCGCAGCGTCCGTAGTGGCTCGATTAACGCGAGCGTGCGTGTGTCGAATTCAAAGAACTCTTGGTAAGCATCTAAGATGACACTCAATTGGTAGGTTTGATCCGCTCGTTCTCCTGACAGCAACATCCAAAGATCTTGAACTGGCGGTCCCATCACACAGTCGTCGAAATCGACGAAGTGGGGTGTGTCGTCTCGCCAGAGAACGTTACCCATGTGGCAATCGCCGTGGATGCGTTGTCTAGGAACATCTTTAAATAGTGGTGTTATGCGTTCGAGCAGGTGTTCCGTTGTTGACGTGTATGCGTCTATAACGTCGTCTGGAATATAGCCACTGCCGATCAGGTACTCGCGGCTTTGGATACCCAGTATCTCGACGGTTAAACCGCGGCGGTGTTCGAATGGTTCGATATCGCCAAAGGCGTGCATTCTTGCAATCGTCCGTGACAAGACCTCGAGATCATCTTCGTTCTCCAAGTTTGGTGGATGTCCCCCTTGGCGTGGAAAGAGTGCGAAGCGGAATCCATCGAATTCGAACAGGGTGGTGCCTTCAATTGCTATCGGCGTGACGACAGATATTTCCGCCTCTGCCAGTTGCAGACTGAATTTGTGTTCCTCTAGGATAGCCGCATCTGTCCAACGCTCGGGTCGATAGAACTTGCCGACTAGAAAACCGCCTTCATCCATCTCGATTTGGTAGACCCGATTCTCGTAGCTGTTGAGGGCCAGGAGTCCGCCACTCGGCGTGAGACCGACGGATTCGACAGCGTCGAGTATCTTGTCGGGACTTAAACTATCGTATGGCGTTTGCATGCCACACTTTACACCGGTATGTGTTCAAAAGTCCGATGATGCTCGACAGGGCGCCCATAGATCGACCCGTTGCACGCCAGCCCGGGCGAGCGTTTTAGACATGTTCTTCATCGTAGTGCCTGTCGTGATGACGTCGTCGACGAGCGCAATGTGATCCGGTAAATCTGATTCTGCAATGGTGAACACCTTCATCGGCTGAGCCTCTCGTTGGGCGCGGGAATTGCCGTGTTGGACCGTTCCGTGTCGCCGCCGCAAGGGGTATCGAATCGGTAGTTCGAGTCTTGTCGCTAGTTCATGCGCCAACCGGTCGGATTGGTTATAACCTCGGCGAAAGTGGCGGCGCCAGGATATCGGCGTCGGTACGATGGCCTTTGGTAGTTGCGTCGCTGTGCTCAGGATGCGCTCACTTAACGCACAACTTAGCGTACGAGCAGCGCGCAGACTGTTGCTAAATTTAAGAGCGTGCACCAAATCAACAGCTTCTTCTGCATAGACTAAGGGGGCGATGGTGAGACCCAGTGTTAGTGGGTTCGTCTGGCAGGCGCCACAGATGAGATCGCCGACCCCATCGGTTGGTAGGGGGCGACCACAGTGGCGGCATTGGAGCTCAAAACGCGCGAGCGATGACCAGCAGTGGGTACAGCATAAGTGGGGCGCAGGATCGTCGACCACCATTCGGCACAGCATGCAGGTATCGGGCAGTAGCAGATTGATTGTTTTGTAAAAGAACTTAGTGAGCGACATAAGATGAGGTTTAACACGCCAGATTCGGCTTATTTGTGCGAACTGAGTCACGATTTGGGTGCGCCTTGGAGGCAAACGCGCCAGATTAAAGCTAGCGTTAATCTAACTTAGGCAAATGGGCTCGGTGTTATGGCTGTAAATCCGATGCTTGCTTCAGGGATGAACGGTATACAACAAGGGATGCAGGGCTTCGATCGAGCGGCCCAGGAGATTGCAGAATTCAATCTTGAGAGTCCCAGCGAAGGGAAACGCCTCGACAACGCAGCGGATGTCGCCGAAGCGATTGTCGACTTAACGCTCTATCAAAGGCAGGTCCAAGCATCTGCCAAAGTCGTGCAGACGGCGGACGAGACAATGGGATTTCTTTTGGGGATCTCTAAGTAGTTACCCGGTCGCGTTCGACTAATCTTTCATAAATGTATCGAACTGGGCGCTGTAGGCTGGATCCCAGCGAGACAGCGCCGAGCGACCTTCAATTAAATCATCTGTATGCCATTCGATGCGCTTTTGATCCATTGCTGCGGAGACATCGTTGTCCGGGCATAAGATATAGAAAGCGTCTTGGCTGAGTTTTTCCACCATGAATTCAACAACTTGTTCCGGGCTCCAAGCCGCTGAGGGCTGTTCTGGAATAAACCGTCTGATTAGACCAGTGTAGGTGAACCCGGGTACTAACAAGTGTGCGGTAACGGCACAGTTTTCGATATTGCGAAGCTCGTGTGCCAGCGACTCTGTTAAAGATCGGATACCGGCTTTAGTAACGTTATAGGCGGGGTTCCCTGGCGGGTTTGTGATGCCTTGTTTGGACCCAGTATTGATGATCATGGCTGGTTGGCCTTGGTCTATCAGAGTGCTTGTAAAGGCTTGGACCCCATTTATGACTCCCCAGAGGTTTGTGGCGAGAAGTTTCTGCCAGGCATCGATATCCGTGAACGCATTCGTCCGAATGCTCATGCCAGCATTATTCATTACAACCGCGATATGATCTGTTCTTGAGACGATTTGGTCTCTGAACGAAGCCACCTGATCGAAGTTACTAACATCGACCACGATGCCAAGGTGAGGTAGATCGTCTTGTATCGAGTTGATTTCTTCTAGAGCGACACCGAGCTGTGTTTCGTCGCGATCAGCGATACACACCCGCATCCCGCGACGCGCATATTCCTTCGCGGCAGCCAAGCCGATGCCGTTTGCCCCACCAGTAATTACAGCATTGCTGCCTGGCTGAAATACCTCAGTAAGATTCATTTGGGGTCAGAAGCTGTCATCGAGCATAGACATGACCGACGCTGAATCTGCCACCAAACCAGCTTCAAGCCCTTCTGCTTTTGGTAGTAAACGATCGAAGAAGAACCTAGCGGTCACTTTCTTAGCTTGACCAAACTCATCGTCCGGTGCGATCGCCGCCATCCGAGCCCAAAGCCACGCGAACATTGTGAGTCCTGTCAGTTCTAAATAATCGGTTGAGACAGCGCCGATGAGATTAGGATCTTCTGCTGACCGCTCGATAACTGAGCTGGTAACTCGGATAAGTCTGTCCAATGCTTCATTCAACGCGGGTTGGAATTCTTCTGCGACTTCGCTCTGCGCCATCATGTCGACGAACTGTCGTAGAGTCGCGCCGTTGTCGCGCATCACTTTGCGACCGAGAAGGTCGGCAGCTTGGACACCGTTGGTGCCTTCATAAATCTGCGCAATACGAGCGTCGCGGACAATTTGTTCAACACCCCATTCTTTGATGTAGCCGTGGCCGCCGAACACTTGTTGCGCGTTGACCGCGCCCTCAAAGCCTTTGTCGCTGAGATAAGCTTTAGCGATTGGTGTGAGGAGCTCGCTCAAACGTCCTGCATCCTTATCGCCATTGAACTTTGCCAGGTCCAATTGCAGACCGACAAAAAGTGCGAAAGCTCGACCACCTTCGTTGTAGGCGCGCTGGCTAAGCAACATGCGGCGAACGTCCGGGTGCACAAGGAGGGAGTCAGCAGGGCCATCTGGGTTCTGTGCACCCGTCGATGCTCGACCTTGGAGGCGATCTTTTGCATAGGCTGCTGCTTGTTGGTAGGCGAGGTCGCCGCTGCCGAGGCCTTGGAGACCAACCGACAAACGCTCGTAGTTCATCATAGTAAACATCGCAGCGAGACCCTGGTTTTCTTCGCCGAGCAGATATCCTGTCGCGCCGTCATAGTTGATGACGTTGGTCGCGCTCGCGCGAATCCCCATCTTGTGTTCAATGGAGCCACTCGCCCAGCCGTTCCGCTCGCCAAGAGATCCATCTTCGTCGACGAGAAACTTTGGCACGATGAACAGCGAGATACCCTTGGTCCCGGGAGGTGCATCAGGCAGTTTTGCGAGAACGAGGTGAATGATGTTCTCGACCAGGTCGTGTTCACCGCCGGTGATAAAGATCTTAGTTCCTGTTATCGAGTAACTACCATTGGCTTGGGGTTCGGCACGTGATCGCATGATGCCGAGGTCTGTGCCTGCGTGACTTTCTGTTAACGCCATCGCACCGGCCCACTCGCCGGAATACATCTTCGGTAAATAGGTTTGCTTCTGTTCTGGCGTACCGTGCGTGTCGATAGCAAGGGTCGAGCCGACAGTGAGCGTGCCGTACAGGTAGAGACTCGAATTGGACGCCCATAACATCTCTTCGACTAGACAGGCCAGCATCTTTGGCATGCCCTGGCCGCCGAAGTCAGGATTACCAGCGATACCCAGCCATCCACCTTGGGCAACCTCTTGGTAAGCGTTCTTGAAAACGGCTGGTGTCGTGACAACCCCGTCTTCCCAGTGGGCACCTTCTTCGTCACCAATTTGATTGGTCGGCGCAATCACTTCCGAGGTTAGGCGAGCGCCTTCCGCAACGATCGCTTGAGTCAGATCTTCTGAGAAATCACTCAGAGCTGGAATTTCTGACCAAATGTCTTGCACGCGGAAAAGGTCAAAGAGAAGAAACTTTGCGTCTTGTTCGGGAGCTTTGTAATCCACGACTATACGGCCTTCGGTCAAGCGAGCCGCGTATTCTAACTGACGATAAAGCGAGAGACGAATCTGTTTCTCGTTTGTTGGACCGCAAGCAATATCGCCCTATGGTGGCGGGGAAACTAAAAGTCTCGTGTTAGGATTTCGCGATGGATGTAAGAATCGCAACCCTCCAGCAAATCAATGATCTGCCGTGGGGAACCTCGAGTAGCGATCTTGAGTCGGTGCTAGGGCTGGCAGACCAGATACTGGAGAACTACACCGGTGAGGTGGAGATGTTGTATGGGGACAGCTTCTATCGCTTCTTTAATGATCGATTAGTGGAAGCAACCTTTCCTGATGTATATCAATTCCATGTTGACGGCATGCCGGTATTGTCAATGTTCGAATGGCTAGCTGGGTGTAAGGACGTGGTCGACATGGCCAAATTTCGAATTAGCCTCGCACATGGAATTGCCTATGACTATAGAGTTAGCAGCCAGGGTTCGATTACCGTATTTGAAGCCGGTCGTTGGGATGCACTTGTGCTGAACAACGTCGAAAAGTTCTGATCCTGCGGCTAAGTGTCGTCGGACGAACTGGGGTTAGGGCAGGGATGTGCTGGTAGTTGTGGGTTGCAGGCGATGGTTTTGCGCAAAGCATTGGACCAACTAGCAACCTCAGTCCTAGCGAGGGGCAGTGTCTCGAGGCGCCAAATACGAGTAATGGTGTAGAGCGATTGGTTACCACGAATGACTTTGATCATGGTCACCAACGGCTTTCCGGTACGTTTATTTTTACCGCAAACAAGCATGCGCACGACACTCGGGTAACCGTTCTCGAATCCAGAAAAAATGGCGTGATCTCTGAATTCATCGCAAAGTGATGATTGGTCATGTGCCCAGCCGTCGACGAATTCGAGTGGATCTGGTAACTGCTCTCCAGACATCGCCTCGACGGACAGTTTTTGTACCCATTCTTCAGACGCGTCCGCTGGTAGGTATTCGGCAATACTTAAATTTGTATTGGTTGAACTGAGCACTTGTTGCCACCCAACAGGGATTTCTGTGTTGAGGTATTCACCCTGCCTGTTTGGGGACAGCGTCATCGTGTCAGCAGTCGCACAACCACTGAATATGGAGGTTACCAAGGCAGTTGCGGCAAACTTTGCGAGTAGGGTTATGTTCATCTGCTTAGTAAACTTGTTCTACCACGGTCTTTACAAAGCGATTTGCACCATCTGTGACGAAACCTGTGCAATAAGTGTGATGGGGGCCTGAAAAGTTAGGATCGCAATCTAGTCGATCTGGATTCCGCGTGATCAGGTGACCACGCGATTCGTAATCAAACATGCTGCGATCTAGCAGCCAGGCGATGGTTGCTGAGTCCCAGGGGTGGAAGCCGTCGTCTACGGGAAACGTGCGAGTCCAGTAGTCGCACCAGGCGAGGGAATTGTCGTAAAAGTACTGCGCAGTCGAGCTGGGATTTTGCTTGATCGTTTCAAGGTCGGCGTGGGTGATGCAGACTTGGCTGGTAAGTTCGAAACCCATTAGCACGGTTGGGATGCCTGAGCTCAGCACCAGCTCCGTTGCGGTAACATCGTTCTCGAAATTGAAATCATGAACCGGTCCGGCTTCACCAATATAAAATTCTGCGCCGTTACTCCGGCCAGCCACGATCACCAGTTCATCAATATTCGCTATCACTTCCGGATGGCGCTGGATCAAGATACCGATGTTGGTTAGCGGTCCAATCGCCGCAATGGTGCAGCGTTCACCGCGGAGTTTGTCCGCTAAGAATTCCACCGCATCGTTAGTCGCTGCAGAAGTGTCCATATTGACACCAGCGCCTTTGATAACAGGCACCTCCACTTCTTTCAAAGACACAAGCTCGCTGGCTACTCGATAGACCTCTTCAATGGGTCCGTTGCCATAGACGCAAGTGACGCCGAGCAAATTGATATCGGCGTTATTAATTGCCTCGACGATCGCGAACCCGTCGTCTATGTCTCTGGGCCTACCTTCATGCCAAACACCCAACGCCACATCGGTATCGATGATTAAGTTTGTCATGCGAGGGCCAATTCTTTTGCGGTCGAGGCAAGGCTAATCTTCTCACCGTCATCCATCGAGAGTGGTAGCTGCGCGACACCAAAGAGTCGTCGAAGAATTTCGACGCCTGCGAACTGTCCGGCCAAGGTGTTCGAGAAACCTGGGGGACCTTGATAATTATCCAAGAGCGATGCCACCTGAGGGTGAGAAAAACCAGCGAACAAAAGATGCGCCCAAAGCACACCGACGTCGAATTCTGCCGGACCGTAAAATGCGAACTCCGGGTCGATTACTGCGAATGATCCTGAAGGGGTGCTGAGCCAACTGCCGGGATAAAAGTCACCGTGCAAGAGGCACCCATTTTTGGTCTCCTCACAGAGATAGCGCTGACCGAGTTGCATGGCTTGATCTCTGAGATCTCGTGTTAACAAGACCTCCCACACCTCGGTGAGCGCGGAACTAAATTCCAAGCCGTTTTCTTTTTGAAATGGCAGAGCAAAGATGTGTTCGTGATTGAGTTGCCGCATGGCTTTGTTTAGAAAATCGTTTGGATCCGCAACGTCGACTGCATGCAGATCGGAGAGCCAGGACAGAAGGACTGCGATGGTTTGGTTTGTGTCTGTGGCGCTTGGGGCATACAGCGTCGTGAGGTCGGATGCGGAACCGAGGTCTTCTAAACACAGCGTGTGACTCGTAGCATCGAAGCCGATGACCGTTGGCGTCTGTTCGGCGAGAGCAGTCTCAGCTATAGCCGCATAGAATGCGCGCTCGACCTCAATTCGCTCGATGGGTGCAGGTATACCAGGATACTTGGCCACGTAAGGTAGTGACTGCTTTAAGATCATAGAACCACCGCTTGCTAGCGTCGCTCGTCTGACCCAGTTCATGTTCCCCTCGCCTGCAGGCGTGAGCTCCATGAATTCGTCACTGTCCTCTATCCAAGCGAGAGTGCGGGCAAGCTGGCTAAGTTGCGGAAGGTCTGGGTCTGGCATATTAGTGGATGGCGACCGGGTTTATGACGGCTTGTACCGCGCCTTCGAAGCGAGGTTGGCCGAGTACAAATAAGAATTCCGTAACCCCATCTTTAGCAAGCTCTCTGCTGTCCATGTTCTCCAATACATAGACACCATTCTTAGCCAAAAGCTCCGGATGCACGGGAAACATTTCTCCTTCAGTTTCGGCCGGAATCACTTCCAGAGCCCAATTATCAGCGCCAACGGCCACGACGCCCTGCTTGGCTAGATAGCGCGCGCCGCTCATACCGAGGCCAGGTTGTCCCGACATGAATCGGTTTGGATCAGATTCCATGATATCGAGCCACCCGGTATGCAGAAGGACAACGTCGCCACTTTCGATTTCTAGTCCGGCAGCTTTGGCGGCTCGCTCGATTTCGGGTTGGTTGATGGCAGTCCCTTCAGGTACTGGGTTTTGTCCGAGAAGCTTTGTCATGTCGAGGAGAATCCCACGCGTCACGATAGGTGGGAGTTCGTGGATAGAAAACTTGGTGAGTCCTTTCGGCGTGATGAAATCGCGAGCGTGGGTCGCGTTGTAATAAACGTGGTTTTCGCCCATGTGACCTAGCCCATCGATTTGGCTGCCGATGCCCATCCAGAGGTTCATAAGGTCATCGTTACCCGTTGCTTTGTTGCTACCTAGCGGCGTCCCGGTGCCGTCGTCTAGTTGCAAAATTGTCATCGAGTAGGATCGCGGCGGATATGCAGGTGAAGTTGGTCCGGTGGTTACACCTAAACGGTAGGTCTTGCCGTTTTTAACCAGACGCGTTGCCTGCAATACTTTTTCAGGACTGAGGTTGTTGATTGCACCAAGCGTGTCATCTGGTCCGTACTTGGATTTAGGCACTTCCGCCTGTGCTGGGATGCAAAACCATGCGCACACTGAAAGGATTAGTAAGCAAGTCTTTTTCATGACAACTCCTGTTAGTCATAGAGGATCGAGGATCGGATCCGAACCAGGTTAAGAAAGTTCGGCGGTCAGTTTGCCATAGATGCCACCAAAGGCACCGTTACTCATGATGACGACATGCCGCTTCTTACCACTCTCGTTCGCTTCCGACGAATGTTTGAGGATGGCGCTCACAATTGCGTCATGCTTGTCCAACATCGTCGCTGGAATGACACAGTTTTGCTGTACTTCGGACAAGTCCCAATTGATGTTTTCGCCGCGAAACCAGATGACCTGGTCAGCGGCTGCGCAACACGTCGTCAGATCTTGACGGAGGGTGCCAAGCGACATCGTATGAGTTCGTGGTTCGATCACGGCGATGATCTCGTTGCTGCCAACAGCTTTGCGCAAGCCTTCAAGAGTTGTACGGATGGCCGTGGGGTGGTGCGCGAAATCATCGTAAAGGACAAAGTGTTCGTCCTCGTAGATGGTCTCTAGACGACGCTTGACCCCACCAAACTCGCTCAACGCCTGGATGGCGTGCTCGATGGGAACGCCAACATGTCGGGCAGCACCGATGGCGTTAAGTGCGTTGTGTTGGTTGTGTTTGCCGAGGAGCTGCCAGTTCACTTGGCCCTGACTTTCGCCGTTGAGGAGCACATCAAAGCTTGCGCCATCACTGGCTGTTTCGCCGACCGACCATACTCCGCCAGTGTCTCCTTCCAGGGGTTTCTTAATCTGTGCTTCACCCACACGCGCGACTTCTGACCAGGTACCCATCGCCAAGACTTCATCAATGTTGTCGTCGGCGCTCGGAGCCAGTACCAACCCTGTAGCGGGGACCGTGCGTAACAGGTGATGGAACTGAGTTTGTATTGCGCCGATATCCGGAAAGATGTCGGCGTGATCGTATTCAAGATTGTTCAATATCAGGGTACGTGGACGGTAGTGCACAAACTTGGACCGACGATCGAAATAGCTGGTGTCGTATTCGTCAGCTTCGACAACGAAGAACGGCGATGCACCCAAGCGCGCCGAGTGGTCGAAATTCAATGGTGCGCCACCGATGAGATATCCGGGAGACATCCCCGCATGTTCCAAGATCCAAGCGACCATACTCGACGTGGTGGTCTTACCGTGGGTCCCTGCTGCGGCAATTACCCATCGACCTTGTAGAACCACCTCACCGAGCCACTGGGCGCCAGAGGTATAGGGTAATCCAGACTCAAGCACGTACTCGACGGCCTCGTGTCCGCGTGGCAAACCGGCGTTGCCAACAACCACTAGGTCAGGCGCAGGTTCAAGTTGTTTCGGGTCGAAGCCTTCATAAACCTCGATGTCGGCAGCCGCGAGTTGATCACTCATGGGTGGGTAGACCGCTTGGTCGGAACCCGTGACGCGGAATCCCATCTCTTTCGCAAGCTGGGCAAGGCTGCCCATGAGGGTGCCACCAATGCCGAGAAAATAGATGTGTTGGCTCATAAGCTAGTCGTCACCTGGGTGATCGCAATCGTGAAAATCATTACGAACAGGGCTGCGGCAACACCCAAACCAAGTGAGATCTCAAGCGCTTTGTGCAGGATGAATCCGAATGTACCGACCGTCCAAAAAAACATGCCAAGGAACGCGATCTGACTGAGTGCCGGACTTACTAGCGTGGCGATTAATATCCCCAGAGTAGAGACTGAAGTAAGAATGATGTCTGTGCCAAACACCGCGGTTAGAGTTTGGTAGAGCCGGCTGTTCAAACTCATCAGTGCAAGAATGAGCCACACCAAGCCTGCGGTACTTGCTTGGGAGACGACGACGCTGGTGACCAGATTGAATTCGCTGGAGACGATTTCAACATCCATAACGTCTGTCGGGGGTGGCGGTGGCAAAATGGTTTGCAAGAAGGAAGAGGCTATCAAAGAGGTCAGAGCACTCGCGAATATGACAATAGCGAGCAGTGTCGTGTTAGCCGGGACCGAATCAGGTCCGCCCCTAAAAATACAGATACGCCAGAAAACCAATAGGATCGCTGTCATGCTTGCCTCAAACTTGTATGATGAAATTGTCGCATAAAAGTTCGAAACATTAGGCTTTTTCAGCGACTCAATTGCTAGGCCGCGTGATTCTGCACGTGGTTCTGTTTGTTCACTAGAGGAACCTTACTAAGGGAAACTATGGCCAAAGCCAACGCTTTTTATGCCCAGTCTGGGGGTGTAACTGCCGTCATCAATGCGACCGCATGCGGAGTGATAGAGACTGCCCGTAAAAACAGAGACACGATCGCTAAAGTCTACGCAGGGCGCAACGGTATTTTAGGAGCGCTAAACGAAGAGCTCATAGATACAAGTAAGGAAGGTACGAAAGCGATCGCTGGTTTGCGACAAACACCAAGCGGCGCGTTTGGCTCATGTCGGTACAAACTCAAGTCGGTTGAAGAAAATGCCCGTGAGTACAACCGGCTGATCGATGTCTTCAAGGCGCACAACATTCGCTATTTCTTCTACAACGGTGGTGGAGATTCACAAGATACTGCTAACAAGGTAGCCCAACTTAGCGCTTCCAAAGGGTACGAAATGCAATGCATAGGCGTACCGAAAACCGTAGATAATGACTTACCGTTTACGGATTGTTGTCCTGGATTTGGCTCCGTGGCCAAATATGTTGCGATTTCAACCCGAGAGGCAGCGCTTGATGTCGCATCGATGTGCGAGACATCTACCAAGATCTTCGTCCTCGAAGTTATGGGGCGACATGCAGGATGGATCGCTGCAGCAGCCGGGCTTGCACAAGAACAAAAGGGCGATGCGCCGCATATTATCTTGCTGCCTGAAGTGCCGTTTCAGCAGGCAAAATTTATCCGCAAAGTGAAAGAGTCGGTGAAGGATTGTGGTTATTGCGTCATCGTCGTTTCTGAAGGTGCACAGTATAAAGATGGAACCTTCCTCGCAGATTCAGGTGCAGGCAAAGACGCGTTTGGGCATACCCAGCTTGGGGGTGTGGCGCCGATGATCGCGGAGTTGATCAAATCAAAAACAGGTTACAAATATCATTGGGCGGTGGCGGATTATCTGCAGCGCGCAGCGCGACATATCGCGTCTGCTACGGATGTTGAGCAAGCTTATGCCTTGGGTAAGGCAGCGGTCGAGTTCGCTGTTGCAGGGAAAACGGCGGTGATGCCAACGATTGTGCGGACGAGTGACAAGCCATATCGGTGGAAGATTGGTGAAGCTAAGTTGTCACGGGTCGCTAACGTCGAACGCAAGATGCCTAAGAACTTTATCAGCAGCGATGGCTTTGGAATCACTGCGTCAGCTCGTCGCTATCTTGCACCATTGATTGCCGGGGAAGACTACCCGAGCTATCGAGATGGGCTTCCTCAGTATGTTCGTCTCAAGAATGAGTTGGTAAAGAAAAGGCTGCCAGCCAAGTGGTGAAGGTGATTGTCCTCTGACTGAGTAGTCCTTGGCCCATTTGCCCGTATCTGGGAAGTTCTACATAGCTCAGTGTCTTTCCGTCCTTGGAAGAGGTTATCCTCTACGACTCACCAGCTGGAGGACGAGAATGACTCAGCAGTCTGTTTATCTGTGCAAATTCATCATATTGGCGATGGTGATGTTAAGTTATCCAGGGACTAGGGCAGCCGAACCGCGCGTCACTGACCACCCAGAAGTCCAAGGTGCACTGGCTGTGATTGATGCCTGGGCTGAAGGGGTCGTCGCCTACGATGACGTGCCAGGCGTGTCGATTGGGGTCGTTCTCGATCAGGACCTCATATTTTCCAAAGGGTATGGATTTTCCAATGTCCGCCGCAAGGTAGCGGCGGATAGCAATACAATCTATAGCATTTGTAGTATTAGCAAGCTCTTCACGAGTATTGCCGTCATGCGGATGCGTGATCAGGGCAAACTGGCGCTGCGTGATCCGGTAGCGGATCACCTTCCTTGGTTCAATATCAAAGAGCAGCATGCTGAGGCAGGTCCAACTCGCATTGAAGGCTTACTGACTCACTCTTCCGGTTTGCCTCGAGAATCTGACTTTGCCTACTGGCAGGATGACTACCCATTCCCGGATCGAGAGGCGATGATGGCGCGACTTAGCGAGCAAGACACGCTGTATCCAGCTGAATCTCTCTTTCAGTACTCTAACCTTGGTCTGACTTTAGCCGGAGAAATTGCGGCGATGCACAGCGGCAAGCCTTATGCTGACCATGTGCAAGAAGCGATTTTAGATCCGCTTGGACTTCAGGACACTCGACCGTTCTTTCCAGAGGACTTGCATGGTAAGCAGATGGCGATTGGCTACACCGGTAAGTTTCGCGATCGGAAAAGACAGCCTGTACCACCTTTTGACACCAAGGCGATTGCCCCTGCAGCCGGTTTTACTAGCACCGTCGATGATCTGGCCAAGTTCGCCAGTTGGCAGTTTCGCACGTTAGCTGGGGAGCCGAATCAGGTTCTAGATCGCAATACGTTGCGCGAAATGCATCGAGTTCATTGGGTCAACCCAGATTGGAGTGTCACTTGGGGACTTGGTTTTGTGGTGTCGGAGTTAGAGGGGACCAGCACCGTCAGTCACGGCGGCGGCTGTCCAGGCTACATAACGCAGTTTGTTTTGGTACCGAAGCATAAGCTCGGGGTCGTCGTCCTGACCAATGCCTCAGATGGCCCGGCAGGTAAAATCGGGACCAACATACTTAAGATGTTAGGGCCGGCACTCGGCGAAGCCAAAAAGCCCAGCGTAGAAGTTGCTTCCGACTTGGAAGAGTTTGTTGGCAACTACGGCGGTTTGAGTTGGGGTGGTGAATTGGCGATTCGAGTTTGGGGGGACAAGCTTGTTGTCGTTGATCTACCGAGGGATGAGCTCAAAGATCTGCCTAAGCTCAAACGCATTGACGGCGATCTATTCCGACGCGTTACAAAAGACGGCGAAGAGAGGGAACCTTGGGTTTTCGAAAGAAATGACGATGGTCGTGTTGCTGGGATTCGCAGACACAGCATCGTCATGAATAGGATATTGTGGAAGATGGCTGAGGTCACGCTGACTTTTGACAACGGACCGACGACGGACGTTACTCCCGTTGTTTTACAAGAGTTAGCCGCGCGCGAGTTGAACGCCTACTTTTGTGTCGTTGGTCGCCAACTGCAACGAGGTCAGGAACATGTGGATGTTGTGCGTGAGACGTTGGCCGCAGGCCACGTGGTTGTTAATCACTCACTAACCCATGGGGTCGCTCTGGGTGATGATACGTCTGGCGAACATGCCTTTCAGGAGATCGTTGAGATGGATCGCGTCATGGGTGAGTGTCTTGGCGATTGGGGTGAAAAACTGTTTCGCCCTTTCGGCCGTGGTGGATCTTTGGGTCCTCACGTGTTTAGTCAAAATGCGTTGTCTGAGCTTGGCGCTCTCGACTATTCAGTATTGCTCTGGAATAACGTGCCTCGTGATTGGGAAGAACCTGTCGGTTGGGTCAAGACGGCGTTGGCAGACATAGCCGGTCAATCTCATTCTGTCGTGGTTCTGCATGACCTCAACACCGGCGCGATGAAAGAGCTCCCAAGATTTTTGGATACGCTACTTGCTGAAGGACATACGTTTACTTGTGAACTGCCAGACGAATGTGTGCCAATGCGATCAGGTGTGGCTGCATGGCCTGAAGAGCAGTTAGCAGACCTTGTCCAAGCAGACGACTAAGGTTGTTAGCGCAGCGCGTCAGCGATTTGCATACGGGCAGCCCTTATAGATGGGGGTATCCCTGCAAAAACGCCAATACTGATGGACCATGCGAGTGCGCTGATTACGACGTCCTGCGTGACCGTCAGTGGTGCGACGATGCTCTCCATGGACCCCGAAGTATAAGTTGAGTTTGCAAATAGAGCAGCGCTTACACCAAGTCCAAGTAGTCCACCGATGAGACATAACGCCGCGGATCCTGCGAGGACGGAAGCAGCTATCGATTGTGGTGTAAAACCTATCGAACGCAGGGTGGCGATTTCTGTCGTGCGGGTATCGATGGATGTGTACATCAGATTGATCGCTGCAAACGTCGCACCTGCAGCCATAATGCCAGCAACCACGTATGAAACGAATTCGAACAGGACCGTGCTTGTTCCGACCGTAAAAAACTCACGCTCTGAGAGCAAATCGAGGGTCAATCGTGGGTCTTCGTCGAGTGCTGCTGAGACTGCGAGTTTCTCATCAGCTGTCAGTTTCAGGCGGACCGAGGTGTAGCTTGTCGAGTTAAGCACATCCATCAGTGCTGGCAGATCACCTCGCAGTTCAGAGCTGTTCATACCCCGCCCTTGAAACTCGCCAACAATTTGCCAAGGGGTGCCGTTGATAACTACTGCGTCGCCAACGTTGAGATCACGAAAAGCGATGGCCGCTAGATTACCGATTACGAGTTCGTGCTGCCCGGGTCGGTAGAGACGACCGTTGGTGATCTTGATAGCGTCGAACGTGCTTAGAGTGCCTCGAACAGAAATGGTGCTGCTTGATTGGGTATCGATTCGTTCCGCAATTATTCCCGTTAAGAAGTGGGTTTCCAGATGCTTGGTTTTAAGAGCGGGAAGTTGACCAAGTCTACCAAGCAAGTCTCGCGTGATACTGCTCATGCTCTCCACGACAGCCCCTTTCTGCAGGATGATGAAATGGTCATCGCGACTGGAGCCGTTCATGGTTTCGGTGACCGCTCTCGTCATCATCATAGTAGAGGCCATCACACCAACGACCACAGCAACCCCTAACAAAGTAACGAATGCGTTTTCCTTGCGGTCAAGTATCGAGAGGAAGTTGGCGTGAATGAGGTGAAGTGTTGGGCGCATCGTTATGAACGTGTGAGCAGCTGTGCAGGTTCGAGACGGCTGAGCATGAGCGCCGGTCGCAATGCTACCAATGTCGAAAGTGCCATGGTGGTTGCAATACCGAGGATCCAGACACTGCTAGCCAAAGACATATGCGCGATACCGATTTGTGCAAACAACGCAGGAAAGATAAATGCCGCGATTCCTAAGCCGAGCAAAGCCGCACTTCCGACCAACAGGAAGCTCTCTGCAAAAATCAGGAAAGCCGTGCGACCGGTCGAAAAGCCTATCGCATGTAACGTCGCGAATTCTCTGCGACGCCGATTTGTTGAGTGGACCAGAGCGCCACCGAGAGCTAGTAACAAGGCGAAGAATACAGACCAGAGAATAGCTTGAATAATGCCGTTGATGTTGCCGACTCGCTGTAAGCGATTAGTGAAGAACTCATCCTCCGGAAAGGAGCGAGTTTCGGCGCCAGAGTTTGTGAAAAGGTGGTCAATTTGTGAGATCAACTCGCCGGTGGCGAAGTCATTCGATTTCGTGACGACGAACATGTGCGCAAAGCCGTTTTCGTCTGCACGGAATTCGTCGATGTAATCCAAATTGACATAAACTTCACTGGCGAGGATTTTGTCGTCATCGGGCCCGGCGTTGTGGATAGAGATGATCTTTACTGGCCAGGTCTTAGTACCGTCTTCGTTAACCAGGTACGTGGACGTAAGTGGAATCTGATCACCGACCTGCCAACCGAAGCGCTCCGCGAGGACTGCACCGACTGTCGCCCCGTTGCGCGTACTTCGCAGCTGCTCGCGTTCTGATTCTGTCAGGGTGAAATCATCTTTGAACGCTGTGAGGTATTGGCCAAATTCGACCGCGGCGCCTCCAAAAGCATTTGCAGGATCTTGGAAGTAGCCAGGAAACGCGAGCGCTGTTGCGACAACTGTCACGTGTTCTAGTTGCCGAATTCTTGGCGCGTGGGCGAATGGTAGTTGTTGACCGAAACCCGCACGGCTAACGACTCTGATGCGATCTTCATCTAGTGAATCCACAAGTTCATCGAGCGCGCCGAGAACGCCGGACATCACGCCGAGTAAGAAAAAGGCGAGAAAAGCTGAAAAGAAGTTCAACGTGGTGCGTCCCGGGTGCCTTCGAATTTCGGCAGTGATAAGAAACAGAAATTTCACAGTGCGATGCTGACCATTGAATCGGTTCCAATGCTGCTTTTTTAGCATAATGCTGTTTTTATAGCATCACTTAGTTTGCGGTGTGCTTTGGAGGGTCTTGCTAAGATTGAACAGAACAGTGCGTGGCACATCTTCCAGTGGGGTTATTAGGCGTGCGAGATATTGATCGATTGACAAGCGATCGGCTGGTTTTGCGGGAGTGGCGTCAGAGTGATGCTGATGCCTTGGCCGGAATGCTCGACGATGCCGAGGTCATGCATGATTGGGGTGGCGTGTTGAGTCGAGAAGAAAGCGATAAAAAGCTATTCCGTTACAACCAGGCTATCGCTGAGTTTGGATTTGGCCGATGGCTCGTCGAACGTCGAACGGGCGAGTTCTTAGGCTACTGTGGGGTAATGCCAGGCTTTCCCGGTCACCCATTGGGTGAACACTTTGAGATTGGTTGGCGCTTTGTTCGAAACGCTTGGGGTCACGGATATGCAACAGAAGCGGCGCGCACTGCAATCGATGATGTATTTAGACGAGTTGGGTTAACGGAAGTGCTTTCGTACACGACTGCGGAGAACAACCGATCCCGAGCCGTGATGGGTCGTCTAAGCCTCGTTCGTGACGCTTCACGAGACTTTGTCGGTGGCATAGATCCGCAGAGTAGGTGGCAAGGACTTGTTTGGGTAGCGTCTCGCGAGACTTTCGAGAGACGATCTAGTTAGTCCAGGCTCGTAGATGGATCTTCTGCAAGCTCCTCCATCGCGTTGTAGATATTGATAACGTGCAACGCAAGCTCACATATACGCTCAGGTTGGACATCCGGTAGGCGACGACTTTTGCTTAGAAATTGATCCGATGGCTCGGTTGGCCGGAGGTCCAGCTGATCGACGGAGAGTGAACGAATTTCATCGGTAACCTGATGTCCGATAGGTCTGCCAAAGGTATTCACACCATAGGTGGTCGTGATCATCAGACCGTCACGCGACCACTGGTTTAGAAACCCGTGCACTTGGGTGAATTGCTCTGCAAACGTAAACATGGCGACGCATTTTCGACCGTCTGCAAGATAAGCGGTATGTGCATATTCGTACGGCCCGCTGCCAAGATCTTGCCTATGCCAAACGCCGAGCAAATCGTCTGTGGCCTCGTACGACGGGTTGTTCACACAGCCGAGCAGTAATGTGTACGGCAGGAGCGCGAGAACTTTTGAAAACCTGAGCACTACTAGCGTTTGTGTTGCGGTCTCGGGTCTACCATCACACCTATCGGAGAGCGCGCTCGAAGACCACCATCAACGACGATAGATTCACCGGACACGAAGGAGGATTCGTCAGATGCGAGCCAAAGGGCTGCATTGGCGATTTCACTAGGTTCGCCTAAACGGCCGAGAGCGTGGGCCTCTATGTTACGGTCGTATGCCTCTTGATCTGCCATCATGCGCTGGACGGGTGGCGTCGCTATTGTTCCAGGACAGATGGCGTTAACTCGAATGCCCTGAGGGGCATGATCTGTTGATAGTGCTCTGGTGAGGTTGATCACCGCACCTTTGCTCGCGGCGTAGACAACGGATGCCCCGTCTCCGTGTAGCCCTGAGATAGAAGCCGTATTGATGATCGAACCTGACCCTTGGGTGAGCATATGCGGGACGGCATATTTTGCACCGAGGTACACAGAGCGGACGTTTACGTTCATGACCAGGTCCCAGTCTGCAGGATCGAGGTCTGGTGCGGTGCCAGGTCTAACCGTACCAGCGTTGTTGAACAAAACGTCAAGCTTGCCGAACTGATCGATGCATTTCGCGACCATTGCGGCGACCGACTCAGGATCGGCTACGTCGACCTCGCACGGCATTGCGATGCCACCTTGATCTTCGATGTCCGCAGCCACTTGGTCAGCTTTGTGAAGCCTAATGTCGGCGACCAATACTTCAGCGCCTTCTAGCGCAAACCGTGTGGCAGAGGCGGCACCGATACCGGACCCTGCTCCCGTTACGATGGCGGTCTTGTTAGCGAGTTGGTTACCCATGTCGTCTCCCTTAGCGTGTCCGGGAGATTAGCTTAAGATAGCGGCAAATAAAAAGGGGGCTAACAGCCCCCTTTTTTCCCGATCGAACCTTGCTCAGATGATGAGAGGCGCGATCACGAGACTAACGATAGCCATGACATTGATAAGAATGTTCATGCTAGGACCAGAAGTGTCTTTGAAGGGATCACCAACTGTGTCGCCTACGACTGCAGCTGCATGAACTTCAGAGCCCTTGCCACCAAGGTTGCCCTTTTCAACGTATTTCTTAGCGTTGTCCCAAGCACCACCAGCGTTGGCCATGGTGAGTGCAAGTAATACACAACCAAGCAGCGCACCACCTAAAGTGCCACCGAGCGCTTCCGCACCAAGACCGAAGCCGACGACAGGTGGAACGGCAACAGCGATCACACCAGGAAGAAGCATTTTCTTCAACGCAGCGGTCGTTGCTATTTCAACACACTTGGCGTTATCGGGTTCGGCAGTACCTTCCATGAGCCCGGGGATTTCGCGGAATTGACGCCGAATTTCAGTGATCATTTCCATGGCCGCTTCACCGACAGATGTCATCGTGATACTGGCGATAAGAAATGGCACAAGGCCGCCAATGAAGAGTCCAATTAGCACCATCGGGTTACCGATGTGAAGGATGAAGTCACCGTCTCTTGCAAGCCCAACTGTTTCGACGAATGCTGCAATGATCGCTAATGCTGCGAGTGCTGCCGCGCCAATAGCGAAGCCCTTGCCCATCGCGGCAGTCGTGTTGCCGAGTTCATCTAGAGAATCTGTAATGGCCCGTGTTTCTTCACCGAGGCCGCCCATTTCTGCGATGCCACCGGCGTTGTCAGCGACCGGACCGTAAGCATCAACTGCCATGGTCATGCCGACAGTTGCCAGAAGACCAACAGCTGCCACGCCGACTCCGTAGAGGCCAGCAAGCTCCGTCGAAACGTAAATGATTCCACAAATCGTCAGCACTGGAACAACTACTGACTGCATGCCGACCGCCAACCCAGTGATCATCACTGTCGCAGGTCCGGTTTGACCTGATTCAGCAATTTTTACAACGGGTGTTGAGGACGTGTAGTACTCCGTGATTAAACCAATGATGACGCCGCCTGCGGCACCAAACAGTACTGATAGCCAGACATTGTTTGAGACGCCGAGGTTTTGCACGATGAAGTAAGCAGCGATGATGAACAGTACCGGAGTACCGACCATCCCGATGCGGAGCGCAACTGCCGGATTGGCGCTAGAGAACACGCGTACAATTGCGATACCGATGATTGACGCAATCAAGCCGGTTGACGATAGAGCCAACGGCACGAACATGAGTGTTGAACGTCCATCTGCCTCGCTCATGCCGGGAGCAAGTTGACCCAGGGAGACAATTGCCAGTGTTGAGGCAATCGCGATGGTTGCAATCATAGATCCACAATAGGATTCAAAGATGTCAGAACCCATGCCTGCGACGTCGCCAACGTTGTCACCAACGTTGTCAGCGATTACGCCAGGATTGCGTGGATCATCTTCAGGGATGCCTTGTTCAAGCTTACCAACAAGGTCGGCACCGACATCGGCGCTCTTGGTGTAGATGCCACCGCCGACACGAGAAAAGAGAGCTACTACCGATGCACCCATACCAAATCCGTGGATGTGGTGAGCAGCGTGGGGGTCCCCACCGAACATGTAGTAAACGAGACCCAGGCCAAGGAGCCCGAGGGAGGCGACAGCCAAGCCCATGGTTGAGCCGCCGAAGAAAGCAACTGACAGTGCGGCTGCTTGACCTTGAGTGTGGGCAGCCTGTGTCGTGCGTACATTCGCCTTGGTAGCTGTGAACATACCAAACCAACCTGCTCCGGCGGAAGAGAGCGCACCTGCCAAGAAGGCAGCCGCTGTCATCCAACCGAGGGGGCTGAAGTAAATAAGTACGAGCAGTACGGCTGCGAAAATGGCCAGCATCGTGTACTCACGACGCATGAATACCATCGCTCCTAAATGGATCTGGTCAGCAATCCGTTTTAGATTGTCATCACCTTCATCGTATCCCTTAACGATGTAGTAAATGACCACGGCAGCCACTAATCCTACTACACCCAATATAGGTGGAATTAGGGAGAGGTCTGTCATAAAAGTCCCCAAAAAATGGTTAGCTTGAATATTGTTGTGATCTAACGAGGTGACGAAAGCGCGTTTTTAATGCACCGCTCCACCCCTACCCGTAGGCGGCGCGTATGATACCAGCGTGGCGGTTAGGGTCCAGTGTAATTCGCGATGTTAGGGGGCCTAACTTTGTAGGTATTTTGTATCAGCCTTGGATCAGTAGCGATCGCAGATCAATTATCGCCGCGTTTGCTCTCGCGATGTAGGAAGCCATGACAAGGGAGTGGTTGGCGAGCATGCCGAGACCATCTCCGTTAAGCACCATGGGACTCCAGAGGGTGTCTTGAGACGGCTCCAGTTCGCGAATAATCTGTTGTAGCGAAACGCGCGCACTTTTCTTATCCAGCACATCGCCAAAATCTTGTTCGAGTGCCCGTAGCATATGCAGTAGTGCCCAGGTGTAGCCACGAGTTTGATAAAAGACATTGTCGATCTCGAGCCAATCAGTTTTGACCAGTTGATCACGCGGTGCAGCGGTCGCCTGGGTCGCGGAGGTATCACCCGCAAGATCTGTGTTGAGCTGTTGTTTCCCGACACTTGCTGAAAGTCGCTGTGACAGGCTGCCAAGGCGTGTTTCTACGGTTTGTAGCCATTGCTGCAGGTTGTCTGCGCGCGCGTAAAATTGCGCGCTGGTCTCGCCGGAATCGGCCAGGCGAGTGAGATAGGCACTAAAGTACTCGAGTCCTTTTTCGTACTCATCCTCCGTTTGTGGCAGCAGCCAGGAGCTTGCGTCAAAGAAAAAGTGTCCTTCAGCCTCGGCGAGGTCCTCGTCCTCAGCGGATTGGCTTTGTGATCGGGAAAAGTCGTTTCTATAAACTCGCGCGGTGTCGCGAAGCAGCATAATGGTGCCGAATTCCCACTCGGGTACGTTGTCCATCCAGACGCCCGGTGGGAAAACGTCGTTGGATAAGTAGCCGCCCCTTTTATCTAATAAAGTTTCGCCGATTTTCACGACGGTTGCGGTGGTGACGTAGCCTGTCACAAGGGAAACGTTGTTCATCTCAGCAATTCTCGCAGCGTTCTGCCTAACTGGAAAATGATCGGGTTCGGAATCCCACCAGAACGCGAAGATCACACAGCCGATTAGGTAGGCACCGATGACGCCACCAGTAACCTTGCCGATCAGCCCCATTGAAGAGGGTTGGTCGTCATCCATGTAGATCGGGTCTTTGGGGGCCCAAAACTTCCAACGCATCGTTGTACTCCGTTATTTGACCAATTCTGCTAGCTCGAGAAGCATAGTCTCTCAACGCTCGCCGGTGTGCGAATTTTGATTTGTGCGCGCAAACGTGTCGTTTCGACGTCTTCGCTGAGACGTTGATATATCCAACGCCCTTGTCCGTCGTTGCTCGCGGTAATGATGAAACGACAAGCTTTGCCATCCGTCTCTCGACCCAAGGCGCGCAGCTTATCTTGTATCCGTTCTGTTTCGCTCGTGAGGTCGGTCTGTTGCAATTGTAGAGTCGTTCTATCTGCTTCCTCTATTAGTCGGATTTGGGCGGCAGAAGGTTCTATCGATGGATGCATCGGATTTATCAATCGAGCTCGGGTGAGCATTGAGCGGGCGGTCGCGAACTGCCGGCGTTCTAAAGCCTGCATAGATAGAGCGACATATTCTTCAACTATCCGCTCGAGACCTCGCTGTGCATCCTCTTGGTCAGGGTCAATGGCGAGAATTTCGTTGAAGATGGCATATGCGCTGCCTTCGGGCGGGTAGGTCAGATGGTCATTTTCAATGGCCTGGTCGGCCGCGTCGAGCATCGGAAACAAGACGGCATTGTCAATTGACTTGGGTGGTGGTGCTGTCGGTGGGGTAGGATCTGGCTTGTCGGGCGTGGCTGGTGCCGTCTGGCAACCTTGCAAGGCAACACCAAGTACTACTGGCAGCGAGAATAGCAACAAAATTGCCTTAACTTTCGAAGCGTTGCGCCAGATCACATCAAATGCTTGGTAATGGTGTTATGAATAAGAATGGAATTGTACCGAACTTATTCGCATTCCGGACGTCCATTCATAATAATGCGCGTCTTGTGGTCGCGCATTTAGCAAATTTGATTTTAGGAGCAACAGTCTAAGTCCATTAGGCTTCGCCGAGCGTGTGAAGCCGTGATGCAGGCTGAGATAAAACTAGGCACAAACATGAATGACGCATTGCCCGGCAAAATTTGGCGCGCTCTTACGCTTTCACTAGCGCTGATCCTTAGTAATTTCGCAAACGCTGAAGAATTCGACTTTTCAGGTGGAGGCTCTCTTCTTGAAGAAGAGGTATTCCTCAAGGTTGATGAGGCGTTTGCCTTAAGTACTTCGTTGTTAGATGGCGTCGTTACTGCGCGTTGGGATATGCCGGATGGGTACTATCTCTATCGCCATCAATTCAATGCTGAGACCAAAGACGCCCGCGGTTTTGTACTTGGTGAAGCCCAGATACCGCCAGGAAAAGCAAAGTTCGACGAATATTTTGGCGATGTCGAGGTTTACTACCATAGCGCGGAGATGCGCGTCCCGATTGCGACTGATGGGACGAGCGCGACAGGTCAGATTGGCATTGAATACCAGGGGTGTGCAGATAAAGGGCTATGCTACCCACCTGAGGTCAAGTGGTTCGTGTTTGACGGCGGCTCCTTACAGTCGGCGGAACTTGTGCAAACCGGCTTGGACGACAGTGGTACCTCTGCATCTTCCGTTACACAGAACGGTAGCCAGGAAGAGGTTAATGCCGCAGCGCTCATCGCCGATACTGAGGAAGAAATTCTCGCTGGGATCCTTGCCGATGAGAATCTGCTGAAGGCCTTAGCACTTTTCTTCTTAGCGGGCATTGGTTTAGCGTTTACCCCCTGTGTTCTGCCCATGGTGCCCATTCTATCTAGTATTATCGTTGGCGAAGGCGAGGGGATCTCCAACCGGCGGGCGTTCTCGCTTTCCCTGGCCTATGTTATCGGCATGGCAATTACGTATGCCTTTATCGGCACGTTGGTCGGCTTGTTTGGAGCTGAGTTGAACCTGCAGGCTGCCCTCCAGTCAGCGCCGGTGCTTGTCTTCTTCGCGATAGTGTTTGTGATTTTGTCCCTGGCGATGTTTGGCTTCTACGAGTTGCAGATGCCACAGAGTTGGCAAGATAAGCTGAACAACGTCAGCCAACAGCAGAAAGGTGGCAAACACTTGTCGGTGTTGGCGATGGGTTCTGTATCAAGTCTTGTTGTTTCCCCGTGCGTTTCAGCACCGCTTGCTGGAGCCTTGATTTACATCTCGACAACCAATGACGCTGTTCTTGGAGGGCTTGCTCTCCTTTGTCTCGGCTTAGGCATGGGTGTGCCGTTAATGGCCGTTGGCGCCAGCGGCGGGCAGTGGTTGCCCAGAGCCGGTGCTTGGATGAACGGTGTTAAAGCAGTTTTCGGTGTCCTACTTTTGGGCGTGGCGATATGGTTGGTAGAACGGATTGTTGCGCCTTCAATTACGCTCGCACTTTGGGGTGTCCTTCTGCTCGGTAGCGCGGTCTATCTAGGTGTGTTGGATTCCGCACCTCGTCAAGGCATCGCGCAGTTTGGCAAGGCTGTCGGCGTGGTAAGTTTTGTCTGGGGTATTCTATTGTTGGTCGGAGCTGGTTCTGGCGCAAACGACCCTTTGCGACCTCTAGGTGCCGTCGTTGCAAGTCATGCAGGAGCGACGGCGTCGGGTGCGCAGTACGCGACTCATGATGATTGGCAGGCAGTAAAAAGTCTCGACGATGTCCAAGCGAAGATTATGACGAGTCCGAAACCGGTACTTTTGGATTTATATGCCGACTGGTGTATCTCTTGCAAAGTCATGGAGCGCAATGTATTCCCAAAACCGGCAGTGGCGGGGTTGCTGGCGCAGTTCACTTTGCTCCGGGCGGACGTTACCCACAACGATGAAACGGACCAGGCGCTTCTAAATGCTTATGGGTTGTTCGGTCCGCCATCTTTGGTGTTTTTCTCCGGAGATGGCAGCGAAATCGAAGAAGTTCGCATCCAAGGCGAAGTCGATGCGGATGCCTTGGAAAGACATTTAGAAGCTGTTCTGAATCTCTTCAACCAACAAAACGTCGGCAATATTGCTGCTAACTTCTGACAAAATGTAACTAAATTCGCTTATCTGCGATTTGCGCTTGAATGCTGGACGAATACCAGGACAATGCCTCCATTAACCAATGGGGCCCGGAGGCTGGTATGGATCTTAGAAAAGTTAAAAAACTCATCGAATTGGCTGAAGAATCCGATATTGCGGAGCTCGAGGTAACGAGTGGTGATGAATCGGTCCGAATTCGCATGAACGGTCACGCCGCAACCCATGAGGTGGTAACACTGGCGGCTAACCAAGCGTCCGCGGCTAATCAAACGCCTGCGGCTAATCAAGCGCCTGCGGCCCAACAAGAGTCTGCATCACCGATAACAGAAGCCGATCCCGGTAAACCAATCGTGGCGCCAATGGCAGGTACGTTTTATCGCGCGCCGGGTCCGGAAGCGTCAGCTTTTGTTGAAGTTGGTCAAAGCGTCTCTGCCGGTGATGTTGTTTGCATCATCGAAAGCATGAAGATGATGCACGAGATACGGGCGGCTCATGGCGGGACGATCTCAGCAACACCTGTAGAAAATGGCACGCCAATTAGTACCGGCGAGGTGCTTTTCGTCCTCTCGTGAGCTGGCTACAGATTGAACTTGTTGTCACGCCGGAGAAATTGGAGGCGTTAGAGGCCGTAATGTTTGCAGCGGGATGTGTATCTGTTGCCCTTGTGAGTGAAAGTGATGAGCCGGTGTTGGAACCTGCGCCTGGGGAGATGCCATTGTGGCGTTCTATTCGTCTGCAATGTCTCTTTCCGCTTTCGGTCGACTTCGGCGCGCTGCGAAGACTGCTGACTGAAGAGGATGCGGTGAGCGTGGAGCCGACATTTGTTGGAGAAACAGACTGGCAAAGTTATGCGCGTTCCTTTGCGACGGATGAAGTCTTTGCAGAGCGGCTACATCTGCGGCCACCATTGTCTGCTGATGAATCTTACGAGCCTGGTGCTTTGGTACCGCTCTTTTTGGAGCCAGGACTTGCCTTTGGATCTGGGTCTCACCCGACGACCCGACTGTGCCTAGATTGGATTGCGAAGAACGTTGTGACTGACACTAAGGTTTTAGATTTCGGCTGTGGCTCTGGTGTCCTTGCAATTGCGGCGGCGCTCCTAGGTGCCGAGGTGGTTGCGGTTGATCATGATGACCAGGCAGTGACAGCGACGAAGGAGAATGCTCGAATCAACAAAGTTGCCAGCCGAGTTAGAGTCTTGAACCTGAAGGCTTGGCTTGCGAATCGGGAAAATGAATTTGATGTGGTAGTGGCCAATATCCTCGCAGGACCTCTACGAGATCTTGCCGACGAGTTTGTCCAAGCGGCGAAACCCCGGAGCGTCATGGTGCTTGCCGGTCTTTTAGCAGATCAAGTCAACGACGTGAAATCTGCATACGCTGGGACAGTAGACTTTGTAAGCGCCGAACAGATCGAAGACTGGGTAAGGCTTGTGGGCGTGTCCGGGGATTTGTGACAAGATCGGATGGTTATGCCAACAGAAGATGAAGATCTAGCACCGCTGATCACGTGTTGCCCCAAGTGCGACACGCGTTTTCGGGTCACCGAAGCGCAACTGCAGGTTGCCAAAGGCCAGGTCCGGTGTGGGTCTTGCCTTCATGTTTTCGATGGCACCGCACATTTGTTGGTTGATGGAGAAGTTCTGACAGGATCAGCGTCAACTGATGTTGATGCACTGTTAGATGAGATCGACCTAGCGGACGAACTGGACACAAGCGCTGGCGGGGATGTGACAGGGACTTCAGATGACCCTGACCCCGATTCAGAAAACAACTCGATTGTATCTGAAGACTTTGGAGCACTGATCCCGCTAAATGATCTGGCGGCACCGATCGATAGTCATTTGGCAGCGGAAATGTCGTCCACGTCCAATTCTGCAGGGTCAGCCGCGACACCAGACGATGACTTGAGTACACATGATCCAGAAGCAGATGCTCGTCTCAAGGCGTTGGAAGATGAATTGATGGCAGACTTAAAGGGCGTGCTTTCTACAAGCCCTGTGCCTTCCGATGCCGCAGCCCTTGATAAAACGATTCCTTCGGAGAAAGACCAAACTCAGACTGCAGCATTGTCTACTGCGAGTGACAATGCTGGGCGAGATGAGACAGAATTTGAAATCACAGCGACTCCGAATGACCTAGGTTGGGAACAAGAGCCCAGTGAGCAGATCGAGCTCAAAAGTGTGGAGCCAGAAAGTCCGGAGCAATTAAGTCCGGAAGAAGACGGTCCGGAAGAAGACAGTCCGACGTTGCAGGAGATCCCTGCAGAGCTACTCGTGGATGAACGACCGAAGCGCGGCGTCGGCACTTGGGTCGTATTAGCCATCGCGCTGATCGCGCTTCCTGCCCAAGTTCTGTGGTTCCAGTTCGATACATGGGTTAAAGATGAATCGATACGACCTGTGTATGCCTTCATTTGTGATGTGGCGGGGTGCGAGCTGCCACTTAGAAGAGATGTTGGACTCATCGTCGCTAAGAATTCGGTACTGCGTGATCATCCAGATCAAGCCGAGGCATTGATCTATGATGCGCTGTTGGTAAATCATGCCCCTTATCCGCAGCCATTTCCCTTTGTCGAACTTACCTTGACGACAATAGGGGGACATTTGGTTGCAAGTCGTCGGTTCAAACCTGGTGAGTATCTCGGTGGTGAAGCTGCCAGTGCCAAGATGATGCAACCAAGAACACCCATTCATGTTTCACTCGAACTCAAAGACCCAGGCCAGGCGCCGCTGAACTTTCAAATCCGATTTCTGCCTGCGGGCTGAGGTGAGCGGGGAACCCGAAGGGGTCCCTAATCTTCGCTTTACTCTAGAACAACCAGTAGGTTTACTGCCTAGCTAAACTAGATTGGAGATAAATATGCTTGGGTACACAACGATTGGCGTCAGCGACATGGCTAGCGCGGAAGAATTTTACGGCGCGTTGCTAGGAGAAATTGGTGCGAAGCAATTGTTCGGCCAGGATCGAATTAAGTTTTACGGCAATGGTCAGGGCGGCATGTTAGCGATCTGTATTCCTTATGATGAGCAAGCAGCGGCTTCAGGCAATGGCACTATGGTCGCAATTGACGGCGGTAGCCGCGAGGGCGTCGACAAGCTTTATGCAAAAGCAATCGGCCTTGGTGCAACGGATGAAGGCGAACCTGGAGAACGTAATCCTGTTTTCTATGGGGCCTATGTGCGTGACCAGGACGGCAACAAACTCTGTTTCTATGAAATGAAGATGTAGTCTAAAGGACCCTCTGGGGATGACCTCGGAGGGTCGCAGCCTTTGCGCGCATAGTTGCAAACGAGTATGATCCCGCGCTTTCTTACTGAGCCGGTTTTGCCGTTGTCTAGCTCGGATATTCAAATCGGATCCCACACTCTAAAGAGTAACGCTGCGCTCGCGCCGATGGCGGGGCTGACGGATGTACCCTTTCGTACGCTCGCTTGGCGATATGGTGCGGCCTACATGGTTAGCGAGATGGTTTCCGGTAAAGTGGAGTTGTGGGAGTCCGGCAAAAGTCGTTTACGCAGAGTCCCTGTCCCCGGCGTTAACCCAGTGGCCGTTCAGATCGCTGGCACCGACCCGATGGTGATGGCAGAGGCCGCGCGCCGACACGTTGACGAAGGCGTTGAAGTCATCGACATCAACTTTGGCTGTCCAGCCAAAAAAGTTTGCAAAAAATCAGCAGGGTCCGCACTTCTTAGTGACTTACCGTTGCTCGGCCACATTGTTGAAGCCGTCGTCGAGGCTGTCCCTGTTCCTGTAACTGTCAAAACGCGTACTGGTCTTGGACTAGACGACCACACGGGGGTCGAAGCGGGGCGCATCGCTGAAACCGCTGGTGCAGCCATGATCGTCATGCACGCTAGGAGTCGAGCTTGTCGTTTTGTTGGCAGAGTCGATTACGCCAAAGTGCGCAAGCTCAAATCGTCGGTCGCCATTCCGGTAGTTGTTAACGGTGATATCTGGACACGGTTGGATGTTCACAAGGCATTGTCATCGACTGGTGCCGACGGGGTGATGATTGGGCGCGCTGCACTCGGTCAGCCTTGGTTGTTTCAAGAGTTAACGGGCGGCTCTCAGCCTAGTCTTATGGAACGTTGGGATGTGGTCATAGAACACATCTCGTTGCTGCACCAATTTTATGGTGAACAAGCTGGGGTGAGAATCGCGCGCAAACACATTGAAGCGTATGGCCGAACGTTGGGCTTCGACCCGAGCGCATGCCTTCGAGTTGAAGCTGCCGAGGTGCAGAGCACTTGGCTGGTAGAAATGCGAAAAAGACAAATTTCAGAAAGCAAAAAGAGCAGTGCAAGCAAGCACGCCGTACTTTCTGACCAAGAGGCCGCATAGAAAAGTCGTCAGGGTGATGGGTCGTCAGGGTGATGGGTCGTCAGGGTGATGGGTCGTCAGGGTGATGGGTCGTCAGGGTGATGGATAGAGGCGATATCTAAACGTGATATCCAACTTGGTATCAATAGACCCGGTCTAGAAAGGAAGAGAAACATAGGGGGAAGAGTGGCTGCACTCAACATCAGAAGAGCGCTTGTGAGCGTTTCTGACAAAACAGGTATTGTAGATTTTGCGAGAGGTCTTGCCGGTCACGGCGTCGAGATACTGTCCACTGGTGGCACGTACCGAACGCTCCTTGAGGCCGATATCCCAGTCGTCGAAGTGGCTGACTACACTGGATTTCCAGAGATGATGGATGGGCGTGTAAAAACTCTCCACCCCAAAGTTCACGGTGGCATCCTCGGGCGACGTGCCATCGATGGGGCTGTAATGGCTAAGCATGACATAAAGCCTATCGACCTGGTTGTCGTTAATCTCTATCCCTTTGTGGAAACGGTGCTACGCGAAGATTGTACCGACGAACTCGCGATTGAGAACATAGACATTGGCGGTCCGGCCATGTTGCGATCTTCGGCTAAGAACCATGAAGACGTACTTGTCGTTGTCGACCCAAAAGACTATGAGCAGACGTTGAATCAGATTGGGGATGGCATAGATCTCGTCACTCGACGTGCGTTCGCGGTTAAGGCTTTTCGCCATACCGCACAATATGATGCGACGATTGCAGGATACTTAGGCGCAGAAGAAAAGTTGCCAGAATCGATTAGCCTTGCCTTCAACAAAGTAGACGAGATGCGTTATGGGGAAAATCCGCATCAGAATGCTGCGTTCTATCGAGAAGTCATTCCTCCTGCCAGTGGCACTATAGCGAACTACCAACAGCTTCAAGGCAAAGCGCTTTCCTATAACAATATTGGCGACACAGATGCAGCGCTAGAGTGCGTTAAGGTATTTGCAGAACCAACGTGTGTCATTGTCAAGCATGCTAATCCCTGCGGGGTAGGCGTTGCAGCGAGTATTGGCGCTGCGTATGACAAGGCCTTTGCTGCCGATCCTACGTCTGCGTTTGGCGGCATCATTGCATGTAATCGAGAACTGCAAGGCGACGTACTAGATCGCATCCTCGAACAACAGTTTGTTGAGGTGATCATCGCTCCATCTGTTGACGATAAAGCGATAGCTGTAGCGACCAAAAAGAAGAATGTTCGGCTGTTAGTTTGCGGTGACTTGAACAGTGGCAGTCGTGGCTTAGAGTACAAGCGCGTCGGTGGAGGACTGCTTGTTCAGGAGGCAGATGAGCTTTGTTTAGATGAGTCGGCGCTCAAAGTCGTTACCAAGACACAACCAAGCGACGCACTGCGGCGTGATCTAATGTTTGCTTGGAAGGTCGCGTGGTTCGTGAAATCAAATGCCATCGTGTACGCGAAAGATGGGCAAACTATCGGTGTTGGCGCCGGGCAGATGGCCAGGGTCACTAGCGCCATCATTGCAGGAATTAAGGCGGGTGATGCCTCGCTAGATGTGCCAGGTTCTGTGATGGCGTCGGATGCGTTTTTTCCGTTCCGTGACAGTATCGATGCCGCTGCTAAGGAAGGGATTGCGGCGATCATTCAACCTGGTGGGTCAATGCGCGACCAGGAAGTGATAGACGCGGCAGACGAACATGGCATACCGATGATATTCACAGGGATACGTCATTTCAGACATTGAGGCGTACAATCAGAGAGGTTGAACTAGTGGAGGCGCGATGAAAGTTTTGGTCATTGGTTCAGGCGGTCGCGAACATGCGCTGGCTTGGAAGTTGGGTCAGAGTGCTGGCGTCTCAGAAGTTTTGGTTGCACCGGGTAATGCAGGCATAGACTTAGACGAAGGTCTCCGTTGTATTGACATCGATGTACTCGATTTCGATGGTCTCATTAAGCTCGCAAAAAAAGAGGACATTGGCTTCACAATGGTTGGTCCTGAGATCCCCTTGGTTGCAGGTGTCGTTGATCGTTTTCAAGCAGAGGGCCTGGCTTGTTTTGGGCCAAGCGAGGGAGCTGCTCAGCTCGAAGGATCGAAAACTTTCACAAAAGAGTTTCTCGCCCGTTATGACATCCCAACCGGTGCCTACGAGACGTTCACAAATGCGGATAAGGCGATTGCTTATATAGAGGCCCAAGGTGCCCCGATCGTTGTTAAAGCAGATGGCCTTGCCGCGGGCAAAGGTGTCGTCGTAGCGCAGACAGTTGCAGAGGCAACGGCGGCTGTACAAGACATGCTATCGGGTAACGCCTTTGGTGATGCAGGTGCTCGGGTGGTGGTTGAAGAATTTTTACCGGGTGAAGAGGCCAGCTTCATTTGTATTTGTGATGGCAAAACGGCCCTACCGTTTGCATCGTCTCAAGATCACAAAGCGCGGGACGATGGTGACCGCGGACCGAATACCGGCGGCATGGGTGCCTATACTCCTGCGCCAGTAATCGATGATGAAATGCATGCGAAAGTGATGGAGCAAGTGATTGAACCCACGCTCGCTGGAATGGCTCGAGATGGGGTTCCCTACACAGGTTTTCTGTATGCAGGATTGATGATTACACCGCAAGGGCAACCCAAGGTTATCGAGTTTAATTGCCGCTTTGGTGATCCAGAGTGTCAGCCGATAATGATGCGTATGGAATCGGACTTGCTTGAAGTTTGTCAGGCTGCGCTGACGGGAGAGCTCGCGTCAACAGATCTAGCATTTGATCCTAAGGTTGCGTTGGGCGTCGTTATGGCCGCCGGTGGCTATCCGCTTGACTATGCGAAGGGTGATCCGATCACTGGTCTCGACAAAGAACTTGTAGACACCAAGATTTTTCACGCCGGTACGTCGCGTGATGGTGATGACATAGTGACCAACGGTGGTCGCGTACTGTGCGTAGTTGGCGTTGGCAGCAGTGTTACGACCGCGCAAGCGCGAGCCTACGAACGGGTAGATCTAGTCGGTTGGCGCAACCGATATTTTCGCAAAGATATTGGTTATCGCGCCATCGAAAGAGAGTCGTAAATCCGAGATCGCTTACGCGAGCATAAGTCTATCTCCGCTATTCCTCTTTCCGCCCTTGAAGCATTGTCTAGCCATGCTGATCTACGACTTTCTCGCCAGAAACCCAGAGTTTTCCCATGCGTCCCACGCAGAGCTCCAAGGTTTGGAGCGTTCAAGTCACGCGATTTGCGTGCCAGCAAAAAGATGGCTCGTCCAGCGCGATCGAGATCTCGGAGCGTACTTCTACCTATTGCGGGGTTCTGTCGAGACGTGGCATCCGCACTTGATTATCAGTCCGCGAACGTCGCATAAGCACTTTTATCCTGGCTGTTCCAGCGTGAAGACGCGTGCAAACTGCCAAATACTGCGGATAGATGCAGCGCATCGAGATTTGCTGCACACCAGCCGTAACAAACGAAAAGACGGTGCCAGCAGTGAGAATCAGAGTGGTTGGTTGTCCAGTTTTCTCGAATCCAAAATGATGCAGAATCTGTCTAGGTCTCAGTGGCGCGATGTGTTGCGGGCATCTAGGCAGCTTGACGTCCCTGCAGGGAACAAAATCATTACGCGTGGCCAGGAGGGCGCGGAGTGCTTCGTCGTGGAATCGGGTCTAGGCAAGATTCATCGGGGTCGGCGAACGCTACGCCGGATTGGGCCAGGGGACTTCTTTGGTGAAGATGCGGTGGTCACAATGAGTGTTAGAAATGCCGATGTGAGTTCATTAAGCCCGATGCGATTGCATGCGATTCGAGGCTCGACCTTCTGTGACATTGTTGTGCCGAAGTTGGTAGAGCAGGTAGATCGAGCTCATGGCGGTATCAAGCTCAACGTCGGTGTTAATTTTATGCTGGGGAGTATCCCGGTCGATCCGGTAACGCTACGAGAGCGCGTTGCAGAATTTGATCCTCAGCAGCGCTATTACTTAGCCGGTGGGTCATATGCAGATCGTACTCTGTGTGCGTTTTTGTTGGCACAAAGAGGGTACAAGGCCTCGGTGTTAAGCCGGGACGGTGCGGTCTTGAGCCCAAGTGCGTAGAGATTCGATACTTTCGGCGCGGAGGACTGAGATTGGGTAGGTTCGCTCGAGTGCGCCAATAATGTCAGCCTGGGCGATATTGTCTTCTCTAGCTGCGGCCAAGTAGCGTGCCGATACAATCGCTTCTTCGATTTCAGCACCCGTAAACTCATCCGATTTCTGAGCGAGCTCCTCTAAGTCAAAGTCATCAGGATTGAGGTCGCGCTTAGACAGGTGGATGCGGAAAATTTCTTTGCGTATTTCAGGCGTTGGTAAGTCGACGAAGAATATCTCGTCAAGGCGACCCTTGCGCATAAGTTCAGGAGGCAGGCCAGTGATGTCGTTAGAGGTGGCCACTATAAAAACGGAATTTTGATTTTCTGCCATCCACGTTAATAACGTGCCGAGGACACGTTGTGAGGTGGCATTGTCCGACTGGCCCGTTGCAAGACCTTTTTCGATTTCGTCCATCCAAAGCACGCAAGGCGCCATCTGTTCCGCCTGTTTGAGAGAATTTCTCAGATTGCGTTCGGTTTCACCAAAGAACTTATTGTAGAGGGTGCCGAAGTCGAGTCGTAACAAGGGAATAGACCAGAAACCTGCGACAGCTTTGGCAGCAAGACTTTGCCGCCACCTTGGACACCGAGAAGTAAGACACCTTTAGGGCGGTCTTCGTCAGTGGATAGCAAAGCATCCTTACGCAGGTTCAACCATCGCTTGAGATTGTCTAAGCCTGCAACGTTAGAAAAACGCTCAGTGTCGTACTCGAAGTGCAAGACGCCTTCGGCGTCCATCAACTCGAACTTCAGTTTATTGATAGCAGGTATGTCGGATTCAGTGATCGCGCCGTCGGCATAGATTGCATGCCGGATGAGCACCTGGGCATCTGCGTGGGATACACCGCGAAGGTTCGCGATGAGTTTACTGAGCGTGCGATTGTCAGTACGTACTTTCTTGTTATTTCGTTGTGCCCATTCTTGGGCTTGGGTACGGACCATGCCGAGCAGTTCATCATCACTTGGTAGACGTAGGTTTAGGTTGGCTGACATTCGTCCGATTTCCTGGGGGATGTCGAGTCTGTGACTGACAAAGACAATCGTGTTTTGCAGCCGATCGAAATCTAGAGCGATGTCTTTCAAAAAGCGCGTGTTCTTGGGTTCGTCTTTTAAATACGGGTGAAAGTCGCAGAGTACATAGATAGCGGGGCCCGGTGTCGTGGCAATGTGCTGCAAGAGCTCTTCGGGTTCATCGTGCTCCGTAGGGTCGTTCGATGGGCGTTCGCCGAATCCGCCTAGCTGCAGGCCGCGGGTAATGGTCCACTCAAAGAACGACAAGCCGCGTTCCATGGCGAATCGCAGGAGGAGTGCTTGGACGCGTTGTTCGTCTGGTGACTCGATACCTATGATCGGCACACGGGCGTCGAGTAGGACATTGAGATCTTTTGTGTCAGCCATGGTGATATTATGCACAGCTTGACGTGCCAACGGTGTGATCCAGTTTAAGCGGTCACGTTAACCGTAAAGATTCGAGCTTAGGGTGTCTTGGGAGGACGGATGACTGAAGACGAACAAAAAGACGCGCCGCACAAGGTAGGTAACTTGCTCGATGAAGTGGTGCTCGGTTTTGACCGAGCGCTGAAGACGCTAACTGGACAAGTTGAGGCGTCGCGACCAAATCCCGCTGGGGATGAAGTGGATCTAGTCCTTGAGGATGACGAGCGCGCCCACGCCATTGGACTCATGCGCGTTAATCACACAGGTGAAATTTGTGCTCAGGCTCTCTATGAAGGGCAGGCATTGACGGCTAGAAGTGATGCCTCTCGTCAGGCGTTAAAGAATGCGGCACAAGAAGAGCGAGATCACCTTGCCTGGTGTCGGGAAAGATTGGCGGAATTAGGTGGTCGGTCAAGCATTCTGGATCCAGTGTTCTATGGCACATCCCTTATGGTCGGCGCGGCAACTGGCTTAGTCGGTGACAAGGTGAGCCTCGGATTCGTTGAGGCAACGGAAGACCAAGTTGTCGAACATCTCAACAGACACTTATCTGAGTTACCTGAAGCAGATGTCAGAAGTCGCGCGATCCTCGAGCAAATGCGGCTCGATGAAGCTCGCCACGGTGATGAAGCTCTTGCGATGGGTGGTGAATCGTTCCCTGCGCTAGTTAAGGGGGCTATGACCGTGGTCTCACGGGTCATGACCAAGACGACGTACAAAATCTAGCACGGGGAAAGAACAGTTAAGGTGATCTGGTCTCGAACGTATGGTCGATCTTAACCCCAGCGCGTTGCAACATAATGGATGCAGAGCAGTATTTTTCGGCGGTCAGGTGAATCGCTCTTTCTACTTTCTTCGTTTCTAGATCCACTCCCTCAACAATGAAGTGAATATTGATGTTCTCGAACACCTCTGGCACTTCTTCTGCGCGAGTAGCTGTGATCTCTGTCACACAATTGGTCACTTTTTGACGTGCCTTGTCCAAAATGTTCACAACATCAAAGGATGTACAGCCGCCTAAGCCCATCAGCATTAGCTCCATAGGCCTGGAACCTGCATTTTCACCACCTGAATCTGGCGGGCCGTCTATCATTATGGTGTGACCTGAGTCCGCTGTGGCTGTGAATTGGCGCTTTCCTCGCCAAGTGATAGTCGTGTGCATTGTGTCTCGTTTGCTGATTTTTGGATGGAAGACGAGACATTCTCGTGCAAAAAGGAGTGAACTGCGACCGCTCAGAATGTGAAAAAGTGCCGTTTGTCGACCACGTCTCGAAACAGTTCACATTCGTCACCTAGTATTCATCACAAGCAACGTGTTACGAAGGAGCGCAACAAATGCTAGCAGCAAAATCAAATAATATGGGAGGCCGACCGTTGACAGCGAGAGGTTTCCAAATGAACGCAAACGCAGAAGCGACAGAGACGCATTTAGATGCTTTCTTAGCAGCTGCCCATCGTCGGAAGTATCCGGCAAAGAGCACTCTCATCTACGCAGGTGACAAGAGTGATTCGATCTACTACATCCTCAAAGGGTCCGTGACCGTTCTTGTTGAGGATGAGTCAGGCCGTGAGATTATCGTCGCGTACCTAAACAAAGGCGATTTCTTTGGTGAAATGAATCTGTTTACCGAAGACACCCCACGCTCAGCTTGGGTGAAAGCCAAAACAGAATGTGAAGTTGCTGAACTGTCATATAACAAGTTCAAAGAACTGGCCGAACGCCATACAGACCTTCTGTACGCAGTCGGCAATCAGATGGCGGACAGGCTTAATCGGACTACGCAAAAGGTTAGTGATCTCGCGTTCTTGGATGTGACAGGCCGCGTCGCACGCACGCTTCTCGAACTGACCAAGCAGCCAGATGCGATGACTCATCCTGATGGTATGCAAATCAAAATCACCCGCCAAGAGATTGGTCGAATCGTCGGCTGTTCTCGGGAAATGGTTGGCCGAGTATTGAAAACCCTAGTGGACCAAGGATTGGTCTCTGTCAAAGGAAAGACCATGGTGGTCTTCGGTACTCGCTAAGACGCAAACGCGTTAAGCATGGATGATCTGTATACAAGGATGTATGCAAAAAGGGGCGCATAGCCCCTTTTTTTATGCCTAGAGTTTCTTTTTGCCGAGCGCCTTTTAGGGTTAGGCTAGAGTTCAAATTATCGTAAGGAAGAGAGATGGCCCACCACGGCATGCACCATCTAGGTCTAGCGACACACGACATGGAAGCCACGCTCGATTTTTATGAAAACACGTTGGGTTTCGAAACGAAGGTGTGCGACTTGTTGCGACCCGACGCCGGTGGTGTGATACGGCACGCGTTTATGGATGTGGGGCAAGGTGAGATGATTGCCTTCATGGAATGTAACGATGTGCCAACAATACCCTCAGATTTTGATGCGGGTATAAATCGCGGGCTCGGCATCTCCGGTGGTGTCATACACTTCGCGTTCAAGGCGGTAGATGAAGAAGATCTTGAGCTTAAACGCCGTGAACTTAATGGCAAGGGTGTCGAAGTAACTGATGTCGTCGATCACGGATGGTGCAAGTCCATCTACTTCAGAGACCCGAACCAATTGCAGCTTGAGTACTGCGTGTTGTCTGGCGATCTTGCGCCGGAGCTGGTTGCCGATCGAACCACCGATGAATGGACACAGCTCGCGCGTACATAAGCCCACGTTATTCATGTTGGGTTCAGACTTAGGACCCGACAATGCCGTTCTCACATAAAACTTCAAGATAGAGAGGGGAAAGTCATGGTTGCTCTTACCAAGGTAACACCATTGTTGGTGGCCGCATTCATAATGTCCGGATGCATTTCTTATCAGTCTGATTCGACGCACGACAAACACAACTTTTCGGAAGTCCATCCTGGTGAAACAACCACAGGCTGGTTGTTAGATCACTTCGGCTCGCCGCAAAGTGTCAACGAGACGGCTTCGGGTTCCGAAATTTGGCACTATGAGATGGAAGAGACAGAAGATACGGACGTGTCACTTTTTATCATCTTTGATTTTTCTAATACCACGAGTCGGACACGCAACTTCTTTTTTGAAGTTGATGAAGGCGTCGTGACTAAGTCTTGGCGTAGCTAATAGTCGCTATTGTTGGGCGGTCGATCGCCTTGGACTCGGTCCGGCACGAGTTAGCCAGTAAGAAAGAGAGCGTGTAGTTCGCTACCCGGATCTGGTGCACGCATAAATGCTTCACCGACCAAGAAGCAGTGCACCCCATTGGCCTGCATACGCTCAACGTCTGCGCGCGTAGAGATACCGCTTTCGGTAACAACAGTGACATCTTCCGGAACATGCGGCAGCAGATCTATAGTCGTGTCCAGACTCGTTTCGAAAGTCTTAAGGTTGCGATTGTTTATTCCGACTAGAGAAGGTTGTTGGGCGAGGGCAGATTCCAATTCAACCTGATCGTGTACTTCGATGAGCACGTCCAACCCAATACCTTTTGCTGTCTGATTCAAAACCGTGAGGCGCATAACGTCGAGTGCACTTACGATCAACAAGATGCAGTCTGCGCCCAGCGCACGAGCTTCGAAGATCTGGTACTCATCGATGACGAAATCTTTGCGGATAACAGGTAAGTCGACAGCGGCGGCGGCATCTTGGAGGTACTGATCACTGCCTTGGAAGTATTGTTCATCCGTCAGAACTGAAAGGCAGGTGGCACCCGCCGATGCGTATGAACGGGCAATGGCTGGAGGATCGAAGTCAGGACGGATCACTCCTTTGCTGGGAGAAGCTTTCTTGATCTCTGCAATCACGCCAGGCTCGCCCTTTGTCGCCTTTGCTTGAAGCTGTGCGACGAACCCTTTAGTTGCTGACCGACTCTCTGCGATTTGCCGAATTTCCGAGAGCGGTACGTTAGCCTTACGTGTGGCGACCTCTTCGACTTTAGTCTCAATAATCCGGTCAAGAATGTCGCTCATGATTCCCCCATCATCTTGCTGATCCGGATGAGCTCTTCGAGTCGTTCTTTTGCAAGACCTGTTGGAATTGCATCCTGAGCCATAGCGACGCCATTGGCGAACGTCGTCGCGACACCGGATACATAAATCGCCGCTCCTGCGTTGAGTGCGACGATGTCCCCTTCTGGCGTGTCTGGTTGAGAAATAGCCGATCGAACTAGGCTTAAGCTGGATTCCGTGGAGTCTGCGGCTAGTTGTCTGACCGTGTCTGCACTCGCGAGTTGCATTTCAAAATCGGTTGGCGAGACTTCGTATTCTTCTATCACCCCTGCATTCAGTTCGACGACTTTGCTCGGCGCGTCGAGACGAATTTCATCAAGACCTTCGCTGTGTACGATCATAGCGTGCTCGGATCCGAGTAGATTTAGGACTTCCGCCATGGTTCGTTGCCAATCGGCGCTAAAAACACCGATAACTTGACGGGTGGCACCGGCTGGATTCGTCATTGGACCGAGCACGTTCATCATTGTGCGTATGCCGATTTCTTGGCGGATCGGTCCCGCAAACCGCATCGCACTGTGGTGAGCAGGTGCGAACATAAAGCCGACGCCGACATCGGAGACGCAAGTTGCGATCTGCTCAGGCGATAGTTCGAGATTCACCCCTGCAGCTTCAAGGACGTCTGCACTGCCACAAAAGCTCGTCATTTTGCGGTTGCCGTGCTTTGCGACTTTGGCGCCAGCCGCGGCGGTGACGAATGCTGCTGCGGTCGATATGTTGAATAGCTTGGTCCCACTACCGCCAGTACCACAGGTATCGACCAAATTTGGATGGGACACATCAACCTTTGTGGACAGCGAGCGCATCACTTGGGCAGCACCCGCGATCTCCTCTGGGGTCTCCCCCTTTACCCGTATAGCCGCTAAGAAGGCGCCGATCTGGGCAGGCGTCGCCTCACCCGACATAATCAATTGAAAGACGTCTTGTGTTTGCGCCTGGTCGAGGTTGTTTCCCTCGACGAGTACGGCGAGTGCATCTTGGATATTCATAGTTTTCCTCCGAGGTGATCAGCTTAAGCTGAATCTAGGCGCTGATGAAATTTTTGAGCAGATCGTGGCCGGTGTTTGTCATGATGGATTCGGGATGAAATTGCACGCCCTCAATTTCGAATTCGCGATGACGGAACCCCATGATCTCGTGTACCTCACCCTCGTTCTCAGTCCATGCGGTGACCTCTAGACAGTCCGGGAGAGAACTCCCCTCGACTACAAGAGAGTGATATCGAGTGGCGTCAAAGGGATTTGGCAGGTTGGCGAAAACACCGAGGTTGTTGTGATGCATTGGTGACATCTTGCCATGCATCACTTCGTCAGCGCGGATGACATTTCCTCCGAACGCCTGACCGATACTTTGGTGGCCAAGGCAGATGCCGAGGATTGGGATTTGACCAGCGAACTCCTTAACAACAGCGAGCGAGATACCAGCCTCGTTGGGCGTGCAGGGTCCGGGTGAGATGACAATTTTTTCAGGGCGTGCTTTTTCAATCTCGGCAAGTTTTAACTCATCATTTCTATATACCTCGACGTCGGCGCCGAGTTCAGACAGGTATTGAACGATGTTGTAGGTAAAGGAGTCGTAGTTGTCGATCATTAAAATCATGGTGAATTCTCGTTAACTAAATTTGAATTGGATGGGAAGTTGCGCGTTATAGGTAACGCAGGAGTTGTTCGCCTCGCCAACCAAGACTTGCCGTTTTCACCATGTCATAGAACCCCAATAGAGCGTCGGCACGCTCATAGACTTCGATAAAATGTCCGAGAGACTCGACCGCATCAACAAATGCGAACTCAGTACCACCGGTTGTTTCAGCAATGGTTGCGACCTCAAACCCCGCACTTCGATATGCGGCGTACGCTTCTTGCTGGTCTGGAACGATCGTTGCGAGGTGGTGCAACCCTGTCTCACCAGGTTGGTAGAGGTCACGAAAAGGTGAGGGTCCGATTGACTCCTGTTGGACGAGTTCCAACATGACGTTACCCCACTGGCCATACGCAGAGGAGTGGATAAAGAGACAAGACACTCCTCGATGGACAGCTCGGCGGAGCTCAATGTCCTTCACTACAAAAAATGGCCCGGCGCCGACTGTTTTATGCATTTTTTCTGCAGCAACTTCGATGTCAGCAACGAAGTACGCGATTTGCGCGACCGGATAATTGGGAACGGTCATTCTCGATCTAGCCTTTCAAGTTTAGATCGCATCCGAGTGAGAACTGCTTGTGTTTCTCGGAGTTCTTTCAATATATCGTCTGAGGTCGGTGGCAAAGTGAGGTCGGCCAATCTTTCTGCCTTCGCTTCATCAAGATTGTTTATGACTACGGCTATAAACAAGTTTACGACCACAAATGTGCCCAGGATTACAAAGCTAACAAAGTACGGCCATGCCAATGGTCCTACCTCCATGGCGGCATACATGATATCGGTCCAGTCTTCTAAGGTGACGATTCGGAACAAGGTTAACAATGAAATTCCAAGTGTGCGCCAGTGGGTTGGATCGATCTCGTTGAAGAGATGGAACCCGGCGACGGCATAGATATAGAAAATAATCGACATCAGAGCGATTACATTTGCCATGCTCGGAATGGACCTAACAAGCGTCTCAACAATTAGGCGGAGCTCTGGGAGGGTCGAAATCAATCGCAAGACACGTAACAAACGTGCCAGGCGTGCCAGCATTGCGAGTTGTCCAGTTGCAGGAAGCAAACTGATAACGATGATGCTGAAATCAAAAATGTTCCAGCTATTCTTGAAATAGCGCAATGGTTTTGGCGATTCAGCGATTATCTTGATCGCTGCTTCGACAATAAAAATGGTTAGAAATAGATAGTTACCAATCTCGAACAACCATCCAAATTGATTATGAAGCGTCTCTGACGTATCTAAACCGATCACAATTGCGTTCAAGACTATGACACCCGTGATTGAGTGGTTGAACCAATTGCTAGCGACGATGTGTTTAGCCCAAGGCATGCCTACAGTCCTTCCTTCTTTGGCGATTAGTTGTTCGAAAGATCGGCGAATTGGTTCTCCGCTAACGCCGCTGCCCGGAATATGGCACGTCCTTTGTTCATGCTTTCTTTCCATTCGAGGCGCGGCACTGAATCAGCAACGATGCCGCCCCCTGCCTCGATGTAGAGTTTGCCGTCTTTGACAACGGCCGTGCGGATAGCAATCGCTGTATCCATGTTGCCGTTCCAAGCAAGATAGCCAACAGCGCCGCCGTATATCCCACGTTTAACCGGTTCCAGCTCATCAATGATTTCCATCGCGCGAACCTTTGGAGCACCGGATAGCGTGCCCACGGGGAGGGTGGCTCTCAGAAGGTCCATAGCGGAGAGACCGTCTTTGATTTGTCCTTCCACATTTGAAGAGATGTGCATAACGTGGCTGTATCGTTCGATCGCGAACTTCTCTGTAACTTCTACAGAGCCAGTCTCAGCCACCTTGCCTACATCGTTGCGACCGAGGTCGATCAGCATCAAGTGCTCAGCGACTTCTTTGGGATCTGCGAGCAGTTCCTCTTCGAGCGCCTGATCTTCCTCGTCTGTATAACCTCGTCGTCTGGTCCCCGCTAACGGCCGATTCGTTATTTTGCCGTCCTCTAGACGCGCTAATATTTCCGGTGATGAACTGACGATTTGAAATTCACCGAGATTCATAAAGTACATATAGGGTGACGGATTCAGACTCCGAAGCGCTCTATACAGATTGATCGAGGGTGAGGCGAATGGTATCGACATTCGCTGTGCTAGGACGACTTGCATCGCGTCACCTGCCCGGGTGTATTCCTTGATTCGCTCAACCGCCGCCTTAAATTCTGCTTCGCCAAATTCCGAAACAAAGTCAGACTCTTCGATCTTTTGGTTCGCTTGTGAGGAAGGAATATTCGGTGGCGCAGCGTTGGCGAGTTTGCGAGCTCGAGCTGCAAGTTTTTCTTTTGCATCTTGCTCTGCGCCTACGACGTCGGGATCGATGAGCGTGATGAGTTGCATGCGCCCTTTGACGTTATCGAAGATAACGACGTCTTCGCTCACCATGAGCATGATGTCCGGTGTACCCATGGCATCGGGTGGTGTTGAGTGTTGTAGACGTTTTTCGACGTAGCGGACCGTGTCGTAGCCAAAATAGCCGACCAACCCACCGTAGAATCTTGGCAGAGAGTCGTCATGTTGAACGTCGAAACGGGCTTGAAATTGTTCTATGAATAGCAAGGGGTCGTCTGTTTCTAACGACTCAACGACTTGCCCTTCATGTGTCACCGTTATGGACTGACCCCGAACCGTAAGAATCGTTCGAGCGGGAAGTCCGATGATTGAGTAGCGACCCCATTTTTCCCCGCCTTGCGAGCTTTCGAGTAGGTAGGAGTAAGGGCCGTCGGCAAGTTTGAGGTAAACAGACAGCGGTGTGTCGAGGTCAGCGAGGGTTTCATAGACTACGGGAACGCGCTTATACGTTGGGTTGGAATCAGTCATGTCGGGCCTTTGGGGAGAGTTCAGGAAACGGTGTTTTGGGTAGGCACGGGAGTGCCAAGCGATTTGCTATCGCCATCCACCGCTGAAGCAGCATAGTCGGATTTTCGAAATCATGTCCAACATAACGTGTCGTTTTTGTCCGTAGTTGTTCTGACAAGTTAGAGGTGCGAAGACTAGCATGGGCTCGATAGTTTGTGGAAGTGCACGGTTTGCGCCCTAGAGAAGTTCCTCAAACTTATCGAGTACTGCGTTCGCACCAAGAGTTTCCACGTCGACGCCATGATTGTAACCGTCGCGCATACACACAACGGGTATGTTGGCAGCGTGCGCTGCTTTAACGTCGGTCTCTGAGTCTCCCACAAACAAGGCGTTTGATCTTGCCACCCGGAGCTGGGCGAGACAGAGATCGACTGGGTCCGACGCAGGCTTTGGTTTTGCCGCCGAGTCGCCACAAACAATTGTTTCAAACCAACCTGTCATCTTGAGTTCTTCCAGTAACGGCAAGCTCAAGGCGGTGAGCTTGTTTGTAACGACAGCTAGTTTCGATCCGCGCCTTTGTAATTCTTTGAGCGTCTCTATGACACCACTATATGGTTCGCTGTAGTCAGCAAGATGGTTAGCGTAGTAACTCAGAAATGTGGCAACCATGTCTTCGAGTTCTACCGGGTCAGAATGCTTGTGGTAGATGAGTGACTCGTTGACGAGGGCGCGGACGCCATGACCTATCCAGTGCCGGGTCAAGCTGATGTCTACTTCTTCAAAGGAGTGCTCGTTCAAGGTGTGATTCAGAGCGATGTGAATGTCGGGGACGGTGTCGACTAACGTGCCGTCTAGATCAAAGAGGTAAGCACCGTACGTGCGGTGCCAAGTTGTGTCTGGCATAAACTAAGTGGTGGCAGAACTGATCGCGTTCCGCAAATCTGCGATTGTCTTGGCGTAATCATCGGTGCCGAAAATTGCTGTACCGGCAACAAAGGTATCGGCGCCAGCCGCTGCAACTTGCCCGATGTTGTTAACTTTAACACCGCCGTCGATCTGTAGGCGTATATTGCGCCCGCTAGCGTCGATGAGCTCTCTCGCGTGTGCCAGTTTATCGAGCGATGAGTTGATGAAAGATTGGCCACCAAAGCCTGGATTTACCGACATGATGAGGATGAGGTCGAGTAGGTGGATAACTTCCTCGAGGATGCTTAATGGCGTGGCCGGATTAAACACGAGACCGACCTTGGCACCACTTTCGGCAATGAGACTTAAGGTACGGTGTAAGTGTTCGGTTGATTCCGGGTGGATCGTAATGTAGTCAGCGCCCGCTGTGGCGAAGTCGCCGATTAAACGGTCGACTGGCTTCACCATTAAATGCACATCGACTACCGCGTCGATACCCGCCTTACGCAAGGACTCAAGTACTAATGGGCCGATGCTCAAGTTGGGGACGTAGTGATTGTCCATCACGTCGAAATGAATGGTGTTTGCACCGGCGGACAGAACCGCTCGCACTTCATCGCCTAGACGAGAAAAGTCGGCTGCTAAAATCGAAGGTGAAATCCAAGGCTCCATAGGGTGCGAATTGTACCCACCTTACTTAGCCGGGTCTCAGTTTTGTTGCGCTTCAATGAGCTCCAACGCTTCTCGAAGTATGACCATCTGTCGTGTCGCCGCTAAAACTTTGGATTCGGAGGCATTAGGGGGGAGCTTGTCAGGGTGAGTTTTGCTGATGAGTTTCCGGTAGGCTTTTTTGGCCCCAGAGGCGGAACTGCCTGCCGGGATCCCGAGTGTCGTGAAAGCTGCGGCCAGAGCAGATTTTTCGGGTTTGTTGGCAGAAGGCTGACTACTCCTACGCTCTTGTTTTCGTGTTTTTTGGCGACTATACGTGTTGTGTTCTGAAGCGTTTGGACGCGTCTGCAGCGCGGCGCCAAACTCCTTGGCGACGAATCCGGGTGACACGTTCAAGAACCCGGCCAGGCGCACTGTTGCCGCGAGGGCGTGATCATTGGGAGATATGGCTGTAATGGCGCACATAGCATGAACCATGAACTGTGCTGTGTTGGAGTTCCCTGAAGTCGGGAGCTTTGCTGCCAATTTCCGAAAATCGAATTGAGCGGATTTACCAGAGTTGAATGTGGTAATGGCCGCCTTTCTTTGCGCCGTAGATAGACTCAGTGCACGCATAAAGCTCTCAGCTTTTTTTACGTGCCTTGGGAGTACGGCGCCGCCTTGTTTGGCCAGATGGCCAAGTGCTGCAAAAAGGTATTGCTGGTTCAGATCAAGCGTTGTTGAAGAGCGGTTGCCACGGGCTTTGCTCGGAGCTTTGACGGGCGCTGGTGTTTGCCGCGCAGCCCAGATATCGAACATGTGGCCGACTGCGATGCCAACGATGATTGCCGCAGAAAGTGCCACGTGATTGTAAGGGGCGAAAATGAAGGCAGACGTGAAACCCACGGCTTTGCCGAACCATTGATTGTAGAGCAGTTCCGTACGCATTCCTTAAGCATAGTTAACCTATGGTGGTTTGCGAGACGCGGCCCCAATCTAAAATTCTAAGGCTTCAAATGTTCTGCGAGAAAGCTATCCATCTCGCCGAAGAGTTGTTCCCGCTGGCTTTTGTAGCTGAGGAAGTGATCGCCGATGGGTTGTTCGACATAGCGGAAGTTCTTGCCGTGTTGAGCCAGGGCATTCGCGAGTCTTCTACTTTGGCGCACGCGGACCACCGTGTCTTGGACGCCATGCACGAGGAGGATTGGCGTATCAATGTCTTGCACTTGGGCAAGTGGTGAATTGGCTGCCAAATTCTTACTTGATTGGATACGTTCTCTATTTCGTTTCTTCAGATCAAAGAAGGCGGTGCGTTCGACCATTTTCTTTAGATCAGCAATTCCAGCCATGCTGACCGCGCATTTAATCTGTTCGTTAAATTTAAATGTGCTGACGAGTGCTGAGTAGCCTCCGTAGCTCGCGCCAACCATACAAACGCGGTCTGGGTCCGCAAGTCCCTGATCGACGAGCGAATATAAGCCGTCGATCAAATCCTCCTGCATCTTCAAGCCCCACTGGCGGTAACCGGCTTGCATAAATGCCTCGCCGTAGCCGACAGAACCGCGATAGTTGGGTTTTAGTACGGCATAGCCCGCGTCAACTAAAAACTGTGTCCATGGATCAAACTCCGCGGAATCTCGTGCATATGGACCCCCGTGAGGTAAGAGCACAGTGGCATAAGGTGGCGGACCTTGAGGCGTGGCAACATAGGCAGGAATCTTTGTACCGTCGCGCGAGGTATATTGCATAGGTGCGAGATCGACTACAGCCTCGTCTTTGAGTTGTGGATAACTGTGGCCGACAAGATCGAGTGAATCTGTTTCGAGGTTGTAAATATAGTATCTCGGGCTGATGCCACCGTAGGTGTAAACGAGCATTTTTTTGTAGGCCGCGTCTGTGGCCAACAATCTAAAGTACTTGCCCGGTAGCTCGTCCTCGATGTGGTTGACCAAGCGCTCCATTTCGTCATCAAACCATTCGAAATTTGGATGATGATCGGTGTAGCCGACGCCGAGTGGCTCTCCCGTCTTCGGGTGCTGGAAGAGACCACCAAAGATGTCATAACCAGGGTGTCGAAACACTTCTTCCGTGAGTTCACCGGTTTCGAGATTCAGCCGATAGATAGCGTGGCGGTCCTGACCGTTGGTCATGCTGATGAAGGCATCCTTGCCGTCCGTGGTGAAGCCGACAGGTTGTGGTGGGATTTCGCTTTTGAAACCATTGCCAGATAAAGGTACGAGTCGGCGTCCGACGACATGATACAAAACAGGTGTTTCGTCGTATCGATAGCCGATCGCTAAGCGTACGGTGCCTTCGTGAGATGCATACCAACGTCTCACAAGACGCCTTGGTCGTTGGGTTCGAATTAGATCATTGTCATAGATGTTGAGCCGGTAGACGCTGGGACGATTAGGATGATCTCGATTGATCTGTACGAGAATATGAGACGGATCGTCCCCCAACCAGTTAACAACACGGTCTTGCACTTGGGCATTCCAAACCGGAGGTGAGCCAAGCCTGTTTCGTGCTGGGCGAACCAGCTCGAGACGTTCGGTACCATCGATGTTGATAGCGAACATGCGCGTTGCCGCGACGAAGCCCATGCGGGGAATCGATTGGTAGAAGCGCAAGGAGCAAACAATGCGTGTGTCATTAGCCCAACGACACCAATTTATTAGACCTGTCTCGTGACTCCCTTGGTAGAGCGTGAGATCAGAGTTGGTGGCGAGGTCACGTACAACCAAAGCGTATGCGTTTTCCTGCGCGCGAACCATTAGTAGGTGATTGCCGTCTCGAGAGAGATCTAGATCGTCAAATTGCGCTAGACCAGCGGTTGGATTAAGCCCATAGGCTGACTTGGCCACGAGTAGACAGAAGAGCAAAAAGAGGAACCGTTTAGCCGAAAGCCTTAGAGTTCTCTCTGATCTGAACTTGAAAGTTTCGATAAGCATACTGACCGGCTCCCACAGTCAAAGTCAGCATAACGAGGAACTCAGTAAGGAAATACAGCCACGGAGGATTGTCCGACTTGGTGCGTGCTAGGCGTTGAGGCTGTTGTATTGCTCGACGGTGCCGATATCCAACCACGTCCCTGTAAAAAGATTGGCTCGCAGGTGTCCTTGATTAATCAGATCGAAATAGACGTCCCGTAGCGAAAACGCGCCTTCTCGTTGGTCATACAGCAGTTCTGGTCGCAATACGGCAATTCCGCAATAAACATAGCGAGTACCACGGGCTGTCACTTTGCCGTTGGCGTACTCAAAGTCGCCTCGATCACGCCATTTCGGCGTTGGTGTTAGAACGATTTGTGCTGGGGCTCCGTCATCTGGGAAGTTAGGCAGGTTGGCAAAGTCGAAGTCGGTCCATATGTCGCCATTCAAAATCGCGAACGGCCCATCACCTAAGAGGGGTAGGGCATGTTTAACGCCACCGCCCGTCTCCAATAGATTCTGTTCATAGCTGTAGGAAATCGAGACCCCTAGGTCATGCCCCGCGCCGAGGTGAGCTTCGATTTGTTCGCCGAGGTGGTGCAAGTTGATGACGAGCTCGCTAAACCCGGCCCGAGCTAATGCTCGAATTTGCCACTCGATCAGTGGCTTGCCTTTAATTGGGAGCATTGGTTTCGGTGTGTGGTCGGTCAGTGGCGCCAAACGGGTCCCTCGTCCGGCGGCTAGGATCATGACTTTCATTCGATCTTCATTGTTTAATGCGTGCTTCGGCGGGTTCTATGCAACTGGATAATTGCAGTTTAAGGTCCTTAAGCTCTGGGTAGCGAGATAGGGATGTCACCATGCGTTTAAGTAGCGGCACGATATGGATCAAGTGTGTTGATTTATTGTCACGCAGGTGCAGGCGCGCAAAAATCCCTATGGCTTTGAGTTGGCGTTGATAGGCTGTGAAATCTAACATTCGGCGTACCTCTTCTTTGCTAAACGCACTGAGCCGATCGGTCCCCGAGAGAAAATAGTCCAGCCAATGATCAATTTCCTGCTCGTTAAAAAAGTAGTAGCAGTCATGGAGAAGGGAGGCGAGATCGTACAGACAGGATCCTATGAGGGCATCCTGGAAGTCGACGATACCAAGCGTTTGGTCGTTGTAGAGTAGATTTCGGCAGTGATAGTCTCGGTGAACGCAACTTTTAGGTTGCATATCTATCGCTGCCAGCAGTAGATCTGAACTTGCTTGGAAGCGCTTAATTTCTGGGCTTGTCGGCGTGATCGCTAGGAATTTTTGCACGAACCACTCGGTAAACAAACCCAGCTCCATGTGCAAACGATCGTCGTCATAGGGTTCTAGTGCGCTGTCGCGGACCGGTGCTAGAACATGCAACGTATCAATTGCAGATCGTAAGGCCGGATCCTGTGCCGCTGTCCCGTAGATCGTTTCAAAATCTTGTTGTCCGAGATCAGATAGGACGAACAATCCGAGGGTGGAGTTGTGGAGCACGATTTCAGGGACGGGTAAACGATGCTCAAAAAGGACGGCTTGAATCGCTACGAATGCATCATTTCGCTCTAACTCAGGGGGACTGACCATTAGGATGAAAGTCTTATCGGAGTTCGCGCAGGCCACACGGTAAAAGCGGCGATGACTCGCTTCGACTCTCAGCGGTACAAACTCGTAACTCGATGCAAAGAGTTCGCTTAGCTGAGTTTCACACCATCTCTGTTGCACGTTTGTTAGGGATATTTGTTGCACGTTGTGATTATAACGGGCGAAGCAAACCTTTATCATGGATAGATGTTCCGTTGTTCGTACCACATCAAAGCCGTAGTAGCGGTTGGGCTCGCTTTGCTCGGATTTGCGGGCACCTCTTTTTTTGCCGAAGAAGTTTTGGCACAAGAAGGTGATCGACCTGATCCAGTAATTTGTCTGCCGAATTCGTCAGGCACCGGCTGGGACTGTCGCGAAGACGATGGCGTACGACCCGACACAAAAAGTGTCGCGGAGCGTTCCGCACGAGCGCGAGACGCTGAACTGTCTCGCAAGAAAGAAGAGCAAGCTCGCCGCGCGGCTGCTGAGGCAGACGCAATTAGTATTCAGGGTGATACTAGTATCCAGGGTGGGACTGGGGACCCTGAATCCGATGGAGCTGGTGACAAACCGGCACCCGCAACATCGATGATGGGTGATGATCCAGCTGGTTGGTATCAGGAGAGCAAGCCTCGACCGGCCGATGAACAGCATCGGTTGAAAGCAGATTTAGCAGCGTCCTATTTCGTGACGAGCGAGTCCACCGGCTCGGATAAGTGCCATGGTGGGTACGTGGTCCGAGAATATCCCCACCCGTTAACTGCGCCGAATGAGTCATTTGTTGTAACAGCGGATGCAGATGGTTTGAGCTCGATAATCGATGAATCCGTGTCGTTGCTTGGAAATGTCACGATCGAGCAAGGCAACCGTTTAATTTACGCCGGGCAAACTGAACTTGATCAAGAGACGATGATTGCGGCATTCCCACAGGGGCTCGTGATGGATCAACCGGGCATGGTTATGCAAGGTAGAAGTGCCAAAGTTGATCTCAGTTCTGATGAAGCGGACCTGGAAGATGTACAGTTTGTGTTAACAGACATTGGGATGCGTGGTGGAGCACAAGAACTAAACCAAAATACAGATGGCGATTTGCTACTGCATAACAATCAATTTACGCGGTGCGAACCAGGTGACAACGGCTGGCGTCTAAATACTTCTTCGTTGCTGATTGAAAAAGATGAGGTCTTCGGTACAGCGCGAAATGCAGTTTTGCGGATGAAGTCAGTGCCTGTGTTCTACACACCTTACCTGAAATTTCCCGTGACAGGCGATCGTGTGTCAGGACTCTTGTTTCCTAACCTGAGTTATTCAGACGAGGATGGAGTGGATATTTCGGTGCCGTACTATCTCAATTTAGCGCCGAACTATGATGCGACAGTGATCCCACGTTACATCAGCAAGAGAGGAGCGAGCGTAGAGTCCGAGTTTAGGCATATGTCGTCGTGGCAGAGTTCGACTTTTGCCGCAAGCTTGTTACCCAAGGATAATGTTTACAACGGTGAGGTGAACCGTGACGACTTTGATGAAGCGGGAGGTGAAGCTGCTTTTGGGCCGTTCGACTCGGCAGACCGCTGGCTTGGAAGTGTTGATCATCAAGGAAGAGTTGGTCCGTTTCGGACAATTGTGGATTACACAGCGGTCAGCGATAGAGACTATTTTAGCGATCTAGGCTCGGACCTTGGACTCTCAAGTCGCAGAGAACTCGAACGTCGAGGTGAGATTCGATATAGCCGTGGAGGTTTGTCTACACGGCTTTGGGCGCAGGGTTTTCAGCGTATCGATGAGATACAAATTGATGAATATGAGCGGCTGCCTGAGCTTGAAGTGAATTGGCGTCGTCGCTTAGTTGGGCCGTTGCAATTTAGTATTGCCTCGACGTGGGCGGATTTTGATCGGGACACAGAACGATTGAACGGCCTGGCTGCGGTGACTGGTTCCCGGCTTCATCTAGAACCACGGGTGAAAGTACCGTTTTCCTGGCCGTTTGGCTTCCTATCGTTCGGGGGTGGGTATCGCCACACGAGTTACGACCTGGAGCAAGATAGAAATGCAGCGGGACTACAGCTCCTCGACAGCAGCCCTGATCGAGGCATTGGTCTGGCACATGTTGATGGTGGTCTCTTCTTCGAGCGCGAACTTAACTGGTTTAACACGCCGTTGATACAGACCCTAGAGCCGAGGGTCTACTTTCTCTGGCAAGATTTTGAAGATCAGTCGCGGCTGCCTAAGTTCGACTCGTCACTGTTGACGTTCAACTACAGTCAGTTGTATCGCGACAATCGATTCTCTGGGATCGATCGAATCGCAGACACACGGCAAGTTTCTACTGGAGTTACGACTCGATTCGTCTCGGCAAACAATGGCCGAGAGTTTTTTCGCTTCTCTGTAGGCGAGATCTTTTACTTCCTGGATCGGCGTGTGACGCTGAACGATAGGACGACTGCAAACGAAAGGCAGAGCACATCAGCTTACGCGGCGGACATGACTGCCAGTATTGCTAAATCCTGGCGCCTCTACGGTAACGTAGTTTGGGACCCGAATGACAATGAAGTCGACGAAGGGGGCGGTGGTATACAGTTCCGCCGGGATAATCGACGGATCGTGAACGTAGGGTTTAGGCACAATCGGGTAAGCAATGTGGAGCAGACAGATTTTTCCATGTACTGGCCGCTGACCGATTCGTTCGCAATCTTAGGCCGGTGGAACTATGACTTGGAAAGCGGTCGAACCATAGAGGGATTTGGCGGGATTGAATATGAAGATTGCTGCCTACAAGTTCGGTTAATGGCTAGACGTTTTCTAGAGAGTCGAACTGACAACTTTGCTGAGGTGGAAGGGGATGATGGCATCTTTGTGCAGATCGTATTCAAAGGGCTTGCCGGGTTTGGAACTAAGGTAGAATCCGTGCTCGAGAGGGGTATCCGTGGGTACCGCAGCCCAGTACAAGGCGGTTATTTCTCGAACTATGGTTCAAATCGGTACCAGTAGGTACTTGCGAGTGTAGGCAAAAAGAAGGCAAAAAAAGGCAAAAGGATGAAGATGTTTAAGAAATTGGTGGGAACGATACTGTTGTGTGTATCCATGCCTGCGTTTGCTGTGTACCAGGACCTCGATGCCATCGTTGCGGTTGTTGAAGAAGATGTGGTTTTAGCGTCTGAGTTACGTACGCGTTTCCAGCAGATCGTAAAGCAGATGGAATCGCAGAAAATGCAAGTTCCACCCAATGAGATATTACTCAGCCAAATCATGGAGCGGCTGATCATTGAAAGTCTACAGCGACAAGAAGCTGAGAACCGCGGTGTTGTTATTGATGATGAGACTTTGACACGTGCAGTGATGTCTTTCGCCGAGCAAAACAACATGACGCTCGAGAATTTCGAACAGGCGCTAATCGCGGATGGGACGAGTTATCGACAGTTCCGAGAAGAGATTCGTGGCGAGATCATGATCAATCGGTTGCAGCGTAACTTGATCAACCGACGGATCTCGATTTCTGAACAAGATGTGCAAGGACTGTTGAATTCACCTTTTTACAAGGAGATGTTCTCTGACGAATATCGAGTTGGACACATACTGTTGTCGCTTGAGTCCGGTGCCAGTGAATCGGCCGTGGCTGCAGCTGAGACCAAGGGCGCCAGTATTGTTAGAGAGCTGCGCGAGGGTGCTGACTTTGCGCAATCTGCGGTAGAAAACTCATCGTCGTCGACTGCCTTGGAAGGTGGCGATCTGGGTCTTCGGAAGGCTGCTGAGTTGCCAAGTCTGTTTGTAGAGACAGTGCTTGAAATGAATGTGGGAGACGTTGCGGAACCGATACAAACGTCTGGCGCCATTCACATAATAAAATTGTTGGAGCGGAAGGGCGCGGGTACACAAAGAGAGAGCCAGAGCTTGGTTCGTCACATACTTGTGCAACCGTCTGCAATCCGTTCTGAAGAGGAAACTGAGGCGCTCATACGTAGCATCAAAGCAGAGCTCGATGCGGGCGGCGATTTTTCAGAGCTGGCAGAGCAGCACTCTGAGGATCCCTCGAGCGCGCTCAACGGTGGCTCGTTGGGATGGTCGGCGCCTGGCGCTTTTGTCCCTAAATTTACTGAAACGATGCTTGCGATGAACAAGGACCAGCTCAGCGAACCGTTTCAGACGGAATTCGGCTGGCACGTGCTTGAGGTTCTTGATCGTCGTGAGGAAGACATGAGTGAAGAAGCGCGAGAAAACATGGCGATGGAGATATTGCATCGGCGTCGTTTTGAGGAAGAGCAACAAGAGTGGCTCAAAGAACTTCGTGATGAGGCGTTTGTCGAAATACGCATGTAACGCATGCTAGTAATTACTCCAGGCGAACCTGGCGGGGTTGGGCCAGATATTGCGTTGCGCCTATTTGCACTAGCGCGGCAACAACCGGCTCTCGTGATTGCCGATCCTGAACTATTGCGGGCTCGAGCAGACATGTTGGGTCTCGCGATGAATTTTGAAATCTATCAGAACAATCGCGCGAGTCTAGACGCAGGCGTCATGACGATTCTGCCCTGTCCGATCGCGGGAAGCTGCGTGCCAGGACTCCTCGACACAAAGAACGTCGTTGGCGTGATGAAGGCGTTGGACCGCGCAATCGACGGTTGTTTGGACGGCGAGTTTTCAGGTTTGGTCACGGGACCGATGCAAAAGTCAGTTGTTAACGATGCCGGTGTCACTTTTACGGGCCATACTGAATACCTTGCGGAACGAAGCGGGACTGAGGATGTGGTCATGCTTCTCGCCAACTCGAAAATGAAAGTGGCCTTGGCAACTACTCACTTAGCCCTGAAGGATGTGCCTGCAGCATTGACCTCTGAGTTATTGACACGTCGACTACGTATCCTTGCTTCCGATCTTCGAGAGAGATTTCAGCTTCCTAACCCAACAATTGTGGTTGCCGGTCTGAATCCCCATGCTGGCGAGAACGGACATTTAGGAATGGAGGAGATTGAAGTCATCGAACCTGCGTGTGATGCGCTCCGAGCCGAGGGAATGAATATTGTCGGTCCACTTCCTGCAGACACGCTTTTTACGAAACGACATCTTGAAGGTTGTGATGCCGTAATGGCCATGTTCCATGATCAGGGTCTCCCCGTACTTAAATATTCGGGTTTTGGTGAAGCGGTCAATATCACGCTTGGCTTGCCGTTTGTCAGAACTTCCGTTGATCATGGCACTGCGATAGATATTGCAGGGACCGGAGTGGTTGATTGTTCGAGTATGCAAGCTGCGATCGCGATGGCTGGGAAGTTGACTCGTTCCAATGAAAGCTCGTAAACGCTTCGGGCAACATTTCCTCACAGATGAAGGCGTTCTGGCGCGCATAGCGGATGCTGTTGGCGTTGAAGAAGGTGATGTCGTGCTGGAGATTGGTCCGGGCCAAGGCGCGCTAACGGAATTGCTCTATGGCGTGCCATCCGTACGTTATGTAGGTGTAGAAATAGATCGGGATTTCATCCCGCATTTAGCAGCGCGCTTTCCAGAGCTAGAACTCGTTAATGAAGATATCCTGAGAATTGATCTAAACGGGATTCTCCAGACAGAACGCGCCCGCCTTGTTGGTAATTTGCCCTACAACATCTCCTCGCTTTTGCTTCTTAAACTTGCTGAATGGGTCAGAGATACCCCCGGCGTGATGCAAGACAGCCATTTCATGGTCCAGCGCGAATTAGCGGCTCGTATGTGCGCGATACCTGGCAACAAAGACTGGGGACGTCTGAGTGTCATGGTCCAACTCATGTTTGACATTGAATATCTGTTTGACGTGGCACCTGAAAGCTTCAATCCGCCCCCCAAAGTATGGTCGGGGGTCATCCGACTCAGACCCACGGCGCGGTGGCAGGATGTTACGAGTGACACTATCCGCAAAATAGACGATGTGTGTAAGAGAGCGTTTAGCGGCCGTCGCAAAAAGCTATCCAATGCGTTAAAGCACTTTGAAATTGATTGGGATGGCTTGGGTATTGATGGCACGAAACGTGCTGATGATGTGAGCATTGCAGAATTTGTTACTCTAGCGAACAACGCTGTGATCAACCCAAACTAAGAGCTGGAGAGAATCATCGATACAGGTAGTTCATTGATTGATATAACAGTAAAAACGAAGCACCTCGCCGATCAGTCTGACGCGAACGAAGAGCGTTTTGTGTTCGCGTATACCATCACGATAACTAATCATAGAAAACAATCTGCCCAACTATTAAATCGACACTGGGTGATAACCGATGCCACCGGTAGTGTTGAAGAAGTACGCGGCGAAGGGGTGGTTGGGCATCAGCCGAATCTAGCCCCAGGTGAGTCGTTCGAATACACCAGTGGCGCGATTTTGAAAACTCCAGTCGGCTCGATGGAAGGTAGTTACGAGTTCTCAAATGGCCAGGGCGAACTATTTAGTGCACCGATACCCGTTTTCTCACTCAGCGTCCCTAATTTGGTGCATTAGTGGCTACCTACGCTGTAGGTGACTTACAAGGTTGCTTGGCTGAGTTTGAGCAACTCTTGGAAGTGATGTCATTTGGTCAAGAAGACCAGCTGTGGCTTGTTGGTGATCTTGTCAACCGCGGTCCCCGCTCCAAAGAAATGCTCGAGACGATCATCTCAATGGATCGGCAGGTTGTAACTGTACTTGGTAATCACGACCTTCATTTTCTCGCCATACACGATGGCGGACACAAGCCGTCGCGGTCAGATACGTTCGATGAAATGTTGGCGAGCCCTCGTGTTGACGAATATACAAATTGGTTGCGTCGTCAAAAGTTGGCGCACTCTGATCGGAGCCTTGGATTTACGATGACGCATGCAGGCATTCCTCATATTTGGACAGTGGAAGAGGCGTTGGCATTTGCATCTGAAGTTGAAGCGGTTCTGCGAGGTGATGGTGTAGTCAGCTACCGCGAGTATTGTGAGACTTTGTACGGTAACGAGCCTGCGTTGTGGGATGACGATTTGGAAGGAATGGCTAGGATCCGGCTGATAACAAACTATCTAACGAGAATGCGGTTGATAGGTGACAGAGGCCTCCTCGACTTTAGTCATAAAGGTGCTCTAGCAGATGCACCCTCCGGGTGGTCGCCGTGGTTCGAACTTAACCCAAAACGAGCAGAAACCCTTGTTTTTGGGCATTGGGCAGCGCTCGATGGTGATACAGGATTGTCTAACACCATAGCGATCGATACAGGCTGTGTTTGGGGCCGAAAGATGACAGGGATCTGTCTCGAAACGCGAGAGATATACTCCGTTCCGGCGGCACAGGGGTATAGTTAGACATCTTGGCATTTAACTTAACTGTCTGGCTGGCTGGTTAAAAGTACAGTTACTAGACGGTAGCTCAGCGATCTGGGCGACAACACATCACGCCGTTTGAAACTTCTCGAATCACTTCTACTCTAAGTTATAAGGACCCTAAATCTTTCGTTTGAAGATTGTTAGGGTTGCACACGTGATGTGTGTACACGAATCGGTTTAGCGGTTCGAGAAGTAAGTGCGCCGCTAGGCCCAAATCAAGGAGAATTTGGCATGGGCGTATTTGAACATTTCCAAGAGCGATACGACACGCTTCAGCAGGAGGAGATGTCACTCGACGAATACCTTCAACTCTGCAAAGAAAACCCACAAACTTACGCAACAGCTGCAGAACGCCTGTTGCTTGCTATCGGTGAACCGGAATTTGTTGATACGGCAAAAGACCCTCGTCTTTCCCGTCTCTTTTCCAACAAAATAATTAAGCGGTATCCGGCCTTCGACGAATTCTATGGTATGGAAGAGGCGATCGAACAGATCGTTTCTTTCTTTAGACATGCCGCCCAAGGTCTGGAAGAACGTAAACAGATTTTGTATCTGCTGGGTCCTGTCGGCGGTGGTAAATCTTCACTGGCAGAGAAGCTCAAGGCACTCGTGCAGAGGCAACCGTTCTACGCTTTGGAAGGATCGCCGATAAATGAAAGCCCCTTAGGACTTTTTAATCCGCAGGAAGACGGGCGCATTCTCGAAGAAGACTATGGTATTCCAACTCGATATCTTGGCGGGGTCATGTCTCCTTGGGCGAGTAAGCGCCTTAAGGAGTTCGGTGGCGACATTACGCAGTTTCGTGTCGTTAAAATGTATCCCTCGATACTTGATCAGATTGGCGTTGCTAAAACTGAGCCCGGTGACGAGAACAATCAGGATATATCTGCGCTAGTTGGGAAAGTCGATATCCGCAAACTGGAAGATTTTGCCCAGAGCGACACAGACGCCTACAGCTACTCCGGTGGATTGTGCAAGGCGAACCAAGGCTTGCTCGAATTTGTCGAGATGTTTAAGGCGCCGATCAAGGTTTTGCATCCGTTGCTTACTGCAACCCAAGAAAGTAACTACAACGGTACTGAGGCAATCGGTGCAATACCTTTTGACGGTGTCGTGTTGGCTCACTCCAATGAATCTGAATGGCAAAATTTCCGTAACAATCGCAACAATGAAGCATTTATAGATCGCGTCTATATCGTCAAAGTGCCCTACTGTTTGAGAGTTTCTGAGGAGATGAAAATCTACGAGAAACTTGTGACGGAAAGTTCGCTCAGTGATGCGCCATGCGCGCCTGATACGCTAAAAATGTTGGCCCAGTTCACAGTACTGTCGAGATTAGATGAACCTGAAAACTCAAATGTGTTCTCAAAGATGCGGGTTTATGACGGCCAAAATCTGAAGGATACAGATCCAAAAGCGAAGACGATGCAGGAGTATCGTGATTTAGTGGATGTAGATGAGGGCATGAGCGGTCTATCTACACGGTTTGCGTTCAAGATCCTGTCTCGCGTGTTCAATTTTGATCCCACTGAAGTCGCGGCTAACCCTGTCCATCTCATGTACGTGTTAGAACAGCAAATAGAGCGAGAGAACTACCCTCAAGAAACTCGTGAGAAATACCTCGGTTATATCAAGGAATACATGTCCGCCAAGTATGTGGAGTTCATTGGCAAGGAAATCCAAACAGCGTACCTAGAGTCTTACTCTGAGTATGGCCAGAACATCTTCGATCGGTACGTGACCTATGCGGACTTCTGGATTCAAGATCAAGAATACAGAGACCCAGAGACTGGCGATATTTTGGACCGGGCGTCGCTGAATGAGTCGTTGGAGAAGATTGAGAAGCCAGCCGGTATTTCAAACCCGAAAGACTTCCGGAACGAAATTGTGAACTTTGTGTTACGTGCACGTGCAAACAACAGTGGCGACAACCCGTCTTGGCAAAGCTACGAGAAGCTTCGCACCGTGATCGAAAAGAAGATGTTTTCGAACACAGAGGATTTGCTGCCAGTCATCTCGTTCAATACGAAGGCCGGTAGTGATGAGCAGAGAAAGCATGACGATTTTGTCGCTCGTATGGTCGGTCGTGGCTATACAGAGAAGCAGGTTAGGTTGCTATCGGAGTGGTACATGAGAGTGCGTAAGTCGCAGTAGCGCTGAAAGCTAAGAGGGCGCTCACAAGATGTCTTATTTGATCGATCGACGAGAGAACGCTAAGCATAAGAATATGGTGAATCGCCGTCGGTTCATGGATAGGTACAAAAAACACATTAGGAAGGCGGTCGAAAAAGCTGTTGATAGCCGCAGTATCCAGGACATGGAGCGGGGTGAAGATGTCCAAATTCCTGCTGGAGATGTGTCTGAACCTGTTTTTCATCACGGCCACGGCGGGCGTCGCACGATCGTGCATCCTGGCAATCGCGAGTTTCAAAGCGGCGATAAGATCCCACGGCCTGAAGGCGGAGCAGGCGGCGGTGCCGGAGAAGGTGAAGCGTCGAATCAGGGTGAAGGAGATGACGACTTTGTTTTCCAACTAACTTCGGATGAGTTTATAGACGTGCTCTTTGAGGGACTCGAGCTGCCCAACATGAGTAAACAACACTTAAAGGGCGCGAACAGTTTCAAATATGAGCACGCAGGGTTCGCCAACGACGGGGTACCGGCGAAACTGTCTGTACCAAGGACAATGCGCGCTTCTAAGATGCGGCGTATTGCACTCGGTTCAGGCAAGAAAAGAGAGCGGGCTGCATTGCAGGACTCGTTGCTGGCTGCGCAACATTCCGGTGACGAACTTACTTTGCGACGAATTGGCAAAGCGCTAGATGAAATCGAAAAGAGTAGGCGTCGAATAGCGTTCTTAGATGACACAGATTTACGCTACAACTTGCATGTGCAGAAGCCGGTGCCAACGTCTCAGGCAGTGATGTTTTGCTTGATGGATGTATCTGGCTCGATGGATCAGTCGATCAAAGATCTAGCGAAGCGGTTCTACTTACTGCTCTACATGTTCCTGAAAAAACACTATCAACGAACCGACATTGTATTCATTCGGCACCATACAGTTGCCAAAGAAGTTGATGAACAGGAGTTCTTTTACTCTCGGGAAACTGGCGGCACGGTAGTTTCGAGTGCGTTGCAGTTGATGCAGGAAGTGATCGCCGATCGATACTCCCCGGATGAGTGGAACATATACGGAGCGCAAGCATCAGATGGCGACAATTGGAATGATGATTCACCTCTGTGCGGCAAGATATTGAGTGAGTCGATCTTGCAGCAGGCGCAGTATTTTGCGTACGTCGAGATCACTAAGCGGAATCATCAAGCTCTTTGGGAAGAATATGCGAAGCTTGAGTCTTCCTTCCCGGATAATTTCGCACAACAGCATATTCGAGATGTTGGGGATATATTCCCAGTATTTCGAGCACTGTTTCAGAAAAGGGTCGCCGCGTAGTGGCCATGCAAGCGCGACGGCGCGAGAACAAGGTGATAGCCGATACCAATGAGTGGACCTTTGAACTTATTGAGCGTTACGAAAAGGAAATAGGTCGGGTTGCTGAAGGCTATCGTCTAGATACCTATCGCAACCAGATCGAAGTGATTCGGTCAGAGCAGATGCTCGACGCCTATGCGTCCATAGGCATGCCGATCGGGTACAACCATTGGTCGTTCGGGAAGCACTTTGTCGAAGCTGAACAAAACTACCAACGGGGCCATATGGGTCTCGCCTATGAGATCGTAATTAACTCCGACCCCTGTATTGCCTATCTCATGGAAGAGAACACGCTCACGATGCAAGCGTTAGTCATCGCCCATGCTTGTTTTGGTCATAACTCATTCTTTAAAGGAAACTACCTTTTTCGATCCTGGACTGATGCCAGTTCGATCGTTGACTACTTGGTGTTTGCTAAGCAATACATCGCCAGGTGTGAAGAACAACACGGGGTCGATGAGGTCGAAAAAATACTCGACTCTTGCCACGCGCTTATGCACTACGGGGTGGACCGCTATAAGCGCCCGTACCCGATAAGCCCAGAGGAAGAGAAGCGCTTGCAGCGCGAGCGTGAAGAGTACATACAGCGAAACCTTAACGATCTTTGGCGAACCTTACCGAGGGATGAGCAAGAAGATGTAGCCGCGGAAAAGAGCTTCCCTGAAGAGCCGCAGGAAAATTTACTGTACTTCATTGAGAAGAATGCACCGCTCTTAGAACCATGGCAGCGAGAGATTGTTCGCATCGTGCGCAAGATCGCGCAGTATTTTTATCCGCAGCGTCAGACCCAGGTGATGAACGAGGGGTGGGCGAGTTTCTGGCATTACACCTTATTGAATACGCTCTATGACGAAGGGTTAGTGAATGAAGGCTTCATGATGGAGTTTTTAAGCTCTCACACTTCGGTGCTCACGCAATTGCCGTTTGATCATCCCGGTTACAACGGCATCAACCCGTACGCATTAGGCTTTGCTATGTATAGCGATTTGCGTCGGGTCTGTGAGGCGCCGACCGATGAAGACAGAAGTTGGTTTCCCGATATTGCTGGGTCGGATTGGCTTGAAACCCTCCATATGGCCATGCGCGACTTTAAGGATGAGAGTTTTGTACAACAGTTTCTGAGCCCGAAGGTAATGCGGGATTTGAAGCTATTTGGAGTTGTCGACGATGATCGCAATGATCATATCCTGGTAGACGCGATACATGATGAAGGTGGCTATCGGGATTTGCGCCAGTTGTTGGCAAGTCAGTACAACATTGGTGATAAGGAACCCAACATACAGGTTGTGAATGTCGATCTACGGGGGGATCGCTCGTTGACCTTGCGACACTCACAATATGCACGAAGACTGATGAGTCTTGATACAGATGAGGTCTTGAAGCACGTCCATCGATTGTGGCGTTTTCCTGTCGCGCTTGAGTCGGAATGGCAAGGTGAGTCGAGCCAGAACTTCCGAATTCCGCAAGAGGCCGATCGAACTCCGACGGAAAGCTAGAAACCGAGTTGGTTGGTCTATTGTGTCCCGCGAGTTACGCTTAGTGGATGAAATTTCCTTTTGACTGCTATTTAGTCGGTGGCGCCGTCCGCGATGAGCTGTTGGGTCGTCCCGTGGTTGATCGAGACTGGGTCGTGATTGGGGCGACAGTTAAGGAAATGCGGAAGCTTAGGTTCCAACAGGTAGGCCGTGACTTTCCGGTATTTCTTCACCCAAAAACCAAGGAAGAGTACGCGCTAGCACGCACAGAGCGGAAATCTGGTCAGGGTCATACGGGCTTTGAAGTGTATGCCGATCCGTCGGTGACCCTTGAAGATGATTTGGTGCGACGAGATCTGACCATAAATGCAATTGCGAAGGGTTTAGATGGTGCTTTGGTGGATCCGCACGATGGATGTAGAGATCTTGAGAAGAGATTGTTGCGTCATGTCTCACAGGCCTTTGTCGAGGATCCGTTGCGGGTGTTTCGTGTCGCGCGTTTTGCAGCGCAGCTAGAGGGGTTTGTTGTAGCTGACCAAACGGTCGCTATCATGACTAAGATGTGCGAGCGCGGCGATCTCAGAAGCTTGTCAGCCGAAAGGGTTTGGCATGAGTTGCACAAGGCGCTCAACACAAAACACCCGCATCGATTTTTGCAAGTCCTTGAAAGTTGTGGCGGACTAAACGATTGGTTGCCTGAACTTAGCGGTGTCGCGATACAGTTCGATGGAAAGGACGATGAGTTTAAGAACTTCATTGATCTACTTGGTCCCATCGACGCCTGGGCGACGATCACGCAAAGATTGAAGGTCCCGAGAGTTTTTAGGCAAAGGTTAGAGGATTGGCTGAACTGGGCGGAGCTCGTTGGATCTTGGCAGACGGCTCCACCCGATCGTTTGTCTGTAGCGTTCGTCGCTCTCAAAGTGACCCACGGACTAGAACGATTTCAGGAACTCCTTGCTGTGGTACCGGAAATTGAGAATCGGTTAGAGCTACAAGATCTGGCCTCAGGGTTTGGTGGGGTTGCCTTAGGCGAAACTGATCTCACCGGAAAAGCGTTTGGCGATGCGTTGGCGCAAAAACGCATCGATTGGCTCAAACAGAACTTAGCTGACTAGCTGATCCATAGGCCAGCGCGCGCGCGTATTAATCTCCAACGGTGCTCGCTCACCGCGGGCTAACCGTATTGCTCCCGCATAGGCAATCATTGCGCCGTTGTCCGTACAAAACTCAGGCGGTGGGTAAAACACTTCAGCCTCGAGGTCCGTCGCGAGTTTTTGCCGCAATTTTGTGTTGGCACTAACGCCCCCCGCCATGATCAATCGAGGTATACCCGTTTGCTCTATGGCTCGACGACACTTGATGAACAGCGTTTCAACCACTGCGTGCTCAAAGGCATATGCAATATCAGCGATGTCTTGGGATGTTAGCGGTTCATTGGCTTTAACCGTGTTGAGCGAATGTGTCTTAAGACCGCTAAAACTAAAATCTAGTCCTGGTCGATCGGTCATAGGGCGCGGGAAGGTGAAACGCATCGGATCACCGTCCACTGCCGCAATTGAGATCGCTGGACCGCCTGGATAGCTGAGACCCATCATCTTTGCGACCTTGTCAAATGCCTCACCAGCAGCATCGTCAACAGATTCCCCCAAGATAGAGTGGTCGCCAACGTCGTTGACTTGGACAAGTTGGGTATGCCCTCCGGACACCAGTAACGCTATAAATGGCAGGTCTGGTAGGTCGGCGTCTGCGGCAATTAAAGGTGCCAAGAGATGCGCTTCCATGTGGTGGACCTCGATTGCAGGCACGTTTAGCGACCAAGCAAGGGAGCGAGCAAATGTCGCACCCACAAGTAGTGCCCCCATTAGTCCAGGACCTGACGTATAGGCGATGCCGTCGAGGTCATCGAGTTGGATCGAACATTGCTTCAGCAATTCGGCTGTCAAAGGTTTGATTTTGCGAATGTGGTCGCGGCTAGCAAGCTCAGGCACGACGCCGCCGTAGTCAGCGTGGAGATCGATTTGGCTATAAAGAACTTGGCCAAGCAATCCAGACTCAGTGTCGAAGATCGCTAAGCCGGTTTCATCACAAGAGGTTTCTATTCCAAGCACGCGCATAAGGCATGATACCGAATCTAAATCGCTCGCGTCCTCGGACATGTGCTCCTCTTTATTGGCTTGCCCAGAGTAGGATTGGTGTGTAAAATCCGCGCCCTTTGTTGATCTAAAGGGCCCTATGCCGCACGTTAAAGTACGAGAAAACGAACCTTTTGATGTCGCTTTGCGTCGTTTTAAGCGTTCCTGCGAAAAAGCAGGTGTATTGTCTGAAGTTAGACGGCGTGAGTTCTACGAGAAGCCTACCTCAGTGCGTAAGCGCAAAGCAGCCGCAGCAGTAAAGAGGCACATTAAAAAGCTACAGCGCGAGTCGCGTAAGTACGAAAAGTCCTTCTAGCTCTTTTTAGCTCTCTTTAGCGTTTCGCCGCCCGGCCAGCTGCCGCTTGGTCATAGGACGGCATACACTGCACCAATTTTGCCCTAGAATCTCCTGCTAATTTTGTCGCAGGAATCGATGCTATGCCCCAGTCTGAACGACAGCTGCAAATTTCAGAAGCCACCAAGACCGCGATGAAAGCGCGCGAGAAAGAGCGCGTTGCGGTCCTGCGGATGGTTAATGCGGAACTTAAACGCGTTGAGGTCGATGAACGCCGCGAGTTGGTCGATGAAGATGTCGTCAGTATTCTCAAGAAGATGGTTAAACAACGCCAAGATGCGCTGAGTCAATTTGAATCCGCAGGTCGGAAAGACTTAGCGGATCAAGAAGCCTTTGAAATTGCACTCATTGATGAGTTTCTACCCTCGATGATGTCTGACGATGAACTTCTCGCATTGGTCGAGCGCTGTATCTCAGAAAGTGAGGCTGCAGGTACGCAAGATATGGGTAAAGTCATGGGTGCTTTGAAGCGATCGGGTGGCCAATTTGATATGGGCAAGGCCAGTGGCCTAGTCAAAGCCAAACTAGGTTAGGGCTCCAGATCTTCAGTTAATAGTTCTAACGCTAGGAAGCGAGTGAATGGTCGACAATACAAACGCAGTTTTAACAAGGAATGTTGTCCCGGTGATTTTGGCCGGGGGCGTGGGTTCTAGACTCTGGCCGATCTCTCGGGCTTTGTTTCCGAAGCAGTTTCACCGACTGCTTGGAGACCATTCGTTTTTGCAGGCAACGTTACTTCGCGCTCAGACGGTAACGACGGCAAAACCCATCATCGTCTGTAATGAAGAGCACCGCTTTATGGTGGCGGAACAATGCCGCGAAATCGGTGTGGCATGGCAGGCGCTGATTTTGGAACCAGAAGGTCGCAATAGTGCCCCCGCTATTGCGCTCGCAGCCCACGCTGCAGATGAAAATTCCATCATGTTGGTACTTCCCTCGGATCACCTTGTCACGGATGAAGCGCAATTCTTAAGTGCGTCGCTGGAAGCTCTAAAAGGCGCCGAGAATGGCGGTCTGGTCACTTTTGGTGTTAATCCAGATCGCGCGGAAACGGGTTATGGCTACGTAAAAATAGCTAAAAATCAGGCAGGATTGCAGGATGCAGGTGCGTTTGTAGAAAAACCGAATGCGGAAGTAGCTGAAAAGTACTTGACCAGCGGCGAGTATCTTTGGAACAGCGGCATGTTTGTCATGGGTGCACAAAGTTACTTAGACGAGCTAAACCGCTACCAACCGGAGATGGCGGCTGCCTGTGCAGAGGCCATGGCTGCTGCCACGTCTGACATGGACTTCCTGCGACCCAGTGTTAGATTTTTAGAGTCCCCAGCCGATTCTATCGATTTTGCAGTTATGGAAAAAACCGAACACGCACAAGTTGTGCCAGTCGATTTTGGTTGGAATGACATTGGTTCATGGGATGCGGTGTCAGATGAGCTCGCAAAAGATGGGTCCGGCAATCACTTTAGAGGCGACGTCGTATCGGTGGACACGGAGAACTCATTAGTTTTCGCGCAAAATCGCTTAATCGGTGTACTTGGTGTTGATGATTTGGTCGTCGTGGAAACAAAAGATGCTGTACTCATATCGGCGCGCGATCGAGTGCAAGATGTGAAGTCGATAGTAAAGAAGTTAGAGCAAGATGGTCGGGAAGAGTATCAATACCACAGTGAAGTGTTCCGCCCTTGGGGGAGCTACGAAGGTATCGACGAAGGCGGGCGTTACCAGGTCAAGCGGATAAAGGTCAATCCAGGTGCGGCTTTAAGTTTGCAGATGCATCACCATCGCTCGGAGCACTGGATTGTCGTGCGTGGTACGGGTCGGATAACCAGAGGCGATGACGTGTTCACCTTAGGTGAAAATGAAAGCACCTACATCCCGCGCGGCGTAAAGCATCGGTTAGAAAATCCTGGGAAGTTACAACTGGAACTCATTGAAGTACAGGTAGGCCCCTACCTGGGCGAAGATGACATTGAGCGTTTTGAAGATGTCTACGGCAGATAGTAGGGTCGAAACTTAGACAAACCAAACTATTTGTGGCGTACGCATGGCCTAGTTCCATGCTAGTCTGAACGCCCAAGAAGACAACGCGCACGACAGTGGCTGGCCGCATACCCCAGAGTTTTATCAATGATTTGATTGACCGTCTCGACATTGTCGATGTGGTTGAGCGTCGTATGACGCTGAAGAAAACTGGCAAAAACTACTCCGGACTGTGCCCATTCCACGACGAAAAGACTCCTTCCTTCTCTGTCAGTCCCGACAAGCAGTTTTTTCATTGTTTTGGATGTCAGGAGAGTGGCACGGCGCTCTCTTTCGTTATGAAGTTTGATCGGCTCGAGTTCGTTGAAGCTGTCGAGCAGATTGCCGGTGACCTTGGTCTTGAGGTGCCTAGAGAGAAGAGTATCGGTTTTAGCAAACCGGCGGATCCTGGTCTCTATGATATTTTGCAGCGAGCAGAGCGGTACTTTCGACACGCCTTGCGTGATGCTACTACCGCAGTGCAATACCTCAAGGACCGCGGCCTAACAGGTGAGATAGCGCGTGACTTTGGCATCGGTTACGCACCTGAAGGCTGGCAAAATCTAGAAGAAAATCTGGACGGAATAACTCAACAGCAGCTTTTGGATGCGGGTCTTGCGATCACAAATGATACAGGTCGGACCTACGATAGATTTCGAGATCGTGTCATGTTTCCGATTAAAGACACGAGAGGTAGGGTCATTGGTTTTGGTGGGCGTACGATGGTCAGCGGAGATGGGCCCAAGTACCTTAATTCGCCAGAAACGGAGGTCTTTCACAAAGGTAATGAGCTTTACGGTCTGTATGAGGCGAGAAAAGCACTACGACGGATCGATCGATTGATCGTTGTTGAGGGTTATATGGATGTTGTAGCCCTTGCCCAATTTGGCGTCGCGAACGTCGTCGCCACGTTAGGAACTGCATCCGGAACTCCGCATTTTCAGAAACTCTATCGCTATAGTGACGAGGTGGTCTGCTGTTTTGATGGTGATCAAGCCGGACGGCAGGCAGCTTGGAAAGCGCTAGAAAATGCCTTGCCCACCCTAAATGAAAATAGACAGCTCAAATTCGTTTTTCTGGATGAGGGTCAGGATCCAGACAGTCTAATTAGAGAGCAGGGCAAAGAAGCATTCGTAAAGTTGGTTGCCAATGCTCAAGGTGCTATGGACTTACTTTTTAAACGCCTTGGATCGGGATTGGATCTGACCAGCATCGATGGACAGGCGCGATTTGCAGGTTTGGCGGCACCGTATGTTGAAAAACTGTCACCAGGCGTTTTACGCACTTTGGTTGAACAACGTGTAGCCGAAACGGCCGGGTTAAAGCGCCCGCTAGCGACTGGACCGGAGCGTAGACGGGTTGAGCCAACGACAGAAATAGGGTTAGATAAGGTAAGTGAGCGTTTACTTACATTACTTCTCAAGTACCCCATCTTTTGGTCCGAACTAGACCAAAAGTTGCGACAAGACGTACTCGAAGTTAGTGCGGTAGAAAGTGTTTTCGGTGAAATTCTGCGTTACGTCGGCCTCAATGAGAGCGTTGATACTGAGGAGTTACTGATACGTTTTGGCGATGACTCGCGTTGGGATCGCTCTTTAACGGGATTGGCTGAGAGGCAGCTGGAAATTGGCCGAGAGGAGCTGAGTAAGGAGTTTCCAGAAATTTGCGCGCTCTTTGTGCGCAATTTGAGGGCCAGAGAACGTAAGTCTAATTTACAAAACCTTAAAGAATCACCAAATATTGATGGACTTCGCAAATTTTTGGCGGACCGAGAACGGTAAAAAGCCTACATTTAATTAGTTGATTTCTGGTGGCATAACCCCATCTAGGCCAGTATAATCGCGCGTTCGCCTATGGGGGATGCCCGACCAAACGAGGGCCGGATCTAAGAGATCCACACAAACAAAGATAGGCGGTTCAAAAAACTCTAACGGCCGATGCTCTGGAATGACTGGATTCCTGGAGTGCGGTGCCACCTACTCTCTATAAATCGAGGTGATATGAGTAATCAGACCACAACGGCGCAACAACAGTCTCGACTAAAAGAACTGATCGCCAAAGGCAAAGAACAGGGCTTCCTCACTTACGGCGAGGTCAATGATCACTTGCCCGATGATATCTCTGATCCTGAACAGATCGAAGACATCATCCGCATGATCAACGATATGGGTATCACAGTCTACGAGACTGCGCCCGATGCCGATGAGTTGCTAACGACGGAAGAAAACACGGCTGATGAGCTGGCTGCAGAAGAAGCCGCGGCAGCATTGGCAGCGGTGGAAACTGAAGCAGGGAGAACCACAGACCCAGTTCGCATGTACATGCGCGAGATGGGTACGGTAGAGCTTCTGACCCGCGAAGGTGAGATCGCGATCGCGAAACGTATCGAAGAAGGTATTCGAGATATGTTGACCGCTCTTGCGGGATTTCCAGGTCCGGTTGAGTACATCCTCGAGACGTATGCCTTCGTGACCAAGGAAGACAAGCTCGCGAACCTCCTTGTTGGATATCTCGATCCGACTGACCACGTACCAGCAGCAACGCAGGTTGGTCCGGACGGCGTCAAAGTTACGAACAAAGATAACAAAGATGACGACGACGAAGAGGAAGAGAAAACTGGTCCGGACCCTGAAGAAGCTAAGAAGCGTTTCTCAACGCTTAAGCGTCAGTACAACCGAACGCAGAAAATCCTGGCCGAAAAAGGTCGGGATAGTAAAGAAGGACGCGCCCAGCTTGAAAAACTTGGTGAAGCGTTTTGCTGCTTCAAACTTGTGCCTAAGCACTTCGATCACATCGTTAGGATGGCGCGTGATGCGCTAGATATAGTACGTCGACACGAACGTTCTATCCTGACCTGCGTCGTGCGACATGGCAAAGTACCTAGGGATGTGTTCCGCAAAGAATATCTTGGCAATGAAATTAGTGTTACGTGGATTAACAAGTTAGTAAAAGCTAAGAAAGAATATTCCTCACCGCTAGAAGCGCAGCGCGAAGATATTCTGCGCGCGCAAAAGAAACTAAAGAGTTTGAGCAAGCTGACGGGACTGACAGTCGTCGAGATCAAAGACATCAATCGCCGTATGTCGCTCGGTGAAGCGAAAGCCAGACGCGCGAAGAAAGACATGGTTGAAGCGAACCTTCGACTCGTTATATCGATTGCGAAGAAGTATACGAACCGGGGTTTGCAGTTCTTAGATCTAATCCAAGAAGGCAACATCGGCTTGATGAAGGCGGTGGACAAGTTTGAGTATCGTCGCGGTTACAAGTTCTCTACCTATGCGACTTGGTGGATCCGCCAAGCGATCACTCGGTCAATTGCTGACCAAGCTCGCACGATCCGGATTCCCGTGCATATGATCGAAACGATCAATAAGCTCAACCGCGTCTCTCGACAAATGCTCCAAGAAATGGGCCGGGAACCGACTCCAGAAGAGCTTGGCGAACGCATGGAAATGCCAGAAGACAAGGTTCGTCGAGTACTCAAAATTGCGAAAGAACCGATTTCTATGGAAACCCCCATTGGCGATGATGAAGATTCGCATCTGGGAGATTTCATCGAAGACACAACGATTGGCTCACCGATTGAGCTCGCCACTGGTGAAGGACTGAAGGAGGCAACTCGTGATGTTCTCGGCGGTCTGACCGCTCGTGAGGCGAAAGTCCTACGGATGCGTTTTGGTATCGACATGAACACGGACCACACGCTCGAAGAAGTGGGTAAACAGTTTGATGTTACTCGAGAACGCATACGCCAAATCGAAGCTAAGGCACTTAGAAAACTCCGACATCCAAGTCGTTCAGAACATTTAAGAAGTTTCTTGGATGAGTGGATGGAAGCGTTAGGACGAGGTTAGAGATCGTATAGATCGAAATGACGATCAGAAAAAACCCGGCAACTGCCGGGTTTTTTGTCTTAGCGGTCTTTTTTTATTTAGCGGTCTTTGCGTCTACGCCAAACCATGAGCATCAAACCAGGGATGAGCAACGCTAATGCACTTGGCTCTGGGACAGATACTGGTAGTTGTATCACAGGGATGATGGGGTCGTTGTCACCCGGTGGTATCACAACCGGTGGAATCTTGGGTTCGTCCTCTGGTTCCTTTTCAGGCTTCGGAGGTAGCCGAGAGTCATCTTCGGCAATTTGTTGTTTTGGCGGCGGTGATTGGCGGGGCGTCGGGACGTCTGGAATTGTGCGCACGATTTGTCGCTGTGATGCCATATCAGCGAGGTCGATAATCCCTGTCCACTCTGGGGTGCCATCTTGACCACTGATCAACCAGTCTGGGTCATTCTGCCAAGTCGAAGGGTAGACATCTGGCATGCGCTGAACTGGCTTTCGTGGGCTGACGCGTGCGGGTCGATGTTATCAATCTAGTTACACTGGATCGTGGTGGCGATCGCACAGCCCGTTGGATATGCCCGAGGCGGTCTTGCAACGCAAATTGCGCGCGCTCTGTAACGAGGCTCGCTGAGATATCGATGGCGAGGCTGTTCGCGTTTGCTGCAAAAGTCAGTGAGATTGCGATTAGGATTAGATATTTCATGAGACAAGCTTACGGGTAGACCGACGCCTGCGTGTGTAGCTATTGTTCGAGGATGTAAGCGTATATTTACGTCCCAGTTGCCCTCTGTAATGGACGTTGGTCCCGCGCGTGGCTAAGATAGCGCCGCGTTGGGCCTATAGCTCAGTTGGTTAGAGCAGTGGACTCATAATCCATTGGTCCCAGGTTCGAGTCCTGGTGGGCCCACCATATGATCCTGCTACGCACCCTCGTCACGAGTTTCTTTGCGAAAACGGGTATTTAGTGAGAGTCTTTCGGAAGCATCGTGGGGCTGGGTTCAGCTATAAGTGGGCGTACGAAGATCGATGAATCCATGAGCTTCCGTCTTGGTTCAGGCATAATCGCGACTTTCCTTTGGTCGAATATCGATTGACTACGATTCCTTTACATCACGCAACACTCGACGAGTCTGAAGTGATGAAAAATCTTGCTGAGGTTATCGCTAGCGGTGAATTGCAAGGTAATGGTCCGTTTACGAAAAAGTGCCATGATTGGTTGGAGAACCTTTATGGCGCTCCTGCGCTGTTGACACATTCCTGCACAGCCGCACTCGATATGGCGATGATGTTGGTGGATTTTACAAGTGAGCGGAATGAAGTAATCCTTCCCTCCTTCACCTTTGTTTCTACAGCAACCTGCATTGTTAATAGTGGTGGTGTACCTGTCTTTGTTGATGTTGATCCGGCGACATGCAACATAGATCCCGCCCAGGTTGAGAGTGCCGTTACAGACAAAACTGCTGCGATCGTGGCCGTCCACTATGCGGGTGTTTGTGCAGATATGGATGCGCTGGCAGAGATTTGCAGGCGGCATGATCTAATATTGATCGAGGATGCCGCCCAGGCACTTTTATCTCGCTACAAGGGACGCCACGCCTGCACGCTATCGGACATGGCTTGTTTGAGTTTTCACGAAACTAAGAACCTAGTTTCTGGAGAAGGCGGCGCTCTCGTGGTAACAAATCCGTCCTTCATAGACCGAGCCAGAGTCATTCGTGACAAAGGTACGAACAGATACGACTTCTTTCGCCCTGGTTCTACGTTGGATAAGTACTCGTGGCAAGACAAAGGGTCATCATTCCTACCGAGTGAGTTGATAGCTGCAGTCTTATTTCAACAGCTTGGTCAAGCAGAGCGAATAACGCAACGGAGAGTCGAACTCTGGCATTGGTACCGCGATCATCTGTCCGTTTTAGAAGAAAAAGGATTTTTCCGCATCGGGAAGGTGCCGCCGGATTGTGAAACCAACGGCCATATCTTCTATCTCTTGTGTGAGACGTCGTCCGAGCGAGATGATCTTCTGGAGCATTTGAAGAACGACGGGATTGGGGCGCAGTTCCACTATATCCCACTACATTCCTCAGTAGGCGCCAGAAAGTTTAACGCGCGAACGATCGGTGACATGAAGCACACGGACAGTGTTGCTAGTCGAATGGTAAGACTTCCTTCTTATGCGCATATGACTTTAGATGACTCGAATAAAGTCGTACGCGCTGTATACAGTTTCTATGAGTCCTAAATCGGAAGCTGTGCTTTTGGAGTCTGCTAACACATGAAACTTCTGATTACGGGAGGGGCTGGATTCATTGGTTCTGCGGCCGTGCGTTGTGCGGTTGCGCTTGGCCATGAGGTGCTCAATGTAGATGCCCTAACTTATGCAGGTGATCTTGCCACGGTATCTTCTGTGGAAAACTCCGCCTTGTATCGGTTTGCAAGATTGGATATCACAGATCTGTCTTCGCTCAGGCACGCAGTTCGGGACTTTGGCCCCGATGCAATCCTACATTTTGCTGCTGAAACCCATGTTGACCGTTCGATAGATGATCCGACTGGTTTCGTCCAGACCAATGTCGTCGGAACGACCAACCTTCTCGATGCCGCGCTACATTTCTATAGCGAAATATCAGGGTCAAAGAAAGCCAATTTCCGATTCATTAGTGTTTCTACGGATGAGGTCTATGGCAGTTTAGGAAGTGACGGATACTTCAATGAGACGCTACCTTACGATCCGAGTTCGCCCTACTCGGCGAGTAAGGCAGCAGCCGATCATATGTGCAAGGCTTGGTATAGAACCTACGGGCTACCTGTGATCGTTACTAATTGTTCGAACAATTTTGGCCCTTATCAGCACCCGGAAAAACTGATTCCTACTGTTGTACAAGCAGCACTCGAAGGCTCGGATATTCCCGTTTATGGTACTGGTTTGAATGTGCGAGATTGGCTGTACGTTGACGATCACATCAATGCGATCTTCAGCATATTGGTGCACGGACAACCTGGTGATACTTATTGCGTGGGCGGAAATTGTGAGAAGACAAATTTGGATATTGTCTCGGAGATCTGTGAGATCTTGGATAGACGCTTCAAAAAACCGTCAGGCGACGGGTTCTCATCACAGATTGTCATGGTACAAGATAGACTTGGCCATGACTTCAGATATGCAATCGACAACAGCAAACTTGTTGAACTAACAGGTTGGAAGACGTCAAAGACTTTTTTGGAAAGGCTCGGAGAGACGGTTGATTGGTTTGTAGATCACCGCGATTGGTTGTCCAAACACGAAGGACGGCTAGGCTTGGGCAACAAAAATACTTAGCTTGCTTGGAGGCAACAGTGTGGAAAGGAATTATTCTCGCAGGCGGTAGCGGCACCCGTCTTGCACCGTTAACAAAAGTCACGAATAAGCACCTGTTACCGGTTTACGACAAGCCTATGATCTACTACCCGCTTACTACTTTGATGTTGTGTGGGATACGGGACATAGTAATTGTATCTAGCCCGGATTCACTTCCGAAGTTCGAAAGTCTCCTGGGCTCTGGTCAACAATGGGGCATTCAACTTAGTTATTCGGAGCAAAGCGAGCCGAGAGGAATCGCAGATAGTTTTCTTTGCGCAGAGGACTTCATCCGTGATTCGAATACCGCGCTGATTCTAGGGGATAATATTTTCTACGGTTCTGGATTGCCGCAAAGATTGCAGCTTGCAATGGACCGGATGCGAGGTGCATGCGTGTTGGGTTACGAAGTGGCTGACCCGAGCGCGTTTGGAGTTGTGGAACTTGATGAAAACGGTAAGCCAATCAGTTTGGTTGAGAAACCTTTGGAGCCAAGGTCAAATCTAGCGGTGACTGGTTTGTACTTTTATGACCATAGGGTTTTAGACATGGCGAAGGACTTAGCGCCGTCGAAAAGAGGTGAGCTGGAAATTACGGATATCAATCGAATCTACCAAGAAATCGAAGCCTTGGATGTTGTTACATTAGGCCGGGGTACAGCATGGTTGGATGGAGGAACCCACAGTGATCTTTTTGAAGCAAGCCAGTTTATAAAAGTGATCGAAGAACGTACCGGTCTCAAGGTGGCGTGTCCGGAGGAAGTCGCAATTCGATCCGGGTTCATCGAGCATAGTGATCTCGAGAGATTGGTATCTGACATGCCCCCGAATGGGTATCGCGAATATCTATCTGCTGTATTAGCATCTTTATGATTTCTTTTTAGCCCATGGCGATCTATTTCGTTCTAAGCTTCTGATTCTATGAAGTTCTCAATTGCGATCCCAAGCCTTAACCAGGGCGAATACATCGAACGCACACTGCGATCTGTTTTGGCAGAAGCTGAACGTGTTTCATTGGAAGTGATAGTGCAGGATGGGAACAGTACCGATCAGAGTCATCATGTGCTGCTGAAATACAAAGATCACCCTTCTCTTTCAGTGAATATAGAACCTGACAGTGGTCAGAGCGATGCGATTAATCGCGCACTTGCGCGAAGCACCGGTGACATCTTCGGTTGGCTCAACTCCGATGACGTGCTGCTACCTGGGGCCCTAGAAAAGGTCCAAAAGTTGTTCGAAGAGGTGCCAGAAACTGAGTTAGTCTATGGTGATGCGGTCTTTATCGATGAGCGAGACGAGATTGTGTCACCATATCCGACAGGCGACTTCTGCGTTGAGGTCATGCGACATCGTTGTTCCGTTTCTCAGCCATCCGTATTCTTTCGGGCGAGTGTCTTTGAAGAGGTGGGAGGCTTAGACGAACGCTTAAACTACTGTATGGACTATGACCTGTGGATGGCGTTACTTACGCGGGGTGTACGAGCACGTCGAATAAATGAAGTCCTATCAGCCACACGCTTGCACGACCAAACTAAGACGCACACCGGAGGGTTACACTTCATTCAAGAAATCTTGAGTATGCAGCAGGCGCGTTTGCCAGAACCTTCGACAGTGTGGAGGCTCTATGAAACGGCTCGACGCGAACCAATAAGTAAAATCAAATCAAAAACCACGCGGTTCCTGATCGCCGCCTTATTGACGAGCTTACAGCGCCCCAAATTCGTGATTGAAGCTCTCAATTCTGGAATCGAACGAATCGGTGCTCACAATCAGTCTAAGAAGATTGTGAGCAAGAGTTTACGTATATGACAAGAGAACAGAATCAGGTCGCTCTGTTGCTCGGTAGTGGTCCTTCCCTAGCCCGACTCGATCTGAGTGCTGATACAAGCAGCGTTGCCACATTTGGAATGAATGCAGGCTATCGATTTTGGGAAAAAATAGGATGGTGGCCTACTTATTACTCATGTCTTGACGAAGTGGTCGGCATCAGTCATCAGGGTGCTATCGGGGCGTTGCTTCGCGACAGGGCACTGAATGGGATAGAACGCTTCCTTTTGCGAAGGAATCTTTGCTCTCTGTTAGGTAGTGAAACTCTGGAGTATGTCGATTGCTATGAGGATCTAGTAGAAGAGCGAAAGATCGCGCACTTGAACGATATTACAACAGGCTCGCACACACTTCTTTGGGCCCATTATCTCGGTTATCGGACCATCTTGTTATCGGGTATTGATCTTAACTATGTGGAACAGGTTGAAGGGTCCAGGCTTGTGGATGGCAAGCTGGAAATAGTGGAGCAAAAAGAAAACTCCAACTACTTCTTTGAGGGGTATCAACAGCCAGGTGATGTCTACAACATACCAAACCCGCGCGATAATCTGCACCTGGAGTCTTGGCACAACGTAGCGAAACACATAAGGGATTTCACACTTGTAGTAAATTTAAATCCAGATTCGGCTCTGCATACTTTTTTGAAGAATAACAGCGACAATCCCATGCAAATTGGAAATTTGGTTTCGCTGACTAGGACTCCATTCGCGGAGTTAGATGTTTTGTTAACGCGGTTGAATGCGAAATCTCTTGACCTGGACACAGCCCGGGGTGTCGTAAAAAGTAGGCTAGCCCAGAACAGTAACAAGTGGATGAACTCCACAATGAACCCAGATAGTGATGGGAAGGCGCTTGTGTATTCGAATGGTGTGTTCGCACTTTCTAGTGATGAATTGACGGGAGAAGATGTTCTGCTAGTGAGATCTCTTGATAGTAGATTGCTTCGTCCGTTGCTGGAAGAACTTGTGGACTTTGGCGTTCCGAAGTTTGTACAGAAGTTAAGGCGCTTTACCAAGCTTAGTAGTCACAAACTTTTTGTACTTCTTCCCGGAAGACTAAGAAGAGTAAGTGTGCGGGAGAATATTCAGGATCTCCTAATTTATTACGGAACTTTGCGTGGCATGGTCGTCCTTTTTCTCAGCGGGATCTTGTCTGCAATGATTTGGGATCCAAAAACCGATCTTTTACACTTTCTCTTCGGCTTCCTGAGTTTTTCGATTTGGGCGGTACTTCTTGGTCGTACTCATCGATGACCAATGGATGTAATACCAATAAAGTACTAATTCTCTCGACTACGGCTCGTGGCTCTCGTACAGCGACGGGGCAGTTAATAGATTCGATTTTCTCTTCGATCGATAATGTACAAACCTTGTCTTTGCATGCTGGGCACAAGGGCGGTTCGAACCACCTTGAAAGCAGCTTCACGGTACGAGCTCCAAGGAAGGTTTGTCGAGAGATTCGTGGATTTGATCCCAGCCTAATTTATGTGCGTCCGACAAGTAGTCACTTGGGTTATAACCTCGTTAGTTGGCTTTTGCTCTGTTGGTGTCGTATTCCTTTTGTAGTGCATCTTATGGATGACGAAGAAAGAGATGTATCGACAACAGGATTCGCCGAACGCAGGATATTTGGCCTGTATTTGCGATGGTTGCTAAAAAGGGCAGCTGATGTGTTTACAGTTTCGCCCGGTATGTCGAGAGCTTTCGAGTCTCGATATGGGCGGCCATCGGTTGTACTAGCGAATTATCCGCTGACTTTTACGAGTAAAGCGGAGTTTCGGAATGAGATGAGAATTGGCTACTTTGGTTCCTTGGATGCTCGGATGAATCGGGATTCAGTACGGCGCTTGAGTCTAGTAATCTCATCGCTAGCGCAGCAAGGTAGTGCGGTATCATTAGACATTTATACCCGCGAGCAATACTCAGATTGGGCGCAAGCGCATTGTGCATCGAAAGTCGTTCGCGTGCTTCCCCAGGTCCCATCGAATGCCTATAGAGACACGCTAGCAGAGTACGCTGTTCTCCTTGTTGCCTACAATTTCGATCAGCTTTCCATTGCTTACTGTAGATACTCAATTGCTAACAAGCTTGCGGACTATCTGGCGACGAGTGCAAAAATCGTGGTTGTGGGTCCAACAGAGATTGAAACGGTTAAGCTGTGCCGAGACCACAATCTGGCCACCGTTCTTGACGATGAAACACAAAATGATCTGGAATCAATACTTGAAAAAGAAACCCGTGTGAACGTGTCGGTGCGGTGCGCTGAATATGTGAAAGCCATGGAGCTCGAGGAAGGTATGGAGCGATGGAAGGCAATCTTCCAGTAGACATGCGAGTCTAGTTAGACAATTTCGTTGTAAAGAGAAAAGTAGCGCTCACCCATGATGTTCGCTGTAAACGACTTTTCGTACCGCCTTTTTGCCGCGTCCCCCATTGTTTTTGCTTCGGCTGGGTTGAACCAGAGTCTATCCATGGCACGGCGGAGCCCAACGTGGGAGGATGGAGGAACAACCAATCCGGTTTCATTGTGTATGTTCACATGGCTCGTACCGGAGCCAATTTCGGTCGAAATCAGGGGTACACCATGCATGGCTCCTTCCACCAGAGTGACGCCGAATGCTTCAGAGCGTAAGTATGAGGGGAAAACAACTGCGCGCGCTTGTCGATATAGGGCGTGCTTTGTCGCGTCATCGATTCGACCTGTGAATACCACGTTTTTCAGGCCAGCTTTGTCGGCTTGAGCTCTCAAATCTGCCTCGATCGGTCCCGTTCCTACCAGTACGATTTTGTACGGAGCATCTTTCGCAGCGTCCAATAGAATGTGCAGACCTTTGTAGTAGCGCATGACGCCAACAAATAGGAAATAGTCGCTGCCCAACTCATCAATGTCAGGACTACCGGCACAGAATTCCTCTCGCTCAATGCCGATTGGAATGACTTCGACTTTTTGCGCGAATTGGGACAAAACATCGCTCGTAGCGAAATAGTTTGGTGAAGTGCAGACAATTCTGTTGGTAGCGTTCAAAAAAGATCGCATTAGGGGACGGTACAGCATGCCAAGAACTCTCTGGCGGACAATATCCGAATGATAGGTGACGACGGTGGGTTTTTTGTGGTTAGCACAGAAGTGCAGGAGGTCCGCAAACGGCCATGGATAGTGGTAGTGCACCACATCAGCCCACTTAGCGTGCTCCTTGAAGTTTCGAATGGCCGATAGAGAGACATTGCAGGAAGCGATCTCAAAGTCACACTTGTTTTGGAATACTTGGCATTCCGGTCTTTGTATCGCCTGTGGATGTGGCGAGGGGCTTGTTGTCAGAACTCGGCAGTTAGCTCCGAGAGCAGATGTGCTTGCGCAGAGTTGGCGGATTACTTCCTCTAGTCCGCCTTGGGTGTCAGGGAAATATGTACGGTAGAGGTGAAGAACATTCATGGCATGCCCTCTTTTTTAGGTTGCTCCCGCCATGCCAGCCCTACAGCGGTGCTGAGTGGGATCCATATTAGAAACCATGTGGAACCGATTTTGTCGATTAGTTCGTGTTCATCGAATAAATGAGCTAATAAGGCTAATGCCAGAATGCTCAAGGCAAGTTTTGCATCGGGCGAGCCTAAGTTGCGGAGGAGGACTTTCACTGACTGTACCAGCACGATGAGGTACAACCCAAGTGCAACAAGTCCACCTTGATGGATTATTGAGAGGTACATGTTGTGGGGATGGGCGTATATCACTTGATCTATGAGCAGATCATCAGGAGATAGGATGCCCAGACCTACCCAAGGTGAAGTCGCGATATTACTCAGTGCGGCTTGCCAGATCGCTAGTCGAAAGCTATCCCCTCTTGGTAGGACTAGCTTTTCGAGCTCTGGATTAAGGAGCACGACGCATAGAATTGAAACTCCGATAACGACTGTCGCCGCTAAACAGATGAGAAACCGTTGGCGGTCCACAAGATGGAGTAGGCACAGTACGAAACAAGATATTGGCACGCTGAACCATGCATTTCTCGAATCGGAAAGGTAGATTGTTGGAATGGTCACCAAAATGCTGCATATACAAAGGCCTACCAACGCTCGATGCGCATCTGTGAATAGAACGTTAACAGCGAATAGTAAAAGAGAGCCGTAAACGAGAGCGGCCACAACATGTGTGTCTAACTGACCGAGACCGTTTAGACGCCCATCTGCGGGCTGTTCAAGATAAAAATTAGTGATAGATGCTGTAATTACCGCAGAGCCGACGATCGCAAAGGCAGTGCTCATCCAATTGTGGAGCTGGCCGCGAAATTGACATTCAGCGAGCGCGACAACAAATGCTAGAACTAGTAACGCGCGCACGAGTATTGACCCGAATTCGCGCCACTCAAATGGCTCAGACCAGAGTGAAGATGCGGTTAGCCAAATAACTAAGACAAGAATCCACTTGAACAAGGTTACAGACTTAATATCGTTCCAGTACTGAAATGTTGCCAATACTACGACTAAAAGTAGGTACGTCGAGTAACTAGCCGCGCTTTGGCTCGGTAACAGTAGGACAGAAATAAAGGCGACTATTATGAGTGCGCCTATTAGTGTTAATCGGTCTAGCAAACAATGTCCCTTTTCACTGCCGTTCTGTTCTTGTTCTTTGGATTATTTCTGCAAGAATACGCGTCCATCGGTCGAGACCGATTGCAGTTATACACGCTACGATAAAAGGAATTCATGAGCAACAAAGTCGCGCTAATAACAGGGATAACGGGCCAGGATGGTGCTTACCTAGCGGAATTTCTCATCGACAAAGGCTACGCGGTTCATGGCATAAAGCGTCGGTCTTCGCTCTTTAACACAGAACGTATTGATCATCTTTACCGGGATCCTCACGACGATGACCGACGGCTTGTCCTTCACTACGGAGATCTTACAGACAGTAGTAATTTGATCCGAATCGTCCAAGAGACACAGCCTGACGAAATATACAACTTAGGTGCGCAGAGCCATGTCGCCGTTTCCTTTGAATCGCCGGAATATACCGCGGATGTTGATGCCGTTGGTGCCCTTCGGCTTCTTGAAGCCGTTCGATTGCTTGGTCTAGAAGGAAAAACGAAGTTCTATCAAGCATCGACATCTGAACTCTTTGGCAAAGTTCTGGAGACCCCGCAGAAAGAAACTACGCCTTTTAACCCACGATCACCGTACGCTGTTGCAAAGCTATACGCGTACTGGACCACCGTAAACTATCGTGAAGCCTATGGGATGTTCGCCTGCAACGGCATACTGTTTAATCACGAATCGCCACTTCGTGGTGAGACGTTTGTGACGAGAAAGGTCACCCGAGGTCTTTCCAGAATCTACATGGGACTACAAGATTGTCTCTATATGGGCAACATCGACAGTCTTCGTGACTGGGGGCATGCGCGGGATTATGTTGAAGCGCAGTGGCTAATGTTGCAACAAGACACGCCACGGGATTTTGTTATCGCGACGGGCGAGCAATACTCTGTCAGAGATTTGATAAATCGCGCCGCGCACAACTTAGGTCTTGAATTTTCTTGGTCAGGTGATGGTGAGAGCGAGTTGGCAACGGTAGTTTCCGTTGCAGACAGCGAATGCAAGATTAAGCCTGGCTGCACGGTTGTCCGAATTGACCCGAGGTACTATCGACCAACAGAGGTGGATTCGCTTCTAGGAGATCCATCAAGAGCCCGCGACTTATTAGGTTGGGCGCCTCGCACTTCTTTTGATGAACTTGTTAAAGAGATGGTCGAAGTAGATCTTGAGTTGGCGAGGCGAGATGCTTTCGTCTCAAGTGCTGGTTATACAGCCTACACATTTAATGAGTAGTCGAATGCCTCAACGTGTTTTTGTTGCCGGTCACAAAGGCATGGTAGGGTCAGCGGTGCTCAGACGGCTAAGTGATGAGCCAGGGTACGATACCGTGGTGGCCGATCGCGCTGAGTTTGATCTAACTTCACCAAATCAAGTTTCAAAATTCTTTGCACAAGAACAGCTAGATTGGGTTGTGGTAGCAGCTGCAAGAGTGGGCGGTATTGTTGCGAACTCGACATATCCCGCTGACTTCATCTACGACAACCTGATGATTGAGGCAAATTTGATAAAGGGTGCTCATGACGCTGGTATCGACCGAGTGTTGTTTCTTGGTAGCTCGTGTATCTATCCGAAACTCGCGACCCAGCCTATTAAGGAATCTGAGTTGTTAAACGGCGCCTTGGAGCCGACCAATGACGCTTACGCGATTGCAAAAATAGCAGGCATCAAACTTTGTGAGGCATTTAACAGGCAATACGGACGGGATTACCGCAGTTTGATGCCGACTAACCTATACGGGGTGAACGACAATTTTCATCCAGAAAATTCGCACGTGCTTCCAGCCCTACTACGACGGTTTCACGATGCAAAAGAGCGCGGTGAACATGAGGTAGTTGTGTGGGGTACGGGTACACCTATGCGAGAGTTCTTGTTTGTGGATGATTTGGCAGATGCAATCTACGTTGCTATGGGGCGATCGAAGGAAGAGTATTGGCTGAAGTTAGACGCTCACGAATCTCACCTGAATGTAGGAACCGGTGTCGATGTTACGATCAAAGAGTTAGCCAATATAATAAAGCGCACGGTTGGCTATCAGGGGGAGATTGTGTTCGACGACACGAAGCCTGATGGCATGCAAAGGAAACTGCTCGATGTCTCTAGGTTTAACAAAATGGGTTGGAGTGCGAGCACACCCCTGGAGGATGGGTTGGCGAAAACTTACGCCTGGTTTCTCAGCACAAAGGGTGAGATACGGAGTTAAAGACTGTGTTAATCAGTGTTGTTATCAGAACGCTTAACGAAGCTAGATACCTGGACGAATTGTTGTCTTCAGTACGCCGACAAGAGATTCCCGATGAGTGGGATGTCCAGGTCGTCATCGTTGATTCAGGCTCCGTCGACGAGACCCTATCTATTGCTCGCCGTTATGACTGCACAGTTACTCAAATCGATAAGAGCGAGTTCACGTTCGGGCGTTCGCTCAACAGAGGGTGTGACTTTGCCGATGGTGAAATGTTGGTGTTTGTCAGCGGACACTGCGTACCTGTTGGTACTCAGTGGTTGAGTAGCTTAGTTCTCCCGATAGCCAATAATGAAGTCGACTATGTCTACGGACGCCAGATTGGCAGAGACACAACGAAATTTTCTGAGAGCCGTGTATTCGAAAAATACTATCCGGCAAGATCGCTTGTTCCGCAAGAGGGCTACTTTGCAAATAACGCAAACGCTGCCTTGAGGCGGACAACCTTCGAAGAATTTAGATTTAATGAGAGTTTGACCGGTTTGGAAGATATGGATCTTGCTAAGCGATTGTCGGAATCAGGCCGGTTGATCGGCTACGTTGCAAGCGCCGAAATTTTTCACATTCACGACGAAACCTGGCTGGATGTTAGGAACCGATATGAACGAGAAGCGGTCGCTCTATTTGCTATAGCCCCCGAATCGCAATTTAGACTGACTAACTTTTTGTCGTCCCTGGTTCGCTCCGTTGGCAAGGATTGCTATTGGGCAGCTCGTCGCAGGACACTGTTCGCCGAATCAATTTCAATCGTTCTTTTCCGGTACAACCAGTTCCTAGGCAGTTATTGGGGGCTTCGGCTCGCCCAAAGCGTCGCACGTAGTCAGTCAAAAAACTACTTTTATCCAGATCGCATCTACACACAAAAACAACAGGAACCGGATGGAAAAGAACCTGATTGCACTGTTACCCATGAAAGCTCACAGCAGTCGGGTGCCAGGTAAGAACTTCAGAGAAATAGCTGGGAAACCGCTTTTCCGTTGGGTTCTGGACACGCTGCTGGAGCTAGATTTCATTGAAAAAATAGTCGTTAACACTGATGCGCGGAGAGAACTTGTCGAAAAGGGTTTTCCGGAATCTGACCGGTGCGTTATAAAAGATCGTGCGCGAAATTTAGTTGGCGACGATGTCTCGATGAATCGGATCATCGCAGATGATATTCAATCGCATCCAGCTGATCACTATTTGATGACGCACACGACCAACCCAGTATTGAAGGTTGCGACGCTTAGTGATGCCTATAGTCGCTACTTATCTGGCGTGGAGGCGGGTAAGGATTCGCTATTTGGCGTTAATCGATTTCAAACGCGTTTCTATACCGAAGAAGTTCAACCAATCAATCACGATCCAAATCACCTAGTGCCTACTCAGGACTTAGAACCTTGGTTTGAAGAAAATAGTTGTTACTACTTTTTCAGTGAGAGGAGTTTTTCAAAAACGAATGCTCGAATTGGCGCCCATCCGGTGATGCATGAGACCCCAGCTTTAGAAAACACTGACATAGACGAATGGCGGGATTGGTACCTCGCAGAAGCCGTGTTAAAGATGGACCTCGATTCGTGACCGAAATCCTGGTTACATGCCCGCCGATGATTGGTCAGCAGACCTTGTTTAAAGATCTGTTCGACAACCATGGTTGGACCGTCGTCGCCCCCAAATTCGAACAAACCCTTAGTGAGGATGAGTTGGTTGAACTCGTTCCCCAGTTTGATGGCTGGATTATTGGGGACGATCCTGCAACCGAACGAGTTGTCATCGCTGGGAGCTCAGGTCGATTGCGAGCAGCGGTGAAATGGGGCGTAGGCACAGACAATGTCAACTTCGATGCGTTTGCGGCGTTGGAAATTCCGGTTGCAAATACACCGGGCATGTTTGGCTCAGAGGTTGCCGATATAGCGACAGGATATGTGATAGGTCTTGCTCGCGAGACTTTCTTGATTGATCGAGAGGTCCGCGTAGGGCATTGGCCAAAGCCATCTGGCATCAGCTTGGCTGGGAAAAAAGTTGGAGTAGTCGGCTTCGGTGACATTGGCACGCAGACGGTACGAAGGCTTTCAGCATGCGGCATGTCCGTGGCGGTATATGATCCGTTTGTGGATTCAGTCCCAGATCGGGTTGAACTTAGGCTGTGGCCTACGGGTGTGGGCGATTTAGACTTTATTGTTTTCACATGCGCGCTCACCGAGGCCAATCGATTCATGCTAAACGAGAAGGTGTTGGCGAACTGTAAAATGGGCGTGCGCATTGTAAATGTAGCGCGAGGACCACTCATCGACGAAGCCTCGTTGATAGAGGCTCAGAAAAGAGGCCATGTCCACAGTTGTGCGCTTGATGTGTTTGAGAGTGAGCCGCTCGCGTTACAAAGTCCTTTGAAAGACAACCCACGGAACATTCTTGGGTCGCACAATGCCTCTAATACAATTGACGCAGTAGTGCGCACAAGTGCTATTGCCATTGAGCAACTCGCAACGTATCTCGCACGTTAGACTCCAGCCAAAGAACTTCATCGAAATGACAAACAGTACAAGGCAAGAGGCATGATGCAACGACATGCGCTTTTGAATTTGGTCGGGACCCTGATGTACGTGGCTTTGTTTGTCACAGTAATTCTGATCATTGGAACATTGAAGTGGGATTCGCTCGCCTCAGGTGGACTTATCCTCGATGACATGCAGCGATTCTACCCGTCCATTTTTACTGACTACAGCTACACCACTTACGCAAGTGTCTATTCGGCGATCAATTCAACTCTCTACCAGCCAAGCTTGGTGCGATTTACCTATCTAGGGGTCATAGGCTTGGTTTCGGTTCTCACTTACGCCCTTCTACTCAACCTTACTAGCGAGAAACTTCCTGCCTACTTAATCGCGTTGTTGGCGAGCCTTGCGCCAACAAGCACGATAACCATATTGTTTATCAATGGGACGTACAACGCACTCTTTCTTGTGCCTTACTTGTTAGGTGTGATTGGTCTGATTAGGTTTTTCAAAAACCATAACGGGGTGGCTCTGCCAGTACAGGCCGGGCTGTTCTTCTTATCAGCGATCGCGATTGGGATTTCAGTCGAACTCACTACTAACGGACTACTCTTGCCGCTCGCTGTCACTTTACTGCCGTGGTGGCGAAGCCAACTCTTTCTGAAGAGCAGACGCCAATTTGCGATCTACGGAGTAGTCTATTTAGGTATCGCAGGGTTCTTTATTACGAATCGTGCGTTAGCGATGTTTGGTCATCCATACGCTGGTATGGAAGGGAGATTGAGTTTCGACTTTGAAACACTCTGGGTCCATGCAGTAGAGCTTGTTGCGAACGTCTTTAACAGCTACTTCATTAACTACCTGAACACAGGAACACTTTACAATCTCGAGGTAGCGAGTCCGGGATTCTACGTAGTGATAATCCTATCGTCTTTAGTCGGAGCTGGCGCAATATTGGCCGTATTCTCCCAATGGTTCCGAGAAGTTTTGCTTGCTCGAAGTTCCTATCTTCTAGCGGCGCTTTTTGTTTCGTTTGCGATAGTCCTCGCGGTCGGGCCCTTAGCACCCAACACTCGACTGCACCTATGGCACTACTACCTGCCTGCATATGGAATTGCCATACTCATTGCGATAGTTCTTCGGTCGTTTTTACCGAAGATTCTCTTCTTTGCAGGGGTCTTGGGGTTGATTGGGTTATCGATCCTGCGGATTTCAGAGCAGGTTGTATTCTACGATAGAACGTTTACTAGCCAGGATGTCCTGGCAGAAAACATTCGGCGGGTTAGTCCGAGTTGGCCTGTTGGTAGCACAATCATTATAGAAACAGACTACATCCCTTTTCTGTCAGGGTTTGGCCAACTTGGAGGCCAGAGGGACTTAGGCTTTCTTAAATTTCAGTCCACTCGTCATGATATTAAGAAAGCGGCAATCGCTACCCCTTCGAAAGTTCGTGCCATCATGCAGGGCTACGCAATAGCTGGTCCTATTAAACTCTACCGTTACTCTTTTGGAGATGGTGAGTTCGGCGAGTTAGAAACACTGCTCTTTGATAACGGGGAGGCGCTTCGCGCCTATAACACGTCAGGTCCGAAACCAATATTGTTGATGTCCGGTGCTCACCAGGATGTGAGACAGTATCTAAAAGACAACTCGGTTCAACTGCACAACTACCTCTATTTACGTAGTGGCAAGATTAACACGGGAGTTCAGTACACGGGAGAGTCAACAAAGTTTGACGGCGACAAATTTGTCTCAAGGCAATTTGAAGTCCCGGATGAGACGTCAATTCTCACTTATGAATTCGTGTTAAAGAGTGATTTCGAGACTTGCGTCGATAACACTGATAAACAGCAACGGTGTCCATCGATGCCGTTTTTGAGCTCACCGTTTGCTCTTTACCAACCAGCTCCTAGTAAGTTGATGCTGCAAATCAAAACGTCCGCTGGTGACAAGTATGTGCATTTTGATATCGATCAGGAGAGATGGCAGAAAATACGATTACTTATTGATACAAAGAATAATGCGGTCACGGTTTTTCATAATGATCAACTATACGAAATGGTTAGTGATGCCTCGCTTAACCTAGTCGGAACTCGCAGTCTGGCGATTGGCAAAGGATACCGACAGCGTTTTTGGACTGGTCATATTGGATACTTTGTCGTAACAAGTGACTCGAGCGCAGAGCCAGAAACACTACTTGAAGTATTTAGCAGTGAGAGAAAGAAATAGTCTAACGTGATCTACATCTTTGCCCTGAACGCAGTAGCTCTAATATTCCTCGGTGTCAATTTGATGACGCTGCTAGCCGCGTGTGTCTACATTCTTTCAGCGGTTTGTCTAGGTAGTGTGTTGCGAGGAATCATTTATCGAGAAACTGAGAAGAATGGCGTGACGCTCATTGCTGATGGGCTCGTCGGCTCAATTCTGTACTCAGTCATAATGGGTGTGCTGTTTCACTTCACAACGAATCCCGAGTTATTTCAAATTGTGTGGGGTTTGTTTTTCGCCATATCGATTGGCTTAGCGATAGCGCGAAAAACATACTCGAGGGCTGAGTTAGGTGGCGTAATAAAGAATAGCAATACCGTTTCTAGTGTCGTTCATAGCGCAGCTGCCTTGTTATTGGCTGCGTTGACGACTTATGGTTTTGTTGGAGACTCGAACGAACAGGAACCTCCAGTCACGCCAGAGTGGGGGCATCACCTCGATCGAGTAGTTCATCTGAATCGGGTGCCGGAGAGTATGGCAGAAGATGGGTTGCCGGGTGAGGTGCTTGGCCACCGTGGTGTTCAGCTAACGTTTTTCCCCGCTACTTATCTTGTATCTCCGTTCAATGCAGAAACCTATGTGGGCGTATACAAAGTCATCGTTTTCTATGCGTGGTTCGTACTTATGGCGTTGTTGTTCGTCATTGGTAAGGAGATATTTGGACTCCGAAGCCCCTACAGTTATGTCCTTTCCGTCGGAACCATGTTTTTCGGAGCGGTTCATTATCCGATTTTTTCGCTGCAACAATCGACTTATGCAGGGTTTCTCAAACCTGCCTTAGGTGCTTACCACAACACAACAATACTAGGCAGCTTTGTAGTTGGTATGGCGGGAATCTACTACTTCTACTCGGGAATCAAGAACCGAGAGCGAAGCCTAATTCTTGGCGTTTTCCTTGTCGCAGCTTCTTTTTTTTACAAACCCTCTTTCTTCACAATGTTAGCGCCGCCCATGGTGATTTTCCTGTTCTATAAGTACTACAAAAATCGATCTCGGAATTATCTTGTGAGTGTGGCGATTCTGTTCTCTGTGCCGTTAGCCTGGAATTTGTATTCCAGCCTGTTTGATTTGATCGAGGTTCCGTTGAACCCTGCGATCAGACCTTTCTACCTATTTTTTCGGTGGGCTGAGTGGCGTTTCCCAGATTTCGTGACGAATAGTCCTGTGTTGTTCGGGGTTATTGTTCTCTTTTGTTCGTATCTACTATTGATAATGGTAAGTGGTAGTGTGTTTCTCAAAACTCGGGCGTCCGAAATTCGCGAGCTTATCTGGTTTATCGGCGCGACGTTTCTGATGGGGAGTGTTTCAGCATTGGTATTGGTGGAAGACAACTCACGCCTTTACCACGGAAATTTTGCGTGGGGTGGCCATTGCGTTTATTTGCTCATGATGCCATTGCTGGTGTTTGGGTTTCAGAACGTTAAGAACGCGATCTATCGATCAGCGTGTTGGATGGTTTTGTGCCTGCACCTTTATGGTGGCGTAGTCCATCTATTCTTGGTCGTTACTGAGGGTAGAATCGTCTAGGCCATACCGAAATGATCTCGTGGAAGGGTGTTCCTTACTATCAGAAGAAGGTGGCTCGAAAATCCTTACGTTCAGGAGGTGGCTCATCACGATGAAGCGTCGGTAAAATCGTCTCCAGTACCAGTGTCGCACAAGCGAGGGTAAAGTTCGGCTTTGAGTACGTCGGTCAAGATTCCAGTGATGCTTGAAAGTTGCCTCAGGCATTTTGCATCGGGATCTGGGTCTTCGTGATCCATGTACGTAGTGGTGATGAGGTGACCGAAACTGGAAGCCCACTCAAGCAGTGACTGCGGTGACGCAAAAACATAACTTTGGTCTTCTGCGGTGAATCCTGCGTACAGGCTGTTGAGATCGATATGTAGAGGTGCTTGACGTGTTGTATCGTCAGATGGGGTGACGAGAGAGGTTCCGGGTTCAAACTCGCCGATCCAGTCTTGGTAGAGGGTTCGCACATAGTGAAGTCCGAATCGGTCATAAAAGCCTATAAAAAGCCAAGGCCGTACGTTGATTTCGATGACTTTCCATTTCCCATCTTTCTTATCGTTAATGAACTCGATCATGACAAGGCCGCGCCATCTGAGCCTATGGACAACTTCCTGAGCCAGCTCTAATAGCTCCGGATGCCAACTCAGACGGAGCAGGTTTGCGGTGCCGAACGGGTAGGGTTGAATCACGTCTTTGATGCCTGTAGCAGCGATTCGCAGATGACCTGCTTCGTCGACGTACCCGTAAAAAGGGATCTCATCCTCCGCACGATCGAAAATAATTTTCTCCTGTACGACAAGGTCGAAACCATCAGCAATGCAACTGATCAAACCTGCCTTGAGTTCATCGGGTGTCTCACACTCTACCGCTTTGAGCCCAGCGTGCTTTGCATAGAATGTTTGACCGTAGTCTTTTACTGCGGGTTTGAATACACAGGGGTATATCATGTTGTCGACCACGTGGGGTATGTGGTCAGTGGCACTACACCGAAGTGTGTGTGGGCATATCGCCGAATCGCTCGTAGAGAGTAACTCGAAGCACTCGAACTTGTGGGCGACGTCGCTACGATAACTCGCGAACTCACGGTCCCCCTGGAGCACGTAGTAGCGGTTGAGTAGTTCCTCGTTGTCCAGAAACAGCATTAAGTTCGTATCACTGCTCGGGATTGTCAACAGTGGCCGACCGAATTCTGATAATAGGGCTTCACCAATCCTGATTAAATCCTGTAGCGCTTGCTTTGGCTCTGCAAACGGATTTGCTATCGAGTAGTCTCTGCTGAAAAATCGTGAGGACTCCGACCACCAAGGCTTTGCGCCTTCCCAAGTGAACGAGATTGTGCGAAATGGAATGCCTGCTCGTCCGAGGCTACGGATTATGCCTAGAAAACAAATGTCATTGCCACGTATGACGATAACTGGGGGGTGTTGGATCACGAGTGGTCGATCAGGACAGCCATATGTAGCGGAATGTCATTGACCGGATTGAAAAAATCCGGATCGAGTTCGAGGTGCGTAGGGAGCACTCCGAGTTCTCGGATGGTTGGCATGTTAGTAAATCCGGCGGCACCGAGACGCTCGAAATAATCCTGCCAAAGCTTGTGAACCATCTGCACTGGAAGACGCTTACCGTCGCGACAAGAGATTTCGCCGTGGTGGCGAATATCTCGGGAGGAGAAATAGCCCTTACCGTTGAAGTCAAAATAGAAGGGTGGGTTGAGAGACCGTTTGATTTGGGGGAATGCAGGATGGGGCACAGCAAAGATGAATCGACCACCTGGACGCAGTACTCTTTTGACTTCGCTAAAGGAGCGTTCCATTTCGTCAACGTGCAAGTAGTTGTAAACGAACATGCCGAGCACCATGTCGAAAGAGTCATCGTCAAAGGGTAGTTCTTCAACGTTTCCAACCCTAAATCGGGAACCGTGGCCAGCTTGCTGATCCTGGCGTTTGGCCAATTCAATCATTTCTTCGGAGATATCTAGCCCGTCAATCTGGCTCGCTCCCATATCTTTCAAGATACGAGCGCAGTAACCTTCGCCGCAGCCGATATCCAAGATATCGATTCCTTGGACGTCGCCACACAGGTCGAATACAGGGGGTCTTCCTGTGAAATCGGATAGTGAATTGGGCTCTCTTCTTTCCCAGGAAGCCGCGTTCTTGTCGTAGATTTCCTGAGTAATATTGTCGTTCATAGTTGTATCTGGTGCTTTGTCAGTTGGAGAGAATAGTGTTTTGTCTGAGCAGTGTCACTGCCGCGCGAGCTCATAGGCCGACGATATATTCAGGTTAGGTGTATCGGGCGCTAATAGTCTGGACGATAGTGGATAACACTTTGAGAATAACGCAAAATACAGGCCTCTTCTCAGTTCGCTAAAACATGAGTTGTAAACCCACCCCGGGGAGATACGGACATCAACGACATCAGACCTTTGGCCTCTGACTCACTTAGACTTGTGAACCATGGCTCGTGTAGCGAATTCGTGCAATCTTTGTTGGTAGACATCAAAGCACACCCCGCCTTGAATCACCCATACCTGGTGGAATTGGGTGCCGGGACGCTGCCAGATGTGACAGGTGCTATTCGTGACTATGCGCACCAATACTCGGTCTATTCGTCGTACTTTGTCGACTACCTCGATGGAGTGATCAAGGCTCTGACAGATGAAGCCCATAAGGAGGAATTGCTTGAGAACATTGAAGAAGAAAAAGGCGACCCTTACGCGACTGACCGTGAAAAACGACCGCATGTAGAACTTTTCGATGAGTTTAAGAAGCAGATCGGTGTTGACAAGGCATACGAGTTAGCTCACCCAGCGTCGACAACAACTTTGCTGTGGCGCGATCTATTTCTGCAGAAATGCAATTCAACGATCCCGGGCGTCGGTATTGGCGCCATTGGCATCGCGACAGAGAACATTGTTCCCCACATTTATAAGTACATCGTCAGCGCGATAGAGGAACATTCGGATCACCCTAATGATGCGAGTTTTTTTTTCCGCCTGCACATGGATTGTGACGAAGGTCATGCTGAAAGCCTGATTGACGTGACGACGGAAATCGCACAAGACATTGAGACACGCGAAGCGATTCGTTTTGGCGTTATTTCATCGTTGAATCTTAGAACGGCATTTTGGGATTCCCAGTACGCGCGTGCTTTGAGGATGAAGCCTTGTCAGAATTGAGCCACATCATCGCGGAAGCCACCGTCAGGGTTGAGTCGATTGAAGATTTTTGCTTGGAGACAGTGGCGCCAATCCTGAAGCAGTGGGATTTCTGCAGAATAACTGGTCTCGTTACTGAAGAACAGGCGAAGCAAAGTCTTGATGCCGTTGCGGCGACTTTCTCGGACATCGTTGATCATCCTGTCACAGGAGAAGCTGCCAGTGACGTCATGACCAACTTCCAGAAGATGTCGATCGGGCGTGCACGCCATGGCGGCGTTGATCGGCCAAGGTTTATGCGTACGCTTTACAATCCAGTGTGGTGTGATGACATCTACAAAATGCGTGACAATTTCACAGCGCTGGCGCAGGTCCGAAACATCTTGTCCGGCATGCCCAGGGACTTTGCTATTGCAAGAGTCGAAGACGATGTGTGGACAGCAGCGCGTATTCATCATTTCCCTTCAGGGGGAGGCTTCATGGTAGATCACAAGGACACGGTTCTACCGAAAATGCTTAAAGAAAATGATTTCTCTGGCGAGTACTACCAACTGTTGCTGTTGTTGAGTCAGAAGGGCGAAGACTTTGAAACTGGTGGAGGTACAGTGGAGCTAAATGGCGAGATGATCGAGTACGAGGACTACACTTTGAGAGGTGATATTTTAGTTTATAACGGTTCGACGGTGCATGGTGTCAATGATATTGATCCTCACCTTCGTTACGTACAGTCTTCGCCTGCAGGTCGTTACTCGGCGCTGGCAACGTTGTTCAAAAAACTGGGCTGACGGTGGAAGCGCTAGCTGGCAGACTCAGTGATATTGGTAATCGCTGTCCAGGATGCGGTTCTTCACCGGACTTTAAGCCGCTGTTCCCGATCTCTGAAGAGAATGATGTATTTTTTTTTGAATGTACTCACTGCGGCATCGGCACTGCCAATAAACTTCCAAAAGACGACTTGGTTTTGGAGCTCTATGAACCCAAGAACTATGTGTCTTCGCTGACCAATGAGACCAGTCTCTCCAAGCGCTGTGCCGAGCGGATTCTTCCACACATTAGTGTTTTTGACCCAACGGGTGACTTTCGGATTCTCGATTATGGCGGTGGCAACGGGAATCTCTCTAAGCAACTGATAGAAATGCTGTCCGAGAACTATCCCGATCTCCGATTAACTTCTGCGGTAGTGGATCTTTACCAGCGAAATGATGACGGACCGATTAGTTTTGTGACTGCGGACGAGTTTCTGCAGTCCAGCGATACATATGATTTGGTAATAGCCAGCGCAATCCTTGAGCATCTCGTAGATGTGAAAACAGTTATGGATAGGTTGATAGAATGCGGTAATCCGCGCGCTATTTTCTATGCCAGAACTCCATATGAGGTGCCCATCTCTAGAATAATTGGGCGGTCGATCATTCGGTGGCCGCGTCACCTGCACGACATGGGACCGGCGTATTGGAGCCATTTAGAGGAGGTTTATGATGGACGATTCCGCATCGTCAAGTCACGGACTTCCCTTGTTGAAACCAGCTTCGCAACGCGTCCGGTACGCACGTTCATTGCGTACGTTATGAAAGCCCCTTCGCACCTTGAGTCGTTTTTCCGTGGGAATGCCAACAAGTTCTTCTGGAAACTGGTCGGTGGATGGGAAGTGATCGCCGTCCTAAACGAAACCACTTAGTCTTTATGGACGTCTCCATTGTCGTTCCTTGCTACAATTCAGCGGCGTCCGTACCGCTGCTGGCAGAACGGATTGACGAAGTGCTGGACGCGATGTCGTGCCAGTGGGAACTAATCCTGATTTATGATTTTTCCCGTGATAACACCTGGGAGGCTATCTCTTCCATTCAACTAAAGTCTGGAGAAGTGGTTTCGGTTGAACTAGCAAGAAATGTTGGTCAGCAATCGGCTGTGATGTGCGGCTTTGAGATGGCGCGGGGCAAGTACATCGTGACCATGGACGATGACCTACAGCATGATCCCGAGCATATTCCTCATATGCTCGAAAAGTTAAAAACTGAAGATCTTGATGTGGTCATGGCCTATCTGAAACCGACAACTGAGCAACGCACTTGGGTTCGTAATGTTGGGACCTGGATCGTTTCCTTCCTTGCCCATCACATTCTCTCTTTGCAGGAAAAGATCAACTTCTCAAGTTACAGAGTGATCCGTTCGGAAGTAGCCAAAGAAGCCCTGCGGTTGAACTCACCCAGCCCGGTGGTCGGCTACGCGCTGCTGACGGTAACTCATCGATGTCGGAACTATGAAGTGCCGCTTCGTGGTCGACATACCGGTACCTCTACCTATTCGTTGTTGGCTCTCATACGATACTTTCTGAACATGTTGTTCAACCATTCGGTGTTGCCCTTGCAATACATCATGGTGATTAGCATATTTTTTGTACTATTTTCATTTGGTTTGGCTTTTATTTACGCAATCCAATATTTGCTAGGTGCGATTAATGTGGGTGGGTTCGCGACGCTGATCGTCGTTCTGACGACGATGTTTGGTATCGTCTTTAGCGTTCTAGGTATTATCAGCGCATATCTGCTGTACAACATCAGAACCTCGATGAAAAATCCTAGGTACTTTGTGCGCCAACAAATAAACGCCCCACCTGTAAAAAAAGACGTTTAGTGGTAACGCAATACCTCTTGGCGCAGGTCGTGGAATGATAGAGCTGTTATCACTAGGCCTTCTGCTTGTGTTGGCTTCCGTCGGCTTTAAGGTTTGTGCTCAGATAATCCTGAAACAGCGGCTTAATGTTCATGGAGCGATTCCCTGGCAGCCGATGGGGCTGATACGCTATGCATTGAATGCTTTGCTTGATCAGAAGTTGTTAGCCGGTGTGGTTCTACTTTTAGCGGGTGCATTCTGCTGGTTTGCTGCTTTGTCGCGTTTGGATCTCTCTTATGCATTTCCGATCAGCGCACTATCGTATCCGCTTATCTTGGTGAGTTCGGCGGTGTTCCTGAAAGAACAAGTGACACCAAGAATGGTGGTTGGCAATCTCTCCATTCTTGCCGGTATCGTTATCGTGGGTGTTAGCAGTTGAACACCAGGATGACTGGCTTCGGATTTGTATTGTTATCCGTGCTAGGGCTTTGCTCGGCGCAGGTGCTTTTTAAGCACCGGTTTGAGCTGTACGGTTCTATTCCATTATCAGCAGAGATCGGTGCTTATTTGCTGGTTGTCGCCAAGGACATATGGCTCCTGATAGCGGCCTGCTGCATGCTAATATCCTCTCTGAGTTGGTACATGGGGTTGTCCCGGCTGCCACTGTCGCTGGCATCACCGATGACATCGCTAGCATACCCAGTAATCCTGATTGCATCATTCTCAGTACTAAGCGAGCCAATTTCCGTGGAAAAGGTCGTTGGCAACGTCTTCATTGTCGTAGGCATCCTGCTGAATACCATCCGCTTTCGCCTCGGTAGATAGGGAAATTCAAGATAAATACCCTCTGATGTACCCAGAGATATTTGGCCCTCTGGATTCCAAGCATGCTCGAATCGCTCAAGACACAGCGAGGTGATCAGATCTTTCGGAATACGGCTGTTCGGAAACTAGAGCCTACCAGAGTGAACGCTTCATCTTTAGTGACAATCTCGTCAACGTAAGCCTTAACCTCCGGCCATTCTGGGGCGTCGTAATCATCAAACAAGACCAGGCCACCGTCCGCGACTTTGTCGCGTACTAATTCAAAGTCAAATTTGGCGCCTTCATAAGAGTGATCCCCGTCAATGATCACGAGGTCATAGAGTTGGCTACCAAGATCAAGCGTTGGGTCAGTACTGAGTTTTTGAATGAGGGTGAAGTCCTCATCAGAAATGCCTACAGCCTGCATATTTGAGTTGAGCAGGTACCTACTTACAGGTTCTCCAGTCAATATATCCAAGCTATCGTTTCCGTAGTATCCATCTAGAGGGTCGATTGCTGTCATGTGTATCTTTTCGGTTTGAGTATGGATGGCGTCATAGATGGCGGCTAGACCAATCCCAAACAGCGTACCGATTTCCAAAATATGGAGGGGTCTCTCTCTAAAACTAAATGCGCATACAATCCTGAGCATTAAGTTCTCTAGAGGTGTCGCGATACGTCCCCGACATTTCTGTTCTACAAGGGCGGCGCGCTCCCCCATATAAGTAAGTATTGATGGAGTGAGTTCGATGTCGAGTAGTTGTGACCATTCACTTGTTAGTATTTTTAGATGATCTTCGTTGAAATTTCGGTTGGCTCGATGACGTTGTGTGCTGAGCTGTTCGAGTTGCGAAACCTGTTCTTGTAGGACTGCGTTCAGTGCATCAATTTGTTCTTTTTGTGCCTGAATCAGCTCTCTTTGGCTGTCGAGTTGCCCACTCATTTCATCGGTCTGCGCTTGCCACTTTGCTCCTAACTCATGCTGACTCGCGCTAAGTTCGTTAGTACTGACTTTCAAAGCACTTGCAACGCTATGCACTCGATTTGTAACGCTGTCAATTTCAGTGTTCTGTTTTTTGTGCCGATGCTTAGTTTGGTTCAGCTCTTTTGTTAGTTTTGTCTCAAGAGTCTTTCTTTTTTGTCCTTCACGAGTCGTAAGTGCATTTAATCTGGCGTGCACAAAAGAAACCCCAACTAGAGCAAGCCCCGACAACAAGGAAAGTGAAGCAGCACCCCAAAAGTGGATAGAGAATGGTCGTAGTTCTGGGTTGATAATCGGCAGTACAATCAATGTTATGAGTGAGATACTAGCCGCGAAGCTCAGAGCGGGATGACGTACACCAAAGCGAATAACCCAGTGGGTGAACTGAAGGATCCGGAAGAGAGTCAGATTTTTGGACTGTAACCATTGTCCGAACGAGAAGTACCTAGGTGTCGCAACTTGTACCTTGTCCGGCCGATCTACTAGCACTGAAGAGGTTCGATCATCCCCAACGATTGGATTGTGTACCCGCGTAGTTGATTCGATTGCTGATCGAAGCAATTCGGTGTCCGGCTGTTTTCTGAAAGCGAGTAGATTGCCCCAAGCCTGATCAGTTTCCAGCTCGCAGGGGTATTCTTTGAGTCCGAGCCAGTCGTGCTTGATGCCATAGCGAATGATTGGGTGCCATTCGCTAACATAAACCACATAACCCTTACTAGCTAGGAAGTCTGCTATATCATTGAATTCATAGCCAAGAGAAGTGGTTTTGTTATCTTCAAACTCGCACTCGATGACTTCCGGATGTGTACGTTCCCATGGAAATCCTTGGAGTACGAATAGGTCATGGCCTTCGGTATCGATCTTCAAAAATTCGACGTTGTCTAGCTTAAGATCCTGGAAATAGTCTGTGAGCGTGACTGTATCAACACGCTGCGCTTCTACGTGTGATTCGTGAAATGCCGAGAGTCCGCTGATGCCGGAGCTTTGCGCGGAGGTATAGAACGCAATGTCACGCTGAGTTTCGTTAGTCACGCAGCGAGTATCCAAGCGAACCCGGTCCTTGTGCTTGTGTTTACTGATGAGATGTTGGAGGATTTTCCGGTTCTTCTGGTCTGGTTCGAACGCAAATACGTCCCAACCCAGATCTAAGAACGGGGCCAGTGCGCTGCCTTGATGTGCTCCGACATCAATCAAGGTCGCAGTAGGGCTTTCGGAAGATAGCTCGGCGATGACTGATGTTTCATCACAATGAGCCTGCTGCACTCTAGAAAACGGTCCATATATGTATTTTTGGCCGGTCGCGTTCGAGAGTGTATTCATAAACTTCTTCTGAACCCGTTCAAGTGATAGATGCTCTGTGGCGAATTGTTGTCCTTTGTGGCCTAGTTCGTTGGCGTAGCTTCGCGATTCAACAAGGTGTTGGAAGCTCTGTTTGAGAGCCTCGCGATCTTGCGTGGTGACTGTTATGGCACATTGTGCTTCCTGCAGTAAGCGCACTGTCGCCTGTTCGGATGGACCATAGGCTAGCAACGGGGTACCCGAAGCTAAGCATTCGGGTAGTTTATTTGCTAACGACAGTCTGGTGTAGCGGGTGCTTTTTTCGTCAAAGTTGTAAGCAATCACCAGTGCATCAGCAGTTCTAAGCGTTTCTTCATAGAGTGCGTGGGGTACGAGACCAAAAATTGTTACTGCGTCGAGGTCACCCATGTGAGCCTTTGCAGTTTTTTGACACCAGTCCATGGTAAAGACTTCGAACCGTATGTTGAGGGTCGGGTTGAGAGCGTCGATGACTTTCGCGATCTCTGTCACACTCGAAAGTGTCATATCTTCAGCGAGTGCTCCCAGATAACGGACAGTAAAGGGTCGATCTTCGTTGTCGTCGATATCTACTGTAGCGGAGAATTTCGACTCTACACCGTTGGCTAGAGTAGTCCACGTACCGCCATAGCGTGATGTGTACTCGTCCGCCATGGGCTGACTGATGGCAAGTCGTTCTACTGACCGATCAAGTACGGATTGCAATCGGGGTGCGAGCGCCTCGTACCGGGTCGGTTGGGTAACCCGCATCCTCTCGGGCCAGTCATCCATCATGTGGGTGATTGTAGGCACAGCTTGTTCCAACGTCAGTCGCTCGTGCAACGTAAACAGCGGTTCTGAGTCTGCAGGTCGGAAGTAAACTACCTCAGGCTCAAATTGTTTGATCGCTTCGAGGGCTGCCGGTAGGTCAATAGCAGCCGGTGTTGCAACCGAAGACGGGGCGCTCGGGTCGAGAACATGGAATTGCAGGTCGCTGTTGGTTGACAACCAGACTTGTAAGTATCGGTCTTTGTCCCAATGTCCAAGAAAGGTCTTTTTGATTTGGCCGGTTGCTGTTGAGTTACCCACAGGTGTGGGGTCGAGTAATAAGGTGCGTGGATAGTTCCGCTCTTCTGAAATCAACTCTTCTTCTAATGTTGATTGAGGAAAGATTTTCAATCTGCTGTCGATCGTGCAATTTAGAATCGCTCGACCATCGGCTATAAAGGCAGACTTGGCCAAGATGTACATCTCTTCCATTTTCTCTGTGTCTGCTGCTTGCCAAATTCGATCTTTGAAATAGCGTGGGTCGAAGTGATTGCTATCGTCCTCGCTTTGAGAAATGACGTCTCCTTCTGAAACACCTTCTGGTTGGTCGTAACTGTGATCAAATCCTATCAGTAGAACTTTTGTGTACCCCAGCGCATACGCAAGTTGCATGTTGAAAAAACTCACTGTTGAGCGCCAAGAGGTTTCGTTTACGAAATCCGTTGCAAATTCTGGTTTTACGGTTGCCCTGACGTAGTAGGTAGATGCGGTTGGGTTGATCTGATTGGCCAGCCAAAATGGCACGAACTTTATGGTTTTGGTGTTGTTGAAATCCACAACACCTTGGCTTGCAACAAGATCGTTCACGATACAGAGAAAGTTAGCGTGTTTTGCTAGAGATGGGCTAATGCTGGCGAAGTTAGAAGTAATTGTGTCGACTCCCGCTAACAAGTCGAGGTTTACATCGGCCAGACTTGGACCATTTCCAACGATGACACAGGTATCGCCGGATCGTTGCGCCTGCATGCGCTTAACTGCGGCTTCTGTTCTCAATAGTTGGTCTTTTACCCACGAGGCTTTGAAAGCACGATCGAAATTCTCTGGCAATTGATAAGACTGATAATTTTTGCCTGCCTCGTCAGACAGTGTGAATGTATGCCATGCGACTTTTGCTTTCGCGTCGGCATCATCAGGGTGACGGGAAACAATGCGCAAATCAGAACTGTTGATGAAGTATCGAGAAGAAGAACCAAGAAATGGTTTGATGAATTCGTAGGTGGCTAGCTCCTCTGGGTTACTGGAATTGCAAATCTTTACAAGCATGTCCTGAGTAATGAATCGCTGTACTACTGAACCGAGCGCGATGGATTTATGTCGGGGGCTAACTTCCAGGGCATGATTTACTACACCATCCTCTTGGGATACTAGGTAGTCAGCGTAGCGGTCCAACCATTGCCAGTGGATATATCCGAAGTACTTCAAGCAGACTTTGAAGTGTTCAAGTAGGCTTAGGTCCCTTCTTGAGCTTGTTTTCATACCCCCCCACCATCGGTGGTGAGCCAATGTTGCGTTCACATATTTCCAGCGGTGACCACCTTTTGCCATGCGAACCCAAAGCTCGTAGTCCATGCAATATTCGAATTCTTCTGACGGTCCTCCCAGAGCTTCGAACACACGTCGTCGCCAAAACACACCAGGTTGCACGATGCCGACTTGATATTCGAACGCGCTACCGAGATTGTTCTCGTCGTCATTGACATAACCTATACGGAGAAACTCCCCTTGCTCATCGACAAAGTCGACACCGCCATAAACTATGTCCACATCAGAGTGTTCGTTGAAGACACTTGCTACGTTATTGAGGGTGAGTTCGTCTGGGTAGTAGTCGTCTGAATTCAGCCAACACAGGATGTCTCCAGTTGCGATGGAAAACCCTTTGCTAATTCCATCCGACTGTCCTCGATCAGGTTCAGCAATGAGTTTTACACCAGATGCGGATCTTGCAAGCTCGGTACTACCGTCTGTAGATCCTGGATCGACAACAATGTGCTCAACGTCCACTAAGAGCTGAGATCGAACAGACTCTAGGTTGGTGGATAAAAACTGCGCCTGATTAAAAGAAGGCGTTATGACTGAAAATTTCATTTAAAAACCGCTTTGCCAATGGTCGGGGTCAAATTTTTCGGCGTGTATCGGTGCGAGGGAATCTATCGTTTTCTTTAAATCTCTCTTTATGAACACAGCATCGGCCTGCCAGAGACAATTGCCGTAGTAGCAGAGGTCACAGAGATCCCATAAATCGAATCCAGCTTCGTGTAGCAAATGAGCCCGTTCAACAAATTTGTCAACGGTCATTTCTATCATGACGGCGTTGGTTTTCTTAAGGGTTGTGGCAGCACCTTCCAAAATCGCGCTAGGTACGTCAGGTCCTTCGACGTCAATTTTAAGAAAGAACTCACCTGAAAGCTCTTTCTTTAAACAGTACGAATCGAGTGTAATTGCAGGTACTAGGCGTGAAGTTTCGGTCGGCGTCATGATCATAAAGCTATGTGATACCTCGTCACCCCTGGTTTTCTTGACCGTTTGCAGACTCGAATTACCGTCATAATTACAAACGGCGGCGCATGTGAGATTGTAGGAGAGCTCCTTGTAATTCTCTTTGATGAAAGGGAAATACTCCTCGACCGGTTCAAACAGATGGTGCTGTACATCGCCAAAGTTCTCGATGAGAACCGGAGTTGAGTGCTGGATCCCCACATCTATGACATCTGTGAAAACTAGACCAGATGATCTGAGTTGTTTTAGGCTGTCATTTATTGTTGCTTTACGCATGGCGATACATCCTCCGTGTACTAGTCGCTAGCCGTGTTTACAGATCCGAGAACGCGTCGCCGCCGCTTTCAATGTTGGGGGTATTCAAGTTACTTCTTCTCTGCGCCAGCTATGCGGCAGTGTTACAACACCCCAGTGTGGTGTTCTGTCAGGAAGGACTTCAAGTACCGGATTCGCTTGTCGGTAGAGGAACTCAGGTCCGTCAACAAGACTAATATTTGAAAGGTAGCTCCCCGGGTTGAGAATACAATTGGGTATTTCCAGCGTAAACCTAAATAACTTTTCTTTGGTAATCGAAAAGGAATCACCTGAGATGTCGGTAGAAAATCCAGTCACATAGTCGCCACCTTCAGTCCAAATAGGCACTCCGATATTGAGTGAGCCAATTGAACGGGTGATTTGAAGATCAAGTTGGAAAAAAAGTGGTTCGCCAAGACGAGTCGAGTGAATCTCAGTACCGCGGGAGTCACACCAGAAATGGGACGCTGCCAAAACCGTCTCTGGGTCTTGAAATTGTGGCTCTAAAATCGACACAGGCTCTTCTGATCCTTCAGGCTCGAGCTCTGATTCATAGTGGTAGATGGCGTCCTCGGGTGGACCTACGAAAACGATTTTGCCTTTGTCCAACACGATTGCTCGATCGCAGAACGCTCGAATATCTGATGTCGAATGGGAAACCAACACGAAACCACAACGGGCGCGAAGCGCACGTATCCGTGCTAAACACTTTTGTCTAAAACGGAAGTCACCGACCGCGAGGACCTCGTCTATGAGTAGTAGATCGGGGTTGGAAGTGATGACGATGGCGAATGCCAAACGGATGAGCATTCCTGAGCTGTAGGTCTTGATCGGGGCATCGATAGCGTCCCCTAATTCTGCGAATTCGATAATCTCACTTTCTAGAACTGTCAATTCTTCTCGACCGCGCCTTAGCAAGGCGCCCCGAATATATATATTTTCACGCCCACTAGCGTTCATATTGAAGCCAGTCGTTAGATCGATGAGCGCTTCCGTCCGACCAATTTTTACAATCTTGCCGGTATCAGGAGGCACTTGCTCGGCAATCAACCGCAACAGAGTGGACTTTCCAGCTCCGTTTCTTCCCATCACTCCAAGAGCCTCGCCGCGTTTCAGAGAAAAAGAGATGTCTTGGAGTGCCCAGAATTCTGTGGATCGATGAGTGGTCGAACGGGTCAGATCGGTGCGTAGGAATGACTTAGCCAGGTCAATACTCAACTGAGAGCTGATATCCCTTTGCGACCTGGCGCGAATTTTGGACACGCCGGAAACTTCTAAAATGTGGTCCCCTGGCAGCACTAGTTATCAACCACTCGTTCTTCCATCACATAAAATACTTTGCATCCAACGAAAAGGAGAATCACACCTAATAGAGCGAATGAAAGTAGTGCTGGTGATGCCTGAAATTCGCCAACCAACACGGCAAGCCTAGTGGCATCGATGAAGATGGCAAAGGGGTTGTATGCGTTAAGTTCGGACAATATAGCGATGTTGGTTACTGGAAAAATAACCCCGCTGATAAAGAGGCCGTACTGAAGAACGATAGTGATGACTCGTCCGACATCTTTGTAGATTAAATTGCAAATACTCAGCAAGAGTCCAAGGCTAAAAAATAGTGGGATTGCTGAGATAAGGATAAAAGTGCTTAACAGAGCCTCCAGATAAGGTTCGACATCTGTGAGCACGAAAATGATAGCCGTCAGCGTTAGGCGTACGACAGTTTCGAAGGTTAGTTGTGCATAACCGGAAGCTATTGAGCAAACAAGCGGAAACGACGTTTGGGCGGATTCCTTACGTTTTTGATCTACCGTGCCGATAGCTACTTGTATGATACCTGCTAGGAAGAACCACAAAGTTACACCCAAAGCGATGAATGCGACCGGATTCGTACCATTGAATTCAGGTAGTACCCTAATTTGCGCGAGAAGACAGTAGATCCCGAGTGGTACTAAAGGAAGGACGTAGTTCCAGAAGATTCCAAGCTTGGTACCGCGACTTGCGCTTCGCCAGTTACCGGCGAATAGTGATCCAATCTGCTTTTTGTTATCAACGAGCTGGGACAAGAGAAGCTTGGTCGCTTTAAATGCGCTCGCTGCCTGACGCCGGTTGGGTGTAATTTCAGTGAAAATTTGGTTCTTCAAGGGCTCGTTCGTCAGAGTCTTTCGAGTTCTAGGCTTCGCATCAGGGTGTACTGGCGGCCCGAATCATACACGTTTTGTACAGATTGTGAGATGGTCAACCCGGTCTTAGGGCTTGCGGATTCTGCAATCCCTCGCTTACTCATTCTGGCGTGGCTCACTAAGTCCCTAACAATTTGTTAAGACCGTTTCGCTTTGCGATCACATAGTGTTTTGTACTCGAAAGTGAGGCATCTTTGACAAAAAATTGAATTCTATGGGGACGCGTTCGCAAACGTAAAATATATTTGAGCTTTGGTTCAGTTCCCGTTTACCTAGATCTGCCATAATCCCCTCACGTTCAACGAAGATGGGATCGAGCAGATGAAAAGTACCTTATGGAACTTGATTGCCGCGTCGGCAGCGGTGGTTGTGTTGTCGGGCTGTGTCACAAACCCCTACACAGGCGAGCGTGAAGCCTCCAACACCGCGCGGTCAGCAGGTATTGGTGCGGCCATTGGAGCGGTTGTTGGTGCACTAACCGGTGATGATGCTGATGAACGTCGTAAACGCGCCTTGATCGGTCTTGGCGTTGGTGGCTTGGCTGGTGCAGGCGTTGGTGCTTACATGGATAAACAAGAAGCGAAGCTCCGCCAGCAGTTGCAGGGCACTGGGGTTAGCGTGACCCGCATGGGCGACGACGTGGTACTTAATATGCCAGGAAATGTAACGTTTGATGTCAATCGATCAGATTTGCAGCCAGGGTTCTTACCAGTACTTGATTCCGTAGGACTTGTGCTGAAGGAGTATCAACAAACTCTCATCGATGTTACGGGACATACTGACAGTACGGGGTCTCGAGAGCTAAATATGGATCTATCGAATCGCCGCTCTCAGAGCGTGGCAACTTACTTGCGAGGTGCAGGAGTTGAACCGGCGCGTATCGAAACACTAGGTGTGGGTCCGAACTATCCCGTCGCTGACAACAGTACGCCGAGTGGCCGTCAGGCGAATCGCCGCGTGGAGCTTGTGCTCAAGCCAATCGTACAAGGGTAGGTCTCTGTTGACTAAAGTGTGACGATCGTCACACTTTTTCTTTGTTCTAGCAGGATGCTTTCGGTATAGCTGAGCATTCTGCTCTCCGTGTCACGGACGTTGGATGGAACCGATGGTTCCATAGACGTCTGAGTCATGGTGAAGTATATGATTGGCAGATTCTTTGGCATCCTTGGGTTGACCTTGGCAATCGGGGCGTGCGGTAGCGGCAGTGGTTCTGGTTCTTCCAATTCCGCACCGGCGGCTAGTCCAGCTCAGCAACCTGAGCTCGAGAACTTAGCACCGATCTCCTTTAGCGAATCCATCGATCAAGGAAATACCCTTGAGCGGGTCATCGCGTTCGAAAATAGCGGTAGTGCGCCGTTAACCTATTCAGTTGCGACAGGAGCATCCTGGATCTCGATTCTGACCGCGCCGTCTGGGACTCTGGCTGAGGGCCAAACAGGGCAGATCAGCTTTCGACTTGATTGTTCAGCCGGTACGCAGAATAGCCAGATCACACTATCCACGAACGATGCTGATGAAGGCGTGACGTTGATTCCAGTCGACCTGGTTTGTAACCCACCAATTGCTCACGCGATTGCGCGGCTCACCGTCAATCAGGCGAGTAGGGCATATGACTCTGATACTAGTAGCACGATGAACATCCCCGGCTTGGCCGGACGAGACTTGCTGGCTCGAGTCTTTGTTACCGGTACTGGCGCTGTACCAAGCGGCGATCTGGTTGTGACAACACAGGCTGCTGCGGTTCGTTTTCCGCTCGTCGTTCCACCTTCTGTAAGCCAAACACCGGCTAGCGAGAGTTTGTTAAGTGCCAGCCACTATGTGGTCGTACCTGGTGTTGGAATTCAGCAAGGCGCGGAGATTCATGCTGAGATAGGTGGTGTGCGGTATCCGCCGAGTGGCACGATTAGTTTGGAAGTGGCTGACCCTGGCGTCTTAGGGATTACGTTGGTGCCTGTTACGCACAACGGACAGACACCCGCAATCGATGCCAGCGTTTACCTAGAACAGACACTTCAGCAGTTGCCAATCGGTGACTACCAGGTTCAAATTAGAGCGCCCTACACTTTTTTAGGGGCTTACGACTTAGACGATTTGTTAGATGATATTGCAGACCTTCGCACCCTCGATGGCAGTAGCGATCTGTACCACGCAGTCATTGTGCCGCCCAATCAATCGGGTTCGCAAACAGCAGGTCTTGCCTATGTTGGCGCTCCGGTAGTTGTGAGTATTGATTTGAGCGGCTCGCAAAACATCATCTCCCATGAGATTGGACACAACTTTAACCTGACTCATGCCCCCGCCTGTGCTGCGCCAAATACAGACCCTGATTTCCCCCAAGCCGACGGCAGTGTGGTGAATTGGGGCTACGACATCGTGAACCGAACTTTGGTTGAGCCAACCGCGACAAAGAAAGATCTGATGAGTTACTGCAACGACGTTTGGATAAGCAACTATAGCTTTGCAAAGGCACTCCTCTTTCGCGCTGGCATTTCACCGTCGGGGATGAGCTCCGGTGGCCAGCTGGAAAAGTCGCTTACCACGACCACGATTCGTGGTCGGCTGACTTTTGCGGGTGTCAGAGATCTATCAGTCTTGCCTGGTGGCACAAGTGAGAATACCCCCTCACTCGGACCGGTATTCCGATTTCAGGCGTGGAGCAGGAGCGGCCGAAAACTTGTTGATGCAGATGCATCGGTCATCGAAGTGGAGCATGGTCGGCCGGGTGAGCGCGTCTTTAGTTTGGTCGTCGATGCACTTGCAGAACCGATCTATAGCTATGTGGTTAGCAGCGCCTCGGGTGTTGTCGCTTCCGGAAGCTTTGCCGCTCAATCGAATCAAGTAGCGGGTCAAATCGAGCGCGAAGGCGCCGAGCTATCGTGGCGTCCAGAGCCAGGTTATGTCCTAGTGATGCGTGATCGCGAAGGAAAGGTGGTTAGCCTGACGCGACAGGCACGGAGTCTGGTGCCAGAGGGTGTGGTGGCTGTTGAATTGATGGGTCCAGCAGGAAGTGCTGATCTTTTTGAAGGCGAGTCGACGCTTCATCTTTCACACTAGCGCTCGGCTTCTTTCACACTAGCGCTCGGCTTCGAGTTCGCCATCCAGATCGGCTTCGATGCAAAACTCCTCGAACGCAACACGCAGTTCATGTATGCGGACGCTGCTGGGTACGTTCGCGACCATCGCGACGCTAAAGATAGGTGTACCGGTGTGTGGCGCTGGTGTTGTTTCGGTCTGTAGATCTTGGATGTTGATATTGCGTTCGGAGAAGAAGCCCGCGATAGACGCGACTATCCCTGGATGATCCAAGGCGGTTACCGTTGCTCGGTAGGGTCGCGCTGAAACATCGTTTGGATGACCGTCATCTGTTTGTGATGTGCGGCGAAACAGATGAGCAAGGTCACCGCCATCAAGAAGCGTTAACGCGTTCTCGAATTCCGTAAGGTTTTCGTCTGTTCCCGAGACAGACATCAAGACCGCAAACTCACCGCCAAGCACAGTCATGCGGCTATCTTCGATGTTGAGTGATAGTGTCTGAGCTAAGGATGATAGCTCTGCGACCAGACCTGGACGATCAGACCCAATGGTTGAAACGACGGCAGTAGCCATTAGCTCATGTACTCACTTACATAGGCGGATAAATCGTTTGTGTGTACGCGCTCTTGTGCCATTGTGTCACGATTGCGGATTGTAACCGTGTCGTCTTCTTCAACAGTTTGAAAGTCTACGGTGACGCAAAGTGGTGTCCCAACTTCATCATGGCGACGGTAGCCTTTACCGATATTGCCGGTGTCTTCGTAAAGAATCCGACCTAGGCCTAGTTTCTGGAGGGTTTTCTTGATGTCTTTGGCTTTCGCGACGATCCCCTCGTGATTGCGCTTTAAGGGCAGAATCGCGACCTTGATTGGTGCGAGGTGTGGTCGGAAACTCATAACAGTCCGCTCTTTGCCGTCTTCTAGACGCTCGACAGTGTAAGCTTCGTTCATCACAGCAAGTACGCCACGGTCTACACCGGCAGAGGGCTCAATCACGTAGGGGACTTGCCACTCCTTGGTCTCGAGATCTTGGATTGCGAGTTTTGCGTTTGCTTCTGTGTTTGGTTGCACTTCGGACTGTATGTTGTAGTCGCCTTGATTCTTTGTATGGGAACCAAGATCGTAGTCGGTACGATTCGCAATCCCCTCAAGTTCCTCTAGTCCGTGTGGGAAGCGGTACATAAGATCCACCGTCGACTTGCTGTAATGCGCCAGCTCATCTGCGGGTACATGGTATAGCTCGAGGTTGTTTTCGTTCACTCCTTGAGCTGCCCACCAACTGAGGCGCTCGTTGACCCAATGGTCATGCCAATTCTCGTCTTCGCCGGGTTTGACGAAAAACTCGAGCTCCATTTGTTCGAATTCCCGCACTCTGAAGATAAAGTTTCGCGGGGTTATCTCGTTTCTGAAAGCCTTGCCGATCTGGGCGATGCCAAACGGCAATTTTGGCGAAGTGGAGTCGAGGATATTCTTAAAATTTGTGAATATGGCTTGTGCGGTTTCTGGCCGCAGATAAGCAAAGGAGCTGCCGTCATCGACCGGACCGACCGCTGTTTTAAACATAAGGTTGAACGGGCGAGGTTCAGTGAGGTCATTTGATCCGCAGCTTGGGCACTGATCGCTTTCGAGATGATCGGCGCGCCAACGGCTCTTGCATTCACGGCAGTCCACTAATGGATCAGTAAACGTCGCCTCGTGCCCTGAGTATCGGAGGGTCGTTGGATTGGTGAGAATTGCTGCGTCTAGACCTTCGACATCATCGCGGTCGTAAACCATGGCTCGCCACCAGGCTGATTTGAGGTTGTTTTTGAGTTCGACGCCCAGGGGTCCGTAGTCGTAAACGCCCTGTAGACCGCCGTAGATATCGCTACTTTGAAAAATGAAGCCACGGCGTTTGGCCAACGCGACCAGCTCATCCATATTATTTGCTGTCACAATCTCGGTCCTGAATATGCCCGGTTTGGAGGGCGCGAACTATACCGGAAAAGTATGTAAATTTGGGCTTACAAAGCGCCACATTGTCTGGGAGTCTCGGCAGGTCATAAAGTGTTCCAATGGCCAGTAGAAAGAACCTTTACATAAAAGGTCTAAGCAACCATTGGGCGATTCATGAGACGCGGAGACACAGATCCCGACAAAGTTTACTTCAGAAGCGATAGCCGATTGTTTCGGATGAATGAACAGTGGTTTTTCTCTTCACGAGAAGGGGATCAAGGGCCGTATAGCACCGAAATCGAGGCGCAGGGGGAACTCACCCGGCACGTGGCTGCATCACAGGAACTCAGTCCATTACGGGATTCGTCGAACGCGCCGGTAATTAATCTCGAAGTTGTGATCGACCGCCGCTCGGAACAAGTTCATGCGCCGCGAACAGACTCAACACAAAACCTGAGCTTGAGTGACATCAAAAACTCATCGTTGCAGGCGTACCGAGAAAGGGCACGTTTTCGTGCTCGCTAGCGTCTGATCTTTCGTCCCAACTCCGAGTAGATTCTCTGGATCGCAACACAGTGGATTGCGTCTGGACGCGCTGCCGCGCAGACTTGGCTCTTCACTTCTTCAAGGTAGAGTAATGTCTAATCTCTTCGACCTGACTGGTAAGGTCGCGCTAATCACTGGTTCGAGCAAAGGTATCGGTAAAGCGATCGCCGAAGAAATGGCCCGCCAAGGTGCGCAGGTTGTGATCTCTAGCCGGAAGGCTGATGTCTGTCAGGCTGTCGCCGACTCGATCAACTCTGAGTTAGCAGATAAACCTGGAGGTGCGATAAGCATCCCTGCGCATGTCGGCCATAAAGAAGCACTGCAACAATTGGTTGATAAAACTCTGGCGAAGCTTGGCAAGATCGATATTTTGGTGTGCAACGCTGCGGTTAACCCGTATTACGGACCAATGAAAGACATGCCGGACGAGGCCTTTGAAAAAGTTCTCGGTATCAACATTCAATCGAATCATTGGTTGGCGCATATGGTGTTACCCGAGATGGTGGCTCGGCGGGATGGTGTGATTCTTGTTATCTCCAGCGTCGGCGGTTTGCGTGGCAGTGATTCGCTTGGCGCTTACTGCATATCTAAGGCAGCAGATGTACAGCTGGTCCGAAACCTTGCTGTCGAATATGGTCCACATAACATTCGGGTCAACGCGATATCCCCCGGGCTGGTCCGGACCGACTTTGCGCGGGCACTGTGGGAGAATCCAGCGATATTGGCAGAGCGAACATCAGGCGACCCACTTCGGCGAATTGGTGAACCACAAGAAATCGCAGGCTCCGCAATTTATCTAGCGTCTGCTGCAGGTAGCTTTACCACAGGTCAAAACATAGTGGTTGATGGCGGCTCTACGATCACGTAAAAACGAACGCATAATTCAGAGGGGTATGTGATGAGTGAATCATTTGATGGTCAAGATAACCGACGCTGGTGGGCGAAGGCATTGCTTGTCGGCGCGGTGGTTGGATTGGTGGCGCTACCGATTGGTGCGCTGGGTAGTCGTTTCGGCATATGGCCATTCATGGGCGGGTTTGCGTTGCTCGGCGTTGGGGTTGTACTTGCGACCATCGCATTTTTCCTTGGTGTGATTGGTGCTGTTTATGCTAATTCCAAGGGGTTGAATGCTGATCGTAAGAGCTGCCTGATCGCTGTAGTTATCGGCATAGTGATCTTGGGGCTCATGGGTAATCAGTTCATGACAGCGAGTGGCGTGCCCCCCATCCACAACATCAGCACCGATACATTGAATCCTCCGGAATTTGACAAGATTGTCGCTCTGCGGGAAGCCGAGGGTGCAAATCCGTTGGCTTACGATGCCGCCCAGATTGCCGAGCAACAACGCGCTGCATATCCCTATGTGAAACCTTTAGTGTCCGGAGAGAGTCCCAATGAAATGTTTGGACGCGCGGTATCAGCCTTAGAATCGCTTGGTATGGAAGTTGTGTCTGCGGATGAGGCTGACGGCATAATTGAAGCGACGGACACCACCTTCTGGTTTGGATTTAAAGATGATGTTGCCATACGGATACGCGGTGAGGGCGGCGGGTCGGTGGTTGATATCCGCAGCGTATCGCGTGTTGGACAGTCGGATCTTGGTAAGAACGCGGAACGAATCGGCCAGATATTGAACGCGCTTGGATCTAGTTAAGCGTGTCAGAATTTTAGAATTTCGGTTTCTAAAGTTGATAGATCAACGATGCCGATGGCATTGAATCCTTGCATATGCCCAGCACATTCGCCTGGGTTGAAGATTTTCGTTTGCGATCCCCAGTCTTCAAGACGATAGCGGTGCGTGTGGCCATGTAGAGCAAGTTCGTGGTGGTCCGCGAGATGGCCGTCGAATTCCAATGGGTCGTGAACGACGATGATTTCGCGCTCGTGCCACACAGTGGTAAACGGTGGCTCAAAGAATTGAAAGTTATGTCGAGCAATCGCTGCATCTAGACTTTCTCGTTCTTCGTCATTGTTGCCATAGACGCCGTACATCGGTGCGTTCAGATTGGCGAGCACATCTAAAGTTTTGGCCTGAGTCACGTCGCCAGTATGGATGACGCGTGACACGCCAGACTCGTTGAAAAGCTCAACAATTTTCCCGACGTTTTTGAGATTGTTGTGGGTATCGGAAACGATGCCGATGCGCATAATCGTTCTATCTTAGTTGTGTGTAGCTATTGTTAAGCGGTGGCTCGTGCGATTTTTGCATAGGCAGAAAAAAAGGCCGACCCCGCAAGGAATCGACCCTTAGTTCTTTGGGCTAGTAGGCTATGCTTTTTCCAGAATGTGGATACCGCATGCAGAACCTAGTCCGATGACGTGGGTCATACCAATCTTAGCGCCTTCGACCTGACGTCCGCCGGCTTCACCTCTTAGGTGTGTGCTGACTTCATAGATGTTGGCAATACCTGTCGCCCCGAGCGGATGTCCTTTAGACAAAAGACCACCTGATACGTTGACAGGGATGCTACCGCCGAGCGCCACCTCGCCGTCGTCGATCATCCGGCCAGCCTCACCATCTGCGCACAAGCCAAGGTTCTCATAGTGAAGAACTTCCGCTGTCGCGAAGCAATCGTGTAGCTCGACAAGGTCGATATCAGATGCACCAAGCCCTGCCATTTCATAGGCGTCAGCCACGGCGCGACGAGTACATGAATTGACATCTGGCATGACGAGATCGCGTTCTTGCCATGGGTCTGACGCGAGTACTGAGGCGCGGACCTTGACTGCGCGAGCCATTAAACCAAGCTCTTTCGCTTTCTTTTCGGAACAGATAACTGCTGCTGCCGATCCGTCAACGTTAACTGAACACATCAGCTTCGTATTGGGATAAGAGATCATTTCCGCATTCATCACTTGGTCAAGGGGAGTTTCGATCTGATACATCGCCTTGGGATTAAGAGTTGAATGGTGGTGGTTCTTTACAGAAACCTTGGCGAACTGCTCGAAAGTCGTACCATACTTGCGTGCATGCTCCATACCGGCTTCAGCGAAAACTGCTGGCATGGTGCCTGAACCAAGAAGACCTTCTTTAGGAATCCCAGTGCCGCCGCCAGCGCCACCGAGAAGTCCTTTACCCATCTGCTCAACGCCAACAGCCAAGACGCAGTCATAAAGACCCGCTTTGACAGAAGCCCAGGCTTCTCTAAAGGCAGTAGCGCCTGTTGCGCAGGCGTTCGATACGTTGACGACAGGGATGCCGGTCTGACCGATTTCCTGCAGTATCCGCTGGCCGACCATGCCGGAGGCTTGGCCTAAGTTGCCACAGTAGAGTGCTTGCATATCTTGAATAGATAAACCGCAATCATCTAGTGCGAGTAGCGCTGATTGAGCGCCAATTTGCGGGACCGTCTTCTCGGGGAAACGGCCGAACTTGATCATGTCTACGCCAACAATGTATGCGTCAGTCATGCTTTCTTCTCCTTAGCTCTTGGTGTGCTTTCTGGCGTTTAGCCAGCTTTCGGTTGGAAAAAGTACGATATGTAGGAATTGCCGTCCCGGTCCTTGCGGCCAAGGGCGTCGGCAAATACCACGTCTACTGGCATATCGAATTCAATTTTTTCAGGGTCAGGTTCTACGTTGATCAAATTGCCTTTGATGGCAGTGCCATCGTCTAAATCAACAATCGCACTGATATAAGGCACGTCGATGCCTGGGAAGGATCGATGCACAATTGAGTACGAATAAAGCTTGCCTGAATTGGGTAGGGTGACGGTGGCGATTTGATCGCGAGCACCACACTTTGAGCAAACGTTTCGTTCGCCCAAAAATGTTGCTTCGCAGCTGCTACACCTATGACCCTCGAGATATGGTTCGCCGCCTTCCGGAATTTTTATATACGGCACGGCCGGTAGTGGCTGATCGCTCATAGTCCCCTCTATCTGATCTGTTAGCGTTCAAGCTTACTACGCTATCGCGAGGTGATCTACACCGAAGGTGAGTAAGCTCTCGCGGCGCTGAAAGCTCCATTTTTTCTCCCATTGCAAAGGCTATTCGAGTGAGGCAGCCTGCAAAATTGGATACTGTAAGGAGATCCTGATGAAGTCAGTCAAAGTACGAGACTACATGGCAACGCGCTTGGTGACGTTTCACGAAAACACGAATGTCGTGCAAGCGATGGATCAGTTTCTCAAACATTCCATATCTGGTGCCCCGGTGGTCGACGACGAAGGTAATCTGGTTGGGATCTTGTCTGAGGTGGACTTAATGCAAGTTGTCGTACAAGACAGCTACTACGATGAATCGATTGGTATCGTGGCGGATTACATGCGAGCTGATGTCGATACGATTGAAGTAGATATGGATATCTACACGTTAGCTGAGAAATTCATAAAAGAGCATCGTCGGCGCTACCCAGTGACCTCCAAGGGCAAACTCGTAGGGCAGATTAGTCGGCGTGATGTCTTACGCGCAGCTGAAGAGTTTTTGCGGAAAGAAAAGAAACGCAAGCCGCGTCGGGCGACCTTACGCTAGGGAGATCTTTTCCGAGTCACGAACTGCGCGGCGTTATAGTTTGGCGCGAATGAGTTCGTTGACTTGTTTGGGATTAGCTTTGCCTTGCGTAGCCTTCATAGCTTGACCAACTAAAAATCCTAGGACCTTGTCCTTGCCGTTGCGCAGCTGCTCTACCTGATCGGGATTGTCAGCCATGATCTGCATCACGATGTCGTCAAGCTCACCGCTATCTGACATTTGCTTTAAGCCGAGAGTATCGATGAGCTCATCTACCTCTCCGCCGTCTTGCCAAAGGGCATCAAAGAGCTGCTTCGCAGTTTTTGAAGACAGTGTGTCGTCGTCGATCCGTTGGATCAGAACGCCGAGCTGTTCTGGTGTCACTGGCGACACGGATACGTCTAGATCCGACTTGTTAAGATGCGCGGATAAATCACCCATGACCCAGTTCGCAGCACTTTTAGCGTTGTTGCTGACCATTGCCGCTGCATCGAAAAATTCGGCAACGTCGGGATTGTTGCTCAGCCAATTAGCATCGTAGTCAGATAGCGCGAGCGTCTCGACGTAACGCGCGCGTCGAGCCTTTGGGAGCTCGGGCAATTCTGCAGCGATAGTGTCGACAAATTCCTGGCTGATTTTTAGTGGGAGGAGGTCTGGGTCTGGGAAGTAGCGATAGTCTTCGCTGAATTCTTTGCTGCGCATCGAGCGGGTTTCGTTGCGGTCAGAGTCGTACAGCCGAGTTTCTCGCTCTATCTTCCCGCCAGCCTCGAGAACATCAATTTGTCGTTCGATTTCGACTTCGATCGCTTGTTCAACGAACTTGAAGGAATTGATGTTCTTGATTTCAGTGCGCTCACCAAACTCATTTTGTCCTACTGGGCGTACTGAGACGTTCGCGTCGCAGCGCATGCTACCTTCTGCAAGGTTGCCATCGCAGATTTTGAGATAGCGAACAAGATTATGGATCTGGCGAAAATATGCGCTCGCTTCTTGGGCGGTACGGAAGTCTGGTTCGGAGACCACTTCCAACAGCGGCGTTCCAGTGCGGTTTAAGTCGATCCCTGTCTGGCCAGGAAAAAGATCATGGACTGACTTACCAGCGTCTTCTTCCAGATGAGCCCGAGTAATCCCAATTTGTCGTTCGCTGCCATCATCCATAGTGAGCGTGATTTCACCCTTGCCGACGACGGGCGTTTCAAACTGACTGATTTGATAACCCTTAGGGAGGTCTGGATAAAAATAGTTTTTGCGGTCAAAGATCGAATCCAAATTGATTTCAGCATCGATGGCCAACCCAAACTTGATGGCCATCACAACAGCTTGTTCGTTGAGCACGGGTAAGACTCCGGGCAAGCCAAGATCAACGGGACAGGCCTGAGCATTAGGCTCTGCACCAAACGATGTAGATGCCCCTGAAAAAATCTTGCTGTTGGTTGCGAGCTGGACATGGATCTCTAAACCAATCACGGGTTCCCAGTTCATGCGGTTTGCTCCGGATGTAAATGGTGCCAATCGGTTTCAGACTGGTAGGCGTCAGCCAAACCCAGGATGAGATCCTCTCTGAACGCCGGACCGATGAGCTGGGCGCCGACGGGTAGACCGTCAGCGAAACCACAAGGCATCGATAGAGCTGGGAGTCCTGCGAGGGATGTTGGTACGGTGAATTTGTCCTGTTGATACATAGCGACAGGATCTTGCGTCAGGCTGTCTTGTGCAAACGCGCCACCTAGGGTGGTTGGGGCCAACAAAACGTCGACTTCAGTGAATGCTTGTGCGAAGTCATTAGCGATGAGGCGCCTGATCTTTTGTGCTTTTAAGTAGTAGGCGTCGTAGTATCCCACCGAGAGCGCATAAGTTCCGGTCAGGATGCGACGCTTTACTTCGGCACCGAAGCCTTCACTTCGAGAGCGTTGATAGAGATCTTCGAGCGACTCAGAGTTGTCACTTCTGTGCCCAAACCTAACGCCGTCATAGCGAGACAAATTGGTTGAAGCCTCGGCACCGGCGATCACGTAATACGCAGAGATCGCGGCGTCTGTGTGCGGCAGTTCTACGTCGACACAGGTGTGGCCTTGACCTTCGAGGCAGCGTCGAACTTCGTCGAGAGATGCTGCCGAGTCATTGGCATGGTTGAAGTATTGCCGCGGTAGACCGATCGTGAGACTTGCCGGTCTTATCAGTTTGCCTTGCAACGCGCCAGCCATCCAAACATCTTGTCGGTCGGCGCTGGTTGAATCGCGTTCGTCAAACCCAGCCATCGCAGCAAGGATAATTGCAGCATCCTGCGCATCGTGGGTCATTGGACCGGCTTGATCGAGACTCGAAGCGAACGCGATCATGCCGTACCGGGAGACCCGCCCGTAGGTCGGTTTCAAACCGGTGATCCCACACAGAGATGCTGGTTGTCTGATCGAGCCGCCGGTATCTGTACCTGTAGCTACTGGAGTTAGGCCAGCGGCAACCGCTGCCGCGGACCCGCCTGAAGAACCGCCAGGTACTAGCGCCTCACCCCAAGGGCTGGTGACAGGTCCGAAATAGCTATTTTCGTTGGACGAACCCATAGCGAACTCGTCCATGTTGGTTTTGCCCAACATCACCATGCCTTGGTTATTGATGCGATTAACCACAGTCGCGTTGTACGGTGCGATGAAGTTCTCGAGCATGTGTGAACCAGCCGTCGTGCGGATACCTTGGGTGCAGAAAATATCTTTGTGCGCCATGGGCACCCCAGCGAGCCAACTGGCGTCACCAGACTGGCGTGCTTGATCTTGTTCGGCTGCGCTCTTCAGTGCGGTTTCAGCGGTGACGGTCACGAAGGCGTTGCTTTGATCTTGTTCGATGCGTTCTAGAAAATCCTTTGTGAGCTCGACGCTGGAATAAGCGCCGCTAGCAAGACCATCTGCAAGCTCGTGTACGGTGGTGAATGGGCTCATTCGACGACCCGTGGCACCAAGTAGTAGCCGTCTTCGGTAGCAGGTGCTGAAGCCTGAAACTGATCTCGATCGACTTTTTCTGTGACTTTATCTGCGCGCAATCGCTGGTTCGCGTCGAGTGGATTCGCCATGGGTGACACGCCGTCGGTATCAATTTTTTGCATCGAATTAATCATGTCGATGATGTTCTCGAGGTCTGCTTTCGTAGCCTCAAGTTCGTCCTGGTCCAAGGAAAGCCGAGCCAGGCGAGCGAGATGAATGAGGTCGATGGTTTGGTCGCTTGAGTCTGCCACCTTTGTTGATCCAATTTGTGGGGACGCGAACCTTAGTGTACCCACCTTAAAATTTCCAGAGTGGAAATCTACAGCGCGTTTTTGACAGGTTTGTGTGCAACTTTAGCAGTGCTACCCCCTGCACTCGCTGCCAATATGCTCTATGATTGCGCTTTCCAACTGGACCCCAGCGCTAGATGTTCAAGAAAATCCGTGGGTTGTTCTCTCGTGACCTTTCAATCGACCTCGGTACCGCCAACACACTGATTTATGTACGTGAACAAGGCATCGTTCTCAACGAGCCTTCGGTGGTAGCGATTCGCATGAATGGCAACCAAAAAAGCGTTGCAGCGGTAGGTCTCGATGCCAAACGTATGCTCGGTAGAACCCCGGGCAATATCACCGCCATCCGGCCGTTGAAAGACGGTGTGATTGCAGACTTCCTTGTGACTGAAAAGATGTTGAAGTACTTCATCAGCAAGGTCCATGAGAATTCTTTTATACGACCGAGCCCAAGAGTTCTGGTCTGTGTTCCTTGTAAGTCAACAGAAGTTGAACGGCGCGCGATCAGAGAAAGTGCGTTGTCTGCGGGAGCTCGTGATGTGCGACTGGTCGAGGAGCCGATGGCAGCGGCGATTGGTGCGGGGTTACCTGTACAGGAAGCTGTCGGCACGATGGTTGTCGATATTGGTGGAGGTACAACCGAAATAGCGATCATCTCACTCAATGGAGTCGTTCTGTCCGATACGGTTCGAGTCGGAGGCGATAGATTTGATGAAGCGATCGTGGCCTATGTCCGCCGAACGCAAGGTAGTTTGATTGGTGAGGCAACTGCTGAGCGGATCAAGCAAGAAATTGGTGCGGCTTATCCGCAAAAAGACATTCGAGAAATCGATGTTCGGGGTCGTAACTTGGCTGAGGGTGTGCCGCGATCGTTTACTTTAAGTAGCAATGAGATTTTGGAAGCGTTGCAAGAACCACTCTCAATGATCGTGCAATCGGTAAAGAGTGCTTTGGAGCAGTGCCCACCTGAGCTTGCTTCTGATATAGCAGAGACTGGCATGGTTCTGACAGGTGGTGGCGCCTTGTTAAGAGATTTGGATGTCTTGCTAGCAGAGGAAACAGGATTGCCCGTCATTATCGCGGAAGATCCGCTCACATGCGTTGCACGTGGTGGCGGTAAGGCGCTAGAGCTTATGGATGCCGCAGGCAATGCCGATTTGCTCTCGACCCAGTAGGGCGCAGCCACCGTTTGATCACCGAGTTGTTGAATGTGCGACCAGATTTGGTAACAGGCTGGACGACGCTAGGTTTATAAGTCAGATATAGGAAGGGGAAGGCAGGCTCATCAAGGCGCTGTTCGTAAGAGAAAGTGGTGCTGGATACCTCCTCACAGGATTGGGTTTACTGTCGGTTCTCCTCCTCGCGATTGAGTCTTCAACCGGATTAATGCAACCAGTACGCGAACAGGTCGAGGGCGTCGCCAGCCCGATCTATCTCATAGCGGAATCACCTTATCTTCTCGCGGGTCAAGCAGGCTCAATCTTTTCCACACAGTCCCAATTGCGCGAGCGAAATTTGACGTTACAACGGCAAATCCTTGAGCTAACGCATATCTCGCAGCAGTTTGTGGCCCTTAAAGCTGAGAACGATCGCTTACGCCAACTCCTAGGCTCGCAAGGACGACTTCCATATGAGGTTCTGATCGCGGAGGTCGTTGGGGTTGTACCGAATACAGGTAGTTTTCAGGTCATCGTGGATAAAGGCGCCGATGCAGGTATCCAAACTGGCCAGGCGGTGCTGGATGCTAGTGGTCTCTTTGGGCAAGTAATCACTGTCGCACCTTTTTCGAGTCGCGTGCTACTCCTCACCGATCGTAACCATGCCGTGCCGGTTCAAGTTAATCGTAACGGGGTACGCAGTATTGCAGGTGGTAGTGGCCTGATGGACCGCTTAGAACTGGAAAATGTTCCAGTATCAGCGGATATCGTTGAAGGCGATTTACTGGAAACATCTGGCCTCGGCGGTCGCTTTCCGACCGGGTATCCGGTGGGCGTGGTGACGTCTGTCCTCGTCGAGCCAACGTCTGCTTATGCCCAAGTTGTAGTGCAGCCCAGTGCGCAACTTGATCGTTCCCGCCACGTGCTAGTGATTTTTGAGCCGCAGGTGGTCGCGCCATGAACCCATTCAATGGTGGCTGGGTCATTCTAATAAGTTTGTTGATCGCCATGACCTTTGCGGTTTTTCGGTTACCTGATGGCTCGCCGGAGTGGTTAGGTTGGTTTCGTCCAAGCTGGGTGTTGCTGATCATGTTTTTCTGGGTGATGGAACTACCGCACCGGATTGGTCTGATTGCGGCGTGGCTTCTGGGACTGTTGATGGATGGATTGTTGGGTGAACCCTTGGGTCTGAATGGGTTTTTGTTTGCCGGTTTTACTTACGTGACGTGGCGTTTTTTTGAACGGCTCCGGATGTACTCTGTATTGCAGCAGTGTGGCGTTGTACTAATTCTGATTCTCTTGGCACAACTTTTACGAGCGGGGGCGCTGAACCTTGCTTCGAACCAACCGTTTGGGTTCGCGATGTTTGGCACGGTACTCTCGTCTACTTTGCTCTGGCCCTTTATCTATCTCTTGTTGATGCGAATTCGCACATCGGTTCGAATCGAATGAGAAATCGACTTGTTCTCGCTTCGCAGTCGCCTAGAAGGGCTGAGCTGTTAGGACAAATTGGTCTGCCATTTGATGTCTATGTCACAGATGTCGATGAAACGAGGCTCGACAATGAACCCTCAGAGGACTATGTACGCAGACTAGCCCAAGAGAAGTGTCTTGCGGGATGGCAGTTGAGCAAGGCCGATCGGCCAGCGGCCGTAATTGGAGCCGATACAATTGTTTTACTTGGCGATGAAATTCTTGGCAAACCTCGCGGTCTAAATGAAGGTAAGGCGATGTTAGCCAAGCTTGCGGGTAATACGCATACGGTTTTGTCCGGTGTAGCTGTGAGCAATGGCCAATGTCTTGAATCAACAGTGGTTGCCTCAGCGGTTACATTTACCGCGCTGAGTCAACACGACATAGATGCTTACTCCGCCACGGGTGAAGGCGGAGACAAGGCAGGAAGTTATGGGATTCAAGGGATTGGGGGTATATTTGTGGAGCGGATAGAAGGTAGCTTTAGTGCTGTGATGGGCTTGCCTGTGCAAGAAACTGAAGCATTGTTGCGAACGCTCAATATCGATACTTGGAGTATGCGCTCCCATGGCTGAAGAACTCCTGATCAATGTCAATCCGTTTGAGACCCGAGTCGCGTTGGTGACACACGGGCTCCTCCAAGAAATTCATGTCGCTCGCGCTGAAGGCTATAGCGTGACGGGCAACATCTACTTAGGCAAAGTCGAACGGATCGTTCCTGGTATGCAGGCTGCGTTCGTTAACATAGGACTACATCGGCCTGGGTTCTTACACGCGCGGGATATTGATTCACCTCGTGTGATGTTGGCAGAGGACAGTTCTGAGCGAGAGATAACGAAGCCCGACATTCGAGACCTGCTTCATGACGGACAGACAATTTTGGTGCAGGTAGAAAAGGATCCGATCTCGACCAAAGGCGCACGTCTGTCTACGCAGCTCGCCTTAGCTTCTAAGTACTTGGTGCTTATGCCGAATGAAACCCATGTTGGAATTTCGCAGCGAATCGAAGCGGAAGAAGAGAGAGATCGTCTGCGGACTCTCCTATCTGCAGTCCAGAGTGGGCGCGATGCGGTTGCTGGAGTCATTGCTAGGACCGCTGCAGAGAACGCGACGGAGCCACAGCTTGCCAACGACTTTTCTCTGTTGGAACGCATTTGGGCGCGGGTGTTAGAGCGTAGCCAAGAGTCCGACGGCAAAGTGCCCCGCATCGTTTATGAGGAACTACCGCTACACTCCCGAATGGTACGGGAATTGGTAGGCGCAGAAACCGAGACCATATTCATCGACGAAGAAAAAACGTATCAACGGATCCGTCGCTACGTCGATGAGTTTATACCCAGCTACGCCGAGCGCTTACATTTCTACGATGGTCGCCGACCGTTGTTCGAAAGACATGGCGTTGAGGACGAAGTGCTCCGTGCGCTCGACACCAAAGTGGCATTGCGGTCAGGCGGTAGCCTAGTGATCGAGCAGACCGAGGCGATGATCAGTATTGATGTCAACACAGGTGGCTTCCTGGGGGGACACAACCTTGAGGAAACGGTTTACCGTGTGAATCTCGAGGCAGCCGCCGCGATCCCACGACAGTTACGACTGAGGAATCTAGGTGGCATTATCGTCATTGATTTCATCGACATGGAGGATCCGGAACATCAGAGGCTCGTATTGCGGGCGTTGGAGAAGGCCGTAGAAGCAGATCCGGCACGTACTCGCATTGAAGGATTTTCGGCGCTCGGTCTGGTCCAGATGAGTCGCAAGCGAACCCGAGAAAGTCTCGCGCAAATCATGTGCGCGCCATGTCCAAGTTGTCAGGGTAATGGTCTGGTAAGGACCGCGGAATCCACTTGTGTTGATGTCCTGCGTGCTCTCGCTCAAGACTTTCAAGCGCGCTGTCGGCAAAAATCTGTGGAAGGGGATTACTTGATCCGCGCAACCGAGTCGGTTGTCGATAGGTTGCTTGATGAAGACGCTGAACACCTTACCGAGTTGTCCCAGATGATGGACCGAGAAGTCAGAATTCAGATGGAACCGAGCTATCAAGAAGGACAGTTCGATATTGTCCTAGTTCAAAACGTCTCTAGATAAGCTCGCTTGATGCCTAACGAAGCGCCCGAATCCTCCGCATCGATGAGCTCGGCTGAACCGAAAAGCGTCGTGCGACGGGTTGAGCAATTGTTTCTGCGCCCGCTGTTCTTATTTATAACCTTCGTCCTCATATTGTTCGCCATAGTGCAAGGCACCGGTCGATTCGCAGTCGCGACCATGAGTCTGTTTTCCGACGAATTGAACACCGTTACTCGTCCGTTTGGTGTGCGGGTAGAGGACATAGAAGGTAGCTGGCAGGGGTTGAATCCCGTCATTCGTGCGGAGCGCATTTTGTTTGCTGGTGGTTTTGTCGAGAAGGTTGAATTCGAGCTCGACGTGCTAGAGAGCGCGTACCGAAGCGCGCTAGTGCCACGACGGGCAAAGGCGGACAAGGTGTTCCTTGATCTTGTAGAAACAGATCAGGGGTGGGGATTGCGTGGCGCAGTACCGGGTCGCGAAATGCCGGATGTATTGGAAACGTTGCGCAATGCCGATGAAATAAGCTTGACGGCTATTGTTTCCTTGACCGATCGCGATGGTAAAACGGGCTCTGCACACGGCCAAATTGAGGCGCGCAACGTCGGTGCGCAGCACTATCTTGATATGAGTATTGCGACTACCGCAGCGGATGGCTTGCGAGTTAGGCTTTGGGAACGGGACAAGAGTTTTTTTGGGGAAACTTCGTCACGTAAGATAACTGTTGGTGGCGATTTAGTCTTACCCGAAATTCTAACGGGGCAGGCTGATATCTCCATTGGGGAGTTGGCCTTGCGCTGGCAAGAAAGCAACACCTTTGGAGGCGGAAACATTGCGCTGCAACTCAGTCGGGTAAAAATACCGGGCGAGGAGGTTGAGCTCGATTTCGCGGTGCAAGCTGAAATGTCGCGAGCAGGTGAATCAGTTCGTGCGACGGTTGCATCTCTTCTGGTCCGGCCAAATGTGCAAACTGATCTGGTCCGGCCAAATGTGCAAACTGAGAACACGCCGGGGTTGGATCTTTCCGGGTTGGAAATTGCGCTAAGTCTAGTCGGGGTGGAATATGGTCCCGAGATAGAAGTCTGGCATCCGCAACTTCAACTAGATTCGGTGACTGCTTTTGGGACCGCGGCGACAGGACCGATCAATGCGCCAGGCCGTTGGATCCGAGGGTTGCAAACTTCAGGCTTGCTTAACAACGTCCATATGTATGGTGAGTTGTCAGATAAGCTCTCTGTTGGGTTTGCTGCAAGTCTGGCGGACCTCCACATAGATGGGTACCGCGGTGCGCCGATGCTCACCAACGGGCAAGGGCAGCTTTGGGGGGACGGCCAGAATATCGCGATACAAATGAACGCGGGTTCAGGGCAATTACAGTTTCCAGACCTTTTCACAGATCGGTGGGATTTCGATTTCCTTCAAGGCGTCGTTAAGGCCTGGATCGCACCGGGATACTTCGCCATGCGAGGCAGTAGTCTCAAATCTCGTATCAATGAGTCCCAGGTTGCAGGTAGCTTCTCTCTTACGCGACCCGATCCGCGGTATGAGCAACGCGTAGGTCTGATGCTGGGTATCGATCACACTGAAATGGCGGCAGCACGAACGTTTGTGCCTTACAAAATCCCTGACGAATTGTCGAAATGGCTTGCAGAGGGACCTCAAGGCGGTGAGCTCTCAGATATAACGTTTCTATATCAGGGGCAGGTCCATGTTCGCGACCGTGAGTTGGGTCGGCGTATCGAACTCGTTGCAGATATGACCAATGCAAGTGTGATCTATGATCAGGCTTGGCCAGAAATTTCGGCGGTTAACGGACAAGTGCACGTTGCTGGCCGAACAACCCACGTCCGGGTTGATACGGGGGTATCGAAGAATATGCGGCTCTCTCGCAGTACCGTGCAACTAAGAGACAATGGTGTCTACGCTGACGTGGACTTGAATGCGCTCGGTGATGGGCGGGACGCGTTACGCTTTATTCTTGAGAGCCCGCTAACGGAGTCGCTCGGGTTTGTGACGCCGAATTGGCATGCTGGGGGTATCCTGGATTTTTCCGGTACGTTACGCGTGCCGATAAAACAAGAGGAAGCACCGCCGCTAGCAGTAGATTTCGATTTCGATCTACGTGAATTTGACTTATCGATGCCGGAATACCGCCTCGTAATAGAAGACCTAGTGGGTAGCGGTCATTTTTCGTTGCCACATCGTGTTATTGGCACCTTTTCAGGCGCCTTGTTTGAGCATCCCGCAGAGTTTCGCGTTACAAGTGATGACGAATGGGTCCGGTTCAACATTCAGGGGACTTCCGGTCACACAGACGTCTACCAACTCATCGACTACGAAGACATCGGAGTCATCGATGGTTTGCTTGGCTTCGATGCCGTGCTTGGAATAGCAATGACGGAGACCAACGTCACCAATCTGGAGCTGACCAGCGATCTTGTGGGATTGGAGATGCGGCTGCCATCCTATCTCGGCAAAGAGGCGTCGGTGGCCAGTGCATTGGAGCTTGATGTTCAGTTTCTGGATGCATACCAAAGCATCCGTTGGGGCTACCTGGATACACAAGGTTGGCTGCACTTCGGGGACAAGATTGAACGAGGAGCAATTGGTGTAGGCGCAGCGCCACCAACAACCGCACAGGATCAACAAGCTATAGCGATTAGCGGGACACTCGATACGCTAACGTTGAGCGATTGGGTGTCAGAAGAAGGTGAGGCACGTGTAGCTTTACCGTTGGATTGGAAAATTCAGGGCTTACGTGTGGATAGCTTTGTTATCGATGACTTGGCATTCAAAGATTTAGTCCTCGGGGGGGAGCAAGTGGGGGATAGTGTCGGGTTCAATTTTGCGAGCGCGGATCTCACTGGCCGCGTGGATATCCCAGCAGAGGGGCTGATGGAAATTGATCTTACCCACTTGCGGCTGCCTGCAGCCGAGGAGCCACCGATCGAGAGTTTGAGCTTCGCGAGCACCGTCCCTGCGATAGATCCTATTGATGTTGAGGTTGGCTATCGGTTGCCACACGCGAAGGTTGATCTTGATTTACTCCACCTTGATGAGGAGCCTTTTGGCAGTTGGCGTTTTGTCATGCGACCTGAAGATGATGTTGTGTGGATTAACAATCTCAACGCGGATGTGAATGGGGTACACATTAGTGATGGTGAGCTCAATTGGGATCTTGCGGAAGATGTGAGCCACTTCGAAGGTATGGTTGTACTGGACGATCTCGCAGAAACGTTACCCCTGTGGGATTACGCGCCTGTGCTAGAGACGACGAAGGCGAGCGTGCAGGTGGATGCACGGTGGTCTGGATCACCGGCGAACGTAAACTTAGTTGGCTTGAATGGAGATTTAGCGTTTACCGCACGAGATGGTCGTTTTTTGGATGTCGAGGCGGGTGGTGGCTTACGCATGATGAGCCTATTGAACTTCTCAAACATCGCAAAACGTATCAGCTTGGATTTTACGGACGTGACTCGAGGGGGTATCGGGTTCGACAAAATTAACGCGAAGGTCAATCTCAACGATGGTGAGATGCAATTTGTTGAGCGCATGATTGTGGAAGGCTCGTCTTCGAATTTTCAGGTTGGGGGCAAGGTAAATCTGAATACAGGGCTACTAGACAATGAAATGATTGTGACATTGCCAGTTAGCGATAGCCTACCCTGGTATGGCGTGTATCTCGCATTGGCAAACCCGCTAGCGGGGCTCGGTGTCCTTGTGGGAGAGCGGGTTTTACGCAAGCCGCTGCGTGCTTTCAGCACAGCTAAATTTGAAGTCACCGGTACGTTGGATGAACCGGAAGTAAAATTCCTGAGCCTATGGGATCAGAGCATGTCTGAACCTGATCAGAACAACACCACGCCGCTCAGCGCCATAGACGAGAGAGCGCCGTCGACAAGACCTTGATAGACTCAAATGCTACTGAAAAAAAGCCGGACAACACATGAGTGACAGCCTGGTCGCGCAAAGCCAGATTTTAGGCAAGAGTGATATTGATCAAATAGACCTAGAGCAGACTCTAGAAGAGTTGATGGCTGTGGAGATTGACTATGGCGAAGTTTTTCTACAGTCGACCCGCTCGGAAAGTTGGGGACTGGAAGACGGAATCGTAAAGGACGGAAGTTTTAGTGTAGATGCAGGCATTGGTGTACGAACCGTAGCCGGAGAGAAAACCGGATTTGCATACGCAGAAGACATTCAGAAAGCAGGCTTAAAGAATTCGGCAGAGGCAGCCCGATCGATCGCTCGCGCTGGGCAGAATCGCTCATTGGTTGCACCGGTTTTTGTCGGTAACGAAAGCCTCTACCCCAGTGTGGATCCCATCACCTCCATGGATGAGGTTGCCAAAGTGCAACTCCTACAGCGCGTCGATCAGACCGCTCGGGCGGCAGACAAACGTGTCCGAGAGGTAAACGTGCGCATATCGGCAAGCCACGAAATGATGGCAGTTATGGCTACAGATGGTACACATGCGGCGGATACGCGTCCTCTGGTCCGATTGGATGTCTCGGTTATCGTTGAGCAAGATGGTCGTCGAGAGAGAGGCAATTCGGGCGGCGGCGGTCGTCAGGCGTTGAGTGAATTGAACGAGGGTGATTGGGCTGATGGTGTCGCTCAAGAAGCGGTTCGCATGGCGATAGTAAATCTTGACGCTATTGACGCACCGGCAGGCGCCATGCCAGTTGTACTTGGCCCGGGTTGGCCCGGCGTAGCACCGGCAGGCGCCATGCCAGTTGTACTTGGCCCGGGTTGGCCCGGCGTGTTATTGCATGAAGCGGTTGGCCATGGCTTGGAAGGAGACTTCAACCGCAAGGGCAGTTCGACGTTTGCTAATCGGGTTGGCGAACAGGTGGCTTCGCCACTCTGCACGGTCGTTGACGACGGCACGATGGCTGGACGTCGCGGTTCGTTGTCAGTTGATGATGAGGGCATGCAAACGCAATCCACTGTCCTGATTGAAAATGGCACGTTGGTTGGATATATGCAGGACAAGCTCAACGCAAAGTTGATGAACGTTGCTACGACGGGTAATGGGCGTCGCCAATCCTATGCCCATGTACCGATGCCGAGAATGACCAACACATTTATGTTGCCTGGCGAAAGTGACCCGGAAGAAATATTACGGAGCGTTGATAAAGGCATATTCGCTGTTAACTTTGGCGGTGGTTCCGTAGACATCACCTCGGGAAGATTCGTGTTTTCTGCAACAGAGGCATACCTGATCGAAGGTGGCAAGGTGACGGCACCAATTCGTGGTGCAACTCTAATCGGTAATGGCCCGGAGGTCATGAATCGTGTCTCCATGGTCGGGAATGATCTGAGTCTCGATACGGGCGTTGGTGTTTGCGGCAAAGATGGACAATCAGTACCTGTTGGCGTGGGTCAACCAACGCTAAAAGTGGATGAGATAATTGTCGGTGGCACTCAAGCCTGAGTTTCGATCTCGTGGAGGTAGCGATAAAGTGCGCGGGCGGCGGTTTTTCGATTTTTTTCGTCTGGTGCGCTCTGAGCTCTTCTAATGAGTTGCCGTAGTTGCTGACGGTCCACCGATGGATGAGCGTCTATATATTCAGCTACCGAATTTTTTTCTGCGATCAGACGTTCCCGCCATGTTTCGCATTGGGCGTTAACGTAGTTTGCGATTCTCGACTGGCCTTCAAAGGTCTCTAACCTTGCTTCAACTGCATCCGCGTCTATCTTGCGCATGAGTTTACCCACGAACTGGAGCTGGCGACGCTTGGCTTCTCTACTAGGGAAGCGCTGGTGGTCCAGAATTGCCGCGAGAAGATCGTCCGGAAGATCAAAATCCGCCAGTTGGGCAGATTTCAAATCAGATAATTTTTTTCCAAGTGCTTGCAGTCGAGTGGCTTCTCGTTTGCGCGCAGTCTTTGAGGTAACCTCTTCAGGATCGTTATCGAGCATTACTAAACGTCTGTGTGGGAGCTAGGTGGAAAATTTACGCAACCGAGAATCTGAACTCAAATCTCTAGTAGAGACCATCTTAGCTGAAGCGAAGCAGCAAGGCGCTGATCAAGCAGAAGTGTCAGTGAGCTCAGATGCTGGACTCGCAGTTTCTGTGCGCAAGGGCGAACTCGAAAATTTGGAGTTCAATCAAGACCAAGGCTTCGGTATTACAGTCTATCTAGGCAAGCGCAAAGGCTCCTCCAGCACGACAGATTCTAGCCAACAAGCTATTCAAGAAACGGTCGCCGCCGCCAAACGTATCGCGACCTATACCCAAGAAGATGAGTGTAGTGGTCTCGCTGATGCGTCGCTGGCGCCCACGCAGCTGGATGATCTAGATCTTTATCATCCCTGGGATGTAGAACCAGAAGAGCTCGTTACGCGTGCGCAGGCATGTGAAGCCGCGGGACTGGCAGTCGACAAAAGGCTGACTAACTCAGATGGCGCACAGGTCAACACGCAGCAGGCGATGCGGATTTATGGCAATAGCCACGGCTTTATTGGCGCTTACTCCAGTACTCGCCATGGCATGAGTTGCGTACTGATCGGTGAAGATGACTCCGGTATGCAGCGTGACTATTGGTATACGACAAGTCGTGATCACAACGGTCTCGAAGCGACTGACGATGTTGGGCAGCAAGCAGGAGAGCGGACTATCGCTCGTCTATCTCCTCGTAAAGCACCAACCGGCCAATTTCCGGTCATCTACTCAGCCCAAGTAGCTAGTGGACTTTTTGGTCATCTCATCGGAGCGATCAGCGGCGGTTCGCAATATCGGAAGGCATCATTTTTACTAGACGCTATTGGCGAAAAAGTGCTCCCTGATTGGCTGTCGCTTGTTGAAAGACCGCATCTCAAGAGAGCTTTGGGCAGTGCTAATTTCGATAGCGATGGTGTTGCCACAAAAGAAAAGGCATTTGTCCAGGATGGTGTGGTGGCCAGTTATATTCTCTCTGTGTATTCGTCGCGCAAACTTGGCTTAGAGCCTACTGGCAATGCAGGTGGCGTCTACAATCTTGATATCGAAGCACCCGCTACACCTTACATGGAGATGATTGGTTCCATTGACCGAGGTTTGTTGGTCACCGAGTTAATGGGCCAAGGTATCAATGGCGTTACCGGAGACTACTCCAGAGGGGCTGCGGGTTTTTGGATTGAGAACGGCACCGTCCAGTATCCGGTGGCTGAAGTTACCGTGGCCGGTAACTTGAAAGACATGTACCGCACGATTGAGGCGGTCGGGGACGATGTGGATTTTCGCGGTAACATTCGTGCACCTAGCGTGCAGATTGAATCGATGATGATCGCAGGAGAGTAACGATTTAGGCGTACACGAGACTCGCTAAACCAAGGAAAACAAAGAATCCCGTAACGTCGGTAATTGTGGTTAGCACCACCCCGCCAGCAATAGCCGGATCGATATTCATATGTCGCAATATCGAAGGCAACAAACTCCCAGACACAGCAGCAACGACGATAGTGATGATCATAGCTGTGGCGATTACCAGACCAAGGGAAATATCCTGAAACGCAACAGCGGCGGTGATCGCGACTAGGGTCGCCCAGAGAAGACCGTTCAAGACAGCGATAATAAACTCTCGATTCACGAGCCACGTGCGATTACCGCGTCCGAGGTGACCTAGGGCTTCGCCGCGAATGACTAAAGTGAGCGTTTGTGTGCCAGCTATCCCACCCATGCTCGCAACTATCGGCATGAGTACCGCGAGGGCGACGACTTTGACAATTGTATCCTCGAATACATTGATGACTGCTGCGGCGATAAAAGCTGTGATTAGATTGATACCTAACCATATAGCACGCCTTCTGACTGAGCGGTGAACAGGCGCGAAGGTGTCTTCGTCAAGGTCAAGACCCGCTCGGACGAGCACAGCTTCGTCTGCGTCCTCGATAATGACATCGACGACATCGTCGATCGTGATCCTGCCAAGTAATTTGCCACCGGAGTCGATCACTGCGGCGGAGATAAGATCTTCATCAGAGAACAGCCGCGCGACTTCTGTGTCCGACATAGCAACTGGGATAGCAGGGGCTTGGCTGTCCATCACCTCGCGCACAGTTACCGTCGGGTCTGAGGTCAGTAATTTTGAGAATGGCAGCATGCCGACGTATTCGTCACGAGAGTTAACGACTATGAGCGCATCAGTAGTCTCAGGTAGGTCTTTGCGTTGGCGTAAGTAGCGGAACACAAGTTCCAAGGCATGACGCGGACGGACGGTGATGGTGTCGGTGTTCATCAATCCACCGGCGCTTTCCTCGTCGTAAGAGAGAATTGCTTCCACGCGGGCTCGATCTCGAGAGTCTAATCTCGCAAGTACCTGGTCTGTGATACTTTGCGGAAGTTGTTGCAAGACATCGGCAAAGTCATCGGTGTCGAGTTCATCACTCGCGGCGACCAGCTGAGCCGGATCCATTTCCTCGAGAAAGTCTGCGAGCACGTCTTCATTCAAGTGCTGCAAAGTGTGGTTCTGCGACTCCTCGTCGATAAGATCCCACATGATGAATCGTACTTTGGGCGGGAAGGATTCGAGGACGTTAGCAACTTCCGCGGGGCGTAGTGAGGCGAGAAGTATTCGTGTTTCGTCTGCAGAGCGATGCCTGAATGTCTCGATGACCTGTTCTAAGGTATCCAGCGACTCAGGAGCAGACATTTAGTCGTCGTCCATTTCATAGAATCCAGCGTTGACGATTTCGCAGATAGCCTCAAAAGCCTGCTCCTCATCGTCGCCATCCACTTCAAGGATGAGTTCTGTCCCGACGGGAGCGCCGAGCATCAACAGCGACATTATGCTTTTTCCGTCGACCGTCTTGCCGTCCAAAGTTAGTTTAACGTCACTCGCGAATGGCTTGCAGGCATCAACCAACTTAGAAGCTGCCCGTGCATGCATGCCAAGAGGGTTGATGAGGGTGAGAGATGTCGTACGCATTGAAATTCTTCTTCTTTTACGACTCGAGTCTAACACGGGCTAAATGACCGACAGAGCGCTGGGGTATTGGCGGTGGCGAACGCCGGGTCTAGGAGAGTTCGCGATGCCTTACGAGGACGTTCTCAAACGTGCTACTGAAGTGGCTGGCAAGACGTTCGGCGAAATATACGCTGCGGTGTTGCCCGCCAGTGCAGCCGAGACCAACGGTCATGTAGACACGTGAGTTTGCCTCGAATTGCGGGATCCAAGTATGAAGATAGCCACTAACGTCCTGGAACATTGCTGTTACCAACGGTTGAGTGTCGAGATACGCTTTTATCGGTTCGTCCGTACCATTATAGGATCGTAATGCCGCTTCCCAATAAGGATTCGGCAGACAACGCAGATCGAATACCAGATCGACATCAACGGGAACACCTTGCTTGAAGCCAAACGATCGGAAGAGAAGGTTGATACCGCTGTTCGACTTTTCTATCACTCGCGTTGTCATGGTTTCGCGTAGGTCTTGAGCGCTCAGGCGAGTCGAGTCAATGGTGAGATCAGCGACATCTGCGATTCCTTCTAGCACTTCCGCTTCTGCGTCTATCGCTTGGCGAAGATCGGTTTCAGCATTGGTTAAAGGGTGCCGGCGTCGTGTTTCCGAAAATCGTTTGACCAGAGTAGGACTTGATGCGTCGATATAGACGACTTGGCAATCCACATCCATTCTGTCTACTGAAAGAAGAATCTCGGGAAACAGTGCTAAGTCTTTGCTGCGGGCGTCGATGCACACGGCAAGATGCGTTGTCGCGGCAGCAGGGTTGCGAAGGGTGTTGTGGACTAAAGATTGCAGGAGACCTACTGGAAAGTTGTCGATGCAGTTGTAACCAGCATCCTCCAACGCGTTCAGTGCGGTGGACTTGCCAGAGCCAGAACGGCCGCTGATGACGATGAGTTTCATGCTTCACTCGTTTCAGTGAGTGCCAATAACGCGTTCATCTTTTCGTGTAAGTCAGTGTCGTCCTGACAAGTTCGCAGACACTCCCGGTTCTCGGGTTCAGCCAGGATGGAAGACAAGTCGGCTAACGCGCGCAGGTGCGCGTTGTGTTCGTCGTGGGGAACGATCAAAGCGAAGAAAATATCCACGGCTGTGCCGTCCGAGGCTTCATAATCGACTGGTGCCGCTGTGGTGAGCAAACAAACTTGGATGTCCGTGGTGGCATGGCGACAATGTGGAATAGCTACACCTTCGCCTATGCCAGTACTCCCTAGACGCTCACGTGCCAGAAGACCATCTAGGATGTCTGTCGAAGACGTTCCAGGATTATCGTTTGATATGGTCTTTGCGATCGTCTCCAACACACGTTTGCGGCTAGAGGCGTTTGCCCGGCAAACGACGCGATTTGTGACGAGGCGTGTTCGCAGTAATGTCATTTGTCTTGGCGCGCCGAGGAGGTCTCAGTCGTGGTGAGCGCTCCGTTGGTGACTGCCGTTATGGCGTGCGACGGTCTTTTCTTTATGTTTGATGAGCTGTCGATCAAGTTTATCGACGAGGGCGTCAATCGAGGCGTACATGTCTTCTGCATTTGCATTAGCAAATAGCTCGCCGCCTGTGACATGCGCAGTTGCTTCAGCCAAGTGCTCGAACTTCTCGACGTTGAGGACAACGTGCACTTGCGTAATGTGGTCGTAGTGGCGATCAATCTTTTCAAATTTATGACGTATGTATTCGTTTAGGGACTCAGTAAGTTCGACGTGATGACCCGAGATACTTAGTTGCATAGGTACTCCTTTAGTTTAGCTCGCTCACGGCTTTTATATAACGCCTTAGATGGTTGTTATGGTTCATGACGATAAGAAACGACCAAGGTGTTGGTTGTCCAGAACAGGGTAAAGACGGGGAAGTTAGGCCTAGAAGTCTCAGTCGCAGCGTGAATATCGTCAAACGAGTTGTTTGCGCTCATTGGAAGGAGGAATTGACAAAGACTCTCTGTACTTAGCAACCGTCCTCCTGGCGACTTTGATGTTCTGGTCTTTCAGTATCGCTGCGATTTTGTTATCGCTCAACGGTTTCTTAGGATCTTCTTCCGCGGTAAGCTTCTGGATTAATGCGCGGATAGCCGTGCTCGAAACCTCTCCCCCCGAATTGGTCCCGACGTGGGATGAAAAGAAGTACTTTAGTTCGAATACACCGCGCGGTGTTGCAAGATACTTTCTGCTCGTCACGCGCGAAATTGTCGATTCGTGAAGGTCAACGGCGCTCGCAATATCAGCGAGGATGAGCGGTTTCATAGCCTCCGGACCATAGTCCAAGAAACCTTTCTGAACTTCGATAATCTTGGCCGCGACGCGCAGTAACGTATCGTGTCGTGTCTGTAGACTCTTTAGGAACCAACGTGCTTCCTGCAGATTTTCGCGCAGATAGTCTCGGTCCTCTGTTCTGGTCACACTTTTAGCCAGATCTTCATATTCCGAGTTGATGCGAATTTGCGGCGTGACATCAGAATTCAATTCGACGACCCATTGACCTTCAAATTTGCGCACGATCACATCGGGTTCAATATAGTCAGACTTTTGGTCTGCAATGGTGCTGCCAGGTCGAGGGTCTAAGGTCCGGATGAGGGTCATTGCCGCGCCCAGGTCATCTTCGGACATGCGCGTCTTGCGCTTTAGAGTGTTGTAGTCTTTGCTGCCAAGAAGGTCCATGTGCTCCTCAAGGAGCATGATCGCCTCGTTGACCCAGGGAGTACCGGACGGGTACTGCTTGATCTGAAGGAGGAGACATTCTTGCAGATCTCGTGCTGCAACCCCAACCGGGTCGAGCTGCTGCACGACGTCCAAAATCTCTAGGACATGCTCTTGTTCAAACGTTTCCCTGCTAGACAACAATAGCTCGTCGGTAGCTAGGCTCTCGTAGATTTCATCTATAGAGACGGTGAGCATACCGTTGGTATCGATGCCGTCGATGATTGCCTCGGCGATGATGCGATCAGATTCGGCGATGGTGCTCAAATTTAGTTGCCAGAGTAGATGATCGGCAAGTGTTTGAGCTTCGGTTTGATTTGCGAAAGGGTCGTAATCCGCATCTGGGACAGAGCTTGCCAAGTTTGTCGGATAGACAGCCTCCCAATCAGTATCTGTAGGTAGTTCGTCCCGAATAGGTGCTTCTAGTTGGGTGCTCGTGTCGGTATCGGTATCAGCGTCCGGAGCCGCACTACTTGCTCGTTCTTCAATTTCAGCTTGGACTTGCTCGTGCTGGGTGGCATCTAGTTCGGCACCAGGTAGTTCCTCAGAGACTTCCAGCATTGGGTTCGACTCAAGCGTGGCTTGGATTTCTTCTTGAAGATCGAGCGCGGACAGCTGCAGCAGCCTGATGGCTTGTTGCAGCTGCGGCGTCATGGTGAGCTGCTGACCGAGTTTTAGGGCGAGCGTTTGCTTCATACAAACTCGACTGCCTTATTCACGAGTTGGTTAAGATCCCTCTAATCACCTCGTACAAAAGTTGCCTTCTGACGGGTTTGTCTTGGATAGCTAAATATAGTTCTAATTGTCGAAAACGCAGTAAATTTGCCGTTTCGCAACGTACCATTCCAAAACCATGCCAATTTAGCATGATGACCCGCAAAACGCCTGTCGGTGGGGCATTTACGTGAGCAAGTTAACAAAGTTCGGCGCAAACGAGGCTAGATCGTGAAGCTTTCGCCCAAATAGACTTGGCGGACGGTTTCGTTGGCCAAGATTTCCGAGGCATGACCGGTGGCGATGATGTGGCCTTCGTGCACGATGTAGGCGCGGTCGCAGATATCGAGGGTTTCTTTGACGTTGTGATCCGTAATCAATACGCCGATCTGGCGAGCTGCTAGGTCGCGGATTTCGGTTTTGATGTCATTGACGGAGATGGGATCGACGCCTGCAAAAGGCTCGTCAAGTAAGATAAAGCTTGGGTTGGTCGCGAGCGCTCGCGCTATTTCCAGGCGCCGTCGTTCGCCTCCGGACAGACTTTGACCGAGGCTCTTCCTAACTGTATTCAGGTTAAATTCGTCAAGCAGTACGTTCATCGTTTGGACGCGTTGGGCTTTGTTCAGTTCGGGACGCAACTCGAGCACAGCAAGTAGATTTTGCTCTGTGGTTAACGTGCGGAAGACACTTGCTTCCTGGGGCAGGTAGCCTATGCCAGATTGAGCTCGTTCATGTACGGAGGCATTGGTGATTTCAGTTTGATCTAGAAAGATCTCACCGGCGTCTGCCTTAATCAAACCGACCACCATATAGAAACAAGTTGTCTTACCCGCGCCGTTGGGACCGAGCAGCCCCACGATTTCACCACTGTTTACTTCCAGCGAGACGTCTTCGACGGCGATCTTGCTGCGGTATTGTTTGCGTAAACTTGTTGCTCGCAGGCGAGCGGCTGGAGTAGAGCTGGCCGTCACGGGGTGGTCTGTTGGGCCGTGTCGGGTACCAAAATCATGCGTACCCGTCCTGGAGTGTCACCAGCACTTGCATCAACTTTGCCGTTAACGATGTCGTAACGAATGGATTCACCGCTCAGCGTGTTTCCTAGTTGGGTGAGGGTCGCCTCACCGTTCAAATAAATGCGCTCTTCACTCGTGTGGTAAATAATAGATTCTGCTTCAGCTTCGACGTCGCCCTGATCATCTTCCAGACGTTGACGATAACGGGCAGGCCCGCCTTCGGTAATGATCTGTTGGACCTGATCACCCTTAATCTTAACGACCATACGTTCACCAAAAACGCGCAGCGTACCTTGGACGACCTCGACCGACCCTGTGTATACGATTGTCTCGTTGCTTTGATCGATTTCGGCATCATCGCCTTCGATGTGGATGGGTTGGTCTGCGTCATTGCGCAGTGCCACAGCGGGTTGTGCATCACTCAGAGACAAGATAGCCAACAGCCAGACGCAAGCACCCGGGCACCAAGACCGGAGGGTCTGAGCCGAAAAACTAAGAATCTTTAAACTGCTCGGGTAGAACAATCGTGTGTACTCTCTGTGTGCTATCTGAGGACAGGGTCAGTATGCCAGTTTCGAGATCGGCTACCATTCCGGCAGCGACGGTTCTACCGACTTCGGAGTCGATAATAACATCTTGGTCGGTTTGCGCGTATTGGCGATCTGGAAACAGCTGAAAGACCTCAGATCGTAGGGTCATCGTGCCGTTTTCGGGATGCTTCTGGACCATTTCTACGTCTTCGTTGAGGAATACAACGTCTTCTTTAGCACCGCCCCTTGTCACCGCTTGTCTAATCGTACCGATCTTCGACTCGATATCCCATGGCGGTTGATTGGCTGAAAGTAGGTGTACGCGTGGTGCCTGCATTTCCGTAAATTCTCGATCGTAGTATTGCTCGATGCGCGCTGCATTCAATCGGTAGTGAAGAGAGCCGTCGGGGTGTAGTTGGTGATATCGAACCCCCTTGCCATAAACGTCTGGCTGGCTTTTGGTGTGTTCGTCCTCAGGGTCATCGCGATCGGCCGTCTGGCTCTCCTGAGTTGCCCAATAGAAGTAGGCAGCCATGATCGCAAGAATCACCATCCCGATCGTTTTGCTCGTCATGAAAACGTCGCTGTTTGTTGCTGCATGAATGTACGGATAGGAACCGAGAAGAGTGGCGCTAGAACGGCCATCGGGATTGTGCCTTCAAGACATGCTCAGCGATTTCGGCAACAACGCCTGTGCCACCGGATCGTTCGGTAATCCAATCTGCTTTTCGCAAGACTTCAGGGTGTCCGTTCGGGACTGTGATAGAGAGACGAATCATAGGCTCAGCAAACAGAGCTAGATCCTGTATGTCGTCGCCAACGGCCGCAAGGTTGTCATCCGGAAAGCCATCAGCAATGAGAGATTGCAATGCCTCTGGCTTGCTCGATACCCCTTGAGTGACATGTGCTATCCCCAACTCACGCGTTCTGCGCGCGACCATGGGTGAGCGGCGCCCAGTGATGACGGCAATTGATACGCCGTGCTCGATGAGGAGTTTGATCGAGGCGCCGTCTTGTACATGAAATTGTTTGAGTTCGTGACCGTCGTCGGTGTAGATGATTTTGCCGTCCGTGAGCACGCCATCCACATCGAGCACGATACCGCGAATATTTTTCAAACGATCAGAGGGTGGAAGGTTGGCGGACATGCTTTGTTAAGCTTGTTGGACCAAGAGTGCGTTGTATCCGATCCAAGCTGTCAGCATAACAGCACCTTCAAATCGGGTAATCACGGCGCGCGAGTTGATGCCATAAGCGAACAACGCGAGCATCAGTGTCAGCGCGAGCATCATGCCACAATCGCGCCAAAGTGCTGCGAAGTCGATGTCGGTAGGTGCCATCAAACTAGGAACAGCAAGAACAGCGAGGATGTTCAGGATGTTTGAACCCACGACGTTGCCAATAGCTATATCAGGATGACCTTTGATAGCTGAACCGATGGTTGCAGCGAGTTCCGGCAGACTTGTCCCGATGGCGACAATGGTTAAGCCAATGATCATCTCGCTGACGCCCAGAGTGGTTGCGATTTCAGTCGCGGCATAGACCAAAATTTGGGCGGAGATCAACAGAACGATGAGGCCTAACATGAGCCATGCCACGGCTTGTAGGGTAGTCATGTCTGGGAGTTCATCGAGCTCCTCTTGCATGAAGGGCGAAAGCTCGTGATCGGGTTTATTTTGACCGCGGATAAGTTGATGCAGAATGGCGGCTAAACCACCGAGCAGAATGATGCCGTCGAGAACGGAGAGATGACGGTCGAAAAGGAGCGCAATTGCCAGGAATGTGGCACCGAGAAGCCAAGGCAACTCGGCCTTACGTACTGGCGCCGAAAAAGGTAGAGGGGCGACGATAGCTGTGATCCCTAAAACCAGGCCAATGTTTGCGATGTTAGACCCGATCGCGTTACCAACCGCGAGCAAGGGGTTGTCATCGAGGGCCGCAAATACAGCGACCAGAATTTCCGGTGCTGAAGTACCCACAGACACGACGGTTAGTCCGATCAACATCTTGGATACGCCTAAATTTGTCGCGCAGGCTGCAGCGCCGGATAAGAATCGATCGGCACTCCATACCAAGGCGATGAAACCTACGGCGAGTAATAGTAGCGGCAGCCAGATCATGCAGATTTGTTGGTGGAATTATTCAAGTTCAGTCCTCTGCCTGAACTTTAGACTCATTGGATGCGGGTTCCAACTTTGTAAAACAGATTGTTTTGTGTTGAGCCAACCCTCTTTACCGAGCGCTTCTGTGTGGGAACAAGATAGACCCTTCAGGGTCTATTCATGTGCAGTGCTATAATCTCAAATGGCCTGATGGAGTGATTTCAAAGTCGTAACAAATGCGAGCAATATGTCCGGCAACTTGATAGAAATTCGTAACCTAACGTTCCGTCGCGGTGAACGATTGATCTTTGACGACGTTAGCCTAGCTATTCCACGTGGCAGTATCACAGCCATCATGGGTCCGAGCGGCACTGGTAAGACAACTCTGCTTAAGTTAATTGGCGGACAAGAGAAGCCTGAGTCCGGAGAAATTCTGATAGACGGGCAAGACGTCGTGCGCATGTCTCGTGCTGAGTTACTCACTTTGCGCCGAGATATCGGCATGCTATTCCAAGCCTCGGCGCTCTTCACAGACCTCACCGTCTTTGAAAATGTCGCTTTCCCGCTGCGCGTGCACACCTCGCTGTCAGAAGAACTCATTCGTGACTTGGTGTTGATGAAGTTGAATGCTGTCGGTTTACGGGGCGCTCGTGATTTAATGCCCGCTGAGCTGTCAGGTGGTATGTCTCGAAGGGTGGCACTAGCCAGAGCAATTGCGCTGGATCCAGCCTTAATCATGTACGATGAGCCTTTTACCGGACAAGACCCGATCGCGATGGGGGTGTTGGTCAGCTTGATCAAGGACTTAAATCAGGCGCTAGCAACGACCAGTTTATTGGTCTCCCATGATATCCATGAAACAGTAGGGATTGCTGATCAAATATTTATTCTTGCAGATGGCCGTGTGATCGGTTCAGGAACACCACAACAATTGCGTGATTCGGACTCAGAGATGGTGTCTCAGTTCATGCATGGTAAGCCAGATGGCCCCGTCCCGTTCCACTATCCAGCCGACGACTACCAATACGATGTCGTTGCTGGGGTCGATTAGGCGTGGGAGTGGCTTAGATGGTTCTCTTTCTGCGTAGGATAGGTGTTCGCGCTTTCAACTTTTTGGCAACGCTTGGTCGGGCTTCGGCGCTCTGGTGGAGTGCCATGCGTTGGCTGCCACGTTTTAGCGAACTGCCGCTGTTAATCAAGCAGATATACAACGTTGGCTATCTTTCGCTTGTCATCGTGGTTCTGTCAGCTTTTTCGATCGGAGCGGTGCTCGCGTTGCAGTTCTACACCCAACTTGCTCGATTTGGTGCGCAAGAGGCTGTCGGCGTTGGACTCGCGTTGGTGCTGCTACGAGAATTAGGTCCGGTTGTTACCGCCTTACTCTTTGCAGGTAGAGCGGGCTCAGCGCTCACGGCTGAAATCGGGCTCATGAAGACCACAGAACAGTTGTCCAGCATGGAGATGATGGGCGTTGATCCGCTGAGACGAATTGTGGCTCCAAGAATCTGGGCTGGCATTATTAGTGTCCCCATCTTGACTGCAATTTTTAACACCGTTGCGATCTATGGTGGTGTTGTCGTCGCAATCGATTGGCTCGGTGCCGATGCCGGAGGATTTTGGTCTGGGATGCAGGACGTCGTGGATTGGTGGGAAGACCTTGGTAAGGGAATGCTCAAGAGTCTCGTGTTCGCGATCTTGATAACATGGGTTGCGGTTTTTCAGGGGTACGATTCCGAACCGACTGCAGAAGGAATGGCGATGTCGACGACCCGTACCGTAGTCATTTCATCAGTACTTATCCTGGCGTCAGACTTTTTGTTAACGCTCGTCATGTATGGAGACTTTTAGTGCGCGCAAGAACGATAGAAATTAGTGTTGGTGCATTTGTGCTCGCAGGTTTGTTAGGCGTGATATTTCTAGCGATACAAGTCTCCGGAGTTACGTCTGCATCCGACGAAGAACGGTACCAGGTTGTGGCTCGGTTTGATGATGTCGCGGGTCTGCGGGTACGCGGTAAGGTCAGTATGGCTGGAGTGACCATCGGCAGGATCCAAAATATAAGCGTAGATATGGAGTGGGGTACCGCTGTGGTTACGCTAGATATTTTTGGACAACCTGGCAATTTAACCTCTGATACTTCTGCCAAGATATTGACGGAAGGCATTCTAGGTGCCCGCTATATCAGCTTAATGCCCGGTGCTGACGAAGAATACTTGCAGAATGGTGACGAAATCACGGATACACAAGGTGCGCTTGTGTTAGAAAACTTAATTGGTGAATTTCTAACTAATCTAGGAGGGTCGTGATGCGGATAAAGCAGTTTATTAGTTATATTTTGCTGGCGACGCTGGCGACGCTGGCGTCTTGGGCCCAAGCGAGTGTCGTCAACGATGCTATGCAATCCGGTACAGCAGAAGAGGCCGTAGTCATTGCGACTAACGAAGTCCTTGACCTGATTACATCCGGACAAGCTTACATCGAGGAAAATCCAGCGCGTTTTTATACCGAGGTAAAGGATCTACTAGATCCGATGATTGACTTCGATCGGTTTGCTCGATCGGTAATGGGGGTGTGGTATAAAAAAGCGAGCCCCGAGCAGTTCGAGACGTTTGCCGAATCGTTCAAGTGGTCGCTGGTGAAAACTTATGCTACTGCGTTGTCTGAATTTCACGAAGGCAAAGTTCGCGTGGTCCCAGGACGAGGCGGGAAACCAAAGCCTAGTAAGGCGCTCGTTGCTATGGAAATCGATTGGCAGGGTAAGACCTACAGCGCTATTTACGATATGCGTAAGAAGGCGGATACCTGGCAACTAGTGAATGTCTCCGTAGAGGGAATCAACTTAGGACTCAATTATAAGTCGCAATTCGATTCGGCTATGAAAGGGCCTAAGTATGGTCGAAATTTGGACAGAGTCATTGAGGCTTGGGCTAACCAAGTTGGTGACGGTCGCGATGATTTAAAATCTGGCGCAGGCACCGATGCGCGATAGGCTCGTGCCGTGGTACGTAACATCATAGCGCTTTCCGGTCTCGACGGCGTGCTCATGCTCGAGTCCGAATAACAAATCTCCTAACGCACCTATAATTTAAGGGCGAGAAACTGAAATGCAGGAAACTATTGTAGAAAGGGTGGCTGATGGCTTTCCCGGCGCGTCTATTAATGTGGAGCTCGATGGCAACCGCGCGACGATCGAGGTGACGAGCGAGGCGTTTGTCGGAATGTCTCGAGTCAAAAAACAACAAGCGGTATACGCATGCATCCAAGACTTCATAGCCGATGGAACATTGCACGCAGTGACCATAAAGGCAATTGAGCCAGACGTACGTGGATAACCAGATGCGGGTGGATAGCCAAATGCAGGTTAATAAAAATGTGTGGAGCAAAGATCTAGGCGGACTGCGTGGATAAACTCAGCATCACAGGTGGTCAATCGTTGTCGGGACGGCTGCGAGTTTCCGGTGCCAAGAACTCAACGTTGCCTATTCTTGCCGGGACCTTATTAGCGAAAGAACCTGTACTCGTGGGTAATGCGCCGCACTTGCAAGATGTCACCACAATGATTGAGTTGTTAGGCCATCTTGGCGCTGATGTTGTAATAGACGAAAAACTCAACGTGGAGGTTTCGGCCAAAGACTTGTGTCAGTTACGCGCGCCGTATGAGTTGGTTAAGACGATGCGCGCCTCCTTTTTGGTATTAGGACCGATGGTGGCCCGATATGGTCAGGCCGAAGTATCGCTGCCAGGCGGGTGCGCGATTGGTTCGCGTCCAGTCGACCAACATTTAAAAGGTTTGGAGGCGTTAGGTGCCAAAGTTGTCGTAGAAGATGGCTATGTAAAGGCCGAGGCGCCAAATGGTTTGACCGGTACGGACGTCTATATGGATTTAGTGACCGTTGGCGGCACTGAAAATTTGATGATGGCGGCGTGCCTCGCAAGCGGCGAGACTCGTCTCCATAATTGTGCTCGGGAACCTGAAATTGTGGATCTTGGAGATTTTCTAAACACTCTTGGTGCCCAGGTCAGTGGTCACGGGACATCGACGATAACGATTGTCGGCGTGTCGGAACTAAAAGGTGGCCACTATCGAGTCATGCCAGATCGAGTCGAAGCGGGCACCTATCTCATTGCCGCCGCTGCGACTGGTGGCGAAGTTTTTCTAACAGGTGCCGATCCGCACACCCTTGGTGCCGTACTCGAGAAGTTACAAATGGCAGGCGCTGAAATAAGCAGCGACGACGACCATATTAGTCTGCGCATGTCGAACACGCGGCCTCAAGCTGTGGACATTGAGACCTCTCCCTATCCCGGGTTTCCTACCGATATGCAGGCTCAGTTCATGGCAATGAATGCCGTGGCAGATGGTACGTCGACGATTCGAGAGAACATATTTGAGAATCGGTTTATGCATGTCCAAGAAATGAATCGCTTGGGTGCGAATATAGAACTACACGGCCACTCAATGGCGGTCGTGCACGGAGTGCAAAACCTTAGAGCGGCGCCAGTTATGGCAACAGACTTGCGCGCTTCCTCTAGTCTCGTCATTGCTGCACTCGTTGCTGAAGGGACCACAGTGATTGATCGGATCTATCACATCGACCGTGGTTACGAAACGATCGAAGAAAAGTTACAGCAACTCGGCGGATCGGTGCAGCGAGTTCGATAACACCTCTTTACACACCCTATCTTGATTTGTACATTCCAGTAGGTGATTGGGAAAGTTAGGGAGATTAAGGAATGTTCGGATTTAACCAGGTACATCGGTTGCTGGTCACCCTTTGTACTGCCAGTCTACTTCTGGTCGCGCCTTCGACGTTCAGTCACCATGCATTTTCCTCCGAATTTGACGCGGATCGTCCTTTTCGCGTGCAAGGCACAATTGTGCGAGTCGAGTGGATCAATCCGCATAGTTGGGTGCACGTCGACGTGGTCGACGACGCTGGTTCGGTTGTGCCATGGATGATGGAAGGTGGCACACCTAACGCGCTGTTGCGAGGTGGTCTGACTCGAACAGTGCTTCAGGTTGGCACTGAGGTGATTGTTCGCGGCTATCAGAGCAAAGATCCGGACTGCATACCGAAGTGTCGAGGTAGCGGCCGTGACATTACGTTTACTGATGGACGACAGATCTTTATGGGTTCCTCAGGCACAGGTGCGCCGAGGGATGGGGCTGATCCCAGCGAAGGTGGCAGATAAATGAATTCTCAATATCCGTTGGCCGACAAGAATTTGGCAAATATATCTTTCGCGACTTGGGCGTGTGTTAAGGGGTTGTTAGTGGTGGGTTTGCTCGGTCTTACTGGCTGTGTAACCGAAGGGGCTGCCCCAGCTTCTGACAGTCAAACGAGCGATAGTTCTGCCGTCGATCAAGTTGAGATTCCTGACTTAAATGGTCTTTGGCAAGCGGTTGGTACCGCGCATTGGAATCTTGAAGGCGGGCACGCAGCGAAAGGTCCAGCAACGATCGTGCTCGGGGCATTGGGCGGCATTCCTGCAGGGCATAGCTATGTCGTCGATGGTCCAATTCCATACAAAGCAGAGGCCGCTGCGAGACGTGCCGAATATCGTGTTGCCTGGAATGAGTGGGACCCTGTCGTTAAGTGCTTCATCCCCGGAATACCAAGACAAACCTATATGCCACTCCCGTTCCATATCGTGCAATCTGAGAACAAGTTGTTTGTTGCTTATGAGTGGGGCAGTAATAGTCGTGTAATTCACCTGGATAGACCGGGTACGAGGGCAGAGTTGCCTTCTTGGATGGGCTACTCAGTTGGTCGTTGGGAAGGTGATACTTTGGTCGTCGAAGTAACAGATCAAATGCCAGATACGTGGCTCGATGCTACGGGTACTTGGCATGGTGAAGCGCTCAAGGTGACTGAGCGGTATACGGTGCGCGGTCCTAATCACATTGACTACGAAGCGACCATCGAAGATCCCCAAGTCTTTACCAGACCGTGGACAATTAAAATGCCGCTCTATCGTCGCGTGGAGGCGGGAGCGCGATTGCTTGAATACAAGTGCATACCGATGGCAGAAGATGCAGTCTATGGGCATCTACGCCGGGGTGCGGATATGACTGCGCCTACTGTTAAGAATTTGTTCTAAGGAGACACTAATGAACAGGACAAACTTCGTAATTTATGTCGTGCTACTTTTAGTCGGTGCAACCGCGATAAATGCACCAGCTTTGGCAGAGGTACCCATGACGTCGTGGGGTAAGCCGAGCTTGGACGGGACTTGGGATTTCAAGTCAGCGACGCCATTGAGCCGACCTGAGCGATGGAAAGACCAGGAAGTCTTAAGTGAAGCTGAAGTGGCTGAATATGAAAAAGCCATTCAGGAAGGCAGGTCCGAACGGTTAGCGACTGAAGGTGAGGTACGTGAAGGCTTGGACGGACAAGCAGACGTTGATGTTGGCTACAATTCTGGTTTCTTGGAACTGGGTTCTCGGTTAGATGGCAGTTACCGCACGTCGCTCATTGTGGACCCACCAGATGGTCGGATGCCGCAAATGAAAGAGAGCGCTCGAGCGCGCAACAAACCCTATTACGAGATGCAAACGCAGTCGCCTGCAGGTCCTGAAATGAGGAACCTGACAGACCGATGCCTCATTGGCTTTAACAACAATCCCATGCGATCGGGTGCGTACAACAACATCATGCAGATTGTGCAGTCACGCAGTCATGTCGCGATACAGGTTGAGATGGTCAACGACCACCGCGTGGTGCCGACAAGTAGTGCAAGCTCTGGCGCATCAGGGATTCCTACGACGACGCGATTTTGGAAAGGCTACTCAAGTGGAAAGTGGGAAGGTGCTACGTTCGTGGTTACGACGACAAACTTCAAACAGTTTGCGGCACCCTTTGGCACCGGTGACGCGGCTGTTTTGACAGAACGCTTCACACGGCTGGACGAGGATACGCTCGAGTACGAGTACACAATTTCTGACCCAGAAACGTATGACGTACCCTGGACTGCTCGCCAACAAATGCGTCGCACCGACGATGATGTCTATGAGTATGCCTGCCACGAAGGAAACTACTCCATGCCGTTGGTATTGCGTGCTGCACGCAAGCTAGAAAAAGATGGCAAGACCGACAACACCTGGCTACCAAGTTGGTACAAGAGCCGAGGTTAATAGGCCGTCAAACTAGGCTGAGCGTTTAATTGGGCTAGATTGAATTGGGCTAGATCGATCGACTGGCGATCTAGGTACTCTGGCGGTAGGATGCGCGCGCTATAAGTAGAGTCAAAGCACGCAACAGCGCTTGACTGTGCTTGGGCAAACAACGCATCACTCACCGAGGACATCGTGGGACTAGTCATTGCTCTAAATAAGGGCCGCATACTCAAGGAGTGCTTACCTCTTCTGGCGGCGTGCGGCATCGAACCCGATGAAGATCCAGACAAATCGCGCAAATTGGTCTTCGAGAGCCGTACTGGTGGCCACAAAATCATTATCACTCGGAGCGCTGATGTACCGACCTATGTGGAGCACGGTGTTGCCGATGTTGGTGTGACTGGTAAGGACACGATGCTGGAGTACGGGGAAGGCATGGGCTTTTATGAACTCCTCGATCTCAAGATCGGACAGTGTCGAATGATGACTGCGGGACCCAAGGGGCTACCAGAGCCCGATGGTGTGCTTCGAGTTGCTTCAAAGTTTACCAACATCACACGTCGGTATTATCAAAAAGAAGGTAGACAGGTTTCGCTCATCAAGCTTTCGGGTGCGATGGAGATAGCACCACTATTGGGGCTCGCCGATACGATCGTGGATATCGTTGATACCGGCAATACGTTGACAGCAAATGGCCTTGAGGCACGCGCTACCATCTGCGATATCAGCACGCGGTTGATCGTCAACAGAGCTTCAATGAAAACCAAGTTCGATGCAGTCCAATCCTTAGTCAGCCAGCTCAGCGGTGTTGTTGGCAGTAAAACTGATGCAGCCACGAGCGGATAGTTTGTTGTTGGACCTCAAACGTCTCACAACCCGCGATAGCGACTTTGGTGCTGAGTTGGAGAAACTCCTCCATTGGGATATGAGTGAAGACAACAACGTCGAGCGCGTTGCTCGTGAGGTGATTGCAGAAGTTCGAAGTAGAGGTGATCAAGCTCTCCTCGAGTACACAAGAGAATTTGACCGATTGACAGTTGCCTCTGCAAACAAACTTGAGCTGTCGATGGAAGACTGTGCTGGCGCGTTAGATCGCATCTCGGCTGACCAGCGCGATGCGCTGGAGAAAGCAGCTGCACGTATTCGCGTCTATCATCAGCACCAACAAGAAAGCTCATGGTCTTTTGAAGATGAGTTTGGCAACGAGCTTGGTCAACGCATTACAGCGCTAGATCGAGTCGGGGTCTATGTCCCGGGCGGGCAGGCATCCTATCCGTCAAGCGTTCTAATGACCCTGATTCCGGCAAAGGTTGCGGGTGTGAGTGAGCTTGTTGTAACGCAGCCGACGCCGGATGGTGTGAGAAACGACATGGTTCTGGCGGCGCTCGCTATTGCTGGTGCTGACCGTGTCTTTACGGTCGGTGGTGCTCAGGCCATAGCGTCGCTTGCCTACGGAACCAAGACAATACCGCGAGTTGATAAAATCGTTGGTCCTGGTGGTGCCTTCGTTGCTGCCGCCAAACGCTTGGTCTTTGGTCAAGTTGGAATAGACCTTATCGCCGGTCCAAGCGAGGTGCTAGTCATCGCCGATGGGACAACAGATCCTGAGTGGACGGCGTTAGATCTCTTTTCTCAAGCGGAGCACGATGCCGCAGCCCAAGCCATACTCCTAAGTTCTGATGACGATTTTATCGATGAAGTTGCGAGCTCGATGGAGCAACTGTTGTCGGCGCAACCTCGCGCTGAAATCATCCGTGCATCGCTAGAAGGACGAGGAGCTCTGATAGCCACCGAGTCAATTGCTGAGTCTGTGGAGATAGCAAATCGGATTGCACCGGAGCATTTAGAATTGCATATTGCAGACCCTCAATCTGTTGTGGCAGATGTTCGCCATGCGGGTGCAATATTTTGTGGTGCTCATGCCAGTGAGACTTTGGGCGATTACGTTGCCGGTCCTTCCCACGTGCTGCCTACATTTGGCACAGCGAGATTTGCCTCACCCCTCGGTGTATATGATTTTCAAAAGCGCAGTAGTGTCCTTAACATCACCGCAGACGGTGCGGCGTCACTCGCTGATATCGCATTGCCAATTGCCGAAAGCGAAGGTTTGTACGCACATGCGCGCGCAGCGGCGGTGCGTGCGCAAGAAATGAACAAATCGAAGTCTAGTTAAATGGAACTTCGCTCGTGATCGCCGTCGCTCGAAAGCGTTGGTTGTTGCGGAGAATCTCTAGATTGAGCTCGGTACCTGGTGTGGCTTTAGCAATGAGATTAGCGGCGACTTCATCGTCGGATATTGGAATTTGATTCACCGTCAAAATTGCATCGCCCGGACGTAAGCCCGCTTGATGCGCAGGACCGCCATCCACGACACCGTAGACGACGAGACCGATATCTCCGTTCGGAAGCCTAAGAGGGTAGCGAAGCGTCACACCTAACCAACCCCGAATCACACGACCGTGTGTGATGATTTCTTCCATAACATCCATAGCGATATCAGTGGGAATCGCGAAACCAATGCCCACATTGCCACCGTTGGACTCTCGATAAATCAGTGTATTTATGCCGAGCAAACCACCTTCGTGATCTATCAAGGCACCACCAGAATTACCCGGGCTAATTGCGGCATCTGTCTGTATGTAGTCGACGTAAGGGGTGTTTGAAATCCTCGAGCGAGAAAGTGCGCTGATGATGCCTTGCGAAACACTGTGTCCCAAGCCAAACGGGTTGCCTATCGCAAGAGCGACGTCGCCAACGCGAGCGTTTCGTTCCTCATCGTATGGTATGACTGGTAGATCGCTCGCATCGACTTTGATGACCGCGAGATCGGTGCGTGTGTCGGTGCCAACGACGCGGGCTCCTGCGTCTTGGCCGTTGGCGAACATAACGCGAATTTCATCAGCACTTTGAACCACGTGGGCATTGGTTAATACGTAGCCATCGCCCCGAACAATAACCCCGGAACCCAACGAAGACTGTACGCGCGAGCCGATATTGCGGCAGAAAGGCTGCATGACGGGAAGGTCGCACATGGTTCGGGTGCGGCGCAGAGTTTGGGTCGTGATGTTGACGACTGCGGGCGCTGCAGCCTCAACAGCTGAAGCAAATCCTGGACGATCAGAGCTGGAGGCATTGAAAAGTACAATCGCTAGCCCAAGGAGACCACCTACAACAGCTGGAATCATTATAAAACGGGTTAGTTGATTCATAGTTTAAAAATCCCAATTGGGCCAAAGTTAGACAGTCGTGTTTTGCCTGTTGTTTGCACAGAGTTTGCCTAACACTATTCTAATCAGATAGAGTCCGGCGCCGTGTCACCACTAGCCCTTTACCAAGACAAACTTAAAGCCGGTGAGTTTCAGGAAGATGATGCTCAGGTGCAAGTGATCGCGCGCCTGGATGATCTGTTTTCTCGTCTCAATCAAGCCCAAGTCACACCTACCCTAGTCACAAAGTTAAAACGGTTTTTCAGAGCCGAACCAAAAGAAGTCGTCAAAGGACTCTATATATGGGGTGGGGTCGGTCGCGGCAAGACGATGATGATGGATCTCTTTTACGATTGCCTGGCACCAGAGCGACGTCTACGCATGCACTTTCATCGTTTTATGAAGCGGGTCCACGATGGCCTAAAACAACACTCGGGAACCGCTAATCCGCTACAGAAGGTGGCGGCTGAATTTGCCGATGAAACCGATGTCCTGTGTTTTGATGAGTTTTTCGTCTCGGACATAGGCGATGCCATGATCCTTGGCGAGCTATTGGAAGGGCTTTTCGCCCACGGCGTCACTCTGGTTGCTACTTCTAATGTAGAACCGGCTCATCTTTACGAAAATGGTCTGCAAAGGCGCCGATTTTTACCAGCGATCGATCTTGTCTATCAGCATGCCGAGGTTTATCACATGCCAGATGGCATGGATTTTCGACTTCGTGCGCTGGAACAAGCAGAAATCTACCACTCGCCACTAGATGACCGAGCGGAAGAGAGTCTTATGGAGAGTATGCTCGCGCTTGCGCCACACGAGCCTGAGGTGGACGTAACGCTCTCTATTGAAGGCCGAGATATCCGTGCTAGATACGAAGCCGATGATGTCGTGTGGTTTGAGTTCGCCGAACTTTGCGAGGGACCGCGAAGTCAAAATGATTACATAGAACTCGCAATGGTTTATCACGCCGTTCTGGTGAGCAATATTCCCATCTTTGACGGTAAGAAGGAAAATGCCGCTCGCCGGTTTATCAGCTTGGTTGATGAATTCTATGATCATGGGGTCAAATTGATCGTCAGCGCTGCCGCGCCAATTCCGGATTTATACCAAGGTGAGCGTTTGCGTTTTGAATTCGATCGCACCGAAAGTCGTCTCTTTGAGATGCAGTCGACGGAGTACCTTGGTTCTTCTCATTTACTAGAAGTTGATTCGCAAAAGTAGAAGTCGACGCACAACGAGCCAAATTTTAGCCAGAATGACTCTTGTAATTGCCCGTAAATGCTGTTGTAAAGGATCTAACCCTCCTTTAATATTCGCGCTCCCAAAAATAGGGCCAGGCTCGCCTGTGTCCCGGTGGTAAAAATCGAAAAACATCGGCTGAAGCCGGTAAAAAAAGTCGATTTTGCAGTGGGTAGTCGGCATCAGAACATCAGCATAGTGTCTGTCAGATTGCACGACTAAAAGACTGCACGACTAAAAGATTGAACGAAAGACACATTAAGATCTAGAGAGCTTGAGCTAAATGAAAACCGTGAGCATGCGCAGCGAAGATGTAAATCGCACTTGGTGGGTGATCGACGCTGAAAACAAAACACTGGGTCGTATGGCGACCGAGATCGCGCGACGGCTACGCGGCAAGCATAAGCCTGAGTACACGCCGCACGTTGATACAGGTGATTACATCATCGTCATCAATGCCGAAAAGGTGCGAGTGACGGGCAATAAAGAAGAAGGCAAAATTTATTGGCGTCATAGTGGCTATCCTGGTGGCATCAAGAGCACTAACGTTTCTGATATGCGTGCCACGCACCCTGAACGAATTATTGAAAAAGCCGTTAAAGGTATGTTGCCCAAGAATCCGTTGGGCCGGACTATGTACCGTAAACTAAAAGTGTATGCAGGGACTGAACATCCTCATACAGCGCAACAACCCAAAACGCTGGAGCTGTCAGCATGACCGATTACGATTACGGCACAGGGCGACGTAAGACTTCCGCAGCCCGTGTATTTTTATCCTCCGGCACTGGCCGCATCATGGTCAATTCAAAGCCGCTGGATGAGTTTTTTGGTCGTGAAACCTCTCGCATGGTTGTTCGTCAGCCGCTTGAAGTTGCAGAGTTGGGCGGAAAACTGGATGTAAAAGTTAGCGTTCGTGGTGGTGGCAACTCAGGTCAAGCTGGAGCCATTCGACACGGTATTGCTCGTGCGCTGGTTGAGTATGATGAAACCCTTCGTGGACCAATGCGGGCCGCAGGATTTCTGACACGAGATGCTCGTGAAGTAGAACGCAAGAAAGTTGGCTTAAGAAAGGCGCGCAAGCGTCCTCAGTTCTCGAAACGCTAACGAGCGATCACACCGAAATTCGCTTTCCAGAGGGTCCATTTTGGACCCATTTCGAAAGCGCCTTGTGCTACAATCGCGCGGTTTTGCGTCGGTGCTCCGAGAGGAAGCCACGTGCGACAAGCTAGAACTTAACTACTAGTACGTAATAGATAGTACGTAATAGAACTTAACTAGGATATTGGGAGCAAAGTGCCTTGAGCAACGGCGATGCAAGTCATGAAGCCCCCGCCGCCGATTCTCAGGACGGCGCCGAAGCAGCACCAGCTGCGATTAACACAAAGCGGCGTTATTTTCTGATTGGTGCTACATCTGTTGTTGCGGGTGTAGGAGTGGTTGGCGCGGCGGTACCATTTGTCAAATTTTGGAGTCCAAGCGCGAGAGCAAGGGCTGCTGGCGCACCGGTCAAAATAGATTTCAGTAAGCTACAAGAAGGCGAAATGTTAAGTCCGATTCCGGCTTGGCGTGGCAAGCCAATCTTTGTCCTATATCGGGACGCTGAATCAATCAGTGCTTTGGAGAGCTCAGAGCTCGATCTAGCGGATGCGAATTCCGAAAACCCCGAAATGCAGCCTGACTATGCTAAAAACCCGACGCGATCTACCCGTCCGGAAATTGGTGTCTACGTCGGTATTTGCACCCACCTGGGATGTTCGCCAAAGTTTGAGACGCTGGTTGCACCAGGAAATTTTGGTGAGGGTCAAGGTGGTTTCTTTTGCCCATGCCATGGTTCGCGATTCGACCTGGCAGGTCGGGTTGGTGCTGGCTTTCCTGCGCCAGATAACTTGGAAGTGCCACCGTATCGCTTTGAGAGTGAAACCGTCATAGTGATTGGCGATGAAGGAGGTGCCGCGTAATGCAGACTCCTGATAATGACAGTAAGTTTGTTGTGATGTGGACTGGCTTCATGGGTTGGGTCGATGAGCGCTTTCCAGCGACTGAAACCTTCGAATACCATATGTCGAAGTACCACGCGCCGAAAAATTTCAATTTTTGGTACTACTTTGGTGTCCTCGCGATCTTCATGTTGTTCAATCAAATCCTTACTGGGATCTGGCTGACCATGAGCTACGCGCCTACAGAGAGTGGTGCCTTTGCCAGCGTTGAATACATCATGCGTGATGTGGAATACGGTTGGTTGATCAGGTATCTACATTCAACGGGTGCCTCGTTTTTCTTCCTCGTCGTCTATCTGCATATGTATCGTGCGTTGATGTACGGTTCCTACAGGGGACCACGTGAACTGTTGTGGTTGATCGGCATTGCCATCTTCATCGCCATGATGGCAGAGGGCTTTTTCGGTTACTTGCTGCCTTGGGGGAACATGTCTTTCTGGGCTGGGCAAGTGATCGTTTCGTTGGCGGGCGCGATCCCGTTTGTTGGTGCTGACCTCATGGAATGGGTGAGGGGCGACTTCCTCATGTCCGAGGCGACATTGAATCGCTTCTTCGCGCTCCATGTCATCGCGCTACCTTTGGTCTTGGTGATACTGGTGTTTGTGCACGTTGTTGCTCTGCATCATGTTGGCTCAAACAATCCTGACGGTATTGAGATTAAGAAGAACAAAGGTCCGGACGGGATACCGCTAGACAGCGTACCGTTCCATCCGTACTACACCGTCCACGACATTCATGCGACGGTCCTTTTCTTGTTCGTGTTCTTGGCAGTGGTATTTTTCGCCCCAGAAATGGGCGGGTACTTCTTAGAGAAACCGAACTTTATTGAAGCTGATCCGTTAGCAACACCAGATTTGATTGTGCCTGTTTGGTATTACACGCCGTTCTATTCAATGTTGCGTGCATCCACCTTCCCATTGTTTGGCATGACGGCTAAGTTCTGGGGGATGGTGATCATGGCGGCGGCGATCTTTATGCCAGCCTTCTTGCCGTGGCTCGACAAGAGTCCGGTAAAATCGATGCGCTACAAAGGCATCTTGTCTAAGTGGGCGTTAGGCATATTTATCACGAGCTTCTTCGTGCTCGGCTATCTAGGCACTTTGCATCCCACAGACATCCGAACCGCGATTGCACAAGTTGGCACGATGCTCTATTTCCTCTACTTCTTGTTGATGCCTTGGTATACCCGGGTTGAGAAGACCAAGCCTGAACCCGAGCGGGTGACAGGATGAGTGGGGGTTATATGAAGAGCATGAGAATTCTGATTGCATTGCTAGTCGCGCTACCCGGTCTTGTTTGGGCAGCCTCGGCCGAAATCAACTATGACATGGAAGCGTTTGAAGGGGATTTGGAAAACAAGCCCTCACTACAGAATGGTATGCGGATGTACATGAACTACTGCATCGGCTGCCACACGCTTAAATTCCAGCGTTATGAACGGACCGCGGATGATTTCGGTATTCCTCACGACATCGCGTTGCAAAACTTGGTATTTACCGATCAAAAAATTGGCGAGTTGATGACGAACGCCATGTCTCCCGAAAAGGCTAAGAATTGGTTTGGTGCGGCGCCGCCGGATCTGACCATGATTACTCGCTACAAGAGCTCTGAGTACGTCTACAACTATCTGAAAACGTTCTATGTGGATGACAAGCGACCGTTTGGCGTCAACAACAAAGTGTTTGAGAACGTTGGTATGCCAAACGTGCTTGCAGATCTACAAGGCGTTCAGCGCAGTCGCTGCGAAGGTGGGTCCGAGGACAGGTGCGATGAACTCTATCTGGAGGAAGGCACGGGTCTTCTGAGCCCTGAGGAATTTGACGTTGCTGTCTATGACCTCACAAACTTTCTGTACTACGTAGGTGAACCGTCGCGTCTCGAGAGACATCGACTTGGTATTGCCGTCATGCTCTTCTTGGTGATCCTCGCGTGCTTCACGTACTTGTTGAACCGGGAATACTGGAAGGATGTGCACTAGCGCCTAAGCGTTAGGCGCACCCTTCGCGCTTCATAATTCACGCTTCCTTAGGATTTAAGACTCATGAGTGTTGTCACAAAACGATCGTCAATGACCCTGTTTTCCGATGCGCGAGATCATTACTCGCATCGCGTACGAATGGTTTTGGCGGAAAAAGGAGTTACGGTCGATATAGTCGACGTGGATCCAAACAAGAAGCCAGAAGACCTAGCGGATATCAATCCGTACAACAGCTTGCCGACATTGCTCGACCGAGACCTTGTCTTGTACGAAGCGAACGTGATCATGGAGTATCTCGATGAGCGCTTTCCGCATCCACCGTTGTTGCCGGTTTACCCGGTTCAGCGGGCGTTATCCCGTCTTTGGATAACGCGGGTTGAGAAAGAGTGGAGCACCAAGCTCGATATTCTGATGGCAGGTAAAGGCCGCGAAACGGTGATTACAAAGGCGCGCAAAGAGTTGCGTGAAAGCGTGATCGCGATAGCGCCGATATTCGGTGAAATGCCGTACTTCATGAATGAGGAATTTTCTTTAGTAGATTGCTGCGTAGCCCCAATCCTCTGGCGGCTGAAAGAAGTTGGTATTACGTTACCGGAAAAATCCACCCGACCACTCCTAAAATATATGCAGATGATGTTTGAACGTGAGGCATTTCGAGCGAGCCTAACTGAAACTGAAATCGAGATGCAGGAGTGAAATCACAACGCCCTTACTTGTTGAGGGCGCTGCATAGCTGGATAGTCGATAGTGAAGAGATACCCTATCTACTCGTAGATGCCACTGCCCCAGAAGTCCAAGTTCCACTTGATCACGTCCAGGATGGCCAGATCATCCTAAACGTAGGAGCAAACGCGGTACTTGAACTCCACATTGGCGATGAGTACGTGATGTTCGGCAGTCGGTTTGATGGCCGCCACTTTGACATAGTTCTACCCATTGAGAGCGTGCGGGCGATCTACTGCAAAGACAGTGGTGAGGGCATGGTGTTTCCAGATGAGACGCTTGCTAAACCTGCTGGTGTCGAGAGTGTCTTGGAAGGTATTCAAAGTGTGCCGGTATCCGACGGCGAAGATGAACCACCAGATCCATCCGATCGACCAACACTCAGGTTGGTCTAGCCCCTCGCTCAGTGCGGGACCGCACGACACGCTGTTCAGTCAGTGTATTCAAAAACCTTAACGATTTTTTGCAAGCCGTAGACCTTGCTGGCAACGGCAACCGCACGATCTGCTTGAGCTCGACTGACGAGTCCTAACAGAAAAACAACGCCGTTTTCCGTTTGAACCTTAATCTTAGACCCGTTGATCTCTTTGTTTGCGACAAGGCGACTCTTGACCTTTGATGTCAGCCAGCCATCGTTTGTTCTCGCCATAATGGACGTAGGACCCCCGATGGAAAGCTCGTTGTGCACCTTACTCACTCGACGGAGAGCCTGGGTCGTTACGTTTGCTTTCTCACGTAGGGCTTCGGAGGGGACCTGACCTGCCAGTAAAACCAGGCCGTTGTAAGCAACAACGACTAGGTGTGAGCCTTTGAAACCGGGGTCGGATTTGCGGATCTCAGATTCAACTAAATTTTCTAAAACGTTGTCGTCAATAATCACCCCGGGCGTTCGCTGGTGTGGGTCGTCGCCAAAGATCGTGCAACCGGTGGTGAGGGAGATAGTAATCGTTAGGAGTGCAAATTGAATCGTTCGGGTCACGATAGGGGGCTGTCTCTGTGTTAAGGCGGGTGCAATCTTAACACTCAAAGGCGTTTTTCAGCCAAGATATGTTGCGGTGATCGATAGCGACCACATCGAAACGAGCGGGCCAGCTCGTGAACTCGGGCTTTGACAGTAAATAGGTGTCGGCAGCCTTGATCAGGCGCTGTTGTTTTTTGTGTCCGACACTTGCTGCAGCGCCACCAAAGCGTTTGCTGCTTCGATACCGGACTTCGACAAAGACTAGAATTCTCTGTTCGACCATAATGATGTCAATCTCGCCGGATCGACAGTGAAAGTTCTTTTCAATGAGGCGAAGTCCGTGGCGTCGGAGAAACATCAAGGCGCGTAGCTCAGCCCACTGACCAGTTAATGAGTGGCTGGGGTGGCTTTCCCAAATGGGTGGATTCAGCGAGCACCGAGATCGATAAGATCTAGCTCACGATGAAAAATACCGTCGCCGTCTAACCAAAGGTGACCAGAGGCGCCAGGAATCGATAGTTGTGAATCGGTCTGTAGGAGCGGCAACCAAGTGCCGACACGATAGGCGTCGTAACCAAGCGCGTAGAGTTCTGCAAAATTGCTCCCCGCCACCGAAAAAGCTTTGTTGAGAGGCTGGAATGAACTAGCAGCTAGCAGCGGTAGCTCGGTCATCTTGAAACTCTTCAGTGCATCAGCCTTACCGAGGCGGACCGCTTGTGAAGTTGCGTAGACGGGCAGGTGTTCGCCAAAGTGGAATCGGAGCGCTGGTACCAGTGCTTGTGATTCGACGTTGGTAGTGAGCGCGACGATTGCATCCAAGTCTTTTCGTGCGCGAGGCAAGAATTCTAACTTTGTACCTAAGAGTCTCTGTAGCTCGGCTTTGCGGTCTTCGCTTTCGGCCGTCAGCATGGCTGAGCCAACGGCTTCAGTAAGACCCTTCACGTCAACGAATTCACTGGTCGTTATCGGGAACGGCCATTGTTCCGTAAAGGCGGTGTTAGCTCTTCTAGACCAAGGACTTTGACTGTGCACAATCATGACACGCTCGTGACCGGCTAGAAGCATATGGGTCACAAGTGATCGGGCTTCATCTTCGATTGCGATCCCGAGCTGGAAAAGTCCGCCAAGATTATCGTCATCGAGGGCCAGGTAGTTTAAGGATAGGCGGGGCAGCTGCGCAGTCATCGTGAGCTCAGCGAATGTTTGCACATTGGGTTTAATCAAAGGACCGATGGCTACGTCGTGGTCATTTTCAAGGACAGCCTCCCAAACCTGTGCGATTGGCTTAGAGCCCGTATCGTAAAATCTGACCAGTGCCCGTTCAGTAGATGCGTCAGCGAGATAGGCCCCCACGAAACCGTCTCGGACAGCGCGCCCAGCACCACTCAGGTTGCCTGAAAGCGGCAACATCACTGCTATACGGGGTGGACTGTAGTTTTGCAATTGCGCGAGCGCTGTTGGTGGCTTGATCCGTGCTGGATGGCTTGGATTCTGTCTTTGCCATTGCTGCCAGGCTTGTAACTGTCCAGGAATAGAGCCTGCTTCACGAATCATCTGTTGTAGCGACCACCACGCATGGTGGTACCGGTGGCTAAAAACTTTTGGCCCTGAGCGTGCAGCGCTCAAATGTCGCCAGATAGTGTCGTGGATGTCGGGTGGTAAGTTCTCTGCACCGTAGCCAAGGGTAAGACTTGCTTGTATCCAACCGTCAGCAGCGCAGCTGTGGTTATTCAACCCGGCACATGCCGTTGCTACGAGTTGATAGTCGAGGGCTGATTCGAGGGGTCGCCGGGTGAGAAGCGTATTGGCTTCGAGGAAATTACCAGCGTTGATGAGAATTTGTGCGTAGGCTCGTGCATAACGGGCACCTGCTGATTCATCAAGGTTGTCGGCGTTCAGTTCAATGAGTGCAGCCTCGGCTAAATCGAATTCCTGGCGTTCTAAGTACTGTTCCACTGCCCGTAAACGTAGTTCCGCTGCGCGGGTATAACTAGCAGAAGCCGCAGCGGCAAGCAGTGCTTCAGGTGTTTGGCTGCTGGGGCGTTGGGATATACCGCTGCTTTCGGACGTGCTTTGACAACCAGACATTGTCAAAATGAACAAGGCGCAGCCAAGGATGCTTGTTCTAACGCTAATTTTTTGGAATCGAATTTTCATGTCTGAACGTGAACACGTAGTGGGTACTTTGTATGTTGTCGCAACACCTATTGGACATCTAGGCGACCTTACCCGTCGAGCAGAGGATGTCCTGAAGGCGGTGCAGATTGTGGCAGCGGAGGATACCAGACGGACATCAGTGCTGTTAGGGCATCTTGGCGTACGAGTGCCAGAATTACTCAGCTATCACGAACACAATAAGGCCAAGCTGACGGGTGTACTTCTAGCCAGACTGCTGGCGGGCGATGATATTGCTGTTGTTTCTGATGCGGGCACGCCGCTGATCAACGACCCAGGCGCCGAGCTTGTGGCCGCGGCCCATTCTGCTGGTGTGCCGACTGTTCCCATTCCTGGAGCGAGCGCTGTAACCGCCGCCTTGAGTGTGTGTCCATTTCCTTGTTATACATTTCGATACATCGGATTCTTGCCTGCGAAGAAAAGTGCGCGGCGTAAATCCTTGCAAGCCGCCTTGGCGGGTAGTGACGCGTTAGTCTTTTTTGAAGCACCGCATCGAATCGCTGAGACGATTAAAGACCTTGCTGCTTGTACCGAACGGCGCGTTTTGGTTGCGCGGGAATTGACCAAGAAGTTTGAGACTCTGACAGTTGCTCCGGCCAATGAACTGGATGGCGTTGCGATAGAGCCGCGTGGTGAATTTGTCCTAATCGTCGAAGCCGGAAAAGAAGTTGAACAAGCCTCGGTCGATATGGACCGTGCGATGCGAGTACTCCTAACTCATCTATCCCCATCTCAAGCCGCGAAGTGTGCGGCAACGCTTTTTGAGCAAAAAAAGTCAGCTATGTATGAGCTTGCTTTACGCCTAAATGAAAGTGAGTGAGTCGTCCTGACATAGCATTTCTGCAGCTTTGAAGAACGCACGTTCCGCTTTGAAGATCGCGCCGTCGTTGGTTGTGAAAGCAAGGACCGCGTTTCGATCTGGTAACAGCATTAGCAGGCAGTACCAAAATCTGTTCGAGCCATTGTGCCAAATTATTGGCCCCGCCCATTCCTGTTCACCTACCACCCACCCGCAGGCGTAGTCGGAGAGGTTGGGCGCGTGCAACGCATTGGGGAGTAGATGACCGAGAGGCGAGGCGGTGTTGCCCTGCGCAAGCTGTAAATGCGCCATGCCGAAAATCGCCAGATCCGCTAACGTCATATGCATTCGACCGGCGGGCGTGATCAAAGGTGTGTTGTCCGCATGGCGATTTGTTTGCGGCATCTTCTTACGAAATCCGAGGAGTACCTGATGACCACAGGGGTGTTCGCCCTGGGGTGGGCCAAATCCGAGCGATGCGAGACCCAATTGTTCACCGATGTGTTGTTGCAGTAGTGCCTCAAAAGGTTGTGCCACACCATTTTCTGCTGAATGAAATTCGCAGAGTAGGCCGAGGAGTGTGTAGCCCAGATTAGAGTATTTGTATCGACTACCCGGGGTGCGAGCCGGTGGTTTGCTGAGTGCCGCTTGGACCGCACTCATGCGCAATGACTCTTCATAAGGCTTTCTTAAATAACTGAGGCCAAAATTTGCGGGTAGTCCGCTGGTATGGGTCAAGAGATGACGGAAGGTGCAGGTTTGCCAAAGCTCGTGGGCATGAGGAAAGTGTCGGGTTATATCCCCTTGCAACCAGCAGTTATCTAGTCTGTTGTGGAACAACGTAGCAGTTAGAGTAGCTGTCATCGACTTACCGACCGAACCGAGGTGCCAGAGGTCTGCAGGTGTAACCTGGCTGGACCCGTTGCGTTCGCGAGATCCGGCAACGGCGATCACAGGTCCGCAGTCTTGCTTTAAGCAGGCCATACCTGCGGCTGTTAGCCCGGAACGGGCTCGTACCTGTTCTATAAATTTGTTTGGGTCTGACATGCTCTGCCGAATTCCTCGCAAGCCTCCATTCTAGATTTTTCATCTGCGCGATGTCCGCAAATATCTTGTGACGGTGCTAGCAGCGGTATACCCTGCTCGCGAGTTAGCTGGACAGTCGCCGGTGGCCTGCCTTGGTAGGAAACGGGAGGAAAGTCCGGGCTCCATAGGGCAGAGTGCCAGGTAACCCCTGGGGGGCGAGAGTCCACGGAAAGTGCAGCAGAAAGTAGACCGCCTCGCTATGCGAGGTAAGGGTGAAAGGGTGTGGTAAGAGCGCACCGCGTGGGTGGTAACATTCCACGGCTAGGTAAACCCCGCTCGGAGCAAGGCCAAATAGGGATTCAATGGTGTGGTCCGCACCGAATCCGGGTAGGCCGCTTGAGGGTTGTGGTGACGCACCCCCTAGATGAATGACTGTTCACGACAGAACCCGGCTTACAGGCTGACTCAGTGTTATTAAAAATGCGATTTATATTCCTAAATCGCTGGATACTTAATGTTGATTCGAGGTGTTGGCTATAGGCAGCGGGGGCCCCTAGGTTTCTGCCGATCAGCCCGTCTCGAAAACTCCAAAAACTCCTTATTTTTCCGTGGCTTATGCCTGTCAGAACCTGCTGACACCTTGACTAGCGTTACTGCATGCCTATAGTGTCAAAATTTGGGAAAAAGTGGAGAAAAGTGGCGAGTTTTTGATGTTGTAGCGAATCGCGTCGTCGGCAGCCTGTCGATGTGTCGGTAAACAGCATCTTACGCCAGTTACTCAATTTGCTCACATGTTTCGAGGTATATCCAACGCTAGCCTAGACGCCAAAGGGCGCATGGCGCTACCGGCGCGCAATCGCGAAGCAGTGGTTGCGCTGTCCGAAGGCAAAGTGGTGGTCACGATTGATATGCGTGAGCGGTGCTTATTGCTCTACCCGCTCCAGGAATGGGAGGTTGTCCAGCGGAAGCTCGAAGCACTTTCCAATATCAATGCAGAGGCCAGGTTGTTACAGCGGCTACTGATCGGTCATGCCACGGATCTTGAGCTCGACGGTTCTGGGAGAATCCTGCTGCCAAGCTTGCTGCGTGACTATGCGGCACTCTCGAAGAAGCTGGTCTTGGTTGGGCAGGGCAACAAAATCGAGATTTGGGCTCATGACACTTGGCAGGAGTCTATGGATTCTTGGTTAGGTAAAGATAGATCGGATTTGTTAGAGAACGGGGATGCGTTCACTGGACTATCTGTTTAGTGGCGCCCTCTACAGATCAATCCATGCCTGGACATCATGCCCCGGTCATGGCTACGGAGGTGGTGGAAAAACTATTGCATCTTCCTGATGGCACATACATTGATGCAACCTTTGGGCGTGGTGGGCATAGCCGCGCCTTGTTGTCAGGTATGTCGGCCACTGCCCGTTTGATTGGGATCGATAGAGACCAAGATGCGCATGCGGCAGGTGTCTTACTTGGTCAAGCAGATGACCGCTTTGACATCGTCCGGGGCCGTTTTTCCGAAATTAAAGTGCTAGCCGCCCAAATCGGTATCACAGCGGTGGAGGGCGTCCTCATGGATATAGGTGTGAGTTCACCGCAGCTCGATGATCCGAGTCGTGGCTTTAGTTTTCGTGCTGACGGACCGTTGGATATGCGCATGGATCAAAGCCAGGCCCTGAGTGCAGCTGAATGGCTGAATAGCGCTGAACGGGATGAGATCGCACAGGTATTGCGAGAACATGGCGAAGAGCGATTTGCAGGCCGGATCGCGACTCAAATCGTTAGGCAGCGTCCAATAGCGACAACAACTGAACTTGCTGAAATCATAGCGGCAGCGGTCCCACCGCCCAAGCGGCGTACGAAAGGACAGCTAAGCACAAAGCATCCAGCGACCAAGTCTTTTCAAGCGATCCGCATTTTCGTTAATCAAGAGCGGTCAGAGCTCGAATTAGGCTTGGACGCAGCGTGGTCTTTGCTGAGTGCAGGAGGTCGCCTGGGGATAATCACGTTTCATTCGTTGGAAGATCGGGTCGTCAAACAGCGCTTTAAACAACTCTCTGAGCCACCCCAACTGCCGAGACGGCTGCCGGTGCGAGCAATAGATGCGCAGCCTGAGGGCCGGTTGGTAGGCAAGGCGATGCGGGCGGGGGCAAAAGAGGTGAGTAACAATCCACGCGCGCGGAGCGCCATGTTTCGCGTTATAGAGAAGCTTGCAGGTAGCGATGGTGGCTAGAGCTAAAACGCCAAAAAACAAAGGCAAAAAGCGAGCGCAAGGCTCTCCGGTTCGACCCATATGGGGCGTTTGCGTTTTGTCTTTGGCGATCTTAATCGTGATTGGCGGTCTCAATGTGGTTGAGTCTGCTGCCGAAACCCGTGACCTGTATCAATCCCTTGGCGAAGTACAACGACAGCATGACCATCTTCTGGAAGAGCACAGCCGTTTGAGCATCGAACGAGGCACGATGTCGAGCCTACAGAAAATTGAGACCGTGGCGCTCGAAAAGTTGGAAATGGTGTTCCCGCTCGAGATCGAGCAGGTGACTGATGGGTAGTTGGCGCCATTACATTGTCGTGGTTTTCTTTATTGCTAGTGTTATCGGGCTATGTGGACGTGTCGTTTTCCTAAGTGTCACAGAACGAGATTTCTTACAGGAACAAGGCGATGCACGCTCTGTAAGAACCGAGACTATCCCTGCGATGCGCGGTGTCATAGCGGACCGCAGAGGTGAGCCGTTGGCGATTAGTACTCCGGTGTACGGCGTTTGGACTGATCCAAGTCGCGCGCAGCTAGACAAGACTCAAATTGCAGCACTTGGTGATGCTATTGGCGTTGCTGCTAATCGTATATCAGAGCGTCTTGCTGCTTATGAAGGTAAAGAATTTGTGTACCTCAAGCGACGGCTGAGCTATGACGATGCGCAACGTCTTATCGGGTTAAAGATCCCGCACGTCTATTTGCAGCCAGAGTATCGCCGCTACTATCCGGCGGGAGAAACTACAGCGCACGTTGTCGGTCTGACTAACCTGGATGATAGTGGCATCGAAGGCATTGAAGTTGCCTTCAACGACAGTCTGCAGGGTAAGCAAGGTGGCAAGGTTGTCCTAAAGGACCGACTAGGTAACACGATTCGGGATCTAGAGTTTTTAGGTGCCCCTGTGTACGGTCATGATTTGAGTCTTTCGATCGATCTGAGTTTGCAGTTCACCGCCTACCGTGAACTGAAGTCTGCGATCGCGAGCCACAAAGCGAAATCGGGGTCGATCGTCATTGCCGATGTCGCTACCGGTGAGATTCTTGCGCTCGTTAACCAACCCTCATACAACCCAAACGCACTTGCGGATCATATGGCAGGTATGCGCAACCGCGCCGTGACTGATGCGTACGAGCCGGGTTCGACGATAAAGCCCTTCACGACCTTGGCAGCTCTTGAGTCTGGTCGGTACGACCGCAATACACCGATCAAGACAGCGCCAGGTTACTTCCGTATTGGTGCCAAGCTTATTCAGGATCCAGTCAATCGCGGCACGATTACGTTGACCCAAGCGGTACAGAAATCGAGCCAGGTGAGCTTTGCCAAGATCGCCTTGGATCTTGAAGACAAGGCGGTGTTTGACGTTTTGACGAGGGCTGGTCTCGGGCAATATCCGGGTACGAGGCTGCCAGGAGAGGTCGCTGGCTTCATTGATAGCAGCCAACTGAAATATCCGATTGTTCGTGCGGCGTTCGCGTATGGCTATGGACTTTCTGTAACACCCTTGCAGCTTACCCAGGCCTATCTAGCGCTGGCGAGTGGCGGCATTGCAAAGCCTTTGTCGATTCTGCGCGATGATAAAAATGAGCAAAGTGGTGAGCGCATTTACGATGCGTCACTGACTGAAGAAGTACTCATGATGATGGAGACCGTCACTGCACCTGAAGGCACCGCTGCAGGGGCTGCAGTCCCCGGTTATCGCATCGCTGGAAAAACGGGCACCGCGCGGATGGTCGGACCCTCAGGTTACGATGATGAACGGCACGCAGCCTGGTTTGCCGGGATAGCACCGGTTAGCGATCCAAGAATCGTAGCTGTTGTGCTAATCAATGAACCCAGCGCTGGAGTGACTGGAGGAGGGGCTGTCGCAGCTCCCATATTTGCGCGTGTTGCTGAGAGAAGTCTGCCTTTACTAGGTGTTCTTCCTGATCGAACTCTAGTGGCTAGTGTCTCTGGAGGTCCAACTTAATGATGACTTCTAGCGAATGGTTGCGTGGCGAGGCACCGTCTTTACATCTAACAGGGCTTGCAGAACACACCGCAGAAATTGAGTCGGGATATGGGTTTGTTTGTGTGACAAAAGACCCGACACAGCGTATTCGTTATGTTGCTCAAGCAGAGTCGAGTGGTGCCGCGGCGATCCTCACTGATGCGGAGTTCGCACCTATCAAGACAGAATTGCCGGTGTTTGCACTTGAGCATCTTGTGGAACAACGAGGCGAACTCGCCGCCAACTTCTATGAACATCCTAGCGCTTCTGTTCGATGTATTGGCATAACAGGAACAAACGGCAAGACTTCCGTTGCATATCACATTGCTGATCTGTTGAACCAAATGGGATGTAAGACCGGCTATATGGGGACGCTGGGCTGGGGGTTGTTGGATGACCTTAGGGATCCAGACCTAACAACGGGTAATCCAGTTGCGTTGCAAAGGCGTCTCGCGACTCTGAAAGAAGTCGGCTGCAAAGTGGTCGCGATAGAAATCAGCTCTCATGCACTAGAACAAGGACGTGCGCACGATGTTCAGATAGAACTCGCCATCTTCACAAACTTGTCTAGAGATCATCTCGATTATCACAAAACAATGAACGAGTACGCGGCGGCCAAAGCCCGTTTGTTTGTTGATTTTCCGCTCAATGTAGCGGTGCTCAACACCGACGATAGTTTTGTGGACAAAGTACAAATACCCGATGGCATTAAGGTCATAGGCTACGGCGCGGATGGTGATTGGAGCTGGGAAACTGATGATCTGGACGGTCGCTTACAGCGTGTAACGTGGCGCACCCCAATGGGTGCGTTGACTGCAGATCTGAATGTCCCTGCGGAATATGTTTTACAGAATGTGACTGCCGCATTGATCGCTGTTACCGAAATGGGTAGCAATCTAGAAAGTTGTGCAGATGCGCTTGTACGATTGTCACACGTACCAGGTCGTATGGAAGTTGTAGACATGGGGCCGGACAACCCTTCGGTCGTTGTAGATTTTGCCCATACACCAGATGCGCTCGACAAAGTCCTAGCTGCCTGTCGTGATAAATACTCCGGGCGACTCATATGTGTTGTTGGATGTGGCGGGGATAGAGATCAAGGCAAGCGTCCCGAAATGGCTCGGGTTAGTGCCAAGCATGCTGACGACCTGTGGTTCACGTCTGATAACCCTCGCACTGAACCCCCCGCAGTGATAATTGAAGACATGCTGGCTGGACTCCCTAAGAACTGTAATGTCAATACGGTCACGGACAGGCGGGAAGCAATAACGCGAGCGGTGCAGTCTGCAGCTGTCGGCGACATTGTCTTGATTGCTGGCAAGGGCCATGAGACTTATCAAGAAATTGAAGGTGTTCGACACCCATTTAGTGATCGAACTGTGGCGCAAAGCGTCCTGAGGGAGCGGTAGCTTGTTACTGTGGCTAACAGATTACTTGTCCCAGTACATCAGTGGGTTTGCGGTATTCCAGTACCTAACGTTCCGAACGATGGTCAGTGTAATGACCGCGCTATTTACCTCGCTAGTCATTGGTCCCTATGTGATAGACAAGCTTAGTGATCTGCAGCTAGGTCAGACAGTTCGAGAAGATGGTCCGCAGTCCCACCTTTCTAAGGCAGGCACGCCGACGATGGGTGGGGCATTGATTCTGATTGTCATACTTCTCACAACCCTTTTGTGGGGAGACCTCAGCTCGAAGCACGTTTGGATTGTGCTTCTAGTAACGATGTCTTTCGGGGTCGTCGGTTGGGCTGATGATTACTTAAAGATTACGCGTAAGAACAGTGCCGGTCTCGTTGCCCGATGGAAGTACTTTTGGCAGTCGGTCATTGGCTTGGCGGCGGCGGTATTTCTCTTTACTTCAGCCCAGCTACCCGCGGAGACGGCGCTGATAGTGCCTTTCTTCAAAGAGGTCTCACTACCCTTAGGTATTGGTTTTGTGTTGCTCAGCTATCTGATGATTGTGGGTATGAGCAACGCGGTGAATCTTACCGACGGCCTGGACGGCTTAGCGATTCTGCCCACTGTAATGGTCGGCGCAGCGCTTGGGCTGATTTCCTATGTGGCTGGCAATGTCGAATTCTCCGCCTACCTACAAATACCTTATATCCCCGGCGCAGGTGAACTTGCTGTTTTTTGCGGCGCCCTCATCGGTGCTGGTTTGGGATTCCTTTGGTTCAACACCTATCCCGCTCAGGTTTTTATGGGGGATGTTGGTGCGTTGGCATTGGGCGCCGCTCTCGGAATCGTTGCGATAATTGTGCGTCACGAAATCGTCCTGCTCATTATGGGTGGCCTATTTGTCCTCGAGACAGCCAGCGTGATTATTCAGGTCGCATCATTTCGAATGACTGGCAAACGCATCTTTAGGATGGCACCGATTCACCACCACTTTGAATTGAAAGGTTGGCCGGAGCCAAAGGTCATTGTCAGATTTTGGATTGTTACTTTAGTCCTCGTCACTATTGGTCTCTCGACCTTGAAGTTGAGGTAGCGATGGCTAAGCACGTGACCATACTTGGTTTTGGTGTAACGGGAGAGTCCGCGGCACGTCACTTCTTGGCGCAAGGGGCAACGGTGACAGTTGTTGATACGCGTCCAGAAAGAGCCGTGCCGCAAGATCTGGCGGCAGCCACATATTTGTGGCGGTCGACACAGTTCCCTGCTGAACCCGCCGACATTGTCGTCGTTAGTCCTGGACTCTCGATGAATTCGTGTTTGCTGCGATCGGCACAAGCGGCTGGTGTACCTCTTCTGAGCGATATCGATGTTTTCTTAGCAGCGGCACGCGCACCTGTTATCGGGATCACTGGCACGAACGGTAAGAGCACTGTGACCAGCTTGGTCGGCCATCTTCTTAAGGAAGCAGGGTTTCAAGTTGGTGTTGGCGGCAATCTTGGTGAGGCAGCGCTAAGCCTGTTGCGACCGGACGTAGATTTCTATGTTTTAGAGCTTTCGAGTTTTCAATTGGAACGATCCGATGTTTCTAAGCTTGATCGTGCCGCGATACTAAACGTTACGGAAGATCATATCGATCAACATGGCTCACTCACGGCGTACGCTGATGCCAAGCGCAAAATCTACGCAGGTGCCACGCTTCGAGTGTTCAATCGCACTGACGACACAACAAAGCCTCGGGATGGAGCGGGGATCAGTTTCGCCTCAGGTCCACCTAACAATGAACTGGAATGGGGCATCGTTGATCGTGACGATGATCAGTGGATCGCCCGAGGTGATGTGTTGCTGCAAAGAGTTGCCGACCTGCCTTTAGGTGGGCTGCACAACGCGACCAACGTCATGGCAGCGTGCGCCTTGGTTGCTGGGTTAGTTTCTGACGCTCAGATAAGTGCCGCGTTGCGAAGCTACGAAGGCCTGCCGCATAGATTTGAAACTGTCCTAGAAATCGCCGAGGTCACGTACGTTGATGACTCCAAGGCGACCAATGTGGGTGCAACTGTTGCTGCGCTTGAAGGTCTGGAGCGAGAGCAAAGAGTTGTTTTGATCGCTGGTGGGGATGCAAAAGGCGCTGAGCTAGGTGAGCTTCGAGCGTCACTGGGTGGGCATGCACGAGCAGTTGTGACTCTTGGCAAAGACGGGCCGCAGATTGCGGCTTTGGCCCGTGAACTAGGAATACCGTTCGTCGAAGTTTCGACAATGACTGAATCTGTTCGCGTTGCGGCAGGGTACGCCCAGCCCGGTGATATCGTCTTGTTATCGCCAGCATGTTCGAGCCTGGATATGTTTGCGAGTTTCGATGAGCGTGGTCGCCTTTTTCAAGAAGCCGTTTCCAAGCTTGATGACGAGCGTGCGACGTGATGGTTTTTGCTGACAAACAAATCAACGGTGTTGCCCTAGCCTGGGGATCTTTGCTTGCTTTTAGTGCGGTGATGGTCGGCTCAGCAGCGGTTGCACTTGAGGGGACGTACCTTTCTAAGCACTTGTTCTACCTCGGCTTGGGCGTGGTTAGCTTTGCGATCGCATTCGCATTGCCGCCAAAGTTGTGGAACAGATTGTACTTGTTGGGTTGGGTTGCAGCGGTTGGTATAGGGGTGCTCGTGCTGATCCCGGGTCTCAGCCATGAGGTCAATGGTGCGACGCGGTGGATAAGGATCGGGGGTTTTACGATCCAGGCTGCTGAAGTGGCCAAATTTGGATTGTGCATTTATTTGGCTGGCTATCTCTACCGGCATGGTGACAAGTTACAGAACGATCCTGGAGTACTGTTCCTACCGTTAGGTATGGTCACGATCGTTTGTGCGCTATTAGTGGCAGAGCCAGACCTTGGGTCTGCGGTTGTGATCATGGCTGCTTGTATCTGCTTGCTCTTCCTAGCGGGCGCGCAACTTCGGTATTTTCTGTTGTTCGCCGTTGCTGGTGGTTTGCTATTGGGTCTCCTCATTTGGCAATCGCCATATCGTCTCGAGCGCCTTATCGCATTTCTAGACCCTTGGTCCGTGCAGTACGGCAGTGGCTATCAGTTGACCCAGGCTTTGATAGCTTTTGGTCGAGGCGAGATGTGGGGTTTAGGGTTAGGTGAGGGTGTGCAGAAGCTGTTCTACTTACCAGAAGCGCACACTGACTTTATCTTTGCTGTCATCGCGGAAGAACTTGGCGCGATCGGAGCGATTCTGCTTGTTCTAGTCTTGAGCTACTTAACCCTGCAAATCCTTGTTCTTGGGCGACGCAATCTTATAGCCGAGCGGCGATTTGCCGGGTTTGTTGCCTACTTCTTTGGCCTGGTTCTCGCCATCCAATTACTCGTGAGCTTAGGCGTGAATACTGGTGTTTTGCCCACAAAAGGCTTAACGCTGCCGTTTGTCAGTTTTGGTGGTAACAGTCTCTTGGTTTTTTGCGCCATGCTCGGATTGGTGCTTCGAACATCGTTGGAGCCTGGACGTGACTAGTCCCGAATACCAAGTGCCCGAGATGGGACGCATACGCTCTATCCATTTTATTGGTATCGGTGGTGCAGGCATGTGCGGAATAGCCGAAGTGCTGATCAATCAGGGCTATGACGTGACTGGCTCGGATGTGCAAGCCTCTGCAAACTCCCAGCGTTTGACTGAGTTAGGAGCGACGATTTTTATCGGGCACATCTCGGGTAATGTGCATGCCGCGGATGTTGTAGTCGTCTCAAGCGCCATTGACGAAACCAATGAAGAGCTTCTGGAAGCTCAACGGCGACATACACCTGTAGTGCCGCGAGCTGAAATGCTTGGTGAACTCATGCGCTACCGGCATGGGATCGCAGTCGCAGGCACACACGGGAAAACCACCACGACCAGTCTGATCACTGAGATATTCCGCTGTGCCGGTCTTTCTCCTACGTTTGTTATCGGTGGCTTGTTGAAAAGCGCGGGTACGAACGCAGAGCTCGGTGCCGGTCGTTATCTAATCGCAGAGGCGGATGAATCTGACGCGTCGTTTTTACGCTTGCAACCGATGTCGGCAGTCATCACGAACATAGATCAAGATCATATGTCGACCTACGACAACGACTTCGATGTGCTCAAGGAGACCTTTGTTGAGTTTGTTCATCGGCTGCCTTTCTACGGATCAGTAGCGGTCTGCATCGATGATCCAGAGATAGTTGCGATCCTGCCGAAGCTTGCCAGACAGGTCATTACCTACGGCTTCGGCGCCGAAGCAGAGGTTAGGGCGACCAATTTGACTGTTGCAGATGATGGTCGTTGGCGTTTCGATGTAGAGCGGGCAGGCCAGTGTAGCTTGCAAGGTGTGATGTTGGCTGTGCCTGGGAACCACAATGTGCTCAATGCACTGGCAGCTATAGCGGTGGCTACAGATGAGGGAATTGCCGACAGTTCGATAGTGCAGGGGCTCGCTGAGTTTGGCGGAGTAGACCGGCGCTTTCAGGTGACAGACCAAGTCACCATCGGCGGTGTTAGCACCACACTAGTCGACGACTACGGTCACCATCCGACAGAAGTCAACGCGGTAATCGAAACGGCACGTCGGGTTTGGCCGGATCGGCGCTTAGCGATGATCTATCAACCACACCGATATAGTCGGACCCGCGATTTGTTCGAAGACTTTGTCAGAGTGTTGTCTAACGTAGACGCACTTGTTTTGCTCGATGTTTATGCGGCAGGCGAAACAAGAATCGCAGGTGCGGATGGACGTTCTCTCTCGCAGGCGATACGCCAAAGAGGCGGTTTGAGCCCCATTTTTGCGGCCGATCCAGATGAGGCGCTTGAGTTGCTACCTTCGTTTGTTAACCAGGGCGATGTACTCCTGGTTCAAGGCGCTGGAAACGTATCTAGAATTTCCAACGAACTGAGGCCAACTCATGATTGATCGCGGGATGTTCAAACGCTCAACGTTTCACCAAATCATGATCGGCGTCCTTGTTACCGGTACGGCTTTAATTGCAGTCGTGGGATGGCAAACCTTGGACACCCGTATCGAGAAATTCCACATTCTTGGCGAACTCAGTGCTCGAGAACAATTGAAGGTGACGGATACGCTAAGGGAGCTCAACCTTGGCGGTATCTTGAGTGCGGACTTGCAGCGAGTGCAGGCGCATTTAGAGCAGATGGGTTGGGCGCGGGATATATCAATACGCCGCGTTTGGCCAGACACGCTTGAAGTTGCGATGCTTAAAGAGAACCCCGTTGCAAATTGGGGTCACAATCAATTTGTTGCCGCGTCAGGGAACTTGTTGGAGTTGCCTGATGAATATCCTGGTCTACCTCGTTTTGAGGTTGCGGTGAGCAGTCCCCAGGAGGCGATGAAGGTGTTTCGTCTGGTTAGTCATCTCGCTGCTGAGTCGAATCTGAGAGTGACCTCTCTAAACCAGGACAATCAGGGTGGATGGAACATTGCATTCCACAACGACCTTGAGATTTTTTTAGGTACTGAGCGGTTGAGCGAACGTATGCAGAGATTCAATCGAGTATACGGACAACTCAAGGATAGCGAGGTCCCCGCCGCTTACATGGATCTGAGATACAACAATGGGGTGGCGGTTCAGCACGTGGTGGAAAAGCCACTAGAGCCAGTATTGGTTGCGAAACAAGAGTTGCAGTCAATTGTGGGGTTGCAGTGACAGTAAGAGCGAGTCTTTCGGAGAGTATTGAACATGGCAGCTGACACTGAACCGCAGCGGATCATCGGGTTGGACATCGGCACAAACAAGGTGGCTGCCATCGTGGCTGAGGTTAGCGAAAACAACGATCTAGAGATTATTGGGATTGGTACACATCACTCGCGTGGATTAAAGAAGGGTGTCGTAGTGAACATCGAGTCGACGGTCCAATCGATACAACGGGCTGTTGAAGAAGCAGAGTTGATGGCAGGTTGCACGATCGATTCTGTATACGCCGGTATAGCAGGCAGCCATATACGGTCGCTGAACTCGCATGGAATTGTCGCCATCCGTGACAGAGAGGTGTTTGCACAAGACGTAGATCGTGTCATTGATGCGGCGCAGGCGATGGCAATTCCAGCGGATCAGAAGATCCTTCATGTGCTACCGCAAGAATACGTAATTGATGCGCAAGAAGGTGTAAAAGAGCCGTTGGGGATGTCTGGGGTACGCCTCGAGGCAAAGGTACACATGGTTACTTGTGCAGTTAATGCAGCCCAGAACATCGAGAAGTGCATTGAGCGCTGCGGACTGATAGTCAACGACATTATCTTGGAGCAACTTGCGTCTAGCTATTCGATTTTGACAGAGGACGAGAGAGATCTCGGAGTTTGTATCTGTGACATCGGCGGCGGCACCACGGATATCGCGATTTTCACTGGCGGAGCAATTCGGCACACAGCGGTAATCCCCATCGCTGGCGACCAGGTTACTAACGACATCGCGATGGCGCTTCGTACACCGACTCAACATGCGGAAGAAATAAAGATTAAGTATGCGTGTGCACTGACGCAGCTAGCTAAGCCCGACGAGGTGATAAAGGTGCCTGGTGTTGGAGACAAACCAGCAAGGGAACTTTCGCGTCAAGCGTTAGCTGAGGTGGTAGAGCCGCGTTACGACGAGTTGTTCACATTAATACAAGCAGAACTGCGAAGAAGTGGTTTTGAAGATTTGATCGCTGCGGGAATTGTCCTGACTGGTGGCGCATCGAAAATGGAGGGCGTAGTAGAGCTGGCGGAAGAAATCTTCCACATGCCGGTTAGCCTGGGAGTGCCTCGGCACGTGTTGGGGCTGAAGGACATTGTTAGAAATCCGATATACGCCACTGGAGTTGGCTTGTTGCAGTACGGATTGGATCGAGAAAAAGAAACGCCGAAGAAGCGCAACCAGTCTGGTGGTGCGATCGGCCGTGTTCGGAATTGGTTAAGCGAAAACTTTTAAGGGTCGGAAGACTCTGACGGTCAAGGAGATATAGATGTTTGAACTAGTAGATAGTGCGCCGCAAAGCGCAGTCATCAAGGTAATCGGTGTCGGTGGTGGTGGTGGAAACGCCGTCCAGCACATGGTCACTCGCAGCATAGAGGGGGTAGATTTTATTGCCGCCAATACGGATGCACAGGCGTTAAAGAGCTTGGATGCCCAAACGACGTTGCAAATTGGCAGCGGGGTAACCAAGGGCTTGGGTGCTGGTGCGAATCCGGAAATCGGTCGAGCGGCCGCGATGGAGGATCGAGAACGGATCACGGAAGTTTTGTCTGGCGCAGATATGGTCTTTATCACTGCTGGAATGGGTGGTGGTACTGGGACTGGCGCCGCACCTATCGTTGCTGAGTTGGCACGCGAGATGGGAATACTCACCGTTGCGGTAGTGACAAGGCCTTTCAACTTTGAAAAACGGGTTGAGGTTGCTGACTATGGTATTCGCGAGCTATCTCAGCACGTGGACTCTTTAATCACGATACCTAACGAAAAACTGCTCGCCGTACTCGGTGAGCGCACCAGCATGCTTGACGCGTTTGGTGCGGCGAATGACGTGTTGTCGGGCGCGGTCCAAGGCATAGCTGACTTGATCATTCGTCCAGGCATGATCAACGTTGACTTCGCCGATGTACGCACAGTGATGTCTGAGATGGGTATGGCCATGATGGGCACGGCACGTTCCTCTGGTGAGAATCGCGCACGTGATGCAGCTGAGGCAGCGATTCGGTCGCCACTCTTGGAAGATGTAGACCTACACGGCGCACGAGGCATCTTAGTCAACGTCACCGCGGGTCCAGACCTCAACATTGGTGAATTTACTGACGTCGGCAACATTATCGACGACTTTGCTAGTGCTTCAGCCACGGTTGTCGTTGGCACCGTCATCGATGAGTCGATGGGTGAGGAACTCAAAGTCACTGTTGTGGCTACCGGCTTGGGTAGCAATGAGATGCCGACAATTGCCATCGACAATACCGTTGCCCAGCAGGCGCTTGATGGACAGGTCGACTATTCACAGTTAGACCGACCGGCATTTGCGCGCAACCAAGCATCGGCAGCACACGAAGAACCGCCTGTGGACGATCCTGATAATACCGATATGGACTATCTGGATATTCCTGCGTTTCTCCGCCGTCAGGCAGATTGAGATTGGCAGACCTCAAACTGGCGAAGGTTTGCCAGTTTGAGCAAGACAAGCGTTCGAGAGCTTCAAGAGCGCTTGTGTGACCACAATTAGGTTCGCTTAACCTATAGGAGACGCAGCACCCTCCCGCTGCGTCTCCTCTTTTTTTCTAGTACGAAGAATTCTTTCCTCCCAAACTTTTGTACGCAAACCTTTTGCGCCGAAGCTGTCCTTGCACAGACCTTTCTTGCACAAGTCTTGCTTTCACAAACCTTCCGATACAAAACTCTCTTTCCAAAACTCTCTTTCCAAAGCTCTCTTGCCGAAGCAATGCACGTCCTCTCGCACGCGCTGTCGGTTTTATCCTACGTCGCCGATGCCGCATTCTTGTTATAAGTCCCATCTTATTGATTTGATGGGCTTAATTGATACAAATTGAAACAAAAAGTGTGTTCTTGTGCATGGTTCGGTTTTCGGTCGGTTGGTAACATCGCGCGCCTATGTCAATGCTAGACCTACAATCCTCGTCCATCGCGCAACGCACTTTGAATAATACGATTCGTGCGACTGGGGTTGGATTACACACAGGAGAAAAGGTCTACGTGACCCTGCGACCTGCGCCAATCGATTCCGGCATAGTATTTGTGCGGACTGATATCGACGATGGCATATCACTACCAGCACGCGCGCTCAACGTCGGGTCAACGACCATGGCGACGACGTTGACCGACGGCAAGCACGAGCTATCCACCATAGAACATCTGATGTCCGCATTTGCAGGGCTTGGCGTCGACAATGCGATCGTTGAAGTGAGTGCGCCAGAGTTACCTATTATGGATGGCAGCGCTGCTCCGTTTGTCTTCTTACTACAGTCCGCAGGCATTGCTGAGCAAGAAGCCCCTAAGAAGTTTATTCGCATACTGAAGCCCGTTCGGTATGAACAAGGCGATGTTTTTGCAGAACTCGAGCCGTATAACGGCTTTCAACTAAACTACACCCTCAAATATGATCATCCGGTCTTTAAACGGCATGAACACACGGTCAGTCTTGATTTCTCGACCACAGCTTTTGTGAAGGAAGTGAGCCGGGCGCGAACGTTTGGGTTCTTGGCCGATTATGAAAAACTACGCGAGATGAACTTGGCTAAAGGCGGCAGTTTAGATAATGCGGTCGTTGTCGATGAGTTCAAAATCTTGAACGAGGAAGGTCTTCGTTTGGAGGATGAGTTCGTAAAACACAAGATTTTGGATGCGATTGGTGACCTGTATCTACTCGGGCACGGCATCCTAGGAAAGTTCACAGGATACAAGTCTGGTCACGGGCTAAACAACGCGCTTTTGCGCAAATTACTTGCTGATGAAGCGGCCTATGAGATTGTCACGGCCGATGACGTTAGTAGTGGCTATTCCGGTTATGCTGACTCCGTGCTCGCTAGCGCCTAAGCCTGCCTAAAATCCTCTCTTAGAATTTCTCGATTGCCACACTTGGTGGGTGAATGCCCTTAGGTGAACGGTCTTGGGGGACGGTTCGCAGAATCCGAGTTCCAGAAACACGACAATGCCTTCAGGACTGTGAAACTCTCAGTCGGAAGTCTTGGACGTGACTGAAGCTCTGTAGAGTCTTCAGTTGGGTTTGGAATTCCGGCAGCAGAAACCGTAGCCGTGTTGCGGCTGCAGCGCTCTGGCACACGATGTAGGCCGTGGGACCCTTGATGTCAGAGACCTCTACTTCATTGCAGAACGGTGTGGGCAGCAAAGCCCTTAGCTCAGCAGTCCATTGTTTTTGATTGGCTGTGCGAGATAACAACCGTTGCAAGGGAGTAAATCGACTGTGGTGTTCAGTGAGCAGATCCTCTATCTTACGGGTGGGCATTTAAAGACACTTTCTTGCAATTTATGTACGGGAATAGCGGCGCGGTTTGGGCGCGTATTCATCCTACGAATTGGCCAGTTTCAGCACAATACACCGAACAATAAGACGGCGGACAAATTCGCTCAGGTGTATGTAAAAAAAATAGCAGTTAGAGCCAGAGCAAAACGAACAACAACATATCTGGACCGTGCTAGACAGGCTGGTTATTTGCGAGAGCAACGCATCGCGATGGCACACAGTCTATGAAAATAATTCTCCTACGGGATGGCGGGTTTAATCGCTCACTCCACCTCAGTCGACGTAAATTGGCAGCGTTTGCCAGTGGCGCATTGGTTGCCGCGTTTGCTGTCGTGGCGTTTGTTGTGATGAATTTCCAGACCGACGCCGTTGATGCCGAAGTCGTTGCCGACTGGCGCGCCAAACTGTCAAAACAAGATCAGGTCGTTGCCCAGCTTGAGCGCAAGAGTACGGCGCAAAGTACCGCTGTAGGCCGCCAACTGGCCGAAATGCAAGCTCGACTCTTACGCATGGAGGCGATTGGTGCGCACATGGTAAGCGAGCTCGATACGCCAGAATTTGATTTCGCCGCAGTGCCTGCCCAAGGTGGACCTGTCACAGGCAGTCAATCCATGTTGGCGTGGAATGAACTACAAAGAGAATTAGCCGAACTCAGTTTGCAACTGCGTAAGCGGGAAACGGAGCTGAACATTTTGGATTCAGTGTTAGTGAGTGAAGAAATCGCGCAGAGCTCAGATGTTTCCGGTCGCCCAGTCAACTGGGGATGGCTTTCGTCTCAATACGGTCAGCGTGTCGACCCCATTACAGGCAAAGAAGCATGGCACTCAGGTGTCGATTTTGCCGGGCGTGACGGCTCTGATGTGATCGCGGTCGCCAGTGGGGTGGTTACGTATTCAGGTGAAAGGTCCGGCTACGGGCGTATGGTCGAAATCAGCCACGCAAACGGGTTTGTCACACGATATGGCCATCACAAAGCACTTCTCGTCTCTACCGGTGATGTGGTCAAGAAAGGTGAAGCCATTGGTAAAATGGGTAGTTCTGGCCGCTCAACCGGACCACATGTCCACTTTGAGGTGCTCAAACATGGTCGAACCTTGGATCCAGCTAAATTCGTTGCGCGTCGATCCTGATTTTTTGCCTGGTAAACAGGCCTAAATAACCTAATCCCTGTACAATGCCGCCGATTCTGTAAGGCGTCATCATCTGCTTATGGCCAACATCTTCACTCGCCTCTTTGGTACTAAAAACGGACGCGAACTTCGCCGGATGGGCAAAATCGTCGATCGTGTTAACGCGGTTGACGGCGAGTTCGATGCCTCCACTGATCTCGTTGCCTACACGGACAAGCTCAAAGCACGACTTGCTGATGGGGAGTCTTTGGACGATCTTCTACCGCAGGCCTTCACAGCCGTTCGCGAAGCGGCGCAACGGGTTAAGGACATGCGCCACTTTGATGTGCAAATCGTCGGGGGCATTGCCCTTCATGAGGGACGCGTTGCTGAAATGCGGACGGGGGAAGGAAAAACCCTCGTCGCGACCTTGCCGGCCTATCTTAATGCGCTCTCAGGTGAAGGCGTTCATGTCGTCACCGTTAATGACTATCTAGCTCGTCGAGACGCGAACTGGATGGGTCCGATTTACGAAGCGTTGGGGATGACTGTCGGCGTTGTCCAATCTAACCAAGACCCCGCCGAGAAACGCCTGGCCTATCAAGCGGATATAACCTACGGCACAAATAACGAGTTTGGCTTTGATTATCTTCGCGACAACATGGCGTTCACTTCTGACGACCGCTTTCAGCGTGATCTGAATTACGCGATCGTTGACGAAGTCGATTCGATTCTGATCGATGAAGCGCGTACGCCTTTGATAATTTCGGGTACCGCTGAGGAGTCGACTGAGCTCTATCAAACCATGAACAAGCTTGCCCCTAAGCTTGAGCAACAAGAGTTCGAAGACAAGATTCGCCAGTTCGGAGAAGAAGACCCTGAACCGACGGGTGACTTCATGGTCGATGAGAAGAATCGCCAAGTTGAACTCACCGAGCTCGGGCACCAAAAAATTGAGGAAGAGTTAATCAAGCTGGGTTTGTTGGAAGATGGGGATAGTCTCTATTCGTCAAGCAATCTTAATATGCTACACCACGTGCATGCAGCGCTTAAAGCCCACTCACTGTTTAAGAAAGACGTGGACTACATGGTCGCGAACGGCGAGATCGTGATTGTGGATGAGCACACAGGTCGGGCCATGCCAGGCCGCCGCTGGTCTGAAGGCATCCATCAGGCGATAGAAGCGAAGGAACGCGTGCAAATTCAGAATGAAAGCCAAACGTTGGCATCTACGACATTCCAAAACTACTTCCGCATCTATAACAAATTGTCCGGCATGACGGGTACGGCGGACACTGAGGCGTTCGAATTACGTCAGATATATGGGCTTGATGTGGTTGTCATCCCGACGCACCAACCCATGGTTCGAGATGATCAAAACGATCTCATCTATCTTACTCTCGCTGAGAAATATGATTCCATCGTGGAAGACATCACTGCCCGAATCGACCAAGGGCAACCTGTTCTCGTCGGTACCGCCTCCATCGAATCTTCTGAGATTTTATCCACAGAGCTTGATAACCGCGGTATTCAACATAGCGTGTTGAATGCTAAACAGCATGAGCGAGAGGCAGACATTATTGCTGATGCGGGAAGGCCAGGTGTCGTCACTATCGCTACCAACATGGCGGGGCGAGGTACAGATATTGTACTTGGCGGGAATGTCGAAGCCGAAATCGAGCGTACAGACGGCTTAAGCGAAAGTGACAAAGGCAGCCTTCGATCTGAGTGGCAGGAACGCCACGATAAGGTTATTGAATCTGGTGGTTTGCATATCGTCGGTACGGAAAGACACGAATCCCGTCGTATCGATAACCAGCTTCGTGGTCGTTCAGGTCGGCAAGGTGACCCCGGATCGAGTCGCTTCTATCTATCGATGGAAGATAACCTAATGCGGATTTTCGCCACCGACCGTGTCCGCAATATGATGAAATCGTTGGGAATGGAGAAGGGTGAAGCCATAGAGGCGCGGATTGTCAATCGAAGCATTGAGAATGCGCAACGCAAGGTCGAAGGACACAATTTCGATATCCGCAAGAATCTACTCGAGTACGACGATGTGTCGAATGATCAACGTCAGGTCATTTACCAGCAGCGCCGTGACCTCATGGCCTCTGACGACATTAGCGAAACGTTGGCAGGACTTCGAGAAGAAGTCGTCGTTGATTTGGTGCAGCAATACATCCCACCGCAAAGTTTGGAAGAGCAGTGGGATGCAGACGGACTACAACAGGCATTGCTGACAGAACTTGCGAGTGAGCAACCCGTGCAGCAGTGGTTGGATGCTGAGGATGATCTCGACGAAGAGAAGTTGGTTGACCGGGTGTTGACCCAGGTAGAAGAGGAATATAAGAGTAAAGAGGCCGAGTGGACCAACGTCGGCGTCGACATGCGCGTCGTCGAAAAACAGATCATGTTACAGATCTTGGACCAACGGTGGAAAGAGCATCTGGCCACCATGGACCATCTGAGACAAGGCATTCATCTCAGAGCCTATGCCCAGAAACAGCCAAAGCAAGAATACAAACGCGAATCGTTCGAGCTCTTCCAAGAGTTGTTGTACAACATTAAATTTGATGTCGTAAAGATGCTGAGCCGGATTCAAATAGAACGGCCAGAAGAAGTTGAAGCCGAAGAACGACGTCGACGAGCAGAAGCGCAAGCAAAAATGAATTTCCAACATGCTGATGCATCGGCATTGCAGCAGGGTGAAGAAGAACGTCCTCTTGCCGACGATGCGCCAAAGGGTGAAACGTTTGTCCGGGATGAGCGCAAGGTTGGACGCAACGAACCCTGTCCATGTGGTTCTGGTAAAAAATACAAGCAGTGCCACGGTAAGGCTGCTTAGTGGCAGTTAACCTGGAACCGCCTAAGGAACTCTTGGCAGTTCCTGGAGCGCTTGTTGGCAGCGCCGCAGCTGCAGTGAAAGCCGGATCGGTAGGTGGTGCATTAGAACAACGGTTGGACGTGGCCGTGTTCTCGTTTGCTGATGGGGCAGACATCGGTGGTGCCTACACTCAATCGCACTTTGCTGCTGCACCAGTGGTGCTAGCGCGCGCTCGAAACAAGCATGCACGCGCTTGGGTCATCAATAGTGGTAATGCCAACGCTGCAACCGGCGAGCCTGGTCAAGCGGACGCTGACAGTATCTGTGGGACGGCGGCCAGATTTCTGCAGATTGGCATGGAGCAGGTCCAACCATTTTCGACCGGTGTTATAGGCGAACGCTTGCCGGTTGATCGGATTAACAAGGCTGTTGGTGAATGTTACAGATGTCTCGAAGCTGACGGTTGGCTAGACGCTGCAATGGCGATCATGACAACCGATACAGTGCCGAAAGGGACGTCATCGAGATTCGACCTAGATGGTGAGACAGTCACGATAACGGGTATTGCCAAAGGTTCTGGCATGATCAAACCGAATATGGCCACGATGCTAGCCTACATGGCGACTGATGCAAATGTCGCCGCCGGTGTGGCTGACATGTTGGTTGAAGACTCCTTAGGCTCTAGTTTCAATCGCATCACTGTTGATGGTGATACCTCGACCAATGACTGTTATATGCTGGCCTGCACTGGTCTTGCTAGCCATGAAGAAATCACTGGACGGGAGCATCCCCTCTATTCGCCACTCTTAGAATCTGTTCGGGCCGTAGCAATGGAACTTGCGCAAAGCTTGGTTCGCGACGGGGAAGGCGCGACAAAATTTGTCGAGGTTAGGGTGACAGGGGGTGCGACCGCAGAAGACTGCCTTAGTGTGGCATATACCGTCGCTGAATCACCGCTGGTTAAGACTGCACTTTTTGCAGGAGATGCCAATTGGGGTCGTTTTTGCATGGCGATCGGCAGGGCACCTATCGCCAAACTGGATACTCGTGGGGTCAAATTGTGGCTCCGCTCGATGCAGGTAAGCGAAACTCCCCACACTGCAGACGCTGTGCAAGTCGCAGACGCTGGCATGATGTGTGATAGCTATACCGACGCTGCGGGTGCGGCGGTGTTGGCACAAGACGAGTTTACGGTGCACATCGATCTCGGCGCTGGACAAGCGGCGGAGTCGGTGTGGACAACAGATCTTTCCTACGATTATGTGCGGATTAACGCAGAGTATCGGACTTAGTCGTACTCATCCTCACTGTTGGTGCTACTGATGTCTGTGTTATTACCGGAGATAACATGCCCTTCATCCGCCCACTCACCGAAATCGATCAGCTTGCATCGTTCTGAACAGAAGGGTCGATAGGCATTCTTTGGTGTCCACTTCACCGCTTTTTGACAGGTCGGGCAGGGGATGATGCGGGGCGTGTCGGACTGGTTTGAGTCGGTCTGGTTTGAGTTGGTCATGCGGTTGTAGCTTTTTTACAATATTGAGCATGGAGATTGTCGACCGCCGCGTGCAGCGTGGCAAGATCGCTGTCATTACTAATGACGTCGTCGGCGCGGGAAAGCCTTGTTTCTCGATCTGTTTGCGCCTTAAGAATGTTCTCCACTTGTTCACGCGTGTTTTGATTCCGGCTCATCGTGCGCTCAATTTGTATCTCCCGTGGCACGTCGATAACCAGAATCCGATCACACCAGACATATTGGCCTGATTCTATAAGCAGGGGATTGGCAAGAATTACATAAGGAGATGTTGCGAGCCCAATCTCATTCTTTAAGTAGGCGTTGATCAAAGGGTGGAGAAGCGTTTGCAACCACTTGCGCTCAGCGGGTTCTGCGAAAATTCGGTGACGAAGCTTGGTTCGATCGAGTTGTCCTTGGTGGTCCAGTATGTCTTCGCCGAAGTGCGCCGCGATTTCCGCGAGCGCGGGTTGACCGGGTTCCACGACCGCACGGCTCGCAATATCGGCATCAACAACGGCTATGTCATGTTCGCTGAAGCGGTCCGTAGCTGCAGATTTGCCGCTGCCAATACCGCCAGTCAGACCGACCAGATATGTCATAAACGTGTTCTAGGTCAAAAAAAGACCGAGCACACTATCACGAAAAACTAGCGTCACCCAGCCTGCAACCGCTAAGAACGGGCCGAAGGGAATTGATTCTGCTGTGCTCTGACGGCGTAAAGCTAATCTGACCAAGGCATAGACTAACCCCGTCAATGCTGAGATAAGGATGATGCCGGGTAAGGTCATCCAACCGAGCCATGCGCCCAGAGCCGCAAGTAGCTTGAAGTCACCGTAGCCCATGCCTTCTTTACCCGTGATGAGTTTGAATCCCCAGTAAGTCGCCCAGAGGAAGAGGTAGCCGAAGATTGCACCGAGTACAGCGTCGTGAAGTGACACGACACCAACAAAAAAACCGTTTGCAAATAGGCCGAGCCAAAGGAGCGGTAAAGTAATCTGGTCTGGAAGAAGCTTGGTGTCATAGTCGATAAAAGTTAAGGCGACCAAGGTCCAAGTGAACAAACATGTAGCCAAACCAAACCAAGTAAAGCCGTAGATCGACAAAACCACCAGGGTCAGCCCAGCCGTTAGTAACTCCACTCCGGGATAGCGCCAGGAAATTGGGCTTTTGCAAGCAGAGCACTTGCCTAGAAGAAAGAGCCAGCTCACTACTGGGATGTTCTCCCAGCTGCGGATCTGGTGCCCACAAGCACCACAACGGGAACGTGGCACTGAAAGATTGAATGTCGGCTGGCTTGTGTCTGGTGGTGCGGATGGAGTTTCCGGTGTTGTATCCGAATCGGTCTGTGCGAGGAGTTCTTCGGCTTGCTCTCGCCAATCTCGCTCCATCATGACAGGGAGTCGATAGATGACGACGTTGAGGAAGCTGCCGATACAAAGCGCAACCCAAATGGCAAGGGTCAGTCCTTGCCATCCATAGACAGTCAGGAGATCAAGATTCACCGATTTGCGTGTCGGTGCTTATTGCCCGACAACAGCACCGAGCTGGAAGATAGGGAGGTACATAGCGATGATCAGTCCACCGACCAAAACACCGAGGACCGCCATAATCATGGGTTCCATCAAGCTCGTTAGGTTATCAACAGCATTGTCGACTTGTTCTTCATAGTAGCTGGCTGACTTATCTAACATGTCATCTAAAGCGCCTGCTTCTTCGCCGATCGCAACCATCTGGTTCACCATGTTGGGAAAAACCCCAGTGTTGCGCATGGAGAAGTTGAGTTGCTGACCTGTAGAGACGTCATCGCGCACACGATAGACAGCTTTGACGAAAACTGAGTTACCAGTGGAACCGGCAACGGAATTCAATGCATCTACAAGCGGCACACCGGCAGCGAAAGTTGTGGAAAGCGTGCGCGCAAATCGAGCGATCGCAGACTTTTCAATGATATCCCCAGCAACCGGTAATTTGAGGACGACCTTGTCCATGGTTTCGCGAAAAACTAAGGATCGTTTGTGAATTTCAGAGATAGCAAAGCCAGCCGCGAAACCACCGATAATAATCATGAGCCAATAAGCTTGTGCGAATTCTGAGAAGCCGATTACCAATTGGGTAAAGGCAGGAAGTTCTGCACCAAAACCGGCAAATACTTGTTCAAATTGAGGTACAACCTTGACCAGCAAAATCCCGGATACGATGACCGCCACGACCATTACTGCAATTGGGTAGGTCATTGCCTTGCGAACTTTGGCTTTTAGAGACTCGGTCTTTTCTTTGTAGGTGGCGATTCGTTCTAGCGCACCAGATTGCTCGCCAGCGTCAACAAGGTTGCAGAAAAGATCGTCGAATTGGTCCGGATGCTTGCGAATAGCAGATGCGAAAGAGTTACCACCAGCAACATCTGTTCGCACGGCGCGAATCAATTCGCCCAGCTTTGGCTTTTCGACGCCGTCCGCGACAATGTCGAACGCCTGCACCAAAGGAACGCCCGCGCGCATCATGGTCGCCATTTGACGTGTGAAAAGCGCGACATCAGCAGGTTTGACACTGCCGCCGGCTGAAAAACTTAGGCCTGCACCCTTTTTCTTAACCTTGGTCGCGACAATACCCTGACGCCGCAATTCCGCCTTAGCGATCGCTGGAGTACTAGAATTGATTTCACCCTTGCTTTTGCGGCCCTGTTTGTCAGTGCCTTCCCAAACGAATGTTGCGCTTTCGGCCATGTGTTCGTTAATCCGCTAATTTGGTCAATAAAGTTGCTACTGAGGTCTTGGGCTAATGCCCAGTTGTGACACGATTGGCTTCAGCTAAGCTCGTGACACCCTGCATAACTTTCAACAAACCAGAACGACGCAGGTCATTGAACCCGTGTTCTCTGGACTGTGCCGCCAGTTGAAGGCTATTTCCGTCCTCCATGATAATACGAGACAGCTCCGGTGTTATTTTAACTACTTCATAGATTCCGACTCGGCCTTTGTATCCGGCGTTGCACTTTTCACATCCATCAGCGTTTGGCTCATAAACTGTGAACCCCGTCGCAATATCTGCGTCGTCAAAGCCTTCTTCCAGCAAAGATTCCTTGGGTACTTCCAGACTGTTCTTGCATTCAGAGCACAGGCGTCGTGCTAGGCGTTGCGCAATAATTAAATTAACCGACGTCGCTAAGTTAAATGATGGTACGCCCATATTACGCAATCGAGTCAACGTTTCAGGCGCAGAGTTCGTATGCAGAGTAGAGAGCACCATATGGCCAGTTTGCGCAGCCTTGATAGCAATCTCTGCGGTTTCGAGGTCACGAATCTCACCGACCATGACTATGTCTGGATCTTGTCGCAGAAATGACCGAAGCGCCGAAGCAAAGTCCAGGCCAACTCTATGGTTGACGTTTACCTGGTTGATGCCCTCGAGATTGATTTCTACAGGATCCTCAGCAGTCGCGATATTCGACTCTTGCGTGTTTAGAATATTGAGACCGGTATAAAGGGTCACAGTCTTACCACTACCAGTGGGACCCGTAACCAAGATCATGCCTTGCGGGCGGTGCAAGCAATCTAGAAAGAGCTCTTGTTGGAAGTCCTCGAAGCCCAGTGCTTCGATACCCATCTTCGCGCTCGAAGGATCGAGGATCCGAAGCACGACCTTCTCGCCCCAGAGGGTCGGTAGCGTATTGACTCGAAAGTCGATTGCCCGAGTTTTGGACAGCTTCATTTTGATGCGTCCGTCTTGCGGAACACGCCGTTCGGAAATATCCATTTCCGACATGACCTTCAACCTGGCCGCCAGTCTGGTACCTAAGTTCTGTGGGGGGGTAGAAACAATATTAAGCACGCCATCTGTTCGGAAGCGAACTCGGTAAGTCTTCTCATAGGGTTCAAAGTGAATATCCGAAGCACCTATTTTGATCGCATCGAGCAGCATTTTGTTAACGAACCGAACGATTGGTGTGTCATCCGTCGCGGAGCCACTATCGTCGTCCTCGGCTGGCTCCGTGTCATCGAACGCGTCCATGTCGAGATCTTCGAGTTCATCTCCGTCTAGATCTCCTAGTCCATCGTCCTCTTGGGCGGTGAGGAACTGTTCGATGAGTGCAGCAAGCTTGTCCTCTTCTACAAGAACGGGCTCAGTATTTACACCTGTCTGGAACTTGATCTCGTCCAGGGCTTGCAAGTTTGTTGGATCGGATACCGCGACGAAAAGGCGCACACCTCGTCGTACAAGTGGCAGTGCATTGTGCTGCTTGATCAGTTGTTCTTTGACCAAATCTTTAGGTACAGAATCGAGGTCAAACACAGAGAGATCCATCAGCGGGACGCCGAACTCCTCAGCTGCGCTGGTGGCGATGACCTTCGCCTCGACAAGTCCGTTCTGGACCAGATGAGATACAAGTGGCGTTGCCGATTTGCGGGCATTCTCGGTTGCAGTCAGGGCTGTTTCAGCATCGACGACCCCATCGTCAACGAGACGTCGTGCAAGACCACTAAGAGGTATTGGTTCGGTCGCCATACAGCTTGAGAATCCTTTTCAACCGATCTGTTAGTCGTTACCCCGGAATTGGCCAAGGAAACGGTGTTTCAGGTAAACGATACCTATGCTGAGCCGTGGAAGTGTAGGCTCAAGTCTCGAAGGTGTCGATAAGCTGTTCACAATTTTACAGTTGAGCTATAACTGGCTGAAATTGTGGGATAAATCTGTCGGTATCGATCTATCCTATGTTTTAAGTGGCAGGTATAGGATGTGCCGTTATGCGACAGAATTTACAGGCGCTGTCAGCCTGGGTCTTACAAAGCTGACACTGAGCGTCAGCTTTTGCCGTCGAAAGAGCGCGCTCATGCCCTATATTTTGTCCCGAGTGACGGACGTAAAATTTCTTTGATCGTTCGGAGGCTAGTTAAGTCTTTGAAAAATATATTAATTCTGTGCGAATATAATGGATTGTCGGAAACTTGGCACGGGACTTGCTGCTTGTGACACGACGATGCGGCCAGGCAAGAAGCTAAAGCTGCTTGAGTTAATTAATGAGTAACGGAGTATTGTTTCTAATGAAAAATGCATTTCAAAAGGGTTTTACCCTTATCGAATTGATGATCGTGGTCGCTATTATCGGTATTTTGGCCGCGGTAGCATTACCGGCGTATCAGTCTTACATTCAAACAGCTAACACTGCGAAGGTGAACACGCACTGGGAAGCGGCTACAGATCTAGTCAGCACCGAGATGCAACGTGTGCGCACGGGTTTGCAGATGGGCTCTCTCGTGCGTAACACCATTTCTGGTGAACGCGCAGGTTGGGCATCAGGTTGGGATGACGTCTTCAACAGCGAGATGGGTGCCGCCAAAGTACTAACTGGTTCTCCTGAAGGCGCGCCAGCGTTCGCTGATGCCTTTAACGACAACAACGGTACTGTGGGCGTCGACCTCGTAAGTGGTCTGATCAACACAGGTGACCTGATCATGTCGATTACCAGGCCTGCATACGGCGACTTCGACGGACTGAGTGAAACAGTCGCTCAAGTTTGCTGGTCAGCTAACGATTGCTAAGCACTCGTTAACTCGAATCGAGAAGGGCAGCTACGCTGCCCTTTTTGCGTTATAAAAATTGGTCTAGCATGCATCGGGAGGTGTAGATGAATATGCGAAGTCATGATCAATCAGGACGAAGCGGACAGAAGGGTGTGACCTTGATAGAGCTGATGATTGCCCTCGTCTTGCTAGGAATTCTGTTTTCGTTTGCTGTACCTGCGTACCAGTCTTCGATCGATACCTCGCAAGAGGGTGTAGTCCGCAGCAACATAATGGGTATGGAGATCTTTCAAGAAGATTTCTTTCTACGCACCGGTGGTTATGCTAATGACCTTGGTGATATCGCTGCTATCGAAGGTTCGATTGGTTGGGCGCCTCAATCCGATGATGGCAGCACGTACTCAATCGCTGCATCCGATGGGACCCGCTACGACGTGACCGCCGTTCACCCAGATGGGCTGACTGTGTGTATACGGCTACCTGCGCGTGAGGCCTGTCCTTAAAGTCTGGGGCTAGACTTGTCTTTCGGCGTCTAAGCAGTATTCTACTCGCCGTTTGTAGGCCGGGATAGCTCAGTTGGTAGAGCGACTGATTCGTAATCAGTAGGTCCGCGGTTCGATTCCGCGTTCCGGCACCAATATTTTCTGGTGCTAGTTTTTGCCTTTGGATGATGGGTGAGCGCTGATGAGTTTGGCGCAGCGCCGTACGAAACAAGGGTGTTCGATTAAGGTTTCAAAGGTAGATATGTTTGCGACCCTAACGAAGGATCCAAGAGCACTGCTCACCCCCTTCTGCTTAACTCTTGCTTTGGTAGTGTCAACGCACTATTCCGACCCAGGTTTCAATAGTTCGTTCTTATGGCTCACGTTTGTTTTCTTGTTAGCAAGCTATTGCGCCAGCCTCTTTATGCCTCAATCTCGAGAGTTAGACACGCCTGCTTTGGTGAGTCTCCACTTTCTCGGTGCATTATTACTACATCAGCTCTTCATTACGCGAAGCCCAGATTCCAGTTTTGTTTTTGCCTTAACGTTCGCTGCAATCCCTCTGACGTCTTTGGTCGTGCAGCGTGCTAACGGCCAGAGAATCTTTGAATGGTTCTTTGTTGTTGTATTCGCTATGGCGAGTTATAGCGCCATGCGTTATATCGGTTGGCAAGAGCGGGCCCACAGTCCGATGTTCGACCCCAACAACTATGTGACATTGTTGTACCTCGTCTGGATTCCTTGGGCGCATCAACAAGTCGTCTCGAAGGCTTGGGTCTCTAAAAACAAGCCTCTTTTGGCCTGGTTGGTGCTGGGTTCTTTTGTGTTCTCATTAGCCATGCTAGCTACGCATTCAAGATTTGCATGGCTTGCACTAGTCACTCCAATTATTTTTTGGCTGATCGCAACAAGACGCCTACAGCGTGAAGCCCTACCTCTAGTTGGTGTAGTGCTTGGTATCGTTCTGGCAGGCTCGACTTACTTTCTTCTCGGCAGCGAACAAGTATCGGACAATGTTGTTGGGTTAGTGAGTCAAGCCGCCGATGCAGAGAGTTCCGATCGCCTCCTACTGCTCGAGAGCGTATGGCGAATGTACGAATCTGTTGGCTCTTGGCTCGGACATGGGCTCTATACTTTTTCCTTGCTGTATCCGGCATTTCGCCATACCGGCGAGCAGTCAACAGCTGGGCTATTTGCGCACAATGATTACGTGCAGATTGGCTTTGAGGGTGGCCTGCTTTTACTCATCCCTATTCTTGCGATTGGCTTCATCATTGCGGTTAAATTGATAAGGAGCCTTCTGCGCAAGGATACAAGCACCGCGACGGGCTACGCGCTTGCCGCGGGGATGGCGTTCGTGCACGCAAACGTCAATTTTGTGTTCTACATCTTGCCTTTGGCTATTATGTTGGGGGTTGTTCTAAGCCTCGCTTTTCATGAATCGGAGGGAAGGCCGACATCTAATGCAATAGATCTTTCTGTAACCGCCGCTTTGTTTGTAGCTATCCTTTTTCTTGCATTGGACGTGGTTGGTTACGGCGTGTTCAGTGGCCAAAGGGGCGTGCCAGGTGCAGAGTGGGTGCGCGCTGATGCCAAACGCTTTGAAACATTTGTCGATATGTCGCGTATTCTGAATCCTAGACGTGGCTTGCCTCACTTGGCCGCGGCAGAGATTGCCAGTAGAAGTGAAACGGAGAACCCTGAGGTGGTCGCGCTGTATGACCACGCGATAAAGACAGACCCTTGGAACCCTATTGGGTTTGTCAGATATAGCGAATTCTTGAGCGGGCAGCCTGATGCCGATCCTCTGTTGTACGAATCACTTCTCCGCCGAGCAAGAACACTCAATCCTCAAGATGTCGATGTTGGGATAATGTGGATAATGCATCAGGAAAGAAAAGGCCTGAAAGTACAAGATGAATTGCTCGCGCTGGCTGGCTGGTGTGAGCTTGTCGCCAAGCGTGGTACTGAGGATCTCGATCGGCTGGGTAGGTTCTTGACGAGCTATCTTAGTCAGAAACCGTCAGATGCGCTGTCCCGCGCGGTTGCAGAGTGTCGCTCTGCACGTGAAGACAGAAAAGGAACTACGCGACAGGCAACGTGGCTACAGCGCTGGTTGATGTCATAGTTTTTCTCAGGCGATCCCAGGTGTGACTGCAACTATCGGGGTTGAACCTCAAGAAACCCTAGGTTTTCCCCAGTTTTGGGATCGAAACCAAGGTAGCGATAAACATAGCGCGTTGCGAACGTGTAAAACGCATATTCCTCCGTCGTACCGCCATGTTTTGCGAGCCATTTGTCTAGTCCGTCCTGCCCCCTGTCACGGCCCAAAATAACTTGGATATCGCGCGGATTGTCGGTGAAGCTTGGGTGTGTTGGATCGAACGCCAGATAGCGATCCGCGCGAGCCGCTAAGTTAACGCCGGAACGAAAAGACTCTTTACGAAACTCGGCCTCAGCTTCTATGTCGGTAGGGATATCGACCATGACCCATTTTGGATTCGGACCTGGAAATTGTGCGAGATTGGGTTTTTCTGGGAGGTGTTTGTAGTCGTCGGACGTTAAAACTTCGAAACGACTGTCAACGTACACGACGGCTACCGGCCGTTCTGACCAAACGATCCAAGTGCCCGCAATCAAGCAAACGGTCTGTAAGGCAGCGATTGCGGATAAGTCGAATTTTAATCCTGGTTTCCCAGCTTTATAGGCGACCAGCGTCAGAGTTGGACCGAGAATGAGATCAACGCCGATGATGATGCGCATGCCACGCCAGCCACCGTCTGTATCAAAAAAGACACCCGGGTACCAAGTGAAAACAATAAGGTAGGCGAGCACCAAGAAAATTAGAAAGCTCAGTCCGAGGTGTATGCCTGCAGCGCGAAATCTACTCATACTTCGTTGTTTTAGTCCTGAAAACGCATTGATAGATCTAGGGGTGTTACCGTCTTTGTTAGATCGCCAATAGAAATATAATCCACTCCCTGACGGGCGATGTCCGTGATCGAGTTCGCATCGATTCCCCCTGACGCTTCGAGTTTTAGCTTGCCCTGCGCAAGGGCTACCGCCCGTTCTGTTTCTTTCAGGCTAAAGTTATCTATCATGGCAACATCAGCCGAGGCAGCAATGGCCTGTTCAAGCTCTGCTAGAGACTCGACTTCTACCTCAACTTGCATGTGTGGGTGGGTAGATTTGGCTCGCTGCACGGCAGCGTCAATGGAGCCCGCGGCGGCGATGTGATTTTCTTTCAACAGATAGGCATCAAACAATCCCAATCGATGATTACTGCCACCGCCGCACAGCACGGCATACTTTTGTGCAATGCGTAGACCGGGGATCGTTTTCCTTGTATCCAACAATTGTGCATTCGTCCCCTCAATGAGGCGGACATAAGTGGCAGTACGGGTAGCCGTTCCAGACAATAGCTGTACAAAATTTAACATCGTACGTTCCGCCGTGAGCATCCCTTGCGCGGATCCTTCGAGTCGATACAACACTTGGTTCGGAGTGAGGACATCACCGTCGGTAACTTCCCAGGTGATCCTAATTGACCCATCCACCTGGGCTAGCGTCTCGTTGACCCATGCGGCGCCACAGAAGACACCGTCGGTACGAGTAATGACCGTTGCTTGATAGATTGTCTTTGGATCGATCAAAGCAGCCGAGACGTCCCCGTAACCGACATCTTCGGCCAATGCAGCGGCAACGTTTACTTGCACCGCCTGTTCGAGAATATCCGCGTCGATGAGTCAACTCCCTGCAGTAACTTGCTAAAAGTGGCTAAAATAGAGCTAACTCAATTGTAATGCGACTAGTGTTTGTGAGCATCAATCCTGGGCCAGAATTTGGCTGCCATGTCTAAAAGATGAAGTATGAGATCAAAGATCATCGGCTGATTGATGCGCATTGGAGACCAAGCCCGCATCAATCCCAGCGCCCTCCATGGGCGAAAATAGAGCTCGTCGTCTTGCACTGTATCTCCTTGCCTGAGGGTAACTATGGCACTGGGAATCCTGAGCAGCTTTTCTTAGGCTGTTTGGAACCGACAAGTCACCCTGACTTTGCAGACCTCTCTGGGATTGAAGTGTCGGCGCATTTATTTGTCGACAGGGCTGGATCGATACAACAGTTTGTTGCTTTCGATCAGCAAGCTTGGCACGCAGGAATGTCTATGTGGTGTGGTCGTGGCAGCTGCAATCAATTTTCGATTGGGATTGAGCTTGAAGGTACTGACAAGGACGCCTACGCCGATGAGCAAATAGACGCACTGCAAAAGGTGCTCGCCGCGTTACTGGAGAACTATCCAGGCTTAGCTGTGGATCACATTGTAGGACACCAAGATATCGCGCCGGGGCGCAAGAGCGATCCGGGTTTGGGACTGGATTGGGCATCTTTGTTCAAGTCACTTTCGTGAGTTGTCTCCAGCAGGTGCATTCTTAACAAGCAGGCTATACTTCTACCGACTGCAAGAGGTGTAGATGGTAAATCTAAGGGCGCAAAATGACGCCAATATTGATGAAACGCGAGAGTGGCTTGCTTCACTGGAGTACATTCTAGAGAACGAGGGTGAAGAAAGAGCAAATTTCTTGCTTGCCCGATTGTCAGACCGGATGACCAAGACGGGTTCAACCCTCCCTTTTTCGATTACGACTGCCTACCGAAATACGATTCCTTCCAGTAAGGAAGCGTTCATGCCAGGCGACCTTTTTATGGAGCGCAGAATCCGGAGTTTGATCCGGTGGAACGCGCTGGCGATGGTCGTGCGAGCAAATCAGCGGCCCGGTGAGCTCGGCGGTCACATTTCCAGCTTTGCCTCATCAGCAACACTCTACGATGTTGGTTTTAACTACTTCTTTCGTGGGCCTGATGAAACGGCAGGCAACCCAGGAGACCTGATTTACTTCCAAGGACACGCAGCCCCTGGAGTTTATGCGCGTAGCTTTCTTGAAGGACGCTTAACTGAGCAGCAACTCGACAACTTTCGACGTGAGGTCGACGGGGAAGGATTGCCATCTTATCCGCACCCTTGGTTGATGCCCGATTACTGGCAGTTTCCGACCGTCTCGATGGGTCTTGGCCCGCTGCAGGCGATCTACCAAGCCCATGTAATGAAATATCTAGACAGCCGAGGTTTGGTGGAAATGGGTGACCGGAAGGTCTGGGCATTCCTTGGTGATGGTGAATGTGACGAACCCGAATCGTTAGGAGCGCTGTCGCTGGCTGGACGGGAAAAACTGGATAACTTGGTATTTGTTGTTAATTGCAATCTGCAACGCCTCGATGGCCCGGTGCGCGGGAACGGTAAGATCATTCAAGAACTCGAAGGCTATTTTCGTGGCGCTGGCTGGAACGTGATTAAAGTTGTCTGGGGACGGTTGTGGGACCCGCTGTTTGCGCGTGATGAGCTTGGTCTCATGCAACAAAGAATGAATGAAACCGTGGATGGTGAATTCCAGAACTTTAAGGCCAAGGGCGGTGCCTATGTGCGTGAGCATTTCTTTGGCCAGGACGCGGCACTTCAAGAAATGGTTCAGCATTTGAGTGATGATGATATCTATCGCTTGAATCGTGGCGGACACGACCCCTTTAAAGTGTACGCAGCCTATCATGCAGCGGTAAACCACTCTGGCCAGCCAACGGTGATTTTAGCCAAAACGGTCAAGGGCTATGGCATGGGTGATGCGGGTGAATCCGAAAACGATACCCACCAGGTTAAGAAGCTCAATCTGGAAGAGCTTAAACATTTTCGCGATAGATTTGACATCCCGTTGACTGACAAGGAACTGGAAACAGTACCGTATTTCCGACCGGCAGATGACGCGCCTGAGATGAAGTATCTAAAAGAGCAGCGTGCTTCTCTCGGAGGTTCCATACCGCGTCGAGTTGTAGACCCTACCAAGCTTGCGATTCCAGAGCTCAGCGTGCTAGCAGCACAACTTAAAGGCAGTGGCGATCGTACGATAAGTACGACAATGGCTTTTGTACGAATTTTGGCGACTTTGTTACGTGACAAACAAATTGGCAAACGGATCGTACCGATCGTGCCGGATGAAGCCAGAACCTTCGGTATGGAAGGTATGTTCAAGCAACTTGGTATTTATTCCTCCAAGGGTCAGCTCTACGTGCCGGAAGACAGTGACGAGATATCTTCCTACCGAGAGTCCAAAGATGGTCAAGTTTTGGAGGAGGGCATCAATGAGGCTGGGGCGATGGCTGCTTGGCTGTCAGCCGCAACTTCGCACAGTACGCATAGTTACACGCTTATGCCGTTCTACATTTACTACTCGATGTTTGGCTTTCAGAGAGTCGGAGATCTTGCGTGGGCAGCTGGCGACTTGCAGGCCCGGGGTTTTCTGTTGGGCGGCACCGCAGGACGGACAACGTTGAATGGCGAGGGTCTCCAACATCAAGACGGGCACAGTCACCTACTCGCGTCAACTATTCCTAACTGCATATCCTACGACCCGTGTTACTCATACGAGCTTGCTGTCATCGTTCACGATGGCATGCGCCGGATGTTTGTTGATCAGGAACCAGTCTTCTATTACTTGACGGTAATGAACGAGAACTACCAGCATCCCGAAATGCCTGAGGGTGCCGAGGAAGGCATTCTGAAGGGAATGTACTTGCTGAAAACCGTGGGTACGGGTGAAGGCAATAAGGTAAGACTGATTGGTGCTGGGACTATTCTGAGAGAGGTAGAAGCAGCTGCGGAAATTCTGCATCAACAACATAGCGTTACTGTCGAAGTATGGAGTGTGACAAGCTTTACCGAGCTTGCACGAGAAGCGCAAGATTGCGAGCGGTGGAATTTGCTTAACCCTGCGCTGGAGCCTAAGCAGTGCTACGCCGCAGAGTGTCTAGCAGGCACTGACCCTGTGGTTGCGGCATCTGACTATGTGAAAGCAATTCCTGAACAACTGCGTGGGTGTATAGAAGCGCCTTACCATGTGTTAGGTACGGATGGCTTTGGTCGCTCCGATACGCGCGAGCAATTGAGAAATTTCTTTGAAGTTGATCGACGCTTCATCACGCTGGCCGCATTAAGCAAGCTTGCTCAGTCGCAGGTGATCCCAAGTCAAACTGTCGTGGCTGCGCAAGAAGAGTTTGGGATTTCTCCAGACAAACTGAATCCGAGATTAGGTTGATTGAGCTGATATGACGACAGAAGTTCTTGTTCCAAACCTGGGTGATATCGACGAAGTTGAAGTCATTGAGATCTGTGTTCAGGCGGGTGAGACCGTCGCCGCCGGTGATACGCTGATCGTGATTGAATCGGATAAGGCATCTATGGACGTTCCTGCAGAAACCGCGGGTACAGTGGTCTCCATAGCAGTTTCGTTGGGCGATATGGTAAGCGAGGGGTCGCTGATTACCGTTCTGGAAGATTCTGAGGATGAGCCCGAAAAGAGCGTGAACGATGCACCGCCAGCCAAAGAGAGCAAAGCACCTACCGAGCCAGAAACAGTCGATCTAGGCGCGACTCCACAGGAAGCCGCAAAACAAGAATCGAGTGTAGCGCAGAGCAGTGTCTTCGAAGTCCTTGTCCCAGATATCGGTGACGCGACTGGCGTCGTAGTTATTGAAGTTGCGATCGCAGTAGGCCAACAGGTTGAAGAAAACGATCTGTTGGTCGTGCTGGAATCTGACAAAGCGTCTATGGAGATTTCAGCAGAGACTGGCGGTGAGATCCTTGAAGTGTGTGTCGCACAGGATGACGAGGTGGAACAAGGCAGTTTGATAGCAAAAATTGTCAGCGAAGCGGCGCAAGAAGATGCCTCAGATGTCACGTCGGATTCGCCAACAAAAATCATAAGCGATCAAAACGATCAATCCAGTGCGCCGTCCGTAACCCAAAGTGCTCAGAAGCCGGTTGAGGTTCCTGCAACGAATTCGGCCAAGCCCAGCACGCCTGTTTACGCGGGACCGGCGACGAGAAGGTTGGCTCGTGAACTAGGTGTTGATCTTACTGGCGTTCAAGGTAGCGGCCAACGAAATCGAATTCTCAAAGATGACGTTAAGGCATTTGTTAAAGAACAACTGCTGGCAAAGGACGGGCTGGCGAACACTAGTTCGCTACCCGCTTTGCCGGTCATTGATTTTGCAAGATTTGGTCCGATACACGACCAGCCTCTGAGTCGAATACGTCGACGAGGTGCGCTCAATTTACATGCTAGCTGGGTAAATCTTCCGCACGTTACACAACACGATGAAGTCGATATATCCGACCTCGAGGATTTTCGTAACAGTCTTAAGCCACAGGCAGAGGCGCATGGTGTGCGCCTGACTCCTTTGGCTTTTATCATTAAGGCTTGCTGCAAGGTGCTACGGGAACAACCCACTTTCAATAGTTCTTTGCATCCAAACGGCGAAAGCTTGATTGTCAAAGACTACATCAACGTCGGCATGGCGGTAGACACGGAGGAAGGCTTGGTTGTTCCTGTTATACGTGATGCTGATCAGAAAGATGTTTGGGTGTTATCGGGTGAAATCACTGCTCTCGCGGGAAAAGCGCGAGATAAAAAATTGGGGTTAGATGATTTGTCGGGTGGCACGTTCAGCGTTTCAAGTTTGGGTGCGCTTGGCGGAACAGGGTTCACGCCAATCGTGAATGCACCGGAAGTTGCCATTCTAGGTGTTGCCCGATTGGCGACGAAACCGTTGTGGGTGGGAGATCGTTTTGAACCTCGTAAGGTACTGCCGCTTTCTCTTTCCTATGATCATCGAGTGATTAATGGGGCCGATGGGGGCAGGTTTATGGTGCGCTTAACAGAACTGTTGGGAGATGTACGCCACTTAGCGTTATAGGTCGTTGATCGGTTTCAAGAATCGTCTGATGTGCTCGGTCCACGCCATTGGCGTTCGTCGTCTTGGCCGTGATACCGCGCAAGTACGAACAATAGATCAGACAATCTGTTCAGGTATTGCGCGCAACTCAAGTAACCCTGAGGTTTAGGGTCCGTCGAGTCGATAAGAGACCAGAACTCCGCTTCTGCACGTCGGCAGACAGCGCGAGCAACATGTAGCAGGCTCACGAGTCGACTCCCGCGGGGTAAAACGAATTCCGTCAAGGCGGGCAATTGACTGTTTGCAGTCGTTGTCTGAGCCTCAATCTGGGTAAAACTTGGCGCTTCGAAATCCTTATTTCCTTCCAACGCGAGCACTGCACCTATGTCGAACAGATCTTGCTGCACGGCGATAAGTGACGCGACATGATTGCCTTCTTCCAAATCCGCGAGCACCAAGCCCAATTGGCTATTTAGCTCATCGACTGCGCCAACGGTTCGTACATACTGGCTTGATTTCGCAATTGTCTTCCCGGTCGCGAGTTTGGTGGAGCCCTTATCCCCGGCACGAGTTGTGACCTTCGAGATACGTTTCTTGGTGGAGTCTTTAGCCATCGATATCCGCGTGAGGATTAAAGGAACGCACAGTGATAATGCCCGTCTCGAACGAGGTTTTGAGACCGTCGTAGCCGAAACTCATAAAGTCTTTTGCGCTTGGGTAGCCAGTGCTGTTGTCAGCAGCGGTGATCGATACCCCAACTACAACGGGAATATAACCCTCATTGGTGCGAAAAGAGTGCATGTAGAGGCTGTCAAAAATTCGCTTAAAACTCTGCGAGGTACAGTTCTTTATTGAGTCTTGTAAGGTAATCACGGCGAAGAGGTCCGGTTCCGGTCGGGTGACAAGATTTAATGGTCTGACCAAGCCCCTGATTTTGGCACTCATCCCAGACATCATTTCATCGACACTGTTTTGCTCAAACTGTCGTTTGATTTCGTCTAGATTGTTGATCCCGACAAGCAACAAACAAGCTGTCCCGCCCCGTGTTTCGCTCTGTTTAAGGGTTGCCTGTATACGTTCGAGCGTGAAGCGAAGGTTGCCGAGCCCCGTAACGGGATCGACGAGATCTGTCGTTTGCAGATCTTTCACCTTTTTCTGCAGATGAGATTGCGCTTTGATTAATTCGTTCTCGCGTTTGGCGATTTTTGCTGCCGCCAGGACGCGTGGTAAAAGCTGACTGCGGATATGCGCCTTGTTGAGAAAATCGTCGACCCCTGCAGCGAACGCAGCTTCCAGTGGCTCGAGCTCGTCGCGCGATGTCATGATCATTGTGTAGGTATAGTGGTCTTGTCCCGAATCGAGCTTATGGATTTTCTGAGTCAGTTCCAGTCCGTCCATAGACGGCATCAGCCAGTCGGCGATCACGAGTTGAACGGGACGTTTCTCGAGAGATCGGAGGGCTTCCTGGGGGTTGTTTGTAAAGCGCACGTTGGTGAAACCGCCACTACGCAGCACCTTTGCAATGATGGCGCTGGAAAACTTAGCGTCATCTACGACTAATATTGGAATGTCCAAATCCGGCATGTATCGTGCTCTTTTTCCGGTCGTAACTGGCTAACCGATTTACAACCAACCTTGATAGGCTAGGGGTTCGATCATGTCAAGGACGGCCCGCACAACCTTGCCTGTTGATTTGTGCTAAGCGTTGGTTACCCGATGTCAGACTGCAGGCTTGATCGACACTAGCGGTAAAAAGACTGCTTAAGGAATATGAATGCCATCATTTGATATCGTTTCAGAGGTTGACCTGCAAGAAGTGCGCAATGGTGTGGACCAGGCCGTACGAGAGCTGCGCAACCGTTTTGACTTCAAGAATGTTGATGCCGGTTTTGAGCTCGATGATGAGACTATATTGATCCATGCACCAGAGGATTATCAGATAGCACAGCTTGAGGATATTCTGCGCGACAAACTCGCCGGTCGAGGCATCGACGGAAGGAGTATTGAGCCAGGCACCATTGAGGGTGTTGGTAAAGTGCGTCGCCAGCGGTACGCGCTTCGCCAAGGCATTGATCGGGATACCGCAAAGAAACTCACGAAGCTCACGAAAGACTCCAAGCGCAAGGTCCAGTCCCAGGTAAACGGCGAAAAAGTTCGGATCACCGGTAAGAAGCGTGATGACTTACAAGCTATTATGGCGGCGGTTCGCGAGGCAGACTTAGAGACGCCCTTTCAATTCGACAACTTTCGGGACTAGCCCATCGCTGAGATCGATAACTCTTCCGCGCGGTACCGGCTTCTTCTAGATCGGCGCATGTTGGTGTGTGTTGGCACCGGACTTGTCTCTGGTATGCCTTTGTACTTGCTCCTACAGTTGGTGCCAGCTTGGTTACGGCTCGAAGGTGTGAGCCTCACAGCAATCGGCTTCTTTACGCTAGTCACCTACCCCTACACGCTAAAATTCCTCTGGTCACCAATCCTTGAGCGATACAGCCTCCCGTTTCTCGGCAGACGCAGAGGATGGATGTTGGTGATGCAGATCTGTTTGGTTGGCTCTATTGCTGCACTCGGCTTAGCATCGCCAGGCGAGAGTTTGGTGCTGATTACAGTTGTTGCGTTAGGTGTCGCGATATTTAGTGCCACGCAGGACATTGTGCTCGATGCCTATCGTCGCGAAATTCTGGAAACTGATGCTGAGCTTGCGCTCGGTAACACTGTGCACGTCCAGGCGTATCGAGTGTCTGGACTTATCCCAGGTAGCCTTGGTCTCATTCTTGTTGATGTGGTTACTTGGCAGGAGAATTTTTTCATCATGGCTGGCTTCATGTCGGGCGCGATTCTACTGACGCTCCTGATTCGTGAAGCGCCGAAACCTGGCCAAGTGCCAAGCTCAATCGGACAAGCCATCGTCACGCCCTTCAAAGAGTTTTTTTCACGTCGCACAGTCGGGGGTGCACTTGCCGTTCTAGCGTTCATCTTCCTGTACAAACTAGGTGACAACATGGCAACGGCGCTGTCGACTGCTTTTTATATCGACATTGGCTTTGAACCCTTAGAAATAGGTGTGATTGCGAAGAACGCAGCGCTTTGGCCCTCCATCATTGGCGGTATTCTTGGTGCTCTGATTATTGTGAAGATTGGCATCAATAAGGCGTTATGGGCGTTCGGGGTTGTTCAAGTGCTAACGATTCTTGGGTTTGTCTGGTTGTCCGAATCGGGCACCGACACCGTAGTGCTTGCGATTGTGATCAGTGCCGAGTACCTGGGTGTTGGGTTGGGTACCGCGGCTTCGGTTGCGTTCATTGCACGCGAGACGTCGAGACTTGCAGTAGCCACCCAATTTGCATTGTTCACTGCGTTGGCATCACTACCGAGAGTGTTGGCTTCGAGTACATCGGGTTGGATCGTCGATAGCATTGGCTGGACGGAATTTTTCTACCTGAGCGCGATACTTGCGCTACCCGGCATGGTTTTGTTGTATTGGGTCGCTCCCTGGAACGCGAGTTACGGACCTGATTAATTTGGCGCTAGCAGGGAGTTGATGACGTTTCCGGGTGCCGCATCCAGCGACCACGTGAAGTCGCCTTGTTCTAACATTTGATTGGAAGCCTGGAGTGTGGCGCCAAGAGCACGATTGGCTAGAGCACTACCGAGGCTAATTCGACGAACACCAAGCTCATCGTACTCACTAAAGTTAAGGTCTGGCATAAACGCGAACAACACATTGATCGGTTTGGTCACACTTGTGATGACGGTTTGGATTTGTTCAGTGCTTGATAGTCCAGGGGCGTACAGGACATCAGCACCAGCAGCTTCGTAGGCTTGGAGTCTTCTTATCGCCTCGTCTAGATCACCGGTCCGTCTGAGCAGGACTTCTGCGCGGGCAGTCAGCGTGAAGGCATAATCAAGCGAGGCTGCGGCTGCCACGCACGCTGCAATTCGATCGGCGGCATGGTTGATCTCATATATTTCTGTGCGAGACCAGTCTTCAATTGACGCGCCAACCACGCCAGCCTCTGCAGCGCGCAGTAGATTTTCGGCACATCCCTCCGGTGAGTCGGCGAAGCCATGCTCAAAGTCGGCGCTGACTGGCGCATCAGTTGCTGCACATACTTGGGCTAGGTGTATGAGCTTTTCTTCCAATGTGACTGCACTGTCGAGTTTGCCAATCGCTTGAGCGAAGCCTGCGCTGGTTGAGGCAAGTGCCTGAAACCCCAAGCGCTCTAAGATCCTTGCTGAGCCAACATCCCAAAAGTTAGGCAGGATAAATGTCCCCTGCTCATGCAGTTTGCGCAGTTGCTGTGCTTTTTCCGTTTGCGTTGTCATGCATCGGTCTCCCATCGGTGAGCTTTGGCAATTCGATCGCCTATGAAAATAACATCTTCAGATTCCAAAAAACGCTTTTGGCGTGCCTTGCCTCCGCCTTGAAGAGAGATCTTGAGTGAGCCGTTCACGACACGATACCAAGGTAGCTTGCTACCTTTTGGCAAGTTCCTGAGAGTTGCCCCGACGAATCGAGCGTGGCTCGGATAGCCAATCAACGTGGCGATTTGACCATAGCTTGCCACCTTTCCTTTGGGAATCATTGAGATGACCTGCCAAATTTGTTGTCTCAGTTCATCGCTTCGACCTTGATTTGTCGATACACAAGCCCCAGATTGTTGGGAGAGTCTCTTAACCTGGCGCTGCATGCCCTTAGTATTAATTTTCTTCTTAACGCCCATTCTTGAAATGTACCTACTCATAGAGGTCGCTGGCTACATTAATACGTTGCCAACGATCTTTTTGGTGATGTTAACGGCTGTCATTGGCGTGGCGCTGCTTAAACACCAGGGTCTTGCAACCCTAACTCGAGGAGTAGGTCGCTTGAATCGGGGCGAGATCCCCGCGACAGAAATGGCAGAAGGCATCTTACTCGGGATCGCTGGTGCGCTCCTAATAACGCCCGGATTTGTCACAGATGGCGTTGGATTCTTACTTTTGTTTCCACCCAGTCGTGCGCTCATTGCTAAGCAGCTTCTTGCGCGTGTGCAGCTATCAGGCGCCAGTAGCGCGCATTTTTCCGCAAGCGCTAGCGGTTCTCAAGGACCGTCTCCTAGCGTGAATCCGGACTCACCTGAGGGCAACAAACCCATCACTATCGAAGGGGATTTCGAAAAACACCCCTAAAAAAGTCAATTTGGGTATTGAAACCTAAATTTTCGCCCATATGATACGTGCCTCGATTTAGCACTCTCGGTAAGCGAGTGCTAATTGGACAACTGGAGCGGCATTTCGCTGTTCCTGTTTTTGATCATTTGGGAGATACAAATAAATGAACATTCGACCCCTACACGATCGTGTTGTCGTGCGTCGGTTGGAAGAGGAGACCACCAGTGCTGGTGGGATTGTTCTGCCTGATTCCGCCACCGAAAAGCCATCACAAGGCGAAATCGTTGCGGCAGGTAACGGCAAAGTGACTGACAGTGGCGATGTACGTGCGCTTGACGTCAAAGTCGGTGACAAGATCGTCTTCGGACAGTACGCAGGTAGCACAGTAAAAATCGACGGTGAAGAGCTGTTAATTCTGAACGAAAGCGAAATTTTTGGTGTGCTGGAAGGCTAAGCCTTCTAGGACAAACTAATTGAGGAAATAATCAATGAGCGCTAAAGACGTAAGATTTGGTGATGATGCGCGCAGCCAGATGCTGGACGGCGTAAACACCTTGGCAAATGCCGTCAAGGTAACTCTTGGCCCTAAGGGTCGAAATGTTGTTCTCGACAAGTCCTTCGGTGCACCAACTGTCACTAAAGATGGTGTATCTGTCGCGAAGGAAATTGAGCTTGAGAACAAGTTCGAAAATATGGGCGCACAGATGGTTAAGGAAGTAGCTAGCCAAACTTCTGATGAAGCTGGCGACGGTACAACGACCGCTACGGTTCTTGCCCAAGCAATTCTGCAGGAAGGACTAAAGTCGGTTGCAGCTGGTATGAACCCTATGGATCTCAAGCGTGGGATCGACAAGGCAGTTGTTGCTGCTGTAGAGGCGATTCAAGGCATGGCAACACCATGTGAAGATACTAAGGCTATTGCACAAGTTGGAACGATTTCTGCGAACAGCGATACCGCGGTTGGCGAAATCATTGCGCAAGCGATGGATAAAGTTGGTAAAGAAGGTGTGATTACCGTTGAGGAAGGCTCTGGTTTAGAGAATGAACTCGACGTTGTAGAAGGTATGCAGTTTGATCGCGGCTATCTTTCTCCTTACTTCATCAACAACCAAGACTCAATGTCTGCGGATCAAGAAGATCCATTCATACTGCTTTGCGACAAGAAGATTTCTAACATTCGAGATCTCCTCCCCGTCCTTGAGAATGTCGCGAAAGCAGGCAAGTCATTGATGGTTATCGCGGAAGACATTGAAGGAGAAGCGCTCGCAACTTTGGTTGTGAACAACATGCGCGGCATTGTTAAAGTCTCTGCGGCCAAGGCGCCAGGCTTCGGTGATCGCCGCAAAGCGATGTTGCAAGATATCGCGATTCTAACTGGCGGTACCGTCATTTCTGAAGAAGTTGGCTTAACACTAGAAGGCGCTACTTTGGATGACTTAGGTACTGCGAAGCGAATTTCTAGTACTAAAGAGAACACCACTATCGTTGATGGTGCTGGTGATCGAGCAGATATCGAAGCACGGATCAAGCAGATCCGAGCTGAGATTGAAGACACTTCTTCTGACTACGATCGTGAGAAGCTACAAGAACGTTTGGCGAAGCTCGCTGGCGGTGTTGCAGTGATCAAAGTTGGTGCGCCTACCGAAGTAGAAATGAAAGAGAAGAAAGCTCGCGTGGAAGATGCTCTACATTCAACTCGCGCAGCGGTTGAAGAAGGTGTTGTTCCTGGTGGCGGTGTCACGCTTGTTCGCGCAATTTCTGCAGCAGCAGCTGCGAAGGGTGACAATGAAGACCAGGATGTTGGTATCGCATTGTTGACTCGCGCGATGAGCTCTCCGCTTCGACAAATCGCCGTTAATTCTGGCGACGAAGGTGCAGTTGTTCATGACAAAGTTGCCGCACTTGAAGGCAACAACGGCTACAACGCCGCTACAGGCGAGTATGGAGACATGTTGTCGATGGGGATCCTGGACCCAGCTAAAGTGACTCGTACTGCGCTTCAAGCAGCCGCGTCTGTTGCAGGTCTTATGATCACAACGGAAGCTATGGTTAGCGAACTGCCCGAAGAGGCAGGTGCTGGCGGTGGTATGCCTGGTGGCATGCCTGATATGGGCGGTATGGGCGGCATGATGTAAGCATCATTCGCCAATTGCGATTAAAAGCCCGGCACTGCCGGGCTTTTTTGTGGGCTTACTTTATGACGCTAACGATTCCATTTTGTGGATCGTAGGCAATTTTGTAGGTTGGCTTTTCGCGGTACGTGTATTCGCACAAGTTGGCAGAAGCCGCCGTCACTAAAAAGTCCCCTTTGGGAACTGAAAAATAGAAGCGGGTTGTGCCGCCGCTTTTAGTACCTAGTCCGGTTTGATCAAGCGTGGGGCTATGATTGAGGAGGCCGTTCCAGATGCGGCCACACATATTGGCGTTGGGCCACGCGGGTCCAAGTCGAGCATTGTGGGCACCCAACGCGTCGGCGCTTTCAAATGGAAACCCTTGAGCGTTGAAGTTAAAAGTGCCATCGGCATATTCGGTAAGGTTGGCAATTTCGCTCCTGCCGCCGTGCAAGCGCCAAACGCTGTGCGCAGCTGTGACTGCGGTTTGCAGGGCTCCGCCAGTTGCGTCGACCAGCGCTGAGTGTGCGTGCTCATCGACGGACAGAAAGCGTGGTAAGGCAACGGCAGCGAGGGCCGCGATTAACAGTATAACGACGATGAGTTCGACAATCGTAAACCCAGATTGGGTATGTGTTGGGTTCACACAACAGCATCCTTGCTAGCGGTACATTAAGGCTAGCAAGGATTTGTCAGGCTGCGAGGGCAGCCTGCTTTACAGTAGGCAGCTAGATCGGTTGGACGAGAAGCGTTAGCACGTCGGAATAGGTATCTGGCGTTGCGGCAGTCAACGTCGGCCCGTCTATCTCGATGATGACACGCGAGTTAACGCCGCCGGAGCAGTTGTCACTGAGCTGATCTGCGTTGTTATACGTTGCCGACTGGATGTTGTGGATCAGCGAGTCACCGTTCTGACTGAACGTGTCGTCACGATATTCGACGTAGTAACGAACGTGTTCCGTCGCTGTGGCGTTGATCATCCGAAACTGTGGACCGCCACTGCCGTTACCGTTACTCGAAGCGGTAACAGTATAAGACCCTGTCGTGGAATAGATGCAGATATCGTCGATTTGACGACCTGGTACGCCTAATCCAGCGGCAAAGGAAATGTCTTGCAGATCAGAGATCCGCACGGCGTCGCCCTTGGTCAGTTGCACGTTCATCGTGCCAGTTGAGGTGGAACCAGCAGTACCTTGGGTCGCTGCGGTAGAAACAAAGGGTGCGGAAATACTTGCGAGCGCAGTTACGCATGCGAGTAGGGCACCACGTTTTTGAAAATAGTCCATGATTTTCTTGTCGTAGTCCTTGACGTAGACCATCGTAGAGAGATTGCAAGTCGGAAACTGTGTGCTAACGCGCAAAATGAGGTTAGAAGACTGGTCTGTAGCAGTGAGATTGGTCAGTAGCGGTCAAAAAACGCAAGGCTCTGCCTCGCTCATTGGGGTGGTTATAGCGTGAGTGATTCGCTATATTCGCCTGCTAACAAATACAAAAACCGGGGAGTTATTGTGGAAGTTCAAGTTATCGATTATCTCGCGAAGTGGGGACACTATTTAGCCGGGATCACGTGGATCGGATTGCTGTACTACTTCAATTTCGTACAAACGGAATATTTTAAAGAAGCAGACGGTGATGCGCGGGTCGACGCATTTTCCAAGCTCGTGCCACGCGCCTTGTGGTGGTTCCGTTGGGGAGCAATGCTCACGTTCCTGACTGGTTTAATCATGTTGGGGATACGTGGTGCGTCATCGACGGCTGACATTATCGTCGGTGCGGTTTTAGGCACACTGATGTTTTTGAACGTATGGCTAATCATTTGGCCGAATCAGCGCATCGTCATTGCCTCCAACCAAGCGGTTGCTGGTGGTGGTGAAGCCGATCCTGCAGCGGCTGGTGCGGCGCCGAAAGCTGGTCTCGCCTCCCGTACGAATACGCTTTTTTCCATCCCAATGCTCTATTTCATGGGCTCGAGTGCACACCTGTCGAATGGCTCGATCGGCGGAAACTCCACAGCACTGATTATTGCGTTGGTACTGATAGCTGCGCTGCAAGGCAATGCGATCTTTGGTAAGCAGGGACCAATCACGACAGTCAAAGGTGTGGTGACATGCGGTTTTGGTCTAACACTAGTTCTTTGGGCAATTCTGGCCTTTATTTAGGAACTTGTGCGATTAGCTTCTTAGTTTTGATCGATTTTCGGTCATAGTTTTGCGCACCGAAGAAAGCTCACTAGAAAGTGGGCTTTTTTTTGCTGTGCCAAAACTATACTGCACGCCGATGACTTCACAGAGAAACGACCATGAGTGAACGCCAACAACCTGGATTGTCGACTGAATCGGATACAGCGTACCGCCGCGGCGGCAAAGCGCCAACAGGCACCGGAGGTCGCGGTAAGCGTCCAAGCAAGAGTGGTGGTGGTACCGCCAAGCTGATCGGATTGAATTTCGTCGTTGTCCTACTCGTTGCGGGGTTGGTACTGGGCGGATGGTTTATTGCGAACCAACAGCAAATGTTGCAGGCAGAGCAAGCCCGAGTGACCCAAGCCAGCGATCGAATTAAGAAGCTTGAAGATCGGTTGATCGCTACAGATTCGGCGCTATCTCAAGGTGGCCAGGATACGCAGGAGAAAATTGGTTTTTGGGAGTCGGAGATTCGCAAGCTGTGGAACGTGTCAAATGAGCGGAATCGGAAGTGGATAAAGGACAACGAGCGTAACGTCGATAAACTCAATAAGACGCTCAATGGCATCGAAGCCAGTAATCGGGACCTCAAAGCGTCTGTTGGCCGGCATGAAAGCGCATTCGATAGGCAACAGGCTTTGGTTGATCAACTGACCAGCCTGGAGCTGCAAATGCAGCAGATTGTTCGCGGCCAACGAGATTTGGTCGACAAGGTGAATGCGGCAACTCAATCTGTTTCTAGCATGCGTTCCAGCATAGCTGGCAAGGTAGATGACAATTCTGAAGCGATTCAATCGATGGATGCGTTCCGAGTGGCCATAAACTCACGGCTTGCAGACCTCGAAAGACGACTAAACTCGATACCCGGTGTCGCTGGTCCCTAATTATCTAAAACCTAGTATGTGCCTCGATAAGGGTGTGTGGTGTCTTACATCAATTGTGTGATCTGGGTCCGGGTACGAAACTAATACGACGGCATACTGACGTTTGTACAAAGGTTTTTGTGATCAACGTTCGATGTCTTATTGTTCGATATATTCATTTTCGAAGCCCTACCATTCGGTCTGCGGAGCGGTCTGCCGATGTTCGAGGTAGTAGAACAACCCGTTTTTGTTTGCGTCCACGAGCAGGCTTCGATAGTCGCGCCGGTTTCGGTCGCGCGAGACGTGGCCTTGATGACTTGGTCGCAGCTTCAGGCTGAGCCGGGAGCCCGGTTGTTGGACACCGCGGTTATCGAGGTCGCGGTAGATGAAAACGTCGCGGAGATGCGACGACGTTGCCCTCACGCACTGTTCCTTAGTTCAGACCCCCAGCTGCAGGACGAAGTGGATTTCGTTTTCTCCAATGACGTTGAAAAAGCGCTCATTCCACAGGTACTGGACCATGCACTCAGTTATTGGCGTCGTAATCGGAAGATCCAAGATCTAGGTCACGATGTCGCCATGCGCCGACAACGGATGCATCAACTCAACGAAATTTCAATGGCGTTGACGGGACAAATGTCCCAACAAGACCTTTTAAGGACGATCCTGTCGGAAGCCCGCCGAATTGCTCATTGCGAAGCGGGTTCCTTGTTCTTGATCGAACAAGGTGAAGATGACGGAGACGCGCTCGTATTCAAACTCGCACAGAACGACATGGTTGAGTTCCCCTTCGTCGAAACACGACTTGAGCTGTCAAGCGGCTCAATTGCCGGTTACGTCGCAGTCACAGGTAAAGAACTCAATATAAAAGATGTTTATCGTCTGAGTGATCAATTGCCTTATCACTTTAATCGCAGCTTCGACGAGAAGAATGGCTACCGAACGCAGTCGGTTTTGACGCTGCCGATGCGCGACTATCGCGAACGCGTGGTCGGAGTTTTACAGTTTCTAAATCAGGTTAATCCAGAGGACGGCGTCGTCGTTCCATTTGAGGAAGAAACCGCGGAGATATTGCGTGCGATCGCGAGCCAGGCAGCCATGTCTGTGCAGAAAAACGCACTGATAGAAGACATAAACCAGTTGTTTGAGAGCTTCGTACAGGCAAGCGTAAAAACGATTGAGCAACGAGATCCCTCCACGAGCGGTCACTCCTTTAGGGTAGCAGAGACCACAGTGGATCTGCTCCAGGCGTTACCGCAATCGGGCAATCCTCGTTTTACTGGCTTGACGTTTACGCCAGAGCATATCCGAGAAGTGCGTTATGCAGCCTTGCTACATGATTTTGGCAAGATCGGTGTTCCTGAAGCGGTTTTAATCAAAGCAAACAAACTGACGGACGAACGGTTAGAAGTCATACGGTATCGCATAGAGCTGCAGAAAGAGAGACTTCGACGACGTGCTGTGGAGCAGGAGCTGGAACTGTTGCACCACCAAGCCATCGACCAAGAAGTTGCTCGCCGGCGGGTACACCGACAGCTCGAAAAACAGCTGTCGATTCTCGATCAATACTTTGACTGGGTAGCGGCTGCGAATAATCCCAATGTGTTGGACGCAGGCAGTTATAGCCATCTTGACGAGATACGCGATTACGCATTTCGCGAGCTGGATGGCACCGTCGGCGGCGTGATAACTGACCAGGATGTGCTCGCTCTTTCCGTTCGACGTGGCAGTCTGACCCCTGAGGAGCGGCGCAAAATCCAAGCGCACGTTGTTTTCACAACAGATTTTTTATCCGTACTACCTTGGCCCCCCGAATTAGCCCAAGTTCCAGCCATTGCTGGCGCGCATCATGAGCGTATTGATGGTAGCGGCTATCCCCATGGGCTTGTTGGCGAACAGATACCGTTAGCGAGCCGAGTAATGGCGGTATGTGATGTCTTTGATGCGCTGACTGCAATGGATAGACCTTACAAACCGTCGATGTCCGATGATGTGGCCTACTCGATCCTTGAAGACGAAGGACGACGCGGTCTTCTGGACAAAGAGATGGTGCAGATTTTCATCGACAGTCGTGCCACCAGAGTGCGCAAAGTCGTCTAGCTCTATTCGAACGGGTTGACAGCCACACGGCGTTGCTCGCCACGCCGGTTCTCTTCAAACACTACACCAGTTTCCGTGATGTCATGGATCTTAAGTCCCTTGAAACTGTCGCCGATCTCAACGCGTTGACCATCGATGACAATTGCGCGAAGGCCCTTCACGTCAGTGTAAATGTGACTGGTAAAACTAAACCCGTCATACAAGACTCGTTCAGTTTCGCTCAGTGCATCGACCAATATCGTCTCAACCGGTTTTGGTTGGGTTACCGGTTCTGGTATTGATTCATCCGGTGGTTCTGTTGGGACCGCAGACACAGACACAGGCTCTTTGGAGGAAGTTTCTGGCCTTGGTTGTTGCTCGACGGGTGCTGCGATTTCGGTTTTTGCTTCTGTCGGGGTGTCTTCGTCGTACCAATAGGTAGCAAAGAATATGACGTTAATGATCAACGCGATTGTGAGTGCTGCGTGCACGAACAAGCGGGGTTTGCGCGAAACCTGTTGGCTCAGCGCAATGGTGTCGCGGCTCTGCTCTGCCTGACTTTTTTTAAGTGCATCCAAGATATACGACATGTCTAACCGTCTAGCTTAGGTGCTGGTAGCTGGAGTCGATCAGCGAGCCGAATCCACGTTAACGGTCCAACGACACCGTCGGCCACCAAGTCTTCCTGTTCTTGGAAGCGTCTCACCACCTGCAACAATTCCTCATCGAAACGATCACTACTTCCTAGGGAAAGATCAGGTTGTAGGAGGTTGAGCTTTTCGCGTAACCATGCAACAGTCGTGTGTTGATCGCCTTGTTTGAGGCTGCCGCGATAACTTGGCGGGGTCTGCCAAAGGAGTATATACACACCGAACCAGGCATCGCGTAGGTCGCGTGGGCGAATTTCGAAGCTGTCATTGCCAACGAGAAGTGTGTAGCGATCGCCCTCGCGTTGCACGAGCGCGCCGTAGTAAGGCGATGGCTCATCATCCCAGAGTTCTACGATGACGGGTGCTGCAAGATTGTTGATCTCGGTCCAACCGCCACTTCGTCGCATGCATTGTAATCCGGCTTTAGGTGCGAAATCACAGGGAACGGGATTGCCATCGACGTTATAGTCAGTTCCCCAACGCTCGAAGAGCTTGGCGAATGCCATACGCTGCAGTGAGTAGCCCGAAAAATCGGGTCTAGTGATTGGTGAAAGAGTGACTGGAGCTGGCACTCCGGGTTCAGCTACAGCTGTGGCTTGAGGCTTTTCCTGCAGTTGACTGATTGGTGCTGCGTGCGTAATCGTGGGGCTCTCAGGTTGTGGTGGTTCTGATATCTGCTGAGGTCTGGTTATTGAACTAGGAGCGGCGTCGGTTGCACCGTCTGGTTTGACTGACGTGAAATTAATTAGCGCCACCACGCCCAAAATGATCAGAACGACGGCCGTCGTGCTGTACCAGAACGGGTTAAGTTGAAACCGCGCGCTACCGCCTAAAACTTCTTTGGCAGCAAGACGGACATGAGTTGGTGTGACTTGGTAGGCGCTCTCGACGTAGGCACCGAGTAGTGCCCGATCTGCAATAATGTTAATTAGCCTTGGCGTTCCCTTGCTGCGACGGAACAACGCCGACATCGCTCGATCGGTAAATATATTTGGGTTACCTCCAGCCCGAGTGAGTCTGTGGCGGATGTACTCTAAGCTTTCTTCCTTACCCAAAACCGATAGGTGGTACCTCGCCGTGATCCGTTGCGACAACTGGCGCAGCTCCGTCCGATCCAGCATCTCTTGCAGTTCCGGTTGTCCAAGCAAGATGATCCGTAAGAGTTTTTTGTCGTTGGTTTCTAAGTTTGTTAGCAAGCGGATTTGTTCAAGTACCGCCGGGGTCAGATTCTGCGCTTCGTCGATAATCATGACGGTGCTACGCGCCGCGCGATGAGTTTCTAAGAGGTGACGGTTGAGGATGTCGATGTAGCGCTTCACCGAATCGGGTTCGCCGTCAGGTCGCACGATTCCGAGTTCGTCACACAGCGTTTCGAGCAATTCTTTGACGGTTAGTCGCGGGTTAAGTATGAAAGCAACATCGATATCCGCAGGCGTCTTATCGAGAAGGTTGCGGAGGAGGGTCGTTTTACCAGTCCCCACCTCACCCGTGATCAACACAAACCCACCGTTTGAAAAGCCGTAGAGGAGATGCGCCAAGGCTTCATTGTGAGATGCACTTAGATACAAGAAACTTGGATCTGGCGCTATCGAGAATGGCTCTTGATTAAACCCGAAGTGGTCTTGGTACATTGCTGGAGTCTTGCGTTCGGACTTAAGAAGTTTTCATAGCGTTAGACACCTGGACATCCTTTTCGACCCATATGGACTTGATCCACTGAGCCAGTTCGGAACGGCGATTTTGCGCGACTTCGCCGCGTATCGCAGTGGGGATAGATCGAGGTTTGATGTCCATCTTTACTTGAGGACACTTTCCCTGGAGGAATTCCCAGAAGGTTGGCACGCCTTTGGGGTAGATAATCGTGACATCGACTAAACTGCTCAGGTGATCATCTAGACCCTCGAGAACATAGTCGAGACCGCCGACCTTCGGGCGTAGGAGGTATTTGAAGTCGCTCTTCTGGCGGCGCCACTTTTCCTCGGTACGACGTGTGCCTTCGACAAAGTTCAAAACCGAGGTTGGGTGGCTCTTAAATCGTTCACAAGCCAATAGGGTGTTGTCTCGATCAGCCGTGCGCAGAGAGGGATTCGCCTTGATCTGTTCTTTCGTTGCGCGTTTAACATATGGAAAGCCAAGGGCTTTCATAGCGAGGCCGATAAAAGGCACCCAGATCAGTTGTTCCTTGGTGAAGAATTTAAGCGGTGGCAAAGCAGGGTAGAGGTGACACTGCAGCAAGATAATGTCAGTCCAGCTCTGATGGTTTGATATCACGAGATACCACTCGTCCAATGACACAGCGTCTTTATCGTGCCAGTTGACGGTAACCTCGGTGAGATTGAAAAGGCGAATCAGTCTTGCGTTGTTTGCACTCCACCACCAAATGATGAGATCCATACGCTTGCGCAGTGCGCTTAGCTTCTCGCCCGTGCTCCAGGTGGTTTGGATGAGCCAGAAGGCTAATGGTATCCACACCATTGCGGCGTTCCCGAGAAGCCAAATGATAGCTGCTACACCTTTGATCACCCGCATGCGGAGCTAACCTGAGAAATTGTCGTGGACCTCCATGATACGGATTCTCAGGGCGTGTGCTATAAACGGCGCATGTAAAAATCGTGTGATTGCCAATTCGTCAGTTGAGAGCAGCGGGTAGCCGAGGTTGGATTGTCATCTGTCTTCTTTTAGGAGTCAGTGGTTGCAGTAGCTTGAACTTCTATGGGCAAGCGGTTGGAGGTCAATGGCGAATTCTAAGAGACCGGATACCGATCGAAGACGTTCTCAAGGCGGCTGATCAACCGTCGGCGACTAAGAGTAAGCTCAAGCTAGTCCAAGGGGTTTTGGCCTTTGCCGATCAGCAGTTGGGGATGCCTGTTGGTAAGAAATACAGCAGTTATGTGGATCTGCAAAGACGTTATGTCGTTTGGAATGTGTTCGCTGCCGCACCGGAGTCCATACAGGGCGAGCATTGGTGTTATCCGGTCGTCGGTTGTGCACCCTACCGAGGTTATTTTGATGAGGATGACGCGCATGCGTATGCAGCGTCCCTCCAAGCCGACGGACTTGAAACCTATGTGGGCGGGGTTCCTGCCTACTCAACTCTCGGCTGGTTTGATGATCCAGTGTTGTCTACCTTTCTCGATTGGCCAGAGGCCGATCTGGCTGGCCTGCTGTTGCATGAGCTAGCCCATGGGGTTGTCTGGGTGGATGGTGATGTCGCCTTCAATGAGAGTTTTGCAACCGCAGTTTCAGAAATCGCACTTGCGCAGTATTTTTCTACAGCTGGCAGAGATAGTGAGTATGAGGCATGGGTTGATCGGCGGGCGTCTTGGCTGCTGATGAAGGAAAAGTTGCTCGAATTGAAAGCCAACCTAGAAGCTGCCTTCCAACAGGGATCGTCACTGGAAAGGAAGATCACACTCTATAAGGAATTCAAGGATCAGTACCGACGAGATAAAGATCTGCATGATTCGACTCGATTTGACCAGTTGGTTTTTGCAGAACTGAACAACGCCTATTTAGTATCACTTGGAGCCTACGAAGATTGGGTGCCTGCTTTCCGATGCTTGTATGCGTTGCATGGTACTTGGGCTGAGTTCTTTACGGCAGTCGACCAATTGACCGAACTTGAGATCGCAGAGAGGGGAGAAGCTTTGCGAGCTTGTGTAGTTAACCGAGAATGAAGTAAATCATCACGCTGATGATCGCAACTCCAAACAAATTCATAGCGAATCCTTCTCGTGCCATAGTCGCGACCGGTAGGCGTCCTGTCGAAAATACGATCAAGTTTGGTGGTGTTGCGACAGGCAACATAAATGCGCACGACGCGGAGAGCGCTGCTGGAATCATGAATAGTTTCGGGTCAGCGTTGGCGGCGAGCGCAGCGGCAGCCATGATTGGCATGAGTAGAGTCGTCGTTGCCGTGTTACTGGTTACCTCAGTTAGGAACGTTACGCTCAGGCATATGGTCGCGATGAGCACTAAGAGATGAAGCTCGGAGAGATGACTAAGCGATTCGCCGATGACTGTGCTCAGGCCAGAACTCATAAACGCAGATGCGATAGATATACCCGCACCAAACAGAAGCAACATGCCCCATGGGATCTTGTTTGCAGCCTCCCAATCGAGCAGTTTTCCGCCTTCGCCGTTCGGGATCAGAAAGAGTGTGACAACGCCGAGGAAGGCGACGATTGCATCATTTGTATAAGGCACGTCGAGTAAACCAGCCCACCCACCAAACGGTCCAGTGCGGGTTACCCAAGCGAATGCAGTAATGGCGAAAACGATAAACACACGGCGCTCGTGGGTACGCCAGTTACCAACGTCAGGCAGATCAACATCGCCCACATAGCTGAGTTTTCGAGTCACCCAAAAACCGGCGATTGGGAACAACACGATTGCGATTGGCATCGCCCAACTCATCCAAGTAGCAAACGAAATTGAAGCGCCCGTCACTTCTTCGTAAATACCCATAAAAACGATGTTTGGTGGGGTGCCGATGGGTGTTCCCATGCCACCGATACTTGCGCCCCAAGCCATGCCGAGTAGTAGCGGTGTTGATAGGTCTGGGTCCTTGGAACTTGTCAGAACCGCGATGGCGACAGGGAGCAGCATAATCACCGTAGCCGTATTGGAGATCCACATACTCAAGACAGCACTGGCAGCCATAAAACCAAAGACCAAACGACGCGAGCTTGTACCACCGAAGGCACGGACCATGGTCAGAGCAATCCTGCGATGGGCGCCGCAATTTTCGAGAGCAGTCGCGAGCAGGAAGCCACCGAGTAGAAGGAGTACTAACGGATGCCCATATGCTGCACCTAGTTGTTGCGGGGTAAGCACGCCAAACATTGGTAAAAGCGCTAGGGGGACGAGCGACGTCACCGGGATCGGGATGGGTTCGAAGATCCACCACACGACTGTTAAGAGCGTGATTCCTAGCGTAATTGCTGCTGTGGTCTCACCACCACCAGAAAACCACATGAGAGCAGTAGCCATACATGCGACAATGGGACCGAGGACAAGAGCTATAGATTTCGTCTGCATAACTTGAGGTTAACTGACCGAGCGAGAGGTTGCCATTCTGACGGAGTTGGTCGGCTGTTGAGTAAGCTTTTGGGATTCGCACGTTAGAGCAACAAGCATGAACACGTTTTATTGGTATGACCTAGAAACCTCCGGTATCGATCCTAAGTGGGATCGTATTGTGCAGTTTGCTGGGGTGCGAACAGATGAGGATCTAAACGTTGTAGGGGATGAGTACAGTACCTATGTACGACTACCAGATGATGTCTTGCCCAATCCAGACGCGAGCTTGGTGACCGGTATTACGCCGCAACTGACTCACTACAAAGGCATCTCTGAAACGACTGCACTGCTCGAGATAAACCGGATTTTTAGTGAACCGAATACGTGCGTAGTTGGGTACAACAGTCTCAGGTTTGACGATGAGTTCATTCGCTATGGATTTTATCGGAACATGCTAGACCCCTATGCGAGGGAGTGGCGCGATGGTAACTCGCGGTGGGATTTGTTGGGCTTAGTTCGGGCCACAGGAGGGATCCGGCGCGAAGGCATTTCTTGGCCAGAAGACGAAGATGGTCTGCCTGTGTACAAACTCGAGGAACTCACCAAGGCAAACGGCATTGAACATGGCCACGCGCACGATGCGATGTCAGATGTGCACGCGACGGTTTCTATGGCTAGGCTGATAAAGCAACAACAACCTAAGCTGTTCGATTACTACTTTAACCTGCGCCAGAAAAAGAAGGTTCGTAGTTTGCTTGAACCCTATGGTGCACAGCTTTGCATACATGTGTCAGGGATCTATCCGAGGGTACGATCGGGGGTGGCACCCATTATCTCTATCGGCCGGCACCCGACAAACAGTAATAGCGTGCTAGTTGTTGATCTCGCTCAGGACATAGAACCGTTACTGAGTATGAGCGCGGAAGAAATAGGCTCGCAATTGTTCCAGCCAGGTGCCGTACAAAGGCCTCCTTTGAAGGAGCTGCGTGTGAATCGCTGTCCATTCGTAGCACCGGTCGAGGTCTTGTCTGATGAGAATCAAAAACGTCTGGAAATCGATCTCAAGTTAGCTAAAGAGCGCGCGCGACGGTTAAAGCAACCCGGCGTTGCCGATAAGTTGCAACGGGCCTATCTCAATACAAGGCATCCTGTGAACGACGATGTAGATGCGAGTCTTTATGAAGGGTTTTTACAGGACAGCGACCGCTCACGCTGTCAATCTCTGCATGAAGCGCTCAACAAAGGTCAATGGCAGGATATGGATTACGACGACAAACGGTTGCCGCTCCTAGCGAGTAGAATGAAGGCACGGTCGTTCACTAGCTTGTTGGAGCCTGAAGAATTTGGCCCCTGGCGTGATTTTGTGACAGAAAAGTTAGCTGGCGATGGCGCTTGGATGAATCTACAAAAATTCGATGCGCGTCTAGAAGAGCTCCTCAGCAATGAAAACGTTGATCCTGACAAGTTTCAAGTAGTCAGTCAGTTGGCTGAGCATTCCGCTGATTTACGCCTTCGGTATCACTTGTAGGATTTACAGCCCTATCTGTTTTGCTCAACGAAAGCGGCGTAACTAGAAGACGTTTGGTCAAAGTCGATGTCGGCGGGCGGGTTAGGTACCACAGCAAGCCACCAGGCCCCGATCTTTTCAGCGGGGTATAACACTTCATCCCACGGATAAGGCTCTGACGCCAAATAGGCGCTCGGTTCCTCCATGAGGTACGGAATTCGATTCCCACGTGCGAGAGCTTGTTGAATTCTAATGGGAGCGCCTTGATCGCGACACCTTGCGATTTCTGACCTGAGTTCATCATCCGACAGGACGATGATTCGCGTGGTTTTACCATGTCGATCCACGAGTAAGTAACCGCGTGGTTGCGATAGAAGGTAGTATTCGACGGCTTCGTAGCGGTAGACGAGCTTGTTAAATGTATCCTGTACGTCCGAGATCCAAAGAAACTGACGAGCGTCCGTTGCGAGGCTGGCGGTAATCCGATCCCCAAACTGACTGAAGTAGCGCGTTTGCAGGATATCGATGTGAGCGAATATTTCGGCAACGTTTTGGATGGTTGCTTTGGGAACATATCGATGGATAAGACCTTGATTGAACGCGGCCACAGCTACTTTTTCGTCGGCAACACCGGTCAGCAGTAGTTTCCGGATATCTGGATCTTCCACTTGGGCGCAGAACTCTACTCCATCCATAGTCGGCATGGCGTGGTCGACAACCAATACGGAAACGCGCTGAAACCGGTCCGCAAGCTTAATTTCTTGTTCGAGTGCGGCGAGGTCGAACCGGACAAATCCATCATCATGGTAGAAGCAATTGTGCGCGAGTGGTGGGCGTGGATTTAGTTGGTTGAGCCATGTCAGGGCATTTTCTGGCCTGAAAAAGTTCTTTGTCGTTAGTGTGTCTGGTGTGTGTGGGGCTAAGCTTTCTAGAAATCGAACGTTGTCGTCGACAAATCCGACTGTGGTTGGGTGGTAGTAGGGAACGATGGCAGACATGTCAGTTGAGAAGCTCTAACAAGGCCTGCTGTTTGTCCTCCGCGAGCCGCCGATATGCGCGAACTAAACGGTGTTCTTCATCGCTAAGGGTGCGACCGAAGAGGCTTTCGATTTCATCATGGAGTGGCGGCGCGATCTCTGCATCCCGAACTTCCGATGGAACGCCGCTGAAGGATTGTTCCAGGCGCGCTACAATCTCTGAATTCATGCTTCGACGGTAGTACTTCGCTGCATCTGCGATCTGATTGCGTAGCGTAATTGGGAATCGAACCACAAATTTGTAGGGTTTTTCCTTTGGATCCATAAGCCTAGCCGCTCCCGAGCTCGTGTGACCCTAACGTTGATTGCATGGGGTCGCAATGATGGCATTTTGATATCAGCTTGCGGCGATGCAAGCAAATTGAGTAGACCCGAAAACGTGTCTAGTAACCCGGATGGAGAGGAACGAATTGACTGAATTACAGCCACTGGTGAGAGACAACATTCGATTAGCCGCAACGGTGATGTTGCTACGCGAGGGTGTGAATGGCTTCGAAGTCTACATGGTGCAACGGCCTGGTCGTGGTGACTTTCCTGATCTACATGTCTTTCCAGGTGGGAAAGTTGATGAGGCGGATTATGCACCGAATATATGCTTCGGCTTAGAAGATGAAGTCGCCAGTCGCCTACTGGGTGTTGCAGCTGGGGGCTTGCGTTACTGGGTTGCGGTGGCGCGCGAGTGTTTCGAAGAGTGTGGAGTCCTGCTAGTGCGTCGCGATGGCCAACCGGTCGTCTTCGAAGAACCGACTGCAGCTCGTTTCCACGATTATCGCGAAGACTTGCTCGCAGACAAGATTACGTTTGCTGAGATATGTACAGCGGAGAATCTGCAGGTTGATTGTTCCCGGCTAGGTTACTTTAGTCATTGGATCACGCCGGAAATGGCACCGCGGAGATTCGACACAAGGTTTTTTGTCGCTGCGATGCCTAACGACCAGGCTACTCTCGCGCACACGAACGAGACTGCTGATGATGAATGGGAGAAACCAGCAGCTGCACTCGCAAACAAAGATAGCGGCTTATGGCAGATGATAGACCCCACCCTCAGATCGCTTGAGACGTTGAGTAAATATAAATCGGTTGAGCAAGCGCTTGTCGATATCCAACAAGGGGACCACCTCATGCCGCTGACTGACGCTTTGTCCCGTCAGGGCATGCAAACGTTGCGCTAGCGTGATCAGCATTGCGAATCTCGCAAAGACTTATCTCGACGGGGACCGTCTTGTTGAGGTCTTGAAGGCGCTTTCCTTGGAAGTATCAACTGGCGCGTCTCTCGCCATTACTGGACCTAGTGGGTCTGGAAAATCCACATTGTTGAATATCATCGCTGGGCTCGTCCAAGCTGATGCCGGTACTGTTGAAATTGGCGTAGACGGGTTACGTGTAGCTTTGCAATCTAGTACGGAGAAGGAGCGGACCGCATTTCGTCGACAGAACATCGGCTACGTTCATCAGTTCTTTAATCTCGTACCAACCCTTACGGTGTGGGAAAACGTGGCGTTGCCTGGGGTCCTTAACAAGAAAACCGGTGCGCGCGACAGAGCCATGGATCTGTTGGCAGAGTTTGGTCTTGAAGATAGAGCGGATGCGTTTCCAGATATTCTTTCGGGTGGCGAGCAGCAGCGGGTTGCGGTGGCGCGAGCGATGATTATAGAGCCTGCCGTCGTTCTTGCAGATGAACCAACAGGAAATCTTGATCAGGAGAACACCGATGCGGTGACCCGGCTGTTGTTCGATTCCTGTGATCAGTTTTCAACAACACTAATAGTTGCGACCCATAGTGAGGCCGTCGCTTCGTTGGCAGACGACCGACTCGAGTTAGGCAAGCCGAGTCTTGAGATTCTTGTCGGTTGATTGCGCGCGCGCTAATTCGATTCTTGCAAAGGTCGCCGTGGTCGTCCGGTATGGCGGTGCTTGGCGTCGTCCTCGGAGTCACGTCGATTGTCTCCGTCCACTTAGTGAGTGCGAGTGTTGCATCGCAACTAGATAGCCTTGTACCGCAATCTCTAAAGGGACTCGATCTTGCTTTGACCCGCGATGAAGGCCTCGTTGAAGCAGCCGAATACTTCGACCTCCGCAGGCAGTGGCGTGCTGGTGAACTGCCTGAGATACAAGCGATGTGGCCTGTGATAGATGAAACGCTGCTAATCGCAGGGCGCCGAGTTCGTGTGCTCGGTATCGATTTCATCGCGCGAATTGAAGCGATGCCTGAGAGCACTGCGGAATTCGGCGGTGTTAACACGTCAGCGTTGACGCGTGTGAGCGACGGCATTTGGGTATCTAAAAACACGCGTGAGCTCATCGCAGCAGATACCCGGTTCGACCAGCTGACGGTTGTCGGCGAACTCGACGTTGTAGACCTCATCGTATTGGACATAGGTCCGGCGCAGGTGCTGTTGGACTGGGCGCGGCAAGACACGATCTCTTACGTCGCCTTGGCGATGGAGAATCCGGTGTTGGATGCTTATAGATGGCTTGATGACATAGCCCCAGGTGCAAGTGCGGGATTGCCGGAGATTACAACAGTAGACATCCCTAATTGGCAGACTAAAGGGCTGGGTGAACTGCAGCCCGCAAATCGTTTTGGCCGTGCAGTACTTTTTAACGTTGGTGCCTTAGGTTTACTCGCGTTGGTTGTATCGTGGTTTCTGATTTACCAAGTCGCCGTTGCCTGGCTAAGACGGCTATGGCAAGTGTTCTCCCGCCTGCACGTTCTCGGTGTGAGTAGTGCCGAACTCAGAGGGTACTTTCTTGGTTTGATGTCGGCTTTAGGGGTGATTGCGGGTGCAATCGGATTGTGGTGGGGACACGCGTTGGCGAGTTCTTATTGCAGGTAGGGATAGGCGGGGACTTCAATTTGAGTTTGGATAGCTGGCTAGTCCTGAAAGCGTTTGGGTCGTCGCTCTTTGTCTGTAGCGTGGGTGGCTTTTGGGCTTATAAAAATATCCGGCGTGAAACAGCGTCAGCGGGACCTGCTCGGGTTTGGGTTTTGGCGGTGGGGATGAGCGGCGTCGCGGTCGGAATATTCTGGCAAAATTCTGGTCTGCTGGGCGCTTTTCTTGCGATTGCGTGTGCGTGTGTAGTTCTGTTAGCAGCGTTGTTGCCCGCGTTAAGTTTGCTAAAGAACCTAAGCAGCAAGCTGACCGGGAGTCTCCTTCTTAGGATGAGTTTGCGGGAAGTCGTATGGTTTCCTGGAGACTTGTGGATCGCACTGGGAGGTCTTGTCTTAGCTGTCGCAACGGCAGTTGGTGTAAGTCTGATGGTAGACAGTTTTCGTGCCGAGTTTAGTCAGATGTTAGAGCAGCGGCTGAGTTATGACTTTAGTATTGAGGGAGAGCCTGCCGCGTTGACGGAGTTGCTCGAGGCTACTGAGATCAGCGGATCGGTGAGTCGCGTGCAAGCCTATTATGAATGGCGTGAAAGGATAAGTGGCGTCCCCGTTGCCATCAGTTATAGCCACCTCGATAGATCGGAAAGCCGAAGATACGGCTTTGCTGCACCGCTCGCAGACACCGAGGTGATGGTTTCTGAACAGACTGCGCGACTGCTCAAAGTTGATGCTGGACACCCCTTGCAAATTGACGGCGTGGGCTATCGAATTGTGCATGTGTTCAAAAGTTTCGGTGACATGCTACCTCGCATAGTTATGCATCTTGGCGCGAGACCTCGGGATGCGCCGCTATCTTCGGTAAGCCTTTCGCTCATCGATCCGGAGATCGACCTGGCCAAGACCTTGCCAGTACAAGGAGACCTTCGGTGGCAGAGTCAGAGCACTATTCGTGATCTGGCTCTGGAGACGTTCGATAGGACCTTTGCGATAACTTCGATTCTGATATTTATCGCCGTTATGGTTGCCGGTATTGGCATCTATATAGCTACGACTGTTTTACGACTGAATCAACAAGCGAGCGCACGTCTTCTTGTTGGCATGGGGATCAGTCGGGCGGAAGTCTGGGGGATAGATTTTGCGCGAGGTTTTGGCATTGGCGTGATCGCGTGTCTCCTGGCGCTGCCATTGGGCTGTGCGATTGGTTGGCTGTTGTGTAGCGTTGTAAATCCACGTGCTTTTGGATGGAGCGTCACTTTGCTAATTGAAATGAAGTCGATTGTGCTTCCTCTCGCGTGGGGAATGCTCGCTGCGGTTTTGGCAACGTTGATAAGAGTCGGGCAACGAGAACAGGGGCGGATGGATGCAGTCGCTCGTTAGAGCCGTTTTATTTGTTTGCTTGTTTGTGAGTGGCTGTGGCCTGGAACCCGAGGCTTCTACGCCAACGCGTGGAATGACACGGGTGGGAGATGTGTTAGGAGATGCAACATCGGGCGAAGATGCTTTCGCACGCGCGGAAGTCGTTAGGCCTTTTGTTTTCCCTCGGGACCATGGCCCCCATCCTAGGTTCAAATCAGAGTGGTGGTATCTAACCGCAACGATGCAAAGCAGCTCTGGCGAAGAGTTCGGCATGCAGTTCACGTTGTTCCGACGGGCGCTGCGCGCATCTGCGCTCGGAGAGAGTGCTTGGCAATCCGGACAGCTGTACATGGCGCATGTTGCGATCACCGATGTTGCCAATCAGCGCCATTTACACGATCAGAGATTAGCACGCGGGCACCCTGAATCAGCTGGAGTAGAGCTTGTTCCCGAGTATCGAGTTTATCTAGAAGATTGGCTTCTGAAAGGGTTTGTAGGTGATGGCAAGACTGACCAGGTTGAACTCGATTTAACAACACACAGCAGTGCTGGATTCAGCTTGAATCTTAAGCTTTCGCAAACTCAGCCCATATTGCTTCAGGGCGATAGTGGCCTGTCCGCCAAGGGTCCAGGCCAGGCGAGCTATTACTATTCAATACCCAGCATGTCTGTGCAGGGGGAAATTGAAATCTTGGGGCAGAGCACTAAGGTCACAGGTAAAGCTTGGCTCGATCGGGAGTGGAGTACCTCGGTCCTAGGCGCTGAGTTAGTGGGTTGGGATTGGTTTGCACTTCACCTAGATGACGAATCGGAGCTGACCTTGTTTCAATTGCGTCGCAAGGATTGTCAGCCTGATGCGTACAACAAAGCCCTTGCTGTTGATGCGGATGGGACGCGGCGAGATTTCGGCGCAGGCGAACTGCGTTTCGAGCCACGAAAATTGTGGCGTGACGCCGTGGGTACGGACTGGCCGATCGAATGGACAGTGACAGCAGGCTCTGCTCGTTACCAAATTACAGCGATGGTACCTGATCAAATAATGGACACGGGTATTCGTTACTGGGAAGGAATAGTGGCAGTGAGTGAGGCAGGTCAAAGTGTCGGTAGAGGATATTTGGAAATGACGGGTTATGAGGGAGTGCAGTCATGCGACGGGTAAAAGGCAAAGTGCATCGTTTAGATTGGGAACACTTAGATTCGACGTACGATACGGATGCCGGTTTGATTCTCTTTGAGAAACGCATGGACAGTCTCCGCAATCCGCGGAACGAACAATTGTTTGATCGACTTGTTCTTGAGTCGGTAGATTGGGTCAATGTTGTCGCTCTCGATGCAGAGCGACGATCGGTGATGATTCGGCAATACCGGTTTGGTGTGGGGTACACCACGTTGGAGACGCCGGGTGGCATGGTGGATGCTGGTGAAGACTCGCGGACAGCCGCCGAGAGAGAGTTGTACGAGGAGACAGGCTATCGGGCGGCTCGATGGACCTACCTCGGCGCCGTAGAACCAAATCCAGCAATACACGACAACCTTTGCCACCATTGGCTTGCTGAAGGCGTTTACCAGGATGGCGATCAAGAGCTTGGAGACGGTGAGTCGATTAGCGTTGAACTCATGGATGAGAACGCAGTGAAAGAGGCTGTTCAGTCTGGTGAACTTAGACACGCACTTGCGCTGTCTGCTTTGGCGCGGGTTTTCCAGTTGTGGCCGATGCCCTGCGTAATGAACTTTGATCCAGAGATCGACTAGAGTGAAGCAGAAGGTTCGATCTGAACAACTAAACACGGTAGATAACAACCGCGCCGCTTAAAACCGCGGAAGACAACAAGCGCGTGCAATTGAGCGAGAGGAACTATGGTCGATTTATTGGAATACATGCCGTTTGCGAACACGCTTGGTTTGGCAATTGAAAGTGCTACGCCAGAAGCCATTATTGGTCGGATTGTGGTCGAAGAAAAAATATGCACCACCGGAAAAATCATGCACGGTGGCGCGATTATGGCGTTTGCCGACACCCTTGGAGCGATGGGTGCTTTTCTTAATCTCCCTGAGGGCGCTAAAGCAACGACGACGATCGAAAGTAAGACTAACTTCTTAGGCGCGGCGCCTAAGGGCGCTACTGTCGTCGGCACATGTACGCCCGTTCATGTTGGGCGTCGTACTTCAGTTTGGCAGACACGACTTGTGCATACCAACGCCGAGGGCAAAGAAAAGGCTGTTGCACTTGTGACGCAAACGCAGATGGTGCTTGCTTGAACGCAAAGTCTTCACAAATCAATGCTTTACCACCGGGAAGAAAGTTGTTGAAATGCCGGATTGGTCTAGTGAGTTGTTGCCCAAATGAGTGAAGGTCCGAGCCCGCGCGAGTCTTACGCGAAGATGGTCAATCGTCCTGTGACACCGGTACCGAATTCGGGCCGACTCTTGCTCGTGGACGACAAGCAGGAGCTGCTTACCTCGTTGCACCATCTTGTCACTCTATATGGCTATGAAGCAGACCAAGCTCTGGGTGGCCAAGCGGCTATGGACGCCCTGGCAAACCAAGAATATGACGTGGTCCTGCTGGACCTGATCATGCCGGAGATAAGCGGCCACGATATCTTGGATTTCGCCGCTCGAGAAAAGCTTGCCAGCAAAATTATCGTCGTCAGTGGTGATTCAAGCTTTAGTGGTGTCAAACACGCATTGCACTGCGGCGCCTTCGATTTTGTTAAAAAGCCGTATGAAGCTGCGGAACTGATTGCCACGATGGAAACAGCGCTCAGGCAAGTGCAGCTCGAGTATCGGCATGACGAGATGCAGAGTCAGCTCAAAGAGTCTGAAGAGTTGCATCGCTTCATCGTCAACAGCTCACCTGACTTAGTCTATATGTTAGATCGCAACGGTTGTTTCACATTTGTTAATGACCGTTTGGAAAGTATGCTCGGTTTTTCGCGCGACACACTTGTCGGAAAGCACTTTTCTGAACTGATTGATGCTGATGATATAGAGAAGGCGCGCAATCTCTTCAACGAGCGACGCACCGGGGATCGAGCTGTTAAGAATGAAGAGATTCGGTTACGCAGCAACCTACAAGAGAGACGTGAAGGTTTATCGCGAGCACAGACGATTTGGGCTGAGCTCACCGCGATGGGGATGTACGCCGACAGTGTTGAGCGGACCCGGGCTAATTTCATCGGCACGTTTGGTACGGCGCGCGATATCAGCGCACGGAAAGAAGCCGAAGAGCTGATCAACTTTCAGGCTTATCACGATCTGCTAACCCACCTACCCAATCGAGCTTTGTTGAAAGACCGTCTCGGGCTCGCGATTGCCCATGCCCAGCGTAACAAGCGTAAGTTGGCGACAATGTTCCTCGATCTGGACCGGTTTAAGCTCGTCAACGATACGCTCGGGCACAACATGGGCGACCGACTTCTAAAGGCTGTTGCCAATCGGCTGCAGAGTTGCCTGCGCAGTGGGGATACGTTGTCTCGTTTTGGCGGCGACGAGTTCACGCTCTTGTTGCCAGAAGTAAGAACGCGGGACGACGTCGTTGTCATCGCTGAAAAAATACTCGATCGTTTAAACGAACCTTTTGTTATCGATGGTCACGAGCTCTTTGTTGGCGCCAGCATTGGTATCTCTATGTATCCCGAAGGGGGCGATACAGGGGAATCGTTGGTGCAAAACGCCGACATCGCGATGTATCACGTGAAGAGTCGTGGCAAGAACGGTTATCAGTTCTTCTCGGAAGAGATGAACCATCAATTCTCAACACGCTTGAGCATGGAGAGGGAACTGCGTAATGCCTTGCTCCAGGGTGAATTTGAAGTTTTCTACCAGCCGCAGGTGTGCCTCGCTGATGGGCGCGTCACAGGCGTCGAAGCGTTAGTGCGGTGGCGCCATGGCGTAAGAGGGTTGATTGAGCCGTCTGAATTTATGCCATTGGCTGCGGAAACCGGTCTCATCATGCAGATCGATGAGTTCGTTCAAGATCAGGCATTCCGCGACGTTGCCACTTGGCGCCGAGATGGCTTCAGCGACATGCAAGTTTCAGTGAACTTAACTTCTGCTCAGATCGAACAGGAAGGATTTGTTGGACGTTTCGTTGGGGCGCTTGAAGCATCAGGGCTTGAGGCGGAGGGCGTGATTCTCGAAATCACAGAGAATACATTGATGCAAGATATCGAAGTGATCATCCCCAAGCTCAAAGAAGTTCAAAGCTTAGGAGCGCGCATAGCGATTGATGACTTTGGTACGGGCTATTCATCACTCGCGTACCTGCAGCAATTCCCGATCAACACGCTTAAGCTTTGTGGGAGACATCCGTGCGGATGCATCTGGCGCTAGTATTGTCGATGCCATAGTTGCGATGGCGCGTGGCTTGAAATTAGACCTTGTTGCTGAGGGTGTGGAGAATCGAACCCAACTTCGTTACCTCGCAGAGCAAGGTTGCGAGGAGGTCCAGGGCTATATCTTCTCCCCGGCTTTACCCGCGAGCGAGCTGCTATCATTGTTGAGCGACAATGCCTTCCAAGAGCTGATAGCTGCTAGTCCAGTAGCTGTGACCGCGTAAAACGTAGAGTTTTGTAGACAATTTCCCTATAGTTCGCGGTCCTCTGCGCAGCACAGTATCGACATGAAAGGGTTCACAACGCGAAATGTCCACAGCGATCGTCAAAGTACGATCGAGCATGGCTCTGTGCATAAACCAATCCACACCTCAGTGGCTTACGGGTACGAAAGCACGCGGGAATTGGCGGCTGTGTTTCAAGGTAAGCAAGCAGGACATACCTACTCACGACAGATAAATCCCACTGTAGAGGCGCTCGAGGACAAAATCACGACCATGGAGGATGGACTCCGTACCGTGTGTTTCAGCACAGGCATGGCGGCCATAGGCACAACCTTCTTTTCGTTACTACGTGCGGGTGATCATGTCATCAGTAGTGCGTTTCTATTTGGCAACACTAACAGCTTGTTTAATTCGTTCGCGACGCACGGCATCGAAGTCTCTTTTGTTGACGCGACAAATGCTCAGGAAGTGCAAGCGGCAATTCGACCTAACACCCGGATGGTGTTCGTTGAGACCATTGCGAATCCGCGTACACAGGTAACGGCGCTTGCCGAGATCGGCGAGCTATGTGATGAGCATGGGCTTATCTATTTTGTTGATAACACAATGACATCACCGTTTCTGTTCCAAGCGGCCTCAGTCAAGGCAAGTCTGGTCATCAACAGTTTGACCAAGTACATCGGCGGCCATGGCAATGCATTGGGCGGGTCAGTGACCGAGATGGGTCATTTCGACTGGGGTAAGTACGACCACATCTACGATGACTATCGATCCGGTAACGAACAGATGTGGGGTCTGACACAGATTAAGAAAAAGGGTCTCAGAGATTTTGGTGCTGCCCTCAGTGCAGAACCTGCCCATCACTTATCAGTGGGTTCAGAGACCCTCGCACTCCGGCTGGAGAGACAGTGTCAGAACGCACAAGCGTTGGCTGATTACTTGGATGGCCACGGTCAGGTAGATAAGGTTTACTATCCGGGACTACAGGATCACCCTCAGTATCAACGGTCGAGGGATTTGTTTCGCTATCCCGGTGCGATCTTGAGTTTTGAACTTAATCATGACGTGGATCTTTGGGCGTACATGGACCGGCTCAAAGTCGTTATTAAGTCCACCAACCTAGGCGACAATCGCACGCTCGCAATTCCAGTAGCCCACTCAATCTATTATGAAATGGGTCCTGAGCGACGCGCTAGTATGGGCATAGATGACTCACTAATTAGAATCTCAGTTGGCATTGAAGATACGAGTGATCTCATCGATGATTTTGCGAACGCGTTTGCTGACTGATTGACCCAGGGGGAAAAATGGCAAGACTAGAAGGAAAAGTAGCGATTATCACAGGCGGTGCCGGTGGTATCGGTCGAGCAGCTGGCCGTCTATTTGCCGCCGAGGGCGCAAATGTTCTCCTGGTGGACCTCGATGAGGAAGCGCTTGTGTCAGCGTGTGAGGAAGCGGGCACTAACCGAGTGACCTACTGTGTCGCCGACGTGACGAGAGCTGAGGACAACCAAATGATGGTCGACCTAGCCACCGAGAGATACGGCGGCGTCGATGTGTTTCTGGCTAACGCTGGCATCGAAGGTGATGTTGCTTCCATTGAAGACTATGACGAGGCGAGGTTCGATCAACTGATTGCGGTCAACGTAAAAGGACCGTTCTTAGGACTCAAGGCGAGCTTTCCGGCGATGACGAAACGCGGTGGTGGCAGTGTCATCATAACTTCCAGCGTGGCTGGCGTACGTGGTGCACCTAATTTGGCGCCCTATGTCACAAGTAAGCATGCTGTTATCGGTTTGATGAAATCCGCCGCGAGAGAAGGTGCGCCTAAACGAATTCGTGTTAACACAGTTAACCCATCGCCGGTCGAAACTAGAATGATGCGCAGTCTAGAAGAGGGGATCGCGCCTGGAGATAGCGAAGCCGCGAGGGCACAGATGAAGGCCAACATCCCCTTGGGAAGATACGCAGAACCGCATGACATCGCCAAAGTCATGTTGTTTTTAGCGTCGGATGACAGTGAGTTCGTCACAGGGTCTGTCTACTTGGCGGATGGCGGTAGTAGCGCGTAAACATATCCGTGGATTGGGCGTCGTACAAATCGCTTTGCGATCAACCTAATCACTGGTCACGTTGGATGTTGGAGCGATCTGCCGAAGTCATCGAAGAACACCGTCTTGTGAGCATTGCAGCCAAACTGCGAACGACGCTCACTACTGAACCACTACCCAAGCCGGAAGATCACGTTGGTCCGGTCGAAACAGACATGTTTGTTTTAGAGCTAACGCAAGCAGAGCGCGATCGAATATTGCAAGCGATTGAACAAGCGTGTGAGGACAAGCAAAAGATGGTCGCCCTGGGCGAATCGCTTCGAAATCTTGCAGGCTTTCGGGAGGCCTGGCAGGAATATGCGGCCTGGCAGAGAGGCGATGCGTAGTGGTTAAAAAAGTACTGATTGCTAATCGAGGCGCTATTGCACGTCGCATTGTCCGAGCCTGCAACGAGCGTGGTATCGAGACCGTAGCGCTTTATTCAGAACCAGATATCGGTGCCCCCCATCTCGCCGAGGCAACAGAAACTTATCCCTTAGCCGGGTCCAGTGCTCAGGAAACCTATCTCAATCAGACGAAGCTATTTGAGATCATCGCGGCCACTAAGGCGGATAGCGTCCACCCAGGTTATGGTTTTCTAGCGGAGAGTACTGAATTCGCATCTGCTGTTATCGAACGGGGAGTTAAGTTCATCGGTCCAGACCCAAAGTGGCTTGAGCAGATGGGTGACAAGGTGGCAGCGCGTCGTTTGATGGCGCAATCAGGGTTTCCCACCTTTCCTGGTTCGGGCTTGATTACTGACCTCTCCCAAGCTTCAAGCGAAGCTGAAAAAATTGGCTATCCCGTGCTGGTGAAGCCCACGGGAGGCGGTGGTGGCATGGGTATGGAGAGGGTGGCGGACGCCGATGGGCTTGAGCGTGCTTTGAGTCGCGCAAAAGCGATAGCAGCCAGTGCGTTTTCATCAACAGGCATATATCTTGAAAAATTGGTTCAACAGCCAAGACACATTGAGTTTCAGATTATTGGTGATGGCCGGGGTGGCGCCATCCACGCTTTCGAACGAGAGTGCTCGATACAACGTCGTAATCAAAAACTGATTGAGGAAAGTCCTGCACCTGGACTCGCGGCGGAGGAGGTTTTGGCTATTGCGGACAAGGCGGCACAAGTTTGCGCAGACCTTGGCTACGACAGTGTTGGAACAATGGAGACGCTGTTGTCGCCTGAGGGTGAGTATGGGTTTTTGGAAATGAATACCAGGATTCAGGTTGAACATGGCGTCACAGAAGAAGTGACGGGGATTGATCTCGTTGGGTTACAACTGGAACTATCTGATGGCGGTAGATTGCCTGACCAGATGAGCCGTACGGGCTTTGCTATAGAAGCGCGCATTTATGCTGAAGATCCGGATAGCTTTCTGCCGTCGACGGGTCGACTAAGTGTGTTTCGGCCACCGGTTATGCAAGACGTTCGTGTCGAAACAGGCTACCAAGAAGGACAAACTGTAGGTCCATACTATGACGCGATGCTGGCTAAGGTGATTGCGAAAGGGCACACTCGGGCGCTTGCGATTGGCAGGTTACTGGTCGCCCTAAAAGGATTTGAAATCATTGGTGTTGCAACAAATCAGCCTTTGTTGGCAAGGGTATTGGGCAGCGCTGAATTTTTGGACGGTAACATTGATACTGGCTTTTTGGATAGAGGTTAATAGGAGGGAGCATGGCTCGGCATGATGTAGAGAGTGAAGTAACAGGAAGCGTTTGGAAGGTTTTGTTGGAAGTTGGCGCTAAGGTCGCTACTGGTGATGTGATCATGATCTTAGAATCGATGAAAATGGAGATTCCAGTTGAGGCACCTGTTGACGGCACAGTCGCTGAGCTCCTCGTTGTTCCCGAAGATCAAGTTGAAGAGGATCAGGTTGTCGCGGTTGTTGAATCGTAGGCTTCCAAACCCGTCAATGTCAGGGTACAGGTTGTTCCAAGCCCTCGCTCGCTAACCACTTCTATTCGTCCGTTGTGTCGATCTACAACGGTTTTAACGAATCTCAATCCTAGCCCGGCACCGTGGTTTTGTGCGAGTTCCTGTGCTCGGGATCTGAAGTAGGGTTCGAAAATGTGTGGTAACTCTTCACGCGGGATACCAAAACCCTGATCTTTGACAACAACACGAACATTCTCCGTCATGACTTCGACAACGACGTTGATACGTGTGTTGTTAGGGCTGTATTTGATGGCGTTTGTTAACAAGTTTATCAGCGCACGCTCGAGAAGCTCGCCATTTGCTGAGATCCAGATCGGTTCTTCAGGCGCTTCTAACAACACCTGGATGTCCTTTTCTTTGGCCAAAAAGAAGGTCTGATCGAGGGCATTCTGGCACACCTGCTCCAAATCTATGCTGTAGAACTCTATGTCCGCATGGAGTTGGAGGCGGGAAAGTTGCAAGAATTGGTCAGACGCAGACAAACCACGCTGAGTGTAGTCGCGAATTTTTTCCAGCGTGTCTGTGTTGTGGCTGTCGCGTGACTGCTCGATGATTGCAAGGACGGAAGATAAGGGCGAGCGGAGATCGTGAGAAAGAAAAGCTAAAGCTTCTTCACGCTGAGCTTGTGCAGATCGAATTTCCGTTAAGTCGGAGATGGTGAGAACCCAGAAAGGTGCATAGGGTTCGTTTTGTTCTGTGAGAGGCCGAGCAGTTATGAACACGGGTACGCTGTTAAGTGCCTGGCTCTCGAAGACAATGGTTTCTTTTCTCAGTACGACGGTGCGCCATATTTCTAACCAGGTTTGTCCAAGTGGGGGTTGGATTTGTCCTAGAAGTTCTAAGAGCTTGTGAGCTTGGTTCGTGTCGATTGCGAGCAGCCGTTCTGCTTCATCATTGGCGAAGGTAAGCTGCCCAAGCCCTGAGATGATCACCGCGCCACTGGACATGTGATCCAATGCGGATAAGCCGATCTCCCGACCTTCCCTAACAACCTTCGCACGGCTTTGTAACCTGCCGATCTGGGCGGCTAGCCGTTCCGCAGGCAATGCGTCCACGCTGACCAATGCAGGCTTTAGAGTTTGATCCAAAAGCGCCTGTTCTGCCGGATTGAGTGGGGATTCACGTTGTACTACTGTCGCGGTCATGTCGGCGTTGTCGCTTAACTTGGCATTGAGCAGAGTTTGCAAACCGTCTCGGTCCGCCTCCGGACGAGTATTTGCAGGCAGGATATTGAAATTGTGTAGACGCTGACCTTCACTGTCGATTCGATCTAGCTCGCTTTCGATAAATTGCCACGCTACTTCATGTCGTCGCCAGCTCCACAAGGGGTAGATGATTGCGGATGCGACGGTGACGCTCGCTAAAGGAAGATGAAGCGAAAATAAGGAAAGAAAGAAAAGCGTCAGTAGAATGGGCGCGAGGGCTGTAATGGTGATCGTGATGATTCCCTGCTTTGGGCGCAAACGCGGTAGAGCCAAACAGGTGAGTGCGACGAGTAGGCAAGCGATAACGATGATCACCCAACCTGGCACAGTACGGACAAAATTGCCGTGCACGACTGCACTCAGGAGATTGGCGTTGAACTCAACCCCCGACAAAGGCGTTACTGTGTCCCCAAGGGGCGAAGTTACCCAGTCACCGACCCCAAGAGCGACTGCGCCGATAAGGACTACTTTGTTCTCCAGAGCGTTGCGCAATGCGCCTTGATCGAGAACGGCGGTGTTCAATATCTGATGGGCAGAAATTTGCGGGTAGGTGCTCGGCGGTCCGGCAAACGGTATTTGTACGAAGTGACATTTGGTGATGAACAGTGGTGAGGTGCTCGGGGTCGTACAGGGTGGCGGTGTCGGGTAACCCAACGCCGCAGCGATGCCTAGTGTTAAGTGCGGCCAAACAGGACTTCCAACACCTTGGTAGAGATATGTTCCTCTGACAATGGCATCGTCGTCGAATTCAACTTGGACATGACCAATGATGTCTGTCTGATCTGCGAGATCGCTGAATGGCATTACTTCTACATGCTGGCCACCTTGCATGGTGACATCGATGATCATAGGTGTCGCAAATAAGGGGATTTTCGCAACAACGTCTACGAGCTGTTGGTTGTCGGAATTTTGACTACCCGCATAAACGATGTCTGCGGCGATTAGGGTTGGGCTAAAAGAGGCTATTTTGTCGATGAGATCTGCTTGTAATGATCGTGGCCAAGGCCACGGACCCTGTTCGTGAAGGCTCTGATCATCGATCGAGACAATCACAATCTTGTCGTACATCGGCGCAGGGGTGGTGGCGATCGTTGTATCGTAAATCAGTCGATCAAGGGCAAGGGTCCATTGATTAACGTGGGCTAGTGTGACGAACAAACAAGCGCCGACCAAAAATATTGACGACTCGACACGAAAGCGGGTTACAGGGTTAGGCATGCCTCTCCAGGGAAGCGGCGATGTTTACAGTGCAAGAACCGGGATCAAGAGAAACAAGAGCCACCTCATGGACGTTGGAGTGAGATTTCTGTTGTGACACCTGGACTGTGCAGGGAGTGGCGCTGGGACGCAACCTCGATCACAAATTTGCCCCTGGAAGGGAGTACATAGAATGCGTTGGGGTCAGTCGTTTCGATGACATGTGCACCCTCCGAGCCGGTGATTGTGACAATGTACCGGTCGACATCAGACACCTCATCCCAAGTCACCGTAAGGTCTCGTCCCTGCCGTTCCGTTTTGAGGTTTTCAGGTGTTGCAGGCGCTGGTGGAATCTCATTAACGATGACAGCATGCTGCGCGTGAAAAACGTGCACCGAACTTTACCGATCCGGAGTAGGTCATGAGTTGGGAACCTGAAGTAAAAGAGTTAGAGCGGCGTCGCTATCTCGCACAGCAGCAAGGTGGCGAAGAGAGTATCGCGAAGCAACACGCTAGGGGGCGTTTAACGATTCGCGAAAGAGTGGATGCGGTTCTCGATAAGGGTTCGTTTCGAGAACATGGGCGTGCCACTGCTAGCCCCGTCTACAACGACAAAGAAGAGATTGTCGAGTATGCACCGGCTAACTACATAGTCGGTTTCGGTAAGGTCGATAAGCGCCGTGTTGTTGTCGGAGGCGAGGACTTTACGCTAAAAGGCGGTTCACCAAATGCAGCGGGACTACGCAAGAGTGTATACGCCGAGCACTTAGCCGTTCAGTACAAAGTCCCCTTGATTCGAATGTTAGAAGGTGGAGGCGGGTCCGTTAAAGGCTCTGGTAAGAAGGGTGGCACCGTTGGTGAACCTGTCTTTACAGAACCTAGATTCAAAATAATTGCAGATGCGATGTCGCAGGTGCCGATAGCTAGTGGCGCCATGGGCGCTGTTGCCGGATTTCCTGCTGGCAGGTTGGTCGCTTCTCACTTCGCTGTGATGACCAAGCACACAGCCCAAGTGCTGATTGGTGGTCCTGCTCTGGTAGAGCGGGCGCTGGGCGTTAGCATGTCGAAAGATGAGCTCGGTGGCGCTGCGGTTCATGCGACCAGCGGTATCGTCGACAATCTTGCAGAAGATGAACACGATGCATTTCGTCAGATCCGACAGTTCTTGAGCTATCTACCAGGCTCTGTGTGGGAGCGAACACCTCGCTATGACAACGACGACCCTATCGAGCGCATGGAACAAGAGCTACTCACGGCAGTCCCGCGGGAGAGTAACAAAGGCTTCGACATGCGAGCCATTGTGGAAATGATTGTTGACCTTGGCAGCTTTTTTGAAATTGGTCGTGATTTTGGACCAAGCCAAATTTGTGGCATGGCGCGGATGGACGGCCAGCCGGTAGGTGTGTTGGCTAATGACTGTATGTTCTACGCAGGAGCGATGACGGCGGAAGCTGCGCAAAAGTATCGCCGGTTTGTTGAGATGTGTGACACGTTCCACGTGCCGATAATCAATTTTATCGACCAACCTGGGTTCATGATTGGGCCTGAATCAGAGCAAGCAGGCACGATACGGTATGGGATGGCCGCAGTCGCGGCCGCCGCACAATCGAGTATGCCCTGGGCAGTTATCCAAGTGCATAAAGGCTTTGGTGTCGCTACTGCAGCACACTACGCCCCAGGCAATTACGTGCTCGCTTGGCCATCTGTAGAGTCAGGTGCATTACCATTAGAAGGAGGGGTAGCGGTTGCTTTTCGTCGTGAGATCGCTGAAGCAGAAGACCCTGATGCTAAGCGCAAAGAATTTGAAGAGCAGCTGCGAGAGGCGCGCTCACCGTTTCCAAGGGCTGAGTCTTTTGCGGTGCATGAGTTGATAGATCCCAGAGAGACACGTCCAGTGCTTTGTGAGTGGATCGATTGGATACAACCGCAATTAGATAACTTGGTTGGTCCAGTGCACTTTGGAATGCGCCCCTAACTAAATACACACAATAGAATTATAAGAGGAGAAGACCATGACGATTTCGTTTGAAGACCAGGTCGCAATTGTGACTGGGGCTGGTGGAGGTTTGGGTCGTTGTCATGCGCTCGAGCTTGCTAAACGTGGCGCCAAAGTGCTCATCAACGACTTAGGCGGCGCGATTGATGGCTCGGGTGGATCATCTGCAGCGGCAGAGGCTGTCGTTGCAGAAATCAAAGCAGCCGGTGGCGAAGCGATTGCCAATGGCGGTTCCGTTTCCGATCGTACTGGAGCTAAGAGCATAGTCGAAGACGCGATGAATGCTTGGGGCCGTGTCGACATTTTGATCAACAACGCCGGTATTCTTCGGGATAAATCGTTCTCGAAAATGGAGCTGGATGACTTTCAAATAGTCATGGATGTGCATTTGATGGGTGCGGTTAACTGCTCCCACGCCGTGTGGCCAATCATGCGTGAGCAAAACTATGGCCGGATACTAATGACAACTTCGCCCACGGGGTTGTATGGCAACTTTGGTCAAGCCAACTATGGTGCCGCGAAGCTCGCCCAAGTGGGTTTAATGCACACTCTCAAGATCGAAGGTGCTAAGAACAACATCCATACGAACACAATTGCTCCGGTTGCCGCGACCAGAATGACTGAAGATCTGATTCCTGAAGAAGCACAGAAAAACTTAGGTCCGGAATTGGTCACACCCGCAGCGATGTTTTTAGTGAGCGATGGCGCTCCGAACGGGGTCATTATGCAAGCACAGGGTGGTCAATTCTCCCTTGCCTGTATCGTCGAGAACCAAGGGGTCAACATCGGCGTCGATGCAGACGCCGATGACATTGCTGCAAACTACGAAAGAATCGCTGATCTTACCGGCGCGAAGCCTCGAGGGATGCTCCAACTCGGTGCGATGTAGTCCGCATTTTGTAGCGAGATAGCGCCGCCTGCCTGTAACTCTGTGGTCGCATAGCGTTGGGGCTTGGAAAAGTGTTTGGTAAGTCGTTCGAGAATTGGGTCTAGCTCGTCTGTTGGTACAAACCGAATTTTGTGTTCGGTGAGCTGCGTGTCATGGTCAAAGCACTCGATCGCAACCTTGGTCACTTCAGAGTTAAGCGGAGCGTGTGAGAAGACCTGATCATGCCGACGCTGCTCCTCGTCAGGGATCCAAACGCAGGGCTGTTGTGTTAGCACCTGATAATCATAGTTCTGGCTAACGAAAAACTGCCATAGTTCGAATGTTTCGGCATCAATGTACCGGGTGCTGATCTGTCCCTTTGTGTTGCGCACTTCTGTACGCACCAGGGACTGTCTATGCAGTGAACTTCTTTTTGTCATTTTAGCAACTGTTGTCATTGGGACACCTATTGGGTACAACGTTGTAGAACTTGTAAGAAGTATAGGAAACATCGGAAATTCTGCCCTATGGCTGCAATCGTCCTCACATTTATTGGTTCTTTGTTCCTAGGCGGGGGGCTCTGGTTTGTAGTGGGCAGTCGCTTTCGTTTCAGTCCAGATGATGAACAGAATGAAAGACTGAATTTCGCTCTGTTCTTTGTAGGGACGTTGCCAGTAAGTTTTGTCCTGGTCTTCTTCGGTCTCGGTGACACTTAGTTCGTGTCCAAAAACCTAGGTTGTTGGCAGGTTTGTGGAAGGACAAATAACCAGGAAGGCTATTTTGATGGAGGAACGGGTCAGCCTGCGACGTTGTCGACAACCAACTCAGGTGCTCTGAAACGTGGATGCGCTTTTTGATCTCGGGAATTCACATGTAGGTGGTGATAGAGGTTCGCGATCCACTGTTGACCCTCTTGTGTCCTCTTTAAATAATCTATGCCCGCTCCGATGTACGGATGGACTTGGCTGTAAAAGAACTCAGGAAAATTCATCCTTAGTTCTCCTGCGTGCGTGAATTTCAGGCGTTGGGCTTCACCGATTTCGACAAATTCTGCGAACAACCGAGATAGCTTCTGCAGATATTGTGGATCTGCCATTTGACCGATGAGATCTGCGGCGCGAACAAGACCGGGCAATGTGTCCGTTGCGTTGTGAGTCGGCTTTGCTGGAACCGGGAAACGAGTCATTTCGATGCAGGCTGAGACTACTTCGATATCGATTAGCTCTTCACGAGCGAAACGTTCTTGTATATAGAGGGCGCCGCGATCAACGTGGTAAGGCGTCATAAAGGCATCTGTAGCACCCATTGGCGGTTGCACTCGGCTGCCGTCGGGATCGATCACACAACTATCCGATGTGTCAGCAGCAAGCAGATCTCTGAGATAGCCAATGTCGTGAAAGAGCATAGCGACGACTGCTTGTAGCCAGTCGTCCACCGTTAGATCACCTTTAGCGAGCTGGCGACCCTGGAGGATGGTCTGGCCCACATCGGTTACGAGGATTGTGTGTTGAATATCGTGATACGGACAGTCACAACGAAGAAATGTCTCCATAGCTGTCTGGGCGGCGTTTTCGAGTGTTCGAATATACGCAGGCGAGACATCCGCGAAAGCATGTTGAAAGGCGTTTGTTGTATGGACAACGAACGCGTCAATGACTGTGCGATTTGGATTGAACATACCGGTAGTTTATTTGAGGAAGGGCCTTGTCTACGTGCACTGGTACTCAGTTTATTCGAAGGCGTGACACTCCAAATTGGAATGAATACTATGCATGTGATGCGCTATTTAGTTGAGTGAGATTCATGTCACAAGTTGAGCTTCGACATCTTCGTACTTTGGTTGCACTGCGCGATACAGGCAGTTTAGTTGAAGCAGCAGATCGCGTGTTTTTGACTCAGTCCGCGCTGTCCCATCAAATCAAGGAGCTGGAACTTCGGATTGGTACTTCGCTTTTTGTGCGCAAAACCAGACCAGTGCGTTTTACAAGTTCCGGCAACCGATTGCTAAAACTTGCGGATCAGGTTTTGCCACTCGTGCACAGCACTGAGCTTGATTTGCAACGGTTAGCCGGAGGGGAATCGGGTCGGATTTTCATGGCGATAGAGTGTCACAGCTGCTTCGAATGGCTCCTCCCTGCCATTGATGAATATCGTGAACAATGGCCAGACGTTGAACTCGACATCTCCAGCGGCTTTCATTTTGCGCCGTTACCGGCACTCAGTAGGGGCGACCTGGATCTTGTAATTACCGCGGATCCGGACGAGGAACTTGGCGTAAGCTACTTCCCGCTTTTCTCTTATGAGGCACAACTCGCGATTGCCAAAGATCACTCGCTCATTGAGGGCGAGTGGGTTGAGCCGGGTGATTTAAAGGAAGAAACAGTGATTAGCTATCCGGTAGATCGCAGTCGACTGGATCTCTTTACGAGCTTTCTTGAGCCCGCAGGGATCGAACCTAAGCGGGTGCGTCACGCGGAATTGACGACGATGATAGTGCAGTTAGTAGCCTCGAACCGTGGCGTTGCTTGTCTACCTAATTGGGCGCTCCATGAGTATTTGCAGAAAGACTATTTGGCGGTGCGATCTCTAGGTGAAGAGGGGGTCTGGCCGACTTTGTACGCGGCCGTTCGGGCGGATCAGGCAGAAGCTGCGTTTATGCGTGGCTTTGTCGAGATTGCGAAAGATGTCTGCTTCAAAAATCTCCGGGGCATCGTTACTGCCGAGAGCTAATGGAGAGCCGAGAGCTAATGGAGAGCCGAGAGCTAATGGAGGGCCGAGAGCTAATGGAGAACCGAGAGCTAATGGAGAACCGACAGCTAAGTGGCGTTCTACTACGGAACGAGCGTCGTCCCTACCCAGGTGTCGCCTCTCTTTTCGTACCGCATGCGATCATGGATACCATTGTCTTGGCTAAGATCGAGTCGTTCGATTAGGTAGGGTGACAAGATCAAGCCCCGAGCGGTTTGAGGGGCAACCAAGGGGTCCGGAAGCTCGACCGCGGCAACCTCTTCGAGTAACTGCTCTCGAGACTCGATGCGCGAACTTTGAGCTTTCACTGTACTGTAAAACCAGTCCATACGTTTAGGCGGATCCGGCCTGAGCTGCCAACTGTCAGCCACGAAGTCTTCTGCGACCGAACTTGTATTAGCCAAGATGCGGAACTGAGCTTGGATGCTTGGCCAATATGTTAATACGCTGACAGAATGCGAAAGGGGCGACCATTTGGGGCTGGTCGAGTTAATAAAAATCGCGAGATCCTCACCAACATCCCGTAGTACGAGCGTGCGCATTTCAGCCGTGGCCGTGCCGTTATGACCGACCGTACAAAGGTTCGCCATTGGGTCTCGATCCGATCGTGCTCGCTCGCGATCGGACTTGAATCTGCCCAAGGGGTCCATTACTTGTTGGCGTCAGCTTGGATAATTGCAACCCAGCGGCTGGCGTTGATAAAGCCGCTACCCCATCCTGGATAATCTTGATCTAACTTGGCTGCAATATCTGCAGGTTCATCACCATTGCTTAAGCCCGCTCGTACAGTGGCGCTCGAAGCCTTCACTGCATCTATCGTTGTGCGCAGATCCACTTTCGAAGCTAGCGCACCATGGCCGGGAATGATTTTGATGTCGTCGGGAACGAGTGCTAGAACGTTTTCAACGTTCGCGATGAAGCCATCGATGGAACCGCCACTGCCTACGTCGACAAAAGGAAAACGACCGTTAAAGAAATGGTCACCCATATGCACAACATTTGAATTTTTGAACCAAACTGCACTATCGCCGTCGGTGTGGCCGTTTGGTAGGTGGATTAACGCGATGGTGTCGTCGTTAAAATGTACCGTGGCGCCGTCATCGTAAGTCACCAAGGGTAAGCCGCTGCGCGGAAAGTTCTCCGTCGAAAGTAGGCGAACGCGCACATTGTCGTGGGCAACGATGGTGCCTGTGCGCCCGAACTGGGGATTTGAGCCTGTGTGGTCGCCGTGAAAATGGGTGTTCAATACGAGGCGTGGTTTATCGCCGCCAAGTTTCTTGATAGCTGTTTGGATTTTGTCACCGAGTGGCGCGTACTGATCATCAACGATAAGGGTGCCGTCGTCGCCAATCGATAGTCCAATATTGCCGCCAGCACCTTCGAGCATATGAATGGCGCCGGAGACGTGAGTTGGCTTGATTTCTACTGCGGCAAAGCGATCTTCAGCAGCCCAAGTCTGAGCTGTGAGAACGAGGGGCAGTGTTAGTTTGAGAAAGAGCTTCATGTGCATACCTTTAGAAGTTGATGTGTGTGCCTGTTTTTGTATGGTCTGACCATTCAGGTGGAGCGTTTTCTTGGTGTCGTTTCAGGATTCGATAGAGAAAACCGTGGCCGCTAGCAGAGAGGGCGTCGTGAATCATGTTCTCCATGTCCACCTCCGCTGCCCGCCGGAGAAGCCGCTCGAAGGTAAAAATAAAGTTATTGGTGTGACGAGCACGAACCACACTTCCGTAAAACAAATCGAACTGGGCTTGTGGATCGTTCATGCTGAGATGGGTCTCCAGCAAACGCCGTGAAAACGCCTCGAGATCATTGGCGCCTTGGGCGGCGAAAAGTTTGGCTACTTCGTCGGAACCGACCGCCCCGGAACCTGTTGCGCCTTGGCTGGACAGATAGAGGAGTCCAGCAATTGAGCCAAGTTGGGCCCGGACCGAGTTTGTGATTTGGAGGAAAGTATCTTGGCGTTGATGTACTTCGCTCGCGACGAGATTTTCAGTCTGGATAACGGCCTGTTCAGATGTGCGTTGGATCGCTACAGCCTGCGCTCGAAGTGCATCGGTATTTTGTTCGAGCTCTTTCTGTTGCAAGAAATATCCGATAACCAGCCACAAGAAGGCGAGCGGCGCAAAGGCGCCTTCTAAGAAATTCCCGAGCTCCTCCGCCGGTAGGGTGCCGAACGCAAGCCATCCGCCAACGCTGACGTTGATGTAGATGATGCCGAGAAGAATCCAAAGCGTAGTTAAGCTTAAGCCCAACCAGATGCGCCAATTCATCTATTCAGGGTTATCAGTGTTGTCGTTCTCGGGTGTTGCGCTAGGGCTTGGGTCCGTTCGGCGTCGAAGCTCAGCGACATCTCGCTGGATCTCGCTAAGACGGAAAAGGATATCAGGCATTTGGTCACTGATACGCCAGATCAGGTAAGCGATGGCTGCAAGAATTAAGAAAGATAAGAATCCCATAGTCAAATGTCCGTCCGAGAAATATGCAAGTTATACCCACCGTCTAGCACTTAGTCCAGTGAACCGGTGATGGATTTGCGCTGGCTAATTTCGAGCCAGTTTTGATCTGCATCTTTGATGAAGGAAATGTACGCAACTTCGCCAAGCCTGATTGGGGCCATGCCTTCGCCGCCACCCTTTTGCAGAACTGTTTTGTGTTCGCCCACGACATCGAAAACTTGGAAAGTCATGTAGCGGAAACCGGTGCCCGCGCGCTCAAAGGGGCGGAGTTCTCCCTCGGTGAGCGAGATGGCTGAGGCGCCGACCGCGAAAGTGCTGTCATTAACTTCTGCAAGACCTAGAACTTCGCCGTAGAAGTCTTGTTGTGCTTGTAGGTTTGGAGTGACAAGTGTGAGCAGTAAGTTCTTGTCCTCCTCGACCGGACATAGTTGCAAGACGTTCCCGTCAGGGTCTGTGAGGTCCGTTGATTGGGTCGTGTGTTCGGTGTAGAGGCGTAGTGCTCGCAACCCGGTCGGCTGACCCGGGTCGATAGGTTCGCGAGAGTGATTGATTTTGATAATACTATTTCCCACTGCGTGGCGGTGCTGACGAACGCCGCCACCCACCGGTAAGAGCTCAGAAAACGGTGCATGGGCTTCGTTTTGCCAAAACGCTAACATTGCGTCTAGGTTGTTTGTGTGAAGACCGACGTCGAGGGCTGGTTTGGCGAGTTGCATGGTATGAACTTAGTCGTGGATTCGAGGGTAGATTAGCGTGACCGTATCGCTTCCGGAAGATTTTAAAGACGCGAACGCTTTCATAGAGCGTATGCATGGCATCTATGGTGAGGTCGAAGGCGATCGCATTCTGGCTGGTATGAGCCGCAGCGATTCGACGGCCACTTATTGGTTCAATCCACTGAAACCCACGAGTGTTTCTCTGCCGGGAGACCCGCTTGCCGGTCTAGTTAGTGTCTTCGTGTGTGCTGATCGAGATGCGATCACGCGTAGTGAGGCCGCGACCGCGGGCCACGTCTACGTTCAAAACGCTTCGAGCTACTACGCAGTCTCTTGTCTGCGACTTGAAACAGGTATGGAAGTCTTGGACCTCGCAGCCGCGCCAGGTGGTAAGACTATTGCCATCGCTGCACTACTCAACAACACGGGACGCATCGCAGCGGTTGAACCTATAGTGCGGCGGTTTCACCGCTTACGCAGCAATCTCGAGCGCTGTGGCGCAACGAACGTTGCGTATTATCAGAAAGATGGGCGTGGCGTAGGGCGAGCGGTTCCTGAGCTTTTTGACCGAGTGTTGGTCGACGCACCGTGTAGTTCTGAGGCCAGGATGCGTTGGGACAACGTGGATTCGTACAAACACTGGCAGCTCAGAAAATTGAAAGAGACAAGGCGTAAACAAAAGGCGTTGATCATGTCCGGTTACCAGGCGCTAAAACCGGGTGGTTTGCTTTTGTACTGTACTTGTAGTTTTGCGCCTGAAGAAAACGAACTTGTGGTTAAACATCTTCTAAAGCGAACCGATGCAGAAGTTGATCCCTTAGATTTCGATGCAGAGCTACCTTTGCATAGTGGCTTAACCGAATGGCAGGGTAGAAAGTTAGGTGAGACATTGGCCGGTACCGCACGCGTAGTGCCCGTTGGGGTCTGGGAAGGCTTCTACCTAGCGAGAATCAGGAAGCCTCCATCTAATTTAGATGTTTAAGTCTTTAGATGTTTAAGTCTTGGTTTTGGGAGTATGCAAACTTACAAAATGGCAATAACCAGGAACGAGTTGTGCCCAGTCGTTTTCTAGGCCGAATAGCGCAGTACCGAAGGTGACCAAATTGTCGGTTACTGACTCCGCGCCGAGGAGATTGGTCAGGTGCGTAAGACCTGGATTGTGTGCGACCACGGCTATGCTCTCAACGTCGGGTGGTGTGCCACGAATAATGTCAACGATCGTTGCTGCGTCGGCTAGATAGAGCGCGGGTTCTGCAACTGTTCGCGCATGGGTCGCAGCGGCGACGAATTCGGCGGTTTCTTGGGCCCTTATCGCAGAACTCGTCCACACCCATTCAATAGGGTGTGACTGTTTTGCGAACCATTCTTGCATGATGGCCCCGTCACGTTGTCCGCGTGGCGCCAATTGTCGGTCATGATCCGACTGGGCAGATGTGGCGTCGGCGGACTTAGCGTGGCGAACGATGCGGATATATTTCACTCTAATCCCAGAGGTTGAAAAACTCCTGCAGCGCTTGCATCTGACCACCACTCACCGCTGATGGCACGATGATTGGCGTCTTGATACCGGCATCGAACCAGGCTTCGATCCCTTCACGCACTTCCGTCTCGCTACCGAAAAGAGTGGTATCAGCAAGCCACCGATCAGAAAGACATTCCGGCACACGATCTAAGTCTTGGTCGGCAATCGCTTTTTCAACACCTGTCATTTCTTCTTCGTAACCGGCTTCTTTCCAGTAATTTCTGTAGTTTGGCAGGAACGCATAAGAAGTTAGCGTTCTGCGATTGACCGCGGCGGCGGCTTCCTTGTCATCGTTGATACAAGTCGGAATCATGTTGCCGATGAAGAAGTCTCCGCTTTTGGCTGCGTCCGAGACGTTGCTGAGCGAATGACCCATATGTGATCTAGCACCGTTCGCGAAGACCATTCCATCACCAATCTCTTCTGAAAGGCGGATCATTTTGTCGCGCAAGGTTGCGAGAACGATGGGCGGGAGATCGCCCACTCTCGGCACAGCGTGCAGGTCCTCGACAAACTGTCGCATGTCGCTCAGAGGTTTGCCGCCGGTGATACCTAGTCGTGACATGGCCGGAGCATGACTCACGCCAACACCGAAGCGGAAACGTCCACCAGAAATTTCGTGCAGAAAGCCTGCTGTACCTGCGTAGTCACTGGCATGGCGTGTGTAGATCGGCGTGATGCTCGTGCCGATCATTACTTTTTCTGTGGCCATCGCGATGGCGGTGCAAAGGCTGAGACTGTCACCCAAGCTTGGGCCAAATATACCTGGGAAACCGCGACGTTCAGCTTCTTGTGCTGCTTCGATGATTTTGTGTCGTCGTCCGGGTACGGCTGCGAGACTAAGCGCGGGTAGTTGAGTCAATGTGTTTTCCTTGCAGGTTTTCTATTAAGCAAGATTACGTGCAACGCCGCTCAAAACCAAGAATGTCTTGCCGAGCGACGAGGAGCGATCCGTTTTCGAGCAGCAATCATTTGCGGGTCGCGAAAGGCGAAAACGAGAACGACACCAGCGACGAAACCTCCTATGTGAGCCCAGAAGGCTACCCCTCCACCCGATCCTCCGGACGAGCCGACTCCAGATAGCAGTTGCAGCAAAAACCAATATCCCAACATCAGTATTGCGGGGACGCTGATGGTGGTGATGTAGACCACAAGAATGATCAGCATGTGCACGCGCGCTCGTGGAAACATGATGGCGTAGGCGCCCATGACGCCACCGATGGCACCTGAGGCACCGACCATTGGTATCACACTTGTTGGGTCATTGAGTATTTGTGCAACGGCTGCAGCGAGACCGCAGAGAACATAGAAGCAGGCGAATCGAAATGGACCCATTATATCTTCGACGTTATCACCAAAAACCCAAAGAAAAAGCATGTTGCCTAAGATGTGCAACCAACCACCGTGCATGAACATCGAACTGACTAAGGTGCTGAGTTCGCCACGGCCATGTATCGAACAGGCTAAGTTATCGGCGACTGCGATTTGTGTGTTGGCAGCAACGCTGCCAAGGAGGTCTCCCGGGATAAGCGCGTAGTAGCAAAAACTTTCCGCGAGTGCATAGGTTGATCCGAAACCTTGGACGGTGAACCACACAACGACGTTCATGCCAATAATGACGTAGGTTGCGATGGGTAGATTGACGGTCGGGTTTTCGTCGCGGAAGGGGATCATGGTTTATCGCGGCGGTAGATCGTGTAGGTCGCTCCAATCACTCCATTTGCGACCCTCTATGGACTTGACCATCGTTCGTTTGAGTTCCGGGTAGTGCACGATATCCGGGAGATTGCGTTCGCCACCGACTAGATAGACCAGGTCTTGGTCAGATGAATTGTGCAGGCTATGTGCTGGACCACCGGTCGGAAACGCCATGAAGTCGCCTGCACATATAGCAAATTCCTCGTTGTCGATTTGCGCGGTACCGCTGCCGTCGAGGATGTAGATGAATTCTTCGTCCGCTTCGTGATAGTGATGGGTTGTTGAATCTCTGCCAGGCTCTATGCGAACGATGTGGATGCCGAGATTGAGTAAGCCCATGCCCTCGGTAAGCGTGCGCGTATGTCTTATGGCGTTGTCGTTGAACTGATGCTGCACGAGCGTTTCTGGTCGTTTGTCGATCTCAGCGCCCTTAACTAAGTATTTCGACATAGCACTGCTCCTTCTCTTTGTGACAAGACCTTTGGCAGGCTCAGGTTAGCAGCTTAGTGAGTGTCGCGATAAGTTGCTCGTTTTCCTGTGGCGTACCTATGGTAATGCGCAATTTGTCTTTCATGGTTGGGAAGTATCGGACCAGGATACCCGCGTTCTTCAGCGCCTCGTAAAGTGCCTCAGCGTTGGCTGGACTTTCTATAGTGACAGTCGCCAGAATAAAATTGGTCTGCGAAGGCGGACTCTCCAAACCAAGTTGGAGGAGGGCATTGCGCACCAAATTTCTTTGTTCGCGAACTGCGGTCCACGTGTTTTGTGCATACGCTTGATCTGTGAAAGCTGCTAGACCAACTGCCTGACTGATGTGGTCGATGTTATAGCTATCTCGAGTTTTGGTAATGATTGGGTCTATCAAAGTCTCGGTACCAAAAAGATAACCCAGCCTCATTCCAGCGAGTCCGTAGCCCTTGCTGAAAGAGCGGAGAACTAACACGTTGTCATGCTTGTTAATTAAGGAAGTACAGTCGTAGTCGAGTTCGGGGTCCACGAAGTCGACGTACGCCTCGTCTACTAACAAAACGCCATCGAGGGCGTCGGCAAGAGTCGAAAGTGTCTCAGTGTCGACTAAAGTGCCAGACGGCGCATGGGGATTAACGATACAGGTGAGTTGTGCCCCTGCCTCGTTCGCTCGCTGTGCAAAGTTCTCAGGAAACTCCCAAGATTCACCCAGTTTGATTCGCAACATTTGCGACCCGTGGATGTCCGCAAGCACCGGGTAGAGTGAATAAGACGGCTCGGTCACGGCTATGGTGGCCGTCGGTTCGACGAACGTTGTGATGGCTAGGCGAAGTGCCTCGTCGCCACCGTTGGTGATAACAATCTGGTTCTGTTCTATGCCGTGTGTTTTTGCGATCTCCACTCGTAGAGGATCCGCTGTGGGTTGTGGATATCGGCGTAGGTCCGTGCCAGTGATTGCAGCGATGGCCTCGTCGACAGCCGGGCTAGGCGGGTAGGGATTCTCGTTGGTGTTGAGTTTTATCGTCCGCCTATCGTCTGGCTGCTCCCCCCACGTATAACCTGCCATAGCTTGGATGTTCGGTCTTTGATAACTAGGCATCTTGCGTGGACTCCGTAGACGGCTCTTTTGCGGCCTGATCACTGTCTTCTTCGCGCGCAAGTTCCACGGCATCTGCGGGACCCAACAAAATTGCGAGCCACTCTGTGCGCGGGTTGGCTTCGAGAGCAATTTTTGCGGTCATCGTTAAAGGTACCGACAACAACATCCCAACGGGACCGAGTACCCAACCCCAGACAACTAATGATAGAAATACGACTAGGGTAGATAGACCAAGCCCTTTGCCCATAAAGCGTGGCTCTATTGCATTACCCATTACGACGTTGATCGTGACGAAGCCAATACCCACACCAACTGCTGCACCTGGTCCAAGTTGAACAAGCGCTAGAAGCAATGGCGGTACGGCAGCAATGATGGAACCGATTGTTGGCACATAGTTGAGGAGAAAAGCCAACAAGCCCCAGAGGACTGGGAAGTCTACGCCAAGGATCCATAGAAAGGTCGTTACGACGAGTCCGGTTGCTGCGCTTACGGAAGTTTTGATCGCTATGTAGCGATTTACGTTCTCTGCGAAGCGGGAAAAGTGAGGCATGCTGGTATGAGGGTTGCTGAGCACTTGTCCCAGTTTTTTCGGGAAGCTCGCAGCTTCCGCGAGAATAAAAATAACCGTTAGGACAATAAGGAAACTGTTGCTTAGGACGCCACCTAATCGTGCCAGCGTGGTCCCGGCAAGCTCCAGAGCTGAGTTCGGTGAGAAGTTGGTCGTAATGATCGACAGATCAGTAATATTCAATGGCTCAAGAACTGGCCGTAACATTTCGACCGCGTCTCTTTGCAGCAGGAGCAAACGTTCCTGATAGAAGGGCAACTTAGCGGAAAAGGCAGAAGTTGATTGGGCGATAAGCATGCCCAGCAAAATAATCGTGAATACCATCAAAATCATGACGATGGGTAGAGAAAAGGCTTCCGGGATGCCTTTTCGCTGCAACCAAAACATAGGGGTCGCCGCTATGGTTGCGATAAATACGCTGAGCAAGAAAGGCACCATCAAATCTTGAGATGATTTAAGACCCGCCGCGATAACGATCAGCGCTGCGACCACCACTAAGCTTGTGCCAGCTATGTGGATGCGAGTTTCGTCCAAGTTGTTGGGTCCAGCCATTCGTATGCTCTCTATGAAAAAGACCGGCGGTTAGCCAGCGATGGAATTTCTTGGCGAACTTTCGCAACCAAACCTGGATCGATGGGGGCTATCGCGTAACCGTCCCCCGATGCAACTTCAGCGATGACCTGACCCCAGGGGTCCACGATCAATGAGTGACCGTAGCTCTCGCGGTTCTTACTGTGTTGGCCATGTTGTGCTGGTGCAATCACATAAGCTTGGTTTTCGATTGCACGCGCTCTGAGCAAAGTGTGCCAGTGCATTGCACCGGTTGTTGCTGTGAAGGCCGAGGGTACGGCTAAAGCTATGGCACCTTGGTCGACGAGACTTTGATATAGACCGGGGAAACGGACGTCGTAGCACACGGTAACGCCCAACAGTCCAAACTGTGTATTCGCCAAGACCGTGCTGTCCCCCGCGCGCGTTTGACGACTCTCCATCAAAGTTGGACCGTTCTCTATGTCAACGTCAAACAAGTGGATCTTGCGATACATAGCGGCAATCTCACCGCTCGCGCTTAGATACACACTTGTGTTGTAACACTTAGTAGGATCGTCAGATACTGCCTCATGAAATCCTCCGAGAAGGAGTTCAATACCCAAACTGTCTGCGAGACGCTGACAGCGTTCGAGTATCGGACCACCTTCTGGAAGGCGTTCTAGGATCTCTTGTTTACCTGCGTGGGATCCTAAGTAGGCAAATGCCTCAGCCCAGGTAACGATGTCTGCTCCCGCAGCCGCCGCAGCTCGTGAGAGCATCTCGAGCGTCTGTAGATTTGCTTCGACGTTTGTCGTTGCACAGTGCTGGACTACTGCGACTTGAGTGACAGGCATACGATCCTTAGGCAACTAGCAGAGCGTGAATCTTAGCCAGTAATTGCTCTGAGTTCAGCGGCTTTGGAAAGACACCGCGTATACCAGCGTGTTCCAATTCCGTGCGATGAACGTTCGTTGTGTCACCGGTCATGAGAAGCACGGGTAAATCAGGTCGCAGCGCATGTAGATCTTCGGCAAGTTCCAATCCAGTGCCCTGTGGCATGAGGTAGTCTGTGATCACTAAGTCATAGGCGTCGGGCTCGGAGACAAACGTCTGTAGCGCTTCTGCCGGACGCTTTTGCACTGTGGTGTCGAAGTGAGCATCGCCTAACAGCGCAGCAAGATACGTTGCGACACTCGGATCATCTTCGATGATTAATATCCGACTTCTTTCTCTAATGGTGTTTGCCGCGAGTTCAGGTTGTGACAGTGGTAAATACACCGTAAAGCGAGCGCCACCTTCGGCGCGATTACCGCCGTGAACGTGGCCGTGATGTTCGTGGCTGATGCCGTGGACGACGGAGAGACCTAAGCCTGTGCCCTGTCCAACGTCTTTTGTGGTTTCGAAAGGCGTGAAAAGTTGGCTTGCGTTGCCGGATATCCCGGGACCATCGTCTTCGATACTGATGGCTACAAATTCCCCGGAGAACTTCTTCAAACATGAACTGCAAGTTAAGTCAGATACAGCACGTTCGGAGAGATTGATGTGAATGGAACCACGATTGTTGGTTGCTTCAGCCGAGTTTAAGCAAATGTTCACTAACATTTGTTGTACCTGTTCCGGATCGCTCATCAATCTGATCGGTCGATCAGGAGTCTCCGTTGTGATGGCAACGGTGGCAGGGAGACTACCGCGCACGAAGTTCGTGCATTCTAAGAGAGTTGAACAAATATCTAGCTCTCGCGGTTCTGCTGGAGTAGACCTAGAGTAGACGAGGAGCTGGCGGACTAAATTGGCGCCGCGATGACCTGAGCGCACTATCTCATCCAGATAGCGAGTGAGCTTGGCGCGATCGGATTGTACCGTCGGGGTCTGAGCCAATTCCGCAAAACCGAGGACACTGGCCAAAATGTTATTGAAATCGTGAGCGAAGCCACCAGCAAGCTGACCAATGGTTTTCAATTTCTGTGCTTGCTGCAGTGACTTCTGCAGTTGCCGATGCTCTTCAGCGAGAGCACGGGCTGTGTTCAGTTCTCGGTTACGTCGGATGAGTTCCCGTGATTGCTGAAGGGCTTCGAAACGCTTCGTTTCCGATTGTCGTACTCGAAAAACTAGGGCTCCTGACAGGATCGTTAACTCGATAACCGAGCCGATATGCACTGCGTGGTGGGTCAAAACGGAGGCTTCGAGGAAGCCAAGCAACATTGAAGCGTGTATCAATCCGCCTGCAACAAAAGCACCTACGGCAAACAGAAAAATGCATGCTTGTGGCGAACCGGCAAAAGCAGGTTGAGCGCTGCCGAACATCAAGACCGCAAGGACGACGTAAGTGACCACTGTTTGCCATTCGTAGTTTGCGTCCCCCGGATTGAAAGCGTTGATCAGCATGGTTAGAAAGACAAAGCCTTGCATAACTCTGTAAGCAAGACGGGTGCGCGCAAGGGTCAGAAATTTCTGTGCGAACTCGAGTAGAAAGATAAGCCCAAGGCCCCATCCTACAGCCGTGAGCACATACTGCAGGGATGGGAAGTCTGACCAGATAAACATCGCACCTGATCCATCAGCAGTCGCTAAGAACGTCATTAACGAGAATGCGTACAAACTGTAATAGAGATAGGCCTGATCTCGAGAACCAGCAAATAGTGCCAGGTTGTAGAGCACCATGATGAGAATGAGGCCGTAGTAGAAGCCATGATAGAGATTGAGTGCTGCGTTGAAGTTGGAAAATTCTGTGGCTGTCAGCACTTTTACTGGGTAGTTGGCAGCGGATTCTCCGTGGTCGCGGATATAGACTTCTGAACTTGTGGGCATGAGTGGTACCGCAAAGTTGCTGGTGACCAGCGGCCGATTCTTAACAGGCCGCACACTACCGAGTTCATGTTTGGTCAACGAACCATCGTGATCGACCACATAGAGATCGAATTTGAACAGCCAAGGGTTGTTGATCGTGAAGGCGCGGAAACCAGTATTGACCTGTGGGATTGGGTATCGAAGCCATACATCTTTTTCGACATAGCCAAGTTGTGCTACGCCTTCACCGGATTGCCAAGCGGTAGATTGCATGGCAGCTTCGATCGAAGCGGGCTCGGTGGTCAGAATTTCGAACTTGAGTGGGGTTTCCTCGGCCAGAGCGCCGACATTGGCGCACAAGATTGCTATTGGCAAAAAGAGGAAATGCGCAACTTTGTAAGGTAGGCGGGTGATGCTTAGCTCAACTCTTCGTCAGGCAAAGTGCATTCTACCTTTACGCCTATGTATTCCTCAATTGGTGCTAGATTGAATGCGTCGTTCTCTGACACAAAGCTTATGCTCGTACCTGTAGCGCCCGCGCGTCCCGTGCGACCGATGCGATGAACGTAGTCCTCTGCATCTTCAGGTAACTCGTAGTTAATCACATGGGTGACCCCATCTACATGTATCCCTCGACCTGCAACATCGGTTGCAATCAGAAACTGGATCTCGCCCTCTTTAAAGCGATTGAGTGTTGTTAACCGCTTCTTCTGGGGCACATCTCCAGCTAATGCTTCGCAGTTGATATCTTTCGACTTCAGATACTTAACTACGCGGTGTGTTTGGTCGCGTCGATTGGTAAAAACGATCGCCCGTTCAGCGTCTGCGTGGCTGAGCACCTTCAGTAGTGCGCGATCTTTTTCGTCAGCCGCTATCATCCAAAATTTCTGGTCCACGGTGTCGGTTGCGACTTGCTCAGGTTCGATCACGATATGTTCAGGATCAATGGTCCAGGAATTAGCTAGACGCATCACGTCATCGTTAAATGTGGCTGAGAAAAAGAGGGTTTGGCGTTTACGCTTGTGCGGTGTTTGATAAACAATTCGACGTACATCCGGAATAAACCCCATATCGAGCATGCGGTCCGCTTCATCAATGACGAGAGTTTCAACGTACTTGAGATTTATCGCATTACGATCAAGAAAATCGATCAAGCGCCCCGGTGTGGCGACGAGAATGTCCACGGGCTTGCGCTCTAACTTTTTGAGTTGACCCTGATAGTCCATGCCACCCACAACACAGACTGTCCGTTCTTCCATGAAGCGAGCGAGTCCTTTGGAATCACCTTCTATTTGTAAGGCAAGCTCTCGCGTCGGTGCGAGGATCAACGCGCGTGGACAGCCTAGAGCGGGCTCTTGTTCCAGAGGATTTTCCCAGAACTGGGTAAGAAGGGAGATCAGAAATGCAGCCGTCTTACCTGTGCCGGTTTGGGCTTTGCCCGTGACGTCGTAATCAGCCAAAGCGAATGGAAGGACTTGGGCCTGGATGGGTGTGCAATATTCGAAGCCGAGTTCAGCAATGGCCTGCATGACAGGCGCAGGTAAGGCGAAGTCGTGAAAGCGGCTTTTCTCCGAATCTTCCGGGACGACAAAATCCTCTATTTTCCAATTAGTCATGCATTCCTTGAGCGGTTGCTAGTTTGATACACAAGGTCAAGATAAGCATTGCCTCGGTGAGTTCATCCAGAGCGGCGAATGTTGGCGCGATTCGCACATTCCGGTCTTCTGGGTCTTTCCCGTGCGGGAAGGTCGCGCCTGCAGGGGTAAGCGTAAGTCCGACATTTTCAGCCAACTGAATGACCGTCTTGGCTAAGCCAGGACCAACATCTAACGACACGAAATAGCCGCCTTTAGGACGAGTCCACTCAGCAATTCCAAGACCGCCGAGTTCGCGTTCTAAAGTGTCTAATACGACGTCAAACTTTGGTTTGAGCAGCTCAGCATGAGCACGCATATGTTGTTCGATTCGACCTGCAAGGAATCGACTGTGACGTAGCTGATTCACTTTATCAGGTCCGATGGTCATATGTTGTAATTCATTTTCCAATGAATCCAGTACCGTCGAGCCTGACCCGATGAAGGCGATCCCTGCTCCTGCAAAGGTAATCTTTGAGGTCGAGGCGAACTGGATGACATGGTCCTCAGTATTGTGCTTGACGGATGCCTCATAAATCGAGGCAAGCCCAGTACCTGGGAATTCGAGATCGTGCACCGCGTACGCATTGTCCCAAAGAATGACAAAGTCATCTGCGGCGGCATCGTTTGGTAGTTGTGCCATCTGGTCAACGACGGCGCCGGAATAAGTGCAGCCGGTCGGATTCGAATATTTGGGAACGTTCCAGATACCCTTGATATTCGGATCGTGAGTTACAAGGCTGCGAACCTGATCCATGTTCGGACCATCGTCGGTCATGTCTACGGCGACCATTTTTATGCCCAGTGCTTCGGTCAGCGTAAAATGGCGGTCATAACCCGGCACTGGTGTAATCAATGTCGGCGCGTCTGCCTTCTGCCAAGCACGACCGTCCTGCCAAAGACCCTTTTCCAAAGCTGTGTTAACGACGAGATGCATCAAAGCAAGGCTTGAGTTCCCTCCGGCCATAACTTGGGCTGCGGGCGTGTCTAGCAGCTCTGCTCCGAGCGCGCGCGTTTCGGGTAGACCGCGAAGCCCACCATAGTTTCTAACATCAGTACCGTCTTTAGCCCTATAATCGCCATCGATCGCGTCTTCCAACGCATCGCTTAAGGCGAGCTGGTCTGCCGCGGGCTTACCTCGACTTAGGTCCAGCGACAAACGGTTGCCTGAGACCAACTCGTATTGCTTGACCCAGTCCTGTAACAGACTCGTACGTTCTTCGCTGGATTTGTTCGCAAGCGTGGTCACAGGCCTGTCGCCTCGTTTATGCCAAGCATCAGATTCATGTTCTGGATCGCGGCACCCGATGCACCTTTGCCAAGATTGTCGTAGCGGGCCACCAGCAGGATCTGTTCTTCGTTACCTAGAACCATTATCTCTAAACGGTTTGTGTCGTTGCACGCGGTTGGATCAAGATATCCATCTGGTGCGACATCGGTACCCAACGGCAAGACGTCCACAAACTGTTCGTGCGCGTAACGTTCCGAGAGGACGTTATGAACTTCGGAGACGGTGCCTGAGAGCTCATTCGCGAAGACTGGAATTTGTACGAGCATGCCTTTGTAGTAGTGCGCAACTGAAGGACTAAAGAAAGGTCTCACTTCAGCTCGGCTGTAAGCGTGCATCTCAGGAACGTGTTTGTGTTCTAGGGTCAGCGCGTAGAGTTGTGAGTTAAATCGATCTATCTCCGCTGCGGAAAATGCCTGCCGTTTTTCAACCATCTGTCGCCCACCGCCCGAATAACCGGACACAGCATGGCAACGTAGGGGCAGCGTAGAGGCTAGGAGTCCGGCCTCTATCAATGGCCGGACGATCAAGATAAAACCCTGCGGATAGCACCCTGGATTGCTCACGAATTGGGCGTCCGAAATTACGCCGCGTTGGTTATCGGCGAGTTCGGGTAGACCGTAGGCCCAGTCCGGATCGACTCGATAGGCGGTGCTGGCGTCCAAAATACGCGTGTTGCCTTCAGCGAGCGCAACGGACTCTCGAGCTGCGTCATCGGGCAGACACAGAATGGCGACGTCCGAATCGATCAGACAAGCTTTACGGCGCGCAGGATTCTTGCGCTCATCGTCAGTGAGTGTCAGTAGCTCAATGTCGTTTCGGTGCTGCAGGCGTTCGGCGATTTGCAAACCCGTCGTACCTGCTTGTCCGTCAATAAATACGAGTGTCACTTGTCTGTTTTAGGGTAGTTAAAGCGGGCGCGATTTTACGGGTTATCCCGGGTCATGAATAGCGCGGTTTTGCCGGTTTCGAGGCGCGAACTTTTGGTTCGAGGGTCGTTAGGCATTATTAAGCAGAAGCCGATACTTGAGCCACCGAATCGAGCTGTTAGCACAAGTAGGCTGTTGCTTTACCCAACTACCCCTACTCCATAGGCTACGTTACGCTAGCGCTAATCAAAGTTAACGTTAGCGACATGAACAGAAGACAAGTATTAATCACTGGCGGTGCGGCTGCATTAGGGACCTTGGTAAGCCCCTTGGCGAGGGCTGTGGATCTTTTTACGATCTCTCTTGCGCAATTTTCTTTGCACAGAACCTACTATGGTGATCACGCAAAGAAAGGCTGGGCGCATCTTGGAAAATTGCTCCGCGAGAATCCAGCGGCAGCGGTCTCCACGGGTCCGGACCCATCTGATTTTCCGATTTTGAGCAAAACGCAATTTGGTATTGATGCGGTCGAGTACGTTAACCAGTTTTACTATGCGCAATTGGGGAACGACCCTTACTTCAAGGAAATCGCCTTAAAAGCAGATGATTACGGCGTCGTGTCACATCTCATGATGCTTGATGGCACAGGACCGATTGGAGCGGCTGATAAAGTGGTGCGCTCAGATGCCCGTGAAAACGTGAAGCGCTGGATGGCGATGGCTAACTTACTCGGTTGTTCGATCGTGCGCGTTAACGCACAAGGAGATGGGGATCCTGTCGCACGCGCAGCTCGTACAGCCGACGCGTTGGATCAGCTTGCGGAGGATGGGCAGTCCATGGGATTGGCAGTTGTAGTGGAGAACCATGGTGGACTTTCAAGCGATGGTGCCTGGCTTGCGAATGTCATGTCTATGGCTAAACACTCTGGTGTTGGCACGTTGCCGGATTTCGGAAACTTTAAGACAGGGCAAGACGCGCAAGGTGAAGACGTTTGGTATGACCGATATTTAGGCGTCACTGAGTTAATGCCGTATGCGAAGGCTGTAAGTGCTAAGTCCTACGGCTTTGGTTCAGACGGTAATGATACGGCGACGGACTACAACCGCATGATGAAGATCGTGCTAGACGCTGGCTATCGAGGCTATGTGGGTATCGAATACGAGGGACGTGAGCTGGATGAGGCCAGTGGGATCCGTGCGACCAAAGCTTTGTTGGAACGGATCCGCGATCAGTATCGGGACTAATCTACCCTCCAAGATTGAAGACGTTCCTTACTGTTCCGTGATTGAAGACCAGTACTTGCGCAGTGCCCAACCGCAGGCATAGAGCGTCGCTACCGGGATCAGTAACGTTTGGAGCAGGAATACGACGATCAGATTGATGATTTCTTCGACACTTGATTCAGCCTTTGTCTGAAGAGTTGTTAACTGATTCTTGATGTCGAGAGATTGGCGCGAAGAATCCAATAACTGATTGAAGCCTTGGGCAGTCCGGTCGAAGAAACTGTCATCTTCGGAAGACGGTGGAACGCTGGCTTGATCGTTGATCTCCTGGATCGAGGCGGATGTTAGGGTCAAATTTTCGATCGCTTGATCTTGCATGCCTTGTAGAAAGACTGAGTCCACCCAATGTGTTGCGAGCAGTGCGATAGCTAAGAAAAAACGCAAAAAAACTACGAATCCGAGTACTTTGCTTAAGCTGGCGAACCATGGTGGGCGGACACGGTATGCCCATAGCGCGATGCTAAAAGTGAGCACAACGACCGTAACGAGTGCTGACAGCCACGCGCTTGCCAGTATTTTTCCGAGAGTCAGCTGAAGCCCTAAGGAAACGCTGGCGAGCAAAGCAAGTGCTGAAAATTGCTCGACGAGATCGTTCAGCGGATCCAGAATTTCACCAAGCGTCAGTGTGACTCCCACCCCAACGGGTTGTATTGCAACTTCGGTCCCTTGTGCGACGGAAATCACGCCATTGAAGGTGCGTGCAAGAGCTAAGACTGCAAGAGCTTGTTTGAGGTTGCTGAGGGTAACTTCATCGGCTTGATCATCGACCAAGTTTGTCCAAGACAGCGCCACGAGGAGCGCTAGAGCTATCGAGATCAGTCCTTTTCTAAGGGTGGTGTTGATAATCTATGTGTTGGCTGGCTGTTACGCGACCTGTGAGCCACCACCTTCTTGGCTTAGGAACAACGATTCTAACTTCTCTGTCACAACATTGGTTAGATTGGTTCTATCGAGATCTGACATGTTCTCAATCGCTGCTGGGTTAACTCTGTGTAAATGGAGCACAGGCCAAGACTGTTCAAGCTCGCGCAAGTCTCCCTTGGCGAGTACGGGAAGAAAAGGGTCATTGTCTGGCCGATTGTTGATGATCGCCTGCATACCAGCTGCAAATGGTAGCTGGCGTTTACCGAGGTTCCTGTCTTCGTCAACATTTGCCAAGTACAAACCGGTTTGGTCTATTAGCTGACCGGGAATGATGTATAACCCAGTCGCAGTCACAGCTGATTTCTCGATGTGAAAGAACGAATCATGAAAAGCGCTTGCATCGGGCAAGATGACAAGCTTGCGATCCCAATCATCGGGAAAAAACATATTGTAGGTGGAATAAATCTGCTCGACGGATGGCGAGTAGACGCAGAGCGTCGGCTCGAACTGCCGCACAAAATCCATCGCCCGTTGTGCTTGCGTGAATTCGTCTAGATCCCACGCCAGATCAGAATTGGTGGGTAAATCCGTTGCCATCACCAGTACCTTAAGAGTATTAGCTGACCATCTTACGATGGTGTCGTCGCTAGGGAGAGATGAGGACGTTTAATTGTGATCCGGGTCACCTAAATAATGTGCGGCAATCGTGGCTCGTACAGACTGAGGTAATTCTGGCAACGTATCTAACAATGGCCGGTCTGGATAAATTGATCGTGCACTGTGCATAAATTTCAGAGTCTTCAGACCGTCAAACCAGTCCAGAATCGCTTCGCCACGTTGCCGCGCTTGATACTGTGATCTAAACAGAGCTTCCTTTTGCCGCCACCCAAGCGTTTTCAATATGTCCGTGATCGGTTCTGTCGCTGAGAATTCTCCCGTCGTTGCGAACTGGGCCAAGCTTGCGATAGCCTCCCGCAGAAGTTCGAACGCGCCAAAGTTATAGCTCGAGTAGCTCGGTGCGTCTGGTTTGTTGACTAAGAGACCCGCTATTTTTTCTAAAGCTGGTCCGGTTCCGAAAGGGACTCGTTGGGAGCGGCGTGCAGAAATTGTTAGAACGACATCTGCGCTGTACCGTACCGGTGCGATTTTGACGACCTTGTTGAGGAGATAGAAATCTTCGCCTGCATTCTTGCGCGGAAAGCCACGAACTTGGGCATACGTTTCGGCATGTACGACAATGGTGCTGCCAATCGTTGGAAAGGCGTAGCGTGATCCAGCAAAGGTAAGACCAGCGATGTAGTAGGCCATATGTTGGTCATATAGATTGCTTGCCTGCTGTAATGTGTGGTCATCAGCATGGTGGCGGTGGGCAAAAACAAACGCCCCCGTTCCGTCGAGCACATGAGAAAAGTAGTTGTCGGGTAGGCTGACGTCAGCGTCGCTCATATAGAGCCATGGGCTCCTGAGTTGCCCCGCGTTGTAGAGTTTGAACGCGACATCTGTACCTATTTTTCGAGCCAGGCCTACCCCTTGTTCTTGTGGTAGAGGATTCTCGGTGCAGTCGAGTATGAATAAGCACTTTGAGGTGACTGAGTTCAGCTCCTCGAGCAATATGCGCGTATTTGTAATCTCGGTAGGACCTGCATATTCGGGGTAATTCACAACCACAAGCAGAAGTGCCCCCGCTGCTACAGCTTGATCATGCATCGCCAGGATTGTTGACGCAGATTCGTTGAAAGCCGGGATGACTAACGCAGAACTAAACGTACCAGTAGGTAATTCTTCGGCGACATGACGCTCGGCATATCGAGCTAGATATTTTGCGCTGGCGTCCATTCTTAGTGAGGGGTCAGAATGGTAGAGTTAGTGTAAGGCCGGGCGAAGGGTCTGTGCCGCCATGATCTGACCTTCGTGTGCCGTGAACATCGCCAGTTGCATGCGCACTTCTTCCTCTGGATAGAACTCGCACGCAAGATCGACAAATAATTCCCAGTGGCGTTCTTCGCTTTCAGCAATGGCCTCGTAGAACTTCTTCAATGCTGGATCGTTAAGATTTTGTGCAATCAAAGCGAAACGCTCTGCGCCACGACGTTCTACTACTGCACCGATCAGCAGGCGATCGAGAAGGAAGTACTCTGGACCCCTGCGGATCAATGCGTTCATTTGGTGGATGTAGGGGTCTTTCTGGTCAGCTCCAGGGGTGACATCGCGCGCCAACATCAGCCGGATAACTTCGCGGTAGTGATTGAGTTCCTCCACTGCCAAATCAACCATCGCATTGAGCAAACGCGGCTTGTCTGGGTAGTGGGAGGCGACACTCATGGCCATACCAGATGCTTTCTTTTCACAGGACGCATGATCTTTCAGGAACTCATCAAAGTCCGCAAAGACGACCTCGAGCCATGTAGCCGGGCTGGGGGCGAGCACCGGTGCTAGCGATAAATTTCGTTCAGCCATGTCGCTATGTCAGAGATCTCTTGAGGACAGACCTGGTGACCCATGGCGTATTCCTGCCATTGCACCGGATAGGACAAGTTGATTAATGCCTCGCGGGAAGTAATCGCTCGAGTAATGGGGATCATTGGGTCGCTCAAACCGTGAGCCATGAAGATCGACGTATCAACATTGGCAAAATCAACACGATCAACCAAGTGCTCATGATCATGGACGTAGGTCGAAAGAGCCATAATTCCGCAGAGTTTTTGCCGATGGCTTAAACCCAATTGCAGGGCAATCACCCCGCCTTGGGAAAATCCGGCGAGGGTGATTTTTTCGTTAGGTACGCCATTTTCAACTTCCCGGTCGATGAGTTGCGCAATGGCTGCCGCAGATGCGTTTATATCCTCGGTCCCCTTTAACGGCGCGCCAGGGTCAATGTCGTACCAGCCACGCATTTCGGCCCCGCCGTTGATGGTTATGGGTCGCACCGGGGCGTTGGGGAATACGAATCGTAATGGTTGGTCTAGCTCAAGTATGGGGACGATTGGTTCGAAGTCGGAGGCATCCGCCCCAAGCCCGTGGAGCCAAATAACCGTGCCGACAGGATTGTCGCCGCTTTCAGCTTCTAAAACTTCAATTTCCGCCAATTCTGACATTGAGCAGCTTCCTTATTCGCAAGTTCGTTCTTGGGGCTGACCATAAGGACCTAATCTGGCGAGTGCAAGTTGTCTCGAGGCTCGCCATAATGCGCGCATGGATGAAGGTCTCGATAGAGAAGTAAATAAAGACCTGACAACTCTCACACCGGCCCTAAAGTTCCTTAGGCCCTATGTTAAGCAGGTGGTTGCGGCAAGTATCGCTCTGGTGGTTACAGCCGGGGCTACCCTGTCGCTTGGCCAAGGTATCCGGCTTGTGATTGATTCAGGGTTCGCCAGTGGTGAAGCGGAAGTCTTGGTTGACTCGTTAAGGCTGTTTGTGGCTTTTGTCGTTTTGTTGACCATTGGCACGTTCGTGCGTTTCTACTTTGTCTCGTGGGTGGGTGAACGAGTGAGCGCGGATATACGGCTGGCGGTGTTCAACCACCTCATTCGCATGCACCCGGGATTCTTCGAAGAAAACGCGCCAAGTGAAATTCAGTCACGCATTACGACCGACACCACGCTGCTGCAAACCGTCATAGGTTCGTCCGTTTCTATCGCTCTACGCAATGTGTTGATGTTTATCGGCGGGCTTACGTTGTTGTTCTTCACCAACGCCAAGCTGTCTCTCATTGTCGTTGCGAGCGTGCCCTTTGTCGTGGCACCTATCATTTTGTTCGGTCGTAGGGTGCGGCGTTTGTCGCGGACGAGTCAGGATCGACTAGCGGATGTTGGTAGTTTCGCAGGTGAATCTCTACGTCATATAAAAATTGTTCAGTCCTTTAACCATGAAGGTCGGGACGAGGCTGCCTTCCAAGACCGCGTTGAACAAGCTTTTGCTGTCTCCCTTCAACGGATTCGTCAACGGGCAGTGCTGGTCGCTGTGGTGATGTTATTGGTCTTTGGCGCGGTTGCGACGATGCTCTGGTTCGGCGGCCAGGCTGTGCTAACTGGGGAAACTAGCGCCGGTGAGTTGGCCGCATTTATTTTCTATGCCTTTATAGTTGCCGGTTCGGTTGGCGCAATCAGCGAAGTTTTGAGTGACCTACAGCGAGCTGCAGGCGCCATGGAGAGGTTAATGGAACTCCTGGCGAGTCCAAGCCTCATTAAAGATCCTGAAAACCCCAGCACCGTTCAAGGGACGGATGTGCAGTTAAGTGTTGAAGCACTTAGTTTCAAGTACCCGACCCGACCAGATATGCGAGTCCTGCAAGACGTTTCGTTTACGGCATCCCCCGGCGAGATGGTTGCCGTTGTCGGTCCATCGGGGGCCGGTAAAAGTACTTTGTTCGACTTGATCCAGCGCTTTTATGTGCCCGACGGCGGCGCGCTAAAGTTGGGCGGCGTCGATTGTGCGGAGCTGACGCTCGAGACGATTCGCGCTCGGATCGGTTTTGTTCCGCAAGATCCGGTTATGTTTGCCGGTACGATTCGAGAAAACCTTTTGTACGCATGCGAGTCGGCGACCGAAGACGAGATTTGGCGGTCGGTCAAGCTTGCGCATGCGGAAGAATTTGTTCGCGCCCTACCATTAGGGTTGGAAACCAAGATGGGCGAGGATGGGGTCGGTTTATCGGGTGGGCAGCGTCAGCGACTCGCGATTGCGCGAGCGCTCATTGCGCAACCAGCGATACTGTTACTAGATGAGGCAACGTCAGCGCTAGACGCCGAAAGCGAGCATCACATTCGCTTATCGATCGAAGGCTTGAAGGGGAAGATGACAATCTTGGTGATTGCACACCGACTCTCCACGGTTCGACAGGCGGACAGAATCCTCGTTCTAGAGGATGGTCAACTTCGCGATAGCGGTTCCCATGAGGAGCTTATGGCGAGCAGTGATTTATATGCACGGTTCGCGCGCATGCAATTTGCCGCCTAAATCCCCCAACTGGCGCAGTTAGTGGTGTAAAAGAGCCATAAAAAGCATAATGTAGTTGGCAGGGAGCTAATCTATTGGTTTAGAATTGCGCGCCGGTCAGCCAGGCCAAATTCTGGACTGACTCGGAATAGACAAAAACAATAAGTCAACGAAAGTCGACGCAAGACAAAGAAGTCAAAACAAAAAGATCAGATAACACTCGCACAGCTTGGATGTGACGAGCGAGAAAGATCTGGGGGCTATGCTATGGGACCGCTTCAAGGATTAAGGTTAATTGAATTGGCAGGTATTGGACCTGGCCCATTCAGTGGAATGATGCTATCTGACATGGGCGCTGAAGTGATCCGTGTCGAACGCCTCGGTGGTGCGACAACTGCACCGAAAGATGTGCTGGCGCGTAATCGGCGTTCGGTGTCTGTGGACCTAAAAGATCCTAAAGGGGTTGAAGCGGTGTTGCGGCTCGTTGAAACCGCCGATGGACTATTCGAAGGTTTCCGTCCGGGTGTTACCGAGCGACTAGGTCTTGGTCCAGAAGAGTGTTTGGCGCGTAATCCAAAACTTGTGTACGGGCGCATGACTGGCTGGGGCCAGGAAGGTCCAATGGCAAGTGCAGCTGGCCATGACATTAATTACATCGGCTTAGCCGGAGCGCTCCACGCGATCGGACGTCCGGGCGAAAAGCCAGTCCCTCCTCTTAACCTTGTTGGTGACTTTGGCGGTGGCGGTATGTTACTGGCCTTTGGCATGGTTTGCGGGTTGCTCGAGTCGGCGCGTTCTGGCGAGGGGCAGGTCATTGATGCAGCCATGGTAGATGGCACAGCCTCGCTCATGGCGATGTTCTTTTCCTTTGCCGCCGGTGGTGGATTTTCAGATCAACGTGGCACCAACATGCTCGATGGCGGCGCTCCATTTTACGACACTTATGAAACCGCTGACGGCAAGGCGATTTGTATTGGCTCCATTGAGCCTCAGTTTTACGCGCTGTTAAAAGAAAAAGCTGAATTACCCGAAGAGCGTTTTGGCAACCAGATGGATGCCAGCCGGTGGCCGGCCTTGAAGGAAGAGCTCACGGACGTTTTTAAAACAAAAACGCAGGAGGAATGGTGCGAGCTGATGGAAGGGACAGATGTCTGCTTTGCCCCTGTGCTCTCAATCTTCGAAGCCCCCGAACACCCACACAACAAAGCGAGAAAGAGTTTTTACGAGGTGGATGGCGTGATGCAACAAGCTCCGTCGCCGCGCTTTTCTCGCACAGTCCCAGAAATTTCACACGGCGCTAGAGTCCCGGGAGAGGATACCGTATCCGTTTTGAAGGATTGCGGATTTGCCGCCGATGAAATCAGTGCACTACAAGAAAACGGCATTATCGCCGAGTAGTCGCACTTTCGCTCCAGCTAGAATCATCTAGAAAATTACAAATAATAGAACTACGAGGTACCTTTAAATGAGTGTTGAGCTGTTAGATAACCCCCGCTTCCATGGCTTTCGCGTGCGTCGCCAGGTAGAAGGCAAAACGTTTCAGGAATATTTCTCTTTGAAAGAAAACGGCAAGCGCCTACGCGGAGCGAAGCGTGCTGCGGTCAAAGAGCAGGCTGAGAAGCGCGATGCTGAACTTTCAAAATTGCAGGCGAAAGCAAAAGACAAAGCGGATAAGGAAATCCAACTCGATGATTCTGGCCAAGTTAAAGGTGTCTTGTGTCGTCTCAAGAAAGAGAAAAGCGGAACGATGACGCCAGTTTTTCAGGTTGGCATCATGTCGCGCGAGACCGGCAAGATCGTGAACACCACTGTTTCTATTAACAAGCATGGTATCGAGACCGCTTGGCAATCTGCGGTAGATTTCTACTGTCATCACAAACAAATTAGCAAACGATCCAAGATCTACAAGGACCTTGTTGCGATGTGTCCAAAGAAAGCCCGAGTTACTAAGTTGCTTAAAGCGCTAGCTTAGGTCTCCGCATGAGTTATGCAGAACTCTACCAACGCTCGCTAACGGATCCTGATGGCTTCTGGTTAGAGCAAGCTTCGAATATCCCCTGGATAAAAACCCCAACGGTCGGGTTAAGCCAAGATGAAAACGGAGCTTGGCGTTGGTTTGAAGACGGCCAACTCAACACTTGTTACGTCGCCCTCGATCAGCATGTTGCAGCAGGTCGGGGTGATCAGGTTGCACTGATCTACGACTCTCCTGCGACTAACAGCATTGCGAAGTTCACCTTCGCCGAACTAACCGATTGGACGGCGAGGGTCGCTGGCGGACTTGTGAGCCTCGGTGTTGGCAAAGGTGATCGTGTGGTCATCTATATGCCAATGGTGCCTGAGACCGTTGTTGCCATGCTTGCCTGTGCTCGCATTGGCGCTGTCCACTCTGTTGTGTTTGGCGGCTTTGCCGCGCCTGAACTTGCTACTCGGATTGATGATGCCACGCCGAAGGTTGTAATTTCTGCGTCTTGCGGTATCGAGTTTGAACGGATTATTCCATACAAGCCGTTGCTGGATGAGGCCATTCGATTGAGTGAGCACAAACTAGCGCACACGGTGATCTTACAGCGCCCACAGTGCGTTGCGGACATGACCGAAGGAAGGGATGTCGACTGGACATCTTGGGCGGCAGAAGCGCAGGCGCACGAGTGTGTTGCCGTTAGCGCCACTGACCCGCTGTATATACTTTACACATCAGGAACAACCGGCAAACCCAAAGGGGTTGTTCGCGACAATGGCGGTCACGCGGTCGCTCTTGAATACAGCATGTCCTCGATTTACGGGGTCGATGCTGGAGATGTTTATTGGGCGGCGTCCGACGTTGGTTGGGTAGTTGGGCATTCCTACATTGTCTACGGACCACTATTTAAGGGCTGCACGACAATCTTGTATGAGGGCAAACCGGTGCGAACCCCGGATGCGGGTGCATTTTGGCGGGTAATTGCGGATCATCGTGTAAAGAGTTTCTTCGTCGCTCCCACCGCATTCAGAGCGATGAAGAAAGAAGACCCAGATTGTGAGCTCAAGGCGCAGTACGATATCTCCTCGCTCAAATATCAATTCGTAGCCGGTGAACGCCTTGACCCGCCGACCTATCATTGGCTACAGGAAAATCTGCCTGGGATTCCCATCATTGACCATTGGTGGCAGACCGAGACGGGTTGGTCAATTTGTACAAACATGGCGGGTGTTGAGTTACTAGAGACCAAACCCGGTTCACCGACCTTACCCGCGCCGGGCTATGATTTACGTGTCCTCGATGAAAGTGGTCACGAGCTTGGTCCCGGACAGGAGGGTGCTATCGTCATCAAAGAGCCGTTACCCCCTAGCGGCTTCCCGACAGTGTGGGGCGATCATGATCGCTACGTTGACAGTTACTTCAGCCAGTTCCCGGGATTTTATCTGACCGGCGATGGTGGTTATCGGGATGAGGATGGCTACGTCTATGTGATGGGTCGTATAGATGACGTCATCAACGTTGCCGGGCATCGGCTCTCAACAGGCCAAATCGAGGAAGTTGTGGCCGGACACCCCGCAGTCGCGGAATGTGCGGTTATTGGGATCGAGGATGTGGATAAAGGTCAGGTCCCAATGGGTTTGATGATTGTGAAGGACGGATTGAATATCGAAGCCGCTACTTTGCAGGCTGAGCTCGTGCAAATGGTGCGCGACAATGTAGGTGGCATAGCAAACTTCAAACGGGCCGTAGTCGTCCCGCGTCTACCGAAAACTAGATCCGGAAAAATTCTACGAGCGGTTATGCGCAAGATGGTCGACGGCCAACCCTATGTTGTACCGTCGACGATAGACGATCCGGCGATAATCGATGAAATACAGGGCTGTCTGGTCGAAGCAGGTGTTATCTCCTCCTCATGACCATGATTATCGTTCATGGCACGATTCCGCTTTTACCTGACTGCCGTGAACGCGCGATTGAACTCGCCCGAGATATGGCTGTAGCGACCCGTGAAGAGGTTGGCTGTCTCTCCTATGACTTTTACGTGGGCTTGTCTGATCCGAATACCTTGATGCTCTTTCAGGAGTGGCAGAGTATGGAAGCGCTAATGGGGCACTTCCAAACCGACCATATGGAGTCCTTCCTTCGTGAGCTTCCTGAGCTGGTGTCGGGCGAGATCACAACCCGAAGATATGCCGTGCAGAGTATGGATGATGACGATGACGAACCCATCCGGCAGGAAGAACCCCCTCCTATCGTCCACTGATTTGTCGACCTCTTTCTGCCGTTCATTAACTTGTTGATTTGAATCTGGGTGGAGGTGCTACGTGCAAGTGACAGTCGAACAACTTGAGACCGTTTCGGGTGAGGTAGTACGCGCTTACCTTGAGCAAGTGCCGGAGCTCAACCTTGATTTTACTTACGCTGAAGCAGACGCCGTCCTTGCTCACAAAGGCAGCCTGTTCGTAGGCTATGTTGATGATCAACCAGCAGGGTTTAAAGCGGGCTACGATCGGTATAAAGATGGTAGCTATTACAGTTGGTTAGGTGGGGTGTTTCCTGACTTTCGGCGCCAACAAGTGGCGCAGAAGTTGCTTGATGCGCAAGAGGCCTGGGTACGCAATCAAGGTTACACCGCAATTTATGTCAAAACGCGTAACCGATTTGTTGGTATGCGCATTTTTCTCGCGAAAAACGGCTACGATCTTGTCGGCATAAATGGTCCTGCGGAAACCGATGCTGATCTCAGGCTACTACACTACAAAGTAATGTGACCGCCTAAATTTGTGCAGCTGCTTCGGCTTCTCGGAGCTTTCGCACAAGAAACGCGGTCGTGCCACAGAGCGTCAATGCGAAAGCAATTTCAAACGAGCCGATGACCACCAAACCCCCGTCGTAGACCACTACGACCCCGTGTACGAAGTACAACAACGACCCTAAGCAAAGTAAGAACGTCGAACGTATGGTTCCAGCTAACATGCCCGGTAGGGTTAGTACGAGCGGTGCAACCTGTATCGCAAACCAAATCACGTTGGGTCCAAGGTCAGCGAGTGGCGCAATGAAGAATTGTCTCAACCCTGTTAAGGCAAACAGCGAACCGAGCGCGACATAGGATAGAAAAAGCCAGCCTTGCACTACTCGAGCAACTTTAACGCTGTACGAGCCAGGCGCATCCCGACCGCAACTGCCAAGGCTGACTCGTGTTTCGAGAGTTCGGCTCCGTCTCTGCCGACGTGTGTAACGCCGTACGGGGTACCACCTGTTGATGTCTCATTGAGGGCCGGTTCTGAATAGGGCACTCCCTGTAAAATCATGCCGTGATGGAAGAGCGGCACCATCATGGTTAAAAGGGTCGATTCCTGACCACCGTGCAAAGAGTTGGTCGACGCGAAAACGCTAGCCGGTTTACCGGACAGCGCTCGGGTCATCCATAGATCAGCGGTGCTATCTAGAAAGTGCTTGAGTGGTGCCGCGATGTTGCCAAATCGTGTCGCCGACCCTAGAGCGAGACCAGCGCAGTTAGCTAGCTCTTCCTTCGTGCAGTACACCGCGCCTTCGTCGGGTACAGGCGGGGCGGTTGTTTCGAGGGTTGTTGTGAGCTCAGGAACAGTTCGGATCAGGACATCTATCTCGCCTACCTGGTCGACGCCACGAGCTATATGTAGGGCTAGGTTCTTGGTGCCGCTCGTTCGTGAGTAGTACAGCACGAGGATGTATGGTTTGTTAGCCATTGTTCGGGTTAAATCAACGCGGCAACATTTTCAGGTGGTCGCCCAACAACCGCTTGATTACCTTTCACCACGATTGGTCTTTCTATCAATATTGGATTGTCGACCATCGCCTGGATCAACTCTTGTGCGGATAGCGCATCGTTATCAAGATTCTTTTCTGCATACACGGATTCTTTCGTGCGCATAAGCTCTCGAGGTTCGAGATTCAACATGGTGAGGATACTTTTTAGGGTCTGTGTATCGGGTGGATTGTGCAGATATTCAACGATATTTGGTGTGACGCCGCCTTCTTCAAGAATTGCGAGGGTCTGCCGAGATTTGGAACAACGTGGATTGTGGTAGATGGTCACATCGGACATGGTCTCTTCTCGCTCGATCAAAATTCGTGCACAGTATACCGGTGAATGACTCAGTAGAAACTCAAGCGACACATTGGCAGGACCAGCTCAAGAAGGGTGTCGGCGTCGTCCGTTGGTATGCCGGAGAGATGTGGGCTCAGTTTTGGGACCACAACTGCATCAACGCGGCAGGTGCGCTGACCTACACGACGCTGTTTGCGGTGGTCCCGCTAATGACGGTGACCTATACCTTTTTTTCCTTGATCCCAGAGTACAGCGGTGTCGGCGAACAGGTGCAGAATTTTGTTTTCCAAAACTTCGTTCCGGGCAGTTCTAATGCTGTGCAAGAGAAGCTTGCCGAATTTGCCGATCGGGCACAAAACCTAACCTTTGTTGGCTTTCTATTTTTGTTTGTGACGGCGTTCATGATGCTGGTCTACCGGTGTTTCTGAGTGTGGCAGGTTTCACTGTATTGTATTACGCAGTCCCGAATTGCCATGTCTCGTTCAAACATGCGCTAGCTGGTGGTGTTGTCTCGATGGCCGTCTTTCAATTCGCGTTCAATGTGTTTGCAATCAGCTCACGCGCATTCATGTATGAACCGGTGTACGGCACCTTTGCTGCACTCCCTGCCTTTCTCTTATGGCTATATTTGGTTTGGATGATGGTGCTGATGGGTGCGGTTTTTGTGCGCTGTTTGGCGATCCCCAGGGATGACGAACACGACCCGGAACCACTTGTCATTAAAGCGACCCGTGTTTTGCAGCTCTTCTATGATGCCCATCTGGACGGCGACACGATTACGGATAAACAAATCGGTCGGACCGTGAACTTGAACCGTATAGAACACGCCAAGGTATTTTCTGTGTTCCAAGAGTTTAACCTCCTGTCACAGACTGAAGATGAGCATTGGATATTGGGCAGGAATTTAAAAGCGATTACGCTTTGGGATCTGTATCAACGCCTGCCAGATGGCTTAGATCTCGAGCGCCTCAAACGTATAGAGGATTTACCACGGGTTGTTGAACCGTTGATCTCGATTACACAATTCGGTTCGAATGAGATGTCAGTTTCAATGGATAGTGTTTTTACATGAAGTACTTGTTCTTTAGCTTGATAGTGATCGGTTCGTTCGCATGTTCACCCAATGCCCAGGTTGAATTTGCCGATGGCACCTACACCCAAAAATCGCATTGGCAAGATCGTTGGCTGGTTATTAACTATTGGGCTGAATGGTGTGGTCCCTGCCGACACGAGATACCTGAACTAAATGAACTCCACCACAATCGCGTTGAAAATGGAGTTGTTGTCTTGGGCGTAAACTGGGACGGTATTTCTGACAAGAAGCTCAACGACGTTATAGAGAGGATGGATATCAAATTTCCGACTTTAGTTGTCGATCCATACGTTGAGTACGGTTACGAGAGAGCGCAGCAGCTACCTGTAACTGTGATCATCAATCCTGAACGAGAAGTGCACAAGACACTCGTTGGGCCGCAGACGGAAAAGAGCATAATCGCAGCGATGAAGTTATAGCCGGTTACTGGTACTGACAGGCATTCAAGCCGTAGTTTGTGCAACTGGCTTGTAAGTCAGGTAGGTCTTCACGTGTTTTGTTACGCCACCTTGTGCGCCACGCCTTAATTACTTTTTCGGGGTACTTGAGCCTACCGCGACTGCCGTTGTACCGAGCAAGTGCATCGACGAGGTCGCCTTTCGAAATGTCGAGATAGTGAGCAAGTATTACCGTGCCATACCGGACATTTGTTTCGACGTGAGTGAGGTTGTCTTGGGGGCGTCCGATTTCAAGGCGCCAGAAAGGCATCACCTGCATGAGACCTTGAGCACCGACACGAGAGATGGCGTAACGATTAAAAGCGCTTTCTATCTGCATAACGGCCAGCACTAGGTCAGGATCCAAGCCGCGTTGTATGCTTTCCCTGTAAACCAATTGTAGAAGTTCTAATCGTTCAGAACTCGATTTGATGTATCGCCCTAGCCTTTGATCGGAAACACGGAGCCAAACTTCTGCATCAAATCGATCGACAGTTTCGTGCACCTCTGCCAAGGCGCTTGCCAACCGTTCCCGTAGAACTGGGTCGACTGCCATATCTGCACTTTGCGCTAAAGGTGCAAGGCTAGAACAGCACATCAATACAACAGTTTGGAGCAATCCACGCATGATCTAGCCAGATAAGTAATCCATGATCGAGTCCATTGGAACCTCGGTCGATGCTTCGTCCTCGCGTTTTTTGAATTCGAGAACACCGTTTTTAAGACCACGATCGCCGACCACGACCCGACGAGGTAAGCCAATCAGATCCGCGTCAGCGAATTTCACGCCAGGCCGTTCGTTGCGATCATCCAATAGCACCTCAATCCCTGCTTTTTTCAAGGTTTCGTACAGATCGTCTGCTGCTGTTTTGACAGTGTCGGACTTCTGATAATTCAGCGGGATAATGTGTACAGCGAAAGGTGCGACGGGTTCGGGCCAACAAATCCCATTGTCATCGTGATTCTGTTCGATGATAGCGGCAACGAGTCGGGTAACGCCCATACCGTAACAGCCCATCAGCGGGGCGAGTGTTTTGCCGTCCTGATCTAGCACGCGTGCGTTCATGGCATCACTGTACACACTCCCAAGTTGGAAAATGTGACCGACCTCAATTCCGCGTAGGAACCTGAGTGTGCCTTGTCCGTCTGGGGCCATGTCCCCTTCGACCACATTTCTCATGTCGACTATCTGGTCTGCGTGAAGTTCGCAATCACGCTCCCAATTGGCACCCTTAAAGTGTTTACCGGTAATGTTCGCACCACAGGGGAAGTCTGCTATAGCTGCAGCCTCGCGATCGACAAGGTAAGGGATTTTACTGTTGACCGGTCCCAAGGAACCTACGCCTGCACCTGTCGTCGAGTTTATGTCTGCGGCGTCCGCCATTTGTAGTGGTGTGGCGACACCGGGAAGTTTTTCTGCCTTTATTTCGTTGAGCTCGTGATCTCCACGCAAAACAAGCGCCATCAACCCATCTTCGCCACGAACGACTAACGTCTTAACTGTTTGGTCAGGGCTCGTGTCTAGGAATCGGCACAAGTCTTCGATCGTTTTTTCGTTAGGCGTGTCGATTATAGTGAGATCTTCACTGGGTTCAGGTCTTTGAGGAGGCGGTGCGGCTTCTGCTTTCTCGATGTTTGCGGCGTAGCTGCCGTCAGAAGCGAAGACGACGGTATCTTCACCAGACTCGGCGAGAACGTTAAATTCATGGGAGTTGGAGCCACCGATGTTGCCTGTGTCTGCTTCGACTGCGCGAAAATCTAATTCCATGCGGGTCAGGATACGACTGTAGCAGTCATACATTTCCTGGTAAGTGTCATCGAAAGACGCCTGATCAGCATGAAACGAATATCCGTCTTTCATTGTAAATTCTCGGGCGCGCATCGCGCCGAAGCGCGGTCTACGTTCGTCGCGAAACTTTGTTTGTATCTGGTAATAGTTTACCGGCAGCTCGCGATAGCTCTGGATCTCGCGCCTAAATAGATCTGTCACAACTTCCTCGTGGGTGGGGCCGAGGCAAAAATCACGCTCGTGCCGATCTTTCATGCGTAGCATTTCCGGACCCATTTTTTCCCATCGTCCAGACTCCTGCCAGAGCTCAGCAGGCTGGACGACGGGCATGAGAATCTCTTGTGCACCGCTCTCATTGAGCTCCTCTCTGATAATGGCTTCAATTTTACGCAGTACGCGCAAGCCTAAGGGAAGCCAGGTGTAGAGACCGCTCGCGAGTTGACGAAGAAGGCCCCCCCGCAGCATCAGCTTGTGACTCATCACATCTGCGTCCGCAGGATCTTCTTTCATTGTGGGTAGGAGGAAGTTTGATTGACGCATGGTTATCCATGGAAATTGGTGATGTTGGTTTGTGGTCGTAAGTAAAGCTTAGTTATCAGACATAAAAAAGGGCCGGTTGGTAAACCAAACGGCCCTTTCTAAAGCTGTCAGCAGATCTAGTTGATCATGTCCTTGAGCTTCTTAAGCGCCGTCACACGCACGCGTGTTGTCGCCGGCTTAGCGGCGATGACGATTTCTTCACCAGTAGCTGGGTTGCGACCCATGCGCTTCTTGGTTGCTGGACGCTTGGCTGCTTTGATCTTCAACAGACCTGGGAGTGTGAACTCGCCAGCAGCACGCTTACGAATATGACGTTCGATGACTGACTCAAGCTCATCCATCACTGAACCCACTTGGGTACGCGATAGACCAGTATTTTCAGCTACTTCATTCAGTATCTGAGTCTTTGTCATCTTCTTGCCGATACCAGGCTTCTTCTTAGGAGCCGGGGCTGTCTTTTTCGCAGCGGGGCGTTTCTTAGGAGCAGCTTTCTTCTTTGCAGGTGCTTTCTTAGCAGCAGCTTTCTTTACGGGAGCCTTTTTCTTAGCAGGTGCCTTTTTCTTAGCGGGTGCTTTTTTGCGAGTTGCCATGAACTATCCTTTTATCAGTGTTTAACAGCGCAATTCCACGCTTCTCGACCAGCTGGCAGTGCCAGCCTAGTCTAAGAGGGGTTTCGCAACGTCTCTCAAACTTCAACCGTCTGTTTGTCACCTGTCTTCTGTCGTTGCCTGGTGGCTTCAATTTTTGCACCTAGGATCGTGAAATCCACAAGCTGCAAGAAAGAACTACAAAGCCAACCTTTAACAAGCGAACACAAACGGTGATCGAAGGCTGAATCAGACTGTACAGACCTGATGCCGCGCTTTATAGCCCATCGACTAGGGTCTAGCAACTAAAGTTTGCAAAAATACTGTATTTTTATTGGTTTTTTTAAGATGATGCGCCGCTAAATTTTCATCGAGTGCACAAAAAAGTGAGTGCATCGATCAGGAAAACGAGTCTGAAATTGAGAGATTGTGATTGGAAGATTGGGTTAGTAATTTATTATGCCGATATACGAATACGTTTGTGATCAATGTGGTCACCAATTAGAAGCCTTTCAAACATTGAGCGAGGGACCTCTTAGGAATTGTCCTGAATGCAGTAAAGAAAGCTTGAGAAAGAAAATCTCAGCAGCCGGATTCAGACTTAAAGGCGCTGGCTGGTACGAAACGGATTTTAAATCCGGAAAAAAGAAGAATGTGGCAGGCTCTGATAAGTCATCTTCGTCATCTGACTCGTCTTCGAGCAGTTCTTCCACCAGTAGTTCATCGAGCAGTAGTTCATCGAGTGGTTCCAGTGATTCGTCCAGTAGCTCATCAGGTTCATCGAAATCCGACTAGTGATCTAGACTGGCAGATCCGGCGGAGCTGATCCGCTAGAATGCTGCACTCAGACAAACGGTCGATTACCGATCTTAATTAAGGGATAACAATGCGCAGTCATTATTGTGGGGAGCTCAATGCCACCCACGTGGGCGAAGAAGTACAAGTTTGTGGCTGGGTGCACCGACGACGGGATCATGGCGGTGTGATATTCCTCGATATCAGAGACCGAACTGGGATCATTCAAGTTGTATTTGATCCGGACACTGAGGATAGCTTCAGAACAGCAGATAGTGTTCGCAACGAGTTTGTCTTGTTAGCCAAGGGCAGGGTGCGTCCGCGACCTGATGGCACTGTCAATCCGGATATGCCGACCGGCGAGATTGAGGTGTTAGGACTCGAGCTTGATATATTAAACGCAGCTCAAACTCCACCGTTCCAACTTGATGATCATTCAGCCGCGGGTGAGGACGTCCGCCTGAAGTATCGATATATGGATCTCCGTCGGCCCGAGATGCAACACAAGATGCGTGTTCGCGCCAACATATCTAGTCAGGTACGCCAATACCTAGAAGATAACGGTTATTGGGAGGTAGAAACTCCAACGCTCTCGCGTGTCACACCAGAAGGTGCACGGGACTACTTAGTGCCTAGTCGAACTCATCCGGGACAGTTCTTTGCACTGCCGCAGTCTCCACAAGTATACAAACAGCTGCTCATGATGGCGGGAATGGACCGCTACTATCAGATCGCGCGCTGTTACCGGGACGAAGATCTTCGAGCGGATCGTCAGCCGGAGTTTACTCAGATCGACATAGAAGCTTCCTTCGTATCACAACAAGATGTGATGGACATGACGGAAGGAATGCTAAGACAGGTCTTCTCTAAGGTGTTGGATACGGAGCTACCTGAATTTCCGGTGATTGGTTGGGATAGCGCCATGCGTGACTATGGCAGCGACCGTCCTGATCTTCGCAATCCACTTAAGCTCGTCGACATCGGTGATCTGATGGCCAGTGTTGAATTCAAAGTTTTCAACGGTCCGGCAAACGATCCAAAAGGTCGGGTTGTAGCGCTGCGCGCACCAGGCGGAGCACAGCTTTCGCGGAAAGTTATCGATGACTATACGGAGTTTGTTGGCCGTTATGGTGCTAAGGGTCTCGCGTATATCAAAGTGAATGACCTCTCCGCAGGTGAAGACGGGCTGCAGTCACCAATTCTGAAGTTTTTAACGCCTGAAATTACTAGTCAGGTGCTCGAGCGCGTCGGGGCTGAGGATGGCGACTTGGTTTTCTTTGGTGCTGACAAAGCTTCCGTAGTGAACGACTCGATCGGTGCACTGAGAAACGAACTAGGTGCACAACTTGGTTTGGTCGAGGATGGTTTCAAGCCATGTTGGGTTGTCGATTGGCCTATGTTCGCCGAAGGCCGTGATGGCACGCTGGGGGCGGAGCATCATCCGTTTACACAACCCACGTGTACGCCGGACGAATTGTTGGCGGAACCGTTGGCTGCCAAAGCTGCGGCTTATGATGTCGTTCTCAATGGTTATGAGTTGGGCGGCGGAAGCCTTCGGATTCACGATCAGAAAATGCAGGCAGCAGTTTTTGAAGCGCTCAAGATGGGACAAGAAGCACAAAGCAAATTCGGGTTCCTGTTGGATGCACTACAGTATGGCTGCCCACCCCATGGTGGTATTGCATTAGGATTGGATCGACTGGTTATGTTGTTGACCGATAGCCAATCCATACGGGAAGTCATTGCGTTTCCTAAGACGCAGACTGCGGCTTGTCTCATGATGTCTGCGCCGAATGACGTAGATGATCATCAGCTCCGCGACTTGCATATTCGATTGCGCGGACCGGCTGCCTGACCGGCTGCGTAGACAGTCAACGAAAGAGGTTATCGGAAGAGGTTTAGATGGCGGGACATAGTAAATGGGCCAATATCAAGCACCGCAAAGCGGCTCAAGATAAGAAGCGTGGCAAGCTATATACCAAGCTGATTAGAGAGATCACAGTCGGTGCACGTATGGGCGGTGGAGACGTAAACGATAACCCGCGCTTACGAGCGGCCGTTGATAAAGCACTCGCAGCCAATATGCCTAAAGATACGATCGATCGTGCGATACAGCGTGGTGCTGGAGATGGCGATGGTTCTGATGTCGAAGAGCTGACTTACGAGGGATACGGACAAAATGGGGTCGCGATCCTGGTAGAAGCAATGACAGATAACCGAAATCGGACGGTTGCTGAGGTGCGGTACGCGTTCAACAAATTCGGTGGCAATCTGGGTACTGACGGATCTGTTGCCTATCTCTTTAATCGACAAGGCATGATTAATTTTGCCCCTGGCAACGATGAAGAAACTGTTATGGATGTCGCTCTGGAAGCTGGTGCTGAAGACTTCGATGTGGAAGATGATGGCGCGATTTCTGTCACGACTGCTTGGGAATCTTTGAGCGGGGTCGTTGCTGCGTTGACTGAGGCTGGATTAGAGCCAGATCACTCTGAAGTAACAATGGTCGCGTCGACCATTGTTGATTGTGACGAAGAGACAGCTGCAAAAATACTCAGACTTGTCGATGCACTCGAAGAGCTCGATGATGTTCAAGAGGTCTACACCAACGGAGACTTTCCGGAGAGTGCCTACGAATAATCCCATTATCTTGGGTATAGACCCTGGTTCGCGCCGAACGGGGTATGGGGTTGTTGAGATGGTTGGTTCGCAACCCAATTACTTAGCGAGTGGCTGTATCAACGTAGAAAAATTGTCGATGCCCAACCGTTTAGGGGAAATCTACCGCAGTGTGGGCGAAGTGATCGCCACCTATTCACCGCAATCGCTTGCGATCGAAGAAGTCTTCGTGAGTAAGAATCCAAAATCCGCTTTGCTTCTTGGTCAGGCGAGAGGCGTGGCGATTGCTGCAGCAGTGCATCACAACCTAACCGTAGCTGAATACGCTGCGCGCCAGATTAAGCTTGCTGTCGTCGGCACAGGACGTGCGAGCAAGGAACAGGTGCAGCACATGGTGCAAGTTATCCTGAATTTATCTGGCCAACCTCAAGCTGATGCAGCCGATGCGCTTGCCATTGCGCTCTGCCATGTCAATACTGCGTCCAACCTCATACATCGGAATCCGACTTGATCGGCAGATTGCAAGGCAAGTTGCTCGATATCTCGGGCAACGACATCCTGATCGACGTCAACGGCATAGGCTACGAGGTCGAGGTCGCTGCGAGCGTGATAGAACTCGGTCCGACGACTGGCCAATCATTGACGGTCCATACTCACTTCGTCGTGAGAGAAGACGCGCAACTTCTGTTTGGTTTCGCGACTCAGGCTGAGCGCGATCTGTTCCGCGGCTTTATCAAAATCAACGGTGTGGGTCCGAAGATGGGCTTGGCACTTATTTCCTCCCTCGATGCTCAAGCGCTGGCGATTGCGGTTCGAAATGAAGACGTGTCTATGCTGACACGCGTTCCTGGAGTCGGAAAAAAGACCGCTGAGCGTCTAATGGTCGAACTTAAAAATCGCATCGATGAGCTGACTGCAGCCGCTGGCGTGAGCTTACAGGTTGTTGACGTATCGCCTAATTTTGATGGTGCCACTCGTGAGGCAGAAGATGCGCTTATCGCTTTGGGATATCGCCCGACAGATGCCAGTCGCACAATTGCAGGTGTGCTTGCTCGAAGTGAGGGAGACCTGACTGTTGAGGAGATTGTTAGACAAGCGTTACGTAGCATCGCTGGTCAAAAGGGTTCTAACGCAGGAAGCCCAAGCTAAATGCTAGAACCAGATCGTTTAATCGGTGCGAAGCCAGAAACTGGTGAAGCGCGTCATGATCATGCACTGCGACCGACATCATTGGATGAATATATCGGCCAAAGTGCGGTCAAAGAACAGATGGAAATTTTTATCCAAGCGGCCCGTGGTCGCAGCGAGGCGTTGGATCACACCTTGATCTTTGGTCCGCCTGGCTTGGGTAAGACAACACTCGCCAACATTGTCGCCCAAGAAATGGGTGTTGCGATTAAGTCGACTTCAGGACCGGTCTTGGAAAAACCCGGGGATTTGGCAGCTATGCTGACCAATCTCGATGAAGGCGATGTGCTCTTTGTTGATGAAATTCATCGGTTGAGTCCTGTCGTGGAGGAAATCCTATATCCCGCCATGGAGGATTATCAGCTTGATATTTTGATCGGCGAAGGTCCCGCGGCGCGTTCGCTTAAGGTTGACCTACCCCCGTTTACGCTTGTTGGCGCAACAACTCGTGCTGGCTTGTTAACAAGTCCGCTTCGAGATCGGTTTGGTATCGTACAAAGACTAGAGTTCTATTCTGTGTCTGAATTGACGGAAATAGTTTCGCAATCTGCGCTGAAATTAGCGCTTGAGGCGGAAGTAGCGGGTGCGAGTGAGGTTGCGCGACGAAGTCGCGGCACGCCGCGGATTGCAAATCGGCTCCTGCGACGTGTGCGTGATTACTCTGAAGTAAAGTCTGACGGCAAGATCAGTTCAGCGGTTGCTGATGAAGCGCTCAACATGCTGAAGGTGGACAAACTAGGGTTTGATCCAATGGACAGACGCTTACTGAGTACAATAATTGAGAACTTTGCTGGCGGTCCTGTTGGCTTGGACGCTTTGGCTGCATCGATCAGCGAAGAGAAGGATACAATCGAGGATGTCATTGAGCCTTATCTGATCCAGCAAGGTTATCTCATGCGCACCCCTAGGGGTCGGAAGGCGACAAATCGCTGCTACGAACATCTCGGTCTCACGCCGCCCAAGGAAGATGGCGGCGTTGGTCAAACACAACTTGACCTTAACAAGTAAAGAAAAAGCTAAGAACTAAGAGTAGGTAGAGAAGGAGACATATGCCTGAACAGCTTTCCATATTTGAACTAATTGCCAATGCGAGCCTGTTGGTTCAGGTTGTCATGGGTTTACTAGTGCTTGCGTCAATAGCCTCGTGGATGATGATCTTTCAGCGCTGGTTTTTTCTGCGCAAGCAGCTTTCAGAGATCGACTCGTTCGAAGAACACTTCTGGTCCGGCATTGATTTGAGAAAGTTCTTTTCCGAGCTCGAAGGTGACGACCATCTAAACGGCATAGAGAATGTTTTCGTTGCGGGGTTTAGAGAATTTACGCGCCTCTCGGAATCAGGGGGCGCCGATGCTGAGGCGATCATGCAAGGTGTTCAAAGAGCGACCAGAGTCGCGCTCATGCGTGAAGAGGCACGTTTGGAAACACACTTGCCGTTCTTAGCGACTGTTGGCTCGACGAGCCCGTATGTGGGTCTGTTCGGAACTGTCTGGGGAATCATGAATTCATTTCGCTCTTTAGCAAATATGAGCCAGGCGACCCTCGCGTCTGTGGCGCCAGGAATATCTGAAGCCTTGGTTGCGACCGCGATGGGTCTGTTTGCCGCAATCCCAGCGGTGATTGGCTATAATCGCTTCAGTGCTCGTGTGGAGGGTTTAATGAAACGTTATGAAGCGTTCTCTGACGAGCTAACAACAATTTTACACCGCGCGGCTCATAGCAAGGTTACTGAATCCTAAACATTTCCGGGTAGGAGCTCATCATGGCTACACGTCGTAAGCCGATGTCTGAAATCAATGTTGTACCGTACATCGACGTCATGTTGGTATTGCTTGTGATCTTTATGGCGACTGCGCCGTTGTTAACGCAGGGCGTTGTAGTTGATCTACCTGAGGCGCCATCAGAACCGGTTGAGGAAACCGTTGACGACCCTCTTGTCGTGTCGATGCGCAAGGACGGTGCCATATTTATGAATCTAGGCATGCAAGACGCCGACGATGAAGGTACTCGAGTGACCGTGTATTCATTACAGGAGCAGGCGGGCAAAATTCTCAGAGCGCGGTCAGATGTGCCGGTTTATATCAAAGCTGACCACACTCTAAACTACGGCCAAGTTGTTGCAGTGATGACGGTACTCCAGAAAGCGGGTGCTGCTAGTGTTGGACTCATTACTGATCCGCCACAAATAGAGAGTTAGATCGCGGTGTACGCACTTCGACAATACAGTTTCCCGCTGTTGCTTGCTGTGGCAATGCATGGCGGCGCCATCTGGTCTCTATATCGCGGTTGGAACCCGGAGAAAGACCTACAGAATGTAGTCATGCCCAAAGCCGTGGTCGCGAGCCTATTGGTTTTGGAAGCTAAGCAACCGAAGGTTGATCTTGCGGCGATAGAGCGAGCCAAAGCTGCTGCCGCGGCAAGAAAAGCAGCACAGGACAAAGCGGCACGTGATGCCGCCACGGAGAAGAAAGCTGAACAGGATAGAGCTGAGCTCGCACGAAAAGAGCGCGCGGACAATGAAAAGGCAGCGCAAGACCGACTCGCCCAGGAAAATGCTCGCAAGGAACTGGAACGACTAGAGCGCATGGCGCGCCTGAGCGAGCTGGCGGAGACGTCGATGCAAGATGCCATCGCATTGGAAAACGCAGAGATGCAATCCGGAAGTGAAGAAGCTGTAGTGCAGTCCTATCACGCGGCGATTTACGACTTGGTGCGCAGAAATTGGTCTAGGCCACCAAGTGCTCGAACCGGCATGAGTGTCAGAGTTCAGGTGGAACTTATCCCAACAGGAGAGGTGATTGCGGTTACGATCGTCGATTCTTCAGGCAACGCAGCGTTTGACCGCTCCGCCGAACATGCTGTACAACGCGCGGGTCGTTTTGAGGTGCCGCAAGAAAATAACTTGTTTGAAGCGCATTTCAGAAGGTTTTACATACTTTTTAAACCAGAAGATCTACTTAGGTAGATGATAGGCAATTATTTGGAGACCGATTCGTGATTCGAGCAGCGACAACGTTAGCGATAATGGCAGTGGTATCGATGAGTGTTCACGCATCGACACTCGACACTATTGTCATTGATTCGGGCGTCGATGATCCGATTCGAATTGCCATCGTACCTTTCAAAGTAACCGGCAGCCTACAGAACGAAAGCGGTATTAATGACATCGTCAGTTTCGATCTCGCCCGCAGCGGTCAATTCGATCCTGTGGCATCTGAGAATATGTTGTCGCATCCACATAATCGACAGCAGGTGTTTTTTCGGGATTGGCGGATTCTAAAGGCACAGTACTTGGTTATTGGTGCAGTGCAGCCTGCAGAGGGTGGGCGTTGGGATGTCAGTTTTGAGCTCTACGACATACCCAATGAGCGACAGCTCATCGTCAGACGCTACAACATTGCACTTAGCCAGTGGCGGGATGTTGCGCACCGCATCTCGGATGCGGTTTATGAGGAAGTGACGGGTATACGCGGCGCTTTCTCGACAAAGATTATGTACGTACTAGCGCAGAACTCCGGTACCGCCAATGCGACTTATCGTCTTGAGGTGGCGGATTCTGATGGTGAAAGATCACGGACGTTGCTTGCGTCCCGAGAGCCGATACTTTCCGCCAGTTGGGCACCGGATGGCAAACGAGTTGCCTATGTTACTTTTGAGACGGGTCGCCCTTCCATAGTCATTCAAGACGTCGATGGACCATATCGTGAACGCTTGACCAACTTTACTGGACTCAATGGCTCGCCCGTTTTTTCCCCAGATGGCCGCCAACTGGCGATGGTCTTGTCCAAAGATGGCGACCCAGAAATATTCATCATGGATCTGGCCAACCGATCGCTCAGGCAAATTACCCGGCATCACGCCATTGATACCGAACCCAGTTGGTCGCCAGATGGTCGCCATATTATCTTCACCTCTGACAGACCTGGTAGACCGCAGATTTATCAGCTTGAGCTTGCGACAAATTTTCTCGAGCGTTTAACCTTCAAAGGGGACTACAATGCGCGCGCTAGGCTAATGCCCGATGGTAAACATCTAGTTTTTGTACACAGACAGAACGGTGTTTTTCATATTGCATGGCAGGACTTAGAACGAGACAATTTGCAGATCCTGACTTCGACGTCGTTGGACGAATCTCCATCGTTGGCGCCCAATGGCACGATGTTGATATACGCAACACAAAATCAGGGGCGTGGAATATTGGCGGTTGTTTCGATCGATGGTCGTGTAAAATACCGATTGCCTTCTTCTGCAGGGGATGTAAGGGAGCCGGCTTGGTCGCCGTTTCTGAACTAGACAAGGAGCTCAGTCAAAACTTTGGTTTTGGCAGACAGTTTCGAGTTGATCAGAAAAAAGACCACCTGGACCGCTGGAACGATAAGAAAACCGGAACTAAAACGGTTAGAGATCGAAAACTGAACTGAAAACAAGTCGCTGAACAAGTTATAAGAATTACCAAAACGAATCAGCAGAACGAGGAGAAACGATGTACATAGATGAGCTTAAGCCACGCTTCCGAGGCCTGATCAGTCTGATCGCCGCTGCGTTTATAGTTGCGGGCTGTTCGAGCACCGGCTCACAAGAACCACCACCGGAGCCAGAGCCGGTCGATGAAGCACCGCAAGTGCAACAACCAATTGAAGAAGTCGATAGTGGACCTCGCGATTTTGGACCAGGTGGCATCCCTCTGGATGAAAATGGCAACCCACTGTCACGAACGTTTTATTTCGACTATGACAAATCTGTCCTGCGAGCCGCTGATCTAGCTGCCCTTGAAGTGCATGCGCAGATCTTGCGACGCAACTCTGATCGCAGTGTTGTCATTGAAGGACACTGTGACGAGCGTGGTACCAGAGAGTACAACTTAGCACTGGGTGAACGTCGCGCAGATGCGGTTAAGACTTTCCTAGTATCTGCGGGTGTTTCTGCACGCCAGATCGAGAGCGTCAGCTACGGTGAAGAGCAGCCCGAAGATCCAGGTCACAATGACTCAGCGTGGGCACGAAATCGCCGCGCGGTTGTTAGCTACCGCTAAGGTCTCTTCTCTTGATTAGAAGGTTCGTTTTGATTGTGTGCGCGACTTTGGTCGCGCACTTTTCTTTGTCCGCGTCTGCAGCAGTGCCCATTGAAGAGTCCACTGAAGAGTCGCGTGTAAATGAACCACAGACAAGACCGCTAACGAGACAGCCGAGCTCCGTGCAACGCTTGCCCGATCCATCTCGACGGGGTAACAGTCTGGATATACCGCCGACAATCGAACCAAGTGCACCTTCGAGCAACCCGATAGGTACAGCGGCCACCACGATAGAGCCCCAGCCAACGTTTGCAGCATCTACGCAGGGCTCGAATGCAGGTAATTTGTCGGGCTTGTTCCGACAGATGCAGCTTTTGCAGCAAGAGATTCAGGATCTTAGAGGGTTGGTTGAGGAGCAAGATCATCAGATCAAGCGCCTCCAGCGAGACCAGAAAGAGCAGTACCTCGATCTTGATCGGCGCGTCATAGCGTTGTCAGCAGGACAACCAGCCCCGGCGCCTAGCGCGTCGAGCACGGACACACCGCCCGTGGTCACACCTTCAGGCAATCTTTCTGAGCGGGACGCATATCGTTTAGCGTTTGATGGCATGCGTGCCCAGCAGTTCGATCAGTCTTTGGCCGCCTTCCAAAGTTTGATTGAGAATTATCCTAACGGCCAATACACGCCGAACGCTTTCTATTGGATGGGTGAGATTTTTCTGGTTGGGAAGCAGGACGCAGAACTAGCACGTCAATCATTCATGCAAGTCGTTAATCTGTACCCCGATCACCAGAAAGCATCGGATGCCATGTACAAATTGGGTGTGGTTTACAACACACTGGGCGATGACACTTCTGCGCGCAGGTTTCTAGATCAAGTGCAGCGCGAACATCCAAATTCATCCGCCGCCGGTCTCGCGAAAAAGTTCGCAGCGGAGCTGCCCTAGTCCATTGTGACAACAGACTGTGACGACGGTACTAAACCTTAGCAACCAGCTAAGGATTACAGAAATCTTCCTATCCCTCCAAGGTGAGGCGAATACTGTTGGTCTACCAACCGTCTTTGTGCGGCTCACAGGTTGTCCCTTGCGCTGCCAGTACTGTGATAGCGAATATGCTTTTTCTGGCGGGGAGATGAAAACGCTCGAGACGATATTGGCCGATGTCGCTGGACTCGGTGTTCGGCGGGTGACGGTAACTGGGGGTGAACCATTGGCACAACCCAATGTGTACCCGTTGATGCAGAGTCTTTGTGATCAAGGATATGCGGTAAGTCTTGAGACCAGCGGTGCGCTATCAGTGGCTGCTGTCGATGATCGAGTCGTTCGCGTAGTCGATCTGAAAACGCCTGACTCGGGTGAGGTTCATCGCAACCTGTGGGACAACATGGATTGTTTGGCAGAACGCGATCAAATCAAATTTGTCATCTGTTCTCGTTCAGACTATGACTGGGCAAAACTCAAGTGCGATCAATACAGTCTATGTGACCGAGTTACAGACGTGCTCTTCTCACCCAGCTTTGGACAACTCGATCCTACCGACCTTGCCGACTGGATCGTGGCAGACAAGTTAGAGGTCCGAATGCAGCTGCAATTGCACAAGTTACTGTGGGGCGATGAGCCAGGCAGGTGACATTATGAGTGGTACAAAATGAGTGGTACGAAGAACAAAGCGGTTGTACTCGTCTCCGGTGGCCTAGACTCGGCAACGGTTCTCGCGCTCGCAACGCAAGACTTTGAGACACATGCATTGTCTTTTGACTATGGCCAAAAACACCGATCTGAGCTTGTTGCAGCAGCGCGCGTGGCGAAGTCTATGGGTGCCGCTAGCCACCAAAGCTTCAACATCGATCTACGTCAATTTGGTGGTTCTGCACTAACTGACGACAGCATAGCGGTGCCAACAATGCCAACCACAGGGATTCCCGTGACCTATGTCCCGGCAAGAAACACGGTTTTCTTATCGCTGGCATTGGGGTTAGCGGAAACGTTGGCGGCGCAGGATCTTTTTATCGGTGTGAACGCGGTTGATTATTCCGGCTACCCAGATTGTCGGCCCGAATTTATTGCCGCCTTTGAGAATCTGGCTAATCTCGCCACAAAGATCGGTATCGAAGGCGATAAAATACGGGTGCACACGCCGCTTATCTCGTTAACGAAAGCAGAGATTATTGGCCAAGGTCAACGACTAGGTGTCGACTACGCGCAAACCGTCTCTTGCTATCAAGCGACCGACGAGGGTGCAGCCTGTCGAGTCTGTGATAGTTGTCGTATCCGTGCGCAAGGTTTCCAAGACGCGGGTGTCGATGACCCAACTCTGTATGTTCAGTAAGGCAAAGGCGCCGTACTAAATCAGGGAGCGTCCCTCTTGTAACGAAGAGGGTGCTTGCCTACAATGCGCCGCTCGTTTCTAGGTGCGTCCCGCACCGACAACAGGGGGTCGTTAGCTCAGTTGGTAGAGCACCGGGCTTTTAATCCGTTGGTCCAGGGTTCGAATCCCTGACGACCCACCACTTTCCCGTTTACATCCCGGTCGAGTCTCTTTCCTTCACATGGTATACAGAGCTTGTCTGAAGTGGACCGGCGAATAAATGACTCGCGTTAACGAATTGGCCCCAATGGCTCAGGCAAAACACTGGCTCCGAAAGCATGTTGATTGGTTGTGGGCTGGCGTTTATCGCGGAGTTCTTCAAAAGAACACTCGGGTGCTCCCGGCGGGACTCGATGTTCATCTGGCAACCCCCGCCGAACTACGAAGTATTGCTACAGAGCCGATGTGGGAGATGACTCAAACATTTGTTAATGGCGCGATTGCGAGGGGTGACGAATGCGTCGTGGGGTACCTGGATGGCCAATTGGTGTCGTATGGGTGGGCTGGTTACGGAAAAACACCACACACAAGAGGAACGTACGTCTGCTTTGCTAGGGGACATCGCTATAACTACAAGGCGTTTACGGCACCTGAGTATCGAGGTAGGCACTTACGTGGATCCTTTGGAGTGTTGGAAGCTGCCGACCGTAGGCGAGAAGTGAGGCACTCGATCGCCTTCATCGACTACCGAAACAAAGCATCTGCACAAGCTGAAATGCGCAATGGAGGAAATCTGATTGGCTATGCGGGATATATCCGCATCGGTAAGCTTCTCATTGCTTATTCAACAACTAGTGCTCGCCAGTACGAATTTAAGTTCACGAACCGCGAACCTTTCGGCAGTTAAAAGCTTAAGAACTACAAGAAAGCATCGAACAGCCGACGCGAGTGCGAGCCCACTCCGGGCGTTTCTCTGCGTAGTGCTCGTACTCGGGTTGTTCTGCATAAGGTTGTCGTAGGATCTGTAGGAGCTCCTGTACTTTGCTGAAGTCGCCATTTTCAGCATCGTCTATCGCAAGTTGCGCGATGTAGTTGCGCAGCACGTACTTCGGGTTTACGGCATTCATAACCGCCGCTCGGTTGTTAGGAGATTGCACCAATATCTGATTTTGGTAGGCATCCAACCACGCCTCTGTTTGTGCTTGATGCTCTGTGGTCAGCTGGTCTGTGACATAAAATGCATCTTGCAGTCCTTCGTATCGCGATTCGCTGTCGAGATTCAGAGAGGCGAGCTTTCGGTAGAAGATGGTCATGTCAGTTTCAGCGCTTGTTAACAGGGCTAAGAGCTGATCGGTGAGTAATTGATCGAATTGGGGAAGACCAAGTTTATCGGCCATCATTTGCTCCCAACCCTGCTCGTATCGTTTGGCATAGTGGCCGAGCGCTTCTTCCAGCGGCTTAGTTTCTTCGATTAAGGGTAACAACCCGTTGGCAAGTTGCATGAGGTTCCACTGACCGATGGCAGGCTGTTGGCCGTAGCGGTAGCGCCGTTGAGCCGCATCCGTAGTATTGGGTGTCCAGTCCGGGTCAAAGTCTTCCAGCCAACCGTAGGGTCCATAGTCTATGGTTTCTCCGAGGATCGACATGTTGTCGGTGTTCATCACCCCGTGGACGAAACCAACGCGCATCCAGTGCACCATAAGGTCGGCGGTGCGTTCACAGACTTCCCGGAAAAAATTCACATAGGTCGTGGTCGATATCTCTTTGGAGCTCAACAAGTGTGGGAACTCACGTTGGATTACGAAGTCGGTGAAGTCGCGGAGAATTTTTGTTTCTTGGCGTGCGGCGAGTAATTGGAAATGACCAAAACGTACGAAACTTGAGCTAACACGGCAGACGACTGCGCCAGGCTCTTCTGCCGGGTGCCCATCGTAGAGCATGTCGCGAACCACATTCTCCCCGGTGCCCATGAGGCTAAGTGCTCTGGTGGTTGGTACGCCAAGGTGATACATAGCTTCGCTGCATAGGAATTCGCGCACGGACGAGCGCATGACAGCTAACCCGTCAGCGGTGCGTGAAAACGGCGTAGGACCGGCGCCTTTCAGCTGTAACATCCAATGCCCTGCTTCTGTAACAACCTCGCCCAAGTTGATGGCTCGCCCGTCGCCAAGCTGGCCCGCCCAATTCCCGAATTGGTGTCCGCCATAGCAAGTCGCGTGAGGCTCCATGCCTGTGAGCTGGTGATTGCCAGAGAACACTTGCAGGAATTCAGGCGAGGCGGCGTCATCGTCCGTTAGTCCGATCAGTTTTGCGACTTCGGCGGCGTGCGCAACCAAATAAGGGGCGACTACCGGGGTGGGAGAAACACGCGCGTACAACGCATCTTTCAACTGGCGCCGAGTATTTTCGTCGCTGGGATCCGCAGGAAGCGTGTTCGTAAATTGATTGTCGAAAGTCAGTACAGTCTGCATAGTGAGTAATGTACCAGATGTGAGAGTGCCGGGTGTTGCATGAGCGAATTGGTTGAATACGAGTTTGCCAACGAGGCATTTTACTTAGCCTTTGAGGGCAAGGACTACGAAGCCATGGCACATTTATGGTCGCAAGAGAGGGAGCTGATTTGCTTGCACCCAGGCTGGCCAGCCCTCATTGGGCGGGAAGCCGTGTTAAATAGCTGGCGCGACATCTTGCAGAATCCAGCCCAGGGACAGGTGAGCTTTTATGGCGCTAGAGTCTGTTTGGCGACAGAAGAGTCTGCGACAGTCGTCTGCTACGAGCAGGCAGGTGACGTCACGATGGTGGCGACGAACGCGTTCGTCGAGGAAGACGGAAGACTAAGACTCGTCTCCCATCACGCGGGGTATTGTGCGAACCCACCTGCATTACCTACCTGATTGAAAAGCTTGGAGCAGTGGATAAGTAAGGGAAACGTGGAAAATAGAGAGTGGTAAGTAGAGGTAAATGGAAGAAGCAAAAATTCGTGAGGTTCAGCACGCGTGCACCGAGCTTTCCATAGCGTATGCACGACATGTGGATTTCGGTGAGTATGATCGGTTTGTTGATCTCTTTACGGAGGACGCCAAGCTGTCGCTCGGTTTTGAAATTGTTGGCAGGGAGAAGATTCGCCGGTCGATGAGCAAGCGTTCCCCCGAGCTTCGTTCCCGGCATGTGATGACGAACACTTTTGTGGATGTGTTGAGTGAGACGTCCGCGAAAGGCATCTCCTATCTAACCCTCTACCGTCATACCGGTCCGGAGTCCCTAGAAAGTGATCCGGTGTCATTTCAAACCCCGGCGGCGGTGGGCCACTATGCAGATGAGTACAGACTCACCGATGACGGCTGGAAGATTGCAGAACGACGCCTGGAACTCGCTTTCAGAAATCCTGACCACTTTTAGAACCTGCAACAGAGCCTGATAGCTGATATCGAGGGTATTTTCTGCTCTGGTGAGAATTTCCCCCTTCCATAGAACTGGGGTAACCTGCACCGGAAAGTTGTTGGAGAAAAAATGTGGCAGAAGCTATATCGATTGAACATATGGATCCGTATGCCATAGACATCGCGGATATCGATGTCAGTCGTCCTGAATTGATGCAAAACGATGCGCATTGGGCTTTTTTTGAGCGCCTGCGCCAAGAAGACCCGGTCCATTACTGTAAGGACAGTATGTTTGGTCCGTACTGGTCCATTACGAAGTTCAACGACATCATGGAAATCGAAAAGAACCACCATGACTTTTCGTCTGATGCGGGCATAGTTCTCGGTGATCGTCCGGAAGATTTCCAGACTCCGAATTTCATCGGGATGGACCCGCCAAAGCACGACGCACAACGCAAGACTGTTCAGGGTGTTGTCGCCCCGATGAATCTTGCCAAGCTAGAAGGCACCATTCGAAGTCGCGCGGGTGCCATCCTCGATTCTCTGCCCATTGGCGAAACCTTCAACTGGGTAGATCTCGTTTCGATCGAACTCACGACTCAAATGTTGGCAACGATATTTGATTTCCCATTCGAGGACCGAAGGAAATTGACCTATTGGTCTGATATGGCGACGTCAGGGGAGCTGGCGGGAGGACCAACACCTGAGCCAGCTAGGCGGGCAGCTTTACTAGAGTGTTTAGAGACATTTACTGCGCTCCGAGACCAGCGTCAAAAAGAGGATCTCAAACCCGACCTCCTTTCCATGTTAGCGCATGGCAAAGATACTCAGGATATGCCGCCGATGGAGTTTCTTGGCAATTTGGTTCTGCTGATTGTTGGTGGCAACGATACGACGCGCAATTCTATTTCGGGTGGTGTCTACTTCCTCAATCAAAACCCTGGTGAGTACGACAAGCTTCGGGCGAATCACGGCCACATACCAAATATGGTTTCTGAAATCATTCGGTATCAAACACCACTCGCCTACATGCGCCGCACTGCTCTGAGAGATGTTGAGTTCAATGGCAAATCCATTAAAGCTGGTGACAAATTGGCGATGTGGTATGTGTCGGGCAATCGAGACGAAGAAGCAATCGAACGGCCAAATGATTTCGTCATCGATAGAGAACGGGCTCGTCACCACTTATCCTTTGGGTTTGGCGTGCACCGTTGTATGGGCAATCGGCTGGCTGAAATGCAGCTTCGCGTTCTTTGGGAAGAAATCGTAAAACGCTTCCACACAATCGAGGTTGTTGGCGACGTAGAAAGAGTGCAATCGAGTTTTGTTCGTGGCTATTCTGAACTGCCGGTTCGCTTACATCCGGTTTAGTTTTGTCTTGCTGATTTGCGCCTCAACCGCTGCGTTTTCAGCAGAGGTTGTGGTCACTGATGATGGGAAACAAATTCGATTGAACGATGATGGCACCTGGACGCAGGTGTCTCAGGATAAGTTTGCAACAACGGCAAGCGGCGAGCGGATTCGAGTGCGAGCGAATGGTAGTTGGAACTATGTGTCTGCACCGGATAATCAGGTGGCGCACAAACCGCTTCCGGTCGTCACCGACGAAGTTGTTATCTTTCTAGAATCTGTCGAAATACTGCGCCGGGAAATCAAACGTTCGAAGTCTAAACACGCTGACACTCGGATGCGCTACACAGTCAGAATCACTAACGGTACTGACGATACAATCGCGGTCGATAAAGACGCCGCATTTCGGTCGACGACAAACCGTGGCGGGGATTACGATCTATTGAGCGTTACAGGACCGTCGACCGTTCTACCTAGCACAGTGGCAGACTTGATCGTTGTGGTTGCTGACTCCCCTGCGTGGTTCGGTGTGAAATATCTCAGCTTAGAGGTCCCTCCGAATGCACTCGGTAATTCGGTCCGCCGACTTTTGAACAAAGACATGGATGAAGTTAAGCGGCTCCGAGTCGATCAGTTCTAGCTAACGCTTTATTCGACCGCGAGCGCATCGAGAAGCTGCGCGAAGTTCTGGTTGGTTGGGTACGCCGTCGGGCTCCAACCAAGACGAACGATGACGACGCTTTCTGTTGGCAAGATCATCACAACCTGTCCTCGGTTGCCTTGCATACTGTACGCATCACGCGGCAGGTCCGGATAACGGGGTTTGCGTGGATGGTTGTTTAGCCAAACTTGGTAACCATATGCCTGATTGTTTCCACTTGTGTTCGACTCAATGCTCGCGGCAATCCAATCAGGGTGGACGATTTGCTCGCCATCTAGTGTGCCTTGGTTTAAGTAAACAAGCCCCAATCTTGCCCAGTCCCGTGCAGTGCCATACACATAAGAGCTACCGACAAAAACGCCGCTCGGATCGGGTTCAGCGATCAGAGTTTGGATACCGAGAGGTCCCAGGAGCTGGGTGTTGAGGTAATCGTACGTAGCTGCGGGACCGCCAAGAGTGCGCGTAACAAGGCTCGCGAGTAGCGCGGTTGTTCCGGAGGAATACGCGAAGTGTTCGCCCGGCGGATGAGTTAATGGCAGTTCACGAGCGACTGCTGCCGTGTCATAGGCAGAAAAGAGCATACGAGTAGCATCTGATCCCGGCGCATAGGTTTCATCAAATGCGAGACCGCTGCTCATTTGCAATAGGTTTTCTAACGAAATTTGAGCACGTTCGTCGTGCCATTCGGTGAAGAGGTTTGTTTGATCGACTTCCAATTTGCCGTTCATCACAAGATTGCCAACGAGAAGAGAGGTCAAACTTTTACCCATGGACCAAGCGAGGTGCCGCGTCCCTACACCCATGTCCGGGGCATAAGATTCGGCCACCAAGTAACCTTCTTTCACCACTACCAGCGCTCGCGTGTCCAAACTCTGTGCCTGATCGCGTGCAAGCATTGCGTTCAAAGCATCAGAGATTTGTGGATCGATTTGTCTGTCTAGTTCGCTCTTTTCGTCGAGCTTCGTGACAATGATCTCGTCCAGGTGCGTGGTATCGCCGATATTAAGTGTGCATCCGAGTCCCGGACGATAAGTCGCGCTTGTTGGGAAGAAGCCAAATATGGATGAGGTGGTAACGTTGTTAGTTTCGTCAAAGTGAACTGTGAAAATGGCCGCCGCTTCCGAATAAGTTCGAATGTCATCGATGATCTTTCGAGGCGTGAAACCGGAGACGAACCGGCCAGAGCACCCCAATTTGGCCGTAATTCCAAGACCGACGTCGAGATTTGATTTTAAGTTGGTTATGGACAAACCAAGCGAAGCGAGTAACGCAGCAATAGCCGCTAATAGAATGCCAACCGCAATGAGTGCTTTCTTCATATATGCATTCTAACGGGTGTATTGCGTCTGAGGGAGCCCGGGTTGACCATAGGATGATAAAATCATGAGGGGAAATTATGAAAAAGCTTTGGTTAATGCTGCTTACGTTGGGTCTGCCGCACTCCGGCTTCACCAACAGCGAGTTCGACTTCTTGCTCGGTGAGCACGATGTCACTCTGCATGCATGGACTGGTTCCAATTGGACACCACCCCGTCCTACCAACGCTGAGTGGCATGGTCGGCGTGGTCTCAGAGATCTAGTGATTGAAGACGAGTGGTTCGATGCCGATCCGAAGAACGGCAACAGTGGCATTAATGTGCGTATGTTTGATGCAGAGGATGGCGACTGGAAAATGATGTGGATCAGCTCCTCGACAAAGCAAGTTCAAGATCTCCGCGCCAAGACTATCGACGGCACGCTCACAATGTGGCAGGTCTATCCGGAGCGTGAAGGATGGAAAGCTGAGTTTGAAGTATTGAGCAACTGTCAGTGGCAGCGCGTCGACTACACAAAGAACGAAGATGGGTGGCAACGGAAGTTCAAGCTTGTGGCAAGTCGACGTGAGTGTGGATAGTTTTGAGAACTCAGCCTGATTTGTTCTTTTGTTTTTGGAAATGCACGAAGTCACCGAGCCCATCTCCTGTGAGTTCATAGCCTGAGAGGCGACAATACTGGAGGGCGCGATCGGAATCGTAAGAGACTTTCAGTGAGTCCCGTTCATAGAACTCTCCTGGCGCATAACGCTTGGCGTATTTGTTGCCTTGCAATCCGTAGACGGCGCAGTGTTTCCGGGCAGTTTCAGGAGCGTACTCTATGACCGCAACAAAAACGGCACGTCTGCAGTAGTTGATAACAAACTGAGACGGATGTCGGTTGGGATTAGAAAATCTCAGGCACCCCAAGGCTTCTGTAGGCGCGGCTGCATAGCCATGCGCATCGATGAAAAGTAAGACCGAAAACGCAAGGAGCGTGGCGTAGTTAAGTTTTGGTCGCACTGGCCGGGAATCTCGGCGTGAACTTATAGTTGGGGTCTGCCAACGACCGTTCTTTTATCTCTAACATTTCTTTCCACGTCGTGACCAGCCCATGGGTCGCGATCGGGAGGTCATCTTCTATTGCAGCCCGCAACTTTGGTAAGTTGTAACAAGGCACCGCTGGGTACATGTGGTGCTCGAGGTGGTACTGCATATTCCAATAGTAGAATGCTGGAAGCCAGGAGCAGGTGAAAGTGCGTGTGCTTTGGCGAAAATCAGGGATGTTAGGGTTTAGGCCGTAATGTTGAGTCACGCCGCACAGAAAACCGAGCCATGCGCAGTACTGAGTACCGATCGTAAAGACGATGATCAAAAACCAATTCCCAGTAAGGACAAAAAGCAAAGCTAACGAGCTATGTCCAAGTAGGAGGATACGCGCCCAATTGCGGTGCCTCCGCCTGAGCTTATGGTCCGTAGCTGGAAGTACATGATTGTACCAGTCGCCGCGAATGTCCCCGCGCGCGTGCCGCCATGTTAGCTGCCACCGATTCCAAGTGACCCTTGGGTCCCAAGCTAACAAGTTAAGCCACACACGAGCTCGCTTCAAGCTGAACCTTATTGGCATTATCACCTCTCCGTCGTGGTCAGTGTGACAGGTCGCCATGTGGTGCAAGGTGTGACTTTGTTGGTACCAGATGTAGTCCGACCAACTGATGAACGCGTAAACCCGCTCGAAGAATTCATTGAGCTTACGGGACTTGAAAACCGTGCGATGTTGCAATTCATGCACGGCAATCAATCCCATAAAGGGTCCCATCGTGCCATGGAGAAAAAGTGCGGCGATTAGAAGGGGTACGCTCCAGACGTAGTTCGATGCGTTAATCAAACTGAACGTTGACACAGCGATTGTTGCGGTTGCTGCAAACCAACCCAGGTGCAGTAGGGTTTGGCGCCAACCCTTCAAGTCGTTGCGCTGCATGAGTTCGCTCAGATGCCCTTTGTCGACTGGTGAGCGATACCAACTGATTCGACTGTTGTTAGAAAATTCCATCGCGAGGTTTGGTTGAGTACTTAGATTCCTTATTTGTGGTTGTTACTGTTCTCGTGGCACGAGCCGGGCATTTTCCGCATCAAACAACTGAATTGGCGCGGTTTCACCGTCCCAGGATTGTGCAGCTTCATACAGTAAACCAAATAGTAGGTCGTAGAAGTCGCTGCGTGCCATGAGCTGGATCATCGTTCCCGGGTGATCGACGAGATCGAGGTAGGCATGGGCATTGTAGTCGGGTGGTGCGCCGTAACGCTGCCAGACTTTGTAGTGAATCTCTTTTGCACTAAGTTCCGTCAATTTTTCGTCGATATTGTCCACCCAATAGGCCAAGTGCTGCAGTCCCCCTTGGGGACACTCGTTTAAAAAATCTTGATATATGGATGGATGATCTGGCGACGGCGTGATCACTTCGATTTGTTGGTCGCCGGAGTATGCAAAGCCTGCCTGCATTTTGGCCAGGATGGGTTGTTCGTCGTACATGCCAGGGAACTCGCTGATGTCCACAAACACAAAGGGACCTACACCTCGTGCAAGCCAGTGTTGCATGGCGACCTCGACGTCGGGTACGACGTAGCCCTGTTGAATGACGGGTCCAAAAAGCGCACTCATACAATCACCTTGTTGTTATCCAGGAAAGTTGTTATCCAGGAAAGTTGTTATCCAGGAAAGTTGTTATCCAGGAAAATAGGAACTGATCCATAGCAGGCGTTCTGGCGTAACTTTGCCGTTTTAGACCGCGTTTGTCTCTGCTTTCTACTAGTCCGCGAGAACTTCCAGAGCGCGCTTCTTGTGACTCAGATCACCTTTGCGTTGCGACGGATTTAAGATAATGACGTCAATATTCTGACGATAACGGGACGTTCCTGAAGTGAAGTTCCGACCATGGATGGTTGTCCTAGTCTTTGCGCTAGGGTGGGTCGAACCGATGCATGCCGCACCGGGCGATATCCTATTCCTTGATAATTTTGACAATGGCGGCGCTTGTTCAGCATTGGCACCGAATTGGACGACCACCAGCACCAATCTCGGGGGGACGAGCAACCAGACCTCCAACTCCGGCAACTGTGCGATGTTTACACGAGGTGGCGTCGTGTCCAACACGTCGACGAGTACCGATTTGTCGGGTGTCGTTGGTGCAGATCTGGACGTATGGGTGCGGATTGGGGCGGACGCCTTCAGTGAAGACCCGGATGCCGGTGAAAACTTGGTTATCGAGTATTTGGATGATGGTGGGTTTTGGCAGTCGTTTGAAATCTTTAATGGCGGTTCGAACTTTGGCCAGGTCTATAACCGAACCTACGCGATTCCCGCGGATGGCTTACACAACAATCTGCAGATTCGTTTTCGTCAAACAGGCGGAAGTGGCGGACCACCCGCCAACGGTGGGATTGGATGGGACTACTTTCACTTAGATGATGTCACCATCACCGAATCGGGAACGCCACCGCCAACAGGCAACTCTAATCTAGGCGCAGGTCTCTGTGACGACATGGAGTCCGGGTTCAACAATTGGCAGACCACTAACGCCACTCGATCGGCGATCAACAACGACACATTTAACTCTTCCAGCAATTCTTTGTTTTTGCGTCACAACACTGTGTCGACAACTGCCTGGTCTTTCGATTCTCAGGGTGTAGCTTCTTTCGATGTCTGGGTCCGGCGCGGTGCTGATGCATTTAGCGAAGATCCAGATGGTGGCGAGAATCTGATTGTGCAGTACTTTAGTAATGCCAGTACCTGGGTGACCCTCGAAACCTTTTCTGGATCTGGCGCGGCAGGACAGGTCTTCAATCGTAGCTATGCCTTGCCTGATACGGCGAGACATGCAAATTTCCGGGTTCGATTCACACTGGCAACGGGCAGTGGCTCTGACTTTGATTATTGGCATATCGATGACGTTTGCTTTCCAGCCCAACCTGCGACGATCGATCTACAGTCGGTCAACAGTGTCGAGCAGGATCCGATTAACGGTGGGACGAATCCGTTTGCGATACCCGGTGCATGGGTGATCTACGAAGTGACTAGCACCAACACCGGCGCTGGACCAACAGACACGGATACCCTGGAGCTAACCTTAGATTTGGATCCAAACGCGACGTTCTACGCTGGTGATTCGCCGTTTCGTTATACGGATGGCGCAGGCGCAGATGCAACAGGACTAACGTTCCCGTTTAACTTCCTTGCCGACAACACCGATGGTGTTGTGTTTTTAGACGGCCTGGGAACTTCTATCACGCCGACGGCGGATTTCGACCCTAGCGTTCGTAGCATTGTTATCAGCTTTGCTGGTCAATATCCCGGGGCGACCGTCTCGTCCAATCCAACGTTCACAATCGAGTATCGTGCACTCGTCGATTGAAGTCGTCGTCTGACCTCAGTGACTGTATTTGTCGAGATTCCGCAACATGTAAGCCGCACCATGGGGACTATTGATTGCAGCGTTCTCGCCAAAGATATCTTCTTTCTGCCCGGCAAAGTTGGCTCGATTGGCAGCAAGAGGGGCGAGCTCTTTGGCTCTAGTTAACGCCTGATCGAGAAGGTTATCTGTATCGGCGATGCCCTGCACGATCCCTGCGTCCAATGCCGTGGGTCCTGTCCATCGTTTCGCTAACTGCACAGTCTCAAAAAAAGTGTTCGCAGATAACTTGTGTTTGAACAGCGCAAGCTCAGGCACAGGGATACGCATGCCTAACTGCATTTCGTTGGCGCAGATAAAACCACGGTCCGATCGCATAATTCGTACGTCATGACACAGTGCCGACATGAATCCAGCACCGAAAGCATGGCCATTGATCGCCGCGATCGTGGGTACAGGGAAAGTTATCAATCTCGACATGACCTTCATGAACTCGTCACCGAAAACCACTCGATCTCCGCCTTCTGGATGTTCGTCGGGTGCTTGGACCCAGCCTAGGTCCAGACCGTTAGAATAGAACTTGTCACTTGAACTCGTTGTTACCAGCGCAGCTGGCCCCTCGGACGCCTCAACTTCATCAAGCGCTGCCGCGATTTCCCTGACGAATGTTGTGTTCCATCGATTCTCTCCCGCATCCATTGTGAGCGTGAAGACTTCTTCGTGTTTTTCTAAGTTAATCATGTTTTCCCCTTTTTCCCTTTTCCCCTTTTGCGGTGCGCATCCTACCCGTTTGCTGCGAGTCGAAAAAGTAATTCCCGGGTCTGATCATCAGATGGGTAGAAAAGCTCAACCGAGGTTTCCTCGAGAGTGATATCCCCCGGTGCGCCAAAGTGAGCCATCATGGTGAATAGACGGTAGCGATCGTCGCCCTTGCGCATGATCATTTCGATAGCCGGTGCGTGATGTACTTGCCACACCTTACGCCAGTCCTGATCAGCATCAGGATGGTTCAAGATTTCGTCGATAAGTGTGGCAACGCCAGGATCGCTTGGGTTGGCAAGTTGTGCTCGGCGTGCTCGGTGCAAAAAGGTCTGGACGAGTTCGTGCCAATTCTCAATGTAGGGTCTTAGTCCGCTCGCGTGAAGGCAGAGACGGATAATTTGGAAATCTGCAGGATCACCGATGTCGGCTTGGGCTTGGATGGGATCGATAAACTCTGAGAAGAATCGGAGTGCTCCTGGATTGAACCCGATCATGTTCCATCGTCCATCCAGAACTAGAGCTGGGAACGGTTCTTGCTGAACTAATATTTGATCAATAGCAGACTTAAACGCGCGATGTGTGTCTGCATCCATTTTCCCTTCGCTGAAGCTTGAGGCAAAGCCTGCACTTTGGAGCAAACTGTTCCGTTCGCGTAATGGCACCTGTAATGCTTCCGCGAGAGCGAGGACCATAGCTTGAGAAGGGTTAGCTCGACCCGTTTCAAGAAAACTGAGGTGTCGTTGGGAAACGCCGACTTCCGCGGCAAGATCGAGTTGGCTCACTCGGCGATGCTGGCGCCACTGCTTGAAGAGGGTTGCGAAGCCAGGTGCGAGTTCTGCCATTGCGTGCCTCGGGTAATGGTTAGTAGAGACATTGTGCGGAAGCCTGATTGTAGAATCTATTACCTACGAGGTAATTGCTAAGACTATCTTGAATGCTAATTTGTGCTTAGTCACACCTAATTTGTGCAGAGTCACACCTAATTTGTGCTTAGTCACGCAAAGGAGATAGCAAATGAAGAACGTATATCTGATCTGGGCGATTGTTGGTGCTGTCGTGCCGAAACTCTTTTTCTTAGGCGTCTTTCACGAACAGATGGTCGGGTTGACTGGCTTTGTACCTGCACTGTTCGTCAATGGTCCAGCTGGAGGTTTCGCGGCTGACCTATTCATTACGTCATTCGTGTTTTGGACCTATATGTTTACTGCGAAATCAGGACCCAGGCCGTGGTTATTTATCGTTCTTAACTTGTCGATCGGACTTTCGTGCGCGCTGCCCGCCTATCTGTACCGACGCACGGTTCTGGCCCAGGTTGGGAAGGGAGAGGTCGCATAAAAAGAGGTTGGGTAGGGAGAGGTCGGGTAAGAAAAGAATATGTAGGGACAGGCTGGGTAGGGGTACAGACAGTTGAACCTGACGGCGCGCGCGTGGCAGGATCGGTGGAAGATACGAAAAGCGCTAAAGTGAGGAGCAAGTAAATGAAATTAAGACAGGTCGCCTTGGCAGCGGAGGAATTGGCGCCAATACGAGATCAGCTCTTTCAGCGTCTGGGGCTAGAAGCTGACTTTGCTGACCCCGGCGTCGGCGAGTTTGGCCTTGAAAATTCAGTGATGGCGATAGGGGACACTTTCTTGGAAGTGGTCGCGCCCACCCAGGAAAACACAGCTGCTGGTCGCACACTGGCGCGACGTGGACTGCCGGTGTGCGGCTATATGGCACTCTTTCAAGTTGACAACTTTGCTGAGTTCGACGCGACACTTGAGCAAAAGAAGTGTCGACGGGTCTGGCAGATTGATCGCGAGGAAGTCAGTGCCTGTCACGTGCATCCGAAAGACATGCGTGGTGCCATTGTCTCTTTTGATGAAATGCGACCAGCGGCGGAATGGGTTTGGGGTGGTCCAGATTGGCGTGGTCAGGAAGCAAAGTCAGCGACCCGGATCTTGGGGTGCACGGTCGGTTCGCCAGAAGTTAAGGCGATCGCCGCTAGATGGTCTGAGATTCTAGATGTCCCACTCGACCACAGGCAGCGCATGACATTCACCGATGGCACTTTCGTTGATTTTGTTGAGGGTGAGCACGAGGGTATCGTCGGGATCAGTTTTGAAGTAGCCGCAGGTCAGAGTCAGGAAGGCATGTTAGTCGGTGATGTCGAGCTTAAATTCGAGGTTTCAGTCTAGCTCGTAGCGTTTGCATTCGCTGCAGTCTGCACCTAGAGTCGAAGGCGACACAAAGTTGTATGGGAACATAGCATGGCACTGACAAACCTCAGTCGATCTGTGGAGGGGTACGTTGCTTTTATCACTGGTGCCGCGAGCGGCATGGGCGAGGCGACGGCTAAATTGTTTGCCAGTGAAGGCGCCAAAGTTGCCCTCGTTGATGTAAATGCTGAAGGACTACAGCGAGTTGTTAGTGAGATTGAAGCTGAGGGCTGCTCCGTACGTGGCTGGACGCTGGACCTTTCTGATGGCGACGCAATTAAGCAAACCATCAATGCTGCTGCGGCGCACTTTGGTGGGCTGGATATGCTCGTTAACAATGCTGGTATCTCGATTCCTGCTCCTATAGATGGAGATGAGTATGAAGCGGCGTGGTCGAAGTCTTTTGATATTTTGATCACGGCGCACATCCGCACGATACGGGCGTCCCTACCTTATCTTCGCGAATCTCAGAATCCCCGAATTGTTAACATTGCATCCACCGAAGGTCTCGGTGCGACCAAGGGAGGCAGCCCCTACACAGCCGCCAAGACCGGTGTAATTGGGCTGACTAGATCGTTGGCAGTGGAGCTAGGTCCGGAGGGTATCACCGTAAACTGTATCTGCCCTGGTCCGATTCGGACCGGTATGACTGATGCGATCCCTGAAGAAAACAAACAAGTATACGCACGCCGAAGAGTGGCGCTCAAACGCTACGCTGAGCCCGAAGAGGTGGCGCACGGAACGCTGAATTTTTGTTTACCTGCATCTAGCTTCATGACCGGAGCGCATTTGCCCGTGGATGGTGGCTTGACGATCAAGAACGCATAGCGCACGCCAATGTCTGACCCAACACGAATGCCTGACTCAGGGCGAGTGCCTTGGCGCACTGTTGTCGCATACGGCGCGCCCGCCATGGGCGCTGGCTACATGTATCTCATTCTCAGCCTGTATGTCATGAAGTTCGCAACGGACGTCCTGTTGATTGCTCCAGCGATCATGGGGGTTATATACAGTTTGTCCCGTATTTGGGATGCGATCTCAGATCCTTTAGTGGGTTACTTGAGCGACAAGACCACCTCGAGATTGGGTCGCCGTCGGACCTGGATTCTGGCTAGTTCAATTCCAATAGCTATTGGCTTCTACATGGTCTTTGCGCCGCCGTTAAGTTTAACGGGGGACGCGCTCGCGATCTGGATGGGTGTTGCGATCATTGCCTTCTACTCTGCGATGACCATCTTTTTTGTTCCCCACTTGTCGCTTGGTGCTGAACTTTCGACTGACTATCATGAGCGGAGTCGGCTCTTTGGTGCCCGTCATGCGGCGTATATCTTCGGCTCAATCCTCTCGCTGGTGAGCCTACAGTTCCTGATCATGCGCGAAATTGAGGGTGGCGATGTTCGCGAGTTGGCAGATCAGTTGGCGGTGCTCGCTGTTGTCGTTATGTTCGGTTTAGTCATCTACGCATCAGTCAAACTACGCGAGCGACCGGAGTTCCAGGGGCGTGCCAGTAGCTCACCGGTCAAAGCGTTTAGAGACGTATGGCAAAACCGACACGCGCGTTTGTTGATCGTTGTGACATTTATTGAACACGTCGGCTCTTCCGCCATCGCAGCGCTGACCTTATATGTCACCCAATATGTTGTCGGGAAGCCAGCATGGGCGGCTGTCATCATTTTTGCCTACATGCTCCCTTCCAGCGCCTCGGTGCCGCTGTGGCTGCCGTTGTCCAGGCGCTATGGCAAGATCAAGGTATGGATGGGCGGTATGTTGCTCACGGGTACATCCTTCGGTGCGATGTTTTTCCTACCCTTTATGGAAAGCGAAACAATGCGCTTAACGTGGATCATCGCAATGGCATTCTTTGCCGGTCTTGCTAACGGTTGCGGTGGCACGATTGGACCATCGGTACAGGGAGACGTCATCGATTTTGATGAGCATGAAACGGGTGAGCGCAAGGAAGGAGCGTACTTCGCGGCCTGGAACTTCGTCTACAAAGGCGCATTAGGACTGATGCTCTTGATGACAGGATTTGCACTGGAATGGTCAGGCTTCGAACCCAACGTTGAACAAACGATGCAGGTCAAGCTGACCATGGTCACCCTATATGGTTTGTTTCCACTGGTTTGTTATGCGATCGGGGCTTATCTATTCAGTAAGTTTGAATTGGATGAAGCAGCGTACGCGAAGATAAGGGCATCGCTCGATGCGAGATCGAGCAACGCCCAAAACGATACTCAAGTAGGTGCGTCGTCAAATGTTTAACGGCTACCCCACAGAAGAAGGTTAGCGTCCCTGGAAGTTTCCAGACCGACGCTCAGCAACCGACTTGATGCCTTCCTTAAAGTCTTCAGTTTGTTGCAAACGAAATTGTTCGGCGTTCTCGTGGTTTGTTTGCGCAAGAACTGCGTCTGAGAGCCCCACACGCATAGTTGCGCGCACTGACTGTACCGCGAGCGGTGCGTTTTCCGCGATTTCAGCTGCAAGCTTGATTGCTTCGTCTCTCAGTGACTCTTTGTCTGTTAACACATCGACCAAACCAATTTTATGCGCTTCTTCTCCGCCTATGCGGCGACCGGTCAGGAACATTAGATGCGCCTGTTGGTGACCGATGATTCTAGCCAGCGTATGAGTCAGACCAAATCCAGGGTGGAAACCTAATTTGACAAAATTCGCAGTGAATCGTGCCTCGGGACAGGCCACTCTAAAGTCGGGCATAACAGCGAGACCAAAACCGCCACCAACAGCTGCACCCTGGATAGCCCCTATAATTGGTGTCTTGGTTGCAAAGAGGCGGGTGGCCGCTGCGTATAGAGGGTTTGGTGCGCCCGGTTTGCGGTCAGCGCGCTCTTCGTTGCGACTGTTGCTAGAAAAGTCGTTGCCTGCACAGAAGTGTTTGCCCTCTGAACATAGGACGATCGCACGCGCATCATCCCCTGCGTCGAATCCTTCAAAAATATCGGCCAGATTGTTGATTAGATCCGTATCGAAAAAATTATTAGGTCCTTTCTGAATCTCTACGACTGCGACCTTGTTGTCGACTTCAATGCCTATGTTTTCGTAATCCATGTTCTTCCCCGAGTGGTTGTTTTTCTATACGTCGAAGTTTGACCACACAGCAGGAATTTGCAACGCTCGATGTTTATTCGAGAAGAGGGGAGTGCTATGCACAAATGGCGAGTTGGTGATGTCAAAATCACACAAATTATCGAGCTCACGACTGCGTCCTTAGGTCCTCACCTACTGCCCCAAGCTACCCCGGAAGTACTCAATGCTATTCCCTGGATGGATCCGTTTACCGATGACACTGGTCGCATGGTGCTCAGCATGCATTCGCTGATTGTTGAGAGTCGGGGTCAAACGATCATGGTCGATACCTGTATCGGAAATGACAAAGAGCGTAACTATCCGCGCTGGAACCACATGCAGGGTGATTTCTTGGAGAAGTTTGCGGCACAAGGATTCGCAACAGATCGAATCGATACGGTGCTGTGTACGCATATGCATGTCGATCACGTCGGCTGGAATACCCGCTTGATCGATGGCCAATGGGTGCCAACCTTCGACAACGCTGATTACTTATTCGCCCAGGAGGAGTGGGATCATTGGCGGGTTGAGGAACAAGAGTATGGCCCCGTGATTGAAGACTCAGTGCAGCCTATTTTTGATGCAGGGAAGGCTGTACTGGTTGGACACGATCACACCGTGACGGATGAGGTTAGCCTCAAGCCCACACCCGGGCACACGCCAGGTCATGTCAGTATCCATATCAAATCGCGCGGTGAAGAAGCTGTGATTACCGGCGACATGATTCATCACCCGTGTCAGATCAAGCACCCAGATTGGTCGAGCACGGCGGATTGGCATGGAGACAAGGCAGCTACGACACGACGATCGTTCGTCGATGAGTTTGTGGATAGACCAGTGCTTATCATCGGTACGCATTTTGCTGGCCCGACCGCTGGACACATTGTGACGGACGGCGATGCCTACAGATTGGACTACTAAGTCGCTGCGACAGCGCACCTTAGTATTCTAGTTAGAGAAAATTCTGTTGCAGGGCTCACTGTGCTATACTAGTGGGCTTCTCTAAGGAATTCCTTTGGCATCACGCGACGTCCGGCAAGTACTGCTGGTTCGAAATTTTGTTTGGCTGTGGATAGGTTCCCTGGGCTCGTCTTTCGCGATGAATATGCAAATCATCGCGCGCGGTTGGTTAGTCTACACACTCACCTCATCTGCAATTGACCTGGCGTGGGTGACTATGTCGTTTATGGTGCCTACCGTTCTGTTCTCACTGTACGGCGGCGTGCTAGCGGACCGCTTGCAGAAGAAAAAAGTCATTGTTTGGGCGCAGGCATTGAACTGCCTCGCAACGATTGTCATGGCGGTGATAATTTTTTCTGAACAGGTGACCTTCTGGGACTTTATCTATTTCGGGTTCTTCAACGGCACCATCCTCGCACTGTCTATGCCCGCCAGGCAGGCCTTTGTTCCTGAGCTCATAGACGAGAAGCTGGTTTTTGCTGCGATGGGTCTTAACACAGCGGGTTGGAATCTTGCCCGCATAATTGGTCCGGCGTTTGCGGGTTTATTGATCGCTCTAATCGCTGGTGGTGACAAGACATCACACTATGGTGTCGGGATCGTCTACATCGTCATCGCGGTACTCTACTTTGTCTCGGCGGTGACGATGTTACTGATCGATAAAGGGGGGCGGGTAAAACGGGACTCGCGGGGAAGTGCTTGGGAAGATATGCGCGAGGGCGTAAGTTACGTTTTCGCGCATCCGCCAGTATTCGGTCTGATCGTTTTATCAATCATTCCCTTCCTTTTTGGCATGCCGTTAAACACATTGCTGCCTGCATTCAACGAAGAGATCTTGGGCGGCCATGCCGACGATCTTGGTTTTTTGGTCTCCTCCATGGGGATTGGCGCCATCATTGGTTCGTTCATGATGGCGACGATGGGAGATCTTAAGCGTAAAGGCTCTTGGTTGATTATCACGTGCGTTGGCTGGGGCGCCGTAACCTCCGCATTCGGCATGTCTCAGACATATACGCTGGCGGTTGTGATGATCGCAGCCGTTGGTTGGTTTAGTAGTTGGAACATGTCAATGAACCGCGGCATGATGCAAATGCAAGTAGATAACCACATGCGTGGACGTGTCATGAGTATCGATATGATGAGCCATGGATTAATGCCATTGGGGGTCTTCCCCATCAGCTGGATCGCAGAGAACTATGATGTCGGCACGGCTTTGGTTGTGAGTGGCTCGATTTTCATGGCGTTGACGCTCTTGAGCGTGTGTTTCATTCCCTCGGTTCGCACGACGGATCGTAGCCGCACGGCGGAAGCCGTATGAGCAAAGTCAGTGGCTCTTGCTTGTGTGGGTCGGTGCGGTTTGAGGTCGAGCGGAGCTATCTCTCAGCGGTGAATTGTTACTGCGGCATGTGCCGCCGAGCTCATGGGGGTTCTTACTCCACGCACATCGCGATGCGACGAGAACAATTCAAGCTTGTCGCTGGCGAGCTCCGAGTTTTTACCTCATCACGCGAAGGTCGACGGGAGTTTTGTCAATTCTGTGGTAGTCATGTTCTGGTTCATGGTCAAACTGCAGACAATTCGGTTGCAGTTCCTGCAGGACTGTTTGAACAAGGTGCGCCTATCGAAGTCAATGCGCACATTTTCGTTAAAGACAAAGTTGCTTGGCAGAGCATCGACGATAGTATGCCGCAGCATGACGGCTGGCCCCCCGGAATCGTTGCCACCCACACTGACTGAACCTTCCGGAGGGTTATCGTTTGTCAGTTGGTTGAGATGGCAGCTTCTTTTTCCAACGAAAGCCAGCGATCAATCTCACCCAAAAGACCAACTCGGCGAACGCCCCTAATACAACGAGCGCGACGGCCGAAGTTTCCATGCCAATGATATAAAGACCGATGGCAGCTATCAGCAAGCCAATTGTGATGAGTCTTTTGTTTATGGCTTTCTAACCAACTGATGGGTCTGACAGAGAAGCGACGGTGTCGTCCCGCAGCTGGCGTTTGAAAATCTTTCCGGAAGCGATTCTGGGTAGATGTTCGTCTGTGAACTGTAGGTACTTGGGGATTTTAAACTTAGCGAGACGCTCACTCAGAAATCCCCTGAGTTCATCCTCAGAAATCTTGACGTCGGCATAGACGGTACTTGCGACTTCTTCGCCTAAGCGCGTATCTGGTACGGCGTAAACGCATGCTTCGTGGATAAGCGGATGTTCAAGCAACGCCGCTTCCACCTCGCCACAGCCGATGTTCTCGCCGCCACGGATAATCAAATCCTTGATGCGATCAACAATGAACACAAATCCCTCTTCATCAAAATAGGCCACATCGCCGGTCTTCAGCCAGCCTTCGTGGAAGGTTTCCGCATTCGCTTCTGGTCGACGCCAGTAGCCTTTGATGACTGAAGCGCCTCGAATCTGGAGCTCTCCTCGTTCCCCCTGGGGAAGTTCTACACCTGCCTCATCGACCACTCTGAGGTCTAGGACAGCAGAAACACGACCGGAGCTTGCGGGTCGATCTAGGTAGTCTTGGCCGCCAATGCCAGTACCGATCGCATTGGTTTCCGTCATGCCCCAACCAGTGCCGGGTAGTGCGCCTGAAAAGGCATCATCGATGTCTTTTACCTGTTCGGGTGCGCGCGGTGCACCACCACCTCCAACTGATAGAAGCGTTGCCAAATTTCGATTGGTACGAGTTGCTGCCTGGACAAGGTCGCCAGTCATTGCAGCTGGGGCGATGAAGGATGAGATTTGCTCGGACTCAATGAGGTCTGAAGCTTGATCTGGATCCCACTTATACATGGCCACAACTTTTCTCTGGGCTCGGTAGGAAGATAGATAGATCGCGTGTGAACCGGTGACATGGAAAAGTGGTACAGCGAGCAAGGTAGCAGATTGATAATCAAGCACGGGTGGCTCCGTGCCATTGATCAGCATGGCGCTTGTTTGATCCAACTCCCAAGAGAGTAGCGCGCTTAGGATATTTCGGTGACTTGCGACCGCACCTTTGGGGAATCCGGTGGATCCAGATGTATAGAATATAGTTGCTGGATCTTCACTGTCGATGGCAACCTCTGGCATGACAACGTCCGATGGTATGTCATCCATGAGGGTTTGAAACTCTGTCCCGACGTGGTCACTTGCTGTGGGACGGACAGCGATGATCTCGGTTTGTAGATTATCGATTTGCGCGAGTCGATCCAGCCTTTCTTGGTCGGCGAGCATGACAACTGCACCGCAGTCATCCAAGCCCTGAGCAATTTCGTCTGCTCCCCACCAGGCATTCATTGCCACAGCGACTGCACCAATAGACGTGCTCGCCATAAAAGCGGCAACCCACTCGGGATAGTTACGCATTGAGATCGCGACGCGATCACCCTTACTGACGTTGTATCGTTGCTGCAGTTGTACCGCCAATCGGGCACTCAATGTATATATCTCGGCAAAGGTGTAACGCTCATCGCCGAAGACGTAGAACGTCTCATCACTAACCGCGTCTGCGAACAGTTGTTTCAGTGAACTAGGTGCGTTGGCAAAGGTTCGGATCGGCAACCCGTCTATAGATTGCTCTTTGATTTCGTAGTCCTGTCCCGCAGCGGTCAGCAGGGCGAGGGCCTCTTTCCGAGTCGTCTTACTCATAAATCTGTCACTGTTGTCTTAAGTAAATTGAAAGCCTTCGTAGGCATTGGCAACGATCGCCTCGCAACGCTCTCGATATTGCGGGTAGCCGCCAACATAAGGCATAAAAATGCGTGGCTTATTTGGGATGTTGGCGCCTAGGTACCACGAGTTACACGAAGGTGCGGTGTACATCGTACCTTCAGCCACTGAGTTAACGTGGGCGACCCAGTCGAGCTCGGCGGCTTCAGTGGGTTCCATGGTACGTAACCCTGAACTTTCGACGTAGTTGATCGCTTCACTGATCCAGTTAACGTGTTGCTCGATCGCGACTAACATGTTGCAAAGAACCGATGGGCTGCCAGGTCCAGTTACTGTAAAGAGGTTAGGAAAGCCCTCCATTTGCAAACCTAGGTAGGCCTGTGGGCCGTATTGCCATTTTTCGTTCAGTGTGCGGTCGCCTCGGCCATGGATATCGGACTTGAGAAGGGCGCCGGTCATGGCATCAAAACCTGTCGCGTATATCAAAGCGTCTAGATCAAAGTGTTGTGACGTTGTTTGCACGCCATTGGTTGTGATCTGTTGGATCGGAGTATCGCGAACGTCTACTAGAGTCACGTTGTCTCTATTGAACGTCGCGTAGTAGTCGCGGTCTAAGACTTGCCGTTTGCAGCCGAGACCATAGTCCTTGGGCAACAAGCGCTCGGCGACCTCTGGATCTGCAACCATCTCACGGACAAAATCTCGGAAGAGATCGTTAGCGATTTCGTTCGCCTCGGTGTCTGTGTAGACGTCGCGAAAGTTGAGAATCTCACCTAGGCCTTTTTGTTCTAACTGGCTACGTCGCGCTGCCGGTGTGAGGGGTTTTATCTCGTTAGCACGATAAGGTTGTTCGACACTCAAGCCAGCGTTCTTTGGCACGCTTTTAACCGGTCTGAAGTTGGACACACCACCTTGATTGTCTTGTTGGCGTGCGCGGATATCACGATAGTTATCTTTGAATTCTTGTTCGACTGCGGTTCGCATCGCTTTGCGATTGGCGGGTACGGTGTATACGGGTGTTCGTTGGAAGACTGTGAGTTCGCCGCACATTTTGGCGAGTTCTGGAATCGCCTGAACGCCCGAACTGCCGGTACCCACAATGCCAACCTTGAGCCCTGATAAGTCGGGTTCGTCTTTTGGCCATAATCCTGTGTGAAGTTCGAGTCCACCAAATTGCTCAGCCCCAGGAAGTTCGGGCTTGTTCGGCACCGAGAGACAACCAGTCGCCATAACGCAATACTTTGCTGAGAACGTTTCGCCAGATTCTGTGCGGAGGCGCCATTTGTTGTTGGTTTCGTCGTAACGAACTTCAACGACGCGCGAGTTGAATTTGATGTCACGACGCAGATCGAACCGATCAGCGATATGGTTTGCGTATTTTAGAATCTCTGGTTGTGCGGAGAAGACTTCAGGCCAGGACCAATCTTGTTCGAGAGACTCAGAAAAGCCGAATGAGTACTCAAGACTAGGGACGTCACATCTTGCTCCGGGATAACGATTCCAGTACCAAGTGCCGCCTACGTCGGATCCAGCCTCGATGACTTGCACCGAGAGACCCTGTCTACGAAAAGTATGCAGCGCGTACATACCAGCGAACCCGGCGCCTACGACTACGACGTCGACCATCTGACTCTCCTCTTATTCTCCCCAGTCATTGTGCCTTCCAGCCGGAAGGGGCGAGCAATAATCACATCTCGCCGATCGTTAGTGTAACCTAGAGGGCTTTATCGCAACAATTTGGGAGGGTGCGATGACGTGGGACCTGATTGTTAAAAACGCAAAGGTATTTGATGGTAGCGGCGCTGCTGGCCGGGATCTTGATGTCGCCATTTCCGCCGGTAAAATTGCTGCCATAGGACACAACCTGCCAGAAGACGCAACGTCCGCTGTAGATGATGCGCGTGGCGCGTGGATGACGCCAGGACTGCTAGATATACACACGCATGAAGACCTAGAGGCTGAGTTGGATCCTGGACTGCCGGAAGTAGTTCGCCACGGGACGACAAGCGTGGTGGTTGGCAACTGCAGCATTGGCCTGGCGTTTGGCAATCAACGCCGCAATGACCAAGATCCGATCGTTGACTGTTTTGCTCGGGTTGAGAATATACCGAAGCCAGTCTTACGTCGGGCAGCAGAGAAAGCTGTTTGGGACAACCCTAAAGACTATCTGAATCATCTGGACGAGTTGCCGCTAGCGGCAAACATGGCACCGTTTCTACCCCACTCGATGTTACGCATTGAGGTAATGGGTCTTGATGACAGTGTTAATCGAGACCCGACTAAAGCAGAAATAGATCGTATGGCCGGTATCCTGGAAGAGGCAATGCAGGCCGGTTATCTCGGCATGTCCACCGACGGCCTGCCATTACACTTCTTGGCCAACGAGCCGAATCTGAAGAAACGCATCCCCACACAGTACGCCAGCTACGAAGAATATAAGGCGCTCACAAACGTCGTGCGCCGACACGATCGCGTGTGGCAAATGACCCCTGCGACAGATGATGGTGGCTTGACCGTAAAACTATTTATGTTGTCCAGCGGTCGTCTGCATGGCAAACCGCTGAAAATTACCGCGTTAGCGGCGCTAGACTCTGTCAGTAATCGCCAAACCAAGGCTCAGGCGTTGTTGTTTGCAAATTTGTTGAACAGCAAGCTTATGAATGGCAACTTTCGGATGCAATGTCTAGCCGCGCCATTTCGGATCTATTCAGAAGGGGCGGTTAGCCCGCTCGCTGAGGCTAATCCATTGATGCGTCAGTTAATCGAAACTGAACTCGAGGACATCGAGGCGAGACGAGCGATTTTGTCGGATCCTGAGTGGATTGAAGCGTTTAGAGAAATGTGGGCGCACGGTAAGTCTGGCTTCAATATCGACCATCTGCGACGCAAACTACGTTTAGAGCGTCAGTTTTTGTCCAGAGATCTGAATGACATGATGATTTTCAGAGTGCCGGTGCAGGGTTGGATCGGACAAAGCTTGCAACATGCATACGAACGCTATAACGCGTGGGTGCTCAACGACGATCTCATTGAAGACGAAGAAGAGACCCGGGTGTTCAATGCCTTAGGGCGTGAAATACGGGACGATGCTGAATTTTTCATCATGCTGTTACGTCACTACGATCGAGACTTGTACTGGACCTATGTGAACGCCAACAAAGACCCTAAGGTGGTGAAAGAGCTTCTTCTTCACCCCAAGCTTTTGCCAGGGTTTAATGACAGCGGGGCGCACGTGACCAATATGGCCTACTTTGACGGCAATCTGAGGGCGCTACACCTCGGGATGGAAGATGAAGCAGACAAGGAGGATGGGTTTAGTCGCATGGTTAGACGTTTGACGAGTGAGCCCGCCGAGTTCTTTGGTCTCGATGTTGGCCGTATCGAGGTTGGCGCACGCGCTGACTTGACGTTGATTAATCCTGAAGCATTGCAAGCCTACGATGGCGAAGCATCAGTGCGGTTAATTGATCGAGACCTCTTCGGTTGTGAGCAATTGGTCAATCGCTCAGACGGGGTTGTGGATGGGGTCTACGTGCACGGCCAAAAAGTCTGGGAAGGCGCAGACTTTACGCCAGTTTTCCGTGACGCAGGACCAGGCGAAATTAGATTGGGCGAAGCCCTTAGGGTGAAAAGTTAGTGGCAACTCGTATTGGCTTAATCTCAGACACGCATATTCCCGAATCCAGGGCGACGCTCTGGCCACAAGTTTATGAGGCATTTGCAGACGTCGATATGATCTTCCATGCGGGAGACATTCATGAGTTGTTTGTCTTGGATGAATTGGAAAAAATTGCGCCAGTCTGGGCTGCACGCGGTAATGGTGAAGATGGCGGCGGCGGACGACCAACGCAACCCGAGGACGAGCGCGTCAAGTATGCGTGGTTGCAGGAAATAGAGGGTCTTTGGGTCGGATTGACCCATTATGTTCCCGTGCCAGAACGACCGCCCAATTTTACGATGGCTAGATGGGTGGAACGATTTTTCCCAGAACGAAAACCGGATGTGATCGTCTCCGGTGACACCCATCGAGAGGCGATTGAATGGATCGATGGCATCTACTGTGTCAATCCAGGTTCACCAACCTATCCGCACAACTACGATACGCAGTATGGAACGATTGGTTTTCTTGAACTCGATGACGGTAAAGCGGATGCGAGCGTTTGGCTCTTAACCGATGAAGGCATCGAACCGTTTGAGTGGGGTGGAGTACCACCTTGGAAACTTAGACCCTAGGTATTGTTAGGTCAGGGGCGAGAGATCTGAGACGTTAGGTCGCTAGGAAGATAACCCAGCCAGAGTGACTGGGTTATCTTGATCGGTACTAGCCACGCATTGGATTAATTGGTGGCCATGCCTCTTTGGAATCGCGAATAATTTCGCCAATTTCCTCAACGCCCCAAACTCCTTCTTCCAAGGAGCGTTTGGCGATAGGCGTAATTTGCCAAGATAGAAGTGACACGCTATTGCCGCCAACCAGAAACTGGCGGCCGCTGACGTCTTTTGCTTCGTCAGTACACAGCCACACGATGGGCGGTGAAACCGCTTCGGGTGGGAAATTGTCCTGGATATCTTCCGGCAATATGTCTTCGGTCATACGTGATGTCGCGGTTGGCGCGAGTACGTTTACTGTGATCCCGTACTTGACCCCTTCTAGCCACAAGCAGCGCATGAAGCCTGCAATGCCAGCTTTAGCCGCACCATAATTGGTTTGCCCGAAGTTACCCAAAAGACCAGATGTAGAACTGGTCACGATGATTCTGCCGCCAGAGCCTTGCTCGATCATCTTGTCATAGGCGACTTTTGCGGTGAGATAGGTTCCGCGAAGGTGAACATCGATTACAGCGTCCCACATACCGTCGTCCATATTCTTGAACGACTTGTCTCTGAGGATACCCGCGTTGGCAATCAAGATGTCGATCTTACCGAATGCCTCAACCGCACCGGCAACCATAGCTTCAGCATCATCGCGACTCGTAACCGAGCCATAGTTCGCGACTGCATTACCGCCCGCGGCTTTGATTTCTTCAACTACAGCGTCCGCCATAGAAGAGCCACCACCGGTGCCATCGCGTGAACCGCCGAGGTCGTTGACTACAACGCTCGCGCCTTCTTGAGCCAGTAACAGTGCATGAGCTCTGCCCAATCCGCCCCCCGCGCCTGTTACTACTGCTACTTTGCCATCAAGCATGCCCATGAGCATTCTCCTTCATGTGAATTTTCAAACTGAATTTAAGGCCAGCCGATTTAGTGTTTTTGTGCGGCTCAGCCAACTGAACCAGCATGTTAGCATCAACTTAGCGATCCTACTGCCGGTTAGGTGGGATCGCTTATTGCAGTAACGACCCGAAGAGGAGGGGTATGGACGATCTATTGGATTTCAGCGGCAAAGTCGCGCTGATAACTGGGGGTAGTAGAGGACTTGGGCGGGAGATGGCGCTGGCGCTTGCCAGACGCGGTGCAGATGTTGTTGTGACAAGCCGAAAAATTGAAGCCTGTGAAGAAGTTGCTAGTGAGATTGAGGCCTTAGGAAGACAAGCACTTCCATATGCCTGTCACGTAGGGCACTGGGAAGAACTTGAGGGTTTAGTCAATGCAGCCTATGCGAAATTCGGCAAAGTGGACATCCTGATCAATAATGCAGGTCTATCTCCTCTTTATCCGTCGCTCGCTGATGTGACGGAAGATCTTTTCGACAAAGTGATCGCGATCAACCTGAAGGGACCTTTCCGTCTAATGGCTTTGGTTGGGAGCCGGATGGCCGCTGGAGATGGTGGCAGCATGATTAACATTTCTAGCACTGCGAGTCTTAACCCTTCGCCAGGATCAGAGCCCTACGGTGCTGCCAAGTCAGGATTGAATGCACTCACGAGATCATTCGCCTTCGAATATGGTCCAAAGGTGCGAGTCAATTGTATTATCGCTGGGCCTTTCTTGACGGATATTGCCAAGGCTTGGGACATGGACGCGTTTGCACAACGTGCAGAAAACAGCATGGCGCTCGGTCGTGGTGGTCAGCCCGATGAGATTGTCGGTGCCGCGCTCTACCTTGCTAGTCCAACAACCACGTTCACGACTGGTACAACGATACGTGTAGATGGCGGAACCCCCTAAAAAGCCACTAAAACCGGCGATCGAACCGGCGACCAAATCGCAGATTGATGATCAGTCGGAGTTTGAAAGTGAGCTCGTCAGCTCCCTGAGCGACGTGCTCGATTTACTAGCGTTGCAGGTTGAACATCTACAGACCTCATTGGATTTTTTGCGCTTGTCAGAAGATGCTGTCGAGCGGGATGAACGGATCCGATGGCATGTCCGGCAGATTGATCTGCGCCAAGATCGAATGGACGAAGTGAAGTCCATGATTCTTGCGAAGAATCAGGATCAACAATTGCACTAAAACCTACGTTAAAGAACCTACGTTAAAGAACCTACATAGAACCTAGTTTAGAGAGAAACGAATCATGGAAGAATTCGATCTGGTGTTTGTGCATGGCTGGAGCGTGCGACATACCAATACCTATGGCGGTCTGCCGGAGCGGTTGGTAGCTGAGGGGGCTCGCCATGGCTTGCGGTTTAGGCGTCGGGACATCGTGCTGGGGTCTGACTTATTCGGGATTTACCCAGTTGGGCCAATGCGGAACCAAAGTTTACGGTCCAGTACTAGCTCGCAACACCCCTGGCAGTTCGTCTTGATCGGTCAGACGATCGATCGAAAGCTCTATGACAATTTGAATACTTATACCGGTGAGGATGGTTCAGATGGGGTTGTCCGAGTTGCCAGTGCAAATTTAAACGCGAGTCATATTTCCTTGAAGCCGAAACCGGGAACTCGTCGTTTCGATCAACTCGAGGTCGCGGCAGTCACTCGGAGCCCAACGGTGGCAATGCGGGTCGTACCAGGGCGCGCGCACTCCGGCAAAGATATGGGGATCATGCGCAGTGTTCGAGCTCGCGCAGCTAACGATAGCGCAGACAATCAAACAACGATTGACGCGATCATGCGTTGTTTTGCGGTGCGCACTCGACGTCAATACGATGTGCTGTCTGCGGCTTTCGCTGACGAAACGGATGCATTGCAAACCCATGAGCAGGTTGAAAAGTCACCGCGCTTTATTACTCGACGGACTTTTATTCACGATATCTACTCTCAGGTCATTTTCCGCGTGCGGGATAGTGAGCAGCGCCCACTAAACGACTTCGAACTGCTCCTGACTGCCAATCGATCTAGTCCCAACACCCTACCAGTTGGTTTTCTGAAAGACCGACAGTGCAACCGGCTAGAGCGCAGTACATTGACCTATTATCTCAATCACAATGTCATGACAGGCAACACGGAGATTCCTGGGATTAGAGAGAAAACCCCCGGATGTAGGCAACTCGGGTTCGAGGTGCACGCCAAACCGAACCGAGGATTTGTCAGTTTCCAAGATGCCAAGTTACACGCAAGTGCGGAAATGCTGAAGTCTGTACTCCGTGCTAACGAAACCGTTATGGTTGACATAGAAATTGATCGTCAGGTGGACAAAGAAGCGTTTCGTTTGGAGCGTACGACTAAGCGCCGAAATTTCAGTGGGGCGCGGCCATCTGGTGAGAAGGTCTAGCTAACAATTGAGTCGACCACGAGATCTGCACTCCTGCCGCCATATAATCCGTCAAGCGTGCTGAGACCACCGGGGTTGGCAACGTTCACCTCTAAGACGTAACCGCCGCAGGTATCGATCGCGGCAAAGCCAATGCGCGCGTCCTGCAGCGCTTGATGGGTAGCAGCGACTACCCCTTCGTGGCTTTCTGGTAACTCGGTTGCATAGGCTGTGGCCTCTTGACTAAGATTGGCGTGAAACCCATCTCTTGGTTTACGCAGGTAAGTGCCGATGATGTTGTTGCCTGCGATTATCGTGCGGTACTCGCCATCCTTAATGGCACCTATATACCTTTGCAGGAGCCAATAGGCGCTGGCTGAATCTGCCATACGCAGGTAGATTTCTTCAGCGCTCGCGACCCTCTCGACCTCACGCCCAAAACTTCCGGTAGCGGGTTTCAACACCCAGTGCCCACCCTGTGCAACGATGTCAGCGAGCAAGGCGGAGTTGTTCGACATATGCGTTTCAGGTGCAAACTCGAGCCAATGGCTTTTGTTGTGTAAAGAAAACACAGTTCGAGGTGGTGATACGAAGCGCGAATCTTCCACCAGACTTAGAATTGCTAGTCGATCAAGGTAGCCCTGTTGTGGCCCGAACCCCACCGGCCAAATTAGTTCAAAAGCGTCCAGTGGGTATGTACCTATATGGGGAATGCCGTTGTTCAGGCAAAGTTTATTGTGCGGTTGGTGATGCACCAGTAAGCCACGCTTTTCAAGTGCCAAAGACAAGCGCTCGTGGTTGTCATTGTGAAACGTGCCCTGCGCAGGCGGGCTAACCAACAGCAGGACGCTTCTATTTTCTCTGGCGGGTGACAAAGCCATATGAGTCAGGTCGATTTTTGCGGCGATTGTAACTAATATCGCGCTCCCGAATAGGAAATGTCATGACCGAGTTACTTAGAGATTACAGCCTCCAGTCGGCAGAAGTTCCCCTCGTTGAGGAATGTGTAATCGATGCTGAAGAGCGGGATGGGCTGAAGGAACGGATTCGTACAGGCTTGGACGCCCTGGGTGCGACGCTGGTTGCGCATTACTACGTTGATTCGGACATCCAAGATTTAGCTGAAGAAACGGGTGGATTGGTCTCTGACTCACTTGAAATGGCTCGGTTCGGGCGCGATGCCGCCGCTTCTACGCTGATCGTCTCCGGCGTGCGCTTCATGGGTGAGACGGCAAAGATACTATCGCCAGAAAAACGTGTGTACATGCCTACACTGCAAGCCGAGTGTTCGCTCGATATCGGCTGTCCGCCCGATGAGTTTGCTGAATTCAAAGCAGCGCATGCGGATCGTACTGTTGTTGTTTATGCCAATACGTCGGCGCAGGTGAAGGCGTTATCAGATTGGGTTGTCACTTCTTCGTGTGCATTAGAGATCGTTTCTCACCTCAAAGGTCGGGGCGAGAAAGTCCTGTGGGCGCCAGACAAGCACTTGGGACGATATATACAAGAGCAAACTAACGCGGACATGATTCTTTGGAGTGGCGCATGTGTGGTCCACGAAGAGTTTAAAGCCCAGGCCTTGTTGGATATGAAAAAGGTCTATCCCGATGCCGCTGTGCTGGTACATCCTGAATCGCCAGCGTCTGTGATTGAAGTTGCCGACGCTGTGGGCTCGACCAGCGCGATTATCAGAGCCGCTGGTGAATTGGCGAACGATACGTTTATCGTTGCCACGGACAGAGGGATTTTCCACAAGTTAAAACAGCTCAATCCAACGAAACGATTTATAGAAGCACCAACCGCTGGCGATGGCGCAACCTGCCGCAGCTGTGCGCATTGCCCTTGGATGGCCATGAATGAACTCCGTGCACTTGATCGAGTGCTGCATGATGAGGCTTATCGTAGAGACAATGAGATTCTTATGGACCCAGCGTTGGGGCGTCAAGCTAAACGCCCCTTAGATAGAATGCTAGAATTCCAAATTCGCTAGTAGCTAACTTCCCAATAGATTGACGTCCAAAAAGTGTTCCACTTAGCCAGCTATTTTTTACTCGCAACTCTGATCCTCAGAGTTGCCGTTCCTATTGGGTACATGCCAGGGGACATAAGCGAGGGCTGGTACTTACAGATCTGTCCCGATGGACTAACGTCAACGGAAGTTATGGTGTTGACGGGCGACGAACACCATCATCACCATGGCCATGACGACGCTCGACTTATAGATTGCGAGCTTGGTGGTGGCTTTGCTGCCGCGCTTGATCTCGCAGAATTTTCTGATTCAACTGAAATATTCGCCCGCGTATTGCCGCAAGCGAGCGAACGCAGCGCTAAAACGCAGACGCGACCTGTTTTACAGCTACGAGCCCGCGCACCCCCTCATTTCCGATCGACTTAACTCTTTTTTTAGAATTTTTTGATTGGAGAATTGGATGAGACCTTTATATGCGGCCGCGTGGGCCATTGCCATCTTATTGGTAGGCGCAAACATAGTTGGCGCAAACACACACGCAAGTACATCTACCAGCACCGGTCCAGACAGCCATGCACCGATCGGTGTGATGGGAGATCACACCCATCATGAAGGAGAGATCATGTTCTCCTACCGTTTTATGACTATGCGGATGTCAGGAAACTTAGACGGATCATCGAGCGTTTCGCCCACCGAGATTGCAACGTCAGCACCAAATCGATTTTCAGCTCCGGGGATGGGGATGCCACCGACGCTCAGAGTCGTACCCACCGAGATGACCATGGACATGCACATGTTCGGTGTGATGTATGCGCCCAGTGATCGAGTGACATTGATGGCGATGTTGAACTATGTGGAAAAGGAAATGGACCACACGACGTTTATGGGTCCAATGGGGACAACTCGTCTAGGGACATTCACGACGAAGACCAGCGGTATTGGCGACACGAGTCTGTCGGCTTTGATTAATCTCAGCGACAGCCACGTACATCGATGGCATGCAACGCTCGGTCTGTCTCTGCCAACAGGGTCCTTGGATGAAGAAGATCAGATCCTGACCCCGATGAATACCCGTCCTTCACCTCGCCTACCTTATCCGATGCAGCTTGGCTCAGGGACCTATGATTTGATGGGTGGATTGACCTATGCAGGATCGCAAGGGGCTTGGGGTTGGGGTGGTCAATGGCAGTCTGTGGTGCCGTTAGGCGAGAATGACGAAGACTATACGTTGGGTGATCAGCACAAGCTAACGGGCTGGATAAGTCGCCGATTGAACGATCGGCTTAGTCTGTCCGCAAGACTCTCGCGAATCGATCGGGACAACATCGACGGTATGGATCCACTGATTCTGGCGCCAGTACAGACGGCTGATCCAGATCGACAAGGGTTTGCACGCACGGATCTATCGATCGGGCTGAATTTTCTTTTCCCAGGCGATGCCCATCGTTTAGCCGTCGAGTTCGGCAAGGCCATTAGCCAGGATGTGGATGGACCGCAGATGGAGTCTGACTGGCAGGCGACCATCGGTTGGCAGTGGGCGCGTTAGGATTGCGACATTCGAATCGCAGTACGTAAATCTTGTATACGTTGTGACAACTTTGCGACTAACGGCGGGTTAGTCCGTCGCACTAAACGCTGCGCGTACTCGAGATGCTGAATGGCGCGATGGAATGACCCATGCAGATAGAAATATTCAGCCCGAGCAAGGTGAACGCCGGTGATATTGCCCGCAAGTCCGGCGGTCTCTGCGAGTTCGAACCACACATCGACGTCTATTGGATGAGCCTTTGATTGTCGTTCCAAGACGGCTTCAGCTTCTTCATGCAACTCGAGCTTGTTGAGTGCTTCGGCGTACAGCATTGAAAGCGGCAAATTGTCTGGGTTGATCACCAGCTGGTGGCTTAGCAGGTCGCGCGCCAGATTAGTCCGGTCAGCTGCGATTAAGAGTTCAGCAAAGGCTGCATTGTAGAGGATGCTTTGAGGATTGATGTTCAGCAATGATTCCACGCGGTCGAGTGCTTCTTCGTGTTGATCGTTCTTAGACAGAGAGATGGCCAGCCCATAGCTCGACGCTGTGTCGTTTGGTTGGTCGCGAAGACGCTTGCGATAGAGTTCGATGGCTTGGGCTGGGTTTTTCTGAAAGTGGGTTTCTGCGCGAACTCGGATTAAACGATAGTCCAAAGAATCGCTGTAGTTTCCGCGGGGCAGATCCAATGCTTGGTTGCGGGCATCGGCGATCCGCGTTTCTGATAGCGGGTGAGTCAATAGGAACTCAGGCGGTCGGCGGGTAAATCTGTACGCCCGTTGCATCCTTTCGAACATCCGCGACATGGCACTGGGATCGTGGTTGGCGCGTACGAGGGTGTTCATGCCGATGCGATCAGCCTCGGTTTCGCGGTCTCTACTGAAGCGCATTTGGTTGGCATAACTTGCAGCTTGGACGGTACTCATAGCGGCAAGTGCCGCATCGCCGCCACCGGCAATACCAATTAGGACCGCAGCGAGCATGGCCGCAACGTTGGGGATTGTCTGATTGCGCTGTTCTTCGATGCCGCGAGCAAAATGACGCTGGCTCAAGTGTGCGAGTTCGTGCGCCATTACTGAGGAGTATTCGTGCACATCTTCGGCGTAGAGGAGTAGTCCTAGATTAATGCCGACGACGCCTCCAGGGGCGGCGAAAGCGTTGATGTTCTCATCGTCGACCACTACCACGCTTAAGATGGCTTCGCGAAGATCGCTATATTGGACAAGGTCGATGAGCTGGCGTTGGACGTAGTATTTGATGAGTGGGTCGTTGCTGGTGGGCATCTGCGAGTGCAGCTGTTTCAAGAACGCTTCGCCGATCCGTCTTTCCAGTTGGGGTGAAATAATCCGAGACGATGCATCGCCCAAGCTGGGTAGGGCCTGTTGTTGTGCAAAAGCCGGTGGCTGTATCAATGCGATACAGGCAAGGCCCAGTAACACACGTTGCAAGAACTTCATCATCAGATCATAACCACATTGCGGCTTCCGCCATAGGTGTCATACTTTGATCAACTATGAATCAAGAAGTTCGCATACTCGACGTAAAAGGCCTGAATTGTCCAATGCCGCTGTTGAAGGCAAAGAAGGCGCTCAATGAAATGGCCGCTCTGGAGGTATTAAGAGTACTCGCGACCGATCCGGGCTCAGTCCGCGATTTTGAGGTGTTTTCTCGTCAAAGCGGTCATCCGCTGCTCGACTCTGGAGAAGATGACGGCGTCTATTTCTATGTTCTGCAGAAGAAAACGTGAAATTTCTAGAGGTCATTTCAGACTGGCTAAACGAGAATTTCTCGAACCAAGAGGCGATCTTTCTCATATTCTTGATCAGCTTGTCGCTGATTGCTTTGGCGTTTGTGGGAGGATTTCTCGCGCCCGTGCTGACGGGTCTTATTTTCGCCTTTCTACTGCAAGGATTAGTTAAATACCTGGAGCGGCTTATGCCCCGCATTTTGGCGGTGTATTTGGCGTTTATCGTTTTCATTTCTGCCGTACTCGCGTTGGCACTGATGGTGGTCCCCCTACTGTGGCAACAACTCAGCAGTTTTCTCGCTGCAGCACCCCAGGTCGTAGGGCGCATGCGCGACGGCGTGGCGACGTTGGGTGAGCGCTTTCCCGATTACATCACACAGGAACAAGTCGCCTCCGTTATAGACCAAGGTGCGCGTGAGCTTGGTAACTTCAGTGGCACAGTAGTAGAAACAGCCTTCTCTCAGGTGCCATCAATATTGGGCTTGGTCATCTACGTGGTTTTGGTGCCGATCTCGGTCTTCTTCTTTTTAAAGGACAAAGATGTCCTGCTTGAATTTGTGCACTCTCTGTTACCAAAAAACCGACCGTTGTTAGACGCGGTTGGCGAAGAGATGAACGAGCAGCTAGGGAATTATGTGCGCGGCAAGGTCATTGAGATTCTGATCGTGGGATCGGTCACTTTCGTCGTGTTCACCTATTTTGAACTTAACTATGCAGCCCTGCTTGCTGTGCTGGTCGGCATCTCGGTGTTGATCCCTTTTGTTGGCGCGGCAATTGTCACTATCCCAGTGTTCATCGTCGCGGTGTTGCAGTTTGGTTGGACTTGGGAGATGGGTTGGGTCATGGCAGCCTATGGCGTGATTCAATTTCTCGATGGCAACTTGTTGGTGCCGTTGTTGTTTTCTGAGGTGGTGGACCTGCATCCCATCACCATCATCGTCGCCGTGCTCGCCTTCGGCGGCATATGGGGTATCTGGGGAGTTTTCTTTGCCATCCCTTTAGCGACTCTGGTCAAGGCGATCTACAAGGCATGGCCGCGGGCGTTGGAAGCTGAGCAACCGAAGGAGAATACTGCGTGAACCCAGGGAAACTGTATATTCGACGTGCGTGTTTCATTGAGGCGACTCCTGCTCAAGTCTGGCGTGAGTTTGCAGACTTTGCACACATTCATGCGTGGCTTGGGCTCGGACATACGTTGCATGCTTTTGACCCCCAGCTCGGCGGCATCACGGACTTTAGTGTCGATATTGGTGGTGTCGATGAGCACTTCGGTGGCCCTGTTACTGAGGTTGTTGCAGGCGAGTTGATTACGTTCGAAGTGACCTGGGCGAATCCTGAAATGGCAACACCGGCGCCGATGTACTGGAGTTATGTTGTCACGTCTGCGCTACTCACGTCTGCGCTACAAGGGACCTCGGTAGAGTTCTATCAATACGGCTTTGACGCGTTTGGCACCGTGAGCGGGGATGAGCTGTTAAGTTATGAAAACGCTTGGCAACCGAATCATCTCACGGCTCTCAGGGATATCGTTCTGGCCCGTTAGGCGTCTTTCTGTTGACGACCGTTGCAGCCAAAACTGCATATACGCCCGCAATGACATTCGCTACTCTTTGTCACTTCTAATGTTCTGGACCGCATCATGCTCAACCGCGTCTCTTCTATAAGCGCCTTTGTCTTACTATCATTTTGTGCATTTCAGATCAGTGCGGAGTCTCTACCTGAGGCGCCACCTGAAAAAGTTGGCATGTCCAGCGAGCGCTTAGGTCGTATAGCGATAGTGATGCGCAAACACATTGATGCGGGCAACATTCAAGGTGCTGTTACTGCCGTGGCGAGACATGGAAAAGTTGTCCACTTTGAGTCACACGGCTCGATGGATGAAGCGACCGGTAAACCGATGGCAAAGGATGCGATGTTCATCATGATGTCATCGACTAAGCCGATTTTAGCGGTTGCGGCGATGATGATGATTGAGGAAGGACTCATTCGTCCAAGCGATCCAGTATCGAAGTACATTCCAGAGTTTGGTGATATGCAGGTCGCAGTCCTCAAGGATCCTGCTGACGAAAATATTAGCCCTTATCAGGTAGCGCGGGACAACGTTCCGGCTCATCGCACAGTCCCACTTGAAACACCCATCACAATCCAACACATCTTGACCCACACATCAGGTATTTTGAGTGGCGGGATAGGTAGTGCAGTGGCCGAGCGTATACCGCGTGACACGCTCGCATCCTACATTCCGAAAGTGGCAAATACCCTATTGGACTTCCAGCCTGGTGCACGATGGGCGTACAGTCCGGGAACTGGGCTTGATGTCGTAGCGCGGATAATCGAGATCGTTTCGAACACGCCATATGATGAGTTTGTACAAACGCGGATATTCGAACCATTGGGTATGAAGGACACGTACTACAATGTGCCTGCGGATAAGGACTCTCGTCGCGTGAATATTACCGACCGGGATATGGCCAGGTTTCGTCAGCCGACCAAATACTTCTCCGGATCCTATGGACTCACCAGCACTGCGGAAGACTATTTGCGCTTCGAACAGATGTTGATTAATGGTGGTGAACTTTTCGGTAACCGCCTTTTAAGCCCGCGCTCTGTGACGATGATGGGCAGCAATCATCTTGGCGATATGTACCGAGGCTTCTCGCAGAAGGATAAAGGACAAGGTTACGGTTATACCGTTTCCGTTCTATTAGATCCGATCGCCGCTAACAGTCGCAGGTCCGCCGGAGCCTTCGGTTGGGGCGGTGCTTTTGGTACGCGTTCTTGGACCGATCCTGAAGAAGGGATAACCGGCGTATTGATGTTGCAGCAACCTAATCGAGATGCCCAATACGACTTCGAAAATGCGGTTCGTCAAGCGATTATCGAGTAAGGCGCCAAGCATCAGAACTTGCGCGAATGGTCCTGGTCAGGTCGTTCGCGTGCTTGCTCGCACAGCGCCCGGAACGTACCATTCGCAGCTCTTAAATCCATCCAGATAGGATCCGCGCCATGTTACAAGGCAGCATTGTTGCGCTAGTGACCCCTATGGCCCCCAACGGCGACGTTGATTGGGCTGCGTTGGAGTCCCTCATAGAATGGCATGTTGCCGAAGGGACGCACGGTATTGTGCCGATGGGCACGACGGGTGAGTCGCCCACGCTCGATACAGGTGAACATTTGGCTGTCATCAAACGCACTATAGAAGTCGTTGCTGGGCGAGTGCCTGTGGTTGCGGGGACTGGTAGTAACGCGACGCGTGAAGCCATACATCAAACACAAGAGGCGCAAGAAGCAGGGGCTGACGCTTGCTTGTTGGTGACCCCCTACTACAACAAACCAACACAAGCGGGATTGATTGCGCACTACGAAGCCATTGCAGCTGAAACCGATGTTCCATTGGTTCTATACAATGTACCATCGAGAACTGCATGTGATATGCAAGCAGAAACAGTCGCGACGCTCAGTGAACTTGGCCAGATTATCGGGATCAAAGAAGCATGTGGTGACGCCAATAGAGTGGGTGAAATTAGAAGCCGAGTTAAGGATGACTTTATTATCCTGTCTGGGGAAGATGCACAGACTCTCGATATGTTGAAATTGGGGGCGACAGGCACGATTACAGTGACAGCCAATGTCCTGCCAAGATTGATGGCACAGTTTTGCGATGCATTTTTATCTGGCGACCAGAAAGCGGCGGCGAAGATTGATGCTGATCTTCAACCAATCCATGAAATTTTGTTCTGCGAACCCAGTCCGACCGCGACTAAATGGGCGCTATGCGAAATGGGCAAAATAGACTCTGGCATACGACTACCATTGGTGCCGTTAACTGAATCGAATCACGAAGAGGTACGTAATCGATTGCGTGCAATTGGAGCTTTAGCTTGAGAATTAAAAGTGTCATTTGGCTCACAGTCACAGCTTTGTTACTCACCTCATGTGGGTGGATGAACGATGGTGAGGGTTTGATTCTAGATCCAGATGACGACTACCTCGTCGCTGAGCAGGCCGCAGATCTGGTGGTACCGGAGGACTTGCGCAATTTATCCAACACAGACCCATTCCCAATCCCGGATGCGCCTCAACCTCACAACCCGCGTTACTATCCGAAACGCCCGCCCTTGCCTGATGCGATCTATGCGAACGACAATCGCGATGAAGTTAGAATACAAGCCCTTGGCGATCGCAATTGGTTGGTTGTGCCGGAAGCACCTACTACGGTTTGGCCTAAACTAAAGCAGTTTCTCGCTGATAACGGCATCACTCTTGGCTTGGATTCCCCGGGTGTCGGTCGTATTAACACCGAATGGCTGCGGATCGAAGACAGGACTTACCGCGATGTGATTCGCACCGTCTTGAAGGATGCCAAGCAAGTATCCAATCTGAACCAAGGTCAGGATCGATTTCTGATTCGGGTGGAGCAGGGACTACGAACGTTAACGACAGAAATACACCTACGCCATGAAAATGACAGCCTGACCCTGCCGGTCCGGGATGACATAGAAAATCTGACCAGCATGTTTTCGGACTTGTCAGTCGCTGAGCGGGATTTGCTCAATGAAATCGGCGCGTATATTGCTGCGAAAGTGTCAGAGCAGACGGTTTCGAAGGTAGCACTTGAGATCGGTTCCTCTGAAAAAGCCGAGCTCACTCTAGATGGCAACGGCGATCCATTGCTCAAGCTCTACCTCGACTATGAGCGAGCTTGGGCAACGCTTGGCCAGGCGCTCGACAACGCAGAAATTGAAATCATCAATCTCGATCGAGACACAGGCTCTTTCTTTGTAAGAGTGCCTACGGAACTCATTACTGGCGAGGATGAATCTGGTTTCTTCTGCCGCATTACGTTCTCGTGCGACCGTAACAGCTCGTCCTACAACCTCCTGCTACTTCTGAAAAACCCAGGCGATAGTGAATTTGACGTCACGGTACATGACGGCCAATCCCGAGGTCGCATCGATCCAGATCTCGCACAACAGGTATTGGTCATGATCAGAGAATATTCGACCTAATGGGGTTCGCCTCACTTGGGAGTGGCTCGCGCGGCAACGGTACGGTTGTTGCGCTAACACCCCCTGGTGACGCTACTGCAACCCGAACGATCAACTTCCTGGTTGACTGTGGTTTTTCATTAAAGCAATCAGAGCAACGGCTTGCCCGACTGGGATTGTCCGGCGGAGATCTGGATGCGATTTTCATCAGCCATGAACACTCTGACCACATCGCTGGTGTAGCGGCCTTAGCTCATAAATACAATGTCTCCGTATATGCTAGCCACGGCACCCTCAAGAAATCAGGTATAGATTTTGCTGCGACAGCGTTCGACGGCGACACAACGTTTGTATTGCAAGGGATTGATGTAAATCCAGTCTGTGTCCCCCATGACGCGCGTGAGCCAACCCAGTTCGTCTTTACGAATGGCAAAGAGACTGTTGGTGTTCTGTCGGATCTAGGTTGTGTGACCCAACATGTTGTGGATCAGTATCGAGCGTGTACGCATCTGCTCATGGAAGCGAACCATGATCCCGACATGTTGATGCGAGGCAGTTACCCGCCTGCCTTAAAGCGACGTGTGGGCGCGGACTACGGACATCTATCCAACGCGCAAGCATTGGCACTCTTGGATGCAATTAAACATGACGACTTGGAGGTTGTGATCGGCCATGTCAGCGAACAAAACAATCGCACTGATATTCTTGAGGCGATGTTTGCTAATCGCCGTTCTGAGGTTAGATCTTTACAAATTGCGACACAGAAAACTGGTGTGGATTGGATCGGCGATCGACCAATCGTTCGTCAGGTGAGTTTTTCGGAACTTGCTTAAACAGGCGTAAAAACTCCCTGAGAGTTCGGGTAGAATGCCCGGATGGAAGCAGTCACTATTACCCCAGATACATTTCAAACCGAAGTCGTTGAGGCTTCGCAATCACAGCCAGTAGTCCTCGTTTTTTGGGCAGAGCAAGTGCCACCTTCGGTGCAGAGTCGGCAAGTCGTGGAAGGACTTGTTGGTCAGTTCCAAGGTAAGGTCAAGCTCGCGCTTTCGGATGTCGCTGAAGACCAAACCATGGCTCAGCATCTGCGAGTGCAAGGCCTACCTGCCGTTCGAGTTGTGCATCAAGGCAAAATCGTTGAGCAGATAGACGGGCCTGTCGATGAGGAACAGCTTCGAACACTACTAGATACCCTGACCCAATCTCCAGCAGACCTTTTGAAAGACCAGCTAGACCAGATTATAGCGTCGGAAGATTGGGAAACTGCGATGGCTATGTTGCAGGAAGCTGTAAACGAAGAGCCGAACAATATGGGTTTTAGGGTTGAACTGGCAGACGTACTGGTGCGCAAGGGTGACTTAGATGACGCGCGAACGGTGCTGGCTAGTGTTCCAGAGGACACCGAAGACAGGGACCGTCCGCAAAACCGACTTGAGTTTGTTGAAGAAGCAGCTGGCTTTGACTCGATCGACTCACTGCGGCAACAACTGGAGACGGATCCTGACTCTTTGGAAGCTAAATATCAGTTGAGCGTGCAGCTTCTTGTCGCAGGCCAAGCAGAAGCGGGCTTGGAAGCGGCGATGGATATCTTACGCTTGGACCGAGAATTTCGGGACGACATTGGTCGACTCACGATGATTAGAGCATTCGCGATGCTAGGCAAAGGCCACGAGTTGTCGGGAAAATACCGCCGGAAAATGTTTAACTTTATGCACTAAAGGTCGCGGAGCTCGCGACCGTCAAGGTGTTAGTGAACTAGTTCACATATTCGCTGCCCCTCCTTCCTTATTCTTCTGTACACATGTTTTTTGAGGCCTCCACATGGATGCGAGGGCTTTGCCGCATATTGAAATTGTATACGCGGATACAGAATCGGTTTTTACTCATGCGCAAGCAAAGAGCGGTAAACGGTTCTCGCTTGGTTGTGAGAAACGCTGCGACGTTGTAGTGCCTGGCGAACACATCTCGCGTTCACACGCCTATATCGAGACCGAACGAAGCGACTTCTTTCTTGTCGACTCGAGCACCAATGGAACCTTTGTCCAGACTGAAGATGAACGAGTGCAGTTCGTTCACAGGGGACGGGTACGCTTGTGGGGAACCGGCTGGATCTCCCTTGGCGAGGCACTTCACGCAGGTAAGCCTGTGTTGTTTCGGGAGATGGTTTGATGCGTTGGTTGAGTGCAGCAGATACTCATGTTGGCAATTTCCGTAGTCGCAACGAGGACGCCATTCTAGCTTCTTCCAGTACAGGCTTATGGTTGGTTGCTGACGGCATGGGCGGTCACAATGCTGGCGACTATGCGAGCGAAGCGATAGCGCAATCGTTATCGGAAGTGACGATGACGGACAACTTGGCAGACTGTGTCGACGCGGTAGAGGACCGGTTGCTCGAAGTAAATCTACACTTACGTGAGCATGCCCAGACGTTTCCCAACGGAGCGACTGTCGGAAGCACGGTTGTCGTCGTGATCGCTCGAGGTGAGGTTGGCGTCGTATTGTGGGCGGGAGATAGCCGCCTCTATCGGTTGCGAAATGACTCGATTGAATTGCTGACAAGGGATCACAACCCGATTGCTGATCTCTATGAGCAAGGCGGGATTAGCGAAAAGGAAATGCTCGAAGCTGATACCAATGTTATTACGCGGGCGGTTGGTGGTCAGCGTGACCTACACCTCGATGTCGCGGCATTTGATATCGAAACCGATGACACGCTCCTTTTATGCAGTGACGGTCTGTACCGAGAAATTGATCCGGCAACTATGGTCAGCGCCCTCGGCTTACCTGTCGATGAAGCAGTTTCCACTTTAATGTCTCGTTGCTTAGCTGGTGCGGCCAAGGACAACGTCTCAGTTGTCGTGACAAGGGCAGCCTAGTGACTGATATCCCAGAGGAACCAGTTTCTCCAGATAATTCGGATCTCGATCAAACAGTTCTTCGGGATGATGTGACCGTGATGCGAGCGAACACGGAAACCACCGGAACGAGATCTGGGGTGACTGGTGGTGCTGAGAGCACATCCAGTTGGCGAAGCGACAACACGGTTGGTGATGCCCAAGCACCGCGTGTCCTTAAGCAGAGATTTGTCCTCGAAGATCGCTTAGGCAGTGGTGGCATGGGAACTGTTTTCAAAGCCAAAGACCTCCGCAAAGTAGAGGCACGAGATTCACAGCCCTATGTCGCTGTGAAAGTCCTCAACAATGACTTCCGGAAACACCCCGAGGCTTTTGTTGCACTTGAACGCGAAGCTTCAAAGTCACAAACGCTTAGACACACGAACGTCGTGTCGATATTCGACTTTGATAAAGATGAAGACACGCCATATATCACTATGGAGTTGTTAGAAGGACTCGAACTTTCGCACATGTTGCGTAAGAACGATGGTGAAATCGATAGAGACCTAGGCTGGGATATTATCCGCGGTATGGTCGCAGGTTTGGTGCACGCTCACGAACAGGGTGTGGTTCATGCCGACCTTAAACCCAGCAACATATTTGTGTGCGAGGACGGTACTTCGAAGATACTCGATTTTGGTATCGCTCGGGCAATGCGGTCAAATCAGCCGGGTGAAACAACGCGTTTCGATCCCGCACGCTTAGCAGCGTTGACTCCAGCATATGCGAGTCGAGAAATGCTCAATGGCGACAGCCCCGAGCCTCGGGATGACCTTTATGCGCTTGGTGTTGTGATCTACATGGTGTTGGCCGGACATCATCCTTACGGTCGATTGCCTGCGAATGAAGCCCTACAAGAACAATTGAAGCCAGAGCGCCCGAAGCAAATTTCGCGGCGACAATGGCGAGCCTTGCGAGAGTGTCTCTCATTTAATCGACAGGATCGTCCGGAGAGCGCGGCGGCAGTTTTGGAAGGGCTATTCGGTAAACCTGCCTGGCAGAGTTTTAGTGTCGCGGCCTCGATTGCAATCCTCGCTGTGACGGTCGGCGTTGCGGTGACTTATGAACCACCAGATGTTGCCGAAGTAAGGGAAGAAGTTAAGCAGCAAACGCTGGTCGACGCACAAACAGGACGTATAGAGGGGCTCTTCGCGAAAGCCCTATTTGATGGCTATTGGGAGGATGAGCTCCTCGCAGAGTTTGATCGATTGCGCCATTTGGATTTCAGAGGTCAAGACAGCGTTCAGATACAGGCGCGTATCGAAGAGCTATTTGCTCGCTATATTGCACGAGTCGAAGATTTGAGCGCGGTTGCGGTGGTTTATTCAAAGGCGGTCGCCTTTGGTGGCTTGGAGATTGTTGAACAAGCGTTCCATGATCGCCTGCTTTCGGATTTAACTGACCTCGCCGACGAACCAGTCAGCGACTATTGGGTAGAGCGTGCTGTGATGCGACTCAACATGGCCAAAAGCTATTTCCCGCTTTCAGCAGATTTAACGTCGGTACGACGAAGGCTCGCAGAGCACGTCAACGGCTCAGTGAAATCGTTGGTCAGAACAGGTGAGACTAAGCTAGCCGCTAATGTCTGGGCGCTTTTTGGTGCCGAATTGCTAGACGATACAGCTCGTTTGGAAACCACAAGTGAAGTGGCGGCCGCAGTAAGCCGGTCTGAAGCTTCGCAAAAGCAGGCATCAGAGCGACGTGAACGCAAACGACTGATTGCGCAATTGGATGAAACGCTCAATGTAAGTTGCCTACGTTTGGATTTAATCAAACTTGGGAAACAGGTCTATGACATAGACAGGCGTTTTCCAGCGCACAAAAAAGCTGTGGCACAGCATGTTGGTGTGCAACTAGAAAAATGTGTCAGTCGCCTAGAACTGCTAGATCAGGAACGCGCCCAAGAGTTCAAAACAAGTGCCTTTGAAACGCTCAGCTTTGTGGCTGCTGGTATGACACCAGGAGACCCGTGCGTTGATAGTGATGGCTTTTGCGCGGACTCCTTGAGTCTAAATGAAGAGTCAGTGGCTGGACCGAAGTTGGTCGTAGTTTCTAGCCAAATCGGCGATCGGTTTGCGATAACCAAGCATGAAATTAGCTGGCATGACTTCGCGCTGTTTTGTACCGAGCAATCATGGTGTGCGGAATCGCCGGACACTTCGAAATTACCTGTTACAGGCGTTGAGTTATCACGCATTGAACAGTATGCGGATTGGCTCAGCGACCGTACTGGACACCACTACCGTTTGCCCACACTTTCGGAATGGCAACAAGTTGCTGGTGAGACGCCGGACCCAAACCGTAACTGTCAGGTTGATGTGGGTGGTGTGAGGCGCGGCGATAGTGCGCTTGAAGTAGAGAATGGTAATCCCAACGCACTTGGTCTAGTGCATGTTTTAGGCAACGCAAGTGAGATCGTTGTAGATGCCTCAGGTTATTCCGCAGTAGGCGGTGATTTTGGTGACCCAATCGATCAATGCTTGCGCATTAGCGCGAAGAAGCTCGGGTCAACACCAGGTGAACGAACAGGATTTCGGCTTGTCAGGGAGGTTTCGTGAAACTTGCGACCTATAGTCCAGAAGTAAGCCGCCTTCGGCGTGTTGCTAAAGCCTGTGCAGCAGGCGAGATGTCGCGAACGGAGTATCGCTCGGTCCGGCGTCAATTGATTGCTGCGATGACGAGCGCTCTTGCCGGTGCGGACGGGCTCACTGAAGATCGAACACTGCCTCGATTCATGGATGAGACGACGGTGCGTCGAATACTGCCACTCCGACGTCGGACGGATGAAGGCGCCCAACGTCAACCGTGGCTCTGGTTCCTACTAGCCTGCCTAGTATTTGTCGGCATGTCTGTTCCTGCAGTCGGGTGGGCTCAATCTGCGGCCAAACAAGCTGGTCAGACGATCCCCTCGGTAGCGAAACGGGGTGTGGGCAATCAAGCGAACGTTCGCTATGCCGTAGACGTGGTGCAGTGGCAGCCCGATGATCAACAACGCCACATTGAAGTCGATGTAGCAACGGCAAACGAACTGTTAGCGGTTGAACTTGAGCGATTACGCATGGCTGATGAAGTCGGCGCTCATGGCTTTGGTCTCAGTGAATTGGATCAAATTGGTAGGTTTCTCAATGCGATAGGTGTTCACGACGCTCGTACAGAGTTAACCCTGGAAGATCTTGAAGATCTGCAGGCATTGGTCGCTGTACAAAAGGAGCGCCGAGGGTTAACTGCTGGACAACTTCAGGAACTCGCCGATCACCTGCAAGGGTGGTTGCGCGATCAAGGGTATCCACTGGCGGTGGCCTTTGTGCCGAGCCAAAACATTGTTGCCGGGGTCGTTAATGTTGCGGCCATGACCGGGGTAGTCGGAGATGTCGTCCTGGCACAATCTTCAACAGGTGTTACGTCCAAACAAGGTAGGGATCTAACAGAACAACTTAGTGGTTTTAAAGGTGAGACGGTGCGGCGACGCGACATTGAAACTCGCTTGAACATACTAAACCGAAACCCCTCCTATTCTGTGCAGGCTGGATTCCAGCCCGGGCAGATGGTTGGAGAAACAGAACTCAATGTCCATGTCCGCCGAGCACAGACGCACGAAGTGAAACTACAAGTGGACAACTACGGGCAGGAAGCAATTGGCGAAGAACGGCTAAGCCTTGAGTTAGGTCGTTCGGACTTGGCGCGCACCGGTGACCGGCTGAATGCTCGGCTGAATACCTCAATTGAATCTGGCGGAGAGCAATTTGGGGGTCTTGAATACATGACTCTGGTGTCGGGTGATACATCCGCGCGTGCGTCGATCGCGCGCTCCGATGTCTCTATTGGTCGCGGTCTATCCGCTGAGGGCTTACTCATAGATACGGCGGTCATCGATACGCAAGTTTTTACTCGCCAATATCGTTCCGAGCTTATGTATAGCGCAGGCTGGCATGATGTCACGTGGGATGATTTAGGCGATCAACGCACGTGGTATGTCGGTGGTGACTGGGCTGGACACCGCTTGTGGGACGCGCAAAAGTTCTCGTTGGATGGTTCTGTCGGTCTACGAGTGGGTGGCGTCGACAACAGTGATGGTCAACAGGTCTCAGTGGGTTCGGACGACTCGTTTTGGTTGGTGCACGGTAGCCTGCAAGGTTGGACACCGGTGAGTGTCAAGAATTGGATCGAAGACGGTCGTGTAGTTTTGCGCTCAAGGTTCCAGTGGTCGACAGATTCGCTCCCAGCAACTCAGAGATTTGCTGCGGTACAAGCGTCAGGTAATTCTGGTCTACCTGTGGGTAGCTTGTTTACCGATAGTGCATTAGAACTTGGTGCGGAGTTGCGGGTGCCGCAACGATTCGCGCGTACCAAGGCGCACTGGCTAATGTCGCTCGACACAATGTTTGGTGAAGATCACGGCCGGGATACCTGGCAGCACCTCACCTCTTTTTCTCTCGGATTTGAAACTAGCTTGACGATGTTCGATGCACAGCCGTTGTTAAGCAGAATTTCTCTTGGCTATCCGCTCAGCCACAAAAGTAATGGAGTACTAGAAGATGACGGTTTACAAATATACTGGCGCCTGCTTTATGCGCGCTAAAAACAAGTTGGCTCTACGCGGGATCTGGTTGGGAATTTTGTTGGTCGATGCTCAGGTGAGCTTCGCAGAACCGGTAACGGTGGAGATCCAAGCCGTATTGGAAGGTGCGGCAAACGGTTGGACCGATGCGATCATCGCTGATTCGGCGCCAATGGATGAGCAAATATTTACCGAGATATCCCCGCTCATCGAGAGTCCGGATAGTGTTCGTTTGCCTGAAGATCAAAAACTAGCCGACTGAACTTACACACAACAGCCAACGCGGCATAACTCTAACAGTTACTTTTTGTGGGCGGTTTAAACGAACGCGAGAGCAGTCTAGCTGTATCAAAGGGCCAATGCGTTAGTACGCACTAACAATTGGTTCTGGGTAGTTTATACACATTGCCAAAAATCTAAGCAAAGCACTAGCTTGCCTCGTGGTTATTCAACTTAACGGTAATCTAGATGTCTTAACTATTTGAAATATAAGGATAATACGTGTTTTTCCTTCCTCTCGACTGGTCCCACGTTACTTTTTGAGGGGCGTGAAACAAACCCTGTCTAAAAGTTATCCTCAAAGTTATCCACAGGCCAGAGGCGTTCGAGCAAGCTAGAAACGGGGATTGACCATCCACGCGCAGACTCATTTAACCTGTCAGAAAACGCTTTACCGAATTTGCAAAATCCGAGTGCATAAACGCGCCCATATGATCCGCTCCGGGGATTACTACGAGTTCCAGATCGAGCACGATGCCTTGCATCTTTTCCAAGTTAGCCCGCTCGGCGTCGAACTCTCCAGTGATTGCGAGGGTCGGTACGGAAATATCACGAACTGCGGCTTCAGTTAAATTGATGATCTCTCCCATACTGGCCGCTACTTTGGCGAGGGCCATAACATCATTGCCTTCCAACAGCGCATCCACCGCCGCGATGTCCTCCATAGACGGCGCTTGTCCTTCTGGCCATGCGTTCTCCAACATCGGACCGAAACTGCCTGAGCTCTCTAGTGACTTGCCAAGGCTGAGATAATTGGCTTCGTCTGCTGAGCCCGACCAACCGGAACCTGCCGCCACGACCGCATCGACACGGTCTGGATATTCGACGACAGTTCTCAGGACAATTTCGGCACCCATCGAATAACCTACGAGAGTAGCGTGCTTGATAGCGAGATAATCCATGAGACCTACGAGATCAGTCACCATGGCAAGACCATAGTCGTCCGGTTTGTCGCTCAGGCCGTGTCCGCGACAATCCAACGCGACAACGCGATGTGTCCTGGCAAGGTCCTCTTGCAGGGCCGTCCAGTTCTCAGAGTTTCCTGTAAATCCATGCACAAGAATGACGACGGGCCCGTCGCCTAGATCTTTGTACCGAATTGATACGTCGCCTGAAACAAAGTGTGTTTCCATCCTGCCTACCTTTACAATCATTCAGCGATCACATGAGAGCATAGACAAGACGTGACTGGAAACCCTGACCGGAAACTTGATCGACGCACGCTGTTAACTTACGGCAGCCTCGGTTTCCCAATCGCAATTCTTGGCTACCCGATGACGCTGTTCTTGCACCCTTATTACGCAGGTGAACTGGGTTTGGGTCTTGCTGCAATCAGCACCGTACTTCTATTGTCACGCCTCACTGACTTTGTCACCGACCCGCTTATGGGTTGGATCAGCGACCACACGAACACCCGCTTTGGTCGGCGCAAGCCTTACGTTGCGTTGGGTTTACCCGTGATGATGCTTGGTATCTACAAGCTTTTTATGCCTGACCCGCCTGTCGACATCTGGTACATGTTGCTTTGGAACACCGTTGTCTACCTTGGTTGGACGATTATGTTGCTCCCGTATGGTGCCTGGGGTGCAGAGCTCACTGATGACTACTTAGAGCGCGGTCGGGTTACCGCGACTCGACAGATCTATACGATCGTAGGGCTCATCAGCGCATCGTTGGTGATCTGGTTTTACCAAGAGATTTTAGAGGTGACTGGGTCTGGTGAAGTGCTCGCGGGGATCGGCATGACGCTGCTCGTGATTTTCCCACTGGTCGTCGCACTGCTGCTGATCTCAGTCCCGGAGCTGCGCGTTGTTGCTCCACCGAAAAGACAGGCGTGGTGGCGGGAGGTGTCGAGCATGATGCGCATCGGACCGTTTCGACGGCTGGTCTATGTCGCGCTCGCGGTTGTCATTGGCGAAGCTTCGCGACATGCAGTCCTGGTATTTTTTATGGAGGATGTGCTGCAAGCGGGTAACCGTATCGGTCGCACCTTCATCCTTTACTACCTAATGGGAGTGGCCGCGATTCCGCTATGGCAGTGGCTGGCACGTAAGTATGGCAAGCATCGCTCGCTCGCGATTGCGATGACCAATTCGGCGCTCATGGTGCTAGCTACGGCATTCTTGGGCGCAGGTGACTACAACACGTTTTTGTTTTTTTATGTGCTCAAGGGTGCGAGTTTTGGTGCGTTTGCTTACCTACCACTTGCGATGGTGGCAGATGTCGTCGATGTTGATACCGCCGTCACGCGGCAAAGACGGGCGGGGTTGTTCTTCGCGGTGCATGGCGCCATCGACAAGATTGGTATCGCGATCGGTATGTTCATTGCCCTACAAGTGCTGAATCTAACCGGCTATGACCCCCAACAGGTACCAACCGCGGCCGGCATCTGGATGATCCGACTTGAGTATGCGGTGATACCGACGTTCTTCTTTCTACTCGCGTCCTACTTAGTGTGGAACTACCCGCTTACAAACCAACGGCACACGCGATTAGTTCAGGCATTGCAGCGGCGTGACGCGCGAGCGACTGGCACAGGGGTTTCTTGAGGGAATTATCGTAACGGAGGACGGAGCACGCACTGACTTCATGCGAAGGTGTGATGGAACACGGCTCGTAACCGCAAGGTTTAAAACTACTCCGCCCTGTTAGAATGACTCTTTTCAGTTAGACGAGATCGAGATGGCTGATTCAGATCAGGACGTGCTGGCGCAAAAGCTCACGCAGTATCACGAGAAGGGTGTCACTAAGGTCAAACTAGGCTTGACCGATGTTGATGGCGTGATGCGGGGTAAGTACGTCGGTTTGGACAAGTTTGCTGGCTTGATGGAAAAAGGCGGCGGTTTCTGTGACTGCCTATTTGGTTGGGATGTGGACGATCAACTGTACGATGAGAGTCGTTATACTGGCTGGCACACGGGTTTTCCCGATGCACACTTTCGTTTGGTTGCAGCTACAGAGCGATGGCTGCCAGACGAAAACTGTCCGTTTTTCGTTGGTGAATTTGTTGCCAGTGATGGGGGTGATCATCCGATCTGTCCCCGGTCGTTATTGACGAGAATCGTCGCGCGGCTCAGTGACAGAGGACTGATTGTTAGATCAGGCTTTGAGTATGAGTTTTTCGTCTTTCAAGAAGACCCGCATTCAGTTCGTGACAAGGGCTACCAAGATCTAAGACCTTTGACGCCAGGAAACTTTGGTTACTCTGTGTTGCGCTCGAGTGTCGAGTCGGATCTGTTTGCTGGTCTGATGGATTACGCCGGTGCCTTTGAGTGTGCGCTTGAAGGCTTACACTGCGAAACTGGTCCGGGGGTCTGGGAGGCTGCACTCAAAGCTCGGATAGGAGTCGACGCGGCTGATCGCGCTAACTTGTTCAAGACGTTTAGCAAAGTGTTTCTGCAGCGAGAGGGCTTGATCGGTACGTTCATGGCGAAATGGTCGATGGACTATCCTGGCCAGAGTGGGCATTTCCACTTTAGTTTCGAAGATGAACAACACACCAATCTATTTCACGAGCCCAATGCGGATTCGGGTATGTCCAGTTTGCAAAGGCATGCTGTAGGTGGTCTACAGCGCTACCTACCTGAGTGGATAGCAATGCTTGCACCTACGACCAACAGCTACACAAGACTGGTTAAGGGGGCTTGGGCGCCTACAGCCGCGACCTGGGGTATTGAAAACAGAACCGCAGGGATTCGCGTGATTCCTGGTGGCGAACGAAGTCAGCGTATCGAATGTCGGATCGGCGGTGCAGATGGCAATCCATACCTTGTAGCAAGCGCTGTACTAGGCGCCGCGCTCCAAGGTATAGAGGAGAGTCTCGAGCCTACAGCCGCGGTGAGTGGCAACGCGTATGAGATTCAGGATTCATTGCCAGCGGATTTGCAGTTTTCTCCTAATCTGAGAATGGCGGCAGAGCGACTTGGTAAATCGACCAAGGCGAATGATGTGTTCGGCATGGAATTCGTGGACCACTTTGTCACGTCACGCCTTTGGGAAGCGCGTGAGTACGAACGGCACGTGAACAGCTGGCAGCTCGAACGTTACTTCGAGATTATTTGAGATGCGGATCGCAATTTTGCAGACCGATCATGTTCTTGATGAGTTTCAAGAAGAGTTCGGAGACTACCCAGAAATGTTCATGTCGCTTTTACGTGGCGTTCGAGGCGACTTAGAGTTCGCCTGTTACGACGTACAGATAGAACTACCTCGTCGGATTGACTGTGATGCTTACTTGATTACTGGCAGCCGTCATAGTGTTTACGACGAACTGCCGTGGATCCAAGACCTAGTGGACTTTCTGCGAACGGTGCTCGAGGCCAGGAAAAAGATCTTAGGTATTTGTTTTGGTCACCAGTTAATGGCGCATTTTTTTGGAGGTGAAGTAGGGCCGGCCGCTGCGGGATGGGCAGTTGGGGTGCACGGTAGTGCAGTAAACGGACAGCGTGGCTGGATGACGGAAGCAGAAAAAGGTGTACGACTTTTATCAAGTCATAAAGATCAGGTTAAGCGTCTTCCTGATGGTGCGGGAGTTTATGCCACGAATGACTTTTGTCCAATCGCTGGCTTCACGATGGGTAGCCAGGTTTGGACAATCCAGGGGCACCCAGAATTTGCCTCAGAATACTCGCGCGCGCTGATGACTTTTCGGCGTGAAATCCTCGGCGAGCAAGTGTATGCAGATGGGATTTCTAGTCTTACGCAGACGACAGACGCCACACGTGTCGCCGACTGGATGATGAATTTTGTGGAGCAAGAGATCGATGTGGATAGTGGGGTGGCAATTGAATAAGACTCGGTTCTTAAGCCAAATTGGGATTGTGCTCGTTATCGGGCTCGTTCTATCAGGTTGTAGCATTAAGCTTGCTTATAATAACGTCGATCGACTTGTTAAGTGGGGCGTCAGTGATTACGTCGATCTAAACCGTGAGCAAAAACAAGTCCTGAATCGAGAAATCGAACGCGTCCACTACTGGCATAGAATCAATCACCTGCCGCTTTATGCAGACTTCACGAAGGGTCTAGCAGTGACCTTAACGGATAGTGTGTCTGTGGATGAGATGCAGACTGTATTTGATCACATCTCTGGGTGGGTTGACGAAATGGAAGGTGAAATTACGCCAGTCGTGATCGATATGATGGTCAGCCTTACGGATGAACAGGTCGCTGCATTGCCCGAGAAACTTGAGAAAAGTAATGTTGAGACAGCCGAGCCTGAGGACGGAGTTGATTTGGCGGATGCCCAGAGCCTTTGGGCCGAGGACGTTCAGGACGGCTTGCGACAGTTCGTTGGACGTTTGAATAAAGAACAGAAAGCCTACATCGATCGTCGGGCGCTTGGTTATGAGCCAGAGCGTTTGTTGTGGGCCGATTATCGTCGTCGCTTTCAGGCGGCGATGATGGCACTTCTTGAGACAAGGTCGGACCGCGCCAAGTTTGAAATTGGTTATCGTGATCTTATCGCGAAGCGAGAGTCCTTCTACGGCCCTGAGCTTGATCGAATTTTTAAGGCAAATCAGCGACTGAATTTGGAAGTCGTTGTGCAGCTACTCTCGATGTTGACCGATCGACAGAGCGCGCGATTCGCGGCTGAGCTCACCGAGCTCAGTGAAGACTTTGCTGAACTTGCCGCAGAGGCGGAGGATATGACACCGCCGGACCGTTCGTAACGGTGGCTAGGCGAGCGCTTCAATTGCGGTGATGAAGGTCTCTAGAGAAGCATCAAGCGACGCTCTGAAATTGGGTTCGTTGATGATCTCGTCAACGGTCGTGTTACTACCTAGGACGGAGCTACTAAAGCTGTTCCCGCCAAAACTGAGTAACAACCTCATCCTTGATTTCGAAGTGAAACACAGTACGCGTTTGATCGCTGAGTTGTACTGCGACTAACGGTAGGGCGCGTACCCGTGTGGTTGATTGGGTAACAGAGCTGTACTGCCATACTTCCACGTCTAATGATGTCTGTTGGATTGTGTCGGGTTCGCCAGTCTGTTGGATCAACCAACTTGATGTGGTTTCACCGGGCACGATTCGATCGAGGATCGCCCGATCCGCAAACGAACCTGAAGCTGAATTCCGGCTAGCTTCGTAGCTCACACATGCCGTCATGAAGAGCGTTAGAGAGAAAATACCGGTTACATTGGCTAGTGCGCGCATTGTCTGCCTCTTTGCAGTACGCGCGTTTATTTGCGCGTGAGTTTATCGTCCAGAATCAACCAGGCAACCAAATATCCGGCTACCATCACTTTCGGCATGAACAAGGCTCCGACAATCCCGATGACGCGAACTATCGCTGCATCCAGATTCAGGTAGTCTCCGACACCTGCGCAGACGCCAAATATCCAGGCATTGTCCTTGTCTAACGTGATCTTTCGCTTCGCGCGCGAGAGATTCGACATGCTTCGCTCCTTATTAATCGGCCAATAAATCTAAATCTTGATGGTGCTCACTGCGCTGTATCGTCACGATGGACCGCATCAATTGTGGACACAGTCTGCACAGACGAGCTCGTCTGCATAGAGGCGCTGGTCGCTTCGGGTAAACAGGCTTCAGCGACTACGCCAAAGCCGAGAAAGGCAATGACTATCAGAAGTAAGGCCCAGATGGACCCCCGAGGGTGTGAGATGCGAGATAAACGAATATTTTGCGTGCTCATGGTGTCGTCCGTATTCAAGTGCATTGTGTCGTCTAATTCGACGTTGCTGCTAAATCTACTTAGCTCTAGTTATTCAATAGTCGTGCCAATGCTAAAAAAGTTTGTTTACGGCCTTTATAGGCGTTTCGGACGGGATGGTGGTGTGAAGTTTGGTCAAACTGACCAACTGTTCGTGTAGCATGCAAACGAGTGGACAAGCGGTGCCCGTATTCCCAAAGGAAAGAAGGGTGGCTGAACCGAGATCGAAGTAACGAGAGGGGTAGATATGGATTTCCATTTTGCGACAGCGTTTGAAGCCGTGGCGCAGCAGTATCCGAAGCGCTTAGCGGCGATCTGTGATGGTAAAGCCGTGTCGTGGGAGCAGTATGAACAAAGGGCGGCAAAGGTTGCCTCGTTACTTGCCGACAACGGTATCGGAGCGGGGTCGAAAGCCGCTCTGTATTTGCACAACTCTAATGAGTACCTCGAAGCTCAGTTTGGCATTTTTAAAATTGGCGGCTGCCCAATCAATGTGAATTATCGGTACAAGTCGGAAGAGTTACTTTACTTGCTTGAAAATTCTGATGCAGAGGTTGTCTTTTTTCAGGCCTGCTATGCCATGCGGATCTGGGAGATAAAAGATCGGCTGCCGCAGGTAAAACTTTTTGTACAAGTTTCGGATGGCACCGAGGGTTTGATGGATTTTGCGGTGGATTATGAACGTTCGTTGCGAGGTCAGTCTCCACTGGCACCAATCGATCGTGATGCTAACGATATCTATATGTTGTATACCGGGGGAACCACTGGTTTACCCAAGGGCGTGATGTATCCAGTGGGTGGGTTCGCACAGTTTTTTGTCAGTATGGGGGCCGCGGGCTTGGAGCTGGAGCCACCTACAAACATGGCGGGCTACCCAAGGCTTCTTGAACAAATAGCGGCACCACCGAAGACAGTTGTGGGGTGTCCAATGATGCACGGCACTGGAATGTGGCTGGGTGGGTTTTTACCCCAGCTTCTTGGAGGTACTGTCATATCGACTTCGAAACTTGGTCTGGACCCAGACCTATTGTGGAGCCTGGTCGAAGACTATCGAGCAACCGACATTGTGATTGTCGGGGATGCGTTTGCTCGCCCAATGCTGAACGCCTTGAACACCGCCAAGGAGCGAGGCACGCCGTATGAGATCGACTCGTTACGACAAATTACGTCGTCCGGTGTGATGTGGAGCCAAGAGACGAAACAAGGTTTACTCGAACATCATGACTTGGCACTAATAGACATTATGGGTTCGACCGAAGGCGGCATGGGTAGTTCTGTTACGACACGCGAGGGTGCCAGTGCCGCTGCCAAATTTGAGATCAACGATGGGGTCAAAGTCATCGGAGACGATGGGCAGGCGGTGGCGGCTGGGAGTGGCACGATTGGTCGAATCGCAACTTCTGCGTTTGTGCCGTTGGGATACTACAAAGACGAAGAAAAATCAGCGGCCACCTTCCAAGAAATTGACGGGGTCCGCTATAGCTTCCCGGGGGATTACGCGACGGTTGAAGCGGATGGCTCGATCACGCTTCTCGGTCGAGGCAGCGCCTGTATCAATACGGGCGGCGAAAAGGTTTTTCCGGAAGAAGTTGAGGAAGCCATAAAACGCCACCCATCGGCGCTCGATTGCTTGGTAGTTGGCTTGCCGAGTGAGCGTTTTGGTGAAAGTGTGACGGCCCTGGTCTCGTTGCGAGACTACAAGAAAGCAACTGTCGATGAACTGATGGCTACGGCGAAGGATAATCTTGCGGGTTACAAAGCGCCCAAAGATATTTTTGTTGTCGAGACCGTTAAACGCGCACCGAACGGTAAAGCGGATTATAAGTGGGCACGGTCTGAGGCTGAAAAGCGATCTACGAGTGGTCAAACCACCTAGCCGGGTCACCGTTTTCGTACAGCCCCAACATGCCTGAATGATGGGCTTCTCCGTCGTACGCACTAAAGCCAAGCATTGATCGGTGTTCAGGTGCTAAAGCTTGCACGGTACTACGTTTGAGGTTTAGGAAACTGCTTTCGACTGTGCGCAACCAACCCGCGCAGTAAGATATAGAAATGGCTCGTCTTGGGTGGGTGGATGAATTTGCGCCACCGCGGTGGATGAGATCGCCGCGAAAAATGATAGCGTCTCCGGCTTTCATAACAGCCCGTGTGTAGTCTTGTGCTGCTGCGCGTCGCTCCTTGGGCCACGACCAACTGTTCGGGACGATCCAGGTGGCGCCGTTCTCGAGAGTAAAATCGTCGAGTGCAAAAATCACGTTCACGACGCATGGGGTCTCGGTTAGCGGCATAGGCCACGAGTCCGAATCACGGTGAGCCGCTTGTCTTGGCTCACCAGGCTGTATCTGAATGAGTTCCCCTGCATTGATGATGGCGTTGCTGGCTATCGGGGCGATCATCTCGTCGACCCAAGACAGGAGCTCTGGATTGAATAGGACTGACGGCGCTGAGGGTAGCTTTTCCAGCAGACCATGGAGTCGAATTGTATTGTGGCCTAGGAAGTCGTTGTAGCTGCCAGAACTCGTGGTTGGCCGATAGTCGCTTTGCTCGGCAAGATAAGCATCGACGTCGTCATTAACTCGGCTGAGTTCCTCGTTCGAAAGGATGTCACTCAATATCGCTGCGCCGCTTGTTTGTGTGGTTTTGGTCACGGCGTTCCAATCGTAGGGCGCGCTAAATTGTGGGGTCATGGGCTTGCAGCTTAACTGTGGGAAGCGGTGTGGACAGACTAGCGATTAGAATTGTCTTGGCAAAGCGCCAATACGGTAAATTAGTTGACGATATTACTGCAATCGTTCGGCAAAAGATGTCGGACACCGCAAATCTGCAAAGAAACTGGCAAACCCACCGCAGTGATCTAGATTTACTCTAGGTCCACAGAAAAATTGGTTGTTATGCCGTCTTTGTTTGAGATTCCACTCGATGAGTCAGTTCAGGTACTTAAACGTGTATTGCCTTTGATGAGTCAGCAGAGGGTCCCAACGATTCCGCAGAACTATGCGATTTGGTATGACTACGTCACGAATAAAAACGACGAATTGTCAGCGGAGCTAGAAGGTAAGATCTCTGCGCAGGACGAATTTGATTCTGAAACTTGCCGAACCCTGTATGAAAAATTTTACCTCGCCGAGCTGCATGCCGAAGTGGATGGAATTCAAGGTGCGGTTCGAAACGCTGTTGAATCTGTACTCAGTGAACTCGGTGGGTTGGGTGAAGAAATCACACATTTCTCTGAGGTCCTCGACGAGTGTGGCGAAAGCCTCGAAGACGATCCGACCCCAGAAGACCTTAACAACCTAGTTGTCGAACTCGTGCGCGAAACTGCACGGACAAAAGCTCGCAGCCAAGAAGTCGAAGGCTCGCTGCACACGATGGCTAGCGAGTTAACGGAGCTTCGATCTCAGGTCGATCGGTTAAGTCGGGATTCCCGTACGGATGCCCTGACCGGAATCGCTAACAGGCGCGCGTTCGATGAAGCGATACGTCGGATGACGAAAGAGGTCGGCGAGACAGGTGCTCCACTGTGTCTCATATTGGCTGACATCGACCACTTTAAGAAGTTTAACGATACTCACGGACATTTAGTCGGGGACAAGGTCTTGCGATTTGTCGCGCAGGAAATTGAACAATGCGTTAAAGGTCGGGACATGTTGGCGCGCTACGGTGGTGAAGAATTCGCTGTACTCCTACCTAACACACCTATCGATGGCGCGATGATGTTGGGCGAGAGCATACGCGCGATCATCGAAGCCCAAAGAGTCAAAAATGATCAACGAGAAGACTTAGAGAAGACAACGATCTCTCTCGGGGTTGCACAATTCGTGGCGGGTGAATCAATCGAGTCATTCATCGAGAGGGCAGATGCCTGCCTTTATGCGTCCAAGCACAATGGCCGCAACTGTGTCACGAGTGAAGAAGAACTGGCCAAACACTAGACGATTCCCTTTCGTCTCCCTCCTATGGTAAGAATGCATCTCAATTTTGGGCTGCACTGACTTTACCTGAGCGAACAATTCGCTGAGACGCTTGGTGGACCCGCAAAGAAGCAGGTTGTGGGTATGAGTGAAGCGCCAGCCCAAGAGCGTGATCAAGAACATTCGTTGACGACCAGGGAACGCCTGGCGTACAGCATGTTTAACGGTGCTGACTATCTAATAAAGAACATTATTGGTAAGTACATGTTCTTTTTCTATACGACGACTTTTGCGGTCAACCCGTTGTGGCTTGCGATCTTTCAACCTGCCCTCAAAATCCTCGATGTCGTTACTGATCCCCTCGTTGGAGAGTGGTCTGACCGGACTAAAAGCAGGATGGGCAAGCGTCGCCCTTGGATATTAGTTGGTTCGATTGCACTCGGTATCGTTTTTCCGATGAGTTGGATGCCAACAGTGATCATGTTCTGGGATCCAATGCCGACTGTCCTGTCCATCTTCATCTATTTCATGATCTTCAAGTTCCTCTACTACATCACCCACACTATGGCGGTCGTGCCTTACTACGCTTTAGGCGCGGAGCTCTCAAAGGATTATCAAGAACGGACGAAGATTGTCGCTTGGCGCCACTTCGTAGGTGTTCCCATGACGATTGTCGCGACATTGCCTTTTTTCATTGCGACACAACCAGAATGGTTTTCTAGTGAGGTGACCGGCGTGGCCGTCGTCATGTGTGGTGTTGGTGTGATCATCATCGCGACCGGGATTTGGGCGGCCCTCGGAACCAAGGAGCGTTCTGTTTCCGAACCTAAGGAAGAGTTGCCATTGCGTGCAGCGTTGAAGATAACACTCTCCAACAAGCCCTTTATGTTTCTTGTAGCGACTGTGTTCTTCTACGGCATCGGCCAATACTTCTCCGTGAGTTTTGGTGTCTACCTGATCAACTACATAATTTTTGATGGCGACAAATCGAAATTCACGGAACTCCTCATGTACGCCACTGCAGTAGGTGCAGCTGTGAGCATGGGCTTGAACCTGTTGATCAGAAAACTCGGCGAGACCTATGAGAAGGTACAGATGTTCAAGGTTGGCATGTTGGCAAGCCTTACCGTACGAGCTGCGGCTTTAATCGCCTTTCAACCAAACGAGCCAGCCTGGTACTTCATATTGCATGTGTTGGCGCTACCGATCGGGAACACGATCATCGAAGTATTACCTTTGTCGATAGTGGCTGATATTTGTGACGTCGATGAAACGAAGAGCGGGCGCCGCCGCGAAGGCGCGTTTGTTGGGGTCTATAACTCTGCGTTTAAGTCGGGCTACATGATTGCCCCGGCGCTCGCGATGGTGCTTCTGCATTTCACTGGCTTTGACGGGTCGCTCGCTCAGCAGACGGCGGAGACCAAGGATCTTCTGGAGCTTTTCATGGTGCTCGGCTGTCTCGTGACCTTCCTCGGCGCGATCTTTTGTAGCCGATTCATCAAGCTCACCAGATCAGATATAGAGGATGCACAGGCGCAACTAGCCGTTAGTCAGCCCTGAGTTTGGAGGGTGCGACGTTCAATCGCGCCACCGATTCGAATGAAGAAAGGTCCGATCGCGACGACTGATATCAGTCCTGCCAATATGTAAAAGGCGATGTTGTAACTGCCTGTGGCGTCGTAGATATAACCAGCTAAAGGTGACGCCGACAAGATGAATGGTAGCTCTATCCAACGTAAAACCCCGTTTGCTGTAGCGAATGATGAACTGCTAACCGACGTAGACAGAGCAAAGGTTCGCAGTGGCGACATACCGGCGTAGCCAAAACCGTAAAGCGCTGCCGCGCCTACCGCTAAGAAAAAGCTATCCGCCTGGGTAAAGCAGAGCAGGGCAGTGGCCTGACAAGCCAAAGATAGCCAGATGCTCACCCGCGCGCCGAGAAAATCAGATAGCCAGCCGATGACAGGCTTGCCGAATGCTGCCAGCAAGGCCGCCGCTGAAAGCACTTGTGCTGCCTGGGTTGTCGACAAACCAATATCGAGCAGGTGCCCAAAGAGATGCAACATCACTGCTGCGAAGACACAAGTCATGGCACCAAAGATGAAACCGATGCTCCAAAACGCCCGTGATCGCAGAAGTTCTTGCCACGTCCAGATACGCGTATCGGCGACGTCTTCGACCATCTCTTCGCTGTGCTTGGCAGCATAGTCGTGACCGTCACGTACCTCGCCAACGTCTTCAGGTCGGTCTTTCATTAAGAAGTAGACCACCGGAAACAGAGATACCAACGTTGATACAGCAAACATCATGTAGCCCGTTCGCCAGCCGTAGCTGTCAACGAGTGCAGTAACCAAGGGCGGCATCATGATGCCCGACAGAGAAGCGCCCATGACTGCAAAGGCGATGGCGCGACCACGCCAATGATCGAACCAATAGATAACGGAGCGATGCCAGGTTAGACCGCCCATACAGCACATACCGATCCCCATCCCGACCCCAACGATGAGGTAGAACTGCCAAAGCGTCTGTACATTTGCGAGGAACACATAGGAGATCGCCACGATGACGATCCCAACCAGTATCACTAAACGAGGGGAGCCTCGATCGAGGTAGTCTCCGAGCCGAGGGGAGAGTATCGCGGCAACTATAGCTGCAAGAGAGAAACCGATAGAAATGTCCATACGGTCGCCATCCGACAGACTCGCCGCCAACGACGGTAAAAAGATCCCGCGCGAATAGGAGTAAAACCCAGTACCTAGAAAACCCAAAAGAGCGCTAATCGCTACTACTATCCAACCGTAAAAAAGGCGTTTTAGCATTATTCGATGGAGGCCTTGATTATTTTCAACGATGAATCAACTCGAGTGCCGACGGCGCCAATCGAGATCTCAGAATGGGGAAGTTCAAGTGCCTCGCCTATCTGGTAGGTGGCGCTGACGCCAGTACAGTGAGCGCCTAGGAATTTTTGCAAACCAAATTTCTGCAATTGACCTGCGGTCCATGCGATCGTCTGCGAGTCCGCTCTAAAAAGGTGGAAGCCACCGATGCCCATGACGATGGGTTGATCGATGGTTTGCGGCAGCTTTTCGGACGCGTTCACAATACCAGCGTGACCACATCCGGAGATGAGCATCCAGCCGCGTTCGGTGTTGATACCTAACACTTGTGATTCGGGGATCCAATCCGGTTGGTAGCCCTCTTTGGTTTTGAGCAGACTGCCGGGGCTGTAGTTCTCTTCGTTATGAATACGAGGTATTGGCCCTGTCAGAAATATGCCTGGGACAATCTCGAGCGTGTTACTTACTTCTATAAATTGAATGCCAAGCGCCTCTGCAGCCGCGCGAAATTCTTCAGGTCGATCGAACGTTTGGGTATCTGTTGTGCCAAGTGAATAGCTGGGCTCATGTTTAGAGTTGTAGCGTTGGCGGAAAAACCCTTTACCGACATAAACCTTTGATAGCGCCTGGGGATATTTATCCATATGAGCGCGGCGTAAGGTCAGGAGACCGCCGGTGTGGTCCGTATGAAAGTGCGTTAATACCACTTTTTCGATACTGCCTAGCGTGACATTTAGTGATTTCGCATTGTCGAGCACAGTACGAGCTTTGAATCCTGTATCAAACAAGATGTCTTCTTCGGGCGTAGAGATTAAGGCGGAAAATCCCCATTCCCCGATACCGGCAAAGTTGGCCGCCATGGTGGAGAGGATCGTAATGTTCGGCGGGCTGATGGTATTCGCCTTTTCTGCCAATGCCGCAGGACTGAATCCGAGCAAATAGGACGCTAGCACAAGCAAGCTTGCGCGAATTTGTGAACTACGCATCGTTTTTCCCTCCAGGGACAAAGTGTATCTGAACGGTGGAAGAACACTAAATCTGCTGTGAGTTAGCGCACGGATTATCCAGCGTGGGTTAGATACAGTTATTCAGTCAAATGACTATACAGTCTATGGAGGTTGCGAGATGGATGCTGCAGCAATTCCAGGTTGGTTTCAGTGTGATGAGATATTTGGGGACAGTGGCCAGTGGTTCATTGGCTCAGAACATAGTCTTCACATTGGTCCCTACGCCGATGAGGAAGTCGCGAAGACCAAGAGCGATGAGTTTTGTCGCAAACTTAAAAAACTGGTCAATGATGGTGACCGACTCCGCTATGTGCGCAAACTCCTGAGCCAGGAGTGGGATGCTATTGGCTCGGATGCACATGTGGAGGCCGAAGAGATTAGCCTCGAAGCCGTTGAAGAGCAGGTCCGTTACGGCGAGGATCCGAAGAAGTGGTATCGCTCAAAACGCTTCTATCAAGTCGACGGGGTTTGGTTTTTCTCGACTCGGGAGGGTCTAGACGTAGGACCATTCGACTCAGAGAGCGATGCGCAGAAACATTCGGAAAAACTCAAATCGTTGTTGATTAAGTGTAGCGACGAGGCGAGTGCCAAAAAGACAATCCTCGAATACAAACATCGCCCAGAGAAACTCGAAGTCGAGTACCAAGGGTACAAAAACCTAAGTCAGAACCGTTTCTGAACTGGATTTGTCAACGTGTGCCGGACATCAAGGTCTGGCGTCATGGACTTTGTTATAAAAACCTCTGGATAGACAAAGTGACCTGTACATGGGACTGACAGTACGTTTTCTTGCCTTATTTTTCCTAATTTTGAGCGCTTTTAGTAGTTCGGTCTTTGCCGAAGGCTGGGCAGTTCCGGATGGACCGCTCCGCGTACGCAATACAAGCCCAGCGGTGCAGCTATATGGTTTGCCGCGAATGACGGGTGCTCAAGTTATCGAAGGCGATTGGGAACTCTCGTTCAACACCGAAATCGGTAACAACTTCCAGAGTGATTTGGTGGATGGGACGTTTGGCTTTTTTGACGGTGAGACATACGTTAATAGCTATCGGGTTCGTAAAGGAATTGCCGAGAACTTGGAATGGGGTTTTGAAGTCCCCTGGGTCTTACATGCACCAGGTAGTCTTGACGGCTTGGTGGATGAGTTCCATGAAGTGTTCGGCTTGCCCGACGGTGAACGATCCTTAGCAACCCGTGGACGTCTTGACTACTTCGTGAGCTCCGACGGTGTCGTCTATGCGGATTTCAACAATAGCCAACGAGGCATCGGGGACGCACGAACGTTCGTTGGCTGGTCTCTGATCGATACACCTGAAACGGCGTTCGCGCTGAGATCAGAAATAAAGTTCGCCACAGGCAAGGTCGATGAGTTGACCGGTTCAGAAGGTACTGATGTTTCGTTGTGGGGTGAGCTGCAACAGAGCGTCGCGATTGCTGGCAGAAATGTCCGCTTCTCCCTTGGTGGTGGTTTTGTACGTTTGGGCGAAGGTGAGTTCATTCCTGAAGAGCAGGAAACATGGGCGCACTTTGGGCATCTTGGGATCCAGATCCCTTTGCACAATCGAATCGAGTTTCATGCACAGCTTGATGCGCACAGCCGCGTGCTCGATACAGGTAACCCGTTACTAGCTGATGGCGGCATCCTGGGGACGCTCGGTAGCCGGATTGGCATTACCGAGAAACTTTGGGTGGACTTTGCGATCATTGAGGACTTTGACAGTGAGAGTGCTTCGGACGTGGTCTTTCAAATCCTCCTAGGTGCTCGACTTTAGCCGCAACGGCTCAGGAACGAGACTAGCGCTTTTCCGTCCGGTCCAATCGGCCGTTACTTTAGCGGTGTGAGTAGGAAGTGTCCGTGGCTTGCAGCGACTGGCTTATCACGCGATGCCTGCCATAACTCCGCTCGAACGTTTGCGACCCTCCTTCCTTGGCGCGTTACGATCGCTCGGCCGTAAGTCGTTGCATTACCGACCGATCGTAAATAGTCAAAAGATACATCCACGGTTTTAGGCAAACGCTCGCAAGCAGTGTCGAAGATGAGTTGCAGGGTGGAGGTGATTTCCAGCATGGCGCCGACAACACCCCCGTGCACAGCGGGTAAATTCTGATTACCGATGAGATGTTCATCAAACGGTAAGAGCGTGATGATTTCGTTGCCTTGCTGTTCCACACTCAATCCTAAAAACCGGACATAGGGAATATGCGCCAACACTGCTTCGACGTCTTGCCCACGCCCTTGTTCGGCCAATTCTTGCATTAACTTCAAGTGTGCTCCCTATTTCACCGATGAGGTTGCGGCGTTGCGAGTACCCAGCATAAATGTCGCGGTACAACTGGCAATTGGGTCAGCAGGATCCTCGTGGTAGGCAACCGCGCGCACGAACGCGACGTTAGGGGTGCGTTTGAAGCAATGCGCGCGGGCATAAACGGCTTTTCTTGGTTCTGCAGAACCCATGTAATCAATGCGCATATCTAGCGTTGCGATCCCAGCAACTTCACGGGGCATGTCCTTCGGTCGTGCAATCATCCCGGCTGCGTTATCCAGAAGCGCTGTGATGGCGCCACCGTGAATGACGCCCGTATCGGGGTCGCCGATCAGATGTTCTGCATAGTCGATCGCGACGATGCATTCCATGTCTGTGTGACTGACATAGCGCATGCCGACGGCTTTTGAGTGAGGCACGTTCTGGATATGTTCTGCTGGATCGTGCTCCTGGGTTTCCATGTTAAACTCGCGCGAAAATTCAATTGGGACGGAGGATTCTACAATGGCGATGCAGCAGACGCCCTTGTTGATGGGCTTTATTCTTGATCGCGGCGCACGCATAGCGCCCAACGAAGAAATTGTGACAGCGACGGAAACAGGTGTCCGTCGACAAACTTATAAAGAGACTCGTGATCGAGCCCATCAACTCGCCCATGCTCTCGCGGGTGCCGGGGTCGAGGTGGGTGATCGGGTTGGCACGTTCATGTGGAACGGTTCCCGGCACTTAGAGGCCTACCATGCGTGTGCAGGTATGGGAGCGGTGCTACACACACTGAACGTTCGCCTGTCCGACAAAGACCTTGCGTACATCATCGATCATGCGCAAGACAAAGTGATTATTGCTGATGCTGATACGCTGCCAGCGTTGGAAGTGTTAAAGGACCGGATGCCGTCCGTTGAACGCGTGATTGTGGCAACCGAAGAGGGTTTTGAAGGGTGGCAAACTGACTTGCCGAACCCGATCGATTACGAGGAGTTTATCGCCGCGCAGCCGACCCACTATGACTGGCCGATCATTGATGAGAATTCAGCCTTAGGTCTTTGCTATACCAGTGGCACGACCGGTAACCCAAAAGGCGTAGAGTACGAGCATCGGTCTCAGTATTTGCACACGATGGCGCAGTGCATGACCGACAGTATGGCGTTGTCAGCAACAGACACTATTCTCGGTATCGTCCCTATGTTTCACGCGATGGGGTGGGGTATCCCATGGTCAGCGTTAATGCTTGGCTGTAAGCAGGTGATGCCGCATCGGTTTATGGATCCTGCGAGATTGTTAGATTTGATTGTCTCCGAAGGCGTCACACTGTCGGCCGGGGTGCCAACAATTTGGCAAGGCATCAAGGGTTTGTATGAAGCGAAGCCCGACGAACTTGATCTCTCCAATCTCACACGTTTGACCTGTGGCGGCAGCTCGCCGCCACCTTCACTCATACGTTGGTATTGGGACACGCTCGGAGTCGAAATGATCCAGGGTTGGGGTATGACAGAGACCTCACCGTTGGCTACCTTGTCAAGACGAGTCATGAAAAGATCCCAGCTGTCTATCTCCGAAGACGAGCAGTTTGAGAATGTAGCGAAAGCAGGGCAGCTCATGCCTGGGTTGGAACTGGACATTTTTGACGAAGAGCTCAACCGCTTGCCGCACGATGGCGAAACGGTCGGTGAGATTTTGATTCGTGGTCCGTGGATTTGTTCTGAGTACTACAACAATCCACAACCTGAAAAGTTTCATGAAGGTTGGTTGATCACGGGCGATGTAGGCAAGATCGATCCGGAAGAATACCTAATCATCAGCGATCGCTCAAAAGACCTCGTTAAAAGCGGTGGTGAATGGATCTCTTCAGTGGATCTTGAAAATCACATCGTAGCCCTCGATGGCATCGCGCAAGCTTGTGTAGTCGCACACCCCCACCCTAAGTGGGATGAGCGGCCAGTGGCCTTGGTTGTTTTAGAGCCGGGCAAAGAAGTCACAAGCGAAACTGTGATTGAGCATTGCGGAACTGCATTTGCGAAATGGCAGTTACCGGATGACGTGTTATACGTCGACTCTATCCCGCTAACCTCAACTGGCAAGATGGATAAAAAGATCGTGCGTGCGGATCTCGATGCACAAGGCTATGAGCTGCCTGATTTGCGCGGTCAATCGGCGGGCTGAGTCCGCGCTTCAGTTTCCCGACCCGATGCTAAGTACATCTACCCGCTGGGTGGTCGGGGCGACTTTGACGATGGCAGGCGCCCTCGGGGTAGGGCGCTTTGTCTACACACCATTGTTGCCGCAAATGGCAGAAGCCTTCGATTGGAGTTTCGCGCAAGCTGGGGATGTAGCAAGCGCTAACTTCTTCGGCTACCTAGTAGGCGCCGTACTCGCGCCCCATGTTGCTTATTCTAAATACGTCCGATTACTTGTTGCGCTTAGCCTGATGGCGAGCGCTGGGACGACTTACCTCGGTGCCGAAGTGACGTCGTTTGCAGGATGGTTGGTAATTCGATTTGCTGGAGGTATTGCTAGTGCGCTCTGCCTCGTAGTGTTGACAACACATCTCTTAGAGCTCTTAGCGAGAGAGAAAGCGGTTCACCTAGGCAACATCCACTTCGCAGGTGTGGGACTCGGCATCATGCTATGCATGGGTGGGGTCTATCTCGGTGGTGATGTTTCTACGCAGTGGGCGCGACAAGGTGGTCTAGCGGCTGGATTCATGGCTATCGCTTGGCTTGCCTTAGCCAACGGACCGTGGATCCCTGCACATCATAATCAATCAACGGTCGACACGACCCAACAAGAAAGAAGCTTGTTGTGGCCGCTCATCGTAGGTTACGGATTTTTTGGCTTTGGTTATGTTGTTTCCGCAACATTTATTGTCGCGATGGCCGCTGTCGTCCCAGAACTAGAGGATCCCAAAATAGTGTGGTTGGTGGTTGGCGCGGCAACCGTTCCTTCAGTTTATTTTTGGCAGTGGCTCGCGCAACGGCACGGTTTGATGCCGATCTTGATACTGTCTTATCTCACGCTTGGCTTGGGCACGTTCCTCGCTGGGAGTGCAGATAGCGTGGTATTGCTTATGCTGGCAGCCATTGCGTTGGGCGGTACCTTTGGTGGGATTACGGCTCTCGGCTTGAGCGCGGGCAGAGTAGTCGCACCGCATCAAACAGCGTTAGCTGTGAGTAGAATGACGGTGGCATTCTCACTTGGGCAATTGTTAGGCCCAGCGTTTGCGGGCCGCATGGCGGATTCGTTAGGAGGGTTCTTTTGGCCTTCTGTGCTGTGCACTGTGTTACTTGCAGTCAGTGCGCTGTTAACGTTTAAAAGCGGTTTGCGTCAAGCTCAGTAGGTACAGGTTCTTTGCCTGTGACAATAGCTCCGGCGAGACGGCCCATTTCCGGTGAAGTCTGCACCCCGAAGCCACCTTGCCCGGCGAGCCAGAAGAAACCGGTCGCGGATTTGTCGAACCCGAGGATGGGATATCGATCTGGCGCGAAAGTTCTTAGGCCAGCCCAGGTGTGCATGGGGCGTCCGATTGGCATATCTGTGTAGTTTTGAAATCGGTCGAGGGCGATCGCGATATCCAATTCTTCAGGTTGCGCATCGCAAGCGACAGTTGGTGTCTCATCCCCTGGACAAACCATGAGCCCGGGACTTTCTGGCTTAAAGTAGAGATCACCACTGAGCATATGAACTAACGGCCAGCTTGTTACCTCATCGGGTGCTTTGAGGATAATCCCTGTTCGGCGCATGGGGGTAAGTGGTTTGGATAAACCTACCATCTCACCGATCGAACCAGCCCAGCTCCCGGCGGCATTCACAACCGTGTCACATTGGTAGGTCTGTTCTTGTGTGTTTACCGTCCAGCGCAAGCCGGTACGGTTCAAGGCCGTAATTTCAGTATTTGCAACTACGGTGCCACCATTCTTGCGTAACAGTCGTTGGTAGCCGAGGACCAGCGCATGAGTGTCGATCGACATCCAAGTCGGATCCCAGGCACCGCCGCAGATACTTTCGGGCCGTAGTATCGGACTGAGGGTCAGAGTCTCATCTCGATCGGCAGCTCTGAGGCTTGGACAGAGTGGCCCCCAGCGCTCGATGTATTTTGCCAGTACCGCCTCTTCACCCGGCTTGGCGGCGGTCAAACCCCCGCGCGGATGTAGAATTTCGTCGTCGCTAAACCCGGCTGGCGGGCTTCGAAAAAAGTCGCCGCTTGCCTTGGTTAAGGCTGCGACGACCGGGTTTTCATAACCTTCGATATAGACCGATGCCGAGCGACCCGAAGAGTGGTAAGCGGGTTGTGATTCACGTTCCAACACGAGAACACGAGCGCCTGATGATATGAAAGCGGCCGCAGAAAGACCGGCTATGCCAGCCCCAATAACCACTACGTCGTAGTCCTGATTCATATCCAGATTGTGCCATGAAAGGCCTGTTAATGTGTTGTCGCGTATGGCTGGGCAGGTGTGCCTTCGAAGCGACTGATCGGCTATAGTGCGTACTTTTTTGGAGAACCGACATGCAATTCAAGAACCGAATTACTGAAATGCTCGGTGTCGAAACGCCCATTGTACAGGCCCCGATGGGTTGGATTGCTCGGTCACAGCTGGCGTCGGCTGTGTGTAACGCAGGTGCGCTTGGCATCATCGAAACATCGTCGGGCGAGCTCGACGCCGTTCGGGAAGAGATCACAAAAATGCGTGACCTTACTGATCGGCCGTTTGGCGTGAACATCGCACAAGCCTTTGTGCGGGACCCAAACATCGTCCAATTTGTAATTGATCAAGGCGTTAAATTTGTGACAACGTCGGCAGGTAATCCGGAGCGATTTACCGAAGAATTGAAATCAGCAGGATTGACGGTCTTTCATGTGGTCCCGACGCTAAGTGCTGCGATCAAAGCCGTCGAAGCTGGTGTAGATGGACTCGTGGTTGAGGGTGCCGAGGGTGGCGGCTTTAAAAACCCGAAAGATGTATCCACCATGGTTCTGTTGCCGCTAATTCGTTCTCAAGTCGACGTACCCATAATTGCTGCAGGTGGTTTTGTCGATGGTGCTTCAATGGCGGCTGCGTTCGCCTTGGGCGCGGAAGGTATTCAAATGGGCACAAGAATGGTATCTGCAGCGGAAAGCCCAGTACACGAGAATTGGAAAAACGCGATTATCAACGCAAAAGAGACTGATACAGTGTTCTTGAACAGGGCCCATTCCCCCGCCTTGCGTGCATTGCGAACTGAGAAAACGACCGCGCTCGAATTTGAGGTAGAGAAGAATGCCATGACGGAATTCGGCACGGCACTAGATCTCTATTTTGGTGGGGACATGGAGGCCAGTATTGCGTTAACCGGGCAAGTTGCCGGACGCATTGATTCGGTACGCCCGGTTGCCGAGATTATCGGCGAGGTGAGAGAGCAGTTCTTCAAAGTCGTGCAGGATCTAAACCGTACGTACAGTTGATTTGCTGGCGAGCCGCTACTCCAGTGCCCAGCTGACCTGTATTTGAACAGACATTTGTATCTGTCCGCCTTGGACAGGTACGGTATCTGAAGCACCTCGTGCGAACGCCATTTCTCGGACTGGACCGGGACTGCGATCGTGACTATCGATCGTAAGAACGTCCCCGAGAGTGGCACCTGCTAAGCGTGCGAGCTGACTAGCCTTAGCTTGAGCATTCTCCCATGCCGCATCCCTTGCGTTGCTAAGAACGTTGGTAGGGTCGGCGATTTCAAAGCGAATGCCGTCGATCCGATTACCCCCAGAATCGACCGCCGCGTCGATCGCCTCGCCAACTTGTTCGAGATTAGGAATTCTGACTGTGACCAGATTGGTGGCTTGATAGCCTCGCAAGCGGCGTGTGGCACTGTTACTGCCGGGTTTGCGTTCATGGTCGTACTGGGCGTGCAAAGAAATTGCCTGAGTCTGAATGTGGCGTTCGGCGACGTTTAGAGATTTCAGAGCAGTCAGCAGACGACGTGTCCGGTCGCTATTCTGATCAAGCGCCTCTTCGGCGGTCTTTGCTTCCGTTTCCACACCGAGGTTGATCACCGCAGTGTCTGGCGCCGCCGCTGCATGACCAACACCACTCACGGAAATTTTGCGTTCAACCCCAGCGTCTTCTGCACAAGCGCTATTCGCGAAAGTTAAAGTCATGGCGGCAATAGTCAGAGCTTTGATATTCATGAAGTGCCTGTCTACGAGTTAAGGTGTGTCTGCCGTATCGTCAGATCGTCTTTGGTGCGCGAAGCCCGACTAAATATCTAGCGCGTCCTAGAGTCGAATTTTTACTTGGGCTTCGATTTCGACGGGTACGCCAAAGGGTAGTTCAGCCATCCCAACAGCAGACCGGGTATGGGCGCCAACATCTGGTCCGAAGACTTCCAGAATGAGGTCTGAGCAGCCATTGATCACAGGTGGAATGGCGTTGAATCCAGGTGCGACGTTGACCATGCCAAAGACCTTTAACCAGGCTTGTACTCGGTCTAACGAACCGATGGCTTGATTGATGGAGGCGAAGAGTCCAAGTGCGATCTTGCGTGCAGACTCATACGCCTCTTCTGGCGTGACTTCTGCGCCTACTTTGCCGAGCGGTTTGGCCATAGATCCGTCGAGCTCGGTTGGGACATGTCCGGACAAGTACAGGATTTGGCCGTCTATTCGCACCAGATCGAAAGGTAAGTTGGCAGTTTTCATGGGCTCAGGTAGAACTAAGCCTAAATCCTGAAATTTGTCGTCGATACTCATGCCATTCCTCTCTTAATGTAGCTACCTGGTAAGGCCTCTAGCCTACGTGCTCAAATCGTGTGTGGCAAAAAAAGGTCAGAAAAAAGGTCAGAAGAAGGTCGCACGAATACGTCAGAAATATGACAGAAACAGGGTTAAAAAAGGGCAAAGGAACAGCCCAAAAAAGGACCAAGCCGTGCGCTGATTCACAGCGAAAACTAGATACCCGTCTACACTCAAGGAAGCACTCGAGAAGTTTCGAGTGGGAGACTCGAGCAGGATAATCGAGTCTAAGGGACAGGGAGGTCGTGACTCGAGAGGAAATACCGGTAATGAAAGGTATGAAGAGATTCACTACTGCGCTTGTTGGCGGTTTGATCGTGGCTATCAGTTCACTGCCTGCTTCGGCAGACACATTGTTTGGTGTCTATGCAGGTGCCGGTTCTTGGCAACAGGAATACGGTGGCGACATTCGTTCGACGATCGCCTCAGTCGATGTTGAAGATGATCTTGGCATAGACGACGAGAGTAACAACGTCCTCTACTTCGCCTTTGAACACGGGGTGCCCCTCCTACCAAATGTCCGCGCTCAATTCATGCGCATGGATGTCGATGGACAAAACGTCCTTTCACGAAGCATCGATTTTAACGGCCAGACCTTTGCGTTATCCGACAACGTTGCAACGGCTGTGGAGTTGGATCAGACCGATGCGCTTTTCTACTACCAAGTTTTAGACAGTGCAGTTTCGCTGGATCTGGGTCTCTCAGTTTCGATGCTTGAAGGTCAAATTGATATTCAGAGTTCCACAGAAGGTGCCAGTGCCGACTTCGACGAAGTAATCCCAATGCTTTACGCGGGTATGCGCGCAGACCTACCGTTGGCCGGGTTTTGGGTCAAAGCAGAAGCACAAGGGGTGAGCTTCGAAGGCAACAGCTTGATGGAATATACGGCGTTGGTCGGTTACGAAAGCCCGATTGGCTTGGGTATCGAGGCAGGCTATCGTTCTGTACAGCTCGAACTTGAAGACTTCGAAGATGTGCAGAATGCACAGATCGATATCAACGGACCCTACGCGGCTTTAAACTTCCACTTCTAGATCAACCAGTTCAAGCCTCGCTGTGCGACGTGCAGTGGGGCGGCCGCCCTCATCTTAAGTTGCTTGATAGATGGCCTCCCCCGAACGCGCTTGAGGCATAATGGGTGGATGACAGATTGGTCCTTCAACAAGAACTTAGTACTCGAACTCCTGCGTGGTGTACTGCCGCCAGGTAACCTCATTACAGACCAGGCAGGTCTGAAACCTTATGAATGTGATGGTTTAACGGCAATACGTGAACAGCCTTGGCTTGTAGCGTTGCCCGAGACTGAACAGCAAGTTGTAAGTATCGTTCGGATCTGTAACGAACATGGTGTACCGATCGTGCCACGCGGTGCGGGTACGGGCTTGTCAGGCGGTGCTCGGCCCCATGAAGTTGGTGTTGTTCTTGGCCTTTCTAAGATGAACCATATCTTAGAAGTTGATCCCGAAAACTCTATCGCACGGCTTGAGCCTGGCGTTAGGAATCTAGCGATCTCTGAGGCTGCGGCAGAGTTTGGTCTTTACTACGCACCGGACCCCTCATCTCAAATCGCATGCAGTATCGGTGGTAACGTCGCTGAAAACTCCGGCGGTGTGCACTGCCTGAAATATGGTCTTACTGTACACAACGTTTTAGGTGTGCGTGTGGTGACTTGTGATGGCACTATCCTAGAGATTGGTGGTGCTTGGTATGACGCTCCTGGACTCGACCTTCTTGCGGTACTTTGTGGCTCCGAAGGCATGTTGGGCATCGTTACAGAAATCACAGTTGCGTTGTTGCCACGCCCAGATTCGATTTCAGTGATGTTGGCGGCGTTTCGGGACCTCAAGGATGCGGGTGGTGCGGTCGCTGAGGTGATAGGGCGCGGGATCATTCCAGCTGGGATGGAGATGATGGACCAGTTAGCGGTACAAGCTGCAGAACAATTTGCCAAGGCAGGTTACCCAGAAGATGCTGCTGCCATCTTGCTGATTGAACTGGATGGCACTGAGGCAGAAGTTGCCGATCTAACTGCTCAGGTAGACCGGATCGTACGTAGCGCTGGTGCCTACCATGTCGATATCGCCGAAAGTGCTGAAGAACAGCTCAGACTGTGGAAGGGACGCAAGTCGGCTTTTCCGGCCGTTGGCCGGTTAGCACCGGATTACTACTGCATGGATGGCACGATTCCTCGCCGCGAGCTGGGCCGTGTACTGGCCGAAATTTCTACTTTGTCCGAGACATATGGGTTGCGCGTAGCGAATGTATTTCATGCAGGCGATGGCAACCTTCACCCTTTGATTTTGTTCGACGCTAACGAGCCCGGCGATCTTGAGGCTGCTGAAGAGATGGGAGGTAAGATCCTTGAACTCTGTGTTCGGGTCGGAGGTACGGTCACCGGTGAGCACGGCGTTGGGGTCGAGAAGCTCAATCAAATGTGTGTGCAGTTTAATGCGACAGAGCTAGAGCAGTTCTTTGCGCTCAAAACCGCTTGGGATCCCAACGGTATCCTTAACCCAGGAAAGGGGATACCGACCTTGACCCGCTGTGGAGAACTCGGTGGGATGCATGTTCGCCACGGCGAGCTACCGCTACCAGAGCTGGAAAGATTTTAGTGGATCAAACGGAATTGCTCAGAGAAGTCGTAGCGACGGCAGTGCACGATAAACGCCAGTTGAAGATCTGTGGTCAAGGTAGCAAGACACACTGCTTACCCGAAATCTCTGGCGAGATGGTCAGTACCGTCGAACATACTGGGATCGTCGCACTCGAGCCTGAAGAGCTAGTTGTTACGGTTCGTTCGGGAACGCCGCTTAAGGAGCTTAGGCAAGAGCTTGCGCGAGGACGACAGATGTTGGGTGCTGAGCCACCCGAGTTTTCTGGTCTTGGTACAGTGGGTGGCGCGTTGGCTGCAGGATTTTCAGGTCCAGGGCGTCCATGGCGAGGCTCTCTGAGAGACTCCATGCTCGGTGTAGAACTTGTGAATGGTAAGGGTGAACTGCTGAAATTCGGCGGTCAGGTCATGAAGAATGTCGCTGGCTATGATGTGTCGCGTCTCAATGCTGGTGCGTTCGCAAACCTTGGTCTCGTTCTGCAAATTTCACTCCGGCTAGTCCCACTGACAGACCACACCCGCACGCTATGTTATGAACTCGATGGCGCTGCGGCGCTAGCATTTTGTCGACAACTCGCTCGCAAGCCTTACCCGGTGACGGCAACCTTTTGGCATGAAGGCAACTTGGCGCTTAGGTTTGATGGCTCGGAAAGTGCGCTCGATACGGCTGAAGAGCACCTCGGTGGAGACCGCGATGCTACGAACGGTTTCTGGTCGAATGTTCGCGATCATCGTCATGAAGCGTTTTCATCCCTGCCTCACGGCGGAGCCATCAGAGTAATTTGTCCACCGAATGCACCGGCGCCGGAGAATTTCAGTTGGTCATTTGAGTGGAATGGTGGTCTTAGGTGGATTTGGGCGGACTCCATATCTGCGGATATCGCTGACTATGTAGACAGCATCAAAGGGTGGGCGTGGCAGTTGGGCCAAGAGATACCGATCGAGTCGGGCCAGAGACAGATAATGCGGCGGATCAAGCTAGCTTTTGATCCCGACGCCGTCTTTCGATCCCCGTTGAATCTCCTGTCGAATTCGGACAACTGATGCAGACTAACTTTACAGCGGAGCTCTTAGCGACGGATCGAGGCCAGCGTGCAAACGAGATTCTGCGTAGTTGTGTGCACTGTGGATTCTGCAATGCGACATGTCCGACCTATCAACTTACCGGTGATGAACTCGATGGTCCTAGAGGGCGTATCTACCTCATAAGAGATTTGTTAGAAGGAGTTGATGATTCAACCCGTAGTCAAATGCATCTTGATCGTTGTCTTACTTGTCGAGCGTGTGAGACAACGTGTCCTTCAGGAGTTGCGTACGGAGAGCTTGCCGAAATTGCGCGCAACGAACTTGGTCCGAGCCGACGTGGGATTAAAGGTTGGATGCGCTTATTCATCCGCTGGCTTGTACCTGATGCATCGCGGCTACGCCGGATGGCCCGCCTAGGTAAGATCACTCGACCATTTATACCCGCCCGGCTGAAACAACATATCCCCCAACGGATCGGAAAAAGGGTGGAAGCTAACGCGCAGCATACGCGTAAGGTTCTGTTGCTTAATGGTTGTGCTCAACAAGTCGCGACTGAGAACACCAACAAACATTTACGTGATTTGCTCGATCAGCAAGGCATTGGTGTGGAAGTTGCGTCGGATGAGGGTTGTTGCGGTGCGCTTGATCTGCACCTTGGCGATGAATCGAAAGCGTTAGACCGAGTACGCCGCAATGTAGATGCCCTAAGCGCTCACCTCGATTCCTGTGAGGCCATCATCTCAACCGCAAGTGGCTGTGGTGTCACACTCAAGGACTATGGCAGGTTGTTAGCGGCCGACTCTGAATATGCTGAAGCCGCTGCGTTGGTTTCCGCTGCAACACTGGACGTAGTGGAGTTTGTGGAACGTGCTGCACTCGATTTGCGCAAACGCGATGATATTGATCGAGTTGCTTGGCATGCGCCATGTAGTTTGCAACATGGAATGCAAATTACGGGATCCGTTGAACGCTGTCTCGAGAGCGCGGGATATGAGCTGGTTCCGATTAAGGATCCACACCTTTGCTGTGGTTCAGCCGGGAGCTACTCGATGCTTGAGCCGGAGATGTCTGATGAGTTGGGGCGTCGTAAAGTAGAAGCTCTACTTCAAAACGATCCAGAGATCATTGCGACGGCGAATGTCGGCTGCCAAAGTCACCTCGGTCACCGGACGGGCGTACCGGTTGTGCATTGGCTGGAGCTATTGGTTTAACTTAATTTTCGGCTTCGATCTCATCTAGGATCGCTTCAGACAGCAGGTTGTTGTGATTGGCAACGACGGTTTGTGATCGAAAAAGTGCCATCAGCTCTACGACCAAAAGCCCTGCAATCATTGCAATTCCAAGAGCGGCGAGTGCACCAAAGAGTAAGGCAATGCCGACGATAAGGATGCCGAGATTGATCGCTCCGCGCAGCCAGTCGCCCAGGTACATGTGGTGTAGGCCCGCGGCGAAAAACCAATTCAAAACGGCATAAGTGTCAGGATCTTTCATCTCTGATTTGAATCGCTTGAAATAGTAGAGGCGATCCTCATCTGCTAACGCACGAGCTCTCAAACGCAACTCCTCCTCGTGGTCTGAGACATCTTCGCTATTTAGCTTTAGTGCTTCCAACATGTTCGTATCCCCGGTAAGGGTCGTTAAGTTTGCCGACTTGGTCCGGATTTGTGCAGCGTCGAATACGCTGCCAACCAGCGTAACTGCCGCGCCACAAGCCATCTTGTTCTATAGCTGTCTTTGTATAGTCGGAGCAAGTTGGTGAAAAGTTGCACTCAATGCCAAAGAAATGTTTGCCACCGCCTCGTCTTTGGTAGACCTCGATCAAGCGAACAACTGGCTTTGCGGCTAGATGTCTAAGTGCAAGGCTTGGCACGAGAAAGAGTCTTATCGTCCCAGTGTGACGATGACAGCTTCACGGTTCCAAAAGAGCATGTAACGCTTGTTCTCCAGAGTCTGAAAAACTAGTTGCCAGCCGTCGGCTGCGTGTTCGTTGAGTTCAGCTTCCAGCTGTTTCAACGGGACACCTGATGCGCCAAGAAATATGGTGCCGCAACCGCCCTCAGCAATGTGTAAGACTTTATATTCTGAATATGCCAACTCGCTCTCCTTATCCTCGAAATCTACCAAATCTTCGTCTAATACTCTTGGCCTCGGCAGTGTTGCCCTGTGCATCGCGAACATCGGCGAACGTGAGCCAAGCCTGATGTTCTAGTACTTCATCCGCGGCGCTGAGGGCGATTGCTTTGCGAGCATGCTGCTCGGCCACGCCCAAATTTCCGTCTTTTAGATGTACATGCGCCAGTTGGATCCACAGCTCAGGGTCACGCGGGGCGATACGGATTGCGCGTTCTAAATAAGTTATCGCTGATGCTTGATCGTCAGCCTGTAGGGAGTCGTTTGCTTGGGCGAGCAGCTGAGCCGTCGCGGCAGAGGTGTTTGCTTGGGCCGGTGTCTGCTCGCCGGGAGATGTTCGTTCGATTGGGGCGCGGTCATTAGCGTCCGTGATTGGCGGTGGGATTGGATTGCTGGAGCAGGCACCCAAGACCAAAGATATGCAAAACAAAAAGCTAGACGTTAGATGGAAACGGCTTGTTTGTTTAGTGTGAGGTCGCATAATCCGAGTCATCGTACAGAAAGAAACGAACTAGCAACAGACAGGGAAGAGTCAAGATGATCAAGTTGAGTTTGGTGTTCGCGATAGTGGCGTGTCTTCTGGGTTGTACTACGCCTCTGGGCTCTGCAGTGAAAGTGCCAACCAACAAAGATGCAGAAGTCATGAGCATAGACGACGAAAAACGAGTCGTAAGAATGGGCGCTCCCTATCTGTACTTAGAGGAGCCTACAGTTGATTGGTCAGGGGCACGGACCGAAGCGGCGAAAGTCTGTCAAAAACGCTGGGGTACTGACCTGGTGGAACCGGTTGGGCGAACACGTCGAGAATGTTTGTCTGAACTGGGTAGCAACTGTACGCGCTGGGCAATGATCGGTGACTACAAGTGCCTGGAGAAGTAAGGATGACTGACATGGGCACTCCCTAATCAAACCAGCCTTTGACCCGATCCCGGATCGAAGGGCGAATATTGCAGCCAGGTTTGATCCCGAAATTTTGCGGTGATGCCACCGGCACCAAAACGACATCTGCGCACGTCTTACGAGCGCGCAAGCCGGTTTCGAATTCCACTTCAAGTAACTCATCAGAATGAGCGTGCACGAGGGGATCGATGGTGTAGCCGTGCGTGATCTCGTTCCAGACGCGCAAGGCGCCGGACCCACCGGTCAACCCAGTCGGTTCATTGTCATCGCGACCAACCCACACAACCGTCACCCGAGAATTGTCGAAACCGGCGAACCAGCTGTCCCTATTGTCATTTGAGGTGCCTGTTTTGCCAGCAACACCAGCTTGTGCGTATGGTGAAGATCGGCCGGTGCCTTTGGCCATCACGATTTCGAGCGCCCTGGCTAGAGTCGCTGCGTGATCTGGCGCGATGGTCTGTTCGAGCTCAAATGGATGATGTGACACTGGACGACCTTCAGGGTTGAGGACCGCGATAACCGCTTTGGGGTGGGTTCGAAACCCGCCGCTTGCGAAGTTTCCATAGAGTTCCAACATTTTAAGTGGTGAGAGCGGTTCTGCGCCGAGCAGCAAGCTTGGATAGGGGTTCTTCGGCTCTCGGGCGGTGAGATTTGCCAAGCGGGATTGGATTTGTTCTAAGCCAATGCTCATGCCTAACTGGACAGTTGCAAGATTAAGGGATTGTGCCAGCGCTCGAAACAGAGGCAACTCGCCGTAGAACTTGCCGTCAAAATTCTTAGGCGACCATGACTCGCCAAACTGAGGTGTGAGTGTCATGGGTTCATCTACAACCGAGTCAGCTAAGCTCATGCCACGCTCGATTGCGGTCAGATAGACGACCGGTTTGATGAGTGAACCTACCGGACGTTCTGCGTTGAGCGCTCTGTTAAAACCGTCGATTCGACCTTGCCGCCCACCCACCAAGGCTTGGATGTCGCCGGTCTGGGTATCGGCGATGATCGCTGCGGCTTGCAGAGAATTGTTGCTCAGCCTCCGGTCGGTTTCTATTTGGCTGAGTATGTGTGAAACGGCTTGTTGAGCATTCTCCTGATCTCTTGGCTTTATCGTTGTGAAGACCCGCAGTCCTTTTGAACTCAGATCAGATTGGTCGTAGAAGTCGCGTAGGTCCGCGCGAACCATATCCATAAATGCTGGGTAATAGGCACCACCTGAACTAGGACCATCAACGACTCCTAAAGGCTGAGCTAGACTGGTTGCTAGAGCTTGCCCGGAGATCAATCCATCTCGAGCAAAGGTGTTCAAGATCCGGTTGCGGCGTTCAAGGGCTCGGTTTGGGTGACGAAACGGACTGTAGTAAGACGGCCCGCGGATGATCGAGATCAAAGTTGCGATCTCGTCGGCCTGCAATTCTGCCAGAGGCTTATTGAAGTAAAACTGTGCCCCCAGGCCGAACCCGTGGATCGCTCTATTGCCGTGTTGCCCAAGAAAAATCTCGTTTATGTATGCGGTGAGCAAATCTTCCTTGCTGAACCGGGCGTCGAGGATGACTGCCATCGCGACCTCTTGGAGTTTTCTCTCGATCGTCCGGCGATTGTCTAAGAAGTAACTCTTAACGAGTTGCTGCGTCAGCGTGCTCCCACCTTGCTGTCGTTCACCAGAACGTAAATTGACCCACAAGGCGCGCAAGATGCCGGTGACCGAGAAGCCGATGTGCTTATCGAAGTTTCGATCTTCGATCGACTTAAGACCCTTACTTAAGAGCGAAGGAACTTGATCGGGGGTGAGGATGAGGCGGTCTTCACCGTGGCTTGGAAAGAAGCTACCGATGATGGCGGGTTCAAGACGAATGAGAGGTAACTCGCCGTTTGAATTTGTGATCTGGCGGATGTGTGTCCCTGCGAAATGGACGCTGATGCGCTGCGCAGATCGGGCCCGTTCCATGAATTGGAAAGGGCGCAGGAAGATTTGCAACTCCCCGTCTCGCGTTTTAAAAGTACCTGGTGTCGCCAGATTCGCGTCGTTGCGGTAGCCGAGCCGCGAGAGTTCACGGGTCAATGCCCAGCTGCTTAGTTGGGCACCGGTATGCAGTTCAAGTGGCTGAGCGTATACCTGGGCTGGAACAGACCAGCGCCGGCCTTCAAAGGTTGAAGTTATCGATCGGTCGAGATAAATCAGGTAACCGAGAATACCAAGTCCGACGAACAAGCCGATGCCCAACGCCAATTTTAAGAGGCGAAACGTCCAAGAACGATATGTATGAGATGAACGAGACTGCTTCTGACCACGTTTGGTTGGTCGTTTTGAGGCTGTAGCGGATCGCCTGGAAGATTTCTTGGTACTACTTTTTGCCAATAGGTTTCGCCTGCGGTTTCGCCAATTCCTGCTCGTGCGGACCGGGTTAGTTCAGGCGGCCTACTTTGCCACTAAAAGAGTGAGGGTTGATGAAAAATAAGTGTAAAAAGATTGTGCCTTTAAGCTGGGCGAGGCTTAAAGGCGGCGCCGATTTTTCGTCCTAGAGTGGCGAGCGCACGAAAGAGCTTCGGTATCAACCATATGGCTAACCCTAGGAAGAGCACGAGTAGCGCCAGAAACGCCGTAGGATGGTTCAGTGCCGCCCAGAGACCCGCGAAAACAGCCAAATCCTCTGCGATAGAAGCCGTCCAATTGGAGAATGGCTCGGGCGATGTATTGATCATCGCCCGCGTACCCGCCTTCGTGGCATGCGCTGTAGCAGTCACGGTTCCCCCGAGCAGACCTGCGGCGATTGCCATCGCAGGTGCAACATCTCCCACAGCCCCAGCCGCGAGCATGGCACCGGCTGGAATGCGGATGAAGGTGTGGATGGCATCCCATCCTGTGTCGACCCCAGGTGTTTTGTCGGCAAAGAACTCAACGCAGTACATGAAGCCTGCTGCGAGAATCACAAGTGGATCTTGGACAATTGCCATAGTCGCTGGCAATTCAACATACCCGGAACTGCCCGCAATTCCGAGAACCGCGACCGTCGCATAAAGGTTGATACCACTAGCCCAGGCCGCACCCATAGTCAGTGCAATGACTTGTACCAGCGTTTGATAATCGTCCATCAGAATGCCCCAAATAAACTTATTGGGACAAGGTAGCTAATCCTGATTGAATGGAACCTGAACGAGCCAAGTAAGCGATTTGATGGCTTAGCTAGCCTTTGGCCTGATCTTCCGTACGTATTTGGTTAACCAATTTGTCTACGACTTCGAGTGCACGGCCCATACCTGCTTTCATTCCGACCACATACCGACCAGCGACAACTATTGACGGTGTCGCGCTGATGTTGAAATCCCGCACGTCAGTTTCCGCATCACGCACAGCAGTTTTGACCCGAGGTGAGTTAAATGCCCTGAGGAACTCATCTTTGCTTAACCCTCGTCCATCGACGTAGTCGCCCACCATCTCTGGGGTTAGGAATTGTTTACGTGTGTCGTGAATTGCGCGAAATATTCTTGTGTGATTTTGCGCCAGAATTTCCTTGTCTGCCAAGGTGAGGTAAGTCTGACCAAGCATGACCTGTATCGGCGACCACATGGCGGGCTGGCGGCTGAATGCAACGTCTCCTGGTTGTTCGGCCGCCCACTCTTCAATCATCGGGTCGAAATTTTTGCAATGGATGCAGGTGTACGCAAAGAACTCGACGACTGATATCGGGTCGCTACGGCGACGCGGTCTCGGATTTTCCAGTTCCCTGAAATCATCGGCCTCAGAAATGTCCTCTTGCCCAGATAGAGGCGAGCTGACGTAGGAGCCAAAGCCAAAAATCAGAATTGCGACGACGGTGATGAAGCCGATGATGGTGTTGCGCGCGAGAATCGCGCGGCGGTCTTTTTTCGCCATTTTTGTTTGTCTCGAACCAATAGTCTGTAAAATCAGAGTGTAGATACTCGATCGCGCTTTGACTATTGCATTTGGTGATGAACAAGATCGCTGGATTCGAGAGTACAAACTCAGGGTATATAATTCAGGGAGTGTAAAAATGCAGCTAGGGCGCCATGAGTGAAGCTAACTTAGAGTCGTACCAACTATTCAAAACGGACCTGTGTGGATTCTGCTATCGAGTCCGAGGTTTTATGGAACAACATGGGATCGACATTCCGCTGCGGGATACCAACCAAGACCCAGAGGCGTTCCGAGAACTTTTGCAAGGTGGCGGACGAACGACAGTGCCCTGCTTGCGCATTCAGCGTGGCGAAGAGGTGGAATGGATGTTCGAGTCGATGGATATTATCCGATACATTGCCGGTAAGTTCGGCGTCTAATTACCGGAAAATTCGGCGTCTAAAAGCAGTTTCGTTCGACCGTAGCTCTAACCGCTTGACCTATTTCAAAAGTCCCTATTTCCTAGATGCTTCGTAATACAACGGAGTGATATGCAGGTGGTTGAGAAGAAATCAGAGGATTACTACGTCGAAATACCGCTAGGGATAACCAAGTCAGAGATGTTGGGGTTGGTTGACCGGGCAGCGGAACGAGCCGGTCTTTACGTCTCGCACATCGGCGGATACTCCCGTAAGAAGTTTCCAAATTCGGTGCATTGGCACTTTAAGCGAGATGCCACAGAAAGCGGCTTACTGGACGCCACATTTTGGGATGTGGAGTCACTATTTTGGTTGATGATTCGCCATCGAGAACCGCAATGGGTTCATCGGACCGTGCCGAAGTTGTTACGAGCTGTCAGGCGTGAGGTGGCTGACTTCGTCAAAGGTTAACCCTCTCGGATGAAACGAACGCCTGCGAACGATAGTGTGTCGTTGTCTGCTTCTAAAACCTCACCGCCAAAGCGTCCAAATCCCGGAATCGCGGCCTGAGTGTCGGATAGCAGATCTAAGGGTAGATCTCGCGGATAAAGGACATCGTTCTCGAAGCGAACCGTTAAAAAGCCGCTCTTCGGATCGAACCAGAGGTCGGCCGCACGCAACATGGTTTGGCTCGGTTTCTCAGGCGTGTAGCGTCCAACTCTGTTGTGCCACGTGGTAGAGACAGGCGCCTTCTTGAGCGGCACCGCTAGCGGAAATGCACCACGAATCCCATCAGTTGTCAGCCATAGATACTGGGTATCCGCTATGGTTTGAAACTGCAGCTGAAAGTGTGGGGCTTGCACACCTCCCATGACGAGATTTACGGGCAACGGCACGAATCCAAATAGACGCAGCTTGATGTCGAAACGATCAGTTCCGGCTGGGATCAGCTTTGCGTTGGCCAAACGTGTTTGATAAAAGTCTAAGTACAGGTCGCTAGACTTTGCGTGCACCTCAACAATACCGAGGTCAGGTCCAGCAAAATACAGTCCCTCGTATGTTTCGACGTTCGCTAGGTGACCGTTAGACGGTATTGCTAAGTTGGCTACGTCTTGTTCAGTTGGTGGTTTTGTGACCATCGCATAAGCCGCTTGCAGGACGTCCTTGGTTACCTGATTCACCAAGTTCTGACCTGCGCTCGAATTAGTCGCAACCAAGATGCCGACCTCCTCCGATGGCAAGATTTGCAAACTGGCATGGTAAGGAAACCCATCGCCTCGATGCCCTGCAACGAACGGAGACTGACCTTTGTGGCTTAAGAACAGCGATAGACCATATTGAGAGTCGCCGTTTAGTTCGTTGTCCGTAAACTGTGGCGAAGACATCGCAGCGACCGAGCTGAGCGATAGTATTTCGGGATACCCGCCGAGTAAGAGTTGGATAAATTTTCCCATATCCTTAGCGCTTGCAGTCAAACCGCCCGCCGATATGTCTCGCAGGTGGCGGACGCTGACTTCGCCGGAATCTGTAAGTCCGTTAGCGTAATCGACACCCGAGACGTGACCTGGATAAATGATTGCTGAATCTGTCATTCCGAGCGGGATCAAGATGCGTTCATCGATATAGGACCAATAGTCCAGGCCGCTCACCCTCTCGATGACGGACCCTAGAAGCGCAAAACCGAGATTCGAGTAACTAAACACTGCACCAGGTTCTGATGCCAGATGTAGATCTTTCGAGTTCTTCGGCAACCGCCGAAACTGATCGACAAGATCGGATGGGGCAGCGTCAACCCCAGTGTAGAGCTTGAAACCTGCCATCCGATCTGAGGGCAACCCAGAATGATGGGTTAGAAGCTGTCGAATGGTGATTTCGTCGTTCGCAAACCGAGACTGGACACTAAACTCAGGGAGATATTTTCGGAGCGGTGCGTCCAACCCAATCTGTTTGTCCTCAACGAGTTGCATGATTGCGACGGCGGTGAGGACTTTGGTCACCGAGGCTAGACGCATCGGCGTATTGGCAGTGAGAGCTTGATCGTCGTCTTTTGACGCCCAACCGAATCCCTTGCTCCATTGTTGGGAGTTGCGGGGTTGGGAGTTGCGGGCGTTGTCCCATCCGTCTGGCGTGACCAACACGACACTGACGCCGGGTACGTCGTCCTGAGACATGAGGGTTTCTATACTGGCCTTTGTATAGTCAATTAGCGCCGTTGCATCTGGTTTGCCTGGTGCCGGTCGCTCAATAGGTGGTGCGGCGCAAGCCGAAAGCAAAAACAATATGGCGCCGAACGGTGCCGTTCGCAGTTTCATAGGTTCCTCATCTATCTGCCTGCCGTATCATACGCTTTTGCTTCCAGGGCTGATCGCCGGATGAAACGTGAAGAAGAAATGATCGCCTACGCACTAGAAATAGAGCCATCGTTGCTGCCTTATATTCCAGAACTACTTGCAGATCTGGATGAGCTTGGTAGCGATGCGGAAATGATTTCGGCAGCCATTAGCGCGCTCAACTTGCCCAAGAGTGCAGAAGTTATCGATCTCGGATGTGGCAAGGGAGCGGTTGCGGTGGAGGTTGCCAGCGAGCTGGGTCTTAAAGTCACTGGCGTTGAGCTTTTTGCACCATTTGTTACAGCCTGCGAAGAGCTTGCCCGCGTGAATGGGGTTGATAACTTATGCACCTTCGTACATGGCGACATTCTCAAAAAAGTTGGTGTGATAGCGCCCGTTGATGTTGCGATATTCGCAGCACTTGGGGATGTGCTCGGACGCTTGGACGAAACCATAGCCACGATACGAGAGTACGTAAAGCCGGGTGGTTACATTCTTGTAAGCGACGTTTTTCTCGTTGCAGGAGGATCGTCTGATTACCCAGGCTTTGAACAATATGCGGCACATGACGAGACGATCGCGCGATTAACAGCGCATGGCGACAAGCTCGTCCAGGAGATTCTGGAAGACGAAGACGACGAAGATGACGAAGATGATGAGCAAGAGGAAACTGGTCACGATGAAAGTGCACTGATCCTAAAACGCGCGCGTGTAATCGCCGCTCGCGAACCTGAAGTTGCTGACGCGGTACTCGAATTTGCTGCTAGCCAAGCCGCTGAAAACGAATTTATTGAAGCCAATCTAGTAGATGCATTGTGGGTTCTAAAACGGGCGTGAGCGCTAGCCCAAGTGCGAGGTTCGATTTAGGAAACCAATACCGCGATTTCTCCAAAAATCTTCTTGGTTGAGCTGGGTGATTCCACCAGGTGTGGAGGCGAAGTTAACCCAGCCCGCAGCCTCCAAGGGTAAGCCGATCCATCTAGCGATAACAAAAGTGAGCGCGAACCCATGTGTGACGATGATGTGGATCGAATTGGAATCGGCAATGAGCTCATCGACACGTCGGTAAATTCTGGTTAGGCACTCACGTCTCGTTTCCGCGCCTTCGACTATCCGATGGTCTAGACGATTGTCATCCGGGGCGGGAACCAACCGTTCTTGCAGCCATGCATCGGGTTTTCCTTCAGCGATCCCGCAGCCCACCTCTCTGAGATCCTGGGTAGCCGCCACTGTTGTGCCGAAGGCTTGCGCAACTATCTCGGCAGTCTCAGATGCACGCAGAAGGTCTGAAGCCGTGATCTTAGGCGTTGCTTGGTTTATCAGTTCCTGGAGTTCGGCAGCGACCTGGTGTGCTTGTTGCTTGCCAAATGGTGTTAGAGCAGTGTCATACCAGCCACCAACCCGGGCTTCAACGTGATGATGGGACTCGGTGTGTGTAACCACATAGATGCTTTTCATTTGCGTTTCCGATCGGCGGCGAAACTTAGTTGTTGGAGCGCCAAAGTCTTGGTGGTACGAATGAACCCTGCCAGATACCTACACGCAACGTTTGTGCTTGCCGCTGTTCTTCAGCGAACAGGTTCGAGCCGATGCCGATGCTCAACGCATGACCTTGCTCAATCATAATCCGTGACAAATTTTGCGGACGAAATCCGTCCAGGAACTCTTGTGGCCTCGTAGGACTGTTTTGGCCATCTATCTCACAAACTGCGAGCAAGCGGCGCTCGTTAACACTGACTAGTGGAAAACAAATCACCATCGTATCTTGTACTAGCTCTTGCAGCGCTTGGGTTGCCTGACGACCACAGGGATAGGCCTCGCCTTCGCGCGTATGACAAATTTGGTCACGCTCTACCGCGTCGATGCCGAATAGATTCACCTCAACCCCGTTCATATACAGGGTCTCGGCGTCGATGGCGTTTGCATAAGCCGGGCCAAGCAGCTCGTCATCTTGTTCGGCCATGGCAAAGAATTGATCGGACTCGTTCGCGACGAAGGTCCCGAGGATAACAACACCGGCAAACACATGTCGCGGCCAGCCGACCTTCAACTTAACGCCGTGTAGCGTTCGGAGGATGGCTTGCAGTGGCGGGATTACGGAGCGTGCCCCGTAAACCATGACGCCTACGATTGCCACGAAATAGATGGTTAGTAATCCCGGGTCAAACTCGGCGAGAGTGGCACCGAGTTGAATCGCGCCTTCCCAGATGAGCGCGATGGCGTTGCCTAGGAAGACTGACCAGATAAATATGAAGACAGTTAGTCCAGAGAAGGGCGACCAAGGATCGGCGTTCACCTTGTCGAAAACATGCAGCACGGGTGGATTAAGGTGGAATATGTCATGGACCATGGTGGATGTCAGTGTCGTGGTACCGATCACGTAGCTGAGCATGTTGAGTCGATTTGAGACGAGCCAAAACGCAAACACTGCAAACGATAGGCTGGCAAGCGGGAGAATCGCTTTCGGGACTTGGTACTCGCCCAGAAAGATATGGTCCGCATAGGTATTGCCTTCAAGTTGCAGCAACCCCGCAAAAAATATGCTCAAAAAGAAGCCTAAGAAGCACAGCCAAAAAATGTTGGACAACGCATCGATTGAGCGAACCAAGCTCGCGGCTTGAACAGATAGAGGATTGATCGGCGGGTGCTCCTCACGAGGAGGTTCGCCTGAGCCGTCGTTCGATTCTGTCGGGGTATCAGTAATCGGTTTTCTCCGTTTATCGGCAGAATGTTAACATCGCCAATCGCAAATTTTCTTAAACAAAGGTAGTCATATGAGACTTGGTATTATTTCAGGCTATTCCGGCCGCAAGATGAGTATTCCGATCGAGGCCGTCAAGGCGGCTGAAAGCATGGGCTATGAATCGATCTGGACGGCTGAGGCGTATGGCTCTGATGCAGTTACGCCAGCCGCTTGGATTCTTGCCCAAACCACCAAGATGAAAGTAGGCACCGCGATTATGCAGATGCCTGCCCGTACACCTGCGATGACAGCGATGACGGCGATGAGCTTGGCAGAGCTTTCTGGGGGCCGTTTTATCGTTGGCCTGGGCGCTTCTGGCCCACAAGTGGTAGAGGGCTGGCACGGCGTGGCTTATGGCAAACCAGTCACGCGTCTTAAAGAATATGTGAAGATCATGAAGGACATATTCGCGCGCGAAGCGCCGCTGACCTTTGAAGGCAGTATGTACCAAATGCCTTATGCAGGACCCGGTGCAACTGGTTTGGGTAAGCCTTTGAAGAGTATTTTGCATTGCGAAGAAGATATCCCGATTTATGCAGCAACCATCACTGATGCTGGTGTCGCCGCCGCGGCCGAAGTTGCTGATGGTTTCTTTCCTGTATGGATGGACCCCGAAAAGTACTCGGTGTTCCAACCTGCTGTAGAAAAAGGACTTAATGCTGCGGAGGAAAAGTCTCTTCAGCAGTTCGATATCGCACCATTTGTCACAGTGGTTATGGGTGACAACGTCGAGGAATGCATGATGCCTGTCCGGGGCAACATGGCGCTGTATATCGGTGGTATGGGTGCCAGGGATAAAAACTTCTATAACGATTATTGCAAACGGCTTGGTTTCGAAGACGAGGCCGTGAAGATCCAAGATCTTTACTTGGCCGGTCGAAAAGACGAAGCAATGGCTGCAGTGCCTGCTGAGTTGATTGATGCCTGCCATCTGGTTGGTCCGGCTGAGCGCATTCGAGAACGTCTGCAACGTTGGAAACAAGCTGACGCAAACGGCATAGTTTCAAACATGCTGCTTGGTTGCCAACAGGCGGATGCTTTGGAAGTCGTGGCGAGCGAGATGCTATAGCTGTGACTGATACGCTCGTCATCGTCGGCGACGATGGCATCTTGGCGCGGCAGGCCAGTGAAATCGCGCGTCTGCTCGGCCAGCCATTTTCGTTGTGCGACGAGGTGCCAAGGGAGGCTCAACGGATCTTCGTCGCAGTGGATGACGTAGATGCCCGAGAAGCGATTATCGCGTCGCTTCCTCAGGCACGTCTCGCTAATTTAATTCATCCAAGGGCCTGGACTAGCCCGGATGCGGAGCTTGGAAAAAATGTCATGGTTGGTGCCAATGCCATCATCGGTATGAACGCGACAGTTGGTGACGGGGTCGTCGCAAATGCATTATCGAGTATCGAGCATGACAACGTGATAGGCGCACACACCTTTCTGGGTACGGGCGCAATTCTTTGTGGCAACGTGATTACTGGAGAACGAGTCTTCATCGGCGGTGGGGCTACGGTCAAACCGGGTACCTCCATCGGCGCTAGAACGACGCTTGGCACAGGTGCGGTCCTTGTGAAAGATGCTGATCCAGATAGCGTCTATGTCGGCAATCCAGCGCGGAGGCTTGGTTGACGGCATATACAAAGAGCGAAGATCTCGTTAGCGAGTTTGTTTCTCGTGGCATCGTGCTATTGCATCCTGATGCGCTCGAGATCGATCGAGACCTTCACAATCAAATCTACGAGAAAGAAAAAACGCTCTTTCGGGCTAAAGAGTACATCACCGCTGAAAATCTGCCGGAGATCTTGCAGGTGCTGCGCGCCCCGGGTCTGATGAGCGCGTGCAATACTTTGTTGGGTGAAGAATGGGCGATCGTTCCGTTTACACACAACACACCTTTTATCAGTGGTGCTTACGACCAACATTGGCACAAAGATGACAACGGGCCCTACAACGGGCGCAAGCCACGATATCACCAACCGGTTCAGCTAGAACTGCTGTATTACCCACAAGCCGTGACTGAAGAGATGGGCCCAACCGCGACATTACCTTTTTCCCAATACTGGACCTTCGATCACGAGGAAAACCACGACAATTTTGCTGGCGTTGACCATCTCGACTTCGGCTACCAGACCGAAGGCTGGGAGACCGTTGCAGTCAGTGGTAAGCGCTCAAACTATGCAGAAGATGAAATCAAGAATCGCCAAACTGCGCACGATGAGCGGATGCGTAAGGTGGTGGATGATCTTGCTTGGCCATTGGTACACCCTTATGAGGCAGCACCACTTGAAGCGGGCACGGTACTGCTGTACTCGCACAACCTGTTTCACCGCGGTAATCACCGCCGTGATAGTTGGCAAACATGGCGAGACCACCCCCGGTTTATGTGGCGTTAGCGAACAAGTGGGTGCGCAAAGCTGCAGTTTTTGGTTTGGGAACCACTGGTCAAACAACTGAAGAGGTACTTGTCTGTTTGACCGACCGCCTTTTAGGTGACGGGTCTACGTATGTCCGATCTGTCGCTGCCGATGCCATGGGCTCGTTTGTTAGACGCACGGCTCGGCCAAAGTTGATCGACGGTGTTGTCGCCGCACTCACGGCAAGTCTTGGCCAAGAAGAGAATCGGGAGAGCATGGATCGAGCGCAAGGCAGAAGCATTAAATTTGTGCGACCGACAGACGACTGCGATGTCTGCGAAGGGATCGGCATTTCCTTGGGTCACGAACGATACGAACCGGTTCGATCGATCGTCCGAGAGAATGCACTTGTCTCTCTTGTGATTGCTGTCACCCAGCAGGTCGAGCTAACTGAATCGACCGCCACAGGCTTGACCGAACGTCTGCTTGAGGTGGCTGCGAAGGATGCAAACATGTTCGCTGCAGGACTCGCGATGGATGTGCTCTGTCGTTTCCTAGGCGTGCAGGATGCGCGCGTCCAAGCGCTACTCAGTGATCAGCCGACGCTCTGCTTGCCGTCCTTATCGAGATCTGGGCTAACTGGTCCACTCCTGAAGCAGTGACCAACCGCGTTCTGATCTAGAGCGGCAGTGGTCTTTGTACTCGAGGGCTTTTTCGGAGCTCGCATTTCCGTCTAGACCTCGTTTGTAGACCCCTTGGATGATACCCGCAGATCGAAACATGTTGTAGATCACATAGAAGTGCCAATTCTCGATGCTATCTAGACCAGCATGTTTGCAGTATTCGGCGATGAACTCTTCCTCTCGCGGTATGCCGCTGGTGTTGAAATCAACGCTGGTGAGACCGTCGTCTTCATAGGATTCCCCATGGTATTCCTGGCAGAGGTAGCCGAGATCCGCCAAGCCGTCGCCAAGGGTTGAGAGCTCCCAGTCTAGAACCGCGACGATGCGCGGTTCTGTCGGGTGAAGTAAGACATTTCCTAAACGATAGTCACCATGCACGATGACCGTTTTACCCTGTTCAGGGATATTGTTAGGGAGCCAGTCGATCAAGTTGTCCATCGCAGGAATGTCTTCCGTTTTCGACGCGATGTATTGTTTCGTCCACCGGCCGATTTGACGCTCGAAATAATTGCCTGGGCGCCCGAACTCTCCTAAGCCCACTGCTTGTGGGTCAACGGTATGCAGCTTTGCCATCACGCGTGCTAAGTCTAAATAGATGGCGCGTTGATCCTCTGGCGAATGCCCAGGTAGCGGGGTTTCCGTAAACAGGCGCCCTTCGACCATTTCCATGACATAGAACTTGGTCCCAATAATCGCGGTGTCTTCGCATAGGCAGTGCATCTTTGGCACTGGCACGTCGGTATCCCAAAGCGCGTCCATGACGCGATATTCACGATCAACTTGGTGCGCCGATGGTAGTAGCTCGCCGGGCGGTTGCTTGCGGAGCACGTAGTTTTGCTTTGGTGTCAGTAATTGGAACGTTGGGTTGGACTGACCGCCCTCGAACTGGCGCACGGTCATAGGACCTACGAAGTCCAACACGTGTTGGGATAGGTATTGCGTAAGCGCAGCTTCGTCGAAACGATGTGCGTCTCTGACTTCGGTAATTTCGACGTCGCTCATCGATATCCTTCTTTTGTTGTTATTGGCGAGCGGCATAGCCTACCGCTTGATCTAGAGGGAGGCAAAATGCGACTCTAGCGGTTTACTTACCACTAGGGGAGAGAAAATGGCACTTCAGAAACGCATTGCCGTTACGGTTCCAGCAGGACCACGAATTGAAGACACGATCGCACGTATTCAATGGGCAGAAGAGAATGGTATTCCTGACGCGTGGTTTAGTGACTCGGGAGCGCCGGATACGTTGACCCAAGTCGCAGCGGTTGCCCATCACACAACCAATATCCGGATTGGTGTAGCAGTGACCCCGGTATACACACGCGCACCGTCCGTACTAGCGGCGTCCGCGAACGTGATTAGCCAAGTCCTCCCTGGTCGATTCATTATGGGTCTTGGCTCGTCGAGTCAGACCATTATGGGCCAGTGGAATGGCATTCCACTCGATAAGCCTCTGACTCGGGTGAAAGAGACGGCTCAATTAGTCAAAACGATGCTCACTGGCGAGAAGACGAGTTTCGACGGCGACACCTTGTTCAGTAAAGGTTATCGACAGGCGCCCGCGGAAAATCCACCACCAGTTTACGTCGGTTGTCTAAGACCGAAGATGATTGAGATGGCCGCTGAAGTTGGCGATGGCGTGATCTTTAATCTTTGGCCCAAAGGCGCGCTCCCTAAAATGATGGAGGCGGTGCAACGCGGAGCTGAAAAGGCAGGTAAGGACTGGCAGGAAGTCGAAGTCGTGAACCGCGCCATGGTTTTGTGTACCGATGACAAAGAATATGGGCGCAATCTGTTTCGCGCGGCATTCGGACCCTATTACGCGACACCGGTTTACAACAAATTCTTGGCCTGGGCAGGCTATGAAGATGCAGCGAATACTATTAATGAAGGTTGGGCGGCAAAAGACCGAGAGAAAACCGGTGGTGCTCTGACTGATGAGCTGATCGATGAAATTGGCATCATTGGCAACGAAGAAGAGATTCAGGAACGTATCCAATCGGATGCAGACGGTGGAGTTCATACCCACATCATCGCGCCGTTGGCCGGTTCTCGCGAAGATCTAGATAGGACCTTCAATGCATTCACTGCTTCTAACTTTAAATTCAGCTAACCGAGATAGGGGGTGACTGCTATGGATTATCAAAAGATTATCGTCGACAACCCAGGTCCACACCTCAAACGGATAACGCTTAATCGGCCAGAGAAACGTAATCCACTGTCCAATGAATTGCGCACGGAGCTCTTTCACGCGTTAGAGACGGGTGATCAAGATCCTGAAGTGCGCGTCATGATCATCAGAGGTGCAGGACCGTGTTTCTCTGCTGGCTATGATTTGCAATCAAATGTCGCAGCAGATCAGCCTTTCTACACGGCCGGTGGGCTTGCTAACTGGCCACGCCATGTTGTCGAAGGCTTTTTCAAGATCTGGGATCTAGCAAAGCCCGTGATTGCGCAAGTCCACGGCTATTGTCTTGCTGGCGGTACGGAGCTCGCAACTGCATGTGATCTAGTTTACGTCGCGGAAGATGCCAAGATTGGTTACCCGGTCGTCCGTTCGATCAGCCCACCTGATAATCAATTCTATCCTTGGGTAGTGGGGCTGCGGCGGGCTATGGAGATGATGCTAACCGGCGATCACATGAGTGGAATTGAGGCGGCAGAAAGCGGTTTTGCGAATCGCGCCTATGCTGAAGGCGATCTCGAGGATGAGGTTTTGCGTATCGCTGAGCGTGTTGCGATGACACCGACCGATTTGCAACAAATTAACAAACGGGCGGTGCATCGACAGATGGACGCGATGGGGATCCGGGCAGGTATTCGGGCGGGGACGGAGATGCAACAGCTGGCAACCTATACCGAGACCACCCAAGCCCATCTAGCGGACATGCGCAAAGGCCTAACTCAAGCGCTCAGCAAGCGCGATGAAGCGTTCGGTGACTATCGAACTTCCGATAAAGACAAATAAGTCCAGTCGGTAAAGAAGAATAACTAAGCTCGACAGTGACCATCCTCATCACCTTGGTCGCATACCAAGTGGTGTTACTTGGTATTGGCTATTGGGCGCGATCTCGCGCGACAACTACTGACGGCTACTTCTTAGGTGATCGAGGACTTGGACCCTGGGTCGCGAGTTTAAGCTACGCCGCAGGTTCGTCCTCCGCGTGGTCGATTCTTGGCGTAAGTGGGATCGCGTTTAGTGAGGGGCTCGGATCTTTTTGGCTCCTACCCGGTACGATTTCTGGCCACATCGTGGTGTGGTATGTCATAGCGCCATGGCTGCGCAAGGCCAGTCATGAGAAAGGCTGGCTCACGTTAACGGACTTGATAGTTGACGGCTTGTCACCAAGTCAGGCGAAGCTCTGTGCGCGAATCTCGGCAGTGATCGTTCTCTTTGCATTTACTTTCTATATCGCAGCCCAATTTCAAGGTGCAGCGAACACCTTTACGGCTGTTTTCGATTTCGACTTTCTTTCTGCCTTGTTGTTGGGTGCCGTGATTGTTGTGCTTTATACACTTTGGGGTGGTTTCTGGGCTGTCAGTTTGACCGATGCGCTTCAGGCCGTTCTGATGTTGGTCGCAGCCATCTTGCTACCCATCTTCGCGCTCGTAGAAGTTGGTGGCTTTTCAGTGCTACTCGATGCGGCCACAAACGATGGGTACTGGCACTGGTCTGGTGGCCATACAGGCTGGTTTGGCATCGGTTTCTTTATCGGAATGGTGAGTATTGGTTTTGGTCCCATTGGCCAACCACACCTACTGACTCGGGTCATGGCGATAGCTGATGGACGCAAGATCACACAAGCGCGGATCGTGGCCATCTCTTGGTTTACTGTCGTACTTGGTGGCATGTTTCTGCTAGGGGTTTGTGGTCATTTACTGGTAGTGGATCAGGTGGACAATGAGCAGATCTTCTTTGTCTTAGCAGCGGACTTGCTGCCAACAGTCGTAACAGGTGTCCTAATCGCCGCCGTGCTCTCAGCCATTATGTCGACGGCCGACAGTCAACTTCTGGTCGCAGGATCTGCGTTACATCACGACTTGAAGCTAGATAAAAAAGCAAAAGATCCAGGCAAGAGCGCCCGCCTCGCGGTTGCCGTTGTTGCTGTGGCTGCAGTCGTTCTTGCTGTTTTACTCCCCGAGTCAATTTTCTCCCGCGTTCTTTTTGCCTGGACTGCCCTTGGCGCGGCGTTCGGCCCAATCGTATTGATACGGTTTCTGAAGTGGTCAGTACGACCCGGCGCGGTGCCGATAGCCATGCTTGGCGGCTTTGGGTTGACCGTCGTTTTCTATTCGCTGCCAAACGGACCCGGTGATGTTTGGGAGCGGGCTGTACCTTTTGTCACAGCCTTTGTCACACTTTGGCTTGCCCGCACGTCTACAGAGGAGAGTAATAACGGAAAGGAGTCGGCCTCATGATGAAGCAGATACAAGCGGGCAGCGGAGCCTTATTCGCGGCATTTGTATTCGTGCACTTGATCAACACGTTTTTAGCGGCATTTGGCATCGCAGCCTACGATGGCTTCCAAGGTGCAGTGCGGGTGGTTTATCAGGCTTTTTTTATCGAAATGCTTCTACTCGGCGCGCTTCTCGTACACCTCGTGGTGGGAATCACTCGAATTGTGATCGAACCGAAACGAAGTTTAAGCACACGTGCGCGATGGCACCGATACGCAGGTTTTTTTCTACTGTTTGTGATTGGTGGGCACATCACCGCGGTACGCGGATCGTCATGGTTCTACGGCGTGTTTCCAGGGTTTGAGGGATTGGCGTTTTCGATAGATTACGCACCTTACTATTTTGTCCCATACTATTTTTTGTTGGGCGTTGCCGGTTTCTATCACGCTATCAACGGACTCAGTGTTGGCCTGCCGCGGTTAGGTTTTAAGTTAGCCTTGAGTAACCGTGCTCTACGCTTATCGACCTCGGCTGTAGCGGTGGCAATGGGCGCGGCCCTGCTCGGGTTCGCGGGAACCTGGACGGATGTTGGCCAACCCTATGAGAGCGAGTTTGCCAAGCTCGCCCTGGAAATTTTGCGTGGATTCACAACTTAAGGCGGTCGCCTACGGCGTGACTGGGTCTTGGGCTGATGCTGAGGAGATCGTCCAGGAAGCCCATGTGCGGCTGCTCGATAGCGAGCGCAATCCCGACTCAGAGGCGGCGTATCTTTACCGGGTTGTCTGCAACTTAGCCTACGATCATCTGCGCAAAGAGAAAGTTCGACGAAAGCACTACTTCGGACCCTGGCTACCGGAACCAGTGGCCGATGATCATTTTGAGCAGGTCGAGTTTCAGCAGGAGTTAACTCTGGGTTTCATGCTATTGCTGGACTTGTTGTCTCCGGCTGAGCGGATCGTTTTTGTCTTGCATGAGGTTTTTGATTTTAAGCACACAGAGATTGGCGAGTTGCTAGGTGTCCCAATTCCAACGATCCGACAGCGGTTTAGTCGTGCCCGGAGTCGACTGAAGACAGAAGGGTTGGCCCTCGACACGATGGGGACAACCACGCCCCCAGATGAAGTCAAAGTGCTCTTAGAAAAAATGATGGCACTCGTGTTCGCGGGCGATGTTGATGGATTCATTGATCTCATGAGCGAAGACGCTGTCGCGCTAACGGATGGTGGTGGCATTGTCAGCGCTGCCGTCCGACCGGTGACCAGTCCGCAGCGAATCGCGCAGGTTGTGATGCACCTGGTGCAAAAGAATATGCGCCTCGACGAAATTGAGCTCGACATTCGAGCGATCAACCATAGTTGGGCCATCGTCATGCAAGAACGGGGTGTGTTTCACTCGATGACTACGCTAGAACTCCAGCAAAACCAAATAAGGCGCATTTACGTCGTGCGTAATCCCACGAAAGTTGAGGGCATTACTTCGGGCTCTCAGCAAAAAGGAGATCAAGGTCGCTAATGACAAGCGACGCCGAATTTCTTAAGGCGCCAGTAGTTGTAGGGCCAGGGTGTTAGGAATCCCATCAGGAGGCTGGGCAGGATCGACCACCAGGTCAGTCTGAGTTCACCCACCAAGATCCAATCGGTTGCGTTCATCGCCAGTTCCATGCCAATCATTGAGATTAGGCTCATACCCATTGCCGTCTTGAACGCTTGTAGCCAGGGCAGTTGTTTAGCGAGGATGAGAGTTTCCAGCGCTATGCTCGTCAACAAGCCGTTAACGATCGCTAGTGGCATTACGACCACCGCGCCGACCTCTGGCTGGTACGCCTGGAAATAGTAAATTGTGCCAAAGTCACCGATAGCACACCCCAACAAACACCATAAGGTGTTCTTGGCAGACGCAAGCCAGGTGTGTCGACAATGCCAGTGGAATAAGTCAGTGTGTTCGGACATCTGATCATTTTAGCATTGTCTGATGGCGATGATGTATGCTCTGTTTTGAGGGCTTTGTAGGGAGGATCCTACAGCTGAATTTTGAATATACGGAAATCGATGTAACTCGCTTAAGGGATAACGGCAAGGAATGAAGGAAGTTTTCATACTTCGTCACGGAGAGACGGAATGGAATGTCGCGAAGAGAATGCAGGGGAGACTGGACTCACCGCTGACCCAAAATGGCAAAAATCAGGCTGACAAGAACGGTCGTCTCCTCAAAAAGATAGGCGATACGGACTGTCTTTGCGTATCGCCGTCAGGCCGCACACTTGAGACCGCCTACATCGTAAATTCCTACGCCAAGGCTGAGTTGGTGACGTTCGATGAACTCATGGAACGTGATATGGGTGACTGGTCAGGGTTGACTGTCGCCGACATTGAAACGCACTTTCCTCAAGCATGGGCAAGCCGTGAGACTGATCCACATGGGTTTAGGCCGCCGAACGGCGAGAACCTGCCGGATATGCTCCATCGGGTGAAGCCAGTTCTCGAAGAGATATTCGATTCAGAATACGAACGACTAGTGATTGTGACGCATGGAATCATGAGTAAGGTCATTCTGGCGCACTTCTTGAGCCTTGAACCTGGCGAGACGAACGATTTACGGCACCCGAACAATCTCGTCTACCGCTTGACCTTCCATGCCAATGCCATAGAAACTCATCATTTCCTGGATGGAACAGAGGCGCGCGAAGGTTTATACCGTCTGCAGAAAAACGCAGATGTGAGACCGATCAGCAAGTAAGCGCCCACCGAACGAGCCGCAAGCTCTGTTCTTCCGACCAGAATCAACGAAAATATTGATATTTTAGGAAGGACTGAGTATGCGAGTAGACGGCGGCGTTGGTGCTGATTTATCAACTGTGGGCGCGCAAGCGCAAGAGCTCGAAGAGATGGGCTATAGCGGTATCATGACCGCGGAAACTGCCCACGATCCATTTTTTCCTTTGTTAGTTGCCGCGCAGAACACTTCTCGCGTGGAGCTGATGACTTCTATTGCGGTCGCTTTTGCGCGCACACCAATGGTACTCGCGAACATTGGTCATGACCTCAACGCGTACTCTAAAGGTAGGTTCGTGCTGGGGCTAGGCTCGCAAATCCGACCTCATATCACCAAGCGTTTTAGTATGCCTTGGTCATCGCCCGCGGCGCGGATGCGTGAATTCGTGTTAGCGATGCGCGCGATTTGGGGAAGTTGGCACGACGGTAAACCCTTAGAGTTTACTGGTAAGTTCTACACGCACACTTTAATGACGCCGTTCTTTACGCCGACAGATTGTGACTACGGCGCACCTAAAGTGTTTCTCGCCGCGGTTGGTCCAAAGATGACTGAAGTAGCTGGAGAAGTAGCGGATGGCATGATTGCGCACGCCTTCACTACAGAAGCATATCTGCGCAATACCACAATACCCGCTCTCGAACGGGGTTTTGCTAAAGCAGGTAAGTCGCGCGCCGACTTTGAAATTAGTTACCCGGTATTTGTCGTGACAGGGCAATCGGAGGAGGAGCTTGCTGAGGCTAAAGTCGCCACAGCGAAACAGATTGCCTTCTACGGCTCCACGCCTGCATACAAGCCGGTGCTGGATTCCATTGGTGCGGGTGAGTTGCAAGGAGATCTCAATAAGATGTCTAAGCAAGGTCGTTGGGACGAGATGGGCACGCTAATCGGGGAAGACATGATTAAGGAGTTCGCAGTTATTGGCGAGCCTCACGAAATCCCAGCTCAGATCAAGTCGCGTTACGGAGACATCATAGACCGGACCTCCGCCGCTTACGCCCACATACCCAAGAGCGATCGGATGAAACTCATCGCTGAACTATCCGCTTAACAAACAATCCGACACATCGGTATTAAAAAAGGAAAGACATGAAAGTAGACGCTGGCATAGGCAACAAATTAGCCAAGATTCCGGATCAGGTTCGAGCACTTGAACAGGCCGGATATGATGGTATTCGCACGGCTGAGATGAATCACGATCCTTTCTTTCCGTTGCTCTTAGCGGCAGAACACTCAGAGAAGTTAGAGCTCGCGACTTCTATTGCGGTCGCATTTGCACGCAGCCCGATGAACTTGGCAAATATCGGTCATGATTTGAACGCGTACTCAAAAGGGCGCTTCACACTCGGGCTTGGTTCGCAGATCAAACCCCACATTACCAAACGCTTCAGCATGCAGTGGGGCGCCCCGGCCGAGCAGATGCGCGAACTCGTGCTCGCGATGCGAGCAATTTGGGCAAACTGGTACGACGGTGAGGCCTTGGAGTTTGTTGGCAAATACTATCGTCACACTTTGATGACACCTGCGTTTACGCCTGAGGATAAGGACTACGGTGCGCCCCGCGTGATCCTGGCAGCGGTCGGACCTAGAATGACCGAGGTTGCCGGTGAAGTTGCAGATGGCCTCATCATCCATCCGTTCTCAAACATGCCGTACATCAACTCAGTCACCATACCGGCAATAGAAGCTGGTCTCGCCAAAGCAGGGCGTAGTCGCGACGATTTTGAGTTGTCCTATTCTTGTTTTGTCGTCACTGGTCGAACTGAAGAAGAATATGAGGCTGCCAAGAAGGCTACCCAAGAACGCATTGCGTTCTACGGTTCAACGCCGGCGTACAAAGGTGTTCTGGATGCGATCGGCTGCGGTGACTTGCAAGGTGAGTTCAACGCCATGTCTAAGCAGGGACGTTGGAAAGAAATGGGCACGTTGGTGACTGACGAGATGATTGGTGAGTTTGGTGTTATGGGCGAGCCACACGAGATAGCGCCGCAAATGCTTGAGCGGTATGGCAGCTTCGTTGACCGTACATCGGCGTCGTTTGTCGTCTCTGATAGTGATGAGCAGGCGAAGATAATTTCAGCATTGAGGGCCGGATAGCACTCTAAAGGTGGTTCTTAGCAGAATTCGGTTAGATTGATTGGTTATAACGGGCCGAGCTTTCTAACCGAAGTGACGAAATCGATCGTAGAAGCGATAACTAGTTCACAGTTAGCAGGCACTTACTTATAAGGGACTTACAAGCTGAGTGAGGTGGTTTCAAAGAAACGAGCTATGATTCCCCTAGGTCCTGTGACGTGCACTCGGTAAAATGTGTGAACACGTGCAGATGGTAGAAGCGGAGATTCAAGCAATTAAGTTGACGTGAACTTGGTATGAAAAGCTCGATTAAACAATATGTGACCGGACTCGCGATCCCACGCGGCGTTCAGCTTGCTGTGGCTGGCTTTGCCGGTTTGGTCATGAGTTTGGTCGTCACAAGCTTGGCGGTGAGCAATGTCATCGCCCATCAGGGATTTGAAAACTACGCGCTAGCCAAACCAACAGCGACCCAACGTGTGATCCGACAAACCCAAGTGGATCGCTTTGGCGGACAGGTCAGTTCTGCTTTTGGTATTAAGAACAGTGTTGCTACCGAGTTTGCCGATTGGATTTTGGAAGCCGCAGAAAGACAGGATTTGGCGCCCGAACTACTCGCAAGTCTGGTTTTAACAGAAAGCTCTTTCCGCAAGCATGCACGTTCCAATGTTGGCGCTGTGGGCCCTGCCCAAATTCGCCCAGACTATTGGGGTAGTTTTTGCGGTGCGGATGATCTGCATGATCCTGAGCAAAACATATACTGTGGTGCGCAAATCTTGTCGCACCTAATGGAGCGCTGTGGTGGGGATCGTGCTTGCGCCCTTGCAGCGTACAACGTCGGTCCATATGCCAACCGCGCTAGCGCCGCCGCCCGGTACGTCACGAAGGTAGATCGCTACCAGGACAGTCTAGAAGCACATAGTCTAGAAGCGGCAGCTTCCTTGTAGGAGGAAGTAGCAGCTTCTTCTAACGCCCCTTCGCTCTCGTAGGTTCTCTGTAAAGCCTCGACCATCCTAGGTACACTCGATCTCACTTGGTCTATGTGAGATACCCAATGTATAGCCGAATCAAGCGTTCGCTTCTTGTAACGTTACTGTTGGCGAGCACCGCCACCGTTGCGCAAGAACCAACGCCAGCGTTCTTGCAACCGGAAGTACTAAGAGCTGCCATGGCGATTAACCTGACAGACGAGCAAGAGCCATTGTTCCGTGACGCCATTACAACCTTTGCGCAAGCCCGTATCGATTCGCTCGGAAAGCTGATGCGAGGTCACAATCGTACTGGGGTTGAGCGACGTTGGAAGTCGAAAACGCGCTCGTTTTTGAAGGAAATGGATGAGACGCTGCGGCCTGTGTTAACGGACGAACAATGGCCTGCTTATGAGAATTACCGAGAAACCCTCAAAGCGAACCTGCGAGGTTTCTGACAGCTTTGCGATGTAACAGAGAGAGAGTTCGATGACCGATTTTGGATTGTTGATTTTTGCGACAGATTATTCAGTCGCGCCGGGCACACTTGCACAAGAGGCGGAAAAGTTCGGCTTTGAATCGTTGTTCTTTCCAGAACACACACATATTCCTGCGAGCCGTAAATCGCCTTGGCCTGGTGGACGAGAGCTACCGCAAGAGTACTGGCATACACATGATCCTTTCGTATCGTTGATGGCGGCAGCCGCCGTTACTAACGAGATCAAGGTAGGTACGGGCATTACGTTGATTACGGAGCGCGACCCGATCTTGATGGCAAAACAAGCTGCCACACTCGATTTCTTGTCCAACGGTCGTTTTTTGATGGGCGTGGGTGCTGGTTGGAATGCGGAGGAGATGGAAAATCACGGCACACCTTTTGCCGATCGGTGGAAAATTCTGCGCGAACGAATACTCGCCATGAAAGAAATCTGGACCGAGGAAGAGGCTGAATACCACGGTAAATATGTTGATTTCGATAAGGTTTGGTCACACCCCAAGCCGAAACAAGCCGGTGGACCGCCAATACTCATGGGTGCGTCATCGAAGTACACCTACAAGCGGATCGCCGAATACTGCGACGGTTGGTTCCCAATCTACCAAGATCAAGATCGGGCAGCAGCAAGTGGTGCGGTAGATTACGCCGAGGGAATGCGACTGACCCGAGAGGCGTGGCAAGAGGCAGGGCGCGAGGGTGAACCTAGCTTCAGCGTTTTCGGCGTTGGTCCTGATCCACAAGCTGTAGAGCGAATGGTTGAGCTTGGTTTTGATCGGGTGATCTTCGGACTTCCCTCTGCCGACGCAGACACTGTGTTACCCATGGTTGAAAACTACGCAGCGCTAGCCCATAAGTTCAACGCTTAAGCTTAAGTGCAGTGTCGTGAGAGATGTGGCGCATGTTGTATTGCGCCGTCAATCTCGTCGCCAATCCCAGGGATGCCTGCGGGTAAACCCGCGGGAGTGCGGTGTGTCCAACTGACGGATGACTACCGTTGCAAGATATTTGCAGCAGCGACGCGTCCGCTTGTTTGTCAGCAGTTTCAAGCCGAGCGCGATGTGTGTGGTCAGAATCGTACCGAGGCGCTATTGATCCTCAAGAGCTTAGAAGCGGGCTGAGAAGATTCACTACATCCGTCTCAGTCTTGACGTGATGCGCATCAATGCCAGCCTCTAGCGCGCCATCGATATTCTCCATTGTGTCGTCTATAAACATGACGTTTTGCGGCGTTGTACCCATCCGCTCGCAAACGTCGAGGTAGGCGTCTGGGCTTGGTTTGCGGACGCCAATCTCCGAAGACACGTATATCTCTTCAAAGGGTGATAGTTCTTGTCCAAACAGGCCACGCCAACAGTTCGCGTGCGTGTCATTTGTGTTGGTAAAGGCAAACAAACGGTGTTGGGCACTGAGTGCGGGTAGCAGTTCAATCACACCGTGAAAAGGCGAGGTCCATAAATCGTTCCAGCCTTTTTGCCAGTCTTCGATACTGAGCTCGATCTCAAACTTTTTGCCGAGGTGATCGGTGTATTCAGCGAATGTTATCGCGCCCACCTCATGCTGTTCGTATGCCGGATCTAGCGCCCACCGATCGTAGAACCGTTGCTCCGAAACCTGAGCTGACTTCGCCCAGCTGGTAAAAACTCGGCGAAAGTCGACACCGATGACGACGTTACCTAAATCGAGGAGGATGAATTTCATTTACGGTTTCTACTCTTCTCTCTGCTGTTTGCTGCGTCTAATGCCGCAATGCCTCGATCGCTTAACTGATACCCAGTCTCTAAGCTGATCGTTAGGCCGAGGGCCTTTAACTTGCGGACGTTGCGTTTAAAGGTGGGAGTGTCTTGATTGACGTTGGGAGCGAGGTCCCCAGCACGCGTGCCAGGATCTGCGTGGATCATGGCGAGGGTTTTGTATGACCAAGATGCCCAACGATCTAGTTTGGCGAGTATCTCGGACATCGCATCAGGCTGTGGCGTCGACCGGTCCGGAATCTTGACGGGTGCCGTACCAAGGAATTTAATCTCGATGCGATAGAGCGTCTTGCCATCATCTTTTAGCCGAGTGTTTGCCTCCGCAAGATCTTCGTAGCCAGCGCGCTGCGCCTCTCTTGTCGAGATGTCGTTCAGGGAAATCTCGGCGATAGCGATGACCTCGATCGCGCCAAAAGGTGGAATATTGTACTGCCCACCAATCTTTGCCTGGGGGCTAGCCCAGCGTCGAAACGTCAGTGTTTGGCGTCCGTCCCGAATAGCAATTTTTTGATCTTTCTTGAATAACATGCGTGTTTGGTGGTTCAGGTTCGGTTCAGTCGCACCTTGTAAAGTGGATACCAAGATGAGGTCAAGCAGTACTCATCTGGCTCGCTGCAGTATCTCGCTCCCTTGCGGGAATTTGCTCCCTCCCGTCCTGACTGCAGCGGGCCACCCTCTTTTCTATCCATCCTTGTATACCTACCACGCGTAAGCCTCTGGTGCAGGACCACAAGGTGGGAATATCTCATCGATTTTTGCGAGCGTTTCTTCGCTTAGGTACAGTTCTGGTACTTTGATGACGGAGGTTAGCTGTGCCTTGTTGCCTGGTCCGACAATCGTCGATACAACACCCTCTTGATGGAGTAGCCAAGCCAAAGCGACGACGCTAGGCGTCTCTCCGAGCGATTCACTCAACGTTTCGAATTGCGTCAATTGATCGGCACGGTCTGCGGCGGCGGTCTTCATATCATCAGATTGTCTGCGCCCAGTTGCGTCTGACGACTTACCCGCGAGCAAACCACCAGCCAGTGGGCTCCAAGGAATTAGGCCAAGACCATATGCGCGACACGCTGGTAACACTTCCATTTCAGCTCTGCGCTCGATGAGATTGTAGAGCCCTTGTTCCGAAACGAGTCCCAACTGTTGCTTGGCTATGGCTTTTTCGCTCGCTTGTGCGATAGCCCAGCCAGGGAAGTTACTCGTGCCGACATAGGTGATTTTACCTTGAGCAATCAGACGCTCCATGGCTTGCCAAATCTCTTCGATGGGCGCAGCGCGATCAATGTGGTGCATCTGGTATAAATCGATGTGGTCGACCCCCAGGCGTTCGAGACTGGCATCGCATGCAGCCTGGATGTGGCGAGCGGACAAACCACGATCGTTTATCTCCTCGGACATCGGCTCATGCACCTTGGTCGCTAAGATGACCGAGTCTCGGCGGCTAGGATCCTCAGCGAACCACTGACCTAAAATGGTCTCGGTTGTACCGACACCCAGTTCGCCTCCATACTGATTGGCAGTATCGACGAAATTTATACCACTCAGCATCGCTTCATTCAGAATCTCAAATGACTCAGCTGTGGTGGTTCTGGGGCCAAAGTTCATTGTGCCGAGGCACAATTCACTGACTTGCAAAGCGGACTTTCCGAGTCGTCGATATTTCATGTCGGTTTCCTTGTTAAAACTTAAGGCGCTCGGAGGGTTGGTCCTGTGATTAGCTCCTCGCTGGAGTCGGCGACCAAAAATCTGGTTAGCTCCTGTGCACGGGGTGACAGATCTTTGTGCGCCTCATAACCGATACCCGGCACAGTCGGTTCCTTGAACCAGGGGGCATAAAACTCTAGGTTTGGAATGGCGCGTGTTGCGTTGGACAAATTGGGTGTACCCCCATGCCAAGCTCGCACGTCTCGGATCATGATGCTGCCAGCAGGTGTCGGACAAACAGTTGAGAGGCGCATCCACTCAGGTTCTTCGCTCAAACTTGGGATTGGCGTTCTCGACTTTTGCGTCCCTGGGATTTGGCGAGTAGGACCGTTCAAGGAGGTTACATCTTGTGGTAGAAAGTTGACGCAAATGTAGGGGCTAGGTAGATCTCGGATCGAGACTTTGCCTAACGGGTCATGAAAGGCGCTAAACGGAGACGTCTTGTCGTCTACCCAGTCTCGCACATCAGCGTGTAGACGTTGATATTCAGTCGCACCTGGTAAACAAAAGTCACCGCTGGCCGCCCTCAGCGTGTAGTGACTGGAACCAAAAAACGCGGTGACAAATTGGTGCACGATGTCTAGCTCAAGCAGCATCTGCCATTCCGGTCGATGTAGTTGGCTGCGGGTCAAGCTCGAGCCCCCAAAAGAGTAGCGGTGCGAGCCCCGGTTACCCGTGCGAGCCACATCCAGAGCGACTATCTCGCGTATGACTTCGTTACAACCTTGGGCAAGGAAATCTATCTGCTCATCGTTCAATACGTGGTCGATGAGTACGAACCCATCTCGGTGAAAGAGAGTAACCGCTCGTTCAATCTCATCCGGTGCCAAGATCTCAATGCCTCGGATACCGTTGTTTGCCTCGAGGTACGAGCGCTGGCGCACGACTTCTGGGTCATCTGATTTGCAATCGAACCAACCAAGATCGGTGATCTGTCGTTCCACCTGGGCTAAAACCGTGCCTGACCGGCACGAATTGAATCGAAAATATCTGTCGTTAACGGCGTGTAAGATGACTCACCAGGTAGCAAGACGAATACTGGGTCTTCGATCTGATCTATGTGGTACGCCTCTTTCCGCAGATCGCCTTTGATCATCTTGAAAGTTCCCGTCACATCAATTTCAGGTTGCAGACGGATAAATACTGGAATGGCGTAAGCGGCTAGCTCTTTTCGCGCGAACTCAGCAAAACGTTCTACGTCAAAGTTGTCGGCGCCTTCGTTCAATGTGAGGGCTGCCATGCCCGCGCGCCCATCAACACCCGGTAGTTCGACACCATAGACGTTGCAGAACTTGACCTGATCGAAGCCATTAATGATTTCGCCGACTTCGTTGGTCGAGACGTTTTCAGACTTCCATCGGAAGGTATCGCCTACGCGATCGACAAACTGGTAGTGCGGGTAGTTGAGTGTATAGCCCACATCGACTGTTCTCATGAGGTCACCGGAATTGAACCAAGCATCACCTTGTTCAAAGGCATCGCGAACAACCTTTTTCTCACTCGCCTCTTTGTCCGTATACCCGTCGAACTTCGCCTCTTCACTGATCTTGCCGAGCATCAAGCCTGGCTCGCCTTCAGCGACCTGTATGCAGAAGCCATTGCTGTCGCGACAATCTCATCTTGGTCCACATCGTATTGAACAAGATTGACAACGGAGCTTGTCATCCCGACGGTGCAGTCTTTGTTGAACAAGTTTGCGAACGAAACGTTACCTTCGGGTGCGCCATAGAACTCACATATCGTGTCGACGCCAAATCGGTTCTTGAAATCCATCCAGACGTCCGGGCGCATACCATTGCCGATCATCGACCGTATAGGGTTGTTGTGATCGTCTGGCTTTTCGGCTGTGTTTGTGAGGTAGCGACATAGCTCGCCAATGTAGACAAAACCTGTGCAGTGGTGAGTGCGCACGTCGTCCAGAAAGTTACTGGCAGAGAACCTGCGACGTATGAACATACTGGCACCCGTAGAAAAAGCTGCACCGGCACCAATCATAAGTCCCGTGGCGTGATAGAGCGGTAAACACAGGTAGATGCGATCACTAGGCTTCAGTTTGAGCCCAGCCTGCCCGGAAAGACCACCGCCCATGATATAGCGACGATTGGAAGTGAGAGCAGCTTTTGGCAAGCCCGTAGTGCCAGAGGTAAAGATGTATAAGGCAGTTTCGCCGATCGTATTGTCGGCTGCATCGCCTGGATTGGAGCTGCTTTGATCTTCGGTCACAGACGCGAAGCTCTGCGCCCAGTTTAACGTAGGGGCACGATCACCATCGGGAACGACGAAAAAGTCCTCACCCTCTGTCAGTGAGAGGTCTCCCCGTACAGCGTCGACTGATTCCGCGACCTCAGCGCCAAAAATACAGAGCTTTGAGTGGATCACAGAGATGCAGTGCGTTAGCTGCCGCCCGGTCAAATTGTTATTGAGAAGCCCGCCAATAGCGCCGATTTTGTTGATAGCGACCACTAGAGCCAAGAACTCGATGCGATTGTCCATCATGACGCTGACGCAATCGCCACGTTGAATACCGCGCGATTTGAGGAAATGCGCGTATTGGTTGGCTAGCGCATTGAACTCACTCCAGGTGACTTCCTTACCCTCAAACACAATGGCTGGATTGTTAGCCAGGTTCTCAGCGTTGGCCTCGACCCAGACGGCAAAAGAGCCGGGCGTTTCATCGGGCTTGGGCGCCATGGCTTTCTTTAATTGTAATAGCGTTGGGACCCGCACAAGGGTTGAAACAACATCCATGATTCCCATTTTCCGACCCTCAATTTCTACCAGCAGAGAGTTGCCGACCTTACCAGAATTCAAGGCTACAGTGAGGATCTCACGGGCTGTACAGAGTGGTCGAGCGTACTTAGTATCGAGCACAGACAAACAAACTCTTTGGGGGGACTATGAATCAGTGGCAGATTGGGGACGTGAAAGTTACGCGCGTGGTGGAAATGCAGGTGGCAGGCGGAACAAAGTTCATTCTGCCTGATGCTTCACGAGAAGCTTGTCAGCCGATCGATTGGATGGCCCCACACTTTATGGATGCGGACGGTAATCTGATCATGAGCATACACGCCCTGATTATCGACACCGGAGAGCGCCGCATTATGGTCGATACGTGTATTGGTAATGACAAGGAACGAAACATTCCGACCTGGAGTCATCTGCAAACCAACTTCTTAGATGACATTGCGGAAGCTGGATATCCGCGCGAAAGTATCGACACCGTTATGTGTACGCACCTGCATGTTGACCACGTAGGCTGGAACACAATGCTTGTTAATGGTGAGTGGGTGCCCACGTTCCCCAATGCTCGCTATTTACTCGCGGAAAAGGAGTGGACCTACTGGGATGCGAATGAAGATGAGAAGGTCTATGGACCTGTGCTGGCAGATTCCGTTCGCCCCGTCGTTGAAGCCGGGTTGGTAGATCTGGTTAGCGAAACCCATGAGGTGTGTTCGGAAGTTTGTCTTGAATCAACCCCCGGCCACACACCAGGTCACGTCAGTGTGCATATCAGATCAAATGGCGAAGAAGCGCTCATCACAGGCGATTGTATTCACCACCCAGTACAGATGACGCGGACTGATTGGTGTAGTTCTGCTGACTACGATCAAGAACAGGGTCAAGTTACGCGTGAAGGATTGTTAGAGAAATATGTTGATCAAGACATCCTCATCATCGGCACCCATTTCGCGACCCCAACTGCAGGACACGTTAAGCATTTGGACTCGGGGGGATACTGGTTAGACGTTGGCAATTAGGCGATGGTCTGAAAGGGTATGGCGATGCAAATGAAAGACACGATGGTCCGATACTATGATAAGCGGTCGCCCGTATACGATCGTGTCTATGCCTATCCTGAAAGGCAAATTGAATTGAGATTACTTGAGGATCAGGTTGCGACTTTTTTTGCGGGTCGCAACGTATTGGAAGTCGCAGCTGGCACCGGCTACTGGACTCAATTCATAGCCACTCAAGCGAATGCAGTCGTTGCAACGGATGTCAATCAGACGACCTTGGACGTGCTATCGGATCGTGATATTTCTGGGGAGGTTAGAACACTTGTTAGTGACGCGTACGATTTGTCAGGCGTGCAGGGAGAATTTGACGCGGCATTCGCGGGTTGTTGGATATCCCATGTGCCGATTGAGGATCAACGTAAGTGGTTCACACGATTACATGCGAAGCTCGCGCCTGGTGCACGGGTGTTTTTACTCGATAATTCTAGCGAGCAGTGCGCGCGTTTACCGATTGTCGCGACAGACGATCACGGCAATACCTACCAAGAACGGGTTACCGATGATGGCGCGACTCATAAGGTGCTCAAAAATTTTCCGACCGCGCAAGCACTGATCGACCTCGTTGGCGCAGATAACATGCAGTTTGATCAACTTACGCACTACTGGACGTTTTCTTACAGGGTGAAAGAGTGACTGTTAAAACGTTAACCCGATGGTACGGGCAGGTGATGAACCGTCGCATGAGCGAACGTTTACGGACAAGTAGCAAATCACGTTTGCACAAGAACCACATGTTACTGAGCTACTCTGGCCGCAAGACCGGCAAGGCTTATACGATCCCCGTGAACTACTGTGTTACCGACAATGGCGGCTATGCGATTGGTACGGAAGCTGGCTGGCAGCAAAATTTTGTCGATGGACTTGATGTCAAACTAGAGATAAACGGCGAGCAGATAGAAGGGCGAGGCACCATCCTTCCTGAGAACGATAGTGCGCGTGAACGCTACGGTCGCCAACTTTCTGGGTTTATGTGGGGATTGTTCTCGAAATCTCTGACCATCATCGAAATACAAAGGGAAAATTAGAGAATCGATTGTGCCGCAAGCCAATTTGCAGGGATGAAATCGGTCGGGAAGCTACGAGCTAAGGTAAAAAGGGATGCGCATTGTACTTGGCATTTTGATTGGTGGAGCGTTGGTCGCGGTGCTGTTTTACCTCGCACCGACAAGTAGTGAGGGCAACGGCGAGAATGATCGCCTATCTATAGAGTTAGCACCTTCAAAAGACCTTTCTCCGCCGGTCGCCGCATTTTCGGAAGTGATCGAGCAGCCGGATGACTTTTCCTACTTCGAGCTGCGTGCTCGTGTTTATGTTTCGAGCAGTCTCATGACTTCCGAAGAGCTTGTCGATGCCATCGAACAAGTTATCGGAAATCCAGACAAAGACTTTGAGATTTCTGCAATCGGTATTCTGGTTACTCGTTTGGCAGAGCTAGATGCAAATCGAGCACTCGAGGTGGTTCTATCCCTCGATGACCCTAATTGGAGTTGGTTCCGTCCGATATTTCGCAATCTTGCGTACCAAGATATTACGCAAGCGATTGATGCTTTAGGTCAATTAAACCCACGCGCGCGGACGGCAGCACTGTCCTCCGTTCTCAAGGAAGCGTCTCATCTTTCGGCAGCCGAAAAAATTGAACTGGCGATCGCCAATAGCGCCTTGAGAGCGCTCAATTTTGAAGGCGAGGAAAACATCGAAGCTTTACACCACATTAATGGTGTACAAGATCCGCGAATTCGCTATCGGTTGCGGTCCAGACTTCTTGCCTTGTGGTCGGACGAAGAACCTGAGTCTGTATTTGCTGCATTGGCTGAAGGCCTCGGTGGGGATCAGACTGACGCACTGCACGTTGAAATTGCCCAGCGGTGGGCGGATCGAGATGCGATGGCGGCATTTAGTTGGGCAAAATCGAAGACCAGTTCTCGTTTGCGCGGAAGGATGTTGGCATTAACCATGACAACGCTGGCAAACACTGATCTGTCTGCGGCTCAGGAAGCGCTAACAAATTTGGGTGAACGAGATTGGCTCCTGACAAGCCCAGCGGTCTACCGTAACTGGATTCTTCAGGATTTAGACGCCGCGGTACAGCCCATCGATACCCAGACTAGCCCATTGGCGCGGTCAAGTTTGACGCGGGTCGCAGCTGCGGTCCTTGTGATGGAAGATCCGGACAGTTTCTTTGCTTGGGTAAGGACGCTTGACGAAGAGCGGATGCTGCTCGTAAAGCAAGTTGTTTCGTCGACGCAATCACAAGCGGATTTTGGGGTACGGGCCCAGTTTTTGGATGAGTTTTCTGAAGATAGCGAATCTTGGCAGTTTTCGACTCTGGTCCGTCATTGGGCAGCCCGTGAACCGAAGGACGCGGCGAGTTGGATTGAGTCTCGTCCCCACGTGGAACAAGTCTCCCTCTACGAAACACTCACACAAAGTTGGGGATCATGGGATGCCAGAAGTGCCCTCGAGTTTGCTAAGGGGCTTGAGGATCGGACGACAAGAGACAGCGCGCTGTTAGGTCTCATTACTTTGGCAGGTGAGTTGGCTGCGATGGAGGAAGCGTTTCGCCTGCTCACCGGCGAAGAGGCGCGCGAAAATGGAGCAGTTCGGATGGCTGTTGCTATGGAGCAGAGAGCCCCCGAGCGGGCAGCCTACTACGAGCGATTACAAACACGCTAGCCTACAACTATTAGACCGCTGTCTGGTTTAGCGCCATTGAGCACGGTTTCATAGACACTTTGGACCTCAGCCAGTGGATGCTCTTCGATCTTCACCCAAGCATCGACCTGCTCCAAAAACTCGCTAGTCGCCTCTGCTATCTGCTGTTGATAGACAGCCCCACCAAGTTCTTCGTGTCGTTTCATGATCTGTGATGGGGCAAAGAACATCGACGGTTTTGCACCTGGTAGAGATTCAGGCGCTTCTCCGTCTCTATCTTCCCAATGGGTGATTCCCACCCCACAGCTGTTGCGGAGCTGCTCATTGAGGTGATGATGTACTCGGCTAAGTACACCGCGATTGCCTGCCATATCGATGTAAGCGCTCGGCGCAGACTTGATGGCTTCGACGTCATCATAAGTGCGGACTTCGTCATAGAGGCCGAGGTTGTTAACGAATGCGACGTTTGCGCTTGAGGTAAGACCGATTACCTGTAGACCAGCTCGTTTGCGGAGCATAAATGCGAGACCAAAAGCCGTCTTGCTAGAAGCGCTGCCAAGAATGATTTGGCTGGCACCGAAGAAGTCGTTGTCAGCAAAGAAATCGTCGAGAACAAAAGAAGTTGTGAACAGTGGTCGGTACAGCATTGCGTGGTTATCAAGATTCGGAGCGAAGCCCGTTTCTATACTCACCAATGTATATTGGTTGTACACAGCGGGAAGTTGCGAGCGGTGCTCGACGGCATCCACAAAACCGCGTGCATTGATCTTTTCCGGCTTAACTAAAAGTTCCGACGACATTGGAAAATAGCCGTAGTAGCGATCACCGACGTTAACTGATGGATGTTCGCTCGCGCTGACAGTCGCCATCCCCCAGACGGGTATGCGACCCCAATCTCCTTCGGCTGGAAAAAACTGCCAATAACCAATCATGTCACCTGCGACGCCATAGGTGATGTTGTTTGCGGTGAGCGCAAACCGATCGACCTGTAGAACGACCTCGCCCGGTTTGGCAGATAGCGGCTCACAGTCAATGATCGTTGATTGCGTTAAGTCATTTCGTTGCGTAAGAAACTGGGTTGGCATCCGTAATCCTGAACTCGACAAAAGGAGCTTTATACAGGGCTGCTCAGTTACAGTCACTTAGACTGCGGGTTCAACTTCTTCGGGATCGTCATTCCCGTGATCGAGATGCAGCAATCTGCGGGCTGCTTCGAAGTCGCCGTCAGATTTCCAAAGGGCAGCTTTGCAAGCCATCATTGTTGCTCCAGTCGCTTCGCGAAGCGCTTTGATCACCGCAGCTGACGGTGCGTGTGAGATGCTAAAGCTCCTCAACTGAAATTAGTTGTTGGACAAGTACCATCAGTTTGATTGAAGCGTTTCGATGATTGGACAATCTGGGACATCGCCACCGGTACAACTGGTCGAGAGTGCGCTCAGAGTCTGTTCCATCTTTTGTAGGTCTGTGATTTTTTGCGCGTGTCTCGTTCAAGTGTTCATCAACAATATGCTTGACCCGGTCTCGGGTCACTTCTTGGCCATCGACTAACGAAAGTAGTTGGCGGGTATCCAGGGTAGAAAAACCGAGTTCGCGGCACCGCCGGATAAAGCGAAGCCTATCGACCAGCACGTCTGAGTATTGACGATGACCGCCTGGCGTTCGATCCGGCGCAGGCATAAGTCCTTCTTTCTCGTAGTACCGTATGGTCTCGATATTGCAGCCGGTTTGCGCAGAAACTTTGCCAATTGTGAGCATGATCACCTTTTTTTCGCTTGAACCTGTAGTTACTACAGGATATAGGATACACCGCATAATGTAATTGACTAGGCAACCTGGCGCAGAAAAAGCCTCGGTGCAGAAAGAAGGCAGTCCGATAACCGGCTAACAGATAACCGTATGAAGCGATATCAACAATTCAGGAGAGTACTGTTTCAGTTCGCGGTCTTAGTGTTCACGTTGAACACCGTGACGGCGGCAGGCGCATGTTGCTTTGCGATAGACGATGAAGCTGTGGAATCGGTACCTTGCCATCAATCGGAAGACAACAGTGCGGCCGAGGCTGAAGATGATTGTTGTTTGGTCTGCATGACGGTGGTCTGTCCTGAAGAGGAGTCGATCACAGCCGTTGTCCCGGCGATGCAGATGCTGCCGATTGCAATCATCGTGTCCGCGACAAACAATCTCGATCCGCCGTATCGGCCCCCTATTCACTACCTTTCGTAATTTCCAGGACCCGGGAACCCGGGTACTACAATTAGATAACGAAAGGTGAATCTATGTGTATAAAGTCGAAAATCGTGGCGCTCTTCATTGCGTTGATCACGACACCTGCCTGGGCAGAGGACTACGTGATCAACGTGAACGGAATAGTCTGTGAGTTCTGTTCATTTGGTGTTGCGAAGAAAGTCTCCAAGCTCTCATTTATCGATCAGTCGAAGTACAACAACGGAGTTAAGGTTGAGGTCGAGGATCAGATGGTCACGATCGCAGTAAGGCCAGATCAGTCTATTAATAAGGACGCGTTATTTGGCGCCATTGAATCCGGTGGCTACAACCCAGTTGACATATGGCGGCTCACTGCCGAAGGCGAGCGTGTTGAGTATCACCCGTGAGGTGCTTGTTAGCGACATTGGCGGTGTTTGCGAGCGCTGGGGTGTTCGCACATCAGCCAATAATGGACATGGCACCACGGTGGTCGGGCGGATACGGCCTTCAGACTCGATTTGAACACTTTGATGACGAGACGGTAACGTGGCTCGAAGGTGTCTATACGTGGGACCGATCGGTACGAGCGACCTTCAAGTTGCCTTACCAAGATGGTGAGATCGGCGATCTTATCCTGGGCGTTCCGCTTAAGAAGTATTCAAACGATGGCGCCAAGACCTCCAATTGGAGTGTGACCCCTTCCGTGCAATTGCCTACTGGCGACGACGGTGATTGGGACACGGGACTCAGTCTTGCCTATAGCTCAGAAACGCCTAGTTTCTATCAGTTGTACGATTTGTATTCGTGGGGTGATCGTACTGGCCTAGATATCAATGCAGGGTTTGCATTCCCTGGGAAAGGTAGTGGCACGTTCGCGCTGTGGGATGTATCGATGCTGACTTCGCGAGACGGCGACCGTGTTCAAACTGGCCCCGTGTTTGTTCACTTTAGAAAGAACGTCATGTTCAGGGCTGAGTACAAAGCGCTGGTCTATGAGCGAGACAGCAATTGGTCCGGTGGCTTTTTTAATGTCGGGATTGGCATTGTCTACTAGGAGGATTCATGGATAGAGCGCCCCGAACATGGAGCTGGCTGTTACTGTTTACAACTTCTGGCACTCTGGTCTGCTGTGCGATTCCGATTGCCTTGGTCACATTAGGTATGGGGGCTGCGGTCGCTTCGATGGCAGCTACTGCACCTTGGCTTGTCACACTAAGCATGTATAAGGGTTGGGTCTTCGTTGCATCGGGTGGGATGATCGCGGTAGCTGCTTGGGTGGTCTATCGCCCAGGACGAGTGTGTCCGACCGACCCAGATCTTGCTGCCGCTTGTGAAAGAGCGGACAAGTGGAATCGTCGCTTTATTTGGTTCTCTGCAGCCCTGTGGGTTATAGGCTTCTTTGCCGCTTTCGTCCTGCCGCGTTTGCAACCGGCGGGATAGCAATGATTGAGAGCAGTACGGTCTAAAAAGCAGGCGAGTGCTATGAGACCTACTTTATGCTGTGATATTGAGATCGGCGGTTTTAGAAGAGGGCAACCATGGTGGTGAAGATAGAATCGATTGGTCATTGCGCCATTGCTGCCCAAGACATTTCTACTATGGCGCAGTTCTATCAAGATGTGCTCGGTTTCCAAATTCTCGAAAGCGATCCCGATCACGGCGGAATATTTCTTAACCTCGAAGGGACGAGTCATACGATTGACCTCTTTCCCATGGGTGCATTAGGCACCAAACCTGGGAACGAAGGTACGCCGCTTGTCCACATTGCGTTCAAGGTGGGGAGTTATGCGGCGCTCTCAGAGGCGCATGCGACGCTAGTCGACCACGATGTAGAGGTGCAGGCTATGCTCGATCACACGAACCAACGTTCAGTTTATTTTGCGGACCCGGAAGGCAATCGACTAGAGATTTATTTCGAGAAAGCCGACTGGGCGGAGATTTTTGAACGCGGTCGAGGCGACGACGATCATGCGTTCTCGTTTGACGAACCGGCACCAGGTTGGGACTAGACCTGGGTGAACTCAGTTATGGAACGCCTTAATGCGTGGTGACGCGAACGTGTACCAAGCAATGAAAAAAGACAACAAGCTGATACTGATGCTGATGAGCCACTCAGCAACAGAATGATTCGAGTTCTGTACTAAAGACTGGACCATTTCGGTCACAAGCAGTAACGCGACTGCCACGAAAGCGCCGCTTACGCTAAATCGAGACCAGTTCTTTCTGAGCGTAATACCAACAAAACAGACCGTGGCGGGCAGCCATATCGCTAACAACGGCGGCAGCTCGCTTGCTCGATTGTATCCATCTAACAGGGTCAGAATGATCAGAATAAGACCGATGAAAGAGATCGCACCGAAAAAAATGGCTAGAAGAGTTAGAGAGACTGGCCATTTGTGCTCGAGTCCGGCGAGGTTCTCATCCGTCCGAACACTCAATTTGTAGCTAACCCAGAGAAATGTGTGCCCAAGAGCCCAAAAGACGAGGGCGATTGGAACGAGCACAATCCCAGGAGGGTGCCCCTCCGACAATGCAAGCACAATGGTTGCAGATACCCCTATCAAGCCGATTAGGGCGTGCAATGAACGAAAAAGGGTGGTCTGGCGGCTGATGGCTTGACTCAAATTCGTGATGGACAACTATCTTACTTCGCCGTAGCAGCGGCTGTCTGAGACCTGATCTACGCGTCCCAAGGGCATTTATCAAAGGCACTTCTACGCTAGGCGCATCTATCCAATGTGCTTTTGAGGTTGTATTGAAAATCTATATGTAATAATGTAATTACATGATTACTAAAAATGATGAAGACGCGGTTTTCCAAGCGCTCGCCCATGTTGTTCGCCGGACGATCCTAGATCTTGTTCAAGAGAATCCCGGTCAGACGGTTGGTGAGCTTGCGAGCAAGTTCGATGTCAGCCGAATAGCCGTGATGAATCATCTGGCGGTTCTCGAATCAGCGGGTTTGATTGTCAGCGAGAAGGAAAAGCGATCACGTCGCGTGTATCTAAACCCGATGCCAATCCAGCTCATCTATGACCGATGGACCGATCAGTATTCTGCGTACTGGTCGGACCGCGTCGCGTCGATCAAGTACAAGGCTGAACGTGCAGCCATTCAGGAGAAAAAACCATGAGCGAGTCGAAACCCAGTGACAAGCGTATCTACCGCACGATCATTAACGCGCCTATCGAAAAAGTCTGGTCCGAACTTGTTAAAACAGATGAGGTGCTGCCATTCTTTTTTGGCGCCGTATGCGATTGTCCAGAATTTGAAGTGGGCGCGTCTTTTGCGATGCGGTCAAAGAATGGTAAGTACACCAACGTCGTCGGTAAAGTGCTCGAGTTTTCTCCACCCTATAAATACTCGCACACCTTTAAGTTCACGGCTTATGACGATGAGCCCTGCACAATTACGTATGAGCTCAAAGAGACCGAGCAGGGCGTTGAGTTTTCACTGACGACGGAAGATGCACCGAGTGGCAGCAAGACTGAAAAGTCGATGGATCAAGGCGGCGATTTCATCGTGCAAAACTTTAAATCGGTTGTGGAGAACGGCAAACCAACCTTTAGCGGTCGGTGTATTTTGCTGATGATTGGTCTGACCGAGATGTTTTCGCCGCGCAGTAGCCGGAGCGAAAACTGGCCGCTGACGAGAGGAACGGAGTCCAATCAGGAATACAACGGCGAGGAGTCTAAGCATGGCTAAGTCACCAGAAGAGGCAAAACAGAGCATGGTCAATAACCTGCTTGAGAAAACTGGCAAGGATCTGCCCGCGTGGCTCCAGGTTGTGACGACGACGAACGTCGAAAAACATGGTGAGATCGTTAAGTTTCTGAAGTCAGAGCACAGCGTGACGCACGGTTTTGCCAATCTTATCGCGCACGAGTTTCTAAGTGCCGCCACGGGTGAAACTGATTTGATGGATGCTCAATACGCAGGTGACAAAGCAAAGCTGCTGCCGGTCTATCAGCTAATTGTCCAAACCGCCGAGTCGTTTGGAAAGGACGTGATCGTTTCTCCAAAAAAGGCCAATGTGAGTCTAAGGAGATCAACTCAATTTGCGCTGATTCAGCCATCGACCAAAACCAGGGTCGATCTCGGTATCAAACTTCGAGATTTTCCACCTGAAGGCAGACTTGAAGCATCAGGGAGCTTCAATAGCATGGTCACCCATCGGGTACGTTTAAGCCAAGTCTCGGATATCGATCAAGAAGTAATCGACTGGTTAAAGCAGGCTTACGATCAGGCCTAACAACTGATTCAAGAGGGAATTCGGCTGCTGCTGTGAGCGAAGTAAGATCATGGATTTTTTTGTTGAACTAAGCCCTTTATGTCGTTGAGCGAATCGAGCAATCCCGTCATAGCCGAGAGACCAAGCGAGGAGCGCATTTCATCGTGTACCTCGCCCCACAGAACTTCTGCCTGTTTGAGCTTTTGTTTTCCCGTTCTTGTGAGTTGAAACAGACGGACACGTGCATCTTCTGATGGCACTCGCTCGACCAATCCCCGCTCGCGAAGTGTCCTGACTTCACGGCTCATCGTGCTCTGTTCAACCTGGCAAACCTTTTGCAACTCTGAGATTTTTAGGCGTCCTCGACCAGATAGAACGCTGAGAATCGTGAACTGACCGTTTGTTAAATTCGCCTCCGCCATCTTGGTGTCATACAACGCGGTCACCGCGCGTGCAGCGGAGCGCATCGCGAAGCACACACAATCACTCGGAGTGTAGTTTCGCTTTGTTGCTGAAGGCATGAATCTTCCTCTTGTGTTATTCCGAATTAATGCATCATAATACATGCATATACATATATATGAGAACTTATGAAATCCTACATAGCGTACCCCATAGCGTTCTTGGGAGTCATATTGGCAGTGGTTCTAGGGGCGAGGTTTGCCGATGGACCCATCGGGCCTTTCCCTGGTGGATCGTTGAAGACTGGCGAACGCATAGGCGTTGGGGCGTTTCGCCCACCGCTAGTACGAAATGGGCGATGGGAACTTGAGATCGATGGTCGATCTAGAGCAGTGGCGATGTTTCTCATAGATGGCGGGCTGTTCGCAATGCGACCGTCTATCGCGACACCTTTTGGATGGTCGCAAGCCGCGCAACGGAAGCACTCGGCTAGTGTCAGGATTGATAACAGCTTGTTTGACGTGTCTGTACAGAGAGTGGTTGCGGGAGATGTCCGGCTCCCTAAAATCCGACAAGTTTTTGAGGAGAACCTTGCCGTCTCGGGAGTAGGCACTGATCCCGGAACGTGGTTTTTCGAACTAGTCCCTGTGATGAACTAAGCGTTTTCGCAGTTTCTCCAATGACGTCCTGATCAACGTCTATTGCCCCCGGTTGAGTGCTACAAAGCACCCTTCTGCATCTCGTGCCAATTCTTGTGTAAGTTCTGCGGCAGAGCACGCTCGTCCTAATCCTGCACTTTGCCCGGCCCACAGGGAGGAGAAGTCTGCAGATCCATGCCGTTCAGAGGTAGCCTTTAAGGGCGCCAATGGAGCGCCTGCGGCAGGGAAAGTTGGAGCGTCGTCTGACATTGGACCCATCTCCTCCATTATTCGGTTCATAAGGCCTCGCGCAGGTTTACCTGAAAACAAGTTTGTCAAAGCTGTCTTATTGTCGTTTGCCTGGTGCAGAGCTTGCCTATGTAAATCTGAGATCAGTGCCTCAGGTGTAAATAGGTATGCGGTGCCTAATTGGACACCTGATGCACCTAGTGCGAAAGCAGCGGCGATGCCGCGACCATCGGCGATACCGCCAGCTGCGATCACGGGTACTGATACGGCGTCGACCACTTGAGGCACGAGCGCCATCGTCCCGGGCTGGCCGGAAATATCTGTGGCCAGGAACATGCCCCGATGACCACCAGCTTCATAACCCTGAGCAATGATCGCATCGCAACCCATTACCTCAAGCCGTACGGCTTCTTCGACGGTGGTTGCGGAACTTAAGACCGTACAGCCACAAGCCTTCACACGATCTAGTAATGATTTCTCGGGAAGACCAAAGTGGAAGCTGACGACATTAGGCCTGTGTTTTTCAACAACCTCACACATGGCTTCATCAAACGGTGCCCTGCTCGCAGAGGGCGCGACTTCCGAACTATCCAACTCGAGTTCTTTGTAGTATTCGGCAAAGCGATCCCGCCAGGCCGCCTCTCGTTCTGGATCGGGTGCTGCTGGCGTATGGCAGAGGAAATTCACGTTGAACGGATTCTGGGTACGTTGACGGATGATTCCCATCTCGGCGTTCGCGTTGTCGCGGCTTAACATGCCGCACGGAAGGGACCCCAGGCCGCCCACCTCGCTCACAGCAATCGCCATTTCCGGACCATTTGCACCAGCCATAGGTGCCTGAATTATCGGCAGCTTGATATCAAGCAGGTCTAAGAGCTTACGATTGGGCCACATGATGATCCCCTGGATTGGTATTTAAGGATCCAGCTCGATGAACCCTACTGGCGCAAATTAGGTAAAACCTAGATAGGTTCAATGTAGACCTCTGTCCCATGTACGCTGGTACTTTCACCCATGTCCGTCTTGTTAGGGGTGTGCAAAAAATTGACGTTGACCCCAGTCTCCTCGATTGATGGCCACCGACCTTTGTAAGACAGTGCTGTGGCATCTGGCAGCGTGTCATCGATACCGACTGTTAGCTCGATGGTGCCAGTTTCATTGCGGACGTTTACGCGTTGACCTTCAATCACGCCGCATCGCGCAGCTTCAATCGATGAAAGCCAAACAGTTGCTGGTCCAGCTTGAACTTGCAGGTGACTGTCATTGGCGTGGCTGTCGTTCAGCCGCCATTTGGACGACGGAGTAATCAACCTTATACGACCATCGACAGGCGCTTGGTCTGCATGTGGTATTGGGGTTCGTGGCAAACCCATTTGCTCCGCTTTTGCTGAGGCGATTTCGATTTTGCCCGAACGAGTATTGAACTGGCCATCCGCATACATGGGCATCGGCTCATCACCCAAAAGAACATGGCCTCGAGTTTTGAGTTCGTCGAAGTCGAAGCCTGGGTCCCACTGATTCATCATGTGTGTGATCAACGAAATGTCGTCGTCGAACAAGGCCGGCTCTTCCAACGACATCGCAGTTGCGATACGACGGAATATCTCTTGGTTTGGCAAACTTTCGCCCAATGGTTCACTGACTTTGGTTTGAGCACCCAACAACAAATTGAAGTAGCCAAACGTAATGTCGTCAAACTCCAGGAAGCTCGCTGCTGGCAGCACGATGTCAGCGAACGCTGTGGTGTCAGTAGGAAAACAGTCTAAAACGACTGTGAACAAGTCTTCGCGACGCATTGCTTCACGCAAAGCGGTTTGATTTGGAGCTGACGCCAGCGGATTTGTGTTCCAAGCGATAAAAGCCTTGAATTCGGTCGAGTCTGACAGTCGTGTCGCGAGGTCCATATGGCTGATGCTTTTGGCTTTGGCCTTGTTTTCGGTCGTACCCAGTCGAGCGCCAGAAAGTTCACCGAGATCTATGCCAGCGAATGCTGGTGTGTAGTTGAGATAACAAAACCCAGTCCCAGGTTTGCCGATGTTTCCAGTCAACGCTGGTAATAAACCAACGGACCGCATCACATTCCCGCCCATAGATTGGCGCTGTAGCCCTTGGCCGCACCACAACATGGACGGTCCTGCCGCGTAGAGTTCAGCGGCTTGTCGAAGTGTACTTGTTGGGACACCTGTTTGTTCTGCCGTCCATTCCGGGGTACATGACGCAATTGTGGACATCACTTCCTCCGCCCCGAGCGTGAAGTTCTCAATATAGGCTTGATCAAAAGCGTCCATGGCGTGGAGTTCGTGCAAAAGTCCGAACGCTAGAGCAGCATCACTGCCAGGGCGTGGCTGGACATGTAGATCAGCCGCTGCTGCAGAATCCGTTTGAATAGGATCTATGACAACGACATTCGCCTTCGCGCCCTCTAACCAATGCTCGGCGATGTGGGGAGCGCTGTGGGATGGGTTGGCACCCCAAACAAAAATAGATGCAGCGTCCTTTGCTGTTCTTGGATCGAACCCCATTCCTGATTCACCGTACAAGAGATGCCAAGCGACATGGCCTGCGGCGTTGCAGATGGTATCTGGATCTACCTCAGAAGCACCGATTGCGGTAAAAAAACGGTTCGGAAAGAAGTGCGCGAGCAAAGAGAGCGTGCCGGAATAGTGGGTGTGGAGGATCGCTTCAGCCCCATGCTGGTCGATCACGGCTTGAAATTTTGATGCGATCTCAGCTAACGCCTCTCCCCACGAGATACGCTCGAAGGCGCCATCCCCTTTTTGCCCGGACCGTCGCAATGGGTGTTGGAGCCGAGCTTGTTTATCCTGCCAAACGCCGTTGTAGGCAACCGCACATTTACTGCAGAGACGACCACGCGCCACGGGGTGCTCTGGGTCACCTAGAATGCGCAAAGGCTCGCCTTCCTTTTTTTCGACAAGAATGCCGCAGGCGTCGTAGCAATCACGGGGGCAATTGGTTCGTATTAACGTAGGCATCGTTTGTTAACTTCTTACCACTGAGTTAAATGATCCTACCATGTCGAAATCTTGGAGAGATCGCGAGATCAACGTGCATTGCTCAGCGACTATGGCAATAATCCAGTTCCCCAATTCGCAAGCAACAAGTGCGAATCGACGGACCTGGGGCAAGTACGATTAGAAATACACTCGAAGATTGAGGGCGCAAGATGCAGATCACACTTCACTATTCTCCCATCGCCTGTTCGTTAGTGCCTTATGTAGCGCTTACCGAAGCGGGTGCCGACTTCGAAGTTAAGGTCGTTAACTTCTTGAAGGGGGAGCACATGAGCCCGGATTACCTGCAGTTGAACCCCAAACACAAAGTTCCAGTACTCGTCCTAGACGGCGAACCGCTGACCGAGAACGTTGCCATCCTGCAGTGGATCGCCCGTCAATACGCTGGTGCGCAGTTGTTACCTAGGGGCAAGGATGAGTTCAGAGCGATCTCGCTAATGTCGTGGTGTGCGTCAGGTATTCACCCAACCTTAACGCCGAACGTATTGCCCCAACGGTATTGTGATATGCCCGGATCTGAGGACGCGGTGAAGGCATGCGCGCACAAGATCATGCACGAGAATTTTACGATTGCTGAAAACTTGCTTGGTGACCGCGAATGGTTTTTCGACCACTTCACCATTCCAGACATTTACTTCTACTGGTGCTTCCGTCGTGCTAAGCAATTTAAACTTGATGTTTCTTCGTACAAGAGTTGTAACGCACACTTCGACCGCGTGTCGCAAAGATCGAGCGTAGAAAAACTGTTGGCCTTTGAGACCGAGGCTCTCTCAAGTATTGCTCCTGGATAGTTTATCCCGTTGCCACTTCTAAAACGTTGCTCTGAGAGCAGAAGAGTCCCCCGAGGACTGATTAGTTAAACCAGTCTACCCAGTTAGGCTACTGGCCTCGGGGGAGTGCAAAGATTAGGTTTAAATCGACCTCAGGCAAATACGTGAAAACCACTAGTTTGTAGCGTTGCCTGCCATAACCTTGGTCAGATATGTTCGGCGAAATTGACCGTCTCGCGCTTTGACTCGAGCACGTGCACTTGCATAAGCGACTGACAGTGCGCTGCTAGAGCAAGATCGCGCGCGCGGACAACGTGCCGATTCCGCCAGTTGCGCCATACGATTCCCCATTCGTCCTGGATGCGCTGAGAGAAAGACTCGTCACATCCGTCGGGGAGCTGCGAGTTAGCTGGTCTACGGATGCCTCGCCGGAAGGCACGCCAAGAACAGAGCCACCAAGGTGGGGTGAGGACGATCAACGTGTCTGCGTGTTGGATGAGTAAGTCGCGGTCGACGTCATTACTGTCAACAATCCATCGATCATCGGCGAGTAAGACACGTTGTTTCTCAACGAGTTCGTCTTGTGGGACACGGATCCAGCCAGGGTTCCAGATGTGAAGATCGAGATGGATAAGGGGCAGCCCAGTCTTTGTCGCCAACAGCCGAGACAATGTGCTCTTTCCGGCACCTGCCATGCCGGTGACCACAATACGCTCTCCAATCTCTGAATTTGTTTCAGCTTTGCTCATGCCATTCAAACTACGGGTCGCATTCTCGAAAGTCGAGCGGCTACTGAACTCGTGGTCTAAATCTCTGAGGGTCTTTGGTTGAAGAAGACTTCGACATACATGTCTAAATCTTCTTAGTTTAACGACCGAACGAGTTGGCTTAAGCCAACACTCGTGGTCGTCGTTTGGCGTAGATCAAACAGATTGCACCTAAGAACAGGAGGCTAAGCGTACTCGGTTCGGGTACGTCAACTGTGACCGACCGAACCCTGAAGACGTCGTTCGCGCCGTCTGCCCCTATCGCGAAATGCTGATTGAAAGACAGGGCACCCAACCAGGTATCATTAGCCAGCCCGCCAACATCGACCAAGGTCACGATGTCATCAATGACCAAGTTAAAGTCATCGTTGCCACCAAAATTGTCGAAGACGATGCTCACGAGCGTGCCCTGGATACCGCCAAAATCAAACAACAATGCCTCATCAGGTCCGTCGCCATCGAGACGATCGGCATCGTCCTCATCGCCGTCGGGTCCACCTTCACTGTCTACGGATAAGCCCCTACTGCCGCCGTCGGTATCTACAACGACAGCTTCGGTATCATCAAAACTGTCACCAACGTCGTCGCCAAGGTCGTTTAGATCGACACCTTTGTAGCCGTGCACGGTAAGTTGATGACCACCCAACAGACTTAGATAGTGGCGATCGTCGCCGCTCCCTTCTAACTCACCAGTGCTTTCCTCGCCGAAGTCGTAGGTGATTAGTGCAGCGTGGCCCGATACAGACATCGCCATTGTGCCCGCAAGTACGGCGGCTAAGAACGTCCTTTTAATCGTCATTTTATTTAGGCCATTAAGGCTATCAAGGTGCGGTAGCTTGGGCTCCGCGTGATCGGATGTTTCTAATTTTGTGACTTTCGTTTTCACTGTGTACCCCCAGCGGTGTGTTATGCGCGTAGGACTTTGTTGGATGCGCAAATCATTCGCACACATACAAAAAAGCTACCTTTAACTGGCATAGGATTCGAATGATTTGGGCCAATACGCCGGTCACACGCGTATTGTCAGAAAAATGTACCCATCATGCTTGAAGGCCTAACCGCTCAATCCGCCGCTGAAAGTGCAAGCGCTCTCACGCTCGTGTTCGTCATTCTTTCTGCGTTTGTGCTCTCTACTGTCTTGGCGTATGTCTATCAAAAGACATTTCGGGGACTCTCGTACTCACGGAATTATGTCCAGTCGATCATCTTGATTTCTATCATCGCCGCGATGGTTATACAGTCGGTTGGCGATAGCTTGGCTCGTGGGATCGGCATCATGGCCGCAATGGCCATTATTCGCTTTCGAACCAATTTCAAAGATCCTCGCGATACCTTGTTTCTATTTGCTGGGTTAGCTACTGGTATTTCTTGCGGCGCCTACGCGTTTGGAGTGGCGTTCATCGGGACCCTGGGTTTCTGCCTTGCAGCAATTCTATTGCACTACTCACCGCTTGGTCCCAATGCTTATTTTGACGGCATGCTGCGCTTTTCCACGACGCGGATACCCAAGAGCGGACGAGCATGGATCGTATTCTCAACAAGTTTTGTCGCACCTGTTCGCTCATTACTCTGCGAGAAGCACAGCAGGGTGATCGGCTGGATTATGCCTATCACATCAAATTGCGGCGGGGTGCCACAGAGGAACATCTGCTAGGTGAACTGCGCCAGCTTTCCGGTTTGGACGGCGTTCATATCCTCATGCAAGAAGCAACGGTGGATCTATAGACATGTCCAATCTACTTCCCCGAGCAGTCTTTGTTTGCGCCTGGCTTGCAGCGTTAGGCACGGCAGCGTTTATCGCCGGTCAGTATTCTTCAGCCACCCAGTTTTTCGGTATCGCCGATGATCAGGAACAGACTGTCCGTTTTTCCAATCCAGTTGAAATAGTCGAAATTCGGCATGTCTCCGGTGAAGAAGTGGCGCGGGGTGATGTTGTGATGCGAGTCCGGCAGCCACTCTTGGAAGCTGATATCGCGTTTGTGCAGGAGCAACTTCAGGGTCTCAGCTTCAGCGATCGCGAAAACTCAACAACCATCGACGCACAAATCGTCAAACTCAATTCGGACTTGCGTACATCTATCGCGCAACTGGATACCGGTATAAAGAACCTTGAGGCGCGCAAACGGACGGCACGTGAATTGTTCAAAGACGCTTCAGGTGGTGCTGGTCTTGCGACCATCGACCGCGAGATCGAGTCATTGCGAGTTAATAGAAGCGCGCTCATTCGATCTACCAACACGACTGTCGCCAGCCTCCGTAGCCAACTTAGTATTGGCACCCGTCCCATAGATGCAGAAATCGCTGAACTCAGAAAGCGTTTGGACGATTTACAACGCCAGCGCCGTTCGATGACGGTCACAGCGAGTTTAAGCGGCCGCATTGGCAGTATTTTGTTCAAGGTTGGCGATACCGTGCCGCCTTATCAGCCTATCGCCACCATCCATAGCGCGAAGCCGACCTACGTTAATGGCTACATCCATGAAGCGGTGTCCAATGACATCAAGAAAAATGACACCGTGTGGGTGACATCCGTCAATCAAATGGAGGAGTCCCTGTACAAGGGTGTCGTTGAGAGCCTTGGCGCAAGGATTGTTGAGTTTCCGCTTCGACTGAAGGTCAATCCGATGGCGCAAGCGTGGGGGCGAGAAGTTGTCGTACGTCTTGAGGGACAACACGACCTGTTGCTCGGTGAAAAAGTGTCAGTACAAGCCCAGCAACCTAATCAAATAGTGCATTTGCTACGAGCCGCCCTCGCTCCGAAGCAAGCAGTTGCAGCCATCGAGGTAGATCAATGATGTCGTGCGTAAAAATGTTAGTTGCCAAGCTCAGTTTAGCCGCAATGTTGCTTGCGTGTAGCAGTCTCATCAGCGCAGACGAAGTGGGTGCATACCTCTTTGGGGAGGATGCGAGCTACTATGAATCTGTTTTAAATCCGAGCACCAAACCTTTCCGAAAGCTTTGGATCGCAGATCCGGAAGTTAGACTTACACCGGAACAAGATGCACGTGGTTTGAATACTGAAACCTATAGTCTTCGTTTTCGCCCCACTTCCCGGCTCGAGCGAACCGCAGAACACCGACTGTTCGACATTGAAGAAGAACTGGCGGCGTTGGAGCTTGAGGACATGCTGGGTTCAATGCTGAAACAGCGTTATCTTCACATCATTGAAATCGCGGAGTACGAGGCGCTCCTAGGCATTGCTGAGAAAGAGCGCAGTCTGACGCAAAGTGAGGCGGAAACCGAAGAAAGTCGTTCCTCCGAACTTCGTTATAACGTCTCGAATTTGCAGAAAGTTCTGTTGGAGATAGAGCTTAAACAACAACACATCACCCAACTTGAAAGTCAGATTAACCGCCTACGCGCATCTACAGGAATCTCAGCTCCCGAGCTTGCCCCGCATCGAGCATCCTCCGGCGCGGCCCAACTGACCCGTAATTTGGTGACACCCGCTGGTATCGAATCAGTTCTAGACTCTGATCGGCTAAAGACATTTACCGGTGCGATCGACCATCGTTTTGCCCAGGCGCGGTTAAAAGAGTCGAAACAGAAAAACGATCTGCAAAAGAACCGCGGCCGGTTCGGCTTGGATCTCGTAGAGCTCAGTTACGAGAACAAAGGCATAGACAGTTACAACATGACGTTTGGTTTTCGATTGCCTACGCGGGGGTATGGCGGTCGAAAGACCGCGAGAGCCTACCTTGCAGCTCAGCGGACTGCGGACTTGACTAGCAAACTAGTCAGCCAACAAACCCACAAGGCGATACAAGAGGTATACCTGGATCTTGAATCGTTTTACTTGTCCGATGACGCTCTGAAAAATTTTAGCCAACGCAGTACCCGCAGTGATCTGGCGACCGCCATAGTCGCCCAGCGACATCAACTGCTGCTCGAAGAGCGGACAGTCATCGATCACGCGAACGCTTTACGCGCGTTGGTGGAAGCGCTTGAGACGACTGGTTTGATTTACCAACGCCCCTTGATCAATTGGCTGGCTAGCCCTTGAGCGCGCTTGCTGCTTCAGAAGTTCGGGTAGAAAATCAAGATACAGTCATAGAGCGGTACGAGCTGAAATACGTCATCCCCTCGCGTTGGATTGAACCCATTACCCAGTTCATCGCTCCCTATTGTCGCCTTGATGAACACAGCCGAGTGCAGGGCGATAACTTCTATCCTGTCAACAGTCTCTACTTCGATACGTTGAACTATCGCTTTCTCAATCAGCGGCTTTGGGGTGCTGATCGACGTTTCAACATGCGCGTTCGTTCGTATGGTGACGGTCGCGAGGCACCGTATTTTGCGGAACTGAAATTCAAAACCGCGACGTACGTGAAAAAGTTCAGGGCCGTGCTTGAGCTACAAGAGTGGCCAGGGTTTTTACACACTAGTGAGTTAGATCCGCTCGACGAAGTTGAAACGCCGCGCCGGGTTTTCAAGCGTATGGCGCATGCTTATGCGATTGAGCCAAAAATATTCACCTGCTACCGACGACGGGCGTTCGTTTCGGAAGTTGATGACTATGCGCGCGTGACAATGGACATTGATATGCAATATCGACCGCAGACACCTTTGATCTGTGATGATCCATACAATTTGTCGCCTGACAGAAACTGCATCAGCTATGACATTCAAAGCATCTATGGCGATGAGGCCCACTATCAGGCAAACGTCATCCTTGAGCTGAAGGCAACGAGCGGTTTTGTGCCGACCTGGATGATCGAGCTCATCCGCAGATTTGAGTTAAAGCAAGTGGGCTTCTCGAAGTATGTGAACAGCTCTCTGGTGGATAACCATGACAATGGTTGGCGCTACATGGATGTAAGTACCGAAGGGCTAGAGCCAGCTTAGATAGTAGCTACGGGCTGGGATATGGTGTCTCGTGTTACTCTTGCTTGCGGTTTAGAAGTTAGAGGCAACCTGTGGCACACACAGATGACATCATAGGTGGGTGGATAAGCAACGCAGAGAAGACTGGCGAGGTCAAAAAATTACCTGGCTACGGTAAACCGCTCGATCTCGATGATGACTCGCACGTACCACGCAAGTATCGAATGGCGTACCGGGTGCTCAAGAATGCCAATATCACACCACCCGAAGTTGAGATGATCAGAGAACTCGGTGAATTGCGCGAGCAACTTGCGCAACAAACGGACAAACGTACTCGCAGCGAGCTTTCTGCAAAAATTCGAGAAGCGAAACAGAAACTCGATATTGCTCTGGATAAGTTCAAGTTCCGCCAGTAGGTTATCTTTTTTACTTAGACATCCATTCGTGAACACGCAGTGTGTTTGGAGAAACAGATATGAATGAGGCTAACCTCACTCGCTTCGGGCCTATCGTCTTGGAGGGCGAACAAGGGACACCGTCGACCTACAAGTCTACCTTTAGGGCGCTAGAAGGCGCAGCGAAACTGATCCTTCGCGAAGACGGTATTGGTAGTGCGCAGATCAATATCAACGGAGTCAGTGTGGTCGAGCCGCGAGAGGCTAACGCAGATTCTGAGGTTGTGATCACGGTGGATCTTGAGCGGGAGAACAGTGTCGAGATCAGTGTCTCTGGCCGACTTAGCGTGCGCATTACACAGTCCGCGGAGGCCGATCTGGGTCTTTTGCGTCAGGGCTACTTTGGGCTCAACACCAGCGATCTCGAACGGCAACGCGCCTTTTATGAAACGTTAGGATTCATAGGTGAAATCTACCCGGCCGGACCCGAGACGAGCACGACGTTCGCGCAGGCGCTAGGCTTTCCGGACAACTATCTGATTCACGTCTCCCTCCATAGCCTGGAAAACCCGCCGACGCCGCCATTTGTTGATACGGTGCAGTTCAGAGGAGAGTCTTATCGCGAAGAGCCACCCTATGCCAGGTTGAACCACATCGGTATGGCCTACTCGACCTACTCGACACCCAGCCTCGATGGCGACTATGCCTACCTTAAGTCACAAGGTGTCGAATTTCTTTCCTCACCCGCCACAGCGCCTAACGGTGAACGGTTTGTGTTCTTGAAGGACCAGGATGGCGCCTTCTTGAAGTTGATCGAGACAGACGAAGGCGAGGTTTCGAGTCCTGGTCCAAATCTAGTACGACTTGTTAACACGAACATGAACGTTGCTGATCTTGAAAGGTCTCGAGAGTTTTATCGGCTCCTAGGCTTTACGGAATCGGAGTCCAACTCCCAGACGGGTTCGGGAGAGTTTGCGGCAGCCCATGGGTTTGATGGCCCAATCGAATTTGAGGGCGTGGATGTCAGTCTTGGCGAGGGCACCGATGGCGCGACGATCCAATTGCGTCAGTGGCAAAACCCCTACGACGCTGCCCCGTCCTATGCGCCTCCGGTCAACCACTTGGGTATCGATCGGATCAACTTCTATGTCGAAGACTTAACTGCGACGGTAAAAGCCATGAATGAACTTGGTTTTGAGCAGCTCGGTCCTTTAGGGGGTGGTCGTGAGGTCAGTATCGTGTTCTTTTTTGACCCTGACGGCATCAAGGTGCAGTTTGCGGGTCCGCGGACAGATTAGCAGTCGAGCAGATTTAGAATCGGCATTGTGATTGGACAAGCGAACAGTCACGCTCAGAGGACACTACGCCTTATTCGGTACATATAAGCCAGACTCAGAGCCCAAGCAGAGCCCAGTACGACGAAGGGAACATAGCCGGGATTGAAGTCCACAGCCAAACCGAGTGAATGACTAATTTGTGGGTGTGCTTGGGTTATTTCGAACATCATGCTACCCGCCTGGTAGGTGCCCAGGATTGGCCAAATCGCAAACATTGTGTAAATCAGGGTCACGATCACAATGTAAATTCGATCCAGGGTGGCCCCGACGAAATGGGCGAGCACCAAGTACGCGAAGAGGACAGTGACGAAATCCATGGTTGATCTTCCAGCTTCCGCGCTCAAAGAAATGAACAGGTCAGCCAGCTCGTACTCGGTCATGAAGGATCTCCTCGGAACGGAATCGTGGCAGCAAGTATAAGAGCATGGAGGGGCATACCCAATTCTTAGCAGAGTGGTTTGTATTGGCATGACGTTACTTATCTTCGATTGCGATGGCGTGTTGGTGGAAAGCGAGGCAATCCTAATAACCGCTGAGCTTGAGTTTCTGGGTCGGCATGGCGTCGTGTTTGAACGGTCCGATTACGTGCGCACCTATATGGGTATGGCACCGCGCGAATGGAAAGAACGGCTCAGTCGTTCTCTGTCTGCCAAACTTGGTAGGGAGGTTAGCGCAGAATTCTTTGACGAGCTCGATGACTTCACGACTGCTCGCCTTCAGGATCAACTGGTTTCAGTTGATGGGGCGAGATCGGTGATCGAGGGTTTCTCACATCAGCGGTGCGTAGCATCGTCTTCCTCGCCAGATGGTCTTGTTTGGAAGCTTAGCCATACACAATTGCTGGACCTGTTTGACGAGAATTTGTTCTCGACCCACCTGGTGGAGAAAGGCAAGCCTGAGCCAGACCTTTTTCTGCATGCTGCACATACCATGGGCTTTGAGCCAGCTGAATGTATTGTGATAGAGGACAGTGTCAATGGCGTGGTCGCCGCAAAACGGGCAGGAATGAAGGCAATCGGATTCACCGCGGCCAGCCATTGCCTTGAAGGGCATGACATAACCTTGTCGAAGGGCGGTGCGGATATGGTCGCAGGCTCTTATCGAGAGCTAAAAGAAATTGTTGGGAATTTTTGAAGTTTGCGCTGAATTGCACCCGTAGCTAGCGGAGAAGAACAAGATGATTAGTGGCAGCTGCTTATGCGGTGGCATCAAGTATGAGATCAATGGTGAAGTCGCGATGACTCGAATTTGTCACTGTGTGAATTGCCGTAAGTTCTCAGGCACTGCGAATGCTGCATGGGGACTGGCGCAAGTTGCGGACTTTAGTCAGACGGCGAGCGACGCTGAAGTGGGTGAGTATGATGCTGGCTCTGGCAGTCTGCGCAAGTTCTGCATGTCCTGCGGATCGCCTTTGTGGTTTGAACCAAAGGATCTGCCTGCGTTTGTTGGTATTGCCTTAGGCTCGATAGATGATGGCAATCCTGCGCTGCCGGAGATGCATGTTTGGATGCGATCAAGTCCGGATTGGGAGGACATCTCGGATTCTTTGCCGCAGCACCTTACCCATCCTTGAGCGTTATCGATAACTCCTTAGAATGCACGCTTAGAAACGGTCTGGCGTCAAACACCCATTAGGCGAGAGGATTAACTGTGTTGAACAAAATGCAGATTGGGATAGCGTTATTGCTTGGACTGGGCGGGCTAGCGAATGGCGTTTTTATGGCCGTAGCCCCTGAAGCCTGGTACTGGGCCGTGCCTGGCGTGCCTGATCGAGGACCGTTTAACCAACACTTTGTGCGGGATATTGGCTTCATCTACATGCTGATCGGAATGGCTTTCACATATGGAGCGATTTACGCAAAGCATCGATTGGTGTTGTGGATGTTGCCGACCGCTTGGTTGGTTTGTCACGCTGTTTTCCATGTTTGGGAAGTTGTCGTCGGCATCTGCGGACCTGAATCTTTGATAGAGGATTTCGGTGGCGTGACGTTCCCGGCACTCCTAAGCCTAGCTCTCCTTTATGGCAGCTATAGAGATCGGGCTCGTGACTAAGCCCTTTATTGTTCTCCTGTTCCTTGGTCTGGGCATAGGGTTAGGTTTGAGCACGGCGTTCCTAGCTCCCGAACCCGATGCAGATCAAACGATCGAGTGGTTAGACAACCCTCGCTATTTGAGTCCGTTCACCCTCGAATCCGAAGCCGGGCAGTTCGATAACCAATCGTTAATGGGACAGTGGACGATTGTGATTTTTGGTTTTTTAAATTGTCCTGATTTTTGCCCAACAAGTTTGTCGCAGCTGGCATCTATCGCAGATGGCTTAGTGGAAAAATCCGTCGACCAAGAGGTCCGCTATGTTTTTGTTTCCGTCGATCCCGAGCGGGACTCAGTGGTTGAGGTTCGTCAATATGTCAGTCACTTTGGGGAATCTATCCGAGGGGTGACGGGTACTGCAGAGCAGCTAAGTCGATTTGCTGGGGATCTTGGCAGTCAGTACAGAGTAACAGCGGATGATGATGACTACACGGTAGCTCACTCCATCACTTTCTCGATCATTGATCCTAATGGGGAATTTCGCGGGCGTTTTTGGCCTGGCTTCAAACTTCGCAATCTCGTTGAAAATCTTACGGCCAAACTATTAGGGGACAGGGTCTCCACCTAGACCGCACACACAATGTTGAAATCTCGAATAAGTACCATCGCCATCCTCGGACTGACCATCGCCGTTGCCCTCGTATTGATTATCGACCGGGGTGGCTTGATTGCGTGGAGCGCTTTTGTCATAGGCGTTGTGTTGCTCGCAAAGAGTTGGTTTAAGCCCAGAAAGCTCGACTTGGTTCTCGCTGGCGGATTGGCGATCTTCTCACTATTGGCATGGCTTGGAAGCTTTTACTACGTCATCTCCACCTATGAATCAGGTGAGGTGATTGAACTCACGATCGATACGAAGAGCGGTCTTCATACAGCGCGACTTTGGGTGTTTGAGCATGGTGGGCCAGGACCTGTTATTTATTACGACGCGGAACCCGAGGCTGCAGAATCGTTATTAGCGGGTCGCTCCTTACAATTCACTCGGGACGGAGCTGTGAACACTCAAATACCCAATGCGAGACGAGTCGAAGCGATTCCAGAAGAGGAAGCTAGCGGGATACTGGAAGCTATGGCAACCAAGTATGGGGATCGAATGATCGCGGCTGATGTTTATTACTTATTGGTCGGGCGGCCCAGGGATCGCGTTGCACTCGTTATTCGGCTAGACGGAGTTTAAGTGCGATCACCAGATGTTGAACGCGGGTTTTATATGGCTCGTTTTGATCCTGTACAGCACCATTTGCGCCTGTTTCACAGGTTCAAATAAAGGTGATAAGCTCAATTATCGGTTTATTTGGAGGACGGGCCACACCAGCCGACTTCGGTGGACGTTGAGTTAAGCGGTAGTTATCTTCTACTAGCATCCTATGCGGTCATCGCATTGGGGTTCTCGTTCCTTTGTTCCATTGCCGAGGCTGTCCTCCTCAGTGTTACGCCCTCGTATGTCGCAGCGTTGGAAAAACGCACCGGCCGCTCCGGAGACTTACTCAAGAAGCTCAAAGCGAATATAGACCGACCCCTCGCCGCTATCCTTTCCCTAAACACAATTGCCCACACTGTTGGTGCCATTGGCGTGGGTGCCGAAGCTGCACTAATTTGGGGCGGTGCCGGAGTCGGAATAGCTTCCGGTGTGATGACGCTCTTGATCCTCATCGCTTCCGAAATCATCCCCAAAACGATTGGTGCGATGCATTGGCGGACCTTGGCGCCGACCATGGCTAAGATCTTGGTGGTACTCATGCGGGTGCTTGCCCCGATGGTTTGGCTTTCCGAATACATCACTCGGGCAATTGGTGGTGATCGACGCACTGAGGTTGTCACACGAGAAGAAATCGCCGCGATGGCTGGGTTGAGCTCCGAGAGTGGTGAGATGCCTGATGATGAAACTCGGGTCGTTGAGAACATGATGGCGTTAGAATCTAAAACCGCGCACGACATCATGACACCTCGTACGGTGGTGATCGCATTCCCACAGGATCTCACTGTGGCGGAGCTTCTCGACGCCAATCCGAATTTGCCGGTTTCCCGTCTGCCGGTTTACGACGGCTCCATCGACAAAGTTACAGGCTTTGTTCTCAAATCTGACGTGCTGACTGCTCAGGCGGATGACAAACATGACACCCGTTTGGCCGAGCTTCGGCGCGACCTCACCGCAGTGCCCGCATCAACATCGCTGTCAGAGCTATTTCGAATGTTGCTCAGGGAACATCAACATATCGCGTTAGTTGTGGACGAATTTGGCGGTACCGACGGTCTTGTCAGCAGCGAAGACTTAATCGAGACGATTCTGGGCCTGGAAATCGTTGATGAAGCTGATGTGGCAGAAGATATGCAGCGTCTCGCGCGACAACAGTGGGCCCATCGCGCTAAGTCTCTCGACGTCAAAAAGGGCGCAGGACTGGGTGGGTCGACACCCCATGCCACAGACTAAGGTGAGAGCGCTCAAGTGGGTCGGTATCTCAATCCTAAGCACAGTTGTTGTACTGACCGGGACTTTCTTCATCGCCAAAACTTCGGATGGCCCCCTTGGCCCCTTTCCTGGAGGACCGTTGGTCTCCGGTGAGTTAGCGATCTCAGCTGTCACCGATTGGACCTTTGCTCGCGAGACCGGAGAGATTGAGCTGCAGTTGCTGCAAGACAGCTCATCGCGGACGACGTGGCTGGCAGTGGCTAACAATAGCGCCTACATACCCGCGGCGCTGGACTTTCCGCCCAACAAGTCCTGGCACCTTCGCGCCGAACGAGATGGAGATGCCCAAATCCGTTTCGACAACACCCGTTATCCGGTACGCCTTGCTCGTCTCGATGAGACGAGTGCTGAGTTCAGTGATGTGGTCGACGTGCTTGTCGCAACGAACGCCATGCCACCTGGAGGGAAAGACCAGATGTGGCTGTTTCGGGTATCGAGCCGTTAAGCGCGTTTTCCGTTAAAAATCTGTTTCTCGTACGAAGGTCTCGACGGGCACGTCTAGCCAACCGACCATAGCAATCATGCCATCGACCTCCATACGGCCACCGAGTTTTGTGCGTTGAATCGTCGATGCGCTGACGCCAATTTCTTTGGAGATCTGGCTCCATGTCACTTCCCTTTGCAGCCTCTGTTCGTTCAGGGCTTGGTAGAGTGCTTTCGCGTCGAATCGTTTCATGATTGCGGAATCTCCAACTAAAAACTGCTAACGATAGATATAAGCGGGTATGTCACCAGACCATAGAGGGCAACCAGGCTCCCCGTCATACAGACGCCACGCATATCCGCATTGCCACTTAGGAAAAAGTAAGTATGGCCTAGGCGCATAGTGGCGTACCCGCATAGCCAAATTGCGGCAAGGATTGCTGGTGGGGATAAGAAGAGGAACACAGGCAAAGCCAGAGCAAAATGCACGGTGTTTTCAGTCAGATTACGGTGAGCAGCATGACTGCGAGTGAGTTCTTGCGTATTAGAGACACCTTGAGAACTATGATCGCTCTCGGCTTCCTCCTCGGGCGTCGCAAACAAACCGAAGCGTGCTCTCGTAACTTCAGTATGGGTCATTAGCCAAGTGTGATTCACGATCAGGAACAACACGCTGAGAGCAACAAATCCCATCATTGCGTCTGTTGGCAGTGCGGCCTCAAGACGGTTCACGCCAACAACGAGATTAGTGATCAAAGCAACGACAAGCGGGACGAGTGGATAAACCAATAAAATCGCCCATTGGCGGGAGCTGATGTTGGGTTGTATATCGTTCATTTGATCTGCAGCCTGTGGATGACAGTAATTTCCTAACAGTATCTTAAGCGGTCTTGGTAGCTGATGTTGATCTGATCATATGTCGTGTTGAGCTAGCCACGATGGTTGAGCAAGTTCCCTAACGACCCGGCTAGTCGCTCGCGCTCACCGGGATTCTCTTAAAGTAGAGGGGTAAGAAGGGCGCGATGGTCACCCAAACCTTGTCTCGCTCTGGAGTCATATAGAATCCGATGAAAGCTGCCCGCCAAGAGAACTCGATGCGTTGGAATTTCACAGGCGGTGCTCCGATGTCAAGAAAGGTATGAATCTGCAGAAATTGGCGCTTAGTTACAACTACCTGTGCCTCCTCAAGCAGGACTCCGGAATCTGGCGCCGTACCCTCACGTACAAGAAGGCGTTAAAATGACCCTATGCTGCTTGCCGAGGTTTTCAAATGCGCCTTGTCGAAATAGACGAAACTACAGAAGACACATATTTTCGTTGCTTGCATGACGAAATTCCCGCGGACCCCCGGGTGATGGCGATGCGTCGAGACTGGCGCGCTATGTACAAGCCGAAGGGCCACCGCGCAAAGGTCTTGTTTGACGATGCAGACCAAGTCGTGGGTCTTACCAACTACATTCCAGTAGAGCATTCTCCTTACGAGGGGGAGAACCTCATGGCGATACTGTGCATGTGGATCCACGGATATGAACATCTCGTTGGGAATCAACAGTCGAAAGGGTTTGGACGGTTCATGCTCGCGGAGATCGAAGCTGATGCCCTACAGTCAGGGTGTGACGGCGTTACCGTTTGGGCCAAAGATTACGCCGACTGGAACCCCGTCGCTTTCTATGAACACATGGGTTATGAGCGAGTAGATCAGGCTGGTCTCGATATTCTGGCTTGGAAGCGCTTCAACCAAGAAGCCAAACCCCCCGCTTTTCTCAAACAACCATCGGTGCCAGAGGTCGCGGATGACCAAAAGGTTCAGGTTACAAGCTTCACGAACGGTTGGTGCGGTGGCGGCTGCCAACAATGTGTCATGGTTCGGGATGCGGTGACAGAACTTGGTAGTGATGCAGTCCTAACCGAAATATACGCACACGAAAAAGGTGACATGCGTGATAGAGGTGCGAGCATCGATGTAGTCTATATAGACGATGTACCTTTCCGACCTAATGGCCCACCGGCAACGAAGAACGAGTTCAAACAATCCGTTCTTGAACGCGCGAGACAAAAGAGTCCATAGCCCCCAATGACGAGTGAGTGTTGATGGCTGATTTCGTCCGCTCTCTCGCCAATCGGTGTGCTGTAGACTCGGAGACCAAGTCGTCACCAAACTATGTATGTACCAACACGAAAAAATTGATTACATCGAGATGCCAGCAACAGACTTCGAAGGAACAAAATCCTTTTTCGAAGATGTATTCGGCTGGCAGCTAGAGGATGCTGGACCCGACTACCTTGCCTTTACTGATCAGGGCGCCACTTTCTTGACTCAAATGGCAACGAATTCGCAGTGTCGTCGGATCATGAGGCGAATGGCCGTCTGGTTGGTTGATGTCTCGTCATCCTCCCATGTGACATGAAACGAGGCATTGGAAAATTTTCTGCATTGCTGATCTTGTTAGCGGGACAGCAAGTAATGGCGATTCAGCAGGAAGCCCGGAGTGCTTTTGACCCGAGTGTGTTTGATAACTCGGTGGAGAAGCTGCGCGAAGAAGCTGGTACACCGGGCTTGGCTGCCGGAGTCCTGCGAGACGGACAACTGCTAAGACTCAAGGGCTATGGGGTAGCTGGTTCAGATGGACAACCCGTTACCGCCCAAACGGCATTTCAGATTGGATCGATCACTAAGTCCTTTGTCGCTCTGGTGATTCTCCAAATGGCGTCGGAAGGCAAACTCGAATTAGATGATCCGGTGGTGCGTCATGTCCCGGCATTCCGCACAGCGTCCAAAACTCAATCACATCAAATCACTATTCACCATCTGGTCACTCACCGCAGCGGGCTGACGACTTTGGACGGCAACAGCCTGAAGGCCGAAGAGCCAGGATCGTCTGGACCCGAGGCTGCGGTGGCCGGACTAGCAGACGTTCAGTTGTTCGCAGAGCCAGGCACGACCTTTCAGTATTCAAACGCCAACTATGTTCTCTTGTCCCACCTCATTGAGGTATTGGATGAGCGAACGTTTGAACGGTCTTTGCAGGCGCGGATTTTTACACCACTGAGTATGACGAACAGTTTTGTGTCGGTCCCGCCTTCTAACAAAATCTCTTTGGCGAACGGGTATCGACTCTGGTTTGGCGTAGCGCGAGCCTGGCACCCGGAAGCGGATACTGTGGCTGATCGACGCATGATTGGCGCAGGTGGCATCTGGACCAGTATTGAGGATCTGGCTCATTATGTAGAGGCGGTGCACACTCGCGACCCTCGCATCGTCCCAGTTGGTGCGGATAGGCTGTTTGCCATTGAGCTCTTCGACAAAGAGGTTGGCTACGCCTATGGGTGGTTTGCCGATGGCACTGGCGGCGAAACCGTCTTCGAACACTCCGGCTTCACGCCTGGCTTTTTGACACTGGCGACGATCGTACCAGCGACAGGTGAAGTGGTAGTTGTGCTCACCAATATGTCAGGTTTGGGGCAAGGCGATTTGCCACGTGCTGTCACTCATGCAGCATTGGGTTGGGAGCCGATCTCAGCTGCACCGGCACTCGGCGCCCGAATTGCAATTTGGTCGGCAGTGAGCGCGCCTCTAGGTCTTGTACTTTTGCTCTACCGGACCGGGCATAGTTTGTTCTTTCGAAGACAGCCGATGCGGCCTTGGGTACGCGCACTCAACGTTGGGGTAGTGTTGGGTTTGATCGCCGGTGTCTATGTTGTCTTTGTCGGGTTTCAGGCGATGGTAGGCGTCAGCTTTGAGACGGGTTTTGCGTTCTACCCCGACTTTACCCTAACTACGGTTGTGACCATGGCACTCGCCTTGGTCTTAGCAGTGGGTAGGTTGTTACTGGTCATACGCAGCGGATGATCACTGTTTGGGTAGAATGCGCACGAGTTTGTCGAAAGGTACGTTGATGAGCATCAATGACGTTGAAATTGTCGAGTACCGACCAGAGTATGGATTGGAAGTGGTCAAGATGTGGCGGCAGTCTTTTCAGCGAGCGATGAATTTGCCGGAGCAAAATCGCAGTGATGAACTACACCACCAACTGGACTATTTTTGCTCGATCAATCCGGACGGCATTCAGGTTGCAATCGATTGCTCGTCAAGCGCCATCGCTGCTCTGATGGTGTTGGTACCAGGTGAGTTGGATCATTTGTATGTTGGCGTGGAGTATCAGGGTTTTGGGCTCGGTTCGAGATTCGTCCAAGAAGCAAAAAGACTGTCGCCTCTAGGTATCGAACTCTTTACGTTTCAAAAAAATACTCGCGCGCAGAGATTTTATCTGAGTCGCGGGTTTGTCGAGATCGAACGGGGGTTCGCGGACTTGGGGACCAATCCCTGGGCGTCCTCCAAAGAAGACTTAGCGGATATAAAGTATCGGTGGCAGCCCTGACGGAACGCCCTTGTTGGCAGTTTGCTAGCCTGCAATTAGAGGTTTTGTAACTGAAGGTTTCGCTGAAACGTAGCGTTACACTGGCATAGTTCCAACGCTTTTCTGAATGGCCCATAGTTGAGCTTCGCGTGAATCGAAGTGGGTCTGGCAGATGAACAAAGTCATAAACCTCGGATCGTTCTTAGCCATCCTTACGTTGGGCGTCGCAACAGGCATCGCCTTTACGCATTCCCTAGAGTGGACCAATAAGATTGGATTGAACGCCCAACAGTATTTGTTCGTGCAGCAAACGTTGTATCAAGGCTTCGGCGATAGGGCTGGTTGGATTGAGACACTAGGTATCATTGTTCTCTTGTTGATATCATCCTTGCTGTATCGCCTTCAACCGTCCTTGGGCTTGTTGTCCGGGAGCTCGACGCTGAAGTATCTTATTGAACGGAAGGGAAGTATAAGCGGCGAATTCTGACCGACTACTTCCGACCATGAGCCGACATCCAAAATTATGGAGCTATTCGGTTTCTTGTTACGGATACCTTTACGAAGACAAACAAAATCGATACGGCAACCATAAGAGTTTTCTCGTTTAGAAAAGAATACTCGAGAAACAATGGCGCATCTCCAAGTCCTACGAAGGCACCTACCAACGCGCCGACAATACCAATGAATATGTTATTAGCGCTAAGCAATCGATCTAAACTGAGAAGACCCGGAGATATTCCAACTACTAATCCAGTCGCGAGGACAAACACAATTATCATTACTTCCTCAGTAGCCTAGATGAAACAAACATTAGCGATCCAATGAACAAGCTGAGTGCTGCCGGTAAGTAAGCGCCGCCAATTGAGAAGCCCGTGACTATAGACAGAGCAACGGCTGTCACGCTCATGACCCCCAGACTGATTTGATTGTCTCTCCAGGCTACTCGAGCAGCCACGAGATAAAACGCACCGAAGAAAAATAGCCACGAAATTCCCCAGAGTCCTTGGGCTTCATACCAGGATTGCTCTCGGACGAAAGTCTCGGCGACTACGCTTGAGTCGCGTAACATGACGTCGGTCACGCCGCGTACCGATACTGGTGAGAAGAATATGTAGAGCGAAGCACCAATAGCCCAGGTAGCGGCTATTGCAACGAAGAGCTTGCCACTACGGACTAAGAACTCACGCACTTTACGCAAACCTCTCGGTAAACACTGACCACATTGGGACAAGAACGAGTCTTACTAATTCCAGTCCAGTGGTCATTGTGCGCCACTCTGATTGCGACGCCAGTCCTCTAGCTTAGCGCGCTCATCGGGAGGAAGGGTATTGATACAGTGCCGACGAGACCCACCAGTTGCCATGCAGTCGTCTAGCAGGGGGACCCACGTGGCATCGCTTGGGAAGTACGCCCGTCCACTACTGGTCGTCAGGACTGGATCCTGGTTCGGATCAGGACCCTCTTCCCAGGGAAACCTCGACTGGAACCACGGGTGGCAGCTAGCTACTAGCACGCAGATCAAGATTGTGGCTATCACCTTCCGCATCGACGGTCTCCCGCGCTTTCACGTCACAACGCGCAACCACTCCTTTCAGCCCAGGTACGTGAGCAAGGGCTGCAATAAATTGGCTACTTTTCGTTTCATCGCGGTCCTGCACCAGTTTTGCGAGCCACGCCCAGACATGGTTAAGACCGTTTGGTTTTGGGTTTGTTCCAACTCGAAAATTCGATCAAAATCAGTGCGGCGAGTTTACTTTGAGTTGCCGGTTCTGGCCGAAAGCTGCCTCTTGCAGTGCACAACCATGAATTTTCGTGCATTGCACAACTCAAAGTCTGAGTTCGACCCGGAGCGGCCTTTAGCACTTGGCTCGAGGATTACTAGGTATCATAGTCTTCTGAATCTAGCTGGAGCGAAAATGAAGAGAGTCAGTCTGAAGGATACCGTCGAGGTGATCGGTGTCTTATCAATTGTTGCCACATTGATATTTGTGGTTTTTGAGATTCGGCAAAACACCAATGCGGTTCGAAGTTCTGTTACCCAATCAGTCTCGGAGCAGAGCATCGAAATTCTGCAGATGCTCATAGAAAATGCAGAGTTACGGCAAGCTCGAATTGCGGTGAACACTGATTCAGTCACTGACGACCAGCGATCCCAGGTAGACTACTTGTACGCGCTCCTTATTCGAAATCAACAGAACAGATATCTACAATTTAACTTGGGTGTTGTTGACGCTGAAACCATGGTTTTGTTGGGCGGGAACGCTCCAGTTTATCGAACGCCCGACTTCCGTCGATATTGGGATTCTGTGAAAGAGCGTCAACCTCCGGAATTCCGAAGATTTATGGAAGAAACGAATATCGGCTTAACAGCAGACAATTCTCTGCCACCGATGTAGATATCTCCTGCAATGTGAAGATGCCCGATGACCGTTCTTGGCCGTGAACGGAATATTGCACTGAACAATGCGATTTCCGTAGTCGACCCAGAGCAGCTGCTTCTTTATCCGCAGCTGCTACATAAACTAGTCGTCTTAACCGAGGGTTGCCAATGATATCAATACGACGAGCTGAGCATCGAGATGCTGCAAGTATCATCGCTGCACACGTGCGATCTATTCGCGAGGTTTGCTCGAAGTCTTACACCCCGGCCCAAATTGAAGCTTGGAGCAGTCGTGACTTCAAGGAGAACGTCTGGTGCCAAACAATCGACAGAGACTGTGTTTGGGTTCTAGATTCAGGTGAAAGAATTCTGGGATTCGGACATTTGAGGTTTAACTCAGCTGAACTTGGGACAATTGAAGGGCTTTACTTCGTACCAGAAGCGAATGGACGCGGGCTTGGGAAAAAGCTGATGTCCTTAATCTATGCTCATCTCGAACAGACGAGCGTGGAGAAGTTGGTTTTGCAGGCCACATTGAATGCTGAAGGATTTTATTACGCTATGGGTTTTCAATCCGTAGGCAGTACTTTCGTCGAGTTTCACGGTGAAAAAGTCGAATGCGTTGACATGGTGAACAGCCTACCATTTTGAAAGTTTGCAGATCTGACCGGCTGCTTCTAGCCGAATGCTGCCTCTTGCAGTGCACAATGATGAATTTTCGTGCGTTGCACAACGTAAAGTCTGAGTTGTGCCCGGCGCCGACAATCGTAATGCATAGAAATTGGGGTTAGCCTGAGTTGATCGATCGTGGGGAGCAACCAATGGACATTCAGTCAACAGCCGAGCTTTTAGGGAACTTAGGTGAGTTCATCGCGTCAATCGCGGTTCTGATTACGCTGATATACCTTGCCGTGCAAATCAAGCAAAACACCAAAGCAATGCACGTGACCGCTCGGGGTCACATTGTCGAGGGAACGCAACATCTTCGTGGTTTGTTGATGAACAACGAGTTCGTACGTGGGGCACTAGTAAAGCAGCACCGGGGGGGTGAGCTGAGCGATGAGGAAAAGCTCGTATTGCGCCACTATACGGTGACTATGTTTCGTAACTGGGAGTATCAGCACTACCAGTTTACCAATGGCCTGGTTGATCAAGATTCATTCCGGGCAACTCAGGTGGTTTGGAGAGTTTCGCTTAGCCCCTACAACATCAAATTATGGCCGAAGGTTAGGGACCAATTCACCGAAGTTTTTGCTCAAGAATTGGAACGCGTGATGGCGGCCACTGAGAAGAGCGAGGAACAGTAACGCACGTATTGCGACCGTTGTTGGCCGAACGTGGACCAAATTGTCTATCTGGGATTGGATCTTTGAAATTGACTGAGTAATGAGCCGAACACTTAACTCGTGCATTGTCTGTTGTACTCCTCGAACAGGGAGCACGTTGCTTTGCTCGCTTCTTAAAGCAACAGATGTTGCTGGGAAACCGCAGTCGTATTTTAGGTCACAGGATGTCGAAGCCAGGGTCGATGGATGGGACATCCGTCAGACGGATGGCTCTTTTCATTTCAGAGATTACCTGCGTTGCGTTTTAGAGCGAGGACGGTCAGAAAATGGCGTTTTCTCCGCCCGCATCATGTGGGAAACGATGGAAGAGCTAACTACCAATCTTCGGTCGATTGGAATGATTGGCTCCGACTTCGAGGTTCTAACTCAGGCTTTTGGCGAACCGAAGTTTGTCTCTCTTGAGAGACGTGATGCCGTGGCTCAGGCCATCTCTCGGCTTCGAGCTGAGCAGTCACATGTGTGGCACATCAGACGCGCGGGGGATCAGGAAGCAGCCAAGCGTGGCGTTAGCTATGATCACGATGCTATCCAGCACTTTATCGATGAGTCGAACGACCATGTCCACAAATGGAATAGTTGGTTCCAAGAGAACAACATAGTTCCGTTGCGGCTAAGTTACGAAGACCTGGAGTTAGCCCCTGCGACAGAAGCGCAGAAGATTTTGGATTTGATTGGTGTCGAGCGTCAAGTTGGTTCTATCAAAACGAAAAACGTTCGCATGGCGGACGAAACGAGCAGGGTTTGGGCTGAGCGCTTTAGAGCTGAAACGAGCTACTCTATCTGACCGACCTGGTGGAAAGACAGGGTCAGAGGTGCGTCATCTTATGCCTTTTTGTGTCCTGGGGATCGCGGCATATACCAATAGTTGGTTATCAAGCGCAGCTACTCATCGTACAGTCGGTATTGTTCATTCAACATGAACAACGAATTGATCTTTTCGACGGGATCGTCAAGTTTGGCGTGGTCTTTTACGGCCGCCGCGTAGCTAGGTAAGCCTTCGATTGGCATGGCCGACTCAGGTTCCCAGAGCTTGGAACGGATGACAGCCTTCCCGCAATGGTAGAACGCTTCCTCCACGCTCACGAGTACGGCGAAATCCGGTACCTTGTCGTTAACTGCGAGCTGCTGCCGCAACTCGAGGTCCCTTGCAACTTGAGCTGTGCCAGCGACCCGTACCACTTCCCGTCGGTTTGGCACCAGGAACACCAAGCCGATACGACCCGTCTGCATGATGTTGAGAAAGCTGTCGAAGCGATGATTGCCTGGCCGGTCTGGAATGGCGAGCGTTTTGTCATCAATGACCTTGACAAAACCTGCGGGATCACCCTTTGGCGAAACGTCGACCTGGCCTGTGGAGGAGACGGTCGCCATGGTCAGGAACGGAGAGTGCTCGATCCAGACGCGGATGTGACCGTCTATGTGATCGATCACTTTGCCGGTCTGGCTCGGGTATTGGTCAGGGAGAATTTCGCGCAGTTGCGCCTCGCTTGTTAGAACATCAGTGGGTTGGTACATGTTGTGTATTTCCTCAGTGAGCCTGCCGATCAATCCGCGTTAACTGCGGACTCCAGATAATCAGTCGATGCATTGCAAGCCATTTCGATTAAGAGTGGCCCCATTTGTTGTGCTGTTTCTGTTTCCGGTCGCGTATGAATCCAGCCAAGATAAGTAAAACTTCGAGCGGTCATAAAAAGAGGTAGATGAGACAAGTGCTCATCCGATAGCTCACGGTTTTCGCGGTACCCGGCAATCAAGGCTTCTTTAACGACGTCGTAGAACGGTTCATTCTGAAGAAAGTAGAGGGCGGTGGCCAGTTCGAACAGGTGCCAGCCGAATCCAGCGTCGTCGAAGTCGATGACCTGAAGAGTATTGCCGTTCACCATCAAATTAGCCTGATCAAAATCTGCGTGGATGAGACTGTAGCGGTCACACGATTGGCCAAATGCCAGCAAATCTCGGTGGACTTGGGCTCGCGCTTTTTGCAGAAGCGCGCGCTGGTCATCAGTAAGGAGGGGAAGGTCCCAAAATCGACCCCAAAACGGATTGTTACCGGTTAGCCCTTCTGCATCCCACGCGTGCCGAGTGAACTGTTCTGGTAGTGTCCAAGCAGTCGCTTGATTGTGAATTTGAGCTGCGATACGACCGACTTGTCGATAAAGAGTGGTCACTGCAGCCGTATCGCCGCCAATTCGCTCAACGACCACGTCCATATTCTCACCATCGATCCATTCAAAAAGATCAACGTGATGTGGCTGAGAAAGATCGTCAGATTCAACAGTCGCGAAGATAGTTCCGGCGGTAGTTGGCAAGACAATCGGGACTGAAATACCCGCTTGTTTCAGGGCATCCATCCATTGAAGTTCTGAACGCAAGGCGTCGACCGAGTGATACCCAGGGCGGTGAATGCGAAGCGCGTATTTTGCGTCGTTGGTACGAATCGCGAAGACACCATTCTCACGATATTTTAAGAGAGTGATGTCGACTGTTTGCCCATTAATGTCCCACTGCTCAAGCGCAGTTCGGGCGATCTTTTCAAAGAGGGCTACCTGATTTTCTACATCGTCGTTCGTTACTTGAGTCATGATTGACCTCTCTTAAGCTGTCTTGGTACGCGTGCACAGACACTGCGAGTAAACCACATTGCTGCGAGTAAGGTCGAAGAGAGGAAACTCTCAATTCAGAATAGTCCGTGGCGAAGCACATAGACTGGTGCGATACTCCAAAAAAAGAAGGACGGGGTTGGCAATGAACTGGGACGCGATCGGAGCTGTTGGCGAAATCGTTGGTGCCGTTGCGGTACTTGTTTCTCTAGTCTTTGTCGGTTTGCAAGTTCGACAAAGCGCCGATCAGACTCGAAAGTCCAACGTGCTCGCCCGCGCAGACATGACTGAACGAGTCATGCGCACGATGGGTGACACTGTTAGTGAGTTGGCGCGGCACACGGAACTTGCCAGTGCTTTTCGCAAAGTCATGTTCGAATCCAGTGAGCTTACCCCCATTGAACAGACAACCGTTCTCACCTATTTGAATGTTTGGTTACAACGCCACCGCACAGCATACCTCTCAGTGTCAGATGGATTGATCGACGCTCGTGTCGTTACGGATTTTGACAATACGACCAAGTGGTATCTGAGCGCGAAAGTCTTCGCCGATGAATGGGGTCATGCGCAGAGGAACGGACTGTTTACTGGCGAGTTCGCGGATCATGTCAATCGAGAATTGCTTCCGGACGAGGCAAAGCGCGCGTAAGTTTTAATCAGAAATTCCCTAACATTCTTGATATGTCGTCGATCTTCGAGATGCTTGCGCCTCGTTCAACAAGCAATTCGTTCTGCTCGGCGATGATGGAGAGCGCTTCTTGCTCGGTATCGCGAACAGTGCTGTGACCGTCAGCCGCTAACAACACTCGATAGCCTCTCTTTAGTGCGCCGCGACAAGTGATAGATACACATCCTTCCGTCCACGTACCGCATACGATGAGTTCAGTTGTCTGGAGGTGGTTCAAAATCTGTTCAAACTCTGGGTTCTCAAAACTGCTCGGACCGACTTTGTGAACGATCGGTTCGTCAGAACGAGGTGTGATCTTGGGGTGTATCTCCCAGCCATGCGTGTCTTTTGCGTACGGGGCGCCTGAGGGCGCGCAGGTTTGTGCAAACATGACTGGAGTGTTGGTCGAACGACAGGCCTCAATCAGCGTTGATACTTTATCTAGGAGAAGTGAGCCGTGTGAGATGGGTGGTGTGATCTTGCCGTCAAAAGCCACTAGCTGCATATCGATCACGAGCAGCGCATATGTTTCTTTTTTCATTCGAGGTGAATCGTAGCAGAAGTAGGGCGCAAACGTTGTTTCGTTGTTTGCTTTGAGTCTGGCGGTTGGCGGCAGGCAAGTTTATGACTAGTATGCGACGCATGAACTATCTGATTACTTTCTATCGTGTCCGGGCGAGCGCGCTCGACACGAGCAAGACGGGCTGAACTCTCCCAACACTTTCTTCGTGATGCATCTGCATCGCGATTAGTTCAAGCAACGTCGATATCTAAGTCTGACCTCATCGTTGAGATCGGCTCCGGGCGAGGTGCGCTTACAAAACCTGTTCTTAAGCGAGCGGGCAGACTCATAGCGGTAGAACTGGATCGTTACCTCGTTGAAAAACTGCGGCAGAGGTTTGGCGATGACGCCGACGTCATAGAATCTGATTTTCTGGATTTTGCGCTGCCCAGTGAGGACTATTCAGTAATAGGCAATATCCCGTATTCGAAGTCGACGGAAATCATTCGCAAGATCTCTGAAGCGAGCTATCCGCCGCTTGATGCATGGCTTGTGGTTCAGCGAGAGTTAGCTAGTCGGATGTGTGGCCTGCCGTTCAGTAACGAATCACTTTGGTCCTTGCGGCTCAAACCACTTTGGCATTTAGAAATAGTTGATCGACTCAGGAAGACTGAATTTGATCCGCCGCCGTCCGTAGATTCTGTTTTTTTGCACATGAGTCTACGCGGACGCGCGTTGATCGACTCTTCCGAGTTGGACAGTTACCTCGATCTAATAAAAGGCACGTTCCAGAACAATCGCCCAGTTGTCCAATCACTTCGACGAGTATTAACTAAGAGGCAAATCCGACGGTTAGCATTGGATTTAAGATTCGCCAATGACCAACTACCGAACTCGTTAATGTTTGAGCAATGGCTGGGCATCTTTAGGTTTATCCAGCGGGACGCAGCCACTAAGGTCTCAAAAGACTAACCATTCTTATTTTCTGCAGCGACACGCGCTGCACGACCGGGTAGTCACTTCGGACAGAACTTCCAATTGCTTCGATACTTATGTTTTCTATTGCAGGTCTTCCACCCACCACCTTTTGATTTTGGCATTCGAAGGAGTGTAAACGAAGACTCTTGCCACGGTTATGTCAGTAGAAATAGTGAAGCTTAGCGAGAATAGATCAACAGAAAGATATGACCGTAGTTGGTCGAAAGCTGTGCGGTCATATTAACTAGTTTGCCAACGACATCCTCAGCGCTGAATTACACCCGGACCTGGTACAACTTTTACCCTTCCTGGCTTCACGTCTTCTCCGCTCTCGGTGTAGATCTCCATCTTTCTGATTGGTTCGTTGCTTTCTGATTCGACAAATTGAAGTCTGGGTCCTTTTGGGTGCGGACGATATTCGTCCCCCCAATGGATGAGCGACATGATCACTGTACGTAGTGCACGTCCCGCGTCGGTTAGAACGTACTCAGTATGCGCAGTTTCCGTCGCAAGCCGTTTCTCTAGGATACCTTCAGCCACCAGGTGATTGAGTCTCGCAGATAGGATATTGCGAGCGATGCCCAGTTCCTCCAGATACTGATTGAAGCGAGTTTTGCCGTAAAACGCCTCACGCAGGATCAACAGTGCCCAGCGTTCTCCAATGGCGTCTAAGGCCTGTGCCATTGAGCAGTTCATGCCTTTGTATGATTTGTATTTCATGACGCGATTCTACATCAGGTTTTATAATGGTACTGTTAGGTTGCAATATGCAACCATATAGTTTTATGATGAAACTTATGAATTTGAAGCTGGAAAAATGATGATTAGTTGCACTTGTGTTGTTCAAGAAGGACAGACGCCTGATGTCCAAAAGAAAAGCATTACTAGGTTGTTGAATCGATTTTCTTCGGACGCCTTCGGCGAAGAAGCACTGATTACGTGGATTCCAGTCGCACCGGGCAACGGATTTACGGCAGCCAAACCCTCCAGTTCTTCTGTCATCTCAGTCATTGCCAATGAACCTCTGAGCCCAGAGCGTAGAGAATCACTACTGCGCAAACTTGCACATCTGTGGAGTGCAGAAACTGGATGCACCCTAGACGAGGTTGTTGCCGTACTCGCAGACCCACAAACTCACTAAGGAACCCAACATGCCACTGTATGTATGTAACGCAAGAAATGGCGCTCTAGACTCTTCCGCCAAGTCGCGCATAGCGGAAGCAATAACGAATATCCACTGCAAGATTACCGGCGCGCCACCCAGTTTTGTACATACTGTCTTTTTTGAAGAAGCACCTCAGTTTCCGCTAGAAGGTAAGGCCCTTTATGTGCGCGGTACGATCCGTAAAGGTCGCTCTGATGATCAGAAAAAACAAATTAGAGAATTGATCAGAGATTCGTTGGTCGAATACGGCGGGGTGACCTCACTAGTCACAGAAGCAGAGATAAGAGAAACCCCTGCTGGTTGGGTTCTGGAAGGTGGGAGATCATGCCAGAGCCGGGTGAAGAGGCTGATTGGTTTGCGGCCCAAGAACTCCGTCGCGCTAAGGAGGAATAAGATGCTTGCAGACGAGCAACTTCCGAATCATCCATCATTGACGTTGACTGCGCGTGGATTGTTCACTGGGCTTTTTTTCCTGTCCGGCGTGACTCACTTCACGAACATTCCCTACTACATTGGGCTCATGCCTGAGTCTTTCCCGTTTCCCGCATTCTGGGTAATACTCTCGGGTGTAGTCGAACTCGCTGGCGCGAGTATGATTCTGTTTAATTGGCGACCGCGTCTCGGTGGATGGTTACTGATCATCTTCTTGATTCCAGTCACCATTGTAGTCCATGGCTATGAGATGCTTCATGCCGAGGACCAAGCTATGCGAGCGATTCAACAGGCTTCCTTTATCAAAGGTTTTGCCTTGATCGGCACTGCTTTGTTCTTCACTCAAGTTGGCGTTACGCCAAAAAGACCTGCACCATCTGTCTGAGCCATACAACATAGATCGAAGGCTGCGCCAGGTAAGCGTCCCATCTGGCTGTGGATTCCCCTGGTCGAGGCACGTTGATTGTACCGGTCTGCAGGTGTTGCGCGGTCCAACGTACTCCCGGTCTTCCACGTGTATTGCGAGTGACGCGATCAAGCTCATCCGATGAGTGCTCTGACAAATCGGTTCCATTGGGGAAGTGAGGTCGTAGCATTTGCTTAGCGATCTCGTTGGCACCTCGTTGGCAAGGACTTAGGATCACAGAAGCACCTTAACATCAGTGGCAAGAACGAACGTTTTGTGTCTCTTGGGGCATCGTGCAAATTGTCGGCAACTACGCCATTCTTACGGTCAAATAGAAGAGGATAGCCATGAGTTTCAACAAGTTAACCTGGGGCGTTAAAGCGAGCTTTCGGAGCTACGTCGAGGCTGCAGGTGGATCCATCAAATTAAGTGATGGCGCAGCCCGCGCCGAGGATGGATCCTTTGTGTTCATCGCGGTGCCGGGTGGCGACCTGACCATCAGTCCTGATGGTAGCGCGACTGGTGCTATGCGGTTCCAAGGCACCGTCATGTTTGATGCACACGGCGGGATGCTTAACGCAACACTTGCCGAGTTGGGTTTGGAGGCTGCAAGCGAGGGGCTTGTGCTGACGGCACTCGAAGCGCCGCTGAACCAAGACCGTTGTACGATCGCAACGCTTGGTCTCATTGAGTCTGCTCCAGATGATGGTATTCGGTTGACCGCGGAGATTACGGTCGACGGCATGTACCAGATCGCTGACAACTACCCCCCAGGTACTGAACTGGACCTGCTGCAACTGGTCTGACCTTCACTGCATCCGTCAGTGATACTGATGCTGACAGACCTCCGATAGCCTGCAGCTCAGCCCTTCCGAGCGTTCCTGATTCGAGTAGCGCATGTGGACTCATCAATCACAGGGGTGGCCTTGGGCTTGGCAGATTCTTTGGCTGAACAAACGATGTAGCGAAGAGTTCTGTATTTTCGCTTTGAGTCTCGAAGTTTGTGCCCATTTGCTATCCCGAGTTTTCACTGTCTTAAGGAGTACAGATTGACCTCATTGGGGCGACTGCCGCAAAGTTCGCCATTGAAATCCAATGTGGGGAAGCGTTGTGGATATTTCAGAAATACTAATTGGTTTTGTACAAGTCGCTATTGCTTTGGTGGCATTCACAACCATTTCGGCTGTCGTTGTGCAGGTCAGTGAAAGCACGACTGAGAGCTTGCTGGCACTCCGGCTAAAGTACATTCTGCTGTTCAGCACACATCTGATTGTGCTTGGGACCCTGCCACTGGTTTTCTACCAGCTGGTACCTGAAAACGGGCAATTTTGGCGATACTCAGCCCTCGCATCTTTGGTCACCGTGAGTGCGGTCGGTTATGTTGGTTTCCTTGTCTTGGCGCCGATAGTTCTCAGAGATCCGAAAAAATCATGGCCTCAGTTAATTTTGGCGGCTGCTTTCTCCACTTTGGGTTTGTGTACCAATGTTTGGGTCATTTTCAGTAATGAGCCTAGTTTCTGGTATGTGTCTACGCTTTCTCTGATTCTGGCGGCAACGTTGGTTATGGTAGTGGGCGGGGTGCTGTCGTTTCCGATTTTCGATGTTCACGAGTCAAAAAAACAGTAAATCAGAAGCACTGTTTTGTGCCCACGTCGGCCATTTTTCAACTTGATTTAGTGCCTATATGCAGTAAGAATACTGCGCTTTATATGCAGTAAAATTACTGCATAATACTCTCTATGCACGAAAGCGAGCTTGATCTTGTATTCAAAGCTTTAGCACACGCGGAACGTCGACGTATTCTGTTCTCGTTGTACGATAAGCCCAAACAATCTCTGTTCGAGGTATGTGCTGAGTCGTTTGGGCGGGATGGTAAAACACTTTCACGTCAGACGATCTCTCAACATTTGGATGCTCTTGAGCGAGCGGGGTTGCTAGAAGTGACTTGGCAAGGTCGAACCAAGATGCACTCTATAACGGAGAAACCATTAAGACGTGCAATGAAAATTTTGTCTAATAACCTCTCTTAGGGATTTTGAAAGATGAGAATATATGTCACTAGTGTGTTCGTTGATGATCAAGCAAAGGCACATGATTTCTACACTGAGAAGTTAGGATTCATAGTCAAGAACGACGTTCCTGTTGGAGAAAACCGCTGGTTGACTGTCGTTTCACCAGAACAAACAGAGGGAACTGAACTACTACTTGAACCCAGTGATCATCCAGCCGTACCAACGTACAAATCAGCAATAGTTGCAGATGGTATACCCGCCGCTTCCTTCCAAGTAGATGACATTGATGCTGAACATGAACGACTAAGTGGTAACGGAGTTGAATTCACAATGTCACCTACTGATGCAGGTCCGGTCCGAGTAGCTGTATTTGATGACACTTGTGGAAACTTGATTCAGTTATTACAGATGACAGGTGAGTGACGCGCGATGGTTAGGGGCACCTTTGCAGTAGTCGGAAGCATTGCCGTTGCTATCGGGTTGTTTATGGCCATTGAAGGAATCAGCGCAAGTTGGCTAACCAACAAATCGCTTCCGAGACAATTATCTCGTAGCTTGCAGCCTTGTTGTCGATGTATTCATCACGTGATTTGGCGTTGTTGTCGACTCTGAACTTTTCGGCGGCCAACCATTCCGCGCGATGTGGATTTGCGAGCAGAAAATCACGGAACGCGAGGTGTCGACGTAGTTCAGGGGAGCCTGTCTCACAAGCATAAAGATGGTGTGGCCGTAGACGGGAGGCGGTGGAATCATCACGCGGACGAAAAGCTTCTCGTGTCGGAATACCTTGGTTTCCCATGTGCTCGTAACCTGCCTCTGCGAGGTGCGCAACAACCTGGTCCATTGAACCGCCTGAACACTCGATATCAACGTCGATGATGTCCTTTGCAATCATTCCCGGAACAGAAGTGCTTCCGACATGATGAATCTGCACTCCATGGGGTAAGTAGATTTCCAAGAATCGAGCGATTTCGTTGAAATCGTTTGACCAGCACTTTTTGTATTCGCTGATGAAATTCATTGTCGTTACAGTGCCACGCTTATAGCTCGATGCAAGCCTCCTGCAGACCGGCTCATAGCCGAAGCGCAAGTATATGACGTGCCGTCGGACGTCTGTTTTGTGACCATAGCAGTCTTAGAAGTGCCAACTTGCGAAGACTGTTGGGGCAATTATTGGTCACGCTTCTTCCTGGAGCGATCTGCTGTTTTTCGGTCATAACGTTCAGAAATAGACGATCGCCGATACGGAGGGTGTCAGGTTTCGAAACGTGCACGTAGTTACGATCGGCCTTCTTTATAGTGACTGGACCTGTCGTAGCCCGCTTTGACTGCGGATGGCCATCGGGGTAATCACAACGAAGATTAACCTGACGAGACTTCTCTACCTCGTACGCTTACTTGTTTGCTCGACGGCGAAACGCTCACGTCTCTCTCACTAATAGGTTGTCACTAACGATTTGATGAATGGTTTCCCTTCCTTCGTTGAGGTGTGGAAACGGAGTCTCAGGTATATCCTTACCAAGAAAGTCGCAGAGCGGTTTCCAGCCATCTTGAACTTTGAACACCAATAGGCGGCTGCTCGGTACATCTCTTAGAACGCCATTGTTATGACGATGGAATGCGTCAATACAATTTTCCTTGCTGAAATCTCCATTTGTCAGCTTAAATCCTACCATGTCGGTAACATCTAAAAATGCGGCTAGTTTTGAGTTCCCCTCTGACTGTGGCCTAAATTCCTCCAACTCCGCAGCTAGCGAAACCAAGCTGTCGTACCAGTTTTCAGGATCGCGTGTGTTCAACAGCACTTTTGCATCGGGAAAGGCTTTCATCATTTCACGATAGTAGAGGCAACAGGGGGTATCCACACAGGCAAGGAAGTGTGAAAACAAATCGGACCAATCTATATTCGATTTGCCCGAAAGATAAGCGCCCCAAGCACGAAGGTGTTTTTCAGAGCGTGCAACTTCGGCCATGTGGTAGCAAGGGTAGCCCAGGAGCTGTAACGCCGCTTGGGTGGACATCGTTCCTGTTCGCGAGAGTCCAGCTCCGATTACTTGCATTTCTTATCCCAAAATGTCGGCGACGATGAAGATACTAAACAGCGTTCCGTGCACCTGCTTCTGGTAGCGGACCTTCGGATGAAGATTCGAGAGACGTGTTTGAACCGTGGTTGGATAGTCTATTGGCTTCTTGCCGTTCTGCGATCAACGTCGGTTGGTGATGGAAACATAGGGACCATCGCGCTCCAAACGCCGTCGCCAAGGCGTCGATGATATAGCGCCCCTAATACATGCACTACGATCAAGTTGACGCTCGCCCAGTAGAAGGCTTCATGCGCCCAGAGCATGCTTGCAAAGACAATCCCTTCTCTCGATCCGACAGCGAACATGCCACCTATGGTCAATCCCGTAACCGCAAGCATCGCCAAGCTCAGGTACATTCCCAGATGAACGAATCGAGCTAGGATAGAAACAGTTTTAGCTGTGTCACTGGGTAAAGCTGTAGGTCGAGTGGTTCGCATATAGATAAAACGAACTACTAGAATAAACAGGAAAAACGTGGCGAATACGATCTCTTCGACTAGGAACGCTCGGTCTTCTAGCTCCTCTACTTCATCGACCTGCTTGGCGAGACCATACGCGAAGACGAATATAAAGCCCCAGTGAAAGACTCGCGCAACGAGACTGTGTGGCGCTACCCCCGGGTGATCTTCAGACACTTCATCTCGCGATGCACTGCTCATGCACTGTCCGTTTTTTTCACGTACCAACCTGCCGCCTCTGTGGTACGCAACACTCTAGCATGCTCAGCTGTCGACGCATGGCCGTAAGCTGTGCATCACACCGCACTATGCGATTTCCGAATTGGGCCCAAAAAAGACAGTCATACCTTGCGCAGAAACCAGTTCGCTAGAAACTGAATGAACATATGTGTCCCACAATTGTGACCGATCTATGATCTCCGAGATGTCGTCATAAAAGTCGGGGAGTAGTAGACGATGCGACCATCGAAATGGGATTTGCGGCTATGCGGGAAATGTCTCCCTTTGGTTCACATTGCCTGGCGAACCCACCATGAGTTTGTGAGCAATCAGCATGAGAACGAGTGCGATAACGGGCGGTATGGTCATGAACGCAAACTCTGGAAACGAGCCGTCGACAAGATAGCCCACTAGGCGTGCAAAAATGGTCGCCGACAAACTTATTACGCCGACAAGAATATAGGCGGAATTGGCTCTAATAGCGCCAAACAGGACAGTTGCCCAGACCGCAAATATTGCACCACCTAATAAGGCACGGATGCTTGAGAGTTCCGGTACAGATTCCAAAGACCCGAGCAGCATGTGATCAAGAATGCTTGTTGGGCTAAGCATTAATACCAGTCCGTTTCCGATGAAGAACAAAGCGATAAGCGCAAATAGGCTGCGGCCTATATTTGTCTTTGTCATAAGATTCCGATTGAAATTGAGTGATGTGATGGTTTATCGCGTCTTAATTACGTTCGCAACCTTAGACACAATACCTACTGACACACAGTTGTCAGTAACGAGCCCCATACTGTTAAGACACGTCATTGCCTTCCCATTTCTAGCACGATGAGTAGCTGGACAATTACGGATGTCCAGCTTACTAACACTATTGAATCGAGGTCGGATAGATTTCTCTGCTACAAATGTCCTAATTGATCATTTAGCACAACGCGAACTAACTGATTATATTGAGAAAAAAACAAATTCATTCTGTTTTTACAATGTAGGAATCATCGTTAGTGACCGCCCCCTACTATATTTCGAAACATTAGTAGGAGATAAAAGTGATCGTCGGATTAAGTTTCATCGCTTATATCGTAATCACGATCGCGATGACGATTTGGGTTGCGCGCACATTAAGTACGAACGGTTACGTTTTTTTAGTGGAAGCTTTCGGTGCGCGCGCTGATCTTGCCCAGAGCATTAACCACATGTTGGTAGTCGGCTTCTATTTGATCAACATCGGATTCGTTTTGGTGGCGTTGCGTTACGGTGCTCGGCCTATCGATTTTCCTGGAGCGATGGAATATGTAAGCACCAAGGTGGGGTTGGTTATGTTGGTGCTGGGCGCGGTGCATTTCACGTTGATGTACGTCATCGCAAAATATGGCCGCCATTCTGCTAGGTATATAGCAAAGGATGGTGTCTTTGCCAGATAGAGCTCAAAGAGCATTGCTTTTTACGATCACTGGATTGTGGATAGCTCTGGCTACCGTATCGCCGCTGTACATGGTCTTCGGACTACTTTTTGTTACTCCGTTTTTTCTCCTCTGTATGTTTTTTGTGATGATGGCAAAACGGCACAACCTGACTAACTTTTGGTGGTGTCAGGTCGTACCGGCATGCATGATTTGGCCGCTCGAGGGAAGTGAAGTGCTCTATGCGATAAGCAACTCAGATCGACCAAAAAACCTCCACATAGCGTTCCTGATGCTAATATTGGGGCACGTAGGAGGGTGTATATATTGGTTCGCGGGCATCTATCGAAATACCCTTGAGTTTGACGATGCGCCACAAAAATTCCCAGTATCCAGTCTGCTCGCGCTGCCATTCCTGATTTGGCTTGTCGCCAACTTTTTTGTACACAAATGGCATTATCAAATCTGAAAGCAGGACACAAATTCGATCTGGCTCGTCGTTCGCGGGTAGCGGTATGACGGATAGCGTGCAAGCAGGTGAATTCACGAAAGCACTTTTATTGGAAGACAAAGAAATGTCTGAGCGTCCAAAAGGGTATGGCATCACCGTCAATGGAAGGCGTGAAACATGTAGATATGGAACGCGTTGTTGTCGACTTCCATCAGTACCTAGGTACGCGGCTGGGGAATTTGAACCCTACGAACTTATTCGAGGATGACGCTGGACCGCTTTGGAAGAACGCCAAGTAAAAGTGATTGTAGGTCCGTTCCTGACCGAGTCAGAGTTTAGGACGGCTGCTTGTGCCCAGAGCGGCCGTTCCAAATCGCGGGCGTCAGTCTTAGACTTTCACCTTTCTCGTGAAAGGAGGCGGCGATGAGTTTTCCCCACGAGATATACTGTTGAGAATTCTTCAGTTTGCATCCAACGGCAGCTTCTATGACGGGTCAGTATGGCCCGTAACCAAAATAACTACCCCAAGCTTAGCCCCCGAGGCTTTAAGGTCTGGTGGATAGTAGACATCCATAGCAAGAGCTCCTTCAGCTCCCTTTGAATATTCCACTTTTCGGTTTACCTTTACGTCCGACATACCTGGAAGTTCGAGCACAACAGGAAGTTTAGTTACGTTAGGTTTTGGCAATCCGGCATTCTTTTATCATCTAGTTTCAACAGCTCTCGCGCCTCGCTTTCTTCGAAATGTGGAAATGTGAGTTGAGTATGCTCGATATATTGAATACCACGGCATGCTTAGCAAGCGAACTAACGCTCTATAGTTGACTCTTACGAAGATCAGAGTAGCATCCCTAACATGAATACCAATGCAAATATTATGGCTAACGGACAGTTTCCGACGCACTCGAAACTGCCGCATTCGCTCTAAGTCTGCATCGGTAACTTCATCGGTGCAAAGCCGGTGAAGCGTAGGATCAACAAGTTGATCATAGATTCCCGTCCACTGGTAAGCCCACCGAAGTAAGTCAATCGAAGCAAGCGTTTTGAAAGTCGCATGTACTTGGATGACGCTAAATTGCGGAATTTGTCCATCGGAGAGAAGGAAATGGCCCTGTTAGACGCAAGTTTGAGAAACCCTCATGCGGTGGTTGCGGCACTGACACTGGTTCTAGTGTTTGGCTTGATGAGCTTGCTTGAGTTTCCTATCCAGCTTCTGCCAGATATCGATCGACCGCAATTGTCTGTCTCGACACATTGGCGAACCGCATCTTCACGAGAGGTGGAATCTGAGGTCATTGAGCCCCAAGAGGATGTTCTTTCCGGTTTACCGGGACTGGTTAGTATGCGATCGAATGCCTTCAATGCAGACGGGTTTGTTAATTTGGAGTTTGAGTTTGGCACTGACATGCAAGAGACGTTGGTGGAAGTCATCAGCCGTCTTAATCGTGTGCAAGGATTTCCTGACGATGCAGAACCGCCTGTTGTTGAAATCGGATTCAACAATACTACCGGTACAGGCAAGGCACTAAGTTGGTTTTACATTCAAATTGCGCCAGGAAATGACGAGCCCATCGAAAAGTACATCCCACTAGTTGAGGATGTTATTCGGCCAAAACTAGAGTCCGTGCCCGGTGTGGCTAGCGTCTATATGTCTGCAGGCGAGGTTGATGAGCTGCGCGTCCAGTTTGAGCCTTTTCTTGCTGCTGAACTGGGCATCACAATCGGACAAATTGCAGAACATGTTGGCGCTGCAACAGATGTTTCAGCTGGCTTTGCCAATGTTGGGCGTCGTGAATACACCTTACGTTTTGCTGGGCGGCAGACGCCTGCTGAATTGGGTAGCCTGATTCTTGATTGGCGCTTAGGTCGACCAGTATTTTTGCGCGACGTTGCGGAGATATCAGTAAGTCGCAGTGATCGGCGCTCGTTTGTTTATCAAAACGGAAATTCTGGTATTGGACTGCGCGTGGATCGTCAACCCGGAGCGAACGTTCTAGAGGCGTTGAATCGAGTTAAGGCCGTGTTTGCGGAGTTGGATGAGACGGTACTTGCGCGCAACGGCCTGCGTGTGGAGCAGTCGTTTGATCCGTCAGTGTATATTTATCGGGCCATAGGACTGGTAACTAACAATATTGTTTTAGGTGCGTTGCTGACCTTAGGTGTTTTGTGGTGGTTCTTGAGACGTTTGCGCGCCACGATAATTATCGCTCTCGCGATTCCCGTTTCTTTGATGGCAACATTTGTCGTACTGCAGCTTTCCGGCAGAAATCTGAATGTAATTTCTCTGGCAGGTATTGCTTTCGCTGTTGGCATGGTGGTCGATGCAGCAATCGTGGTGTTGGAAAATATTCTGCGCATGAAAACCACCAATCCTCCCGTCGAAGCGGCGTCCCTTGGGACGCGACAGGTTTTGGGAGCACTCATAGCATCGACCGTGACCACCATAGCTATCTTTTTGCCCGTTATTTTTATTGAAGATGTCGAAGGTCAAATGTTTACTGACCTAGCGTTGACCATATCCATTGCGGTAGGTGCTTCTTTATTGGTGGCAACCTTAGTGTTACCTGCGCTAGCGACAAGGTATCTAGGCAATATTGAATTGGTCGATCAACACGCCAACACCTGGCGGCGGATTGCCGATCGCGTTATTAAAATCACTGACGGCAACTTAAAGCGACGTTTCTTGGTTGGCGGTCTGATCATAATACCGCTGTCTCTTACGTGGCTTCTAATGCCTAGCCTTGACTATCTGCCGCCAGTTAAGCGCGATCTAATAGAGAGCTTCTTGAACTTTCCTCCCGGCAGGACAATAGAGTCCATTGACAACACTATTGCGAAGCCGCTGATCGAGCGCATGCAACCTTATTATGAGGGTGAGAAGTCGCCCAAGTTGAAGAACTACTACATATTCGTGAATGGACCATGGGGAGCTAATGTCGGAGCTCGTCCGGAAGACCCTGACGACATCGAGTTGGTAAACCAGCTCATTCGAAATGAAGTTGTGGTCGGCCTGCCGGATGTTTCTGTTTTCGTGCAGCAAGGTAACTTGTTTGGAGATTTTGAAGGCAGTCGCCAGGTACTCTTGCACATGCAAGCCAGAGATCGTAGCGCGCTCGCCGAAGCTGTGAGAACCATTCAAGACGCGATCACAAGTCAGCTACCCGATACCAATATCAGGATTGAACCACCGCTTCAAATGTCTCAGCCAGAACTTCGGCTATCGCCTCGCCACCGGGCGCTTGCCGAGGCTGGGTGGACAAACCTGGGACTGTCTCGTGCTATTAGGGCGGTGGGCAGTGGTCTCTATATTGGAGAGTATTTTGATGGTGATGTTCGCATGGACATTATGGTCAGAGCCAAACCGTGGCAGACCCCGGAGGAACTAGCCTCTTGGCCAATGGCTACACCATCTGGAGAAGTCTTCCACTTGGGACAGCTGGCTGAGATCGAGCGAAAGGTTGGGCCAAGCCAAGTTGCGAGGCTAGATGGACGCAGAACTATTGATATGTCAATCGCAGTACCAGACAAGGTCTCTCTTCAGCAATATATTCAAATCATTCGCGATATTGTTGAGCCGTTAGCCGACCGTGTAATGCCAATAGATGGCAGTGTTCGTTTTGGTGGCTCTGCCAGTCAGTTAGACAAAGCTATTTTGAGCATGGCGAAAAATTTTGGCCTCGCCTTGTTTATTTTGGGCGTGATCATGGCAGCGTTGTTTCGTTCGATTCGAGACAGCTTGCTGGTGCTGTTGGCGATTCCCCTGGCAACCGTTGGAAGCGTTGCCTTAATACGCTTAATCGATCTAGTTAGTTTCCAGCCAATGGACCTACTCACCATGATAGGTTTTGTCATTCTTTTAGGCTTAGTGGTGAACAATGCGATCTTGCTTGTGCACCAAACTAGGAGTGCAGAAAGACTGGGAGCGCCTCGACGCGAGGCCGTCCGGCAAGCAATTGAGGTACGTTGTCGACCGATCTTGATGAGTACTTTGACGAGCATATTCGGCATGTTGCCCCTGCTCCTGATGCCAGGCGCGGGCAGTATAGTCTACCGAGGGCTGGCAGCTGCGATCGTTGGGGGGATGGCCGTCAGTACGATATTTACGTTAATCCTGTTGCCTGCTTTGCTTCGGATGGGAAAGCCGAATGAGGAAGAGCAAAACAACATGACGCCCTCTGCCTATGCCGGAGGTACAACATGATGCGCAGCTATTTATCGGCCGTTTGCCTGGCTACAGCTCTACTTAGTCTAACTGTCAGCGCGGCAGAAATTCCGCCTACACTAGTAGTGGTTGATGCGGTGACAGAACTCGATACAGCACCGCGAACTTGGGCCCCGGGTACGGTGCTTAGTCAAACGGATGCACAACTTGGCACAGAGGTGGCCGGTCTTATCACCTGGGTGTCTGAAGTAGGTGCGCATTTGAAGCAAGGCGATACCGTTGCCCGTATCAACGATGAGTTGTTGCGAATGGCATATGAAGATAGTCAGTCACGCGTCCGTGGCCTAGAAAAAAGACTAGTGTACCTACGTAGTGAGGCGCAGCGCCTCGCTAGTTTGGCGTCTGTGAATAGTGCCGCTCAAAGTCAGTTGGATCAAAGCGTTGCCAATCGCGAGTTCGCGATTGAAGAATTAGGCCAAGCGCGGGCTATGCAAGCGATGCATAAATATCGTTTGGAGCGGGCGCATGTTTCAGCACCGTTTCCCGGGCAAGTCGTTGAGCGTCTCGTTGACCGCGGTGAGTATGTTGGCGTTGGACAACCAATCGCCCGTTTGGTCGATTTGTCAGTCGTAGAGGTTCGAAGTCAGGCACCCCTGCGCGTTGCGCCGTTTGTCGAAGAAGGCATGATCATACCGATTCGATATGAAGACGTTATTCGTGAAGTCGCGGTGAGCGCGGTAATTCCTGTCGGAGATTTGAGCAGCCGGACTTTTGAAATTCGCTTGAAGCTGGATAACGAACAATGGGTGATTGGAACTTCGGTCCAGATCGGACTGCCTACATCTTCATCTAAACGGATTTTGACGGTCGATCGCGACGCATTGGTCCTAAGGGAATCTGGTACTGCTGTGTTTGTGGTGGATGGCAATATTGTTAGGCGCGTTCTTGTACAAACAGGCATTGGTGCTGATGCGCGTATCGAGCTTGTAGCGTCGGAGCTGAAAATTGGTGACAACGTGGTCGTGGGTGGTGCTGAAATGCTTCGAGATGGGCAAGAGGTGGCTTGGTAGTCCAGGTTTGAGATTCGCATCAGCTTTGAATGACCTTGCTCTAGTGGATGATTTTGCCAACCTGACCTAGACAGCTTTAGCCCTAGCAGAGTCGGTTGAATGAAAGCAGTTGCTTTCAAAATGTCAGTTGCTGGCCGTGAACCGTCCTTGAGTTTCATAGGGTAAAAGGGACCCTTTTACCCCATCCCGGCGATGGTACATTTGTCATTCAAAAATAGAGTGAGTAGTGAGTATGGTAAGTGGTCAATGTAACTGTGGCGAGGTTCAGTACAGTGTAGATGCTGAGACGAGCGGGGTTATTCGGTGTCATTGCTCGATCTGCCGTCGAGCCTCTGGTGCCAACGGTATTGCTATCGTGGTAGCGCCAGCAGATCGTTTTGTTTGGGTTTCTGGCCAAAACTCGGTGACAAGTTGGCAGAAACCAGATAGCGATTGGAAAACTGGTTTCTGCAACGTTTGTGGATCACCCGCGCCAGGCGAGAACGATGCGATGAATGCTATGTTCATCCCCGCCGGATCATTGACAGAAGGCGCTGACGAACTGAATGTTGATCAGCACATCTGGGTGGACTCCAAAGCCAGCTGGGATGTGATCGGCGATCAAGGAATGCAACATCCCGAAGGTTTTCCCGCGTCCTAGGAAGACGGCTTATGGCCGTTAGCTTTGGCTTCGTCCACCATTTCGTTTTACTTCTCGGCTGATCGCAGAAGGGGATCGATTCAGTTGTTTGTCTCACGCAAAGATTTTTGTGTGGCTAAACCTCTGGAAATGGTTTCGCGTTCTTCTTTTGTGAGCGTTCTTATAGAACGTCTTCTAGTAGGCCGTCGGACCCCGCAATATCCGCGCATCGACCGGTTGAATCCACAACCCAAAGGCGACCTTCGCGAAAAGCCACTTATTGTTTAAAGTGAGGCGGAGTTAAGAATGGATTCTCCTAATTTGCCACGCATATTTCATATCCTCGCAGTCCTGAGTTTAGTCGCGAGTTGCGATTCAGGTGTCGAAACTACTACTCCAAAAACGATAGTCCGAGACATCAGCCCCGGACAATGGGATCACTATGGCGGGAATCTGAGCGGAACCCGTTACGTTGCCGAATCGGCAATAACCCCATCAAACGTTGACGGCTTAGAGCCCGCTTGGATGTATCGAACGGGCGATGCAATCAAAGCGATTCATGGAAAGGTGTCAAATTTCAAAGCCACTCCAATCCTTTTCGCAGGCAATCTAGTCTTCTCTACTGGCCTAAACAAGGTTCACGCATTAGATCCTTTTTCGGGGGAACTGGCTTGGGTGTTTGACCCTGAGCTTGACTTAGATGTGGAATATTCTGAACAATTTACTTCACGCGGTGTTAGTGCTTGGTCTGACCCACAGGCAGCACATGATGATTCTTGTGCCGATCGCATTTACCTAGGCACCCTGGATTCACGTCTATTTTCCTTAGATGCTAGCAACGGCAAAAAGTGTACTGACTTTGGTGATGATGGGGCTATCGACCTTTCATCGGGAGCGAATTTAGGCCCTTTAGATTGGCGCTTTAGGCGCGGTGAATATGCTGTAACTTCACCGCCATTGATTGCGAACGGTGTTGTTGTTGTCGGTTCTTCTGTTGGGGACAATGGAAAAACGAATTTGGAATCCGGTGTTGTGCGTGGCTTCGATGCTCGAACCGGCGAGGAATTGTGGCGTTGGGATCCGATACCTCGGGACGAAAGTCGTACGGAGCGATCAAGTTGGGAGAGCGAAAGTTGGCAAGAAACAGGCGCAGCAAACGTCTGGACGGCTATGGCAGCAGACCCCGAACTCAATCTAGTTTATCTCCCAACCACGTCTCCTTCGCCCGATTTTTATGGTGGTGAACGGCTTGGGGATAATCGATACGCTAATTCTGTCGTTGCATTAGACCTGACCACTGGTCAACCTAAATGGGCGTACCAGGCTATCAAACATGATCTGTGGGACTATGATCTTGCTGCTCAGCCAATGCTTGTAGACGCAGTTATCGCCGGTGAGTCTAAATCCCTTCTCGTTCAAGCTGGCAAAAACGGCTTCATCTATTTCCTTGACCGCACTAACGGAAAACCGGTTTTTGAAGTCATAGAAAGGGCTGTTCCTCAGACAACGGTACCAGGTGAGCAAACGTCTAAGACCCAAGGGTTTTCTGCTTTACGGCTCCATCCTGAACCACAAGACATACCCCCAATATTTAATGCTTCCAAGGATCACGTTGAAGTTTGCGAACGTATGTTAGCTGACGTGGAGTTTGAGGGAATTTTCACCCCACCAAGTCTGGATGGCACGCTTCTTTATCCTGGAAACCCAGGCGGGGTTAACTGGGGGTCGATGGCCGCATCTGAACCGGGATCGCTAGGCTTTGTTGTTGTGAATCGCTGGCCGACTGTAGTTCAGCTATTACCCAGAGAAACCTACAACGAACTAGAAAGTTCTGGTATCTCGCGCGGTGTACCGGCAGCGTATACCGAACAAGAGGGTACGCCGTATGGCATGGTCCGTTTTGATGCCTACAACAGCGATGAATTTTCACCTTGTTTCGAAGGTCCGTGGTCAACCTTAGTCGCCATCGATCTAAAGACTGGGACAAAAAAATGGGAGGTTCCTGCCGGGATGCTCCCCAAGTATGCCGACCATCCCAAAGCCGCAAATTGGGGCAGCCCAATAAATCAAGGCGGGCCGATTGCTACAAGTAGTGGTGTTGTCTTCTTGGCGACACGCTACGATGCGAAAATCCATGCCTTTGAAGCGCAATCTGGTTCACTTCTCTGGTCTGAAAGCCTTCCAGCCCAGCCTCAAGCAACGCCAATGGCATATTCGATAAACGGAACAAGTTACGTTGTGATTGCGGCAGGCGGCTGGGATCAATCAAATGACAGCGAGCGTGGAGACTACGTCGTTGCATTTAAACTGAACAGAAGTGAATGACGGCTTGTGGCCGGAAGCTGCCTCTTGCAGTGCACAATGATGAATTTTCGTGCGTTGCACAACGCGAGGTCTGAGCTCGACCCGTTGTAGACGTCCCATCCCCGAATCGCCATTCCCTAATCGAAGACTGCTACGTGTGGAGATTTCTCGACGATAGGGTTGCCCGCAATGAGCTTGTTAACTTGATCAATAAATCCAGGATCGAACTGACGCTCCACGTTGAAGTTTTCCCACCACTTACGAGGTTGTGGTGTTGAGAGCACCACAATCAGCGAGGAACGGTAAGTGTTCCACGTATCAGTATCCAAAACGCCACTCTGATACTGTAACCAGTTATTTTCCCGCATCCGCATGTGGGTTAGTAAAAAGAAACTAAGTCGAGTTCGCTCTTCCGGACTAAGTTCCGATTGGTACCACATCAAATTTAGTCGCGGATCTGCGACGATCATTTCCAGAAATTGCTGATCCGAAGCAAGTATAGATTGCCGAACCTCTGCGTTTGTTGCTTCGGCGTTCTGCCCTATCTCTATCGCTAGATAAATCAGTGTCACTAGAATAGCTATGGAACTTGTAATCTCTGCAATGGCTGAAGCTTTGGTCCAATTCATGAATTGTCTTTTCGAATCAAAGTAAGGGACCATACCTTAGTTTCATCCAGCAACAGAATGTTGGTTTCGAGTCATTTCCAGAACGAAGGCCTTTGCCGATGTCCGGTCTTGGCCGAAAGCGGACCCTCACAATCGTTAGCTTCATCGTCCGTTAACCGAAAGCTCAGTCGTGAGAGGTGTAGCATTGTTGGTACTTTGAACTAGGCAAATGCACATGCATCGGAAACAACTTCTTAGATTTCTCTCGCTTATTCTGCCATTTAATCTAAGTATAGGTTGGCTAATGCATTCGGTCGGCGCCTTTCGTGATATTGACCTCCTGAGAGGGCTGCTCTTTTGCGTGGTCTTTTTTTCACTAACCGTTGTATTCTGGTTTTTCTTCAAGTCGAATGCAGATTTCTTCAAACGATAGCCCGATTGTGGCCGAAAGCTGCCTCTTGCAGTGCACAATCATGAATTTTCGTGCGTTACACAACGCAAAGTCTGAGTTCGACCCATAGGCGACACCCACAAACGACTTAGACCCTTCCAGAATCAAGAAAACACCTTTAATCCGAACGACAGGCTGCCGCCTTGATCTTATACGTCTTTGACGTATAATAACGAATGTGCTTACCTTCGTCGAAACACCGTTATTCACGAGCATCGTCTCTGATCACCTCGAAGATGACGAGTATCGAAAGCTGCAGACGGCTATCGCGGAAAACCCCGAAAGTGGTGCTCTAATCCGTGGATCGGGCGGGGTTAGGAAATTGCGCTGGGTAGGGTCAGGACGAGGTAAGCGTGGAGGGCTGAGGGTAATTTACTACTACGCCTCTCCCAAAGGTGAAGTGTGGATGCTGACGCTTTACCCCAAAAACGTGCGGGAAAGTATCCCCGCGCATGTATTACGCCAGATTAAGAAAGAGATTGAGAATGCCTAAGCAAGATAAAGACAGAAATATTGGTAAAGAAATTCTTGATGGTATTCGTAGCATCAAGGCAGGTAAGACTGGACGTATTACTAACGTCCCAGGAGTTGCTGAGATTCGAGCCAAAACCGGGTTGTCTCAATCGCAATTTGCGAAGTTACTGAATGTATCCGTGCGCACTCTACAAGAATGGGAGCAAGGGCGGCGTGCCCCTTCTGGCCCAGCGAAAACGTTGCTTGCTATCGCACACCAGAATCCCCAGGCTTTGTTAGATGTCGCGGTTTAACGAATATACAACTGTCGGCCATCTATCTACGGAGAACATGGCATGAATTGGGATGCAAAAACCCAGTCGAGACTAAGGCAAGAAAGGATTTAGTCACTTGAACTACTTGGTATCCGGTAGTACGCCATAGGATCTTTTCATATCAGGATCATCTGCCGCCAGATCTTTAAGTGGCTTCCAGAGGGCCGCATGAATTGACGGTGCCCGTACTGGATCGCTGAGGAAATTAGCGTCGGTCGGGTCCTCAGAATCACTATACCTCTCACCGCTCATTGCGCGTGCAGCGTAAGCCTTTTCTTAGCGTTTCAACCGAGGCTCCGGGTAACCACCACGAAGCACGTTTGTGTTGTTCGGGCCAGGTGAGTACGGGCATGATTGCTGGCTCCATTGGCGCGATTGCCTTGAATCGATTGGGATACTTAAAACCAATCTTCAGGGTGCCGTAGCCACCCATGGAAATTCCCATCATCAGTGTTTTGTCCGGATCGAGCGACGTTCCCAACGATTCGTTTGCCCACTGTGGGAAGCTCGTCTGTGACGAATCTTTCCCAGGACCCGTAATAGAAACTTCCGGGCCCGCCCGAAAACGAGACAACCACCATAGGCGGTAAGATTTCGGAATTAAACATGTGGGTATAAAGATCGGAAAAGCCGATAAGCCTATTACGATCTCCTCCCCCACCGTGAAGATGAATCAATAATGGGAGGTCTTTGTCCGCTTCACGATAGTTCGGCGGAAGGATCACAGAAACCGGAACGCTCTCACCCCGGACATCAGATTGAACCTCATGAAGCTGAGTTGTGACTGCGGTGACTGGCTTCACTGCGCTGGTGGTTGGTTGTTCATCCGAGCTGCTACACCCTAAAACGAACAAGAGGACACCGAGCGCTACCAGCGAGCCCATCCACGTTCCAGTAGTTGTATGTGCTATGATCCCTCCGTTGTGTCGAACAGGATACACAAATTCACTCAGTCATTTGTTAGCTATCCTTCGGCGTTATTCTTCGTCAGACCGAAACAACCGCGAATTGTTGTTGGTGCCAAATCGGACGGCAATGCTATGAAGAATTGTCCATTTCTGGCCGAAACTGACCCAAAAATACCTACGGGTATTAGTTGTTAGAGTGGCAGCTTTCCTATGGGTAAGCAGACGGTCGAAGCCTTACCCAAAAGAGACGTTCGTGCTTCCCCTAAACGCGAATCTCAGCGCTCAGGAATATCGTAGAACTTTTCAAAATCAGCCGGATCGTGGTTGCGCAGTTCCATTTTCGCAATGCCCGGCAAATGCACTTCACTGGGCCCATCCGCAATGCTCAAGTGCATTCCCAACCCAAACAGGTTAGCCAGTGGTGTCTGATTGGATACTCCCATGGCGCCGTGCACGCGCAACGCGCGCTCGGAAACATTCTGCAGCAGCTCGGTGCCGACGATTTTTAGCATGCCTATTTCCTTGCGTGCGCCTTTAACGCCCTTTTCATCCAGCGCTTTGGCCGTGTGCATGCATAGGAGCCTGGCCTGGTCGATCTCGATTCTAGAGCGGCCGATATCGTTGGCCACACTGCCGTGTTCATGCAGGTATTTGCCAAAGGCAACGCGTTCCTTGGCCCGAGACATCAACAGTCCCAATGCCACCTCAGCCATCCCCACGCAACGCATGCCATAGTGGATGCGGCCGGGGCCCATGCGTTTCTGCATGATCGCGAAGCCTTCGCCCGGTTCGCCCAGCAAGTTTTCAGCGGGCACCCGCACGTTGTTCAGTAGAATCTCGGGATGACCACCAGTGTGGTAGGCGTTCATCACTGTTGTATCCTTTAGAATCTTAACGCCGGGGGTATCTAACGGAATAATTATGACGCCGTGCTGCCTGTGGCGGTTGGAGTTTTCGGGATTGGTTTTGCCCATCAGGATCATGAAGCGGCACTTCGGATGCATGGATAAGGAAATAAACCACTTACGGCCATTTACCAAGTACTCATCTCCATCGCGCACGATAGTGGTCTGGTAATTGGTGGCGTCGGAAGACGCTATCTCGGGCTCCGTAGCGGCGAAACAGGAATAACAATCACCTTCCAGCAGCGGCAGTAGCCACTTTTCCCGTTGCGCCTCGTTAGTCACAGCGCCGAGCAACTCCATGTTGCCTGTGACGGGGGCATTGCAGTTGAACACCTCAGATGCCCAGGGAAGCTTGGCCATCTCTTCTGCAATGGGCGCGAACTCGAAGTTAGTCAGCCCGTTGCCTGGTTCATCGTCCCGCAGGTGGGGGAAGAACAGGTTCCATAAACCTAGTTCCTTAGCCTGGGCTCGCAGGTCGTCAACAAAGGCCAGTGCTTCAGGATCGTTGCGATGATCACTGTGCGCTACTTCCAGATAGTGTTTATTCACTGGGTAGATATGCTTATTCATGAAATCTACTACCCTCGTTTTGATTTCTAAGCTTCTTTCACTCTGTGTAAATTCCATAGTCGAGCAACCTACCCTTGGCTCTGTTATTTGTGAGATTAACAGACCTTTATCAGCAAAGTACGCGAGATGACACTGTTCGCTAACTAGGGCTAAACCGTTCTTCCTGAGCGGCCAACAAGCCTCTCGGAAAAGCTCTGATCCTCAGAAGGAACAGCAGACTAGAAGCCTCTTTGCCAAGGCGCTTGAAATTGTCAGTACGTTAGCTCACCCGCGAAGAGGCAACTGAGGTAAAGATGATGTTGACGTTCATTTTTCGTGGTGGATCGCTGCCACGAATTGTCTCTGTTGGAGTGTACCTATCGCCTATCTAGGAAGGACAGTGCATGAAAGACATCTAAGATGAGCTCGTAGCAACCCCGCTTAGGAAAACCTGGGAACAGGATTCATTACCAGTTGGCTAGTCGGGCAGCCTAATTCCGGATAGGCTATCCAGTCGATCTACATGGATAGCCGGAAATGACATTTCACGACCTGCTCAAGAAAGCAGGCATTTTGTTGGGAGCTCTCCTTGCCTTTGTCGTCCTCGTCATTGTGGGGTTACTCGCTTATCGCGAATACCAGCAGCAGAGCATCGCGAGGACAACCGCCATCACAACACCTGCGGGAATCGAATCCCTCGAACATGTTGACGTAAACGGAAGCCAACAATGGATTTACATACGGGGCCATGACACTTCCAATCCCGTACTCCTGCATGTCCACGGCGGTCCGGGTTCGCCAGTTATGGGTGCAGCTCGGAGATTCGGTCTTGAAGCAGAAAAACACTTCACCATCGTGCACTGGGATCAGCGTGCCTCAGGAAAATCACGCCGAGAGGGCTTTCTTGAAACTGATCTTGAGATTCAAGTCTTTGTAGATGACGGCGTTGCTGTAATCGATCTTCTGCGTCAGCGATTCTCAAAGGACAAAGTCTACCTTGTCGGTCACTCATGGGGCTCAATGCTCGGCACGCTCATTGCTCGGGATTATCCAGAACTGTTACACGCTTATGTCGGAATGGGACAGCTTGTTGACGTGACGGACAACGAGAAAATTTCATTTGCCTGGGTTCGTGAACAGGCGGTGGCTGAAGGCAATCAGGAAGCGATCTCCGCACTTGAACCTCTCGTGCCACCTTACGATCAAGATCCAGAGCAAATGCTCATACAACGCAATTGGCTCTACTACTACGGTGGCGGCTTTCACGGGAATACGATGCAGGAGTTCGGGCAGACAATCCTCACTTCACCCGAGTACACGTTGCTCGACATCCTGGCAATGGTCGAAGGTATGCTCAGCGTCGCTGTCCAGATGTGGCCGGAAATGGTAGCTATCGATTTTCGTAAGGATGCTATCAATCTAAAGGTGCCAGTCTACTTTTTTACCGGCCGTCACGATTACAACACGCCATTTGAACTTACTGAAGAGTACTACGAGGTGCTATCCGCGCCCCATAAAGAAATCATCTGGTTTGAAAACTCATCACACATGATGAACATCTCGGACCCAGAGTTCTATCAGCAGATGCTGATCGAGAAAGTGCTACAACCATCAGAGACACCATAAGCCTGCCAGAGGGATCGTGTGGCTGCTTACACGCAATCTGAAATCAATAAGCACTTAGTCCGAGAACCTACAGTTTTCGGTTTACTCGATCGGCAAGTGTAGCTACTCATAGCCAGGTTCGAGAGGGATGTCCGATTCTGGCCGAAAGCGGAAGTAGAAGCCGAGAAATTTGACCGTCTGCTTCGTGCTGCGGGCTCAATGGGTCGATGCAACACCTGCCCGATCTGCTTCAATAGAGAGAAGAGATCGGATGAATCCCCTATACGTGAGGCTATCGGAGGAACGGAAGCTTCGTGGCCCTGAAAGCCAGCGGAGTCGCGGAAGTTGCTCAGGTGTGAGACCCGGCGAACTCTCTTGTATCCTCGACCAGTCAAGTCTCCACGCAGGCCCATCTAGTGCAGGATGTAGAAGAGTGTTGCGCTGACCGGTTGAATCGGCAGCCCCATAGCAGACGAACGAGTTATCACTGATACTCAGCAGTTTGTTGGGGAACTAGATGAACTGGGATGCGATTGGCGCGGTTGGGGAGATTCTCGGGGCCATAACGGTGGTAGCGACATTATTCTATCTGTCGCGACAAATAAGACAAAATTCGGCGTCACTCGACCGTGCAAACGACTATGCTCAGGCGAGTTCCATCCACGAGTCAAACGCACTGTACGCACAAGTACATTCAGTAATAGTCCAAGATTCTCAGATGGCGGCAATCTACCAAAAGGCACTGGACGGCGCAGAGTTGGACGACGTTGAAGCCACTCGCTTTGCCACATTCATCAAAACGTATCTGGTCTGGGCTGAAGACCTATTTCATCAGCAGGAAGTCCAGCTTGGCTTCGCCATGGTAGGCGATACAGAAGATCTTTTAAGAACTATTGGTCCTTACATCCGCAAGCTCATGGATACCCGAGCCGGAAAACACTGGTGGAAAACCGACGCCCAATATCACTTCAGCCCCGCGTTCTACAAAATCCTAGTGCAGATCGTCGAAACAGATACATGGGTGGTGGAAACCACCGGAACCAACTCCAACTAACTGCTTTCTGTCAGCGTTGAAATTCGATGCATCCCGCGCTTGTTGAAATTCGGCTCCTGGCCGATGGTACGCGATGATTACGGAGGCTTGAATGTCGGCTTTGGAGAAAGCTGAGGGTGGATTGTGATCTAATTCACACGAAAGGTGGAAGCCGACGTTCAGGCGTGAGGAGCGAAGGTCTCGAACCGACCCGAAGTGATCTGAGGTCAGTAGCAACGCGCGGGGACGTTTTAGATATGATGGCTGGTCAAAATTGCGCTTCTCCTTGGGAAAACATGTGAACGAACGTTCGACTACGGGTCTGATTGGACAATCCTTTGCAATTGTTGCGAGTATCCTACTTGCATTCGCAATTGATGCCTGGTGGGAGGATTACAAAGAACAGGAGGAGATCAGAAGTCTGCTCGAAGGATTGGTTATCGAGATCGAAGGCAATCTAAGAACGCTCGAAACCGAAATGTTGTTTCACCGAGCCAAGTCTAAGTCTGCAGTTGAAATCCTACAGATGATGGAAACTGAGCTTGGCGAGGTTAATCCGCTTAGATTGGATGAATTGATCAACGACATTATGTGGTGGAGTGGAACTGATTTTGCCACCGGGACACTCGACTCAATCGTTAACAGTGGCGGGCTTAAATGGGTAGAACCGATCGAACTCAGGTCTCAGCTGTCATCGTGGAAAGACAAGTTGGAACTATTCAAGAAGTACGAGCAACAAGACTGGGACACATATCACGACAAACTCTTGCCGTTCTTGGCACTCAATTCCAACCTAGCACAACTAGGTGCTGCCGCCGACGGTCGTCCAGGCATGACTCGCTCGTACGAGGGGGTGTATCGTCAAGTACCCGATACGGAGATGGTCAACCATAAGGTGCTTCTTCAAAACCAAGAGTTTCACTCCTTAGTGATTATTACGAACTGGGATCAAGGAGACTTTGAAGCGTCCGTTCCTGAAATCTTAGAACATGGTAGAGAGTTGCTGCGATTAACTAAGTCTGTGGTTGATTAGGGCCGTGCCATCTGAAGAAGCGTCTTCGATTAGTCGGAATTCGACTCTCGGGCTGCCTAATGGAGTTTCTGTAGTCCACAGCCGAAAGCTGCTTATTGCGCTGCACAACGGCATCTCCGTTCTTTAGCTCTGGGTGTACGAGTCGAGCGCGGTTTGAAATTGACCGATAGTTTGCTTTACCGGCGGTCGGTATAGATACCGCAATAACAATCCCGGCAACTGTCCGCGCTCTTCATACGCGACGCGCGCGCGCGGGTGATCCATGAATCTAGGTGACGCCGGTTTAAACGCTCGAGAATCTGTCCAGAACTCAATGGACGCAAGATGCTTCGGGTTCTTAAATCCGTAGTGCGCTGGTGCGACTAAGCGGATGGGACTGCCATGCGCGATATCCAAGGGCTCTCCATCCAGCTGATCGGCAAGCAAAACGTCTGGTTTCAGCAGGTCTTTAAGTAGAAGGGACGATCGGTAACCATCTTGGCACCGAAAAACACAACAATCTGCGCCTTCTTTAGGACCCGCTGGGTGTACGAATTGTTGATAAAAGTCCTCGAACCGAAAGCCACCCCATACGAGATTTCGCTTGGTCCACGTGGTTACGCAGTGGAAGTCGCTGGTTAGCTCAACACGTTCCAAAGTCACTAGATCGGACGAGTCAATAGTCGGTGTTTGGTCAGTATCTCCGCCGATGGAGATCGAGATTTCGTGGTGGCTCGGAAAGCGCGAAGCGAATTGCGAAAGGCCAAAACGCGGAAAAATATCTAACTCACGTTGTCCGGGTGGAAGTGCTGGAGGTGGCTTGGTAGTCATTTGTCAATTTCATGGATGATGAGTTTCAGGGTTGAGCGGACGAAAGCCTTTGAAGCAGGTGGGTTACCGGCCACCCGCCAGGTGTATTCACCGATCAACGCACGATAGATGAGTTCTGCACGATGCTTCGCATTAGGCACAGAGAGGTCGTCGAGCAAACTCCGCACATAGGCCAGACGACGTTTATCGACGCGGATAAGCGTCTCAGCGGCTGTCGAATCGGTACTTGCCCAAGCGCGGAGTTTGGCATCGAGCTGAGCTTCTTCGAGTTGTGCGTTGCTAAACGTGAGTTCACACAGCGCGTACAAACGTGCTCGTGCGTCTGGACCGACCGCCTGCACCTGCTCAATGATGCGCGAGGTGCCGATTTCTTCCCAGTAATCCAACATGTCGTGCAGCAGGCTTTGGCGATTTGCAAAGTGCCAATAAAAACTGCCCTTAGTGACGTTGAGATCAGCCGCAAGTTTTTCTACACGAACGTTTTCGATGCCACCGCGCTGAAACGCCTTAAAGGCCTGCTTAATCCATTCTTGCGATCCTAATCGAGTCATGTTGAAAACATACGCTACCGTACGGTAGTATTCAACATACGGTACCGTATGGTAGCGGGAAAACCGATAAGGAGTGAAGAACAATGGATGCCAACACAGCCAGCGCAACCGGGTTTTTACTCCTCGCGCTTGGACATTCAGCCCTAGGCGAGGCGAGACTGCTCAAAGATATCTTGGCTAACTGGTCTAGCGAGACAATGCCACGGTCGTCCGCTGCAGTGATCATTCGAAGCGCCTGGCATGCATTGTCGGTCGCGTGGCTCGGTATGGCGATGCTTATGCTCGGTCTCCCCACGTGGACCGTCGTAGCAATCGTTGTCGGACTACCTGGCGTCTTTCTATTAGTTTCGGTCCCGACCCATGTGGCGTGGGGGCTCATGCTTGCAACTGCCATCACCGCCTATCATGCCGAGATCGGAATCGCTGCGACTACACTGCTCCTCATCGCTCGGTGCACGGCGTTTACAGTTCTGCTAATCGCGATCTGGCACATCTATTGGGCATTGGGGGGACAGCTTTGGCTTAATATTGCGATTCCCAGCGGCGCGGATGGCACTCCGGTATTCAGACCTTCGAGATGGCTCACCGCTTGCGTAGGTTTGGTGATCTTGGCCAAAGCAGCATTGCTATGGTTTCTGACAATGCAGCCAACACATACGCTCGCGTACTGGCTAGTCGTTTGCGGCATCCTTGTCTTTGTCGCACGTGCGGTCGGCGACGGCAAATATGTAGGATTTTTCAAAACAGAGCGCGACACGCCGTTCGCGCGTGCGGACAGCCGCATATTTACCCCGTTGGTTGTATTGCTGGCTCTAGGGAGTTCATCAGTTCTAGTTGGGGGTGGCACTTAGTCGCCTTCAGGTTGGCGGGTGTTCCTCGCCCGCTAAGCCTCAATGCCCCCAAATTGGGGACCGTCATGAGCCTACACTGATTTCTGCGTCGGATAATGGAGAACGCTGCCTCTTGCACTGCAACATTGGACAAATTAATGCATTGCACAACGCGAAGGCTAAATTCGACCCATAAGCGACGCTCATACCACCGCTGCAATGAGCAACGCCTTTACTGAATCAGCGAGTTACCGAAGATAACAAAGTTTGGATTGAAGCCACCTACACTACTCTCTTCTTCCCAATACTGGATAATCACTGGCATAGACAGAGCCAATCCAAACTGCTCAGCGAGCGCATTCCAATACGCATCTTCTAGCCGTCCTTGCTGGTGATGAAGGTATGCTTCTTCATAGACCCGAAAGTATCCGGGAAGTATACGAGTAACCTGATAGCGTTCAGGATCTGATGGCTTCTGACCCCCGAAAACCACATTGTAGTACATCTCGGAAATTTCGATGGATTCTCGTACTGGATTGGATTGTTCTCTAAGTGAAGACATAATGCCTTGAGCGACCTCTGCCTGCATTTGATCCGTGTTCTGCTGAATCTCGAATCCTACGAATAGAACGCCAGCTATTACTCCGATGTTCGCGATCAGCGATAACCATCCATTGAGCCTGTCCATGTCAACTTCCCCCGTTATTAGTTCAGAGTGATGTTTACATACTCAGACTGGCGGCGGAATTAGAGTTGGCGTTGACCAATTGAGTGCAACTGGCCGAATCTTGCCCTCGTTGCAGGTTTCACGAACGGCGGCTTTGGAGAAAACCGGTGTATTTTTGCATCTACTTCAATCTGCTCGGCATAGCGGATCCTCGATGAACTGGCAGGTACCGCTACTTCCGACCCTTTGTAGAAAGTTCATATCACGGCACAATGAGCTATGCACACTAGGCTATTCCACTTCAGCGATGTCGATTCGATAAAAAGTTTCGTGCCTCGACCTGTTCTCGTACCGACGCAAAGATCGGAAGGGCAGGAATCGTTGAACAGCCCACTAGTATGGGCAATCGATGAGTGGCATCAACCTATGTACCTATTCCCTCGTGATTGCCCGCGCATCTTGCTTTGGCGCAAAGACGAAACTACGAAGAAAGACTTGGACTTGTACTTCGGCTCATCTGATGCCCGAATTCTCGCATACGTCGAGGAATCCTGGCGGGCTAAAATCGAATCCGAAACCATCTACCGCTACGAACTACCGTCTGAATCGTTCCAGTCACTTGAAGATGCAGGAATGTGGGTCAGCCAGACTGTTGTCGATCCGACTGAGACTGTCGCGCTGACAGACCTTCCCAGCAGGCTTCGTCGCGAGAGCGTTGAACTTCGAGTGTTGGACGTACTCACCTCTCTGAAGGGTGTCTGGAATACCACTTTACACGCAAGTGGAATCAGGCTTCGCAATGCAACTAAGTGGGGAGCCTAACCTTGGTTCTACTTCCGCTCCTGGCCGTGAACGGAATATGCACTGAACAATGCGATTTCCGTAGTCGACCCATTGCGGGCATTAGGATGTCTTGATCCTGGCTATCTCTTCTACAAAACCTCTTCGACCGACCCCCTCAAAATCTAGCTCTGCCCACGTATCAGCAAGCACTTTGATTCGCCTCTCCGCATCCGCCCACCCGTCTTCGTCCAGTAGACCAAGTGAGTATTGTGCATGTTGGCTATCGAGCGCGTAGAGGATCGCGAGGTTGTAGTTCTCGAAGCGTGCCTTTTCAAGCTCGTTCAGACTTCCGACCCCCTCATTTTCCCACTTAAGCCATATCTCTGATAGATCTCGAGACCTAGCCAATTCGAGCGAAAGCTGAACGATGAGGTCAGTCCGGGAAACGTGATTTTGAGCGAGAGCGATTTCATAATTCTGCTGGGCAACTAGAGTGTTGGCTTCAGTCGCTTGCTTACTCTGTCTCACTTGGATCGCCAAATAGATAAGTGTGATAAAAACCGCGATTGATCCGAGGAACTCTCCTAAATTGCCGAGGAGTTCTGATATCTGTAACGGGGTCATTCGTGTTTCCTTGATGGGCTAAATAGCAGCGTACAGTAATTGCACTGGGTCCGCTTCTGGCCGTCAAGCGCCTGTCGGGTGCTGAAAATCCCGCGTTTTGAGTGACCGCTATTGAGAAATCAGCTAGGTTTTGTGATTCACTTGGCTAGGTTGGGTTGGGCTAAGCGGACGGTCGTGGACCACGCTGGGTACTGCCGCTTCCGACCCCAAACTGCTGTTCGCTGTTTGGCATCATCTAAGCTAGCCTTCCCTCAATCGTTGTAGGAGGGAAACATGGATCATCAAGCGTTTGCCCAGCTCCTGGGCAACTACGGAGAATTTGTAGGTGCAATTGCTGTCGTGGCGACTCTTGTTTACGCAGTGCAAGTTCGGCATAGCAAAGACTCACTAGAGGCGAACACGGCAGCACTAACGGCACAAACACGTCAAACAGCGATGGAAACCGCTATAGCTTCGTTACACCAGCTAACTGCGATGCCAGAAATTGCAATCGCTTTGAGTGGGGCAAAACCCCTGACAGATTTGGAAAACGCTCAGCTCGACAGCTTTCTGGCCGCATTGATGCGAGGCAGTGAGTTTTCCTGGTTGCAACACGAATCAGGGGCAATAGACGAATCACAATGGGAAACGGACGTAACTGTAATACGGGTGTATATGGACAGTTTTTTGATACGCCAGTGGTGGGAAAAACTTGGTTGTGACTATTCGGGCTCCGGGTTTGTAGACTTTGTCGACAAGTTGTTAGCCGAGACTGAGCCTACAAACAGACTGTGGGAAATGTCTACGAGATGGTCAGAAATAGAGGGTCGAAAATAATTACGAACGGCGGCTTGTGGCCGAAAGCTGCCTTCTGGAAATAGTTTTTGATTAGGTCCGCTAACGACTGCGGGCTCAATGGGTCGATGCAACACGTGCCCGATCTGCTTCAATAGAGAGAAGAGATCGGATTAATCCCCAATACGTGAGGCTATCGGAGGAACGGAAGCTTCGTGGCCCTAAAAGCCAGCGGAGTCGCGGAAGTTGCTCAGGTGTGAGACCCGGCGAACTCTCTTGTATCCTCGACCAGTCAAGTCTCCACGCAGGCCCATCTAGTGCAGGATGTAGAAGAGTGTTGCGCTGACCGGTTGAATCGGCAACCCATAGCCGACAGGCTGCTCATCACTCATAATTCGAGTTTTTTAGGGAAATAGATGAATTGGGATGCGATTGGTGCCATAGGAGAGTTAATTAGCGCGGTTGCTGTCATGATTACGCTTGTCTATTTAACGTTACAGGTACGGCAGAGCAACCGGCTAATGCAAGCGCAACATCGAGAAACAAATCGAAACGCGGTTATTCAGACTTACGACCCCATAGTCCGTGATAAGCAGTTCGCTGATCTTATCGAGCTGAGTCGTGAAGGTATCAGTGCCCTAGATTCATCGGACCAACGGCGCGTTTTTGAACAGACGAGAAATGAACTTCTATTGGCTCAATCCCAATTTGTTCGAGGGAGCTTGATGGGCGATTCGCGCGCTGCAAAAATCGGTGTCGGATTAGCCCACCGAGCAATCGCGACCCATCCTGTTGCTCGTCGCCTCTGGGATGACGTTGAATGGGATGGAGACTTTGCACTTGCTGTTAACGAGTTACTTGACGCCAATGAGCCAATCCAAAACCAATGGAGGGTTTATAGTGGTGAAATCCAAGAAGAACATCGATTCTAATTGAAAAACTAACGACTCTTTCTGGCCGAAAGCGGAAGTAGAATCAGACCAATCTGACCGTCTGCTTCCGACCCGAAGGAGACGTTCATTGATGAGGGGCAGATCCTGACACCGAAGGTATCCCTGCGTTCGAAAGATGGGCGGATATGTTGGGGACGAAATCTTTTGGAACAAAGAGTTCCACGTATCTGACTGCTCGCTCCACTGTCATGGAGGGGTATGCCTTCTTTATATCCGATGTCACGCGCAGCGCATCTCGATTACGCCCGACCGATTGATGCACCGCCGCAAGTAGAATCGGGCCCGAAAAGCGTCCCGGATCCTCTCGATTCCCTTCCTCCCAAACCTTGATAGCCTCAGAGACTTTACCTTCGGAGTATAGGAGGTGGCCATGAAGTGCCCTGATCATCGAAGACGATCGTTGGGGATTTAAGCGTCTCTGTTCGTCCAAGGCGTCCCTCGCTTGAGAAAACTCTCTTTTGTGTAAGTGGGTGAGAGTTAACGAGACGTACGCTGCATCGAAACTTGGTGCTAACTCCACTGCTCGCAACGACGCCTGTTGGGCGAGATCAATTTCGCCTTTTCCTACGAGAACAAGTGCCATTTGATGCTGAGCTTCAGCGCTGTGTGGATCGAGTTCCAAAGCTCGTTTTGCGTGTAACTCCGCGAGGTCCAATGCTTGTTGGTTGGTGCCATGGGATGCCCACCATCCGAGTGTGTAGGTCAACGAGAGGTATGCGTGCGCTGGTGCAAATCCCGAATCTTGCTTGATAGATGCCTCAAGCAAGCGTTTCCCTTCTGAAACACCTCGTGCTGTGGTCTGTCTGGTCAAATATCGCCCTCGAGCGAAGAGGCTCCAAGCATCCGTGTCAACTTTTCTCTTCGCTCCCTCCCAACGAATAGCTTGAATATCGAGAGGGCCAGACAAATCAGTACCGATCTGCCGCTTAACATCATAGATTGAACCACTCTTGGAGAAGCTATAGGAATCCCGCCAAACGAGTAGCCCCGCTTCCATTTCGACGAGCTGGGGCTCGATTTGAACTTTTCCACCCACCTGGTGGGTACTTCCACGAACGATGTAAGAGAGCGTAAGTTTCTCGGAGATTTCCCTCAACGTAGCGTCACATTCAAAGTCGCTTGCCGTGTTGCTCGCGATTACTAAAAGGTGTGGGCTATGCATGAGAGCAAGTGCTACTTCTTCTGCCACAGCGCTCGAAAATTGAGAGGTGACGCCGTCTTCGTCACAAAATGGCAAGACCATAACTGATGGTCTCTCGACTATCGATTCACCCGACAAGTCACCAGATCGATGGTTTATGTACGAGATGCCGACTAGAGCTATGACCGCCGCGATACCGACTAGGGCGAATACGAATCCCGTCTTAGAGGCTCGTTGGGAAACTGCAGGGGTTGTTGCAACGTGGGGTGAGTCACGATGTTCTTCGGAAAGGCATTGCCGCAATCCGTCAGCTAAAACCTCAAATCCGCCTGAATTATGAGGCCAGTCAGAGAGATCTGCTGTGTGTGCAGCTCGAAACCCTAGCGGGGGGCGCGTCGAATCAATCTTCGCAGGTACTAGAATATTTCGTTCAATCCCCTCGGTCGCCTCTGCGCGACACCAACGAGATGCGACAGAGTGCTTGGACCAGACAACTACCACCGCCCTTGCTGCAGCTAACTCTGCTTCGATTCGTGTCTCAAAACTTGGACCAGCGATCAGGTCGCGATCCCACCAAACTGACCAACCTTCTTTTTTTAGGGCGTCAACCAGCGCCGCAACTCTAGCTCTATCTTCTGAGGCGTAAGACAAGAAAATGTCTGCCACGCTCGAACCTCTCTAAGCTTGACTTCAAACTAGGATACGATAACGCCAATTTGCAAGCGACCAGACGCTCTCACGCAACCGTTAAAAGGTTGGCAAAGATAGAAAACGTGTTCCGACTCTGGGTAAGGCGAACGTCTCTTGTTGGCCGGCTGCCGCCTATTGCAGCGCACAACGCTATTTCAATTGTCTAGTCTTGTACTGGTTTGATCTGTTTGCATGACCGGGGGAGTCCATATACAGAGCTGCCTCTCGGACAAAATCTACCGATTACGCTTTTTCGTTTTCATCAACTAACAACATTGGGAAGCGTTTTCTAAGGTCTTCTGGTCCCAAGTTGTCTTGCTCTGCTAATCGCTCATTGATGCGAGCGATAAATCTCTCATCAAGCAGATACACATAGTTGTCCCACCAAAAACGTCTCCCAGGAGCCAGCAGGCAGTACAGCCAATACTCTTCTCTCGAAACATAAGATTGTTCATCTATCGCACCTTCGTGCCACAACATGAAAGCAAGCTCGTGATAGGTCGCTTCTTCCAGATTCCAGAACATCGCGAGCTGTCGCTCTTCTAGAGTTAGATCATCCCAATTTTCAATGCCAATCGCTTTGATAATATCTGCGGCTTCGCCACGGTGTGTCCTCAGCCAGCCAAGTTGTTCGCTAACTCTTTCCGACAAATGGACAAACGCCTCTCCTCGCATTTGACGAGTATTGGCATCAGTCGATTCTTTAGCATGACGAACTTGAATGGCTAAATAGATTAAGGTTGCAACAGTCGCCACCGCGGCAATCAGTTCACCTAAACTTCCCATATCAGAGATAGACATTCCATCCAGCCTTAAGCACGTGTGCGTTAATTATGCGACAGATACTACCGGAAGAGCGCAGTGACTATGGACGTATGCGTGTGGTCATGTTGTGCGCCTCCAGGTCGTATGGTGTTCTCCGATGGTTCTAGCTCGAATCGTCATGACGTGCCACGGGTCATTGCGCGCCAACGTCGCCTACTGCTGGTCGCTTAATCACGTACGTTCGCTTCGTTTCTTTAAGAATCGTTTCCTTGTCCATCGAAACGTTTTTCATTTCGAATCTAACGTGTTTCATCATCTGGTCGTCAAAGTGTGGCGCCTTCTCTCCGTTGAGATTTATGAAGTGGCTTTGGCCGCCAGATGGGATAATGCTCTTGTAGCCAGCTTGTTGCGCACCCAGTTCGACTTCAACGTTCCATGATGGCATACCGTTGTGGAAGACTTCTTTTGGCAGCAAATCAAGCTCGACACCCATTCCGGCGGGAATGGCCCCTGCAAACAGGCGGTCGTCTAGGTTGCGTTTGACTGTCACTTCAAACCATTGGTCCATATCGCCGTCAAACTCACTCCTGAGTTCTGCAATGGTTGCGCTGACAGTCATGCGCAGTACCGAATTAATGTCTTCGCCATTGAGGAAGTCGTACTGCATTGGTAGCCCGGCATCAGAACCTTCAATAACTCGCAACAGATCCGTTGTGCCGGTCGGGCTGTCGCTGTATCCAGAAAACTCGTCGAAAACGATTCGATTGGCAACGCTCAGCCAGCGTCGAAAAATCGTCTGGCCCGGGTCGTCATAGTAGCCGTCACCGTTCGCATCGATCTGCTGCCCATCCCACGAGGACATATATTCAAAGGCCTTTGCTACGTCGGGATCTGTAGCAGCTGCTGCTGCGTCGGCAAAGTACTCGGCGAAGAATTCGGGTGCAGTAATAGATTCATCGTGCGACCCCCAGGCTCGCCCAATGGCGACGTTGATGTCATGCAGGTCTGCCATCGATATTACGTCGTAGCTCTCAACAAGCTGCGGTGCGAGGTAAGTTTTTGACGCCTTGCCCCATTTTTGAGAGTCGCCCCAGATGTACGAGGAGCTTGGGTTACTGTTCCAGTTAAAGAAGTAGTCTTGGGTCGGATTGGCCACGTGGGGCCAGAGCTTTGGTCCCTGCACACCGAGCCATTCGTGTTCGCCTGTACCTGGAATCGGGAAGCGTGGATCAATGTCGGATCTGCGGATGGGTTCGCTGGATATGTGCCAGAATTCGAGGTGACCATCCTCCCTTGCGTACATGACATTGTGTGAACCGAAGTGAGCCATAGTTGCGGCCTCACGCATCTCGTCGAGCGATTTCGCCTCTGCTCGCTTGACCATTGCAATGGTCATGTCCTGTTCCCGCATCCACTGTGTGGAGGCGCGCGAGTACGCAACACCCGTGTCCTCCTCCCAGCCGACGATAGGGCCGTGCACAGTACTAACAACTTCCATCGTTACTGGTTCACTGTCCTTGACGTTGATTGTCTCGGTACGCACGTTCATGTCATGCCATTCTCCCTTGAACCAGTACTGGTATCGATTGTCGGGGTTTAGGCGTTCCTCAAAAATGTCGACAGTGTCACCCGAGCCAGCTTGCATCAGCCACATCGAGTCCCGATTGCGTGACATCAACGGGAGCGAGAATGGCGGAAAAACGAGGCCAAGCACGTCCAGGCCGGCGCCGCTGATATGGATGTCATAGCCATCCGCGGTCGCCTGCATGACCATGGGATTGCCGGTAGCGCTGCGCGATTGCCCTATCATCAATCCTCGGCTCATCAACGGTAAATAAGCATCGGTTACACGGCTTGCGTAGTAATGTGCCGTGTCGGCCGTAGGGAAAACACCTGCCACGGGCTCCGGGTTGCGCGCTGCGAGATTGGGGCCAAAATCAGGCCGTTCCAGCTGGCCAGCAGCAGGGGAATGTACATCGTCTTCGCGCTGAATAGTTGCAGGTGCGTCCGGGTCGTGGAACGGTCGTACGTCGTTGAAGATCTGATTACCGTCTTCTTCACCAAACTTGTTGACGAGGAACTGGTAGACGCGAAGATTGTCGATTTCGCGGCCGCCCCCACTGAGGCCGATGGGGCCCGCCCACATGATGTGACGTATTGCCGCCATGAGATCACGCGGTGTGATGTGGTCCATTGGGAGACCGTTAGCGCGAACCTCGTAGGGCATTTTGGTGTACGGATCGGCAAGGGCTTCGTCTATATACTGATTGATGCCATCGGCCGACCCTTGCAGAAATGTTCGAAGGTCCTCATGTAGACCGTTTTCTACGATCTGCCACTCCTCCTCGCTGTACTTGAGCAAACGAACATATTCATCGTAAGGGAGGTAGTCGGAACCGAGATACTGGGCCAATTCGCCACGGCCAAAGAGTACTGCGTGCAGCGTTTGCACCAACCGATCCTCAGCCATGACGTAGCCTGATGCGAAGTAGGCGCCGCGTTTAGTCTTCACTTCAATGTGCGGAACACCAAACGCGTCGCGACGGATGGTGATGTTCTCGTCGGTGGCTTCTGCCTCGACACCGAGTTCAACGTCGGGTTTGCTGCAGGCAAAAACGGTCGCTGCGAGGAGGCAGCACACCATGATCGAGTTGTGTTGTCTGTTCATTGTTGTTTCCAAACGAAGCAGCAGCAGCTGCGAATCACCACCACTGTACAGGTTAATCCTCTCAAAGCGTTCTAGAACGGACTGATGGTACTACCTCGTTTAAGGCAATCAGCCCCCAATTCACGTGGAACGGACATGCCATCGACTGAATAGCACCTGTCCTATTGAACTCAATGCGCAAAGCACCAATGTTAGGATGTATTTGGTATCCATTTCCAATACTGGGAGAACGTCCTGATTAATTTGATCATGAGAGTTTGTGCTCTGTGGCTAGTGACAAGCGTTGCGGGGGCTTCGGAACGTGTAGACGGCATTGACACCAATTCAATTGAGAAGCCGATTAATAAAGGTGTGATTGTCGTCGACGCTCAACCCTTTCTACAGATGCCTCGGACGCAGGATGCAAGCAAGCCCAGCGATTTCGATGAAGACGGTAACCCGATATATGGCACGAACTCCGCTCATGCTCGCATACAGTATATGGTGCCTGTTCCAGACCAATCCGGACGTTTGATAGTGTCCGACATTCGCGGGTTGTTGTATCAGATCAACGCTGACGGGTCGGGACTAACCACTTACCTTGATTTGCGCACGGCAGTGGATGACCTCGCGGAACATGTCTATCCCAATGAAGCGGGGCTCATGGGTTTTGCGTTCCATCCTGATTTTGCGAGTGCTGGATCACCGGGCTTTGGCAAGCTCTACATCGGATATAGTGCTACAAAAGACAGCGGCATCCCGAAATATCTGAGCGATGACGCAGGCAGCCACCACAGTGTTATTCGCGAGTGGAGCGTCGACCCCCGGAGCAATACGGCGGAAGGACCTTCGAGAGAATTACTACGCATAGGTCAGTTTAACTTAGGCCATAACATTGGTACGTTGGCATTCAACTCTGCCGCGCGTAAGAGTGAGCCGGACTATGGACTGCTCTACTTTAGTCTCGGTGACGGTGGCATGGCGTTTGATGTGCGTGGTCATGGGCAGAACAAGGCTACACCGTTAGCGGCTATGCTTCGCATCAATCCACTCCCGGACGGAACGCTTCCGTACACCATACCGTCAGACAATCCGTTTGTTAGTGACAAGACTGCAGTACCCGAGATTTGGGCTTACGGTCTTCGACACGCGCAGCATTTTTCTTTCGATAGCCGCGGAACAATGTACATCAACGACATCGGTCAAAATCAGGTAGAGGAAGTGAACATTGGTGTGCCCGGCGGCAACTATGGCTGGAACGTAAGAGAAGGCACCTTTCTCACCGGAGCCGGGGTCGAGGGCGGCTACCTGCCTTACCTCTATCCACTTAAGAATCAAAACGACGGGTTCATTTACCCAGCCGTGCAATACGACCACGACGATATGACAAATGCGATTGGCAGCGGTTACTTGTACGAAGGTACGGCGATCCCCGAGTTGATTGGGAAATATGTTTTTGCCGATCTTGTCTTGGGAAGAATTTTCTACGTAGACGCCGCATTGCTAGAAAACGGTAAGCCACAACACCCCGTCGAACTTAGAATCCGTTTTGCTGGAATAGAGCGTCCAGTCATCAAGGAGGTTGGTTACGAAAATACTTACGCCCCAATCCAAAGGGCGGATTTGCGGTTAGCAATCGATACCGAAAAAGAGCTATATATGCTGACCAAAGGCGATGGGCAGATCAGAAAATTGGTGCCAGCCCATTAGAATCTGTCGGGTCTTTGTGAAGCTATCCAAGATCAGTTTAGCGAGGGTAAGCGGGCTTAAACGTCCACAATTGGCCGAAAGCGGAAGTAGGATCAGCGGGATCTGACCGTCTGTTTTCGACCCATTGCAGACGTCCGTGAACCCGATACGCTAGCGCTAGAACTCACTGGAGAAAGAAATGCGCTCAGATTGGTCTAAAGGTGTCTTTCAGTTGCTAACCCTGGTTTCCGTATTTGTTGGGGTAGGACTGGTCGTGTACGAGTTGCGTCAAACGCAAGAACTTGCAAGGGCGCAACTGACAAGTGAAGCGTTCATGCTAGAAGCACAAAATAGTAGTTCACTTGCAGGGGAAAACCCTAGCGCAGCGTTAGCCAAGTCTTGCCTTGATCCTCAGGGGCTTACTGTTACGGAAAAACTTCAGTTGATCGGTTTGTACAGTCAGGCAATGGTGAGCCTTAGGCGCATCAAGCTGATTTCGGAAGTGTCTGATGTCTATCCCGACGGATATTGGCGTCAAGTAGGGACAGGGTATCTGTTACCGATACTCGGGGTCAAAGCAGGTAGGGCTTGGTGGGAGACTTTGGGGCCGCAAGACCCAGAGGTCCGTGAACTGGGAAACGCTGTGATTGAGCAAGTGAAGGGCAACTCATGCGAAGCAACAATGGATAGATGGAGTACAGTGATTGATCGGCTCACGGCCGAGGGACAGCCGAACTGACCGGTGTAACTAACGTCGGCTCCTGGCCGAACTGAGCCTAAATCTCTTCTGTTGCTAGCGTCTGCTTCGGGAAAAGTTAAGGTGGATTCGAGGATGGCTCCATAGCAGACGCTCAGATCCCGTCTTTGAGGGTCTCAAAAAGAGAATTGTTCTAAGGCGTCATTTCTTTCAGCGTTCTCCAGATCTCAATCGCGATTCCAGCATTCTAAGGGTGTTGCATCCACCGGTTGAGTCCGCAGCCCAATACAGACGTTGTATTGAAACTTTGGTCCCCTGCTAGCGCATCTAACGCGACACTTTCCGGTAACGAACCAGTTCAGATGTTGCTTAGAAAAAAGCGACTAGGTCAGAGAGCTTCGATGTTGTTAAAGGTTTCTGAGTTCTTTTTTTGCAACCGATTCGCTCGCAAAGGGATCTATGATTGTATGACAGCATTTTTTTCGATCGGTAAATGACTTCGGCAGCTTCACCGGTCCGCACCTGGCATGTCGGCCTCTCATTGATCGCTCTCAGTAGCGTTCCCTTGGTTGCGGGGATGTTCCGTCTGACACAGCTCTTGAGTGGCGGGGAGATCACACCAGGAAATGCCCGCTTCTTTGCGGCACCCACGCCAGTGATGATGCACATCGTAAGTGTCGGCGTCTTCGTAGTCGCCGGAGCTTTTCAATTCGCTCCCAGATTCCGACAGCGCCACCCACGTTGGCACCGCGCAGCAGGACGAGTATTTATCCCGTGTGGCTTGATAGTTGCGCTCTCGGCTCTATGGATGACCTTGTTCTATCCGCGTGCGCAGAACGGTAGCGCACTTCTCGAATGTCTAAACCTCATCTTTGCTGTGGCGATGGGGGCGTCAATCGTGTTCGGTTTAGCTGCAATTCGAAGGCGCGACATTGTTAGACATCGGGCTTGGATGATCCGAAGCTATGCCATCGGTTTGGGTGCAGGGACTCAAGCGCTGATTTTAATACCTTGGTCTATCGTCTTTGAGGCGCCAGGCGAACTCTCTCGAGCGCTGCTTATGGGTGGTGGATGGATGGTCAACGCCGGTATCGCCGAGTGGTTGGTACATCGCGGTTCCCCGACATATAGCCTACGAATATAGTATTTCGAGAACATCACCCCTCTCCGCTGACAGGCGTATTTAACAGAATTGGATCACGCGGGCCGTAAAGTATGAACAAACTCAAAACATGGCTCAGTCGCATAGGGCTCGGGTTAACCATCATGGTTTTTGTGGTTCTGGTGGGATTACTTGTCTTCCAACAAGTTTCAAATGGTCCGATGGGACCGTTGATGGGTGGCACATTTCGTTCAGGAGAAGTTATCGAAACCCCGGTTGAGGACTGGTCGGAGTTGGAGGGAAGTTTTGAGTTTGAGCTAGTCGGCCAGAACAGCTCACGTAATGCTGGCGGTATAGTAGTTGCTGGCGATCTCTACATTACCTGTGATCTGGGTTTTATCTGGTCTCGTTCACCTCCTGGATTGCGTAGAAACATTGCCAAACTAATTTTTATGCTTAAGACGTGGCATGAGGAGGCGTTGCTCGATGGACGGATACGTATCAGAAAAGATGGCCGCATCCATTCGGGAACGGTTGAACGAGTTAAAGATCCCCAATTGATCGAAGAACTCAAGAATTCGCTTGAGGACATGGACTACTTCAAACCAGAGGGTCTGGGACCGCGGCCGACACGAGAACCAAACGACATTTGGTTCTTTCGCGTTAGACAATCGTGATATGCAGGAATGGAGCCACTGCCCCCAAAGAAGGTCGGTGCACACGAACTATCCTCATATACGAGAAGAGGTGTTGTTGATGAAATACCGAACCAGGATTTACTACAACGAAACAGCCAAACTATCGATGTGGGATCGTTGGCAGAAAGGTGGCTCACTACAAACCATTACGCAGCTGTTTGGACGAATCCATTCGTCCTTAGCAAGGATCATTTCAGTTACAGACGAATAAAACGCTGCAACCTTATGTCGATGTTAAGGCTCTTCTATACAACATCAGTCACAATAGGTTAATCATATGGAAGCCATTCTAATTCCAATTACTTTGTTTCTAGTCTTAGGGCTGTGTGTTGTGCTGGGATTCTATTATCGTTTCCGCAATCGCCAGGAACTACAAATTACAGTCAGGAACGCGATAGATTCTGGTCAGCAAATTTCACCAGAAGTATTAAGCGAGTTGACGAACGCACTGTTTCCTCCGAGTTCGGATCTCCGCAAGGGTATTGTTTTGTGCAGCATAGGATTGGCTTTTGCGGTGTTCGCCTTTATGCAAGGTCAAGAAAATGTTGTCGGTCCTCTGTTGGGTCTGTCAGCGTTTCCATTCATCGTTGGACTTGCATATACATTTCTTGCCTGGCTGGGTAAGGAACGGGCGACTAGAACTTAGAGTACTTGCACTTATTATTGGGGTTGGTCCTGACAACACAAAGAGAAGCCAGTGATGAATTCTGGATAGAAAAGGCCATCGCGAGATCCTCTTCGGAAGCCAAGGAAGCGTTTGGACTTCTGGTACGCAGGCACGAAACTGCAGTGCGCAATCTCTTGTACCAACTCACGCGAAATAGAGCGATTGCGGATGAACTTGCTCAAGATACATTTCTGACGGCTTGGCTCAAACTGAAGTTGCTCGACCAGCCGGATCGATTCGGCGCGTGGATACGGCGCATTGCGTACAGGGAATTTTTACACAGTGCACGTCGAATGCGTTTGGAGCAGAAATACAGGCAGGGCTGGGTGGAAGAGGCGGTCCACAATGATCAAAATATGGATGATGAAATTGGTGCACTCTTGAAGCCTTGCACGCCGTTAGAACGGGAGATCATGATTCTACAATTCGGGTTCGGATTTACCCAAGAAGAAATTTCCAACGATCGAGGCTTAGCGGTTGGAACGATAAAGTCCCACGTGCACAGAGCGAAACAAAAAATCAGGTCATCGCTAGATGAAGAGGTAGATAAAACAGAGGGGGTCCCCCATGTCGGACGATGAACGACTTAACGCTCTTATCACGCAACGACTGATGATTGCGGCGACGGCGAGAGTTGATGGTTCGATCGTTGAGGCGGTGCTAGACCAACTAGGTCAAGAGGCGTTGGTTCAGCGCCGCTGCGTGATTGGCTTTGCACTTCTTTTAGGTGGCGTCATCTTCTTTGCCAGTGCGATGATGCTCGATGTATCGTTGTTGTTGCCTGGTATCGACATGACATTAATGTCGAATCTGAGCCAGGAAGGCCTACGAAATGGGATTGTCGGCCATACGTCGGCGTTTGTTTGGCTATTGCTTCTTGTTCCTGGCGGCTTGTTGCTAGCGTTCGACTAATCTAACTCGCTGGCTATTTGCCCGCTTTGTTACGACAACAGGAATTGCGTGCGTTCTGCAGCGGGGATACCTCATTTTGTTAACGCCCACGCTAGAGGCGAGTGGCAAGTGAAGGTATATGACAGATTGCGACGGGGTTGAGCGGGGCCTCGCAACGTGGAATTTCCATGCAATCGTTAGGCGTCATCCCAATGCCTTATGTCGCTCATATAGGAATTAGGTTGTGTTCTCTCGAGCATATCGTCGACCTCTCCTGCGAACGACTCATTAAATGCGAACCGCCCAATATTGGTCCACCACTTCCGAGTGCGTGTCTGGCTGAGAAAAATACCGATTACGTCGTGATATGCCCTATATACGTCTGTATCGATGACGCCGTCATGATATTGGTACCACTCCCACTCTCGTTGGCGCATAAATGCGGTTAAGAACATGCTCAATCTTGCCTGTTCTTCCTCGGTCAAGGTGCCATCTTTTACTATGGCGTAGGTAATCGACGGGTCGGCCATTTGCGTATAGAGCTCGCTTTGTGCTTGCTCCACCATCCGCTGACGGGCCTGTGACTTCGCTAGTAAGTTCCCTTGGCGTACCTGAAGGGAGAGATATACCAGTGTTACCAAAACTGCGAGAGCAGCAATGAATTCTCCGATGTTTCCGAGGTCTTGGATGTTCATTGGTTCAGGCGCCTAACACCATGTTGAGTGGGGGTTGAGGCGGGACCGGTTTTGCGGAAGCGAAACCGAGGCCTGGGTCAGCCCTCCACTCCAACTGCACGTTAGGCAGGTACTGGAGATAGGTGCAGTATGATCCATGATGAGAAGGTTATCCCGTCCAGTTCTGATGTCCACTTATTGGGGGAGGTTCCCAACCGTTCTAATTGCCGGTTGGCCGTCTTTTTTTCCGTTCCTAGCTAGTAGAATCCCGCACACTCCCGGCTAGTTAAGCTGTAGATCACATCATCGCTACATGGCCCAGATCGTTCGGATCTGACGCTTAGTTTGCTGATGTTCAGAGTACTGTAGCTCTGCCCCTCTTTCGAAATTACCTTAGTGGGCTGAATCTCACCTACGACAAAAAAACCAGTTTTCGCCCCGTCGGTATAAGAGAAAGAGACAATAGTCCCTTTCCTCAGCTGTTCTTGGACTACTTGGTCGCCAGTCATCGGATAGTGTTCAGTCTTGTACTTGATAACACTGCAAGATCCCATAAACGCTGCCAATAATGCGAACGTGAATACCTTTATGAACTGGTTATGCTGCATTGAGCCGCCTAACACCCATATATGCTGACCCCTGGGTCAGCATATACAGAACCATGAATGTTTTGTTTTTTGGCATTCTTCAACTCTATCAGGCATTTAGAGAGAAGATCTAGGCGCACTTTCCAGTGTATTGCTGACCGGTGGGTCGAGACTTGAATAGTCATCAGAATCCGGAAAAATGGAGAGGCAGAACGTCTCTTGTTGGCCGAAAGCGGAAGTAGAAACAGCGGGTTCTGACCGTCTGCTTCCGACCCTTTGCTGACGGTTTGCTCGATCAACAATCTTGGCTGAATTCCTTGCGCTGTATGTTCAGATGCTCCAACCAAACTCGGTGGAATTCAGTTTCATCAATGCCGAAGGCAGCCTCGATATCGCCTCCATTTCTAAGAAGTTTCGCGACACCGCCCCAACCCCACTTTCCGATCAAGAAGTCCCCGATGTGAAAGCCAATTCGATAGATATTTGACCCGTGTTCATTGAGGTTTTGAAAAGAAGGCGTGCTGCCGCTACTTATACACTTTAGGCTTGCCAGTTTTGGCGCAGGTGGGCGATTTGAGATATAGATTGGTATCGTTTCCCAGAGCCAACGCGACTCAGAAGCTATTGTTGGTCTAAGAGAGTAGAGCACAAGGTGGGCATACTCGTGGAGTGCGCCTTTAGCTGGGGATCGATTGGTGTAGTGCACGTGAACCGCCCATTCGTCGGTATGAACAAACCCCCTCGTAAAGTTGTTTTTCTCCCCATACGCAGATTCAAAATCATCGCGCTCCTCCCAGATGTAAACCGACGATTGTGGTAAAGGATCGCTGCCGAGATTCTGAACTAGCTGACGCCCTCGGTCCGTAACGACCTGTAGAGTTGTTCTAAGGTGTTCCTCCGGCACATTCCCGACAGCAACTACTCGTACAAGAGGGTTTGAATAACTTGATTCAAGTGTTTTGTAGCTTTCAATGCTCGGGGTTTTGGATTCTGAACACGCCGTCGACACTACGCTCATTATCAAGGAGCTGAGTAGAAGCAATCGGCTCATAGTGTGGCTCAAAAAGGATGGTTCGGAGACTATATCCTTAACCGCGATGGTCTGCTTGTGCCGAAAGCTGCCTTTTGCAGTGCACAACCATGAATTTTCGTGCATTGCACAACGCAAGGTCTGAGTTCGACCCATTGCAGTCCTT